>Ga0209573_1000001_pt1 | contig 3140356 bp, 2515 predicted proteins | sample TNRBio252014_DNA_FD_185870 | JGI IMG/M metagenome (GOLD analysis project Ga0209573, IMG submission 185870) | Wastewater treatment Type I Accumulibacter community from EBPR Bioreactor in Madison, WI, USA - TNR Reactor_6/25/2014_ DNA (SPAdes)... | ecosystem: Engineered > Bioreactor > EBPR >... | reverse complement strand
TGATCCAGCACCAATCTGACAGCGCGCTCGCGCACCTCGGGGGAGAACTTGTTCGTCGTTTTGCTCGTCATGGCTCCATCCTACTTGGGAGTTGGAGCCTCCGGCAAACCGGGGGCGGTTCAATCCGCCCACCTTCCAGCATCGACAATTGCCTTCTTTGCGGCAACCAATTTGCGGACATTGTGCAACTTGGACCCTCCCAAGCGCACATCAACACTTTGCTCAAACTACGTCAAGGTGATAATTGCCAGATTTGGTCGAAAACCTACCGATTATCGTCGTTTAGCATCTCGAAACATCTTCTTTATCGTCGCCATGTCAATCGCCGTATCATGAAAAGTATTAGGGTCTTCTTCATATGAAAAAGAAAGCTCTATGGAAATTGCTAAACCTATCGCGATTGCAACATCTTCGAATGATCCTCTTTTCAGAGCGCGCGCCCGCCAGTCATTCTTGCGCTGTGGATTGCATCCCAATCGTTGACGCCTCCCCGGATCATCCGCCAATTCGTAAAATGCCTGTTGAAATGTTTTCCGTGGGCGTCCGCTCACTTTAGGCCGATTTTGTGGTTCGCCTCGCTGTCCCTTAGGAAGGTGAGAAAGTTGAGATAGCTGCTCGAAAATAAGTATCTGTCGACACAATCTTTCTATTTCTCTTGTTTTCAATAGAGCCATTTCTAGAAATGGCCATATCATTGGATCTTTTGCTAGATAATTTTTTACTTTCAATTGATCAATTGGGCTCATGAAACTTATTTTTCGCAATAAATAGGTCGCTCCTATCAATCCTCTTCCTGGAAATCTTATTATTGTCATCGTGATTCCAATGAAACTTTCAGTCTATGTTGAATCTTAACTGCGCAGCGCATCAACGCGGTCAGCCCACCACTGCATCAGGCGCACACGTTCCTCCCAGAAGTCACCTCGGGCGTAGGCGCGACGCACGGCGTCAGGGTCTTGGTGAGCTAGCGCTCGTTCAATGGCGTCAGCAGAAAACAGGCCGGATTCGTTGAGCATGGTGGATGCGACTGCTCGGAAACCATGCGCGGACATTTCGTCCTGGGCAAATCCCATCCGACGCAGGGCGCTGTTGAGCGTGTTCTCGCTCAATGGGCGCGGTTCGATGCGCCGCCCATAGCCGCCCGACATGCCATAGCCGGGAAAGACATACTTGCCACCACCCGTGTGTGCTTGAAGATTGCTAAGGATGCTAAGGCTCTGGCGCGAGAGAGGAAGGCGGTGTTCACGACGCATCTTCATTCTGGCAGCCGGGATCGTCCAGACAGCACCCTTTAGGTCAATCTCCCGCCACTCGGCTAAGCGCAGTTCGCCCGGACGGGGAAACAGGAGCGCCATTAGCTTCAGCGCCGCAACTGTGACTTCCTGCCCATTGAAGGCATCGATGGCACGAAGGAGACCCCCGAAAGCAGCTGGGTCCAGTATTGCGGCGCGGTGTGTCACCTTAGGTGTCAACAGCGCGCCGCGAAGGGCGTATGTCGGATCAGACGCCGCCCGCCCGGTTGCAATGGCATAGCGAAAAACTTCGCCGATCACGGCGCGAAGACGCTTGGCCGTCTCGCGGTGTCCCTTGTCTTGCTCACGTCGCAAGACAGCAAGGATTTCTGCCGCTGTGATTTCGGAGATTGGGCGCTTACCAAAGCCACCATTGGCGAAGGCATGAAGCCATTCGAGCTTGGTAAGCGTGCTCTCCGACCTCTGCTCCCGGCGCTTCTTGTCGACAACCTCTGCGGCTATCGCGGAGAATGTCTGTGCTGCATTGTTGGTCTGCGTCAGCTTCGACTGCCGTTTCTGTTGGGCTGGATCGCCGCCCGAGACCAACAGCTTGCGCGCCTCGTCTCGCTTCGCCCGTGCATCTGCAAGGGAGATTTCAGGATACGGGCCGATTGTCAGCGTCTTCTGCAGGCCCTCGATTCGATATGCGAGTTTCCAGATCTTGCCTCCGGCAGGCGTCACCCAGAGCTGCAAACCTTCGCCGTCAGACAATTTTTTGATCGAATCGGCAGATTTCAAGTTGCGAATGGCAATGTCGGTAAGCGCCATTTGTTGGTCTCCAGCCCGTTGGCTCGTTCAAAAGACCAACAAGGAGACCAACATTCTGTTGGGCTACTGTGATCCCATCTGCGACACACCGGCGCAAATGGAGACACAAAATCGCTGAAAAATCAACGAAATTGAGACTTCTGGAGACGCTCAGAGATATTCAGGAAAGAGGAGGTGGTGCCGCAAGAGGGAATCGAACCCCCGACCCCATCATTACGAATGACGTGCTCTACCAGCTGAGCTATTGCGGCACAGGAAGCCCGCCAATAACGGGTCTTGCCGCCCGGTGCAAGCGGCAAGGGCAAATTTCTGGCAGCGCGGATCCGCGATGGGGGGTCTGTCAGCTAAAGAGCCGGAATCCGCGCTTTTCCGCCGACGGCTCAACGGGGGGGCCGGGGTCGTCCGGGATGAAGGGCTGGAACGGCGGTTCCAGCTTGGCGTTCTCGACAACTGCTGCTGCCTTGGCTGGGCTTGCCGGTTGGGGATCGGCCGGCGGCGGTGGCGGCTCCGGTTCCGGCACCGCTTCCACCTCCGCCGGGGGCGCGATTTCGGGTACCGTCTCGAAACGGTCGGCGTCGATCCGCGCCCGGAGATGATCTTCGCTCGCCTGCGGTGGATCGCGCCATTCGAAGGCACCGATCTTTCCCGTTACTGGCGAAACGGCACTCCAGTCGGCCGAGACCACGCCGTCCGCAACCCACTCGGGTTCGCGCGGCGCGCGGGAGGCGCGGGCCAGCCAGGCACGGACGAGGCCCTGGTTGCCGGACTCGGTCTCCTCCAGTTCCGCCATCAACAGGCAGGCGCGAACGGTGGGCTTTTCGAGGACGAGCGCTTCGAGGGCCTCGCGCGCGGCGCCGAATTCGCGGGCATCGAGCGCCGCTCGGGCAATTGCGAAGCGTGCCTCGCGTGCGGACGGGGTCAGGCGGAGGAGATAGCGGGCGCGTTTGAGGCGATCGAGCGCCGAATCGCCGTGGCGGAGATTGAGATAGGCCTCCGCGAGATCGGGGTGCGGATGGTCTTTCCAGGCGACCTCGACGATTTTCGAAGCACGCGAGAAGTCACCTTTCGCGGAAAGGCGGCGTGAGGAGATCACGGCCGCGGGGACGAGGCCGGGCGCAATACGCAAGGCTTCCAGTGCGAGGGAAAGCGCTTCGTCCGGGGCGGTCTCGAACGCCTCCTGCGCCGCGGCTGCAAGCAGCACGGCACGTTGCGCTCGCCCTTCGTTCTTGCCGATAAGACGGCGGGAAATGCTCTGGTCGACGAGCGCGATCGCGCCGCGCCAATCCTGCGCCGCCGCCTTGAAGCCGAGCACGGCCTCGCTGGCCCAGGCCGCGTCGGGCGTGCGGTTCAAGGCTTCTTCGGCGAGAAGGCGCGCGGTGGCCGAATCGTTGCGCCGTTCAGCCTCGACATATAGGCCGCGCAGGCCGAGGGAGCGGGTTTCCGGCTCGTCGAGCATCGTGCGGAAGGCTTCCTCGGCGCCTTTGGCGTCCCCCGAAAGCTGGGCCGCCTGTGCCTTGAGCAGCAGCGGCAGCGGCTCCTTGCCGAGGAGGCGCAAGGATTCCTGCGCATAGCGCTGCGCAAGGCGGCTGTCGCCCGTGCCGATCGCCACCAGCCCGCGTGAGACCGCCTGCTGGCCTCTGGCCTGCCGGCGCATCCGGCTTGCGAAGCCGAGAATGCCGGGCAGGCGGAAGATCAGCCGGAACAGGGACCACAAGACCATCAGGCCGATCGCGAACAGCGACAGCGCGATGACGCCGGTGATCAGCGAGACGCGATACTCGGTCTCGCCCCATTGCAGCAGGAAATGACCGGGCGTGTCGGCGAGGGTCGAGAAGCCGAACGCAAGAGCCAGGAGAACGAGGAAGAACGCGACCAGTTTTATCATTGTTGATTGCCCCGGTTAAGCGTCACTTCGCCGCAGCCGCCGCGAGATTGGCGAGCGCGGCCTTCTTCTGCCCCACGAGCGCTTCGGTAGCCTTCGCCCGTTGCTCCGCGCGCAGGCGCCACTCCGCATAGGCGGGCGCGTTGGCCGCCGAGAGACGGACGATCAGCGCCGCCGCAGTGCCGATATCGCCGCGCTGGAGGGCGAGTTCGGCCCGTTGGATATGCGAGGCATCGTCCGTCCCTGTGACGGAACCGGTCTTGCGGATCTCGACGAGCGAGGTCGCGCCCGCCTTCAGGCGATCGAAGAAGCCGGGATTACCTTCTGCGGATTCGGCCTTGGGCTTGATCGCATGCAGGTCGGCCAGCAGGCGCGCGGCGTCGGGCGCCGATGTCTCTAGATAAGGCGTGAAAGCGGCCAGATCCGCTTCCGAAACACCGAGATTCTTCAAGAGCCGCACCGGCTCGCCGAGTGGGCGATTGGTGCCGAAGGACTCTTCGAGCAGGGTCACGGCCGCGAGCCGGGCCTGCGCAGCTCCGAGCTTTTCCTGTGCGCCGAGTTGGGCGAGGCGGCTCGAAAGCGCGATGATTTCCTTGGAAACGGTATCCACGCGTGGGCCGACGGCCTTGAGCTGGGTGCCGAGCGCAGCGACCATTTCCGGCAGGGCTTTTGCCGTATCCTCGACCGAGCCCAGCCGCGATTTCAATCCTTCGATCTCTGCGGACGAGGCCGGCGGCGCACCCGCGAGGCCGAGAGCCTGCCCCGCACGGGCGGTGGCGGCCTCGACCGCTTTCCTGCGCTCGGCAACTTCCGCGGAAAGCGCCTGACCGAGCTTTCCGATCTCGCCGCGCAGCATCTCCTCGCGCTTGCCGGTCTCGGAGAGCAGCGATTCTGCCTTTTCGAGCCGCGCGATCAATGCCGCCGACGGTGTTCCGGCGGCCGATGCGAGGCGCTGTTCGAGTGCACCGAGGCGGGTTTTGATGCCGGTATCGGGAAGGGGTGCCTTGCGTGGCAGAAGCGCCTCGCCGAACTGATAGGCGCCGAGCCCGCCGATGACGCCCGCAACGAGCCCTATCAGTCCCGGAACGAGCTTCGGAATCGGGGGCGGGGAAGACGGAGAAACGGGAGAGGGTTCCGAGGTCGCTTCCGGAGCCGACGCTACGTCGGTTTCAGGCAGCGATTCGGCACGGGCCTCCTCGACGATTTCCTTCACGTCGCCGGGGGCGAGATCGATGGCCGGGGCCGTTTTCTTGTCCTTCCCGCGTGCGGGTTTCGTCGTTTCGGCTTCCGATTTCTCAGACATCCTGCATTTCCCAATCGTAGGCGCCTCGGTCGCGCCCGGCCCAGCGAAGGCCAGGGCGACTATGCCATTGTCGTTATCCCGAAAGCAAATCGGGGCGCGTTGACTTAGGTCGTCAATTGCGTGCGAAGCAAGGCAAGAAGGCTTACCTGATCGCGGCTTGCAGCAACCGAAAGCCGCTCGACCGCCACACCCGACGTTCCGAGCGTTTCGGCAACGGCTTCCGAAAAACAGAAGTGGCGAAGCCGAACCGCGTCTTCCAGGACGCCGCCCTGCGCCGCGAGGGAGAGGAAATCGCGCGCCGATTCGGACGAGAAATGCAAGGCGGCGGCAAGCCGACCCGCGCGCAACGCAGCGAGGACCTCTTCGGTCAGGCTTTCCGTGCGTTCCATTCGATAGATCACCTGCGTTTCGAGCGAGAAGCCAAGGCTGGTGATTTGTGTTTCGATCGTCTCGCGGCGCGGCTCGCCCGCGAGGTAGAGCATTCGGCTGCCGGTCGCGACATCCCTCCGGATCGTTCGGACGAGCGCCTCGGCATCATCGCCTCCGGGGACGACTTTCAGAAAGCCAACCTCGCGGGCCGCCATAGCCGTGCGATCGCCGACGCAGAAAAGGGGTAGTCGGAGAAATTCCGCTGGCAGACGGCTCGCCGCAGAAAGCGCATTCCGGCTGGTGACGATCAGGGCATCGAACGCGCCGGTAACGGACGGGGGCTTCAGCGGCACGAGCCGTCGCGTCGGCGAGACAAACGGCTCGAACCCCATCTGGCGAAGCGCGCCGGCGGTTTCCTCGGCTTCCGGCTGGTGACGGGTGACGAGGACGCGGGCCATGTCAGCCGCCGGGTTTGAGATCGAGGAAGCCCGGCCCCATCCGCTCGCGCAGTTGTTGGCCGAGCGCGATGCCAAGCGCCTCGGCATCGGCTTCCGGCGCCTCTGCCTCAACCGTATGGGCGGCACTGCCGTCTGGCTTGAGGACGATGCCCCGGACGGCGATCCGCCCCGCCGCATAGCGGGCGTTGCCCCCGATCGGCGTGCGGCAGGAGCCGTCGAGCACGGCGAGAAAGGCGCGTTCAGCCGCAAGCTCCACCGCCGTCGCATGATGAGCGAAGCGCGCGATCAACTCGCGCGTTTTCGTGTCGTCGGCGCGCGTTACGAGCGCGATGGCTCCCTGACCAACGGCGGGGATGAAGCGGGTTTCGTCGAGCGCCTCCGTCACCTCGCCGTCGAGGCCCAACCGCTTCAGTCCCGCCATCGCGAGGATGACGGCATCGAAATCGCCGGTCCGGGCTCGGTTGAGCCGGGTCTCGACGTTGCCACGCAATGCCTCGACATGAAGATCCGGCCGCAATTGCCGCACGAGAGCCTGCCGGCGCAGCGAGACCGTGCCGACGCGCCCGCCCGCGGGGAGATTGTCGAGCGTCTTGTGGCGCGGCGCAATCAGCGCGTCGCGAACGTCCTCGCGCGGCAGGAACCCGGCGATGACGAGGCCATCCGGCAGGACGGTGGGCAGATCTTTCGAGGAATGCACTGCGACATCGACCCTGCCTTCGAGCTGGGCGTTGTCGATTTCCTTCGTGAACAGCCCCTTGCCGCCGATTTCGGAGAGTGGTCGGTCCTGCGTGCGATCACCGGTCGTCGAGATAACCTCGATGGCAATATCATCAGTCGCAACCCCGCTTGCCGCCGCGAGCGCCGCCGCTGTCATCCGCGCCTGGGCGAGGGCGAGCGGGCTTCCGCGCGTGCCGATCGCCAGCAAAGGTCGCTCATTTGCCATAGTTTGCCTCGAATTCCCCCTTGGGGACGGGCTGGAATAACCGGCTCGCCCCCATTTCGCAAAAGCGTCTATCGCGCTATGGCATGTTCAACAAGGCGGGATCGTTGTCCGGAATCAACCCGGACGGTCCCGCAAGGGGTATTCGGCACGCGCCATGATGCATGTTCTCGGCATTGAAACGACCTGCGACGAGACCTCGGCGGCCGTCGTCCGGCTGGAACCCGATGGCACGCGGACCATTCTTTCCAACCGCATCCGTTCGCAGATCGAGGAGCACCGACCTTATGGCGGTGTGGTGCCGGAAATCGCCGCACGTGCTCATGTCGAGATTCTCGACCGCATGGTGCGCGATGCGATGGCAGAGGCCGGCCTCGGTTTCGACGCGCTCGACGGTGTTGCCGCCGCGGCGGGACCGGGTCTGATCGGCGGCGTGCTTGTGGGGCTGACAACGGCGAAGGCCATCGCCCTCGGCATTGGTAAGCCGCTGTTGGCGATCAACCATCTCGAAGCCCATGCACTGACCCCGCGCCTGACGGATGATGTGCGGTTTCCCTATCTTCTGCTGCTCGTCTCGGGCGGGCATAGCCAGCTCGTCGCCGTGCGCGACGTCGGCGAATACCACCGGCTCGGCACGACGATCGACGATGCGATCGGCGAGGCCTTCGACAAGGTGGCGAAGATGTTGAGCCTCGGCTTCCCCGGCGGGCCGGCTGTGGAGGTTGCGGCACGCGAAGGCGATCCGGAGCGTTTCGCCCTGCCGCGCCCGCTCTTCGGAAAGCCCGAGCCGGATTTCTCGCTCTCCGGGCTCAAGACGGCGGTGCGCCTCGCGGCTGAAGCGATCCAGCCGCTCGGCGACAGGGATGTCGCGGATCTCTGCGCCTCGTTCCAGGCGGCGGTCGTTGATTGCGTGATTGATCGGACGCGAGTGGCGATCCGCGCCTTCCGCCATGAGATCGGGCAACCCTCGGCGCTCGTCGTCGCGGGCGGTGTCGGCGCCAACCGCGCCATTCGCCACGCGCTGCAGCGGTCCGCCACCGAGGCCGGGCTGCGCCTCGTGATTCCGCCGCCGAAGCTCTGCACCGACAATGGTGCGATGATCGCATGGGCCGGCATAGAGCGGCTCCGGCGCGGGTTCAGCGATATGCTCGACGTGGCCGCGCGGCCGCGCTGGCCACTCGACGAGACGCGCGCCAAGCCCGGCGCGCGGGCATAGGGAACAACAAGTCCGGGGGGACGATGGCTGCGAATGGCGTTTCCGTTTTAGGAGCCGGGGCCTGGGGGACGGCGCTGGCACTGTCCTTCGCGCGCGCCGGATGCGACGTCACGCTCTGGGGTCGCGACCGTCAGAAGATGGTGGCGATGGAATCGAGCGGTCGTTGCGGGGACGTTCTGCCGGGCATCGAACTTGACGATCGCGTCACCCCGTCCTTCGATCTCGCCCGCGCCTGCAGGGCGGACGTCGTCGTCATGGCAATCCCGACCCAGCAGCTCTGGGATGTTGCCGGCCAGGCCTCGAACTATCTCCCCGGACACGCGGCTGTCCTCTCAGCCGCAAAGGGAATCGAGCGCAAGACCGGGTATTTCGTCACGGAGATCCTGCGTGACTCCCTCGGAGACCGCCGGCTCGGCGTACTTTCCGGTCCGTCTTTCGCCACCGATGTCGCGCGCGGTCTGCCGACCGCCATCAGCCTTGCGATGAGGGACGGCGAGGTTGCGGAGCTGTTTGCCCAGAAACTCTCGTCGCCAAGCCTGCGGCTCTATCACACGACCGATGTTCGGGGCGTCGAGATCGGCGGCGCGGCGAAGAACGTGCTGGCGATCGCCGCCGGCATCGTGATCGGCATGGGGTTGGGCGAGAGTGCCCGCGCCGCGATGATCGCGCGCGGTTTCGCCGAACTGCGGCGCTTTGCCGACGCGGCCGGCGCGCGCGGCGGGACCTTGATGGGGCTTTCCGGCCTCGGCGATCTCGTGCTGACGGCAAGCTCCACCCAGTCGCGCAACTATTCCCTGGGCATTGCCCTCGGGCAGGGCCTCGCGCCGACCGATGCCAATCCGGGCGGAAAACTTGCGGAGGGGGCGTTCACGGCCTCGATTCTCGCCGAGATGGCGCTACAAAAACAGGTCGAGATGCCGATCGTCGCGGCGGTTTCCGCCATCCTCGACGGGCGGCTCAACGTCAGGGATGCAGTGCGCGAATTGATGACGCGACCGCTGAGAGGGGAGTGAGGCAGATGGCGCATTGGCTGGTGAAATCCGAACCGTTCAAATGGTCTTGGGATCAACAGGTCGCCGCTGGAGCCCGGGGCACCCATTGGGACGGGGTGCGCAACCATCTCGCCAAGAAGCATCTCATGGCGATGAAGAAGGGTGACCAGGCCTTCTTCTACCATTCCAACGAGGGGCTGGAGATCGTCGGTATCGTCGAGGTTATCCGCGAGGCCTATCCCGATCCGACCGCCGAAATCGGCGAGCCTTGGGTCGTCGTCGATTTCGCGGCGGTCAGGCCGCTCGCCCGGCCCGTTTCGCTCAAGGAAATCAAGGCGACCCCCGCACTCGCCAAGATGAGCCTTGTTACCTGTATGCGGCTCTCCGTTCAGCCGGTCACGGATAAGGAGTGGGAAGTCGTTGTAAAAATGTCAGAAAATAAATAAAACGAACCTAGGCGGCAGAGAAATAACTTCGCATGTTTACTTCATGAGCGTGTATGATACGCGGGTGCCTTGGGATTTGGGTAATCTGAGGAATAATCATGAAAATCTCCCGTTCTGTTCTTGCTGGTGTCGCCCTTGCAGCCGCGACTTTCACCGCGCAAGCTGCTGACCTCGGCTACAAGAAGCCCTCCCCCTCCCTGCCGATCATGACCTATTCGTGGACCGGTTTCTATGTCGGTATCGATGCCGGCTACAGCTTCGGCCGAGCCAATCACAACGTGACCGGCGTCGCGGGCGCCAGTGTGACCACCGATCCTTCGGGCTTCTCGCTCGGCGGTCATGCCGGGTATCGCTACCAGATGGCGAACAACATCGTTCTCGGTGCGGAAGTTCGCGCGTTTACGAACATCGACAGCACAAGCGTAAAGCGGCTAGGTATCTTCGTGAACAACGCGCGGGTCGAGAACCAGTGGGGCGGCGACGCGCGCCTGAGCATCGGCTATGCCTTCGGTCGTCTGCTGCCTTATATCGCCGGTGGTGTTGCAGTTGCGGACCTCAAGGGCTGCACTACCCCTGGCGGTTCTACCGCCTGCGCTGCCAACGCCGATTATTCCGATACCCGTGTCGGATGGACGATTGGCGGCGGACTCGCCTATGCCGTCACCAACAGCCTGCTCGTGCGTGTCGATTACGCCTACTCGGATTTCGGAGCCAAGAACTACACCACGCCAGCGGTCGCCGGCGGCGTCACCCGCGCGAAGCTCGATACCCACGCGGTTCGCGCCGGCCTGAGCTGGAAGTTCTGAGTTCGGCCTGCCCGAGGGGCATCGCCTCTCATTTCATTCCCAAAGCGAACGCGCGGCCAAAACCGCGCGTTTTTGCTGGCGAAGTGGCAACACCCTTCTCCCAATTGCCAAGGCGCAACAATCTTCCGTGCCGCCGTCCTTTGCGGTAAAACGCGCTACAACAAGAATTTTTGGTGGGCGTTGCCGGGGTGCCGCGCCAGCGTTTTGGGAGAGTGGAATGTCCGAGACGGTTTATGACGTCAGTGCCGAATGGCAGAAGCGCGCTCATGTCGACAACGCGGCTTATCTTGCCAAATACGAAGCCTCGGTGAAGGATCCCGAAGGTTTCTGGCGCGAGGAAGGCAAGCGGATTGACTGGTTCAAGCCCTATACCAAGGTCAAGAACGTCTCCTATGCGCCGGGCAACGTCTCGATCAAGTGGTTCGAGGACGGCACGACCAATGTCTCCTACAACTGCATCGACCGTCATCTCGCCAAGCGTGGCAATCAGGTCGCGATCATCTGGGAGGGCGATGACCCGAAGAATTCAAAAGCGATCACCTATGCGGAGCTCCACCGCGAGGTCTGCCGCATGGCCAATGTCTTCAAGGCGCATGGCGTCAAGAAGGGTGACCGGGTCACGATCTACCTGCCGATGATCCTTGAGGCGGCATATGCGATGCTCGCCTGCACCCGCATCGGCGCGGTGCATTCGATCGTGTTCGGCGGCTTCTCGCCGGATGCGATTTCGGGCCGCATCGAGGATTGCGATTCGAAGATCGTCATCACAGCGGACGAGGGCCTGCGCGGCGGCAAGGCTGTGCATCTGAAGAAGAACGTCGATGTCGCTGCCAACAAGGTGCATCCGGCACTTGAGAAGGTGATTGTTGTCAAGCACACCGGGGGGCATGTCACCATGCAGCCGGGCCGCGACGTCTGGTATCATGAGGAAGCCGCCAAGGTTTCCGACCATTGCCCGTGCGAGGAGATGAACGCGGAAGACCCGCTGTTCCTGCTCTACACTTCGGGTTCGACCGGCAAACCGAAGGGCGTTCTGCACACCACCGGAGGTTATCTCGTCTATGCCTCGATGACGCATCAATATGTCTTCGATTATCATGACGGCGATGTTTACTGGTGCACGGCCGACGTCGGCTGGGTCACCGGCCACAGCTACATCGTTTACGGCCCGCTCGCCAACGGCGCGACGACGCTGATGTTCGAGGGCGTGCCGAACTATCCGACGATGGCCCGTTTCTGGGAGGTTATCGACAAGCACAAGGTCAACACGTTCTATACTGCCCCGACCGCGATCCGCTCCCTGATGGGCGCGGGTGAAGACCTCGTGAAGAAGACCTCGCGCGCTTCGCTGCGCCTGCTCGGCTCTGTGGGCGAACCGATCAACCCGGAAGCCTGGGAATGGTATTACCGCGTGGTCGGCGACAATCGCTGCCCGATTGTCGATACCTGGTGGCAGACCGAGACCGGCGGCATCCTCATCACGCCGCTGCCGGGTGCAACCAAGCTGAAGCCGGGCTCGGCGACGCGACCGTTCTTCGGCGTGCGCCCCGAGATCGTCGACGCCGAGGGCAAGGTCCTTGACGGCGCAACCGAGGGCAACCTCTGCATCGCCGATTCCTGGCCGGGCCAGATGCGCACGGTCTATGGCGATCACAAGCGCTTCATGGAGACCTATTTCTCCACCTATCCGAACAAGTATTTCACCGGTGACGGCTGCCGCCGCGCATCCGATGGCTATTACTGGATTACGGGCCGCGTCGACGACGTGATCAACGTCTCGGGCCATCGCATGGGCACGGCAGAGGTCGAATCGGCGCTCGTCGCGCACGAGGCGGTATCGGAAGCCGCAGTCGTCGGCTATCCGCATGACATCAAGGGCCAGGGCATCTACGCCTATGTCACGCTGATGAACGGGCTGGAGCCCTCTGATGACCTGCGCAAGGCGCTTGTCACCACCGTGCGCAACGAGATCGGCCCGATCGCGACGCCGGACAAGATCCAGTTCGCCCCGGGTCTGCCGAAAACCCGCTCTGGCAAGATCATGCGCCGCATCCTGCGCAAGATCGCCGAAGACGATTTCGGCGCGCTGGGCGACACCTCGACGCTGGCCGACCCGTCGGTCGTCGACGATCTGATCGCCAACCGCCAGAACAAGCGGGCCTGATAGCCGCCCGTTGGATCGATCAGCGATAAAGGTCTGCCCGGCTGGGCGGCACATTGAGCGCGAGGCGATCCCCCTCGCGCCTTTTCTTTGAGGCGAGCGTCTGGAACAGGCTGAGCGAGCCGCGCCCGAACGCAAGCGAAACGCCGGCGAGATAAGCAAGCCAGATGCGGGTGCGTTCCGGCCCGATCATAGCCTCGGCCTCCACCCGCCGTGCGTGAAGCCGTTCGCACCAAAGCCGGCAGGTGCGGGAATAATGCTCACGCCAGCCTTCGATGTCGTGAACCTCGAAGCCATGCGCCTCCAGCATCGTCGTGGAATGGCCGATATGATCGACCTCGCCGCCGGGGAAGATGTACGAGGTCATCGCCTTGTATTCCGGCCGCATGCGGTGGAAGGCCTTGTCGCTCCTGCGTCCGCGCCGGGTGATGGCATGGTGGAGATAGAGGCCACCCGGCTTCAACAGGCGGTTTACGGCCGAGAAATAGGTTTCATGCGCCTTGAAACCGACGTGCTCGTACATGCCGATCGAGGCGATCTTGTCGAATTGGCCTTCCATTTCCTCGTAGGGCTTCAGTTCGAGCGTGACGAGGTGGCTGACGCCGGCTTCCTCCACCCGCCGGCGGCCTTCCTCGATCTGTGCCGGCGAGAGCGTGACGCCGTGACCTTTCACGCCATAGTGCTTCGCTGCGTGAATCAACAGCGCACCCCAACCGCAGCCGATGTCGAGCAGGGTCTCGCCCGGCTGGAGGCGCAGCTTGCGGCAGATCATCTCGATCTTCTCGGCCTGCGCGCGGTCGATGTCGTCGTGCCATTCGGAGAAATACGCGCAGGTGTAGACCATGTGCGCATCGAGAAAGAGTTGGTAGAAATCGTTCGAGAGATCGTAGTGGAACGGAATGTCAGCGGCATTCTCCTTCGCCGCCGACCGCGCGAGAGGCCGGCCCTGCCCGTCGAAGCCGGTGCCGGCCTGCATCCCCTTGCCGAAAGCAATCGGCAGCGCAGCCCTGAGAAGACGCGTTAGCCCCAACCGCCTCAGGATGGCCTTGGGCTTCTCCGACGGCCGGAGCGCGGCGAGGTCGATGAAGGTTCCGCCGGAAAGATCGACTGCGCCGCTGGCGTAGCCCTTCAGGAGGGTGCCGAGCCGCGGCCGGCGGAGCAGGCTTGGCAGGAACCCCGCATTCCTCAGATGCAGCTTGAGCGTGGGGTGGCGCTGCGCCGGGCCGAGCAGGGTCGTGCTACCGTCCCAGAACTCGACCGGAATGCCGAGCGGGAACGCTTCCCCGAGAAGCCGAACCAGTTCCCGGCCGGCGCGCAATATCTTGTCAGTCATCTCCAATCGCTCTCCGGTTGGCTGAGAATCCAATCCCGGACGGACGCCGCGTCCACGCGAAATGCCGGGGCCGACCCCTAGGTTGAGCATGACTTTGGCTGCGCGCAAAGAAAAAGCCGCCAGTTGCCCGGCGGCTTCAGTCAACTGACCAGTGGAATGAGGCTGGTCAGAACTTGTAGGTGACACCCGCGCCGATGATCCACGGGTCGAGATGCATCTTGGCCTTGACGGCAGTGCCCGCCAGGACGCCATTCGCGTTGGTGCGGAGATAGAGCTTCTTCACATCGAAGTTGATGCCCCAATTCTTGTTGAGCATGTAGTCGAAACCGACTTGCAGCGCGAGGCCGGCCGCGTGGTTGATCCTGAACTGGTTCAGCGTGCCGTGCTGCTCGCCGTAGAACAGCGTGTAGTTCACGCCGGCACCGATGTAGGGCTTGAAGGCGCCGAAATTCGTGAAGTGATACTGGAGCGTCAGCGTGGGCGGCAGCAGCCAAGCCTTACCGAGCGTACCGAGGCCGGCGATCGCGCCCTTGCCCTTCGCGGTGTGCGGCGTCGTGCCGAGGATAAGTTCAGCCGCGATATTCGGTGTGAAGAAATAGGTGATGTCGAGTTCCGGAACGATCGAGTCCGTCACGTCGACCTTCGCGCCCGCGATGCCGGCGCCGCCGAGCAGCACGCGGTTCGAACCGCCGGGAATAACGCCGATGCCGCGAACGCGGATCATCCAGGGATTGAACGCGGTCATTATCGGAAGGCTGGGTTTGACGACCTTTTCGCCGAGATCGGCTGCCGCCGCGCCGTTGGTCACCGCCGTGGCGCTGATGCCAGCCATGAGCCCGGCAATGGCGAGATTACGAAAGAAACGCTTGGTCATCTTGAGCCCCCAATGAGTGGAGCGGCGACCCGTCCGGGCCAGCGCGCTGCCGGACCCTGCGCCGCGTTCCGGGGACGGGATTTGACTTAAATCAAGCAAAACGGTGCGGAAAATCCGGTGTTGCACCTTCAACACAGGATTCCTGCCAAGATGACATAATCCCGTAAAAACAGGAGCTTAACTGCCCCTTAACGCTACTGTCAAAAAGACACAGACATGAAAGGAGCGGGAAATCTTTCGCGCGCGTAGTCGAGATCGGTGAGGTTTGGCGAGGGCGCGGCATGACGATTTCGAGACGTGGGTTTCTTTCCCTCGCAGCCTTCGGACTGCCGTTCGGTATGGTGCGGGAAAGCGCGGCCCGAGAGATGGTTTCGCTGCCGCAAGGCTATCCGCCCGGGGATGTCGTGGTCTCGACCAGTCAACGCATGCTCTACTTCGTGCAGGGTGACGGCACGGCGATCCGCTACCGCGTCGCGGTTGGCATGCCGGGTCGGCAGTGGTTCGGCACGCGTCTGATCGACGGCAAGCACATGCAGCCCGCCTGGGCGCCACCCGCCGAGGTCAAGCGCGCCAAGCCGTCGATCCCGGATTACATTCCCGGCGGGTCGCCCGCCAATCCGATGGGCGCCGCCGCACTGACGATCTCGCCCGGTGAATACGCGATCCACGGCACCGCGCCCTCAATGCGTTCCTCGATCGGCCGCTATGCTTCGTTTGGCTGCATACGCATGCTCGATGAGGATATCCTCGATCTCTACCCGCGCGTGCGCGTCGGCGCTCGGGTTCATGTGGTGCGGTGAGTCAGGCGCGCCCGCTGTAGTGGATGCTGGAAACGATCCAGATAAGTGCAGGCGCGCGGCAAGGCATCATGCAGGAACTGTCGCGGTTCCCGCAGCCACAGGCCGGCATAGGTTTTTGACCTCGCTTCCGAAATCAGGACATCCTTGGGAATTTCCACCAATTCAGCCTTCCATGTCGGCCAGATTTGACGAGCCCGTCTCCCAAAATGGTCCAGCAAGGCACTTATTGAGGTGTAGCCGTGATAGTCGAAGGCGCAATCGCCAAGATCGACAAACACGTGGTTGGTTGGCGAGCCGTCGAGCGGCTTGATCCAGAATGCTCTGCCACCAGCCTCAGGAAACCGATCAAGAAAAGCATAGGCGAGGATATGGCAGGCCCCCGCGGCGAAAAAGACCCGGTCAGGCAATCCCCATCTTGCGATCTGATCGTGTTTTGATCCCGGAGTCCTGCGGATATAGACCATCTATTCCTTCCTTCCGTCCGGAGCTAGAAATCCGTCGCGATGCCCTTCACTTCCCAATCCTCGTAGCGCACGGGGTCCTTGCCGCCACGCCCTTTGATCTCACGGACACGGGCAAGCTCGGCTTCTCGGGCTTCCTGCGTGGCACGACGTTCGGCAGCCTCGGCGAGCGCGCGCCGGGCGGCATCGGACAGCTTTTTTGCAGGCGAAGCGGGGGGAGGTTTGTCGTTCATACGACAAGGATAGCGCAGCAGCGTACGCCATGCCATAGAGCGGCATGACGTTCAGCGAAGCCGACATCCGCGCCCGCATCCTTCATCGTGACGCCGACATGCTCGTGCTCGACAAACCCTCGGGCATCGCGGTCCACAAGGGGCCAAAGGGCGGCGAGACGCTCGATGCCTTCTTTCCCGCGTTGCAGTTCGAGGCGGCGGAACCGCCCCAACTCGCGCATCGGCTCGACCGAGAGACGAGCGGCTGCCTTGTGCTCGGGCGCAACCGGGCAGCACTGAAGCGCCTCGGGGTGATGTTCGCGGACGGGCGCATCCGCAAGATCTATGTCGCGCTCTGTTGCGGCGTGCCGGCCGAGGTGAACGGGCGTATCGAGTTGCCGCTAGCCCGACGCAGTCACGACAAGCGCTCGTGGTGGATGAAGGTCGATCCTGCCGGCGATCCCTCCTTCACGCGCTATCGTGTTCTCGCCTCACGTGGCGGGCTGTCCTTTCTCGCGCTCCAGCCGGAGACGGGGCGCACGCATCAGCTTCGCGTGCACTGCGCGGCGATGGGCTGGCCGATCGCGGGCGACAGGATCTACGGCGGCGACCGCGCGATGGCCGCGAGCCGCAACCTTCAGCTTCACGCGGCGCGCATTCGCGTTCCGGGAAAGAGTGGGGTAGCGGTGGAGGTGACGGCGCCGCTTCCTTCCGCTATGAGCGACTTCCTCGGCCATCTCGGCCTTAAGGCGTTCGGACCGGAGCAGCTTCCGGCTGATCTCGCCCCCTGACCCCTCGAAGGAATAGTTTTGCCGCCGAAATCCGCCGGACATCGCAAGCCTGCCGCCGTCCCCGGGCTTGCCGCCCGGGCACTGGCCGCGCGCGCCCTTCGCCGCGCGGTTAGCGAGCGGCGCTCGCTCGATGAAGCACTGCATCTCTCGCAGGACAGGAATGACGCGCTCGAATCGGCGGATTTCGGGCTCGCCCGCGCTATCGCCACCGTCACCTTCCGGCGGATGGGGACGATCCGCCATGCGCTGGCCGCCCGCCTCACCGGCGAGGGCATGCCGGAGGCGGGGATCTTCCGCGAAGCCATCTGGAGCGGTGCTGCGCAGATTCTGTTCATGGATGTTCCGGACCATGCCGCCGTCGATCTCGCGGTGGAGCTCGTGAAGTCGGATCGGCTCGCGTTGCATTACGCGCGGCTTGCCAATGCACTGTTGCGCGGTATCGCCCGCGACCGGGCGACGATCCTCGAAGCGGCCGATCCGTTCGCGCACGATCTGCCCTCCTGGATGCGCGAACGATGGGTCGCAGCCTATGGCGAGCATGCCGCGCGGGAAACCGCAGCGATGTTTGTCAACCCGCCGCATGTCGACTTGACGCCCTTCCGCGATCCGGCGGAGCTGGCAGCGGCGATCGGTGGAACGGTGCTGCCGACCGGCTCGGTCCGCCTCAAGGACCAGACGGCAATTCCCGCGCTGCCGGGCTACGGGGAGGGCACCTTTCAGGTGCAAGATGCTGCGAGCGCGCTCCCGGCGCGGCTCATCCGCGCCAAGGCCGGCGAGCGCATCCTCGATCTCTGCGCGGCGCCCGGCGGCAAGACGGCGCAACTCGCCGCGACGGGCGCGGCGGTCATGTCCGTCGAGCGTAGCGCGCAAAGGGCCGAGCGGCTGAAGGCTAATCTCGCCCGGCTCGGCTTTTCGTCCGAACTCGTCATTGCTGACGGCGCGAGCTACGAGGCAAGCCCGTTCGACGCCGTTCTGCTCGACGCGCCCTGTTCCGCAACCGGAACCATCCGTCGCCACCCCGAAATCGCCTGGACGAAAACCTTCGAGGATATCCTCGGACTGGCGCGCTCCCAACGGCGTCTTCTTGACCATGCCGCAACCCTCGTCCGGCCCGGCGGAAGGCTCGTCTATGCCACTTGTTCGCTCGAATCCGAGGAAGGCGAAGATCAGATCCGCGGCTGGCTCGCCGGGCAATCCGGATTCGTCGTTGAACCCGTCATGGCGGACGAATTGGGCATCGACGCCGGCGCCATCACTCCGGATGGTTTCCTGCGCGTGTTGCCGTTTCATCTCAAGGCCTGGGGCGGGGTCGATGGCTTTTTTGCTGCGCGGTTGAAACGTGTGGCCGGATAGACCAATAGTTCCGGATGGACGCCCGCAGCAGTGAGCCCGCCTTTGCCTGACCGAGATCAACCCGGCAATAAAACCGGCCCGCTCGCGCGTTTGCGTGCAGCCCTGCTGGCACGCCGGGTGCGGCGGGCGCAGGGCCGGCTTGGCCGGTTCCGGCAGGTGGCCTCGCGGTTTCTCTACGTTCCGCCGCACCTCTATCTTGCCGACCCGTCGATCGCCGGCGATTTCCTCGCCGGGCAGATCGTGCTCGGCGGGCGCAGCCTGTTGACGGCGGGCCGCTCTCCCCTCGATGTCGCCCTGCCGGGGAAAGCTTTCAGTCTTGCGTTTCACGGGTTCGACTGGCTGCGCCATTTCGAGGCGAACGGCGCGGCGCATGTCCGGGCCGGCGCCCGCGATCTCGTCGTGCGGTGGATGGCGCGGCGCGAGGCGGGGCAGGTGCCGGACGCCGAGCGACCAGAGGCGGTTGCCCGCCGTATCGTCAACTGGGTTACCCATTCCGCGCTCTTGACGGAAAGTGCCGATCTCGCCTTTTATCAGCGCCTTCTTGCCCATCTGGGCCGGGATGCCGCAATGATGCGCGTGATCGCGCGGCAGACCGGCATCGGCATGGTCCGCCTCGAAGCCGCGATTGCCTATCTGTTCCAGGCGCTGGCGCTGGATCACCGGCGCGGCGTTCTGGTCGAGGCGGAGGGACTGCTGCTCGTCGCGCTCGGCGAATGCATCGCCGAGGACGGAACGCCGCGCGACCGAAGCGCAGGGCGCGCTGTCGAATTGGCCGCGGTGCTCATCCCCGTGCTCGCGCTCTACCGGGCGCGTCAGCGCGTCGTTCCCGATCTGCTCTCACCCGCGCTGCTGCGCCTGATCTCCTTCATCCGCATGATGCAGCATCCGGATGGCGGGCTCGCGCTTTTCAACGGTTCCGGGTTCGTGACGCGCGATCTCGTCGCGCAGGTCCTGCAATTCGGCATGGGCCAGAGCGTGCGGATCCAGCGGGCTCCGGATGCCGGGCTCGAACGGATCGAAGACGAGCACGGCATCGTGATCGCCGATAGCGGCATCCTACCCAGGCCGGGGTTCGGGAGCGAGGCCGGGGCGGGGGCGCTGGCGTTCGAGTTTTCGACAAAATCCGACCGCCTTATCGTCAATTGCGGCGTTCCGCATGCCGCGGAAGGGGAGATGGTGTCGAGCTATCGGCAGGCTGTCGCGCATTCGACGCTGCTCGTCGACGACGAACCGCTCGTCTATCTTGCGCGATCGCGCAACCTCTTGTTCGGGGATGTTCGGGAACCGGCCTCCCATGGGCCCGCCGTCGCGGCGCGCCATGAATCCGATCCCCGAGGCACTACGCTCGTGCTTGGACACGACGGTTTTCTCGCCTCGAAGGGCATCCGCGTCCAACGGCGGTTGACCCTGCTTGCCAACGGCGGCGGCCTTGCCGGGCTAGACCGTTTCGAGGATGCCGCGGAAGAAGCGCCGAGCCGGCGGGTAACGCTCGCCTTCCATCTTCATCCGCGGGTGATGCCGGTGCCGCTTTCCCGGCGCGATGCGATCGTCCTGCGGCTTCAACATCAGGTTCCCGGCCGGGACATGTGGCTGTTCGAGGCACCCGGCGTGCCGTTGCAGATCGAGACGAGCCGCTGCTACGAGCAGGATTTCGCGTCGCCCGAGACCGAGGTCATCGTCGTCGAGGTCGTGATCGCGGGAACTGCCGAAATCGCCTGGCGCCTTGTTCCGTATCGCGGCTAGCCGGCGAAAACTGTGCGAGCGTCACGATTTTGTTGCATTGCGGCATGGTGTGACCGGAACCGCTGTGGTATCGGCGCAGCGAAATCCGAAACCTCGCCCGGAGCGTCTTCATGCCCGCCAATACCCGTCCGATCCAACGCGCGCTGCTGTCGGTTTTCGACAAGACTGGGCTTGTGGACCTTGCGAAGGCGCTTCGCGCGCGTGGCGTCGAGCTGATTTCCACCGGCGGCTCCCGCGCCGCGCTGGAGAAGGCGGGCGTGCCGGTCAAGGATATTTCCGAAGTCACCGGTTTTCCGGAGATGATGGATGGTCGCGTGAAGACCTTGCATCCCAAGGTGCACGGCGGCCTGCTGGCGATGCGCGGCAACCCGGAGCACGAGGCTGCGCTGCTCGCCCATGATATTGCTCCGATCGACCTTCTCGTCGGCAATCTCTATCCGTTCCGGGAGACGCTGGCGCGCGGTGCCGGCTTTGAAGAAATCGTCGAGAATATCGATATCGGCGGCCCGGCGATGCTGCGCTCCTCGGCCAAAAACCATGATGGCGTCTGTGTCGTCGTCGATCCGCGCGATTACGGCGCGCTGCTCTCTGAGCTCGACGCCAACAACGGCGAAACCACCCGTGCCTTTCGCCGGGCACTCGCCGCCAAGGCTTTCGGCCATACCGCAGCTTACGATCGTGCGATCTCGGAGTGGTTCGCCGGGGTGACGAAAGATGGCCCGCGGCTTGCGGGCGAGACGGAAGGCGCCGGGAAGACCGAGCTGCGTTATGGTGAGAACCCGCATCAACAGGCCTGGCTGGTGCTCAAGCCGCATCAGGCGCGACCCGGTGTCGCCACCGCCCGGCAAGTGCAGGGCAAGGCGCTTTCCTACAACAACCTCAACGATGCCGACGCCGCCTTCGAGTGCGTCGCCGAGTTCGACCCGAAGCACACCGATGCCATCGCCATCATCAAGCATGCCAATCCCTGCGGCGTCGCGGAAGGAGCGAACCTCGTAGAGGCCTATCACCGCGCGCTGGCCTGCGATCCGGTCTCGGCCTTCGGAGGCATCGTCGCCGCGAACACGACGCTCGATGCGGAAGCCGCCAAGGCGATCACCGAGATCTTCACCGAGGTGATCATCGCACCGGACGCCACGGAAGAAGCCATCGCCATCGTCAGGGCGAAGAAGAACCTGCGGCTGCTCCTGACCGGCGCCCTGCCCGATCCGCGCGCGAAGGATATCGTGCTGCGCTCCATCGCCGGCGGCCGCCTCGTGCAGACGCGCGACAACGCCGTGGTCGACGACATGGAACTCAAGGTGGTCACCAAGCGTGCGCCGACCGAAGCAGAGCTTTCGGACATGCGCTTTGCCTATCGCGTGGTGAAGCACGTGAAATCGAACGCCATCGTCTACGTGAAGGGCGGGGCGACAGTCGGCATCGGCGCGGGTCAGATGAGCCGGGTGGATTCCGCGCGTATCGCGGCATGGAAGGCCGGCGAAGCCGCGAGGGCCGCAGGCGCCGAGAAGCCGCTGACCTTCGGCTCCGTCGCGGCATCGGATGCCTTCTTCCCCTTCGCCGACGGTTTGGAGGCATTGGTTGCCGCCGGTGCGACGGCCGTTATCCAGCCGGGCGGTTCGATGCGGGATCAGGAAGTGATCGACGCCGCGAACGCTGCCGGAATCGCGATGGTCTTCACCGGATTCCGGCACTTCCGCCACTGATGCAACCGCCAGCCGGGGCAGAACCCCGGCGAGCGGTAGAGTGTCATCAATCCCGGGCGAGATCGCCCAAGAGGCCACCGAGCACGGTCAGCTTGGCTTGGTTGAGCTGACCGGCGGCGAGCGAGACGATCGCCGCCTTCGTGCGCGCCAGCGTTTCGCCCTTGGCCTTCATCCAGCTCGAAACGCCATCGACGCCTGTGCCGTGACGGGTGATCACGTCTGCCGCGATCTTGCGCACGGCCTCGTCGGCGGCGGCAAAGGCGCGATCGAGCGCCAGGCGCTCGTAGGGATCCGCAACCTGGATCGAGGCGCCCGCCGCACGGATGTCGGCGAGATCGAACTGATCGTTGAGAGCGAAGATTGTCTGGGCCGCCGCGACGACATTGACGCCGGTCCGCTCGGCGATCAGCGTCGCATCGAGTGCGCTGGCGACAACCGGAATATCGACGATGCGCGTAGCGAGATCGGCCGGGACCTTCTCGCCTTCGAGATGGGCAAGCGCGTTCTTGCGTTGGTTCTTCGCTTCCGCCGAGAGCAGCTTGCCCTGCGCGGCTTCGAGCGCCGTAACGCCATCGCGGAAGCGCTTGACGAGCATTGCCAGTCCCGGCGCAAAATCGATGTTCCGCAGGAACCACAGCATCCGTTCGTCAGCATGGGATTTCGCGGCCGCATACAGCGCAAGCTGAGTCCCCCCACCGATCTTCGCATCCAGTGCGTCGATGGCGCGGTTGATGTCGAGAATACCGAAGACGTCGCGGGCCAGTGCATAGGCGCGAGCAACATCCGGGACGGAGCGCCCGGTGCGCCCGGCGAGCCGCACCGCGATGCCGGGGCCGCCGCGATTGACGACCGCATTGGAAAGCTGCGTCGCGACGATCTCGCGCCGCAGGCGGTGGTTCTCGACGGCATCCGGGTAGGTCTTCTGCACCGCGAGCGGGAAATAGCGGCGCAGCTCCTCGACGAGATAGGCATCATCAGGCACATCGGAGGCGAGGAGGTGATCGTAGAGCGAGAGCTTGGCATAGGCGAGCAGCACGGCGAGTTCCGGCCGGGTGAGGCTGGCATTGCGAATGCCGCGCTCGACGATATCGGAGTCCGGCGGCAGGACCTCGACCTTGCGGTCGAGTCTTCCCTCCGCTTCGAGGAACGCCATGAGTTCCATCATCTCCGGGTTGGCGCCGGAACCCTCGCGCTCCGAGAGCGAGAGCGCGAGCGACTGGAGATAGTTGTTGCGCAGGACGAGATCGGCAACCTCATCGGTCATCGAGGCGAGCAACGTGTTGCGCTTTGCGCGTGTCAGGCGGCCATCTGTTTCCGGAATCGCAAGCGCGATCTTGAGGTTGACCTCGACGTCCGATGAGTTGACGCCGGCGGAATTGTCGATCGCGTCGGTGTTGAGGCGAACGCCGTGCTTTCCGGCTTCAATACGCGCTGACTGCGTCATGCCGAGGTTGGCACCCTCGCCGACAACCTTGACCCGGAGATCGCCGCCGGTGATGCGGATCGCGTCGTTGGCACGGTCGCCCGCTTCGGCATCGGTCTCGGCGGAGGCACGGACATAGGTGCCGATGCCGCCGAACCAGAGGAGGTCGGCACGTGATTTCAGGATTGCGGTCATCACCTGCTGCGGCGTCGCGTCCGCGCCGTCGAGGTCGAGAAGCGCCTTCATCTGCGGCGAGAGCGGAATTTTCTTCAGCGAGCGGGAGAAGACACCACCGCCCTTGGAGATGAGCTTGGCATCGTAGTCCTGCCAGCTCGACCGCGGCTTGTCGAACAGGCGCTGGCGCTCGGCGAAGCTCTTCGCGGTATCGGGGTCGGGATCGATGAAGATGTCGCGATGGTCGAAGGCCGCGACAAGTTTGATCGCCTTCGAGAGCAACATTCCGTTGCCGAACACGTCGCCGGACATGTCACCGACGCCGACGACCGAGAACGGCATCGTCTGGATATCGATGTCCATCTCACGGAAATGGCGCTTGACCGCCTCCCAGGCGCCGCGGGCGGTGATGCCCATCTTCTTGTGGTCATAGCCGGCCGAGCCGCCGGAGGCGAAGGCGTCGTCCAGCCAATGGCCGCGTGCTTCCGAAATGCCGTTCGCGGTATCGGAAAAGGTCGCCGTGCCCTTGTCCGCCGCGACGACAAGGTAAGGATCGTCCTCATCGTAGCGGATGGTCCGGGCAGGCGGAACGATCTTGTCGCCCTTGATCGTATCGGTTACGTCGAGCAGCGCCGAAACAAAGGTCTTGTAGGCGCTGGTGCCCTCCGCGAACCAAGCGTCGCGGTCCGAGGCCGGAGGCAGGTTCTTCGGCACGAAGCCGCCCTTGGCGCCCACAGGCACAATGACGGCGTTCTTGACCTGTTGCGCCTTGACGAGGCCAAGGATCTCGGTGCGGAAATCCATCGGCCGGTCGGACCATCGGAGGCCGCCGCGCGCGACCTTGCCGAACCTCAGGTGTAGACCCTCGACCTGCGGTGAGGCCACGAAGATCTCGAAGAGGGGTTTCGGCAGCGGCAGGTTCTCGATGCGATGGCAGGCGAACTTGAACGCGATGGTCGGACGCATCGGCTGATAGGCATTCGTGCGCAGTGTCGAAAGCACGAGATTGAGCATTCGCCGGAAGATACGATCGTCGTCGAGGCTGGTGATCTTGTCGATCTCGGCGAGGAGTCCCGCCTCGATCTCCTGCGCCTTCTTGCCGCGATCGGCCATGCCGCCTTTTAGGTCGGGGTCGAATCGCGTCGCGAACAGCGCGACGAGCTTGCGGGTTGCTTCCGGGTAGCGGGCGAGAGCATCCGCGATGTAGATCTGCGCGAAAGGCACGCCGATCTGCCGCAGGTAGCGCGCGTAGGAACGCAGGATGTCTGCCTCGCGCGGGGAAAGGCCAGTCTCGGTGACGAGAATGTTGAAACGATCCGATTCCAGCCGGCTGGAAAAGACGCCGTCGAGTGTCGCCTCAAGCGCCTTTTCGAGCGCGCCAATGTCGATCGCGCCGCCCTTGGCGCGTTCAAGCGTCATGTCGTGCAACCAGGAGGACTCCGATCCGCCTTCCGGCTCGATACGGTAGGTGCGTTCGTTGATGACGGTGAAGGCGAGGTTCTCGAGTACCGGAACGCGGCGGGACAGCGGGATCGCCGCGCCATGCGCGAAGACCTTGAGGCTGACACGGTTCGTGTCGTCGCCGGCCTTGCGGTAGAAATTGAAGGCGTAGGGGTTTGCGGGAGTGAGATTTTCAAGAAGCGCGATGTCGCCCAACGCCTCGCGTGCCGAAAAGGCTTCGCGATAGGCCGCCGAGAACGCGCCGGACCAGACCCGGCTCCATTCCCCGGCCTTTTCCGCGGGCGCTTCGGTCTCGATCGCCTCGACGAAGTCGTCCGCCCAGGTCCGGACGATCGCGGCGATGCCGGCTTCCAGCGTCTTGCGGTCGATTTCCGGCGTCTTCCCCTCGAACCGGCCGATGATATAGTGCGTGCGGGAGAGCGGCCCTTCCGGATAGGCGGGGTAAGCTGCCGAGATCCGCCCCTCGTAGATGCGTGCGAGGTATTCGCCGATCCTGAGGCGGACGGATGTGTCGTAGCGATCTTTCGGAACGTAGACCAGAACCGAGACGAAGCGGTCGAAACGATCGGTGCGCGCGAGCGCGCGGAGGCGCGGGCGTTCCGACAGCGCGAGCACGTCCATCGCGAAACGGAACAGGGTGTCGAGATCGACCTGGAACAGTTCGTCGCGCGGATAGTTCTCCAGCACGTTCATCAGCGCCTTGCCCGAATGGCTGGCAGGATCGAAGCCGGCGCGCTCGAACACGCGCGCGATCTTGTGGCGCAGATAGGGGACGGCACGCGTGGAGCCGGTATAGGCTGTGGAGGTGAAAAGGCCGACGACGCGCAATTCGCCCTCGAGTTCGCCGCGCGCATCGAGCAGCTTGACGCCGACGTAATCGAGATAGACCCGGCGGTGGATGCGCGACTTCACATTGGCTTTCGCCACAAAGAGCGGCGTCGGCTCCTTGAGGAAGGCGCGGATCTCGGGCGTCATCACCACGAGCTCGCGGCCGCGGCGAAGGACTTTGACCTCCGGGTCCCGCAGGATGCCGAGCCCGTCGGACGGTGTTGGGTCCATCTTCATCTCGGCGTCGGCGAAGCGGTATTCGCGCATGCCGAGGAAGGTGAAGTTGTCGGCAAGCAACCAATCAAGAAACTGCACCGCTTCGGCGATCTCGTCCGCCGGCAGCAGTGGCGGCGCGGCGCGGTAGCGGGTCGCGATCTCGGCGAGGCGGGTACGCATCGGCAGCCAATCGGTCACGGCGGCGCGGATATCGGCGTAGATCGCCTCGAGATCCTTGTGCAGGGCGGCGCGATCCTCGGGACCGAGATGACGGCCGATGTGGAGGTGAAGCAGGCTCTCGCGCTGGACGGGCGCGAGTTCGCGGCCCGCCGAAACGCCGATCAGCCGGGCGAGACCGCCCTTGCCGTCACGCTCGACGGCGAGGATCGGGTGGGCGACCAGCGTGACGGGATAACCGCGCTCGCCCAGCTCGGCGAGAGTCGAATCGAGGAGGAACGGCATGTCGTCGTTGAGGACCTCAACCAGCGTCCCACCCTCAAAGCGCGCGATGCGGATATGCGCCTTGCCCGGCTTGCGCTGGGCGATATGGGCTGCGCTTTCTTCCGCCAGCCTGAGACGCATCGCCTCGCTGACCCCCGCCAGATCCTCCGCGGCGACACGGTTGAACAGGATCGACGCCAGCGTCGCGGCGTGCGGCACCGTTCCCGCCTGTTTGGAGGAGGACGGGTTTTTCGTTTTCGGCATGGGTTGGCTCCACCTTATTATTGCGCGCCGGGGCCCGGTTTTGGCTTGCCGCCCTTCCTCGGGGCGGCCATTCTTCGCTCATCGCGGGCGCGATATGCGGCTTACGCCCTTAGTCTAATGCGCCTTGCACATTTCGGAGGCAAGCATGGTTGCGAAAGAAAAACGTGAATCTGGAACAAAAAAGCGTGCGAATCCGTCCGATGTGACCCGACTTTCGCTGGATTCGGCGCCACTTTCGCCGGGAATGGCCGCCTACTTCGACAAATGCGACGAGAAACTGGGTTTCGTGCCGAATGTACTTCTGGCCTATGCCCATTCGATGCCGAAGCTCGAAGCCTTCGCAGGTTTCTACAATGAGCTGATGCTGGCCCCGTCCGGGTTGAGCAAGCTGGAGCGGGAGATGATCGCGGTGGCGGTCTCGGCCGAGAACCGCTGCTGGTATTGCCTCGTGGCACATGGCGCGGCAGTGCGTGCGCTTTCCGGCAAGCCGGAACTCGGCGAGGCGCTGGCCTTTAACTACCGGCTTGCGGAGATCACCGCGAAGCAGCGCGCCATGCTTGATTTCGCCTTGAAGATGTGCCGCGCTTCGGCGGAGATCGGCGACGGGGATCGGGATGCGCTGCGCAGCGCCGGCTTCAGCGATGCCGATATCTGGGACATCGCCGCGACCGCCTCATTCTACGCGATGTCGAACCGCATGGCCTCGGCGACCGGCATGATGCCAAACCCGCAGTATCATGCGCAGGCGCGCTAGCTTCCGGAGCGGTCCGAGCAAAAGAAAGGCGGCTCGTGCGGGGGCACCGAGCCGCCATGCCGATACCGGCGGGTCGTTGAAGACCGCGGCCCAAGAGCGGGAGGGGCTGGGGGGCAAATGATCCCGCTCCAAGGCTTTCACCTTGGCATTGAATACAGATTGACGGTGTGATCGGGCGTCAGAATGGTCGAAATCCGGCAGAATTGTGAATTCGCTAACCATTCCGGCGCGATGCTGATCGGCGGACGAGGCGGTCCGTGGGCAGGTCGACCCTTGCCGGCGGCAGGCTTTTCCCCGACACCGGATGGGGAGGTTGCATGAGCATATCCGAGCCTGATGCGACATCGTCGGCCCAGGTTCTGCCGTTCGCGCCGGCACGCATTCCCGAAACCGTCCGGTTCGACCGGCGGGAACTGTCCGTGATTCTTCGCGTGTACGGTCGGCAGGTGGCGACCGGGGAATGGCGCGACTACGCCATCCTCTTCACGCGCGAGAAGGCTGTTTTCGCCATTTTGCGCCGCACGGGGGAATCGCCCCTCTACCGCATCGAGAAGGATCCCAAACGGGCGGAAAAACAAGGCGCTTATGCCGTGACCGGGCAGGACGGCCGCGTGCTCAAGCGGGGACACGATCTCGAGCGCGTGCTGGGCGTTCTGGAAAAGCCGGTCAGGGCTATTGCCGACTGAATCCCGGCTCCTCAACAAAAAAGCCCCGGTTTCCCGGGGCTTTCTGTTTCTGGAACGGCATGACGCCGCTTACTCGTTGCGGTTACCCATCAGACTCAGCAGCATCTGGAACATGTTGATGAAGTTCAGATACAGCGTCAGCGCCCCCATGAGCGACCACTTGGCCTGAAGCGTTTCATCACCGGCGACGACGTCATACTCTTCCTTCAGACGCTGGGTATCCCAGGCGGTCAGGCCCGCGAATACCAGCACGCCGATCAGATTGATGGCGAACTGCAGCATCGGCGCTTTGAGGAAGATGTTGACGATGCTCGCGATGATCAGGCCGAACAGGCCCATCATCATGAACTTGCCCATCGCCGAGAGATCCTTCTTCGTCGTGTAGCCGAAGAGCGAGAGCGCGCCGAACGAGGCGGCGGTGATGAAGAACACCTGCGCGATCGAGCCCAGCTTGTAGACGACGAAGATCGTCGAGAGCGAGACCCCCATCGCCGCCGCGAAGGCGTAGAAGGTGCCGAGCAGCGCGCCCATGCTCATCTTTTCCCAGCGGAAGGAGAGGACAAGCGTGAAGGCGAGCGGCGCGAGAACAAACAGCCACTTGAGCGGCGAGAACCAGATCGTGCGCCCGAAAGGCGTGATCAACTGGCCGGCGACACGGCCAACGGCTTCTGCCGGATTGGTCGTGGTGCCGAGCATGAACATGCCGATCGCTACCAGGCCGGAAATGGCGAGCGCGACGGTCATGTGATTGTAGATGCCAAGCATATAAGAGCGCAGGCCCTGATCATACTGGGCAGCGCTCATCGTACGTCCCATGCCCGTGGCATATGGGGCATAAGCGTTGCGATCGTATTCGGCCATCGAACCCTCTTCAAAAAATGGCTGCCGGGGAATCCAACAGCCGGAAAACATGTGCATTGCAACCTGCGATGCAGGCCACAATATGGCGCGACTTCGCAGAATTCTCAAGGGGGCAAGTTTAATTCGCGGTAGAGCGATGTTTTTTCGTGTTTTTCGAGTTCGATTTTCAAGAAGTTTTTTAGAAAAGAGGCGCGATTAACGGGCATCTCCATTCAGGCATGTCGCAAGTAAGGTGCAGGTTTTTGCCCCAAGAGATGCCATGTTCCTGTTAGTCCCAAAATAATCGTCGCTGCAAACGCAGAAAAGGCTATCGAGACAACTGTGAGCCAAGGCACGAAGAAATCCAGATTCATGATCTGGCCGACCACGAAGCGGGCGCCGATTGCTCCACAAATCAATCCGAAGACCACGGCGATGCCCCCGAGGGCTGCGTATTCGAGCACCAGCGCCTTGAGCAGCGTCCGGCGCGTCGCGCCCAGCGTCTTGAGGATCACGCTCTCGTGCTGGCGCGTCCGCGCGGTTGCGGCGAGGGCGCCAGCGAGCACCAGAATGCTCGAAACGAGGGCGATGGCGCTCGATGCGCGAATCGCCAGCGCGAGCTGGGAGACGATCCCCTCCACCGCATCGAGCGCGTCCCGCACCCGGACGGAGGAGATTGCCGGAAAGGCGACGGCCACCTTGCGGGCGAGCGCGATTTCACTTTCGCGCGTCGTGCCGGGGGGCAGGGCGACGGTCGCGAGGAAGGTGTGCGGCGCACCGGCGAAGGCACTGGGCGAGAAGACCATGACGAAATTGATACCCAGCCGCTGCCAGCGCACCTCTCGCAGATTGGCGATGGTCGCGGTAATGCGGCGACCGAGCACGTTGACAACGATCTTGTCGCCGACATTGAGACCCAGCCCCTCGGCGACATCGCGCGCAAAGGAAACGAGCGGCGCGCCGCGATAATTTTCCGACCACCATTCTCCACGAGCGATGGACGATCCTTCCGGCAGGCGCGCGGAATAGGTGATGCCGCGGTCGCCCTCCAGCACCCAGGCGACGCGCTCGCTGGCCGAAGCCCTGGCGGCCGGCGTGCCGTTCACCTCGACGATTCTTCCGCGCAGTTGCGGTACGTCCTCAACCTTCGCGCCCGGTGCGGCCTCCTTCAAGAAGGCTTCGAAGCGACCGATCTCGCGCGAGGGGATATCGACGAAGAAGAAGGTCGGCGCAACGCCTGGCAGCGCCGAGCGGAACTGCCGGCCGAGGTTGATGTCGATCAGAGTCAGCGTGACAAGCAGGGTCAGCCCGAGGCCGAGGGAGAGCATGACCGAGGGCGTCAGGCTGCCGCGCCGGTGCAGGTTGGCGGTGGCAAGACGCAGGATCGGCGAGGAGAAGCGCGGCAGGATCCGGGCGATCGCCATCACGACCATCGCGACAAGCCGAAGCGCGATGATTACCACGACGGCCGAGCCGAGATAGAGCGTCGCGATCCAGCGGTCGGAGGCGAAGAGCACCGCGAGGCTTGCGAAAGCCGCGAGCGTCAGCGCGAGCAGCAGGAGATCCGTAAGGCCGGGCCGGAAGGCCTCGCCGCCGAAAGCGTCGCGGAACAGCGTCGAGGCCGCCACCGCCTTGCCGCGCGCTAGCGGGAGGATCGAGAAGGTCAATGCGGCGACAAGACCGTAGGCGAACCCAAGCGTGAGTTCGCTCGCATAGACGCCGGGCACCAGCGGATAGGGCAGAAGGTGGCCGAAGGCGAGGATCGCCGCGTAAGGGAGTGCTGCGCCGAACACGAGGCCGATCAACGTACCGATCAGCGCGAAGGCCATGACCTGCGCCAGCGCGGACCAGAACACAAAGTTGCGCGTCGCGCCGAGGCTTTTGAGCGTCGCGATCCGCATGATCTGCTTGTCGGCGAAGGCGCGCGCGGCATTGGCGACGCCGACCCCGCCGATCAGCAATGCCGTCAACCCGACTAGGGTCAGGAACTGGGTGAAGCGATCGACCTGCCGGGTTAGTTGCGGCGAGGCTCGCAGGCGTGAGGCGCTCTGCCAACCGGCGTCGGGGGTGGCTCTAGCGATGGCCGCCATGCTCGCGCGGATCGCCGCGTCGTTCGCGTTCGTGCCAAGGTCGAGGCGGTAGACGAAGCGAGTCAGGGATCCGGGCTGGACGAGGCCGGTCCGCGCCAGCGCAGCGCGCGACATCGTGACGCGGGGCCCGAATCCGAGCCCGCCGGAGAGCTTGTCCGGCTCGTTCTCGATCAGGGCGGTGATGCGGAAGGCCTGATCGCCGATCCTGAGCTGATCGCCGACCATTAATCCGAGACGTCCCGTGAGCACAGGATCGGCAAGAAGCCCCGGCAGCCCGTCCGGTCCATCGGCGAGCAGCGCTGCCGGCGGCCGCGATTCCGGGCCGGAGGCGCCGGCGAGCGCAAGTGTGCCGGCCAGCGGATAAGCCTCGTCGACGGCCTTGATCTCGACAAGCGCGCTATCCTTAAACGTCCCGTCCGGGTTCTCGGCGCGGGCCATGCCGCGCGAGCGCGCAAGCTGGGCAACCCGGCCCTCGCGGCGCAGGGCTTCGAGTTCCGCCGCACTCGCCTCGCGTTGGACGAGCGTATAGGCGATATCGGCGCCGAGAATGACGCGACCCTCGCGCCCGAGCCCTTCGTTGAGCGCGCGAGAAAGCGAGATGACCGCGACGATCGACCCGACGCCGATGGCGATGCATGCGATCAGAATCACAAACTGGCCGATGGAATGCGGAATTTCCCGCGCAACGAGACGCAGGACGAGACGCAATTGACCCAAGAAACGCCCGCTGCCCATATCAGGCAACCGCGCGAGCGGCGCGCTCCTCGACGATATGTCCGTTCTTCAGCCGGACGATGCGGTCACAACGCTCGGCGAGATCGAGGTCGTGCGTCACGAGGAGCAGCGTCGTGCCGCGATCGTGCCGGAGCGAGAAAAGCAGCCGGATGATTTCCTCGCCGGTCTCCTCGTCGAGGTTGCCGGTGGGTTCGTCCGCGACGAGGATCGCTGGGTGCGGCGCGAGCGCACGGGCGATGGCGACGCGCTGTTGCTCGCCGCCCGAGAGCTGGCCAGGATAATGGTCGAGCCGCTCGCCGAGGCCGACGGCATTGAGTTCGGCTGCGGCGCGCGCAAAGGCGTCCGCCTCGCCCGCGAGTTCGAGCGGTACGGCGACATTTTCCAGCGCGGTCATGGTCGGGATGAGGTGGAAGGCCTGGAAGACGATGCCGATCCTGCGACCGCGGAATTCCGCGAGCCGGTCTTCGGACAGGCGGGTTATGTCTTCGCCGGCGATACGGACGCCCCCCGAATCCGGCCGTTCGAGACCAGCGGCGGTCATCAGCAGGGTCGACTTGCCGGAACCCGACGGGCCGACCAGCCCGATCGCCTCGCCCCGGCCTACCTTCAGCGAAACGCCGCGCAGGATATGCACGCGCGAGGCGCCCTCGCCGAGGGATAACTCGACGTCGGTCATCTCGATGGCAGGAATCGCGGGGGCCTTGCCCTGGGGACTTGAAATCAACATTTTTGTCTTTCAACCGGTGTCGCTGCCTCCCTAAATGGGGCAGTCCTTCGAATTTGTCAGGATGGATTTGGCATGATCATGGCCTTCCGGTTTCTTGCGAGGGTGTTGCGAAGCCGTTACCTCGGCTTGCTCGCCGCATTTTTCGGTCTTGGCGTTCTCGCGGCCGAAGCACGGCAAGTGAAGGTGGTTGCCCTTGGTGACAGCCTGAGCGCGGGCTATCAGCTCGGCGCAAACGATGCTTTTCCGGTGGTGCTCGAAGCTGCGCTGAAAGCGAAAGGGCTTGACGTGATCGTCGAAAATGCCGGCGTCTCGGGCGATACCGCCAGCGGCGGTCGCGAAAGACTCGACTGGAGCGTGCCGGAGGATGCCGATCTCGTCATCGTCGAACTCGGCGCGAACGACGCCCTGCGCGGCATCGATCCGGTTATCACCGAGCAGGCGCTCGACGATATCCTCGCCCATCTCAAGGAGCGAAGAATCGGGGTGCTGCTCGCCGGCATGCTGGCCCCGCGGAACAACGGGCCGGAGTTCATCGCGGCCTTCGATGCGATTTATCCGAGGCTCGCCGAGAAGCATGGCGTGCCGCTCTATCCGTTCTTCCTCGAAGGCGTGCAGGGCAGGGCGGATCTCAATCTCACCGACGGGATGCACCCCAACCCGAAAGGGGTCAGGGCAATCGTCACCGGCATCCTGCCGATGGTCGAAAAGCTGGTGCGCGAGAAAGCGGCGAACTGATCCGCGATCCGGCCCAGGGCGCCGCATTTTTTTGATCGAGGGCTGTCATCGACTTTTCCGAAACGATGATAACGTGAACCCGTGGGTGATTCGCAGGGGGGTTGGCCATGCCGCGTCTCTTCGTCGGTCTCGAGCTGCCGGAAGCGGTGGCGTCAACGCTCGCAGCCCTCAGATGGGGCTTGCCGGGCGCGCGATGGGTGGACCCTTCAGATTACCACCTCACGCTGCGGTTCATCGGCGACATCGACCGGCGAATGGCTCGCGATGTGGAAGACGAACTTGCGGATATCGATCATGGCCCCATCCCGATCTCGGTGGTGGGGCTTGGTGTTTTTGGGGGTGACAAGCCGCACACCGTCTACGCCAGTATCGAGCCGAACCGGGATCTGATCGAATTGCAGGCCGAGAGCGAGCGGCGGCTGCGGCGGCTGGGGCTCAGACCGGAAGCCCGCAAGTTCGTGCCGCATGTCACGCTTGCGCGGATGCGCTCAACTTCAGTGCTCGATGTCGCAGACTATCTCTCGTCGAACGCGCCGTTCCCGAACTGCCGGTTCACGGCGGATTCCTTCGCCCTGTTCTCGGCGCGGGAACTGTTCGGCGGCGGACCATATATCGTTGAGGCGGCGTATAGCCTGCAGTAAGATAGCCCACCCGACGCTTCGCCAGGCAGTTTTTTCTCCCAACAGGTTTTGCGGTCTCGCCAGAGAGAAGGACTGCCGGCCGTCGACCCTACTTCGGCTGGAGACGGATCGCGCCATCGAGACGGATCGCCGCGCCATTGAGGTAATCGTTTCGGCAGATGCTCTCTACCAGCGCCGCGTATTCCTTCGGATTGCCAAGCCGGGAGGGGAAGGGCACCTGCGCGGCGAGCGAGATGCGGAACTTCTCATCGATCTGGTCGAACATCGGTGTGTGGAAGATGCCCGGCTGGATCGAGCAGCAGCGGATGCCGAAGCCGGTGAGATCGCGCGCGACCGGCAGGGTAAGGCCAAGGATGCCGCCCTTCGAGGCAGCATAGGCTGCCTGGCCCATCTGCCCGTCCTCACCCGCGACGGACGAGGTGTTGACGATGACGCCGCGCGCGCCGTCCGCATCAAGCGGCTCGAGCCCGGCCATCGCGACCGAGCACTGCGCGATCATCCGGTAGGAGCCGATCAGATTGATGGCGATCGTTTTGCTGAAGGAGCCCATGTCGTGGGCCATCAGTTCGCCGGTGTCGCGGTTCTTCGTCACGGTGCGCTTGCCGGAGACGATGCCGGCACAATTGACGAGGATGCGCTCGACGCCATGCTTCGCGCGCAGGTTCGCGAGCGCTGCCGCGACGGAATCGTCGCTGGTCACGTCGCATTGGGCATAGGCGCCGCCGATCTCGGCCGCGACCTTTTCGCCCCGCTCGGCATTGAGATCGCAGATGCCGACCTTGACGCCGAAGCTTGCGAGGTGGCGCGCGGTGGCCTCGCCGAGGCCGGAGGCGCCGCCGGTCACGATCGCGGCGATGCTTGCGTCAAGTTTCATGGCGTTTTCCTTTCGTCCTTCCGCCTGTCCGGCGGGTGCCCATCCCGGCTGACTATCTTTCATGAAGCCGCCATAATCACTGTCAGAATAACGACACTCAACCGCCGGAGGAAATTGGTCGAATGGCGACACGTTCTGGAGCTGAAGAATGGCGCAAGCCGTTCTCCAAGTCCGAGATGGAGGCGGCCCGGCGCGCCTTGCGCGACGAGGAGAGTCTACTCGCCGAGGTGCTGGCGCTGGTGCGCAAACTCGCACGGCAACTACCTTTCGCCGAAGATGTGCTCGCGGCCTATCATTGCGTGCGTGACCCCTCCACAAGCCTGCGGGTGCGGCTGACACTGCTCGCTGCGCTCGCCTATTTCGTGATGCCCTTCGATGCTGTGCCGGATATCGTCCCAATCCTCGGGTTCACGGATGATGCGGCCGTGCTCGCCGCGGCGATCGCTTCGGTGCGAGGTGCGATCCTGCCGGAACATCGCGAGAAGGCCCGCCGAAGCCTCGACAATGTCGAATAACTCCTAACGCAGCGATTCGATGCCGTTTGCCTCAAGCCCGCGCTTCAGGCGCTGGAAGGCGAGACGCAGACGCGATTTCACCGTGCCGAGCGGCAGGCTCTCGCGCGCGGCGATATCGCTGTGGCTGAGGCCGGAATAGAATGCGAGCACCACGAGACCGCGCTGCTCCTCCGGCAAGCTCGCGATCAGCGTGCGGACGATGTCGTCGCGCTGCGACTCTTCAAGGATAAGATCGGCGCCGGCATCATCGATTCCTGTTGTGAGGAGCGTTGAATGCGGATCGACCGCTATGCTGCGATTACGGCGAACGAGATCGATCCGCCGGTTGCGGGCGATGCGGTAGAGCCAGGTCGAGAGCGTCGATTTTTCGGGGTCGAACAGGGCTGCTTTGCGCCAGAGCGTCACCATCACGTCCTGTGACACTTCCTCCGCCGCGTCGGCGTCGAGCCCCATCCGCCGGAGAAAGGTCTCCAGCCTTGGTGTAAAATGATCGAAAATCGTAGTGAACGCCGTCCGATCCTGTTCCTCGGCGACGGCACGCATCAGGTTGGCCCAGTGATCCGCAGGCGGCAAGTCGACGTATCCTCTCGCGTCTGTCGCGGCGCGCGCGAAGCAGGTGCGATTGCATGCTAGCCGGGATCGCTGTTCGGCGCGAGCCTCCACCGGCGGCCCGCAGCGGGTTGGCGATTTGATCCAAGGCGCTTGATCACCCTCCGGTTCTGATGGCAAAGAGGAGCGCGCGGGTCCGAATTGCCTCATTGAGGCCATATGAGCCTTGCAATGCGACAGAAAATTGCCTTGATGCGGCTCGGATTTCCTTGATGCTTCCTGGATTTCATGCTCGCTTCCGGCAGGCGACCAAAAAGATTGGCATCGGCCCGGCCCGAATCGCTGAACGACAAGACAAGGGATGCTTCACGTTGAACCGGTTTGTCATGCCCTCGCACCGGATTTTGGTTCCGGCCCTTCTTTCCGCCTTGTTCGCGACGGTCTCGCTCGGGGTGCTGCCGGCCGAGGCCCAGCAAGCCAAGAAGAAGCAGGCTGCTGCCAAGAAGGAACCGGCGAAGGCCGACACGAAGGCGACCGGAGGCGCGCAGACTTTCCTGATCGGCACCTTCGGTGACTGGAAAGCGCTGACGACCGGCAAGGACAAGGCCAAGGTATGCTACGCGCTCGCCCAGCCGAACCAGCGTTTGCCGGCCAAGCTCAACCGCGATCCGGGTTACCTGTTCATTTCGAGCCGCATGGCGGATGGCGCCCGTAACGAGATTGCGTTCAAGCTCGGCTTTTCTCCGAAGGCCGGACAGGAGGGCCAGCTCCAGATTGGCTCGACGAATTTCACCGTGATCGGCTCGGGCGAGAGCGCATTTCTCAAGAATCCGGCTCAGGAAGGGCAAGTGCTCGACACGATGAAGAAAGCCGCGACAGTCACGATCAAGATCACTTCGGCGCGTGGTAACGATACTTCCGACCGCTATTCGATGAACGGGTTGACCAAGGCGCTCGAAGCCGTGGCGAAGGAATGCCCGTGAGGGCCGCCGCTTGAGCGAGATCGTGCCCCCTTCGGCGATGGAGCCGGTCCCGGTGCCCGAACCGGCGGTGGTCAGGCCGAGCCTCGTCGGAATGCCGCGCGCGGTGCTCGCCGATTTTCTGCGCTCCATCGGCGTGCCGGACAAGGAAATCCGGATGCGTGTCGCGCAGCTCTGGCACTGGATCTATGTGCGCGGGGCGAGCGAGTTCGCCGAGATGACCAACGTCGCCCGCGTCCTGCACGCGAAGCTCGAGGCGGTGGCAACCCTTGTTCGGCCCGAGATCGTACGCGAGCAGGTCTCGAACGACGGCACGCGCAAATGGGTGTTGCGGATGCCCTCGAAAGGCCCGCACGACCGGGGCGCCGAGGTCGAATGCGTCTATATCCCCGAGCGGGACCGAGGAACGCTCTGCGTTTCCAGCCAGGTCGGCTGTACGCTCAATTGTTCGTTCTGCCATACCGGCACGCAGAAGCTCGTCCGCAATCTCGAAGCCTGGGAGATTGTCGCGCAGGTCGTCGTCGCGCGGGACCGGCTCGGCGATTATCCAGGCCGCACACCACCCGAGGGTGCCTTCGTGCCGGATGACGGCGGCCGGTTCGTCTCGAACATCGTCTTCATGGGCATGGGCGAGCCGCTCTACAATTACGAGAATGTCCGCGATGCCATCGGCGTGCTGACCGATCCGGAAGGATTGCAGCTCTCCAAACGGCGTGTGACGGTCTCGACCTCCGGCGTTGTGCCGGACATCCATCGCCTTGGCGAGGAAACCGGCGCGGCGCTGGCGATCTCGCTGCACGCGACCAACGATCCGCTGCGCGACATTCTGGTGCCGATCAACAAGAAATACCCTATCGCCGAATTGCTGCGGGCCTGCCGGGATTATCCCGGCGCCTCCAACGCACGGCGCATTACCTTTGAATATGTGATGCTCAAGGGCGTCAACGACAGCCTCGCCGAGGCGCGTGCACTGGTGAAGCTGCTGCGCGGCGTGCATGCGAAGATCAACCTCATCCCGTTCAATCCCTGGCCGGGTACCATTTACGAATGCTCGGATTGGGCGCAGATCGAGCAGTTCTCGGAAGTGATTTTCGATGCAGGTTACGCTTCGCCGATCCGCACGCCGCGCGGTCGCGACATTCTTGCCGCCTGCGGCCAGCTGAAGAGCGATACCGAGAAGATGCGCGCCCGCGCGCGCCTGATGTTGGAAGAACAGCTTGCGCTCGGCGTGGATTGAAGTCCGCGCGCGATTCAGAATTCCGTAAAGTTAAAATCAATTCAGCATGGTGCGTGCCGGCGCACCGCGCTATTGCGCCCGATTTTGTAACGTTCCCCTCGCTAGGCTTCCATCAAAGGAGGAAGGGGAGCGCGGAACATGAATCTCGTCGGTCGCTTTATCGCCCGGTTTCTGGAAAAGCCCCTCAAGGGTTACTCGCCGGCCACGACACCGGATTTCGACATCCTGCGCGTGGTGCTGAAGCCGGCGGATGTCATCCTTGTCGAGGGCAACAACCGGGTTTCCTCCGTCATCAAGTATCTCACGCAATCGACCTGGTCGCATTCGGCGATCTATGTCGGCGATTGCCTCGGCAAGCGCGAGCCTGATGGCGAGCCGCATGTGCTGATCGAGGCGGAGATGACGGAAGGCGTCGTCACCTCACCGCTCTCCAAATATCGCGATTGCCATATCCGCATCTGCCGCCCGACGGCGCTCAAGCCAGAGGACCAGGCCCGCGTGATCGGCTTTCTCAAGCAGCGCATCGGCCTCGAATATGATATCAAGAACGTGCTCGACCTCGCGCGTTTCCTCGTCCCTGTGCCGATTCCGGCGCGCTACCGTCGCCGGATGCTGGCGCTCGGTTCGGGCGATCCCAGCCGCGCGATCTGCTCGACGCTGATCGCCGAGGCTTTCGCTTCCGTGCGTTATCCGATCCTGCCGCGGGTCGAGAACATCTCCGAGCGCAAGAAAGTCCGGTCGCGCTACGCAAGGCGGGAGATCCTGCACATCCGTCACCATTCGCTCTATGCGCCGCGCGATTTCGATATCTCGCCGTATTTCTCCGTCGTGAAACCGACGATCGAAGCCGGCTTCGACTACAAGGCGCTGAAATGGACCGGAAATTTTGCCGTCTCGCCGGTCAAGGCCAAACCCGTGCACGAGGTCGAGGGCTGGTCCTCGCCACACCTGCCGGAATTTGCGACTGCGATGCGTTCGACGGATTGATTACCGGCTCTGCGTTCTCAGCACCTGCACGGCGAAGAAGCCGAAAACGCTTGCGAAGGTGTAGTCCATCACGCGCATCATGCCGGGGTTGCGCTTGAGCGCGCCGATGAACCGCTCGGCGACGAGAATGAGGCCGATCGCCATCGGGAACGCGAAGACAACGAAGTAGACGCCGAGAAAGAAGAGTTTTCCTTGGGCATTCGGATCACCTGCTGTGATGAACTGCGGCAGGAAGGTCAGGAAGAACAGAATGATCTTCGGATTCGTCAGATTGACCGCGATGCCCTGCACGAAAGTTCGTGACAGTGACGGCGGTTTCGCCTCGGCACTGGCGAGATTGAGTGCGGAGCCGTGGCGGATCGCGTCATACGCCATCCACAGGAGATAGAGCGCCCCGACGATCTTCACCGCCGTGAAGGCGGAGGCGGACGCGGCGATCAGCGCCGACAGGCCGAAGGCTGCGGCCAGCGAATGAACGACATTGCCAACGCAGGCCCCGCTCATTGCGGCAATGCCGGCCTTGCGGCCGCCCTGAACGGTCTTGGCGAGAAAGAAACTCATATCCGGACCCGGCGTGATGAACAGGATCGTGCAGGCGATCGAGTAGGCGATCATCGTCGGCCCATCGGGCAGGAACGACAGAGCGGGGTAGGACATCGCGGCTCCGGCGGAAGGAGGGGGAGAACCTCATGGCTAACGCGCCGCGCGATCACGATCAAGCGATGATCGGGCGCGTGCGAGACTCCGGCCATCGACAGGCGCTGCGTGTCTGATAGCTTCGGAACAAACTCGTCCTTCCGGAGATGTCCGATGCGCTTCCCGCTCCTTTCTGTCATCGCCATTGCCGCGATGGCCGCCACACCCGTTCTCGCACAGGTCGCCGCGCCGGCACCGATCCTCTCGGCCGATGCGCGGCTGCTTCCGGTCTTGGCGCGCAACGGCATGGTTTCCAGCCAGGAGCGGCGCGCGAGCGCCATCGGCGTCGAGATCCTCAAGCGCGGCGGCAATGCAATCGATGCCGCGGTTGCGGTCGGCTTCGCGCTGGCGGTGACGCTGCCGCGTGCCGGCAATCTCGGCGGCGGCGGTTTCATGCTCGTCCATCTCGCCAGGTCCAGCGAGACGGTTGCCATCGATTATCGCGAGATCGCGCCCGCCGCCGCGACCCGCGACATGTTCCTTGGACCGGACGGAAAGCCCGACCCGGCGAAATCGCGCGATTCGGGCCTCTCGGTCGGCGTTCCGGGCACGGTGCGTGGGCTCGCGCTCGCCCATGAAAAATACGGCTCGGGCAAGCTTACCTTGGCCGATCTGATCGAGCCGGCCATCCGCCTCGCCCGCGATGGGTTCGAGGTTGAGGACGATCTCGCTGATTCGCTTCCCGGTGCCGTTGCGAAATTCGTCCGGCATCCGGCAAGTGCCGCGATCTTCCTCAGGGAAGGCAAACCGCTCGCGGTCGGCGAGCGGCTGGTGCAGGCGGATCTTGCCGGAACCCTTGATGTCATCGCGAAAGGCGGGCCTGACGCCTTCTACACCGGACGCATCGCCACCGCGATCGCCGCATCCGTCCGATCCGCCGGCGGGGTGATGACGGAAGCGGATCTGGCCGCCTACCGAGCGGTGGTTCGCGCGCCGGTAAAGGGGAGCTATCGCGGCTACGAGATCGCCTCGATGCCGCCACCCTCGTCCGGCGGCGTGCATCTGGTTCAGATCCTCAATGTGCTCGAGGGATACGACCTTGCCAAACTCGGTGCTGGCAGTGCTGCAGGCCTGCACCTCATGGCCGAGGCGATGAAGCCGGCCTACGCCGACCGCGCGACGTTTCTCGGCGATCCCGATCGCGTGAAGGTGCCGGTGAAGGGGCTGACTTCGAAGAAATATGCCGAAACCCTGCGCCTCGCGCTCGCGGTCGAGCGTGCGCGGCGGGCGGAGGAGATCAAGGCGGGCGATCCTCTCCCCTACGAGAGCGACCAGACGACGCATTATTCGGTCGTCGATGCCGAGGGCAACGCGGTTGCCAACACCTACACGCTCAACTTTTCCTACGGCATGGGCATGGTGGCGCCCGGCACCGGCGTGTTGATGAACAACGAGATGGACGATTTCTCCGCCAAGGCGGGCGCGCAAAATGCCTATGGCCTCGTCGGTGGAGATACGAATTCGGTGCATCCGGGCGCGCGGCCACTTTCGTCGATGACACCGACGATCCTGTTCAGGGATGGCAAGCCCTTCCTCGTCACGGGCTCTCCGGGGGGTAGCCGGATCATCACGACCGTGCTTCAGGTCGTCGTTAATATCGTCGATTTCGGTATGAACATCGCCGAGGCAGTCGCCGCGCCGCGCATCCACCACCAATGGCAGCCCGATGTGCTGGTGGTCGAGCAGGGGCTCTCGCCCGATACGCTTAAGCTGCTGCTCGACAAGGGACACCGGGTGCAGCCAGGCCGCACGAGCGGTTCGGCGAATTCGATCATGGTGACGAAGGATGGCCTTGCGGGCGCGTCCGATTCGCGCCAGCGTGGCACGGCGGCTGTGGGGTTTTGATCAGGCCTTGATCCCGTCCGGGCCGACCATCGCCGCAGCAAGGATCGAACCCGGCGCATCGGAGCCGCCGGACTGGATCAGCACCGCAAAACCGTCGGCCTGTTCCTCGGCCATATCCGCTCGGCGCACAGGCACCTGACGACGCCCCGACTTTACTTCGCCGAGATCGCGGATCGCACGCACGACGTTGGCGTAGGTGATGGTGCGGCCCGAATTCTCGCCGCGGCCGACCGGAACGGTCTCCCTGGACGACAGCGGCAAGATCAGGAGATGCGCGTCACCGGCATTGGCCGCGATCTGCGCGGAAACGAGCCAGCCTTCATTCGATTTCTCGATCCGCACGCGGGTCTCGCCGGCCGGGCGGGTGGTCCCCTTGAGCTTGACGATGGCGCTGAAATCCGAACCGACGCAGGAAGCCCCGCCGTTGACGATCGCCTGCGGGGTATAGACGCGCTTGCCCGCGACGCTGCCGGCATAGGCTTTCTGACGGCGGGTGAATTCAGGCCGCGCAAGCGTATCTCGCCAGCCGAGATAGTCCCAGATCGTGACAGGGAAGGTGAGCGGGATCATGCCCGGCTCCTTCGCCAGTTCCACCATAAGTGCATCTGCCGGTGGGCAGGAAGAGCAGCCTTGCGAGGTGAAAAGCTCGACGACGGTCGGCGCGCCATTGGACTGCGCGCGCGCGAAACCCGGCGCGAGGCACGCGCTGGCGGCGAGGCAGGAAAAGAGGCGGCGATCGAGTGTCATGGCCTTCACATTGAGCGAAAAACGTTTCGAATTTGATCCAAACGCCATTTCGGGATCAATGACCAATCACAAGCCGGTGTTCAAAAGAAAAGGCGCCGGGGAGCAATCGCCCGGCGCCTCCATACTTGTGCTCTCGCGTGCGATCAGGCCGCGAGTTGGCGCAACACGTAGTGCAGGATGCCGCCATTCTTGAAGTACTCGATTTCGTCGAGCGTATCGATGCGGCACAGGATAGGCACGTCGAAGGAGGTACCGTCGGCGCGGGTGATCGTCGCCTTCATCTTCTGGCGCGGCTGCACCGAGGTGAGGCCGTCGATCGAGACCATCTCGTCACCCTTGAGGCCGAGGGTCTGCCACGAGGTGCCCTCCTCGAACACGAACGGCACGATGCCCATGCCGACAAGGTTCGAGCGGTGGATACGCTCGAAACTCTGTGCGATCACGGCCTTGACGCCGAGGAGCGCGGTGCCCTTCGCCGCCCAGTCGCGCGAGGAGCCGTTGCCGTATTCGATGCCGGCGAGGACGACGAGCGGCACCTTTTCCGCCTCGTAGCGCATGGCTGCGTCATAGATGAACATCTTCTCGCCCGAGGGATAGTGGATGGCATAGCCGCCTTCCGGGGTGTTGCCTTCGGCATCCTTCACTGCGAAGTTCTTGATGCGGATGTTGGCGAAGGTGCCGCGCATCATGACTTCGTGGTTGCCGCGGCGGGTGCCGTACTGGTTGAAGTCCGCCGGGCGCACCTGACGCTCGAGCAGATAGGCGCCCGCCGGCGAGGCCGCCTTGATCGACCCCGCAGGCGAGATGTGGTCGGTCGTGATCTTGTCGCCGAAGAGCGCGAGGATGCGCGCGCCCTTGATGTTCTCGACCGGCTTCGGGGTTTTGGTAATGCCCTGGAAATAGGGCGGGTTCTGCACATAGGTCGAACCCGAGTTCCACGCATAGGTCAGGCCCGTCGAGGACTTCACGCCCTGCCAGTGCACGTCGCCCTTGAAGACATCCGCATATTTCGAGGCGAAAAGCTCGCGGGTGACGTTCTTGCGGATGTAATCCTGAATTTCCGCACTCGTCGGCCAGATGTCCTTGAGATAAACGGGCTGGCCGTCCGAACCCATGCCCAGCGGCTCCTTGGTGAGGTCGCGGGTCACGGAACCGGCGAGCGCATAGGAGACGACGAGCATCGGGGAGGCGAGGTAGTTCGCCTGCACGTCCGGCGAGACGCGCCCCTCGAAGTTGCGATTGCCCGAAAGGACGGCAGCGGCGATGATGCCGTTCTCGTTGATCGACTTCGAGATTTCCGCCGGAAGTGGGCCCGAGTTGCCGATGCAGGTGGTGCAGCCGAAGCCGACAAGGTTGAACCCGAGCGCGTCGAGGTCCTTCTGTAGGCCGGCGTTGGCGAGATATTCCGCCACGACCTGCGAGCCAGGCGCGAGCGAGGTCTTCACCCAGGGCTTCTGCTTCAGGCCCTTGGCCACGGCATTGCGGGCGAGCAGACCCGCGCCGATCAGTACGCTCGGGTTCGAGGTGTTGGTGCAGGAGGTGATCGCGGCGATCACCACGTCGCCGTGGCGCAGTTCGAAATCGCGGCCGTCGACCTTGGCGGTGCGGGCCTCGTCGCCGGCCTTCTTGTAATCGCCCGTAAGCGCGCTCGCGAAAGTGGTGGCGATATCGGTGAGCGCGACGCGGCCTTCCGGGCGCTTCGGGCCGGCCATCGACGGCAGAACCGTCGAAAGGTCGAGCGAGAGCGTATCGGTAAAGACCGGGGTGGCCGCACCCTTCTCGCGATAGAGGCCCTGCGCCTTGCAATAGGCATCGGTGAGTGCCACGCGGTCGGCGTCGCGGCCGGTCTCGCGCAGATATTTCACGGTCTCGGCGTCGCAGGGGAAGAAGCCGCAGGTCGCGCCGTATTCCGGGCCCATGTTGGCGATGGTCGCGCGGTCCGAGAGCGAGAGGTTGTCGAGGCCGGGGCCGAAGAATTCGACGAACTTGCCGACGACACCCTTCTTGCGCAGCATCTGGGTGACGGTGAGCACGAGGTCGGTCGCGGTGACGCCTTCATTGAGCTTGCCCGAGAGTTCAAAACCAATGACCTCCGGCAGCAGCATCGACTGCGGCTGGCCAAGCATCGCGGCTTCCGCCTCGATGCCGCCCACGCCCCAGCCGAGAACGGCAAGGCCGTTCACCATCGTCGTGTGCGAGTCCGTGCCGACGAGGGTGTCCGGGTAGGCAAGGGTCGAGCCGTCGGCGTCGCGCTTGGTCCAGACGGTCTGGGCGAGATACTCGGTGTTGACCTGATGGCAGATGCCGGTGCCCGGCGGCACGACGCGGAAGTTCGCGAAGGCGCCCTGGCCCCACTTGAGGAAGTTGTAGCGCTCCTCGTTGCGCTCGTATTCGAGTTCGACGTTACGGTCGAACGCCTTCGGTGTGCCGAATTCATCGACGATGACCGAGTGGTCGATCACGAGATCAACAGGAACGAGCGGGTTGATCTTGTTGGGATCGCCGCCGAGCGCCTCCATGCCGTCGCGCATCGCGGCGAGATCGACGACCGCGGGAACGCCGGTGAAGTCCTGCATCAGAACGCGGGCGGGGCGGAAGCCGATTTCCTTGCCGGCCTTGCCCTTGTCGGTGAGCCAGCCTGAGAAATTCTCGATATCGGCCTTGGTGACCGAGCGGCCGTCCTCGTTGCGCAGCAGGTTCTCAAGCAGCACCTTCATCGAATAGGGGAGCTGCGAGACGCCCTTGAGGCCGTTCTTTTCGGCTTCAGGAAGCGAATAATAGGTATAGGTCTTGCCATCGACCTTGAGTTCCTTGCGGCATTTGAAGCTGTCGAGCGACATCGGACGGATCATCCTCGCGAATAGGGTTACGTTCGGGGTGGCCGGGGTAGCCGATGCGACCTCAGGCGAATGGAGTTGGACCATCCACCGGAGCGCGAATTCTCTCGCGTGCGCCGCCCGGGTGTGCCCGGACCCCGCGCTTCAACCCGAGCGCGCGACGCAGCCGAGGGCTCTATAGATCATTTCTAAAAATGGCGCTACACGCCGAAAGGACGATCTCCGGGTCCGGAGAGGAATTTTTCGCCTCAGGGAAGGCGACAGGATCGGAACCAGCATGGCCTTCAGCCCCGACCTCAGACTGGAAGCGCGCGGCCTCGCGATCCGCCGCGGGTTCCGTCTCCTGTTCGAGGAGTTGGATCTCGATCTTGCGAGCGGCGAGATCGTCCTGCTTTCCGGCCCCAACGGCGCCGGCAAATCGACGCTGATGCGCATTCTCGCCGGATTCTCCCGGGCCGATGCCGGCACGATCCGCTGGCGCGGCGTGCCGGAGGACGCCGAGACCGCCTGCCTCTTCCATTATCACGGCCATCGCGAAGCCCTGAGGGAGGCCCTGACGCCGCGTGAAAATCTCGCTTTCTCGGCCGGGCTGCTCGGTGGCAATGCGGAGGCGATTCTGCCGGCACTGAAATCGCTCGGCGCGCTCGCGCTCGCCGATTTGCCGGTGCAGGTGCTGTCCGCCGGACAGCGGAGACGCGTCGCGCTGGCCCGCCTCCTCGTCGCGCCGCGTCCGCTCTGGCTGCTCGATGAACCGCTCGCGGCGCTCGATGTCGAGGGTCAGGCGCTGGTCGGCCGGTTGATCGCCGATCATCAGGCGCAGGGCGGCATGGCGCTGGTTGCGACGCATCAGCCGCTCGGCATTGCGGTCCGGCATCTGGTGCTCGACGGAAAAGGCAGGGTAACGGGCGAGGTGGCGGCATGAGCGCGCTCATTGCGGTCCTGAAGAGGGAACTTCTCCTCGCGCGGCGCATCGGCGCCGGGGCGGAGCTCGGCATCGTGTTCTTCCTGATCCTGATCTCGGTCGTTCCCTTCGCCATCGGGGCGGACCAGAAGCTGATCGGCCGCATCGCCCCGGCGATCCTGTGGCTTGCGGCGCTGCTGGCGACGCTGCTCGGCCTCGACCGGTTGCTGCAGGCCGACGAGGAGGACGGGATCGTCGATCATCTGCTGATATCCGGCACACCGCTTTCGTTGCTTCTCGCCGCGAAGGCGCTGGCGCATTGGGCGGTCACGGGGCTGCCGCTCTCGCTGGCCGCACCGCTGCTCGGCCTGATGCTTGCCATCGAGCCGCAGGCGATGATCCCGCTCGCCGTGTCGCTTCTGATTGGCACGCCCGCTCTGACACTGATCGGTCTTGTCGGTGCGGCGCTGACCGTGAGCCTCAAGCGCGGCGGATTGCTGCTCTCGATCCTCGTCCTGCCGCTCGCGATTCCGACGCTCATTTTCGGCGCGACGGTAGTGAAGGAGGCTGCCGCCGGGCGCGCCTATTCGACACCACTCCTGCTACTCTCGGGCGTGAGCCTGCTGATGCTTGCCATCGCGCCCGTGGCGGCAGCCGGTGCGCTCCGGTTCGCACGAAATTGACCGTCGTTCCGCCCCTGGTTGATCCGGCGCATTTGCACTCGCATTCGCCATCGCCTATGTGAACCGTGAAACGGGACTCTGCGATGGACGGAACCAGCCAGAAACCGGCGCTCTGGATGCGCCTCGCCAATCCGGCGGTGTTCAACACCTTGGCCGATCGTATCCTGTGGCCGCTTGCGGCGCTCACGCTCGCGGCCTTTGCCTATGGCCTCTACGGTGCTTTCGCAACCTCGCCCGCTGACTACCAACAGGGCGAGACGGTGCGGATCATGTATATCCATGTCCCCTCGGCCTGGCTCGCGTTGTTCGTCTATGCCGGGATGGCCGCTTCCGCGCTCGGCACGCTGGTATTCCGCCATCCGGTTGCGGATGTCGCGCAGAAGGCCGCCGCGCCGCTCGGCGCCGGGTTCACGCTCATCTGCCTGCTGACCGGTTCGTTCTGGGGCAAGCCGATGTGGGGCACCTGGTGGGAATGGGATGCGCGCCTGACCTCGGTGTTGATCCTGTTCCTGATCTATCTCGGCATCATCGCGCTCTGGCGGGCAATCGACGAGCCGCAGCGAGCGGCGCGCGCAGTGGCGATCATGACCCTCGTCGGCGCGGTCAACCTGCCGATCATCAAGTTCTCGGTCGACTGGTGGTACACGCTGCACCAGCCGGCCTCGGTGTTCCGCATGGGTGGACCGACGATCCATAAATCAATGCTCGCGCCGCTCCTCTGGATGGGACTTGCCTATCTTCTCTTCTATCTTTGCCTGCTTCTGGTGCGGATGAAGACGGAGCTGATGGCGCGGCGGATCGAGCGGCTTCAGATCCTCGCGGCAGACCGGCAGGCTTCGGGAGGAGACGCATGATCGATTTCGGACCGCACGGCGGCTATATCGTCGCCTCTTACGCTGTCACGACCCTGATCCTCGGCTGGATGCTGGTTTCAAGCCTTCTTGCCAATCGCGCCACGGCGAAGCGTCTGGCGGATCTCGAAGCCCGCCGTGCGGGACGGGAATGACCGTCCTATGAGCGAAACCAGGCCTGTCCGCCGTCTCTCTCTCGTCGCCCTGCTGCCGCTGATCCTGTTCGGTCTTCTGGTGGCGATCTTCCTCGTACGGCTCTTCGCGGGCGATCCGAGCCGGCTGCCCTCGGCCCTGCTTGGCAAGCCCGTGCCGGCCTTTTCCCTGCCGGCGGTCGAAGGGCACAACCAAGCCGGCTTTACGCAGGACGACTTGAAAAAGGGGCGCGTGAGCCTCGTCAACGTCTTCGCCTCGTGGTGCGCACCCTGCCATCAGGAGCATCCGTTCCTGATGGACCTCGCCAAGGACAAGCGCTTCGACATTCTCGGCATCAACCAGAAAGACAAGGCAGAAAACGCCCGCCGGTTCCTCGGCAAGCTCGGCAATCCCTATTCCAAGGTCGGCGCCGATGCCGATGGTCGCGTCTCGATCGAATGGGGCGTCTATGGCGTTCCGGAGACCTTTATCGTCTCGGGTGACGGCCGCATCCTCCACAAGCACGTCGGCCCGATCAACGAGGCGAACCTCAGGGAGAAGATTCTGCCCGAAATCGAGAAGGCGCTGGCGGCGCGCTAGTTGCCCTCGTCTTCCTCCGTCCGGAAGCCGTGGCGGAGCATCATCGGCGTCTGGAGAAGCGTGAAAAGGATCGTCAGCGGCATCACGCCCCAGACTTTGAACGCCACCCAGAAGTCGGTCGATTGCGTGCGCCAGATGACCTCGTTGAGGCCGGCGAGGAAAAAAAAGAACACGCCCCAGCGGAAGGTGAGCTTGCGCCAACCCTCGTCGTCAAGGTGGAAAACGGCTTCGAGCACGTAAGGCAGCAGCGGCTTGCCGAGCGCGAGCCCGCCGAGCAGCACCGCCCCGAATAGCGAATTGACGATGGTCGGCTTAAGTTTGATGAAAAGATCATCCTGAAGGATCAGCGTCAGCGAGCCGAAAACCAGCACGACGAAACCCGTCACCAGCGGCATGATCGGCAGCTTCCGGTGGAGATACCAGGCGGCGGCGAGCGAGACCGCCATCGCCGCCATGAACACGGCGGTCGCGATCAGGATCGGCGCCTTCGGGGACGTCACCAGCTCCTGCCCCAGAACGGCACCGACCAGCGGACGGAACCATTCCGGTCTTGAGTTCGCTGCAAAGAACAGGACCAGCGGCCCCATTTCGAGCGCGAGCTTGAGCATCGGATTCTGCCGGGGACGGCCGGTTTCTTCCGCCATGGGGCCTCGCGTGTTGCATCGCGTCTTTCGCGCCGCGCGCGGAAAGGCTACGAAAATTCCCTGCAAGCGCGGATAGACTTTTCGCGCGCCTTCCACAACAGCGGAGTTATTCATGGCCCTCGCCATTCCCGTGCTAGAACCGCCGAAAACCCTAGCTATTCTCGGCAGCGCGGCGCGCTTCCCGGTTCGCCGCGCATTCTGCATCGGTCGCAATTACGCCGCTCACGCCCGCGAGATGGGGTTCGACCCCGACCGCGAGCCGCCGTTCTTTTTCATGAAGAGCGTCGAGGCCATAGAGCCGGTGGAGGCCGGGGTTACGCGCGAGCTCCCGTATCCGAGCGTCACGAAGGACTATCATCACGAAGCGGAACTCGTCGTTGCGATCGGCAAGGGCGGGCGCGATATCGCCGAGGTGGATGCGATGGGCCATGTCTTCGGCTATGCCGCCGGACTCGATATGACCCGGCGCGACCTTCAGGGCGAGGCGAAAAAGCTGGGCCGCCCGTGGGAGGTCGGCAAATCCTCGGATGCATCCGGCCCTGTCGGCCCCATCACGCCCTATGACACTGATTTTCCGTTGAAGGGTCAGCTCAAGCTGACGGTCGATGGCGCCGTGCGCCAGCGGGCGACGCTCGCGGCGATGATCTGGTCGATCCCCGAGCAGATCGCCATTCTCTCGCGCTATTTCGAACTGAAGCCCGGCGACCTTATCTTCACCGGTACGCCGGAAGGCGTTTCCGCCGTCAATCGCGGCCAGACCATGCGCGTCGAGATCGAGGGCACGGAGCCGATCTCGGTGAAAGTGGTCTGATTATTTCTCCAGCCCGGCGATTGCGCGGGCGAAATCGGCTGCGGCGAAGGGTTCGAGATCCTCGACCCCCTCGCCGACGCCGATGAAATGCACCGGCAGGCCAAACTTCTCGGCGAGCGCGACGAGGATGCCGCCGCGCGCCGTGCCGTCGAGTTTGGTCATGACGAGACCCGTCACGCCGGCGATCTGCCGGAAGGCTTCCACCTGCGAAATCGCGTTTTGTCCGACTGTCGCGTCCAGCACCAGCAGCACGGCGTGCGGGGCGCTGTCATCGACCTTCTTCATCACCCGCACGATCTTGGCGAGTTCGTCCATCAAGCCTTGCTTGTTCTGGAGCCGCCCGGCGGTATCGACGAGAAGCACATCCGTGCCGCTGGCGCGGGCTTCGGTGAGAGCGTCAAACGCGAGTCCGGCGGCATCCGCGCCCTGTGTGCGGGCGACGAAGCCCGCTCCGGAGCGTTCGGACCAGATCTTGAGCTGCTCGATCGCCGCCGCTCGGAAGGTATCCCCCGCTGCGAGCATCACCGATTTGCCTTCCGCACGGAATTTCGCCGCGAGCTTGCCGATCGTAGTCGTCTTGCCGGAACCGTTGACCCCGACCATCAGCAGCACAAAAGGCTTCTTCGCCGCGTCGATCACGAGTGGCTGCGCGACGGGCGTCAGCACCTTCTCGACCTCGCCGGCGAGCGCGGCCTTGATCTCCTCCGGTGCTACCTCCTTGTCGAAGCGCCCCTTGCCGATACTCTCGACGATACGGCCGGAGACCTCGATGCCGAGATCGGCCTGGATCAGCACGTCCTCAAGGTCTTGAAGGGTATCTGCGTCAAGCTTGCGCGTCGTGAAGATGGCGGTGATGCCGGCGCCGATCTGCGAGGCGGTGCGCCCGAGGCCCTGGCTGAGGCGCTTCCACCACGAGAGCCTGGGGGCAGGCGGTGCCGGCGAGACTGGCGCGGGAACGGCAGGCGCGACAGGATCCGGCGCTTCGGCCAGCACGACCGGAGGCGGCGCCGCGGGTGTTTCCACCGGCGCTTCGTCCTTCCCACGCCCGAACAGCCGCCCGAAGAAGCTGCCCTGTTTCTTGTCCGAACTCATCTGGCTACCGATCCCGTGGCTTCGCCCAGCAATACCGCGCCGTCGTGCCCGGTAATGCGCGCCTTGGCAAGGGTGCCGGGTTCAAGCGGCGCGACAAGCCTCACGGGCGTGAAATCGTCGAGCCGCGCCAAGCCGCCGCGCTCGGCGAGGATGCGCGCCTCCGTGCCGCTATGGCCCGCGAGATGGCGGGCGAGCGCCGCTGCCCCTGCTTCGCGCAAGCGTGCCGCGCGTTCCTTGATGATCGGGCGTGGCAGCTGCGGCATCCGTGCGGCAGGTGTACCGGGGCGGGGTGAAAACGGGAAGACATGCAGGAAGGCGAGACCGCATTCCTCTACAAGGCGCAGGGTATTCTCGAACTGCGTCTCGGTTTCTGTCGGAAAACCCGCGATCAAATCGGCGCCGAGCGCGAAATCCGAACGCGCTGCGTGAAGATCGGCGCAGAAGCGGATTGCGTCGGCGCGACGGTGGCGGCGCTTCATACGCTTCAGAATCAGGTCGTCGCCGTGCTGGAGCGAGAGGTGAAGATGCGGCATCAGCCGCATCTCCCCCTTCAGCATCTCGACGAGCAGCGGATCGGCCTCGATGGAATCGATCGAGGAGATGCGCAGGCGACCGAGCGCCGGTACGTGTTTCAGGATCGCCTCTACGAGCTGGCCGAGGCAAGGCGCGCCGGGGAGATCGGCGCCGTAAGAGGTGAGATCGACCCCGGTCAGCACGATTTCCGCGCTGCCCGCGTCCACGAGCCGGGTAATCTGTGCTGCTACCTCACCCATCGGCACCGAGCGCGAATTTCCGCGTCCATAGGGAATGATGCAGAAGGTGCAGCGATGGTCGCAGCCGTTCTGGATCTGCACGAAGGCTCGGGTGCGCCCTTCCATCCCCTCGACGAGATGGCCGGCCGTTTCCCGCACGCTCATGATGTCGTTGACGCGGATGCGCTCGCTGTCTTCAAGCCCGAAATCGGGGCCGAGGTCACGCCAGATCTCCGGCTTGAGCTTGAGATCGTTGCCGACAACACCGGCGACTTCCGGCATTGCGGCGAACTGGCGTGGGTCGGTCTGCGCCGCGCACCCGGTAACGACGATGCGGGCGGCGGCGTTGTTGCGCTTGAGGCGACGGATGGTCTGCCGTGCCTGGGCGACCGCCTCGCCTGTCACCGCACAGGTGTTGACGATGATAAGATCGTCCTGCCCCGCTGCTTCGGCCTCGCGCTTCATCGCCTCGCTCTCGAAGGCGTTGAGGCGGCAGCCGAGCGTGACGACCTCGACGCTCATCGCTTCAAGCGGCCAGCAGCGAGGGGTCGATCACGCCGGAGAAACTGGTCGCGACCGGGCCGTGCATGATGACGCGGCCCGCAGGGTCGCGGGCGATGACAAGATCGCCGCCCGGCAGCGAAATCCGCACCTCGCTTTCGGCCATGCCGAGCCGCGTTGCCGCGACAGCGACCGCACAGGCGGCGGTGCCGCAGGCGAGCGTCGCGCCGGCGGCACGTTCCCACACGCGAACGCGGAAATGGTTAGGGCCGATCCGATCCGCCAGCGAGATATTGGCTTTTTCGGGAAAGATCGCGTGGGTTTCGAGGCGTGGGCCGATGGCCCGGAGATCGTGCGCCATCACGTCCTTCACGAAGAAGATCGCGTGCGGATTGCCCATGCTGACCGCCGAGAACCAGTCCGGCAATGCGGGATCGATGTTGGAAACATCGAGCGGGACGCGGGCGGTGTCCGCGAGGGGCCCCGCGAGGGGGATCGTCGCCCAGCCGAGATCCGGCTGGCCCATGTCCACAGCGACGAGATCGCCGGTCATCTCGGCGCGCAGGAGCCCCGCACGGGTGCGGATGGCCGCACGGCCTGCCCCCTTCTCGCGGGCGAGCAGCGCGCCGACGCAGCGTGTAGCGTTGCCGCAGGCGCCGACTTCGCCGCCATCGGGATTGAAGATCCGCATCGTGGCATCGGCGTCATCGGCGGGTTCGAGAAGGATCAGCTGATCGCAGCCGATGCCGAAGCGACGGTCGGCGATCCGCGCGAATTCTTTCGCGCCGAGCGGGTAACCGGTCGCGCGCGCGTCGATCACCACGAAATCGTTGCCCAATCCATGCATCTTCCGGAAGGGGATGCCCGATAGAGGCCGCATTTCCTTCTTATCCATCGAGGGAACTTCTTTCAGGACTTGACCACGGGTCCAAACAAAGACTTGTGTTGCATTTGGCGCCCATGCAGATAGCGATACAGAGTGAATCCGTTATCGGACAAACATCTGGCGACGGCACCAACCCGGAGGATAGGCTTTTCATCGATGCGGCGCCATAACGCGGTTCCGGGTTTCCGATCAATGCCGAAAATTGTGCGGGGCGTCGCTGCCGCGGTTGCGTTGCTGTCGGCGGGAGCAGGAATTTCGCTTTCGCAAGGCACTGATCCGGCCGCAAAGCCACCCACCCCGCCGGCCCCCGCGCCCGGCACGAGTGCCGCGATCCACGCTACGGCCGTGCAGATCGGCAACCTGCCGCTCGGAGTCATAACCTTCCCGAACGGCAAGGCGATCAATTTCAGCGTCTCTCTCGGCTCCTCCGCCTTTCGGCTCGACGGGGATTCGCAAGGGCGCATCTGGCTGCTGACTGATCGCGGGCCGAGCATCGCCTGCGCCGACGCCCGCAAGGTGATCGGGATGGAGCCGGAGCAGATCTGCGCGGCGGATCGCAATGGCCGGATCTATCCCTTGCCCGGTTTCGTGCCGTCGATCTACGCGGTCGATATCGGGGCGGATAATGTCGCGCGCATCAATGTCTACGTGCCGCTCAAAGGACAGTCGGGGCGCCCGTTTTCCGGTCGACCGCTCGCGAAGGAAGAGGTGTCGATTGGCCTTGATGGGAAGGCTCTGCCGGGGGATGCCTCGGGCGTCGATCCGGAAGGTTTCGTGCGGCTGAGGGACGGGACATTCTGGGTCGCCGAGGAATTCGGTCCCTCGCTGCTCGAAGTCACCTCGGACGGGACGGTCAGGCGCCGCCTCGTTCCTTCCAACATCGCCAACGAGTTCAAGGATGCCGACTACGAGGTGGTCGCCTCACTGCCGCCGATCCTGCGCCAGCGCCTGCCGGGGCGGGGGTTCGAGGGACTGGCGATTTCTAAGGACGAGAAATATCTCTTCGTGGTCGGTCAATCGCCGCTCGCCAATCCCGATGCGATGGCGGCGCGCAGTTCGCGGAACATCCGGATCTGGAAGGTAGAGCGCGAAACGGGGCAGGTGGTCGGCCAGTATCTGTACCAGCTCGACGAACCCTACCAGTTCAAGGTTGACAACGAACAGCGCGAGCGCGCCCGGCATGAGGTGAAGGTTTCCGAGATCGTCGCGTTCGGCGACGATCAGCTGCTGGTGCTCGAACGGATCGAGAAGTCGGCGCGGATTTATGCCGTACGCCTCGACGAGGCGAGCCGGGTGCCGCCGGAGTTCGATTCGCTCGAAATGAGCCCAAGCCTCGAAATTCTGGAGGGTGACGCCTTGCAGATCCGGGGCCTCGCGCCGATGACCAAGCGGCCGATTCTCGATCTCGATACGGTGCCGGGCCTGCCGGGCCGTATCGAGGGACTGGCGATCCTGAGCCCCAACGAACTGCTCGTGATCAACGACAGCGAATTCGGGCTTGACGGGGTGCGCAACCAGTTATTCCGCCTTACATTGGAAGAGCCGTTGTGGCGTTAGAATCGGGGAGGCTCGAAAGCCGATGAGCAATCCTGCCGGGTTCCGTTTTCTGAAAGGCCTGTGCCTTGCGATGTCGATGCCGGTCTTCGCGGCAATCGCCGTCGCGCAAGGCTCGCCGCCAGCCCCTGCCGCCCCGCCCGCGCCTGCAAGTCCGGCTCCCGCCGTGCCGGAAGCGCCGAAACCGGCCGAGCCGGCCAAACCTGTCGAAACCGCCAAGGAACCCGTGAAGCCGGCCGAAGCCGGTGGCGGCGAGATGCGCGAGATCGCCGCGCGTCCCGTCCTGCGCCTCAAGGGGCAGACCACCTGGGAGAACGGGTTCGACAATCTTCGCCAGGCGATCGACCAGCTCGAGGCCGAAGCCAAGCGGCTCAATCTCGTCCGCGATGGTCAGCCCATGACCTATTTCGTCGACAGTGACGATCTTGGGTTCACCTATGAGGCGATGCTGCCGCTCAAGGATGCGCCGGGGGCGGATGCGAAGTTCGGGAAGGACTTCGATGCGACGACCTCGCCCGCGGGCCGCGCCGTGGTGTTCACCCATCAGGGCGCTTATGACGAGATCGACACCGCCTACGAAGCCCTGACGGCCTGGCTTGACGACAAGAACCTCGTCTCGACCGGCAAATTTCTCGAGGAATACGACAGCATCCCGGAAAAGAGCGATGATCCGGCGATGAAGCTGAAGATCATCGTCTTCCTGAAGTAGCGCTCAGGTCTTCGCCGCCGTCATCATGCCCGCGCCGATCAGCAGGGTGCCGCCCGTTCGGTTGAAGGCGCGGATCGCCCGCTCCGATCGGAAGAGGTTGCGCGCCTTCGAGGCGACCAGAGCGTAGCCGAAGGCGTTGATGAAGGCGAGCGTCAGAAATGTCGTCTCGAAAACCAGCATCTGCTGGAGGAACGACGCTTTCGCGTCGAGAAACTGGGGCAGGAAGGCGACAAAGAAAGTGATGCTCTTGGGGTTGAGCGCGGTGATCAGCCACGCGTGGGCGAGCATCTTCACCGGCGAGGTGGTTTCTGTCCGCGCCTTGGTCTCGAAGCTGCCGCCGGCGCGGAAGAGCTTCACACCGAGCCAGATGAGATAAGCGGCGCCGATCCATTTCAGCACCGTGAAAATAGTGGCAGAGGTCATGAGCAGCGCGCCGATGCCGAGCATCGAAAGCGTCATTGCCGTGAAATCGCCGAGCGCGACACCGGCCGCCATCGGCAGCGCGACACGCCAGCCCTGCCCCAGCGCGTAGGAGATGACGAGCAGGATCGTCGGGCCAGGGATCAGCAACAGCACGATCGAGGCGGCGGAAAAGGCGAGCCAGGTTTCGAGGGTCATGTAGAGCTCCTTGGTCGGGGGAGGGAGCCACGGCGATTTTCACCTGTAAAGCGCTTTCCTTGACCTTTGTCACCAAAGGGCGTATCGAGCCCGCTTCCAAAGGTGAGATCAGTCCTGATCCGCCGACCCGGAATGCGTTCCGGGAGGTCAACGTCCGGCAGCGCGTGGCGCCCCCGGGCGCGAAACTGTTTGGAACGGCGCGGGTCAACCGGCCCGAAGGGCCTACGGGAGACGAAATACAATGTTCGAAGGCCTTTCGGGTCGTCTGTCCGGTATTCTCGACAAGCTCACGCGCCGTGGCGCGCTGAGCGAGGCGGATGTCGGCGAGGCGATGCGCGAGGTCCGCCGGGCGCTGCTTGAAGCCGACGTCGCGCTTGATGTTGTCCGCGAGTTCACCGACAGGGTGCGCGCCCGCGCTGTGGGCGTCGAGGTGCTCAAGTCGGTCACCCCCGGTCAGATGGTCGTCAAGATCGTCCATGACCAGCTTGTCGAGACGCTCGGTTCGGACGCCGATCCGATCAGCCTTGCCGCGACCCCGCCAGTCGGGATCCTGATGGTTGGCCTTCAGGGCTCCGGCAAGACCACGACCACCGCCAAGATCGCGCTGCGCCTCCAGAACCGCGACAAGAAAAAGGTCCTGATGGCCTCGCTCGATACGCGCCGCCCGGCGGCGATGGAGCAGCTTGCCGTGCTTGGCCGCGACAACGGCATCGAGATCCTGCCCATCGTCGCCAGCCAGAGCGCTGTTGAGATCGCCAGGCGCGCCGAGCAGGCTGCGCGGCTCGGCGGCTTCGATGTCGTGCTCTACGATACCGCTGGCCGCGTCACGCTCGATGACGAACTGATGGAAGAGGTTGTCCGCGTCAAGGCGGCGGTGAACCCGCATGAGACGCTGCTCGTCGCCGATAGCCTGACCGGTCAGGATGCGGTCAACACCGCCCGCGCCTTCGATGGCCGCGTCGGGATTACCGGCATCGTCCTCACGCGCGTCGATGGCGACGGGCGCGGCGGCGCGGCGCTCTCGATGCGTGCCGTCACCGGCAAGCCGATCAAGTTGATCGGCATGGGCGAGAAGATGGACGCGCTGGAGGATTTCCATCCCGCACGTATCGCCAACCGCATCCTCGGCATGGGCGATATCGTCAGCCTTGTCGAAAAGGCGGCGGCGAATATCGATCAGGAAAAAGCGCTCGCGATGGCCGAGCGCATGAAGAAGGGCAAGTTCGACCTTTCCGACTTGCGCGACCAGCTTGGCCAGATGGAAAAGCTCGGCGGCCTCGGCGGCTTGATGGGCATGCTGCCGGGCGTCGCCAAGGCCAAGGACCAGATGGCCAATGCCGGCATCAACGACCGGATGCTCGCGCGGCAGGTGGCGATCATCAATTCGATGACGCCGGCCGAGCGTGCCAACCCGGATATGCTCAAGAACAGCCGCAAGAAGCGCATCGCCGCAGGCTCCGGCACCAGCGCGGAGGAGATCAACAAGCTCCTCAAGATGCATCGCGGTATGGCCGACATGATGAAAGCCGTCGGCAAGGGCAGCAAACGCGGCCCCATGGCGGGTCTCGCCAATATGTTCGGAATGGGCGGCGGCATGCCCGACATCTCGAAGCTGCCGCCGCCGGGCGCGGGCGGCAGCCTCTCGCCTGATGCGATCGCCGAAGCACAGAAGCAGCTCGAAAAGATATCCGGTCCAGGTGGCGGGAAATTGCCATCAGGCCTTCCGGGTCTGGGCAAACCAGGGCTTCCCGGCCTTGGTGGCCTGCCCGGTCTCGGCGGGTTCAACCCGTTCAGGAAGAAATAATCGCCTTTCAACCCATCCATCGAACAGAGCAAACACAGGAGTAACCCATGGCTCTCAAGATTCGTCTCGCCCGTGGCGGCGCCAAGAAGCGCCCCGTCTATCGCATCGTCGTCGCGGATGCCCGCGCGCCGCGCGACGGCCGCTTCCTCGAGAAGCTCGGCACCTATAACCCGATGCTCGCCAAGGACTCCGTGCAGCGCGTGGTTCTCGATATCGAGAAGGCCAAGGCCTGGCTCGCCAAGGGCGCCCAGCCGACCGATCGCGTCGCCCGCTTCCTTGATGCCGCCGGCGCCCTGAAGCGCGATGCCCGCAACAACCCGAACAAGGCCAAGCCCGGCACCAAGATGACCGAGCGCGCCGAAGCCAAGGCCAAGAAGGCCGGCGAAGCGGCTGAGTAAGGTCATATTTCTTGATATCCCGCCTCCGGGCGGGATATCGGTTCCCTCGCATAAGCTCGGGCGCCCGTTCGGGCCTGGGAAGAAGGCGGCATCATGCCCAAGCCCCGCAAGCCTAAAACCCCGTCCACATGCCCCCTGCCCGAACGGCGGGTGGTGATGGCGGTCGTTGGCGCGCCGCATGGCGTACGCGGAGAAGCGCGGGTGAAAAGCTTCGCGGGCGATCCGCTCGCGATTGCCGATTATGGCACGCTGTTCGCAGCCGACGGCACGGCTTTCGACATCGAGAACGGGCGTCTCCTGAAGGACGACATGCTCGTCGTCAAATTCACCCATCTCGCAACACCGGAAGCCGTGAAGGCTCTCACGGGCACCGAACTCTTCGTCGATCGGGCCAACCTGCCTGAGCCTGATGAGGAAGAATTTTATCACGCCGATCTCATCGGCCTCGACGTTGCCGAAGCGGGCGGCGAACCGTTCGGCAGGATCCTCGCGATCCATGATTATGGAGCCGGCGACATTCTCGAAATCCGCCCGGCATCGGGGGGCGGCACCTGGCTGCTGCCCTTCACGAAGGCGGCCGCGCCGGTGATCGATCTGGCTGCGCGGCGCGTCACCATCGACGCGGCCTTCCTCACCAAGCCGGAAGCGCGGTCGCCGGAAGCCGGAGACGAACCATGAGCATGCCGATCCGTGGCCTGATCTTCGACATGGACGGCACCATCGTCGATAACATGCGCTTCCATGATGATGCCTGGGAGGCCTGGCACGCGAAATACGCGCTGCCGTTCGATCGGCCGAATTTCTTCGGCCGCACAGCCGGGCGCACCAACCCGGAAATCATCGGCGAGTTGTTCCCGGACTTGTCGCATGACGAAATTGTCGCGCGCGGCATGGAAAAGGAGGCGCTTTATGTCGAGCTTTACCGCCCGCACGTCCGCGCCGTCTCCGGCCTCACTGAACTGATGGCGCGCGCGGAAGCCGCTGACGTGCCGATGGCGGTGGGCACCGCCGCGCCGAACGACAATATCGCCGTCGTGCTCGACACGCTTACGCTGCGCGAGCGTTTCCGCACCATCGTTTCACCCAGTCAGGGTTTTCGCGGCAAACCGCACCCGGACATGTTCCTTGCCGCTGCCGAGCGGATGGGCGTCGCGCCCGCGGAATGCGTGGTGTTCGAGGATGCACCGCTTGGCATCGAGGCCGCACGCCGGGCGGGGATGCGCGCCGTCGCCATGCTGACCATGCTCACGGCATCCGATTTTGCGCCTTTCGATAACGTCATCGCTGCCGTTCCGAACTTTGCCGATCTCGACGGGCGCTTTGCGTTCCGGGTTGGCTGACATGGCGTTCCGGGCGCTTGTCCTCACTTTGATGCCGGACATGTTTCCCGGCACGCTCGGGCAGTCGCTCGCGGGCGATGCGCTCAAGCGCGGCCTTTGGGGCCTCGACATCAAGGATATCCGCGATCAAGGCATTGGCCGGCATCGCGCGGTTGATGACACGCCGGCCGGCGGCGGGCCGGGCATGGTGATCCGTGCCGATGTGCTTGCCGCCGCGCTCGATGCCGCCATCCAGGGGGATGACCCGCGTCCACGCCTGCTGATGAGCCCGCGCGGTCGGGTGTTCGATCAGGCGATGGCGCGCGAATTGGCGGCCGGGCCCGGCGCAATATTCGTCTGTGGCAGGTTCGAGGGCATCGACGAACGCGTGATCGAGGCGCGCGGTCTGCGGGAAGTTTCCATCGGCGATTACGTGCTCTCCGGTGGCGAACTCGCGGCGCAGGTGATGCTCGATGCGACGATCCGCCTCATTCCGGGTGTCATGGGCGGAACCGCGAGCGATATCGAGGAAAGTCACGAGAGGGGCCTGTTGGAATACCCGCATTATACCCGCCCGCGCGAATGGGAAGGGCGGGAAATCCCGGAAATCCTCACCTCCGGCAACCATGTCGCCATCGCGGAATGGCGGCGGGAGCAATCCGAGCGGCTGACCCGCGAGCGGCGACCGGATCTTGCGGCGAAAATCCCGCCCAAGCCGCCGAAAAAGCGTAAAAAACCGACGACAGAGGGATGACAGCTGCGCGCTTCTCGTGTACGGAGCGCGCCTCAACTCAAAACAGCGTATCCAAGCGCTCGTCCACAGAGACGAAACGGAAAAGGTCTTTGACGATGGATATCATCGCGACTCTCGAAAAAGAAGAAGCCGCCCGCGTGCTGGGCGAGAAGTCGATCCCGGATTTCGCCCCCGGCGATACCGTGATCGTCAACGTGAAGGTCAAGGAAGGCGACCGTTCCCGCGTGCAGGCCTACGAAGGCGTCTGCATCGCCCGCAATGGCGGCGGCCTCAACGAGAGCTTCACGGTTCGGAAGATTTCCTACGGCGAGGGTGTTGAGCGCGTGTTCCCGCTCTATTCGCCGAATATCGATTCGATCAAGCTGGTTCGCCGCGGCAAGGTCCGCCGTGCAAAGCTCTATTACCTGCGCGACCGTCGCGGCAAGTCGGCTCGCATTGCCGAGCGCACGGACCGCAAGACGGAAGGCAAGCCTGCCTGAGCGACTTTTCCCCCTTCAGGGATCGATTTAAGGCGGCCTGAAGGCCGCCTTTTTTGTCTCCAGGCAACAAAAAACCCGCCGGGGCAAGCCGCCGGCGGGGTTTGAGCCGTCACGGCGGATCAGCCCTTGCGGACGACCGGGGCCTTTTCCGGAGCGGTCGCGCAGGCCACAGCGGCGCTGGCGATCATCGTCATCAGAATAACCTTGGCAATAGTCTTCATCGTTCCCAATCTCCCGAATCGCGTTGGATTACGCGGCGGCACGATGCTGGCGAAGTTGTTAATACTGTCCACTAAGATTTTGCCATTGCATTCGAAAGACGTGTGTTCGGCTGAATATTGTTGCTGTTTTGCAACGTATTCGATCGCGCGATCGTGTCTATCGGCGCAATATCGACCGGCTTGTGGTGGCGGCCGACGGAGATATCCTGCTTGGGGGTCGCGTTTGCGTGGTGCCGTGCCATCCTGCGCCCGTGTACAAGGGAGGAAGCCATGCCGCCGATTAACCACGAGATCATCCAGCTTTACGACCAGTTCACGCACGGCACGATAGATCGCCGGGCCTTCATGGAATCCCTGATACGCCTTGCGGGATCGACAGGCGCCGCTACCGCCATGCTGCCCCTGCTCCAGAACGATTACGCCCGCGCGGAGACCGTGAGGCCGGATGACCCCCGGCTTGTCTCGTCCGAGGTCGCGGTACCGGGCTCCGATCCGGGCCTCAAGGGCTATCTCGTCGTGGCGAAGGGTGACGAAAAGCGACCTGCTCTGGTGATGATCCACGAGAATCGCGGCCTCAACCCTCATATCCGCGACATCACGCGTCGGGCGGCGCTTGCGGGCTATCTGACGCTCGGGATCGACGCGCTCTCGCCGGAAGGCGGCACGCCGTCGGACGAGGACAAGGCGCGCGACTTGATCAGCAAGCTGCACCCGGAGGATGCGGCGAAACGGATTGCCGCTACCGTGCGCTTCCTCGCGAGCCATCCGCAATCGACCGGCAAGGTCGGGGCGATGGGTTTCTGCTGGGGTGGCGGGCAGGTCAACCGGGTCGCCGGTATCGAGCCGATGCTTGGTGCGGGGATTGCCTACTACGGTTCGCAAGTCGCCGCCGAGCGGGTCGGTGGTATCCGCGCGGCGCTGATGCTGCATTACGCTGGCAAGGATGACCGCATCAACGCTGGTATTCCGGCCTACAGGGCCGCGCTGGAGCAGGCCGGCAAGACCTTCGAACTGCACCTCTACGAAGGCGTCGATCACGCCTTCAACAACGATACCAATGCCGCGCGCTACAATGCCGCTGCTGCTGCGCTCGCCTGGCGGCGCAGTCTCGGTTTTCTCGGCAAACACCTCGGCAAGCCGCCAGCCGTTGGCTGATAGTTTCATGCGAAACAAATAGGTTGCCATTCCGTCCGGCTCTGGCATGATCCGCGCCCTGAATTGACGGGCCCTGCGGTCCGTAGGGAGGATTCGCGATGAACATCCAGAACAGGCCGATCCGGGCGGACGGCGCGAAGCTGACTGTCGAGCAGCAGCTCAGCTATATGACCGGGTTCGGCAATTCGTTCGAGACCGAGGCCCTGCCGGATGCCTTGCCGGTGGGACGGAATTCGCCGCAGAAGTGCAACTATGGCCTCTACGCCGAGCAGTTGTCCGGCTCACCCTTCACCGCCCCCCGCTCAACCAACGAACGCTCGTGGCTCTATCGCATCCTGCCGGGCGTGAAGCATCAGGGCCGCTACCGGAAAGCGGAGTGCGGGATGATCCGCACCGCGCCGGACCGCGAGGAATCGAGCCTGCCGATCGGCCAGCTGCGCTGGAAGCCAATCCCGATCCCCACCGCGAGCCTCAACTTCCGCACCGGCCTGCACACGATCGTGACGGCCGGCGACGCCGAGGGGCAGGCCGGGATGGCCGCGCATATTGCGCTCGTCACCGCCTCGATGACCGACGAATATTTCTTCAATGCCGATGGCGAATTGATGATCGTCGCGCAGGAGGGCAAGCTTCGCTTCCGCACCGAATTTGGCGTCATCGAGATCGAGCCGGGGGAAATCTGCGTCATTCCGCGCGGAGTGATCTTCGCCTGCGACCTCGTCGACGGCCCGGCGCGCGCCTATGTCTGCGAGAATTACGGCGGCGCGCTCACCTTGCCCGAGCGTGGACCGATCGGCGCGAACTGCCTCGCCAACGCTCGTGATTTCAAAGCGCCCGTTGCGGCCTACGAGGACCGGCAGGTCAAGGGCGAGCTTTACGTCAAATGGTGCGGCGAGATGTTCGTGACGGACCTCGATGCCTCGCCGCTCGATGTCATCGCCTGGCACGGGAACTACTATCCTTACAAATACGACCTCCGGCATTTCTCTCCGGTCGGCGCGATCCAGTTCGACCATCCCGATCCGTCGATCTTCACGGTGCTGACCTCGCCTTCCGGGGAGGTCGGCACGGCGAACATCGATTTCGTCATCTTCCCGGAGCGCTGGATGGTGGCGGAGAACACCTTCCGCCCGCCCTGGTATCATCGCAATATCATGAGCGAATTCATGGGGCTGATCTACGGCATCTACGACGCCAAGCCGAAAGGCTTCGTCCCGGGCGGGATGAGTTTGCACAATATGATGCTGCCGCATGGCCCCGATGCGCCGGCCTTCGAGAACGCCTCGAACGAGCCGATGGCACCGCACAAGCTGACGGGCACGATGGCCTTCATGTTTGAGACGCGCCTGCCGCAGCGCCTGACGGCTTTTGCCTCGAAGCTCTCGCTCATCGATTCCGAATATCTCGATTGCTGGAAAGCGTTGAAGCGGCGTTTCGACCCGACGAGCAAGAAGCCGAACTGGTGAGAAAAAAAGGCCGGGCGGTGCCCGGCCTTTTTGCGGTGGCGAGAGACGCTTATTTGCTGAGGCGCAATTCCGCGATCGTCGAGCCGATCTTTGCGAAGGCCGCGAGGAATTCCTTGGCATTCGTCGCATCGAAGAACTGACCGTTGGTGTTCTTCGCGCAGTCCTTGAGCATCGTCTTGATCGCGGCATCCTTCACGTTGAAGGCGACAGAAAAGATCGTGATGTCGTTGTCCTTGTCCTTGGCGATATTGGCGCAAGTTTCCTTGACGAGATTGTCGGATGTCGCCCGGTCACCTTTATCGTGATAGGGATAGTTCGGCGATTTGGTGTTGAAACCGTCCGTCATCAGCACGAGATACTTGCGAACCGGCGTGGTGGAGGTGCTCTTCGCGCCAGCGAAGGGTTCCTGGCTCGAGAGAGTGCGCCAACCCCAGACCAGGCCTGCGGGGATGTAGGTTTCGCCGTTCGGTGTCAGCTTGCTGATGGCCGAGCGGATCTGACCGTGGTTCGACGTCAGTTCGACGAGTTCCGTGCCGCAGGAATAGTCCAGCAAGCCCGGAATCTTGACGTTGTAGTTCTCGTCCTTGGTGTTGAGCGGGTAGTTGCGCGAACCGACGCAGCCTTCCCAGCGATGCCATTCACCACGTTCGGTGCGGCACTCGCGGGTCGGCGTCGGGCCGTAGACATTGTCGCAGACCTGCACGGTGCGGGCCGGCTGCGGCGAGGAGCCGCCGCAGGAATAGGGCACACCGTCATTGTGGCAGGTGTGGGGCGGGCTGCCAGGCGTCGCCGGATAGGTCACCATGCGGCAGTTCGTCTGGCCGACGACGGGATATTCGTTCCGGCAGACCTGCTTGTCCGGATCCTTGTAGTCATCCGGCACGTTCATCCAGCTCTTCTTGCGGTTGCCCATGCCGATGTTGACGTAGTTGGAGAACGGCACCAGCGAGAACTTGAGCTGATCGGCCTTGGGCGTGATCTTGGAGAGGTCGTCGACCATCGCGGTCGCGGCTTTCTTCAGCGTATCCATCTTCCAGCCGGTCATCGAATAGGTCGAATCGAGCACCAGCGCGATCTCGGTATTCGAGGAAATGACTCCGATCGCCTCGGCAAGAACGTTGGCGGTGTATTTGTCGACGCCGAACATCTGGCCGAACATCGTCTTGACCGTGGCGGTGGCCGAGACGCGGTAGCCATAGTTCGCGCCTTCTCGGACGATGTTCTCCGGCGACATCGTGTAACTTGCGACCGAGTCGAGCTTGGTGACGTTGGCGCCGAAGACCTTCCGGGCGACAGTCTCGCGCTCCGAGGCTGTGCCGTAAGTGCGCGCGGCGGCGAGGGCGGCGGAGTCGGCTGCGGCGAAAATCTCGGACTTGGCCCGCATCACCCGCGAATAGTCGACGCCGATGCCGGTTACCCCTACGAGCGAGATCATGCCGATGCTCATCATCACGGAAATGTTGCCCGAGCGGCTTTTACAGAAGCGCCTCGCCAGTCCGGTTACCTTCGACATTCTGTGCCCTTTCGATCGGCGCCGGCATGCATTTCTCCTCCCGGCGGAACGGGAATGTAGAGAACACGTGGAAAAATCGCGTTAAATCACGCCGTTAATTTTCAATGATCCCATTTCTCGACGAGTCCGCGGTCAGATTTGCGACTTTCTCGCGATGTCCACCCGGCCGGAATTCATGTGTAGGCCGGCTCCACCTCTGGACAATAGCGGTATGCTGTGCACAACGATTTCGTAAAGAGGGATGCGCCGGAGGGCGCGGGGAGGACAGCGAATGAACAGGATCGATCTCGTCGGCCGGGTGGCCGTCATCACGGGTGGCGCGCGCGGCATCGGCTTCGCGGCGGCGGAACGTATGCTCGATTCAGGCGCGAGCGTCGTTCTGTGGGATATCGACGGGCCGGCGCTCGAAGAGGCCCAAAAGGCACTTGCGGCGAAGGGAACGGTTTCCACCGATATCGTCCAGCTGACGGACGAGGCCTCGGTGACGCAGGCGACGGTGGCGGTGGTCGAACGGCACGGCCGGATCGATATTCTCGTCAACAACGCCGGTATCACCGGCGGCAACGCCAAGCTCTGGGAGCTTGCGCCCGATGTCTGGCGCCAGGTGATCGACGTCAATCTCGTCGGCCCCTACCTTACCTGCCATTCGGTTGTTCCTGTCATGCTCAGGGGGGGATACGGGCGCATCGTCAATATCGCCTCCATCGCCGGTAAGGAGGGCAATCCCAACGCCTCGCATTATTCGGCGTCGAAGGCGGGGCTGATCGCGCTGACCAAGTCGCTCGGCAAGGAGTTGGCGAATGCCAATATTCTCGTCAACTGCATCACGCCGGCGGCTGCCCGCACCGCGATCTTTGACCAGATGAAGCCTGAGTTCATCGAGTACATGCTCTCCAAGATCCCGATGAACCGGTTCGTCGAGGTGCAGGAAATCGCGGCGATGATCGCCTGGCTCGCTTCGGAGGACTGCTCGTTCACCACCGGCGGCGTGTTCGACATTTCCGGGGGGCGCGCGACCTATTGAGTCGTCTCGCGCACCGGTTCAATCGACCGGCGCCATTCCTCGAGGAAGCGCGCGCGTTTGGCGCGGTCCTGCACCGGCAGGAGTGAGGGGCCGATGACGATGGGGCGGACGATGCCGGCCTCCACCGGCAGGGCCGGCCCTTCCACACCCTCGGGCAGCCGACCCGAGAAATCGAAGAAGAAGGCCTCCTCGCGGATGATCTTCTGCCCGGTCGGCGAGAACAGGAAGTCGAGAAAACGGCGCGCAGTCGCGGGGTTAGGTGCCCGGGCGGGGATCATCGCACCCCGACTTAGCGCGAGCACGTAATCGCGCGGCACGACAATGCCGATGGGAGCGCCCTTGCGGCGGGCCGCATAGGCATAGGAGCCCAGGAGATTGTAGCCGATCGCGATCTTGCCTTCACCGATTTCACGGATGAGGTCCGAAGTGCAGCATCGCGCGACCAGTTTCATCCGGCCGAAACCTTCGATCAGGCGGCCGTAGATCAGCGCGTTGCGTCCGTCGAATGCCGCGAAAAGATAGCCGATGCCGGAAAGCCCGATATCGTAGGAGCCGATCCGGCCGCTGTAGCGCACGGGCTGCTCCCGCATCAGCGAGATCAAGTCTGCGCGCGTATGAGGAACGTCGTCTGCCGGAACCAGCACACGGTTGTAGACGATCACCGCCGGTTCAAGCGTGAAGCCGAAGACCTCGTCGCGCCAGCGCGTCCAGCTCGGCGCCGTGGCGGTCTCCGGCGAGTGGTGCGCGAGCGCGCAACCCTCGTTCGCCAACACCACGAGATGATCGACCGAGGAGGTGATGACAAGATCGGATTCGGTGCTTCCGGCGACGCAATCCCTCCGCGCCTTGTCGAAAACCGTGTTGGTGACGCCCTCGGTGTATCGGATGGTCACGTCCGGCGCGATCTTCTGGAAGCCGTGGATCAACGGCTCGAAGGCTTCAAGATCGGTCGCGGTATAAAGCCGCAGGATGTGCCGTTCTCCGCCTGGCGCCGGGAAAACCGTGGTGATGTCAGCGCCGGTTGCCGGCTTGGCGATGGAGAACAGGGCCAGCAGGGCGAGCGCGTGTCGCTTCATTCCTTCTCTCCCGCAGTGTCGGTTCCGAGCCGTGCGAACCACAGGTCGACGGCGAAATACCCATCGGCGGACCGGCCGAAGCTCAGCCGGCCACCGTGGGCAACGGCGACATCCGACGCAATCGCCAGCCCCAGACCTGACCCGCCGGCGTGGGTCTCGCTTTCCACGCCACGGACGAACGGGAGAACGACGTCGTTCCATTGCGCGGGGGGAACGCCGGGCCCGTCATCCTCGATCCGGATGCGATAGCCCCCGGCTTCCTCGGCGAGGCTGACGGCAAGATATCCGGGTGCGCCGTGGCGGATCGCGTTGTGGATGAGATTGGAAATCGCCTCGCGGATCGAGACCCGATCGCCGAGCACTGGCATGGTCGCGCTTTCGCTTTCGAACCCGATCCGGACTTCGCGGTCGAGAGAGAGCGGCACGGTTTCGGCCAGTGCCGCGCGGGAAATGGCCACGAGATCGACCGGTTCGAGGCGCACAACCTCGCGACGGTGGATGACCATCGCGTGGCTCAGAAGCTGATTGGTCAGGCGACCGAGCTGATCGGTCCGCTCGCGCACGCGGGCGATCTGCGTGCGGCGGCGCTCGGCGCGCGGTTCGGATGAAAGCAGTTCGACCTGGGCACTCAGAGCTGTCAACGGCGTGCGGATCTGGTGCGCGGCGTCGGCGACGAAGCGTTCCATACCGCCAATGCGCTCGGAAAGGCGACGCAGGAAATGGTTGATCGCGCCGATCAGTGGCCGGATCTCGCGCGGCGTTTCCACATCCAGAGGTCTCAGATCCTTCGGATCGCGCGCGGCGAGCACGGCCTCCACACGATCGAGCGGGCGCAGACCGCGGCGGACGGCGACGACAACCGCCAGCATCGCCACGCCGGAAATGCCGAGCACTAGCAACATCGCCTTCAAGGTAAGGTCGCGCGCGAGATCGAGCCGCGCGTCGATGGTCTGTGCGACGGTGATCTCGACCCAGCCGGCGACGTCCGGGCCGGTGACATAACGCCCCAGCGTGGCGATCCTGACCGGAAACCCGCGATAGGTTCCGTCCACGATGGAGGGCTCGCGCCGGGGCCCCCCGCCCCGTCGGGCGGAGGCGAGATCCTCCTGTCCCGTCAATGTCTCGCCGGCAGGATCGACAACCCTGTAGAACACACGGTCGCTCACTGCCATCGCCAACGTCTCGAAGGCGGAGATCGGCGGATCGACCGTGATGCGCCCCGGCTCCGTGGCGACGCTCTCGGCGATCTGGAGCGCGGCGCCGACCAGCAGGCGATCGTAGGCCTCGTCGGCGGCGATGCGGGCATAGATCCAAGAGGCCCAGCCGAGCACCACCAGCCCGCCGGCCAGAACCAGCGCGATAAGACCGATCAGACGGCCGAACAGCGATGGGACGCGGCGGCTCAAACCTGCACCATCTGGTAGCCAAGGCCACGCAGGGTCCGGATTTCGACACCCCCGCCGGCGATTTTGCGGCGCAGGCGGGCCATGTGCTGCTCGACCGCGTTCTCACTCGGCTCGTCGTCCAGGCCGAAGAGCTGGTCGATCAGCTCATCCTTCGGGAACACACGGCCGGGCCGCGCGGCGAGGATTTCGAGCAGGGTCAGCTCGCGCCGCGTGAGATCGAGCGGCCGGCCGTCGAGCGTGGCGACCCGGCCGGCGCGGTCGATCACCAGGAGGCCGCAGCGGACGATATTGGTCGAATTCCCGGTTTGCCGCCGCAGGAGCGCCCGGACACGGGCTTCGAGCTCGCGGAAATCGAACGGTTTAACGAGGTAGTCATCCGCGCCGAGGTCAAGCGCGGAGACGCGATCCTCGATCTGGGAGCGGGCGGTGAGGACAAGAACAGGCGTCCGGTCCTTCCGTTCCCTCAGGCGACGGAGGATCGAAAATCCGTCGAGATGCGGCAGCATGACGTCAAGCACAAGGAGGTCGTAGGCCTGCGCGCGGGCAAGATCGTCGGCGCTGAGGCCGTCCCGCTCCCAATCGACCCGATGCCCCATGCGTTCGAGACTCGCGACGATCGCCTCGCCGACATCGGCGATATCCTCCACCACAAGAACCCGCATCCTACTTTTCTTTTCTCACGTCAGGTTCGCGACAGGTTGGAACCGTATCGGTTCGCCATCACCCCGCCAAGTGGGTGAGGAAAAAGGATGCCAGGGGGAACAAGAGACCGTGCCGGCTGGCCGGGTCGGTGACACCTCCTCCTGTGTTTGGAACGTTAAAGGAGCGAGGAAACAACATGCGCCCCAATCTTATTGCCATTGCCGCCATCATGGCCGGCCTTACCCTTTCCGCCGGCGCGGAGCCGGCCAAGACCGAGTGCCTCGCCGGTGCCAAGCCCGGTGGCGGTTTCGATCTGACGTGCCGTCTTGCCGGTATGTCGCTTCACGCGGCCAAGCTCATCAAGGACCCGATGGCCGTCTCCTACATGGAAGGCGGCGTCGGCGCGGTCGCGATGAACCATATCGTCGGTAGCCGCTCGGGCGATGGCGGGTTGATCGTTGCCGCGTCGTCCGGTTCGGCCCTGCTGCTGGCGCAGGGCAAATTCGGCAAGCACACAGCGGATTCGGTGCGCTGGGTCGGGGCACTCGGCGCGGATTTCGGCGTGCTCGCAGTGGCCGCCGACAGCCCGATCAAGTCCCTCAAGGATCTTGTCGCGGCGTTCGGCAAGGATCCCGGTGCATTCCCGGTCGGTGGCGGCGGTGCCGTCGGCAGCCAGGACTGGATGAAGATGGCGCTGATCGCCAAGGAGGCGAAGGTCGACGCACGCAAGATGCGTTATGCCGCGCTTGAGGGCGGCGGCGCGGTGACGACGGCCCTTCAGGGTGGCCATGTCAAGATCGCCTCGGGCGATGCGTCCGAGATGATCGCGCTTCACGAACAGGGCAAGGTCCGCATTCTGGCGGTGATGTCCGACAAGCGCCTGCCGGGCAAGTTCAAGGACATTCCGACCACCTACGAGCAGGGCTATACGATCGACTGGCCGATCTGGCGCGGCGTCTATGTCGGTCCGAAGGTTTCGGACGCCGAATACAAGTGGTGGGTCGATACTCTCGGCAAGCTCGTCAAGACGCCGGAATTCCAGAAGGAGCGTGACGCGCGCGGCCTCTTCGCTTTCGACTCGATCGGGGCGGATTACGAGAAGCGCGTAAAGGCCGATGTCGAGCGCTTCAAGGTGCTGGCCAAGGAAGCCGGCCTTTGAGGCCCTGACTTGGGGGAACAGGGGCTGCGGCGGCTTTCCGTCGCGGCCCGTCAACGACAACAAAAAAGGGAGGTGACGATGTCGACTCCATCTCAAACCACGCGGAATTCCGGTCGGGTTGCGGCAGCGGCGCTGATCCTTTTCGCGCTGATCTACGGCTATTTCGGCGCGACTGTCGAGTATTCGTTCTCCTCCGATCCGATCGGGCCGCGCGGTTTCCCGTTGGCGCTGGCTGTCGTGCTCGCCGGTTTCGGAATCTACTACATGCTTTTTCCCGGCGAGGCCGAGGTATGGCCTGAACGCGAGGGCCGCAACGCTGCGCTGCTGTTTCTCGGCCTGTCTGTTCTTTGCGTTATCGGCATGGATCATATCGGGTTCATTCCGGCGATGGCAGTACTGATGACCGGGATCGCGCGGCTCTTCGGCGCGAACTGGCCGCTCGCCCTGGGTAGCGGCATCGCGCAGGCGCTCGTGTGGTGGTGCCTCTTCGGACCTGTCCTTGGCGGCAACCTGCCCAAGGGCCCGCTCGGTTTCTGACCGCCATCCCCTTTCCCGACTGAGGATTTCCCCATGTCCCTCGATTATCTCTGGCAGGGATTCGGCGTCGCGCTGGTGCCGTCCAACCTGCTGATCGGCTTCATCGGTTGTTTTCTCGGCACCATGATCGGCGCGTTGCCGGCCATCGGCCCGATCAACGGCATCGCGCTGCTGCTGCCCATCGCCTATACCTCCGGCCTTCCGGCGGAATCGACGCTCATCCTGCTCGCCGGCATCTACTACGGTGCCGAATACGGCGGACGCATCTCCTCCATCCTGCTCAACGTGCCGGGCGATGCCGGCGCGGTGATGACCGCCATCGACGGCTACCCGATGGCGCGCAAGGGCGAGGCGACCAAGGCGCTGGCGATCTCCGGTATTTCGTCCTTCATCGGTGGAATGCTGGCGGTGCTGGCGATCACCTTCCTCGCGCCACTCTTCGGGCTGCTCGCGATCAAGTTCGGACCGGCGGAGTATTTCGTGTTGATGGTCTTCGCCTTTGCGACGCTCGGTTCGATGGTCGGTCACGAGCCGGTCAAGACGTTGATCGGCTGCGTGCTGGGGCTGATGCTGACCACCATCGGGATCGACGCGACCTCGGGCGCCTACCGCTTCACCTTCGATCAGCCGGAATTGCATGACGGCATCGAGTTCATCGTGCTCGTTATCGGCCTGTTCTCGATTTCGGAAGTGCTGCTGATGCTCGAGCATCAGATAAAAGGAACGCTCCGCCCGCTCGCGGTTTCGGGCAAATATCCGACCTTGGCCGATATCCGTTATGTCTGGTGGCCTTCGATCCGCGCGACCGTGATCGGTTTCGTCGTCGGGGTGCTGCCCGGCACCGGCGCTTCGGTCGCGAGCGCGATCTCCTACACCACCGAGAAGCGGCTCAATGACCGCGAGGGAACCTTCGGCAAGGGCGATATCCGCGGGCTTGCCGCACCGGAAGCCGCGAACAACGCGGCGGCAACCGGCGCTTTTGTGCCGATGTTGACCCTCGGCGTGCCGGGTTCGGGCACGACAGCGGTGATGCTGGGCGCGCTGATGCTCTACAATATCCAGCCGGGTCCGCAGCTTTTCGTCGAGCAGCCCAAGCTTGTCGGCGGTCTCATTGCTTCGATGTATATCGGCAACATCCTGCTGCTGATCCTCAACCTGCCGCTTGTACAGGTGTTCGCCCGGATGCTGCTTTTGCCGAACTGGATTCTGATCCCCGGCATTACGGCGCTCTCGATCCTCGGTGTCTATTCGGCCTATTCGAGCGTGATGAGCGTCCTCATCATGTTCGGGATCGGCGTTGGCGGCTATGTTCTGCGCAAGCTCGGCTTCGACATGGCACCGATTATCCTCGGCTTCGTGCTCGGCAAGGTAATGGAGGTGAACCTCCGGAACGCGCTGGCGATTTCCGGTGGCGAGATCAGCATCCTGTTCTCTTCAGCCCTTTCGATCACGCTCTGGATCATGGCGGCAGCAATCGTAGTCCTTCCCTGGGCTATCCGAAGGATGCGGGCGCGATCCGAAGTGACGGCGACGTGAACGGAAAGGGCGGCCGAGGCCGCCCTTTTTTTGTTTTTCAGGCCTGCGAGCGCTTCAACGCTTCGAAGAACTGGAGTTGTGCGGGGTCGAGGTTCCGCTCTTTATTGCGCCGGACGAAGATCTTGAACATCGCTTCGCCCTCACGATTGAAGAACTGGATCGAGCAGGACCGGCGGCCGTGGAACAGGCGATCCACGAGGTAGATCGCCGCGCAATTCGAGAGGCGGATATGCCCGCCGATCGGGCTGTCGCCGTGGATATTGAAATAGCCCTGGCCGTGCGTGCCTTTCGGCAGTGAACCGGTGCATTCGAGCACGATATCGGACGTATGAACGATGAAGAGCACCTCACCCCATCGGCCGACCTCGTTCCAGATTTCTTCGAAGCGCTCTGCGCCGACAAAGATCCGAGCTTCGGAGGGAAGGGCCTCCAGCACGACCTGCGTCGGCACGCCGATCTCGCGGGCAAGCGTCTCGACGACACCGTCGGGCTTCTCCGCAAGCCGGTCGCGCAGCAAGGCCTGCTTGGCCGAGAAGGAAGCGGCGGCTTCCGTCTTCTGCATCGCCATCGGTTCACTCCGCCGCCAGCGCCGGGCCGCGGTTGTCCTCCACGAGCACAGCCAGGAACCCCTCGAACTCCGGGTGACCGAGGAGGTTCAGCGAGGCGCCCTTGCCGGCGTTCGCATGAGCCTTGCGGAACTGGTCCGAGGTCGTCCAGTGCGTGAAGTCGGCCTGAGTCGCCCAGACCGTGTGGGAGGAGTAGAGCGTGTGATCCTCGCGCTCCGGCCCACGCAGGAGCGAGAACTCGACAAAGCCGGGTAACTCGTGAAGATAGCTCTTGCGCGCGCGCCAGACCTCCTCGAACGCGCTCTCCTTGCCCTTGGCTACCTTGAACCGGTTCATGGCGATATACATGGTCTTACTCCTCTTTCGGGTTAGCGCAGGTCGTAACGAAGGCTGATCGTCACGGTGAAGCTGGTTGGTCCGCCATCGGGGATCGGCGGGAAGGGCTGGGCGCGACGCACGGCGGCGAGCGTCGCGGCGTCGAGAATGGAATGACCGGAGCCGTTCGACAGGCCGGAGCCGGTGACACGACCTGCGCGGTCGAGCGTGATCGTCACGGCATTGCGGCCGGTCACGCCCCGGTCCTGAGCCTGTTCTGGATAAGTCTTGTAGCGGGTGAGATGCGCGACGAGCCGCGTGCGGTAACTCGACATTGCGGCGGTTCCGGCTTGTGCGCCCGCGCCGCCGCTGCCACCCCGCGCCGAGGCTCGGCTGCTTACAGACGATTGGCCTTCACCCTGTCGGCCCTGCGCTTCGCGAAGCTTCGGTATGCGGGGTTCGAGCTTCCCTGGCGGTCGCGATGGCCTTGCCTTGGCGACGGGACCCGCTTTCTGAACAGCCATACGGTTCGCGATCGGCTTCGGCGGCAGGAGATCCGGTGCAAGGGCTGGCGTCGGGAGATCCAGCCTCGGCACGAGAAGTTCCGCCGGCATGTGCGGGACGTCCGGCGGACTGGGCTCGGGTAACTCGACCGAAGCGGGAGGAAAAACGGGGGTCTCGACCTGGGGAACTTCGGCCACCGCGAAATCGAGCTCGGACAGGCGTCCTCCCTGCAGGGTGGCATTGGCCTCGACCTCGCCGACCAGCATGACCTCTGTCGCGGACGGCGCTCCGCCCCGCTCCGTCAGCGGGCGGATTGCGGAAGGTATGAGCATGAAAGCCGCCAGTGCGAAGCCGGCGTGGAGGGTTGCTGAAAGGCCGAACCCGACCCGGTGGCGGCTCGGTCGTGCGCGGCGCGGCAAAACCGACACGCCGCCGTTCGGCAGACCACCGGCGATGCTTTGGCCGGGGAGAGCCTCGGGAAGCGCCCGCGACGCGGGGCCGATACCGCCCGCCGTGCTTTCAAGGGATGCGTGCCGCCAGAGTTTCGGCACGATCGCCATTGCCGGATGGGAGAGGGTTGTAGAAAGATCCGCGACCGATGCACCCGCCTGCCGCCGGATGTCGAGATCAGGCAGGGGCGACAGGGGTCCGAGGCGCGCCGGACGCATGGGTCAGATCCCCAGCCGGGTGGTGAAGCCGAACTTCGTCACAAGGCCCGGCGAGCGGTCGCCGTCACGATAGCGCCGGTAGCGCACATCGCCGATGTTCTCGACAAGCGCGAAGAAGCGCGAATCCTTGGCGAACTCGTAGGAAACATTGGCATCGACGAGTGCGTAGGCCTTGGAGGCATTCGCGGCGATCGAGGCTGCCGGCAGGCGATTTTGCTTCGCCACCAGCGTCACCCTTCCGCCGAGGACGAGCTTCTCGTCGAGAAAGCGAAGGCCGCCCGCGAGCGCGATCTTGTCGGGATAGACCGACTCCAGCGGCTGGTCGAGCGTCAGGTTGTCGCCGCGAACCATCGAGCCGGAGAGCGAGGCGAACCAGCGGCGTGCATCATAGGCGATCTCCCCCTCGATGCCGCGCAGGCGAGCCCGCGCGATGTTGCGATAGGTATAGGTAGCATCGGCGCAGCCGGCGGGAATGAAGGGATTTCCGCAATCGTTGCCCGGATCGCTGAAGACGCCCTCAATGTAGTTGTTCACCCGGTTCTGAAACACCGAGAACTTGCCGCGCAGCCGGTCACCTTCCTTCAGCACGTTGTCGAACTTGAGATTGAGGCCCGCCTCAAGCGTCTTGCCGATCTCCGGGCGGAGATTGGGGTTTGGGATGAAGGTGAAGGTGGAGGGAACCGGGTGAAGCCCGTTCACCAATGTCTCGGTGATTGCCGGGGCGCGATAGCCTTCCGCATAGGTCACATAGGGTTGGATGCCCTCGATGATCGTATAGCCGAGCGTCAGTTTGGGCGAAACACGCTGGCCGCTCGATGAATTGCCGCCGCCGGCGAGTTCGTAACCGTCGAAGCGCAAAGCGGTAATGAGATCGAACCGGTTCCACTGGAGATGGTTCTGAATGAACGAGCCGTAGACGAGGCGACGCCCGCCGGGGGTGGTCTCGTCGCCGTTCGAGAACGGGTCGGAGGTCTTGACCCGATCCTCGAAGAAATCCGCGCCGTAGGTCAGCGCCATCTTCACCGCGCCGAACGTGAAGCGGGAGGTGTTGCTGGCATCGACGCCATAGGTCGCGATCTTGAAAAAGCGCTTGTTGCCGATCTGCGCCGGTGTGCCGCTGATGCGGGCCTGGTCGGTGTCGGTTGTGGTCCGGTAGGCCGAGACATTCAGGTTCAGCCAATCGTTGTCGGGCCGGGAGAAACTGTAGCTCGCAACAAGGTTCGAGGTGCGCACGTCGTTGGTCCGGCGCGGCGAGGTGCTGGTGCCGAGCCCGTTGGCGAAATCGTACTTCTGAAGCTGGCCGGAAAGTTTGATCGTGTGTCCGTCGCCCGGTGTCAGAACGATCTTGCCGAGGCCGGAGACCAGTTCCTGTCCGGAATCGCGGATCACGTTGCCGCCGCCATCCTTGTAAGCATTGAGGTCGCGGAATGAGAGACCCAGCAGGGCGGAGGCCCAGTCGTTCGCGCGCATCGCGCCGATGCCATGACCGTAGACGCCGTTCTGCCGCCCGCCGAGAACGCCGGTAAACCCGAGCTCGGTCGCGAATTTCTCACCGGGGCGGAGAATGTCGCGCGGCTCGACCGTCGTGAAGGAGGCGACACCGCCGATGGCGCCCGAGCCGTAGACGTTTGCGACCGGGCCACGCGTGACGTCGATCATCCGGATGAAGGCCGGATCGAGGAAGAACGCGCCGTTCGCGTTATGACCCGACCGTTGGAAGTTCTGGCGCGCGCCGTCGATCGTCACCGCGACCCGGCCGAAGTCCTGAAGGCCGCGGATGTTGATCGAGGTCGCGGGATCGTTCGGATTTTCCTGTGTCGTGACGCCGGGTATCTGGCTGATGATCGTGCCTATGCGCTGGGGCGTCTGCCGTCGGATTTCCTGCCGGTTGGTCACGGTTACCGGTGCAAGCGCGTCGACCGAACGTTCCTCGGTGCGTGTCGCGGTGACGGTGATGTCTTCCAGCGGCGCTTCAGTTGCCGGTTGTGCCTGTCCGAATGCCGGACCGGCAAAATTCAAGGCGCCAAGAGCGAGAAGTGAAACGGACGCTGCCAGCGCCCGGCGGTGAGCAATACCCATGTTTGGCCCCAACCCGGAAAGGAGATTTCTGGCTGGCTGGCTGGGGCGGGAACCGTCCGAAGCTGGCTGGCTTGGTGTCGATGGAGCGGTCGGCGCATGTGCTCGCTTCGAGCGCCCCTTGACCCCCGATAGAGTTTCTGACACTCAGAGTCAACAAGCTATCTCTTTGAAATAACTCAGTTTTTATTCGTTCTAAACTGAGTTCCACTTTGGAATTCCTCCAACATGAACCGTCAACCTGATGAAAACAAACGGCCATCGGGCGCCGCTGATACCCTCTCTGGAGGACATTCGGGGCTCGATGAAACGCCACGCCGGATCGAGGTCTCCGACCTTGTCGGCGGGCGGCGTGAGGCGATCCTGATCCACAACGGCGAGGCATACCGCCTGCGCCTCACCGCCAACAACAAGCTGATCCTGACGAAATGAGGTCGGTGATGATGAATATTTCAGCGCGGTTCGCCGTCCTCCGCGGGGTTGCTCTCCTCGCCCTCGCGTTTGCCGGGATGGTGTCGGCTTCGGCTGCCGAGCTTGTCCGGAAGCGTGTCGTCGCTGCGGGGGGCGTGATTACGGAAATCGTTCATGCGCTCGGGCGCGAGGATTGGCTGGTCGGGGTCGATACGACGAGCCTGCACCCGCCTGAGACGCTCAAGCGATTGCCGAATGTCGGCTATGTCCGTGCGCTGTCGGCCGAGGGTGTTCTCTCGCTTCGGCCGGATCTCGTCATTGCGCTCGAAAGCGCCGGGCCGCCCGATGCCTTGCGTCTGCTTGCGGAAGCCGGGGTCGAGATCCGGCGCATCGGCGAGGATTATTCGGCGGCGGGAATCGTCAACCGCATCCGGATCGTCGGCGAGCTTGTCTCGGCGCCGGAACGTGCTGCGAAGCTTGCCGGTGCCGTCGAGAGGCGTTTTGCGGAACTCGCCACCCTGCGCGCGAAAATCGAAGCCCGGAAGCGGGTTCTGTTCGTGCTTTCGCTCCAGAACGGGCGTGTCATGGCTGGCGGGCGCAATACCTCGGCGGACGCGATCGTCGCGCTAGCGGGGGGGATCAATGCGGCGGAGGCGGTCGAGGGTTTCAAACCGATTTCTGACGAGGGCCTGATCGCAGCCGCGCCGGATGTGATCGTCATGATGAGGCGCGGCGAGCAGACGGCACCGAATGCGGCGGAAATCTTTTCGCTTCCCGCTTTCAAAGGCGTCCCGGCGGCACGGGAACGGGCGCTGGTTGTGATGGACGGCCTTTACCTGCTCGGGTTCGGCCCGCGCACACCGGACGCAGCCGGCGACCTCATGCGCGCGATCTACGCTTCGAAGACAGGGAGCGCGCCGTGAGCGGGACGCTCTTCGATTTCTCCGCGATCACGTTGCTCGAAGCGAGGGCCCGGCGACGGGCGCAGGCGGCGATGGGGCTCTGCGCGGTCGCGCTCGCTATGCTGGCGGCGCTCTCGATCGTGAACGGGGCGGTATCGGTGCCGCTGGCAGATCTCCCCCGCGCCCTCTTCGGCGCGGGGGAAGGAGCGGAGCGGTATTCTCTCGTCGTCCTGAACATCCGCCTGCCGCGAACGCTCCTCGTGATACTGGTCGGTGCGGCGCTCGCTCTCTCCGGCGCGATCATGCAGGGGCTGTTCCGCAATCCGCTGGCCGATCCGGGCCTCGTCGGGGTATCCTCCGGAGCGGCGCTCGCGGCGGGGATCACCATTGTGTTGGGAGACCTCCTTATCGGTGCGAGGGCTGGCAACCTGCCTTTTGCCCTCCTGCCGTTCGGCGCGTTTCTCGGCGGGCTGGCCTCGACCTTCCTGCTCTATGGTATCGCGACCCGCCGCGGCCGGACCTCGATTGCGACGATGCTGCTCGCGGGGATCGCGCTCGGCGCGCTTTCCGGGGCGATGTCCGGGTTCCTCTCGTTCCTGTCCGACGACCGGCAGTTGCGTGATCTCACCTTCTGGGCGCTTGGCAGCTTCGCGGGTGCAAGCTGGACGAAGGTCTCGGCGGTTGCGCCGGTGGTGCTCGTCCTGGCGTCCGGTGCGCCGTTTCTCGCGCGCGGACTCAATGCCCTGGCGATCGGAGAGGCGGAGGCCTATCACCTCGGTTTCAGGGTTCAGGCCATCAAGGCCGCATCGATCGTGCTCGTCGCGCTCGCGGTCGGTGTCAGCGTGGCGGCGGCGGGCGTCATTGGTTTCGTCGGCATCGTCGTGCCGCATCTCGTCCGGCTCGGGCTTGGGGCGGACCATCGCACGCTCCTGCCGCTTTCAGCCATGGGCGGGGCAGTGCTGCTGATGGCCGCCGATCTCGTCGCGCGCAGCGTGGTCGCGCCGGCGGAACTCCCGATCGGGATCGTGACGGCGGCGATGGGCGCGCCGTTCTTTCTCTGGCTGCTGCTCCGGCGCGAGACAGGAATCGAATGATGGGTGCGGTTATCGAGGCCCGCGCGGCAGGCTATTCCGTTCACGGCCAGGCGCTGGTCCGCGCCGCTTCGCTGGCGCTGGAGAATGGGCAGATCACGATCATCATCGGCCCGAATGGTGCTGGCAAGAGCACCTTCCTGAAGCTTCTGAGCGGCGAACTCGCGCCGGATAGTGGCGAAATTCGCTCGCTCGGGTCGGATATTGGTGTCCTTCCGCCGTGGCGGCTGGCTTGCCGCCGCGCGGTGATGGCGCAGGCGAGCCGCCTTGCGTTTCCGTTTCTTGTACATGAGATTGTCCGCATGGGACTGGAAGGGCACGGCTGCCCCGAGGCAGGTCGTTCGGCCCGGAGGGTCGAGGAGGCGCTCGTCCGTGCCGATGCCGTGCACCTCGCCGGCCGGCAATACCAGACGCTGTCCGGCGGCGAGCAACAGCGCGTGCAGTTCGCGCGTACGCTGTGCCAACTGGAAGCGGGACGCAGGGTCGAACCCCGGCAGGCGCTCCTGCTCGACGAGCCGATCGCGAGTCTCGATCTCTGTCACCAGCTCGCGCTGATGGATGTGGCGAGAGAAGCGGCGCATCATGCGGGCGTCGCCGTTCTCGCGGTGCTGCACGATCTCAACCTCGCCGCGCATTACGCCGATCGTCTCGTGGCGATGGATGGCGGGCAAATCGTGGCCGCCGGTGCTCCAGCCGAGGTGATGACGCCCGCGCTGATCCGCTCGGTTTTCCGGGTCGACATGGAGAGCATGCCGCCCGTTGCAACGCCGGCGATCCTGCCGCAGTACTGCCGGCGGATCGATGGTCCGGCAGCGGCCTAGCCCTCCGGCGGGGCGGGCGGCGAATAGGAGCAGCGGTCGGGCTTGATATCGAGCAGCGGCGTGCCATCGACGCAATCGAGGCTGCGCACCAGGAGCGCATCCGGCTCGACCGCGACGAGATCGACCAGCGAGGTCGCGATCGGGTTGGGGCGCACAGGCGAGCGCAGGGCGAAGGTGCCACGCGCGCCCTTATCTCCGTGTGGGCTTTGCACCAGGAGATCGCGCCGCGCCTGATGCATCCAATAGAGAAGTTCGACGCGGCGGTAGTTCTCCAGCCCCTTGAGCGCTGGCCGCCAACGTTCGTCGACCTCGACGCGGCACAGCGGCCCGTCGCCCATCCCCTGGCGCGGGCATTCGTTGCGCGTCGGATAAGGCGTGCGGATGCGACCGATGAAATAAATCCCGGCGTCAGTTGCTTCCGGCAGGGGCGTCTCCGTCTCGCCGGGGCGGGTCGTATCCCAGTCCATCTTGTCCTCGTACGTTCGCAAGTTCGATTGTCCTAGCCGAACGGCCATGCTTGCGCCAGCAGCGGCGGGTTGCCTTTCCCGGCTGGCCGCGCAAGATCAGTGTATCGACGAGTTCAGCATAGGGAAGAACCTTGGGCCGGTCCTTGATCTTCATGATGTCCGGCGGCGGGCATTGTTTTTCGCAAGGCGCCTGACGATGCGCCTCCATGCGCTCGATAGCCTCCTGCAGCCCGTTCTCGCGGCTTGCGAGCCGGTCATGCGCGAGCGACGGAAGCCGGAGAATGCCCTGGGCGCCATTCTCGCCTCGGCGGTGCGGATCGCCGCGCCGGTTCCTTCTCGCCCGCTTGCGCTTCGGGACGGTCTTGCCGTTCGCGCGGGTGATCTCGTCGGGGCTTCGCCATCCTCGCCGGTCATCCTGACGTCGATGCCGCCTCCGGTACGTGCGGGAGACCGGTTGCCGGACGGTTGCGATGCCGTGCTCGACCCGGAACTGGCGACTGGCAGCGCTCCGCTTATCGAGATCGCCGAGATGATCGCGCCCGGAACCCATGTCCGTTTTCCCGGTCACGATTTCGCGGCAGGAGAGACCATTGCGACCGCCGGCGCCCGTGTCGACGCTTCCATTGCGCTCGCGTGTCGTGTTGCCGGCATCGAGGGCGTCGAGGTCCGGGTCCCGCGTGTCGCCGTCGACCTGCGGGATGATGCAATCGCCGGGTGGCTTGGGGTCGAATTAAGCCGCCTCGGATGCCGCGTGGTCGACGCGGGAGAGGCGGCCGATCTGCGCCTGCGTGCAGTGCCGGACGCCGGCCCGCGCCTTGCTGTCCGACCCGGTGAAGGCGGCTGGATCGCTCGAGAAGACGGGGAAATCATGATCGAAGTTCCTGGCCGGTTCGACGGTGCGATGAGTGTTTACGCCCTGCTTGTCCTGCCAGTCCTTGCCAAGCTCTCCGGTGTGCCCATGCGCGAGGTTGTGCTGCCGGTATCGATCAAAATCGCCTCGGCGATTGGCAGCAGCGATCTCGTGCTGCTTTTTGCCACAGACACGGTGCTCACACCTCTTTCGGTCGGCGAAATGCCATTGCGGGCGTTTGCGCGGGCCAGCCATTTTCTGGTCGTCCCGCCGGATAACGAAGGGCTTGACGCTGGCACCCCTGTTGCCGCGATATCGCTTGCAGAGCCTTTCGGGTTCGCGACGGCGTCTGAGGAATGACCGAAGATTAGCAATGAACAAGAACGACAAGGCCGGTCTCGAACAGACCCAGTTCCTGAAAATCCTGTCACGAGAGGCCGCCATCGAAGCCTTCGAGGCGGCCCTGAGGCCGTGCTCGGTAGGAACCGAAACAGTCACGTTGGACGTGTTGGCGGGCCGCGTTCTGGCGCAGGATGTCGAGGCGCAGGTTGACGCGCCGCCGTTCGACCGTTCCGTCGTCGATGGATTTGCGGTTCGTGCCGCCGACCTTGCCGAGGCTTCTCCCGGGAATCCTGTCCTGCTTCGCCTCAATGGCGAATTGATTGCCTGCGGCGTGGAACCGCGCCTGACAGTCGGGGCCGGAACGGCCACCCCGATTTCAACCGGCGGACCGATACCGCGCGGAGCGGATGCAGTGGTCATGATCGAGCACACCGAGCCGGGAGAAGGCGCAGTGACGGTCACGCGGGCGCTCGCACCGGGGCAGAACATGGCTTTCGCCGGCTCCGACATCGCGCGCGGGCAGGTGGTGCTGCGGCAGGGCACGCGCATCGGCTCGCGCGAGATCGCGATGCTCGCCGCCGTTGGGCTCGCTCGGGTGGAAGTCTATCGCCGGCCGCGCGTCGCGGTGCTCTCGACCGGGGATGAGCTGGCCCAGCCAGGCGAGCCGCTCGGGCCGGCGCAGGTCTACGATTCGAACGGCCCGATCGTTGCTGCTGCACTGGAGGAAAACGGTTGCATCGCGCTGCGGTGGGGAGCGATCCGCGACGAAGAGGCTCTGCTCGAAGCCGCGATCCGCTCGGCCTTGCGCGAGGCAGACGGCGTCGTCCTTTCCGGCGGGACTTCCAAGGGCGCGGGTGATTTTACCTACCGCATCCTTTCCCGGTTCGGTCCGCCCGGCATCGTCACGCACGGCGTCGCGCTCAAGCCGGGCAAGCCGCTCTGTCTTGCGGTGTGCCAAGGCAAGCCGGTGGTCGTGCTGCCGGGCTTTCCGACTTCGGCGATGTTCACTTTCCACGATATCGTCGCGCCGTTCTTCCGGCGCTTGGCTGGCCTTCCCGCCGAAACTGCGACGAGCGTCGAGGCAAGAGTGCCGGTGCGGATCCCGTCCGATCTCGGGCGCACAGAATTCGTGATGGTCGCGCTCGCGCAAGGTGCGGATGGCCTCGTCGCGCATCCGATCGGCAAGGGGTCGGGCGCTGTCACCGCCTTTTCGCAGGCGGACGGCTTTCTCGCGATCGACGCGCTTTCAGACTCGCTGGCCGCGGGCGAACGGACACGGGTGCAGCTTTTCGCGCCGCATCTCCGCCTGCCGGATCTCGTCGTCATGGGCAGCCATTGCACCGGGCTCGATGCGGCGCTCGGTCCTTTCGAGGCGCGCGGGCTCAACGCGCGCGTCCTCGCGCTCGGGAGTCTCGGCGGCCTTTCGGCACTGGCGCGGGGCGAGTGCGATCTCGCGCCGATTCATCTTCTCGATCCCGCGGCCGGCGAATACAACCGCCCCTTCCTCCGGCCCGGCATGGTACTGATCCCCGGCTGGCGACGTCTTCAGGGCCTCGTGTTCCGCAAGGGCGATGCGCGCTTCGAGGGTCGCGATCTCAAGGCTGCCGCTGGCGCCGCACTCGCCGATCCCGACGCCGTGATGGTCAACCGCAATCAGGGCGCGGGCACGCGGACGTTGATCGAGGGCTTGCTTGCCGGCGCGAAGCCGCAGGGATACTGGAACCAGCCACGTTCTCATCACGCGGTCGTCGCGTCCGTGGCGCAGGGCCGCTCGGATTGGGGCGTTGCGATCAAGCCGCTCGCCGAGGCGGCCGGGCTGGGGTTCATTCCGCTTGCGGACGAGCACTACGATTTCGCGGTTGCCGCCGAGCCCGTGCGGCCTGGGATGATCGATGCGTTCCGGGCCTCGCTCGCGGAAAGCGCGGAACGGCTGCTCGCCCTGGGCTTCGATCCGCGCTAGGCGCCGATTTCCTGCCGGATGAATCGCACGAAGGCCGAATCGTCGGCATAGGCGATGTCGATGCGCAGGCCTGGACGCATCTTGTTACGCTCGGGAATGAAGACCGGTCCCGGTGAGATGGAAATCCTCTGCTGGTAGGCATTGTCCAGCCGGCGCCAGTTCGTTGACCCCTTCCGGCGGTTCCGTCCAAAGGCCGTAGCCGGGGGACAGTGGTACGAGAATCGGCAGGTCCAGCCGCTCATACGTGCTTCGCGCCCAAGGCGAGGCGCGCACGATTCGTTCGCGCAGCTGGCCGAGACGATGCGGCTGAGCCCGAAGCTATAAGCTCGCTCATCACTCGCTCGAGGTAGCCGGAGCTGCAAGGCCGATTTCCTGACACGAACACCGGCGGACTTCGCCACGATCATCGATTAATTCGATGTCAGCGGCAACCGCATGGCGCCGAGCCACATCAACAAGAAGGGTGCGGTATCGCTGCTATATCTCCCGCGCGCTCCTTGATGGCGAGCCCGAGCATGCGAAAGCCAATCCAGACACGGACGACGCGTGGCGAGACGGTCAACGATCAAGGGATAACCCGCCCATCCACGGAACGTCTGATCGGCCCCTGGCTGCTAAAGCCATGTAACCGGGGCCGACGCCCGCGATCGAACCCGACTGCAAGCCCGGCATGGAAACGATCGAACCCGACGAGGGGTTGCCGAACCTGCGACAAAAGCCGGCAATCACCAAACCGCCGCTGAGAAAACCTGCGCGGGGGCACCAATCCCGTCAGCGAAGACGTTCTGAGACGGCGCGCGAATGGCTGACGGATCGCGCCAAGCCTCGGATGTGTTGGGATGTTCTCGAAAGTTAAAAATCCAACTAAATCAATGATTTAGAGGATGGTGGAGCTGAGCGGGATCGAACCGCTGACCTCGTCATTGCGAACGACGCGCTCTCCCAACTGAGCTACAGCCCCGGAACCGGAGGCGGGTTCATTGACCGATCCGGCGCGGGAAGTCAACGGTTTTCGCCAAGGTTTTTTGGCACATCGGTTCTTCGCTCGATGCTTGCGGAAAAAGCCCCGGCTCGGCTATGGTCCGCCCGCTTCGACGCGATGGAGACGACATGAACCCGCTTGTCTGGCTTTTCGAGAAAGTGATCGAGATCTACTCGTTCCTGCTGCTGGTCTATGTGATCCTAACGGTGCTCATCAATTTCGGCATCGTGAATTCGCGTCAGCCGGTTGTCGCGGCAGTCGGCGAGTTCCTCTACCGCATCACCGAACCGTTGTTGGCGCCGATCCGCCGCCGGCTGCCCAATCTCGGACCGATCGACATCTCGCCGGTCATCCTGCTGCTGCTGCTCCAGTTCCTTGTGGTGACCGAGCGCTATCTCATTCGTTCGTTCTGAAAACGGAAGGCGCGCGGCTTGGTGACTTGACGCCCGCCCGGCCCTGCTCTCCAATCCACTCAAGAATGGAAAAGGGAGGGCGTATTCATGCGTGCATTCATGCTTTCGGGAGTGGTCGGCGGGGCGCTGCTCGCCGCCGGCGCGGCGTTGTCGCAGGGTGCGGCGCCGGAAACCACTGTGACGCGCGTGAAGCTGCCGGCGGACTACGGCAAATCGTTCAAGCTATACGACAAGGTGGACAAGGCGGAACGCAAGATTGTCAGGTATCTCTATGTCAACCCGGAGGCGCTTGCGAAGATCTCGCCGGATGCGCCGTTTCCAAACGGCACCGTGATCGTGATGGAAGACCATGAGATCGCGCTCGATACGGCCGGCAAACCGCTCGTCGATGCTGCGGGCCGGCTTCAGCCGACGGCGCGCGTCAAAGGTATCGCCGTGATGGCGAAAGAGCTAATGTGGGGCGAAACCAACGCCTTCCCGCCCGAAAAGGATAACGGCGATTGGGAATACGCGGCCTTCAAGGCCGACGGATCGCCCAATCCGGTCAAGCTAGATACCTGCTATGCCTGCCACCTGCCGCAGAAGGGGCTCGACTTCACCTTCTCAGGCAAGAAGATCCACGAAGCGGCGAAGAAGTGACGGCCCTGCCGTTCCGGCGCGGCGGAGCGGGCGTGTTGCTCCAGGTTCGCCTCACGCCGAAGGGCGGGAGGGATGCCATTGACGGTGTCATGGTTGGCGACGACGGAAAACCCCTTCTCGCGGTGCGGGTCCGAGCGGTTCCCGAGGACGGCGCGGCAAACGCGGCGCTGATCGCGCTTCTTGCGAAGATTCTGGATGTCCGCCGTAACGCAATTTCGCTGGCAAGTGGTGGAAAATCGCGGGTCAAGGCGCTGGAAATCGCAGGTGACAGCGCGGCGATCGAGGCAAAGCTGAAAGCGTTGTGCCTGCCGGAGCTCTGAATCGCATCGGAGGCTTGCTTCCGGACATATGCAAAATCTTTGTTTTTTTGGCAAAAGGTCGCAGTTAGGTTGCATTGCGGAATGCGGCAAAACGGTTTAGTGGACGGCTCATCGTTCATTGGATCCGTTCCAGTTCTTGAACAAGGTGAAGCATGGCGCGCACAGGCCCGGCGGAACGACCGCTTTCCCCTCATCTCCAGATCTACAAGCCCTCGATCACGATGATGATGTCAATCGTGCATCGCGTCACCGGCGCGGCGCTGTTTTTCGGCACTCTTCTCCTGGTGATCGCGCTGCTGGCGCTCGCCTCGGGCAAGACCAGCTACGCGACGGTGCAGGCGGTCTACGGCTCGTTCCTCGGCAAGCTCGTGTTGTTCGGCTATTCCTGGGCACTGTTTCACCACATGCTCGGCGGCATCCGCCACTTCATCTGGGACACGGCGGCCGGCCTCGAGCGTGAGACACGGTTCAAGCTCGCGTGGGCGACACTGATCGGTTCGCTCGGCCTGACTGTGATCGTCTGGTTCTTTTATCTGATGGGCTGAGGGTGGACCGATGAAGAACAACGCGCATTCCATCCGCACTCCGATGTCCCGCGTGCGCGGGCTCGGCGCCGCGCGGTCCGGCACCGATCACTTCTGGAAGAGCCGCGTGACCGCGGTCGCCAACGTGATCCTCACGGTGCCGTTCGTCATCATCGTGATGATGCTCGCCAAGGCCGATTACGCCGGCGCGATGAAGATCGTAGGGCATCCGCTGGCGGCGATTCTCCTGATGGCCTTCATCACCTCGGCCTCGATCCATATGCGGCTCGGCATGCAGGTCATCATCGAGGACTATGTGCATTCGGAAGGCACCAAGATCGTGCTGCTGATGCTCAATACTTTCTTCGCGGTCGCTATCGCGCTCGCTTCCGCCTACGCGATCCTCAGGATCGGCTTCACGGGCTGATCGGGAGACATGACAGACATGGCAAGTTCCAGCACTTCCTCGGCGAACACCGTTTCCATCGGTGGTCGCGCCTATCCGATCGTCGATCATGCCTATGACGTGGTCGTCGTCGGCGCCGGCGGCGCCGGCTTGCGCGCGACCCTCGGCATGGCCGAGCAGGGCCTCCGGACCGCCTGCATCACCAAGGTTTTCCCGACCCGTTCGCACACGGTCGCGGCGCAGGGCGGCATCGCCGCTTCGCTCGCCAACATGGGCCCGGACTCTTGGCAGTGGCACATGTTCGACACCGTCAAGGGTTCGGACTGGCTCGGCGACAACGACGCCATGGAATATCTCGCACGCGAGGCCCCTGCGGCGGTCTACGAGCTGGAGCACTACGGCGTGCCGTTCTCGCGCACCGAAGAAGGCAAGATCTACCAGCGCCCGTTCGGCGGCCACACCACCAAATATGGCGAAGGCCCGCCGGTGCAGCGCACCTGCGCCGCGGCTGACCGCACCGGCCACGCGATCCTTCACACGCTCTATGGCCAGTCCCTGCGCAACAATGCCGAGTTCTTCATCGAGTATTTCGCGCTCGACCTGATCATGGGCGATGACGGCGCCTGCCAGGGCGTGATGGCCTGGAAGCTCGACGACGGCACCATCCACCGTTTCCGCGCCAAGCTCGTGGTGCTCGCGACGGGCGGCTATGGCCGCGCCTATTTCTCGGCGACCTCGGCCCATACCTGCACCGGCGACGGCGGCGGCATGGTGGCCCGCGCCGGCCTGCCGCTGCAGGACATGGAGTTCGTGCAGTTTCACCCCACCGGAATCTACGGCTCGGGCTGCCTGATCACCGAGGGCGCGCGGGGCGAGGGTGGCTACCTCACCAATTCCGCCGGCGAGCGCTTCATGGAACGCTATGCCCCGACCTACAAGGATCTCGCGCCGCGCGATTTCGTCTCGCGCTGCATGACGATGGAAGTGCGCGAGGGGCGTGGCGTGGGCAAGAACAACGACCACATCTTCCTCCACCTCGACCATCTCGATCCGGCGATTCTCCACGCCCGCCTGCCGGGCATCTCGGAAAGCGCCAAGATCTTCGCGGGCGTTGACCTTACCAAAGAACCGATTCCGGTGATCCCGACCGTCCATTACAACATGGGCGGCATCCCGACGAACTACTGGGGCGAGGTGCTCAATCCCACCGCCGGCAACGAAGACGCGGTGGTGCCGGGCCTGATGGCCGTGGGTGAAGCGGGCTGCGCTTCGGTGCATGGCGCGAACCGTCTCGGCTCCAACTCGCTGATCGACCTCGTGGTGTTCGGCCGCGCGGCCTCGATCCGCGCCGGACAGGTGCTCGACCGCAAGGCAACGATCCCGGCGGCGAATTCGAAGCAGGACGAGCTAATCCTCTCCCGCCTCGACAAGGCCCGCAACGCCAATGGCGCGACCCCGACCGCCGACCTGCGTCTCAAGATGCAGCGCGCGATGCAGGAAGACGTCGCGGTGTTCCGTGACGGCCCGACCCTGAAGCAGGGCTGCGAGCGCATGTCCAAGGTCTGGGCCGAGAAGGCCGATATCAAGGTTTCGGACCGTTCGCTCGTGTGGAACTCGGATCTCGTCGAGACGCTCGAATTCGAGAACCTGATGATCAATGCCATCGCGACCGTTTATGGCGCGGAGGCCCGCACCGAGAGCCGCGGCGCCCATGCGCGCGAGGACTTTGCGAAGCGCGACGATGTCAACTGGCGCAAGCACACGATCTCGCGGGTCGGCGAGGACGGCAAGGTGGGCCTCTCCTATCGTGCGGTGCATACCCAGACCCTGACCGGCGAAATGCCGGATGCGAAGATCGCCCCCAAGGAGCGGAAGTTCTAAGATGGCCGAGTTCAATCTTCCCAAGAATTCCCGCCTTACCGAGGGCAAGACCTGGCCGAAGCCGGCTGGCAGCAACGTTCGCGAATTCAAGATCTATCGGTGGGATCCGGACGGAGAATCGAATCCGCGCATGGACACCTATTTCGTCGATCTCGATGATTGCGGGCCGATGATCCTCGACGCGATCCTCTGGATCAAGAACAAGATCGACCCGACGCTGACCTTCCGCCGCTCGTGCCGCGAAGGCATCTGCGGCTCCTGCGCGATGAACATCGACGGGCTGAACACCCTCGCCTGCACCAAGGGCATGGATGAGATTTCCGGCACCATCAAGATCTACCCGCTTCCGCATATGCCGGTGGTGAAGGATCTCGTTCCGGACCTGACGCGCTTTTATGCTCAGCACGCCTCGATCGAGCCCTGGCTCAAGACCGACACCCCGGCGCCCGAGAAGGAGTGGCGCCAGTCGCCGCAGGATCGCGACCTGCTCGACGGGCTCTACGAGTGCATCCTCTGCGCCTGCTGCTCGACCTCGTGCCCGAGCTACTGGTGGAACGGCGATCGCTATCTCGGCCCAGCGGCGCTGCTTCAGGCCTATCGCTGGCTGATCGACAGCCGCGATGAAGCCACGGGTGACCGCCTCGACAATCTGGAAGATCCGTTCCGGCTCTATCGCTGCCACACGATCATGAACTGCTCGAACGCCTGCCCGAAGGGTCTTAACCCGGCCAAGGCGATCGCCGAGATCAAGAAGATGATGGTGGCGCGGCAGGTTTGATGCTGCGAAGCCCCTGATCGGAAGGCCGCCTTCGGGCGGCCTTTTTGTCGAAACGGGAGCAAAACGCCCAAGTCACGCCTTATTCATGTCTATTAGCGACAATATTGGCTGTCGAATGGGATTTCGCGCCGAGTGGGGACTGTGGCGCTGCTGACAGGCGAGGGTGACGGGGTATGGTTTCGCGCTTGAAATGGGTCGCGCTGGCGCCGCTGGCCTTGTCGCTCGCGGCTTGTGAATCGAGTTCACGTCTCGGCTCTCTGCTGCCGGATTCGGGGTATCGCGCGCCGCCGGCGCCGACTGCACCGCCTCCCGCGCCGCCACCGTTGACGCCGGCTCCTTCCAGTTCCGTTGAATCGTCATCGCTGCCGCCGCCGCCGGGGGCCTCTGCGGCCGGCAGCGCACCGATCGACCCGACCCTTCCCGCGCCAGGCCAGAGCGGCGGGGTTGCGACCGCACCGGGCGCGCCGGGTCTCAATGCGCCCCGCAATCCTCCGCCTCAGACCGCGACTGCCCCAGCTGCTCCGGCGGCGCCCGCCGCGCCGAGCCGAACGGGCCTCATCGGCAACTGGTCGGTTTCCGAGAGTTCGGGCGCGAAATGCCGTATCACGCTGTCGAGCGCGCCGAAGCTCGATCTTTATGGCGCGGGCACCAGCGGCTGCCAGTCGAAGGAACTCCAGCGCGTCAATGCCTGGGAACTGGCCGGCTCCGAGGTCATTCTTTACGAGCCCGGCGGCGGAGTCGTCGCTCGCCTGCGTCAGGCAGGCGGGCAGAGCTACAGCGGCGCGACCGCAAAATCCGGTGCGCCGGTCACGTTGTCAAAGTAATCGAAAAATCATCCGGCGCGGGGCAAACCGGCGCCGGATCGCCGCCGTCAACCGGGGCGAGCCTGCGACCGGCGCGGCAGGAAAGCCCGCTTCTGGAAATCGAAAGCAAGGTTGGTGAGGGCTGCAGCATCGTCGATCGCCTCACGCAGGAGCGAGACGATGGTGCGGCGCGGCGCCTCGACCAGTGCCACCGACTCATCCAGTTCGAGCATGATCTCCGCAGCGAACTTGCGCGCGAGACCACGCATCGGAGCGTTGTTCTTCAGGCAGGTCATGTAAAGGCGGCTGAATCCGCGATTGCGCGCGGAGCGCAGGGCGCGCGCGAACAGGTTCGTGCCAATCCCGCAATTGCGCCATTCGTTGGCGACCGAGAATGCCAGCTCCGCTTCGCCGACGAAGAAATCGCCGATCGGCCGCAACTCGGCGACGCCGACGAGGGTGTCGCCGAGGAAGGCACCGTGAATAATCGCGTTCAATGTGATGCAACGAGAGGCATATTGCCGGATGAAGGCATCGCTTGTCGCCATGCCGAAGCGGCTGCGGCGGCTCTCGGCATCAAGCGAGAGAAGATGCGCTTCGAAAGCATCGTGATCCGTCATCTGGAGCTTTCGATAGCTCAAACGGTCGAGACTGGTTCTGGGCATGGCCCTGTTCCTAACCTTTACTGAGCGGGGACGGCAGCCCGGTTTTCATGGGCGCAGTCCCGATCGATTCATTCATCATTGCTGCAATGCAATATGCATTCCTTTTGTCAGAACCGTGGCAAGAGTCCCATCGTCTTGTGAAATTTGCAGGCTGAAAATTACGCTCCCCTGAAATTGCATAGCCGGTTTCGTTTCGTGTAATCTGCTTTCGCTTGTCCAAACCGGCGCCCCGTGCCAGACAACGGCGAACTGGACCGAGCCTTGCGGGATGGAAATGGGGCAGCCGATCGCGTCGCGTTATGCCAGCATGGTGGCCGAGGGGCGCATCGATCCCGATCCTGCGCAGAAGGAAATCGTCGAACGGCTCGCGCGACTGGCGGAGCGGCTGGAGTCGCACCGTCTTGCGCGAAAGGGCTCGGCGCTTGGTTGGCTGTTTGGCAAGAAGGAGCCTGCCGAACCGATCCGCGGCCTCTATCTCTGGGGATCGGTCGGTCGTGGCAAGACCATGCTGGTCGATCTCTTTCACGACAGCCTCAATGTCCAGCGCAAGCGACGCGCGCATTTCCATGCCTTCATGGCCGACGTTCATGCGCGGATTCACGAGTGGCGCCAGCGCGCCAAACGCGGTGAGGTGAAGGGCGAGGACCCGATCCAGCCGGTTGCGGAACAGCTCGCAGACGAAGCCTGGGTGCTCTGCTTCGACGAGTTCTCGGTGACGGATATTGCCGATGCGATGATTCTCGGTCGACTTTTCCAGGCCCTGTTCGCACGCGGTGTGGTGATTGTCGCGACGTCGAATGTCGAGCCGTCGCGGCTTTACTACAACGGGCTCAATCGCCAGCTCTTCCTGCCCTTCATCGCACTGATCGAGAAGCAGATGCAGGTGGTCCGCCTCGATGCGCGAACCGATTACCGGCTCGAGAAGCTTCAGGGGCATCCGGTCTATTATTCGCCGGCCGATGCGGCTGCCGAGGCGGCAATCGGTGCTCTGTTCGAGGAGCTGTCGGAGGGGCAGAACGCGGCACCGCGCCGGATAGACCTTGGCGGCCGGTTTCTGGAAATTCCTCGCGCGGCCGGAGGTGTCGCACGCGGTACTTTCGCCGATTTCTGCGAGAAGCCGCTCGGATCGGTCGATTTCCTTGCGCTGGCGCGGAATTTCCACACGCTCGTTCTCGAAGGCATCCCCCGCATCGACCCGGAAAAGCGCAACGATGCCAAGCGCTTCATCACGCTGATCGATATTCTCTACGAACATCACGTCAAACTGATTGCCTCAGCCGAGGTGGAGCCCCAGCATCTCTACCATGCCCCGTCAGGCCACGTCGCCTTCGAGTTCGATCGAACGGTTTCCCGCCTCATCGAGATGCGATCCGAGAGCTACCTTGCCCTGCCGCACGGCCGGCTCGACAGCGAGGCGAGCGGCGATACGACCGGGCTGGTGGAAACATGAGGGATGGCCCGACGCCGGAAGGAACGCGTGGCCGCATCCTCGTGGCGGCCTTGACGGAAATCCGGCAGATCGGTCTCGCGAGGATGCGGATTTCCGGTATCGCCGCCCGACTCGGCATGAGCCATGCCAACGTTTATCGCTACTTCTCCGACAAGGCCGCCATCGTCGACGCCATTCTCAACGATTGGCTTCGATCGCTTGAGATGCGACTCCAGGACATCGTCGAGGGGCCCGACCCAGCCGACGATAAGCTCGAACGGTTTCTCGCCACATTGACGCGCGGATATGCCGAGACGTTCCGACAGGATCCGGCGCTGTTCCGCCTGCTGGCCAGTGTCGCGGCGAACGGGGCCGAAGCCCAGCGCCATCGCCGTCGTGTGGAAAGCCTCGTCGAACGGATCGTCGAGGAGGGGATCGTCACCAGGCTGTTCCAGGGGGGGGATTCCCGGCGCCTCGGCACGCTGGTGCTCGACCTGACCCATCGATTCCGCGACCCGGCGGCGGTACAGGAAGCAAGCGGCGAGGAGGGGGCCGGTGACTCACGGCGCGATCGCGTGATCCGGGCCGCAATCCGTGCGATATCAGCGCGAAAATGATGTTTCAAATAACAAAATTTGATATTTGTAATAGAAAATTTTTGCTAAACTTTCGAGCTAATCGAGGGGTATCGAAAATTCATTGCATTGAAAAATAATGATCTTTTTGATCGCATGTGAAACCAATTCCTGAAATGGCACATGGGCTTTCTGAGCGTGCGATATGCGACGATCTTCGCGGTTGCCGTGGCCAGCAACTCGGATTAGTCGAGGGCTGCCCGATCGCACGGTCGGACAAATGAACCCGGGTGGCGCAAGCCGGGTAACCGGAGCGGCCACCGTCCTCGAAATTTCGGGCCTCGCGCTAGGCGTGGCCGCATTCTGTCAGGATAGAACCATGGCACGTCGTAAGATCGCCCTCATCGGTGCAGGCCAGATCGGCGGAACGCTCGCGCATCTCGCGGGCCTCAAGGAGCTCGGCGATGTCGTGATGTTCGACATTGCCGAGGGCATTCCGCAGGGCAAGGGCCTCGACATCGCCGAATCCGCGCCGGTCGACGGCTTCGACGCCGCCTACAAGGGCACGCAGGATTACGCCGACATCGCCGGGGCCGATGTCGTGATCGTCACCGCAGGCGTGCCGCGCAAGCCGGGCATGAGCCGCGATGACCTTCTCGGCATCAACCTCAAGGTGATGGAATCGGTCGGCAAGGGCATCGCGCAGTATTGCCCGAAGGCCTTCGTCATCTGCATCACCAACCCGCTCGATGCGATGGTCTGGGCGCTGCAGAAGTTCTCGGGTGTCAAGGCGAACAAGATCGTGGGCATGGCGGGTGTGCTCGACAGCGCCCGCTTCCGCCACTTCATCGCCGATGCGGTCAATGTCTCGGTCAAGGACGTGAACGCCTTCGTGCTCGGCGGCCACGGCGATGACATGGTGCCGCTCGTCCGCTACTCGACCGTTGCCGGCGTACCGCTGACCGATCTCGTCAAGATGCGCTGGATCAGCCAGGAGCAGCTCGACGCGATGGTCGAGCGCACGCGCAAGGGCGGCGGCGAGATCGTCAACCTGCTCAAGACCGGCTCGGCGTTCTATGCCCCGGCGGCTTCGGCGATCGCTATGGCGGAGTCCTACCTCAAGGACCAGAAGCGCGTGCTGCCCTGCGCCGCTTATCTCAACGGCGCTTACGGTGTGAAGGACATGTTCGTCGGCGTGCCGGTGGTCATCGGCGCCAAGGGTGTCGAGCGCATCGTCAAGGTCCGCCTCAACGCGGCCGAGAAGGAAATGATGTCGAAGTCGATCGCCTCGGTTCAGGGCCTCGTCGACGCGTGCAAGACCATCAACCCGGCGCTCGCCAAGTAAGAGCCGTTTTTCGTGTGGGGGCGGCGCGATCCGGCCCCGCTTTTTTCCGGTTTCGTCATCAAACGGCGTGAAGAGCCCGGCCGGAGCCGGGAAGGACGCCCAACGGATGCGGGGGAGCATTCTCGATGAATATTCATGAGTATCAGGGCAAGGCGATCCTGAAGGCTTACGGCGCCAATGTCTCGGCGGGCTTCCCGGCGATGAGCGTCGCGGAAGCCGTCGAGGCGGCGAAGAAGCTGCCGGGTCCGCTTTACGTCGTGAAGAGTCAGATTCACGCCGGCGGCCGCGGCAAGGGCAAGTTCAAGGAACTGCCCGCCGATGCCAAGGGCGGCGTGCGCCTCGCCTTCTCGATCGACGAGGTCGAAAAGCACGCCAAGGAAATGCTCGGCAACACGCTGGTGACGATCCAGACCGGCCCGGCGGGCAAGCAGGTCAACCGCCTCTACATCGAGGACGGTTCGGACATCGAGAAGGAGTTCTACCTCTCGATGCTGGTCGATCGCGAGACCGGGCGCACCGCCTTCGTCGTTTCGACCGAGGGCGGCATGGATATCGAGAAGGTTGCGCACGACACGCCGGAGAAGATTGTGACCTTCTCCGTCGATCCGGCGACCGGCGTGATGCCGCATCACGGCCGTGCGGTCGCGAAGGCGCTCAATCTTTCCGGCGATCTCGCCAAGCAGGCCGAGAAGCTGACGGCGCAGCTGTTCGCCGCCTTTGTCGAGAAGGACATGAGCCTCCTCGAAATCAATCCTCTGATCATCACCAAGGATGGCAAGCTCAAGTGCCTCGACGCCAAGTGCGGCTTCGATTCGAACGCGCTCTACCGCCATCCCGACGTGATGGAATTGCGTGACCTCACCGAGGAGGACGCCAAGGAGATCGAGGCCTCGAAGTATGATCTCGCCTATATCGCGCTCGATGGCACGATCGGCTGCATGGTCAACGGTGCGGGCCTCGCGATGGCGACGCTCGACATCATCAAGCTCTACGGCGCCGAGCCGGCGAACTTCCTCGATGTCGGCGGCGGCGCCTCCGAAGAGAAGGTCACGGCGGCATTCAAGATCATCACCGCCGATCCGAACGTGAAGGGCATCCTCGTCAATATCTTCGGCGGTATTATGAAGTGCGATGTCATCGCCCGCGGCGTGATCGGCGCGGTGAAGGCGGTCGGCCTGCAGGTTCCGCTCGTCGTGCGCCTCGAAGGCACCAACGTCGAGGACGGCAAGAAGATCATTCGCGAGAGCGGCCTCAACGTCATCCCGGCGGATGACCTTGATGACGCGGCGCAGAAGATCGTCAAGGCCGTGAACGGTTAAGCGAAGGCAGGGAAAACCACGATGTCCATTCTCATCAATGCGAACACCAAGGTGATCTGCCAGGGCTTCACCGGCAAGAACGGCACCTTCCACTCCGAACAGGCGATCGCCTACGGCACCAAGATGGTCGGCGGCACCTCGCCCGGCAAGGGCGGCTCCACCCACCTTGGCCTGCCGGTGTTCGACACCGTGCTTGAGGCGCGTCAGGAGACCGGCGCCGACGCTTCGGTCGTCTACGTGCCGCCACCCGGCGCCGCGGATGCGATCTGCGAGGCCATTCAGGCCGAAATCCCGCTCATCGTCTGCATCACCGAAGGCATTCCGGTGCAGGACATGATCAAGGTCAAGCGCGCACTCGACGGTTCTAAGTCGCGCCTCATCGGCCCGAACTGCCCCGGCGTCGTCACGGCGGGCGAATCGAAGATCGGCATCATGCCGGCGAATATCTTCCGCCCCGGCAATGTCGGCATCGTCTCGCGCTCCGGCACGCTGACCTACGAGGCGGTGTTCCAGACCACGCAGGAAGGCCTCGGCCAGACAACGGCGGTCGGCATCGGCGGCGATCCGGTCAAGGGCACCGAATACATCGACATGCTGGAAATGTTCCTCGCCGATCCGAAGACCACCTCGATCATCATGATCGGCGAGATCGGCGGCTCGGCCGAGGAAGACGCGGCGCAGTTCATCAGGGATGAAGCCAAGCGTGGCCGCAAGAAGCCGATGGTCGGCTTCATCGCCGGGCGCACGGCGCCTCCGGGCCGCCGCATGGGTCATGCCGGAGCGATCATCTCGGGCGGCAAGGGCGGTGCCGAGGATAAGATTGCGGCGATGGAAGCCGCAGGCATCCGCGTCTCGCCGTCGCCGGCGCGCCTCGGCAAGACCTTGGTCGACGTTCTCAAGGGCAAGTGACGTTCTGACGTAATGGCGCCGTATTCGGCGCCTCTATCGCGGGCGGACAATTCCCTGCCCGCGTTCAACAATCAGAAGCCACCGGGACAGCGAAAGCCGGCGGCAGCATGAATCGGGCAGGGCACAAGAAGGACTTCAAGGTCAAAGCCATGGATCGCGATTTCGACACCAATTCCGAAGATCTCTCCGCTCTGGTCGGCTCTTCGGCCGCCTACCTCGAGACGCTTGCGGGCGATTCGACTCCCGCACCGTCCTGGAAGCGGCAGAACTGGCCGGTGGCGGCTAAGGGAGAGCTTATCTCGGCACTCGACGGCGATTGGGCAGCGGTCGAGAAGGCTGTCGGCGACAAGCTCAAGGGCAAGGCCGAGGCCAAGGGCTCGGCACTGTCCGAAGCCGATCTCCAGCGGGCGGCGCGCGATTCCGTTCATGCGCTGATGATGATCCGCGCCTACCGGATGCGCGGGCACCTTCATGCCAATCTCGATCCGCTTGGCATCGAACCGCGCAAGGATCACGAGGAACTCCACCCCTCCTCCTACGGCTTCACCGAGGCCGACTGGGATCGCAAGATCTTCATCGACAATGTGCTCGGGCTCGAGTTCGCCACCATCCGCCAGATGCTGACGATCCTGCGTCGCACCTATTGCGAGACGATTGGCTACGAGTTCATGCATATCTCCGATCCAGCCGCGAAAAGCTGGCTTCAGGAGCGCATCGAGGGGCCGGACAAGGAGATCACCTTCACCCGCGAGGGCAAACGTGCGATCCTCAACAAGCTTGTCGAGGCGGAAGGCTTCGAGAAGTTCCTCGACGTCAAGTTCACCGGCACCAAGCGGTTCGGGCTCGATGGCGGCGAGAGCCTCATCCCGGCGCTGGAGCAGATCATCAAGCGCGGCGGCAACCTCGGCTGCCAGGAAATCGTGCTCGGTATGGCCCATCGCGGCCGCCTCAATGTGCTGACGCAGGTGATGGGCAAGACCCATCGCGCGCTGTTCCACGAGTTCAAGGGCGGCTCGTTCGCGCCGGACGACGTGGAAGGCTCGGGCGACGTGAAGTATCACCTCGGCGCCTCCTCGGACCGCGAGTTCGACGGCAACCGCGTGCACCTGTCACTGACGCCGAACCCCTCGCATCTCGAGATCGTCAACCCGGTCGTGCTCGGCAAGGTCCGCGCGAAGCAGGACCAGGTCGGCTGCCCGCCGGAAGACCGCCGCGCGGTGATGCCGCTGCTGCTGCACGGCGATGCGGCCTTCGCGGGGCAGGGGGTCGTCGCCGAATGCTTCGGGCTTTCCGGCCTGAAGGGCCACCGCACCGGCGGCTCGGTGCATTTCATCATCAACAATCAGATCGGCTTTACGACCTATCCGCGCTATTCGCGCTCCTCGCCCTATCCGTCGGATGTGGCGAAGATCGTCGAGGCGCCGATCTTCCACGTCAACGGCGACGATCCGGAGGCGGTGGTGTTCGCGGCCAAGGTCGCGACCGAGTTCCGGATGAAGTTCCAGCGCCCCGTTGTGATTGACATGTGGTGCTACCGCCGCTTCGGCCACAATGAGGGTGACGAGCCCGCGTTCACCCAGCCTTTGATGTACAAGAAGATCCGCGCGCACAAGACGACGCTGGAGATGTATGCCGTCAAGCTCATCTCCGAAGGCGTGGTCACCGAGGGTGAAGTCGACAAGATGAAGGCCGACTGGCGCCAGCGCCTCGAAGCCGAATTCGATGCCGGTCAGGCCTACAAGCCTAACAAGGCCGATTGGCTCGATGGCAAGTGGGCGGGCCTGAAGTCGGTCAAGGAGGTCGAGGAGGATCCGCGCCGCGGCCAATCGGGCATTGCACTCGATCGCGTCAAAGAGATCGGCCTTGCGCTGACCAAGACGCCGAAGGATTTCAACCTCCACAAGACCATCCAGCGTTTCCTCGACAACCGCCGCAAGATGATCGAGAGCGGCGAGGGGATCGACTGGGCGATGGGCGAGGCGCTGGCTTTCGGCAGCCTCGTCACGGAAGGCCATCGCGTCCGTCTCTCGGGGCAGGATTGCGAGCGCGGCACGTTCTCGCAGCGCCATTCGGTGCTGATCGACCAGGAGAACGAAACTCGCCACACGCCGCTCAACCATATCCAGGCCGGGCAAGCGAAATATGAGGTCATCAACTCGATGCTCTCTGAAGAGGCGGTGCTCGGGTTCGAATACGGTTACTCGCTCTCCGAGCCGAACGCGCTGACCTGCTGGGAAGCCCAGTTCGGCGATTTCGCCAACGGCGCGCAGGTCCTGTTCGACCAGTTCATTTCCTCTGGCGAGCGCAAGTGGCTGCGCATGAGCGGCCTCGTGTGCCTGCTGCCGCACGGCTACGAAGGGCAGGGGCCGGAGCATTCCTCGGCCCGTCTGGAACGTTTCCTCCAGCTCTGCGCCGAGGATAATATGCAGGTCGCGAACTGCACGACGCCGGCGAACTACTTCCATGCGCTGCGCCGGCAGATCAAGCGCGACTTCCGCAAGCCGCTGATCCTGATGACGCCGAAGAGCCTTCTGCGCCACAAGCGCTGTGTCTCCGACCTCGCAGATTTCGTCGAAGGCACCTCGTTCCATCGCATCCTGCAGGACGATGCAGAGTTCGGTCGGTCCTCGATCAAACTGAAGCCGGATGCCAGGATCCGCCGTGTTATTCTCTGCTCGGGCAAGGTCTATTTCGATCTTCTCGAAGAGCGCGAGAAGCGTGGCATCGACGATGTCTATCTCTTGCGGGTCGAGCAGCTCTATCCGTTCCCGTTAAAATCGGTGGCCCATGAACTGGCCCGCTTCAAGAAGGCGGACGTCGTCTGGTGCCAGGAAGAGCCGAAGAACATGGGTTCTTGGTCCTTCGTCGAGCCCTATCTCGAGTGGGTGCTCGCGCAGGCCGGCTCCTCGACCAAGCGCGCCCGCTATGCCGGTCGTCCGGCAGCGGCCTCGACGGCGGTCGGCCAGATGTCCAAGCACCTCGCACAGCTTCAGGCTTTCCTCGAAGAAGCCTTCGCCAACTGATCCCACCCAAGACAAAGACCTTAAAGGCCAGCGATCATGAGCACCGAAATCCGCGTCCCGACCCTCGGCGAAAGCGTCTCCGAAGCCACCATCGGCAAGTGGTTCAAGAAGCCAGGCGATGCCGTGAAGGCCGATGAGCCGCTTCTCGAACTCGAAACCGACAAGGTGACGCTCGAAGTCAACGCGCCGGCTGCCGGCGTGCTGGCCGAAATCGTCGCCAAGGATGGCGAGAGCGTCGGCGTCGGCGCGCTGCTCGGCACGATCACGGCCGGTGGCGCCGGGGCCGCGACGACGGCTCCCGCGGCGGCATCTGCAGCTTCCGCACCTGCCCCGGCCGCTGCGCCGGCAGCGGCCTCGAATGGCCCGGCGGTTGCGCGTATGGCGGCCGAGTCCGGTATCAACCCGGCTTCGGTCGAGGGGTCAGGCAAGGATGGCCGCGTGACCAAGGGCGACATGCTCGCTGCGGCTTCGGCGCCCAAGGTTGCCCCTGCCGCCGCCCCGATGGCGACGCCTCCGGCGCCGCGCGCGGCCGCTCCGGCGGACGACGCTTCCCGCGAGGAACGGGTCAAGATGTCCAAGCTGCGCCAGACCATTGCGCGCCGCCTGAAGGAAAGCCAGAACACCGCCGCCATGCTGACGACCTTCAACGAGGTCGACATGACCAACGTGATGGCGCTGCGCAACCAGTACAAGGATCTCTTCGAGAAGAAGCATGGCGTGAAGCTTGGCTTCATGAGCTTCTTTGTGAAGGCCTGTGTGCAGGCGCTGAAGGAGCTGCCGGGCGTCAATGCCGAGATCGACGGCACGGACATCATCTACAAGAACTACTACCACGTCGGCATTGCGGTGGGCACTGACAAGGGCCTCGTCGTGCCGGTGCTGCGCGATGCGGATTACCTCGGCCTTGCCGGCATCGAGAAGGGGATCGCCGACTTCGGCAAGCGCGCCCGTGATGGTCAGCTCAAGATGGAGGAGATGGCGGGGGGCACGTTCACCATCACCAACGGCGGCATCTACGGTTCGCTGATGTCGACGCCGATCCTCAACGCGCCGCAGTCCGGCATCCTCGGCATGCACAAGATCCAGGAGCGCCCGATCGTCGTCGGCGGCAAGATCGAGATCCGCCCGATGATGTATCTCGCGCTCTCCTATGACCACCGCATCGTCGACGGCAAGGAAGCCGTGACCTTCCTTGTCCGTGTCAAGGAATGCCTCGAGGATCCGGCGCGCCTCGTGATGGACCTTTGATCGGAGCCTTGCAATGAGCGCCGCTGCCACCGGTATGGGGGTCGCCATCGTCACCGGCGGTTCGCGCGGTATCGGACGGGCCTGCGCGCTCGGTCTTGCCGAGGACGGCTACGATGTCGTCGTCAACTACGCGGGAAACAAGGCCGCGGCTAACGAGACCGTCGCCGCGATCCTCGCGAAGGGCCGCAAGGCGGTCGCGGTTCAGGGCGATGTCGGCTCGGAAGGCGATGTGCTGGCGATGTTTGCCGCTGCGGACAAGCTCGGCAGGCTGGCGGTGCTGGTCAACAATGCTGGCGTGATCGATCGCGCCCAACGGGTCGAGGATTACGATCTCGCCCGCCTCACGCGCATGATGACCATCAACGTCATCGGCTCGTTCCTTTGCGCCCGCGAGGCGGTGAAGCGCATGTCCACGCGGCATGGCGGTGGGGGTGGGGCGATCATCAACCTCTCTTCCATCGCACCGACGCTCGGTGCACCGGGGCAATATGTCGATTATGCCGCCTCGAAGGGGGCGATCGACGCGATGACGCTCGGCCTTGGGCGCGAGGTCGCTGCCGAAGGCATCCGCGTCAACGCGGTACGGCCCGGGCTGATCGAGACCGAGATCCACGCCTCGGGCGGCATTCCGGATCGGGTGTCGCAACTGGCGGACACCATCCCGATCAGGCGCGGCGGCACGGCCGAGGAAGTGGCGGAATGCGTGCGCTGGCTCGCTTCCGATAAGGCATCCTACGTCGTCGGCGCGGTTCTCACGGTTTCAGGCGGGCGCTGAGGCGCCAAAAGTTCAGGTAAGGAGCCCATCATGGCTTACGATCTCATCGTTATCGGCACCGGCCCCGGCGGCTATGTCTGCGCGATCCGCGCGGCCCAGCTCGGCCTCAAGGTGGCGGTTGTCGAAAAGCGCAAGACGCATGGCGGCACCTGCCTCAACGTTGGCTGCATTCCCTCGAAGGCGATGCTGCATGCCTCGGAAATGTTCGATGAGGCGGGCCACGGTTTCGCCGCGCTCGGCATCGACGTGACGACGCCGAAGCTCAATCTCGCGGCGATGATGAAGCACAAGCAGGACACGGTGGATGCCAATGTCCAGGGTGTCGGCTTCCTGCTGAAGAAGAACAAGATCGACGCCTTCCACGGTCTCGGCACCATCCTGGCTGCCGGCAAGGTGCAGGTGAAGGCCGAGGACGGGTCTGTTCAGGTTCTGGAGGCGAAGAGCATCGTCATCGCCACCGGCTCCGAGGTGGCGCAACTGCCGGGCGTCGCGATCGACGAGAAGCAGATCGTTTCCTCCACCGGCGCGCTTGAACTCGCCAAGGTGCCGGGCAAGATGATCGTGATCGGCGCGGGCGTGATCGGGCTTGAGCTTGGCTCGGTCTGGCGGCGTCTGGGCGCCAAGGTCGAGGTGATTGAATATCTCGACCGCATCCTCCCGGGCATGGACGGCGAGGTCGCGAAGCAGACCCAGCGCTTGCTCGAAAAGCAGGGTCTCGCCTTCCACCTCGGCAAGAAGGTGACCGGCGCCAAGACCGGCAAGAGTGTTGCGCTGACCGTCGAGCCCGCCGCCGGCGGCGCGAGCGAGACGATGGAGGCCGACGTCGTGCTCGTCGCAATCGGTCGCCGGCCGAACACCGAGGGGCTGGGTCTCGAGGCGGCCGGCGTCGCGATGGAGCGCGGCCGTATCACCATCGACGATCACTTTGCGACCAATGTGAAGGGCATCTACGCCATCGGTGACGTCGTGCGCGGGCCGATGCTGGCCCACAAGGCTGAGGACGAGGGCATTGCCGTTGCTGAGATTCTCGCTGGAAAGGCAGGACACGTGAATTACGACGTTATTCCCGGCGTCGTCTACACGCACCCAGAAGTTGCGACCGTCGGCAAGGGCGAGGAAGACCTCAAGGCTGCCGGGGTCGCCTACAACGTCGGCAAGTTTCCGTTCACGGCGAATGGCCGCGCCCGCGCCAACCGCGCGACTGACGGTTTCGTGAAAGTGCTCGCGGACAAGACGACCGACCGCGTGCTGGGTGTGCATATCGTCGGCGCAGGCGCCGGCGAGATGATCCATGAGGCGGCGGTGCTGATGGAATTCGGCGGTTCGTCCGAGGATCTCGCGCGCACCTGCCACGCGCATCCGACGATGAGCGAAGCGGTGAAAGAAGCCGCAATGGCAGTGGAAAAGCGACAGATCCACATGTAACGATGAAGCCCCCGGAAACGGGGGCTTTTCTTTTTCGGAGGCGCGATGCTGACCCTTTATCATTGCGTGGGCGCGCGTTCATTCCGGCCGCTCTGGGTTCTGGCGGAGCTCGGTCTTCTTGAACAGCGTGGGCAAAATCTTCGCCTCGTTGTACTGCCGTTTCCGCCTCGCGCGGTAGCCCGCCAATACCTCGACGAGAACCCGCTCGGCACGGTTCCGCTGCTGATCGACGGTGCGACGCGAATGAGCGAATCGGCGGCGATCGCCCAGTATCTTGCGGAGAAGTACGCGCCGAACCCGCTGCGGGTTATGCCGGACGAGCCCGATTATGGTGCGTGGCTCAACTTTCTCCATTTCGGCGAGGCGACACTCACCTTTCCGCAGACGCTGGTACTGCGTTACGGCCGGTTCGAGCTGGGGGAGCGCCGTTTGCCACAGGTGGTCGAGGACTATGGGAAGTGGTTTCACGCCCGGCTCAAGACGCTGGAGCCACGCCTTGCGGTCCAGGATTTCCTCTGCGCGGATCGATTTACCGTGGCCGATATCTCGGTCGGCTACGCACTCCACCTCGCCGAAATGCTCGGGCTTTCGGAAAGGTTTACGCCGGCCGTCCTGGCTTATTGGCAGCGGCTGAAGGTGCGCCCTGGATTCCGGCGGGTGCTTGAGGCGGAGAGGGAAGCAGCGGAAGCGCAAGGCGTTTCCACCATTCCGGCGCCGCTTGTTCAGCCGGGTTGACGTGGCGTGCGGGCCGGCACGTTTTCAGCCTTAATTCGAGCCTAGAAGCTGATCGTTCCATTCCACCCAGCGAGCCACCATGCGCCGCCTTCTGAGACCGCTCTGGTTCCTTCTGGCCCTGATCTTCCTCTTCGAGGCATGGATCTGGGAACGCCTCGACCCCATCGTCGGCTGGTTTGTCGCGCGGCTTCCGTTCAAGGCGCTCAAAGCTGCGATCGCGGCCGGGATCGATCGTCTGCCGCCCTATGCAACGCTGCTCGTCTTTGCGGTGCCAGGCCTGATTCTGTTTCCGTTCAAGCTTGCCGGTCTGTGGCTGATCGGCGGGGGGCATGTCATTGCCGGCGGGCTCGTGTTCCTGCTCGCGAAATCGGTCGGGCTCGGCATCACGGCCTTCCTGTTCCACACCTGCCAACCCAAGCTGATGCAGATCGGCTGGTTTGTCCGGCTCTACGAATTGGTATTTCGCTTGCGCGCCTGGGCGCATCGGCAGACCGAACCGGTGCGACGGCTCGTCGCCCGCCTTCGGCGTGGGGTTGGCGAGAAACGGAATTTCGTTCTCGCCATGATTTCGAGGTTGCGACGACGGGCCGCCCGGAAAGGTGCCTGGCCTGAGCCCTAGTGGATAAAGGGCAGGATGGTCGGCTTCCAGGCGGCGATGCCCATCAGCAACAGCCCGAAGAGGCCGAGGCCGCCGGCACAGTAGGCAAGCATTATCGCCCCGGTGATGACTGCCGCCGAGGCCAGCACGATGCCGATCTGGAGCATGGCCGAAGCGATCTCGAATACCTCGCCCCGCGCCTTGGAAAGGTCGCGCGTGGCCTCCGCCGCCTTGGCCTTAGCCATGAGCTCCTTTCGGCCCTCGCCGGTCTCGGGCTCGGATTCATAGCGGGCGGCCGTATCGTTCCACTTCTTGATCTGTGCTTCCATCGCGGCCTTGGCGGCAGGATCAACGATGCCCGGCAGTTGCGCCTTGAGTTGCTCGGCAGCGGTCTGCATGGTCGTGCGACGGATCGTCTTGGCCTGGAAGAAAGACCAGAGATTGGAAGCCTCGACGTTCTTGGCGAGCGCGTCGTTCTCGCCCTGCTTGTTGCCCATTTCCGAGAAGGCCAGGAGCAGCGCGAGAAGTGCGATCAGAAGGCCTATTTTCTTGTTCGAGGTTTCGATTTCGGGGCCGCCATGCGACATGTCATTTCTCCAGCGAATCAACGATTCGCCGAAGATTTATGCGGCGAGCCTCGATCTTCTCAAGCGCCGCGCCTGTCAATCCGGCAGTTCTCCGACACGAAATTTCAGGCGCGCGGATGGGCCGCCTTGTAAGCCGCCATCAGGCGCGCGGTATCGACCTCGGTATATACCTGTGTCGTGGAAAGCGAGGCATGGCCGAGCAATTCCTGAATGGTGCGGAGATCGCCGCCACGCGCCAGAAGATGCGTCGCGAAAGAGTGGCGAAGCGCGTGGGGTGTCGCGCTGTCGGGCAAGCCGAGCGCGCCGCGCAGGCCTTCCATCGCGAGCTGGATGATTCGTGGTGAAAGTGGGCCGCCTTTGGCACCCACAAACAATGGTCCTTCCGGCCCGACCTTCCACGGGCACCGCGCGAGATAATCGTCGATGGCCCGGACGATCTGCGGCAGAACCGGCACCTGCCGCACCTTGCCGCCCTTGCCTCGTATGACGAGCGTCTCCCCGCCCGCGCGCGGCGCCTCGTCACGACGCAGCGCGAGCGCTTCGGAAATGCGGAGGCCCGCGCCGTAAAGGAGGGCAAAGACGGCCGCGTCGCGGGTGATGATCCAGGGTTCGCGGCTATCGCCGATGCGGCTTTCGCGGGCGCTCGTCGCACGGGCATCCTGCGGCGTCAGGGGGCGGGGCAGGCCTTTCTTCACACGCGGGCCCTTCACCGCCTTGAAAGCGGAGGCATGGCCGAATCCTTCGCGCTCGAGGTAACGCGCGAAGGAGCGGAGGCCGGCGAGCTGGCGCATCAGCGAGCGACTTTCGACGCCGCCCAGCCGCCGCTCCGCGAGGAACAGGCGCAGATCGGCGGGCTTGATGGCGAGGACATCGGCGGGGGTCCGGCAGTCCGGCCCAAGGAAGGCAAGGAACTGCGCGAGATCGCGGCCATAGGCCTCGATCGTGTTGCCGGAATATAGCCGCTCGTGGGAGAGGCCCCTCAGCCAGGCGATGCGATGCGCTTCGAGTGACATGGATATTTCCGTCCTTCCGATGCTTACTCTGCTTGCATCCGGTTAAAAACTCCATGAAGCCGGTGCGCTTCACCGGCAGCAAGTTGTGCTATCAGCCTTGCCATGAGCCGCCCTGCCGATTCCGTCACAGCCGAAGCAACCTCCGCGCCGAATGTCGCCGAGGTTGCGCTGCCGCTCGGAATCGACCAGCCCTATTCCTATGTGATTCCGGCAGGTCTCGAAATTGCCGCCGGCGATTGTGTTCGCGTGCCCCTCGGCACGCGGGAGAGCTACGGGATCGTGATCGAAACGCGCGTGAGCGCTTCTGCCTCCAACCTCAAGCCCGTTCTCGAAAAGACCCGCCTGCCGCCGCTCAGCCCGGCGATGCTGAAATTCGTTACCCGCGTCTCGCATTACACGCTTGCGCCGATCGGCATGGTTGCACGGATGGCGATCCGCGATCCCAACGCCGAGAGCCACGAGGCCCCGCGCTTCGGTGTCAGGCTGACGGGCAAGCCGCCGGGCCGGTTGACACCGGCGCGGGCACGTCTGACCGAGGCTGCGAAGGGTGGGCTCGTCTATCGCAAGAAGGATCTCGCCGAGCGGGCAAGCTGCTCCTCCGGTGTGATCGATGCCCTCGTCGACGATGGCGTGTTCGATGTCGTGGCGCTGGCGCCGGAAGCGCGCGCGCAGGTACTCGATCCGCGTGGGCGGCAGCCGCAACTATCACCACTGCAGGAGGAGCGTGCGGCGAGCCTGCGTGCGGCGATCGGCGGCGGCTTCGCGCCGTTCCTCCTTGAGGGAGTGACCGGATCGGGCAAGACAGAGGTCTATTTCGAGGCGGTTGCGGCGGCGCTTGAGGTGGGTCGGCAGGTGCTGATTCTCCTGCCGGAAATCGCCCTGACGCCGGAGTTTCTCGCCCGGTTCGAGCAGCGGTTCGGCGGCTTTCCCGGCGCCTGGCACTCGGGCATTGCGCCGAACCGGCGAGACCGGCTCTGGCACGCCATTGCGGAGGGCGAGGCGCGGGTGGTCGTCGGTGCGCGCTCGGCGCTGTTCCTGCCTTTCGTGGACCTCGGGTTGATCGTTGTCGATGAGGAGCACGAGGCGGCGTTCAAGCAGGACGATCTCGTGCGGTACAACGCCCGCGACATGGCGGTGCTTCGGGCGCAGATCGAGGCGTGCCCGGTTGTTCTTGCCTCCGCGACGCCATCGATCGAGAGCCGCGTCAACGTGCAACAGGGGCGTTACCGCCACCTTCTGTTGCCGGATCGCGCCGCCGGGCGAACCCTGCCGGAGATCGAGACGATCGACCTTACATTGGATCCGCCAGAGCGTGGGAAATTCCTGTCGCCGGGGCTGGTGCGCGCAATAGGGGAGACACTGGCGCGTGGCGAGCAGGTGCTGTTCTTCCTCAATCGGCGCGGCTATGCGCCCCTGACCCTGTGCCGGGCCTGCGGGCATCGCTGGCAGTGCCCGCAATGCGACGCCTGGCTCGTGGAACATCGCTTCCGGCGCGCGCTCGTCTGCCATCATTGCGGGCATACCGAGCGGCGGCCGACGCAGTGCGTTGCCTGCGGGGCGGAGGAGAGCCTCGCCGCTTGCGGGCCTGGCGTCGAGCGCATCGCAGAAGAGGTCGCGGAAGCCTTCCCGGATGTCCGCCGGATCACGTTGTCGAGCGATTTTCCGGGTGGTGCCGAGCGACTCAGGCAGGAGCTTGGCGCGGTTGCGGCCAACGAGTTTCCGATCGTCATCGGCACGCAGCTCATCGCGAAGGGCCATAATTTCCCCCACCTTACGCTGGCGGCGGTGGTGGATGCCGATATTGGCCTCGTCTCGAACGATCCACGTGCGGCCGAACGGACCTTCCAGTTGCTCGCACAGGTCACGGGCCGTGCCGGGCGTGGCGAGAGACCGGGTCGCGGCTTTCTCCAGACCTATCAGCCGGAGCATCCGGTAATCCAGGCATTACGGTCGGGCGATCACGAGCGCTTCTACGCCGAGGAGATCGCCGCCCGGAAGGCAGCGGGCCTGCCTCCGTTCGGGCGGCTCGCGAGCCTTCTCGTCTCGGCGCGCGAGAAAACGGCAGCCGAGCAGCACGCGCGCCTTCTCGCCCAGGCGGGGCATCGCCTGATCCGGGAGGGGGAAACGGCTGAAGGCATTGGTCTCCTCGGCCCCGCCGAACCGCCGATGGCGCTTTTGCGCGGGAAGCACCGGATGCGGCTGATTATCAAGACATCACGGCGCACGAACATCCAGGGTTTCATCCGCGCGATGATGCACGAGGCGGGAAATCCGAGGGGTGGCGCGCGGGTGGATGTCGATATCGACCCGTTCAGTTTTTTCTGAGTCGAACCAGCGGTTTGACCGAAAGCGGGGACCTTCGATTTTGCATTGCAGCAACGGCAGTGAGGCGGAATCCGGTTATCCCTCCCATTGTAGGGGGCCAAGCGGAGCGAAAGGGGTTGCGCGAGGGTTGAAGATTTGTTAGCGACCGCCCGACCGTTGCGGAGCAGCATTGTGCTCCGGCAATGGCGCTGTTCCATTGATTGACCCGCCTGGCGGGCATTTCGGCGGATCAAGGGCTGAGTGGCTGCCCATGTGGCCCAAGACTCGGTTCTCCGTTCGGAGTGTGAAAAGCGAAAGTCGATTGTCGTGGCCTCATCCAGCCCGATCGTTTCAGGAATTGCCGGCCGCTATGCTTTGGCCCTGTTCGAGCTTGCCAAGGAATCCAAGGCGCTCGACAAGGTCGGCGAGGCGCTTGACGCATTCGTCGCCTTGCTCGACGGCAGTGCCGAGCTCGACCGTCTCGTCCGTAGTCCTGTCTTTGCCGCCGAGGAACAGGTCGCCGCGCTCGACGTTGTGCTCAAGAAAGCCAAGATCGGCGGTCTCGCTGCGAATTTCCTGAAGCTGGTCGCCGCCAAGCGCCGACTCTTCGCCGTGCGTGGCATGATCGCTGGCTATCGCGCGCTCGTCGCCGAGGAATTGGGCATCGTTTCCGCCGAAGTGACCGTCGCGGCGCCGCTTTCCGACAAGAATCGCGAAGCCGTGCTCAAGGCGCTCGAGAGCCAGGCCGGTTCGAAGATTTCGCTGACCGAGAAGGTCGACCCCGCCATTATCGGTGGCCTCGTCGTCAAGATGGGCAGCCGCATGATCGACGCATCCCTCAAAACGAAACTCAACGCGATGAAACTCGCGATGAATAACGGCTAATACGGAAAGGCTTACCCGATGGACATCCGCGCCGCTGAGATCTCCGCGATCCTCAAGGAGCAGATCAAGAATTTCGGTGCTTCGGCCGAGGTGGCCGAGGTCGGGCAGGTCCTCTCGGTCGGTGACGGCATTGCGCGCGTCTTCGGCCTCGACAAGGTCCAGGCCGGCGAAATGGTCGAGTTCGAGAACGGCATCCGCGGGATGGCGCTCAATCTCGAGAGCGACAACGTCGGCGTCGTGATCTTCGGCTCTGACCGCGACATCAAGGAAGGCCAGACGGTCAAGCGCACCGGCGCGATCGTTGACGTTCCGGTCGGCAAGGAGCTTCTCGGCCGCGTTGTCGACGCGCTCGGCAACCCGATCGACGGCAAGGGTCCGATCAAGGCTGCCAAGCGCGCCCGCGTGGACGTCAAGGCGCCGGGCATCATTCCCCGCAAGTCGGTGCATGAGCCGATGGCAACCGGCCTCAAGGCCGTTGACGCGCTGATCCCGATCGGCCGCGGCCAGCGTGAGCTGATCATCGGTGACCGCCAGACCGGCAAGACCGCGATCGCGCTCGACACCATCCTGAACCAGAAGCCGCTCAACGCCGAAGGCGCCCCTGAGAGCCAGAAGCTCTACTGCGTCTACGTCGCCGTCGGCCAGAAGCGTTCGACCGTCGCGCAGTTCGTGAAGGTTCTCGAAGAGCGCGGCGCACTCGAATATTCGATCGTCATCGCCGCGACCGCTTCCGACCCGGCACCGATGCAGTTCCTCGCGCCGTTCTCGGGCTGCGCGATGGGCGAATTCTTCCGCGATAACGGCATGCACGCCGTCATCATCTATGACGATCTCTCCAAGCAGGCCGTCGCCTACCGCCAGATGTCGCTCCTCCTGCGCCGTCCGCCGGGCCGCGAAGCCTATCCGGGCGACGTGTTCTATCTCCATTCCCGCCTCCTCGAGCGCGCCGCCAAGCTCAACGGCGACAATGGCTCGGGCTCGCTCACCGCACTCCCGGTCATCGAGACCCAGGCGAATGACGTGTCGGCCTATATCCCGACCAACGTCATCTCGATCACCGACGGCCAGATCTTCCTTGAAACCGATCTCTTCTTCCAGGGTATCCGTCCGGCGGTGAACGTCGGCCTCTCGGTGTCGCGCGTCGGCTCGTCGGCCCAGACCAAGGCGACCAAGAAGGTCGCGGGCAAGATCAAGGGCGAACTCGCGCAGTATCGCGAGATGGCGGCCTTCGCGCAGTTCGGCTCGGACCTCGACGCCGTGACCCAGCGCCTCCTCAACCGCGGTGCCCGCCTGACCGAACTCCTGAAGCAGCCGCAGTTCTCGCCGCTGAAGATGGAAGAGCAGGTCTGTGTGATCTACGCCGGCGTCAACGGCTATCTGGACACGCTCCCGGTGAACCGCGTCCGTGCTTTCGAGGACGGCCTGCTCGCGCTGCTGCGCGACAAGCACGCCGAGCTCCTGAACGAGATCGGCAAGTCGAAGGATCTTTCGGACGACAACGCCGCCAAGCTCAAGGGCATCGTCGAGGGCTACGCGAAGAGTTTCGCGTAATCCGGTGATAACCGCAGGTCGCGCCCCGGTGGCGCGGCCTCCTTCTTGGGAAACGGGCAGGACCGCTTCATGGCCTCGTTGAAAGACCTCCGCAATCGCATCGCCTCGGTGAAGGCGACGCAGAAGATCACCAAGGCCATGCAGATGGTGGCTGCGGCGAAGCTGCGCCGCGCGCAGGCGGCGGCCGAAGCGGCGCGCCCCTATGCCTCCAAGATGGAAGCGGTGCTGGCCAACCTCGCCGGCGGCATTTCCGGCTCGGCCGCGCCGGCGCTGCTTGCCGGCAACGGCAAGGATCAGGTGCACCTCCTGATCGTCTGCACCGGTGAACGCGGTCTGTGCGGCGCCTTCAACACTTCGATCGTCCGTCTCGCCCGCGAGAAGATCAATGCGCTGCTCGCGAGCGGCAAGACCGTGAAGATCCTCTGCGTCGGCAAGAAGGGTTATGAGCAGCTCAAGCGGAACTACGAGAAGCACATCGTCGATGTCGTCGATCTGCGCTCGGTGAAGAACATCGGCTATTCCAACGCCGAGGCGATCGCGACCCGCGTGATCGGCATGTTCGAAGCCGGCGAATACGATGTCGCGACGCTGTTCTACTCGCGCTTCCGCTCGGTGATCTCGCAGATTCCGACCGCGCAGGGCCTCATCCCGGCGGAGATTCCCGTGGCCGCCGAGGTTTCGGGCTCCAAGGCTGCCTATGAATACGAGCCGGAAGAGGGCGAGATCCTTTCCACGCTGCTGCCGCGCAATATCGCGGTGCAGATTTTCCGTGCCTTGCTCGAAAATTCCGCCTCGTTCTACGGCTCGCAGATGAGCGCGATGGACAACGCGACGCGCAATGCCGGTGAAATGATCAAGAAGCAGACGCAGATCTACAACCGCACGCGTCAGGCCCAGATCACCAAAGAGCTTATCGAAATCATCTCGGGCGCCGAGGCGCTCTGAGCCAGACAGACAGAAAACGAGGGTTAGAAAATGGCCAAGCCAACCGGTCGCATCGCACAGGTTATCGGCGCCGTCGTCGACGTGCAGTTCGACGGCCACCTGCCGCAGATTCTCAACGCGCTGGAAACCGACAACCTCGGCAACCGCCTCGTTCTCGAGGTCGCACAGCATCTCGGTGAGAACACCGTGCGCTGCATCGCGATGGACTCGACCGAAGGTCTCGTGCGCGGCTCGGCCGTGACCGACACCGGGCAGGCGATTGCCGTTCCCGTTGGCGAGGCGACCCTTGGCCGCATCATGAATGTCATCGGCGAGCCGATCGACGAGGCTGGCCCGATCAAGGGCGAGGGCCTGCGCCCGATCCACGCGGATGCGCCGAGCTACGCCGAGCAGTCGACCGAGGCACAGATCCTCGTCACCGGCATCAAGGTCGTCGACCTCCTCGCCCCCTACGCCAAGGGCGGCAAGATCGGCCTGTTCGGCGGCGCCGGCGTCGGCAAGACCGTTCTCATTCAGGAACTGATCAACAACGTCGCCAAGACCCACGGCGGCTACTCGGTGTTCGCCGGTGTCGGCGAGCGCACCCGCGAGGGCAATGACCTCTATCACGAGTTCATCGAATCGAAGGTCAACGCCGATCCGAAGAACCCGGATCCCTCGGTCAAGTCGAAGTGCGCTCTCGTGTTCGGCCAGATGAACGAGCCGCCGGGCGCCCGTATGCGCGTCGCGCTCTCGGGCCTCACCGTCGCCGAAAACTTCCGCGATCAGGGCCAGGACGTGCTGTTCTTCGTCGACAACATCTTCCGCTTCACGCAGGCGGGCTCGGAAGTCTCGGCGCTTCTCGGCCGCATCCCCTCGGCGGTGGGCTATCAGCCGACGCTCGCGACCGACATGGGCGCGCTGCAGGAGCGCATCACCACCACCACCAAGGGCTCGATCACCTCGGTGCAGGCGATCTACGTGCCGGCGGACGACCTGACCGACCCGGCGCCGGCCACCTCCTTTGCCCACTTGGACGCGACAACCGTGCTTTCGCGCTCGATCGCCGAAAAGGGCATCTACCCGGCGGTGGACCCGCTCGACTCGACCTCGCGCATGCTCTCCCCGGCGGTTGTCGGCGAGGAGCATTACGCGGTGGCCCGTCAGGTGCAGTCGATCCTCCAGCGCTACAAGGCGCTGCAGGACATCATCGCCATCCTCGGCATGGACGAGCTTTCCGAAGAGGACAAGCTCACCGTCGCCCGCGCCCGCAAGATCGAGCGCTTCCTCTCGCAGCCGTTCGACGTTGCGGCCGTGTTCACCGGTTCGCCGGGCGTGCAGGTCAAGATCGAGGATACGGTGAAGGGCTTCAAGGGCATCTGCGCCGGCGAATACGATCACCTGCCGGAAGCCGCGTTCTACATGGTCGGCACCATCGAGCAGGCGGTCGAGAAGGCCCAGAAGCTCGCCGCCGAAGCGGCCTGAACGGACGGCTCGACTTAACGGGAGGTAGGAAACGGACATGGCAACCTTCAGCTTCGAACTCGTCTCGCCGGAACGCGTGCTCTTCTCGGGCGATGCGACCTCGGTCGTGGTTCCCGGCGCCGAGGGCGACATGACGGTTCTGGCCAACCACGCCCCTGTCATGACGGCGCTGCGCGCTGGCATCGTCACCGTGGATGGCGGCAAGCGCCTGTTCGTGCGCGGCGGTTTCGCCGACGTGACGCCCGCCGGCCTGACCCTGCTCGCCGAGCAGGCGGTCGCGGTTGAGGACATCGACATGGAGAAAGTCTCGGCCCAGTTGCGCGATGCGCAGGAAGATCTGCGCGACGCCAAGACCGACGAAATCCGCGCCCGCGCGCAGGAGACCATCGACGCGCTTCAGGCGATGCTGGCGGCAGTTCGTCACTGATCGGGACGGCTTTTCTGGATTTTCAAAGGGCCGCGCGAGCGGCCTTTTTTGTTCGACGCTTCAGAATCGAAGGGTCGCGGAGACCTGCGGTGCAAGCGTGAAATTCTTCGTTCGGTTCGGCTGGTAGCTCGACAGGGTCCGCGAATAGCCGAGCCGCAATCCGATGTCCCGGTCCTTTTCCCACTCGTAGGTTGCGCTGATGAAGACACCGTAACCGCGGTCATTAATCCGCGGGAGGATCGGCGTCTTGTCTTCCAGCGCCCAACTGAGCGACCCGCCGAGGCGGAAGGTCCATTTCTCCCATTTCTGCGCCATTACCAGTGCGAAACGCGCCCGATACTGGTCTTCGCTCCCGTCCTGATAGAACCGGCGCCCGAATCCGACCGTTGGCGTAAGCGTCAGACCCGGCCGGATGGTCCAGGTGCGGGAGATGCTCGTCGTCAGATCCTGATAGGCGGTGTCATGTGTGGTGAGTTGCTGGTTGGCAGACGTGCGCGCGGCGGCATTGAGCAGGATGGTAAAGCCCTGCCAGTTCTGGCTGAAGCTCGCTGAGCCGACGAGACGGTTTGTGCCGCCACCGGCATCACGGAAGAACAGTTCGGAAAACGCGGTGACGCCGACCGAGAACCCCGCGCCTTCCCAGAGATTCCAACGATGACGCAGGGCGAGCTCGACACCGAAGCTGCCGTCACCCTTGGTCCGCCCGGGCACATCGAGGGGGTTGGAACTCCAGCCCGGCCCCAACGTCAGGGATAGCGAGAAGCCAGCCGGCGGCGGGGTTTGCGCCAGCGCACCGCCTGCCGCCATCGCCGCAGCCAGAATGACAACGGATCGTCTTATCGCCAATCGAACCCCCACCTGCCGGTCCGGCGTAGATTGATTATAGCATTTCCCAGCCTCTTGCCATGCGGGTCCGCATGTCCTCCGGCGAGCTGTTGCGGGTGAATTCGCTGCTCGATGGCCTTGAAAGCGGGAATATCGCCCTGTTACTGTCGCTGAAGCGTGAAAGAGGGGAGACGACATTGGCGGAAGGGCTTGATCGGGCTGATCTCAAGATCTTGCGAGCACTCCAGCGAGACGGGCGGTTGTCCACGGTTGCGCTGGCCGAGAATGTCGGCCTTTCGCCGACCGCGACCACCGAGCGCGTGAAGCGGCTCACCCGCGACGGCTATATCAAGGGCTACCATGCCCAACTCGACCCCGCCTTGCTTGAACGGGCCCTGTTGGTCTTCATCGAGGTTACGCTCGACAAGACGACGCCCGATGCTTTCGCCAAGTTCGCGACCGCTGTGCGGGCTTCGCGTGAGATCCTGGAATGCCATCTCGTCGCGGGCGGTTTTGACTACCTCATCAAGACGCGCGTGAAGGACATGGAGGCCTATCGGGTGCTGCTGACCCAGACGATCCTTGCCATGCCCGGCGTGCGCGAGTCGCGCTCCTATGCCGTGATGGAAGAGGTGAAGGCAGAGCTGATGCTGCCGATCTGACAGCTCAGGCCGGTTCGTCCTGCCGTCGCGTCTTCCAGAGCGAGAACAGGATGCCGCCGAGGATCAATCCCAGCGTCACGCCGAGCGAGACGGCCGGGTGCGGCTTGCCGACGAAATCTGTCCAGAAGATCTTGAGGCCGATGAACACCAGCACCAGCGCCAGCGCGTATTTGAGATATTCGAAACGGTGGACCATCGCAGCAAGCGCGAAGTAGAGCGCGCGAAGGCCGAGGATCGCCATGATGTTCGCGGTGTAGACGATGAACGTGTCCGTGGTGATCGCGAAGATCGCCGGTACGGAGTCGATCGCGAACACGAGGTCGGCGATGTTGATGACGATCAGCGCCAGCAGCAGCGGTGTCGCGTAGGTGGACGACACGCCCGAGCGGGGATCGGTCTTGCGCACAAGGAAGGCCTGCCCGTGCTGCTCGTCGGTCACGCGCATGTGTTTGCGCAGGAACTTGACCAGCGGGTTCTTCGAGACATCCGGTTCAGCTTCCGGCATCACCAGCATCTTGATGCCAGTGAGGATTAGAAAGCCGCCGAAGAGATAGAGAACCCAGCCATAGTTCTGGATGAGGGCCGCGCCGGCGGCGATCATCAGGCCGCGCAGCACGATGACGGCAATGATACCCCAGACCAGCGCGCGATACTGGTATTTCGCGGGGATGGCGAAGAAGGCGAAAATCAGCGAGATGACGAAGACATTGTCGATCGACAGCGCCTTCTCAATGAAGAAGCCGGTGAAATAGGCGAGGCCGGCATGGGTGCCGTCTTCGGTCACCAGCCGGCCGGTCTCGTAGGCCCACCATATGCCGCCGCCGAAGGCCAGTGCGATGCCGATGTAGAAGGCGGAGAGCCACAGACTCTTGCCGATGCCCAGTTCCGCGTCGCCGCGGTTGAGAATTCCGAGATCGAAAGCAAGCAGGAGAAGAATGACGCTGACGAAAGCCGCCCACATCCAGAGCGGCTTGCCCATGAGGGCAATAGACAAAATTTCGACCATGATCCGGTACCGTGTTGGAGCCCGACGAATGGTTCCGACATCGCACGAAGCATCGCGCCAGAGGGGCCCGGTAACCGCCGGCAGTAAAAAGGGGGGAATACGGTTTTTGTCAAGAGGGGGCGTCGGAACGGTTATGTGCGTTGCAAAATGAACAGTTTTTGCGCAAAACCGGGCAACACTTGGAAATGAAGGTATTTCCCATGCCTCCGATTTCGCCGACCCTGGGCGCGCCCGACGCCTACGATACCGTGTTCCAGCGCTTTCGCTGGCCGGACATAACCGCCTTCAACATCGCGCGCGTCTGCTGCGACCGTCATGCCGAGAGCCAACCTGACGCGCCGGCGATCATCGAAGTCGGGGCCAATTTCTCGACCCGTGTCCTGACTTTCCGCGAATTACGTCAGGAGGCGGACCGCCTGGCCCAGGCGCTGGTTCGTGCCGGTTTGAAACCTGGCGATCGGATGGCGATCCTGCTTCAGCAGGGCCGCTACGTGCCGATCGCGCATATGGCCGCCTACAAGATCGGCGCCATCGCCCTGCCGCTCGCGGCGCTCTTCGGCGCTGACGCTCTCGCCTATCGCCTCGCGGACTCGGGCGCGCGGATCGTCCTGACCGATGCTGTCGGCGCGGCAAAGCTCGCACCCTTGCGTGTCGGCGCGCCGACCTTGGAGCAGGTTATTTCCGTTGATGGCGATGGAGATGGTGCTGTCGCCTGGGCGAAGTTCGTCGAAGGCTGCCCGGATCGCTTCGAGACCCGCGTCAGCGGGGCCGACGACCCGGCGCTGATGATCTACACCTCCGGCACCACAGGCCAGCCGAAAGGCGCGCTCCATGCCCAGCGCGTGCTGATGGGGCATCTGCCGGGCGTCGAGATGAGCCACGATTTCCTACCGCAGCCCGGCGACCGGCTGTGGACACCGGCCGATTGGGCTTGGGCCGGCGGCCTTCTCAACATCCTGCTGCCGGGGCTCTACTTCGGCGTCCCGGTCGTCGCCTGGGCGTTTCAGAAATTCGACCCCGAGGCCTCCTTCGCGATGATGAGCGCCCTTCAGGTGCGCAATGCCTTCATTCCTCCGACCGGGTTGCGCCTGATGCGCACGGTCAAGGATCCGGTCAAGCGTTTTGGCATGCCGCTGCGTTCGCTCGGCTCCGGCGGTGAATCGCTGGGCACACCGACCTTCGATTGGGGCCGCGAGGTTCTCGGCCTGCCGATAAACGAGTTCTACGGGCAGACCGAATGCAATCTCGTCCTGGGCTCGTCGAAGGCGATGGGGGTCGCGCGCGCCGGCATGATCGGCAAGCCGGTGCCGGGCCATCGAGTCGCGGTCGTTCGCGATGATGGTTCGCTGTGCGAGATCGGCGAACGCGGACAGATCGCCATCCGACGCCCCGATCCGGTGATGTTCCTCGGTTACTGGAACAAACCTCAGGCGACAGCGGAGAAGTTCATCGGCGACTGGATGACGACAGGCGACCAGGGCGCGATCGACGAGGACGGCTACATCGGTTTCACCGGGCGCGACGACGACCTCATTACCTCATCCGGCTACCGCATCGGGCCGGTCGAGATCGAGGATTGTCTCCTCAAGCATCCGGCAGTGGCGCTGGCAGCGGTGATCGGCAAGCCCGACCCGGTGCGTACCGAGATCGTCACCGCTTTTCTTGTCCTCAAGGCCGGGTTCGAGCCCTCGAAGGCGCTGGAGGATGAAATCCGGCTCTTCGTGCGCGAGCGCCTCTCCGCACATGAATATCCGCGCGAGATCCACTTCATCAGCGAAATGCCGCTGACGACGACCGGCAAGATCATCCGCCGGATCCTGCGCGACCGGGTATCTTGACGTCAGACGCTGCCCTTTTTCAGGAGGGCATGCCAGAATGGTTCGACCGCCTCCCGTGAAAGCCCTTGCGAGATGACGACCAGCCGCGAGCGCCGGTCGCGCGAGGGCCAGCGGGCGAGGCGGAGGGCCGGACTCGTGACGGATTGGACCTGATGGATCGCCGCCGGGCGCTCGGAATCGTCCGTCAGGCGCAGGAGGCCCTTGAGCCTGAGGATGCGCGGCCCGTGCATCAGCCGCATTGCCTCCTGAAAGACGATCAGCGCGTCGGGACTGATCGCGCCGTCGGCGGCCAGGGAGAAGGTCAAGATGTCGCCCGCTTCGACATGGGACGATGCCGGGATATCGCGCAGCCATTGCTCCCGCGTTTCATCGGAGGGAGAAAACAGCGGTTCGAACAGCATCGTTGCGGAAAGGGTGGCAGCTTCGATGAGATTCGCCGAGACGGCCGGGTTGAGACTTTCGAGATGGCGCCGCACGCCGGCCATCGTCTCCGGTGCCGCGATGTCGATTTTCGTCAACAGCAGGCGATCTGCCAGCATCACCTGTCGCCGGGCTTCCTCGTGCCGTGCGAGCGTGTCCGCCCCGTTCACGGCATCAACTAGGGTCGTCACAGAGGCGACGGTGAAGCGTTTCGACAGATAGGGGTGCTGGAGCACCGCGTGGAGGATCGGTAACGGATCGGCGAGACCTGTGGTTTCGAGGATCACGCGGCGGAAGAAGCGGATGCGGCCGTTGTCGCGGCGGCGCAGCAGATCCTCCAGCGTCGCCACGAGGTCGCCGCGTACGGTGCAGCATAGGCACCCGGCGGCAAGCAGCACCACATCGCCCGGCGCGTCCTCGATCAGCAAGTGATCAAGGCCCACGTCTCCGTATTCGTTGACGATGACCAGCGTGTCGGCGGCGTCCGGTGACTTCAGCCAGCGATTGAGATGCGTCGTCTTGCCGGCGCCGAGATAGCCCGTGAGAACGACAAGCGGAATTGGCGTCAGAGGATTATCCCTGTCCATCAACCGTCCCTGCGCGCCGGAACCAGCCGGTGTCAAGCACGATTTCGGCGGCCAGGGCCGCGATGATGACGGCCACACCCAGAATTTGCAGCGCGGCCAGCCGCTCACCGAGAAACAGTGCGGCGACCAGAATCGCGGTCACCGGCTCGCTTAGGAACAGGAGGCCCATGCGGCTGGGAGAAATGCGCTGTGCCGCCATCAGTTGCGTGAGATAGCCGATCGCATAGCCGCCCATCGCGATCATGATCGCGATCGGCGCGTTGAAGAAGGTGGAGGCCGGAACCGGCCCGCCGTTGACGAGGGCATATCCCAAGGCGATCGGCAGCACACCGACCTGGGTCCAGAACATCGTCCGCATCGGTGGCCCGGAGACGTTGCCGGCGACGATGAAGAGCCCCGCACAGGCGAGCGCGCCTGCGAGCGCGAGGCTGACGCCCTTGATGTTGAGATCGGCCAGCGAAGGGCCAACGGCCAGCACGAGGCCGGTGAAGGCGATGAAGAAGACCGCCAACTGTCGCCGGTCGAGCCATCGTCCGGCGAGGCGGTTGGAAATCACCATCACCATTAGCGGAAAGGTGTAGAAGAGAATCACCGTCAGAGCGACCGGGAGATGGTCGAGTGCGGAGAGATAGAAGGTGGCGGTCAACCCCGAAGTCAGGGCGAGCCGGAATACCGCCATACGCTCACCGGGCGGCACCCGCAGGCTCTCGCGGCTGGCGAGTGTCAGGATGCCGAGCAGCGGAACCAGCCAGAGCGCACGGTAAAAAATCAGCTCCGCCCCGGGCATCCCCGCCTGCGAGGCGGCGCGCGCGGCTGGAACATTGGCGCCATAGAGGACGGCGCTCGCCAGAGCCAGCGCGGTGCCGATGATCACGGTCCGACGCCCGGCGGACCAGACCGGCGAAACGTCAGGCCCGAGAGGGGCCGGCTCTCCCTGCAGCATGATCAGTTAGCCTGACCCGTCTTGGGTTGATTGGCTTTGATCTTGGTCGATTTTGCCTTCGCGGTCTTTTTCTTGCTGTCGGCCTTCTGTCTGGCCGCCTTGGCAGCCGGGTTTTTCTTGGCGCCGGCCTCGGAAGTGACCGCAGCGGCTACGGGGCGGGGTGTCGCGGCAGCCTTGGCCTTTGAGCGTGCATACAGCGATGCGGCAGCGCCGGGGCGCAGTGGAGGCGGGGTCAGCGCGAGCGGATTGGCGCCGGAAGCACGCGATTTGTCATTGGCGAAGGCCTGACGCTTCTCGACATCGGCGGGTTCGCCGCCCGGACGGCGCGCGACCTCGTTGCTGCCCGGCTTGCGGCCGAGATAGACCTCGACCGGCACGAAATTGTCGCGCGGGCCCAGCACGATGCGGTCACCCTCGCGCTGGCCGACGTTCTGCGCAAGGCCGACCCGCGATGAGAACCCCACCATCATATCCGGGCGATCCGGATTCGAACTTGAGAAGGCGAGCGCAGCACCGGAATCCTCTTCGCTGACAGGAGGGCCGCGCCGCCCGCAGACATCGGCCCGGCGGTTCGGTGCCCGCGTCTCGCTGCTGGGCGAGAGCGAGGCCAATGTCAGGCCGCTCGCGCTTGAACCGCCGAACAGCGAAAAACCGCCGCCGGAGAAGCCCTGATCGAGCAACTGGGCGGCCTTCAATGTGCGATCCGCTGCCGAGACTGCGCCGAACACCACGGCGATAAGCGTGCGCCCGTTGCGTTCGGCGGCAGAGACAAGGTTGAAGCCGGAGGCGCAGACGAAGCCGGTCTTCATGCCCATCGCGCCGGGGTAGCGCCCGATGAGACCGTTTGTGTTCATGTAGCGCCGCTTGCCGAGCTGAACCGCGCCGATCGACCAGAGCTCACTGTATTCGGGAAACTCGATCAGAAGCGCCCGCGCAAGGAGCGCCATGTCACGGGCGGAGGAAACATGATCGTCTCGGTGTAGGCCGTGCGGGTTGACGAAATGGCTCTGGTGCATCCCGAGCCGCACGGCCTCGCGGTTCATCATCGCGGAGAAGCCGGGAACCGAGCCGCCGATGCCCTCGGCGATCACCGTCGAGATGTCGTTCGCCGACTTGACCATGATGATCTTGAGCGCGTTCTCAAGCGTGATCTCCTGTCCCGGCTTCACGCCGATCTTGCTCGGCGGCTGCTTGGCGGCATGCGCGGAAACGACGAGCGGGGTCTCAAGCTTGACCTGACCTTGCTTGACCGCACGCAGCGCGACGTAGGCCGTCATGAGCTTGGTGGTCGAGGCGGGAAACCAAGGCCGTGTCGCCGCCTCCGAATGGAGAACTTCGCCCGTTCTCGCATCCACGATCACGGTGGGGACGAGCGGATCCGCCTTCGCCGCAGGGGCGGCCAGCAGCGTCATCAGCAGTGCGGGAGCGACATTCCGGAGAGAATTCAACAAGGGTGCCTCGGGCTTGAAATGCCGGGAATGCGATTCAGGAGGACAGTCCGAACCCCATTCCTAACGCGCTGTTCCGGGTTTGAGAAGGGTGGGAGGGGGAAACGCGATCTTTTCCGGGCGGGCAGGAACAGGAAAAAAAAGGCGAGGATGCGGCTGGGGCCGGTTTTTGCCGGGGCCGTTGGTCACAGAATTGATCGTCAATCAAAAAACAGACTAACATGTTAGTGACAGCGCATCATTTTGATGGTTCAAATGATGCCATGCCGGTTCCCGCCGCCACAATCGGGAGGGGGTGGTCTGGTCTCGTGACCATTGTCACATGCAATTTCCGGCGATTCCTGTCTTGGATCGTCGGGTTCGCCGGGTTCCTAGAGCCGGGTATCAATAATCAGATCGAGGCCGCCGGGGCGAGCCTTGCGAGGGAGGAAAATATGAAGGGAATTCTCAAGCGCCGGACGTTTCTCGGAGCGGCTCTCGTCGGTGCGGCCGTGTTGTCGGTGCCGGCGTTCGGCCAAGGCGTGACACTGCGTCTTTCAAGCCCGGCGACGCCGACCGATCAGCGCGCTGTCGCCCTCACCGAAGTTTTTGCGCCGGCCATCAAGAGCTTCGCGACGTTCCAGCCGCATTGGAACGCGACGCTCTTCAAGCAGGGCACCGAGCTTGAGGCGATCGCGCGTGGCAATCTCGACATGTCGATCACCTCGGCGCAGGAACTGGCGACGCTGATCCCGGCCTGGTCGATCTTCACCGCAGGCTATCTCCTGCGTGATGCCGATCACCAGAAGAAGGTGTTCCAGTCCAACGTCATGGACGATCTCAAGAAGATGACCGAGGACAAACTCGGCGTGAAGCTTCTTACCGTGATGTATCTCGGCCGCCGCCAGGTCAACCTGCGCACCGACAAACAAATCAAGACCCCGGCCGACATGGAGGGCGTCAAGCTGCGCATGCCGGGTACTGAAGCCTGGCTGTTTCTGGGCAAGGCGCTTGGCGCCAACCCGACCCCGATGGCCTTCACCGAAGTCTACACCGGCCTCCAGACCGGCGCGATCGACGGGCAGGACAACCCGCTGCCGACCAACAAGGACTCGAAGTTCTACGAGGTCACCAAGCAGATCGTGCTGACGAGCCACCTCGTCGACCAGAACTATCTCGCGATCTCCAAGAAGGTCTGGGACAAGTTCACGCCGGACCAGCAGAAGGCCCTGCAGAAGGCCGCGGACGACGCGGCGGAATCCGGTCGCCAGAAGCAGCTTAAGCTCGAAGCCGAACTGGAGCAGTTCTTCAAGGAGAAAGGCCTGAAGGTCTATGCGCCGGATGTGGACGCCTTCCGCAAGAAGGTGCAGGCCGACTATCTCGCCTCGAAGTTCGCGAAGGATTGGCCGGCGGGTCTTGTCGATAAGATCAACGCGGTGAAGTGACGCCGCCTGCCTTGCACGCTGGATTGCGCTCATGATTGCCGTTCTTCGCTGGTTGCACAGGCGAACGGAAGACGTGGCGGTGGCTCTGCTCGCCGCCATGTTCATCGCCTTCATGTTCCAGATCGGCTCGCGTTACATCTTCAACGCACCGATGGACTGGACCCTCGAAGCCTGCCTCACGACCTGGCTCTGGGGGGTGTTCTGGGGCGGGGCTTTCCTGCTGAAAGACCGGGATCATGTGAAGTTCGACGTGCTCTACAATCTCGCCCCTGTGCAAGGACGCCGTGTGATGGCGCTCCTCAGCGCGGGGGCGATCGCCATCGCCTTCGCGGCGGCGCTGCCGGCGACGCTCGACTACATCGCCTTCTACAAGATCAAGTCGAGCATGGTGATGGGCTGGCGGCTCGATTTTGTCTTCAGCGTCTACGGCATCTTCGCCATCGCCGTGATCGTCTATTACGGGCTCAGAGCGTTCGTTCTCTTGCGTGGGGCGAGCCCGGACGATCTCGATCGGGCGTCCGACCAGTCCTGACGGAGCGACGCGATGAGCAGCGCCTTCCTCTATTGCATCCTCATGCTTTTCGGCCTTGCCGGCATCGGCGCGCCGATCGCGCTGTCGATGATTGTCTCCGCGATCTTCTACCTGTTCATGAAGGGGCAAGACCCCGGCCTCGCCGCCGAACAGATCATCCAGGGTCTTTACGACAGCTTCCTGCTGCTCGCGGTACCGCTGTTCATCGTTGCGGCGAACATCATGAACGCCGGCACGATCTCCGAACGGCTCCTGCGTTTCTGCGTGGCGCTTGTCGGCAGGTTCCGCGGCGGGTTGGGACATGTCAACGTCGTCTCGAACATGATTTTCGCGGGCATGTCCGGTTCGGCGGTCGCGGATGCTGTCGGTCTGGGCAAGATCATCATCGGCATGATGACGAAAGATGGCCGCTATCCGGCAGGCTATGCTGCCGCGATCACAGCCGCCGCCTCGACCATCGGCCCGATCATCCCGCCGTCGATCCCGATGGTGATGTATGCGCTCGTTTCCGACACCTCGATCGGCTACCTGTTTCTGGGCGGTATCGTGCCGGGCATCGTCATGGGCGTCGTGCTGATGGTGATGAACGCACGCATGGCGCATCGTATGGGCGTGCCGCTCGAAGAGCCGGTGCCGGCGCGCGAATTGCCCGCGCTCACCCTTCGCGCCGCGCCGGCGCTGATGATGCCGGTGATCCTGCTCTACGGCATCTATGGTGGCGCGACGACGCCAACAGAAGCGGCAGCCGTGGCGGCGTTCTATTCGCTGCTGGTCGCCGGGCTCTTCTATCGCGCGCTGAGCTTGAAGACGCTCTACGGAATTTTCTCGGAGAGCGCACGCGCGACAGCCTCGGTGGGGCTGGTGATCGGTGCGGCTCTCATCTTCAACTACATCGTGGCGAGCGAGAACATCCCGGCAGCGGTCTCGAAGTTGATGCAGGGGCTCGATATCTCGCCGCTCGGGTTCCTGATCCTGGTCAATGTCCTGTTTCTGGTTCTCGGATGCCTGCTCGATGCGACGACGATCATCCTCGTCATCATCCCCCTGTTCATTCCGACCTGTCGGGCACTGGGGATTGACCTCGTGCACTTCGGCGTTGTTGCCGTGGTCAACTGCATGATCGGCCTCATCACGCCGCCCTATGGCGTGTTGCTCTTCGTCATCAACGCCATCACCGGCATCCCGCTCCAGACGATCATCCGGGCGGTCTGGCCCTTTATCGGCGTGCTGGTGGCGGCGCTCGCGGCGATGATCCTCATTCCGGACATCGTGCTCTTCGTGCCGAAACTTTTCGGCTACAAGTGAGGTCGAAGTCCGCCCCGGTGGCGGGCGCGGCGGTTTGTAGGAGCAGGACATGGCCCTTCTGGTGGCGATGGCGCGGCATTGGGATGCCGAGCCCTGGCTCGAACGGTTCCGGCGCCTTGGCGGCGGCCTGGAGATCGTCGACGCCCGGAAGCCCTACGATGCCTCGACCATCACCCATGCGGCGGTGTGGAAGCCAGATCCGGGGATGCTGGCGGGGTTGCCGAACCTCCGGGCCATCTTCAATCTCGGGGCAGGGGTTGATGCGCTCCTCGCAGACAAGACCCTGCCGGATGTGCCGCTCTTCCGCATCATTGATCCTGATCTCACCACCCGAATGACGGAATGGGTGACGCTGCAGGTACTGTTTCACTTCCGCCAGATGCCCTATTACCTTGCCCGGCAGAGCGAATGCGTCTGGGATCCGTGTGACCAACCCGGCGCCCACGAGGTGCGCGTCGGCATTCTCGGCATGGGCGTCTTGGGGCGTGATTGCGCCGAGGTCCTGAGGCGGATCGGGTTTCAGGTCGCGGGATGGTCGCGGTCGGGCCGGGCGGTTGAAGGCTTCGAGATGTTCGGCGGCAGAGACGGTCTCTCCGCGTTCCTTGCCCGCACGGATATCCTTGTCGCGCTGCTCCCCCTGACAGAGACGACGCGGGGCATCCTCGACGCCAGGCTGTTCGCGGGCCTCGCCCGCGACGGGCGTCTGCCAGGGCCGGTGCTCATCAACGCCGGACGCGGCGGACTGCAGGTGGAGGCGGATATTCTCGCCGCGCTCGACAACGGGATGCTCGCCGCCGCGAGCATCGATGTGTTCGAAGCTGAGCCGCTCCCTGCGGATAACCCGCTATGGCGTCATCCGCGCCTGATCGTCACACCGCATGTCGCGGCGGATTCCACCCCCGAGGGCCTGGTCGCCGGCATCGTGCGCGACATCGCCGCCTTCGAGCGAGGAGCAACGCTGCCCAACCTCGTTGATCGGGCGAGCGGCTACTGACGATCAGAGAATCCTCAGCTCTCCGGTCTGCACGTCGAACATCGCGCCGTGAATCTGGAGCTGGCCGCGTCCGTGCAGGATATCGACGCAAGGGAAGGTCAGCAGGTTTTCGATCGAATTGCGGATAGATGTTACCGCAAGGCGCTCGGCGTAGTCGTGATCGCTTTCGCCATCCTGAGCCGGCAGGGACTCAGCGGCGGGGGTGATCAGCGTCATCCAGCGGCCGATGAAATCGCCGGGCGAGAGCGCATCTTCCTCGCCGGGGTTGCGCGTGCGGCGGACGAAGGCGTGAACGCCGCCGCAGCGTCCGTGCCCCATCACCACGATATGCTTGACCTTGAGTGCCTGCACCGCGAATTCAAGCGCGGCCGATGTGCCGTGCAGTTCGCCGTCCGGGGCGTAGGGCGGAACGAGGTTCGCGACGTTGCGGACGACGAACAGTTCGCCCGGCCGCGCATCGAAAATGACCTCTGGAGAGACGCGGCTGTCACAGCAGGCGATAATCATGATCTCCGGGCGCTGGCCTTTCTCGGCCATTTCCTGAAAGCGGTTGCGCTCCTGCGGCAGGCGCCCCGTCTTGAATTCGGCGTAACCCTGGAGGAGGCGGGCTGGAAATCCGGCGTCAACGATTTCACGGGGGGACTTGGACAAGGTGGCCTCCTCTATCTCCTGCCCGAATAGGCCGGGTTGGTATCGCCGGTCAACGTGGCAAACAGTCGCGGTCCTGAAACGGCGGTGCTAATATGGCGCAGTTCCTTCCGCCGAAAAGAGGCTCCGATCTGCCATGTCCGTTCCATTCCGCCGCCGCCGATCGGTGCTTTACGTGCCCGCCAGCAACGAGCGGGCATTGGCGAAGGCCGCCAGCATGGCGTGCGACGCGGTGATTATCGACCTTGAGGATGCTGTAGCCCCAGAAGTCAAAGGGGAAGCACGAATGCGGGCGCGGGCTGCACTTGAAAGCCGGATCTTCTCCGGAAAAGAAGTCATTGTCCGCGTCAACGGCTTCAGCGAGGGCAATGACGGTGACTGGCTCGCCGACGATCTCGCCGAGATCGTGCCCGCCGGTCCGGATGCGGTGCTGTTCCCGAAAATCGGAACGGCAGAGGCAGCGTCCCGTGCGAGCCACGCGCTCGACCAGCATTTCGCGGATGAGGCGGTGAAGCTCTGGCTGATGATCGAAACCCCCCGCGCGATCCTCGAAGCGGCGGTGATCGCCGCGCTTGCCGAGGAACCGCACGCGCGCCTCGCCGTTTTCGTCATGGGCACCAACGATCTCGTAAAAGACATGCGTATTCCTGCCGCCCCCTCGCGTCTCGCGCTGCTGAACGCGCTCTCGACAAGCCTTGTGGCGGCGCGAGCCTACGGGCTCGATATCCTCGACGGCGTTTACGGCAATATCTCCGACAGTGCGGGCTTCGAGGGCGAGTGCCTTCAGGGCAAGGGCCTAGGATTCGACGGCAAGACGCTGATCCACCCGAGCCAGATCGAGCCTGCCAACCGAATCTTCTCGCCCTCCGAGGCCGAGGTCCACGAGGCGCGGCAGATCATCGCCGCGTTCGAGGCGCCGGAGAACGCCGGCAAGGGCGTGCTCTCGATCGGAGGGCGCATGGCGGAGCTGCTGCATTACGAGATCGCGCGCCGCACGGTGGCGCTGGCCGGAGCGTGATGGCAGGGTTGCTTGCCTCCCGCCCCGTCCGGCTGGCATTGCGGCTGCTGCTGGCACTCGTCTTCGTTCTGGTCGTATCCCTCGTCCTTGGCCGATTCATTCCGGTTCCTTCCACGCTGATGCTCGGGCGCTGGGCAATCGGCAAGCCGGTCCACCGCGAATGGCGGCCGATCGAGGAGATGTCGCCGCATCTCGTTCGGGGCGTGGTGGCCTCGGAGGATCAGCGATTCTGCCTGCATCACGGCGTTGATTTCACGGCCCTGCGGGAGGTGCTGGACGATCCTGACGGTCCCTCGCGCGGGGCCTCGACCGTAACGATGCAACTCGTCAAAAACGTCTATCTCTGGCCTGGCCGGTCCTATGTCCGGAAGGGGCTGGAGCTGCCGTTGGCGCTCGTCGCCGATCTCGTCTGGGGCAAGCGGCGGGTGATGGAGATCTATCTCAACGTGGCGGAGTGGGGCGACGGGATCTTCGGGGCGGAAGCGGCAGCGGGACACTACTTCGGCAAGCACGCACGGGATCTGAGTGCGATGGAGGCGGCACGGCTGATTTCCGTTCTTCCCAATCCCATCCAGCGCAATCCCCGTCGGGTGACGCTGCGCGCACAGAAAGTCCGGCAGAAAATGCAGGCGGTCGGTTCCCTGACGCATTGTCTGGTACCATGACGAGGGTTGGTATCTACCGCTTTTCTGTTATACGAAAGTATGTAACGGTTCTTCCTGCCGGCACCGGAAATCGGGAGGGCCGGTAAGGAGGGTGTCTATGGAAAGCCTGATTATTCAGCTTCTTAGTGGTGCGATCGGGGGGAATGTTGCCGGCAAGGTCATGCCCAAGTTTGATCTGGGCATGCTTTGGAATTCCGTCGCCGGAATCGTTGGCGGCGGCCTTGGAGCGCAGATCATCGGTGTGATCGTGCCAGGTCTGCTGTCGGGTGGCCTTAACGTCAGCGGGATCGTGAGTTCGATCGCCGCTGGCGGCGCAGGAGGGGGCGTTCTCCTCGCGCTCGTCGGCGTCATCCGGGGCATGATGCAGAAGTGATCTGTTTTTCCGGCCGGGACGAGCCCGGCCGGTCGCCCGTGGAGTTCCATCCACACGCAGTCCGGGCAGCCGACAGCGGCTGCCTGTTTATTGTTGAAGGATTCCGCGGAGCGGTTATTTCTTGCGGGCGCGCTCGATGGCTTCGACGATGAGGCGACGGGCATCGGCGGCATCGCCCCAGCCGAGCAGCTTCACCCATTTGCCCGGTTCGAGATCCTTGTAGTGCAGGAAGAAGTGCTCGATCTGCTTCCAGGAGATCTCCGGGAGCTGGGTGTAGTTCTCAACGTTGGAATAGCGCTGCGTGAGCTTGGCCGAGGGCACGGCGATGATCTTCTCGTCGCCGCCGCCGTCGTCCTCCATCCGCAAGACACCGATCGGCTTCACGTTGATGACAGCGCCTGGAATGATCGGCCGGGTGTTGGCGACGAGCACGTCGATGGGGTCGCCGTCATCCGAGAGCGTGTGCGGCACAAAACCGTAGTTTCCGGGGTAACGCATCGGCGTATAGAGGAAGCGGTCGACGACCAGCGTGCCGGCGTCCTTGTCCATCTCGTACTTGATCGGCTCGCCGCCGATCGGCACCTCGATGATGACGTTGACATCGTGCGGGGGGTTCTTGCCGATGGAAATGGCGTCGATACGCATGCAGGTTCTCCGGAAGGAAACAGTCGGGCCAGCACTAGCGGGCTACGTTGCGATGCACAATTGGTAATTCGTTTGGCGACACCCGCCACTTTGCCATCCGCGTCGCCGGATGATAAGCGGCAGCATGGCCCGAATCGAGCGGACGGACGAATATTACTTCGCGCGCAACGCCAAGCGCCTTGCCCGGTGGAACCGCCCGATCGGTTCCTTGCGCGAACGCGTGCGGGCATGGGCGGACCTGCTGTTCGTCGATCACGGAATCCTCCGGCTGGTTCATCTCAACCGACACCGGATCACGCCCTCGCTGTGGCGCTCGGCGCAGCCCTCGCCGGTCGATATCGCGCGGATGGCGCGGCAGGGGCTGAAGACGATCGTCAACCTGCGCGGCGGGCGCTCGCACGGTGCGTGGCAGCTTGAGCGCGATGCGGCGGAACGGCATGGCATCACCATCGTCGATTTCGTACTCCGATCGCGCGAGGCACCAGGCCGGGAGGCACTGCTCGGGTTGCCGGAGTTCTTCGCGTCGCTTCAGTATCCCGTACTTGCGCATTGCAAATCGGGTGCGGATCGGGCCGGGCTTTTCGCCGCGCTTTATCTGATGGTGATGGAGAAGGCGGATACGGCGCGCGCCTTCCGCGAGTTGACGCTCCTCAAGGGCCATTTCCGCTATGCGCAGGCGGGCATTCTCGACGCTTTCCTCGAAGCCTACAGGCACGAGGGCGAGGAGAAGGGCAAGGCCTTCCTCGATTGGGTGCGCGAGGATTACGATCCCGAAGCGCTGATGCGCAATTTCCGCCCCAAGGCTCTTGCAAGCCTGATCTCGGATCGAATCCTGCGGCGAGAATAAGCTTCAAGGACACGCTCGCAGCGTCACCGGATCAGCCTCCGGCGGCAGGAGCGCCGAGAGCGGCCGACAGTCTCCACGGATGCAGACACGATAATCCGCGGTCGCGCCGGAGCGGCGCAGGACGATTTCCTTCTGCGGCGGCATGTTTGGGTGCCATTGCCAGGCGCCATCCTTCAATACCGCGCCATCGCCCGCTTCCATTCCGGCGCCGGAGCCACGGATACGGGCGGCATCGAGCACGAGTTGCCCGTTTTCGAGCCGCCAGTCCTCCTCCCAGACCTGACGTTCGACCGAATGATTCCAGGCAAGGGTCAGGCCGGTGGTGGCGAGCGAGATCGACAGGGTTCCGGCGAGAAGGCAGAAGGACATGTCCTCCGCCTATCACAAGGGAAGGCTCATGGGCAGGGCAAGCTGCGTTTCCGCCTCTCGCTCGCCCGTGCCGAGCGAGGAAATCGTGATGCCGAGAAGGCGGATGCCTTTCTCGACCGGAAAAAGCGGGGCAAGCAACGCATTCCCGAGCCATTCGAGTTCCGCGAAATCGGCGACCGGAACCGGCAGGGACCGGGAGCGCGTGACGATGCGGAAATCAGCGAATTTCACCTTGAGCGTCACGGTCCGGCCGTGAAGCGAGAGCCGCTCGTAGTGCCGCCAGACCTTTTCGGAGATCGAGCGGAGCTTTTCGCACGCGGTCTCGAAATCATGAAGATCGCTGAAGAAGGTGTCTTCGGCGCCAATCGACTTGCGGATGCGATCCGGGCGCACGGCCCGCTCGTCGATGCCGCGCGCGATCCAGTAGAAAAAAGGCCCGGACTTGCCGAAATGGCGTTCGAGAAATTCGAGCGAGCGATCGCGCAGGTCGCGACCATGCTCGATGCCAAGACGCTGCATCTTGGCGGCGGTCGCGGGACCGACGCCGTGGAATTTCGCAACCGGCAAGGCCTCGACGAAGGCGGCGCCCATGCGCGGGGTAATGACGAACAGCCCGTCCGGCTTGTTCTGGTCGGAGGCAAGCTTGGCGAGAAACTTGTTGTAGGAGACCCCGGCGGAAGCCGTCAGTCCGGTTTCAGCGCGGATATCCGCGCGGATCGATTCCGCAATATCAGTCGCCAGCGGAACGTTGCGGTTGTTTTCGGTGACGTCGAGATAAGCCTCATCAAGGCTCAAGGGTTCGATCAACGGCGTATGGCGGGCAAAAATCTCGCGAATCTGGTGCGAGATCGCGCGATAGGCGTCGAATCGCGGCTTGACGAAGATGAGTTCCGGGCATTTCCGGCGCGCGGTCACGGAGGGCATGGCCGAACGCACGCCGAATTTCCGCGCCTCATAGCTCGCGGCGGCGACGACGCCCCGTTCGCTGCCGCCGCCGACCGCGACCGGCTTGCCGCGCAGATCCGGATTGTCGCGCTGCTCGACCGAAGCGTAGAAGGCATCCATGTCGATATGGATGATCTTGCGTGACGGGCGGTGTTCGACCGAGTCCGGCGAAGGCATGACACGCCTGAGATGGAGGGCTCCGGGAGGCTTGTGGCTGAAGCTAGCGCGGGATGTGATTCGCGCCTAGCCCGCATGCTCATTCGGCCCCGGTTCCTGACGTGTTTCGTCAGTGGACTGGCCGGAGCGGAAGGGCTGGGTCAGCAAGGCGACCATCCGTCGCTCGCAGGGATCGCGGAAGGTCTCTATACCGAATACCACGTTCGTTTCGCCTGGCACCGGCTCGGGCCGATAGGTGCGGAACAGCCGGTCCCAGACCGTGAGGTTGAAGCCGTAGTTCGAATCCGTGTCGACCCGCTCCCGGGAATGGTGGACGCGGTGCATGCCGGGGGTGACGAGGAGGAGCCGCAGCCGTCCCTCCCATGCTGCCGGCAGGTTCAAATTGGCATGGGTGAAAAGCGCGCCGGCGTTGAGCAGCACCTCGAACAGGAACACGGCGAAGGGTGGCGTGCCGATCATCGTGATCGCGCCGAGCTTGAAGCCGAGCGAAACGACAATCTCAAGCGGATGAAACCGGATGCCGGTTGTCGCGTCCATTTCCGTATCGGCATGGTGGACGCGATGCAGGCGCCAGAGCACGGGTACTTTGTGAAACAGCACGTGCTGGGCGTAGATCGCGAGATCGAGCAGGATAACTGAAGCTAAAATCGCCAACCAGGCGGGCGATTGTATCTGATTGAAGAGGCCGGTCCCGGTGCTCGCCAGCCATGTCGCGTAGCCCACCGCGCCGAGCGGCAGGACAATACGGACCGCGATGATGCCGAGCATGAAGAGGCCGAGGTTTCCAGGCCAGCGCATGCGCCGCGAGGCGGCGCGGAACGGCGTCACGCTCTCCGCCAGCGCCAGCACGGCGAAGACCGACAGGAAGATGATGACGCGCAGGATTGGCTCGGAGGGCATGGGATGAAGATGGAGCAACTGCGACCGGATGGCCAGCGCAGCGGCCTCGCGATATTTCCCGCTCTGTCAGGCAGCGGACTTGATTTGTGCCAAGAGTTGAACAAACTGCCCGCATGAAGCGCAAAAAGCGCAATCCGGTGGCATGAATTCCCAAGGCAGGAATTCGAAAAGCATGAGGAGAACGGCATGTCCGCGTCCATTATTGGCTGGGCCCATACGACGTTCGGCAAGAAGGAAGAGAGCGTCGAGGAACTGATCGTCTCTGTCGCGCGCGACGCGCTCGCTCATGCGAAGATCAGCGCCGGTGATGTGGACGAGATCTATCTCGGCCATTTCAATGCAGGTTTCTCGCCGCAGGACTTCACCGCCTCGCTGGTGCTTCAGGCCGATCCGGCGCTGCGCTTCAAGCCGACGACCCGCGTCGAGAATGCCTGTGCGACCGGTTCTGCCGCAGTGCACCAGGCAGCAAAGTCAATCGCCGCGAAGGCCGCGCGCGTGGTGCTCGTCGTCGGTGTCGAGCAGATGACGCGAACACCTGGCCCCGAGATCGGCGCCAATCTTCTCAAGGCGTCCTATCTGCCGGAGGATGGTGACACGCAGGGCGGTTTCGCCGGCGTGTTCGGCAAGATCGCCGGCGGTTATTTCCAGCGCTACGGCGACCAGTCCGACGCGCTCGCGCGCATCGCCGCCAAGAACCACCGGAACGGCGTCGACAACCCTTACGCGCAGATGCGCAAGGACTTCGGCTTCGATTTCTGCCGCAACGAGAGCGACAAGAACCCCTTCGTCGCCGGCCCGCTGAAGCGGACCGATTGCAGCCTTGTCTCGGACGGCGCGGCGGCGCTCGTGATCGCCGATATCGAGACCGCGATGAGTGCCGAGCGCGCGGTCCTGCTACGTTCCCTCGCCCATGTGCAGGATTTCCTGCCGATGTCGAAGCGCGACATCCTTGAGTTCGAAGGCTGCGCGGTTGCGTGGAAGAAGGCACTTAGCCAAGCGAAACTCACGCTCGACGATCTTTCCTTCGTCGAGACGCATGACTGCTTCACGATCGCCGAACTCATCGAATACGAAGCGATGGGCCTCGCGCCGCGCGGCCAGGGCGCGCGGGCGATCAGCGAGGGCTGGGTGGAGAAGGACGGCAAGCTGCCGGTCAATGTCTCGGGTGGCCTCAAGGCCAAGGGGCACCCGATCGGCGCGACCGGCGTCTCGATGCATGCGCTCACGGCGATGCAGCTTTGCGGCGATGCGCCGGAGGGCATGCAGCTTCGCGCTCCGAAGCTCGGCGGCGTGTTCAACATGGGCGGCGCGGCGGTCGCGAACTACGTCTCGATCATGGAGCGCATCCGTTGAAAGGCCGGGCGGCGCCTTGCCGCCCCTGTCCTTTTGTGATGGGAGTTGAGCTGGCGGAGCGATTCCGCCTCTTTTCCGGGGCAGGACCGACGCATGACAACCGCCATTCCGCTTGGGCGCCGCCGCGCGATTTTTTTCGCAGCGGCCTGCGGCTATCTCCTGAGCCAGTTCTACCGCTCTTTCCTCACGGTCATCGCCGAGCAGCTGATGCATGATCTCGGCATGGGGCCGAAGGAGTTCGGCGCGCTCGGCTCGGCCTGGTTCTTCGCGTTTTCGCTTTCGCAGTTTCCGGTGGGCATGGCGCTCGACCGCTTCGGGCCGCGCCGGACGATCTCCGTGATGATGATTGCCGCCGTCATCGGTGCGTTGATCTTCGCATCGGCGCAGACGCATGGCGTCGGCATCCTCGGCATGGCGCTGGTGGGCGTCGGCTGCGCGCCGTTACTGATGGGGGCGCTTTATTTCTTCGCGAAAACCGAGGAGCCGGCCCGTTTCGCCGCGCTCGGCGGGATTTTCCTCGCCTGCGGCCTGATCGGCTCGCTGGTGGCGGCGACCCCGCTGGCGCTGCTCGTCAAGGCGGTCGGCTGGCGTGATGCGATCCGCATCGTCGCGGTGGTGACGGCGCTCGTCGCCGTTCTGAATTTCGTTGTGTTCCGCGATCCTGAGAGCGAGCCGGCGCCACCGGGCGGTTCCCTCCTCGGCGATCTTCTCGCGCTCGCGCGGTTGCCGGCGATGTGGCCAATCCTCGTGATGAGCTTCGCGATCTCGGGACCGGTTTTTACCGAGCGCTCGCTCTGGGTCGGTCCCTATTTCGGCGATGTTCACGGGCTCGATTTCATCGCGCGCGGCAACGCAGTTCTTGGTCTTGCGGTGGCGATGACGGTCTCCGCGATCGTCACCGGCCCGATCGCGAGCCGGATCAACGATCCGCGGCTCGTCGTGCTGGTCTCGAACGTGTTGTGCGGGCTGAGCTTCGTGGCGCTTGCCTTCGCGCCGGCCGGCTCGTTGTGGGTGGCGGTTGCCCTCATGGGCCTCGCGGGCTTGTTCGGGGTGAGCTATGCCGTGCTGATCGCGCACGGGCGGCTGTTCATGCCTGGCCATGTGATTGGGCGGGGCATCACCTTTATCAATTTCGTCTCGATCGGCGGAACGGGCGTGACCCAACTCGTTTCCGGCCATGCAGTGGACGGGATGAAGCGTGCGGGCCTGGGCGCCGAAGCGCTCTACGGCAATCTCCACCTCGCATTCGGCGCGTTCCTGCTCGTTTGCGCGACGGTCTATTGGTTCGCGCCGGCGCGGCCGAACAACTGACGCATGGTCAGTCCTTGCGGCGGAACAACAGCTTGTCGATGCGGCGCCCGTCCATGTCCATGACCTCGACTGTCCAGGCCTCGAGTTCGGCGATGTCGCCTTCCGTGGGGATGCGACCGAAGGCTTCGAGCGCGAAGCCGGCCACGGTGCGGAAGCGTGCGTCGCTCGGCACCTCGATGCCGAGGCCTTCCTCGAGATCATCGATTTCGGTACGCCCGTCGACGAGATAGGTGCCATCCGCGCGCTGGAAGATCGAGCGGTTCTCCGGCTCGTGCTCCTCCGGAATGTCGCCGGTGATCGCCTCGAGCACGTCCGTCAGCGTCAGCACGCCCTCGAACGTGCCGAATTCGTCGAGCACGAAGGCGAAATGGTTGCGCTTCTCACGGAAGAGTTCGAGCACGTCGAGCACGGAAGAAACCTCAGGCACGAAGATCGGCTCGCGGACATTCTTCTCGATATCGAGCGGCTTGCCTTCGAGGAGGAGGTCGAGCAGGTCCTTCTTGTGAACGAAGCCCAGCGGCTCGTCGATCGAGCCGCCCTTGGCGACGACGACGCGGCTGTAGGGGCATTGGCGCAGTTCGGCGCGCAGCACCTTGGGATCGTCGGCGACATCGACCCAGTAAACCTCTGTCCGCCGCGTCATGATGTCGGAAACCGGGCGGTCGGCGAGGCCGATGACCTCGCGCACGATGGCGCGCTCCGCTGGATCGATAACACCGGATTCGGTGCCTTCCTGGAGGATCGTGTGGACTTCCTCCTCCGTCACGGTCTGGTCCCGGCTTTGGGGGACGCGCAGGAGCGTGAGGATCAGCGCGCTCGAGATACCGAGCAGGCTGACGATCGGCCGCCCAAGGTCGCCGACGAAGGCGAGCGGCCGTGCGACGCGTGCCGCCACAGCTTCGGGAAAAGCGAGTGCGATGCGTTTCGGTACGAGTTCGCCGAACACCAGGGAGAGGAAGGTAATCAGCACCACGATGGTGGAGTAGGCGATCGGCTCGGCATAAGCCCTGATGAGGTCGATCGTGGCGAGATAATCGGCCAGCTTCGCGCCGAGCGTCGCGGTGCCGAACGCGCCGGAAATGATGCCGACCAGCGTGATGCCGAACTGGACGGACGAAAGGAAGCGGGAGGGATCACGCGAGAGTTCGGCAGCCTTGGCCGCGCCACGGTTGCCGGCCTCGGCCATGGCCTCAAGCCGCGCGCGCCGCGCGGACACGACGGCCATTTCCGACATCGCGAAAAAGCCGTTCACCAGCGTCAGGCCAAGAACGACAAGAATTTCAACCGCTAACATGAGTTAAGTTTTTTAGCCTCGGGCGGAACGCCCTTCTGCCTTTCACCATGATGGGGCGGAAAAGTCCAGCTTCAGACGCTCTCGCCTTTCGCATCGATCGCCAGCGCGTGCAGACCTGCGGCGAATTCGGGCGCGAGCAATGCGTTGATGCGGCGATGGCATTCAACGCGCGACAGGCCGTTGAGAACGCGGGCGCGGATGCGGAGGCGATAGTGCGTCTCGCCGCCCTCGCGCCAGCCACCGTGTCCGCGATGCTTCTCGCTCTCGTCGAGAATATCGAGTTCCGCCGGTGCGAGCGGCGCGAGCAGGGCGCGGATGCGGTTCTCCCGGTTCATCTTGTTTCTGCCTTTTCCTCTTGCTAACGGCTCAGGGTTCATACTTCGGTTGCCTCACCTGCCGATGTGCTTGCCGGAACCCTAGCCGCAATCCTATCTTGTTAGCGATGATGAATCTCAACTCGCCTCTCTTCGACAAGGTCCGGTCCAAGCCGGTGGCCGAGGAAGTGCGTCCGGCTGTCGAGCCGACATGCGATCATCCCGGCTGCAAGCGCAAGGGAGAATTCCGGGCGCCCAAGGGCCGCGAGCACGAAGGCCAGTTTCACCTCTTCTGCCTCGACCATGTGCGTGAATACAACCAATCCTACAACTATTTCGCCGGGATGACGGATTCCGCCGTGCAATCCTACCAGAAGGATGCGTTGACCGGCCATCGCCCCACCTGGGCGGCGGGCGTCGCCGGCGGACTCGGGCCGGATACGAAGCTCGATGCGGCGACGCTGCTGCGCGCACGCCTCGAACGGCTGCGCAAGGCGCGTGAGGCCGCCCAGCGCGAGGGACAGCGCAAGATCATCGGCAAAATGGCGCTCAAGGCGCTCGATGCGCTCGGTCTCGACGAGACCGCCGACCGGCAGGCGATCCGCCGCCGGTTCAAGGAACTGGCCAAGCGCTTGCATCCAGACCTCAACGAAGGTGACCGTTCGCGAGAAGACAAATTGCGTGCGATCATCGACGCCTATAATTATCTGAAATCCGCGGGTCTCGCCTGAGTCCCGCCCCGTCCGATCCAGCGATGAGAAAGGGCCGCCCGCGCCGGGCCGCCTCCAGGTGATTGATGTCCGTGACTGCTCTTGCCGAGACCCTGCCCGCCGATGCGAATAACGGCGAGCCCGATACCACCATTTCCGTGCGTGACGTGTTCGGGATCGATTCCGATCTCACCGTGCCGGCCTACAAGGCGCGAACCGAGAACGTGCCGGATCTCGACCCCGATTACCTCTTCGACAAGGATACGACGCTCGCGATTCTCGCGGGCTTCGCCTTCAACCGTCGCGTGATGGTGACCGGCTATCACGGCACCGGCAAGTCGACGCATATCGAGCAGGTCGCGGCGCGGCTCAACTGGCCGTGCGTGCGTGTGAACCTCGACAGCCATGTTTCCCGTATCGATCTCGTCGGCAAGGATGCGATCGTGCTGAAGGACGGCAAGCAGGTCACAGAGTTCAAGGACGGCATCCTCCCGTGGGCTTACCAGCACAATGTCGCGCTCGTCTTCGACGAGTACGACGCCGGCCGCCCTGATGTGATGTTCGTCATCCAGCGCGTGCTCGAAGCCGCGGGCCGTCTCACCCTGCTTGACCAAAGCCGGGTGATCCGTCCGCACAAGGCATTCCGCCTGTTCGCGACCGCCAACACCATCGGCCTCGGCGATACCTCGGGGCTCTATCACGGCACCCAGCAGATCAATCAGGCGCAGATGGATCGTTGGTCCATCGTCACGGTGCTGAACTACCTTGCGCATGACAAGGAAGTCGACATCGTGCTCGCCAAGGCCAAGCACTTCCAGACCAAGGAGGGCCGCGAGACGGTCAACCGTATGGTTCGCGTTGCGGACCTGACGCGAAACGCTTTCATGAACGGCGAACTCTCGACCGTCATGTCGCCGCGCACGGTCATCACCTGGGCGGAAAACGCGGCGATCTTCGGCGATTTGGGGATGGCGTTCCGCCTTACCTTCCTCAACAAGTGCGACGAACTCGAGCGCGCCCTCGTGGCCGAGTTCTACCAGCGCTCGTTCGGACAGGAACTCAAGGAGAGCGCGGTCAACGTCGCGTTGAGCTGAAGCGAGGTCCCTCGTGTTTGAAGTTCAGGTCGATACCCGGCATGAGGAAGTGAACAAGGCCGTGCTGGAGGGCCTTGTCGCGTTCAATACTGCCGCCATGGGCGGAGACGGCGGGCGTCAGCCGGTCTCAGTCAGCGTGCGGGACGGGGACAGGATCGTCGGTGGCGCCGTCGGTCGTTACTGGCACGGCTGGATCTATGTCGATCTGTTCTGGGTCGACGAGATGCTTCGCGGGCAGGAGCTGGGCACGCGCGTGATGGACAAGATCGAGGACCATGCGCGCAGCCTCGGCGCTCGGGGCGTGCATCTGACGACCTATTCCTGGCAGGCGCGCCCGTTTTACGAAAAGCGCGGCTACAAGGTGTTCGGCCAACTTTCCCCCTATCCCGAAGGGCATGCCTGTTATTGGCTAAGCAAGAACCTCTGACATGAGCCTCCCCTCCAATCGCAAACCGGGCCAACCGGAACAATCGCCCGTCGAGCCCTTCAAGAAAGCGGTGTCTTCGGCATTGCGCGCCATGGCCGGCAAGGAAGAGGTCGACGTGCAGTTCGCCGCCGACCGGCCGAGCCTGATTGATGCGGGCGAGGTGGTGCGGGCCCGCTTGCCCGAGCCGCCCCGCAAGCCGACGGCGAAGGATATCGCCATCCTGCGCGGCCATGCCGACAGCTACGCCCTGCGCCTTGCTTGCCACAACGAGAAACTGCATCGCAGGCTGATGCCGGAGGGGCTGGACGCCCGGAAAGTCTTCGAAGCCGTGGAAGCAGCGCGTTGCGACGCAATCGGCGCCAACCGGATGATGGGTGTCGCGACCAATCTCGACGCAATGCTGGAGGACCGTTATCGCCGCTCGAATCTCGCGGAGGTCCACGACATCGCCAATGCTCCGATGGAGGAGGCTGTGGCGATGCTGGTGCGCGAGCGCCTCACCGGGCAGAAGCCGCCCGAATCCGCCGCGCGGTTGACCGATCTCTGGCGCGGCAATCTTGAGGAGCGTGCCGGCAAGACGCTCGATTCCCTTTCGGCGAGCATCGAGGATCAGCAGGCCTTCGCGAAGCTTGTTCAGCAAATGCTGGTCGATCTCGGCATGGTCGAGGCCGACCCGATGGGGCAGGACGACGAGGACGAGAACAACGACGACAGCGACGACAATGGCGACGAGAAGCCGCAGGAAGGCGAAAGCGGCGCTGCCGAGGAGAACGAGGGCTTCGACCTTGAGGAGACAGACGCGCTCTCGGACGATATGAGCGAGGGTGCGCAGGAAGCCGCCGACGCCCCGCCCGGCGATTTTCCGGAAGACGAGGATTTGGTCGACGGGGAGGAGCCCGCCGAGGCCTCCCGCCCGCCGCAGCACAAGGACGATGCGCGCAACGCCGGAGCCTACAAGGCCTTCACCAACAAGTTCGACGAGACCATCGCGGCGGAGGAACTCTGCGATGTCGAGGAACTGGACCGGCTGCGTGCATACCTCGACAAGCAGCTCTCGAATTTGCAGGGCGTGGTCGGACGGCTCGCGAACCGGCTTCAGCGGCGCCTGCTCGCGCAGCAGAACCGCAGTTGGGAATTCGATCTCGAAGAGGGTACGCTCGACCCTTCGCGGCTCACACGCGTCGTCATCGACGACATGCGGGGCACCTTTGCGCCGCTCTCTTTCAAGCGCGAGAAGGATACCAACTTCCGCGACACGGTCGTCACCTTGCTGATCGACAACTCCGGCTCGATGCGCGGCCGGCCCATCACGGTCGCGGCGACTTGTGCCGATATTCTTGCCCGCACGCTTGAACGCTGCGGGGTAAAGGTCGAGATCCTCGGTTTCACCACCAAGGCTTGGAAAGGCGGGCAGAGCCGCGAACTCTGGCTGCAATCGGGCAAGCCGGCCAATCCCGGTCGCCTCAACGACCTGCGCCATGTCATCTACAAGAGCGCGGACGCGCCCTGGCGGCGTGCGCGGCGCAATCTCGGGCTGATGATGCGCGAGGGGCTGCTCAAGGAAAACATCGACGGTGAAGCGCTCGAATGGGCGCATAACCGCCTTCTCGCGAGGCGGGAACAGCGCCGCATCCTGATGATGATCTCGGACGGTGCACCGGTCGATGATACGACGCTCTCGGTCAATTCCGGGAACTATCTCGAAAAGCACCTGCGGACGGTGATCGACGGGATTGAGACGCGCTCGCCGGTCGAGCTCATCGCCATCGGTATCGGCCATGACGTGACGCGCTATTACCGGCGTGCGGTGACGATCGTTGACGCCGAGGAACTCGGCGGCGTGATGACCGAGAAGCTGGCGGAATTGTTCGAAGAAGCGCCCCGGAGCACACCTGTCGCTGCTCCGCCCCGTCGTGCCGCGGGGGGGCGTGCTTGATCACGCGGCGTGGATTTCTCGCCGCCGCCAGCCTGGCCGCGACATCCGCGAACGCCCGTCCGGTCGATCGGGATGCTGCGCGGGATATCGAAATCGCCAGCCACCCCTTCGCGCATTTCTCCTCGGATGATCGCGCCCAGCGACGTTTCGGGGCGCTGGAATTTCTGGGTGGTCTCGAATTGCGCTCGAAAGACCCGGAGTTCGGCGGGATTTCCGCCGCGCGCATTGACCCGGATGGGATCGGTTTCGTCGCCATCACCGACCATGCCCATTGGATCACCGGACGCCTGATCGAGGAAAAAGGTGCGCTCAACCGCATCGAGGCGGCTCGTATCGCGCCGATGCGCAATGCCGCGGGACGGAGGCTGAAGGACACCCGTTATTTCGACAGCGAGAGCCTCGCGCGGGCCGGGCGATATTATTATGTCGGCGTCGAGCGCACACACGACATCTTCCGCTTCGATTTCGGGGCGAAGGGCGTCGAGGCACGTGGCGAAATCATCCCGACACCGGCGGCGATGAAGAAGCTCAACGGCAATCAGGGCATTGAGGCGCTGGGGGTCATACCAGCCGGTTCGCCCTTTGCTGGCTCGTTGCTCGCGATCGCCGAGGCGGCGCCCAAGGGGAGCTCGACCCGCGATATTCCCGGTTTCATCATCGGCCCAAAACCGGCTCAGATCGCGGTTCGCAAGATCGGGGATTTCAATGTCACCGATCTCGATTTCCTGCCTGATGGTGACCTGCTCATTCTCGAACGGCGCTTCGTGCCCTTTTTCGGGCTCGGCTTCCGCATCCGCCGCGTGCCGCTCGGTATGATCCGGCCCGGTGCGGTGCTCGACGGCGAGGTTCTGATTGAAGCTCACCTCGGACAGCAGATCGACAACATGGAAGCGCTGATGGTGCACCGCGCGCGCGAGGGGCGCACGATCCTCACGCTGATGTCCGACGACAATTTCTCGATTCTCCAGCGCAACCTCGTGCTGCGTTTCGCGCTGGTCGGCTGAAACCAACAAAAAAGGCGGCCGGAGCCGCCTTCAAATTGTCCGTGCCTGGCAGGATCAGGCGTTGAGCTTCTTGGAAATCTCGCGCTTGAGATCGCGGGCGGTGCCCGAAAGCTTGCAATCCGACGCCTTCATCAGGAAGGCGTCGAGGCCGCCGCGATGCTCGACAGAGCGCAGGCCGTTGGCTGAAACGCGAAGGCGGACGGCGCGACCGAGCGTATCGGACTGGAGCGTCACATTCACCAGATTCGGCAGGAAGCGGCGCTTCGTCTTGCGGTTCGAGTGGCTGACCTTGTGGCCAACCAGAACACCCTTGCCGGTCAATTCGCAAACACGGGACATTTCTCTACTAACCTCTCGTCACCGGATGCCGAAGCCCGTTATTCCGGGCAGGCCAGCATCCAGGGTTTGCCTCTTGGGCCGCAGCCTTCAAAGCTTTCTGGAATTCGGAAGCGAGGCCTATAGTCGATGAAGGCGGCGCGGTCAATGCGAGGCACAGGCGTGCGGCGCGAAATTTTCTGCGCGCCGACGGTCTGAACCCTTATGCAAGAGGCCGCTTGGCCTACGGATACTTTTGCGCGAATCTTGCCACGAATCAGCCACGGATTCGAAAAACACTTCCATTCGGGTTCAGGCTGCTTCTGGTCCGGGCGGACTATGACCGGCGGGCGACTTTCGGGATCGGGGACCATGCGGGAAGGAATCTCGGGTTTGTTCCATCTTTTGAATGCACGGCCGTCGTTCCAGGTGAAGCTGGCGGGTGTTCTGCTGACCTTTGCCGCAGGTATAGCGCCGGGGTTCGCGCAGGAGTTTTCCGCCCGCTACGGCATTACCCTGGCGGGACTTACGATCGGGCAGGCGACGCTTGAGGCCTCGCTGAACGGATCCACCTACACGCTCAATGTCTCCTCAGCCTTGACTGGCCTGGTCGGCGCAGTGGCGAAAGGCCGGGGTGCGGCAACCGCGAAAGGCAACCTCGCCGGCGCCGGTGTGCTGAGCAATGGCTTTTCGCTCAATGCGACCAATGGTCGCGATTCGCGCACAATCCAGGTCGCGGCCGTTTCCGGCGCGGTCCGCAATGTCGCGATCGAGCCGCCGTTCGAACTGAAGGAGGATCGCGTTCCCCTCCGCGATTCCCACAAGATCGGCATCATCGATCCGGTAAGCGCTCTGCTGATGCCGGTGCGCTCCGCCAATCCGCTCGACAAGGCCAATTGCGAGCGGCGCATTCCGGTTTTCGATGGCAGCCAGCGCTTCGATGTCGTGCTTTCTTATGCCGGAACCCGTCAGGTGAAGAGCGAGAAAGGCTATTCCGGGCCGGTTCTCGTGTGTACGGCGCGTTATGTGCCAGTCGCAGGGCATAGGCCGGAGCGCAAGGTCACGAAATTCATGATCGCGAATCGCGAGATGGACGCCTGGCTCGCGCCCGTGAACGGCGGAAAGCTGCTCGTGCCCTATCGCATCTCGGTCAAGACCATGATTGGGACGACAGTCATTGAGGCTGTGGCGTTCAATCCCGGTTCCTAAATCCGGCCGATTGCGCCGAAACGGCACCTTTCCTTAACGCGGATCATTCCTGATCGTCTTTGTCTCGCCGGTGCCGACGATGGCGGCGAAAGGTGAGACTTTCTTTATCATGCTGAAACTATAGAAGAAAAACTGATTTCCCTTTTGCGATGCGAATCACTTTTCGCTGATTCGTCGCTGCTTCGTTCCCCGCTCGCCCCAATCGTTAAGTCCGTGCAGTTCGCAAGGCGATTGAAAAAAACGAAGTATTAAGGACATTTTCTAAAGAAATCGCTTGCCCTGTTTTCGTGCTCGACTTCTGCCGTGAATCGGCATCGACCGTGGAAGAGTCGTGCTGGGTCGATGGAAAACACCATATCTTGCCAATATTCCCGGTGTCGACGATATATCTTGTGTTGGAACAAAACGTGACTCAGCAAGAGTCAATGATTCGGCCCGGATTCGTTCTCATCCCGTTCGAATAGTTTCATCTCTGCCGATTCGTGGGCGGCGCCTGTTCCGAAACGGGGCAAGGAAGGCGTGCGAAACCTCTCGCGGCGGGTTGTCCCTGTCGCGGGATCTCCCCACATTGGGAATGTGGCCCCGGACGGGGCGGGAGCGGATTGCCTATGACTGTCCCGTTCAGAGTCTTTCCCGGTTCGGCGGGCCCAGCGCATCGTCTGCGCGGCGCCAGCGTGACAGCAGTGCTCGGCCCGACAAATACCGGCAAGACCCATCTCGCCATCGAGCGGATGCTGGGACATGACAGTGGCATGATCGGCCTGCCGCTACGGTTGCTGGCGCGCGAGGTCTATAATCGCGTTGTTGCCAAGGTGGGCAAGGAAGCGGTTGCGCTCGTCACGGGCGAGGAGAAGATCAAACCCAGGAACCCGCGTTACTGGGTCTCGACCGTCGAGGCGATGCCGCGCGACGTGAATGCGAGCTTCGTCGCCATCGACGAAATCCAGCTGATCGCCGATCTCGAACGCGGGCATGTCTTCACCGAGGCACTGCTCAATCGGCGGGGGCGTGGCGAGACTCTGCTTCTCGGCGCGGCGACGGCGCAGCCGGTCATCGAGCGCTTGCTGCCGGGGGTGACGATCGCCAGTCGTCCGCGGATGTCGCACCTTGCCTTCGCGGGTGAGAAAAAGATCACCCGCCTGCCGCAGCGCTCGGCGATCATCGCTTTCTCGGCAGAGGAGGTTTACGCGATTGCCGAGCTCGTGCGCCGCCAGCGCGGCGGTGCGGCGGTGGTGATGGGCTCGCTCTCCCCGCGCACCCGAAACGCGCAGGTGGAAATGTTTCAGGCTGGTGAGGTCAACCATATCGTCGCGACCGATGCGATCGGCATGGGGCTCAACCTCGAGATCGAGCATGTCGCCTTCGCCGCCGACCGGAAATACGATGGGCGCCGCCATCGGCGGCTGTTCCCCGCTGAGATGGCGCAGATCGCCGGTCGCGCTGGCCGCGCGGCGACGGACGGCTCCTTCGGCACGACCGGGCGCTGCCCGCCGTTTGAGGAGGAATTGGTCGAGGCACTGGAGGGACACCGGTTCGAGCCGTTTTCGCTCGCGCAGTGGCGGAATTCCGCGCTCGATTTTTCCACGCTCGACAGGCTGGAACAAGCGCTGGCTCGACCGCCGGGCGATCCCAACCTCGTGCGGGCCCGCAAGGCGGAGGACGAGGTAACGCTCGAGCTCGCAATGTCCCGCCCGCTTGTGCGCGATCTCGCGACGGGCGAAAGCGCGGTGCGACGTCTCTGGGATCTTTGCCAGTTGCCGGATTACCGAAAAGTATCACCCGTCAGCCACGCCGATCTCGTGGTCTCGCTTTACGAGCCCATCATGCGGCGCGGCGCGATCGATCAGGACTGGTTCGCGAGGGAAATCAAGGCCTGCGACCGGATCGAGGGCGACATTGACGCCCTCTCATGGCGGCTCGCGCAGATCCGCACCTGGAGCTATTGTGCCAACCGGCCCGACTGGTTGCGTGAAGCTGCGCATTGGCAGAACGTCACGCGCACGCTAGAGGACAAGGTATCGGATGCGTTGCACGAGCGGCTCATGCAACGTTTTGTCGACCGGCGCACCTCCGTTCTGATGCGCCGACTGAAAGAGAACGCGATGCTCGAAACTGAAGTCAAGCCGACGGGAGAGGTGCTGGTCGAGGGCCAGTCCATCGGCCGTCTCGAAGGGTTCCGGTTCACGCCGGATGGAAATGCCGAGGGGCAGGATTCCGGTTCGCTGGAGGCCAAGACTCTGCGCGCTGCGGCGGCCAAGGCCTTGACCTCGGAAATCGAAAACCGCGCCACACGGCTTTCAACCGCGAATGACGATCAGCTCCAGCTCTCGCTTGATGGCGTCATCCGCTACATCGGCGAGCCGATCGCGACGCTTCAGGCTGGCGGCAAGCCGCTCGAACCGCGCGTGCTGCTGCTCGCGGACGATTTGCTCGCGGGGCTTCATCGCGAGATGGCGGAAACGCGCCTGAATGCCTGGGTCAAGGCGCATGTGGCCAAACTGCTCGGCCCGCTCGCCGCGCTTGAAAATCCCGAAAGTCTAGCCGGTGCCGCACGCGGCATTGCTTTCCGGCTTTACGAGCATTTCGGCGTGCTGGATCGTCAGCTCGTTGCGGCGGATGTGCGTGGGCTCGATCAGAACGCGCGCGCGGAGCTGCGCAAGCTCGGTATCCGCTTCGGAGCCTATCACCTGTTCCTGCCGGGGCTGATGAAGCCGGGGCCGCGCAGCCTTGCCGCACAGCTCTATGCGCTCCAGCATGGCGACGACCCGGCGGCGCTGCGGGACGTCTCGCATCTTGCCTTCTCGGGGCGGACCTCTATCCCGCTTGATGCTGCCATCGACAGGGAACTCTACCGCATTGCCGGATTCCGGGCGGCGGGCTCGCGCGCGATCCGCGTTGATATTCTCGAGCGTCTCGCCGATCTGATCCGCCCAGCCATCGCCTACCGGCCAGGGATGACGGAGGGCGAACCGCCCGCCGGAACCGCGGACGGCGACGGGTTCGTCGTCACGGGCGCCATGACGTCGCTGGTCGGTTGCGCGGGTCCGGAATTCGGCGAGATCCTGAAATCGCTTGGCTATCGCAGCGAGACCCGGCCTGGTCCGGCGATCACGGCCGAGATCAAACGTGTCGCGCCGCCAGCGCCGGCACCGGTCGAGGACGGCCTCACCGCGCAGGCCGGGGATGCCGGGCCGCAGCCGGATGAGGGAGTGGCAACCGCTCAGGAGGCGATGCCGGACGAAACCGAAAGCCCGGTAGCCGAAGCCCCAGTTACGGAAATCGCTGCCGAAGCCTCCGTTGATGGTGCAGCTGAGCAGGTTCCGGCCGAAACCGTTCCCGAAATCGAGGCTGCTATTGCGGCCGAGACGACCGGTCCGGTCGAGAGCGAGATCTGGCGGCTCGCCCGCCACGAACGCCCCCGGCACGAGCGTCCGCGTCATGAGCAAAACCGTCAACGGCATGGCCGGCAGAATCAGGGCTCGCAGGATCGTGGTCCGCATGCACGGCATGCCGGCGCGACGGAGGGCACGCAAGCGGGCGAGGGCGGCGAGCGGCCCAGACGCGATTTCCGACGAGACGGCGACAATCGCAACCAGAAGTTCGAGAAATTCGGGCGAGCGGCCGAGAACCGTGGCGGCGGGCGACCGGATGCGGATCATCGCCCTGGCAAGGGCGGGAAATTTTCTGGCGGCAAATTCGCCGGCGGCAAGTCCCAAGGCAACCGACCGCAGCAAGATCGCAAGCCGGAAAAGGTCGCAGACCCCGATTCGCCCTTCGCCAAACTCGCTGCGCTCAAGGCGCAGCTCGAAGGCAAGTCCTGACCTTGCAGGGACATGGGACGCCGCGGTTCGTCACCCGATGATGCCTCCGAGGCAGAAACCTGCCGGCTTGACAAATGGATCTGGTTCGCCCGTTTCCATCGGGCGCGCGAGACCTGCGCCGATCTTGTCCGCAAGGGGCATGTGCGCCTCAACGGCCGCAAGGTCAGCCAGCCCGGCGCCCCCGTCCGGGTCGGTGACGTACTGACGCTTGCATTGCCGGGCAGGACGATCGTGGTCCGGGTTGCTGGTATGGCCGAACGGCGTAGCGGAACTGATGAAGCCGCCGCGCTTTACCGGATCGTGGAACCGGCTGACGGAATTTCGGCGAAAAACGATTGATCCATTCCCTTGCCAGTCCGGGAAAACCGCATTAGCGAAGGGCCAACGAGGGTGCCCGGTCGCCCGCTTGTTTGGATCGCGCGCCCTTGATCGCGCAGATGAGAGGCAGGAGAAGCCGATGACCTATGTGGTCACCGATAATTGCATCAAGTGCAAGTATATGGATTGCGTCGAGGTTTGTCCGGTCGACTGCTTCTATGAAGGCGAGAACTTCCTCGTCATCCACCCGGATGAATGCATCGATTGCGGCGTTTGCGAGCCGGAATGCCCGGCGGAGGCGATCAAGCCGGATACCGAGCCGGGCCTCGAGAAATGGCTCAAGATCAACGCTGATTTCGCCAAGGTCTGGCCGAACGTGACGATCAAACGCGAACCACTGCCAGAGGCCAAGGAATTCGACGGCAAACCGAACAAGTTCGAGCAATATTTCTCCGACAAGCCCGGACAAGGCGACTGAACGGGATCGCGCATCGTTAACCCTTTCTTGCGTGAAGCGGGAGGCGAGGCGCCGGGTTTTTGATTTCGTGATGGAATCGTGTTATGGTCTCGCCAACAGTCGAGACAGGTAGACGCTTCCTTGCGCCTTGCTTTCCATTGAACTGACCCTTTTCTCAGGCCTGCACGCAAGCCGCGCGCGGGCCTTCGGCAGTTTTTTTGGTCTCCGGGCGTGGGTTAACATGTCCTTTCTTGCTGCAATCCGGTCGGAACTTCTCCTGAGCGGTTCCGGTCTTGCGAAATGGCGGTCTTCCGCCGCCATGATTGTCCGCCCCCGAGGGTGGACGTCTGTTTGTCCGCCTTCCGGCGGACGACAATGAGGGACAAGATGAGCACTAAGAAAACGGCGCAGCGCGATGGGTTCAAGCCGGGCGAGCATGTCGTCTATCCGGCCCATGGCGTCGGACAGGTGACGGCGATCGAGGAGCAGGAAATCGCGGGCTTCAAGCTCGAACTGTTCGTGGTCAGCTTCGCCAAGGAGAAGATGACTCTCCGCGTGCCCGTCGCCAAGGTGGCGAGTGTGGGGATGCGCAAGCTCTCCGATTCCGCCGGCATCGCCAAGGCGCTCGAAATCCTGACCGGACGCGCGCGTGTCAAGCGGACCATGTGGAGCCGCCGTGCACAGGAATACGAAGCGAAGATCAACTCCGGCGACATCATCGCCGTGGCCGAGGTCGTGCGCGATCTCTATCGGTCGGAAGCACAGCCGGAGCAGTCCTATTCAGAACGCCAGCTGTTCGAGACCGCGCTTGCCCGTCTCGTCGATGAGGTGGCTGCTGTTGACAGTTCGACCGAGACGGAAGCGATGAAGCGCATCGAGGCCAGCCTTTCGAAGGGGCCGCGCCGTGTCCGCGCCGCCGACGGCGCGACCGAGGCCGACAACGACGATGCGAGCGAGGAAGCCGCCTGATCGCGGCAAGCCTTGCGGCGAAGATCGAGAACCCGCGGCTCTCCGGCCGCGGGTTTTTCATTGTTCACGAAAATGTCAGCGACAATTGTGAACCGTTGCCACAATGCCTGCGTAGACTGATCGAAAGTCGCACAGGGAGCAACGCATGGCCCAGATCTCGGGAATTAGCCGGTCTTTCGTCCGCACGGCGATGAATGCCCCGTATCTGACGCGCGAGGACGAGCATACGCTCGCGCTCGCCTGGCGCGACAATGGGGATGAGGCGGCGCTCGCACAGCTCACCACGGCACATATGCGCCTCGTGATTTCCATTGCCGCGCGTTTCCGTAATTATGGCCTTTCACCGCAGGATCTCGTTCAGGAGGGCCATGTGGGGCTGCTGGAAGCCGCCGCGCGGTTCGAACCGGACCGCGACGTGCGGTTCTCGACCTATGCCACCTGGTGGATCCGGGCCTCGATCCAGGATTTCGTGCTGCGCAACTGGTCAATCGTTCGCGGTGGAACCAGCTCGGCGCAGAAGGCGCTGTTCTTCAACCTGCGCCGTCTGCGGATGCGCATCGCGCGCCGGGCGGAGAATGAGCCGGATCTCGACGTTCAGGGCGAGATCGCTGCGGCTGTCGGCGTGCGCCGGAGCGATGTCGCCATCATGGAGGCTCGGCTTTCGGGGCCGGACATGTCGCTGAGCGCGCCGGTTTCGGAGGACGAATCGGGGAGCGCGGATCGCGGCGATTTCTTCGCCGATACCGCGCCTCTGCAGGACGAGGTCGTGGGCAACCAGATCGATGACGAGCGCCGCTACGAATGGCTGCAGAGCGCGCTGACCGTCCTTTCGGAGCGCGAGCTTCGCATCCTGCGCGACCGTCGGCTCTCCGAGGACGGCGAGACGCTCGAAGCCCTGGGCGAGAAGCTCGGGATTTCAAAGGAGCGCGTCCGGCAGATCGAGAATCGTGCGCTCGAAAAGCTCCGCAAGGCCCTGTTGGAGCGCAATCCGCGCTTTGCCTCGTCCTTCGGCTGAGGATCAGCCGCCGATCACCTTGTAGGTGGCACCCGGCAGGATCTTATCCTCCGGGCCAAGGCCGTTGAGGAGATAGAATCGCTCCAGCGCCTGCGGCTCTTCCCGCATGTGGGCGGCAGCGATCTCTTCCGGTCGTTCGGTCGCGCCGGCGGTCACGAGGCGGATGCGGCGAGGCTGGATTGCCTTTGCCTCGTCGTCCGTCAGTTTGCGGAACGTCAGCGCTGCCTGCCGGAAGCGAGCGTCATGCGCCGGCGTGAAGTTCTGGGCGGCTATGATCAGCCGGTAGATGTAGTCACCTGATTGAAACAGGTAGACGCGAAAGGTCCAGTCAGCGCCGCGCGCAATGCCGGTCTCGACCTGGAAGCCGTTGATCGTCAAGGTCTCGATCTCGCCGACCTTCTGCCCTTCGATCGGGCTCTCGCTCAACAGTGAGCGCAAGGCCTTACCTTGCGGGATCTTGCTCGAATCAAGTCGCATTGCCTCCTTGGCGCCGGGCGTTACGCCGAGGATTGCTTGCGGCGTGTTTTCCAGCGTGAAACCTTCGGGCGCCTCAAGTGCGAATTTCAGGCGCGGATGTACGAAGCTGCGGCCGGTAATGAGCCCCTGCGCCGGATCGTCGCCAAAGACCATGCCATCGAGTGCGCCGAGCCATTTTCCGCGGTCAGCCTCGCCGACGCCGGGTGCACCATACTGTCGAGCGACGGCTATCGCGCGCTGGATGCGCTCGGGCGTCGATGGATGGGTCGCGAGAATATCGGTCTTTTCGGCGCCTTCCCTGCCATCCATCTGCACGCGCTGACGGCTCGACCGATCGAGCGCGACGAGAAAGCGCGTCGCCCCATGCGCCTCGAAACCGGCCTTGGCGATGGCGCGGACCCCGACCTCGTCCGCATCGATTTCCTGCTGGCGTGAGAAGCTCGCGAGGGCCACCCGCGATTCGTCGCGCATGAACTGGCTCGCGCCGGGGTTTTCCAGTACTTCCGACATCACGCGGCTGACCAGGATCGAACGGCTTTCCAGTTCCGCGCGGGCGAGCGCATGGCGGTTCGTGACGTGCGCGACCTCGTGCGCGATCACCGAGGCGATCTCGGCTGTATCGTTAGCGAGCGCGAGGAGCCCCCGCGTCAGATAGACGTAGCCATTCGGGAGCGCAAAGGCGTTCACAGTCGCGGAATTGAGAATGATGACCTTGAAATGCTCGTTCGGCCGGTCGGAGACGAGACGCAGGCGATCGGCGATCGCGTTGAGTTGCGACTGGACTTTCGCGTTGCGGTATTCGCCGCCGAAGCTGGCGATGAGGCGTTTGTGTTCGCGTTCGAGCGCGGAGCCGGGCGGCAGATTGGGGCCGGTTCCCGGCAGTTCGACCTTGCGGGGCTCGACCGGTGGAACCGTCAACGGATCAGTGAAGCAGCCAGCCAAGAGGGGGGCAATCGCGGCGGCTGCCAGGAGCAGACGCAGCCGGGCGCGCACGCGCGCCGACCGCATGGCCCCAACCTCCCGAACGTCTCGATGACGAAGCCTGTTCAATCTCACACGCCATCCGGTGCCGCTCGAAATCCAACATCAAGGCCGGCGCGGCGCGGCATCGACGGGGCTGATGCTTTCGACCCTGATCCGCGACAGGCCAGCGGAACCCAGAACGAAGCGGGCCACAACCCATCGCCCGCGCCATTCCGCCGGATTTGTGCCGCTGTCAACCAGAGCCTTGACTTGTTTGCGCGTCAACCCGACGGAAGGGCCACCACGAAAAGATGGCACGATGTTGACAAAATGCATCGAACGCCACGGTTTGACGCTTCTGACGCGCCACAGCGCGACCATCCGGCGGCCGGCGTGGGCGTCCCGCGCGGCTTCGATCATGCGATGTCGCGTCGCCTGCGCACGCGGCGCCCAGATGCCGCGCCGGGCGCGGATCGCGATCGCCTCGTGCGCCGCGAGCATGTCGAGACAATCCTTGCCGAGCCCTTCCGGCCAGACGGGCGTAAGGCCGTTCTCGACAAGGCCGGCCTGCAGCCAGAACGGCGCCCGGCCTCCATCCGGTTCCTGAATGAAGAGATGGGCGGGCGTCACGCCCCAGCGATCCGGGCCTGCGGCCGGCTTCCAGCGCAAGGTCTGTCCGACGGCAGCGCGCTCGAGAATCGCCGCGAGCGCCTTGCGCTGGCGCGGTTCGAGATGATCGGGCCAGACGATGCCCGCAAGGCGGATGCGAAACCCATCCGCCAAGGTGATCACGCCGCCGGCATCGACTAAAACGAGTTCGGTCTTCAGGGCATCCGCCACCTCGCAAGGCGCACCCGATGCCCGAAGGGGGACGAGAGACAGCGCGGTGACAAAAAATGCATGTTTCCACATGAGACGGGTGCAATCTCCCGGCGAATTCTGGTATCGGGAGCATAAGGTCCCGTAGCTCAGCAGGATAGAGCGGCAGTTTCCTAAACTGTAGGTCACAGGTTCGAATCCTGTCGGGATCACCAGCGGATCTTGCAGATTCGTTGAAGTCCGGGGTCAGATACCCAAGAAAGTTCATGCATAAAAAATTTGCCGGCTATCCCGCTCGCGGGCTTGTCATCGCTTCGTCATTGTTCTTTCATGCTCCCTTCAAGCGGCCCCGACATAAGGGGCAGCCTGCTGGGGTTGGTTTCCCGCTCAGGCTCCAAGGGAGGTTTATCATGTCTGTCCGTCGCTCGTTTGCCGCGACTCTTCTCGCTTTTTCCGCGCTCCACGCGGCCCCGGCCCTCGCCCAGACCGAGATTCACTGGTGGCACGCGCTGACGGGCGCGAACAACGCTGTCGTCGTCAAGCTGGCGGAGGACTTCAATGCCAGCCAGAAGGACTACAAGGTCGTGGTGACCTACAAGGGCTCCTACGCCGATACGATGAATGCCGGCATCGCCGCGTTCCGCGCCGGCAATGCGCCGCATATCCTCCAGGTGTTCGAGGTCGGAACGGCGACCATGATGGCTGCGAAGGGCGCGATCAAGCCGGTGCAGGACATGATGAAGGAAGCCGGCGAGAAGTTCGATCCGAAGGCCTACCTGCCGGCGGTCACCGGCTATTACTCGACCTCGAAGGGCGAGCTGCTCTCTTTCCCGTTCAACTCCTCGTCCTCGGTGATGTGGCTGAACATGGATGCGCTCAAGAAGGCCGGGATCACGCGCGATCAGCTCAAGACCTGGCCGCAGGTTTTCGATGCCGCCAAGAAGCTCAAGGCGGTCGGCTACGACAAGTGCGGTTTCTCCTCGGCCTGGATTACTTGGCTGAACATCGAGCAGTTCTCGGTGTGGCACAACATCCCGCTTGCAACCAAGGCGAACGGCATCGACGGTTTTGACACCGAGCTGAAATTCAACTCACCGGTGCATGTGAAGCACCTCGAGAACCTCGTCGAACTCCAGAAGGACAAGACCTTCGATTACTCAGGCCGCACCAACACTGGCGAAGGTCGCTTCACCGCCGGCGAATGCCCGATCTTCCTTACTTCGTCGGGCTTCTACGGCAATGTGAAGGCCAATGCGAAGTTCGAGTGGGCGAACGCGCCGATGCCGTATTACCCGGATGTTCCGGGTGCGCCGCAGAACTCGACCCTTGGCGGTGCTTCGCTCTGGGTGATGGGCGGCAAGAAAGCGGACGAATACAAGGGGGTCGCCAAGTTCTTCACCTTCCTGTCAGACACGGGTCGGCAGGCGAAGTTGCACACGGAATCGGGCTATCTGCCGATCACCAAGGCCGCTTACGAAAAGGTGAAGGCGGATGGCTTCTACAAGGAAAACCCCTATCTCGAGACGCCGCTGATCGAACTCACCAACAAGGAGCCGACCGAGAATTCACGCGGCCTGCGCCTCGGCAACATGGTGCAGATGCGCGATGTCTGGGCCGAGGAATTCGAGGCGGCGCTCGCCGGCAAGAAGAGCGCCAAGCAGGCGCTTGATGATGCGGTGAGCCGTGGCAACACCATGCTGCGCCAGTTCGAGCGCACCGTTTCGCGCTAAGATCGACAGATCGGATCGGGCGGCCCTTCCGGCCGCCCGTGTCTTTTCCGGGGGATCGTCATGGAAAAGCGGGTGACCTTCAACGGCAAGCTGCTGCCTTATGCCTTGCTGCTGCCGCAGCTTCTGGTGACGATCATCTTCTTCTACTGGCCGGCAATGCAGGCGGTGTGGCAGAGCTTCCTCATCGAGGACGCTTTCGGCACCTCGACGCAGTTCGTCTGGTTCGAGAACTACCAACTTCTCCTTTCGAAGCCCGACTATTACCGCACGCTGGCAACGACCCTGATCTTCTCCTCGATCGTGGCGTTCTTCGCGCTCTCGCTTTCGCTGATGTTCGCAGTGCAGGCCGATAAGGCGATCAAATTCGCTTCCGGTTACAAGACGCTGCTGATCTGGCCCTACGCGGTGGCGCCGGCGATCGCGGGCGTACTTTGGCTCTTCATGTTCCAGCCCTCGCTCGGCCTTGTCAGCAAGGCATTGCAGGCGGCGGGCTACGACTGGAACCCGCTGCTCAATTCCGGCCAGGCGATGGCACTGGTCATCATGGCCGCGACCTGGAAGCAGATCTCCTATAACTTCCTGTTTTTTCTTGCCGGACTGCAGTCGATCCCGAAATCGGTGATCGAGGCCTCGGCGATCGACGGCGCCTCGCCGACCCGCCGGTTCTGGACCATCGTGTTCCCGCTCCTCTCGCCGACGACGTTCTTCCTGCTCGTCATCAATGTGGTCTACGTTTTCTTCGACACCTTCGGCATCATCGACGCGACAACCGGCGGAGGCCCGGCTAAGGCGACGGAGACCCTTGTCTACAAGGTCTATCACGACGGCAAGCTTGGCGGCGACCTGGGCGGATCGGCCGCGCAGAGCGTCATTCTCATGGTGATGGTGATCGCGCTCACCGCGATCCAGTTCCGCTATATCGAGCGCAAGGTGGAATACTGATGCGCCCGGTGATTTGGAAGGAGCTGACGGCGGCCGAGCTTCGCGACCATGCTGAGGAGGGTTCGCTCGTCGTGCTGCCGGTTGCCTCGATGGAGCAGCACGGCCCGCATCTGCCGACGGGGGTAGATACGTTCCTGTGTGAAGCGGTCTGCCAGTTGGCGGCAGAGAAGGCGCGGGACATTGGTGTTGTCGTCGCGCCGACGCTCTGGTGCGGCATGGCCGAACACCATATGGCCTACGGTGGTACCTTCACCTTCGATATCCCGACCTACCACGCTGTCTTGCGCTGCCTGCTGACGAGCATCGCCCGGCATGGCTTCAGGCAGGTCATGATCGTCAACGGGCATGGCGGCAATATCGCGGCTATGGGCGCACTGCTGCCCGATCTGACGCGCGAAACCGGGCTCGACCTTAGGGCAACGACGTATTTCGAACTCGCCAATCCTTTCATGGCCGGTGTGCTCGACGACCAGACCGGAACCATGCACGCCTGCGAGGTCGAGACCTCGATGATGATGGCCGTCGCGCCCCGGACGGTGGTGGAAGCCAAGCTCTCCGAGGCTGTTGGCATGATGGATGCGCAGCCCGGCGCGCTGATGCGTCCGGTGGTCGCGCGCTACCGCTCTTTCAAGGATCTGACATCGACAGGCGTGATCGGCGACGCGCGCCGTGCGAGCCGGGGAAAAGGCGAAAAGCTCATGGAAATCTGCGCTCAAGCGCTTGCCTCGGCGCTGCGCGAGGCGAGGGGAGGCCGCTGATGGTCCAGAAGAAATCCATCCTCGATTTCGTGCCGCATCTCATCCTGCTCGCCGGCATCCTCGTGCTGGCTTTCCCGGTCTATATCGCGTTCGTCGCCTCGACATGGGATGCGGCGACGATTTCCAACGGCACAATGCCACTCCGGCCCGGCCCGCATTTTCTCGACAACTACTACCGGGCGATTTTCGTCGGCACCTCGTCCTCAACGCGTGAGCCGGTTGGGCAGATGATGCTCAACAGCCTCGTGATGGCGATGTGTATCTCGATCGGCAAGATCGCGATCTCGCTGATCTCGGCCTTTGCCATCGTCTATTTCCGCTTTCCCTTCCGCATGGCGGCATTCTGGATCATCTTCGTGACGCTGATGCTGCCTGTCGAGGTGCGCATCTACCCGACCTACAAGATCGTCGCGGATCTCAAGCTGCTCGATACCTTCGCTGGGCTGACCATCCCGCTGATCGCCTCGGCGACCGCGACGCTGCTTTTCCGGCAGTTCTTCATGACCGTGCCAGACGAACTGGTCGAAGCCTCGCGCATTGACGGCGCCGGGCCGATGAAATTCTTCAAGGACACACTGCTGCCGCTCTCGATCACCTCGGTCGCGGCGATGTTCGTGATCCAGTTCATCTACGGCTGGAACCAGTATCTCTGGCCGCTGCTGATCACCACGCGCGACGACATGCAGACCATCGTGATCGGCATCAAGAAGATGATCGTGACGCAGGATGCGCTCACCGAATGGCAGCTCGCGATGGCGACCGCTATCCTCGCCATGCTGCCGCCGGTCATCGTGGTGGTGGTGATGCAGAAACTCTTCGTGAAGGGCCTGACGGAGACCGAGAAATGAACAACGTCCATCTCCGCCACGTCGGAAAGGTCTACGCCGGCAATGTCGAGGCCGTGCGCGATGTCTCGATCGAGATCGACGACGGGCAGTTCTGCGTGCTCGTCGGTCCCTCGGGCTGCGGCAAGTCGACGCTGCTGCGCATGGTTGCCGGGCTCGAGACCATCACCTCCGGTGAGATCGCGATCGGCGATACGGTCGTTAACGACAAGGACCCGTCCGAACGCGACATCGCGATGGTGTTCCAGAACTACGCGCTCTACCCGCATATGAGCGTTTACGACAACATGGCCTATGGTCTGCGGAATCGTGGCACGCCCAAGGCCGAAATCGAGACGCGCGTGCAGGAAGCCGCACGCATTCTCGAACTCGGCGCGCTGCTCGAACGTAAGCCGAAGGCGCTTTCCGGCGGCCAGCGTCAGCGTGTCGCGATGGGTCGCGCCATTGTCCGCAAGCCGCGCGTGTTCCTCTTCGACGAGCCGCTCTCGAATCTCGATGCCAAGCTCCGTATCCAGATGCGCGTCGAGATCAAGAAGCTTCAGCGCTCGCTCGGCATCACCTCGATCTATGTCACGCACGACCAATTGGAGGCGATGACCCTTGCGGACGTGCTGGTGGTGATGAACAAAGGCCGGGTTGAGCAATCCGGGTCGCCGATGAGCCTTTATGAACGGCCGAAAACGACCTTTGTCGCGAGCTTCATTGGCGCACCGCCGATGAATCTTGTGCCGCTGACCGGCGGAGACATGGCGGGCCTATCGCTGTTCAGCCGTCCGCAGGGCGAGAAGATCGTTCTCGGGGTTCGCCCGGAGCATCTTGAGCTCTCGTCGCCCGGCAACGAGGGGCATCCGCTCGCGCTCAATCTCCTTATCACGGCAATGGAGGCGGTTGGCGCCGAAAGCTATCTTTATGGCGCACTTGGAGGAACGGGTCAGGAGATCATCGTCCGGGTCAATGGGGCATCCGCGGTTGCGGCCGGAGAGACGGTCCGGGTCTCGGCTTCCGCCCGCCATCTCCACTTTTTCGATAGCGTGACCGGGCAACGCATCGACCGCGATTAAAGCGTCGTTTTCCGGGCTTGTTTTCGACGAAGGGCTAGGCCTTGCCTGGCCAAATCGCTTGCAAGCGGGGGCAAACCAAAGCATGGTGGCCCTGCTTTTGAGAGCCTTTTCGGAATGGCGCGGTTGCGTAGGACATGACAGGCAAGCCCTTGCAGGACATCTCGCCTTCGACGGAAAAGGTCAGCGAATCGCATGCGCCGAATTGCTCGACATGCACGACGCGACATCTGTCGATCTGCAATGCGCTGGGTCCTGAGGAACTCATCACCTTCGACCATGTGGTGCAGCATCGCGGCTTCGTCGCGAAAACTGTCCTCTTCGAACAGGGGCAGAAGGCGGATTTCGTTTTTTCGGTTTCCGAAGGGACGATCCGGCTGTTCCGGCTTCTCCCCGATGGCCGGCGCCAGATCATCGGGTTCGCGATCAAAGGCGATTTTCTCGGCACCGCGCTGGCCGAAAAGCATGAATATACCGCGGAAAGCGTCGACCATATTCGCGTTTGCCGCATTCCGCGCTCGACCTTCCTGCAGATGCTGGACGAAAAGCCGCATCTGATGAAGAAGCTGCACGAGATCGCCGGCCGTGAGATCCACGACTCGCAGGATCAGATTGTGCTGCTCGGCCGCAAGAACGCTGAAGAGCGCGTGGCGGCCTTCCTGCTTTCCTTCCGCGAAAGGCTGGCGCGGGTCCTCACCCGATCCGTGACGATTCCTTTGCCGATGAGCCGGCAGGATATAGCCGATTATCTCGGCCTGACGATCGAGACTGTGAGCCGGACGATTTCCAAGCTTGCGCGTGACAAATTGATCGTGGTCGTGCCCGACGGCATCCGGATTCTCGACGTTAACAGGCTCATCGAGCTGGCCGAGGGCTGATTTCGAGGCATTTTTGCCCGGACAGGTCGAATTGCGACAATTTTCTGTTCACGGCGCGGCGGGCTTGATTTGCGTCAAGGTCTTTTGTGCGACGCGGGATCATGGTCCGCCAATGGCAGGGTCCGCGAATTGCGGTATCCTGACTTGCGCGCTTCGCCCGCTCCGGGGGAGGCGCTCTGGGGCAGAGGACCACGCGCATGAGCATTCCAGCAACAACACGGTCGATGAGCGCCAATGAGGTCGCTTGGTCGATTGCGGCGGCAGCGCTCGCCGTCTTTTCAGTTTACGTCGCTTCGCAGGCGACCGATTCGGGCTATGCCTTCCACGCCTATGTGTTCGCGCTTGCGGGCATCGCGGCGGTCATCGCCATCGGCAAGCGTGCCGTGGCGAACGTGGCGGTTGATCCGCCGCAGGAGATCAACGGCAAACCGAATTACAACATGGGGCCGGTCAAATTCACGACGATCGCAGCCATGTTCTGGGGCGTTGCCGGGTTCCTCGTGGGGCTCATTATCGCGCTTCAACTTGCCTGGCCCGCGCTTAACTTCGATCTGCCCTGGATCCAGTTCGGCCGTCTTCGCCCGCTTCACACCTCGGCGGTGATTTTCGCGTTCGGCGGCAATGTGCTGCTGGCCAGTTCGTTCTATGTCGTGCAACGGACCTCGCAGGCGCGTCTCGCCGGCGATCTTTCGCCGTGGTTCGTGGCGCTTGGCTACAATCTCTTCATCGTTATTGCTGGTACGGGTTATCTGCTCGGCGTCACGCAGGGCAAGGAATATGCGGAGCCGGAATGGTATGCCGATCTTTGGCTGACCATCGTCTGGGTCGCCTACCTGCTGGTGTTTCTCGCGACGATCTGGAAGCGCAAGGAGCCGCATATCTATGTGGCGAACTGGTTCTACCTCGCCTTCATCCTGACGATCGCGGTGCTGCATCTGGGCAATAACGCGACGATCCCGGTGTCGATCTTCTCGCCGAAGAGCTACATCGTCTGGTCGGGTGTGCAGGATGCGATGTTCCAATGGTGGTATGGCCACAACGCGGTGGGCTTCTTCCTGACCGCCGGCTTCCTCGCCATCATGTATTACTTCGTGCCGAAGCGCGCCAATCGCCCGGTGTATTCCTATCGCCTGTCGATCGTGCACTTCTGGGCCCTGATCTTCCTCTATATCTGGGCCGGTCCGCACCATCTGCACTATACCGCGTTGCCGGATTGGGCGCAGACCTTGGGCATGACCTTCTCGATCATGCTCTGGATGCCGTCCTGGGGCGGCATGATCAACGGCCTGATGACGCTTTCGGGCGCCTGGGACAAGCTCCGCACTGATCCCGTGCTGCGCATGCTGGTCGTTTCGGTCGCCTTCTACGGCATGTCGACCTTCGAAGGCCCGATGATGTCGATCAAGGCCGTGAATTCGCTCTCGCACTACACTGACTGGACCGTCGGCCATGTGCATTCGGGTGCGCTCGGCTGGGTCGGCTTTGTCTCGTTCGGTGCGATCTACTGCCTCGTTCCCTGGCTGTGGAACAAGAAGGGCCTGTGGTCCGACAAGCTGGTGAACTGGCACTTCTGGATCGCGACGCTCGGCATCGTCCTCTACATCTCGGCGATGTGGGTCGCGGGTATCATGCAGGGTCTGATGTGGCGTGCCTACACTGCCCTCGGCTTCCTTGAGTATTCCTTCATCGAGACCGTCGATGCGATGCATCCGTTCTACGTCATCCGCGCGCTGGGCGGCGGCATGTTCGTCGTGGGGTCGCTGATCATGGCCTACAACATCTACATGACCATCTGGTCCGGCGAGGCGGCTGAACCCGTCGCCACCGCCCAGCCGGCCATGGCTCCTGCCGAGTAAGGATGAGAACAATGTCTCTCTGGCACAAACACGCTGTCTTCGAGAAGAACTCGATCCTTCTCGCCATCGGCATCATCGTGGTGATCGCCATCGGCGGTCTCGTCGAGATCGCCCCGCTCTTTTACCTCCGTTCGACCATCGAGCAGGTGAAGGGGGTCCGCCCCTACACCCCGCTCGAGCTGGCCGGGCGCGCGATCTACGTCCGCGAGGGTTGCTATAACTGCCATAGCCAGATGATCCGCCCGCTGCGTGACGAGGTCGAGCGCTACGGCCACTACAGCCTTGCGGCCGAATCGATGTTCGACAAGCCGTTCCAGTGGGGTTCGAAGCGCACGGGTCCGGATCTGGCGCGCGTCGGCGGCAAGTATTCCGACGAATGGCAGCTTCGCCATCTCGTCAATCCGCGCGAGGTGGTGCCGCAGTCGATCATGCCGGGCTACCCCTATCTCGCCAGGGCCGAGCTTGAATTCCGCGATATCGCCAATCACCTGAAGGCCAACCGCATGGGTGGCGTGCCCTACACGGACGACATGATCGCGAACGCGCTCAAGGACATGCGGGCGCAGACCAACCCGGATGATGCCGGGGCGGCCGATCTCGAGAAGCGCTACGGCAAGGTGCAGATCCGCGATTTCGACGGCAATCCGCAGAAGGTCACCGAGGCTGATGCCCTGATCGCCTATCTCCAGGTTCTGGGGACAATGGTGGATTTCAAGGGTTACGACGCCAAGGCCAACTATCGCTGAGGAGGGAAAAATGGGCTCCACCTACGCACTCCTCGCCTCCATCGCGCAACAGCTCGGCGTGGTCTTCTTCATGACCATTTTCGCTGCGGTCGTTGCCTATGCCCTCTGGCCGAAGAACCGCGAAAAGTTCGACGCGGCCGCCCATATGCCTCTGAAGGAGGATTGATCCGATGGCCGGAAACACCGAAGAAAAAGATGTCATTACCGGTCGCACGACGACCGGCCACGAATGGGATGGCATCAAGGAGCTGAACACGCCCTTGCCGCGCTGGTGGCTGAACGTGTTCTACGCGACGATCCTGTGGTCGATCGCCTACTACGTCGTCTACCCAGCCTGGCCTGGGATCACGTCCTATACCAAGGGCATGTTCGGCTATTCCTCGCGCGCCGAGGTTGCTGTCGAACTCGATGCTCTCAAGGCCAAGCGCGCGGCTGCTGCGGCGGACCTCGCCAAGGTCGAGTTGGCGGCGATCAAGGCTGATCCGAAGCTGCTCAACCTTGCACTCGCGCAGGGTAAGGCGGCCTTCGGCGACAACTGCGCGCCCTGCCACGGCATCGGCGGTGCAGGGTCGAAGGGCTACCCCAACCTCAACGACGACGATTGGCTCTGGGGCGGTTCGCTGGAGGACATCCACACCACGCTCAAACATGGCGTCCGCTCAACGAACGACGATAACACCCGGATTTCGGCGATGCCGGCCTTCGGGCGTGACGGCATCCTGAAGAAGGATGAGATTCGCACGGTCGCCAACTATGTCGTATCGCTATCGGGCGGACAGGCGGAGGCCGGGTTCGACAAGGCGACGGGCGCCAAGCTCTTCGCCGACAATTGCGCCTCGTGCCACGGTGATCAGGGCAAGGGCAACAAGGATCTCGGCGCGCCGAACCTGACCGACGCCATCACGCTTTACGGCAACAAGCTCGACGATATCGTCGAGACTGTGACGAACAGCCGCGCCGGACTGATGCCGGCTTGGGCGAACCGTCTTGATCCGGTGACGGTCAAGTCGCTTGCCGTTTACGTGCATTCGCTCGGCGGCGGCAAGTAACCCTGGTCATCGCGTCGGCCTGACCTTGAGTCCGGCCGGCGTTTTTCGCCAAACCCCTTCGGGCATTTGAGCCCGGAACGGCAATGAAGGCGCATCCTATGTCCTCGACCGACGAAGCCGAAATCCCGCTCTACGCTGCGGCCAAGAAAGTCTACCCGCAGTCCGTGAAGGGTCTTTACCGCTCTATCAAATGGGCGGTGCTCGCGGTGTGCCTCGGAGTTTACTACTTCCTGCCGTTCGTGCGCTGGGATCGAGGACCGAACCTGCCGGACCAGGCGGTTCTGGTGGATCTCGCCAATCGGCGTTTTTATTTTTTTCCGATCGAGATCTGGCCGCAGGAAGTTTATTACTTCACTGGTCTTCTCGTCATCGCGGCGATGGTGCTGTTCCTTATGAACGCCATCGCGGGTCGTATCTGGTGTGGCTATCTCTGCCCGCAAACCGTCTGGACCGATCTGTTTCTCGCCGTCGAACGCTTCGTCGAAGGCGACCGGCGCGACCGGATCAAGATGGACGAGGGCAAGTGGGGGCCGGCAGTGCTGGCCAAGAAGGCGACCAAGCATTTCATCTGGCTGATGATTGCTTGGTGGACCGGCGGCGCCTGGGTGCTCTATTTTGCCGATGCGCCGACCTTGGTGAAAGAACTCGCGTTTGGCACGGCGCCGCTGACAGCCTACGTCTGGATCGGCATCCTGACCTTTACCACCTACACCCTTGCCGGCATCATGCGCGAGCAGGTCTGCACCTACATGTGCCCCTGGCCGCGCATCCAGGCGGCTCTGACCGACGACGAAGCGCTCAACGTCACTTATCGTTATGATCGGGGCGAGCCGCGCGTCTCGCTGAAGGAAGCGACGAAGCTCCGGGCCGCAGGCGCTCCGGCCGGCGACTGCATCGATTGTTCGCAATGCGTTGCCGTTTGCCCCACGGGCATCGACATCCGCCACGGCGCACAGCTCGAATGCATCCAGTGTGGGCTCTGCATGGATGCCTGCGACAACGTAATGACCAAGGTCGGGCGGCCGACGGGCCTTATCGCTTACGATACGGACAACAACGTCAAGGCGCGCATCGGAGGTCAGCCGGAGAAACCGTTCCATCCGGTCCGGCCGCGCACGATGATCTACGCCGCGATGATCTCAGTCGTCGGCGGGGCGATGCTGTTCCAGCTCGCAACGCGTTCAACCGCCGGCATAAGCCTGATCCATGACCGTTCGCCGCTGTACGTCACGCTGGCCGACGGCTCGGTCCGGAATGCTTATACGATCCGCCTGATCAATAAGCGTCCGGATGACCGCCCGTTCGCACTGACAGCCGATGGCCCGCTCGGCTTGAAGCTGGAACTCGTCAATGTCACGGCCACATCCGACTGGCGGCCGATCGTGACAGTTCCGCCCGATGCGACGCGCGAGGTTCGCCTGCTTGTGACGGTGCCCAAGGGTAACATCAAGGGCAAGAGCGAGCCGATCACCATCAAGGCTTCCGATCTCTTCGCCGGAGAACACGTCATTGCGAAGGATCATTTCTTCGGTCCTGAATAAGAGGCAGGAAGAGGCATGCCGTCTGGTGCGGTCTGTCTTCGCCGGGTAAGATGATGAGCTGCTGTGGAGCCTTTGTGATGCCAGTCGAACTTCGGAGCGCGACCCCGCCTCTTCCGGAAAAGCGGGGCCTGACAGGGCGACACGTCTTGTTCGCGATGATCGCGTTCTTCGCGGTGATCGGCGCGGTCAACGCCGTCATGATCTACCTCGCCATCCATACGATGCCGGGAACGACCGTGAAGAGCGCCTACGAGTCGAGCCAGACCTTCAATCGGGGTCTCGAGGCCATTGCGGCGCAGGATCGGCTCGGTTGGCAAGTGGATGTCGCGACGACAGGCCTCCACTCCAACGCGCCCCTCAACGTCCATATCCGCGACCGCAACGGCGAGGCGATTTCCGGGCTTGAGGTGCAGGTTCGCGTCGAGCGACCGACCGATGCTCGGCTCGACCGCAAGTTGAAACTTGTCGAAACCGGCGGAGGGCGTTACGCCACCGCCCTACCGGAACTGGCTGCGGGGCAATGGATCCTGATCGTCGAGATTTACCGGAGTGACAGCCGACAGTTCGTTTCCGAGCGGCGAATCGTGCTGCGGGACTGAGTGCCCGATTCCGAGGTGTCGTGATGGCCGAGACACGCGACTTTTCCGTTTTTGTCCGCGATGGCGATGGCGGCCGCGCTGCTATGGATCTCGCCGTGGAAGGCATCCATTGCGCCGCCTGCATGCGGGCCATCGAAAAAGGGCTCTCGAAAGAGCCGGGCGTTGCCGGCGCGCGCGTCAACCTCGCCAATCGCCGCGTGACGGTCGAGTGGGACAGGGACAAGTCGAGCGCCGAGCGTATTCTCGATCGCATGGATGCTATCGGTTACAAGGCTTATCCCTTCTCGAACGACAGGGCGGAGAGCGAGGAGAAGCGCGAGGAAAAGCATCTTCTGATCTGCCTCGGCGTGGCGGGTTTTGCCGCCATGAACATCATGTTGCTCTCGGTTTCTGTCTGGGCCGGCAACCTCTCGGATATCACGCCGGAGACGCGCGATTTCTTCCATTGGCTCTCGGCGCTGATCGCCATCCCGGCTGCGCTTTATTCGGGTCAACCGTTCTTCCGCTCCGCGCTGAAGGCGCTGCGGGCAGGCGCGGTGAACATGGATGTGCCGATCTCGCTCGGTGTTATTCTGGCGCTCGGCATGTCAGTCGTCGAGACGTTGAACCATGCCGAACACGCCTATTTCGATTCGGCAGTGATGCTGCTCTTCTTCCTGCTTGTCGGGCGGTATCTCGAACGTTCGATGCGCCGACGCACGCGCGCCGTCGCGGCCAATCTCGCGGCGCTCAAGGGCGAGACGGCAGTCAAGTTTGTCTCCGAAACCGAGATCTGCACCGTGCCGATCGCCGCCCTTCAGAGTGGAGATCTCGTGCTCGTGCGCCCCGGCGAACGCATCACGGTTGATGGCGCGGTCATCGAGGGGCGCAGCGAGATCGATGCGAGCCTCGTCACGGGCGAGACGCGTCCGGTCAATGCGTCGCAGGGAACTGATGTCTATGCGGGCACGATGAACCTTTCCGGCACGCTCAAGATTCGTGTGCGGGCGGCGGACGAAGGCACGCTTCTTTCGGAGGTGCAGAATCTCCTCGACCGCGCCACCGAGGTGCGCTCGGCCTATGTGCAGCTGGCGGACCGCGTTGCGCGTCTCTATGCGCCGATGGTGCATCTGACCGCAGCGCTGACGTTCGCGGGCTGGATGCTATATGGCGTGGGCTGGCACACCTCGCTTATCATCGCCATAACCGTTCTCATCATCACCTGCCCCTGTGCGCTTGGCCTCGCGATTCCCGCCGTGCAGGTGGTGGCCTCCGGCGCCTTGTTCCGCAATCAGATCCTCCTCAATTCCGGCGATGCGCTGGAGCGTTTTGCCGCTGTCGATACGGTTGTCTTCGACAAGACCGGCACCCTGACGCTGCCGGAAGCCAGCATTCTCAACGAGAACGAGATCGATCCGCGCCTTGTGGCGCTCGCGGGGCGGCTCGCGCTGGCGAGCAAGCATCCGCTTGCTGCAGCGCTGGTGCGCGCGACCGGCGCCCGCGAGCCGCTGGCGGAAACGAGCGAGCGGCCCGGCATCGGCGTTTCGGCCATGCTTGACGGCCAGCCCGTGTTCCTTGGCAAGCCCGAAGCTGCCGGTCTCGGTTTCGAGGCAGGGCGGATCGCGCTTGCTAATCCGTCCGCTTCGTTGATCGCCGTGAAACACGGCGATCTCGGTGCGGTGCTGGCGATCGGGCAGGCCCTGCGGCCCGACGTTGCCGGGGTCGTCGCCGCCCTCCGCGAACGTGGCATCCACCCGATCATTCTCTCCGGGGATCACGAGGCCGCCGTGCGAGCAGTGGCCGATGAACTCGGGATCGAAATCTGGGTGGCAGCCTGCAGGCCGCAGGACAAGATCGCCTATCTCGAACGTCTGCGTGCCGAGGGCCGCAAAGTGATGATGGTGGGCGACGGGCTCAACGATGCACCGGCGCTCGCCGCCGCGCATGTCTCGATGTCGCCGATCGAGGCGACGCATCTTGCACAGGCCGAGGCCGATGCGCTGTTCATCGGCGCGCGTCTGATGCCGGTGGTCACGGCGATTGGTATCGGCACGCGCGCGCATCGCCTGATGATCCAGAACCTCTGGATGGCGATCCTCTACAACTTTTTTGCGGTGCCGCTGGCAATTGCAGGCTATGCTACGCCGCTGATCGCGGCGCTGGCGATGTCCGGCTCGTCGATCATCGTGACCTTGAACGCCCTGAGGGCAGGGAAGGCCGCATGAACATTCTCGTGATTCTCGTTCCCTTGGCGCTTGCTCTCGGCCTGACTGGCCTTGCGGCCTTTGTCTGGTCGATGAAATCCGGTCAGTTCGACGATCTGGAGGGTGCGGCCCACCGGGTTCTCGACGACGACGATCTGCCTGCGCGCTGAAAGAAAACTCTGCATGGCGTTGCCGCCTGGCTCCCAAGCCGGGTTTTCGGCGTTATGGTCATGCTGCCGCCTGATTTGGCGGTTTGGACAGCGTTCCCGTTTCAGCCAAATCATTCGTCCGCAGGATTTCTCCCGCCGTGCTCGCGATTTTTCAACGCCCCGTCCGCCTTGCCGCCGTTGCCGTCGCTGCCCTGTTCGCCGCGTCGGTCCTTGTCCTTGCCCAACCTTCCAAGGAAACGCGCGACCAGATCGAGGCCGGCCGGCTGGAGATCGGGCAGATCGAGGCGGCACTTCAGCGCGAGACGCTCAATGATGCCCGCCTTGCCGAACTGAGAGCCCGCATCGAGCCGATCATCGGGGCCATCGAGGCGATCATCCAGCGCGAGCAGCCGCGGGCTGACGAGATCAAGGCCCGGATCGACAAGCTCGGCCCCGCGCCGGAGCCCGGCAAGGGGACGGCCGAGGGCGAAGATGTCGCCAAGGATCGCGCCGAACAGCAGAAGAACTGGAAGGAGGCCGACGATACGCTCCGCCTCGCCCGCGCGCTGTCCCTGCGGGCCGAACAGGCGAAGGAGGCGATCGCCAACCGGCGACTCCAGAACTTCACCCGCGAGATCCTGAAGCGGGGCGAATCGATCGCCTCGCCGGTGCTCTGGCTGAACGTGGTCAAGGGCGCGCCCTCCGATCTGCGTGCCCTGAACTTCGTGGCCGGACAGTGGGGCGAGGCAGTCCTCAACAATCTCGACTGGTACGAGGTGGTCCTGATCGTCGCGTTGGCGGCGGCAATGTCCTTCGGTTGGCCGCGCGCGCGCCGCTGGGTGCTCTCAGGATCACTCAGCAAGAAGCCCGTGGACGAGGACGGCGAGGTCTATGAGGTCCCCCGGCTCTCGAAGGCGCTGATCGCGATCCGCCTGGTGGTGCTGGCGGCCGCGCTGCCGGTGGGATTCCTGTTGATCCTCCAGCTCATGCTCGAATTCTTCGGGCTGGTGCCGCAGCGGGTGGAGCCGATCCTCGACAGTATCTTTTCCGCGCTGGCGCTGGTGGTTGCCGTCAGCGGGCTCGGCCTCGGCGTGCTCGCGCCGAATACAGGCTATCGCCGCCTGCTCGACATTCAGGACCGGATCGCGCGCGAGTTCTGGCATCTGCTGCGGGCGCTCGCGCTTCTCTCCGGAGCGGGCCTGATTGTGGAGGCGATCTACAAGGCCATCGTTGCCACGCTTCCGCTGACGGTGGCGACCAAGGGTGTGATCGCGGTGCTCGCGGCCTTCCTCATCATGCGGGCCATGCATCGGGCTTTCTTTGTCGGCACGGAGAGCGAGAAACCCGCTACGCCTGCCGCGTCATGGCTCGCGCCTGTCCGAATCGGAGCTTGGGGCATCGCGGTTTTCATCTTCGCCGCCGCGCTGATGGGCTATGTGTCGCTTGCCGACTTCCTCGTCGGACAGGTGCTCTGGATCGCGGTTCTGGGTCTCGCTTCCGCCCTCCTTCTGACGCTGATCGACGAATTCCTGGGGGTCGGGCTGTCGGCGGGCGGTGCCTTCGGCAGCCGGGTGCACCGGGTTACCGGTATCAAACGCAGTTCGCTCGATCAGATCGGGGTGCTGGGCCAGGGGTTCGCACATCTCCTGCTCTACATCGTCCTCACTTTCATGGTGCTGGCGCCCTGGGGCGTCGATTCCTCCAACCTGCTGGGCTCGGCGAGGGCTGCCTTCTTCGGCTTCCAGGTCGGTGGCGTCACGATCTCCATCTCGACCATCGCGTTGGCGCTCGGCCTTTTCGCCATCGGTTTCTTCATCACGCGAGCGATACAGAACTGGCTGGAGACACGGTATCTGCCACGCACCTCGCTCGATATCGGCTTGCAGAACTCGATCCGCACGATTTTCGGCTATATCGGCACGATCATCGCGGCAATGGCGGCGCTGGCGCAGCTCGGGCTCAGCCTCGAGAAGCTGGCGATTGTTGCCGGCGCCCTCTCCGTCGGCATCGGTTTCGGGCTGAAATCCATCGTCGAGAATTTCGTATCCGGCCTGATCCTGCTCTGGGAACGACCGATTCGCGTTGGCGATTATGTCGTCGTGGGTGACGAGCAGGGGCAGGTGAAGCGGATCAACGTGCGCTCGACCGAAATCCAGACCTTCGATCGAGCAAGTCTCATCATTCCGAATTCCGAATTCATTTCGGGGCGCGTGAAGAACTGGATGCATGCCGACCGCATGGCCAGGATCATGATCCCGATCAATGTCGCCTATAATTCCGATCCCCGGCAGGTCGAGGTCTTGCTGAAGGAGGCGGCACTCTCGCATCGTGAGGTGATGAGCGATCCCGCGCCGATCGTGCTGTTCAAGAACCTCGGTGAATCCGGGCTCGATTTCGAACTCTATTGCTATGTCGACGTCGACGCGCGCGGCGCAACGCGATCCGAACTGCTGTTCGACATCTTCCAGCGGCTCAACGAAGCGAAGATCGAGATCCCTTACCCCACGCGTCGGCTCGAAATTGCACAGGCCCCGGGCGAAGCCTTCAATTTCGGCGGGATCGTGCGGGAAAAATGATCATGAAGGCGAAAACGATCGTCGGTCTTGCGGTTGGCTTCCTTCTCGCCGGGTGCGCGGCCGAGCCCCCGCCGCCGCGACCGGCTTTCTATCAGGACCTGGCAGCTGGCGGGCAGCTCGACGCGGTCTCGGCGCTTTCGATCATCAATGACTATCGTCGCGCGAACGGGCTTGGTGCCTTGATCTGGGATGCGGGGCTGGCGGCAGAGGCCGAGCGCGAGGCTCGGCGCCATGCCGAGGCGGACGGGCTGCTGACGAGCGGCACGAGGGAAAGGCAGGCTGCGGCCAGAAGCTCGATCCGCCGCAGCGTTTCCGGCGGGTATCACAGCTTCGCCGATGCGTTTTCCGGCTGGCGGGGGTCGCCCGCCCACGATGCCGTTCTGCGCGAGCCGCAGGGCGAGGCTATCGGTATCGCCGCCGTGGCGCGGCCGGGCTCTCGTCACCGGGTCTACTGGGTGGTGCTGGTGCGCCGGCGCTAGAACAGGTTACTTCGCGGGCGGAAGCGGGGGTGCCTCGCGGACCAGCAGGATCGAGACGCGGCGGTTTGGCGCGAGGAACGGATCATCCGGGAACACCGGCATCGTGTCGGCGCGGCCGATGATCGATTCGAAGCGATCGTCCGGGACGCCGTTGTTGGAGAGAATATCGCGCACGGCGACGGAACGCTCTGACGACAGTTTCCAACCGGCGCCGCGTTCGGTCGATGCGCCGCGAACTGAACTCGTGTGACCGGTAATGCGGATGCGGTTCGGCATCCGGCGCAGGGTGGGAGAAATGGCTGCCAGCACCTTGCGTGTGCGCTCGTAGGGTTGAGCGGAGCCTTCGGGGAACATCGAACGTCCGTCCTGATCGACGATCTGGATGTCGAGTCCTTCCTTGGTTTCCTCGACGACGACGTTGCGCGAGACTTCTGCGATTTCCGGAAGCTCCTGAAGCGCCTGGCGCAGCGAGGCGGCCGCGGTGGTGAACGCCCGATCTGCCTGGAAGGTGCCCTCGCCCTTCGTGTCCTGCTGAATATCCTTCTTGGGAATGCCGAGCGTGCCGGCGACATCCGGCGTCACCTTCTCGACGTTCTCCAGCTTGCGACGCGGCGCGATGCCGTTGATGTCGATCATGCCGGATGTACGGGTATGGCGCTGGTTGCCGAAAGCCTCCCGCATTGAACCCGCGACCAGCGCGATTTCCTGCGTCTTCGGCTGCGAGAAGGCGACCAGCATCACGAAATACGAGAGGAGCAGGCCCATTAGGTCCGCGAAGGTGACGAACCAGCCGTGCCCGCCCGAATGCGCCGCGCCCTTCTTCCGTGCCATTGCCTTACTCCGTTACTCTCGTCTCAATGACAGGGGCCGATCAGGCGGCCTCGGCCTCCGCGAAGTGCGCCTTGTGATGGTCGGGCAGATAGGAGAGCAGCATCTCGCGGATGATGCCCGGGCTCTTCGCCTGGCGGATCTGCAGGACGCCGTCGATGATCAGCGAGCGGGAAATATCCTCTTCCTCAAGCTTGAGATGCAGCTTGTCCGCGATCGGCAGGCAGAAGAGGTTCGCGACCAGCGCGCCGTAGAGCGTGGCGAGAAGCGCCGTGGCCATGAAGGGGCCGAGCTTCGAGGGATCGGACATGTTGGCAAACATGCCGACCATGCCGAGCAGCGTGCCGATCATGCCCCAGGCCGGCGCGCAATCGCCGATCGCGCGATAGATCTTCTGGCCTTCGTCGAGATGGCCGAGGAAGGTGTCCCGGTCTTTTTCCATCGCATTCTGGATGAATTCGGCATCGTAGCCATCGACGACATAGCGCAGGCCCTGCGCGAGGAAGGGGTCGTCCACCTTGTGATTTTCCAGCGCCATCGGGCCGGACTTGCGCATGATCTCGGCGATCTTGGTGATTTCCTCGATCAGCGCGCGAGGGTCGAGCGGGCGCATCTGAAGTGCGAAGCGCATCCCCATCGGCAGGCCGTGCAGCATGGTCGAGAAGGGGAAGCGGATCATTGTCGAGGCGAACACGCCGCCGCCGATGACGATGGCCGCGTGCTCCGAGAGGTAGATACTCACATGGCCGTCCATCATCATCAGAATGATGACGGTCGCGACACCCAGAACGGTTCCGACGATGGTCGATATATCCATGTGATCAAGTCCTTCGGTCGCACGGGTGTGCGCCGCGCGATATGCGGGCCCCGAACGAACGTTAGGCGCACGAGATAAAGGAAGGGTTAAGCCTAACGGAACCCCACTCAGTTCCCGTTCATTTCTGCTCTCACATATGCCACGTTGAAATCGGCCCTTGAAGGATGAGCGATGTCGCTTCCCCGTCTCTACCTGCGCGTTCTCACCCTGCTCGGCCCCGAGACACGCCTTGCCTTCGTGCTCGTTCTGGCCAATCTCGCGCTTGCCGTTGCCCTGTTCGCGGAACCCTATCTTTTCGGTCGAATCATCAATCTGCTGACCGGGGCGGGCGGTGGCGGCAAGCCGGCTGTCGAACAGCTCCTTCCCCTGATCGGGCTATGGCTCGGTTTCGGCCTTGTCACCATTATCGGCGGGGTCACCGTGGCGCTTCATGCCGATCGGCTCGCCCATCGCCAGCGCCTCGCCGTGATGAGCCGCTATTTCGAACATGTGCTGACCCTGCCCCTGTCTTTCCATACGAGCACGCATTCGGGCCGCACGCTGAAGGTGATGCTCGATGGTTCGAGCGCGATGTTCTGGCTCTGGCTCGGCTTCCTGCGCGAACATTTCTCGGCCATCGTCTCGTTGGTGGTGCTGCTGCCGTTCACGCTCTTCATCAACTGGCGGCTCGGCCTCCTGCTCGTGGCGCTGGTGGCCGTCTTCGCGGTCTTCACGGTGCTTGTGCTGCGTAAGACCGAGGAAAAGCAAGGCGCTGTCGAGACGCATCACTCGACGCTGGCCGAACATGCTTCGGATGCGATCGGCAACATTCCGGTCATCCAGAGCTTCACGCGCGTGCAGGCGGAGCTGCAGGGCCTCCGCCACATCATCGATCGGGTGCTTGCGGCGCAGATACCTGTGCTTTCGTGGTGGGCACTGGTCTCTGTCGCGACCCGCGCGGCCTCGACCCTAACCGTCACCGCGATCTTCCTGCTTGGCACCTGGCTGCATTATCGCGATCTCGCGACCATCGGCGATATCGTCACCTTCATGGGTTACGCGACATTGTTGATCGGTAAGCTTGAAGCGGCGGTGGGCTTCGTGAATTCGATCTTCATGCAGGCGCCGAAGCTGGCCGAGTTCTTCGAGGTGCTGGACACGACGCCGCAGGTCCATGACCGGGCTAGCGCGCTCGACGCCGGCACGCTGCAAGGCGAGGTCGCCTTCGATAACGTCTCTTTCTCCTATGACGGCAAACGCACGGCCATCGCCGATCTCACCTTCATGGCGCCCAAGGGCAAGGTTGTCGCGCTTGTTGGTGCGACAGGGTCGGGCAAATCGACGACGCTCGGGCTCTTGCACCGCGCGTTCGATCCGCAATCGGGGCGCATCCTGATCGACGGTACCGATATCCGTGATTTCACGCTGCAATCACTCCGGCGGAACATCGCGGTGGTGTTTCAGGAGCCGATGCTCTTCGCCCGCACCATCCGCGAGAATCTCCAAGTCGGCCGCGCGGATGCCAGCGAAGCGGAGATGATGGATGCGCTCGAACGGGCGCAGGCGCTCGAATTCATCGGCCGGCAGACGAGCGGGCTCGACACCATCGTCGGCGAACGCGGGCGTTCGCTGTCGGGTGGCGAGCGCCAGCGGCTCTCCATCGCGCGGGCGCTGCTCAAGAACCCGCCGATCCTGATCCTCGACGAGGCGACCTCGGCGCTTGATGCCACCACCGAGCGCAAGCTGCAGCTCGCGCTCGAAGAGGTTATGAAGAACCGGACGACCTTCGTGATCGCGCACCGGCTTGCAACCATCCGAAACGCGGATCTCATCCTCGTGCTCGATCAGGGGCACATCGTCGAGAGCGGGAAGTTCGAGGAACTGGTCGCGCAAGGCGGGCGGTTCGCAAAACTCGCCGCGGCGCAATTCATGGCTGGCGCGGAGCAAGCAGCGGCCGTGAATTGAATCGTCGAGGCAAGGTCAGGCGGCTTCCTCCCGCAGGAAGTCGAGCACGTGCTGCTCCGGTACGCCCTTGGCGATAAAGCTCGTGCCGATGCCGCGCGAGAGGATGAAATTCAGCGCGCCGCGGCTGACCTTCTTGTCCTGCCGGATGGCTTCGAGAATGGCCTCCGGCGTGCCCGTTCCGCCTGGCACATCCTGAAGGCGCGTCGGCAGACCGACCTCCTGCAGATGGGCGGCGACCCGGCTCGGAACTTCCTGCGCGCAGAGCCCCAGCTTCTGGGAAAACCGGTGCGCCATCGCCATGCCGATGGCGACGCCCTCGCCGTGGACGAGACGCGCGCCGTCGTATTCCACCAAGGCTTCGAGCGCGTGGCCGAAGGTATGGCCGAGGTTGAGGAGCGCGCGGTCGCCTGTTTCGGTTTCATCGCGCGCCACGATCGCTGCCTTGGCGCCGCAGGAAATCGCGATCGCCTCCTCCCGCTCCGGCCCGCCGGCGAAGATACCGCGCCAAGCGCCTTTCTCCAGCCATGCGAAGAAATCCGGCCTATCGATCAGCCCGTATTTCGCGACTTCCGCGTAGCCGGCGCGGAATTCGCGCGGCGGCAGGGTATCGAGGATGCCGGTGTCAGCGAGCACCAGACCTGGTTGATGGAAGGCGCCGACGAGATTCTTGCCAAAGGGCGAGTTGATGCCGGTCTTGCCGCCAACGCTCGAATCGACCTGCGCCAGCAGCGAGGTCGGCACCTGGACGAATTTCATCCCACGCCGGGCAACAGCCGCTGCAAACCCTGCGAGATCGCCGATCACGCCGCCGCCGAGGGCCACCACGGCATCACCACGTTCGAGCCGGTTGGCAAGAATTGCCTCGACGGTCTTTTCGAGGAAGGGCCAGCTCTTGGTCTTCTCTCCGGCCGGCAGGACAAGCGTCGCGAACCCGAGCCCGGCTGCAGCGAGCGAGGTCTCGAGCGATTTGAGATGGTGCTCGGCGAGGTTGACGTCGGTGACGATCAAGCAGGCGCGGGCGCGTGTCGCCGCGCCGATCGCCGCGCCGGCGGCAGGCAGAAGATCGCGTCCGATCAGGATGTCGTAAGCCCTTTCGCCCAGTTCAACCCGGACATGGCGCGAGGCATGCGTGTGCGCGTTGTCTGGGGTGGTCATGGCGTCGTCTCCGTGAGGTTGGGGTCAGCCTTCGTTTCGAGCGCGGCGAGGAGCGCATCTATGGCGGCCTGCACCATGGTTTCGTGCGGGACTTCCTGGCTCAGGATCGAGGCATCGGCCTCGGCGTAGACGGGGTAGCGCACTTCGATCAGCCGACGCATCGTGCCCTCTGGATCCTCGCCCTGAAGAAGCGGGCGGTTCTGCCGACGCTGGACGCGGCGCATCAGCACCGGCAATTCGGCGTTGAGCCAGAGCGAAGTCCCCTTCTCGCGGATGCGGGCGCGGGTTTCGGCATCCATGAACGCGCCACCACCGGTGGCGATCACCTGCTGCTTCTCTCCGAGCAGACGGGCGATGACCTTGCGCTCGCCCGAACGGAATTCGGCCTCGCCGAGCGTGGCGAAAATTTCGGGAATGGTCATGCGCGCCGATTCCTCGATGGCGTGATCGCTGTCGACGAAGTGCAATCCGAGACGCTGCGCGAGGCGACGGCCGACGGCGGTCTTGCCCGCCCCCATGAGACCGACCAGCACGACATGCCGACCGGCAAGGCGCTTGACCAGAAGCGCGGCCGAATCCGGTGTGTTGGTCGAGACTTGGGGCGGGCTCGCAGGCGTGTCGGTCATTCGGGGTCCGTCCGGAAAATTCCGTCGCAACCTAATGCAAAATCCCGCGCAAATTTCTACCGCCATGTTCGAGGAACGGTCCGCGACGGACGAATTGCCGAGGCTTGCAATGCCCGAACACCGGCAACATAAAGGGAAGGAAGCGTCCGGCAGGGGCTGGACGCCAGGGCGATGTAACCGAACGATGCTGTTTCTGGGGCGAATTCTTCTGACGATCGCCGTTCTCGCCGGGCTCGCCTATGGCGCGCTCTACGCGCTGACGACATTCGTTGTGCCTGAGCAGCGTGACATCGTGATCACGATCCCGATGCCGAAATCGCCCTCCTGAGCGATGAGCGAGCGGGCCCTGCGCGCGTTTCTGGCGATGGCGGCGGCCGAGAAGGGTGCCGCCCGCAACACGCTTGACGCCTATCGCCGCGACCTCGACGACTATATTGCGCTACTCGGCGCACAGGGATCGTCGGTCGAGCAGGCCTCGGTCGCCGATATTCGCGGTTATCTCCAGTCGCTCTCGGAGGCGGGATACAAGCCGGCGACTATCGCTCGGCGGCTGTCCGCGCTGCGCCAGTTCCACGGGTTCCTCTATGCGGAGGGTTTCCGTGCCGACGATCCGAGCGTGACGCTTCAAAGTCCGCGCAAGGGCGCGAGCCTGCCGAAAGTGTTGCGCGTCGAGGATGTCGACAGGCTACTGGCCGTCGTTCAGCGTGAGGTGGCGGATGCACGCGGCTCGGTCCGCAAGGAACTCGCGTCGCTGCGTCTCGCGGCGCTCGTCGAACTCCTCTATGCGACGGGCCTGCGTGTTTCTGAGCTGGTGGCCCTGCCGGCGCAGGGTTTCGCTGCCGCGAGGAATGGCATTCTCGTGCGCGGCAAGGGTGGCAAGGAACGTCTGGTGCTGCTGACGGAGGCGGCGAAACGGGCGGTTCGCGCCTTTCGCGAAGCACTCGACGCATCGGGACAACACAAGGGATCGCGGTTCCTGTTTCCGGCAGAGAGCGAGCTGGGGCATCTGCCGCGGCAGGTCTTCGCGCGAGATCTCAAACGTCTGGCGGGTGCTGCCGGCATCAAGGCCAATGCCTTGTCACCCCACGTGTTGCGCCATGCCTTCGCGACGCATCTTCTTCAGAACGGCGCAGATCTGCGTATCGTCCAGCAGTTGCTCGGGCACGCCGATATCGCGACGACGCAGATCTACACCCATGTGCTCGACGAGCGTGCTCGGGCGATGGTGCGCGATCTCCACCCTCTCAATGACAGCGATTGAACGCCGATCCGGGACGCCTGCAGGAGCCATTCAGCCATCGGCAGGTTGCGCCGCAACGCAGGGGGGTGTATCTGCCCCCGCGGAACGGTTCATCGGCTTGCGGGCGTTTTCATGCCCGCCGGCCCAACCCCAGATGGCTCATGCGCGCATATCTCGATTTCGAAAAGCCGGTCGCTGAACTCGAAGCCAAGATCGCCGAACTGCGTGCCTTGGCCGAAAGGGATGGCGCGGCCGCCATCGGTGACGAGATCGGCAAGCTCGAAGGCAAGGCCGAGAACGCGTTGCGCGAACTCTATCAGAATCTGACGCCGTGGCAGAAGACGCAGGTGGCGCGCCACCCCGAGCGTCCACATTGCCTTGACTATATCGAGGATCTCATCACCGAGTTCACGCCGCTTGCCGGTGACCGCGTGTTCGGCGAGGATGCGGCCGTGGTCGCGGGGTTTGGCCGGTTCCGCGGCCAGTCCGTGTGCGTGATCGGGCAGGAAAAGGGTTCGGACACCGAGAGCCGCCTCAAGCACAACTTCGGCATGGCGCGCCCCGAGGGTTATCGCAAGGCGCAGCGCGTGATGGAACTCGCGGATCGCTTCGGCCTGCCGGTTATTACACTCGTCGATACGGCGGGCGCCTATCCCGGCATCGGTGCGGAGGAGCGCGGGCAGGCCGAAGCGATTGCCCGCTCGACCGATGCCTGCCTTGCCCTCGGCGTCCCGAATGTGGCGGTCATTCTCGGTGAGGGAGGATCGGGCGGTGCCATCGCAATCGCCACGGCCAACCGCGTGCTGATGCTCGAACATGCGATCTACAGCGTGATTTCACCCGAGGCGGCGGCGTCGATCCTCTGGCGCGATTCGCAGCGGGCGCAGGAAGCCGCAACGACGATGAAGATCACCGCGCAGGATCTGATGCGGATGAACGTGATCGACGTCATTGTCAGCGAACCGATCGGCGGCGCGCATCGCGCGCCCAAGCAGGCGATCGACTCAGTCGGGGCAGCGATCGATCGCGCGCTCGGCGATCTCGCTGGAATGCCCGAGGAGGCCTTGCGACATGCGCGGGCGGAGAAGTTCCTCGCCATTGGCCGCAAGCTCTGAACTTGTGCCACCGCAAGGCAGGCAGAGCGGGATTGAGTTAACGTAATCTTGATCCTATCTTCACGTTTCATGGCATGACGTGCGGCTTTGGTTTAGGGTAATGGCCTTATTTCCGCCGGTCTTCTGGTCGAAGGCGGCGCAGCGTCGAAGCGGGAAGTCTTTCGTGCAAAGGGTTCCCCAGGGGAATGGTATGAAACCGGCTGGTCTTGAGTTTTTTGGTCGTCGGGCGCTCGGGCTTGCCGCACTCGCTTCGATGGCCTTTCTCGCCGGTTGCGAGCAGGACGGTCGCCTGTCGAACAATTCCCGCCATTACGTGCCGATTTCCGCGCAAATGGAAGCGCTGATGGCTGAAAAGGGCATGAACTCCCGTCAGCCCGTTCTGCTGCGAGCTTACAAGAAGGAAAGCGAGCTCGAAGTCTGGAAGATGACCGCGAGCGGTGAATACAAGCTTCTCAAGACCTTCCCGATGTGCCGCTGGTCCGGCCAGCTCGGCCCGAAGAAGGCGGAGGGTGACCGGCAGGTGCCGGAAGGATTCTACGCCATCACCCCGGCGCAGCTGAACCCCAATTCCTCGTTCTATCTCTCGTTCAACGTCGGCTATCCGAACACCTACGACAAGCAGTTCGGCCGCACCGGTAGCCATATCATGGTGCATGGCGCGTGCTCATCGCGCGGCTGCTTCTCGATGACCGACGAGCAGATCGCAGAAATTTACGCGTTGACACGCGAAGCGTTCGGCGGCGGGCAGAAAGCCGTTCAGCTCCAGTCACTGCCGTTCCGGATGACGCCGGACAATCTCGCGAAGTATCGTGCCGACGAGAACATGCCGTTCTGGAAAAACCTCAAGGAAGGCGCGGACCATTTCGAGGTCACCAAGCGCGAGCCGCAGGTCAGCGTCTGCAATCGCCGTTACGTGTTCGATACCGCCAGCGCTGACGGCGCGGCCTGCTCGACCACGCCGGCCGACGAGGCTGTCGCGTCCGCCGTGCGTCAAAAGAATGCCCAGGACGAGCAGAGGGTCGCTTCGCTGGTGCAGGGCGGCGTGAAGGCGGTCAAGCGCGTGTACCAGGATGGCGACCAGCACCATTCCTTCAAGCACACGATCTATGCTGCGGGTATTTCAACGACGCCGGGCTCCACTGCGACCCCCGTTCCGCAGGGTGTTTCGAGGGTGGCCGAGGTATCACAGCCGGATGCGCTCGACCAAGGCGCGGTCGATGTGCCGCACGACGTCGCCAAGGGGCTTGACCGCAAGACGCTCATCAAGCGTGCGGCGGAACTCAAGGCAAAGGAATTGAACCCGACTCCGGCTCCAGTCGCCGCGCCGAAGACGAATGCCGTCGCCAATGCTCCGGCACCGAAGGATCTGCCGAAGACGACCGCAACAGCGCTCGTGGCAACCGATGCACCGAAGAAGGACGAGCCTGCGTTTTATCGCCGCTGGCTCGGTTCGCTCGGCGGGCTGAGCGCCAATTCGGAAGGGACGAGCGAGGTCGCCCCGCAGGCCGTCGAGGCGCCGCTGCCGCCGAAAGCGCCGCGCCGCTAATCGCTCGACCGAGAGTTTTTTCTAACCCCCGAAGCAAAGAAAAGCGCCGTGACGGCGCTTTTTTGCCTGCCGCGCTTAACTCAGAGCGGCTCGATCACGATAATATTGGCGTGAACATAGGCCTTCCAGCGCCCGGTTTCGGCGATGGAGGTGAGGAAGATGCCCAGTGGCGGATAACCGCCCTGCCCGGTGAATTCATGCGCGTCATCGACGAGGATGACATGGCCGGGGACAGGTGATTCGAAGATGCAACGGATTTCGGCGTTGATGGGCGAAGCAAGGTCGCCATGCGCGGTGCCGCCCGCCGAATAATGGCCGTCGAGCCAGAAGAGAGCCGGCTCCTTCAATGTCGCGACGATGCGCGGCAGCACCTCGCCCGAGTCGCCCTGATGCAGTTCGACATGGCTCTGGTCCGCGAAGCGTTCGTTCGCACGGTTGAAGTAGTCGTGCGACAGCTCTACCGAGATGGAGCGGATACCAGTTGCAGCAACCGAGGCGAGGGTATCGCCCTTGAAGGTGCCGGTTTCGACGAAGGTTTTCAGGCCATGCCGGGCGAGGTTGGTATGGATGAGGGCGCGTTTGGCCGCCGGCACCGGCGGCAGTGGCATGCCATCGGCGACCCAGCGCCAGATCTGCGCCTTGTCGCGGAAGCCCTTGAAGGTATCGAGGAGGCTCATGCCGGCCTTCACGCGAACCGGCCGTGGCAGTGCTTGAACTTCTTGCCCGAGCCGCAGGGGCAAGCTTCGTTGCGGCCGACCTTGCCCCAGGTCGTCGGATCGCTCGGATCGCGCTCGCGCACTTCCTGCGCCGGGGCGAAGCCGAGCGCCACGTTGGCCTCGGCGAACTCGTCTTCTCCGGTCATCGCATTGACGTGCGAGCCGCGCATTTCCGGCAGCTCCGGCTGCGGCGGCGCCTCGAACACGACCTCGACCCGCATGAGCTGCGCCGTCACGTGCTGGCGGAGATTGTCGAGCAGCTTGTCGTAAAGCTCGAAGGCCTCCGACTTGAACTCGTTGAGCGGATCACGCTGGGCATAACCGCGCCAGCCGATGACCTGACGCAAGTGGTCGAGCGTGACGAGATGTTCGCGCCAGAGATGGTCGAGCAGCTGGAGCACCACCTGCTTCTCGATATAACGCATCACATCGGGTGTGTTCTTCTTCTCACGCTCGGCATAGGCCTCGTCCGCGACCTTAACGAGCCGCTCGCGCAGTTCCTCGTCGGCGATGCCTTCTTCCTTCGCCCAATCGTCCACAGGCAGATCGAGCGCGAGATAGCGGCCGACATCCTCCTTGAGGCCTTCGAGGTTCCAGGCTTCGGGGTAGGCGCCTTCGGGCACATTGCGCGCGACGATATCCTCGACGACGCCGTGGCGCATGTCGGTGATGGTGGCGGAAAGATCGTCCTGCGCCATCAGCTCGCGGCGCTGCTCGAAGATCACCTTGCGTTGATCGTTCATAACGTCGTCGTACTTGAGGACGTTCTTTCGGGCATCGAAATTGCGCGCTTCGACCTTCTTCTGCGCGGTTTCCAGCGCCTTGTTGACCCAGGGGTGGGCGATGGCCTCGCCTTCCTGAAGTCCGAGCTTCTGCAGCACGCTGTCCATGCGTTCGGAGCCGAAGATGCGCATCAGGTCGTCTTCGAGCGAAAGGAAGAACTTGGTGCGACCCGGATCGCCCTGACGGCCCGAGCGGCCACGCAGCTGGTTATCGATGCGCCGACTCTCATGCCGCTCGGCGGCGATAACATAGAGCCCGCCCGGAGCCTTCATGGTCTTGGCGGGTTTCGAGCCTTTGGCAGGTTCGAGTTCGATCACCTCGCCGGCGTTGAGCACGATCTCGCGGTTCTTCTCGATCTCGGTCTTGATACGGATTTCCGCAGCCTCGCGCTCTGCGCCTTCGAGCCCCTCGGCCTCGCGTTCCATGCGCATCTTGAGGTTGCCGCCAAGCTGGATGTCGGTGCCGCGGCCGGCCATGTTGGTGGCGATGGTGATTGCGCCTGGCACGCCCGCCTGCGCGACGATGAAGGCTTCCTGCTCATGGTAGCGGGCGTTCAGCACGGCGAAGAGCTTCTCGCCCTCGGTGCCCTGATCCCCATCGAGGAGCGGCTTGAAGGCGTCGGGATCGCCGAGGTCGATCTGCTTGAAGCCGTGCGCAAGCAATGTTTCGGCGAGCGCTTCCGATTTCTCGATCGAGGTGGTGCCGACCAGAACCGGTTGACGGCGGGCCTTGGCGCGCTCGATCTCGGCGATGATCGCCTGATCCTTCTCGCGCGCGCTGCGATAGACTTCGTCGTCCTGATCGAGGCGGGCAACCGGAACGTTGGTCGGGATCTCGACGACCGAAAGCCCGTAGATCTCCTGGAACTCGTCCGCTTCGGTGCCGGCGGTGCCGGTCATGCCCGCGAGCTTGTCGTAGAGGCGGAAATAGTTCTGGAAGGTGATCGAGGCGAGCGTGACGTTCTCAGGCTGGATCTGGACGTGTTCCTTGGCTTCGAGCGCTTGATGGAGGCCCTCGGAATAGCGCCGGCCCGGCATCATGCGGCCGGTGAATTCGTCGATGATGACCACTTCCGAGATCTGCTGCTCGGGGTTGTAGCGGACGATGTAGTCCTTATCGCGCGTGAAGAGTGTATGGGCACGCAGCGCAGAATTGACGTGATGGACGAGGCTCGAATTCGCCGCGTCGTAGAGCGTGCCTTCCTTGAGGAGGCCCGCCTCTTCCAGAAGCTGCTCGACATGCTCGTTGCCCGCTTCCGTGAGATGGACGGTGCGGCCCTTCTCGTCGACCTCGTAATCCTCGGCCTTGAGTTTCGGCAGCAGGGCGTCGATCGCGTTGTAAAGTTCGGAGCGATCCTCGGTCGGACCTGAGATGATCAGCGGCGTGCGAGCCTCGTCGATCAGGATCGAGTCCACCTCGTCGACGATCGCGAAGGCATGGCCGCGCTGGCACATCTGCGCGAATTCGTACTTCATGTTGTCGCGCAGGTAGTCGAAGCCGAACTCGTTGTTGGTGCCGTAGGTGATATCGCAGGCGTAGGAGGCTTTGCGCTCCTCGTCGTCGAGCCCGTGGACAATGATGCCGACCGAGAGGCCGAGGAAACGGTAGACCTGTCCCATCCACTCCGCGTCGCGGCGGGCGAGATAGTCGTTGACCGTGACGACATGGACGCCTTTGCCGGCCAATGCGTTGAGATAGACCGGTAGCGTCGCGACGAGAGTTTTGCCTTCGCCTGTTTTCATCTCGGCGATGTCGCCGTCGTGTAGCACCATGCCGCCGATTAGCTGCACGTCGAAATGGCGCTGGCCGAGCACGCGCTTGGCGGCCTCGCGTACGGTGGCGAAGGCAGGAACCAGCAGATCGTCCACCGTCTTCCCGCCCTTTGCGATCTCTTCCTTGAAGGTTTCGGTGCGCGCCCGCAGCGCGTCATCCGAGAGGGCTTCCAGCTCCTTTTCGAGGGCGTTGATCGCGGCGACCTTCGGGCGGTAACCCTTGAGGCGGCGGTCATTGGCGGAGCCGAAAAACGTCTTGGCGAGCGCGCCGAACATGAAGTCACATCCTTGTTCTCGCCCTGGGGCGGAGGAGAGAGAACGCCACGCAAGGCATCGGTGCCCGCGCCGGATCGTCCTTGAGCCGAAAAACCGGCGAAACTGTAGCGGGACATAAGGATCGGGGGGGCGGATTGTCAATGTTCCGCCCTCCCGGTGCGTGCGCGAAAGCACGAAAACAGCATCGGAAATTCGCATCGGACGCCATGCCGCCCCCCTCGCCAAGCGTCGGGAAACGGTTTATCGAACGAAACCGAAAGCCGCTTCGTTTTCTCCGGTCCCGGCGGCGACCGAATCTTCCGGAGTGGCCATGCCGATCCTTCCCGCGATGTCGATCAATCTTCTCACGCGCAAGCTTGCGCTCGCGGCCCTGTTCGGCGTCGCGCTGGCCGTTTCCGGCCCCGCGATGGCGCAGGGGAAGGTGCTGGCGACGGTCAATGGCGAGACGATCACCGAGGGTGATGTCGAGATCGCGATGGAAGACGTCGCTGCTGAATATCCCAACGTGCCGGCGGACAAACTCAAGGAGATGACCCTCGATTTCCTGATCGAGGTCAAGGTCGTTGCGCAGAAGGCGAAAGCGGAAAAGCTCGATCAGGCCGATGCTTTCAAACGAAAGCTCGTCTATGTGCGTGACCGCGTCCTGATGCAGCAGCTCCTGCTCAACAAGGCCAAGGAAGCTACCGGCGACGCGGCGCTCAAGACGTTCTTCGACGAGCAGATCAAGCAGGTGAAGCCGGTCGATGAGGTGCGCGCGCGCCATATCCTCGTCGAGAAGGAAGAGGATGCGAAGACGATCCACAAGCGTGTCAAGGCCGGCGAGGATTTCGCCAAGATTGCCCAAGAAGCCTCGAAGGACCCCGGTTCGGGCAAGGAAGGCGGCGACCTCGGCTTCTTTACCAAGGAGCGTATGGTACCGGAATTCGCCGAAGCCGCATTCGCGCTGAAGCCGGGCGAGATTTCCGAGCCCGTGAAGAGTCAGTTCGGCTGGCATATCATCAAGGTCGAGGAGAAGCGCATGAAGCCGCTGCCGAGCTTCGATCAGGTCAAGGAACGGATCGCCCAGGCGCTTGCCGGCAAGGCGCAAACGGATTTCCTCAAGAGCTTGCGCGATGGCGCGAAAATCGAAAAGACCGAAGCGGTCAAGCCGGCCGAACCCAAGCCGGCCGAGCCGAAAAAGAACTGATCCGGAGCGCGTGATGGCTGGCAAGTCCGTTCCCGTTTCTCCGCTTGCGCCGAAGCGCTTCCCGAAAATGCCGGCGGTCGAGGGCGTCGCCTTCGCGACCGCCGAGGCCGGCATCCGCTACAAGGGGCGGACCGACGTACTGCTCGCGGTGCTCCCCGAGGGCACGACGATGGCCGGCGTGTTCACGAAGTCGAAATGCCCCTCGGCGGCGGTGGATTGGTGCCGCGACATTCTCAAAGGCGAAAAAGCCCGCGGGCTTGTCGTGAACTCCGGCAATGCGAATGCCTTTACCGGTCTTAAGGGCCGCGAGGCGGTGAAGCTCACGGCCGAGATCGCCGCAAAGGCGCTCAGGTGCAAGCCGGAGGAAGTCGCGCTGGCCTCGACCGGCGTTATCGGTGAACCGCTGGATGCGACGAAGTTCAACGGCGTACTGGCCGATTGCGCGAGTCGCGTGAAGGCGGACGTGTGGCAGGATGCCGCCCGCGCCATCATGACGACCGATACCTTTCCCAAGGGGGCGGTCAAGAAGGCGAAGATCGGCGAGACCGAGGTCACGATCTGCGGTATCGCCAAGGGCGCAGGGATGATCGCGCCGGATATGGCGACGATGCTTTCCTTCGTGTTCACCGATGCCGCCATCGGCGCGGAGGCGCTTCAGGCGTGCCTTTCGAAAGGCGTGAAGGACAGCTTCAATGCTGTGACGGTCGATAGCGACACCTCGACCTCCGATACGCTCATGCTGTTTGCGACCGGCGCGGCGAAGAAGCGCGGGCAGGCTCCGGTGAACGACGCTGGCGATCCGCGTCTCGCAGGCTTCAAACGCGCGCTCAACAAGCTGCTGCTCGATCTTGCGACGCAGGTCGTCAAGGACGGCGAGGGCGCGCGCAAGTTTGTCGCCGTCACGGTCGAAGGCGCGACCTCGAAAAAAAGCGCCAAGCGCATCGCGCTCTCTATCTCAAATTCGCCGCTCGTGAAGACCGCGATCGCCGGCGAGGATGCGAACTGGGGCCGCATCGTCATGGCCGTCGGCAAGGCGGGGGAACCCGCCGAGCGCGACCGGCTCGCGATCTGGTTCGGGCCGCATCGCGTCGCGGAAGCGGGTGCGCGCGACCCCGCCTATTCCGAGGCCGCGACCTCTGACTACATGAAGAACGAGCGCATCGATGTGAAGGTCGATATCGGGCTCGGGCGCGGCAAGGCGACGGTCTATACCTGCGATCTCACCAAGGCTTATGTCGAGATCAACGGAGACTATCGCTCTTGAGGCTGCTGCTCGTCGTCGCTGCGGCGCTTGTCGATGCCGACGGGCGTGTGTTGATCGCACAACGGCCGGAGGGCAAGCAGCTCGCGGGGCTCTGGGAGTTTCCTGGCGGCAAGGTCGAGGCCGGCGAGCGGCCGGAGAACACCCTTATCCGTGAGCTTGCCGAGGAATTGACGATAACGGTTAAGGAGCCTTGCCTTGCACCGCTGACTTTCGCCAGCCATCGTTATGAGGATTTTCATCTCCTCATGCCACTCTATGTCTGCCGTCGCTGGGAAGGATCCCCCGTGGCGGTGGAGCATCAGGCGATCCGATGGGTCAAGCCGGCGCGGTTGAGGGACTACCCGATGCCGCCGGCGGACGAGCCGCTCATCCCGGCCCTCATCGATCTCCTGTAGGACACCGGCACAGCCGGAGGGAGCGAGATGAAGGCAGTTCTGCGACGCTTCGCGCGCGACGAAGAGGGCGCTACCGCGATCGAATACGCGATGATCGCCACCATGATCGCTGCGGCTCTGCTCGCCGCCTGGCCGGGCTTCTACGACGGCTTCATGGCCTCATGGACCAATGCCGGCCAGGTCATCCGCGATGCAGTGAAGTAGTCTTCATGTTTCCGACGGTTTCAGCGCGTCCGCGAGGCGCATCTTCGCGCTGCCCGGCTTCAGCGGCTGCTGCTGGCTCGCATGCGGCGCCCAGCCCGAAATCCAGATGATTTCGAATGTTGTGCGGATGCGGCCATCGGGGTCGGCGAATTTTTCGGCATAGAGTTCGGCTGTGCGGGCGATAATCGCACGGGTGAGCGGGGGTTGCCCGGCCCGATTTAGCGCGAGCGCCGTCGCGCCCATCGCGCGCAGGTCACGGATGAGGCCGAAGGGCGAATCGTAGCGCACGGTCAGCCGTTCGCTGTCCACGACCGGCAGCGCGAAACCGGCGCGCTGGAGCAATTGCCCGGCAGCACGGACATCGATCATGGGGAAGACGCGCAGGCCCGCCGCACCGCGAACCTCGCTCTCGGCCTGCATCAACGCATCGCGCAGTTCGGCAAGCGTATCGCCGCCGGGGAAAGCCGCGATCAGCATCCCATCCGGCCGCAGAGCACGACGGAAACGGGCGAGCAACCCCGGCAGATCGTTGATCCTGTGCAGGCTCATGCCCGAGGCGATGAGGTCGAACCCGCTCTCGCCGGCATCCGGCAAGGCGGAAGGATCGAGCGTGCCTTCCTCGGCGAGGCGTGCGATATCGCCCGCAACCTTGCCGCTGCGCGCCAGACCTTGCGAGAAGCGGAAATCCGGAGTCGCGAAATCGAGCGGTCGCGCGAAGGAACGCAACACCGGCGAGAGGCGCTCTACGAGATCCTCGGTCATGCGGTCGATCAGGAAGGATTCGAAGCCGTGCCGCCGCGCGCGCTCGTCGCCGCGCCGCGCCTTGACGGGATCGAAGAGTTCGGGAACCTGATGGGCCATGACAACCTTGTGCAACGAACCGGAACCGAATGGTAATTCCGCCCATAGCATCGCGGAGGCGGAAACCGAAGCCGCTTCCGGCGGCCTTGTTTGGTGGAAAAATCTGTTCTCCCGCTTCGGCAGGGAAGCGCTCGCGCTCGTCTATCCGCCGCAATGCATGGCCTGCGAGACCGCCACCGCCGATCCGCACGCGCTGTGTGCGTCGTGCTGGGCGAACCTGCCACTGATTTCCGCGCCGTTCTGCGAACGGCTTGGTACGCCCTTCGCCATCGATTTTGGCCCCGGCATGCTCTCGCCCGCCGCCATCGCCGATCCACCGCGCTTCGATCGCGGACGGGCGGTCGCGCGACATCAGGGACCTGCCCGAGACCTTGTCAGCCGGTTCAAATATGGCGAACGGCTCGATCTCGCCCGGTTGATGGCACGGATGATGGCGCAGGCCGGACAGGATATCCTTCCTGAGGCCGATGTGATCGTGCCGGTGCCAATGCACCGGCTCCGGCTCTGGCGACGACGCTACAATCAGGCTGCGCTTCTGGCCCAACTCGTTGGCCGCGAAAGCGGCGTTGAGGTCGTGTTCGACGGGCTGGAGCGTGTGAAGCGCACGCGGGCGCAGGTGGGTCTGCGCCGCAACGAACGCCAGCAGAATCTCGTGGGCGCCTTCGTGGTGCCGGAAAGGCATATAAGCCGCTTCGAGGGACATCGCGTGGTTGTGATCGACGATGTGCGCACGACGGGTTCAACTTTGAACGCCTGCGCCCATATCTTGCGAAAGGCGGGTGCGGCCCGCATAGACGTGCTGACCTTTACCCTCGTCTGTGGTGGCGAGGATCAACCCTGAACGCGAGACCCAATGCCCGAGATCGTCGTTTATTCGAAATCCTATTGCCCCTACTGCCAGGCCGCGAAGGCGCTGCTGACCCGCAAGGGCGCGGCCTTCACCGAGATCGACGTCACGACGGACCCCGAAGGCCAGCGGGCGATGGCGAGAAAGGCCAACGGCCGATCGACCGTGCCGCAGATCTTCATCGACGGCCAGCATATCGGTGGATCGGACGACCTGCATGCGCTCGATGCGCGCGGCGGGCTTGATCCGCTGCTTAAAGCCTAGGACAATGGCGGCATGAAACCGTTCCGCGCCGCGACCCTCCAGATGCGCACGACCCGCTCGGTCGCGCGCAATATCGATGATCTCCTCGCTCTTGCCGGGCAGGCGATCGACGAAGGGGCGGTGTTCGTGCAATCGCCAGAGATGTCGAATATCCTCGAACGCAGTCGCGCGGCGCTGTTCGACGCGATCCGGGACGAGGTTGAAGATCCGATGCTCGCTGCCGCGCGCGATTTCGCGCGTGCGAAGCGCGTCACGTTCCATCTCGGCTCTCTTGCGGTGAAAGCGGATGAAAAGATCGCCAATCGCGGGTTCCTGGTGGGGCCGGACGGCGAAATCATCGCGCGTTACGACAAGCTGCATCTCTTCGATGTCGATCTGCCGAACGGCGAGAGCTGGCGCGAGAGCGCGACCTACACCGCCGGGAAATGTGCGGTCATGGCGCCGTTCGGGGATGCGGTTCTCGGCATGGGAATCTGCTACGATCTGCGTTTCCCCTACCTGTTCCGCGCGCTGGCCGAGGCTGGGGCCGATGTTCTTACCGCGCCGGCCTGCTTCACCCGGCAGACGGGCGAGGCGCATTGGACGGTGCTCCAGCGCGCGCGGGCGATCGAGACCGGTTCGTTCATGATTTCCGCCGCGCAAGGCGGCACGCATGAAGACGGCCGGGAAACCTACGGGCATTCGATCATCGTCGACCCCTGGGGGCGCGTGCTCGTGGAGGGTGGTGATGCGCCGGGCGTCTTCATGGCGGAGATCGATCTTGCGAAAGTCGCCGAGGCGCGCCAGCGCATTCCGACGCTGAAGCACACCCGGCAGATTGAGATCGCACGGGCAGGTTTTCCGCCGCAGAAAGCCGCCGAATGATCAGATACGCCCTCCAATGCACGGCGGGTCACGGATTTGATAGCTGGTTCCGCGACAGTGCCGCCTTTGATGAACAGGCGAAACGCGGATTGATCGTCTGTCCGGAGTGCGGTTCGGCGAAAATCGAAAAGCAGATCATGGCGCCGGCGGTGACCGTGAAGGACGAAAAGGCCGTTTCGGCTCCACGCCCAGTTGCGATGATGGGTGAAAAGGAGCGCGAGATGCGGGCGATGCTGCGCGCGTTCCACCGGCACCTCAAGGAAAACGCGCAGGATGTCGGCGCAGGCTTCGCCGACGAGGCTCGCAAGATCCATTATGGCGAGACCGAAGAACGGGCGATCTATGGTCAGGCGAGCGAGGAGGATGCACGAGCACTCCACGACGAGGGCATTGAGGTGATGGCGGTGCCGGTGTTGCCCGACGATCGGAATTAATCCGGCTTCGTGGCGCTCACGAGATAATTGACGTCGCAATCGTTCGAAAGACGCCAGGAATCGGCGAGCGGATTGAACACCATCCCCGCTCGTTCGTTGGGCTGCAGGCCCGCCTCGGCGAAGGCCCGATCGAGTTCATCTGGCGTCACGAACTTGTTCCAGTCATGCGTGCCAACGGGGAGCCAGCGCAGCACGTACTCCGCACCGAATATCGCGAGCGCATAGGCCTTCAGCGTCCGGTTCAGCGTCGAGGCGATCAGCATCCCGCCGGGCTTCAGACGTTTCGCCGCTTCCGCGACGAAGGCCGGCACGTCCGGCACGTGCTCGACGACCTCAAGCAGGGTGATCGCATCGTAGACAGGTGTATCGGGCAGTTTTTCGATCGGTGTCGCGCGGTAGTCGATGGTCAACCCTTCAAGCGCGGCATGGGATTTTGCGGCTGCGATATTTTCCTCCGCGAGATCGATGGCAGCGACCTCGAACCCCAATCGCGCCATCGGCTCGGCCACGAGCCCGGCCCCGCAGCCGATATCGAGCAGGTTCAGCCCGCCAAACGGCTGCATGCTCTTGCCGTCGCGGCCGAAATGCGCTGCAAAAGCTTCCTTGAGGAAACCGATCCGCATGGGGTTGAGGCGGTGGAGCGGCTTCATCGGCCCGTTCGGATCCCACCACGACGCTGCAAGCGCGTTGAAGCGGGCGATCTCGTCCCTGTCGGCGAGAGGAGCCTCTTGCTGCGTCGAAGCCGGCATCTGAAACCCTCCTGGAGGGCCATCAAAACCAAGGCATGGATTGACCTTAGGCCCTTACGCCTTCTATACGCGCGCGGACCCGTTTTGCCAGCCCGAAAGCGTTCGGCGCGGCTTTGATGCTTGCGAAGGCCACGATGCAAAGTTCCTCTTCCCGCCCCCGGCTCGTGATGAAGTTCGGCGGTACCTCGGTTGCGACTGTCGAGCGCATCAAGAATGTGGCGCAGCACGTCAAGCGCGAGGTCGAGGCTGGCTATGACGTTGCGGTCGTCGTCTCCGCGATGTCGGGCAAGACCAACGAACTTGTTGCCTGGGTGAAGGAAGCGTCACCGCTCTACGACCAGCGCGAATACGATACTGTTGTCGCTTCCGGTGAGCAGGTGACGAGCGGGCTACTTGCGATCTGCCTGCAGGCGATCGGGCTCAAGGCCCGCTCCTGGCAGGGGTGGCAGATCCCGCTCCGGACCGATGCCCAGCATGGCTCGGCCCGCATCGGCGAGATCGACGGTTCCGGTGTTCTCCGCAGTTTCGTGGAAGACGGCGCCGTTGCGGTGATCGCCGGGTTTCAGGGGATCGAGCCGAAGGCCGGGCGCATCGCGACACTGGGCCGCGGCGGTTCGGATACCTCGGCGGTCGCGGTCGCCGCGGCGCTGAAGGCCGAGCGTTGTGACATCTACACCGACGTTGACGGTGTCTACACCACCGACCCGCGTATCGTTCCCAAAGCGAAGCGGCTCGACAAGGTCGCCTTCGAGGAAATGCTGGAAATGGCCTCGCTCGGCGCCAAGGTGCTTCAGGTGCGCTCCGTCGAGCTGGCGATGGTGCACAATGTGCGGACCTATGTCCGCTCGAGTTTCGACAATCCCGCCCAGTCGTCGCCGGGCACGCTGATCTGCGCTGAGGAAGAAATCATGGAACAACCGGTTGTCACGGGCATCGCCTATTCGAAGGACGAGGCGCAGATCACGCTGCGACAGGTGGCCGACAAGCCGGGCGTCGCGGCGGCGGTGTTCGAGCCGCTCGCCGACGCCTCGATCGTCGTCGACATGATCGTCCAGAACGTCTCGGCGGATGGCAAGACGACCGACATCACCTTCACTGTGCCTTCGGCCGATTACGCCCGCGCGATGGATGTGATCGAAAAGCGCAGGGACGAGATCGGCTACGAACTGCTTCAGGGCGTTCAGGACGTGGCGAAGATTTCCGCCATCGGCGTGGGGATGCGCTCCCATGCGGGTGTCGCCGCCAAGGCCTTCAAGGCGCTCGCGGATCGCGGCATCAATATCCGCGCTATCACGACCTCTGAAATCAAGTTCTCGGTGCTGATCGACGTTGCCTATACCGAGCTTGCGGTGCGCACCCTGCACTCACTCTATGGTCTCGACGCGGCCTGAACCAGGCCAGCATACCGCATTAAATCCGCAGTCGAATCGCGGCCGGCCTGCCTGCCTTCACGACAAGGCTTGCGTGCCGGCCTTCCGGCATTGTAGCTCAAAGGAAAGGGCCGGATTCTTGTCCGCGCCTGTACCGTGGACGGGTGGCTCAGGCGCCCGCTGCTGGCATGGGAAAGGATGCTCGTATGCGTGGAGCCCTCGGCGGTCCCCGCGTTCTGCTGCGCCGTTTGCGCGAGGTGATGAGCGAGCCCGCCAGTGCGCAGGGGCGGCTTGATCGCATCGTCGTGCTTATCGCGAGCAACATGGTCGCCGAAGTGTGCTCGGTCTACGTCACGCGCGCCGACAACACGCTCGAGCTTTATGCCACCGAAGGCCTGAACCGAGAAGCCGTCCATCAGACGACGATGCGGATGGACGAGGGCCTCGTCGGTCTTATCGCACGCGAGGCGCAACCGCTCTCGCTTTCCGACGCGCATCAGCACCCCGCATTCTCCTACCGGCCGGAGACGGGCGAAGAGATCTACAACTCGTTCCTCGGCGTGCCGATCCTGCGCGGCGGCAACGCGATCGGCGTTCTCGTTGTGCAGAACCGCGCCGCGCGCGTCTACACGGACGAGGAAGTCGAGGCGCTCCAGACCACCGCGATGGTGCTCGCGGAGATGGTCGCGGGCGGGGAGCTTGAGGCGCTCGCGCGACCCGGTAGCGGTGGCACTGCCATCCGAAGGTCTCTCCAGCTCAAGGCTGAACCGGTTTCTGAAGGCATCGGGCTTGGCCATGTGGTGCTGCACGAGCCGCGCGTCGAGATCAAGAATCTCGTTGCCGACGATCCGGAACTGGAATCCCGACGCTTGCAGGAGGCGCTGGAGCAACTCCGTGCTTCCATCGACGATCTGGTCGATTCGGGCGGGCTCAGCCATGCCGGCGAGCATCGCGACGTGCTCGAAACCTTCCGCATGTTCGCCAACGACCGCGGCTGGATACGACGCCTGCAAGAAGCCGTGAACACCGGTCTTACGGCTGAGGCGGCGGTTGAGCGCGTGCAATCGGACGTCCGTGCTCGCCTGCTTCGCCAGACCGACCCCTACCTGCGCGAGCGACTGCACGATCTCGACGATCTCGCGAACCGGCTTCTGCACCAGCTCACCGGCACGGCCTTCACGCTTGCGGCGGAAAACCTGCCCGAGAACGCGATCCTCGTCGCCCGGGCGATGGGCCCGGCAGCGCTGCTTGAGTACCAGCGGCTTCGGCTACGCGGTCTGATCCTGGAGGAGGGCGGTTCCACGAGCCATGTCGCGATCGTTGCCCGCGCACTCGGAATTCCCGCCGTCGGAAAGGCGGAGGGAATCGTCGGCCTCGTCGAACCGGGCGATGCCATCATTATCGACGGCCATGCCGGCGAGGTGCAGATCCGCCCGCAGCCGGATGTGCAGACGGCTTACGCCGAGCGGGCGCGGCTGCGCGCGCGGCGGCAGGAGCAGTATCGCGCGCTGCGCGACAAGCCTGCCGTGACGCGGGACGGAGTTGCGATCGATCTCCAGCTCAATGCGGGGCTTCTCGTCGATCTTCCCAACCTCGATGAAACCGGCGCTGCGGGCGTAGGTCTCTTCCGGACCGAGATTCTGTTCATGGTTGCGCCATCTCTGCCGCGTGCGCAGCAGCAAGAAGCGCTTTACCGGACGATCATCGATATCGCGGGACGGAAACCCGTCACCTTCCGCACGCTCGACATCGGCGGCGATAAGGTGCTGCCGTATCTGAAGAAGATCGAGGAAGAAAACCCTGCGCTCGGCTGGCGCGCGGTGCGTGTGGGGCTCGACCGCCCGGCGCTGCTCCGCACCCAGTTCCGCGCGCTGCTCAACGCGGCGCAGGAACGCGAACTCCGGATCATGCTGCCGATGGTGGCGACGGTTGAGGAGTTCGAGGCCGCGCGGTCAATGCTCTTGCGCGAACGCGAGCGGCAGAAGCGCCTCTCGCAGGCCGCCCCGAAACAGGTGCAACTCGGCGTGATGCTGGAGGTGCCCTCGCTGCTGTTCGACCTCGAGCGGATCATCGATCGGGTCGATTTCATCTCGATTGGCACCAACGACCTGATGCAGTTCATGTTCGCGGTCGATCGCGACAATACGCTGGTCTCGACGCGGTTCGATCCGCTGCACCCCGCTTTTCTCCGGGCGCTGGGGCGCGTTGCCACGCTCGCTAACGAGCGCGGCAAACGCGTGAGCATCTGCGGGGAAATGGCCGGCAAGCCGTTGGAAGCGATGGCGCTGCTGGGGCTCGGTTTCCGCTCGTTCTCGATGTCTCCCTCCGGCATCGGCCCCATCAAGGCACTGGTCCGCGCCATCGACGTGAAGGCATTGGAGGAATTCGTGGCGACGCGGCTCGCGGAAGGCGTCGAGGCCGCGCGGATGCGCGCGGATCTTGCCGATTTCGCCAGCACCAAAGAATTGTCGTTCTGAGGCCGATCAGCCGTGAGCGCGATTCTTTTGCCCGAGGACAAGCTGGAGGCGATTCTCGCCAAGGAACATGCCGTCAATCGCGAATTGCAGGTGACGACGGATTCCGTCGCTATTGTTTCGCTGAGCCGGGAGGCTTCCGCGCTGGCGCCCGTGGTTGAGGCGATCCGGACCTGGCGCCGCGCGATCGCGGAGCTTGCAGAGGCCGAGGCGCTTCTCGATGATCCCGCGAGTGACGGCGAGATGCAGGCGCTGGCGCAGGACGAGATAATCCGACTTGAGGCAGAAACTGAACGGCTGGCGAAGGAAATCCGTATCGCGCTTCTGCCGAAGGATATGGCGGATGACCGCTCGGTCATTCTTGAAGTGCGTGCTGGCACGGGTGGTGACGAGGCGGCGATCTTCGCCGGCGATCTTTTCCGCATGTATGCCCGTTATGCCGAGTTGCGCGGCTGGAAGGTCGAGGTTTCGTCGGCCTCCGAGGGTACGATGGGTGGCTACAAGGAAATCATCGCCGAGATTCGCGGCGAGGGCGCTTTCGCACGACTCAAGTTCGAATCCGGCGTCCATCGCGTCCAGCGCGTGCCGGCGACCGAAGCTTCCGGGCGCATCCACACCTCGGCGGCGACGGTTGCCGTGCTGCCGCTCGCGGAAGAGGTCGATGTTGCGATCAACGAGGCGACTGATCTCCGGATCGAAACGATGCGAGCGCAGGGCGCAGGCGGACAGCACGTCAACAAGACCGAGTCGGCGGTGCGGATCACCCATATCCCGACCGGGCTCGCCGTGCTGGTGCAGGACGAGCGCTCCCAGCACAAGAACAAGGCGCGGGCGATGGATATCCTGCGCGCGCGCCTGTTCGATATGGAGCGCCAGCGGCTCGACTCCGCCCGGGCCGCCGACCGCAAGACCCAGCTTGGCTCCGGCGATCGCTCGGAACGCATCCGCACCTATAATTTCCCGCAAGGCCGGGTGACGGATCATCGTATCAACCTCACGCTCTACAAGCTCGATTCGGTGATCGAGGGTGGCGGGCTTGACGAGCTGATCGAGGCGCTGATTACCGATCATCAGGCGCGGCTTCTTGCGGGAGAGGATGCGTGATGCTCGACGCCGCGCTCTTGTTGCGGGCCGCGCTCGACGCCATCACGGGGCAACTCCGGGATGCAGGAATCGAGGAGCCGAAGCGCGAGGCGCGGTTGCTCGCTGCTGGAGCGCTCCGCCTTTCGCTCTCCGATCTCATCCTGCGGGAGAACGAACCGATCGGACCGCATGCGCCTCGGCTTGCGGATTGGCTGGCGCGCCGGCTTGAGCATGAACCGGTTTCGCGGATGGCGGGGGAACGGGAATTCTATGGCCTCACCTTGCACCTCAACAAGGCGACGCTTGATCCGCGCCCGGACACAGAAACCCTGGTGGAGGCCGTGCTGGCGGAAGCGCAGGGAGAGGGATTTGGGTCGGCGCCGCGTATTCTCGATCTTGGCACCGGTACCGGCGCGATCCTGCTCGCGCTGCTCTCGGCGCTGCCAGCGGCGACCGGACTCGGCGTTGATATCGCGCCGGAGGCAGTCGCCGGTGCGGCGGCCAATGCCCGCCGTCTCGGCCTCGATACCCGTGCGGCGTTTCGCAGTGGCGATCTCTTCGAGGGGCTGGCGGAAACCTTTCCGATGATTGTCTCCAACCCGCCCTACATTCCCAGCAAGGATATTCCGGCGCTCGATCCCGAAGTGCGACTGCACGATCCGCTCCGTGCCCTTGATGGCGGGACGGACGGACTCGATTTCTACCGCCGTATTGCGGATGATGCGCCGCGCTTTCTCGCGCCCGGCGGCCTGCTGGCCGTTGAGGTCGGGCAGGGGCAGGCCGAGGATGTGGCGAGCCTCTTCGCCGCTGTCGGGCTGCGGGCGGGGGGCATCCGGCATGATCTTGCCGGTATCGAGCGCGTCGTTTGCGCTTTCCGACCCTGATTGCGTCGGAAGCGCACGCGAGGCTTGCGTCGGGCTTCCGCGCGGGTTAAGGAAGCGCGCAAGGTGATGTGCGCGAAGCGATTCCGGCCTACGGGGGGACGGAATGAATTGAGCCCACCGTTTTTCCGACATTCAGGCCCGACTATTCGAGAGGCCGTGAGGCGGGAACGCAAATCCGGCATCCGTGTTGAAACGACAGGGTGCGGTAGGCAGGCGGGATGATCCGCTTTGGCCGGGGAGCAACCGGATAACCGGTTTTTTTGGCAGCTGGGAAACCCATGAGACCAGGACAGAACAAGCGTATGCGCGGTCGCAATCGTCGCGGCCCCAATCCCTTGACGCGAAGCTACGAGTCCAACGGGCCCGATGTGAAGGTCCGCGGCACGGCGCAGCATATCGCCGAGAAATACACCCAGCTCGCCCGCGACGCGCATGTCTCCGGCGACCCCGTGATGGCGGAGAGCTATCTCCAACATGCCGAGCACTATTACCGCCTCATCGCCGCCGCGCACCAGGCGCAGCAGGCGCTCGCGAACGGCACGGCCGACGATCGCGACGACGATGAAGACGATTTCGATACGGCAAACGACCGCTTCACCTTCCGTTCGGTTCAGACACAGCCGCAGAACGGCAATCAGCCGCAGACGGACCGCGGCGAAGGCGGCGAAGGCGCTGAGGGCGCCGAGGGCGAGGAAGGCACGCCGGAGCGACAGGGCGGGGAGCGGATGCAAGGCGAGAGGATGTCTGGCGATCGCCAGCAGCATCGTAATGACCGCCATAACCGCGATCGCGACCGCAATCGCAACCAGGACCGGTTCCGCCAGGGCGGCGACCGCGACCGCAATCGCGAGCGCTTCGATCCGAACCGCCCGCGCCGGCCCCAGCCCGACCTCGAAGGGGCCGAGCAGCCGGTTCTCCCGGCGTTTCTGACGGCGCCTACCGCCCGCGCCATTCCGATCGAAGTGCCTGCAGTGGCTTCCGAGGGCGGGGAAACCCAACCCGCGCCGACGCCCGGCCCGGAAGAGCACGAGGGCGCCCGTTCGCCATTCCGCACACGCCGCCGTCGCCGTCCGCGCGAGGAAGGCGATGAGGCCCCGGTGGCGGCGGAGCAGGAATAAGGCTCAGACTTCGAGCCTGTCGCCGGTCCGGAGCATCCCGGACCGAACGATGCGGGCGTAGATCCCGCAGTCATGGTGGCCGTAGGCGCGCTCGAGCGTCGCGACGATGCGCATGTCGCGCAGGCCTGCTCCCGGTGCAACGTCGGTGGCTGCACAGCGGTCTATCCGCTTGATGATTTCAAGCTCGGCATCGCCCAGCCTTATCGCGCGGCCTACAAGCTCGTTCTCGGCGAAGGCCTCGATTCCCTCGATCAGGACATTACCGCGAAAGCGGCGCGGATCGATGCGCTGTCGGCCGAGTTCGCGAGCGATGGTGTCGAGCGTCGCCATGTTGAGGATCGAGACGAAGCCTGATTTCGAATCCATGAAGCGGTGGCTTTCCGGTGCGCGCAGCAGCCGGACGGGGCCTCGCAGTTCGTCGCCCATAAAGGTTGCGAAGAAGCGCTCGATCGCCTCGCATCCGGCCTGCGTGGCGAGATCACCACTGGCGGCGACATGACCACCCTGACGGACGGTCAGGACACCCGTCGCCTCGTCGTAGCGCGTGTCGAGCCGCGCAAGACGCTCGTTGCGCATCAGCATCAGGAATTTCATCTTCGGCAGATGTTCGGGAGCAGCGGGATCGAAGCCCGAAGGGCCGTTCTCCAGCGCGAAAAGTCGGTCGCCAGGGAAGTGCCCGCCGGCTTCGAGCCGGGCTTCGGCGATCTTTTCAGGCGAGAGCCCCTTCACGGGATGGCGATAAAGCGCGACGATTTCAGGCATGACGAACCTTTCCGACCTTCCTTGCGCGGGATCAAATTTGCGTCCCGTCCCCCTTTTGTCGCGTGGAGGCTGTACCTACATTGACCGCAACGCGTCGCCGCCGGGCGGGACGTCGACAGGAGCGGGGTTCGCCCCGGTCTGCCACTTCGCCTCAAGGAAGGGAAGAGCATGAATACCGAGAAATATACCGAACGCGCACGCGGATTCATCCAGGCGGCGCAGACCATCGCCCTGCGCGAGGGGCATCAGCAGTTTTCACCCGAGCACCTTCTCAAGGCGCTGCTCGACGACGAGCAGGGCGCGGCCGCAGGGCTGATCGAACGCGCTGGCGGGCGTTCCGCCGAAGTTCGGCAGGCGGTTGACCTTGCGTTGAAGAAGCTGCCGAAGGTCGAGGGCGCGTCCGGGCTCTACCTCACGCCGCAGCTCGCGCGCGTTTTCGAGACCGCTGAAAAGGCCGCCGAGAAGGCGAAGGACAGCTTCGTCACGGTTGAGCGGTTGTTGCTCGCGCTCGCAATCGAGAAGGACAATCCCGCCGGCAAGGCGCTCGCGGGTGCGGGTGTCAATGCGCAGAACCTGAATGCTGCCATCGAGGCGATCCGCAAGGGCCGCACGGCGGATACCGCCACCGCCGAGAACGCCTATGACAGCCTCAAGAAATTCGCGCGCGACCTCACCGCGGCAGCGCGCGAAGGCAAACTCGACCCGGTGATCGGCCGCGACGAGGAGATCCGCCGCACCATCCAGGTGCTCTCGCGCCGGACCAAGAACAACCCCGTGCTCATCGGCGAGCCCGGCGTCGGCAAGACCGCGATCGTCGAGGGCCTTGCGCTCCGGATCGTCAACGGTGACGTGCCCGAGAGCCTCAAGGACAAGGCGCTGATGGCGCTCGATATGGGCGCGCTGATCGCCGGCGCGAAGTATCGCGGCGAGTTCGAGGAGCGGCTCAAGGGCGTGCTCTCGGAGGTGCAGGCGGCGGAAGGCGGCATCGTGCTGTTCATCGACGAGATGCACACGCTTGTCGGCGCGGGCAAGGCCGATGGCGCGATGGATGCCTCGAACCTCCTGAAACCCGCGCTGGCGCGCGGCGAACTCCATTGCGTTGGCGCGACGACGCTCGACGAATACCGCAAGCATGTCGAGAAAGATGCGGCACTCGCCCGGCGATTCCAGCCGGTGTTCGTCTCCGAGCCGACCGTCGAGGACGCGATTTCGATTCTGCGCGGGCTAAAGGAGAAATACGAGTTGCATCACGGCGTTCGGATCACCGATTCGGCGCTTGTCGCTGCCGCGACGCTCTCCAATCGCTACATTACCGACCGGTTCCTTCCCGACAAGGCAATCGATCTTGTCGATGAGTCCGCCGCGCGGCTGCGCATGCAGGTGGATTCGAAACCCGAGGAACTCGACAGTATCGACCGTGAGATCATCCGCCTCAGGATCGAGCAGGAGGCTTTGAAGCGTGAGACCGATGCCGCGTCCAAGGACCGTCTGGTCAAGCTTGAGGCGGAACTGGCCGAACTCGAGGAGCAATCGCTCACACTCACCAACGCCTGGAAGGCGGAGAAGGACAAGCTAGGGGAAGCCCAGCGCCTCAAGGGCGAACTGGAGCAGGCCCGCACGCAGCTCGAACAGGCACAGCGGCAGGGTGAGTTCCAGCGGGCTGGCGAACTTGCCTACGGCATCATCCCGGCGCTGGAAAAAAAGCTCGCCGAGGTCGAGGCGAGCGAGAAGGGCGAGATGCCGGGCAAGGGGGCAGCGGTCTCCGAGGCCGTCACACCGGATATGATCGCGCAGGTCGTCTCGCGCTGGACCGGCATCCCGGTCGACAAGATGCTCGAAGGTGAGCGCGAGAAGCTACTCCGCATGGAAGAGGAGCTTGCCAAGCGCGTCGTCGGCCAGCAGGAAGCCGTGGAAGCGGTCTCGACCGCAGTCCGGCGCGCGCGCGCTGGTTTGCAGGATCCGAACCGGCCGATCGGCTCTTTCATGTTCCTCGGGCCAACCGGCGTCGGCAAGACCGAACTCACCAAGGCGCTCGCGGCGTTCCTCTTCGATGACGATACGGCGCTCGTTCGCATCGATATGAGCGAATTCATGGAGAAGCATTCGGTCGCGCGGCTCATCGGCGCCCCTCCGGGCTACGTTGGCTACGAGGAAGGCGGCGTGTTGACCGAGGCCGTGCGGCGTCGGCCCTACCAGGTCGTGCTGTTCGACGAGATCGAGAAGGCGCACACCGATGTCTTCAATGTCCTCCTGCAGGTACTCGATGACGGTCGTCTGACGGACGGGCAGGGACGGACGGTCGATTTCCGCAACACGCTCATCATCATGACCTCGAATCTCGGTGCGGAGTTCCTTGTCGCGCTCGGCGAGACCGAGGGCGTGGATGCGGCGCGCGAGAGCGTGATGGCGATGGTGAAGAGTCATTTCCGCCCCGAGTTCATCAACCGCATCGACGAGATCGTGCTGTTCCAGCGTCTCAAGCGCGCCGACATGGGGGCGATCGTCGATATCCAGCTCAAGCGCCTGCGAAACCTGCTGGAGGATCGCAAGATCGAGATCGACCTCGACGCGACCGCCCGCGATTGGCTCGCCGACAAGGGCTACGATCCTGCCTACGGCGCGCGGCCGTTGAAGCGCGTCATCCAGAAGAACCTTCAGGATCCGCTGGCGCGGCTTCTGCTTGCCGGAGAGATCATGGATGGCGAGCGGGTGGCGATTACGGCGGGCGAATTCGGGCTCATCATCGGCGAGGGGCATGTCGCGACCGTCCAGAGACCACCGAAGGGCGCGACGCTGAACTGACACCTTGTGGCAGGACGGTTGGGCAGGCCGCCTTTGCCTCGAAAGTGAATCGGCCTAGATAGGAGGAGCGGAGCTCGGGTTCCGCTCCCCCTTCTTCGCTCCTTGCCCGGCCTGGCCGGAGTTCTGGTCAGGCCATGTCGCTCATCACGCTTACCCCTGCGCTTTTCGTCCTGATCTGGTCGACGGGCTGGATCGTCGCGAAATATGTCGTTCCCCATGCCGATCCGCTGACGTTCCTGGCGGTGCGCTACGCTTCGGCCTTTGTGGTTGTGACGGCCGTGGCCCTCTTCATGCGCGCGCAATGGCCGAAAACCCGCAATGCCTGGTTTCACGCTATGGTCAGCGGCGTTCTGCTGCATACGATCTACCTCGGTGGGGTCTGGTGGGCCATCGCCCACGGGTTATCGGCAGGTATTTCGGCGCTGATCGCAGCCCTCCAACCCCTGATGACTGCGGCACTTGCGGCCCGGCTTGCGGGCGAGCGATTGCGCGGGGTTCATCTGCTCGGTGTCGCCGTTGGGTTTCTCGGCGTGCTCGGCGTCATTGCCCCCAAGCTCGCGGGCGTGGGCGGCAATCAGCTCATGGGTCTCGGTGGGATCATTGCGATCAACGTGCTGGCGATGGTCAGCGTGACGCTCGGCACCTTCTACCAGAAGCGCTACATCGCCTCGGGCGATCTTCGCACTGTCACGGCCCTGCAGTATGTCGGCGCTTTCGCGACGACGCTGCCGCTCGCCTATTTCTTCGAGCCGATGCGGTTCGAGATCAACACCCAAACCTGGCTCGCGCTGGGTTGGTCGGTGATCGTGCTTTCGATCGGCGCGATCGGGCTGATGCTGATGATGATCCGGCGCGGAGCGGTTTCCAGGGTCGCGGCTCTGATCTATCTCATTCCCCCGACGGCTGCCGTGCAGGCATGGCTCATGTTCGGCGAAATGCTGACACCGGTCCAGATCGCCTGCATGATCATCACAGCCTTCGGCGTCTATCTCGCCACCCGACCCTGACTATCCGAAGCAGAAAGGTTCAGCACGCCATGTCCGAGCAGCATCTCTACCCGGTCTTCTCCGTGCGTTCGCTGTTGTTGCTCGTGGTGGCGATGATCCCGTCGCTGCTGGCGAGCGCGGCCGGCTCCGTGTTGACCGCGCCGGCCCTCGTTGGCTGGTATCCCACGCTCGACAAGCCGTTCTTCACGCCGCCGAACATCGCCTTCCCACTGGTCTGGACTTTCCTCTATGCCCTGATGGCGATGTCGTTCTGGCGCATTCTGCGTGCGCGACCCGAAGCGGGCCCGAAGACGATGGCGATCATCATTTTTCTCATCCACATGGGAATCAACGTGGCCTGGTCGTGGGCATTCTTCTCGCGCCGCTCGCCTTATGGCGGTCTCGTTGTGATCGGCATCCTCATCGTTGCCATTGTCCTGACGATACGAACGTTCCGCAAGATCGACCGGCCGGCGGCCTATGCGCTGACACCCTATCTCGCATGGACCGTTTTTGCCGCGGCTCTCAACGGCGCGATCGCACTCAAGAACCCGGGATGAGATTACGTTTTTCGAGGACGGCGCGGATCGCGGCACGAAAATCGCCAAGCGAGAACGGCTTGGTCAATACGTCCTCGACGAGCCCCTCGAGTTCGCGCGCCCGCTCGCGCTGTTCGGCGTAGCCAGTCATCAGGACGATCGGGAAGCCCGGCTTCTCCGCCGCGACGGCTAGGGTGAGGGCGATCCCGTCCATGATCGGCATACGGATATCGCTGATCATCAGGTCGAACGCGCCGGAGTCGGCGGTGAACTGCTCGAGTGCGTCGGCGCCGTCGACGGCCTCGGTGACGCCGTGCCCGTCGATCTGCAGCGCGCGCACGAGCGGCGCCCGCACCGAAGGTTCGTCATCCACGAGTAAAATGCGCGCCATCCTGGCCTCCTCGCACCCGTCAGGCTTCCTGCTCGACGATACCGACAAACGGCAATTGCCGGAACTTGTGCGCCACGTCCATGCCGTAGCCGACCAGGAACTTGTCCGGGGCCGTGAAACCAACGAATTCCGCCTTGAACTGCACCGCACGCTGGACCGGTTTCTCGATCAAGACGGCGGACATCACCCGCTTTGCGCCGCGCGCGATCAGGAGATCCTTCGCGAAGGCGAGCGTGCGGCCGGATTCGAGAATGTCGTCGATCAGCAGGACGTCGCGGCCATCGACGTTGTTGTCGATGTCTTTGACGACCGTGACCTGCCCGGAGGACGACATGCCGGAATGATAACTCGCGAGCTGCATGAACTCGACGCTCGGCGCGAGGCCGACGCGATGCAACGCCCGCACAAGGTCCGCCGCGAAGATGAAGCTGCCGCGCAGGATCGCGATCACCAGGAGGTCTTCCGGGTGCGACGCCTTGATCTCGCCGGCCAGCGCCTCGATCCGTCCGGCGATGGCATCGGCATCGAACAGCACACGGATTACGTGGTCGTCGGGGCCGGCGATGGTGGTCGCGGTTGCAGGCGCGCTGTCGTTCAAGGATCGATCCTCCCCGTCTCGTTCTTCGCATATCGGCGAGGATTGTGAAATTCTCAAGCGCGAAGGCGAAAAATCGTGCCTGAGTCGCGCGGATCGATGCGTCTAATGCACTGCCGCGACGATATCGTCCTTGGCAACGAAGCGCACGAGAACCGAATGCGCGCCGGCCGGCGGGCTGGCGAGGCGGCGGGTGAACCCGGTTTTTTCGCCGGGTGCGAGCTCGAGACGGTCGGCGGTGGCGGTCCAGACATAGATCTCCTGGCCGGCAGCCGAGCGGATCGAAAGGCGCAGCACGGGGACCTTCTTCTTGTCGCGGGCGACATTGGCGATCGTGCCGCTGACCTCAAGCGTCTCTCTATCGTTCTCGACGACAAGCTTTGAACGCACCTCGGCGATGTCGAGGCCGGTCGTGCCGCCGCCGAGGCCGACTGCCGCGAAGAGGGGGGCGCTTGCCGGGAACAGGCGGGTGATTTCGCCATGCAGGAAGCCGATGGTCGCCAGGGTACCGATGCCGGCCGCCATCGCCATCGCCGCGACCGGGCTGTGGCGGACGGCTTTCGCCGAATGCTTGTGATGAGCCTCGGTTGCGGCCAGCCGTTTCTCGCGCCGCAGCCGGCGACGTTCCTCCGGGTCTTCCGGCAGCGACGGCAAGGTCGCGTCCTGAGCGCGCGCCAGCGATTCGGGGTCGAAAGCCGGGATATCGTCGAGGGAGGTTGCTGTAGGCGGTTCCGGCTTGGCGGGTTCGCTCGCCGCTTCGCTGGCGAAAAGCGCCTCCAGTTCTTCCGGGCTGATGTCGGCTGCCGGTTCCGAAGTTTCCTCCTCCGTTGAAAGGGCGGACATAGCCGGGGTCTCGGACGAAAAATCTATTGCGTCGATTGCCGCCTGATCGAGCGCCGGTGGAGCATCGAAGTCCGGTGCGGGGGGCGGGGGCGCCGCTTCGCGGACCGGTGTCACAAAGGTCGGGGTGGTTGGTGATTCGGGATCTTTCGCCTCCCAAACCTCGCGGCATGCGGCGCAACGCACCTTGCGTGGCCCCGCAGCGAAGAACGAGCCTTCAAGTTCGTGTAGAGTGTCACAAGAAGGGCAACGAATCAGCGCCATTTCGCGGTTCTGCGGCTCGTGCGTCAGCAAAGGGGTTCACGGGATGTGGTGCCCGCTGCTATTCCTCGCCGAAGAGCGTTAATGGCCGGTAAAGTCGTGGTGGAAATCAGCGAAACGCCACATCCTGACGTTGAAATCTCCGGGCAGGCCAACGCCGAAAAGCCCGAGGAGCTGGTGCGTTTCGAGAATGTCGGCCTGCGCTACGGAATCGGGCCGGAAATCCTGCGCGACCTCGACTTTTCGATCGAATCGCATTCGTTCCAGTTTCTCACCGGTCCGTCCGGTGCCGGCAAGACGACGCTGCTCAAGCTGATTCTCCAGACGCTGCGACCGACGCGTGGCCGGGTGACGCTGTTCGGGCAATCGGTCGGCTCGATCTCCAAGGCGGAGCTTGCGCATCTGCGGCGCCGGGTCGGGATCGTCTTCCAGGATTTCCGACTGCTCGACCATCTCACCACCTACGAGAACGTAGCGCTGCCGCTCGTCGTCCAGGGACGCGAGGAGGCGAGCTATCGTGCGGAAGTGATCGAGCTTCTCAAGTGGGTCGGTCTCGGCGACCGGATGCATGTGCCGCCGGTTATCCTTTCGGGAGGGGAGAAGCAGCGCGCCGCCATCGCTCGCGCGCTGATCGTCCAGCCGCGCCTCCTCCTCGCGGACGAGCCGACAGGCAACGTCGATCCGAGCCTCGCACGTCGTCTCCTGCGACTCTTTATCGAGCTCAACCACACTGGTACGGCGGTCATTCTCGCGACGCACGATCTGCAATTGATGGATCTCGTCGATGCCCGGCGCATGGTTCTCGCAGAGGGGCACCTGCACATCTATGAGTGATAACCCCACCCCCTCCGCAGGCGCACCGGAGCCCCTCGCCGACATCCCCGGCAAGAGGGGATGGCCCGGCGTGATTGAACGCGTCCGGTTGTTGGTGCGCCGGAGAAACAGGCTTTCGCCGGTCGAATGGGCGCTCGGGCCGTCGCGGCTCGCGTCCGTGTTGCCGGCAAAGTCGATCGCGGGTCGAGCGCTGGTGTTGGTTATTGTCATCATGACCTTCCTCGCTGGGCTGACGGCTGGCGCGGTGCATCTCATCGCTGATGCCTCGTCGGACTGGTCGCGCGACATCGCGCGCGAGATCACCATCCAGATCCGCCCCCTGCCGGGACGCGACATTGAGGCGGATATCCGTATCGCGGCCGATCTCGCCGGGCGGACGCGCGGCGTCGAGGCGGTGCGCATCTTCGATCGCAAGGAGGGGGAGAAACTGCTCGAACCCTGGCTGGGTTCGGGGCTCGACCTGAGCGAACTGCCGGTGCCGCGGCTGATCGTGATGAAACTCAGCACCGGCGCCACGCCGGATTTCGCGGCGCTCAAGAAGGATCTCGCCGAGCGCGTGCCGAATGCAGGGCTCGACGATCACCGGCTCTGGCTCGGCCGACTGCGGGCAATGGCGGATGCGCTTGTCGTGATCGGCATCGTCATACTCGTGCTGGTTCTGGCGGCGACCGGGCTTGCGGTCGCTTTCGCGACGCGTGGTGCGATGGCGGGCACGGCGCATATCATCGATGTGTTGCATCTCGTCGGTGCCGAAGATTCCTACATCGCCCGCGAATTCCAGCGCCATTTCCTGCGTCTCGGCCTCAAAGGTGGGCTCACGGGGGCATTGCTTGCCATGCTGTTCTACCTGTTGATGGCGCTTTCCTCGGCTCGTTTTGCGGTGACACCGGGCGCGGAGCAGGTCGAGGCCCTCTTCGGGCGCTTCAGTCTGCCGGGTGCCGGCTTTATCTCCGTGCTCGCGATCGGCATCGTCGTCTCGGTCGTGACGGCTATCGTCTCGCGAGTGACGGTCTTCCGCACCCTCAGCGGAGTTGATTAAGATGACGGCAGGCTCCCGCTTCGCAAAGGTGGCGTTTCTGGGCGCTGTCATGGCGTCGGCGGTGGTGACCGGAATCCTGATCTTCGCCGCTTCGCTCGAACGACGCGAGCCGCGCGATGTGGCGATGGCGGACGGGATCGTGGTCGTCACCGGTGGCGCGGATCGCATTTCGGAGGCGCTGTCGCTGATGGAGCGCGGCAAGGGCCGGCGATTGCTTATCTCCGGTGTCAATACCCAGTCGACGCCGGAGCAGCTTCGCCGACGCTGGCCCGGCCGCGAGGAGTTGTTCCAGTGCTGCGTCGATCTCGATTATCAGGCGCGCAACACCTACGGAAATGCGATCGAGAGCCGGGCATGGGCGAAAAGAAACAACTTCCGCTCGCTGGTTCTGGTGACCGCCAGCTACCATCTCCCTCGCACGATGCTCGAATTCAGCGCAGCGATGCCGGATATCGAGATCACCGGCTTTCCGGTTGTTCCCGAAGCCTCGAAGCTCAATCGGTGGTGGCAGGAGCCGCCGCTGATGCGGATCATCGTGATGGAGTTCTTCAAATACTGGGCCGCGGTCCTGCGCGTGTCGCTCGGGTTTCCGGCCCGATAGATCCTCTCCGCGATGCAGCCATTCCGGTGTCGACGCTGGGTTTTGTGACGGGGAGCTTCCAGCGGTCCGGGCCGGGCAGACGCGTTTGCGCTTGAATGCGCAGCGCTGTTGGGGCAGGGAATTCGGGTGCCTCGCGGTTGCAAGGCATGCCCCGTTTTCGGATCGGATCGAACCTTGACCCTGATCGTCCTGCGCTCTGTCGCCTTCCACATCGTCTTCTATATCAACTGCACGTTCTGGTTCCTCGCTGCCATGCTGGCCTGGCCGTTCCCTTCGGGAGCGATGATGTGGTTCGCGCGGGCATGGGCGAAGACAAGCATCGTCCTGCACGAGATCATCACCGGCGCGCGGGTGGAGTTTCGGGGCGTCGAGCGCATTCCGCCGGGGCCGCTCTTGGTGGCCGCCAAGCATTATTCCGCCTGGGAGACGATGGCGCTGCTGCTTTTCTTCCCGAAGGCGACCTATATCCTCAAGCGGGAGTTGCTGCGGTTGCCGCTCTTCGGCTGGCATCTGCTCAAAGCCGAACAGATCCCGATCGACCGCGGCCAGCGCGCGCAGGCGATGGCGAAGATGCAGGCGGACGCCCGCAACCGTCTCGCCCGCGGACGGCAGATCATCATTTTTCCCGAAGGGACGCGTCGCAAGGTCGGGGCGGAACCGAACTACAAATACGGCGTCGCACGGCTCTACGCCCAACTCAGCGTGCCGTGCTTGCCGGTGGCGATGACCTCAGGTCTTGCCTGGCCACGCAACACCTTCCTGCACTTTCCCCGGTCGATCCTCGTCGAGTTCCTCGATCCGATCCCGGCCGGGCTGGAGCCGGAGGATTTCTTCGCGCGGATGCAGGAGACGATCGAACGGCATACCAACCGACTGCTGGCCGAGGCCGGCTATTCGGGCGGGGACTCCTCCGCCAGCGCCTGATTGAGCCAGGCCAGCGCGTGATCGTCGATGCCGATCTCACGCAATGAGGCAAGCGTATTCAGTACATAGTCCCGGCAGGGGCCGCCAAGGCCATGCCCGTGCCGGATCAGTTCGAGGAGATGCGCGCGATCAAGTCCGCGCGCATATTGCCGGTGGTTCCGGTCAACGATGTAGGCCAGCGCCTCCACCGTCCGACCGTCCACCAGACGCACGGGCCGCATCGCCTCGCGGTAGACGCGGTTGACCATTTCGCGTTCGGTGAGATAGGCGCGCGTTGCTGCGACGCGTTCCGACGCAACCCGGAAGACGATGCCCTGGCACGATCCGCCGTGATCGAGGCCCAGCACCACGCCCGGCTTTTCCGGGGTGCCACGGTAGCGGGTCGAATAGACGCAGAGTGCACGATGCACGCCCCGTAGCAAGCCGGGCACGCGCTCGACAAAGTCGAAGTCCGGGCGCCACATCAGCGAGCCGTAGGCAAAGACCCACAGATCGTCGGGCGAAGAGGGCGCGATTGACGGAGAGCTTGGCGGCACGGTATCGGACAAGGCTTGCCGGTGCCCGGACTGGACGAACACCGGAATTGGCGGAACAGGAACCATCAATGAGCGAATTCACCCCTCCGCCGCAAGAGGCAAATCCGCAAGCCGGAACGGCGCAGGGCGTGAAGAAGAGCCGGCGCGGGCTTTATATCCCCTATATCGTCTTCGGCCTCATCTGCCTCGGCTGGAGTGGATTCTGGTTCTTTTCGGCACGCATGGCAGAGCGGGTGGCCGATAATTTCATCGTCCGCGAGAAGGAGCGCGGGCGGGAGTGGTCTTGCCCCGACCGGGGAATCGGGGGTTATCCTTTCCGGATCGAGATCACCTGCAACAAGCCGCAACTCGTGTTGCGCGAGCCGGGCGGGCTGACGCGCGAGGGTTCTCTCGCCGGATTATCGCTGAACGCGCGCCTGTTGTCGCCGGGCCATTTCATCGCCGTGCTCGCGCCGCCGTTCATCGCGCGGGATGGCGCCAACGGCGACATGGAGATCAACTGGAAGAACGCGCGGGCGAGTCTGAAAGCCGGGCTCGAGAGCATCACCGAACTGTCGGTGGAATTTGCCGAACCGAACCTCAGCGCCGGGGTTGGCGACCGGCAGGACATCAAGGCGCTCGCGAAGTCGATCGAATTACACATGCGCCGTTCGCCGGGCGAGGTGGCCGGAACGGATCTCGTCGCGCGGATTGGCGATCTCACCTTCGCTCCACTCGACCGGCTGACCGGCTCGCCGGACCCGATCCGCGCCGAGCTGCAGGTGTCGGCCCCGGGCCTCATCCCCAATCCGCGCGCGAGGTTCCAGGATATCCTCGAACAATGGCGGCAGACCGGCCACAAGGCGCGCGTCGTGGTGCTCAAGACCAACAAGGGACAGGCGGATGTCGACCTCTCCGGCGTGATGGGGCTCGACGATCTCCATCGCCTCGAAGGCAATCTCCAGGGCCGCGCAAAGGGGCTGGAGGCCCTCACCAGCCGGTTCTCGCGCCGGAACGGGCTCGATATAGGCGGGCTGCTCGGGTCGCTCGGCGGCAAGCAGGGCCTACCGGTGGCGTTGATCTTCCAGAACGGCGTCGCCCGGTTCGGGCCATTCCCGCTCGTCGAGTTGCGCCCGCTTTACTAGAGCGTTTTCGGTTAATTCGCATTCACCGCGCTCGCTCCGAGCGCTTGTTTTTCTGCAATTTCTTCATGCGAAACGGCGTCCACTTCGCTTGAAAATGCTCTAATTGCCGCCTTCCGGCTTTGGGAGTGGGTCGGGCTGGCGGCCGAAATTCGGTGCCGCCGTTTCCTGCCCCGAAGCGATGATCCCGCGCCGGATCGCCCGCGTGCGGGTGAAGAGCGCGTGCAGGGCATCGCCGTCACCCCAGCGGATCATGCGCTGGAGCGCCAGCAGATCTTCACTGAAACGTCCGAGCATTTCGAGCACCGCGTCCTTGTTGGTGAGGAACACATCGCGCCACATTGTCGGATCGGACGCCGCGATGCGGGTGAAATCGCGGAAGCCGCCGGCCGAGAACTTGATGACTTCGCCCTGGGTGACCTTTTCCATGTCCGCCGCGGTGCCGACGATGTTGTAGGCGATGAGATGCGGCACATGACTGGTGATCGCCAGCACGAGATCGTGATGCTCCGGCGTCATCACCTCGACGTTCGAGCCGATCGCCTCCCAGAAGGCGTGGACACGGGCGATGGCGTCGGGTGCGGTTTCCGGTGGCGGCGTGAGGATCGACCAACGGTTGACGAACAGCTCGGCAAAACCGGCATCGGGACCGGAATGCTCGGTGCCGGCGACCGGGTGCGCCGGCACGAAATGCACGCCTTCGGGAATATGCGGTCCGACATCGCGGACGACGGCGCCCTTGACCGAGCCGACATCAGAAACAATCGCGCCCGGAGCAAGATGCGGCGCGACGGCAGCCGCGACGGCGGCATTGGCGCGCACCGGCACGCAGAGGATCACGAGATCCGCGCCGGCAACCCCCGACGGCTCGCCCGTGACTTGATCGGCAAGACCAAGCTCGGCGACGCGCGCCCGCACGTCGTCATCACCGTCGATGGCGACGATGCTTTTCGCGATCCCCGCCTTGCGGATCGCGCGTGCGAGCGACGATCCGATCAAGCCGAGGCCGATGATCGCGATGCGATCGAAGGCGATGCTCATGACGCCTTGCCTGACAGGAAAGCCTGAAGCGCGTCCAGCACGGCGCTGTTGGCCTCTTCCGAGCCGATGGTCAGGCGAAGGGAATTCGGCAGGCCATAGGCCTCCATCCGCCGCAGGATGACACCCCGAGCCGTAAGGAACGCATCGGCTTCGGGCGCGCGCTTGCCGGCTTCGTCTGGAAAATGCAGCAGCACGAAATTGCCGACCGAGGGCGTGACGCCAAGGCCGAGGGCCTTCAGTGCACTCGTCATCTTCGCAAGCCAATGCGCGTTGTGGAGCACCGCCTTGTCCTCATGTTCGCGATCCTCGATCGCGGCGACACCGGCAGCAATCGAGGGGCCGTTGACGTTGAAGGGGCCGCGGATGCGGTTGAGCACGTCGACAATGGCTGCCGGGCCGTAGAGCCAGCCGATGCGGAGGTTCGCGAGGCCGTGGATCTTCGAGAACGTGCGCGTCATCACGACGTTGTTGCTGGTCGCGACCAGCTCGATTCCGGAGGAATAATCGTTGCGGCGGACGTATTCCGCGTAGGCTGCGTCGAGGATCAGCAGCACGTTCGAAGGCAGGCCGGCGTGCAGCCGCTTCACTTCCTCAAAGGGGATGTAGGTTCCGGTCGGGTTGTTGGGGTTAGCAAGGAAGACGATACGCGTGCGCGGCGTCACGGCCGCTAGCAGCGCATCAACGTCGGTCGTGAGGTTTTTCTCCTTGGCAACGACGGGCGTTGCGCCGTTCGAGAGAGTCGCGATCTTGTAGACGAGGAATCCATGCTCCGAGTAAAGACCTTCGTCGCCCGGACCGAGATAGGCATGGGCGAGGAGCTGGAGCAGTTCGTCCGAACCCGCGCCGCAGATGATGCGGGCAGGGTCGAGGCCATAGCGGGCGCCGATCGCCTGCCTCAGCTTCTCCGCAGTACCGTCGGGGTAGAGTTCCAGCGTCCCGGCGGCGGCCTTGTAGGCCTCGGTCGCGCGCGGGCTCGGGCCGAGAGGTGTCTCGTTCGAGGAGAGCTTATGGAGCTTCACGCCCGCCGGGGCCTTCGACTTGCCCGGAACATACGCCTCGATCGACAGGATGCCGGGATGGGGCTGGGGTGCGGAAGGAACAGTCACGGGAAGCTCCATTCTGGCCATATGACCAAGGTGATCGGGTGAGAGGATCAAACACCCGGCAAGGCGAAACGATTGGCGTGGCAACCGATCTCGACATAGCGCGACGGCGCGCATTTCGCCTGCGCGAGCGCATCCGTCAATGCCCGCGGCGCGATTTCGGCGGGATGGGCGACGAGAAGATGCGCGCCGGTGGCATCGCCAGCCGAAGAGAGGAGTTCTGCGCCGAGTGCCCTCAAGGCTTCGAAGGCGGGCATGCGCCATCGTTCGGCGCGGATGGAGGCGAGGATCGTCTCGCGTGCGAGACCCTCTTTCTGCGGGCGGGCGATAACAAACACCGGCAAGCCGACCGGGTGACCCGGTCGTTCGGCGAATGGAAGGCGGGCGATGATCTTTGGCGCGGCGGCGTGTTCAAGCCCCTTCCACCACACGCCGAGCGCGGCGGACTGGTCGATGCGGAACATGCCGAGATCGCCGGTCGAGGCATCGACGGCCGCGATCACGGCGCGGGCGTCGGGCGCTGCGACGAAGGGCACCGTGAAGCCGAAATGGAAACGCATGCTCTCGCGCATGGGGACATCGCCGCCGGAAATGTCCGCATGCACCGCGTAGGGTACCTGTGTGAAGGTCGAGGTCGCGACGATGACTCGCCAGATGTTCTCGGGCGCGTCGAGCGGCCAGCGGCCTGACTCTTTCAGCACGATCTTGCGCATCAGCGCCGCCTCGCGGTCAGGGCGGAAGGCGGAGCCAGTATCGCCGGCCGCGCGTTTCGCCTCGATCACCTTGCCGACAATCTCGCCGCGCTCGACGAGTGCGGCGTGGATGACCGCATCGACGCGGTCGATCTCGTCGCGAAGCTGGAGAAGTGAGGGCGGTGGCCGGGACATGCGCTCATTCTTTCACAAAACAGCTTCGTGATAGTGCCTCCGCCCCTCGCGCCGCAAGCTTCCTGTGTTGACAGCATCTCGGTTGCCTTCTATTCGTTCTTTTAGTCGAACAATGGATGTTTTTTACGGAACACGTCCGGAATAACGGAATTCTTTCCGGGCTGACGATCAGGGAGTATCAGGCGGGCATGAACGTGCGCGTCAATGAAGCGGAAGATCCGAACTCACTCACGCTCCGGCTGGGGAGCGGGGAAGCGCTCGCGCTTGAATCAGGCGCGCGGCTCGACAGGCTCCAGATTGCCTACCAGACCTACGGGGCGCTCAACGCCGATCGTTCGAACGCGATTTTCGTCTGTCACGCACTCACCGGTGACCAGCATGTCGCAAACGAGCATCCCGTGACTGGCAAGGCCGGGTGGTGGGTCAGCATGATCGGCCCCGGCAAGCCGATCGATACGGATCGCTTCTTCGTCATCTGCTCGAACGTTGTCGGTGGCTGCATGGGATCGACCGGTCCGGCCTCGACCAATTCTGAAACGGGCGAGCCCTACGGCACGGATTTTCCGGTGGTCACCATTTCCGACATGGTGCGCGCGCAGAAGCTGCTGGTCGATCATCTTGGCATCGGAACGCTGCTTGCCGTCATCGGCGGTTCGATGGGCGGGATGCAGGTTCTCGCCTGGGCCTCGCTCTTTCCCGAACGTGTGTTCGCGGCGATGCCGATCGCAACGGCAGCCAAGCATTCAGCGCAGAACATCGCGTTCCACGAGGTTGGGCGGCAGGCGGTGATGGCTGATCCCGATTGGCGTCGGGGGCGCTATCGCGTCGAGGGCGCGCGACCGGTCAAGGGGCTTTCGGTTGCGCGCATGGCTGCGCATATCACCTATCTCTCCGAGCCGGCCTTGCAGCGGAAATTCGGTCGCAAGTTCCAGGATCGTGACGCGCCGACCTTCTCCTTCGATGCTGATTTCCAGGTGGAAAGCTACCTGAGGCATCAGGGCATCACCTTCGTCGAGCGGTTCGACGCCAACTCCTATCTCTATCTTACGCGGGCGATGGATTATTTCGATCTCGCGGCCGATAACGGCGGCTCGCTTGCGGCGGCTTTCGCGCGCACCAAAACGCGTTTCTGTCTCGTCTCCTTCACCTCGGACTGGCTGTTCCCCACGGCCGACAGTCGTCAGGTCGTTCATGCGCTCAACGCGGCAGGGGCCTCGGTTTCGTTCGTCGAGATCGAGAGCGACAAAGGACACGACGCCTTCCTCCTTGAAGAGCCCAATCTCTTCGCGACAACACGCGGTTTTCTCGATGCGGCGGCGAGCGCGCGTGGCGTTGGAAAGGGGGGCGCATGAGCGCGATCCTGCCGCCCGAGACGCTGATCCGGCCCGATCATCGCCTCGTCTGGAACATGATCGGCGAAGGCACGCGTGTGCTTGATGTCGGCTGTGGAGACGGCACGCTGCTGGACGCGTTGGCGCGGACCAAGAACGTCGATGCGCGTGGTATCGAAATCTCGCGCACGGGCGTCGCGGCTTGCGTTGCCAAGGGACTTGCCGTCATTCAAGGTGATGCCGATACGGACCTCGCCGATTACCCCGACGATTGCTTCGATTTTGTCGTGCTCTCGCAGACGCTTCAGGCGACCTTTCGGCCACGGCAGGTGCTGGAACAGATGCTGCGCATCGGCCGGAATGCGGTCGTCTCCTTCCCCAATTTCGGGCATTGGCGAATGCGGAGGCATCTCCTCCTCCATGGCACGATGCCGGTGACGGAGCACCTGCCCGATACCTGGTACAACACGCCCAACATCCATTTCTGCACCATCCGCGATTTCGTGGAGCTGGCGGAGGGGTTGAAGGCGCGGATCGTTCGCGCCGATGCGCTTGATGCCGCCGGGCGACCGGTTGGCGTGCAGATGCCGTGGTGGTTCTGGAATCTGATGGGCGAGCAGGGCATCTTCTGGCTCGCGCGCGGCGAGGCGCGTTCCTAGTTACCTCGCGCTCGATCTTCGCGAAGGCGTCCCGCGGCATTGCCGGATGGCACGAGAATCGGCTGGAGAAGGCCGCGCACCCGCGCCGCCTTGCTGGCGAGCGCCGGGCGATAAACCTGTTTCGTTGCTTCGATCACGTAAACGCCCGCGAAGGGTAGCGGCAGGTTGGCTCCTACGCGCTCCCAGACCCCGGCGGTCTGGAGAAAGAACTTCCGCTGCAAGGGCGGAACGAACAGGGCTTCGCCCCAGTGCGTCGGCGTGAAGAGCGCACGGCGCATCAGTTCGGTGAGCTGGCGCTTCGAGAACGGTTGGCCGTGGCCGAAAGGGGTGGTGTCGAGCCGCGCCCAGGGGCCGCGTCGGTTCGGCACGATCATCATGATATGGCCGCCCGGTGCGAGGATGCGCCAGATCTCACTCATCAGGCCGGCCGGATCGTCCGATGTTTCGAGCGCGTGGACCAGCAGGATGCGGTCCACGACTGAATCGCGCAACGGCAGGTCCGAGGTTTCGACGAGGCTCGCGAGCGAAAGCTGCCCTGGCGGCCAGGCGACGACGCCTTGTCGCGCCGGCATGAGCGCGATGGTGCGTTCCGTGCTTTCTCGAAGGTCGTCAAGATATGGGATCGCATAGCCGAGCCCCAGCAACGCCAGACCGGAAAGATCACCCCAGCGGTGACGGATGCCGCGCAGAATCATCCGCTTCGCGACGGCGCCAAGAGAGCTTGCGTAGAAGGATTTCAGATCGACGACATCGAGATGCATGGTAGATACCGGAACGAAGCGCGGATGCGTACCGGATCGATGATAGGGAATTTGCGATGGAAATCGAAGTCTTCATGTGCCGCAGCGATAATTACGGCGTACTGATCCGCGATCCGGCGACCGGAACCGTCGCTTCCATCGACGCGCCGGAAGCGCCGGCGATCGAGGCAGCGCTTGCGCGTCGGGGCTGGCGGCTCGACCTCATCCTCGTCACGCACCGGCATTTCGACCACATCGAAGGCATAGTGCCGCTCGTTGCGAAATATGGCGCGAAGGTTGTCGCTCCCGTTCGGGCCAGGGCCGAAGTGCCGAATGCGGACCGCTATGTCGATGACGGCGATATCGTCGAGGTGGGTGCGATGAAGGCCGATGTCTGGTTCACACCCGGCCATTGCGCGGACCACATCTGTTACCATTTTGCCCGCAAGAAGGCGATTTTCGTTGCCGATGTGCTGTTCGTGATGGGCTGTGGCCGCATTCTCGATTCGACCGCCGAGCAACTTTACGCCGCCATCCGGCGTATCACCGCTCTGCCGGACGAGACCGCGATCTACTGCGGGCACGAATACACACTCTCCAATGCGAAGTTCTGTGCCCACATCGAACCGGAGAACGCGGCGATCGCCGCTCGACTGAAGGCGGTGGAGGCCGCGCGAGCGGAGGGACGCTTCACCGTGCCGACGACGCTGGCGCAGGAAAAGGCGACCAACGTCTTCATCCGCGCGAAGGATCTGGCCGAATTCGCGGCACGGCGCGAAGCCAAGAATACGTTCTGAGGCGGTGATGGTTTCAGTGCAGGCGAGTGCCAAAGAGATCGTCCGACTGCTCGATCTCAAGCCGCACCCCGAAGGCGGACACTTCCGCGAGACCTTCCGCGATCCCGGGGTCGATGCCGGCGGGCGCTCATTCGGCACTGCGATCTATTACCTGCTCGAAGCCGGTGAGGTATCGGAGTGGCACCGGGTCGACGCCGCCGAGATCTGGCACTACTACGCCGGCGCGCCGCTGGTGCTTACCGTCAGCCCCAACGGGCATGACGCCTCGGCGCACCATCTCGGGCCGATACTGGCGACCGGGCAGCGGCCGCAGATCGTGGTGCCGAAAGGCCATTGGCAGAGCGCGACCAGCCTCGGAGCGTGGACGCTGGTGGGCTGTACGGTCTCGCCAGGGTTCGAGTTCGCCGGGTTCGAAATGGCGCCACCCGATTGGCGGCCAAGCCCGCGAGGAGCGCGCTGATGACTGTTCCGGAACTTTTCGGCTCGCTTGACGATGTCGCGGCCTGTGAGGAACGGCTGATGAACTGCTGGCCGAGCCACCAGACGGTGATGCTCGGAGACTGGTTGTGCCGGTTTGCGAAGGGCTATTCGGGGCGTGCCAATTCGGCCTGCAGCTTCCGGCCCGGCGCGGCGATGGGCGAGCTGGAAATAGCCGTGGTCGAGCGCCTCTACGTCGATGCTGGACTCCCCCCCTCGTTCCGGTTCTCGCCGCTGATCAACGCACGCTTTCGCGCTCGCGTCGAGGCGTTAGGCTATCGGCCGGACGATGCTTCGGTCGGGATGATCGGTGCAGCCTTCAGCGACCCGGTTTCCGAGGACCTGCGGCTTGAAGCGACGCCAAGTCCCGCATGGCTTGAAGGGGCTTGTCGCTGGCAGCAGCCTTCAAAGCGTGACCCCGCTCATCTGCTCGGGATCGTCGGCAATATCCGCGTTCCGACTCGGTTCGCGACGCTTTTCGCGGATGACGTGCCGGTCGCCTACGGGTTGATCTCGCATGATCGTGGCATGGCGGAGTTCGGTGCGGTGATGGTCGATCCGGCACGGCGTGGCAACGGCCTCGGCCGCAAGCTCGTCTCAGGCATGATCGGTTGGGCACATAACGACGGCGCGGCTCGCATCTTCCTGCAGGCCGCGATCGACAACGATGTCGCGCGCGGGCTTTATCGATCTCTCGGTTTCCGTGATCTCTACACGGCTGCCTACTGGCGCCGGCCGACGTGAATCACCGCGAGCGGGCGATCAGCGCGCCGCCAGCGATCAGTGCAGCGGCCAGGGCGAGGGACCAGCTTGCCTCCGCCCGCCCGGCCGCGATCAGCGCCAACGTCGAGATGATCGGCGCGGCATAGGAGGCGGTGCCGAGAAAGCGGATGTCACCGCGCTTCATGCCGATATCCCAGAGGAAGAACGCCGCCCCCGCCGGTCCGAGGCCCAGCAGGACGATGGCGGCCCAGGCCTTCGTGTCGGCGGGAAGGCCAGCCGGTTCGAGCGTCAGATGCGCGAGCCCAGCGACGAGGGCCGTTGCAAGACAGAAGCCGACAACGGCTTCGGTCGGAACAGCGGCCATCCGGCGCGAGAGCACGGAATAGCTTGCCCAGACGAGGGCGAAGAGGAAGGCGAGGACGTAGCCGAACAGCGGCAATGCCGCGCTGCCACCCAGCCCGCCCTTGCCGAGCGTGAGCGCGACGATGCCTGCAAAACCCATCCCTGCCCCGAGAATATGGCGGGCACCCAGCCGCTCACCCGGCAGGAGGCCGGACATCAGCACGATCAGCAGCGGCCAGAGATAGCCGATCAGGCTCGCTTCGGCCGGCGGCGCATTCTTCATCGCGCCGAAATAGAGCGCGTGCGAACCGAAGAGGCCGCCAACGCCCAGTGCCCACGCAGCGAGCGGCTGCTTGAGGAGGTGCAGCTTCCCGCGCGCAAGCAGCAAGGCGAAGCCGAGGCCGCCGCCGATGGCGAAGGTGAGCGCCGTGAGCAGAAATGGCGGCACGGCCCCGGTCGCGGCGGTCAGCAGCGCCAGCAGGCCCCAGAGGAGGATCGCCAAGAGCCCGCAAAGGGTTGGGCTGGCGAGTGTTACGGGAGAGAAGGACGGGTTCATGTCTCCCGCCTATCGCTCCGCCGGACAAAAGAAAAGGGCCGGTTTCCCGGCCCTTCCAGTGGATTCCACGGATTACGATGTGTCAGATCATGTACTGGCCGCCGTTGGCGGAGAGCGTCGAGCCGGTGATGAAGCTTGCATCGTCGCCAGCGAGGAACAGAACCGCGCGCGCGATTTCCTCCGGCTCGCCGAGGCGGCCGACCGGAATATGCGGCAGGATCGCCTTCTCGATCACGGCGGGGTCGATCGCCTTCACCATCTCGGTCGCGATATAGCCGGGGCAGATCGCGTTCACGGTAATGCCGGCGCGCGCGCCTTCCTGCGCCAACGCCTTCACGAAGCCGATATCGCCGGCCTTGGCGGCGGAGTAGTTCGCCTGCCCCATCTGCCCCTTCTGGCCGTTGACTGAGGAAATGCAGATGACGCGGCCGAACTTGCGGGCGCGCATGCCCTCCCAGAGCGGGCGGGTCATGTTGAACAGCGAATTGAGGTTGGTGTTGATGACGGCATACCACTGGTCCTTCGTCATCTTGTGGAACATGCCATCACGGGTGATGCCGGCATTGTTGACCAGCACCTCGACCGGACCGAGATCGGCCTCGACTTTGGCGATGCCGGCGGCGCAGGCATCGAAATCCGAAACATCCCACTTGTAGGTCGGGATGCCGGTCTCCTTGGTGAAGGCCGCCGCGGCTTCGTCATTGCCGGCGTAGTTCGCCGCAACCTTGTAGCCGGCCGCCTTCAGCGCCTTCGAAATCGCCGCGCCAATGCCGCGCGAACCGCCCGTAACCAATGCAACGCGAGCCATCGATATCCCCTCTTCTTGGTGCGTTTCCTGATGTGTTATTGGGAAATCCGGACGCGGATAGGCCGCGCCCGGCCGTTAGCGGTCTGCGCTCAGCGCTCCACGCACATCGCGACGCCCATGCCGCCGCCGATGCAGAGTGTAGCGAGGCCCTTCCTGGCGTTGCGGCGCTTCATCTCGAACAGCAGCGTGTTGAGAATGCGCGCACCCGAAGCGCCGATCGGATGGCCGATGGCGATCGCGCCGCCGTTGACATTGACGATCGACGGATCCCAGCCCATGTCCTTGTTCACGGCGAGGGCCTGCGCGGCGAAAGCCTCGTTCGCCTCGACGAGGTCGAGATCGCCGACCTTCCAGCCGGCCTTCTCCAGCGCGCGGCGCGAGGCCGGGATCGGGCCGGTGCCCATGATCGCAGGATCGACGCCGCAGGTCGCCCAGGAAACGATACGCGCAAGCGGGGTGATGCCGCGCTTGGCGGCTTCCGCTTCGGTCATCAGCACGGCGGCCGCCGCGCCGTCATTGATGCCGGAGGCGTTGCCGGCCGTCACCGTGCCCTCCTTGGAGAAGGCGGGTTTGAGCTTGGCCATGCCGTCAAGCGTTGCGCCGTGGCGGGGGTATTCGTCGGCATCGACGACGATGTCGCCTTTGCGGGTCTTGACCGTGAACGGGATGATCTCGTCCTTGAACTTGCCGGCCTTCTGGGCGGCCTCGGCCTTGTTCTGTGAGCCGACGGCGAACTGGTCCTGCTCGTCGCGCGTGAGCTGCCACTTGGCGGCGACGTTCTCGGCCGTGTTGCCCATGTGGTAGCCTTGGAAGGCATCGAGAAGGCCGTCGCGCAGCATGGTGTCGAGCATCTTGAGCTCGCCCATCTTCACGCCCGAGCGGAGATAGGCAACGTGCGGGGCGAGCGTCATGGATTCCATGCCGCCGGCGACGATGATGTTCGCATCGCCGTTGGCGATCTGCTGCATGCCGATCGCCATGGTACGCAGGCCCGAGCCGCAGAGCTGGTTAAGGCCCCAGGCCGTCTTCTCCTGCGGAATGCCGGCGGCCATCGCTGCCTGGCGGGCGGGGTTCTGGCCCTGATTGGCCGAGAGCACCTGGCCCAGGATCACCTCATCTACTTCGGCGCCGGCAACGCCGGCCCGCTCAAGCGCGCCCTTGATCGCGGCGGCGCCGAGCTGGGCAGCCGGAACATCGGCAAAAGCGCCGTTGAAGCTTCCGACCGCGGTGCGCGCCGCGCTTGCGATTACAATCGAATTTCCAGCCATGGGTCTCTCCTCGTCTCCTCACCGGTCCGGCATCAGGCGCTTAACCGTCCTGACTATGAGACTTGCCAAGAAACTATCGTCAAGCGAGAAACAAGGCTAAGAAAGGAAGATCGGCATTGCAAAACCGGAATGGATCGGCTGAAAGTCGGCAATTCGGGGGTGCAAGCGCCCTGTCCGAGACGAAATGGCGATTTTCGCCGATCTGGAGGAAGTATGGCGGATCAGGTTTCCAAGGAACCGACGGTGATCAAGAAATACGCCAACCGGCGCCTCTATCACACCGGCACCAGTTCCTATGTGACACTTGAGGACCTCGCACTCATGGTCCGCCAGGGTGAGGAGTTCGTCGTCAACGATGCCAAGACCGGCGAGGACATCACCCGGACAGTGCTGACCCAGATCATCTTCGAGCAGGAAAACAAGGGACAGTTCCTCCTGCCGATCGCCTTCCTGCGCCAGCTGATCCAGTTCTACGGCGACAACATGCAGGCGTTGGTGCCGCGTTATCTTGAATTCTCGCTCGGCCAGTTCATGGCCGAGCAGCAGAAGCTGCGCGAGCAGTTCGCGAAGGGCTTCTCCGGCAAGGCTTTCCCGGCCAACCCCTTCGGCGCCAATCCGATGGCGGCGATGGAGGAGCAGGTGCGCTCCAATATGGCGATCTTCCAGGAAGCGATGCGTGCTTTCGCGCCGTTCGCCGCGGGGAACAAGACTGAATCCGAACCGGCTCCGGACAAGAAAAAGGGGCGCTAAGCGCCCCTTGCTCTCAAACGCCTGTCTTCAGGGTCACGCGATTTTTCGCGATGCGATGGTGTGGTTCGCCGGCAGTTCGGTTTGCGCCGCGCCGAGGAAATCGCCCTGGAGATACTCAACGCGCCACGAGGCCAGCAGGGTTGCGGTCTCCTCGTCCTGAACCCATTCGGCAACCGTCTCGATCTTCAGATGGCGGGCGAGCTGGAGCAGCGTCTGGACGAAAAAGCGGTCGTCGGCCGAACGCGACAGGTTCTTGATGAAGGTGCCGTCGATTTTCAGGATGTCGATCGGCAGGAGTCGCATGTTGCGGAACGAGGTATGTCCGGCGCCGAAATCGTCGATCGCGACACGCGCGCCGGAATCCTTGATGCGTTCGATGAGTGCGCGGGCGGCATTGATATCCTCGATCAGCGAGGTCTCGGTGATCTCGACGATAAGGCGCTTCGCAGCGTCCGGGCTGCAGGTGACTTGCGCCTGATAGGCGGCGATCCAGTCCGGATGCAGCGCGGTGTCGGCGCCGACGTTGACTGTCAGATATACATCCGGCCGGGCGCGGAGCGTCTCAAAAGCCAGTTCGGTTACGCGGTGGTCAATGAGATGCAGGAAGCCGAGCCGCTCGGCAACCGGCACGATATGGCTGGCGCCGAGCCATTCGCCGGTCGGCGAGACCATGCGCACAAGTGATTCGTACATCGCGACCTGACCGGTTCCCGAGGCGACGATCGGTTGGAAGGCAAGACGGATGCGGCGCTCGTTCAGCGCTGAAAGAACGATATCGGTTGATTCCCGATTGTTGGTCCGCCGGTTCGCCATATCGGGATTGGCGCAATGCGCCACGAAGAAGGTATCGCTGCGCTCGGCGGCGTCGTTCAGCGCCTCCTCGCAGGCGTGGAGTGCCTCCATCGTCGTCTTGGCTTCGTTCGGCACAGCCACGGCGCCGATATGGACCGACGTGGAGATCGAGCCGGCGCTGGTTTCGATCGGCGTCGAGCGGATGGTGGTGGCAAGACGCGAGGCCACCATATCCATGTGCTCGATGAGGCTCGGCGCAAGAACGATACCGATCTTGTTGGTGGCGTAGCGGCCGAGAATGTCGCGCCGGCGCAGGACGCCCCGAAGCCGGCGGACGACGGCGGCGATGATCTCGTCGCCCACCATGTAGCCGTAGGTCTTGTTGAGCTGCGAGAGATTGTCGATGGCGACCATCATCACGACCATGGTGCGCGAATCGCGCTTCATGGTGTCGATCGCGGCCGCGAGCGCGTTGCAGAAGTCGGCACGAGTTAGTGCGCCGGTCGCGGGATCGAGGTGACGCTTGGTGACGAGCGCGGTCTCCTCCGCGGTCGGCGCGAGAATGCGACGGCAGACACCGTGAACGAGGCGAGGCTGGCCGGCGGCATTGGCAAACCAGCGGCCGCTGTCCTCGATCCAGAAGCGGACGCCGGGCGAGGGATTGACGAGATAGCGCGCCGAAAAGGAGACGCCGGTCCCACGATCGATCTGATCGCTCTCGAAGATCTCGCCGTGGCGCGAGGTCGGGCTGGCCTGGTCAACGAGGGTCGCGAAGGACGAGCCGGTTCCGAGCTGCGCCATATCGACGAGGCCGAAAAGCGGCGCCGCGTCGACATTCCAGGTCATCAGATCGGTTTCGATGTTCCACGAATAGGTCGCTTCGCCGAAATCGCGGCCGATATCGGAAATCATGTCCGCTGCCGCAGAGACGGCCCCGCCGATCTGGCTTTTGTCCGGAAATGCGATGGAATTGCTTTCGTCCGCCATTTCCGGCCTGTTTCGCTGCTTTCTGTGCTGCCGCGGTCCATTCCGTCCTAGCAGGCAGAACCTAAGGAAGCATTCTCGCCGCCATCATCGGATCGGAATGGTTAATTTTTCGCTTAAAGGTTGCATCCCGACTGGCCGTGCGACACCGGAGAACGTGTTGGCATTCTGCTTGCCACCGCCCGGATATGAGCACGATCAACCCAGTCGCCCTGTATCAAACTGAAACATTCGGTGCCGGTTTCCGGCAATACCGGAACGATGCGCATCGTCATGGCACGGGCCATCAACGAACGGAGGCTCCCATGTCCGGTTCCAAGATCTCCGAGCCTCGCTCGGTGCCGTTCATCGCCCAGTTGATCGTCGGGAATGACGGCGATCTCCGTCGACCGCTGGGCCGACGCGATGTTGCCGAGCAGCGCGAGGCGGCCTACGGCGCGGCGCTCGCCAACCGACCCTCCGCCCGGCCGCTCAGCTTCCTGCGCGTTGTTGCCTCGGTCTGAGGCCGGCAAGCAAAAAAGGCCCGAGGCAATTGCCGGGGCCTTGATCGACTTCCTCATGTCCGGATGTGGCTGGCGACCAGGCAGGGCCGCCGATATCCGCTTTACTCGGCGTTCTTGGCCGGCAGGACCTGACGGCCGCGATACATGCCGGTCTTCATGTCGATGTGGTGCGGACGACGCAGCTCGCCCGAGTTCTTGTCCTCGACATAGGTCGGGGCGGCAATCGCGTCGGCGGAGCGGCGCTGACCCCGCTTCATGCGCGAGACTTTCTTTTTCGGAACGGCCATAGTCAAACTCCTGGGCGGCACCCGGCAGGGCCGGGATCTTGAACAGACGCCATCATCCTTCGGAAAATGACATCCGGGTAAAACATGAAGCGCGCTCTATAATCGCTTGTTTTGCGAAAAGCCAGCGCAATCTCGCAGTGCTTGCAGCGACGCGGAAAACGCGCTTAATCCGGCTCCGGCAAGGCGAGGAGTGGCCGGTGACGGAACCGAAACTGACGATCGCGATGGACGAGACGGCCCGCGCGGTCGATGCTTTTCTCGAAGCGCGTCTCGCCGAGGGGCACCGGCCGGCGAGGCTGGTCGCGGCGTTGCGTCATGCGCTGTTCGCCGGCGGCAAGCGGATGCGTCCGTTTCTGGTGGTGGAAGCCGCGCGGCTGTTCGGCGTCGAGGGGGTTGGGCCGCTCCATGTCGCCGCTGCCCTGGAAGCGGTGCATTGCTACTCCCTCATTCACGACGACCTGCCGGCGATGGACAACGACGACATGCGCCGGGGGCAACCGACCGTACACCGCGCCTTCGACGAGGCAACAGCTGTCCTCGCCGGGGATTCGCTGCTGACGCTTGCCTTTACGATCCTCGCCCGAAAGGAAGCCGGAATTTCCGCCGGCCGACGGTTGCGGCTCATCGGCCAACTTGCCGATGCGGCCGGCATCGACGGGATGATCGGCGGACAGATGCTCGATCTCGCGGCCGAGGGGCGGTTCGATGCCCACCCACCCCGACAGAGCATCGCGACCATCCGCCGCCTGCAATCGCTCAAGACAGGCGCGCTCATCGTCTTCGCGCTCCGGTCTGCGGCCAGCCTAGCACCTGGCGCGACGCCGGTAGAGAAGAAGGCGCTCGCGACCTACGGGAGGGAATTGGGGCTCGCCTTCCAGATCCGCGACGATCTTCTCGATGCGGAAGGGCACAGCGGTACCGTTGGCAAGGCTGTCGGCAAGGATGCCGCCGCAGGTAAGGCGACTTTCCTCGCCCATCTCGGCATCGAAGGTGCGCGGCGCGAACTCGACCGAGCGACCGTGGCAGGCGAAGCGGCCTTGAGCGGAGCGTTCGGGGACCGAGCGTCTGTCCTGTCGGCCCTGCTCCGTTACAACCGGTCTCGGGACCGCTAGGGCGGCAGATTACAAAGCTTTCACATGCGCGGGCGCGGACAGCTTGCTATAAGGCGGCATGAAGAAACTTCTTGTCGGACTGGCACTTTTCCTCGGAGGGCTCGGCGCATGGGCCCTCGCCTCCCGCAACGACGATGACGATCGTGGGGGCGCCCAACGCTACCGCACCGAGGCGGTGCAGCGCGGCCCGATCATCGCGGCGGTTTCGTCCACGGGGACCGTCACGCCGACGACAACCGTTATCGTCGGTTCGCAGCTTTCCGGGCAGGTGGTCGAGATTCTCGCGGACTTCAACAGTCAGGTGAAGGCGGGGCAGGTGATGGCCCGGCTTAACCGCGATACCCTGATGGCGAAACGCGATGCCGCCCGTGCCGATCTCGATCAGGCGCGCGCCGCACGCGCGCTTTCCGATGCACAATCGGAGAAGGTGCAGGCGGAAATCCGGCGGGCCGAGGCGCAGGCCAACGACATGCGCGCCCAGCTCGCGCGGGCCGAGGCGCAACTTGCTGACGCGGAGACGACCTTCGAGCGCCAGCAAAACCTGAAGGCGCGCGGTATCGCCTCCGAGGTCACCCTGCAGACGGCGACGACCCAGAAGAGTACGCTGACGGCATCGAAACGCTCGGCCGAGGCGCAGATCCTTTCCAGCCAGGCGCAGATCGCCTCGTTGCGCGCCGATCTCAAGATCGTCGAGAGCCAGAAGCTCTCGGGCGATGCGGCCATCGCCAAGGCCGAGGCGCAGGTGCGGCAGATTGAGGTGGATCTTTCAAATGCCGAGATCCGCTCGCCGGTCGATGGCGTCGTCGTGCAGCGCAACGTCGAACTTGGCCAGACCGTCGCGGCCTCCTTGCAGGCGCCCACTCTATTTCTCGTTGCGCAGGACCTCACCCACATCGAAATCTATGTGAACGTCGACGAGGCGGACGTAGGGCGCGTCAGGGTCGGGCAGGCGGTCGAGTTCACCGTCAACGCCTATACGGCCCGCACGTTCAAGGGGCGCGTGAAGCAGATCCGGCTCGGTTCGCAGACGGTGCAGAACGTCGTGATCTACACCACGATCGTCGAGGTTCAGAATGAGGATCTTGCGCTGCTGCCGGGGATGACGGCCAATCTCAGGGTCTTCACCGAACGTAAGAACGAGGTTCTGCGGGTGCCGAATGCGGCCTTGCGTTGGCAGCCGGCGGGCGTCGCCCGTCCGCCGGGAACATCCCCGGCGCTGACGACAACCTCTACCCCGGCAGACGGTGGGGATGCCGGTCCTTTTGTCGAGGGCGGACAGGGTGGGTCCGGCCGTGGCGGCGCGGGCGCCGGCGGTGGCAATGCCGGGGCGGCGTTGCTCGCCTCCCTCAAGGCTCAACTCGACCTCAGCGACGACCAGATGAAGACGGTCGAGAAACTCGGCCGCGAGATGCGCACCTCGATCCAGTTGGCGGGAGATAACCCGGAGGCCCGGCGCGAGGCGGCACGCGCCGCGAGACAGCGGTTCACCCGAGGTCTTGAGGAGATCCTGACCGCCGAGCAGAAGACAAAATACCAGGCGATGCGCGAGGAGCGGCGCAGCCGCAACGCCAGACCCGGCGAGACGGGCGTTCCCGGTCGCGTTCATGTGCTCGATGCCAAAGGTAATCCGCGTGCGATCACGCTCCGGATCGGTGCGACGGACGGCGCGTTCAGCGAGGTTCTTTCCGGCGAGATCAAGCCGGGTGACACGGTCATCACCGGAGCACTTGCCGCTGCCAAGGCAGGCGGCGCCTCTGGCGGTTTCCGGTTCGGGTTCTGACGATGGTGGCCGCCGAAAAGCCGCCGCTGATCGAGGTTCACGATCTCGAGCGCGTTTATCACATGGGCGAGGAGAAGGTTGTGGCGCTCGCCGGCGTCACCACGGCGATTCGCGAAGGGGAGTTCGTTGCCGTGATGGGCCCTTCGGGCTCCGGCAAATCGACCTTCATGAATCTCGTCGGCTGTCTCGACAAGCCCGATCGCGGCTCCTACCGGCTCAAGGGGCGCGAAGTCGCGAACCTCAGCGTCGGTGAGCTTGCCGCCACGCGCAATCGCGAGATCGGTTTCGTGTTCCAGCAGTTCAACCTGTTGCAGCGCATGGATGCACTCGCCAATGTCGAGCTGCCGATGGTCTATGCGGGTGAGCCGCGCGCCGTGCGTCGCGAACGGGCGGCGCGGGCGCTGGAAAGAGTTGGCCTCGGCGATCGGAAGAAGCACCTGCCTCTCCAGCTTTCCGGCGGACAGCAGCAGCGTGTCGCCATTGCGCGGGCGCTGGCGAATTCTCCCTCGTGCCTCTTGGCGGACGAGCCGACCGGCGCGCTCGATTCGCGCACTTCGATTGAAATTCTGGCCCTTTTCCAGGCCCTCAACCGGGAGGGGATGACCGTCATCATCGTCACGCACGAGAATGAGGTCGCGGCGTTCGCCAAAAGGGTCATCCGTTTCCGAGACGGCCGGATCGTCTCCGATCAGGAACAGGCGCCGGCGGATGCGGCGGAAGCGCTCAGGCGATGGGTCGAGGCGGCATGAACCTGCTCGATTCGCTGCAATCCTCCGCCGAAGCGATCCGCGCACATGCCCTGCGGTCGGTGCTGACGATGCTCGGCATCGTCATCGGCGTTGCAGCTGTGATCGCAATGGTCGCGGTCGGTAACGGCGCGCGTGAGCGCGTCAACGCTCAGATCCGCTCGCTTGGCGCTAACCTGATTATCGTCATTCCCGGAAACGTGACTTTCGGTGGCGCGCGGATGGGTACGGGCAACGCCCAGACATTGTCTGACGGTGATGCACAGGCGCTGCGGGCCGAGGTTCCCGCTGTCGAAGCCGCTGCACCAATCGTGCGCGGCGGGGTTCAGATCGTTGCCGGCGGCGTCAACTGGGCGACCACGGCCTACGGCGTCGAGGCGGATTATTTCCTCGCCCGTGAGTGGCAGGTGGAGATAGGGCGTGAATTCACCGAAGAGGAAACCCAGCGCGGCGGACAGGTCGCGCTGATCGGGCAGACGGTCGCGCGCGAACTGTTTGCCGGCGGCAATCCGATCGGCGCGCAGATCAGGGTCAAGAACGTGCCGTTCGAGATCGTCGGTGTCATGGCGAAGAAGGGCCAGTCGATGATGGGGTCTGATCAGGACGACGTTATCCTGTTGCCCCTGAACACCGCCCGGCAGCGTGTTGTTGGCACAAGTCGCGCGAAAAATCGTACCGTCAACCAGATCCTCGCCAAGGTGCGCGAGGGCGAGGATATTTCCGCCGCCGAGGAGGAGATGAAACGTCTCTTGCGCCAGCGTCATCGCGTGCAGGATGCACAGGGCGACGATTTCTCGATCCGCAACCTTGCTGAAATCCAGGCGACGCGCGAGCAGAGCGCGAAGACGATGGCCACGTTGCTGATGGCGGTGGCCGCCGTCAGCCTTGTCGTCGGCGGTATCGGCATCATGAACATCATGCTGGTTTCCGTGACGGAGCGGACCCGCGAGATCGGTCTCCGGATGGCGATCGGTGCCCGGCCGATGGACGTGATGGGACAGTTCCTGATCGAGGCGACGTTAATCGCGCTGATCGGCGGGGTCATCGGCATCACAATCGGGGTCGGGATCGCGTTCGTGGTGGCGACGGTGGCCGATTGGCCGCTGGTCATTGACCCGATGATCGTCATCGCGGCCTTCGTCTTCTCGGGGCTGGTCGGTATCGTGTCCGGCTTGTATCCCGCGTTCCGCGCGGCACGGCTCGACCCGGTCGAGGCCTTGCGGGCGGCGTGAACATCCGTCATGGGATGGGGAGCTTCAGAAACGAAGGATAACCCCATGCCGCGCCCGCTCGACGGCCCCCGCCTTCCGCCAAAATCCGGCCATGCCCGCCAGCTCGTCGTGTTCCTGCACGGTTACGGCGCGGATGGGAATGACCTCATCGACCTCGGCGCGCAATGGGCGGACCTCATGCCGGATGCGGCCTTCGTTTCTCCCCATGCGCCCGAACCCTGCGGCATGAGCCCCGCGGGCCGGCAGTGGTGGGCGCTGACGATGCGCGACCCTTCCGAACGCTGGCGCGGCTGCCAGATCGCCGGGCCGGACCTCGATCATTTCCTTGAACAGGAACTCGCCCGGCACGGTCTTCCGCCGGAGCGGCTGGCGCTGGTCGGCTTCAGCCAGGGCGCGATGATGGCGCTGCACGTGGGGCTCAGGCGCGCGGTGCTGCCGGCGGCCATCGTCGCCTATTCCGGCCATCTCGTCGGGCCCGAGCATCTCAAGGGCGAGGCGCGCGGCAAGCCGCCGATTTTGCTCGTGCACGGCGACCGGGACGAGATCATCCCGGTCGATGCGCTGTTCCAGTCGATGGAAGGGCTCGCCAAGGCCGAGATCCCCTGCCAGTGGCACCTCTCCTTCGGCATCGGTCACGGGATCGATGGCGGCGGGCTGAGCCACGGCGGCCAGTTCCTGGCCCAGAATTTCGGGTTGCGGCTACCGGGATAGCACCTGCGCGTTCAAGACCTCAATATCCGTCAGCCCCGTCGAGGCTGCCGGTCTCCGATGTGGTCGCGGCGCGCGCCTTGGCGATCTCCTGTCGGGCGGCGAGACGCAGCAGGATCTGATCCTGCCCCACGGAGAGGAGGTTGAAACCGCGCCCCGCGAGTTCGCCCGCGCGCGTGCCATCCATGCAGAAGGCGCAGGCGAGCTTGCTCTTGGCGCGCGCGGCGGTGACCACCTTCGTCAGGGCAGCATCGACCAGCGCGTGACTGGCGTCGATGGTGCCACCGTTCGTCAGCGCGATCGAAAGATCCGAGGGGCCGACCAGTACGCCGTCAATGCCGTCGACCGCGAGAATATCGTCGAGCGCGTCGAGTGCGGCGCGGGTCTCGATCATGGCGATGGCGAGAGTAAAGCGGTTCGCGCCGTGCAGGTTCTCGGCCGGGGCCAGACCGGTGAGGTTGAGCGAACGCGCCGGCCCCCAGGAACGCTCGCCAGCGGGCGGATACTTCACGAATTCGACGAAAGCTTTCGCATCCGCCGCCGAATTGATCATCGGGGCGATGACGCCCGCCGCGCCCCAATCGAGAAAGCGCGCCGCTTCCGCGAACTGGCCCACGCCGATACGTACCATCGCGGCCTTTCCTTGCGCGTGGGCGGCGAGGATCACGGCTTGAGTCGTCGCGAAATCATGGAAGCCGTGCTGCCAGTCGACGATCGCGCAATCGAACCCTTCCCGCAGCAACGCCTCCGTGACGGCCGGATCGCGCATTCCCGACCAGGCGGCGAACAGGGCCGGCCCCGTGTGGAGGCGATCAACGAAGGCAAGGATGGGGTTGTCGGACATCGGGTTTCCCGCAGGCTCTGGAAACAAAAAAGCGCCGCCCGAACCGGCGGCGCTTCCATCATGCGCAATCCGGCGCCGGTTTCCAGCGCTGATTGCATACAAAATGCCGAAAGATCAGCCGTTGGCCTGAATCTCGGCGATGGCTTTGGCCATCATCTCGTCCATCGTGCGGCGGATGACGTGATCCGACACGCTGGCCGGAAGGTCGCCGCGCACCTTGCGGAACACATCCTCGTCGCCCGCTTCCTCGAAATCGCTCATCACGACCGATTTGGCATAGGCTTCGGCCTCGGCGCCGCTCTTGCCGATCTGCTCGGCAACCCAGAGTCCGAGGAGCTTGTTGCGGCGCGCACCGGCCTTGAACTGGAGTTCAGCGTCATGCGCGAACTTTTTCTCGGCGGCATCCTTGCGATTGTCGAAGGTCGTCATGGCAGAGAAGCTCTCTTTTCTGGCTGCGGATGCAGCATCAATCCCCAAGCGTCCGCATCCGGAATGCGGACAAGGATGGGAATAGGTGTCCCCGAGCCCAAAATCAATGGTTGTTAAGTCTAGTTTGTATGCCCCGCAACATTGTATCGGCGGAACGGATCGGCTAGGGTTTCCCCAATCCGGGAGCGGTGCGGGGCCTTGAAATCACCCGATTCACGGCGCAAGTGCCCGCCTCCCGCGATGTCGCCGCTGCCGGCGCTCACCAGAACAAGGAGCCACGGCACCAATGGATTTCCTGAAAACACGGTACACGCCGATGAATCGTCGCCGCCGCATTTACGAAGGCAAGGCGAAGGTCCTCTTTGAGGGACCCGAGCCGGGAACGCTGATCCAGCACTTCAAGGATGACGCCACTGCCTTCAACGCCAAGAAGCACGAGATCATCGACGGCAAGGGCGTTCTGAACAACCGCATCTCCGAGTATATCTTCAACCAGCTGAATTCGATCGGGGTGCCGACGCATTTCATCAAGCGGCTCAACATGCGCGAGCAGCTGATCCGCGAGGTCGAGATCATTCCGCTTGAGGTGGTGGTGCGCAATGTCGCCGCCGGTTCGCTCAGCCAGCGCCTCGGCATCGACGAAGGCACGCAGCTGCCGCGCTCGATCATCGAGTTCTACTACAAGAACGACAAGCTCAACGATCCGATGGTTTCCGAAGAGCATATCACGGCCTTCGGCTGGGCAACCCCGCAGGAGATCGACGACATCATGGCGCTTGCCATCCGCGTCAACGATTTCCTCTCCGGGCTGTTCCTCGGGGTCGGCATCCGTCTCGTCGATTTCAAGATGGAATGCGGCCGGCTCTATGAAGGCGACATGATGCGCATTGTCGTCGCCGACGAGATTTCCCCGGACAGCTGCCGCCTGTGGGATATCAAAAGCGCGGACAAGCTCGACAAGGACCGTTTCCGCCGCGACATGGGTGGGCTGGTCGAAGCCTATTCCGAGGTCGCGCGCCGGCTCGGCATTCTCAACGAGGGCGAAAACCCGAAGGCCACGGGGCCGAAACTGGTGCAGTAAGCGGGCCGGCGCTTGCACTGCCTTCACGAACTCAATAAACGGGACGCCATCAGGGGTCCCGTTCTTCGTTTGAGGGGCAGGCCTTTTCCGTGATGAGGAACTCCATGAAAGCGCGCGTCACCGTCACCCTCAAGAACGGCGTTCTCGATCCGCAGGGCAAGGCCATCGAAGGCGCGCTGAAGAGCTTCGGCATCGAGGGCGTCGCCGCTGTGCGACAGGGCAAGGTTTTCGACATCGAGGTTGCGACGCAGGACAAGTCCCGCGCCGAGGCGCTCCTCAGGGAAGCCGCCGAGAAGCTGCTCGCGAACATGGTCGTCGAGAACTACAAGGTCGAGGTGTTGGGGTAATGCACGCCGCTGTCATCACCTTTCCCGGCACCAATCGCGAGGGCGATGTCGCCCGCGCGTTGAAGCAGGCCGGGGCGAAAGTCACCCATGCCTGGCACGCGGATTACGAGCTGCCCAAGGGCACCGATCTCGTCGTGCTCCCCGGCGGCTTCGCCTATGGCGATTACATGCGCACCGGCGCGATTGCGGCGCGGGCGCACATTATGGACGCCGTGCGGGCTCATGCCGCCAAGGGTGGATACGTGCTCGGTATCTGCAACGGTTTTCAGGTTGCCTGCGAGGCGGGTCTGCTGCCTGGCATCCTGATGCGCAATGCCGGTCTCAAGTTTGTCTGCCGCATGCAGCACCTGCGGGTCGAGCGCAACGACACGGCCTTCACAAATGCCTATACGGCGGGCGACATCATCAAGGTCTGCATCGCCCACGGCGAGGGCAATTACATCTGTGATGACGAGACGCTGAAGCGGCTTGAAGGCGAGGCGCGCGTCGGCTTCCGTTATTGCGATGCGGCGGGCGATATCACGAAGGAAAATCCGAACGGCTCGCTCAATGCGATCGCCGGGATCTATTCGGAGAACCTGCGCGTGCTCGGTATGATGCCGCACCCGGAAAATCTGATCGAGACGCTGGTCGGCGGCACCGACGGGTGTGGGCTGTTCGCCAGCCTCGGGAAGGCCGCTTGAGCCCCTTTTGAGAGCTGATCCAAACCGAAGAAAGGCCGGGGTTTCCCGGCCTTCTTTATTTCACGCCTGGCGTGGGATGAGCGTTCACATCGTCAGGTGGATGGTGCCGATGTCCTTGGCGATCTTCTTGAAAACAGCCTCGAGCTCGCTGGCTTGGTTGACCTTGGAATACATTGAAGGGCTAGAGGCGCAGTTCCTGAGAAGACTCTCGTTCCCGTTGATCACAAGCACCGTGTAGAGCTTGATTTTCAGCTTCTTTGCTGTTTCCGGCAGACCGCGCTCGACGATTGCGTCGCACATTGCCTGGGTATCCTTGTTCTGGCGCGTCTCGTTGCCGATACCCCAGCGGTCCTGCGTGTTCTGCCCATCGGTCAGCAGCACCATGAACCGCTCGACGTTGGCGTCCGGGGAGGCCTCGGAGAAGGGCGCATTGGCGGAGAGCATTTCATAGCCCCACTGTGCGCCGAGCGTGATGTTGGTCATGCCACTCGCCTTCATCTCGTCGATGCGGGCGTGAAGCGCGGACCAGTTGTTCGAGAGCGGCATCATCTTGGCGATGCCACCACCCGCGCAGTAGATCATCGGATAGAGCGATTTGGCGATTGGCATGCTCACGGGTTTGGTGTCGGCGTTGTAGCCGGTATCGCGGTCGGCGATGCAGCCGTCCCAAAGGTCGCGCGTGGCGGGAACGGCATAGCCGGCGCCGGCGATGAAGGTGCCGGTTGGCGTGGTCGTCAGCCAGTTTGCGTTCTTGTAGGTGGTTTCGAGCCGGACCTGCGTCGTATAGGGCACGATCGCGACCTTGACCTGATCCGGCGCTGTTGTCGCGCTCTGGAGCATGGTCAGGAGCGTGTGGCTCGCCTTCTTCAACTCGACGATCTTGTTGGCGCTGGCCATCGAGCCGGTGTTGTCGAGCACGAGCGCGAGTTCGATCTTCTTCGTGCCATAAGCGGCGGTCGAGGCCGCGCCGACGGCCCAGTTGTTGGCGCCTGAGGCGCCGAACCACGCATAGATGCCACCGAAGAACGTCGGGACGGTGGCGCTGGTCGAGGCCGAAACGGTCTTGTCGGTTTTCTCGACAGCGATGCCGGAGAAGGCATAGTCGGGGCGCTTCGACGCCATCAACGCTGTGAAATAGGGATCGGCGAGCTTCTTGAGCGCTGCCACGTCCTTCTTCGGGGCTTCGCGGGTCAGCATCAGGACGGTGGAATCGAGTGCGCCCTGGATCTCGGCCCTGGCCTGCGCGGAGCGAGCATAATCGACGGCAAGCCCGGTTATCCCCATCAGCGGCAGCATGGCGATCGTCAGAAACTGGGTGACGGTGCCGCGGCGATCGGAAAGGAATGTCCTGAAATCGGTCATGGTGAGATCCTCCATGACCCTGAATCGCAAGGGGTGTGCCGCCCCGATGCGCATTCGCGAAAACAACAGTTAAATCAGGTTTCTGAAGTGCAATAGTCCGAGGCGCGCAGTGGCGGTTAAGACGGCGTTAGCCGTATCGGGTCGCGGAACGGAGCGCCTTCGCGTCGAAACGGCACACTCAGGCAGAATAGCGCTTCTCGATGTAGTCGGCGACGAGGGCCTTGAATTCGGCAGCGATACCGGTGCCGCGCAGGGTGACTGCTTTTTTTCCGTCAATGAAGACGGGGGCCGCCGGCGCTTCACCCGTGCCTGGCAGCGAGATACCAATATCGGCATGCTTTGATTCGCCCGGTCCGTTGACGATGCAGCCCATGACCGCGACGTTGAGTGCCTCGACACCGGGATAGCGCGATTTCCACTCCGGCATCGAGGTGGAAATCCAGCTCTGGATGTCGCGCGCGAGTTCCTGAAATACGGTCGAAGTTGTGCGCCCGCAGCCGGGGCAGGCCGCAACCAACGGCACAAAGGTGCGAAAGCCCATGGTTTGCAGGAGTTCCTGCGCGGCCTTGACCTCCAGTGTCCGGTCGCCGCCTGGCTCCGGGGTCAGCGAGTAGCGGATCGTATCGCCGATGCCATCCTGGAGAAGGATACCCAGCGCGGCCGAGGAGGCGACGAGTCCCTTGGAACCCATGCCGGCCTCGGTCAAACCCAGATGCAGCGCGTAGTCCGAACGCGCGGCGAGCATGCGATAGACCGTGATGAGGTCCTGCACCGCGGACACCTTCGCCGAGAGGATGATCCGGTCCTTGCCGAGGCCGATCTCCTCTGCCCGGGTGGCGGAGAGGAGGGCCGATTGCACCATCGCTTCGCGGAGGATAGCGCGGGCTTCGAGCGGGACGGTGCTCCTGGCGTTCTCGTCCATCAGCGCGGTCAGCAGTTCCTGATCGAGTGAGCCCCAGTTCGCGCCGATCCGCACGGCCTTGTCATGCCGGATCGCGAGTTCGATGATCGCGCCGAACTGCCGGTCGCGCTTCTCGCGGAAGCCGACATTGCCGGGATTGATGCGATACTTGTCGAGTGCTTCGGCGCAGGCAGGGTGCTCGGCCAGAAGTGTGTGGCCGATATAGTGGAAGTCGCCAACGAGCGGCACGTCGATGCCGCGGGCATCGAGCTTCTCGCGGATGTGTGGAACGGCAGTGGCGGCTTCGGCGCGATCGACCGTGATCCGCACGATCTCGGAACCGGCGCGGGCAAGGCTTGCCACCTGCGCAACCGTTGCCGCAACATCGGCCGTATCGGTATTCGTCATCGATTGGACGATGATTGGCGCCGGATGTCCGCCGATCTGGCCGCCAACCTGCACCTTTCCCACCCTCACGCCGCAGGTTGTATGGCGCGGCGCGGGGCCGAAGGCGGCTTCTTGGGATGAAGCGCAGGGCGGGGCGAGATTGTCCATGTCGATCAGGCTTTCGCGGCCGGTTGGCGGCAGTGCCGGCAGGTGCCGGCAAGTTCGACGATCTGTCGCGCCGGTGTGAAACCGTGATCGCGCGCAAGCCTGGCGAGCGCCGCATCAAGCGGTTTCGCCGTTGCCTCCTCGACGTGGCGGCAGCTTTCGCAGATCAGGAACACGACTCTTTCGCCATGCGTGTGGCGATGCGGGCAGGCGATGAAGGCGTTGAGACTTTCAAGCCGGTGGATGAAGCCGTTTTCCTTCAGAAAATCGAGGGCGCGGTAGATGGCGATGGGTGCCGGACCGCGCGCGCCGTCGGGACGCAAGGCCTCGATGAGGTCGTAGGCGCCAAGGGGGCCGCGTGCCCTGACGAGTGCATCGAGCACGGCACGACGCTGCGGAGTGAGGCGAAGCCCCTGCCGGCGGCAGTGTTCCTCGGCCGCATCGAGCAAGGCACCGGCGGGCACGGCATGACCCGCGCAGCAGGTCTCTTCCGCGTGATGATGCGGGTGCGGATGCGCTTCATGGGTCTGCATCGCCTTTGGCATGGGGGCTATATAAAGCCGTTCCGACCTTCTGGCGAGACGGCAAGGCTGGATATTGCGCTGCGAAATGCTAGAACCGGTCCTGTTTTTCGCGCCGAACGAAGGTTGAAGGAGTCGGGATATGTCGTTGAAGGGAAAGAATGCGCTTGTGACCGGCTCGACGAGCGGGATCGGCCTCGCGATGGCGCGCGGCTTCGCGGCGCAAGGCGCGAACGTGATGCTCAACGGGCTCGGCGACGCGGCGGAGATCGAGACGATCCGCGCCGGGATCGAGAAGGAATTCGGCGTGAAGGCTCTCTATCATGGTGCCAACATGCTCAAGCCGGACGAGATCCGGGCGATGGTCGCTGAGGCGGAAACCAAGCTCGGTTCAGTCGATATCCTCGTGTGCAATGCCGGTATCCAGTTCGTCTCGCCGGTCGAGGATTTCCCGGACGAAAAATGGGAGCAGATCATCGGCATCAATCTCTCGTCTGTGTTCTACGCGATCAAGGCAGCGGTGCCGGGCATGAAGAGGCGCGGCGGCGGGCGTATCATCAACCTCTCCTCGGCGCACAGCCTCGTCGCCTCGCCGTTCAAGTCGGCCTATGTTGCTGCCAAGCATGGTGTCGCGGGCCTCACCAAGGCCGTTGCACTGGAACTTGCGCAGGCGAAGATCACGGTCAACGCGATCGCGCCGGGCTATGTCTGGACGCCGCTTGTTGAGCGTCAGATCCCGGATACGATGAAGGCGCGCAACATGACCGAGGAAGAGGTGAAGAAGAACGTTCTCCTCGCCGCGCAGCCGACCAAGGAGTTCGTTACGGTCGAGCAGGTCGCGGGCCTCGCGGTCTATCTCGCCTCCGATGCCGCCGCCTCGATCACCGGCACCACGATCTCGATGGATGGCGGCTGGACGGCGGCCTGATCAGGCCGCCGCGAACTTGCGGTCGCGCCGGGCGGCGCGCCAGGCCGTGATATTTGCCATGAACTTCAGCGCTGCCGGCGTGACGATCAGTGTCAGCAGCGTCGCGAAAGTCAGGCCGAAGAGGGTGGCAGCGGAGAGCTGGATCCACCACTGCGTAGCAGGTGCGCCCATAGTCACCTCGCGATCTAGGAAATCGATGTTGATCCCGAAGGCGATCGGCGCGACGCCGATGGCGGAGGAGAATGCCGTCATCACCACCGGGCGGGCACGCTCGGCACAGGTGCGCAGGATCGCCTCGTCGACCGCCATGCCCTTCCCGCGCAGATGATCGTAAGTGTCGATCAGCACGATGTTGTTGTTCACGATCACCCCCGCAAGGCTGATGATGCCGAGACCGGTCATCACGACGCCGAACGGCTGCTGCATGATGATGAGTCCGAGGAAGACGCCGATCGTTGAGAGGATGACGGACGAGAGGATCAGCCCGACGCTACGGAAGGAGTTGAACTGCGCGAGCATGATGGCGAAGATCAGAAACATCGCCGCGCCGAATGCCTTCGAGAGGAAGGCGGAGGCCTTGGCCCGCTCCTCATCCTCGCCCTTGAGGCGGAAGAAAACGCCGGAGCCGAGGTCCATTTTCGCGAGTGCCTCCGTCACTTCCTTCTGAACCTGCGCCGATTGCACGCCCTCCGCGACATTGGCCGAGACGGCGATGACGCGATTGGCGTTGACTCGGTTGAGGATGCCGACGGAACGTGTCGCCTCACGCTTGACGAGACTGCCGATCGGCACCGGACCGGCAGGCGTGTTCACCAGCATGTCGTCGAGCTGGTCGAGCGAGCGCCTGTCCTTTGGGAACCGTAGCAACACATCGACGGATTTGTCGGTGGTCGCGGGGCGGTATTCGGTGAGCTTTACGCCATTGGTGACAAGCTGGACGGCGGTGCCGACCGTGCTGGCGGCTGCGCCGACCTTGGCGGCTTCGCCCCGGTCGAGCCGCAAGGTCCAGTCGATTCCCGGAAGCGGCAGGCCGTTGTCGATGTCCTTTGTGTCTTTCCGGGCCGCGAGCATGGCGGCAATCTTCGCGGCGGCCGGTTCGAGTTTCGCCGGATCGAGCGCCGAAAGTTCGATCTGAACCGGTTTGCCGGTCGGCGGACCGGCCTTCGGCTTCGTCACCGCGATTTCGATGCCGGGAATTTCCGCCATTTTCGAACGGAGATCCTCCATGATCTCCTGCGCCCGGCGGCGGTGGCGCCAATCGGTGAACTCGAACTGGATAATGCCGATCGTATCGGCGGAGACCTCGGCGTTCTGGCCGCGGGGCATCTCGCCAACGCGGGTGTAGATGGTTCCGAGTTCGCCCATGTCCTCCATCCGTGCCTCGACGAGACGGACGAGCTGGTCCTTCTCCGTGAGGCTCAGGTTGCCCCGGGCGCGGACCTGCACGAGGGCGTAGTCCGGCTCGACATCGGGGAAGAACTCCACGCCCTTGCCGAGCTTGCCGTGGAGCACCGGCACGAGCACCAGAAGCGCGATCGCAAGCAGGATGGTCTTGCCGGGGTGGCGCAGCGCCAGGCCGACCGTGCGCATGTAGACCCCCGCGCGCGAGGGCTTCGCTGCGTCGCCTTCCCTTGGCGGCCGGCCGATGAGGCTGCCGAGTGCGGGCGCGAAGAAAAGCGCGAAGGACAGACTCGCTGAGAGCGTCGCGATCAACGTGATCGGCAGGTATTTCATGAATTCGCCGACGATGCCCGGCCAGAACAGGAGCGGTGAGAAGGCGGCGACGCGCGTCGCCGTTGCGGCGATCACCGGGCCGGTCATGCGGGTGGCGGCGAGTGCGTAGGCTTCCTTCGGCGGAATGCCTTCGGCCATGCGGCGTTCGGCGAATTCGCCGACGATGATCGCGTCGTCGACCAGCTGGCCGACGGCCAGGATCAGTGAGAAGAGGACGACGATGTTCACCGTCAGGCCAGCGAGCGCAAGGCCCAGGATGCCGACGAGCGCCGAGAAGGGTATGGCGAGCCCGATGATGGCGGTGGAGCGGAAGCCCAGCGTCGCCAGAATGATAATGGCGACGAGAATGATGCCGGTGACGACCGAGTTCTGGAGATCCGCCAGCATGGTGCGGATGTTTTTCGAGCGGTCCTGCGTCGTCGTCAGCTCAATGGTCGGCGGGAGAATCTGGCGTGCCTTCTCGAGCGCGTATTTCACCCCGTCCACGGTGTCGATCAGATTGGCACCGACGCGCTTCGACACCTCGATGGTGATCGCCGGCTTGCCGTCGACGCGGGTGATCGTCACCGCGTCCTTGAAGGTTGGGCGGACTTCAGCCACGTCGCCGAGCCGGACCACCGCGCCGCCGCTGGCCAACACCGGCAGCTTGAGAATATCTTCGGGGTTTTCAAGAAGGCTCGGCACCTTCACCGAGAATCGTCCGGTCGTTGCCTCTAGGGCGCCGGCAGCGATCAGGGTGTTGGAGGCGCCGACAGCGCGGACGAGATCGTCCATCGAGACGGCATAGGCCGCAAGGAGCGTGGGCTCGACGATGATTTCCACCACTTCGTCGCGGGCACCCTTGAGTTCGGCCGCGAGAACGCCCGGAACCTGCTCGATCGCAGTGCGCAGCTGGCGCGCGAGGCGCGTCATCGTCTGCTCCGGCACCTCGCCCTTCATGGCGACGATGATGACCGGGAACAGCGAGAGATTGACCTCGACGACCTTGGGTTCATCCGCGTCGCGTGGCAGGTCACGCTTGGCGTCGTCGACCTTGGCGCGCACGTCGGCGATGGCGCGCTTGGCGTCGAATCCCGGCTGGAACTCCATCACCACATTGCCGCCGCCCTCGAAAGCGGTGGCGCGCATTTCCTTGACGTTGGCGACGGATTTGAGTTGCGTTTCGAGCGGCCGGAGGATCAGACGCTCCGCGTCCTCCGGCGAGATGCCGCGCTGGGTGACCGAGACGTAGACGATCGGGATCTGGATGTCCGGCTCGGCCTCTTTTGGGATGGTGATGTACGCCATCGTCCCCGCGAGCAGCAAGAACAGCATCGCCGAGATCGTCAGCCGGACATGGGAGATGCCGTAGGCAATGAGCCCGTTCATGGCTTTACGGCTCCGGACTTGTCAGCCCCCGCGCCCTCGGAGACCGGCTCGACCTTCTGCCCCTCGGCGATGAAATCCTGACCGCGGACGATGATCCGCACACCGGCCCGCACCCCTGAGACCCAGAGGGCGCTATCCTCGTCATCGACATGAACAACCGGCACGAACCGCACGATATCGTCAGGATCGACGATCCTGAGTCCGAGCTGACCCTCGGCGGAGAAGGTGAGGGCCGAGCGCGGTACGCGGACGGCATCCACCGGTGCAAGGACCAGCGCGACATCGGCGGCGATGCCGTCGGGGATCGCCGCATCCGGGTTCGCGAAACCGACGTCGACGCGGTAGGTGCGCGTCTGTGCTGTCGGCCGGCGGGAGATGAACCGGATCTCGCCCTTGCGCTTCTCGCCCGTGACCAGCTCGATCTCGGCCGGATCACTGACCTTGATGCTGCTCAGCCGGCGCTCGGGCAATTCGATGACGGCAAGCATCGGATCCGGGGCAATGATCTCGGCCACGGTGGCCCCGATCTGCACGCCCTGTCCGATCTCGACCGGAAGGTCGTTCACGATGCCGGCGATCGGCGCAACGATATTCGCGCGCAACAGCTCGGTCTCGGCACTGGCGAGTGCGGCCTCGGCGCCCTGCTTTTCGGCGCGGAGCTGCTCGAGGTTCAGCGTCGGATAATTGCCGCGCTGGGCGAGGGCCTCGCGCGCCTGAAGTTCGGCCGCGCGTTGGGCAAGGCGGGCCCTTGCCTGCGCGACGTTCGCCTCGCGTGCGTCGTCTGAGAGTTCGACGATGAGATCGCCGACCTTGACGGTCGCACCGCGCTGCACGGCGATCTTGCGGACAATGCCGCTGGTGCGGGCGCTGATGGTAACCCGCTGATCGCTCTGCGTGCGGCCCGTCAGCGTGATTCGCCGGGCGCGGGGCATCACGGTTGCCGACGACACAATGACGCGGAAAAGCGGCTTTTCCGCCTGGGCCGATCTGGTGATCGGGGCGTGGGTCGTCGCCCGGCCGATGTAGCCGGAGCCGATCCACAGGGTCACGCCAACAAAAATCGCCAGCGCTGCGATGCGCGCCCAAAACATCGACATATCCTTCCGTAACGGCGCCCGGTTATTTCGCCGCGAATCATCCCGCTCTTGCCAGAGTCCCGATGTGCCCGCTAGGCAAGGTACACACCGGGGCCGGCAAATCGGCGCCCTTGTGAATGGTGCCGGACTATGGCGCGGCGATGACGCCGGTTCAACCATTTCAGCTGGCAGGATTTGTCAGGAGCGATCATGGACCCTGAGGTTTTCATCCGGACGAACACTGTTCTTTCTCCGGTGCCGCATGTTCCCGAAATCCGCCTGCACGTCGCCCATGAGGCGATGGACCTCTGGCAGAAAACCGAGGATGAGCTGGAGGCAATCGGCTTGCCGCCGCCGTTCTGGGCCTTCGCCTGGGCCGGAGGGCAGGGGCTCGCGCGGTATCTCATCGATCATCCTGCCCTCGTTGCCGGCCGTCGCGTTCTCGATTTCGCGAGCGGCTCCGGTCTCGTGGCCATCGCCGCTGCGAAGGCAGGGGCGGTTTCGGTCGAGGCGGCGGAGATCGACGGCTTCGCCGCGTCCGCCATCGGCATCAATGCGGCGGCGAACGCGGTCGCGGTGACGGCGCGGCTCGACGATCTCATCGGGGACGATGAGGGGTGGGATGTCATCCTCGCGGGGGATGTCTGCTATGAGCAGGGTATGGCGGGGCGCGTCGTCGAATGGCTTGTCGACCTGCAGGCGCGCGGCGCGCTGGTGCTGATCGGCGATCCGGGTCGGAGCTACCTCCCTAAGGCGCGTCTAGAAGAGGTTGCAACCTACATGGTTCCGGTCGTTGGTGCGCTGGAAGACAATGAAATCAAGAAGACGAGCGTCTGGCGTCTGCGAGCCGATGTGCGGTCGACAGGCATGCCTTGACAAGGCGCGGCGGTCGTCCGCACGATCATTTCCACTTTCATCCGGAGCGACGCGCCCATGCAACGACGGTCCAGGTTCTACACCCTCCCGACAATGGCAGCATTCGCAGCGGGTATCGCCTGGGCGGGCTTGGCTTTGGCCGGGGACATTGCCCCCGGCGTTTCGGTCAAGCAACGCGCATTCGATGCTCCGATCAATGAACAGCCCTACTTCGGATTCGCGCAGAAAACCGACGCGCAGAAGGCCGCCGACGCGAAGTTCATCGAGGCAATCACGGTTCGTGGCGGGATGAGCCGGGAGCAGGGTGGCGCCGAAGTGGCGGATGCGGGCTGGCAGTTTATCGCTCAGCGCAAGGACTGGGCAACCGCCGCGAAGCGGTTCAACCAAGCCTGGCTGCTCGACCCCGCGCGGAGCGATATCGCGCACGGTTTCGCCTTGGTGGTGTCCGAACGGTTCAATAACCTTGATTACGCGATCGAACTCTTCGAGGCGGCTGCGAGACTGAAGCACCCCCTCGTCGCACTGCCCGTGGACCATGCGCGCGTCTTGCTGAGGGGTGGGCGGGCCGATGAAGCCGTGCGGCTGATGGAAGAGGCCGTGCGTCAGAAGCCGGATTATATCGAGCTCCATGTCGGTCTGGCTGCGGTTTATCTTAACACCCGGCAACGGCAGCGTGCCTGCGAGGTTATCGGCAAGGCCCCGCCCACCAACAATCCCGATATCAAGCGGGAGATTTCCCGCGTGCAACACGATGCAAAATGCTTCTGAAAGGCACTGGAAAAAAGGCCCGGGGTTCGACCGGGCCTTTTTCTGTCAGGTTCGTGGATTGCTCACGGCTCACTCGCCGCGGCGGCCATCTACCGAATAGGCACCAGCGCCGGCCACCATCAGGGCGAGGAAGCCGCCGCTGATCGCGATGTTCTTCATGAACATCAGATACTGCACCGGATCCGACAGCTTGAGGTGGAACAGCAGCGCCGCGAGCACCGTGAAACCGGCGAGCATGAACGAGGCGAGCCGCGTCTTGTATCCCAGGAGGATCATCAGGCCGAAGCCGAGCTCGGCCGCGATGACGACGGGCAGCAGCGCGCCGGGAACCCCTTGCGCCTCCATGTATTTCTGCGTGCCGGCGAAACCGCCGATCTTGCGGTATCCGGCGATGATATACATGACCGACAGCATCACGCGCGCTGCGAGGAGCGCGAGATTCTGGATGGCGGGATTGGTGAACATGCTTGCCCCTTGTTGTTGTTTTAGACGAAAGTCGGATTCGTCTATTGCAAGTAAATTGCGCCGTCGACAGGTAGTTTATTGCAAACGTGCAAATTTATTTCGATAGAAATGGCAACGAACCGCGATTTTTGGCGGCTTTTCCGTCAGAAGCCGATTCGGAGGGAACGAAGCGATGAACATGACGTGTGTTGGATGTTGCACCTGATCCGCTATGCCGTCTTGATTATGTCGCGGAGGTTTCACATGCGGACGATGCTTGTCTGGCTCTACCTCTTCCTTGCCGTTCCGGCCGCCGGCGCGCAGGAGGTGCTGCGTGACTCCGCAGTGGCCGGGACGCCGGCCGGCGATATCCGGAAGGCCTGGCTTTCGGGCGAGACAGGGCGATACCGGCATTTTGTGCTCGGCGGCGATTACGAGGCGGCGAGCATCATCGCCGAGGATGCGGCCGGACGGCGCTATCGACTGGAGGCACCGGAAGACGCGGTATTCGAGGACAGACGTCTCCGGATCACGGACCTCGACGGCGACGGGCGCAACGAGATCGCGGTGGTGATCTCGCGTGCCGGCAACGGCTCGGCGCTGGCGCTGGCCGGTCTTCGCGACGGCAAGCTGGTGATCCTCGCAGAAACGGAAGCCAACGGTCGGCCGAACCGCTGGCTCAACCCCTCCGGCATCGGACGCTTCACAGGCACGGGCGAACGGCAGATCGCGATCGTGCGGACACCGCATCTCTCCGGCGTGCTGGAGGTTTACGGCTTCCAGGGCCAATCCTTGCATCGACGCGCACGGCTGGAGGGTTATTCGACGCATAAGCTCGGCTCGCGTCATCAGGGGATGTTCGCCGTGATCCCGAAGACGGGTGGCGGCGACCTTCTCATTGTGCCGGTGCTGAACCGGCGTGCGCTCGCGGTTCTGGATTTCTCGCGGGAACGCCCTGAGGTCGCCAGGCTTCCGCTCGGCGGGGCTGCGGATGGGCCGATGAAGGTCGAGCGTGCACCCGGCGGCCGGCCGATGGTAGAGGTGCGGCTGGAAGACGGCCGAAGCGCGCGGCTGGCGATCCCGGAAATGACGGGGGCACGGTAGGCGTGAAAAGAAAAAGGCCCGGATTTCTCCGGGCCTTCAATTTTCGGACGCAAGAACGTGGATGGATTAGAAATCCATTCCGCCCATTCCGCCCATGCCGCCGCCTGGCATCGCCGGCGCCGATTCCTTCTTCGGAGCTTCCGCGATCATCGCCTCGGTGGTGATCAGGAGGCCGGCAACCGAGGCCGCGTCCTGAATGGCGGTGCGCACGACCTTGGTCGGGTCGATGATGCCGGCCTTGACCATGTCGACATATTCGCCGGCCTGGGCGTTGTAGCCGGCGTTGTAGTCCTTGGCCTCGATCAGCTTGCCGACGATGACGGCAGCGTCGTCACCGGCGTTGTCGATGATCTGGCGCGCCGGCGTGGTGAGCGCCTTCTTGACGATCTCGATGCCGATCTTCTGGTCCTCGTTGGCGGGCTTGAGCTTGCCGATCGAGCCGGCCGCGCGCAGCAGCGCCACGCCGCCGCCCGGCAGCACGCCCTCTTCCACCGCGGCGCGGGTCGCGTTGAGCGCGTCGTCAACGCGATCCTTCTTCTCCTTGACCTCGATCTCGGTCGAGCCGCCGACGCGGATCACCGCGACGCCGCCCGCGAGCTTCGCCAGACGCTCCTGGAGCTTCTCGCGATCGTAGTCCGAGGTGGTCTCCTCGATCTGGGCCTTGATCTGGTTGACGCGGGCTTCGATCTCTTTCTTCTTGCCGGCACCGTCGACGATCGTGGTGTTTTCCTTTTCGATGCGGATGCGCTTGGCGCGGCCGAGCATCGGCAGGGTCACGGTCTCGAGCTTGATACCAAGGTCTTCGGAGATCATCTGACCGTTGGTGAGGATCGCGATGTCCTCGAGCATCGCCTTGCGGCGATCACCGAAGCCCGGCGCCTTTACGGCCGCGACCTTGAGGCCGCCACGCAGCTTGTTGACGACGAGGGTGGCGAGCGCTTCGCCTTCCACGTCCTCGGCGATGATGACGAGCGGCTTGCCGGTCTGGACGACGGCTTCGAGCACCGGCAGCATCGGCTGGAGCGAGGAGAGCTTCTTCTCGAAGATCAGGACATAGGGATCGTCCAGCTCGGCGATCATCTTCTCCGAGTTGGTGATGAAGTACGGCGAGAGGTAGCCGCGGTCGAACTGCATGCCCTCGACGACGTCGAGCTCGGTCTCGGCGGTCTTGGCTTCCTCGACGGTGATGACACCCTCGTTGCCGACCTTCTGCATCGCGGTGGCGATCATCTTGCCGACCGAAGCGTCACCATTGGCGGAGATCGTGCCGACCTGCGCGACTTCGTCGTTCGAGGTGACCTTCTTCGAGTTCTTCTTGAGATCGGCGACGACGGCCTCGACCGCCATGTCGATGCCGCGCTTGAGGTCCATCGGGTTCATGCCGGCGGCAACCGCCTTGGCGCCCTCGCGGACGATCGCCTGGGCGAGAACGGTTGCGGTGGTGGTGCCGTCACCGGCAGCATCGTTCTGCTTCGAGGCGACTTCGCGCACCATCTGGGCGCCCATGTTCTCGAACTTGTCGGCGAGCTCGATTTCCTTGGCGACCGTCACGCCGTCCTTGGTGATGCGCGGGGCACCGAACGACTTCTCGATCACGACATTCCGGCCCTTCGGGCCCAAAGTCACCTTGACGGCGTTGGCGAGGATATCGACGCCACGCAGCATCCGGTCACGGGCGTCGCCCGCAAATTTCACGTCCTTGGCAGCCATGTCAGCTTAACTCCAATAAATGTTCTTCAGGGGGCGGTTCAGGCGATCACGCCCATGATGTCGGATTCCTTCATGATGAGGAGATCCTGACCATCGATCTTCACTTCCGTGCCAGACCACTTGCCGAAGAGGACGCGGTCGCCCTTCTTGACATCGAGCGGGATCAGCTTGCCGTCCTCGCCGCGGGCGCCGGGGCCAACGGAGACGACTTCGCCTTCCTGCGGCTTTTCCTTGGCGGTGTCGGGGATGATGATGCCGCCCTTGGTCTTCTCCTCGCTGTCGAGGCGCTTGACGACAACGCGGTCATGGAGGGGACGAAATTTCGCCATGGGGTTCCTCATTTAAGGCTCAAATCGATGGGCCGGTCCGGCGCGCGGGACGCGCCATCGCGTGGGGTTCTCGAAGGACTCCACGCCGCCGGGGGCGGCCAGGGAGTTTTAGCACTCACATCCGGCGAGTGCTAACGGCGATATGGGGGCATGCGACTTTGGAGTCAAGAGCCAGGCGCGGGGATCATGGAGCCGGTTCGATCGGGTTCTCGCTAGGGTTACCGCGCCTGCGCATCGCGATAGCCGTGCCGAGTACGATCAGTGTGGTTCCGGCGAGCGTCGACCAGTTGGGAATCTCGCCGAAAAAGATGAAACCCAGCGTGGCTGCATAGAGAAGCGCTGAGTATTCCGCGACTGCGAGCTTGTTTGCTTCCTCGCGCCGGAAAGCCAGACCCATCGTGTAATGACCGCCGACACCGAGAAGGGCGATGAGCGCGAAGACCAGCAGATCAGCTGGCCGGGGTGAGACCCAGACAAAGGCCGCGGGAATGGCGAGGATGAATGCCGGCACGACATTCTGGAACGCGACGATGGTGATGAGTGCATCCTGTCGCGCGCGTTGCCGCAACAGGGTGAGCGAGAGGGCGTAGAAGATCGCGGAGGCGATGGCTGACAGCGCGCCGAGGAGGTGGAACCCGGCAGTGCCGACACCCTTACTCAGCACCATCACGATCATGCCGAAGAAGCCGATCGCGAGACCGATCATGGTGTTGCGCCCGACGATCTCGCCGAGGATCAGCCCGCCGAACAGGGCGAGGAACAACGGCGAGAGGAAAGAGAAGGCTATAGCCTCGGCGAGCGGCAGGGTTTGGATCGAATAGAAGAAGGTCGTTGCCGTCAGCGAGCCGACGCAGCCACGCATGAGATTGATGCGGACCGCCTCGCGCGAGGGGCGTGGCGGCCGGAGAGCGAGCCAGAAGGCGAGAGCCGCCATCGAGCCGAACAGGAAGCGCAGGAACACGAGCTGGAAGGTCGGGTAATGCGCGCCGACATGCTTGAGCAGCGCATCCATTACACAAAGGATGCCGATGCCGATGATGGCGACGAGAACGGGATGCAGCCTTTCGAGGATCATCCCGCGAGTGCCTTCAGCGAGACGTAGATGAGCCGGAGGCCGCCGACGATCAGGATCGCATTGGTCAGGATCAACAGCATGTCCTGAGAAAGGCGATGGTGCAGGCGAACGCCCAGCGGCACGCCCAGCGGAATGAGCGGCGCGAAGAGAAGAGCGGCTGCCGCAGCATCGGGCCGGGCCGCCAGCAGGAATCCATAGGGTATCAGCTTGAGCAAGTTGCCGAGCGTGAAGAAGGCGGCGTTGGTGCCAACGAAGATCCGCTTGTCGAGCCCTCGCCGGATCAGATACATCGTCACCGGCGGCCCACCCGCATGGGCAACGAAGGTGGTGAAGCCCGAGGCCGAGCCGGCGATGAAGCCGAGCTTCGCATCGGCAGGCTTTTGCGCTGACGCGGTTTTCCGGCGGCGCTTCCAGAACCAGTGCAGCGCGAAGACGAAACTGACCGTGCCGATGACGAGGCCCACAATGCGGGGATCGACCTTTTCGAACATCACCCAGCCGAGCAGCAATCCCACGAGAAGGCCGGGAACGAGCACCTTGAGATCGGGCTTCGACCAGCTCGATGGCCCGAAGGCGCGCAAGGTGAACATGTCCATGCCCGAAACCAGTGGCGCAACGACAATGGCCGCGCCGATCGGATCAATGAGGAAGGAGAGCATCGGTACGCCGAGCGATGCCGCGCCGCCGCCGAAGGCACCTTTCGAAACGGCGATCACGAAGACCGTCACCCCGCCGACGAGCCAGAAGAGGGGATCGGGCGCGAAGCGCGCCATGCCTTCGAAAAGAAGGTCGAGATAGGACAAGGGAGCCAACGGGGTAGGGAAGACGTTGTATCCTGCATACGCCGGTTCGTTTGCAGCGGCAATCCGTCATCCGCAGCCATTTCGCGGCCCCGCCTTGCCTTTGCAGGGTAGCTGGAGACAAGTTGAGGTATGGTCATGCCCACCGCATTTCTCGCTTCCGCCCTCATCCAGTTCGCGCTGGGGTTGGTGGTCGCCTGGTTGCTGGGGCCGGTCGAGTTCGGCTTCTACGCGCTCGCGCTCGCCGGTGCGGTGCTGGCGCAGACGCTGGCATTTGAATGGCTGCGTCTCGCTGCGACGCGCTTTTATCACAAGCGCTCCGGTCCCGGTCTGGGGCGGGTGCTGATGCGGTGGTTCGTGGCGCTGGCGGCCCTTCTTTTTCTAGCGGCACTCCTTTTGGCCCTGCTCGGCGGCGAGCGGCGCTGGTTGCTCGCGCTGGTGCCGCTCACTGCGATTGCCGCCGGTTTCGCCGACCTGCATGCGGCGATGTTGCGTGCGGCGTTCGAAAGCCGCGGGTACGCTCTTTTCCTCGCGCTGCGGAATGGCTTCGCGCTGGCGGCCTTGCCGGCCGCGGCGGCCCTATCAGGCCGCGCGGAGCCGGCGCTGGCCGCATTCTGCCTATCGATGATCGCCTCGAGCGCCGTTCTGGTATGGCGGATGCGCGTGCCGGTCGAGCCCGAGCCGGAGAATGCGGCCGAGGCTCTCTCGCGGGCGCAACTGTTGCGCTATTCCGCGCCGATCGTCGCAACGAACCTCGCCTATCTCGGGCTGTTCTTCCTGATCCGCGTCGGAATTGCCTGGGGCGGCGGTATGGCTGCGGCAGGGCAGGCCAGCCTCGCGCTCGATTTCACGCTCAAGCTCTTCACCACGGCAGGCACGGCTTTCGATCTCTTGTTCTTCCAACTCGCCGTTCGAGATGATCGCGAGCGAGGCGAGGAAGCGGGGCAGGCGCGCATCGCCAGCAATTTCCAGCGCCTTCTTGTTCTGATCGCGCCGATGGCCGTCGGACTCGCGTTTGTCATTGCGCGGATCGAGCCGTTTCTCGTGGCGCCGGAGTTCCAGGGAGCCTTCGCGGGTTTTGTGCTTGCAGCGATCCCCGGAGTTACAGCCTATGCGCTCGTTCAATACGGACTGCATCCCGCCTTCCAGTTGCGGCAGGATACAGGAAGTCTGCTGATCGCGGCCATGATCGCGGGAATGGCAGGCTCCGTGACACTCGGCGTTGCGCTTGGGGTTCGCGCGCCCGTGCTGTTCGCGCTGGCGGGACCTATTCTGGTGGCGATGACGGGTGCCGGGGTTAAGCTCTTGCACAACGCCCGACTTGTTCCGGGCTCGGGGTTCTGGCTCCGGCTTTCGGCGGCACTCGCCGGCATGAGCCTGATCCTCTGGGGTGCAGGCACGTGGGGAGACAACCCTGCGACGCTGATTGTCATGGTGGTGGCCGGCGCAGCCGGCTACGCGGTAATCGCATGGATCGCCAATCCCGGCGATGTCCGCGCGCTCGCGCGCGGCGCACGCTGAAGGCGGGATCAGTTGAAGAGCGCGTCGATCTCCGATTGGTCGACGTGGTCGCTCGAATTGACAAGGACCGGGCCGTTGGCCAATGCGGCAGCACCTTCGGTGGCGCGCTCCTCTTCCTTGATCTGCAGCTCCGTCTCGATGAGATCGTGCAGCGCCTGAAGGCCACCCCAGGCCTCGATCATCCGGTGAATGCGGCTTTCGATGAAATTCAGCGTGTCAACGACGCGTGAGATGCGCTGGCCGCTGAGATCCTGGAAGTTCGACGCCATGTAGATTGTCGTGATCTTGTCCGCGATATCGGCGGCATGGGCCTTGGCATTGTCGAGCGTCGTTTCGCTCTGAATCGAGCCCGCAATGGTTTCGATCGCCTCGGCGGCAGCGAGGATGTCGTTGGTCGCTTGCTCGGTCTGGCTGACGACAGTGGTCAATTCGAGCGCGGCGATATCGACACCGCCGATATTGTTGCCGACCTTGATTGCCGCAAGTTCCTTCTTGGTGCCGCGGATGGCCTCGTCGATCTCGCTGATATCGCTGCGCAGGCTGGTGACGCTCTTGAGTTCGCTGCGATAGTTCTCACTGAGATTCTCGATGATCCCGCGCAAAGGCGCAACAAGCGCACGGAGGGCGCGCAGCTCTTCGAGAATGGGGCCGGAGGCTTCCTCGGGTTCCTGGGCGGCAGGCATGACAAGATCGTCGACACTGGGCAACGTGAAAGCCGCCATCGGGGCTTTCTCGCGAGTGCGGGGAGATCCGCCTTCGATGCGGAAACGACGGGCAGTTTCGCTCATGCTTGGTCTCATATGGTTGCCTGCGAAGGGCAACCTTCAGTCGCAACAGTTAAACATCGGTTCATTCATCAATATTCAGCGATATTGCTTATGTTAACTATTAATAAAATGTAGATTTTGGCATAATTTGTTCATAATTCGTTTACCTTAATAGAAATTGTTGTCGCGTATGGAAAACGAAATCTTATGTTAATCATGAATTTTATCCAAATCGAATGATCGGCCTCACATAGTCCGGGCATGGATCAGCAGTCGCCCGTCTGCCGGCGCTAGGTCGGCCTTCGATGGACGGGTCTGCAGGATCGCTGTGCGAGGACTTTTCCATGGCTGAATTCCAGCGTCATGCCGCCGGCCGCGCCGCGCTTGCCGGGCGGACGATTTCCCTCACCTTTCTCGGCCTTCTTGTTCTGCCGTCCGCCGCAATATCGGATCCTTACAGGAACGGGCAGGGCAACCTCGGAGGCGGGTTCATTGAACTGTTGATGACGGGTTCCACGCCGGGGCAGCGTCAGGGTGCCCCGTTGTACAATCGCCCGCCGCCACCCACCTATTCCGCTCCGATGGCGGCGCCTGTCCATCGGCCGGTGCCGCGCCATGCCGTCGCGACGCCTTATCTCGAGGACGACCCCTACGCGCAGCCGCCTGCGGTGCGTCGCCCCCTGCATCAGGATCGTGCGGTTGCGCCAGTCGAGCCGGGCTTCGATTCGAAATACGAGAAGCAGGAAGTGAGCTATCCGGGCCATCATACGCCGGGCACCATCGTCATCGATACGCCGAACCGCTTCCTTTATCTGGTCAAGGGTAACGGACGTGCGTTGCGTTACGGCATCGGCGTCGGCCGACCGGGTTTCTCGTGGGCCGGCGTGAAGTCGATCACCCGCAAGGCCGAATGGCCCGACTGGCGGCCGCCGACCGAAATGCTCAAGCGGCGGCCCGACCTGCCGCGGCACATGAGCGGCGGTCCGGAGAATCCTCTCGGCGCGCGTGCGCTTTATCTCGGCTCATCGCTCTACCGCATTCATGGCACCAATGAGCCGGCGACAATCGGCCGCGCGGTCTCGTCCGGTTGCATCCGGATGAGGAACGAAGATGTGATCGACCTTTATGGTCGCGTCAGGGTTGGCACGAAGGTCGTGGTGATCTGATCCCTCGCGGTCCGACAAGCTCATGAAAAGGCCCCGGAGACGGGGCCTTTCGTTTTCCGGCTCGGAAAATGGTCGTGAACTGGCCAGGAGCTGGCCAAGGCTCAGGCTTCGTAGGTGTCGTCGTCGTAGCCGTCGTAACCGTCATCGCCAGCATCGTCAGCCCCGTCGTCGTATTCCTCCGGCGCGATCTGCGGATCATTGGCATAGCCTGAGCCGGACGGTGCGTTTTGGCCAAGGAAATTCTGGCCTCCGAAGTTCTGACCACCCAAATTCTGGCCGCCAAGCATGTCACCGCTATGACCAGTGTTGGCCCTCGCGCCCCCGCCGCCGAAGGCGCTGGAGAGAACGGAGCCAAGCACCATGCCGCCGGCGACGCCCGCTGCCGCGGCGGCAGCGGTGCCAAGGAAGCCCATGCCCTGCTTTGGCGGTTCAGCGGGCTGCTGACCACCCCAGGGGCCGGCGCCGGCGGCCTGCGGCGGCGCGACGGCGGCTTGCCCGCCCCACGGGCCGGCCGGGGGTTGCTGGCCGCGCTGGCCATAGGCCGGTGGTTCGGCGCGCGTCGGGGCCTGCTGTCCGCCGCCGAAGAGGCCAGAGAGAAATCCGCCGCCCTGCTGGGGCGCGGGTGCCGGAGCCTGGCGCTTCAACTGTTCGTTCTCCGCCTGCAGTTGCTCGATCTCGCGCTGCTGGTTGAGCAGGGCCTGCTCCTGCACGTAGATCGACTGGGCCATCGCGTAGGGCGCGTAGGGCTGCTGGCGGACGAGGTCCGCGATATGGCGCTCGACCTCAGGGTCCCGGGGCTGGTTGGCGACGTTCTTCAGACGCTCGAAAATACCGTCGATGACGGCACGCTCCTGCGGGTTCATCAAGTCCTCCGTAGATGCGCCGTGAAAGGGAACCGCACGGCAGCAGACAATACATAGCCACTGATTTTGACAAAAATCAGTGGCAGCTCACAAAAAACACAAGCCGGAATTTTCGCTGTGCGACAGCACACCGGCGCTCAGACGACGATCCGCCGGTAGAGGTGCCAGGAGGCGTGGCCCAACAACGGCAAGACCACCATGAGGCCAACGAAGACCGTTGCGAAGCCGAACAGCAGTGTGAGGCCGATGAAGGCACCCCAGGCGATCATCAGCGCCGGGTTGGCCTTGACGGTCTGGATCGAGGTGATGAGCGCGGTGATGAAATCCGTGCCGCGATCCACCATCATCGGAAAGGAGACGACGCTGAGCGAGAACACGAAGATCGCGAACCCGGCCCCGATGATGTGCCCCATGAGCAGGAAGCCATAGCCTGCGGGGGTGGTGAACAGCGCTTCGGAGAACGCCGAGAGCGACAGGAGGCGCAGGCCGAAGAACATCGCGTAGACCACCGCGCCGGATTTCAGCCAGATCGCCATCAGGAAAATGAGCAGAATGCCAAGATAGGAGCATTCGCGCATCACGTTGCCGGTGAGCCCTTTCGCCATCGCCTCCCAGGTGACCTTCTCGCCGCGCTCGCGAATGCGGCTAACCTCGTAAAGTGCGATGGCGGCGAAGGGGCCGACGAGTGCAAATCCCGCCATGATCGGAAAGCCCAGAAAAGCATACCCGAGATAGCTCGCAACATAGAGGATCAGCAGGCCGCCGAAGGTGTAGATGCCGCCGATGGTAAGTCCGAAGACCGGCTCCGCCTTGAAATCCTCCCAACCTTTCGCGAGCGCATAACGCAGATCATCCGGCTCCGGGCGGCGGATTGCAGGAAGAGGTTTGTTGATATCGTCGGCGGTCGTCTCGGCCATTCTTGTTCCTCCCGATCTTCTGTTTTTTGGAAGGATACGCGCCTCGCGACGGCGCACAAGATGAAATCAGGGCGCCGAAGGAAGCCGCGGCAGAACTCGCGGTGCGACATCCGCCAAGGCTCCGATCGGGTGCCAACATGCGGCGACGACCTCGTCAAGCTGGGCCGTCAACGGTCGCGCGGGGTCGGCGACGAACAGATACTGAAGATCGTGGTGGACATGTGGCGTTTCGCCACGCGCGGCCTTGCCGGGCACGTCGTGACTGTCGATCAGGAACGGCCTGTCCTTGCCTCCATGCCAGGGATGAAGTCGCAACCCTTCGACCGCCGTCTCCTCGTTCGCTTCGCGGAGGGCAGACTGCCAGAAGCAGTCGGCCGGTTCATAGTGCCCGCCTGGTTGGAGCCAGCGCTTCAGGGTCCGGTGATCGATCAGCAGGGTCTGGCGCATGTCCGGCGAGACGATCAGTGCCGAGGTAGTGACATGGCCGGGGTAGGTTTCGCGGCTGTCGAGTGCGTGAGCCTGATCGATCTGCCAACGCAGCAGCGAGAGATGCTCGTGCGGTCCCGCCACGTTCGAGCGGTAATCGGCCACCACGGCCGCGATACGTGCCAGAAAACCGGCTTCATGCATGAGGGGACTGCCCGATTTATCGTCGGGCAACCCTATGCGATTCGGCGCTGTGCTGTCCCGATGTCGGGCGGTGCGCTATTGCGTATTATTCTTCAGCGTCGTGCCGATGTTGGTAAAGGCAGTCGAGAGATCGCCCTTGAAGGTCGAGAGGGCGGCAATGATGGCGGCGGCCATGAGCGCGGCGATTAGGCTGTACTCGATCGCGGTGGCGCCGGAGTCGTCGTGGAAGAAGGTCTTCAGGATAGCCATAAGCAAACCTCGTGGGTGACGTGACGAGGCATGATATCAACCACAGGTTGTGTATTTCTTAAGCGAACAAAAAAAGGCGGGGTGCGCGACCCCGCCCTGTGATCCGGCCGGTGAAGGCTCAATTACTTCGTGTTGTTCTTCAGCGTGGTGCCGATGCTGGTGAACGCGGTCTTGAGGTCGCCCTTGAAGGTCGAGAGGGCGGTGATGATGGCGGCGGCCATGAGCGCGGCGATGAGGCTGTACTCGATCGCGGTGGCACCGGATTCGTCTTTCATGAATTTCTTGAACTGCATCATTTTGGCTTCTCCAAGGTAATTTCGGTGCTTCGTCTTGCACGCAGAGACAATGCGGCAATTTTGTTGCGCGCCGGTTAACCCGAACCGAGAACGTCAGGGATGGCTGATGGAAGTGGGAAAGAAGGATATTTTTTCGTAAAATTTTATCGGAACGGCACAAGAAAAAGGGCGAGGTGATGAACCTCGCCCTTCGAATTCGGGAACGAAACGAAGCTTACTTCGTATTGTTCTTCAGGGTCGTGCCGATGTTGGTGAAGGCGGCCGAGAGATCGCCCTTGAAGGTCGAGAGGGCGGTGATGATGGCGGCGGCCATGAGGGCGGCGATGAGGCTGTACTCAATCGCGGTGGCGCCGGACTCGTCCTTCACGAAACGGTTGAAAATCGACATGTGAGTGCTCCTAACTCTTGTTTGCTCCAGGTTTCAGTCCGGGGTGGCCGTGGCCGGCTCTCGTCTGAACCGAGGCAAAAACTACTCGGTGTTTCTTGAGGCCAGGTTAATGCCGGCCCAAATATTCGTATGTTATTTCTCCAATGAACTCTTTAGTTAAAACAGATTTAATCATTTCATCGACAGACATTTATATCAAAAAATGGCTAGATCTATATGGAATAAATTTAGAAAAATCAGAGAAAAACTTATGTAATCTGAGTTTTTACGGATTTTTTCTTCGGATTTTCCCTAGTTTATGTGTTTTATTTTTTGGTTTGTTACTCGCAAGGCTTTGTCTGAATCGAGTTTTCCAACACAAAGTGCTACCCGAAAGGCGGGAAGGCACGTGGAAAATCACACGGATTTGGCGCGTATTTTCTAGAATTCCGGCTGATTTACCGAAAATTCACCCTGTTTTGCCAGATTGGGGGTTGAACCGGGCAGAACTCGACGTTGGGCGCCGGTCTGTCAGAAGCGTGAGTGGTGTGATGATGGCAAGACGGATAGCGGTGCTGGCGACGGCAGGGTGCATCGGCGCAATGGCTGTCCTTGGTCAGGCGGGTCTTGTTCATGCGCAGCAGGTCGGCTCAGAGGCCATTTCGGTGGTGCTTGATCAGGCCAAGCTCGTGAAACTTCCCGCCGGCGCGGACACGATCGTCATCGGCAACCCCTCGATCGCCGATGTCACCGTCCAGAAGAACGGCGTAATGGTGATTACCGGACGCGCTGCCGGCCGGACAAATTTCATCGCACTCGACCAGGCAGGAGCGATCATTTCGGAATCGGTCCTGTCCGTGACTGTGCCCACGGAGGGCAAGCTGCTGGTCCAGCGCGGGCTCGAACGCAATACCTACGATTGCTCCCCGGCGTGCCTGCCGACCGTCTCCCTCGGCGACGAGGACAAGCATTTCTCGCTCTCGATCAACCAATCCTCGCAACGGGACGGCATGGCAAAACAGAATGGCCCTGCGGCAGCTGCGACCGCGCCGCAGAAGAAGTGACGCGCGCGCAGACGCGCTCCCGCGTGAGCGGTAGTTCGGCGATCGATCAGGACCGAGAGTTAACAAGCGCATAAAAAAGCAGTTTGCGTTTTCAGTTTGCTCTGAAACGGAACCGCAATTTCTCTCTGTTATCAGTGTTTCCAGTTGGATCGGCATGGTCAATCGTGCCGACGGGTTTCGGGAGCACGAGATGTCAGTCGCGAGACAGGGTATCTGGCAGGGATTCAAGCGCCGGGCGGAGCGGGCCGGGATGGCCTTCCGGCGCAGCAGGGGCGGCGCCACCGCGGTTGAATTCGCGATGATCGCGCCGCTGTTTTTCGGTTCGCTCTTTGCGATCATGGAAACCGGAACGCTTTATCTCAAGACGACCGCGCTCGAAGCGGGGGTCGAGGAGGCCAAGCGTGTGACGATGACCGGCCAGGTGGTTGGCGCCGGTGATTCCACGGCGCAGCTGGCCAAGTTCAAGGCCGCCTTTTGCGATCAGGCGGGATGGATCATCCCCTGCGAAGCTGTAAAATGGGATGTCAGGGCGTTCAAGACCTTCGGCGCGGCGGCGATGCCGAACCGCCTCAAGGGCGACAAGACGTTCGACGACTCCGATCTCCAGTTCAACCCTGGAAAGCCATGCGAGATCGTGGTGGTCCGCGGCTACTACCTCACCAAGTCGATCACCGCGATGATCCGGAACGACGTCGCTCAGCTGTCGAGCGGCGATGTCATCATCACCGGCGCCGCGGCGTTCAAGAACGAACCCTACGGCGCGTGCTGAGGAGGCCGGAGCGATGATGAAAACGAGATCTTTCCTCCGCTTCCCGGCTCAGGCCAATCGCCGGATCCGTCGCATTCTGGGACGATTCCGGCGTTCGCAATCGGGTGTTGCCGCCGTCGAATTCGCGCTGATGATCCCGGCCATGATGGCGGTATGGGTCGGCATGGTGATTGCGACCGACGCCCTGACGGCCGACAAGAAGGTCACGCTTCTCGCCCGCACGCTCGCCGACATGACCACACAGATGGTCGCCGTCGGCCAGAGCGATATGGACAGCATTTTCGGGGCGACGGAATCGGTGCTCTGGCCGCACCCGTCGGACCGGCTCGGCATGCGCGTCACCGCGATCGATATCGACGGTAAAGGCGTAGCCTTCGTCGACTGGTCGGTCGTACCGTCGAATCCCGCCATGAGTGGTGGTTTTTCACCGTTGGCGCGCTGTGGAAAATACACCGACCTGCCCGCCGGTCTGAAAGTACCCCGGACCTCGATCATCCTTTCGGAGGTGACGATGGTTTACAAGGCTTCGGCGGCGACGCAGATCGTCGATGAGATGTTCAAGACCTCGGGCGGCACCATGCCGTTGGGCGACAGCCTCTATATGCGACCACGGCAATCGACGAAGGTCGAGTACAACCCGGCACCGGGTTCGGCTTGTGCCGGTTATGTGCCTTGAGGAGCAAGGCGGAATGGTAGCAGTGAGTGGACTTGAACCACCGACCTTGGCATTATGAGTGCCACGCTCTAACCAGCTGAGCTACACTGCCATTCCGAAGCGGCACCAGAGCGGTGCGCAGACGTCGCCTTAAAGGCTTCTTGCGCGCTGCTGTCAAGCCTTTCGCGTGGGGCTCAGGCGGCTTTCGCCTCGGCTCGTTCCGAGCGCCGATCCGTAAGCCGGACGACCGTATAAAACCCTGCCACGCCGACCCTCCGAACGGATGTCAGCACGAAGCCGGCCCTGTCGGCCCAGTTGCGGATGCGGGCGAGCTGGAATTCGGACGAAAGACCAATCCGGCGTGCGATTGGCGCCGCAGCCCGTTCGAGGAGGGCGACGAACCCCTTCTCAGCACCGATCTTGTTCACGAGGACGATGTCGCCGCCGGGCTTGCAGACGCGGGCGAACTCGTCGAGTGCAGCCTCGGCATCCGGCACCAGCGTTATCACGTATTGGCCGACGACGACGTCGAAGCTCGCATCCGCGAACCCAAGGCGGCAGGCATCCATCACCACAAGGCCGGCGACGCTCCCGAGGCCGAGTCGTTCGATCTTCTCCGCCGCGCGCTCAAGCATGGGCTTCGACAGGTCGATGCCGACGACCCGGTAGCCTTCCGGGTAGCCCGGCAGGGAGAGCCCGGTGCCGACGCCGACCTCGAGAATGTCCCGTCCGCAGGCAAGAGCCTCGCGCGTCGCGGCCTCCCGGCCGGGACGCAACAGCCGCCCATAGAGCATGTCATAGACCGGTGCCCATTTGGCATAGATCCGGGTCATCATCGAAAGGTCGGTCTTGTCGGCCATTCAGGCTGCCCCTTTGACGCGGAATTCGGTTTTGGTCTCGTCCTGTCCGGATGGAGCCGCATGCCGGCGTTCGATCGTGCCGCCGCCGAGCACGCGGGCGCGTGGATCACCGTCAGCGTAGAAGACGCAGGCCTGCCCGGGTGCGACGCCCTGTTCTCCGGTTGCAAGTTCCACCACGACCTTGCCATCGCGTGCAGCGATGCGGGCCGGAACCGGGGCACGGGACGAACGGACGCGGGCGTGGATATCAACTCCTGCGGGGCCATAGGCTTCAAGCGGGCGGTCGCCGATCCAGTTGACGTCGCGCAGGGCGATCTCGCGGACCTCGAGTGCCTCGCGCGGGCCGACGATGACTTCGCGCCGGTCCGCGTCGATACGGACGACATAAAGCGGTTCGCGTGCGGCGATGCCCAGCCCCTTGCGCTGACCGATGGTGAAGCGGACAATGCCCTCGTGTCGGCCGAGATCGCGCCCGTCGAGGTGGCGGATGACGCCCGGCTCGGTTGCTTCGGGCTTCAGTTTCTCGATCAGCGCTGCATAATTGCCGGAAGGGACGAAGCAGATGTCCTGGCTGTCGGCCTTCTCGGCAATGGCGAGGCCGATGTCGCGCGCCATCTGGCGGGTCTCGGCCTTAGTCAGCGCGGCGAGGGGAAACCGCAACAGCTCAAGTTGCGCGCGCGTGGTGGCGTAGAGGAAATAGCTCTGGTCACGGTCGAGGTCGGCGGGGCGGAACATCGCACGGCTCCCGTCGGGCATCGCGCGGGTCTCGACGTAATGGCCGGTCGCGAGGCAGTCGGCGCCGAGCTCGGTCGCGAAGGCGAGGAGGTCGCGGAACTTGACGGTGCGGTTGCACTCGATACATGGGACCGGCGTCTCGCCGGCGGCATAGCTCTCGACGAAACGATCGATCACTTCCTCGCGGAAGCGGGTCTCGTAGTCGAGCACGTAATGCGGGATGCCGAGCTGGGCGGCGACGTTGCGCGCATCCTGAATATCGCGCCCGGCACAGCAGGCGCCGGGCCGATGAACTGCATTGCCGTGGTCGTAGAGCTGGAGCGTGATGCCGATGACCTCGTAGCCACGTGCTTTCATCAGCGCCGCAACAACAGACGAATCGATCCCGCCCGACATCGCGACGACGACGCGGGTTTCGCTTGCTGGCTTGGCGATGTCGAGATCGTTAAGCACGCTTTCCTTCTCCGCGCCGGTAGCGGTCGAACCCCTATTGCGGCGCCAAAATGTTCAATAGCGCGACTTCCCGTTCCTTTCCAGCGGGCTGCGCACGGCCCGGCAAATTTTGCCGATTGTGGCTCGGCTGGGGGATCTTCCTGCCGTCGAACGAAGGTTAAATCTGAATTAATTCATTTTATATCAAAGCGTTACATCAAAAATTCTTTGGCCTGATGATTGCTAGCTCTTCGGCAAACCCATTGCGGATGTGTGCCGATGCCCAGTGAAGCCAGTTTCTCTCTCATCCGGTCGATCAATGAGATGACCACGACCCGCCGCACGGAACCCGGACGTCCTGAAAACGATGGCGAGAATGCTCGCCCGGAAAACTTCGGTTCGCTGGTCTCGGAGGCCGCGCAGGCAAGGAACGCCGAGCGCCGGAACGTCCCTCCCGTCGAGGCTCTGCAGCAGCCGGTCGACCCCCGACCGGCTGCTGAGCGGCGCCAAGCAGCGGAAACGCGCGCCGAACGTGCGAATCCCCGCCGATCGGAAGAAGGCGATGCCCGTTACAACGAGGAGAAGGCGCCTCCGACCGCAGCCAAGCCCGACAAGACCGAGACGGCCGGTGGTGCTGACGAGACACCAGCCTGCAAAGACGGCTGCAAGGAAGAAAAGGCCGAAGGCGAAGCTGCCGTCGTAGAAGCCGCCGGCGAAACGCTTGTCGTTGAACCGGTCAAGACCGATGTCGCCCCGACCTTGACGGTTCCCGCTGCGATCAGCGTCTCGACCCCGCTCTCCGGCGAGACAACTCCTCCCGCCGTTGTTGCAGAGGGCAGCGACCTGACTTCGGTCGGCAATATTGACAAGACCGGCGGCATGATGGCGCCGGAAGCCGAGACGCCCGTCCCGGTCGTGGCGGCTGCCGCCGAAGAGACAGCGGGTGCCCTTGTCGCCAAGGCTGAGACCGGCAAGACTGCTTCGACCGACGATGCGGTGTCGGAGACACCTGCAACGAGCGCCACCGAAACCGGCGATGGCGTTGTCGCCGAACTGACGGCGCGGACCACGGCTGCGGGCACGAAGGAAGCCGGCGGCAAGACCGACACGGCCGTCGAGAAGGTCAAGACCGGAACGGAAGAAAGTGAATCGGCGAACGAAAAAACCGCCGAGGCCGGCAAGAAAACCGTGACGCCGGATCTCAACCCGACCCGGCTCAACCGCGTCGCGGATATGCTCGAATCCTTCGGCCTCTCACATGCGATCCATCGCCCGGCGGATATTCTCGCCGGTCTCGACCGCGCCGTGCAGGCGAGCGCGATGAACAGCGCGCTGAACCGGGGCACAGAGGTCGCCCGCCCGACGCCGCTCCAGATGCTGCCGATCGAGATCGGGATGCAGGCGGTTCGCGGCGTCACCAACTTCCAGATCCGCCTCGATCCGGCCGAACTTGGTCGCGTCGACGTGAAGCTTCAGATCCGCGACAACGGCGAGGTCAATGCCAGCCTCGTCGTCGATCGGGTCGAGACGCTGGCAATGCTCAAGCGCGACGCCTCGACGCTGCAACAGGCTTTCGAGCAGGCCGGCCTCCGTCAATCGGCGGACGGACTCAGCTTCTCGCTGCGCGGCGAAGGGCAGAATGGCGAGGCCCGCCGCGAAGGCGCGCGTGGCCCAGCCGGCGAGCACGCCGACGACAACACGCTTCAGCCGCAAGTCGCCGAGATGGCGATGCGCCGCGCCTATGTTCCCAATTCCAATCTTGATCTGATGATCTGAGGCCCGCGGAGAGACCCCGATGACCACCATTGCTTCCAGCGCCCTTGCCGCCGCTTCGCCCGGAGCATCCGGGGCGACCAACAGCTCCGCAGCGCGCATCGCCGACAACTTCGACCAATTCCTCCAGCTGCTGACGACGCAGCTCAAGAACCAGTCGCCGCTCGATCCGCTCGACACTAACCAGTTCACGCAGCAGCTGGTGCAGTTCGCGAGCGTCGAACAGCAGATCAAGACCAACGACAGTCTTGCCTCGCTCCTCGTCGCCAACAAGACGGCGAACGTCACGAATGCGATGGGCTTCGTGGGCGCACGCGTCACAGCGGACGGCACGACCTCTGCCCTCAAGGACGGTGCCGCGAGTTGGCAGCTCAACGCGCCGCGTGCCGGGCAGGCGACCATCACTATCAAGGACAAGAACGGCAACGAGGTCTATTCGACGACCAAGACGCTTACCTCCGGCGATCAGACCTTCTCGTGGAACGGCACGAAATCCAACGGTGAGAAGGCCGCAGACGGCCAATACACGATGGTCGTGGCCGCCAAGGATGCAAACGGCCAAGTCATGACCGTGAAGTCCGAAATCTTCGGGACGGTCGATGGCGTCGATGTCACGGGGGATGTGCCGGTGCTCGATGTAGGCGGGATTCTGATCCCCGTCACGTCGGTCAAGTCGGTTCGCCGCTGATTGTGTCGGGACTTAGGCGTTTTTTAACAAGCGGGCCTTACATTTCATGAACGTAATCGTTGCGTTTTGTGAGCGTACCCATGAGTGAACCGCTTCGCCCCCGCGTGAAGTATGTCATCGGTCCCGATGGCAGCCCCCTGACGATCGCGGATCTGCCGCCGCCGGAAACCCGCCGCTGGGTCATCCGTCGCAAGGCCGAGGTTGTCGCCGCGGTGCGTGGTGGTCTTCTTTCCCTCGATGAGGCCTGCTCGCGTTATACGCTGACGGTCGAGGAATTCCTTTCCTGGCAGAGTTCGATCGACGAGCACGGGCTCGCTGGTCTGCGCACCACACGCATCCAGCATTATCGCCAATAATCGCGTCGTCCTGCGCGAAAAACGAGGCCCGCCGCGTGCGGGCCTTTCGGCGTTCTGGGCCTCCCCCTTCCAGCTGATCGCTGGTTCACGGGAGGTGCGAACGCGGTTACTTCCGGACAGCCTTGGCGGCCATCATCGCCCGCGCGACGTGAACGGCTTCGGCGAGACTCGACGGATCGGCCACTCCCTTGCCGGCGACATCGAAGGCGGTGCCGTGATCGACGCTGGTGCGGATGATCGGCAGCCCGACCGTGATGTTCACGCCCTTCTCGACGCCGTTGAGCTTGATCGGGATCAGCCCCTGATCGTGGTATTGGGCCACCACGATATCGAACTCACCCCGCCGGGCGCGCATGAAAACCGTGTCTGGCGGATACGGACCCGAAATATCGAGGCCATGCCGACGCGCCTTCTTGATGGCCGGTGAGATGATCTCGATTTCCTCGCGTCCGAACAGCCCGCCCTCGCCGGCGTGCGGATTGAGCCCTGCCACCGCGATGCGCGGCTTCTCGATACCGAGGGCCCGACAACCCTCCTGTGCAAGCCGGAAGGTCCGCGCGAGATTGTCTGGCGTCACCTTGTCGAGCGCGGCGCGCAGCGAAAGATGGATCGAGACGAGGATCACGCGCAGCGGGCCCTCGATCAGCATCATTCCGAAATCCTTCGTGCCCGTGCGGTCGGCAAGAATCTCGGTGTGACCGGGGAAGGGCACGCCAGCGGCGTGCAGGGCTTCCTTGTGGATCGGTGCCGTCACGAGTGCGCCGATCTCCCCGGCAAGCGCGAGATCGATCGCGGTAGTGATCGCGTCATAGGCAAGACGTCCGCAGGCCGCCTCGACGCGGCCGTAAGGCAGATCCGCAGGCAGCCGGCCAATATCCAGTACGGGCACGAGCGAATCATCGCCGCCTTCGGCCAGCATTTTACGGATCGGTTTCAGACCTTGCTCTCCGGGCGATGCGACAATGCCTCTTATCGTCCCGACCGTGCGGAACGCGGCATCGAGGCGTGCCGGATCGCCGATAACGACGAGATCGCGGATCGTGCCGGCGGCGAAATATTTTGCGATGATTTCCGGGCCGATCCCGGCGCCGTCGCCCATCGTGATCGCGATCGGAAGGCTCATTGCGGTACATCCCTGGCCGGTCCGCCGGCCTCAGGCGGAGAGGAAAGTGAGAGGCCGATGTCGATTTGGCACAAAAAAGTTAATCGAGTTAACGAGGCGGTAACCATCCACCGGGCAATTCTTGCCTAGCGCAGAAAATGCGTGCCGCGCAAATCGCGTGACGCGCTGGAACTTGAACCGGATGGTGGGGCAGTGAACGGCATTCTCGAGATCGTGAACAAGCTGGGTCCGCAACGTCTCGTCGCGATGGGCGCGGTGACGCTGGCCCTCGTCGGGTTCTTTGCCTTCGTGATGACGAAGATGTCCAATCCAGGGATGGGGGTGCTGTTCAGCGACCTGCCCATCCAGGATTCGAACACTATCACCCGCGACCTCGAGAATCGCGGCATCAAGTTCGAGATTCGCCAGGACGGCAGCACCATCCTCGTGCCGCGCGACATGACGACCAAGCTGCGGATGGAATTCGCCGGCAAGGGCCTGCCGGCCGGCGGCAACGTCGGCTACGAGATCTTCGACAAGTCCGACAGCTTCTCGGCCACCAGCCTCGTGCAGGGCATCAACCAGCTCCGTGCGCTCGAGGGTGAGCTTGCCCGCACTATCAAGGGCATCGATCGCGTCAGCCAGGCACGCGTCCATCTCGCCATTCCGGAGAAAAAGCTCTTCGACCGCGAGAAGCAGGAGCCGCGCGCCTCCATCGTGGTCAAGACGCGTGGCGATCTCGACGCCAGCCAGATCCGCGCCATCCGCCACCTCGTCGCCACCGCCGTCCAGGGCCTGAAGCCGGAGCGTGTCTCGATTGTCGACGAGACCGGTCGTCTACTCGCTGACGGCGCGGGCAACGAAACAGACGCGGCGGCACTCGCGCAGGACAAGCAGTCGAGCCACGAGAAGCGTCTCAAGACGCAGGTCGAGGAAATCGTCGCCAGCGTCGTCGGACGGGGCCGGGCGCGGGTGCAGGTGGCAGCGGACATGGATTTCAACCGCGTCCAGCAGGTGACCGACAACTTCGACCCCGAAGGCCGCGTCGTCCGCTCGACACAGACACGGACCGAAAACCAGCAAAGCCAGGAAGCGCGCGACAATCAGGTCAGCGTCGCCCGCGAATTGCCGGCCGGGCAGAACCAGAACACCAATACGCCGCAGCAGAAGGACGCCACGCAGCGCAACGAGGAGATCGTCAACTACGAGATCTCCAAGACGACCCGCACGGAGGTCATCGAGGCAGGCCGTGTCAAGCGCCTTTCGGTCGCGGTGCTGGTCGACGGCGTTTATACGCCGGGCGCCAACGGGCAGATGGACTACAAGCCGCGCACATCCGAAGAACTTGATCGCATCGCCGCGCTTGTCCGCTCCGCGATCGGGTTCGACCGCAACCGCGGCGATCAGGTCGAGGTCATCAACCTGCGTTTCGCCGAGGGCGTCACGCCGGTCGAGGGCAAGCAGCAGACCTTCCTTGAGCAGATGCTCGCGCTCACCAAGGAAGATGCGCTGCGCCTCGTCGAACTGACCGTCTTCGGCGTGCTGACCCTGCTGGTGACGCTGCTCGTCGTCCGTCCGTTGCTGCGCCAGATGGGCATCGGTGTGAAGGAAAAGAACAAGGAGGCGTCGGCCGTGCCGCAACTCACCGGGCTCGAAGGCGTTATCGCCGCCTCGGGCATGGCCAACGGCGGGCCGAGCCAGATGCTTGCGTTGCCTGGCCCCAACGGCGAGGGCGGCCTCAACGCCGCGAATTCCAACCAGGCCAACAACGTCAATGTCATCCAGCATGCCCTGCAGCAAAGCGCGGTCGATCATCTCGGGAAGATTGTCCAGGACAACCCGAGCGAATCGACCGCGATCGTCCGGCAATGGATCGCGCAGACGCGCTGAACGGGAAAACGGGGCTAAGGGGCGAAGAACATGGCCAAGGCAGCGAACGCAGTCGAAAAGACGGACAGCAACCCGAAGACCGACCTCACCCGGTTTCTTGCCGGGCCCGAGAAGGCGGCGATCATCCTCCTCGTTCTCGGCGACCGCTACGGCGCCGAAATCTGGAAATCGCTTGAGGAAGACGAGATCCGCACCGTGACGCGGGCGATGTCCCGCCTCGGCGCGGTGACAGCGGAAGCCGTCGAGGCGCTGGTTGGCGAGTTCCTCTCGATGATGGCGCAGGGCGGCGCGGTGACGGGCGACTACGATCGCACAGAGGCGCTGCTCTCCAAGATCCTTCCGAAGGACAAAGTCTACTCCCTGATGGAGGAGATCCGTGGTCCGGCGGGCCGTAACATGTGGCAGAAGCTCGGCAACGTGCAGGATCAGGTGCTCGCGAACTACCTCAAGGGCGAATATCCGCAGACCGTGGCGGTGATTCTCTCGAAGATCCGTTCCGAAAATGCGGCCAAGGTGCTGGCGCTACTGCCGCATGAGTTCGCGCTTGAGGTCGTCAATCGGATGCTGAACATGGAGGAAGTGCAGAAGGAAGTGCTCGATCATATCGAGGAGACCTTGCGCACCGAATTCATCTCCAACCTTTCGCACACCAGCCGTCGTGACAGCCACGAGCTTATCGCCGAGATCTTCAATTCGTTCGACCGGCAGACCGAGAGCTGGTTCATGGCCGCACTCGACGAACGCAACCGCGATTCGGCGCAGAAGATCCGCGCCCTCATGTTCACCTTCGAGGATCTTGCCAAGCTCGATCCGGGCTCGACCCAGACGCTCATCCGCTACTCCGACCGCGACCAGCTCGCGATCGCCCTCAAGGGCGCGGCGCCGTCGATGAAGAAGTTCTTCTTCCAGCAGATGTCGACCCGCGCCGCCAAGAACATGGAGGAGCTGATGCAGGGTCGTGGCCCGGTCCGCCTGAAGGAGGTGGACGAGGCGCAGACCAAGATCGTCATCCTGGCCAAGGAGCTCGCGGCCAAGGGCGAGATTACCATCGGCAAGAACCGCGCCGAAGACGAACTGATCTACTGAGGCGGAAACGATGTCATCGGGCGCGAACGCATTCAGTTTCGGCAGGGACTTCTCCAGGAGCGGCGGCTCGCCGTTCGTCGAGCCGACCAAACGCGTGCCTGTCCCTCATGCCGAGCACCAGCGGCTGATCGAGGAGGCGCGCCGCGAGGCGTTCGAGCAGGGGGTAGAGGAAGGGCGGAAGCAGCAAACGGACCACGAGGCAATGCGCCTTGCCAGCTGCCTCGATGCGATCCTGGCCCGGCTTGAAATCGCGACCATCGAGATGCGTCGGCTCGAAACAGATGCGCGTAACGAGGCTTTGGCCTTCGCTCGGCTCTTTGCAACCAAGCTCGCTGGGCGCATGATCGAGACCGCGCCGATGCAGGCGGTTGAGGCGACCGCGAAAGCGATCTTCAACGACCTGAGGGGCACACCGCATGTCGCGGTTCGCGTAACGCCCTCTCTGGTCGATACCTGCAAGAACCGGCTCGGGCTGATGCTGCGCGAGAACGGGCTTGAGACCAAGTTGTTCGTTTTTCCCGATCCGGACATCCCTCTCGGTGATTGTCGGATCGAATGGGCGGATGGCGGCATTGTCCGCGACCGGGAAAAACTCGAAGCGTTGATCGATCGGTCCGTGAACTTGTTGTTCCCGGATCAGGACTGAAGACTTAGTGACAAGAGAAGGCTGAAGAGCATGTCCACCGAAGGCAATTTCCAGCTCCAGGATCTCGAATCCACCGCCGATCTCGTGGCGGCGGCCTACGGCAACGACGAGGAGGGCGCGCCTTCGAGCAAGAGCGCAGCCGATCTCGAACATGTTTTCGACGTGCCGGTGCAGGTTTCGGCCGTCCTCGGCCGCACCAAGATGGGTGTCGGCGAACTGCTGCACATGAGCCCCGGCCATATCCTGGAACTCGATCGCAAGGTCGGTGAAGCCATCGATATCTTCGTCAACGACCGGCTCGTCGCGCGTGGCGAGGTCGTGCTGGTCGATGACAAGCTCGGCGTGACCATGACGGAAATTATCAAGAGCGACCGCTGATCCCGGCGGCCTCTGAAGAACGGACCAGAAGCGGAGAACGGCCATGCGGCTTCTCATCGTCGGAACCTTGCGCGGCGAACTGATCACAGCAGCGAAGATCGCGCGTGAACGCGGCGCCTCGGTCGCCCAGGTCGATGGCGTGGAAGCAGCGATCTCGCATCTCCGGCAGGGCAAGGGTGCCGATCTCGCGATGGTCGACGCCCATCTCGACATCGCCGCGCTCGTCAAGGGCCTCAATGCCGAGCACATCACCCTGCCGATCGTCGCCTGCGGCGTTGCCAACGACAAGCGTGCGGCCGTCGCCGCGATTGAGGCCGGTGCGAAGGAATATGTCCCGCTCCCGCCCGATCCGGAGTTGATCGCGGCGATCCTCGAGGCTGTCAGCCGCACGGAAACCTCGCTCGTCTACCGCGACGAGGCCATGAGCCGCGTCCTCAAGCTCGCCCAACAGATCGCGGGATCGGATGCCTCGGTGCTGATTACCGGTGAGAGCGGCGTCGGCAAGGAGGTGATGGCGCGCTTCCTCCACGAGAAATCGAAGCGGGCGACGCGTCCCTTCGTCTCGGTCAATTGCGCCGCGATCCCTGACAACCTCCTCGAGAGCGAACTCTTCGGGCACGAGAAGGGCGCTTTCACCGGCGCTGTGGCGCGCCGTATCGGCAAGTTCGAGGAGGCCGACGGTGGCACCCTCCTGCTCGATGAAATCTCGGAAATGGACGTGCGGCTTCAGGCCAAGCTGTTGCGCGCCATCCAGGAACGCGTGATCGACCGCGTCGGCGGACAGCGCCCCGTGCCGGTGGATATCCGCATCATCGCAACATCGAACCGCAATCTCGTCGAGAGCGTGAAAGCGGGCGAGTTCCGAGAGGACCTTCTTTATCGCCTCAATGTCGTCAACTTGAAGATCCCGGCGCTGCGCGAGCGACCGAACGACATCATCGAACTCGCGAACCATTTTGCAAAACGCTACGCGCAGCTCAACGGGCTGCCGGCGCGCTCCATCAGCCACGATGCCAAACGCGTACTGCTCGCCAACCCCTGGCGCGGCAATGTGCGCGAACTTGAAAACACCATCCATCGTGCGGTGCTGCTGGCGATGGGAGTCGAGATCGGACCGGACGCGATCCTCACGCCAGAGGGCGATTCGATTGCCCGCGATGCGACCGACGCTACCGCGCGTCGTGCCGCGGAGGCCGCGGAAGCGGCAACGCGCGCGCTCGTCGGCCGCACCGTCGCCGATGTCGAGCGCGAACTCATTCTCGATACGCTCGATCACTGTCTCGGCAACCGCACACATGCGGCCAAGATCCTCGGCATTTCCATCCGCACCCTGCGTAACAAGCTCAATGAATATGTCGCCGGCGGCATCGATGTGCCGGAGCCCGGCGCGGCGCGGGTCGCGATGGTCTAGGAGGTGATGTGAAGGCGGTCTGGGCCGTTATCCGGATCGTATTCCGCGGCGTGAGTTATCTCGCGTTCGTGGTTCTTGCGGGAGCGTTCGGCGCCATCTCCTTCATGCTGTCGAACGGGGTTTGCGCGCGAATCGACACCGGCGCGGTGCTGTGCGGCAGCCCCGCCATGCAGGAAGCGGCCAGTCTCGCGCTTTCCGTCGCGCTTCTCGCCATGTTCACCGGCATTCCGGTGCTGCTCGCCGTGGCAGGGTTTGTCCTCCTCCTGCGTGATCTCTGGCGTTTGTCGCGCCGTCTTCGCCGGACTTAACGCGACGTTAACCATAGACCCGGCAAAAATTGCCCAGTGGGATTCCAAGCCCGGACATGTGTCCGGGTTTTTCAGGTCGGGGCAATCATGAGCGATGCGAGCATAGGCAAGGAGAACGGTGGCCTGAAGCTTCCGCTCGGATCGTACATGACACCGAAGGAACTGTGGGCCTTCGTCAGGCGCGGCGACATCGCGCTGGCGCTCGGCGTGCTGACCATTCTGGTCGTCCTCATCGTGCCGCTGCCGCCGATGGTGCTCGATCTCCTGCTCGCCTTCTCCATCATCATCTCGGTGCTGGTGCTGATGACTTCGCTGTTCATCGCCGCGCCGCTGGAATTCTCCTCCTTTCCGACGGTGTTGCTGATCGCGACAATGTTGCGGCTCTCGCTGAACCTCGCCTCGACGCGCCTCATCCTTTCCAACGGCCATACCGGCCACGGGGCGGCGGGGCAGGTGATCGAAGCTTTCGGCGCCTTCGTGATGGGCGGTAATTTCGTCATCGGCCTCATCGTTTTCGTTATTCTCGTCGTGGTCAATTTCGTCGTCATCACCAAGGGCTCGAGCCGCATCGCGGAAGTCGCGGCCCGCTTCAGCCTTGATGCGATGCCCGGCAAGCAGATGGCGATCGACGCGGATCTTTCCGCCGGCCTTATCGATCAGGACGAAGCAAAGGCCCGCCGCAAGGCGCTCGAAGACGAAAGCGCCTTCTTCGGCGCGATGGACGGTGCCTCGAAATTCGTGCGCGGCGATGCGATCGCCGGCATTCTCATCACCTTCATCAACATCGTCGGCGGCATCATCATCGGCGTCGCGCAGAATTCGATGAGCTTCGGTGACGCGGCGCGTGCCTACACGCTGTTGACCGTCGGCGACGGGCTCGTCACCCAGATCCCGGCACTGATCGTCTCGACCGCCGCCGGCCTGCTCGTCTCGAAAGCGGGCGTCTCCGGGGCTGCTGACAAGGCGCTGTCCAAGCAGCTGGCCGGCTCCTCCAAGGCGCTTGGCATGTCGGCGTTCGTCATGGTCGTGATGGCGATGCTGCCGGGCATGCCCGCTCTGCCGTTCCTCGGCCTTGCGGCGATTTCCGGCTTTCTCGCGATGAAACTCGACCGCCGGCAGAAGCAGGACGACATGGAACGCGCCGCCCAGAACCTGATGGAACACGCAGCGGCGCAGGCAAAGCCGGAGGACGTGCCGGTTCAGGACGCTCTGCGGCTCGACGAACTCCGGATCGAAATCGGTTACGCGCTGCTGCCGCTGGTGCAGGGCCAGAACGGCGAGGACAAGATCACCGAGCAGATCAAGGCGCTGCGCCGCACGCTCGCGGCGGAGATGGGTTTCGTGCTGCCATCCGTCCGGCTTGTCGACAACGTGCAGCTCGAATCCAACCACTACGTCATCAAGATGAAAGAGATCGACGCCGGCAATGGCATCGTCTTCCCGAACCAGTACATGGCGATGGACCCGGCCGGCGGGCAGGTTCAACTGCCCGGCGCCCATCTGCTCGAACCGACGTTCGGCCTCCCTGCGACCTGGATCGAGGAGAGCCTGCGTGATGAGGCGCAGCTGCGCGGCTATACGGTCGTCGATCCGGCGACGGTCATCGCGACGCATCTCACCGAGGTCATCAAGAACAATATGGCGGAGCTGCTCTCATACGTGGAAGTGCAGAAACTGCTCAAGGAACTGCCGAAGGCGCATCAGGACCTGCTCAAGGAAATTGTGCCGGCACAGATCGCCACCACCGGCATCCAGCGCATTCTTCAGCTCCTGCTCGCCGAACGCGTCTCGATCCGCGATCTCGGGACCATTCTCGAAGCCATCGCCGAGGTTTCCGGTGCCCTGCGCGATCCGCGCATGATCGTGGAGCATATTCGCTCGCGGCTCGGGCGGCAGATCTGCGCTCAGCACACCGGGCCGACCGGTCAACTTGCGCTGATCACGATGTCGCCGGGCTGGGAAGACGCCTTCTCGTCCTCGCTCGTCGGCGACGGCGAGGTGAAGCATCTCGCGATGCAGCCCTCGCGCCTCCATGATTTCGTGATCGCGCTGCGCGACCGCTTCGAGGAAGCCGCACGCCTCGGCGAGATGCCGGTGCTCGTGACCTCGAATGCCATCCGGCCTTATGTGCGGATGATCGTCGAGCGCTTCAGGCCGCAGACGGCGGTCGTCGCGCAAGGCGAAATCCATCCCTCGGCGCGCCTGAGGACAGTCGGCTCGATCTGAAGTTGAGGTCGGCGGTTCAGCCCGCCGGTGGCGGGCGGGTGTCGTCGTGATGGTGCACGAGTTGCGCGCGCTCGAACCCAAGCACCACCGGGATCGAGATTGCGAGGGGCAGCAGCAGATAAAGCAGCCGCCAGACGAGCAGAGCCGCCAGCACGTCCGCAGCGGGGATGCCCGGCATCACCTTGATGAACGTGAATTCCATCACCCCGATTCCGCCCGGCGCCTGGAGGAGCAAACCCGCCGAGAACGAGAGCAGGAACGCGCCGAGCACGACCATGAAATCGGGATTGGTGGTACCTGGCATTGCAAAATAGATGATGCCCGCCGCGCCGATCAGCTCAAGTGGTGCAGCGATCCATTGGCGCCAGACAACATGCAGGTCCGGATATTCGAGCTTGAAATTGCGGATGACGAGCGGCTTGAACTGGAGCCAGGATCCGATCGTGTAAAGGACGCAGAACCCGACCATCGCGAGGCCGATCAGCCGTGCCGTGCCGATACCGATCGGTGCGAGCGGTTGTAGAAGCTCCGGCTCGTAAAGAAGCACGATGCCGCCGAGCAGGATCGTGCCGAAAGCAAAGGTGAAGGAACACAACGCGACAAGAACCGCCACATCCGCCGCAGAAAGGCCTTTCGCCGTATAGGCACGGTAGCGGACCATGCCACCCGAAAACACCGAAGCGCCGATATTGTGCGAGATCGCATAGGTCGTGAACGAGCAGATCGTCACATAGAGCCAGGAAATGCCCTTTTCCTTCTTGAGGTGAATGAGGGCGATACGATCGTACCAGGCGAGCGCCCAATAGGCGAGCAGGGTCGCGGCGAAGGCCAGAACGAAGTCCGATACCGGATTGTCCTTGATCTTGCCCGCGATCTGCAGCGCAATGAGCTTCAGGCTCTCGAGAAACCCGGCATTCTCGATCAGCGCCGCGATAGCCTGATCGGTCGTGGCTTCGGCGTGGAGCTTGGCGTAGAGAACCTTGAGAGACCATACGACGGCAACGAGGCCGACAGCCGGCCAGAACAGTTCCTTGAGACGCTTCATGCCGCTTCCTGAATCCGCACGGGATTCCGAGGAAGCGGGTTTGTCCCGTTTCCCCCCGTGCCGCCGATACCCCGGAACAGTCAGTGCCTGAGCTTGGCCCTGCTGGCAAGCGCTGAATAATGCATTATGCCGGGCATCGCTCCGAATTGCGAATGGGTTCGAGGACGGGAGGGTGGGTAAAATGATCGCGAACGGGCTTCACACGCTTGGTGTCGGGCAACTGGCGGCGATGGTGACCTATCTCCGCCACGAGCTTGCGGCGGTTTCATCCCGCCCGCCATTTCCGGAGAGCTTCGTGCTTCGACGTCTTGCTGCAGGCGATCTGAAGGACTATCGCCGTCTTTTTCGGGCGATTGGCGGAGAATGGCTCTGGTTCAGCCGGTTGCGGCTGCGGGACGAGGAACTGGCGTCCGTTCTCGGCGATCCTGCGGTCGAGGCCTACGCGATAGCAGGGCCGATGGGCGATGCGGGCCTGCTCGAACTCGACTTCCGGGATTTGGGTGCGTCGGAACTTACGTTCTGCGGCCTGATGTCGACGCTGGTCGGCGCTGGGCTGGGCCGGGCGATGATCGCGCAAGCCCTCCACATGGCGCGGGATCGTGGGGCGGCCTCGCTGCATGTTCATACATGCAGCCTCGACCATCCGCGCGCACTCGCGTTCTATGAAAAAGCGGGATTCAGGCCATACAAGCGCGCTGTGGAGATTTTCGACGACCCGCGTCTCGATGGTACGCTGCCGCGCGAGGTGGCGCGGCAGATCCCCCTTATCGACGAAGAAGGCCCAGGCTAGAAGCGGCCAGCGGCGTAGCGCACGCGCGCGGCGATGCGATCGGTCTCCATTTGGTCGCGCAGCGCCATTTCGGCACGCTCCGCGGCTTTCTCGCGATCGTCGAGAATCTCGACTTTCTTGAGTTCCTCGAAGGCCTCGTTGAGGGCGGCTTTCGCATCCTCGAGCTGGTCGTTCAGTTCGCTGGCGGAATGCAAGAGGTTGTCGCGGCGGGTGCGCGCGGCCTTCGCGTAGGTTGGGTAGGCAAAATGGGCGGTATCCGAGATGCCGGCACGGCGCTCCTCGTTCTCGATCTCTCGGTCGAGCTCGTTGGCCATCCGCTGGAATTCGGCAATCATTGCCTCGATCTGCGAAACCCGGCGACGCTTCTCGTCTACGTGGAACCGTTTCAGACGGATCAACGTATCACGCGATTTCATGGTCCCTATACTCCTTGACCGAACCCAGAATTACGCCTGGGTAGCCTGGGTTTCAGGACGCGTCGGCGCCATGCCCCAGGCGGTTAACAATATCCGCGAGACGGATATAGCTTTCGCCCAAGGAGGTTGATTCTTCCTTACCTTGAGAAAGAAAAGCTTCAAGTTCCGGATAAGCATCGATCGCACGGTCTACTTCCGGGGAAGAGCCGCGGCGATAGGCGCCCAATCGGATCAGCTCTTCCATGTCGGAATAGGTCGCCATCAGCGCCCGCGCGGTCTGAACGGAGGGCAGGTAGGCCGGGTCGGCCGAATGCGGCATGGTGCGCGAAACGGATTTCAAGATGTTGATGGCAGGATAGCGCCCGCGCTCGGCGATCTTGCGTTCCATGACGATATGGCCGTCGAGAATGCCACGCGTCGCATCCGCGACCGGCTCGTTATGGTCGTCTCCGTCCACCAGCACGCTGAAGATGCCGGTGATCGAGCCGGCGCCGACCTCGCCGGGGCCCGCGCGCTCCAGAAGGCGCGGCAGTTCGGCGAAGACGGAGGGGGTGTAGCCCTTCGTCGTCGGCGGTTCTCCCACCCCGAGGCCGATGTCGCGTTGCGCCATCGCGAAGCGGGTGATGGAGTCGATCATGCAAAGGACATCAAGCCCCTCGTCCCGGAAATATTCGGAAATCGAGAGCGTGAGATAGGCTGCCTGCCGCCGCATCAGCGCTGGCTCGTCAGAGGTCGCGACCACAACGACCGAGCGGGCAAGACCTTCCTCGCCCAGGTCGTCCTGCAGGAATTCCTGCACCTCGCGGCCGCGTTCGCCAACGAGGCCGACGACGGCGACATCGGAAGCGGAATTGCGCGCGAGCATCGAGAGCAACACCGACTTGCCAACACCGGAGCCGGCGAAGATGCCCATGCGCTGGCCACGGCATGTGGTGAGAAAGGAATTGAGCGCCCGCACGCCGAGATCGAGCGGATCGCCGACACGCTGACGTTTGTGCGCCGCCGGGGGTTCGTTGCGGAAGGGGTAGGGCCGGGGACCGGGGTGAATGGGGCCCTTGCCGTCGATCGGTCGACCGAAAGCATCGACCACGCGCCCGAGCCAGGCCTTGCCGGGGCGGATGGCGGCGCGGCGCGACACCACATGCACCGGGCAGCCACGCCTGAGGCCATCGACGTTCGAGAACGGCATCGCCAGCGCCCGCCCGGAATCGAAGCCGACGATCTCGCACAAGATCCGTTCGGGTTCCGATCCCTTGCCCTGCGCTTCGATGGCGACGAGCCCTCCGAGTTCCATGTGGCTCAAAGGACCGACGATCTCGATCATCAGGCCGCGCACGGCGGCGACCCGCCCGAAAACCTCGTGCTCGGCGATTTCGTCCAACACGCTGCGCAGGGCTTCAACCGCCAAGGGTGCCTCCGGTCCGGGTTTCGCGGGCGGTCGACTTCGAAAGTGATTCGCACGCGATTCGCACGCAAAGCTTACCGCATTCTTCCCCCTTCTTGCGAGCGAAGGAAAACCGGCCGAATCGACCGGTCTGGCAGACGGTGCAACGCGAGGCTGTGGCCGAGTGTTAAAATGCTGAGTCAACAGAATCGGTTAGCGAAGATCGTTGACGAAATGATTCCGAAGTCATCTGACCGACCGAAGATGTTCCTTTTCAAATCAAAGGCTTAACATCGGGTCAAAAACACGATCAAGCTTGCCTTAACGAATTACGCTTTGTTAACTCTTTGGGCGTAATTTGTGACGGAAGTTTTAAGGAATTGACCGCGAGCCGGATCGTCGTTGACGGTTTTTCGATCAGGAACGCGGCGCTACGCAACCTTGAATTGGGGCTGGGGACCAGGACATGCGCGTTCTCCTGATCGAAGACGATAACGCTACCGCCAAGAGCATCGAGTTGATGCTCAAGAGCGAGAATTTCAATATCTACCTTACCGATCTCGGCGAGGAAGGCATCGATCTCGGCAAGCTTTACGATTACGATATCATTCTCCTTGACCTGAACCTTCCCGACATGTCGGGCTACGAGGTTCTGCGTTCTCTGCGTGTTGCCAAGGTCAAGACTCCGATCCTGATCCTTTCAGGCATGGCCGGTATCGACGACAAGGTGAAAGGCCTCGGCTTCGGCGCTGACGATTATCTCACCAAGCCCTTCCACAAGGATGAACTGGTCGCCCGCATCCACGCCATCGTCCGTCGTTCCAAGGGCCACGCCCAGTCGGTTATCCAGACCGGCGATCTCGTCGTTAATCTGGATCAGAAGACGGTCGAAGTCGGCGGCCATCGCGTGCATCTCACGGGCAAGGAATACCAGATGCTCGAACTGCTCTCGCTTCGCCGGGGGACGACGCTCACCAAGGAAATGTTCCTCAACCACCTCTATGGCGGCATGGACGAACCGGAACTGAAGATCATCGACGTCTTCATCTGCAAGCTGCGCAAGAAGCTTGCGAATGCCTCGGAAGGCCGCAACTACATCGAGACGGTCTGGGGTCGTGGCTACGTGCTGCGTGAACCGACCGATCAGGACGAGCGCATTCCGGCCTGACCAGGGTTTTCAATCCCTCTCAGATAAAAACAAACCCGCCGCAAGGCGGGTTTTTCGTTGGGCCGTTTTCGACACTCCGGGTGGGGTCAGGTGAAAGGCACCCCCGCTCCGGCGCTTCGCCAAGAGTTGACGGTTCGTTCACGCCGTCGCGGTGCGGGCCGCCGCGCGTGCGGCAAGCGGAAGGTGAATCATCCGCTCCTTAGGGTGGCTCGTGAACCGGTCGGTCACGCCGAAGGTGGATTCGGCCCCGCCCAGCATCATGAAGCCGTCCGGCGCGAGCCGGTCGGCGATCTGGGCGAAGATCTTGCCACGAGTTGGCCGGTCGAAGTAGATCAGCACGTTGCGGCAGAAGACGATGTCGAAGGTGCCGAGCGCGCGCATGTCTTCGAGGAGGTTGAACTTGAAGAAGTTCACCCGGCGCACGACATCCTGGCTGATCTTCCAGTTGTCGCCTTCCTTCGTGAAATATTGCAGGAGCAGCTTGGTCGGAAGACCGCGCTGAACCTCGAACTGGTTGTAGATTCCGGCCTTGGCCTTGGAGAGGATCGCTTCGGAAATGTCGGAGGCATGGATTTCGACGTTGCGGCCACCAAGCTGGGCCTTCATCTCGTCGAGCAGCATGATCAGCGAGAAGGGCTCCTGACCGCTGGAACAGGCGGCGCACCAGATCCGGATCGACTTGCCCGGCGGGCGGCGCAAGATCAGTTCCGGGATCATGATGTTCCGGAAATGATCGAACGGCGATTTGTCGCGGAAAAAGAACGTTTCGTTGGTCGTCAGCGCATCGACGATGCGCTGGGCAATCCGGCGATCGCCGCGCTCGGCGCGAGTCATCAGCTCGTCGATGCTGGCGGCTTTTTCCTCGCGCACGACCGGGGAGAGGCGGGCCTCGATGAAGTAGGCCTTTTCCGCAGTAAGCACGATGCCGGCGGACCGGCTGATGAACTGGATGACGCGATTGATGATCGGAGTGCTCATGGGGTGTTTCCTTCGAGCAGCGAAACCGCCAGCTCGCCAAGTTTTTCAGGGGGCAGCAGGGCATTCGCGAGGCCGGCTTCGGCGATGGAGCCGGGGATGCCCCAGACCACGCTCGAGGCCTCGTCCTGAACCACGATGTTGGCACCGCGACGCGCGAGATGCATCGCACCTTCTGTGCCGTCTCTCCCCATTCCTGTGAGGGCAATCGCGAGCGCTTCGTTGCCGAAGGCTTCGGCCGCGCTCGAAAAAAGAAGATCGATGGAAGGTCGCCACGGCCCGCGTGCCTCGGAAGGCAGCATGGCGATGACGGTCTGGCCGTCCGGTTTCTTACGGACAACGGTGTGGCATCCGCCCGGGGCGAGATAGATCGTGCCCGGCACAAGCGGCTTACCCTCCGCCGCTTCGGTCGCGGGAAGGCCGGCATGCTGCTTGAGATGCGTTGCGAAGATCGAACCGAAAATCGGTGGCATGTGCTGCGCGATGACGACGGGAACGCGGGCGAGAGCCGGTTTCATCTTGGCCAGAAGCGCGACCAGAGCCTGCGGTCCGCCGGTCGATGCGCCTATGACGACCAGCTTGGGGCGGTGCCGGTCGAACGGGCGCAGGGAAACCCCGCCTGAACGGTCCGGGGTTAGAGCGGGGGAAGGTTGGGCGGCGCGCAAGCCCGCCACCGGCGCCGGAGCGGCGAGACGCTGTACCGGCGCCGGTGGCTGTGACGACGGCGGAATGCCGGGGCGCGTGAAGGGATTTGCCTGGCGTGCCGGCGGCGCCGGTGCCCGCATCAGGGCACGGACCCCACCTACGGCCAGGACCTTGGCGATAAGCGCCTGGCGGAAATCGGCCGAGGTCGAGACCTCGCGATGATTGGAAGGTTTCGGCAGGTAGTCGGTCGCGCCTTTCATCAGCGAGCGCATCGTCAGTTCCGCGCCATGCACGGACAGCGACGACACCACGATCACGCGCGACTGGGGCGATCTGGCGAGGATCAGCGGTAGGGCGGTGATGCCGTCCATGTCCGGCATGTCGAGGTCGAGCAGGATAATGCGCGGCGCACAGCCGGGCAGGGCATCAATGATCTCACGGCCGGAACGATAGGTGCCGACAACTTCGATCCCGGCCGTCTCCGAGAGCCATTTTGACAGGAGGCCGCGAACGACAACGGAATCGTCGACAACCGCAACGCGCACCGCTTGGGCGCTCGGCATCGACATCTGGCGTTGCGGCACGGCCACCATTCGAAAACTCCGGGGCTAAGAGCCCAAACACGACGTGCGGTGCCGCGCGCGGCTCGGCGCGACCGATCAGACGAGTCCAACCTCGCCGAACTTCGAGGAGAGGATCTCCTTGTCGAACGGTTTCATCACGTATTCGTCGGCGCCCGAATCCATCGCCTTCGCGATGTGGCCGATGTCGTTCTCGGTTGTGCAGAACACGACCTTGGGGCGGTTGCCGCCCGACATCTTGCGCAACTTGGTCAGGAATTCGTAGCCGTCCATGTTCGGCATGTTCCAGTCGAGCAGGATGGCGTCGGGCATGCGTGAGGAGCAGCTGTCCATTGCCTGCATCCCGTCTTCGGCCTCGGCGATCTCGAAGTCGAGGCCCTCAAGAATGCGGCGTGCCACTTTGCGGATGACGCTGGAATCATCGACGACGAGGCAATATTTCATCGGCTTTGTCCTTCTCAGGCGGCCTGAAGGGTCATGGTTTCGAGGAGTGCGTGGAGATCGATCTCGATCATCAGTTCGCGCTCCAGCTTGTGGACGCGGCGCGTGAACCGCGCCCAGGTCTGCCCGAGGTTGGCGGGCATCGAGTCGGAGGTATCCGGGCTTAGCGAGAGGACGTCGCCGATCTCGTCGACGACGAGGCCGAACACCTCGCCCTGCCATTCGACACCAACCGCCATCGGCTCGGCATCGCCCGATTTCACACTGGCCCGCGAATTGAGCAGGGAACCGAGGTCAAGGATCGTGACGATATGTCCACGTAGATTGACGAGACCCGCCACTGCCTGGTCCGCGCGTGGCACCGGCGTCATGGCGTGGATGGAGAAGACATCGCGCACCGCCGTGATCGGCAGACCGATGAGCTGGCCATCGATACGGACCGTGACCAGCTGGATTTCGTGGATGATCGCGGCATCGCGCCGCATCCGGCTTTCCGCGCTCATGCTGCGGCTCCCCACTCGTTGATGGCGTAACCGCCGAGGATTTCACTGATGGCGCTGAGCAGGCCCTGACGGTCGAACTTGCCAACGAGATCATGAAGTCCCGCGGCCTTGCCTTGCTCGATGAGCCGCGGACCGCCGCGGCTGACGAGCCCGATGACCGGGGGAGCGTTCGCTCCATCAGTCAGATCACGGGCGAAGGCAAAGGCCTCCTCGCCGGACTGGTCGAGGTCGAGCACCATGACGGACGGCAGTTGCCGCATGATCGCGTGGCGCGCGGCTTGGAGCGATGGCACCACCGCGATTCGGTAGCCTGCATTCTGGAGGAGCGGTGCGAACAGCGCCCGGAAGAATTCCGATCCTTCGACAACCATGACATCGATGTGGTCGTCGTCGGCCACGGCCTTGTCGGCGCCCTCGGGCGCGACGAGGTCGGAGACATCGACGATCTCCACGGCCTTGCCGTCGATGATCGTCGCGCCGATCGTGCCCGGCGTCGCGTGGCTGGTGTCGATCTGGATCGCGACCTCGACGACATCAACGATTTCGTCCACCGCCATGCCGATCTCGCGATCCGGCTGATGGAAGACCAGTACCGGCTGGCGGGAATCAACCTCGAACCCACCTTGCGGGATATAGCCGAGGATCGGCATCAGGCGGCCCTGATACTGCACCACCGCCTTGCCGCCAGTATCCTCGATCGCCGAACGGTCGAACTCCTCAAGACGGCCGATGAAGGAGAGCGGGATCGCCTTGAGGTTGGCGCCGCCGGCGCGGAAGAGCAGCAGCAGGGAGCGCTCTGCGGTTGCATGAAGTTCGGCGGCGAGATCGGCCTCGTTCTGCGCGTTGGCCTCGCGGTTGGCGCTCTCCATAACGGAACGCGCGACACCCGAGGGCTCGAGAATCAGGATGACAGAGCCATCGCCGAGGATCGTCGCGCCGGAATAGACCGACATGTGACGGAGTTTCGAAGAAATCGGTTTGACCACGATTTCCTCGGTATGAAGGATCGAATCGACGACGATGCCAAAGCGGTTTCCACCCACCTGGCAGACGACGACGAGCTTGTCGTTCGATTCGCCCGCAGCCTCCGCCGTGCGCGGCAGATTGAGAACATCAGCCACCTCGACGACGGGCAGCAGCTTCTGCCGCAGACGAAGGGTCGCCTGGCCATTGAGCTTCTCGATGCGCACGTCGCCGCCTTCCTGCGTGCGCACGAGTTCGGCGACCGAGATCTGAGGGATGGCGAAGCGCTGACCCGCAGCCTCGACGATCAGCGCCGAGGCGATCGCAAGGGTGAGGGGAAGCTTGATGGTGACGACCAGACCCTTGCCCGCGCGCGAACGCAGATCGACGATACCGCCGACCTGTTCGACGTGACTTCGGACAACATCGAGCCCGACACCGCGACCGGAGATATTCGTGACGGCCGCCGCGGTCGAGAACCCCGGCTCCATCACGAAGCGCAGGATCTGCTCGTCGCTCATGCGGGCGATGTCCTGCTCGGTCGTCAGACCGTTGCGGATCGCCTTGGCCTTGACGCGCTCGACATCGATGCCGCGCCCGTCGTCCGAGACCTCGACGATGATGTAGCCCGATTCCTGTGCCGCGCGGAGATTGATGGTGCCGTGCGGAGGCTTGCCGGCCGCGACGCGCTCATCGGGCATTTCCAGCCCGTGATCGGCTGCGTTGCGCACCATGTGCAGCAGCGGATCCTTGATCATCTCCAGGAGCTGGCGATCGATTTCCGTTTCGGCGCCGGACTGGATGAGTTCGATTTTCTTGCCGAGTTCCTCGGACAGATCGCGGACAACGCGGGAGAGCTTGGTCCAGGCCGAACCAATCGGCTGCATGCGGGTCTGCATCACACCGTCCTGCAGTTCGGCGGTGATGTGCGAAAGCCGTTGAAGCGGCGACTTGAAGTCACCATCGTCGCGCTGACGGGCGATTTCCAGAAGCTGGTTTCGCGTCAGCACCAGCTCCGAAACCATGGTCATCAGCCGGTCGAGCGTGCCGACGGCAACGCGGACCGTCTGCTTGGAGACCGAATTGGCATTGCCGTGATCGCCCTCGCCGTCGCTGTCCTTGCGATCGGCTTTGTCGTTGGCCGGCTTGGGCGGTTTCGGGGCAGCCTTGCGCGCATCCTTGGGCGCGGCGGCGACCGGTTCAGGCTCGCGGAATTCCACCGGGTCCGGTCCCGGCGCGTCGCGGAAGGCGCGCTCGAGATCGTCGAGCGTGACCTCATCCTCACGCAGGGGGCGCTCCAGGATCTGGAAGGCGATCGTCCCTTCCGCTTCGGGCACGACTTCGGCCGTCGGTGCGTTGACGATCGCCGGCGTTTCACCCTTGGCGAGCGCGTGCAGCGCTTCCACGAGATCCTCGTCGTCACCTTCCGGCTCGGTATTGGTCCGTTCAAGTTCGGAGATGATGCCCTTGATGCGGTCGATCGTCTTGAGAATCATGGTCACGGCTGGCGCCGTCACCGGTTCGCCGTCGCGGAAGCGGCTGATGACATCCTCGGCCGCATGGGCGAGGTGCTCTAGCCTCGGCAGGCCGAGGAAGCCGCAGGTGCCCTTGATCGTGTGAACGAGGCGAAAAATAAGCGCGAGCGTCGCACTGTTGTTCGGATCCCGTTCGAATCGGACCAGTTCGGCGTCGACGATGTCGAGGTGCTCCGACGTTTCGACAACGAAATCTTTCAGGAGATCATCCATACCGCTTGACCTGATTTGCGGCGCAAAAAGCGCGACCGGTTCAGCCAAACGATGCCCGACAAGGGTTTATGATTGGTTTTTTTTTGCCTCCAGCCTGAACGGACGGCAACAAAATTCACTTAAAGTTGCACCTCAACCCTGAGGCGTGGCAAGAATCGTCACCGCCTGCTCATCCAGCGAAACATCGAGCTTCATGCCGGAGGCACGAGCAATTTCACCCGTGTAGAACACTTGGAAGCCATGCGCGTCGACCGCGCCGCTCTCGCTCTTGCCGGAAAGGAGATCGAGGACATGCGGTCCGAGTCTTGGTTTCGGACCAGTGGCCACAACCTTGAATTGCGGAGCTTCGGCATCACCCTCCATCGTCACGGCGACAGTGCCGCCGAGAGGTACGGATGCAAGCGCGATCACGCAGAGGTTCATCAGCAGCTTCACGCGATTCTTCTCGACGAAAAGCCGGGGAGTATCCCATTCGAGCGTGACCTTCTCGTCTGCCATCAGCTGGGTGGTGAGCTGCTGGGCATAGCCAAGGTCGACCGCCGAACCGGCCGAACCTGCAGCACCGAACGCGATACGGGCGAACTGCAGGCGGGCGGAGGCTTGGCGCGCGCTCTTGCGGATCAGTTCGAGCGAGAGTTCCTGCGTCTCAGGGCTGTTGTCCTCGTCGAGAAGTTCAAGTCCGTTGACGATCGCGCCGATCGGGCCGACGGCGTCATGGCAGACGCGCGAGCACAGGAGAGCCGCAAGATCGAGCGCCGCGAGATCGATTGTCTTGAGCGTGTCCGACATGAAAGCCCCCGTTTCGCGAAATTTGCCCGCCGTTGCTGTTTCCCCTGCGTGATACATGCGCCGCGCCGATGCGCCAACCCCGCGCAGACGCTTTCATCTTCAATAATCTGGCCTATGTTGTGAAAACGGCCCCGGTTCGGGCCGGCAGGGACGAAAAGCATGTTGGCGACCGGTAACCGGGACAAGATCGCGCGAATGCTGGCGGAATACGCCACCGAGGCGGGGGATGTGCTACGGCGCTTCCGCGAGGGACGGTGCGGCAGCGCGACGAAACCGGACGGCTCGCCGGTAAGTGAGGCCGATATCGCTTCCGAGCAATTGCTGCTCTCGCGCCTCAACGCGACTTTTCCACAGTTTGCGATCATCTCGGAGGAAAATGGCGAGAGCCATGCGCGCGCACCGGAAGAGCCATTTTTTCTTGTCGATCCGCTCGATGGAACCAAGGCTTATCTCGGCGGTGGGGAGGATTATTGTGTGCTGCTGGCGCTCGTGCGACGGGGCGAACCGGTTGCCGGGGCAATCCATGCCCCGGTGAGCGGGCGAAGCTGGTGGGCCGGCGATCGGGCCTTCCATGCGCTTGATCGGGATTTCCGCGAGGTCGAACCGATCCGTCTCTGTCCGCGAAAGCGTGATGGGCGGATCGCGATCATCAGCTCGACGCATGCGGCCGTGGCAAGCCGGCTGCTGTGCAGCAGACTGGCCGTTTCCGAGGTCCGGCAGGAGAATTCGGCGCTCAAGTTCGCACGGCTGGCGGAAGGTGAGGCCGATATCTATCCGCGCATCGGGCGGACTATGCAATGGGACATCGCGGCCGGGGATGCGGTCCTGAGAGCGCTCGGTGGCGGCGTTTTCGGGATGGATGGTCGCCCCATCGTCTATGGCGCGCGTCCCTCAGGGTGGGACAATCCGGATTTCATCGCCCTGCGCTGCGCCGAGGACATTGCCGAATGCCGGCCGGCGTGATCAGGGCACGAGATCGAGCTTGACCTGCGGCCAGTTGCGTTCGGCATGGCTTAGGATCGACCGATCGGCGAGGAAGGCGTCGCGCGAGCGTGCGTGCCTGAAGAGATAGACGCGGCTCTCCTCAACCGCGAAGAACTCCGGGCTGCCTGAAACCGCGATTCCGGCAGCAACGCCGACGGGGTCATAGCCGCCAAAGGCGGGCACGTAAGGTTTGGGATTGGATACGAAGGCGCTCTTGTTGGCATCCGATGTGAAAAGCCAGAGCTTCCCTCCGAACATGGTCTGATAGGTTTCCGACCCCCGCCTGGCCTTGTTATCGATGAAGTAGGCAACCGGATCGAAACCCAGCAGCGCCGCGCCGGTCAGCGGATCGGAGACGATGTCGTCGCCGATGCGGATACCCTGCGAACGGACTGCGGGTCCGGCGAGAGCAAGGACGAGCGAGACTGCGGCAAAACGCAGCAGGCCACGCCTCCGCGCTGCGGTGCGGTGCGCGGAGCCAATTTCGGCCTTGAGAACGCCGCTTTGTCGGTGAATTCTCGTCATCATCGCGAATCAGATGTTTATCCGGCCCCTACCCTTCCCAAAGACTTTCTCCCAACGACGTTTCCCGCCCCCGAATGACCGGACCGATCGAGGCAGACATGACGGCACGCCCCTACGAGAACAGTTCTTCCACCCGCTACAGCGCACGGCGTCCGATCGGATCCTTCCGCTGGGCCGCAAGACTGCTGCCGGTCCTGGCGCTTCTCATTCTGGCAGCATTTCCTTTCGAGGTTCTTGCACAGCAGCGTTCGCGCCCCGGCAATGCCACCTTCTCGACGCGCGAACTCGTCGGGTCCGGACACCGGTTCTTCGGCACGGTTTCGCGTGGCCTGGCGCTCACGATCGAGGAGGCGACACGGCGCTGGGGCGAGCCCAACGGCTATATCCTGGGGCAGGAGGCGTCCGGCGCCTTCGTCGGCGGCCTGCGGTACGGCGAGGGTGTGCTCTATACGCGCAACGCCGGCGACCGGAAGGTGTTCTGGCAAGGCCCCTCCGTCGGCTTCGATTTCGGCGGCGACGGCGATCGGACGATGATGCTGGTCTACCGACTGCCGCGCGTCGCGAGCATCTACCAGCGCTTTGCCGGTGTAGATGGCTCGGCCTATTTCATCGGCGGCTTCGGCATGACGGCGTTGACCGCGAACGACATCATCGTCGTTCCGATCCGGGCCGGTGTCGGGGCCCGGCTCGGGGTCAATATCGGCTATCTGAAATTTACCTCTCAATCGACCTGGAACCCGTTCTGACGGAATCGTTTTTTGACCTGAACGCGATTTCGTGCTGAACCACCCGTGACAAGGAGTTGGTTCGAATGATCGAGCAGGCGCTCGTCTTTGCGTTCGGGTTTCTGGCGGCAGGGCTTGTGTGGCTTCTGTTCCTGCCGGCGTTCTGGCGGCGTGCGCTGCGTCTGTCGCGCGCGCGGATCGAGCAGGTGTTGCCGCTCTCGCTCAACGAGATCGAGGCCGAGAAGGATCGTCTGCGGGCGGAGCATGGCGTCGGTATTGCCCGTCTGGAGCGAGCCTTGGATGAGGCCAGCGCGCGCCTTGCCTGTGCCCGCGAGGAAACGGGCGAACGTATCAAGGCCGAGGCTGCTCTGATCGAGACGCTTGAACAGGAGCGCCGCCGCATCGCCGAGTTGCAGAGTGAACTTGGCGCGCAGCGCGTCGAACTTCAGGCGCGCGATCTCCAGATCGCGGACGGCAGGGAAGCGCGAAGGCTGGCCGAAGCCTCCATTGCCAGCCTCGAGGCGCAACGGATGTCACTTGTGGAAAAACTCGATGCCGCCGTCGAGGTGGCCGAGGCCCGCCGTCGCCAGCTCGACGAGGTGCGCGTTTTGGCCGAGCGTTCACGCGAGGCGCTCGACATGGAAAGCCGGCGCAACGCCGAATTGCGCAGCGAATTGCAGACCCTCCGTGCCGAATTGCGTGACGCCGAGCGGCAGATCGAGGACCGCGACAATCAGGCGGTTCTCGCCAAGATCAGGGGTGGCGAGGAGACCTATCAGTCGATCGTGCCGATGCAGGATCGCCGGCAGGCCGGCTGAGCCTTGTTTATCCGGGTTCGCCCGCGATCACGCCCTTGCGCAACAGGAAGCAGCCGTAGGGACGTGGATCGCCGACCTGAACCACGCCGAAACTCTTCTTCGCCGCCTCGTAGAATGCGAAGCGCTCGAGGTTCGCCATGTGCGCGGCCGGGCCGAGCGTCGCACGCATTTCCGTCAGCACTTCTTCCTGCACCTTCGGTATCGACGCAGGATCGCCGACCACCTCCATGCGCCGGAGCGGATGGGGCTCGAAATCGTCGATTGGCAGAACGGAGAGAATTGCGCGCGCCGCGCGGTCCATCGTCAGGCCCGGCAGGCGGATCAGCCGTCCGCTGCGCGTCTGGCGCGAGATCGTCTCTGCAGGGTGGTTGGCATCGACCAGTGCGAGGTCGTCGCCGTGGCCCATCGAGGCGAGCAGGTGCAGCAGTTCCGGCGAAAGAACAGGATCGATCCCACGCAGCATGGTTCACTCCCTTTCGCTTCGGGCAAGGTAGATGCGTGCGGCGTTGCCGCCGAACACAGCGTCGATGTCGAGGTCGGCCCGGCTTGCGACAAAATCCTTCGCGATGTCGAACCATTGCCGATAGGTGCCGGCGAGGTTCAGCACCGGCCAGTCACTGCCGAACAGGATCCGCCGCGTGCCGAAGGTATCGGCGACGAGATCCATGAACGGACGAAGCGTGGCTGCGCTCCAATCCGCCCCGGCTTCGGTCACGAGACCGGAGAGCTTGCAGACGACATTTCCGTGCATGGCGAGACGCGAGAGATTGCGCGCCCAGGGCTCCCGAATGCCGGTTGCGATCAGCGGCTTGGCGCCGTGATCGACAACGATCGGAAGATCGGGATAGCGCGTCGCGAGGATATCGAGATGCGGCAGATGGGGCGGACGAACCAGTGCGTCGAAGACAAGGCCTTGCGTCGAGAGGGTGCGGAACACCCTGTCGAAGGCAGGGCGCAGCATCCAGTGTTCGTCGGCGATGTCGTGGATCATCGGCCGCAAGCCGACGAGCTTCGGATTCCTCGCAAGCCGCGCGATATCGGCAACCACCTCCGGAGCGTCGAAATCCACCCAGCCGACGACGCCGGCGATGCTCGGTGTCTTTGCGGCGATATCGAGCAGGAACTCGGTTTCTGCAACCGTTGGTGCGGCCTGCACCAGAATCGTTGCCTCGATACCGCAATCGGCGATCAGCGGCGCGAGATCGGCGGGGAGGAAATCGCGACAGATCGGGCCGAGGTCGGGGGTCAGCCAGCCATAATCGCCTCGTGCAGTACGCCAGTAGTGCTGGTGGGAATCGATGCGTCGCGTCATGCGGGTATCGGAGCCTCCTCGGCCAGAAGTCTGGTGCGTTTGAGATCCTCCCAAAGGCTGGAGGGCGGTACGGCCCGAAGCGCGTGCACCTGCGCCTCGACTTCGGCCGGGCGTACCGCCCCCATGACCACCGAAGCAACCGCGGGATGGGCAAGCGCGAAATGCAGCGCGGCATCGGCGAGCTTGACCCCATGCGCCGCGCAGACCGCCTCGATGCGTCGGACCTTTTCGAGGATATCCGGTGGAGCTTCACGATAGTTGTAGCGCGCCCCCGCAACCGGGCCGGTGGCGAGGATGCCCGAATTGAAGATGCCGCCAAGGAGGAGGCCGATACCCCTTTCCAACGCCAGCGGCATGAAGCGGGCGAGAGCCGGCTGCTCCAGCAGCGAGTAGCGGCCTGCAAGCATCATCACATCGAAATCGCCAGCACGGGCGAAGCGCTCGCACATTTCCGCCTCGTTGACGCCGAGGCCGACGGCCCGGATCGTGCCTGCGCGGCGCAGATCGTCGAGCGCGCGATAGGCGCCATCCATCGCCTCGCCGAACCGTTGCTCGATCATGTCCGTGCCATGCGTCCAGATATCGACGTCATGGATATGGACGATATCGAACCGATCGACGCCGAGGCGAAGCGCCGATTGCTCCAGGGAACGCATCGCGCCATCGTAGGAATAGTCGAAGCGCGCGGCATGGCGGAGCCCGCCGAGGTAGCCGGAGCCGTCATGCCGGAACGAAAAGGGCTCCATCACCCGGCCGATCTTGGTCGAGATCAGGGGTTTTATGCCGGGCCTTCGTCGCAAGGTCGCGCCGATGCGGTGTTCCGAAAGCCCGTGGCCGTATAGGGGCGAGGTGTCGATCAATCCGATCCCGAGGTCGAGTGCCGTCGTCACGGTTTCGATGGCTGCTTCCTCGTCGAGGATGGCATAAAGATCGCCCAGCGGCGCGCCGCCAAGGCCGAGCGCCGTCACAGTTATCGGCAGACGCCCGAGCCTTCGCCGGGGCAGTGTCGCTCCGGGGGTGGGATGTGAATCGGGCATGGGCCAGTGTTCCAGGCGAAACAATTCGTCTGACATGTTAGCCAGCATTCAGATGCCGTGCAATGATCCGGAATGCGAATGGTCGGTCTTGCCAAGCGCGCCTCCGCATGAAAAAGCAGAAAGAAATGCAGCATACCGGAATGCCGGTATCGGAGGATCGCCGCACCATGAGCACACTATTGTTCTCGCTCGAAGGAAAGCGTGCCCTCATCACCGGCTCGTCGCGCGGACTTGGCCTGTCGATGGCCGAGGGGATGGCACGCGCCGGAGCGGAGGTGATCGTCAACGGGACGGATGCCGCGCGGGTCGCGCAAGCGGTGGCGTCGCTCCAATCACAAGGCCACAAGGCACGCGGGGCGGCCTTCGACATCACTGACGAGGCAGCCATCAGGGTCGCATTCGAGCGGTTCGATGCCGAGGGGCTGGCGATTGATATCCTCGTCAACAACGCCGGCATCCAGCTCCGCAAGCCGATGGTGGACCTCACGACCGACGAGCTCCGCAAGGTGATCGAGACGAACCTGACCAGTGCTTTCGTCATCGGGCGCGAGGCGGGGCGTCGGATGATCGCGCGCAAACAGGGCAAGATCGTCAATGTCGGCTCGTTGATGAGCGCGGTCGCGCGGGCGACCATCGCGCCCTACACCATTTCGAAGGCCGGCATCCGCGCGCTGACGCAGGCGATGGCGGCGGAATGGGCACAGCATGGAATTCAGGCCAATGCCATCGGCCCCGGCTACATGATCACCGACATGAATCAGGCGCTGATCGACAATCCTGAATTCAATGCCTGGGTGACCGGGCGGACGCCCTCCAGGCGCTGGGGAAAACCCGAGGAACTTGTCGGAACCGTGATTTTCCTCGCGTCGTCCGCTTCCGATTATGTCAACGGCCAGATCATCTATGTCGATGGCGGCATGCTCGCCGTCCTTTGAACCCACTGGAGAAAGCCCCGATGCGTGCCGTCGTCATTCATGCTCCGCATGATCTGAGGATCGAGAATTTTCCGGGCGAGGATGCGCCGATGGGGCCGGAGGATGTCCGTGTGCGGATGACCGCGGGGGGCATCTGTGGCTCAGACCTTCACTACTACCATCATGGCGGGTTCGGAGTCGTGCGCGTGCGCGAGCCGATGACGCTCGGCCACGAGGCGGCGGGAATTGTCGAAGCAGTCGGGGTGCAGGTCGATCATGTGAAGCCGGGTGACCTCGTCGCCGTCAATCCAAGCCGCCCGTGCGGGGCCTGCCCCTCCTGCCAGCGGGGCAACCGCATCCATTGCGAGAACATGTTCTTCAACGGCTCGGCGATGCGTTTTCCCCATGCGCAAGGGCTATTTCGCGAATTCGTCACGGTGCCGGGCAAGCAGGCCTTCCGGCTTGATGCGGGCCGCGTCTCCGCCGCCGAGGCCGCCCTGTGCGAACCCTTTTCCGTGTGCCTCCATGCGGCGGCGCAGGCCGGTGACCTTTCCGGCAAGACTGTGCTGGTCTCCGGCGCCGGCCCGATCGGCGTGCTAAGTGCGGTCGCAGCAAAACTGGGTGGCGCAAGGCAGGTCATCGCCACCGATATCACCGCGCACTCACTGGGAATTGCGGCGCGCTTCGGTTGCGATCCGTGTCTCGACGTCTCGGCTGGACCGGAGGTGCTAGCGCCTTATACGGAAGGGCGCGGGCAGATCGACGTGGTGTTCGAATGCTCGGGCAATCCGCGCGCCATCGCCTCGGTGATCGCGACCTTGAAACCACGTGGCGCGATGGTGCTCGTGGGGCTCGGCGGCGATGTGACGATGCCGATGAACATGATCGTCACCAAGGAACTGACGGTCGTCGGCACGTTCCGGTTCGATCAGGAATTCGCACGCGCGGCCGAACTCATCTCCTCCGGCGCGGTCGATCTCAAGGCAATGATTTCCGGGCAGTATCCGATGAGGGACGCGGTGAACGCGTTCGAAACCGCCTCCGACCGCACCCGCGCGACCAAGGTGGTTCTCGATCTCGCGGGAAACTAGGTTCGGAGCCGCCTAGCGCCCTTTCCACTGGGGTGGCCGCTTTTCGAGGAACGCGGCCATTCCCTCTCGGAAATCCTCGCTGAGATAGCAGAGCTGCACGATGTCCGCGTCGGGGATGTCACCGCCCGCCTCGGCCAGCCGGTCGAGCGCCATCTTGGTCGCTCGCAGGGTGAGCGGCGCGTGTCCGGCGACGGTTTCGGCGAGGTGGCGGGTGTGTGCGACAAGCGCGGGACGATCGGCGACGACTTCGCTGTAGAGCCCGATCTGCCGGCCTTCCCCGGCTTCCATCAACCGCGCGGTGAAGACGAGGTCTCGCAGTCGCGCCGGGCCGACGAGACGAGCGATGCGGCCGGCATTGCGGATCGAAAGGCAGTTGCCGAGCGTCCGCGCGATGGGAAAGCCGAAACGTGCATCCTCGGTGGCAATGCGGATATCACAGGCGCTGGCGATGATCGCGCCCCCACCCGTCACCGATCCGGCGATGGCGGCGATGGTCGGCACCGGGCAGGTCTCGATGGCGCGCAGGACGCGCTCGACGCGCTCCTCGTAGGCTATTGACTGCTCGGCGGTTCGGATGTCTTGCAGTTCCGAGAAATCCGTGCCGGAGGCGAAGGCCTTGTCGCCGGCGCCGGTTATCACCAGCACGCGCGGCCCGCCATAGGCCTCCGGCGAGGCGCAGATGCGGCCGATCTCGTCATACATTGCATAGGTCAGCGCATTGCGGGCCTGCGGGCGATTGAGGGTGATCGTGCCGACGGGGCCATCAAGGGAATAGAGGATGTCGGTTCCGGCGATGCTCATGAGGTGTTCCTAGCCGCGACGCTTCGCCCGTTCAATCCGGCTGGGCAACCGGGATCGCGGTCTTGTGTTTCACGCAGCTCAGCGCGAAGCTCGACTGGATAGAGGCGACGCCGGTCAAGCGCGAGAGCCGGTCGCGGATGAAGGTTTCGTAGTCTTCGAGGGAACCGACGACGATGCGCATCAGATAATCGTGCGTGCCGGTCATGAGGTAGCACTCCATCACCTCCGGCCAGCGTTTCACGGCGGCGTTGAAATTTTCGAGTTCGCTCTCGCGCTGGCGTTCGAGCCGCACCGAAGCGAAGACGTTGATGCCGAGGCCGACGCGGGTTTGATCCACGGTAGCGATATAGCCGGTCACGACGCCGGCGTCCTCCAGCATCCGGACGCGCCTCAGGCAGGGCGAGGGTGAGAGGCCGACGCGTTCCGCAAGATCGGTGTAGGTGATGCGTCCGTCTCGCTGGATTTCCGCGAGGATACGGACATCGATGGCATCGAGCGGATAGGATTTGTTTTTTGCCATATGTCGTCACCTGATTAGCAGATTATGCCAATAACAGTGCTGAAAGAAGCAAGATTGGCAACATCTGCCAAGCAGGATCGTCCAGAATGCTCAGATAATCCCTTTTGGAGGCGACCATGAACGATCTGTCCCTGCTCTCCGAGATCGAGCGTCGGGTGCTGTGGCTTGCCTCGTGGATGATCCACCACGCCAACCATGTCCGCCCGGCGGATGAGGTGAAAGTGGGTGGGCATCAAGCATCCTCGGCTTCGATGTGCGCGATCATGACCGCGCTCTACCTCCGCATCCTCCGCCCGCAGGATCGGATCGCGGTGAAGCCGCACGCCTCGCCGATCTTCCACGCAATCCAGTATCTCGCGGGACATCTCAATCGCGAGAAAATGGAGAACTTCCGCGGCTTCAAGGGCGTGCAAAGCTATCCCTCCCGCACCAAGGATGTCGACGATGTCGATTTCTCGACCGGCTCCGTGGGTCTCGGCGTTGCCCAGACGCTGTTCTCCTCCATCGTGCAGGATTACGTCACCGCACATGGCTGGATGAAGGGGCGGCCCGAGGGGCGGATGATCTCGCTGATCGGCGACGCCGAGATGGACGAGGGCAATATCTACGAGGCGCTGATCGAGGGCTGGAAGCACGGCCTGAGAAACTGTTGGTGGATCGTCGATTACAATCGCCAATCGCTCGATGCTGTTGTCCGCGAGGGGCTCTGGACCAAGTTCGAGGCGATGTTCGCGAACTTCGGCTGGGATGTCGTGATCGTGAAGCACGGCAAGCTTCAGCAAGCCGCTTTTTCAGAGCCGGGGGGCGAAGCGCTGCGGCGCTGGATCGATACCTGCCCGAACCAGCTTTATTCCGCGCTGACGTTCCAGGGCGGCGCGGCCTGGCGCAAGCGCCTCCTCGACGAGATCGGCGATCAGGGCGCGGTGACAGCGCTGATCGAGAAGCGGACAGACGCTGAACTCGCCGAACTCATGGGCAATCTCGGTGGTCACGACCTGCCGAGCCTGAGCGACGCCTTCGAGGCGGCTTCGCAGCACGACCGTCCGACGCTTTTCATCTGCTACACGGTCAAAGGGCACGGGTTACCGCTTGCCGGGCACAAGGACAATCACGCCGGGCTGATGACGCCGACGCAGATGGACGGCTTCCGCAAGGCGATGGGTGTGCGGGCCGGCCACGAGTGGGACAAATGGGAGGGCGCCCGCCTCGACGCGGCGGTGTTGCAGGAGCGCGTGGATGCCGCCCCGTTCTTTGCCGAGGGGCGGCGACGCCTCTCCGCCCCGACGATTCCCGTGCCCGCGACCTTGCACTCGGGTGGTGAGCGCGGCAAGCCTGTTTCAACCCAGATGGGTTTCGGGCAGATCCTCAACGAGATCGCGCGGGAAGATTCGGCGCTCGCAAGCCGCATCGTCACCACCTCGCCGGATGTAACCGTCTCAACCAATCTCGGACCCTGGGTCAACCGGCGCGGGCTCTTCGCGCGCGAGAGCATGGCGGATACCTTCAAGGCTGAACGCATCCCCTCGACCTACAACTGGGACTTCTCGCCGAAAGGGCAGCACCTCGAGCTCGGCATCGCCGAGTCGAACCTGATGATCATGCTCTCGGCGCTTGGGCTCTCGCATTCGATCAACGGCGAGCGGTTGATCCCGATCGGCACTGTCTACGATCCCTTCATCTACCGCTCAGCGGATCAGCTCAACTATGCCTGCTATCAGGACGCGCGCTTCATGCTGGTGGCGACCCCCTCGGGCGTGACGCTCGCGCCGGAGGGCGGGGCGCATCAATCCATCGGCACGCCGCTGATCGGTATAGCGCAGGATGGGCTGTGCAGTTTCGAGCCGGCCTTCATCGACGAACTCGCGGCCATCATGCGCTTCTCGTTCGACTACATGCAGCGGGACGGCGAGAGCGACCCCGACGAGACGACCTGGCTGCGCGACCAGACCGGCGGCTCGGTCTATCTCCGGCTCTCGACCCGGCCGCTCGATCAGCCGCTCCGGTTGATGTCGGCGAACCTTGAGCGCGATATCGTCAACGGTGCTTACTGGATGCGCCCGCCCGGCCCGAATACTTCTGTCGTGATCGCCTATCAGGGTGCGCTCGCGCCGGAAGCGATCGCCGCCACCGGACTGCTGGCGGAAGACCGGCGCGAAGTCGCCTTGCTGGCGGTCACCTCGGCGGATCGTCTCAATGCGGGGCATCAGGCGGCGGAGCGCGCGCGCCAGCGCGGCAACCGGCAGGCGATGAGCCATGTCGAGCGCCTGTTCGAGCCGCTTGACCGCGAGTGCGGCATCGTCACGGTGATGGACGGGCATCCGCTCGGCCTCGGTTGGCTCGGCGGGGTCTATGGTCACCGCGTCAAGGCGCTCGGCGTTGAGCATTTCGGCCAGACCGGGTCGATCTCCGATCTCTACCGGCATCACGGGATCGACACCAACGCGATCGTCCATGCCGCGCAGGCCGTGAGCGATGGCCGCCGCGTGCGCTATCTCAAGGCGCTCCCCTGATCGAAGCTTAGTGCGGCGTTCTCAGGAGACACCGCCGCCCTGCTTCTCCACGTTTTGCCCTTCTGTGCGCCCGGATTGGCGCGGATGGAGATTTGCGTGCAATTTTGAATAAGCATTATCTTGCATAAAAAGTAAAATAATGCATTATAACGCCAATCGTACTTCGGGAGGCGCGCGTGTCCATCCAGGATTTCTCTGAACTCGTTGGCAAAATCGCGCTTCAGCTCGGAGGAAAGCCGCTTGATGAGGCGTTGGAGGTTGACCTCAACGCGCATTTTCCGGCGTCCGGCGCGGAGTTTCTTGCGCTGAAAGCGCTCTGTGCCAAGGGCGAGGCCGAGGGGTGGCTGGTTGCGCGCGAGATGGACGGCATACGGTTCGGGCGGCCGATCAAGCCGGGCGGCGTTGCGGGGCGGTTCAGCGTCGATGTTGTGCGGATGAAGGATATCAGGGGGCCGCACCATATCCACACCACAGGCGAGATCGGAGCGATCCTGTCGATTGACGGAGATCCTCGTTTCGATGGCAAGCGCGAAGGTTGGTACGTCTACGGGCCAGGTTCCGATCATCACCCGACCGTTGCCGGCGGGGACGCCTATGTTCTCTATCTGCTCCCGGAAGGAGCCATCGAATTCACGGGCCGGTGAGCGCGGACACTGCTTGGTGCCGGCCGGAAAAATTGACGATGCAACCGCCCGGAACAGGGCGGCAGGGAGGAAGGAATGTCGTTCGCGGAAAACGCCGCCACCTATTTCATCGACCGCCATATCGGCGAGAATCGCGGCGAGAACATCGCGTTCCGCGAGGTGTTGAGCTCGACCCGGCAGATCAGCTATGCCGATCTTCAACGGCAGACCGGCGTCGTCGCCAATGCGCTGAAGCGCGCCGGCATCAAGCGCGAGGAGCGCGTAGCGATGCTGGTTCTCGACCAGATCGAATTCCCCCTCATCTTCTGGGGCGCGATCAAGGCCGGAATTCTGCCAATTCCCCTTAACACGCTGCTCGCGACGGCGGTTTACGATCTCATTTTGCAGGACAGCCGCGCCGTCTGCCTGTTCGTCTCGCGCGAACTTTATGATGTGGTCGCGCCGGCCTTCCCGCATAATCCCTGGCTGCGCAAGATCGTGGTGATCGGCGGCGAGGCGCCGGTCGGCGCCGAGGGCTACGAGCAGTTCGTCGCGGGCGTTGCACCGGCGGAGACTGTTCCGGCGCACCAGGACGAAACGGCATTCTGGCTCTATTCCTCCGGTTCCACCGGCCAGCCGAAGGGTGTGCGCCATGTCCATGCCGCGCTTCAGGCGACATCGGACACCTATGGTGCTCAGGTTCTCGGCATCCGCGAGGAAGACACCGTTTATTCCGTCGCCAAGCTGTTCTTTGCTTATGGCCTCGGCAACGCGATGACCTTCCCACTTTCGGTCGGCGCAACGACGCTGCTCTACAAGGGCCGTCCGACGCCCGACACCGCACTCGCGATCCTGCGCGAGCACGAGCCGACGCTCTTCTGCGGCGTCCCGACGCTCTATGCCGCGACCGTCGCCCAGCTGGAGCGCGACGGCAACGTCCCCAAGGGCAGGCTGCGGCTCTGCGTTTCGGCCGGCGAAGCGCTGCCGGAGCAGATCGGGCGGAAGTGGGCCGAGCTTTTCGGGGTGGATGTCCTCGACGGGGTCGGTTCGACCGAGATGCTGCATATCTTCCTATCCAACCGTGTTGGAAACATCGTCTACGGCACCTCCGGAGTCGCAGTGCCGGGCTACGATATCCGTCTCGTCGATGAGGCGGGCGCGGAGGTCGGCGCCGACGGCGTGGGCGAATTGCTCGTGCGTGGCGCCTCGGCTTCGGAAGGCTACTGGAACCAGCGTCACAAGACCCGCTCGACATTCGAGGGCGAATGGACCCGCACCGGCGACAAATACGAGAAGACGGCGGACGGCCGTTTCGTCTACTGCGGCCGCACCGACGACATGTTCAAGGTCTCCGGCATCTGGGTCTCGCCCTTCGAGATCGAGCAGGCGCTGGTCGCGCATCCCGCCGTGCTGGAAGCCGCCGTCGTCGCCGCGCGCGACGAGGAGGGGCTCGAAAAGCCGAGCGCCTTCATCGTCCTCAAGGCGGGAGAGGATGCGGAGGCCGTCGTGCCGGCGCTCAAGGAATTCGTGAAAGAGCGCGTGGGCAAGTGGAAATACCCGCGCTGGATCGTCGTGGTGCCGGATCTGCCGAAGACCGCCACCGGCAAGATCCAGCGCTTCAAGCTCAGGGAGAGCTGAGATGGGCATCATCTGGAAGGCCGAACCCGGGCAATACATCACCATCGGTGGCAAGGCGCTTGAATACGTCTGCTTTGGGCAGCCGCCGGACAAGGCGCCGACCATCGTCATGCTGCATGAAGGGTTGGGCTGTGTCGGCTTGTGGCGCGATTTTCCGGCCCAGATCGCGCGGGTGACTGGCTTTGGCGTTTTCGTTTATTCCCGCGCCGGTTATGGACATTCCGATCTCGCCAAGCTGCCGCGCCCGCTCGACTATATGACGCGCGAGGCGATGGATGTCCTGCCTGGCGTGCTCAATGCCATCGGCTTCCGGCGTGGTGTATTGCTCGGGCATAGCGACGGGGCGACGATAGCCGCCATCTACGCCGGTTCGCACGAGGACCACCGCGTGCGGGGGATCGTGCTGCTGGCGCCGCACTTCTTCACCGAGCCGATGGGGCTCGCCGAGATCGCCGAAGCGCGCAAGGTCTACGAGACTGGCGATCTCCGCCAGCGCCTCGGCAAATATCACCGTGACCCCGACAATGCTTTCCGGGGCTGGAACGATGCCTGGCTCGCACCGGGTTTCCGGGCGTGGAACGTTGCCGATGTGATCGACTACTGGCGCATTCCCTGCCTCGTCATCCAAGGTGGCGAGGACCAGTACGGCACGCTTGCGCAGGTGCGTGAGATCGAGGCGCGGACCTACTCGCCCGTTGATGTCGAGATTCTCGTCGAATGCCGGCATTCACCGCACGTCGACCAGCCGGCGAAGACGCTCGCCGCCATTACGGAATTCACAACCCGCCTCGAACGGATCGAGGCCGCAGAGGTCGAGACGGCATGAAGCTCGAAAGCTATGTTTCCGGCCGGTGGCAGGCCGGCAAGGGCGAGGGGCTGCCGCTCTTCAACCCCGTGACGGGCGCCGTGATCGCGCGGGCGGATGCCAGCGGGCTCGATGTTGCTGCCGCGCTCGCCTATGCCCGGAACAGAGGGCGCGCGACGCTCGCGGCCATGAGCTTTGCCGAACGCGGGACGCTCCTCAAGGCGATTGCCGATGTGCTCACCGCCAATCGCGAGGCCTATGAGGTCATCGCCCGCGAGAACTCCGGCAACACGCGGGTCGATGCCGCGATCGATATCGACGGCGGTATCGGCACACTGCGCTATTACGCGAAGCTGGGACAGGGGCTCGGTGCGGCGACGCTCATCGTCGAGGCTGGGCAGGACCCGCTCGCCCGCGATCCGGTGTTTTTCGCGCGGCATTTCTGGCGCACAAGGCCCGGTGTCGCGGTGCAGATCAACGCCTTCAACTTTCCGTCCTGGGGGCTTTGGGAAAAGGTCGCGGTCGCAATGCTTGCCGGCGTGCCGAGCTTCATCAAGCCGGCGACGGCCTCGGCGCTGCTGTCGTGGCGGATGGTGAAGGATGTGATCGCCTCCGGCAAGGTGCCCGAAGGTGCGCTCTCGCTCCTCTGTGGTAGCGGCGAGGGGCTGCTCTACCCGCTTGGTCCAATGGATTCGGTCGCCTTTACCGGCTCCGCCGCGACCGGCGAAACGCTGCGCGCGCATCCCAACGCGATCCGCGCCGGTTTCCGGCTCACCATCGAGGCCGACAGCGTCAACGCGACGATTCTCGGCCCCGATGCCAGGCCTGGCACAGTGGTGTTCGATCTCGCCGTGCGCGAGGCAACGAAGGCGCTCTCGATCAAGGCAGGGCAGCTTTGCACCAACATTCGTCGCATCCTTGTGCCGCGCGCCCTTTCCAGAGATTTCGCGGCGGCGCTTGGCGCACAAGTCGAGGGACTTACGGTCGGTGATCCGGCGGATGAGGCCGTTCGCGTCGGCCCGGTGATGAATGCCGCGCAGCAGAAAGATGCTCAGGAGAAGAAGGCTGCGCTTGAGGGCGAGGCGCGCGTGGTTGCGCAGGCTAAGGCGCCGGAGGCGGGCGCGTTTGTTGCCCCGACGCTGCTGCTGTGCGACGCACCGGTCGAGGCGCAGGCAATTCATGATGTCGAGGTTTTCGGTCCCTGTGCGTCGATCCTGCCCTACGAGAATATCGGCGAGGCGGTATCGCTCGGGATGAGAGGTGGTGGCTCGCTCGCGCTCAGCCTTTTCACCAATGATCGCGAATTTGCCGGCGCGGCGCTGGATGGGCTGGGTCCGTGGCACGGCCGGGTTCTGGTGGTTGATGAAGAGGTAGGCAGGAACCACACCGGACATGCGATCGTAATGCCGCAATGCGTGCATGGCGGTCCGGGACGCTCGGGCGGCGGGGAGGAGCTTGGCGGCTTGCGCGGCCTGCGGTTCCACATGCAGCGCAGTGCGGTGCAGGCCGGGCTGGGATTGCTCGCCCGGGACGCGACGCGCGCGGTCGAGGCCTCGCTGTAGGGATGCAAAGGTGTGACAGAGATCTCCACTTCGCATCTCAATTTGCATGATAATGCATAAATTATCACTTCTTGATCACCAATTCTGCCAGAAAGAAGCAAAATAACGCTTTACGTGCCGAAATATCAGCAATATATTGCAGATTAACAGAGGGGGCTCGTCGTGAGCAAGGCTATCGATTTCCAGACCGATCCATCGCGCTACCGGCATTGGCGCGTCGAGTATGATGGGTCGGTCGCAACCGTCTACATGGATGTCGACGAGAAGGGTGGTCTCTTCGAGGGTTACGAGCTGAAGCTGAATTCCTATGATCTCGGTGTCGATATCGAGCTCGCGGATGTTGTCCAGCGGATGCGGTTCGAGCATCCGGAAGTGCGTGCGGTCGTCCTTCGCTCCGGCAAGGACCGGGTGTTCTGCGCAGGCGCTAATATCCGTATGCTGGGCGGCGCCAGCCATGCCCACAAGGTGAATTTCTGCAAGTTCACCAACGAGACCCGCAATACCTTCGAAGCTGCCGGCGCGGAATCGGGCCAGCACTATATCTGCGCCGTCAAGGGCGCTTGTGCGGGCGGCGGTTACGAACTCGCGCTCGCCTGTGACCACATCATCCTGACGGATGACGGCTCGTCGAGCGTCGCCTTGCCGGAGGTGCCGCTGCTCGCCGTTCTTCCGGGGACCGGCGGGCTCACACGCGTCACCGACAAGCGCAAGGTTCGGCGCGATCTTGCCGATGTTTTCTGCTCGATGGAAGAGGGGGTGCGCGGCAAGCGCGCGCTCGACTGGCGCCTCGTCGACGAGGTGGTGGCGAACTCGCGTTTCGAGGAGGCGGTTACGGAGCGGGCGCGCGATTTCGCCGCGAAATCCAACCGCGCGCCTGCCGGAAAGGGCATCGAACTGCGCCCGCTCCAGCGCAGGTTCGCCGATGACGGTTCGGTTGCCTACTCGACGGTCGAGGTGCAGGTCGATCGTGCCGCGCGCCGCGCGACAATCCTCATCAACGGCTCGGGTGCCGATGCGCCGGCCAATATGGACGAGTTTGTCGGCCAGGGCTCGGACGCCTGGATGCTGCGGGCTGCGCGCGAGCTCGACGATGCCATTCTCCACCTGCGCCTCAACGAGATGGAATGTGGATTGATCGTGATCCGCGCCCAGGGCGATCCGGCACGGGTGATGGCGCATGAAGCGCTACTGCTTGCCAACGAGAAGCACTGGCTCGCTGCCGAGACACTGCTCTACTGGAAGCGCGTGCTCAAACGCCTCGATATGACCTCGCGCTCGCTGGTCGCGCTGGTCGAGCACGGGTCGTGCTTCGCCGGCGTGCTGGCCGAAATCCTGTTTGCGGTTGATCGCAGCTACATGATGGACGGCGAATTCGACGGCGATAACCGACCACTGGCGACGATCACGCTCGGCGCTTCGAACTTCGGTCGCTACCCGATGGGCAATGACCTTACCCGTCTCCAGACCCGCTTTCTCGGCGAGCCCGAACGCGTCGGACAGGTGGAGGTGAAGACCGGCGAGCCACTCGATGCGGAGGCGGCCGAGGCGCTGGGGCTCGTCACCTTCAGCCTCGACGAGGTCGATTGGGAGGATGAGGTCCGCATCTTCTGCGAGGAACGCGCCAGCTTCTCGCCCGATGCTATGACCGGGATGGAGGCGAACCTACGCTTCGCCGGTCCGGAGACCATGGAAACCCGCATTTTCGGTCGTCTCACCGCCTGGCAGAACTGGATTTTCCAGCGGCCGAATGCAGTCGGCAAGGAAGGCGCGCTCCAGCGCTACGGTTCGGGCATTCGCGGCGATTTCAACATGCAGCGTGTCTGAGACGAACTCAGAGGCCGGCGGCCAGGGATCAGCATTCAAGGAAGTGGAACGATGGATAATCTCATCAACGTCAGTTACGACACCCAGATTCCCAACAATGTCGGACTTTCCTCCGACAAGCGCGTCCTCAAGGCGCTGGAGAAGTGGCATCCGGGCTACATCAACTGGTGGAACGACCTGATCCCCGAGCAGTTCCAGAAGAGCCTTGTCTATCTGCGCACCGCCGTCAGCGTTGACCCGAAGGGATGGGCGAAATTCGACTACGTGAAGATGCCGGAATACCGCTGGGGCATCCTGCTCGCGCCGCAGGTCGAGGATCGGCGCATTCCCTGCGGCGAGCACGCCGGGGATCTCGCCTGGCAGGAGGTTCCAGGCGAATATCGCGCCATGCTGCGCCGCCTGATCGTCATCCAGGGCGATACCGAACCGGCCTCGGTGGAGCAGCAGCGCTTCCTCGGAAAGACCGCGCCCTCGCTCTATGACATGCGCAACCTGTTCCAGGTGAATGTCGAAGAGGGCCGTCATCTCTGGGCGATGGTCTACCTCCTGCACAAGTATTTCGGTGCCGACGGCCGCGACGAGGCGGATGATCTGCTGCGCCGCCAGTCGGGCTCCGAGGAGGCGCCGCGCATGCTCGGCGCCTTCAATGAGGAGACGCCGGACTGGCTCTCGTTCTTCATGTTCACCTACTTCACCGATCGCGATGGCAAGATGCAGCTTGAAAGCCTCGCGCAGTCCGGCTTCGACCCGCTCTCTCGGACCTGCCGCTTCATGTTGACCGAGGAAGCGCACCACATGTTCGTCGGCGAAACCGGTGTCGGTCGTACGATCGAGCGCACCTGCCAGGCGATGAACGACGCGGGGATCGACAACCCCTACGATATCGAGCGCATCCGCAAGCTCGGCGTGATCGATCTGCCGACGATCCAGAAGAAGCTCAACCTCCACTACACACTCTCGCTGGATCTTTTCGGGCAGGAGGTTTCGACCAATGCCGCGAATGCCTTCAATGCGGGCATCAAGGGGCGCTACATGGAAAGCCGCCTCGATGACGATCATCGCCTCAAGGGCGATACCTACAAGGTGTGGAACATCGTCGACGGCAAGCTCGTCCAGCAGGATGTGCCGGCGCTGACGGCGATCAACATGCGCCTGCGCGATGATTACACCCGCGATGCCGCCGGTGGCGTCGGCCGCTGGAACAAGATCATCGAGAAGGCGGGCGTCAAGTTCGAGATGAAGCTTCCGCATGAGGCATTCAACCGCAAGATCGGCGTCTTCACCGGCAAGCTCTTTGACCCCGAGGGCAAACTGGTCTCTGGTGCGGAATACGATGCTGGTATCAAGGACTGGCTGCCGACCAAGGCTGATGGCGATTTCATCCAGTCGCTGATGAAGCCCTGCATGGAAGCCGGGAAATATGCCGGCTGGATCGCGCCGCCGAAGGTCGGCATCGATAACAAGCCCGGCGATTTCGAATATGTGAAGCTGCACATGGCCTGAGCAGGCTTTGTCGATGTGAACGAGGGCGCATGGCATCTCCCGGCCGGGCGCCCTCGCGCCGCATTTGACCCTGTGTTCGAGGAGGAAACCGAGTGCGATGAACAAGCCGGTCAAACAGCATCTGATCGATCCGGAAATCTGCATCCGGTGCTACACCTGCGAATCCGTGTGCCCGATCGACGCGATCCATCACGACGACAACAATGTCGTGGTCGATGCCGAGACGTGCAATTTCTGCATGGACTGTATCGCGCCGTGCCCGACCGGCTCGATCGACGAGTGGCGTCTCGTCGACACGCCTTACACTCTCGCCGAGCAGTTCGGCTGGGGTGAACTGCCGAAGCAGACCGAAGTTGTTACGCCGGAGGATGAGGCCGGACTCGAAGCGCTAGACGAAGCCGTGGCGCAGCTTCTCGCGGAGGCGCACCGTGGGGGTGGCGGCAAGCCGAAGGCGCCGCTTTCGGCCTCCAAGCCCTCGATCAATCTTTACAATCTGGGCAAGCCGGCTGTCGCAACCGTTCAGGGTAATTTCCGCCTGACGAGCGCCAACAGCGATTCCGACGTCCGCCATATCATCCTCGATTTCGGCATGACGCCGTTCCCCGTGCTTGAGGGACAGAGCATCGGCATCATTCCGCCGGGGGTGGACGCGGAGGGCAAGCGGCACCTGCCGCGGCTCTATTCGGTTTCGAGTCCGCGCGACGGCGAACGGCCGAACTTCAACAACCTCTCGCTCACCGTGAAGCGCGAACCGGGCGGGCTGTGCTCGAACTACGTCTGCGATCTCAAAATGGGCGACAAGGTCGAGGTGACGGGGCCGTTCGGAGCGACCTTCCTGCTGCCTTCCGATCCGCAGGCGAAACTGCTGATGATCTGCACGGGAACTGGCTCTGCGCCATTTCGCGGCTTCACCATGCGGCGGCAGCGCGAGAATCCGGGATTGACGGGGCGGCTGATGCTTTATTTCGGCGCGCGTTCACCGGAGGACTTGCCGTATTTTGGGCCGCTCAACAAGGTTCCTGACCGTTTTCTCAGGAAACACTTTGCCTTCAGCCGGCTCAAGGAAACGCCGAAGAACTATGTGCAGGACCAGCTCCGCAATAACCGGGATGAGGTGGCCGCGCTGATTCAGGATCCTGACGGTTATATCTATATCTGCGGCCTCAAGGCGATGGAAAGCGGGGTCGAAGAGGCTCTGTCCGATATCGCGCGCGGCGCGGGGCTTGAATGGACCGGCATTCGCAACGCGATGCGGGAGAGCGGCCGGTATCACGTGGAGACCTACTGAGTGACATCCGTCGAGCCGGAGCCGGGCGCTTTCGTCCATACGATCCGTGTTACTTGGGGCGACTGCGACCCGGCGCGCATCGCCTATACCGGCCGCCTGCCGTGGTTCGCGCTCGATGCGATCGACGCCTGGTGGGACCGCCACCTCGGGCACGGATGGTATGAACTGGAGCTTGATCGTGATGTCGGCACGCCCTTCGTACACATGGCGATGGATTTCCGGGCGCCAGTGACGCCGCGCTACCCGCTCGAATGCGAGGTTTGGCCGAGCCGTCTCGGCGAGACCTCGATCGAATTCCGCGTTGCGGCGCGACAGAACGACACGCTCTGCTTCGAAGGGCGTTTCGTCTGCGTCTTCATCGAAGCGAGTCGGTTCGCCAAGCAGAAGCCTCCCCGGGACATTCTGAATATCGTGAACGAGCAGATTCGCGCCGGCGAATGAGCAAAATCTTGCTCTGTTGACAGAAATCAATTGATCGACCGAACAAATCTGCTAGATTTATGCATTATTTTGCACAAACATCAGGTTGGAGATGGGAGAAATCACCAATTTCCGGGGCGAGGCCACGTCCAGCGAGGCCGGCACCTATGCCGATGAGGCCGTCGCAGCGTTGATGATACGTGTGGGAGAGCGTGTTCGCAAGGCGCGCGAGCGCAAGGGTATCCCCCGTCGCGTGCTTTCCGATATGTCCGGCGTTTCACCCCGCTACCTTGCGCAGCTTGAAGCCGGTGACGGCAATATCTCAATCGGCCTCCTCCAGCGTGTCGCCATTGCGCTCGACCACCGCATCGAATGGCTGATCAGCGAGGAGGATCCGTGGACGTCCGAGGCACTGCGGATCATGGATCTTTATCGTGTCGCCGGCGCCGATGTCCGCAAGCGTGTGTTCCAGATGCTGAGCCCCGAACCGGACGAAGCGATGCGGGCGCACCGCGTCTGTCTGATCGGGTTGCGCGGTGCCGGCAAATCGACGCTCGGTGCGATGGCCGGGAAGGCGCTGGGAATTCCCTTCGTCGAGCTCAATCGCGAGATCGAGGAGCAGGCCGGGATGCCCGTCAACGAGGTGCTTGCGCTCTATGGACAGGAGGGCTATCGCAAACTCGAGGCGCAGGCGATCGGCCGCGTTGTTGCCACCCACGAAAGCATGATCCTTGCGGTGGCAGGCGGCATTGTCGCGGAGCCGGATACCTACAAGATGCTGCTTAGCCGGTTCCATACCGTCTGGGTCAAGGCCTCGCCGCGCGAGCACATGATGCGTGTTCTCGCGCAGGGTGATACGCGCCCCATGTCCGGCAATCCGGAGGCAATGGAGCAGCTCAAGTCGATCCTTGTCAGCCGGGAGCCGCTCTACGAGAGGGCGTTGGCCCAACTCGACACCTCCGGCAAGAGCATCGAGACCTCGCTTGCCGAACTGCTTGAGCTGATCCGCGAGCGCAAGTTCCTCGCCTGAAGACCGGCTCAGACGCTTAGGCGGCGAGTTTTCACGCTGCGCTGCCCGTCATCGCGCCCCGAATCCATATTCCAGCATTTTGTTGCACAAGAAGACTCGGGTTCCAATTCGATTGACACCATTTGTGCATTATTATACATAAATTGCCGGCAACGCTGAGACGTCTATGCAACGCATTGCAACAAAATGCATCAATGAAGGCCTTCAAGAGCCGAGAGAGAGGGAATGCCATGTCGAAATCCGATTTGATTATCCGGCCTGACCGCCGACGTTTTCTCCTGGGGGCGAGCGGGCTTGTGGCCGGGGCTTCCGCCTTCCGGTTTCCCACGCCCGCCATTGCGCAAGGCGCGCCGCTCAAGGTAGGGCTGATGCTGCCCTATTCGGGCACCTTCGGTCGTCTAGGCCAGTTCATCGACAACGGTTTCCGCCTCTATGCCGAGCAGCGGGGTGGCAAGCTCGGCGGGCGGGCGATCGAGTTCGTGCAGATCGATGATGAATCGAAGCCCGAATCGGCCACAGACAACATGAATCGCCTCGTTGGACGCGATAAGGTCGATGTCGTCGTCGGCACCGTGCATTCGGGTGTCGCGATGGCGATGGTCAAGGTCGCGCGTGATACCAACACGATGCTGGTCATCCCGAATGCCGGCGTCAACGAGGCGACGGGTCCGCTCTGCGCGCCGCATATCTTCCGCACCTCGTTCTCCAACTGGCAGGTCTGCCAGCCGATGGGCAAGGTGATGTTCGATGCCGGGCACAAGAATGTCGCGACGATCACCTGGCGCTACGCTGCGGGCGCACAGATGGTTGACGCCTTCAAGGAGGGTTTCACGGCGGCCGGCGGCAAGGTGGTCGAGGATCTCGCGCTACCGTTCCCGGAAGTCGAATTCCAGGCGCTCATCACCCGGATCGCGACGCTCAAGCCGGATGCCGTCTTCGCCTTCTTCGCCGGCGGCGGCGCGGTGAAGTTCGTCCGCGATTACGCGGCGGCGGGGCTCAGCAAATCGATTCCGCTCTACGGCGCGGGCTTCCTCACCGACGGCACCTTGCAAGCGCAAGGCGATGCCGCCGAAGGCATCAAGACGACGCTCCACTACGCCGACAATCTCGATGGCGCGGCCAACAAGACTTTCTCCGAGGCCTTTCTCAAGAAGACCGGCAAGGAAGGCGATATCTACGCGGTTCAGGGCTACGATGCGGCGGCACTGCTCGATATCGGCCTCAAGGCTGTAAAGGGCGATTTCACTGCCCGTGCGCCGATGGTCGCGGCGATGCGCGCCGCGAAGATCGACAGTCCCCGCGGGCCAATGGCCTTCAACAAGGGCAACAACCCCGTACAGGACATCTACCTGCGCGAGGTCCGCAAGGGGCAGAACGTCAAGATCGGCGTCGCCGGCAAGGCGGTGGACGATCCGGCGCGCGGCTGCCGGGCCTAAGGTCACCAGACTGGGTGGGGCGCTGGCCCTCTTCCTCCCCGCCCATTTTCTTCGGGATGCTTCTTTCATGAATGCCGTCACCTTCGCCGTTCAGTTGCTGAACGGTGTCCAGTATGGGCTCGTACTTTTCCTGGTTGCCAGTGGGTTGTCGCTGGTGTTCGGCATTCTCGGTGTCATCAATCTCGCCCACGGCGCGTTCTACATGCTCGGCGCTTATCTCGCGTATTGGCTCTCCGCCTACACCGGCAGCTTCCTGATGGCGCTGATCGGCGGCACGACGATCGCCTTCGCGATCGGACTCGTGCTGGAGGAAGTCTTCGTCAAGCGGATGATCGGGCGCGACCACCTCGCGCAGGTCCTGCTCAGCTTCGGCTTAATTCTCGTGATCGACGAGATGCGTCAGATCCTGTTCGGCAAGGACGTCCATTCCGTCCCGCCGCCGGATTGGCTGAAGGGGTCGATCCAGTTGACCGAGCTTCTTTCCTATCCGGTTTACCGACTGGCTCTATGCGTGTTCTGCCTGATCGTAGCGGCCATCATCTTCTTCGTGATCAGGAAGACGCGGCTTGGGATGATCATCCGTGCCGGTGCGGAAAACCGTGACATGACGCGAGCGCTCGGAATTTCTTTCGACAGGCTCAATCGCTACGTCTTCGCCGGTGGCATCGCCCTGGCAGCCCTCGGTGGCATTCTCGTCGCGCCGGTTTCGACCGTTTTTCCGGGGATGGGCGATGGCATGCTGATTCTCTCTTTCGTCGTCGTCGTGCTCGGCGGGATCGGATCGGTTGCCGGGGCGGCGATCGGCGCGCTGCTGATCGGGCTGACGGATACCTTCGGGAAGGTGTTTTTCCCGCAAGTGTCGTCGATCCTGATCTACGTCCTGATGGCGGGCATCCTCCTGTGGCGGCCGAACGGTCTTCTCGGCAAGCAAGGGCCTTGAGATGGCGCAGGTATCGTCCCGCTTCTACCGTATGGCATTGATCGCGAGCCTGATCGTTTCGCTCGTCCTGCCCTTTGTCGTTCCTGTTTACTACGTCCAGTTCCTTTCCAAGGCGATGCTGATGGGCGTCCTTGCGCTCGCCCTCAATCTGGTAGTGGGCTACGGCGGTCTTGTGAGCCTTTGCCATGCGGCGTTTTTCGGGCTCTCCGGTTATGTGCTGGCGCTGTCGAGTCCGACAAACGGTGGTGCCTCGGTCTTCACGACGCTGCCGTTGGCGATGATCGTCGTCGCGATGGCTGCGGCTGTCATCGGCGCGCTTTCGCTGCGAACGCGCGGCATCTATTTCATCATGGCGACACTCGCGTTCGGCGAAATGCTCTTCTACCTGTTCCACGACACCAGGATCGGCGGTGGCTCGGACGGGATGTATATCTACTACGAGCCCGAGGTTGCGATCGTAGGGTTCCGCTTCATCGACCTCGGGAACAAGACCCATTTCTACTTCGTCTCGCTCGGTGCGCTGTTCCTGACCCTGATTTTCCTGAAAGGGCTTGTCGGTTCGCCTTTCGGCCATGCGCTGGCGGCGGCGCGGGACAACGAACGCCGTGCGCTCTCGCTCGGCTTTCCGGTCTTCCGCCTGCGCCTCGCAGCTTTCATCATTTCCGCCGTGATCGCCGCCGTTGCGGGGTATCTTTCGGCGGCGCAGTTCGGCTTCGTTGCGCCGCAGATGTTGGGATGGCACCTCTCCGCGACAGTGTTGGTGATGGTCGTGCTCGGCGGACTTTCTTCGCTCGTCGGACCGTTGGTCGGCGCGATTGCGCTGATGGGTCTCGAGGAGGTGTTGAAGTCGCTGTTCGATAACTGGAAGCTCGCGAAGGGGCTTATCATCATCGCCCTCGTCTTCCTGCTGCCGGGCGGGCTCCAGCAGCTTGGCGCGCTCCTCATGCCCGAACGCAAGGGGCAACCGGACCCTGTCAGGGAGAAGACGCATGGGTGAGATTCTGCTTCGCGCGGAAGACCTGCATCGCCGCTTCGGCGGGCTCATGGCTGTGGGTGGCGTCTCGCTCGATGTCCATCGTGGCGAGGTTCATGCCGTCATCGGTCCGAACGGTGCCGGCAAGTCGACGCTCATCAACCTCCTCTCCGGCGATATTCCGGCGTCTTCCGGCTGTGTGATGCTCGGCGAACGGGATGTAACTTCCCTGCCGCCGAACCGGCGTGCCATGTTCGGTATCGGTCGCTCTTATCAGAAGACGACGATCTTCCAGACTTCGACCGTCCACGAGAACGTACGGCTTGCAGCACAGGCCCATTCCGGCCATGCATTGCGTCTCTTCGGACATGTCGTCAACGATCATGCGGTCAACGAGGCTGCGGAGACGGCAATCGCCGAGGTCGGGCTTTCCGCGCGCTCCGGCACCGTCGCGCGCTTCATGAGCCACGGCGAGCAGCGCCAGCTCGAGATCGCGATGGTGCTGGCAACGCGCCCGCGTGTGATCTTGCTCGATGAGCCGCTCGCCGGCATGGGTCAGGCAGAGGCGCAGCGGATGATCTCGCTGATTGCTCGGTTGAAGCAAGGACGCGCGGTGCTCCTCGTCGAGCACGACATGGACGCGGTCTTTGCGCTCGCGGAACGCCTGACGGTGATGGCCGACGGCGAGGTGATCGCTTCGGGCTTGCCTGCCGAGGTGCGAAACCATCCCGCCGTTCGCATCGCCTATCTTGGCGACCACGGAGAGGCGGCATGAGCCCGCTCCTTGCCATCGAGAACCTCCGCAGTTTCTACGGCGTCAGCCAGGCGCTGCATGGGGTCAATCTCTCGGTCGAACGGGGCGAGCAGATCGCGTTGATCGGCCGCAACGGCATGGGCAAGACGACGCTGCTGCGTTCGATCATGGGCCTGCTGCGCGACAGGCAGGGGGAAATACGGCTGAATGGCCAAGGTACGGTTGGCCAGCAGCCCGAGGATATCGCCAGGGCCGGTATTGCCTATGTGCCAGAAGGGCGCGGCGTGTTCGGCTCACTCGACGTGATCGAGAACCTCGTCATGGCGGCGCGGCCAGGGCGGAATGGCCATCGCAGCTGGACACTGGAACGCGTATTCGAGGTATTTCCTCGTCTTCGCCAGCGGCGAGGACACGGCGGCTTGCAGCTTTCCGGCGGTGAGCAGCAGATGCTTTCGATCGGTCGTGCCTTGATGACCAATCCGGATCTCATCCTCCTCGACGAAGCGACCGAAGGGCTGGCGCCGCTCATCGCACAGGAAATCTGGGCGATGCTCGGAACCATCCGGGCGGAAGGGATTGCGACCATCGTCGTCGACAAGGACCACCGCAGCCTCGCGCGTGTTGCCGATCGCATGGTGGTGATGGCGAAAGGCGAGATCGCGTTCGACGGCACGCCGGCAGCCCTTCGTGCCGAACCCGAGATTCTCGAGCGACATCTCGGAATCTGACTCTCCGGTCAGCACAGTCAGGTCATCAGCATTCTCGTTCCGGAGGATGCGAGACGGCTTGCCTGGTGTCGTGAAATCACCTATGATTTATAATGCAAATTAGTGCAATATAATACCTATTTTAGGGGAGGCGTCGATGGTATTACCCGCTGCAGGTTCGCCCCTGTGCTGGGCTGCCCACACCCGGAACACGCTTCGTGCCGCCGGTTTGCGGCCGACGCGGCAGCGCCTGATCCTCGCTTCGCTCTTGTTTCGCGGCAGCGACCTCCATGTCACGGCGGAGGAGTTGCACGCGGAAGCCGAGCATTCCGGCGTGCCGATCTCGCTCGCGACCGTCTACAACACCCTCAACCAGTTCACCGAGGCCGGGCTTCTGCGCGTGCTCGCGGTCGATCCCTCACGGACTTACTTTGACACCAATACCGCCGATCACCAGCACTTCTACATCGAAGGGGAGGGGCGCGTGCTCGACATCGGCGAGGCGGTTCAGGTCGTGCACCTGCCGACGCTTCCGGCAGGGACCGAGATCGCGAATGTCGACGTCGTCATCCGTCTGCGTCGGAGGTCCGGCGCGGCAAGTCGGCAATGGCCTGAAACCCGAACCGCCTAACGGCAGGTCTCGGCTTCGGCTGCTGCCTTGACGATGCAATCGGCATTGAAGACCCCGACGGCGGGCGTGATGATGATCGTCGCAAGGGAGCCGCCGCCGAGCTTTTCGCGGATTGCCTTGTTGACGTGATCGAGCGAGATCGCCGTGATCTGCTTCTCGGTCGTCTCGACATGGTCAGCCGGAAGGTTCTCAAGCATCGCGTTGCGCAGGAGGCGAGCGACGTAGGGTGCACGGCGCATGCTCTGACGGGTGTCCGAGATCAGCTTTTCCTTTTGCGGATCGAGTTCAGCCTGAGTGATGCCGTCAGCGAGAAAACGGGCGAGTTCGGTCCGGATTGCGGCGAGTGCATCAGCCGCCTTTTCGTGCTCGACTGCAGCGCTTGCCGAGAAGAACAGCGTATCCGCTCCAACCGCGCTCAGCCGGACGCTGGCACCATAGGCTGCGCCCAGCTTTTCGCGGACGGCCTTGAAAAGTCGTTCGCGGAGGATTTTCGTCAGCATATCGGCGGTGAAGGGATCCTCGTTGCGGGAAAACGCGCTCCAGCCGCCGATCAGGAGATAGGTTTGCGGCACGGGAGCCGCCAGCGCGACCGATTTCGCCGAATGCTGGATGGGGATGCTGTTGCTCCGCGCCTCCGCTCCCTTCACGGGCAACTGGCCCAAGAGCCTGTCGATCTGCGCAGCGACCTTCTCGGTCGGTTCGGGGCCCGCGACCGCCACTTTAAGCCCCTGACGCGTCAGCACGGCCTTGCGCCATGCCTCGATGCGCTCGATCGTCACCGCATCGAGGATCGCGTCATCACCAAGCCGCCATTGTCGTGCCGGGCCGGGCGCGAGGAAAAGGTAGGCGCCGATATCGCTGGCGAGCGTCTGTGCCTTGACCCGCGCTTGCCGGATTTCAGCCTTCCGGTTCGCGATACGCTCCTTCAGACGGTCCGGATCGAGTGCGGGACTGGAAAGTGCCCGGCCGAACAAGGTGATGGCATCGTCCATCTTCTCGGGTGGCGCCCCGATCGAACCGAAAGTGTTACGGAAATTGGATTGAAGGGACATGCGCGCTTGCGCATCCTTCGCGTCTTCCTCGAATTCGGCGCGAGAGCTGCCGGCCGGCCCCTGCATGATCATACCTGCGCCCCAGCTGCCGGCAGCGTGGCCTTCCTTGAGCGAGAAGGAATAGCCGTCGTGCCAGCCGAACTGGATCGTCTGTGTCCGGGCGCGCGGCATCAAGGCATGACGGAAAGGGATGCCGCCGGGGGTTACATGATCGCTCGTCTTCACCTGGGCGATCGCGGTTGACGCCTCCAGGGCGATGAAGAGACAGGAGGCGGTGGCAAGGCTCAACCCCGTCCGGACGATATCCATCCTGGCCATGTCCCTATTCTCCGGTTTTCGGCGCAAGAATGCCTTCCGCAATCGCGCCCTTGCCGGCAAGGGCCGCAAGGAGGGGCGCGAGATCGGCCTTCTGCACGGCGGCGATCTTTACGGTAAGACGGTCGATATCATCGGGATCGTGTCCTTGCGACAGCCAGCCGACCAGACGCTGGAATACCTGCTCGGGAATGCCGTCGGCGGTCTTCCGCTCGTAGAGGACGCGCTTTCGGATGCGTTCCACATTCCGATCCGAGAACTGTTCGGCGGTCAGGCTTTCGGTGTAGGCGCCGAGCGCGGCAAGAAGCTTCCTTCCATCCGGATCGACAGTTTCCGTGACATCGGCGGCGAGTGTCAGCTTGTAGGTCTCCGGGGCAATGCGCCGCAAAAACACCATCGGCCGAGTGGTCGAAATTTTCGTGCGCTCGACGACGGCCTCGTTGAGCGAGCCCGGCAGCTGGCTCGCGAGCAGTTGGGCGAGAACGCTGACCCGCGCGAAGGTCGCAAGCTTGTCGCTCTCCTCGATCCGGACCAGCTTCTCGAAGGCGGCGAGGCGACGCGTCGCCTGCGGGTCCTGCTCCAGCAGGGTCTCGCGGCGCGGTGTAACCGGCGGCGGCATGAGCGAGGGACGAGGCGGAACCGCGCCGGCATCGGCGTCCTTGAGCGCCTGCTCGCTGATCTCCTTCAGCAGGGCCGGCTCGACATCGCCGGTCACGAGGAACCAGACGTTGGAACGCTTGTACCAGCGCTCGTGGAAGGTGCGAGCCTCGTCCAGCGCCAGGGCCTTGATGGTGTCACGGGTGCCGATCGTCCATTGCCCAAGCGGATGGTCCGGTATCAAGGCACGGTCGAGCTTGCGGAAGAAGCGGGCCGTGGCGTTGGAGCCGAGCCGCCAGTCGTGCTCCTGAAGCACGACATTGCGCTCGCGGGCGGCTTCCTCTTCCGGGATCGCGAATGATCGGAGCCGGGCGGCGTAGAAATTGAACACTTTCTCGAGATCGGCGCGCGGCCCCTCGGCGCGCTGCGGCATGCGGTGCCAGTAGACAGTCGCAGTCTGGCTGGTCCAGCCGTTCGTGGTCACATCGGGGAAGAAGCGGAACGCGCTGTTGTTGTGCTCCGGATTGCGGCCGACCAGTATGAGGTGCTCAAGATAATGGGCGAGACCGCGGCATTGCCCACCGCTTTCGTCGGCGCAGCCGGCGTTGACGATCATCTGGAATTCGACCGGTGCGCCGGACCGGTCCCGCACCAGAAACACGCGATCGGAAATGCGGATTTCCTTCGCCATCGCTCCCGTGACGGCAGCCAGAACAACGAAGAGCGAAGCCGTCGACAACCGGAGTGACATGGGCCGATCTTACAGCAGAATCCGGTGCGGGGAAGTGGGGCACGCAGCTGCCTAAGGGAGGGCCACCTGCACAGGCAGCCGACCCTCCCCGGCGAAATCCAACCGCTGAAGATGGACGAGCGTGAACCATCCGAAAGGGGCGAGCTTCTCCCGCCTTTCGACATGGACAATCCCGTTGAGGCGGCACCAGGCTTCGATGCGCGCGAAGGGAAAATCGGGCCTCAGCCCAAGTCTCCGCGCGACCCGGCCGGCGCCCCGCTCCAGCGCAGCGAGCGGCCCTGCCTCGGAATAGAAATGGTTGACGAGCACGATGGAACCGCCGGGGCGCAGAACGCGGAAGGCCTCGTCGAGCACCCGCTCGGGATTTTGTACAAGTGTGATGACGAACTGTCCGACGACCACGTCGAACGACGTATCGGGGAAGGAAAGTTCATGCGCGTCCATGACTTCGAGGTCCTCGACCTGCGGAAAGCGGCCGGTTCGCAGCCGCTCGGACGCCCTGGCGATCATCTCGGGCGAAGCGTCGATGCCGGTGATGCGATTGTCTTGCCGATAATCGTCGAAGGAGAGACCGGTTCCGACGCCGATCTCTAGGATGTCGCGGCCGAGGGAGCGGGCCAGCGCGGCGGCCGCCTGCCGCCCGGAATGGAAGAAAGGACCGCAAAGCGCATCATAGACCGGGGCCCATTTCGCGTAGGCGCGTGTCATCGCGGCGTGGTCGATATCGGTCATGCGGGGCATTCTCCTTTGGCACCGCTCGGAAGCGTTGCAACGACACGATGACAGCGCAATGACGGCTTGCCGCCTTACAGGAAGGCGCAGTGTCATACGCCTGCAACATGACTCTGGCTTTCAGGCCGCAGGGATCCTTGAAGAAGGAGCAGGCCTTGCAGGTAGAAAGCATCCCCATCCGGACCGTTTTCCTGTCCGATCTGCATCTTGGAACCAGCGGGTGTCAGGCGGATATGTTGCTGGATTTCTTGCGGCGTTACGATGCCGAAACCATCTATCTCGTCGGCGACATCGTCGACGGCTGGCGTCTCAGGAAGGGGTGGTACTGGCCCCAGTCGCACAACGATATCGTGCAAAAGCTCCTGAGAAAGGTGCGCAAGGGCGCGCGTATCATCTACGTTCCCGGCAACCACGACGAATTCCTTCGCGATTACGCAGGGATGACCTTCGGCGGGATCGAGATCCTCGACCGGGCGGTCCACGAGGCACCAGACGGGCGGAAGTATCTCGTCATCCACGGAGATATCTTCGACGTTGTGGTCGTGCATGCGCGCTGGCTCGCGCTCCTGGGTGACTGGGCCTACGAAACAGCGCTCCGCGTCGGGCAGAGCATTTCCTACGTGCGGCGCAAACTCGGCCTCCCCTACTGGTCGCTCTCGGCCTGGGCGAAGCACAGGGTGAAGACGGCGGTGAACTTCATCGGTTCGTTCGAGGTTTGTCTCGCCGAGGAGGCGCGTCGCTCGGGAACGGATGGTGTGATCTGCGGCCATATCCATCATGCGGCCGAGCGCGATCTCGATGGAATCCGCTACCTCAATACCGGCGACTGGGTGGAAAGCTGCACCGCGCTGGTCGAGCATATGGATGGCCGGATGGAAATTCTCCGCTATGCCGAACTCGCGGCGCTCGGAAAGAGCGCCGAAACCCGCCCTGTTCTCGCGCTGGCAAGCTGATGCGGGTCCTGGTCGCGACCGATGCCTGGGCGCCCCAGGTCAACGGCGTGGTGCGAACGCTGGGCGAATTGCAACGGCGGGCCGGCGATGCCGGTCTCGTACTGGATTTCGTGACGCCTGGCGATTTCCGGACATTGCCGATGCCGGGTTATCCCGAGATCCGCCTTTCGCTGAACGCGGGCCCGGGCATCGCCGCGCGTGCCGCCGCCTTTCGGCCGGAGGCTGTTCATATAGCGACCGAGGGGCCAATCGGGCTCGCCGCCCGCAGGTTCTGCCTTGCCAATAGGATACCGTTTACGACGAGCTATCACACCCGTTTCCCGGAATACTTGCGCGCGCGCCTACCGGTGCCGGAGGCAGTCACCTACCGCTGGCTGCGCTGGTTCCACAATGCCGGGTGCGGCATCATGACCGCGACGCCAAGCCTTGACGCCGATCTGGCTGCGCGCGGGTTCGGCCCGTTGATGCGCTGGTCGCGTGGGGTGGACACGACGCTGTTCCACCCCCGGAGCCAATCGGTTCTCGATCTGCCGCGGCCGATTTTCCTCAACGTCGGCCGCGCCGCGGTGGAGAAGAACCTCGAGGCGTTCCTTTCGCTCGATCTGCCGGGATCGAAGGTCGTGGTGGGCGAGGGGCCGGCTCTCGAAGCCCTGCGTCGGACCTATCCCCGTGCCCATTTCCTGGGGCCGCAGTCCGGCCTCGCCCTTGCCGAGGTCTATGCCTCGGCGGATGTCTTCGTCTTCCCAAGCCTGACGGACACCTTCGGTCTCGTCATCATCGAAGCGCTGGCGAGCGGCCTGCCCGTCGCCGCCTATCCCGTGATGGGGCCGAGAGATATCGTCACCGATCCCGGCGTCGGCCGGCTAGGCACGGATCTGCGCGCAGCGGCGCTGGAGGCGCTCACGCTCGACCGGCAGGCCTGCCGGGCCTTTGCCGAGCGTTATTCATGGGAAGCCTCGATCGCGCAGTTCGCGACCAACATGAGAAGCGCGGTCCATCGCCGCGCGGTTGCGGCCTGAATTCGTCCGGACGCCGAAGCCTCAATGCGAGAGGATTTTCGACAGGAACAGTTGCGCGCGATCCGATCGGGGTGAGCCGAAGAATTCGTCCTTGCCGCGATCCTCGATAATCTCGCCGTGATCCATGAAGATCACGCGATGGGCGACCTTGCGGGCAAAGCCCATCTCATGCGTCACAACCATCATCGTCATGCCCTCGCGGGCCAGTTCGACCATGACATCGAGCACCTCGGTGATCATTTCCGGGTCGAGCGCGGAAGTCGGTTCGTCGAAGAGCATCGCGATCGGGTCCATCGCCAGCGCCCGCGCGATGGCGACGCGCTGCTGCTGCCCGCCGGAAAGCTGGCCGGGATATTTCTGGGCATGATCTTTGAGGCCGACCCGATCGAGAAGCAGCATGCCCTTGGTCATGGCCTCGTCACGGCTACGGCCCAGCACCTTCTCCTGTGCGAGGCAGAGATTTTCCGTGATGCGCAGGTGCGGGAACAGCTCGAAATGCTGGAACACCATGCCGATCCGCGAGCGCAGTTTCGGCAAGTCGGTGCCGGGGTCGGAAAGATTGACGCCATCAACGCGGATGGTGCCGGCCTGAAATGGCTCCAGCGCGTTGACGCATTTGATCAGCGTCGACTTGCCCGAGCCGGAGGGGCCGCAGACAACGACGACCTCCCCCTTGGAGACGCTGGTGGTGCAATCCTTCAATACTTGGAATTGCGGCGTATACCACTTCGAGACGGCGTTGAGTTCGATCATCGCAGGTTGTGTCGTCGGCATGGGCGGGGCCTCAGCGGATGATTGCCGTCCGGGCCTGAAGCCGCTTCACGAGGAGCGAGGCCATGAACGAGATCAGGAAATAGACGAGGGCGGCGAAGAGATACATTTCGATCAACCGCCCGTCGCGCTGGGCGACCTTCGAGGCGGCTCCGAGGAAATCGGTGATCGAGATGACGTAGACGAGCGAGGTATCCTGAAACAGGACGATGGTCTGCGTCAGGATGACGGGTAACATGTTGCGGAGCGCCTGCGGCACCACGATGTAGCCCATCACCTGCCGATAGGTGAGCCCGAGCGCGTAACCGGCCGAGAGCTGCCCCTTGGGGATGGACTGGATCCCCGCGCGCATGATCTCCGAGAAATAGGCGGCCTCGAACATCGTGAAGGTGATCAGCGCGGAGGCGAAAGCGCCAACTTCCACCGGACGTTCGGCGCGCAGGATGACCTGTCCGATGTAGGGAACGAGGAAATAGAACCAGAAGATCACCAGCACGAGCGGCAGCGAGCGCATCAGGTTGACATAGGCGGTCGCGAACGTGGCGAGGCCGGGCACGGTCGAGAGTCGCATCAGCGCCAGCAGTGTTCCCAGCAGCAGCCCGCCGAGCGCGGCGAGGGCGGTCAAGGTCAGCGTGAAGCTCATTCCATCCCGGAGGAGATAGGGGAGCGTCTTGAGGATGATGTCGAAATCAAACTGCGGCATGGTCATTTCCCCGCGACATAGCCGGGAACAGCAACTGCTTTTTCCAGCCGCCGCATCAGGGCGGTCAGGGTCGCGTTCAGCGCGAGGTAGATCAGCGTCGCGGCCGTGAACGCCTCGAAAACCTGGAAGGAATATTCCTGCATGGCGCGGGTGCGCGCGGTCAGCTCCATCAGGCCGATCGTCAGCGCCACGGAGGTGTTCTTGACCGTATTGAGCAGTTCCGACGTCAGCGGCGGCAAGATGATGCGGAACGCCATCGGCAGGATGACGTAGCGATAGGTCTGTGCCGTCGTCAGCCCAAGCGCTGTTCCGGCCATCGCCTGGCCACGCGGCAGCGAACGGATGCCCGCCTTGACCTGTTCGGCTACGCGGGATGACATGAAAAGGCCGATGCCGATCGCACCGGTCCAAAAGGACGAGTTCGGCAGGGTCTTGAGCCAGAGGCCGGCGGCCTTGGGCACAAGTTCCGGCAGCACGAAATACCAGAGAAAAAGCTGCACCAGCAGCGGGATGTTGCGGAAGAATTCGACCCAGGTATCGCCCGTGAGAACCGCCCACCGCAGTGGCAAGGTCCGGACCACGCCAACCACGGCGCCGACGACGAGGGCAATGAAGGCCGCGAGCGCGGCGGTCGCCAGTGTCCAGCGCAAGCCCATCAGCAACATGGCGAGGTAGGTGCCGGTGCCTTCCGGGTTCATTTCCCAGAAGATGCCCCAGTTCCAGTTGTAGTTCATGGCGAACCTTTCTCGGGTTCAAGGGCACGCGGGGGAGGCGCGTGCCCTTGTCGTCCCTTGCCGCAGTGCGCTCAGTAGGCTGCAGGATCGGCCGAGTCGGTCGGCTTCTCGAGCATCTTCTTGAGCATCGCGTTCAGAGGAACGTTGAGGGTGATTCCGTTCGGCGGAATCGGACTCTGGAACCACTTCTTGAACAGCGCCGCACCTTCCGGACCCATGTAGAGGGCGGCCGTGGTCTTGTCCGCGAGAGCCTTGAAAGGCGCGTCACCCTTGCGGAGCATGATCCCATAGGGCTCCGGCAGCGAGAAGGCTTCGGCAGAAAGCTGGTACGCTGCGGGGTCTTTCGACGAGGCGACAAGGCTCGCGAGCAGGATGTCGTCCATCACGAACGCATCGGCCCGATCAAGTTCGACGAGCAGGAAAGCGGCGGCATGATCCTTGGCGGGCAGCACGGTCATGCCGAGGTTCTTGGCGGCATTCGCCTCGACGAGCTGCTTCATGTTCGTGGTGCCAGCGGTCGAGACCACGGTCTTGCCCTTGAGATCCTCAATTCTCATCAGGTTCTTCGCCTTCTTGGAGACAAAGGCGGAAGCGGTGAGGAAATGGGTGTTGGTATAGGAGACCTGCTTCTGGCGTTCCGCGTTATTGGTTGTGGAACCGCATTCGAGATCGATCGTTCCATTCGCGATGAGCGGAATCCGGGTCGAGGAGGTGACGGGCAGGAGGCGAACGTCCAGCTTGTCCATCTTGAGGTTGGCCTTCACCGCATCGACGATCTTTCCGCAGATCTCCATCGCATAGCCGACGACCTTGGCGTTGTTGTCGATGTAGGAAAACGGAACCGAGCTTTCGCGGTGGCCGAGGGTGATGACGCCCGTCTCTTTGATTTTCTTGAGCGTCCCGGTGAGTTCCTGCGCTGAAGCCATTCCGGGCAGAGCGAGCAGCAGCGCTGCCAGTCCAACCAATTTCATGTTCCATTCTCCCGTCTTGTATCGCTTGCCGGATGACAAGCGCGCTTCTCGTTCCAGTTCGAAGCCGGTGACGATCCCGAAAGGGTGCCATTCCGGTGCTGCTCGTTGCGCATCGCGGAGAACGCGAGTCCAATCGACGAGCCAGTCAAATCGAGCAAACGGGCAGACGAAGCGCCAATGCAAATATTGCATTGAACTGATCGCCGATCTTGGCCGCCGCAACGTCATGTGCTGGTGGGGCTTGCCAAACCGGCCGCGCGTCATTAGACCGCGCGTCCCCACTTTTTCCGAGAGCCTCTCATGTCGAGCGCCCCGCCCGCCGCGTCGATCGGTATCGATTTCGGCACGAGCAACACCGTCGTCGCTCTCGCGACCGGGGACAGTCGTGTCGAGACCTTTCGCTTCGACCACGCCGGTACGGTGCACAGCGTCTATGCCTCGGCCTTGTGCTTCTCGCAGGAACGGCCGGGCAGTTCGCTGCCACCAAGCGTCGAGGGTGGCCCCTGGGCTATCCAACGCCTCGTCGAAGGATTGACGGCACTGCGCTTCATCCAGTCGTTCAAAACCTTTGCCGCGAGTCGCAGCTTCCAGAAGACAACGATCTTTCGTCAGAACTTCCAGTTCGAGGATTTGCTGGCGACTTTCTTCAGAACGTTGGCGCGCCATGCCGGCGGGCGGCTTGATCTTGGTGCCGCCCAAGTCACCATTGGCCGACCGGTGAAGTTTGCAGGGGCAAACCCGGACGAAGGGCTGGCAATGCAGCGCTACCACGATGCCTTCGGCCGGCTCGGCGCCGGCGGCGCGCGCTACGTCTACGAGCCGGTCGGCGCGGCCTTCTCCTTCGCCCGCAACCTTGACCGCGACGCGATCGTGCTGGTCGCCGATTTCGGTGGCGGCACCAGCGACTTTTCCATCCTGCGTTTTTCGCGGACCGGTGGCGCGTTGAGGGCCGAGCCGCTCGGTCATGCCGGCATTGGCATCGCGGGAGATACCTTTGATGCGCGGATCGTCGACAAGGTTGTCGCGCCCCGTCTCGGCAAGGGCGGGCGCTATCGTTCGTTCGGGAAAATGCTGCCGATGCCGGTGCACTACTTCACGACGCTCGCGCGGTGGCACGAACTCGCCTTCATGAAGGGCAGCGCGGACTTGCGCGAACTCAAGGAACTCGCGCGCTTCGCTCTCGAACCTGGCCCGGTGGAAAATTTCATCGCGCTTGTCGAGAATGATCTCGGCTTCCCGCTCTACCGTGCGGTCTCGGCGGCCAAGATGGCGCTGTCATCGCAGGATGTCGTTGATTTCGCGTTCGCGGAAGACGAGATCGATATCCGCGCGACGATCTCCCGCACGGAATTCGAGCATTGGATTGGCGAGGATCTCGCGCGCATCGCGGCAACGGTCGACCGGGCCTTGGCGGAGGCGGGCCTTGCTGCGCGCGACGTGGAGAGAGTGTTCCTCACCGGTGGAACCTCCTTCGTGCCAGCGGTCAAGCAGCTCTTCGCCGAGCGCTTCGGCGACAACAGGCTGACTTCGGCGGACCAGTTCGAATCCATCGCCCAGGGCCTCGCCCTCATCGGAATGGCGGAGAACCCCGACCAATGGGCCGTGACGGCCTAGGAACGGCAGGCGGAGCATTCCCCGGGCGGCGCCTGCCAGCAACCTCGTGCCCGTGCTCGCCGGCAGGCCCATCTTGTCGATGACATTCGGATGACGAGCGCCGACCGGCTGCTTAGTCGATGAAGATCAAGTGGTTAACCAGCGTCACGATCCTGTTGCATGACTTCGCTATCGCTTCTCCAACAATAAGGGGAGAGCGGAATGCTTGTCATCGAAGGACTGACGCGTCGCTTCGGATCGAAAGTCGCGGTCGACAATGCGTCCCTGACGATTGAGCCGGGCAGTTTCGTCGGGGTCATTGGTCGTTCGGGCGCGGGCAAGTCGACCTTGCTGCGCATGTTGAACCGGCTTCAGGAGCCATCGGCCGGCCGGATCACCTGGAACGGCAAGGACGTGACGGCGCTACGTGACGCGGAGCTTCGCGACTGGCGGGCCCGCTGCGCAATGATCTTCCAGCAGTTCAATCTCGTCGGTCGACTCGATGTCCTGACCAATGTTCTGATGGGGCGGCTCAACCATGCGCCGGTCGCCCGCTCGCTGCTCAAGTTCTGGACGCGCGAGGACCGCATTCTCGCGATGTCTGCGCTTGAGCAGTTCGATATCGCCAATCTTGCTGCCCAGCGCGCCGAGACGCTCTCGGGGGGGCAGCAGCAGCGCGTGGCGATCTGCCGGGCATTGGTGCAGGAACCGGAACTGGTGCTCGCCGACGAGCCGATTGCCTCGCTCGATCCGCGCAACACCAAGCTGGTGATGGATGCGCTGCTGCGCCTCAACAAGCACTTCGGCATCACCGTGATCTGCAATCTGCACGATCTCGACATCGCCAAGGAATACTGCGGCCGCCTGATCGGCATGGCGCAGGGACGCATCATTTTCGACGACGCGCCGGAAGCGCTTACCGAAGCGGCCGCCCGCGAACTCTACGGCCTCGAAGCGCACGAGGCGATGACCATTCTACCGCCGGAGCCGGTCCGGGAGGTCGGTCTCGCAGCGGTGGCGTAAGTCACGAAAACCCGGAAGAACTCGACCACAAACAGGAAGGACAGAACCATGTCTCTCGATCGTCGCCTCGTGCTTGGCGCGAGCCTCGCCGCCAGCCTCGTCGCTCCTGCCCTCGCGCAGGACTGGAAGACGAAATATCCCGAAATCGTTTTCGCGATCATCCCGGCGGAGAACGCCTCGGGCGTGACCGAGCGCTACAAGCCGTTCGTCGATTATCTTGCCAAGGAGATCGGCACCAAGGTGACGCTGCGCATCGCCTCGGATTACGCTGCGGTGATCGAGGGCCAGCGCGCCGGCAACATCCATATCGGCATGTATGGACCGGCCTCCTATGCCCGCGCCGTCATCACCGGCGCGAAGATCGAGCCCTTCGCGATCGAGACCAATCTCGATGGCACCAAGGGCTATCACTCGGTTCTCTGGGTCAAGGCTGGCTCGCCATTCAAGAAGATCGAGGATCTCAAGGGCAAGAATCTCTGCCTCGTCGATCCGAATTCGACCTCCGGCAACAATGTGCCGCGTTTCGCGATGAACAAGATGGGTATCGACCCCGACAAGTTCTTTGCGAAGGTGACTTTCGCCGGCAGCCACGAGAATGCCGTCCTCGGCGTGCAGCAGGGCACCTGCGATGCCGCCTTCAACTGGTGGAACGACGATATCGAGTCCAACATGCAGCGCATGGCCCGCAAGGGCATGGTCAAGGCGGAAGATTTCCGCATGGTCTTCAAGTCCGACCAGATCGTGAACTCGCCGATGGCCTATCTCGCCGACATGCCGGTCGATCTGAAGGCCAGGATCCGGGATGCGGTCCTCAACGTCCACACCAAGGACAAGGCCGCCTTCGACAAGATCTACGAGGGCAAGCAGGGGCCGCTGGTTTCTGTCGCGCATGAAGCCTATCTGCCGGTGATTGAACTGGTGAAGTTCGTCGATACGCTTCGCAAGAAGGGTTCGTGACCCTCGAACCCCGGGGCGCCGGAGCAAGCCCCACCTCCGGCGCCTTTTTCATGTCCGCAGACAACCGAGGTATTCGATGAACGCGGCCGTCACCCGTTTGCCGGAGCCCCAGATCGAGCCGCTGCTGATCGGTTACGGCTTCGAGATCGCCAGGCGACGGCGCATGACCGTCATAGGGCTCGTCGTTCTCGGGATCTGTATTCTTGCCGCCGCCTGGGTTGCCGAAGTCGAACCGGGGAAGTTTCTCGATAATCTTCCTCGGTTCACGAGCTATATCGGTCGAATCTTCCTGCTTGACGATGGCCGCTTCGTGCTGGCCGATCCGGTCGAGTGGTATTGGGGCCTCGGCAAGTGGCTGGGAAAGCTCGGCGACACCTTGCTGATCGCCTATCTCGGAACGTTCATCGGAACCATCGGCGCCTTCCTGTCGTGTTTCAGTGCCTCGAGCAATCTCGCGACCGGTCACGCGATGCGATTCGCGATGCGGCGCCTGCTGGAATTCTGCCGCACTGTACCGGAACTCGTCTTCGCGCTTCTGTTCGTTGTGGCCTTCGGTCTCGGGCCGGTGCCGGGCGTGCTTGCCGTCGCGATCCATACCTACGGTGCACTTGGCAAGCTTTTCTCGGAAGTCGTCGAGAATATCGACATGAAACCGGTCGAGGGCGCGACGGCGAGCGGCGGATCGCGCTGGCAGACGATCCGCTATGCGGTGGTGCCGCAGGTGTTGTCGAATTTCGCCTCCTACGCGCTGCTCCGTTTCGAGATCAACGTGCGCGGCGCCGCAGTGATGGGTTTCGTCGGTGCTGGCGGCATCGGACAGGACCTGATCGAGGCGGTACGCAAATTCTACTATTCCGACGTCTCGGCGATCCTTTGCCTTGTAATCGGGACGGTCATGCTGATCGACCTGGGGACAGAAAGGCTGCGTCACCGCCTGATCGCGACCGAGCGGAAAACGTGAGGGCCTCGTGAAGGATCGTGATTTCTTCCCCGATCGAGATGGCATTGCCGAACGTCACTCGGGCATTGTCGGGGGCGATCGCGCGGGTACTTTTGCTGCGCTGCTGGTCGTGGGCCTGCTGCTGCTCCTGACCGGGGTCGCCGTCGTGCGACTGGAGTTTTCCTTCGCCGGCCTGGCCAACGGAACGACCCAACTGGTGACCTTCATCGGCTTGATGTTTCCGCCAGATCCGGGCGGGAAAGCGATCATTTTCCTGAAGGCGCTTGGCGAGACCGTGGCGATTTCCTTTCTCGGGACACTGCTGGCGGCGGCGCTTGCCTTTCCGCTCGGCTTCCTCGCGGCACGGGGCGTGCTGGGCGGCTGGCTCCTGCGCGCGCTGACCCGACGTTTCTCCGATACGCTGCGCGGCGTCGATACCCTGATCTGGGCGCTCATCTGGATCAATGTCGTCGGCCTCGGACCCTTTGCCGGCGTCCTTGCGATCATGACGAGCGACATCGGTGCCTTCACCAAGCTCTTTTCGGAAACGATCGAGGCCGCCGATCCGCGACCGTCCGAGGGGGTGGTCTCGACCGGCGGAACGCGGCTGCACGAGGTCCGGTTTGGCCTGCTGCCGCAGGTGCTGCCTGTCTTCCTCAGCCAAGTTCTCTATTACTTCGAATCGAACACCCGTTCCGCCACCATCATTGGCATCGTCGGGGCGGGCGGCATCGGCCTGCATCTGGCGGAGATGATCCGCACCTTCGAGTGGGACCGCGTCTCCTTCATCATCCTGATCGTGCTGGTGGCCGTTGCAGCCATCGACTTCATCTCCACCCGGATCCGCCTCGCGATGATCGGCGACAAGGCTTCATCGAAGTGAAGCGAAACTGTCATTCCACCGTCATCCGGCCATGCGACCCGGAGCACATGGAACTGACATCCTTACCCCACCAGACAGCCGGATTCTCCCGCCGCGATGTGCTCGGCCTGGCAGCGCGCGCGCGGCGCATCGAGCTCGAACGGCCTGTGCGGGAAGCCTGGCCCGATCTCGCGATCACCGATCTCCGACCTGCGGAGAGTGGCCTCGTCATGTTGCGCGGACGGATCGGGGGCGATGGCGCCCCGTTCAATCTCGGCGAGGCGAGCATGAGCCGCGCGGCTGTAGCGCTCGATACCGGCGAAATAGGCTACGGGCATGTTCTCGGCCGTGATATCGAGCGGGCGCGGCTTGTTGCCATCGTCGATGCGCTATGGCAGCGCGCTGGCGATCGCGACCGTGTGGAGCAGCACGTGCTTGCTCCGATTCGCCAGCGCATTGCACGCGACCGAGCTGTCGAACAAGCCAAGACGGCCGCGACACGCGTCGATTTTTTCACGCTCGTGCGGGGAGAGGACTGATGCAAACGCCTGCAGTCCGGACGATCCTGCCTGGCTTCGCCGATCCCGTCGCCGATGCCCAATACGGTTTCCGCGCGGCCCTGGATGCGCTGGCGCGGCCTGCGACGCCACGATCTTTCGCGCCCTCGCTTGATGCGCCGTTCGCACCGGAAATGGCTTCGCTGGCGTTGAGCCTTCTCGATTTCGAGGTCGGTTTCTGGCTCGCGCCCTCGCTAGAATACGAGCCCGCGATCGCACATTATCTCCGGTTTCACACCGGTAGCCGACAGGTTCCGAATCCTTCGGCCGCCTCCTTCGCCTTCCTCGATCTGAGCGCTGGCGACGGGTTGGATCTCGCGGCTTTCGCACAAGGGACGGCCGAATATCCTGACCGCTCGACGACCGTCGTTGTTGCCTGCGACGGCTTTCTCCCGCTTCCTGGTCTGCTGGTGGAGGGGCCCGGCATCAAGGGCCGCCTGCCTTTCGGATTTTCGCCGATGCCGGAAGATTTCATCGCGCAGTGGGCGTGCAACCGCGAGGGCTTTCCGCTGGGCGTCGACCTTCTGCTTGTCGCGTCGGGCAGCCTGATGGGGCTGCCCCGTTCGACCCGCATTCTCTCCGGAGGTTAGGCCATGTATGTCGCTGTCAAGGGTGGCGAGCGCGCTATTGCCGCCGCGCACGGTCTTCTGGCCGAAAAGCGCCGCGGCGATCCGCAGGTGCCAGAACTTTCGATCGAGCAGATCGATGGTCAGCTCTCCCTCGCCGTCGATCGCGTGATGAGCGAGGGATCGCTCTACGATCGCCGGCTTGCGGCTCTGGCGATCAAGCAGGCGCGCGGCGATCTTATCGAGGCGATTTTCCTTCTGCGCGCCTATCGCACGACATTGCCGCGCTTCGGTGCTTCCGAGCCGCTCGACACCGCCGCGATGGAAGTGCGTCGTCGCATCTCCGCCACCTACAAGGATCTACCGGGTGGGCAGGTGCTCGGGCCAACCTTTGATTATACCCACCGCCTGCTTGACTTCGCGCTGGAAGCAGAAGGAGCGGTTCCTCCGGCGCCCTCGGCGCCCGCCCATGATGCGCCGATGCCCCGTGTCACGGATATCATCGGCGGCGACGATCTCATCGAGCGAAATCCGCCCGAAGATCCCGCGCACCCGGTCGCGGACCTGACGCGCGAGCCGATAGCTTTCCCTGCGGATCGCGACCTGCGGCTCCAGAACCTCGCCCGCGGCGATGAAGGTTTTCTGCTCGCGCTCGGTTATTCGACCCAGCGCGGCTACGGGCGCACGCACCCTTTCGTCGGTGAGATCCGTATGGGCGAGGTCGCGGTCGAGTTCTTCATCGAGGAACTCGGCTTCGCCGTTCCGCTTGGCGAGATCACGCTTACCGAATGCCAGATGGTCAACCAGTTCGCTGGCTCTAAGACCGAACCGGCACGGTTTACGCGCGGATATGGCCTTTCTTTCGGCCATTGCGAGCGCCGCGCGATGTCGATGTCGCTGGTCGATCGTTCCTTGCGCGCCGACGAGTTCGGTGAAGAACGGAAAGGGCCGGCGCAGGACGAGGAATTCGTGCTCTCGCATTCCGACAACGTGCAGGCGACCGGCTTCGTCGAGCACCTGAAGCTGCCGCATTACGTCGACTTCCAGGCGGAACTCGCACTGCTGCGTCAGATGCGCAACGACCTTGCGCAAGTATGCCCTGTGCAGGAGGCCGCGGAATGACGACGCAGCAGGCCTACAACTTCGCCTATCTCGACGAGCAGACCAAGCGCATGATCCGACGCGCGGTTCTGAAGGCGATCGCCATTCCAGGCTATCAGGTGCCCTTCGCCAGCCGCGAAATGCCGATGCCCTATGGCTGGGGCACCGGTGGCGTGCAGGTGACCGCCTCTATCCTCGGCAAGAAGGACATCCTCAAGGTCATTGATCAAGGCGCGGATGACACGACCAACGCGGTATCAATCCGCCAGTTCTTCGAAAAGACTGCGGGGGTCGAGACGACAACCGAGACGGTCGCCGCCACGGTCATCCAGACCCGCCACCGTATCCCCGAGACGCAGCTTCAGGCGCATCAGGTGCTTGTCTATCAGGTGCCGATCCCCGAACCCTTGCGCTTCCTCGAGCCGCGCGAAACCGAGACGCGCAAGATGCACGCGCTCGCCGAATACGGCCTGATGCACGTCAAACTCTACGAGGATATCGCACGCCACGGCCATATCGCGACGACCTATGCCTATCCCGTGCTGGTTGGTGGGCGCTACGTGATGGACCCCTCGCCTACTCCGAAGTTCGACAACCCCAAGATGGACGATTGCGCCGCGCTCCAACTCTTCGGCGCGGGGCGCGAGAAGCGGATCTATGCCATTCCGCCCCACACCAGGGTCGTGAGCCTCGATTTCGAGGACCACCCCTTCGAGGCGACAAGGTTCGACCAGCCCTGCGCGCTCTGCGGCGCAGCTGACAGCTATCTCGACGAAGTGGTCATGGATGATCGCGGTACACGGATGTTCGTGTGTTCGGATACCGATTTCTGCGAGAGCCGGCAAGCGAAGGGCCATCGTGGCCCGCTCAACCAGGAGGCGGCGGAATGAATACGCCCTTGCTTCGAACGGAGAACCTGTCACGGTTCTATGGCGGGCGGATCGGTTGCCGTGATGTCTCGTTCGTGCTGGAAGCTGGCGAGGTGCTCGCGATCGTCGGCGAATCCGGTTCAGGCAAGACAACGCTGTTGAATCTCCTTTCGGGCCGTCTGACCCCGGATTCCGGCCGCGTGCTCTACCGTATGCGTGATGGCGCGGCCCGTGATCTTCTCTCGCTGACTGAGGCCGAGCGCCGGCATCTCGCCCGCACCGACTGGGGCTTCGTGCATCAGGACGCGCGCGAGGGCCTGCGCATGAATGTCTCCGCAGGCGGCAATATCGGTGAACGGCTGATGGGTATCGGCGACCGGCATTACGGCAACATCCGCGAAACCGCGCGGGGCTGGCTCACCCGCGTCGAGATCGACGAGGGGCGGCTCGACGACAAGCCGACCGCGTTTTCGGGCGGCATGCGCCAGCGTCTGCAGATCGCGCGCAACCTCGTGACCGCGCCGCGCCTCGTGTTCATGGATGAGCCGACCGGCGGGTTGGACGTCTCGGTGCAGGCCCGGCTTCTCGACCTCATTCGTTCGCTGGTGGCGGATCTCGGCCTTGCGGTGGTGCTGGTGACGCACGATCTCGCGGTGGCGCGGCTCCTCTCGCACCGGATCATCGTGATGAAATCAGGCGAGGTCATCGAAACAGGGCTGACGGACCGCGTTCTAGACGATCCGCAGGCGCCCTACACCCAGCTCCTCGTTTCCTCGGTGCTAGCGGCATGAAAACTCTTCCCGTTCTCTCCGTTTCAGATCTTGGGAAGAGCTTCACGCTCCACCTTCACAAAGGTGCGCGCCTGCCAGTGGTCGCTCACGTCGCCTTCGATGTTCATGCTGGCGAATGCGTAGTGCTTGGCGGTCCCTCCGGCGCTGGGAAGTCGTCGATTCTGAAGATGATCTACGGGAATTATCTCGTGAACGCCGGCGCGATCCGCGTGCACCATCGCGGCGGGGAAATCGACCTTGCGACCGCTTCCCCGCGCGAGGTGATCGAGGTGCGGCGCTACACCATGGGCTACGTTAGCCAGTTCCTGCGTGTCATCCCGCGCGTGCCGGCGATCGAGATCGTTGCTGCGGCCGCGCGCGAGGCCGGAACATCCCTCAATGAAGCGCGCGCCCGCGCGGCGATGCTGCTCGAAACCCTCAACCTGCCTGGACGTCTCTGGGATCTGCCTCCCGCGACCTTCTCCGGCGGCGAACAGCAACGCGTCAACATCGCGCGCGGATTTGCCGGAAACCATCCCGTCATGATCCTTGACGAGCCGACCGCCTCGCTCGATGCAAAGAACCGCGAGGCCGTGATCGGGCTGATCGATGCTCGCAAGGCCGCCGGCACCGCCTTCCTCGGCATCTTCCACGATGAGGACGTGCGTGGGCGTGTAGCGGACCGCATCGTCGATGTCACCTCCTTTTCGGTACGGGAGGCGGCATGAACGACGTGCGCCGCATTCCCAAGCTTTCCGAGGAACCGCTGATCCATTCCACCGCCGAGGTGAAGGACAGCCGCATCGGGCGCTATACCGAGATCTATGAGCGCTGCCATATCTCGGAAAGCGAGATCGGCGATTATTCCTACGTGGTGCGCGACAGCGAGATCTGGTGCGCCAGCATCGGCAAATTCGTCAACATCGCCTCGCACGCGCGGATCAACGCGCCGAACCACCCGACCTGGCGCGCGACGCTCCATCACTTCACCTATCGGGCCGAAAATTACTGGGCGGATGCGGAGGCCGAGCCCGGCTTCTTCGAATGGCGCCGCAGCCATCGCGTTCATATCGGCCATGATGTCTGGCTGGGGCACGGCGTCACGGTGCTCCCCGGTGTTGCCATCGGCGATGGCGCGGTGATCGGTTCCGGCGCGGTGGTGACAAAGGATGTGGCGCCTTACCTGATCGTCGCGGGTGTGCCAGCCAAGCCGATCCGCGAACGCTTCCCGCGCGAGATCGTGGAGCGGCTCCAGCGCCTTGCATGGTGGGACTGGTCGCATGCGAGGCTCCGCGCGGCGCTCGACGATTTCCGCTCCCTTTCCGTCGAAGATTTCCTCGCAAAACATGAGGTTCAGCCGTGAACGACCATTTCGTTCTGACCAATGCCTGTGTCGTGACACCCGATGAGACCTTCATGGGTTATGTTGCCGTCGAGGGTGGGAAGATCGTCGAGATTGGCGAGGGCGATGCACCCGAGAAAGGCATCGACCTTGGCAGGGATTATCTGATCCCCGGACTTGTCGAACTCCATACCGATCATCTCGAGGTGCATTTCATGCCGCGCCCCAAGGTTGAGTGGCCGGCCGGGAGCGCGGTGCTCGCGCATGATGCGCAGGTGATCGGTTCGGGTATTACCACCGTGTTTGACGCGCTGCGGGTTGGCAACGACTACGACGAGGAGAAATTTGGCGCTCGGATGAAGAAGCTCGCCTCGGCCATTGCGGCGGCGAAGGAAGCCGGTGTTACCCGGGCCGAGCATTTCCTGCATCTGCGCTGCGAGCTCGGCTGTGGCGATGTCGTCGAGGAGATGGAGCCCTTCCTCACAGATGAGAATCTCAAGCTCGTCTCGGTGATGGATCATACGCCCGGTCAACGCCAGTTCACCGATGTTTCCAAGTGGAAACAGTATTATGGCGGCAAGAAAAACGCGACGGATGCGCAGCTCGATGCGACCATCATCCGCCGCAAGGAAATTCATGCGCGTTACGCCGAGCAAAACCGCGCGGACATCGTCCGCCGTTGCCAGCTCGCCGGCATCGCGCTCGCCAGCCACGACGATGCGACGCTTGAGCACGTTGAGGAAGCAATCCGCGACGGCATGCATATCGCCGAATTCCCGACGACGGTCGAAGCTGCGGCAGCCTCCCACGATGCCGGACTGAAGGTGCTGATGGGGGCTCCGAACGTCGTGCGGGGTGGTTCGCATTCGGGCAACGTCGGCGCCCGCAACCTCGCCGAGGCCGGGCTGCTCGACGTGCTCTCGTCGGATTACGTGCCGGGCAGTCTGCTCATGGGTGCCTTCGGCCTGCGTGACGTGAAAGCCGTCGGTGGGCTCGCCGGCGCCATCCGCCTTGTGACATTGAACCCGGCTGAGGCTGCCGGCCTCAAAGATCGCGGCGCGCTCCGGACCGGCCTTCGCGCCGACCTTGCGCGCATCCATCTGCGCGATCAGCAACCCATCGTCCGCGAGGTCTGGCGCGAGGGGCGCCGGGTCGCCTGATGGATGGAGACGTTGCCGAAGAATGGACGGCGCTGTATCCGGGCACGCTGATCGCTGTTGTCGGGCCATCAGGCGCCGGGAAAGATACGGTGATGCGCCTTGCACGCGAGGAACTCGCGGGGATCGCGGATATCGTATTCGCGATGCGCGTCATCACTCGTCCGCCACATCCTTCGGAAACTTATGAATCGGTCGAACCGCAGGAGTTCGAACGGCGCGAGAAGGAAGGCGGTTTTCTGATCGCCTGGCATGCGAACGGCCTTGCCTATGCCCTTCCCGTCTCCCTCGCAGGCGAGCTTAAGGCCGGGAAGACCATCGTCGCCAATCTTTCGCGCGGTGCCGTTGCTGCGGCTCGCGGAAAAGGCATCCGCGTTCTGGCGGTCGAGGTCACCGCCGAGCGTCAGCTCCTCGCCAGCCGGATTGCACAGCGCGGACGTGAAAACCCGGCGACGCGCGAGGCGCGGTTGGCGCGCAACGCCGCCTATGCCGATACGTTCCGAGCCGATATCGTCATTGCGAACAATGAGGCGCCCGATCTCGCCGCCGCGCGCCTGTCGGAGGTCATCCGAATTTGTGCTCAGTAACAGAGGATGCCGACCGGATGATCACCGGAGCTTTCCGCTACGCTCTATATCTCGTCCCCGAACGACAGAGCCTGCTGTGGCAGATCGGTTCGTCCTTGCTTGGCTATGATTCGATTACCGGGGAAAACATACCCCAACCCGTTGTCGATGGCGTGGCTCCAGAGCAATTGGCAGCGCAGACCGCCGAGCCAAGGCGCTATGGCTTTCATCTGACCGTCAAGGCGCCTTTCCGGCTGGCGGAAGGATGCAGCATCGAAGGGCTTGTCGAGGCGGCTCAAACCCTCGCGTGCGATTTTCCTGCACTCTCGCTCGGTGCACTCCGGCTGAAGGTGCGGCGCACGAGGGCGCAAACCGACGGGTTCATCTGCCTCGAACCGCGCGAAATGCCGGACTCTCTCGCTGCACTTGAACGCGCCATTGTCATTGGGACCGATCGCTTCCGCGCATCATTGACGTCGGAGGAAATCGCGCGGCGATCGCCTGATCGGCTGACCCCTCGTCAGCGGACGCTGCTCGACAGGTTCGGCTATCCTTTCGTGCTTGACGAGTTCAGGCCGCATTTCTCGCTGACGGGGAACATTGGCGAAGGCGGCTGTTGTCTGGCCGGGTTCGAGGCGCTTCTGGGGCCGGCCCTGCAAGAGGCGCCCCGCCTTCGATATCGTCTGGCTCTGTTCTCGCAACGCGAGGCGGGAGAAACATTCCGCCTGGAGCGGGTTCTCTGACGCTGCTTCGCATGTCCGGTGGCAGCGATCAATGCACTGAAGAGGAAGATTCTGGCGCTCCCAAGGGGATTCGAACCCCTGTTACCCACGTGAGAGGCGGGTGTCCTGGGCCTCTAGACGATGGGAGCGTCTGGCGCGCGAAGCCGCGCGGGCCGGAAGGCGGTTGCTATAGGCATTCTTCGCGCTTATCGCAAGGTCTATCTGCAAGCATGCGGCGACGTGCCGGGCGAGGAATGTCTCTTATGGACGACGGATCCCCCATCATCCGGCTGGGACGGGAAGATGCCGGCCAGCGGCTCGACAAGATGCTGGCGCAACGCCTGCCGGAATTCTCGCGCGCGCGGCTGCAAACCCTGATCGCGGATGGCCATGTGAAGATCGATGGTGTGGCCGAACGCTCCGCCTCGCGCAAGCTCAAGGGCGCGGAGACGATCAGTGTCGTCTTGCCGCCGCCGGAGCCTGCAAGCCCGCCGGGCGAGACGATCCCGCTCGATATCGCTTACGAGGATGAGGATCTCGTCGTCGTCAACAAGCCGGCGGGCATGGTTGTGCACCCGTCGAACGGGCATGAACGCGGCACGCTGGTCAATGCGCTGATTCACCATTGCGGGGCGAGTTTGTCGGGCATCAACGGTGTGTTGCGACCGGGCATCGTTCACCGGCTCGACAAGGATACCTCTGGCCTGCTCGTGGTGGCGAAGAATGATCGCGCGCATCGCGGGCTCGCCGAACAATTTGCCGATCATGGCCGCACGGGACCGCTGGAGCGACGTTATTGCGCGATAGTCTGGGGGCAGTTGCCACGCCGGAACGGTACGATCGAAGCGGGGATCGCGCGTTCCAGCGTCAACCGTGAGAAGATGGTGGTCTCGAAGGCGGAGCGGGCACGCTTCGCCATCACGCATTACGAGGTGCTGGAGGAGTTCGCGCACGAGGGGGCTATCCGCGCAAGCCTGATCGCCTGCCGGCTCGAGACGGGGCGCACGCACCAGATCCGGGTCCATCTCGCGCATATCGGTCACCCGCTCCTGGGGGATTCGCTCTACGGCAGCGGCTTCCGAACACGCGAGAAGTTCCTGCCCGAGAGTGCGCAGACTGCCCTGCGCGACATGGACCGACAGGCTCTCCACGCCGAGTTGCTGGCCTTTGAGCATCCGCGCACCGGCGAACCGCTCGAGTTCACCGTGGAACCGCCGGCTGACTTCGCGCATTTGCACGAAAGCCTCGCGAAGGCGTGAACCAGCGCTCGCCAAGGCGTGATCGCCGCCCCTATTTCGCCACGGATCTGTTATGATATAAGCACCAGTGACGTCGAAGGGTGTTTCACCGCGACGGTGGGTCTGCCGATGATTGGGGGCCCGAAGGAGGATTGAATGTCTGCTGCCACGCTACCCGTCATTTCGGGTGAGGGGGGACTGTCCCGCTACCTTACCGAAATCCGCCGCTTTCCCGTCCTGACGCCGGACGAGGAGTTCATGTTGGCGAAGCGCTATCAGGAATATGAGGATCCGCAGGCCGCACACCGGCTGGTAACCTCGCATCTGCGCCTCGTCGCGAAGATCGCGATGGGTTACCGCGGCTATGGCCTGCCGGTCGGCGATGTCGTGTCCGAGGGCAATATCGGCCTGATGCAGGCCGTGAAGCGCTTCGACCCGGACAAGGGCTTCCGCCTTGCGACCTACGCGATCTGGTGGATCAAGGCCTCGATCCAGGAGTACATCCTCCGCTCGTGGAGCCTTGTGAAGATGGGCACCACCGCCAACCAGAAGAAGCTTTTCTTCAACCTGCGTAAGGCCAAGAGCAAGATTTCCGCACTGGGCGAGGGTGATCTCCGGCCCGATCAGGTCGAGGAAATCGCGACCAAGCTTGGTGTCGAGAAGCACGAAGTTGTGGAAATGAACCGCCGCCTCGGCGGCGATGCCTCGCTCAACGTCACCATGCGCGACGAAGGCACCGCCGAGTGGCAGGACCTGCTGGCCGACGAGAGCGACAATCAGGAAGCGATCCTGGCGCGTTCCGAGGAGAGCGAGAATCGCCATGCCGCGCTCGGCAAGGCGCTTGCCGTTCTCAATCCGCGCGAGCGTCGGATCTTCGAGGCGCGCCGCCTCATGGACGAACCGCTGACGCTCGAAGAGCTTTCGACCGAATTCAGCATCAGCCGCGAACGTGTGCGGCAGATCGAGGCCCGGGCCTTCGAGAAGGTGCAGGGCGGTGTCCGCCGCTCGATCGCCGAGATCGAGGCCCGCGTGGCGTAACAGCGAAGCCAATCTGAAAACGAAGGGCGCCTGCGGGCGCCTTTTTTTATTTCCAGGCGGCGATTGCGTCGTTGACCGCCTTTTCTCCCGCGACGCCCTTCTCGACGAGGATCGCGCCGCGCCGGCCATTGTCGAGCCGTAGCTCGAACACCATCCATTTCTGCGTTTGCAGCAGCGCCATGTTCCGGGTAAGGGCGGCCTCGGATTTGTCGAGGCCGAGCATGAAGACATTGTCCTGGACCGGCACGACGACGCCGGCCAGGGTGACGCCGTTCTGGCTCTCACGCTCGCGCCATTCAACGGCGCTCATCTCGCGGACATTGCCGATGCCGTTCTTCGGCTCGAAGATCACCATGATGGTGTGCGAGGCGTCAAGCTTCGCGTCCTTGTTGCGCGCGACAGAAAAGTCGATCGTAAGACCGGCGGTTTCGAAGAAAATGACGGCGCGCAGTGCCTTCTCGCCCTTCAGCGCGGGATCGGGCGCGAAGGTCCAGTTGACCCTGCCCTCGAACTGGTTGGGTGAGGAACCCTGTGCTTCGAGCACCATGAAGGCGCGGTTGGTGGTAGCGGTCGGTGCGCTTCGCGGCGGCTCCGCCTGAGCGGGTGGCGATGGCGGTGACGAAGGCGGGGTTGCCGGCGGCGCGGAAGGCTCCGGCGGTTTCCCTGTCGGTTCCGGCGTCCCAGAAAGCCGCCCTTCGGTTTTCGAGGGGTCGTTACCGCTGACCTCCGGCGCCTTCACGACAGGCGGACCGGACGGGGCGGGCGCGGTGTCACGGCGCGAGAGGGCGACGAGCCCCATCGTCAGCATCGCGACCAGCGCGATGCCGGAGAACAGCGCGAGAACCTTCTTGCGCCCGGAATTATCGACCTTCTCCGGAATGCGCGGCCTGACCATCGGCTGGATGCCGTCGGGCTCCGGCTCGCTCTGTTCGGGCGCCACGCCCGGCGGTGCCGACGGCTCCTCTTCCGAAACAGGGACCGGCTCAGGCGGCTCGGGTTCCGCCGGCTTCGGCGCGAACGCGTCCTCGATCCGGCGGATCGCGGCGGCGAGATCGTCGAGCTCAGCACGTATCGATTCCTCGGCGAGCGGCGGCTCGAACCCGCGCAACTGGCGTTCCAACGCATCGCGGGCCCGGGCGTAGATCGGCTCACGGGCCTCGGCCGGCTGGTCGGCTAGGCCGGCGACGGCACGGCTCAGGAGAGGGTAGTAATCCGCCATGATGCTCCTAATGGGGTCGCATTCTTTCTGCGCAAACCGGCACCCACTTTGCCGAAAAATGCTCCGTCAGGCTTCGAAGGGATTCTTGACGAGGATCGTATCGTCCCGTTCCGGGCTGGTCGAGAGCAGCGCGACCGGCGCGCCGATGAGTTCCTCGACGCGGCGCACATATTTCACGGCCTCGGCCGGCAGATCGGCCCAGGACCGGGCACCTGCGGTCGAACCCTTCCAGCCCGGCACGGCCTCGTAGACCGGTTCGAGCCGCTTCTGCGCGGATTCGGAAGCCGGAAGATAGTCGATCACGTGTCCGTCGAGCCGGTAGCCAACGCAGACTTTGATTTCGTCAAACCCGTCGAGAATGTCGAGCTTGGTCAGCGCGATGCCGTCGATGCCGGAGGTCTTGATCGTCTGACGCACCAGTACGGCATCGAACCAGCCGCAGCGGCGCGCCCGCCCGGTGACCGTGCCGAATTCCTTGCCACGCTCGCCGATGCGCTGGCCGATGGCGTCAAAGAGTTCCGAGGGGAACGGACCCTCGCCGACACGGGTCGTATAGGCCTTGACGATGCCGAGCACGAAGCCGATCGCGCCGGGGCCGAGGCCCGAGCCGGTCGCGGCCTGTCCGGCGACAGTATTGGACGAGGTGACGTAAGGATACGTGCCGTGATCGACATCAAGCAACGCACCCTGCGCCCCTTCGAACAGGATGCGTCGTCCTTCGCGGCGGGCGTGATCCAGCGTCTCCCAGACACGGTCCATGTAGGGAAGGACCTTCGGCGCGATGTCGGTGAGGAGCGCGATCAGCTCGGAGGCCTTCACCTCGTCGAGGCCCATGCCCCGACGCAGTGCGTTGTGATGGGCGAGAAGGCGTTCAACTTTCGGTCCCAACGCCTCCGGCTCCGCAAGGTCACGCACGCGGATCGCGCGGCGGCCGACCTTGTCTTCGTAGGCCGGGCCGATACCACGCTTGGTGGTGCCGATCTTGGTGCCGCTGTTCGAGCCTTCGCGGAAGGCATCGAGTTCGCGATGGAGCGGCAGGATCAGAGTCGCGTTGTCGGCGAGCTTCAACTCGTGCGGGGTAATGACGACGCCCTGCGACCTCAGCCGCTCGATCTCGTCGCAGAGATGGAAGGGATCGACGACAACGCCGTTGCCGATCACCGAAAGCTTGCCGCCGCGGACAATCCCCGAGGGAAGGAGGCTGAGCTTGTAGGTGACGCCATCGATCACGAGGGTATGGCCGGCATTGTGCCCGCCCTGATAACGCACCACGATATCGGCCTGCTCGGAGAGCCAGTCGACGATCTTGCCCTTACCCTCGTCGCCCCACTGGGCCCCGACAACGACCACGTTGGTCATGGCTTCCCGATCCTGCTGGAGGGGCCGCGCGCGGCGGACCCTTGTTAAAGGATCGGGATAACCAATGCCGGGGCGTGGGTAAAGCGCCAAACCCCGCCTTGGAGGGCGGGAACCGCCCTTTTTCCAATGCGCTCAGTTCGGGAGGTGCTGGAATTGCGTCTTCCTGTCGGCGGGCCACTTGATGCGATAGGCGGTGACGAAGGCGCGCTCCTCGCCCGGCTTGAGCGTCGGCGTCCAGAGGAAGACGCCGCGACGATCGTCCGGCGTCTCGATGTCGGGTTTCGTCATCTCGCTCATGCGCTCTACCGTGATGACCTGATCTTCGCTCACCGGTACGCGATCCTCGATCTGCAGCTTCACCGGGAAGGTATGGAGATTGCGCACTGTGGTGCGGACAATGGTCTCGTCGGTTTTGGTCGACCCCAGCAATCCCGGCGGACGCTCGATCTTGCTGACGGGCGCGCGGATCACCTTGATTTTCTCATCGGAGCCGAAGCCAAGTTTCGCTGTCTCACCCGGCGCGACGAGCGGCAGATTGCCCTTGCCGATGAAGGCACCGTCGCGGCTCAGCAGCACCTCGCCGGGGAGAAGCGCGGTTTCGCCACCCTGCTTGAAGGAAACCTCCAGAAAGGCGGTGGCGTTGAGCACCGGGGCCGTCCGCGCGACGAGTTCGGCCTCTGCCTTCTCGGCCCCGAGGCGGATGCTTTTTTCTGCTGCGCCGGAAGGGAGCGTGACCTTTCCCGGCACGACGAATTCGGTCTGATAGGCACCGGCCTGGATCGTTGCGCCGGCTTCCTCGGCGACCTTTCGGGCCTTGAGATAGGCATCATCCGGCGCGTCGCGATTGGCTTCTGTAGCAGCCATAGGTGCTGGGGCGGCGACCGGCGAATATTTCCGCACCATCCCGGCAGGCAGAGGCTCCCAGATTGCGATCTTCTGGCCGAAGAGCTTCGGCGCGGCGGTGCCACGCGAGACGGAGAGGGTCGAGAGCGTGATCGCAGCGTTGGACCAATCCTCGCCGGTGTTCTGGCGAATCATCGCGCGGCGGGTGATTTCGAGCGTGGGGGTCTGCGCCCGCGTATCGAGCCGTGCATCATAGATCGGGCGCCAGGCCGCGCCGGAAACGCGATAGGAAACGGTGAGCGCAAGCTTCGTCGCACCGGCCGCGTCGATTGAAATCGCGGCGACGCGCACGCCGTCGCGCGGCCGACCGCGCAGCAACTCGGGTTGGCCTTCGAGCGCGGCGATTTCGGCGTCGATCCGGATGATATCCTCGCCGAGCGTCCGCAACTCATCCTGCGCGCCCTGAAGCCCCTTGCCGACAAGATCCCAAGCGCGGTTCCATTCGTCGAGCGGCAGGTCCTTGCCGTCCTTTCCCGGCGCAGTCTCGGCCATCCGGAGGATCATCGCTTTCTTGCCCTGCACGGCGTCGATCCGATCCTGCACCCGGTCGCGCTCGGCGCGCAGGGCCTTGAGCTTGCGCTGCGTCTCGGGTTTTGTCGCCTCCGGTGCATTGGCCTCGACCCGAAGATCGACGTTCCCGATCACGACCTTGGCCTCCGCCATGCCCTGAACACGCAGCGACGCCGGATCAAGCGTGGCGGGGAGATCGGCAAGCAGGATCTCGTGCTCTCCTGCCGGAATGTCGAGCGTCACCTGTCGGTTGACAATGGCGGCATCAGGATAGAGCGTAACCGTGCCGATCGAGGATTTCGCGGGAATTTGTGCCGCCGTCGCATTGCCGATGGCGATCAGCGACGCGCCGCCGAGCAGCAGCATTCGCTTCGGAAGGCGAAGAAATCGGGCGGAATTTGCTGTCTTTGTCGCGGCGTCGATCATTGTTTTCTCCCATCTCAATCTGATGTGACGGGAGCGAAAAGCCGGCCTCGGGCGAAGTTGCGGCGGAGGTGCGACGCAAATTTGACGTGAGGTGCTGTTCAGGCTGCCCGCGCGATCGCGTGCGGTTTCACCCGCGCTTCCAGGAAATTCCGCAATTCCGTCACGCGCTCGACCGTATCGGTCACATCCCGTTCGAGGCCGTGCCGCCATGCGATCTGACGCGAACCCGGCTCCCGGTCGAGTTGTCGCAGGTCCGCGGCCATCGTCCTTGCCTGGTTTTCGTCGGCGAGGAACCCCTCGTCGATCAGGTTCACCGTCCGTCGCTCGATCAGGTAGGCGAGGGTCGAGAAACTGAACTCGGGGTGATACTGCACGCCCCAGAAGGTGCCACCTTCATGCCGGATTTCCGCCGCCTGAACCTGCGAGATTGCGTTTGAGGCCAAAAGGGTCGAATCCGAAGGCAGGCGCGCCACCTCGTCGAGGTGAGTGCAGGGCGCGTCGAAGACGCAACCGCGCCCTTCGAGGAGCGGATGCGCCGCGCCAGCGGCATTCGGCATGATGCGCCGGGCAATGCCGAATTCGCGTCCGCGCGGGTTCTTGTGGACATCGCCACCCGCCGCCACGGTCGCCACCTGCAGGCCCCAGCACGAGCCGAAGAACGGGATGCCGGCCCGGAAGATCTCGCGCGCGACCTCGACCTGCCGCAGTGATTCGGGTTCGCGCTGCCAGAGGTGCAGTGCCGAGCCGGTGAGAATCGCCGCGTCGTAATCCGACAAACGGGCTCCCGTCGGCAGGGTCCCATCGGCGTCCGCCGCGCGGAGAATGTCGAAATGCGCGCCGCCCGCGAGGCTGGCCATCAACCGCCCGTAGCTCTCCGCCGGGGTGGCACCGAGCGCCTTGCGATAGGCTTCTCGGGTATCGTGGGTATTGCCTTCGACGATCAGGAAGCGCAGAGACATAGTAACCTTCCGAAATTGTTGAGGCGAAGATAGCGTCGCCTCCTTCTCACTTCAACGGGCTTCCCGATGTCCTCCCGCTTTCTGGCGCTCTATAGCAATGCCTATCTTCTGTTGGCAGTCACCATGCTTCTGTGGGGCGGCAATGCCGTTGCGGCGCGGCTGGCCGTCGGCGAAATCTCGCCGATGGTCCTGACCGCAGGCCGCTGGTTCCTCGTCATCGGCTTCATCGCGGTTTTCCTGGGCGACAGGGTGCGCGAGGCCTGGCCGGTTCTCCGCGCGCGATGGTTGTTCGCACTGGCGATGGGCACTTTCGGCTACACCGTCTTCAACGCGATGATGTATGTCGCCGGCCATTACACCAGCGCGGTCAACATCACGCTCCTGCAGGGCGCGATTCCCGTCTGCACGTTGATCGGCGCCTATTTCGCCCATGGAACACGGGTGACAGGCGTGCAGGCGATCGGAATCACGCTGGCGGTTCTAGGGGTCGCGGTGACGGCTAGCGGGGGCCATCTCGACCGGCTCACGTCGCTCGCCTTTAATTTCGGCGATTTGCTGATGCTGATCGCCTGTGCACTCTACGGCGGGTACACCGTCGCGTTGCGGAATCGTCCGGCGATTTCCGGCCTGGCCTTTTTCGCCGGGATGGCTTTTGCCGCAGCGCTGGTTTCGATCCCATTCCTGGCGGCGGAGATCGCGCTCGGCAAGGCGCAGTGGCCGGGCCTCAAGGGTATGGGCATTCTGGCTTTCGTCGCGGTTGGCCCGAGCTTTCTTGCACAGGTCTTTTACATGCGCGGTGTGGAGCTGATCGGGCCGGGCCGGGCCGGGCTCTTCGCCAATCTCGTGCCCGTGATGGGCGCCGGCCTGGCTGTTGTGATCCTCGGCGAGCCCTTCGGATGGCATCACGCGGTTTCGTTGGCGCTGGTGCTCGGCGGCATCGCCATCGCAGAAAAAGGGCGACGCTGAGCGCCGCCCTTCCAATTCCTTGCCACTTCGAGTGCGGGTTCAGAACGCGAGGCGTCGCGCGCGCTTCACGTGCGGAATCTTGTGGATCGCGTCGAGCACATCGTCGCCGATCTTTTCGTCCACTGCAACGAAGCAGATCGCGTCGCCGCCCGGCGTGTTGCGGCCGAGGTTGAAGGTGGCGATGTTGATGCCCTTCTCGCCAAGGAGCGAGCCGAACCGGCCAATGAAGCCCGGCTTGTCGTCGTTGCGAACGTAGAGCATGTGGGGCGCGAATTCAGCGTCCATCTGGATGCCGCGGATTTCGGTAATGCGCGGCTTGCCATCCTGATAGACCGTGCCGGCGGCATTGCGCGGCATATCCTCGGCAACGACCTCAATATAGATGCGGCTCTCGTAGTCGCCCTCGGCGCTGCGCTTTACCTCATCGACCTGGATGCCCTTTTCCTTCGCGGTCATCGGCGCGTTGACCATGTTGATCTCGGGCAGGAACGGACGCAGCACGCCGGTGATCGCCGCGGCGGTGATCGGGCGGACGTTGAGGTTCGCAACCTCACCCTCGTACTGGATGCGGATCGATTTGACCGCCGCTTCCGTGAGCTGACCAAGGAATGAGCCGAGCTTTTCGCCGAGCGCGACGAAGGGTTTGAGCTTCGGCGCTTCCTCCGCCGAGATCGAGGGGAAATTTACCGCGTTGGTCACGCCGCCGGTGAGAAGGTAATCCGACATCTGCTCGGCAACCTGAAGAGCGACGTTCTCTTGCGCCTCGTTGGTCGAGGCGCCGAGGTGCGGCGTGCAGATCACGTTCTCAAGGCCGAACAGCGGGTTGGTCTCGGCAGGCTCAACCGAGAACACGTCGAAGGCCGCGCCCGCGACATGTCCGGATTTAATGAGTTCGGCGAGCGCCTCCTCGTCGACAAGGCCGCCGCGTGCGCAGTTGATGATGCGCACGCCTTTCTTGGTCTTGCCAAGGGCCTCCCGCGAAAGGATGTTCTTGGTCGCCTCGGTCATCGGGACATGGAGGCTAATGAAATCTGCACGACGAAGGAGATCGTCGAGTTCAACCTTCTCGACGCCCATCTGCACGGCACGTTCCGGCGAGAGGTAGGGATCGTAAGCTATCACCTTCATGCCGACGCCGATCGCCTTACGGGCGACGATCGAGCCGATGTTGCCGGCGCCGATCAGGCCCAGCGTCTTAGCTTCAAGCTCGACACCCATGAAACGGTTCTTCTCCCACTTGCCGGCCTGCGTGGAAACGTCGGCGGCGGGGAGTTGGCGTGCAAGCGCGAACATCAGCGCGATGGCATGCTCGGCGGTGGTGATCGAATTGCCGAAGGGCGTGTTCATAACGATGATGCCCTTGGCGGTCGCGGCGGGGATATCGACGTTGTCGACGCCGATGCCGGCACGGCCGATCACCTTGAGGTTCGGCGCGCCCTCGAGGAGCTTCGCGGTGGCTTTGGAAGCGGAGCGGATCGCGAGACCGTCATAATCTTTGATGACGGTGGCGAGCTTGTCCTTGTCCTTGCCGAGGCTGGGATCGAAGGTCACGTCGATGCCGCGATCCTTGAAGATCTGCACGGCGGCGGGGGAAAGGGCGTCGGAAATCAGAACGCGGGGTTTGGTCATGGGAAGTATCCTCATGCTGGAGGGCCGCGAAGCGGCGAATTCATTGGCGTGATTGTGAAAAAGCCCGACGCATCCCGCGCCAGGCCTCTGGCATCAGCCGAGCGTCGCGAGCTGCTTGGCGAAGGCGTATTCAATCCAGGGAATCAACGCCTTGATGTCACGGGTCTGGACAGTCGCGCCGCACCAGATCCGGAGGCCCGGAGGGGCATCGCGGTAATGGCCGAGATCGAGGCCCGCACCTTCCTTCTCCAGCGTCGCGACGACGCCCTTAGCGAAGGCGGCCTGCTTGTCGGCATCGAGCGCCGTCACCTTGGGATGCGTGAACTTCAGGCACACCGAGGTGTTCGAGCGTGTCTTGGGCTTCACCGCGAGGAAATCGATCCAGTCGGTCTTCTTCACAAAGGCGGCGATGGCGCGGGTGTTGGCGTCGGCACGTTTCACGAGCCCGTCGAGACCGCCGACCTTTTTTGCCCACTGCAACGCGTCGATATAGTCTTCGACCGCGAGCATCGACGGGGTGTTGATCGTCTCGCCCTCGAAGATGCCCTCGATCAGCTTGCCGCCCTTGGTCATGCGGAAGATCTTCGGCAGCGGCCAGGCCGGTTTGTAGGTCTCGAGGCGCTGCACGGCGCGCGGTGAGAGGATGAGCATCCCATGCGCAGCCTCGCCGCCCAGCACCTTCTGCCACGAGAAGGTTACGACATCGAGCTTCGGCCAGTCGAGGCGCTGTGCAAAGGCGGCCGAGGTCGCATCGCAGATCGTGATGCCTTCGCGATCAGCCGCGATCCAGTCACCGTCCGGCACCCGCACGCCCGAGGTCGTGCCGTTCCAGGTGAAGACCACGTCGCGGGTCTTGGTATCGACCTTCTTCAGGTTCGGAAGTTCGCCATAGGGCGCCTTGAACTCGCGGACATCGGTCAGTTTGAGCTGCTTGACGACATCGGTGACCCAGCCTTCGCCGAACGATTCCCAGGCGAGCATGTCGACGCCGCGGGCGCCGAGCATCGACCACAGCGCCATCTCCACGGCGCCGGTGTCGGAGGCGGGTACAATACCGATGCGATAATCAGCGGGAACCTGCAGCACCTCGCGCGTAAGGTCGATCGCGAGCTTGAGCTTGGCCTTGCCGACCTTCGCGCGATGCGAGCGGCCGAGGGCAGCGTTATTTAGGGTTTTAAGGGACCAGCCCGGCCGTTTGGCGCAGGGACCGGAAGAAAAATTCGGCACGCGCGGGCGCGCGGCGGGAACAGTCGTCATCGCAATGTCTCCATCCTTGCAGATGGGCGACCCTCGTTGGGGAGGGCTGGCCCGCCGATGGAGCTACGCCTGTTGCAGTGCGACGTCAAGCGGCCCGGACAAAAAAGAAACGGCGCGGAAGCCGCGCCGTTTCTCGGTGGAGCTGGTTCGAGGCCGCTCAGTACTTGCGGACGAGCGGGCCCGGCATGAAGCTCGGGGCCGGTGCCATGTCGGCGAAGACATAGCGGAGACCAACCTTGATATCGTGCGAATCGAGGCTCTTGATGCGCGCGTTGTAGGCAGTGCAGGGCACCGTGCAGACGACGGTTCCGGTGTTGACCGTGCCCATGTTCAGGTAACGGTAGGCCACTTCCGCCTTCAAGTTGGTCGAGAGGTCGTAGCCAAGACCGGCATGGACTGCCCAGGCGAGGCGGGTGGAGCTCTTGTCCGCCGCACGGCCGGTGCCGCCGGCGAACGCTGCGTAGCCGACGTCGCGAACATCGCTCGTGGTGATGGAAGCGAAACCGATACCGGCGCCGATGAACGGGGTGATGCGGTGCCAGGTGCCGAGATCGACATAGGCGTTGGCGAGGCCGACGATCGCCGAGACCTTGCCGGAAGTGACGTTGATGCCATCATCGCCTGTCGCGACCGTGCCGCGGGTGTCGAGTTCGGTCAGCTTGAATTTCGAAGCCTTCCGGTATTCGAGCGTCGCATCCGCACGGAGCCAGGAATTGAAGGCGTAGCCGGCACCGATGCCGATGAAGGCCGTGCTGCCGTGGCTCGAGGCAAGCACCTGATAGTTCGCGCCGCCGGGCACGTTCAAGATGCCGCTATCGTTATGGGAACCGACACCGATGTCGCCGCGGAGGTAAAAGCCGCCACCGGCATCGAGTGCGGGCGGGGGCGCCATCGGCATGGGCGGAGGGGCAGGCGGCGCAGTCATGTCGGCGGCAAGTGCAGTTCCGGCTGTGCCGGTTGCCAGAAGCGCCGCATACCCTGCCGCGAGAAGCGTTTTCAGGCTGCGCATGTCAAATCCCTTCATGCAGTTCAGCGGCGGTTCACGCCGCGAGAATCGAACGAAGGACAACCTGCCAGAGGGAGGTTAAGGCCGACTTAACCTTAAAAATTATCCCTAATACTTCTTCAAAAAACACGACGTCGCAGATCGCAAGCAAAGGCTCGCGCGTTCTGTCAGGCGGCCTTGGAGATTACATCGATCACATCGTCGACGATGCGTTCGACGAGATCGCGATCGTCGCCTTCGGCCATCACACGGATCACCGGTTCGGTGCCGGAGGGACGGATGACCAGGCGGCCACTTTCGCCGAGGTCGGCACGTAGTTTCTCGATCGCCGAACTGACCTTCGCGTCCTTGAGCGGCTGGCCGCCGCGCGTCTGCACGTTCTTGAGAATCTGCGGCAGCGGTTCAAAGCGATGGCAGATTTCGCTCACCGGGCGGTTCTCGCGGCGCTGTACGGCCAGAACCTGCAAGGCGGCGATCAGACCGTCACCGGTCGTCGAATAATCGGAGAGGATGATATGGCCCGATTGCTCGCCGCCGACATTGAAGCCGTGTTCGCGCATGTGCTCGAGCACGTAACGGTCGCCCACGGCGGTCCGTGCCATAGACAGGCCGAGGTTGTTGAGATGCCGCTCGAGGCCGAGATTGGACATGATGGTCGCGACGATCCCCGGCTTCGAGAGTCTTCCGTCCTGATGCCAGCTCTCGGCAATGGTTGCCATGAGCTGGTCGCCATCGACGGCTTGCCCCTTCTCGTCGACGATCATGACCCGGTCGGCATCGCCATCGAGCGCGATGCCGATATCGGCGCGCATCTCGCGCACCTTTGCCTGAAGCGCGGCGATCGCGGTCGAGCCAACATCGCGGTTGATGTTGAAGCCGTCGGGCTCGGTGCCGATCGAGATAACCTCCGCGCCGAGCTCCCAGAGAGCCTGCGGGGCGACCTTGTAGCCCGCGCCATGCGCACAATCGATGACGATACGGAGCCCGTCGAGTTCCATGTTGCGCGGCAAGGTGCGCTTGGCAAACTCGATGTAACGGGCCTGCGCGTCGTCGATGCGGCGGGCGCGGCCGATAGCGCGCGGCGGTGCGAGGCGGTTCGAGAGATCCTGCTGGAGGAGCTTTTCAATCGCGGCCTCGACCTCGTCGGAGAGCTTGTAGCCATCAGGACCGAACATCTTGATGCCGTTGTCCTCGTAGGCATTGTGCGAGGCGGAGATCATCACGCCGATGTCGCAGCGCATTGAGCGCGTCAGCATCGCCATCCCAGGGGTGGGGATCGGGCCGGTCAGCAGCACGTCCATGCCGATGGAGGTAAAGCCGGCCACCAGAGCGTATTCGATCATGTAGCCCGAGAGGCGCGTATCCTTGCCGATCAACACCCGATGGCGGTGATCGCCGCGCTTGAAGGTGAGGCCCGCCGCCTGCCCGACCTTGAGGGCGAGCTCCGGCGTGATCTTGCCGTTGGCGCGGCCGCGGATGCCGTCGGTCCCGAAATACTTGCGCCCCATGATCCACCCCCGTCCGCTGGCCGTTCCCGGCCGCCGTTTTTCAGCACAAAGGCGTGCCTCAATCCGGCACGCCTTGCAAGTTCTTGCAGGAACAGAGGTTAAATGCCCCTGAAAGGCGACCTCAGCCCTGTGGCTGAGGCTCCAGCCCGGCGTCCGGTTCCGGCGGGCGCGGCTTGCCCGCAACCGGCACAGCAGAGCCGCGCGGCGTCTGCGGCTCGTCCGGGTCCTCACGGTTGGGACGCTTGCCGTCCATCAAATCGCGGAGCTCGTCGCCGGTCAACGTCTCGAATTCGAGCAGCGCTTGGGCGATGGCCTCGAACTGTTCCTTGTTGTCGGTGATGATCTTGCGGGCGGTGTTCTCGCCGCCCTCAATCAGCTTGCGCACTTCCTCGTCGATCAGCTTGGCTGTTTCGTCCGACATGTTGGTCGATTGCGCAACGGAATGGCCGAGGAAGATCTCCTGCTGGTTCGAGGCGTAGCGGACGCGGCCGAGCTTATCGCTCATGCCCCATTCCATCACCATCGCGCGGGCGAGGGAGGTCGCCATCTGGATGTCGCCGGTCGCGCCGTTGGTGACCTTTTCCGGTCCGAACTTGAAGATCTCGGCTTCGCGGCCGCCGAACAGCATGGCGAGGCGGGCAAGCGATTTCTCGTGGTTCATGGAGTAGCGATCACCTTCCGGCAGGGTCATCACCATGCCGAGCGCGCGACCGCGCGGTATGATCGTCGCCTTGTGGATCGGGTCGATGCCCGCCATCTTCAGCGCGATGATCGCGTGGCCGGCTTCGTGATAGGCGGTGTTGCGCTTCTCGTCGTCGCTCATCGCCATCGACTTGCGCTCGGCGCCCATCATCACCTTGTCCTTCGCATCCTCGAATTCCTGATGGGTGACGAGCCGGCGATTGCGCCGCGCCGCCAGCAGCGCGGCCTCGTTGACGAGGTTCATCAGATCCGCGCCGGAGAAGCCTGGCGTACCCCTGGCAAGGGTCTTGAGGTTGACGTCCGGTGCCATCGGCACCTTGCGGGTATGGACCTTGAGGATACGCTCGCGGCCGTTGACGTCGGGCAGCGGCACGACAATCTGCCGGTCGAAACGACCGGGGCGCAGCAGCGCAGGGTCAAGAACGTCCGGGCGATTGGTCGCGGCGATGATGATGACGCCTTCGTTGGCCTCGAACCCATCCATCTCGACAAGGAGCTGGTTGAGCGTCTGTTCGCGCTCGTCGTTGCCGCCGCCGAGGCCCGCACCGCGATGGCGGCCGACGGCGTCGATCTCGTCGATGAAGATGATGCAGGGCGCGTTTTTCTTGGCCTCCGCGAACATGTCGCGGACACGGGAAGCGCCGACACCGACGAACATCTCGACGAAATCCGAACCGGAAATCGTGAAGAACGGTACATTCGCTTCACCCGCGACGGCGCGCGCGGTCAGCGTCTTGCCGGTACCCGGCGGGCCGACAAGCAGAACGCCGCGCGGAATTCGCCCGCCCAGGCGCTGGAATTTCTGCGGATCACGTAGGAACTCGACGATTTCCTGAAGATCCTCCTTCGCCTCATCAATGCCGGCGACATCCTCGAAGGTCACGCGGCCATGCGCTTCGGTCAGAAGCTTGGCCTTCGACTTGCCGAAACCCATCGCGCGGCCCGCGCCGTTCTGCATCTGGCGTGACATGAAGATCCACACGCCGAGGAAGAAGATCAGCGGTAGCCAGTTGACGATCAGCGACATGTACCAGGGGTTGTCGGCATTCGGCGAACGGAACGAGACGTTGATGTGTTTCTCGCGGATGCGCTCGATCAGCTTGGAATCCATCGGTACATAGGCCTGGAACGAGCCCGAACCGTCGTTGAACGTGCCGGAAACCTCGCTGCCCGAGAAAACCATCCGCTCGATGCGCCCCTTCTCCACCGCGTCGACGAAGGTTGAGTAGGAGATCTCTTGCCCCGAGGAACGGCCGGACGGGCTCTGGAAGACCGAGACCAGGGCCAGCACCAGCAGGAGGATGATGGCCCAGAGGGCGATATTGCGGACGTTAGGGTTCATCAGGCGCGTATCTCACCGTTCTTTTTTGGGGCGAAGGCGCAAGCCTCCATTCCCTCCATCCTACCTATTTAGGAGCGGCAGGTCGAAATGCCAAGCGAGCCGGGCGGTGAATCGAGCGGCTTCGTGAATCGGCCTCAGCGGTTGCCGCTCGCCACCCGGTCGCGGAGCGCTCGGCGGGGCGGCGCCATGCGGACTTCGATGAAGCCGCCGCCGTGAGCGATCACCGACCAGGCGAGCGACTGGCGGAAGGGCCGCTGGTCGCGGATCGCCATGCGCAGGTTCTTCAGGAGGCGTTCGAGTTTGGCGAGCGAGATCTGCACCTCGCGATCCTTCTCGGCGCCGATCGCCAGCATCGAGCGCCGCAGCATGCGCAGGGCGAGATCGAACGGCTCGGTATAGAACGGATCGGCCTTGAGGCGGATCGCGCCGCCGTCGGTCGCGCGGCGGATGATGGCGCCCTCGACCGTTCGCCGCGCAACCTGATCGAGCGCATCCTCGGTGCGACGGGCGCGGGCTGCGAGCGTGCCGAGACGTTCGGGCGTCAGGCCTTCGCTCGCGAGCATCGGAATCAGGGCGCGCATCCGCGTGCGGGTGAAGCGGTTGTTGAAATTGCTCGGATCATCCGCAAAATGCCAGTTGTGCTCCGAACAGGTGGCGACAAGGCGGCTTTTCGGCACTTCGAGAAAGGGGCGGATATGTCGTACCGCGCCGCGTTCGACGTTCGGACGCATTGCACCAAGACCGCCGATGCCGGTGCCGGCCGCCATCCGCATCAGGACGGTCTCTGCCTGATCGTCGAGGGTGTGGGCGGTGACGATGTGGCTGGCGTCGATGGTCCGGGCATGGCCGACGAGCAGGGCGTAACGGCCCTTCCGGGCAGTTTCCTGGCTGACATCGGGGCCGGGGCCCTCGGTCCAGACGAGCGTGCAGTGGGGAACCTTGAGCTCCTTGCAGAATGCGCTGACGAAGGCCGCCTCATCCTTTGATTCCGGCCTGAGCCCGTGATCGACCGTCGCGACCGCGATGGGCGGCAGGAAGGCGCGGGCCGCTACCGCGAGGCCGAGCGAGGCCATCGAATCGGGCCCACCGGAAACACAGAGCAGCATGCCGGAGCAATCGTCGTTGCCCAGCGCGCCGCGAAACAGCGCGAGCGCTTCTTCCGGCGTGAGCGGCAGGGTGTCGATCAGGGCGCTGTCGTCATCCTCGTTCACGTCGGCTCCCTTCAGCATTTCGCGCGCGCTTTCTCGCGTTCGACCGCCTGTCGGATCGCGGAAGACGCCTTCGGATACTTCCTGGTGACCTGGTCGAAAGTGCCGCAAGCCTCCTGGTTGGCTCCGAGCCCGCGAAGCGAGATGCCGAGCTTCAGCATGGCCTCGGGCGCGCGCGAGGCGCCGGAATGCTTGGTGGTGACGTTGAGGAACTGCTCCGCTGCCTCGCGATAGCGCGTGCGACGCAGGTAGCTTTCGCCGAGCCAGAACGTCGCTTCGGCGACGCGTTTGTCACGCGGGTAGGCAGTCAGAAACCGGCGGAATTCGCCTTCCGACTGCTCGAAGTCGCCGCGATCGAGCAGACCCTTGGCATAGGTAAAGCTCGATTGTGGATTGTTGGCGTCCGGAACGAGATCAGGCTGCGGCGGGCGACGCCCGGTGACATCGAGCGGAGCGCCGATATCGTTGCCCTGCACCGGTCGTCCGCCCGGCGGAAGGGCCCCGCCTGGAAGCGGCATACCCGGCGGAGTTGCGACACCGCTCGAAACCGGCGGTGTCGGGGGCGGCGTCGGCGCGCCCGGTGCTCCGAGCTGGCGCGGCGCTCCGGGGGCGGCACCGTTCGCATTCGGGTCGAAAGCATCCGACCGGCGGCCGGGGGCCGTGCGACCGTCATTTGCCGGTGCGGGAGCCGGTGCCGATGGTCGCGCCGCGCCACCGCGTCCGCCTTCGAGATCGCGGAAACGGGTGTCAGCATCGGTTTGGAAGCGCTTGAGCTGGTCCTCGGTGCGGCGAAGCTGGAACATCAGCTCTTCGACCTGTCCGTTCAGCCGGCGGTTCTCGTTCTCCAACCGGTCGAGCCGGAGCAGGATGTCCGCTGCGTCTTGCGCGTGTGTCGGCGCGGCCATGCTACCCACGAACGCGAGGCCGGCAATCAGGGCGAAAACAGAGGCGCGGAGGCGGGCGGGCAACAGGACCATTCTGATCATTCTAACGTGTAGGGCGGAGGGAGGCCAGTTCCAGGCCCCCCAATCCGCGAGGCAACCGGTCAGCCGCCGCCGTTCAGCACCGTGACGGCGCGGCGGTTCTGCGACCAGCAGGAGATGTCGTTGCAGACCGCGACCGGACGTTCCTTGCCGAACGAGGTGGTGCGGATGCGGTTGGCGCCGACGCCGCGGGCGACGAGGTAGTTCTTCGCTGCTTCCGCGCGGCGGGCGCCGAGCGCGAAGTTGTATTCGCGCGTGCCGCGTTCGTCCGCATGGCCTTCGAGGGTGAAGGAATAGCGTGGGTAGCGGCTCAGCCACTGCGCCTGCTTGTCGAGCGTCTGCTGACCCTGTCCGTTGATCTCGGACGAATCCGAATCGAAGAACACGCGGTCGCCGACATTGACGACGAAATCCTGGATCGAGCCCGGTGTCGAGGCGCCACCGGCCCCGCCGGCGCCGTCAGCGTCGGTGTTCTTGGAAGCGCAGGCGCCGAGCAGGCCGGCGACCAGAACGGCGGCGGCGATGCGCGAGACGCGCGCAGAAGCGAAAACGGGATACATCCCTGAAACTCCTTAGAATTGGCCGAGACTTCGAAAATTCGTCCTTGCCCCGGCCAACCAGATAAAGTTGTGGCGATTAACGAAAGCTTCCGTAAAGGCTAACGGAACCGCAATAGAGCGGCTCCGCATGGCGACTTTACGGCAAATGGTGAACGCTTTCTTGACGTTACACGCATTTCAGACGGGAAGAAGGCCACGCGCGGCATCGCGTTCACGCAGCCAGCGCAACACGGGGATCGCGAGGAGGACCATCCAGGCCTTACCGACGACCTGCCCGCCTAGATAGTCAAGCGAGCCGAACGCAAGGTTCAGGAATACGACCGAATCGATGACGAGCCCGACGAGGCTGCTCGCCACGGCGGCCAGCACCAGTCCGCGCTTCTGCAACGGAGTGAAGACAGCGAGGTCGGCGAGTTCCGAGAGCAGGAAAGCAGCGAGCGACGCCGTCACCAGAGCCGGCGGCGCGAAGAAGGCCGAGAGACCGGCTCCGATCGCGATCGCCAGCACGGACCAGGCGATGCCGAGCCGGCGCTGCACGAGATCTCGCAGGACAAGGGCAACGCCAACCATGAGGACTCCGCTCGGAGCGGTGAGACCCGGCGCGACCGGGATGAGACACGGGCCGTTGGGCACACAGAAGGTGCCCGCGTTCTGGATCATCCAGTTTGCCGCAGGGATGCAGGCGGCGAAGGCCGCGAGAAAGGCGAAGCCCTCGCGGCGACGAATGGAATTGTCGTGTTTCATGGAATACTCGCTTTGGCCCGTCCGGGCTTTGAGGGATCAGCCACCCTGTTTCGGATCTGTCACCGACCTCGGAACCGCGCGAAACCAGCGGCCCGCAACGCGCAGGCGGGACATTGCCCGCACCCGTAACCCCATTCATGGCGCTTGTCACGCGTGCCGGCGTAGCAGGTATGCGTTTCCTCTACGACGAGATCGATCAGTCGTGAGCCTCCCAGCGCTTCCGCGAGCGCGAAGGTCTCGGCCTTGTCGATCCACATCAGCGGGGTGTGGAGCACGAAGCGTCGTTCCATGCCGAGGTTTATCGCGACCTGAAGCGCCTTGATTGTGTCGTCGCGGCAATCGGGGTAGCCGGAGTAATCGGTCTCGCACACGCCGGTGACGATGTGCCTGAGCCCGCGCCGATAGGCGAGCGCGGCGGCGAAGGTGAGAAAGATGAGGTTGCGGCCGGGAACGAAGGTGTTCGGCAACCCTTCAGCATCCATCGCGATCTCGACGTCGCGGGTCAGCGCGGTCTGCGACATCGTGCCCAGCACGCCGAGATCGAGAACATGGTCCTCGCCGAGGCGCGCGGCCCAGTCCGGTTTGAGCCGTCCGAGCCCTGCGCGGACGTTTTCCCGGCAGGCGAGTTCGATCTGGTGGCGCTGGCCGTAATCGAAGCCGATGGTCTCGACGCGGGCGAAACGGTCGAGTGCCCAGGCGAGGCAGGTTGCCGAATCCTGCCCGCCAGAGAACAGGACGACTGCAGCTTCGTTCGCGTCCCCCATCAACGGGCCGAGATCAGCGGCGACCAGCTCGGATCGGAGGCAAAGGCCGGCGTCGGGATCGCAACATCGACCCGGCCGTTGACATCGACCATGTAGAGTTTCGGGCCACCGCCGGAATCGCGGAAGAACACGACATAGCGGCCGTTCGGCGCCCAGCTCGGGCCCTCGTTGTGGTAACCCTCGGTGAGGATGCGTTCGCCCGAACCGTCCGGCTTCATGATGCCGATGGCGAAGGAATTGGCCTTCTGCCGGGTGAAGGCGATGTAATCGCCTTTCGGCGACCATACGGGTGTGGAGTAGCGTCCGTCACCGAAGGAGATGCGCCGCGCGCCGGAGCCGTCCGCGCCCATGATGTAGATCTGCTGTCCGCCGCCTCGATCGCTCTCAAAGGCGATCTGGCTGCCATCAGGCGAATAGGAAGGTGAGGTATCGATCGCGCTGCCGTTCGTGATCCGGCGGATCTGGCCAGAGGCGGCGTCCGCGACGGCGAGATTGGTGTTGCCGCCGGCTTCGACGCTCAGAGCAAGTTGGGAACCGTTTGGCGCGAAGCGCGGTGCGAAGCTTGTGGTCTCGGCGCCGCCGATCACCGAGCGGCGTCCGGAGGCTAGATCGAGCACCTGCACGTTGGCGCGGCCGTCCTCGGTCAAGGCCATGAAGGCCACCCGGTCACCGCGCGGGCTGTAGCGCGGGGTGAGCAGCAGTTCGTTGCCGCCTGAGAGCGCACGGAAGTTCGCCCCGTCCTGATCGATGATCGCGAGGCGCTTGCGGCGCTTGTCCTTCGGGCCGGTCTCGTCGACGAAGATGATGCGGGTATCGAAGAAGCCGGCCTCGCCGGTCATGCGCTCGAATACGGCGTCCGAGGCGAGGTGCGCAAGGCGGCGCCAGTTCTGTGGGTCGATCGCGTGTTTCTGGCCGACAACCTGCTTGCCCGTGGTCGCGTCCCAGAGCCGGTATTCGACTGCAATGCGCCCGCCGTCACGGATCACGCGGCCGGTGACGATGGCCTGCGCGCCGGCGGCGGTCCAGGCTGGGAAGTTCGGAACGGCATCGAAGCCGAGAGCCTTTTCCGGGTGGCGGGCGGGGTCGATCGGTTCGAACACGCCGGAGCGTTTCAGGTTGGAACTGATGATCTCGGAAACCGTGCTCGCCTGCGCATCGCCGGTGAAGGTGACGATGGCGATCGGCATCGGCTTGAAATTGCGCGGGTTGAGATCAATGCAGAGTTCCCCGGCGCGGCAGCCGGCGGCCTGCGCGTGGACATGGCCGGCGATGAGCAGGGGCGCCATCAGCGCCGCGATCAGGCCGATCGCGAAGATCACCGGGCGGAAAAGCTGGAGGGGGCGGTTCATGGCGTCTGGCTCGCGATGTGGCGGTTTGTTTCGGACGGATTCACTGCATTCCCGGCGTTACTGCATTTCGGAGGTATCGATGTTCAGCCGGATGTTCTTCCAGTCCTCGTAGGTGGCGAGGAACCGGGCGGGTACACGATAAGGCTGGCAATTGCGGAGCGCGCGCATTGTCGCTTCCGCGAAAGGTACGAAATTGCTTTCGCCGGAGCGGTTGACCAGATTAACGCCGCCAACGATCGTGCCGCCCTGAGCCAGCGTGAAGGTCAGTTGGGGGCCAGTCTTCGGCGCAGTGCCGGAGTAGGAGATACAGCGGCTCATCTGCTCGGTGAGAATGCCGATCAGCTGCGCGCGATCCGAGGGTGATAGCTTCGCGCCGGTCGCCGTGGTTGTGCCAAGGGTCGACCGGTTGCTGATCGCCGCGCCGGTGGAGCCCGTTGAGGACGGGGTGTCGCGTGAGGCGAGCAGCTTCTGGCGGATGGCGTCGTTGAGCTTCTTCTGCTCTTCCGCCTCGCGTTTTTCCTGGTCGCGTTTGGCCTTGGCCTCAGCAGCCTTTTTCGCGGCCTCAGCCTTTTTCTTTTCCTCGGCCTTCCTGATCTCCTCCGCCTTGCGCTCGGCCTCGACTTCCGCCTTCAATGTTTCTTCGAGCTTGCGCTTTTCCTCGCGGATGCGGGCCTCTTCCTTGCGCTTCTCCTCGAGGCGCTTTTCCTCAAGCTTACGCTTGGCCTCGGCGCGGGCGGCCTCTTCGAGCTTCTTCTGCTCCTCGATCTTTTTCTCTTCCTCGCGCTTCTTGCGCAGCAGCTCGGCCTGCTCGTCGATCTTGTCGTCTTCCTCGATCTGCGCCGGCAGCTTCGGCTCCGGCGGGGCGATGCGCAGCTCGGGCGGACGCACGGGCGGGGTGGCGATCGCGACCTTCTGCTCCGGCTCGGGCTTTTCGGCCTGCGCCTCTTCCTGCTTCACCGGTGGGGTGGGGGTATCGGTCTTCGCGACGCCCTTGTCCTTGTCTTCCTTCGTTTCGGCGACCCGATCGACGCGGCGCTCTGGCACGGCCGCCTTTTCCTTGGCGTTCTTGTCGCCCTTCATCATCTCACTGAAAGCCTGATCGGAGACAACCTCGACGGGCAGGGCCTCGTTCGCCGGGGAAAAGGGCTGGGCGGAATTGAAGGCATAGACGCCGGCGACGAGCAGCAGGGCGTGCGCGCCGGCCGAGACCATGCCGCCCGGCTGCCGCCAGGAGAGAAACCGTCCGAGATGATCCCGAAGGGCGAGCGCCAAGCGTTCCGCCTCCTTCTCTACTTCTTTGCTTCGGACGGTGCGTTGACGAGCGCCGTCTTGGTGTAACCTGCGGTCTTCAGCGCCGCGAGAACCTCGGCCACGCGGCCGTAGTTCACCTGCGCCGCGCCGCGCACGTAGATGCGTTCGTCGAAGCCTTCCTTGGCGACGGCCTTGATGTCATCGGCCAGAGTTTCAAGTTTCGAGGGCTTTTCCTGCACGAAGATCGCGCCCTTGTCGTCGATGCTCACCGAGAGCGGCTTCTTGTCGATGTTGAGCTCGGCAGCGCCGGTCTTCGGCAGGTCCACCGGCACGCCGGTGGTCAGCAGCGGCGCGGCGACCATGAAGATCACCAGCAGCACCAACATCACGTCGATGAAGGGGATCATGTTGAGATCCGCCATCGGCATCGCGCGACGGGACCGGCGGCGCTTGCCGCCTCCTGCTCCACCTGCGTTCATTGCCATTGCCATGCCCACGCTCCTCAGGCCGCACCGCGATCGCGCACCTGACCGGCGCGCTCGTCGATTTGGCGGGAGAGGATGGCGGAGAACTCGTCGGCGAAGCTTTCAAGCCGCCCTTGCGTGCGGGAAACGTCCTTCACGAACTTGTTGTAGAAGATATTGGCCGGAATGGCCGCCACCAGCGCGATGGCGGTGGCGAACAGCGCTTCGGCGATGCCGGGTGCGACAACCGCGAGCGAGGTGTTCTTGGAGGCCGCGATCGAGCGGAACGTGGTCATGATGCCGAAGACCGTGCCGAACAGGCCGACATAGGGGCCTACCGAGGCGATGGTCGCGAGCACCAGAAGCTTGGATTCGATCCGCTCCACCTCGCGGGCGATCGAGACATCGAGCACCTTGTCGATGCGGGTCTGGAGCGAGGCGAAGCCGCGGCCCGAGCCCTCGAAGGCGCGGCGCCATTCGCCCATCGCCGCTACGAACAGCGCGGCAAATCCGTCCGGCGTCTTCTGCGCGAGGCTGCGGTAAAGCTCGTCGAGGCTTTGGCCCGACCAGAAGGTATCCTCGAAATCGTCCATCCGGCTTTTCATCCGCCGCAACATCAGCGATTTGTTGATGATGATTGCCCAGGACCAGATCGATGCGGCGAGAAGCCCCATCATCACCAGCTTGACGATGAAATGGGCATTCAGGAACAGCGAGATCAGCGAAAGATCGGTATGGGCGTCGGCTGTCGGCATGTCGGGTCCTTCCGCCGGTGCATGCAAAATGCCACCAGCCTCGTTCATCCAGCGGCAATGGCCCGGTTTTGCGACCAAACTGAGGCATCGCGCCGGGGGCGCACCTGATCCGACCGGATCAAACTGCCCCAATTCATCAATCGGAAATTATGGTTAATGTTTCGTATATTTCACGACTTGTGCATTGCAACAAGTTTGTCGCGCAGTTCCGACGGCAGGCGCGCGGCGCGTGCCCTGGCAAGAAAGGCGATGGTGACGTTTGCCTCGCACAGGATCTCGCGGCCCCGACGCAACACCTGGTCCATGACCAAGCTCGCGCCGGCAAGCTTGGAGATGCGCGTCTCGACCTCGACGAGATCGTCCATCCGTGCGGGGCTGCGGTAGTCGATCGTCATGTGCCGGACGACGAAGCCGAAGGGGCCACCTTCCGCCTCGAACAGTGCGCGCTGGTCGATGCCGAGTTCGCGCAGCGTCTCGGTGCGGGCGCGCTCAAAGAAATGGAGATAGCGCGCGTGATAGACGAAGCCGGAGAAATCCGTGTCCTCGTAATAGATGCGGAGGGGGAGTTGGCTCACGCGTCCTCCTCACCCCCGTCGAACAACCCGAACTGCGGCGCCTGACGTGATGGAACCGCCATCCCCAGATGCCGGAAGGCTGCGTCTGTGAGGAGGCGCCCGCGCGGGGTGCGCTGAAGGAAGCCCTGCTGGAGCAGATAGGGCTCGATAATGTCCTCGATGGCGTCTCGCGGCTCCGAAAGGGCGGCGGCCATTGTCTCGATGCCCACAGGGCCGCCCATGAATTTCTCGGCAATGGTGAAGAGGTAGCGCCGGTCCATCAGATCAAGGCCGATGGAATCGACATCGAGCATGGTCAGCGCCTTGTCGGCGATGGCGCGCGTGATGGTCGGTGCGCCCTCGACGATGGCGACGTCGCGCACGCGCCGGAGGAGGCGACCGGCGATGCGCGGGGTGCCGCGGGCGCGTCGGGCGATTTCGTTGGCGCCGTCCGTGCTCATGCCGATGCCGAGCACGCGTGCACCGCGCGTGACGATCAGCTCGAGTTCCTCCACCGTGTAGAAATTCAGCCGCACGGGAATCCCGAAGCGGTCGCGCAAAGGCGTCGTCAGCAGCCCGGCGCGGGTGGTCGCGCCGACGAGGGTGAATTTCGGCAGATCGATCTTCACCGAGCGCGCGGCTGGCCCCTCGCCGATGATGAGATCGAGCTGGTAATCCTCCATCGCGGGGTAGAGAATTTCCTCGACAGCCGGGTTGAGGCGGTGGATCTCGTCAATGAACAGCACGTCGCGCTCGTCGAGGTTGGTCAGTTGGGCGGCAAGATCGCCCGCTTTGGCGATCACCGGCCCCGAGGTCGAGCGGAAGTTGACGCCGAGCTCGCGGGCCACGATCTGCGCGAGCGTCGTCTTGCCGAGGCCCGGCGGGCCAACGAATAGCACATGGTCGAGCGCCTCGCCGCGCGTCTTCGCGGCCTGGATGAAGACCTTGAGGTTCTCCTGCGCCTGGCGCTGGCCAATGAACTCGCCGAGCGCGAGCGGACGGATCGATTGATCGAAATCGTCGCCACGCTTTTCGGGGTTCAAAAGGCCGGGGCGGCTCAAAGATCGATCTCCAGTTCGATGGCGTCACGTACGGGAATGCCGTCCACGCCGATTTCCGGCAGATTGCGCGCCACGGTGCGATAGATCATCACGGCGCCCGGATAAAGCGCCGCAATGCGAAAACCCAGCTTCTGAAAATAGCGCAAGGCGGGTGTGTTGTCGTTGGTCGTCAGTACCCGCAGCACCCGTGCACCTTTTTGCCGGCCGATTTCCGCCACGTGGTCGAGCAACGCCCGCCCTACACCGCGGATATCGGAGAAATTGTCGATCGTCAGGGCGAGTATGGTGGTTTTCTGCATGGCATGGGTGGCGAGGCCCAGCACCTCGCCCTGCCCGTTCCGCGCGACCAGGGCTTCGTACTCGTCGATCTTCCAGGTGCGCCCGAACATCATCAGATCGTCACCCCACCGGCGGGCGAGAAGTGCCTTGATGAGACCGGTGTCGGCCAGCGGTTCGATCCTGAATGGGGATTTGCTCACATCTGCCCCTTTGTCGCGCGCTGATTCTGTGCGGTTGGCGGTGATAGGGACGTATTCGGTGCCCGAATTCAACCCTTTCGTCGGCATTTCATCTGGAAATGCAATTGGTGAGCGCGTTTTGGATTTCACGCCCGCGATGGTTGTTTTGCCGATTGCAAAACCTCCGCTAGATCAGGCATTCCAGTTCCAGAGCGTCGTGGATCGGCAGGCCGAGGTGGCCATGCGTGATCATGCCGGGCATGACCGGACGATAGGCGTCGACCGCGCCGACGTAGAGCGTGGCGAAGCGGAAGCCGTTCTTCTGGTAGAAAACCAGCGCAGGCATGTTGTCATTCGTCACCATCGATCGGATCGACTTTGCCCCGATCCGTCGTGCCAGAGCCTTGATCTCGCCGAGCATGAGGGTTGCGAAGCGGTTGCCCTCCTTCAGGGCATGGAGCGCGCAGAGCACGACTGTCCGGTCCCGCAGTTTCCAGCTCGCGAAGGCAAGGAGATCGCCCGCGGCGTTGAAAAGGCCGTGGGCTTCAATATCGGCAACATCATAAGTATGCATGCCGACCAGCATGCGCGACGAACCCCAATGATGCGTCATGAACTCGGCAATGGCCCGCTTGTCCTCCACCGCCCGAAAAACAATCCCCTCCGGCAGGGTGCTGGCTTCCGTCACTTCGCAAGCTCCTTGAGGCCCTGGCGGATGAGCGCGCCGGTCTCGGCGTTCTCCCCGAGCGCCTTCGAGGCGGCCGCCACGGCGGCGGCGGCCTGCGGCTGGCCGTATCCGAGATTGACGAGCGCGGAGACCGCATCGCGCAACGGGCCGGCGGCGCGCATCTCCTCGACATCGCCCGCGAGCTTCACGACCGCGGGATCGATGCTGCCGAAAGCCGGCGCCTTGTCCTTCAGCTCGACACAGATGCGCTCGGCCAGTTTTGGGCCGACACCTGGCGAGCGCGCGATCGAGGCCTTGTCTTTCATGGCGATGGCAGACGCGAGTTCGGCCGGGCGCAGCGTGGAAAGGATCGCGAGTGCGACCTTCTGGCCTACGCCCTGCACATCGAGCAGGATGTTGAACCAGTCTTTCTCGATGGCGCTGGCGAAGCCAAACAGCCGGATCATGTCCTCGCGGACGATGGTCTCGATGAAGAGAGTCGCGGCCTCGCCCGGTTGGGGCAGCGATTGCAACGTGCGCGACGAACAATGCACGAGATAGCCGACGCCATGCACATCGAGGATCACGCTGTCCACGTCGTAGCTGTCGATCACCCCCCTGAGCTTGCCGATCATATCAGTTTCCGCACCGTTGGAGCGGCGCGCTCCTGTCCCCGTTAGCCCAGAGGATGCGCATGGAAGTGCCACGCATCTCGATCGCGAATTTCTGTGGCCCCGGCTTGCCCTCTTCGCCTTCACAGCGCTTTGCAGCGACGTTCCAGGCGGCAGCATCTCCTCCACCGGCCCCGCGTGCGGTGAATGTAAGACCGGTGCAGGAAAAGACCGGGAGGTCGAGTCGGTCCCCCTTCAGCGTGAGGAAAATATCGTTTGCCGCGCAGGCCTCGCGATGCAGGGCGTAGCGACCACCGGGAGGGCGCGCATCCGCTGTCGCAACAAGGGCGGGGAGCACGGTGGCGAGCAGCGGAAGCGCTGCGCGCATTACAAATCGGGTCAAGGCCGTGATGCTGTTCATCTCACTCTTCTGTTGTGTGCATGGCAGATGGCGATGGCGAGCGCATCCGCCATGTCGTCGGTGCGGAATTCCGCCTTGGGCAGAAGCACCTTCACCATCATGCGGATCTGCGCCTTCTCGGCGTGGCCCGCGCCGACGACGCTCTTCTTCACCTGATTGGGGGCGTATTCCGCGACCCTGAGTCCGGCCTGCGCGGGCACCAGCATCGCCACGCCGCGCGCCGCGCCGAGTTTGAGGGTCGAGCGCGGATCCTTGTTGAGGAAGGTTTCCTCGACCGCGGCTTCCTGCGGCACATGATCGGCGATGACAGTGCGCAACCCCTCGTGGATCGCGGCGAGGCGGTCGGCGAGGTCGGCGCTCGGTGTCGGCTCGACCGCTCCGCAGGCGACGAAGCCGAGGCGGGTGCCCTCGACCTCGATGATCCCCCAACCTGTATGCCGGAGGCCCGGATCGATGCCGATGATTCGCGTTACGGATGCCATGCCCTCACGTTATGCACGGAGAAGGCATTGCGGAAACCGCCTCTGGCGTGTTTTCAACGGCTCAAGCCGTGAGCTTCGCCATCACCTCATCGGAAACCTCGAAGTTCGAGAAGACGTTCTGCACGTCATCGTCATTGTCGAGGTTGTCGATGAGCTTCATCACCGAGGTCGCACGGTCGAGATCGAGCTCGACGTTGTTCTGCGGCTTCCAGATGCCCTTCGCCGAGGCGGGCGCTCCGAGCGCGCCTTCGAGCGCCTTCGAGACCTCGGACAGATCCTCGAAGGCGCAATAGATGGTGTGCCCGTTCTCGTCCGAGACGACATCGTCGGCGCCGGCCTCGATCGCCGCTTCCATGACCGTGTCGGCATCGCCGGCTTCGGTTGGGTAGGTCACTTCGCCGACGCGATCGAACATGAAAGTGGCGGAACCCGTGGCGCCAAGTTCGCCGCCCGCCTTGGTGAAGTAGGAACGCACGGCGGCGGAGGTGCGGTTGCGGTTGTCGGTGAGTGCTTCAACGATCAGCATCACGCCGCCGGGGCCGCGGCCCTCGTAGCGCACTTCCTCGTAGTTCTCGCTGTCGCCGCCGGCGGCCTTCTTGATCGCACGCTCGATGTTGTCCTTCGGCATGTTCTCGGCGCGCGCGGCGATCACGGCCATGCGCAGGCGCGGGTTCATGTTCGGGTCCGGCATGCCCATCTTGGCGGCGACGGTGATCTCACGCGCGAGCTTCGAGAACAGCTTGGAGCGCACGGCATCCTGCTTGCCCTTGCGGTGCATGATGTTCTTGAATTGCGAATGACCGGCCATGAGGGCGTCCTTGCTCTTGAAGGGACGGGAAACTGTGGCCCGCTAAACCAAATGCGCGGGCAAAAATCAAGAAAGCGGATTTAGGGCCTTCCGCGGCTTTCGCGCGCCTTCCGCTCTTCCCGGCGCAGATAGCGGCAGGTCGGGTTGTTGCCAGGCGGGTGGCAGCGCGCGATCCGCGCTTCGGCGAGACATTCCTCGATGAAGCGTTCCCGCTCGCTTGTGGCCTTCCGGCCGGCCCGATCCATTCCCGCCCACTGGGCTTCGCAATCGCGGCGTTGGGAAGCAAGGCGGCTTTCCTCGCGGCGGCGCCAGAGGTCCGGCGATTCCACGGCGCGATCGGTCTGGGCGGCGACGGGAAGGGATGCCATTGCCATGAGGGCCAATGCCGGGATCCGAGCGCGCAGGTCGATCATTCCCAACCCTTCGGGCGGCTCTCTTCCAGCATCGGCCCGAGACGCATGGCCCAGCAATTCGTCGCAAGGCCGGTGCGGTCGTCGGTTTCGACCGCGAAGCCGCAGAGCGTTGCCTCGCCCTCGGCGCTCTCGAAACGGCCGGAGGGCGTTGAGTGCATCAGGCGGTGCATCGGCGCTTCCTTCTGGCAGCCGAGGATGGAATCATAGTCGCCGCACATGCCGGCGTCGGTGAGATAGGCGGTGCCACCGGCGAGGATGTGGTGATCCGCCGTCGGGACATGGGTGTGGGTGCCGACGACAATGGAGGCGCGACCATCGACGAACTGTGCCATCGCCTGCTTTTCGCTGGTCGCCTCGGCATGCATGTCGATCAGCATCGCATCGCAACCGTGACCGAGCGGACAGGCCGCGATCTGCCGTTCGATCTCGACGAAGGGATCGTCGGAGAGCTGCATGAAGACGCGGCCGATGAGGTTCACGACGAGCACGCGCGCGCCGTTGCGAACCTCGACGAGCGCTGCGCCCCGGCCCGGTGTTCCGGCTGAGAAATTCGCCGGCCGGATCAGCCGGTGCTCACGCTCGATGAAAACGAGTGCCTCGCGCTGGTCCCAGGCATGGTTGCCGAGCGTGACGACATCGGCGCCCGCGTCGAGGATCTCGTTACAGATCGCCTCGGTGATGCCGATGGTGCCGGCGGAATTCTCGCCGTTGACCACCACGCAATCGAGGTTCCACTTCTGCCTCAGGCCGGGCAGCCGTTCCGCGACGGCACGGCGACCGGGTTTGCCGACGACATCGCCGAGAAAGAGAATACGCATGAAGTCCCGGCCCTGCTGAAAAGAGGAAAGTGCGGAGCCACGATGACCGGTGGAGTGTCGATCCCGGGAACCTACATAAGTAGGTGGGCGCCGTGTACCCGGACCCACGGGTCCGGATAAGAACAGCTCCCTAAGGATCGTTAAGGCCCCGGGGAATACGTATAACCTGCCGCATCCCGCAGCCCCGCATCGCTAATGTAGGAGTTTTGGCGCGGAAAGAGAAGGGGTCAGTTCTCGTCCGGCACATGGCTGAGGCTGCGGGTGATGCGTTCGATGCGCTGGGTCAACCCGTCGATAGCCGCCGCAATGGCAGCGTCGCGCTGATTGACGCCTTCTGCCGCCTCGCTGCGCGCCGTGCGATCATGCTGCGCCGCCTCCTGGAGCGCCTCGTTGCGGCGCTTTTCCTCGAAATATTCGTCGCAAACCATCAGCGCAGCCATAACGGTGAGGCGGAGATCGCCGATTTCGCCGAAACTTTCCCGCATGGTCTTCACGCGCTGGTCGACGTGGGCGGCGAGCATTTCGAGATGCGCCTCCTGTCCGTCTTCGCAAGCCATGCGGAACTGCTTGCCGTCGATGGTCACACTCAACTGGGCCATCGACTATCCTTCCGCCATGCCCTGCCGGATCGCGGCGATGGCGCGGTCGATCCGCGGGCCAAGTTCGCTCAGGCCCGAATCCGATTCGATCCGCGCGGCCTTTTCCTCATCCAGCAAGCGGGCGAGCTGGTGACGATCCTCGCGCATAAGGTTGAGTTCGGCCTCAAGGGTTGCGCGGGCTCGGTCGCCGTCGGCATGGCGCAGGGCGGCCGCGTCGAGCCGATCGAGCGCTGCACCGAGGCGAGCCAGCGAATCCTTGATGATCTCGCTCAAATCCGTTCCCTGCTGCTGATTGCACGCGGACTAACCATCGAAAGGCGAGCAAATCAAGCGTCTGAAGGCCCGAACTTTCGCAATAGGGCATTGCCAGGTCAACAGGCCGGAGCGCATGATTTTGGATCGCCATGCGATCGTCGTTCCACAAATTGCTAAGCGAAACTCGACGCCGATCGTGGTTATAGAATGGCCAACCCTGGATTTCGTTTGGGAGGACGCGATGGGAACGAGCCGGTATCACGATATCTACGCAAGCTGGATGAGGGATCCTCAGGGGTTCTGGGGCGAACAGGCGGGTGCGCTCGACTGGATCGTGCCGCCGAAAACGACGTTTGATGCCAAGGCCGGTGTCTACGGCCGCTGGTTCCCGGACGGGATCTGCAACACGACGATGAACTGCCTCGACCGCCATGTCCGCGACGGGCGCGGCGACCAGCCGGCTGTGATCTACGATTCCCCGCTGGCGGACGCCAAACGCGTGTTGACCTACGCGGAACTGCTGCGCGAGGTCGAGATGCTCGGCCATGCGCTCAAGCGCTTCAATGTCGCAAAGGGCGACCGGGTCATCATCTACATGCCGATGATTCCCGAGGCCATCGTGGCGATGCTGGCCTGCGCGCGAATCGGCGCGATTCATTCGGTGGTGTTTGGCGGGTTTGCCGCCCACGAACTCGCGACCCGCATCGACGATGCGCAGCCGAAGATGATCCTCGCTGCCTCCTGCGGCATCGAGCCGGGCCGCGTGGTGCACTACAAGCCTCTGCTCGACCGTGCGATCGAGGAGGCGAAGCACAAGCCGTCGAACTGCCTGATCTTCCAGCGCCCGCAGGAAACCGCCGGCCTCGTCGATGGCCGGGATTATGACTGGGCCAAAACTTGCGAGGGGCTCAAGGCCGAGGGCATCGGCCCGCTCGCGCCGGAACCGATGCAGGCGACCGATCCGCTCTATATTCTCTATACCTCCGGAACCACGGGCAAGCCGAAGGGGGTCGTGCGCGACAACGGCGGGCACATGGTCGCGCTCGATTGGACGATGGGCGCGATCTACAACATCAATCCGGGCGATGTTTACTGGGCGGCCTCCGACGTCGGCTGGGTCGTTGGGCATTCCTACATCGTCTATGCGCCGTTGCTGCGCGGAGCGACCACGGTCGTCTACGAGGGCAAGCCGGTCGGCACGCCCGATCCCGGCGCTTTCTGGCGCATGATCTCGGAATACAAGATCAAGGTGCTGTTCACCGCGCCGACGGCCTTCCGTGCCATCAAGAAGGAAGATCCGAAGGCGGAATACCTCAAGAAATATGACCTGGCCGGCTTCAAGGCGCTGTTCCTTGCCGGCGAGCGCGCGGACCCCGACACCGTGAAATGGGCCGAGGATATCCTCAAGGTTCCGGTCATCGATCATTGGTGGCAGACGGAGACCGGTTGGGCGATCGCCGGCAATCCGCTCGGGCTAGGGATGCTGCCGGTGAAATACGGTTCGCCGACCGTGCCGATGCCGGGCCATGAAATCCATATTCTCGACGAAACCGGCAAGGAGGTCGAGGCTGGCAAGATGGGCACCATCGCCATCAAGCTGCCGCTGCCGCCGGGTTGCCTGCCGACGCTGTGGAACGCCGAGGATCGGTTCCGTTCAAGCTACCTCAACGAATTCCACGGTTATTACTCGACCTCGGACGCGGGCTATCGCGACGAGGACGGTTACCTCTTCATCATGGGCCGCACGGACGACATCATCAACGTTGCCGGTCACCGGCTCTCGACGGGCGGCATGGAAGAGGTCCTCTCCTCGCATCCGAGCGTCGCGGAATGCGCCGTGATTGGCGCGAAGGACAGCCTGAAGGGCGAGGTCCCGCTCGGCTTCGTCGTGCTCAAGAGCGGCGTCAACACGGCCCATGCCGATATTGCGAAGGATTGCGTCCGCTTGGTGCGCGACCAGATCGGCCCGGTGGCGGCCTTCAAGCACACGCTGGTCGTCAACCGGTTGCCGAAGACCCGTTCGGGCAAGATCCTGCGCGGCACCATGAAGAAGATCGCTGACGGCGATGCCTGGACCATGCCGGCCACGATCGACGATCCGGCGATCCTCGACGAAATCGCCAAGGCGCTCGGCGAGGCCAATCTGAAGGGATGAGAGGTCAGGCGGCGGCGTTCTCCAGCACGTCGTCGCCGCCGCCCGGAATGAGGAATTCGGCACTGGTCGATCCCGGCTGGATCGACTTGTCTTCCGGCTCGTCGCCGAAATCGTATTTCGTCTCCTTCGGATCAGCCCAGGGGTTGAAAATCTCGATATTGAAGGGCGCGAAATAGCCGATGTTCTGGGTCATCACGGTGAGGTCGTGGCGTTTGGCTGTCGCGGCGACGAGGCTGTCGTGGTAGGGTAGTTTCAGCCGGCGACGGGCGGCCGAACTCATGATCTGCCCCCAGATGATGCCGGTCTCGTAGTCGATCCCGTGCAGGTTCTGGCCGAGCTTGCGGCGGATATCCTGCATCCAGCTGCGCACGCGGCGCTGCTTGAATTCCTGCGGCAACTGGTGAACCCCGCCTTCCATGATCGCGAAGGTGACCGCGCTCATATGGATGTCTTCCATCCAGAGGTCGTCGACGGCGCGGCGGACGCGCCAGAACGGGCGCGGGAGGTGGAGCTCCCGCAAGACACAGGTATCAATCAGGAAAGGCACGGAAGGGGCTCCCTTTGCAACGCAGGGGAGCATCATCCATAAATACTACTTTTTCGTGTATTCCTGCCTCCACTCAACCGGAAGCTGGTCTCATTCCTGCTCGTCGAGCGGCTTCAGGTCCTTGAGCTTGGCGAAGACATGCTCGGCGTCGAGCTCGACCTTCTTCTTCGGCGCCTCCGCCGCGGTTGTCACCTCGGCCGGGATCAGCGTCGCGCCAACATCCGGTGCCGCGGCAGCCGGGCGATCCTTCGCGGCGCGGCTGACTTCCAGATCGAGATCGATCTGCGAGCAGAGTCCGAGCGTGACAGGATCGAGCGGCTGGAGATTGCCCGAGTTCCAGTGCGTGCGCTCGCGGACCGACTGGATGGTCGATTTTGTGGTGCCGACGAGGCGGATGATCTGCGCATCCTTGAGCTCCGGGTGGTTCTTGATGAGCCACTGGATTGCGTTTGGGCGGTCCTGCCGCTTGGAAACGGGCGTGTAGCGCGGGCCCTTGGTGCGCTTCAGGTCCGGCAGGCGGACCTTCGGCTCTAGGAGCTTGAGGCGGTAGTCGGGGTTTGCCTCGGCGCGTTCCAGTTCGTCGCGCGTGAGCTGCCCGGCCTGCACCGGATCGAGGCCCTTCATGCCGGCCGCGACGTCACCGTCGGCGATGCCCTTCACCTCCAGCGGGTGAAGATTGCAGAAGGCGGCGATCTGATCGAAGGTCAATGCGGTGTTCTCCACCAGCCAGACAGCGGTCGCCTTGGGCATAAGCAGCGTTGCCATCGATCTCTTCTCCTCGGGTCTTGTCGTTGTCCGGGCGGGCCGGTTCAGGGGTCTTCGGATACGTCTCTCCGTTCGCGCCGCCTTCCCCGGGCGGCCCGCAACGAGAAAGACTCGATGCCAATTTGGGAATGCGCCCTTATACTGTCCGCAATTGGCTCATGCAACCGTACATGTCGCATCAAATCGGGAGAGCGGAATGTTCGACGAGGAAACGGCGCCCCGGAAGAAATCGACCCACGAGATCGGTCAGGATCTGGCGCCGCTCTCGCTCGCGGAAATCGATGCGCGGATCGAGCTTCTCAAAGCCGAGATCGAACGCCTCACCCAGGTGCGAGGCGAGAAATTGAAAACACAGGCGGCCGCCGATGCGCTGTTCCGCCTTTAGCGCCTGCCAAGCAGGAACGATGAATCGTTCCCCAAATCATAGGGTTAGCGAAAGACCCGTAGTATTTGATGAAAATTCTCTCAAATTAACAGTTCGTTAAACCCTTCAGGGTAAATTCGCTCATGTTCCGGTTCGCCGGATCCCGAGTGGCTCCTGCTACTCTGTTTGACGCCTCCCTGTTGGACTTTATTCAGGATCGCTTCGGCGGTCCTTTTTTTGTCCTGACGCGTTAACCATGATCCGAGCGCCTTTATCTCGACATGAGCGTTTGGTGTTAGTCTTGCAGCAACGCTTCCCATCAGCCGCAATGTCTCGTTGCGGCACACCGGATGACGGAGGCGAACCATGCAGGACAAGACGCGCGACACCTCGATGACAGGAATTGGCAAACCCGGCGCGAGCGATCCGGTAGCGGCTGTCTCGTTCACCGAGCGCATGCTGGCTTCCGAAGGTTTCATGGCGCTGTTCCGCGAGGGCATGAGCCTCGTCGAGGCGACGGCAGCCTATCTCGACGGCGACGGCCGCAACGATTCCAAGGTGCTCGACCGAACCATCGGCCTCGCCTATGCGAGCGAGAGCATGCGCCTGACGACGCGCCTGATGCAGCTCACCTCCTGGCTGCTGCTCCAGCGTGCGGTCAACGAGGGTGAACTCACCCGCGCGGATGCCGAACGCGAACACAGCCGTGTGGTGCTGGCGATGCAGGATTCCAACATGGCGGCAGATGTTTACGGCCAGCTGCCGGAGCGCCTGCGCGATCTCATCGCCCGCTCGCAATCGCTTCAAGCCCGCATCTGTCGTATCGACGACGAGCTCAAGGGCAAGGCGCCGCTTACGCAGCCGGCCAACCCGATCGCCGGGCAGCTTGATCGTCTGGCGGCTGCGTTCTCCGGTAAGTAACCGCCAAGGCCGCTGCCTGAAATACGAAAGGCCCGCCGGAAGGCGGGCCTTTTTTTATGATGTTGCGCGCTTTTGCCGGGTGCGGCTCCGCGCCGCCCTGTCTCACTTCTTGCCGAAGGAGAAGCCCGCGTACTTGTTGTTGAATTTCGAGACACGGCCGCCACGATCCATCAGCGTCTGCGTGCCGCCGGTCCAGGCCGGATGGGTCTTCGGGTCGATATCGAGGTTGAGCTGATCATCCGCCTTGCCGTAGGTCGAGCGGGTGATGAACTCCGTGCCATCGGTCATGACGACCTTGATGAAGTGGTAGTCGGGATGGATATCCGCCTTCATGGTGGAAGCCTTTCGTGCGCAAAAAAACCGTCTCGTCAGCCGCGTTCGGGGCCGTCAAGACGCCAGAACCCTGTTCGTGAGAGCGCCCCTATACATGAGAGTGCTTGACGGGACAAGCGCCCAGCGTCCAAACGACATATGCGACTTTTGCAATCCGAGCGGGGTGATGGCCCCTCGCATTTCACGAGGACGGAATGAGTTCCGAGACGACGCAGAAACCGACAGCTCGACGCTTCCGGCCCGATCTCTCGTCCCTGCGGGTGCTGGTGCCTTTCGCGAGGGCCGAGCGGTTCCGGATCCTGATCGCGCTCGTCGCACTGATGGTTGCCGCCGGGCTCACGCTCGCGGTCCCGCTTGCCGTGCGCCGCATGGTGGATTTTGGCTTTTCCGGTGAGAACCGCGGCATCGTCGATGCCTATTTCGGCATGATCGTCGTGCTGACCGGCGGCCTCGCGGTCGCGGCGGGCGTCCGTTATTTCTACGTCATGACCGTGGGCGAACGGGTCGTTGCTCGCATCCGTCAGGCGGTGTTCGAACGCGTGATGAGCCTCGATGGCGCGTTTTTCGATTCCGCCCGCTCCGGCGAGATCGTCTCGCGGTTGACGGCGGATACGACCGAACTCAAATCCACCTTCGGCGCCAGCGCCTCGGTCGCCCTGCGTAACGCGATCACATTGATTGGTGCGGTGGCCATGATGATCGTCACCTCGCCCAAGCTCTCGGTGCTGGTGCTGTTCGCGATTCCGCTAATCGTTCTGCCGCTGGTTGCCGCGGGGCGCGGCGTCCGCAAGCGCGGTCAGAACGCGCAGGACACGCTGGCGAATGCCGCTTCCTTTGCCACCGAGCGGATCGGGGCGGTGCGTGTGGTGCAGGGATTCGCCGGTGAAAAGGCCGCCGTTTTGCGCTTCGCGGATGCCGTGGAAAGCGCCTATCAGGCCGCGCGAGCCGCGACCAAGGCGCGGGCCTTCCTCACCACCATCATCATTTTCATCGCCTTCGCTTCGATCACTTTCGTGCTGTGGACCGGCGCGAAAGCCGTGATCGCCGGCGAGATGACGGCAGGCAGGTTGTCGCAGTTCGTGCTCTACGCGGTGTTCGCGGCGAGCTCGCTGGGGCAACTTTCGGAGGTGTTCGGCCAGCTCAATCAGGCAGCGGGCGCGGCACAACGCCTCGCTGACCTCCTTGCGACGAAGCCTCTGGTCGAGGAACCCACCCAGCCGGTGAGGCCGTCCATGCCCCCGCGCGGCGAGATCGTGTTCGAGGATGTCACCTTCGCCTATCCCGGCGCGCCAGACCGACGTGTTCTAGGGCCGATCAGCTTGGCGGTGAAATCGGGTGAGCGGGTGGCCGTCGTCGGACCATCCGGCGCCGGCAAGACCAGCCTGTTCCAGTTGCTGCTGCGGTTTTACGATCCCAGCGCCGGCGTCATCCGCATCGACGGCACGCCGACAAATGCAATGACCCTCGCGGACTTGCGCGCCAACATCGCCATTGTGCCGCAGGACGCTGCGATCTTCGCCGGTACCATTGCCGAGAATATCCGCATCGCCCGGCCGGATGCGAGCGACGACGCCGTGCGGGCTGCGGCGGAGCAGGCAGCGGTGACGCGGTTCGCCGATCGCCTTGCGCAAGGGCTTGCGACGGAGGTCGGCGAGCGTGGTGTGACGCTCTCTGGTGGCGAGCGTCAGCGCATCGCCATCGCGCGGGCGATCTTGCGCGATGCGCCGATCCTGCTCCTGGATGAGGCCACCTCGGCGCTCGATGCGGAGAACGAGCGCGCTGTGCAGGAAGCGCTCGATATGGCGATGCAGGGGCGGACAGCGCTCGTCATCGCGCATCGTCTCGCGACGATCCGCAACGCAGACCGCATCCTCGTGCTCGATCACGGCAAGATCGTCGAGGAAGGGACCCACGAGCGTCTCGCGGTGACGGGCGGGCTTTATGCGCGTCTCGCGACGCTGCAGTTCGGAACTGGTTGATCGCTAGCGTTCGGTCAGCTTGAGCTCGAGACGGCGGTTGCGGGAGAGCGCCTCCGGTGTGTCCCCGAATTCGAGCGGTGCGAATTCACCGAAGCCGGCCGCGACGAGGCGCTGGGGCGAGACGCCCTTCGAGATCAGGTAACGCACCACCGCGATCGCGCGCGCCGAGGAGAGGTCCCAATTATCCCTGAATTTTCCCGCGCCGGAGAGCGGTCGTTTGTCGGTGTGTCCGTCGATGCGCGCGACCCAGGTGATGTCCGGTGGGATGGTGCGCTCGAGTTCGACCAGTGCCGAGGCGAGCTTGTCGAGTTCGTCCTTGCCCGCGTTTTCAAGCTCGTCCGCGCCGGAACCGAAGAAGATTTCCGACTGGAACACGAACCGGTCGCCGACGATGCGGATATCGGGCCGCGATGAGAGCACCGTCCGCAGCCGGCCGAAGAAGTCGGAACGATACTTCGTGAGTTCCTGCACACGCTGGGCGAGCGCGACGTTGAGGCGGCTGCCGAGATCGGTGATGCGCACCTGCGCGTCCTTCTCGCGCGTCTCGGCGCCGGCGAGCGCATTTTCCAGCGCCTGCAACTGCTGACGCATGGCGCGGATCTGCTGGTTGAGCAGTTCGACCTCGCGCAAGGCGCGCGCTGCGGCATCCTTTTCCTCGTCGGCGCGGCGGGCGAGGGCGTCGAGCCGGGTCTGATCGGTCTGCGAACCTGCCAGCAGGCTCTGAAGCCGTTCGCGTTCGGCCTTCTCGGTCGCCAGCGTCGCGGTGAGCGAGGTGATGCGCGCTTCGGCGCTTTCCTTCGCGCTCTTCTCGAGCGCCAGAAGATCGGTCAACGCAGCGATGCGCTGGTTCAGTTGTTGAAGGAAATCGTCCTTGCCGGCGATTTCGCGGCTGATGAAAAACTGCCCGAGCATAAAGACGGCAAGAAGGAAGATGAAGACCAGCAGCAGGGTCGACAGGGCATCGACAAAGCCCGGCCAGTAGTCGATTCCCCTGTCCCGATTGCGCGTGCGGCCAAGAGCCATTTCAGACGCCCCGTTCCATCATTCGCCTTTGCGTTCCTCGGGCGGAGCGGGAGGTGGCATGTCCCGCGCAAGGCGTTCGAGCAGGCGCTTCACGTCAGCCTGCTGTGCCGACTGCGCCTCGACCCAGGAGCGGATCATCTGCTGCTCGTTGCGCATATGCTGCACCATCGCCTGAATACCTTCCGCGAGCTGGGCGATCGACTGGCTGGCGTTGCGTCCGGCACCCGCATCGTTCACCGCGCGCGAAATGCCATCGAGCGCCTGCCGGAGATCCGCTGGAGCACCGGCAGGAATCGGCTCGTCGTCGACGCGGCTCGAGAGCCATTCCTCGACCTCGTAGAAAAAACGGCTCTGTGCTTGTCCAGCCTGAAGATCGAGGAAGCCGAGGGTCAGCGACCCGGCAAGGCCGAACAGCGAGGACGAGAACGCGATGCCCATACCGCCGAGCGGAGCGGCGAGCGAGCGCTTCAACTCGTCGAACAGCGCGGTATTCTCGCCGCCGGAGGGTAGTTTCTCGATTACGGTTCCGATCGAGCTCACGGTTTCGATAAGCCCCCAGAACGTGCCGAGCAGGCCGAGGAAGACCAGAAGGCCGGTCAGGTAGCGCGCAATCTCGCGGCTCTCATCCAGCCGGCCGCCGATCGAATCCAGCACCGAACGCAGCGTGAGGGTGGAAATGTTGTTGCGCCCGATGCGATCCCCCAGCAGCGCCGACATCGGCGCGAGAAGGATCGGCTCGACGACGGGCTTGGTTTCGTCCGGCGTGATGAGCGAATTGACCCAGCGAATCTCGCGGAAAAGCCGACCGACCTGCGCGAAGGCGAAGACGATGCCGAGAGCGAGCACCAGCAGGATGAGGCCGTTGAGCGCGGGATTGGCCCAGAATGCGACGATGATCTGCTTCTGGATCACCAGCAGGATCAGACCCGCCAGAACCAGGAAAACGATCATCCGGAACAGGAAAAGCCCCGGCGATGTCAGTTTCCGGCGTGTCGTCGCGCTCGACATTCCCGCTCCTTTTCCCGTTTCGGCGCTAATCAAGACCGTTCGGGCGGGAATGGCAACAGCTTTGGATCAATCAAGCAGCGGAAATGGCCTTGAGCAATGCCGCGTGGGCAACCTCATTGCCGGCAATGATACCGCGTGTCTCGAAGATCCGGTCTGAACCATCGGCCGCGGTTACGAAGCCGCCTGCCTCACGGATCAGCAGGATACCGGCTGCCAAATCCCACGGCGAAAGGTTGCGTTCCCAGAAGCCTTCGAGGCGGCCAGAGGCGACATAGGCGAGGTCGAGCGCCGCAGCACCCATCCGGCGCACGCCCGAACAGCGCGGCATGATCCCGGCCAGCTCGCGGATGAACTGCCCGTGGTCGCCGCGTCCGGCATGGGGGATGCCGCAGCCGATCACGGCATCGGCAAAATCGGTGCGTGGCGAGACGCGCAGGCGGTAATTGTCCCGCGGGTCCGGGCCGACCGCGAAGGCGCCATGGCCCTTCTCGGCGACGTACATCTCCTCGGTGGCCGGATTGTAGACGAGGCCGGCGACGATCTCGTCTTCACGCTCAAGGCCGATCGAGATCGCGAACTGGGCGATATTGTGCAGGAAATTCGTCGTGCCATCGAGCGGGTCGATGATGAAACGATGCGACTTGTCCGTGCCCTCGAAGGTGCCTTCTTCCTCCATCAGGAAGCCATAGCCCGGCCGGGCCTTGGAAAGTTCCTGAAACAGGATGCGCTCCGCTTTCTTGTCCGCTTCCGAGACGAAATCGCCGGGGCCCTTGCGCGAAATGGTCAACGAAGGCAGTTCGGCGAAATCGCGCTTGAGGCTCTTGCCGGCCTTGATGGCGGCGGCCGTCATCACGTTCATGATGGGAGAGCGAAGCATGGGGCAATCCGGTTAAACAGCGGGGTTTGGCAGGACATACCGGGAGAGATATGCGGGAAGGGGTGTAGCGGGATTTTCGCGCCGAAAGCAAGGGGCGCTTCGGCCCGGCTGCGCCATTGCGCTCAGACAGGGGTGGCCAGCACGCGCGCCTTGGCGATGCGCCGCGCTTCGGCAACCGTCTCGGCGGGATCCGATGTTTCGAACACCCACGGCCCGAGCGCGATGAAGTCAGCGCCTGTGGGCGCCAGCGTCTCGACCGCGGCAAGGTCACCGGCATAGGCGATGCAGGGAACGTTGAAGATCTCGGCCCACCACTGCGCGCGTTCGGCGGTCTTGGTAAGGGCAGGAACGGAGCCATCGACACGCGGCTCGCCGAACATCACGTAATCGACATCGCGTTCGCCCGCTTCCATCGCATCGTGGCGGGCCCTGAGGCCGCCGATGCCGACGATCCGGTCGGGCTTGAGGCTGCTGATGGCCTCATCCAGCAGTGGGCCGGGCTGGCGCACATGCACGCCATCCAGCCCTAACCGGGCGGCAACACGTGGATCTTCCGGGCAATCGATGATGAAGGCAGAATTCTTTTCCTGCACCAGCGCCACCAGCGCGGTTGCGCGCTTCTTCAGGTCCTGATCCGACGAAGCGGCGAAACGGGCATGGACGACGGAAATCGCCTCGGTCGAGAGCACGGCCTCCAGCTTCGGGCGGAAGGCGAGCGGATCGTCGATCGCGGGGGTGATGAGATAGAATTGCGGGATCATGAATGAGCTATGCCATAAAACGCGAAAAAGGGCGAATGCCGGCAGGCATCCGCCTTATCCTGGGTGAAAGTCCCTCGCAAAAAGCTCGGGCGCGCATGCGCGCTTGCCGAAGGCCATCGCAAGACGACCTTCGGGCTTCGCCGACGTCAAGCGACCTTGGGATCGAGCGCGCCCTTGGCATAAAGCTTCGCCATGTCGGCGAGCGTGATGATCTTCTTGATCTTCGAAGCCTGTCCGGCCGTGTTGAACTCCTCGAAACGCTGGCGGCAGAGCTTGGTCATCGCCTCCATCGCCGGCTTGAGATATTTGCGCGGGTCGAACTCGCCTGGCTCCTCGGCGAGGATGCGCCGGATCTGGCCGGTCATCGCCATGCGGTTGTCGGTGTCGATGTTGATCTTGCGCACGCCGTTCTTGATGCCGCGCTGGATTTCCTCGACCGGCACGCCCCAGGTCGGCTTCATCTTGCCGCCGAACTTGTTGATGATGTCCTGCAGGTCCTGCGGCACCGAGGAGGAGCCGTGCATCACAAGGTGGGTGTTCGGCAGCTTGCGGTGGATTTCCTCGATGACATGCATCGCGAGGATGGCGCCATCCGGCTTGCGGGTAAACTTGTAGGCGCCGTGGCTGGTGCCCATCGCGATTGCGAGCGCATCGACCTTGGTTTCCTTGACGAACTTCACCGCTTCATCAGGGTTGGTGAGAAGCTGGTCATGGCTGAGCTTGCCCTCGAAGCCGTGGCCGTCTTCCTTCTCGCCTTCACCGGATTCGAGCGAGCCGAGCACGCCAAGCTCGCCTTCGACCGAGATGCCGCCGAGATGGGCCATCTCGGTCACGGCCTTGGTGACGCCGACATTGTATTCCCAGTCGCCGGGGGTCTTTCCGTCGGCCTTGAGCGAGCCGTCCATCATCACCGAGGTGAAGCCGGCCTGGATCGCGGTCATGCAGGTCGCCGGCTCGTTGCCGTGATCGAGATGCACGCAGACCGGGATATGCGGGTAGATTTCGGTCACCGCGTCCATCATGTGCTTGAGCATGATGTCGTTGGCGTAGGAGCGTGCGCCGCGCGAGGCCTGGATGATAACAGGGCTGTCGGTGCCGTCGGCCGCGGCCATGATCGCGAGCGCCTGCTCCATGTTGTTGATGTTGAAGGCGGGCACGCCGTAATCGTGTTCGGCGGCATGATCGAGCAGCTGACGCATCGTGATGCGGGCCATGAAAGTCTCCCCTTTCTCGCAAATCTGGCGCGGCTTAGCGCAACAGGTTGGTTTTCACCAGCGGCGGCGATCAAAAAGCGTGCGAATTTCGCCGAATGGATAACGCCGCCGGATGAGTTCCGGCGGCGTTAAAGACGACCTCAGATGAATTAGCCCTGAAGGGCCTTCACGCCCGGCAGTTCCTTGCCTTCCATCCATTCGAGGAAGGCGCCGCCGGCGGTCGAGACATAGGTCATATCGTCCGCCGAGCCGGCATGGTTGAGGGCCGCGACCGTGTCGCCGCCGCCGGCGACCGCGATGAGGCTGCCAGCCTTGGCGAGCCGCGCCGCTTCCTTCGCGACCGCGACCGTCGCCGTATCGAACGGCGCCAGCTCAAACGCGCCGAGCGGTCCGTTCCAGACCAGCGTTTTCATGCCCGCGAGCTTCTCGATCACCGCCTTGGCCGAGGCGGGGCCGGCATCGAGGATCATCTCGTCGTCGGCGACCTCATTCACCGAAGCTGCGCGATGAGGCGTGTTGGCCTTGAATTCCTTGGCCAGCAGTCCGTCGACCGGCAGAAGGATCTCACACCCTGCGGCCTTGGCCTTGCCCTCGATTTCGCGGGCGGTTCCCGCGAGGTCATGCTCACAGAGGCTCTTGCCGACGTTCACCCCGCGCGCGGCAAGGAAGGTGTTGGCCATGCCGCCACCGATGACGAGGCAATCCACCTTGGTGACGAGATTGCCGAGGAGGTCGAGCTTGGTTGAAACCTTCGCCCCGCCGACAATCGCCATGACCGGCCCCTTCGGGGTGCCGAGAGCGGCGTTGAGGGCGTTGAGCTCGGCTTCCATCGTCCGGCCGGCATAGGCGGGCAGCGCGCGCGCCAGCCCTTCGGTGGAGGCATGGGCGCGGTGCGCGGCGGAGAAGGCGTCGTTGACATAGGCGTCGCCGAGCTTCGCCAGGGCGGCCACGAACTCCGGCTTGTTCTTCTCCTCTTCCTTGTGGAAGCGGGTGTTCTCAAGGCAGAGGATATCGCCATCCTTCATTGCCGCGACGGCTTTTTCGGCGGCTTCGCCGATACAATTTTCCGCGAAAGCGATACTGCGGCCGAGCAGGCCCGAGAGCGCGGCAGCGACCGGCGCAAGGCTCTCCTCCGTGTTCGCGCGTTCAGCGAAAGTCTCACCCTTGGGGCGACCGAAATGGGCGAGGAGGATCACCTTTCCACCCTTGTCCGCGATGTTGCGGATCGTCGGCAGGATGCGCTCGAGGCGGGTCGCATCGGTGATCTTGCCGTTCTCCATCGGGACATTGAGATCGACACGCACGAGCACGCGCTTGCCCTTGGCCGAGAGGTTGTCGAGGGTCTTGAAGGCGGTCATTTCACGAGGCCCGGAAAGAGTTTCAGCACGAGAACGACGAGGATGGTCGTCGCAACTGCGGTGATGAAGGCCGTGGCAACGAGCGAGGCGAAGCGCGGAACCTTGGCAACCGTCGCGCGGAGGTTCGCGACCTCGGTCGAGAGTTCGACGGCATCGACCGAGCGTGCGGCATCCTCGACGCGCTTGGCCGCGCGGTCGAGATTGTCCTGCGCGCGGCCGAACACAGCCTCATAGCGCGCGAATTTCTCCTCGATCCGCGCCGCCTTCTCCTCGATGCGGGAGAGTTGGTCGATGGCGGATTTCGGCGCAGCCTTGGGCGGCGGAGCCGGCTCGGCGGTCGGATCAACGGTGGGTTCGATGCGATCACTCATGTCCGGCTCCTTCGCGCTGTGAGAACGTTCAGATCAGTTTGGCCATCGCGACCGCCGTATCCGACATGCGGTTCGAGAAGCCCCATTCGTTGTCGTACCAAGAGAGGATCGAGACGAGCGTACCTTCCATCACCTTGGTCTGGTCCATGTGGAACACCGAGGAGTGCGGATCGTGGTTGAAGTCGATCGAAACGTTCGGCGCGTTGGTGTAACCGAGAATGCCCTTGAGCGGACCATCCGCAGCGGCCTTGATCGCGGCGTTGATCTCGTCCTTCGAGGTCGCGCGCTTGGCGACGAACTTGAGGTCGACCACCGAGACGTTCGGGGTCGGCACGCGGATCGCCGAACCGTCGAGCTTGCCGTTGAGTTCCGGTAGCACGAGGCCGACGGCCTTGGCGGCGCCGGTCGAGGTCGGGATCATCGAGAGCGCGGCGGCACGGCCGCGGTAGAGATCCTTGTGCATGGTGTCCAGCGTCGGCTGGTCGCCGGTATAGGAGTGGATCGTGGTCATCATGCCGCGCTCGATACCGATCGCGTCATTGAGCACCTTCGCCACCGGTGCGAGGCAGTTGGTGGTGCAGGAGGCGTTCGAGACGACGAGATGATCCTTCGTCAGCTTGGCGTGGTTGACGCCGTAGACGACCGTGAGGTCGGCGCCGTCGGCCGGGGCCGAGACCAGAACGCGCTTGGCGCCGGCGGCGAGGTGGGCCGAGGCCTTGTCCTTTGCGGTGAAGATGCCGGTGCATTCCATCGCGACATCGACACCGAGATCCTTGTGCGGCAGCTCGGCCGGGTTCTTGATCGCGGTGACCTTGATCTTCTGGCCGTTGATGACGATGCAATCGCCATCGACCTTCACATCGGCCGGGAACTTGCCATGCACGGAATCAAAACGCAGCAGGTGGGCATTGGTCTCGACCGGGCCGAGATCGTTGATGCCGACAACCTGAATGTCCTTGCGCCCGGATTCGACGATCGCACGCAGCACGTTGCGGCCGATGCGCCCGAAACCGTTGATGAAAACCTTGACCGCCATGTCTCTCTCCTTAAGCCGGCCTTTCTCCTCAGCCGGCGCTCACCTTGATGCCGCGTCCCATGAAGCGGCAGAACTGAACAGGCGCTGAAGGATCAGCGCTTCACGCGGGCCTTGGCGGCGGCGACGATGGCCTCCGCCGTAATGCCGAAATGCGCGAACACCTTGCCGGCCGGGCCGGAGGCGCCGAACCCTTCCATGCCGATGAAGGCGCCCTCCGGGCCGATGACCGCATCCCACCCCTGGCGCACGCCGGCCTCGATCGCGATCTTCACCTTCGCGCGCCCGATCACCTTCTTGCGATAGCTCTCAGGCTGGGCGAGGAAACGATCCATGCACGGTACGGAGACGACGCGGGCGAGAATGCCCGCCGCCAGCAGCTCCGAGCGCGCCTTGACCGCGAGCGAAACCTCGGAGCCGGAAGCAAAGAGTGTCACATCCGCGCGCCCGTCGGCGCCGAGCAGCTCGTAAGCACCCAACGCGGAAAGATTCTTCGCGCCGACATCCATGCGCAGCTGCGGCAGGTTCTGACGCGTCAGTGCAAGAACCGTGGGGCGATGTGCATTCTGGAGCGCACATTCCCAGGCTTCCGCTGTTTCCGTGAGGTCGCAGGGGCGGAAGACATCGAGGTTCGGCATCGCGCGCAGGGAGGCGACATGCTCGACCGGCTGATGCGTCGGTCCGTCTTCGCCCACGCCGATGGAATCATGCGTGAAGACATAGACAGCACGCAGCCCCATCAACGCCGAAAGACGAATCGCGGGGCGGCAGTAATCGGAGAAGACGAGGAAGGTGCCGCCAACAGGGATCGTACCGCCGTGCAGGGCGAGGCCGTTCATCGCTGCCGCCATCGCGTGCTCACGAATGCCGTAATGAACGAACTGACCCCTGAAATCCCCGGCCTTGATCGGGGTCATTCCCTTGGCACGGGTGTTGTTCGATCCCGTCAAGTCGGCCGAGCCGGAGATGATTTCCGGCATGATCGGGGCGAGCGCGTCGAGCACGATCTCGCCGGCCTTGCGGGTCGCGACCTCCTGCGGGTTGGCGACTGCATTGGCCTTGACGCCGCGAATGGCTTTGGCGAGGCCCTTGGGCAAGGTGCCCGAGGTCACGCGTTGGAACTCCTCGCGCAGCTTCGGTTTCGCCTTGCCGAGACGCTCATTCCATTCCGCGTGAGCTTTTCCGCCGCGCGTGCCGGTTGCCTTCCAGAGATCATAGACCTCGGCAGGAATGGTGAAGGGCGCGGAGGTCCAGCCGAGCTTGGTCTTGGCGTCGGCGAGTTCCTTCGCATCGGTGATCGCGCCATGCGCGGTCGAGGTGCCGGCCTTGGTCGGGAAGCCGTAGCCGATGGTGGTCTTGCAAGCAATCAGCGTCGGGCGGTCCGAGGCCTTGGCGGTCTTGAGCGCCTTGGTGATCGCTTCGGGGTCATGGCCGTCGATGGCGATCGTTTCCCAGCCCGAGGCGGCAAAGCGCGCAAGCTGGTCGGTCGAATCCGTGATCGAGACCGGACCGTCGATCGAAATGCCGTTGTCGTCCCACAGCACGATCAGGCGGGAGAGCTTCAGATGCCCGGCAAGGGTGATCGCTTCTTGACTGATGCCTTCCATCAGGCAGCCGTCGCCGGCGAGCACATAAGTGTAGTGGTCAACGAGCTTGCTCGAAAAGCGTGCGTTGAGACTGCGCTCCGAGAGCGCCATGCCGACGGCCGTGGCGATGCCTTGGCCGAGCGGGCCCGTGGTGACCTCCACGCCGGCGAGATGGCCGAATTCCGGGTGGCCGGCGGTCTTGGAGCCGAGTTGGCGGAATGCCCTGAGTTGATCCATGCTCGCCTCCTTCACCCCGATGAGGTGGAGGAGCGAATAGATCAGCATCGAGCCGTGACCGGCAGAGAGAACGAAACGATCCCGGTCAGGCCAGGCGGGGTCGGCCGGATCGAAATTCAGAAAATCGCGAAACAGGACGGTTGCCACGTCGGCCGCGCCGAGCGGCAGGCCCGAATGGCCGGATTTCGCCGCTGCGACGGCATCCATGGAGAGGGCACGAATGGCGTTGGCCATCGCGTCGTGTTTGGCACGATCGAGCATGACGTCCTTTCGAATGGACCTGATTTTCCAATGCGGCCTTCGTTAGCAGTCCGTGCCTTCGAGTCAATCAAATCGAGGTGGATTCGAGGGGCATCTTGTGCGGAAATTTCCAATGCGCGACAGTTTGTCGTTCCCGCGACAGAAAAACACGGAAATTCTCGCTGGGACGTATGGCGTCATCATTGAGGGGAAGAGCACCATGTCCACCAACGCGTATTCGCGCGATCTCGACCGCCGGGAAGCCAATTTCCAGCCGCTGACGCCCGTTTCCTTCCTTGAACGCGCGGCAAAGGTCTTTCCGGAGCGCGTCGCGATCGTGCACGGGCGCGAGCGCGTGCGTTACGACGCCTTCCACACGCGTGCCGTGAAGCTTGCCTCGGCACTTGCCAGAGCCGGGATTGGCAAGGGCGATACGGTGGCGGTACTTCTGCCGAATATCCCGCTGATGCTCGAACTCCATTATGCCGTGCCGATGCTCGGCGCGGTGCTTAACACGATCAACACCCGCCTCGATGCACCGATGGTGCGGTTCATTCTCGAACATGGCGAAGCGAAGCTGGTCTTTGTCGATACGGAGTTCTCGGCTCTGCTTGCGGTTGCGGTTGAAGGGATGCCCGATGCGCCGCGCATTCTTGAATTCCGCGATGGCGAATGGCTGGACGGAGGGCAGGAAGCGGCACCGCCGCGGCTCTTCAACGAGGATGCCGTGGCGTTCCGCGAGGGCGGTGATGCAAGTTTCCAGTATGCGCGCCCGGCCGACGAATGGGACGCGATCGCGCTCAATTATACCTCCGGCACGACGGGCAATCCCAAGGGCGTGGTGTATTCGCACCGCTCCGCCTATCTGATGTGCTTCGCCAACAGCCTCGCGACGGATATCGGCCGGCACCCGATCTACCTCTGGACGTTACCGATGTTCCATTGCAACGGCTGGTGCTTCCCCTGGACGCTCTCTGCCGTCGCCGGAACGCATGTCTGCCTGCGCCATGTGCGCGCGAAGGCAATCTTCGACGCCATTCTCGATCATGGTGTCACGCATCTTTGCGGTGCGCCGATCGTGATGTCGACGCTGCTCAATGCAAAGCTCGAGGAGAAGGCCGCTTTCACCACCCGCGTGAAATTCATCACCGCTGCCGCACCACCGCCTGAAAGCGTGCTCGCGGCGATGAAAGGCGCGGGTTTCGATGTCGTCCATGTCTATGGATTGACCGAAACCTACGGCCCCTCCGTCGTCAACGAATGGAAGGACGAATGGGATTCACTGCCCGAAGCGGAGCGTGCGCCCCGCATGGCGCGGCAGGGCGTCAACTATCCCGGCCTCGAGGATCTCGCCGTACTCGACCCCGAGACGATGGAGCCGGTGCCGTCGGATGGCACGACGATGGGCGAGGTCATGTTCCGCGGTAACATCGTCATGAAGGGCTATCTCAAGAACCCCAAAGCCTCGGACGAGGCTTTCGCCGGCGGTTGGTTCCACTCCGGCGATCTCGCGGTGATGCATCCGGACGGCTACATCCAGCTCAAGGATCGCTCGAAGGACGTGATCATTTCCGGTGGGGAGAACATCTCGTCGATCGAGGTCGAGGACGTGCTGTTCAAGCACCCGGCCGTGATGCTGGTCGCCGTGGTCGCGCGGCCGGACGAGAAATGGGGTGAGCATCCTTGCGCCTTCATCGAACTGCGTCAGGGCGCGAACACCTCGGAGGCCGAAATCATTGCCTATGCGCGCGAGCATCTCGCCGCATTCAAGGCGCCGCGCACGGTGGTCTTCGGCGATCTGCCAAAAACCTCGACGGGCAAGATCCAGAAATTCGTGCTGCGGGAGCGGGCGAAATCGCTGTAATCGTGGCGACTTCGCGGCAGCCGACCAATCGCTACGCAGCAATGTGGCGATTGGATGCATGGATCAGCTCAAGTATCCGTGAGGGGCGATCACGAAAACGGTGATCGCCGTGAGCGAATTCACACTGCCTGTTGATTGGAACGTTTTCGACGGGCCGCCTATTTCTCTCTCATCGAACAACGCGGCGGGTGCCGAGCAGAAATTCCGCCCCGCCCTGATGAGAAAGGAACTACACCATGAATACCGTTTTCAAGTCCGCCATCGCCGCCGGTGCTCTCCTCGCTGCCATCGGTTTTGCCGCACCGAACAGCTTCGCGGGTAACGACCCGACGACTATCATCGCCGGCGCGGAAGCCGATCATCTCGGCAAGCCGGTCCGCACCGCTTCGGAGGCCACGCATCAGGGCAAGCCGGTGACCGTTGCCAACGAGGCGACCCACCTGGGCAAGCCGGTGACCGTTGCCAACGAGGCGACCCACCTGGGCAAGCCAGTGACCGTTGCCGGCGCGGAAGCCGATCATCTCGGCAAGCCGGTCCGCACCGCTTCGGAGGCCACGCATCAGGGCAAGCCGGTGACCGTTGCCAACGAGGCGACCCACCTGGGCAAGCCGGTGGCCGTTGCCGGCGCGGAAGCCGATCATCTCGGCAAGCCGGTCCGCACCGCTTCGGAGGCCACGCATCAGGGCAAGCCCGTGACCGTTGCCACCGAAACGACCCACCTCGGCAAGAACGTGATGGCCGTCTAAGTCGACACTGCCGGACCTGCAAAAAAAACAGAAACGCCGTCTTTCCTCAGGGGAAGACGGCGTTTTCTGTCAGTGGAGAGATGGTGTCGGCGGTTGGGATCTGAGGCGGGAAATCTCGTCCTTGAGAATGAGTTTCTGCCGTTTCAAGGCCGCTATTTTTACGCTATCTTTCGCGGGAAGTGCCAGTTCGTCGGCGATTTTTCGATCGAGCGCCTGATGTTTGCGCTCCAGCTCGGCGATATGTGCCGTCATCGACATATCAGAAACCTCCGTTCCTTGTGTCGGGCATTTCAGTGTGTCACATCCCTGAGGTGGCTCAAGAGAAATATCTTCCCATTTTCGTAAACCGCCTTCGCTGTGGACAACGGTGTTAACGACAGGCTAACGAGTGCCGTGCTGGACTTGACGCTGTCTCCGGGCGTGCGATCTGGCCATGTTTCCGGTATTTCGGGACGACCTTGTGGCGAGGGCAAGATGCGGGGTGAGGTTTCGGAGGAAGAGCGGCGGGTGTTGGAGGCGGAACTGCATCGCCTGCAGATCGAGCATCGTGATCTCGACGCGGCGATCGCGGCGCTCGAACAGCTCGGTTCCTTCGATCAGCTCCAGGTGCAGCGCCTCAAGAAGCGTAAGCTGCAACTGCGCGACCGGCTTTCCGAAATCTTCGACCGGATCACGCCGGATATCATCGCCTGAGCAAGAAGGCGGAAATCCGGGTGAGGACGCCGATTCCGGCTTGCCTTCGTGCCGCCCTTCGCCTAACTCGCTGACCTTCCATCGAAAGCGGTTCCACCGGGCCTTGCCCTGCCGCTTCGCATTCGAGGAGGTCCGCCGTGCCGCCTTCCGTCGCCATCATCATGGGCAGCCAATCCGACTGGCCGACGATGCGGCACGCGGCCGATGTCCTCAAGGCGCTCGATGTCACCTATGAGGCGCGGATCGTATCCGCCCATCGCACGCCGGATCGTCTCGTCAGCTTTGCCAAGGGCGCGAAAGCCGCCGGGTTCAAGGTGATCATCGCCGGCGCGGGTGGCGCCGCGCATCTGCCGGGCATGGCCGCCTCGATGACAAGCCTGCCGGTGCTCGGCGTTCCCGTTGAATCGAAAGCGCTCTCCGGCCAGGACTCGCTGCTCTCGATCGTGCAGATGCCGGGCGGTATTCCCGTCGGCACGCTGGCGATCGGCAAGGCGGGGGCAACCAATGCCGGATTGATGGCGGCGGCAATCCTCGCGCTCAACGACGCCGCTCTGGGCGCTCGGCTTGAAGCCTGGCGCACGCGGCAGACCGATTCAGTCGCCGATTTCCCCAAGGACGAGGCCTGAACGGCGCGTGATGCTGAAACCGGGAGACAGGATCGGCATTCTCGGCGGCGGTCAACTCGGCCGGATGCTGGCGCTGGCTGCGGCGCGGCTGGGTCTCGACTGCCATATCTACGCGCCGGAAGCCGACAGCCCGGCCTTCACGGTTTCGGCAGCGTCCACCATTGCGGATTATCGCGACGAGGCGGCGCTTGCCGCCTTTGCCGGCGGCGTCGATGCCATCACCTATGAATTCGAGAACGTGCCGGTCGAGACCGTGCGTTTCCTGGAGGGCCTGAAACCGGTCCGGCCGAGTTCGAAGGCGCTGGAGGTCGCGCAGGACCGCCTTGAGGAAAAGCGTCTCGCCCGCCGTCTCGGCGCGATGACGGCGGATTTCGAGGAGATCACGAGCCTTCGGACGCTCCGTGATCTCGTCGGCGGGGCGTTCGGTGTTCCTGCCGTGCTCAAGACGACTCGGCTCGGCTACGATGGCAAGGGGCAGGCGAAAATCACGAGAGCCGGCGAGGTCGAGGAAGCCTTTGCGGTTCTGGGCGGCCGGACCGGCATTCTCGAGAGTTTCGTGCGTTTTGATCGTGAAGTCTCGGTGATCGCGACGCGTGGAGAGGATGGTGCCTTCGCAGCCTTTGACGTGACCGAGAACGAGCATCGAAACCACATTCTCCACCGTTCCGTCGTTCCGGCGAGGATCGGCGCCAAAGCAGCCGCGGAAGCGGTATCCATCGCCCGGCGCATCGCAGAAGCTCTCGATTACATCGGCACGTTCGCCGTCGAATTCTTCCTGATCGACGACGCTGCGGGCGGGCAGGTGATCGTCAACGAGATCGCGCCGCGCGTCCATAATTCCGGTCACTGGACGATGGACGGCGCGTTTACCTGCCAGTTCGAGCAGCATGTCCGCGCGGTTGCCGGCTGGCCGCTTGGCGATCCCGCGCGTCTCGGATCCATCGAGATGATCAATCTCATCGGCGAGGAGGCCGCCCGCTGGCGCGAGATCCTCGCGGATGGCCGTGCGCATCTGCACCTTTACGGCAAAGCCGAGATCCGCACCGGGCGGAAGATGGGGCACATCAATAGGATCCTTGCGTAGGCGGGAGCGGAATTCCCGCCGTGCAGAATTTCAGCCGCGCAGGCGCGAGACAGGTGGACAAGCCGTGTTCTCTTTGTTATACGCGCGCACTTTCGGGGAGCCTTTCATGCGAGGCGTCTTCGATCCGAATTCAGAACATCGTCCGTTTCACTATCAATCGGAGCCAACGTGCAGGTCCTCGTCCGCGACAATAACGTCGATCAAGCCCTCCGCGCCCTCAAGAAGAAGATGCAGCGTGAAGGCATTTTCCGTGAAATGAAGCTGCGCGGCCATTACGAGAAGCCTTCCGAAAAGAAGGCGCGCGAGAAGGCCGAGGCCGTTCGCCGTTCCCGCAAGCTCGCCCGCAAGCGCCTGCAGCGCGAGGGTGTGCTGCCGATGCCGGTGAAGAAGAAGTAACGAGGCGATCCGCAAGGATCGTGTCGTTTCTGGCTCATCTGGCCGGTTTCTTTGAAAGCGCCCTTTCGCAGGGCGCTTTTTGTCTTGAAATGGAAGTCGTTGGCGGGATCATATCGCGGGGTCGGAATGCTACAATCCGGCCGCAAGTCTCGCGTAGGCTGCAAGTCGCAGCGGTGAATTGAGGGGCGCAGGATGAACGGGCTTTTGGACTATAGCCGGTTCCTTGGAAAGGGTTCGATGCGCTTTTCCGCGTTGAAGCCCGTCGCACTCGCGGCGTTTCTGGCCGGCGCGCTTGCTGCTTGTGAAACCGTCAGCAGCCTCAATCCCACCGGTATCGCCGAGGTCGACGACGCAGGGAACAGTCAGGCGGCGGCGACCAACATCGCTTCCCTTTCGGATGTTATCCGCGCCAATCCGAACGATCCGCAGGCCTATAACACGCGCGGGGCGGCCTACGCCCGCGCCGGCAAGTTCCAGGATGCGATTGCCGACTTCAACAAGGCGGTCCAGCTAAATCCGAATTATGCGGCGGCCTACAACAACCGGGCGCTGGCCTTCCGCCAGATCGGCCGGAATGATGCGGCGCTGGCCGATTTCAACCGCGCCATCACCGCCGACGCCAATTATCACCCTGCCTATCTCGGCCGGGGCAATCTTTATCGTGCGCAAGGCAACCTCGCCGAGGCGATCGCCGATCTCGGCCGCGTCGTGCAGCTCAACCCGGCCGGCGCGGAAGCCTATCATGGGCGTGGCCTCGTCTATCAGGCGCAGGGTCAGCATCCTCTCGCCATCGGCGATTTCGACGCGGCGATCGATCGTAACCCCTATGTTGCCCCGCCTTATCAGGCGCGTGGACAGAGCCTCATAGCGGTTGGCAAGTTCGATGCGGCGCTGGAGGATTTCAACGCTGCGCTCAACGTCGACAACAAGAGCGCGGACACCTGGGCCTTGCGCGGTATCGCGCTTGATCGCGCCGGCAAGAAGAGCGAGGCGCAGGAGAGCTTCCAGCGCGCGCTGACCATCGATGGTTCGAACAGGATCGCCAAGCAGGGCCTTGCGGGCACGCGCGGCAGTGGATTGTTCTGAGACTTCTACTGCCGGGCAGCGATTCGGCTGAGAAAGGCCGGGATATCGACATTCGGTCCCCGATCATAAGGCACTACGTGGGGTTCGCCCGGATAGACCTTCCGGGTGACGTTTCCGGGCCTTCCGAGTGCGGCAAGCTTTTCCGAATCCGTATGCGGGATAGTCCGGTCCGCTGTTCCATGCATGATGAAGACAGGCGACGAAACTGCGCCGATCTTCAGATCCGAGCGGAATTGGTCGACCAGCAACAGCGACACCGGCAGCCAGGGATAGCTTTCCTGCCCGCGTGCAAGGACGGAGAGATAAGGACTGTCGAGAATAACCGCCTTTGCCCGAGCCCGGCGTGCGAGATCGAGCGCGATGCCAGAGCCGAGCGATTCGCCGAAAATCACGATGCGATCTTCCGGCATGGTCTTCGTGAGTTCGGCATAGATCGCGGCGGCATCAGCCAACAGGAGAGTCTCCTTCGGCGCGCCGCCTGAGCCGCCGTATCCGCGATAGGAGAGGGCGACGAGGCCCGAACCGTCGGCGGTCATCAGCCGGAAACGACCTGCTCGACGATCGAGCCCGTTCGCGTTCCCGTGAAAATAGAGGAAAGTAACGGCCTCGGGGTTTGCAGGCGGTACGCGCCAGCCGCGCAGGGCAACGCCGTCAGGCATCGTCAGGGCGTAGCTCTCGGCGCGCGGGATATTCTGGCTTTCCGGCGCGACCCAGGCCGGGGCCACCCGGTAGAGGAAGGCACGCTGGTTGATCGCCATGTATCCCGCTGCCGCCAGGTAGAGAATCGCCGCGAGCGCGAGCGGCCACCGGACGATCCTTAGCGCTTTTGGAAGGGGAAGGTTCATCGTGCCTCCGGAAAGAAGCAGGCGCCGACCACGTGCGTGATCGACGCCCTTAACCTAGCGCCGGTTCCGGAAATGTCAGTGGGCGAGGCCCTTGACGATCTCCTCAGTCATCTTCTTCGCGTCGCCGAACAGCATCATGGTGTTGTCCATAAAGAAGAGTTCGTTCTCGACGCCGGCGTAGCCCGAGCCCATGCCGCGCTTGATGAACAGGACGGTCTTGGCCTTCTCGACATCGAGGATCGGCATGCCGAAGATCGGCGATTGCGGATCGGTCTTGGCGGCGGGGTTCGTCACGTCGTTGGCGCCGATGACGAAGGCCACATCGGCCTGCGCGAACTCGTTGTTGATGTCCTCGAGCTCGAACACCTCGTCGTAAGGCACGTTGGCCTCGGCGAGCAACACGTTCATGTGGCCCGGCATGCGGCCCGCGACCGGGTGGATCGCGTATTTGACCTCGACGCCTTCCTTCTTGAGCGTATCCGCCATCTCGCGCAGCGCGTGTTGCGCCTGCGCCTGCGCCATGCCGTACCCAGGTACGATGATGACCTTCGACGCGTTCTTCATAATGAAGGCTGCGTCGTCCGCCGAACCCTGCTTGACCGGGCGATTTTCCTTCGCGCCACCGGCCGCCGCGGCGGTATCGCCGCCGAAACCGCCGAGGATGACCGAGAAGAACGAGCGGTTCATGCCCTTGCACATGATGTAGGACAGAATCGCACCCGAGGAGCCGACCAGCGCGCCGGTGATGATGAGCGCGAGGTTGCCGAGCGTGAAGCCAATACCTGCCGCCGCCCAGCCCGAGTAGGAGTTGAGCATCGAGACGACAACCGGCATGTCCGCGCCGCCGATCGGGATGATGAGCAGCACACCGAGCGCCAGCGCGACAAGCGTGATGAGCCAGAACACGACCTGGCTCTGGGTGCCGATGAAGATGCCGATCAGTACCACCAGCAGAACGCCAAGCGCGATGTTGATGGCATGGCGCTGCGGCAGCATGATCGGCTTGCCACTCATGCGGCCGTCGAGCTTGAGGAAGGCGATGACCGAACCGGTGAAGGTGATCGCGCCGATAGCGACGCCAAGCGCCATTTCGAACAGTGAACCGCCCTTGATCTTGCCGGCGATTTCGATGCCGAAGGCCTGAGGCGCATAAAGCGCGGCTGCCGCGACGAACACGGCAGAGAGACCGACGAGCGCGTGGAAAAATGCCACGAGCTGCGGCATCTTGGTCATTTCGACCTTCTTCGCCATGTAGGCACCGACGCCGCCGCCGATGCCGAGACCGAGGAACGCCAGTGCCCAGCCGGAGAAACCCGCCGGCGGCGAGAGCATCAAGGTAGTCACGCCGGCGATGCCCATGCCGATCATGCCGAACAGATTGCCCTGGCGCGAGGTCGAGGGATGCGAGAGACCGCGCAGCGCCAGAATGAACAGCACGCCCGAGACGAGATAGAGAAGGTTCGCGAGGTTGGCGTTCATCGGCTCAGCCCTTCTTCTTGTACATGGCGAGCATGCGCTGGGTGACGAGGAAGCCGCCGAAGATGTTCACGCTGGCGAGCACGAGGCCGAGGAATCCAAAGCCGCGTGCCCAGCCCGAACCCTCTGCGAGGAGCGGCACGCCGACCGCGAGCAGCGCACCGACGACGATGACTGAGGAAATCGCGTTGGTGACCGACATCAGCGGTGTGTGCAGCGCCGGGGTCACCGACCAGACGACGTAATAGCCGACGAAGATCGCCATCACGAAGATCGCGAAGCGGAAGATTGTGGGATCGACCATGCCGCCGGTCGCGGCAGCAGCCGCAGCGCCACCGGCATCCGCCATTTTCTCGGCGGCATTCAGCGCGGCCTGTGCCTTGGCAAGCGCGGCATCGGCGGCGGCCTGCGCGGCCTTCGCCTGATCGAGAAGCTGTTGGGGGGTATTGGCCATCGGGGTTCCTCCAGCGTGTCAGCGCGGGGTCGAATTCATGATTTGGGCGCGAAGATCGGGTGGACGAGCGCGCCGTCCTTCGTCAGACAGGTTGCCTTGACGAGCTCGTCGTCCCAGTTGACCGCGATTTTCTTTTCGCCCTTGTCGATCATCGTTTCGAGGAAGGCGAAAAGGTTCTTGGCATAAAGCGCGGAGGCAGTCGGGGCGAGGCGGCCGGGCGTGTTCGACCAGGCAATGATCTTGACGCCCTTGTGATCGACGATCTTGTCGGCTTCCGAGAGCTCGCAGTTACCGCCGCGCTCGACTGCGAGATCGACGATGACCGAGCCCATACGCATCGATTCGACCATCGCCTTCGAGACGAGCTTCGGGGCCGGCCGGCCGGGGATCAGCGCGGTGGTGATGACGATATCCTGCTTGGCGATATGCTCGGCAACCAGTGCCGCCTGCTTGGCCTGATATTCCGCCGACATCGGCTTGGCGTAGCCGGCGGCTGTTTCGGCCTGCTTGAATTCCTCATCCTCGACCGCGACGAACTTCGCGCCGAGCGAGGCGACCTGTTCCTTGGCGGCGGGGCGCACATCGGTGGCGGTGACGACAGCGCCGAGACGGCGCGCGGTCGCGATCGCCTGAAGGCCGGCGACACCCGCGCCCATGATGAAGACGCGGGCTGCCGGCACGGTACCGGCGGCGGTCATCATCATCGGGAAGGCGCGGCCGTAGACCTCGGCGGCGTCGAGCACCGCGCGGTAGCCGGCGAGATTGGCCTGGGAGGAGAGAACATCCATCACCTGCGCGCGGGTGATGCGGGGCATCAGCTCCATCGCGAAGGTGGCGATGCCCTTGTCGGCGAAGGGCTGGAGCGCCTCGGCATTGCCGTAGGGATCCATGATCGAAAGGACGAGCGCGCCCTTCTTCATCTTGGCGGCCAGTTCGCCCTTGGGGCGACGGACGGCGAGAACGACATCCGAATCCTTGAGCGCTTCGGCGGCGTTCTTGGCGATCGAAGCGCCGGCAGCCTCGAAATCGGCGTCCGAGATGGAAGAGGCCGCGCCGGCACCCTTCTCGATCGCGAAGTTCGCGCCAAGCACCATCAACTTCTTGACGGTCTCCGGCGTCGTCGCGACGCGCGGTTCGCCGTTTTTCGTCTCGTCCAGAACAGCAATGCGCATGTCGGCCCCCGTTCAATTCCCCTCCGCCGTTTTCGGGCGGATCACAATGGGTGAACCGGCAAGCCTGTGGCGTGTCGGTTCGAGCGTTTGCCTTCTAAAGGCGATTTCCCGCGGTCTGTTCTTCAGAAGAACTTGGCGACGATCGCGGTGAGAGCGACGATCACGGCGAGGCCGAAGAGCCAGGGAATAGTGCCAGTGAAGGTGCCGGCCAGGATCGTGATGGTCAGCGAGAGGACAGTGCCCCATTTGATGAGCGCCGCGAACAGGCCAAAGGTCTTGTCATGTTCGGCATAATCCATCGCGGGAACATCGTGATGGTGAGTATCGCTGGCCATTTTTCCCTCTTCGTTGCAGCTTTCTGACCCGAATTTCAGGGTCTAGCGGAAAGCCGCACATCGCGCAATTGCTCGGGTGCGCATGCTTCGACACCCGAAAGCAGGTCGTCATGCAATATTAGCATATTATCTATGCAAGATTCGCAGTTTTGAGGGCGTTGTGCTGATTTTGCGCGATGTTTTCCGCCGAAAATCCTTCGATCTCCGCGTTGAACAACGCGAAAAAATTCAACCTCGCTTCAAGATGGAGAAAAACGCCGCCAAGGCCGATCGCGGCACGATCCATGAACACGAATTCGCGCGGAATTGTGACCGGTCCCCTTTCCTTCAACGCCTTGTGGACACGAGCGGCCTCGGCGCGACCGTATTGGCCGGGAGAGATTCCATCGGCGATGGTGCGGACCCGGTCATCGAGCAAGGGGCCATAGATGAACCGCGCCCAGATGTTGAGCACCTCGATCAGATCGCGGCCGAGGTTGCGGAAACCCCAGACCTCGTAGGCGTGAATCGTGCGTGCTTCGTCCCCTTCTAGAAGGCCGCGATACAGATCGACGACGCCGGCGACGAAACGCGGCGGGAAAATGCGGATGCAGCCGTAATCAAGCAGGTTGATGCCGGCAGGCTCGGTGGCTCCGTTCCGGAAAACGGTGTAGTTTCCGAGGTGCGGATCGCCGTGGATGACGCCGTAATGGCTGAAGGGGTGCCACCAGGCTCTGAACATCGCGGTAGCGATGCGGTTGCGGATATCCTCGCTCGCTTCCTTGAATGAAAGCAGCTTCTCGCCATCGAGCCATTCGAGGGTGAGCAGGCGTCTTGTGGAGAGCGCCGGAATGACTTCCGGCACCCGAATCAGCGGTTCGTTCGCCAGCATGTGCCGGTAAAGCTTGGCATGGCGGGCTTCGCGGACATAGTCCAGCTCCTCGCGGATGCGCTCGCCGATCTCCTTCTTGATTTCGGAGGTGTCGATCACGCCGCCGAACTGGCTGTGCAGCGCGAAGATGAGGTTGAGCTGCTTGAGATCGGCCTCGACCGCCGATTCCATGTCGGGGTATTGCAGCTTGCACGCAAGGCGGCGGCCATCGTGTCCAGTGGCGCGGTGAACCTGCCCGAGCGAGGCGGCGGCGGCGGGCTCCCTCTCGAAGGATGCGAATTTCGAAAGCCAGTCCGGCCCAAGCTCGGCTGCCATGCGGCGCCTGACAAACACATAGGGCATCGGCGGTGCTTCGGACTGGAGCTGACGCAGTTCGTCGGCATATTCGGCCGGAATGGCCTCCGGGATGGTCGCGAGCAATTGCGCGACTTTCATCAAGGGCCCTTTGAGCGAGCCCAGTGCGCGGGTGAGCGCGGCGGCATTGGCACGGTCGCCACCGGAAGAGCGACCGGCAATCAGGCTGCCGGCCATCCGAGCCGCGACGCCGCCCATGTTCGCGCCAACTTTCGCATAGCGGGAGGCGCGGGCGGTAAAGCGGTTCTGTTCGGGGTCAGCAGGGTCTGTCATGCCTGCGCGTATCTACCGCGCTTGAGCACGGCATCAACCTCCTTGCAGGCCGTGCGAACCTCGTCGGGGCTCGCCGGTTCGCCGCCCGCGGCGCGGATAAGCAGAACCGCCTCCTCGACGAGCCTGCGATTGGTTTCCTCAACGCCGAAGGGGCGATCCTCCAGTCCCACGCGAATGTGCCCGCCACGCGCGACAGCCGGGGCGATCAGCGGTCGGATATCGAGCCCGAGCCCGGCGATCATCCACGGCGCGCCGGGGGCCATTTCCTCGATCAGCGCGAGATGCGCGTCGAGGTAGCGTTCTTTCGGCGGGAAGCCGTAACAGAATTCCTCCGAGAACATCAGGCGGTAGACGGGGGTGGGCACGCGCGGCATCGCCAATGCGGTTGCGGCACCCAGCCGGGTGCAGCCGGCCTCGTAGATCGCGTAGCTGGGACGGGCCTGATATTGCGCGGCGATCCGCATGCCCTCGCGGAAATGATCGTCGGGGTTGAGGTAGGTGAACCCGCATTCTCCGCGCGCCACCTCATCGAAGCGGGTGAAAATCGCCGAACCTGGGTCGATCACTGCCCATTCGAGAAGCCCGGCGCGGGCCAGTTTCTCGACATGCTCGTAGCGTTCGACCGCCGTGCGCAGATCGCCCGCGTAGCCCGAGCCGGCGATGGGCAGCGTGGGATAGACAATCGCATCGCAGCGTGCGCGGATACCCTCGATGATCGGGGCATAGATCTCATAGGCATCGCGTTGGCGGCCGGTGGCGATATCATAGGCGTGCAGATGCAGGATCGCTGCACCGGCCCTGGCCGCTGCAACGCCATCCTCGATGATCTCGGGAATGGTGATCGGGATGGCCGGCTGCCGTTCCCGCGTCCAGGCCCCGTTGAGCGCTGCCTCGATCCAGACCTTCGCCATGCCGGTTCTCAGCTCATGCCCTCAAGTTCGGTGATCATGCCGTCGATCACCCTGAGGCCGATCTGCCAGAAAGCGGGATCGCGCGCATCAAGCCCGAACGGGGCCAGCAACGCCGAATGATGTCGGGTGCCGCCGGCCGCGAGCAGGGCGAAATAGTTCTCGACGAACTTCGGATCGGCCTTCTGGTAGACGCCATAGAGCGAATTCACGAGGCAATCGCCGAAGGAATAGGCATAGACGTAGAAGGGAGAGTGGATGAAGTGCGGGATATAGGCCCAGAATACTTCGTAGCCGGCCGAGAGGCTGATCGCGGGGCCGAGGCTTTTTGCCTGCACCTCCATCCAGATCTCGTTCAGGCGCTCGGTCGTCAGCTCACCCTCGCGGCGTTCGATGTGGACCTTGCGCTCGAAGGAATAGAACGCGATCTGCCTCACCACCGTGTTGATCATGTCCTCGACCTTGCCGGCGAGCAGCGCTTTGCGGGCGGCAGTGTCTTTCGTTTCGGCAAGAAGCTTGCGGAAGGTCAGCATCTCGCCGAACACCGAGGCGGTTTCCGCCAACGTCAGCGGCGTCGGGGCCATCAGCGCACCGTTCGGGCCGGCAAGCACCTGATGGACGCCGTGGCCAAGCTCGTGTGCGAGTGTCATGACGTCGCGCGGCTTGCCGAGGTAATTGACGAGCACATAGGGGTGAGCCGAGGGCACGGTCGGGTGCGCGAAGGCGCCCGGCGCCTTCCCCGGGCGGGTGGGGGCGTCGATCCAGCCTTCCTCGAAGAAGCGACTGGCGATATCGGCCATTTTGGGCGAAAAGCCACGATAGGCGTCGAGCACGGTATCGCGCGCCTCGGACCAGGGAATCGTGCGCTGCGGAACTTTCGGCAGCGGCGCGTTGCGATCCCAGAACTCAAGTTTGTCCTTGCCGAACCATTTGGCCTTCAACGCGTAGTAACGGTGCGAAAGGCGCGGATGCGCCGCCTCGACCGCACTCACCATCGCGTCAACCACTTCGCGCTCGACGCGATTGGCCAGGTGACGACTGTCCGCGACATCCTCGAAGCCGCGCCAGCGATCAGCGATTTCCTTGTCCTTGGCGAGGGTGTTGGTGATGAGCGTGAAGAGGCGCGTGTTATCGGACAGGGTCTTTGCCAATGCGAGGCCGGCGGATTTGCGCTTCGCGTCGTCGGCATCCTGGAGGCGGGTGAGGGTGGGCTCGAGCGTCAGCGTCTCGCCGTCGACATCGAAGCGCAGCGAGGCCATCGTCTCGTCGAAAAGGCGGTTCCACGCGGAGCGGCCGGTGGTCGATTTCTCGTGGAAAAGCTGCTCGATGCGATCGTCGAGCTGGAAGGGTTTCTCCTTCCTGAGGTCCTCGATCCACGGCTTGTAGTGGGCAAGCGGCGCCTCCGCCATCAATCGGTCGATCAGGGTATCGTCAACGAGGTTGAGTTCGAGCGTGAAGAACAGGAGGTCGGAGGAGGCATTCGTCACCTTCTCCTGAGTATCGCCGTAGAACTTGCCGTTCACGGGGTTGGTGGTGTCCGTCGAATAGATGAGCCCGGCGTAGGAGATGATGCGGCCCATCCGGTCCTCGATCGCCTCGTAGCGCGCGATCGACTCGTGGAGCGCCTTTGAACCCTCGGTGCCGCCGGCGAGCGCGGCAAGCTTGCCGCGGTATTTCTCGGAGAAAGCCTTCGATTCCTTTGCCATCAAGTCGAGGTCGGCCTTGAAGGCGCTCGATTCCATGCCCGGATAGAGATCTTCGAGCCGCCATTCCGGCAAGGGGCCGAGATCGACCTGCCCGGCGCTGGCCTCAGGTGCGAAGCGGGGGGCTGGACGGCGAAGCGCGATCATGGCGGCGAACACTTTCGTAGGGTGGCGAAGGGTTCATTCTACTTGGGCCAGTTCGTGCCGCGATTCAATCTTCGCGCGTACCGGAGGCGCAGATTTTCGCGCCGCAAAAAGTTCGATCAGGATTTACAACCTGTTTACGCCAATTGGCGACACTGGCTCGAAACGGAACAACAGGGGCGAATCGCGGCCCTGATCCCGTGAACAAGATGAGTCCTGATGTCCGCCACGATCCTTGTCGTCGATGACGATCCCGTCCAGCGCCGCCTTCTCACCGAGATGATCCGGCGGTTCGGCTACGAGCCCGAGGCCATCGAGAGCGGCGCGGAGGCGCTCGATCGCATCGCCGATCGCCAGAAGCCCGCTGTGGATCTCATCGTGCTCGATCTCGTCATGCCCGATCTCGACGGCATGGCCGTGCTCGAACGGCTTGGCGCGATGGCCGAGCATCCGCCCGTCATTGTTCAGACCGCGCACGGCTCGATCGAGACCGTCATCAGCGCGATGCGCGCGGGTGCGGTCGATTTTGTCGTCAAACCGGTCGGTGCGGAGCGGCTCTCCATTTCGATCAAGAACGCGATGCGCGTCGATGTGCTCGAAGGTGAAGTTAGGCGTCTCGCCAAGCGCGGCTCCGGTTCGCTCTCGTTCAACGATCTGGCCTCCTCGTCACCGGAAATGTCGCGTGCGGTGCGGCTTGGCGAACGCGCTGCGAAATCCGGTATTCCGGTGCTGCTCGAAGGCGAATCCGGTGTCGGCAAGGAAGTCTTCGCCCGTGCGTTGCAAGGCGCGAGCGACCGGCGCGGCAAGCCGTTCGTCACGGTCAATTGCGGGGCGATTCCCGCCAATCTCGTTGAGAGCATCCTGTTCGGTCACGAGAAGGGCGCCTTCACCGGTGCGACCGAGAAACACGCCGGCAAGTTCGTCGAAGCCAATGGCGGGACGCTGTTCCTCGACGAGGTTTCCGAACTGCCCCTCGATGCACAGGTGAAGCTGCTGCGAGCCATTCAGGAAGGCGAGGTCGATCCGGTCGGCGGCCGCAAGACCGTCAAGGTCGATATCCGCCTCATCTCCGCGACCAACCGCGACCTCATTCAGGCCGTGCGGCAGGGGCGCTTCCGTGAAGACCTCTACTACCGCCTCAACGTCTTCCCGATCTCGATCCCCGCCTTGCGCAACCGCAAGGAGGATATCCCGGCACTGGCGCGGCGGTTCCTCGCCCGCATCGCGGCGGAGGAGGGGCGCAATGTCCGCTCGATTTCCAACGAGGCGCTGGCGCTGATCTCGCGTTTCGACTGGCCGGGCAACGTGCGCCAGCTTGAGAACGCGATGTTCCGCGCCGTCATTCTCTGCGAGGGCGACGAGATCACGGTTGCCGATTTTCCGCAGGTCGCGCAGGCGGTCGAGGGTTTCGACGTGCGCATCCCGCCGATCAGCGCCGCCATTCCGGCGCCGCCGGAGCGGGAGATCGTCCGCGTCGAGATCAAGGATCCTTCCGCGCTCACTCTGCTCGACCAGACCGGGGACGTGCGCCCGCTCGAACAGGTGGAGGGCGATACCATCCGCTTCGCGCTCGAACACTATCGCGGCCAGATGTCGAAGGTTGCGCGCAAGCTGGGCATCGGCCGTTCCACACTTTACCGCAAGCTCAAGGATCTCGGAATTGAGGCCGACGAGGCCGAAAGCGACCTGCAGGAAGAATCGCGCGTGGCGTAACGACAACGCGTAAGATTTTTCCGGGCTTCGCTTTGTTCACTTGTGCGCGAACGCACTTGACGTTCGGCCGGTTTCGATGATCCAAGCATGAGAACGAGGGGGCCCTTGACGTGGCTGGCAAGACCGCTTTTCCGCTGACGTTTCCACGACTTCCGGGGCATGCGCGTCTTCCGGTCCGTCGTCTGGCCCTTGCTGCGCTGAGTGCGGCGCTTCTGGCCTCTTCCCCAAGTCTCGCGCAAAACCTCGATCTCCCGGCGCCTCCCGATACCGCCGAGGCGACAACGCGCGATCTTGCTGCGGGTGCCGTCGAGGGTAGCCCGGTCCGCGAAGAGGCACTCACCCGCAAACCGGGACCCGATGTGAAGCTCGATCTTCCTGAACCGCCGGAAGCTGTCGCGCGGTTCGATCAGCCGGAAGCACCGGTCGAGCTTGCCTTGCCGGACTTGCCGCAGCCGGATTCCGCGACAGAATTCGCCAGTATCGCCGTTGCGCCCGCCGCGTCCGAGATGACGCTGGGGTTGCCGGAATTGCCGAAGATCGAACTCGCTTTGGCGCCGCTGCGTCTCGATCTGACGGAGGAAAAGCTCGTCGCACTGCTTCAGCCGGCCCGGCAGAAATTCAATCTCAAACCAGCCGAACTGCAGAGTTTCGCCGCCGCCTACGCCATGCGGGATTTCCATGCCGTCTGGCTCAAGGGGGAAGGCGTCGATCTTGTCGTTTCGGGAAAGGCGGCCGCCTTGCGCGAAGCGTTGACGGGCGCGGACAAGAGCGGGCTTGACGCAAGCCGGCTTCTCGCGGCCCTGCCGGAAATCCGTTCCGGCAAGGTGCCGGCAGAAAAACACATCGACACCGACATCGGTTTCAGCCTTGCCGCCTTCCTGTATGCGCGCGACCTGCGCGGCGGCCGGGTCGAGCCCTCGCGTTTGTCGTCGCTCGCAACGCCGTCGCTTGAATTGCCGGATGCGCGCGAGGTTCTGCTCAAGATCGCGGCCGCCGAGCCGACGACGGTCGGCGACGCGATCCTCGCGTTCGAGCCGCAGCATGCCGGGTACCAGCGCCTCAAGGGTGCCCTCGCCAAACTACGCGAGGAGCTGGCAGCGCCGGTTCTGACCGGTTCGGTCGCCGGGATCGGCGATGCGCCACAATCGAAGCCGTCACTGCCGGCACATTGGCTCGACGGGCCGCAACTCGCCTTTGACAAGTCGGACGCGCGCGTGCCGATGCTGCGCCAGCGCCTTGGTCTCGCGCCGGATGCGGGCGACATCTACGACAACGATCTTCGGAAGGCGGTAATGGGTTTCCAGCGCGCCAACGGGCTCAAGGCGAACGGCGTCATCACGCCGAAAACGCGCGCCGCGCTTGAAAATCCCGCTTCGGCAATCAACGAGAGCGAGCGCAAACCCGACAACAACGCCAAGCTCGTTGCGATTCTCGCCAACATGGAGCGCTGGCGCTGGCTGCCGACGGATCTCGGCAAGCTGCATGTCTTCGTCAACGTCGCCGACTACGATCTCAAGGTGTTCGACGACAACAAGAAGATACACGAGACGCGCGTCATCGTCGGTCGACCGCAGACGCAGACGCCGATTTTCTCCGACGCGATGGAGCATGTGATCGTCAATCCCTCGTGGGGCGTGCCGCCGTCGATCATCAAGAAGGAATTCCTGCCGAAGATGGCGGCCGACCCCGAGTATGCGGCCAAGCGCGGCTACACAGTCGTGCGGCGCGGCAACCAGATCTCGATCCGCCAGCCGCCGGGCGCCAAGAACGCGCTAGGCTACATCAAGTTCATCTTTCCCAACCAGCATTCAGTCTATCTGCACGATACGCCGAACCGCAACCTGTTCCAGGCGGAGGCGCGTGCCTTCAGCCACGGCTGCGTACGCGTGCACCAGCCGTTCTCGCTGGCGGAGAAGCTGCTCCAGCCGTCTCTCGGTTATTCGGAGACCGATCTCAAGGGCATGATCGGACGCGGCGAACGCATGATCAAGCTCAAGGAGAAGATCCCGGTTCATCTGACCTACTTCACACTCAGCGTGAACGAGGCGGGCGAGATCGAGCAGCACAAGGACATCTACGGGCACGATGCCCGGATGCGCGCTGCGCTTCGTCTCTGATCGAAATCATTGCCCCCGATTCGTCACTTGGCTAAGGAAAATCCTGTGCCGAACGTGAGTTGCGGCATTTTTTCGCCATGTTCGTGAAGCAGTCAGGCCAATCGTCACCATGCCGGAGGGGAGAGCGGTGAGTTCCGGTCGTTTTGCCGATCTCCTGTCGCGGGCCGAGACCGCCGGCCGCCCGATCCGCCTTTTCACCGCGACGGTTGTCGCGCTGACGGCGTTCTTCGTCGGCTCCAGAGGTACGCAGGATGCCAACGCGAACGGCGAGACGCGTTCGCTGACGATGCTGCATGCCCATACCAACGAAACGATCACCATCACTTACAAGCGGGATGGCGCGTTCGTTTCGGAGTCTCTTCAGAAGCTCAACTGGTTCCTGCGCGACTGGCGGATCGACGAGCCGACGTCGATGTCACCGCATCTGTTCGACATCATCTGGTATGTCTATCGTGAGGTTGGCGCGGATTCGCCGATCCGTATCATGTCCGCCTACCGTTCGCCGGGCACGAATGCGATGCTGCGCCGCCGCTCCCGTGCGGTGGCGAAGGAAAGCCAGCATATGCGCGGCAATGCGATGGATGTGCATATCCCGGGTGTCTCGATGGCGCGTGTACGCGAGATCGGGATGCGGCTCCAGCGTGGTGGCGTCGGATATTACCCTTCTGCCGGTTCGCCCTTCGTGCATCTCGATGTCGGCTCGGTGCGTTCCTGGCCGCGCATGCCGCGCCCGCAACTCGAACGCCTTTTCCCGGATGGCAAGACGGTCCACTTGCCGGCGGACGGGATTCCACTTTCGAATTACGAGGCGGCGCTCGCCGAGGTGCAGGCGCGCGGCGGTTCGGCGCTCGATTACGCCACGGTTACCACCAACCGCGGCAAGAGCCTCTGGGCGCTGCTGTTCGGCGGCGACGAGGATGACGATACACGAGAGGCGATCGGGCGCGGTGGTCGCAACCGTGTCGCGGCGCGTGGGCGCGGGGGTGTTCCGCAGGTTGCGGCGGTGCCGTCGTCCGGCGACAGTGTGAATGCCTGGGGTGCAGGTGCGGGGCGGGTTGACAGCGTTCCAATCGTGACGGAAGCACGCCCTGTTCCGACGACGGCCACGCCGGTTGCGGTAGCGGCGCTGCCTGCCAGTCCGGCACCGCAAAAACAGCCTGAACCCAAACCGCTTCCCGAGCCGAAGGCGACGGTCGAGATCGCGTCTTTGCCTGTGCCTCCGATCCGCCCGCGCGGAGCGCGGTTCGATGCGCTGGTTGCTTCCACCGAACCATTGCCTCCGATCCGCCCCGGGGCGCTGGGCTTGCCGCTATCGGCGCCACAGCCGGAAGCGAAGCTCGCGGAGGCTCCTGCCGCCCAGCCGACACAAGCTCTTGCCGCCGTGGCGGGGCTTCCGCTGCCGCCAACCCGCCCCGTGCAGCCGGCGAGCGTGCCGGCTGCAGAGCCGCCTCAGCCGGTGGTTGTCGCGGCACGGCCTGTCGATATGCCGCTACCGCCGAGCCGTCCCGCCGAACCTGCCGCCGTCGCGGCTTTGCCGGGAATTCTGTCGCGCGGGGAAGATGCTGCTGCGACCTCGGGAGAGGCTCGCGCGTATGCCGCCGTTCGTGCGCCGTCACCTCCGACGCGGCCGGTTGTTCCGCGACCGGCTAGCCAACCCCAGTCGTCGTCGCCGCCTGTTGCCGCCGCACCTGCTCCCATGCCCGCTGCCCCGCCACGTTTCGTTGTTGTCGCACGACGCACGGACCCGACAGCGCTTGTCGGTGCGCGGCCGACGGCGCAGGCCCGCCCGGTTCAGGTCACGACGGTGACGGAGCCTCCCGTTGAACGCGAGGTTCGTCGTCCCGTTACGGCGATGACGTTTTCGCAGCCGCCCGCGCGTGGCGGTTCGGGCAGCGGTGGGTTCACCGGCTCATTCATCCGGCCGATGGGCATGAGCTTCTCCAGCGGAGGCGAGTGAGGCCCGGCCCAGGCGGGCCGCACTCACGCGTTATTCCATGCCGATTGCGCGGAGATAGACGTCGAGCAGTTCCTCCTGCTCGTGGCGCTCGGCCGGCTCCTGCCGGCGCAGCGAGACGATCTTGCGCAGGGTCTTGACATCGAAACCATTGCCCTTCGCCTCGGCATAGACGTCCTTGATGTCGCCCGCGATGTTGCGCTTCTCTTCCTCCAGCCGCTCGATGCGCTCGATAATGGCTTTCAGTTGCCCGGCGGTCGAGGGGTTGATGTCATCCATCGGGAGAACTCCATTCGGAAGGGCGGCCATGCCGCGTAAAGACTGGAGCACCGGAACACCAGAACCGGCGCGACGCGTCAAGGGGCAAGGTTTACGTCGAGGCTCGGCTCACGAGGCCGATCGCCGGGTTCGCGGCTCGGGATGGGCACCGAACCAGGCCCGCTCCCGCAAGGCTGGGTCGTCAAGCAGCGGTCTGACGAGGCGCGCGAGCCGTTCGCCCCAGGCCTTTGCATCGATTTCGTTCGCGATCAGATCCTGCCGGATTTCGACGAGCGCGTGGGGATAGCCATGCTGAAGGCAGTGCCGGTCCATCGTGTCGCCCTTATAGCCGCCCTGATAGGGTTCGTTCTCGCCAACGATCAGATCAGGTTCACCTTCCAGCGCGCGCAGCAGCGCAAGATTGAGACGTGGGTCGAAATCCCAGATCACCGTCGCGTGCCAGGGGCGGGCGATGCCCTTCATCTCGGGTGTGAAGGAGTGCACCGCCAGGATGATCGGCACGCGTGTAGCAGCGACCTGTGCCAGGGTTGTCTCGATGGCGCTGTCGTAGGGGATGTAGAAGCGTTCGATGCGTTCGCGGATCTCGTCCTCATCGATTCGGGCATTGCCGGGAACCAGTGCACCATCGGCAATCCGCATCACCAGCGTAGGATCGTCGCGCCCGCGATTCGGATCGATGAGAAGGCGCGAGAAGCGGCTCATCACGGCCGGGGCGTCGAGCGCGGCGGCCAGCGTGCGCGAAACGGTTTCGACGCCGATATCATAGGCGATATGCCGAGCAAGTTGGGCGGGCGGGAGTCCAAGATCGCCGTATTCCAATGGTATCATAGCCTGCGCGTGATCGCAGAGGATCACGAGGCCGGAACGGGTCGCGCCACCGACGATTTCGTAGGCGGGGTGATCCTGCGATGCAATGCTGTCGGACAAGCGAGGACTCCAGCGCGGCTGCCAGAAGCGCGGTTTCTTGCGCCAGAATCCAGCGGAGTGCAAGACATCGTGAGGTTTGCTTAAGGTCTCTTGAGGATGGAATTTCATTCTCGCTCAAATGAGCTAGGTTTCCCGTCATGTTCGATTCGATGAAGATCCGCTCCCGCCGCAACCATTGCCTTGACATCTTCAACGCGGCGGTCTCGGCAGTCCTGCCGGCTAATTTCCTGCCCGCGCATCTGCCGGCGCCGCCGGAGATGGGGCGCCTTTTCATCCTCGCTGCGGGTAAGGCCGCGGGCTCGATGGCGGCGGCCGCTGAGGCCCATTATCTCGATGTGCTCGGTTTTCCGTCGGAACGGATGGTGGGTCTAGCCGTGGCGCGGCACGGCTATGGCGTGCCGATGCGCGTCGTCGAGATGATCGAATCGGGTCATCCGGTTCCGGATGAAGCCAGCGTCGAAGGCGCGCGCCGCATGATGGCGCTCGCCGATCTTGCCGGCGCGAACGATCTCGTCGTCTTCCTGCTCTCGGGCGGCGCTTCGGCCAATCTCGTCGCGCCGGCGGGCAACATCACGCTCGCGGAGAAGCAGGCATTCACGAAGACACTGCTGCGGTCCGGCGTTCCGATCGACGGCATGAACGCGATCCGCAAACATCTGAGCCGGATCAAGGGCGGGCGGCTCGCACGGCATGTCGCGCCGGCGCGGCTCGTCACCCTGGCGCTCTCGGATGTCCCGAACGATGATTTCTCGACCATCGGCTCTGGGCCGACAATCCCGGATGTGACGACGCTGGCGGATGCACGAGGCGTGATCGCGCGCTATGGCATCGCGGTTCCGCCCGCGATCACCGCCGCGCTTGACGATCCCGGCAATGAATCTGTCAAGCCCGGCGATCCGGCCTTTGACAAGGCGACCGCCATTATCGCCGCGCGACCTGCTGACGCGTTCTCGATGGCGGTGGCGGCAGCGGAGAAGCTTGGTTACCGCGTCATCAACCTCGGCAGCGAGCTTGAGGGCGAGGCGCGTGCGATCGGTGCACAGCACGCGGCGGCAACGCTGCGGACGATGGAGGAAGGTGGCAAGATCGCGCTGATTTCGGGGGGCGAGTTGACCGTCACAATCAAGGGTGACGGGATCGGTGGCCCCAACCAGGAATATGCCCTGGCGCTGGCCATCGGGCTGAATGGGGCAAACGGCATCGTCGCTTGTGCGGCCGATACCGATGGCACCGATGGCGGAGCGGGCAAGCCGACAGACCCGGCCGGCGCGTTTGTCGATCCGACAACACTCAAACGTGCTACCGAACATGGGCTTGATCCGGCCCGCTTTCTGGAAAACAATGATTCCACCCGCTTTTTTGCCGCATTGGACGATCTTCATCAGACCGGACCGACGCTGACCAATGCGAACGATCTCCGGGTGATCCTGATCGGTGATTGACCGGCGACGTCGCGAACGCGATAGAACGACAATGAATTTTCTCCGGGCCGGCGGGCCTTCTTATTTCCGAAGCCTTCGCGGAGGCCGCTCCGGCAGCCTAGTGGTGCTGGCCGGGTTTGTCGCGGGGTGCCTGCTCGGGCAGAACGTGCCGGCGAAAGCTGACCTGCGCGTCTGCAACGCGACGACCGGGCGCGTCGGACTCGCGATCGGTTATCTCGACGGGCCGGTTTGGGTGACGGAGGGATGGTTCAACCTCAAGCCCAATCGCTGCGAGACGATCGTCAAGGGGCGGCTGGCGTCACGCTATTTCTATGTTCATGCCGTCGATTATGATCGCGGCGGAGACTGGAGCGGGGCCAATATCCTGTGCACGCGCGATGTCGAGTTCTCGATCCGGGGGCCGCTCGACTGCTACGCGCGGGGTTATGACAGGGCCGGGTTCATCGAGATCGACACCGGGCAGCAGGCGGACTGGACGGTCGAACTCGGCGATGGCGGCCTCGTCACCGGCCGATGACACAACAAGAGCCGCCCGATCCGAGGCGGACAGGATTCAAAAAAGGCGGGCAGGGGAATGCGGCGCAACCGACGGACAAAACTCATCGCAACCCTCGGGCCGGCCTCGCAGGACGACGCGACTGTCCGCGATCTCTTCCGGGCCGGGGCCGATGTGTTTCGCATCAACATGAGCCATTCGAGCCATCAGGTGCTCAACGACCGGGTGGCTCAGATCCGGCGGATCGAAGCCGAGCTCGACCGGCCGATCGGCATTCTCGCCGATCTTCAGGGGCCGAAGCTCCGGGTAGGCACCTTTGCCTCGCCGCCGGTGATGCTGGAGGCTGGGCAGAGCTTCGTCCTCGATTCCAACCCCGCGCCGGGCGATGCTTCGCGCGTCCACCTGCCGCATCCGGAAATCCTCGAAGCCTTGCGACCCGGCCATCGTGTGCTGATCGACGACGGCAAGCTCTTGTTCGTCGTCACCGAGGCGACGGCGGACCGCGCGGTGATCCGCGTCGATGTGCCGGGGGCGATCTCCAACAAGAAGGGCGTTTCGCTACCGGATACGCTGCTGCCGAGTTCCGCGCTGACCGACAAGGACAGGGCCGATCTTCTCGCCGCGCTCGATGCAGGTGTCGACTGGATCGCGCTTTCCTTCGTGCAGCGCCCCGAAGATGTCGCCGAGGTTCGCAAGATCGCGCGCGGGCGGGCGTTGGTGATGTCCAAGCTCGAAAAGCCTCAGGCGATCGATCGGCTTGAGGAAATCATGGAACTCTCGGATGCGCTGATGGTCGCGCGCGGCGATCTCGGCGTCGAGATGCCGCTGGAGGTGGTTCCCGGTCTCCAGAAGCGCATCACGCGCCTGGCGCGCAAGCTCGGCAAGCCGGTGGTCGTCGCGACGCAGATGCTCGAATCGATGATCGTCTCGCCGATGCCGACCCGCGCCGAAGTGTCCGACGTTGCGACGGCGGTGTTCGAAGGCGCGGATGCGGTGATGCTCTCGGCCGAAAGCGCAGCCGGCAAATTCCCCATACAGGCCGTGGAGACGATGAACCGCATCGCCGAGGCGGTGGAACGCGATCCGAACTACACGGTCCTGCTGGCCGGTCAGCGCTCCCCGCCGGAATCCACCGGCGCGGATGCGATTGCCTCCGCCGCGCGCTCGGTCGCGGAGACGCTCGATCTCAAGGTCATCGTCGCCTGGACGGCCTCCGGCGCCACGGCCCTGCGCATCGCGCGCGAGCGGCCCTATCCGCCGATCCTGACCCTGACGACAAGCCGGCACACGGCGCGCCGTTTGGCGCTGGTGTGGGGCGTGCATGCTGTTTTCGGTGACGATCCCAAGGACGTGGACGACATGGCGCGGCTTGGTGCCCGCATCGCGCGCGAGCAGGAGTTCGCCAATCCCGGCCAGCGCGTCATCCTCGTGGCCGGCGTTCCCTTCGGCACGCCGGGCGCGACCAACATGCTGCGTATTGCCTTCGTCGGGGCGGGCTGATCAGATCGGCTGGCCTTCGGCATCGACCCGGAGCTTCTCAAGGCTTTCCTTGAGATCAGGGAAATGCGGGTTGATTTCCAGCGCCTTCGAGAACGCACGGAAGGCACCTTTCTTGTCGCCGAAGCCGCGCAGTAGGCCGCCAAGGCTTGCAAGCGCGTGGAAATGGCGTGGCTCGCGCGCCAAAGTCTCGCGGATGTCGCGGAAGGCGGCATCCTGATCCTGTCGCAGAAAATGGATGATCGCGCGGCGGTGATAGGGCTCCGCCCATTCGGGACGCAGCTGGGTGATGTAATCGAGAAGGTCGATCGCGAGGTCGAAATCCTTCGCCGTCATCGCCTCCTTGGCGCGGGTGAAGAGAAGGTCGGTCGTCGCACTACCCGAGCGTTCGAGCGCGCGTTCGATATCCGCCGCGACTGGCTTCGCCGCTTCAGGTGAACCGGCATTCTTCAGTTGATCGAACAGCCGATCGAGCCGGTCCGCGCTTCGTTGTTCGGGCGAGACGGATTTCTGCTTTTGCGGCGCGGCCGGCTGCTGCGCCGATGCCGGCGCGGTGGCGGACAATGACAGAAGCAGGAGAGCGAGGATCGTCGCGCGCATTCCTGAATGCTACGCTCGGCATCCGGCGCGTCAAGCGGCGCGGTGCGGTTCGCGCAAGAATTGAAGAGTTGGTTTCGCGGGAAGGGCGAACGCGAAAAGGCGCCCCGAAGGCGCCTTGAAACTCCGCGATTGGCAAAAAAGGCCGGACGCGATGCGCCCGATCAGCCAGTGTCCGATCAGCCCTGACGCGCCTTGTAGCGCTTCTGGGTCTTGTTGATGATGTAGAGCCGGCCACGGCGGCGCACCATCTGATTGTCGCGGTGACGCTTCATGAGCGCCTTGAGCGAATTCCTGATCTTCATCGTCTCAACTCCACCCGGTTGCCCGGCAATTCTGCCTGTCCGCCGAGCTCTCGCTCTCCGGACAAGATCTGTAATGGTGGGCGCGACAGGGATTGAACCTGTGACCCCTACCGTGTCAAGGTAGTGCTCTCCCGCTGAGCTACGCGCCCTTCGCGCGGCCTGGCGATGCCCGCCCCGCAGAAAAGGGAAGCGCCCGTATAGTCACCCCGGCGCCAAAGGGCAAGATTTTTTCCAGAAGTTTTTTGCCGAATTTTCCTTCGCTCTGCCGCGGCTCAGGCGGCGAGCATCTGCTTCACCTGATTGACGAGGTCCTTCAGGTGAAACGGCTTGGAAAGCACGCGTGCATCCTTCGGCGCATTCGATTCGGGGTTGAGCGCCACGGCAGCGAAGCCGGTGATGAACATCACCTTTATATCCGGGTCGAGTTCCGTCGCGCGGCGCGCGAGCTCGATGCCATCCATCTCCGGCATGACGATATCGGTCAGGAGCAGCTCGAACGGCTCCTCGCGGAGGCGATGATAGGCCGAACGCCCGTTGTCGAACGAGGCGACGTCGTAACCCGCATTCTGCAGCGCGCGGACCAGGAAGCGCCGCATATCGTTATCGTCTTCGGCAAGAAGGATCTTGGTCATTCGGATCTCGTCGGGCTCTTGAGCAGCGTTCTCTTGGGGGCGGCGTTGTCGGGCCTTGAGGCGGTAATCGCAACGATCGTTATGGAATTATGGTAAATAAGCCGTGTATTTTTACGAAAAAGGACCAAAACCCGGCTGGACCCCGCCGCCAGCGCGCACCATGATAAGCACTCATCGTCAAAATTCCGAGCCGAGGTCACGCATGGCGGCGACGCCGATATCCGAATTGTCAGCGGAAGGCGTCTATACGATCGAGAATGCTGCGGCGCTGGAAACCCCGTTCTTCCTCAATTCCCCACATTCCGGCGAGATGTTTCCGGCCGAATTCCTTGCGCGCAGCCAGTTGCGGCGCGAGGTGCTTCGGAGGGCGTCCGATCTCTATGTCGACCGGCTGTTCGCGCCGGTTGTCGCGGCGGGGCTTCCCCTGATGCGCGCTTTGATGCCGCGCTCCTATCTCGACCTCAACCGTGAACCGCTCGAACTCGACCCGCGCCTGATCGCGGGGGTGCTGCCGGTCGAGGCCAACACCCGGTCTTTGCGTGTCGCCGGCGGGCTCGGTACCGTCCCGCGGGTGATCGGAGACCAGATCGAGATCTATGCCGGCAAGATCACCCTCGAGGAAGCGCTCTCGCGGATCGACAGGACCTATGTGCCCTATCACATGCGCCTGCACCGTGAACTGGCGCTTCGGCACGGGCGACACGGCGGGGTCGTGTTGCTCGATCTGCATTCGATGCCCTCACAGTCGATGTCGCGGGTGATGCCGGACATCGTGCTGGGCGATCGTTTCGGTGGCAGTTGTGCCGCGCCGCTAATGGCGGAAGCCGAAAGGGCATTCCGGGCGGCGGGCTTTCGGGTCGAGCGGAACCAGCCCTATGCGGGTGGTTATATCACCGAGCACTACGGCCGGCCGGACCTCGGATGGCATGCGCTCCAGATCGAGGTCAGCCGTGCGCTCTACATGGATGAGGCGCGCCTCGAAATGAACCAGGGATTCGTCGATGCAGCCGAAACGCTTTCCGGCGCCATCGCGGTGCTGGTCGCGGCGGTCGCGGAAACCAAGCTATTCGATTTCCACAAAACGGCCTTGCATTTTTTGCAGAAGGCTGCTGAATAGGGGCCAATAAAGGGAGGCGCTCCACGGAAGTGGCAGGCCGAGGCTCCGAAGTCCACGCCAGATGGGGAAGTGAGCCGAAAAGAGCCGGATTTTCAATTCCGGCCAAAAAAAAGGCCGCACGAAGCGGCCTTGAAAGTCTAGGGAGGAAACGCCCAAGGAGGGCATGTCACGAGGGCGAACCGTCGTGACAACCTGAATATATATTGCGGCGCACAAAAAACAAGTCCTATCGCTCGCGGTAGGCATTTTTTTTGAGCCAACGAACCCCGAAAAGCTATAAATTCTGGGAACAGGGAAAATTCTTCTTTAATTGCAGTCGTTTGTCTGGGCTCGCTCGGCTTGCGGCAAATGCGTGACTGCGTCATAGGAGGATGGCTCCTTTCGCGCGGGCCAGAGCAGGGAAATTCATGCGACCGGTCGATCTTTCCGCATTCGTCGAGACGCTGGCCCGCCAATCCGGCGAGGCGATCCTTCCCTTTTTTCGCACGCAGATGCGGGTCGATGACAAGGACGGCCAGCGCTTCGACCCGGTGACCGAGGCGGATCGCGCGGCGGAGACGGTCATCCGTCGGACGATCAACGCGACTTTCCCGACGCACGGCATTCTCGGCGAGGAATTCGACGCCGAGCGGCCTGATGCGGAATATCTTTGGGTTGTCGATCCCATCGACGGCACGCGTTCCTTCATCTGCGGGCTCCCGGTCTGGGGCACGTTGATCGGGTTGATGCGCGGTGGCGAGCCGGCGATGGGGCTGATGAACCAACCCTATACCGGCGAGATGTTCATCGGCGACGGCGGCAAGGCCTGGCTCAAGGGACCGCGCGGACGTAGCGAATTGCAGGCAAGCCAGTGCAGGTCGCTGGCGGATGCCTACCTGATGACTACCGATCCCCGCCTGTTCCGCGACGGCGATGCGCCCGCCTACGCGCGCGTCGAGACCGCAGTCCGGCTCGCACGCTACGGCACGGATTGCTACGCCTACGCGATGCTGGCTTCCGGGCAAGTCGATCTCGTGATCGAGACGGGGCTGAAGGCCTACGACATCGTCGCGCTGATCCCGATCATCGAGGGGGCTGGCGGCGTCGTCACGACCTGGGAGGGGGCAAGCGCGAAGGATGGCGGGCGTATCGTTGCCGCCGCGACACCCGAACTGCACGAGCAGGCGCTCAAGCTGCTGCGGAGCTAGTCCTCGACATCAAGCCGCATGAAGGCATCGAACGTTGCCCAGAAGCGGGCGCGGATCTCATCGCGCTCCATAAGGATTTCGTGCCGCGCGCCGGATAGGATGATGGCGCTCGCCTCGCGCATCCGTTGCGCCAGCGCCTCGCTGGCTGCCGTATCGACGACCTGATCGGCCCCGGCAAGCACCATGAGAATCGGTGCGCGATTTTCGCGGCCGAAGCCCTCCTCCTGGAAGCCGGCCATCACGTCGAAGGCGGCGTCGGCCCAGCCGACGGTAGGATCGCCGATCGCGAGAGACGGCTCCGACTCCAACCAGCGGTGCGCCGAGGCATAACGGCCCGGATCGCCCGTCAGCACATTGCCCTCGAACGGCTTTTCGGAGACCGATTCTCCGCCGCCGCCGGGCACGAACGCGGTGGAGAGTCCGATGCTGGTGAGCGTGCGCGCAAGGATCCGCATCGCGCCTGGGAACCTCAGACCGGCGATGCCAGTCAGGGGCGCCGTCATTACCATCCGGCGGAAACGGGTTTCGCCGCGCCCTGCGGCCACCAGCGCGATGCAGGCCCCGGTCGAATGCGCGAGGACGCCGAACGGTTTCGGCATTCCGCGCCTCTCGGCTTCGGCGACCAAAGTCTCGAGATCGAGGAGATAATCGTCGAAATCTTCGATATGGCCCTTGCGCGGGTTGCGCAACTGCCTTTCGGAACCGCCTTGGCCGCGCCAGTCCAGCGTCGCGATAGAAAAGCCGCGCGCGTGCAGCTCGGTAAAGACCTCACCGTATTTCTCGATGAATTCGGCGCGTCCCTGCAACACGAAGACAGTGCCTTTCCCCGCCTCCCCGGACGGTAGGAAGGCCATGCGCAGGCGGAGCCCGTCCGGAGCGGTGACAAGCGCGACGTCCATTCCTGCCGGAAAGGCGGTGCCCTCAGGCGGGGTGACGAGATGATCGAGCATCAGACGGGGCTCCGGCGAACCCGTCTAGTTTGCAGTCTGCCGCCCGGAGGGCAAGGGGGCATCCGGCGCGAGGCTTACGCAACCTGTCGTCGTCGTTGTTGCGGGCTCGACTTGCTTGAGGCCGACGAGCGTCATCGTCCGTGCATCAAAGACCATGCGCAGGCTCGAACCATCCTCGGCACGCATGGTGCCGACGAGCAGCGTTCCCTGCTTACGGAAACCCGGAAGGTGCGGGGGCGAGGTGGCAACCTGACGCACCGGTGCTTTCAGGCCGAGCCGTTCCGCCACGCGTCCGGGCAGGCTTTCGGAAAACGCGGCCATCGGCAAGGCGAATGCGCCAAGCACCAGAGCGCCGACCAGCACCATGCGCCGACGCGGAAGCGCGGCGGGAGCCCGTTCGGGAAGGGGCGATTTCGGTGACATTGCCGGGTCTCTCGACTATCCGGGCCTGCAATCCGGCGGACCCGATGTTCTCCTTCTAGAACGGCGCGCCTGAACTCCGCCGGGCCGTCGCATTCATCCCGTGTTCATTGCGGTGCAGCATCCCTTGGAGGAAACGGGATACGACGCCCCCTCTTGAAACCGTCCTCAACGCTTCCCAACTCTGGTTTCGTGCAGGCCAATACCGGCTGCATTCACCCGAGGATCCGGCCTGATGGCGGATCTGACTGCATGTCGCTTCAAGGAGGATATGCCATGCGTTCTTTTGATCTTGCCCCCCTTTATCGCTCCACCGTGGGCTTCGACCGTCTGTTCTCGCTAATGGACCAGATCGGCGGTTTCGAGCAGCCGACTCAGAGCTATCCACCCTACAACATCGAGAAGACTGGCGAGAACGCCTATCGGATTTCGCTCGCGGTTGCCGGTTTTACCGAGGCCGACCTCGCGATCCAGGCGGAGGAGAACTCGCTTGTCATCCGCGGCGAGAAGAAGATCGAGTCCGACCGTTCCGAGCGCGATTTCCTGTTCCAGGGTATCGCCGCACGCCAGTTCGAGCGCCGGTTCCAGCTCGCGGACTATGTTTCGGTGACGGCCGCCCGCCTCGAGAACGGCTTGCTGCATGTCGATCTCGTGCGAGAGGTTCCCGAGGCCAAGAAGCCGCGCGTGATCCCGATCGGCGAGGGTGCGACCCTCAAGACGGTTGAGCAGATCGCTGCCTGACCGGCTGCGGCGCGCCGACCCCCGGCGCCGGCCTCCCGTCGACGAGACCCGAAAAACACGAAGGGGCACCCGCGAGGGTGCCCCCTTTTTTGTTCGGTTGCTTTGGCTGTCGGAATTTCAGGACTTCGGTGCCCAGAGCGAGGGGTCGCGAGCCGGAGCAACAGGCTGTGGCCGTCGTGCCGGCAGATCTGTTCCCGGCGGGCTTGCCGGCGCGGCATCCGGTTCAGCGGGACGGCGAGGCGGCGCGGGGATTTCCGCGACGGAACCCGATTTCTTCAGGCCGCGCTCGCCTTCGCGCTTCGGCTCGACGATATCGGGCATCGGCGGCCGGCGGGCCGAGTCCGTCCGCCGCGAGAAGCGTTCCAGAATTTCGCCGTCGAACCGATCCACGACCAGCCGCACCGGCTCGTTGCGCCGGTTCATGCCGTCGATAATGTAGACATCGCTCCGGCGGCCGGAGATTGTCATCGAATGATAGCCCCGTTCCTCAAGGTCGAGGATCAGGTCGGACGGATGCATCCCGACAGGAGCGCGTGGTACCGGCGGCAGAACCACATCGCCGCGCCAGATTCCGCCATATCCGAAAGGGCGGACGTAAACTTGCGCAGAGGCAGTTTCAGCTACCGTTGCGGAGATCAACAATCCACCGGCAAGCAGGAAAAGGGAACGCGCCGAAGCCATGATCGGTTCTCCAGTTCGGCCGGACCGGGCGCCGGCGCTTCGTGATCTGGCACCGAACATGGTTCATGCCAGATTAATGAGCGCCGAACAGGCACGTCTTTTGGGGCGAAAAGATGGAAAAACGCGCTGTTTCACGAATTGCCGCGGTAGTCGGCGAAGATCGCGACTAGCCGGTCAATTTCCTCTGAGGTGGTGCGGAAGGAGGTGACTAAGCGCAGCACGACCTCGTCCGCTCCGGCTGCATTGTCCGGCGGCAGCGAAGTTTCCGACCAGTCAATGCATTTCACGCCGGCTTCGGTAAGATGCGTCCAGAGCCCCTGACTGACGATCGGGAACACCTGATTGATCTCCTGCGGCCAACCGAGCCGGACATGGGAGAGTGACGCGAGCCCGGCGGCGAGGCGGGCAGCCATCGCGTTCGAGTGACGGGCGAGATCGCGCCAGTGCTCCCTGTCGAAGAATGCCTCGAACTGGGCCGAGATCAGACGTTGCTTCGAGAGGGTCTGTCCGGCGCGCTTGCGTTTGAAACGGAAATCCTCGGCGAGGGCAGGATCGAAGAACACCACGGCCTCGGCCATCAGGCAGCCGTTCTTGGTGCCGCCGAGCGAGAGGACGTCGATGCCGGCCTTCCAGGTCATCTCGGCCGGCGTGCAGCCAAGCGCGACCAGTGCGTTCGAGAAGCGCGCGCCGTCCATGTGCGTCCTGAGGCCGTGCGCTTTCGCAGCTGCGGTCAGGGCTGCGATCTCGTCCACCGAATACACAAGTCCGAATTCGGTGCCCTGCGCAATCGACAATCCCTTTATCGGCGGCCGGCGTGTGCCACCCGGCTCGTTGGCGATGTGAGCATCGATGGTTTCCGGCGTCAACTTGCCGCCGGTACCGGGGAGGCCGATGAGCTTCGCACCACCCATGTAGAATTCCGGCGCGCCGCATTCGTCATCGATGACGTGGCTTTCGCGGTGCGTGAGAAGCGCGCCCCAGGGCGGGCAGATCGCGGCGGCGGCGAGCGCATTGGCGGCAGTTCCGGTCGTGACCATGAAGGCCGTAACCTCGCGCCCGAAAAAGGCGTCGAGCTGTCTCTCGACCCGCGCGGTCCAATCGTCGGCACCGTAAGAGCCCGCCGTGCCGGCGTTGGCGGCGTTGATCGCCGCGAGAACCTTGTCGCTCGCCCCGACGACGTTATCCGAAATGAAATTCATGGTGATTCAGACCCGGTGGAAGGAAGGGGCACTCAAGAATGATTTTCTGGCAATGGCAACCGGCGTTCGATTCCGCCGTTATGGCGCGATGACGGCCGCTGGCCGCCATGAAGAGCTGGGCAGATGCTTTCTTTCGACCGTAATGCGCTTGCAGTAATTTTATTGCGCATTTTTGCCCCGTTCAGGCAACAAAAGGAATAAATTTCCTTGATTCAGGCCTTGTGTCCCCGACGCATTTCTGGTTATGTGCCTCCCGATAGGACAGTGTTGCTGACCTACTCGAAGAGCCCGACTTCCGGCAAGACCTCTCTCCCCGAGGTTCTGGCCGGAAACCGGGCTCGGAGTGTCTGTAGCGCCCTGTCTTGTCGGATACGCCGACCGGAATCGGATGTCCCCGATCCCGGCCAAACGCAGCATTCCAGCTTTTGAGGAGCGGAAGATGACCACGAGAGAGACGATGTTTGAGGCCGTAGCGCAGAGCCAGCAGGCGACGCGTGCTGCCACCAAACGCGCCTCGAACGCGGCCTTCCGAAAGCCGCTTCCGGTGCGCGATCCCGGCCTGCCCGAGGCTTCGGGCCTTTATGATCCGCGCCATGAGAAGGATTCCTGCGGCGTCGGCTTCGTCGCGGACATCAAGAACCGCAAGAGCCACACGATCATCGAGCAGGGTCTAAAGATCCTCGAGAACCTCGACCATCGCGGCGCGGTGGGCGCCGACCCGAAGGCCGGCGACGGCTGTGGCATGCTGGTCCAGATTCCGCATCGCTTCTTCAGGGAAGAATGCGCGAAGCTGGGGTTCGAACTGCCGCAACCCGGCCACTACGCCGTCGGGCAATATTTCCTGCCGCGCGATGCCGAATCGCGCGCCAAGATCGAGAAGATCATCGAGGAGACCATCCTGGCCGAAGGGCAGAGTGTCCTTGGGTGGCGTGATGTCCCGGTCGACAATTCCGACCTCGGCGAGAGTGTGCTGCCGACCGAACCATGCCACCGGCAGGTGTTTATCGGCCGTTCGCCCGAAATCGCTGACGAGGAAAGCTTCGAGCGCCGCCTGTTCATTCTGCGCAAGGTTGTGTCGCATACGCTCTACCTTTCGACCGAGCGCGCAAAAGCCTCCTATTATCCCGTCTCGGTCTCCTGCCGCACGGTGACGTACAAGGGTATGCTGCTTGCAACCCAGCTCGGCGGCTATTTCAAGGATCTTGTCGATCCGCGCTTCGAGAGTGCGTTGGCGCTCGTGCATCAACGCTTTTCGACCAACACCTTCCCGACCTGGCAGCTCGCCCATCCCTACCGGATGGTCGCGCATAACGGCGAGATCAACACCCTGCGTGGCAACGTCAACTGGATGGCGGCGCGGCAGGCCTCGGTCGATTCGGAGCTTTACGGCATCGAGATCGGCAAGCTGTGGCCAATCTCATATGAAGGTCAGTCCGATACCGCCTGCTTTGATAACGCGCTCGAATTCCTCGTGCGCGGCGGCTATTCGCTCGCCCATGCGGTGATGATGCTGGTGCCGGAAGCCTGGGCCGGCAATCCGCTGATGGATGAGGAGCGGCGCGCCTTCTACGAGTATCATGCGGCACTGATGGAGCCGTGGGACGGGCCGGCGGCGATCGCCTTCACCGACGGTCGCCAGATCGGCGGCACGCTTGACCGCAATGGCCTTCGGCCCGCTCGCTATTACGTCACCAAGGACGATCTTGTCGTCATGGCTTCGGAAATGGGCGTGTTGCCGTTCCCCGAGGAGGATATCGTCACCAAGTGGCGGCTCCAGCCGGGCAAGATGCTTTTGGTCGATCTCGTGGAGGGGCGTATTGTCTCGGATGAGGAGATCAAGGCCAGCCTCGCGAAGGCCAACCCCTACGCCAAGTGGCTCGAGAACACGCAGATTGTTCTCGAAGACCTCAAGCCGGTGGAGCCGCGTGCCTCGCGCACGGACGTGACGCTGCTCGATAAGCAGAAGGCATTCGGCTATACGCAGGAGGATACCAAGCTCCTGATGGCGCCGATGGCTGTCACGGGGCAGGAGGCTGTCGGCTCGATGGGCACGGATACCCCGCCGAGCGTGCTCTCCGACAAGTCGAAGCTGCTCTACACCTATTTCAAGCAGAACTTCGCGCAGGTGACGAACCCGCCGATCGATCCGATCCGTGAGGAACTCGTCATGAGCCTCGTCTCGTTCATCGGGCCGCGGCCAAACCTGTTCGATCTTGAAGGCAATGCGCGCCGCAAGCGCCTGGAGGTGCGCCAGCCGATCCTCACCAACGGCGATCTCGAGAAGATCCGCTGCATCGGGCATTTCGAGGATCGGTTCGACACCAAGACGCTCGACATCACCTATCCCGCGCTTCAGGGCGCCAAGGGTATGGATGCCGCGCTCAAGCTCCTGTGCGACCGCGCGGAAGCGGCGGTCCACGGCGGCTACAACATCATCATCCTGTCCGATCGCATGGTCGGGCCTGATCGCATTCCCGTGCCAGCGCTGCTGGCGACGGCGGCGGTGCATCACCACCTGATCCGCAAGGGCCTTCGCACTTCTGTCGGCCTCGTGATCGAAACCGGCGAAGCGCGCGAGATCCATCATTTCGCCTGCCTTGCCGGCTACGGTGCCGAAGCGATCAACCCCTACCTTGCCTTTGAAACCCTTGTCGCGATGAAGAACGACATGGAGTTCCCGGAGGAGGTGGACGAATACGAGATCGTCAAGCGCTTCATCAAGGCGGTGGACAAGGGGCTGCTCAAGGTCATGTCCAAGATGGGCATCTCGACCTACCAGTCCTATTGCGGCGCGCAGATCTTCGACGCCGTTGGCCTGTCGGGCGCCTTCGTGGACGAGTATTTCTCGGGCACCGCCACCACGATTGGAGGCGCGGCTCTCGCCGAGATCGCGGAGGAGACCGTCCGCCGCCATGCGGAGGCGTTCTCGAAGTCGCCGGTGCTGCGGACGTTCCTGGACGTTGGCGGCGAGTACAACTTCCGCCAGCGCGGCGAGACGCATATCTGGACCTCGGACGCCGTTGCCGAGCTGCAGCATGCCGTGCGCCTCAATGCCAAGGATCGCTATCGGGCCTTCTCGAAGCAGATAGACCAGCAGGACAACAAGCTGACGACGATCCGCGGTCTGTTCCATATCAGGAACGCCGAAGAAGCCGGCCGCAAGCCAGTGGCGCTCGATCAGGTCGAGCCGGCGAGCGAGATCGTCAAGCGCTTTGCCACCGGTGCCATGTCTTTCGGCTCGATCAGCCGCGAGGCGCATGAAACGCTCGCCAAGGCGATGAACGCCATCGGCGCCAAGTCCAACACCGGCGAGGGCGGCGAGGAACCGGCGCGGTTTGAGCCGTTGCCGGACGGGCGACCCAACCCGCGCCGGTCGGCGATCAAGCAGGTTGCCTCCGGCCGTTTTGGCGTGACGACGGAATATCTCGTCAACTCCGATGTCATGCAGATCAAGGTCGCGCAGGGCGCAAAGCCCGGCGAGGGCGGCCAGCTTCCGGGCCACAAGGTCGATGCCACGATCGCCAAGGTCCGGCATTCGACGCCGGGCGTCGGCCTCATCTCGCCGCCGCCGCACCATGACATCTACTCGATCGAGGATCTCGCGCAGCTGATCTTCGATCTCAAGAACGTCAACCCCTCGGCGGATGTCTCGGTCAAGCTCGTCTCGGAAGTCGGCGTTGGCACGGTGGCTGCCGGCGTTGCCAAGGCGCGTGCCGATCACATCACCATTTCCGGCTATGAGGGTGGTACGGGCGCGTCCCCGCTGACCTCGCTCAAGCACGCCGGTTCGCCGTGGGAGATGGGTCTTGCCGAAACGCAGCAGGTGCTGGTGCGCAACCGCTTGCGCGGGCGTGTCGCGCTCCAGGTCGACGGTGGTCTGCGCACGGGCCGCGATGTCATCATCGGCGCGCTGCTCGGCGCGGACGAATTCGGCTTCTCGACCGCGCCTTTGATCGCGGCCGGCTGCATCATGATGCGCAAGTGCCATCTTAATACCTGCCCGGTGGGCGTCGCGACGCAGGACCCGGTGCTGCGCAAGCGGTTCAAGGGTGCACCGGAGCACGTCATCAACTACTTCTTCTTCGTCGCCGAGGAAGTGCGGGAGATGATGGCGGCGATGGGCTTCACCCGGTTCGAGGAACTGGTCGGCCGCGCCGACCTGCTCGATACCCGCGAGGGAATCGCCCATTGGAAGGCAAAGGGGCTCGATTTCACGAAGCTCTTCGCGGAAGCCGACGCACCGGCCTCTGTCGCGCGCAAGCATGCCGAACGCCAGCAGCATCCGATCGACAGCGTGCTCGATCGCAAGCTGATCGCCGAGGCGAAGGGCGCGATCGACGATGGCAAGCCCGTCCGAATCGAGAGCCCAATCCGCTCGGTCGATCGTGCGACCGGGGCGATGCTCTCGGGAGAGATCGCCAAGCGGTACGGCCATACTGGCCTTCCCGATGACACGATCCATATCTCGCTTCGCGGCACGGCCGGGCAGAGCTTCGGCGCCTGGGTCGCGGGCGGGGTGACGATGGAGCTGATCGGCGAGGCGAATGATTACGTCGGCAAGGGCCTTTCGGGCGGGCGGCTCATCATCCGTCCGGCTGAGAATGCGGCCATCGTACCCGAGAAGTCGATCATCGTCGGCAACACGGTGCTCTATGGCGCGATCTCGGGCGAGTGCTACTTCCGGGGCGTTGCGGGTGAACGCTTCGCGGTCCGCAACTCCGGTGCCATCGCGGTTGTCGAGGGCACGGGCGATCACGGCTGCGAATACATGACCGGAGGTGTCGTCGTCGTTATCGGTGAGACCGGACGCAACTTCGCGGCCGGCATGTCCGGCGGCGTGGCCTATGTCCTGGACGAGGACCGGACCTTCCGCTCACGCTGCAACCTCTCGATGGTCGATCTCGAACCGGTCGAGGAGGAAGAAGAACTCATGGAGCGGGATTACCATCATGGTGGCGATCTCGAGTTCAAGGGCCGTATCGACATCATGGGCGATATGTCGCGCCATGACGAGGAGCGGCTGCACCAGCTCATCGCCAATCACCTGCGCTACACGGGCTCGACCCGCGCCAAACACATTCTCGAACACTGGCCGGAATACCGCGTCAAATTCGTGAAGGTTATGCCGGTCGAATATCGCCGCGCCATCCGCGAGATGGAAAAGGCCCGCAGCCTTCAGGCCGCGGAATAAGCCCCTCAACCGGCCCGGCGGCCTTGTGCCGCCGACGGCCCGGCGCAAGATTGGAGAGTTCCATGCAGATCTATGGTGATCTGAACTCAGGCAACTGCCTGAAGGTGAAGTATGCCGCCGACGTTCTCGGCCTCGGCTACACGTTCGTGCCGGTCGACCTCATGAAGGGCGAGACGCGGACAGCCGAATTCCTGGCCCTCAATGATATGGGGCAGGTACCGGTGGTGCAGCTTGACGACGGCCGCACGCTCGCGCAGTCGAACGCGATCCTGCGCTATCTCGCGCGTGGCACGAAACTCCTGCCGGAAGACCCCTACCTTCAAGCGAAGGTCGACGAGCTTCTGTTCTGGGAGCAATACAGCCACGAGCCCTATGTCGCGGTGTGCCGGTTCCAGATGGTTTATCTCGGCAAGAGTGCAGATGAGCGCGACCCCGATAAGGTCAAGCGCAGCGAAAAGGCACTCGACTTCATGGAGAAGCGGCTGGAAGGGCATCGTTTTTTCGTCGATGACGCGTTCTCTATCGCCGATATCGCGCTTTTCGGCTACACGCGACTTGCCCATGAGGGCGGGTTCGATCTATCGAAACGGCCGAACATTTCGGCTTGGATTTCAGCTTGCGAGCATGCGCTCGCCCTGCCGCCGCTGCGGCACGCCTGATCGGGGTTCGGATTATGGGCAAGGTTACGGGTTTTCTTGAGATCGACCGGCGTGAGGCGAAGTATCAGCCGGCCTCGGATCGCATTCGCCATTTCCGCGAATTCACGCTGCCGATGGATGACAAGGATGTGCGCGAGCAGGCCTCGCGTTGCATGGATTGCGGCATTCCCTATTGCCACGGGCCGAACGGCTGTCCGGTGCACAACCAGATCCCGGACTGGAACGACCTCGTCTACAACGACGATTGGCAGCTCGCGCTGGAGAACCTCCAGTCCACCAATAATTTCCCGGAGTTCACGGGCCGCATCTGCCCCGCGCCTTGTGAGGAAGCCTGCACGCTCAACCTCGAGAACATGCCGGTCGCGATCAAGACGGTTGAGCAGGCTATCGCCGATCACGGCTGGAAGAACGGCTGGATCAAGCCTGAGCCGGCCGAGAAGCTGACCGGCAAGCGCGTCGCGGTCGTCGGTTCCGGTCCGGCAGGGCTTGCCGCCGCGCAGCAGCTTGCGCGGGCCGGGCACGAGGTCCACGTCTTCGAGCGCGAGCCCAAGGCCGGCGGACTGCTGCGCTACGGCATCCCCGACTTCAAGATGGAGAAGCACCACATCGACCGCCGCGTCGGCCAGATGACGGCGGAGGGCGTGATCTTCCATTACGGCGTTAACATCGGGGTCGACAAGTCGATCGACGATCTCGCCGCGCAGTTTGATGCCGTGTTGATGGCTGGTGGCGCCGAGGCGCCGCGCGATCCTCAGCTTCCCGGGCAGGACCTCGAAGGCGTGCATTTCGCGATGCCCTATCTTGTCCAGTCGAACCGGCGTGTCGGCGGCGAGCCGGAGATAGAGGTGCCGATCCTTGCCAATGCCAAGGATGTCGTCGTCATCGGCGGTGGCGACACGGCGTCGGATTGCGTCGGTACGGCATTCCGTCAAGGGGCGATGGCGGTGACACAGCTCGATATTCGTCCGCGCCCACCGGAAATCGAGGACAAGCTGACGATCTGGCCCTATTGGCCGACGAAGTTCCGCACCTCGTCGTCGCAGGCGGAAGGCGCTGACCGCGAGTTCCAGGCGGCGACGCTCGGTATCGTCGGCAAGAACGGGCGGGTCACGGGCGTGCAATGCGCGCGGGTTGACGAGAAGCGTGTGCCGATTCCCGGCACCGAGTTCATCATCAAGGCCGACCTCGTTTTCCTCGCCATCGGCTTTGCGGGGCCGTTGAAGGAAGGGATGATCGAGCAATCGAAGGTCAGTCTCGACCGGCGCGGCAACGTCGTCGCGAACGAGGAGGACTATCGCACCAGCCGTGACAAGGTCTTCGTGGCAGGCGATATGCGGCGCGGGCAGAGCCTCGTGGTCTGGGCGATCCGCGAGGGGCGGCAGGCAGCGCGTGCCATCGACGAATTTCTCACGGGGTCGAGCGTCCTGCCCCGGTGATCTCTTCGTGCTGCAGAAATATAAAAGCCGGGCCCTGAGCCCGGCTTTGATTTTTCGCGTCTTGGGAAAGACTCAGAGGTTGATCTTGAGCACCAGCGAGGTCTTGGCCGGAACATCGACCATCTTGCCGTCGCGCGGGTTGCGGGCCTTGCGTGCTGGGCGCGTCACGGATTTGAAGCGGCCGAGATCCGGCAGGGCTGCGAAGCCGGTCTTCGCCTGGGCGATGGCCGCTGCCGCATAGGCGCGCGAGATCCGGTCAGCTTCCGCCTTCGTGATCCCCGCAGCCTTGGCGAGGGCGTCGATGAATTCGGCCTGGGTAGCCATTTCGGTGTTTCCTCCAGCTCTGTCAATCTTGCCCATTTCGGGCGAATACGGCCAGAAATTGGCCCGAAATCGCAGGATATCCGCGCTTTTCGTGGGCGCGACATTAGCGGGAAGGTCGGCTTGGTCCAGACGCTTCGTGCCCGAAATTGGCGGGATGACAAATTTCGCTGTGATTAACCCGCTAAAAGGCGATGCAATGGCGGTTTTCTGGAGAAAAGCTGCAATTTCAGGTTTCGCGCGGCGGGTGGTTCTTCACGATCCGCTTGGTGCTCGCGGGAAAGCGCTTGAGTTTCTCGGCGGGGCGAATCGGACGTCGCAGCAGTTCACCGCCGCAGTTGGGACAGGTGAAGCCGAACTTCCCATCAGCGCAGTCAATGCAAAACGTGCATTCGAATGAACATATGAAGGCTTGGTCGGTGGGGGGCGCGAGGTCGCGGTCACAGCTCTCGCAGTTTGGGCGCAATTGCAGCATCGGTCCGTCTCCTCCGGCGCATTCTGACGTAGGATGAAAAACGTGCAAGCTGCTTGACGAATAAATTGTAACAACTAGTATGTAAAATCATAACTCAAGGAGTGGCTCATGCCTTTCGTCCGTATCGACCTTGCGCCTTCGGTGCCGGAAACCCTCGCCCGACCTATCGCCGATGCCGCCCACAACGCGCTGATCGAGGCCGTTGGCATTCCGCCCGACGACCGTTTCCAGATTGTCGCATCCCGCCAGACGGGCATGATCTATGACCGCAGCTTTCTTGGTGTGGACCGCTCGGAGACGATGGTGATGGTGGAGGTTCACCTCTCGCCGGGCCGGACGGTGGCGATCAAGCAGGCCTTCTATGCCACGCTAGCGGAAAAGATCGTGGCGCTTGGCTTGCGCGCCGACGACCTCTTCATCCATCTTGTTGAGACGACGCGCGAGAACTGGTCCTTCGGCAAGGGAATCGCGCAATATGTGCTCAACCCGCCGACGCATATTCCGGCGCAATGATACAGGTGGCATGAAACGCACGCATTCGCTTCGCGACCGCATCGTGGCGGCAACCAAGGATCTCATCTGGGAGCGCGGGTTCGAGAACATGAGCCCGCGCGACGTGATGGATCGTTCCGGCGCGGGACAGGGCAGCCTCTACCATCATTTCCGCTCGAAGCAGGCGCTCGCGGTTGCGGCGCTCGACGAGATGAAGGCGGAGGAAATGGCTACCGTCGATACGATCTTCGATCCTGCCGTGCCGCCGCTCGAACGGATCGGGCGTTATCTCATGCGGGAACGCAGGATGCTGCGCGGGTGCCGTCTTGCACGCATCGCGAATGAAGGAGCGATCGAGAACGAGGACCTGCGCGCGCCGGTCGCGGCCTATCTTGATCATATCACCGGGCTGATCGGCGCGAGCCTCGCGGAGGCGCAGGCGCGCGGGGAAATCGTGCCGGATATCGACGCCCGGCAGGTCGGGGCGACGCTGATGGCGATCGTCGAGGGCGGCTTCGTGCTCGCCCGCGCGCATTGGGAAGAGGCCCGCATGCGCGAGGTGCTGGCCGGGGCGGCGCTCTTCGTCGACCGACTTCGGACCGCGCAGGAAAAAGGGCCCCGCGCGAGGGCCCTTTGACAATCTCTTCCGGCTTAAGCCGCCTCAGGCTGCCTTGGCCTTCGGCTTGAGAAGCCCACGGTTCATCAAACACTCCGCGATCTGCACGGCATTGAGCGCCGCGCCCTTGCGCAGATTGTCCGAGACGCACCAGAAGGCAAGACCATTTTCGACGGTGATGTCCTCGCGGATGCGCGAAATATAGGTCGCATCCTCGCCCGCCGCTTCGTGTGGGGTGATGTAGCCACCGTTCTCGCGCTTGTCGATGACGAGGCAGCCCGGCGCCGAGCGCAGGATATCGCGTGCCTCGTCCGCCGTAATCGGCTTCTCGCATTCGATATTGACGGCTTCGGAATGGCCGATGAAAACCGGTACGCGCACGCAGGTGGCGGTGAGCTTGATCTTCGGGTCGAGAATCTTCTTGGTCTCGGCCATCATCTTCCACTCTTCCTTGGTGAAGCCGTCCTCCATGAACACATCGATGTGCGGGATGACGTTGAAGGCGATGCGCTTGGTGAACTTCTTCTGCTTGAGATCAGCCGCGGAGAAGATCGAACGGGTCTGGTCGAAGAGCTCGTCCATACCGTCCTTGCCAGCGCCGGAGACGGACTGATAGGTCGAGACCACGACGCGCTTGATGCCGAAGGCGTCATGCAGCGGCTTCAGGGCGACGACGAGCTGGGCGGTCGAGCAGTTCGGATTGGCGATGATGTTCTTCTTGGTGAAACCACGCACCGCCTCAGCGTTCACTTCGGGCACGACCAGCGGTACATCGGCGTCGTAGCGCCAGGCCGAGGAATTATCGATCACCACGCAGCCCTGCGCGCCGATCTTCGGAGACCAAGCCTTGGACACCTCGCCGCCGGCGGACATCAGGCAGATGTCTGTATCGGAGAAATCGTAGTGCTCGAGCGCCTGAACCTTGAGGTTCTTGTCGCCGAACGACACTTCCTGGCCGATGGAGCGCGAGGAGGCGAGCGGCACGACCTCGCTGACCGGGAAGGCGCGTTCGGCGAGAATGTTGAGCATTTCCCGGCCCACATTGCCTGTGGCACCCGCGATTGCGACCTTGTAGCCCATGATCAAATTCCTGTTCTGATCGATTTTTCTCCCCCGGGAACCTGACCCGGAAAGATTTCCGGGTTTGCCCTTCCCCCGCCGGGGGAGGGCCCGAGAGCGAGGATAGCCGTCAGCGCACGAAAGCCGTTTTGGCTTTCGCGGTTTTCGTCGTCGGTTTCGTAGTGATCCGGACAGACATGCGACGCTTTCCTCGGCGGGAGTGCCGATGGCTCCGTGAAAACACCGAAATCAGGGAAAAGTCAATCTCTGCTTTGGGATAGGCCATGCCCGGCAACCCTTCCTTTACCTTGCTCGGAAGTTGGTTCGACCCGGTAACCCGGGCGCCACCTTCCCTCGGCAAGGTGCGGACGGGACACAAGGGGAGGCGGTTGAACCGCCGGGGATCGGAACATGCCAGGAGAGACGGAGGCCCTGCCCGCAGCGGGCCTACGCATCGACGACATCATCGGCCCGGATCGGAAGCAGCGCCTCCTGCGCAAGGGGGCGATCGGCCTCGTCGTGCTGGCCGGAGTTGCGCTCGCCGGCGCGCTGATGGCGCCCCCGGAAGGAGGGGGATCTGCCGCAGGCACGGTGTCGTCGGTTGGCGAAACCGCTCCGCCCGCGCAGATCGCCACACCTGTTCCGCTGGAACTGCGTCCGGCGCGTGCGGCGGAAAGTTGGGTGCCCGTGAGAAAACCGGTCGCCGTTTTCAACCTGGAGGGACCGGAAACCGAAGGAGCGGCCTTCAAGCTGCAGGTTTTCGCGCAGGGGCGATACAGCCGGCAAGACATCCTGACCTGGCGTGTGGAGGGTGAGCGCCGTGCCGGCGCGGCCCGGCCGGACATGCGCATGATCGTCGAGCGTTTCGAGAAGGACCGGCCGACCCATCGTCCGCTCTTTGCCGATATCGCGCTCAGAGCCTCCGACGCGAATGCCTCGATCCAGCGGATGAGTCCGGCAGTGGAACTGCCGACGAAGTTCGGCGGGTTCGAGGTCGCGGATGCCGTCGTCGCTTTCGAGGCCGGGCCGCTTTCCTGTCTTGTTTTCCGGCGGATCGATACGATCGGCCTCACCATTGCCGGTTGGTATTGCGGTTCGGTCGAAAGACCGGCCGACCGGGTCAGTCTCGGATGCTTCGTCAACCGTCTCGATCTCGTCAGCGCGGGGCAGGACCGGGCGCTCAAACGCCTGTTTTCCGAGGCTGAGCTTCGCCGCCAGGGGTGCCGTTCGGCGCGACAGACCGGGCGCAAGATGACCTGGCTCGATCACGATGCGCCCGTTCCGCCGCTGAAACTCTCGCAGGCGATACGACGTTAGAAGAACCTTCGCCGATTGCGTTGGAACGGCATGCCATTGCCGAAAAGACCCGTGTGTGGCCCGGATGCGGCTTGCCTTGCGGTTACGGAGCGTTAAGCAATTTACGGATATGGTTAACGCGGTTGAATCGCCGGAGACTCCCATGCGCGCGCTTGTTCTTGCTGCCCTCTGTGGCATTTCGCTTTCGACGATCGGCGCCGCTTCGGCGCAGGATCGCATCGTCATTCGCGTCAAACCGCGCTCCTGGCTCGATGCCGGACCGGTCGTGCCCGTCGGTTCGATGCAGAATTATATGAACGATACCGGCGGCATCCCGGACACTTCTCGGTTCGGCGCCCGCAACGGCTCGACGCTTCTGCCGGATCGCTTTGCGGCCGGCCGTGGCTTCGTGTTCGAGACACCGCATTTCCGCGGGCTCGATTGAGAATTTCTGTAAGACCGAACAAGAAAAGGGCGCTGTCGGGCGCCCTTTTGTTTTTTGACCGGGTTCGGTCGCTCAGACGAGGCGCTTGAGTGCGCCGACGATCGCGTCACCCATTTCTTTCGTGCCGACAGCGTTTCCGCCCTTGTCGGCGATGTCGCGGGTGCGGGTGCCGGAAGCCAGCACATCGGCGATCGCGCGCTCGACGAGATCCGCCGCCTGCACGAGACCGAAGGAATAGCGCAGGCACATACCGAAGGAGCCGATCATTGCGATCGGGTTCGCGAGGCCCTGCCCGGCGATATCCGGGGCCGAACCATGCACCGGTTCGTAGAGCGCCTTGCGCTGACCTGTTTTCGAATCGGGCGCACCGAGCGAGGCGGAGGGGAGCATGCCAAGCGAGCCGGTGAGCATCGCGGCGATATCGGAGAGCATGTCGCCGAACAGATTGTCGCAGACGATGACGTCATACTGCTTGGGCCAGCGCACGAGCTGCATGCCGCAGGCATCGGCGAGGTGGTGGTCCAGCTCGACATCCGGGTATTCGTTGGCGCCGACTTTCGAGACGACTTCCTTCCACAGGACGCCCGAACGCATCACGTTGTGCTTCTCGGAGGAGGTGACCTTGTTGCGCCGGACCTTGGCAAGATCGAAGGCGACGCGGGCGATGCGCTCGATTTCATGGGTGGTGTAGACCTGCGTGTCGACGGCGCGCTTCTCGCCGTTCTCTAGCGTCACGATTTCCTTCGGCTCACCGAAATAGACGCCGCCCGTCAATTCGCGGACGATCATGATATCGAGCCCCTCGATGATCTCGCGCTTGAGCGAGGAGCTGTCCGCGAGCGCGGGGTAGCACACGGCCGGCCGGAGGTTCGCGAAAAGCTGGAGATCCTTGCGCAGGCGCAGCAGGCCGGCCTCGGGGCGATGTTCGTAGGGCACCTTCGCCCACTTCGGGCCGCCGACCGCGCCGAACAGCACCGCGTCCGCCGCGAGCGCGCGTTTCATCGCATCTTCCGAAATCGCCTTGCCGTGCGCGTCATAGGCCGAGCCGCCGACGAGATCGGTTTCCGTTTCAAACTTGGCGAGACCTGCCTGGCCGAGGAAATCGGCGACTTTCTTCACCTCGGTCATCACTTCGGGGCCGATGCCGTCGCCGGGGAGGAGGAGGAGGTTGAAGGACGCCATGGGAATGCCTTTGCTTATCAACGCCTGCGGGAATGATGGCGTTGACTACAGAAGGGTTTCCCGATCGGCAAGAGGGCGTGGCGTGAGCGCTGGAATTAACTGCGTTCAGGGTTTTCGCTCGGTCTTTGCAGCCCGATTGGGTAAATGAAACGTGAAGAGCGGGCAGAGGCATATGGGCATGGCAGAACAGCGCATGACGGCATCCTCCCGGCGGGCATTCCTGGCCGGCTTCGGAACTGCGGTTGTGCTCGGGCTCGGCGGAGCGGGTGCTGCACTGTCACTGACCGCGCCGGGTACCCAGGACACCCGAACTCCGGTTCCCCCGATGGTCCGTGCGCCGGCTACGGAATACGGTGCGCAGAAGGTTGTCTATCATGTCTCGACGCGCGGTTCTTGGCGCGACCGCGAGAGCGAGGCCTGGCGGTTGATCGCGGTGGTGAACAACCACATCAATGCCGTGGAGCCCGACCCGGTCGAATTGCAGATCGTCTTTCAGGGCGACGGGATTGATGCCCTTCGCCGGGCCAAGGGAAATCCGAAACTCGCCGCAGCTTTCGACGGGCTCAAGAAGCGCGGCGTTTCGCTCCGGGTTTGCGCCAACACCCTTGACGCCTATCACCTGAGCCTCGAAACCCTGCACGGCGTCAAGGAACAGGACCTCGTACAGGCGGCGGTGGCCGAATTCGTCCGGCTGCAGCAAAAGGGGTTCAGCTACATCAAGTTCTGAACGAGGCCTCGCAGCCAACGAGGCCATGTAGGCTATTTGAGGGCATCGAACACCTTGCCGCCGGCGCGGCCGGTTTGCGGCATGCCGAGCTTGGCCTCGACATCCTTGATCGCGGCGCGGGTGAGCGCGCCGATCGCGCCATCGGGTTTGCCGACATCGTAGCCGCGGGCAGTCAGCCGTTCTTGCAGGATCTTGCGTTCTGCACGGGAAAGGCCGCGATCGTCCGTTGGCCAGTCGCCGCGCACGCCGGGGCGACCGCGCAGCCGATCCGAGAGCACGGAGATCGCCAGCGCGTAGCTTTCGGCAGCGTTGTAGGCATAGGCTGCATCGAAATTCTTTGTCACGAGAAAGGCCGGCCCGTTGCGCCCTGCTGGCAGCAGAAGCCCCGCAGCCGGAAGGGAGGAGAGCGGCGAGCCGTCGATCTTGGTGATGCCATGCCCGGCCCACGCGCCGGTATCCTGCTTGCCCTTGCGGCCCGACGGACCGGAATAGCCGTTGGGGATGCGGACTTCGTATCCCCAGCTCGCGCCCGGAATCCAGCCGGATTTCCGGAGGTAATTCGCCGTCGAGGCGAGCGCATCGGGAATGGAGTCGACGAGATCGCGCCGCCCGTCGCCGTCGAAATCGACGGCGAGGCGGAGATAGGTCGAGGGGATGAATTGCGTGTGTCCGAAGGCGCCGGCCCACGAACCTTTCAGCTTGTCCTGTGCAAGATCGCCGCGCTGGATGATCTTCAGCGTCGAGACGAGTTCACCACGGAAGAACTCGCGCCGGCGCGTGCCGAAGCAGGCGGCGGTGGAGAGCGCCTGCGGCAGATACCACCGACCGGGTACCTGTCCGAAATCGCTCTCGACGCCCCAGACCGCGACGACGGCGTGCCGGTCGACGCCGTAAGCCTGCTCGATGCGCGCGAGCGTGGAAGCGTGCTGACGCAGCAGCGCGCGGCCCTGCGCGACCTTCTCTTCATCGACGAGGGTGGCGAGATAATCCCAGATCGGGGTCTTGAATTCGGGCTGGGCGCCCATCGCCTCGATGATTTTCATGTCGGGCTGCACCCCCGACATCGCACGGTCGAACACGGAGGCGGAGATGCCTTGCCCCAGCGCGTGACTCCTAAGCCCTGCGACACAGGAGGCGAAATCCGCCTGTGCCGGGGCGATCCCGGCAAACAGCAATGTCAGGGTGGAAGCGATAAGCACGCGCATGAGGGAACTCTCCTTCTCAATGCGCGCGAGATTAAGGCGCGATGGTTAATGAAGGTTAACCATCGCGTTTCGCCAACAATCAGGCCCCATCACAACCAGGGGCGGTCCGTCTGTGCCTTGGTCTCGTAGTTCGCGATCTTCGGCGCCTTTTCCATCGTCAGGCCGATATCGTCGAGACCCTCGATCAGGCACTTCTTGCGGAAAGGATCGATGTCGAACCTGACCGTTCCGCCATCCGGCCCGGTAATTTCCTGCTTCTCGAGATCGACGGTGAGCGTCGCGTTCGAGCCGCGGTCGGCATCGTCGAAAAGCTTGTCGAGATCTTCGGGCGAAACAGTGATCGGCAGGATGCCGTTCTTGAAGCAGTTATTGTAGAAAATATCGGCGAAGCTCGTGGAGATCACGCAGCGGATGCCGAAATCGAGGAGCGCCCAGGGTGCATGCTCGCGGCTGGAGCCGCAGCCGAAGTTGTCGCCCGCGATCAGGATCTCGCTCTTGCGGTAGGCTGGCTTGTTGAGCACGAAATCCGGGTTCTCCGAGCCGTCTTCCTTGTAGCGCATTTCCGAGAACAGCGCGGTGCCGAGGCCGGTGCGCTTGATCGTCTTCAGAAACTGCTTCGGGATGATCATGTCGGTATCGACATTGACCACCTTGAGCGGCGCAGGGGTGGATGTGAGCTTGGTGAAAGGCTGCATGGAAATTCTCCTTGGGGAGCGTTTTAGCCGAATGCGGACCGGGATCAACCCGCCTCAGCTTCGATCTTTTCCATATCAGCATCCGAGAGGCCGAAGTGGTGGCCGATTTCGTGGACGAGAACATGGGTCATGACCGCACCGAGCGTTTCCTCATGCTCGGCCCAGTAGTCGAGAATGGGGCGGCGATAGAGCCAGACCATGTTGGGCTGCTGGCCGGTCTCGCGCGTCGCGCCGGCCTCGGTCATGCCGATGCCGGAAAAGAGCCCGAGGATATCGAAGGGTGTTTCGAGTTCCATCGCCTCGATGACTTCCTCATCCGGGAAATCCTCAATGCGGATGATGACCTCGCCGCAGAGCTTGCGGAAACCTTCCGGCAGCGCCTTGAAGGCGTCATCGGCCATCGCCTCGAAATCGTCGAGGCTGGGGGCCTGCATCGGCGCCCAGGAACCGGCCGGAAAACGCGACGTCGCACTCATAATCGCAGGCTTCTCTAAAGTCATGCCCGCCCTTGTGGCGGGTATCCACGACTTTGCTTCTAATGCTCTCCGCCCGAAAGGGGAAGCCGTGGATGACCGGGCTATTGTCAGGTAGCGTGCCGATCTTCGGGATCAGCTATGACCCGGCCATGACATTGGAGTGTCACCACCATTTCAACTGATGGCCGAAATACCATGCGAGGCCGATAAAGGCGGCGAGCGAAAGCGCCCGGCCAATCCGTGTCGCCCAGCGCGTGACGTTGTCCTCGTCCTCGCGGTCCTTGGCGGCGAAATGCTCGCCCGCGCGTGCGAGGTTCGAGGAGAGGAAGCCCCCGGAATCGTCGTGGCTATTAGGTCTGCGATCCATCCAGTTTTTCCCGGTTCATGTATATGGACGACCCGCTAGAATTTTTTTCGCGTGTTCGATGTTTGCCTTAATATGGCGTTGGATATCTTCTCGGTCGGCGTTGTCCAACTTCCGCTCCGCGGGGCTGCCGGGGTTTACGATCCACCACGCCTTGTAGCTGACAGTAACGCTGTCTCCCACGACAGCAGCTACGATATCGACCTCCAGTTCGGGTGGCCGGCAGACCGAGCAAGTTAGCATTGCGCCGCCAATTCCGGAGTCGAACTGACTTGTTCTCAAGGTGAGCGTTGAGTCTGTTTCTTTTTGAACGGTCCAGTTGCTAGAAGTAAAATCAAGAGCTAACGCACCTTTAACAGCCTTCGAATCTTTGGCCTTAAAACTCACTAATTGCGGCACTGTTGGCCCAGTTGTTTGGCAGGCTGCCAAACCAATTCCTATTGCCAACAGGACTGCGCTACGCATGAGTTTTCTCCTTACCCCATCGCCCTCACATCCACGAACCGCCCGGCGATCGCCGCGGCGGCGGCCATCTTCGGCGAGACGAGATGCGTGCGGCCCTTGAAGCCCTGACGGCCTTCGAAGTTGCGGTTCGAGGTCGAGGCGCAGCGCTGGCCCGGCAGGAGCTGGTCGGGGTTCATGCCGAGGCACATCGAGCAGCCGGGTTCGCGCCACTGCGCGCCGGCCTCGATGAAGATCTTGTCGAGCCCCTCGGCTTCCGCCTGTTCCTTCACGAGGCCCGAGCCGGGCACCACCATCATGTAGGCGAGGCGATCCGAGATCTTCTTGCCCTTGAGGATGTCGGCGGCGGCGCGCAGATCCTCGATGCGGCCGTTGGTGCAGGAGCCGATCCAGACCACGTCAAGTTCGATGTCGGTCATCTTCGTGCCGGCGGTGAGGCCCATGTAGGAAAGCGCGCGGATCTTCGACTCGCGCTTCACCTCGTCGGGGATTGCGGAGGGGTCCGGCACGATGCCATTGACCGAGACCACATCCTCCGGCGAGGTCCCCCAGGAGACGATCGGCGGCAGGTTGTTGGCGTCGAGCTTCACGATGCGGTCGAAATGCGCGCCTTCGTCGGTCACGAGCGTATCCCAGTAGCGGCGGGCGGCATCCCAGTTCGCGCCCTTTGGGGCCTTAGGACGGCCTTCGAGATAGGCGTAGGTCTTTTCGTCCGGTGCCACGAGACCGGCGCGCGCACCACCCTCGATCGACATGTTGCAGACCGTCATGCGGCCTTCCATCGTCAGTTCGCGGATCGCCGAGCCGGCATATTCCATCACCGAACCGGTGCCGCCGGCGGTGCCGATCTCGCCGATGACGGCAAGCGCGATATCCTTGCCGGTGACGCCGTTCTGAAGGCTGCCATCCACCTGGATGAGCATGTTCTTGGCCTTCTTCTGGATCAGCGTCTGGGTCGCGAGCACATGCTCGACCTCCGAGGTGCCGATGCCGTGCGCGAGTGCGCCGAAGGCACCGTGAGTCGAGGTGTGGCTGTCGCCGCAGACGATCGTCGTGCCGGGCAGGGTGAAGCCCTGCTCCGGGCCGATGACGTGGACGACGCCCTGGCGCTTGTCGCGTTCGGAATAATACTCGATGCCGAAATCGGCCGCGTTCTGGGCGAGCGTCTCGACCTGGATGCGGCTTTCCTCCTCCTGGATGCCCTTCGAGCGATCCGAGGTGGGGACATTGTGATCCACCACGGCCAGTGTTTTTTCCGGCGCACGGACCTTGCGGTTCGTCATACGCAGGCCTTCGAAAGCCTGCGGCGAGGTGACTTCATGGACAAGATGGCGATCAATATAGAGCAGGCACGTCCCATCCGCCTGACGATCGACCACGTGATCGTCGAAAATCTTGTCGTAGAGAGTCTTGGGGGCGCTCATGCTTCTATCTCCTGAGATCCGGCCAGGCTGCATACCGGTATCCACAGCCGGGTTGCCGGCTGTCGCCGACGTTCGAGAAAGCCCGTTTAAGCGAAAGAGGCAAGGCTTTCCAGTCTCTTGTTGGGCCAAGTGTTGCCGGGCGCGCGCGAGCGGGGTGTTGCCCCGTTGCTGCTGTGCAAAATTTGGCGAATTCATGGCTATTCCCCTGCCTGGGATCGGTGTATAAGCCCGCCGCTCCCGCCCCCTTTCTTGTGGTGGACGGTGAAGATCTGGAGCGGTTCAGGCGCGGGAAGCTGCAACCCCGGAGCGGGTGTTGCGTTGGAGCTCTATCATGTCGCATTCCGGTAGCCCCCTTTCGTCATCCGATGCGGAATCGGTCGTGCCCGGTCATGGGCACTCACCGAAGGGTTTCGGGCGCAATCTCGCGCTCGCGGTGGGTTCCGTCGGCGTCGTCTATGGCGATATCGGCACCTCGCCGCTCTACGCGCTCAAGGAATCGATCCATCACGCCGCGAAGGACGGGCTCGTCCGGTCGGAAGTGATCGGCATCGTCTCGCTGCTGATCTGGGCCGTGGTCATTGTCGTCACGCTCAAGTACGTCGTTTTCATCATGCGGGCCGATAACAAGGGCGAGGGGGGCACGCTGTCGCTGATGGCGCTGGCGCAGCAGGCTGTGGGTCGGCGCTCGATGCCGATCTTCATGCTCGGCGTGCTGGGTGCGGCCCTGTTCTACGGCGACTCGATCATCACCCCGGCGATCTCGGTCCTTTCCGCGGTCGAGGGCTTGAAGCTGGTGACGCCCGTCTTCGCCGATCAGTGGAATGTGATCCTGTTGGCGATCACCATCCTGCTCGGGCTCTTCTTTGTCCAGAGCCGCGGGACGGAGCGGGTCGCGAGCTTCTTCGGCCCGATCATGGTGATCTGGTTCTCGGTGCTGGCGCTGCTCGGCATCATCCATATCTCGGACGACCTTGGCATCCTTGCCGCCTTCAATCCGTACTACGCGATCAACTTTGTGGCCGGGCATGGCGTGATCGGCCTTCTGGTGCTGGGCTCGGTCTTCCTTGCCGTGACCGGCGCGGAGGCGCTTTACGCCGATATGGGCCATTTCGGCCGCTTCCCGATCCGCGCTGCCTGGCTGTTCTTTGTCTTCCCGTGCCTCACTCTCAACTATCTAGGGCAGGGCGCGTTTGTGCTGAAATACATCGGTGATTCCCGTGTCATCGCCGATCCATTTTTCCTGATGGCACCGGAATGGGCGGTGCTGCCGCTCGTCATCCTCTCGGGTCTTGCGACGATCATCGCCAGCCAGGCGGTCATCACCGGTGCGTTCTCGCTCACGCAGCAGGCGGTGCAGCTTGGCCTCCTACCGCGCATCGACATCCGTCATACCTCCGAGACGACGCTTGGCCAGATCTACATCCCGCAGGTCAACCGTATGCTGGCCGTGGGCGTGATCGCGCTGGTGCTGGCTTTCAAGACATCCTCCTCGCTGGCCTCTGCTTACGGCATCGCCGTGACGGGCGCGATGCTGGCCGATACCGGCCTCTTCTTCATCGTCGCGCTCTACGTGTGGAAATGGCAGAGCTGGCGCGTGGCGCTGTTCGGCGTTCCGTTCCTCGCCATCGACCTCACCTTCTTCGGCGCCAACTGCCTCAAGATTCCTGAGGGCGCCTACATGCCGCTCATCTTCGGAGCGATGCTGATCGTGATGATGTGGACCTGGGTGCGTGGCACGCGGATCGTCTACGAAAAATCGCGGCGCGATTCCGTGCCGTTGACCGATCTCATCAAGATGCTGGAGAAGTCGAAACCTGTCCGGGTGGCGGGTACGGCAGTGTTTCTCTCCTCCGACCCGGATACCGCACCGGGCGCGTTGCTGCACAACCTCAAACACAACAAGGTGCTGCACAAACGCAATATCGTCATGACCATCAAGACCGCCGATGCGCCGCGTGTGCCGGACAGCGACAAGCTCGTGGTCGACGACCTCTCCGAGGACGTGAAGCGCATTCGCGTCAACGTCGGCTACATGGAAAGCCCGCGTGTACCGCATTTCCTCGCGCTGGCGCGCCGGCGCGGGCTCGACTTCGACATCATGCAGACGTCGTTCTTCCTTGGCAAACGTACGATCAAGGCTGCTGCCACTTCGGGTATGCCGCTCTGGCAGGACAATCTCTTCATCTTCCTGTCGCGCACGGCTGCGAACGCCACCGATTTCTTCCACATCCCATCGGGGCGCGTGGTGGAACTCGGCGCGCAGGTGACAGTCTAGTGGTGTTGCGCTTTCGGTAAGCGGTCGCCACTCTCGCCACCGAGGGATTCGCGGGAGGCGGCAATGGACGGGAAAAAACTCGAAGTCTTACGTCGGCGGTTCGGGGGAGCCGGCGCAGCGGATGTGAAGGATCCGGTTTTCCGCAAGGTAACGGATCTCCTTTTTACCGGCTCGCGCAGGTTCAAGCCATTCGAAGGCATATCCACGTTCCTTGACGCGCCGATGCGGCTCGACGCCCACGCAAGGCAGGACTTTTCCGGGATCGATATTCCGCTTGTCGGCGTCCCGATGGATCTCGGGGTTTCGAACCGCGCCGGCTCGCGGCTCGGCCCACGTGCGGTGCGGCAGGTGGAACGCGTGGGCCCCTATCACGAGGTCCACCGCATCGTGCCGGTGGCGGAGGTCGGACTGGCCGATGTCGGCGATATCCCGTTCCGCTCGCGTTATTCGCTGGCCGATTGTCACGCGGATATCGAGGCTTATTTCGACGTGATCGCGAAAGCAGGTCTTCGCCCGGTGTCGGTGGGCGGCGATCACTCCATGACACTGCCGATTCTCAAGGCGCTCGGTCGCAAACGGCCAGTGGGCATGATCCATATCGACGCGCATTGTGACACGGGCGGACCGTTCGAGGACACCAAGTTCCACCACGGTGGCCCGTTCCGCGAGGCGGTGCTTCAGGGCGTGCTTGATCCCGAGCGGGTGATTCAGATCGGCATCCGCGGTAATGCCGAATACCTCTGGGAATTTTCCTACGAGAGTGGGATGACGGTCATCCATGCCGAGGAATTCATGCGCATGGGCGTCGATGCGACGATCAGGCGGATGCGGGAGGTGGTGGGCGACGGCCCGACCTATCTCTCCTTCGATATCGACAGCCTCGACCCTGCTTTCGCGCCGGGAACGGGCACGCCGGAAGTCGGCGGACTCTCGTCACGCGAGGCGATGGCGCTGATCCGCGGCGCGGCCGGTCTCGACATCATCGGTGGCGACGTCGTCGAAGTCGCTCCGCAATACGACTCCACCACCAACACTGCCCAAGCCGGGGCGCAGATGCTGTTCGAGATCGTCAGCCTTGTCGCGCTGGCGATCAGGGGGCGTGGGTAACGAGGTTCGCCAGCAGGCGCGTGAGGCCCCCGTCGGGCTCGGCGAGGCTGGCGATCACCGTAAAGTGGTTCGCGCCGGCGATTGGGCGGTCCTGGGCGTTGCAGCCGAGTGGCGCCCAGTTTTCGGCGATAAGCCGCGACTGGCGGAGGTATTCGCCGCTCTCGTCCCCGCCCACGACGGCGATCAACCGTGTGCCGGTATTAGGATGCATGAAGGCCGGAGAGAGGCGCATGGCTTCCGCTTCATCGAGGCCGAGCTTGACGTTCACGGAGGTCGGCACCAGCGGTGGCAGGTCGAACAGGCCGGAAATCGCCAGGCCGGCAGTGACGAGATCAACCGGGGCGGCAGGATCGAGGGTCCTCCAGTCGGTCGAGAGTAGCATTGCGGTGAGATGTCCGCCCGCTGAATGCCCGCAGGCAATGACCTTACGGCCAGTCCGCCGCCACAACGCCAGCGCGCAGGCACGGACCTGATCGACGATCCCGGCGAGCGGTACCTCCGGACAGAGATCGTAGCTCATCACCGCGACGGCGATGCCTCGCGCGTTTGGCCCCTTGGCCATGTGGCTGAAGAAGGTTTTGTCGAGCGCCTGCCAATAGCCTCCATGAACGAAGAGCACGACCGGAGCATCGACGCCGGCGGGGAAGAAGTCGTAGCGTTCGCGCGGCGAGGGACCGTAGGCGACATCCACCTCATGTGGTTGCGCCTCGCGGTAGGCGGCGGCATCGCGCGCCCAACCGGCGATCAACGCCGGATGCTCGGGCACGCGAGCCCGGTTGTTGTATTCAGCTTCGAGATCGAGAGGCATCACCGGCTCACTTTGCCCGTATCGCTTGCGAATAACCGTCCTCTGGCTGCCGTTCGAGCACGAAATCGATGAAACGGCGCGCGACCGGGGACGGCGGTGTGAGCGAAGGAAGCACGAACGAGGTTTCGTAGGCAATGGCCGGACGGAAAGGAATCAGCCGGACGTCATCGTCCTTTTTCAAGCTCATCGGGAACGGATTGGTGATCGCGATGCCGACGCCGGCACGGACGAATTCGTAGGCCGCGCCCGCCGTCGAGACCTCGATCATGATGCGTGGCGAGACATTTGCACCGAGGAACAGGCGATCCAGCTGCGTTCGGGTGGAGAAGCGCCGGAGCAGCGCGACGAAGGGAACGTCGTCGAGATGGCGAGGTGTGATCTGGGGTTCGTTGGCGAGCGGCGAATTCCGCGGCACGATCGCATGGGCATAGGACGAGCGGAACACGTCATACCGCACGCCGATATGGGTTTGCAGCGCATCGACGACGCCGAGATCCATGTCGCCGTTCGCGACCATCGACAGCACGCTCTGGCCGGAACCGATCTCGACATAGATACGCGTATCGGGCTCGCTGCGTGAAAAATCCGCAAGGAGCTGATTGAAGAACCACTGCGCGAGCGTCGGCGGTGCACCGAAGCGCAGGGTCGGGCGCGCTTCCTCCGGTCGCCAGCGCACACGTTCGAGCCGGTCGAAGGTGAGAAAAATCGCCTCGCTTTCCTTGTGCAAGGCCAGCGCATCGGCCGTCGGCACCAAGCGTCCGCCCTCCCGCCGGAACAGGACCAGCCCGGTTCTCTTCTCGAGCTGGTGAATGGCGCGGGATACGGCTGGCTGCGAAATTCCGAGCTTGCGTGCGGCGGCGGTCGCCTTGCCGTAGGCAATAAGGGTTCGCAGCACCTCAAGTTCGCGCAGGGTCGGGCGACGTTCCGAAAGTTCCCGCATTTCCTGCATAGGATTATGCCTTTCAGGTTATACAGATTTGAATGACAATAATCGATACGAATAATAGTGTCATCATACTTTCGATGCGTAAGGCCATTGGCATCCGTGGTGCTTGCCGCCAAGATGCCGTCCTGCACGCGACGGGGCAGAGAAATCCGATCGAACGAAAACTGGGAGACCATCATGCGTAAAACGCTGAAAACCTTATCACTGGCCTTGGCCACGGCCCTGACGGCGCCGGCCATGCTCAGCGCACAGGAGCTCAAGATCGCGCTTGCTTCCGAGCCGAGCGCGGCGGATCCACACTATCATAACCTGACACCGAACAATGCGGTCGCGCGGCACATCTTCGACACGCTCGTCACGATGGATCGGCTCCAGGCGATGCATCCGGGCCTCGCGGAGTCTTGGAAGACGATCGATGACCTCACCTGGGAATTCAAGCTGCGCAAGAACGTCAAGTTCCACGACGGCACGCCGTTCACCGCCGATGACGTGATTTTCTCGTTCGAACGCGTGCCGAACGTGCCCAAATCGCCGGCGCCGAAAACGAGTTACGTACGCGGCAAGTACATCGAGAAGGTCGACGATCACACGATCCGCATCAAGACGGTGAAACCCGAAGCCCTGATGCTGAACCATCTCGCGCAGATCGAGATCATGTCGGCCAAGGCGGCGAAGGATGTAACGACGCAGGATCTGAATGCGGGCAAGGGCACCGTTGGCACCGGACCGTATCAGTTCGTCGAGTTCGTACCGGGTGACCGTATGGTCGTAAAACGCAACGACAGCTACTGGGGCGCCAAGGAGCCCTGGGCCACTGTGACTTTCAAATTCATCAAGTCGGACCCGACGCGTGTGGCGGCCCTGCTCTCCGGCGGTGTCGACGTCATCGAGGGCGTGCCGACCGCCGATGCCCAGAAGCTCGCCAAGGAGCCAAAGGTGACGCTGTCGAGCGAATTCTCGAACCGAGTCATCTATCTCCATCTCGACCGGCTGCGGAAGGAAGCTTCGCCCTTCATCAAGGGCAAGGACGGCGCCGGGATCCCGAACCCGCTCAACAACCTCAAGGTCCGTCAGGCACTGTCGATGGCGATCAACCGCCCTGCGATCGTCGACCGCATCATGGAAGGTGAGGCGACGCCGGCGAGCCAGCTTCTCCCCGATACCTATGCCGGCACCTCCAAGAAGCTGAAACCGGTTGCCTATGACGTCAACGGCGCGAAGAAGCTGCTCTCGGAAGCCGGCTATCCGAACGGGTTCAAGCTGACGATCCATGGTCCGAACGGCCGCTATACCAACGACACCAAGATCATCGAGGCGGTTGCCCAGATGTTCACGCGCCTCGGGGTTGAGACTAGCGTCGAAACCATGCCGCCGTCTGTGTTCTTCTCGCGTGCTTCGAGCGGTGGTCCGGAAAAGACGCCGGAATTCTCGATGATCCTTGCCGGCTGGAGCGCGGGCACGGGCGAGCCGGGCGATTCACTGCGCGCGTTGCTCGGCACAAACGACCCGAAGGCGGGCAGCGGCTCGGCCAACCGCGGCCGCTATTCCAATCCGGAGCTTGACGCCCTCATCTCCAAGGCGTTCTCGACCGTCGATGCCGAAAAGCGTGCGGCGCTGCTTGCGGCAGCCTCGGAACTGGCGATGAACGACGTTGGCCTCATCCCGATCCACTACCAGAAGAACACCTGGGCAGCGAAGAAGGGGCTGAAGGTCGAGCCGCGCACGGACGAATATACGCTTGCCACGTCGGTGAGGCCGTAATTCGCGCCCGATCGGGAGCGGCGACAGCCGCTCCCGCCATCCCCTGCTGATGCCGCTGCCCTGTTTCGGGAGAGCCTGATGCTTGCCTTCATCATCCGGCGACTGGCGCAAGCGCTGGTCGTGATCGTCGCTATGGTCGTCCTCGTCTTCTTCGGCACCCACGTGATCGGTGATCCTGTGTGGATGATGGTGCCGGGTGATGCGACGCAGGAGCAGATCGAACAGGTGCGGCGCGAATTCGGTTTCGACCAGCCGGCCTATGTGCAGTTCTTCCGCTTCCTCAGTGACGTGCTGCAGGGCGAGTTCGGTCGTTCCTACGTGCATGGCGAATCCGCCGTCACCCTCATCCTCGAACGGATGCCGGCCACGATGGAACTCGCGTTCGCGGCGCTCGTGCTCGCGGTCCTGATCGGCATCCCCCTTGGTCTTTTCGCCGGGCTGAAGCCGGAGCACCCGCTCTCGCGCGGCATTATGGCGGTGTCGATCCTTGGGTTTTCGCTGCCAACCTTCTGGGTTGGGCTCATGCTCATCATGCTGTTCTCGGTGATGCTCGGCTGGCTGCCTGCGACGGGGCAGGGCACCACAATCGAGATCTTCGGCATCCGGACCTCGCTGTTCACGCTCGACGGCTGGAAACATCTCTTCCTGCCTGCGGTGAACCTTGCGCTCCTGAAGGTGAGCCTCGTCATCCGGCTGACCCGCTCCGGCGCCCGCGAGGCGAGCCTTCAGGACTATGTGAAATTCGCACGAGCCAAGGGGCTGTCGCCTGCGCGCATCGTCGGCGTCCACATCCTCAAGAACATCCTCATTCCGATTGTCACCGTGCTGGGGTTGGAATTCGGCTCGCTCGTCGCCTTCTCGGTCGTTACCGAGACGATCTTCGCTTGGCCGGGGATGGGCAAGCTACTGTTGGAGGCGATCCAGCGTCTCGATCGGCCGTTGATCGTCGCCTACGTGATGGTCGTCGTGCTGTTGTTCGTCACGATCAACCTGATCGTCGACATCCTCTACTCCGCGCTCGATCCGCGCGTCCGTCTCACCGGGGGGCAGGCATGAGTACCACCGCACCTGCCGCCCTCGCGGCGGAACAGAGCCCGTTCCGCCGCTTCGCTAGCCGCTTCGCCGAAGACCGGATCGCGATGATCGGCCTCGTCCTGCTGGCGATCATCATCGCGCTGGCGGCGTTCGCCCCATTCATCGCACCGCAGAACCCCTACGATCTCGCTCGCGTCGACATCATGGATTCGCGCCAGCCGCCTGGAGCGGTTGCCGCCGACGGGTTTACGATGTGGCTCGGTTCCGATGGCGTCGGCCGTGATCTCGTATCCGGTATTCTTTACGGCTTGCGTATTTCGCTGATCGTCGGCGTGCTGAGCGGCATCATCGCCGCGACGATCGGTCTCGTGATGGGGCTGACGGCGGCCTATGCCGGCGGGCGGATCGAAACCCTGATCATGCGCGTCGTTGATCTTCAGTTGTCGCTGCCGTCGGTGCTGGTGGCGCTGATCCTCGTTGCGTTGATGGGCAAGGGGGTAGACAAGATCATCCTCGCGCTTGTTGTCGTGCAATGGGCTTACTACGCCCGAACGGTGCGCGGTTCGGCGCTGGTCGAGCGGCGGAAGGAATATGTCGAGGCGGCGCGGTCGCTCGGGCTTTCCCATGCGCGGACGATGTTCCGGCACATCCTGCCGAACTGCCTCGCACCGGTGATCGTCATCGCAACCGTGCAGACGGCGCATGCCATCTCGCTGGAAGCGACGCTGTCGTTCCTGGGCGTCGGCTTGCCGCAGACGGAGCCCTCGCTTGGCGTGCTGATCGCGAACGGGTTCCAGTACATGCTTTCGGGGAAATACTGGATTTCGTTCTTTCCCGGTCTTGCGCTGCTCGTCACGATCGTCGCGATCAACCTCGTCGGTGACCGGCTGCGCGACGTTCTCAACCCGCGGCTGGAGAAGTGAGATGGCGACATCCGGTTCAGCCTGCCCCGTTCTCGCCGTCGAGAACCTCTCGACGCACTTCTTCACCCGCGACGGCGTGGTGAAGGCGGTCGACGGCCTTTCCTTCGATGTGATGCCCGGTGAAGTGCTCGGCCTTGTCGGTGAATCCGGCTCTGGCAAGTCGATCACCGGCTTCTCGATCATGGGGCTGATCGACCCGCCGGGGCGGATCGTCTCCGGTTCAATCCGGCTCAACGGCGAGGAGCTTGTCGGCCTCGATGACCGCGCGATGCGCAAGGTGCGCGGGCGCTCGCTGGCGATGGTCTTCCAGGACCCGATGATGACGCTCAACCCCGTCTTGCGGATCGATACGCAGATGATGGAGGCTGTGCAGGCACACGAAGCGGTTTCGGACAAGGCGGCGCGTGCGCGTTCAGCCGAGGTGCTGGCGATGGTCGGTATTCCTTCGCCGGAAGAGCGGTTGTCCGCCTATCCACACCAGTTCTCGGGCGGGATGCGCCAGCGCGTCGCCATCGCCATCGCGTTGATTCACCGACCCTCGCTCATCATCGCGGATGAACCGACAACCGCGCTCGATGTGACGATCCAGAGCCAGATTCTCGCGGAGATGCAGCGCCTTTGCTCGGAGAGCGGCACGGCGCTCGTCTGGATCACGCATGATCTCGCGGTCGTTGCCGGTCTCGCCGACCGCGTCGCCGTGATGTATGCCGGGCGCATCGCCGAGCAGGGCAAGGTCGATGATGTGCTTGACCGGCCGATCCACCCCTACACCCACGGCCTGATCGGCTCGGTGCCAGGCGCCAAGATGCATGGGGCGCGTCTCGCGCAGATCCCCGGCTCCACGCCTTCGCTCGGCCGACTGCCGCCCGGCTGCGCTTTCGCGCCGCGGTGTTCGCGCGCCGTCGCGCCTTGCGAGGCCGCTGCCCCGCCGATCGAAGTTGCGTCCGACGGTCGAGCCTATCGCTGCTACCGCCCGATCCTTGCCGAAGAGGTTGCCCGATGAGCGCGTCAGGCGAATTGCTGCGCGTGGAGCATGTCTCCAAACGCTTTGTGAAATCGGTCGATCTCGCGGGCCGGATCGCCAACAGGCTCGGCGCGAATAACCGGGAAACCGTGGTTCATGCGGTGGATAGCATCGATCTCTCGGTGGCTCCCGGCGAGGTGGTGGCGCTCGTAGGTGAATCCGGTTGCGGCAAATCGACGCTCGGCCGGGTGATCGCCGGTATTCACGATCCCACCGAAGGGAAGGTGTTCTGGCGAGGTGAGAACATCGCCACGATGGAAAGGGAAGCGCGGCAGGCTTTCACACTTGGCGTGCAGATGATCTTCCAGGATCCGATGTCCTCGCTCAATCCGCGGATCCGGGCCGGGGATATCGTTGGCGAGGCGCCGCGGGTGCACGGCCTCGTCGGTGCAAAGGACGAGGAGGATTACGTTGCCGGGCTGTTCCGGCAGGTTGGCCTCGACCCAGATTACCGACGGCGGTTTCCCCACCAATTCTCGGGCGGACAGCGGGCGCGTATCGGCATCGCGCGGGGGCTCGCAGTGAAGCCGGATCTCCTCGTGTGCGATGAAAGCGTCGCGGCTCTCGATGTCTCGATCCAGGCGCAGGTGCTGAACCTATTCATGGACCTGCGTGAACAGCTCGGGCTCGCCTATGTGTTCATCAGTCACGATCTCGGTGTCGTCCGGCATATCTCCGACCGGATTTTCGTGATGTACCTTGGGCGGGTGATCGAGAGCGGGCCAAGCGAGGCGATCTTCGCCGCGCCTCGCCACCCCTATACCCAGGCTTTGCTCGACAATGTGCCGCGGCTCGATGCGCGCAAGCGCAGTTTCACGACCGTGAAGGGCGAGATTCCCTCTCCGCTTCATCCGCCGACGGGATGCCATTTCCATCCGCGATGCCCGATGGCCGGTCCGCGCTGTGCTCGCGAGGTTCCGGCGCGGACGACAACATCGGATGGGCGGATGGCAGCTTGCCATCTCGTTTCAGGAGGCGTCGCCTGAGGTCCCGGACCTAGCGTTCCTTCCAGCGGAAATCGTCGGCGCGCCCGCTGCGCGCATCCGGCGAAAGGCCACGATCGAAAAGGTTCCGGGTCGCGGGATCCTGCGGCGGCTGGTTCGAGCGGATCAGCAATGTCGCCGCCGGGCTCGTTTCCCCGAGCGGGCGGATCTCGCCGATTTCGGGTCTTGCCTTGGGCAGTGCGATCGGTGCCGGACCGGGCAGGGGGATCGTCACCTCTGCCGGTGCCCGCTGCGGCGTTTCTCGCGGATCCGCCGGCAATGCGGCCAGAACGGGGGCCTCCGGGCGGGATATGCGGTCACCGACGCGCTTGCGTAGCGGCTTATCGATAAAGAAGGCGAGCTTGCGCTGGCCGGCCGGCGTGAAATGGATGCCGTCCGGCCCGCGCAAGCGAACGTTGTCACCGATGATGTCCGGGCCGGTCGCCGAAAAGGAACCGCTTTCGTCGGCGAAATTCTCGTAGGTTTCCACGAAGGTTTCTCCGGCGGCGGTGACGCGCTCGCGAATGAGGGTATTGATGGCTGCCAGATCCACCGAAAGCTTCGGCGCGCGCACGACCGGCAGCCCGACCCAGATCAGCGGAACTTTCGCGGTCTGGCTCGCGGCAATCACACCGTCGATACGCTTGCGATAGGCTTCCTTCCAGGCGTCGCTGAGCGGCTCAAGCGTTTCCGTGCCGGAGCGGAGAACCTGCCGATCGTTGAGGCCGAGCATGAGTACGAAGGCGGCCAAGTTGACCTGCTCGCGCGCCATGATGGCGACATGCGCGGCCCAATCGTGAAAGTCCGATCGGACCAGTCCCGAGGCGCTGACGGTCTTTTTCACGAGCGAAAAATCGTTCTGGCTCGCGGGGTCGGCCTCCATCCCGATTCCGAGCGCTTCGGCGAGCGAATCTCCGATAACGGCGATCCGCAACTTTGTGGATTCCGGCTGGGCAGGGGCGGCTATGACGAAATCAGGCAGGTGGAGGCCAAGCGAGGCATCATCCGATTTACCGCGGGGCGCATCGTAACGACGGCGCGCACGATAGGTTTGCGGCGTGCGGGACGCAGGTGTCGTTCTTGCCGGTGGGCCACCGACCCGCCAGCTCATGACCGAGGCGTCGCCTTCGCCGCGCACGCCCTGCGGGCACGCGAAAGCGCCCAGCAGGGATATGGCGATAGCGAGTTTCCGGATCTGGCCCAAGGCCGGCTCTCCCGCGTGAAGCACGGGCGACTCCCGCGCGCATCAGCGTTTTTCGCGCAGGCGCTCCAGCAGCGCAAGCGTCGGATATCCGTCTGCCGGAAGACCGTGGCGAATCTGTGCCTTCTTGACCGATTCCCGGCTGATCTCGCCGATGCGCCCGTCGATCTTGCCGACCGGCAGCCCCTGAGCCTGGAGCTTGCGCTGGATCTCTTTCACCTCCTCCATCGAGAGGCGCTTGTCGGCACGGGGCCACGCCTTCCGCAAGGGGTCGCTGCCGAGCAGGCGGTCGCCGAGATGGGCGACGGCGAGGGCGTAGGCATCGGAGGAATTGTACTTCTTGATGACGCGATAGTTTTCCGTCACCAGCAGCGCCGGGCCACGGATACCGGCGGGGAGATAGAGAAAGGCTTCGCCCTTGCGCGGCATCGCCTCACCGTCCGTGCGGGTCAGGCCGGCCGAGGCCCAGCGCGAGAAGGCGTGACTGCCACCCGCATTGGCAAGATCGAAATTGGCTGGCAGCGTGACCTCAACGCCCCACGGCACGCCCGCCTGCCAGCCGAAGCTCGCGAGGTAATTGGCGGTCGAGGCGAGCGCATCCGGCACATTGCCCCAGATGTCGCGCACGCCATCGCCATCGCCATCGACGGCGTATTTCGCGAAGCTCGAGGGCATGAATTGCGTCTGACCCATTGCGCCGGCCCAGGAGCCGCGCAGCGTCGAGCGTTCGGCCTCGCCGTCCTCGATGATCTTGAGCGCGACAAGCAACTCGTCGCGGAAGAAGTCCCCGCGATAGCGCTTGAAGGCGAGGGTTGCCAGCGAGCGGATGACGTCCATATCGCCGGTATAGGAGCCGAAATTGGTCTCCATACCCCAGACGCCGAGGATCGCGCGGCGATCGACGCCGTATTTGCGTTCGAGCGCCGCGAGATGCGAGGCATAGCGCTCCGCCATCGCCGCGCCGCGCTGGAGGCGGGCCTGCGAGATCGCCCCGTCGAGATAGCTCCAGATCGGCTTGACGAATTCGCTCTGCTTGACCGTCAGCTTGATGATCGCCGGGTTCGGCGTCACGCCCGCGAAAGCAAGGTCGAAGGTCTTGCGCGAGATGCCACGCGCCTGCGCATCGATCCAGAGGTGCTGGAGGAACTGCTGGAAGCCGCCATCCGACCGGGCTTTTGCCGGTTTTTCCTTCTTGGCCGTCGTCGCCAGCGTCGGCTGCACCGATGTGAGCGAAACTGCCGCGAAGCAAGCCAACACGCCAAGCCGGATCAGTGTTGAAAACCGCATGGTGAACCCTCGTGCGTGTTTCGCCCCGAATCCCCGGATGGAATCGTGTGGCGAGGTCGCGTCGTCGTCAAGCATTACGGGACTTGAGCTTGCGTTCCCAAGTGAATGCCGCACCGACGATCTCCTTAAGATCGTCATGCTCCGGCTTCCAGCCGAGCACCTGCCGGATCTTGTCCGACTTCGCGACGATCGTCGCCGGATCGCCTGCGCGGCGCGGGCCGATGTTGGCCTTGAAGTTCACGCCCGTCACCTTGCGGACGACATCGACCACCTCCAGAACCGAGAAACCGAGCCCGTAACCGCAGTTGAATACGCCGTTGTCTCCGCCCGCTCGCAGGTGAGCCAGCGCGTCCACATGGGCGTTGGCGAGATCGGTGACATGAATGTAATCGCGGATGCAGGAACCATCGCGCGTGGGGTAATCGGTGCCGTAGATATCCATGTGCGAGCGCTGGCCGAGCGCCGTCTGCACCGCGACCTTGATGAGATGGGTCGCGTTCGGGAACGACTGGCCGGAGCGTCCGGCAGGGTCTGCGCCGGCGACGTTGAAGTAGCGCAGCGCGACGTATTTCATCGGATGGGCCCTGGCGGCGTCCTCCAGCATCCATTCGCTCATCAGCTTCGAGCGGCCATAGGGCGAGACCGGATTGAGCATGACGTCCTCGCTCACCGGTTCGCCGCTCACATCGCCATAGACCGCCGCCGTCGAAGAGAAAATGAAGCGCTCGACGCCGCAGCGCACCGCGCTCTCGATCAGGTTACGGGTGCGAACCGTGTTGTTGCGATAATAGCCCAACGGATCGGAGACGGATTCAGGTACGACGATCTTGGCGGCGAAATGGGCGATTTCGGTGATGCCGAATTCACGGATCACGCCCTCGACGAAGCGCTGGTCGCCGACATCGCCGCCGCGCAGGAAGACGTCGGGCGGCAACACCCAGGGTGCGCCCGTCACCAGATTGTCGATGACCACCACCTGCTCGCCGCGATCGCGCAGCGCAAGAACCATGTGGGAGCCGATATAGCCGGCACCGCCGGTTACGAGGATGGGCATTGTTATCCCCCGGTTGTAGCGCGCGGCATCGTCACGGCGTGTACCTGAGGCCGAGCATGAAGGTGTGGGCGTTGTAACTCTCACCGGCGCTGTTCACGCTGAGCTTTTCGAAGGCGTAGGAACCGCGCAGGGCGAGCATCCGGTTGAACTTATATTCGAGGCGCGAGCCTGCAGTCAGCGTGTTTTCCTGGCGGTTCACGCCGTCGTAGTCGGCGCGGGAAAAGCCGAGCGTCGCCGTGGCCGTGAAGTTGCGCAGGAAGGCATGGGTCAGCGTCGCCGTGCCCCGGACGACGCGGGCACCGGCCGAGTTGGCGATCGTCGTTTCGGCGATCTCGGTCTGGGCCCGCAGGTTCAGCGTGGTGAGCGGCGAGATCGACCAGGTCAGCGCGGCGTCCACCGCAGGCGATTTGAGATGGGCGAGGCGGGCGTCCTCATAAGCCCGGAAGATGTAGCCGGCGGAGGCCTCGCCCGTGAGGTTGCGCGCGAGTTCGAAGGTAGAGCCGAGGCGTAGGCCGCCGCCGGTCGAATCGCGGCGGTAGCCATTCGTGTCGACCGCAAGGTCATGCGCGCGACGGTCGATGCTTGCTTCGGCGAACGGCGAGATGCCGGGGGTGATCTCGTAACCCGTGCGCAGGCGCATGCCGTAGGTCGTCAGGTTGCGGGCGCGCTGGCTGACCGTGACGCCGCCGGCCTCGGCATCCGCGTAGTCGACGCGGTCAAGCGTGCCGCGCAAGGCGATGCTCAGGCGCCCAAAGCGTTGCGTCGCACCGAGTGCCGCACCGGTGGTGACGAAAGGCACGCGTTTCGAGACGCCGCCAGGCAGGTTCACCGAGCTTGGGTTTTCGGTGTCGATGCGCGCGGTAAGGGTGGAATCCAGCGTGAGATCTTTCGTGGCATCGAGTCGCAGCGCGATTCGCGCGTCACCTTCAGGGCGATTAGCGTTCGAGAGGGCTGTATAACCGGTATAGGCACCGCGCAACCCGACCTCGAGCTGGTGGCGGCTCCAGTCCGAGGTTGCATTCAGTTCGACCTCGGTGCGGTGGAGGGCGGAACTCTTGCGGGTGGTGCCGGAGCGGGCGGCGTTGGTGTCGTAACCGCCGCCGACCTCGATCGCGGGTCGCAGGATCATCGTCCCGGCACGGATGCCGAGCGGGGCATAGGGATCGTCCTCACGGCGTAGCGGGGCTCGGCGTGGCTCGGATGGTGGCGGGAGGCCCGGTGCGACGGTGTGCTGCCGCGTGGGGCGACCAAGGGGCGGGGCGACGGCGTCGGCGTCCGCAGAATTGCCGAAGCGGGCGCCGGTGATGTCCTGTGGGCGGCGCAATCCGTTTCGCGGCTGATTGATGCCGGTGCCGGAAGGGGATGCTCCCGCAAAGCCGCTGTTGCGGCCCTGCCCGGAAGTCAGGGTCCGCCTGGCGGCAGTGTTCGGATTGCGCTTGAGCGCGAATCTGCCGGGCCTGACGGAGTCTTCTTCCGTATCGGCTCCGCGCAGGGCTGGCGCGGTGACTGCACCGGATGGCGAAGTCGAGGGGCGGCCGGTGCGAAGCTCACCGTCGATGGCGCCGGGTGTGCCGGGCGTCTGGGGGCCGAGGATCTGCGCTTCGCTCCGTGAAGCGATCATCGCGGACAAACCAATCCCGATCAGCGCCGCCGGGCCAAGACGGGCTATCCAGAAACTCCCGAAACAAGTATCAGGGCGTCTCGTCAAATGCAGGACCGGTCTTTCAGCGCGCTGGATCGAGGGCGCCGTCACGAAGCCGGGCCGGCTTGGCCCGAACTGTTGACGATATGTAAAGATCGAGGGTTAACGCTTGGTTGCTTCCCCGGCATTTTCTGCCGGGAAGGATGATCGGGCCGGTCGAGGAGAGTACGGATGGGGCAACCGGATAACGAAGCGGCAATCGAGAGTGCGCGGCGCTCGATCGGGACAGAAATGGCAGGGCTCGGGATGCTGCGCGATGCGCTCGGCAACGGCCTTGGGGAAGTGTTCGCGGCGGCAGTTTCGTTGATCAAGGCCGCAAGCGGGCGCGTAATCGTGACCGGCATGGGCAAGTCCGGCCATATCGGCCGCAAGATTGCCGCGACCTTCGCCTCCACCGGCACGCCGGCGCATTTCGTTCATCCGGGCGAGGCGAGCCACGGCGACCTCGGCATGATCCGCTCGGAGGACGTGATCCTCGCGCTGTCTTGGTCCGGTGAGACGGCGGAACTTTCTGATATCATTGCCTATTCGCGCCGCTATCGCGTCGGGTTGATTGCGGTCACATCGAATCCTGCCTCCACGCTGGCCACGGAGGCGGATGTAGCGCTGGTGTTGCCAAAGGCGGAGGAAGCCTGCCCCAACGGCCTCGCGCCGACCACCTCGACCACCATGCAGATCACGCTTGGCGACGCGCTCGCGGTGGCGCTGCTCGAAGCGCGCGGCTTCACCAAAGAGGATTTCCGCGCCTTCCACCCTGGCGGCAAGCTTGGCGCGAAGCTGACCTTCGTGCGCGACATCATGCATCGCGGCGAGGCTTTGCCGGTCGTTTCCGCCGGCGCGGCGATGGGCGAGGCCATCGTCGTCATGAGCGGGAAAGGTTTCGGCTGTGTTGGCGTCGTCGGGCCGGGTGGCGAGCTTGCGGGAATCGTCAGTGACGGCGATCTTCGGCGTCACATGCGACCCGATCTCCTGATGCAGACGGTCGAATCGATCATGACCCGTGGACCGAAAACCGTTCGGGAGACGGTCCTGGCGGTTGAGGCGCTCGAACTTCTCAACCGCTCCAAGATCACGGCGCTATTCGTACTTGACGTCGAAGGCTGCCCCGTGGGTATCGTGCATATCCACGATCTTCTCCGGATCGGTGTTGCCTGAAAAAGCAGAGCCGCGTCAGGTCGGTTCGACGAGGAGAGTTGCGCCGTTAAGCCCCTTGACCCGAACCTTCGTGCCAGCCGGCAGATCAGGGCCGGCAACCCGCCACACGGTATCGTCCATGCGGACCTGCCCGATCCCGTCGGCGATGGCGGTCGAGAGCGTGAGGACACGTCCAACGAGGGTCACGGCCGGATCATGCAGATCGCGTGCGGCGTCGTTCTCGACCCTGGCACCGTAAATCTTCCAGCCGATACCGCCGCTAACAAGCGCCAGAATACCGAAAACGACCAGTTCCGCCCCCCCGCTGAAAGGCGCGAAGGCCGAGAGGACGGCCATTGCGACGGCCGCGATGCCGACGAAGAGGAGGTAGGTTCCGGGTGCTGCCAGAACCTCGGCCGCGATCAGCGCGAGGCCGAGCCCAAGCCAGCCCCAGACGGGAGGAAAGCCGAGGAGGGTCATGCTGGCCTCTTATTCCTTCGATTTGGGATCGGACCACGGCCGTTTCGGCGCTTCGGCGCGCGCCGGGGCATCACTGCCGCCGAGCGCGGATTTCGCGAGTTCGCTGATGCCGCCGAGCGTGCCGACGAGGCCACTCATCTCGGCCGGGACGATCACGACCTTCTGGTTCGGCGCGGTCGCCATCTTGGTGAAGGCGCCGACGTATTTTTCCGCGATGAGGTAGTTCACGGCCGCCGGATCGCCACCTGCGATCGCTTCCGAGACAAGCTTGGTTGCGTTCGCTTCTGCCTCGGCCTGACGCTCCCGGGCCTCGGCGTCGCGGAAGGCTGCTTCCTTGCGGCCCTCGGCGGCGAGAATTTGCGCCTGCTTCTCACCCTCGGCCTTTAGGATCGCTGATTGGCGTTGGCCTTCAGCCTCCAGGATCGAGGCCCGACGCTCGCGCTCGGCCTTCATCTGCCGGCCCATCGCGCCGACAAGATCGGCAGGGGGGACGATATCCTTGATCTCGATGCGCGTGACCTTCACGCCCCACGGCGAAGCGGCGGCATCGACGACGGACAGGAGCTTCACGTTGATCTCGTCCCGGTGGGAGAGGAGCGAATCGAGATCCATCGAACCCATCACGGTGCGGATATTCGTCGTCGTGAGGTTGAGGAGCGCATAATCGAGTTGGGCGACCTGATAGGTCGCACGCGCGGCGTCCACCACCTGATAGAAGATGACTCCATCGGCGCGGACCGTCGCATTGTCCTTCGTGATGACCTCCTGCGTCGGCACATCGAGCACCTGTTCCATCATGACGACCTTGGCGCCAACGGTTTCGATATACGGGATCACAAGGCCGAGGCCGGGGGTCAGTGTGCGGTTGTAGCGTCCGAAGCGCTCGACCGTGTAATGCCGCCCCTGCGGCACCTGCCGGATGCCGGCCATAAGCGTGACGATGACGAAGGCGACGAAAATGATGGCGACGATCTGGCCGCTATCCATGATCATGGGGTTTCTCCTCGGCGTTTTCCGCCCATGAGATGCAGATACGGGACGTGCGCGACAGTGCGCCCGTGCACAATGCTTTGGCAAGTGATTGTGTCAGGATGATTGTTTCTCCGGGCCCGCCCGCAATTTTTCGGCAAGACGGCGCATATAGTCGCCGAGCTGGTTGCACTCGTCTTCTGAGAGCGCTTCCATCATCTCGTCGAGCAGGTTGCATTCCGCCTGCAGCCCAAGCCGGGCGACACGTTCGCCCTCTTCAGTGAGGAACAAGAGCCGCACACGGCGATCCGCGGCATCGGTATCGCGGCGGACCCAGCCGAGATTTTCGAGATCGGGCAGCGCCATCGAGAGATTCGAACGACCGACGAATATCTTCTCCGCGAGCCGCTGCTGCGTCATGCCCGGCTGGTAGAGCAGGTTCGCCATGATATCGAACTGGGCAAGCTTGATGCCATGCACCGAAAGCGCTGCCACCAGCCGCTGGCCCCACAAGGAATGGACCCGCGCAACGGCAAGCCAGTTCTTGAATCGGGGGCGGTTCCACGGCAGTTCCGACATCGTCTCGTTGTTTCCGTCTTCTTGTTGTTGTGGTCCGGTGCGCGACAAGTTGCTCAGCGCCTGAAATCGCACTTGATCTTGTTCAAGATTGAACTATCATGTTCAAAACTGAACAAACTCAAGCGAGTCTCACCATGCCATATGCAGCGGTAAAGGTCATCCGTCCACTGGTGCGTGTTTCAAGCCATCTCTCCCCGCGCATCACCGGCAAGCTGGCATTCCGCCTGTTCTGCACGCCGGTCGGCCGTGCGCCCGTGCGCACCGACAACCCGCGTATTCGCGAGGCGCAGGCGGTGTTCTCCAAGGCGGAGCTTAGTAATCTCACCTACGGGTGTGGATATGTCCGCACGGCGCGTTTCGAGCCGGATCGGACCAGGCGCGGTACTGTTCTTCTGCTGCATGGCTGGGGCGGGCAGGGGCTGTTCATGGCCGGCTTCGTCGAGCCTTTGCTTGCCCACGGCTATCGTGTCGTGGCGATCGACCTTCCGGGGCACGGCGGATCCTCTGGGCGGCATCTGACCTTTCCGCTCGCCATCGAGGCCCTGAGCGCAGTGTCGCGCGGAGAGTTGCCGCTCGCTGGGATTGTCGGACATTCGTTCGGCGGCGCGGTGGCCGTGGCCGCCGCTGCCGGCGGCGTGCCGGCCTTCGCCGCATTACCCGTCCGCAAGATCGTGACGGTGGCCGCGCCGAATGCGATGCAGCCCTACGGCAAGGCTTTTGCCGACATGCTGGGGCTGACAGCGCGCGGGCACGCGGCATTTGAAGGTGAAGTCCAGAACGTTGCCGGGCGTCCGATGGAGAGCTTCGCGAGTGACGCTTATCTTGCCGACCTCAAGGTTCCAACTCTGCTGATCCACGCGCCGGACGACCGGGAGATTCCCTATGCCGATGCACAGGCGATGCTTGCGGCGGGGCCACATGTCTCGCTGCGCCCGGCACCGGGCCTCGGGCATCGGCGTATTCTCTTCGATTCCGGCGTGCAGCAGGCTGCGGCCGAGTTCATCGCGGCTTGAACTTATAGCCAGCCCATCAATTCGCGCCGGGCAATGATTTCGATGACATCGACGCCGCCTTCGGAGGCATTGAGCGCGGGGATATAGGCGAATTTCTCGCCGCCGTTATGCTCGAAGATCTCGCGGTTCTCACCGTCGAGCTCCTCGAGCGTTTCGAGGCAATCGGCGGAGAAGCCGGGCGCAATCACCGCGAGACGCTTCACGCCGGACTTCGCCAGCGTCTCGACGGTCTCGTCGGTGTAGGGTTGAAGCCAGGGATCGTTGCCGAACCGAGACTGGAAGGTAATGCGGAAACGGTCCTTGTTCCAACCGAGTGCCTCGCGCAGCAGACGGCCGGTCTTCTGGCACTCGCAATGGTAGGGATCGCCGGCCTGGAGATATTTCTCCGGCATGCCGTGAAAAGTCGCGATCAGCACTTCCGGCTCCCAATCGAGCGTAGCCAGATGCGCGTGCACAGATTTTGCCAGCGCGTCGATATAGGCCGGCTCGTCTGCATAGGCCGGGGCAACGCGGACATAAGGTTGCCAGCGCATCTTCATCAGCGCGCGGAACGCCTGATCGCAAGCGGTCGCGGTGGTCGCGGCCGCGTAATGCGGATAGAGCGGCAGCAGGAGAATGCGATCGCAACCCTGATCCATCAGCGCCTTGATACGGTTTTCAGTCGAGGGGTTCTGGTAACGCATCGCCCAATCAACGACGACCTTGGGTTCGCCGCCGAAGCGGGCCGCCAACTTCTCGGCCTGATCGCGAGTGATGGTCTTGAGAGGGCCTTCGTTCCTCTCGTTGTTCCAGATCGAGGCGTAGTCCTTGCCTTTCCGGCCAGGGCGTGTCGTCAGGATGATGAAGTTGAGCAGCGGCCACCAGATGAGGCGCGGAACCTCGATCACACGCCGATCGGAGAGGAACTCCTTGAGATAGCGCCGCATCGACCAGTAGTCGGTCGCATCCGGCGTGCCGAGGTTGAGCAGGAGGATGCCGATCTTCCCTTTGCTTACGGCAGGATGGCCATCCGGCAGGCGGATCGCACGCATTTCGGCTTCGGAGGAAAACGGGGCGGGAGTGGTGTCGGGCTTCTTCATGGGAGCACCATGTAACGTGCGCCCGCGATTTGTTAAGCCCATTGTTGCCTAGCCGACCGGCCTTTCGTCCGCGATCACCTTGCCGTCGTTCGGCAGGGTGCCGGGCGAAACGAGTTCGATCTTGCCTTTGAGGTTCGTGGCTGCCCGCAGGCTCGTGTCGATCGCTTCCGCCAGCGCGCCGCCAAGATCGGCAGATTCCACACGCAGGGTCATCACGTCCTGCTCATTCTCGCGCGTGACGATCAGCCGCATCCGGCCGAGGCCGGGGTGGCGGCGCGCGACCTCGTTGATCTGGGCGGGATCGACGAACATGCCCTTGACCTTGGTGCGCTGGTCGGCGCGGCCGAGCCAGCCGGCGAGGCGGCGGTTGGTGCGGCCGCAAGGCGACTGACCATCGATAATCTTCGAAAGATCGCCTGTGCCGAAACGCAGCAGCGGATAGTCGCGGCTGAGACGGGTGACGACGATCTCGCCCACTTCGCCATCGGGCACCGGATCATTCGTGCCGGGACGGACGATCTCGACGATCAGCCCCTCGTTGATGATGAGGCCGGAACGCGCGATCGATTCATAGGCAACGATGCCGAGATCGGCGGTTGCATAGGCCTGATAGGCCTCGACCCCGCGCGCCGAAATCGTCTGCTGGAGGCTGGGCGGGAAGGCGGCGCCGGAGACGAAGGCCTTCTTGATCGAGACGGCGGGTTTCCCCATCTCCTCGGCTTTGTCGAGGATGATCTTGAGGAAATCCGGCGTGCCGGCATAGCCGGCGGGTTTGAAGGCGGCGATCGCCTCGACCTGCATCTCGGTCTGGCCTGGTCCGGCGGGGATCACGGCGCAGCCAAGCGCGTGGGCGCCGGACTCCATGATGAAGGCGCCGGGGGTGAAATGGTAGGAAAAGGTGTTGAGCACCACATCGCCCTTGCGGAAGCCGGCGGCGAACATGGCGCGGCCCGTGCCCCACCAGTCCGCCGCGTAGCCTTCGGGATCGTAGATCGGACCGGGCGAAACGAGGAGGCGCTTGAGCATCCCCGGCGGGCAGGTGGTGAGGTTGGCGAAGGGAAGGGCAACGCCCTGCATGCCGAGAAGCTCGCTCTTGCGCAGCACGGGGATCTGCGCGAGTGCGGCGCGGCTCGTCAGCGAGGCGACGTCGATGCCCGCAAGCTGCCGGTCAAGCGCTGTTGCTGCCGGGCGGGCCCAGGTCAGCAGGTCGCGGAGATCGCCAAGCTGCGCGACATCCCGCTGCTCCTGCGCGCGCGTTTCCGCCGCATCGAAAAACTCGCTCATCTTTCCGCTCCGTCACGTCCCGTCAGGTTCCCGGCGCCTTCGCGAGGAAGTCGCCCATGCGCTCCAGTGCTCGTTCGATATTCTCGAGCGAGTTTGCGTAGGAGAGCCGGATATAGCCTTCTCCATGCACGCCGAAATCGGGGCCGCCAATCGTGGCTACGCCCGCCTCCTCCAGCAATTGCGCGGCGAGTTTCTTGGCCTTCCAGCCCGTCGCCTTGATGTTAGGATAGGCATAGAAGGCGCCCTTAGGTGTCAGGCAAGTGACATTCGGCAGGCGATTGAGCCCGGCGACGACGGCCTTCCGCCGACGGTCGAATTCGGCGACCATCGCGTGCACGGCGTCCTGCGGTCCTTCGAGCGCGGCGATGCCGGCCCATTGGGCGGGTGCGTTGACGCAGGACCAGCAATTGACCGCGAGCTTGCGCATCGCCTCGTAACAGGCATCCGGCCAGATCGACCAACCCATGCGCCAGCCGGTCATCGCGTAGGTCTTCGACCATCCGTTGAGCAGGATCAGCCGATCGCGGATTTCGGGATAGGAGAGCAGCGTGACATGTTGTTCGCCGTCATAGGTCATCTGATCGTAGATTTCATCTGACATCAGGGCGACTTGCGGGAAGCGTTGGAGCCCGGCGACCAGCTTGTCGATCTCGGCCTTGGGGGTTACGCCGCCGGTCGGGTTGGCGGGCGAGTTGGTGATGAGGAGCCGCGTCTTGCCGGTGATGAGCGAGAGTGTTTCCTCGGCCGAGAAAGCAAAGCCGTTCTCTTCCCGAATCGGCACCGGAACAGGAGTTGCGCCAGTGAACTCGATCATCGAGCGGTAGATCGGGAAGCCGGGGTCGGGGTAAAGGATCTCGACACCCGGTCGGCCGAACATCAGGATCGCGGCGAACATCGTCACCTTGCCGCCGGGCACGATGGCGATCCGCTCCGGATTGACCTCGGCGCTGTAACGACGGTGGAGATCAGCCGCCACAGCTTCGCGTGCGGGCTGGATGCCGGTCGCCGGGGTATAGCCGTGGTGCCCGTCCCGCATCGCCTTGATCGCGGCCTCGACGATATGATCCGGCGTGCGGAAATCAGGCTGGCCGATGCCGAGATTGATGATGTCCTTGCCTTGCCGCGCGAGTTCCGTGGCGCGGGCGAGGACCGCGAACGCATTTTCCTCGCCGATGCGGGCAAAGGCCGGAACGATATCGAGCATGATGCACCTTCTTGAGCGTATACAGTATTATTATTTCGCGAATGGATATCCGGAAGCCTTGATTTTTTCCAGCACGATGGGCGATGTTCGACGGAAGATCAATCGGGGGTCGACGTGCCAGTATTGTGCGGTTGCGAAGAAGAAATCGCATCAATACGAAAAGATCGCCCTCTGTCCTTGTTTTCAGGAAGCCAACCATCCCACGGGTGCCACCTTGTCCAAGAAGCCCACCAAAGCCCAGATCGCGCGCCTTCGGTCTCGCCAATGGTATGATAATCCCGCCAACCCGGACATGACCGCGCTTTATCTCGAGCGCTACCTCAATTTCGGACTGACGCGCGAAGAACTGCAATCGGGCAAGCCGATCATCGGCATCGCCCAGACCGGTTCGGACCTCTCGCCCTGCAACCGGCATCACATCGTGCTCGCGCAGCGCATCCGCGAGGGGATTCGCGAGGCCGGCGGTATCGCGATGGAGTTTCCGGTCCATCCGATCCAGGAGACCGGCAAGCGGCCTTCCGCGACGCTTGACCGAAACCTCGCCTATCTCGGCCTCGTGGAACTGCTTTATGGCTATCCGATCGATGGGGTGGTGCTGACCACCGGCTGCGACAAGACGACGCCGGCCTGCCTGATGGCGGCGGCGACGGTCGATATTCCGGCGATCTCGATGAACGTCGGGCCGATGCTCAACGGCTGGTTCAAGGGTGAGAGGACGGGCTCGGGCACCATCGTCTGGAAGGCGCGCAACATGATGGCCGCCGGAGAGATCACCTACGAGCAGTTCGTGGATCTCGTCGCTTCGTCAGCGCCTTCTACCGGCCACTGCAACACGATGGGCACGGCTTCGACCATGAACAGCCTCGCCGAGGCGCTCGGTATGTCGCTGCCCGGTTCTGCTGCGATCCCCGCGCCCTATCGCGAGCGCCAGCAATGCGCCTACGAGACCGGCAAGCGCATCGTCGAGATGGTCTGGGAAGATCTGCGCCCCTCGAAGATCATGACCCGCAAGGCGTTCGAGAACGCGATCCGCGTTAACTCCGCGATTGGTGGCTCGACCAACGCGCCGATTCATCTCAACGCTATCGCCAAGCACCTCGGCGTTCCGCTCGACAACGGCGATTGGGAAAAGCTCGGCTATGACGTGCCGCTGCTCGTCAATCTCCAGCCGGCGGGCGAGTATCTTGGTGAAGAGTACCACCGCGCCGGTGGTGTGCCGGCGGTTGTCGCGGAACTTATTTCCAAGGGGTTGATCCACGAGGATGCGCTGACCGTCAACGGCAAGGCTTTCGGCGAGAACAACCGGGGCAAGTTCGCGATCGACCGGGCGGTCATCAAGGAATTCGACAAGCCGATGAAGAAATCGGCCGGGTTCCTCAATCTCTCCGGCAACCTCTTCGACTCAGCGATCATGAAGACCAGCGTGATCACAGACGAGTTCCGCAGGCGTTACCTCGAAAACCCGAAGGACCCCAACGCCTTCGAGGGCACGGCTTTCGTGTTCGACGGGCCGGAGGACTACCACAAGCGGATCGACGACCCTACCCTGAAAATGGGTGAAGATGCCGTGCTGTTCATGCGCGGCACCGGCCCAATCGGCTATCCCGGTGCGGCGGAGGTCGTGAACATGCGCCCACCGGCCTATCTCATCAAGAAGGGGATCAATGCGCTCCCCTGCATCGGCGACGGGCGGCAGTCCGGAACTTCCGGCTCACCCTCGATCCTCAACGCCACGCCGGAGGCGGCGGTCGGCGGCGGTCTCGCGATCCTCAGGACCGGGGATCGGGTACGGATCGACCTCAACAAGCGCTCGGCCAACATTTTGATTTCCAACGAAGAGGTGAATGCCCGCCGCGCCGAACTCAAGGCCAACGGCGGGTACAAGTATCCGAAGAGCCAGTCGCCCTGGCAGGAGATCCAGCGCAAACTGACGGATGGGCTCGCCGAGGGCATGACGCTGAAGCCGGCGGTGAAATATCGCCGGATCGTCCGGACCTACGGCACGCCGCGCGATAACCACTGAGCTGCGATGAAGGGAGGAAGACCCAAGGCGCCGCGGGAGTTCCGGCTGATGCCCGAGTGGCTCGGGCAGTCGGGCCTTTGGCTGCGCGATCAGCAGGACGGCAGCTATGATGCGATCGGGGTCGAGGATGCAGGTTTCTCCGAGGCGCTGGGCGACCGGATCGAGGACTGGATGGACGAGTTCGATTCGATCTTCAGGGATGACGATCCATCCGCCTCGTGCTTTCCTGACGCGGAGCGATTCTCGGCTTGGCGCCGCGAGGGAGAGGCCATCGCCACAGCCGTCCTAGTCGAACTCCGGCCGGGGGACAGCCTTGATGTCGTATTGCCATCCGATCTGGGGCCGAAATGACGCTTGACCTTGCCCGCTGGACAACCCGCCCGTACCCAGCGCGTCTCGCGATCGAGGGGCTCTACACCCGGCTTGAACCCTTCGATGTCGCGCGCCACGCCGACGATCTCTTTGCGGCGTCTATGGCACCCGGCGCGGTGGAGCGGCACCGCTATCTCTTCGAAGAGCCGATGGACCGCACGGCGTTCGACCGATGGTTCGCCGAGAAAGCGCAGCAGAACGACCCGCTATTTTTCGCGGTGATCGACAAGGCGACCGGAAAGGCGGAAGGCCGGCAGGCCTTGATGCGGATCGACCCGACGCATGGCGTGATCGAAATCGGATCGATTCTTTGGGGGCCGGCGATTTCCCGCAGCCGGATCGCGACCGAGGCGCTCTATCTTTTCATGCTCCACGCCTTCGAGGGGCTTGGCTATCGGCGCTTCGAATGGAAATGCCATAACGAGAACGCGCCCTCGAAGAAGGCGGCGGTGCGGTTCGGTTTTACCTACGAGGGAACGTTCCGCCAGCACATGGTGGCCAAGGGCAGAAACCGGGATACCGCCTGGTTCTCCATCGTCGACAGTGAATGGCCGATTTTGCAAGCCGGCTACAAAGAATGGCTCAATCCGGCAAATTTCGATGCGAACGGCATCCAGAAGCGGACGCTTGCCGCTTCCCTCGACGCTGAACGCGGCCGCGAATTGCCGGCCCGGATGAAGGCAACCGGCTTCCGCCGCGCCGGGGCTCGGGATTTCGATCGTCTCGTTGCGCTTCAGCAGCAGGCCTATGCGTCCAACGCCCGGATACTCGGTGTGACACCCATCCCTTTGCAATGGGACTATCATGCCGTTCTGCGCGATTGGGAGTGCTTTGTCCTAGATGGCGAGGGACGGCTAGAGGCTGCGATGATCGGTGTTCCGCGCGCTGACGATTATTTCATAGAGAGCCTTTCCGTTTGTCCCGATCGGCAAGGGGCAGGTCTTGGCCGCCTTGTGCTTGATGCGGGCGAAGCGCGTGCGCGGCAATTGTCCCGCAGCAAGGTGCGTTTTATCACCGGGCTTAAACTTTCGCGCAATGTCGATTGGTATTGCGCAAGCGGCTACGCAATTGAACGGATCGAACGCCGTGCCGATCGGGAAATTGCCCATTTCATCAAGAACATCCGGGAGGAATAGATATGGCAGGCCGGCTCAAGGGAAAGGTCGCGGTTGTAACCGCGGCTGGTGCAGGCATCGGCCGCGCCATCGCCGAAGCCTTCGTGCGAGAAGGGGCGACGGTCTATGCGACCGACCTCAATCGGGAGGCTCTGGAAGGCATTGCACGCGCAAGAAAAATGAAGCTCGACGTTCTTTCGGACAGACAGGTTGCCCGCCTTGTCGAAAAGGTCGGCCCCGTTGATATCCTAGCAAATTGCGCCGGCTATGTACATCACGGGACAATTCTCGAAACTGACGACAAGGCCTGGGATTTCTCGTTCGATCTCAACGTCAAATCGATGCATCGCCTGACAAAGGCCTTCCTGCCCGGCATGCTGGCAAAAGGCTCGGGCTCGATCGTCAATATCGCCTCGGGAGCCGGGTCGGTTCGCGGCATTCCCAACCGCTACGCTTATGGTGCGACCAAGGCGGCCGTGATCGGTCTTACCAAGGCAATTGCCGCCGATTTCATCCGCAGGGGTATACGTGCCAACGCGATCTGCCCGGGAACGATCCAATCGCCATCGCTTGATCAGCGGATCGCGACGCAGGCCAAGACAACGGGCCAGAGCCTCGAAACCGTAAGGCAAGCCTTTATCGACCGCCAGCCGATGGGACGGCTTGGTACCCCGGAAGAGATCGCCATGCTGGCGGTCTATCTTGGCTCCGATGAAGCGAGCTACACGACGGGCCAGATTCATCTCGCCGACGGAGGTTTCGCACTATGAAAGTTCTTATTCTGGGCGCGGCTGGCATGGTTGGCCGCAAGCTTGCCGAACGGCTCGCGAAAGACGGGCGGCTCGGCGGCATTCCGATTGCCCGTGCCATTCTCCACGATATCGTCATGCCGCTTGCTCCGGCCGGCGCGCCGTTTTCCTGTGAATGCCTTGCATCCGATTTCTCCCTGCAGGGAGGTGCGGAAAAGCTGGTCTCTTCCCGCCCCGACGTGATTTTCCATCTCGCGGCGATCGTGTCCGGAGAGGCCGAAGCGGATTTCGAGAAGGGATATCGGATCAACCTTGATGGCACGCGCAATCTGTTCGATGCGATCCGCCGCATTGGCGACGGCTACAATCCGCGCGTGGTCTTCACGTCCTCAATCGCCGTTTTCGGGGCGCCGTTTCCCGAGGCGATCGGCGATGAGTTCTTCAACACACCGCTCACCAGCTACGGTACCCAGAAGACCATCGGCGAGTTGTTGCTTGCCGACTATACCCGCAAGGGCTTCTTCGACGGTATCGGGATTCGGCTGCCGACGATCTGCGTTCGGCCTGGGCTGCCGAACAAGGCGGCATCCGGCTTCTTTTCCAACATCTGCCGTGAACCGCTAGCCGGCAAAGAGGCGGTCCTTCCCGTTTCGGAAGACGTCATGCACTGGCATGCCAGCCCGCGCGCTGCGGTCGGATTTCTCATCCATGCCGCGACGATCGATGGCGCGAAGGTCGGCCCGCGGCGGAACCTCACCATGCCGGGACTTGCCTGTACGGTGGGCGAGCAGATCGAGGCGCTGCGTCGCATCGGTGGCGAGAAGGTCGTCGCGCGGATTCGGCGGGAGCGAGACCCTATCATCGAGAAGATCGTCGCTGGCTGGCCGCGTCGTTTCGAAGCGAAGCGCGCGCTTGCGCTGGGTTTCAAGGCCGAGAAAACCTTCGACGACATCCTCAAGGTCCATATCGAGGATGAGCTGGGCGGTGTGATCAATTGAATAGGAGAGGGCGGGGCGATCCGGCCTCTTTCGTTTCCGAGATGATCAGGCTTTTGGCCACGGCGTTTCCGGCACCGGCGTCAGCGGTCCGCGTCCTTCGGCGAAGCTGACGATGTTGTCGACCACGAGCTGGCCCATCTTGTTGCGCGTGTAGTGCGATGCCGAGCCGACGTGCGGCAACAACACGACATTCTCCAGCGCAAACAACGCTTCGGGCACGTGTGGCTCCTTCTCGAACACGTCGAGCCCCGCCGCGCCGAGCCGGCCATTCTGTAGCATCTCGACCATGACCGACTCGTCGACGAGCGTACCGCGCGCGACATTGATCAGCGCGCCGGCCGGGCCGAGCGCTTCGAGGACTTCGCGGTTGACGATGCCGCGAGTCGCCTCGCCGCCCGGCGCGATGACCATCAGGATATCGACTTCGCGCGCCATATCGACGAGCGAGGCGTAATAGCGGTAGGGGATGTCCGGTTTGGCGCTGCGGCTGTGATAAGCCAGCGTCAGCCCGAAAGCCTCGGCGCGCTTCGCGATCGCGCCGCCGATCCGACCGAGGCCGAGAATACCCATTTTCTTCTCTCGCAAAGAAGAGGTGAGAGGGAAATTGCCCTGGCTGACCCACTTCCCCTCGCGCAGATAGCGGTCCGCCTGCGGCAGGCGTCGCACAGTCGCGATCAGCAGGCCCATCGCAAGGTCGGCGACCTCGTCGGTGAGGACATCGGGTGTGTTGGTGACGATGACGCCGTTCGCGCCTGCCCATTTCGCATCGACGCCGTCATAGCCGACACCGAAATTACCGACGATTTTCAGATTGGCGAATTTCGACATCAGGGTCGCATCGATCCGGCCATGCCCCGAGCCGCCGACGAGCGCGCGGATGCGCGCGGCATGGGCCGCGATGAAGCCCTCCTTGTCGGTGATCTCATGCAGATGGTGGGTTTTAAGCCGGGACGAGATGCCTTCGCGGATAAGCGGCATCACCGGGCCGGTAAACAGAACTTCGAAATCGGACACGTCGTTTCCTCCAGGGCGCGGGACATTTCCCGGCGCATCTGCGTCTTTCCCCTGCGCAAAGAAATAGAGCCTGAACTGGAGTTGGTTTCAACCCTGCACTCAGAATACAAAGGCGATTTCGTGTGACCGACAGGTCCTGCCGGTTCAGTCTTCGCTGTCGGCGTCTTCCTCGCCGAGAGGATCGCCTTCCGAGACGATGTCCTCGCCGAGATGGCGCGAGATCCGGCGGAGGGCCTTGCGAAGGCGACGGGCCTCTTTGTTGTCGAACAGGCCGGACAACTCGCTTTCGAGCTGTTCGGTCGCCTCGTCGATGCGCTTGAGCTTCTCACGACCGGTTTCCGTTAGTTTCACGCGCACCACGCGACCGTCCGGCGAGGCTCCATCCCGCTCAACCAGGCCCTGTCCCGCAAGCCGTGTGATCGTCTTCGAAGCCGTGGGCGGGCGTACATGCAGCGCGCGGGAGAGGTCGCCCATTGACATCCCGCCCTCGTTCTGTGCGAGGACCTGAAGAGCGTGTTCCTGGCCCGGAAAGAGGCCGATCTCATCGAGAAGGATCGCCATGCGGGTGCGATGCAGCCGTGCGGCGAGAACCAATTGGAAGCCGATGGATTTCCGCCCGGGATGTTTCAAGGTCGCGCTCCCCAAATATCGTGTCGCCCACACTGCGGCTCTTGCCCGAAACCACGCTCCTGATGGTCACGGTTTGATGACAATTGGATGACATTACGCGCCGACGCGCAATTACCCACAAGAATCAGAAATACGGAGCCGGCAATTCACCTACTCAGAGGCATTTTCAGGCGCGGAACGGTGCTTATTAACTCTCGATAATCCCGTCGAAAATTCACGTTTTTCCGATCACGAAAAATTTTCGGCCCGCGCGCCGGTTTTGCTTGCGTGGCGGGGGCGAAGCGCTTATACACCGCCTTGCCCAATTTCGCACGTGCCTGTGGTTGCGTGCTGGTCGGCGGATCTCCGGACAAGAGGCCGGAAAAACGCCAGTCGTTGGAGGGTTCGCCCTCTGAAGAACGGACCAGCAGCCGGAGGCGAAAACCGGCGGCCCCGCCCGAAGCGGGTGACGCAGCTCAAAGCAACGACGGAGCGGGCTTTTTTGGTCTCAGCCGGGTTCCAAGTCCGGCGAACTAAAGAGGCTTGTCCTTCTTGCCGGGCGTGCGGTCGGGGTTTCCCCTTCCAAGCGATGGCTTCTCCGAATGGCAGTTTCGCTTTTTGCGATTCAGGCCATGACGGGTCGTCCAACGGCGCAGCGTCACCGCCGCAACGTTTCCTCTCCGGAGACCGCGCGGCACGGGATGTCGGTTGAACCTGTCCCGCGCCTCCACCGCGCGAACGGGTGAAGCGATATCCCTTCCGTGTCCATCGCCAATGCGGGCAGGATCGCCCGCGTGAAGGGGATGCTGCCATGACTGATCGTATCCGCGAGTTCCTCCGCACCCGTCGCGACGAGGGTCCACGCCTCATCATCGACCTCGATGTCGTGCGCGACAATTACATCGGCTTCACCAAGGCGATGCCGGACAGCCGCGTGTTCTACGCGGTGAAGGCCAACCCCGCGCCGGAAATCCTCGAGCTTCTCACCAAGCTTGGCTCGTGCTTCGACTGCGCCTCGATCGGTGAGATCGAGATGGTGCTGGCCGCCGGCGCAACCGCTGACCGCATCTCCTTCGGCAACACGATCAAGAAGGAGCGGGACATTGCCCGTGCCTACGAGCGTGGCGTGAAGCTGTTCGCGGTCGATTGCGAGGCGGAGGTCGAGAAGATCGCGCGTGCCGCGCCCGGCTCCAAGGTGTTCTGCCGCATTCTCTGCGACGGCGCCGACGCCGAATGGCCGCTCTCGCGCAAGTTCGGTTGCGTGCCGGAAATGGCGCCGCGTGTTCTTGAGCTGGCTCACCGTCTTGGGCTTGTCGCACATGGCGTTTCGTTCCATGTCGGCTCGCAGCAGCGCAACCCGCTGGTGTGGAACACGGCGCTCGCGTCGGCGGCAGCGATTTTCCGCGAGATGGCCGAGCGCGGCATCACGCTTTCGATGGTGAACCTCGGCGGTGGTTTTCCGACGAAATATCTCAAGGATATTCCGGCGGTGCAGGCCTATGGCCGCGCGATCCTCGAGTCCCTGCGTGCCCACTTCGGCAACCGCATCCCGGAAACGATCATCGAGCCGGGCCGCGGTATGGTCGGCAATGCCGGCATCATTGAGACTGAGGTCGTGCTCATCTCGAAGAAGTCGGACGATCCGTCGGACATCCGCTGGGTCTATCTCGACATCGGCAAGTTTCACGGTCTCGCCGAGACGATGGACGAGGCGATCCGTTATCCGATCGTCACCGAGCATGACGGGGACGAGAAGATTCCCTGCGTCCTCGCCGGACCGACCTGCGATTCGGTCGATGTGATGTACGAGAAGGACCCGTACTGGCTCCCGTTCAGCCTCGAGATCGGCGATAAGGTGCTGATCGAGGGGACCGGGGCCTATACGACGACCTACTCGTCACAGAACTTCAACGGCATGTCCGGGCTCCGACAAATCGTCATCTGACGTTTGGCCGATGCAACGCCCCGCGCGGAAGGCGCGGGGACTTTCCCGAAATATCCCGTCCGGCGTGCGGCGCCCCTCCTGGGTGACCGCAAGGTGCGAGGGTCTTCTCTCGAAGCGAGGAGACCATCCATGAATTTTGCCATGAATTCTTTCATGACGTCCTTCGATCTCGAATCCCCTGCCGATAATGGCGTGCGGGAAGCCCTCCTTGATCGTGCCTTCGGGCCTGATCGCTTCGCTAAAACTTGCGAACGTCTGCGCGAGGGGCGTTTGCCGGCCGATGGTCTTGCCTTCGCGGTTCGCGAAGCAGGCGCACTCGTCGCGACCTTGCGCTTCTGGCATGTCGATGCCGGTGGCGTTCCGGCGCTGATGCTCGGGCCGGTGGCGGTAGATGCCGGTCATCAATCGCGCGGCCTCGGCGGTGCGCTGATCCGCCACGGACTCGCGCGGGCGGCGGAGATCGGTCACAGGGCGGTGATCCTTGTCGGCGATGCGCCTTATTACAACCGCTTCGGCTTCAAGCGATATCACGCCGAGCGGCTGGTCCTGCCGGGGCCGGTCGATCCGGCGCGGTTCCTCGGCCTCGAACTCTCTGCCGGTACGCTCGGGAAGGCATCGGGCCTTGTCCGGGCGACGGGTGCGATCCCGCTGCGAGGCGAGGAGCCGGTGACGGACCGCCGTCGGGCGGCCTGATACGAATTCTCCCCCCAAAATGACTTGACGCAAGACCATGCCCGCCTGCAAAAGGCGGGCACGACCTTGGCTTTCTCCCCGCCCGCAAAACGCGGGCGGAACTTCGCTTTTTCCGCTTTGCTGCCAGACTGAAGGAAGATGCTTGAAATGACCGATTGGCCCAACCACGGCACGATTTCCGGCCCTATCGTCATGATCGGCTTCGGCTCGATCGGACGCGGAACCCTCCCGCTGATCGAACGGCATTTCAAGTTCGACAAGTCGCGCTTCGTGGTGATCGATCCCGATGATACCGACCGCAAGTTGCTCGACGAGCGCGGCATCCGCTTTCTTCAGGCTGCGGTCACGCGCGAGAACTATCGAGACCTGCTCAAGCCGTTGCTGACGGAAGGCGGCGGGCAGGGGTTCTGCGTCAACCTCTCGGTCGATACTTCCTCGGTCGATATCATGGAGTTCTGCCGCGAGATCGGTGTGCTCTATATCGACACCGTGGTCGAGCCGTGGGTCGGCTTCTACTGGGATACCTCGGCGGGTCCGGCCGCGCGCACCAATTACGCTCTGCGCGAGACGATGCTCGCCGCCAAGCGCCGCAAGCCCGGGGGCACGACCGCGGTTTCGACCTGTGGCGCCAACCCGGGAATGGTGTCGTGGTTCGTCAAGCAGGCGCTTGTGAATATCGCATCCGATCTCGGCATTCAGTTCGAGGAGCCGACGACCCGCGAGGGCTGGGCGAAGCTGATGCGCGAGGCGGGGGTCAAGGGCGTCCACATCGCCGAACGCGACACCCAGCGCGCCAAGCAGCCGAAGCCGGCGAATGTGTTCGTCAATACCTGGTCGGTCGAGGGCTTCCTTTCTGAAGGCATGCAGCCGGCCGAACTCGGCTGGGGCACGCACGAGAAATGGATGCCGGAGAACGGTCGCACCCACGAGACAGGCTGCGGCGCGGCGATCTACCTGCTCCAACCCGGTGCGAACACGCGCGTGCGCTCCTGGTGCCCGACTCTCGGCGCGCAATATGGTTTCCTTGTCACGCACAATGAGTCGATCTCGATCGCGGATTACTACACCGTGCGCGACGGGGGCGGGAACGCGGTCTTCCGCCCGACTTGCCACTACGCCTATCATCCGGCGAATGACGCGGTGCTCAGCCTGCACGAACTCTTCGGCAATGGCGGCCATATCCAGCCAGAGCACCACATTCTCGATGAGCATGAGATCGTTGATGGCATCGACGAACTCGGCGTGCTGCTGTTCGGGCACAAGAACAACGCCTACTGGTATGGCTCGCAGCTCTCGATCGAGGAGACCCGCCGCATCGCGCCCTATCAGAACGCGACTGGCATGCAGGTCACTTCCGCCGTGCTCGCGGGCATGGTCTGGGCGCTCGAAAATCCGAACGCCGGCATCGTCGAGGCCGACGAGATGGACTACAAGCGCTGCCTTGAAGTGCAGATGCCCTACCTCGGCCCGGTGCAGGGGTTCTACACCGATTGGAACCCGACAACCGACCGCGAGAAGCTCTTCCCGGAAGATGTTGATTACAACGAGCCGTGGTCGTTCCGGAACGTGCTGGTACGGTAAAGTCGGATGGCCGGGGTGACCCGGCCATTGTCGTTTCAAAGATACCGCATTGCCTCGGCGATATCAGGCTCACCGATCTCGGCAATCGGTTTGCGGATCTTGGCAGCAACGGTGGGCTGCCCCTCGCGCATAACGAGGATGAAGGTCTCCATGCCAGGGCAGGCGGGGTCCGCGCACTCAACCTCGGAAACCGTGAGATCGAGGCCGGGCGGATCTTCGAGCGCAATGCGGGCCCATTCGCGGATGCGGTTGAGCTGCACCTTGTCCCGCACGGGTGGCTTTCGAAACGGGTTCCGGAACAGCGACACGGCTATACCGGCAGCGCCAGGAGGCCGGATGAACCGGATTCAGAGCCGAACACCAACCGCTTTCCTGCGGTGTCCCAGCCGAGCGCGGTAATCGCTGAACCATCGCCTCCCGCGCGCACCAGCAGTTCCGCGCCATCGGTGAAACGGACGAGAATCACCCAGCCGTCCTCGTAGCCAATCGCCAGGACCAGCGATTTCGGATGGAAGGCGACCTTGGTCACCTTGGCCGGGCGGACGCCGCATTCGCGTGGCGCCTTGCCGGTGGGGCCATCTTTCGCAAACGGCCAGACGATGGCGGCTTGCGCACCGGAGGTCGCGAGCCAGAGCCCGTCGTACGACCACGAAAAGGAACGCGTCTTGCCCGGATAGCCGGACATGCGCATGTGGCCCTTATCGGCCAGCTTCCAGCCGTGAAGCTGGTTTTCCTGCATCGAGGAGATAAGAAAGCGGTTGTCCGGCGAGAAGGTGATGTCGAGGTGCGGGCCTTTCCAGCCGAAGACTTCCGGGGCGGCGTCAGTGTTCGGGAACCAAAGACTCGCGCCGTCGATATGGGCAATGGCGAGGCGGTAGCCTTTGGGCGCGAAGGCGAGTCCCTGCGAGGTGGAGGGCAGGGCGAGTTCGCGTGCCTTTCCTTTTCCTTCCCTGGCGATAACCTTGCGGCCCGTGCTCCACGCCGTCGCGCCATCGGGGCCGAGCGCCACGGCGTCGATCCAGCGCCCCTTCTCCTCGCCGTGGACGACCGACGAGCCGTCTGCGCGGGTTTCGACGATCTTCCCGTCATCGCCGCCGGTGACGAGACGCTTGCCATCCGCCGCGACCACGAGGATCGAATCCGCATGTGGGCGCAGGGCGGATTTCTCGCGACCGATCTGGATCGCGCCCCCGGCCATCACGAACACCGGCTCCGCGCCTATAAAACCGGCGTGGAGGACGTGCTCGTCGAAGGCAAGATTGGTGACGCGATCGGTCAGCGTCTGGGCAGGCATCGCGCTCATCGGATCAGGCGGCGCAGGCGAGAAAGCCTTCGCGCAATGCGTCCGGCTTCAGGTTGCGGCCGATGAACACGATACGCGAGACGCGCTTTTCGTCCTTCTTCCAATCCCGCTGCAAATCTCCGTCGAGAATCATGTGCACGCCCTGGAAGACGAAGCGCTTCGGTTCCTTCTTGAACGCGAGGATACCCTTCGAGCGCAAGATGTTCGGCCCCTCCACCTGCACGAGATCATTGATCCAGGGCATGAACTTTTCCGGGTCGATGTCGCCCTCGTGGCTCACGGAAACGGACTGCATCTCCTCGTCGTGGAAGTGCTTCAGTCCACCGTGATGATGGCCATGATCGTGATGCTCATGTGTGCAGCCGGGTCCGCATTCGTGGTCATGGTCATGGTGGTGATGATCGCCCGATTCCAAGAACGCCGGCTCGATTTCGAGGATGCGGTCGAGATCGAAGGCCCCACGGTTGAGCACCTTGTCGAGCTCGATCGCGCATTTCTGCGTCTTGTGCAGCGTCGCGTAGGGGTTGATGCCGCGAATGCGCGCCTCCACCGCTGCAAGTTCGGCCGGGGAGACGAGATCGGTCTTGTTGAGCAGGATCACATCGGCGAAGGCAATCTGGTTCTTCGCTTCAGGGGCATCCTTGAGGCGCTGCGCGAGCCATTTGGCATCGGCGACCGTCACCACGGCATCAAGGCGGGACTTCTCCTGCACGTCCTGATCGACGAAGAAAGTCTGTGCCACAGGCGCGGGATCGGCGAGGCCCGTGGTCTCGACGATGATCGCATCGAACTTGCCGCGCCGTTTCATCAGGTTCTCGATAATGCGGATAAGGTCGCCCCGCACGGTGCAGCAGATGCACCCGTTGTTCATCTCGAACACTTCCTCGTCGGCACCGACGACGAGATCGTTGTCGATGCCGATCTCGCCGAACTCGTTGACGATCACGGCGTATTTCTTGCCGTGCGGCTCGGAGAGAATGCGGTTGAGGAGCGTCGTCTTGCCGGCGCCGAGATAGCCGGTCAGTACGGTCACGGGGATCTTGTCGGCCATTGTCGTCCTTTCGCGGCCGCGATGTAGCGGCCGCCTCTCTGGTATCAAGCGAAAACTCACGCGCTGTTCAAGCCTCTTCGCATGCGTTCAAGGCTTGATGGCGTCGATCAGCATTTTCGCGTTGTGTCGCATCATCGCGATATAGGTCGGCGCTTCGCCTTTTTCATCCGAGAGAGCGTCCGAAAAAAGCTTGCCGCCAACCTTCGCTCCGGTTTCGCGGGCGATTTGCTCGACGATGCGCGGATTGGTCATGTTCTCGACGAAGACCGCCCGTGCCTTGTGCTCCTTCGCGAGGCGGATGATGCGCGCGACATCCTTGGCCGAGGGTTCACCCTCGGTCGAGACGCCCTGCACGGCTTCGAGCGTGAATTCGAACTCGCGACCGAAATAGGCGAGCGCGTCGTGGCTGGTGATGGCGATGCGCTTTTCTTTCGGGATCGCGGCCAGTGTCGAGGTGATCTCGCCCTTCAACTTGTCGAGTTCGATAAGATAAGCCGCCGCATTGGCCGTGTAGGCATCCTTGCCTGCGGGATCGATTTTGATGAGCCCGTCGCGGATGTTCGTGACATAGACCTTAACCGCCTCGATCGACTGCCAGGCGTGCGGATCGAGCTTTCCGTGGCTATGGCCGTGCCCGTGGTCGTCATCGGCCTTCATTGTCTTGACGCCGGTCGTTGCGTTGACAATCGTGGCCTTCGTGCCTGATGACTTGACAAGCCTGGTCATGAAGCCTTCGAATCCGAGGCCGTTGACGACGACGAGTTGCGCCTCCTTGACGAGCCGCGCATCGGCAGGTGTCGCGCGATAGACATGCGCGTCCGAATCCGGCCCCACCAGGGACTTCACGACAGCCCTGTCTCCTGCGACAACCTTCGTGAAATCGGCGAGAATCGTGAAGGAAGCGACGACGTTGAGCCTTGCGGGGCTGCTTTGGGCCAGAGCGAGGTCTGAAAGACCCAGCAGCCCGATGACTGCGTACAAAATTTGAAATGTTATACTGTTTATTTTTTTTGATGACGCGAGGTGACGAACCGGCATGGTTCCGCTCCTTTGGTTGTCAGGCTTCGAGGTGGCGTTTGGGGAAGAGCGGCCGCAACAGGCCGTGCGGCGCGAAGGTGAGGGAGAGGGCGTATAGACCGCCCGCAACGAGAATGATCGCGGGGCCGGAGGCCAGGCCGAGGTGATAGGAGATCATCAGGCCGGCAAGGTTCGAGACGAGCGCGACGGGGATGGCGATGGCAATCATGCCGGCAACGTCGTCGCTCCAGAGGCGCGCCGTGCCGGCGGGAAGCATCATGATGCCGACGACAAGCAAGGTGCCGAGCGCGTGAAACCCCGCGACGAGGTTGAGCACGACCAGCACCAGAAATCCGAGATGGAAGACCGAGCCGAACCGGCTGACACCGGCTGCAAAGCCGGGGTCGAGGCATTCCATCAGGATGCCGCGGTAGCCGAGCGCCAGCGCGGCGAGCGTCAGGCTCGCGGTGGAGACGATGAGCAGCAGGGTGGAATCGTCGAGCGCGAGAATCGAACCGAAGAGAAGCGCCAGCACGTCGATATTGTTGCGGCTCGCCGAAATCAGGGTCACGCCGAGCGCGAGTGAGATGAGGTAGAACGCGGCAAGCGCCATGTCTTCTTTCACCAGCGTCGAGCGCGCGACGAGGCCGGAAGCCAGCGCGACGCCGAGGCCCGCCACCAGCCCGCCGATTGTCATCGTGCCGATCGTCAGGCCACCGACCAGGAAGCCGATCGCGGCGCCGGGCAGGATCGCATGGGCCATCGCATCGCCGATCAGGCTCATCCGGCGCAGCATGAGGAAGACGCCGATCGGCGCCGCGCCGAGCGAAATGGCGATGCCACCGACGAGCGCCCGCTTCATGAACGGAAATTCCACGAAAGGGGCGATAAGGAGATCGTAGATCATATCGGGCGGCCTCCTCTCAAGCGGCCCTGTGGCATTCGGCGGCGTTGCGGTCGAAGGCTTCAGCCATACGCCGCGCGTCGGCGAGCCGCTGCGGCGTGAGGATCTCCGCCGTCGGTCCCCAGCCGAGCGGATCGCGCGCCAGCATCAGCGTTTCAGGGAAATGGTGGCGGACGAGATCGAGATCATGGAGCACGGCCAGCACCGTGCGGCCCTCGTCATGCCAGCGATGGACGATCACCATCAGGTCCTCGATGGTGCGGGTATCGATGGCGGTGAAAGGCTCGTCGAGCAGGATGAGTTCCGCGTCCTGAAGCATCATCCGTGCAAAAAGGAGACGCTGGAGCTGGCCGCCCGACAGCGTACGAATCGAACGCCCCTCGAAGCCGGCGAGCCCGACCGCAGCGATGGCGGTCAACGCGCTCTCGCGCTGCCTGCGCGAGAACCCGCCGAACATGCCTTCGCGGCTGCAAAGGCCCGTCAGCGCGAGATCAAGCGCGGAAACCGGGAAATCTCGGCTGAGATCGCCGATCTGGGGCATGTAGGCGAGCGTCCGCGTGCCGGGAGTAATGCTTCCGCCGAGTGGCGCGAGGCGCCCCGCAATGGCCTTGAGCAGGGTTGACTTCCCGCCCCCGTTCGGACCGACGATCGCCAGCAGTGCGCCACGGCGGACGGCACCCCCGAGATGATGCACCGCCGGATGCCGATCATATCCGAGGGTTAGGTTGTCAAAGATGAGCGCCGGCTCAGCCATTGGTCATCGCCCAGAACGTCAGCAGCCAGAGGATGAGGATCGCAGGTAGGGCAAGCCCCAGCCGCGCCCAACCGGAGAGCGATATCAGCGAAAAGCCGGCGCCTTTTCGTGCCGGTGCATGCAGGTGATGATGATGGTGGTGGCCGTGCTCCCCGACGTGACCATGCTCGTGATGGTGGTGCGCGAGGTTGCTCGCGACCGTTTCTGGCGGAACGGGATGCAGGTGTGCGCTCATCAATAATGTTATATTGTAACACATTCGGCGATGCAAGCGCCGATACGGGAAAGATACCTTGGATTATTCGTAGATCGGCTCGACGCGGATCGCGCCGCGGATGAAGCGGTAGGTCATGTAGATTCCGGCGGCGAGGCAGATGCCGATCAGCGCATAGGTGAATTCCTGCCCCCAGCCGGTAAGGCCGCCCAGCGCCCAGCCGAGCGCGAGCGCGGCGGCGATGATCTCCGTGCCGACAAGGATGGCAGCGCAAACGATGGCGACGGCATGCTTGCTATTGAAGCGCTTGGCGGACATCAGGCAAATTCCTTTTTCGACACCCGTTTCCGGATGAGCCCATTCGCTATAGGGTTTCACCGCATTTCGCAATTGAATACGGCATGAATTTGCCGCCCCCTCGGAGACCATCCTCATGAACGAAACGCCCCGTTTCGGGAGGGCCGCCGTCGCGGCTCCCCACTTCCTCGCGGCCGAAGCCGGGCACGACATTCTCGCGGAAGGCGGTAACGCCATCGAGGCGATGATAGCGATGGCGGCGACGGTTGCGGTCGCCTATCCGCATATGAATGGGATCGGTGGCGACGGATTCTGGCTGATCCGCACGCCAGACGGCAAGCTGTGCGCCATCGAGGCTTGCGGCTATGCCGGCGCCGGGGCGACGATCCGGGCCTATCGCGCAAAGGGGCATGAGAGCATCCCGGTTCGAGGGGCCGATGCCGCCGTCACCCTACCGGGTGCGATCGGTGGTTGGATGCGCGCGCTGGAACTTTCCGCGGCGAGCGGCGGTCGTATTCCTCTTCGCCGATTGCTGGAGCGGGCGGAACAGCACGCACGCGCTGGTACGCCGGTGAGCGGGAGCGAAGCGCGTTATATCGTCAAGGAATGGGAGGCGCTGCTCCGCACGCCGAACTTCCGCGCTCATTTCCTTGACACGGAAGGCAAGGTGCCGAAAGCTGGCACAATCCGCAGGCAGGAAAAGCTCGCCGATACCTTCGCGCATCTCGCCCAGGCGGGACTCGCCGACTTTTACCGGGGAGATGTCGCCCGCGAGCTGGCGGCGGATATGGAGGCTGCCGGCGCGCCGATCACGCGGGCCGACCTTGAAGGTTACGAGGCCCGTTGGCGTGAACCGCTTCAGGCGCGCATTCCCGGCGCATGGCTCTATAACGCACCACCGCCAACGCAAGGGCTTGCCTCGCTGCTGCTCCACGGCATCTTCTCGAAGCTGGAAATCAGAGAATCCGAGAGCTTCGCGCACCAGCATGGGCTGATCGAGGCAGCAAAGCGCGCCTATGCGATCCGCGATCGGATCGTGACCGATTTCGGCTGCCTCAGGGCTGATCCGGCCGCCTTCCTCACCGATGAGATTTTCGCTCGGGAAGCAGCCGCCATCGCCGGGGATCGCGCTGCCGCATGGCCCTTCGCAAAGGCCGACGGCGACACGATCTGGATGGGCGCAATCGATGGTGGGGGGATGGCCGTGTCCTTCATTCAGTCGCTGTTCTGGGATTACGGCTCGGGCGTCGTGTTACCGAAAACCGGCATCCTGCTCCAGAATCGCGGCACGGCGTTCTCGCTCGACGAGAAAGCGCTTAACCCGCTCGAACCCGGCCGGCGACCGTTCCACACGCTCAATGTGCCGATGGCGGTTTTCGACGATGGACGCGTCATGTCCTACGGCGCGATGGGCGGTGACGGACAACCGCAATTCCAAGCGCAGATCTTCTTCCGGGCAACAGCCTATGGCCAGTCTCTTGCCGAAGCGGTCGATCGGCCGCGGTTCCTCTTTGGCCGGACTTGGGGCAAACCTTCGGCGACGCTCAAGGTCGAGAACAGGTTCGACCCGGATGTCATCCATCGGCTTCAGCGGGCGGGGCATGAGGTCGAGATCATCGACAAGCCCTATGCCGACATGTTCGGCCATGCGGGCATGCTGGTGCGGCATCCGTCCCGCACGGTGGAGGCCGTCCACGACCCGCGGGCGGATGGCGGGGCGACGGGGATCTAGTTCCCGCTGCCGCTGGCTGCCAGCAGGGAAAACCCGATAAAGGCAAGCGTCAGCCCGGCCGCTATCTCAAGCGCAGTCGCAGCATAGCGCCAGCCGGATGCGCGCCCGGAAACGAGATTGAGCGCAACGAGCTTCGCCTTGACCGCGAGGAGAGCGAAAAGACTGGTTCCAATGGCGGTGCCGATCGCCATCGCCGTCACCGAGAGCACGCCGGCAACAAGCAGTCCCTTCGCGAGCGCGAAAACCAAGAGGATGATCGCGCCGGAACAGGGACGGATACCGGCGCCGATTGCGGCGAGGGCCATTCCCTTCCAATCCGCCTTCGCCAGCATCGCGGGATCGCCGCCGTGCGCATGGTCGCAGGCAGGATCGATGCAGACGTCAGGGGTCCCCGCGAAAAGGGCGCGCAACCGGCGGAAGACAATCCAGAGTCCCATGCCGGCGACAAGCGCGAAACCGGCCTTCTCGACCCAGTAGACGGTCATGTTCATGTTCGCGGCGGTGCCGCGCATCAGTCCGGCGACGATCAGCACCACGCCGAGCGCGATCAGCGCCTGCACCGCGGCCGCCCCGAAAGCGAGGGCCACGCCACGCCGCATCGTTCGTTCGCTGGCGACGAGATAGCTCGTGATGACTGCCTTGCCGTGGCCGGGACCGATCGCGTGGAGAACGCCATAGGCGAAGGCAAGGCCGATCAGCGTGAGCAATGCCGTCGGGTTGCCTTCCACCGCGCCGATTGCCGCCGTCAGCGCCTTGTGGAAGACAGCTTGCTGCTGAAGCAGCCAGGCGCCAATGCCGCTCACGGCCGGTTCGGCGGGGGAGGGCGCCCCCATGCCGAATGGGCTGCGAGTCTGAGCGAGAACGCCGGGTGCGACAAAGAGCAGCGCCGGCAGCAGGAATGCGCACGGCTCTGTTCTCATTTGCAGGTGAAGCGGACCGGAACCGCCCATTCGGCATTCGAGCCGGCGTTGAGGGACTGGAAAAAGCTCTCACCAAGCTTCGAGAGCCGCTCGGTCACGCCCGTTTTCGGCGCGGAGATATCGGCTGTGCAAGCGAGCTTGCCGCCCTCGACTGTGACCGGACCATCCTTCTCGAAGTCGAACGCGACGAAGAAGGTCGGATCGTAGACCTCAAGCCGCGCATCCTGAATGCGAAGCGCGTTTTTGCTGACCGGCAGGGTAAAGTGCAGTGTCAGGTTCTTGCCGTCGTGACTTAGCCAATAGTCCTTGACCGCGCCGAACTCGGATTGCTCCTTTCCCTTCCGGATGAAGCTGAAAAAGGCGTATTCGTGCAGCGATTCGACATTGATCTTGGCAAGATCGGCGAGTTCGTCGCGATCCAGTTTGCCGTCGCGGTTCTTGTCGAGGCCGGTGGTCGAGAAGGTCGAAAAGGCTTCATCGAACTTCCAGGCGTGCCTGAGGGCTTCGATCTCACCACGGTCGTTGATGACGGCGGTTGTGCGCACGCCCACGATGACATGTGGGTGCGCGCGTGCCGCACCGACACCTGCAAAAAACAGGCTCGCGACAATCATTGCGAAAAGCCGGGGCGACACGCTCATCTCCGGTCCTGAATCAGGTGCCAAATGGAATTTTAATGCGTTGTATGAAGCCTGCAATCCGTGGCGGGATAAAGGCAGAAATTTCACACACAAGCACTAGATATGTCAGCAATGTTGACATATACTAACGGTCAATAAGCGCGCATCATAAGCGTGCCACTCAACGGCTTCCATGCCGCGATGGAATGAGGGAGAAGGCGATGGCCAAGTCTGTGCCGCACAAGAAGTCCGTGCCGCTGAAGGACGTATCGCTCGAGGACAAATACGATCTTGCCGCCGAGCAGGTCTTCCTGTCCGGAACGCAGGCCGTCGTCCGTCTGCTCCTGATGCAACAGGAACGCGACCGTCTTGCCGGGCACAACACAGCGGGCTTCGTCTCCGGCTATCGCGGTTCGCCCCTGGGTGGGCTCGATCAGCAGATGTTCAAGGCCGGCAAGCAGCTCAAGCGCCACGAGATCGTGTTCCAGCCGGGCCTCAATGAAGACCTTGCCGCCACCGCGTGCTGGGGTACGCAGCAGGCCGAGCTTCACGGAGAGGGCAAGTACCAGGGCGTCTTCGCCCTGTGGTATGGCAAGGGCCCGGGGGTCGATCGTACTGGCGACGTGTTCCGCCACGCGAATATGGCCGGCTCGTCTAGGCTTGGGGGTGTCGTCTGTCTCTCGGGTGATGACCACACGGCGGAGAGCTCCACCAACGCGCACCAGACCGAATTCAACTTCGTCGATACGATGATCCCGATCCTGAACCCCGCCGGGGTGCAGGAAATTCTTGATTTTGGCCTCCATGCCTTCGCGCTCTCGCGCTATGCAGGCGTCTGGGTGGCGCTGAAGGGCGTGAAGGACAATGTCGAATCGACGGCCTCCGTGGATGGCCGTCTCGATCGTGTGTCGATCGCGATCCCGAATGATTTTGAGATGCCGCCGGGCGGGCTCAACATTCGGCGCGGCGACAACTTCCTCGAACAGGAGGCGCGCCTGCACGAATTCAAGCGCGCGGCCGTACTTGCCTATTTCCGGGCGAATAATCTCGACAAGCTGGTCTTTTCCGGTGGCGCAAGGCCGCGCATGGGCATCATTTCCGTCGGCAAGAACTATCTCGACGTGATGCAGGCGATGGACATGCTCGGCATCGACGCCAAGCGGGCAGACGCGCTGGGTCTCAAGATCCTCAAGCTCGCCTCCCCCTGGCCGGTCGATCCGGAACGGCTCAAGGAATTCGTCTCCGACATCGATCTCTGCATGGTCGTGGAGGAGAAGCGTAGCCTCATCGAGGTGCAGGTGCGCGAGGAGCTTTACGGCTCCGAACACCAGCCAACCGTCGTCGGCAAGAAGGACGAGAAGGGCGAGTGGCTCTTCCCCGTCAAGGGCGCGCTCGACCCGAACGACATCGCCATCGCCATCGCGACGCGGCTGATCGCAATGAGCCCGGATGCCGATCTTGAAGCCCGGCTCGCGCGCATCCAGAAGGCGCAGGGGCGGCTCGGCGAAGTGATCGACCTGGCGAGCCGTACGCCGTATTTCTGCTCCGGCTGCCCGCACAATTCCTCGACGAAGGTGCCGGAAGGGTCGCGCGCCTACGCCGGCATCGGTTGCCACTACATGGTGCAGTGGATGGACCGCGAGACCGAGGGCTTCACCCAGATGGGCGGTGAGGGCACCAACTGGATCGGCGAGGCGCCGTTTTCGACGCGCAACCACGTCTTCCAGAACCTCGGTGACGGAACCTACAACCATTCCGGCGTGCTGGCGCTGCGCTGGGCGATCGCGACCAAGACCAACATCACCTATAAGATCCTGTTCAACGATGCCGTGGCGATGACGGGCGGGCAGCATCACGAGGGCAATCTCACGCCCGACATGATCGCGCGCCAGTGCCGGGCCGAGGGTGTCGAGCGGATCGCGCTTGTGTCGGACGAGCCGACGAAGTACGGGCCGGAATATTCTTGGCCGTCCGGCGTCTCCTTCCATCATCGCTCCGAGTTGATGACCGTGCAGAAGGAACTGGCGGCGATTCCCGGTGTGACGGTCATGATCTACGATCAGACCTGTGCCGCCGAGAAGCGTCGCCGGAGGAAGCGTGGGCTCTACCCCGATCCGGACAAGCGCGTGCTCATCAACGAGCTCGTGTGCGAAGGTTGCGGCGACTGCGGCAAGGCGTCGAACTGCGTTTCCGTGCAAGCGGTCGAAACCGAGTTCGGGCGCAAGCGGCGGATCGACCAGTCGTCCTGCAACAAGGATTTCTCCTGTATCGACGGGTTCTGTCCGAGCTTCGTTACCGTATCTGGCGCGCGGCCGCGCAAGAAGGCCGGCTCTTCGAAGGGGTTGGCGTTGCCGTCGTTGCCGGATCCGATCGTCGGCGATCTCGATAGGGAAGGGTGGGCCGCGATCGTTACCGGCGTCGGCGGCACCGGTGTCGTCACCATCGGCGCGATCATCGGCATGGCGGCGCATCTCGAAGGTCGCGGCTGCGGCATGATCGACATGGCCGGTCTTGCACAGAAGGGCGGGGCGGTGTTCTCGCATATCCGCCTCGCGCGCAGCCCGGAAGACATCCATGCGATCCGCGTATCTGCCGGCATGGCCGATCTGGTTCTCGGCTGTGATCTCGTCGTGTCCGGTTCCAAGAAGGTGCTGGCAAGCGTCAAGCCGGGCGAGACGGTGTTCGTCGTCAACACCGCTGAGGTTCTGCCGGGCGATTTCACGCGCAACCCGGATTATTCGTTGCCGACCGAGCGGCTGCGGCGCGGTATCGCCGGTGCGGCGGGTGCAGACAAGGCCTTCTTCCTCGATGCGACGAAGATCGCCACCAGCCTGTTCGGCCAGTCGATCGCCGCCAACATGTTCCTGCTCGGCTATGCCTATCAGAAGGGTGGCGTGCCGCTGCATGGCGATGCGCTCGAACGCGCGATCGAAATGAACGGCGAGGCCGTTTCGATGAACCGCGAGGCATTCCGCTGGGGACGCGCCGTTGCCGTCGATCCCGATCTCGGGCGCAAGCTCATGCAGGGCGCCGATCACGTCTCAACGCATGTCATCTCCGAGGGCCTCGAGGACATCGTGTCGCGGCGCGCGACATTCCTCGTCGATTACCAGAACGGGGCCTATGCTGATCTCTACCGGCGTTTCGTGGAGAAGGTCCGGGTACGCGAGAACGAGGCGATCCCCGGCTCATCACGCCTTTCCGAGGCGGTGGCGCGGAGCCTCTTCAAACTGATGGCCTACAAGGACGAATACGAGGTCGCACGCCTCTATTCCGGTCAGGCTTTCCGCAATCAGATGCACGACGCTTTCGAGGGCGAGGACATCAAGGTGACCTATTACATGGCGCCGCCGTTGCTCGCCCGGATCGATCCGCACTCCGGCAGGCCCAGGAAGATGGCATTCGGACCGTGGATGGCGAAGGCGCTCGGTCTCCTCCAGCACTTCAGGGGGTTGCGCGGCACGGCCTTCGATCCATTCGGCCGCAGCGCCGAGCGCAAGGACGAGCGTCGACGCATCGAGGCCTATCGGCAGACAGTCGAGAAGCTGCTGTCCGGCCTGACGTTGGACAACCTCCCGGTTGCAAGTGAGATCGCCGGCCTGCCGCAAACGATCAAGGGATACGGGCCCATTCGCGCTGCCAACGCTGCCAAGGCAGATGCCCGTGAGGGCGAACTGCTGCGTGCTTTCGAAGGTGCTGGCGCCGGGAAAATCGCGGTTGCGGCGGAATAGAAACGTGGAATTTTATTCCGCGCATTTGATCTTGTGCTTGCCATGATGCTTTCGCGGCGCAATATTGGGCCGCGTCGGCGATAGAAGTGCTCTGGCTGGTGGGGCTGACCTTGATTTCACGCGAAGTGCTCGAACAGATTGCCGCCTGGTCCAAGGATCTCCTTCCGGAGGAGATCGACCGCGCACGCCGCGGAATTGTCGAACGCACCTATGGCAAGGGGGCCTATGTCTGCCATCAGGGCGATCGTTTCGATTGTTGGGCGGGCATGATCTCAGGGCTGGTGAAGCTCTCGACGGTGTCCGACAGCGGCAAGCAGGTCAGCTTGGCCGGTCTTGCCACCGGAGCCTGGTTCGGCGAGGGGTCTATCCTGAAGAATGAGCCCCGCCGCTACGATCTCGTCGCCTTGCGCGAGACCAGACTGGCGCTGATGGATGTCGCGACGTTCAACTGGCTTCTCGAACACAGTGTCGGGTTCAACCGTTATCTCGTCCACCAGTTCAACGAGCGGCTCGGCCAGTTCATCGGCCAGGTCGAGAACGACCGGATGCTCGACGCGACGGGGCGCGTGGCGCGTGCGCTCGCCAGCATCTTCAACCCGCGTCTCAACCCCGGCGTCGGCAAGCACATTGCCATCACGCAGGAAGAGATCGGGCTGCTTTCCGGGCTTTCCAGGCAGGTGACGAACCAGTCGCTCAAGGTGCTCGAGAATGCCGGCGTCCTACAGGCCGAGCGTGGCGGCATCGTCATCCGCGACTGGAGCGATCTCCTGAAATACGGGACGATGACCGGCTGAGGTTATTCGGGGACCGGTCTCATCCCTTCGTCGGGGGTTGTTGAAAACCCGCCTGCTGCGCAACGCCGTGTGGCGAAAAGCAATGAAAAGACCGGAAAATGCGCGCCAGATCGCTTTCAAGAAACTTTGATGCAGGCGGCGGCCGGTAGCTTAAAAGCAAAACAGCCCTATGTCTGTCAAGGCTGGTCTTGCGGAATCCGGCAAGTGCTGCGAACTTAGCGACAACAATAACGCATTGCCGCCATGCGGTCTTTGCATAAGCGGAAACGATCCAGGGGAGAAGCTGCGTGACGGCAGACGCCACGGCTGGTCTTGATACATTCCCGAAATGGCTTGAGCACAACGCGAAGGTTCGCCCCTCGCGGCCAGCCATGCGCCACAAGGATCTCGGGATCTGGAGAGAATGGACTTGGGCGGAGGTTCACCGCACGGTTCGGAGCTATGCGCTGGGGTTGATGGCGCATGGCCTTCAGCGCGGCGACAAGATCGCAATCATCGGCACCAACCGGCCTAAGCTCTACTGGTCGATAATGGCCGCGCAGACGCTCGGCGCCGTTCCGGTTCCGGTTTACGCGGACGCGGTCGCAGACGAGATGGCATATGTGCTCGATCATGCCGAAGTGCGCTTCGCCTGCGTCGAGGATCAGGAACAGGTCGACAAGATCCTCTCCGTCGCCGATCGCCTTGCCGCCATCCAGATGGTATTCTACGACGAGCCGCGCGGGTTGCGCGACTACGACCATTCGCGTCTCCAGCCGATTGATGAGGTGATCGCGCAGGGCGATGCCACCATGCTCGCCGATCCGGATGCCGTGCGTCGGCTCGATAAGGCGATCGCCGATGGCAAGGGCGCCGACGTATCGGTGATGCTCTATACCTCCGGCACGACCGGGCGCTCGAAGGGCGTAATGCTCTCTGCTGGCGGTTGTGTCAACGCGGCCAAGGACACGGTCGCCTTCGATAGGCTCACAGAGAACGATCAGGTCATCGCCTATCTGCCCCTCGCCTGGGTTGGCGACCACTATCTCAATTACGCGCAGGCGCTGGTCGCCGGGTTCACGATCAACTGTCCGGAGAGCCCGGATACGGCAGTCGAGGATCGACGCGAGGTCGGAACCACCTTCGCCTTCGCGCCGCCACGCGTCTACGAAGGGATGCTCACTCGCATCATGATCCGGATGGAGGATGCCGGCACGCTCAAGCGCGGCATGTTCCATTACTACCTCGGTGTCGCCAAGAAATGGGGCGAGAAAATCCTTGATGGCAAGCCGGTTCCCTTGCTGGCCCGGCTCAATTATGCCCTTGGCGAAGCGCTGGTCTACGGCCCGCTCAAGAACGTGCTCGGGTTCTCCTCGGTCCGCATCGCCTACACCGCAGGCGAGGCGATGGGGCCGGAACTGTTCTCGTTCTACCGGTCCATCGGCATCAACCTTAAGCAGCTTTACGGGCAGACCGAGGCGTTCCTCTACGTGACCTCGCAGACCGATCACGCCGTTCGCGCCGATTGCGTGGGGCCTGCGACGCCGAATGTCGAGATCCGGATCGCGGACGACGGCGAGGTGCTTTACAAATCACCCGGCCAGTTCATCGGCTATTTCAAGGAACCGGAAAAGACCGCCGAGACGATGACTCCGGATGGCTTCGTCAAGACCGGCGACGCTGGCTTCTTCGAGAAAGACGGTCAGTTGCGGATCATCGATCGCGCGAAGGATGTCGGCAAGCTCAGGAACGGGGCGCTGTTCGCGCCGAAATACATTGAGAACAAGCTCAAGTTTTTCCCGAACATCCGGGAGGTTGTTGCCTTCGGGCAGGGCGAGGAGCATGTCTCGGTGTTCATCAATATCGACCTGACCGCAGTCGGCAACTGGGCCGAGCGCAACAACGTCTCCTACGGCTCCTACCAGGAGCTTGCGGGCCATCCGCAGGTTTACGACATCATTGCCGGTCATGTCGCCGAGGTGAATCGCCAGCTCGCGGAAGAGCCGATGATGGCGAAGGCGCAGGTGCATCGCTTCCTCGTGCTCCACAAGGAACTTGATGCCGACGATGGCGAGTTGACGCGCACGCAGAAGGTCCGCCGTGGTTTCATCGCCGAGCGTTATGGTCCACTTGTGAAGGCGCTCTATGATGGTTCGACCGAGGCGGATATTTCCACCGAGGTCACCTTCGAGGATGGCCGCAAGGGCAGCATTTCCGCCCGTGTCCGCGTGATGGACGCTGAGACATTCGAGCCCGTTGCCCCGGCAGCGTCACAGGCCGCCTGAGCGCAAGGATCGAGGTTTGACGATGAAGCCCGAGAAGAAGATTGAACCCGGCGAGCAGTTGCTCAGCGTTGAAAACGTCACGCTTCGCTTCGGCGGCGTGAAGGCGATCACCGACGTATCCTTTGACATCAAGAAGGGCGAGGTGCGCGCCATCATCGGTCCGAACGGCGCCGGCAAGACATCGATGCTCAATGTCATCAACGGGTTCTACCACCCGCAAGAAGGCCGGATCACCTATCGTGGCGAAACGCGCGCCAAGATGCGGCCGCATGTCGCGGCGACCCAGGGCATTGCCCGCACCTTCCAGAACGTCGCGCTGTTCAAGGGCATGTCCACGCTCGACAACATCATGGTTGGCCGGACGCTGAAGATGCGGAAGAACTTTTTCTGGCAGCTTTTCCGCCACGGACCGGCGATGGACGAGGAGATCGAGCATCGCAAGTTCGTCGAGGAGATCATCGACTTCCTCGAGATCGAGCATATCCGCAAGGTGCCGGTGGGCAAGCTGCCCTACGGCCTCCAGAAGCGCGTCGAACTCGGGCGGGCGCTCGCGATGGAACCCGAACTGCTGCTGCTCGACGAGCCGATGGCGGGCATGAACCTCGAGGAGAAAGAGGACATGTGCCGCTTCATCCTCGACACCAAGGAACAATACGGCACCACGATCGCGCTCATCGAGCACGATATGGGTGTCGTCATGGATCTTTCAGACCGGGTGGTGGTGCTCGAATACGGCATCAAGATCGCCGACGGCACGCCGGAGGAGGTCAAGTCGAACCAGAAGGTGATCGACGCCTATCTCGGCGTCGCGCATTGAGGGATCGGGGGCAGGACTATGCTGTATAATATTTTCATCGATCCCTTCATGCAGATGGCCGCCGCACCGGACCTGTTGGTGCAGGCTCTGTGGGAAGGCCTCGTCTCGGGCGTGCTCTATGCGCTTATCGCGCTCGGCTTCGTGCTGATCTTCAAGGCCTCGGGCGTGTTCAACTTCGCGCAAGGCATCATGGTCGTGTTTGCGGCGCTGACGCTCGTCGGACTGCACGAGAAAGGCGTTCCGGCCTGGCTCGCCGTGCTGCTGACGCTGGGTGTGATGTTGATTCTCGCGATATCGGTCGAGCGCATCGTATTGCGACCGCTCGTCAACCAGCCCGACATCATCCTCTTCATGGCGACCTTCGGGCTGACCTATGTGCTGATCGGCTTTGGCGAGATCATCTTCGGGGGCGAACCCAAACAGATGATCGCGGAGGAATTGTTCCTGCCGCGTGGCACGATCGAGCTGAACATTCTCGGCGGGCGCGTGATCCTGCAGAAGATCGATATCGCAGCGGCGGTGATCGCCTCGCTGATGATCGTCGCGCTGGCGCTTTTCTTCCAGTATACCCGCATCGGTCGCGCGCTGCGCGCCGTGGCGGACAGCCATAAGGCCGCGCTCTCGGTCGGTATCTCGCTCAACCAGATCTGGGTGATCGTGTGGTTCGCGGCCGGGCTGGTCGCGCTCATCACCGGCATCATGTGGGGGGCGCGCTCGGACGTGTCCTTCGCGCTGCAAACCATCGCCCTCAAGGCGTTGCCGGTGCTGATCCTCGGCGGGTTCACCTCGGTTCCGGGCGCCATCGTCGGCGGGCTGATCATTGGTCTCGGCGAGAAGATTGCGGAATTCTACTGGGGTCCGCTCGTCGGTGGCGGCATCGAGAACTGGATCGCCTACGTGATCGCGCTCGGCTTCCTGATGGTGCGACCGCAGGGGCTGTTCGGCGACAAGATCATCGAACGTATATGAGGCGTTGCATGACCGGAACGAAGTTAATTCGGGTCATCGGGGCAGGCAACGGGAGAAAGTGACGCCATGTTTTATCGTGAAGCAGGCCAATTCAAGAAGACCTATCAGGCAGACATGGCCGTGTTCCCGATCCTGCAGGATCGGATCGGCCTCGGCATCATCGTTGCCATTGCTGCGGTGATCATCCCGTTCTTCGGTTCGCACTTCTTCATTTCGACGGTGATGATCCCGTTTCTCGTGTTCAGCCTCGCGGCGATGGGGCTCAACATCGTGACCGGCTACACCGGACTGATTTCGCTCGGCACCGGCGCTTTCATGGGTGTGGGCGCCTATGCCTGCTACAAGCTCACGACCTACTTTCCCGGCGTAAACCTCATCATCTGGATCATCGCTTCGGGCGTGTTCTCGGCTACGATCGGCGCGCTGTTTGGTTTGCCGAGCCTTCGCATCAAAGGTTTCTACCTCGCGGTGGCGACGCTCGCGGCGCAGTTCTTCCTCGAGTGGTGCTTCGTGCGTGTCCCCTGGCTCTTCAACTACAACGCCTCGGGTGCCATCGAGGTGCCGGAGCGGACGATCTTCGGCATCGCCATCACCGGGGCGAGGGCCGACCCCACCGCAAGATACCTCGTGCTGCTCGCCATCGTCATCTTCATGACGTGGATCGCCTCGAACATCCTGCACGGGCGCGTCGGCCGCACCTTCATGGCGGTGCGCGACATGGACATCGCGGCGGAGTTGATGGGAATCCGTCTCCTGCCGGCGAAGCTGCTCGCCTTCGCGCTGTCCTCGTTTTACTGCGGTGTTGCCGGTGCCTGCATGATGTTCCTGTGGTACGGCGGCGGCGAAGCCTCGGATGCCTTTAACATCAACCAGAGCTTCAACATCCTCTTCATGGTGATTATCGGCGGCCTCGGCAGCCTGATCGGCTGTTTTCTCGGCGCGGCGCTGCTCAACATCGTGCCAGTGGCGCTGAAGTTCGGCCTGCCTGCACTGGGCGTTCCGATCGGCGGCGCGACGGCGGAGCACATCAATCTGCTGATCGTCGGCGGTCTTATCATCTTCTTCCTGATCGTTGAGCCGCACGGCCTCGCGCGCCTGTGGCAGATCACGAAGCAGAAACTGAGAACATGGCCCTTCCCTTACTGAGGGGTGAGCCGCACGGTCTTGTTTTCGTCCACCGGGCGCGCAAGATCAGAACAAGAGCCTTTTCAAAGGTTCCGAGCAAAGGAGGAAATGCTCATGACACGCAAACTGGTACTCTCGGCCCTGGCCGCGACGGCAATGATCGCTTCGGCGGTTCCCGTCTCGGCGCAGGATACCGTCTTCCTGCCGCTGCTGACCTATCGCACAGGTCCGTTCTCCGGTTCGGGCGTGCATATCGCCAACGGCATGCACGACTACCTGCGGATGCTGAACGAGCGTGACGGCGGCATCGGCGGCGCCAAGCTCATCATCGAGGAATGCGAGACGGGCTACGACACCAAGAAGGGCGTCGAGTGCTACGAGTCGACCAAGACCAAGGGCGCGGTGATGTACAATCCGTATTCCACGGGCATCACTCTGCAGATCATCCCGAAGGCTGCCGTCGACAAGATTCCGATCCTTTCCATGGCCTATGGCCTCTCCGCCTCGGCCGACGGCACGCGCTTCCCCTGGGTCTTCAATCCGCCGGTCACTTATTGGGACGGCGCCTCGGTCTTCATCAAGCACGTGCTGGTCGAGGAGAAGGGCAATCTCAAGGGCAAGACGATCGGTCTCGTCCATCTTGATGCACCTTTCGGCAAGGAGCCGATCCCGGTCCTTGAAGCGCTGGCCAAGGAATACGGCTTCAACCTGAAGCTCTACCCGATCCCTGCTGCCCAGATGCAGAATCAGGGCTCGACCTGGCTCGCGATCCGCCGTGACCGCGTGGACTGGATCTACAACCAGGGCTGGGGCGCCATGAACCCGACGGCGGTGAAGGAAGCGATCAAGAACGGCTTCCCGATCAACAAGCTCGTCGGTGTGTGGTGGGCCGGTGCCGATGACGACGCACGCGCGGGCGGAGATCAGGGCAAGGGCTACAAGTCCCTTAACTTCCACAATACCGGCGCGAACTTCCCGGTCATCCAGGACATCAAGAAATACGTTCTGGACAAGGGCTTCTCGAAGGCTGAAGCCTCGCACCTTGGCGAGAACCTCTATAACCGCGGTGTCTACAACGCGATGCTGATGGCGGAAGCCGTGCGCACCGCGCAGAAGATCACCGGCAAGAAGGCGGTGACGGGCGAGGATGTCCGCCGCGGCCTCGAAGCGCTCAACATCACCGAAGCCCGCTTCAAGGAAATGGGGATGGAAGGCTTTGCTGCGCCGGTGAAGGTGAGCTGCACCGATCACAATGGCCACAACAAGGTCTTCATCTCGCAGTGGGACGGCAGCAAGTATGTGAAGGCCTCGGACTGGATCGAGCCGCTCAAGAACATCGTGCGCCCGCTCATCGAGGAGGCTGCGAAGGACTACGAGGCGAAGAACACCGGCTGGCCGAAGCGCACCGAGGCCTGCGACAAGGCCGCGTAATCGCGCGATGCGACGACAACGGGATGGGCGTGGAGCCCATCCCCTCCTTCCCATTTTTTCGATGTCCGTGGCTCGCGCTTGAACGCGGGGCGGATATTGCCCGACCGGAGCCCTGCCATGTCCAACGCAGCCAGCACGATGCCCGAAGCGATCCCGGCCGAGCCGATCCTTGCGGTCAATAACATTGAGGTGATCTACGATCACGTAATCCTCGTGCTGAAGGGTGTTTCGCTTTCGGTCCCCCGCGGCGGCATCGTGGCGCTGCTCGGGGCGAACGGCGCCGGCAAGACGACGACGCTGAAGGCGGTCTCCAACCTTCTCAAGGCGGAGCGTGGCGACGTGACCAAGGGCTCGATCGTGTTCGAGGGCGAACGGGTCGATGCCATGAGCCCGGCCGACCTTGTGCGGCGCGGCTGCATTCAGGTGATGGAGGGCAGGCATTGCTTCGGCCACCTCACCATCGAAGAGAATCTCCTGACCGGCGCCTTCACCCGGCGTGATGGCGGCGCGGCGATCAAACGCGACATGGAGATGGTGTATACCTATTTTCCGCGCCTCCGGCAGCGCATGAAGTCGATGGCCGGCTACACCTCCGGCGGCGAGCAGCAGATGTGCGCCATTGGCCGGGCGCTGATGAGCCGGCCGAAAATGATCCTGCTCGACGAGCCCTCGATGGGGCTCGCACCGCAGGTGATCGAGGAGATTTTCGAGATCGTGAAGGATCTCAACGCCAAGGAGGGGGTGTCCTTCCTGCTCGCCGAACAGAACACCAACATGGCGCTGAAATACGCGACCTACGGCTACATCATGGAGACGGGGCGGATCGTGATGGACGGCGACGCGAAGTCGCTGCGCGAGAACGAAGACGTCAAGGAGTTCTACCTCGGCGTGTCCGAAGGCGAGAAGAAGTCGTTCCGTGAGGTGAAGAGCTACAAGCGCCGCAAGCGCTGGCTCGCCTGACCGCCGATCTTCCTTACTGGAAGACCTGCGTCACCCAGGCCGCGAGGAACGGCAGGGGTAGCGAAACGATCGCGCGCAGGACGATGAGCTTTCCGGGCATGCTCGGCAGTTCCCAGGTCAGCATCCGGTTGAACGTCAGCAGCGACCAAGCGGTGACATAGGCGATCACCTGCGCGAAATCGGCACCGGCTTTCAGCGCCGCCGCGCCAAGCGCATAACCGACTACCGGCCCGCCCGGCGTCAACGCGCCGGCAAGTGTCGCGAGCGCCGTTCCTGTCAAACCTGAGTTCGGGCCGAACCACGCCAGCACTGTGTCCTTCGGCATCAGGTGCGCGATGAAGCCCGAACCGAGAATACCGATCGTCAATCGCGGCAAGAGGTGCATGAACTGGCCGCGCGCGTCCGCCAGAGCCTTCGACAGCGTCGCCTTGCCGCGGCGATGCGCGGCGAAACCCAGCCCTAACGCGATTGCCGCCAGCAGCAGGGTGAAGAACAGGACGATCATGAGCCATCATCCCGGACAGGCGTCGTGGGGTTGAGCCGATCGAACAGCGGAAGCCGTGCCCAGAGGCCGAGCAGCACGGGCATCGGCAGCGAGATCAGGAAGCGGAACAGCACGAAATCCGTTCCGAAGAACGGCATCTCCCAGATGATCGCGCGGTTGATGCCGACGAGCAACCAGGCGCTGATGAAGGCGATCGCGGCGCCGCGATCCGCCCCGCTTGCCAGCAGAACCACCGCGAGCGGAAAGATTGTGAACGGGCCGGCAGGGAAAAGCATTCCGGTGAGGGTCGCGATGGCGAGACCGGCCAGTCCAGACCCTTCGCCAACGAAACGCTCGATCATCTCGCGTGAGATCAGGAGACGGATCAACGCGCCGATCAAGCAGCCGAGCATCACCTTGGGGAGGATCGAGACATAGAGCCAGAGATCCTCGGCAAGGATCTCACGGGCCACACCGGTCCCTTCCGTCGCCAGCACACGCGCCATCGCGCCGAACGAGAGAGTGGCGACGATCAGGAGCCCCCAATCGAGCTGTTTCAACCAGCCGAGGATGCGTCGGACGGGCGATAGTTCCCCGGATGGCAAGCGGCCTTGTTTCCTTACTGCTTGGCGGAATTTGCCGCCGCGTCGATATGTGCGATCAGGCCCGGTTCGAGATGAAGCGCGGCCGCGAGCGCAGCCAGAAAATCCTGCTCCTCGCGCGTGTCCGGGTCAATGGCGAGGCGCGCGGCGGCATAGACCTGCGCGGCCTCGTCCGGCGAGGCGATGCCGGCAGCGAGCGTCGAGATGTCGGCGGGGTTTGCGAATTCCTGCGCAATGAACTGCGACGCTTCATCGTCGAGCCCGCTCGCCTTGAGATTGCCGGCGATGGCCGCGCGCTCCTTGTCATCGATGATTCCATCGGCGGAGGCGGCGGCGATCATCGCCCGGACAAGACGCAGGGCGTACTGCTGCTCATTCGCCGGGGCGGGAAGGGCATTCTGGCCTGCGATCTGGCCTGCGGCACCCTGAAGATCGAGCAGCGGCTTGCCGGCCTGATAGTTCTGGAGCGCCTTGTAGGCGAGGCCACCGATCAGCGCCATCCCGCCAAGCCGGGCGGCTGTGCCGGTGATCGCGCGGCCGGCGCCTGTGCCGAGCAGGACGGCAGCAAGACCGCCCAACGCCGCGCCGGTCGCGAGCTGGTTCTTGCCGGCGAGTTCCTTTGCCTGCGCCATGAAATCTGACGGCGATTTGCCGGTCGCGCCGGCGACCATCTCGCCAAACTTGCCGGATGCACCGGTGCGGGCATTAAGCTCGCTCGCGCCCTGCTTCACGCCGGAGGTCGCCTGGTTGAGCACCGAGCCGACGACCGATCCGACCTGCCCGAGGACCGAGCCCAGGTTCTGCCCGCCGGGCGCAGCCCCGGAACCGGACTGGACAAGGAGATCGAGCAATTTCTTGGCGTCAAACATCGGGCACTCCCTCTTGCGGTCATCGACGGCACGTAGATGGTCCCGCCGTCATGGCAATTCCATGACGCGGCACAAGTTTTATTGTTGCAACATCAGTTGCCCGATATCAGTCCCGCAGCAGTTCGTTGATGCCGGTCTTGGAGCGCGTCTGCGCGTCCACGGTCTTGACGATCACGGCGCAATAGGTCGAGGGACCCCAGTTCTCGCCAGGCATCGGCTTGCCGGGCAGGTTGCCCGACACCACCACCGAATAGGGCGGAACATAGCCCACATGCACCTTGCCGGTAGCGCGGTCGATGATCTTCGTCGAGGCCGAGATGAAGACGCCCATCGCGATCACCGAACCCTCGCCGACGATCACGCCCTCGACAACCTCCGAACGGGCGCCGACAAAACAATTGTCCTCGATGATGGTCGGGTTGGCCTGCAGCGGCTCCAGCACACCGCCGATGCCGACGCCGCCGGAGAGGTGGACGTTCTTGCCGATCTGCGCACAGGAGCCGACGGTCGCCCAGGTATCGACCATCGTGCCCTCATCGACATAGGCGCCGACGTTGACGAAGCTCGGCATCAGCACGACGTTCTTGCCGATGAAGGCCGATTTCCGGACGATGCAATTCGGTACCGCGCGGAAGCCGGCCTTGCCGAAGGCCGCCGCGTCCATGCCGAGGAACTTCGAATCGACCTTGTCCCACCAGGTCGCGCCGCCCGGGCCACCAGAGATCGGCGCCATGTCATTGAGGCGGAAGGAGAGCAGCACCGCTTTCTTGAGATACTGGTGCACGGTCCATGCCTCGGGCCCGGATTTGCCGGGATCGCGCGTCGCCACGCGGAGGGTGCCGCTGTCGAGCCCGTTCAGCGCTTCCGCGACGGCTTCGCGAACGGCGCCCTTGGTCGAGGCGTTGATGTTGGCGCGATCTTCCCAGGCGGCGTCGATGGTGGCGGCTAGAGACATGGTGTTTCCCTAAGGTGAGTGCGGAATTCCGTTCGAAAGCCAAGGTTAGGGCTGCATTCGGGCAGGCTTGTCAAGCGCCCGGAACGGACAGGAGCCGTTGCGCCAGAATTTCGAGAAATTCCGGGAGGTTGGGCGTCACGGCATCGAAGCGGATGCCGTCGGCGCCGGGGCCTTGTTCGAGCAGGCGGTCCCAATCGTCCTTGTTGTCGCCTCTGTGGTCCGGCACGACCAGCACGGTGCGCATGCCGAGTTCGGCCGGCACTTCGAGATTGCGCGGAATGTCCTCGAACATCGCCGCCGTGATCGGCGAGATCGCATGCGCTTCCAGAAAGCGCTCGTAAGGCCGGCGGGCCGGCTTGGGGATGAAATCGCTGGCAACGATATCGAACACATCTTCGAAAAGGTGATCGATACCCAGCTGGCGCATCGTATCCTCGGCGTGCCGGCGAGACCCATTGGTGAAGACGAATTTGCGGCCCGGCAGCCGCCCGATCGCGCCGGCCAGTTGCGCATCGCTCGAAAGGCTAGAGCGGTCGATGTCATGGACGAATTCGAGAAAGGCGTGCGGGTCGATCCGATGTTCCTTCATCAGTCCGTTCAGCGTCGTGCCGTGGGTCTGATAATAGTATTTCTGGATCGCACGCGCGGTAAGCCCGTCGACCCCAAGGAATTTCGAGATATAGGCCGTGATCTTCTGATCGACCTTCGGCCATAGATCAGCATGCGGCGGGTAGAGAGTGTTGTCGAGGTCGAAGATCCAGGTCTCGACATCGAGAAAGCGGTGGATGTTGCGCATCGCCCCCCCCCTTAGCCGATCGCGGTGCGGCTCAGAAGCGCCGCCGAGAGCGTGCCCTCGTCGAGGTAGTCGAGTTCCCCGCCCACCGGCACGCCATGCGCAAGGCGCGTGACCTTGACGCCGGCCTCGGTGAGAAGATCGGTGATATAATGCGCGGTCGTCTGGCCTTCGACCGTGGCGTTGAGCGCAAGGATGACCTCCTTCACCGCGCCATCCGTTGCGCGTTCGACGAGCTTGGGCAGCGAGAGTTCATCCGGGCCGATGCCATCGAACGGCGAAAGCGTCGCGCCGAGGACGTGGTAGCTGGCCCGGATCGCTCCGGCGCGTTCAAGCGCCCAGAGATCGCCCACACTCTCGACGACCACGAGAATGGACGGATCACGACGCGGATCGCGACAGATCGTGCAAGGCGATTGCGTATCGAGATTGCCGCAGGTTTCGCAAGTGACGATTCGCTCGGCAGCGACCCGCATCGCATCCGCGAGCGGCACCAGCAGCTCCTCGCGCTTGCGCATCAGATGCAGGACCGCGCGCCGCGCCGAACGCGGCCCAAGCCCCGGTAAGCGACCGAGAAGTTGGATCAGGCGTTCGATCTCCGGACCGGCAAGAGCCTGAGCCATCAAGATCCCTATGATGAAAATTCCTGTGACGGAAAGCGACTAATTGGCATGATTCGCCGGCAAACGCGCAAGGTTCGCGGGTTTTTCCTGTGGGTCAGAACGGCAGCTTGAAGCCGGGCGGCAAGGGAAGTCCGCCCATCAGCCCCTGCGTCTTCGCGGCGACGACATCCTCGATCTTGGTGCGCGCATCGGCATGTGCGGCGACAATCAGATCCTCGAGGATCTCCTTCTCGTCGGCCTTCATCAGCGAGGGATCGATGGCGAGTGCCTTGAGAGCGCCCTTGGCCGTGAGCGTGACCGTGACGAGTCCGGCGCCGGAGCGGCCTTCGACCAGCGTTGCCTCCAGCTCCTGCTGGAGCGCTTCCATCTTGGCCTTGAGGCCGGCCATTTCCTTCATCATGCCCATGATGTCGCGCATGGGATATTCCTTCTGTTCGATGGTGTCGGATCAGAGATCGTCATCCGTGATGACGTCCTCGGCGCCCGTGGCCTCGTCTACGAGCGGCGCGGTTTCGGCGGGCGCGCGGACATCGACGATTTCCGCGCCGGGAAAGGTTTCCAGCAATGCCCGGACAGCCGGGTTGGCGCGCACACCGCGCCGATCCTCCTCGCGTGCCTGCTCGGCGACTTCGTGGAGGGTCGGTGCCACTGCCTCCGGTTCGACATCGCGCGCAACCGAAATGCCCCAGCGCTGGCCGGTCCAGTCCATCAACGCGCGCGAGAGCCGGTTCGGCAAATCGGCCTCGGCGCGCGGCAGAAGCGCGATCTCGATGCGGCCGATCTCGTATTTCACGAGACGGATGTCGCGTTCGAGCGCGGTCTTGAGGCGGATGTCGCGCATCCGATCCGCGAGCGCGACAAGCTCGGGCAGGCTCGCCGGCATCGGCATGGCCGGGGTGCTCTGCGGTCGGCTTTCCGGCAAACGCGCCGAAGCGGCGGAACCACGATCCGAAACGAGCCGCGGAGCATGGACCGGCGCTGCGCCGGCCTGCGGGCCGGAGGGGGCAGCGGAGGAGATCGAAGGCGCACCGGCGGAGATTGCGCCCGAACGGAAATCGCGGACGAGATCGGCAGGGTTCGGCACGTCCGCCGCATAGGCGAGACGAACAAGCACCATTTCCGCCGCAACCTTGGGACGTGCGGCCGCCTGCACTTCCTGCAACCCCTTGAGCAGGATCTGCCATGTCATCGAAAGCGCGCGGATGGGAATGGTCTTCGAGAAGGCGAGACCGCGCTGACGTTCCGTTTCGCTCAGGCCGGGGTCCTTCTCGGCATCCGGCACGAGCTTCAGGCGTGTGACGACATGCACGAATTCGCCGAGATCGGCGATGATGGCCGCCGGGTCCGCGCCCTCGTGATACTGCGCCTCGAAGGCGGAAAGCGCCTCGGCGATGCGCCCGCCCATCAGCGCCTCGAACAGGTCGATCACGCGCGATCGGTCGGCGAGACCGAGCGAAGCCCGAACCTCTTCCGCCCGGACATGACCGCCGCCATGCGCGATCGCCTGATCGAGCAGCGAGAGCGCATCGCGCATCGAGCCTTCCGAGGCACGGGCGATCAGCGCCATGGCTTCGGCGTCAACGCGCACGCCTTCTTTTGTGACGATGGCGTCGAGATAGGTGGTCATCGCCGGGATCTCGATCCGGCGCAGGTCGAAGCGCTGGCAGCGCGAGAGTACGGTCACCGGCACCTTCCGGATCTCGGTGGTCGCGAACAGGAACTTCACATGCGGCGGCGGTTCTTCCAGCGTCTTCAGAAGACCGTTGAACGCGGCCTTGGAGAGCATATGCACCTCGTCGATGATGTAGACCTTGGTGCGCGCCGAGACCGGCTTGTAGCGCGCGGCCTCGATGATCTCACGGATGTTGTCGATCGAGGTGTTAGATGCGGCGTCCATCTCGATCACATCGACGTGGCGGCTTTCCATGATCGCCTGGCAATGGGTGCCGAGGCCCGGCATCGCGATCGAGGGCGCGTGGACGCTTTCTGTTTCGTAATTGAGCGCGCGCGCGAGAATGCGGGCTGTGGTCGTCTTGCCGACGCCGCGCACACCCGTGAAGATATAGGCCTGATGTATCCGGTTTGAAGCGAAGGCGTTCGAAAGCGTCCGCACCATCGCTTCCTGGCCGATGAGATCCGCGAAGCTTTGCGGGCGGTATTTGCGCGCGAGAACCCGGTACGCTCCCTGGCCTGAATGGCCTTCCTCGGGATGGGGTGTCTCGGAACTCATCCTGCCGCGGCCTTCCATGTCACGCGAGGGTTCGCCTGTTCGGATTTCCGGCCCGAGGCGGCCCGCCCGCCCCTGCGGGCACCGGCGCGAGCCGAAGGTGGGAGGCTGGAACAATGACCCGCCCGGTCTCGTTAGGGCTGCTTCCTTCCGGACCTGACCCGGTTGGCGAGGGATGCGTCCATCGCCAACCTCCCGCTCGCTATATCGGCTATCCCGGCGGGGATTACAAGAGCCACCAGCATGCGTGAAAGCCCCTCGCTTCCGGCGGGCGCCGCAGCTACAACAAGGCAAACGCAATCCGAGGATTCCATGTCCGAGACAGGCTTTCAACTCGATCCCCGCCTTGAGGAAATCGGCCACCCGCTGGCTGAATGGCCCCTGAGCCGTGTGTTCCTCGTCGACGATGCGCGCTTTCCCTGGCTGATGCTGGTGCCGCGCCGCGCCGGCATCGCCGAGATTCTCGATCTCGCCCCGGCCGATCGTCAGCAACTCTTCGACGAAACGATGCAGGCAGCCGAGGCGCTGCGCGCGGTTGCGAAGCCCGACAAGCTCAATATCGGTGCGCTCGGCAACATGGTGCGCCAGCTTCACGTGCACATCGTTGGGCGCTTCCAGTCCGATCCCGCCTGGCCGGGGCCCGTCTGGGGGCATGGCGAGCGGATGTCCTATCCCGCGCATATGGTCGGCCCGCTGATGGACCGGCTGCGCCAGGCCTTCGGGGCGTGAGGCGGTGATGAGCTTGGCTGTGCCGGAAGATTTGTTTTCTCCCCTCATGGAAGATCGTCCGCCGTCGGGCCTCGGCTTCGCGCATGGCGCGCTCGACCGCTCGGCGCAGATGCGCGCGCGGCCGGATCTCGTCGAGGCGCTGTTCGATACGAACGAGACCCGGGTCTATGCCTTCTGCGGTGACAACGCGGTGTTGCGGCGCGTGGAGAGCGGGCTCAGCCCGCTTTTCCGTGTTTCGGATCTGCCGGCTTCCGGCCATCATCAGGAGATGGTGTTCCTCGGCCGTGACGGTGAGGCCGGACGCTTCGCGATCCTGATTGCACCGGAGCAGGAAGAGGCTTTGCAGGCCAACGAGGGGCTGAAGCTGATCGGCCTGCGTGCGCTGGCGCTCGATGATCGCACCGATCCTCAAGAACTGGGTGCCATCGCGCAAGGCAAGGCGATGCTGCACTGGCATGCGCGCCATCGCTACTGCGCCCATTGCGGGCAGCCGACCCAGGTTGCCGAAGCCGGCTGGAAGCGCGTTTGCCCCACCTGCACGACCGAGCATTTCCCGCGTACCGATCCTGTCGTCATCATGCTGACGGTGGATGGCGACCGCTGCTTGCTAGGTCGCTCGGCGCGGTTTCCACCCGGCTGGTATTCGACGCTGGCAGGTTTCGTCGAACCAGGAGAAACCATCGAGGATGCCGTCCGGCGTGAGACCTTCGAGGAGGCGGGGATTATCGGCGGGCGCGTGACGGTGATGGCCAATCAGCCTTGGCCGTTTCCGATGAGCCTGATGATCGGCGCCTATGTCGAGGCGAAATCGACGGCGATCGCGGTCGATCTCGACGAACTGGAGGATTGCCGCTGGTTCAAGCGTGACGAGGTGCGGCAGATGCTGGCCGGCACGCATCCGGAAGGGCTCGGCGTGCCTGCAAAGATGTCGATCGCGAGCCACCTCATTCGACATTTCGTGGGTGAGCCGATCTGATCACTCCCCCGGCGGGAGAACCTTCTTGCGGTAGGGATGGGCCGGATAAGTGCCGAGAACCCGCAATTCCTTGGAGAAGAAGGCAAGCTCTTCCAGGGCGAGGCGCAGCGGTCGATCCTCGGGATGACCTTCGACCTCGGCGTAGAACTGCGTCGCGGTGAAGAGGCCGTCGACCATGTAGCTTTCGAGCTTGGTCATGTTGACGCCGTTGGTCGCGAATCCCCCCATCGCCTTGTAGAGCGCCGCCGGCACGTTGCGGACGCGGAAGACGAAGCTCGTCATCACCTCGCCACCCTGCGGCGCGTTTCTCGGTTCGCGCGACAGCACGACGAAGCGCGTGGTGTTGTGATCCTCGTCCTGAATGTCCTCGGCGAGGATTTCGAGGCCGTAGACGCTGGCCGCAAGGCGCGGCGCGATCGCGGCGCGGGTGATGTCGCCGAGGTCGCGCACCTGCCGCGCGGAGCCGGCGGTGTCGGCTGCGACCTCCGCCCGAAGCCCGAGCTTGCGCAGGAAGCGCCGGCACTGCCCGAGCGCGTGGACGTGGCTCTGCACGACCTTGAGCGTGTCGAGATGCGCGCCCTTGATCGCCATCAGGTGAAAATGGATCGGCAGGAAATGCTCGCCGATAATGTGGAAGCCAGATGCGGGAAGAAGGTGATGGATATCCGCCACGCGGCCGGCGATCGAATTCTCGATCGGGATCATCGCCAGATCGGCCGAGCCGTCGGCCAGCGCGGCGAAGGCGTCCTCAAAAGTCGGACAGGGCAGGGCCTCCCAGTCCGGGAAGACTTCCTTGCAGGCAATCTCGGAGTTGGCGCCGCGCTCGCCCTGGAACGAAATAACCTTGGCCATGTGGATTTCTTTCTGACGCTACTTTCTGAGGAGCTGGCGGGCGCGCTCCAGATCTTCCGGCGTGTCGACGCCGTGAGGAACCGTATCCACCTGCATGATGTCGATGCGCATTCCGGCTTCCAGCGCGCGAAGCTGTTCGAGCTTCTCGCGCTTTTCGAGCGCGGACGGCGGCAACGAAACGAACTTCCGCAAAGCCGCCCGGCGATAGGCATAAAGCCCGATGTGGTGAAGGAGGTCGCCCTCGCCCCACGGCGCGGTTGCGCGTGTGAAATAAAGCGCCCGGAACCGGTTGCTGCCAAGCGGCGAGCCGATGGCCTTCACAACCTGCATCGCGGTTTTCTCTTCCTCCCGCACGATCGCGGCGGCGAGGGTTGCGATATCGACCGCAGCATCCCTGAGCGGTACGAGCGAGACCGAGATGATCTTCGGATCGATCGTCGGCAGATCGCCCTGCACGTTGACGATGATATCGTGCCGGCCTTCGGGATCGAAGTTTTCCACCGCTTCGTGGATGCGATCGGAGCCCGAGGGATGGTCGTCGCGCGTCATCACGGCAGTGCCCCCGGCGGCGCGGACGGCGGCGGCGATCTCGTCCGAATCCGTGGCGACGAGCACCGGGCCGATCCCGGTTTCCATCGCCCTGCGCCAGACATGGACGATCATCGCCTCACCGTGAATATCGGCGAGCGGCTTGCCCGGAAGCCGCTGGGCGGCCATGCGCGCCGGGATGATGACGACCGGATTGGACATTCGCTTGTGCATTCCTTCGAGGTGCATTGCCAAGGGGCGCAAAAAGTAGCAATTGCGGCGCGCTTATACGGGTTGCCTTTCACTATTGAAAGCGGGTAATCAGCCAATTGAAATTCGGGCGGTTCTCCGGGGCGGGAGCCGTTGGTTGTCCAGACAGAGGTTGCGGGCATGAGCGGGAATGAAGTCAACAAGATTGCCGGTGCGATCCTCGGCATGGCGACGCTGGCGATGGGCATTGGCTTCTTCTCCGGCGCGCTCGTCTCCCCCAAGCCGATCGTGAAGGCAGGTTACGAACTGCCGGACGATTCGGGTGCCGCTTCTGGCGGTGCTGTCGCCGCCGCCGAGGAGAAAGCCGAACCGATCGCCAAGCGCCTGGCTTCCGCCGATGTGAAAAAGGGTGAGACTTCCATCAAGAAGTGCGTCAGCTGCCATTCGCTGACCCCCGACGGCAAGAACGGCACCGGCCCTGGCCTTTATGGTGTCGTGATGCGCGAGAAGGGCAAGCATGAAGGCTTCAAGTATTCCGCCGGGATGACCGCCAAGGGCGGCGCTTGGGACTATGAAGCGCTCGACGCTTTCATCGCGAAGCCAAAGGATTACGTGAGCGGCACCTCTATGGGCTTCGCTGGCGTGCCGCGTGGCGACGAGCGTGCCAATATCATCGCCTACCTGCGTTCGCTCTCGGGCAATCCGGCGCCATTGCCGCAATAAGGCGATATTCGTTTCGTCGTGCTGGGAAAGGGGTCGCTTGCGGCCCCTTTGTCGTTTGTGCAGAGCCACGGGGGCGGTCTTTTTTTTGGTGCCCTGAACCGCCATAGTGGCAAACGGGCGGACAAGCTGATTCGGACGGAGCTGGCACCACGGATGCGGATGATCGGGCGGAAGCAGGACTTGACGCGGCGGACGGCTCTTGGCATTGGCGCCGCGCTCGGGGTTTCCACCCTTCTCCCGACCAGCTCGCAGGCGCAGGGCGACGATTTCGGCGCCGAAAGCCACGGCATGTCGGTTTTCGGCGATCTCAAGTATCCGGCGAGTTTTCCGCATTTCGATTATGTGAACCCCAAGGCGCCCAAGGGCGGTGAGATCGCGCTTCAGGTCTCCAGCGTCGGCGGCAACCAGACGTTCCAGACCTTCGACACCCTCAACATGTTCTCACACAAGGGGAACGGCGCGGCGGGGATGGGACTGATCTTCGATTCGCTGATGGTCGGTTCGAGCGACGAATCGGATTCGCTCTACGGTCTCGTGGCGAAGTCCGTGCGGGCAAGCGCGAACGGCCTCGCCTGGCGGTTCGCGATGCGGCCCGAGGCGCGATTTCATGATGGTTCGCCGCTGCGGGCGGAGGATGTCGTTTTCTCGCTCGAATTGCTCAAGAGCACGAAGGCACATACGAGCTATCGGCTGCTTCTGCGCCAGATCACCAGCGCACGGGCCCTCGATCCGCTGACGGTGGAGTTTACTTTCGCCAAGGGTCGCTCACGCGAAATGCCGCAGATTGCGGCGACACTCCCGATTTTCTCGAAAGCGTTTTACACCGCGAACGACTTCGAGGCGGCGACGCTCACCTCGCCGCTCGGTTCTGGCGGCTACAAGGTCGACCGTGTCGATCAGGGGCGCTCGATCAGTTTCCGCCGCGTGCCCGACTACTGGGCGAAAGACTTGCCGGTTTCGATCGGGCAGGGGAACTTCGATGTCGTTCGTTACGAGTATTTCCGTGACCGCGAGGCGGCGTTTCAGGCATTTACGGCCGGCGCCTTCAGCTTCCGCGAAGAATTCACGTCCGTCATCTGGTCCACGCGCTATGACTTTCCGGCCGTGAAGGACGGGCGCGTCAAGCGCGATGTGATGCCGGATGCCCGCCCCTCCGGCACGCAGGGATGGTTCATTAACACGCGCCGCGAGAAATTCGGCGATCCGCGCGTGCGCGAGGCGATCGGTCTGTGCTTCGACTTCGAATGGACCAACAAGAATCTGATGTATGCGCTCTACAAGCGTACCAATTCCTATTTCGAGAATTCGGTTCTTCGTGCCGAAGGTCCGCCATCCGCCGAGGAAAAGGCATTGTTCGACGGGCTCCGCGTGAAGTTGCCGGCGGAAGTGTTCGGGGGCCCCTATGTCGCGCCGGTTTCGGATGGCTCGGGGCAGGACCGGGCGATCTTACGCAAAGCGGTGGAACTGCTCAACCAAGCCGGCTGCAAACGCGGCGCCGACGGCAAGATCCGGCTGCCGGACGGACAGCCGCTGACCATCGAATTCCTAGAAGACGATAATAGCCTCAACCGGCACACGACCGGCTTCGTCAACAACCTGCGTCTCATTGGTATCGACGCAGCGATCCGGGTGATCGATCCGGCGCAATTCGCGCGGCGGCGGCAGGATTTCGACTTCGACCTCGTCATGCAGCGCTACACGATGTCGCTGACGCCGGGCGAGGGGTTGCGGCTGATCTTCGGTTCCGAAGCCGCGAAAACCGTCGGCTCGCGCAATCTCGCCGGCGTTGCCGATCCGGCAATAGACCTGATGATCGAGCGCATCATCGCCGCGAAAACGCGCGAGGAAATGACGGTCGCGACGCGTTGTCTCGACCGGCTGTTGCGTGCTGGCCGCTATTGGGTTTCGGCCTGGTATTCGGGCGAGCATAAGATCGCCTATTGGGACCTGTTCGGGATGCCGGGGCCGATCCCGCCGCTCGCCGGTTCAACCGAGGGGGCGATTGCTGCGCTCTGGTGGCATGATGCCGAGAAGGCGCGGAAGATCGGCAAATGAAACGGATCTCCTGATGCTCGCCTATGTGATTCGCCGCCTCCTGCTGATGGTGCCGACGCTGCTCGGCATCATGGCGCTGTCGTTCGTCATCATCCAGTTTGCGCCGGGCGGCCCTGTGGAACGGATCATCGCCCAGTTGCAGGGGCAGGATTCGAGCAACAGTTCCCGCATCGGTGGCGGGGGGGGCGATGTCGGTGCCAACGCGATGGTGCAGGCGGGCGATGCGACCTCGGCATATCGCGGCGCGCAGGGGCTTGACCCCGCATTCATCAAGGACCTCGAAAAGCAGTTCGGTTTCGACAAGCCCGCCCATGTGCGCTTCTTCAAGATGCTTGGCGATTACGCGCATTTCGATTTCGGACGATCCTTCTTCCGCGACGCCAGCGTGATCGATCTCATCAAGGAGAAACTCCCGGTCTCGATCTCGCTCGGCCTCTGGATGACGCTGATTGCCTATGCGATCTCGATCCCGCTAGGCATCCGCAAGGCGGTGAAGGACGGTTCTTCCTTCGATGTCTGGACGAGCGCAGTGATCGTCGTCGGCTATGCGATCCCTGGTTTTCTCTTCGCGGTGCTCCTGGTGGTTCTGTTTGCGGGTGGTTCGTTCTGGCAATTATTCCCGCTGCGTGGGCTCACATCGGCGAATTTCGACGAATTGAGTGTCGGGGAGAAGGTGCTCGATTACCTCTGGCATATCGCCCTTCCGCTTGCGGCGATGGTGATCTCGCAATTCGCCGCCCTGACGCTGCTGACCAAGAATTCGTTTCTCGACGAGATCCGCAAGCAGTATGTCCTGACGGCGCGTATGAAGGGTCTCAGCGAGAGCCGTGTCCTCTATGGCCACGTGTTCCGCAACGCGATGCTGATCGTCATCGCCGGGTTTCCGGGGGCATTCATCCATGCGTTCTTTACCGGATCGCTCCTCATCGAGAGCATCTTCTCGCTCGATGGGCTGGGGTTGCTCGCCTACGAATCCACCCTCAACCGCGACTATCCCGTAGTTTTCGCGTCGCTTTACATCTTCTCGCTGATGGGGCTGGTGCTGACGCTGGTGACGGACCTTGCCTACACCTTTATCGATCCGCGGATAGATTTCGAGGCGCGCGATGTCTGAGGCAGCGGTGCTGGCGCCGCCCCTGCCGGACAAGGGGCGCTTCATTCGGCTCTCGCCGCTCAACCGGCGGCGGCTCGACAATTTCAAGGCCAATCGGCGCGGCTACTGGTCGTTCTGGATTTTCGCCGTCCTGTTCGTTCTCAGCCTCTTCGCCGAGTTCATCGCCAATGATCGACCGATCCTCGCCCGCTACAAAGGCGAATGGCTGTTTCCGGTGCTGGTCGATTATCCGGAAGAGAAGTTCGGCGGATTTCTCGCCGTCACCGATTACAGGGCGCCGGTGATCGCGACGGAAATCCGCGCGCATGGCTTCATGATCTTCCCGCCGATCCGTTTCCATCACCGGACGGTGCAGCGCGACCTGCCGGTGCCCGCGCCCTCGCCGCCGACCTGGAAATTGATCGACGAGCAATGCCGTCCGGTCGCGGAGAAGCGCGGTGGCAAGGGATGCTCGGATATCGAATGGAACTGGCTCGGCACCGATGACCGCGGACGCGATGTCGCCGCGCGGTTGATCTACGGCTTTCGCATCTCGGTGCTGTTCGGGCTGATCCTGACGCTGGCCTCCTCGTTGATCGGGGTGACGGCAGGCGCGATCCAGGGTTATTTCGGGGGCAGGACGGACCTTATCTTCCAGCGCTTCATCGAGATATGGACCTCGATGCCGCTGCTTTTCCTCCTCATCATTCTCTCGGCCGTCATCACGCCGAGCTTTCTCGTTCTCCTCGGCATCCTGATGCTTTTCAAATGGACGGCGCTGGTGGGCGTAGTGCGGGCCGAATTCCTGCGTGCGCGCAATTTCGAATACGTCAAGGCGGCGAGAGCGCTTGGCCTCAACGACCGCCAGATCATGATCCGTCACATGCTGCCGAACGCGATGGTCGCGACGCTCACCTACCTGCCTTTCGTTCTCAACGCCTCGATCACGACCCTGACCTCACTCGACTTTCTCGGTTTCGGCCTTCCGCCCGGCTCGCCCTCGCTCGGTGAATTGCTCCAGCAGGGCAAGGCGAACCTTCAGGCGCCATGGCTGGGCATTTCCGGCTTCATGGTCATCGCGATGATGCTCTCCCTGTTGATCTTCGTCGGCGAGGCCGTGCGCGATGCGTTTGATCCGAGAAAGAGCTTCGCATGAGCGCGCCGCTTCTCTCCGTCGAAGATCTTTCCGTCGGCTTCCGGCAGGGGGGGAGGGAGACGATTGCCGTCAATGGCGTCACGTTCTCGGTGAACCGCGGCGAGACGGTCGCGCTCGTCGGAGAATCTGGATCAGGCAAATCGGTTTCTGCGCTCTCGGTTGTGCGCCTGCTCAATTATCCAGCGGCGTTCCATCCTTCGGGCCGGATTGAATTCGGCGAAGGCGCGGAGCGTCAGGACATGCTCTCGGCCGACGAGGCTTCCCTGCGCCGGGTGCGTGGCAACAAGATCTCGATGGTCTTCCAGGAGCCGATGACATCGCTCAACCCGCTCCACACCATCGAGCGGCAGATCGGGGAGATTCTGTCCGTGCATCGCGGCCTGTCGGGCGGTGCGGCACGGGTCCGTATTCTCGATCTTCTCGTGAAGGTCGGCATCCGTGATCCCGAGACGAGACTCGGCGCCTATCCGCACCAGCTTTCCGGCGGCCAGCGCCAGCGTGTGATGATCGCGATGGCGCTGGCCAACGAGCCCGACCTGCTGATCGCGGACGAACCGACTACCGCGCTCGATGTGACGGTGCAGGCGCGTATCCTAAAGCTTCTCGCGGACCTTCAGCGCGACACGGGTATGGCGATGCTCTTCATCACGCATGATCTTGGCATTGTCCGGCGCATCGCCCATCGCGTCATCATCATGAAGCAGGGCGAAATCGTCGAACAGGGGCCGGTCGCTGAGGTATTCGGGGCGCCCAAGCATGCTTATACGCAGATGCTGCTCGCGGCCGAGCCCAAGGGCGAGCCGGCGCTGCCGCACCCGGATGCGGAAACCATCGTCGCGGTCGACAACCTCAAGGTCCATTTCCCGATCCGCAGCGGTGTGTTCAAGCGTGTCACCGGCCACGTAAAGGCCGTGGACGGCATTTCGTTGAAGATCCGGGCCGGAGAAACCTTGGGTGTCGTCGGAGAATCCGGCTCCGGCAAGACGACGCTGGGGCAGGCGATCTTGCGGCTGATCGCTTCGGAAGGGCCGATCGTCGTTCTGGGGCGGAATGTCGAGGCGCTCGACCGCAAGGCGCTGCGGCCGATGCGCCGGGACATGCAGATCGTCTTTCAGGACCCTTATGGCTCTCTCTCGCCGCGTATGAGCATCGCCGAAATCGTTGCCGAAGGGCTCCACATCCAGATGTCGGGGCTCAATACGGAAGCCGCGCGCGAGATCGTCGCCGGGGTGCTCCACGATGTCGGGCTTGATCCCGGGGCGATGGATCGCTACCCGCATGAGTTTTCGGGAGGCCAACGGCAGCGCATCGCCATTGCTCGGGCGATGGCGCTCGATCCCAAATTTGTTGTTCTGGACGAGCCGACCTCGGCGCTCGACATGAGCGTGCAGGCGCAGATTGTGGATCTGCTGCGTGACCTTCAAGTGAAGCGCAACCTGGCCTATCTCTTCATCAGCCATGACCTCAAGGTTGTCCGCGCGCTCGCGAGTCATGTCATCGTGATGCGCAACGGTCAGGTGGTCGAGGAAGGCGCTTCATCCGATATTTTCCGGGATCCGAAGACCGAATACACGCGAGAGCTTTTTGCTGCGGCCTTCGAGCGGTGAACCTGACCATACAGGGCAGGGCGAGTTCAACAACGCTGAGATTCTTCGGCCATCGTTCATCTTTGTTCGGTTAGCAACGCGCAACATCCCAAGACGGAACCCCTTCACGATGTCTTCCTTCCCCAAGCCGCAAACCTCCATCGCGCCGAATACTCGCGAGTTCGAATCCAATCCGCTCGTCAAACCGACCGGCTTCCGCGAGTACGACGCACGCTGGTGGTTCGGACACCCCGCCTCCGACAAGGCGCCGGAAATCAATCTGATGGGCATCCAGGCGCTTGGCATGGGCATCGGCACATATCTCAAGGCGCGCGGGGTCGAGCCGCACATCGTCGTCGGGCATGATTTCCGCGGCTATTCGGCTTCGATCAAGCTGGCGCTGATCGCCGGTCTGATGGCGTCGGGCTGCAAGGTGGTGGATATTGGCCTCGCCCTTTCGCCGATGGCCTATTTCGCACAGTTCGCGCTCAATGTACCTGCGGTGGCGATGGTGACGGCCTCGCATAACGACAATGGCTGGACCGGCGTAAAGATGGGCTGCCAGCGCCCGGTAACCTTTGGTCCGGAGGAGATGAACCGCCTCAAGGAGATCGTGCTGGGTGGCGATTTCGCGCTTGATGGCGGCGGGAGTTACACCTTCGTCGATAACCTCTACGACCTCTACTACAAGGACCTCACGACCCGCCCGAAGATCAAACGCAAGCTCAAGGTCGTCGCTGCTTGTGGCAACGGCACAGCCGGGGCCTTCGCCCCGCAGATCCTCGAAGCGCTCGGCTGCGAGGTGATCCCGCTCGATGTGAAGCTCGACCACACCTTCCCGCGTTACAACCCGAACCCCGAGGACATGGAGATGCTCCATGCCATCGCCCATGCGGTGAAGGAGCACGGCGCCGACGTTGGCCTCGGCTTCGACGGCGACGGCGACCGCTGCGGCGTCGTTGACAACGAGGGCAACGAGATCTTCGCCGACAAAATCGGCGTGATGCTGGCGCGGGATCTCTCGAAGCTGCACCCGAATTCGACCTTTGTCGTCGATGTAAAATCGACCGGCCTGTTCGCAACTGACCCAGAGTTGCAGCGCCTCGGCGCGAAGACCGACTACTGGAAGACCGGGCACTCGCATATCAAGAAGCGTGTCACCGCGCTCAACGCGCTCGCCGGCTTCGAGAAGAGCGGCCATTTCTTCTTCAACGCGCCGGTCGGCAAGGGCTATGACGACGGCATCGTCACCGCGATCGCGGTGCTCGATATGCTCGATCGTGCCCCCGCAAAAACGATGGCGGATCTCTACCGCGACCTGCCGAAGACCTGGGGTTCGCCGACGATGAGCCCGCATTGCGACGACGAGATCAAGTATGAGGTCGTCGAGCGGGTGGTGAAACGCATCGAAGGCATGGCTGCGAACGGCGAGACGATCACCGGACAGAAGATCCGCGATGTCGTCACGGTCAACGGCGTCCGCGTTACGGCAGAGGATGGTACCTGGGGCCTCGTGCGCGCCTCCTCGAACAAGCCCGAGCTGGTGGTGGTGGTGGAGAGCCCGGTTTCCGAGGCGCGGATGCGCGAGATGTTCAAGGCGGTGGACACCATCCTGCGCGAGAATGCGGAAGTCGGCGCCTATAATCAGACGATCTGACTCAGACCGGAAACCCCTGCGCGGCCACCGCGCGGCGCAGGTCCGTTTCGGGCGTGACATGCACGGTTGCGAAGCCAAGCGCGGCGGCGGACGCGATGTTTTTTGCGCTATCGTCGATGAAGAGGCATTCTGTCGGCTCGAGCGAATAGCGTCCGGCGAACAGGCGGAAGATCGCCGGATCAGGCTTGACGAGCCTCTCATGCGCGGAAACGACCGTTCCCTCGAAACTCTTGAGGAAGGGAAAACGCTCTCGCGCCTCAGCGAAAGTATCAGCCGCGAAATTGGTGATCGCGAAACAGCGGATGCCGCCGCGCTGCGCGTCGCTCAGCACGGCGACATTTTCTCCGATCGCGTCCGGCACCATCTCATGCCATCGTGCGCGATAGGCACGAATGAGACCCGCGTGCTGCGGGAACAGCGCGATCCGCTCAGCCTCCGCTTCGCGCCATGTTCGGCCGCGATCCTGTTCGAGGTTCCATGCTGGCGGCAGGATGTCGCGGAAGAACGCCGCGCGCGCTTCCTCGTCCGGGATCAGGGTACGGAAAGGGATTTCCTGATCCCAGCGGATGAGAACATTGCCGATGTCGAACACGAGATGGCGGAGCATAGCTTTTTACCGATGGGAGTTGCGGTGGTCGCAATCTGAAACAACTTGTTTCATTCAGGGAATGGTCTTGCAAATTCGCATGCTGCTGCCCGTCGCATTTGACAGTTCAACATGTTCTAATAATTAAGGAAAAATTGCCAGTTTTGAAAAATCGACCCAGAAGCGATGCCTTGGCACAAAAATTGTCCTCATTGAGCCGACCGAGAGACAGAAGTCCTGGCAAGACGTTTGATCGAACTCGATGAGGGTGCATGGGCTGTCGCCTCGCGCCAACTTCTTCCTCGGGTCTGGTCGCTTTGCAGGATTTTGCCGTCTCTCGGGCACGCAGCCGGAGGGGATGGAATGGCTGAAGTTCGTTCAACGGTGGGGGTGCTGGAACCCGATCCCGGCATAAGCCGGGTACTGGTCGGCTTGTTGCGGCAGGTTATGCCCCACGTTCGCGTCATCCTGATCGATCCCAAGGGATCGCCGGATGATACAGCCGATTGCACATTGATCGTTGCCGGTCCGGGGGCATCGGCGACCGTTTCCTGCACGCGGGTAGATCGCCAAGCTCCAGGCGCGGGGGACGTGCCCATCATCAAGGTTCTGGCCTCGGCGAATGTAACCGACATGTCCGATTGGGTCGCGGCGGGTGCAGTCGGTTTCTTGCTGCAGACCGTTCGCCGGGCTGAGTTTCGGACTGCGATCGAGACCGTTCTGGCCGGCGGCGGCTATGTCTCCCTGCCGTTGTTGGCGGGGTTGTTTGCCGGAGAACGCGATAAGTCGCGTGATCTTTCACTCCTCATGCTCACGCCGCGCGAACAGGAAATCCTGTGCTATATCGCGCTCAACATGAGCAACAAGGACATCGCGCGCCGGCTCGCGCTGAGTGTCCGGACCGTCGAGACCCATCGCCTGCATATCCGGCGCAAGACCGGCGCGGGCAGCCGTATCGCGCTCGTTCAACTCGCCGAGAAATTCGGTCTCCTTGGCCATTATCCGACGCGGGATGAGACCGGACTTTATCCGGGTGCTTCGCGCGCGTTGCACGAAGACGAGTAAGCGCTCAGCAATTTGCAACATTTGCTGCATATGCTGTCGGGAACGGTCTGTTGAGCCGTTGGCCCGATGAACCTTGCCGAGTTGCGTCATGACCAAGGCTTCAATTTCCGCATTGTCCGTCCTTGCCATGCTGGCTTCCACGGTCGAGGTCGTTCGGGCTGCCGGCTTCACGATCGATCCCGACCCGGCATCGCCGACCCTCGGCGAACTTGTCGACCGGGAGAACAGCGTCGCCAGCGCTCTGCGGGGGCCGGCTGAAGGGCGTCCTCGTCCGGTTGTGGTGCGTGTGCCCGCGACGCCGCGCGAAGCTGTAACGGTGATCGTTCCGGGCCGACGTCTGCGGTGAGGCCGTCAGTGCCCTAGGTCGAGCATGATCTTCCCGCGATGGTGGCTCGCTTCCATCCGTTCATGCGCTTCGCGGGTTTTCGAAAGCGGGAAGACGGTATCGATGCGGGGGCGGATCGCCCCCGATCTGACCAACGGCCAGATGTCCTTCTTCACGGCCTCGACGATGGCGGCCTTCTGTTCGAGCGTGCGGGGGCGCAGCGTCGAGCCGGTGAAGGTCAGCCGTTTCACCATCAAATGGCGAAAATCGACTTCTGCCTTTGAGCCGCGCAGGAAGGCGATCTGTACAAGGCGCCCGTCGAGCGCGAGGCATCGCAGGTTCCGCGGAATGTAATCACCACCCACCATGTCGAGGATGACATCGACTCCGCGCTTGCCCGTGGCGTCGAGGACGACGTCAACGAAGTCCTGAGCGCCGTAGTCAATCACGACGTCCGCACCGAGTTCGCGGCAGAAGATGCCTTTCTCTTCGCCTCGCGCCGAGGTCATGACGCGCGCCCCCCAGGCTTTCGCCATCTGGATTGCGATCGAGCCGATGCCGCTCGAGCCGCCATGCACAAGAAAGGTCTCGCCCTTCGCAAGCCGTCCGCGCGCGATGACATTGTCGTAGACGGTGAGGACGTTCTCCGGAAGGGCTGCGGCTTCCAACAGAGAAAGCCCCTCCGGAACCGGCATGGCGAGCGGTGCGTCCACGAGACAGAACTCGGCGTAACCGCCTCCTGCGACCAGGGCCGTTACGGTGTTACCGAGCGTCAGGGCATCGCATTCCGGCCCCAGTGCGACGATGGTTCCGGCGACCTCCAGTCCCGGAATATCCGGCGCGCCGGGCGGGGGTGGATAGGCGCCGGTCCGCTGGATGCAATCGGGCCGGTTGACGCCGGCATAGGCAACCTTGACGAGCACCTGACCTTTGCCGGGTACGGGGAGCGGTGCGGTTTCGAGCGCAATCACCTCCGGTCCGCCGGGTTTCGTGAAGCGGATCTGGCGCATGGTCTCGGGGAGGTTGCTCATGGGGCTTTCGATCACATAGGTTGGCGCGGTGCGGCGGTGTCTTGAATAGGAGCCCCGACGCCGGGGGTCAAACACTTGCGGGAGTGACTTATGCCGGAAGGTTCATCGGCTTTCATCGAGGAGGCGTGCGGTCTCATCGGTGCTGCAAATGTCCTCACGGACGCTGCCGCGATCGAACCCTTTCTCGTCGAGACGCGGAAGCTCCATCGAGGAAAGGCCGATGCGGTGCTGAGGCCCGGTGATGCCGCCGAGGTCGCTGGATTGATGCAGCTTGCGCAACGCCACGCCGTGCCGGTCGTGGCGGTTGGTGGCAACACGGGCCTCACAGGCGGCGGGATGCCATTCGGCGGAGTCGTGATCTCGCTTGCCCGGCTGCGAACAATCCGTGCGATCGACCCCGAGAACGCCACCATGACCGTCGAGGCCGGTGTCGTGCTGCAGGAAGTCCAGCAGGTGGCGCGCGAGGCGGGCTTCCTGTTCCCGCTTTCGCTTGGTTCGGAAGGTTCCTGCACCATCGGCGGCAACATTGCCACCAACGCCGGCGGCACCGGCGTGCTCCGCTATGGCAATATGCGTGACCTCGTGCTCGGCATCGAGGCCGTCTTGCCGGACGGTCGCATCTTCGGCGGGCTCTCCGGCCTTCGGAAGGACAATGCCGGCTACGATCTCAAGCACCTCTTCATCGGCTCGGAAGGTACACTCGGCATCGTCACGGCGGCGGTGTTGAAATTGTTTCCGCTGCCGAAGACGCGGACGACCGCTTTTATCGGCACCTCTTCGCCGGAAATGGTGGTAAAGCTGTTCGCGAGCCTGCGCCAGATTGCCGGAGAGCGCCTGACGGCCTTCGAGATCATGCCCCGTTTCGGGCTTGAGATCGTCCTCAAGCACGGCCAGAACACGCGCGACCCGCTTGTCACGCCCCATGCTTCCTACGCCCTCGTCGAACTGACCTCGCCGGAAGTGGGTGCGCCGCTGGACGAGCTTCTGCTCGCTTCTCTGGAGCCAGCTATGGAAGAAGGGATCGTGCAGGACGCGGCGCTGGCGGCAAGCGAGGCACAAGCGCGCGATTTCTGGCGCTTGCGCGAGCTTCTCTCCGAATGCCAGCATTTCGAGGGCGGGTCGATCAAACACGACGTTTCCGTGCCGATCAGCCGGGTCACCGACTTTCTCGCCGAGACGGGCGAAGCCTGCCGGGCTTTCCTGCCGGGCTGCCGGGTCTGTGATTTCGGGCATATCGGCGACGGGAATATCCATTACAACATATCCCAGCCGATCGGCATGGACAGGCAGGCCTTCCTCGCCCAATGGCATGCCTTCAACGAGATCGTGCACGCGGCGGTCAAGGCGCGCGGTGGCTCCATCGCAGCTGAGCACGGGGTGGGCCTGATCAAGCGAGACGAACTGCCGGACTACAAGGATCCGATCGTGCTCGATCTGATGGCCACGGTGAAACGTGCGCTCGATCCCAACAACCTGCTTAACCCCGGCAAGGTGATCCGGATCGGCAATGACCTGCCGACTTTCAGGCCGGGGCATTGACCTTCCGAGGCAGCATCAGCAATTGTGCCGCGACGCTGGCGGCGATTACCGCCGGCTCCTTACCGTGAATGCCGGAAAGGCCTATTGGGCAGGTCAAGCGTTCCAAAGTCGACAACGCGTATCCCAACTCTTTAAGCCGGCTCAAAAAACGTTTTCTCTTGGTCTCACTACCGATCAAGCCTATGAAATGAAAAGCATCGTTTCGGAGTAGGCGAGCAACGATATCGAAATCGATCTGGTGACTGTGGGTGGCGACGACAGCGATTTCACCCCCAATTTCGTTGCCGGCAACAAAAATAGAATCTCCGCTCGTGTCTATACGAACATTCTGGGGAAATACTGTGGGGAAGGGATCTTCGCGGCTGTCGATCCACCGCACGCGGAACGGCAAGGGCGCCAATGCCAGAACGAGCGCGCGGCCGATATGCCCGGCGCCGAACAGCAGGACGTCACGCTTGGCTTCGCCGTGAGACTCTCGTTCGAGCGAAGGTTGCGCGCCCGATTGGGCGACGGTCCGGATCAGGATTCCACGGCGATCCGGTTCTCCCACCGTATCGAAGGCTCCGGCGGCCTCCGCCTGGGAAAGTGCTTCGATCCATCGAAGATCACCCGGTGAAAACGCTTCGAACCGCAGCACCACCGATCCGCCGCAACATTGTCCGAGAGCGGGTCCCAGGGCGAAGGAATGTGCGGTACCATGACCTTCTGGGTAGCGTGCGATGAGTTCGCGGGCGATGGCCATCGCTTCCCATTCCAACGTGCCGCCGCCGATTGTGCCAGTGAAGCGGCCATCCGCGCCGATCGCCAAGCGGGCACCGGCCTCGCGCGGGGTCGAGCCACGCGCCTCGCGGATGGCGACGAGGCAGCAGGACGAACCTGCCGACAGCCAGTTCGCGATATGGTGCCAGATCATTTCATCCGTTGCCGGTCGATAGCGTCGAGAATGGCTTCCGGTGTCGCGGGCGCGCGCAACTGGACCGGTTTGCCGGGTGCGAGCGAGTGGACCGCGTCGGCAACCGCCATGAAGGCGGAAATCGCCAGCATCACCGGCGGTTCGCCGACGGCCTTGGAGCGGTAGATCGCCGTCTCGTGGTTGGGCTCGTCCCAGAGTTCGACTCGGAAATGGGCGGGAACATCTGAGGCGACGGGGATCTTGTAAGTCGAGGGCGCATGGGTGCGCAGGCGCCCCTCGCTATCGAACACCAGTTCCTCGGTTGTCAGCCAGCCGAGACCCTGCACGAAACCGCCCTCGATCTGGCCGATATCCAGTGCCGGATTGAGCGAGACCCCGCAATCATGGAGAATATCCACGGCGAGCAGTTTCATCTCGCCGGTCATGGTGTCGATCACCACTTCAGAGCAGGCCGCGCCATAGGCGAAGTAGAAGAATGGCCGCCCGGTTTTCTCTGTCCGGTCCCATGTGATGCCGGGCGTCTGATAGTAGCCGGTCGCGGAGAGAGAGATCCGTTCGAGCACGCAGAAGCGCGCAAGCTCGGCGAAGGTCATGGTCTCGTCGCCGCCATGTACGAGTCCGTGCTCGAAGCGGATGCCAAGGGCCGGTACATCGAGGCGGCGGGCGGCTTCCTCCGCCATGCGCAGGCGGATGGTGCGGGCCGCCTCGCGCGCGGCCATGCCGTTGAGGTCCGACCCGGAGGAAGCGGCCGTCGGCCCGGTGTTCGGCACCTTGTCCGTGCGCGTCGCGGTGATGGCGATGCGTTCGAGGGGCAGGCCAAATTCATCGGCGACGATCTGGGCGACCTTGGTGTAGAGCCCCTGCCCCATCTCGGTGCCGCCGTGGTTGAGCATTACCGAGCCGTCCGAATAGACGTGAACCAGCGCGCCGGCCTGGTTGAGGTGCTTGAGCGTAAAGGAAATACCAAATTTCACCGGCGTCAGTGCCAGCCCGCGCTTGAGGATCGGGGAGTGCGCATTGTGTTCCTTGATGGTGGCGCGGCGAGTGCGATAATCGGATGACGTCTCGAGTGTTTCCACAAGCGGCAGCAGTGTCGCGCGGTCGAAGACCTCCATGCCGTAGGGCGTGATCGAGCCACCGTCGCGGTAGAAATTCGCCTTGCGAGTATCGAGCGGGTCCTGCCCGCGCTCGCGGGCGATGGCGTCGATCACCTGCTCGACGGCCAGCACGCCCTGCGGCCCGCCGAAGCCGCGAAACGCGGTATTCGAGACCGTGTTGGTCTTGAGCCGTTTCGAGGCAATCTCGACATGGGGGAGGTAATAGGCATTGTCAGAGTGAAACATCGTCCGGTCGACGACGCCGAGCGAGAGATCCGCTGAATAGCCGCATCTGGCGAGGTGCTCCAGGGCGATGCCTTCGATGAGGCCGTTTTCGGTGTAGCCGACGCGGTAGCGCGAGAGGAAGTCGTGGCGCTTGCCGGTGAGGGCGAAATCCTCGTCGCGGTCGAGCCGCAGCTTGCCCGGTTTGCCGGTGAGCCGCGCGGCGAGGGCGGCAAGCGCGGCCCAATGGCTCGCCTGGCTTTCCTTGCCGCCGAAGCCGCCACCCATACGCCGGCACTCGATCGTCACCTGATGGTCGCGAACGCCAAGGACGCGGGCGACGATATGCTGCACCTCGCTCGGGTGCTGGGTCGAAGAGAGGACGAACATCGTCTCGCCCTCGCCCGGCACCGCGAGCGCGATCTGGCCTTCGAGGTAGAAATGCTCCTGCCCGCCGATTTCGATCTCGCCGGCGAGGCGATGCGCGGCACCATCGATCGCCGGTTCGGCGTGGCCCCGACCGAAGGTGTAATCGGGGAGGACCGTCTCGCCGGTCGAAAGAGCATCGGGAATTGTCACGGAAGCCAATTCCGGCTCGACGTCAATCTCGCCGAGCCGTGCCGCGAGGCGGGCGGCCTTGCGCGTCGTCGCTGCAACCAAGAACACCGGTTGCGAATGGAAACTGATGTGCTCGTCCGCGAGCATGGGCTCGTCGCCCAAGCTGGGCGAGACATCGTTCCTGCCCGGCACGTCGTTCGCAGTGAAGACCGCGACGACGTCCGGCGCAGCGCGGACCTTGTCGAGATCGAGGCGTGTGATCCGCCCGCGCGCGACGGGGGCGAGGCCAAGCGCAAGGTGCAGCGTGCCGGCTGGCTCCGGCAAATCGTCGATATAGGGCGCGGCGCCGGCGACATGCCGGATAGCGCTGTCATGCGCGATGGCCTGATGCACGAGGACGGGCGGTGCATCATCCATGCTGCACCTCGCCGATGACCACGCGGGGATTGATGCGGGTTGCGCGGCTACTGCCGGCGATCTCGGTCAACGCCTTGCCGAGAAGGGCGCGCGCGACCCGAGCACGATAACGAGCCGAGGCACGCATGTCGCTGATCGGCTGGTAATCGGCTTCGAGCGCCTGCACGGCGGCCATCCAGTCATGCGGGTTGGCAAGCGCGGCGCCCTTCAGCGCTTCCTCCGCGCCCGTCGCCCGTTTCGGCGTTCCTGCCATGCCGCCGAAGGCGATCCGTGCGCCGGTGACCGCTCCGTCCGCGATCGCAAGGCGAAAGGCGCCCATCACGGAAGAGATGTCTTCGTCGGTGCGCTTCGAGATCTTGAAGCAGCGAAAATGGCTGCCGGTTTCCAGCCGCGGAACGGTGATACCCGTGACAAACTCGCCGGGTGCCCGATCCTGCTTGCCGTAGTCGAGAAAGAAATCCTCCAGCGGGAGGGTGCGGCTTTTCGCGCCGGCACGCAGGTGCAGGGTCGCGCCAAGCGCGATGAGTGCGGGCGCGAGATCGCCGATGGGCGAGCCATTGGCGATGTTGCCGCCAACCGTGCCCGAGGCACGGACCTGCGCCGAACCGAAGCGGCGCATCAACATCCCGAGGTCGGAGTCGATCCCCTCGAGAACGGGCAGCGCCTGCGCAAGCGTCACCCCCGCACCGAAAAAAGCGGAATCGCTGCCTTCCGCGAGAGTTGTCAGCGCCGTGACACGGCCGAGCGAGATCACGCGGCGGAGTGGTGCGAGCTTCTTGGTCACCCAAAGGCCGACGTCGGTGCTGCCGGCAAGAACCGTCGCCTCGGGGTGACGGGCGATCATCTCTGCAAGGCCGTCGAGATGACGGGGGCTGGCGAAGAAGCGATCCTCGTTACCCACGACGATGTCCCGGTCACCCTCCAGCGCCTTGAGCGCCTCAAGCCTCGCTGCGGAAGCCTCGCTGAACCGGTCTTCCGGCGGGTCGGACAGCACGTCGAAGGCGGCGTCGAAAATCGGGCGGTAGCCGGTGCAGCGACAGAGGTTGCCGGCAAGCACATTGCCGATCGCCTCGCGATCGGGCGGCCTTGATGCTTCGTGGAACGCGGCGAACAGGCTCATGATAATACCAGGCGTGCAGAACCCGCATTGCGAGCCGTGATGGCGCACCATCGCCGCCTGAACGGGGTGAAGCGTGCCATCCTTGGCAAGATCTTCGACCGTCAGGAGTTCGGTGCTGTCGATCTGCCCCAGCAGCAGAATGCAGGCATTGACCGGCAAATAGCGGATCCGGTCACCATCCGCTTTCGCGAGAACGACGGTACAGGCACCGCAATCGCCTTCGTTGCAGCCTTCCTTGGTGCCGGTCGCACCGGCCTCCAGCCGCAGCCATTCGAGCAAGGTCGTCGACGGATCGAAAGCCGAGATCTCCCGTGGCGTACCCCTGAAGATGAAGCGGATCGAGCGGCGCATTGTTCCCCGATGTAAGCCGGCCACGGATCGGTGGCGCAGACGCATCGTTTCCCGCCTTTTCCGAAGTTGCAAGCGCAAAAGGCGGCACGCGGGCCGGCGTCAGGACATCCCGAGATAACGTCCCGGCCGATGGTTGATCGCAAGGATCATGTTGACAACCACTGCGCCGAGCACCGAGAGCGCGAGATTGCCTGGCGCGAGAACGAACACCGATGCGGCGAGAATGCCGAGATCGATGCCGAGCTGGATATAGCCGGCGCGCCAGCCGAGCTTTTCCTGAAGATACATGGCGAGGATGTTGATGCCACCGAGCGCCGTGCGGTGGCGGAACAACATCAAGAGGCCGGTTCCCATCAGACCGCCGCCGGCGACGGTCGCGAAGAGGGGATCAAGGTGCGCGAAGGCGACCCATTTCGGCACCAAGGCTGCGAAAAAGGCAACGGCGGAAACCGCGAAGAATGTGCGCAGGGCGAAGAGCCAACCCATGCGGAGGGTGGCGAGTACGTAGAACGGGAGGTTGACCAGCGAGAAGACGATCCAGAATCCGTAACCGGTGGCATATTGCAGTAGCAGCGAAAGCCCGGCGGTGCCGCCCGTGACAAGCTGGGCTTTGCCGTAGATCACCACGCCAAACGCGACGAAAAGGGCCGCCATCAGGATCGCCAGCACATCCTCATAAAAGGCATGGCGGATGACGGGGAGTGGGTTGAATTCAGGCGTGTCCATCGCGGATCCGATTATCGCAAGAAGTAGACGCCGCTGATTGCGACGATGAAGAGTACGATTGTCACCGCGAGGTAGACCGCGATATGCCGCCAGCCGGTTTCGAGCACCGTGCCGATCGAGGTGCCGAGCCCGAGCGCGGCGATAGCGGTCAGCAGGCCCCAGCGCGACAGCTCCGAGAGCATGGCTTTCGCACCGTCGTAGAGAGCCTCGGCCGCCGAACCGGGCGCCAGTGACGCGGCGGCCGAGTTGACAATGACGAGAGCGAGAAACGCGAGCGCAAACCCCGGAACTGGGACATTGGCGCGGGTTTCGCCATTGCCTCTCCCCGCTAGCCGGTAGCCGATCAGCATGACGACCGGGAGGAGCAACATGACCCGGAAAAGCTTGACGATCACGGCCGCATTGCCGGCAGGCTCCGAAATCGAATAACCCGCGCCGACAACCTGCGCCATGTCGTGCACCGTGATGCCGACGATCGTGCCGGTTTCGACAGGTGAAAAACCGAGCCAGGCGCAGAGCGGCGGATATCCGACCATGGCGAGGGTCGAGACGGCGTTCGCCATCACGACCGCGAAGGCGATGTCCGCGCTCCTTTCGCGATAGTCCGGCAGCACGGTCGCGGTTGCGAGTGCGGCCGAGGCGCCGCAAACGGCGATCGAGGCGCCGGCCAGCGCGCCGTAGCCTCGTCCGAGGCCGCCGAGCCGCGTAAAGCCGAAACCGGCTATGACGGTGATCGTCATGGCCGTGACGGTCAGCAGGGCAACCGGGGCGCCCATACCGGCGAGGTCGGCGAGCGAAATCCGCAGTCCGAGGAGCGCGATGGCCCAGCGCAGCAAAACCTTCACGGAAAAGGTGGTGCCGGGAGCGAAAATCGCGCGTTTCGCGAGCGGGTTCAGCGCGACGCCGAAAAGAAGCGCGATCACCATGGACGGCAGAGCGAGGCGACCGCCGCCGATTCCCTTGAGCAGGGGTTCGGCCAGATAGGCGGCTGCGGCGATGGCGATGGAAAGAGCGAGGCCGGGGAGGTAGATCATGGTTGCTTCAGTCGTAACAGCCGTAACTCAGGGATGAAAGCTGCGCCTCGGTAACTTTCGGGGTCCGGGACCCGGCTTTTCGACAGGAATTCCCCAAGAAAAGGAGTATCGGTTCTTGCCTCGACCGCCCCGATCCCCATGCTGCCGGCTGTCGTTCCACTCAAGCGAGGCGTTCGTGCCGATTTTCCGCCGGATCGTGCATTTTTTCCGCGCCCTTTTGCCGATAACGGCGGTGGCGCTGTTCTCCTCGGCCGTGTCGCCCAGGGCGCAGGAGGTGGTGCGTGTCTTCGCCGGCCCCCTCGCGCGATCGGAAATCTTCCGCGATCTCTTGAAGGGGTATTCCGGTCGCCAGCCGGCGCTGAAACTCGAAATAGTCGGCGGCGAGACGCAGAATGAACAGCGCGACTTTCTGGCTAAGGCGCTCTCCGCCGCGGACCCCATGGTGGATCTCGTGCTGGTGGATGCGCTGCGACCGGCGCAGTGGGCGGCTCTGAAATGGATCGAACCGCTCGACCCCTACCTCGGAAGCAGTCGTTCCGCGACGGTCGAGCGTTACCTTCCCGCCTCCATTGCCAGCGCTACGGTCGGCGATCGCATCGTCGCGCTGCCATTCATGGCGGATGCCCAATTCCTCTTCTACCGTAAGGATCTATTCGACAAGCACGGGCAGAAAGTGCCGCAGCAATGGAGTGAGCTCAAATCGGGCCTTCAGGCGATCCTCGCGGCGGAGAACCAGCGCAACCTCCGTGGGTTCGGGGTGGCCGGCGGCAATGTCGAGAGCACGACCTGCGCCTTTCTTGCCTCGTTATGGGGAGCAGGAAGCGAATTGGTGCGCTCCGGAGGCTTTCAGGCCGACGATCCGGCAAACGGGACCGCCCTTGCGATGTGGGAAGAGCTTCGCGCCGCGAAGCTTCTGCCGCCGGATGTCGCCAACTACCAGACCGATGAGATCCGCCATCAGTTGACGCAGGGCACACTCGTGATGGGGCTCGGCTGGGGGTATATGTGGCCGCGTTTCGAGGGAGAGGCCGATTCCCGCGTCGCCGGAAAGATCGGCATCGCCAATCCGCCGGGCTTCTCGGCCGGCAGCGGGGCGGGCTGCGTCGGCGGCTGGCACGTGGCGGTCGTTGCCGCATCCAAGGTGAAAGGGCGGGCCATCGAGGTCGCGCGCTATCTCTCCTCGCCCGAGACGGCCAAGACGCTGGCCACGAGAACCGGCGCGTTGCCTGTCTTCCGGGATCTCTATGCCGATCCCGAGATTCTTGCCGCCCAACCTTGGTTCGCGGATGCCCTGCCGGTCCTGATGAGAGCGCGCGTGCGCCCGGCCAGCCCGCGCTACAACGAAATCTCCGAGATCGTGCGCGGCAACTTCCATGCCTTCCTTTCGGGAAACCGTACGGCAGAGGCGATGCTCTCGGACATGAAGACGCGGTTCGATCTTCTGTTCCGCTAGCCCGGCTCGCCTTTGGGCAGGAAGCGGAACTCGCTGGTCTGCCGATAGAGTTCGCCCGGCCGCAACATCGTCGAGGGAAAATGCGGGTGGTTGGGGCTATCCGGCGCGTGCTGTGGTTCAAGACACAACCCCGCGCAGGCGCCATAGCGGGTGCCGTCCAACCCCGGTACCGGCAGGTTGAGCTTCGTGCCGTCGTAGAATTGCAGGCAGGGTTCGGTGGTCCAGACTTCCATCACCAGCTTTGACCGCGCGGAGGCAAGCGTCGCGGCATGGGCGAGTTCGAGGCCGGGCGCGAAGGGTTCGCGCCTTTCTCGGCGGAGAAAGAAGTTGTGGTCGTAGCTGATGCGCCCGCCCGCGACATCTGCGAGCCTGATGGGCCGGGCGCGGCGGAAATCGTAGGGTGTATCGCCCACGGGTCGCAGCGCGCCGTCCGGGATGAGGTCTGCATCGACCGAAGTGACCACCGGCGCGCGCAACATCAGTTCGTGATCGAGGATATCAGGCGAACCATCGAGGTTGAAATACGAATGGTGCGCGAGGTTCAGGATCGTCGGTTGATCGGTATGCGCCCAAAGTTCAAGTCGGAGGGTTGCCGGCGGCAGGAGCGAATAACGTGCCGTCGTCACCAGGGTGCCGGGATATCCGGCCTCGCCGTCAGGCGAGACGAGAGCGAGCGTGGCGGAGGTTCGATCGGCGTGGAGCAGTGTCCAGTTGCGCTTGCCGAAGCCACTGCCGCCGCCGTGGATCGAATGCAGGTTCGCCTGATTGAGCGGAAGCTGGTGAGCCTTGCCATCCAGCATGAAACGCCCGTGCGCGATCCGGTTGGCGTAGCGCCCTGCGATCGCACCCATATGCGGCGAATGGTTGAGGTAGTCGTCCAGCGTCTCCAGTCCGAGGACGACGCGTTGTTCTCCCTCCGGGGCAGGAACGATCAGGTCGCGCAGGGCGGCGCCGAACGTCAGGATCTGAGCTTTAGCGCCGGTTTCGAGTTGCAGCGTGATCTCCGACACCGTTCCGCCGGCGAACTCCCCAAACGACCTGACCTGCATCGACGCCCTCCCGCTCACACGCTCCGGTAGGGTGCGAACCAGCCGAGGCCGGCTTCCGTGCCGGCCTTCGGGCGGTACTCGCACCCGACGAACCCCGCGTAACCGAGCCGGTCGAGTTCGGCGAAGAGGAAGCTATCGTTCAATTCCTCGCTGTCCGGCTCGTTGCGGGAGGGAATGCTGGCCACCTGAATATGGCCGATGATCGGCAACATTGTGCGCAGGCGCGCCGTGATGTCGCCGTGCAGGATCTGGCAGTGGTAGATATCGAACTGCAACCGGACGTTCGGCAGCGCGAGGCGGGTAATGAAGTTGGCCGCGAAGTCATAGCCGTCGAGCAGATAGCCCGGCATGTCGCGCGTGTTGAGCGGCTCCAGCAAGATGTCGATGCCGAGCGGGCCGAAGGCGTCCGCCGCGCGGCGGATCGCGGTTTCATAGCGTGCGAGGGCGCTGCTTTCGGATCGCGGGATCTTGCCGGCCATGAGATGAAGACGCTTCACGCCGGTAGCGGCGGCGTAGGGCTTCGCGGTTTCGAGGCTCCGGAGAAATTCCGCCTCGCGCCCGGGCAGGGCGGCCATGCCGCGCTCGCCTTTTTCCCAATCGCCCGGCGGCAGGTTGAACAGCGCCTGCGTCAGGCCGAAGGCCTTGAGGCGCGAGCCGATTTCCTCGGCGGGAAATTCGTAGGGAAAAAGGAACTCGACCGCGCGGAAACCGGCTTTGGCGGCGGCCTCGAATCGCTCAAGGAACGGAAGCTCGTTGAACATCATCGAGAGGTTGGCGGCGAAACGCGGCATCAAGGCCTCCGGTATTCGGTATTCAGGGAGCGCCTTTGTCCACCGTTCGTGGCGATCACGCAATTGCGAAATGCGGGTGAAGCCGGTTTCGGGCAATCAAGCCGGGAAAGGATCAGAGAATGTCCAGCGGCGCGGATATCATCGGAGAACGGTTGGCGCGGCAGGGCTGCCGCATCGCATTCGGCATGCCGGGTGGCGAGGTTCTGGGCCTGATCGATGGCTTGGCCAAGGCTGGCATCCGGTTTGTCCTCACCAAGCATGAGAATGCCGCCGGCTTCATGGCCGAGGGCTATTGGCATCGGCAGGTGGAAGAGCAGCCCGATGCGCCGATGGCGCCCGGCATCCTCGTCGCAACGCTGGGCCCGGGCGCCGCCAACGCGGTCAATGTCGTCGCCAATGCGTTTCAGGATCGCGTGCCGCTGATTTTTCTGACTGGCCGCGTCGACCAAGCCGAGGCGGAAAGCTATACCCATCAGGTCTTCGATCACCAGGCGCTGTTCCGGCCGATCACCAAGGCGACGCTGAGCGCGAGCGCCGGGGCGGTTGAACGCGTGATCGACCGGGCCATCGCCATCGCGATTGAAGGGCAGCCGGGGCCGGTGCATGTCGATGTACCGATCGCCGTTGCCGAGGGACAGGAGCCATCCGCGGTGCCGTTCCGCCGGGCTGCCGTTGCGCCGGTTCAAGCTGCCGGCACGTTGCTTGAAAGGGCGCGCGATGTACTCAAGGCTGTGCGTCGGCCGCTGGTCATCGCCGGAGTGGATGCGGTCAACCACGCGGCCGGTGCCGGGCTGCGGGAGTTCATCGAACGTTTCAACGCGCCGCTGATCACCACCTACAAGGCCAAGGGCCTCGTGCCGGAGGATCACGCACTTTGCCTTGGGGGTGCCGGTCTCTCGCCGAAGGCCGACAAGCTCCTCTTGCCGTTTCTCAAGGAGGCGGACTGCCTCGTGCTCGCGGGCTACGACCCGATCGAGATGCGCATCAACTGGCGTGATCCGTTCCCGGCGGGCATTCCGGTGATCGAATTGGCTGCCAGTCTGCCGTTGCATCAGATGCACCGGGCGGATCATCTTCTGATCGGCGATGTCGGCGGAACCCTGCGGGCTCTCTTGGCGGATCTCGACGGGAAGCCTGGCATCGAGATCGGCAAGGTGAGAACCCTACGCTCTGCGCTGACATCGGCATTCTCGCCTGAGCTTGAGTGGGGGCCGGGCGTCGTGTTCGACACCGTCCGTCGCTTTGCGCCGCTTGATGCGCTTGCGACGGCGGATTCGGGCGCGCACCGCATCCTGCTCTCGCAGATGTGGAAAACCTTCGAGCCGCGCGGGCTGATGCAATCCTCCGCGCTCTGCACGATGGGTTGCGCCCTGCCGCTGGCGATGGGCGCGCAGATCGCCTCGCCAGGCAGAACCATCTTCGCCTTCGTTGGCGATGCCGGGCTGGAAATGGGGATCGGCGAACTGGCGACTGCCCGCGATCTCGGGCTTCCGGTTATCGTCGTGGTGTTGCAGGACGAGCGCCTCGCGCTGATCGACCTCAAGCAACGCGCCTCGGGGCGGGCGGAACGTGGCGTCCGGTTTGGCGGCAGTAATTTTGCGGCGGTCGCCCGCGCGTTTGGTGGCGAGGGCTATAGCGTCGCCAACAGCCCGGAGCTTCAGGATGCCATCAGGATGGCGCTTTCCGAGCGCAAACGGTTTTCGCTGATCGCGGCGCGGATCGCGCCGGATGCCTATGAGGGCAGACTATGACGACGATGTTCCCGCCCGCGATGCCACATGCCCGCTCACCCCGTGACGTGCGGCTCGATTTCTTCCGCGGCCTTGCGATGCTCATCATCTTCGTCGCGCACATGCCGGGGAACAGCTGGTTCAATTTCATCCCGGCGCGCTTCGGGTTCTCTTCTGCGGCGGAACTGTTCGTCTTCTGCTCGGGCTTGGCTTCGTCCTTCGCTTTCGGGCGGGTGTTCCGCAAGAATGGCTGGCTTGCCGGCACGCGCCGCATCCTGTTCCGCATCTGGCAGGTCTACTGGGCGCATATCGGGCTCGCGCTCGTCTTGATGACTTTGAGCGCTTTCGCGTCGCAGCTGACCGGCACTCATTACACCGATCATCTGATGCTGGGTTGGTTCTTCGCCAATGTCGGGGCCGGCCTCGTCAAGCTGATGACGCTGAGCTTCACCCCCGCCTTTCTCGACATCCTGCCGATGTATATCGTTCTGCTGGCGATGATCCCCGCGATGATGGCGCTTGCTACGATCTCGCGCTGGCTTCCGGTCGTCGTCTCCGGCGTGCTCTGGCTTGCGGTCCATTTCACGGGTGTCAACCTTCCCGGCGGACAGGAGCCGGGCATGATGTGGTTCTTCAATCCCTTCGCCTGGCAGCTTGTGTTTTTTACCGGGTTTTCGTTCGGCATGGGTTGGCTGCCTGTCCCGACCCTGAAACAGGGGTGGCTGTTCTGGCTTGCCGTGGTTGTCATCCTCGCGTCGGTGCCAGTCAATTTCTGGGCCTTCACCGACAACATCCCGGCGCTTGCCCAGCTTCACGACCTCCTCGTCCCGGAGATGGGCAAGACGAATCTTGTCGCTCCCCTGTATCTGCACTTCCTCGCCACTGCCTATGTCGCGCTTGTGCTCGTAGATGACTTCAAGAACAAGCTCGCGGAAATCCGGCCGGTGATCCTGATTGGCCAGCAGGCGCTCGCCACCTTCATGGCATCGATCGTTTTCGCTTGGGGTTTCGGCGTGGTGCTCGATGTCGTGGGACGCAACGGGTTGACGACGGCGATCGCCAACCTCGCCGGTTTCTCCGCCCTGTTCGTGGTGGCGATGATCGCCCGGGCCTACAAGGCGCGCGAAAGCCAGCCGGCCGCGCGGAGCGTCGGCGCTGCCGTGGCTTCCCCGGCGGAATAATCAGGTTTCAATCGAGACGGAAAAGGGGGCGTAACCGGACGCCGATCACGTTGCCGGCGAAGGCGAAGATCAGCCAGACCCAGCCATGCATGCTACCCGAGACCGTGCCTGAGAAGAACGCGCCGATGTTGCAGCCGGTACCGAGCCGGGCGCCGATGCCGAGGAGCAATCCGCCGACCACCGCCGCGAGCAGGGAACGCTGCGGGATCGAAAAGCTTGGCTTGAACTTGCCCGCAAGCATGGCTGCCAGCATCGCACCGAGGATGATACCGAAGTTGGTGACGCTCACGGGATCCGAGATAAGCGGCGCGGCGAGGGTGGCTTCCTGCCCGATCCAGTAAGACCAGGTTGCGGGCGAGAAGCCGAGCAGGTACGCGATCTTGCTGCCCCAGAGCGCAAAGGCCGAGGTGATACCCCACGGCCAACCGTAAACCAGCAGCACGGCAACATTGACCGTGGCGAGTGCGAGTGCGCCGGCGACCAGTGACCACGGGCCGATCAGCCAGCGCGTCTCCGGTTGCGCGATGCTCGGAAGGTTGCCGTGCCGCTGCTTCTCGGCATACGCGACAAGGAAAAAGATCATCGCGAGGAATGCGAGCATCGCGATCAGCGCGGGCAACGCCCCCCATTTCTCGACGATCGAATAGGCCGGCAAGCTCGGCCAGGCGAGCCATATGCCGGATGTCGCTGTCGCGAGGGTCGAGCCGGAGATGAAGAAGGCGAGCGTTACCAGCATACGCACCGAGCCGCCACCGATCGTGAACAGCGTTCCTGAGCCGCAGCCGCCACCGAGCTGCATCCCAAGTCCGAACAGGAACGCGCCGGTGACGAGTGCCCAGCCGATGGGAAACACGAAGCCGCCGACAGGGCGGCCGAACGCTTCGCCGGCCGCCAGCAGCGGAAAGAATAGGAGGCTCGTCACCCCGATCAGGATGATTTGCGCGCGCAAACCCGCGCTGCGGCGTTCGATAATAAAGCGCCGCCAGGCGGCCGTGAAACCAAAGCTCGCATGATAGAGCGCGAGGCCGGCGAAAAGGCCGATCGCCGCCAGCACGGCAAGCGATGGCGAGGAGCGTCCCGCGAGGATGGCCAGAATGGCGAAGGCAGCCAGTGGAACCAACGCGATGGGCGATAAGGAGGCCATGAACGATCCGCGAGCGTGAGAAGCAGTGATCGGTTCCAGATAACAAATGCCTTGTTCTTTTCAAGGAACGCCTCGCGCCCGCCCCATGGCCATCACGAAGCCTTGAATGTCGCGCGAGCGTTTGTGTGGTTCGCTCCAAAGCAAAAGCGCGCATGGTCGATCTATCGAAACGAGGTTGCTGGAGGCGCATCCCATGAACGACATCGACATGCTGGCGACCGGAATTCCCGCAATCGAGGCTCGACTGACGGAAGCCTTTCTCGCCCATGCGAGGGAGACGCCGCTGCTGCTCCAGCAGTGGCTCGAAGCCGCGCCGGACAGTCCGCGGGCCCATGCGACGAAGGCGTTGATGCTCGCCCTGCTTGCCCGGAAGGAACTGGTACCGGTGGCGCAGGAAGTCTCGGCGACGGCGATCTCTCTTGCGGTGGCGGGTGGTGCCGAGATGGCCTATGCCGAAGCGGCGTCCATGGCGGCGCATGGTGCCTGGTGGGCAGCGACGGACAAGCTCGAACAGGTCATCGCCACCGAACCGGATAACACACTCGCAGCGAAGATGAGCCATGCGCTGCGCTTCATGCTTGGCGATCGGGCCGGAATGCTGCGTTCGATCGAGCGCGTTCTCGACCGCCTGTCGGCCATGCATGCTCATCGCGGGTTCATGCTGGGATGCCATGCCTTCTCGCTGGAGGAGAGTGGCGAATACGGGCGTGCCGAAGCCGTCGGCATCGAAGCCGTCGAACGCGAAGGGCGCGACGCCTGGGGGCTTCACGCTGTCAGCCATGTCCATGAGATGATGGGACGGACGGCGGACGGCATTCGCTGGATCGAGGCGCGGGAGGCCCGTATCGGCCATTGCAACAATTTCGGCGGGCACCTGTTCTGGCATCTCGCGCTCTTCAAGCTGGAGGCCGGCGCCATCGGCGATGTATTCGACCTTTACGACCGCAGGATCCGCCACGAACCGACCGACGATTTCCGCGATATCGCCAATGGCGCTTCGTTGCTGATGCGGCTCGAACTCGACGGCCACGATGTCGGCAACCGTTGGGAAGAACTCGCCGACAAGGCAGAGGCGCGCATCGACGATCGCAGCCTCGTCTTCGCCGATCTCCATTATATTCTGGCGTTGCTCGGCGCAGGGCGTCGGAAGCCGGCGGCCATGCTGGCGCGTTCGCTCGCGCTCGAGCCGGCGCGCAACGCGGTGCAGAACCTGCCCGCCGATCGGGCCGGGCGATCCTGCGCCGAAGGGCTCGTCGCTTATGCCAGCGGGCAGACCGGACGTGCCCTCGAACTTCTGCTGGAAGGTCGCAACCAGCGCCTTCTCGTTGGCGGCAGCAATGCCCAACGTGACATTTTCGAGCAGATCACCATCGAGGCGGCGTTACGCAGCGGCAACGACGAAGTCGCCCGGCGCCTTCTTACCGAGCGCCTGCAGGGACGCAACGGCCACAACCGCTTCGCCGGGGAACGCCTCCAGAAGCTGATGTCGTCGAAGGTGCGTGCCAACGGCCCGCTCGGGCTTGTTGCCTCGCTCGCCTTCTCGCGTCCGGCGCATTGACAGGAGGCTATCGGGTCAGACCTTTCGGATGGTGAAGACCAGCCGATCCGTCTGCTTTTCGCTGGCGACGAGATCGTCGCCGGTCTCCCGGATCAGGTTGGGGATGTCGATGGCGGCCATCGGATCGTTGCAATGGACGATCAGCAGGGTGCCGACCGCGCGCGACTTCAGTGCCTTGCGTGTCTTGAGCGCCGGCAGGGGGCATTTCAGGCCCATGAGATCAAGCATCGTGCCGTTCATCGATCACTTCCGCGCGGTGTGCCCGCTTCGAGGGACGCCGATTTCCTGTCGGGCTGAACCCGGACTTTTCTTGTTCGCCTGTCCCGCCATATGCTGTGCATGGGGCTGTTGTCGAGACCGAACATGAAATCGTCTGTCCTCTCCGCCTGCGTGATCGCCGGCATGGCGGGAATCGCCTTCGCTGCCGATCTTCGCGGGCATGGCGGCCCGGTTCGGGCCATTGTTGTCCAGCCGGGCGAAATTGTGACGGCGGGGTTCGACACGACGATCATCCGGTGGGATCCCGCGCGTGGGACGGCCAAGCGGGTGCTCAGGTTTCATGACGGGGCGGTTAACGCACTGGTGCCGCTTGCCGATGGGGGGCTCGCGAGCGCGGGAGAGGATCGCCGGATCGCGATTTGGGCGCCGGACGGAACGTCACCGGTGCGTGTGCTGGAAGGCCATCAGGGTCCGATCGCCGGTCTTTCCGCAGGCGGGAAAGGCCGATCTCTCGCCTCCGCAAGTTGGGACGGCTCGGTGCGGCTCTGGAATCTGGGCGATGGCACGTCCCGCGTTCTTGGCGAACACCGCGGGCCGGTCAATGCCGTTCTTCATCACGGCGAGCATGTTCTGACGGCAGGGCACGAAGGCAAGCTCCGCAGCTACCCGCCCGAAGGGCCGCCTACCGTACGCGAGCTGGGGCTGCCGATCAACGCGCTGGCGCCTGCCGGCGCGGAAATCGTCGCGGCCGGCGCCGACGGCAAGCTCCGTTTCTTCGATGCCGGTCTCAACGAGACCGGAGAAATCGCGATCTCGGAAGTTCCGCTCGTGGCGCTCGCCGCAAGCGCGGATGGGCGCCATATCGCCGCAGCCGGGTTTCGCGGTGCGTTGGTGATCGTCGAGCGTAAAGACCGTTCCATCGTTCGGCGAATGTCCGGTCCCGCTTTTCCGCTCTGGTCGCTCGCATTCTCGGCGGATGGCACGGAGATTCTGACCGGCGGCGCTGATCGCCTCGTGCGGCGCTGGTCCGTCGCAACGGGCGAGCCGGTCTCGCCCATCGTTACCGAGGTCACGGAAGTGCGGCTCAAGGCGTTCGAGGGCCATCGCGGTGCGCAGGTCTTTCGCGCCTGTGTTGCCTGCCACACGTTGAGCCCCGATGATGGAAATCGCGCCGGGCCGACGCTTCACGGAATCATGGGCCGGAAAATCGCGACCGCCAGCGGATATGCCTTCTCACCTGCGCTAACGAAGATGGACATCATCTGGTCGAGGGAGACGGTGGCGAAACTCTTCGAGATCGGGCCGACGGCCTACACGCCCGGAACCAAGATGCCCGAGCAGATAATCGGAAATGCCGAGGATCGCGCGGCACTGGTCGATTTTCTCGAAAGGGCGACGCGCTGATTTAACTGTCCTTGTCTTCCTCGCGCTCCCGGAAATAGTCCTCCGAGGTACGTACCAGCGGGCGCGGCGGCCCGCCGTGCGGATCGAAGCCGCCAAGCGTTGCGGCTTCGATACGGCAGGTGTCGCAATAACCGATGACCTTCAGGCGATCGGCATTGGCGCCGGAGAACATCCAGTGTTGGCCCGCAAGCTTGGTCTTTATGCGTTCGATGGTGGATTTTGTGCCGAAGAGCGTGCCGCAATTGTCGCAGGCGTAGGGCTCCTCCTGCTTCAGGGTCACGGGCGCGGCGTTGATGACCGAGAAATCGAGCTGCGGCGTCAGGCTGATGACCTTCTCTGGGCAGGTGGACTGGCAAAGCCCGCATTGCACGCAAAGATCCTCCTGAAAGCGTAGCTCGGGGCTGTCCGGGTTGGCGGAGAGCGCGGAGACGGGGCAGGCCGAGACGCAGGCAAGGCAGAGCGTGCAGCCCTCCGCCTTGACTTCAACCTTTCCGAACGGCGCACCCTTCGGCAGCTGGATGCGCCCGGGCTTTGTTGGCGAAACCGCGTGCCATTCGCGTAAGGCCAGCATCATCACTTGCCGCTTTCCGCCCGCAGGCTGGAAACTGGCGACCGCTGCCTTTTCCAGCCCGGCCGGCATCGCGCGCAGACCCGCGAGTAATGCATCGGGATCGCCCGTCGCGATACGGGTCAACGTCTCGCGTGGGTGGCCAAGCGCGGGCAAAAGGCTGTCGGCCAAGGCTTCCAGTCGGTCGAGCGGGAGGAGATCGTGCGCCGGCCTGTCGGAGACGAGGAAGGCGATGCCCACCGCGCCATAGGCGAAGCTCGCGGCAACTTGCTCGATGCCGACCTGCGTCACTTCGTTGACCGCGACCGGCAGCACCCGCGCCGGCAAGCCATCCCCGAAGCGCGCCAGTGCCTCGATGATCGGCCCGCCATGATCGGCATCGTGGAAGAGGACGATGCCATCCCGACCGCCGGCCTTCGCATAGGTCAGTAGCAGCGTGCGGAGCTTGCGCATCAGGTGGTCCGGTGCGGGAAGCGCATAGGAAGCCGCGCCTGTCGGGCAGACCGAACCGCAGCCGCCACAGCCGGCGCAGATCTGCGGATCGATACTCACGGCATCGCCTGCCGGTGTAATCGCGCCCGTCGGGCAGACATCGAGGCAACGGGTGCAGCCGGCGATGCCGGAGCGGGAATGCGCGCAGAGCTCGGGCTTGAAATCGATGTATTTCGGCTTGTCGAAGGTGCCAACGAGATCGCGCGCCTTTGTGATGATCCGCTCGACAGCGAGGGGATCACGGGGATCGGCGCGGAGATACCCATCCCGCAGCGTGTCGGCTGCAAACAGCGGTCTGCCGCCCGTCAGATCGAGGATAAGGTCGCAGCGTGAGGCTGCGCCGTTCCGAGGTTCGCCGAACGCATAAGCCGCGCGGGATGAAGGCGTCGCTAGCGCGAAATCGTCCACCGTCAGCTCAAAAGCGCCGAGGTAGCCCTTCGCGGTCCGGATCGTGCCCCGAGCGACCGGGAAAACGCGCTTGGAAGCTGGCGCGACATTGTCCGGCTTGTGCAGCATCACCGTGACGTCGAGTGCGTCCGCGAGTCGCGCACCGACCTCGATCGCGGTTTCGCCCGAGCCATAGACAAGGGCGACGCCGTTGCTTTCGAGCGTGACGAAGGGCAGGGCGGGCGGCGTCATCCGGCCCATTGCAAGGAGGGCCGCCATCTTCGGTTGCGCATTCTCGCCTTCCGACGACCAGCCGGCAGAATCACGGATATCGAGGAACTGGCTCGTGCCGGCGAAGGAAAATTCTTCGAGGATATCGCGGAAGCGGCTCTCCTCCTGCCGGCAGGCAACCGTGATGTTCGACGCGGCGACGGTCGCTTTTTCGAGCTTGCCGCTTTCTGCACCGCAGAGCTGCGTGCAGCCGATCACTTTAATGCCGTCGCCCAGAACCGCACCGAGACGCGTGGTATCGGGGTGGAAGGTCTTCTCGCATGAGCAGATGAAAACGGTGTCGCAGCCTGTTCGGTCGTTGTTCCTGGACATGGAAACGTCCAATCTCCCTCGCATGGATACGGAGGCGAATTCGCGCGGAGTACGCCCTGCACCCTTGTCTTTTTTGAACCTTTACAAATAACGTTGTGGTGCGGGAAGCAAGGGGCTTCGCTGCCCAACCGTCCCGGCCGGTCCGAACAAGAAGAAGATGTCTCTATGACCGCTCACGTTTCCGGTTATCGAATTCCGCCCGATGAGACGCGGTTTCCCCCGCTCATCGAACCGGTCCGTCTGCGTGAACGGCAGGATGCGTTCAAGGAAGCAGTGCGGGCTGCCAGAGATTCAGGTGACATGCGTGCCGGTGCCGGCACGTTTTTCTATGTCGGCCGGTTCGAACTCATCGAATTCGCGATCGTGCTCGAACCGCAGGAACCGTTGAAATATGCACGGAAAATCTTCCTTGCCGGTATGAACGCGCTTGCGGATGCGCTCGCGGTGCTTTCGCCACCGGAAAAGGACATCAATTTCCGTTTTCCTGGTTCGCTCTATTTCGACGGCGCCCTTGTGGGCGGAGGACGGCTCGCGGCGCCCGAAGGCTGCGGCGACAATGAAGCTCCCGAATGGCTGGTGTTCGGTGCGATGATCCGCGCCGGGGGGATGCGCGACATGGGCGCCGGCATGAGTCCCGAGATCACAACGCTCGACGACGAGGGGTTCGAAGCCTGGGAGCCGGCCGGCTTTTCGGCAAGCTTTGCCCGACACTTCCTCGTCGAGGTTGATTCCTGGCACGAGCGCGGCGTCTCGACCATCGCGCCGCGCTATCTTTCGCGACTGGAGAAGGCGAAGGGGCAGGGGCGGCGCGGCATCGACGAGAACGGCGATCTTCTGATCCATGAAGTGGAAGGAAGGCCGGCCCGACGCGTCTCCTTTGTCGAGACTCTGGCCAAGGCGGAATGGTTCGATCCGCTCCTCAACGAGCCGCGGGCGTGAGATGGCGCTGAAACTGCTTCGCACCATCCGGCTCGATCCATCGGATGCCTTCGTGTTCGCCCGTGCGGCGGAACCCGGCGAATGGGCCGTGCCCGGCACGTTCCTGTTCTGGGAGCGGCCGGTCGAGACCCTCATTGGCAATGAGCGAACGGCGTTTCGCTCCGGCCTCCTCGGGGCCACGAGTTTCGGCTGGTCCACGCTCGCAACCATCGTGGAAGCGAGCGAAGCCGAGCGCGATGCTCTCATCGACTTGCTGGCTGAACGGCTCGTTTCGCATTGCGGCGCGCCGTCGCTCGGTGTCGCGCTTGAGGCCGCGCGGGCGGAGGTCGCCTATGCGCAGGAGCTGGCGGAACCGCCTGCCGGAACGTTGGTTGCGATCCATCGCACGCTGGAAAAGGGGGACATCGTCGAACGCTTCCGCACCTTACTTCCGGGCACGGACGACAGGCATTCGCGAGCGTTCAGCTTCGTCGAGGAAACGGAAGCAACGCCGGTCGAGCGGGTCGATCTCGCTGCGCTGGCGGCAGGCAAGGCAGGACCATGACAGGCGTGGATTTCTGGGTTTCGAGCGCGCATCATCTCGTCGATCGCGACGAGAATGGCGGCCTTGTCGTGACGGATGCGTTCCTGCAAGTCTATCTCGCGCGTCCCGAGCTGATGCCGCCGGACGAAGCCTGCCCGGTCGAGCGGGGGTTGCACGCGCAATTGCTGGCCTCGCCGCGCGCCTCGATTTCAGAAGCGGAGATCGCCTTGATGGCGGATGCCGACGCGCAGGAGAATCTCCGGTTCTTCCTGGCATTCCGTGATTCTCTTCTCGCGCAGCCGACGCTGGAGGCTACTTATCTCGCACTGCTGAAGAAGGGCATGGGGCGGGTGCCGCCTCTCTTCATCCAGCACCTGACGCATCTTCTCGCTCGCAATGCCTTCGATGCAATCGAGGATGCTTACGTCCTGCGCGCGGCGGAATGTTTCTGGCGGGCGCAGAAAGTCTCCGTTCACGAAGGGGCGTTGCTGCTTGCCGACCAGGAGGTGATCGAGGTTCACGAGCACAATCGCGAGCATTCGCCGCTGCTCAATATGCTCGGCGGACCGGCGGTTTCCGAACTCGTCGTGCTGACGGATGAGAATGCGACGGGCTACAAGGCGCGGTCGGATGCTCATGATCTCGTCTTCAATCTCTCCGATTCGGCACATGGCCGTGCCGCGCTTGGCGAAGCGATGCAGGTCTGGACAAGGCATTTCCTCGGCTTCTCGCCGGAATACCGGGCGGTCGAGCGGTTTTCGGATGAACGCTTCGGCTGGTTCCTGTCGCTCGACGCGGAAGCGACGGCGATCGGCAACCGCGTGTGGAAGGGCGAGGATATCGACGAGGCGGCGCGCGACCGGGTGCTCGCGCTTTTTGTCTTCACGGTGCCGGATCATCCGCGTATCGTTGCCGAAAAACGGGGCGCCCGTGCTTTCGCACTCATGGTGGCGGACCGCGATCGGCTCGTCCGTGTGAAGCCGCAGAACCTCATCGCCGGTCTGCCGCTCGCGGCGGACGGCTGAGAGATTCGCAAGAGAAGGAAGCCATGCCCGAGGAAGTGATGTCGGTCGGCGTGTTCGTCGACAAACGCAAGGCGGTCAGCCCCTGGATCGACCACACCTGGGCGGCGGCGGCCGTGGTGATCGGCATGCCCCAGGCGCCACGCATGACGCTGATCGAGAAACATCCTGATTTCGAGCGTTATTACGCAGGTTCCGCTGCTCTGCTGCTCGCCTCGGGAGAGACAGGGAACTATCGCGACAATCTGATGAGCGGAGCGCCGAAGCTTTGGGTGATCCTGCGCGAAGACCCGGAAGACGGCGAGCTCAGCCTCCTTACAGTGACGGCAGATCCTTCGGAGGGAGAATCCTATGCCGAAACCGAATGCAACATCGTCGAGACCGTGCCGATGATCCCGGAAATCGCTGGGCTGGTGGCGGATTTCGTTGACCGGTTCCATGTCGAGCGTGAATTCTACAAGCGAAAACGCGACAAGGTCGATTTCAGCCAGGGCGGACGCCGCCCGCCGCGCGATTGAGCGGAGGGCCCCGGTGAGCGAGCGCGAGAACTTCCTGTCCCGTTGGTCGAAGCGCAAGCAGGCCGTCGCCGAGGCCGAAAAAAATGCGCCCGCAGACAATGAAACTGTCTTGGAGACGACGGTCGCGGAGGAGGAGCCATTCGATCCCGCCAGCCTCCCGTCGCTTGAGAGCCTGACGGCTGAAGCTGATTTCACGCCCTTCCTGCGCAAGAATGTGCCGCCAGCGTTGCGCAACGCGGCGCTCCGGCGAATGTGGTCGCTCGACCCCTATCTTCAGGGGCCGGATGTGCTCGCGGACTACGCCTGGGATTTCAACAGTCCCGAGGTGGTAACCGGATTCGGAGAACTGGCGCCGGGTACGGATACACAGGCGATGCTGCGATGGATCACCGGCGAGGAAGCGACGCCGAAGCCGGTGCCGGACAACACCGCCGAAGAGGCGGTCGCGAGCGTTGGTGACGAGCCGGCGAATGTGGCTCTGCCGCCCGATTCGGCGGTTGAAGAGAGCGGCGAAGCCGATGGTGCGGCGCAGCATCAAAAGACTGAAACTACAGAACAATTCGCGAATCCAGTGCGAAACAGGCGGCATGGGGGTGCGCTGCCGAACTGAATTACGAATTCACTTGCCAGCCCATAGTTGCGTCCTATACCTTTTAATTATTCCAGTTCAGAAGACGGGTGAAAGCCCGCATGGGTTCATCAGGGATGCGAGACGCAGGGCTTCAGGAAGCGATCCGGGCTGCGGGCGGTATTTCCGCCCTTGCACGTATGCTTGGCCTTGCGCAGCCTTCGATTTCCATTTGGTCCCGGGTGCCGGCGGAGCGTGTTCTCGCCGTCGAGACGGCGACTTCGGTTCCCCGCAGCGTACTGCGGCCGGACCTTTATCCCGGCGAGGACGATGTCGCCCTCGACCCGATCGACGCGACGCGCGCCAATCTCTACCTCTTGCTCTCGCGACTGATCCTTGCTGTGCCGAACGACAGGCTGCTGATCGATCTGCGGCAGATCGGCGGGGACGATAGCGCGCTCGGGCAGGCTCTGCGCGATGTCGCCCGCGAGGCGGATGTCCTCCGGGTCGATGCCATTGTCCGCGAGCATTTTGAATTGTTCGTCGGGGTTGGGCGAGGCGAGTTCCTACCCTACGCGTCCTACTACATGACCGGTTTTCTTTATGAGCGGCCGCTGGTCCGCGCGCGGCAGGATATGCGCCGCCTCGGCATTGAGCGCGGCGAGGGCATGAGCGAGCCGGAGGATCACGCAGGCTTCCTCATGGAAGCAATGGCCGGGATCATTCTTGGGCGTTTTCCGGCCGAGGCGCGGGAAGAGAAACGGTTCTTCGCCCGCCACCTCGAGCCGTGGATCGAACGCTTCTTCGCGGATGTTGCGAAGTCGGAGAAGGCGGTTTTCTACCGGTCTGTTGCCCGTCTTGGGCAGGAATTCATGCGGATCGAGCGCGAGGCTTTCGCGCTCGAGGCCGATATCGACGCGGATGCCGGATCGGCGGCATCGGAAACAATGCAGGGAGCAGAGGCATGAGCACCAAGAAGGAACAGGCGGTTGAGGCCGTCGATCGTTCGCGCCGCGGATTTCTGAGGGCCGGTCTTGTCGGCGCGTCGGCGGCGGCCGGTGCGAGCGCGGTTGTCGCGCCTGCGGCGGCTTCGGAGACTGAGGCCGAGCAGAAGAAGGCTCGGTACAAAGAGACCGACCACGTCAAGAAATATTACGCGACCAACCGTTACTGATCTGAGGGAAACGCCATGCTGATCAAGCGTAGGGACGTTCACGGGGCACGCGACGCGCAGGGCGCACGCGGGTCAGTTCTCGCCGCGCTCGCGGCCACCGGTGCGGAGCGGCTCGACCGCCGCGCCTTCCTGCGGCGCTCGGGGCTGGTGGCCGGCGGCCTCGCCGCGGTCGGCTCGCTCGGGTTTACGGCGGTGCGCGAGGCGAAGGCGAACATGCCGAAGCCCGGCAAGCCGGTCGAGGTAAAGAAGAACATCTGTACCCACTGCTCCGTGGGCTGCACGGTGACCGCCGAGGTTCAGGAAGGCGTCTGGGTCGGCCAGGAGCCGTCCTGGGACAGCCCGATCAACCGGGGCACGCATTGCGCCAAGGGCGCTTCGGTGCGTGAGCTCGTCAAAGGCGAGCGTCGTCTCAAATATCCGATGAAGCTGGTCAACGGCGAGTGGCAGCGCATCTCGTGGGATGTCGCTTTCGACGAAATCTCCAAGAAGATGCTGGAGATCCGCGAGAAGTCCGGGCCGGAGTCGGTCTGGTTCCTCGGTTCGGCGAAGTTCTCCAACGAAGGTGCCTATCTCTTCCGCAAGTTTGCGGCCTACTGGGGCACCAACAACGTCGACCATCAGGCCCGCATCTGCCACTCGACCACGGTGGCGGGTGTCGCCAACACCTGGGGTTATGGCGCGCAGACGAACTCCTACAACGACATCCGCAACGCCAAGACCGTGATCTTCATGGGTTCGAACGCGGCGGAAGCGCACCCTGTCTCGCTTCAGCACATCCTGACGGGCAAGGAAACCAACCGCGCCAACGTGATCGTGATCGATCCGCGCATGACCCGCACGGCCGCACACGCGACAGAGTATGTCCGTTTCCGCTCCGGCACGGACATTCCGGTGATCTGGGGCATGCTGCACCACATCTTCAAGAACGGCTGGGAAGACAAGCAGTATATCGCCCAGCGCGTCTACGGCATGGACGACGTCCGCAAGGAAGTCGAGAAGTGGACGCCGGAGCTGGTCGAGAAGGTGACCGGCATCCCCGGCGCACAGCTCGAGAAGGTCGCCAAGCAGTTCGCGACCGAGAAGCCCTCGACCTTCATCTGGTGCATGGGCGCGACGCAGCACACCATCGGCACCGCCAACGTCCGCGCCTTCTGCATCCTGCTGCTCGCCACGGGCAATGTCGGCGGCACGGGCGTCGGCGCCAACATCTTCCGCGGCCACTGCAACGTGCAGGGCGCGACCGACCTCGGCGTCGATATCGGCACGCTGCCGCTTTATTACGGCCTCGATGACGGTGCCTGGAAGCATTGGAGTCGTGTCTGGGAAACCGATTTCGAGTGGTTCAAGTCTCGCTTCGACACCATGAAGGGGCCGGACGGCAAGGAAACCTCGATGATGGGCGTGGCGGGCATCCCGTCGACGCGCTGGTTCGATGCGGCGACCCTGCCGAAGGACCAGGTGCAGCAGCGCGACAACATCAAGAGCATCTTCGTGATGGGCCACGGCGGCAACACCGTGCCGCGCATGCCCGACATGGTGAAGGGTCTCGAAGCGCTGGAACTCGTCGTGGTTGCGGACCCGCATCCGACAACCTTCGCGCATATCTCGGGGCGCAAGAACGGCACCTACCTCCTGCCGATCTGCACCCAGTTCGAGTGCGCGGGCTCGCGTACGGCCTCCAACCGCTCGATCCAGTGGGGCGAGAAGGTCGTCGATCCGATCTTCGAGAGCGCCAACGACTACTGGGTGATGCATAAGTTCGCCGAGAAGCTCGGCTTCGCCGACAAGATGTTCAAGAACATCAAAATGGTGAAGGGTAAATACGGCGATGAGCCTGAACCCGAATCCGTGCTGCGCGAGATCAATCGTGGCGGCTGGTCCACCGGCTATTGCGGCCAGTCTCCGGAGCGTCTCAAGGCGCATATGGCGAATCAGGGCAAGTTCGATCTCGTCAGCTTGCGCGCGCCGAAGGATGCGCCGGCTGATATCGCGGGCGACTATTACGGCCTGCCGTGGCCATGCTGGGGCACGCCGGAATATCGGCATCCCGGCACACATCAGCTCTACAACACCAATCTTCACGTCAAGGATGGCGGCGGTACCTTCCGCGCCCGCTTCGGCCTCGAACGCGAAGAGAAGCTGCCGGATGGCTCCACCCGCAAGGTCACGCTTCTGTCTGAGGGTTCCTACTCCGTCGGCTCGGAAATCAAGGACGGATACCCGCAGTTTACCTACGGCGTGCTGAAGAAACTGGGCTGGGACAAGGACCTGACCGAGGGCGAGCGGGCCACGATCGAGAAAATCGGCGGCAATACGGCGGACGGCGTTTCCTGGGCGACCGACCTTTCGGGCGGCATCCAGCGCGTCGCGCTCGAGCATGGATGCATCCCCTACGGTAACGGCAAGGCCCGTGCGAATGCCTGGAACCTGCCGGATCCGATCCCCGTTCATCGCGAACCGATCTATTCGCCGCGCACGGATCTCGTAGCGCAATACCCGACCCGGCCGGACTTCAAGCACTTCCGCCTGCCGAACATCGGCTTCACGGTGCAGAAGGCCGCGCTCGACAAGGGGATCGCCAAGGAATTCCCGATCATCCTCTCTTCTGGCCGTCTCGTGGAATACGAGGGTGGTGGCGAAGAAACCCGCTCCAACCCGTGGCTTGCGGAGTTGCAGCAGGACATGTTCGTCGAGATCAATCCGGCCGATGCGGCGGATCGCGGCATCAAGGACGGTGGCTGGGTCTGGGTATTCGGGCCGGAAAACAGCTCGAAGGCCAAGATGAAGGCGCTGGTGACCGAGCGTGTCGGCAAGGGCGTTGCCTGGATGCCGTTCCATTTTGGCGGCTGGTTCCAGGGCGAAGACCAACGCTCGAAATATCCGAAGGGCGCCGACCCGATCGTTTTGGGCGAAAGCGTCAACACGGTGACGACCTATGGCTATGATCCGGTGACGGGCATGCACGAAGGTAAGGTCACGCTCTGCCAGATCCGTGCAGCATAAGGAGGAGTTGAAAAATGGCTCGTTTGAAATTCCTTTGCGATGCGGATCGCTGCATCGAATGCAATGCCTGCGTCACGGCCTGCAAGAACGAACACGAGGTGCCGTGGGGCATCAACCGCCGACGCGTCGTCACCCTCAATGACGGCAAGCCCGGCGAGCGTTCGGTCTCGATGGCCTGTATGCATTGCACGGATGCACCCTGCGCCTCCGTCTGCCCGGTGAGTTGCTTCTACACCACGGCAGATGCCGTGGTGCTGCACAACAAGGACCTGTGCATCGGCTGCGGCTACTGCTTCTACGCCTGCCCGTTCGGCGCGCCGCAGTATCCCAAGACCTCGAACTTCGGTTCACGCGGGAAGATGGACAAGTGCACCTATTGCGCCGGCGGCCCGGAAGCCGACGGAAGCCAGGCCGAACTCGACAAGTATGGCCGTAATCGCCTCGCCGAAGGTAAGCTCCCGCTTTGTGCCGAGATGTGCTCGACCAAGGCGTTGCTCGCCGGCGACAGCGATATCATCGCCCAGATCTACAAGGAGCGTGTTGCCAAGCGTGGCTACGGCTCGGGTGCCTGGGGCTGGCAGGTTGCCTACAAGGAGACGATCGCCATCTGAGGCGTGTTCCGCGCTTTCGAATAACCGGCGGGCGGGAGCGCCCGCTCACAAGAAATTTGCAGGAAAGAAAAGGGAGGCCGACTTGACTTCGATGCTCTCCAAGTGGCTCCGGACCGGGCTTTTCGCCCTCGTCTTCGGCTTGTTCTCACTATCCTCGCCGGTTTTCGCGCAGGGCAGCGTCAATCCCACCGCACAATCGGTGAAGGAGACGCAACTCTTCCAGGCGCTGAAGCCGGGCGAGGCGCTCTCCGGTCGCGTCTCGATTCCCAACAAGGCTGCGGGCAACCTCATCCAGCCGGGTCGCGACTGGCGCGCCTTCAACCAGGAAACACTGCCGAAAATCGGTGCCTTCGCCATTCTCGGCGTGATCGCGCTGCTGGCGGTATTTTACCTCATGCGCGGCAAGATCCGGATCGATGCCGGCCCCTCGACGATGAAGATCCTGCGCTTCGGCGCGATCGATCGCTTCGTGCACTGGCTGACGGCCCTGAGCTTCCTCTCGCTGGCGATCACCGGGATCAACGTCACGTTCGGCAAGAAGATCCTTGCACCGGTTCTCGGGGCGGAAGGATTCGCGGCCTGGTCATCCTTCGCGAAACTGATCCACAATTATGTCGGCTTTGCCTTCATGGTCGGCGTCGCGCTTACCTTCATCATCTGGGTGAAGGACAACATGCCGAGCGCGGTCGATGCGAAGTGGTTTGCGGCCGCCGGTGGCCTCCTCTCGAAGGGCAGCCACCCGCCGGCACGCCGGTTCAACGGTGGCCAGAAGATCGTGTTCTGGAGCGTTGTCATCGGCGGTGTGCTGATGTCGATCTCCGGTTGGCATCTCCTGTTCCCGACGGCTGAAGGGATTGCGGAAGTCCAGTTTCACGCGACCCTGCACGGCACCGTCGCCTTCCTGATGACGGCGCTCATCATAGGCCATATCTATATCGGCTCGATCGGTATGGAAGGTGCGTTCGACGCGATGGGTTCGGGCGAGGTCGATCTCAACTGGGCCAAGGAGCATCATTCGCTCTGGGTCAAGGAAGAGCAAGAGCGCAAGTCTGGCTCCCGTATCTCCGGCGCGGCCCAGCCTGCCGAGTGACATTTCCGGCAAACGATGCCAGAAAGGGCGCCTCAGGGCGCCCTTTTCGCGTCCGAGAGCAGGCCACGAACTGGTAAGAAAGTGACTTGGAACGATTTATGACCCGCATGATCGGCATCGTCGGCTGGAGCGGTGCCGGCAAGACCACGCTGCTCGCAAAGCTCATTCCGGAACTGGTTCGCCGCGGAAACCGCGTCTCCACGCTCAAGCACGCCCATCACAGCTTCGATGTAGATCATCCCGGCAAGGACAGTCACACCCATCGGCTCGCTGGTGCCGGAGAGGTGCTCATCAGCTCCCGCAACCGCTTCGCGCTGATCCACGAATTGCGCGAGGAGGAAGAGTGGTCTCTTCCGCGTCTACTAGCCCGGCTGGCGCCGACCGATCTTGTGCTGGTCGAGGGTTTCAAACGACAGACGCACCCCAAGATCGAGGTGTTCCGCGCGGCGAATGGCAAGCTACCGCTGCATCCGGACGATCCTATGGTTCTGGCGATTGCTAGCGATGCACCGTTTCCGGGTGTGACGTTGCCGCAGGCCGGGCTCGACGATATCGGAACGATTGCTGATTTCGTCGAACGGTTCGCCCAGCCGATTGCCTCCATCTTCCCGCCGGCCTAGGCAAGAACGGGGAGATTCCCATGGCCCAGTTGAGCAGCGATAGTTTTGCATTCGGTGGCAAGCTCCGGCGTCTCGATGACGCGCTCGATGATTTGGTGCAGCGCCTGGGGGCGGTTAGCGCGATGGAGACCATTCCTGTCTCGCGCGCCCTGGGCCGCGTGAGTGCTGCGGCCCAGGTCGCGCGTCTTCCTGTTCCCAGTTTCGATAATTCCGCCGTGGACGGCTATGCAGTCCGTCATGCCGATCTCCTGCCGGACGCTTCCACCCGCCTGCCGGTGGCCGAGCGTGTTGCGGCAGGCCGGCTCGAAGTCCCTGCGATCAGGCCCGGCTCCGCCATCCGCATCTTTACCGGCGCGCCGATGCCGGCAGGCGCCGATACCGTGTTCATGCAGGAGGATGTCGCGCTTGAAGGGAGCGATGTTGTGCTGCCGGCCGGCCTGTCGTTGGGTGCGAACCGACGCTTCGCCGGCGAGGATTTCGGGGCCGGCGAGGAGTGGCTTCCCGCCGGAACGCGCCTGCGGCCGCATCATCTCGCAGCTTGTGCGGCGACTGGGATCGCCGAGCTACTTGTCCGACGTCCGCTGCGGGTTGCGGTTTTTTCGACCGGCAACGAACTGGCTGAACCATTGCAGGGCAACGCGACGCCGGCGCTTGCGCATGGCGCCCAGTTTGACGCCAACAGGCCGATGCTGCTGGCTCTTCTCGCAGGTCGGGGTATGGAGCCGGTCGATCTCGGCATCCTGCCGGACAACCGGGAGGCGATCGCGCGCGCGCTCGATGGTGCGGCAGCCGACTGCGATGCGATCCTCACCAGCGGCGGCGTTTCGACGGGAGAGGAAGACCATGTGAAGGCTGCGGTGGAAGCGGTCGGCTCTCTCGATTTCTGGCGTCTTGCGATCAAGCCGGGCCGCCCGATCGCGATGGGCACCATCCGTGGGCGGAGCTTCCTCGGAATGCCCGGTAACCCGGCGGCGGTTTTCGTGACTTTCGCACGGTTTGTCGGGCCGGTTCTCGATATGTTGCAGGGCGCGCAACCCTGTCGTCCGCGCCCGATGCAGGTCATGGCGGGATTCGATTACCGGAAAAAGGCCGACCGACGCGAATATGTGCGTGTCAGCCTGACGAACGGGGAGGGCGTGCTCCTCGCGCGGCGTTTCCCGAGGGATGGTGCGGCTCTGATTTCATCGCTTACACAGAGCAGCGGTCTTGTCGAACTCGAGGAGGCACGCCTGACGGTCGAGCCCGGCGAGCGGGTCAATTACTTCCCGTTCGAGACCTTGATGGTCTAAAAGGGAAAAAGCGTGCCAGCTCAGTGAGCGGTGCCGACGCGCGCGCCCTGCGTGGCATAAGCCTCGGTGGCGGATTTCTGGTAGCCCGAGTTGAGCAGGACCGACGCACCGATCGCGATCACGACCATCGAGGCCAAAGCAAGGACGAACGACTTCATATCAATACTCCCCGGAGCCAGCGGTTCGACTGCCGCTGATTGAGGCGGAACTCTAGTTGGATGTTTCCTCATCGACAAGGGGGGCGAGGCGCACCGCTTCGGCCAACTCGTCGGGCGTGTTAACATTGAAAAAGGGGTCGCAGACCGCGATCGGCCATTCGGCCGAGGCGCAGCCGAATCGACCGGTGAACCGGTCGATTTTCCGTTCGCCGCCGTGGAGCGCCTGCCGCAGATCCTCGCGCATCGCCAAAGGCCAGACGCCGATAACCGGATGCGTCCAACCGCCCGAAGCCGCACAGGCGAACGGCGTGCCTGCCGCCGCGCGGGCGCCGAGCAGGCGTCCGACGAGGTCGCGCGGGATAAAGGGGCAGTCGCCGGGTACGGAGAGGAGAAACTCGGCCTTCGTGTTTTCCGCAGCCCAATCGAGGCCTGCGAGGACGCCGGCGAGCGGGCCTGGATAATCCGCCATCGCATCGGCGACCACCGGAAGGCCGAAGGCGGCAAAGCGCGCCGGGTTCTCGTTGGCGTTGAGGACGATCGGCATGTTCGGCCGGGCGATCCGTTCGAGCACGCGCGAAAGGATCATCCGTCCGCCGATTTCGAGGAGGGGCTTGTCGAGGCCACCCATGCGCGTCGCACGACCGCCCGCCAGCACGACGCTGGCCAACGTATCCGCACTCATTCGAAGGCCTCTTGGCCTTGGGGCTCCTGATCCCGGCTTCCCTTGCGGCGGTGGCGCGTACCCTCCTCCTCGACATAGGCAAGGTCCTGATCAAAAATCAGCCGATCCTCGCCCGAGAGAACGACGAAACGCTTGCCGCGCGCACGGCCGATGAGCGTCAGCCCCGCCTTGCGTGCGAGTTCGACCCCCCAGGCGGTGAAACCCGAGCGCGAGACCAGTACGGGAATGCCCATACGCACGGTCTTGATGACCATTTCTGAAGTCAGTCGCCCCGTCGTGTAGAAAATCTTGTCGGAAGGATCGATCGCGTGGCGGTGCATGTAGCCGGCGATCTTGTCGACCGCATTGTGACGGCCGACGTCCTCGAGATAGACGCGCGGACGATCCTGCTCTGCAAGAACGCAGCCGTGGATCGCGCCCGATTCGAGATAGAGCGAAGGTGTTTGATTGATCTTGCGGGTGAGGCCGTAGAGCCAGGAGGTCCGCATCGGCGTTTCCGGCAGGCGGGCATTCTCGATGACATCCATCAGGTCGCCGAAGATGGTGCCCTGCGCGCAACCGGAGGTTTGCGTGCGCCTCTTCAGCTTTTCCTCGAAGTTCGTCTCCATTTCCGTCCGGACTACGACAACGCCAAGATCGTCGTCGTAGTCGATGCTGGTGACAGGTGCGTCCGGCTTCAGCATGTTCTGGTTGAGAAGATAACCGAGCGCCAGATACTCCGGATGGTCGCCGATCGTCATCATCGTGACGATCTCGCGGGAATTGAGGTAGAGCGTCAACGCGCGTTCGACCGTAACACGGGTCTCTACCTTCTCGCCGGCCTCGTTCAATCCCCGGACAGGAACCGAAAGGCGCGGATCATATGGTTCCGGTCGGAGCCAGTAGTCGTCGAGGAAATCCATCGGCCATCCGTCTTGTTTTGGCATGCGGCACAAAACCATTCTAGGCCATCGGCCGCCGAAGGCGAGAGGCACGGGCCGATTGAGGAAAGTCAAGTTTTGCTTCTTGTCGCCGGGTATGTTCTTGCCTTTGGTTGGCGCTTTGCGTCATGAAGCGCCAAACGCGGACGCTGCCGGCTGGCCGCCCGACTTCCTGGAGCCATTTCATGACCGATGAAACGATCAAGACCGATTGCCTGATTGTCGGCGCGGGGCCGGTGGGCCTTTTCGCCGTCTTCGAGCTGGGACTTCTCGATATCCGCGCACATCTCGTCGATATTCTCTCGAAGCCGGGTGGACAGTGCTCGGAGCTTTACCCAGAAAAGCCGATCTACGACATTCCCGGATTTCCTGTCGTTACCGGTCAGCAGTTGACGGACAACCTCCTCCAGCAGATTGCCCCGTTCAGCCCGACATTTCATCATGGCGAGATGGTCACGAGCCTCGAGCCCGTCGGAACGGCGGAAGCACCGCTTTTCCGTGTCGCCACTGACGCGGGGACCCACTTCGAGGCAAAGACGGTAATGATCGCCGCCGGTGGCGGTTCCTTCCAGCCGAAGAAGCCTCCGATCGAGGGAATCGAGGCTTTTGAAGGCACATCGGTGTTTTACGCCGTGAGGAAGATGGAGCAGTTCCGGGGCAAGAAGGTGCTGATCGTCGGTGGCGGGGATTCCGCACTCGACTGGACGCTCAACCTCCAGCCGATCGCCGAGCGCGTGACGTTGATGCACCGGCGCGACGATTTCCGCGCGGCTCCCCATTCGGTCGAACAGATGCGCAAGCTCGTCGCCGAAGGGAAGATGGATCTCAGCATCGGGCAGGTGATGCGCCTCGAAGGCGCCGCACCGCAGCTTTCGCGGGCGATTTGCCGCGGTAACGACGGTGTTGAATTCGTGGTCGATGCCGATACCATGCTGCCGTTCTTCGGGCTGACGATGAAACTCGGACCGATCGCGGATTGGGGGCTCAATCTCCACGAGAACCTCGTCCCGTCGGATACGGAGAAATTCGAGACCAACGTGCCGGGCATCTTTGCCGTCGGCGACATTAACACCTATCCCGGCAAGCTGAAGCTGATTCTCTCCGGCTTCCACGAGGCGGCGCTGGCGGCGCAAAAGGTGCACCGTTACGTCTACCCGGAAAAACGGCTCGTGTTCCAGTACACGACATCCTCGACGAGCCTCCAGAAGAAGCTCGGCGTCAAGGACGAGGCTGCCAAGGCGTAGTGGCCAGACGTTAGTGCCCGCTATCCAGCGGCACGGTGCGGGCGGAGATCGCCCGTGCAAGCACGAGGGTCGGCACGGAGCAAACGGCGTCAGGGCTGCCGCATGGACACCAGATGCGGGCGAAGCGCATCAACGCGCTGTCAAAAAGGACCGGCACCCGGTTGAGATGGGCCAGAGGCGGTACGCTCTCGATCGGGTATCCGGTGAGCCGCCGCACGAAATCGGCATCTGCGCGCTGGAGGTTCTCCCCAACGAGGAGACCAATCTGCTTTTCGTTGAGCTTGGAGGCAGCGGAATAAATCAGAAGCACAGGCTTCTTCGTCGCCTTGCCGCGCATGATCGTCGTCTTGGCGATAAAATTGATTTCGCAATCGCAGAATGCCGCGATTTCCTCGTCCGAACGGATGCCCTCCGGAAGCATCTTGAGTTCGTAAGGCAGCGCCGCGCGCGTCATCGCGTCCAATACCCGCTTGGTCGTCGCGGTCGGTTCCTGATGAGTCGGGGAAAGGGCGTTCGCCCTGCCGGCGAGAGAGTCCAGTTTTTCCGCGGCTGACACGTTCTTGGCATCCGGCATCGAGAGATCGCACGATAATGCCTTAAGCACCGTTAAGAAGTGGTTTTCAGAAATCGGCAGCGAAACGAATAGGGGAGCCGATGTCGTGGATTCCGCCGTTCTCGGGTGAAAAACCGCGCCGGACGATTTCCACCCGTCGGGCGGCGACATCGACGCGGATGAGGTGGTATTCCGCGCGGTGCGCCGGGGTTCCCGGAACAGCGGATGCGGAAGCGACGCCGAGGACCGGTACGTTGCCGGCAGGCCCCCGGACCTGGTGCAGCGAATGGCGGTGGTTGTGGCCGTGCAGGACCAGTTCCGCGCCATGTTTGGCCAGAAGCCGTGTGAAATCATCGGCATCCCGCAGGCTGCGCCCGAAGCGCGAGGCAACCCGGACAGGCGGATGATGGATCATTACCACCCGATAGAGCTTGCGGCGCACCGTTTCTTCAAGCATTCGCGCCAGAGCATCGCGTTGCGGCGTTCCCACCTCGCCCGAGGCCATGAACGGCAGGGTGGGCACCCCGGAGTTGACGCCGATAAAGGCGATACCCTCCCGCTCACGGAGATAAGGGAACGTCACCGGTCCGGCATGGCCGTCTCCCGCCATGAAGGCGCTGAAGCTGCGCTCCATCGAGGCAAGGGAGCCCCGCACATAAGCATCGTGGTTACCCGGCACGATGCTGACCCGGTCCGGCAGGCCAAGTTCCTTCGTCATCGACAACGCTTGCGGAAATTCGGGCTCGAAGCCGATATTGACGAGATCGCCGGTCAATGCGACGTGATCGGGCTTCTGGGCCAGGACATCGGCGACAATTTCGGCGAAGACCGCCATGTTGTGGATGGTCGCGCGGGCGCCGTGCCAGTTCAGTGCGCCGGTCATCCGCTTGTTCATCAGGTGACGGAGCTTCAGCGGCGGTAACGGGCCAATGTGAGGATCGGACAGGTGAGCGATCAGGAAGGTCAAGGCGCAGATCTCGCGAGCAGGGCGGGCTCCGTGTCGCCCGCGGGGCCTGCCGCGTCAAGTCTCGAATCGGCGCGCGAGCGCAACGAGCCCTTGCATCTGCGGCTGTTCCGACGCCTCATTCATGTCTGGTTCCGTCTTTCGCGCGGCATGACGCTCGGCGTGCGGGCGGCTGTTCTTGACGGGGAGGGCAGGGTCTTTCTCGTGCGCCATTCCTATCTGCCGGGTTGGCACCTGCCAGGTGGCGGGGTCGAGGTTGGGCAGACGCTTGAGCAGGCGCTGGAGGTCGAGCTGCGCGAGGAGGGTAATCTCCACCTCACCGGCGCGGCACGGCTTCTGGCAATCTACAACAACGCGCCACACGCGCCGCGTGACCATGTGGCGCTGTTCGTCGTGCGCGATTTCACACAGGACGGCCCGCGCCTGCCGGATCGCGAGATCGTCGAGTGCGGGTTCTTTCCGCTCGATGCGCTGCCGGGGGAGACAACAGCCGGCACGCTCCGCCGCCTCGACGAGATCGCGGGCCGGAGAGCCGTCGAACCTTATTGGTAGCCGGTTGCCGATCTCCCGGATTGATCTTTCGGGCGAGGGCGATATTGATCGGTCCGCATTGTCGTATCGACGCGGGGCGTCATGTCCGAACTCCAGTTCACCATCCAGGCGCAGCGGCCGGAAGACGGCGAGGCTGTCGAGCGCCTTCATGCCCGCGCCTTCGGGCCTGGGCGCTTTGCGCGGACGGCGTTCCGCATCCGCGAACAGGCCAGCGCGACGCCCGGCCTTGCCTTCGTTGCGCATATCGGTTCGCTGCTCATTGCGGCGGTGCAGCTGACGCCGATCCGCATCGGCGAGCATCGCGCCTTCATGCTGGGCCCGCTGACGGTCGATCCCTCGTTCGAGGGGCGCGGGATCGGCCGGGCCTTGCTCGAACGCTGCGCCAATTCCGCCCGCGCGATCGGGGTTGATCTCATCATTCTGGTGGGAGACGAGCCTTATTACGGCCGCCACGGTTACAAGCGCGTGCCACCGGGCAAGATCCGGCTTCCCGGGCCGGTCGATCCTATGCGATTGCTCGCGCTTGAACTCAAGTCCGGCGCCTTGGCGGCGATCTCGGGCGACGTCCGCGGCGGCTGAGTTCAGTCTTCCGTCCGCCGTCGCCGCATCCCCTCCGCGAACCAGGCGCCGATGAGCGGGAATAGCAACAGACCGAGACCGACCATGCCGATGCCAAGGGGAATGACGGTCACACCGCGTAAAACCGAGGCCTCGGTTGGGCGAAGGCCGATGTAATTGGACCCGGCGTAGCGCCCGCCGGCGCGAATATCAACGAGACTCGGCATGTCGAGCCGGCCCTCGGCATAGATACGGCGCACGGAGCCGCCCGACATTTCCGCTGCCGGCGCAAGATCTTCGAGCGTAGAGACAACCTGCCGGAACTCTCGTGGGTTAGGCTGACCGGCATTGACGAAGGCAACCAGCCCGCCGTTCTCGGCGCGATAGAGCCCCGCGCGGCGGACGGTCATTTCCGCACGCCAGATGCCGGGTTCGGCTTCGGCGAGCGTCACCGGCAGCTTGTTCCCTGCCGGCTCGATGAGAACCGCGTCACCCGGTGCTCCGCCGATGGTTCGGCGCTCGATCACGATCTTGCCGCCGTTGACCGAGAGACGAAGCGCTTCCTCTTCGAGTTCCGGTTCCTTCATCAACCAGTGTGAGAGCCGCCGCAGGAGGTCGAAGTACGGGCCGCCGCCCATGTAGCCGCGCGCCCAGAGCCAGACGTGATCGGACAGGAACAGGCCAACCCGCCCTTTTCCCTCACGCTTGAGCTCGAGGAGCGGAAGGCTGTTCGCACCCTGCAGGAGTCCCTGCCCGTCGCGCGAGCGGGCAGCGATCTGTCGGAACCAGGGTGACCATGTCGCGCCGGTTTGCGGCGAGCCCGCGCCTTCGAGGTTCCGGGTAACGGGGTGACGCCGGCCGAGATCTGTCACTTCCGCGCGATAGGCACGTTCGATGACATTGCCTGTCGGCTCTGCCGGCATGATCTCGCGCAAGGGGGTGGAAAGCAGCCCTGAACGCGCGGTGATTTCTGGTCCGACGGCGAAGAGGATCGCTCCGCCCTCCTGCACATAGCGCACCATGTTCTCGAAATAGAGCGTCGGCAGGAACGTCTGGTTGGAATACCGATCGAAGATGATGAGGTCGAACTCCTTGATCTTCGTGACGAAGAGTTCACGCGTCGGGAAAGCGATCAGTGAGAGTTCGTTCGTGGGTGTGCCGTCCTGCTTCTCCGGAGGGCGGAGAATGGTGAAATGCACGAGATCCACGTTCGGATCGGCTTTGAGCAGGTTGCGCCAGGTGCGCTCCCCGGCGTGAGGTTCGCCGGAAACGAGGAGTACGCGGAGCTTTTCCCGCACGCCTTCGATCGGCAGCGCGAGCGTGTTGTTGAGGGCAGTGAGTTCGCCTGGCGCAGCGTCGATTCCCACCTCGAAGAGGTTCATTCCGGCGCGATCGACGCGCAGCAGCAAGTTGATCGGGCGACCGGGCAGAACGGCGCGGGTTGAAAGCAACTCGCCGTTCTGGCGGATGCTGAGCCGGACCGGCCCCTCAGGTCGTCCCTGGCTCTCGACCCGGACGACGGCAGCCACCTCCTTGCCGACGATCCCGAACCGGGGCGCCTCGACCAGTTCGATACGTCGGTCGAATTCGTTCGGGCGTCCGGTGACGAGCGCGTGGAACGGCGCGTTGAACGACAGGCGCCCCTTGTCGGCGGGGACGTCATGGACGATGCCGTCCGTGATCGCGATCACACCGGCCAGTCGGTCCTTGGGAATGTCGCGCGTCGCGTTCGTCACCGTTTCGAACAGGCGCGTGCCGTCGGAGGTTCCGTCGCGGTCGAACACATCGATGACACGCATCTCCGTGTTCGGGCGCTGACGGATACGCTCCGTGAGGATGCGCAAGGATTCGTCTGTCTCACGCATCCGATCGCCGATCGTCTGCGAGCCGGATCGGTCGACGACAACCGCGACGACATCCGGCAACGGATCGCGCTTCTCGTTGACGAGTCGCGGATCGGCGAGGCCCGCCAGCACCAGGAGCAACGCGATGAGGCGCAGCCAGGCGCCGCGGCGCCCCCGCCGGAGAAGATAGCCGACCGCCAGCAATCCCGTCAGTGCTAGCATCGCCAGCCAAGGCCAGGGCAGGAATGGCGAGAGATCGAGCGTGAGGCGATCCACATTCATTGGCCCAGCCTTTCGAGCAGGGCGGGCACATGCACCTGATCGGCCTTGTAGTTCCCGGTAAAGACGTACATCACGAGGTTGACGCCGGTGCGGTAAGCGAGCTCGCGCTGGCGCGGCTCGCCCGGCACCAGCGGGAAGAGCGGATTGCCGAGCCGGTCCATTGCCCAGGCGGCGGCAAGATCGTTCGAGGTGATGATGATCGGCGATACCCGGTCGCCAGCGCGGGCAGGAACCTTCGTATCCTGGGCGGGACCCGACAGCGCCTCGACCCAGCTGTCGCCCGCGGCATAGCGGCCAACGAAACGGTTCAGCAGATAGAACGTTTTGGTCAGGACATGGTCCTGCGGGACCGGTTCCAGCGCGGGAATGCTGAGCGCGCCGAGCATGGCGCGCAGGGCGCGGGTTTCAGGCGTAGGCGCGCCGCCGGGGCGCTGGACGAAGGCATCGCGTGTATCGAAAATCACCGTTCCACCCGTCTTCATGAAAGCGTCGATGGCACGGATCGCGCGCTCGGGTGGGTTCGGTTGTCCCGCAATTATCGGCCAGTAAATCATTGAATAAAAGACGAGTTCGTCGCGCGCGGGATCGAGCCCGATGGGTTCGTCGAGTTGGAGCGAGGTGCGTTCCGCGAGGATGCGGCCAAGGCCGAAAAGGCCTGCACGGCTTGCCTCGTCGACGCGCGGATCGCCCGTGACGACATAGGCAAGGCGCGGGCGGAGGCTGGAGCGGACGTCTTCCTGCCGGATAGCCGGTAGTTCGCGTGCCTGCTGCGCTTCGGCGCGGGGCACCGGTGAAAAGATGGTGAGGATGGCTCCCGCGAACAGCGCTGTCGCGAAGGCCCTCCGGAACGGAAGGGCGGAGGTCCAGCGCGAGAGGGCGCCGCCGAGCACCGCCATCGCAAGAGCATCGGCGACGACGAGAACGGCTGCGAGAATCATCAGCCAGGGTCGGAAATCGACGAGTTGCCAGGGTCGAAGCGGGACGACATGCGCATTTCCAAACGCAATCGGTTCGAGTCTGGTCGTCGTCGTCAGGGCGTTCACCGCAAGACTCGCTTCAGTGGGGCCGTAGAAGCCGGGCGGATGATCGGCATCGGCGGGGCCCGCGAACTGGCTGTCGATCGGCTGCGCCATACGTGTCGCCGAGGAGAGCACGCCGAACCCGTCCAGCGTCAGGCGGGCGGGAGCCTTGGCGGTGACTTCACCGGAGCCGGGCTCGACGGTGCGGTTCTGGCTTTTGGCGATCTGCAGGGTGCGGCGAAGCATCTCCACGAAGGCACCGGAAAGCGGCAGGTTCGACCAGCTCGTATCGCCCGTGACATGGAACAGCACGATCTGCCCTTTTCCCCGCGGGGCGCCGGTGACGAGCGGCGTCCCGTCTTCGAGGACGGCCCAGCTCGCACGGCTGAGTTCCGAATCCGGTTCAGCGAGAACCTGCCGCTCAACCCGCACGTCGTCCTGCGCCGGCAGCCCCGCGAAGGGGGACCCTTCGGGGAAGGCGCCGAGCCTGCGGGGTTTGTCCCACGAAAGGGCGCCGCCAAGAATTCGCCCGCCGCGCCGGAGACGGACGGGTAGAAGATCGTCCGACGCCTCGGCCAGGCCCGATCCCGCAAAGCGGATCAGCATCCCGCCGTTTTCCACGAAGCGTGTGATCGCGGTGCCATTCTCTCCAGCAACGGTGCCGATGTCGACGAGAACAAGGATGTCCGGTCGTTCGTCGAGCACGCGCAGGATAGGGTCGTTGATCCCCCGCGGCGGCTCGCGCAGGTCAGCGAAGGGTTTGAGCGCCTGCGTCACGAAGTAGCGCGCGGAAATCAGCGGCTGGGCGGTATCCGACGATTCGCCCGTGACGAGCGCCACGCGTCGACGACCGTGTGCCGCGTTGAGCAGATGCACCGCGCCTGCGCTTTTCTCGCCGACGATTTCGATGCGGGCAATGTCGTTGATCAGCTCGATGGGCATCACCAGCCGGGCTTGCACCTGGCTTTGCCCTGCATCGAGCCGGAAGGTCGCTTCGCCGAGATCGCGTCCTTTCTCGTCGAAGGCCCGTACCAGCCCTTCGCGGGACGAGGCCGAAGGGGCGGCAAGACGGATCATGGCCTGAAGACCTTCCGCATCCTGTCCGATTCCGGCAATGGCGAGCGGCGCATCGGGCAGCGTCGCGATCACATCGAGCCGGCCGGCGGCCTCGGCAAGGAAACGCGAGACGATGTCGCGCTGGCGTTCCATGACGATGCCGTCGCCGATCCAGACAATCCGGGAATCGGCCTCAGCCTTCAGCGCGGAGAGCGCGAGATCGAGCGCCGGCTCGCGATCGACGAGATGCGGCTTCGGTAACAGCGTCATCAGGCGCGAGAGCGCCGCCTGCGCCGTTTCGGGTTGCAGGCCATTCGTGGGTTCTCCGGCGGCCAGAAGCAGAATCGGGCGCGAGGATGCATTCTCGATGAGGCTCTTGGCGCGCTCGATCCGCATGGCCCATCCGGGCGCCGAGGTCCAGCCGTTGTCGATGAGGATAATGAGCGTTCCCCTGTCGCTGCCGGTGGCCGTAACTTCGCTTTGGGGCTGCCAGCGCGGCCCCGCAACGGCGAGGATCAGCGCGGCGGCGGCGGCAAGCCGGATCGCCAGCAGCCACCAGGGCGTGCGGGCAGGTTCCTTCTCCTTACCGAGAATGTCCTTGACGAGCGGCAGGGTCGGCAGGGGGAGCCGACGCGGCGGCGGGGGGGTGATGCGCAGCAGCAGGAACAGGGCCGGAAGAGCGATGAGCCCGACCAGCATCCATGGCGCGAGGAAGCTCAGCCCGGCGATCATGGCGCGGCCCCTAGCGCAGAGTGGGCAGCTGGCGGTTGACCGCCAATCAGGGCGGCGAGGCTCAGCAAGGTTTCAGCCGCCGGGCGATGGGTGAGATGCTTCACAAAGGCGAAGCCCTGCAGCAGGGCTATGCGCCGCAATTCGTCGTTCACGGTCGCGATCCGCTCGCGATAGGCCCGCGCGACATCAAGTGCCTCGCCGACACGCCATGTCTCCGGCGTTTCGAGCCCCTCGAACTCGATCTCGCCTGCGAACGGGAAATCCTCTTCCACCGGATCGCGCACCAGCACCACCGTTCCGCGCACGCCGCGGTGCGCGATGCGGGCGAGCTTCTCGGCGAATTCTGCTGGCGGCATTATAAAATCGCCGATGATAACGAGATGATCGTGTCGTTTTACGGGCAGGACATCGGGCAGGGCATCCATCGCCAGCGGATCGGGGTGGGCGGGGTCATGCCGGATCAAGGTTTCCGCCAGCCGCATGATGATGTTACGCGAGGCAAGCGGCACGGTACGGCCGGGCAGGCCGACGCGCTCGCCCGCATGAACGAGGATATCCGCCAGCGCAAGGCCGATCAGGATCGCGCGGTCACGCTTCGGATGCGTGGCAATGCGCGAGGCAAAGTGCATCGAGGCGGAAAGATCCATCCAGATCCAATGGGCCGAGGCGCTTTCCCACTCCCGCTCGCGGACATAGAGCCGATCGTCGCGCGCGGAGCGGCGCCAGTCGATCCGGTTCGTCGATTCGCCGGCGACGAACGGGCGGAACTCCCAGAACTCCTCGCCGGGGCCGGGACGGCGGCGACCGTGAATGCCGAGTTGGAGTTGGGCCGCGACGTTGCGCGCCTCGACGACGAGATGCGGCAGGATTTCGGAGAGGCGCGCGGCCTCGCGCGTCAACGCGGGCGGAAGCTTGCCGCGAAGGGGAGGGGTGGTGCGGGCCTCGTCAACCGCCATGAAGCGCGCAGTCTCCCTGTTCCGGTTCAGCGATATTTGGCCGTGAGGCCGGCGATGATCTTGCCGATGGTCTCACCCTCCGCCCGCGCTGCGAAGGACAGCGCCATGCGGTGCTTGAGCACAGGTTCGGCGAGCGCGATCATGTCATCGAGGGAGGGCGAGAGCCGTCCTTCGATGAGGGCGCGGGCGCGGATTGCCAGCATCAGAGCCTGACTTGCGCGCGGGCCGGGACCCCAGACCAGTGTCTCGGCGAGTGGCGTTCCGGGCAGCGGGCGTGCAGAACGCACGAGATCGAGGATCGCCTCGACGATGCTCTCCCCAACCGGGAGGCGGCGCACAAGACGCTGCGCGGCGAGGATACCCTCGGCGGAAAAGACCGCCTGAACTTCCGCCTGTGTCGAACCGGTCGTTTCGATCAGCATCCGCTTCTCTGCCTCGCGGTCGGGATAATCGACGTCGATTTCGAGAAGGAACCGGTCGAGCTGGGCTTCGGGCAGCGGGTAAGTGCCTTCCTGCTCGATCGGGTTCTGCGTTGCGAGCACGTGGAACGGGCGTGGCAGATCGTGCCGCTGGCCAGCGATGGTGACAAATCCTTCCTGCATCGCCTGCAACAGCGCCGACTGGGTGCGCGGCGAGGCGCGATTGATTTCGTCCGCCATCAGGAGTTCGGCGAAAACCGGGCCCTTGATGAATCGGAAGGCGCGCTTGCCGGGGCTTGGCTCCTCAAGGATCTCGGTGCCGAGAATGTCCGAGGGCATCAGGTCCGGCGTGAACTGCACGCGGCGGGCATCGAGCCCCAGCACGGTGCCGAGCGTCTCGACGAGCCGGGTCTTGGCAAGGCCAGGCACGCCGACGAGCAGCGCATGACCGCCGGCGAGGATCGTCACCAGCGCTTCCTCGACGACCTTCTCCTGCCCGAAGATCGCCTTGCCGATTTCCGCCCGAGCCTTGACGAGGTTGGCGGCAGCATCTTCCGCCATCCGCACGAAGGAAGCGGCGAAGTCGGCAGGTTCTGTCACGGTGCCGGAAGGTTCGGGCATGGCGGCGGTTCCCTTCGTCCCTGTGCGCCGTTACGGATGGCGCTTCGATTCCAATGTGGAACGGGGCCGCGCCGACGGCAATGGAGCTTTGGCGGTTCACACTCGTTCCTCAACACGATTTCGTGTCTTGGATAGGCAGTCGAGGCGCCAATCGTGGCGAAGGGATGGCAGAAGCCTTTTCCGTCGCACGTGATTTTCCTAGTATACGCTCATGAGCGAAAAGGTCCTCCCCAAGCGCTTTCTCGATGTCGCTGCCGCCCATGCCGGCCGCAGGTTGCCACCGGTCGAGAAATGGAACCCGGATTACTGCGGCGAAATTCCAATGCGCATCGCGCGCGACGGACGCTGGTTCTACATGGGCACACCAATCGAGCGGATGCCGCTGGTGAAGCTCTTTGCCACCATCCTGCGCAAGGACGGCGGGCAGCATGTGCTGGTGACGCCTGTGGAGCGCGTCGGGATCGAGGTCGAGGATGCGCCTTTCCTCGCTGTCGAAATGGAGGCGATGGCGGGCGCACAGGGAGAAACGCTCGCCTTTCGCACCAATCTCGACGATCTTGTCGTCGCCGGAGCGGATCATCCGCTTCGGTTCGAACTCGATCAGGCTGGCGGCCTCAAACCCTACATTCGGGTGCGTGGCGATCTATGGGCACGGTTGACCCGATCGCTCGCGCTCGATCTCGCCGAGCGGATCGTCGAGGAATCAGGCGGACGGCTCGGTCTCCGGCTTGACGGTGAATTCCATCCCCTGCCGGAAGGCGCGATGGCGGGCTGAGTGTTTTCGACCTGTTCAATTTCGAACGATTACCCCATATCTCGATCACCATGATGGAACCGGCTCTCCTTTCTCCTCTCGCGGACGACTTCGCGCGGCGCGCGAGCCGTGTGCTGCTGCAACGCCCACTGAGCGAGGCGGAGGATGAGCTTCGCTATGGCGACCATGTCATCGCCGGTCACCCGGTCGAGCCGTCGTTCCTCTCGAGCGCACGGCCTGCGGCGGTGCTCTATCCGGTAATTGCCCGCGAGGACGGTCTCCGGGTCATGCTGACCGAGCGGGCCTCGCATCTGAAGACCCACGCGGGTCAGGTCGCGTTTCCCGGCGGGCGGTTGGAGCCGGGCGAGAGCGTGCTCGATGCGGCCTTGCGCGAATCGGAAGAGGAGATCGGTCTTTCCCGCGGAGCCGTGCAGCCTCTCGGCTTTCTGCCGCCTTATTTTTCCGGCACCGGTTTCCGCGTCCAGCCTGTGGTCGCGCTTGTCGATCCCGCAGCAGGCCTTTCTCCCGATCCCAACGAGGTGGCCCGAGTGTTCGAGGTGCCGCTCGATCATGCGATGGATCTGGCACGCTACCGGCAGTCGACGATATTCTGGAAGGGCCGCGAACGGATTTTCTACGTCCTCGACCACGAGGCGGCCTATATCTGGGGAGTCACGGCGGGTATTCTCCGCTCCTTCGCCGAACGTTATTGAGAGGCGAGCCCGACACAACAAGGACAAGACACATGGGTCGCATCGTTTTCGAGCTTTCCGGGTTCTTCTTCCTTCCGTTTATCGCCTACGCGGCCTTCCTCATCTGGCAGGAGCGCCATCCTGGCGCGGCCAAGCAGATTCTCACCCGAAAGGCGCTGCAGATCCAGGCGCTGATCGGTCTGGTGTTTGTCGCGGCGGCGCTGATTTTTGTCGGTGTGACGGACCGCCAGAGCACGGGCGGCTATGTTCCGGCCGTGGTGAAGGACGGCAAGCTGATCCCTGGTAGGGTCGAGTGACCACGCATACTGACAATCCGCTCGATTTGACACCTGCGCAAGCCGTTCTGCGGCAACCGGCGGTCGGGGATATTCTCGCCCTGCTGGCCGGGGCAGGAGAGGAGACCCGCGTCGTCGGCGGCGCGCTGCGTAACGCGCTTCTCCGAATTGAGGCCAAGGATATCGACTTCGTCACGACGCGAGTGCCGCAGGATGTGATGCGGATCGGCATAACCGGCGGCTGGCACGTGGTTCCGACCGGTATCGATCACGGCACGGTTAGCCTCGTGCGCGACGGACAGGTTTTCGAGATCACCACCCTGCGCGAAGATATCGATACCGATGGGCGAAGAGCGACCGTGCGGTTCGGACGTGATTTCCAGCGAGATGCCGCACGGCGCGATTTCACCATCAATGCCTTCTCGATGGGTGGCGACGGCATCCTTCACGATTATTTCGGCGGGCTTGCGGATCTTGCCGCGCGGCGCGTGCGGTTTATCGGCTCGCCAACCCAGCGTCTCCGGGAGGATTATCTGCGCGGGCTCCGCTTCCTGCGGTTCTCCGCGTGGTATGGCGCGGGCAGGCTGGATTCCGAAGGGCTGAAAGCGGTCATCGCCTTGCGCTCCGGGTTCGCGCGGTTGTCACGGGAGCGTATCCGGCAGGAAATGCTTGTCTTACTGATGGCGCCGGATGTCCTGCCGGTTCTCGAAGCTGCCGAGGCAGTCGGGCTGATCTCGGAAATCCTCGGTCGGCCGGTCGATACCGCCCGGCTGCGTGCCCGCCTCGCTTCGGCGGGCGAGGTCGATGCCTTGTGGCGTCTCGCGGCGCTCGCGGTCCGGGATAACGCTGATGTCGACCACCTGCGCGAGGCGTTGCGCCTCGCGAATGCGGAAGATCGCCTGCTGCGGCGTTTCGTCGAGGGGCGGGCGGCATTCGAGGCTTCGGGACGCCGCGATCTTTTCCTGCTCGGTGACCGGTTTTGTGACGTCGCGGGCGAAATCCTGCGCCGGATAGCCAGCGATACTGGCGACGTTTCGGTGCTTGACGGGCTCGAGCGGGTGGAAAACCCGCCGATCTTCCACCTCACGGGCAAGGATGCTTTGGCGCTGGGCCTTGCCGCCGGGCCTGCCGTCGGCGAGGCGCTGGCGCGTGCCAAAACCGTTTGGGCCAGGGCCGGATGTCCCGCCGATTTGGATGCGCAACGGGCGATCCTGAAATCGGTTGTCTAGCTGCCCGATCTCAGGGCCAGCGAACCGACGGCGGCATCGATGAGAGGATGCTCTCGATATTGCCGCCGGTCTTCAACCCGAAGATCGTGCCGCGATCGTAAAGCAGGTTGAATTCGACATAGCGACCGCGCCGCACCTGCTGCTCGTGGCGGTCGGCCGCAGTCCAGTTCTTGCCGATATTGCCCATGAGAATGGGGATATAGGCGGTAAGAAAAGCCTCGCCGACAGCCTTGGTGAAGGCAAAATCGGCTTCCCATTCCTCACCGGCGACATAATCGTAGAAAATGCCGCCAATGCCGCGCGGCTCGTTGCGGTGCTTGAGGAAGAAATAGTCGTCGCACCATTTCTTGAAGTGGGCGTAGTCGCGGCCGTGAGCCTCGCACGGCGCGCGCATCGCGGCATGAAAGGCCAGCGTGTCGGCATCGTCCTGCGTGCGGCGGCGGTCGAGAACGGGGGTCAGGTCGGCCCCACCGCCAAACCAGGCGCGCGAGGTGACGACGAAGCGCGTATTCATATGAACGGTAGGGGCGTTCGGGTTCCACGGATGCGCGATCAGCGAGATGCCGGTGGCTGCGAAACGCGGATCTTCCGCCGCGCCGGGGATCTGCCCGGCAAATTCCGGCGCAAAGCGGCCATGTACATGGCTCACGTGGACGCCGGCCTTCTCAAAGACGCGGCCGCGAATCATCCCCATCCGGCCACCGCCGCCCGGCGAGCCGTCATGGTTCGCGCGTGCCCAGGGCTTGAACTCGGCCTTGCTAGCCTCCTGCGCTTCTTCGAAGAACGGGCCTGTTGCGCGGGCCTCCGCTTCCTCGAACGCCGCCATGATGCGCGATTGCAGGTCGAGGAACCATGCATGGGCCTTCTCGCGACGTTCGGTGATGGCGGGATCGTCGATCAGCGACATGGGGCCTCCTCATTCAGCAGGCGGGATAAGGCGCGAGCGGGGGAAAGGCGTCAAGCTGCCGCAACGCTTCCGTGACGAGAATTCCACCCGCTACGGCGATATTCAGTGAGCGCAGACCGGGCTGAATCGGGATCGCGATGCGCGCGTCGGCGAGATCGTGGATGGCCTCCGGCACGCCGGCGCTTTCACGCCCGAGCAGGATGATATCGCCCTGTGCGAACCGGAAATCGGTGTGGCGCACGGTGCCTCTGGTGGTCGCCAGCACGAGCCGCGAACCTTGTTCGCGCCGCAGGGCATCGAAATGGGCGAAGGAGAGATGACGCCGGAGTCTCAGCGCGTGGAGGTAATCGAGCGCCGCGCGCTTGAGGTTGCGATCGCTGGCATCGAAACCGGCCGGTTCGATCAGGTCGAGCGGGATGCCGAGGCAGGCGGCCAGTCGCATCAGCGTGCCGGTATTCTGGGGAATATCCGGCTCGTAGAGCGCGAGTCGCAGTTTTGCCTCGCCTGCCAAATTTTCCGTTTGATCGACCATCGTTGAGGGGTCTAGCGGCTCCGAGGGGGATGGACAAGCGATGCTGACGATGCCATTGAGCCATGCAATTCAGGATCGTTCCAGATTCCGATCTGTTTCGTCGGCGATGCCGTCATTTGGCTTTGGCCGGTGCAGCGTTTTCCGGCCTTTTTTGGCATGGCGAAATTGCGGCAATTCGGATATGGACGGCTGAACGTCGACCCCTCGGGGCCTGTCGAGGGCGCGTGGTCCGGGACCATGTGCGTTGTGGAAGGATAGAGACAAGTGGCTGATCATTCGATGAGCGAACCGAACCGCCGTGATTTCCTGTTTCTGGCGACCGGGGCCGCCGGTGCCGTTGCGGGCGCTGCCGCCGTCTGGCCGTTGATCTCCCAGATGCTGCCGGATGCGTCGACGATCGCCGCCGGCGCGCCGGTCGAGGTCGATCTGGCGCCGATCGGCGAGGGCAAGGCGATCACGCTGAAATGGCGCGGCAAGCCGATTTTCGTCCGCCACCGGACCAAGGCCGAAATCGAGGCCGCGAAGAAAGACGACCCCGAGATCAAGATTGATCCGGAGCCCGATGCCAAGCGTGTCAAGGCTTTCGAAGGCAAGGCGCAGGAGCAGTGGATCGTCGTCTACGGCAACTGCACCCACCTCGGCTGCGTGCCGACCGGGTTCGCCGGCGATTACAACGGCTGGTACTGCCCCTGCCACGGTTCGCACTACGATAGCGCCGGTCGTATCCGCAAGGGCCCGGCGCCGAAGAACCTCTTCATCCCGGACTATGCCTTCATGTCGGCGACGAAGATCAAGATCGGCTGATCGAGCAAGGTGAGAAAAGAGAATGTCTGAGCATCATTCCACTTATGTGCCGAAGACGGGTATCGAGCGCTGGCTCGACGCGCGCCTGCCGATCGTCCGTCTCGCGCATGATTCGGCCGTGTCCTATCCCGTGCCGCGCAACCTCAACTACTGGTGGACGTTTGGCGGCATCCTGATGTTCATGCTGGTTGCGCAGATCGTGACCGGTGTCGTGCTTGTGATGCACTACACCCCGCATGTCGACTTCGCCTTCAACTCGGTCGAACACATCATGCGCGATGTGAATTATGGCTGGCTGATGCGCTATGCGCATGCCAATGGCGCCTCGATGTTCTTCATTGCGGTCTATATCCACATCTTCCGCGGCATGTACTACGGCTCCTACAAGGCTCCGCGCGAGGTGCTGTGGATCCTTGGCGTGGTGATCTTCCTCCTGATGATGGCGACCGCCTTCATGGGCTACGTGCTCCCCTGGGGCCAGATGTCGTTCTGGGGCGCTACCGTCATCACCAACCTGTTCTCGGCCATTCCGGTGATCGGCGATCCGATCGTCACCTGGCTGTGGGGCGGCTACTCGGTCGATAACCCGACGCTCAACCGCTTCTTCTCGTTGCATTACCTCCTGCCGTTCATGATCTTCGGCGTGGTGATCCTGCACGTCTGGGCGCTCCATCACGTCGGCCAGAACAACCCGGCCGGCGTCGAGGTGAAGAACTACGCGAAGGACACCGTTCCCTTCACGCCGTTCGCGACCGTGAAGGACCTCTTCGCGATGGTCTGCTTCATGATCCTCTTCGCCTGGTTCGTGTTCTACCACCCGAACTTCCTCGGCCATGCCGACAACTACATCCCGGCTGATCCGCTGAAGACCCCGGCGCATATCGTGCCCGAATGGTACTTCCTGCCGTTCTACGGCATCCTGCGCGCCATCCCGGACAAACTCGGCGGCGTCGTCGCGATGTTCGCCTCGATCGCGGTGCTCGCATTCCTGCCCTGGCTCGATACTTCGAAGATCAAGTCTGGCCGCTATCGTCCGACCTTCAAGATCTTCTTCTGGATCTTCGTCGTGGTCGCGGCGCTGCTTGGCTACACCGGCTCGCAGCCGACCGACAAGGTCGTGCTCAGCCTCGGGGGGCGCACGATCCTCGACATGGTCGGCTTTGCGCAGATCCTGACCGCGATGTATTTCGCCTACTTCTTTGTGGTCCTGCCGCTTCTCGGCCTGTTCGAGAAGCCCAAGGCGGTCCCGGCCTCGATTGCCGATGCCGTGCTCGGCGAGAGCAAGAAGTAAGTTGAGACGGGAAGAAGGAATAGCATGATGATTAAATCGTCCCGTCCCCTGATGGCCGCTCTCGCCGTAGCGAGCCTGGCCCTCATCGGAACCCCGGCTCTCGCATCCGGCGGCACCGAGCATCCGCCGGCGCAGAAGTGGAGCTTCTCCGGTCCGTTCGGCACCTTCGACCGTGCGCAGCTTCAGCGCGGGTTCAAGGTCTACAAGGAAGTCTGTGCGGCTTGCCACGGCCTTGAGAAGATTTCGTTCCGCAACCTCTATCAGCCCGGCGGCCCGGGTTTCACCGAAGGTCAGGTGAAAACGCTCGCCAAGGACTATAAGGTCAAGGACGGTCCCAACGAGAGCGGTGAGATGTTCGAGCGCCCCGGCCGTCCGGCTGATCGCTTCCCGAAGCCTTTCGCCAACGACGAAGCCGCCAAGGCCGCGAACAACGGTGCCGTGCCGCCGGACTTCTCGGTGATCGCCAAGGCCCGCACCTACGAGCGTGGCTTCCCGATGTGGTTGATCGATATCTTCACCCAGTATCAGGAACAGGGCGTTGATTACATCACGGGCATCCTCACAGGATACGAGGCGCCGCCGGCGGGTGTGAAGGTCGAGGACGGCCTGCACTGGAACCGTTATTTTCCCGGCAACAAGATCGCGATGGCGAACCCGCTGATCGCGCTTTTCGACGATGCCGGCAAGGCGCAGGACCCGAACTTCTACACCGACGGGACGCCCGTGACCCGCGAGCAGGTGGCGAAAGATATCGCTGCCTTCCTGATGTGGGCGGCGGAGCCGAAGATGGAAGAGCGCAAGCAGACGGGCGCGAAGGTCATTCTCTGGCTGATCGTTCTCGCCGGAATGCTTTACTTCACGAAGAAGCGCATCTGGGCTCGCCTCGGCGACGCACATTGAGCCGGTTTCTCGCCGGAATGTGATCGAGGGGCCGCAAGGCCCCTTTTTCATGATTGGCGGAATAGCTTGAGGGCAGCGCGACAACCTGCTGAACTGCACCCCTGAATTTCATCCGAGACCGCCTGTTCCATGACCGATCTCCCCTCAAACGATCTTCGCAGCGCTATCCGCACCATTTCGGATTATCCGAAGCCGGGGATCGAGTTTCGCGACATTTCCACGCTGTTGGGCAATCCGCGTGCTTTTCGCCGGGCGGTGGACGAGCTCGTCCAACCCTATGCCGGTAGCCGGATCGAGAAGGTAGCGGGGATCGAGGCGCGCGGCTTCATCCTCGGCGGAGCCATTGCGCATCAGCTTTCGTGCGGGTTCGTGCCGATCCGCAAAAAGGGCAAGCTGCCGCACCAGACCGTCTCGATTTCCTATGCGCTGGAATATGGCACCGACGAGATGGAAATGCATGTCGATGCCGTCACCAAGGGAGAGAAGGTCATCCTTGTCGATGATCTCATTGCAACCGGCGGCACCGCCACGGCTGCGGTGCAACTGCTGCAGAAACTCGGCGCGGAGGTCGTCGCAGCCTGTTTCGTGATCGACCTGCCGGATCTCGGCGGTGCGAAGAAGATCGAGGCGCTGGGCGTGCCGGTCCGAACGCTGGTGAAATTCTCGGGCCATTGATGTCCCGCCTCAAGCGTCTGGCATGATCTCCGCCAACCGATCGATGATTGCCGCCAGCTCAAGGTCGAGATGGCCAAGAAGTTCGGTCCAGTCGTCGTAATGATGCAGCTCGCGCGCACCGTCCGAGATGCCGCGCAGGCCAATCAAAGGCACTTCGAAATGCTGGCAGGCCCGCAGCAGGGCGAAGGTCTCCATGTCCACCATGTCGGCATCGATTGCCGAGTAGGCCAGCCCGGAGACGATGTTGGCGCCGGTCGAGAGGCGCGCAGCCTCGATACCTGAGAGACGCACCGGAAGGGGCATCTCCACGGGATGATCGAGAAACGGCGTCACGCCCTTGGTGAACCCGAGCGGCGAGGCGTCCATATCGCGGTAGGAGACCGAGGCAACCTGATAAACCCTGCCCTGTTCCAGCGTCGCGGAACCGGCCGAGCCGAGCGAAAGAACGTAATCCGGCAGGGTTCCGAGGTCGAGACACGCCTCGAGCGCCCGTGCCGCGCCGATCGCGGCCTCGACCGGACCGACGCCGGTAATAACAGGTGCGATGCGGGTCCTTAGCACAGGGCCGTATTCCGCCTCCGTCGCCATCACGACGAGGAAGGTATACGGGCCCTTCCGCAGCAAGGGAGGTCTCGTGCGCTGCGGCCGGGTCATGCCTGTGCTTCCGTACCGGCACCCCAGAGTGAGGTTCCGGTGAAAGCAAGGACGAGATCGCCGTGTTGGTTGTAGGCGTAGTTTCTTTGCGTCAGGATTCCCCACCCGGGCTTGCTGGCGCTCAGGCGCGCGTCGAGAACCTTCGAATAATAGGTCAGCACGTCGCCGGCATAGACGGGTTTTAACCACACGATATCCTTCAGTCCGAAGCCAGGCCCTCGCGCCGGCAATCGTGTCGTGGCGCCGATGGCGTTCCAGCGATCGATCACGGTTCGGAGCCAGGCGGATGCTGAATGCCAGCCGGAGGCGACGAGCCCGCCGAAATGACTCGCCTCGCCTGCTGCGCGATCGATGTGGTAGGTTTGCGGATCGAAGCGTGTGCCGAAGCGGACGATCGCCTCTTCCGTGAAGGTATGATCTCCCCAGCGAACCACGGCGCCCGGCGGGATGTCTTCGATGGGGCCGAAGAACTCCTGCGTGGACGTTTGCGGAAGAAACTCCGCAGCCGGGCGAGAGATCGCCGAATCCCCTTCCTGAACTGGCGCCGGGGCGCGCCGACCGAACATCACAAGGCAATCCTGCTCGAAAGCGAGTTCGCCGGTCCGGTTGTGCAGGGTCAGGAGAAAGCGCACGAAGCCGCGATCGAGCTTGGTGCGGGAGGCTTTCCGGTCGAGGATCGTGAAGGTCCCGGTGAGCACATCTCCCGCGCGGACCGGTTTCACCCAGCGCACGCTCGAAACGCCCGGACCGGCCATGCTCGACGAGCGGGCGAGCAAGCTGTCGACCATCAGCCGCATGTTGGCCGAGACCGTGAACCAGCCTGACGCCAGCAGTCCGCCCATCATCCGGGCTTGTTCGGATGAACCGTCGAGGTGCATCGGCTGGGGATCAAACTCGCGAGCGAAGGCCAGCATCTCGTTTTCGTCGACGGACAGGACGCCGTAGGGCTCGGTGTGTCCGACGACGAAATCTTCAAAGAACAGCATGAGATATCACAGCTATGCGGGCGATGGCCGAGTGCCTTTTTCGCGCTGCACCATGCGCGAAGCGCGCGCCGCGCGCAAGGCGCTCGCACAGATAACCTCAGGCCATCACGAAAAGATTGATATAAGCCAAGAGGATCGCGGAGGATGCCGCCGAGAACACCAGGGTGAACTTAAAGCCGGTGACGAACCCGCTGAACCATCCCGGTGCGACATGATCGATGTAGGTCGCCGCGAAGACGAAGGGGAAAAGCAGGATGAGCAGGGCGCGGCAATAGACTGTGCGAATCTGGTTTGCAAGTTCCGGCATCAGACCCTCCCAGGCTCAAAGAGGATCTAATACTAAGGTCTAATTCATTAACGAAGAAGTCCGAAACATGCAGGTTCAGTTTGCAAAGCGGAAATGCAGCACGTCGCCGTCCGCGACGACATATTCCTTGCCCTCGAGGCGGAACTTGCCGGCTTCGCGCGCGCCCGCCTCGCCCTTGAATGCCACGTAATCGGCATAGGCGACGGTCTCCGCACGGATAAAGCCCTTCTCGAAATCGGTATGGATCACCCCTGCGGCGGCGGGGGCCTTGGTCCCGGTCTCGATGGTCCAGGCGCGCGCTTCCTTCGGGCCGACCGTGAAATAGGTGATGAGCCCGAGGAGCGCATAACCCTCGCGGATGACGCGGTTGAGGCCCGGCTCGGCGAGGCCGATCGCCTCGAGATATTCTTTCTGCTCCTCGGTCGAGAGCACGGCGATCTCGCTTTCGATCTTGGCGGAGACGACGACAGCGCGCGCGCCTTCTTCCTTCGCACGTGCGAAGACCTTCTCAGAGAAGGCGTTGCCCTTGTCGGCAGCGCCTTCCTCGACGTTGCAGACGTAGAGGACAGGCTTCGAGGTCAGCAGCCCCAGCATCTCGAATGCACGGCGTTCGCCGCTCTTCAACTCGACAAGGCGGGCGGGCTTGCCCTCGCGCAGAAGCACGAGTGCGCGGCTCATCAGATCGAAGAGTTCCTTGGCTTCCTTGTCCTGCCCCTTCGCCTTTTTCTCGATCGGGATGATCCGCTTTTCCAGGCTTTCGAGGTCGGCGAGCATCAGCTCGGTCTCGATGGTCTCGATATCCGCGACCGGGTCGATCTTGCCCTCGACATGGGTGATGTCCGGGTCTTCGTAGCAGCGCACGACATGGGCGATGGCGTCGCATTCGCGGATATTGGCGAGGAACTGGTTGCCGAGCCCTTCGCCTTTCGAGGCGCCGCGCACGAGGCCGGCGATATCGACGAATGTGAGGCGGGTGGGGATGATCTCCTTCGAGCCGGCGATAGAAGAGAGCGCGTCTAGACGCGAATCCGGCACGGCGACATCACCGACATTCGGCTCGATGGTGCAGAACGGATAATTCGCGGCCTGCGCGGCGGCGGTCTGGGTCAGCGCGTTGAAAAGGGTCGATTTGCCGACGTTCGGCAGCCCGACGATACCGCATTTGAAGCCCATGTTCGTTCCGTTCTGTCTTGTGTCACGAATGTTGCGGCCTTTTCGGCCGCGGGTCGTCGCCTGTCTAGTCTTTTTTGGCGGGTTTGGTCAGGGTTTCGGCCGTGCCGTGGCCGCGCGTTTCCATCTTCAGCAGCACCTTCGACTGGAAATGCGCGGCGTCGCCCTTGGTGAGCAACTCGGCGTGTTCCGCGATGGCATCGCAGAGATCATCGACCCAGGGGACCTCGACCTTGCCGAAGTCGTTCAACACGTAGGTATGCACCAGCGCCTTATCACCGGGATGGCCGATGCCGAGGCGTATGCGCGGATAATCGTTGCCGCAATGCGTGGTGATGGAGCGCAGCCCGTTGTGGCCGGCATTCCCACCGCCCTTCTTCACCCGCAAGCGCGCCGGGGGAAGGTCGAGTTCATCATGGAAGACGTACACGTCATCGAGCGTGATCTTGTAGAAGTCCATCGCCGCGCGCACGGATCGGCCGCTCTCGTTCATGAAAGTCGCCGGCTTGAGAAGAATGACCTTCTCGTTGCCTATCATCGCCTCGCTCGCCTCGCCTTGGAAGCGTGCGCGCCAAGGCGCTCCGCGCCAGTGGCGGTGAAGGGCATCGAGGGCCATGAAGCCGATGTTGTGCCGGTTGCCGGCATAACGGGCGCCGGGATTCCCTAGGCCGACGAGAAGGTGCATCGTCAGGCTCGCAAGTTCGGGTGAAAAAGGGCTGCCGCGCCGCGCACGACAGCCTTTATCCGTTATTCGGAGGCTTCGGCGCCTTCGTCGTCGTTCTTGGTGGCGGCGGTGCCGGCGATCGTCACGATTGTGAAGTCACGATCGGAAATCACGGGCTTCGCACCGGCCGGAACCTTGACCGCCGAGATGTGGACCGAATCGCCGACCTTGGCCTTCGAGACATCGACCTCGATGAAGTCCGGGATGCTGTCAGCCGGAACCATGAACTCGACCGTGTGACGGACGACGTTGAGCGCCCCTCCTGCCTTGAGGCCCGGCGAAGCTTCCTGGCCAACCACATGCACCGGAACGGCGACCTTGATGACCGATTCCTTGCCGAGGCGCAGGAAATCGACGTGCATCGGGAAATCGCGCACGACATCGAGCTGGTAGTCGCGCGGAATGGCGCGGATCTTCTTGCCGTCGACATCGATGTCGAACAGCGTGGTCAGGAAATGACCCGCATAGATGAGGCGGTTGGTTTCCTTGAAATCGAGCGAGATCGAGACAGGGGCCTCGCCGGCGCCGTAGATCACGGCCGGAACACGGCCTTCACGGCGAACAGCACGGGCGGCCCCCTTACCGGCCCGCTCACGGCGCTGGGCCGAGAGGTTCTTGATGGTGGACATCGTCATTCTCCAAACAAAAATCGGCCCGCGACCCGCCGTTTCCGGCTGGCCCGAACCTCGTCATGGCCGCTCTCCTCCAAGGGTGTAGGAACGGCTGGCGGGGCTATAGGGGAATAATCGAGGGAGTGCAAGGCCTTGGCCGCGAAAGTCCTGTGGCGGCTTTCCGCGCGCCTGTCTTGTTTGTTGAACAAGATCAATAATATAGGGTGACCCTATGTCTGTTTTTTGTTGCGCGGATGCGCTGCTTCGCTCACCTTCCGCGAAAGTTCGATTTAAGGGGGCCCCTTTCATGCGCGCCGTATTCCTTGCTGTTTCCATGCTCGCCTCGACCCTATGCGCGTCGGCGACCGATAAGTTCATCACACTGGCCTCGACCACTTCGACCGAGCAATCGGGCCTTTTCAAGCATATCCTGCCGAAATTCACCGCCGACACCGGCATCGAAGTCAAGGTTGTCGCGCTTGGAACGGGGCAGGCGCTGGCACTCGCTGCCAAGGGCGATGCCGACGCACTCCTTGTGCATGACCGTGTCGCAGAGGAAAAATTCGTGGCCGAAGGGCATGGGCTCGACCGCCGCGACGTGATGTACAACGATTTCGTGCTGATCGGCCCGAAAGCCGATCCGGCCGAGGTCAAGGCGGTCAAAGGCATCAACGAGGCCTTCAAGGCGATCGCAACCGCCAAGGCAACCTTCGCCTCGCGCGGCGACAAGAGCGGTACGCATGCGAAGGAGCTCCGCATCTGGAAAGCTGCCGGAGTCGAGCCCGACAAGGCGTGGTATCGCGAGCTCGGCACCGGCATGGGGCCAACCCTCAACGCCGCCGCCGCGATGCCAGCCTATACGCTTGCCGATCGGGGCACCTGGCTTTCCTTCGCCAACAAGGACAATCTCGACATTGTTCTCGAAGGGGACGTTTCGCTCTTCAACCCCTATTCCTCGATCCTTGTGAACCCGGTGAAGGGCGCGCATATCAAGATGGCGGAAGCCAAGGTCTGGCATGATTGGATCACTTCCGCGAAGGGTGCAGCTGCGATCGCCTCCTTCACCATCGGTGGCAAGCCGCTGTTTTTCCCGAGCAAGGCGGCGCCGAAGAGCTGATCCCAACGGCTCGGAAAGGCCGGGCATCTCCGATGGGGAGCGCGTTTTCTCTGGCTCTGGGCCTTGTGGCCGGTCTCGATCCCGAGTTCCTGTCTATCGTCGCACTGTCGCTGCGGGTAAGCCTGACAGCCACCTGCATCGCCTTTGCGCTCGCCTTTCCCTGTGCCGTGCTCATTGCCACGCAGCATTTTCCGGGGCGAGGGGGGCTACTCGTTCTCGTCAATGCGCTCCAGGGGTTGCCGCCGGTCGTCGTCGGACTGGTGCTGTATCTGCTTCTGTCTCGCTCCGGCCCGCTCGGTTTTCTCGGTCTTCTTTTCACGCCTGGCGGAATGATCCTCGCTCAAACGGTTCTGGTTTTTCCGTTGGCGTTGGCGCTCCAGCACCGTGTCGCACAGGGCATGTGGAGTGATTTCGGCGATGCCCTGAAGATTGACGGCGCCGGATTTCCGATCATCGTGCGAACCCTGCTCGGCATGGCCCGGGTGCCGCTGGCGACGATCTTTCTCACCTGCTTCGGGCGAGCAATCGCCGAGGTTGGCGCGATCATGATCGTCGGTGGCAATATCCGAGGTTTCACACGCTCAATGACAACCGCCATCGCGCTTGAAACGTCCAAGGGGGAGTTGCCGCTGGCGCTGGCGCTCGGCATGGTGCTGGTCGGCCTGACGATCCTCGCGAGCCTTACGGTGCTGCTGCTTGCCCGCGCGACCCGGAAAGAGCCGTAGTCTCAGTCGAAGAGGCTCGAAACGCTTTCCTCGCCCGCCGTCCGCTTGATCGCTTCGCCGATCAGGGTTGCGACCGAGATCACGCGGATATTCTTGGCGACGCGCACGGCCTCGGTCGGCTGGATCGTATCGGTGAGGACGAGTTCCTTCAGCTTCGAGGCGGTGATGCGCGCGACCGCGCCGCCCGAGAGAACGCCGTGGGTGATGTAGGCGGAAACATCCTTCGCGCCATTGGCGAGCAGGGCCTCGGCGGCGTTGCAGAGCGTGCCGCCGGAATCGACGATGTCGTCGACGAGCACGCAGGAATAACCCTCGACCTCGCCGATGATATTCATCACCTCGCTCTCGCCGGCGCGCGGACGGCGCTTGTCGACGATGGCGAGCGGCGCGTTGATGCGGTTGGCGAGTGCGCGGGCGCGGACCACGCCGCCGACATCCGGCGAGACAACCATCACCTTGCCGGCCTCGAAGCGTGACTTGATGTCCTGCACCATCACCGGCGCGCCGAAGAGGTTGTCGACCGGCACGTCGAAGAAACCCTGGATCTGCGCGGCGTGGAGATCGAGCGTCAGCACGCGGTCGGCACCGGCCTCGGTGATGAGATTGGCAACGAGCTTGGCGGAAATCGGTGTGCGCGGGGCGGATTTGCGATCCTGCCGGGCGTAACCGAAATAGGGCACCACCGCCGTGATGCGCTTGGCCGAGGAGCGGCGCAGCGCATCGGTGATGATGAGCAGCTCCATCAGGTGATCGTTGGTCGGGAACGAGGTGGATTGGATGATGTAAACATCTTCGCCGCGCACGTTTTCCTGGATTTCGACGAAGATCTCCATGTCGGCGAATCGCCGCACCTGGCACTTGGCCAGAGGTTGCTGGAGATAAGCGGCAATCGCTTCCGCCAGCGGACGATTGGAATTGCCCGCGACGAGTTTGATCTTGTCCATCGGAAAGGTCCCTGAAATCCGGCCTTCACGGGCCAGCCAATCCAAGCAAAGTTGGCTTTGCTGGTAGCGCGCCCACGCGGGCGTTTCAACATGACAAGCCTGTCACATCACAGGTCTTTCCGGTCAGCGTGACCGAAAATCATCGGTTTCTCCACGGCCCTATTCCGAAACGGGGGCTGGTTCGCTCATCTGCCGTACGAGATCGTTGAGGCTCATCTGCGCGATTTGCCGCATCGCAGCGTCGTCGAGCGCATTCCAGTCCGCGCCGCGCGCGCCCGGCATCGCCGCCGCGCCCTTGATGCGAGCGGAACGCGTCTTGCCGTTGTCCGAAGTGTCCATCACCCAGGCGAAGCCTGGCGTGCCGTCGTCACCCTTGTAGGCATCGAGATAGGTTTTCACGCGCAGGGCTGAGCCGGCATCCGCTGCGCCGACCACCGAGAAGCCGCGCTTCTGTGCTTCCTGTGCGAGTACACCTTCGAATTTCCGGGCGAGATCTCCGTGCGGCCCCTCGATTGCGACAAAAGCGATCGGTGCGCCGGGCGTCTTCAGCGTTCCGGTCGGTGCGGAAGCGGTCATTTCGGACTGGCAGGCGCCCAGAACGGTGAAGGCCAGAAGGGCCGGAATGAGTTTACGCATGGCTGATCCCTCGGCTTGTCCGCGCCGGTTCCGGTGCGAAGCGGGCTCTTAACCTTCTATTAACCCCATGCGGGTGGGGAGGAAAGAGGGCAAGGCGGCAAGCGGCGGGTTTGGTAAACGCGCTGATCAGCGCGAGGGGCAGGGGCTGGTCGCGCTGCCTGTGGAGGCAAGCGGCTTGCCATTGACGAAAACGCTGCCGGAGCCACCGACGACCGCGCCGCCGCAATCGGTTCCGCTTCCAGCGGTTGCTGCGGGACGGCCGTTGATGAAGACATTCGACGACCCTCCGGTGATGGTCCTTCCGCTGGCGGTGGTGTCGCCCTGCCGTGCGGCCGGCGTCCCGCCGATGGTGACAGAAGGCGAGCCTGAGGTCACAGGTGAAGGCGCGCTCTGGGAGAGAGCAGTCCCGGCAAACAGGACAATCGGGAAGGCCAAGGCGATGCGCTTCATTTCACCACCAGATCGAGATTGCTCGCGTTGATCGGCTCGGCGTCGGTTTCGCCGACAAGATAGGTCCGGCCAAGGCACATGGCGGTTTCCGTTTCCGAATCCATCAGGATCATATGCGCGAAGAGAACCATGCCGGGTGCGAGGATATACGGGTTATTCTGGTAGAACATCGGCCAATCCATCCATGAGGGTGTAAACTTGGCACCGAGCGAATAGCCGCAGGCGTTGAGACGATGGTTGCCGAGGCCGTGTGCGTCGAACACTCGCGCATGGGCCGCGAACACGTCGCCCGCTGTCTTGCCGGGCTGCATCGCCGCCTGGCAAGCATCGAGCGCCTCGCGCGCGGCGGCGTGGTAGGAGAGGTGTCGCTTCGAAGGTTCGCCCACAACATGCGTGCGCATGATCGCGGCGTGGTAGTGTCGAAAGGTTCCAGCGAATTCAAGCGTCAACTGGTCCTGCGATGCGAGTTGCCGCCGTCCGGCCTTGTAGCGGCACAGCAGGGCATCGCCGGCGGAGCCGATGATAAATTCATTCGCCGGATAATCCCCGCCCGCCGCGAAGATGGCGGCATGCTGCGCCGCAAGGATTTCGCCCTCGTCCGCACCCTCCCGTGTCATCTCGATGGCGACGGCGTCGGCGAGGTCCGAAAGCCGGGCGGCTTCGCGCACGTAGGCGATTTCCGCCGGGGATTTGACGACGCGGAGATGGTTCACAATCTGGCTTGCGTCAGTGAGGTCGGCGAAGCCTGAAAAAGCCGCGTCGAGCTTGCGGCCGTTGGAATGGATGAGGCCGTAGCTCTCGAATTCGCAGCCGATCCGTTTGCCGGCGAGGCCGAATTCATGGGCTATGGCTTTCAGATCTGCGATCGGCGCGGCATGGAGGCCGTCTTTCCAGATGCGGATATCGCCAATGTTCGAGGTGCGCTGTGCCTGCCGGAGGTCGGCGGATCGGGTCAGGAGGCATGTTCTCCCGTCAGCGCGGACGACAAGGCATTGGAAGAAGCAGAAGCCGAAGGTGTCGTAGCCTGTCAGCCAGTAGTGGCTCTCCTGTTGGAACAGGAACAGCGCGTCGAGTTTTTCGGCTTGCATGGCCTTGAGGAGCGCGGCTTTGCGCCCGGCGAATTCCTGTTCGGAGAAATGAAGAGCCACAGCGTTATCCTCAATTTATCGACATTTTGTTAATGTTATTCCCGGGCTCCGCTCTTGTCCAGCGGCGCAAACGGAAAGCCCCGCCGTCGGGCGGGGCTCGGTACGGGCGGTGCGGGGCCGGTCAGCCGCAAACAGTGCGACGGACGAAGACGACCCGGCCGAGATAGGGATCGTAGATGCGCTTGCGGGCGATGTAGCATCCGCCGACATACCCGCCGCCGACGACTACGGCCGGAGCCCAGGGGCGGGGGTAGCGCCAGCCGAGATGACGACCGCGGTGGCCGTGCCAGCCGTGGCCACCGAGATGGCCGTGGAAGCCGTGTCCGTGCCGGCCGCGAGCTTCCGCTGCCGGCGCGAATGCGACGGCGAGGGTGAGCGCGGCGGCGCCGGCGGCGAGGGTCTTGCTGAAGAGGTTCATGTCGTTCTCCTTCCGGTCGGGGCTCGGGGGAAAGCCTTGCGACCGATCTTTCGGGGGTTGGGGTCAGTCCTGCTTGGTCTCGAGCAGTGAGGAAAGCATGGCATCAGGCCGGGGAGCTGGCGGTGTCCCGACGCACGATCCGGTTTATCCGGGCTGAGTTTGTGGTTTATCCGGGCTAGGTTCGGGTTTGACGAAAAACCCCGCCTCCTTTTGGGAAGCGGGGCGAGTTTGGTGCGGGAAGGGGATAGGGCAGGGGGCAACCCGCACCGGGGGGAGAGATCAATCGCACACGGTGCGGCGGACGATGACGAAGCGGCCGCGGTAATCGTCCCAGACGCGGTTGCGGACGGTGTAGCAGTCACCGCCGGAGACATAGTAGCCCGGCGCGGCATAGGCGCGGTTGGCGGCGATCGTCGAGCCGATCACGGCGCCGCCGATGAGGCCGGCGGCGAGCCAGCCACCGCGGTGGAACTTGGCTTCGGCGGAGGGAACGGCGGCAACCGCGAGGGTGAGGGCGGCAGCGGCGGCGGTGAGGGTCTTCTTGGCGAGGGTCATGGTGGTCTCCTGTGGGGTTCGGAACTTGGGGGTTCGGGTTCGGGCTTCAACTCGGTGGCCGGTGTTTCTCCGTTCGGCCATGATCAGACCCTAAACCCGCAAACCCCGCACCGCCGTGCGCCAGCGCACCGGGCTGTCAGTCCCCCGTTTTCCCGATCTCGCCTGCCACGAATTCCGCCACCCGCCCGCGCTGCGCCGGGGTAAGATGGAGGCCCAGTTTCGTCCGCCGCCATAGAACGTCTTCGCCGCTCCGGGCCCATTCGTGCTCGACGAGATAGCGGATCTCGCGCGCCGACAATCCGGCGCCAAATGCCTCGCCCAAATCGCGCTCGTCCTTCGCGAAGCCGAGCCAGTTGAACGTGGCGCGGCCATAGGTTCGTGCATAACGCGCGGCCGTCTCCGGTTCCAGGAAGGGATAACGCGCAAGGATCTCCTCCACGAGCGCGAGGAGCCCGTCGACCGCGAAATCGCCGCCGGGCAAGGCGCTGCGCCCGGTCCAGCCGGCAGGCTGTCCCTGCATGAGAAGGTGCGGTGAAAGCTTCGCCAGCGCCGCCTCCGCGAGCCTCCGATAGGTGGTGATCTTGCCGCCGAACACCGAAAGCAGCGGCGGCTTGCCATCTGAGGCATCGAGCGTGAGGACGTAGTCGCGCGTGGCTTCCTGCGCCTTGCTGGCGCCGTCGTCGTAGAGTGGACGAACGCCGGAGAACGACCAGACGACATCTTCCCGCGTGACGGGCCTGGCGAAATATTCGCTCGCTGCCGCGCAGAGATAGACGATCTCCTCCTCCGAGGCCGAGACGGCTTTGGGGTCGCCCGAATAGTCGAGATCGGTCGTGCCGATGAGGGTGAAATCGCGCTCGTAGGGAATGGCGAAGATGATCCGGCCGTCAGCGTTCTGGAAGATATAGGCCTTGTCGTGGTCGAAGACCTTGCGCGTGACGATGTGGGAGCCTTTGACGAGGCGCACCCGGGCATGGCTCTCGACATGGATCCGGCCGTCCAGCACTTCGGCAACCCAGGGCCCCCCCGCGTTGACGAGGGCCTTGGCGCGAACGGTTCGCCTCCCGTGCGCATCCTCGACGGTGACGGCCCAGTGGCTGTCCTCGCGCCGGGCCTCCATCATGCGGGTGCGCGTTTCGATCGTCGCGCCTCGCGCCCGCGCATCCATCGCGTTGAGCACGACGAGGCGGGAGTCCTGCACCTGGCAGTCGGAATATTCGAAAGCGGTGCCGAACCCCGGTTTCAACGGCCGTCCGGCGGGGTGGCTGGCGAGGTCGAGGGTACACGTTCCTTCGAGGCGCTTGCGCCCTCCGAGATGATCATAGAGGAACAGCCCGAGCCGCAGCAGCCAGGCGGGGCGAAGTCCACGATGATGCGGCAGGACGAAGCGCAGCGGCGCGATGATATGCGGCGCGATTCCCCAGAGCACCTCGCGCTCGATCAGCGCCTCGCGCACGAGGCGGAATTCGTAATATTCGAGATAACGCAGGCCGCCGTGAATGAGCTTGGTGGACCAGGACGAGGTGCCGCTCGCAAGGTCATCCTGTTCGCAGAGATAGACCTTCAGGCCCCGCCCCGCCGCGTCCCGCGCGATGCCGCAGCCGTTGATACCGCCACCCAGAATGGCAAGGTCGAACATCTCGCCCATCGCCTGCCCCCAGCCTCCCCTGCCGCGCCGCGCGCGCGAATCTCACTTCGTCGCGCGAGAAAACCAGAGCATGCGCGGGCAAGCAAGAAAAAGATTAGCCGGGAAAATGAATGTTTGCCCGAGGGCTGGTCACTCGTCGCGCTTGCGCAGCCTGACGACGACTTCCACGCGAGCCACTTCCATCCCGTCCGGGATTGGCGGCAGATTGGCGACGGAAATATCGTGCGCTGGAATGTCCACCAACCCGTCACCCTCAAGATAGAAATGGTGGTGGTCGGAGGTATTGGTGTCGAAATACGTCCGGCTGCCGTCGATCGCGATCTCGCGCAGCAGGCCGACCTGTGTGAACTGGTTCAGCGTGTTGTAGATCGTCGCGAGGCTGACGGGGACGCGGGCGCGCTGGGCTTCCTCGAACAGTGTCTCGGCGGAAAGATGCCGATCACCGCGGCCAAACAGGAGCCAGCCGAGCGCGACGCGCTGCCGCGTCGGACGAAGACCGACGTCGCGCAGGCGAAGCTTGAGGTCATGAACCGGGCAACCCGCGAGATTGCCGAAAGCCTTCCGGCTTTCGGTATCCATGCCGGTCTCGTTTCCTCGGATCAGCGTGACCATGCGTGCCACGAACGGCTCCTGCTTCCCATTCCGAACTGCACTTCCTAGATAACCCCTTAGGTCGCCCGTTACAAGCACATCGGGCGCGCCCTGCGAGCGCAATACGCATCAAGGTAAAACAGACCTTCGTCGTTTGATTCTGCGCAATTTCGGCGAAATGATGAGGCCGAAACGAAAAATCAGTTCTTCCGGTTGCGCTTTTGCTCTAGACGGGAAGGTAATTGACGGATTTATGACCGGCTGACTTTCACGGCCGGGATCACGGCAAGGCAACAGGGCGGCGATGACTGACGAGACTGGCGCAAGGCGTTCGAGCTTCACCTACGAGGAATTGCTGGCGTGCGGCCGTGGCGAATTGTTCGGCATGGGCAACGCCCAGTTGCCGATGCCGCCGATGCTGATGTTCGACCGTATCACCGAGGTGAACGAGACGGGCGGCGCCAACGGCAAGGGCTTCATCTCGGCTGAACTCGACGTGCGGCCGGATCTTTGGTTTTTCCCGTGCCATTTCAAGGGCGATCCGGTGATGCCGGGTTGCCTCGGGCTCGATGCACTCTGGCAGCTCACGGGCTTCTACCTCGGCTGGCTAGGTCTGCCGGGCAAGGGCCGCGCCCTCGGTGTCGGCGAGGTCAAGTTTGCCGATCAGGTGCTGCCCAGCGTGAAGAAGGTCGTCTACGGCGTCGATTTCAAGCGGGTGTTCAAGGGCAAGCTGGTGCTGGGCATCGCCGATGGCTGGCTTGAGGCGGACGGCAAGCGCATCTACACCACGACGGACATGCGCGTCGGTCTTTTCCAGCCGACCTGAGACGAAAAAACCACGTCCGGCGATCAATTCTTGCCCCGCCTCTTGCGCATCGCCGCCATCCGGGCCATGTGACGGCGAGGATTTACCCGCCGAAACCCGGCTCCCGCGCGCCTGCCGCCGGGGGCTCAGAACGGAGAAAGCGCCATGAGACGCGTCGTCATCACCGGAATGGGCATCGTTTCGTCCATCGGCAATGATGTTCAGGAGGTCACGGCCTCGCTGCACGACGCGAAATCGGGCATCACCGTCGCACCGGAGTTTCAGGAGCACGGCTTCCGCTCCTGCGTCTACGGCAAGCCGACGCTCGACCCCGCGAGCGTTCTGGATCGCCGCGCCATGCGCTTCCACGGCGGCGGAACTGGCTGGAACCAGGTTGCCATGGAGCAGGCGATCCGCCAGGCCGGGCTTGAGGAAGGCGAGATTTCCAACGAGCGCACCGGCATCGTCATGGGCTCTGGCGGCCCTTCGACCCGCACGGTGATCGAGGCCGTGGACAAGGCCCGTGAGAGCGGCAACTCCAAGCGCGTCGGTCCCTTCGCCGTGCCGAAGGCGATGTCCTCGACGGCTTCCGCCACGCTCGCGACCTGGTTCAAGATCAAGGGCGTGAACTACTCGATCTCCTCCGCCTGCGCGACCTCGAACCATTGCATCGGCAATGCCTACGAGCTGATCCAGTGGGGCAAGCAGGATCGTATCTTCGCGGGTGGTTGCGAGGAGCTGGACTGGACGCTCTCCGTCCTGTTCGACGCGATGGGCGCGATGTCCTCGACCTACAACAATCCCACCGCTTCCCGCGCCTATGACAAGAACCGCGACGGGTTCGTGATCGCCGGCGGCGCGGGTGTCGTGGTGCTGGAAGAATACGAGATGGCGAAGGCGCGCGGCGCCAAGATCCTCGCCGAGATCGTCGGCTATGGCGCCACCTCGGACGGTTACGACATGGTCGCTCCCTCGGGCGAGGGTGCGGTTCGCTGCATGCGCCAGGCGCTTTCCGGCATCAAGGCGCCGATCGACTACATCAACCCGCATGGCACCTCGACGCCGGTGGGCGACATCAAGGAAATCGAGGCCGTACGCGAGGTTTTCGGCTCGAAAGCCACCGGCATTCCGATCTCGGCCACCAAGTCGCTCACGGGCCATTCGCTCGGCGCGACCGGTGTGCAGGAAGCGATCTACTCGCTCATCATGATGCAGAACGGTTTTGTCTGCGAGAGTGCGCATATCGAGGAAATCGATCCGGCGATGGCGGACATGAACATTGTCCGCAAGCGTATCGACAACGCCAAACTCGGGCATGTGATGTCGAATTCCTTCGGCTTCGGCGGCACCAACGCGACCATCGTGCTCAAGCACCCGGAGGCTTGATGGCATTGAAAGCCCTTTTGGCTTTCGGTTCCCTCGCTTAAGCTCGCGCACAGTTCAGGCTCTCGAAGAGGAAGCCCCATGCTGTTCATGGTCATCGAGCATTTCGATCAGGCCCGGGTGAAGGATATCTATGCCCGCTTCCACGAGAAGGGCCGGATGATTCCCGATGGCCTTTCCTACGTGAACAGCTGGATTTCAGCGGATTTCGCCCGTTGCTTCCAGGTCATGGAATGCGAGGACGCCTCGCTCCTGCAGGAATGGGTGCTGGCCTGGGGCGACCTCGCCCGGTTCGAGATCGTGCCGCTTGTAGGCTCCAAGGAGACCTACGAGGCCGTGAAGAAGCATTTGTAACATGAATGCAATCAGAAGAACGGCAGGAGAATCCCGCGCATGACCGAGCTAATGGCAGGAAAACGCGGCCTCATCATGGGGGTCGCCAACCAGAATTCGATCGCCTGGGGCATCGCGCAGATGCTGGCGAAGCACGGGGCCGAGCTGGCCTTTACCTATCAGGGCGAGGCGCTGGGCAAGCGCGTCAAGCCGCTCGCCGAGAGCGTCGGCTCCTCGCTGGTGATGCCCTGTGATGTCGAGGATATCGCCACGGTTGATGCGGTCTTCGATGAACTCAAGGCGAAATGGGGCAAGCTCGATTTCGTGGTCCATGCCATCGGGTTCGCGGACAAGAACGAACTCAAGGGCCGCTACGCCGACACCTCGCGCGAGAATTTCACCCGCACGATGGTGATCTCCTGCTTCTCGTTCACGGAGATCGCGAAGCGCGCGGCGGCGATGATGCCGGACGGCGGCGCGATGATCACCCTCACCTACGGTGGCGCGAACCGCGTCTCGCCGAACTACAACGTGATGGGCCTCGCGAAAGCGGCGCTCGAAAGCTCGGTGCGCTATCTCGCCGCCGACTTCGGCCGTGACAACATCCGCGTCAACGCGATTTCCGCCGGGCCGGTGCGGACGCTGGCCGGCGCGGGCATCGGCGATGCGCGCTTCACCTTCTCGTGGCAGACGCAGAATTCCGCGCTTCGCCGCCCGATTACGCTGGAGGAGCTTGGCGGCTCAGCGCTCTATCTTCTCTCGGCACTTTCGGGCGGCGTGACGGGCGAAATCCACTATGTCGATTCGGGCTACAACATCATGAAGATGCCGCGCTCCGAGGACGTGAAGAATACGGAGGAATGAGCCCTATGCTGCTCCTGAACCGCCGTGCGCTTCTGGCCGGCATGGCAGCGACTCCCTTGGCGGGAGTGGCCGCTTCCGCGGAGGAGTTCTATCCGATCCCGGTCGAGCTTCTCGGGGGCTTCAACGCGCTTCAGGGCAAGGTGACCCTTGGCAACCCTGATGCGGATGTCGCGCTGGTCGAGTTCTTCGATTACAACTGCCCTTATTGCAAGGGTGCCGCAAAGGATATCCGCCCGCTGCTCGGCGCGAACAAGGATCTGGCGTTCGTGCTCGTCAATTACGCCGTGCTCGGTATTCCGTCGATCGGCGCGACGCGCGTGGCGCTCGCTTTCTCGCGCCAGAAACCTGAGCGCTATCTCGAATTCCACGAGCAGCTTTTTTCAACGCGCGGCACTATCGGCCCGGATCACGCTATCGCCGTCGCGCTCAGGCTCGGCGCGAAGAAGGCTCAATTGCTGGAGGACGCTGATTCCGAATCGGTAACGCGGGCGATGAGCAGCGCGGCGAAACTTGGCAACGAGTTTGGTATGCGCGCGACGCCCTCCTATCTCATCGGACGCGATGCCTTCGCCGGTTTCCTCACGAAGCGGCAGAAGCAGGCGGCGATCGACGCCTATCGCAAGTGCGAACGGGCAGTATGCGCATGAGCCAACGTATCGTTCTCTCCAGCGACCACGCCGCCATCGCGCTCCGGCAGGCAGTTGCCGCCCACATTGCCGCAAAGGGCTGGACGGTGGTGGATATCGGTCCGACGACGACGGAAAGCACGCCCTACCCCAAGCATGGCGAAGCAGCGGCGCGGCTTGTTGCCTCTGGCGATTGCCGGCTCGGGATCATCCTCTGCGGCGCCGGGCAGGGCATCATGATGGCGGCGAACAAGGTCAAGGGCATCCGCTGCGGTGTTTGCATGGACACCTTCTCCGCCCGGATGATCCGTCAACACAACGATGCCAACATGCTCTCGCTCGGTGCCCGTGTCGTCGGCGTAGGGTTGGCACTCGATATCGTGGATGCGTTCCTTGGGGCCGAGTTCGAGGGTGGCCGGCATGCGGAGCGCGTCGAGATGATATCTGCGCTGGAGAAATGACCTGGCTCTAAAGTCCCGGGAATTTGATCCCCGCCGCACGGCGCAGGAGGTCGAGCGCGATCAGCGTCAGCAGCCCCTTCAGGACGATCTGGAACAGGTGCTCCGGCATCTTTTCGAGGAGTTTCGTGCCGCTCACGGTGCCGATGAAGCCCGAAACGATCATCGCTGCGATCAGCGGCAGCCATTCGAGGAGTGCGACGCCGAGCAACCCGAAGGCAATCACCTTGAGAAGGTGCTGGCCGACCATCATCACCGCGTGGGTCGCGACGAGGCCCTTCCGGTCGAGCCCGAGCGGCAGCAGCACCGCCTGAACGAAAGGCCCGGTCGCGCCGACGAACATCGTCAAGACGGACGAGATCGCACCGCCGAGCGCCAGGCCGGCTTTCGCCAGGCCGGGGATGCGCGGTTTCGGTAGCCAGACCATCGCCAGGATGAACACACCGAGGAAGCCGAGCAGCACCTTCTCCGGCAATTGCACGAACAGCCAGGCGCCGAGCGCGATGCCAAGGATCGCGCCGAGCATGAATCGTCCCACCGCAGGCCAATGGGCGTGGGCGCGCTGAAGGATCGCCCGACCGGTGTTCGACCCGAGCTGGACGATGCCATGCACCGCGATGATGACATGCGCCGGCGCGGCACCGGCGAGCGCGCCGAGCATCGCCACCCCGCCACCAATGCCGAAGGCTGCCGTGAGCGCGGAGGTGAAAAAGGAGACGACGATCAGCAGCAGCGCGGTGAACGGGTCTATGCCCGGTGGAAGAAGCACCATCGGCTGATCCTCAACTCCAGAACATCGCTTCGAGTTCGCGCCGCATCCGCATCAGCGGCGTATCCTCGGGCAGCGAGATCTTGTCCCGCGTGATGAGATCGCCCTTGGCGATGGGTGCCGTCACCTTCCCGCCATGCAACAGGCCCACCGGCCAGGCATTTGCCACGCGTGCCTCGTCTGCGTTCATCGCGTAGGACCGATAGCAGGTCTCGCCGATTGCATCGAGCATCTCGCCGGCTCGAAGATCGCGTTTGGCGCGCGCGCAGACCTCCGCGACCGGGCGCAGGAGCGGGAACATCTCCGCTTCACCACTGAGCACCGCGCGAGCCGCGGAAAGCGGTACTTCGAGGCTCGTGAGGTGATGCGGGCGGTAGAAGGTATAGTAGGGGCCCTTCCCGCCCATCTTGAGGTCGTGCATCCGCTCGCAAAGGCGCGGATGGTCCATCTCGGCGACGACGAACACGCCCGGCGCGACGCCCTTGCCAACGGTGTAATCGACGACGCCCTTGCGCGAGAGAATACCGCCGTCCGACTTCGGCACGAGCACCTGTTCAAGCGTCTGAAGGGTGGCTTCCGGCCCGTGCATGCCCGGCACATCGAGCGTCAAGCCGGTCGCATTGGCGATGCAGGACATCTCGACCATTGTTTTCGAACCGTCGACGAATTCGACCAGCATGCGCGGGTTCATGTTCCGCAGTGTCGCTTCCTCGCGATAATCGTCGGGCACAGCATTGGGGTTGAACGGGTTGTTCTTGCCCTTGCCCGCGGCGACCACAGGATAGCCGAGCGCGGTGACGAAATTGATGAGTTCCATCGTCGCCGTCGGCTCGTCCCCCGCGCCGATCGTATAGACCACTCCGGCTTTGTCCGCCTCGCGTTTGAGATACGCGCCGATGGTGACATCGGCCTCGACATTCATCATGACGAGGTGTTTGCCCTGCCGGATGGTGGCGAGGCCGATCTCGGCCCCGGCTGCCGGACGGCCGGTAGCATCGATGACGACGTCGATGTGACCGGAACGCAGGATCGTATGTGCGTCGTCAGTGATGGCGATGCCGCCGTTTTCGATGGCCCGATCAAGCGCGGGGAGACCGTCCACGACCCGACCGATATCCGCGTCCTGCCCGGCGATGCGAATCGCCTCCTGCGCGTTGCGGCCCGAGCGATCGGCGATGGCGCCGACCCGCAAACCCCGCATCCGCGCGATCTGCGTGACGAGATCGGTGCCCATCTCGCCGCAGCCGATGATACCGACCCGGATCGGCTGTCCGGCGTCTTCGCGCGCGGCCAGCGCCGCAGCAAGTCCGCGTGCGGCGATGGCGGTTTCCCGACCCGTCTTCATCCGGCTTGTCCCCTCGGCCTTTCCGGCATTGTCCTTCGTCGGGGAGGGACGGGTTTTCGGCGCGTCTGTCAATCGAAAAGGCGCAGTCCGCCACCGATCATGAGCCGGGTTTGTTCAATTCCTTGGCATGGAGCCAGGCGGCATGCTGCGGCGCCTTTTTCGTGCGCGACCATTCCTCCAGCATCTCCCATTTCACCGCGTCGAGCCGCTTGTGCATCGCCTCAGCATCGGGGTCGGGGCATGCCAGTTCGATACGATGTCCGTTCGGATCGAAGAAATAGATCGAATGGAAGATCGAGTGGTCGGTCACGCCGAGCACCTCGATACCCTTGGCTTCGAGGTGGGCCTTGTATTCGAGCAGTGTCGCGCGGTCCTTCACCTTGAAGGCGATATGCTGGACCCAGATCGGGGTATTGGGGTCGCGGCCCATCTCCGGCTTGGTTGGCAGCTCGAAGAAGGCGAGCACATTATCGTTCCCGGCGTCGAGGAAGACGTGCATGTAGGGGTCGGGCTCATGCGTCGAGGGCACGCGATCCTCGGCAATAGCGAGCACGAAGCCCATTTTCAGGTTGTCGACGTACCAGTTGACCGTCTCCTTCGCATCCTTGCAGCGATAGGCGACGTGGTGGATGTGCTCGAGTTTCAGCATGCCCTTCTCCTTGCGGCGTTTCCTGCCACAGTTAGTTGCATATGAAACTAACAAAGGTCAACCAGGGAAACCCGGTCAGCCGAAAGACAATCAGCCAAGAACGATCAGTAGGTCTTTGGCATCGACCTGAGCATGGGGCTTGACGAGCAGTTCCGCGATCACACCGTCGGCTGGCGCGTGGATCGCGGTTTCCATCTTCATTGCTTCAAGCGTGACAAGGATGTCGCCGGCCTTGACCTGCTGCCCCGGCTCGATCGCAATCGACGAGACAGAGCCCGGCATCGGCGCCGAAACGTGCCTGGCGTTGCCGTCTTCGGCCTTGCGGCGAGCGACGATCTGGGCCGAAGCGGTCCGGTTCGGCACCTTGATGATGCGCGGCTGGCCGTTGAGTTCGAAGAATACTTTCACCTGGCCTTCGTCGTCGGTCTCGCCGATTGCCTGCAGCCGTACCACCAGCGCCTTGCCGCGTTCGATCTCGATCGTCGCCTCGTCGCCGGGTTTCATGCCATAGAAGAAGATCGGTGTCGGCAGGGTCGAGACCGGGCCGTATTTCTCCTGCACATTGGCGAAATCGGAGAAAACCTTGGGATACATCAGGTAGGACGCAAGCTCCTCGTCGCCCGGCTTATGGCCGATCTTGCCCTCGACCTCTTTCGTCGTGGCGTCGAAGTCGATCGGTTCCAGCAGCGAACCAGGTCGGACGGCAATCGGCTTCTCTCCCTTCAGAACCTTCTTCTGGAACGCCTCGGGCCACCCGCCCGGCGGCTGGCCGAGATCGCCATGCAGCATCTCGACGACGGAGGCCGGGAACGCGACCTCCCGGTTCGGATCGAGAATATCGGCGGGCTTGAGATCCTGGCTGACCATCATCAGTGCCAGATCGCCGACCACCTTCGACGAGGGCGTCACCTTGACGATATCGCCGAAGAGGTCGTTCGCGGCACGATAGGCCTTGGCCACTTCATGCCAACGCGTTTCGAGCCCGAGCGAGCGCGCCTGCTCCTTGAGGTTGGTGAACTGCCCGCCCGGCATCTCGTGGAGGTAGACCTCGGAGGCGCCGCATTTGAGATCGCTCTCGAAGGCCGTGTACTGCGCACGCACGGCCTCCCAGTAGAACGAGATCCGGCGGATCGCCTCCGGGTCGAGCCCGGTACCGCGCGTCGTCATCGCCAGCGCCTCGACGATCGAGCCAAGGCAGGGCTGCGAGGTCGTGCCGCTCATCGCGTCCATCGCGCAATCGACGGCATCGACACCCGCCTCGACCGCGGCGAGGATCGAAGCCGCCGCGATGCCCGAGGTATCGTGTGTGTGGAAATGGATCGGCAGGCCGATCTCCTCTTTGAGCGCCTTGACCAGGATGCGCGCCGCGGAAGGCTTCAGCAGGCCTGCCATGTCCTTGAGGCCGAGAATATGGCAGCCCGCCTTTTCCATCTCCTTGGCGAGATTCACATAGTACTTCAGGGGGTACTTGGCCCGTGTCGGGTCGAGAATATCGCCTGTATAGCAGATCGCGCCCTCCGCAAGCTTGCCAGAGCGGAGCACGGCATCGATCGCGACCCGCATGTTCTCGATCCAGTTTAGGCAATCGAAGATGCGGAAAAGATCCATCCCCGACTGCGCCGCCTGATCGACGAAATCGCGGACGACATTGTCAGGGTAATTGGTGTAGCCGACGCCGTTCGCCCCGCGCAGCAACATCTGCGTGAGGATATTCGGCACCTTTTCGCGCACGAGGCGGAGGCGTTCCCACGGATCTTCCTGCAGGAAGCGCATTGAGACATCGAAGGTTGCTCCCCCCCAGCATTCGAGGCTGAAAAGCTGCGGTAATGCGCTGGCGTAGGCGGGTGCGATGGCGGCGATGTCGTATGTGCGCATCCGCGTCGCGAGCAACGACTGGTGCGCATCGCGCATGGTCGTGTCGGTGATGAGGACACGACGTTCGCCGCGCATCCATTCCGCGAACCCCTTCGGCCCGAGCTGCTGGAGCTTCTGGCGGGTTCCAAGCGCCGGTTCGGCGGAGAAGATCGGCGGTTCCGGCGCGCGCGCGTCGGCCGGCGGGCGCGGCCGGTCCCGCGTTTCGGGATGGCCGTTCACCGAAACGTCGGCGACATAGGTGAGAAGCTTCGTTGCCCGGTCCTTGCGCTTCTCGTGCGCGAAGAGTTCAGGCGTCTCGTCGATGAAGCGGGTGGTGTACTCGTTGGCGAGGAACTTCGGGTGCGAGAGCACCGCTTCAAGGAAGGTGAGGTTGGTCGCGACCCCGCGAATGCGATATTCCCGCAAGGCGCGGTCCATGCGCTGCACCGCCTCGCGCGCGTTCGACGCCCAGGCGGTGATCTTCTCCAGCATCGGGTCGTAATAGCGGGTGACGATGGCGCCGGAATAGGCGGTCCCCCCGTCGATGCGGATGCCGAAGCCCATCGCGCCGCGATAGGCGGTGATGCGGCCGTAATCCGGGATGAAATTGTTTTCGGGGTTTTCGGTGGTGATGCGGCATTGCAGCGCGTGGCCCTGAAGCCGGATGTTCGGCTGGTCGGGAATGCCGGTCTGGTAAGTGCCATCGGCATCCTTCGCGCCGATGGCGGCGCCATCGAGAATGCGGATCTGCGCCTTGACGATGTCGAGCCCCGTGACGACTTCAGTGACAGTATGCTCGACCTGAATGCGCGGGTTGACCTCGATGAAGTAGAATTTGCCGGTGTCGGCATCCATCAGGAACTCGACCGTGCCGGCGCCGACGTATTCCGTTGCCCGGCCGATGCGGAGCGCGGCGTTGCAGAGATCGCGCCGCGTCGTCTCGTCGAGATAGGGCGCGGGCGCCCGCTCGATGACTTTCTGGTTGCGGCGCTGGATCGAGCAATCGCGCTCGAAGAGATGGACGAGGTTGCCGTGCTTGTCGCCGAGGATCTGCACCTCGACATGGCGCGCACGCCGAACAAGTTTTTCGAGATAGACCTCATCCTTGCCGAAGGCAGCTTTCGCCTCCCGCTTGGCGGTGAAGACGGCATCGAGAAGCTGGTCCTCGCTCTCGATCGGGCGCATGCCGCGCCCGCCGCCACCCCAGCTCGCCTTGAGCATCACCGGATAGCCGATTTCAACCGCGAGGCGCTTGATCTCTTCGCCGTCATCCGGCAACGGCGGGGTCGCTGGCATGACCGGTACCTCGACCGAGATCGCAAGGTTGCGCGCATCGACCTTGTTGCCGAGCTGACGCAGCGTTTCCGGTGAAGGACCGATGAAAATGATGCCGGCCTCGGCGCAGGCCTCGGCAAACTCGGGACTTTCCGAAAGGAAGCCGTAGCCAGGGTGGATCGCATCGACATGCGCTTCCTTGGCGACGCGGATCACCTCGGGAATCGAGAGATAGGCCTCAAGCGGGCCCATTGGCTTCGCGAGGTGCGGGCCGCGCCCGACGAGATAAGCCTCGTCCGCCTTGAAGCGGTGGAGCGAGATCTTGTCCTCTTCCGCGTAGATCGCCACCGTGCGGATGCCGAGTTCCGTGGCGGCGCGAAACACGCGGATCGCGATTTCGCTGCGATTGGCGACGAGTAGACGTCGAATGGGCATCGGCGTATCTCCCGTGGAAGGCGCATGGTACGCTTTTCTCAAGGCCATGCTGGCGCGGTTTCCTTTGCGCTGCAAAGCCTAATCGGGGAGCAGGCTGCCTAAGTCACCCCGTCATTTCCTGCGCTAAACGCATACAGGGCATGAAAATACCGCATGGAAAGGGTGTGCCCGCCGGCCTGCGCGCCACGGAAGCGCGCTATTCCGAAGCAGGTCACGCAGCTGTCGGCTAAATAGTATTACTAGTTTGGTGTGTGAGGTTGATAGCGCTCGCTCTAGAGATCGGCGACAGCGCCCAACCGGAAGGCCGAAAGCGTATCCGCCAGTGCATCGTCGACGAGGATACGGCTGAGCATCTCGGCTCGGTCACCGTCGTTGCGCGCGATGGCATCGTAGAGCCGGCGGTGATCCGAAAGCGGAATGCGGAAACTCTCGTCCGAACGGGTGCCGCGCTGGATGCGCAGCGACCACCAGAGCGTCGTCGCCACTACTTCCTTCAGCGCGGCGATGGCGGCATTGCCTGCGGCGTCGAAGATCGCGTCATGAAACGCGAGATCGTAACGCATGGCTTCGTCGGTAAACGGCGGCGTGGTTTCCATGCCGCGCAAGGCCTCCTCCATCCGGGTGAGATGGTGCGAAGTTCTTCGCAATGCAGCAATTTTGGAACATCCCGGCTCGACGAGCGCGCGCAGTTCGAACAGGTCGCGGATGAAGCCTTCGTCCGCGCCGGACGACAGCGACCAGCGCAGGACATCCGGGTCGAGCAGGTGCCAGGACGAGCGCGGCGCGACCCGCGTCCCGCTGCGCGGGCGCGCTTCGATCAGGCCCTTGCCTGCCAGAAATCGGATCGCCTCGCGATAGGCCGTGCGCGAGGCGGAAATTTCGGCGCGAAGATCGTCTTCGTTTGGCACCAGCGCGCCGGCCGGCAAAGCCCCGGAAACAATGGCGACAGCCAGCCGGCTGGTCACCTGGCCGAAGAGGGATTCGGCGCCACCCCTCGACGCCTTCACGAATGTCGGCGCGTTCATTTCTCTCTCCCCGGAGGCCAGTTTGGCAACGACCCGCTTGACAGGATGCAAAATATAATATGATTTTTTCTTCAAGAGCAACGTGCTGCCTCCTTCCTTAGGCGGACGGCGGTTGCGAAACAAGAAAGCGCGACAGTCGCGGCAGCGGCCAAGGCGTTTTGCGGCATTGACCGACATACCGGTATGCCGCAGGGTGGAAATGTGGAGCCCCTCGGGGGGAGGTTGGCAGATGGCGTCAGTGACGATCCGTGACGTGCGCAAGGCGTTCGGGGCGGTCGAAATCATCCACGGGGTGAATATCGACATCGAGGACGGCGAGTTCGTCATTCTCGTCGGCCCGTCCGGCTGTGGCAAATCGACGCTGCTCAGGATGTTGGCCGGGCTCGAGAACATCACCTCCGGCGAGATCTCCATCGGCAACCGTGTCGTCAACCACGTGCAGCCGAAGGAACGCGACATCGCGATGGTGTTCCAGAATTACGCGCTCTATCCGCATATGAGCGTGGCGGATAACATGGCGTTCTCCATGAAGCTGCGCGGGGCTCCGCAATCCGAGATTACCGAACGCGTCGACAAGGCGGCCCGGATTCTCGGCCTCACGCAATTGCTCGATCGTTTTCCGCGCCAGCTCTCGGGCGGCCAGCGCCAGCGTGTGGCGATGGGCCGCGCCATCGTTCGCGATCCGCAGGTATTCCTGTTCGACGAGCCGCTCTCGAATCTCGATGCGAAGCTGCGCGTGCAGATGCGGACCGAGATCAAGGAGTTGCATCAACGCCTGAAGACCACCACGGTCTATGTGACGCACGACCAGATCGAGGCCATGACGATGGCCGACAAGATCGTCGTCATGCATGACGGCATCGTCGAGCAGATCGGCGCGCCGCTCGACCTCTACGACAATCCGGACAACCTGTTCGTGGCCGGGTTCATCGGCTCGCCTGCGATGAATTTCATTAAGGGCCGCATCGAGGGCGGCGAATTCGTCGCCGACGGCGGCTTCCGCCTGCGCGTTGGAAAGGCGCCGGCGGGTTCCGAGGGGCGTCCGGTGATCTACGGCCTGCGCCCCGAGCATGTTCGTATCGATGCCGGCGGTGTGCCGACGGAGGTGGTTGTCGTCGAGCCGACCGGATCGGAAACGCAGGTTGTTCTGCGCATTGGCGGACAGGAGATCGTCGCCGTCTTCAAGGAGCGCCTGACCGCGAAGCCGGGCGAGACCCTGGCAATCGCGCCAAGCTTGGCTGTCGCGCATCTCTTCGACGCCGAGACCGGAAGGAGACTTGTTGCCTGATCCGGCCCGCTGCCCGCCAAGCACGCGAACGTTGGCGGGAAAAGCGGATGTGGGATTGAGATCTTGGTCGAAAGGCCGGTCCGGCAGGATCGGCGTTTGCCCAGGCGAGAATTCGGCAAGCGGTCGTCAAGAGCCGCGCCGTGAATGCCCGACAACGAGCGGCAAGCTCGGGGAAAACTGGCTCAAAGGCCCTATCTAGGAGGAAAAAATGCATAGCGATCGTCGTGGATTTCTCAAAGGTTCCGCCGCTTTCGGCGCCGGCGCCCTTCTGGCCGGTTCCGGCCTCACCGATTTTGCCCGCGCCTGGGCACAGGCTTCGCCCTTCAAGCCCGAGAAGGGCGCCAAGTTGACGCTCTTGCGCTGGAAGCGCTTCGTCCAGTCGGAAGAAGACGCATTCATGAAGCTCGTCGCAGCCTTCACCAAGGCCACGGGTGTTGCCGTCAACGTCATCAATGAAGGTCTCGACGACGTTCAGCCGAAGGCGTCGGTCGCTGCAAACACCAACCAGGGCCCGGATCTGTTCTGGGGTCTGTATTCCCTGCCGCACCTGTTCCCGTCGAAGTGCATGGACGTCTCCGATGTCGCCGCGCACCTGTCGAAGAAATATGGCGAATGGTTCGATTCGGCCAAGGTCTACGGCATGTCGAAGGGCAAGTGGATTGCGATCCCGATCGCCTACAACGCCAACGTCATCAACTACCGCCAGTCGATGATCGAGGCCGCCGGCTTCAAGACCGTTCCGCAGGACCTCAAGGGCTTCATGGAACTCATGAAGGGCCTCAAGGCCAAGGGTACGCCGGGCGGTTTCGCGCTCGGCCGCGCTTCGGGTGACGGCAACGCCTGGGTTCACTGGGCGCTCTGGGCGCACGGCGCCAACCTCGTCGACAAGAACGACAAGGTCATCATCAACTCGCCGGAGACAGTGAAGGCGCTCGAATACGTCAAGGAGCTGTCCTCGCACTTCGCGCCGGGCACCGCCTCGTGGAACGATGCCTTCAACAACAAGGCCTTCCTCGCCAGCGAAATCTCGCTCACGAACAACGGCGTCTCGATCTACGCCGCTGCGAAGGCCGGTGCCGCCAAGGGCGACGCCAAGATGAAGGAAATCATGGACGATATGAACCACTCGAACTGGCCTGTCGGACCTGCCGGCAAGCCGACCGAATTCCATATCGCCTATCCAATGCTCGGCATGAAGTACACGAAGTTCCCGAATGCGGTGAAGGCGTTCATCGACTTCACGATGACTGCCGAGAACTACAACCCGTGGCTTGAGGGGGCGGTCGCCTATCTCTCGCATCCGCTGCCGGCCTACGACGCGAACAACGTCTGGAAGTCGGATCCGAAGCTCTCGCTCTGCAAGGACGCCGGCCGCCGCACGCTGACGGCGGGCCACCTCGGCTCGGTTGGCGAGAAGGCGGCCTCCGCGCTTGCGGACTTCCTGATCCTCGACATGTTCGCTTCTGTCGCGACCGGCCGCTCGACGCCGCAGGAAGCGATTTCGGTCGCTGAACGTCAGGCCAAGCGTATCTATCGCTGACACGCCTTCCGGGAGGGCGGCTCGCCGCCCTCCCGTTCACCCCTCTCGTGACAAGTCTCCGGGACGATCAAGCGCATGAGCGATGCCGCCATCACGCCTTCGGGTCATGACCGCGCCAGCCCCTCGTTCTGGGACGGGCTGAAAACCAACCGCAATTTCCTCGGCTTCTGGTTCATGATGCCGGCGGCGGCGTTCCTGATCCTGTTCCTTGTCTATCCGCTCGGTCTGGGTGTCTGGCTCAGCTTCACCGATTCGAAGATCGGAAATCCCGGCGATTTCATCGGCCTCGAGAACTACGAGTGGATCATCGGCGATGCGAAGTTCCAGCTCGCGGTGTTCAACACACTTTTATACACCTTCGTCGCCAGCGTGATCAAATTCGCGGTTGGGCTGTATCTGGCAATCCTCCTAAACAACCATCTCCCCTTCAAGGCGATGATCCGCGCGGTGGTGCTGATCCCGTTCATTGTTCCGACCGTTCTTTCGGCGATTGCCTTCTGGTGGATTTTCGATCCCCAGTTCTCGGTCATTTCCTGGGCCCTGCGGAAGTGGGGCTTGATTTCCGGCAACATCGACTTCCTCGGCGACCCGTGGAATGCGCGCGCCTCGGTCATCTTCGCCAACGTCTGGCGCGGCGTGCCTTTCATTGCGATTACGCTGCTCGCGGGACTTCAGACCGTCTCGCCCTCGCTCTATGAGGCCGCGACGCTCGACGGCGCCTCGAAATGGCAGATGTTCCGCTACGTGACCTACCCGATCCTCACGCCGATCATCGCCGTCGTGATGACTTTCTCGGTCCTGTTCACCTTCACCGATTTCCAGCTGATCAAGGTGCTGACCAACGGCGGCCCCGCGGGCACGACCGAGTTGATGGCCACCATGAGTTACAACACCGCGATCCTCGGCGGGCGGATCGGCGAGGGGGCCGCGATCTCGACTGCGATGATCCCCTTCCTGCTCGGCGCGATCATGATCTCCTGGTTCGGACTTCAGAAGCGCAAGTGGCAGCAGGGTTCGGACAACGATTGACCGCGGCGCGGCCCTTTCGCGCCGTCCGCAACAGGGAAAACAACGATGAGTGACGCCAAGCCGGTACAGGGCGACGATTCGGAGGGTATGAGCTATCTCGACACCGTGAAAACACGCGTCGTCACGGTCTATGTCCCGCTCCTGCTGATCCTCTTCGTGCTGCTGTTCCCCTTCTACTGGATGGTCATCACGGCCATCAAACCGAAGGAGCACCTCCTCGATCTCGACGCACACAACCCCCTCTACACGCTCGCCCCGACCTTCGAGCACATCAAGGCGCTGCTGTTCGAGAGCGAGTATCCGCGCTGGCTCTGGAACACGATGTTCATCTCGGTGACGGCAACGATCCTGGCGCTGGTGGCGAGCGTGTTTGCCGCTTACGCCATCGTCCGGATCCGTTTTCGCGGTGCACAGCTGACAGGCGGTCTGATTTTTCTTGCCTATCTCGTGCCGCCTTCGATCCTCTTCATTCCGCTTTCGACCGTGATCTTCAACTATGGTCTTTTCGACACACCCTTCGCGCTGATCCTCACCTACCCCACCATCCTGATTCCGTTCTCGACCTGGCTGCTGATGGGTTATTTCAAGACGATTCCTTACGAGCTTGAGGAATGCGCGCTGATCGACGGCGCCTCGCGCTGGCAGATCCTCACCAAGATCATCCTGCCGCTCGCGGTGCCAGGGCTGATCTCAGCCGGCATCTTCTGCCTCACGCTGTGCTGGAACGAGTTCATCTATGCGCTGACCTTCATCAACAGCCAGGAAAAGAAGACCGTGCCGGTTGCGATCGTCACCGCCTTCACCGACGGCGACCAGTACAAGTGGGGCTCGCTGATGGCCGGCGCGCTGGTCGGCTCGCTGCCGCTCGTGGTGCTCTACTCGTTCTTCGTGGAATACTACGTCTCCGCGATGACCGGTGCGGTGAAGGAGTAAGCCGTGAGCCGGACCATCGCCTTCATCGGTCTCGGCGCGATGGGTCGCCCGATGGCGCGGCGCCTCGTCGAGCAACAGTTCTGCGTTCAGGGCTTCGATCTCAATGCCGAAGCGCTCGCCGCCCATGCCGCGAACGGCGGTGTTGCCTGCTCCTCGGCGACAGAGGCCGCGAAAGACGCGGAAGCGCTTATACTGATGGTCGTGAACGCGGCGCAGGCCCGCGCCGCATTGGTAACCTCTGGCGCGCTTGAGGCCCTCAAGTCGGATGCGCTTGTGATCCTGATGGCGACCTGCTCGCCGGCGGATGCGCGGGAGATTGCTGGGATGGTGGAGAAGGCGGGCCGCCGCTTCCTCGATGCGCCGGTGTCCGGTGGCGTCGTCGGCGCGGAGGCGGGCACGCTGACGATCATGGCTGGCGGACCGAAGGCCGTGTTCGATGCCGCGAACACCTATCTCGCCCCGCTTGGCGACAAGCTCTATCATGTCGGTGACAACGCTGGCGACGGTGCGATGGTCAAGACGATCAACCAGCTCCTCTGCGGCGTGCATATCGCCGTGACGGCCGAGGCCTTCGCGATGGCGGAGAAAGCCGGACTCGATACCGGGCTTTTGCTTAAAATCCTCGGCCAATCCGCCGCCGCGAGCTGGATGATCAACAATCGCGGACCCCGGATGCTCGAAATCGAGCCGGAAGTGACGAGCGCGGTCGACATCTTCGTCAAGGATCTCTCGCTGGTGCTCGATGCCGGACGCTCGGCGAAGGTCGCGCTGCCGATCGCAGCCGTGGCGCACCAGATGTTCCTGGCCTCCTCGGGCGCGGGGCACGGCCTCGCCGACGACAGCCAGGTCATTCGCGCCTATCGTGCGCTCAACGGAACGATTTGAACGGAACGGGAGACGGCAAATGACCAAGGAGCGCGTCGGGTTCATCGGGGTCGGTCTCATGGGGCAGGGCATGGCCGCCAACCTGCTGGCCAAGGGCTTCCCGCTCACGGTGATGGCGAACCGCAACCGCAAGCCGATCGAGGAACTCCTCGCCAAGGGCGCGAGGGAGGCGGCGAACCCCAAGGCCGTCGCCGAACAATCCGATATCGTCTTCATCTGCGTCACGGATTCACCCACGGTCGAGAAGGTCGTCCTGGGCGAGAACGGCATCCGTATGGCGGCGCGGAAGGGCCTCGTGATCGTTGATTGCTCGACCGCCAATCCGGTCTCCACCGAGGCACTGGCGAAGGAGCTGGCGCCTTTGGGGGTCGATTTCGTCGATGCGCCGCTCGGCGGCACGCCGGCCCAGGCCGAAGCCGGGCAGTTGACTGCGATGGTCGGCGCCGATCCGGCGGTGTTCCGCCGCGTCGAGGCGGCGATCGGCGCCTGGGCGTCGAAGACCGTCCATCTCGGCCCCGTCGGCGTTGGCCACAAGATGAAGCTCCTGAACAACTTCGTCTCGATGGGCTATGCCGCGATCTACGCCGAGGCGCTGGCTATCGCCCAGAAGGCCGGCGTGACGATCGAGGTGTTCGATTCGGTTCTGCGCGGCAGCCGAATGGACTGCGGCTTCTACCAGACTTTTATGGGCTATGCTTTCGAGGATAACTCGAACTCGCACCGTTTCGCGCTCGCCAACGGCGCGAAGGATTTGCGCTATGTCGATGCGATGGCGAATGCCGTTCAGGTCGCGAACCCGATTTCGAGCGCGGCGAAGAACCTCTTCGCCCAAGCCGTCGGCCTCGGGTACGGCGACAAATATGTGCCGATGCTCGCCGATGTCGTCGCCGAGATAAATGGCTTCAAGCGCCGCAAGCGCGGGGAATGATCAGATCACGTTGCGCTCGCGCAACGGGCGCTTGGCGGCGATCCGTTCGTAGCCGAGCGGCGAGAGGTCAAGGCTGCGGTAAGCACCCTCGATGATAAGTTCCGCGAGCCCGCGCCCGACCGCAGGCGATTGCTGGAGGCCGTGGCCGGAGAAGCCGCAGGCAACGAAGCCGTTTTCGAGGCCGCCGAGCCTGCCGACGATGGCGTTATGGTCGAGGAGATTCATGTCGTAGTGGCCGGCCCAGGCCCGGCCGGGCCGGATCGCCTCGAAAGCGGGAATACGGTGCGCGAGCGCCGGCCAGATGAATTCTTCGAACAATGACCAGTCCGGCTCGAAATCCGCACCGTGATCGCTTTCCTCCGGCTCGTCCGGGGAATAGCCGGTGATGAAACCCTCGCCTTCCGGCCGCCACCACACGCCGGTCGTGTCGATGATGAGCGGATGCGTGGCGAGTTTTTCCCGTGCAGTGAACGAGAATACCGTGCGCTTCTTGGCATAGACCGGAACCGGCTCGCCGCAGAGATCGGCCAGGGCGCGCGCGCCGGAAGCACCGGCGGCGTTGACGAAAGCACCGCATCCCAGCGCCGCGCCGTCGGCGAGCAGGGCACCCTCGATTCGTGCGCCGACGCGGTCGATGCCGACCACCTTGCTCTTGAGGTAAGTAACACCCTTCGCCCGCGCGGCCTTGCGGAAGGCCTGCATCAGCCCATAACCATCGAACCAACCCTCGCCGGAAAGGCCCAGCGAGCCGATCGAGAGATCGCCTGTGTTGAGCCAGGGAAAGTGAACCGCAAGGGAGGCGGCATCGAGCAGCGCGATCTCGGCGCCCATGCGCGCCTGGTCGGCGTTGTTCGCTTCGAACAAGGGGCGATGCGCGTCCGCGCCGAGATAGAGATAACCGCCTTCGTGAAGGCCGATATCCGGCTTTTCACCATTCACCGCGAGACGCTGGCCGATCTCCCGAAGGAAGACGATCCCGTAGAGCGAGATCGCGATGTTGGTCTCCTGCGAGAATTGCTGGCGGATCGAGCCGGCGGAGAGAGCCGATGCCGAGAACTGATAGGTCGGATCGGGCTCGATTACAGCGATTCGCCCGGAGAAGCCCGGATGCGCGGCGAGGTGCCAGGCAATCGCGGAGCCCATGACCGCGCCGCCCGCGATCACGACATCATAGGTATCGGCCATCAAAGGCTCCTTGACCCGTCGAGAGGTCATATTTCGAAAGTCGGGGCGATTTTTTCGGAAATCCGGGCTCGGTTCAAGGCCGTTTCCGACATCCGTTTAGGCGATTCCACCAAAATCGGAATTAAATTCCGCGAATGCCGCAATTCCCCTTTTCGTGCGCATCGGCTAGCGTGCGACAAAAGGCCCTTCGTGGCGCAACCGATCCGGAACATCCCATGTCTGCATTTCTCGAACAGGAATTCGCCTCTATCCTTTCCGCACCGAAGGAGGAGGCAGCCACCATTCTCGAAGCACTCGGCGTGCCGGCGTCCCGCCTTGCCGGCGGCGGCCGGGCCGTGCGCTCGCCGATCACGGGTGAGACTCTGGCGATGGTGGCCGACGATACGCCGGCCGATGTTGATGCCGCGATCGGCCGCAGCGTCGTGGCCTTCGAGGGCTGGCGTAAGGTGCCGGCGCCCAAGCGTGGCGAGTTCGTCCGGTTGATTGGCGAGGAATTGCGTCGTGTCAAGCGTGAGCTCGGTCACCTCGTGACGCTCGAAGCGGGCAAGATCACATCCGAAGGCCTCGGCGAGGTGCAGGAGATGATCGATATCTGCGATTTCGCGGTCGGCCTCTCTCGCCAGCTTTACGGCCTGACTATCGCCACCGAGCGCGCCGATCACCGCATGATGGAGACCTGGCACCCGCTCGGCCCTGTTGGCGTCATCAGCGCGTTCAACTTTCCTGTCGCGGTCTGGAGCTGGAATGCGGCACTTGCTTTCATCTGCGGCGATTCCGTTATCTGGAAACCCTCGGAGAAAACTCCGCTCACGGCGCTCGCGGTCGGCGAGATCGTTGCGCGCGCGGCGACCCGTTTCGAGAAGGAAGGCAATGGCACGGTGCCGGCGGCGCTGAGCCAGATCGTTCTGGGCGATGGCGCCGTGGGCGCGGCATTGGTTGCCGATCATCGCGTGCCGCTCGTTTCCGCGACGGGTTCGACGGCGATGGGCAGCAAGGTAGGGCCGGTGCTGGCAGCGCGGTTCGCTCGTGCGATCCTCGAACTCGGGGGCAACAACGCCGCGGTCGTCTCCCCCTCGGCGGATCTCGATCTCGCGTTGCGCGGCATCGCCTTCGCCGCGATGGGCACGGCGGGCCAGCGCTGCACCAGCCTCCGGCGGCTGATCGTCCACCGCTCCGTCATCGGCAATCTGCTGCCGCGCCTTGCGAAGGTTTGGTCAAGCGCGCGCATCGGCGACCCGCGCGCGGAAGGCACGCTGCTCGGCCCGCTGATCGACGAGGCGGCGTTCCAGGGCATGGAAGCGGCGCTCGCCGAGGCGCGCGCACTTGGCGCAAAGGTGCACGGTGGCGGCCGGGTGCAGGGCGTCGGCTCCGGCTATTACGTCAATCCGGCGATCGTCGAAATGCCCGCGCAGGGCGGGCCGATGCTGCGCGAGACCTTCGCGCCGATCCTCTATGTCGTCGGCTACGAGACGATCGAGGAAGCCATCGCCCTCAACAACGCGGTCGGCGCCGGGCTTTCGTCCTCGATTTTCACGCGGGACATGCGTGAGGCTGAGCTTTTCACCTCGGTCACCGGGTCGGATTGCGGCATCGCCAATGTCAACATCGGGCCTTCGGGCGCGGAGATCGGCGGCGCGTTCGGTGGTGAGAAGGAGACCGGGGGCGGCCGCGAGGCTGGTTCGGATTCGTGGAAGGCCTACATGCGCCGTGCCACCAACACCATCAATTACGGCACCAGCCTGCCGCTGGCGCAGGGCGTCAAATTCGATATCGACGGCTGACGAAAAAGGGCGGCGGCTCCACTCAACGGAGAAGCCGCCCCTGCTAAAACGTCACATCGCGGTCTTCGCTTCGCGCTTCTCGAAAACATAGGCTGCGAGTGCGCCATAGATGACATGGCCGGCCCAGCTCATGAACGAGAGTTCGCCACCCTCGCCGAGCAGGTAGAAGCTCAGCCCGCCGATCGGCGCCATGATGCCGAGCGCGTTGAGCCAGGTGAAGGTGCCCCACGCGAGCGAATCGCGCAGCAGTACATTGGGGTTGATGAAGCGCGCGGCGATGAAGGCCGCGACGATGGCCCAGAAAATGAAATGCCAGGTCGTCGCCATGCCCTTCGCGGCGTAGTAGGCGACGCCGGCGCTGAAGGTGAAAAAGACAATTCCGTCGAGCAGCGCGCTCCAGTTCTTCACGTAGCGCGAGATGATGTAGTAGAAGGCAGGGTAGCCGATGATGCCGACCGCGTAGTGCAAGGCCTCGCGGAGCAGATAGGGAACCATGAGCCCGAATTGGTGGTTGGCGATGGCGTCGATCAGGCCGGCCGGCTCGAGGGGATAGCCGAGAACGGCCTTGGTGAAGACGCGGGCCCAGACCTCCCAGACGGCGAGGCCGATGGCGCCGCCGATCATCAGGTTGACAATCGTGGCAACGCTCGGAATGACGAAACGTGTTGCGGATGTGGTGGCGGCAGTTTGCATGGTATCCCCCTTCGCGGGCCGTCGAACGCTGCTTTTTGAGCCCGGATGGAAGTTTCATGCGCCTTTTCCGTTTCAAAGGAAAACCACAACTCATCACAGCTTGGAGAGCCGGGTGTGACGGACGCGCGTTTTTGATCCTCCCCCTTGCGCGGAAAGCCGCACTGTGATCCAGATGCAAAAATGCAGAATGAAATTCCACATCGTCCATTGACTGGGCTGAAGATCCTCGAACTCGCCCGCATTCTAGCAGGTCCCTGGATTGGCCAGTTGCTGGCCGATCTCGGCGCGGATGTCGTGAAGGTCGAGCGCAAGGGCGCGGGCGACGACACCCGAACCTGGGGTCCACCCTTTGTCGAGCGCAAGGGCGGCGGTGATCCGGGTCACTCTGACCTTGGCGCGGCCTATTTCCATGCCTGCAACCGCGGCAAGCGCTCGATCGAGGCCGATTTCGACAATCCCGATGACATCGCGATGATCCGCGAGCTGGCGAAGGCCGCCGATGTCGTGGTCGAGAATTTCAAGGTTGGCGGGCTCGTCAAATATGGGCTCGACGCCGCGAGCCTGCGGGCGCTCAAGCCGTCGCTCATCTACTGCTCGATTACCGGCTTCGGGCAGGAGGGGCCTTATGCCGCGCGCGCCGGCTACGACTTCCTTATTCAGGGCATGGCAGGCGCGATGGATATCACTGGGCAGCCCGGCGGTCAGCCGACCAAGGCCGGCTACGCCACCGCCGATATCTTTACCGGCATGTATGCGACGGTCGCGATCCTCGCCGCGCTCCGTCGCCGGGACGAGACCGGCGATGGCGCGACGATCGATTGCGCCCTGCTTGACAGCCAGATCGCGGTGCTCGGCAACCAGGCGATGAACTATCTCGTCTCCGGTAAACCGCCGAAGCGGCTCGGCAACGCACACCCGAACATTGTGCCCTACGAGGTGTTTCCGGTTGCCGACGGTTATATCATCATCGCCAGCGGCAATGACGGACAATACCGCAAGCTCTGCGAGGCGCTAGACGCGCAGGACCTGCTCGCCAACCCGGATTACGCCACCAATCGCGGCCGCGTTACGAACCGCGCCGTGCTCGTGCCTGTGCTCTCGGCCTATACCGCCCGCTTCGGCAAGGCAGAACTGCTTGCGAAGCTCGAAATGCTTGGCGTGCCCGCCGGGCCGATCAACGGCATCGACGAGGTATTCGCCGACCGCCATGTAAAGGCACGCGGGATGCGTGTCGACCTCCCGCTGCCAGAAGCCGAAGCCGGTTCGGTGCCGAGCGTGCGCACGCCGATCCTGATCGACGGTGTGCCACAGGTCTCGCAGCGCCCCTCGCCCGGTCTTGGCCAGCACAATGCCGAAATTCTCGCCGATCCCAACTGGAAGCCCCGTTCATGACCCGCACCGCCGCCCAGGTTCTCGTCGATCAGCTCATCGTGCAGAAGATCGAGGATATCTTCTGCGTGCCGGGCGAGAGCTATCTTGCCGTGCTCGACGCGCTCCATGACGCCAGCGTCCGCGTCACGATCTGCCGACAGGAAGGCGGCGCGGCGATGATGGCCGATGCCGTCGGCCGGTTGACCGGGAGGCCGGGCATCTGTTTCGTCACACGTGGCCCCGGTGCGACCAACGCCAGCCACGGCGTCCATATCGCGCATCAGGATTCGGTCCCGCTGGTCCTCTTCGTCGGTCAGATCGAGCGCAGCGCGAGAGAGCGTGGCGCGTTTCAGGAACTCGATTACCGCGCGGTCTTCGGTTCGATGACCAAATGGACGACCGAGATCGACGATCCGAGGCGCATTCCCGAGATCATCAGCCGTGCCTTCCATGTCGCGATGTCCGGCCGCCCGGGCCCGGTGGTGATCGCGCTGCCGGAGGACATGCTGGTCGAGGCCGTTGATGTCGCCGACGCACCATACGTCGAACCCGTGCCGACCGCGCCCTCGCTCAGTCAGATGGCGGAACTCCAGAAGCGGCTCTGGGCCGCGAAATCGCCTGTTGTACTCGCGGGTGGCACGCGCTGGAACGAGACTGCCGTCCGTTCGCTCGTACGGTTTTCCGAGCGGTTTGATCTGCCTGTCGCCGTCAGCTTCCGCCGGCAGATGCTGTTCCCGGCGGATCATCCGAATTTTGCCGGCGATCTCGGTATCGGCCCGAACCCCGACCTCCTGAAGCGCTTCAAGGAGGCGGATCTGATCCTCGCGATCGGGGCTCGGATCGGCGAGATGCCGAGCCAGGGTTACACGCTGCTCGATATTCCGGGCGACGGCACCCGCCTCGTTCATGTCTTTCCGGATGCGTCCGAACTCGGCCGCATTTACGCTCCGGCGATGGCCATCCATGCCGATGCGTCGAGCTTCTGCGCGGCGCTCGAAGGGCTCCAGCCGCCGAATTCGCTGCGTTGGGAGGGTGGGGCAAAGGCTGCGAACACCTCCTTCAAGGCCTGGACCGAACCGAAACCCATTCCCGGCAAGCTCCAGATGGGCGAGGTGATGCGCTACTTGCGGGAGAGGCTGCCGGCGGATGCGATCATGACCAATGGCGCTGGCAATTACGCCACCTGGTTGCATCGGTTCCATCGTTTCCGCCAGTTCGGCACGCAGGCGGCTCCGACCTCCGGCTCGATGGGTTATGGCGTGCCGGCGGCGATCGGCGCCAAGCGCCTCCACCCGGAGAAAACGGTCATCTCCTTCGCGGGTGACGGCTGCTTCCTGATGAATGGGCAGGAATTCGCGACCGCCGTGCAATACGACCTTCCCGTGATCATCGTCGTGATCGACAACGGGATGTACGGCACCATCCGCATGCATCAGGAGCGCGAGTATCCCGGTCGTGTCTCCGGGACGACGTTGAAGAACCCTGATTTCGCGGCCTATGCGCGCGCCTTCGGCGGACACGGCGAGCGGGTGGAGACAACCGAGGACTTCGCTCCGGCCTTCGAACGGGCACTCGCCTCGGGCAAGCCGGCGATTCTACATTGCTTCATCGACCCGGAGGCGATCACGCCATCGACGACGATAACCGCCATCCGCAACCGGCCGCGCTGAGAGCGAGCCTCGTCATCGAACCGCCCGAATTCGGCGTGAAATGACCTCCGTGCGAGGCCAATAACCTCCCTTTAAGGGCAGGAGGTGCAAGGTGGCCTCCGGGTCTTCCCGCCTCCCGGCGGGTGGAAAGGAACGGGTTCGGGGTCAGAATGGCGAATAGCCAGGCGCGCAGGGCACGGCAGGAGCCGCGCTTCGACGACGAAGGCGGCGGAGGTGGTGGCGAGTTGCGCCTCACGCGCGACGACCGGCCGATGCGCGCGCGCGGCGAAAGTCGTCGCGGCCATGCGGCTCCCCCGCGTGGCGACGGGCGGAGGCGTAAGCCTCGCCGGCAAGGCCGGGGATTCTTCGGTTTCCTGTTCTACTGGGGCTTCGTTCTCGGCCTCTGGGGTTTGGTCGCGGTGGGCTGCCTTGTCGGCTATCACGCGATGAAGCTGCCGCCGATCGATCAGCTCGCGGTGCCGAAGCGCCCGCCGAACATCGCCATCCTCGCCGCCGACGATTCGCTCATCGCCAATCGCGGCGAGACCGGGGGATCCTCCGTGCCGATCGGCGAATTGCCGAAATATGTCGGGCAGGCTTTCGTCGCCATTGAGGATCGGCGTTTTTACCAGCATTTCGGCATCGACCTGGCGGGTCTCGGCCGTGCGGTCATCCGCAATTTCACGCGTGGACGCATGGAGCAGGGCGGCTCGACCCTCACCCAGCAGCTCGCCAAGAACATCTTCCTGACGCAGGAGCGGACGCTCTCGCGCAAGATCCAGGAAGCGCTGCTCTCGCTCTGGCTCGAGCGGAACTACTCGAAGGCCCAGATCCTCGAACTCTACATGAACCGCGTCTATTTCGGCGCAGGGGCCTATGGGATCGAGGCCGCAAGCCAGAAGTACTTCGGCAAGTCCGCCCGGGCGCTCAGCCTCGGCGAGGCGGCGGTGCTGGCGGGCCTCGTGCAGTCGCCCTCGCGTCTCGCGCCGAACAAGAACCCCGAGGGCGCTGCCGAGCGTGCCGCGCTCGTCCTCCAGAAGATGGTCGCGGAAGGCTATGCCACGCCCGACGCGGTCAAATCGACCCGCACCAACACGGCGGAGGCGAAGAAGCGCTCGCGGCCCGGCGCCGGCAACTATGTAGCCGACTGGATCATGGACGTGCTCGACGATCATATCGGTGCGGTCGATGGCGATATCATCGTCAAGACGACGATCGACCCGAAACTGCAGCAGCTTGCAGAGCGCATTGTCTCGACCAGTTTCGAACCCAAGCGCCTGAAACTCGACGTGGAGCAGATGGCGTTGGTCACGCTCTCGCCGGATGGTGCCGTCCGGGCGATGGTCGGCGGACGCGATTATGCCCAGAGCCAGTTCAACCGCGCCGTGGCCGCCAAACGCCAGCCAGGCTCGTCGTTCAAGCCCTTCGTTTATCTTGCCGCGCTTGAGAAGGGGCTGACGCCGGATACCGTGCGCGAGGATGCTCCGATCAACATCCGCGGCTGGAAGCCCGAAAACTACACCCACGAGTATTTCGGCAACGTCACCCTGACGCAGGCGTTGTCGATGTCGCTGAATACGGTGGCGGTCAAGCTCAATGTCGAGGTCGGCCCGCGCGTTGTCGCCCGCACCGCGCAGCGGCTCGGCATCCATTCGCCGTTGAAAGCCAACGAATCCCTCGCGCTCGGCACATCCGAGGTCTCGCCGATGGAGATGGCGACGGCTTACGCCGCCTTCGCCAATGGCGGCACTGGCGTCATCCCGCACGCGATCATCGAGGTGAAACGCACGGATGGAACGCTTGTTTATCGCCGCAAGCCGCAGAATCTCGGTCAGGTCGCCGATCCGGCTGTCATCGGCCAACTCAACCGGATGATGCGCGAAACGCTCGTCAGCGGGACCGCAAAGCGGTCCGACATTCCTGGCTATCCCGCCGGCGGCAAGACGGGAACCACGCAGGAATACCGCGACGCCTGGTTTGTTGGCTACACGGCAAACCTCGTTACCAGCGTCTGGGTCGGCAATGACGACGGCGATCCGATGAAGAAGGTTTCCGGCTCTGGCCTTCCGGCCGAGATCTGGGCCGACTACATGCGTCAGGCGCAGAAGCACTACAAACCGCAGGAACTGCCGGGCCTCAACGGAGGTGGCATCGGCGGGCTGATAGCTGGTGTCGTCAACGGCTCAGGCGCCGCGCCCCGGCCACGCCAGCCGGTCGGCGCCGATAATCCGGGTTCCTGGGATGGGCCAAGCGCGAAGGACAAGAGCCTGCTCGGCCGTCTGTTCGGGGGCGGTTGAACCACGCAGGAGCGAGCGCGTCGTGTGTAGCGGGCGCGCCTGGATTCTAGGCGGATGCTTCCGGCCGACGGATCATCGGGTAGATCGCCAGCGCGCACAGCCCGAAAAGCGCGACGGTTGCGGCAAGTACCAGCGGCCCATGATCGATATGGGCGCCGACCAGTGCGCCGACGATCGAGGCAAAGCCGATCTGCATGATGCCGAGCAGCGACGAGGCCGCGCCGGCCCGGTCCGGGAACGGCATCATCGCCCCGGCCATGCTCTGCGGCAATGTGAAGCCGACGCCGCAGGAATAGAACATCATCGGCACGGTCATCGCCAGCGGCGTTGTTCTGAAGAGGAACACGAGCAGAAGCATCGCGATGCCGCCGGCGGCCTGAAGCAGGCTACCTGCGAGAATGAGCCGTCGCCCCTCGACCCGCATGGCAAGCCGTTGCGACAGGAACGTACCGGCGATGTATCCCAGCACCATCAGCACGAAGGTGATCGCGAACCCGAACGTCGTCTGGCCGAAGTGATGCTGGTAGATGAAGCTGGAGCCGGAAATGAAGGCAAAAAGCCCGGCGTAGGTCGCGGCCGCCAGAAGGCCGAACGGCAGGAAGCGCCAGTCGGTGATGAGATCGGAAAATCCGCCGAACACGGCTTTGAACCCGAACGGATCAGTCCGGCGCACGCGCAGCGTTTCCGGCAGCTTGGTCTGTGCCCAGAAGACGAGACCGCCCGCCAGCAGCGCGGTGCAGATAAAATTCGCGCGCCAGCCGAAGAATTCCTCCAGCCCCGCGCCCAGTACCGGTGCAATGGCGGGCACGATGCCCATGATCGAGCCCATCCGCGCGAGCTCCTGCCCCGCGCGCCGGCCCTCGTAGAGGTCGCGGACGATGGCACGCGCGATAACGATCGGCCCGGCGGCGCCCAGCCCCTGAATGGCGCGGCTCAGGATCAGGACATCGAGTGTCGGCGAAAGCGAGGAGATCGCATTGGCGACACCATAGAGCGCGAGGCCGAACAGCAGGACGCTCTTGCGCCCGCGCCGGTCGGAGAGCGGGCCGTAGAGCGGCAGGCCGATGGCATAGCCGAGGAGATAAGCGGAAAGCGTGAGCTGGGCATGGCCGCTCGACGCGGCGAAATGCTGGGCGATGGCCGGCAGCGAGGGAAGGTAGAGATCGGTCGAGAGCGGACCGAGCGAAGTCAGGACCCCAAGCAGGGCCGTGAGCGCGATGGTGCCGGGGCGGAGATGGGACAAAGGTGCTGCTTCAGGAAAGGGAGGACCGGCTCCAGCGCGATCGATCGGGCGTTCACCGCCCGATGAGATGCAACCCGGACCCGTTGCGGTTGAGCCAGGCTTCCGCCTCGCGAAACCGCGGGAAAAGTTGTGCGACATGACGCCAATAGCGCGTCGAGTGATTCATTTCCAGCCGGTGCGCGACCTCATGTGCGGCGAGATAGTCGAGCACGAAAGGCGGCGCGAAGATCAACCGCCAGGAAAAGGCGAGATCGCCGCGCGCCGAGCACGAGCCCCAGCGGCTGCGGGTATCCTTGATCGTGATCCGTCCGAGAGTGACGCCGGCCGCCGCCGCGTGCCGCCGGGCCGCCGCCGTAAGGTCGAGCGTCGCCTCGGTACGCAGGAAACGCTCGACCCGTCCGCCGACATGCGCCGGATCGCCGTGGACAATGATAACCGGGCCGTCGGGGCTCGCCTCGATCCGCGTTACCCCCCGGAATGTCGCGTGGTGGTGGATGAGATGCGGTTCGCCGCGCACGGGAATGATGCTGCCCGCTGCAAAGACGACCGGCGCGGGCCGGGCTGCGAGCCTGTTCTCGAGCCAGCCGGCGTGTTCGGAAAGGAAGCGCTCGGCGTGAGCCCGCCCGACCCCGCGCGGCAGCGTCAGGGTGGGCGCCCCCGTGATCCGGTCGAGCCGCAGGATCATCCGGCGTGCGTTCGGCCGGACCTGTAGCGCAACCTGAACCGGCACTCCGGCGCATTCCACCACGAGCTCATCGGGCAGGCCGCGCCGCCGTGCATCCGGCGCGATGCCACCCGATTTGGGAAGCAGGAAATCAAGCAGGCCGCGCCGCGCCAAGATGCCTCACCTCATGCCTGAACGGGCCCTGGAGCCCGAATCAAGGCTTCAGCATAGCCGGTTTCAGCGCACGGCGGCGAGCTTGCCCTTGATCGGGCGCACTGTGGCGGCCGAATGCGTCTCGGTGAACTCGACGATCTTCGGCGCGATGAATTTGCGGAATCGCGAGCCGTTGAACACGCCATAATGCCCCACCTCGGTTTGGAGATGGTAGAGTTGCTTGTCCTTCGGCAGATTGATGCAGAGATCGTGCATCGCCTTGGTCTGGCCGACACCGGAGATATCGTCCTTCTCGCCCTCGACCGTCATCAGCGCGCAGCGGCGGATCGCGCCGAGATCGACCGGCTGGTCGCGATGCATCATCGTGCCGTTGGGTAGGCTGTGCCGGACGAAGACGGTCTCGACCGTCTGGAGATAGAACTCGGCGGTCAGGTCCATCACCGCCATGTATTCGTCGTAGAATTCGCGATGCTTCTCGGCGTTGTCGCCGTCGCCTTCGACGAGATGGTTGAACATGTCCCAATGCGCCGAAAGGTGGCGGTCGAGGTTCATGGCCATGAAACCGGAAAGCTGGAGATAGCCGGGGTAAACCTCGCGCATCACGCCCGGATGCGGGAATGGAACGCGCGAGATGCAGTGTTCCTTGAACCACTGGATGCCGCGCCGCTCGGCGAGCTTGTTGACCTCGGTCGGGCTTTTGCGGGTATCGATCGGCCCGCCCATTAGGATCATCGAACGCGGGATTGAGGGGTCATTCTCGGCTTCGAGCCGGGCGATCGCGGCCGCGACAGGCACCGACGGCTGGCACACCGCCAGCACGTTCACATCCGGTCCGAGGAAGCGGATCATGTCCATGACGTAATCGACGTAGTCGTCGAGGTCGAAACGGCCCTCGCTTACCGGGACGAGCCGCGCATCGACCCAATCGGTAATGTAGACCTCGTGCGTCGGCAGGAACGCCTCGACCGTGCCGCGCAGAAGGGTCGCGAAATGACCCGACATCGGCGCGACGATCAGGAGGCGCGACTGCTTCGGCGCGCTTGAGGGCAGGTTGCGCTCGAAATGCACGAGATTGCAGAAGGTGTTCCGCCAGACCACCGTTTCGGTGACGCCGACGGACTTGCCGCCGACCTGGGTTACCGGAAGGTCGAAAGCCGGTTTGCCGTAACGGCGCGTCGTGCGCTCGAACAATTCGCAAGCGGCGGCGACGGAGCGCCCGTAGGCCGTATGCGACAGCGGATTGATCGGGTTGCGGTAGAAGAGGCGGACCGCATCGCTGGCCGCGCGGGCCGGGCCGAGGATCGCGTGAGCCGCTTCGTAGAAGAAATACCCGCTCTTGTTCATCGTCGGGAAGCCTCTTGTTTCAGACCGGCAATCGGAGACACGAAGTCGCAGGATCGCATCTTCGGGTTAACAGGCCAATGCAACTTTGGCATGTTGGGCCATTGTGTGGATAATGTATGCTGGGCGACCGCCGGAGGCAATGGATTTTTTGCACTGCAACATAATCTGTTGGTCGGAAGGTCGGAAGTTTGGGTGAAGATGCTAGGTCAGCCCTTCAGCATCCACTCGTGCGCCGGATCGTTGTGGAACTTCCACACCCGTTTCGGCCCGGCCATCACGTTGAGGTAATAGAGGTCGTAGCCATGCGCCGCGCCGACAGGGTGGTAGCCGCGCGGCACCAGCACGACATCGCGATCCTCGATTGTCATCGTCTCGTCGATCGCGCGGTCGTCGGTGTAGACGCGCTGGAAGCCGAAGCCCTGCGGCGGCGAGAATCGGTGGTAATAGGTCTCTTCCAACATGGATTCGGCGGGCAGCGCGTCGCGGTCATGCTTGTGCGGCGGGTAGCTCGACCAGTTGCCGGAGGGTGTGACGACCTCGACGACGAGCAAGCTCTCAGCCGGCTCGGTCTCGGGCAGGATATTGCGGACATGGCGCGTGTTGGTGCCGGTTCCGCGGGTGAGGAGCCCGACGTCTTGCGGCGCGATCACGCGTGCCGGCAGCTCCGCTTTGCCTGGTTCTGTTTTTCCCGGTGCAGAACAGACGGCAAATTCGCAATTTCCGTCGGCGGCGATCGTCCACCCCATCTCGCCGGGGATGTAGAATGACCAGACATCGGCTTCGAACGGCGACGAACGCCCACCGATGAGGCCGAAATCTATGCCTCCTGCCGCCACGCGCGCGTGGCCGGAAAGCATGACGATGCAGTGCTCGCGATCCGAGCCTTGGCGGGCAACGGTTTGTCCTGACCGAAGCGTGTAGGTCTCGAACCCGACATGCTGCCAGCCGGCGGATTGCGGCGTCACATGGTGGGTGCGGCCTTCGGTATCCGGCTTTGGTGGGCGGAGACGGAATTTCGGCATTTTTCCCTCACATCTGGCCAGCGGCCTTCAGACTCGCGCGGAGATGGGTGACGCCCTTCTTCGCATAGGTCAGCGGGTGGGCTTTTTCCGGGTCCTGCTCCGCCTCGACGACGACCCATCCGGAATAGCCCGGCAGCGCGCGGAAAACGGCGGGATAATCGACCATCCCGTCGCCGGGGACGGTATAGATGCCAAGGTCTCGACCCTTGCCGAGCACGGCGTCGAGAAAGCTCCAGTCCTCACGGCGGGCCTCATCCATCACCGCCTTGCGCACGTCCTTGGCATGGACATGGCTGATGCGGGCGCGATAACGCGCCGCGAGAGCGGCAGGATCGGCTCCGCCCCAGGTCGCATGGCCGGTGTCGAGCAGCAGATGCACCGCCTCGCCGCTATGCGTCATCAGTGCGTCGATATCGGCCTCGTCCTCGACGATCGTGCCCATGTGGTGATGGTAGACGACGCGCACGCCTTCCTTCAACGTTGTCTCGGCGACGGCGGTCAGGCGGTCGCCCCAACGCTTCCAGGCTTCCTTCGCCATGCGTGGCCGCTGTGAAAGCGGAATCGAGCGATTGCCGTGGATGGCGTTCGAGGTTTCTGCGAAGACGAGCACGGTCGAGCCCATCGCCTTGAGGAGGTCGAGATGGGCGCGCAGGTGGCGCATTTCCTCCTCCGCGTCGCGCAGGAGCAGTTCCGCCGAATACCAACCGGAGATGCAGGCCATACCGAAGGGCGCGAGCGCGGCTCTGAGCGCCTTTGCCTCGCGCGGGAACTTGTGGCCGAGTTCCATGCCCTCGAACCCCGCTTCCCGCGCCTCGGCGAGACAGGTTTCGAGCGGCGTCGCTCCGCCGATGTCCTGGAGATCGTCGTTCGACCAGCCGATGGGGTTGGCGCCGATGCGGATCATTTTTCGGTCTTTCCTCAAGTCAGTTTCTGGGCCTTACGGGTCGTCTCGTAGCTCTTGCGCGCCGCCTTGACGCCCGCTTTGGACGAGACTTCGGCGACCGCGACATCCCACCAATGCCCGCCGACGCCCGAACCCTCGCGCGGATCGGTGTCAATGACGATGACGGACGTGGCTTTCGCCCGGCGCGCATTGCGCAGCGCCTTTTCCAGCGCGGCGATGCCGGAGACCTTGACCGCCTTCGCCCCGAGGCTGCGAGCATGAGCCGCGAAATCAATCGCCGGCAGGTTCACATGCCACGCGGTTGCCAGCAGGTTGTTGAAGCTCGGCGCTCCGGTCGCGCGCTGGAGCCGATCGATGCAGCCGAACCCCCCATTGTCGAGCACGACGAGGATGAGTTTCAACCCGAGCATCACCGAGGTCGCGATCTCGGAATTCATCATGAGGTAAGAGCCGTCGCCGACCATTACGATGACCTCGCGATCCGGCGCGGCCATTTTTGCCCCGAGCCCGCCGGCGATCTCGTAACCCATGGTCGAAAAGCCATATTCGAGGTGGTATCCGCCCGGCGCGCCGGCCTCCCAGAGCTTGTGGAGCTCGCCCGGCAATCCACCCGCCGCGCAGACGACGATATCGCCTTTCCGAGATTGGCGGCGGACGGCGCCGATCACCGCCGCATCATCCGGCGCTGCGGAATCGATTGGGGCGAGTGCGGCCGCCGCCTCACGATCCCATGCGGCGCGGGCTTGGCGGGCCTTCGCGCTCCAGCTGACCTCGGCGGACCAGCCGGAAAGCGCGGCCGCGAGATCCGCGAGCCCTTCACGCGCATCGCCCACCAGCGGCATGCCGCCGTGCTTTCCCGCATCGAAGGGCTGGACGTTAAGGCCAATGATCCGGGCAGCGGGGTTCTCGAACAGCGTCCGCGAGCCGGTCGTGAAATCCTGAAGCCGGGTGCCGACGGCGAGGATCACATCCGCCTCGCGCGCCAACCCGTTTGCCGCCGATGTGCCGGTGACGCCGACGGCGCCCATTGCCATGGCATGGCCTGTGGGCATCGTGCCCTTGCCAGCCTGCGTTTCGCCGACCGGAATGCCATAGCGAGCCGCAAAACGGGTTAGCGCCCGGTCTGCGTCCGAATAGAGTACTCCACCGCCCGCGACGATGAGTGGTTTTGTCGCCGCGCGCAGCAACGTCGCGGCCGTTGCGATTTCATCCCGCGCCGGACGCAGGCGTCGTGGAATCCGCAGGCGCGGCGTAAAGAAGGCTTCCGGGTAATCGTAGGCTTCCGCCTGTACGTCCTGGCAAAAGGCGAGGGTCACGGGGCCGCATTCGGCCGGGTCCGTCAGCACGTCGAGCGCGCGCGGCAGGCTCGCAAGCAGTTGTTCGGGCCGCGTGATGCGGTCGAAGAAGCGTGAGACTGGGCGAAAGCAGTCGTTGGCGCTCACGCTCGCGTCCGAGAAATCCTCGATCTGCTGAAGCACAGGGTCGGGCCGACGCGAGGCATAAACATCGCCGGGAATGAGCAGAACCGGCAGACGGTTGACATGCGCGAGCGCCGCGGCGGTGACCATGTTGGTCGCGCCGGGCCCGATCGAGGTGGTGCAGGCCATCATCCGACGTCTGCGATTCTGCTTGGCGAAGGCGATCGCGGCATGGGCCATCGCCTGCTCGTTGTGGGCGCGGAAGGTCGGCAGCGCTTCCCGGTAATCGGCCAGCGCCTCGCCCATCCCGGCGACGTTGCCGTGGCCGAAAATCGCCCATATGCCGGCGAACAGCGGATGCTCCGTGCCGTCGATGAGAGTGTTCTGCGCCGCGAGGTAGCGGACGAGTGCCTGTGCGGCGGTGAGGCGGATGGTTTTCATGCCGGTCCTCCGGAAAGGTTCTGCCAGGCCGCAACGAGTCGTCTGAAGCGTTCGGCCATCAGAGCGACAGCGCCGTTGTCGTCGATCCGACCCGCTAGCCATTCCCGCGCAGCATCGGCAAAAATCGTCCGGCCGATGGCGAAGCCCTTCACCGACCGGGCGCGCTGCGCCAACCGAAACGCTGCCGCCAGCTCTTCCTCCGGCGCATCGAGCCCGAGCAGCAGGATGCCCCGACAATAGGTGTCGCGGCGGGCGATCACCGCATCGATTGCGACCCACGCCGCTGCGGAGGGCTGGCTTTCGAGTTTCCACCAGTCAGGCCGGATGCCGAGATCGTAGAGACGCTCCATGACGCATGCGGTCGTGTTATCGCCAAGCGCGCCGTGCTTCGAAGCAATGATCTCGACGAGCAGCTCCCGCCCCACCTGCCGGCAGGCGAGCGCGACGCGTTTGAGAACTTTCTCCTGTTCGAGACGCTGGCTCTCCGGGTCGTCCGGATGGTAGAAGCAAAGGCATTTGGCGACGTGATCGACGGGCCATTCCGCCAGCATCGCACCGAGCGAGCCCTGCGTATCGCTTTCGAGCGCGAGCGGGCGCGAGCCAGGGAGTTCCAGCGGCCGCGCGATCCAGAAACCGTGATCCCGCGCTCGAAACAGCGCCTCGCGGCCATAGCCACCATCGAGCAACATGCCGAAATTCGGCTGCCCTTCAGCAATGCGCGCGGCAGCTTTCACGGCGAGCGCCTTGAAGGCCGGAATGCGGTTGCGCGGCGCCCCGACCGCATCCGCGATTTCCTCCATCTGCGCGCGATGGTCGATGGCAAGCGCGAACAGCGGCGTCGCGATGTCGCGGCGGGTGGTTGCCCAATGGACATGATTGATCGCGTCGTCGAAACGCAGGGCACGATGGGTCGAACCGTTCTTCAGAAAGAACTGCAGCTCGGCGAAGGTCGGGCTTTCAGGCGAGCAAAGGAGGCGCGAGACGGCGAAGGCGCCGCAGGCGTTCGCCCAAGCGCAGGCGGTTTCGATCGGCTCGTCCGCGAGCCAGCCGCGCAGGAAGCCCGAGAGGAAGGCATCGCCAGCCCCGAGCACGTTGTAGACCTCGACCGGAAAGCCTGGCCCGCGGATGCCGTCGTCGAGCCTGTCGGGGATCGCGCCGGGAAAGACGACGCAACCCATCGGTCCGCGCTTGCAGACGATGGTTGCCGTGCTGAGGGCCCGGATCGCGCGGATGGCGGTAAGCGTATCCTCCGAGCCGCCGGCGACATGTAATTCCTCCTCAGTGCCGACGATAAGGTCGCAGTCCGGCAGGATAGGCTGAAGATGCTCCGTCACCCGATCGGAGCGGATGTAGCGCGACTCCCCGGCAGCGTGGCCGGCAAGGCCCCAGAGGTTGGGCCGGTAGTCAATGTCGAACACGATCCTGCGGCCGTGTTTCTTCGCGAAGCGGATTGCCTTCTTCTGCGCGCCCGCGGGACCAGGCAACGCGAAATGCGTGCCGGTGACGACGACGGCCCGCGCGGAGGCGATGAAACCCTCGTCGATATCGTCCTCGTCGAGCGCGGCATCGGCGCAATCGGTGCGGTAGAAAATGAGCGGAAAACTTGCCTCGTCGCGCACGCCGAGGATCACGAGCGCGGTGAGCCGCCTCGGATCCACCTTGACGCCGGCGGTCTCGACGCCCTCGCGCGCGAGCTGTTCAAGGATGAAGCGTCCCATCTGCTCGTCGCCGACGCGGCTGATGAGCGCGGAACGCAACCCGAGCCGCGCGGTGCCGATGGCGATGTTGGCCGGACAACCGCCGACCGCCTTGACGAAGGTGCCCATGTCTTCGAGCCGGCCGCCGATCTGCTGGCCGTAAAGATCGACGGAGGATCGGCCGATCGTGATGAGGTCGAGGTGGGGCTCAGGCATCGGCGCGGATCTTTTCTGCGGTCGCGACCGCAAGCGTCATGGCGAGGGCGAAGGTCGCCGCCATCGAACGAAACTCACCGAAATCGGCCTCGGAAACCTCCAGCCAGCGGCGACATTGCATTGCCAGCGGGCTCAGGGGGCCATCCGTCAGCGCAATCACGGGCACGCCGTTCCGATGCGCCTGCGCGGCGATGTCGATCGTCTGCGGTGTGTAAGGCGCGCAGCTTACCGCGATCATCGCATCGGATGTCGTCGCGATGGCGGCCTGCTCGCCGCCGAGGCCGCCGATATTGTCGACGAGGATCGAGCGAATGCCGAGCTTGCCGAAGGCATAGGCGAGATAGGAAACCACCGGGAACATGCGCCGCGAGCCGACGAGAAAGATCGTCTCCGCACGGGCGAGAAGTTCGGTGGCAGCCTCGATTTCCTCGGGTTGGATGCGGCTCTGCACGGCATCGAGCGAGGCCTGGCTCGCACGCACGAAGCCATCGAGCAGGGATCGCGCCATCCCGTCCTCCGCCGGGCGCCCGGTGCGGAGCGCGGCGAGACGCGCGCGATGGTCGGAGTTCTGTTGCCGCAGCCGGGCCCGGAAAACCTGCTGAAGATCGCTGAAGCCGGCATAATCCAGCGCCTGCGCGAAACGCACCAGCGTCGAGGGCTGTACACCAGCGCTTTCCGCGATTTGCGCCGTCGTCTGGAAAGCCATGTCATCGGGGTGCGCGAGCATGTGCTCGGCGACCTGCCGCAGCCGCTTGGGCAAGCTCGGGCCTCTGGTCTGCAGGAGTGAGACGAGACTTCCGAAATCTCCGGGCGGACTGGCGGGTTGCGTCATGAGATACCTTCTCGCGCCCCGGAGACCACGTCAGGGATGGATCACTTGACGGACGCGAGCGGATTATGGAATGTTTGTTCCATCAGTCAAGAAAAACGAAACAAACAAACTGAAATGACGCGGGAGGAGTTCTGCTTGGCGACCGATCCGTTCCATAGCGACCTCGGCGATAAGGTTGCCGTCGTTACCGGGGCAACGCAAGGTCTCGGCGAAGCGATCGCGCGGGAATTTGTCCGGCGCGGCGTTTCGGGCCTGCTGCTCACCGGTCGGAACGTTGTGCGCGGCGAGGCGGTGGCGGTCTCCCTGCGCAACCTGAGCTGCGATGTGCGCTTTCAGGCGGCCGACCTTGCCGATCTCGATGCCGTCCGCGCTGTCATCCCGACAGCGGAAACTGCTTTTGGCAGGGTCGATATTCTCGTCAACGCTGCCGGCGATACCGATCGCGGCACGATCTGCGATACGACGCCGGAACTCTATGAGCGGCTGATGGCGGTCAATCTCCGCGCGCCGTTCTTTCTTATTCAGGATGCCGTGAACCTGATGAAGCGGAAGGGAATCGCGGGCTCGATCGTCAACATCCAATCGATGTCCGCGCACGGCGGCCAACCGTTCTTGACGCCCTACTCCGTTTCCAAGGGTGCGTTGGCGATGCTCACACGCAATGTCGCCTTTGCGTTGCTGCAGGAACGCATCCGCGTCAACGGGCTCAACATCGGCTGGATGGCGACGCCGGGCGAGGATGCGATCATGCGCCGCCACCACGGCGCGGATGACGGATGGCTTGACGAGGCCGTGAAAGGCCAACCCTTCGGGCGCCTCATCGATCCGCGCGAGGTTGCCAAGGCTGTCGCCTATCTCGCTTCAGACGAATCCGGCCTGATGACCGGCAGTAACATCGATTTCGACCAGACCATTCTCGGAGCGCACAACTGATGATCATTCCGGCGACGCCTTTTGCCCGCGGAGCGCGGCACCCATGATGCGGATCGGACTTCTCGGCGCTGGACGGATCGGGCGCATTCACGGGCAGAATGTCGCGGCGCGCGCCGACGCGACGCTGGTGGCGCTTGCCGACGCCTCGGCGGAAGCCGCCGCTTCGCTCGCCGGAGCGATCGGCGCTAAGGTCGCGACGGCGGAGACCATTCTCGCCGACAAGGCGATTGATGCCGTTCTGATCTGCACGCCGACGGACACCCACGCCGATCTGATCGAGCGGGCGGTTTCTGCCGGCAAGGCGGTATTCTGTGAAAAGCCTGTCGATCTCGATGCGGCGCGTATCCGCCGCTGCCTGGATGTCGTCGACAAGGCCGGCAAGCCGCTGATGATCGGTTTCAACCGTCGGTTCGATCCGAATTTCGCCGCCCTGCGCCGCCGGCTTCACGCCGGGGAGATCGGGGCGATCGAGATCGTGAGCGTGATCTCGCGCGATCCCTCGCCCCCGCCTGCGGAATACGTCAGCCGATCCGGCGGGCTGTTCCGTGACATGATGATCCATGATTTCGACATGGCGCGTTTCCTGCTGGGCGAGGATCCGGTCGAGGTCTATGCGGTCGGCTCGTCCCTTGTCGATCCGGCGATCGGCCGCGCGGGCGATGTCGATACCGCCGCCGTGCTGATGCGGACACGTTCTGGCCGGATCGCGCAGATCTCGAATTCGCGTCGCGCCACCTATGGCTACGATCAGCGCATCGAGGTGCACGGCGCGGGCGGGATGCTGCGCGCCGGCAATATCCACGAGACCAGCGTCGAGGCTGCGACCGGAAACGGCTTCCGTGCCGATCCGGTCCAGAATTTCTTTCTCGAGCGCTATGCGGCTGCCTATCGCGCCGAACTCGACGCTTTCATCGAGTCAGTGAAGGGTGGAAAGGCCCCCTCGCCCTCGGGGCTCGATGGTCTCAAGGCGCAGATTCTCGCCGACGCCGCCACGGAGTCGCGTCTTTCCGGCAAGCCTGTCGCGGTCGATCTGGAGTAAATCATGACACCGACCGAACTCGACCTTCGTCAATACGCCATGCAGGGCCTCGTCGCCGAGGTTTCGGTGATGGCGCTCGATTATTTCCACCGCAAGGAGAGCCTCGGCGTCTCGATGAAGGGCGCGCAGGACTGGCTCACGGTTGCCGATGGCGCCGTCGAAGCGACCCTGCGCGAGAAAATCAGCATTCTCTTCCCGCAGGATGCGATCGTCGGCGAGGAAGGCGGCGGCGCCGCCTCGGACGTGACCTGGATCATCGATCCGATCGATGGAACCGCGAATTTCGCGCGCGGCGAGCGCAACTGGTGCATTTCCGTTGGTCTCGTGGTGAAGGGCGTGCCGGAGATCGGCATCATCTCGGCGCCGTCGCTGGAAGAGGTCTATGTCGGGCGGCGCGGGAAGGGTGCCACGCTCAACGGCGCGCCGATCGGTGTTTCCGGCGGAACCGATGTCAAACGCGCGTATTTCGAGATGGGCTGGTCCACCCGCATCCCGCTCGACGCTTATCTCGCGATGGTGCGAAAGGCCTTTGAGGCCGGCGCCTCGGTGAAGCGGTCGGCGTCCGGCGCGCTAGGACTCTGCCATGTGGCGAACGGCCGCACCGACGGCTATGCCGAGCTCCATATCAACGCGTGGGATGTTGCGGCCGGCATGGTCATCGCCGGCGAGGCCGGGGCGGTGATGAACGACTTCTTTGCCGGCGAGGGGATGCGCAAGGGCAATCCGATCCTGTGCTGCACGCCGGATCTCGCGGACGAGCTCGAGACCATCACCGGGATCGTTAGCCGGCGATAATGCCGGTTGATCTTTTGGGGAAAGACGGCAGACTAGCGCCAACAACAAGAAATATTGGGAGGACATCATGACATTCATTGCCCGCCGCAAGGCCCTTCTCGCCGCTCTCGCCGGTACGGCCCTTTTCGGCGTCCTTTCCGCCAAGGCCGAAGGCACGCTGGTGCTCTACTGCTCGGTGCAGGAGGAATGGTGCCGTCCGATGGCGAACGAGTTCGAGAAGGCGACCGGCATCAAGGTCGCCATGACGCGCAAGAGCTCCGGCGAGACCTACGCGCAGATCAAGGCCGAGGCCTCGAATCCGCGTGGTGACGTGTGGTGGGGTGGCACGGGCGACCCGCATCTTCAGGCCGCCGAGGAGGGCTTGACCGAGGCTTACGAAAGCCCGAAGAAGGCAGAACTCCACGATTGGGCCGTCAAGCAGTGGGCGCAGTCCAAGGGCCGCACGGTGGGCATCTACGCCGGTGCGCTCGGCTTCGGCTTCAACACCAAGCAGATCGGCGCGCGCGGCGTGCCGGAGCCGAAATGCTGGTCCGATCTCATCAATCCGAAGCTTAAGGACGAGGTGCAGGTCGCGGATCCGAACTCCTCCGGCACCTCGTACACCATGCTGGCGACGCTGGTGCAGCTGATGGGCGAGGACAAGGCTTTCGAATATCTCAAGGCCCTGCACAAGAACATCAACCAGTACACCAAGTCCGGCGCGGCACCGGCCAAGGCCACCAGCCTTGGCGAGACGACGGTGGGCATCACTTTCATGCACGACATGGTGACGATGGTGGTGAATGGCGGGCCGGTGAAGGTTGTGGCCCCCTGTGAAGGCACCGGCTACGAGATCGGCTCGATGTCGATCATCAAGGGCGCCCGCAACATGGAGAACGCCAAGAAGTTCTACGACTGGGCGCTCACGCCCGAGGCGCAGAAGCTGGCCGAGGCGGCGAAATCCTATCAGGTTCCGTCGAACAAGAACGTCGTCCCGCCGCCGCAGTCGCCGAAGCTCGCCGACATTAAGCTGATCGACTACGACTTCGCGAAGTATGGCTCGTCGGCCGAACGCAAGCGGCTCCTGAGCAAGTGGGACAACGAGGTCAAGAAGCTGCCGAAGTAAGCGCTGACGGCAATCTCGTCCGATGCGGCCCGCAACGCGCCTCGTCTATCTCTTCGCCTGGCTCGGTTTCGCTCTCCTCCCCTGGTATCTCACGGAGGGGATGAGCCTGACCGGGTTTGATTGGCTTGCCGGCTATCCGCTCGGCAAGGCAGGGAGCGGTCTCGCCCTCGGCCTCGCCGGCGAGGCGCGCTGGTTGCTGCCGGGCGGCGCGATGCTTCTCGTCGCGGGTCTCGCCTGGCCAAGACAGAACGAACAGCGCGTCGCCTCGATTCTCATCTGGGCCGGAGCGACGGGCTTCGCGCTTTTTTTTCTCCAGGGCTTTGCCATCGGTCTCAAGGGGCAGGGCATTCCCTGGCTCGCCAACCTGTTCGGGAGCGCCGGCGCGACGCAGCGCGGCATGGGGCCGGGTGCCTTGGTCTCGATCGTATGCCTGCTGCTGCTGATGTGCCACGGCCTCGCCTATCGAGGCTTCTGCCGGGGTGACGTGTTCACAACCTCCACGATCGGCCTATTGGTGCTGCTGATCGGGCTTTTCATATTCTTCCCGGTGGTAACGATCCTGAAGGGGGCCGTCGTCGATTCCGCCGGGCGGCCCGATTTCGGCGCCTTTGCCGAGCGCTTCCTCGATTCCTCGATCTGGGGAATCGGGTGCCTCACGGCAGATGTGAGTTGCGGCGTGGCGTGGAACACGTTGATCCTCGCAGTGCTCTGCGGGCTCATCACCACGCTTTTCGGTCTCGCTTCGGCGCTGCTGATCCTGCGCACGGGAATGCCCGGCAAGACGCTGATGAAGGCGCTCACGGTGTTACCGATCATCACGCCGCCGTTCGTGATTGGCCTCGCGCTGATCCTGCTGTTCGGGCGCACCGGCATGGTCTCGAATCTGCTTTACGAGTGGTTCGACATTCCCCGTTCACGCTGGATCTACGGCCTGCCGGGCGTACTGCTCGCGCAGGTGCTCGCCTTCGCCCCCATCGCCTTCCTGGTGCTGATCGGTGTCGTGCAGGGCATCTCGCCGAGCCTGGAGGAAGCCTCGCAGACTCTCGGCGCTCACCGCTGGGAGACGTTTTCCACGATCACTTGGCCGCTTTTGCGCCCCGGCATCGCCAATGCATTCCTGCTCGGCTTCGTCGAGAGCATGGCGGATTTCGGCAACCCCCTGGTGTTGGGCGGGAATTTCGAGGTGCTTTCGACCAAGATATTCTTCGCCGTTGTCGGTGCCGCGCACAACGAAGGGCAGGCTGCGGTGCTCGCGCTGGTTCTGCTTGCTTTCACGCTCGGCGCATTCTGGCTCCAGCACAGCTGGCTCGGCAAGAAGTCCTACACGACCGTGACGGGCAAGGGCGACGCCGGCCTCGCGACTCCGCTGCCGCGCCGCGTCAGCTGGATTTCCGCAATGCTTGTGGTGCCCTGGGTGGTGCTGACGATCGTGATCTACGTCATCATCGTCATCGGCGGCTTCGTCAAGTCGATGGGCCGCGATTACACCCCGACGCTGGAGCATTTTCTCACCGGTTTCCGCATCGATTTTTCGCGCGGCCTCCATTTCGAGGGTGCGGCCTGGGATTCCTTCTTCACCACCGTGAAGCTCGCGGCAGTCTCGGCACCGATCACGGCACTGATCGGCCTTCTCGCGGCCTATCTCCTCAAGCGCCAGACCTTCCACGGCCGTGGCGCGCTGGAATTCTCGACCATGCTCTCCTTTGCCATTCCCGGCACGGTGCTGGGCGTCGCCTATATTCTCGCTTTCAACGTGCCGCCTATCGAGATGACGGGCACTGGCATCATCCTGGTCATCGCCTTCGTGTTCCGCAACATGCCGGTCGGCGTGCGTTCGGGTATCGCGGGCCTCTCGCAGATCGACAAGAGTCTCGATGAAGCCTCGGCGACGCTGAGCGCGCGCTCGTTCACGACGCTCTGGCGTGTGGTGCTGCCGCTGTTGCGCCCGGCGCTGGTCGCGGCGCTCGTCTATTCTTTCGTCCGGGCGATGACGGCGGTCAGCGCGGTGATCTTCCTCGTTTCGGCGGAATACAACCTCGCGACCGCCTACATCGTCGGACGTGTCGAGGCGGGTGAATTCGGCCTCGCCATCGCCTATTCATCGGTGCTGATCGTCGTGATGGCGCTCGGCATCATGCTCATCCAGCTCGGCGTCGGTGAGCGCAAACTCGGGCGTCGCAACGCCGAGGCGAAGGCAGCGCCGGTCGCGGTCGGTGGCGGATAAGGACGGAAGAACATGCAGAAGGCAGGCCCGGCTTCGGTCGAATTCCGCAACGTGACGAAACGCTACGGCGCGGTCACCGCCGTGAACGACATCACCTTCACCATCGAGGCGGGCACGCTGGTGACGCTGCTCGGCCCCTCCGGCTGTGGCAAGACGACGACCCTGCGCATGATCGCCGGGCTGGAAATGGCAAGCGAGGGACAGATCCTCATCGGCGGCAAGGACGTGACCCGGCTATCGGCCGCTGATCGCGATGTCTCGATGGTGTTCCAGTCCTATGCCCTCTTTCCGCACATGAGCGTTCTTGAGAACGTCGCTTACGGCCCGACAGTGAAGGGTCTGCCGAAGGCGCAGGCACATGAGATGGCGCGGGAGAAACTCGCCGTTGTCGGCATGAAGGGCTACGAGGAACGCTTTCCCTCGGAACTCTCCGGCGGTCAGCAGCAGCGTGTCGCCGTAGCCCGGGCACTGGTCTTGGAGCCGCAGGTGCTGCTTTTCGACGAGCCCCTCTCGAACCTCGATGCCAAGCTCCGCCGGCGGATGCGCGAGGAGATCCGGGATCTTCAGCGCAAGCTCAACCTCACTGTCGCCTATGTGACGCACGATCAGGAGGAGGCGCTCGCCGTTTCCGACAAGATCATCGTCATGTCGAATGCCGTGATCGCGCAGGAGGGGGAGCCGCGCGCGCTATACGAGGAGCCGGCGAACACCTTCGTCGCGGATTTCATCGGCGATGCCAATTTGGTCGAGACGGAGATCCTCTCCGTTGCGAACGGGCGAGCGGAAGTGAAGCTGGGCCCTGTGCGTCTCGATCTTCCGGCGCGCGGGCTCATGCCTGGCAAGGCGCAGATGGCGATCCGACCGGAATCGCTGTCCTTCGTTGAGGCAGGCGGCGCGAACCTCCTCCCCGGCACCATCAGCAAATGCGCCTATCTTGGCAACCATCTCGATCTCGAGATCGAGACGGAGGTCGGCGAATTCTACGTCACCCGATACGGAACGCGCGAGATCATGCCGGAAGGTGAGAAGGTCTGGCTCGCCTTCGCGAATTTCGGTGTCACGCTGGTTCCGGGCAGATAGTCCCGCGTGCTGTCCCGAACCCGGCAGGTTCGCAACACCGACCGGGCCGTCCCGTCGGAGCTGTGTTCGAAGCGAACAGGCGCGAGACAGAAAGAATGGCGCACCCGGCAGGATTCGAACCTGCGACCTTTGGATTCGGAATCCAACACTCTATCCAGCTGAGCTACGGGTGCTTCGCCACTCCGTTTAGCGGATCGCCGCAGGCGCTGCAACGAGGCTTCTCGCTTCTTGCTGAAAACATTGTCTTCAGCCCGATTGCCAGACGAGACCGGCTGACCTAAAGCCGGGCGCAGGAGCAAGCCTGCCATGATCGTCGACCTCAGCCAGACCATCTCGAATTCCATGCCGGCTTTTAGCCTGAGGGGGCCTGATGGTGTTCTCCGGCCCTTCCGCGCCGAAATCCGCTCGTTTCTGACGCATGAGCAATCGCGGCCCAACTACGATGGTTTGGCCGAATTCGAGATCACGGAAATCCGACTCCAGACTTCACTCGGCACCTATCTCGACGCGCCGCGCCATCGGTTCCGCGAAGGCCGGGACATCGCCGCGCTTGCGCTCGACAGCCTCATTCTCGATGGTGTCGTCGTTGATGCGACCTGCGCGACACCGGAAAAACCCTTTGGCCTCGCGGATCTGCCGGCCGGGCTCGAACTTCGTGGAAAAGCGGTGCTCTTCCATTTCGGTTGGGATCGGTTCTGGGGCGCGGACGACTATTTCCGCTATCCGTTTCTAGACCGGGATGTCCTGCGCCACATTGTGGAAGCCGGCGCGGGGCTCGTCGGGGTCGATACCATCAATCTTGATTCGGGTGCGGACAAGGAGCGTCCGGCGCATACTTGGCTGCTCGGAGCCGGCACCCACATCGTTGAAAACCTGACGGGACTTGGCGGGCTGGTTGGGAAGACTTTCCGGTTCTTTGCCATTCCGGCCAAGGTGGAAGGCGCGGCCGCCTTTCCCGTACGGGCGTTTGCCGATGTTGCCGATTGACCGGGCTCACAGCCCCTCGAACAGAAGGCTCGAAATGTAGCGCTCGGCGAAGGAGGGGACGATGAACACGATGTTCTTGCCCGCGTTCTCGGGCCGGCGGGCGAGGTCGAGTGCCGCCGCCGTCGCGGCGCCGGAGGAAATGCCGCCGGGGACGCCTTCGACGCGCGCGAGTTTGCGCGCAGTCTCGATAGCGGTGGCGCTGTCCACCTTGATGATTTCGTCGATCACCTGACGGTCCAGGATATCGGGCACGAAGCCGGCACCGATGCCCTGGATTTTATGTGGACCCGGCTCTCCGCCGGAAAGGACCGGGCTCTCGACCGGCTCGACCGCAACGACCCTGACGTCCTGCTTCCTCTCCTTGAGCACTTGCCCGACGCCGGTGATCGTACCGCCGGTGCCAACGCCGGCGACGAAGATATCGACTCCCCCATTCGTGTCGTTCCAGATTTCCTCGGCTGTCGTCGCGCGATGGATCGCGGGATTGGCCAGGTTCTTGAACTGCTGCGGGATAACAGCGCCGGGGGTCGCGGCGACGATCTCCTCCGCCTTGGCGATGGCGCCTTTCATGCCCTTGGGGCCTTCGGTGAGCACGAGTTCGGCGCCGAGATAGGCGAGCATCTTGCGCCGCTCGATCGACATGGTCTCCGGCATGGTGAGAATCAACCGGTAACCCTTTGCCGCTGCGACGAAGGCGAGCGCAATGCCCGTGTTGCCCGAGGTCGGCTCGACCAGCACGGTCTTGCCCGGCGAGATCGCGCCGGCCTTCTCTGCCGCCTCGATCATCGCGACCCCGATGCGATCCTTGACCGACGAGATCGGGTTGAAGAACTCGAGCTTGGCGAGGAGGTTCGCCTTCACCCCTTCCGCCCGCGCCAGCCGGTCGAGGCGGACGAGCGGCGTATCACCGATGGTCTCGGTGATCGAACCAAAGATCCGGCCTCGGCCGGGCTTGCGGGATGAGGTCTGGGCGGACATCGGCTGCTCCTGAGAAAATTCTTCTCCGGAAGGTAGCCGCCCGCATTTAGAGAAACAAGTTCTCCAAGTTTACGAAAATTTTCAGGAATTCAGAAAAGTATTCCGAAATGAAATCAAAATTTGGATTATGTTCCCGTCGAGCCGAACCCGCCCGTGCCGCGCTCCGTTGCGTCGGCTTCGGCGACTTCAGCGAGGACGGCCTGCACGACGGGTGCGATCACGCATTGGGCGACGCGCATCCCACGCGTGATCTCGAACGGGACTTTGCCGAGGTTGGCGAGGATCACCTTCACCTCGCCTCGGTAATCGGCGTCGATCGTGCCGGGCGAATTGAGCACGGTCACGCCGTTCTTGAGCGCCAGCCCCGAGCGCGGGCGCACCTGCGCCTCGAAGCCCGGCTGGAGAACGAAGACGAAGCCGGTCGGAATCAGCGTTCGCGCGCCGGCGGGAAGCACCTGCATCTCGCCCTCCGGGATGGCCGCGGCGAGGTCAAACCCGGCGGCGTCGGCGCTCTGATAGGCCGGCAATGGCAGGCCTTCGGCATGTGGAAGGCGCAGGAGCCCCAGTTTCGGGTGTTTCATGATCGCTTGCCCGTCATGTGATCGAAAAGGGCCGCAAAGCGTGCGATAAGTGCTGTCGCGATCTCGTTCTTGCTCATTTCCGGCAACGTTTCCGTGCTGTCTGGGCCGATAAGGTGGACGCGGTTGCGGTCACTCCCCATCACGCCGCCAGCGATACCGCTGTCTTGCGAGACATCGTTGGCAACGATGATGTCGCAGCCCTTGCGCGCCTTTTTGGCGACAGCGTGGTCGACGACCTTCTCGGTTTCGGCCGCGAAGCCGATGACAAGACGCGGGCGCAAGGCCGGATGCCGCGAGACGCGGGCGAGGATATCCGGGTTTTCGGTGAGTTCGAGCGGCGGGATCGCCCGGCCGTCCTTCTTCAATTTCTGCCCGGCCTCGGCCTTGGTGCGCCAGTCCGCGACGGCGGCGGCGAAGATCGCTATGTCGGCTGGCAGCGCGCTTTCGACAGCCTCGTCCATCTCGCGGGCGGTCTCGACGCGCACGAGGGTCACACCAGGCGGCGGAGGCAGCGTCACGGGGCCGGAAACCAGCGTCACGCGTGCGCCGGCATCGCGGGCGGCTTCCGCGAGTGCATAGCCCTGCTTGCCGGAGGAGCGGTTGGCGATATACCGGACGGGGTCGATGGGTTCATGCGTCGGCCCGGCGGTGATGAGCACGTGCCTTCCTGCGAGCGCCAGCCCATGCGGGCCGGAAAGCTCGGGAATCGGCGCCGGGGCCGGCATCGGAATACCCTTGCCGCCCAGCATTCCGCCGATGACGGCGAGAATCTCGACGGGTTCGGCCATTCGACCGGGGCCGAATTCGCCGCAGGCCATATCGCCCTCGTTGGGGCCGACGATGACGGTGCCATCCTTGCGCAGGGTGGAAAGATTGCGCTGGGTCGCCGGGTGGAGCCACATGCGAACGTTCATCGCCGGGGCCATGAGCACGCGCTTGTCGGTCGCAAGCAGCGTGGTCGAGGCGAGATCGTTCGCTAGCCCTTGCGCGGCTTTCGCCATGAGATCCGCGGTCGCCGGTGCGACGACCACGAGATCCGCCGAACGTGAAAGCTCGATATGTCCCATCTCGGTTTCGTCGGTCAGCGAGAAAAGATCGTCATAGACCTTCTCACCCGATAGGCTAGCGAGCGTCAGAGGGGTGACGAATTCCCGGGCGGCCTTCGTGAGGATCACCCGCACCCCGCCGCCGGATTTGACGATCAGGCGGACGAGTTCAGCGCTCTTGTAGGCGGCAATGCCGCCGCCGACGATGAGAAGGATCGATCGTCCCTGAAGCATGTCGCCTCTCCCTACCAAGTCCGGATCAGCAGGATCACATGGACGAGCGCGATGATCCATACACCAAGCACCATCGCGCGGTTCGCGCGCGGTTTAGGCGTCCCGGCTTCGCTCTCCATGCGAGCGAGCGTTGTTTTCGCCCGCTCGACGAGATCGGGCACCTGCCCGACGGCGTGAAGGAGCGAGGCGAGCTCGCGGCCCGCGCCCTCGATCTTGCCAACCGGGCCAAGGTGGCGCTCGATCCATTCTCGGATGACGGGTTCGGCGACCTTCCACATATCGAAATTCGGATCGAGCGACCGCGAGACGCCCTCGACGACGACCATGGTCTTCTGGAGCAGCACCAGCTCGGTGCGTGTCGCCATGTCGAAAAGGCCGGTGATCTCGAAGAGAAGACCAAGCAGTTCGGCCATTGAGATATCCGCCGCGCTCTTGCCATGGATCCGCTCGCCGACCGCACGCAGCGCCTGGGCGAAATCCTCAACTGCGTGCTTCGGCGGCACGTATCCCGCCTCGAAGTGCACTTCGGCGATGCGGCGATAATCGCGCGTGATGAAGCCGTAGAGGATTTCCGCGAGGAACCGTCGCTCCTTGAAGCCGAGCCGGCCCATGATACCCAAATCGACCGCGACCAGCGTGCCGTCGGGTTTCACGAACAGGTTCCCCGGATGCATGTCCGCGTGGAAAAACCCATCGCGCAGCGCGTGGCGCAGGAAGCTCTGCATCGCGACCCGCGCCAGCGCCACGCGGTCGATGCCCGCCGTGTCGAGCGCGGCGAGATCATTGACCTTGATGCCGTCGATCCATTCGAGGGTGAGGCAGGTCCGCGTCGTTAGCGACCAATCGACGGTCGGCACGCGGAATTCCGGATCGTCCTTGACGTTATCCGCCATTTCCGAGAGTGCGGCGGCTTCGAAACGAAGATCCATTTCGAGCAGAACCGTGCGCTCCAGCGTCTCGATCACCTCGACCGGCTTGAGACGCCGCGACGAGGGGATGAAGCGTTCGACAAGCTGGGCGACATATTTCTGCGCGGCGATGTCGCGGCGGAATATCCGCTCGATGCCGGGGCGCAGTACCTTGACCGCGACCTTCCCGCCATCTCCAATGGCCAGTGTCGCCTGATGCACCTGAGCGATCGAGGCTGCTGCGACCGGCGGGCCGAATTCGGCGAAGACGGAACCGAGCGATGCGCCCAGCGCAGCGGAAACCGCCTTCTCTGCTTGATCCTGCGCGAAAGGCGGCATCCGGTCCTGCAATTGCGAAAGGTCGCGCGCGATCTCGAAGCCGACGATATCCGGCCGGGTCGCGAAGAACTGGCCGGTCTTTACATAGGACGGCCCGAGCCGGGTCGTCGCGCGGGCGATGCGCGCGCCGCGGTCGCCCGCGTCACGGCGGGCAAAAATGCGCGCAAACCAGAAGGTGGGGCGCAGCGGGCCGGGCACCCGCTCAGGCGGAACCAGCGCAAATACGCCTTCGCGCATCAGCACATAGCCGACGCGCGCGAGGTGGAGGGAATGGCGAAGCCCGGCGAGCACGTCGGCCTCAGAGCTTCCAGCCGGAGTGGATATTGGCGATGCCGCCAGTCAGCGAGCGATGTGTCACCTGCTCGAACCCGGCCTCGCGGATCATCTGGCTGAAGGCATCGGGACGGGGGAACTGGCGGATCGATTCAACGAGGTAGCGGTAGGGTTCGCCGTCACCCGTGATCAACTGTCCCAACGGCGGGATCACGTTGAACGAATAGGCGTCGTAGACTCGGTCGAGCACCGGCATCTCGACCGGCGCGAATTCGAGGCAGAGGAAACGTCCACCGCGCTTGAGCACGCGATAGGCCTCCTTCAGCGCCATAGGAATGCGCGGCACATTGCGGATGCCGAAGGCGATCGTGTAGGCGTCGTAGGCCCGGTCCGGGAGGGACAGCGCCTCGGCGTTGCACTCGATGAAGGAGATGTGCCCGCCGTAGCCCTTTTTCTCGGCCCGGTCGGCGCCGACGCCGAGCATCGAGCCGTTGATGTCGAGCACGTCGACATGGGTTTGCGGTCCGCCGGCATCGAGAATGCGAAAGGCGACGTCGCCCGTGCCACCGGCGACATCGAGATGGCGGAACGGCCGGTTCTTAGGCGGGCGCAGCATTGCGACAAGCGTATCCTTCCACAGGCGGTGCAGGCCCGCGCTCATCAGGTCGTTCATCAGGTCATAGCGCGAGGCGACCTTGTGAAATACGTCATCCACCCGGCCCTGCTTCTCACCGAGCGGGATGCTCTCGAACCCGAAATGCGTGGTTTCCGCCATTGCCGCCGCCTGCTGTCAAATCTCGCCTTTTCAATAGCGGAGCTTTTGCGCCCGCGCTATGCGTCGCGTCAATGGCGGTAAATGGCGGGCAGAAGCCCGACGGAGAAAACGATGCCGGAATTGCCCGAAGTCGAAACGGTTCGACGGGGTCTCGCGCCGCATCTCGAGGCGCGGCGGATCGAGAGCGTACGGCTCAACCGGCCCGATCTGCGCTTTCCTTTCCCGCCGCGTTTCGCCGAACGGCTCACGGGCCGCGCGATCCTGCCGCTCGGCCGCCGTGCGAAATACCTGCTCGTTCCACTCGATAGCGGCGAGACGTTGGTGATTCACCTCGGCATGAGCGGCCGTGTGCTCATCGAGGCGCACGAGAGGCGCAACCTGCTCGGCGAATACCACCACGAGACCGGGCGCCTGCCGCAGCACGATCACGTCGAGTTCGCGCTGGAGGGTGGAAAGAGAGTCATCTTCAACGACCCCCGCCGCTTCGGTTTCATGCTGCTGGAGGCGAGCGAAACCTTGGAAGCGCATCCAACCTTCGCCGAGCTCGGTGTCGAACCGCTCGGCAATACGTTCTCCGCCGCTCATCTCCTCCAGCGCTTCGCTGGGCGGCGCACGCCGCTCAAGGCGGCGCTGCTGGACCAGCGCCATGTTGCGGGACTCGGAAATATCTATGTCTGCGAAGCACTGCATCGTGCCGGAATCTCCCCGGAACGCGCCGCCGCGACGTTGGCAGCCGTCGAGGCAGAACGGCTCGCTGCCGAAATCCGCGCGGTGCTCGAAGAAGCCATCGCCGCGGGTGGCTCGACCCTGCGCGACTATCGTCACGAGGATGGTTCGCTCGGTTATTTCCAGCACACTTTCCGTGTCTATGACCGCGAGGGCGAGCCCTGCCCGACCCCCGGGTGCGGCGGCACGATTTTCCGACGCGTGCAGGGGGGGCGCTCGACATTTTTCTGTGAAGAGTGCCAGCGATAGCCTTTCGCGTCCGCCACCTGACAGACGGGCTAGGTGGCCCCGCGCGAGATTTCCCGCTTTCCAGAAGCGAAACGCTGCGATAATCGCGAGCTTGCCAAGAGGGAGAGACGTCATGAGCGCATACGAAACCATCCTCACCGAGATTCACGGCCGTGTGGCGCTGATCCGTTTCAATCGGCCGCAGGCGCTCAATGCCATCAATCTCAAGGTGACGGCGGAGGTCACGGCGGCGTTGCAGGGCTTCGATGCCGATCCCGCGATCGGCGCCATCGTCATTACCGGTTCGGAGAAGGCTTTCGCGGCCGGCGCAGATATCAAGGAAATGCAGGACCTCGGGTATCCCGAAAGCCTTCTCAGGGATTTCGGCGGTGGCTGGGATGTCATCCCGCGCATCCGCAAGCCGATCATCGCGGCGGTGGCCGGCTTTGCGCTCGGCGGCGGCTGCGAGGTGGCGATGGCCTGCGATTTCATCATCGCGGCGGAGAACGCGAAGTTCGGCCAGCCGGAAATCAAGCTCGGCGTCATGCCGGGCTGGGGCGGCTCGCAGCGTCTGACGCGCGCGGTCGGCAAGGCGAAATCGATGGACATGTGCCTCACCGGCCGGATGATGGACGTGCAGGAGGCGGAGCGCTCCGGTCTCGTCTCGCGCATCGTTCCGGTCGAGAAACTGGTCGAGGAGGCGCTGGCGGCGGCGGCGACCATCGCCGAGTTTTCGCCTGAATCCGTGCTGCTCAACAAGGAGAGCGTCAACCGCGCTTTCGAGGTGACGCTGGCGGAGGGTATTCGTTTCGAGCGTCGTGTGTTCCAGGGTCTCTTCGCAAGCCCTGGGCAGAAGGAAGGCATGGCCGCGTTCGTCGAGAAGCGCAAGCCGAATTTCCACGGTTGAAACCGGCGCGTGGCGAGCAGATATTTCCATGCCTGAATTTCAGCTTGCCCTCGATCTCGTGGCGCTTCTGGTGCTGGCGGCCTTTGCTGCCGGCTTCGTCGATGCCATCGCAGGCGGCGGCGGGCTTATCACTGTGCCCGCGTTGCTGTTGGCCGGCGTGCCGCCGGTCTCCGCTATCGCTACGAACAAGCTTCAGGGCACCTTCGGTGTCGCCTCCTCGAGCTTTGCCTTCTGGCGTGCCGGGCGGATCGAACGCCAATACCTCATTCCGTTTTTTCTCGCGGCATTCGCGGGCGGTGTTGCCGGGGCCGCAGTCGCGCATCTCGTGCCGGATCCGGTTTTGCGCGTGGCCATACCGGTGGCACTGGTCGCGATCGCGATTTTTGTCCTGCTCTCGCCGAAGCTGGGGGACGCGGATGCCAAGCCACGCATGGGGATCACGGCCTTCGCCCTGACTTTCGGGCTCGGCAACGGCGCCTATGACGGTGCCTTCGGGCCCGGCGCCGGTACCTTCTATCTTCTCGGTCTCATTCTTTTGTGCGGTTTCGCGATGATGCGCGCGGTCGCGCACACGCGCCTGATGAATTTCGGCTCCAATCTCGGTTCGCTCCTCTTCTTTCTCTATGCCGGGCATGTGCTCATCCCGCTTGGCCTCGCAATGGGGTTCGCCTCGGCTTGCGGTGCCTATCTCGGCGCCCGCACGACGATGCGGTTTGGCGCAGGCTTGATCCGGCCCTTGGTCGTGATCGTCTCGCTGGCGATGGCCTTCCGGCTGCTGATAGACCCGTCGAACCCGCTCGGCGCCTGGCTGCGGGGTCTCTAGCGCGCGGCGTCGCGCTTTCTCGTAGCCGCCTGGCGGATTCATGTTGACCCCGCGCAAATTCGATGGCATGGGGACCGCTCTCGCGCCGGGTTTCGGCGCGTTTTGGTTTTTCATCGCATCAGCGGCAGGCGCCTTCGTCCGGCGGCCGGTGCGTTCCACGGATAACGGGTCGGAGTCCCACAGTCGATGGCGAACACGAAATCTGCCAAGAAGGCCGCGCGTCAGGCGCTGCGTCGCACCGAGGTCAACAAGTCGCGCCGCTCGCGCATGCGGACGTCGGTGCGCTCGGTCGAGGACGCGATCGCCAAGGGTGATCAGGCTGCCGCTCTGGCGGCGATGAAGCAGGCTGAACCGGAATTGGTGCGGGCCGCGCAGAAGGGTGTCGTGCACAAGAACACCGCCGCCCGGAAGGTCTCGCGCCTCATTCGGCGCATCAAGGCACTTTCCGCCTGAGCACGCTAAATCTTGGATTGCAAAAGGCGCCCCAGGGGCGCCTTTTTTGTTGTCTGGCAGGATTTTTGCGTGCCTGTTGCTGTTAACCCTCACGCCCGTTCTGTCTTCGTGCGGCGCTAGTTTCCGCTTGACTCCTGCAAAGGTGCCGGATCCGCAACAATAGGGGCCAGACTGGGCGCGCGATCACAGAAAACATCGCAGAAACAAAAGGATATGGGGTAAGAGCCAGAGAGTCGCGAATTTGCCGGTTCTATCGGACGCCGGTTCAAAAAAAGATTCAAAAATATTACGCAATCGAAACGAATCCGCACGACACCAGTCGGCAAATCGATTTGAGCGAGCGAATCAACCACTTAAATTTTGAGAGCCGGAGAATGCTTCTGCGGCGCACAAAGCGAATCGGATCAAGTCCTTCGGCGCCTCGAAAATGGAGTGTTGCACAGGCAATTTCACCCCGTTAAGACTTCTTTAAGACATCGCTGCGGCGGGCTTTTCCACCAGCGGTCGACCAAATCACAAAGCAAGGGGGGCGATGTGATTTACCATAACGTTCAGACGGAAGAACCGCCTTTGTAAAAAGGGCGGTAGTGCTGGGGTTTATCCGAGTGGGGCCTTGAGGCTCTTCTTCGTAAATTCAGACGAGTTCTTCGAAAATCCATAAGGAAACGATGCTTGCGGCACACTCTGTGCCGACGAGCATTGTTTGCTCCGAAGACATGACCATTTGACTTTGACGGACAATCCGATGCTCAAGACGACCGAAACTCTCGCGACGGAAGCGACACTGGATATCGCGACGAACACTGACTTCGGTCCGGATGTTCGTCCGATCGAGGTGACGTGGGAGCGCGTCCAGCGGCGTTTGCGTGCTGAACTTGGCGAGGATGTCTATGCGAGCTGGTTCAAGTGCCTCGAACTCGCGGATCACGCGTTGCCGGTTGTTACCCTGTCGGTGCCGACGAAATTCCTGCGCAACTGGATTCAGCAAAGGTTCGTCGAGCGCATCGCTGCTCACTTCCGCAACGAGAATCCGGCGGTCGAGCGTGTTGTGATTGTGATGCGATCCGCCGCGACCCGTGGCCAGCTGCGGGTGGAGGGCCCCTGCGCGAGCGATGCCGCTGTGCGCAAACTCGCCGCTGCGCCGACCGTAGCCGAAAAGGGCGAGGCGGCGGAAATCGCGAGCCGGTCGCCGACCAAACCGATCGAGGGCGCGAACGCGGACGGCGAGTCCCAGATGGGCTCGCCGCTCGACAAGCGGCTGGTGCTTTCCGCCTTTCAGGTTGGTCGGTCGAATATCATGGCCCATGCCGCCGCGATGCAGATCGTGCAGGCGCGCGCGAACGAGATGCCGGTTTTCAACCCGCTCTATGTCCATGCCAGCGTCGGCCTCGGCAAGACGCACCTGTTGCAGGGTGCGGCACAGGCGATCGAGGCGTCTGGTCGCCGCGTGCTCTATTTGACGGCCGAGAAGTTCATGTATGGCTTCGTCGCTTCGCTGAAGGCGCAAACGGCGATTGCCTTCAAGGAAAACCTGCGCGGGATCGACGTGCTCGTCATCGACGACGCACAGTTCCTGCATGGCCCGAAGAGCCAGCAGGAATTCTGCCACACGCTGAACGCGCTGATCGACAGCGGTAAGCAGGTCGTCGTTGCCGCGGATCGGGCGCCGTCTGATCTCGAGGCGATCGAGGAGCGCGTGCAATCGCGCCTCGCGGGCGGGCTGGTGGTGGAGATCGGCGCGCTCGACGATGCCTTGCGCGTGAAGATTCTCGAGAGCCGCATCCAGATCGCCAAGGCGCATTTGCCGTCTTTCGATGTGCCGCCGGAGGTGGTGGCCCATGTCGCGCGTGTCATCACGACCAACGGCCGCGATCTCGAAGGCGCGGTCAACCGCCTCCTCGCCCATGCGACGCTCACGGGCGGTGCGCTTGACATCGCGGCGGCCGACGAGGCGATCCGTGATCTCGTCCGCCACCGTGAACCGCGAAGGGTGAAAATCGAGGACATCCAGCGCCTCGTTGCCAACCATTACAATGTCAGCCGGGCGGATATTCTGTCCTCGCGCCGCACGGCGACCGTCGTCCGTCCGCGCCAGATCGCGATGTATCTGGCGAAATCGCTCACGCTGCGTTCGCTGCCGGAAATCGGCCGGCGGTTCGGGGGCCGCGACCACACGACCGTGCTGCATGCCGTGCGCAAGATCGAGGGTATGGTCACGACCGACACGGAACTCGCCGGCGAGATCGACCATCTCAAGCGGATGCTCCAGGAGTGACGCCTCCTGGTCTGGCTCCGGGGCCTGCGGTGGGCTGGAATCCTGTGATTCTCCGCCTCAACCCAGCCCGCTCGGGCGCGCCTCCCCTTGAGTTTTCCGCACCGACACGCCACTGTCTCCGGCCAAGCTGCAGAGCTTGGCAGATTGCATGATGGTGCCGTCTCCCTGCGAGGCGGTTTTTGTTCGGTAACGGGACGGACGAACGATGAAGGTTACGGTTGAGCAGGCCGCGCTGCTGAAGGCTCTCGGGCACGTGCACCGGGTCGTGGAACGCCGCAACACCATTCCGGTTCTCGCCAACGTCCTCCTGCGCGCCGAGGGCAGCCAGCTCGCGCTGAAGGCGACCGATCTCGATATCGACATCGTCGAGGTCGTCGCGGCCGAAGTGCTTCAGGCCGGCACGACAACCGTGCCCGCGCATGTGCTCTACGATATCGTCCGGAAGCTGGCGGACGGCGCGCAGGTGAGCCTTGAGCAGGATGGCAACGCGGGGCAGGTCGTGCTGCGCTCGGGCCGTTCGCGCTTTTCGCTCCAGACCCTGCCGGAGAGCGATTTCCCGGATCTCGCGCCGGGCGAGATGAGCCACCGCTTCTCGGTGCAGGCCGGTCATCTCCGCAATCTCATCGACAAGACGCAGTTCGCGATCTCAACCGAGGAGACGCGTTATTACCTCAACGGCATCTATCTCCACACCACCGAGATGAACGGAGAGAACGTTTTACGCGCCGTAGCAACCGACGGGCACCGCCTCGCGCTCTGCGACACGCCCGCGCCGGCGGGTGCATCCGGCATGCCCGGCGTCATAGTGCCGCGCAAGACCGTTGCCGAACTCCAGAAGCTGCTGACCGACAGCGAGTCGCAGGTCGAGATCGAGCTTTCGACCGTCAAGATCCGCGCGACCGTGGGTTCCATCGTGCTGACGTCGAAGCTGATCGACGGCACCTTTCCGGATTACGCGCGTGTCATCCCGCAGCGGAACGACAAGTATCTCACCGTCGAGCGTGACGAATTCGCCCGGTCGGTGGATCGGGTATCGACCATCTCGTCCGAACGTGGCCGTGCGGTGAAATTCTCGCTGGGCGATAGCAAGTTGACGCTCTCCGTGCATAACCCGGATGCCGGGCAGGCGATCGAGGAACTGGCGGTCGACTACGAGGCCTCGCCGCTCGAGATCGGTTTCAACGCGCGTTATCTCCTCGATATCATCGGCCAGCTCGAAGGCGACACGGCTCTGCTCAAGCTCGCCGATTCCGGTTCACCGACACTCATCCAGGATCGCGAAGGCGCAGCCAGCCTCTACGTGCTGATGCCGATGCGCGTCTGACCATGCCGGTTGCCGAGGTGCAGCCGCGCATCACCCGGCTGCGGCTCAGCGATTTCCGCTCCTATCCGTCGCTCGACATCGGGCCGGATGCGCCGCTCGTCGCGTTGTGCGGCCCCAACGGCGCGGGCAAGACCAACATCCTCGAAGCGATCTCACTGTTCACGCCAGGGCGGGGCCTGCGCCGCGCCGCCTCAGCCATGATTGCCTGCCGCGACGGCGCGGGTGGCTATGCGGTGCTCGCCGATCTCATGGTCGCGACCGGGCCATTGCTGTTGGCGACCGCGCTGCCGCCGGGCGAGGCGCATCGCCAGTGCCGGATCGACCGCGAGCCGGTGCCCTCCGCCAACCGTTTCCTCGATCATCTCGCGATGCTCTGGCTGACGCCGGACCAGGATGGACTGTTTCGCGGCCCCGCCGGCGACCGGCGACGCTTTCTCGATCGACTGGTGCTAGCGGTCGATTCCGCACACGGTACGCGCGCCAATGCCTTCGAGAACGCGTTGCGCCATCGCAATCGCCTGCTGGAAGAGCAGGGCTCGCAGACCCGCTGGCTCGACGCGATCGAACAGGAGATCGTTGAACTCGGCGTTGCCATTGCCGCCGCGCGGCTGGAGACGGTGCGGCGGCTCCGTGCACTGGTCGAGGCCGACGCCGCGGCGATGGCGCCCTTTCCCCATGCGATTCTTAGCCTCGAAGGCGCGCTCGAGGTCGAACTCGGCGCTCGCACCGCCGGCGCGGTCGAGGACTGGTATTTCGCTGCCTTGCGTGACGGCCGCGCGCGGGATCGCGCGGCGGGGCGCGCGCTCGTCGGCCCGCAGGTCTCCGATCTCGTCGTTGTCCACGGACCTAAGAATGAACCGGCAGCGAGCTGCTCGACGGGCGAGCAGAAGGCGCTTCTCCTTGGCCTCGTGCTGGCGCAGGCGCGGTTGATCGCCCAGATGCGTGGCGAACCGCCGCTGCTGCTGCTCGACGAGGTGGCGGCGCATCTCGATTCTGCGCGGCGAGCTGGCCTGTTCGCGCTGTTGCGTGCGCTCGGTGGGCAGGTCTTCATGACCGGCACCGACAGGCTTCTCTTCGAGGGCCTGGGGGGCGGCAATCTCATTCTCTCGGTCGAGAACGGGCAGGTGCGCGATGCATGAGCCTCAACGCCCGCACCAGCGCGACCGATGGGTGCCGTTGACGAGCCTCGAGGCGCGGCTCTCCCTCTGGATCCGACCGAAACTCCCCGCCTTCGCTTATGAGTTCCTCGCTTTCGGGTTCAAGCAGGCCTGGGCCTGTCTCTATGCCGGCGTAATGCTGGCGATGATCATCGGCACGAAGTTCATCTGGAACCCCGATTGGCCCGTCGCGCGCTATGATTTTCTCACTGTCGCGGCGGTGCTGCTGCAATTGCTGCTGCTGGAACTCAAGCTCGAGACCCCGCGCGAGGCGCTCGTCATTCTGATCTACCATGTCGTCGGCACGATCATGGAAATCTTCAAGACGGAGATGGGCTCCTGGGCCTATCCTGAACCGAGCGCGCTCCGGATCGGCGGCGTGCCACTCTTCACCGGCTTCATGTATGCCTGCGTGGGTAGCTACATGGTGCGTGCAATCCGCCTGTTCGACATGCGCTTCGAGCCCTATCCGCCGTTCAGGATGACGGCCGCGCTGGCGCTCGGAATCTACATCAACTTCTTCACCCATCACTTTGTTTTCGATTTCCGCTACCTCCTGATGGCGGGTACGCTGCTGCTCTTCGCCCGAACCCGTATCTGGTTCACGCCGGGCGAGAAAACCTACTGGATGCCGCTGCCGCTCGCCGCGCTCCTGACAGCTTTTTTCCTCTGGATCGCGGAGAATATCGGTACGTTCACTGGCACCTGGCTCTATCCGAGCCAGAAGACCTGGCATCTCGTGGGGTTCTCGAAGATGGGTTCGTGGTATCTGCTGCTGTTCCTCAGCTTCGTGCTGGTGACGCTGGTGCATCGGCCGCGCGGACGCGACAGGGCGCGTCCATGAAAGCGGCGCTCGTCTACGCCGCCGGGCTCTTCGACGTGGCGATTTTCGTCTTTCATGTCCTTTTCTGGCGGCTGTTCCACTGGCCGGAGAGCCTTGAGCCAAGCGGGCGGCTCAACACTGCGATCACGCAGACGCTGAACATCGTGCTGAGCTATGTCTTCGCCGTTTACGCCGCCGCGCTGCTCTGGCAGGGCGGCGAGGCCGGGCCGGCGCTGCTGTTGCCGGCGGTCGGGTTCGGCGTGCTGCGCATCTGGCTTCAGTTCCGGCTTTTCGGGGTCGAGAGCCGGCTCTCGCGGATTTTTACAGGTCTGATGGCGCTCGGCGCGCTTCTCCACCTCATTCCCTCCGCAATCCCCGGCTAGAGAGCGTTTCCCGCGTGCGTATGCGCGCGTAGGAAGCTAGATTAACGCCCTGATTCGCCAATAAGTTACAGAACCCGGAAGTTACGGAAATCCGATGGACGACAGCCAGAACGAAGCCGCGAATGCCTATGGCGCCGACTCGATCAAGGTGCTCAAGGGCCTCGATGCCGTGCGCAAGCGGCCGGGCATGTATATCGGCGATACCGATGATGGCTCGGGCCTCCATCACATGGTGTACGAGGTCGTGGACAACGCGATCGACGAGGCGCTCGCCGGCCATGCCGACCGGGTAACGGTCACATTGAACGCCGATGGCTCCTGCACCGTGCGTGACAACGGACGCGGTATCCCGACCGACATCCACAAAGAGGAGGGGGTTTCGGCGGCCGAGGTCATCATGACCCAGCTCCATGCGGGCGGGAAATTTGACCAGAATTCCTACAAGGTCTCGGGCGGTCTGCATGGCGTCGGCGTTTCGGTCGTCAATGCGCTCTCGAAATACCTCAAGCTGCGCATTCACCGCGACGGCAGGATCCACGAGATGAGCTTCACCCACGGCGAGGCCGATGCCCCGCTCAGGGTGGTCGGTACCTACATGCCGGAAATGAAGCCCGGCACCTTCGAGGGCCGCTCGGGCACGGAAGTCACCTTTCTGCCCTCGACCGAGACTTTCACGATGGTCGAGTTCGATTTTTCGACCCTCGAACATCGCTTGCGCGAACTCGCGTTCCTCAATTCGGGCGTGAACATCCTCTTCACCGATAACCGCCATGCGGAAACGAAGAGCGTCGAACTCTATTACGAGGGTGGGCTCGAAGCCTTCGTCCGCTACCTCGACCGGGCCAAGCAGCCGCTGATTTCGGCGCCTGTGCTGGTGCGCAAGGAGCAGGACAACATCACGGTCGAGGTCGCGCTGTGGTGGAACGACAGCTACCACGAGAGCGTGCTCTGCTTTACCAACAACATTCCGCAGCGTGACGGCGGCACCCATCTTGCCGGCTTCCGCGGCGCGCTGACGCGCCAGATCACCTCCTACGCGGACAGCTCCGGCATCTCGAAGAAGGAGAAGGTCTCGCTCACGGGCGATGATTGCCGCGAAGGGCTGACCGCCGTGCTCTCGGTGAAGGTTCCGGACCCGAAATTCTCGTCGCAGACCAAGGACAAGCTCGTCTCCTCTGAGGTGCGCCCCGTGGTCGAGAGCGTGATGAACGAAGCGCTGAGCCAGTGGCTGGAGGAAAACCCCGGAGAGGCGCGAACCGTCGTCGGCAAGGTGGTTGAGGCCGCTGCTGCGCGCGAGGCAGCGCGCAAGGCACGCGAACTCACGCGCCGCAAGGGCGCACTCGACATCGCCTCGCTCCCCGGCAAGCTCGCCGACTGTCAGGAGCGCGATCCCGCCAAGTGCGAACTCCTGCTGGTTGAGGGCGATTCAGCGGGCGGCTCGGCGAAGCAGGGCCGGGACCGGCTGTTCCAGGCGGTTCTGCCCCTGCGCGGCAAGATCCTCAACGTCGAACGCGCGCGCTTCGACAAGATGCTCTCCAGTCAGGAAATCGGCACGCTGATTACAGCACTCGGCACCGGCATCGGTCGCGAGGAGTTCAATCCCGACAAGCTCCGCTACCACAAGATCATCATCATGACGGACGCGGACGTCGACGGTTCGCACATCCGCACGCTGTTGCTGACTTTCTTCTTCAGGCAGATGCCGGAACTGATCGAGCGCGGGCATATCTTCATCGCCCAACCGCCTCTCTACAAGGCGATGCGCAACAAGTCCGAGACCTATCTCAAGGACGAGCGGGCGTTGGAGGATTATCTCATCGGCGTCGGTATCGATGGGGCGGTGCTCAAGCTCGGTTCCGGTGCGGAAATCGCGGGCGAGGATCTGCGCCGTGCGATCGAGGAGGCGCGGCTTGTCCGGCAGGTGATGGGTGCGCTTCACTCGCGCTATGACCGCAAGGTCGTCGAGCAGGCGGCAATCGCCGGCGCGCTCTCGCCCGGCCTGATGGAGCGTCCGGAAGCTGCCGCCGAGGCTGCGGCCTATGTCGCGCGTCGGCTTGATGCGATTTCGGACGATCTCGAGAAGGGCTGGAGCGGTGCGGTCGAAAACGGCGGCTTCGTTTTTCGGCGCACCCTGCGCGGCGTCACCGAGGCTGCGGTGCTCGATGCCGGTCTGCTCGGCTCGGCCGAGGCCCGCAAGCTCGATGAAAGGGCCGCCAGCCTCCAGGAGTTCTACGGCAAACCGGCGCGGCTGATCCGCCGCAACGACGATCCTGCCGTTTATGGCCCGCTCGGCCTGTTCGACGCCATCTCCACCATTGCCCGCAAGGGCCTGTCAATGCAGCGCTACAAGGGCCTTGGTGAGATGACTGCCCAGCAGCTCTGGGAGACGACTCTCGATCGCAACGTCCGCTCGCTGCTTCAGGTCAAGCTCCGGGATGTCGCGGAAGCTGAGGATATCTTCGTGCGGCTGATGGGTGACGTGGTCGAGCCGCGCCGCGCCTTCATCCAGGAGAACGCGCTCTCGGTCTCGAATCTCGACGTGTGACGCGATGCTGGCGGAGGGGTTGATCGCCGACGAGGCCGGGGCCATCCGCTGCTGGTGGCCGGGCACGGATGCGGAATACTGCCGGTATCACGATGAGGAATGGGGGCATCCAGTCACGGACGACCGACGCCTATTCGAGAAAATCTGTCTCGAAGGCTTCCAGTCCGGCCTCTCCTGGCTGACGATCCTGCGCAAGCGCGAGCATTTCCGAGCGGCTTTCAGCGGATTCGATGTCGAGAAGGTCGCGGGTTTCGATGAAAACGATATCGCCCGGCTGCTCGCCGATGCGGGCATCGTCCGCCACCGCGGCAAGATCGTCTCGACCATCAACAACGCCTCCCGCGCGTCGGAGATGAAGCGCGAGTTTGGCTCGCTCGCCGCCTATTTCTGGCGGTTCGAGCCCAGGCCCGACGAACGCCCGACGCGTTTCAACAAGGCGGAGCTGCGTGCCGCCTCGCAGACGCCCACTTCGACGCGGCTCTCGAAAGACTTGAAAAAGCGGGGCTGGACCTTCGTCGGCCCCACGACCTGTTACGCCTTCATGCAGGCGATGGGCCTCGTCAACGACCATCTCGAGGGGTGCCAGTGTCGCGAGCCGCTGCTGGCGAAACGCCGCGCCTTCACGCCGCCGGCGTAGGCGCCTAGTCGAATTGCACCTTTCCCCGCCCGGCCTTGATCGAGGCGCGGCCGGTCTTTTCTTTCAGGCGCCGCTCCTTGGAGGACTTGGTCGGTTTGGTGGCGATGCGCGGTCGCGGCGGAACTTGCGTCTTGTCCAGCATTGCCTTGAGGCGCGCGAGTGCATCCTCGCGGTTGCGCTCCTGCGAGCGGAAACGGTCGCACTTGAGGATGAGCGTTCCGTCCAGAGTCAGACGATCGCCGGCGTCCTTCACCATCCGAGCCTTGTGGTTGGGATGGAGTGGCGCGCGCGCCAGATCGAAGCGCAGCTCGACCGCCGTCGAGACCTTGTTGACGTTCTGCCCGCCCGGGCCGCTCGCCCGGATGAATTTCATCTCGACAAGACGCTCGGGGATGCGCCAGCCCAGGCCTTCGAGGATGATCGTGCCGGCGGCCTCCATGGCCCTTCTCCCGCGCATTAACCGAATGGCCAGAGAGATGCGCTAAAAGGCATGACTTGTCACCTATTCCGCCGTCCGGCGCCGAAACCGGGAACCTGTTCCTTGACGCTCGATCCGCTTCTTCTGTTATTCTTTCCGGCGCTGATGGCCTTCGCGGCGGTCAGCGACATGTTGACGATGACGATTCCCAACCGGGTCTCGCTGCTGCTCGTGGCAGGTTTCGTCGCGATGGCGATCCTTACCGGCATGCCCCTGAAGGTCTTCGGGATGCACCTGGGTGCCGGGCTCGCAGTGCTGGCGATTACCTTCACCATGTTCGTGCTCGGCTGGATCGGCGGCGGCGACGCCAAGCTCGCGGCGGCGACGGGCCTGTGGTGCGGTTTCGGCGTGCTGCTGGAATATGTCCTCTTCGCGTCGATCTTCGGCGGCTTGCTGACGCTCGCGATCCTCTACGGCCGGACTTTTCTCCTGCCGGAATTCGCGATGAAGATCGGCTGGATCTCGCGTCTCCACCATCACAAGACGGGCATTCCCTATGGCATCGCGCTCGCGGCGGCCGGGCTCGTCGTCTACCCGCAGACCCAGATCTGGACGGCCGTCGCGGGTGGTTGAAGCCGCGTTTACGTTCGATAAAGGACGATTTTCAAGGCTCGATTAACCATACCTTGATGATTGGCTGCTGAAATAGACCCAAGGCGTTCCACGCCGCCGTTGAAGGGTCTGTTTGAGATGAAGCCCGCTCGTATCGCCATCGCAGGTGTCGCCGGTATCGCCGGTCTCCTCGCCTTGATGCTCTCCGGACGCCAGCCCGCGCCCCCGCCCGTGGTGACTGCGGCGCCCCCGCCGGCCCAGACGCCATTGACGGAAGTTCTTGTTGCAAAACAGGATCTTGCGATGGGGACCCTGCTCGGTGACGAGCAGTTGACCTGGGCGAAGTGGCCGCAGGAATTGGCGGCTTCGACCATGATCCAGAAATCGGCGCGACCGAATGCGATCGAGGAATTCAAGGGCGCGATCACACGTGCCTCATTCTTCACCAACGAGCCGATTCGCGAGGAAAAGGTCATCAAGGGCACCGGCTCGGGGTTCCTTTCAGCGATTCTTCCCTCCGGCAAACGCGCGGTCGCGATTTCGATCGACAGTCGCGGCGCGACAAGCGCCGGCGGTTTCATCCTGCCGAATGACTTTGTCGACGTCATCACCACGCGGCGTGATCTCGATGCCTCGTTGCGGGCCGGGACCGATATCTACCAGAGTGTGACCATCCTTTCGAATGTGCGCGTTCTCGCCATCGGCCAGAACGTGCAGGAGAAGAACGGCGAGCGCGTCGTCGTCGGTGAGACCGCGACGCTCGAACTCGAGCCGCATCAGGCGGAGATGATCACGCTCCAGCAGCGCTCCGGCACGCTCGCACTCGCGCTGCGGTCGATGGCGGACGCGAACAAGCCGGAAGAGCCGCGCAGCCGCGGCCCCAGCCAGTCCCTTACCGTCGTGCGCTTCGGCGTTCCGCAGGAGGTCTCCAATCGATGAAACCCGACGGTCCGTTCCTTCTCAAGAAGTGTGAAGCGCATCCCATGACGATCCGGTCGATTTCCCTCGCAGCGCTGGCTCTGGCGGCGGCCTTTATTGCGGCCCCGGCGGAGGCCGGTTCGCCGGTCAAGCAGTTTGGCGGTGTGCCGTACGAGACGATTCCGACGCCCAGGATCCAGCCGGACACGCGCGATGCAGCGGTCGCGCGCCGAATTGATCTCTCTGTCGGCAAGTCGATCGTTGTCGACCTGCCGCGCGATGCGGGCGAAGTCTTCGTGGCCGAGCCGAAGGTCGCGAACGCGGTCGTTCGCACCGCGCGCAAGATCTTCATCATCGGCACCGGCGCCGGCACGACCAGCGTGTTCGTGATGGACAAGCAGGGCCAGCAGATCGCCGCGCTCGATATCGGCGTCGCCAAGGAACTGGCGCGCGAACTCTCGATCCTGCGCGAGGTCATCAAGAAGGCCCTCCCGAAGGCGGACATCAAGGTCACGAGCGTCGGCGACAATTTCGTTCTCTCGGGAACGGTCGATTCCGCGCTCGAAGTGCAGAGCGCCATCGACATCGCCAACAATCTCGTCGGTCAGTCGGGCGGCTTCCTCGGTATCGGCGGCTCCCAGGGCAAGGTCGTCAACGCCTTGCAGGTGCGCGGCCGCGATCAGGTGATGCTCAAGGTGACCATCGCCGAGATCCAGCGTTCGGTGCTCAAACAGCTCGGCATCAATTTCGATGGCCAATGGTCGGTTGCGAATTCTCTTTTTCGTGCTTACACGGACAACCCTTTCACGGTCCAGCGCGAAGGAATACTGTCTGAGACGGCGCTGACCGCGAACTTCAACGGCAAGCAATCCACCCTGCGGGCTCTAGAGCGCCAGGGTGTCCTGCGCACGCTTGCCGAACCAACTCTGACCGCGATTTCCGGCGAAAGTGCGAAATTCCTTGCGGGTGGCGAGATTTCGGTGCCGCAGTCGGAGACCTGCACTTTCGATACCTTCGGTCGTCGGTCTTGCCAGATCCAGCTCACCTACAAGCCGATTGGCGTGACGCTTAACTTCACGCCCGTGGTGATGAACGAGAACCGTATTTCCGTGCGTCTGGCGACCGAGGTAACCGAGGTTGATCCGGACAATTCCTTCAAACTGACCGGCTCAGTCAATCCCGGTTTCCGCACCCGCAAGGCTGAGACGACCGTTGAACTGCCATCGGGTGGTGTTCTCGCGACGGCAGGGCTCATTCAGCAGCAGTCGCGGCAGGCGATCAATGGTCTGCCGGGGGCGATGAACCTGCCGATCCTCGGCACGCTTTTCCGCTCGCGCGACTACCAGCGCTTCGAGACAGAACTGCTCATTCTGGTGCAGCCCTTCATCGCCAAGTCAAGCGCCCCCGGCGCGATCGCGCGCCCCGATGACGGTTTCGCCGACGCGACGGACCCGTCCACCATCTTCATGGGGCGCCTCAATCGCACCTATGGCGCGAACGCCAAGGCGAGCGTAGCGGCGCACCCCCACGGCCCCGTCGGGTTCATTCACGAATGAGGCTGCCGATGAATTCGTGTCCCTCTTCCCCCCTTGCCGCTGTTGCGGCCTCCGGAGACAGCACCATGAGTGTTTCGCGTAACCGTGCCCGTCTGGCACCGCTCGCCGTGTTGGCCCTTGGCGCATTGGCGCTGTCGGGTTGCTCGACCCTCCGCCCCACGCAGAAGGCATTCGCGCCGGACGAATACGACCAGCGCCATCCGATCCGTGTCGCACCGATGCTCGAGCACATCGACGTGTTCCCGACCGGCGTCCGCCTCGATCGCCGCCAGCAGCTCGATATCGTCGAATTCGCGCGCGATTATTCGCGCAACGGCCGTGGCGGTATCAATGCCGCCGTCCCTGTCGGGCCGCACGGCCATCATGTCATGGGGGCGATCCGCGCGGCCCTCGCGGAAGGCGGGGCGCGCGTGCCGGTGCATTTCACCTCCTATCACGGCGATCCGAAGCTCGGCGCGGCGCCGATTCGGCTCAGCTTCGTGAAGCTGAAGGCGGAAGTCGCGAGCAAGTGCGGGCTTTGGCCGACGGACCTCGCTGGTTCAAAAGAGGCCGAGACCTGGCATAACCGCCCCTATCACAATCTCGGTTGCGCCTATCAGTCGATGATTGCCGCGCAGGTCGCCGACCCGATCGACCTTGTTCGTCCGCGTGCCGAAGGCCCGGTGGATACCGTCAAGCGTACGAAGGATATCGAAGCACTGCGCAAGGATCAGGACCCCTCGACCAAGTGGGCGAAGGACGACGCCAAGATCAAGGAAGCGCAGCAGTAAGTTCCGCCGAGCGCGACGCGCCGGGCCGAGACTGGAGGTATGGAATGTCGGAGAACACGGTCGCGCCCTTGCCGCATGTGGCGATCCAGGTTTTTTCCGAGACGAGCCACGTGGTCGCCGTCGTCGAGGAGGCGGCCCTGGATCGTCGGATGGCCAAGGTTCATCTCAGGATTCAGGCCGGCGGTGTCGCCGCCGCGGTCGAGGCCTATCGCGATGCGCCGACGCCGAACGTGATCGTGATCGAGACGACCTCGGACAGCCGGATGCTGCTCGAACATCTCGACGAGCTCGCCGCTTATTGCGACGAGGGCACGCGCGTCGTGGTCATCGGTCACGTCAACGACGTCCCGCTCTACCGTGAGTTGATGCGGCGCGGGGTGAGCGAATATCTGGTCGCGCCGATCAACGTCCTCGGCTTCATCCAGGCGCTCTCGGAGATCTTCTCCAGCCCGACCGCGAAGCCCGTCGGCCGGCTGATCGCCGTGATCGGCGCGAAAGGCGGCGTCGGTTCCTCGACTATCGCCCACAATCTCGCCAGCACCATCGCCGGCAGCCTCGAAGTCGAGACGGTCTGCGTCGATCTCGACTTGCCGTTCGGCACTGTCGGACTCGATTTCAACCAGGATCCGCCGCAAGGGATCATGGAAGCGGCCTTCGATCCCGATCGTGTCGATGCCAATATGATCGAGCGGCTTCTCTCCAAATGCTCGCCACGCCTGCAACTGATGGCCGCGCCATCGAGTCTCGACCGGATTTATGATTTCGGCGACCAGACCTTCGAGCCGGTAACCGATGCCCTGCGCCAGACCGTGCCGGCGATCGTCTTCGATGTGCCTCACCTCTGGAACGGATGGAGCCGGAACGTGCTGGTGCGGGCGGACGAAGTGGTTGTCGTCGCCTCGCCCGATCTTGCGAACCTGCGCAACGCCAAGAATCTCATCGACACGCTGACGCTTGCGCGGCCGAACGATCCGAAGCCGCGCCTGGTGCTCAATCAGGTCGGTGTGCCCAAGCGCCCCGAGATTTCCTCCGCGGAATTCTCGAAGGCGCTCGATTCGCCGCCGCTCGCGATTTTCGCCTTCGATCCGAACCTGTTCGGAACTGCCAACAACAACGGCCAGATGATCGCCGAGGTCCAGCCGAAGTCGAAGGCACAGGAGAGCTTTCTGGAAATGGCGAAAGTGTTGATGAGCCGTCAGGAAGCGAAACAGGCAAAGAAATCCATCCTTTCCGCCTTGCGCGAGAAGCTGGGTAATCGCGGCGGAAAATCGAAGGCCGCCTGAACGGCCCGGATCGGTTCGGAAAGTAGAAGACGAGGATAGCGATGTTCGGCAAGCGGACGACAATCGGGCAAGGTGGAACGCCTGCGGCGGCGCCGGCAGCCAAACCGATCGCGCCGCCCGCCCCCGCGCCGGCAGCGGAGACGCGTCGCGAGGCGCCGAAGCCGATGACGAGCACACCTGCGCCCGCAGCCCAGGCCAGGCCGAAACCGCCGGCCCCGGTAGCGGCCGCGCCACAGCGGTCGGACCAGTATTATCAGACCAAAAGCATGATCTTCGGCGCGATGATCGAGTCGATCGATCTCAGCCAGCTCGCCAAACTTGATGCCGACAGCGCCCGCGACGAATTGCGTGACGTCATCACCGAGATTCTCGCGCTCAAGAACGTCGCGATGTCGATCGCCGAGCAGGAAGACATGCTCGACGACATCTGCAACGACGTGCTTGGCTACGGCCCACTCGAACCCCTGCTTGCGCGCGACGATATCGCCGATATCATGGTCAATGGCCCGGACCGGACCTTCATCGAAGTCTCCGGCAAGATCCAGTTGACCAACGTCCGCTTCCGCGACAATGCCCAGCTCATCAATATCTGCCAGCGCATCGTCAGCCAGGTCGGCCGCCGCGTCGACGAAAGCTCACCGATCTGCGATGCGCGCCTTCTCGATGGCTCCCGTGTCAACGTCATCGCCCCTCCGCTTGCGATCGACGGCGCGGCGCTCACCATCCGCAAATTCAAGAAGGACAAGCTGACGCTCGACCAGCTGGTCAAGTTCGCTTCGATCTCGCCCGAAGGCGCGGAAGTGCTGAAGATCATCGGCCGAGTCCGCTGCAACATCGTGGTCTCCGGTGGCACCGGCTCCGGCAAGACGACCCTGCTGAATTGCCTGACCAACTACATCGACGACGACGAGCGGATCATCACCTGCGAGGACGCGGCAGAGCTCCAGCTCCAGCAGAGCCACGTAGTCCGCCTCGAAACCCGCCCGCCCAACCTCGAAGGACAGGGGCAGGTGACGATGCGTGATCTCGTCAAGAACTGCCTGCGTATGCGCCCCGAACGGATCATCGTCGGCGAAGTGCGCGGCCCCGAGGTGTTTGACCTTCTTCAGGCGATGAATACCGGTCACGACGGTTCGATGGGCACCATCCACGCCAACTCTCCGCGTGAATGCCTCGCGCGTATGGAGGCGATGATCGCGATGGGTGGCTATTCCCTGCCGCCGAAGACGGTGCGCGAGATGATCGTTTCCTCGGTCGACGTCATCATCCAGGCGCAGCGCCTGCGCGACGGTTCGCGCCGCATCACCCACATCACCGAAGTGATGGGCATGGAAGGCGATGTCGTCACCACGCAGGATCTCTTCGTCTACGAGATGATGGGTGAGGATGCGAACGGCCGGATCATCGGCCGACACAAGTCCACCGGTATCGGCCGGCCGCGCTTCTGGGATCGCGCGCGCTATTACGGTGAAGAAACCCGCCTCGCCGCCGCGCTCGACGCGGCAGAGGTCAAGGACGAACGGGCAGCCTGAGCATGGATACGCAACAGCTCATCGTCGCCGGTCTTGCCACTTTCGCGGTGGCGACGCTGGGCATCGTCTTCGTCGAGCCTTTGCTCACCGGCGCGGCGCGGGGTGAGAAGCGTCAGGCTGCGCTCACCGAGACACGTGCCAAGCGGCGCCAACTCGAAGAGGCCGGTGCCCGCAAGAAGCAGATCTCCGATACGCTGAAGGAGCTGGAATCCCGCAAGGAAGCCAAGAAGCTGACGCTCGAACAGCGCCTGGAGCAGGCCGGCCTTGCGTGGACAAAAAAAACCTACATCCTGTTTTCTGTTGCCTGCGCGTTCGTTCTCGGCCTGCTGATCCTGATCGCGACCGGTCAGCCCATTCTCGCTTTTGGTGGTCTCGTCGTCGGGGGCCTAGGCTTTCCGCGCTGGTTCCTGACCCGCAAGGCGAAGAAACGGCAGAAGCAGTTCCTGGAAGAATTCCCCAATGCGATCGACGCCATCGTCCGTGGCATCAAGTCGGGTCTCCCGCTTAACGACTGTTTCCGGTTGATCGCGCAGGAGGCGAAAGATCCGCTCAAGGGTGAATTCCGCTCCGTCGTCGAGGCGCAGCAGCTCGGCGTCAGCATCGGTGACGCCACCCAGAAGATCTACGAACGTCTGCCGTTGTCGGAAGTGAATTTCTTCGCGATCGTTATTCAGATCCAGTCGAAGGCCGGCGGCAATCTCGGCGAGATTCTCGGCAATCTCTCCCGCGTCATCCGCGATCGCAAGAAGCTGCGCGACAAGGTTGATGCGATGTCGATGGAGGCGAAGTCCTCCGCCACCATCATCGGCGCGCTGCCCTTTCTCGTCGGCGGCCTCGTCTTCATGGGGTCGCCCGATTACATCTCCCTGCTCTGGACGACGAAGGCCGGGCAGATCGGCCTCGGTGCCTGCCTCACCATCATGGGCGTCGGCATCCTCGTGATGCGCAACATGATCAACTTCGACATCTGAGGAGGGGGCATGTCCGGGCTCGTCGATACGATCACCAACCCCTCGCTCATTGCTTCGGTTCTGACGGCGGTGGCCGTTTCGGCTACCATCGTCACCATCGGCCTGCCCCTGCTCGAACGCAACGAGATGAAGGACCGCATGAACGCGGTCGCGCTCGAACGCGAGCGCATTCGTGCCCGCGAACGCGAGCGGCTCAACCAGCAGGGCAAGCAGAAGGCGCAGCTGCGTTCGACACCCGGCGCGCGCGCCAAGCAGATCGTCGAACAGTTCAACCTCAAGAAATGGCTCGATTCCGAGACCGCCGCCGAACGCCTGTTGCGGGCCGGCCTGCGCGGCCCCAAGGCCGAGACCGGCTTCCTGCTCGGGCGTCTGATCGCGCCGATCGGGCTCGTGCTGTTCGTGATTCTCTATTTACTCATCAACAAGGGCTTCGGATTGCCGATTGGCGCGCGTGTCGGCGCCGTCATCCTTGCCGCCTACATCGGCCTCAAGCTTCCTGAGGTCTATCTGTCGAACCTCACCTCGAAACGACAGGCATCGATGCGGCGCGCCTTTCCCGATGCGCTCGATCTCCTGCTGATCTGCGTTGAATCCGGTATGTCGATCGAACACGCCTTCCGCAAGGTCTCGACCGAGATCGGTGCCTCGTCGGTGCCGCTCGCTGAGGAACTGGCCCTGACGACAGCGGAGCTTTCCTATCTCCCCGAACGGCGGCAGGCCTACGAGAATCTCGCGAAGCGCACCGGGGTCGAGAGTATCAAGTCGGTCGCGACCGTGCTGATCCAGGCGGAGCGCTATGGCACGCCGCTCGGTCAGGCCCTGCGCGTGCTCGCGCAGGAAAGCCGCGACCAGCGCATGACGGCGGCGGAAAAGAAAGCTGCCGCCCTTCCGCCGAAACTCACCGTGCCGATGATCGTCTTCTTCATGCCGGCGCTGTTCATCGTCATCCTGACGCCGGCGTTGATCCAGATCTTCAAGTGGAAATAGGGGAGGGCTCCCCCTTTCCCCGGCGTGCCAAGAAGCGAAAACCCCGGAAACAGGTTTCCGGGGTTCTTTCTTGAACAAGGCGTTTTTCTGGAGCGGGTTTTCGGTAAGCGGGTCGCTTCGCTTTCAGCGCCGTAGCGTGTCGGTCTTGCTGGCGGCCTCCGCCTTCTTCTCCGGTTCTTTCCGTGCCTTCGGCGCGAGGTTGGTCGGCGCGCGCATCGCGACTGCCTTGCCGGCGGAGGCCTTGGCCGGCGGCGAAGAGGCCACACCCTGGATCTCGATCGCCGTCGCTTCTGAATTCTTGCCTTGCAGGCGCAGGACGAGCGCAAGGTTGCCCTGGATGCGGGCGTTGCCCGGCGAGCGGTTTGCGGCCTTGCGCAGCGTTTCCTCGGCGAGCTTCAGCTCTTTAGTGAGCATATAGGAGAGGCCGAGGTTGTTGAGCACGATCGGCTCGTCCGGCGCGATCTGGAGCGCGCGATGGTAATACTCCCGCGCCTGCCTGTGGTTACCGGATTGATCGGCAACCGAACCGAGCGTCGAGAGGACGCGCCAACTGGGGCGATCTTCCGTATGGGCCTGGGAAAGGACGCGTGCGGCCTCCTCGAAACGGCCGATGTCGGCCAGCGCCTTGCCATAGGCAGCAGCTACGTCGCGATCCCCGACATTGGCGACCGAGGCGCGCTCCAGCACTGCGACGGCCTGCGGATGTTGTCCGTTCGCGCGCAGGGCGGCGGCATAGGCGAGGGATGCTTCTTTCGCACCGGGGCGAGCGTCGTACCGGCGCCCGAGTTCGCGGATATTGTCGGTCGACGGCGCGGCGGAGCGGTCGTTGCCGCCAACCTGCGAGAGCGAACCGGTGAAATTGGAAAGCCGGCCCGAGCAGCCACCGGCAAGGAGTGCCGTGCCGAGGATCGCCGTCAGGAGTTTCAGGCGGGCGGCGCGTCGGGCGACAGGCGATGGCGGAATTTCGAACATGGTTTCATCCTCGTCTGGCCGGACCAGCGACCGTTCGCACTGGGCACTCGGGTGCAGGCGCCGCGCGGGGGATGCATGACCACCTTCAGGAAAAAGAATAACTCGTTAACCCTAATCAGGTGTTAATGAGCAGCGTATAGCCTGCGAATCCAGTCCTTTGCCACGAAAGCTCTGTCATGGCTGCCAAACTTCCCCCCATCCCTGTTTTTCCGGTCTCCACAGCCTGCTGGCAGGAGGTTTCCGCCAAACTCGGACCCGCCGCACGCGCCTATGCCGCCGCGCAGGGGTTCGCCGGAAAATCCGGACGCGTCCTTGCGCTGCCCGGATCCTCCGGGACGATCGAGGCGGTTGTTCTCGGCACGGGGGATGACGAGAGGCTCGCCCGGAACCCGTTTCTTGCTGGAAAACTGGCGACGGAGCTTCCAACTGGGCATTATCGGCTCGAAGGCCCGTTAGCAGATGCTGATTTGTGCTATCTGGCGTGTCTGAACGGTGCATACCGGTTCTCGAAATACAAAGAGAGCGAAACGCCGGTCGTCACGTTCGAGCCGCCCGCCGGGTGCGAGGCGGGTCGGGTCGAGCGTGTCTCGGAAGCCCTTGCAACGGGCCGCGATCTGATCAACACGCCCGCGAACGAGATGACGACGGAGGCCCTCGCCGGTGCGGCCCGTGCACTCGCGGCTCGGCACGGCGCCCGCCTTGAGGAAATCGTCGGCGAAGCGTTGATTGAAGAAAATTTTCCTATGATTCATGCCGTCGGACGTGCTTCGGCGAGCCCGCCGCGCCTCGTCAGCATTCGCTGGGGCAATCCGTCAGCACCGAGGGTTGCACTGGTCGGCAAGGGGGTCGTCTTCGATACCGGCGGCCTTAACCTGAAGCCAGACAATTCCATGCTGCTGATGAAGAAGGACATGGGGGGCGCCGCGGCGGCGATTACGGCGGCCGATCTGCTCATGGGTGCAAATGCAAGAATATGTTTGCATCTAGTCCTGCCGATCGTCGAGAACGCGGTCGCGGGGAACGCCTTCCGGCCCGGCGATATCTATCGATCACGCAAGGGTCTGACGGTCGAGATCGGAAACACGGACGCCGAGGGAAGGCTCATTCTCGCCGACGCGCTGGCCTTCGCGGACGACGACGAGCCCGACATGATGATCGACTTCGCGACCCTCACAGGTGCGGCTCGCGTGGCGCTTGGACCTGACCTTCCGCCGTTCTACACCGACGACGAAACGCTTGCGGACGCGATCGCCCGGACCGGGGACGCTGTGCACGATCCGGTCTGGCGATTGCCGCTTTGGAAGCCGTATCGGTCAATGTTTGAATCGAAGGTCGCGGACCTCAACAATGCCGGCACAGGAGGGTTCGCCGGCTCGATCACCGCTGCCCTTTTCCTGCAACGCTTCGTGACAAAGGCGAAGACGTGGGCGCATTTTGATATCTATGGCTGGACACCGGTGGCCAAGCCGGGTCGGCCGGAGGGAGGCGAGCCTCAGGCTGCACGTCTGGTGGCCTCGATGATCGAAGCAAGATTTGGTGGGGTATAACGCAAAGTTGCAAAACCTGCGGGTTACTCGCGCCCGTTCAGGTGTGGTATAGTTTCCTAGTGCTAGCCAGAGTGCAGAAGATTTTTCAGGGGAAGAATTGCCCGCATGAGTGTTCGGTTGAGGCCTGTTCAGGCCCTCAAGCTCTGGCATGAAGTCGGGTTGACCCTGGTGCGCCGTAATGGCGCCGACCTGACGCAGCGGCAGTTCGTTATCCTGCTGACGATTTACCTCGAACCGCCTCCACATACGGTTCGCGGCCTCGCGACGAAACTGGGCGTCACGAAGCCGGTCATCACACGTGCGCTCGACGCGATGGGGGATATCGATCTCGTCTCCCGGCGGCGCGACCCCGCCGACCGGCGCAACGTCATCATCCAGCGAACGGTCCGGGGGGCCTTGTTCCTCGAGGAATTCAGCGATCTTATCGTCGAGCGGGCTGAATTGCTCGCACCCTGATTCGAGAACGCGCGGCTATTCCGATGATCGATCCGTTTGCCCGTGATGTCCTGGCCGAAGATCCGCGGCTCATGCCCGCCCGACCCGATCTGGCGGCCGAAGCGCTTCACGGCAAGGTGAAAGCCGAGCGCTATGTTCAGGCCCGGCCGCGCCGGGTCATCACGCCGGCGGCGGCGCTGCGCAAGACCCCGGAAGCAGGCCGCGCGCTCGAGACGGAGCTGGTTTTCGGCGAGATTTTCGATGTTTACGAGTTTCGGGGAGGTTGGGCCTGGGGTCAGGCGCGGCGTGACGGCTATGTGGGCTATATGGAGGAACGGGCGCTTTCATCCGCCCGGCCGAAGCCAACTCATCGCGTCCGCGCGCTGCGGGGCTTTCTCTATCTAGGCCCCGGCATCAAGGCGACTCCGCTTGGCTACCTGCCGTTCGGCGCCGAGGTCGCCGTGGAGAGCACGGAGGGCGATTTCTCCCGCTTGGCCGATGGCTATGTCTTTTCGGGCCATCTCGCGCCGCTCGACGCCATCGAGGCCGATCCTGTCTCGGTCGCCGAGACGTTTCTCGGCATTCCCTATCTCTGGGGCGGCAAGTCTAGCCTGGGCCTCGATTGCTCGGGGCTGGTGCAGACGGCCTGCCACGCCTGCGGCATCGCCGCACCGCGTGACAGCGACATGCAGGAGAAAATCCTCGGCGAGCACATCGAGCTTCCCAATGACCCCGCGCATTACCGGCGTGGCGATCTCCTGTTCTGGCCGGGGCATGTGGCATTGGCACGCGGCGACGGCACCATGATCCACGCAACCGCCTTCTCGATGAATGTCATCATCGAACCGCTGGCCGAGGCGCTCGCCCGCATCGAGGCGCAGGGCACGCCCCTGCGGACCGCGCGTCGGCTCACGTTCGGGTGATCGGCCGGGTGTAGCCTCTTTACGCCGTCGCGAAACCTGCGACACTCGCGGCTCCGGATGGAGGCGTCGATGCTTTCGGCTTGGCGTATGACGAGATGGGTTGGTCTCGCGGTGTTGCTCGCGGTGCTCTTCGGCGGATGGGGCGCCGTTGCCCAGGCACCGTCTCCGACCCCTGAAACATCGGCGGAAATCTGGCCCGACAAGGGCATGGATGTCGATGTCGCGCTCGTGCTCGCGGTGGATATTTCCTATTCCATGGACCCCGACGAACTCGCCCTCCAGCGGGAGGGTTACGTCACCGCCCTCACTTCGCCGCAGGTGATCGAAGCGATACGCAAAGGTCTAGTGGGGCGGATCGGCGTGACCTACCTCGAATGGGCCGGCACCTTCTCCCAGCACGTAATCGCCGATTGGGCTGTCATTGAGGACGAGAAAAGCGCGAGAGCCTTCGCCGACACCATCGCCGCCGCCCCCGTGCGCCGCGCCCGACGCACCTCGATTTCCGGCGCGATTGATTTTTCGATGCGTCGGCTTCAGGAGGCGCCACTCCGGCCGTTGCGGCGCGTGATCGATATTTCCGGCGATGGCCCGAACAACGAGGGCGGGCTGGTGACGCTGGCGCGGGACAAGGCCCTGCGGCGCGGCGTCGTCATCAACGGCCTGCCGATCATCATCAAGCGCAGTTTCTCCTCGCTCTATGATGTCGATACGCTCGACGAATATTACGAGGATTGCGTCATCGGCGGCCCCGGCGCCTTCATGGTCGTCATCAACGAGCGCGAGCAGTTCGCGACCGCGATCCGCTCGAAAATCCTGCGTGAGGTGGCGCAGTTCACCCAGTCCGACGCCGGCAGCGTGGGGTCGCGCGGCCGCTCCGACTGCACGATTGGCGAGAAAATGTGGCGCCGGAACTGGGACGGCGGAAATTGACTTTACGTACCGCGCGGCTTTGTGCGCGTGGTCGGCGGAGCCTCGGCCGGGTTTTCGGGCCAGGGGTGCTTCGGGTAGCGTCCGCGCATCTCCGCGCGCACGTCGGCCCAAGAGCCTTTCCAGAAGCCGGGCAGATCGCGTGTGATCTGGATCGGCCGGTGCGCGGGCGAGAGAAGTTCGAGCGTCAGCGGCAGTTTCCCGTGGGCGATGGCCGGATGCGTCTTCAACCCGAACAGTTCCTGTACGCGGATGGCGAGAAACGGCGCGCCCTCGCCCTCGTAGCGCAAGGGGTGCGCCTGCCCGGTGGGCGCGACAAAATACATCGGTGCCTCGCGATCGAGTTCGGCGCGCAGGGCATAGGGCAGCAGCCCGTCGAGCGTGGCGCCGAGCAGCGTGGCATCGATGGCCGAGAGGCCGGTCGCGCCGTGGAGATGGGGCGCGAGCCACTCTTCGGCCGTTGCCGAAAGTCCTTCCTCGGAAAGGTCAGGCCAAAGATCCGGCTCCGTCTGGCGCAGGAAACCGGCGCGATCGCGGAGCTGCCTCTGCGCCTTCGACCACGGCAGACGGCCGATGCCGGCCTTCGCGGCGGCGCGGGCGAGCGCGCGGGCGCTTTCCTCGCCCGCCTGCACCGGGAGCGTCTGCATGTCGAGAACCAGCGCGTCGAGCCGGGTCACCCGGCGGCGACGGAGCGCGCCGGCGCCTGCGTCGAAGTGGGTTTCGTCCGACACGCGGATGCGGGGTGCGAGCAGGCGGGTAATCTCCTCCCGAGAGACGCGCGCCGCGAGCGTGATGCGCCCGCGGGCCGCACTTCCGGTCATGTCGAGCGCGACGATATTGGCTTCACCCGCGAGCGCGTCCGCCGGATCGAGCCCGGCCATACGCCCGTTCGAGAGGTTGAACTGGCCGTTGCCCGCCGCCTTGCCGATGCGGTCCGGGAAGGCGAGAGCGCAAAGCCCGCCGAGGCTCAATGGCTCTCCCCTTCCCTCGGCCTTTGCTGCTTCGCGGGCCAGCGTCGCCCAGCGCGCCGCCATCGCCTTCACGGCCTGAGCCCGCAGGGATTTCTCGCGTCGGAGCCGGTCGAGGCGATGCGCGATATCGACATCGTTTCCGCCGATGCCACGCTCGCCAACCAGCGCGGCGATCTGCGCCGCCTCATGCCCGATACCGGCGCAGGTTCCTTCGACAACCAGCGCGCCGAGGCGGGGGGTGAGGGGCAGGCGCTGGAGCAGTCGGCCATGCGGCGTGATTTGACCGGCTTCATCCAGCGCGCCGAGGCCCGAAAGCAGCTTTTCCGCCTCGAGAAGCGTCGCGGCCGGCGGCGGATCGAGAAGCTTCAGCGCCTCCGGCTTTGCGCCCCATATCGCGCAGTCGAGCCGGAACGAGGAAAGATCCGTATCGAGAATTTCTGGGCGATTGAACGCGACCAGACCCTGATCCTGCGCCTCGTCCCAGAGCCGGATGGCGATACCGGGTTCGGTGCGCCCGGCGCGACCGCGGCGCTGGTTGGCGGAGGCGCGGCTGACGCGGATGGTTTCAAGGCGTGAAAGACCGAGTGCCGGTTCGTAGCGGGGGCTGCGCTGGAGGCCGCTGTCGATCACGATTCGTACACCCTCGATGGTCAGCGAGGTCTCCGCAATGGAGGTCGCGAGCACGACCTTGCGGTGTCCGGCTGAAGCGGGCCGCATCGCGGCGTCCTGCCGCTCGGGAGGCAGGGCGCCGTAAAGCGGACAGATCTCGATATCGGGGGGCAATTTTGCCTCTTCGAGTATCCGTGCCACGCGCTCGATCTCGCCCTGACCGGGAAGGAAGGCCAGGATCGAACCTTTGTCCGAGGAAAGTGTGGCGCGGATGGCTGCTGCGACCTGATCTTCGATACGCGCGTTCGGATCGCGGCTGCGATAGCGGGTCTCGATCGGGAAAGTACGCCCTTCGCTGGTGATAACAGGCGCATCTCCGAGCAGCGTCGCGATCCGCTGGTCGTCAAGCGTTGCCGACATCACGACGAGGCGGAGATCCGGGCGCAGCGCCTCGCAGGTCTCCAGCGCCAGCGCAAGGCCGAAATCGGCGTCGAGCGAACGCTCGTGGAATTCGTCGAACAGGACGGCGGCGATGCCGGTCAGTTCGGGATCGTCAAGGATCATGCGGGCGAAGACGCCCTCGGTAACAACGAGAATGCGGGTTTCCTTCGATTCGCGCGCATCAAACCGGGCGCGGAGACCGACGCGTCGTCCGAGCGGCTCGCCGAGGAGCTGGGCCATGCGGCTCGCTGCGCCCCGCGCGGCGATGCGGCGCGGCTCCAGCACGAGGATCGTCCCATCCCCGCGCCACGGCTCATCGAGCAGCGCGAGCGGGACGCCCGTCGTCTTGCCCGCGCCGGGCGGGGCCACGAGCACGGCCTTGCCCGCGCGGCCGAGCGCGGCAAGAAGGTCGGGCAGGACGGTGTTGATCGGCAGCGAGGTAGTCACGGCATATCCGGTGGGAAAATGGCCCTTCGTGGGCCGCATCCCTCCTTACCCGCCGACGCCGAAGGCCGCCAGCGTCGCGATATTGACGAGATCAGTGTCCTTCGCGCCGATCGGCACGATCTGAACCGCCCGGTCGAAGCCGACGAGCAGCGGGCCGATGACGGTCGAGCCGCCGAGCTCCTGCAACATCTTGGTGGCGATGGCGGCCGAATGGAACGCCGGCATGACGAGCACGTTCGCCGGGCCCGAAAGCCGGCAGAACGGATAAGCCGCCATGATCTCCGGGTTGAGCGCGACGTCGGCACCCATCTCGCCGTCATACTCGAAATCGACGCGGCGCTGGTCGAGCAGCTTCACGGCCTCACGCACCCGCTCCGAGCGCTCGGCCTCCGGGTTACCGAAGGTCGAGAACGCGAGCAGCGCCACGCGCGGGGTATAGCCGAGCCGCCGCGCGGCGCCGGCAGCCTCGGTGGCGATGCCCGCGAGTTCCTCCGCCGTGGGCATTTCGTGAACGGCGGTATCGGCGACGAGCACGTTGCGTCCGCGCGCCAGCACGAGGCTCAACCCGATCGCACGATGGCCTGGCTTCTCGTCGATCACCCGGCGAATATCGGCAAGCGCGGCGGAATAATTGCGGGTCACGCCGGTGATCATGGCATCGGCTTCGCCCAGCGCGACCATAGAGGCAGCGAAGGTGTTCCGGTCGTTGTTGATGAGGCGCTGGCAATCGCGCAGCAGGTAACCTTGCCGCTGAAGCCGTTCGTAGAGGAAGTTCGAATAGGCCTGGTTGCGGTTCGAAAGGCGCGCGTTGATGATCTCAACCTTACCCTTGATGTCGATGCCCGCATTCTGCGCCGCAGCGAAGATGCGCTCCTCACGGCCGACGAGAATCGATTTGCCGAGTCCCTGCGTGGTGTAGCTCAGCGCGGCCCGGATCACCGGTTCTTCCTCGCCCTCGGCGAAGACGACAATGCGTGGCTTGCGGCGCACCTGGCTGAATACACGCGCGAGCACGCCGGCGACGGGGTCGCGGCGGTGCGAGAGCGCTTCCTCGTATTCGGCGAGGCTCTTGAGCGGCTTCTTGGCGACGCCCGAATCCATCGCGGCCTGCGCGACGGCCCCGGAAATCCTGGCCATGAGGCGCGGATCGAAGGGAAGCGGGATGATATATTCGCGCCCAAAGCGCAGGCGAGCGCCGGCGTAGGCTGCGGCCACCTCGTCCGGCACTTCCTCGCGGGCGAGGCTCGCGAGTGCTTTCGCAGCGGCGATCTTCATCTCCATGTTGATCGTCGTCGCCTGCACGTCGAGCGCGCCGCGAAAGAGGTAGGGGAATCCGAGGACATTGTTGACCTGGTTCGGGTAGTCAGAGCGGCCGGTTGCCATGATCGCGTCGTCCCGGATCGCGGCTACTTCCTCCGGGGTGATTTCCGGGTCGGGGTTGGCCATCGCGAAGATAATGGGATTGGCGGCCATGCTCTCGACCATCGCCTTCGAAAGCGCGCCCTTCTGGGAAAGGCCAAAGAAAGCATCCGCGCCCTTGAGCGCCTCGGCCAGCGTGCGGCGGTCGGTCTTGACCGCATGCGCGCTCTTCCACTGGTTCATGCCCTCCTTGCGGCCCTGATAGATGACGCCTTTGGTATCGCAGAGCATCACGTTGTCAGGCTTGAATCCCATTGCCTTGAGCAGTTCGACGCAGGCGATGCCCGCCGCCCCCGCGCCGTTGACGACGAGGCGGGTGGAGTTCACGTCGCGCCCGGTGATTTCCAGCGCGTTGAGCAACCCCGCCGCCGCGATGATCGCGGTGCCGTGCTGGTCATCATGGAACACCGGAATGTCCATCAACTCCTTGAGGCGCTGCTCGATGATGAAGCATTCCGGCGCCTTGATATCCTCGAGGTTGATGCCACCGAAGGAGGGGCCGAGGTAACGCACGGCATTGATGAAGGCGTCAGCATCCTCGGTATCGACTTCGAGGTCGATGCTGTCGATATCAGCGAAGCGCTTGAAGAGCACGCTCTTGCCTTCCATCACCGGTTTGGAGGCGAGCGCGCCGAGATTGCCAAGGCCGAGAATGGCGGTGCCGTTCGAAATGACCGCGACCATGTTGCCGCGCGCCGTGTAGTTATAGGCCGTGGCCGGATCGGCGGCGATGGCCTTCACCGGCACCGCGACGCCCGGCGAGTAGGCGAGGCTGAGATCGCGCTGGGTCGCCATCGGCTTGGTCGGCACGACTTCGAGCTTGCCGGGCTTGCCGCGGGAATGGAAATCGAGCGCCTCCTGATCGGTGAAGGTTGGGCGGGCGCGGTTGTTCTTGTCGTTATGGCTGGGCATGAAGGCGGCAATCCGGGCAAAGGGGTGGCGCGTCTGGCTAGGCGATGCTCAAACTTGAGGCAATCGAGCCTTTCAGCGTAGGGGCGTTGTCCCCAGCGCTCAAGCGTGGATTTCCGCAATAGGGGCCAGGCCGAGTCGAATTCGGATTTTCGCCATGCTAGAGGAGCCGGATCGATGATCGAGATCCCGCCCCGACAACGCCCGATGCGCGACCCTGCTTTTGATCCGCCGCAGGAGCCTTACGATGCTCCGTCGATCGAGGATGCCGCCCGCGCGACGCCGTCGATGGCACAGTACATCGAGATCAAGGCCGCCAATCCCGATTGTCTGCTGTTCTACCGGATGGGCGATTTCTACGAATTGTTCTTCAATGATGCGGAAATCGCCGCGCGCGATCTCGGTATTGTCCTTACCAAGCGCGGCAAGCACGCCGGCATGGATATTCCGATGTGCGGCGTGCCTGTCATCCGCTCGGACGAATACCTCCAGCGCCTGATTGCGTTCGGCCACCGCGTCGCGGTCTGCGAGCAGATGGAGGATCCGGCCGAGGCGAGGAAGCGCGGTTCGAAATCGGTCGTCCGGCGCGATGTCGTTCGTATCGTCACTCCCGGCACCATCACCGAGGAGGGCCTGCTCGACGCCCGCCGGGCCAATACCCTGCTCGCACTCGCCCGCCAGAAGAGCGGCGCGACGAGCCACGATTATGCGATCGCGGCGGTTGATATCTCGACGGGCGATTGCACGGTGCTGGCGGTGGATATCGCCGATCTCGCCGGTGAGATCGCGCGGCTCGACCCGTCCGAAATGCTCGTGCCGGATGTGATGCGCGACGATCCTTCGCTCGCCCATCTCTTCCAGAACAATCGTGCTGCCGTGACGCGGCTTGCGCGCGAGGGCTTCGATCCGACCTCCGCCGAGCGGCGGTTGCTCGATTTCTACGGTGTCGCGACGCTCGAAGCCTTCGGCGCCTTCTCCCGCGCCGAATATTCCGCCATCGCCGCCATTCTCGTCTACCTCGAACGCACGCAACTCGGGCAACGCCCGCCGCTCGCCACGCCGCGCCGACGACAGGCGGGCGAAGCGATGACGATCGACGCCGCCACCCGCGCCAATCTCGAACTCGTCCGCACGCTCGGCGGTCAGCGCGCGGGGAGCCTCCTCGAAACCATCGACGAGACCGTCAGTCCCGGCGGAGGGCGGCTTCTCGCGCAATGGCTCGCCGCCCCGCTGACCGATCTCGCTGCGATCCGCGCCCGCCACGAAGCCGTAGGCTATCTGGCGGAGTCGGAAGAGAGCCGCGAGGCGCTTCGCCGCCACCTGCGTCGCGTCACCGACATGCCGCGCGCCCTTTCGCGCCTGGCGATGGACCGCGCCGGTCCGCGTGACCTCATCGCCGTCGCGCAAGGGCTGGGCGAGGCCGAGGAGATTGCCGGCCGAATGCTGGTCGGTCACGATCAGGGCGTGCAGCTCGACGAGGCTCGTGGCGCGCTTCTGGCCGCACCTGCCGGGCTCGGTGCCGAGTTGCTGTCAGCGCTCAAGGAAGACGTGCCGCTCCAGAAACGCGATGGTGGTTTCATCCGCCCCGGCTTCGATGCCGTTCTCGACGAGTTCCACGCCCTGCGCGACAATTCGCGCGGTGTCATCGCCGATCTTCAGGCGCGCTATGCGGAAGGCGTCGGCGTCCGCCAACTCAAGGTCAAGCACAACAACATGCTCGGCTATTTCGTCGAGGTGCCGCAGGCGGCGGGCGAGACGATGCTGAAGGCGCCGCACAACGCGACCTTCGTCCATCGTCAGACCATGGCCGGCACGATGCGGTTCTCGACCGCGGAACTCTCCGAACTCGAACATCGCATCGGCGAGGCGTCGTCCCGCGCGCTTCAGCGCGAAATTGAGCATTTCGCCGTCTTTGCCAAAGCCGTGCTCGATAAGGATGCGGCGATCCGAGCCGCCGCCGAGGCCCTGGCGAGCCTCGATGCGCTCTCCGGCCTCGCCCATCTTGCCGTTCGCGAGGGCTGGACGGCGCCGACGATGAGCGATGATCGCGTGTTCGAGATCGTCGACGGCCGCCACCCGGTCGTCGAGCGGGCGGTGAAGCGCGATGGCGAAAGTTTCATCGCAAATCCCTGCGATCTTTCGCCGGAGGATGCGAGCGGAGCAGGCCGTATCCTGCTCGTCACTGGCGCGAACATGGCCGGCAAATCCACCTATTTGCGCCAGAACGCGCTGATCGCGATCCTCGCACAGATGGGCTCGTTCGTACCGGCCGCCTCGGCACGGATCGGGATCGTCGACCGCCTCTTCAGCCGCGTCGGCGCGGCGGACGACCTTGCCCGTGGCCGTTCGACCTTCATGGTCGAGATGGTGGAGACGGCGGCGATCCTCAATCAGGCCGGGCCGATGGCGCTCGTCATCCTCGACGAGATCGGGCGCGGCACCGCGACCTACGACGGGCTTTCGATCGCCTGGGCGGCGATCGAGCACCTCCACGACCAGAACCGCTGCCGGGCGCTGTTCGCGACCCATTTCCACGAACTCACCGCGCTTTCGGCGCGGCTGCCACGCCTTCATCCGGTGACGATGAAGGTCGCGGCCTACAAGGGCGACGTCGTCTTCCTGCACGAGGTCGTGCCCGGCGCGGCCGATCGTTCCTATGGCATCCAGGTCGCCAAGCTTGCGGGGCTTCCCGCCGGTGTCGTCAAGCGCGCCGGCGCCATTCTTTCTGAACTCGAAAAGGCCGACCGCGCCTCGCCAATGGCGCGCATGATCGATGATCTGCCGCTGTTTCGCGCGGCGGCGAGCGAGGCGCCGGTGCCCGACACCCGGCTGCGCGAGGCCCTTGCCGACCTTAGACCGGACGAGATGTCGCCGCGCGAGGCACTGGACGCGCTCTACAGGCTGCGCGGGCTGCTCGACGAGAACTGAGGCCGCAAGGCGCGCCAGGCCACGATCGCGCCATTCCAGATCAGGCAGATCGCAAGCCCGACCCCGAGCGCCGGGAAGCTGCCGATCAATGGCGTTGCCCAGGCCGCAATGCCGAGCGCGACACCGAGCCCGAGCAGCCCGATCAATCCGTTGGCGATCATTGCCGAGGTTTGCCGACCGCCGATCCGTGGCTGGAGGATGACGATGATGCTGGTGAGAACGATTGGAAACGCGACGAGCATCCCGGAATTGTAAGGACCGAGCGTCCAGCTGAGCGTGGTGACGAGGCCGACCAACGTCGCCACAGCCAGCGCCCTGAGCGGGATCGCATGCCAGGCGCGCGGCGGCGCGGTGGCGCGCTCGTTCGAGGCGAAGCGCCGGGCGAGCGGAATCGCAACGGCAAAAGCTGCCAGCGAGGCAGCGAAGGCGCCAGGCAGGCTCCAGCCGATCTGCCGGAGCGCGACGCCGCAAAAGCCCCAGGCGAGGAAGGCGACGATGAGGGACGGTAACGTTCGCATCTCGCGCGCGGCCGCCACATAGGCCAGCGAATAGGCCGCCGTCGCGATATTGGTGACCATGGCGCCGATCATCGTCAGCTGCATGAAGTTCGCATCATGGTCTAGTGCGAGAAAGGCAAAGGCGGGACCGGCCGAAACGGGCAGCGTCGCCACCATCGCGGCAATGAAAGGCCGCGAACGCTCGGCGATGACGGAAGCCGCCACCACGATTGTCGCGGCGATTACCATTTTCAGGCCGAGAATCAGCAGGGTTGTTTCGGTCACGATGGGAGGCGATCGTCGATGCGGAACCGGGTTGGCTGCTGCTCTACCATCCGAACGCCGGATTGTCGCCCCCGATGGCAGTGTTTTCTCTGGTTGAATTCATCCGGGTGACGCCTTAGTTTAGAATGATTCAAAATTGATGGAGCGACCCTTGGCGATCTTCGGACAAAAGGCCCTGAGCGATCTCACCGAGCGCGAGGTTCTGGCGCTCGCCATTGCCAACGAGGAGGAAGACAGCCGAATCTACCAGCTGTTCGCGGAGAAGTGCGAGGCCGAATTCCCGGCCTCCGCGAAGATCTTCGCCGACATGGCGGAGGAAGAGCGCGAGCACCGCGCGAGCCTGTTCGATTTGTTCCGGGCGCGCTTCGGCGAGCATCTGCCACCGATCCGGCGCGAGGATGTGCGCGGCTTCATCACCCGTCGCCCGGTGTGGTGGACGAAGAACCTCGGCCCCGAGCGGATGCGCGAGGAAGCCGCTATCATGGAAATGCAGGCGGCCAATTTCTACGAAAAGGCCGCGACACAGACGCTGGACACACGCATCCGCGAGCTTTTCCTGGCGCTGGCAGAGATCGAGCGAGGCCATCGCAAGAAGGCAGACACGCTCGCCGAAGCGCATATGACCGACACCGCGCGCAGCGAGGAAGACGCAGCCAAGCACCGCCAATTCGTCCTGACCTATGTTCAGCCCGGCCTCGCGGGGCTGATCGACGGCTCGGTCTCGACGCTGGCACCGCTTTTCGCCGCCGCCTTCGCGACACAGAACAACTGGAACACCTTTCTCGTCGGTCTCGCGGCTTCGGTGGGCGCGGGCATCTCGATGGGCATCACGGAGGCGATGAGCGACGATGGCATCATTTCCGGGCGTGGTTCGCCTTGGTTGCGCGGCGTCGTCTGCGGGCTGATGACGACTCTCGGCGGGATCGGGCACACGCTGCCCTATCTCGTGCCGGACGCATGGCCCAACGCTTTCCATCTCGCGACCCTGATCGCGGCAATCATCGTCGCCGTCGAACTGGTCGCGATCGCGTGGATCCGCACGAAATACATGGATACGCCGTTCCTGCGGTCGGTGTTCCAGGTCATCGTCGGCGGAGCTTTGGTGCTGATAGCAGGCGTCTATATCGGTTCGCACTAGCCGTGACCGCTGCCCCCCGCTAGGCTATCCGGAAAGGGCCGGGGGAAGGCATGGTTTCACGGGTGGCGACGGTCGCGTTCGAGGGGATCGAGGCGCGCCCGGTCGATGTTCAGGTGCAGGTTGCGGCCGGTTCGGTGGCCTTTGTCCTCGTTGGCCTGCCGGACAAGGCGGTGGCGGAAAGCCGAGAACGCGTGCGCGCGGCGCTCACCGCTTCCGGCCTCGCACTGCCGGCCAAGCGCATCATCGTCAACCTAGCGCCGGCGGATCTGCCCAAGGAGGGTAGCCACTTCGATCTCCCCATCGCGCTCGGCATCATGGCGGCGATCGGGGCGCTGCCGTCCGATGCGCTCGCGGGCTACTGCGTCCTAGGCGAACTCGCGCTCGACGGCACGATCTCGCCGGTGGCGGGCGTGCTGCCGGCCGCCATCGCAGCGCAAGGGCGGAACCTCGGGTTGATCTGCCCGCATCGCAGCGGGCCGGAGGCCGCTTGGGCCGGCGGTGATCTTGATGTGCTGGCTCCGCAATCGCTGATCCAGCTCGCCAATCATTTCAAGGGCACGCAGGTGATGCGCCGACCCGACCCTGCGGTCCGTGCCAGTGAAGGCAGCCTGCCGGACCTCCGCGACATCAAGGGTCAGGAAAGCGCCAAGCGCGTGCTGGAAATCGCGGCGGCCGGGGGGCACCACCTCCTGATGAACGGCCCACCTGGCGCGGGCAAATCGATGCTCGCCGCGCGTCTTCCCTCGATTTTGCCCCGGCTTTCGCCGCGCGAACTGCTGGAAGTCTCGATGGTGCATTCCATCGCCGGGCTTTTGGCGGATGGCGCGCTGACAGATCGCCGTCCCTTCCGCAGCCCGCATCATTCCGCCTCGATGGCGGCGCTGACCGGCGGCGGGCTCCATGCCCGGCCGGGTGAGGTAAGCCTCGCGCATCACGGCGTGCTGTTCCTCGACGAGCTTCCGGAATTCGCCCCGCAGGCGCTCGACAGTCTTCGCCAGCCGATCGAGACCGGCTCGGTCAACGTCAGCCGTGCCAATACACGCGCAACCTATCCGGCGCGGTTCCAGCTCGTCGCCGCGATGAACCCCTGCCGCTGCGGCCATGCGCTCGATCCCGGTTATACCTGCAAACGCGCGCCGAACGACAAGTGCATCGCCCAGTATCAGGCAAAACTCTCCGGCCCGTTGCTGGACCGCTTCGATCTTTCAATCGAGGTGCCGGCGGTCGACCTCGCCGACCTCCTCTTGCCTCCGCCGACCGAAGGCTCCGCCGAGGTGTTGAAGCGAGTCGAGACCGCGCGTGCCGTACAGACCGCGCGGTTCGAAACGCTGGGGCAGACCGATATCCGCACCAACGCGGCCGCCTCCGCCGCGCTTGTCGAGGAGACCGCCCGCCCGGACAGGGAAGGCGCCGCGCTGCTGCGCGACGCCGCCGAGCGGCTGAAGTTGACGGCACGAGCGTTCCACCGTGTGCTTAAGGTCGCGCGCACGCTTGCTGATCTCGACGGCGAAGCGCAGGTGCGCCGCCATCATCTCGCCGAGGCCCTGAGTCTGCGCGGACGCACGGGCGCGGCCGGTTGAGGCGCAATCCTCCGTTTACGACAACGCCAGAAAGCTGCGTTCCATCAGCCGCTTGGTAAGTCTTGCCCGCGATGATGCCCCAAGAGGAGCAGGTGGGCAGATGCTGGATCAGGGGTTGGCGGGACTTTTCTCGCCATTGACCGCGATTGCGACAGGCATGGCGATCGTTTTCGCCACAGCCTGCGTTTTCCTGATCCGCGACATCCGGCGCCACCAGATCAATCTCGGAACCACGGTCACCGAACGCGATGCGCTCGCCGCCGAACTCGATGAAATCGGCCGCGTCAGCGCTCGCGCAGAGGCGGCTAACGAGGCAAAATCGCGTTTTCTCGCCACGGTCAGCCATGAGATCCGAACGCCGCTCAACGGCGTGCTCGGCATGGCGGATCTCATGCTCGATACCCGACTTGACCCCGAGCAGACGAACTACGCCCACGCGATCAAGACTTCCGGCGAGGCCCTGCTGACGCTGATCGAGGAGATTCTCGATTTCTCCCGCATCGAGGCCGGCAAGCTTGAGATTTCCCCGCATGACGTCGAGATCGCGCCGCTGGTCGAGGGGGTCGTTGAACTGCTGGCTCCACGCGCACAGGGTAAGAACATCGAGATCGCCGCCTTCGTCTCGCCGGACCTTCCCCCGGTTGTCGTCGCGGATGGCGCGCGCCTGCGCCAGATTGTGATGAACCTCGCTGGCAACGCCGTGAAATTCACATCGTCCGGCGGCGTCGGCCTCTCGGTGATGCCGGGGCGGGAAGGGTGGATCGAGATCGCCATCGCCGATACCGGTCCGGGCATCGCGGCCGATCGGCTCGAAGCGATCTTCGAGGAGTTCGAACAGGCGGATGGGCAGACCGCGCGGAAACATGGCGGCACCGGGCTCGGCCTCGCGATCTCCCGCAAGCTCGCACGGTTGATGGGCGGCGATATCCGCGTCACTAGCAAGCCGGGGCAGGGGTCGATTTTCAAGCTGACCTTGCCCTGTGCGCCAGTTGCGGGCGCGGTCGCATTGCCGCCGCCGCGCAGGGAGTCCGTACCCCGTTCTGTGCTGATTCTTGCCGCTGGGCCGTTTGAAGGTCGCTTCCTGGAGCGATATCTTGAGGTATTCGGCAGCCGCGTGCGGGTCGTTTCCGGCATGGCGCAGGCCTTCCGCGCGGTTGCGGACGAGGTGCCTTCGCTCTTCATCATGGATGCGGCGTTCGGGCCACAGGAAGCGCGCGAGATCGTCGCAGCCTGCCGCATGGCCGGTTGTCGTCGTCATCTCGTCTTGCTGTCGCCGTTCGAGCGTCGCAGCTTCGGCCCGCCCGGTGCGGCCGGGTTTGACCGCTATCTCGTCAAGCCGATCCGCCGCCGCTCGCTCGAAGCGCAGGTGAGCGATTGGGAGCCGGGACAGGCCAGCGCAGCCCCGGCCGTCGTCGAAGAGCCGGCCATTCTCGAACCGTTGAGCCGCCGTCGCATCCTGATCGCCGAGGACAACGACATCAACGCTCTGCTCGCGGGACGTCTGATCGAACGGCTGGGCGGCCGCTCGGTGCGGGCTTCCAACGGTGTGGAGGCGCTCGATCTTCTCAGGGCCTCGGTGCAGCCGGGCGGCGTACCGTTCGATTGCGTGCTGTTCGACGTGCGGATGCCGGATCTCGATGGCCTCGCGGCAATCCGTCTCTGGCGCGAGACCGAGCGCCAGGCAGGGCTGGCAGCGATCCCGGCGATCGCGCTGACGGCGAACGCCTTCCGCGAGGACCGGGAAGCCTGTTTCGCGGCAGGCTTTGACGGGTTCATGTCGAAGCCGCTGGACCGCGAGCAGTTCGTCGCGCTGCTAGCGCGCCTGTTGCGTCCGGAGCGGGCCGTCGCCTGATCCCGCCGGTCTCGGTCCCTGCGCTCTCGACAACCGGTCATCGAATTGTCACAAGAAGCGGTCATGGAAGGCTCGATCCCGGCTCCGTCCGGGGTGACCGAGGGAGTTTCCGGATCATGATCCGACCACCCGTTGTCCGCCGCCTGGCGGAACATCGCCTGCCCTTTACCCGGACCCTTCTCGATCCGCGCCAGCTCGTTCGCAAGCTTGATCCCACCAGCCGGATCGTCCGTGACGGTGGTGGCTTGCCGGATGTGCTTGGCGAACTCGGCACGCTCGAGGTGAGGATCGCGCGTACAACCAAGGATATCCGCCGCGCGCAGCGCCTGCGCTACAAGGTGTTCTTCGAAGAGATGAGCGCGGTGCCGAGCGCGGCAAACCGTCTTCGCCGCCGCGACATCGACCCGTTCGACCGCATCTGCGACCATGTGCTCGTCATCGACCGCGAGGGCAAGATCAACCGATTCGGCAAATTCAAACCCAAGGTCATCGGCACTTACCGGCTGCTGCGCTCGGAAATCGCCGCGCTTCACGGCATCGATTTCTATTCCGCTGGGGAATACGACCTTTCGCATCTTCTCGCGGCCAATCCGGGTGTGAGAATGCTGGAACTCGGCCGCTCCTGCGTGCTCAAGCCCTATCGTAACAAGCGCACGGTGGAGCTGCTTTGGCACGGCGTGTGGCGCTACATCCTCCATCACCGTATCGACGTGATGTTCGGCTGCGCGAGCCTCGAGGGCACGGATACGAAGGCGCTCGCGCTACCGCTCGCCTTCTTGCATCACCACGCCCGCTCGCCAGAGAACCTCAGAGCCGAGGCGCTGCCCTGGCGCGCCAATTCGATGAACCTGATGGCGAAAGACGCCATCGATCTCAAGGCCGCCATGAAAGCCCTGCCGCCGCTCATCAAGGGGTATCTCCGCCTCGGCGCGACCTTCGGCGAGGGCGCGGTGATCGATCGGCAGTTTGGCACCGTGGATGTCTTCGTCGCGCTCCGCGTCGCCGATATCGATCCGCGTTACGTCGCCTATTACGGCGCGGATGCGGGCCGGCACGCGGTCTGATTACAACCTGGCCTCAAGACAGGCCGCGAGACCCTCGCGATAGGTCGGGTAGCGGAACCGGTATCCGAGATCGCTTCTGATCTTGGCGTTGGAGACCCGCTTGTTCTCGCCATAGAAGCTGCGCCCCATCGGCGAGAGATCCGCCGCCTCGAACGGGATTTCCGGCGGCGGGTCGACCCCGATCAGGCGCGCGGCGTATTCCACCACCTCCTGAGGCGGACAGGGTTTGCTGTCTGTCAGATTGAAGATGCCGAGCGATTCCTTGCCCAGAAGCGCATGCGCGATTGCGCCGCCGATATCGCCGACATGGATGCGGTTGAACACTTGTCCCGGCTTAACGATCCGCCGCGCGGTTCCGGCCCGGAGATTGTCGATTGCCGAGCGGCCCGGACCGTAGATGCCGGAGAGCCGGAAGATGCCGAGTTCAGGTGTAATCAGTCCCTTCTTTCCAAGTATGAAGTCCTGCCATGCCTGCTCCGCCGCGAGGCGCTGGCGCGAGCGTTGGGATGTCGGCGCGAGGGGTGTCTCTTCAGTGACCCATTCTCCGCCATGATCGCCATAGACGCCGACGGTCGAAAGATAGAGCACTCCCAGCAGGCCCTCCAACGTCAGGTCGCGGAATCCGGGCGCGTTGAGCAGCGGATCGCCTGCCTCTCCCGGCGGCGCGGTGACGAGAATTTCAGTAGCATTTTCAAGTGCTGCGGCGAGTTCGTCGGATATCGTACCCCCGTCGAACACGCTGGCTTCCAGCCCCATCGCACGAAGCCGCCGTGCCTTTTCCTCGCTGCGGACAGTGACGTGCAGAGTGTTGAGGTTGGGCCCGATCTCGCGGGCGATCGCTTCCGCCGAATACCCGAAGCCGATGATGACGAGATTGATCACGCCGCGCTCCATTCCGCGAGAACCTCTGGATCGGTTTCAGACGCCGCACCGTGCATCCGCCTCCGCTCGAAATCCTCGCGCGGCGCCAGCCGCTTGAGTGCCCAGACGGCCATGCCGCGCACCAGCGGCGAGGCATCATCAAGGCGCTCCTCGACGACCGGCAACAGGCTTGCGTCGCCGCTGTTGCCGATCGCGATCAGCACATTGCGCAGGAGCCGGTCCCGCCCCGTGCGCTTGATTGGCGTACCGGCGAACAGGGCGCGGAAACCGGGATCGTCGAGCAGCGCGAGTTCCGCGAGAGGCATCCCGACAAGTTCCTCCCGCAAGGCCAGCTTCGCATCGTTCGCTGCTCGCGCGAACTTGTTCCACGGGCAGACGGCGAGGCAATCGTCGCAACCGAAGACGCGGTTGCCGAACCCCTCTCGCAAATCGCGCGGGATAACGCCCTTGTGCTCAATGGTCAGGTAGGCGATGCAGCGGCGCGGATCGAGCTTGTAGGGCGCCGGGAAGGCATTGGTAGGGCAGATGTCGAGGCAGCGGCGGCAGCGGCCGCAATGATCCTTCTCCGGTTCGTCCGGCGGCAGGTCCAGCGTTGTGTAAACGGCGCCGAGCAGGAGCCAGTTGCCGAATTCGCGGCTCACCAGCACCGTATGCTTGCCCTGCCAGCCGAGCGCTGTGCTCGCCGCCAGTGGTTTCTCCATCACCGGCGCGGTATCGACGAAAACCTTCACATCCCCACCCGCCATCGCGGTCAGATCGCGGGCAAAGGCCTTCAACCGGCTCTTGATGACGTCATGGTAGTCCCTGCGCATACCATAAAGCGCCAGAGTGGCCCGATCCTTGTGGCGGAGCGAGACCAGCGGATCGCCTTCGACGCCGTAGTTCGTCCCGAGCAAAATGACGGAGCGAACCTCCGGCCAGAGATTGCGCGGCTGGGCACGCTTTTCCGGCTCTCGCGCCATCCACGCCATTTCGCCTTCATTTCCCTCGGCAAGCCAGTTTTCGAGCCGGGCGAAGCGGGTCGGATCGTCGTCCGCCGGCGCGATGCCGAGGGCATCGAAGCCATGCGTTTTCGCGAGCACAAGAAGTTGCTCGCGGGCCGGCGTGCCACTCAAAAATCGAGATCCGCGTAATGCGTCGAAGGCGGAATGCCCCGGACCCGGTCGTTGAGAAGCGCGCGGAAGGCCGGGCGCGATTTCACCTTCGCGTACCAGTGCTTCGCGGTCTCGCTCTCGTTCCACGGAACATCTCCGAGATAATCCGCCGAGGACAGATGCGCGGCGGCGGCGAGATCAGCATAGGACAGTTTCTCGCCCGCGAGCCAGTTCCGCTGGTGGAGAAGATGACCGAGATACTGGACATGGTAACGGATGTTGGCGCGAGCGGCGCGCAGCACGGCAGGGGTTGGCGAACCCCCGCCCGCATTAGCAGGCAGGAACGGCTTGACCGCCTTTTCGTGAATCAGCGGCTCCGTGACCTCGACATAGAACTTGGCATGGAACCAGTTCATCAGTCGCCGCACCTCGACGCGGCCCGCCGGCTCCTCCGGCAGCAGGCGACGATCACCGAGGACGAGGCCGCGCGTTTCGTCGAGATATTCGGCGATGACGTTCGCGCCCGGCACCACCTGCCCGTCATGCTCGACGAGAACCGGAATCGTCCCGGCCGGGTTGAGCATCAGGAATTCGCGTCGACGCTCGACGACGCGCTCTTCGACGAGGTCCGCTTCCATCTGCAACTCGCCCATGATGAGACGGACGAAACGGGAATGCGGGTCGAGTGCGGAGTGATAAAGCTGGGCCATCGGCTTCCGGGGTGGGGACAGGAGACCGGATCGGCACTGGGGGCCGGGCTCTGGTCATCGGTTGAGGCTCGCTATAAAGGAGCCCAAGCAACCTCTCAACCTTCGTGATTCGGCGATCCCGGATCGCCCGTCTCATGGTTAGCTGAAGATGAACACCGCGCTTGCGCTCAAGGCAGCCCTTCTCGGCTTCATCGAGGGTCTGACCGAATTCCTGCCCGTTTCCTCAACCGGTCATCTCATCCTCGCGGGGCACTATCTCGGGTTCGAGTCTCCCGGGCATACCTTCGAGGTGCTGATCCAGCTCGGCGCGATCCTCGCGATCCTTTCGGTCTATTTCGCGAAGCTTCTCGCGCTTGCCAAGGGCATGTTCTCGGACCGCCGCTCGCAGATGTTCATCCTCGCGGTTCTGCTCGCCTTCCTGCCGGCAGTGGTGATCGGCATGGCCGCGCATTCCTTCATCAAGAGTGTGCTGTTCTCGCCATTCGTCGTCTGCATCAGCCTGATTTCGGGCGGGCTGGTGCTGCTGGTCGTCGATGAGACGCAGTTCGAGACCACGGTCCACGACGTGATGGACATTCCACTCACCACCGCGCTCAAGATCGGGTTTTTCCAGTGCCTCGCGATGATTCCGGGCGTCTCGCGCTCGGGTGCGACAATCGTCGGTGGTATGCTGATGGGAACGGACAAGCGCACCGCGGCGGAGTTCTCGTTCTTCCTCGCCATGCCGACGATGGTGGGCGCCTTCGCGCTCGATCTTCTCAAGAACTACAAGAACCTCTCCTTCAACGATGCGGCGGCGATCGGCGTTGGTTTCGTCATCGCTTTCATTGCCGGATTGTTCGTGGTGCGCGGCTTCCTGGACTTCATCTCCAAGCACGGCTTCACGCCCTTTGCCTGGTGGCGGATCATCGTCGGCTGCTTCGGCCTCGCCGCCTATTTCGTGTTCGGATAAGTTTTTTCTTCCGCCGCGTTTGCGCTCGATATCCGCGCATCAGCTCGGGCGCGCTTTCGCGCCTGCGACGGCAGAGTCGCCGGAGCCGGTCATCCGCGTTTCTTCGCGGGCAGGTTCGGCGTCGGCGTCTTGGGTTCGAACGCGCAGAGATCCGCCAGCGGGCAACGCCAGCATTCCGGCTTGCGCGCCTTGCACAGGTAGCGTCCGTGCAGGATCAGCCAATGGTGTGCGTGGAGCCGGTATGGATTCGGCACCAGCCGTTCGAGCCCGGCCTCCACGGCTTCCGGTGTCTTGCCAGGCGCGATCGGCAACAGGTTCGAGACGCGGAACACATGCGTATCGACCGCGAAGGTCGGCAGTCCGAACGCCATGTTGAGGACGACATTGGCGGTCTTCCTCCCGACGCCCGGCAGTGTGACGAGATCGTCGAGATTTCCTGGCACCCTGCCGCCGAACCGCTCGATCAGTGCCTCGCTGAGCAGGATGACGTTCTTCGCCTTGTTGCGGAAGAGCCCGATCGTCTTGATGAGATCGCGCACCTTGTCCTCACCGAGGGCGAGCATTTTTTTCGGCGCATCGGCAAGGCGGAAGAGTTCGCGCGTCGCCTTGTTGACGCCGGCATCGGTGGCTTGCGCCGAGAGCACTACGGCCACGAGCAGCGTGAAGGCGTTGGTGTGCTCCAGTTCGCCCTTCGGTTCTGGCTCGATGGCGTGGAGTCGACGGAAGATTTCCGCAATCTCGGCCTGCGGACGATCAACGATTTTGCGGAGAGATGTTTTTGTCATGAGCGATTGTTCGTTTGGGGCGTTGCCCTGATTTTCCGATGCCCTATTCTTGCGGCATGAGGTGAGACCATAAGGCAAGCGTGCACAGGATCGACCCGAAATCGAGAGCTGGCGATTTGATATTCACCGCCGAGCTTCACCCGCACCGTTCACTCTCGAAACGGGGGTTAGCGTTCGTGATGGCGTTCGTCGGCATGGTGGGGCTTGCGGTCTCGATTCCGTTCTATCTGATGGGCGCCTGGCCAATCGTCGGCTTCATGGGGCTCGACGTGGCGCTGATCTATGGCGCCTTCCGCTACAACAACGCGACCGCCCGCGCCGTCGAGCAGGTTTTCCTCAGCCGGTTCGATCTTCTGGTGCGCTCGATTTCCTGGCGCGGTTTCATCCGCGAGAGCCGGTTCAACCCGCTCTGGGCCCGGCTTGAGCGTGTGGATCACCCGGAGGACGGCATCGAAAAGCTGGCGCTGGTGCAGGGGCGGGAGCGATTCGAGATCGGCGCTTTTCTCGGACGGGGCGAGCGCGCGGATTTCGCCGACGCGTTCCAGCGTGCGCTGAGCGAGGCGAAACGCTGAACGAAATCGGGTGGCGGGTGCGCTTGTCACCGCTTAACCTCCGCAACGTGGAGGACTGACCATGCTCGACCGTACCCCGACCTACTCGCTCGAAGCCAGCGGCGCCGATTATCGGCTCGTCCGCAACGCGCTCCGCTTCATCACCGAGGAAGCGCGGATGCAGCCGGATGTCGAGGAGATCGCGGCGGCGATCGGCATCACGTCGGCGGAACTGACGAGCCTGTTCCGGCGCTGGTGCGGCCTCACGCCCAAGGCGTTTCTTCAGGCCGTGACGCTCGATCTCGCTCGCCGTCTGCTCGACGGGGGGATGCCGCTCCTCGATTGCGCGCTCGAACTCGGCCTTTCCGGCCCCTCGCGGCTGCACGACCTGTTCGTCACCCACGAAGCGATCTCGCCCGGCGAATACAAGACCGGCGGCGCCGGGCTGGTGATCTTCTACGATTTCGTCCCCTCGCCGTTCGGGATCGCGCTGGTGATGCTCAACGAGCGTGGGCTCTGCGGGCTCGCCTTCGCCGATGAGACCGGCGAACAGGCGGCCTTCGAGGATATGGCCCGGCGCTGGCCGCGGGCGGAATACCGCCGCGATCCCGCGCGGGTTGCTCCGGTGGCGGTGCGGATCTTCAATTCGGCTCGTTGGCAGCCGGATCAGCCCCTGAAAGTCTTCCTGATCGGCACCGATTTCGAGGTAAGGGTGTGGGAGACGCTGCTCGGCATTCCGCTTGGGCGGACAACGACCTATTCGACGATCGCGAACCGGATCGAGAAGCCGAAGGCTGCGCGGGCGGTGGGCGCGGCGGTCGGGCGGAACCCGATCTCTTTCGTCGTGCCCTGCCATCGCGTGCTCGGCAAATCCGGCGCGCTTACCGGCTACCACTGGGGCCTCACGCGCAAGCGCGCGATGCTCGGCTGGGAGGCCGGCAAGGCGGCGGAATGATCGGCGGTGGGCTGACGACCCGCTCTAGTTCAACGCCAGGACAACCTCGCCGGAAACGGCGTCAGTGATGCCGCGTCCTTCGCCCATGTCCTCAAGAACGGCGCGGAAGGAATCGAGCGTCTGGATCATCGCGGGGCGCGCGGCAACCAGCACGTCCCGGTTCGGCCATTCCGCGATGAGACAGTAGCCGGACTCGCCGGTCTTGATCATGACGCCCCTGAGGAGGCCCGGCCAATGCGCCTTGCCGTTGTCGTGTGCCGCAAGGAACGCGGCGTCCTGCCCCTGTTTGACCTTGAATCGAACGACGTTGAATACGGACATCTCGGACCTCCGGCCATCCTGTCATCGACGTCGAGAAATTAGTATTTTTCCGCGGTTCTGGCAATTTCGGCGCCGTAAAGCCCGGAAGGCGCGCCGGCTTTGATGTTGGGCGCGAGACGAAACCATGCCATGAAACGGCATGATCTCGGATTTCATCACTGCCATCGGCTGGATCGGCGTCGTCGTCTTTGCGATTTCCGGGGCACTCGTCGCCTCGCGGAAGGAACTCGATATCGTCGCCTTCATCTTCTACGGCACCGTAACGGGCATCGGTGGTGGCACCTTCCGTGATCTCGTGCTCGGTCATGCGCCGGTTTTCTGGGTGAAGGAGCCGGCCTTTCTCCTTGTCTGCGCGTTCGCTTCTGCCGCGACCTTCTTCCTTGCCCATGTGCCGGAATCGCGGCTGAAGCTCCTGTTGTGGCTCGATGCCGCCGGCATGGCGGTGTTCTGCGTGCTTGGCGCCGAGGCGGCCCGCGAATTCGGCTTTCTGGTCGCGGTAACGTGCGGGGTGATGACGGCCGTGGTCGGCGGTTTCATCCGAGATATGATGGGCGCCGAGGTGCCGGTCATCATGCGCGGCGAGATCTACGCGACTGCGGCCTTTCTCGGCGCGGCCGGCTACATGCTCGCCAGCACCGTCGTTCCGCGCGACCTCGCGGTGCTGGCCGGCATCCTGCTTGCCTTTGCCGCCCGCGCGCTGGCGCTGATGTTCCGCTGGCGGATGCCGGTCTACCGCCGCAAGCCGGGCCGCACGCCGGAGGAGCTTGGGCTGTAACTTTTCCGTGATTTCGGCTCTTGTGGCGCGCAATTCCGCTTCCTATATCGCCATTCGAAGCTTGAATGCCGGCGAGGCGCCGGTTTCAAACGGAAAGTTAACCATATCGTTCGAGGGATCGCGCATCGCTTCGGGTTGCGTTGTTCCGGATGCTCGCTTGAGAGGGGCTTGTCATGGGTAAAGTTATCGGTATCGACCTCGGCACCACCAATTCCTGCGTCGCCGTCATGGAAGGCACGACGCCGAAGGTGATCGAGAATTCGGAAGGCGCGCGCACCACGCCGTCGATCGTCGCGTTCTCGGGAGACGGCGAGCGGCTCGTCGGCCAGCCGGCCAAGCGCCAGGCGGTGACGAACCCGGAGAAGACCTTCTTCGCGATCAAGCGTCTCATCGGCCGCACCTACAACGATCCGCTGACGCAGAAGGACAAGGGCCTCGTTCCCTATTCGATCGTCAAGGCCGACAATGGCGACGCCTGGGTCGAGGCGGACGGCAAGAAATATTCCCCCAGCCAGATCTCCGCCTTCACGCTGATGAAGATGAAGGAGACGGCGGAGGCCTATCTCGGCCAGAAGGTCGATCAGGCGGTCATCACCGTTCCGGCCTACTTCAACGACGCCCAGCGTCAGGCCACCAAGGATGCCGGCAAGATCGCCGGCCTCGAGGTGCTGCGCATCATCAACGAGCCGACCGCGGCTGCGCTCGCCTATGGTCTCGACAAGAAGACGGCTGGCACCATCGCGGTCTATGACCTCGGCGGCGGCACCTTCGACATCTCGATTCTCGAGATCGGCGACGGCGTGTTCGAGGTGAAGTCCACCAACGGCGACACCTTCCTCGGCGGCGAGGACTTCGATATGCGCCTCGTTGAGTATCTCGCGGAGGAGTTCAAGAAGGAGCAGGGCATTGACCTCAAGAAGGACAAGCTCGCCCTCCAGCGCCTCAAGGAAGCGGCGGAAAAGGCCAAGATCGAGCTCTCGTCCACGACGCAGACCGAGATCAACCTCCCCTACATCACTGCCGATGCGAGCGGCCCGAAGCATCTGACGCTGAAGCTCTCGCGCGCCAAGTTCGAGAGCCTTGTCGATGATTTCGTCCAGCGCACCATCGAGCCGTGCAAGAAGGCGCTCAAGGATGCCGGCATTCAGGCAGGCCAGATCGACGAGGTGGTTCTCGTCGGCGGCATGACCCGCATGCCGAAGATCCAGGAAGTCGTCAAAGCCTTCTTCGGCAAGGAGCCGCACAAGGGCGTGAACCCGGATGAGGTCGTCGCGATCGGCGCCGCCGTTCAAGCCGGCGTGCTGCAGGGCGATGTCAAGGACGTGCTGCTGCTCGACGTGACCCCGCTTTCGCTCGGCATCGAGACACTGGGCGGCGTGTTCACGCGCCTCATCGACCGCAACACCACGATCCCGACCAAGAAGAGCCAGGTCTTCTCGACTGCCGAGGATAACCAGAACGCGGTGACGATCCGCGTCTTCCAGGGCGAGCGCGAGATGGCGGCCGACAATAAGCTGCTCGGCCAGTTCGATCTCGTCGGTATCCCGCCCGCGCCGCGCGGCATCCCGCAGATCGAGGTGACCTTCGACATCGACGCCAACGGTATTGTCAATGTCACGGCGAAGGACAAGGCGACCAACAAGGAGCATCAGATCCGTATTCAGGCCTCTGGTGGCCTCTCGGACGCCGACATCCAGAAGATGGTGAAGGACGCCGAGGCCCATGCCGACGAGGACAAGAAGCGTCGCGCGCTCGTCGAGGCCAAGAATCAGGGCGAGAGCCTGATCCACTCGACCGAGAAGTCGATCAAGGAGAACGAATCCAAGATCGGCGCTTCGGACAAGGAGGCCGTTGAGACCGCGATCACCGCGCTCAAGGGCGTGCTCGAGGGCGAGGATGTCGAGGCCATCTCGGCCAGGACCAACGACCTCATGCAGGCCGCGATGAAGATCGGCGAGGCGATCTACAAGGCCGAGCAGGAGGCCTCCGCCAAGGCCGATGCCGAGAAGGACGGCGTCAAGACCGACGACGTCATCGACGCCGAGTTCAAGGACGTCTCCGGCGACGACAAGAACAAGGGCGATCAGGGCAAGAAGGCCTCGTGAACGGCCACTTGCAATGAACCGTAACGGAAGGCCCGGTGCGTATGCCGGGCCTTTTCTCGCCTGACGGGGGATCGCCGAATGGCCAAGCGTGATTTCTATGAGGTGCTGGGGGTTCCCAAGGGCGCGGACGATGCCGCGCTCAAGAGCGCCTTCCGCAAGCTCGCGATGCAGTATCACCCGGACAAGAACCCCGGCGATACCGAGGCCGAGCGCAAGTTCAAGGAAATCAACGAGGCCTATCAGGTTCTCTCCGATCCGCAGAAGCGTGGCGCCTACGACCGCTTCGGCCATGCCGCCTTCGAGGGCGGTGGCGGGCCAGGCGGCTTCGGGCAGGATTTTTCGGGTTCGATGTCGGATATCTTCGAGGATATCTTCGGCGATGTGTTCGGCGGCGGCCGGCGTGGCGGGGGTGGCCGCGGACGCGAGCGCGGGGCCGATCTGCGCTACAACCTCGATATCACGCTCGAAGAGGCTTTCAGGGGCAAGAACGCCACCATCAAGGTGCCGACCGCGATCCAGTGCGATGCGTGCAACGGAACAGGGGCAAAGCCGGGGTCCAAGCCGAAGACCTGCGGCACCTGCGGCGGCGCGGGTCGCGTGCGGGCGAGCCAGGGTTTCTTCGCCATCGAGCGCACCTGCCCCACCTGCGGCGGGCGTGGCGAGGTCATCGACGACCCGTGCAAATCCTGTGCGGGGGCGGGGCGCGTCACGCGTGAGCGTACGCTCTCGGTCAACGTGCCGCCCGGCGTCGAGGATGGAACCCGTATCCGCCTTGCCGGCGAGGGCGAAGCCGGTATGCGGGGTGCGCCCTCGGGCGATCTCTACATCTTCCTCGGCGTACAACCGCATGGCTTCTACAGCCGCGACGGCGCGGATCTCTTCTGCCGCGTGCCGATCTCGATGGTTTCCGCCGCGCTCGGCACCGAAATCCGTGTGCCGACGCTCGATGGCAAGGAAGCGCTGGTGAAAGTCCCGGAGGGCACGCAGTCCGGCAAGCAGTTCCGTTTGCGCGGGCGCGGCATGCCGGTGTTACGTTCGCGCGATTTCGGCGATCTTTACGTGCAGGCCGTGGTTGAGACGCCGCAGAACCTTACCAAGCGCCAGCGCGAGCTGCTCGCGGAATTCGAGAAGGATTCCTCGACCGCGACCAGCCCGGAATCGGCCGGCTTCTTTGCCAAGGTGAAGGATTTCTTCGGCGGCGGGGCCTGAGAGGCTTTTGCGCCAGTCTTGAATCTGCCGCGTTCTTTCGTCATAGATGACCCGCCGTTTGTCGCGTCAGCATCAGGATATGCCCTTGCCGGGACAGAATCGTCCTTTCACGCCGCTGCACGAAATGCGCCGTTCGGGGCAACGCCTGGTCAGGAAACTGGCTGATGAGGCGCAGCTTGCTGACGAGGCGCGCTTTCTGAAATCGTGGTTCGATCGCCCGCTGATGACGGGTGCCGTCTACCCTTCCGGCAAGGCGCTGGCGCGGATGATGGCACGCTATGTCGACCCCGAGGTGCCTGGCCCGGTGGTCGAACTCGGCCCCGGCACCGGGCCGGTGACGGAGGCTTTGATCCAGCGCGGCGTCTCAGAGGATCGCCTCGTTCTGATCGAGTTCAACCCGGACTTCTGCCGCCTTCTGCGCAAGCGCTTCCCGAAGGCGCGCGTCATCGAGGGGGATGCTTACTCGCTCGATCGCGCGCTGGCCGATATCGTCGAGCCGGCTGCTGCCGTTGTTTCCTCGCTCCCGCTCTTCACCCGGCCGGAAGGACAGCGGATGACGCTTCTCGAGCAGGCCTTCGCGCACCTGCATCGCGGCTGCCCGTTCATCCAGTTCACCTATGCGACTGTCTCGCCGATGCCGCTCAAGAGCCGCTCGTTCGAGGTGCATGTCAGCCCGCGCGTCTGGCTCAACCTGCCGCCGGCCCGCGTCTGGGTCTATAATCAGCCGCTGGACTGAGGTCCTTATACCAACGGCGCCGCGATGGTGTCCGCGCGTTCGAGCCAGGCCGGGACCGGCAGACTCTTTCCCTTTAGGAACGCCGGGTTGAAGAGCCGCGAGGCGTAGCGGGTGCCGTAGTCGCACAGCATGGTGACGATGGTGTGCCCCGGACCCATCTCTTTCGCCATGCGGATCGCCCCGGCGATATTGATACCGGAGGACGAGCCGAGCACCAGCCCCTCCTCCTCAACCAGTCTGTAGATGATCGAGAGCGCCTCCTCGTCCGGCACGCGGCAGGCGAAATCCGGTCTGAAGCCTTCGAGGTTGGCGGTGATCCGCCCCTGCCCGATTCCCTCGGTGATCGATGAGCCCTCCGACTTGAGTTCGCCGGTCGTGTAGTAGCTGTAGAGCGCCGCGCCGAAGGGATCGGCGATACCGATCTTCACGCCGGGGTTCTTGTCGCGCAGCGCCAATGCCGTGCCAACCAGCGTGCCGCCCGAGCCGACGGCACAGATGAAACCATCGACCTTGCCGTCCGTATCGGCCCAGATCTCGGGCCCGGTCGTCTCGATATGCGCTTCGCGGTTCGCGATATTGTCGAACTGGTTGGCCCAGAACGCACCGTTCGCTTCGGTTTTCGCGAGCTGTTCGGCGAGTCGGCCCGACAAGCGGACGTAGTTGTTGGGATTGGAATAGGGCGCGGGTGGTACTTCGATCAGGCTCGCGCCGGCGACGCGCAAGGCGAGTTTTTTCTCCTCGCTCTGGCTGTCCGGGATGACGATGACGGTTTTTAGACCCAGTGTATTGCCGACAAGCGTCAATCCGATGCCGGTATTGCCGGCCGTACCCTCGACGATCGTGCCGCCCTTTTTCACGAGGCCCTTCCTCATCGCATCGCGGATGATGAAGAGTGCCGCACGGTCCTTCACCGATTGACCGGGGTTGAGGAATTCTGCTTTGCCGAGAATCGTGCAGCCGGTTTCCTCCGACGCGCGCTTGAGGCGGATTAGCGGTGTCTTGCCGATCGCGGGAACCATGCCATCGAAAATCATTGTGTCCTGCCCGTCTCGCTATGTCAGAAAGGTTGATCTAGAGGGCACCTCGCGATCGAACAAGGGTCGATTGACGTCGATTTGAATCGCATCGCTCCGTTGTGCGCCGGATGGGACTTGACGGAGCGAGGCGAAATCAACCACGAGACTGCCGTCACCGCGCTCTACCGAGCCCGCGCTGCCGCCTTTAAGGAGACATGGCCATGAACCCTGCAGATCGCATCATCGTCGCCCTCGACGTTCCGCACCTGCAGGCAGCGCGCACGCTTGTATCGAAGCTCGGCGACCATGCGACTTTCTACAAGATCGGCTATGAACTCGCCTTCATCGGCGGCCTCGATCTTGCGCGCGAACTGATTGCGGCCGGCAAGAAGGTCTTTATCGATCTGAAGCTGCACGATATTCCCAACACCATCGAGAAGGGCGTCAGCCAGATCGCGACCATGGGCGCGACCTTCCTGACCGTGCACGCCTATCCGCAGACCCTGGCGGCGGCGGTGAGGGGCGCGGCAGGCTCGCATCTCGGCATTCTCGGTGTTTCGGTCATGACCTCGATGAACGACGAGGATCTCGCAGAGGCGGGGTATTGCCTCTCGGTTGAAAAGCTCGTCGTTCTTCGCGCGAAGCAGGCCAGGGCGGCCGGTGCCGCCGGGCTCATCTGCTCGGCGGGCGATGTCGCGAACATCCGCGCTGAAATCGGCGAAGGGCTGAAGCTCATCACTCCTGGTATTCGCCCGGCCGGCAGCGCTGTCGGCGATCAGAAACGCGTCATGACTCCTTCGGAGGCAATCCACACCGGGGCCGACTATCTCGTCATCGGCCGCCCTATCAATGCCGCGCCCGATCCAGCGGCCGCGTTCACCGCCATTCTTGCTGAAATCACCGCCCTCTGACCGCTCATCTCTTTTGGAAGGAACGACCATGCCCAAGGGTTATATCATCGGCTCCGTCGCCGTTCATGATCCGGAAGCCTACAAGGCCTATGCAGCGAAGGCCACGGAGGCGATCAGCAAGTATGGTGGCAGGTTTCTCGCCCGCGGCGGGAAATACGAGATCGTCGAAGGTGAGGGCCGTTCGCGCAATGTCATCATCGAGTTCGAGAGCTTCGAGGCAGCGAAGACCTATTTCTTCTCGCCCGAATATACCGAGGCCCGCCGCCTGCGCTGGCCGGTGAGTCTCGGCAATTTCGTCGTTGTCGAGGGGGTTTGACCCCGCCCTTCAGTGATCCCCGTTCTCGGGAATGACGAACGGGGTGAAGCTGAAGACGCCGGCCGTGTTGGGTTCCACGCGCACTATCACGCCGTGGACCTGATTCGCACCGTAGACCTGAAGCCGGATCGTGTTCGGGATCGGCTTCAGGTTGGTGCCGACCATGCGGTCGATCACGAAGCGGTGCTCATCGCCGTGGATGTAGAGGATTGGTCCGCCGAAGATCTTGGCGCCGCGCTCGAAGGCCTTGATCGTGTCGATATGGCCCGAGGCCGATGGCACGGCGGGGTATTGCTGGCGGATGTCGTAGAGGTCGGCCTGCGCCATAACCACCACGGCCTTGAGCTTCTCGGCCTTGGCCTTGGCGAAGGCCGCGTCGAGCCAGGCGACATTCGCTTCATTCCGGTCGAAAAATTCGAGCACGGCCTTGCGGTCGCGCGGTTCGAGATTGTTGTTCGAGCCGACGACATGCGCCGTGACGAACAGCACTCCGTTCATGATGAACCGCGCGTTCTCGACATAGGTGCCGAACTTCTCGCGCATCACCACGGATTGGCTCTCGACATCGAGTTTCGTCTTGCCAAGGCTCTTTGATGGATCGGGGAAAAACATCGAACGGACTTTCGCCAGCCGCTCGATAGGGTCGTAACTGCCGTTGTTCTGGCGATGGCAGTCGGTCCATTCATTGTCGCCGGGCGTATAGAGAAGCGGGGCTTCGAAGCTGTTGAAGCGGTCGAGAACCTTCTGGAAGATCTCGTCCGAGCAGTGCGTCGAGCCGGATTTGATGTCGCCAACATGGATGGTGAACGACGGGTTCGCCTGTTTGTTGATCCGGTCGATCAACCGGTCGAACTTCTCATAATCCTTCGGAATATAATACGGCATGTCGCCGATCGCCATGAAGTGGAACGCCTCCTGCGCACCCGCGGGGACGGGAAGATAGGCGAGCACGGCAAGAGCGGCGGCGCGGAGGCGGTTTTTCATGGAAGCTCCGGAGGCTGGGTCGGAAGGCGAATAGACAATGGCTGCTTGACGGATGCATGACGCTTCTGCACTGCTCGCGCAAGCAGGAGGAAAGAAATGTCCGAGGTCAAGCCCAAGGGATACTGGATTGCTCGCGTCGATGTCTCCGACGCCGAGGCCTACGGAAAATACCGTGAACTCAATGCGCTCGCCTTCGCGAAATACAATGGCCGTTTCATCGTCCGAGGTCCGGCCGGCAAGGTGGTGAAGGGCACGGCGCGCAGGCACAACGTGGTGATCGAGTTCGCTGATTATGCGACCGCGCTCGCCTGTTATGAGTCGCCGGAATATACCGCCGCCCGTGTTTTCCTCGATCAGGTTGGCGAGATCGACCTTGTCATCGTCGAGGGTTATGCCGGCTGAGTCGGCGGGAGGAGTTTCATGTCCAACCCACCCATGCGCCTTGTCGTGGTCGGCGCCGCCGGCCGGATGGGCAAGGCGCTTGTTCGCGCTGTTTCCGAGAATCCGGCCGCGGTTCTTCATGCCGCGATCGAACGGGAAGGTTCGCCTTTCGTCGGCCGGGATTCCGGCGATGTCGCCGGCCTGCCGCCGAACGGCGTTCCCATCACAACCGATGCGCTTGAAGCCTTCGTCAAGGCGCAGGGTGTGCTCGATTTCACCGCCCCGGCGGCGACGGTTGCCTTCTCCGCACTCGCCGCGCAGGCCCGGCTCGTCCATGTCGTCGGTACGACCGGCATGAACGAGACCGATCTCGAACGGCTCGATGCCGCTGCCCGCCATGCGGTTGTCGTTCGGTCGGGAAATTTTTCGCTCGGCGTCAACATGCTGGCGGCACTGGTGAAGCGCGCCGCGGCCTCCCTCGGCACCGACTGGGACATCGAGATCGTGGAGATGCATCACCGCATGAAGGTCGATGCGCCTTCCGGCACCGCCCTGATGCTCGGTGCGGCGGCGGCAGAGGGGCGCGGGATTTCCCTCTCGAACAGCGCGGTTCGCGCCCGCGACGGACACACCGGCGCCCGCGTCGAGGGAACGATCGGCTTTCAGGCGCTCCGCGGCGGTTCCGTGATCGGCGACCATACGGTGATCCTTGCTGGCAACGGTGAGCGGATCGAGTTGCGGCACGTCGCCGAGGATCGTGGGTTGTTCGCGCAAGGGGCGGTTAAGGCCGCGCTCTGGGGCTTGGGGCGCAAGCCAGGCCACTACTCGATGGACGATATCCTCGGCCTCACGGAGAAAGCCTGATGTTCTCGAACAACCCGCTCAATCTCCTCTATTTCGCGGCGGCGATGGTCGGCTTCGCGGTCAATTTCGGGCTTCACTACCGGTTCGGCGTCGACTTCATGATCTCGCTGATGGTCGGGCTGGTGGCGATGCACCTCTCCGTGGTGATCGGGAAGAAAATCTTTTTCAAGTGAACGCAAAGGGTTAGCGTATGGAACGTCTGCTCGTGCTCTGCCGCCACGGCCAGAGCGACTGGAACCTGAAGAACCTCTTCACCGGCTGGAAGGACCCCGATCTCACCGAGAAGGGCGTCGGCGAGGCCAAGGCCGCCGGTCAGCGACTCAAGGGCAAGGGCATCGGCTTCGACATCGCCTTCACCTCGGACTTGACCCGCGCGCAGCACACCTGCCGGCTGATCCTCGGCCAACTCGGGCAGCCCAGCCTAACGACAATCCGCGATCTCGCTCTCAACGAGCGTGATTATGGCGAGCTCTCCGGCCTCAACAAGGACGACGCCCGCGCCAGGTGGGGGGAGGAGCAGGTGCACGTCTGGCGCCGCTCTTACGATGTTCCCCCGCCCGGCGGCGAAAGCCTCAAGGATGCGGCGGCCCGCGTGCTGCCCTATTACATCCACCGCATCCTGCCCCAGGTCTTGGGCGGCAAACGCACGCTCGTCGCGGCGCACGGCAACTCTTTGCGCGCGCTCATTATGGCGATGGAAGGCCTGACTCCGGAGGAGATCATCGCCCGCGAACTCGCGACCGGCGTGCCGATTGTCTATCGGCTCAACGCGGATTCGACGATCGCCTCGAAGGAAGAGCTGGCCTGATCCTCTGTCGCCGCCCCCCAAAAAACGAAGCCCGGCGCGAGCCGGGCTTTCTGTTTCAGGCACGCTTGTCGACGCGGGGTTTGGGTGGTTCGCCGGCACCCGGTGGTTTTGCTGCCTGTTCCTGCGGGGTGGTCTCGGACTCGACCGGCCGCGCCGGACCTCCACGCGAGACACCGACCATCGCCGGGCGCAGCACGCGCTCGCCGATCGTGTAGCCGGGCTGGACAACCTGCACCACCGTGCCGGCGAACTGACTCTCGTCCGGCACCTCGAACATCGCCTGATCGCGATGGGGATCGAACTTCTCGCCCATCGGCATCCGCTTCCTGACACCGTGCTTCTCAAGCGCCTTCAGTAACTCGCGCTCGGTGAGCTCCACGCCATCGATCAACGCCCTGATCTCGGGGGCCTGCTCGGCCGCCTCCTCGCCTTCCGCCGGTTTCGGCATCGAATCAAGCGCGCGGCGCAGGTTATCGGCAGTGCCGATCATGTCCCCGGCGAACTTGGTGATCGAGTAGGCGCGCTGGTCCTGCAGTTCGCGCTCGGTCCGGCGGCGGAGATTCTCCATTTCCGCGAGCGCGCGCAGCAGGCGATCCTTGAGATCGGCGTTCTCGCGTTCGAGCGTGGCGAGGCGCTCCGCATCCGGCGCGACGCTGCCCGCCTTGGGCTCGCTGGCCTGGACGGCTTCGGCCTTGTTTTCCGCTTCTGAACTCATGAAAGTCCTCTCACTGGCATCGTTCGTGATCCAGTTCCGATATCGAGGCTCGAATTCTTAAAATCAAGCCGTCGCGAGGGAATTCGTCTCGCTTTCCGGATGTTCCGCCATCGTGAGGACATCGAGCAGGGCCTTGCGCAGCTTCTGCTGGCGCGGCCCTTGCAAGACCTTTCCGCCCGTCAGGTCCGTCACATAGAATACGTCGACCGCCTTTTCGCCATAGGTGACGATGCGCGCGGAATTGATGTTGAGGCTCTGTTTGCCGAGTTCGGTGGTGAGTTCGTAGAGCAGACCGGGGCGGTCGAGTCCCGTCACCTCGATGACGGTCGATTTTGCCGAGAGCGTGTTGTCGATCAGCACCTCTGCCGTCACGCGGAAGGCCTGAGGCATGCTGGTCTGCGCCCGGCGCGACGCGACGATTTCCGGCAACCGCACCTCGCCCTTGAGTGTGGCGATCAGATGCTTGGCGATGCGATCCGCCCGGCGCAACTCGTCTTCGTCGCGGGTGAAGGCGCGGCTGATCGTCATGGTATCGAGCGCGAAGCCGTCGTTGGTGGTGAAGATCTGCGCTTCGACGATATTGGCACCTGCCGCCGCGCAGGCGCCAGTGAGGATCGAAAGCAGGCGGGGATGGTCGATCGCCATCACCGTGAGTTCCGTGACCCCGCGGAAGGCATCGGTCGCGGTCTCGACCTGAAAGCGATCGCCGGAGGCCTCCCCCCGCTCGACGAGGCGGGCATGCTGGAGCTGGTGTGCGAGATCCACCTTGATCCAGTAAGCGGGGTTGTGGCGCTGGGCATAGGCCTGGAAGCGTTCTTCATTCCAGTCCGGCAGTTTCGCGGCAAGCGCGCGCTGGGCCTGATGGATGCGTTCGGCTCGCTCGCCGCTGCCGAAATCGCCGGTCAGCGACAGCTCAGCCTCGCGATAGAGGCCGCGCAGAAGCTGGCCCTTCCAGCCGTTCCAGACGCCGGGGCCGACGCCGCGAATATCGCAGACCGTGAGGATGAGCAGCAACCTCAGGCGCTCCATCGTCTGGATGTTCTCGACGAAGGTGGAAATGGTGCGCGGGTCGGAGATATCGCGGCTCTGGGCGGTTTGCGACATCACGAGGTGGTTTTCGACCAGCCAGACGACGAGATTGGTCTCCGGCGGGGTCAATCCGAGACGCGGGCATAGCCTCCGGGCGATTCGTCCGCCGACGATCTCATGCGCTTCGGTCCGCCCCTTGCCGATGTCGTGGAGAAACAGGGCCACATAAAGCGCGCGGCGGTTCTGGATGGCCGGCAGCAGGTCATGCGAGAGCGGGTGGTCTTCGCCGAGTTCGCCTTGATCAAGCTGCGAGAGCAGGCCGATGCAGCGGAGCGTGTGCTCGTCGACCGTGTAGTGGTGATACATCGAGAACTGCATCATCGCCGAGATACGGGCGAAATCCGGGATGAAGCGGCCGAGAAGCCCGGATTCGTGCATCTTCCTCAGCACCACCTCGGGGGAACGGCGCGAGGTGAGAATGTCGAGAAACAGCGCATTTGCCTCCGGATTGCGGCGCAGGTCCTCCCGCACAAGCCCGAGAGACAAGGTTACTTGCCGCACGGCATCGGGATGGAGAGGCAATTGGTCGCGGTCCGCGTGCCAATAGAGGCGCAGCAGATTGGCGGGATCGCGTTCGAAAACCTCCGGTCCGGTGGTCGTGATGCGCCCGGACTGGACGACGAAGTCGGTTGACCCTTCGAGCGGTTTCGAACGACGCCGGAACCGGCCGACAAAGCGGTCGAGGATGGCCTTCGGCTTGGCCTCGCGCGCCTCAAGTGCAGCGGAAACGATGGCGGAGAGATCGCCGACTTCCTTGGCGATCGAGAAATAGTGTTTCATGAAGCGTTCGACCGAACGCAGCCCGCCGCGATCGGCGTAGCCCATCCGGGCCGCGACCACGCGCTGCATGTCGAAACTCAGCCGCTCCTCGGCCCGACCGGATGCGAAATGCAGATGACAGCGTACGCGCCAGAGAAATTCCTCGCAGCGGCGGAACAGCGCGAGTTCCCGCGAGGTGAAGATACCGACCTTGATCAGCTCGCGCAGATCCTTGATCTGGTAGACGTATTTGACGATCCAGTAGAGCGTTTGGAGATCGCGCAGGCCGCCCTTGCCTTCCTTGACATTGGGCTCGACGAGGTAACGCGATTGCCCTGCACGCAGGAGGCGTTCGTCGCGCTCGGCGAGCTTCGCCTTCACGAATTCCATCGCCCGGCCGGTGACGACCTGTCTCTGGAACCTCTCCTCGAATTCGGCAAAAACGCCGGCGTCCCCAGCGACCAGGCGGGATTCGAGCAGCGCGGTGCGGACAGTCAGATCCTCGCGGGCGACGCGTACGCACTCGTCGATCGTGCGCGTCGCATGACCGACCTTCAGTCCGATATCCCAAAGCGCATAGAGCATCGATTCAGCGATGCTTTCAGCCCAGGGCGTCGAAACCGGGAGCAGGAACAGGATGTCGGTGTCCGAGCCCGGCGCCAAGGTGCCCCGCCCGTAACCGCCGACGGCAACGACGGCGATCTTCTCACCCGTCGTCGGGTTGTCGACACGGTGGAGCCGCGCGCTTGCCAGGTGGTAAAGGCTGGCAATCACCGCATCCTGCACATCCGACAGGAGGCGCGAACAGGCGACGCCCCCCTTCTCGTTGAGCATGGTTTCGGCGTCGCGTCGCGCATCTGCCAGCACGGCCTTCGCCTCGGCGACAAAGGCCGTCTTCAGCGCTTCGGGAGGGCCCTCAGCAGGAAGGGCGGCGCCGAGCCGGGCTTCGTATGCCGTGCCGATCACGCCCGCCGCCTTTCGATCGCATCCCAGATAGAAACCGCCAGATCCGGCCCGCCGAGCCGCTTGATGGCACGGATGCCGGTCGGTGAGGTGACGTTGATTTCCGTAAGGTTGCCGTCGATCACGTCAATGCCGACGAAGATCAGCCCGCGGTCGCGCAGCAAAGGACCGATCCGCTCACAGATTTCCTTCTCCCGCGCGGTGAACTCGGTTGCTTCCGCTGCGCCGCCCCGAACGAGGTTGGAGCGGATGTCGCCGGGTGCCGGCACGCGATTGACGCCGGCGATGGCGATGCCGTCGACGAGGATGATGCGCTTGTCCCCGGCGTGGACGGCCGGCAGAAACCGCTGGATCATCCAGGGCTCACGCGCGATCCCGGCGAAATGATCCATGAAGCCGTTGAAGTTCATGTCGTCGCGCGCGACCTTGAAGACGCCCGCGCCGCCGTTGCCGTAAAGCGGCTTCATGACGATATCGCCGCAAGAGGCGCGGAAGGCCTCGATTTCCTTGCGATCGCGGCTGATGAGCGTCGGGGGCATCAGGTCCGGAAACTCAGTGACGAGGATCTTCTCGGGCGCGTTGCGCACATGGAACGGATCGTTGACGACGAGCACCTTCGGATGGATACGCTCAAGCAGATGCGAGGCGGTGATATAGGCGAGGTCGAACGGCGGGTCCTGCCGCATCAGCACGACGTCAAAAGCCGTCATCTCGGTGCGGAATTCCTCGCCGAGCGTGCAGTGGTTACCCACCTCGTCACGCACCCTGACCGGCTGGACGCGCGCGGTGAGATGATTGTCGCGCAGCGAAAGCATTTCCGGGCCGTAGACGAAAAGCTGGTGGCCGCGCGCCTCCGCTTCCAGCATCAGCGCGAAGGTCGAATCGCCCTTGATGTTGATTTTTTCGATGGGGTCCATCTGGACGGCGACGCGAAGCGGCATGGAACCTCCAACGGCTCGGTTCATTCTCGCACTTTCGCTGGCGCGGACCATTGGTTCTTTGCGTGAACCTCAAGTCCCCTCGCAGGAAAGTGCTTCTGTCAATCAGTCGAGCGACAATTCGCCGATTGCCTCGATATGGCGCGGCAAGCGCCCCGGTGCAATAAGGATCGCATCGCAACGGACAAGACGTGGCATGACCGCCCGACGCGCGAGATAGGCCCGCGCCCCCCGCGCGATGCGACGGATCTTTTCCGGTGTTATCGAGACAAGCGCCGAGTCGAGGTTCGGGCGTGCCTTCACCTCGACAAAGACAAGCGCTCCGAAGCGCTCGGCGATCAGGTCGATTTCGACGCCGCCGCCCTGAAACCGGCGCTCGCGGATCGAATAGCCCTTGAGGCGCAGGAGCATCGCTGCCCAGAACTCGGCATCGTGACCGAGCAGGAAGGCGGCCTTGCGGTCACGCATCGGGGTCCGTCTCGGCAAGGCGCAACGCCCGTGCATAGACGCGCTTTCTCGGCAGGCCCATCTCGCCGGCGACAAGCTGCACCGCATCGCGCTGGGAATGGATTTTGAGGGCTTTGCGCAGCGCGATATCGATCGTTTCATCGCCGGTCTCGGCCCGTTCGCCGGCAGGGCCGACGATGAGCACGATCTCGCCCTTCGGCGGGCCTTCCAGCGCGTAGTATGCAGCGAGTTCGGGGAGGAAGCCGCGCCGCACCTGCTCGAAACGCTTCGTGATTTCGCGCGCAACCGCGGCCGGCCGGTTGCCGAGCACGGCGGCGAGATCGGCGAGGGTTTCGGTGATCCGGTGAGGAGCTTCGAAAAATACCAGCGAGCCCGGCACGGTTTCGAGTTCCCGCGCGCGCCGCCGCCGCTCGCCGGATTTCGAAGGCAGGAAGCCTTCGAAGAAGAAGCGGTCCGTGGGAAGGCCCGAAAGGACGAGCCCCGCCAGCACTGCGGAGGCACCGGGGATGGCGGTTACGGGGTGGCCGGCCTCAATGGCTGCCTCGACAAGCTTGAAGCCGGGATCGGATACGAGCGGCGTGCCGGCGTCGGAAACAAGCGCCAGAGCCTGCCCTGCAGCAAGGCGTTCGAGGACCACCGGGCGCATCTCGGCGGCGTTGTGTTCGTGGTAGGCGATCACCGGGGTTGTGATGCCGTAATGCGCGAGCAGAACGCGCGTCACGCGCTTGTCTTCGGCAAGGATGGCCTCGGCGGCTGCGAGCACCGAGAGCGCACGCAGGGTGATATCGCCGAGGTTGCCGATCGGCGTCGCCACCACGTGAAGGCCGGGCTGGAGCCGGTCTGCCTCTGCGGCGAGCCCCAGAACGGTGAATTGCGATGCCATTCCCATGCTCCGAAGGCCGGGCGGAGCGCCGGGCCGGGTCGGCCTGCTCTGCCACAGCAAACCCTGTTTGGCAAAAGGGCGCGGACGACCGTTGCCGGAAAAACATGGTTTGCAAATATCGTTAACGATCTTTGGTGTAGTTTCTTGAACTCGCCGCATTTTGCCGGTCTTGTTGAGACTGGAGGCTTGTACGTCCGTCGATTGTCTCTCGGTGGACCGGGGTTGGAGTACATGGATATGAACCGCAACTTGCCTGTCACGCTGCAAGGACATCGCCTCGGGGCCCTGCCCTCGCGTCGGTTTGTGCTCAGCACGGTCGGGCTTTCGGCCCTGCTCGCGGGGTGCGCAGGCACCGGGCTCGACGGGCTCATCACCTCGGATTCCGAAGCGCCGAAAACGCCAACGACCGGCGGGGATGTGCTCGGTGCCGGTTCCGTGAAGGTCGCGCTCCTTCTTCCGCTGTCGAGCGCGAACGGGCAGGCCGCGGCAGCGAGCTTGAAGAATGCCGCCGCGATGGCGATCGCCGATTTCGGCGGCAACGGCCAGTCCGGCATCCAGATCCATGTAAAGGACGACAAAGGCACGCCCGATGGTGCGCGCCAGGCGGCGCAGGAAGCGATCGCGCAGGGCGCCGAACTCATCATGGGGCCGCTGTTCGGCCCATCGGTTCAGGCCGCTGCTTCCGTGGCGAAGCCTGCCGGCAAGCCGATGATCGCCTTTTCTTCCGATGCCGGCGCCGCGCAGCCGGGTGTCTATCTGCTCTCGTTCCTGCCGCAGGCGGATGTCAGACGCATCGTCTCCTTCGCGGCGAGCCGGGGTAAGAAATCCTATGCCGCGCTCATTCCGCAGAGCGCCTACGGCAATGTCGTCGAGGCAGAATTCATGCAGGTCGCGAATTCCGGCGGACGCCGTGCCGGGCCGATCGCGCGGTTCCAGCCGGGCAACCCGGCCTCGATCACGACAGCAGTGAACCAGCTCAAGGCCTCGATGGGCCAGTTCGACGCGCTGTTCATCGCCGAGAGCGCCGACGGTATCAGTGCGGTCGCTTCAGCCCTGTCTGGCGCGGGGATCACGAGCCGGCAGGTTCAGTTCATTTCGACCGGCATCTGGTCGGATGCGCGCGTCCATCGCGCGCCGGGCTTCGACGGTGCCTGGTATGCCGCGCCGGACAATTCTCGCTTCGATTCGCTGTCATCCCGCTATCAGAGCCAGTTCGGTTCCACCCCGAGCCGCATCGCCAGCCTTGCCTATGACGCGGTGACGCTCGCGAGCGCGCTGACGCAGAATTTCGGCACGCAACGCTTCTCCGAGGCGACACTGACGAATTCCAACGGCTTCTCGGGGCAGGATGGCGTGTTCCGCTTCCGTCAGAACGGCACCAACGATCGTGGCCTTGCCGTTTATGAGATATCGGCTGGTGGCGCGCGCGTAATTTCCGCTGCGCCGACGACCTTCGTCGGGAATTGATTACGCCGCCAGATCCGCGACGATCGCGTCGAGCACGGGGAACCCGCTCGGCGAGACGCGCAGACGCCCCTCCCCGCAGGCCTCGATGAGCCCCTCGGCTGACAGGGCGGAGACGCGCCGCGCATCGAGCGCGTGACCCTTCAGCAGCTTGAAGCGTTTCGGGTCGATGCCCTCGGTCAGGCGAAGCCCCATCAGCAGGAACTCGTCGCCTTCGTTCTCGTGGCTCAGGGTCTCGTCCGAGACAATGCCGTGCCCGTCGCGCAGCACATAGTCGCGCCAGGTTTCGGGCGAGCGTTCGGTCGCGAGCGCGCGCCGGCCGCGATCGGTATAAAGCCGCCCATGCGCGCCGGGGCCGATGCCGGCATATTCACCGTAACGCCAGTAGAGGAGGTTGTGGCGGCACTCGTCGCCCGGCCGGGCATGGTTCGAGACCTCGTAGGCCGGCATCCCGTATTTGCCGCAGATCTCCTGCGTCACGTCATAGAGCGCGCGGGCGGCATCGTGATCCGGGATGACAAGCTTGCCGGCATCGTAAAGCTGCTTGAACATCGTCTCCGGCTCTATGGTGAGCTGGTAGAGCGAGAGATGCGTCGGCGCATGGGCAAGCGCCTCGATGAGTTCCTCGCGCCAGGCTTCGACCGTCTGGCCGGGGCGGGCGTAGATCAGATCGAACGAGAAGCGCTCGAAATGCTTGGCGGCGATCGAGACCGCCACCAGCGCCTCGCCGACCGTGTGCAACCGCCCCAGGGCCGTCAGGTCGGCCTCGACGAGGCTCTGCACGCCCAAGCTGACCCGGTTGACACCCGCAGCGCGATAACCCGCGAAACGCCCCGCTTCCACCGAGGTGGGGTTCGCTTCGAGCGTGATCTCGCAATCGGGTCGGATTGACCAATGCTCACCAATGCAATCAAGGATCGCGGCCACGGTCTGCGGCTTCATCAGCGAGGGAGTGCCGCCTCCAAAGAAAATCGAGCTGACATCGCGCCCCGGCGCGAGCGCGGCCATATGCGAGATTTCGCGTCGGTAGGCTTCGAGAAACGCTACCTCGTCGATACCGCCACGCCGGACATGGCTGTTGAAATCGCAATAGGGGCATTTCGATTGGCAGAACGGCCAATGCACATAGACGCCGAATCCGGCGTCGAACGGCGGCAGGTGGAGGTTGCTCATGAAGCGCTCTTTGCCGTGACCTTTTTCAGGCCTGCCTTCGCCACGAGGCGGATGAAGGCTCGCGCGCGATGCGAGAGGCCTTCGAGCTTGCCGTCGATTTCGCGGATGCCGTGCTTTTCCTCGGAGGTGATTTCCCCGAAGGTGCGGGTCTCGCCCTCAGGAACAAAGATCGGATCGTAGCCGAAACCGCGCGCACCGCGTGGCGGGAAGGTAAGATGGCCGAATACACGGCCTTCGGCGATCAGCGTCTCGCCGTCGGGCCATGCAAGTACCAGCGCCGAGATGAAGCGGGCCTTGGCGCCTTGCGGTTCGAAATCGCGGATCTCGAGTTCCTTCCGCACGCGCGCCATCGCGGCGACGAAATCGCGCGGATTGCCGGCCCAATCGGCGGTGAACAGCCCCGGTGCGCCGTCGAGATCGTCGATCGCAAGGCCGGAATCGTCGGCCAGCGCCGGGAGTCCTGTGGCCCGTGCGGCGGCAAGCGCCTTGATCGCAGCGTTCTCGGCGTAGATCGTGCCGTCCTCGTCGGGTTCCGGCAGCCCGAGCGCGCCGGCCGAAATGCATTCGAGCCCGTAGGGCGCGAGCAGCTCGGTCATTTCGGCAAGCTTGCCGGCATTATGTGTCGCGATGACGATGCGGCCAGCGAGGGGGCGTGATGTGCTCATCGGTTATCCGCCGATCGCGGCTTTCTGGAGCGCTACCAGTTCGTTCGTGCCCTTGCGCGCGAGTGCGAGCAGCTTCATCAGCTCTTCCTCGGTGAACGGCGCGCCCTCGGCCGTGCCCTGCACCTCGATGATACCGCCCTTGCCGGTCATCACGAAATTCGCATCGGTCTCGGCAGCGGAATCCTCGGCGTAATCGAGATCGAGCACCGGGTTCGACCGATAAATGCCGCAGGAGATCGCGGCGACATGATCGCGCAGCGGGATCGAGGTCAGCATGTTGCGCGCGACCATCCATTGGAAACAATCGTGCAGCGCAACCCAGGCGCCGGTGATCGACGCGGTGCGGGTGCCGCCATCGGCCTGAAGGACGTCGCAATCAAGCGTGATCTGCTTCTCGCCCAGCGCCGGAAGATCGACCACAGCACGCAGCGCGCGGCCGATGAGACGCTGGATCTCCTGCGTCCGTCCAGAGGGCTTGCCCGAGGTCACCTCACGGCGCGTGCGTTCGAGTGTTGCGCGCGGCAGCATCGAATATTCGGCCGTCACCCAGCCCTTTCCCGAACCGCGCAGCCACGGTGGGCCGCGCTCCTCGAGCGTCGCGGTGCACAGGACATGCGTTTCGCCGAATTTGACGAGGCAGGAGCCTTCCGCATAGCGCGCGACATTACGGGCAAGCGAGACGGCTCGCATTTCGTCGGGCTGGCGTTTCGAGGGGCGCATCGCTTGTCTCCTTGTGGCAGAGCGGGCCGGTGCGGGCTTTTAGGCGCGAAGGACGCGGGAGACAAGCGAGGATCGCACATTTCCTTGCCCCGGCGGCTGGTGCTATTACCTCTTCCTCGGGCATGCGTGTGACGCAGGGACGACGAAAGAGGAGCAAAACCTTGGCGGATAGGCCCCCGGATAGTTCCGGCACCCCGCTCGGCGAACTGGACCTGCGCTCGCGCGATATCTTCCGGCGCATCGTCGAAGGCTATCTCGAAACCGGCGAGCCGATGGGCTCGCGCAATATCTCCAAGGTGCTCCCGGTCTCGCTCTCGGCCGCGACCGTTCGCAACGTGATGCAGGATCTTGAGGATCTTGGCCTCATCTATGCGCCGCATATCTCCGCTGGCCGCCTGCCGACCGAGCAGGGTCTGCGGCTCTTCGTCGATTCGATCCTGGAGATCGGCGATGTCAGCATGGAGGACCGCGCGCGGATCGAGGCGCAGATCCGCGCCTCCGGCACGGGGCGCAATTTCGAGGATGCGCTTCAGCAGGCGACATCCCTGCTTTCGGGCGTCAGCCGCGGCGCCGGGGTGGTGGTGACATCGAAGTCGAACAAGCGGCTGAAGCATGTCGAATTCGTGCGGCTCGACGCCGCGCAGGCGCTGGTGGTGCTTGTCTCGGACGACGGGACCATCGAGAACCGCCTTCTCACGCTGCCGCCGGGCCTGCCGGCCTCGGCGCTGGTCGAGGCCTCGAACTATCTCAACCATCGCCTCAAGGGGCGGACGCTAGCCGAACTCAAGGCCGAAGTGAGCGCCAACCGCGCTTCGATGGAGCGCGAGATTAGCGAGATCACTGCCCGGCTCGTCGAGAGCGGGCTTGCGGCCACGGCCTCGGACGCGGGCGACATGCGCCTCATCGTGCGCGGGCAGGCGAACCTGTTGGAGGATCTCACCGCGCTGTCAGACCTTGAGCGCATGCGCCTTCTCTTTGCCGATCTTGAGCGTGAGAAGGAGGTGATCGAACTCCTCTCCCGCGCCGAGGACGGGGACGGCGTGCGCATCTTCATCGGCTCGGAGAACAAGCTCTTCTCGATGTCCGGCTCGTCGATGATCGCCGCGCCTTTCCGGGATTCCGAGCAGAAGATCGTCGGCATCGTCGGCGTCATCGGCCCCACACGGCTCAATTACGCGCGGATCGTTCCCATGGTGGATTACACCGCACGGGTGATGGGGAAGCTGTTAGAGCGGGGGTAAAAGTAGTCTTATGACGATTCTTACAATATCAACAATTGGTCCACTTATTTGCCAGTTACAACTTTTCGAAGACGCGACAAGCTTCGAATTTCGTCAGCTATGTCGCGCTGCCGATGAGGCGGTATTAGATGATAATTCTTTGCAGGATCTGTCGAAATGGCTCGATATCGCTCAAGAGATAGGCGACAACTTTGAGATCTCAAACCTGCGCTCTCGATTAGATAAATTCAGAAGATTGCTGAATTCAAGCCCATCCGAAAGTCGTCTAAATCATGAGATTCGTGAAATTAAATCCGCAATAGTGGAGGGGTTAAGAGGTCATTTTTTGTATAAATACGATAGAATCGGTCTCGAATTAATGAAAGAACAGAAAGAAATATGGGAGAATATTTCTAAATATATTAATGGAATAGAGTACGATGCGCACGAGTGTCTACATTGTTTCTCGCTTGGGAGATATACGGCTTCAATTTTTCATGCCATGCGCGTTCTGGAGAGAGGGCTTGTCTACCTTTCTAAAGCTATCAAAGTTGAATCAGATAAAAACAATTGGGGGAATTTAATAGATCGCATCGAAAAGAGCATAAGAGATGTCAAGACACAAAAAAATAGCCCTGAAAAGGAAATTCAAATCCAACGCCTTAGCGAATTGGCCAAAGAATTTACCTACTTCAAGGATGCTTGGCGAAATTGGTGTGCGCACGGAAACAGGAATTATGATAGAAAAGACGCATTGAAAGTATTAACGCACACGCGTGACTTTATGCAGACCCTCTCTGGTTTAAATGACGAAAATTGTTGAATTCCTTAGCTGACGCATTTTGAACTGGTGGATCACCGGGCGATAGGGCGTTCTCCTGAACGCCCGTTCTCCAAACGAGCCAAGCCCGGTGATCACGCGTTTGTGCGGATGCTATTTCAGTGTTGTCGAATGCGCGGGCGGAAAACCGGTTTCCACTTTTCCTGCGCATTCTCCGGATCACGCCGCGATCTGGCTGGTCGGCGCGGCGCTCTTCACGTCGGCATCGACATGCGCCTCGAAGCGCTTGAAGTTTTCCTTGAACATGCCGACGAGCTTGCTCGCGGTTGCCGCGAAGGCCGCCTTGTCCTGCCACGTCTTGACCGGATAGAGAATATGCGGCTCGACACCCGGCACCGAGGCCGGCACGGCGAAGCCGAAATAAGGGTCGCGGCGGAAGTCGGCCTTGGCGAGCGAACCGTCGAGCGCGGCCGAGAGCAGGCGGCGCGTCACGCGGATCGGCATGCGGCGGCCGGTACCGTACTGCCCGCCGGTCCAGCCCGTGTTCACGAGCCAGCAATCGACATGGTGCTTGGCGATGAGATCGCGCAAGAGGTTGCCGTATTCCGCCGGATGGCGCGGCATGAACGGCGCGCCGAAGCAGGTCGAGAACACGGCCTCAGGCTCGGTGACGCCCTTCTCGGTGCCGGCGACCTTGGCGGTGTAGCCCGAGAGGAAGTGATACATCGCCTCGGCCGGCGTGAGCTTGGCGATCGGCGGGAGAACCCCGAAGGCGTCGCAGGTCAGCATCACGATGTTCTTCGGGTGCCCGGCGCGGCCGGTATCCGAGGCGTTCGGGATGAAGTGCAGCGGATAGGCGCAGCGTGTGTTCTCGGTCTTCGAGCCGTTGTCGAAGTCCGGCACGCGGGTATCGGCATCGACGATGACATTCTCGAGCACGGTGCCGAAACGTTGAGTGGTGGCGTAGATTTCCGGCTCGGCCTCGGCCGAGAGGCGGATGGTCTTGGCGTAGCAGCCGCCCTCGAAATTGAAGATACCGGATTTTGACCAGCCATGCTCGTCGTCGCCGATCAGCGTGCGGGTCGGGTCGGCGGAAAGGGTGGTCTTGCCGGTGCCGGAGAGCCCGAAAAACACGGCAGAATCCCCGTCCGGACCGACATTGGCCGAGCAGTGCATCGGCATGACGCCCGCTTCGGGAAGCGCGTAATTCAAGTATGTGAAGACGCTCTTCTTCATCTCGCCGGCGTAGGAGGTGCCCCCGATCAGCACGGTCTTGGATGCGAAATCGACCGCGATCACCGTGCCGGTCCGGCAGCCGTGACGGGCGGGATCGGCCTTGAACGAGGGCAGGTCGACGATCGTCATCTCCGGCGCGAAGCTCGCGAGTTCGTGCGCCTCGGGGCGGATCAGCAGGTTGCGGATGAACAGCGAATGCCAGGCATATTCGGTGTAAACGCGGACCTTGACGCGGTTCGCCGGGTCGGCGCCGCCGTAGAGGTCCTGCGCGAAGAGCTCCTTGCCCTTCGCGTGGGCCTTGAAGTCGGCGAGAAGGGTCACGAAATTCGCCGGGGTGATCGCGCCGTTGTTGTCCCACCACACCTGGTTCTCGGTCGTGGCGTCGCGAACCACGAACTTGTCCTTCGGCGAACGGCCGGTATGAACGCCGGTCTCGGCAAGCAGCGCGCCTCCGGCAGTTATCATCGCTTCGCCGCGGCGGATCGATTCCTCATAGAGCGCCGGTGCCTCAAGATTGAAATAGAACCGCGCCGGGCTCTCGAAGCCGAAGGTATTGGCGCCGAGTGCTGTGTTGAAACGGCCTTTCGTTTCCATGAGGCGGCTCCTTTTTTGCCAGGGTCGAACTGACCCGTGAGAGGGATGGCAGCCTCACGAGGCTGCCATCTGCCGCCCTCCGCGTCTCCCCTCGCATGGGACGGCAATTGCGGCTGGCGAATAGCAGGAATCCGCGCCCGCGCAATGGTCCGTTCGGTGAAAGGCAACACTTTTTCACGATTCACGGTTATCGGTGGTTCTGCCATACCAGTATATCGATGAAAAAAGCAGTATTCGTCGCGCCGAAACGATGAGTAGCCGGCTATTATCTAGGAATTTCTCGCTGTCGTCGCCAGCGATTTCAAAAGCTCCCGCAATTGCCCTCCGGAATGGACCGGTTGATCGAAGGTGAGGCGTGCAACGAGATCGCCGGCCTGAAGGTCAAGCCCGAGCGGGTCGAGCCCGCTTGCGCGCCATGCCGCCTCCGGTGCGCCACAGAAGCGCGTCGCATAGAGTACGAGCGCGTCCTTGTGTTCGCCGTTCAGATGGTCGAGCGCGGAGGTTTCAAACTCCTGAAAAGCGGCCGGATCCTCCAGTGGGTTGAGGACAAGCTGAGCATCGCCATCGAAAGCGCGCGCGAATCCGCCGTTGAGATGCACCGCGCTCGGCATCAGCCGGAAGAAGGCGAAATCCGGGAAATCCGCATAGAGCTTGGCCTTGGGGTGCCGGCGGAGATAGCGCTCGCGCAGGCGCGGGAGGTCGAGCGGCCCGGCGATCTCGGCCTGAACCTGGAGCGTAAGCCGTGGATGGGCGAGCGGATCGCCCTTCCCGACCTGCGCAAGCATGAGAGAGGCACGCTGGTCCTGCAGGAGGTTCTGGGTATGGGTCGAAAGACGCGAGACCAGGATGACGGGCGTGCCGTCGAAGTCGGTCGCGACGCTGGTCAGCGTCACGAAGGGCGCGCCGGACTGGGGATCGAGTGTCCCCAGTGCACCCGACCGGGCGGTGCGCAGGAGATGTCGCGCGACCGGAATCGGCTCGAAGTCAGCCGGTTGGCGCGGATCGCGCGGCGGCATTTTCGGCGCTGAATTGAGGATTTTTTCGGTCATTCTCGATCTCCTCATCGGGGTGCCGGACCGGGCAATTTGATTATCGGCGGGAAAATCCAAGGAAAATCATTGTTTGCCACAATTCGGCCTGTCTTCGTTCTAGATATCTGTTGCCACAATATCCAGATTCATGGCGAGGCGAAGGCCGCACTACCGCCCAGCAAGAGGAAGACCCATGCCGACGATCGCGCTTGTCGATGACGACCGGAATATCCTGACCTCGGTGTCGATCGCCCTGGAGAACGAGGGCTTCCGCGTGCAGAGCTACACTGACGGCGCAACCGCGCTCGACGGTTTGCGGCAGAGCCCGCCGGATCTCGCCATCTTCGACATCAAGATGCCGCGCATGGACGGCATGGAGCTGTTGCGCCGTCTGCGCCAGAAATCAGACCTACCCGTGATCTTCCTGACCTCGAAGGATGACGAGATCGACGAGTTGTTCGGCCTGAAGATGGGCGCGGACGATTTCATCCGGAAGCCATTTTCGCAGCGTCTTCTCGTCGAGCGCGTCAAGGCGATCCTGCGCCGCGCCGGTGCCAAGGATATTCCGGCATCCAAGGAAGCCGATGCGAAGGTGCTCGAACGCGGCCTTCTGCGGATGGACCCGGAGCGACACACCTGCACCTGGAAGGGCGAACAGGTGGTGCTCACCGTAACCGAGTTTCTGATTCTCCAGTCGCTCGCACAGCGTCCGGGCGTTGTCCGCAGCCGCAATGCGTTGATGGATGCGGCCTATGACGATCAGGTCTATGTTGACGACAGGACGATCGATAGCCACATCAAGCGGCTTCGGAAGAAATTCAAGCAGGTCGACGACGATTTCGAGATGATCGAAACGCTCTATGGTGTCGGCTACCGCTTCAAGGAAGGCTGAGCCCGGCGCGCCGCCGGGCTGGAGGGAGGGGCAGTTGCTCGACCGCGCCAAGGCGGCCCAATCGGAGATCCACGCGCCGGGCAACCGGCCGGATCTGGTCGATCCGCCTTCCGGCGGCTGGTTTCGGCGTGCGCGCCGGATGATGCGATTCCGCCAGGGGCTGGCGCGAAGACTGTCTTCATCACTCACGCGGCGCATCGCCATCCTGAACCTCGCAGGACTCGTCGCTCTGTTCATCGGCTTCCTATGGCTCAACCAGACCCGCGTTGGCGTGATCGACGCCCGTGTCCAGTCGCTTTCGCTTCAAGCCGAGATCATCGCGGCGGCGGTTTCCAGCGCGGTCGGCACCCAGGGTAACCAACTCGAACTCGACCCCGACAAGTTGCTCCAGCAGCAGCTCAATGAAGTACAGCCCGCCGAGGAAGCCGCGCCGAACTGGTTTGAGTTCTCGATCAATCCGGCGCGTGTCGCGCCTGTCCTGCGGCGGCTGGTGACGCCAACGCGTACCCGCGCCCGCATTTACGACCGCGACGGCTTGCTTCTGCTCGATACGCGCGCGTTCTATAATCCGTCGGATTTTTCCGAGACGACCCGTCCGGTTGCGGAGGAGGACTCGACCTGGACGCTGTTCTCGCGCACCTGGAATGCGGTCAAGCAGAGCTTCGGGCGTGTCGACATCGGCCAGCCGGAATCGCTCGCATCCAACGCCCGGCTTCCGGAGGTCGACAGGGCGCTCAAGGGTGCGCCGGCGACAGTCGTACGGGTGGCGACCAACGGCCAGACCATCGTCTTCGCCGCGACCCCGATCCAACGCGCCAATGCGGTGCGCGGTGTGCTTCTGCTCTCGACGCAGGAGGGCGATGTCGACAAGGTGATCGCCGACGAGCGGCGCGGCTATGTCATGGTTTTCCTGATCGCGGCCGGCGTCATGTTGGTCCTCTCCGTGCTGCTCGCCGGAACGATCGCTGAGCCGGTGCGGCGACTCTCTGAGGCGGCGGACCGCGTCCGGCGCGGCGTCCGAGCGCGCGAGGAGATCCCGGACTTTTCCGCCCGCTCCGACGAAATCGGCCAACTCTCCGCCTCGCTGCGCGACATGACGGGCGCGCTTTACAACCGGATCGAAGCGATCGAGCGCTTCGCGGCCGATGTCAGTCACGAACTGAAGAATCCACTGACCTCCCTGCGCAGCGCGGTCGAGACCCTGCCGTTGGCGAAAAAAGAGGAGAGCCGCGAACGCCTGCTCGCTGTCATCATCCATGATGTGAAGCGTCTCGACAGGCTCATCACGGATATCTCCGACGCGTCCCGCCTTGACGCGGAATTGCAGCGCGGCGGCACGGAGCCGTTCGATCTCGCGGCTCTTGCCGAAACCGTGGTCGGCATGAAGCGGGACGTTGCCCAGCCCGGCGACCCCCAGCTTGTGTTCCATCGCGGCGCGATGCCGAAGGGGCGGGGCACGCTGGTCGTCAACGGGCACGACAGCCGCGTGGTGCAGGTGCTGACCAATCTCATCGACAACGCCTTGTCGTTCACCGCACCCGACAAGCCCGTCATCGTGACCGTCGGCCATGTCGGGGGGATGGCCGAAATCCGGGTAGAGGACGGTGGCCCCGGCATCCCGGACCATGCGCTCGAACGCATTTTCGAGCGCTTTTACACCGACCGGCCGGACCACGGATTCGGACAGAATTCCGGGCTCGGGCTTTCCATTTCGAAACAGATCGTGCTGGCGCACAACGGCATTTTACGGGCTGAGAACATCGTCGATGAGGCCGGCAGCCGTTGTGGCGCGCGTTTCATCGTCCGCTTGCCGGTTGCGGGCCCGTGAGCGCGGGCGGGCATCACCATGCCTCGGCGCTGGTCGTCGGCGAGAAAGGCGTGCTGGTGCGGGGGGCGTCGGGCGCCGGCAAATCGCGGCTCGTCGTTGCGCTCAGGCGCGCAGCGGAGGCCGGGGGCCATTTCGCGCGACTGATTGGCGACGACCGTATCGCGCTCGATGTGAGGGGTAATCGGCTTGTCGCGGCTGGCCATCCGGCGGTAGCGGGGCTGATCGAACGGCGCGGTATCGGTCTTTGTGCGGAACGAGTGCTCGCGCCGGCGGTCATCGGGCATGTGGTGGACCTCGTCCTGGAAACGCCGCGCCTGCCCGAGCCGGGCGGCACGATCCGGCTGGAGGGCGTCGAACTGCCGTATTTGCAGATCGATTGCCGGCTTTCCGGCTCAGATCAGGCGGCGCTGGTACTATTTTGGCTGTTCGGTTAGTTTCGCATGTGCGAAAAAGAGTGAATGCGTCGGGTTTTGCTTGCCAAGTCGAGCTGGCTCGACAAAATGCCCGTCCTGATCGCGCAGGCGGAGAACCGCACGGCGTGATCGCAGCAGCGATCCGGGAACGGAAAGGTCACGGTATCCGTCGATGATCGGAATGGTATTGGTCAGCCACGGCCAGCTCGCGACCGAGTTTCGCCTGGCGATGGAACACGTGGTGGGGCGGCAGCCGCAGGTGGCGACTGTCTGCATCGGGCCGGAAGACGATATGGATGCCCGGCGCGGCGAAATCGTGGCCGCTATCAAGGCGGTGGACGCCGGCGATGGCGTTGTTGTTCTCACCGACATGTTCGGCGGCACGCCGTCCAACCTCGCCATCTCGGCGATGAACGGCGCCAATGTCGAGGTGATCGCCGGCATCAACCTGCCGATGCTGGTCAAGCTGGCGAAAGTGCGCGAGACGACCCCGCTTGCTGAAGCGGTCACTCAGGCCCAGGATGCGGGAAAGAAATACATCAACGTCGCCAGCCACATCCTGGCCGGTCGCTGAGGTTGCAGCCATGTCGGACGAAAGAACCTCGGACGAACCCTGCCCCCCGCCGCCGGTTGTCGAAGGCGCACTTGTCCGCGAGCTTCCCATCATCAATCGCAAGGGGCTTCACGCCCGCGCTTCGGCCAAGTTCGTGCAGTGTTGCGAGAATTTTTCGGCGGACGTCCGCGTCACCCGTTGCGGCGAGACGGTGGGCGGCACCTCGATCATGGGTCTCCTCACGCTCGCGGCAGCGCAGGGCACGAGCGTTTCTGTCGCCGCAACCGGTGCGCAGGCAAGAGAAGCGCTCGATGCGCTCGAAGCCTTGCTCGCCAACCGCTTCGGCGAAGACGAATAATCATTCGGTCCGCGCGTCGAATTGCCGACGGGCATCGTCGATACCGACACGGTTTTCCTTTGCCCAGTCGGCAAGAGCCCTGAAATGCCCGATCAGCGATTCCCCTAGCTTCGTCAGACCGTATGTCACGGCTGGTGGGACCGACGGCTGCACGTCGCGCCAGACAAGCCCATCGCGCTCGAGGCCGCGGAGCGTGACCGTGAGTACACGCTGCGAGATATCCGGAACGAGACGTTTGAGCGCGCTGAAGCGTCGATCGCCGTGCGACAGGTGCAAGAGCACCAGAATGCTCCACTTGTCGCTGATGCCGGCGATCACCTCCCGGACCGGGCAGTTCTCCGGCGCGCCTCGATCTTCACGGGTCATCACGACAGCCATAAGTTATAAAAAAGTGCCTACTTCCTTTTTATAACCAATATCATTTCATTCTCCTCAGGCCAAGCCGGCCTTGCCATGTCAGAGAGGAGAAATCTCCATGCCCAAATTCCCTTCCATCCGCGCGAAAGCTGCCGCCACCGTGCTTGCCACCTTCGCTTCTGCCGCGTCGGCCGGCGATCTCGATACCGTCAAGGCACTGTACTCAGACGCCTTCACGGCCACCGCATCGACAGAAAAGCGCGCGGTGGCCTTGCAAGGGCTGGCGGATAACTGGCAGTCGATCGGCGACTATTCGGGCAAGAGCAAATCACGCGATGAGCTTGCCAGGCAGTTGACCGGCTTCTTCCAGCTCATTCCTGACCTGACCTGGGAGATCGAACAGATCGTGCAATCAGGCGACATCTACGTCGTGCGCGGTCGCGCGACGGGAACGCCGAAGGGGCCGCTCTTCGGGGTGGATGGCAAAGGAAAGTCCTTCACCATCATGTCGATCGACATCCACAAGATCGAGAACGGCAAGATCGCCACGTCGCACCATGTCGAGGACTGGGCGGGAGCACTGCGGCAGCTCTCCGCCAAATGACGATTCGGGCGGGGCGGTCGGAAAGTCGACCGCCTCGTTCGATATAAAGAAATCTTTATATGTTTATTGCGACCCTTGCCTTTCTCTGATACTGACGCCCTGCCGGCCCGTTTGGAGGCCGGGCGATCCTGCGCGTCAGGGCTCCAGAACGGAGCGTGCCGACTGCGCGATCAGTTCAGAGGGTTTCATGGATTACGTCGTCAAGGATATCGGCCTCGCGGATTGGGGTCGCAAGGAAATCAACATGGCCGAGACCGAAATGCCGGGTCTCATGGCCGTTCGCGAGGAATACAAGGGTCAGCAGCCGCTCAAGGGCGCGCGCATCGCTGGCTGCCTGCATATGACGATCCAGACTGCGGTGCTGATCGAAACGCTCAAGCATCTCGGCGCCGACGTCCGCTGGTCGTCCTGCAATATCTATTCGACGCAGGATCACGCGGCCGCCGCGATCGCCAAGTCCGGCACGCCGGTGTTTGCGATCAAGGGCGAGACGTTGGAGGATTACTGGGACTACGTCTACCGCACCGCGCAGTGGGGCGACGGCGGTACGCCGAACATGATCCTGGACGATGGCGGCGATCTCACCATGTTCATCATCCTCGGTGCCGAGGCAGAGAATGGCGACGCCGCCTTCCTCGATAAGCCGGGTAACGAGGAAGAGACGATCTTCTTCGCGCTTATCAAGAAGGTTATGAAGGCCAACCCGGGCTGGTTCACCCGCGTGCGCGGCGCGATCAAGGGCGTCTCCGAGGAGACGACCACGGGCGTGCATCGCCTTTACGATCTCGCCAAGGCGCACCGCCTCCCGTTCCCGGCGATCAACGTGAACGACTCGGTCACGAAGTCCAAGTTCGACAATCTCTACGGTTGCCGCGAATCGCTCGTCGACGCGCTGCGCCGCGGCACCGACGTGATGATGGCAGGCAAGATCGCGATGGTCGCGGGCTATGGCGACGTCGGCAAGGGTTCGGCAGCCTCGCTCCGGCAGGCCGGCTGTCGCGTGCTGGTCTCGGAAATCGACCCGATCTGTGCGCTTCAGGCCGCGATGGAGGGCTATGAGGTCACCACGATGGAAGACGCGGCGCCGCGCGCCGACATCTTCGTCACCTCGACTGGCAACGTTGATGTGATCACGGTCGAGCACATGCGCGCGATGAAGCATCGCGCCATCGTCTGCAACATCGGTCACTTCGATTCGGAAATTCAGGTCGCGGGCCTGAAGAACTTTAAATGGGACAACGTCAAGCCGCAGGTGGATGAGATTGAGTTCCCCGATGGCAAGCGCATCATCCTTCTCTCCGAAGGCCGTCTCGTGAACCTTGGCAATGCGACGGGCCATCCGTCCTTCGTGATGTCCTGCTCGTTCTCGAACCAGACGCTGGCGCAGATCGAGTTGTGGAACCACCACGCCAAGTACGAGAACAAGGTCTACACGCTGCCCAAGCACCTCGACGAGAAGGTTGCGGCGCTCCACCTCGAAAAGGTCGGGGCGAAACTCACCGTGCTTTCCAAGAAGCAGGCAACCTACATCGGCGTGCCCGAGGCTGGCCCGTTCAAGCCCGAGACCTATCGCTACTGAGGCGTCCGGCGCTCCTGCGCCGGATATTCTCTTTATGTTCCAACTAATCCAACGCGCCCGGGAATCCGGGCGCGTTATTTGTTTGTTAACCACTTCCTGCGGGAGTCACTCGACGATTAAAGTGCGCCCGCGCGCTTCGCTTCGGTGATTCGCGGCGCGGCGGCGCAAAGAATTTCGCGCGGACATGGCGGCTGTGCGCGAGGAGGCCAGGGGATGGAGGACAAGGCAGCTCCGGTGGGCGATCTTGGATGGAAGATCGCGCGGGATGCCGGCTTGAGGCCACCACGGCATTCGGTCGTCGCACGGCTCGTGATGCGGGCGACGCCGGTCATGATTGGTCTCTCGGCTTGCGGTCACGCACTCGCTGCCGGAAACGAAGGGTTCGAGTTGCGCCTGCCGGCGCAGGTCATGAGCCGGTTCGAGATCGTGGGCGCCACCATCCCCCTGTCGATCGCGCTCCTTGCCGTGACGCTCTATGCGGCGACGATTTCCATCCTGCATGTCCGCGCCCGACGGATTTGGAACGATCATTTCGAAGAACAGAATCGTGCCATTCAGGACGCGCAGGCGCAGGTCGAGCGCTCGCACCTTTTCCTTGCCTCCGACCGCCAGCTTCTGGTCGCCTGGAGCGGGCAGACAGGCGAACCTGAGTTCGAGGGCGATCCCGGCATCATCCTCGAAACGACCGTGCCGCAGCGCGTGCTCGCCTTCGCCGACTGGCTGCCGGACGAGGATGCGCGCCGGGTAGATCACCGCCTGATGGCCCTGCGGTCGTCCGGCGCGGCCTTTTCGGAGCAGCTCCGCTCCCTGCGTGGTGATCATGTCGAGATCGAGGGAAGGCCGATCGCAGGACGGGCGGTGATGTCGATCCGTATCGCGACCGGCGAACGTCTCGCGCTGGCGCGGCTGATGGATGAGAAGAATGCGCTGGAGCTGGCACAGAACCAGCTGCGGTCCGTCGTCGAGGCGATTCCACAGCCGGTCTGGCTGCGCGACCGCGCGGGCAAGCTTGGCTGGGTGAATTCCGCCTACGCGCAGGCGGTGGACGCGCCCGGTCCAGAAACGGTGCTCAAGACGCAAACGGAAATCCTCGACAGCGATGATCGCGCCGCGATCCGCCGCCGGCAGGCGGACAGCGGGCGGTATCACGGCTCGGTCACCGCGATCTTCGCCGGCGAGCGCCGCAAGGTCGATGTCGTCGAGGTCGCCGGGCCGGAGGGCGGCGGAGGCTTCGCGCTCGACATGAGCGAGCTGGAGGCGACCCGGCAGGCGCTCGAACGGCAGATGGAAGCGCATGTGCGTACGCTCGACGAACTCCCGAGCGCGGTGGCGATCTTCGATCGAGCTCAACGCCTTACATATTCCAACCGGGCCTTCGCCGATCTTTTCGCACTCGACGCGCATTTTCTCGCCAGCAACCCCAGCAACGCTGAGTTGCTCGACCATCTCAGGGCCAAGGGGCGCCTGCCGGAAGCTTCGAACTACCGTGAGTGGAAGGGGCACCTCATCGCCCAGTTTGCTGCGACCGAGCAGGCAGAGCACGGTTGGCGCCTGCCCAATGGACGCTCGCTGCGCGTCGTGACGACACCGAACCCGCAGGGCGGACTGACCTATCTCTTCGAGGACGAGACCGAACGTTTCACGCTTGAAACCTCTTACGACCGGTTGAAGAACACCCAATGGGAAACGCTGATGGCGCTCTCCGAGGGCGTCGGCGTGTTCGGGTCGGACGGATGCCTCCAGCTTTCAAATCCGGCTTTCGCCGATTTGTTCGGCATCGCGCCGGAGACGTTGCACGGTTCTCCCCACGTCGAGGAAGTGGCTGCGGCCTCGATCAAGGCGCCGAAGGAAAGCTGGCGCACGATCATCGGTATCGTCTGTCTGCTGGCGGAAGCCCGTGACGACAAGCAGTTCGAAGTGACCGCGCAGGATGGCCGCATCCTTCACGTGATGACGACACCTCTGCCCGAGCGCGCGACACTGGTGACTGTCGCCGATGTCACCGATACGGTAGAGGCCGAGACGCGCCTGCGCGAACACAACGAGGCCCTGCGGCAGGCAGCCCGGCTGAGGACGGATTTCATCAAGAGTGTTTCGTTCGAACTGCGCTCGCCGCTGACCTCGGTCGTGGGACTGGCGCAGGCGCTCGCCGGTGGTGTTGCGGGCGAACTCAATCCGAAGCAGCTCTCCTACACGCAGGATCTTTCCCGTGCGGCCGATGCGGTGCTGACGATCACCTCGGACATTCTCGATCTTGCCGATGTCGAGGCGGGTTCGGGCATCGAGATCGAGAAGAGCGACGTGGACATTGCCGGTGCGATCAGCGAGGCGATGGAAGGGCTGAAGGATCGTCTTGGCGATGCCAAGGTTCGTCTCTCCATCAACCTGCCGGGCGGGATCGCGACGATCCGCGCCGATGCCAAGCGATTCCGCCACATCGTCTTCAATCTGCTCGCCAACGCCATTGCCTATTCGGGGCCCGGCGATACGGTGCGTCTCGCCGTCCGTCGTGCCGAGGGCGGCATCGCGATCGACGTCACCGATCCGGGACGCGAGCAGGGGCTGGAAGCCTCGCCGGGCGGGAAAGGCGTGCCGAACGTCGAGCGCGGCCACGGCCTGCGCTTCTCGCTCGCCAAGGCGCTCACGAAACTGCATGGCGGCAGCCTTGGCGTGAGCGACGACGGCAAGGGCGGACATACCACGACCGTTCTCCTGCCGGATGCGTAAGGGGGGCGTGGCATGAAGGAAGCGGGCGTTCCGGTTTCCTGGCGCATCGACCTGCCGGACGAGGCCGCGACGGCGCGCGTGGCGCAGCAGGTCGCGGCCGAACTCCGGCCTGGCGATCTCGTGACGCTGGCCGGCGATCTCGGCGCAGGCAAGACCACTTTCGCGCGGGCGATGATCCGCACGCTGACGCGTGATCCGGCGCTGGAAGTGCCGAGCCCGACCTATACGCTGATGCAGACCTACGATGCACCGGAGTTCCGCATCGTCCATGCCGACCTCTATCGCGTTGCCGATGTCAGCGAACTCGTCGAACTTGGCTGGGAAGACGCAGCGGAGAACGCGATCGTCCTGTGCGAATGGGCCGACAAGGCGGGGGACATTCTTGCCGAAGATCGGCTCGATGCCCGCTTCGATATCGCTCCCGGCGGTGAGGGGCGCATCCTCATGCTCACCGGGCATGGCCGCCTCGCGCCGCGGCTGGAACGGGCGCGAGCAATCGACCGTCTGTTCCGGAAAGGCGGATTTCCCGACCCCGTCCGGGAGTTCATGCAGGGCGATGCGTCGGTGCGCGCCTACGAGCGCATCAGCGATCCCGCTTCCGGTCGTAGCGCCATCCTGATGATCGCCCCCCGCCGGCCGGACGGCCCGCCGATCCGCCTCGGCAAGAGCTACTCGCAGCTCGTACACCTTGCCGAATCGGTTCACGCCTTCGTCGCGATGACCAAGGGCCTGCGCGAACTCGGCTTCTCGGCACCCGAACTCTATGCGTCCGATCTCGAGGCCGGGCTGCTGCTGATCGAGGACCTCGGCACAGAAGGCGTCATCGACACGAATGGCCCGATCCCAGAGCGTTATGCGCTGGCGGTCGATGTGCTTGCCGAGCTTCACTCGCGCACCTTGCCGACGGAGCTGCCGGTCGACGGGTTGCAGATGCACAAGCTCTCCCGTTACGACCTCGAAGCCTTGACGATAGAGGCGGAACTGCTGCTCGACTGGTATCTGCCCTACGCCAACAAGCGCACGCCGAACGCCGGTATGCGCCTCGGTTTCGTCGATCAGTGGGTCTCAACGCTCGACGTGATCGTCAACGGTGAGAAGACCTGGACCTTGCGGGACTATCACTCGCCCAACCTGATCTGGTTGCCCGAACGCGAGGGGCTGCGGAAGATCGGGCTGATCGACTATCAGGATTGCGTGATCGGCCATCCGGCCTATGATGTCGTCTCGCTGCTTCAGGATGCGCGTGTAACGGTGCCGGAGGGCCTCGAACTGTCGCTTCTTGCCCGCTATGCCAAGGGTCGGCTCGCGCGTGACCCCGATTTCGACATGCAGGCTTTCGCCGCTGCCTATGCCATTCTCGGCGCACAACGGGCGACCAAGGTGCTCGGAATCTTCGTCAGGCTCGACCGGCGCGACGGTAAGCCCGCTTACCTCAGGCATATCCCGCGGATCGAGGCCTATCTCAAGCGCTGCCTTGCGCATCCGGTCTTGGCAAAGCTCACCGGCTGGTATCAAACCAATCTGCCGGGATTTGCAACGGATTCGGGGAATGAGGCAGGCATTGGCGATCGAAAAGGCGATGGTTCTGGCGGCAGGGCTGGGCACGCGGATGCGCCCGCTGACGGACAAACTGCCGAAGCCGCTGGTGAAAGCGGGCGGCCGGAGCCTGCTCGATCATAATCTCGACCAGCTCGCCGCCTGTGGCGTTCACGAGGCGGCTGTGAATGTGCATTACCTTCCCGATCAGATCATCGCGCATGTGAAGGCACGGAAGGCGCCCCGCATCACCATTTCTGACGAACGCGACCGCATTCTCGATTCCGGTGGCGCTATCGGCAAGGTGCTTCCGTTTTTCGGCGACCGGCCGTTCTTCTCGCTCAATGCCGATACGATCTGGCTCGACGGGCCACGCCGTAATCTCGACCGGATGCGGGAGCACTTCGATCCCGAAACGATGGATGTCCTTCTGCTTGTTGCGCCCGCGGTCACCACCATCGGCTGGGGGAACCGGGGTGATTTCTTCCTCGAACAGGATGGCCGCCTGCGCCGCCCGAAACCCGGTGAGGTTGCGCCCTTTGCCTATACCGGTGCGGCGATCCTCAAGCCGCAATCCTTCGCTGGCAAGCCGGAGATCTTCTCGCTCAACCGTATCTTCGACGAGGCCCGGGAGGCTGGACGGTTCTTCGGGCTTCGGCTCGACGGGTTGTTCATGCATGTCGGCACGCCCGCCGCGCTGGAGGAGGCCGAGCGGGCACTCAACCTCTACGACCGGTAGCGCACGATGGCACGCGCGGTCCCCAATGTCTTCACGATCGCACCGGGGCTCCCTTTCGTGCGGCTCGTGGTCGGGGAACTTCTTGCGGGCCGGTTGCTGGGCATTCCCTTCGGCGAGGAGCCGCATCGCCTCGCCGACCTGACGATCCATGTCCCCACGCAGCGCGTGCGCAAGATCGTCGAGGAGGAATTCATTCGAGCGCTCGCGCCGCGCCCGGCAATCCTCCCGCGCATCCGGCCGCTGGCGGAGCCCGGCGATCCGCTCCGCACGCCCGAGGAAACGGAGGCGGAGGTCGATGACGTGTCTGCCGATGCGTTCGCCGGGGGGCGGGTCATCGGCCCGCTCGAACGGCGGTTCCTTCTTCTCCCGCTCGTCAGGGGCTGGCTGCGCGGTATCCGCACGGAGGCCGGAGAGGCGCTTGCCGGCGATGCTGGCCTGCGCGAGGAACTGGTGCTTGCGGAAGAACTGGGGCGGTTGATCGACGAGATGCGGATCGCCGAGCTGCCGCTGGCGATGCTCGAGGCCGCGGCCCCGCCGGGCTACGACGAAGCCAAGCATGATGTCTACTGGGCGAAATCACGCGAATTCCTCCAGATTGCCGCTCGCGCCTGGCCAGGACATTTACAGGAGATCGCCGCGCGCGACGAGATGGATGTCCGCCTTGAGGGCATCGAGGCGGAGGCGCGGCGCATCGCGGGCGGAGCCGGTGGTCCGGTTCTGGTGCTGGGCTCGACGGGCTCAGTGCCCGCGACGGCGCGATTAATGCGAGCGGTCAGCCGGCACGAGCAGGGCGCGGTCGTTCTGCCGGGTCTGGACCTCAGCCTTGATGAAGCTGCATGGAAGATTATCGGCGACGGCGAGGCCACCATCGCGACGCGCTTTGCCCATCCTCAGGCGAGTCTAAAGAACCTGCTGCCGATTCTGGGGATCGGGCGCGCCGATGTCGCAACGATTGGCGAGACGGAGACCGCGCGTAACCGCGCGATTTCGGAAGCACTCCGGCCGGCGGAGACGATCGACCTTTGGCGCCAGCGGGTGGATGGACCGTTACTCGCCGCGGCGCTCGACGGTCTCGACGTGATCGAGGCCGCCGAGGAGCGGGAGGAAGGGCTCGCTGTCGCGCTTCTGATGCGCGAGACGCTCGAAAATCCCGAGGCGTCGGTCGTCTGCGTCACCGCCAATCGCAAGCTGGCAGAGCGCATCCGCGCCGAACTACGGCGCTGGGGGATCGATGTCGAGGATTCTGCCGGTATTCCGCTCGCGGAAACGCCGGCCGGTCGGTTGCTGCTCCTTCTTTTCCGGGCCGCATCCGAGCAGGACGGCGGCGCGATCCTCGCCCTGCTGCGCGATCCTCTTGTCGGACTTGGCTTCGATCGCGCGGTTTTCGCTGCGCTCGTCGACGCTATGGAAATCCTGGTGTTTCGCGGACGGCATTTTTCGAAGGGCGAACCCTTGTCGACGCGCCTCTCTGCGGTACTGGAGAGGGAGGAGCGCCACGCCCATCCCGCGGCCAAACGCATCGACGCTGAGATCCGAGCCGAACTGCCGGTTCTCGCCAAGGCGCTCGACGATCTTTTCGGCAGGCTTGTCGGGGCCGATGCACCGGGCCGTCTCGACGATTTCGCCTCAATGCTCTGCGCAGCGATGCTTCGGCTTACCGAAGGTTCCGATGGTCAGACGAGGTTCGGCCGGGACGCACATTCCGGCCGCCTGCTGATGCTGCTGGAAGAGATCGGCATACATGGCGCCGATGCGAGGATGGAGCCGGCGGAAGCGTTGAGCGCGATCGAACTTCTGGTGAGAGGCGAGATCCTTCCGCCGACGGGCGGACATCCGCGAGCAGCGATTCTCGGGCCACTCGAATCTCGTCTCGTCGAGGCCGATCGAATCATTCTTGCCGGACTCAACGAGGGCTCGTTCCCGCCCGCCGCGCGTGAGGGCCCCTTCCTGAACAGGACGATGCGGCTCGAACTCGGCCTGCAACCGCCGGAACGGCGCATCGGGCAGAGCGCGCACGACTTCGCGATGCTGACCGGTGCACGCCATGTCGTGGTGACGAGATCTCGGCGCGAGGGAGAATCGCCAGCACTGGCGTCTCGCTTTCTGCGGCGCTTGCGCGGGCTGGTCGGCGAAGAGAAGTGGAGGACAGCCGGTGCCCGCGGCGCGCGCATTCTCGCGCTTGCCCGGCGGATGGAAGAGCCGCCCGGACCTGCGCGGCCCTGCGCGGAACCGGTCCCGGTTCCGAGGGCGCCGCGAGTGCCCGAGAAGCTCTCCGTTACGGAAATAGAGACCCTGCGCCGCGATCCTTACGCGATCTATGCCAAGCACCTGCTCGGCCTTGTGCCACTCGAACCGATCGAGCCGGAACTCGATGTGCGCGAGCGCGGGACCGTGCTCCACGCCTGCCTCGAGGACTATGTGAAGTCCGATCCGCCGCTCGACCCCGGCGAGGCCGCCGACCAGCTGATCGAGATCGGCCGCAAGCATTTCGACGGCTTGCGGCACGACCGCGAGCTGCATGAATTCTGGTGGCAACGGTTCCGCGACATCGTGCCGGCCTTCGTCGCCTTCGACCGTGAACGGCGAGAACAGGGCTGGACCGTGCTGGCGGAGCGTTACGGCAAGATCGAGATCAGCCTTCCCGATGGAGAGAGAATAGCGATCACCGGTCGTGCCGACCGGATCGAAATCCGTGGCGGCGAGCGTGCGATCTTCGACTACAAGTCGGGAGCGGCTCCGAACAAGCGTGACATTCTCGCCCATCGCGCCGCGCAACTGCCTGTGACGGCGGCGCTGGCGCGGCGAGGCGCTTTCCCGGACGTGCCGGCGGAGGCAAAGACCGTGTCGCTCGCCCATCTCTCGGTCGGCGGGCAGGAACCGGTCGAGCCGGTAGCGGTCGAGCCACCTGATATGTCTCTCGATGCCTTTGCGGAGGAAGACTGGCGGCTGCTGGAAGATCAGCTCCTGCGTCTCGCGAGGGGCGAAGAAGCTTATCGCGCGCGCCTCGCGCCGAAATCCGGTAACCGCCCCGGCGAATACGATCACCTCGCCCGTGTCGACGAATGGCAGATGCCGGCGGCCGGGGAGGATGCGGAATGAGCGGCGCCTTCGTCATTCCTGAAAGCGAGCGGCAGGACCGAATCGCCGCCACCGAACCGAAACAGGACATTTGGGTGTCGGCCAACGCCGGTTCCGGCAAGACGACGATCCTGCGAAATCGGGTGATTCGGCTGTTGCTCGAAGGCGTCGCGCCGGATCGTATCTTGTGCCTGACCTATACCAAGGCGGCGGCGGCCGAGATGCAGGGGCGCATTTTCGCCGAGCTTGCCCGCTGGGTTCAGCTTGACGATCAGACCCTCACCGCTGAACTTGCCGGACTTGCGGGCGATGGTGCAGCGGCAACGCCGCAGCGCCTTGCCAGGGCGCGGACCCTTTTCGCCCATGCCATCGAAACGCCGGGCGGTCTCAAGATCCAGACGATCCATGCCTTTGCGGAGCGTGCGTTGCATCTCTTCCCGCTCGAAGCCGGCGTGCCGCTGAACTTCGAGGTCGTCGAGGCGGGCGAAGCGAAGGCCATGCGCCTTGCTGCCCGCAAGGCGACGATCGCCCTTGCCGTTTCCCGACCTGCCTCGAAAATCGGCCTCGCACTCGGCGAAATCATTTCCGCGGGCGGCACGGAGCGGTTTGAAAAGGCGCTCGACGCGGCGCTGGAGGAGCTTTCGACCCTTCGTCTGCGTGATGAGCCGATCGCGGCCGGCCCGGAGAGAGAGGAGCGATACCGGCGGTTGTTCGGGATCGAGGCAGGGCAAACGCTACAAGATCTCGAAGAGGCTTTCCTCCGGGCGCGACCGATAATCGAGGAGGTCGAACAACTGATCGAAGCCGGTCGGTCGATGAGCGCGGCCGGAGGCAATGATTCCAGGGCGTTCGACCAGCTTCACCGCGCGATCGTCGCGCGCAGGAACGGGCGAGATTGGGCCCAAGCCTACCTCGCGGTGTTCCTGACAGCAAAGAACGAGGAAAGGGCAAATGCCTTCACGAAGAGCCTTAAAGGCAAGCTTTCCCAGCTCGACACGTTCGAGACGGCCGAGAAGGCGGCCGTCCTCCAATATCTCGAGCGCCGGAGGGCGATTGCTTCCTACAACCGCTCGCTGGCACTTCTTTCATTCGCCGAGGAAGTGCTGGAACGTTTCGAAACGGCCAAGCGCACCCGCGCTTTCCTCGACTTCAACGACCTGATCTCGGCCTTGCGACGCCTGCTCGTGCGGGCGGATGCAAGCTGGATTATGATGAAACTCGACAGCACCATTGAGCACGTGCTGATTGACGAGGCGCAGGATACCACGCGGGAGATGTGGGATATCGTCCGGGCGTTGACCGGCGAGTTCTTCGCCGGCGAGGGGCGCACGAAGCGCTTTCGCTCGTTGTTTGTCGTCGGTGACGAAAAGCAGTCGATCTTTTCCTTTCAAGGGGCGGATCCGGCGGTTTTTGAGGAGACGCGGCACTATTTCGCGGAGCAATCGCTGGGGCGGGCGGGACCGGAAGCGGATGCCCGGCAGAACCGTATCCGCCATCCTGTGCCGTTACGCTCGTCGTTCCGCTCGAGCGCCGATGTCCTGGCGGCGGTCGACAAGGTGTTCGGGACGACCTCGCGGGCGGAGGGGCTGGGGGCAACGCCCTTGCCGACAGTGCATCACGCGGCAAGGGCTAGCCACCCCGGCCTTGCCGAGCTCTGGCCGGTTGACTTCAAGGAAGCAGAGGCGGAGGGCCCGGCTCGCAACGGTCTCTTCGCGCTCGCCGATCGCATTGCGGAACGGATCGCCGGCCTGCTCGCAACCGGACGGCATCTCTCCGGCGGCGAGCCGGTCAGGCCCGGTGACATTCTCATTCTCGTGCAGCGGCGCGGGGGCCTTTTCAAGGCGATCCTGAAGGCGTTGAAACAGCGAGCGGTGCCGGTGAGCGGTGCCGACCGGCTGAAGCTGCAGGAAGAACTGGTAATCCGTGATCTCCTGGTCATCGCCGAGGCGGCTTTGCTGCCAGAGGACGATCTTGCGCTAGCGACCGCGCTGAAAACGCCGGTTTTCGGCCTCGACGACGGCACGCTGGAGTGTCTCGCCCGGAACCGGGAGAACTCGCTATATGCAGCCCTGCAGGCCAGCGACGCGTTCGCGGACATCGCCATCCGCTGGACCGATCTCGCTCGCCGTGCCCGAATCGACACGCCCTTCGCCTTTTTCTCCCACCTCCTCAACGCGCCGATCCCGGCAGGTGACGCGATCAGCGGACGCTGCGCGATCTATGCCCGGCTTGGAACCGATTCCGGCGATCCGCTCGATGCGTTCCTCCTCGAAGCGCAGGGCTTCACCGGTCGTGAACCGGGCTCGCTCCTCCGGTTTGTGCTGGTCCAGCGAGCCCGCGAGAGCGAGCTCAAGCGCGATCTCGAACAGGGGGTCGACAAGGTCCGCGTCATGACCGTGCACGGCGCCAAGGGGTTGGAAGCGCGGATCGTGTTCCTCGCCGACGCCGCGACCAAGCCTGATCGTGGCAAGGAGAAGCCGGCCTTTGTGCTTCATGTGCCGCTGGCGGACAAAAGGGCCGTACCGCTGCTCGTCTGGTCGGGTGAGAAGGACGGTGAAACCGCCAGCCAGCGCCACGCGCGGGCGGGCCATCGACGGCGGACAATGCAGGAATATCGCCGCCTGCTCTACGTTGGCATGACGCGTGCGGCGGACCAGCTTTATGTATCGGGTTATTCCGACCGGGCACGCCCGAGGAACCCGTCCGCCGAACCCGCGCCGATGGAGGAAAGCTGGCACCAGCTTGTCGCTGCCGGTTTTGCGGAAGGCGGCGCGAGGGCGCATATGGAGCAAGACGGGCGCGAAATCCGCTGCTTCGGCGCGGATCCGGTTTCGGTCCTTGCCGGGACGGAAGAGGGGATACCCGCAGGCAAAGAGGAACCGCTGCCGGATTGGCTGTTCCGTCGATTGCCGCCATCCGAGCCGGTAGCGCCGCCTCTTCGGCCCTCGACGGGGTTTCCGCTTGGCGATGCCCGGACCTCGCCGGATGCCGACGAGGCGCTGGGACGGCGCCAGCGCGGCATTTTCCTGCACAGGCTCTATGAACTCCTGCCGGGGTTGCCGGCCGAGCGGCGAGAGACCGCCGCAAGGTTAGTCGCCGTGCGCCTCGTGCCGGGCGTTACCGACCATGACGTCGCTGCCTTGCTCCGGCCCGTCCTCGCGGCTCTCAAAGATCCGGCGACCGCATGGATTTTCGCGGAAGGCTCCCGCGCGGAGGTGCCGGTCGCCGGAACCGTGACTCTGCCCGGCGGCGGTCGGCGCGCCATCTCCGGCCGCATCGACCGGCTGGTCGTGCAGCCGAATGTGGTCGATATCGTCGATATCAAGACCGGGCGGGAACGCCCGGCCGTGGAGGATGGTGCGATCCTCCGGCAGATGGCCCTCTATCGGGCTTTGCTGACCGGTGTTTATCCCGAGCGGACGATCCGTTGTCACGTTTTCTGGGGCGATATGCCACGGACGGAGGTGCTAGCATCGGCTGCGCTCGATAGAGTATTAGAGAATATTGATGTAAAACAAGCGTGATGAGCGCCACCCTTGATTCCGCAGACCGCACTTCCTACCTTCGTGGGCGGAAGTCCTAGGGGATTTTTTGAAAGGAACCGCGATGGGCGCGAACACTCACACCGTCACCGACAAATCATTTGCCGCTGATGTCCTCCAGTCGGCCACGCCGGTCGTCGTCGATTTCTGGGCGCCGTGGTGCGGCCCCTGCAAGATGATCGCGCCGGCGCTCGAGGAAATTGCCGCCGAAATGGCCGGCAAGGTCAAGGTCGTTAAGGTCAACGTCGACGAGAATCAGGAAATTGCCGCCCAGTTCGGCATCCGCTCGATTCCGACGTTAATGGTCTTCAAGGGCGGCAAGCTCGCCGCCACCAAGGTCGGTGCCGGTTCGAAGAGCGACCTGTCGAAGTGGATCACTGCTTCGGCCTGATCGTCGATCGCATGGCTTTGGAAACCCGGCTTCGGCCGGGTTTTTCATTCGGGAATCGCGCCGTCGAGCGCGAGGACTTCGCCGGCGAGATAGAGCGATCCGGTGATGACGATCCGCGGCGCCTCCCGCCAATCGCGTGCGCCAAGATATTTCAGGCTCTCCGTGATCGAGCCGGCAACAGCGGAGGGCAGGCCCAGCTTCCGCCCCGTCGCGGCCAGCTCTTCCGGCGGGCGGGCGATATCGCTCCCGATCGGCACCGCCAGCATTTCCCGCGCGAGGCCGACGAACGGCGTCAACAGGGCATCTGCATCCTTGCGGGCGAGCGAACCGCAGATCAGTACGAGCGGTTTCGGGCTCTTTTCCTCCAGCTCGCTGACGGTTTCGGCGAGCGCCCGCGCGCCATCGGCGTTATGGCCGCCATCGAGCCAGATCTCCGCGCCTTTCGGCGCCAGCTTCGTCAGCGAACCCGTGAGGCGCTGGAAACGCGCCGGCCATTCGACGCGTGTGAGCCCGGTCTCGATCGCCTTTTGGTCGATCCGCTCCGGCGCGACGGTCAGCAGCGTGGCGATGGCGGTCGCGGCATTGATATGCTGGTGGCGACCGAGCAGCCTTGGCAACGGCAGATCCAACACCCGGTCCTCCGCCTGATAGATCAGCCGGCCGTTCTCCTCATGCGCATGGAAATCCTCGCCGCCGACCAGCGGTCGAACGCCATGCCGCGCCGCTTCGCGGCGGCAGACGGCGAGCGCGTCAGGATGCTGCTCGGCAAGAACAAGAGGCGCACCGCGCTTGATGATTCCGGCCTTCTCGAAGGCGATCTTGGCGATGGTATCGCCAAGGTGCTCCTTGTGATCCATCGAAACCGGCGTGATGACGCAGGCTGCCGGACGCTCGAACACATTGGTCGTGTCCATCCGCCCACCGAGCCCGACTTCCATCAGCACGTAGTCGGCCGGGTTGCGGTGGAAGAGATCGATCGCCACCGCGGTCGTGATCTCGAAGAAGGTGATCGGCTCACCCGCATTGATGGTCTCGACCCGCTCGAAAGCATCGACGAGCGCGGTCTCGCTGACAAGCTTGCCGCCCCCCGGTGCGGCGAGACGGATTCGCTCGTGGAAATGCACGAGATGGGGCGAGGTATAGGCGTGGACGCGGGCGCCGCTCGCCTCCAGCATGGCCCGCATGAAGGCAACGGTTGAGCCCTTGCCGTTGGTGCCAGCCACATGGATCACCGGCGGCAGTTGCCGCTCCGGGTGGCCCATCTTCGCGAGCAGACGCTCGATCCGCCCAAGGCTGAGATCGATCTTGATCGGGTGCAGCGACTGGAAGCGCGCGATATAGGCGTCCGAAATGCGCATCGAAACACCGTGACGGTAAGGGATCAGGCGGCGGCTTCGCGCTTCGTCAGCAAACGGCAGAGGCGCGAGACCGTTGGGCGTATCTCCTTGCGGTGCAGCACCATGTCCACCATGCCGTGATCGCGCAGGTATTCGGCGCGCTGGAAGCCTTCCGGCAGCTTCTCGCGGATTGTCTGCTCGATGACGCGCGGCCCGGCGAAGCCGATCATCGCACCCGGCTCCGCGATATGGACGTCGCCGAGCATACCGTAGGAAGCGGTAACGCCGCCGGTTGTCGGGTTGGTGAGCACGGCGATATAGGGCAGGCCAGCCCGGCGGAGGCGCTGGAGGGCGACGGTGGTGCGCGGCAACTGCATCAGCGAGAGGATGCCCTCCTGCATGCGCGCGCCGCCCGAGGCGATGAACAGCACAAGCGGCGTCTTGCGCTCATAGGCCGTGTCGGCGGCGACGATGACGGATTCGCCCGCCGCCATGCCGAGAGAACCGCCCATGAACGCGAAATCCTGCACGCCCATCGTCACCGGAAGCTGATCGAGTGTGCCAAACCCGACGAGAACGGAATCGTTCATGCCCGTCTTGGCGCGCGCATCCTTGATGCGGTCCGTGTAGCGCTTCTCGTCCTTGAATTTCAGCGGATCCGGCACGACCTCGGGGATTTTGATCGCTTCGAATTGCCCGCCGTCGAACATATGCGCGAGCCGCGCCTTCGCGGTCATCCGCAGGTGATGCTCGGAACCGGGAATGACCCAGAGGTTGTCCTCGACCTCCTTCTGGAACACCATCTGCCCGGTATCCGGGCACTTGATCCAGAGGTTCTCCGGTGTCTCGCGCCGGAGGAGCGAGCGGATTTTCGGCCGGACGAGATTGGTGATCCAGTTCATCGTGCTTTCAGTGGACATCAGCTTTCCGCTCCGATGATTATTTCTTCACGCCGCGAACGGCCTCGGCGAGGCTGCTCACGAGCTCGGTAACGGCCGAAACCGTCTTTTCCGTGGCCTTTCCTTCGCCGTCGAGCGAAAGGCGGATCGCTTCGACCAACGCCGAGCCGACGACGACGCCGTCCGCGCCCTTGGCGATGGCTGCTGCATGATCCGGCGCCTTGACGCCGAAGCCGACCGCAACCGGGAGCCTCGTGTGCCTCTTGATCCGCGCGACGGCTTCCGAAACCTTTGAGAAATCTGGTGTCGCGGTGCCGGTGATGCCGGTGATCGAGACATAGTAGACGAAACCGGAGGTGTTGCTGAGCACCTTCGGCAGGCGTTTGTCATCGGTCGTCGGCGTCGCCAGGCGGATGAAGTTGAGCCCGGCGGCCAGCGCGGGCAAGCACAGTTCCGCGTCTTCCTCCGGCGGCAGGTCCACCACAATGAGGCCATCGACGCCGGCGGCTTTCGCCTCGGCGAGGAAGCGGTCCACACCGTAGACATAGATCGGGTTATAGTAACCCATCAGGACGATGGGCGTTTCTGCGTTCCCTTCCCGGAAGGCGCGGACCATCGCCAGCGTGCCCTTCAGCGACATCCCCGCTTTGAGCGCCCGCATCGACGACCATTGGATCGCCGGGCCGTCGGCCATCGGGTCGGAGAACGGCATGCCGAGTTCGATCACGTCGGCACCGGCGGCAGGCAGCGCCTTGACGATCGCGAGGCTGGTAGCGGGGTCCGGGTCGCCGGCCGTGATGAAGGTGACGAGCGAGGCGTGGCCGGCGGCGAGGTTGCCGGCGAAACGGGCGGGAATACGGCTCATCTCACATCCCCCCGAGGTGTTCGGCGACGGTGAAGATGTCCTTGTCGCCGCGCCCGGAGACATTGACGACCATGAGATGATCCCGCGGCTTCGTCGGCGCGAGCTTTTCTGCGAGCGCGAGCGCATGGGCGGATTCGAGCGCGGGGATGATGCCTTCGAGCCGCGAGCAGGTCTGGAACGAGGCGAGAGCCTCGTCGTCGGTGATCGGCAGATATTTGACGCGGCCTGTGTCGAACAGCCAGGAATGCTCGGGGCCGACACCGGGATAATCGAGGCCGGCGGAGATCGAATGTGCATCCGCGATCTGCCCGTCCTCGTTCATGAGGAGGTAGGTGCGGTTGCCGTGAAGCACGCCCGGCTTGCCGCCGGACATCGAGGCGGCGTGAAGCCCCGAGGCAATGCCGTGCCCGGCGGCCTCGACGCCGTAGATTTCGATCGAGGGCTCGTCGAGGAATTCGTGGAAAAGGCCGATGGCATTCGAGCCGCCACCGACTGCCGCGATGAGCGAATCCGGCAAGCGGCCTTCGGCCTCCTGCATCTGCGCGCGCGTCTCCACGCCGATGACGGACTGGAAGTCGCGCACCATCGCCGGATAGGGATGCGGGCCAGCGACCGTGCCGATGCAGTAAAAGGTGTCGGTGACGTTGGTCACCCAGTCGCGCAGCGCCTCGTTCATCGCGTCCTTGAGCGTCTTGGTGCCGGACTGGACGGGAACCACTTCTGCACCTAGCATCTTCATCCGGAAGACGTTGGGCTTCTGCCGCTCGACGTCAACAGCGCCCATGTAGACGACGCACTTGAGGCCATAACGCGCGCAGAGCGTGGCGGTGGCGACGCCGTGCTGACCGGCGCCCGTCTCGGCGATGATGCGCTCCTTCCCCATTCGCTTGGCAAGCAGGATCTGGCCGAGAACGTTGTTCACCTTGTGCGCGCCGGTGTGATTCAGTTCCTCGCGCTTGAAATAGATCTTCGCGCCGCCGAGTTCCGAGGTCATGCGCTCCGCGAAATAGAGCGGCGAGGGGCGGCCGATATAGTGCTTGCCCATCGCCACCATTTCGGCGTGGAAGGCGGGATCGTTCTTCGCATCCTCGTAGGCCTTCTGCAGGTCGAGGATCAGCGGCATCAACGTCTCTGCGACGAATCGTCCCCCGAACAGCCCGAAGCGCCCGTTTTCATCCGGCCCCGACCGGAAGGAATTCGGCCTGTCCTGCACCACCATTGCTCAACTCCCGCCTGCCTCGCGCGCTGCCGCGACGAAAGCCCTGATCTTGCCGGGATCCTTGACGCCCGGCGCGCTCTCGACACCCGTGGAGACATCAACCCCCAGAAGGTTGAGCCCCATTCCGCGCACGGTCCGGATCGCCTCGCCGACATTTTCCGGCGAGAGGCCGCCCGATAGCATGAACGGCTGGTCCGGGGGAAGCGCGGAAAGGATGTTCCAGTCGAACGGCCTGCCGTGGCCACCCGGATAGGCGGCATCCTTCGGCGGCTTGGCGTCGAGCAGGATGAAGTCGGCAATCGGAGCGTAGCTGGCCACCGCCGCGAGATCGGCCGGCGTGGCAACGCCCAGCGCCTTCATCACCGGCCGACGCCGCCACTCCTTGATCTCGCCGCAGCGGGTAGGGGTTTCGAGCCCATGCAACTGCCAGAGGTCCGGAGAAACATGCGCCGAGAGGACGTTCAGTTGTCCGGGGCCGGCATCCACGACGAGCGCGACAATCTCCGTTCGCCCACGCGCGATCGCCGCCAGTCCGGCAGCGGTCTCCGGGACGACATAACGTGGGCTCTTCGGGTGAAAATTCAGGCCGATCATGTCCGCGCCGGCCTCAATGGCAACCTCGATCACTTCTTCGGTCTTGAGGCCGCAAATCTTGATCTTGAAATTCAATCTCCAATCCCACTTTTTCTGGCAATGAGCGCCGCTGCGGCGAGGTCAAACACCGCGCCGCCGGTCGACTTGTAAAATGTAATGTCGTTCGCGCTCCGGTGAAGATGGAAATTCCCCCGGGCGAGATCAAAAAGATCGGCCTTGATGCTGTCTTCCGCGATAACGCCGTCGCGAATCGGCTGGACGAAGTCGCCGCCCTCCTTGAGAACGCCCCCGCGTGTATCGACGAAAAGTCGGGCGCGGCGCACGCATTCGTCGTCCGTCTCGCGCATGGCCGGAGTGAACGCGCCGACACAATCGAGATGTGCGCCGGGCTTGAGCCATGCGCCCCGGACAAGCGGAACGGTCGAAAGCGTCGCCGTGGAGATGATATCCGCGCTGCGCACGGCGGCTTCGAGGTCATCCGCGACCTCCACTGTCACGCCGTCTTTCGCGAGCTGTTCCGCGAGCTTCTCGGCATTGCCGCGCGTCTTGTTCCAGAGGATCGTCCGGCTGATCGGACGGACGGAGCGATGGGCGCGGATGAAGAACGGTGCCAGCGCGCCGGCTCCGACCATAAGATGTGTTGCGGCATCCTCCCGGGCAAGGTAGCGGGCGGCGAGCGCGGAGGTCGCGGCCGTTCGCCACAGGGTGAGCCGCGTGCCGTCGATCACCGCGATCGGCGCGCCCGTGTCGCCGTTCATCAGCACATAGCTGCCCAGAACGCTGGGGAGCCCGCGCGCTGCATTGCCGGGAAAGACATTGACGAGCTTGACGCCGAGAAACCCGCCCGGCCCGCTCGCCCAGGCCGGCATGATGAGATGCGTCGCGTTGCCCTCGGACCGCGCAATTGTGTGATGATGGCGTACCGGGACGATGATATCGCGACGCAGGGCTTCGTCGATCGCGGCGATCAGCGCCGGAAAGTCGAGAAAGGAATCGATTTCGTCGGCGGAGATGACGCGCATCGTCAGCGCGAGCCGATCAGCGCGGCACTTGTGGCCGGGAGTTGAGCCTTTAGCCGCTCGCATTCACCGGAGAGCTTGTCGCATTCCCGCTTCAACTGGCGCTCGCTGCGTCGATGGCGCCCCTGCGCAAGCCAGGTCGTGGCCGAACCGATGATCGCCCCGACCGCCAGCGTGCCGAAGAAGAACGCGAACAACGGCACCGTGATCTTCAACGCCGTCGATGCGGGCGAGATCGGGTCGAGCACCAGCGTGACAAGCTGCCGGTTGGCGACGCCGAACATCACGAGCGCGATGGCGACCGGCGCAAGGATCAGCCATTTCAGGAACCGTACCACGCGACCCTCCCTCGAAAACGCACCGGACGGTGCCTCAGCCCTTGCGGGCAGCGCCCGCCCTAGGGTTCAGGCGGTCACGCATTTCCTTGCCGCTCTTGAAATAGGGTACGACCTTGCCCGTGACGCTTACCTTCTCGCCCGTGCGCGGATTGCGGCCCTGCCGCGCGTCCCGCTCCTTGATCGAGAAGGTGCCGAAGCCACGCAGTTCCACCCGGTCGCCGCGCCGCAAGGCATCCGTGATCTCGTCAAGAATCGCGTTGACGAGAATCTCGACATCCCGCTGGTAGAGATGCGGGTTCATTTCGGACAGTTTGAGCACGAGTTCGGATTTGATCATCGTTTGTCTCTCTGGCGGAGCTTGGATCATCCCCATAGCAGGGATTTCTCGGTTATGGCCTTGATTTGGAATAATTATTCGCGCGAAGGGTGCCAGACCGAAACCAGCCCGTCAAGCGCGCTCGGTCCGAGCAGCGCCCGGGCCTGCTCTTCGATAGAGCGCTGGGGGCTGCCGGTCAGGAACGCCAGTACCCCACTCATCGAGGTGAGGTTGGGGAAGCGGTTGCTGCTGGCCGTATAGGCGCGGACATTGACCGATTCGGCGATGCCCTTCTCCTTACGGAGCCAGTTGAGCGCGTCGAGTTCGTCGCCCAGTGCATCGATCAGTTTGAGGTCGATCGCCTGCCGGCCGGTGAAGACGCGTCCGTCCGTCACCCTGTCGAGCGCATCGCCCGAAAGCGCTCGCGTCTCGCCGACCAGGCTCCTGAACCAGGCGTAGCTGTCCTTCACCGTTGCCTCGATGGCGGCGCGGGCTTCGGGCGTCGTCGGCTCGATGCCGTTCGGCATGGCCTTGAGCGGCGAGGAGCGAATAGCCTCGACCTTCACGCCGAGCTTTTCCAGCAATTGCGTCACATTCGGGAATTGCGCGATAACACCGATGGAGCCGACCATCGCGCTGCCGTTGGCAATGATCCGGTTCGCGCCCAGCGCCGTCATATAGGCGCCCGAAGCCCCGACGCCGTCGATGACAGCGATGACCGGTTTCTTGGCCGCAAGGCGCTTCACCTCGTTGTAGAAGAGTTCCGATCCGGCCGTCGTGCCACCACCGGAATTGATTCGCAGGATAACCGCTTTCGCGCTGGCCTGATCGGCCCGGCGCAGGAGATCGATCGTCGTCTGGCTGCCGGTAATGAGCCCGTCGATCCGCACGCGCGCGATATGATCGCCGCCGCCCAGCCCGCCGCGCCGGAACGCGATACCGGCCCCGATGATTGCCGTAACGGCGATCACGAATGCCACGACGCGCCAGAACGTCACCTGTCGGCGCAGTTTTCGCCGATCAACCATGAGGTCGGAACCGAAGCTCATCTTTTCCGCCTTTCCTGTCGGTCGCGGGCCGGGATTCGCTCCCTGCCGGTTTCGCCGGTTTGCTGCCATGCCCCGGCGATGGTGACAAGCCTTTTGACGCGATGGCTAGAGGCCGGTCGGCCGCCCGGCAACCACGACCAACGGTTCGGCATTCCCGAACAACCGGTTGCCGACGCGGGCGAGATCGTCGAGCGTCACCGCGCTCACCTCGGCATTGCGCCGGTCGATGTAATCCATGCCGAGTTCCTCGATTTTGATCTCGAGGAGCTGATGGGCAATCTTGCGCGAGGTGTCGAACCTGAGGGCATAGGAACCGGTCTGGAAGCGGATCGCCTGTCCGAGTTCCCCAGCGCTCGCACCTTCCTTCGCGATCCGGTCGATCTCGCGCAGCATGATGTCGAGCGATTCGCCGACACGTTCGTTGCTTGTCGCGGTGCCGGCGAAGAACAGCGAGGCGAGGTTGCGGTTCGCCAGCATCGACCAAACGGAATAGGCAAGCCCGCGTTTCTCGCGCACCTCGAACCAGAGCCGCGATGTGAAGGAACCGCCGCCGAGAATATGGTTCAGGATCATCGCCGGCATGTAGTCGGCGTCCTTCCGGCCGATGCCGGGCAGGGCGAGGTAGAGTGTCGATTGCGGGATATCGAGATCGATGATGTCGCGCTTGCCGAGGTTCTTCATCGTGATGGCTTCGAGCGGGGTCAGCTGCGGGGCTGCTGTCAGCGGGCCGAACGCACCTTCGACGAGCGCGATGAGCGCATCTGCGGACACCGCGCCGACGGCCACGATATGGAGCCGCTCGCGAGCAAAAAGCCGAGTGTGCTGGCGGATGACATCGTCGCGGGTAATCGTGAGAAGCTCATCGATCTTTCCCTCGGCGGAGCGGCTGTAGGAATGGCCCTCGAAAGCCAGTGCGTTGAGGCGGTCGCGCGCCCGGGCGCCGGGATCGGATTCGTCGCGCTTGAGGCCGGAAATGATCTGCGAGCGCACCCGCTCGATGGCGTCCTGGTCGAAGCGCGGTGCCTGCATCGCGAGCCCCAGAAGGCGGAAAGCCTCCGCAGCATTATCGGCCAGCGTCCGCAGCGAGGCGCCGATCCGGTCGCGGCCGGCATCAAAGGAGAGTTCGATGGCCCTTTCCTCGAGCTGTTCCTGGAACGACGCGGAATCGAGCTGGCCCGCGCCCTCGTCCATCAATCCGGCGAGGAGATTGGCGAGGCCGCATTGTCCCTCCGGATCCTGCGCGGCGCCGCCCTGAAAGGCGCATTCTACCGAAAGCACCGGCACCGTGTAGTCCTCGACATGCCAGATCTCGATACCGGATGGTGTCCGGTAAGACCGGACACGCGCGGCGGGCGGGGTGGAAACGATGGACATCGGGCGGAGAAACTTTCGGGTTCCGGAAGAAAAGAAGAGAGGTGCGTCTCAGGCGGCATCCTTGACGAGGTGGCCGATAACGGCACGCTCGGCGGCGAGGTAGCGGCTGGCGGCGTCACGAATATCCTCTGCGCTGACGGCGCGGATGCGGACAGGCCACTCCGCGACATCCTCGACCTTGCCGCCGGTGGTCAGGGTCGAACCGTAGATGCGCGCGAGATGCGTCTGGCTGTCCTGCGCATAGATCATGTCGGCGATCAGCCGTGTCTTGGCGCGCTCCAGTTCCTTTTCGCCGACGAGGTTGTCGCGCAGCTCCTGCATGACCGCGCCGATCGCGGCGTCGACCGTATCGAGCGTGATACCTTCGGCCGGCACTCCGTAGGCACCGAACTGGCCGAGGTCGAGCGCGTCGTTCCAGTACCAGGAACCGGCGCCGACGCAGAGCCCCTGCTCCATCACAAGCGCGCGGTAAAGCCGGCTTGTCTGCGATCCGCCGAGGATCTGCGAGAGCACTTCGAGCGCGAAGGCTTCATTGCCGGTCGCGGTGGAATGGGAAGGCACCAGGAATGCCCGTTGGGATGTGGGCTGCTCAACCTTGGCATCGGCGAGTTTGACATGCCGGCTTGCGCGGATTTCTGGTTCCCGCACGCGCCGGCGGCTCGGCGGCGCGCCATTGCCGGCCGGAATACGGCCATAAGTGCCTTCCGCGAGTTTACGGACTTCCCCAGCCTCCACATCACCCGTGACGATCAGGATCGCGTTTTCAGGCCGGTAGAAACGTCGATAATAGGTGAGCGCATCCTCCCGGCCGAGATCTTCGATCTCATGTCCCCAGCCGATGATCGGCGTGCCGTAGGGGTGATGGACATAGAGCGTTGCCAGCAGGCTTTCCTGCAGCTGGGCGGCCGGATCGCTGTCGGTGCGCATCTTGCGCTCCTCGATCACGACGCCTCGCTCGGAATCGACTTCAGGGCCTTCGAGGACGAGGCCGGTCATCCGGTCTGCCTCAATCGCCATCATGAGGCCGAGGTGCTCCTTGGCGACGCGCTGGTAATAGGCGGTATAATCGTAGGAGGTGAAGGCGTTCTCTTGCCCGCCGACGCCGGCCACGGTCTCCGAGAAGGCGCCCTTGGGATGCTTCTCGGTGCCCTTGAACATCAGGTGTTCGAGAAAATGCGCGATGCCGGACTTGCCGGGAGGATCATCCGCCGCGCCATTGCGGTAATAGACCATGTGGGTCACGACGGGTGCTCGACGATCCGGAATGACCACCACGTCGAGCCCGTTCTCAAGCCGGAAATGATCCACCTTTGGCGCATCGCGCATCACGTCTCTCCCGAAAACCTGCACGGGGCGCCCGCCGCAAAGACGTTCGCCCGGTTCCGGCGGGCCGGAACTCGTTCCTCTCAGATGGGCAATAAAAGGGCGGATAGCAAGCCCGCCGCGCGGTAACCCTTACTCGGGGTCTTTGTTCCAGGCGCCGAGTTTCCGGAAGGTATCGACCACCGGACCATCCGTGGTGCGTTTGCCGACGGGCGCGTTGGCCGAGGGGACGCGCAGGCCCTTGGGCGGGTCAGTCAGGTAGACGCGCGGCGGCTCCGTGCCCGGCGGATAGCTCGGGGCGCTGGCCGTCTTGCCGGCGGCTTCCATCTGATGGATGTCGAGGCGCACGCCATCCTTGTCGTTGCGCGGGATCGGGCTTTCGCCGAGCGTTGCGCCACGGACGCTGCGTCCGCGCCGCATTTCCTCCAGCGACAGGCGATTGCCCTCGCTAGCATCGGCCTTGAGCGGGGCGAAGATCGGCACATTGCGCCGGGCGCGTTCGCGCTCGCGCTCGACGATATCGGGATCGACCGGCCACTGCCCGTTCTTGGTATGGCCTTCGGGCTGTTCTGGCGTGCGCAGCTTGGAAGTATCCTTCGGGACGACGAGCGCCGGGCGTTCGTGATAGACGATCGGATCCTTTTCCTCCGGCAGGAGGCCGAGCTTGCCGAAGATATTCCGCATCACGAGGCCTTCCTGCGCCATCGCTGGCGCGGGCGTCGCAAGACCGGCCATCGCCGAAAACAGGGCTGCGCCGACGAGCGCAGGTTTGCGGAACGGGATTTTTGTCATCATCAACTCCACACTTTCGCGGGCGTCATACCATCCGCGGCAATAAAAGACCAGATCAGGGCTTTTCCGGGGCAGGAGACGCGGGAAGCAGCTGCGCGAGCAGCATCAGCCCCACGCCGACGACAATCGCCGCATCCGCGACGTTGAAGACATACCAACTGAAATCGCCGACATGGAAATGCGCGAAATCGAATACCGCACCATGAAAGATACGATCGATCGCGTTGCCGATCGCTCCACCGATGATCATCCCGATGCCTGCCGCTTCCCACCGGCTCGCCGATTTGCGCACCCAGTAGGTGAGGAAGATTGCAGCGCCGATCTTGATCGCCGTCAGCGCCCAGCGCCCGAGTTCCGAGTGCTGCTGGAAAAGGCCGTAGGAAATGCCGCGATTCCAAACCACCGTCAGGTCGAAGAACGGCAGGATCATCCAGGGATAGGTCAGGCGCAGATCCGTGCCGAAAATCAGAGCGAGCTTCGAGGCCTGATCGAGCGCCAGCACGATCAGGGCGACGAGAAGCGCCGTGCGAAGCGCCGCCGAAGCGCCCATCAGGCGGCGCTCCCGTTTACCACCTGCCACTCACGCATCGCGAGCGCATCACGCGGCGTGATGCCGGGAAACGCCGGATCGGCGGTCGCAGGGTCAAAGTAGCGCCACGAGCGCGCGCATTTCACGCCCGAGGCCTTGCCTGAAACAACGGCAACGCCCTTCACCTCTTCAAGCCGGAAGGCATCTGCTGGACCTTCGCCCGCGTCCACCGAGATCGCCGAGGTGATGCAGATATCGGCGAAGCTCACACCTTCTAGCGCGGCGCGCAGATCGGCATCCGCAACATGGACGGTTGGCGCGGCTTCAAGCGACGAGCCGAGGCGCTTGCCGGCGCGTTCCAGTTCCAGCGCGCCGGTGACGACGCGGCGCACCCGGCGCAGCTTCTCCCACTTCGCGGCAAGCGCCTCGTCGCGCCAGCTCGCCGGGACCATGGCGAATTCCTGCTCGTGCACCGAGGCTTCCACGCCGGGGTTGCGCGCGAGCCAGGCCTCTTCCGCCGTGAACACCAGCACCGGCGCCAGCCAGCGCGTGAGCGTGGTGTTGAGCGTGTCGATCACCGTGAGCGCCGCGCGCCGCGCGAGGCTGGAGGCGGGATCGCAATAGAGCGTGTCCTTGCGGATATCGAAATAGAACGCCGACAGTTCGGTATTCATGAAGGCGGAGAGGAGGGTGACCACCTCGCGATAGTCATACTCGGCATAAGCCTTGCGGATCACCGGATCGAGCTCCGCGAGGCGATGAAGCATCAGCCGCTCCAGTTCCGGCATGTCCTTCGCGGCGACCGGCTTGCCGTCGAAATGCGCGAGTGCGCCGAGCATCCAGCGCAGGGTGTTGCGCAGCTTGCGATAGTTCTCCGACATGGTTTTCAGGATTTCCGGGCCGATGCGCTGGTCATCCGAATAATCGACAGAGGCCACCCAAAGCCGCAGGATATCCGCACCCGATTCCGAGATCACCTTCTGCGGCGCGACGACATTCCCGAGCGATTTGCTCATCTTCTGGCCCTTCTCGTCCATGGTGAAGCCATGGGTGAGAACGACATCGAAGGGCGCCCGCCCCCGCGTGCCGCAGCTCTCCAGCAGCGAGGACTGGAACCAGCCGCGATGCTGGTCAGACCCTTCGAGATACATCACGCGATCCTTGCCGCCATCGACCTCGCGGTGGATGCCCGCAAGGGTGGGGAAATTCTCGGGGTCTTCGAGCACATAGGTGTGCGTCGAACCGGAATCGAACCACACGTCGAGCACGTCAGTGACCATTTCGAACTGCGCGGGATCGTGCCCGAAAGGCTTGAGGAACCGTTCCGCCGCGCCTTCCGCGAACCAAGCATCCGCGCCCTCGGCTTCGAAAGCGGCGGCGATGGCGTCATCCACACGCTTGTCCTGCAGCATCGCCTTGGTCTCGCGGTTGACGAACACCGTGATCGGCACACCCCAGGCGCGCTGGCGCGACATCACCCAATCGGGCTTGTTCTCGACCATGCCGCGGATGCGGTTCTCGCCGGCGGCCGGAACCCACTCGGTCTTGGAGATCGCGTCGAAGGCGACATCGCGCAGGGAGCTTCCCTTATCGAAGGGCTTGTCCATGGCGATGAACCATTGCGGGGTGTTGCGGAAGATCACCGGCTTCTTCGAGCGCCACGAGTGGGGATACTGGTGCTTGAGCCGGCCGCGCGCCACCAGCGCATTGGCTTCGATCAGCGCCGCGATCACGGCCTCGTTGGCGTCTCCCTTGTCGCCGTTCTCCTTGATGACGCGCTTGCCGGTGAAACCGGGCGCCTCGTCGGTGTAGACGCTGTCATCGTCGATGGTGAAGGGGATCTTGGTCTCGATGCCGCGCGCGCGCAGATCCTGCTGCACATCGGCGCGGGTCCAGATCTCGAAGTCCTCGCGGCCGTGGCTGGGTGCCGTGTGGACGAAGCCCGTGCCCGCGTCATCGGTGACATGCTCGCCGTCGAGGAGGGGCACATCGAAGGTGTAGCCGAGCGACGCGAGCGGGTGGGCGCACGTCAGTTTAGGCAAGACGTCACTTGAGACATAACCTGTGCGTTCAAGGACGATCTTTGCTGCTCCGGCAACAGCTTCGGCGAGTTTGTCCGCGACTATATAGAGTTCGCCCACCTTTGGGCCAAAATCGCGCTCATTTGCTGCAACTCTGTAAAGGCCGTAATCGATTTTTGATGAGAAAGAGATTGCGCGGTTGCCCGGCAATGTCCAAGGTGTCGTGGTCCAAATTAGGATATTAGCTTGACCTAGCGACTTCGCATCGAAGTTGCCGAGATCAGCTCCCGTATCGATATCGACCTTGGCCTCTTGATAATTCAGGACTCGCTTCACCGGAAACTTCACCCAGACCATATCGCTCTGGTGGTCGTGGTATTCGATCTCGGCTTCCGCGAGCGCGGTCTTCTCCACCACGGACCACATCACCGGCTTCGAGCCGCGATAGAGCAGGCCGTTGTCCTTGAACTTCATGATCTCGCGGGCGATCTGCGCCTCGGCGGGGAAGGTCATGGTCTGGTAGGGATTGTCCCAATCGCCGGTGACGCCGAGGCGCTTGAATTCCTCGCGCTGCACGTTGAGCCAATGCGTCGCGTAAGCGCGGCATTCGGCGCGGAAGGCGTTGATCGCGGTGCCCGAATTCAGCTCCGGCTTCGCCTTGCCCTTGGCGCGGTATTCTTCCTCGATCTTCCACTCGATCGGCAGGCCGTGGCAATCCCAGCCCGGCACGTAGTTGGAATCGTGCCCGAGCATGGATTGGCTGCGCGTGACTAGATCTTTCAGGATCTTGTTGAGCGCATGGCCGATGTGGATGTTGCCGTTGGCGTAGGGCGGGCCGTCGTGCAGCACGAATTTCGGCTTGCCCTTCGAGGCCGCACGGATGCGCTTGTAAAGGTCGATCTTCTCCCAGCGCGCAAGGATTTCCGGCTCTTTCGCGGGGAGGCCGGCGCGCATCGGAAAATCGGTTTCGGGCAGGAAGAGGGTTTTCGAGTAATCGAATTCGGTCTTGGCGTCGGACATGGAAGAGCTTTTCGCGGGTATCGAGAGGCGAACGGAACGAAGTGACAGGCAACCCGGCCCGGGCCGCGCTCAGCGCGACGGAGCCGGGGTGATAATTCGCGCCGGAATGAGGAACCTCGTGAACATGCGCCCGCTATATCAGGCAATTCGCGCAAGGGCTAGGTCTCGGCGCGCGGGCCTCCTGCTCTCTCTTTCGTCGAGGTCGTCAGCCGTTTTTTTGCTTCGAGGCTGTCGGCATCCATCTGGGCGATCAGCGCGTCGAGACTGTCGAATTTCGTCTCCCCGCGCAGATAGCTTTCAAAGATCACCTCGATTTCGCGGCCGTAGAGATCACCCTCGAAATCGAAGAGATGGGTTTCGAGCAGCGGTGCGCCGTTGTCGAAATGCGGGCGGCGACCGAAGCTCGCGACGCCGGGCACAACGCGGCCGTCATCGAGCCGGACGCGGACGGCGTAGATGCCGTGCGCAAGGCCCGTGGCGGGGTCGAGTTTCATGTTGGCGGTGCGATAGCCGAGTTCGCGTCCCCGCTTCTCGCCGTGAATGATGGGGCCGGATACGCTGTAGGCGTAGCCGAGCATCCGGTTTGCATCCGCGACGCGGCCCTCGCCGAGCGCCTTGCGGACCGCCGAGGAGGCGACGATGGCGCCATCCCCATCGCGGTAGGGCTGCACGAAGCGCACCGCGATTCCCCGCCGCTCGCCTTCGGCCTTGAGGAGCGTCGGCGTTCCCGCGCGCCCCTTTCCGAAATGGAAGTCCTCGCCTACGACGACACCGTCCGCGTGGAGTCGCTCCATCAGAATCTCCGAAATGAAGGTTTCCGGCGCAAGTCCGGCCAAGGCGTCGTCGAACGGAAGGATGACGGCCCCGTCAAAACCGATGCGCCGAAGCGCATCACCACGCCGACTCTCGGACACGAGCCGAAAATGTGGTGTATCGGGCTGGAAGAATTGGCGGGGATGCGGCTCGAAGGTAAGCGCAAGGATTTCTGTCCCACATCTTCCGCTCGCAAGGTCGCTGCCGAGTGCGCGCGCCGCCGTCGCTACGGCCCGGTGGCCGAGATGCGCGCCGTCGAAATTGCCGATCGCGACGATGCGGATTTTGCCTTCGGGCTTGGGAGGATAGCCGCCGGCAAGCGCCACCGGGACGCGCCATTCGCTAAAGACGGCAGGCATTTGTTTGTTCATTATCAACCACGTCGAATTTTTCCCGGCCTGCAAAGTCCCGCAAAATCACATCAAATGGAATGGATGTGCGTCGAAATTAACGCATTCGCAATCCCGGCCGTCTTATGTTCGGCGGACAAGGCAACACAACTCGTGGACGAAATGTGTTCCTTCCGGCTTCCTGAGGCCCCTGACGGGGTTTGCTTGGGCGCCGCGAATGGGCGTATTTGGAGTGGGTCATGAATTTTGACAGTTCAATGCCGATCCTCGTGGTCGACGACTATCAGACCATGGTTCGGATCATTCGCAACCTTCTGAAGCAATTGGGCTTCGAGGATGTGGATGAGGCTTCGGACGGTTCTGAGGCCCTGGCCAAGATGCGTGAGCGCAGATACGGGCTGATCATCTCCGACTGGAACATGCAGCCGATGACCGGCTACGAACTGCTCAAGCAGGTTCGTGCCGACCGCGATCTTCATTCGACTCCGTTCATCATGGTGACGGCGGAATCGAAGACGGAGAACGTCATTGCGGCCAAGCGTGCCGGCGTCAACAACTACATCGTGAAACCGTTCAACGCGCAGACCCTGAAGGCGAAGATCGACGCCGTCGGCCAGTCGCTGCACGCCTGATCGCCTTTCCCGTTTTTCGCTACCACACAAGGCTGGCCATGGTCATGGTCGGCCTTGCGTTGTTGAGGTCGGCCAGGCGTCCGAAGGCGGCGCGATCGAACTCGTTGCCCTCAAGGCCGATCTGGTGAGCGTGGATGCCGGCCAGCGTCATCAGGGAATCGTGTCCGTTGGCGATCGCACCGGCAATGTCGGTGCGAAACGCGTCGCCAATGCACAGGATGCGCGAGGCTTCCATCGACTTCCCGGCGAGCCGCGCGACATGCTCGCGCGCATGGTCATAAACGAGTCGGTGCGGCTTGCCGACCCAGATCGCTTCGCCTCCCATGTGTTCGTAGAGTTCGGCGAGCGCTCCTGCGCAAGGAATGAGATCCTTCCCGCGCTCGACGATCAGGTCAGGGTTCGCGCAATAGAGCTTCAGCCCGCGTTTCACACCCTCGGCAAGTATCTCGCGGTAGTCCTCGGCCGTTTCGGTTTCATCGTTGACGAGACCGGTGCAGAGAATATAGCGCGCCTCCGCGAGCGGAGCCGGCCGCGCCGCCAGTCCACGGTAGATCGAAACGTCCCGCGCTGGCCCGATGTGATGAAAAGGCGCATCGCCTTCCGCTTCGACAAGTGACCGCGTGACTCCACCGGAGGATACGATGGCGTCATAGCAATCGTCCGGAACGCCGAAACCCCGCAGTTGTTTCTGGATCGAGGCCGGCGGGCGCGGAGCATTGGTGAGGAGGACGATCGGCACGCCCGCTTCGCGGGCACTCCGCAGCGCCTCCGGCGCGCCGGGATTGGCGGCGATCCCGTTGTGCAGAACGCCCCAGACATCGCTGATGATGGCCGAATAACGCGGAATGACCGTGCGGAACCCGGTTAGGTGCTCAGGAAAAGTACTCACGTCGTAGGCATCCCGGACGGATGAAAAAGAAAACGGGCTCGGCACCACCGCGCGAAGCCCGTGTCAAGCTCGTATCCCGGTCACGCCCGGCGTGCAAGATCTCGCAGGGTACGCCGTTCCGGGCGCGGCTCCGGCACCTGTGGGGCTTCAGATGTTCTGGGCGTTTCGAGGACATCCGCGCGGACAGCCTGCGGCGGCGAGAACGCATTACCTTGCGCGAACTCGACATTGAGATCGAGCAGGTCGGCGACGAAACCTTCTTCAGCGACGCCTTCCACCACGAAATTCAGCCGGCGTCGGCCAAGGAGCGTCACGAAATCGACGCTTGCCACATCCATCAGCGTCTCGCTCGCCTGCGCGAGTGGCAGGAAGCGATCGGCTGTCATCCGCAGCCAGCGGACCCCCATCTGTGCCAGTTTCAGCGGATCGAAGTCGAGATCCTCGATGTCGCGCATCGCGAAGCTGAAGCCCATTTTGCCGAGCGTGCGCAACGCCTCATGCTCGAAAGCGACTGCCTTCTTGAAAAAGCGCTGCGGCAAGCACAGCACGATGCGCTCGGCAGCGCGCGGAACATCGGCCACTAGCGCGTCGAGATCGTCGAACGCGGCTTCGCTCATCAGGAAGCGCTGTGAAATATCAGCGAAAAGCACGATTTCTCTATCGCGCTGCTCGAAAACGCGCGCGAGACGGATCGCCTGGATCATCAGTTTGCGATCAAAAGCGAGCTGGTGACCGACGGCCTCGACCGCCTGGCGAATATCGGCGTTCGGGATCGAGAGATCGCTGCCGTCAGGCCGAAGCGTGACATCATAGGCCCGAACGCGCCGTTGCGGCAGGCCGACGACGCGCTGGAGATAAAGGTCGAACCGGTCGGCGGCGATCGCGGCGGCGACGAGCTGGCGAACAGCGCGCGGTGCTTCCGAGCCGACGACCGTGCGCGGCGGCGTCGGAATGTCGCGCAGGGCTGGCTCTTCCGCCGCCAGCGGACGCGGTGCGGACGCGGCGGGCGGGGTGGCAGGTTTGGAGGCAGGTGCGACCCAGCTTGGCGCCAGTGTGGTGCGGGAGGCGGGTATCCGGCGGATATCGACAAGCTCGACCTCGGTCCTTTCGGTGCGCTTGTCGAGTTCGGCGACCCCGTCGGCGATATCGCGCACGAGCGCGCTGAGGGCTGCGAATTCGCTCGCGCGGATCGCCTGAGGATCGACGAGCGCCACCGATTCCCGCAACTCGCGGGTATGGCGCGCAAGCAGCGCGGCATGCTGGCGCGTGCTTTCGAGATGATTGCGCAGGACATCGACCTCGCGGTTGGTCGCATTGTTGCGCAGGTGCAGGAACATGCCGCCCCCCGCGAAGGCGCCGGAAAGTGCTGCCACGGCGAGCCAGAGCTGATCCATCTGATGCGCGGCGACTGTCGCTCCCGTTGCGGCGGCAGCGAGCGAACTGACAGCGAGGAAATGTCTGAAACGCATGGTTTCGTCAGCGCCAATTAAATAGAAGGACAGCGAATCACTTTTGTTAACCTAAATTCTCGGGCGGCGGTTGACGAGAGCCAATGAGGGTAACGAGTTGTGGAAATCGCGCTGTTCTCGGCGGTTTCTTCGAGCTAGATTCATCGCGGCGAGCGCAGGTCAGTTCGGATGCGAAACTTCAGGTCGTGTGCCGACGCATCCCTGATGCAACCATGCCGGGAACTGCCGGTAAGAGGTGGATATTCATGCCCAGGCCGATCAAGCCGAGAACCGTCGCGCCGCCCGCCTCGCGCTACGCCCACGGCATCGTCCATTCCGCACGGGCGCGGCGACTCGTTATTGCCGGGCAGGTCGGCGTCACGGTCGAGGGGAAGCTCGCGGAAGGGTTGCAGGCCCAGTGCGAGCAGATCTGGGACAACATCACTGCGATCCTGATTGAAGCCGGGATGTCGCTGACGGATCTCATTCGGATTACCGCATATTCCGCCGAGCCGGGCGCCACCGCGGTCTATCGCGCGGTGCGCGACAGGCGTCTTGGCGGTCATCTCGTTGCGGCAACCTATGTCGAGGTTGCCGGACTGGCTGACCCGCGCTATCTCATCGAAATCGAGGCCGAAGCCGTGTGCGAGGAGCCGGATCTCGCCTTTCTTGATATGGATCAGGACGGTGCGGCGGCATCCTCGGATATCGGGGGGCTCGCAAGCGCCGCGCCGGCGGGTCTTGCTGGCCGCAGCAAGCCGGGAGCGTGACGATGGAAAAGGCAATCGAGATCCAGGTCGAGGGCATGGGATGCCAGAAATGCGTGACGTCCGTGGAGGCGGCGCTCAAACGCGTCGATCCGGCTGCGTGCGTCGAGGTCGACCTTGCAGGTAAGCGAGTCCGCGTGGCGGATGCGACAGCTCCGCTGGCCGTGCTTGAAGGTGCAATCGAGGATGCCGGCTACGACGTGGTGAAATAACCCCATTGCACCTCCAGCGTGGTGTCTTTCACTAGTTTCTTCCAAGAATCGGGGGTTGTTTCCGGATTTTGCTGGCGTATTCTGGCCTGATCCACGGGCGCCGCTGCCTGATCGCGCCCCGTTTTTCGGGAGATATGCCATGTCGAAATCCGGTGCGCGTCCCGTCACGACGCAGTCGCAGCCCAATGACCTTGAGGCGTTTTGGCTCCCCTTCACTGCGAATCGGGCGTTCAAGAAGACGCCGCGCATCGTCTCGCACTCGAAGGACATGCATTATTACACCAATGACGGCCGGGCGATCATGGATACGACCGCAGGCCTCTGGTGCTGCAACGCCGGCCACAACCGCGACCCGATCGTCGCTGCGATCCAGGCGCAGGCCGCAACGCTCGATTACGCGCCGCCGTTCCAGTTCGCGCATCCGCTCGGCTTTCAGCTCGCTTCGCGCATCGCCGACCTGGCGCCCGGCGATCTCGACCATGTCTTCTTCGTCAACTCGGGTTCCGAGGCCGTCGATACCGCGCTGAAGATGGCGCTGGGCTATTGGCATGCGAAGGGCGAATCCAATCGCTTCCGCTTCATCGGCCGCGAGCGCGGCTATCACGGCATCGGCTTCGGCGGCATCTCGGTCGGCGGCATCTCGCCGAACCGAAAGGCCTATGCCCCGGCGCTGATTCCGGGCGTCGATCATCTGCCCCATACCTATGACCGCGAAAAGCAGGCCTTCACCAAAGGCGAGCCGGAGTATGGCGCGCATTTCGCCGATGCGCTCGAAGGCATCGTCGCGTTGCATGATCCCTCGACCATCGCCGCCGTGATCGTCGAGCCGATGGCGGGTTCGACCGGCGTGCTCGCGACCCCCAAGGGCTATCTCAAGCGCTTGCGCGACATCTGTGACAAATACGGCATTCTGCTGATCTTCGATGAGGTCATCACCGGGTTCGGCCGCCTCGGCCACGCCTTTGCGGCGGAGCGTTATGGCGTCGTGCCGGATTTCATCACCTTCGCCAAGGGCGTGACCTCCGGCACCGCGCCGATGGGCGGTGTCATTGCCCGCAAGCATATCCACGATGCCTTCATGAAGGGCCCGGAGCATATGGTGGAGTTCTTCCACGGCTACACCTATTCGGCTCATCCGCTCGCCTGCGCTGCCGGCGTCGCGACGCTCGATCTCTACCGCGACGAGGATCTCTTCGCCCGCGCCAAGAAGCTTGAATCCATCTGGGCCGATGCGATCATGTCGCTCAAGGGCCTGCCGAACGTGCTCGACATCCGCACCGTCGGTCTCACAGCGGGCATCGATCTCGCCTCGATCCCCGATGCCTACGGCAAGCGCGCCTTCAACGGCATGCACAAGGCGTTCGAGGATTATGGATTCATGGTGCGCAACACGGGCGATACGCTGGCGCTTACTCCGCCGCTGATCATCTCCGAAGCGCAGATTGACGAGACCGTCGACAAGATGGGCAAGCTCATCCGCGCGATTGCCTAAGTAAAGCGTGCCGGAAAAAGCACGAGGGTTTCTTTAACCCGTCGTGCTAGCTTCTGGTTGCCGGATGCCTGATCGTCCGGCAACCGATGCAGGAGGCACCATGGCAAAGGCGCATTTGCTGGCTGCGCTTTTCGCGCGTTTCGGCGTCACGCTCACCCCCGAGGAAGCGCGCGCCGAGGACGGCAACCCGCCGCGCGACGCGATCACCATGCTGCTCGCCAACCGCGAGATCGCCGCGCGCTTCGATGCCGCGCATGGCCGCCCGCCGAGTGATGACGATATCGAGGAACTGCTCGATATCTACCTCGTGCTCAAGTCCCGCGATACGTGACAATCGGCAGGCCAGCGGCGAGAGCCGAACTTGATCTGCAGCACTCGCATCAAATTTCGCTCCAGATTTTGAATTTGACGCATTTTCTTCGATCAACCGGTATCCACATGATCGGAAAATGCTCTAAAGGCGGGCAGATTACCTTCCGGCGCCGAGAGACAGCCTATGACCGAGACGAAACCTGCCCGAACCGAGGCGCGCAAGCCGCGCGGCCTTCAGGATCGCAACGCTGCCGATATCGCCGCCACCGAGGCGATGATGAAGGTGATCCGCGAGGTCTATCACCGCTACGGGTTCGATGCGGTCGAAACGCCGTTCCTCGAATACACGGATGCGCTCGGAAAATTCCTGCCGGATCAGGACCGGCCCAACGCCGGCGTTTTCTCGCTCAGGGATGACGACGAGCAGTGGATGAGCCTGCGCTACGATCTCACTGCCCCGCTCGCGCGCTATTGCGCGGAAAACTGGCAGAACCTGCCCAAGCCCTATCGCAGCTATCGTGCGGGCTGGGTGTTCCGCAACGAGAAGCCGGGGCCGGGGCGTTTTCGCCAGTTCATGCAGTTCGACGCTGATACGGTCGGCAGCGCGTCCGTCGCCGCCGATGCCGAAATCTGCATGATGGCGGCGGATACGCTGGAGGCGCTGGGCATTCCGCGCGGCAGCTACGTCATCAAGGTCAACAACCGCAAGATCCTCGACGGCGTGATGGAAGCCATCGGCCTCGGCGGTGAGGAGAATGCCGCGCGACGTCTGATCGTCCTCCGGGCGATTGATAAGCTGGATAAGTTCGGCATCGACGGTGTGAAGCTACTTCTTGGCGAGGGACGCAAGGATGAGAGCGGTGATTTCACGAAGGGTGCGGGATTGGCCGAACGAGAAATCGAGCAGATCATTCGTTATATCGATGATAAGAACTCGACTTCGCGAGGATCATCCAGCGCTCTTAATCTCCAAATGGCGGGAGGTGATAACGCAACCGCTGCGGCCGGCGTTCAAGAATTGCTGGAAATCGCCACTTTGTTTGAGGCGGCCGGCTACGGCCCGGATCGCATCCGCATCGATACTTCGGTCGTCCGCGGCCTCGAATATTACACCGGCCCGGTTTACGAGGCCGAGCTTCTCTTCGAGGTGAAGGATGAGGACGGTCGTCCGGTGCGCTTCGGCTCGGTTGGCGGCGGCGGGCGCTATGATGGCCTCGTCTCGCGCTTTCTCGATGAACCCGTGCCCGCGACCGGCTTTTCGATCGGCGTCTCGCGCCTTCTCGCCGCGCTTCAGGCGCTCGGCAAGGTCTCGACCGAAACGCCCGAAGGCCCGGTGATCGTTCTGGCGATGGATAAAACCCCCGATGCGATGGCGAGCTATCAGAAGATCGTCGCGGACCTGAGAAACGCCGGCATCCGTGCCGAGCTTTACCTTGGATCGGCGGGCATGAAGGCGCAGATGAAATACGCCGACCGCCGCAACGCCCGCGTGGCGATCATCCAGGGCTCGAACGAGCGCGAGAAGGGCGAGGTGCAGGTCAAGGACCTCGTTCTCGGCGCGACGCTGACCTCGATCAAGGATCGCGAGGAATACCTCAAGCAGCAGGCCGAGGCGCAGTTCGCGGTGCCGGTCTCCGGCGTGGTCGAGGCCGTGCGCAAGGTGCTCGCGCGTCATCGCTGACACGCGCTTTCGTCATGGCCGGGTTTAGCCCGGCCATCCACGACTTGCGGCTGTTCCCAGGTCATGGATACCTCGCCCCGAGGGCGGGCATGACGGATGCGTCTGTTCCCACGCACCAGGCCCTGTGTTCACCCAAACCATTAAGGCCGAATCGGCTTTTCCCTCGCGCTTTCGCGCGCGGGGTGGTATCGGCTGGCCCTACAATGCCGGGAGTATCGAGGCTGAAATGAGCGAGAGAAGCAGCAAGGCGGCGCCTGCGCGCGCCACGGGTGCGGGAGCGGACGGGGCAGGCCTCGTCGCGCGTTTCATGCGCGCCGGCTTCCATCGCGCCGATGTGCCCGTGCTTCAGCCTGCCGATCCGTTTCTCGAACTTTCGGGCGAGGATATCCGCCGGCGCCTGTTCCTCACCACGGATGAGGAAGGTGCCGAGTTGTGCCTCCGACCGGAGTTTACCATTCCCGCCGCGCTTGAGTATCTCAGCGCCGGGGTCGTTGGCCGTCGCATCGATCAGGTTTACTGCGGTTCGGTGTTCCGGCATCGCCCCGGCGAGAGCGGTGAATTCGTGCAGGTGAGCCTCGAATCCATCGGCCGCACCGATCGCGAGGCAGCGGATGCCGATATTCTCGCCGAAAGCTACCACGCTGTCGCGGAGGTCGTGGGCGAGGATGCGCTCGCGATCAACATCGGTGATCTCGGCTTGTTTTCGGCGCTGCTCGAAGCGCTCGCGGTCGATGCCGCGACGCGTCGCCGCCTTGCGCTGGCGCTCGGCGAGGGACGCATCGACACGCTCGTCGATCCGGCGAAAATCGAGGCCCGAAGGGTCGAACCGCGTGGCCTCGCGCGCTATTCCGGCGTGCTTGATGCGCTCAAGGGTGCGGACCCTGATGAAGCCAAGGCCTTCGTGAAGGATCTTCTCTCGATGGCGGGCATCACGGCGACAGGCGGGCGCGCGGCGGAAGACATCGCCGGTCGCTTCCTCAAGCGCGCGCATGAGGAGAGTCAGGCGCTGGGCATGGAACAGGCGGCGATCCTGCAGCGTTTCCTCGCCATCACCGGCGATCCTGATGAGGTCGCGGCCGCGCTGCGGACCCTTGCCACTGAGGCCATGCTCGACCTTCATCCGGCGATCGACCGCTTCGAGGAGCGCACGGGTTTCATGGATGCGCGCGGGCTGCCGCTCGCGCGGGTGAAGGCGGCGGCCGGGTTCGCCCGCAATATGGATTACTATTCCGGTTTCGTGTTCGATATCCGACGCGAGGGATCGGAAAGACCGCTCGTCGGCGGCGGTCGTTATGATCGTCTGTTCGAGCGCCTGGGACGCGAGGTGCCGGGCATCGGCGCGGCGATCTGGGTCGATCGTCTGATGGGGAGCAGCAAATGATGAAGCCTGCGCTGACCATCGGCATTCCTTCCAAGGGGCGCTTGCAGGAAAACGCCTTTGCCTTCTTCTCGCGTGCCGGGCTCAATATCGTCCAACCCCGGGGTGCGCGCGATTATCGCGGCACGGTGAAGGGCATTGATGGTATCGAGATTGCCTTCCTTTCCGCCTCCGAGATCGCGGGTGAACTCGCGCGTGGCGCGGTACATTTCGGCGTGACGGGCGCTGATCTCATCCATGAATCGCTGGCCGATCCGGCGTCGAAGATCGAGATGCTGGCCCCGCTCGGCTTTGGTTACGCCAATGTCGTTGTGGCCGTTCCGGAAGCCTGGATCGATGTGCACGAGATGGCCGACATCGAGGAGGTCGCGGCCGATTTCCGTCACAAGCAGGCACGGCGCCTGCGCGTCGCGACGAAATACGTCAACCTCACGCGCCGCTTCTTCAAGAAGCACGGCATCGCGGATTATCGCATCGTCGAGAGCCTCGGCGCGACCGAGGGCGCTCCGGCGGCCGGCACGGCGGATATCGTCGTCGACATCACCACCACTGGCTCGACGTTGGCCGCCAACGCGCTGAAGGTTCTCGACGACGGCACGATGCTGAAGTCGGAAGCGAACCTTGTCGCCTCCCTCCATGCCGATTGGTCGGATGAGGCGCGCGAGATGGCGCGGCTCGTTCTCGCGCGCATCCATGCCGAGGAAGAGGCGCGGGAAAAGCGCGAGCTGCGTGCCTATCTCGGCAAGCCGTTGGATGAGGTTTTCCTGGCCTCGCTGGCCGCCGAGGATGCCGAAATCCTCATCAGCGAGGAAAAGCGGCTTGTGCTCCTTGTCGGCAAGGCGGCTGTTGCGGCCATTTCGGACCGGTTGGTGGCGAAGGGCGCGACGCGCGTGCTCGTCAACGCCCCGGATTATGCCTTCGGGGCCGAGAACCCTTTGAACGACCGTCTCGTCGAGGCGTTGGCGGCGCGCGCGCCCGCGCACCTCGCCCGCCGCGCCTGAGCGAGATCGCTCAGGCTTTCGACGGCGCATCCACCACAGAGAACAGATTTTCCGCGCCCATCCGCATTTCGATCCGTCGGTCATGATTGCCGATCAGACTCGAGCGATGGCCGATCGAAACGATGGTCGTTGTCGGCAACGTCTCGCGGATCGCGCGATAGACCCGATCTTCGAGGGGCTCGTCCAGTGCCGATGTCGACTCGTCGAGGAACAGCCAATCGGGTCTGGCCAGCAGCGCACGGGCGATGGCAAGGCGCTGCTGTTCGCCGCCGGAGAGCACCTGCGACCAGTTCGCTTCCTCGTCAAGCCGATCGACCAGCATCGGCAGTCCCACGGCCTCGAGTGCATGGCGGATATCGTCATCGGGATAGCTGCCCTCGACCGCCGGGTAATTCACCGCGCCGCGCAGGGAGCCAATCGGGATGTAGGGGCGCTGCGGCAGCAGCATCACCGAGCGGCCTTCCGGCTGCTCGATCCGCCCCGAGCCGAACGGCCAGATGCCGGCAATAGCCCTGAAAAGTGTCGATTTACCGGAACCGGACGGACCGACCAGCAGGGTCCGCTCGCCCTTGCGGAAAGCGAGGTCGGACACATGGGCGATGGCGCGCCCACTGGGCAAGGCCAGCGACAGTTCCGGGATGCGGATGTCCGTGCCCGCGACCTCCGCCCGCGCGATGTCCGAGGTCTTCTGCAAGGCCCTGGCGCCGTCGATAGAGCGGTCGAACCCATTGAGGCGGTCCACCACGGCCTTGTAGTCCGCGAGGGTCGCATAGCGATCGATGAAGAATGAAAGCGCGGCATCCACGCGGGCGAAAGCGCTCGCGGTCTGCATCATCACGCCGAGCGTCACCTTGCCGGTGAAGAAGAACGGCGCGGTGATGACCAGCGGGATAATGCTGTTGGAATAGCCGTAGAGCCCGGTGAAGGCGTTGAGCCACTTCTGAACGCCGATCAGTTCCATGTAGTTGCGAACGACGAAACGGAACTGCTGGAAAAGACGCGCCTTCTCGGCGCGTTCGCCGGAGAGCAGCGCTACGGGCTCGTTGAATTCCCGCAGCCGCGCCAGCATGTAGCGGAAGTTTGCTTCGTATTTTTCCTGATTGAAATTGATCGGGATAAGCCGTCGACCAATCAGATGCGCGATGGCGGTGCCGACGGCGGCGTAAAGCAGCGCGATCCAGAACAGGAAGCCCGGCACCCGGAATTGTTCGCTCGGGAAGGGCAGCGTGGAGGAGAGACCCCACAGGATCACCGAGAAGGAAACCAGCGTCGAGATCTGCGAGATCATCTGGATTGTGAGGCCATAGGTCGTCTCGGTATATTTGCGGATGTCTTCCTGGATGCGCTGGTCGGGGTTGTCGACCATGCCGTTGAACTGGAGTCGATAATGTGCCCCGTCATCGAGCCAATTTCCGGTGAGGCGGTGCGTCATCCATTCGCGCCAGCGGACCTTGAACACGCCGACCAGCACGAACTCGACAAGGTTGGACAACAGCAACACCGTCACCAGCGGCACCCAGACCCAGAACAATTGCCGCCAGAATTCGAGCTCGTTCTTGTTCTGGATCGCGTCGTAGAATTCGCGGTTGAACTGGTTGTGCCGCACCACCAGCCCGACCTGGCCGAGATTGATGAGAATGATGATGCCGAGCAGAACCCAGGCGATCCATTTCTCGCGCGCGGTAATCGAGCCGAATGGCCAGATCCGGGTCGTGCCCTTGTCGTTGGACTCGAAATACGGGTCCGCGATCTGAAAAACTTCGCGCGTCACGCCGAAGCGCGACAGCATGATCGCCAACATGCCGAAAGCTGCAGCGGTGAAAGCGGTTAGCGGTGGAAGGAGCCCGACCCAGCCAAAGCTGCCGATACCGCCGGCGAGAAGAATGGCGATCAGCGTGACATAGCCGAGCCCGTAGAAGACCACGAAGAACCGCAAGAAAGCGCCGATGCCGGGGGTCAGGAACATCGCCAGCGCGAAGGCGAGACCGCCGGCTGCGACATAGACCGGAACGATGATGGTGGCGCCCGAGAGGTTGAGCAGCAGGGCCAGCGCCGAGACGGACGCAATTACAACGGCAAGGAGCACGGTCGCGGGCATCGAACGCATGGGCTGGGAATTCCTTGTGGGTCGGCGCTGTCAGGTTGCTTCGGGGTTTATCAGGTCCGAATGGGGCAGAATAGCGCTCGCGGGGGGTCTTCCCGTGCGAAGCGGGTGCTATCGCACAGAATTGAACGGAACCCGGCTCTTTTTGTCCCCAATCGGCAGCAGCCGGCTATCCTTCAAGCTGGTCAACGCGATCGACGAGCGCACATGCGCGACGCTCTCGTGTGGCAGGAAGACCTCGTTGAGCAGCTTCGCCAGCGCCGGAAGATCCGCGACGATGACCTTGATGAGGTAATCGGCCTCGCCCGTTACCGAGAAGGCTTCCTGAACCTCGTCGATGCCCTCGACCAGCTTCTGGAAGCGTCGCGAATTGTCGGGTGAATGGGTCGCCAGCGTCACTTGCACGAAAGCCTGAACCTTAAGGCCGAGCGCTTCCGCGTCGAGCGCGGCGTGATAGGCGCGGATCAGCCCGTCCTGTTCGAGTTGCGCCCGGCGGCGCGAGCATTGCGAGGCCGAGAGACCCACCCGCTCAGCGAGATCATTGTTGGTGAGGCGCGCGTCGCGCTGGAGCGCATCGAGAATGCGGAGGTCGAATTGATCCATGCGTAAAACATGCATTGATAGAAATCAAAATGCAAGAATCAGGCATTATTTTTAGGTTGCAGCATTGCTTTTGCGCGGTTTGTGCGCCCGTCCCGCGCTATTCTGGAGTCAAGAAGATTGGTCCAGGGAGAACACGATGGGTCCGTTTCCGCATCATGCGCCGCCGGCGACGATCTCGGCCGATAATCCGGCCGGAACCGATGGCTTCGAATTTGTCGAATTCGCGCATCCCAACCCCGAGAAGCTGGCGGTGCTGTTCCAGATGATGGGCTTCCGCCCCGTCGCGCGGCATCGGAAGAAGTCGATCTACGTCTATCGCCAAGGCGACGTGAATTACATCCTCAATGCCGATCCCGAAAGCTTCGCGGCCCGTTTCGTGGCCCAGCACGGGCCCTGCGCGCCGTCGATGGCGTGGCGTGTCGTCGATGCGAAGCATACCTTCGAGCACGCGGTGAAGATGGGGGCCGAGCCCTACGACGGGCCGGGCAAGGTGTTCGATGTGCCGGCAATCAAGGGCATCGGCGGCTCGCTTCTCTATTTCGTGGACCGATACGGTGAGAAGGGGGCGGTGTATTCAAACGAGGATTTCCGTTGGCTCGGCCAGGCCGACCCGAAGCCGGAGGGGTTCGGCTTCTATTATCTCGATCACCTCACCCATAATGTTTTCCGCGGCAATATGGACAAATGGTCCGAGTTCTATATCCGCCTGTTCAATTTCCGGCAGATCCGGTTCTTCGACATCGAGGGCAAGCTGACCGGGCTGTATTCCCGCGCGCTGACCTCGCCCTGCGGCCGCATCCGCATCCCGATCAACGAGAGCGCGGACGAACACAGCCAGATCGAGGAATACCTCAGGAAATACAAGGGCGAGGGCATCCAGCATATCGCGGTCGCGACCGAGGACATCTATGCGTCGACCGACAAGCTTGCCGCCAACGGTATCCGCTTCATGCCGGGGCCGCCCGATACCTACTACGACATGAGCCGCGAGCGCGTACATGGCCATCAAGAGCCGCTTGAGGCGATGCGCAAGCACGGCATCTTGATCGACGGCGAGGGTGTCGTCGGTGGCGGCGAGACCCGCATCCTACTCCAGATATTCTCCAAGACCGTGATCGGACCGATCTTCTTCGAGTTCATCCAGCGCAAGGGGGACGATGGTTTCGGCGAGGGCAATTTCCGCGCCCTGTTTGAATCGATCGAGGAAGACCAGATCCGGCGTGGCGTGCTGAAGAATGTCGCGGCCGAATAACCCGGCTTGACAGCATCGATGTGCCCGGCGACCAATCCTTCGATCAGGGAGGCCGCCGTGGCTTTGACGCTCTACACCTACTACCGCTCCTCCGCCGCCTATCGGGTGCGCATCGCCCTCAATCTCAAGGGCGTGAGCGCCGCGCATCGCGCCATCCATCTCGTGAAGGACGGCGGGCAGCAGAAATCCGAGGCCTACACTCGGATCAATCCGAACCGCACCGTGCCGGCGCTCGAGCTCGGCGACGGCGCCCAGCCGCTCGTGCAGTCGCTCGCGATCATCGAATACCTTGACGAGACGATCCCGGAGCCGCGCCTTCTGCCCGGCGATGCGGCGATGCGTGCCCGCATCCGCGCGGCAGCGCAGGTGATTGCCTGCGACATCCACCCGGTCAACAATTCCCGCGTCGGCGGCTATCTCAAGGAAAAGCTCGGCCATAGCCAGGACGAGGTCGTCGCCTGGATGAACCACTGGATGGAGTCAGGTCTTGCAGCCTTTCAGGCGCTTTTGCCGGCAAGCGGGCGCTACTGCTTCGGCGATGATATCACGCTCGCCGATCTCTGCCTCGTACCGCAGATGTACAACCTCAAGCGCTGGGGTGGTTCGACAAAGGGGCTCGACCGACTCCTCGCCATCGACGAGGCGTGCCTTGCCCTGCCGGCTTTCGATGCCGCCCGACCGGAGAAGCAGCCGGACGCGGAGTGACGATCAGATTCGCGCGCGCTTGTCCGCCTTCGCCAACCTCGCGAGCAGATAATCCACCTCCGCCTTCGCGGTTGCCGAAAGCGTTCCGCCCGGTTTGCGTTGCGCATCCGACGCGAGGATGCCGCGCTTCATCATAACGTATTTCCGAACCGCGAGCCCCACGCCCGGCTGCTGCTCGTAACGCAGCAGTGGCAGATGCGCATCGAAGAGGTCATGCGCCGCGTCGCGGTTGCCCGCCTTCGCCAGTCGCACGACATCGATCAGCATTTCCGGGAAGGCGTAGCCGGTGTTGGAGCCGTCGGCGCCGCGATCCATCTCGAAATCGAGAAACAGGCCGCCGTTCGCGGTCATGATCGCGAGATCGCGGAGCGAGCCCTCCTGCTGCCATTTGCGCAAGAGCGATATTTTCTCCAGCCCTGGCCAGTCCTCGGCCTTGAGCATCACGCAGGAGGCATTGTCGGTGACAATCTTGCGGATCACACCCGGCGTCATCTGCACCGAAGTGATCAGCGGGTAATCCTGGATGACAAAGGGTACGTCCGCGCCGATCGCTTCCACCGCCTGTGCGTAGTAGCCGGTAATCTGGTCATCGGTGCGCAGCGTGTTCGGCGGCGCGATCATCACGGAAGCTGCCCCCGCCGCCATCGCCTCGCGCGAGAGGCTTCGCATGGCGGCGAAGCCCGGCGCGGAAACGCCGACGATCACCGGCTTGCCGAGTATTTTCACCGCGCGCTTGAGGATCTCAAGCGATTCATGTGGTTCGAGCTTCGGCGCTTCGCCCATGATGCCAAGCACGGTGATACCATCCGAGCCGATCGTTGCGTAGAACTCGAACAGTTTGTCGAGGCTCGCCCAATCGACCGCGCCATCGGCGGCGAACGGGGTGGGGGCGATCGGAAAGACGCCCCTGTAGGTCTTGGTAAGGACGCTCATCTCTTCGAGGCCTCGTAGCGCGCCTTGGTCTCTGCATTCATCGGGTAGAGGCCGGGCAGCGGCAGGCCCTTCTCGACTTCGCCCATGATCCAGCCTTCCATGCGCTCCTGCTCGACGCCGAGCTTCGCGACCTCCTCGACGATTGCCTGCGGGATCAGCACCGCGCCGTCGTCATCCGCAACGATGACGTCGTTGGGGAATACCGCGACGCCGCCGCAGCCGATCGGGAGCTGCCAGTCGACAAAAGTCAGTCCCGCGACCGAGGGCGGGGCCGCCGCGCCGTCGCACCACACCGGCAAGCCGGTGCCGAGCACGCCGGCGAGATCGCGCACCACACCGTCGGTAATGAGCGCCGTGACATTCCGCTTTTTCATGCGCGCACACAGGATGTCGCCAAAAATGCCGGCATCTTTCACGCCCATCGAATCGACGACCGCGATGACGCCGCCCGGCATGGCTTCGATCGCCCCTCGCGTCGAGATCGGCGAGGACCAGCTCTCCGGCGTCGCGAGGTCTTCGCGTGCCGGCACGAAGCGCAGCGTGAAGGCGCGGCCGACGAGGCGCGGCTGGCCGGTGCGGATCGGCCGTGCACCACGGAGCCAGACGTTGCGCAGGCCCTTCTTGAGGAGGATTGTTGTCAGTGTCGCCGTGGTGATGCCCGAGAGCATCGCCATGAGATCGGCGGAGAGTGGTGTGACCTCGGGGGTCTTGAATTCAATGGTCATGTCAGGCGCTTTCAGGAACGGTCTCAGACATTCGGAATGACGCCGCCGTCGACCCGCACGTTTGAGCCGGTAACGTAGGAGGCGCGCGCGGAGCAAAGGAAGGTCGCGACATCGGCGAATTCCTGCGGATCGCCATAGCGTCCGGCGGGAATGGTTGCCTGTGAGGCAGCGGCAACCTCCTCGATCGTCTTGCCCTCACGCTTCGCGGCCGCGCCATCGATCTGGTAGATGCGGTCGGTCAGGATGCGCCCCGGCGAGATGACGTTGACGGTCACGCCTTCCCTGGCGACTTCGCGCGACACGGTCTTCGACCAGCCGACAAGGCTCGCGCGCAGGGTGTTCGAGACGCCGAGGTTGGGAATCGGGACGATGGTGCCCATTGAGGTCGAGGTGAGAACCCGGCCCCACTGGCGGGCCCGCATCCCCGGCAGAACACGGTCGGTGATGGCGATCACGGAGAGCACCATCGAGTTGAAATGCTTCGTCCACACCTCCTGGCTCTGGCCGGAGGCGGGCGAGGGCGGCGGGCCGCCGGTATTGTTAACCAGGATGTCGATCGGACCGAGTTCCTTCTCGATCCGGGCAATGGAGGGCTCGATCAGGGAGAGATCGCCAAGATCCCACACGAGGCTGATGACGGCGCCGCCCGCCGCCTTGATAGCGGCCTCGGTCTTGTCGAGCTTCTCGCGGTTGGTGCCGGTGATCGCTACTTTCGCGCCTTCGGCGGCGAGCGTGCGCGCGATGGCCGCGCCGAGCCCGCCCGAGGAGGCGGTGACGAGCGCCACCTTGCCCTTGATGCCTAGATCCATTTCTCGAACCCCTGGTGGATGGATGTGTATGCTGTGTTCTGGCGCGTGGACGGGCAAAAGGAAAGGGTGCGAGATCGCGTTTCTCGCACTTCTTTCGTCCGGAACTCCCGAGCGGGCTCGGCACGCATATTGCAGCGCCGAGGCATGGTTGCCGAGCCCGCTTAATGAATCCCGATCTCTCCATCCTGATCCTTGACGAGAACGGCATCCGCGCCGCGATCATCGAAGCGGGGCTGCGCGGGGCCGGACACACGCACGTCAGCATCGTGTCGGACATGAACGGCATTGTCCGCCGCATCGCCGAGACTGCGCCGGATGTCATCGTCATCGATCTGGAGAACCCGAACCGCGACCAGCTGGAACACGTGCTCCAGATGAGCCGGGTCGTCGAGCGGCCGATCGCGATGTTCGTGGATCGCTCCGATACCGAAATGATGGCCTCGGCGATCGAGGCAGGCGTTTCGGCCTATGTGGTGGACGGGCTGCGGCAGGACCGTGTCAAGCCGATCCTCGACATGGCAATTGCGCGGTTCAATGCCTATTCGCGCCTCCGGTCCGAGTTGGAGGATACGCGCCGTGCGCTCGAGGATCGCAAGGCCATCGACCGCGCCAAGGCAATCCTGATCCGCACGCGCGGCCTCAGTGAGGACGAGGCGCATCACCTCCTGCGCCGCACCGCCATGCAGCAAAGCGCGAGAATGGGTGACGTCGCCCGGGCGCTCGTCGCGAGCGCCGAACTCCTGCTGGGAGACAGAACGACAGGAGACCAGCTTTGACGTCCCTCCTCACGCCCCTGCGTCTCGGTTTTATTCCGTTGATGGATGCCGCGATCCCCATCGTGGCAGCTCGCAAGGGCTTCGCCGCCTCTCGCGGGATCGATCTCCAGCTCATGCGCGACACCTCCTGGGCGAACATCCGCGATCGCCTTGCCATCGGCCATCTCGATGCTGCGCATCTTCTGGCGCCCATGCCGGTCGCTGCGGCGCTCGGGCTTGCGCCGATCAAGACACCCCTGATCGCGCCTATGGCGCTCGGTACGGGCGGCAACGCGATCACCTTCTCGTCAGAACTGACGGAGGGCATCAGTAAGGCGGGCGTGCGGGCCTTCCCGGCGGAACCGGTCGCCCTGGGGCGCGCGCTCCGGGCCATGATCGACGCGCGCACCGCCAAAGGCGTAGAGCGCCTGACTTTCGGTGTCGTCCACCCCTATTCGGCGCATAATTACGAGCTTCGCTACTGGCTGGCGGCGTCGGGAATTGATCCCGACAGGGATATTGAAATTGCGATTCTGCCGCCGCCTTTCATGCCGGATGCACTGGCAAGCCAGAAAATCGACGGCTTCTGCGTCGGCGAACCGTGGAATTCAGTCGCTCGCCGTCGCGCTGGTGGAACCATCGTGCTCACCAAGTCCGCCATCTGGCGCGCGAGCCCGGAGAAAGTGCTCGCGCTCCGCGAGGAATGGCCGAACGAGCGGCCGGGAGACCTTGCGGCGCTGCTGCAAGCGATGCTCGATGCCGCCTTGTGGTGCGAGGACATCGCCAACCGGACGGAACTGGTGCGGGTTCTTTCCGCGCCGGATTTGCTCGATTTGCCGCCCGAGGATCTTCTGCCGTCGCTCGATGGAACGCTCGATGGCACGGGTCGTTTCCTCACCTATGCCGCTGGCATGGCGAACATGCCTTGGAAGAGCGACGCCCTGTGGTTCCTCGGCCAGATGCGGCGCTGGGGCCAGATCGGGTTGGGCCAGGGCGATCCCGCCAGGGTTCGTGCCGCCTTCCGCCCCGATCTGCTGCGCGCGGTGCTGCTTGCGCGCGGGATCTCGGCGCCCCTCGTCGATGACAGGCCGGTGGCGGCCGATGGCGAGGCCGGAACGGTCGTTCCCGGAACGCTCGGAGACGTCGGTCTCCCGAGGTTCGGGTTTTTCGACGGCGGGAGCTAGACGCGCCGGCGTGCCCAAAATTTAGGCGTTGTGCAATGCAACAATGCGCAACGGTTCGAATTCGTGCCGGAGCTGGTTGGGCGACTCTTCAAGCAATCAGCGATCGAAACCGATGGTTCCGGCAACGATTCTGCGCCCACGTCTGCCTAAAGTCGGGGCAACTCCGGTTTGGCACAGGGGTTGCTAGAAATGGTTTGGCCAACGAGGGCCTCTTCATTCGCGGACCGCTGCCCGAGGCAGTACCGGCATGGTCGCCGGCAATCGCGAGGACCTCGTCCCTCGCTCCGTGGGTGTCAGCTCAACCAGACCGAGGGGTTCCCCATGTCCACGCGCCAGAAGCTCGTCTCGACCACCGCCTTTCCCGCCATCGACCGTCGTCGTTTTCTCCTCGGCGCGGGTGCGCTCGGCTTCCTTTCCCTGGCCGGGTTGCGGAAGGCGCGCGCCGCCAGCCTCAAGGTCGAGAAGGACGAGCTGAAGTTTGGCTTCATCAAACTCACAGACATGGCGCCGCTCGCGATCGCCAAGGAACTCGGCTACTTCGAGGATGAGGGCCTGTTCGTCACGCTTGAAGCGCAGGCGAACTGGAAGGTTCTCCTTGATCGCGTCATCACCGGTGAACTCGACGGCGCGCATATGCTCGCCGGTCAGCCGCTCGCCGCGACCATCGGCTTCGGCACCAAGGCGCATATCGTCACCCCGTTCTCGATGGACCTGAACGGCAACGCCATCACAGTTTCGAACGCGATATGGGAGATGATGAAGCCCGCCATTCCCAAGGGCGCCGATGGCAAGCCGGTGCACCCGATTTCCGCCGAGGCACTCAAGCCCGCCATCGAGAAGCTGCGCGCCGAGGGCAAGCCCTTCAAGATGGGTATGGTCTTCCCGGTTTCGACCCATAACTACGAACTGCGCTACTGGCTTGCGGCTGGCGGCGTGCATCCCGGTTTCTATTCTCCGACCGACGTTTCCGGCACCGTGCAGGCGCAGGCGCTTCTTTCCGTCACCCCGCCACCGCAGATGCCGGCGACCCTCGAGGCAGGGACCATCCACGGCTATTGCGTCGGCGAACCGTGGAATCAGGCAGCGGTGTTCAAGGGCATCGGCGTGCCGGTGATTACGGACTACCAGATATGGAAGGACAATCCGGAGAAGGTGTTCGGCATTACCGCCGAATTCGCCGAGAAGAACCCGAATACGGTGCTCGCGCTGACCAAGGCGTTAATCCGCGCTGCGATGTGGCTCGACGAGAACAACAATGCCAACCGCATGAAGGCGGTCGAGATACTCTCGAAGCCGGAATACGTCGGTGCCGACAAGGCGGTGATCGCCAACTCGATGACCGGCACCTTCGAGTTCGAGAAGGGCGACAAGCGCCCGATCCCCGATTTCAACGTGTTCTTCCGCTATTTCGCGACCTATCCCTACTATTCCGACGCCGTCTGGTATCTCAGCCAGATGCGCCGCTGGGGCCAGATTGGCGAATTCAAGGACGACGGCTGGTACGCCGAAACGGCGAGGAAGGTCTATCGTCCGGATCTCTACCTCAAGGCTGCGAAGCTCCTCGTCGAGGACGGCAAGGCCAAGGAAGCCGAGTTCCCGTGGAAGAGCGACGGCTACCGTGATGTCACCTCCGACAACATCGACAAGGTCGCCTACGACGGTCGGAAGCCCAACGCCTACATCGACAGCCTGAAGATCGGCCTCAAGGGCCAGCAGAAGGTCGAGGGCGCAAACGTCATCGGCGGCTGAGCCGACGGTCTCCCTACTGATCAGGATCGGAGTTCAAGCATGGCGATGGCGAGTGACCTCGTGGATATCAAGGCGGATGAGGCACGACGCCTGCGGCGCGAACGCATCCATCATTGGCTGAACCGGGCCAGCGGCACGCTCGGCGTCGTCGGGCTCGGGTTTCTGGTGCCGCTGCTGAAGATGGTGGCGGGCGACAGCCCTAGGCACCAGTTCAAGGTGCTTTGGCAGCAGCTTTTTGTGCCGCTCATCGGCATCGGCGCGTTCCTCGCGCTCTGGGCGATCTTCGCGCCACAGGTGCAGACCTCGCTCGGCGCCATCCCCGGTCCGGCGCAGGTCTGGTCGCAGACCACGAACCTCTATGCCGACCACAAGGCCGAGCGCGCCAAGGAAGCGCAGTTCTACGCCCGGCAGGACGAGCGCAACGCCAAGCTCGTCGCGGAAGGGCGCGCGGCAGATGTGAAGCACCGCAGCTACACCGGCAAGCCGACCTATATCGACCAGATCTTCACCAGCCTCAAGACGGTGGCGCTTGGCTTCATCATCGCGACAATCTTCGCTGTACCGCTCGGTATCATGTGCGGGCTCTCGAAAACGGTGAACGGCGCGCTCAATCCGCTGATCCAGATCTTCAAACCCGTTTCCCCTCTCGCCTGGCTGCCGATCGTGACGATGGTCGTCTCCGCGCTCTACGTGAACCCAAGCGAAGCCTTCCCGAAGTCCCTCGTCATCTCCGCGGTGACAGTGACGCTTTGCTCGCTCTGGCCGACGCTCATCAACACCTCGCTCGGCGTCGCCTCCATCGACAAGGATCTTCTCAACGTCGGTCGCGTGCTCCAGCTCCCGACCTGGCGCACGGTGACGAAGCTGATCCTGCCCTCGTCGCTGCCGCTGATCTTCACCGGACTTCGCCTCTCGCTGGGCGTGGGCTGGATGGTGCTGATCGCCGCGGAAATGCTTGCGCAGAACCCCGGCCTCGGCAAGTTCGTCTGGGACGAATTCCAGAACGGCTCCTCGCAGAGCCTCGCCAAGATCATGGTTGCGGTGCTGACGATCGGCGTCATCGGTTTCCTGCTCGATCGGCTGATGTATGCCCTGCAATCCGCTTTCACCTACTCCGCCAATCGCTGAGGAGGTCAGCATGAGCGACAAGCCGATCCTCGAACTCAGAAACCTCGCCAAGGCCTATGGAGAGGGCGCCCAGCGCTCGGAGGTGCTGGCCGGTGTCAACCTCGCGGTGGCGGAAGGCGAATTCATCGCCATCGTCGGTTTTTCCGGTACCGGCAAAACGACGCTGATCTCGGCGATGGCCGGGCTTGTCGCTCCCGATGCGGGCGAGGTCCTGTTCCGCAGCCAACCCGTGAAAGGGCCAGGGCCGGAGCGCGGTGTGGTGTTCCAGTCCTATTCGCTGATGCCCTGGCTCACGGTGCGTGGCAACATCGCGCTGGCGGTGGATCAGGTTTTCGCGCAGGAGAGCAAGGCCGGGCGTGCCGCGCGCGTTGATCGCTATATCGGGATGGTTGGCCTCTCGCACGCGGCCGAGCGCCGGCCATCCGAACTCTCGGGCGGTATGCGCCAGCGTGTCGCGGTCGCTCGGGCGCTGGCGATGAGCCCTGAGGTCCTGTTGCTCGACGAGCCGCTCTCGGCACTCGATGCGCTGACCCGTGCCAAGCTTCAGGGCGAGTTCGAGCAGATCTGCGCGACCGAGAAGAAGACCGTGGTGCTCATCACCAACGATGTCGACGAGGCGATCCTTCTTGCGGACCGCATCATCCCGCTACTCCCCGGCCCACGCGCGACTCTTGGCCGAGAGTTCCGCGTCGATGTGCCGCGCCCGCGCGATCTCGCCGAAATCGGCGAATCCGACGCCTTCAAGACCCTGCGTGCCGAGGTCACCAACTACATGCTCGACATCGCGGCCGACCGTGCCGCCGGGCAGGATGCGGCGCGCACGCTACCGGGTATCGAGCCGATCTCGCTCGACAAGCGCCGTAACAAATTGCCGAAAGCCTATGCCGAGGCTTCGCAGTCGATCCGTGAGGAGCGCTTCCTCGAATTCTCGCAGCTCTCGAAAATCTACCCAACGCCGAAGGGCCCTCTGACGGTGGTGGATCGCTTCGATCTCAAGGTGAGGAAGGGCGAATTTATCTCTCTGATCGGCCATTCAGGCTGCGGCAAATCGACGGTGCTGTCGATGGCGGCGGGGCTCAACGAAGTGAGCGAAGGTGGCATCATTCTCGACGGGCGTGAGGTTGCGACGGCGGGGCCGGATCGCGCGGTCGTGTTTCAGGCCCCCTCGCTGTTTCCTTGGCTCACAGCGCGTGAGAACGTGACGCTCGGTGTCGATCGCGTCTATCCCCATGCCTCCAAGGCCGAACGCGATGATGTCGTCTCGTATTATCTCGACCGCGTCGGCCTCGGCGATGCGATGGACAAACTCGCCGCCGACATGTCGAACGGCATGCGCCAGCGCGTCGGCATCGCCCGCGCCTTCGCGCTTTCGCCGAAGCTCCTCCTGCTCGACGAGCCCTTCGGCATGCTCGACAGCCTCACCCGCTGGGAATTGCAGGAAGTCCTGATGGAAGTCTGGTCGCGCACCAAGGTGACGGCGATCTGCGTCACGCACGATGTCGATGAGGCGATCCTGCTCGCCGACCGCGTGGTGATGATGTCGAACGGGCCGAAAGCCCGTATCGGCAACATCATGGAGGTCGATCTGCCGCGCCCGCGCACGCGGAAAGCGCTGCTCGAACATGCCGACTACTACGCCTACCGGCAGGAACTCCTCGAATTTCTCGAAGCCTATGAAGGCGGCGCCAATCCCGATCCCGCGCATCTCGCGGCGATCAAGGCCAAGCGTCATTCCGGCACGGCCGCGGCGGCCTGAAAGGAAGCATCATGAGCAAGCAGAAACTTGTTGTCATCGGAAACGGCATGGCGCCGGGAAGAGCGCTCGAAAAGCTGCTCGAAGCGGCACCCGAGGCTTTCGACATCACCATTTTCAACGCCGAACCGCGCGTGAATTACGACCGGATCATGCTCTCCCCGGTCCTCTCCGGCGAGAAGAAGTACGAGGAAATCGTCATTCACGGCGATGGTTGGTACATCAAGCACGGGGTGGTGCTTTACAAGGGCCACAAGGTCGCGAAGATCGACCGCGAGGCGCGCACGGTCACCTCCGAGCACGGTGTTGTCGTTCCCTACGACAAGCTGATTATCGCCACCGGATCGAGCCCCGTCATCATCCCCGTGCCGGGTCACAAGCTCGCCGGCGTGCTTTCCTACCGTGATCTCGATGACGTCCACGCGATGATGCTCGCCGCTGCCAAGCCAGGCAGCCGCGCGGTGGTGATCGGCGGCGGTCTCCTCGGCCTCGAAGCCGCCGTTGGTCTCAAGATGCAGGGCATGGACGTTACCGTGCTGCACCTGATGCCGCACCTGATGGAACGCCAGCTCGACAGTGCCGCCGGCTACCTTCTCCAGCGTGCGATCGAGGAGCGGGGCATCCGCATCCGTTGCAAGGCCAACACGCACGAGATTACCGGAGTTTCCCGCGTTGATGGCGTCCGGCTCGATGACGGCACGTTCTACCCGGCGGATATCGTCGTCATGGCGGTTGGCATCCGGCCAAGCGCGGGGATTGCCAAGGACGCGGGGTTGGAAGTCAATCGCGGCATCGTGGTGACGCCGGACATGCGCACCTCGGACCCGGATATCTTCGCGCTCGGCGAATGTGCGGAGGCGAGCGGGCAGGTCTTCGGCCTCGTCGCTCCGCTCTACGAGATGGCGGGCGTTGTCGCGCAGAACCTTCTCGGCGGTTCGGCCGAGTTCCAGCCTTCCGCCACGGCCACCAAGCTCAAGGTCACCGGGTGCGATCTCTATTCCGCCGGTGATTTCGCCGACGGCGAGGGGCGCGAGGAGATTGTCCTGCGCGATCCGATGCGCGGGGTCTACAAGCGGCTCGTTCTCAAGGACAATCGCATTCTCGGCGCCGTGCTCTATGGCGAGGTCGCCGACGGCCCGTGGTTCTTCGACATGCTCAAGCGCGGCGTCGATATCAGCGAGATGCGCGAGACGCTCATTTTCGGTCAGGGCTATCAGGGAGGCGCTTCTGCGGACCCTATGGCCGCCGTTGCAGCCTTGCCGGATGAGGCAGAGATCTGCGGCTGCAACGGCGTGTGCAAGGGCAAGATCGTCTCAACCATCAACGACCTCGGGCTGAAGAGCCTCGACGACGTGCGGGCGCATACCAAGGCTTCCGCCTCCTGCGGCTCCTGCACGGGACTTGTCGAGCAGGTCATCAAGCTCACGCTGGGCGATGCCTATAACCCCGCTGCCGTGCAGCCGATTTGCTCCTGCACCGACCTCGGCCATGATGACGTGCGCCGGCTGATACGCGCGAAAGAACTCAAGTCGATCCCGCAACTGATGCAGGAACTCGGCTGGAAAACCTCCTGTGGCTGCGCCAAATGCCGCCCGGCGCTCAACTACTACATGGTCTGCGATTGGCCGGGCGAATACGAGGACGACGGGCAATCGCGCTACATCAACGAGCGCGTCCACGCCAATATCCAGAAGGATGGCACCTTCTCGGTCGTGCCGCGCATGTGGGGCGGGTTGACCAGCGCCAAGGAGCTGCGTGCCATCGCCGATGTCGTCGACAAGTTCGCGATCCCCACGGTGAAGGTGACTGGTGGCCAGCGCATCGATCTTCTGGGCGTGAGGAAGGATGATCTCCTTGCCGTCTGGGCCGATCTCAACAAGGTGGGGATGATCTCAGGCGCGGCCTATTCCAAGGGTTTGCGCACGGTGAAAACCTGCGTCGGCACGGACTGGTGCCGGTTCGGCACGCAGGATTCGACAGGCCTTGGCGTGAAGCTGGAGAAGTTCCTCTGGGGGTCGTGGTCGCCGGCAAAGCTGAAACTTGCTGTCTCCGGCTGCCCGCGCAACTGCGCCGAGGCGACCTGCAAGGACATCGGCGTGATCTGCGTCGATTCGGGGTACGACATCCACTTCGCGGGTGCAGCCGGGCTCGATATCCATGGCACGCAGCTTCTCGGTCATGCCGATACCGAGGACGAGACAATCGAGATTGTCGGCGCGCTGACGCAGCTTTATCGCGAGCAGGGCCGTTATCTCGAGCGGGTCTACAAATGGGCGAAGCGTGTCGGTACGCCCTCGATCAAGACCGCCGTCATCGACGATGCCGAGAGGCGCCGCGCCCTCTACGACCGGTTCGTCTACAGCCAGAAATTCGCGCAGATCGACCCCTGGGCCGAGCGCGTCGCCGGAAGGGACGCGCATGAATTCGCGCCGATGGCGAAGCTTGGGTTCCAGCATGCCGCCGAATGAGGAGGGGGCGATGAACGCTTCGGTGAAGGATTGGGTGGATATCGGCCGGGTCGAGGCGATTCCCTTGCGCGGTGCGCGCGTGGTGAAAGCGCCGGGCGGCGACATCGCGGTGTTCAAGGCGGCCGACGGCAGCGTGTTCGCGCTGCGAGATCGTTGTCCGCATAAGGGCGGACCGCTCAGCCAGGGCATCGTGCATGGGCATGGCGTCACCTGCCCGCTGCACAGCTGGGTCATCAGCCTCGAAACCGGAGAGGCGCAGGGCGCGGACAAAGGTTGTACGCCGAAAATCCCGGTGCGGCTCGAGAATGGGCGCGTACTGCTGCTGGCGACGGCGCTGGTGGAGGCGGAGGCCTGACCGATGGGTGCCGAAAGCGTCACCACCCGCACCACCTGCCCCTATTGCGGCGTCGGCTGCGGCGTTCTGGCGACGCGTGCGCGCGACGGTTCCGTTTCGGTGAAAGGCGATCCGGATCACCCAGCGAACTTCGGGCTCCTGTGCTCGAAGGGCACGGCACTTGCCGATACGCTCTCGCTCGACGACCGGCTTCTCTACCCGGAAATCGCAGGCGAGCGCGCGAGCTGGGACGCGGCGCTCAATCTTGTTGCGACGCGGTTCAGCGAGACCATCCGCGATCATGGCCCCGACGCGGTGGCTTTCTACGTTTCCGGGCAGATCCTGACCGAGGACTATTACGTCGCCAACAAGCTGATGAAGGGCTTCATCGGCTCGGCGAACATCGATACAAATTCGCGCCTCTGCATGGCATCGGCCGTGGCGGCACACCGTCGTGCCTTCGGCGCCGACACCGTACCGGCGATCTACGCCGATCTTGAAGAGGCCGATCTCGTCGTATTGATGGGATCGAATTTCGCCTGGTGTCATCCCGTGCTTTTCCAGCGCCTCCTGCAAGCGAAGAAGGCGCGCGGCACCAAGATCACCGTGATCGATCCGCGACGGACGATCACGGCCGACGCAGCCGATCTCCACCTTGCGCTCGAACCGGACAGCGACGTCGCGCTCTATCTCGGGCTGTTGCGCCATCTCGACGCCGCCGGGCTGCGCGACCAGACCTATACGAACGAGCACGTCGCCGGACTGGAGGCCGCACTCGCCGAGGCGCGGGGTCTGGATATCGATGCCGTTGCCAAGCTGACGCAGCTCTCCCCACGCGAGATCGAGGCTTTCTACACGCTGTTCGCGCGCCACGAGCGCGTCGTGACCGTTTTCAGCCAGGGTGCGAACCAGTCCGTCACAGGAACGGACAAGGGCAACGCGATTATCAATTGCCACCTGCTCACGGGTCGCATCGGCAAGCCCGGTGCTTCGCCGTTCTCGATCACCGGCCAACCGAATGCGATGGGCGGCCGTGAGGTCGGCGGGCTCGCCAACATGCTCGCTGCGCATATGAACATCGAGGACGAGGCCGCGCGGAACTGCGTTCAACGCTTCTGGAACGCGCCGGGGATGGCCGAAAGGCCCGGCCTCAAGGCGGTTGATCTGTTCCGAGCGGCGGGCGAGGGCAAGGTCAAAGCGCTCTGGATCATGTCCACCAATCCGGTGGACAGCCTTCCCGAGGCTGATCTCGTCCGTAAGGCGCTTGAAGTCTGTCCGTTCGTCGTGGTTTCGGATGCGATCCGCGAGACCGACACCAACGCTTGTGCGGATGTACTGTTGCCCGCGCTCACCTGGGGCGAGAAATCGGGAACCGTCACCAATTCCGAACGGCGCATCTCCCGCCAGCGCTCGTTCCTTCCGCCCCCTGGCGAAGCACGCGCCGATTGGTGGCACATGGCGGAAGTCGCCCGCCGGATGTGCTTCGCCGGCTTCGACTATGAAGGTCCCGCCGCGATCTTCCGCGAGCATGCCGCGCTCTCGGCGTTCGAGAACGACGGCACGCGGGATTTCGACATCGGCGCCTACGCGGATGTTTCGGATGCCGCATTTGACGGGCTCGCGCCGTTCCAGTGGCCTCAGCCCACCGGCACTAACCGGCGCGAGACGCGCTTCTTCGCCGATGGCCGTTTCTTCACGCCCGACGGCAAGGCGCGCATGGTCGCTGTCAAGCTGCCGGCTGTTTCGAAGCCTCTGAGCGAGGAATTTCCGCGCTGGCTCAACACTGGCCGCATCCGCGACCAGTGGCACACCATGACGCGCACCGCCAAGTCGCCTCGGCTGACGGGGCATTTCGGCGAGCCCTTCTGCGAGATCCACCCGGATGACGCCGCGAGCGCCGGCATCGGTCCCGCGAGCCTCGTTGAGGTGGAAAGCCGCCACGGCACGATCATCGTCCGCGCGCTTCTCACCGAGCGTCAGCGGCGCGGCTCCGTTTTCGTGCCGATGCACTGGACCGATCAGCTCGCCTCGAAGGGCCGCGTCGATGCGCTGGTCGATGCGATGGTCGATCCTGTATCCGGCCAGCCCGGATCGAAGCGCACGCCGGTGGCGATCCGAACCTATGCGGCATCGTGGTATGGTTTCGCGGTTTCGGCCGGCAAGCCGGTTTGCGCTGGCGTTCCCTATTGGGCGCTTTCCCAGGCTGAAGGAGGCTTCCGGCTCGAGCTTGCCGGCAAGGAAACTCCGGCCGACTGGCAGATGTTTGGGCAATCCTTGTTCGGGTTGAAGGGTGGCGAGGGCGAGTGGATCGCCTATTACGACCGCGAGGTGGGCCTCGCACGACTCGCGGTTTTGGTCGGTGAGAAGCTGGTCGGCGCGCTGTTTGTCGCGCCGCAACCGGTTGCGCTCTCGCGTCGGTTCATCACCGAGGCATTGCCGCAAGGCCACGCCGGGAGCGCGCGTTATCGCCTCCTCGCCGGACAAGGTGGTGCTGACCGGCCGGACCCCGGCGCGATCCTGTGCGCGTGCTTTCAGGTCGGCGTTAACCAGATCGCGGCGGCGATCCGCGAGGGGCAAAGGGATGTCGAGGCCATCGGTGCCGCGCTGAAGGCGGGAACCAATTGCGGCTCCTGCCGTGGCGAAATCCGGAGAATGCTCGATGAAGGTCGTTTCGAGAAAGCCGGCTGAAGCGGGGCTTGCCCGGCTCGGCGCACTGGCCAAGCTGCCGGTGTTCTTCGATCTGCGCGGCAGGCGCGCGGTCATCGCGGGCGGCGGCGCGGGTGCAGCCTGGAAGGCCGAACTCCTCGCGGCTTCTGGCGCACGGGTCGAGATCTACACTTCCGATTCGGGCGAGGATATGCGCACGATCGTCTCGCGCGGCGCGGCGGATGGCGAACTTGTCCTGTATGAACGCCCGTGGTCGCTCGATATCTTCACCGGTGCTGCGCTCGCGGTCGGCGGCTTCGAGGACGAAGCCGAAGCAAAAGCCTTCCGTTGCGCAGCAAAGGCAGCGGGTGTGCCGGTCAACACCATCGACAGGCCCGAGACCTGCGATTTCCAGTTCGGCTCCATCGTCAACCGCTCGCCTGTGGTGATCGGCATATCCACGGACGGCGCCGCACCCATTCTCGGACAGGCGATCCGCCGCAGGATCGAAATGCTGCTGCCCGCATCGCTCTCGGAATGGGCGGGCGTTGCGCGAGATATTCGCGGGAAGGTCATGGAAGCGCTTCGGCCGGGTGCGCAGCGCCGGCTTTTCTGGGAATCATTCTCGGATAGGGCGTTCCGGAACACCCGATCCCCTGTTGGGGGGCTGCTGGACGTCATGATTGCCGATTGCCGCGCTGGCGCTAGTGCTTCGAGCGGCCGCGTGACGCTCGTCGGCGCCGGACCGGGTGATTCGGAATTGCTCACGATCCGTGCCGTGCGCGCGCTCCAGAGCGCGGATGTCATCCTGTTCGACGATCTTGTTTCCGATGATATTCTCGAACTCGCCCGACGCGAGGCGAAGCGGATGATGGTCGGCAAGCGTGGCCGGCGCGAGAGCTGCGCGCAGGAGGATATCAACGCGCTGATGCTGGCGCTTGCGCAGCAGGGAAAGCATGTCGTCCGGCTCAAGGCGGGCGACCCCATGGTCTTTGGCCGTGCGGGAGAGGAAATAGCGGTGCTCGAAGGCGCTGGAATCCCGGTTGTCGTCGTGCCGGGGATAACCTCCGCGCAGGCGATGGCTGCCAGCCTCAATCGCTCGCTCACCCATCGCGACCACGCCCAGAGCCTCACCTTGATGACCGGCCATTCCCGGAAAGGAGGACTGCCGGAAACAATCGACTGGTCGAGAGCCGCCGCGCCGAATGCAACGCTTGTCATCTATATGGGGGCGAAGCAGGCCGGCGCGCTGGTGGAGCGGCTGGTCTCTAACGGTCTGGCGGCAACAACACCGGCCGTTGCCATCGCCTCGCTGTCGCGCGAGGACGAGCGGCGCTGGTGCGGCGAATTGGCCTGCCTTCCCGCCGGGATCGCGACCCTCCCGGCCGGTGCGCCGGTCCTGATCGGCATCGGGGACGTTTTCGAGGGGGTAAGCGCGAAAGTGCAATACCCGGAGGCGCGCACCGCCTGAATGATTGCGTCGACCGCAATCCCTGTCATGTTGGGAGAATCCGGTTCTCCCGACAGAGGTTTTCATGCTCACGATCTACGGTGTCTATCGCTCGCGCGCGTCGCGCAATATCTGGCTTGCCAACGAACTCGGCATTCCGTTCCGGCACGTGCCGATCATCCAGCACTATCGGCTGAAGGGAGAGCCGCCGGCTGGTGTGCTTCACACCCGCTCGCCTGAATTCCTGGCGGTCAACCCGAACGGCCATATCCCGTCCATCGAGGATGACGGACTGGTGCTGCACGAGTCCCTGGCGATCAATCTCTATCTTGCCCGCAAGCATGGCGGGCCGCTCGCGCCGCAAAATGTCCGCGAGGAAGGTCTCGCTGCGATGTGGACGCTCTGGGCCGCGACCGAGGTCGAGCCTCATTCGATCCTAGTGCTGTATCACATGGCGATGCGCCCCCCGGAAGAGCGCGATCCGGCGATCGCCGCAGCGGCGGTCGAGGCGCTCAAGGCGCCGATAGCCGTTCTCGACAAGCATCTCGCCGCGGAGAATTTCATGATGGGTGGGCGGTTCACGGCGGTTGATGTCAACGTCGCCGAGGTGATGCGCTATTGCCTGCCGGCCAAAACCCTTTGGGAAGCGGCTCCCCATGCCAGCGCCTGGCTGAAGGCCTGCCACGCCCGGCCGGCCTATCAGGCCATGATGGCGGGTCGTAACGCCGAGCCGGAATAATCGCTACAGGGTCAGGAACAGCACCGCCGAAAGGGTGACGAAACCGCAGATCATCGTCACGAACAGGGTCGCGGCGCAGAATTCTTCTTCGCCGTAACGCCCGCCGATGATCGGGTAGACCGCGATCATCGGCGCGCTGGCGAAAATCAGCATCGCCTTGGCGAGCGCCGGGTCCGCCGGCGGCCAGAGCGCGACGGCGCCGAGCATCCCGAGCGGATGCAGAATCAGCTTGCCGAGGACGACAAGGCCAATGCCTTTCGGCTGCCCGCCGGGCTTCATGCCGGCGAGAATACCGCCGATCGCGAACAGCGCGACGGGGGCGGCCGTGCCGGCAAGCAGGTCGACCGCCCTGAACAGCGGCGCGGGCATCTTCAGCCCGGTCAAGGCCAGCATCATGCCGGTGAAGATCGCGATGACGAGCGGGTTACGCGCGAGGCGCCCGGCGATTTCGGCAAGGATTTCCGGCGTCGCTCGCCCACTCGCCCTACCCTTCTCGGCAAGGACGAGTGCGGCGGGAAGGATCAGGAAATTCTCGACGAGAAGGCACATCGCTAGCCCCAAGGCCGCGTTCGCGCCGAGCGCCATCGTCGCCACGGGAAAGCCGATGAACCCGCTGTTGGACATCGAGGCGCCCATCGCCTGCATCGCCGTTCGCGCGGCGGGCTGAGAATAGAGCCGCCGCGCGCCGAGATAAACGATCGCGAACAGCATTGCGGAGACGACGCCATAGCCGGAGAGAAACCGCAGGTCGATCACCTCTCGGATCGGGCTGAGCACGAAGGTTCGGATAATGAGCGCCGGCATCGCGAAGGTGATTGTGAACGTGCCGAGGATGCGCATGTCCGTCGCTGCGAGGACCCCGCCGCGGATTGCCGCGAAGCCGGTGCCGATCAGCAGGAAAATGGGCAGGATGATTGTCAGCACCTGGAGCATGGCTCGCTCAGCCGAGTTCGTGGGCGTAGGGCATCGAGGCGGCGGCGCCGGCGCGTGTGACGCTGATCGCCGCTGCGCGACCGGCGCGGCGCATGGCCCCGCCGAGCGTCATCCCGGTCGCTAGACCTGCGGCGAGGTTCCCCACGAAGCAATCACCCGCACCGGTGGTATCGACGACATCGACACGCTCGCCTTCCAAGCGAATGATCTCGTCCTGCGTTACACCAAGCGCGCCGTGCGCGCCGAGCGTGACGATGACAATACGTTCCGATCCGGCCAGTACCCGAGCGGCGGCGATGATGTCGTCATCGGCTTGCAGCGTTTTCCGGTCGGAAGCCAACTCCAGTTCGGTCTCGTTGAGAACGAGAATGTCGGTGAGTGCCAGCAGTGATGGTGCCAGCGGCTTCATCGGCGCGGGATTGAGCAGCGTGCGTGCGCGCGCTTTTCGTGCTTTGCGAAAACCGGCCTCGATGAATGCATCGGGCACTTCGAACTGGGCGAGAACGCAATCGCCGGCGGCGATCGGGAAGGCGGCATCAGCTGGCGTCAGCGCAGCATTCGCGCCGGAAACAACGACGATGCTGTTTTCGCCACGGGCGTCCAGTGTGATGAGAGCGATGCCGGTTGGCAGTTCATCGGCAATGCGCAGGGCAGCAAGATCGATCGCTTCGCCAGCGAGGAATTCGCGCATTGCGGTTCCGAAGCCGTCCTTGCCGATTGCACCGACGAGTGCGGTCCCGACGCCCGCACGGCGCGCGGCAACCGCTTGGTTGGCGCCCTTGCCACCGGGGAATTCTCGCAGGTTCTTTCCGGCGACCGTCTCACCGGGACGCGGGTGGTTCGCGACGGAGACAACCAGATCGCGGTTGATTGAGCCGAGAACGACGACCCCGCCCATTGCGGCGGCTTAGCGGCGCTTGGGCGGCTGACCCTTCTGCGGCGGCCGGGCACCGGGAGTGAACCCCGAGCGTTCATCCTTGTGGCGGAAGACGAGACGGCCCTTTTCGAGGTCGTAGGGCGACATTTCCACCGTCACACGGTCGCCCGCGAGGGTCTTGATCCGGTTCTTCTTCATCTTGCCGGCCGTGTAGGCGATGATCTCGTGTCCGCTGTCGAGCTGAACCCGGAATCGCGCATCGGGCAGCAATTCCAGAACCAGACCTTCGAACTGGATCACTTCTTCCTTCGCCATTCGCCGAACTTTCTTTCAAAACGGAGCGCGGGGCGCCCGGATAAGATGATTCTTCAAAGTCAAATAGCCGCTCCGCGAAACGGAACGGCTTTTTCGCCGTGTCGAACGACGCGCCGGGCGCGCCGACGATCCTGGTTCTCAGACAGCCTGAAGGTTCACAGCGGCCATCTTGCCCGTGCGGCGGTCGGCCTGAAGCTCGTAGGAAACCTTCTGTCCGTCACGCAGGCCCTGCATGCCCGAGCGCTGGACCGCGCTGATATGGACGAAAACGTCCTTGCCGCCATCATCCGGCTGGATGAAGCCGTAGCCTTTTTGTTCGTTGAACCACTTCACGGTTCCGGTGCTCATAGATGTCTTCCTTCGGACTATCAGGTCTTGGACGTGCGGGCCTCGCGGTCCGCATTTACACGTTGGCGGCCCGGAATAAACCCGGACCAATGGCTCGACCTTTATTAAAGCAGTCAGAACGTGCGCCCGGTAGTCCCAAAGCGGCCCAGTCGTCCGGCCAAGTCGATGGCGGGATTCATAGCCGCAAATCGTCTCTTTAACAAGTTGGGTGGAGGAGGCCGGGAAAATCAGTCGAGAAGACCGGCCGCCACGAAAAGATCCGCCGTTTTCCGGCTGAGCGCGATCGGCACGTCGTAGACCACTGCGAGGCGGAGGAGCGCCTTGATGTCGACATCATGCGGCATGGGCGAGAGCGGATCGATGAAGAACACGATGGCGTCGATCCGCCCCTCGACGATCATCGCGCCGATCTGCTGGTCTCCGCCGAGCGGGCCGGAGGCAAGCCGCGTCACGTTGAGCGCCGGGCACCGTTCCTTGAGCACCTGCCCGGTCGTGCCGGTGCAGAAGAGCACATGTGTCCGCAAGGCGGCTTCGTGCTCGGATGCCCAGTCGGCGAGGGCGGGCTTCATCCGGTCATGCGCGACGAGCGCGAACGTGCGGGCCATGTCACCAATCCAGATGGAAAGCCGCCACGAGGTCGGCGATCTCGTCGTTGTCGAGGAGGCGGAGGCGCTCCTTACCGAGCATCAGGAAAATGCGCGCGGTTTCCTCCAGCTCTTCCGCCGAGGTGATTGCCTCTTGAAGGCTCGCCCCGGTATTGACCGGCCCGTGATTGGCGAGCAGCACCGCGCGGTAGCGTCCCTGAAGCGCGCGTATGGCCGTGCCGATCGCCTCCGAGCCGGGTCGGAAATAGGGCAGGACCGGCAGGTGTCCCACACGCATCAGGTAATAGGGCGAGAAGACCGGGATCGGATCGAGTGACGGCAGGTCGCGGCAGAACGACAGTGCCGCAGCGTGGGTGGAGTGCAGATGCACCACGGCTTCGGTGCGGGGGCGAGTCTCGTAGAAGGCCCGATGCATCGAGACTTCCTTGGTCGGACTGTCACCGGAAAGATGCTGGAAATCGGCATCGAGCCTGGCCAGCCTTGCCGCATCGAGCCGACCGAGCGAGGCATTGGTGGGCGTGACGAGATACCCATCGTCGAGCCGGATGCTGAGGTTGCCGGCCGTACCGATCGCGAGGCCGCGCGCATGGAAATGGCGACCGGCTTCGACGAGCGCCTCACGAAGCCGTGCCTCGTCGCGCATCATGCCACCGCTCCATCCGCTGGCATGGCATCCATTGTCGCGAGTGCCTTGACGAAGAAATCCGGCGCGCCGAAATTTCCGCTTTTGAGCGCCAGTGCGATGCGCGGCGCGCCTTCGCTGATGACCACCGGCACGCCGGGATCGATCTCAGGGCCGATCGCCATCGCCGTAACGCCAAGGCCGGAAACGATGGCGGAGGAGGTCTCGCCGCCAGCTGTGACGATGCGGCGATACCCCTTGGCTACCGCCTCGCGGGCAAGTCGTGCGAAGAAATTCTCGATGGCATGAGCCAGCCGTTCCCCGCCGTGCCTTGCCTGAAGTGCGCGCACGGCCTCGGCATCCGACGTTGAATAGACGAGCGGGAGGGTAGCCTTACCCGCCTCGCCGGCAAGCCAGTTCCACACGGTATCCGTGCCCGCCGTTCCGGCGAGAACCGCTTCGACATCGAGCCGGAAAACCGGGGCGCCTTGCGCATGGCGGGCGACCTGCCCGGCGGTTGCCAGCGAGCACGATCCGGAGAGCGCGAGAGCCGGCCCAAATGGCGCTGCGATCGCCGCGGGCGCCCCCCGTCCGGTGATTTCGTCGAAATTGTCAGGCAGGCCGAGCGCGATGCCCGAACCGCCGGTGACTAGCGCCATGCCCTTCGCTGCGTGGCCGAGCGCGAGAAGATCCTCATCCGCGATCGCGTCGCAGACGACGAGCTTCTCGTTGCGGTGGGCCGCTTCCTCAAGCGCGTGCCGGATGCCTTCGACGCCCCGGCGAATGATGTCGAGTGAGATCATCCCGACCCGGTTTTTCGACTGACAGGAAAGCCAGCGGGCGAGGTTGGCATCCATCATGGGGGTGATCGGGTGCTTTTCCATGCCGCTCTCGTTCAGCAGCTTGTCGCCGACGAACAGGTAGCCGCGATAGATCGTGCGCTTGTTAGTGGGAAAAGCGGGGCAAACGATGGTGGTCGGCGCATCAAGCGCATCGATCAGCGCATCTGCCACCGGGCCGATATTGCCTTCCTTCGTCGAATCAAAGGTAGAGCAATATTTGAAGATCACCTGCCGCACCCCCGCGCCCCGAAGCGCGGCGAGCCCGGCGAGCGATTGCGCGACCGCTTCTGAAGCTGGGTTCGAGCGGCTCTTCAGCGCGATGATCCCGGCCTCGCAAGGCAGGAACCCGCCCTCGGGCACGCCGACGAACAGCGTCGTCCGCATGCCTTTCTTCGCGAGCGTATTCGCAAGATCGCTCGCGCCGGTGAAATCGTCCGCGATGGCGCCGATGAGCATGGGGCCTCGATGGTCTATGCCGTTTCCTCGGCCCTAGATGCACCGTGAATACGGCATACACAAGCGCTGCAGTTGCGTCCGCGCGGCTATTTTTGCGTCGCCGCCTTCGCGACATCGGCCCAATACTGAATGCCGACCGGAAGCACGTCATCGTTGAAGTCATAGGCCGGATGGTGGAGCCCCGCCGAATCGCCGTTGCCGATGAAGATGAAGGCGCCGGGTCGGGCTTCGAGCATGTAGGAAAAATCCTCGCCGCCCATCGTTGGTTCGGCGTTGTCGTCGACCGCCTCATGCCCGGCGATGGCACGGGCGACACCGGTGACGAAAACGGTCTCCTTGGCGTGGTTGACTGTCGCGGGATAGCCGCGCCGGTAATCGAGATGTGCCTCGGCCCCGAACATCTTCGCGGTGCCTTCGACGATTGCGCGGAAGCGGGCTTCGGCGATGTCGCGCACGGAGTTGTCGAGCGTGCGCACGGTGCCGCGCAGCACGGCGCGCTGGGGGATGACATTCTGCGCATCGCCCGCCTGGAATACCGTGTTGGACACGACGACCGACTTCAGCGGATCGACGTTGCGCGAGGCGATCGACTGTAGCGCCGTGACGATATGCGCGCCGATCAGTACGGGGTCGATGCCCTCGTGCGGCTTGGCGGCATGGCTGCCACGCCCCTCGATGGTGATGGTGTAATAGGCGGTAGCGGCCATCAGCGGACCGGCGCGCAGCGAGAAATGGCCCGGCGCGAGGCCCGGCATGTTATGCATCCCGTAGACCTCGGCGATGTTCCACCGGTCCATCATCCCGTCATCTACCATCGCCTTGCCGCCGGCGCCGCCTTCCTCGGCCGGCTGGAAGATCACGATGACGGTGCCGTCGAAATCGCGCGTCTTTGCAAGATGCTTGGCGGCCCCCAGCAGCATGGCGGTATGGCCGTCGTGCCCGCAGGCGTGCATCTTGCCGGAGGTCTTCGAACTGTGCGGCAGATTGGTTTCCTCATGGATCGGCAGTGCATCCATATCCGCACGCAGGCCGACGACCTTTCCGCCCGCGCCGTCGCGACCGTGAATCACGCCGACGACTCCGGTCCGGCCGATGCCTTCGACAACCTCGTCGCAGCCGAAGGCGCGCAGCTTCTCCGCGACGATGCCCGCTGTGCGATAGACGTCATACAGAACTTCCGGGTTCTCATGGAAATCACGTCGCCAAGTCGTCACTTCGCTCTTCAATGCGAGGATTTCGGGGTCGATCTTCATCGGGGGGCTCTCGGTTGGGCAGCCCCGCCTGTTCGGAGACCGCTTTCATCTCGGCGTTACCTTAGTTGAACTGGCCGGCGATGCCAGTCATTCCCGGCAGAACCGGATAAGTCCGCTGCATGGAGTTATGAGGCAGACGCATGGATCGATGAGGCCTCCGCGCTTCGCCCGGTCGAGACCGAAGCCCGTGGCCGCACGGTGCGATAGCGCCCGCGGTCGACGGAAACGAGCACAATCGCCAGCACAGCGAGGCCGTTCAGCCACCAGGTCTGCGTCGCGCCGCGCTCGGTAAGGGTGTAGGTGAAGGCGCTCGCGAGCGCCGAGAGGGCAAGCGGCGCCACTTCCAGTCCCAGCCGCCCTGTGACCCGGAATAGCGAATAGACGAGGAAAGCGCAGGCCAGCGCGCCAAGAAGGCCAAGATCGTACCAGATATCGGAAACGAGAGTTGCGTGGATCTGCGGCGGCAATTTGCCGGCGTCGCGGCCGGAGACGGCGCTGTCGAAGCCGTGTCCGGTGAAAAGTCCAATCGGGTCGGCGCGGATCACGTCCCACCACAGGGCGACGTTGGCGATGACGGAACCTGCGATGTCGGGCACGAACTTGTGGGTTAGCCCCGCGAGCAGCGCGGCCAGCGGTGCAGCGGCGATCAGCGCCGCTGCCAGCGCGGCAAGGATATTGCCGGCGCGCTCCGGCATCGCCCAGGCGAGGGCGAAGACGAGGAGGCCGACGCCCATCGGCAGGATGGCCTCGCCTGTGGGGCCGAGGATTGCGGCAAGAAACACGAGGCCGACAAGTCCGAGCGCAAGCCGACGTCGGTTCTTGATCAGGAGCCAGGCGGCGCCCGCCCAGCCAAGGCAGACCAGCAGGACCGCCGAGCGGCCCGGCGTCGCCGCCGGCAAGCGCAGCAGCGCCCATCCGAGCGCGTCACCGGCAAGTGCGATCAGAATCAGCAATGCGCCGAGGGCGACACCGATCGTGACGAGATGGAGGTTCGAGGCGCGCATCTTCTGCGGCAGCGATTTTACCGCGAGAATGCCGAGAAGAATGACGCCGAGGCTCTTGAAGATCTTCACTGCCCCAACATCCGGGTTGGGCGCCCATGCCAGCGAGGCCACGGCCCAGATCGAAAGGAAAACGGCCGTCAGTCCGGGCAGGGTGGCAAGCGCGTGCCGGAGATCGCCGAGCACGCGGAAGGGATTGCCGCGCAACACCGCTGACAGCACAATCAGCACCGCGCCGATCGGCACCAGCACGACAATGACCCAGCGTGACATCAGCGTTGCGCTCGGGATCACGATCGCGAAGATTGCGAAGCCGAGCCTGAGCAGCATGGCTGCAGCATCCGCCGCTGGATCGAGCGTGGCTTTCGAGATCGAGTGGTCGCGCGCTTCCATGCGGCCTTTCAGTCCTATGACCTTTGGTCGCAAGGTAACGGCTGGTGTGCCGCGAAGCTGTATGCGGGAAGACACACTTGTCACTTTTCGGTCACCCTCGCAGGAGACTTCGCTCTTGCTCCGGTCGTGGGTCCGGCCTACGTCAACCGTCAAAGCACAGGAGAAACCTTCGATGTCGCACGCACCCAATCCGGTCATGGATGCCCTGCTCAAGCGCCGTTCGGGCAATGCCCGCGCGCTCGCAGCTCCTGGACCAGATGCGAAAGCCGTCGAGGCAATCGTCTTCGCAGCCTCCCGTGCGCCAGATCACGGCCGGCTTGTGCCGTTCCGCTTTCTTCAGATCCCCGACATCGCCCGGCCCCGGTTGGCCGATCTGCTTGAAGCCGCCAGCTTGGCGCTTGATCCCGCCTTGCCTCGGCCGGAAGTCGAGCGTGCGCGAGAGAAAGCGGATCAGGGGCCGGCGATTCTTGCGATTATCGCCCGGATCGAGGCCGACCATCCGAAAATTCCGGCCTCCGACCAGTGGCTCGCGGTTGGCGCGGCGCTGGAGAACATGCTTCTGGCGGTCCAGGCGGTGGGATTCGCGGCCGCGATCCGATCCGGGAAATTTCTGGAGACTGCGCCGATCCGGGCTGGCTTCAACCTTTCCGCCAACGAGCATCTGGTCTCGCTGGTCGCCATCGGCACACCCGTCGAGTGGCCGCCGGAGAAGCCAAAGCCCGCGCTCGAACGGGTTTTCGGCATCTGGAATGGCTGATCGCGAATTGATTTTGAACAAGGACGCTCGATTCCGGCTCGCTTAGCGTTTTCCCGGCCTAGCCCGCTTCCTGTCGCGGGCCTGTGATGGGAGTGCGACATGACGGTCCAGTTCAGCCAGATGGAGATCGCGCGTCTCGCAACGCCTGTGCCGCGTTACACGAGCTATCCGACAGCGCCCCATTTTTCCTCTTCGATCAGCAATCCCACCTATCGCGAGTGGCTTCATGCGATGCCGGTGGGCTCGCGCCTCTCGCTCTACGTGCACATCCCGTTCTGCGACACGATGTGCTGGTTCTGCGGCTGCCACACCCGCATGGTCCGCAAATACGCGCCGGTGCGAGCCTATCTCGATTCGCTGGCGCGGGAGATTGCGACGGTGGCGACACATCTGCCGTCCGACTGTTCCGTGACGCATGTCCACTGGGGCGGTGGCTCGCCGACCATCCTCGAACCGGAGGATATCATCCGCCTCAATGCCGCGATCCATGAGGCCTTTCCGCTCGCACGGACCTGCGATTTCGCGGTCGAGATCGATCCGCGCGGTATGGACGATGCCCGCCTTGATGCGCTCGCCGAAACCGGCCTCACCCGCGCGAGCATCGGCGTGCAGGATTTCGATCCGGATGTGCAACGCGCCATCAACCGCTTCCAGAGCTTCGAGGAAACGAAGCGCGTGGTCGAGGGGTTGCGCCAGCGCGGTGTGAACTCGCTCAACGTCGATCTTCTCTACGGGCTGCCGCACCAGCACACGCACGCAATGCTGAAGTCGCTGGATGCGGTGCTCAAGCTCCGCCCCGACCGTGTCGCCCTGTTCGGTTACGCACATGTGCCGTGGATGAAGAAGCATCAGGAGATGATCCCCACAGAGGCGTTGCCGGGTATGCCCGAGCGCATCGAATGTGCCGAGCGGGCGGCGGAGCGACTCGTGGCCGACGGCTATGTCCGCATCGGCCTCGATCATTTCGCGCTGCCGACTGATTCGCTGGCGGTTTCGTTGGAGAACGGCAAGCTGCGACGCAACTTCCAAGGCTATACGACCGACGATTCCGATTGCCTGATCGGGCTCGGCGCCTCGGCGATCGGTCAGTTTCCGCAAGGCTTCGTGCAGAACGAGACCAGCGGGCAAGCCTACGAGCGTCGCATCCGCGAGCAAGGTATGGCCGTGACGCGCGGTTTCGGAACGAGCGCCGAGGACCGGATGCGCGGGGAGACGATCGAGAGCCTTATGTGCGGGCTGGAACTGGACGTGGCGCGCCTGCGCGCGCGGCACGGCCGACTTGCGGACAAGCTCTTGCCGGAGATCGACGCGCTGTTCGCGTCGGAAGACCCGGCCTGGCTGCGACGGAACGAGAGCGGTTTCACCGTCACCGAGGCCGGGCGCCCGTTTCTGCGGCTCGTCGCCGCGCATTTCGATGCCTATCTGCCGAAGGGTATCGCCCGGCATTCCTCGGCGATGTGAGATCTTCTAGGCGCGGCTTTCGATCCGCGCGAGCGTGGCCTGCCGGAATTTCGCGGCAAGCCCGGCGGGGTCGTCGATCACCGTCAATCCCTCCTCGAGCGCCTCGTCGAGCGCAACGCTCGACGAGAGATCGGGCAGCTTGAGGAAATGGAATTCCACTGGCGGAGCGCCGCGCAGTGTCAACTGCTGACAGACGACACCGTTCTCCTCCGCTTCATCACGGGAAAGGACTTCGTGGCCGCGCTTGAGGTAGCCCCAGCGGTCGAGCCAGCTGTCGCCGCGATAGGTTTGCGGGTTATCGGCAAGCGCGACCAGCACCACCGGAGAGGAAGGCTCGGCCTCCTTCGCCGCATAGAGTCCTCCGAGCAGGAGGCCACGGATGCCCGGTTCGCCGATCGCAAACTGCCTTGTGTCGGCGAGCAGCGAAGCGATTGCCTCCCGCCCGAGCCCGATTTTCGGCAAAGCGGTCTCGCGCCGGAACAACGCGCCGAGACCCGGCGCGCCGCGCCGGGGCGCGACCACGAAACGGACCGTGAACCAGAATCCCGCGACAGCGACGAGTAGGAAGATCGCGTTCTTGCCGGAGAGCATTTCGAGCATAGCTGACCCTTGCCGTGTTTTCGGTCGCCTCAGAGCACGACGATGCCCTGGTGCTTTGCCTTGTTCTCCGGTTCGACGTGGATAGTGATCCGTGCACCTTCGACCGCGGCGCGGATCGCGCCTTCGATCCGGTCGCAGATGTCATGCGCGGCGTCGACCCGCATGTCTGCGGGAACGACGAGATGAAATTCGACGAAGGTCACCGGGCCGGCATGCCGCGTGAGGAGATCATGCGCTTCGATAGCGCCCTCGGCATTGGCGGAAATGATAGCACGGATCTGTTCGACCTCCTCCGGCGCAGCGGCTTCGTCCATCAGCCCGGAAAACGAGGATTGCATCAGGCTCCAGCCGGACCACAGGATGTTGAGCGCGACGAGGCAGGCCAGCAGCGGATCGAGCCAGGGGAGGCCGGTCGTCACGACGAGGACGAGCGCCACGAGCACGCCGACCGAGGAGATAACGTCGGACAGAAGGTGCTTGCCGTCGGCCACCAAGGCCGGCGACCGCAGCGCCCGACCGCGCCGCATCAGCAGAAGACACCACAGCCCGTTGATCACGCTTGCAGCGATATTGAGACCGATGCCGATCGGTTCGAGCGTCACCGGTTTCGGCGTGCGATAGGCCTCATAGGCGGCATGGAACACGGCGAAGGCGGCGATCAAGATCAGCGCGCCTTCCGCGACGGCGGCGATATATTCGATTTTCTGGTGGCCGTAGGGATGATTGGCGTCGGCAGGCTTTTCGCCGAGCCGGATCGCGCCGAAAGCCAGCAGCGCCGAGAGGACGTTGATCGTGCTTTCGAGCGCGTCGGAATAGAGCGCGACCGAGCCGGTGTAGAGATAGGCGCCGGTCTTCAGGCCAAGCACGACAAGCCCGACGGCGATGGAGCCGAGCGCGATGGATGTTGCGCGGTGGGCAGCCACGTCAATTCTCCCGGAGCAAGGGAAGACCGTTTCCGGTCCGCCTCCCGTCTCCCTCGCCCAAGGGAAGGAGAAGGTCAAGCGCGGGTGTCGGTCAACCGGACCGTCTGGCCGGATAAGCGGCGGGTATTCTGCCGAACACGCAAGCCGGCCGGTGCGTGGAAAGCCGCGACGACACGCATTGGCGCGCGCGCTGCCAGAAGCGAGAAGGCCTGCGGCCTACCCTGCCAGACCAGCTGCACCAGCCGGAAATGCATCCTCATTGTCTCGGCGCCGGCATTGGCCCACCCTTCCAGGCTGGCCGAGAGTTTTTCTGTCACCATACGCTCGCTTTCCAGCCGGGAGCCCGACAGCAGATGTCCGAGGGGTGAACGGCACATCTCGCTGGCGATGATTGGCATCCGCATCCAGATGACGGCCGGGGCCAGCAGAAAATCAAACATATAACCGCCTTGCGTTATTGCCGCGATGTCCGGAGGCTTTGCCCGCCCGGATCGATAAGTGGGGGCGGTTCAGAGAATAGCCCAACCACTATGCTGGGTGAAAAGTTCCAGCGCAATTGTGCCGACAAGCGAATTCCCGGCTCGATCAAGTTCAGGAGACCATACGACCGCCACGCCGAGCCCCGGTGCGACAGCGACAATGCCGCCGCCGACCCCGCTCTTGGCGGGCAGTCCCACGCGATAGGCGAAATTGCCGGTCGCTTCGTACATGCCGCATGTCATCATCACGGCATTCACCCGTCGCACCAGGCGCGGTGCCATCATCGTTTCGCCCGCCAAAGGCGAAAAACCGGCCGTGGCGAGCGGGAGCATCGCCCGCGCAAGCTGGCGGGTCGAGAATTCCAGAGCGCATTGCCGGCAATAGGCATCCACCACCACATCCGGCTCATGGGTGATCGTCCGGTGGATGCGCAGCAGGTTGGCGATGGCGCGGTTCTTGTATGCGGTTGTCCGTTCCGACGCGGCGACACTTTCGTTCACGCCTCCGCCCTGGATGGCGCCGGAGGCACGGATGAACCCGGCCATCAGGCGAGCGATATCGGGCGTGGAGCCGAGCAGGTAATCGGTAACGGCGAGCGCTCCGGCATTGACGAAGGGATTACGCGGCACGCCGTTTTCCGCCTCCAGAATAGCGAGGTGGTTGAAGGGCGTGCCGGTCGGTTCGCGGCCGACGCGCGACCAGATCTCGTCTCCGCCCCGGTTGAGGGCGAGAATCAGCGCCAGCAGCTTGGTGATGCTCTGGAGCGAGAAGGGTTCGTCAGCATTGCCGGTGGAGACTTCCTCCCCATCCACCGTCACCACGGTCATTGCGAACTTCCGTGGATCGACATGGGCGAGCTCGGGAATGTAGTCGGCCACCTTGCCGCGCCCGAAAGCGGGCAAGACATGCTCCCGGATATCGTCGAGCAGGACGGAGAGGGAAAATTCCGATCCCGTCAGGGGATTCAAGGTCATCGCCGCGCATCCTTCTCGCGTATTTTCCGCGGGGGGCGGCTCATCGCACAGGCTGGAACCCGACGCAAGGACGCAAAAAACCCGGCGCGGGTGCGCCGGGCTTCGAATTTCGGGGCTGGAACGGATTTGCTGTTCGCTCGGGCTTACGCCGCGCGCACGGTGCCCGGATGCGCGGCGTTCGAGACAATCGAATAGCGGGTTGTCGCGGAGGATCGGCTCGCCAGCGAGCGTTCGCGCCAGATCTGATTAGCTTCCTCGTAGCTCTCGAAAGGGCCGAACACGCGCGCCGTGCCGGGTACGACCTCCTGGAACTCCACGCACTGATACTCGCCGCCAATCACCCAGAATTGCTTCGGCATCGTGGTTCTCCTTTCTTGAGGTCGCAGGCCAGCCGGGATGGAAGGATTATCCGGGCCGCAGGGGAGGGAAGCGGCCCGGATGCGGTTTTCACTGGCGCATTTGCTTGAAGCGAAACGGAAACCGCTTCACTCGCAGATGCTCCGGCGTATTATTCTGCGGCAACCGCCTTGGGCTTGTCGCCGTGGAACTGCTCCGTTTCCGTCGAGCCGGCCATGGCGGTCGTCGAGGACTTGCCCTGGCTGATCGCCATGGCGACGGCGTCGAAGTAGCCGGTGCCGACTTCGCGCTGGTGGCGAACGGCGGTGAAGCCCTTCTCCTGAGCGGCGAATTCGCGCTGCTGCATCTCGGAGTAGGCGCCCATGCCGCGGGTCGAATAACCCTTGGCGAGCTCGAACATCGAGAGGTTGAGCGAGTGGAAGCCCGCGAGGGTCACGAACTGGTACTTGTAGCCCAGCGCGCCGATCTCTTCCTGATACTTCGCGGCCTCGGCGTTGCTCATCTTCTTCTCCCAGTTGAAGGAAGGTGAGCAGTTGTAAGCAAGGAGCTTGTTCGGATACTTCTTCTTGAATTCGGTCGCGAATTCACGGGCTTCCCCGAGGTCCGGCTCCGAGGTTTCCCACCACACGAGGTCAGCGTACTCGCCGTAGGCCAGGCCACGGGCGATGGCGTGCTCGACCGAGTGCTTGTTGCCCTGCTTGAGGCGGAAGAAGCCCTCTTCAGTGCGCGAATCGCGGTCGATCCACGGATGATCGTAGTCATCGACATCCGAAGTGATGAGGTTGGCGGCGTGGGCGTCGGTGCGGGCGAGCAGCACGGTTGGCACGCCGCAGACATCGGCCGCGAGGCGGGCCGCGTTCAGGGTGCGCACGAAGGTCTTGGTCGGCACGAGAACCTTGCCGCCGAGATGGCCGCACTTCTTCTCCGAAGCGAGCTGATCCTCGAAGTGGACGCCGGCGGCACCCGCTTCGATCATGGCCTTCATCAGTTCGAAGGCGTTGAGCGGGCCGCCGAAGCCGGCTTCCGCATCGGCGATGATCGGCGCCATGTAATGCGTGGACTTGTCGCCTTCCATATGGGCGATCTGGTCGGCGCGGCGCAGGGTGTTGTTGATGCGGCGCACGACATCCGGCACCGAGGAGGCCGGATAGAGCGACTGGTCCGGATACATCTGGCCGGCGTTGTTGGCATCGGCTGCGACCTGCCAGCCCGAGAGGTAGATCGCCTCGAGGCCAGCCTTGACCTGCTGCATGGCCTGGTTGCCGGTCAACGCACCGAGGGTGCGGACGAACGGGCGGTTGGCGAGGAGGTGGCGCAGACGCTCGGCACCCATGCGGGCGAGCGTATATTCCATCTGGAACGAGCCGCGGAGCTTCTCCACATCGGCCGGCGTGAAATCACGCTTGTTTTCCGGGTTGTAGGCGTTGGCCATCTCATGTTTCCTTTCAAGGGCGTCGGCGAATTCCAAAAGACGTTTCCGGTGGAAGGCTCCCGGCTGAAGCTCTTTACAAGCCTTCACATGCATTCTCGTTCCCACAAGCTGTTCGCAGTTGCAATAAGCGATTGACAATGAGTGAGAAACAAGGAAAATGCGTGACAGATTTACAAAATCAAAAATGTAAAATGTAAACTAATTTACCGAGGAATTTCGTGAAATCGCTGCGAATTGGCGGAAAATTGCGGCGGCTCCGGCAGGAGCAACGCCTGAGCCAGGCCCAGATGGCGGGCGAACTCGGCATTTCGCCGAGCTATCTCAACCTGATCGAGAGCAACCAGCGGCCGGTGACGGTTCCGGTACTGCTCAAGCTGGCCGAACGTTTCCAGATCGATCTCTCTGCGCTCGGCGGCGAATCCGACGAGCGCCTTCATTCCGATCTTATGGAGGCGCTGTCCGATCCGGTTTTCGAGGCGGCCGACGTCAAGGCGAGCGACGTGAAGGAACTGGTCGCCCAGCTTCCGGCAGTCGGTCGCGCCTTCGTCGCGCTCTACCAGACCTATCGGCGCGGTGGCGCGGGCGACGCTGGGTTGACGGATGACCCGGACACGGAAAGCCTGTCGTCCGCGCTGCCTTCTGAGGAGGTGACAGACTTCATCCAGCGTCGCCGCAACCATTTTCCTGAGTTGGAGGAAGCGGCGGAGGATCTCTGGCTGGAAAACGGCCTCGCGCTGTTCACGCTTCAGCAGGATCTTGTGAAGGTGCTTAACGCGCGCTTCGCCGTCGATGTCGAAATCGCGCCCGCTGATGCGATGCAGGGCCTTCTCCGGCATTACAATCCGTTGACACGTCGGTTGCTGCTTTCCGAATTGCTCCCTCTTTCGAGTCGCACGTTCCAGCTTGCGCATCAGATCGGCTTTCTCGGCTACCGCAAGGAAATCGAGCAGGCGGTATCCGGCGGCAAGTCATCGAGCCCGGAGGCGGATGCGCTGGCGGCCTCCGCGCTCGCGAATTATTTCGCTGGCGCAGTGATGGCTCCCTACGACCGCTTCCACGAAGCCGCCCGGACCACGCGTTATGATCTCGATACTCTCCAGCGCCGGTTCGGGCTGTCGTTCGAGCAGGTCTGCCACCGGTTGACAACGCTGCAACGGCCGGGGCGCGAGGGCATTCCCTTCCACCTCATTCGCGTCGATATCGCCGGGAATATCTCCAAGCGCTTCTCGCTCTCCGGCATCCACATCGCCCGCTTTGGTGCCGCCTGCCCGCGCTGGAACGTCTACGACGCCTTTGCGACGCCGGGGATGCTCCGCGTGCAAGTTTCGCGGATGCCGGATGGCGCGGCGTTCTTCTGCGTCGCGCGTACGGTTCGGCCCGCCGGACGTGCAGTAGTGCGCGGCGGCCTCCCGCAGCGCGCAGGCACCCTGGCGATCGGCCTTGGAACCTCGCTCGCCCATGCCCGCGACATCGTCTATGCCGACGGTCTCAATCTCGACGACCCTCAGATCGTCACGCCCATCGGCGTCTCCTGTCGCACCTGCCCCCGCACGGATTGCTCGGACCGGGCGATGCCGGCGCTGGCGCAGAAACTCGTCATCGACGAGAACAAGCGCGGGCTTTCCACCTATTCTGTGGCGGGGTAAGAGCGGATGGTCCAAACGCCGAGGTTCCCGATGCTCTCCAAGCTTGATCAGCTGAAATCCATGACCGTTGTCGTCGCCGATACCGGCGACATGGGCGCGATTGAGGCCTACCGGCCGACGGATTGCACCACCAACCCGACGCTGATCCTCAAGGCGGCGGAAATGCCCGCCTATGCGGGTTTCGTCGATGAGGCGGTGAAGTGGGCAATTGCCAAGGGCGGTTCTTCCGAAGCGAGAGTGGACGCCGCTTGCGACCGCCTCGCAGTCACCTTCGGCGCGGAACTGGCCAAGCGCGTGCCGGGGCGGGTTTCAACCGAGGTCGACGCCGATCTCTCGTTCGATACGGCCAAATCCGTCGCCAAGGCCGAGGCGATCATCGCCGATTATGCGATGCGCGGCATCGGGCGCGAGCGCATCCTCATCAAGATCGCCTCAACCTGGGAAGGCATCCGCGCGGCTGAAATCCTCCAGAAAAAGGGCATCGACTGCAACCTTACGCTTCTGTTCAGCGCCGCGCAGGCAGCAGCGGCGGCGGAAGCCGGGGCCTTTCTCATCTCGCCCTTCGTCGGCCGCATCCTCGACTGGTACAGGAAATCGACCGGGCAGGACTACACCGCCGAGACCGATCCCGGCGTGATCTCGGTGCGGAATATTTTCGCCTACTATAAGGCGCACGGCTACAGGACCGTCGTGATGGGCGCCTCCTTCCGCAACACCGGCGAAATCGAGGCGCTGGCGGGCTGCGACCGGCTGACAATCGCTCCAGCGCTGCTCGACCAGCTCGCGAGGGACGAAGGTGCGCTCGCACGCGTTCTCGATGCCGCCAAGGCCGCTGCCGCAGCGAAGCCCGCACGCATCCCGACCGACGAGGCGAGCTTCCGCTGGCTCCTCAACGAGGACGCAATGGCAACCGAGAAGCTCAGTGAGGGTATCCGCCTGTTTGCGGCCGACCTTCTCAAGCTCAAGGCCATGCTTGCGTCCAGGATTGCGACGGCTTGATCTCCCGCAAATTTCTTGCCGGGGTATTATTAGCATCTAGTCATATAGAAAAATTTGAATATCATCCGGATCATGCGCCCGGTGGCGGGCAAGTGATCCGGAGAGAGATATGTTTTCACTCACAGCCAGAAGCTGGTCGCCCTATGCGGCCGGTCTTGTCGTCGGGCTCCTACAGATCCCGGCGTTCTATTTCATCGGCACCGCGCTCGGAACTTCCTCGGCCTATGTGACCATCTCGTCGAGCCTCGCGCAATTCGTCGATCCTTCGATCGTCAAGATCGACTATGCTGCCAAGCACCTCTCCGGCGCGAAGAACTGGTGGCAAGTGGCGTTGATCGCCGGCATCGTGCTCGGCGCTTTCATCTCGTCACGCCTCTCGGGAACGCCCCGCTGGGGGGCTTCGCCGTTCTGGGCGAAGGCGATGGGCGCACACAACCCGGCCCGCCGCTACATGATGGCGTTCCTCGGCGGGTTCATCATGGTGCTCGGCGCCCGTATCGCCGATGGCTGCACCTCGGGGCACGGCGTCTCGGGCATCGCCCAGCTCGCGATCGGCTCGTTCGTTGCCGTCACGGCGATGTTCGGTGCCGGGATCATCACCGCCAATCTCATCTACAAGCGCGTCTGAGGAGGCTATTATGAGCGTATTTGCAGCAATCCTGATCGGTCTCGCGATGGGCGCTATCTTCGGCATGGCGCTGGAGAAGGGCCGCGTGTGCGAAGGGGGTGTCATCGTCTGCCAGATGCAGATGTCGCGCCACGCGATGCTGAAGATGTTCCTCACAGCAGTCGCCACGGGCCTCGTGGTGCTGTCCTTCATGGTCGGCTTCGGCTTCGCGAAGCTCTCGCCCAAGGCGACGCTGTTTGCGGCGGATATCGTCGGCGGTGCGATCCTCGGTGTCGGCATCGTTATCGCCGGCGCCTGCCCCGGTACGGTGCTGGCGCAGATCGGCACCGGCTACAAGGATGCGATCTTCACCTTTATCGGCGGGCTGTTCGGTGCGTTGGTGTTCACCTACATGGAGCCGAACATTCTCAAACCGGTGCTGACCGCCGGTTCCTACGGCAAGCTGACGCTCGACAAACTGCTCGGCCTGCCGTTCCCGGCGGTGGCGCTGACTTTTGCCGCGATCATCGTCGGGTTCCTCGTCTGGCTCGAGAAGGTCTCGCCCTGGGAGAAGGAAATCGGCCCGAATGCCGATGGCCTCCCGGCCGAGAAAGCCGACGCTCTGCCGCAAGGCGCCACCTCGCGGGCCTGACATCGGAAAACAGGGGACGAAGGCGAGGGGGAACCCTCGCCTTTTTCGTTTTTCCGCTTCTTTTCCTTGGACATTTGCGCGCGCTTCGCTATGCGCTGGCGCATGACAACGAAGCCGATCTCCAACATCCGCAATTTCTCGATCGTCGCCCATATCGACCACGGGAAATCGACGCTCGCCGACCGCCTGATCCAAAAGACTGGTGGCCTTGCCGACCGCGAAATGGTCGAGCAGGTGCTCGACAACATGGAGATCGAGCGTGAGCGCGGCATCACCATCAAGGCGCAGACCGTGCGCCTTACCTACAAGGCCGAGGACGGCGAGACCTATATCCTCAACCTGATGGATACGCCGGGCCACGTCGACTTCGCCTATGAGGTCTCACGAAGCCTCGCGGCCTGCGAAGGCTCGCTGCTGGTGGTGGATGCCAGCCAGGGCGTTGAAGCGCAGACCCTCGCCAACGTCTATCACGCGCTCGACGCCGATCACGAGATCGTTCCCGTGCTCAACAAGGTCGATCTCCCTGCTGCCGAGCCGGATCGCGTCAAGGCGCAGATCGAGGAGGTCATCGGCCTCGATGCTTCGGAAGCGGTGCCGATTTCCGCCAAGACCGGTCTCAACATCGAGGGTGTGCTCGAAGCCATCGTCCGGAAGCTGCCCCCGCCCAAGGGCGACATCGACGCGCCGCTGAAGGCCCTGCTGGTCGATAGCTGGTATGATGTCTATCTCGGTGTTGTCGTGCTGGTGCGGATCGTCGATGGCAAGCTCAAGAAGGGCATGCGCATCAAGATGATGGGCACCAATGCGGTCTATGAGGTCGATCGCCTCGGTGTGTTCACCCCGAAGATGATCGACATGCCCGAACTGACACCGGGCGAGGTCGGCTTCATCACCGCCTCGATCAAGGAGGTCGCGGATACCCGCGTCGGCGATACGATCACCGAGGACAAGAAGTCCTGCGCGCAGGCGCTGCCGGGCTTCAAGCCGGTGCAGCCAGTGGTGTTCTGTGGCCTCTTCCCGGTCGATGCGGCGGATTTCGACGAGCTGCGCGCCGCCATGGGCAAGCTGCGCCTCAACGACGCAAGCTTCACCTTCGAGATGGAAAGTTCCGCCGCGCTCGGCTTCGGTTTCCGTTGCGGCTTCCTGGGACTCCTGCATCTCGAAATCATCCAGGAGCGCCTGACCCGCGAATTCAACCTCGACCTGATCGCCACCGCGCCGAGCGTTGTCTATCAGGTGGTCATGCGCGATGGCGAGGAAATCGAACTCCACAACCCCGCCGATCTGCCGGATGTGATGAAGATCGCCGAGATCCGCGAACCGTGGATCCGTGCCACCATCCTCACGCCCGACGATTATCTCGGCGCGATCCTCAAGCTCTGTCAGGAGCGGCGCGGCGCGCAGATCGACCTCACCTACGTCGGCAAGCGCGCGATGGTGGTTTACGACCTGCCGCTCAACGAGGTGGTGTTCGATTTCTATGATCGCCTGAAATCGGTATCGAAGGGTTACGCGAGCTTCGATTACCAGATCACGGATTACCGCGAGGGCGATCTTGTGAAGCTCTCGATCCTCGTCAACGCCGAGCCTGTCGATGCGCTCTCGATGCTGGTTCATCGCCAGCGCGCCGAGGGGCGTGGCCGCGCGATGTGCGAGAAGCTCAAGGACCTGATCCCGCCGCACCTGTTCCAGATCCCGATTCAGGCGGCGATCGGCGGCAAGATCGTTGCCCGCGAGACCGTGCGTGCGCTCCGCAAGGACGTCACCGCCAAGTGCTACGGCGGCGATATCTCCCGCAAGCGCAAGCTCCTGGACAAGCAGAAAGAGGGCAAGAAGAAGATGCGGCAGTTCGGCAAGGTCGAAATCCCGCAGGAAGCGTTCATCGCCGCGCTGAAGATGGACTCATAAGATCAGGCCTTCGCCTTCGAGATCAGCCGCCCGGAGGGGATCGGCGCATTGTTGAGCGCGCTCTCGGCCTTGGGGCGGCGCTTTTCATCTACCAGCCAATGCGTTGCGCCGGCCCCCAGCCACATGCCGATCAGCGCCAGCCAGGCAGTGAGCGCGAAGATCGCGCCGCCCGATACCCCCGCGCCGACCGCGCAGCCGCCTGCCGCCATCGCCCCGAAGCCCATCAGGAACGCGCCGATCATGTAGCGCAACATGCCGGACTGGGCGTCGAACACGGTGAGGCGCCATTCGCGCGCGAGGATCGCGGCGATGGCGGAGCCGAGGAACACGCCGGGCACCAGCAGGGTATCGAAGCCGATCGGCCTGTCCGATTGCTGGAGAAGGCGCATCAGCACCTCCGCCGAAGGGCCAGAGAAGGTGATGCCCTTGGGATCGCCCGGTTCGATCGCCGCGAGTGCGATCTGGCTGGTGAGGTAATAGGCAAGCATGACCGCGAGCCCGCAGCCGATGCCGCCGATCCAGCCCCAGAACGGAATCCGGCCGCGCAGCGCAAACAGGAAAGCGATCACAAGCCACAGCAGCGCGAGCGGCAGCTTGTCGCCCTCCTGCCCGCCGAGCCGCAGGATAAGGTCGCGCGCCGCGCCACCCTCGACCATCCACAGCGAGGAGACCCAGAGCCGTGCCGGTTCGAGGATGCCATGATAGGCCGCCTGCGCGACGACGACAAACACGAGACCGGAGATCAGCGCCCGGAGGTTACCCGTTGCCGAGAGCACAAGCAGCCGGCTCGCGCAACCGCGCGCCAGCACCATGCCGCAGCCGAACATGAGCCCGCCGACAATTGCGCCGGACATTGAACCGGGCGCGGAAATCGCGCGGGTCGAGGCGATGTCGATGGCCTTTTCGGCGATGAGGAACTGCACGCCGGTGATCGCGACGCCGAAGGTCAACAGCCAGATGGCCAGCTTCTCACCGAAATGCCCGGTGACGAACTCGACCGTCGCGGCCCGGAGACAGAACCGGCTCTTCTGCGCCATGAAGCCTAACAGCACGCCGACCGCAAGCCCGGCCAGCGCCATCGCGCCGGAAAGCCCGAAGCTCTCCACGAGCCCTTCGATCCACTGGACGATCATTCCCGCTCCTGCCCGGTCGCGGATGGCCGCGAACATATTCAGGGTAAGGAATTTATGTCGATCTGCCCTTGATGGGCATCAAGTGCGGTTACGTGATGACGATTCTGGCCTTGCCCGGCCCGTGGTTCTTCACGAGGTTAAAGAGCGTGCGTGCATGGCCTGTGGCGAGGCGGATGCAGCCATGCGACGCAGGCCTGCCCAATGCCTTCACGGCATTTGTGCCGTGGACCGCATAGCCGCCCTTGAAGAAGATCGAATAGGGCATCGGCGAGTTGTAGTATTTCTTCGAGAAATAGGTCTTGTGCATCCGCTTCGGCGCGTAGACCCCGCGCGGCGTCGCGAAGCCCTTGCGCGCCGTCGAAACGCGCCAGACATGCGCGACCTCGCCATCGACCTTGACGACCATACGCTGCGCCTTGACGTCGATCCGCGCCTCGACGCGCGCCTGCGACGGGTTAATCTGGAGAAGCACGCCGAAGACGACCATCAGGGCCGGCATCAGGCGACGAAGCAATACGGACATCATGATCCACCTCCTGCGGGTTCTTGCTGCATCCTTCCTGCGGCACAACCGTCCAGAAAATCCTGAAAAGCCAAGGTGAACGAACCCTTGCCGCTTCTGGCTGGTTAACCTTTGGCTGCGAGATTACACTGGATTTTCCTGATTCCGAGGGGGAACCTCGATGCCGCGTCCGCTCGCCGCCTTCGTCACGATGATCGCCCTCGGGCTGGGAATGATCGTCGCAACCGCGGCGCCCGTCCGCGCCCAGCAGACACAGACCGAGGAGATGGAGCGCCGCGCCAAGGTTCTGTCGCTTCTGCCGAACAATGCCGCCAAGCGCATCTTCGGCACGACCTCAGGTCCTGCCCGGATGGAAGCGCGCGCTATCGGCTCCTACGCGCGCGGCTGCCTCGCCGGGGCGACGGCGCTTCCCGTGGATGGCGAGACCTGGCAGGTGATGCGCCTCTCGCGCAACCGCATGTGGGGCCACCCTGACTTGATCCGCCTCGTCGAAAGCATTGCCAGACGCGCGCCGCGTGAGGCGGGCTGGCCGGGTCTGCTGGTTGGTGATATTTCCCAGCCGCGCGGCGGGCCGATGCTGACCGGCCATGCCTCGCATCAGGTCGGGCTCGACGCGGATATCTGGCTGACGCCGATGCCGGCGCGGACGCTCTCCCGCGATGAGCGCGAGAACATGAGCGCGACAAATGTTGCCCGCGCTGACTGGATGGATGTCGAACCCTCGGTTTACACAAAGAAGCATCTCGCGCTGATCCGCCTTGCCGCGCGCGAGAAGGCGGTGACGCGCATCTTCGTCAATCCGGCCATCAAGGTCGCGCTGTGCCGCGATGCCGGCGTCGACCGTGGCTGGCTCTCCAAGGTGCGGCCGATGTGGGGACATAACTATCATTTCCATATCCGCATCGCCTGCCCGGCAGGCGACGCGACCTGCACCGACCAGCCGCTGCCGGCAGACGGAGATGGTTGCGGCAGCGAACTCCAGGATTGGTTGAAAAAGCAATACGCGGCCATGCATCGCCCGAAACGGCAGGGAGCCGGCAAGGGCAAGCCGAAGCCGCCGCCCCGGCCCTGGACGCTTGATGACTTGCCGGACGAATGCCGTTCGGTCGCGGTGGCGCGTTAAATTTTCAGTTTGGCAAAGCGCTCAAGCGCCGCATCGAGCGTCGTTCGCTTTTTGGCGAAGCACAGTCTGACAATGGTTTTCACCGGGTCGGACGCGTAGAACGCCGAGACCGGTATCGCTGCGACGCCATGCCTGGCGACGAGCCGTTGGCAGAAGGCGACGTCGTCCGCCTCGCCGAGCGGCGCGATATCGATGTTGAGGAAGTAGGTCCCGCGCGAATTCAGGACGGGGAGCCCGAGAGCTGCAAGCCCGTCGGCGAGATAGTCGCGCGCGCGCTGGAAATCGGCGCGCATCGCATCGAAGAATGCATCCTCCTTCCCGAGCCCGTAGGCGACCGCGGTTTGAAGATTAGGTGGGGTCGTAAAAGTGAGGAACTGGTGCGCCTTTGCAAGAACGCGCATCAGTTCGGGCGCTGCCATGACGAAGCCGACCTTCCAGCCCGTCAGCGAAAAGATCTTGCCGGCGGAGGAGATCTTCACCGTTCGCTCGCGCATCCCCGGCAGCGCGATCAGTGGCTGGTGGCGGACCCCGTCGAAAACGACATGCTCCCAGACCTCGTCACAGACAGCGATGGCGTCATTCGCCATGCAGAAATGCGCGAGCATGGTGAGATCCTCGACCGGGCAGACGTTGCCGGCCGGATTGAGCGGATTGTTGAACAGCACGAGCTTCGTGCGCGGCGAGAAGGCTTCCATCAGGTCGTCCGCGGTAAATCGCCAGTGCGGCGGCTTCAGCTTGACGAATTTCGGCACCCCGCCCGCGCGCAGGACAAGCGGCAGATAGGCGTCATACATCGGCTCGAACAGCACAACCTCGTCGCCCGGTGCAATCAGCGCGAAGAGCGCCCCGGCGATGGCCTCTGTGGCGCCGGAGGTGACCATGATCTCGCTGTCGGGGTCGAGCATCAGGTTCTGGTGACGGCCATAATGCGCGGCGATTGCCGTGCGCAGTTCAGGCAGCCCCATCATCGGCGGATACTGGTTCCAGCCTGAAACAACGGCTTCCGCCGCCTTGGCGCGAATGTCCTCGGCGCCCGGATCGTCCGGAAAGCCCTGTCCGAGGTTGACTGCCTGATGCTCCCGCGCAAGGCGCGACATGATTTCGAATATGGTTGTCGGCAGGTTTGCGAAAACCGGGTTGAACGCACTCGACATCGACAGACAGCTCCAAGCGATACTTCTAGGCGGAAACACCGCGTCGCGCCGGACCTTATCCGCTCATCCGGCGTATTTCCAGCGACGCCGATACTGACGGAATCTGACAGGGTTATTGACGTAACATATGTCAAGTGATAAAAATCAAAAATCATCATTTATCAGTCTTCACGAATGTAGAAACGGATCCCTATGAACATCCGCCAGCGACTTTCGCCCGAGGATATGCGCGATCGAATCATCGCCGTGGCTGAGGAGCACTTCCGGCGAATCGGTTACGCCAAGACTGCGGTGGCCGATATCGCGGCTGCGATGGGCATGTCCCCGGCCAACGTCTACCGGTTCTTCCCCTCCAAGAGCGCGATCAACAACGCGATCTGCGCCAAGTTGATGCTCGAGGTCGATCAGTTGATGGAGAGCATCGTTTCCTCGCCGCAGAGCGCGACGGAGCGGCTGCGCACCTATTTCCTCGAACTTCATCGCAACAACAAGGACAAGCTCACCCACGAGCATCGCATCCATGACATGGTCGAGGTGGCGATGGCCGAGAACTGGCCGGCGATCGAGTGCCATTGCACTTCAATGATCGGCTACCTCGCGCGTATCGTCGCCGACGGCGTGAAAAGTGGCGAGTTCCGAGCGGTCGAGCCCGAGGCTTTCGCGCAGACCGCGTTCGAAGCCGCAGCGAAATTCATCCACCCCACGCTCATTGCCCACAATGCCGACCGGGATCAGCTCGATCAGGTGAAGCGGATCACCGATCTTCTGCTCGCGGCGCTCCGGCCCTGAATTTCCCCTTCGAGGACACCATGACAAACGCCCGTTTTAACGGATTTCTCAAGAAGGCGCGGGGCCGCACGGGCCTCGTGGTGCTGGCGGCGACCCTCGGCCTCGCCGGGGCGGGTTGGGCGCTGGCCAGCAAGCCGAAGGACGAGGCGACAAAGCCCGTTCCCGCCGATGCGCTTGCGCGCCCTGTGCAGGTTGTTGCCGCCAAGTTCGAGCCGGCGAGCCAGCCGCGTGTGCTGGTCGGGACCTTGCGGGCGCGCGTGGAAAGCGATCGCAGCTTCCGCGTTGCCGGCAAGATCGCCAGCCGCCATGCCGAAGCCGGCACGCGCGTGAAGGCCGGCGATATTCTCGCGCGGCTCGACGAGACCGATCTGCGTTTGTCCCGCGAAGCCGCGGAAGCAGAACTCGCCGCCGCGCGATCCTCCGAGAGGCAGGCGCGGCTCGATCGAGACCGGATCAGCGAACTGCGCGCCAAGGGCTGGTCGACCGAGCAGGCTTTCGATCGGCAGAAGGCGGTTCTCGACGAAGCCTCCGGCCGTGTCCAGCGCGCCGAGCGGCAGGTCGAACTCGCGCAGAACTCGCAATCCTACACTGAGCTGAAGGCCGAGGAGGATGGCACGGTGATTGCCGTAACCGCGGAGGCCGGGCAGGTTGTCGCTGCCGGACAGCCGGTGTTCCGCATCGCGCAGGACGGCGACCGCGAGGCGCTTGTCGCGATTCCCGAGCAGGACATGGCACTCGCACGCGAAGCCGCAGCCAGCGTGGTGCTGTGGTCCGATCCCGCTCGCACCTACCCCGCGAAACTGCGGGAACTTTCGCCCAACGCCGATTCGGCGACGCGGACCTTTCTCGCGCGCTACACGATCTCCGGCCTTGCTCCCGATGCGCCCCTCGGTATGACGGCGACGCTGGCCCTCACCCGGCGCGACGTGGCGCCGGTGATGCGCCTGCCACTGTCGGCTGTCCTCAACCAGGGCACAGGGAACGAAGTTTTCGTGCTCGACAAGGCGAGCGGAACCCTCGTGCGCAAGGTGGTGAAGGTGACGACTTTCGATGCGGAATCAGCGTTTGTTGCCGGCGGCCTTGAAGAAGGGGATCTGGTGGTGACGCTCGGCGTCCACACGCTCCGCGAGGGCCTCAAGGCCCGTGCCTTTGCCCTAGCCAAATCCTGATCCAGCCAGATCCTGAGCGGAGACATCGCCATGCGCGGCATCAACCTTTCCGCCTGGGCCGTCCGGCACCAGACGCTCGTCCTGTTTCTTATCCTCGTGATCGGTGCGGCGGGGACGATCTCCTATCTGCGGCTTGGCCGTGCAGAAGATCCTTCCTTCACGATCAAGGTCGGTGTCGTGACGGTGGTCTGGCCGGGCGCGACCGCGCTCGAAATGCAGAGTCAGGTGACGGACCGCATCGAGAAGAAGCTGCAGGAACTGCCCTATTTCAACAAGGTCGTGACCTACGCCAAGCCCGGCTTTGCCGCGCTTCAGATGGAGTTCAAGGACTACACGCCCGCCAAGCAGGTGCCTGAACTCTTTTACCAGATGCGCAAGAAGCTCGGCGACCTGAAGCCCGAGCTGCCGTCCGGTGTCATCGGTCCCAACGTCAATGACGAATTCGGCGACGTCGATTCGATCCTGACCATGATCACCGGCGACGGTGCGAGTTATGCCCGTCTCAAGGCGGTGGCGGAAGATTTCAAGCGCGCCATGCTCAAGGTGCCCAACGTCGTCAAGGTCAATATCTACGGCGCGCAGGACGAAAAGATCTACGTCGAATTCTCCCATGCCAAGCTCGCGACGCTCGGTGTTCCGGCGAGCGCGATCTTCGATGCCATTGCCCGGCAGAACGCGATGACCCCGGCCGGCGCCTTCGAGACGAGCGCCCAGCGCATCCCTCTCCGGGTGACCGGCGCGCTGAATGGGGTCGAGGCGGTGGCTGCGATCCCGGTCGAGGCGAACGGTCGTTCGATCCGCCTTGGCGATATCGCCGAGATCTCGCACGGTTATGAGGACCCCAGCGATTTCATCATCCGCCAGAACGGCAAATCGGCGGTCGGGGTCGGCGTCGTCATGCAGAAGGGCGCAAATATCCTCTCGCTCGGCGAGGACATCGAGAAGGCGACCGTCGCCTTCGAGGCAGGCTTGCCGCATGGGATCGACCTCGAACGCATCGCCAATCAGCCGAAGGTGGTCGAGGGGTCGGTCAAGGAATTCGTGAAGGCCTTCGTCGAGGCGCTGGCCATTGTGCTCGCGGTTTCGTTCCTCTCCCTCGGCTGGCGCACGGGCATTGTTGTCACGCTCTCGGTACCGCTGGTGCTGGCGATGGTATTCACGATCATGGAGATCTGGGGCATCGACCTGCACCGCATCTCGCTCGGCGCGCTCATCATCGCGCTCGGCCTGCTCGTCGATGATGCGATCATCGCCGTCGAAATGATGATTGTGAAGATGGAGGAAGGCTGGGACCGGTTGAAGGCGGCCGCCTTCGCCTGGGAGTCGACCGCCTTCCCGATGCTGACCGGCACACTCGTTACCGCCGTCGGCTTCCTGCCGGTCGGCCTCGCGGCGTCCGGCGTCGGCGAATACACCGGCTCGCTCTTCATCGTCGTGGGGCTGGCGCTCATCGCCTCGTGGTTCGTTGCGGTGGTGTTCACGCCATATCTCGGCGTGAAGCTGCTCCCGGCGATCCGGCAACACGATTCCGCCCCCGGGGCCGAAGCGCAGGGTGGGCACGGCCATTCCGCGATGTATGACAAGGGTATCTACCAGGGTCTTCGCCGCGTCGTCCAATGGTGCGTGCGCCATCGCGTAATCGTCATTCTCGTGACCATTGGCATCTTCGCCGCCTCGATCATGGCGTTCGGCCGCGTCGCCCAGCAGTTCTTCCCGCTTTCGGAGCGGCCGGAACTGTTCCTCGAAATGCGGTTGCCGGAAGGCTCCTCGATTACCGCGACCGACAAGGTCGCCGCCGAGGCCGAAGGGCTTCTCAAGGGCGACCCCGATGTCATCCATGCGACGAGCTACATCGGGCAGGGCTCACCCCGCTTCTGGCTCGGCCTCAACCAGGTCCTGCCGAATGAGGCTTTCGCGCAGATCGTAATCCTTTCGAAGGATGTCGAGGCGCGCGAGCGCATCAAGAGCCGTCTCGAAAAGGCGTTGAAGGATGGCGCGCTCGCGGCTGCGCGGGTTCGTGTCGATCGGTTCAACTTCGGTCCGCCGGTCGGTTTCCCGGTCCAGTTCCGTGCCGTCGGCGCGGATCCGGCCGAGGTGCGCAAGATCGCTTATCAGGTCCGCGATGTGATGGAGAAAAACCGCAAGGTCGTCTCCCCGCATCTCGACTGGAACGAGATGATGCCGTCGATCAAGCTCATCGTCGATCAGGACAGGGCCCGCGCCTTCGGACTTGACCCCAGCGCGATCGCGCAGGTGCTCCAGACGCTCGTTTCCGGCGCGCCGGTGACGGTTGTCCGCGACGGCACCGAGCAGGTGCAGGTGGTGGCACGCGCGGTGAAGAGCGAGCGTCTTGACCCCGCCAAGCTTGCGGATTTCACCCTGACCGCCCGCAACGGCGTGCCCGTGCCGCTGGGGCAGGTCGCGCGCATCGCCTATGAGCACGAGGAGCCAATTCTCTGGCGCCGCAGCCGCGATATGTCGATCACCATCCGCTCGGACATCATTGACGGTGTGCAGGCGCCCGATGTGACCAACGAAATCTGGAAGGCGCTCGCGCCACTGCGCGAAAATCTCCAGCCCGGATACCGGCTCGAGATCGGTGGCGCGATCGAGGAGTCGGCCAAGGCGAATGAGTCGATCTTCAAGCTCTTCCCGCTGATGTTCATCCTGATGTTGACGCTGCTGATGATCCAGCTCCAGAGCTTCTCGAAGCTGTTCCTGGTCTTTCTGACCGCGCCGCTGGGCATCATCGGCGCGTCGCTGGCGCTCAATCTCTCGGCAAAACCCTTCGGTTTCGTCGCACTGCTCGGGTTGATCGCGCTTGCGGGCATGATCATGCGCAACACCGTCATCCTCGTCGACCAGATCGACCACGATCTCGATGCCGGCCTGCCGATGAAGGAGGCGATCGTCGAGGCGACGGTGCGCCGCGCGCGGCCGGTGGTGCTGACGGCGGCGGCGGCGATCCTGGCGATGATTCCGCTCTCCGGCTCCGCCTTCTGGGGGCCAATGGCGTTCACGATCATGGGCGGGCTGTTCATCGCGACTTTTCTGACACTGCTGTTCCTGCCGGCGCTCTACGCCTTCTGGTTCCGCAGCCGGATGAAACGCGAGGCGCGCGAGGCCGACGCGAAGGCCAGGCTCGAGGCGGGCAACAGCAACGAGCCTTCGGCACCACCTCCGATCATGACCCCGGCTCTTCCGCGCGCCGCAGAGTGAGAAAACAGCAAGTAAAAAAATGCAAGATGAGCCGGGTTGACTGGCTCGCCTCTGTCGATTTCCGCAAAACGGCATGGCGGAAATTTCACTTGTTCCGGCCCGGAGGTTCCGCGATCCTGCTGCCAAATAAGGTGGGGAGCGTCATGACGGACAAGGCTGCACTTGGTCTCGACCAAGGGTTCGATTTCATCGTGGTCGGTGCCGGAACGGCCGGCTGCCTCCTGGCGAACCGTCTTAGCGCCAATCCGGCGCACCGTGTGCTCCTCCTCGAAGCGGGCGGGGATGATCGTTACATCTGGTTTCATATTCCGGTCGGATACCTGTTCCTGATCGGCAACCCACGCGCCGACTGGTTGTTCAAGACCGCGCCGAGCCCCGGCCTTAACAACCGGGAGCTCCTCTATCCGCGGGGCAAGGTGCTCGGCGGCTGTTCAGCGATCAACGGCATGATCTACATGCGCGGTCAGGCGGCGGATTATGACCGTTGGGCTCAGATGGGCCTGAAGGGGTGGGGCTGGGACGATGTCCTGCCATACTTCCTGCACCATGAGGATCATTTCGGCGGCTCCAGCGCGCTCCATCGCGAAGGCGGGGAGTGGCGCGTCGAGAAACTGCGCGTGCGTTGGGATATTCTCGACCGCTTTCGCGACGCAGCCGAGGAGATGGGCATCCCCAAGACCGAAGATTTCAACTGCGGCGACAACGAAGGCTCGGCCTATTTCGAGGTCAATCAGAAGCGCGGCCTGCGCTGGAGCGCCGCGCGCGGCTTCCTTGACCCGGTCAAGCATCGCTCCAACCTGACGATCCTTACCCATGCCGAAGCCGAGAGGCTGGTTTTCGAGGGGAACCGCATCACCGGCATCCGCTTCCGCAAGGACGGGACGATCCATGAGGTCAAGGCGCGGAAACGCGTCGTGCTCGCTGCGGGCGCGGTTGCCTCGCCGAAACTCCTGATGCTGAGCGGCATCGGCGATGCGGCGAAACTCGCGGATTTCGGCATCGCGGCCAAGGCGGATCGACCCGGCGTCGGCGCCAACCTGCAGGACCATCTGCAATTGCGGCCGATCTACAAGGTCAAGGGCGTGCGGACCCTCAACATGGATTACGCCAACCTGTTCAAACGGGCCTGGATGGGTATCGAATTCGCGCTCCGCCGCACCGGGCCGTTGACGATGGCGCCCTCACAACTGGGTGTCTTTGCGAAAACCTCGCCCCGCTATGAAACAGCGAACGTGGAATTTCACGTCCAGCCCCTGAGCCTCGACAAGTTCGGCGAAGGACTGCATCCGTTCCCGGCCTTCACCGCCTCGGTGTGCAATCTTCGGCCGACGAGCCGGGGCGAGATCCGCCTCGCGGGACCAGACCCTTTCGCGGCGCCGGTCATCGACCCGAACTATCTCTCGACCGACGAGGATCGGCAGGTCGCGGTTGAATCCATCCGCCTCGCCCGGCGCATCGTCAGTGCGAAGGCACTCCGGCCCTTCTCGCCGGAGGAATTTAGGCCCGGCACCCACCTGACCTCGGACGGTGATCTCGCGAAAGCCGCCGGCGACATCGGCACCACGATCTTCCATCCTGTCGGCACCGCGCGCATGGGACATTCGAACGATCGCATGGCGGTGGTGGATGATCGGCTCTCGGTCATCGGCGTCGAGGGCTTGAGCGTCGCGGATGCCTCGGTCATGCCGAGTATCACCTCCGGCAACACCAATTCCCCCACGTTGATGATTGCCGAGAAGGGTGCGGAGATGATCCTCGCCGATTGTGCCTGATGACGGAGATCGGGCCGCTCGACGGCATCGCCCGGGCCGATGCGGCGCGGTTGCTGGTGCGCGGCCTCATCCGACACCTCCATCACCTCGACATGACGGGCCTGCCGGAATTCATCCTGCCGAACGGTCGTCGGGCGGACCTTGTCGCACTGGGACGCAACGGGGAGATCTGGATCATCGAGGTGAAATCCTCGGTGGAAGATTTCCGGACCGATGGCAAATGGCAGCATTATCGACCGTTCTGTGATCGTTTCTTCTTCGCGAGCCACGTGGGCGTGCCGGAAGAGATATTTCCCTCGGAAGCCGGCTTCATCCTCTGCGATGCTTTCGGTGCCGCCCTGATCCGCGACAATGAAAAGGTAGCCCTGGCACCGGCGACCCGGAAGGCGATGACGATCGAGATCGCGCGCCTGGCGGCGCTGCGCCTCAACGCGCTCATCGACCCCGAGAGCGGGCGCGGTCCCGAATACTGATCGGGATCAGGTGGTTGACCGCGCGCCGATGTGCGCAAACACACTTGCATCGGATCGCGCACCGATGTCTATTTGTGGCAGTTTTCGGGCTGGTCAGGTCTCACTCTCAAGGAAAGGAGATTAGCTGACCGCCTCTCAGGGGAGTTGCTTATGTTCATTTCCTTTGGTCGGATCGGGCGGGCCGCGTTTGCGGCGGCGGCCGGTATTGCCCTCGGTGCCTCGGCGGCGTCGTCAGCGGAAATCGCCAAGCTGCGCATCGGCAACTGGCAGGGCGGCGCGTTCTCCAACGATCAGAACGGCACCTTCTCCCATTGCGCGGCGAGCGCACGCTACAAGAGTGGCATTACGCTGGTGTTTTCGGTTTCCAACAATCGTGTCTGGAGCATGGGATTCTCCAGCTCGACCTGGAATCTCAACCGCGGTTCGAGCTATCCCGTTCGCTACTGGGTCGATAACGGCGAGGTGCTGAACGGCACCGCCTATGCCAAGACCGACAAGCTCGCGCAGGTAATCCTGCCGGCGAATTCCACGCTGTTCGGCGCCTTCCGCTACGGGCAGATGCTGCGCGTGGCGGCCGAACAACAAACCCTCGCTTTCCGGCTGACCGACACCTCAGAACTCCTGAATATGCTGCTGCAATGTTCGCGCGATTACGGGAACTACCGTGCCGGTGGCGGAAATCCGTTCGGAAGCGGCGGAAATTCCGGCGGGTCCTCGAACCCGTTCGGCGGCGGACCGGCGCCGGCGCCATCAAATCCGTTCGGCGGCGGCAATGCGCCGCGCCCCGCGCCGGCTGACAAGAAGTCCGGCGAGACGATCTGATCGGCGGCATTGCCGGACAGTGCGAACGACAGGAAGCCTTCCTGTCGTTTTTCATTCGCGCAGGAGAAAATTCTCATTTTTCCGGGACGGTCGGTGGCAGTTTCTTCTCTCGACCGACTGGCCTCTTCCGGGGGCGTTGACAACCGAACGAACTCGCAATCTGATGGCGCATGGACGGCCATAAGGGGTCGTTTTTCTCGCGTTTCGGGAGCGCCAAACAATGTCTCTAACGATCACCAAACGCCGCGCGATGACGCTTGCGGCAGCCTTGTTCGCGACCACGTCCTTCGCAGCCCTCATGCCTGCCGCCGCGCAGACCCCGAAGGATACGGTGGTTATGGCGAAGCAGATCGACGACATCATCTCGCTCGATCCGGCCGAGGCCTTCGAGTTCTCCGGCGTCGAGGTCGGCGCCAACGTCTATGACAAGCTGATCGGCGTCGATCTCAAGAATAACAATGCCCTCATCCCCGAACTGGCGGCGAGCTGGGCCGTCAGCGCCGACAGCCTGACCTACACCTTCAAGCTTCGCCCCGGCGTGAAATTCCATTCCGGCAATCCGCTCACGGCCGGAGACGTGGTGTATTCGATCCAGCGTGCTGTGACGCTCAACAAGTCGCCCGGTTTCATCCTCACCCAGTTCGGATTCTCGAAGGACAACGTGCTCGAGAAGGTGAAGGCCACTGACGATATGACCGTGACGATGACGGTCTCGAAGCCGTTCGCCCCGACCTTTTTCCTCAACTGCCTGACCTCGGGCGTTGCCAGCATCGTCGATTCGAAGACCGTGAAGGCCAACGAGAAAGACGGTGATTTCGGCAATGCCTGGTTGAAGACCAACTCGGCTGGCACCGGCGCCTATTCGGTCCGTGCCTGGCGTGCGAACGAGCAATATGCGCTGGAAGCCAATCCGAACTGGTACAAGGGCGCGCCGAAGAACAAGCGCGTCATCGTCCGGCATGTCGCCGAGCCGGCCTCGCAACGCCTGCTGCTCGAGAAGGGTGACGTGGATTTCGCGCGCAACCTGCACAAGGATGCGCTCGCCGCGATTAAGTCCAACGCCAATATCGAGACCACCAAGGGCGACAAGGGCTATATTCTCTACCTCGGCCTCAACACCAAGAACCCGAATTTCGCCAAGCCGGAAGTGCGCGAGGCGATGAAGTGGCTCGTTGATTACGAGGCGATCGAGAAGAACATCGTCGAGGGCACGTTCCAGCAGCACCAGAGCTTCCTGCCGAAGGGTTTCCTCGGCGCGATCACCGACAAGCCCTACAAGTACGACGTCGCCAAGGCGAAGGAATTGCTCGCCAAGGCCGGACTCGCGAACGGCTTCACCGTTACGATGGATGTGCGCAACACCTCGCCGATCACGGACATTGCCCAGGCGATCCAGTCGCAATGGGGCGCGGCGGGCATCAAGCTCGAGCTGATCCCCGGCGACGGCAAGGCGACACTGACGAAATACCGCGCGCGCCAGCACGACATCTACATCGGCCAGTGGGGCCCGGATTATCTCGATCCGCATACCAATGCCGAGACCTTCGCGATCAATGCCGACAACAAGGATGACGCGAAATCGAAGACGCTCGCCTGGCGCAATGCCTGGGATATCCCCGATATGACAAAGAAGACGGCGGCAAACGTGCTGGAAACCGATGCCGCCAAGCGCAAGGCGGTCTACGAGGATATCCAGCGCGAGCACCAGAAGACCTCGCCGTTCGTCATCATGTTCCAGCAGATCGAGGTGGCGGCCTACCGCAAGGGCGTTACGGGCTTCGTCGTCGGGCCGACCTCCGACACGAACTTCTATCACACGATCGCGAAGAACTAAGGACCGCTCCGCCCGCTGAAGCCGGCACCCAAGCCAGGCAACGGCGGGCGGAATTTTTTTGAAAGTTGTGTCCGTGAATTCGGGTAACAATTGGAATTCGGGTAAAAGCGGGCTCAAGACCGTTCACGCAATTGCGCGCGAACTCGCGACGATCCTGATTACCATCCTCGGATTGCTGGCCGTCACGTTCTTCATTGCCCGTGTGATGCCGGTCGATCCTGTCCTCGCCGTGGTGGGGGACAACGCGCGGCCGGAGGTCTACGAGAAGGCGCGACAGGATATGGGGCTCGACAAGCCTCTGATTGTCCAGTTTTGGCTCTACCTTACCAAGGTGGTGCAGGGCGATTTCGGAAAATCGGTTCTCACCTCCAATGCCGTGGTGGAGGATATCAAGCGTGTATTCCCCGCGACGCTTGAGCTTGCGACGCTCGGCACGCTGATCGGCATCTGCCTCGGAATCCCGCTCGGTGTGCTGGCTGCAACCAAGCAGGGACGCTGGCCTGATCAGGTTGCCCGGTTCGTGGGCCTCTTCGGCTATTCCATCCCTGTGTTCTGGCTGGGACTGATGGGTCTCCTCCTGTTTTATGCCAAGCTCGGCTGGGTTTCCGGGCCGGGGCGGATCGACGTCTCGTATCAGGATTTCGTCCAGCCGATCACCGGCGTCCTGCTTCTCGATTGCGCGCTTCAGGGCGAATGGGACGCGTTCCGCAACGCCTTCTCGCACCTCGTGCTGCCCTCGACCGTGCTGGGATTGTTTTCCACCGCCTATATCAGCCGGATGACGCGCTCATTTATGATCAACGAACTACAGCAGCATTATGTCATCACGGCGCGGGTGAAGGGCCTCTCCGAGCGCCGCGTGGTCTGGGGTCATGCGCTGCGCAACGCGGTGGTTCCGTTGCTCACGGTGATTGCGCTCTCCTATGCCAACCTGCTTGAGGGCTCGGTGCTGACCGAAACCGTATTCGCCTGGCCGGGCCTCGGCCGCTACATCACCAATTCGTTGCTCAACGCCGACATGAACGCGGTGCTAGGCGGCACCATCGTCGTCGGGCTGGTCTTCGTTGGCATCAATCTGCTGTCCGACGTCCTGGCGCGGATTTTCGATCCGAGGGCGAGATGAGATGAGCACGCTACGTGAATACCTGACATCCGAACGCCCTGCCTCGCGCCGGCAGGCCCGCTGGGGTCAGTATTACCGGCAATGGCGGGCACTGAAACAGAACCCGCTCGCCCTGCTAGGGCTCGTCATCATCGTCTCGCTTCTGACCGTCGCGGCGGTCGCGCCCTGGATTGCTCCCTATGATCCGATCGCGCAGAACCTGTCGCAGCGGCTGCTGCCGCCCTCCGCCGCCCACTGGATGGGTACGGACGAACTCGGCCGCGATATCCTCAGCCGCGTCATCCACGGCACCCGGCTCACGCTGGCGGTCGTGTTGCTGGTGGTGATTTCGGTGGGTCCGGTCGGGCTGCTGATCGGCACACTGTCAGGCTACTTTGGCGGCGCGGTTGATACCACGCTGATGCGAATAACAGACATCTTCCTTGCCTTTCCGCGTCTTGTTCTGGCGCTGGCGTTCGTCGCCGCGTTGGGCCCCGGCATCGAGAACGCGATCATCGCCATCGCCTGCACCGCCTGGCCGCCCTATGCCCGCGTCGCGCGCGCCGAGACGCTGGTGATCCGCAATGCCGATTACATTGCCGCCGTGCGGCTCCAGGGCGCCTCGCACCTCCGGATCGTGCTGCAGCATGTCGTGCCGATGTGCCTCCCTTCCGTCATTGTGCGCACGACGCTCGATATGGCCGGCATCATCCTGATCGCTGCCGGCCTCGGCTTTCTCGGTCTCGGCGCGCAACCGCCGTCACCGGAATGGGGCGCAATGATTGCCAAGGGGCGGGAATACATCTTCGATCAATGGTGGGTCGCAGCTTTCCCCGGCCTTGCGATCTGCCTTGTCGCACTCGGCTTCAACCTTTTCGGCGACGGTCTCCGGGATGTGCTCGATGCCCGATAAGACGCCCCTGATCGAGGTCGAGAACCTTCATGTGAATTTTCACACGCCGACGCGACTCGTGCGAGCGGTGAGAGGGCTTTCCTTTACGCTCGGCCGCGAGAAACTGGCGATCGTCGGCGAATCCGGTTCCGGCAAGTCGATGACCGGCCGTGCGATTCTCGATCTCGTGCCCTGGCCGGGCGAGGTGCTGGCGGACAAGATCGCCTACCGCGGCAGGGATATGCGCGCGATGGGCACTGCCGAGCGGCGTGGCCTTCGCGGCAAGCACATCTCGATGGTGATGCAGGATCCGAAATACTCGCTCAATCCGGTGATGACGGTTGGCGACCAGATCGCGGAAGCCTACCGCCTTCACAGCCGGGCCAACGCCCGCGAGGCTCGCGAACGTGCGATCGCGATGCTGGAAGCGGTGCAGATCCGCGAGCCGGCCCGCGTCTTCGATCTATATCCGCATGAGGTTTCAGGCGGCATGGGACAGCGCGTGATGATCGCCATGATGCTGATTGGCGAGCCGGACGTGCTGATCGCCGATGAGCCGACCTCGGCGCTCGACGTGACGGTGCAGACGCAGATTCTCGACATTCTCGAACGACTCGTCACCGAGCGGGGCATGGGCCTTATTTTCATCAGCCACGATTTGCCGCTCGTCTCGGCCTTCTGCGACCGCGTGATCGTGATGTATGGCGGCAAGGTGATGGAAACACTCAATGCGCGTGAATTGCGCAAGGGCAAGCACCCTTATACGCAAGGGTTGCTCGGGTGCCTGCCGGATCTCGACCACCCGAAGGACAGGCTCGCGACCCTCGACCGCGACCCCGCCTGGATGGGGGATTGATCATGACAGCTTCCGCGATCGAGGTCGAAAACCTCAATGTCCGCTTCGGCGAGGCGCATGTCCTCAAGGATGTGAGTTTTTCCGTCGCGCCGGGCGAGAGCTATGGCCTTGTCGGCGAATCTGGATCGGGCAAGTCGACGGTCCTGCGCGTCCTCTCGGCGCTGAACCCCAACTGGAGCGGCCGGGTAGCTTTTTCCGGTGAAGCGCATCGGGCGCGGCCGGACAAGGCCTTCTTCCGGCAGGTGCAGATGGTGTTCCAGGATCCGTTCGGGAGCCTCCATCCGCGCATGACGATCGATGCGGCGCTGGCCGAACCGCTGGCGATCCATGGCCTCGACCGGCCGGATGAGCGCATCGCCGCTGCGCTCAAGGGCGTCGGCCTCGACGAGGGCTTCCGGTTCCGTTATCCGCACCAGCTTTCCGGCGGCCAGCGCCAGCGGGTTGCCATCGCCCGCGCACTGATCCTCGAACCGCGTATCCTGCTTCTCGACGAGCCGACCTCCGCGCTCGATGTTTCCATTCAGGCCGAGGTGCTGAACCTCCTGCAGGACATCAAGAAACAGCGCGATCTGACGATGGTGCTCGTAAGTCACAACCTCGCGGTGGTCGGCCACATGTGCGCCCGCGTTGCGGTGATGAACCGAGGGATCATCGTCGAGGAAGCGAGTATCGACGATCTTCGGAAAACCGGCGGGCACGATCCCTATACAAGAGAATTGCTCGCCGCCTCGCGCCACGTCGCCATTCCCGGCGCGGCCTAGGGGGCCGGACAGAAGGCCGCCTGTAGTTCCTTGAGAATGCGCAGTACGATCGGATTGGCCACCGAATAGAGGGCTTTCTGCCCCTCGCGCCGGGTCTCGACCAGCCGCTCGGCCCGCAGGAGCGCGAGTTGCTGGCTGGCGGCCGGTTCGCGGATGCCGACCTGCCGGGCGATCTCGCCGGACGGCAGCTCTCCTTGTAACAGCACGCAGAGAATGCGCAGGCGCGCACCATGCCCCATTGCCCGCAGAAGGCGCGCGGCGTCTTCGGATGCCGAGGCCAGCGCATCGAGCTGATCGGGAGAGGGATTCGATACTTGCATAAATTCGCAATAACGAATATATCATATCAAGTCAATTGCACCGCGCCTCCCTTGCGGTGCGCGCAACAGGGTTATCTCAAGAGGTTTCCAATGACGATCGACAAGGCCATGTTCGTGTTCGCAGGGTCGATGATCCTGCTCTCGCTGCTGCTCACCCATTTCGTCTCGCCGTGGTTCTGGCTGTTCACAGCCTTCATCGGCCTCAACATGTTTCAGGCCGGTTTCACCGGGTTCTGTCCGGCGGCGATGATCATGAAGAAGCTCGGTTTCAAGGCCGGCTGCGCGTTCGAGTGAGGTGTCTGTAATGCGCGTTTCCCGCACGTTCGTCGCGCTGCTCCTGGCCGCCTCGCCGGCCCTCGCGACGGAAATCGAGGTCAGGCCGATCTCGATCGCCGAGACCAAGGCCGTATTCGGCCGTGTCGAGACTCGCGATCAGGTCCCCGCCCGGTCGCGGATCGGCGGCACGGTGACGCGCCTCGATGTGACGGAGGGGAGCGAGATCAAGGCGGGTGATACCATCGCGCTGATCATCGATGACAAGCTCGAACCCCAACTGCGCGCCGCCGAGGCACGCGTCCGGGCGCTGACGGCTGAACGCACCAATGCGCTGACAGAACTCGATCGCGCGCAGGCGCTGGTGGCGCGCGGCGCGGGAACCGTGCAGCGCGTCGATCAACTCCGCACCCAGACCGATGTTCTCCTCAACCAGATCACGGCGAGCGAGGCCGAGAAGGCTGTGCTCCTCCAGCAGCAGGCGGAGGGGGCGGTAAAAGCGCCGCTCTCCGGTCGTATCTTGAAAGTGCCGGTGACCAAGGGCGGCGTTGTCCTGCCCGGCGAGGTTATCGCACAGGTCGGCGGCGGCGGCTTTTTCCTGCGCCTCGCGTTGCCCGAGCGCCATGCGACCGCGCTCAAGGTTGGCGATGCCGTGGTGATCGGCGAGGGCGGCCAGAAGATGGGCAAGCTCGCCAAGGTCTTCCCGCTGATCGAGAACGGCCGCGTGATCGCCGACATCGAGGCGGCTGACGTCGGCAATTATTTTGTAGGCGAGCGGGTGATGGTCGCCGTGCCGGTCGCGCGGCGCGAAGCGCTCGCGGTGACCAAGGCTGCGGTTGTCCGGCGTGCAGGGCTTGACCTTGTTCGCATCCGGAATGCGGATGGCTCCGAAAGCGATATTGTGGTGGTCACGGGCGGCGAAGTCACAACGCAGGAAGGCCCGAAGGTTGAAATTCTCTCGGGCCTGCGCTCCGGCGACAAGGTGATCGTGCCGTGAAACCGGGGTCGCTGGGCATTGCCGGCGCGCTGACCCGCGCCTTCATTCTCTCGCCATTGACGCCGTTGTTCCTGGTGGCGGCCTTCGCGCTCGGCCTTGTGGCGCTGATTGCCCTGCCGCGGGAGGAAGAACCGCAGATCTCCGTGCCGATGGTCGATATCCATGTCCGTGCTGACGGGCTCAAGGCGGAGGATGCCGCCAAGCTCGTCACCGAGCCGCTGGAGACTATCGTCAAGTCGATTTCTGGTGTCGAGCATGTCTATTCGCAGACCCGCGACGACCGCGTGATGGTGACGGCGCGTTTCCTTGTCGGCACTTCGGCCGATGCCGCGATTCTGCGTACACACGAGAAGATCCGCGCCAATCTCGACCGCATCCCCTCAGGTATTCCCGAGCCACTGATCGTCGGGCGTGGCATCGACGATGTGGCCATCGTCGTGCTGACGCTGACACCCAGGGCCGAAGCCGCAACTCGCTACGCCGCCAATGATCTTACCCGCATCGCCCGCGAGATGCGTGTCGAGCTCGCCAAGCGGCAGGACGTGGGCCTCACTTATCTCGTCGGCGAGCAGCCCGAGGAGTTCCGCATCACGCCCGATCCGCAACGCCTTGCGCAATACGGGCTGACACTTCAGAGCCTCGTCGCCAAGGTGGAAGGGGCGAACCGCACCTTTCCCGCAGGCATGCTCCGCGATAGGGGCAGCCAGATCGGCGTTGTCGCCGGGCGTACGCTCGCCAGCCTCGGCGAGATCGGCAACCTCGTGATGACGACACGCGACAACCGCCCGGTCTACCTGCGCGATGTCGCGAGGGTCGAGCTTGTGGCCGATGCGGTGGAGGCGCGTGTGCAGCACCTCGCGCGGGGGAAAGACGGCACCTTCGAGGCGCGCCCTGCCGTTTCCATAGCCATCGCCAAGCGCGCCGGCTCCAATGCCGTCACCATCGCCGAACACATCCTGTCCGATGTGAAACGGATGCAGGGCTCGCTCGTGCCTTCTGACATCCTGGTCGAGATCACGCGCAACTATGGCGAGACCGCCAATGAGAAGGCGAACGAACTGCTGTTCCATCTCGGGCTGGCGACGCTCTCCATCGTCGCGCTTGTGTGGCTCGCGATCGGCCGGCGCGAGGCCGTGGTGGTCGCTATCGTTATTCCGGTGACGATCCTGCTGACGCTCTTTGCCGCCAAGGTGATGGGCTACACGCTCAACCGCGTCTCGCTCTTCGCGCTCATTTTCTCGATCGGCATCCTTGTCGATGACGCGATTGTCGTCATTGAGAACATTGCCCGCCACTGGGGCATGGGTGGCGGGCGCGACCGGGCCGATGCCGCGGTTGATGCCGTAGCCGAGGTCGGCAACCCGACGATTGTCGCGACACTTACCGTGGTCGCGGCACTGCTCCCCATGCTCTTCGTCTCCGGCATGATGGGCCCCTACATGAGCCCGATCCCGGCGAATGCCTCGGCGGCAATGGTGTTCTCGTTCTTTGTCGCCGTGATCGTCACGCCGTGGCTGATGGTCAAGCTCGGCGCCTCGCACCATGCTGGCGGTCATGACCATGCAGATGGCGGCCGACTGGGCCAGTTCTATGCCGCAACCGCGCGTCCGGTCCTCGCCTCGAGAAAGCGCGCGTGGTGGTTCCTCGGGGGTGTCGGCATTGCAACCTTTGCCTCGCTCGCACTCTTCTACACCCAGCATGTGACGGTCAAGCTGCTCCCGTTCGACGATAAGCCGGAACTCTCGGTGATGCTCGATCTGCCGCGCGGGGCATCCGTGGAGGAAACGCACCGCACGCTGCATCAGATTGCCGAGGCGCTTCGGCCGGTGAAGGAGATCCAGTCACTCCAGCTTCATTCCGGCACTGCAGCGCCCTTCAACTTCAACGGCCTTGTCCGTCACACCTACCTGCGCGCCGAACCCCAATCGGGCGATATCCAGGTCAATCTCGTCGCCAAGCATGAGCGCAGCCGCGCGAGCCACGCCATCGCGCTTGAGCTGCGCGCGCGGATCAGCAAGCTGGCGCTGCCCGAGGATGCGCGCGTCAAGGTGGTCGAACCACCGCCCGGCCCTCCGGTGATGGCGACCCTGCTTGCCGAGGTCTATGGTCCGGATGAGGAGACGCGGCGCGCGGTCGCCGCCAAGCTGCGCGGCATCTTCCGCTCGATCCCTTTCATCGTTGATGTCGATGACAGTTTCGGCACGCCAGTTGATCGCATGCGCCTCCGGATCGCGGAGGATGAATTGGAGTTCTTCAAGGTCGAGCACCGCGACGTGCTCGATACCATCCGCCTCGTCTATGGCGAGACCGTCGCCGGCTATTCGCATCGTGGCGGCGTGCAGCCGATCCCAATCAAGGTTGCGCTCGGCAAGGGCGAGCGGGTGCTCGATGAAAAGGTTCTTGCGATCCCCGTGCCGGCAAATCTTCTGCCGGGCGATCGTTCGACCGTGGAACTCGGCGATATCGTGAAGGTCGAGCGCGAGAAGGCAAGTTATCCGTTGTTCCGTCGTAACGGCCAGAGCGCCGAGATGGTGACGGCGGAACTCGCCGGTTCTTTCGAAGCGCCGCTTTACGGGATGATCGCGGTGCAGCGCGCCATCGACAAGGCCGATTGGGGTAAGTTGCCGAAGCCCGAGATCCGCCTCAACGGCCAGCCCGAGGATACGCGCAAGCCGGTGCTGCTGTGGGACGGCGAGTGGGAAGTGACCTGGGTGACCTTCCGCGACATGGGTGCAGCCTTCGGTGTCGCGCTGCTGGGTATCTACATCCTCGTCGTCGCGCAGTTCGGCTCGTTCAAGCTGCCGCTGGCCATCCTCACGCCGGTGCCGCTCACATTCATCGGCATCCTTCTCGGCCACTGGATATTCGGGGCACCGTTCTCGGCTACCTCAATGATCGGGTTCATCGCGCTCGCCGGCATCATCGTACGAAACTCGATCTTGCTCGTGGATTTCATCCGCCATGCGCGCACGCCCGGGCGCAAGCTGGTCGATGTCCTGATCGAGGCCGGGTCGATCCGCTTCAAGCCGATCCTTTTGACCGCGCTTGCCGCGATGATCGGTGCGGTGACGATCCTCACCGATCCGATCTTCCAGGGGCTCGCGATCTCGCTGCTTTTCGGTCTCGCCTCGTCAACGGCGCTGACGGTGCTCGTGATCCCGGCGATCTATCTCGTGCTGCGCGGCGATCCCGAACCGCCGCCGGGCGAGGAAGATACCCCGGCGCCACGCGAGACGGCGGGGGATATGAAGGCGACTTGACATTTCACGCCCCTTCCAACACCTCGATCACCAGTTCGAAGGTCATCAGCACCGGGTTGTCGCCGCGCACGAGCTGCCCGCGTGCGATCCGGCCGGTGTGATCGATCAACCCGATATCGATAGCGGCGGCGAGATGGCCACCGGCACCCGTTTCGATCACGCCTTCCTCGACATAGACCTCGGTTGCGAAATTCTCGAACACCGTGCCATCCGTCAGGTGGGCGCCGATGGTCGAGCCGACTCCGCCGTGGAGGCGCGCCCGCCGAATGCCGCGCGCAAGGCAGAACTGTTCCAGCGCGCCGCAAAAGTCCTGATTGGGTCGGAGGCGGATGACGAAGGCACGCGCGCCCTTGCCCGGCTCGGCGGTTGGGGTAGGGTGGAAGATGCGGAAGTTTGTTTCGGGGTCCGGCATTACCTCGAACCGCGCACCGGCGATACCGAAGGCCTCGACCTCGATGGGTTCGGCAACGACCGTTTCCTCCGGAATCACATGGCCGCCGCATTCCCTCTCGTCCGCCTCGCGCCACAGGCCATGGCAATGGAAGAAGGCTGCGCCGTCACGCATGCCGAAACTCAGCGCGCCGCCCTGCATCCGCGTGATTCCGGCGGGACGGAAGAATTCCGAGTAGAAGGCGGCATGCGTCTCATCTTTCGAAAGCGCCGGCATCACATAGGTGAACGGGCCGAAGGCGACATCGCGCAGGCTCGCCGTTCCGGATGCAAATCCCGCCGCCTGGAAGCCGCGTCGCATGGCCTCGACGAGCAGCAGGCCGGGTTCGAGAATAAAGCGAAACGGCTGGCCTCGTCCTTCGGCCGCGAGAAGACGTGGTTCGGGCGTCGGTCCGGGCTGGCGGATGAAGGCGGGCCGCGTCATGCCTCAACCAACCCGTCCGGGCCGATCAATCCGCGTTTTTCCAGTTCGTCCTTGATCAGGCGCTTCGGGATCTTGCCGTAGCCCGATTTCGGCAAGGTCTCCCAGAACAGGAACCGTTTCGGCATCTTGTAGCGCGGCACCTTGGCGCCGAGGAACGCCATCATCTCCGCTTCGCTCGCCGCAGCGCCTTCGCGCAGGACCGCTACCGCGACGCCGACCTCGCCCCAGAACTTGTCCGGCACGCCGAGCACCGCCACTTCGGCGATGGCGGAGTGGGTCAGGATTTTCTCCTCGATCTCGCGCGGATAGATGTTGGAGCCGCCGGAGATATACATGTCGGAGGCGCGGCCGGTGATATAGACGAAGCCCTCTCCGTCCATGTGGCCGAGATCGCCGGTGCGGAACCAGCCGTTACGGAAGGCTTTTTCATTGGCTTCGGGATTGTTGTAGTAACCCGCGAAGACCGCCGGACCGATGACGCAGATCTCCCCGCTCTCATGTGGGCCGAGTTCCTCACCCTTCTCGTTCTGGATCGAGACCTGCATCCCCGTGCGCTCGAAACCGCAGGTTCCGAATCTGGTGTTGGCGTGGTCCTCGGGATCGTGGAGCGCGGCGGGTAGCACGGTGATGTTGCCCGTGACTTCGCCAAGCCCGAAATACTGCACGATCACCTTGCCGAGTTTCTTCAGTGCGAACTTCTGGTCCTCGCGATACATCGGTGCGCCGGCATAGATGACATGGCGCAGCGAGGAATGATCGAAGCGATCCACAGAAGGGTGTTCGGCCAGCATCTTCAGGATCGTTGGCACCGTGAACATATTGGTGACGCTGTGCGTCTCGATGAGGCGCCAGGCCTCCTCGACATCGAACTTCTCGCTGGGCATCAGGATCGTCGGTGCACCGCGTGCGACGAGGTTGAGCTGATGGACACCGGCGCCGTGGCTCAATGGAGCGACGACAAGGCTCGCATCGGCGTCCGTCGAGCCGGGCAGCAGGTCGCATAGGTGGTTCGTGAGCACAAAGCCCATTTGCCCATGCGTCAGTACCGCGGCCTTCGAACGCCCGGTTGTGCCGGAGGTGAAGAAGAACCAGCACGGATCGTTGTAATCGACCGAGGCGTCCTCCATCAGCGCGCCGCGATGCTCGGCCATCCGCGCGCCGACATCCGCCTCGCCGAAGTGGGTCGGCCGTGCCTGTTCGTCCATCCGCCAAATGAACTCGACACCCGGTACCTTCGCCGCGACGACGCGGGCGTGATCCGGAAAGTCGCCGTGACAGAGGAAGCCCTTTGCACCCGAGAAGTCGGCGAGATAGATCACTTCCTCCGGCATCAGGCGGAAGTTTGTCGGCACCCATACGACGCCGAGCCGGAAGGCTGCATACATCGAGAAGAACATCTGCGCGGTATTCTTGGAATGCACGAGCAGCCGGTCGCCCTTGGCGAGGCCCCGCGCGGCAAGCGCGGCCGCGAGTGCCGAGACCTCGGCGTTGATCTCCCGCCACGTCCATCGCTGCGCACCCCAGATGAGGCCGGCCTTGTCCGGCAAACGCCGTGCATTCTGGCGCAGCGGATGGGCGAGGTTCATCACCCGGTTGGACATGCGGGTCACGCCGCCCTTCGGATGCTGGGGTGTCATGGCTTTCTCCGGCAAATCAGGAAGTCCCGTTCAACCGCCAGCCTAGGACAGCCTGACCTCGCCCGCCAAGAGGTATCGCCGAAGCCGGTTGGGTGGCAGCAGGCCGGATGACTTGCAAGCGCCGGATTCATCGCCATATCAGCAAGGCGGGCGCATGCTCGCGGAGATGCGAAACCAGGGGAAAGAACTTGGAATTCCGCTATCGGGCATACAACCTCGATTGGTCAAAGCTGCCGCTCGGGGCCAAGCTGCGCGTCGGGTTGACCGCGCTCGGCGGGCTTGGTCTCCTGGCGTTGATCCTGTCCGTCTCCGCCGCCCTGTTTCTGATCCTAGCGCCGATCGTCATCGTTTCCGGCCTGATCGGTGGCTGGCATCTTTCCCGCAGGCTGAGGAAGGCGCAGGATGAAGGGGTGATCGACGCGCATTACGTCGTCATCGATCGGGAAGCAGGCCGCAAGGACGACGACAGTCCGCCGCCCCGCCGGATTTCCTGAGGCGAGCGACGTTCAGGCGTGGGGATCGTCGATAAGGTCATCCGGCGCGGCAAGCTTGAACAGTGCCGCCGGGTCGCCGATCGCGATGCGACGGCCGTTCACCGCGACGCCATAAGCCTGCAACGTAACGAAAGTACGGGAAAGCACCTCCGGCGCCATGCCGAGTCGGCCGGCGAGGACTTTCTTGTCGAAGGGCAGGGTCATCTCACCGGGATTGCCGACCTCGCCATGATGGCGCACCAGCCACGCCGCGGTCCGTTCGAGGCTCGACCGCAGCTTCTGGTTCTTCAACTCCTTCAACACGCCGCGATAGGCGACGGCGAGTTCATTCGTCAGACCGCGCGCGAAATTGGCGTCGATGCCGAAGAGGTTGCGAACCGCTTCCGAGGGGATCATGAGGATGCGTGCGGGCGAGAGCACCCGAGCCGATTTGAGATAGGGCTTGTCAAGTAGGACCGCCGCGAGAATGAAGCTGCCTCCCGGCCCCAGTACCGCGACCGTGGTCTCGCGATCGCGATAGCGTGAGAAGAGCTCGATCTGCCCCTCAACGATAATATGCAGGAAATCGGGTGGCTCTCCCTCGCGCACCAGCTCCACGTGGACGGGAAATCGCTGAAGGAAAGCTCCCCGCAGCAGCTCGCCGACATGCTCGGGCGCGGCATTGGCGACAAGTGGAATCGCCTGGACCAGTTCCAGTTCTTCTGGGCGCATTATTGGTTCCTCCCGCAACAACCGTTACCATGAAACGCAATTCCACAATTGATTTTAGTCAAGTAAGAAATTGCTAATGCTTTCGTCGCTGCTTGATGAGTTCGACATCCGGCTTGAACTTGGCGTCCGAATGGCTTGAATCGACGGCAAAATCCGGAAAGGTTGACCCAAATCAAGGGGTAAATCCCGCCTTCCGGCACCCTCCGCCTCCGCCAGCAGAACAAACTGCCAAGGGGGCAACCATGGCCACACAAACCTTCGACAAGTCGCAGCAGGGCTCCGCGCTCTGGATGTCGACTTTCGCCTTCACCGTCTGTTTCGCCGTCTGGACGATCTTCGCGATCATCGGTGTCCAGATCAAGAAGGACCTCGGTCTGAGCGAAACCCAGTTCGGTCTCTTGATCGGCACGCCGATCCTGACCGGTTCGCTTGTCCGCCTGATGCTCGGCATCTGGTCCGACCAGTATGGCGGTCGCATCGTCTATTTCTGGACGATGGTGGCGGCGGCGCTCGCGACCTTCGCGCTCACCTACGCTTACGACTACACGACCTTCCTCATTGCCGCGTTGGGCGTCGGCATCGCGGGCGGCTCGTTCTCGGTCGGTGTCGCGTATGTCGCAAAATGGTTCCCGAAAGAGAAGCAGGGTACGGCCCTCGGCATCTTCGGCGCCGGCAATGTCGGGGCGGCGGTGACGAAATTCTTCGCGCCGATGGTGATGGTGGCCTTCGGGTGGAAGATGGTGGCGATGGCCTGGGGTGCCGCACTGCTGGTGACGGCCGCGCTCTTCATGCTGACCACCAAGGATGATCCCGATCTTGCCGCGCGCAAGGCGAAGGGCATCAAGCCTGAGCCGCTCTCCGCAATGCTTGAGCCCCTCAAGAATATCCAGGTCTGGCGTTTCTCGCTCTATTACTTCTTTGTGTTCGGCGGTTTCGTGGCGCTGGCACTTTGGCTGCCGCGCTACCTGATCGGCGTCTATGGCCTCGACATCAAGACCGCCGGCATGATCGGCGCCGTCTACTCGATCCCGGCCTCGATCTTCCGTGCCTACGGCGGACATCTCTCCGACAAGTACGGCGCCCGGAAGATCATGTACTGGACCTTCATCGTCGCGGCGCTCAGCACCTTCCTCCTGTCCTACCCGCCGACCGATTATGTCGTGCAGGGCGCCAAGGGGCCGATTACATTCCGTATTGCCACCGGCGTCGTAGGCTTCATGGTGCTCACCTTCGTGCTCGGCTTCTTCATGAGCCTCGGCAAGGCGGCAGTCTACAAGCACATCCCGGTCTACTATCCGGATCGCGTCGGTGCGGTCGGCGGCGTCGTGGGTCTCGTCGGCGGTCTCGGTGGCTTCGTCCTGCCGCTCGCCTTCGGCTGGCTGCTTGACCAAACCGGCATCTGGCAGACCTGCTTCATGCTGCTCTTCGTCATCACCGCGACCTCTCTGCTCTGGATGCATCTCGCCATCCGCCACATGGAGCAGGAAGCGATGGGCCCGGCGCTCAAGAAGCTGCCGGAACTGCCGGAAATGCAGCCGATCCACGAGGAGAAGCACGAGGGCGCCCTGTCCGGCCACATGATCCAGGACTGGCGGCCCGAGGACAACGCCTTCTGGGAGAAGGAAGGTCGCGCTATCGCCCGGCGCAACCTCTGGCTCTCGATTCCCGCCCTGCTCCTCGCCTTCGCGGTTTGGATGGTCTGGTCGGTCGTCGTCGCCAAGCTTCCGGCAATCGGTTTCAAGTTCACGACCGGCGAGCTGTTCTGGCTCGCGGCGCTGCCGGGCCTCTCCGGCGCGACGCTCCGGATCTTCTATTCCTTCATGGTCCCGGTCTTCGGCGGTCGTCTCTGGACGACGCTCTCGACTTGGTCGCTGATCCTGCCCGCACTCGGCATCGGCTTCGCGGTGCAGAACCCCACGACGCCCTACATCGTGTTCGTCGTGCTCGCGCTGCTGTGCGGCTTCGGTGGCGGTAACTTCGCCTCCTCGATGTCCAACATCTCGTTCTTCTTCCCGAAGAAGGAGAAGGGCAACGCGCTCGCCCTCAACGCGGGCCTGGGCAACCTCGGCGTCTCTGTGGTGCAGTTCGTGGTGCCGCTCGTCATCACCGCCGGCGTGTTCGGCGCGATCGGCGGCGAAGGCCAGACCGTGAGCGCCACCCAGAAGCTCTATATCCAGAACGCCGGCTTCATCTGGGTGCCGTTCATCGTCGTCAGCGCCATTGCGGCCTGGTTCGGGATGAATGACCTCGCGACCGCCAAGGCCTCCTTCGCCGATCAGGCGGTGATCTTCCGCCGCAAGGACAACTGGCTGATGAGCTGGCTCTATGTCGGCACCTTCGGCTCGTTCATTGGCTACTCTGCGGGCTTCCCGCTGCTGGCCAAGACCCAGTTTCCGGCGGTCGAAAGCTTGCACCTCGTCTTCCTCGGCCCGCTCGTCGGCGCGCTCTCCCGCGCGGCGACCGGCTGGGTGTCGGACAAGTGGGGCGGCGGCCGCGTCACCTTCTGGGTGTTCATCGGCATGATCCTCGCGGTCGGCGGCGTGCTCTACTTCCTCGGCATCAAGACCCAGCCGGGTGCGTTCTGGGGCTTCTTCGGTTGCTTCCTCGCCCTGTTCTTCCTGACCGGCGTGGGCAATGCCTCGACCTTCCAGATGATCCCCGCGATCATGCGCAAGCAGATCCCGGTTCTGGAGCCGCAGCTCAACGCGGCGGAGAGCGTGAAGCAGGCCGAGAAGGAAAGCGCCGCGATCATCGGCTTCACCTCGGCGGTGGCGGCCTACGGCGCCTTCTTCATCCCGAAGAGCTACGGCACCTCGATCGCCATGACCGGTGGTCCGCAGGCGGCGCTCTGGGCCTTCATGGCCTTCTACGCCAGCTGCGTGGTGATGACCTGGTTCTACTACACCCGGCGCGGGGCGACGCTCTACGACGTCGAACGCCAGTCCGCCGCGCCGGCCGCTCCCGCTCCTGCCCGCTGATCCCGTCCAAACGAGGACCAAACTATGAGCAACTTTCTTGATCGACTGACCTTTTTCTCCAAGGTGAGGGAGCCGTTCGCCGACGGGCACGGCATCACCACCAACGAGGACCGGCGCTGGGAGGACGGCTATCGCAAGCGCTGGCAGCACGACAAGATCGTGCGCTCCACGCACGGCGCCAACTGCACGGGCTCCTGCTCCTGGAAGATCTACGTCAAGGGCGGCATCGTCACCTGGGAAACCCAGCAGACGGACTATCCGCGCACCCGGCCCGATCTTCCCAACCACGAGCCGCGCGGCTGTTCGCGCGGAGCCTCCTACAGCTGGTATCTCTACTCGGGCAACCGCGTGAAGTACCCGCTGATCCGCTCGCGCCTCCTCAAACTCTGGCGCGAGGCGCGCGCAACGCGCACCCCGGTCGCGGCCTGGGCCTCGATCGTCGAGAACCCGGAGAAGCGGGCCTCCTACATGAAGAAGCGCGGGCACGGCGGCTTCGTCCGCGCCCGCTGGGAGGAGGTGAACGAGATCATCGCCTCGGCCAACGCCTATACGGCGAAGACCCACGGCCCCGACCGTGTGTTCGGCTTCTCGCCGATCCCGGCCATGTCGATGGTGAGCTACGCGGCGGGCTCGCGCTATCTCAGCCTGATCGGCGGCGTCTGCATGTCGTTCTACGACTGGTATTGCGACCTGCCGCCTTCCTCGCCGCAGACCTGGGGAGAACAGACCGACGTGCCGGAATCGGCCGACTGGTACAACGCCGGCTTCATCATCCTCTGGGGCTCGAATGTGCCGCAGACCCGCACGCCGGATGCGCATTTCTATACCGAGGCGCGCTATCGCGGCACCAAGTCAGCGGTGATCTGCCCGGACTATTCGGAAGCCTCGAAGTTCGGCGACATCTGGCTCTCGGTGAAGCAGGGGACGGATTCGGCGCTCGCGATGGCGATGGGGCATGTGATCCTCAAGGAATATCACGTCGACCGGCAAGCGAGTTATTTCCGCGACTACGTGCGGCAATATACCGACATGCCGATGCTTGTCCGGCTTGTGAAGCAGGGCGATTCCTACGTGCCGGAGCGCTTCCTGCGTGCCTCTGATTTCGACAAGTCACTCGACGAGACGAACAACCCGGATTGGAAAACGGTCGCCTACGACGAGGCGACCGGCAAGATCGTCGTGCCCAAGGGCTCCATCGGCTTCCGCTGGGGAGAACAGGGCAAGTGGAACCTCGAAGAGCGGGAGAGCGGCGGCAAGGACGTCAAGCTGCGCCTTACGCTTGACGGCTTCAAGAACGATATCGCCGAGGTGGCCTTCCCCTACTTTGGCAATATCGAGCATGAGCACTTCACCTCGGACGACCACCCGTCTGTTCTGAAGCGCAACGTGCCGGTGAAGAAGATCAAGACAACTGACGGCGAGGTTCTCGTTGCCACCGTCCATGATCTCTTCATTGCCAATTACGGTGTCGATCGCGGCTTCGGTGGCCAGTATGATGCCCGTTCCTACGATGAGCCGGTGCCCTACACGCCCGCCTGGGCCGAGAAGATCACCGGGGTTTCACGCGACAAGATCATCCAGGTTGCGCGCGAATTCGCGACCAACGCCGAGAAGACCAACGGCCGCTCGATGGTCATCATCGGTGCCGCGATGAACCATTGGTACCACGCGGACATGAACTACCGCGGCGTCATCAACATGTTGGTGATGTGCGGTTGCGTCGGTCAGTCCGGTGGAGGCTGGTCGCATTACGTCGGACAGGAGAAGCTTCGTCCGCAGGCCGGCTGGGCGCCGCTCGCCTTCGCGCTGGATTGGGGCCGCCCGCCCCGTCAGCAGAACTCGACCTCGTGCTGGTATGCGCATACCGACCAGTGGCGCTACGAGCACGTGAACGTCGGCGATATCGTGTCTCCCACGGCGCCTCCCGGCCCTTGGGACGGCGCGATCATCGATTATAATATCCGTGCCGAGCGCATGGGCTGGCTGCCCTCCGCGCCGCAGCTCCAGACCAACCCGCTGCAGGTGGCGAAGGATGCCGCTGCGGCGGGCATGGAGGCGAAGGACTATGTTGCCAGAGCCCTCAAGGACGGTTCGCTCAAGCTTTCCTGCGAGGATCCGGATAATCCGAAGAACTGGCCGCGCAATCTCTTCGTCTGGCGCTCGAACCTGCTCGGCTCGTCCGGCAAGGGGCACGAGTATTTCCTCAAGCACCTGCTCGGCACCTCGCATGGCGTGCTCGGCAAGGATCTGGGCGCAGAAGGCAAGGCTCGCGCGAAGGAAGTTGTCTGGCACGACGAGGCGCCGCAGGGCAAACTCGACCTGCTGGTCACGCTCGATTTCCGCATGTCCACGACCTGCGTCTATTCGGACATCGTGCTGCCGACCGCTACCTGGTACGAGAAGAACGATCTCAACACCTCCGACATGCATCCCTTCATCCACCCGCTGACCGGCGCCGTGGACCCGGCCTGGGAAGCGCGCTCGGACTGGGAGATCTACAAGGGCATCGCCAAAGCCTTCTCGAAGGTCGCGCCGGAAGTGCTCGGCGTCGAGAAGGATGTCGTGCTCAACCCGATCATGCACGATAGCCCGAACGAGGTCGCGCAGGCTTTCGATCCGAAGGATTGGAAGAAGGGCGAGTGCGAACCGATCCCCGGCAAGACCATGCCGACGGTTGCCGTCGTCGAGCGCGATTACCCGAACATCTACGCTCGCTTCACCTCCCTCGGCCCGCTGATGGAGAAGGCCGGCAACGGTATCAAGGGTATCGCCTGGAACACCGTGCATGAGGTCGAGCATCTCAAGGCGCTCAACGGCGTCCACACCGAAGGTCCGACCAAGGGCATGGCGAAGATCGTTTCGGATATCGATGCCGCCGAAACCCTGCTGATGCTCGCGCCGGAAACCAACGGCGAGGTCGCGGTCAAGTCGTGGGAGGCGCTCTCCAAGACCACAGGCCGCGAGCACGCCCACCTCGCACTCCCCAAGGAGGACGAGAAGATCCGCTTCCGCGATGTCGTGGCGCAACCGCGCAAGATCATCTCGGCACCGACCTGGTCGGGGCTCGAAAGCGAGAAGGTCTGCTACAATGCCGGCTACACCAACGTCCACGAACTGATCCCGTGGCGCACGCTGACCGGTCGTCAGCAGCTCTATCAGGATCACCTGTGGATGCGGGCATTCGGCGAGGGCTTCTGCGTCTATCGTCCGCCGGTCGATCTCGGCACCATTGCGCCCGTGAAGGGGATGAAGCCGAACGGCGAGAAGGAAGTGGTTCTCAACTTCATCACGCCGCACCAGAAATGGGGCATCCACTCCACTTACACCGACAACCTGATGATGCTCACGCTCTCGCGCGGCGGGCCGATCGTCTGGCTCTCGGAGAAGGACGCGGCCAAGGCCGGCATCGTCGATAACGACTGGGTGGAAGCCTACAACTCAAATGGCGCGCTTGTCGCTCGTGCGGTCGTCTCCCAGCGCATGAAGGAGGGTACGCTTTTCATGTATCACGCGCAGGAGAAGATCGTGAACGTGCCCGGTTCGGAAATGACCGGGCAGCGCGGCGGCATCCATAACTCGGTAACCCGAGCGGTGCTCAAGCCGACCCACATGATCGGCGGCTACGCCCAGTTCGCTTATGGCTTCAACTACTACGGCACCATCGGCACCAACCGCGACGAGTTCGTTCTCGTCCGCAAGGTGAAGAACGTCGATTGGCTCGAACGTCCCGCAAAGGACGCCCAGCCGGTTTTGACCGCCTCCGCAACCGCTGCCGAGTAAGGAGATACACCCATGAAAATCCGCGCTCAGATTGCGATGGTTCTCAACCTCGACAAGTGCATCGGCTGCCACACCTGCTCGGTTACCTGCAAGAACGTCTGGACCAATCGCGAAGGCATGGAATACGCTTGGTTCAACAACGTCGAGACCAAGCCCGGCATCGGCTACCCGAAGGACTGGGAAAACCAGAACCGCTGGAAAGGCGGCTGGCGGCGCAAGGCCAACGGCCGCATCGAGCCGCGCATCGGCTCCAAATGGCGGGTGCTGGCGAACATCTTCGGCAACCCCGACTTGCCGGAAATCGACGATTACTACGAGCCCTTCACCTTCGATTACGAGCATCTCCAGAAGGCTCCGGAGCTCGAAGCCTTCCCGACGGCCCGCCCCCGTTCGCTGATTTCCGGCGAGCGGATGGAGAAGATCGAATGGGGCCCGAACTGGGAGGAAATCCTCGGCGGCGAATTCTCCAAGCGCTCGAAGGACGTGAACTTCGAAGGCGTGCAGAAGGAGATGTACGGCCAGTTCGAGAACACCTTCATGATGTATCTCCCGAGGCTGTGCGAGCACTGCCTCAACCCGGCCTGCGTCGCCTCCTGCCCTTCGGGTGCGATCTACAAGCGCGAGGAGGACGGCATCGTCCTCATCGATCAGGACAAGTGCCGTGGCTGGCGCATGTGCGTCTCCGGCTGCCCCTACAAGAAGATCTATTACAACTGGTCTTCGGGCAAATCGGAGAAGTGCATCCTGTGCTATCCGCGCATCGAAGTAGGCCAGCCCACGGTCTGCTCGGAAACCTGCGTCGGCCGTATTCGCTATCTCGGCGTCATGCTCTACGACGCCGATGCAATCGAGGATGCCGCCTCGGCACCGGATGACAAGCACCTCTACGAGGCCCAGCTCAAGGTCTTCAAGGATCCGAACGATCCGAAGGTGATCGAGCAGGCGCGGAAGGATGGCGTGCCGGAAGCCTGGCTCGAAGCGGCGCGCGTCTCGCCGATCTGGAAGATGGCGATGGAATGGAAGGTCGCCTTCCCGCTCCACCCGGAATATCGCACTTTGCCGATGGTGTGGTACGTGCCGCCGCTTTCGCCGATCACCGCCGCTGCCGAGGCTGGCAAGATGGGCACTGACCGCGGCATGCCGGATGTGAAGTCGCTCCGTATTCCGCTGCGCTATCTCGCCAACCTTCTGACGGCGGGCGACGAAGCCCCGGTCGCGACCGGTCTCGAGCGGATGCTGGCGATGCGGGCCTATATGCGTGCCAAGACCGTCGATGGGGTCATCGATGAGGCGGTCGCGAACAAGGTCGGCCTCTCCGGTCTCCAGATCGAGGAAATGTATCGCTACATGGCGATCGCCAACTACGAGGACCGCTTCGTCATTCCGACGACGCACCGCGAGACCACCGAGGATGCCTACGACCTCCGGGGCGGCTGCGGCTTCTCGTTCGGTAACGGCTGCTCCTCGACCGAGACCAACCTGTTCGGTGCCAAGACGCTGACAGGCAAGCCGGCCAAGAGCCCGATGGAGATTGCGTGATGCGGATCCTTAAGGCTCTCTCGGCCCTTCTCGTCTATCCCTCCGAAGCGCTTCTCGAAGCCCTTCCGGAGATCGGCGGTCTCGTCGAGTGCGACACGCTTCTCGGCAAGGCCGACCGCGCCGCGCTCCTTGCGCTCGTCGCCCATCTTCAGGGCGGCGACCTCTTCGATCGGCAGGAGGCTTATGGCCTCCTGTTCGACCGGACCCGCTCGCTCTCGCTCCATCTCTTCGAGCACGTTCACGGCGAGAGCCGGGATCGCGGGCAGGCGATGGTCGATCTCATCCGTGTTTATGAGGAGGGCGGTTATACGCCCACGACCGAGGAACTGCCGGACTTCCTGCCGCTCTTCCTTGAATACGCCTCGACACGCGATCCGAAGGAGGCGATCGACCTTCTCGGTCAGCCTGCGCATGTCATCACCGCATTGGCTGAACGCCTCGCGAAGCGCTCTTCCCCCTACGAGGCGATCTTCCGGGCGCTGCTGAGCCTCGCCAAGGCAAAACCCGACGCCGCCGCACTCGCCGCGTTGCGTGCCGAGCCCGATCCGGAGCCCGACGACCTCGAGGCGCTCGATGCAGCCTGGGAGGAAGAGGAAGTCCGCTTCGGTCCCGGTGCAGCAAGCACCTGCGGCAAGGAAGGCCTCGGCGCGAAGCTTCGGCAGGCGAATCGCCCGGCGCCGGGCATGGAACCGGCCAGTGTCGCCGGCCCGCGCACCACCATTCAGCATTCCGGTTCACGGCTCTGATCCGAGGAGATCTGTCATGGCCAATTACATCAATCACGCCCTGTTCGGCTGGTATCCCTACCTCGCGCTGACGGTGTTCATCCTCGGCTCGATCATCCGCTTCGACCGCGAGCCCTACACCTGGAAGGCCGGCTCGTCCCAGCTCCTGCGCCAGCGACAGCTTCGGCTCGGCTCGAACCTCTTCCACATCGGCATTCTCGTCATCTTCTTCGGGCACCTTGGCGGGCTGCTTACCCCGATCCAGGTGTTTGACACCCTCGGCATCGGCCACGGCTTCAAACAGGGGCTTGCCATTGTCGTCGGCGGCCTTGCGGGGCTGATGTGTCTGGCCGGTATCGCCATCTTGACGCATCGGCGGCTGTTCGATCCGCGCATCCGGGCGACGTCGAGTTTCTCGGATACGGCGATCCTGCTGATCCTCTTCGTGCAGCTCTTGCTGGGTCTCCTGACCATCCCGGTCTCGCTCCAGCATATGGACGGGCACGAGATGGTGAAGTTCATGACCTGGGCGCAGGGTGTTCTCACCCTTCAGCCGGACGCCTGGATGCAGGTCAAGGACACCAACATCATCTTCAAGCTGCACCTGACGCTGGGGATGACGATCTTCCTCCTGTTCCCGTTCACCCGGCTCGTCCACATCTGGTCCGCCCCGATCTGGTATCTCGGTCGGCGCGGTTACCAGGTGGTGCGCTCGCGCCGTGACCTGAACCCGGCGGAGTAACGTCGATGACAACGAACGCTTCCGCCGTGAACGCTTCCGCCATGACCGGTTGCGATCTCAAGTCACCGAAACTCGACCACCGCCCGCGCGCCGTGAGCGTCAACGGCGTCACTATCCCGCGCGGCGAGATCGCGCGGGAGACCCAGAACCATGCCGCGCCGACCCCGATCGGTGCATGGAAGGCGGCGGCGCGTGCGCTCGTTATTCGTGAACTGCTCCGGCAGGAAGCTGGGCGGCGCGGAATCATCGCGATGCCGCTCGAAGACGGTGAAGGCCGTCGGGAAACGGAAGATGAGGCTGCCATGCGCGCGCTCGTCGAAACCGATGTCCGGCTGCCGGAAGCGGATGAGGGCACCTGCCGGCGCTATTACGAGCAGAACCGGGCGAAGTTCCGTTCGGCCGCGCTCTACGCGCCGCGCCATATCCTACTTGCCGCCACACCCGACGACCGGGCGGCCCGCGAGGCCGTGCGCAACGAGGCGGAACGCCTCGCAGCGGTGCTCAACGAGAAGCCTCTCCTCTTCGAGGCCATCGCGACCGAGGTCTCGGCTTGCCCCTCCGGCAAGACCGGCGGCGCCCTCGGCCAGATCGGACCAGGGCAGACCGTGCCGGAATTCGAAAAGGCGCTGGAGATGATCCCGGTAGGAGATGCCGTCACGCTGGTCGAGACCCGTTACGGCTTCCACCTTGTGCGCCTCGATCACAAGGAGCCAGGGCGCGAATTGCCGTTCGAGATCGTTCGCGAGCGCATCAAGGCCTATCTCGAAGAGGCCGTGCGGCATCGTGCCATGCGTCAGTATGTGGAGGAGCTTGCCTCCCGGGCGACCATCGCGGGCATCGATCTCGCGGTGGGTATTGATCGCCCGCAATAAAGAAGACGAGGGAGAAACGTCCATGCTGCTCGGTTCCCTGCTTTCCGGGCTTCAGAGCCCGGCCTATGCGGCGACGCTGATCGAGGAGACCGGCGATGTCCTGATGCTCGCGCGCATCGAGGCTGCGGGCCGGGCTTTCGACGAAACACCGGGCGACTATGCCGCCAACGCCGTCGCGCGGTTCAGCCAGAGCGCCAGTGACGAGGATTGGCTCGCACTGATGACGGCGCTCGAAAAGTCGGATGCGCCGGCCTCCACCTGCCTTGGGAGCATGGTGCGCTGGGCGCTCGACAAGGATGCCGCGGACATCGTTCCGGCTACGAAGTCCTGTTCGTGCGGAGGGCAGGGAGGCTGCCATGAGCCCGGCTAACATGAGCAGATCCGAGCAGGAGTCCTTCTCGGTCCCCTCTTTGCCGGCTGAATTGCTGGAGCGGCCGCTTGATTATCTGGCGGCCGATCACGAGCGCCATCGCGCCGTCTGCGCCTTTCTCAGGCGCGTCGTGCGGGAGGGTGCAATTCAGGGAACAAGCGCAGGAGCGGTCGCGGGTTTTCTCAACACGGAGTTTCCGCTTCATCTTGCTGATGAGCACGACGCGCTCTACCCGGCGCTGGTGCGGCGTTCACGCGATGACTTGGAATTCGTCGCAGCGCTCCAGCGCATCGCTGCTGCGCACGACGCGGCTGTTGCTAGCCTTTCGCCGGTGGTTTCGGGCTTGAAGGCGGTCAGCACCCTGCCGGCGGCGCGCCTTTCCCCGCAACTGGCACAGGCGCTCGACGACTACGTGCGCGAGGAGGAAAAGCGCCTCGCTTTCGAGAACGCGGTGATCCTCCGCATCGCCGATGTCCGGTTGCGCAAGAGCGATATCGCGGCGATTCGCGGTCATATGAAAGCTCGGCGCGGGGTGGGCGCCGCATGAAGACCGCCCTCGACCATCTCTTCGACCGCAACGTTGCCTGGGCGCAAGCCAAGACGCGCGACGACCCGGGTTATTTCCGCCGCATGGCCGAACAGCAACAGCCGGATTACCTCTGGATCGGCTGCTCGGACAGCCGGGTGACGGCGAACGATGTTCTCGGCCTGGCGCCCGGCGCGGTCTTCGTCCATCGCAATATCGCCAATGTCGTCCATACCAGCGACATGAACATCCTCTCGGTGCTGGAATTCGCGATCCATCATCTCAAGATCCAGCACATCATCGTCTGTGGTCACTACGGCTGCGGCGGCATCGAACGCGCCCTCAGCGAGGAGAAGTCGGCGCTGGTCGATCACTGGCTCCAGCCCATCGTGATGCTCTACCGCAAGCACAAGGCCACCATTGATGCAATTCCCTATCCGGAAGCCCGCATCAACCGGATGTGTGAGATCAATATCGAACTGCAGGTCCGTCGTGTGGCTGCGACGCCTATCGTCGAGCAGGCTTGGCAGAAAGGGCTTGCGCTCGCCATCCACGGCTGGATCTACGGTGTGCACGATGGATTGATCCGCGCGCTCGGCAACCCCGTGACCTCGATCGAGGAGCGCGATTCGATGGCGACGATCGACGCGCGCGTCACCAATCCGGTTGAGCCTGTCAGCATGGTCAGGCAACATGCGATCGAGGCCTTCGAGGGCCTCCAGGCGCTGGAACCCGCGGAAGGGCTCGATTGCTGTCCTGAACATGGCCTCACCCTTCAGGATGGAATCCGATGACATCTTCGCCTGCCTCACCCGCTCGGATCGGGATCGTCACGATTTCCGATCGCGCCTCCGCCGGACAGTACGCGGATGAGAGCGGGCCGGCCATCAAGGCCTATCTCGGCGAGATCCTGATCTCGCCGTGGGAGGCGCTCGTACGGGTCATCCCGGACGGTATCGAAAGCGTCTCGGGTACGCTCGTCAATCTCGCGGACAGGGAAGGCTGCGATCTCGTGCTGACCACTGGCGGCACCGGCCCCGCGCCGCGCGATCTCACGCCGGAGGCGGTGCAGGCGGTCATATCGCGCGAGTTGCCGGGGTTCGGCGAACTGATGCGCAAGGTGAGTCTCGAAAGTGTGCCGACAGCCGTCCTTTCGCGCCAGCTTGCCGGAACGCGCGGTTCGACGCTCATCATCACCCTCCCGGGGAAACCGGGCTCGATCAGAACCTGCCTCAATGCGGTGTTTCCGGCGGTGCCCTACTGTCTCGATCTTATCGGCGCTCGCCGGCTCGAAACCGATCCAGCACGCTGCCTCGCCTTCAGACCGAAAGCCTGACCTTCCGAGAGTCCTGTCCATGTCCGATGCGCCTGCCGACCTGCCGCTGATCGCCGCTCTGCCCTATACGGAAGGCACCTATCCCGATGCGCTCCTCGATCGGCTCGTCCGTGACTTCCAGTCGGCAGGTTATCGCGTCGCCGGCGTGCTCCAGCACGATTTTGCGCGGCGTGACCGCACGCGCTGCGACATGAATCTCGAGGACCTAGCCTCCGGGGAACTCGTTGCCCTGTCGGAGGATCGCGGCGAGGCCTCACGCGGCTGCCGGATCGATCAGAGCGGGCTCGCGCGGGCGGCTGCGCTGGTCGAGTCCTCGCTCCGGAGGGAAACGGTCGATCTTCTCGTCGTCAACAAATTCGGCAAGATCGAGAGCGAAGGCGGGGGTCTGCGGGATGCGATTGCCGAAGCCGCCGCGTGCGGTATCCCGGTAATCGTCGGTGTGCCGCTGCGTAATCTCGACGCCTGGAACGCTTTTGCCGGAGTCTTCGCGATTTCGTTTCCCGCAACGGGTGCCGGGCTGGGCGTCTGGCTCGGCGCGCATCGGGCCGAGTGGCGGGAGATTGCCATCCCCGATGCGGCGTTTGCTGAAACGGTTGTGCCCGACCGAATTTGACTTGGCGGGTGCCTCCCCTCCACAATCCGGCACGAAAGCCGGATCGTCGCAAGGGAAGGAACTACCGTGCCGCTGCCGTCAACGCTGCTCAATCTCCGCTTGCCGGTTGTCGCTGCCCCGCTCTTTATCATCTCGAACCCGGATCTTGTGATCGCGCAGTGCAGGGCGGGAATCGTCGGCGCCTTTCCCGCCCTCAATGCCCGCGAGGCCGAGGGCGAGCCGGTCATGCTCGAACGCTGGCTGAAGCGGATCACGGAGGAACTTGACCGCCACAATCAGGCCAATCCGGATCGGCCCGCAGCCCCCTTCGCCGTCAACCAGATCGTGCATCGCTCGAATACGCGGCTGGAACGGGACATCGAGATCTGTGCCCGCTGGAAAGTGCCGGTCTGGATCACCTCCCTCGGGGCACGGATCGAGGTGAACGAGGCCGCCCACTCTTGCGGCGGCATCACGCTGCATGACGTCATCAATGTGGAATTCGCCCGCAAGGCGATCGACAAGGGCGCAGATGGTTTGATCGCCGTCGCGGCCGGCGCCGGCGGCCATGCCGGGACGATCTCACCCCTGGCGCTCATTCAGGAGATCCGGAGTTTCTTTGACGGCCCGCTCCTCCTCTCCGGCGCGATCTCGACCGGCGATTCGATCCTCGCCGCGCAGGCGATGGGCGCGGATCTCGCCTATATCGGTTCAACCTTCATCGCGACGGAGGAAGCGAACGCCATTCCGCCCTACAAGGCCATGATTGCAGAGGGGAGTGCTGGTGACATCGTCTATTCGAACTACTTCACCGGCGTGCACGGCAATTATCTCAAGGGCTCGATCCGCGCGCAGGGGCTCGATCCGGATAATCTTCCGGAAAGCGACGTCTCGCAGATGAATTTCGGTTCGGGCGGCTCGAAGCCGAAAAGCTGGAAAGATATCTGGGGCGCGGGACAAGGCATCGGCGCCGTGCGCGAAGTCATGCCCGCTGCGTGCGTCGTCGATCGACTCGAAACGGAATATCGCGCGGCGATCCGACGCTTGGCAACTGCCACCGCCGCCTATGACGGCAATGACGGTAGCCTTTCCAAACTGATGATTTCGTAGGCGCTGGATCAGAGCTTGACGATCACCGGCGCGCCGACCGGCACGCGCGAATAAAGATCGATCACGTCCTGATTGATCATGCGGATGCAGCCGCTGGAAACGGATTTGCCGATGCTCCACGGCTCGTTGGTGCCGTGGATGCGATACATGCTGTCTCGACCGTTCCGGTGGAGATAGAGCGCACGGGCGCCGAGCGGGTTCTCGAGCCCTGGCTCCTTGCCGCCGGCCCAAGGGCCGTTGCGCTCGGGCTCGCGGGCGATCATGTCCTTCGTCGGGGTCCAGCGCGGCCATTCGGCCTTTCGACCGACGGTCGCACGTCCGGCCCAGGCCATGCCTTCCTTGCCGACGCCGACGCCGTAGCGCATCGCTCGCCCGCCTTCCATCACGAGGAAGAGCGCGCGCTCGCGCGTGTCAACCACCAGCGTTCCCGGCATTTCAGAAGAGGGGTACTCCACGACGCGGCGCAGGACCTCAGGATCGACCTCATCGAAATCGACGGCGGGAATGGGATAGCGCTCTTCCGGCATCTCGTCGTAGAGCGCGGCGAGATGCGGCGGGATGATATGCGTTTGCGCCAGAGTCTCCGGCGGCGGATCGAGCCGCTGAGTCGCGCAGCCCGCGAGGGCGAAGGGCGTAGCCACGAGGAAGGTGCGGCGCGAGAAGGTCAAAGGCACGTTTCTGTCTCCGGTTCGGTTCGGCCCAACTGAACGGTCGATTGGGGAGTTTGTGAGACAGATAACGCCGGAGAGGTTTATTTCTTCTTTAACCGCGTTTGTTAATTCGCTGCGTTGCAACAATGCGACAGGTCAGTGGCGCCCCGCCTTCTCGCGGGCGATAATCATCTTCATGATCTGGGCGGTGCCGTCGCCGATCTCGAGACCCATCACATCGCGCAGGCGTTGCTGATGTGGCAGATCGAGCGACCAGCCGTAGTGGCCGTGGGTCAGCAGGCACTGATGGATGACATCCACCGCCGTCTTGGGGCACAGCCATTTGCACATCGCAGCTTCGGCGGTATGCGGCAGGTTGGCGTCCTTGAGGCGGAGGGTGTGGTAACAGAGCTGGCGTGCGGCGGCGACGGCCGTCTCGCCTTCCGCGAGCGGGAAGGTCACGCCCTGGTTCTTCGCGAGTGGCGCGCCGAAGGCCTTACGCTCCTTGATAAAGGCCCAGCTTTCATCGAGCGAGGCCTGTGCCGACGCAATCACCTGCAGGCCGATCAGTGCGCGCGAGAAATCGAAACCCTGCATCACCTGCACGAAGCCCATGCCCTCATCGGCGAGGCGAAACGCCGGGGGGATGCGCACGTCATCGAAGAAGATCGAGCTGCGCCCGATCGCATGACTACCGAGATCCTTGTAGCGCAGGGTGGAAACGCCGGTCGTATCCATCGGCACGAAGAAGGCCGAGACGCCGCGTGCGCCTTCCTCGGAGGTACCGGTCCGGGCGAAGAGAACCACGGCATCGGCCTGATCGGCCATCGAGATCGAGGACTTCTCTCCCTTGAGGATATAGCCGTTGCCGTCCCTGCGTGCTGAAAGGGCGAGGTTGGCGGCATCCGAGCCGCCGCGCGGTTCGGTGAGCGCGATGCAGAAAACCTTCTCGCCCGAGGTGAGCTTGGGAAGCCATTCCAGCGCGAGATCACGCGGGGCGTGCTCTGCCATGATCTTGCCGGTGAGCGAGGAGAGAATCTGAGCGTAAGCGACATTGATATCGCCATAACCGATCTGTTCAGCGATCAGCCCGCTGGTGAGGCTCGGCAGGCCCAGCCCCCCGAATTCCTCCGGGATTTCAGGTGCGATGAGGCCGAGCGACCCCATGTCGCGGATCAGCGCGCGGTCGATCCGCGCCTCGATCTCGCGCTTCTGATAGTGAGGCGCGATCTTCTCGGCCGAGAAGCGCCGGGCCACTTCCTGAAATTCGCGCTGCTCGTCGCTCAGCGAAGGGTCTATCGCGCCCATCGTTGCCTCACCTCACGAATTTGCGGAATTCGGGTTTGCGCTTCTCCTTCAGCGCGGCGACCCCTTCCCTGGATTCGTCCGTGTCATAATAGAGCTTGAGGGCATACATCCCCATCTCGGCGATGCCCGCCTGATGCGCCGTGTCCATGTTGAACGAGCGCTTGGCGATGGCGAGGGCAGTGGGCGAACGCTCGCACAGTTCCTCACCCCAGGCCTGCACGGTCTCGTCAAGCTTGTCGGCGGGCACGCAGAGGTTCGCAAGACCCATCTCCTCGGCCTCCGCGCCGGAGTAGCGCCGGCACATATACCAGATCTCGCGTGCTTTCTTCTCGCCGACGACGCGCGCGAGGAAGGCTGTGCCGTAACCGGGGTCGACCGAACCCATCTTGGGGCCAACCTGCCCGAAGATCGCCTTGTCCGAGCAGATCGTCAGATCGCAGATCGTGGCGAGCACATTGCCGCCACCGATGGCATAACCCTGAACACGGGCGATCACGGGCTTGGGCATGTTGCGTATGGTGTTGTGCAGGTCTTCCATCGGCAGGCCTATGGTGCCGCGCCCGTCGTAATTCGCATCATGCGCGTCTTGGTCGCCGCCAGTGCAGAAGGCGCGCTCTCCCGCGCCAGCGAGCACGATGGCACCGACGTTTTTGTCCCATCCCGCCTTGTTGAAAGCGCGGATCATCTCCTCGCAGGTGGTGCCGCGGAAGGCATTCATCTTGTCCGGGCGGTTGATGATGATCCAGGCAACGCCGTTGCGGATCTCATAGAGGATATCGGTGAATTCCATTGTGTCGCCTCCTCAACCGTTCATCGTCAGACCGCCGGAGACGCTGATCACCTGCCCGGTGATGTAGGCGGCGTCGTCGGAGGCAAAAAAAGCGATCATGCCCGGCAGGTCGGAGGGTTCGCCGATCCGCCCGAGCGGGATCGCGCGGCGGAAGGCCTCGACGAGTTTTTCCGGGTTGCCCGCCCCTTCCTTGTAATCGGCGAAGAGGGCGGTGTCGGTCGGGCCGGGGCAGACGACATTGACGGTGATGTTGTGGCGCGCATGTTCGCGGGCGATGGTCTTGGAGAAGGCGACCAGGCCGCCCTTGCAGGCAGCGTAGACGGCCTCGCCCGAGGAGCCGACGCGGGCCGCATCCGACGAGATGTTGATGATGCGCCCTGATTTGCGTTCCGTCATGCCGGAGAGGACGGCGTGATGCATGTTGAGCGCGCCAGTGAGGTTGATCGCGATCAGGCGTTCCCAATCCGAAGGCTCGGTTTTGGTGAAGGGCTTAAAGATGTCCCAGCCGGCGTTGTTGATGAGGATATCAATCGGGCCGAGCGTGTTCTCGACACGCGAGATCGCGGCATCGACGCCGACGCGATCGGTGATGTCGCAGGCGAAAGCCGCTGCGGTGCCGCCTGCTGTCTTGATCGCATCGGCCACGGCCTCAGCCGCCGCGAGATTGCGGTCGAGCACCGCCACCTTCGCGCCCTCCTCGGCGAAGCGCTTGCAGGTTGCTCCGCCGATGCCGCCGCCGCCGCCGGTAATGACCGCAACCTTGTCTTTCAAGCCGCGCATCTCTTCCCCGATTTCCTGTGGGCAGCCGCCACTGCCGCAGTGTCTGACTGGTAAAATAATATATCAATGCTATGATATAAAAAATCATCTGTCAATTTCAATGGAATCGAATTTCGCATGACGATTCGTCCGAGCCGATCACCTAGCGCCGTGCTGCCCGTCTCGTCTTTCGAGATTGCGAATCGGTTGTTTTTTAGGCTCTATCAGGCTTCAAATCTGCTTCATAAGACTGGAACGAGGGCGGTTAGCGACTATGGCGCGACGACCCAGCAGTGGGCCGTGCTCGGCGCGCTTGCACGTTCTGCTGTTCTCGGTGAGGGCTTATCTATCAAGCAATTGCTGGAATATCTGTTGGTCTCTCGGCAAAACCTGACGCCGGTGCTGGATCGGCTCGAAACCGCCGGGCTCGTGGAGCGGGTGCGCGACGACGGAGACGGCCGCAAACGCCAAATCCGCCTCACGGCGAACGGGCGCGATGTCTGGGGCCGGATGCGCGGGGACATCGAGCGCTATTACGCGAGCGCGCTCGAGGGCTTCTCGCTGGAAGAAAGCTTCCTGCTGATGCGCCTGCTTGAGCGCCTCGGCAAGGGGCTCGAAAGGCTCGACGGACTCAGTTGAGCCCGCCCATCAGCACGTATTTGAGTTCGACGAATTCCTCAATGCCGTGGTGGCCGCCTTCGCGACCGAGACCGGATTCCTTGACGCCGCCGAACGGCGCGACCTCGTTGCCGAGGATCGCCGAGTTGACACCGACCATGCCGGATTCAAGCTCATCCGCGACGCGGAAGGCCCGCGCGAGGTCCTTCGTGTAGAAGTAGGCAGCAAGCCCGAAGGGCGTCGAATTGGCGAGACGGAGCACTTCCTCCTCGGTCTCGAACTTGTAGACGGCTGCCACCGGGCCGAAGGTTTCTTCCTGGCTCAACGCCATTTCGGTGTTGACGTCGGTCAGCACCGTCGGGGTGTAGAAAGTGCCGCCGAGCGAATGGCGTGCGCCGCCGGTAACGACCCTGGCGCCCTTGGCCTTGGCATCCTCGACATGGCGCTCGACCTTGGAGAGGGCATTGGCGTTGATGAGCGGGCCCTGCACGACGCCCTCGGCATCGCCGGGACCAACCTTCATGGCCGCGACCGTCTTGGCGAAGGCTTCGACGAAGCGGTCATGAATACCGGCCTGAACGAAGAGCCGGTTGGTGCACACGCAGGTCTGGCCCATGTTGCGGAACTTGGCGATGACCGCCCCCGCTACCGCCGCGTCGAGATCGGCATCGTCGAACACGATGAAGGGCGCATTGCCCCCAAGTTCAAGCGCGACCTTCTTCACGGTCGAGGCCGCCTGCCGCATGAGCAGCTTGCCGATGCCGGTCGAGCCGGTGAAGCCGATAAGGCGTACCGACGGATGCTCTGTCATTACCTTGCCGATGGCAACCGCATCGCCCGTGATGATGTTGAGCACGCCCGGCGGCAACCCGGCTTCCTCGGCGAGAAGGCCGAGAGCGAGCGCCGTAAGCGGCGTATCCGGTGCGGGTTTGACGACGAAGGTGCAACCCACCGCAAGGCCCGGCGCGCATTTGCGGGTGATCATCGCCGCCGGGAAATTCCAAGGCGTGATCGCTGCGCAAACGCCGATCGCCTGCTTCTGCACGATGATCTTGGAATGGGGGAACGGCGAAGGCACGGTCTCGCCGTAGATGCGCTTGGCTTCCTCGGCGTAGAACTCGACGAACGATGCGGCATAGGCGACTTCGCCGCGCGCCTCGGCGAGCGGTTTGCCCTGCTCCGCGGTCATGATCCGTGCGAGATCTTCCTGATTGGCCATGATAAGTTCGAACCAGCGCCGGAGGATCGCCGCACGCTCCTTCGCCTGCTTCTTCGCCCAGGGCTTGAACGCGCGCTCGGCAGCGAGGATCGCCTCCTCGGTTTCCTTCGCGCCGAAGTCCGGCACGCGCGACAACTCGGCGCCGTTCGCCGGATTGCTGACGACGCCGGCTGGCGTGCCGACCCACTTGCCGTCGATCAGGCACTGGTTGCGCAGAAGGGTGGGATTGGCGAGTGTCGAAATCATCGTTTCTTCCTGCAAGGAGCGCGAATACCAACGTCAAATAGCACGATCTGACGGCGAAACCACCCCATAGACCGCACAACGCTAATGCATTTACGGGACTGGATTCGAGATGTATGCAATATGCAAATCCAACCTTAATGCCAGATCCGGGGAATCCTCATGGCCCGCTCGAACACGTATCGCCTCGCCATAATTCCGGGCGATGGCATCGGCAAGGAAGTCATGCCGGAAGGCCTTCGCGTTCTGGAGGTTGCGGCCAGGAAGCACCGGTTCTCGCTCGACCTCGATCATTTCGATTTCTCGTCCTGGGATTATTACGAGAAGCACGGCCGGATGATGCCGGAGGACTGGAAGGAGAAGATTGGCTCACACGACGCCATCTTCTTCGGCGCGGTCGGCGCGCCGGACAAGATCCCCGATCATCTCTCGCTCTGGGGCTCGCTCCTGCTGATGCGGCGCGAGTTCGATCAATACGTGAACCTGCGCCCGGTCAAGCTGATGCCGGGCGTGCCCGCCCCGCTCGCGAACCGCAAACCGGGCGATATCGATTTCTTCGTTGTCCGCGAGAATACGGAAGGGGAATATTCCTCGGTTGGCGGTCGCATGTTCCCCGGCACGGATCGCGAATTCGTGCTGCAGGAGACCGTGATGACGCGCATCGGCGTCGACCGCATCCTGAAGTACGCATTCGACCTAGCGATGCGCCGGCCGCGCCGCAAGCTGACCTCGGCGACCAAGTCCAACGGCATTTCGATCTCGATGCCCTATTGGGACGAGCGTGTCGCCGAGATGAAGAAGGCTTATCCGGATGTCGCGGTCGATCAGTATCACATCGACATCCTGACGGCGCATTTCGTGCTGAATCCGGACCGTTTCGATGTCGTCGTGGCCTCGAACCTCTTCGGCGATATTCTCTCCGATCTCGGCCCGGCCTGCACCGGCACCATCGGTATCGCCCCTTCGGGCAACATCAACCCGGAGCGCAAATTTCCTTCGCTATTCGAGCCGGTGCACGGTTCGGCGCCGGACATCGCCGGCAAGGGTATCGCCAACCCGATCGGTCAGATCTGGTCGGCGGCGATGATGCTCGATCATCTCGGCGAGCCGGAAGCGGCAGCTGCCATCGTCCGCGCCATCGAGGAAGTGCTGGGCAAGGCCGATTACCGCACGCGCGACCTCGGTGGGAAGGCCAGTACCATCGAATGCGGCAAGGCTATCGCCGACGCGATCTGAACTTGCCCGGCGCGGCTATTCCGACCCGCTCTGCGCGAGCAGGCTGGCGTTGCCGCCGGCCGCGGTGGTGTCGATGCAGAGATGTCGTTCGAGCACGAGCCGGCCGACCTCATCCGGGCCGCTGAGAAGTGGCAGGATCGCGCCTTCGCGCGCGGCGAGCGCTCGCCGGATGTCGCTGAGCGACCCGTCCCTCCCGAAATAGGCGACGGCATCGAAGCCGGGCAGGTTGACGAGATGGCCGGCCATGAAATCAGGTGCCGGGTCTTTCGGCAGGCAGCCTGCCTGCCGCGCCATCGCCTGCTGGGCGCGACGATCCTCCCCCCTCGGTCCCAGGCAGAGCAGCGTGCCGCGCGGCACGGTCACAAGCTCATTGCTCTCGCCGGTCGGGCCGGGCATCGCCTCGCGCGCGGCGGGCACTGGAATGGCGGCATCACGCCGGAGGCGTCGGAGATACGCCGGGCCGCCAGCTTTGGGGCCGGTGCCAGAAAGACCCTCGCCACCGAACGGTTGCGAGCCGACCACGGCGCCGATCTGGTTGCGGTTGATGTAGATGTTCCCGGCGGCGATCGTCTCCGACACCGCCTTCACGCGCGAGGAAAGGCGCGTGTGCATGCCGAAGGTCAGTCCGTAGCCCGAGGCGTTGATCGCGGCGATCACCCGTTCGATCTCACCCGCTTCGAAGGTGGCGACATGGAGCACGGGACCGAAAATCTCCTCCTCCAGCGCTTCGATCCCCGAAACTCGGATGATCGTCGGCGGCACGAAGGTGCCCTCAACCGGCGCAGCGAGACGCTTGATGACATGGCCTGCGGTGGCATGGCGTGCGACATGCGCCTCGATCTTGGCGCGCGCCGTCTCGTCGATCACCGGGCCAATATCGGTCGCGAGATGCCACGGGTCGCCGAGCACAAGTTCGTCCAACGCGCCCGCGAGCATCGCGAGCACGCCCTCGGCAATGTCCTTCTGGAGGTAGAGAATGCGCAAGGCTGAGCAGCGCTGCCCCGCGCTCTGGAAGGCCGAGGCGAGGATGTCCCGCACCGCTTGCTCCGGCAATGCGGTCGAATCGACGATCATCGCGTTAAGCCCGCCAGTCTCGGCGATCAGCGGCGCGTCCGGCGTGGCGGCATCGGCCATCGCCCGGTCGATGCGCTTCGCCGTGGGGAGCGAACCGGTGAAGCAAACGCCGTCGATTCGCGCGTCCGAAGTAATCGCCGCGCCGACGCTGGCACCTTCGCCGGGCAGGAACTGGAGCACATCTACCGGAATGCCAGCCTCGTGCATTAGCTGAACCGCACGCCAGGCGACGAGCGGTGTCTGTGCTGCCGGCTTGGCGAGAACTGCATTGCCGGCGACGAGCGCTGCCGCGATCTGCCCGGTGAAGATCGCCAGCGGGAAATTCCAGGGTGAGATGCAGGTGATGATGCCGCGTGCCGCGCCCGCCGGATGGGCTTCGGCTTCGGCCGCGTAATAGCGCAGGAAATCGACTGCTTCGCGCACCTCGCTGACCGCATCGGCCAGGGTCTTGCCGGCTTCACGCGCGAGCAAAGCGAAAAGTTCGGCGTGGTGAAGCTCGTAGAGATCTGCCGCCTTGCGCAGGGCATTGGCGCGTTGCGCGGCGCCCGCGCTTGCCCATGTCCCGCCGGCGCTTTTCGCGGTCTCAAGTGCACGGTTGATTTCCGCCGGAGTGGTATTGGCCACGGACCCGACGATATCGTCGAGCTTTGCCGGATTGCGCACCGGCACCGGCGCATCACCGGCGCCGCCACCGGCCACCAGCGGCCCGGCTTTCCATCTCGCGTTCTCGAAGGGCGCACGGGCCATCTTCAGTGCTGCGACCGCGACCGGATCGGTGAGATCGAAGCCGGTTGAATTCGTCCGGCCTGCGCCGAACAGCGCTGCCGGCGCGGGGATTGCCGGGTTGGGGATCGCATTGCCGAATTTCAGCACCTTGCCGATCGGATCCTCTGCGACCTTCGCTGCTGGAATATCGGCGTCCGCGATCTGGTAGACGAAGGAGCCATTGGCCCCGTTTTCAAGCAGCCGCCGCACGAGATAGGCGAGCAGTTCCTTATGCGGCCCGACGGGCGCGTAGATCCGGCAGTTGCTTCCCTCGTTGCGGTGAAGCACTTCGTGGAGGGTCTCGCCCATGCCGTGGAGACGCTGGAATTCGAAATCCTTCGGGCTCTGCCCCGTGTCGCGCGCGAGATGCAGCACGGCCGCCGCGGTATGGGCATTATGGGTCGCGAATTGCGGGTAGATGCGCTTCGCGCCGAGCAGTTTGCGCGCTGCGGCGATGTAGGAAACATCGGTCGAGGGTTTGCGGGTGAAAACCGGGTATTGCGGCAGGCCGAGTACCTGCGCCCGTTTCACCTCCGCGTCCCAGTAGGCGCCCTTGACGAGCCGCACCATAATGCGTCGGTCGAGCCTTTCGGCGAGTGCATCAAGCCAGTCAATTACAGGCAGGGCCCGCTTTCCGTAAGCCTGGACGACGACACCGAAACCGTCCCAACCCGCGAGTTCGGGGTCGGCCAGCACCTGCTCGATGACATCGAGCGAGAGGTCGAGCCGATCCGCCTCCTCCGCGTCAATATTGAAGCTCATGTTGCCGGCTTTCGCCGCGCGCGCGAGCACGCGCGCGCTGCCGACGAGTTCGTCGAGAACCCGCTCGCGCTTGGCGAATTCGTAGCGTGGGTGAAGCGCGGACAGCTTCACCGAGATGCCGGGATTGTCATGGACGCGCGCCGATTTACCGAACGGCGCGAGCCCGGCGATCGCGCCGGCATAGGCATCGAGATAGCGTGCTGCGTCATGCGCCGTTCGGGCGGCTTCACCAAGCATGTCGTAGGAAAAGCGGTAGCCCTCGCGTTCGAGCCCCTTGGCATGGGTGATCGCCTCATCGATTGTCCGCCCGAACACGAACTGGCTGCCGAGCATCCGCATGGCCTGCGCCACCGCGACACGGATTACCGGCTCGCCCAAACGGCGGATGACGGAGTGAAGTGCCGATTCAGGGCCGACGGCGTTGCCGCCAAGAACATCCGCCGTAAGACTGAGTGCCCAGGTAGAGAAATTGACGAAGGACGATTTCGATTGTCCGAAGTGCTCCTCCCAATGCGAGCCCGTCACCTTGTCCTGGATGAGGGCGTCGATCGTTTCGCTGTCCGGCACGCGCAGCAGCGCCTCGGCGAGGCTCATCAGCGCGACCCCCTCTTGCGTGGCGAGGCCGTATTCCGACAGAAAACTCTCCATCAGGCCGGGCCGCGCCGTGGTCCGCACGGTCTCGACCAGGTTTTCGGCCTTGGACGAGATCGCAGCCCGCTCCGCATCGGATAAACCGCAGGCCACGATCAAATCCTGCACGAGATCGGTTTCGTTGACCGCACCCGTGCGGCGGATTGCATCGCGGGCGATATCGAGGCTGCTCATCAGACAATCCTCACTCTGGAACGGAAGCACCCCAGAATGCCATAATTTTGGATGGTCGTTTGCCTGAAATTGTTCAACCTGATAGTTATAGGGCCTGAAATTCTGGTTTATTAAAGACTGATTGCCTATGAAAAGCGAACATTACAACCGATTGGACATCATCGATCAGAGAATTGTTGCCGCGCTGAGCAAGGACGGCCGGATTAGCGTCGCCGAACTCGCGCGGCAGGTGAACCTGTCGAAGACAGCCTGCCAGATGCGGGTGAAGCGGCTTGAGGCGAGCGGGCATATTCTCGGATACCGTGCGATCCTCGATCACCGCCGCTTCGGCCGTTCGCATATCGCCTTCGTCGAGGTGAAGCTGTCGGATACGCGCGCGGCGGCGCTCGCCGCTTTCAACGCGGCGGTCAGGGCACTGCCGGAGGTTGAGCAGTGCCACATGATCGCCTCATCCTTCGATTATCTTCTCAAGGTCCGCACCCGCGACATTGCCGATTATCGCGCGGTGTTGGGGGAGAAGATCTCTTCGCTCCCCCATGTCGCGCAGACGAGCACCCATGTTTCCATGGAAGCCGTGAAGGACGATCACGGCTGAGCGGCCGCTTCCCTGCGCATTCGCCGCAGCGCCAGTCCGGCACCAATCAGCAGTGCGACGACGCCTGCGGCGAGGATGGCGAGGCCGTCGATCCAGTATTGTGCGATGCCGAGGCGGCGGCGCTCGGCGGACGATTCGAATTTGACGACCTCCGCTCCGCCCTGCGACAGGTGCATCACCTCATTGTCGCCGTCATATTCGGCCCGCACGGTCCGGCCGATCATCGCCCGGACCATATTGTCGCCGACCTGTTGCGAGGGGACCGTGAGCTTGAAGGCTTCGCCCTGCAGTGGCTTCATGTTGAGTTCGTAGTGAACGGAGGTTGTTCCCGTGCGCCGGCTCTTCTTGGTGACGCGGGCGGCACTCTCGATGCGCCCTTCGGTGACCTGGAGTTCGGCGCGCTCGGGAACTTTCGCGATCTGGCTGTAACCAAGAAAGCCGATGCCGACGACGAGGCCGACCAGGCCGAGCTTGGCGACAATGGAATTTCGGATAATGGCAATGAGCATGGACATGACGGTTCCCCCTCGAAGGTCGACTTGGCCGGGAGGCGCACCCCTTGCGATAGCTCCCGCGCGGTGCTGCGGCGCACCGATGCGGCGCCGTTCCCGTGCGATGGGGACTATCCATGACAGGAAGGGGCGGGGTTGTGCGCTGGCGCACATCGGGCGCGATGGCGCACCTAAGCCCGTTTCTGGGTTTGATTCCGAATAAGGCGAAGGCCAGCGCCAATCGGTAAGGAAAGACATCGACACCGACAGACCCGATTGGGGAGAGGCTTCCGCGAGCAAGGAGCGGCAAGGTGACGCCTTGGCAATTCTGGATGTGGCCGTGGATTGCACCCGTAACCGGCGGAGGGCAGCAGCGTGCCGAGACGCCGGCCTGCCTCGTTGGTCACGTGGACGAACCATGTATTCCCTGGACGACGCCCAATCGTCTTGCTCTCGAAACCGCCGGGTTCCGCCTGTGGGATTTCTCGATCAAGGCGGGAAAACCGGTGCTGATCGTGACGCCGTTCACCCTTCATGACGCCGGTCTTGCAGATATGGCGCCGGGTCATAGCCTTGTCGAAGCGCTGATCGACGGGGGATGCCACGCGCTGATGCTGCTCGAATGGAAATCGGCGGGAGCCGAACGCCGCTTCGAGACCATCGACACGCAGCTTGCGGCGTTGAATGTTGTGGTCGACGAGGTCGGAGGCGTGGTCGATCTCGTTGGGCTGTGCCAAGGCGGCTGGCTATCGCTGCTCTACGCGGCGCGCTTCGGGATGAAGGTGTCGCGGCTGGTTCTGGCTGGCACCCCGGTCGATGTCGAGGCGGCACCTTCCGCGATAACCATCGCCGCGCAATCGACACCCGCCTTCACGGTCGATCACCTGATCGAAAGTGGCGGCGGCATCGTCGATGGCAAGACGATGCTGCGCCTCTGGCCCGACTGCCACGAATGGCCCGCGCTGGCGCAAGGCGCGCTTCAGATCAGCCAGCGCGTGTCGGTGAAAACCGCCGCGCGGGCTATCGGCGCCTTTATCGGCTGGTTCGAGCGGACGCTCGATCTGCCCGGAACCTATTACCGGCAGGCGCTCAACTGGCTCTATCTCGAAAACCGGCTCGCGCGCGGCACATTTCCGACGCTCGGGCGCAAAGCAGATCTCGCGTCGATCACCTGTCCGCTCGCACTGCTGGCTGCGACGGACGACAACATCGCTCCACCGCGACAGGTATTCGCGGCGGCGAGCCTTGTCGGCACGCCTGTCGATGCCCAGATTCAGATCGAGGCCGAGGGAAACCACCTCGCGCTTTTCATGGGACGGAAAACGCTCGGCCGCGAATGGCGGCGAGTCGCCCGCTGGCTTAACAAAGCTGACTGTCAGTCACGAAGGGCGGAAACGCACTCACGCAAGTGAAGGCGTAACCATCCCCCATTCTAGACGGAGAACACCCTTGTCCGGAGACCCGACATCTTCGATTGACCGCAAGGTCCGCCCACCGATTGGTGCGGATGACGCCGCGGCTCATGAGGAACACCGGCTCGATCGTTCGGCGCATGCCGCGATTGCGCGGCTGTCGGGCGGGTTCTCGCCAATGGGGCTCGCTGAAGCCTGGCTCGATTGGGCGATGCACTTGTCGGCCTCGCCCCAGCGCCTTGGTGAGATCGCGCACGCCGGGGGCAAGGAAGTGCTCCGCCTTGCGATGCTCTCGGCGGGCGCGGTGGCGACGCGCGGGGTCTGCGTGCCATGCGAACGCGCGCTGCCCTACGACAAGCGCTTCCGCGATCCACGCTGGCAGCAATGGCCTTTTGCAATCTATGCGAGCAATCTCCTTGCATGGGAACGCTGGTGGGACGAGGCGACGCGCGATATTCACGGCGCGACGCCGCATCATCTGGAGCTCCTCAATTTCGTGGGGCGCCAGTATCTGGATACGCTCTCCCCCTCCAATTTCGCGGCGACTAATCCCGAGGTTCTCGACGCAATCCGCCAGACCGGCGGACGCAATCTGGTCGAGGGCGCGGTTCTCGCCGCGAAGGATGCACAGCGCACGCTCTCGCATCAGCGCCCTGAGAGTGCGGAGCAATACGTACCCGGTCTCAACGTGGCAGTCACGCCAGGGCGGGTCGTGCATCGCACGCCGCTCGCGGAAATCATCCAATATGCGCCGGTGACGGGCAAGGTTCACCCGGAACCGCTGGTGATCGTGCCGGCATGGATCATGAAGTACTACATCCTCGACCTCGCCCCACAATCATCGCTGGTGCGCCACCTTACCGAACAGGGCTTCACGGTTTTTATGGTCTCGTGGAAGAATCCGGGCCCGGAGGATCGCGAAACCGGCTTCGACGATTATCGCCGGCACGGCGTTATGGCAGCGCTTGATGCGGCAACCACGATCACGGGTGCGAGGAAGGTCCATTCCATCGGTTATTGTATCGGCGGAACGCTGCTCTCGGTCGCGGCGGCGGCGATGGCGCGCGACGGCGACGATCGCCTCGCTTCCTTGACGCTGTTCACTGCCCAAACCGATTTCGAGGAGGCGGGCGAACTGCGCACCTTCATCGACGAGAGCCAGCTCGCGCTTCTCGACGACATGATGGTCGAGAAGGGTGTGCTCGAAGGCTCGCAGATGGCGGGCTCCTTCCATCTCCTGCGCTCGAATGACCTCATCTGGTCGAAAGTGATCCGCCGCTATCTCCTCGGGCGCGACGAGCCGATGGACGAGATGGCTGCCTGGTCGACGGATGCTACGCGGATGCCGGCGCGGATGCACAGCGAGTATCTGCGAGCGTTCTACCTCAACAACGATCTTGCCGAGGGCAGGTTCAGGGCCGGTGGCGGCAGCGTCGATCTTGGCGATATCCGGGTTCCGGTTTTCGCAGTCGGAACGGAAGCGGATTATGTCGCGCCATGGCGGTCCGCTTTTCGCCTGCACCGCCTCGTCGAATCTGATGTGACCTTCGTGCTCGCCAACCGGGGGCACAATCAGGGGATCATCTCTCCTCCCGGTGCGGAAGGGCGCTATTTCCGGATCGGGACGTCGCGCGCTACGGGCAATCATGTCGATGCCGAGCAATGGCTGGCGCGGCATGAACGGCAGGAAGGGTCGTGGTGGCCGGCATGGTTTGCCTGGCTTGAGGCCCGTTCAGGAGCCAAGGTCGCGCCGCCACCCTTGGGGCGGCCGGAAGCCGGATTTGCCGCCACTGATGTCGCGCCGGGCCGGTTCGTTCACGGCTGAGCCGAGAGGAACGCCGTTTCCCGCCTGAGGCAATCGAGAGCGGCCTTACGGCTTGCCTCATCAAACCGCCCGCGTATTCCAGAAACGGAGAGCGCCCCCAGAAAGGCGCCATCAGGCGAAAACAACGGCACGGCAACTGCCGCGACTGCCGGATCGCGTTCACCGACCGAGACAAAGTGGGCCGCCGCCTGCTGCGCGGGATCGCCCGAGGTGAAGGCCGCCAACACGCGCCCCGCCGCGCCTTGTGCGAGCGGCAGGCGCGCGCCTTCATCAAGGTGATGGCGTGCGGCGTGGGCGGAGTTGCAGCGATAGAGGCAGATACGATCATCGCCATCGCGGATGTAGAACGAGGCTGTTTCGCCGGTATCGGCGCCGAGACGCGCGAGAACGGGACGGATGCGCGCTTCCAGATCTGCCGCCTGCGCGGTCACAAGCGGTGCCAGACGTACGATGGCTGGACCGGGGCGGTAACGCCCGTCCGGTTCGCGGGCGAGAAACCCGCAGTATTGCAGCGAGCCGGCAAGGCGCAGCAGCGTGCTTTTGTAGCTGCCGGTCCGCCGCGCCAGCTCCGCCAGACTGAGCGCGGGATTTTCAAGATCGAAGGCATCGAGGATTGCCAGCGCCCGTTCCACGGCCTCCACCCGCTGCGCATCAGGGATATCCGGCGCGCCGGGCCGCGTGATTTTTCCGCCAGTCCTTGCCAAGACGCCCTCGATTGACTCGTTGCGCGATTCACAGTGTAATTCTGTCTAATAAAATAATGTTCTGATAGATAGAAAATTTTGATGTCACGTGGAGAAAACCTTGTCCGGGTTGCTCGCCGGCATTCGCGTGCTGGATCTTACCAATGTGTTGGCTGGGCCGTTCTGCGGCTATCAGCTTGCGCAGCTCGGGGCTGAGATCGTCAAGGTCGAAGCACCGGAAACCGGCGACCTTGCCCGTCAACTCGGGGCGGATCCGGCTCTCAATCGCGGCGGTATGGGTGCTTCGTTTCTGGCCCAGAACGCAGGGAAGAAATCGATCACCCTCAATCTCAAGTCCGAGGGAGGCCGTGCCGTTTTCCTGCGGCTGATTGCAGGAGCGGATGTGCTGATCGAGAATTTCCGGCCCGGCGTAATGGACAGGCTCGGATTGGGGCACGAAAAGCTTCGCAAGATCACGCCGGGGCTGATCTACTGCGCGGTCTCGGGGTTCGGGCAGGACGGCCCGCTCGCCGGTAACCCGGCCTACGACCAGATCGTGCAGGGGCTTTCCGGCGTGATGAGCGTCACCGGCACGCCGGAGACCGCGCCTTTGCGGGTCGGCTATCCGGTCGCCGACACGATCGGGGGGTTGACGGCAGCCTTCGCGATCGCCGCCGCGCTCGTCCGCAAGGGACGGACGGGCGAGGGCGAATTCATCGATGTCTCGATGCTCGAAGCCACGCTCGTGACGATGGGCTGGCAGATTTCCAACTGGCTCATCGCCGGGATGCATCCGCGCGCGATGGGCAACGAGAACATAACCGCCGCACCCTCCGGCACCTTTCGGACGGGGGACGGGCTCATCAATATCGCCGCGAACAAGCAGGAGCAGTTCGAGGCGCTCGTCGGCCTGCTTGGGGCGGAGGAGCTCGCGCGTGATCCCCGCTTCGCCGAGCGCGAGGCGCGCAAGGCGAACCGCGGAGCTCTACGCGGGGAGATCGAGCAACACCTCGCAAAGGACAGCGCGGCGCGATGGGCGGCCCTGCTCAACCGCCACGGCGTGCCGGCCGGCGAAGTTCTCAGCGTGCCGGATGTGCTCGATCACCCCCAGATCCGCGAGCGGGGACTCGTGCGGATTTTCGATGACGTCGAGGGAGTAGACCGACCGGTTCGCGTCGTCCGCTCCGGCTTCCGGCTCGGCAGCGGCGATCCCGGTCCCAAATCGCCACCCCCCGCGCTCGGCGCGGATACGGACGATATTCTTGCCGGACTGGGTTACGCTCCAGAAATCATTGCCTCGCTGCGAAGGGAGAAGGCGATATGAGCCGCACGCCGAAAAGTCCCGAGGATTGGTGGCGGACAGCAATCATCGACATGAAGCCCGGCGAGATCCGCTTTCGTGGCTATGCGGTTGAGGAACTCGTCGGCCGCCTCGGTTTCGTCGAGATGATCTGGCTGATGACCCGTGGCGAGCTGCCGGACCCGCGCGCCGCGCGCCTGCTCGAAGCGGCGCTGGTCGCGGCCGTAGATCATGGCCCGCAGGCGCCTTCGATTGCCATTGCGCGGATGGCGATGACCTGTGGTGTCGGCATCAATAACGCAATGGCTTCTGCCATCAATGCGCTCGGCGATGTGCATGGTGGAGCGGGCGAGCAGTGTGTCGCGCTCTATCAGGATATCGCGACGCGGATGGATGCGGATCGCCTGCCGCTTGACGAGGCCGCTGCTGCCACGCTCGCCGCTTTGAAGGAGGCGGGCGTGAGTCATGTGCCAGGTTTCGGCCACCGCTTCCACCCCATCGATCCGCGCGCCCCGCGTCTGCTCGAGCTTGCCGAGGCGGCCGCGGGCGAGGGTGTGGTCGACGGCCGCTTCGTCGCGATCGGCCGCGCGATGGAAGATATGATCGCCGGACAACGCGGTGGTCGGCGCATCCCGATGAATATCGACGGGGCGACCGGCGTGATCTTTGCCGAACTGGGCTTTCCGCCGGTTCTGTGCCGCGGCCTGTTCATCCTTTCGCGCTCGGTTGGTGCGCTGGCCCATGCCCACGAGGAATCGCAATCGGGCGAGCGCAACAAGGGCCCCATTCCTCGTCACCTGCTCTGGACCTATGACGGGCACCTGCCGAGGGGGATGCCGCAAAAAATTTGACAGGCGCAAATCACGTCAGGTTCGCGACAGCTTTGCGGGATAGCGGGTGCGGAAGGACCGCGACGAGAAGAAAAGACTGCGACGAGAAGACTCGGCAAACCTAGTGGCAATCGCGGAAACATATGCCAGTATCCGTTGCATAAGAATGTTCCATAAAGGGAGGATGACGATGAAATCACGGCGAGACATCATGAAGGCGGGCCTCGCAGCAGGCGTGGCCGCCGGGTTGCCGCTGGCTTTTTCCGCCGGGGCGGTTGCGCAGGCCCTGACCTCGCTTCAGATCTTCGTGCCGGCTGCGCCGGGCGGCGGCTGGGACGGCACCGGTCGTGCCATCGAGGCCGTCATGCGGGCCGAGAAGATCATGGAGAATTTCCAGTTCGAGCACGCGCCGGGCGCCGGCGGTGTGGTCGGCATGCCGAAATTCATGTCGTCCAAGAAGGGCCAGCCCAACGCGATCATGATCGGTGGCATGGTGATGGTCGGCGCGATCATCGCCAACAAGGCACCGCTGAAGCTCTCCGACCTGACGCCGATTGCGCGGTTGACCGGCGAGTTCGAGGCGATTGTCGTTCATGCCGATAGCCCCTTCAAGACGATGAAGGATCTCGTGACCGCCTTCAAGGCGGACCCCGGCAAGATTTCCTGGGCCGGCGGTTCGGCCGGCGGCACGGATCACATTCTCGCGGGCATGATCGCCAAGGCGGTCGGCGTCGATCCGAAGCGGGTCGCCTATGTGGCGTATGCCGGTGGCGGGCCGGCCACGGCGGCGCTCCTGGGCAATCAGGTCTCCTGCGGCATTTCCGGTTACGGCGAATTCGCCGAGCAGATCAAGGCCGGCAAGCTGCGCGTTCTCGCGCTCTCGTCCGACAAACGCCAGCCGGGCATCGATGCGCCGACGCTGAAGGAACAGGGCGTCGATGTCGAGCTGTTCAACTGGCGTGGCGTGTTCGGGGCACCTGGCATCACCAAGGAACAGCAGGCGGTCCTCATCGGTCTCTTCGAAAAGCTGGTCATCAGTGAGGGCTGGAAGAACGAGCTGAACAAGCGCGACTGGACCGGCATCTACCTGCCGGGTGACGGGTTTGGGAAATACATCGACAGCGAAGTGACCCGCATCACCGGCATCCTAACCGATCTCGGCCTCGCGAAGAAGTAAGCCATGTCCCTGCGCCCGGCGCTGCCCGAGACCTGCGTCGGGCTTTTCATGGTCGGATTCGCGGCTGTGGTGGGTACCGCCACAGCCGCCATTCCCGATTCGGCTTATGCCCGTGTCGGCCCGGCCGTCATCCCCTGGGCGATCACAGCCGGGCTGGTTTTTTTCGGGCTGCTGCTCGCGATCCAGGGGCTGCGAGGCGGCTGGGAACACGAACGCGAGACCGCGTTCGACCTGCGTTCGCTGAGCTGGCTCGGCGCTGGCCTCATTCTCAACCTTGTGCTGATCGACGGCGTGCGCGTGGGCGAAACCACGCTCGTGCCGCGCGTCGGGTTCATTCTCTCCTCAACCGTGATGTTCTTCTGCACCGCGAGGGCCTTCGGCAGCGCGCGCCCTGTCAGGGACGGCCTGATCGGCTTCACGCTGGCGATTGTCGCCTATGTCGGCTTTGACCGTGTGCTCGGTTACCAGATCGGCTCCGGCCTTATTGAAAGGTTCCTGTGATGGATACCTTCGGGAACCTGATGCAGGGGTTCGCCATCGCGCTGACCCCGATCAACCTGATGTGGTGCCTTGTCGGCGTCGCGGTCGGCACCGCCATCGGCGTGCTGCCGGGCCTCGGCCCGGCCCTGACGATCGCCCTGCTGCTGCCGATCACCACCAAGGTCGATCCGACCGCGGCCTTCATTCTCTTTGCTGGCATCTACTACGGCGCGATGTATGGCGGTTCGACCACGTCGATCCTGCTCAATACGCCGGGCGAAAGCGCGTCCATCGTGACTTCGCTCGAAGGCAACAAGATGGCCCGACGTGGTCGCGCCGGAGCGGCGCTGGCGACGGCGGCGATCGGCTCGTTCGTGGCGGGCACCATCGGCACCATCGGCATCACCTTCGTCGCGGAGCCGGTCGTCAATTTTGCGCTGAAATTCGGGCCCGCCGAATATTTCTCGCTCATGATCCTGTGTTTCATCACCGTCTCGGCGGTGTTGGGCAACTCGGCCGTGCGCGGGCTGACGGCACTTTTCGTCGGCATGTTCCTCGGGATGATCGGCGTTGATAACCAGTCCGGGCAGCTCCGCTTCACTTTTGGCATTGTCGAACTGTACGACGGCATCAACGTGATCGTCGTCGCGGTTGGCCTGTTCGCGATTGGTGAGACGCTCTGGCTGGCGGCGATGCCGAAGGAGAAGGAAGAAGAGCCGCTCGCGATCAAGGATTCGATCATGATGAGCCGCGAGGATTGGCGGCGGTCGTGGAAGCCCTGGATCCGGGGTTCGCTGATTGGTTTCCCCATTGGCGCGATGCCGGCTGGCGGTGCCGAGATCCCGACGTTCCTTTCTTATTCTATCGAGAAGAAGCTCTCGGAGAAGCCGGAGGAATTCGGCCACGGCGCCATTGAGGGCGTCGCGGGTCCTGAGGCGGCGAACAACGCTTCTGCCGCCGGTGTGCTCGTGCCGATGCTTGCACTCGGCCTGCCGACCTCGGCGACTGCGGCGGTAATGCTCTCGGCGTTTCAGAGCTACGGGATCAACCCCGGTCCGCAGCTGCTCTCGACCAATGGCGCGCTGATCTGGGGCCTCATCGCCTCGCTCTACATCGGCAACGTGATGCTGCTGGTGCTCAACCTGCCGCTCGTCGGCCTCTGGGTGAAGATGCTGAAGATCCCGGCGCCGCTGATGTATGGCGGCATCCTGATCTTCGCGACCATCGGCACCTATGGCATCTCACGCTCAGTGGTGGACCTCATCCTGCTCTATTCGATCGGCGTGATGGGCTTCTTCATGCGGAAATACGATTTTCCCACCGCGCCGGTTATCATCGGCATGATCCTTGGACCGCTCGCCGAGATGAACTTCCGGCAGGCGATGACGATCAGCCAGGGCAGCTTCGCGATCTTCTTTGAAAAGCCGCTCTCGCTGTTCTTGCTGGTATTGACGGCGCTGGCGCTGATCGGCCCACCGGTCTGGTCCTATCTCAGGTCAGGGAACCGTTCCGTCGGGGCGTGAGCCTCGGCCAAAGCTTTGACCTCTTGTGGCCGGTGATCCTAGAGCTTGCCGGTCATCGCCTTTTCGAAGAGCACGCGCGCGGCCGCCTCGTCGAGCGGAACGGGGTTGCCACCCGCCGTCGGGTCGTTCGGCGACATCTTCGCCATCAGCGCGATATCCGGGGCTTTCACGCCGAAGTCCGGCAGGGTGTGCGGCACACCGAGATCGGCCCGAAGCTGCATGACGAAATCGAGAAACGCGCCGTAGCTCGGCCTGAGGCCGAGATAGGCCGCGACACGCCCGATCTTCTCTTCGATGGCCTTGCGGTTGAACTCCAGCACATATGGCATGAACACGGCGTTCGTCATGCCGTGGTGCGTATTGTAGAGCGAGCCGACCGGGTGACTGAGCGCGTGGATTGCGCCGAGCGCCTTCTGGAACGCGGTTGCGCCCATCGCGGCGGCGCTCATCATCTGCGCGCGTGCCTCGATATCCGTGCCGTTCTTCGTGGCGCGGGGGAGGTTTTCCTTGACGAGCCGCATACCCTCAAGCGCGATTCCGTCCGCGAGCGGGTGGTAGAATGGGCCGCAGTAAGCCTCGAGGCAATGCGCGAAAGCGTCCATGCCGGTGCCCACCGTGATGAAGGTCGGCATCCCCACCGTCAGTTCCGGATCGCAGATCGTGATCTTCGGCATCATCAGCGGATGGAAGATCACCTTCTTCGTATGCGTTACCTCGTCGGTGATGACACCGGCGCGGCCAACCTCGGAACCGGTGCCGGCGGTGGTCGGCACGGCGATGATCGGGAAGATGCCCTTGGGGTCGGCGCGGGTCCACCAGTCGCCGATATCCTCGAAATCCCACATCGGACGGGTCTGTCCGGCCATGAAGGCGATAACCTTGCCGGCATCGAGCGCCGAGCCTCCGCCGAAGGCGATGACGCCATCATGCTTGCCCGCGCGCAGCACCGCGATGCCGGCCTCGACATTGGCCGCGACGGGGTTCGGCTTCACATCCGAGAAGACCGCGTAGGGAAGGCCAGCCGCATCGAGTTGCGCCTTGGCGGCGGCGATCATCGGCTGGGTCGCGAGAAACGGATCGGTCACGAGCAGCGGACGGGCGATTCCGGCAGCCCTCGCGGCATCCGCGAGTTCCGCGATACGCCCGGCACCGAACTTGATGCTGGTGGGATAGTTCCAGTTGCCACGCAGGTTCATGAGGGTCTTTCAGAGTTTTTTGAGATGGAAGCTTTTGGGGCGGGTCAGGCTCTCGTAGCCGAGGCTCGAGAGCGAGGCGCCGCGTCCGGTATCCTTGACGCCGGTCCAGGCGAGGCCGGGATCGAGATAATCGCAGCGGTTCATGAACACCGTTCCGGTCTCCAGCGCCTCGCCGATCTGCTGGGCAGCGGCCTCGTCACGCGTGAAGATGGCGGCGGTGAGGCCATACTGGCTGTCGTTCATCAGCCGGATCGCCTCTTCGTCGGACGCGACCGGCATGATGCCGATGACGGGTCCGAAGGTCTCCTCGTTCATCACCAGCATCGAGTGATCGACTTGCGTGAAGATCTGCGGCGCAAGATAGGGCGTGCCGGCCTTGTCGGCCGGGAAGGCAGCAGGATCGAGCAGCGGCTTCGCCCCCTTGGCTAGGGCGTCGGCGTTATGGGCGCGCACGGTCTCGGCGAGGCGGAGCTGCGCCATCGGCCCGAGGGTTGTCGCCTCGTCCATCGGGTTGCCGAGCACATACGTCGCGGTCAGCGCAGCTGCTTTCCGAACGAAGGTGTCGTAGATGTCCTTGTGGACATAGACGCGCTCAATGCCGCAGCAGCACTGGCCGGAATTGAAGAAGGCGCCGTCGATCACCGTCTCGACCGCCTGTTTCAGGTCGGCATCCGCCCGCACATAGGCCGGGTCCTTGCCACCGAGTTCGAGGCCGACGGAGGCGAAGGTGCCCGCCGCCGCGCGCTCGATCGCCCGCCCGGCCTCGACCGAGCCGGTGAAGGCGACGTGATCGATCGCGCCGGAGGCGATCAGCCGTGTCGTATCCTCATGGCCGAGCACAAGCCATTGGAAGAGGCCCTTCGGCAAACCCGCCTTGTCGGCGGCCATCTGGAAGCGCTTTCCCACGAGAATGGTCTGCGCCGCGTGCTTGAGGATCACGGCGTTGCCGGCCATCAGCGCGGGGACGACCGTGTTGACGGCGGTGAGATAGGGGTAATTCCACGGCGCGATGGTGAGGACAACACCGACCGGATCACGGCGGATATAGCGCGTGAAACCTTCCTTGCCCTCCGGCATCACCGGCGCGAGCGTCTTTTCGGCGATGGCGATCATGTGGCGTGCGCGCTCGGCGAAACCGTTGAGTTCGCCCGCGGCATAGCGGATCGGCCGACCCATCTGGCGCGTGAGTTCGGGGCCAATCTCATCTTTCATCGCGAGCATGGCCTCGACGAAGGCGGTGAGAAGGCGCGCGCGCTCCGGAATCGGCACGCGCTTCCACGCAGCCTGCGCGGTTCGCGCGGCAGCGATGGATGCCTCGATCTCGGCGGGCATCGCGGCCGCAAATCGTGCGACCTCGCTGCCATCGATGGGGGAAATGCAGACGATATCGGACATGGAGTTCTTCTCGGAAGCCTTCTTGAAAATGAACCGGGAATGTTTGACCTCGCGCGGCCTCAATACCGTTCAAAGCCGCGGAACAACTCCCAATCCGTCACCTTGCGGTCGAACTCCGCCTGCTCCCAGCGCGCGGTGTGGACGTAGTGGTCGATCACGTCGTCGCCCAGGGCTGCGCGGAGCATTTTTGACTTGTCGAGCGTAACGGTGGCCTCGCGCAGCGTTTTCGGCACGTCCGGCAGCTTCTGAACGGCATAGGCATCGCCGGAGAAGGGTGCGCCAAGTTCAAGTTTCTCGTCGATTCCTTGAAGGCCTGCCGCGATCAGCGCGGCGAAGGCGAGATAGGGATTGAGATCAGCCCCGCCGATCCGGCACTCGATGCGGATCGCCTTGGTGCTTTCGCCGCAGAGGCGGAAACCGGCCGTGCGATTGTCGCGGCTCCAGATCGTCTTGGTCGGCGCGAAGGTGCCGGCCATGAAGCGCTTGTAAGAATTGATGTAGGGCGCGAGGAAATAGGTCATGTCCTTCGCGTATTTGATCTGCCCGGCGACGAAGGAGCGCATCAGCGCGCTCATGCCGTATTCGGCCTTCGGATCGAGGAACAGCGGCGTCTTGCCGTCCTTGCTCCACAGCGAGGCATGGACGTGCGAGGACGAGCCGGCGAGATCGGCGCGCCACTTCGCCATGAAGGTTACGGCCTTGCCCTTGCCCCAGGCTATTTCCTTGATGCCGTTCTTGATGATGACGTGCCGGTCGGCCATGTCGAGCGCATCGGCATAGCGGACATTGATCTCCTCCTGCCCCGGCCCCCATTCGCCTTTCGAATTCTCCACGGGAATGCCCGCGCCGGCGAGGCCGAGACGCACCGCGCGCATCACCTCCTCTTCCTTCGAGGTCTGGAGGATGTGGTAGTCCTCGATGTAATATCCGGCGGTTTTCGGCTCGTGATAGCGCTTGGCGCGGATCGCCTCGTAGTTCTCGTCGAACAGGTAGAATTCGAGTTCCGAGGCGAAATAGGCACGCATATTACGTTCGGCGAGGCGCGCGATCTGCTTCTTAAGCATCGCGCGCGGCGAATGCGGAACGTCGTGGTGGTGATGGTCCTGCACGTCGCAGATCACCATCGCGGTGGCCGGCAGCCACGGCACGCGGCGGAGCGTCGTCATATCCGACTTCAGGACGAAATCGCCGTAGCCCTTCTCCCAGCTCGCGGCCTTGTAGCCCGGCACCGGCTCCATATCGATGTCGTCGGCGAGGAGATAATCGCAGGCATGGGTTTCCTCATGGCCGCCATTGACGAAGAACTCGCCGTGGAACCGCTTGCCGATCAGCCGGCCCTGCATATCGACCATGCAGACGAGAACGGTGTCGATCTCGCCGGCGGCAACCGCTGCCTTGAGACCCGCGAAGTCAAGGTTCTGCGCCATTCAAGTTCCCTCAGCCGAAGCGCGAAGCGTGGATAATGCCTTGCCGGCAGCACATGACAATGCGTTTTTTCGTAGCCGTCAAAATATTTTTCCGGGTGCCATGTTCTTGACTTGATCGTTAGCCAACTCAAGTCCATCATGATAAAAAGCAGGAGGTTCGTTCCGACGATTCTTCCGCGATTCCCGATGCTTGGGTCGAAATGGCCCGCGAGACGCCCCGGCGCGATCCGGGTGTTGGAAACGGAAATTGAATAACGGCGGTTCCCTTCTTCTGCATCTACTGGGTGGTATCGCCTTGCTGCTGTGGTCGACGCGGCTTGTGAAAACCGGCGTCCAGCGTGCGTTTGGCGATCAACTCCGCAGTTTGCTGCAGCGCGCGACAGAAAACCGGGTTCGAGCCTGCGGGCTTGGTGTACTGGTCTCGACCGCATTGCAGAGTTCGACCGCGACGGCACTACTGCTCGTCTCCTTCGCCTCGCGCGGGCTGATTGCGCTCGGTCCGGCGCTCGCGGTGATGCTTGGCGCCGATATCGGCTCGACGTTGGTTGTCCAGGCGCTGAGTTTCGATCTCAAGGCGCTGGTCCCGGTCCTGTTGATCGGCGGCGTCGCGGCCTTCATGCTGTCCGACAATTCGACCGTCCGGCAGAGCGGTCGAATCGTCATCGGCCTCGCGTTGATGATCCTTTCGCTTGGCATGATCGTCGGCACATCGACGGCGATGCGCGAACATCCGACGCTGACCTTCGTGCTTTCCCGCCTCGGGGACGAGCCGATCCTCTCCGTGTTGCTGGCCGCCGGATTGACATGGCTGCTGCATTCCTCCGTCGCGATGGTGCTGTTCATCATGGCACTTACGGGCGCGCAGGTCGTTTCGCTCGAACTCGCGCTCGTCCTGCTGATTGGCGCGAACATCGGCGGCGGGCTCATTCCGCTCGGCCTCGGCTGGCGCGAACCGCAGGCGGCGCGGCGCATTCTCGTCGGCAATCTTGCGTTCCGGGTCACGGGAGCGCTTTTCGTGCTCGTGGTTTTGGGTTCGTTTCAGAACCCCTCCTGGGTATCGGGGCAGCAGCCCGCGCGCGTGATCGCCAACGCGCATATGCTGTTCAACATGGCGCTCGCCGTCGTTTTCCTGCCGTTCGTCGAGCCGATATCCCGCCTTCTGACGCGCTATTTGCCGGAAGACGAAAGCCGTGAGGCAAGCCTGAGCCGGCCGATCCATCTCGACGAGGTTCTGCTCGACCAGCCGGCGCTCGCGCTTGGGGCGGCTTCGCGCGAGGTGATGCGGCTTGCCGAGCGTGTCGAGGCGATGCTTTCGGATACGATCCACACCTTCTCCGACAACGACGACAAACGCCGTATCGCGATCCGCAAGCTTGATGACGAGGTCGATGCCCTGCAGGAGGCGATCAAGCTCTATCTGACCCGTCTGACGCGCCAGCCCTTGAGCGAGGAGGATGCGCGGCGCGCTTTCGATCTCATCCTCTTCACCACCAATCTCGAGCATGTCGGTGATATCATCGACAAGAACCTGCTCGAACTCGCGGCCAAGAAGCGACGTCATTCCGTGAGTTTTTCCGAGGCGGGCTGGGAGGAACTCACCGAGTTTCATGCCCGCATTGTCCGGCAGATGAAGCTCGCGATGACGGTGTTCATGACCAAGGATGTCGCGATGGCGCGAGAACTGGTCGCCGAGAAGGACAGCATCCGTGTTGCGGAGAAGCGGGCGACCGAGCGACACCTCGCCCGCTTGCGCGAGGGAACTGCGGCTTCGATCGAAACAAGCGCCCTCCACCTCGACATGCTGCGGGATCTCAAGCGCATCAACGCCCATATCGTCTCGGTGGCACATCCCATTCTCGAAGCCTCCGGCGAGATCCGCCAGTCACGCCTGAGGGGATAACGCCATTACGCTCGCCGTTTTCTTTGCCGTGGTTGCCGCCGGCGCGATGCACGCCGGCTGGAACGCTCTCATCAAGATCAGGCTGGAACCTCTGCTCGCGGTGACGCTCATCAACGCAACGGCGGCGGTCGTCTGTCTGCCGTTCTTGTTCTGGTTTGGCTGGCCGGGACCCGAAAGCTACCCGTGGCTCGCGGCATCGGCGATCCTGCACACGGGCTACAATTTTCTGCTCGCAAGCGCTTACCGCATCGCCGACATGAGCCTTGTCTATCCCGTCGCACGTGGTTCCGCGCCACTCCTGACGGCCCTGTTCTCGCTCGTGATCCTGAAGGAGCCGGTCGGTTGGCTCGGGGGACTCGGCATCGCCGTGCTCGGGTTCGGGATTTTTGCGATGTCGATCCGCACTCCTTCGGAAACCGCGAACATGGATCGCAAGGCGCTGCTGATGGCTGGCGCCACCGCAGTCATGATCTGCGGTTACACGATCGCTGACGGCACCGGCGCGCGCGTTTCCGGTAACACGGCCGGTTACGTTTCGGCGATGTTCCTGTTCGACGGGCTTTTCATCGCGCTGATCGCGCTCTGGATGCGCGGGCGCGAAGGTGTGAGGGCGATGCTCGGATTCGCCGGGCCCGGCATCGCCGGCGGCACGATGGCCTGCCTCGCCTATGCCATTGCCATCTGGGCGATGACGGTAGCACCTATCCCGCTCGTCGCGGCCGTGCGCGAGACCAGCGTCCTTTTCGCGGCGGTGATCGCTGTGGTGATTCTCAAGGAGCCGCTACGCACCAATCGCCTCGTCGGTGCCGCGATGATCGTCGCCGGACTGGTGATGATCCGCTTGCAGTGATCGTCCGATGTCGTTGCGGGGCTAGCGCTTCCGCCAGGCCTGAAGGCCCTCGAACACCAGCTTGTCCATGATGAGATGCAGCAATTTCGCGGCGATGGCCGTAAGAACGATGCATGTAGCCATCGCGGCGGCAGGAGCGGTCGCGCCGCTCTCGTCCATGTGGATCACCGAGATCGAGGCGAGCTTCGTCGCCGGGCCGTAAAGGAAGATCACGGCCGAGATCGTCGTCATCGCGTTGACGAACATGTAGACGGCGATGTCGAGGATCGCCGGCATCGAGATCGGCACCGTGACGCGCCGGAAGGTCACCCAGAAGGGCACCTTGAGCGAGGACGAGACAGCTTCGAATTCCGGGTCGATCTGCTTCAATGCGGTCGTCGCGGTGATATGCCCCACGGTGTAGAAATGCGCGATGGTATTGATGACCAGCACCGCGAGCGTGCCGTAAAGCGCGCCGAACGGGCTGCCCTTGGCATTGACGAAGAACACGTAGCCAAGGCCCAGCACGAGGCCCGGCACCGCCATCGGCAGCATCGCTAGGAAGTGTGCGACGCCGCGCAAGGGGGCGGCGACCTTGGTTTTCTCGACGAGATAGGCGCCGGCAAAGATCAGCGCGGTGCCGAGCATCGCCACGAGACCCGCCATCTTCAGCGAGGTCAGATAGGGCCCCCAAGCGCCGGGTTCGAAATTCTCGAACTGGTAGTTCGCGAGCGTCAGCGAGAGATTGTAGGGCCAGTAGCGGATGAACGAAGCCCAGATCGCCATGCCAAGCATCGCAACGAGAACAGAAGCGATGGCGAGGCAGAAGAGGATCAAGGCGAGATCACGCGCCGGTGCCGGTTTCGGTTCATAGGGCACCGCACGGGCCGATAGCAGCGCAACCTGCCGCTTCTGGATGTGCCGATCAACGAAAAATGCGAGGATCGCCGGCACGAGCAGCACGAGGCCGACAACAGCGCCCATCTCGAAGTTCTGTTGGCCGACGATCTGCTTGTAGGCATCGGTCGCGAGCACCGAGAATTGCCCGCCGATCACTTTCGGGATGCCGAAATCGGTGATGACGAGGGTGAAGACAACGAAGGCTGCACTGATCGCGGCATAGCGAACACCGGGCAGGGTTATCGTGAAGAACACCCGAGTTGGTTTGGTGCCGAGTGCCTCGGCAACCTCGTAGAGCCGTCCGTCGGCGAGCCGGAGCCCGGTCGCAATGATCATCACGGCATGGGGGAAGCAATAGCAACTCTCGGCGAAGACAATGCCGATGGGTCCGTAGATCGAATGTCCGAACAGCAGGTCTTTCAGGAAACCTTGATTGCCGAAGAGGTAGATCAGCGAAATGGCCGAAAGGAGCGAAGGGGCAAAAATCGGCAATAGAGCCAGCGCGGTGAACAGCCCTTTGCCGGGTATCCGGCTGCGGGTGAGTGCATAGGCGTAGACGAAAGCGAGCGGCACGACGATCATGGTCGTCAACCCGGCGACCCAGAGGCTGTTGACCAGAGCGGCCACCATCGAGGGTGTCGTGAAGTAGGTGTGGAAATTGGCGAGGCCGACGAAGGTGCCGGAGCCGTTCTCGAGGCTTTTGGAAAGCAGTGCCCAGAGCGGCCAGCCGATCATCAGGACGAGCGCGACGATCAGCGTCCCGACAAGCGCGTTGGCGATCGTCGCCTCGCGGATAAGAGGGCGCGCGAAACCTTCGTTCATGCCGAAGGCCGCGCGGGGAACAGCCGCAGCGCTTCGGCTGGCAGTTCTACAGGGATCACCATCCCCTCGGCGAGCGCGAGATCATGCATGAGATTTGCCGAGAAATCGGCGACGAGATGGAGGTCCGGGCGCGTCTCGACTTCGAGCATGGCACGGCAGAAGGCACCGAGGAACTCGAGATCGTGAATGCGCACCCGAACCGCATTGCCTTCGCTGCCGAAAACGCCGCGCACGCGGATCGCCTCCGGCCGGACGCCTACCTCGACCTTCGCGCCTGGCGCAAGACCGGGGCCAGCCGAGCAAGCAAAGATCCTGTCGGCGAACTCGACCTGCCCGTTCTCGCGTAACACTCCCGGCAGCAGGTTGATGCGGCCGATGAAATCCGCGACGAAGGGCGTGCGCGGTGTGCGGTAGATCTCCTCCGGCGTGCCGATCTGCTCGATCACGCCGTGGTTCATCACCACGATCCGGTCGGCCATCGACAGCGCCTCCTCCTGATCGTGGGTAACCATGAAGGTGGTGACGCCGAGCCGTTTCTGCACGTCGCGGATTTCCTCGCGCAGGCGGATTCGCACCTGTGCGTCGAGCGCCGAGAGCGGTTCGTCGAGCAGCAAGAGGCCGGGGGAGGTCGCGAGCGCGCGGGCGAGCGCTACGCGCTGCTGCTGGCCGCCGGAAAGCTGGGCCGGATATTTGTTCGCCTGGCCCGGCAGCCCGACCATGTCGAGCAGTTCCTGCACCCGCGCGGTGATTTCGGTCTTCGGGCGACGGCGGTTGACGAGCCCGTAACCGATATTCTCGGCGATGGTCAGGTTCGGAAACAGCGCATAGGACTGGAAGACGATGCCGAAATCGCGTTCGGAAGGCGGGGCCTGCGAGACATCGCGTCCGCCGATGGAAATCGTGCCGGAACTTTGCCGGTCGAGCCCGGCGATGGCGCGCAGTAGCGTCGTCTTGCCACAGCCGGAAGGGCCGAGAAAGGAGACGAATTCCCCGCGCGCGACATCAAGGTTGATATCGGCGAGCGCCTTGAAGGTTCCGTAGAATTTATCGAGCGACCGGATCGAGACGAACGGCGCGTCAGCCGCCTCTTCCGTCTTCGTTTGGGAACCCGTCATCACGCTCTCCGAACCCCGCATGAAAGAGGCCGGCCCGGTCGGGCCAGCCTCGTGATTGCTCTCGTTCCGGGCTTACTTCGGTTGGGCCTTGCTCTCGTAGCGCTTGACCCATTCCTTGAGGATTCGGTCGCGCTCGGCCGCCATCCAGGCGAAATCGTTTTTCACGAGCTTGCCCTCGGCTTCCGCAGGGTAGTTCGGCGGCGCATTCTTGACCTCGGGATGGGCAACGATGGCGGAATACTTGCTGAACAGCTCGTTCGCGGCCTTGGTTGCAGTCCAGTCCGCGACCTTCTTGGCGGCGGCGAGGTTCTTCGTACCCTTGACGATGGCGGTGGTCTCGACATCCCAGCCGACACCCTCCTTCGGCACGATCAGGTCGATCGGCGCGCCGTTGGTTTTCTCGCGCGCTCCGCGCATGTCGAACCCGATGCCGACCATCCGTTCGCCTTTCGCTGCCTGCACGCAAGGCGCGGAACCGGAATGGGTGTAGACCGCGATATTCTCGTGGAGCTTGTCCATGAACGCCCAGCCCTTCTCCTCGCCCATGAGCTGGAGCCAGGCCGCGACCTGCAGATAGCCGGTGCCGGAGGAGGCCGGGTGAGGCATCACCACCTTGCCCTTGAAATCGGCCTTGGTGAGATCTTCCCACGAGACCGGAGCGGCGGCGTTCGCCTTCTTCGCCTCGACGGTATTGTAGCAGACGACGGCGAGAATGGCCGCCGTACCGGACCAGGTGTAACCGCCGGCGCCGTCGCGGAACGCAGGGCGCAGCTTGTCCGCACCGGCCGGGCTGTAGGTTTCGAGAAGGTTCATCTTCTCGAACAGCAACGTGCTGGTCGCGGCGAGGCCGATCACGAGATCGGCGCGCGGGTTATCCTTCTCAGCGAGGAAGCGAGCGGTGATAACACCGGTGGAGTCCCGCACCCAGACGATCTCCACGTCGGGCACCGCCGCCTCGATCGCGGCCTTGAAGGGCGGAAGCTGGTCGTTCTCGAGCGCGGTGTAGGCCGTGAGCTTCGTGCGCGTCTGCGCAAAGGCAGCCGTCGTGAAGATGCTGAGGGCAGCCACGCACAGGCTCGCCCCTTGGAACAGTCTGGACTTCATCACTTACCCCTCCGAATGCGAAAGCCGCGCCTTGCCAGGGCCGGCAACCTTTCGATCATGCCCAGCTTGCGACGCTTTGCAATGGATATGAATAGCCGTCGAATTGTTTTCCTCGAATCCGGGAAGGACCGCCGTCGTCATCGCGTTGTCATGTCGCTCTGGTCGAAGCGCCGAGCGGCTGCAGGATTCTGCATCGGCAGGCGATTTTTTGTTAGACAACGAAATAGTTTCGCTCAAACATGGGCCCGCCGACGACGCAGAATCGCGGACCGTTCCAATGTGCTGGTTTCCAATCGGGAGGTCTAACCCTATGAAAAGACGGTCATTTATGATCCGTTCCGTAGCGCTTGCCGCGCTTCTTGCCGCCTCGGGCGCGCAAGCCGCCGAGAAATTGCGGCTCCTGACCTGGGCCGACTACACGCCGAAGGAGGTTGTCGATGCCTTCACCAAGGAAACAGGCATCGAGGTCGAGATCACGGTTTCGAACAACGAGGAGATGATCTCGAAACTGCGTGCGACGCAGGGCGCGGGCTTTGATCTCGCCCAGCCGAGCCAGGATCGTATCACTGGCCCGCAGGCAGAGTTCGGTATCTACAAACCGCTCGACCTGTCCAAACTCGAAACGAAGCTGTTTATCGGCTCGATGCTCGAAGCCACCAAGAAGAACACCACGCTCGACGGCAAGGTCTATGGCCTGCCGCACATCTGGGGCACGGACGGGCTGGTGGTGAACACCAAGGCCGCACCGGGTGTGAAGGACTACCTCGACCTCTGCGGGGCGGAAGTCGCCGGCAAGGCGAGCCTGCGCGCCAAGCGCCCAACGCTGATCGCCTTCGCGTTCTCGATGGGCATGGACCCCTTCGCCGCTTACGGCAACGAGAAGGCCTACGGCGAGATGATGGAAAAGGTCGGTGCCAAGCTCACCGAATGCAAGAAGAATCTCAAGTTCTTCTGGGAAGGCAAGGATGCGCTGCTCGCGGGCCTGCGCGCCGGCGAGGTAACGGCGGCGATGGCCTGGGATACCGGCGGCTGGAAGCTGAACGGCGAGAACCCCGATATCAAGTTCATCGCACCGAAATCCGGGGCGCTGGGCTGGGTGGACACCTTCGCGATTCCCGCCAAGGGCCGCAATGACGCCGCCGCCTACAAGTGGATCAACTTCAACATGCGCCCGGACATCGCGGCCAAGGTCGCTGCTTCTGCCGGCAACTTCACCGCGTCTGCCGGGGCCGACAAGCTGGCGGCCGGCAAGCTGAAGGACCAGTTCGCCGACAGCTTCCCGCAAGCGGCGATCGACAACATCAAGTGGTATCCGGCGGTTCCGGCAGGCCTTGAGGCGATTGAAGGCAAGATCCTCGACAAGGTGAAAGCCGCCAACTGAAACAGGCGAACAGCCCTGCGAGCCGGTGCTCGCGGGGCGTCCTTTTTTGCGGGGCTTCCCATGTCGCAGGTCGCAGATCTCGCCCTTGTTGGCGTCACGAAGGACTTCGCCGGGCACCGGGCCGTGAACGAGGTTTCCTTCGAGGTCGCGCCGGGTGAGTTCTTCTCCATCCTCGGCCCTTCCGGCTGTGGCAAGACGACGCTGATGCGCATGATTGCCGGGTTTGAGAATCCGAGTGCTGGCGATATCCTTATTCGAGGGCAGTCGATGCTCGGTGTCCCGGCCAACCGGCGGCCGGTCAACATGGTGTTCCAGAGCCTTGCGCTCTTTCCGATGATGACCGTGGGCGAGAATGTGGGTTACGGCCTTGCCTGTGCCGGCGTCTCGAAGGCGGAGGCGGGGCCGCGCATCACACGTATTCTCGACAAGGTCGGGCTGGGAGGCTTCGCCGATCGGCCAGTGACCCGGCTTTCCGGTGGCCAGCGTCAACGCGTCGCCATCGCCCGATGCCTCGTTCTGGAGCCAACGCTGGTGCTGCTCGACGAGCCGCTCGGCGCGCTTGATCTCAAACTGCGCGAGCATATGAAGCTTGAACTGAAGCAGCTTCAGGCGGCGTTCAACACCACCTTCGCCTACATTACGCACGACCAGTCCGAGGCGCTGGTGATGTCGAACCGCGTTGCTGTAATGAACCACGGCCGTTTCGAGCAGGTCGGCACGCCGCGCGAGCTTTATCACCACCCTGTGACGAGCTTCGTTGCCGGTTTCGTCGGCGATACGAACACTTGGTCGGGTGAAGTTGTCGGGCAGCGCGGCGACGGGATCGCGATTACCCTGACGACCGGCGCGGCGCTCGTCGGTTCTGGTTCGGTGGGCGGCGCGGCGAAGGCCTATCTCCGTCCCGAGGCGGTGGCGCTCGCCGGGGCGATCTCCGAGCTTACCAGCCTGCCGAACCGTTTCGTGGGCACGGTGTCGACCGTGCTGTTCGACGGCGCCGCCTCGACGCTGGTAATCCGGGCCGACAAGTTTCCGATGCTGCGGGCGACCTTGCCACAGGCAGGACCGCTTGCAGGGATCGAACCCGGTGCTCCGATCGCTTTCGGCTTCACCGCCGAAGCCCTCAAGATCTTCGAGGATCGGGGGGCGTAATGCAGGTGGGTGCGGACGAGACGGCGATGGGGCGGCGACTGGCGCTTTTTCTTTTGCTCGCGCCGGCGATCCTCTGGATCGGCCTGCTCGTCATCCTGCCGCACATCGAGATCGCCATCCTCTCCTTCTCGCAGCGTGTCGCGGCGCGGGTCTATACCTTCGGCTTTGCCAATTACCTCGAATTCCTCTCCGAACCCGTTTACTGGCGTACCTTCGCGCGTACGGCGCTGCTCTCGATCCTCGTGACGCTCATCACTCTGATGATTTCCTTCCCCGTCGCGCTCTACATCGCCAAGTTCGCACGCGGAAAATCCAAACCGGTGCTGTTCCTGCTCTGCCTCATCCCATTCTGGGCATCCGAGCTGGTGCGCACGCTCGGCTGGATGATGCTGCTGCGCGAGACCGGTATTCTCTCGCATCTTCTTCAGGGTATCGGAGTCATCGGCCGCCCGGTCGAGCTCCTCTACAACGATGGCGCGCTGGTGCTCGGCCTCGTCTACGGCGGCATGCTGTTCATGATCGTGCCGCTGACCAACGCGCTTGAAAGTCTCGAAACCGCGCAGATCGAGGCCGGATACGATCTCGGTGGCAGTCAACTCACGGTGCTGCGCCGGATTATCATTCCCCATGCAATGCCGGGCATCGTCGCGGGTTCGATTGTCGTGTTCATGCTGACGGTCGGAAATTTCGTGACGCCGGTAATGCTCGGCGGCAAGAATGGGCTCTGGTTCACGGAGCAGATCTATTCGCAGTTCATCACGCGGTTCAACTGGCCGCAGGGTTCGGCCTTCGGCTTCATGCTATTGTTGCTCTCGACCGTCATCGTCTGGGTCGGCCTGAGGCTGACTGGGCAGGGCTTCAGCGAAACGCTGAGGAGGTCCTGAGCATGATGCGGAGAAGTGGATACCGGTTTTCCGACAACATCATGCGAGAAGAAAAGGCATGCCGCATGATGCGGAAAAGTGGATACGGGTTTTCCGGCACATCATGCAGTGAGGGGAGGTTCCGAACTTGAACAAGGCTTCCCTCCCGTTCCGGCTCTACGTCCTCGCGTTCTATCTCTTCCTGTTCGCGCCGCTTGTCTCAGTCGCAGTCTTCGCCTTCAACGCAAGCCTGTTCCCGGCCCCGCCGTGGAAGGGTTTCACTGTTGAATGGTTCACCGGCACGGGTGCGATGTTCGGCAAGCCCGGCATCTTCCGCGATCCGGCGATGCTGACAGCGTTTTTCAACAGTCTGAAGGTCGCTATCCCAGTGACCGTCCTTTCGATCGTCATCGGCACGGCGAATGCTTTTCTGCTTGAGAGACGTGCGTTTCCCGGCAAGACGCTCCTGTCGATGATGATGCTTTGGCCGCTCGTCATCCCAGGCGTGATCCTCGGCATCTCGATCCTCGCCTTCTCCTCGCGGATCGCCAACACGCTTGAGAACTGGCTCAACATGGATCTCGATTTTCTGCGGCCGGGTCTGTTCTTGGTCGTTCTTGGCCAACTCTCCTTTATTCTGACGATCTCGACGCTTATCATCGGCGCGCGGCTCAAGAAGTTTGACCGTAGCCTTGAGGAGGCTGCGTTCGATCTCGGCGCTTCACGGCTGCGCGTGCTGACGACGATCACCCTGCCGTTTCTCAAGCCGGCGATGGTCGGCGCGGGGCTCGTCGCGCTGCTGATGTCGTTCGAGAACTTCAATACGACGCTCATCCTCGTCGGCTCGGATGCGCCGCTGCCGATCTACATGTATGGCCAGATGCGGGAGGGTGCGACCCCTGCGCTCAATGCGGCGAGCCTCGTGTTGATGCTTGGCGCCGGCTTCCTCGCGACGCTTGTGGCACTGGTTTCGCCGCGCAAGGAAGAGTGAAGGCCCCCTTCCTCACGTGGAGAGTGTGCCGTCGCGATGGAAAAGGCCGCGCCTTCCCTTGCGGGAAAGCGCGGCCGGGGCTGGCTCGCCGGGGAAAGAGGAGAAAGCGGCGATCCGACCTTTCAGCGATACCAGAGCGTCGGCAGGTAGAGGGTGATCTGCGGGAATAGGGAGATCATCACCAGGACGAAAAGCAGCGGGATAAGGAACGGCATGACCGCCGTGACCGTCCGGTCGAACGAGAGGCCGGAGACGCGGCTGAGCACAAACAGCACCATGCCGACCGGTGGCGTCAGCAGGCCGATCATCAGGTTGAGGACCATCACGACGCCGAACTGCACCGGATCGATTCCGACCTTCAGCACGGCCGGCATGAAAACCGGCACGAGGATCGAGATCGCGGCGATGGTCTCCATGAAACAGCCGACAACCAGCAGGATCAGGTTGATGATGAGCAGCAGCAGGAGCGGGTTTGTCGTCACGCCGAGAAGGGCGCCCGTCACCTGGTCTGTCACCTGTGTCACGGTCAACACCCAGCCGAACAGCGAGGCCGCGCCGACGATGATGAGGACGCTCGCGGTGGTCTCGATGGTCTGGATCGAGATGGCGTAGAAGCGCTTGAGATTGAGCGAGCGGTAGAAGACCACGCCGAGGATCAGCGCCCAGGCGCAGGCCGCGATCGCGGCTTCGGTGGGTGTGAACGCGCCGGATGACATGCCACCGATAATGATGACGGGCGTCATCAGGGCCGGCACCGCCCGGATGAAGGTGCGACCGAGAACACCCCAGCGGAATTTCGCGTCTCGCCCGACGCCATGCGTATGTGCATACCAGGTTACATAGGCCATCATCGCCGCCGCCATCAGCAGCCCTGGCAGGAAGCCGGCCGCGAAGAGCTGGCCGATCGAGACGTTGGCCATCACCCCGAACACCACCATCGGCAACGAAGGCGGGATGATCGGGCCGATGGTCGAGGAGGCCGCCGTGATGCCGACCGCGAATTCAGGCGAGTAGCCGTGATCGCGCATCGCCTTGATCTCGATTGTGCCAAGTCCGCCCGCATCCGCGACAGCGGTGCCGGACATGCCGGCGAAGATCACCGAACCGGCGACGTTCACATGCCCGAGCCCGCCACGCAGCCAGCCGACTGCGGCGGTTGCGAAATCGTAGATACGGTTGGTGATGCCGGCGGAGTTCATCAGGTTGCCGGCGAGAATGAAGAACGGCACCGCGATCAGCGGGAAAGAATCGACGCCGCCTGCCATCCGGTGCAGCACCACGAAATCCGGGATGCCGGCGATGAAGTGGGTATAGATGAGCGAGGCACCGCCGAGCGCGATGAAGATCGGCACGCCGACAAGCAGCATCATGAAAAAGACGAGAAACAGCACGGCCATGATGTCAGTCCACGATCAGGGTGGCGGCATGGGGATCGGCACGCCAGCCGCGGCGGGCATTGGCGACGAACACCTGAAAGGCTCGCCAGAGCATCAGGAAGCAGCCGAAAGCGATGCCCGCATAGACGACGCTCATCGAGACATCGATCACCGTCATGCGCTGGATGCCCATGCGCTCGGTGATGGTGATTGAGAAATAGGCGAGCAGGGCGATGAAGCCGAGCGAAATGAAGTCGATCACAAACCGCAGCACGCGCTGCGGGCCTTCGCCCAGTTTCTGCATCAGAACCTCGACGCCGATGTTGGTCTTGCGGCGCACGACGATGGCCCCGCCGATGAAAGTGACCCACATCAGCTGATAGCGGGCGATCTCCTCGGTCCAGGCCGCGGAATCGTTGAGCACGTAGCGGCTGAAGAACTGCACGAAGACGACGATCGCCATCGCCCAGAAAATGCCGAAGGCAATCGCATCGTCGATGTGGAATTCGACCGTCGTTTCCTCATCCTCGACGACGATCAGATGAGCATCGGTAAGATCGTCCTTCGGGCCTGCTCCGCTCATCGCAGCATCCTTTTTTTGAAAGGCGGGCCGGCGCGAACGCTCGTGCCGGTCCGTTCAGGGGTTCGGGATCTTACTTCAACGCCTGGAGCCCATCATATTCAGCCTTGCTCCAGCCGGCCCCGGCGGCCGGATCGTTGTGCAGCGGTATGGCGGCCGTGATGAACGGCTTGCGATCCACCTCGACCACGGTCTTGCCGAGCTTGCGGAACTCCTCCGCCAGTTTCTGCTCGGAGGCGCGGATCGCATCGGTCGATTTCGCCGCCGCCTGCATCAGCACCTCATTGACGATCTTCTTCTGACCGTCGTCGAGCTTGCCCCAGACATGCCCGCCGACGATCGTCAGCAGCGATTCCGTGATGTGACCGGTGAGCATGATGTGGCTCTGAACCTCGTAGAATTTCTTGGCGAGGATCGTCGGCAGCGGGTTTTCCTGACCGTCGACGGTCTTCTGCTGAAGCGCGAGATAGACTTCGGCGAAGGCGATCGGGGTCGCATTGGCGCCAACCGATTTGGTGAACATCAGGAAGAGCGGCGCCGGCGGCACACGCAGCTTCATGCCTTTCATGTCGTCCGGCTTTGTGATCCCGCGGTTGGCGGTGAGGTGGCGCTGGCCATAGTAGGTGAGCGCGATGACCTTGTGCCGGGTCTTGTCCTCGTAGCCCTTGGCGATGTCGCGGAAGAGCTTGGATTCGCGATAGGCCTTCCAGTGGTCGAAGTCACGCAGCACGAACGGTGCATTGGTGATCGCCATCGGCTTGTGGATCGAGCCGGCGAAGGCGACGCCGGTGTAGATGATGTCGACGGTGCCGAGGCCAAGCCCCTCGTTGATCTGGTTCTCGTTACCGAGTTGGGAGGCCGGATGAACCGAGATCTCCACCTTGCCGCCCGTCCGCTTTTTGATCTCTTCGGCGGCCCAGACGGCTTCGGTGTGATAGGGTTCGCTGGTTTCATAGACATGTGCCCAGCGCAGCTTGGTCTGCGCAAGCGCTGGCAGTGCCGCCGTTGCAGCCAGCATCGCCGCGGTCAGGATGGTCCTTCTCATCATACGCATCGTTTCCTCCATCGTAGGTTCGTTTGGTTCGGGTTTCTCCGGCGGTCGTACGGCGCCGCCGGCTGAAGCAGCGAAGGGTCAGGGCGCCTCCGCGAAGAAATCGGGATTGCTCGACCGGACCGCCTCGATCGAGATGGCGAGCCCTTCGAGATGACGCCGCATGGCCACGCCGGCGCCTTCGGGATCGCGCTTCCGGATGGCCTCGACGATGGCGAGATGCTGGTCGATCACCATCGGCATCCGCCCATGTTGGGGAAGGGTGAGACGGCGGTAGCGGTCGATGTGCATCTTGGCGCGCTCGACCAGCGTCCAGATCCCCGGAAAGCCCGCGACATCGGCGAGGGTGGCATGGAACTGTTCGTCGGCGAGGTGGAACGCCTCCGTATCGGGCTGCCGCGCGACCTCCCGCTGAAGCGCCACGCAGGCCTCGAGGCGCAGCACGGCGCTGTCGGTCGCGTGCAGCGCGGCCTGCCGGCAGGTGGCTTCCTCAAGGGCCAGGCGGACGAAGATGGCTTCCGGCAGGAGCGCAAGGGGGATGCGGGCAACAGTCGTGCCGGATTTGGGCACGATCTCCACCAGCCCCTCGTCGGAGAGGCGGATCAGAGCCTCGCGGATCGGCGTCCGGCTCAAGTCGTATTGCTGGGCAAGATGCGGCTCGGACAGCGCCTCGCCGGGCGCGAGATCGAGTCGGAGGATGCGGCGCTTGAGATCGCGGTAGACGCCCTCGGACGCGCCGGTCGCGCGGTTCGCGCGCCAGAGCTGGCGGGCATCCGGTTGTCCGTTGGCCGAAAGGGCTGGGCGAAACAAGGCATTCTCCCCCGACATCGGAGGCACCATGTCTAAGTTTTTTCTTGTATGCAAGATATATTTTAAACTCGTAGATCAGGGGCGTGACGCGTCGCGCGTGCGAATATCCGTGATGGCCGTCGGCGAGGTCTAGTTGTAGTGTGCGCGATACCAGCGCACGAAGGCCGGGATGCCGACCGAAAGCGGCGTCCCCGGTTTTTGTCCGGTGATCGCCTCAAGGAGATCGGCGCTGGCGAAGGTCTTGACGACATCGCCCGGCGGAAGTGGCTTGAGGATTTTCGTCGCCTCGACCCCGAGCGCCTTTTCGAGTTCCTCGACCAGCGTGGTCAGCTTCGCGGGTTGCCCGGCACCGATGTTGACAAGGCGGTAGGGCGCAACGGGGCTCAGCGTATCGCCGGGGATTGACGCGATGCCAACCCGCGCATCCGCTCGCGGCGGTGGCGCTTCACCCAGCCTGAGGATCGAGGTCACGAGATCGTCGATGAAGGTGAAGTCCCGCCAGCTTTCCCCGTGATTGAAGATCTCGATAGGCTCGCCGCCGAGGATTTTCCGGGTGAAGAGGAAATAGGCCATGTCCGGCCGCCCCCACGGGCCGTAGACCGTGAAGAAGCGGAACGCGGTGGTCGGCGTCCCGAAGAGATGCGCGTAGCAATGCGCCATCAACTCGGCGGAAGCCTTGGTGGCGGCATAAAGCGTTATCGGGTGGATCGCCGGATCGCTTTCCTCGAATGGATATTTGTCGTTCGCGCCGTAGGCCGAGCTGGTCGAGGCAAGCAGCAGGTGGCGGACGGGATGCGCGCGGCAGGCTTCGAGAATGTTGAAGGAGCCGACAATATTCGCGTCGATATAAGCGCGGGGGTTCTCGATCGAATAACGCACGCCCGCCTGCGCGGCGAGATGGATGACGACATCGGGCCGGAATTCGTGAAAGGACGCAGTAAGGGCAGCGTTGTCCTCCAGCATCATCGTCTGGTGGCGGAAGCCTTTCTCCTCGCCGAGCAGGCTCAGCCGGCGATGTTTGAGATCGACGTCGTAGTAATCGGTGAGGCCGTCGATCCCAAGCACCTCGTGCCCCTCGCCAAGCAGACGGCGCGCGACGTGAAAGCCGATGAAACCGGCGTCGCCAGTCACGAGATAGCGCATGGGTTCCCTCCGCCCTCGCGCGTCAAGCCCGGCGCGCTTCGATGGGCCGGAGCTTCTGCAAGCTTTCCCCCTGCTGTCAATCGAAAGCCCGTCCTGTGCACCAAGATCGCCCCTCGCGCCCTGTGCGTTCCCGCACCGGCACGAAACTCGTTCTGGTGCATTGAAACATTCATGGCGCTGCGACGTTCCAACGAAATCCCGGCGCCAAGGGAAACAGAGCAGGACGAGGGAGAGCCCCATGTTTTTTCGCAAGATCGGCATCACGCTGGCAGTGGCCACCGTCGCGGCTTTCTCGATGGCTGCCCTGACCCTCAATGCCAGCTCGCACGGCGACACTGCCGTCTACAGCAAACGCCAGGAGCGACTGGTTCCGGCGGGCGGCTTCCGCCCTGCCGCAATGCAGACCGATCCGGCTTACGGAAACTTCGCGCCGCGCAACGGCTGAACCTCGACATCATCAATTCGAAGCTGCCGCCGACCGCCCCTCGAACGCAGCCCGCACCGAACCCCTGGAGAACCACCATGATCCGCCATCTCGCCATCGTCGCCCTCCTTGCCCTCGGCACCAACGCGGCCAGCGCCGCCACCGATATCGAAGGCATGTGGAGCCCCTTGAAATCGAAGCCCGTCGTCGAGACGATGCCCGAAGCCGCGGCCGTCCTGCGGGAGATTGTTCCCTTCGGCGGCGATTTCGCCAAGGGCACGATCATCGTCAACACCGAGGAACGCCGCCTCTATCTCGTGCTCGGTGACGGCAAGGCGATGCGCTACGGCATCGGTGTCGGCCGCCCCGGCTTCTCTTGGACGGGTGAGCACAAGATCAGCGCCAAGCGTGAATGGCCCGAATGGCGCCCGCCGGCGGAAATGCTGAAGCGTCGCCCGGACCTGCCGAAGTTCATGGCCGGAGGCGAAGATAACCCGCTCGGCGCGCGCGCGATGTATCTTGGCTCATCAATCTATCGCATCCACGGTTCGAACGAGCCGGAGTCGATCGGCCATGCGGTATCCTCCGGCTGCATCCGCATGCTGAACGAGGACGTGATCGACCTCTACAACCGCGTCCAGGTCGGCACCCGCGTCGTTGTCCGCTGATCCGCGCCCTGGTTTACAAACGGAGAGAAAACCCGCCCGGGCCAATCTGGCCCGGGCGTTTTCATGCGCTGAACCAATAGCGCGTGATGTGGAACATGATCGGCGCAGCGAAGATGACGCTGTCGAGCCGGTCGAGAATACCGCCATGCCCTTCGATCATGCGGCCCCAGTCCTTGACGCCGCGGTCGCGTTTGATTGCGGACATGACGAGCCCGCCAAGGAAGCCCATGAGGCAGACAATCAGCGCGATGAGCCCAGCCTGAAGCGGCGAGAACGGCGTGATTTTCCACAACGCCATGCCGATGATGGAGGCGGACGCCACGCCGCCGACGAGGCCTTCCCACGTCTTCGAGGGCGAGAGGCTTGGCGCGACCTTCCGGCGGCCGAACAGCTTGCCGAACACATACTGCAGTACGTCCGACCCTTGCACCACGATGACAAGGAAGGCGATCAGCAGCAATTGCTTGTCGTTGTAGCCGGGGATGTCGAGCGTGAGGAACGCCGGTACATGGCTGAGGCAGAAGACGCAGATCATCAGCCCCCATTGGACGAACGAGATCCGCTCGAGAAACCGCGTCGTATCGCCGCCGATCGCTGCGATGATCGAGAGGAAGAGGAAGCCGTAAACCGGGATGAAAATCGAGTAGAGCCCGTACCACTCGATCCAGATCAGGTAATACTGGATCGGCAATGCCAGCAGGAACACCGCGAGCAGCGCCCAGTGGTCGGCGAGGCGAGTCGGTGTCAGTGTCAGGAATTCGCGCAAAGCGGCGAACGAGGCGAAGGCAAAAAGGAGGATCACTCCTGCCTTGCCGAACAGGAACGCACCGGCGATCAGTCCCACCATCGCCCACCAGGCGTAAATGCGCTGGTTGAGATTGACGATCACCGGTCCCGGTTCGGGCCCGGCCCGCCGCGCCAGGAGTTGCCCGATCAGCGTAGCGACGACAAGAACCCCCGCGACGCCGAGGGAAAGCCAGAAGAATTCGGTTTGGGCGCTCACGGGGTGTCGTCTCCTCGACGTCTGAGGTGGAGCAGGGCTGTTCGGGCACGGGCGAGAAAAACGTCCTTGTCCTCGTCGGCGGCCAGTTGGAGCGGCGCCCCGAAGGTCACGCTGCACAGGAGCGGAACGGGCAGGACGTGACCCTTCGGCATGACGCGCGAAAGATTGTCTATCCAAACCGGAACGAACTCGACATCCGGGTTCTCCCGCGCGAGGCGGTAAAGGCCGCTCTTGAACGGGAGCAGGATTTCCTCGGTTGTATTTCTCGTCCCCTCGGGAAAAAAGATAAGGGATAGCCCCTCTGCCAGCACCCCGCCCAGTTGTTCGATCGGGCGGGGTTGTTGTGGGTTCGGCATCCGGTCGATCAACACGGCATTGAACACGTTCCGCCCGATGAAGGCCCTCAGGCCCGTTCCGCCCCAATAGTCGCGGGCAGCGACCGGGCGTGTTGTGGTGCGCAGGGCCTGTGGCAGCACGGTCCAGATCAGCACGAAATCGCCGTGGCTGGCATGATTGGCGAAATAGACGCGGGCGCCGGGTGCAGGAAGGCATCCGCGCCATTCCGGACGGACGGCGGTGACGAGCCGGGCGAAGCCGACGACGAGGGCGGCGACGAGGCGTGCGATGGTCGCCTTGATGTCCATGTTCCTCAGCCTCCGGCGCCAAAAAGCCTCAGGCCCGTCGCGGCAATGAGACAGGCGGCCAGAAGAATGGCGCAGACCACCTGCATCCGGAAGAGATGCAAGGCACCTGTAAATCGCGGCTGGAGGGTGCGCGTTGCTTTTTCGGGGGCAAGAAGGCCGGATGCGGCGAGTCCGGCGTCGAGCGCTTCGAGAGTCAGCCTGCTCTCGCCAAGCGCCCTGAACAGTCGGGCATCAAATCCGACTCGGATCGCGAGATAGATCTCGGCGAGAAGGGCGGGTGCGACGATCACGCAGACGACTGTCTCCGGCCCGCCGTTCACGCCTTGCGATGCGAGGACCACGGTCCCGAGCGCGAGTGCAAGCGAAGCCATGTGAATAGTCTGCCCTTGTTCGAGCAGTGCCGCAAGGACGATGGCGTCTGGCGACGCCGCGCCAACCTGGCTATTCATGCGAGATCGCCTCTCTGATGGCGCGCATCTGTCCTTCGCCGAGCCTCATGCCGGGGCGGCGCGTCTGGACCAGCAACAGGGCTTCGTCAAGGCTCTGCACCCGACGCGACAGGACGAGCCAGACGACAATCGCCGCGACGCTGCGACCATAGCCGAGCGCGCAACAAACGAGGATCGGTGTCGGCCCCTGCGCGATCTCGATCGCCAGCGCAGCGCGGCGCAGCGATTTCGTATCCGGCGCAACCAGATCCAGCATCGGCATCGCTGTCCATCGTGCCGGGGTTTCCGGGGCGGAGAATTCCGCCGTCAGGTCGATGATCTGGCGGAACGGGGCTGCATCCGTGTGATCGGGGATCCGGCCGAGATGGACGTTCGCGGCGATCTCGACCTGCTTCGGCTGGCGGAATGTCCAAAGCCGCGAATTCAGCCAAGCGCAGGCGAGATAGGGGACGAGCAGGAACCACGCCGGCCAACCCATCTCGCCGGTTCGATCCTTCATGAAAGCGGCAGGGCCAAGGCCACCGTAGGCACCGGCGACGATGAGCAGCGACAAGGCCGGCCAGAGCAGCCACAGTCCTGCCCCGCCAAGAAGGAGGGCCAGCACGGCGAAGGCCAGCGCGCCGGTGATGTAGATGCCGGCAAGCTTGAGTCGGTCGTCGGCCTGCGTCGGGCGGAAGGCGGCGAAAGCATGGGTGCCGTCGTCCCGCCAAAGCCATAGGCAGGCAAGGCCGAGCAACATACCGGTCGGGATGTCGATGAAATGATGCTGGAACGTCGTCATCACCGATGCGATCACGATCGCCGACCACACCAGGAACAGCGGAAGAAGCACGCGCGGGAGCAGTTTTGTAAACTGGGCGACGAGGATGACGGTTAGCGCAACGTGCAGCGACGGCGCCTGGTTAAAGGGTTTGTCGAATGCGCCGAGCGCATCGAACATGAAGCCGAAAAATCCTTCGGTGTCAGGCTTCGGCCACGAGAATTTGAGCGGTGCAACCACGAAGAAGAAAATCGCTACGAGCTGCGCGGTGAGAAGCCGCTTCGCGTGAATGTCGAGTTCGGGGCGCGTTCGCGCGAAGACCAGCGAGGCCGCGTAAAAGAGATTGGTCGACCAGTAGGGTATGATCGTCCAGGCGAGGAAGGGAACGTGCCGCTCCCAGTCGAACACCACGGCAGGCACATGTGCCCGCGTTCCGGAAAACCAGTTCGAGAAGCCGTAGCTGAGATAGAAGAACGCGCCGAGTCCGGCCAGATAGGCGAACGCGCGGCCGAGGGGGCGTTCCGATGGAGTGTCCGCGAGCGCCATCGTCATGCCCGCACCGCCAGCGATACCGAGAAGATTCCCCATTCATCGATGCGCTGTTCGATTTTCTTGAAGCCTGCGGCTTCGACAAGCTGATCCATTTCGCCCTGTGTTCGCCGGCGCATCACCCAGGCCTGCCCCTGGCGATGGGAGGTCAGCGCCCGCGCGATCATCTCGAGTTGCGGGTGGAAGGGCTGGTTGGTGTAGAGCAGATAGCCGCCCGGCGCGATGGCCTCGGCAAGCCCGGCGAGCGACCGCGCGACCATCTCGTTGTCCGCGAAGAGTTCGTAGAGACCGGAGACGATGCCGAGGTTGGCGTCGGGTTGCGCGGCGGCGATCGAAGCCCGGTCGAAGGCGTCGGCCTTGTCAAAGCGGGCGATGGCGCCGAGGCCGCGTTCCGCGATCAGCGCGCGGCCGCCTTCGACATTGAGATCATCGTAGTCGCGCAGGAGCACGGATTGCGGACGATGGTGTGTGCTGATCAGCGCGTCGAGCACATAGCGGCCGTGGCCTGCTGCGATATCGATCACGCGTGACGGCTCGCCCTTCGCATGCAACCTCCCGAGCGCGTCAGCGATAAGCGCTTCGAGATGACGCTTGCGCTGCCGGATGCCACGCCAGCCGATCGCGTCGAGGTAGGTGCGGTCGATGGCCCGGCCGAGGGAGCCCAGACCTTCGGCCCCGTTGCGATAGACATAATCGAGGGTCGAGCCGGAATCGTAGCCCGCGCGGTTGCCGAGCGCGATGCCTTTCGAAAGGAGTCCTGCAACCTGAAGGTTCGCACGGTAGGCGGACCACCATAGCCCGCGCGGCGACAACAGCGGGAGAGGCGAGGCAAGCCGATCGGCCTCGTCACGGGTATAGCCAGCGAGATGGGCTTCGCGGAGGTCCGGACGCTGCACGGGTTCGGCGAAGCGTTCCAGCAGGAAGCGTTTCACCTGGGCGAGGGACGGCCCACGGTCGCGCTCGCCGAGCGTATCGTGGAAGAAGCCGGGCAAGACATGCCGCTCCTTGGTGCGCGAACCGAGATTGACGAAAAACTCGTGCTGAGGCGCCTGCCGCACGACAAAATCGGTACCCGAGATCAGAAGTTGCGTCGGCACAGTGATGGCGCGCGCATCCGCGACGACACGCTCGGCAGCCTCGTAAAGACCGAGCAGGATGTTGACCGAAATCGGTCGTGTGATGAGCGGATCGGTGGCGTAGCTCGCCCTCCGTTCCGGATCGTGGGTCAGAAAGCGCGGCTTGACGTAGGAATTGACGAAGAAATTGCCGCGAAGCTTCTGCATGAGCTTGAGGCAGGGTCGCGCGAAGGGAATGTAGAGCTTTACCGAGAACGCCGGAGAAGCCAGCACCATCGCCCGGATCTGCGGCGCATAGTCGTGCACCCAGGTTGAGATCAGCACGGCGCCGACGGATTGGGCGACAACCGCGATGTCGGCGATCACGATCCCGTCTTCGCGCGCTATGAAATCAACGAAAGCCTGCACGTCGCTGACGCTCGTTCCGAACGAGGGCGAATGGCCCCGCTCGCCCGGCGAACGCCCATGCCCGCGTGCGTCCCAGGCGTAGAAGGCGAAATCCGGCATATCGAGTTCGTCGACGAGATGGGTCATCCGCCCGCCGTGTTCGTGGCCGCGATGGAACAGCAGGATGGCGCCGCGTGCCGGTCCGCTCAGCGCGGGCCAGTGGCGGAAGAACAGTTCGGTGCCATCGGGCGTCGCGAAGTGGCGTTCGTGGGGCATGCGGGACAAGGGAAGGCCTCGGAAAAATGGAAGGAAGATTCAGGGCTCGCGCAGACCGGCGCGAACGCGGTTAAGGATGGTTATGACGAGGAGCACGGCAAAAGCCGGCATGATCCAGAAGAGCCATTCAGGCATGGAGAGGGTGGAGCCGATGCACAGGCCGAGTGCTCCAATCGCCAGCGCGCGGTCGCTCTTGCCGAAGGGGCCGTCGTAGCGGCGTGCTGCCCCGACCAAGGGGCCCATGACACCGGCGTATTCGCTGAGCGCGGCGAGGAAGATCACCGCGAAGACCGAGGCCAGGCCGAACGGCGCGACGAATGCGAAGGGCAGCATGAGGGCTGCGTCCGAGATGACATCGCAAAGCTCATTGAGATAGCCTCCGAGGCGGCTCGCCTGTCTGTGTTCGCGTGCAAGCAGGCCGTCGATCGCGTTGAGCGCCATGCGTATCAGGAGCCAGATCGGCAACAACAGAAACAACACGCGGATCGTGGGAGCTGCGGCAAGCAGCGCTCCGAGCATCGCCGAGCCGATGGCGGCGGCCAGCGTGACCTGATTGGCCGTGATGCCGGCGGAAGCCAATCGGTCCGCCACCGGGCGGAGAAGAGCCTGAAACCGGGGTTTGAGGTCGTAGAGCGTCATCTCGGGCGAACGGAACTGGCGGTTCAGCGCTTGGCGCAGTCCGTCGTCGGTCCCGGCAGGCAGACCGCGACCTTTGTGACGTTGTAGATCGGGATCACGCGGACCGGCGCACCACGCTGGGTTTTGCCTTCTTCCTTGGCCGGCATGGCCGAACGTTCGGTCAGCACCGGCTGATGAGCGGTGGGGGACGCGGCCTTCTGCGTCGCGGCCTGCGCACCGGCGATGCCGAGAGTGAAAGCGAGAGCGGTGGCGGAAATCTTGAAGAGGGCGGTGTTCATCGGTCGGCTCCTTCATTCGCATCACTGCGAGGTCAATCTGATGGAGCTGTTCTAGCGAGACGGATGGCAGGGCGCTGTGCCGCCGCGCACAATCGCGAAAGCGCGCGGATGACGTGACGCTCGCCATGATTTGAGTGGAAGCGCGCCCGAAGCCCGTGCCAGATTGCCTCCTCCGACGGTCTGTTCGCCGGAACGTGAAGGAGTTGCGGGCATGGAATCCTACAGGCTGGACGGGCGCATCGCGCGGCGGTTCCTCCGGTTCTCGGGCGGGTTCTGGCGAGGGGAAAGCGCACGATCCGCCTGGCTTCTTACGCTTGGCCTTGCGTTGTTCCTCGTGTTGTCCACCAGCGTCACGCTGGGCCTCAACCGCTGGCAGAAGTGGTTCTTCGATGCACTGGAGCGGAAAGACGTTGAAGCCGCAGGTTGGTCGGTGCTGGTTTTCGTCGCGATCATCGCGGCGATGGCGGCAATCGGCGTCGGCATCGTGCTGACGCGCGAATTCCTCCAGGTCCGCTGGCGTGCCTGGCTGGTGGAGCGCCTGGTCGTGCTCTGGACCGGCCGCAACCGCTTCTATCATCTCGGTGCGAACCATACCCAGCTCGACAATCCGGAATACCGCATCTCGGATGACACGCGCTGGGCAACCGAACCGATGGTGGATCTCGTGATCGGCCTGTTCTCGGCGGTTATCGGCGCGGCCGCCTTCGTGACGATCCTCTGGACAGTTGGCGGGAGCTACCGTGTTACGTTCGCAGGCACCCCTGTCGTCATTCCGGCCTACATGGTGCTGCTCGCGCTGGTTTACGGCGCCTTCGCCTCGGGCTTGATCCTCTGGATCGGCCGAATGCTCGTCAGTGCCGTCGCGCGCAAGAACGCAGCGGAAGGTGAATTCCGTTTCGCAATGATGCGCGTGCGTGAAAACGCGGAGAGCGTCGCGCTTGCCGGGGGGGCGGCGAGCGAGGAGCGGGCTCTGAAGTCGCTGTATGGCATCGTGGCGGAACGCTGGTTCGATATCGTTCGCCAGCATGGGCGCATCACCTGGGTCACGAATGCCTCGGGGCCAATGATCCCGATCGTGCCGCTGCTTTTCGCAGCACCAAAATATTTCGCCGGGGAGTTGACCCTTGGTGAGGTCGTGCAACTCGGCGGTGCCTTCGTGCAGGTCCAGCTCGCGATTTCCTGGATCGTCGATAACTATTCACGGCTCTCGGAATGGTTTGCTTCCGCTCGCCGCGTTCTCGACATCGTTGAGGCCTGTGACGGGCTCGATCTGTCGCTGGGAAATCCGGCAGGCGAAACCATCGCCGTCGAGCGCTCGGAAGGGCCGGATCTCCGGCTTGAGGGCCTTTTCGTCACCGGGGAAGACGGAAGGTCCATCGTTGCGGCCACCGGCGTGATTCTGCGTCCGGGCGAGCACGTGCACATCCACGGCGGTACCGGCGCGGGGAAAACGTCGTTGGTGCGGGTCCTTGCGGGCCTGCGCTCGGCGGGGCGCGGTCGCATCGTCGTTCCCGATCATGCCCGTTTGATGGTTCTGCCGCAGAAACCCTATCTGCCGACCGGGACGCTTCGGAACGCGCTCCTTTATCCCCTTGAGGCTCCTGACATGCCGGAGGGCCCGCTGGTCGAGGCTCTTTCGGAAGTCGGATTGGCTCATTTGGCGCCCCGGCTCGACAACGTCGAGCGCTGGGATCAGGTGCTGGGCGCCGGTGAGCGTCAGCGGCTCTGCCTCGGCCGGGTCTTCCTGCACCGTCCGGACATCATCGTGCTGGACGACGCACTCTCCGCGCTCTCCGAAGAGGCGCAGATCGAAATGGAGGCAAGGATCATGATACGGTTTCGCGAGGCGATCCTCATCAGTCTAAGCCAACGGGTCATGACGGCACGGGCCGGCATTGTCCGTTTCGAGATCGACCAACAGGGCGGAGCCTCAAGGCTGCGTCCGCTCGAGCAGGTTATGGCCTAGGCGGAAAAACGCTACGGCGGTGGTTCATATTGGGAGAATTGAATGAGCAAGCTCAATTTCTACGAGATCGGCTGGTATCTCGACGAGGCCCAGTGCCCTTGTGATATCCACCTCGCTAATTACATCGAGGCGGAAGGGATTCGCGACCGTGCGATTTTCCATTTTGGTACCGGCGAGCATCACATCGTCGGTATCCGCTGTCATGAGAGCAAAACCGGCAACCTGGTGCTGGGTATTACCGCCTCGCCGCGCGAGCACGATTTCTACGAAAAGCTGGTCATCGAACGACCGGAACTCGGCTGGAACTACAAGGTGCTCTTCGGTGACATCTACCAGCTTCGCGCCCCGCTCCTGCCGGAGTTCGACATCCTCTCGCTGTTCCACGTCGGCGAATTCCGCACCGAGAAGAACGACGCCTATGGCGCCCTGACGGACGAAGCGATGGTCCGGCTCCTGATCGGTCGGCTCAAGGGGCTGCGACAGGTGATTTTCTACTCCGGGTCGTATGCCTTCGACGTTGCCCAGCGCATCGCGGACAAGCTTGTCGCCGAGGGTGTGCTGGAGCCGGCGGGGCACTTCGAGAGTCTAAGGATTTTCCGTGCGCTGTGAGGTGCGAGGGCCAAAACCGCTAGTCCTCGGAACGGCCCGGCGTATCACGGTCGCGGTCGTATTGCTTGGCAAACGGAAACGGTGGGAGCCAGGCTTCGCGGCGGATGGTCCAGAGTTCGTAGGTCGGCGTCAGCTGGTTGGGCGCATCCAGCGATCCGAGATTGATTTCGATTTCATCTCCTGTTCGCGAGAACACGGAAGAACCGCAGCGCGGGCAGAAAAATCGCCCGACATAGCCGCGCGTCTCACCTTCGATCGTCACGGCGTCCTGCGGAAAGATCGCGGAGGCATGAAAAAGCGCGCCGTGATGTTTGCGGCAATCGAGGCAGTGGCAAAGGCCGACCCGGTAGGGACGGCCCGAGGCTACAAAACGAATCTTGCCGCAAAGGCAGCCACCTTCCAGCCGGCTCATGCCGTGCCTCCTTCCGGAACATGGGCGATCCGTCGCCGGATCACGGTCTCATATTCGCCCATTGTGGCGGAAAATCACCCTGATTGCTCTCGACCGCAACCGGAGCAGGGTCAGGTCACGATCGAGGCGGATCTGGCGGCGAACCGGCGTGCCGGGCAGCGCCGGTTGGAGATTGTCTTGCTCAGCCGAGCGCCTCGGCGAGCGAGGTCTCTGCATAGCCGAGATCCCGCGCGACCGGCGCGCAGGTGATCTTGCCGTTCCAGACGTTAAGGCCGTTGGCGAGGTGGCGGTTGTCGGCGAGCGCCTTCTTCCAGCCCTTGTCGGCAATGGCGAGTGCGTGCGGCAGGGTCACGTTGTTGAGCGCATAGGTTGAGGTGCGCGCGACCGCTCCCGGCATGTTCGCGACGCAGTAGTGCACGACACCATCGACCACGAAGGTCGGTTCGGCATGAGTCGTCGCGTGCGAGGTCTCGAAGCAACCGCCCTGATCGATCGCGACATCGACGAGCACCGACCCTTCGTGCATCGTCTTGAGCATTGCACGGCTCACCAGCTTCGGCGCCGCGGCACCCGGCACCAGCACCGCGCCGATCACGAGATCGGCCTCGGCAACATACTGTTCGATGGCCGAGCGCGTCGCATGGACCACTTTCGCGCGCGCCTCGAAATGCGTCGAGAGACGTTCAAGCACGACCGGGCTACGGTCGAGGATCGTGACGTCGGCATGAACACCGACCGCCATCTGCGCGGCATTGAAACCGACGACACCGCCGCCGATGATGGCGATCTTCGCCGGCGCGACGCCCGGTACACCGCCCAGCAGGACGCCGCGCCCCCCGTGGCTCTTCTCCAGCGCCGTCGCGCCGGCCTGAATCGCCATGCGGCCGGCAACCTGGCTCATGGGTTTGAGGAGGGGGAGGCCGCCCGCGTCATCCGTAACGGTCTCGTAGGCGATGCAGGTTGCGCCGGAGGCGACGAGGTCCTTCGTCTGTTCCGGATCGGGCGCGAGATGGAGATAGGTGTAGAGAATCTGGCCGGGGCGGAGCATCTTGCGCTCGCCCGCCTGCGGTTCCTTCACTTTCACGATCATGTCCGCGCGGGAGAAAATCTCGGATGGCGTGGCGACGATCTCGGCGCCGGCCGCGCGATAGGCTTCGTCGGCCGCACCGATTCCGGCGCCGGCCTTGGTCTCAACGAGCACCTTGTGCCCGTGATGCACCGCCTCGGCGACGCTTTCGGGCGTCAGTCCGACCCGGTATTCGTGGTTCTTCACTTCCTTGGGAACACCGATCAGCATCTTGACAATCTCCGAGCCATTTTTCCGATGAGAGAGAACATACGCTATCGAAAGTCGGATTTTTTCGCTTTTTCTTGCCTGATTGAGCGAAAAATAGGAAAATTGTTCGGAGAACATCCTCATAATTCGGATATCATTGATGGATAGCGTCGATTTGAAAATTCTCGGTCATCTACAGGTGGATGCCCGCATGTCGATGGCCGATCTCGGCGATGCGATCGGCCTCTCGGCCTCGGCCTGCCACCGGCGCGTGAAACTGCTGGAGGAGGCAGGCGCGATCCGGGGCTATGTCGCCGAACTCGGACATGAGGTGCTGGGGCTCAGGGTCGAGCTGTTTGTCCGGGTCGCGCTGTCCTCTCAGGCGGGCAGTGCACTCGAAGCGTTCGAGGAAGCCGTCCGCCGGGTGCCGGAGATTGTCGAATGCCACTTGCTCGCGGGGCATTCGGACTATCTGATGCGCATCGTGATCGGCGATATGGCGGAATACGAGGCCCTGCACCGCACCCGCCTGACCAAGCTGCCCGGCGTGGCGAAAATGGAAACCACTTTCAACCTTCGGACCGTAACACCTTACCGCGGCCTGCCACTCGGCAGGGTCAAGACCACCTGATCAGAGTTCGGGCTGGCGATGATCGATACGTCCGGCTGACGCTGGACCAGCCGATTTCCGGCCAGAGAAGGTGGTCGATCGGCAATCTCGGGAAAAGGGCAAGACGAATGTCCTGCCGAAAAATGGCGCGCCCGAAAGGATTCGAACCTCTGACCCCCAGATTCGTAGTCTGGTGCTCTATCCAGCTGAGCTACGGGCGCTTGGTCATGCAACAATGCATGAGAGAGGCGGTCTGATAGCGGGTTGGTCGGGAAAGGGCAAGCCTCATTCGGGACGAAATTTCCAAAAATGGGCAGAATCTTTTGGCGCGACCGCCCCGGCAACCGATGGTGCGAGGCTTCGTCGCGCTCAGACCTTCGGCAGCAGCAGCCGGAACGTCGTGCCGGCTCCCGCGCCGGGTTCGGGATCAATGAGGGTGATGGCCCCACCCATGCCGCGCATGAGTTCCTGCGCGATCGCCAGTCCCAACCCGGTGCCGCCGGCGTGGGCAGAACCCGAAAACGCCTTGAATAGCGACTGGCGGATCCGGGCCGGGATTCCAGGGCCGTTGTCGGTGATCTCGATGCGGATCGTCTTGCCGTCGTCGGCTGCCAGGATGTGGATTAGCCCCGGCCCGTTTTCTCCCCCTTTCTCCAGCGCCGCCCTCGCATTGCGCAGAAGATTGGTGATGACGCGCCCGAGGTGATCGGGATCTGCGTGGAAAACGAGGTCCGTCGGAATCTGGAGGACCAGGGCAGGATCGCTTTCCGGCGAGAGCATGAGCTGGTCGGCGATCTCGCCCAGGACGGTTTTGAGGTTCACGGGCACAAGGTCGGGCGCGCGTTCCTGCGCCTTTCCGTAGGCGAGGGTCGTCTGGCAGAAGGCGATTGCGCGGTCGAGCGTGCCGAGCAACTTGGGAACGAAGCGCTGGACGTTGGAATCCGGCAGGCTGCCGAGTCGGTCGGCCATCAACTGCGCGGCCGCGAGCATGTTCCGGAGATCGTGGTTGATCTTGGCGACCGCCAGGCCGAGATTCGCGAGGTGCTCGCGCTGGCGCAACTCGGTCTGCAGCGCGCTCTGCATGTCCGAAACGCTGCGTTCGAGCATGCCGAACTCGTCGTCGCGGGCGGAAGGACGGTGGATCGCGCGGGCGTTGGCGGGGTCGGCCCGGAACCGGCTGACCGCATTGGCGAGGCTTTTGACCGGCTTGACGATCAGGCCGTTGAGCGCTGCGAACACCAGCACGGCAGTAATGGCCGAGATCATCAGCGAGAGCAGCAGGATATTGCGCGAGAAGCGGATCATCGCCGCGCGCAAGCTCGCTTCGCCGATGACGATCTCGACGAAATCTCCACCCCGCGGTGGTGGGCCGACGACGCGAATGGTTCGGTTGCCGCCGAACAGCAGCGTATCGAAAGCACTGGCGATCTCCCGAAGCGGCTGGCGCGACCGCAGGTCGATCTCGAAATCGACCATCGGCGGCATGTCGGAAACGGCGAGGAGGCGTCGCATGTTGTCGATGCGCAGCGCGATCATTGTCGTCTCGATTCCAGCGAGAAGTTCATCGACAACGGCCTTGGGCAGTGTGTCCGGCGGCGTTTTTTCCAGGACGACCGCAGCGGCCTTGGCTTGGGAGATGCGCTCGCCGAGCCATGTGTTGCGGAAGTTGGCAACCGAGGGAACGTAGATCAGGATTTCAGCGATCAGCACGAAGATGATTGTCAGCAACAGCACCCGACCGGACAGGCCCGGTTTCCACCATGCCCGCGTCGTTGCGGGATCGGGAGGCGCGATATCCTCTCTCCGCCGTGTATCTCCGGCGGGCATCATCCCAGCACCCGCAGGAAACGCAGGAGGCGGCCCGTGCCGGGCGTAAGGAGTCGGTCGCGAAGTGCGAGGCGGGAGACCTCGCCGATCGCCGCCGCGTGCGAGGCAGAAGGGAGCGGTATTCCCGCGAGATCCTCAAGCCGGATCTCTCGCGCCATTGCTAGTTGGAAAACCGGGATCAGCTCCAGTGGGTGTTCTCCAACGATTGAGGCGCCGAGAATTATCCCTTTCCGGTTCGTGATGACCTTGATCGCGCCCTGATTTCCACCCCCGTCGAGCCGGACCCGGTGGAAACGATGGTGGCCGCGCGCCTCCGGTTTCAGGGTGTCCTCGCGAAGCCCGATTTCTGTGACTGCCGGCGACGACGGGCAAAATCGGACGGCAAGCATCGGATAGTTCGTCGAGCCGCGCCGGAAGAGGAGACTTGCCAGTGCCGTGCCGACTTGCGCCGATCGGTTGACGGCGTGGTCTGGGTCCCCGCTCGCCGCTCCGACTGCGAGCACACGCCGGTTCGTCGTTGTAAGAGCCTTGTCGAGGATCAGTCGTCCCTCGCGTCCGAGGATGCCGGCGTTCGTCGGCGCGATATCCTCGGGAAAGGATTCGGCGCGTCCTTCGACGAACAACCGGTCGAATTCGAACGAGGCAGCCCCGTCCGCCGTCACCAGCTTGTGCCGGCGGCGTGCCCCGCGCCCGGTCCCGCTTGCGGGGATGATGGCTCCGCCCTCGAGCAGCGGCGCATCAATCACCGCGATGCCGGTCCGCTCGAGGTGGATCCGGAGGAGGCGAACGCTGTCCGGGTCGAAATCCGGCAGGAGGCCCCCCTGCGTGAGAAGGGTAACTTCGGCACCTGCCTGCCGCGCCTTGCAAGCTGCTTCGAGTGCTCGTCGGCCCTGGCCAATGGCGAGAAAAGCACTACCGGTCGCGATGGCGGGCGTATCGAGATCGGCAAGGCCTGCGATCTGCGGCGGAACGGTGTGTGAAGGCGTCGCCAGAACGAAACGCCGGGGCCGGAGCGTGACCTCGCGGACCTGAAGGCGGCGCGGATCGAGAAAACGACAGGGGCCGGCGAACACCTCAACGCCGAGTGAACGCAGTCGCTGCAGCCCGGCCTCGCCATCCGCAGCCGGGTCTGTTCCGTCCGGCACGACAAGCGCGACCGGAACGCCCAGCGCCGCGGCTCCCGTTGCGATCTCGAGTCCAGCCGGATCGGTGCCGATGATGGAGATGTCGGGTCGAATCTCGCCGTTGGGGGCCATGAACAGGTTTTTCCAGCGCTCGCTTCGTCATAACTAGCCAAGCGCGCCGCGAGATCAACCGCAACGATCGCGGAAAGCTCCTCTCAAGGGCGGAACACCCAAAAAACCGATGGTCATCAAGTTTCGCATTGACTTTTGCCGGAGGGTGACGTTTAAGCGCCGTCTGTTTTTGACAACACCCGTTTCGGGCCGCGCTGCTGTGCGCTTGAGTTCCGAGGCGGTTGCAAGAGAACCAAGAGCCCTTCGATGAAACGCACCTACCAGCCCTCCAAGCTTGTCCGCAAGCGTCGCCACGGTTTCCGCGCCCGCATGGCCACCAAGGGCGGCCAGAAGGTGATCGCCGCCCGCCGCAACCGCGGCCGCAAGCGTCTTTCGGCCTGATCGGGCGCGCTGGCGAAACCGGCGCATCCCAGCCTGCTCGGCCTTCCTTTCTTCGAGGCCGGATTCATGACCGACAGGGAAGTTCAAGGGGGGATGGCCAGAACGCCGTCGCCCCCTTTTCAACTTGTGACATTGAAGAAGCGCGCCGATTTCAAGGCCGCCGCCAATGGTCCGCGCTTCTCAACGCCCGGTTTCACGATGCTTCGCCGGCCGGAGACGGAAGCGGCACCAGCCTCGTCCGTCCTCCGTTTCGGCTTTACCGTGACGAAGAAGGTCGGCAACGCGGTCGAGCGTAATCGGATCCGGCGCCGGTTGCGGGAGGCCGTACGCGCCGCCGCGCCGCGCTTCGCCCGCCAGCCGATGGATCTCGTCATTCTGGCCCGCCGATCGGCAATTGAACGCTCGTTCGCAGACCTTGCCGCCGATGTCGCCCGTGCGGTCGATGCGCTGGCCCGGCGCGAAGCCCGGAAACGCGTCCGGCCGGAAGCCGGCGAAGTGTCAGAAAATTGAACCGGAAACACGGAATAGTCCGCGTTTTCCGCTCCCAACCCTTGGCAAGGCGACCGTGATCGGCATAGAAGGCGCCTGACGAATTTTCGGGTCGACAGGCTATCCGCCTCGCCACATAGGCGTGACAAGATCGCTGCCGCCCAATCCACAGGAAGAGCCGATGCATTCCGACGACAACAAGAACCTGCTGCTCGCGATCGCGCTTTCGGTGATCGTGATGGTAGGCTGGAACTATTTCTACGGCATGCCGAAGCTCGACCAGCAGCGCCAGACGACCCAGCAGGCCGGCAAGCCCGGCACGTCGGCCCCGGCGACACCGGGTGCCCCCCCTGCCACGGCCCCCGGTGCTCCTGCCAGCAATGGCGCCGTCCCTGCAGCCGCTCCCGTGACGCGCGAGGCGGCGCTGGCCACATCGCCGCGCATCCCGGTTGAAACACCGGCAGTCGCCGGCTCGATTGCGCTGACCGGCGGTCGTATCGATGATCTCAGTCTTGTGAACTACCACGAGACGGTGGATAAGAAGAGCCCGCGCATCGTTCTCTTTGCGCCGCAGGGCGTCAAGGATGCCTATTTCGCCGATTTCGGCTGGGTCGCCGCCGCCGGGCAGACGGCGGTGCTGCCGACCGCCGAAACGAAGTGGACCGCAGACGCCCAGACGCTCAAGCCGGGTTCGCCGGTCACCCTGAACTGGGATAATGGGCAGGGGCTCGTCTTCAAGCGGAAGTTCGAGGTCGACGACAAGTTTCTCTTCACGATCATCGACAGCGTTGAGAACAAGGGTATCGCGCCGGTCGCGCTCTCGAATTACGGCCGCGTGACGCGAGTTGGCACGCCACATACCTCCGGATACGGCATCCTGCACGAAGGACCGCTCGGCTACCTCGCGGATTCGCTTTCCGAACCGAGCTATGACGATGTGAAGAAAGGCAAGGTCAAGTCGGTTGCGCGCAGTGAGGGCGGCTGGCTCGGATTCACCGACAAATATTGGGCCTCAGCCATCGTTCCCGGCCAGAACAAGCCGTTCTCGGCGGCTTTCGGCGCGACAGGGGCCGATCCGGTCTTTGAGGCAGCCGCGATCGGCGAGGTGCAAACGCTGGCGCCGGGCGCAACCGTTACGGCCGAGAACCGCCTTTTCGCCGGCGCCAAGGAAGTCAACGTCATCAACGCCTATTCCGACAAGCTCGGGTTGAAGCGTTTCGACCTGATGATCGACTGGGGCTGGTTCCACTTCATCACCAAGCCGCTCTTTCATCTGCTGGAATGGGTCTTCAAGCTCGTCGGCAACTTCGGCGTGGCAATCCTGATCGTTACCGTCCTTGTCAAGCTCGTCTTTTATCCGCTGGCCAACAAGTCCTATGCGTCGATGGCGAAGATGAAGGCTGTCCAGCCGGAGATGCTGCGCATCCGCGATCAATTCGCGGATGACAAGATGAAGCAGCAGCAGGCGATGATGGAGCTCTACAAGAAAGAGAAGATCAACCCGATGGCGGGCTGCCTGCCGGTCCTGCTTCAGATCCCGGTGTTCTTCGCGCTCTACAAGGTGCTGCTCGTCACCATCGAGATGCGCCATGCCCCGTTCTTCGGCTGGATCAAGGATCTCTCAGCGCAAGACCCCACGAACATGTTCAACCTGTTCGGGCTGATTCCGTTCACGCCGCCGTCCTTCCTGCACCTTGGCATCTGGCCGCTCATCATGGGCGTGACGATGTGGGTGCAGATGAAGATGAACCCGGAACCAACCGATCCGGTCCAGAAGACGATGTTCGCCTGGATGCCGGTGGTCTTCACCTTCATGCTCGGCTCGTTCCCGGCCGGCCTTGTCATCTACTGGGCCTGGAACAACACGCTCTCGGTACTTCAGCAGTATACGATTATGAAGCGCATGGGCACCAAGATCGAGCTGTGGGACAACCTCATGGGCACCTTCCGCCCGAAGAAGGGCTGAGATGTCTGGTGCTGGCGCGTCGGCTGACGGGCCGGATATCGTCGAGGCCGGTCGTCGCCTCTTTGCACGCGAGGCGCAGTTCTACTGGGCTGCGGCGAAGAAGGACGGCCTGCCGCCCGCCCGCGGGTTGGAGATCGCTTTTGCCGGACGCTCGAACGTCGGCAAGTCCTCGCTCATCAACGCGTTGACCGGGCGCAATAGCCTCGCCCGCACCTCGCACACGCCGGGGCGGACGCAGGAACTCAACTTTTTCGATGTCGGCGGAGCGTTCTCGATCGTTGATATGCCGGGTTACGGCTTCGCCGCGGTCGGCAAGGAGAAGGTCTCGGCCTGGACGGGGCTGATCCATGATTACCTTCGTGGCCGCGTTCAACTCGCCCGCGTCATGCTTCTGATCGACGCCCGCCACGGCCTCAAGAACACCGACGAGCCGATTCTGGAAACGCTCGGCAAGTCGGCGGTCGCCTATCAGGTGGTCCTGACCAAGGCGGATGAATTGACGGCCGCGCAGGCGGCCATGCGCAAGGCGGAAATCGCGGGCGTCCTCAAGAAGCACGCTGCGGCGCATCCCGAGGTCATCCTGACGTCGAGCCGGACCGGGCAGGGGATCGATGAATTGCGCGCCTCAATTGCCGGGCTGCTGGTTGATCGCAACGCCGCGCCGGCTTGGATGCTGGCGCCATGACGCGGCTTCTGACCGTCTTGGCCGGGCTTGCCGGAGCGGTCGGGGTCACGCTTTCCGCGGTGGCCGCCCATCGCGCGGGTTCGGAAAACCTTGGAACCGCCGCGAACTTCCTGCTGCTGCACGCGCCTGCCTTTCTGGCGCTGGCCGTCACAAGCCATATCCGCCTGCTGGCGCGGGGATGGCTGATACTGGCTGCCGGGCTGATGATCGTCGGCCTTGCGCTGTTCTCCGGCGATCTTTCCGCCCGCGCTTTTCTGGCCGATCGCCTGTTCCCGATGGCGGCGCCGATCGGCGGCACGCTGCTGCTGCTCGGCTGGCTGGTGTTGGCGCTGGGCGGGCTGATCTCGCGCCCGCCGCGTAGCTAGGGAAAATTTCGCCAAGGTGATTGAGCGCGCCCCGGACTTTCCTTAAACAGGGCGCAGCCAGTTGCCCGAGAGGCCCCGATGTCAGCCAAAGATCTCCCCGATGTCCATACGCGCGCCGAAGTAATCGCCCAGGCACTGCCGTTCATGCAGCGCTACGATCAGGAGGTCGTGGTCATCAAGTATGGCGGCCATGCAATGGGCGACAAGGCGGCGGCAGAGGATTTCGCGGAAGACGTGGTGCTGCTCGAATTGCAGGGCGTGAAGCCCATCGTCGTGCATGGCGGCGGCCCGCAGATCGGCAAGATGCTCGACAAGCTCGGGATCAAATCCGAGTTCCAGGGCGGCCTTCGCGTCACCGACCGCGCGACGGTCGAGGTCGTCGAGATGGTGCTCGCCGGGTCGATCAACAAGCAGATCGTCGGCTGGATCTCGGCCGAGGGCGGCAAGGCCATCGGTCTGTGCGGCAAGGATGGCAGCATGGTCACCGCGCGCAAGATGTCGCGCACGGTGCGCGACCCGGATTCGCATATCGAACGCGAGCTTGACCTCGGCTTTGTCGGCGATCCGCACAAGGTCGACCGTACGGTTCTGGACGCGGTGTTGAAGGCGGAACTGATCCCCGTGCTCGCCCCGGTCGCGATCGGCGAGGACGGCGAGACCTACAACGTCAACGCCGATACCTTTGCCGGCGCCATCGCGGGCGCCATGCGTGCCAAGCGCCTCCTGCTCCTCACCGATGTGCCGGGCGTGCTCGACAAGGATAAAAAGCTGATCGAGCAATTGACCGTCGACGAATGCCGCAAGCTCATCGCCGACGGCACCGTGACGGGTGGCATGATTCCCAAGATCGAGACCTGCATCTACGCCATCGAGCAGGGGGTCGAGGGCGTCGTCATCCTCGACGGCAAGGTGCCGCACGCGGTGCTGCTCGAACTCCTCACCGAGCACGGCGCGGGAACGCTCATTACGGCATGATCCGGAAGGGCTGCCGCTCCTGCGGGTAGTCCACCTGCATGAAGTAGAGCCCGTCGGGCGGGGCGACGGGACCACAACGTGCGCGTTCCGTCGCGTCGAGCGCGGCGCGCATTTCGGCAACCGGCCACGCGCCGAGGCCGATCTTGACCAGCGAGCCGACCATCGAGCGCACCTGATTGTGGAGGAAGCTCCGCGCGCTTGCTTCAACGTGGATTTCCTCGCCCGCACGCGTCACATCAAGTCGTTCCAGCGTGCGAACAGGGCTCTTCGCCTGGCAGGCAGCGGCGCGGAAGGTCGTGAAGTCGTGTCGACCGAGGATCGTTTGCGCGGCCCCGTGCATCGCGTTCATATCCAAAGGCCGCGCGACATGCCACACCTTGTGCCGGTTGAGCGCCGAGGGCGGGCGGCGATTGAGGATGCGGTAGCGGTAGTGGCGGCGGATCGCCGAAAGTCGTGCGTCGAACCCTTCCGGCGCGAAAGCGGCGTCAAGGATCGCCACGGACTCCCCCGCCTGCGAAAGATGCGCATTGAGCGCATCGCGCAGTTTGTCCGGTCGCCACTCCTTGGTGAGATCGACATGCGCAACCTGCCCGAGCGCATGGACGCCCGCGTCCGTCCGCCCGGCGCAGGTGACGCGGTGCGGCCCTTCCTTCAAATTTGCGATAGCGCGTTCGACGGCGTCCTGAACGGTCCGGCCACCGCTCTGGCTCTGCCAGCCATGATAGGGTGTGCCGTCGTACTCGATTGTGAGCGCGTAGCGGACCGCCATCTCAGCCGAGCCGCGTGCCGGGCAGGATGGGCGTTCCGCGCAGGAATTCGGTGGCGGACATCGCGCCTTTGCCGGCGGGTTGAACCTCGACGAGCCGGATTGCCCCCTCGGCGCAGGCAATCGTAAATTGACCGTCGAGCACCATGCCGGGCGTCCCGTTTCCGTCGCTAACCATCGTGCGCAGAACCTTGAGGCGCTTGCGCGCTCCTTCCGGTCCGATCTCTGCGAAAGCGCCGGGGAAAGGAGCCAGCCCCCGGATATGGTCATGCACCGCCTGCGCCGTTCGCGCGAAATCGATCCGGCATTCGTCCTTCGTGATCTTGGCCGCATAGATCACGCCAGCCTCGGGCTGCGGCGAGAAACTGAGCGAACCGCGTTCAAGCGCGGCAAGTGCGCGCACCATCAGATCGGCCCCGACAACCATCAGCCGGTCGTGAAGCTGCCCGGCGTTCATCTCCGGCGTGATGGCGACACGTTCCGCCATAGCCACAGGTCCAGTGTCCAGCCCCTCATCCATGCGCATGACCATGACACCGCTTTCGCGGTCCCCGGCCATGATCGCGCGCTGGATCGGAGCCGCACCGCGCCAGCGCGGCAGGAGTGAGCCGTGCAGGTTGAGGCAGCCGAGCTGCGGTGCATCGAGGATCGCTTTGGGCAGGATCAGCCCGTAGGCGACGACCACCGCGACGTCGGCCGCATGCGCGGTGAACTCAGCCTGCGCATCGAGCTTCCGAAGGCTTCTTGGCGTGAAAACGGGGATGCCGAACCGGTTCGCGGCCTTGTGAACCGGGCTTTCGACCAGTTCAAGCCCACGCCGTCCGCCAGGCGCAGGGGCGCGGGTGTAAACCGCGACGACCTCATGGCCCTGCCCGATGATTTCGGTGAGTGTGGGAACCGCGAAATCCGGCGTTCCCATGAAGATGACGCGCAGGCTCACCCTTCGTCGTCCTTCATGCGCGCGAGCTTGGCATAGCGTTTCATCACCCGATCGCGCTTGAGCTTCGAAAGATAATCGATGAACAGCACGCCGTTGAGGTGATCGACCTCATGCTGGATGCAGGTCGCCAACACGCCGTCGGCCTCGATCTCGTGCTCGTTGAAGTCGACGTCGCGATAGCGGAGTCGTATCCGGTCGGGCCGCTCGACCGTCTCGTAATATTCGGGGATCGAGAGGCACCCCTCCTCCATCTCCCGCATCTCTTCCGATTTCCAGACGATTTCCGGATTGAGCAGCGCCATCGGCTCCTGCTTGTCGTCGCGCTTCGAGACATCCATCGTGACGACGCGCAACGGCACGCCGATCTGGATGGCGGCGAGGCCGATGCCTGGTGCGTCATACATCGTCTGGAACATGTCATCGACGAGCCTGCGCACATCCTTGTCTGCGCCCGCGACGGGCGTGGAGGTGAGGCGGAGCTGGGAATCGGGCAGGATGACGAGCGATCGGATAGCCATGGAAAACTCTCTTTTGCTCCCACTTAAGGATTGACGCGGGCGCGGTCAATATGTTCATATTTTGTTCCAGATAACTACGGCGCGGGGAGGCGCTCGTGACGGTATGAAGCAGACGTTCCTCACCATCGGGGATTGGGTCGTAACGGTTGAGCAGGCGCTTGCGACCGGGGCTGCGGCGCTTCTGGTTCTGCTCGTCCTGCTCGTGTGGCAGAATGCGCGCGCCGCGAGCAGCCGGGCCGTGGAGGCCGCGAGTGCCGCCGAACGCCAGCGCGAGCTCGACGACAAGGTCGAGGCGATGAACCGCTTGCAGGCCGAGATGACCGGGCGGATGCAGACGCTCGCCGAGGTGTTCGGCTCGCGGCAGGCGGATCTCGCGCGACTGCTGTCGGAGCGTCTCGATTCCGTGCGTCACTCGATGAACACTTCCCTGACCGAAACCGCGCAGAAAAGCGCCGATACGCTAGGCCGCCTTAACGAACGCCTCGCGGTGATCGATGCCGCGCAGGCCGATCTCAAGGGGCTGACCAGCGAAGTGCTCAGCCTAAAGGATGTGCTGGCCAACAAGCAGGCGCGCGGCGCTTACGGGCAGGGGCGGATGGAGGCGATCATCCGAGACGGGTTGCCGTCTTCGGCCTATGATTTCCAGAAAACACTCCAGAACCGCACGCGGCCTGATTGCGTGATCCATCTGCCGGGGGATGATCGTCCGCTGGTGATCGATGCCAAGTTCCCGCTCGAAGGTTTCGTTGCCTGGCGCGAGGCAGGCTCGGACGAAGCCCGTACTCAGGCCGAGAAGCGCGTGCGCGGCGATATATCGACGCATATCAAGGATATTTCCGAGAAATATCTCGCCAATGGCGAAACACAGGATATTGCGCTGCTTTTCGTCCCCTCCGAAGCGATCTACGCGGAACTCTGTGAGAAATTCGATGATATTGTTCAGAAATCGCACCGGGCACGGGTGCTGATCGTCTCGCCCTCGATCCTGATGATGGCGGTGCAGGTCGCGCTCTCGATCGTCCGTGATGCGGCGGTGCGCGAGCAGGCACGGCTTATCCAGGGCGAGCTGTCCAAAATGATGGAGGATGTCCGACGTCTGTCGGATCGGGCTGGCAAGCTCGAGCAGCACTTCCGGCAAGCGCAGGAAGATGTCGTCGGCATCGTCACCTCGGCGGACAAGGTCGCGCGGCGCGGCGCGCGGATCGAGCAGCTTGAGTTCGAGCCCCCCGCCACAACGGAACCGGGAAGCAAGTCGGCGTCGGTCGAGAAGCCGCATGCCAGCGAGGAAATTCCGACGCTCCCCTTCAGGCGGCAGATGCTTTGAACCCGTCGATGATCCGACCGTAGATCCGAGTCAGAGTGTCGATCTCAGTGATCGATGCACGCTCGTCCACCTTGTGCATGGTCTTGCCGACGATGCCGAATTCAATCACCGGGCAGTAGGCCTGAATGAAGCGGGCATCGGAGGTGCCGCCGGTCGTCGAGGCCTCAGGCCGAAGACCCGTCTCCGCTTCGACGGCGCCCGCGACAAGCTCCACGAAGGGGCCGGGCCGGGTGAGGAAGGCCTCGGCATTCGTCGGATGACAGATCAGCTCGAACCGGCCCGGATCGTTGACGCCCGCGAGACGACGACGAAGCTCGCCCTCCAGCGTCTTGCTCGTCCAGAGATCGTTGAAGCGGATGTTGAACTTGGCGATAACCTTTGCCGGGATGACGTTCCGGGCATTATTGCCGACGTCGATGGAAGTGAATTCGAGATTGGAGGCTGGAAAGAAATCCGTGCCCCCGTCTAGTGGCTCCTTCAGAGGGCTCATCAGGCGCACCAACCGATCGATCGGGTTCTGCGCCAGATGCGGATAGGCGACGTGGCCCTGCACCCCCTCGACGATGAGATCGCCGGAGAGCGAGCCGCGCCGACCGATCTTCATCATCTCGCCCATCTTCTGCGGATTGGTGGGTTCACCGAGCACGCAGGCAGAAAAATGCCTGCCGCGCGCTTTGGCCCATTCGAGTAGCTTCACCGTGCCGTTGATCGCGTCCGCTTCTTCGTCGCCGGTGATGAGAAAGGCAAGGCGATACGTCTTTGGCACGCCGTGCTGGTCGATATGATCGAGTACTGCCGCAACGGAGGCTGCGACGCCGGATTTCATGTCGCAGGCGCCGCGGCCCCAGATTTCATCGCCGACCACGGCACCGGAGAAAGGAGCCTGGGACCAGAGTGCTTCGTCGCCCGGCGGAACGACATCAGTATGGCCAGCAAATAGAAGACAAGGCCCTTCAGCCCCAACCTCCGCATAGAGATTTTCGACGTCGTAGGTGCCGGCTTCCGAGAAAACCGGGCGATGGACTTCGAAGCCATAAGGTTTCAACCAGGCCTCGATCAATGCGAGCGCGCCACCCTCCGCAGGCGTGATGGATGCGCAACGCACAAGATCGCGGGTCATGCGTGCAGCACGGGAAAGTTCGCTCATGGAATCGCCTCGTTCTACCACCAGCCGTCACGCGGCCACGCCGGCTTACCTCGTGCTCGATGCCAGCAATAGGCGAAACCTGCAAGCATCGCGGCACCGACTGCGACAGGCTCGATCAGGAACCCGAAGCCGAGCCCATCGTTGCCGATCAGGAACGGGTTGATGCCCGCCGGCGGATGAAAGGTGCGCGTGAGGTGCATCGCCAGCACGGCTAGCCCCACGCCGGCGGCCGCGACATAGGGCGAGGGGCCAAATAGCAGCAGAAGCGGATAGCCAGCCAATGCCGAGATGAGGTGTCCGCCGACGAGAGCGCGCGGCTGGGCCGGATCGGCCTCCGGCGCGCCGAGCACCAGAACGATCGACGTCACGAAGGGAATAAGATGGAAGGGCTTGTCGTCGAGCCAAGCGCCAAGCTCCATCCCCGCGACGGCAATTCCCGCGCCGAGCGCTCCCCACCAGGCTGTTGCAAACCGTTGGCGCGGACCATACCAGAGCCCGCGCATGCGCTGGATGACGATATCCCGTCGTCTCGCCGCCATCAATCCGGCCTTGCCCGGTAGGGCGGCGCGGGAATGTCATTGTGCGCCTTGCGCAGGGCTGCCGACCAGCGCTCGCGAAGGTCGTGGAAATAGGGTTCACCCGCCTCGATACGGTGCTCGACTTCCGGTTTGAGGGCATCACGCCGCAAGACCAGAACATCGATCGGCAGACCGACGCCGAGGTTGGAGCGCATGGTCGAATCCATCGAGATCAGGCCGAGTTTCAGCGCATCGTAAAGATCGCTCTTGTAGGTCACGGCACGATCGAGGATCGGCTTGCCGTATTTGTGTTCGCCGATCTGGAGGTAGGGCGTATCGGTGGTGGATTCGATGAAGTTTCCGGCCTTGTAGAGCATGAACAACCGGAGCGAGCGGCCCTCAATCTGCCCGGCGAGCAGCATCGAGACATCAAGTGAAGCGCCATGTTGCTCGATGGCCGTGCCGACATTCTGGTAGACATGCCGGATCACCTCGCCGACAAACTGCGCGGCGCGGAACATCGAGGTTTGTTCGAGCAGCGTCTCGAAGCGCCCGTCCGCTCGTTCCAACCCCTCCCGCAGCACCGAGATGACCGATTGCGTGAAGCCCAGGTTGCCGGCAGTCGCGAGTGCGAACAACTTCTTGCCGGGCTCCTGGAAAATATGGAGCTTGCGAAAGGTCGCGATGTTGTCGAGCCCGGCATTGGTGCGGGTGTCGGCGATCATCACGAGACCTTCATTAGTCAGAATACCCACGCAATACGTCATCGGCGCCCCTGTGAACTCGTAACGCCCTGCCTTAGCAAAGCGGATGGGGGATGCGGAAGCCTATTGTTCGCCGGATCGGCGCGCTCCGCTCAGATGGATGAGGACTTCCAGCGCCTCGCCCGCCCCGCCGATGCGCGACCCCCGGATCGGTGAGGCTTCGAGATAGTCGCGGCCAATCGCGACCCGGATATAGCGGTGGTCGATGCAGACGCCGTGCGCGGGGTCGAAGCCGATCCAGCCGAGCTGCGGCACGTAAGCTTCCGCCCAAGCGTGGCCGGCCTCCTGATGGACAAGGTCTGTCCGCAGGAAATAGCCGCTCACGTAACGGGCCGGAATCTGCCGTGCTCGGGCAGCGGCGACGAAGACATGTGCGAAGTCCTGGCAGACACCCGCCCGCGCCGCGAAGGCCTCGCCGGCAGAGGTCGCCACATGGGTGGCATCCGTATCGAAACTGAACTGCCCGAAGATAGCGGCATTGAGCTGGTGGAGAAACGCGAGCGTGTCCCCGCCTTCGCCCGCCGCGAGCGCGGCCGCGAATTCGCCCAGCCCCTCGCCGGCCTCGGTCAACGGAGTCGAGCTGGTCCAGTAGGACGCGGGAAAGCGTTCGCAGGCGCCGTTTACAACGCCGGCATCGTCCGAGGTGTCGATCTCGCCATTGACGGTAATCGCCAGTTCGTTGATCGGGCCGTCGATTGAAAATGTATGCGTGATGTTGCCGTAGGCATCCTCGTCTCGTTCGAGCCGCCCATCAGCGTCGATCTCGACCCGCCAGTTGCGGACGGACTGCGTCGCATGGTTTCGAGGCGTCAGCCGCAGGATCTGGATCGCTCCCCTTGCCGCCTGACTGTATCGGTAATGTGTCTGGTGTCGCAGCTTGAGCCGCATCATGCCCCCCAATGCGGCCGGGATTATTGCAGGTATTGTTCGGAGATCGCGAGGCCGAGCTGGTTGTTGTCCGCAACGAATTGCGTCAGGAATTCATGCAGCCCCGTCTGGAACAGCGTATCGGCGTCAAGGTTCTGGAGTCCGGCATAGGTCTTGCGGACCAGCCGTTGGCTCGGCCCCTGCCGTCCGTATTGCTCGGAAAGGAGATCGAGAACCCGGTTGAGGTTCTCGTAGGATGAAATCAGCGAGCGCGGCTGTTCTGTCCGGCGGACGAGGAAATCCGCGACCAGCCACGGGCGAATGCCGCCGCGATAGATAAGATGGTAGGAATTGAGCGACGAGACCGCGCGCAGGAGCGCCGACCACTGGAAATAATCGAGACCGCCGCCGACACTTTCTGTCTCCGGCAGGACGACGTGGTATTTCACGTCCAGCAGTCGGGCGGTGTTGTCCGCGCGCTCGACAAACATGCCGAGGCGCTGGAACCAGTAGTGATCCGTGCGCAGCATCGTCCGATAGGCAGCGCCGTCGAAGCGTAGCGAGACTTCTTTCACGAACGCGAGGAAACGCGAAAGGTCCTTGCTTGTGAAGCTCTTGAATTTCTGCCGCTGAAGTTCGCTCCAGGCATCGTTGAGGATTTCCCACATCTCGGTGGTGATCGCGGTGCGCACTGCGCGCGCGTTGTGGCGGGCGATCTCGATGCAGCGCCGGATCGACGAGGGGTTGTCCGGCCCATCGATCAGGAATTGCGTCACGCTGGCCTGATCCGCGACCTCATTGGTCTCGAAGAACAGGTTGCGGCACATCGCGATGTCGATCGCGCTCTCCCATTCATTGGAAGTGCCGGCATAGGCGGAGGGCAATGTCGCGAGGCGCAGGGCCACGTCTAGAATGCGCGCGAGGCTTTCGGCGCGTTCGACATAGCGTGAGAGCCAGAACAGGTTGTCGGCGGTGCGGGCGAGCATCAAGGCCTCCTCAGTTCTTCTGCCGCTGGGACTGGGGCTGTCCCTTTGGAATGGGAGGCGCGTCATCGATCACCCAAGTATCCTTGGTCCCGCCACCCTGACTCGAATTTACGACGAGAGAGCCTTCTTTCAGTGCCACCCGCGTCAGCCCGCCGGGCACGATCCGCACCTTGTCCGATCCCGAGAGCACGAAGGGGCGAAGATCGACATGGCGCGGCGCGAGCCCGTTCTCGACGAAACAGGGGATGGTCGACAGCGCGAGCGTCGGCTGGGCAATGTAGTTGGCCGGATTGGCTTTCACCTTCGCCGCGAAGGCTTCGCGTTGCGCCTTCGTGGCATGGGGGCCGACAAGCATCCCGTAACCGCCCGAGCCGTTTACCTCCTTGACAACGAGGTCCTTGATATTCGCGAGGACATGACCGAGCGCATCCTGCTCGCGGCAGCGCCAGGTGGGAACGTTGGAAAGCTTGGGTTCCTCACCGGTGTAGAATTTCACGATCTCCGGCATGTACGAGTAGACGGCCTTGTCGTCCGCGACGCCGGTCCCGACTGCGTTGGAAAGCGTCACGTTGCCGGCTTTGTAGGCAGACATCAGCCCCGGAACGCCCAGCGTGCTGTCCGGTCTGAAAGTCAGTGGATCGAGGAATTCGTCATCAATACGCCGGTAGATGACGTCGACACGCTGCGGCCCTTCGGTCGTGCGCATGTAGACGATGTTCGAGCGCACGAACAGGTCGCGCCCCTCGACCAGCTCCACGCCCATGCGGTCGGCGAGGAAGGTGTGCTCGTAGTAGGCCGAATTGAACGGACCCGGCGTCAGCACGACCACGGTCGGCTCGCGAGAGGCCGTCGGCGGCGCGAGCGAGCGCAGGGTCGCGAGAAGCTCGTCCGGATACTGATCAACCGGCTTGATCCGGAGGCGACCGAAAAGCTCCGGGAAGAGCCGCAGCATCGCCTCCCGGTTCTCCATCATGTAGGAGACGCCGGATGGCGTGCGGGCATTGTCTTCGAGTACGAAGAAATCGTCCGGCCCTGTCCGCACGAGATCGATCCCCGCGATATGGGTATAGAGCCCTGCTGTCGGCTTGATCCGTGTCATTTCCGGACGAAAGGCGGGGTTGGCAAGGATCAGGTCTTCCGGCACCACGCCGGCCTTGACGATCTCGCGCGCGCCATAGACGTCGCCGATGAAAGCGTTGAGTGCCTTTACGCGTTGCTCGAGTCCTTCGGATAGCCGTGCCCACTCGGCGCTCGAAAGAATGCGCGGGAAGATGTCGAAGGGGATGATCCGTTCTGCGCCGGCCTCGTCGCCATAGACGGCGAAGGTGATGCCGATGCGCCGGAAGAAGGCTTCGGCCTCGGCCTTGCGGCTGGCGATGAGTTCCGCGCTGGCTTCTCCGAACCAGGTTGCCGCCTCGCGATAGATTGGCCGAGGTTCGCTCTCAAGGCCGCCGGTCTCATCAAAAATCACGCGCTCGCTCATCGTTCTCCCCATACCGGTCGCTCTTCGGTCCGGCGTTGTGGTTCGCGCAGCAAACGGCAGGCCAAAACCTGCGCTAAAGCGGCGCGCCCGCTTTTTGACTATTGGAGGGGCTGAACGGTGCGGTTGCAAGGAAATTTAATGAACGATCCCATGCCCACGCGATGTTTTCATGCGCCGGAGGAAGGGTCTTGCGCGTTCGCGGGAATTACAGCATAAGCGAACATGAAATTTAATTCCGCATCGAATGAGGGTTCCCCGATGTCCGCCAAGCCCAGCCGCTTCAACTGGTCCGACGCGCTGCTGCTCGACGATCAGCTCACCGATGACGAGCGCATGATCCGTGATGCTGCCCGCGCCTTCGCGCAGGGCGAGCTCCTGCCGCGGATCAACGAGGCCTATCTCGAGGAGAAGACCGATCCGGGCCTCTTCCGCCTGATGGGCGAGCAGGGTCTTCTCGGCGTCACGCTGCCGGAGAAATACGGCTGCGCGGGTGCAGGCTACGTCTCCTATGGCCTCGTCGCTCGGGAGGTGGAGCGGGTGGACAGCGGCTATCGTTCGATGATGAGCGTGCAATCCTCGCTGGTAATGTATCCGATCTACACCTACGGCTCGGAAGAGCAGCGCATGAAGTATCTGCCCAAGCTCGCCTCGGGCGAGTTCATCGGCTGCTTCGGCCTTACCGAGCCCGATGCCGGCTCCGACCCCGGCTCGATGAAGACGCGCGCTGAGAAAATCGACGGCGGCTATCGCCTCACCGGCACCAAGATGTGGATTTCCAACGCGCCGATCGCCGATGTCTTCGTCGTCTGGGCGAAGTCCGCGGCGCACAACAACGAGATCCGCGGTTTTGTGCTCGAAAAGGGCATGAAGGGCCTTTCTGCACCGAAGATCGGCGGCAAGCTCTCGCTGCGGGCTTCCATTACGGGCGAAATCGTGATGGAGGGCGTCGAGGTTGGCGAGGATGCGCTGCTCCCCAATGTCTCGGGTCTCAAGGGGCCGTTCGGCTGCCTCAACCGCGCACGCTACGGCATCTCCTGGGGCGCGATGGGCGCGGCGGAGGATTGTTGGCACCGCGCGCTGCAATACGGTCTCGACCGTAAGCAGTTCGGCAAGCCGTTGGCCCAGACGCAGCTCTTCCAGAAGAAGCTCGCCGACATGCAGACCGAGATTACGCTGGGGCTTCAGGCTTCCTTGCGCGTCGGTCGGCTGATGGACGAGCATCGCGAGGCGCCGGAGATGATCTCCCTCGTCAAGCGCAACAACTGCGGCAAGGCACTCGACATCGCGCGGCAGGCACGCGACATGCACGGCGGCAACGGCATCCAGATCGAGTATCACGTGATGCGTCACGCCCAGAATCTCGAAACGGTGAACACCTATGAGGGCACGCATGACGTGCACGCCCTGATCCTTGGTCGTGCGCAGACCGGTCTTCAGGCCTTTTTCTGATGGATGGTCGACGGGCGTTCCGCGCCGGGGCGCTTCTGTCTACGCTCGTGTTCACCGCCGGTTTCGCACTCGGGTCCTTCCGTGAAATCTTTGTCCGGCCCTATCTCGGTCCGGACGCGAGCCGTCTGATCGAACTTCCGCTGATGATCGGCATCTCCTGGTTCGCGGCGAGTTTCGTGGTTCGCCGTGGCGGACCGGCAGGCTCACGAATGTGGCTCCGGGTTGGTATCGTTGCGTTCCTGCTCTTGATCGTGGCGGAACTCGGGCTAGGCGAGGTTCTGTTCCGGCGCGGGTTGATGTCCTTTTTCCGGGATGCCATGACACTCCCCGGAGCGCTATCGTTCCTTGCGCAAGCGCTGCTGGTCGTCATGCCGCTCTGGGTAGCACGAAAGACAGGACATCTTGATGAAGGACAACGCCGCCGATCCCCGCCGTGAAAGCCAGGAACTCGTCACCCTGCGCGATTTCCTGCGTTACGCGGTAAGCGCGTTCCAGGCGGCTGGTCTGCATCACGGCCACGGCGCGACGACAGCGCTTGACGAGGCGGCCTTCCTGATCCTCGAAAGTCTTCATTTGCCGGTTGATGATTTCAACACCTTCGCCGACGCCCGGCTGGCCGCGCGCGAGAAGACGATGCTCGGTGAGCTGCTTGCCCTCAGGATCGAGAAGCGCATTCCCTCGGCCTACCTGACGGGGCGTACCTACCTCAACGGTTTCTCATTCCGGTCTGATCCGCGCGCGATTGTCCCGCGGTCATTTATTGCCGAACTCCTGTTCTCGCCCCTGTTTGACGGGACCGGTGGCTCCCAGGGGCTTGTCGAAGATCCGGCGGCGATCACCCGCGTGCTCGATCTCTGCACCGGCGGCGGCAGCCTCGCCATCCTCGCCACGCATGCCTTCCCGAACGCGATCATCGACGCGGTGGAGCTTTCACCGGAAGCCGCTTCGCTCGCCCGCGAGAACATCGCCGATTACGGCCTCGAAGACCGGATCACTCTTCTGGAAGGCGACCTCTTCGCGCCGTGCGGGAAAGCGAAATACGATCTCATCATTTCCAACCCACCCTACGTTGATCGCGAGACGATGGAGATCCTGCCGCAGGAGTTTCGCCACGAGCCGGCGATGGCACTTGGCAGCGGCGAGGACGGGCTCGACATCGCGCGGCGGATATTGACCGAGAGCGCCGCGCATCTCGTCGCGGGCGGTGGGCTTCTATGCGAGGTCGGGCTCGGGCGAGGCCCGCTGGAGGCTGCTTTCCCGGATACGCCCTTCCTCTGGCTCGATACGGCCGACAGCGAGGCCGAAGTCTTCTGGCTTGCGCGCGCGGATTTCCCGCGCAGCGCCTAGGCGACCACGGCGGCGGCGGGGGCTTCTTCGAGCGCTTCTTCCGTCATCAGTTGTGCGATGCGTCGGTATGCGAGATCGAGTTCGCGCTCGATTTTCACCCGGAGCCCGTCATAGATCCTGTTCACTTCGCCTCGCGCCGCCTTTTCGAGCTCGCTCGACAGCGCCGCGACCCGTTGCGCACCGAGCGACAGGCTCATGGATTTGAGCGCATGTGCCGCCTTGCCCAAGCGAACCGAGTCGCCCACGGACAACGCTTCATCGATTTCGTTGAGCGCCGGCGGGCCGTTTTCCAGATAGAGCCGGTAGATTCGTGCGACAGCCGCGCCACCACCCATGCGCGCCATCTCGAGCAACTGCCGCGTGATGGCCGGTTCGAGCACCGGATCGCCGTCTTCCGCATCCGGCATGACGGAGGTCGACGAGGCAGCGGGGGTAGCGATCGGAGCGATCGCGATCGGCGGTTCGGCAGGTGGCGGCTCGAAGACGAACGCGGGGCTTTCCGGCTCAGATCGGACCGCGACGGGCTCTTCCGTTTTTGTTGTCTCAGGGCGTGCTGGCTTAGCGAGGGGGGTAGACACGGGCACGGTCTTGCCGCGCAGGGCCGGTTCCTTTGCCATGTGGTTTGCCAGGGTATCCGCCATCGCCTGAAGCGTGAAAGGCTTGTGGAGCACGGCGTTCATGCCGGCCTTCTTCCACGCATCGGCATGGGTGCCGACAACATGCGCCGTCAGCGCGATGATCGGCAGCGCCGGACGGCCGGTGCCCTTCTCCCATTGGCGGATTGCCTCGGTGGCCTCGAACCCGTCGATATCGGGCATGGAGCCGTCCATGAACACGAGGTCATAGACCTTCGATTTGACCGCTTCGATTGCGGCGCGACCGTCGACCACCGTGTCGCAGGGCAATTCGAACCGGCGCAGCGTCTCGATGATGACCTCGCGGTTGACCGGATTGTCATCCGCGACGAGGACGAGGTGTCCGGGGAATTTGGGCATGTTGCTGGCGGTCGTGGCGGCGGTCTGGCGTCGGGCGGTGTTGCCGGAGAGCACATCCTCGATCACCTGCGTCAGTTCGCGCCGGGCGACCGGCTTGATGAGCTGACCCTGTGCCAATCCCTGATCGATGAGCCGGTCGGTCTCCGCATCGCCGAAGGCGCCTACGGCAATGGTCGGCGCGCGTTTGAGCAACGGCCGGATGCCGGGATCGCCCAGAAGTCCCGCTTCAGCGATGACGAGCTTGATCTCGCCCTGTCCCGGCGCGAGGGCATCCGCGACCGGATCGGCGATGTCGAAGCCGAACTCCTTGAGATAGGCGGAGAGATTGGCGGTGGTTGCCGGGCCCGAGACCGCGAGCAGTACACGGCCCGGCCCCATAGGCTTGCCGAGCGGGGCGGTATCCATCCGGTCGGCATGGTGGATTGGAATCGAAACGAAGAAAGTCGTACCGATGCCGAGTTGCGAGCGGATGAAGATCTCGCCCTCCATCGAATCGACGAGCCGCTTGCAGATGGCGAGACCCAGGCCGGTACCGCCAAACTTGCGCGTCGTCGTCTGGTCGGCCTGGCTGAAGGCCTCGAACACCTTGTCGATCTTGTCCGCGGCGATACCGATGCCGGTATCCTCTACCGCGAACAGCATGTTGCCCGGCCTTTCGGGATCGCGCGAGACGCGGAGATTCACCCCGCCCGTCTCGGTGAACTTCAGCGCATTGTTGACAAGGTTGGAGAGGACCTGGTTGAGGCGCACAGGGTCCGCCGCGAAGCGGGTGGGGATATTCGGTGCGATGTGCGTCGCCAGATCGAGCCCCTTCGAGCGGGCCTTTTCTTCGAAGAGCTGGGCGACGGTTTCCATCACGTCATCGATGACGACGGGGATAGATTCAAGCTCGATCTTGCCCGCCTCGATCTTCGAGAAATCGAGAATATCATTGATGATCGCGAGCAGGCTCCCGCCTGAGCGGGCGATAACGTCGGCGAAGCGCTTCTGCTTGGGCTGAAGCTCGGAGGCCGCGAGCAGCTCCGCCATCACGAGGATGCCGTTCATGGGCGTGCGGATCTCGTGGCTCATGGTGGCGAGGAAGTCGGATTTAGCTGCGTTTGCCGCATCCGCATTCTCCTTTGCCACGCGATAATCGTGTGTGCGGGCCTCGACCTCTCGCTCGAGGTTGGTCCGATGCTCGGCAAGCCGGCTGTCGCGGTATTGAACCTCGTCCAACATGGCATTGAAGCTGTTGCCGATGGTATCGAGTTCGTCGCGGGTGCCGGCCTCGATGCGCTGGCTGAAATCGTGGCGGAGGCGGACGTGCTCCATCGTCTCCGTCATCCGGCCGATCCGGCGGCTGATCGAATGCTGGATGTGGAACGCAATAAGAAAACCCACCAGCATCGCGGCGAGGCCGGCCATGAGCGCCGTCTGCAGGCTTTCCATAGCATTGGCCCAGACCTTGGACGTGTCGGCGACGAGGTTGAGCTTGCCGATTTCCTCTCCGCCCGAAATCACCGGAACCTGCTCTTCAAGGCTCTTCTGCCGCAGTACCCCCAGAAAGCCCGAGAAGGCACCTGCGTCGGCACCTGTCGAGACCAGTTGAACGCTATCACCCATCGCGGCAAAAACGGCTCCATCGGGCAGGGTGATGCTGGCTGTCAGCACGCCGGGGATCCGGGCAATAGCGCGCAGGACGCGCAGGGCGTCGCCTTGCGAGCGCGCCTCGACGGCATCGGCGGTCATTGCGGAAAAGATCTGGGCGGTCGCGCGGATCTCGGTCCGCTTGCCTTCGGTGAACCGCGTCGCCTCGCGCCAGATGGAAACGCCGGTGGCGATCAGGGTGGTCGCCAGCGTGGATATGAAGATGAGCGCGAGCAATTTGGCCCTGATGGTCAAGGCGGACTCCCGGAAACAGAAAATATCCGTCGAGTATCATGAAAAGGCATCATTTTAGGGTTAACGGAGTAACCGGGGTTTAAACCTTGGCCTCTAGCTTGGCGGCGAGAGGTTTCAATGTCCCTAGCCGCACTCCAGCAAGCACCGCACAAAGCGAATGCGACGCAGCCGATGCGCGTCCTGATCGTCGACGACGATCCCATCCATCGTGAAACCTCGCGTATGTTCCTGACGATGTACGGTCGCCAGGTGACACTCGGGGAGAATGGCCGGGCGGGGCTGGCGGCGGCCGAAAAAGGCGAATTCGATGTGATGATCGTCGATCTCGAAATGCCGGACATGACCGGCCTTGAGGTCATCGCGGCGATACGCAAGATGCCGCGGCATCGGGATCTGCCGATCATTATGGTCACGAGCCGAGACGATGCGATGGCCATTGACCGCGCGTTTGAACTCGGCGCGTCGTCCTTTGTCGTCAAGCCGGTCAACTGGACGCTGCTCGATCATTACCTCCGGTTCGTGTTGCGCGCCTCGAAGAACGAGATCGCGGCGCGTGATGCCTTCCGCAATGCCGAGAGCGTTTCGCGCGCGAAGGACAACCTCCTCGCGGTCATCCGGCACGAGATGAAGACGCCGCTCAATGCGATCATCGGCTTCACCAAGCTGGCGGCCGAGGCACAGCAGAACGGTGATGTTTCAGCCCTCAACGAGCGTCTGAATTTTGTCCGGCAATCCGGCGAGCGGCTCCTCGCGAGCTTCGCCGACATGTCGACCTACTCCGACCTGCTCTCGCATAACCTCAAGTTGACGCGCGAGCGTGTCGCGGCAAGCTGGATCGCGGGTGATGTCGTCGATCTCTGTACCCGGAAGGCAAGCGCGAAGGAAATCCAGCTCACTCTGGCGGAACCGGCGGGCAACGGTAGTATCTTCGTCGATCAGGCGATGCTCTCCTCCGCCCTGACCCGCCTTGTCGAGAACGCGATCCAGCACGCGAAGGACGCGACCCGGATCGAGATCTCGGTGGAAGAGCGCGATGGAAAGGTTTGCCTCGCTGTGCGCGATGACGGGGAAGGTCTTTCGCCGGAGCAGGTGGCGCAATGTCTCGCCCCGTTTTCCCAGGCTGACATGTCGCGTTCGCGCACATCCGAGGGGCTTGGCCTCGGCCTACCGATCGCGCAGGAAATCGTCCGGCTCCATGAGGGGGCGCTGACGATGAAATCCGAGCCGGGGCGCGGCACCACTGTGGAAATCTGTCTGCCGACCGCATGAAAATGGCGCGGGAATCCCGCGCCACCCGGATTTCGGAAGTGATCTTGCCGATCAGCTGAACATGTCGGCCGTGATGCCGGCATACCAGCCGATGTTCTCGGTCTGCACCTGCTTGCGGTGTTCCGGTGTCTCGTCGAGCTTCGACAGGAAGGTTTCGGCAGCGGTGATCTTGTCCGGTTTCGGCTCGTAACGTCCGCCGACCTTCACGGTGTCGTCCGGCGCGACGAGGCTCCAGCAGGTATTGGCGTAACGCGCCGGGAAGGTGCGCGACTTGGTGAGTTCGCCGCGGATCATCAGCGCGGCCACCTTGGCCTGGCTGTTGGCCGAGAAGCCCGATTTCGGCATGTCACCGGCGATCGAGGCATCGCCGAGGATGTAGATGTTGGGGTCCGAGGCCGAGGCCATGTTCTCCGGGTTGATCGGGCAGAAGCCGGTCTGGTTGGCGAGGCCTGCATCGACCACGATCTTGCCCGCACGCTGGGCTGGAATGACATTTACGAGCGCGCAGTTCTTGTAGGTTTCGAAGCCGGTCACGACCGTCATGGTCTTCGGGTCAACCGACTTGATGCCGTCATGGACCTTTGGTCCGAGCCATTCGACGAGACCGGGATAATACTTCTCCCAAGCCTGTTGGAAGAGGCCCTGCTTGGAGAAATTCTCCTTCGGATCGAGAATTACGATCTTGGCCTTGCCGCGACCGGAATTCTTGAGTGCGTGAGCCATCATCGAGACGCGCTCATAGGGGCCGGGCGGGCAGCGATAAGGGTTCGGCGGCGCGATCATAACGATCGTCTGGCCGTCCTTCACCGCATCAAGCTGCTTCTTGAGGATCTGCGTCTGCGGCCCGGCCATCCAGGCGTGGGGCATGACTTCCTCATGTTCCTTGCCCCAGCCGGGCACGGAATCATACTTGAGATCGATACCCGGCGAGACGACGAGACGGTCGTAGGCAACGCGGCTGCCATCAGCCAGCACGATCTGCTTCTTCTCACGATCGATTGCATTCGCCCACTGGCGGACGTGCTTGACGCCGTAGTTCGAGACGAGCTTGTCGTATTTGTGGGTGATCTCGTCGAAGGTCTTGAAGCCGCCGAGATAAAGGTTGGAATGGAAGCAGGTCGTATAGGCTTCCTTCGGCTCGATCAGCGTGACCTCGATCTCGCCCTTCGAATCCTTGGCGATATATTTCGCGGCTGTTGCGCCGCCGGCGCCGCCGCCGATGACGACGACTTTCGGTTTGCCTTGTGCCCGCACCATCGGGGCCGAGAGAACCGAGCCGGCAGCGAGCGCGCTGCCGCCGATCAGGACATGTCTGCGATTGATCATGATAGTTCCTCCTTAGCCAATGGCGGGCGCCTTGGGCGTCCCGTTTCTTATCATTATTTCGCAACGTCAGGCTGGTTGGAAAGCCCACCGAAGTATGCGGCCAGGGCCGCGATCTCGTCGTCAGACAATTGTGCAGTCACTGTCTGCATGACCTCGTTGTCCCGTTCCTTCCAGCGATAGGAATTCACAACGGCGATGAACTGGTCTTCCGGCCATGCGACGATCGGCGGAATGCCGCCGACGGCCTTGCCGGAAGGAAGATGGCAGGTAACGCAGAGAGACGAGAGATATTCCCCGAAAGCCACATCGCCCTTCGGTTTCGGCTTGTCCTGCGCGTCCGCACCCGCAACAAGCATCGCCGCAACGGGCATCGCAGCCGCCACGACGATGTTCCTCACCAGGGAACGAAAGGTCCGCACGCGCTCGATCATTCGACCTTGACGCCCTTTCCGTCTTCCGGCGTCACGTCGATGATCCGGGCGCGACCGGTGACCTTGGTTTCCTTCTTGCAGTCTTTCATACAAGGATTCTTGTTCCAGAACGCCTTTTCCGTCGTCTCGCGATCATCGTCATAGAAGGCCGCTTCGTTCGGCATTTTCACCTTCCCGAAGGTCTCCTTCGAGAGAACGAAATCATCCTTCACGATACCGTTCATCTGCAACAGGAACGCGGTGATAGCGTAAACCTCGTCGTCGCTCAGCGAGCGGGCATTGCCGTAGGGCATCGCGCGCTTGATGTAGTCGAAGGTGGTCGAGGCATAGGGCCAGTAGCTGCCCGGCGTCTTTTCCGGCGACTCGCCCTTGAGCGTGCCCTGGCCGCCGACGAGTACCGGCCAGCGGCCGACCGCCTCGCCGAATTCGCCGTGACAGGAGGCGCATTTTTCGAGATAGAGCGCCTCGCCTTCCTTCACCGAACCCTTGCCGGCCGGCAGGCCGACGCCGTCCGGACGAACATCGGTATCCCAGGCCGCAACCTCTTCAGGAAACGCCTCGCGACCGAGGCCGGCCTTCTTCGCCAGCACAGGCGATGCGGCGATGCCGGCAAGCAGGGCCAGCACGAAAACCTTACGAAATCTCGACATTTTCAGTCTCCCCGTTCGCCCGAACGAGCCAGGTCTGGATACCGTTGTTGTGATAGATGGAGTTGACGCCGCGCACTTTGCGAAGATCGTCCTTGGTTGGCTGGAGGTAGCCGGTATCGTCCATCGCGCGCGACTGGATCAACATCTCCCGGCCGTCCCAGTCGATGTCGGCATAGAAACGCGTGAGCGACATCGGCAGCACCGGGCCGTCGAGGCGCGCGGTTACCCAGTTTTTGCCGCCGTCGATGGTGACATCGACGCGGGTGATCGTTCCGCGACCAGACCAGGCAAGGCCGGAGAGCACGTTGGCGCCCTTCGCCTTGAGTGGGGCCTGCGGCGAGGGATTGGTGACGATGGACTTAGCATCCATGATCCAGGTGAAGCGGCGGGCGCGGCCGTCGGCAAGAAGGTCGGTATATTTCGACGTCTCCTCGCGGTGATGCCAAGGCTGATCGCCAACCTCGAGGCGACGCAGCCACTTGACCCACATGTTGCCTTCCCAGCCCGGAACGACAATGCGCAGCGGGTAGCCCTGCTCCTGCCGGAGCGCCTCTCCGTTCATCGCCCAGACGACCATGCAGTCCTTCATGGCCTTCTCGATCGGGATCGAGCGGGTCATGGCCGCGCTGTCGGCGCCCTCCGGCATCACCCATTTGCCGTTGGTCCTCACGCCGGCCTCGTCGAGCAAGGCCTTGAGCGGGATGCCGGTGTACATGACGTTATGGATCATGCCGTGGGTGAACTGGCAGCCGTTGAGCTGGGCACCCTTCCATTCCATGCCACCGTTGGCCGCGCATTCGAGGAAGTAAACCTTGTTCGTGCGGCCAGGAAAACGTTTGAGATCTTCCATCGTGAAAACGAGCGGCTTGTCCACGAGACCGTTGATCATCAGGCGATGCTTGGACGGGTCAATCTCCGGGGCGCCTCCGTGATGGCGTTCGAAGCAGACGCCGTTCGGCGTGATGATGCCGTCGAGCGCGTGGATCGGCGTGAAGTTGATTGAGCTTTCGCGGCTCGCGGTCAGCCATTCGACGTCGCGACGCACGACATGCGCCTCGAACTTCGACGGCTTGCCGTAGGGATGGGCGGCGACGCTATCCCCGAGATAGCGGTTCCAGTCCTGTACCTCGGTGATCAGTGGATCGGGCTTGCCTTGCGCGAAGGCCGCGCTTCCGGACGCCGCGATAGCGGCACCGGCGCCAGCCGCGCCAAGAAACCGACGGCGGCTCAGATCCGGCTGCGGGGCTTGCTGCGGATTCTGCCCGCCTTTCTTCTCATGACTTCTCAGGTTTTTTCCCTGATCCATGGCACCATGCTCCCTCTTCATTCGCTTGCGGCGGGGTGGGCTCAGGCGCCCAGCACCTTCACCGCATCGTTCTGTTCCAGTTTCACGTTCTTGACGCCGGCGACGTATTTCTCGACAACTTCCCAGATTGGCGGGCCCTGAACGTTCTCGCCGACACTGGCCCAGCCAGCGACGACGTATTTCCGGTCCGCATCGAGTGGCGCTTTGCGCTTGAGGTCGGTCAGGCCGGAAATGCGGCTGCCGATTTCCTTGGAAACATCGATCGTGTAGCCGACGCCACCAACGCGGACCATGTCGCCGCCACCCTGGAAATAGGGATCCGGGTGGAAGATGTTGTCGGCCACGTCCTCCAGCATGTCCTTGATCTGCTTGCCGGTCATCTCGGTGCGGTAGCAGTTCGGATAGGTCATGGCAGTCGCGTTCGCGAGCGCGTCGAAGGTGATCTTGTCACCTGGCAGGAGCGAGGCGCCCCAGCGGAAGCCCGGCGAGAGCGCGATTTCCGCGTCTCGCTCCTTCAGCATCGCCTGACAGATCAGATCGTCGAAGGAGCCGTTGAAGTTGCCGCGTCGATAAAGGAACGAATCCGTCTGGCCGATGACGCGGTCGAGATCCTTGGCGAAGGGGGCGCGGATTTTCTCGACCATCGCCTTCATAGCCGGATCGGGCGTGATGGCGTCCGAGAAGATCGGGATCAGCTTGTAGCGGAAGCCGGCGAGTTTCTTGTCCTTCACATCGAGATCGAGGCGCGAGACGAACTTGCCGTGGCTGCCCGAGGCGACGATGATCGTCTCGCCGACCTTGATGACACCCGGCATCGCGTCATGCGTATGCGCGGTCAGTGCGATGTCGATGCCCTTGACGCGGCTGACGAGCTTGCGATCGACGTCGTAGCCGTTGTGCGAGAGCAAGACGACGATATCCGCACCCTCGGCCCGGGCGTCCTCGACCTGCTTCTGGAGCTCCTCCTCGCGCAGGCCGAATTCCCACTTGGGCACCATCCAGCGTGGGTTGGAGATCGGCTGGCGCGGGAAGGCCTGACCGACGACCGCGATCTTCGTGCCGCCGCGCTCGAACACCTTGCGGCCCTCGAACACCGGTTCCTGCCATTCATTGTCGCGCACGTTCTGGCCGAGGAAGGCGATCGGCATCGCCTTCACCGCTTCCAGAACGCGCTCGGCGCCATAGGTGAATTCCCAGTGACCGACCATCGCATCGACCTTGAGCGCGCTCATGACATCGATCATGTCCTGGCCCTTGGTCTGGAGCGAGGTCCATGAACCCTGCCAAGTATCGCCGCCATCAAGCAGCAGCACCTTGTCCGCCCCGCGCTCGGCGCGGATCGCATTGACGACGCGCGCGATGCGATCCATGCCGCCCATGCGGCCGTAGTTCTTCGCGAGCGAAACGAAATCCTCGCTCGTCAGCGCATGGGCTTCGGCGCTGCCTGCGGCGATCTTGAAATGCGCGCGAAACTCCGCGTCTGTCAGGTGCGGCGGCTTGCCCTTGACCTCGCCGACGCCGAGATTGATCGAAGGCTCGCGGAAGTAGAGCGGCACCAGCTGGGCGTGAATGTCGGTCACATGCAGAAGCGTCACCGTGCCGAGCGGATCGAACTTCATCAGCTCCGCCTCGCTCAGCTTCTGCTGGGCGGCGAGCCGTCCGAGCGAACCCAGCCCGGAGGCGGTGACGATGGCGGAGGCGGCGGCACTCGCCTGAAGGAATTCGCGGCGTGAGATCATGACTTCCCGTTCACGCAAACCCTCGGTTTGCGCGCCATTGCTAAAACGCGGGCAAAAGAAAGCCGGCCTCGAAAGGCCGGTGTTATTGTCAGGCGACGGTCAGCTTGGCCTTGTGCTCGTAGGTCGAGCCATCATCGTCCTTCCAGGCGAAGGCAAACTCACCCGACTGCGAGGCCTTGAAGAAGAACGACTGATAGGGGTTCGCCGAGATCGCCGGGGCCCATTTGGCCTCGAAGAACGTCTTGCCGTTGAAGGAAGCAGTGAACGTGTTGATGATCTTGCGCGGGATGACCTTGCCATCCGAACCCTTGCGCTGGCCCGATTCCATTTCGTGGCTGATCAGCGTCTTGATCTCGATGATCTCGTCCTTCTTGGCATTGGCCGGAACGCGGACGCGGGGAGTAGGTTTCGTGCTCATGGAGATTTCCTCACCAGAATTGTTGTGCCGTTATCGGGAACTCAGCCGCCGCAGCCGCCGATGGTGACCTTCACCTGCGACTTGGCGGTGAAGAGCTTGCCGTCGGACATTTCCGCGATGCAGATGATGTTCTGCGTGGTAGCGAGGCGCATGCGGGCGGAGGCCGAGGCCTTGCCCGATTCCGGGGTGAAGGTGTAGCTCACGACGCCCGGCGAGGGGTTGCCGTCCGCCCAGACATGGACGGATTTCACGAAGTCCTTGTCGGTCATCGGGCTCTCGACCTCGATGTTGATCGGCACGACCAGCCCGTTCTCGGCGATCTGCGGCACATCGAGCTTGACCTTGCCTTCCGCGCCCTTCTTGTCGCCGTAGAGCTTCTTGATCTCGGCCTCGACCGCAGCGGCGTCGGCGTGGGCAAGGCGCGGCGCGAGCGCCAACGCGACAGCGCCGATAGCGCCGGCTTTCAGAGTGTCGCGACGCGACCCGATCGTGCGAAGAGCCATCTCTTCCTCCTTGGCTTTGCTTCTTTTTGCGAGAGCATCTTGACGGCGCCCGCTTTCCTCCCGCAAGGTGAACATATCCATATATTGTTTTTTGTGAATGTAAAGTCTACTGATCGGTCGTTGCAGGGGGATAGGAAGCCTAGCAGGCCTTCCCGAACCGGTTCAAGCGTTGAAAACAAGGCGGAGGGGTGGTCGGCACCAATCCCAACCGCAGGGACGGAGGAAATGGAATGAGAAGGAAACTCGCGGTTTTCGCGGCGCTCGTGGCGTGCGCGGTCGGCTGGGGAGGGGCAGCCTCGGCCCAGCAGGCGGTCGATACCGAAAAGGAACTCGAGAAGTACCGCCAGATGATGAGCGACCCGATGTCGAACCCGGGTTTTCTCGCGGTTGATCGCGGTGAGCAGCTCTGGGCGCTCAAGCGTGGCACAAAGAACGTCAGCCTCGAGACCTGCGATCTCGGTATCGGGCCCGGCAAGCTCGACGGCGCCTTCGCCAAGCTGCCGCGCTATTTCGCGGATGCGGACAAGGTGATGGACCTCGAACAGCGCCTCGCATTCTGCATGGACAAGATCCAGGGTCTTGACCTCGCGGACATCAAGAAGCGCCGCTTCGGCAAGTCCGGCCAGACCTCGGACATGGAGGATCTTGTCGCCTTCATCGCCAACAAGTCGAGCGGGTTCAAGATCGAACCGCAGCTCAACCATGCCAAGGAGAAGGAGGCGGCCGCCGTCGGCGAAGCGCTGTTCTATCGGCGTGGCGACATCCTGGATTTCTCCTGCTCCACCTGCCATGGCGAGGAGGGTAAACGCATCCGCCTCCAGGGCCTGCCGGATCTCTCCAAGCCGGGCAAGGACGCGCAGGCGACGATGGGATCGTGGCCGACCTACCGTGTTTCACAAGGCCAGCTTCGCACCTTCCAGCACCGCCTGTGGGACTGCTATCGCCAGCAGCGGGCGCCGGAACCGGGCTATCTCTCCGATGGCCTGACCGCGATCACCGTGTTCCTGATGAAGCAGGCCGCCGGCGGCGAGCTTCAGGTTCCGTCGATCAAGCGCTGAAGGGAGGAATGACCATGAAGAAGATCGCTTTCACTCTCGGGCTTGTTCTGATCGCCTCCTCTCCTGCCTTCGCGCAGGACAAGGGCATCGATGCCGCGACGCTCGAGAAATACACCAAGGCCATGTGGCCCAAGACCCCCGAGGGTTGGGAAAGCCGCATCGCCTATGACGACACGATGAAAATCTGCTCCGAGACCCGCAATCAGCCCTCTGATGCCGATTTCGCCAAGATCAAGGCCCGCGAGGCCGCGACGGTCAAGTTTCCCGCCGACGGCAACGTGATGGGCGACTACAAGTCCGGTCTCAAGATCGCCAACAACGGTCGCGGTGGAACCTTTACCGACAAGCCGATGAGCAATGGCGCCAACTGCTACGCCTGCCATCAGCTCGACCTTCAGGAAGTCAGTTACGGCACGCTCGGCCCCTCGCTCCACCTCTACGGCAAGAACCGTGGGTTCAAGCCCGAGGAAGCCAAAGCGGCTTATGCCAAGATCTACAACTCGATGGGCACTGCGCCCTGCACCAACATGCCTCGTTTCGGCTATCACGGTTTTCTGACCGAGCAGCAGATGAAGGATCTGACGGCGATGCTGTTCGATCCGGCCTCTCCGGTGAACAAGTAGGCGGTAGCCTTTCGCACCGACACCGTGCAAAAAGGGCGGGGAGCTTTCTCTCCGCCCTTTCTTGTTGAGTGACTTCCCCGTGCTGACCATTGCCTCGACCCCGCCCTTCTCGCCGCATCTGGCCCGCCATGCGATCCTTTCGGAAGCGCACGCGCGACCGTTTTTCAGGCTTGAAGCACCGTCGCGGGTCTTGGCGCTCGCCTTCCTGCGTGGTGATCTCTCCGGCGAAAAACTTCGCGAGCGGCTCGACGCCTTCGCCCGCGCCCACGGTGCCGCACCGGCGCCGGCTGGCGCTCGCCATCACCGGATGATCCTGAAGGAAGGTCTGTTCCGTTGGGAGGAGCACACTGAATTCACGACCTATGTCTTCATGCTCCGCGGCGAGGCGGCAAGGTTCGATCTGAGCGCCGGCGAACTCCTCGGTTCGCTCTCGTTGCCCGAACAGCCCGGCCCGCATCTTGTTTCGGCGGATATCTCGATTCTCGGTCCCGAGCAGGCCGATGCCGCCCTGAGTCATGTCCGCTCCGGCGTCATCTCCATCTCTGATCTCGAAGGCGGGCGCGCGCAGGTCGCGTCGGATTTCGTGCCAGACGAATCGGGGTTTGTGCGTTTCGTGCTTATCAACCGGGATCTGCCGGATCGCCGGCTCGGCTCGCTCGGGCGCGACGTCATGGAAATCGAGGTTTATCGCAACCTCGCGCTGCTCGGTCTGCCGGAGGCGCAGCGGATCGGGCCGGTGATCCGCGAGATCGAGGTGGGTCTCGCCGGTTTGATGGGCGATCTCGTGCACCAGCAGAGCCTGCCGGAGGGCGACGCCCTGCTCGCACGCCTGACCAACATGACGGCGCGCGTCGAATCCGAGATCGCCCGCACTAAGTTCCGGTTCGGCGCGACGCGTGCTTACGGTGCCATTCTCAACGACCGTCTCACGGGGTTCGGGGCGCCGGCGACGCTCGACGCCCCGACGATTCTGGCCTTCCTGGCGCGCCGCAACGCGCCGGCCCTGCGCACCTGCGAGACGATGGAAGCGAACCTTGTCGATCTCGCCGCCCGCCTCACGCGGGCATCCGGCCTTTTGCGCACACGTATCGATGTCGAACTCGCCAAGCAGAACAACGCGCTGCTCTCGACGATGAGCGAGCGCACCCATCTCCAGCTCCGCCTCCAGCAGACGGTCGAGGGGCTTTCGATCGCGGCGATCAGCTACTACGTCGTGGGTCTCGTCGGCTACCTTCTCAAGGCGGCAAAGGAAGCGAAGTGGCTTCCGCTATCGATCGATCTCGCGATTGGCATTTCCGTGCCGCTCGTCGTGCTGGCGATGGCTTATGTCGTCCGCCGCATCCGATTGATGCACAGCGGTCACGGCTGATTTCAGGCGCCCTGTTTTTTCAGCCAATCCGTGAAGGGCATCTTCGCGTATCCTTCCTCTGCAACGAACCGGAACATTGCCAGGAACGGCTTCGGATCGAGCAGGCCGGGCATCCGCGCCACTTCGCGCTTGAGCGGATCGAGCGCGGCCATTCCCTCGGTCGATTTGGGGAAGAACTGCAGGCTCGGCGTCGTCCGGATGCTGTAATGCTGGCCAAAGGCCTTTTCGCCGAGTTTCTTGCCATCGAAATCCGTGACTTCCTTCGCCCCGATGATGTTGAGATGGACGATGTCGAAGTGCGCCTTGATGTAATCGACGATGTTGGCATCCTGGAAGTGGATCTCGTGCATCTTCTTGCAGGCCGGGCATCCCTTGAGGCCCCAGAGCACGGCGAAGCGCCTGCCCCTGGCGTTCGCTGCCGCAAGGTCCTCCGACAGATCGAGGAAGCTGTCGATAAACCAGTCCTGATGGTAAAGCCCGTCCTCGCCAAGAGTGCCGGCGGCGCGAGCAAAGGTCGGTGCGGTGGCGAGAGCAAAGCCGCCGACGAGGACAGATCTACGATCGGGAAGCCGTGACATGGTAACCTCCGCTTGCGGTCAGCCGATCTGACCAAGAACCGGGAACGTCGACAACAGCCAATTGGCGATCTGGGGCATCGAACCGGTAAGAAACAGGATGCCGGTCGCGACGAGCAGCGCGCCCATCAGCTTTTCGATGAGATCGAGATGCCGCTTGAGCCGTCCCATCAGTTTCAGGAAAGGGCCGGCGAGGATCGCCGCGGCGAGGAAGGGTATACCGATGCCGGCGGAATAGGCGGCCAGAAGGGATGCCCCGCGTATCGCCGTCTCGCCCGTACCTGCGACCATCAGGATCGCGGCGAGCACCGGCCCGACGCACGGAGTCCAGCCAAAGGCGAAGGCAAGGCCCATGAGATAGGCACCCAGCGCGCCGGCGGGCTTGCGCACGATCGAAACCCGCGCCTCGCGGTAGAGCAGCGTAATGCGGAACATGCCGAGAAAATGCAGGCCCATGCCGATGATCATCACGCCGGCGAAAACAGAGAGCCAGTCCAGGTAACGCGTCAGGGCCTGCCCGATCAGCGTTGCGGTGGCGCCGAGAAGCACGAAAACGGTGGAGAAGCCGAGCACGAAGAACAGCGCCTGCCGGATGATGCGCCATCGGGCTGCTGAATCGATGCCGTTTGTTCCGGCGGCGGAGAGTTCGCCCATGCCGACCCCGGCGAGATAGCACAGATAGGGTGGCACGAGCGGCAGCACGCAGGGCGAAGCGAACGAGAGAAGCCCGGCAAGAAAGGCACCGAGATAGCCGATGTCGAAGGACATGCTTCGAGCCCTGGGGAAAGAAGGGGACTGGTCAACATATTCACATACATCTATATTAGGCGAACCGAAAGGCCGAAAACGACCCGGCCTTGCAACAAGGCACCTGACGTGCGCAGTTTCATCACCCGCCTGTTTCCGGTCATCGCGTTGGTCTTCAGCGGTTCGGCACGCGCGGCCGAATTGGTGATGTTCGACCGCGCGGGATGCGCCTGGTGCCTGCGTTGGGAAAAGGAGATCGGCCCGATCTACCCGAAGACCGATGAAGGACGGCTCATGCCGCTGCGCAGGATCAGCCTCGACCGGCCGCTGCCCGAAGGGCTCGACCTGACGACGCCGGTGCGTTACACGCCGACTTTCGTCATCCTCGATGAAGGGCGGGAAATCGGGCGCATCACGGGCTATATTGGCGAATATGCCTTTTGGGGGCTATTGTCCGACATGGTTGCGAAATTTCCGGAACGGTTGCGGAATCCCGCCGCCGGCCGGATGGGGGCCTCCAAGGCCTCGCATGAGAAGTGAAATGATCGATGGCATTGCTGCGCGCTGAACTCGAAGACGAACTGCGGGACGGGGCCGAATTCTCTCCGGAGCTGGACCAGTTGATGCGCAAGGCGCGCAAGGCGAGCGATTTCCTCAAGGCGCTCAGCCACGAGAATCGTCTGCTGCTCCTTTGCCTGCTGGCGGAGAAGGAACGCTCGGTCAGCGAGCTTGAGAACATTCTCTCGCTTCGCCAGCCCACGGTTTCGCAGCAGTTGGCACGGCTGCGGCTCGACGGGCTCGTCGACACCCGGCGCGACGGCAAGACCATCTATTACAGCCTCGCCAATCCCGACGTTCGCCAAGTCATCTCGATCATCTACGGGATTTTCTGCGAACCGCCTCCCGTCAAGAACTGAGGCCTCATGCCGGCCTTCATGACCGGTCTCTTCGGATTGCTCGGCGGGATGCTGATTGGAGCATTGGTCCAGCGGTCCCGGCTCTGCACCTTCGGCGCCATCGAGGATGCGCTGGCCGGGCATGACTGGCGGCGCATGAAAGTGTTTGGCCTCGCGCTCGGGCTGGCGCTGCTGGTTACGCAAGGTCTTGTCCTCGGCGAGGTCCTCGACCCTGACCGCATTTCCTACCTACCGGCACGGCTGCCGATCGTCGGTCTCGTCGCCGGCGGGCTGATGTTCGGCGTCGGCATGGCGCTGGTGGGCACCTGCGGTTTCGGTTCGCTCGTCCGTCTCGGCTCGGGAGATCTGCGCTCGCTCGTCGTTGTTCTCGTCTTCGGCGTTTTCGCCTATGCCTCGCTGCGCGGCGTCCTTTCCGGCTTCCGGCTCGGCGTCGTCGAGCAGTTTTCGATCCCGATGCCCGGCCCCTCACGGTCCGACATCCCGACACAACTCGAACGGATCATCGGTCTCGATCCGCGTGCGGTCCTGGCGGGATTGGTTGCGGCATTGCTCATCACCCTCGCCTTGCGTGACGCGCGCCTGAAGCGCTCCCCGCGCCTGCTGGCTGCAGGCGTCGCGCTCGGCCTCGTCACCGGCTTTGCCTGGGCTGCGACCGGATGGCTCAGCGACCCGTTCGATCTCCATTCCCGCCCGCAGAGCCTGACGTTCGTCGCGCCTATCGCGCGCGCCTTGTTCGGCGTTCTGGCGGGGCAGGATTCCATCTACGATTTCGGCGTTGCCAGCGTCGTCGGGGTGGTGCTGGGATCATTTCTCGCCAGCTACCGCGCCCGCGAGTGCCGATGGGAAGCCTTCGACGACCAGCGCGAGATGCGCCGGCACATCACCGGTGGTGTCCTCATGGGAATCGGCGGCGTGCTCGCTGGCGGATGCACGATCGGGCAGGGGCTGGCAGCCGGCTCGGCTTTCGCGCTTTCGATGCCGATCGCACTCCTTTCGATGATGGCCGGTGCGCGGCTCGGCATCGCCATCCTCGTCGGCGAGATGCAGGATCTGTTCCCGCGCCTGCGGCGATGACCCGCACTGCCATGCTTATGTCGCATGTCGCGCCCAGGAAGGAAGCGGATTGACCTCGCATGAGCATTGGCGGATACGGAATCCGATCCGCCCTGGAGCTTGAATGAACGACAGTCTCGGCACTGGTACGCCACCGACCGCGCTCGACACGCAGACGCGCCTGCGACGGGCGCGTATTTTCAAGATCGGCGGCGCGATCGCCAGCCTCACGCTGTTCGTCGTCTCCCTTGTTGTGCTCTATTATGTGATGGGCAGGCTCGACGCGAACGAGGTCAAGGCGGCCTTCTCCCGCGCGAGCTGGAAACAGATTGGCCTCGCGCTGTTCTTCACCGCGCTCTCCTATCTGATGCTGACCGGGTATGACTGGGTCGCGCTGCCGGGCGTCACGGTGCAGAAGGTGCGTTACCGTGTGGCGGCGCTCGCTTCCTTCACGAGCTATGCCGTCAGTTTCACGCTGGGGTTCCCGCTGCTCACGGCGGCAACGGTGCGTTACTGGATCTACTCCAGCGTGGGACTCGGAGCGAAAGCCATCGCCAGCCTGACGCTGATCGCCGGCATTACCTTCTGGCTCGGGATGGGGGTGGTGCTCGGCGCGGTGATGATCGCCGCGCCCGGCGCCGCCGCGACCTTCACGCGGTTGCCGGTGGCGATGAACGTGCTAATTGGTGTCGCCGTTTGCGCGGCGGTGGGATTCTACCTTCTGGTCGTCAAGCGGGGCAACCGGAGGTTGGCGATTCAAGGGTGGCAACTGCGGCTGCCGAGCATCCGCGTCACGGTGCGGCAGATGGCCCTCGGCGCGGCTGACGTCTGCGCCGGCGCGGCCGTGCTGTTCGTGTTGCTGCCTGCGGAGGCGCAGGTTCCCTTCGCGACAATGCTCGCGGCTTACGTTTTCGCCTGCCTCCTCGGCATCGCCAGTCACGCGCCGGGCGGTATCGGCGTCTTCGAGGCAACGATGCTGCTCGCCCTGCCAGGCGTGCCGACCGAGGCCTTGTTGGGTGCGCTGCTGGTTTATCGCCTCTGCTATTATCTTGTCCCGTTCATCGTCGCGCTCATCCTGCTTGGAACGCGTGAAATCATGATCCGGGCCGGCATGCTGCGCCGCCAGCTCGCCGACGTCGGGGACGGACAGCAGCATGGTTGAGGCGCCACCTCCGCCACGCGCTTCCGAGGAGCGCCACAGAACCGCGGAGATGCTCGAACAGGCGCGACGGTCGGACGTGATGCGCAAACTCGCGCTCCTCGCAGCCGCGTCGCTCTTCCTGCTCGCCTTCAAGTCGGAACTGCCGTGGCTTGCTGCTTCGGTCACGATCGTTCTCTTGGGTCTCGTTTACTTCGGCTGGATGCCTTCGGAGGGCTGGCTCGCACGACGCGATCCGGCCCGGCGGCCGCGCGCACTCGTCGAGGAACGACTGAGCGCACTGCTCGACGCCATTGTTTCTCCTGCAATCCTGATCGACCATCGCGGCAATATCGTACGGACGAACCTCGTGGCCCGGGACAGTTTTGCCGGGTTGCGGAACGGACATCCGTTCTCCTTTGCGATCCGGGCACCGGCCATAGGAACGGCGCTGTCGGAACTGCTGGCTTTGGCGGAGGAGACGCGGGCTGAATTCGTCGAGCGGATCCCGGTCGAGCGTTCCTTTTCGGTGCTGATGCGCCGTCTCGCCGGGGCGAGGGCGGTCGACGGGGCGCCGTTCGCGCTGATTCTCTTCACCGAGACGACCGCCGCCCGCCGGATCGAAACGATGCGCGGCGATTTTGTCGCCAATGCAAGTCACGAGCTGCGGACGCCGCTGGCCTCGATCCTCGGCTTCATCGAAACGCTTCAGGGGCCCGCCCGCAACGACGAGGCGGCGCGGCGCAATTTTCTCACGATCATGGAGCGGCAGGCGCGGCGCATGTCGCGGCTGATCGACGACCTGCTCTCCCTCTCGCGGATCGAGATGAAGGCGCATATCCTGCCCTCCGACCGGATCGACCTTGCGCTGGTCCTGCGTTCCGTCTGCGATGCGATGGGCGGTCTCGCGCGTGACCGCAGCGTGACCATCGACGCGAGTTTTCCCGAGGGACAGGACTTCTCCACCATTGGCGATCGTGACGAACTGGTTCGCGTGTTCGAAAACCTCATCGAGAACGCGACCAAATATGGCCAGAGCGGCGGCAAGGTCGATCTCGCGCTTTCCCGGATGACGGACGGCGTGATCGGTCCGGCGATCGCCGTGACAGTGCGGGACTATGGGCCGGGGATCGCCGAGGAGCATCTGCCGCGCCTCACCGAGCGCTTCTACCGTGTCGATGCGGGCGAAAGCCGGATGCAGGGCGGAACCGGCCTCGGTCTCGCGATCGTCAAGCACATCGTCTCGCGCCATCGCGGCCGGCTGGTGCTCAGGAGCAAGCCGGGCGAGGGACTGGAAGCTGTTGTCATTCTTCCGGCGATCCAAACAAAAAACAAACTGAAAACAATAGCTTAGCCTGTCATCAATCTGTGATTTTGGCGCGATAGAAGGGCCCTGCATCACGGAAAAAGACGTGCTCCGCATCCGGTGTGAGCGGCCGTGGCTGTCCAACAGGAGGTATCCTCTCATGGGTTCCAAGATTCTTTCGGTTTCGGTTATGGCGCTCGGGCTCGCTGCCGGGCTGGGTGCTGCCGAGGCGCGCGATCAGATCCGCATCGTCGGTTCCTCGACGGTCTATCCGTTCACGACCGCCGTCGCCGAGGTGTTCGGCAAGGCCGGTATGGGTAAGACACCGGTGGTCGAATCCACGGGTACGGGCGGGGGCATGAAGCTGTTCTGCTCCGGCGTCGGCGAAGCTCATCCGGACATCACCAACGCTTCACGCGCGATGAAGAAGGGTGAGTTCGACGAGTGCCAGAAGAACGGCGTCAAGGATATCGTCGAGATCAAGGTCGGCATCGACGGCCTGACGATCGCGCAGTCGAAGGCGGCGGTGCCCATGAAGATCTCGATGGCGCAGGTGTTCCTTGCGCTTGCCGAGCAGGTGCCCGGCGCTGACGGCAAGCTTGTCGCGAACCCCTACAAGAAGTGGTCCGATATCGACAAGGCGCTTCCGGATGTGAAGATCGAGGTGCTTGGCCCGCCGCCGACCTCCGGCACGCGCGATTCCTTCCATGAGCTCTTCATGGAAGCCGGCGCGAAGAAGATTCCGGCCGTAGCTGCGCTTGAAAAGTCGGACAAGAAGGCTTTCGAGAAGGCATGGAAGTCCATCCGCAAGGACGGGGCTTATGTTGAGGCCGGCGAGAACGACAACGTGATCGTGCAGAAGCTGGAAGCCAACAAGGACACCTTCGGTATCTTCGGGTATTCCTTTCTCGACGAGAACAACGCCAAGCTCCGCGGCGTGACGGTCGACGGCGTGGCGCCGACCTACGAGAATATCGCCGAGGGCAAGTACAAGGGCGCGCGCCCGCTCTTCATCTATGTGAAGAAGCAGCATGTCGGCGTCGTTCCGGGTATCGACAAGTTCGTGGCTGAATACGTGTCGTCCAAGGCAATGGCCGAGGACGGTTATCTCGCCCGCAAGGGTCTCGTGACCCTGCCGAAGGCCGAAGCGGACAAGATTGCCGCCAATGCGAAGGCGATGATGACCTTGACCGGTGCCGAACTGCACTGATTTCGGTGGAAAAGGAAATGCGGCGCGCGACGGGCGCCGCATTCGTTCTGTATGGACCGGCAAGGTTTTCCGGTCGGGGCGGGCATCGGGCTTGTCCGGACCTGACAAGCCCAGAGCCGTGGAGCGTTCCGCATGACGGGCTTGTATTTCCTGGCAGTCGCCTTTGTGGCCCTCGGCGGCTACTGGTTTTCTCGCGGCCGGGCGGTGCGCCTCGCCGCTACGCCCGGCGCGATGCTCCATTCCCTGCCTGTTTATCACGGTCTCCTCACCGCGAGCGCCGCACTGGTGGCGATGCTGGCCGTCTTCGTTGTCGGCAAGCCGGTTTTGACGAAAGTGTCGGTTGAGCGTGCGCTCGCCTTCCTGCCTGCCGCCGAGACGGTGGATGCCCTGCACCGCTCCAAGGCCCTGCGCGATATCGAGAATGTCATGGGCGGCCGGTTCTCCGGAGCGGTGAGTGAGCCCCTGCGCGAGGCCGCAGAAAAGATGGCGTCCGTCCTTGCCTGGGGTAACGGCTTCGTTCTGTTCCTCGGTGTCCTGGCCGGCCTTGCCGCTGCCTTCTATTTCTATCGCCGCGTCGGTTATGAGTTCCGGGCACGGAACCGCTTCGAGTGCGTCGTACGTGTCGTGCTGATCGCTTGCGCCTCCGTGGCGGTTCTGACGACAATCGGCATCGTGCTCTCAGTTGTATTCGAGACCTACCGATTCTTTTTCGATCCTACGCTAAAGGGCCGGCCGACGGTCACCGACTTCCTGTTCGGTACGGAATGGAACCCGCAGGCTGCACTGCGTGCCGATCAGGGGGAGATCCGCACCGCTTTTGGCTTCATTCCGTTGTTGACCGGTACGCTGCTCATCACCGCCATTGCCATTGCCGTCGCCGGGCCGCTCGGGCTCTTCTCGGCGATCTACCTCTCGGAATATGCCGGGCCGAAGGTGCGAGCGGTGGCAAAGCCGCTGCTCGAACTGCTCGCCGGTATCCCGACCGTCGTGCTGGGCTTCTTCGCAGCGCTCACGGTCGCGCCGATGGTGCGCGGGCTCGGGCAACAGCTTGGGCTTGACGTCGCCTCGGAATCCGCGCTCGCGGCCGGCCTCGTGATGGGCATGATGATCATCCCGTTCATCTCTTCCTTGTCGGACGATGTGATGAACGCGGTGCCGCAATCCCTGCGCGACGCCGCCTATGGCCTAGGCAGCACGCAGGCCGAGACCATCCGCCTCGTGGTGCTCCCCGCCGCGCTGCCCGGGATCGTCTCGGCGTTCATGCTGGCGATCTCGCGCGCGATCGGCGAAACGATGATCGTGGTTATGGCAGCGGGTCTGGCCGCCAATCTCACGGCCAATCCTTTCGATGCCGTGACGACGATCACCGTCCAGATCAAGACCATCCTCGTCGGCGATCAGGAATTCGACAGCGCCAAGACCCTCGCGGCCTTCGCGCTTGGCTTCGTGCTGTTCTTCATCACGCTGATGCTCAATTTCATCGCCCTTCGGGTCGTGCAGAAATACCGGGAGCAATATGACTGACGCTACCCTGTCCGCTTCGAAGAGTCAGCAACGCCCGATCTCCGCCGAGGTGGGCGCCCGGCTAAAAGTCCGCTATCGCGCGGAACGGCGTTTCCGCGCCTATGGCCTTTTTGCGCTGCTGTTGACGAGTGCGTTCGTCGTTGCGCTGCTCGGCGATATTCTCGTGCGCGGCCTGCCCGCGTTCTGGCAGCATCACGTTATCCTCGATGTTGAACTCAAGGCAGATGTGATCGACCCGACTGGCAAGCGCGAGGTCGAGGCGTTGCGCGCCGCCGATTACAACGCGCTGGCGCAGCAGGCGCTGAACGAGGCCGTTCCCGGAATCAAGAGCCGGCAGGCGCGACGCACGCTCTCGCGCCTGCTATCAACCGGCGCCGGCGACCCCATCCGTGCTTCCGTGCTGGCTGATCCGGCAATCATCGGCACGCGACAGAAACTCGCGCTCCTGATTTCCGCCGACGCTGATCTCTATCTCAAGGCGAATGGCAAGGGCACGCCCGGCACGCCCGGCAAGGGCGTGCTGACCGCCGCCGTCGATGGCGGCGAAGTTGCATTGACCGCCAACGGGCCGGAATTTGCGACCGCGCTTGCCGAGGTGAAGGCGATCCTCACTGCGAGGGCGCGCACGCTTCGTGTCGAGATTGCCCGTATCGGGGCCGGCGGCAGCGATGCGACCAAGGCTCGGCTTGCCGAACTCACGGCGGAAGCGGAGAAACTCGAAGCCCGCGCCAAGGCCAACGACCAACCAGAAGAACTCGATGGCAACATGCCGAGCCTGCTTGTCGGCTGGGGTGATGCCCTGGTCAAGATCGTTCGGCTTGGATCGGACAAGGCCGAAGGCGCGGCACTACTTCCTGCCGGCGAAGGCGGCGAGATCAAGGCCGGTGCCTGGTCGCTGCGGCGCTATTCCGTACCCGAAAACGCGCGCAAGACGACCGATCAAGAGATCGCATTCCTGGATCGGCTCGCGGGTGCCGGGCGGATCGAGAACCGGTTCAATTTCCTGTTTTTCAAGGCCGGCGACAGCCGCGAGCCCGAGCTCGCCGGCATCCGGGGTGCGCTCGTCGGCTCCTTTCTGACGCTTTTGGTGACGCTGGTGCTCTGCGTGCCGATCGGCGTCATGGCGGCGGTCTATCTCGAAGAGTTCGCGCCGAAGAACCGGCTGACGGAGATCATCGAGGTCAATATCAACAATCTCGCTGCCGTGCCGTCGATCGTGTTCGGCCTTCTCGGGCTGGCGGTTTTCCTGAACTTCTTCAACCTGCCACGCTCGGCGCCGCTGGTCGGCGGGCTCGTACTGGCGCTGTTGGTGTTGCCGACGATCATCATTGCGGCGCGCGCGGCGATCAAGGCCGTGCCGCCGTCGATCAAGGAGGCGGCGCTCGGGCTCGGCGCCTCGCATCAGCAGGCCGTGTTCCACCATGTGCTGCCGCTGGCGATGCCCGGCATCATGACCGGCACGATCATCGGGATGGCGCATGCCCTGGGCGAGACTGCTCCACTCCTGATGATCGGCATGGTGGCTTTCATCGTCGATATTCCCGGCGGCATCACCGATGCGGCGACCGTGATGCCGGTGCAGATCTACCTCTGGTCGGATCTTCCCGAACAGGCTTTCAAGGCGAAGACGGCAGGTGCCATCGTGGTGCTGCTGGGCTTCCTTTTTGCGATGAACGGCGCGGCGATCTGGCTGCGCAAGCGCTTCGAGCGGCGGTGGTGACATGAACGATGTGCAGATGATGGCGGCAACGATGGAGAGCACTCATCCGCGCGTGAAGGTATCCGCGCGCGGGGTCGACGTGTTCTATGGCGAAAAGCATGCCATCAAGAACCTGACCGTCGATATTCCCGACCGAGCCGTGACGGCCTTCATCGGCCCCTCGGGCTGCGGTAAATCGACCTTCCTGCGCTGCATCAACCGGATGAACGACACCATTCCAAGCTGCCGTGTCACGGGGCGGATCGAGATCGACGGCGAGGATATCTACAATCCGGCGCTCGACGTGGTGCAACTGCGCGCACGTGTCGGCATGGTGTTTCAGAAACCGAACCCGTTCCCGAAATCAATCTTCGAGAATGTTGCCTACGGCCCCAAGATCCACGGTCTTGCACGTGACCGCACCGAACTCGAGGAGATCGTCGTGCGCTCTCTCAAGCGCGCGAGCCTGTTTGAGGAAGTGAAGGACCGCCTAAATGACCCCGGCACCGGGCTCTCCGGTGGCCAGCAGCAGCGCCTCTGCATCGCCCGCGCGATCGCGGTCAGCCCCGAAGTGATTCTGATGGATGAGCCCTGCTCGGCGCTTGATCCCATCGCGACTGCGAAGATCGAGGAACTGATCGACGAGTTGCGTTCGAACTTCACCATCGTCATCGTGACACATTCGATGCAGCAGGCGGCACGCGTCTCGCAACGCACGGCATTCTTCCATTTGGGAACGCTGGTCGAGGAAGGCGCGACGGAGCAGATATTCACAGCGCCGCAAGATCGCCGGACGCAGGACTATATCACCGGCCGCTTCGGCTGAGCCGGCAGGAGAGAACGCCATGACCCAGCACATTGTCCGCGCTTTCGACGAGGAACTCGGCGTCCTCTCAGCCAAGATCGTCCAGATGGGCGGGATCGCCGAGGCGATGCTGGTCGACGCGGTCGACGCACTCGCCAAGCACGACGTCACCAAGGCCCGCACCGTCGTCGAGCGCGATTCCCAGCTCGACGATATCCAGCACGTGATCGAGGAGCAGGCCGTGCTGCTCATCGCCAAGCGGCAGCCGATGGCGAACGATCTCCGCCATATCATGGGCACGATCCGTATCGCATCCGACATCGAGCGGATCGGTGATCTCGTGAAGAACATCGGCAAGCGCGTAACGGTGATGGAGGATCGTTTCCTCTCGTTTCGGTCGATGTCCGGCATCCAGCATATGGCGCATCTGGTGCTCCAGCAGGTCAAGGCTGTGCTCGACAGCTTCTCGCAGAACAGTGCCGAGCTTGCCCGTCACGTCTGGTTGCATGACGGCGAGGTGGATACGCTCCACAACGCCCTCTTCCGCGAACTCCTCACCTATATGATGGAGGATCCGCGCTCGATCACCTTCGCGACGCATATGCTCTTCATCGCCAAGAACATCGAGCGCGCCGGCGATCACGCCACCAACATCGCCGAGACGGTTTACTTCATCGAGACCGGGCAGCAGCTCAGCGGCCCGCGTCCGAAGGGCGAATCCTCGGCCGTTGCCTTCGACAGCCGGGACGATTGACATGTCGGGCGCGCCCCGGATCCTTGTCGTCGAGGATGAGGAAGCCCTTGCCATCCTCCTGCGCTACAACCTTGAGGCTGAAGGCTATCAGGTCGATCACGTCGCGCGTGGTGACGAGGCGGACTTGCGCCTGCGTGAGCAGGTACCGGACCTGCTGGTCCTTGATTGGATGCTGCCGGCGCTTTCGGGGATCGAGATTTGCCGGCGTGTGCGCTCGCGGTCCGAGACCGCGCGGCTGCCGATTATCATGCTGACGGCGCGTGGCGAGGAGGCCGAACGTATTCGTGGGCTTTCCGTTGGCGCGGACGATTATGTTGTCAAGCCTTTCTCTGTGCCCGAACTGGTGGCGCGGGTCCATGCGCTTCTGCGTCGTGCGAAGCCGGAGCATGTCGCCCACCAGCTCGCCATCGGCGATATCGCGCTCGACCGGATGACGAAACGCGTTCGGCGCGGCGAACGCGAGCTCCATCTCGGGCCAACCGAGTTCCGCCTGCTCGAATTCCTGATGAAGAGCCCAGGTCGCGTCTTCACCCGCGAGCACCTGCTCGACAACGTCTGGGGGCAGGACGTTTATGTGGACGAGCGCACCGTCGACGTCCATGTTGGGCGGTTGCGCAAGGTTCTCAATCGCCGCGGTCAGCAGGATCCCATTCGCACGGTGCGCGGCGCGGGCTATTCCTTCGACGAGACCTTTGGTCGCTAACCACAAAAAACCCGCCTTCCGGCGGGTTTCGCTTTGTATTGGCGCGTTTCCCTCAACCTGCGCGGCGACGGTCGTTCTGCGGTTGGAAGGCGATGCGGGCATGGGCCTCGCAATAGGTCTTGCCGGCGCCGCAATCCGCGCCGCAATAGGCGAAATCGGCCTGCAACGGATCACCGAGCGGCCAGCGGCAGACGCCTTCGCGCAACTCCATGATCGACACGCGGCGCGACATCGGGATCACGACGCTTTCCCGGACCGGTTCGGCCACCGCGACCGCATCGACCATCTCGACCACAGCCAGATTGCCGCGGAATGAAACCGTGGTCGTGCGCACCGCTGTCTTCACAGTCTTGTTGCGCGGGCGCGCGGCAGCGGTCGGCTTTGCCTTGGTGCGGCCGGAAAGACCGAGGCGGTGAACCTTGCCGATTACCGCGTTCCGCGTGACCCCACCGAGTTCGGCGGCGATCTGGCTGGCGCTCAGCCCTTCGCTCCAGAGCTTCTTCAGCTGCTCGATGCGGTTGTCATCCCAGGACATGGCCACCTCCTCATATTCCCTTGCCGTCCTCTGGCGCAGAATCCCTCCCCCTGTCCGCGAAAACGCCGCGGACTCGACCGGATGAACCGGGTGGGGAACTGTCGACCAAAGCCAGCATTCTCGCGTCACCCGACGTCGGGGCGTCCGCACTTGGCTTGAAAAAGACCCTAGCCGATCACATCGCCGAGGTTGAGAGTCGCAAAAGCAACACACCCTGTTTTCAACAGCGTTTGTTTCCGGAGCACCCTCTTCGGCGCTTTTGCACCCCAAGTGCGGCAAAGGCGTGGAACATTGACTTTTTTCGGAAAATCGGAAAGAAAATCGTGATCGCCGCCCTTGTTTGGGCGGCCTTCTTTTTTCATTCGGAGGATGCCATGAGCACGATGCAGAAAAGCGACACCGCTTCTTTCGCCGTGGCCGCCACCCGATCCAAGCCCTCGCACATGATGGGCACCTATGCGCGGGCCGAACTCGTCTTCGAGCGAGGGGAAGGCGCGTGGCTTTATGCCAATGACGGCCGCAAGTTTCTCGATTTTGGCTCTGGCATCGCCGTGAATTCGCTCGGTCACGCCAATCCGAAGCTCGTCGCTGCGCTGCATGCGCAGGCGCAGAAGCTCTGGCATGTCTCGAATGTCTACCGCATCGGCGAGGGCGAGAGTCTCGCGGACAAGCTCTGTGCGCTGACCTTCGCCGACCGGGTGTTCTTCACCAATTCCGGCGCCGAGGCGCTCGAATGCGCGATCAAGACCGCCCGGAAGTATCACCATGCAAACGGGCATCCGGAACGCTATCGGCTGGTCACCTTTGAAGGCGCCTTCCATGGCCGTACGCTCGCGACCATCGCGGCAGGTGGGCAGGCGAAATACCTTGAGGGCTTCGGCCCGGCGATGCCGGGTTTCGATCAGGTACCCGTCGGCGATCGCAAGGCACTCGAAGCGGCGATCGGACCGGAAACCGCCGGCATCCTCGTCGAACCGATCCAGGGCGAGGGCGGTGTGCGCGCGATCTCGAACGAGGATCTGCGCTATTTCCGTGAGCTTTGCGACAGGCACGGGCTCTTGCTGGTGCTCGACGAGGTGCAGACCGGCGTCGGCCGCACCGGCAAGCTCTTCGCGCATGAATGGGCCGGCATCGCGCCGGACATCATGGCGGTTGCGAAAGGCATCGGTGGCGGCTTCCCCGTCGGCGCCTGCTTGGCGACGGAAGAAGCCGCCAAGGGCATGGTGCCTGGCACGCACGGCTCGACCTATGGCGGTAATCCGCTCGCAACTGCAGTCGCCGGTGCGGTGATCGACGAGGTGGCGACGCCAGAGTTTCTCGCCCGTGTGCGCGAGGTCTCGCGCGATCTCAACCAGCGTCTCGCCGAACTCAAGGCGAGCCACCCGGACATCATCGAGGATATCCGTGGCTCGGGGCTGTTGATCGGCATCAAGTGCAAGGTGCCGAACACCGAATTCGTGGCCGCCGGACGTGAGGCCGGCATTCTCACGATCGGCGCCGGCGACAATGTCGTCCGTCTCCTGCCGCCGCTCAACATCGGCGAGACGGAGATCCGCGAGGCCTACGAGCGGCTGGACAAAGCCTGTGCAGCGCTCGAGAAAAAGCACGGCACAGCATGACGGTGGCGGCTTTCTCACCCCTGAACCGGATTTGAACGACGAGGCACATGAAAATGGCCAGGACGAATGGAACCCTTCCCGGCAACCGGCGGCATTTTCTCGATCTGGGCGTGCTGAGCACCGGCGAGATCCGCAAGATCCTTGACGGTGCGCGCCGCATCAAGGCCCGCCGCAAAGCACCGCTCGCTTCCGACAAGGTGCTCGCCGGCAAGTCGATCGCGATGATCTTCGAGCAGCCCTCGATGCGTACGCGCATGTCGTTCGATATCGGCATCCGCGAACTTGGTGGCGAGAGCGTGATGGTCACCGGAAAGGAGATTGAGCTCGGCGAGCGCGAGAGCATCGCGGATACGGCGCGTGTGCTCTCGCGTTATGTCGACGGGATCATGATCCGCATCCTCAACCACGCGCAGCTCGTGGAACTCGCCGAGAATGCGACTGTTCCGGTGCTCAACGGCCTCACCAAGACCTCGCACCCCTGCCAGGTGATGGCGGACGTGCTGACTTTTGAGGAGCACAGGGGCGACATCGCCGGCAAGACGGTTTCCTGGGTCGGAGACAGCAACAACGTGCTGCGGTCGTGGGTCGAGGCTTCGGCAAAGCTCGATTTCACCATCAAGGTCGCGACGCCGGAAGAACTGGCCCCACCTGCCGATCTGGTGGAATGGGCCAAGGCCCACAAGGCTGACATGCGCCTGATGCGCGATCCCAACGAGGCGGTCGAAGGCTCGGATTGCGTTCTCGCCGATGCCTGGGTCTCGATGGGCGACAAGGACGGCAAGCGCCGCCATAATCTGCTCAAGCCCTATCAGGTCAACGAGCGGCTGATGAAGGTGGCCGGCCCGCAGGCGATCTTCATGCACTGCCTGCCCGCGAAGCGTGGCGAGGAAGTGACGGATGCGGTGCTCGACGGACCGCAGTCGGTGGTATTCGACGAGGCGGAGAACCGCCTCCACGCGCAGAAGAGTATCCTTGCCTGGGCCTATGGCGAAAGCTTCGCCTGATGGCGGAGGCGCTGGTCGGTTCCGTGCCCGCCTTCGGAGCGGATGACATTGTCCTGCCGTTTCGTGTGGAGCCGCTCGATACGCGCGGCCGTGCGATCCGGCTCGGACCGGTTCTGGATTCGGTCCTCGCCCGCCACGCCTACCCCCTCGCGGTCGAGCGGCTTCTTGCTGAGGCCGTGACGCTTACGGCGCTGATGGGTTCCTCGCTGAAGTTCGAGGGGCGGTTCCAGTTGCAGGCGCGGACGGATGGCGCGGTTAGCCTGCTTGTCGTCGATCTCGCGACACCGGATGGCCTGCGAGCCTATGCCCGTTTCGATGCCGCAGCGGTCGAGGCTGCCGGCGGCGCCGTCAGCCCAGCCGAGCTGCTCGGCTCCGGCCAGCTCGGCTTCACGGTCGAGCAGGGCGCATACCGCCAGCGGTATCAAGGTATCGTTGCGCTCGATGGGCGCGGGCTTCCGGAAGCAGCGATGCAGTATTTCCGGCAGTCTGAGCAGATTCCTTCAGCGCTTCGGATCGCGGTTGCCGAACATCACGTCGCGGGCGGAACGCGGCAATGGCGTGCGGGCGGCATCCTCGCCCAGTTCCTGCCGACCTCGCCGGAGCGGATGCGGCAGGCCGATCTCCATCCCGGCGATGCGCCCGAAGGCACGGTTCTTCACTCGGTGCCGGAAGACGAGGCCTGGGTCGAGGCACGGGCGCTGGTGGAGACTGTGGAGGATATCGAATTGGTCGATCCCGCGCTGGGGCTCGACCGACTGCTGTATCGCTTATTCAACGAGCGGGGCGTGATCGTCTCCGATCCGTTGGTGATGCGCGACGAATGCCGCTGTTCGGAAGCGCGCATCCGCGAAACCCTCGCGCAGTTCCCGCCGGAAGAGATCGCGACCATGCGCGAGGCCGATGGCGAGATTGCCGTCACCTGCGAATTCTGCAGCCGCAAGTATCGGCTGTCGCTCTGAGGCACCTCAGTTGATCGCCCGCGCCCGCGTCGGCATGTCGAGGGAGAAGGTGGGGATCTCGACATCAAACCGTCGCCCGTCCGCCGCGACCATTTCGTATTGTCCGGCCATCATGCCGTGGTCGGCGTCGAGCGGACATCCCGAAGAATAGCGGTAGATCTCGCCCGGCCGCAGGATCGGCTGCTCGCCGACGACACCGAGCCCGTTGACATGCTGTATCTTGCCGTTCCCGTCCGCGATCTGCCAGCGGCGGGAGCGAAGCTGCACGGTGTCCGGCGAGAGGTTGCGGATCTCGACGGAATAGACCCAGAAATGCTGGTTTTCGGCCGGCGAGGAACGTTCGGCGGCATAGGCCGGCTCGACGGTCACCTCGATGCCTTCGGTCACTGCCCGATACATGGATCGTTTCCACCCGTTGTTCTTTGTTTTCGTTACGATGCAGCCATGTCCGCCGGGCGTCAATCGGTGCAGGGTTGTCAAAAAACCGGGGGCAATCAGCGTGTTGGGCCGGGCGAGTGTTGCCAGCCCCGCCCCCCTCCTGTAGCGATCGGGGGAAGCTGAGAGGGCTGGGAAGTGAGTTCTGTGTCCGCGGATGGCATTTTTTCCGATGCGATGATCGAGAACCTTGTGACGACTGGAAGCGTCATGGTGCCGCGGCCGCTCGCCAAGGGGCAGATCCAGCCGGCTAGCCTCGATCTGCGTCTCGGCAAGCGTTGCTGGCGGATGCGCGCGAGTTTCCTGCCCGGCAAGGGTGGCGACGTACGGGATCGGATCGCGGCCTACTCGCTGCACGAAATCGACCTTGAAAAGGGCGCGGTGCTCGAAACCGGTTGCGTCTATCTCGCGGAAGTCCAGGAGTGGCTGGCACTCCCCGAGGATGTGGCCGCTTCCGCCAACCCGAAAAGTTCAACTGGCAGGCTCGATGTCTTCACGCGCGTCATCGTCGATGGCGCGAGCGCGTTCGACACCGTGCCGGCCGGTTATCGCGGCCCGATCTACGCCGAGATCTCGCCGCGCACCTTTCCGGTTCTGGTGCGCAGCGGAAGCCGGCTTTCGCAGATCCGCTTCCGGCGCGGCCAGCCGCGCATCGACGATGCCGCACTGCGCGCGCTGCACGCCCGTGCTCGGCTGGTTGACCGGGAGGAAGCCCTTATTCAGGATGGCGTGACCTTCTCGGTCGATCTGTCGGGGTTCGACGAGATGGGCCTCGTCGGTTATCGCGGCAAACGGCACACAGGGGTCGTCGATGTCGATCGCGTGGGTGGCTATCCGCTCGCCGAGTTCTGGGAGCCGATCCGCCTCACGGGGCGGCGCGAGATGGTGCTCGATCCCAACGAGTTCTATATCCTCGCCTCGAAGGAAGCGGTGCATGTCCCGCCCGATCATGCGGCCGAGATGGTGCCGTTCGATCCAATGATGGGCGAGTTCCGTGTCCATTACGCCGGTTTCTTCGACCCCGGCTTCGGCCATGCCGCAGCCGGTGGGGCGGGGGCACGCGGCGTGCTCGAGGTGCGCTCGCGCGACGTTCCCTTCATCATCGAGGACGGGCAGGTCGTCGGCCGTTTGATCTACGAGCGGATGGCCGAGGTGCCGCGCGTTCTCTATGGATCGGGGCTTTCTTCGAACTATCAGGCGCAGGGCCTGAAGCTCTCGAAGCATTTCCGTGCCTGATGGCGGATCGCGCTTGCATCGAGCCAAAAAATTGGGCTTAAGTCGGCGCGCGCGGGTATGATGTAATGGTAGCCTGTCAGCTTCCCAAGCTGAACGCGCGGGTTCGATTCCCGCTACCCGCTCCAGACAGCTGAGCTTCGGCTTCCAACGAGGCGTGCATGAATCCCGTTCCGGAAAAGCTCGAGTCTACCCCCCTGCGAGGCGCCCGCCTCGCACAGGGTATCGCCGTTGCCGCCTTGCTCGCGATTGCCGCCACTTTCTGGTGGCTGAACGGGCCGAGCGTCTTCGCGGAAATGCTGGCCTCGGCCTGGGCGCTCTGCTTCTGAGATTTCAGCCTTCGAGCGAGCCAAGGCGGCCTTCGTGCTTCGCTTGGCCGTGTAGGGTCTTGTGCCAATGGTAAGGGCGCCTGATCAGCTCGATCATTGCCCGCCAGGTCGCGAAAGATGTGAGCAGGTGCGTGATCGGCGCCAGGACGACGAAAGGCGCGAGGTGGAGCGCCTTGCGGCGCTTGAGCGCGATCGTCGCGGGCACGACTTCCGCCAGTATGGCGACCGCGACCAGCACGATGATGGAGGCATCTCCGATCGCGAGCAAATGGCCTCCCGTGCCAAGGGGGATCGGGCTGGCGAGCCTTGCAAGGATGGCGAGAAGAAACAGTGGGTAGAGCGCCGAGCCGATCAACACCGAAAAGACAGTCGTGGCGAGGATCGTTGTCCGGAACGCGCCGAGCGACGCCAGAACCTGCCCTGGCGCGCGCAAATGCACCCCGGTGCTCTGCATCCACCCTTTCATCCAGCGGGTGCGTTGGTTCATCCAGGCGGCAAGCGTATTGGGCGCTTCCTCCCATGTCGTGGACACGAGATCCTCCACCCGCCAGCCGAGGCGGGCAAGGCGGATGCCGAGATCGGCATCTTCCGTAACGTTCCACGCATCCCATCCGCCGGCCTCGCGGAGTGCGGAAAGACGGAAATGGTTCGATGATCCGCCGAGTGGCACGGCCCAACCGGCTCGCGCGGTGCCACTCTTGATACAGTCGAAAAGCACGGCGTAGTCGATGGCGAAGCGGCGCGTCAGGAAGCCATCGTAGCTGTTCGAGATACCGAGACGCGCCTGAAGGCAGGCGACATCAGCAGGTAGGCCTCGGAAACGCGCCGCCGCGCGCAGGAGCTGATCCGGTTCGGGTTCGTCTTCGGCGTCGTATATCACGAGGTAACGGCCGGTGCAGAACGGCAGGGCCGCATTCAGAGCACGCGGCTTGGTTCGCGGCTCGCCCGGCGGAACGGTGAGCACCCTAAACCAACCGGGAAGGAGACGTTCGCCAAGCGCCTGTCTCGTCTCGTCGTCATCCTCCTCGACGAGAAGAAAAATCTCGAGCCGGTCGCGGGGATAGTCGATCCGGGCGAGGTGTCCGATCAGCTCATCGATGATGTTGCTCTCGCGGTAGAGCGGCACGAGGATTGAATACCGCGGCAGGTCTCTCGCGGCGAGCCGGGCCCCCGGCGAGTTAGGGCGCAGGCTTTCGATCGCTGCGGTAAGAACTGCCAGAGCTGCCAGCATGAAGACGGGTGCGAGCACGAGCGGCGGTAGGACCATCATCTGAAGCGGGAACAGGAATGCGAACGTCGCGATTGCCAAGCCGATGGTCGCGGCCGTGATGGTCATCGTCCAGGACCAGGTTCTGATCGCCTGATCCAATGCTCGCGCCGAGAGTTCCGGGGCCAGGCTCGACGAGGCAAGCGCGGTTATCTGGCCGCGCCGGGCCGTCACCATGGCATCGATCAATGCCTGATGCGTTGTCAGGATGACCGGTGGCAGTTTCCCGGTTTTGTGCTGGCGCTCGAGGAGACCGACGAGCGCTGCATTCGGCGCAATGACCCTGCATTCGCTTCCGGCCGCGTCTGCCGCAGGGTAGGCGCGGAGCATGGCCATGCGATCGAGCGGTTTGGCCGAACTCGGTGGCGGCGGCATCAGGGTAAAGGGCACACCGAGCGACGCCGCCAGCCTTGCCACCACGGTCGCCTCGTCGAGATGGCCCTCCGCAACGGCAAGATCGAGTGCTTCGGAGCCGGTAGCCTGCGCCCGTTGCGTGATGTCGCGCCAAAGGGAAACCGGTAGTCCGGCTGGTGGCATGACCCTTGCGTCGGGGGATAGTTCCGGATTCGTATCGTGCAAGACTGCCCCGCCGCTCGCGTTTCCGGGCGCTGAATTGCCGCGATTGGGCACTCTCTGTCAATCTGCCGGCAGCGCGGGAAATTCCTCGATGAAGCCCACTAGCTTTTCCGGCTAAAAGCGTGTAATAGAAATACTCCAATTGAGCATATGTGTCGGGAAGGCTCGCCCGAGGCATGGAGTATGCGATGACCAGCGTAGTTTCCGGCGTTGACGTGAAGGGTATCGCCCGGCCCAAAACGGAGCAGGACGTGCTACCGCGCCCAGATCTCGCCTATACGCCCGAGGTTGCAGCCGAGACCGCGCATCTCTACGAGCGCGTCAAGCACATCATACCGCCGGTCGAGTGGCCGTTCCATGCGCCGTACGTGTCGGCGATCAACCGCCTGAAAAAGCAGCGCGACGCGGTGATCCTCGCCCACAATTACCAGACGCCGGAAATCTACAACTGCGTCGCGGATGTGGTGGGTGACAGTCTTCAGCTCGCCAAGATGGCAGCGAAGCTTGATGCGAAAATCATCGTGCAGGGCGGCGTGCATTTCATGGCCGAGACCTCGAAGCTCCTCAGCCCCGAGAAGACCGTGCTGATCCCTGATATGAAGGCCGGCTGCTCGCTCGCCGAGAGCATCACGGGCGCCGATGTGCGCCGCCTGCGCGAGGCCTATCCCGGCGTGCCGGTGGTCGCCTATGTCAACACTTCCGCCGATGTGAAGGCCGAGGTCGATATCTGCTGCACCTCCTCGAACGCGGTGCAGGTGGTCGAGAGCCTTGGCGTCGACCGCGTGCTGTTCGTGCCCGACCAGTATCTCGCCAAGTACGTCGCCTCGAAAACCAAGGTGAAGATCATCGCCTGGCACGGTGCCTGCGAGGTCCATGAGCGCTTCACCGGTGAGGAACTGCGGCGCTATCGCGAGGCTGACCCCTCGATCAAGATCATCGCACATCCCGAGTGCCCGCCAGATGTGATCGCCGAGGCCGATTTCACCGGCTCAACCGCCGGAATGATCGACTACGCGAAGGCTCAGCACGGCGGCAAGGTGCTGCTCGTCACCGAATGTTCGATGGCGGACAACGTCGCCGCCTCGGCGAAAGATGTCGAGTTCGTGCGGCCATGCAACCTCTGCCCGCACATGAAGCGCATCACCCTGCCGAAGATCCTCGACAGCCTGCTCTACCTCCAGCACAAGGTCGAGATTCCCGAGGAGTTGGCGACGCGCGCCCGACGTTCGGTCGAGCGCATGGTCAATCTGACGCAGTGATTAACTGAACGGCGGAGCCGGGGTTCCGGCTCGCGCCGGCAAGGCACCCTAATGCCCTCCATCCTTATCATCGGCGGCGGTCTCGCGGGCCTGTTCACGGCGCTCAAGCTCGCGCCTTTACCCTGCACCGTGCTGACGCCTGTTTCCTTGGGACAGGGCGCATCCTCAGCATGGGCGCAGGGCGGTATCGCCGCCGCGATCGGCGAGGGGGACAGCATCGAGAGCCACGTCGCCGATACGCTCGCCGCCGGTGCCGGCCTGTGCGACGCGGCGATGGTGCGGCTCATGGCATCCGAGGCATCGGACCGGATCATCGACCTTCTCGAATACGGCGTGCCGTTCGACCGGGACTTGCAAGGCAAGCTCGTCCAGAGCCGCGAGGCCGCGCATTCGGCCCACCGCATCGTCCGCGTCAAGGGCGACATGGCCGGCAAGGCGATCATGGAGGCGCTGGTCGCTGCCGTGCGCAAGGCGCCGTCGATCCGCGTGATCGAGGGGGCGGAAGCCTTCGATCTTCTCCAAGATGATAATGGCCGTATCGCCGGCGCCCGCGCCAACGTGAACGGGCGTGTGGTGCGGTTCTCCGCCGATCATGTCGTGCTCGCCACAGGCGGTGCGGGGCAGCTTTATGCCGTCACCACCAACCCGAAAGAGGCCTGGGGCTCGGGCCTCGCGATGGGATATCAGGTCGGCGCCACGCTCGCGAACATGGAGTTCGTGCAGTTTCACCCGACCGCGATCGACATCGGCCGTGATCCCGCGCCGCTTGCGACCGAGGCGTTGCGCGGTGAAGGCGCGATCCTCGTCGATCGCGATGGCCGCCGCTTCATGCTCGATCTTCATCCGGATGCCGAGCTCGCACCGCGCGATATCGTCGCGCGCGGCGTGTTCTCGGCGATCAAATCAGGGCGCAGCGCGTTTCTCGATTGTCGCGCCAGCATCGGCAGGCATTTCCCGGACCTGTTTCCGACCGTTTATGCCACCTGCAAATCTGCGGGCATCGACCCCGTAACCGACCTCATCCCGGTTGCCCCGGCGGCGCATTACCACATGGGCGGCATCTGGACCGATGAGAACGGGCGCGCGCTCGGCGTTTCCGCGCCGGAGGGTCTTTTCGCGGTGGGTGAAGTCGCCTGTACCGGCGTTCACGGCGCGAACCGCCTCGCTTCAAATTCGCTGTTGGAAGCCGTAGTGTTCGGCGCGCGAGTGGCGGCGAGGATCGGGGCGGGCGAGGGGTTCGAGGCGTGCCCAGCGACTGACGTGCCAAGGCATCCGTCAGATTACCTCTCGGAGGTTGCCCCTCAGGCCGAGCAGCAGCAGTTGAAGATCAGCGCGATCCGCAACCTCATGCAGTCGAATGCCGGTGTCCTGCGGAGCGCCCAGTCACTGGATGAAGCGCTGAAGGCCCTTGACGCGAATTGCGGGAAGGGTCCGAATTCAGACCAGGTTCTCAAGATGACCGAGTTGGCTGAAATCCTTTGTCAACAGGCTATGAGTCGGTATGAGAGTCGGGGTGGCCACGCTCGTTCAGACAAGCCGGCGACTTGGAAATTGCCGCTCTGGAGCTATGAAGCATCTGAATGGCAGGGTGCTCATGGCCTCGGCCCTATCCCGCACGGCGAGTTGAAACCATGATCGCTGCCCTTCCCACCCATCTTGTCGCTGAGGCGGTCTCGCGCGCGCTGGCCGAAGATCTTGGTCTTGCCGGCGATGTCACCTCGCAGGCCTGCATTCCCGCTCATCTCGACGCGCGTCTCGCGATGGTTGCGCGCAAGCCGGGAGTGATGGCCGGGCTCGATCTCGCGGTCGAGGCCTTCCGGCAGGTTGATCCAAAACTCGCCGTCACACTCCATCATGGCGATGGCGCGCGTGTCGCGCCGGGCGACACCGTGATGATCGTCGAGGGCAGCGCTCGCGCGATCCTCGCCGGCGAACGCACGGCGCTGAATTTTGTGGGCCGCATGTCTGGCGTCGCGACACTGACGGCGGCTTTCGTCGCCCGGACAGCCGGAACCAACGCCTCGATCGTCTGCACGCGCAAGACGACGCCGGGCCTACGGGCCTTCGAGAAGCACGCCGTGGTGTGCGGCGGCGGGCGCAACCACCGCTTCGGGCTTTATGATGCCGTGCTGATCAAGGACAATCACGTCGCCGTGGCGGGCGGCATCCAACAGGCGCTTCAGGCGGCAAAGAAGCACGCCGGTCATCTCGTGAAGATCGAGATCGAGGTCGATACGCTCGCCCAGCTCGACGAGGTGATTGCCGAAGGCGCGGATGTCGTCTTGCTAGACAACATGACACCGGAGCAGCTCAAGGAAGCCGTGCGGCGCGTGAAAGCGAAACGCCCGACGCTTCTCTCCGAAGCCTCGGGCGGGGTCAATCTCGATACGGTTTTCGCAATCGCGGGATCGGGCGTCGATCTCATCTCGGTCGGGGCGCTCACGCATTCCGCGCCGGTTCTCGACCTCGGCCTCGATATCGCGATCGGCGATTGAGCGTTAGCGTAGCGGCGCCCAGCCCGAATAGCCCGGCGAGGTCATCACATGGCGATGGCGCGTCGCATAGGCGGCGGGAACGGTTTCGTGCGTCACATAGCCCGGCTTCACCAGTACCGTGCGCGAGCGCGTGCCGTATTCTGCCGGGATTTCATCATAGGCGACCCGCTCGGGACTGATCATCACATGGCGGTGCTGGGTCGTGTATTGCGCCGGCACGGTCACCCAACAGCCGATCTCGCGGCCGTAGGCGTCGCGCGTCACCTGCCAAACCTTGCGGGCGGGCGAAACCATCACGGTTTCCGCAACCGTTGAATACTGTGCGGGGATGACGCGCTGGACCCGATGTGCCGGACGGACCACAACCGTCTCACTGACTTCGCCATAAACAGCAGGAACGTGGCGGGCGTAGGTCTGGGCCGGGCGGACCTGAACGGTCTCGGCAACGACACCATAGGTCGGCGGTGTATCGATGCGCTGGTAGCAATTGCCGACGCAATGCCCCCCGGCGATCGCAGTCGAGCCGCTCGCCACCAGCGCCAGAGCGGATGCAAAAAGAACCTTGCGCATGTTTGACCTCGTTTCAAAAAGCGCAAGAAGCGTTGTTTCAAAACTCTATTAAAGCAAGAAAAACAGGGAGTTCAGTGTTGCATTTCCTGTGAGAGGGTAAATTCCTCCGCTTTTTATGGTAAAATTAATCCAGAAAATTAATCGAGGTTAAATTGAACGATCGATTCAGGTCTGTCCCGGCCGTAAACGATAAAAAATATGTCGGCCAATCTTGTCGGTCTGCTTGAGCTTGCGAGACCAATAGGGCGCGACATAGTTTGCGTGATAATGCGTTGAGTTTCCAAGGTCCCGATTGTAGCGCTGGCCCTCCAGCACCGCCCGTGCAACGCGTTTGGCGGTTTCCCAAGGACCGGGCTCCGTAATGGCGAGGCTCCGTCCTTCGCAGGCGAAGGAAAACTGGCAGGCCTTGTAGCGGTGGCGGTTTTGGTAGACGACGCCGCAGATCGTCGTGGGATAAAGACCCGAACGCACCCGGTTCATCACCACCTGCGCAACCGCGGCCTGTCCGGCCTCCGGCTCGGAACGACTTTCGAAATAGACCGCCTCGGCGAGGCATTGCGTTTCCCGCTTCATCGCTTCTGGCGTCACGAGATCGAGATAGCCGGAGGAGACGCGTAGCTTCGCGGTTTCGACCGGTCGGCCTTCCGGATCGCCGTGAACGCGGGCAAAGGCTGGAATCCGGGTTGCGCCAGCGGCGATGATCTCCGGTTCGACAGGGGTTGGCGTGACGGATGAAAGCCGCGCGGCGGTCGAGACGATGGGGGTAGCGCCATCGGGGCGCAGCATCGAAAGATGCTGCGGGGAGCGCCCTTGCGCCGGAGCTTCCACCGAGCGCCCCGACTGCATCCCGGGGGCCAGCGTCTTGCCCTCGAACCGATTGAGCCGGGCGAGCAGGGTCTGGCTGGCGCGGGTTAGCGTCACGGCCGGTTCGAGCGGGCTGCGGGGCAGCAGGATCGTATCGACGGCAAAGACCAGCGGACCGATTTCATCAGCACGCGACATCTCGCGGGACAAATCGACTTTGCGAATGTGCGGCAGCACGCGCTCGCCGCCGCTCGGGGTGCGGCCGAGCGCAACGGCACTTTCTACCTGATCCTGAAACGACAGTACCGAGAGCCGGGGAGGGACCAGGGTCAAGCGCTGGGTCTCGATCATCGTCGATCGCCGGAATTCCCGGTCGACCTGCCTGAAGTTCTCGCCGGCCGATGCTGTGAAGGAAACAAGGACCGCGACGCCGATGCTCCAGGGTGCGAGTGTCTCCACGAAGAAGCGTCCCGCCCTCTGCAGGTCGGCCAGTCTGCGCCCTCCACGGCTGGCAAAGGATACACGGCGCGACAACGCTTACTCCCGATGGTCCGGCGATGCAGGGCTGTGACCGAACGACAACGCTCAACCACGAAACCGTGCTCAAGATCGATATTCACTCATCGAGGTTCAGGGCGACTTAAGGGACGGGGTTAACGAATCCTGATCTCCCGAAGAAGTGAAATGACCGGTTACGGATCGGGCTTGTTGCAACGCACAGACCGTGCAAATTCTGGATCATCTTAGGGCCTTGCCCCATCTCCCTCATGAATTCGGAGCTTCCGATGAATCTGTCTCGTCGTAATGCACTCTCCGCTATCGCCGCCATGAGCGGTGGTGGATTCTTCGGCCTTCCGGCCTTCGCGAAGGCGCCGCTTGCGAATGTACAGGCTGTCGGCCTCAGCCGGATCAAGATCGGTTCGATCGAAGTCACGGCGATTTCGGACGGCTTCCTTGATATCGCGCTGGCGCTGTTCAAGGGCGCAGACGAGGCCCGCATCAATGCGCTGCTGGCGAGCAGCTTTCGCTCGGCCGGCCCTCATCGCTCATCGGTGAATGCCTATGTGGTTAATACCGGTGACAAGCTGGCGATCATCGATAGCGGCACTATTACCGGGTTTGCGCCGACCCTGGCCCGTTTCCTGGCCGGCTTTACCGCAGCGGGCTTTGACGTCAACGCGGTGGATATCATCCTTGCGACGCACCTCCACCCGGACCATGTCGGCGGCATCTTCAATGCAACCGGGGCCGTATTCCCGAATGCGGTTCTCGCCGTCCATGAGAGGGAACATGCATTCTGGACCGATGCCGGTATAGCCTCGCGGGCGCCGAAGGAATTCCAGCCGTTTTTCAAGATCGCGCAGGATGCCCTGAAGCCATATGCTGCCCGCACGCAGCGGTTCAAAGGCGGAGAAGAGATCATCCCCGGGGTGAACGCGGTGGAGTTGTTCGGGCACACGCCGGGCCATTCCGGCTTCCGTATCAGTTCCGGTAGCCAGCAGCTTCTCATCTGGGGTGATATCGTGCATGCACCGGCGCTGCAGTTCGCAAGCCCGGAAATTACGATCGGCTTCGATTCCGATCAAAATCAGGCGCGAGAAACCCGGCTCAAGGTGCTGGACTCTGTCGCCACCGACAAGGTTCTGGTGACCGGCGCGCACCTGGATTTCCCCGGCTACGGCAACGTCGTGAAGGCAGCAACGGGCTATGCCTTCCATCCCGTGCCGTTCGGTTACGGTCTTTGAAGTATCAACGTCACGCGCGGACCCCTGTCCGCGCGCTACGATTTATCAGCCCTCGGCCTTGGTGACCTTTCCGAGCGCGGCCTGTGCGGCAGCGAGCCGGGCGATCGGAACCCGGAACGGCGAGCAGGACACGTAGTCGAGGCCGACTGTTTCGCAGAAGGCGATCGAAGCAGGATCGCCGCCATGTTCGCCGCAGATGCCGAGCTTGATGTCCGCCCGGCTTGCCCGGCCACGCTCGACAGCGAGCTTGACGAGTTCACCCACGCCGTCCTGATCGAGCGTCGCGAAGGGGTCGTCGGCGAGGATGCCGCGCGCCTTGTAGGAGCCGAGGAACGAGCCGGCGTCGTCGCGGGAGATACCGAGCGTCGTCTGCGTCAGGTCGTTGGTGCCGAAGGAAAAGAACTCGGCGCTTCTCGCGATGTCTCCGGCGCGGATCGCCGCGCGCGGCAACTCGATCATGGTGCCGACCTGATAGGGCAGGGTCATGCCGTGCTCCTCGCCCACCTTCTTCGCCATCGCGTCGATGCGTGCCTTGACGAGATCGAGCTCGGCCTTGGTCATCACCAGCGGCACCATGATTTCGGGCGTGACGATGGCGCCGGTCTTCTTGCCCGCCTCGATGGCGGCCTCGAAGATCGCACGGGCCTGCATCTCGGCGATTTCCGGGTAGGCGACCGCGAGGCGGCAGCCACGGAAACCGAGCATCGGATTCGATTCCTTGAGTTCGAGCGCACGCAGGCGCAGTTTCTCAGGGGATGCGCCCATGGCTTCCGCGACCTCCTGGATCTCCTTCGGCTCGTGCGGAAGGAACTCGTGCAGCGGCGGATCGAGAAGGCGGATCGTGACGGGTAGACCCTTCATGATCTCGAACAGCTCAATGAAGTCCGAGCGCTGCATGGGGAGCAGCTTGGCGAGCGCGGCGCGGCGGCCCTTTTCGTCGTCCGCGAGGATCATCTCGCGCATGGCGATGATGCGCTCGCCGTCGAAGAACATATGTTCCGTGCGGCAGAGGCCGATGCCCTCCGCTCCGAACTTCACGGCGGTGCGGGCGTCGAGCGGCGTCTCGGCGTTGGTGCGGATTTTCATCCGCCGCGCCTTGTCAGCCCAGGCCATCAGCGTGCCGAATTCGCCGGAGAGTTCCGGCTGGAGCATGGCGATCTCGCCGAGCAGCACCTGTCCGTTCGACCCGTCGATTGTGATGAAATCGCCGCGCTTGAGCACCTTACCGCCGGCGCTCATCGTGCCGTTGACCATGTCGATGCGGATCGCGCCCGCGCCGGAGACACAGGGCTTCCCCATGCCGCGGGCAACCACGGCGGCGTGTGAGGTCATCCCGCCGCGCGTCGTCAGAATGCCTTCGGCGGCATGCATGCCGTGAATGTCCTCCGGCGAGGTCTCGACGCGGACGAGAATGACCTTACGCTTCTCCTTCGCGGCGGCTTCCGCCTCCTCGGAGGTGAAAACGATCGCGCCGGTCGCCGCGCCCGGCGAGGCCGGCAGGCCCGTGGAGAGCACCGCGCGCGTCGCTTTGGGGTCGATCGTCGGATGGAGAAGCTGATCGAGCGCGGCCGGATCGATCCGCTGAACGGCTTCCTCGTGGGAAATCAGGCCTTCGCTTGCAAAGTCCACGGCGATACGCAGCGCAGCCTTGGCGGTGCGCTTGCCGTTGCGGGTCTGCAGCATCCAGAGCTTGCCTTGCTGGACTGTGAATTCAAGGTCCTGCATGTCCCGGTAGTGTTTTTCGAGAAGGCCGTAGATTCGGACGAGCTCCCGGTAGGCGTCCGGCATCGCCGCTTCGAGGCTCAGTTTGGTCGAGCCGGCAGCGATGCGCGCCTTCTCGGTGATGTCCTGCGGGGTGCGGATGCCCGCAACCACATCCTCGCCCTGTGCGTTGATGAGAAACTCGCCGTAGAGCTCCTTCTCGCCCGTCGAGGGGTTGCGGGTGAAGGCAACTCCGGTTGCCGAGGTCTCACCCATGTTGCCGAACACCATCGCCTGAACGTTGACGGCGGTGCCCCAGCTTTCGGGGATCGCGTGCAGCTCACGGTACTTGATCGCGCGCGCATTCATCCACGACCCGAACACCGCGCCGATCGCACCCCAGAGCTGCTCGTGCGGATCCTGCGGGAAGGGCTTGCCGAGTTCGCGTTCGACGCAAGCCTTGTAGGCCTCGACGATATGCTTCCAGTCGTCCGCCTGAAGCTCGGTATCCTGCACGAAGCCCTTGGAATCCTTGTATTCCTCAAGGATGTCCTCGAAATTGTGATGCTCCATGTCGAGCACCACGTTGGAATACATGGTGATGAACCGGCGGTAGCTGTCGTAGGCGAAACGCTCGTTGTTCGAGAGCTTCGCCAACGCCGCAACGGTAACATCGTTGAGGCCGAGGTTGAGCACGGTGTCCATCATGCCGGGCATCGACGCCCGGGCGCCAGACCGCACCGAAACGAGCAGCGGATTGACCCTGTCACCAAAAGCGCAGCCGGCGAGTGCGCCGACATGCTTGAGCGCGGCATCAACCTGGCCGGCCAGCTCGACCGGATAATGGCGGTCGCTGGCGTAGAACGCGGTGCAGACCTCGGTGGAAATCGTGAAGCCCGGCGGAACCGGCAAACCCAGATTGCACATCTCGGCGAGGTTCGCGCCCTTGCCGCCGAGGAGATTCTTGAGGCTGGAATTGCCTTCGGCCGTCCCATCGCCGAAGGTATAGACCCATTTCGTCATGACGGTTTCCCCGAGTCACTTCGCAGTTGCGAAAAGGTTGTGTTCTCCTGTCGCAAAATCGACGTGAAAGCAACCTCCCAGGCGGCCTGCTCGGGGATTTGCGCGGGCTATACGGCAGGCTAGAGGTAGGCGGGGATGAAAGAAAGTTGAAGCGCATGATGATCCGGCACAGGGCCCGCCATGGCCTGGTATGGGCGATGGTATTCGCGGTGAATCTTTCGACCGGCCTCCACTCCGGCACGACGATGGCGCAAGGGGGCGAAGGGACGAAAATTCCCCATGTGATCGATCCCGATCGCCGGATTGAACGCGCGCCGGGACGGAAGATCGCGATGATCCGCTTCGTGACGGAGGAGGATTATCCGCCCTTCAACTACATCGGGCGAGGGGGAGGACTCGCTGGCTTCAATGTCGATCTGGCCCGCGAGGTCTGCGCCGAACTCGGCGCGCAATGCACCATCCAGGCGCGTGCCTGGAACCGGCTGCTGCCGTCTCTCCAAACCAACGAGGCCGATGCGGTGATCGCGGCGCACCGGATCACGCCAGACCTCCGGCGCGATTATGAAGTGACCTTGCCAACGCATCGCTCGCCCGCGCGCTTCATCGGTCGCAAGGGCCGGTTGCCTGAATCCGCGACACTGGCCGACCTCGCGGGAAAGGCGGTCGCCGTCGTCGGCGGGACCAGCCACGAAGCGTTCCTCAACGCCTTCTTTCCCAAGTTGTCTCTGCGACGCTTCGAGAGCTTCGAGCGCGCGCTGGAAGCACTTCGGCGTGGAGAGACCGATCTCGCCTTCGGAGATGGTATCGCCATCGCCTTTTGGCTCAACGGTTCGGAATCGCTCGATTGTTGTGTTTTTTTCGGCGGCCCCTTCACCGAGCCGCGCTATTTCGGCGAAGGTGCCGGCATCGTCATCCGGCAAGGGAATGCGGAACTGCGGCAAGCGATTGATTATGCGCTCTGGCGCATCAGCCGCGACGGCCGCTACGCCAAGCTCTACCTCAAACACTTTCCGATCCCGTTCTATTGATTGACGTTTGTCTGAAGCACCCGTAACGAAAGAGCCCGCTTCCGGGTCGCCAATAGGTGGCGCGGGTGCCGATTTGCCCAAGACAGGTCCATTTCTTGATGTCCGAACTTTCCCGCTATCGCGAATTCGCCCAGAACTCGGCGGCCTGGCCGTTCGAGGAAGCCCGCAAGCTCGTGGCTCGGCTGGCGAAATCGGGCAAGAAGTCGGTCCTGTTCGAGACGGGCTACGGCCCGTCCGGCCTGCCGCACATCGGCACCTTCGGCGAGGTGGCCCGGACCTCGATGGTGCGCCGCGCCTTCGAGGTTCTGACGGGCGGTGAGATCCCGACACGGCTTGTCGCCTTCTCGGATGACATGGACGGGTTGCGCAAGGTGCCGGAGAACGTGCCGAACAAGGAGCTTCTCACGAAGGCGCTCGGTCTGCCGTTGACGAAGGTGCCGGATCCGTTCGGCACGCACGAGAGTTTCGGTGCGCACAACAATGCGCGGTTGAAGGCCTTCCTCGATGCCTTCGGCTTCGAATACGAGTTCCTATCCTCGACTGAGTGCTACCGGTCGGGCATGTTCGACAAGACCCTTCTCCTCATGCTGGAACGTTATGAGGCCGTGCAGGCGATTATGTTGCCCTCGCTGCGGGCCGAACGCGCCTCGACCTATTCGCCCTTCCTGCCGGTCCACCCGGAAACCGGCATCGTGATGCAGGTGCCGGTCGATGAGATCAAGCTCGACAGCGGTTCGATCGTCTGGCGCGATCCGGACACGGGCAAGGTCTACGAGACACCGGTGACCGGTGGCCATGCCAAGCTTCAGTGGAAGCCGGATTGGGCGATGCGCTGGGTGGCGCTCGATGTCGATTATGAGATGGCGGGCAAGGACCTCATCGACTCGGTCAAGCTCTCTGGCGAGATCGCGAAGGCGCTCGGCGGCACTCCACCGGAGGGGTTCAATTACGAGCTCTTTCTCGACGAGAACGGCCAGAAGATCTCGAAGTCGAAGGGCAACGGCCTGACGATCGACGAGTGGCTCGATTACGCCTCGCCCGAGAGTCTCGCCCTGTTCATGTATCACAAGCCGCGCGAGGCGAAGCGGTTGCATTTCGATGTGATCCCGCGTGCTGTCGATGATTACCTCTCGTTCCTCGACGGGTTCACCCGGCAAGATGAGAAGGCGCGTCTCGCCAACCCGGTCTGGCACATTCACGGCGGATCGCCCCCCGCGCCGGAGCGGATCGGCAATGCCGAAGGCAGCGCCGGCACGCAGATCAGCTTCGCGCTGCTGCTCAATCTCGTTGCGGTTGCCAATGCCGAGGAGAAGGGCGTGCTCTGGGGTTTCCTCCAGCGCTACGCTCCCGGCGCTTCGCCCGAAACCCATCCCCGGCTCGACAAGCTCGTCGGCTATGCGATCCGGTATTTCCAGGATTTCGTGAAGCCAAAGAAGAACTACCGCGCCGCAGACGAAGTCGAGCGCGAAGCGCTGGCATCCCTCGACGCGGCGTTCGCGCGGTTGCCGGCGGATGCAACGCCGGAAGCTGTGCAGGAAACGGTCTACGATGTCGCCCGCGCCGTGCCCCGGTATCAGGATTTCAACGCCAAAGGAGCGACACCGGTGCGGCCCGGCGTCTCGAACGCGTGGTTCACGGCGCTCTATCAGGTTCTGCTGGGCGAGGAACGAGGGCCACGCTTCGGCTCCTTCGCGGCGATCTACGGCCTCGATAACACCCGCAGGCTGATCCGCGACGCACTCGACGGCGTGCTGATCGAGAATCATGGGCGCTTCCTCGCGGCCCGCGCCTGAAGGCTTATTGGCTGGCCCAGCGAATCCGGAAGAGATGCGCAATCTCGCCCCGGCTCAGGCGCGTTTCCTCGTCCCGATCAATCGCGGTGAAATGGAACTGGCTGCCGGCCTGGCGGATGAAGGTCTCGACCCGGACGGCGCCATCCCTGAGGATGAGCAGCATGCGATCGCCGCGACGCGGCTGGATCGAGGGCTCAAGGATCAGGATGTCGCCTTCGCGATAGAAGGGCAGGAACTTCTTGCCGCTGATTTCCAGCCCGAAGTTATCGTCGTTCTCGAACCCCGGAAAGCCAACCTCGTCCCAGCCCTGCCCCTGCGGCTTCCCCTCCGGCGTGAACCAACCAAGCGCCGATCCTTTCAGGACACGACAGGGCAGGAGTCCCTGATCGGCAGGCTTCCGAAGCGCAAGAAATTCGTCGATATCGATTCCGGTCGCGGCGAGGACTTTGGCGATCGACTCGGTCGAGGGCCAGCGCAACTGTCCCTTGTCGTTCTGTCGCTTGGAGCGGTTGAACGTCGTCGCATCAAGCCCGGCGCGTCGCGCCAGACCGGATGCCGAAGTTCCTTCCCGTTCCGCCAAGGCGTCGATCGCTGCCCAGATCTGTGCGTGAGTCAGCATGAAGTTGTTAACTTGTCCCTATGTTAAGGTTCCGACTATCAAAGTTGAAGATCGCGAGCAACTGATGGAAAATACTGAGAAAATTGCGGATAACCGTCGATCTGCACCATTCAGCGGTGCGAGGGGAGAAATTGTCAGGTGGCTATCGTCTACAAGATCATGACGGCGACAGAGTGGCGGGATCTGGAACGCGCCGGTCGCTATTTTGGCTCCGCAGACGATCGCCGCGACGGCTTCATTCATCTCTCCGATCGCGCACAGGTTGAGGAGACGGCGAGAAAGCACTTTTCGGGGAGGCATGATCTCGTGCTGGTCGCAGTGACGGCGGATCGCCTTGGAAAAGGCCTGCGTTATGAAGCATCGCGCGGGGGTGCGCTGTTTCCGCATCTTTATGCCGCGCTTGCGCTGGATGCGGTCCTCTGGAATAGACCGGTAGCAACCGATGCCGCAGGCGTTCCCATCCTGTCCTTTCCCGACGAGACGTCATGATCGCTTCACTTTTTTCGCTGTTTTCCCCTGCCTTGCGCTTCGTGGACCCGGAAATCGCGCATGACCTCGCTATCGCGGCGTTGGAACGGGCGCCTTTACCGGCCTGCGGCGATGACGATGCAAGGCTCGCCGTCTCGGCTTTCGGTGTCGATTTCGCCAATCCGGTCGGCATCGCGGCGGGGTTCGACAAGAACGCGCGCGTGCCAGATGCTCTGATGCGGCTTGGCTTTGGCTTCGTGGAGATCGGCGGCGTGACGCTGAGGCCGCAGCCCGGCAACCCGAAGCCGCGCGTTTTCCGCTTGGCGTCCGATCAGGCGGTCATCAACCGCTACGGCCTCAACAGCGATGGCGCGGAGAAGGTTGGCCTCCGCCTCGCCGCACGCGAACGCAAAGGCATCCTCGGTATCAATCTCGGCGCGAACAAGGACAGTGCCGATCGCATTGCCGATTATGTCGAACTCTACAGGCGCCTCGGTGGGCTCGCTGAATTCGTCACGTTGAACGTTTCGTCGCCGAACACGCCCGGCCTGCGTGACCTTCAGGGCAGGGACTTTCTCGATGAATTGCTGGCGCGCGTCCTCGACTGTCGCGCGTCGAGTGGTGGCGATGCCCGCATCCTCCTGAAGATCGCACCGGATATCGACGATGTTCAGCTCGACGATATCGTCTCCGTCGCGCGGTCGCGAGGGATCGACGGCATGATCGTCTCGAATACGACGATCGCCCGGCCGGAAAGTCTTGCCGAGAAGACCCTCGCGACGGAGATCGGCGGGCTTTCCGGCAAGCCGCTGTTCCGGCCTTCGACGATCATGCTCGCCAAGGCTTACCAGCGTGTGGAACACCAGTTCCCGCTCATCGGTGTCGGCGGGATTTCGAGCGGAGAGGATGCTGTAACCAAAATCGCGGCCGGCGCGCATCTCGTGCAGCTCTACTCGGCGCTGGTGTTCCGCGGACCGGCGCTCATCGCGGAAATCAAGGAGGCTATTCTCCGCGCGATGGTTCGCGAGAAGGCCTCGTCTGTTGCCGAACTGGTCGGGCGCGGCGCCAAGGTCTGGGCGGGCGCCTGAAAGGCGCGGCGGGATCAGCTCGGAAGATCGATCTTCGCCGCCGCGATTACGGCTTGGGTGCGGCTCTCGACGCCGAGTTTCATCAGGATGGCCGAAACATGCGCCTTCACGGTCGCTTCCGAGACAGAGAGCTCATAGGCAATCTGCTTGTTGAGAAGACCCTCGGATAACATGGTCAGCACACGCATCTGCTGCGGCGTGAGGCTCGCGAGACGGCGGACGAGATCGCCCGTTTCCTTGTCGGCGTTCTCGCCGAGCGGAATTTCCGGCGGCGTCCAGCTTCCTCCCGCGAGAACGGTGCGGACGGCGGCATTCATCTTGTCGATGGGCGTCGTTTTCGGAATGTATCCCGATGCACCGAACTCGATGCAGGTACGGATGGTCGCGGCATCATCAACGCCCGATACGATGACGACGGGCACCGCCGGGAATTGGGAGCGCAGGAAGGTGAGACCCGAGAACCCGCTGACGCCGGGCATCTTCAGATCGAGCAGGATGAGGTCGATATCTGCTCCGCTGGACAGTGCGGCGGTCGTTTCTTCCAACGTGCCGGATTCGATGAACTGAAGCTCCTTGAAGATGCCGGCCAGTGCCTGCTTTAGGGCACCGCGGAAAAGAGGATGATCGTCGGCGATCAGTATCGTGCCCCGATCCGGACCAAGGCCAGTATCTGTCATTTCCCCACCCCTCGCGAAGCCGCCAGCCGAATAAGGCAGCCGGGACGTTCTGGCCCGGCTTCAGATGATGAACGGCAATCATGCCTATTGGCAAGCGCCGGTGCTCGTCTATTAGACATGTGGAGGGAAGTATCTGCACAAAATGGTTGATCCGAGAGCGGGAGAGGACTGGATTCAATGGCCGGCGCCCTGATTTTCTCGCTGGCGATGGCTACCATCGGCCTCCTCGTGTTCGGGGAGCGGATGGGATTGCCCGCCGGGCTTGCCGCGTTTGGCGTTGCCGGCGTTCTCGGCGCCGTGCTGGCAGCCTCGGCGATCGTCAGCGCAACGAGCCGGCTCGGGAATTTCGTGATCGGAGAGAAAAAGGGAGCGACGGTCTCCTTTGCCGGCATTTCGGCCCTGTTGTTGATCCTGGGCCAGTTTCATCTGATGACGCGCGGTCACGAGGTGCTCCCGGCATTCCTCTGGCTGACGGCTGGATTTGTCGCGAGCCAGTTCTTCCTGCCGGTCAATCCGTGGTCCTCCTTCTGTCCGGCCTCCGAGGTCGGCCCTGCCGCCGGCCTCGCGCCGGGAGAAAGTTTGCGCGGGTCGGTCGCAGTCGTCATGTTGGCGACATCGCTTGGCGCTGTTGTTCTGCTCGCGACCCTATTGCCCACGCTCGCCGATCGTCTCGTCGAGGCAAGCGGATGGCCCTTCCAGATCGTTTTCAGGACCATGCTTGGCCTGGTTTGTGCCTTGGCGCTTGTCGGTGGTCTGGTTTCGGTCCGCAGGGCGACCATGGTCTGTCTTGCCTTCGCCGCGCTCTTGTTCATTTTGCCCGTCATGCCGGAGTGGCTACGGGCCGGGCTTCCGGACGTTCTCGACGCCGATGCGATCCGCCTGCTCTCGACGGATGTGGTGAGCCGGATCAGGATACGAGGCGAAGGTGTGCTCCCCGCCCTCGACAGCGGTGCGGCGATCGCGGGTTTCCTCATCGGTCTTGCAGCTCTGCAACCTTCCGGCGCCGTTTTTGCAATCCCAGCGCGATTGGTTGCCACGGTTACGGCCGGTGTGCTGGCCGCAACGATCGCCGCTTTCATTGAGTTCAACGGCATGCGGATGCAATCGTTGGCGACCGGCCTTGCGGAAGCGCCGCCCGCGCAATGGCCGGTTTTCGTTTATGACGATGTACTGCGCGGCTGGCTCTCCGCCTGCGGCTCCTGGCCCGACGATGCGCGGCAGGCGGTGCGGGCCTGCGGGGCGGTCGATCTCCGCGTTCCTCTGCCTGCTGGCGCGCTTCGCTTCGACAATGGCCTTGCGATGCCCGCGCTTGCGGCGTCAACAGGCCTGCCGGTGATCCTCGGATTCCTGTGGGCTCTTCTGCCGCTGACGCTGGTTCTCACTGCCTGTGGCCTGCTGCTGCTCGTCGTCGCGACAGGATGCGCCGAGGTCTTGTTTGGTCGCCTTTCTGCGCTGCGCTCTGCGCGTCTGGCGCGCGTGCGCCTTGCGATCCTCGGCGTTTCTCTCCTCGCTTTGATCGCAGGCGAAATCGGCTATCGGCCCGACGCGCGGCATGTCCGCTGGCTGATGCTGGGCACAAGCTTTCTTGGCCTTGCCGCCATGATGGCGGGCTGGCTCATTCGCTTCATCCGGGCTGTCCGGAATCGGCGAAGGGCACAGATTTCCGATGAAGGCGAGGTGCAATCCCGTGCCTGCTGATTATTCGGTCCGTACCTCGGGCGATCTGATCGCCGACCGCCGTTTTGCCTATGCTGAGGGTGCGATGGCCGAGGGCGACCTTGTTGCGGCACGTGATCTTTTCACGCAGGTCATCGAGGTCGTGCCCGGCTGGCCGCCTGCACACTTTCAATTGGCGAAGGCGGAGGCAGCGCTCGGCGATAGAGCTGCCGCCTGTGCCGCACTTGACGCATGCCTTAGACTGGATCCAACAGATCGCCTAGGCGCCGGCTTGCTGTTGGCGCAACATGCCGGAGGTTTACCAGCTGCCTCGGCGATGCCTGACGCCTATGTCGCCGCGCTCTTCGACGAATATGCGCCGCGTTTCGACGATCATCTGACACGGACGCTGGAATACCGGGCCCCGGGTGTTTTGCGCGACGTTCTCGATCGGCACGGGAAAGGTAGTCGGCAATATGAAATGTTTCTCGATCTCGGATGCGGATCCGGATTGATGGCGCGGGCGCTTGCTGGCCGGTTCGCGCGTGCTGTCGGAGTGGATATTTCGGCCGGGATGCTGCGCGAAGCCGAGGCGACTGGGCTCTATGACCGGCTGGAATGTGCTTCGCTTGCCACGTTTCTGGATCGGACGACCCGAGAGGCGTTCGACCTCGCCGCCGCGGCAGATGTCTTCTGTTACGTCCCTGAACTCGAACCGGTTTTCGCCGGAACAGCGCGGGTTCTGAAGCGGGAGGGGCTGCTCGCCTTCACCGTGCAGACGCACGAAGGTGAAGGGGCGATTATCGGCGCTGATGCCCGCGTTCATCATGCACCAGAGCTTGTCCGGACGCTGGCGGCGACAGTGGGGTTCCGGGTGCTTCACGCCGAAAGCGTATCGACCCGGAAGGATCGCGGGGTTCCGGTGCCCGGCGCCGCGTTCCTTCTTGCGAAGTCGTGAGCAAGGCCACGCCTTCACAGGGCATGGATGCGCCCGAAAACCTCATCGCGAAACTGCCGCCCCGGATCGCCCGCTGGTTCGCGGATCGGGGGTGGGAACTGCGCAGGCATCAGGCGGCGATGATCGCCAAGGCAAATGCGCGGCGTTCGGCCCTGCTGATCGCTCCCACTGGCGCGGGCAAGACGCTGGCAGGTTTCCTGCCTTCGCTGATTGATCTCGCCGGCAGCGAGAGCAAGACTGCGCCGCGCGGAACTCATACGCTTTACATATCGCCGCTCAAGGCACTCGCGGTCGATATCAGCCGCAATCTCGAAGTCCCGGTCTCGGAGATGGGGCTTGACATTCGAATCGAGACGCGGACCGGCGACACGCCTGCCTCGCGCCGTCAGCGGCAGATGCGCCTGCCGCCTGACATCCTGCTGACGACGCCGGAACAGCTTGCGCTGATGCTCAGCCACGCCGAGGCGCGACGCTTCTTCTCCGATCTTCGAGCCGTCGTTGTCGATGAACTGCACGCGCTCGCGCCAGGCAAGCGCGGCGATCTTCTCTCGCTTGATCTTGCGCGGTTGAGAAGGCTTGCGCCGGCAGCAATCAGCTTCGGCCTGTCGGCGACCGTCGCTGAGCCCGACGATCTGCGGCGGTGGCTCGTCGACGGCCGCGATGGGCTGTTGGCCGACCTTGTAGAAGCTCCGGCGGCGATCGCGGCGAAACCCGATCTTCGTATTCTCGACACGGCCGAACGTCTGCCCTGGGCCGGGCACTCCGCCCGCCATGCTATCCGCGAGATTTATGAGGAGATTGGCCGACATCGTCTCAGCCTGCTGTTCGTCAACACCCGGATGCAGGCCGAAATGGTGTTCCAACTCCTTTGGTCGATCAATGATGAGGGCCGTAGAATCGCACTCCATCACGGATCGCTCGATGTCGGGCAGCGACGCAAGGTCGAGGCGGCAATGGCGGCAGGCCGGATCGATGCCGTCGTCTGCACCTCGACGCTCGATCTCGGTATCGATTGGGGCGATGTCGATCTCGTCGTCAACATCGGCGCACCGAAAGGGGCAAGCCGGCTGCTCCAACGCATCGGCCGCGCCAACCATCGGCTCGACGAACCTTCGAAGGCATTGCTGGTCCCCTCCAACCGCTTCGAGGTCCTCGAATGTCTCGCGGCGGTGGATGCGGCCTATGCCGGCGAGCAGGACGCGGTGACGAAGCGTTCCGGTGCGATCGATGTGCTCGCCCAGCATATCCTCGGCATGTGTGTCGCCGAGCCGGTTTCGCCGGACGAACTCTTCGAGGAGGTCCGCGATGCCGCGCCTTTTGGCTCGCTCCCGCGCGAGACTTTCGACCGCCTCGTCGATTTCGTGCGCGATGGCGGTTATGCGCTCAAGGCCTATGAGCGGTTCGCGAAAATCCGCGCCGACAAGGAAGGACGTTTGCGCATCGCCAACGCGCGGCTGGCGCAGGCCTATCGAATGAACGTCGGCACGATCGTCGAATCCACCATGCTCAAGGTGCACCTCGGCAGCGCTCGAAGCGGTAGCTTGCGCGCCGGAAGGCTCCTCGGCGAGATCGAGGAATATTTCGCGGAAGGCCTGACCCCAGGCGATACCTTCGTGTTTGCCGGCGAAGTGTTGCGGTTCGAAGGGTTAGTCGAGGACAAGGTGGTTGTCTCGCGAGCCATCGGTCGTGACCCGATGATTCCTTCCTACGCGGGGGGAAAGTTTCCGCTCTCGACCCATCTCGCCCGCCGTGTCCGGGCGACGCTGGCCGATCCTGAATCGTGGAAAGCACTGCCGCCGCAGGTCGCGGAATGGCTGTCGATCCAGTCGTTCGCCTCCGGTCTGCCAGGCGCGGAAGATCTCCTTGTCGAGACCTTTCCGCGGGCTGGGCGGCATTATCTCGTGGCCTACCCCTTCGAAGGGCGCCTCGCGCACCAGACCTTGGGGATGCTGCTGACGCGCCGTCTCGAACGCGCGGGGCTGCAACCCCTGGGGTTCGTCGCCAACGACTACGCCATCGCGATCTGGATGACCGGCGATCTTCCCTTCCGTATCGCGCGGGAAACGAGCTTTCTCGGCACGCTCTGGGATGCCGACATGCTCGGCGACGATCTTGAGGACTGGCTCGCCGAGAGTGCGCTGATGAAACGCTCCTTCCGGCAATGCGCCATTATCGCCGGGCTGATCGAACGGCGCTTTCCCGGCATGGAGAAGAAGTCTCGCGCCGTGACGATCTCGACCGACCTCATCTATGACGTGCTGCGCCGTCACGAGCCGGATCATATCCTGCTTCAGGCCGCTCGGGCCGATGCGGCGACGGGACTCATGGATCTGCGTCGCCTTTCCGATCTCCTGACACGCATTCGCGGACGAATCGTGCACCATGCGCTCGAACGCGTGTCGCCGCTTGCGGTGCCGATCTTGCTGGAAATCGGCCGCGAGCCGGTCTACGGCGAGGCAGGGGATGCGATGATCGCGGAAGAAGCGGAGCGGCTCATGGCCGAAGCGAGGGGAGAAGACTGATTGTGCCGGGCGCATTGGCAAGATCGAACGGCAGCCTGACGTCCCACCAGTTGGGTATGGCTCGGATCTCGTTCGCGGGAGAGACGCTCGATCTTCACCCCGAAGGCGTGGCGATCTTTCCGGAACGCCGCCTCATGGTCGTCGCCGACCTGCATCTCGAAAAGGCCGCGTCCTTTGCCGCGCGGGGGCAGATGCTCCCGCCCTACGAGACGCTGGAGACGTTGCATCGTCTTGCACGACTGGTTGCGTCGATACGGCCGGAGCAGCTCGTTCTTCTCGGTGACAGTTTTCACTCGGCCGTCGAGACGATCGGCGAAGGTGGCCCGGCGCGAACATTGATTGAACATCTCGCCGCGACTTCGGAGATGATCTGGATTGCGGGCAACCACGATCCGCTTCCGCCGCTGCGGTTGCCCGGTCGGTGGCTCGAGGAAATCGTGCTCGGCGGATGCGTCTTGCGCCATGTGCCGGTGGAGGACGGGCGCAACGAGATTGTCGGGCATCTGCATCCGGCCGCCCGGATCGAGACGCGGGCTGGCGGTCAGCGACGACGCTGCTTCGCGGTGTCGGGCAAGCGGCTCCTCATGCCGGCTTTCGGCACCCTGACCGGCATGGTCGATCTTTCCGATCCGGGGATCCGACGCCTTGTCCCGGCTCAGGAGACGCGCGTTTTCCTGATGTGCCGGAAGGGCCTTGCCGAAGTGCCGGCATCGGCCTGTCTGCGCTGATCAATCCTTGCGGAAGACGAGATTGGCGATCCAGCCCATCATCACCGCCATCAGTACGGTGAAGAGTCCATACCCCCACGCCTCGGTGCGCGCGGCGTTGGCGACGAAGGCGTCGAACCCGACCTTGCGCACCACGAACCCGGCCTGCGCCGTCTTCAGCGGAACGCCTTCCGCCAGGATCGTGAGATTGACGAGGTAAAGCCCGGTAGGGGCCGTTGCCGGCAGGACCACCCGTGCCGTGAACAGGTTCGGACGGATCATGGTGATCGATTTCGGATCCTCGACAAGTCCGCCCTCGTCGCGCCGCAGGCGTAGCAGGGCGTTGCGGAAACCAAAGTCATCCAGATCCCTTTTTTCTGGCTGCATCTCGGGCTTCGGCAGGAAATATTCCAGGCCCAGCATCAGTTTCTCGCGCACGGTCTCATCAACGACGGCGCTGAGCGGTCGCGACGAGAGGATCGAGAAGAACAGCGGCACCTTCGCGTATTTCTTGCGGTCGTCCGTCAGCCAGATAGGGCCGAACTTGCCCTTGCGCTGGACGGTGACTTCCCCCGTCGGGCCCTGGACAAGCGCGACGATGTCGTAATTGCCCGTTCGCGCGATGGTGCGCGCATCCCGCTCGATCAGGCCGAAGACGGTGATCTCCGCGCCCGTGTAGGTCGAGGTGATGGCGACCTCACGCGTGGAAAGGGCGAGGGTCAGATCCTCGCTGCGTGCGGGCCCGGCAAGCACCAGCATGGCGAGGACAAGGAGACCGCCGAAACGTGCGAGGATCGCATTGCCCGCCCTCATCGGTCGAGCGCCGTCGAATTGATCGAATAGAGATCCTGCGGCGCGCCAACGATATCGAGCGCGAAGCGGATACCGACGATCAGGATCAACAGTGCGAGGAGCAGCCTGAACTGCTCGCCCTTGAGCGCTTGCCCGGTGCGCGCGCCGAACTGCGCTCCGATGACGCCGCCAACCACCAGCGTCATCGCAAGAAGCACGTCGACCGCCTGTGAAAACACGGCGTGCAGCAGGGTCGCGACGATCATCGTCAAAAGGATCTGGAACAGGGATGTGCCTACGACAATGGAGGTCGGGACGCGGAAAAGGTAAATCAGTGCCGGCACCACGAGGAACCCGCCGCCGATGCCGAGAACCGTGCCAATGAAGCCGATGATCGCGCCGAGCGCGACGAGTGGAATGACGCTCGTGGACATCTTTGACCGATGGAAGCGCATCGGGAATGGCAGGCGCTCGTACCAGCGATGCTCGCCGGCCTGCCGCAGAATGGCAGGCTTGCCCTTGCGGCGCTCCAGAAGCGCGCCGATGCTCTCGACAAACATCAGGCAGCCGACCGACATCAGCAACGTCACATAGGAAACGGTGATCACGAGATCGAGGTGGCCGAGCTTGCGCATCTGGTTGAAGAACAGAACGCCGGCGACGGTCCCGACAAGACCGCCGGCGACGAGCACCGTGCCGAGCTTCAGATCAAGAGCCCGTCGACGCCAGTAGGTCAGCGAGCCGGTGACGGATGACGCCGCGATGTGAACCGAGGAGGTGGCGACCGCGACCGGCGCGGGGACGCCGACGAAGATCAGCAGCGGTGTGAGCAGAAAGCCGCCACCCACACCGAAAAGACCGGAAATGAACCCGATCGCCCCACCCATTCCCAAAAGCAGGAACAGGTTGAGCGGTAACTCGGCGATGGGCAGGTAAAGTTGCATTTTTCACCGCGGGGAACCGGCTTCCCCTCGTGAAACCGGCATAATTTTTGTTTTGACCCCCGCTTTCGGCCCCGTCAACCTTCGGAAACACGAGGCGTGGCTTTACGCCCCGCGTTTTTCGGCCCTGTCCCACGGCAAGACATCGTTCGCCGCCGGGTTCGAGGGGGTGATCTTGAAGGCCTTCGCCCGTGCCACGGCCTTCGCGAGCTGGTCCTTTGTCAACCGGGCGCCGATATCGTCACGCTTCTTGGCCGCATCCGGGTCGCCCTGCGTCGCGGCGATCGCGAACCAGTGATAGGATTCGGCGAGGTTCTGGTTCACGCCCAGCCCACGCGCGAAGAGGATGGCGATGTTGAACTGGCTGTCCTTCACGCCATGTTCGGCGGCGCGCTTGAACCAGAGGGCGGCGCCGGCGTAGTCCGGTGTGCCGTGAACACCTTCGGCCAGCAGCACCGCTGCATTGTGCATGGCCAGTACATGCCCCTGCGCGGCGGCGCGATCGAACCACTGGAAAGCGAGCGCGGAGTCCTTGGCGATGCCCTTGCCCTCGCGATAGAGGCTGGCAAGCCGGTATTGCGAAGGTCCATGTCCGCTGGCGGCGGCCTGTTCGAACCAGCGTGCGGCCAACTTGGCGTCCCTCGCGACCCCGCGCCCGTCAGCAAGGCGGGCACCGATCTCGAAGATCGCTTCGGTGCGCCCGTCGAGCGCGGCCTGCCGGAGTTTGTCGTTGCCCTTGAGATTGCTGTCGGCGACGAGCTGGGCGAGCGCATTCTTGCCGGTTTCGATCGGCTTCGTCTCGCCGTTGCCCGACACACTACCCACCGTAACCGGATCGGCCTGGGTGATGGCGTTGCTGTCCGAAAGCCGCTGCGTGCGTTTCATCAAGCCTTCGCCGAACGGGAGCGGCTGGTGTTCGTCGCTGGTAGACGGCTTTCCGCTGCTGCCGGTCGTCTGCGGTGCATCCTTGGCCGGCGCGGGCGTTTCGGCCTCGCCGGATTTTTCGGGTGCTGTCGGCTGCACCTTCGGCAGGGGAATGGTCGGCTGGCTGATCGGCGCCTTGGGTTCTGGTGCTGACGCGTTGCGGAGGGTCAGCACCTTGAGCGCGCCGAGCGAGAAGACCAGTGCCGCAAGACCGAGCAGGATCGGCTTCCGGGCGCGCGCGATGAAGTTGCCGTCGCCCGCCATCAGTTTCGAGCGCGGCTTGCCCTTGACGGTCTTGTCCTCATCGAGGGCGGCCTGGCCCTTTTCGGCGGCGACCTGCGCGGCGCGGCGCGCAGCGGCGATGAAGTTGGTGCGCGGATCGCCACTTTCCTGTGGCGCGCTGGCAGAGCCGGGCTGCATACCCGGTTCGAGTGGCAGGTCTCCTGGATCGGCCGCTTCGTCGAGAGCAGAAGGCGGCATCGGGCGGCTTGCCGAGAGCGGCGGCTCCTGGCGGGCGGCAGGTTGGGCAGTTGCGGCCGCCCGAGGCAGGATCGGATCGGCCTTGGGCATGGCGGGAGGAACAACCGAAGCGCCGGCAGATGCCGCAGACATCCGCGGCCGGTTCTCGATCTCGCCGAGCCGGGAAACCATGGTCTCGAGCGTTGCGTGCAGCGCTTCGAGGGTCGTGCGAGTGCGCTTCTCGGCCTCGCTCTGAGCGCTCTTGAATTCGTTGAGATCGCGCTTGATCAGCAGTAGGCCTTCCGCCGCCAGCGTTTCACCGGTTTCGTCGCGCGGGGCGTTGCGCAGGGTTTCCTGAGCCGCCTTCAGCGCGGCCGATTCGGCGGCATCGCGCATATCCCGCCGCGCCATGTCGATCTGGCTGAGCAGGTCCGAGAAGTTCCGTTCAAGCCCGTCGAAGCCTGCGGATGCGTTCGAAGCACTGTCGATGCGCCGTGCGAGCCCGGCGATCTCGCCCTGGAGACTGTCGAGCGCACTCGAGTCCGCACGGGTATTGTGCACCTCGTCCATGCGTCTCGAAAGCTGTTCCAGCATGGCGACAAGCGGGGCGTTGTCGTCGCGGGTCGGTTGGTCGACCATGCGATCCAGCGACGAACCGATCTTCTCCAGCCGCCCGGTGAGCGTGTCGAGCCCGGCCAGCGGGGAGCCACTCGATTTGTCGAGTGCCCGGTCGATGCGCTCCAGCCGATCTGCGATATTTTCCAGCTGGGGAAGGGGCTGGGCCTCCTTCGCCAACTTCTTCATGCTCTGGGCAATCTCGGTCAGCTTGGATTCGACCTTCGCCATCATCGCCGAGGGGTCGAGTCGGTCGAGCCGTTCGCCCACATCGCGGATCGCATCGAGGATCTGGCGGTCATCGCCGGGCAACGGCGAACGTTGGAATTTCTCGATCTGACCGGAGATTGTCTCGATCTGTTTTGCGAGCCCTTCCAGAGGCTGCGATCGTGCAGCTTGGCTGACGAGCGTTTTGATGGACGCCGTCTCACGCTGAAGCTCCTCGATGCGCGCCGGATCGGCCGCTTCTGACATCAGGTCAAGGCGACGCGAGATATTGCCTACCTCCTGCGCGAGGCGATCGTTGTTCCGCGCACCCGCCATCTCGCGCATCACCGCCCGCACGTCCTCGTGCAGGCGCTCGAGCGGTTCGGCAAGGCGATCGGGTAGCGAATCCGCTCCGTTGCGACTCATGCGGTCCGCCATGCGGCCAACAGCATCCTCGACCATGCGCACGAGTCGCTGCGGTGACAGCTCCTCAATGCTGGACGAGAGGGAAGCGAGGTCTCGCCGCAACTGCGCGATCGAATCCTGCGGGCGCTCACCCCATTCCTGGATGCGGTTCGAAAGTTCCGTCAGCCGTTCCTGGAGGCGTGTGGCCTCCGGGCGGGGCTCGGAACGCATGTCGTCGATCCGGTTCAGCAGGAGATCAAGTTGCTGTCGGATCGAATCGATATGGGCCGGTGTCTCGGCAGGGGCGCGTGCGGGCGCAGGGCCCCTCATTGCGCCTCCCGGCAGATCGAGGTCGCGCTGGCGGGCTTCCACCTCAGCCAGCGTGCGGCTGAAGGCTGGGTCATCCTCCATGCCGGTGCGGGTGGTGGCGGGATGCGCCGCACTCGCATTGCGATTGAGCGCGGCAATTAAGGCGTCGAGGCGCGGATCCTGCGTTGGGGCGGCAGCCGGAGCGCGTGGTTGGGAAAGCGATTCGATCCTCTGCTCGAGAGCACGCAGCACATCCGCACCCGCATCGCGCGGGGCGCCGGGCACGGCGCGAACGGCTTCCAGCCGTTCGATAGCTTTCACCGCACGCTCAATGAGGTCGAGGACGGGGGCATCGTCACCCTCCTCGGCAAAACGGGAAAGAGCCGTCATCGCATTGCGGCCGCCAAGACGATCGAGGCGCTCGCCGAGATTGGCAATGCGCGAATGACGGCGGCGGGGCGTACGCCCGGCGTGGCGGGAGGGAGCGTAATCCTCGCCTTCGTCCTCATCGTCAAGGCTTCCAGCGAGCACCTGATTGAGCCATTGCCCCACGGAAAGGCCGGAGCGATGGGCAGCCTCGACCGCCTGTTCCCGGATATCCGGATCGATTCCCCGAACGCTCCACGGCATTGCATTCGCCATTTTTTGGCCCCGCTCCCGTTACCGCGATTTCCGCGGCCAGTCCTGTGACGGAAGCGCCGAATCACTGCAGGCAGCGCGCGGTTCTTCCCTTGGCGGCGAGCATTTCCTGTTATGGTAAATTTGGGGTTAACCGCTGGGCGGAAATTGACCGGCTTTGGTACGGATGGGAACAAACTGCCGCATCAAGGCCACGATACAATCATGAGTTAACTACTCGGCCGCTCCGGACCCGCTCGGTTCGGCGATCCTCGGCCTCAGCCAGCGGAACGTGCTCGTTTGGATTGGTGATGTTGAATCTTGCCTAGATCGAGTTCTTCGACAACGTCTTCGGATTCAATAATAAGAACTGTAAGTATAGATCTGATAAGTTCAGTCTCTTTCGATTGAAGTTGCGCCTTCGCGATGAATGCAAAATCAATTATCTGTTTACATATCTCACGTTCATTCATCAGAGATCTCCAATTCCAGAGACATTTACGTGATTTTTCTGCACAAATTCAGTGAATTAATGCAGAATGTTTTGATTTATGTGAGGCATCTCGAGTGATGGGTTCGAATCAATATGCAATCATAGCGTGTAATTTTGTACCTACGCAATCGAAACGTTTAGTTAGGGAATTGCAACTAGAAGTGGTAATACCAAGTGCATTCCGCGCTTGAGTGTTAGCCAGAAAGGTGCCTCATATGGCCAATATCGCTCTCTCGGTTGGTGTCCGCCAGTCGCTCTCCGCCATCAAGTCGACCACCGCTGCCCAGCAACAGCAGCAGCTCAAGCTGGCGACCGGCAAGCGGGTGAATTCCGCGATCGACAACCCCGTCAATTTCTTCCAGGCCTCCGGTCTCTCGAACCGTGCCCGTGACCTGACGAGCCTGCTGGACTCGATCGGTCAGGCCACCAAGGTGATCGAAGCGGCTGATAAGGGCATCAAGGCCCTCACCAAGTTGGTCGAATCCGCGCAAGGTTCCGCCCGGCAGGCCCTCCAGTCGACCTCGACCACAAACAAGATCGTTGGAACGGAAGGTGACCTGACCTCGTCAACCCTGCTGACTTCGGCTGCCGCAGGCACCTTCACCAGCGGCAAAGTCATCAAGGTCAACGGTACGGCGGTGCTGACGGTCTCCGGCACCTCGACGATCCAGGATCTCGCCGATGGCATCAATAACAACACGACCCTGAACCCCACCACGGGCCCGCAGAAGGTCAAGGCCTCGATCGAAGGCGGCAACCTCAAGATCGAGGGGCTCGACGGCGCTTCGCTTGCCGTGACCACCGATGACGCCGCTTCGACCCTCACCGGCCTGTTCGGCACCGGGACGACGCTGTCCTATGGTGCGGCGACAACGAACACGACACGCAAGGATCTCGCGGCGCAGTTCGATGCCCTTCGCACCCAGATCGACCAGCTCGCTGCGGATTCCGGCTACAATGGCACGAACCTGCTCGATTCCGGCAACCTCAAGGTCCAGTTCAACGAGAAGAACACGGCCTCCGTTACGGTCTCGGGTGTCAAGTTCAACGCGGCCGGCCTCAAGATCGACGCCTCGACCAACACCTGGCAGTCGGACAAGGACATCAACGATGCGCTCGACGATCTGACCACCGCGCTGACCAAGCTCCGCGATCAGGCCTCGACCTTCGGCTCGAACCTCTCGGTCGTCCAGGCCCGCGAGGACTTCACCAAGGATCTGATCGATACGCTCGAGACCGGCTCCGACCTTCTGGTCCTCGCCGACCAGAACGAGGAAGCCGCAAAGCTTGTCACGCTCAACACCCGTCAGCAGCTTGCCTCCACGGCTCTCAGCTTGGCGACGCAGTCCGAGCAGAGCGTGCTGCGCCTCTTCTAAGCCTGGCAAAAATCGGCAGAAAACGGAGGGCGGCGCATCGCGTCGCCCTCATTTTTATGTGATGCGAGTAGAATGCGGTTGAGTTTGACCACATTTTTGCGAACCTGCGTGAAATTGCGCTTGCCAAGAACCGAGATAGTTTATATGTAAACAATAGGTGGTGCATAACCGCCCCGAACGATCGTCCTAAGGAGAAACGCCATGCCGAGTTATCGCGCCCCAACCGCGGATGTCAGCTTCCTGCTTAATGATGTGTTCGGGATCGAAAAATACGGCAACCTTCCAGGTTTCTCCGATCTGACGCCGGACATGCTGGAAGCCATCCTCTCCGAAGGCGCGAAGCTCTGCGAAGAGATGCTCCAGCCGCTCAACCGCTCTGGTGATCTCGAGGGCTGCAAGCGGCATGACGATGGCCGCGTGACGACGCCCAAAGGCTTCAAGGAAGCTTATGATGCCTATACCACCGGGGGCTGGGTGGGGCTTTCGGCCGACCCGGAATATGGCGGGCAAGGGCTTCCCTACACGATCGGCGCAATCATCAATGAGTTTTCCTCCTCGGCCAACATGGCGTTCTCCATGTATCCGGGGCTGACGATGGGTGCGATCGCGGCGCTCGACACGCACGCAAACGACGAGATCAAGCAAACCTATCTGCCGAAGATGATCGAGGGAACGTGGTCCGGCACCATGAACCTCACCGAGCCGCATTGCGGTACCGATCTTGGCCTCATCAAGACCAAGGCCGCGCCGCAGGATGATGGTTCCTACAAGATCTCCGGCACCAAGATCTTCATCTCTGCCGGCGAACAGGATCTCACCGAGAACATCATCCATCTCGTGCTCGCCCGCATCGAAGGCGCGCCCGAGGGGGTGAAGGGCATCTCGCTGTTCGTCGTGCCGAAGTTCATGCCGAAGGCGGATGGTTCGGTCGGCGCGCGTAATGCCGTTTCCTGCGGCTCGATCGAGCACAAGATGGGCATCCACGGCAATTCGACCTGCGTGATGAACTATGACGGTGCGACCGGCTGGCTCGTTGGCGCCGAGAACAAGGGCCTCAACGCCATGTTCGTGATGATGAACGAGGCTCGCCTCGGCGTCGCGATCCAGGGGCTCGCGCAGTCGGAAGCCGCCTACCAGAACGCGGTTGCTTACGCGAGGGACCGCATCCAGGGTCGCGCGCTCACCGGCACCAAGGAGCCGACGAAGGCGGCGGATCCGATCATCGTCCACCCGGATGTCCGCCGCACGCTGATGTCGATCCGCGCCTTCAACGAGGCGGCGCGCGCGCTTGTTCTCTGGACTGCGCTGAAGAGTGATGTCGCTCATCGCTCGGGAGACGAGAAAGCTCGGCAGGAGGCGGACGATCATCTCGGCCTGATGACGCCTGTGCTCAAGGGCGTGCTGACCGATTGCGGCTTCGACAATGCCGTCAAGGCGCAGCAGATGTTCGGCGGTCACGGCTACATCGAGGAATGGGGCATGAGCCAGTTCGTGCGCGATGCTCGCATCGCCATGATCTATGAGGGCGCGAACGGCATTCAGGCGCTCGATCTCGTTGGCCGCAAGCTGCCGCGTGACGGTGGCCGCGCCGTGATGAGCTTCTTCAACGAGGTTCAGGGCTTCATCAAGGCCAACGAGGCAGACGAGAGCCTGAAGCCGCTGCTTGGCCCGCTCGGCAAGTCGCTCGGCCATCTCCAGCAGGCAACGATGTGGTTCATGCAGAACGCGATGGCGAATCCTGATAACGCCGGCGCCGGTTCGGTAGATTATATGCACCTCTTCGGCCTTGTCGCGCTGGGTTACATGTGGGGCCTTCAGGCCAAGGCCGCGCAGGCGAAGCTTGCGGGAGGCGCCAACGGCGACGCGGAACGCCTCGAAACCAAGCTCGTCCTGGCCAAGTTCTTTGCGGAGCGGATGCTGCCGGAAACTGGCGCTCATCTCGCGCGAATTTCGTCCGGCTCCACGACCATCATGGGTCTTCCGGCCGACCGGTTCTGAGTAAACGCCCCGCCGATTTCCGGCAGGCATATATCCCACATGGCGGTGAATCCGCCGGCTTGGCCTTACAACAGGAGAGTTCGATGACGGACGCCTTTATCTACGATCACGTGCGCACCCCGCGCGGCAAGGGCAAGGCCGATGGCTCGCTCCATGAGGTGACCGCGGTCCGCCTCGCCGAAACGGCGCTTCGAGCCATCCAGAAGCGCAACGATCTTGATGTGAAAAGCGTCGACGACGTCATCCTCGGCTGCGTCGATCCGGTCGGCGAAGCTTCCGCTGATATCGCCCGCTCGGCGGCGATCGCAGCTGGCTACGGCGAGAGCGTGCCGGGTCTCCAGATCAACCGCTTCTGCGCGTCCGGCCTCGATGCGGTCGCGGCAGCGGCGGCGCAGGTGATGGCCGGCCAGAAGGACATGGCCATCGGCGGCGGCGTCGAATCCATGAGCCGCGTCGGCATGGGCGCGTCGGGTATGCTGCCGGCGGTCGATCCCTCCGTCGCGATCCCTTCTTATTTCTCGCCGCAGGGCGTGGCGGCGGACCTGATCGCCACCAAATACGGCTTCTCGCGCGATGACGTCGATGCCTTCGCGGTCGAGAGCCACAAGCGCGCAGCCAAGGCCTGGGAGGAGGGGCGGTTCTCCAGGTCCGTCATCCCGGTCAAGGATATCAACGGCCTGACGATCCTCGGCAAGGACGAGACCATTCGCCCCGAAGCCAATATGCAGGCGCTCGGCGGCCTCAAGCCCTCCTTCGTGATGATGGGCGAGCAGGGCGGCTTCGATGCAGTGGCGATCCAGGGTCACCCGGAGGTCGAGAAGATCAACCACGTCCATCACGCCGGCAATTCCTCCGGCATCGTCGATGGCGCGGCGGCGGTGCTCGTTGGCTCGAAGGCGGCAGGCCGCAAGGGCGGTTTGAGGCCGCGTGCCCGCATTAAAGGTTTCGCGACGCTCGGCTCCGATCTCGCGCTGGTGCTGACCGGCCCGGTTGATGTCACCGAGAAGCTGCTCGCCCGCACGAAGATGTCGATCAAGGATATCGATCTCATCGAGATCAACGAGGCGTTCTCGTCGGTCGTGCTGCGCTACATGCAGGCCTTCGATGTCGACCCCGCCAAGGTCAACGTCAACGGCGGCGCGATCGCGATGGGCCACCCGCTCGGCGCGACCGGCGCGATGATCCTCGGCACGGTGATCGACGAACTCGAGCGCCGCGACCTCTCGACCGGCCTTGTCACCCTGTGCGTCGCCCACGGCATGGGCACCGCGATGATCGTCGAACGCGTCTGAGCGAAGTGAGGAGAAAGATCATGAAACTCAACAACTTCCGCTTTGAAACCGACATCGACGGTATTGCCCTCCTCACCTGGGACATGCCGGAGCGGTCGATGAACGTCATCACGCAGGACGTGATGAAGGAGCTGGCCAAGGTCGTCGAGCATGTCGCCGGCACAGAGGCGATCAAGGGCTGCGTCATCACCTCCGGCAAGGAAGCTTTCTCTGGCGGTGCCGATCTGACGATGCTGTCGAGCCTCGGCCCCGAATACAAGAAGCGCGTGAAATCGGAAGGCGAGGAAGCGGCGATGCGCTTCTTCTTCGACGCGTCCGCCAGCCTGAGCCAGCTTTATCGAAAGCTGGAAACCTGCGGCAAGCCCTTCGCCGCTGCGGTGCATGGCACGTGCCTCGGCGGTGCGTTCGAACTCGCGCTTTCCTGTCATTTCCGCGTGATCTCCGACAGCGACAAGACGCGCGTCGGCCTGCCGGAAATCAAGGTTGGCCTGTTCCCCGGCGCCGGCGGCACACAGCGGGTCGCCCGCCTGATGCAGACCGGCGATGCCTTGCAGATGCTGTTCAAGGGCGATCAGATCAAGCCGGCGCAAGCCAAGGCGATGAACCTCGTTCATGCCGTAGCCCCGCGCGAGGAAATCGTCGCCAAGGCCAAGGAATGGATCAAGGCCGGCGGTTCGGCCAAGGCGCCGTGGGATATCGAGGGCTTCAAGAACCCTTCGAACAAGGTTCATTCGCCGGCCGGCATGATGATATGGCCCCCGGCCAACGCGATCTATCGCCGCGAGACGCAGGACAATTATCCGGCTGCGAAGGCAATTCTTCAGGCGGTCTACGAAGGTCTGCAACTGCCGATGGATCTCGCGCTCCGTGTCGAGAGCCGCTATTTTGCCCATATCCTTAGGACGCCGGAAGCAGCGGCGATGATCCGCTCGCTTTTCATCTCGAAGGGCGAACTGGAGAAGGGCGCGCGCCGCCCTGCCGATGTTCCGCCGACCAAGATCCGCCGTGTCGGCATTATCGGCGCCGGCTTTATGGGCGCCGGTATCGCCTATGTCTCGGCGCAGGCCGGGCTCAACGTGGTGCTGGTCGACCGCGATCAGGAAGCGGCGGACAAGGGCAAGGCCTATTCGCACAAGCTGATGAGCGACCAGATCATGAAGGGGCGCGCCAAGACCGCGGACCGCGACGCGCTGCTCGCCCGCATCCACGCGACACCGGATTACAACGCCCTCAAAGGCTGTGACCTCGTGGTCGAGGCGGTGTTCGAGGATCGCGCCGTCAAGGCCGAAGTCATCAGGAAGGTTCAGGAAGTGATCGGTCGGCGGACCATTTTCGCCTCCAACACCTCGACCCTGCCGATTTCCTCGCTTGCCGAGAACTTCGCGCGACCGAGCCAGTTCATCGGCGTGCATTTCTTCTCCCCCGTCGAGAAGATGCTGCTGGTTGAAGTGATCATGGGCCGCCGCACCGGCGACCGCGCATTGGCAACCGCGCTTGATTTCGTGCGCGCAATCAAGAAGACGCCGATCGTGGTCAACGATTGCCGTGGCTTCTTCGCTAACCGTTGCGTGCTCAACTACATCCGCGAAGGGCATTTGATGCTCGCCGAGGGTGTTCCCGCTGCGATGATCGAGAACATGGCCAAGAAGGCGGGCATGCCTGTCGGTCCGCTCTCGCTCAACGACGAGGTCGCGCTCGATCTCGGCTGGAAGATCCTGCAGGCGACAAAGAAGGACCTCGGCGAGGCCGCGATCGATCCGCGCCAGGAAGCGCTCCTGAAGAAGATGGTCGTCGATCTCGACCGTCTCGGCCGCAAGAACGCCAAGGGCTTTTATGACTACGCTCCGGGCGGCAAGACGCTCTGGCCGGGCCTCGCCGATCTCCAGAAGGTGAAGCTCAATGCCGACGGCATCGACCGGCAGGAGCTTGTCGATCGCTTGCTTGCGGTGCAGGCGCTCGAAGCTGCGCGGACGGTCGAAGAGAAGGTCATCACCGATGTACGCGAGGCGGATGTCGGTGCGATCCTCGGCTTCGGCTTCGCGCCCTATACCGGCGGGCCGCTCTCCTACATTGACCGGATGGGCACGAAGGCTTTCGTGGCGCTCTGCGAGAAGCTGGCCGCGAAGCACGGCGAGCGCTTCAAACCCAACAAGCTCTTGCGCTCGATGGCTCGCAAGGGCGAGAGCTTCTACGGTCGGTTCAATCCGCACAAGACGGCGGCTTAAAGCCGCCCGGACATCGGCAACGGCCGGTGTCCGCAAGCGCGACAGCGCGCCCGAGCCAGTGCGAGGAGATCTCATTGACCCGCACAGGCAGGGTCAAGGGGAAAGAAGAATGAATCTGTGGTTCCGGGTTCTATGGCTGTTCCTCACCGCGCCCTTCCGGGCGCGGATCGAGGCACCTTTCGGGGTTTCACGGTTGACCTTCCGTGTCTGGCCGCTCGATCTCGATACCAATCTGCACCTCAACAACGGCCGCTATCTCACCATCGCCGATCTGGGCCGGGCGGATCTTCTGCTGCGCTCCGGCCTTTGGAAGGCCGTGCTGAAGGAGGGCCTGCTGCCGATGCTCTCCGGCAGCGCGATCCGTTACAGGCGGGAACTGCGCCCCTTTCAGGCTTTCACCCTCGAATCCCGCATCGTCTGCTGGCGGGCGACTTCCTTCGTCATGGAGCATCGGTTTGTCACGCGGAATGCAGATGGCGAGCCGGTCACGGCGGCGATCGCGCTGGTGCGTGGCGGGCTCTACGGCAAGAAGCTGCGACAGTTCGTACCCGCCGCCCGGTTGATGGAGATGGCCGGCTATGATGGGCCTTCGCCGGAATTCGCGCCGGAGATCGAGGCCTTTCTGGCGGTCGAACAGGGGCTCAAGGATCGCTGACTGCGTGCGGGATTGACCCGAACGAGGCCGGCAGGATCTACTGGAGCAACGCTCGCCTTCTGGAAGGTTTCCCCGTGGCCAGGACCATCGACTACTTTTTTACGCTTCAGAGCCCTTGGGCCTATCTCGGCTCGGCCCCGTTTCATGTCCTGGCGAAGCGGCATGGCGTCGCAATCCGCTACCGCCCCGTGCTGCTGCTCAATGTGTTCAATGAAACCGGCGGCCTGCCGCTCGCAAAGCGTCACCCGGTTCGGCAAGCGTATCGCTTCGTCGAGCTTCAGCGCTGGCGCGCGTTCCGGAAGGCGCCGCTCAATCTGAGGCCGAAAGGGTTTCCGTTCGACGCCACCCTTGCGGATTGTGCGGTCATCTCCCTTCAGGAAGCCGGTCGCTCGCCGGAGGCCTATCTCGCCGCAGCCCATCGGGCGGTCTGGGTGGAAAATCGAAATCTTACGGGCGCTGATGAGGTCGGCAAGGTGCTTGAAGCTGCGGGCGAGGATGCCCGTTGATCGTGGCCGCAGCTTCGGGTGACGCGGTGCGCACGGTCTACGAGGCCAATCGTGATCGGGCGCTCGCGGCCGGTGTCTTCGGCGCGCCGAGTTACGTACTCGACGGCGAGGTTTTCTGGGGGCAGGACCGGCTCGACCTGCTCGATTTCGCGCTTGCGACTGGCCGCCCACCCTACCGCACTGACGGTGACGCCTGAAGGTCTCAGCCTTTCGTGATGAGGCGTTTGAGCTTTGATTGCCGGACCTCCGGTGTTTCCTTGCTGTCGAGCGTGCCGAAGAACTGGCCCTTCCCGTCCATCAGATAGATGGTGGCGGTATGGTCCATCGTGTAGCCGGACGGCGTTTCGACCTTGCGGTAGATCGCGCGGTAGGACCGGGCCAACGTGGCAAGTTCCTGCTCGTCTTTCGGCACCAGGCCGATGATACGCGGATCGAACGAGCCGGTATATTCCTTGAGCAGCGCTGCCGTATCCCGCTGGGGATCGACCGTCACGAAATAGACCCGGAACGCCTTCGTGAGATCGCCGAGTGCGTTGAGATCGTTGGAGATCTCGAGCATTGATGTCGGGCAGACATCCGGGCAGTGAGTGAAGCCGAAGAACAGCGCGAAGGGGCGTCCCTTCAACTGTTCGCTGTCGATGGTGCTTCCGTCGGCGGCGGCTAGCCGGAAGGGGCCGCCGATGCTGGCGACCCCGCTTCCGCCGTCCGGCTTCGGCGCGAGAAGGAGATAGAGCATCGCCGCCGTCAGAACGGCGATGCTGCTCCAGGCGGCGATGCGGACAAGCTTCAGCGTATTCATGACTTCGGCGCTCCATGGCCTTTGTGGCCGCCATGATCGTCGGCGCCTGTTTTTGCGCCCCGGTTCTCGATCTTGTATTCCACCGGAATTCGACCGGCCTTTTCAAAGACGAGTTCGCCCTTGACGCTCTCGCCCTCCTTGAGCGGCCGCTTCAGGTCGATGAACATGACGTGGTACCCGCCCGGCTTGAGCTCGACCGACTGGCCGGGTTTGATTTCGAGACCGATCTCGAGCGCTCGCATCTTCATCACGCCGCCGTCCATCTTCATCTCGTGGATCTCGACGATGCCGGAAGCGTCGAACGTGCCGCCGACAAGGCGATCGACATCCTTGCCGTTGTTGCGGATGGTCATGAAACCGCCCGCCACCTTGGCGCCGCCGGGGGTTGCGCGCGACCACGGATGGTCGATGAGAAGGTCGCCGGCCCTGTAGTCGTGGGCGAAGGAGGGCACGGCGAAAACGGCGAGAAGCGCAACAGCGCTCGCGCGCAGTTCGGCGCGCACGGGGATACGGATCCTGGTCATGGCTTATTCCTGAAAGTTGAGAGGGAGAACGTAACGGCTCAGGCCGTTGCGGGCGGTCCTCTCGACCAGGGCAGGAGATGGTTCCCGGCAACCCGTGGAACGGTCCCCTCGCGCAGAAGCACGGCGCATTCGATCGCCGGCACAGCGACGGGGACGGGCTGCGGCGGCACGAGCGCGACCGGAACGACGAGACAACAGGCGTCGCAATCGTGATCGTGCGGTGACCTATCCGTCGGCAGACCGGAAGGCAAGCAGAGCGCGACTTTTGCAAGGCCGTCCGGATCGGCGAGCCGCGCAGCGCCGGCGCGCGAGGCGGCGATCCCCGAAAGGGCGAACAGCGCGCAAGCCAGCGGGATCAGGATGATCCGCAACAGGCCGGTGCCGGAAGAGTTCGCGCGCATGCCCGTTCTCTAGCCCGGTCGGGCTCCGCCCGCAAGGCGCGGTTATTCCGCAGCCTGCCCGGAGCGGAGCCGCAGTTGTGCGAGCAGGGCGCGCAACGCCGGCGGCCGGACGGGCTTGTTGAGGAATTCGAGCCGCTCGTTCTGCGCCTTCTCGCGGATCTCGGGCGAACGATCCGCCGTGATGAGCACCGCCGACAAAGTCGAGGCGAATTGCCGGCGAAGCGCCTTGACCGCATCGATCCCGTTGCCGGTGTCGAGCTGGTAGTCGACAAGCGCGATATCCGGCCAGACATGCGCTGTCTTGAGCCGCCAGATCGCATCTTCCGCATCGGTGGCAGTCACAACCACGCAACCCCACCCCGAGAGCATCCTGTTCATGCCGTCGAGGATCGTCGGCTCGTTGTCGATCACGATGACATTGAGCCCGGACAGGGGTGAATAGGCTGCAGCCGGCGCAGGCTGATCAGGGTCTTTCTTCGCCGGCACGCTGCGAACGCCGGCATGGGGAACCGATACGGCGAACACCGTGCCCTTGCCCGGGCGCGACGCCAGATCAAGCTTGAGGCCCAGCACCTTGATGATGCGCTCCACAATCGACAGGCCAAGCCCCAATCCGCGTTCGATGCGCGCACCCTGCTCAAGTCGCTGGAATTCCTTGAACACGGCCTTCTGCTTGTTGGCCGGAATGCCGATGCCGGTATCGTAGACAAGAACCTTGAGTGTGGTCGGTCCTCTGCGGATGCCGACGAGCACGCGCCCGTTCACCGTATACTTGATCGCGTTGGAAATGAGATTTTGCAGGACACGGCGCAACAGGCGGCGGTCGGAATTCACCATCATCGAGCAAGGCATCACCGTGAGCTGAATCCCCTTTGCCGCTGCGACCGGTTCGAATTCGATCTGAAGCTGGCTCAAAAGCTCGCCGATGGAGAAGGTCGAAAGTTCGGGCTGAAGCTTGCCGGCATCGAGGCGCGAGATCTCGAGCAGCGCGGAGAGCACGTCCTCCACGGCGTTCAGCGAAATCTCGACATTGCCGGCGAGTTCGGTCTGGGCGCTACCGCGCAGAGCTTCGCTCAGTGCCGTCGAATAAAGACGGGCGGCATTGAGCGGCTGGATGATGTCGTGGCTTGCGGCCGCGAGAAAGCGCGTCTTCGAGGCATTCGCTTCCTCCGCTTCGAGCTTGGCTCGGGCGAGTTCCTTGTTCGCCTGCATCAACTCTTCGGTACGCTTCTTCACGCGGCGTTCGAGCGTGGCGTTCGCATCCTCGAGTGCCTTCTCGGCCGCGACCGCGTCGGTAATGTCCGAATAGGTCGTGACAAGGCCGCCATCGGGGAGGTGGTTGGAGCGGATCTCGATCACGCGGCCCGAGGGGGTGAGCCGAAGGCGCTGGGGAACCGTTTCCCGCACCAATGCGAGAATTCGCTGCGCGATGACATCTGCCGAGGTGGATTTGCCGTAGAGACCGCGACGGGCATTGTAGGCGATGATCTCGTCCATGCCCACGCCGAAGCGCACGAGATGGGGCGGCAGATTGAAGAGGTCCTGAAACGCCCGGTTCCAGCACATCAGCCGCAATTCCTGATCGAAAACCGTCACGCCCTGCCGGGTGTGGTCGAGCCCGTGCTGAAGAAGCGTGCGGGAATACTGGATTGCCGCCGAGGCATCGTCGAGCAGCTTCAGCGCGGCTTCGGTCGAAACGTTGCGCCGTCGGAGCATCAGCGAGAGAACGAGGCGCGAGGAGGCCGCTCCGATGGCCGACGCAAGCAGTTGTTCGGCGAAACGAATGGTATGCGCGTCCGCTTCCTGACCGGGCGTGAAGATGCTGCCTTGCTGCTTCTCGAATGAGTGGAACGCCCGCTCGGTCCGCTCGTCACCAAGATAGCGCGCGACGGTGGCGCGAAGATCGTCGACGCTGACCGAGCTTCGCCAGAGTTTGAACCCGGGGCCGGTGGCCGTGGCTTCCGGGCCCGTGAACAGGCTCGCCTGAAGGCGCTCGATCGGGCTTGCTTCCCGCAGGAAGGAGAAGCCAATAAGCGCCATCGTGTTGAGCGCAAGAGAGATCACCACGCCCTGGACGAGATGCGGAACCTCAGCCCACATCAGTTGGTGCGGGGCGAGGAAGGTGATCCCCATCGGTCCTTCGCGAACGAAATGGGCAAGGTAGCCGCCTTCGCCCGCAAGGGTGGGCAGGAACAGGAGGTAGAGCCAGCTCAGGAAGCCGATGCTGAGCCCCGCGACCGCACCGGCGGCATTCACCCGCTGCCAGAAGAGTCCGAGAAAGAAGGCAGGAACGAGCTGGGCGATGGCGGCGAAGGAAAGAAGGCCGATCGAGGCTAGCGCCGCCTTCTCCGAACTCCGGTAATAAAGGAAGCCGAGGAAGAGAATGACGACAACCGCGATGCGCCGGATCGTTAGCACGGTCTGCACCATGTTCGGGCTGACGATGCGATCCGCCGGGTTCTCGCTCATCAGATCCTTCGGGCGCAGGTCGGTCCGCCGCAGAAGGAAAGGCATCGCCAGATCGTTCGAGATCATGATGCCGCAGGCGACGGATTCGACGATCACCATCGCCGTCGCGGCGGAGAGCGCGCCGATAAAGGCAATGAGTGCTATGGTGCCCGCTTCCGCGTGCAGTGGTAGCGAAAGCACCATGAAGTCGCGGTCGATCCCGGTCTGCGGAAAGGTGATGAGGCCCGCGAGTGCGATGGGGATGACGAAGATGTTGATCGCCACAAGATAGGCCGGAAACTGCCAGGCGACCTGGCGGAGATCGCGGGCATCCCGGTTCTCGACCACCATCACGTGGAATTGTCGGGGCAGGAGGAAGATCGCACAGGCCGCGAGCAGTGTCGTCGTCGTCCAGACCCAGGGGTTGGGCGGCGTCGACAGCGTCGCGGCGGCGGCTGGCACTTCCTTGGCTTTGGTGAAGAGGTCGTAGAAGCCGTCGAACATGAAGTATGCGACAAAAATGCCGACGGCGAGGAAAGCGACGAGCTTCACGAGCGATTCCGCCGCGACCGCAAGCATCAAACCGTTCTGGTGCTCGGTCGCGTCGATGTGGCGGGTGCCGAAAGCGATGGCGAAGGCGGCGAGGACGATGGTGACGAACAGCGATACGTCACCAAGAGCCGCAAGGCCGCCAAAATGCGGCACATAGCCGAACTGACGGAAGACGATGATTTCGAGCGCGGCGGAAATCGCCTTCAATTGCAGCGCGATATACGGAACGGTGCCGACAACCGCGATGACCGCGACGAGCGCTGCCACCTTGCCGCTCTTGCCGTAGCGCGCGCCGATGAAGTCGGCCACCGAGGTGATCCGCTGCGATTTCACGATATGGGTGATCCGGGCGATCAGTGGCAGGCCCAGCAGGATGCCGATCAGCGGGCCGAGATAGATCGGCAGGAAGTCGAGTCCGGCGTGCGAGGCCAGCCCAACCGAACCAAGGAAGGTCCAGGATGTGCAATAAACAGCGAGCGTGAGCGCGTAGATCGTCGAGCGCGCCCTGCCCTGCAGCAGGAAGCCTCCCCGCGTGTCGCCATAATAGGCGATTCCGAACAGGGCGAGCAGATAGAGCATCGCCGAAACGAGCGCGACCCAGCCTGTGAGCATTCCCTGTCCTGTCCCTTCTTGCGGGGAGGAGAATGTTTCATGGCGTGAGGGGCTCTGCAAGCTGACATAAGGAGGTTGTGAGTCGGAAGCCGCTGTCGATTGCCGCGTTTCAGACCTTCGTATAACGTCGGAAGCGGCGCGAGCGATAACCGGCGGAAAGTCGGGATGCGCCAGGGTAGCAGCCGGATGTCCTTGCGGAATCCGGCTTTTTGGCAGGGAAGGGCCAAACGGGAATGTTGAAAGAGTTCAAGGAGTTTGCTCTCAAGGGCAATGTGGTTGATCTGGCGATTGGCGTTATTATCGGCGCCGCGTTCGGCAAGATCGTCGACTCGATGGTGGGCGATGTCTTCATGCCGCTGATCTCGGCGGTCATTGGAAACGTCGATTTCTCGAACCTGTACCTCGTGCTCAAGGGCGCGGCGGCGCAAGGCGCGGGTCTCGCCGACGCGAAGAAGACGGCCGTCGTTCTCGGCTGGGGCAACTTCCTGACGGTTGTGATCAACTTCGTCATCATCGCGTGGGTTCTGTTCATGGTCGTCAAGGGCATGAATAACCTCAAGAAGAAGGAGGAAGAAGCGCCCACCGCCCTGACGGAGCCTCCGGCCCAGGAAAAACTGCTCATGGAAATCCGCGATCTTCTCAAGAAGTGACCGACGCATTTTCTTCCGTCATGCCGGGCCGCGTCACAAGCGCGGCCCTATTTTGTCGACCGGACCGGATTGCATGGCGCTCGGGGCTGGCCCATAACCGAACCAATGACGAATCTACCCTCTCTCGATCACTTTTCCATCCGCCCCAACGCGCTGGCCGCTCCCTCAAGCGGCATCGTCGAGGTCTTCGATTACGGCCGCAACAAGCCGGGTCTCCTGCCGCTCTGGGTGGGCGAGGGCGATCGGCCGACGCCCGCTTTCATCGCCGAGGCCGCGCGGAAATCGCTCGCGGAAGGCGAGACCTTTTATACCTATCAGGCGGGTATCCCGAGCCTGCGCGAGGCGATCGCTGCTTACCTGACGGATCTTTACGCCAAGCCGGTCGCGGCTGAGCAGATCTTTGTCACGTCGGGCGGCATGCACGCGCTTCAGATCGCTACGACCTTGGCGGTGGGGCCGGGTGATGAGGTTATCGTTCCCACGCCGGCCTGGCCGAATTTCATCGGCGCTGTGACGGTGTCCGGCGCGAGCCCGTGCGAGGTGCCGATGCGCTTCGGCAATGCCGGCTGGCAGATCGATATCGAGGCGATCGCCTCCGCCGTGACCCCGCGCACGAGGCTGATCGTCATCAATTCGCCGGCGAATCCGACCGGCTGGACGGCGTCGACCGAGGAACTCGCCGCGATACTGGAGATCGCCCGCAAGCACGGTCTCTGGATCATCGCCGACGAGATCTATGGGCAATTCTATTACGAGGGCGCGCGTGCGCCATCCTTCCGCGACCTGATGAGCGCTGACGATCGCATCTTCTTCGTGCAGACCATGTCGAAGAACTGGGCGATGACCGGCTGGCGCGTCGGCTGGCTCGAAGCGCCGGCCGCACTCGGGCAAACCATCGTCAACCTCATCCAGTATTCGAGTTCCGGTACGGCCGTCTTCTCGCAACGCGCGGCGGAAGCGGCGATCCAGGGCGGGGAGGACTTCATTCGCGAGCAGGTCACGCAGGCCCGTCATAACCGCGACCTGCTTGTCGAAGCCTTCTCCCGGGCATCGCGCTTCCGTTTTGCGCCGCCGCAGGGCGCGTTCTACCTCTTTTTCGGGGTCGAGGGCGTCGAGGACACGCGCAGGCTTGCCTTCCATCTGATTGACGAGGCGAACGTCGGGCTTGCGCCGGGCACCGCCTTCGGCGCGGGGGGGCAGGGCTATCTCCGCCTGTGCTATCTCCGCCGCTCCGACGATATTGCGGAGGCGGCGGAACGTCTGGTTCGCGCAGTCAACGCCCTGTGACGGACGAAACGCGGGAGATTTTCCTCCGGCGCATCCTGCCGACGCTTGCCGGCGGGGTTCTCGGCGGTGCCGTCTTCTGGTTGCTTGGCCTGCCCGCACCCTGGCTCTCCGGAGCCATGGTGGGGATGGTCGGAGTCATCCGCTTTGGCGTAGAACCCTATCTTCCCTCGTTCCTGCGCGATGTCGGCATGCTGCTGGCCGGCATCGTCACCGGTTCGGCGATCACGCCGGAAATGATTGGCATTATCTCCCGCTATCCGGCCTCGCTGGTTGGGCTGGCGCTGACGACATGGGTCATCGTGCAGGCCGGACGCGCGACCTTGACGCGCGGCTTCGGTTGGGATCGGGAAACGGCATTCTTCGCCTCCGTCCCTGGCGCGCTCTCGGTTGTTATCGCCACGGCGGCGACGCGGAAGGTGGACATGTTGCGCGTGGCGGCCATTCAGGCCTTCCGTCTCTTCGTGCTGATCGCCGTGCTGCCGAGCGTCGTGATCCTCTCCGCGCCGCGTGTCGATGTCGCGCCCGCACCCCTTCTTTCAGCGCCCGCCTTTGCGTGGGTCTGCGGCCTCGGCGTCGTCATCGCGCTGCTGTTCGAACGTTTCGGCGTGATGGCGCCGTTCCTGCTCGGCGGTATGGTCGCGACGGGTGGTCTCCATGTCGCCGGCTTCGTAGTCGGCACGACGCCTGATATCGTGGCCGGCCTCGCGATGCTGCTTGTCGGCATTTTCGCCGGGTCACGTTTTTCCGCGCTTGATGGCGCCTCGCTCCGGGCGCTGGCGCTTCCGGGTATCGCCGTCTTTCTCGTGACATCCGCCATCGCGGCTCTGGGATCGCTGATCGTCGCGTTCCTGATCGGCCTGCCGCTCGGCATGGTCCTTGTTGCCTATGCGCCCGGCGGGCTTGAGGCGATGGTGCTGCTTGGCCTAGCGCTGGGTTTGGATCCGCTTTATGTGACCGCGCACCACGTCGGGCGTTTCGTGATGATCGCCGCCGCACTACCGTTCATCGCGAGGCGCAACCTTGACGGTGGCCCCTAGCGGAGGTCGCGTGGGAAGAGGGCGTCGATGACCTCCAACTTTTCCGTTCGTCCGTAGGTGTGGATGCCGCGCATCCAAGTCCCGGCCAACGGCGCGAATTCGCCGAGCCGCTTCTGGCGGAAACGGGTGGGTGTCAGTTCCTCGATCTCGACAAAATGCAACTTGCGGCCGTAGCCGCCGAGGCAGTTCTGAACGGGCCGGATCAGCCTCTCATCGATCCGCAGCAACGGGCCACCGCATCGGGCATGCCGGGCATCGACAAGGATCGGATTGAGCGCGTGCGGGGAGTAAGGGCCGAGGGGCGAGGGTGCGTGGAAGGCGACAAGGCAATCCCAGCTCGCCCTGCCGTGCGGGGCGGCATTCGCGAGCAACCACCATCGCCCATCGTGTTCAAACAGCGTGGCGTCGTGAAGCTCCTGCCCCGTGATCAGCGGTGACATTTCCTCCCAGTCATCCGGAAACCGCCGGGCCCGGTAGAGAGGAAGATGCTTCTCCGCCGCGTTCTCGGGAATCATGTAGATCGCCCCGTCGTGCAGGAAGAGATAGGGATAGGAAAGATGCGTCGCGCGCTCGACGATCGGTTTGGGCGGGAAGCGCGGCATGCCGTGCTCGTCGAGCTCCGTATAGGCGATGATCCCTCTCCCGGTTGAATAGGGCAGTTCCTCGACGAACAGGAATGTCCGCCCCTTTTCTTCCCAAAGCACCGGATCGGCGAAGAACCGGGCGCCATCGTCAGCAAGCCAGCGGAACCCGTCGGATGTCTGCAGTCGTTCCGAATCGAGCGGCTGCGCCACCCTGATGCCCGTGCGCCAGTGATCCGCGCGGAGACGGGACGGCATCGCCTTCTCCGCCAGTTTGCGAACGAAGTTTCGACCGACAAAAATCAGCGGCGCGAAAGCGCCCGACGACCGCGCAGCCTCGACCGGTTCGATTGCTGGCCTCTCTCGATTGTCGAGCGCCATCAGAACAAGCGTCGAAATCCGGCGCGTGATCTCCCGCAAACCGTTGAGTACGATTTCCGGTCCCTCGACAGAAGGGAGTCCGCGCGCCGCAAGGCTCCCGTCGGCGCGTTGAATCCAAATAGCAGGCCAGTTCGAGGCGAACAGGAAGTCTGGAAGATTCGCCAAAGTGCCGTCTCGCCCCAGCGAAAGGCTCAGAGACGCTTGCCCGCCTGCAATGCCGGAGAGATCGAGCGTCCATCCGCTCATGTCGAATGCCGCGATGCGGGGCAGGTTATCGGGGGAGAGAGGAAGCCAGCATGCGCGCTGCGCGCCGTAGAGTCGATTCTCGATAGCGAGAGCGATTGATGCGAGCCGATCCTGCGCTGCTGGCGCCGGACGAATATCGAAGAACGGCGAATAGCCAGCAGTCTCCAGGTCGCGCGCGAAATCGGCGAGCCACCCGCGGCAATCCGTTTCCGCAAGACCGATCACAATTTCCAAGGCAATCCTTTCCGGAGCAACAGAATCTTCTGAAATTTGTGGCACGAGTCTCGGCAAATTCCGGGTGGAATGGGTCTCTGTCTAATGCAGTCACGTAAATATCTCTTTTATATGCCGGCGCTGATCGGCGGCGGTGCCGAAAGGGTCTGGGCGCTGCTCGCCTCGGAGTTCGCCCGGCGCGGCCATGACGTGACCTTCGCGGTCGATTACGACGCGGCGGAAAACGAGACTTTCATTGATCCAGCCGTCAAGCGGGTCACCCTGCCCGCCGGGCATTTCGGCGCGACGCTGGGCCTCGCCAGACTCTTGCTGGCGCTGAAGCCGGACGTTTCGCTCTCCGGACTGGGCGTCGCGAACCTCAAGCATATGATCGCGGCGCTCATGACTTGGCGCTATCGACGCGCGGTGATTTCCTATCACGGCTTCTTTGCTTCGGAACCCCAGTTCCTGTCCCGGCTCGGCAATCGTCTGACGCCGATCTTCACGCGGCTTTGCGGACGCGCGGTGACGGTCTCCGATGGTCTTCGCAACGCGCTGATCGAGAAGCATGGCGCGAGTTCCCACCGCCTGATGCGTATCTACAATCCGGTCTACCGCGCCGAGAGCGAGCAGGCCCGGCCGGATGTGAAAGCTCTGGCGGCACGGGCGCCCCTCGTTCTGTTTGTCGGCCGACTCAACGTGGACAAGGATCTGCCGACCCTGTTTGCAGCCTTCGCGAAAGTAAAGCGCGAGGGCGCAACGCTCGGGATCGTCGGTGACGGCCCGCTGCGCGCCGATCTCGAACGCGAGGCGGCCAGACTGGGAATTTCCGGTCGCGTGCGCTTTCTGGGTTACCTCCGCGATCCCTCGACCGCGTATCGGCAGGCGCGGTGCCTCGTGTTGACTTCGAAGCGCGAGAGTTTCGGCAATGTCGTCGCTGAGGCGCTGGACCACGGTCTGCCGGTGGTGGCGACCGCGACTGACGGACCGAGCGAGATTCTCGAGCACGGCCGCTTCGGCGCGATAGTGCCGATCGGCGATGCCGGAGCGATCGCGCGGGCGATCGACAAGGCTCTGGCGGAACCAGGCGATCCAGCGCCGCGCATGGCCCACGCCGCCGCCTTCGCGGTTGACCGTGCGACGGATGCCTATCTTGCGATGACGGAGACGGTGATCGCGGAAGCCTGAGCCGGGATGTTTATGCTGGGTTTCGCCCAGCGGAGGCCGCCGGTCCTCGGGCCAGCAGCGAAACCAGCACCAGCGCGCAGAGCCAATAGCGTTTGGCCATGCGCTTCGGGTTGGTGCCTAGCCGCCACAGCCATTCAAGCCCTGTCTTTTGGAAGATCGCCGGTGCGCGGTCCTGTGTGCCGGCGATGAAGTCGAGTGCCGCGCCGATGCAAACGAAGCCAAGCCCCGGCGTGATCTCCGCCATCCGCGCTGCGAAAAGCTCCTGCTTGGGTGCACCGAGCGCGACGAAGACGATTCTGGCTCCCGAAGCCTCGATGCGACGCGCGGCGGCGATCGCAGCATTGGATTGCGGATCGAATCCGTAGGGAGGGCTTTCCTTGTGGGCGATGATCAAGGAGGGGAAACGTGCCTTCAGTTCGCGCGCGGAGGTTTCGAGTGTCTGATCATTCGAGCCGAATAAGGCGATCGGAATACACGCCCGGGCGCCGGCGGCGCACAGCGGCATGACAAGATCGGCGCCCGTCGTGCGTTCGATCTGCTCCGCCTGCCGGCGGGCCAGGGCGGCAACCGGCGCACCGTCGGCCGAGACCAGTTCGGCGCGATCATAAGCCTTGCGGAAGGAAGCGTCGTCGCGCCGTTTAACGATGTGGTCGAGATTGAGCGTGAACAGGCGGAAGCCTTCGCCCTTGCCGGCACGGCTGATCGCGGCCTCGACGGCTGTGGCGAGCGTGGGCAGGTTGATCATCTGGCCGTCGACGCGCGCGAGTTCCGGAAAGGCTGCCTGTCCCATATCCCTCAAGTCCTGTGAGCGTGTATGGGGCGATCCTCTAACGCGCGATGGTTGCAATCCCGTTGCGGAGATGCTCGATTTCGGCCTGTTTCCTGAAAATCCTGAGCAAGTTGGTAAAGAATTCCTGCAAGGCTCGGTGGAAGTTTCACGCATCAGGAAAGACCGATGCACCGGCCCGTTTCGTCATCCAGCCAACCGATCCCGTCAAGCCTGACCCGTCGGGCGATGCTCGCCGGCCTCGCTGCCGGAACGGCACTCGCCAGCGCGGAGGCAGCGGCGCCGGTCCTGCCGCTGTGGGCGGCTGCACAGCGCAACGGGATGACCTTCGGTGCTTCGACCTCATGGGAGGTTATCAACGATCCTGGCTACGCCGACCTTCATACGGCGCAATCGCGCCTGCTCGTCACCGACAAGGCGATGAAGTTCGATTACCTTCGACCACACGAGGATGTTTTTGCGTTCGAGGAAGCCGATGCCCTGCTCGCCTTCGCCCGTGACAGCGGCATGCTGTTTCGCGGCCACACCCTGTTCTGGAACGATTTTCCGCCGCCCTGGCTCAAGGGCAAGTCCGCTGCCGAGCTGGAGCGGATCTTCGATCTCCATATCGAGATCGTCGGCGCGCGCTATGCCGGCGCGATGCATTCCTGGGATGTCGTGAACGAACCTTTCTGGCCCGGTTCCGGGGCGTCGGGCGGGTTCCGGCGCGGGCCGTGGTTTGATGCGATGGGCGAGCGCTACATCCCGCGCGCCTTCCGTCGTCTCGCAGCCATTGACCGGACGGCGAAACTCGTGCTGAACGAGGCCTTCACCGAGCAGGACGACGCGCTGGGGCGCGGCGTGCGCGAGCGGATGATCCCGCTCATCGACCGACTGCTCGATCAGGGCGTGAAGCTCGATGCGATCGGCCTTCAGGCTCATATCAAGCCTGGCGTCGCCTTCGCGATCGACCCGTTTCTGCGCTTCCTCGACGATATCGCCGCACGCAAGCTGAAGATTTACCTCACCGAATTCGATATCGACGACCAGCATTTCCCGCGCGAGATCACCTTGCGCGATGAGAAGGTCGCGGAATGGACAACGCGTTTTCTTGTCCCTGTGCTGCGCAATCCGGCGATCGAATGCCTCATCACCTGGCACCTCGCCGACAAATACACCTGGTATCGCGAGCCGGTCGTGGCAACCTCGCGCGTTCGCGATTTTCCAGCCAGGCCGCTGCCCTTCGACGACGCCTTTCACGAAAAGCCGATGGCAAGGGCGATCCGTTCTGCCCTGCTCAACGCGCCGGCGCGCTAGAAGCCGGAAGCGGGCTAAGAAATCCGCAAGCATGTTTGCGGGTTTTGCCGTCTGAAGGAGGGTTCAACACCAAATCTTACCCTTTGAAGCGCATCGGTCGGTCGTGAGGACAGGGCCGGTCGTTTGCGGCCAAAGGGACAGTTCGGGTTACGGCGTATGAGCCAGCAGAAGATCATCTACATCGTCTCGCCGAGCGGCGCCGTCGGCGGCGGCATGGGACGGGTGAAAGACTACATCATCGAAAGCGGGGGCGATGCGCTCGCCCGGACGCGATTCGAGGTTCTCGTCACACGCGATGAGAAAGGCGCCGCCCATTCGCTCCTCCTCCTGTTTCTGGCGGTTCTCAAGATCTGGGTCGCCCGGTTGTCCGGCCGGCTCGCGTTGGTTCATGTCAATTTCGGGGACAAGGGCAGTGCTTTCCGAAAGGGATTGGTGATCCTCGCCGCACGGCTCGTCGGCGCCCGGACCATCCTTCACCTGCACGCCGCCGAATTGACCGGGCTCTACGCCCGTTCCGGCGCTGTCGTGCGCTGGGCGATCCGCCGACCTTTCCATGCCGCGACGAGCGTGATCGTGCTCGGTCGCCTCTGGCGCGATTGGCTCGTGATGGAACTAGGCATCGAGGCTTCGAAGATCGACATTCTCTATAACGGCGTGCCGGTTCCGGTCGAACCGCGCGATTTCCTCCAGCCTCGGCGGGGGCCGTTGCGCATTCTTTTCCTCGGTCTTCTCACCGAACGGAAAGGTATCTCGGATTTCCTGCACGGCCTCGCCGGAATTCCTCCCAGCACGCCTGCATGGACGGCTGTGATCGCAGGCAACGGCGATATCGAAGGTTACAAGGCCAAGGCCGATGCACTGGGGCTCGCCGACAAGGCAGAATTCGTTGGCTGGGTCGATCAGGCGGGCGTTCGCGCACTGTTGCGCGATGTCGAGATGATGGTCCTCCCCTCCTACAACGAGGGTCTGCCGCTGGTGATCCTCGAGGCGCTTGGGTGCGGTGCGCCGGTGATTTGCACGCCCATCGGCGCGATTCCCGAGGTGTTGGAGGATGGCCGCGACGTGCTCTTCGTCGACCCCGGCGATCGCACCGCCTTGAGCTTGACGATGGCTAAGCTTCTCGCGAGCGCGGCGCTGCGCCAATCGCTGTCGGATCAGGGGCAGACGCGATTCCGTCAGCAGTTCTCGCTCGAGGTTTTTCTCGCGAGTCTGTTCGCGATCTACCGCCGCCGGTTTGCGGTCGAAATCGCGATGAAGAAAGAGGTTCCTGCCGTGAGGGCACTCGCATGATGCTCGAAGCCAGCCAGCTCCAGTCCGGCACCGTTCTCTCGACGCAGCTCTGCATCGTCGGCGCAGGGCCGGCGGGTGTCTCGCTTGCCTTGCAGTTCATCGGCTCGGGAATCGACGTCGTCCTCGTCGCCGGCGGCAAGGTGGGACATGACGAGGCAGCGCAGGCGCTGTACACCGGCGAGGTCGTGGACGAGGCGCTTCACAGCCCGCTGACGGAATATCGCCATCGCCAGCTTGGCGGCTCCTCCGCCACCTGGGGCGGGCGTTGCATGCCGTTCGACCCGATTGATTTCGAACGTCGTGATTTCATCGACGGCTCCGGCTGGCCGATCGGTCACGACGAAATCGCGCCGTTCTACCCCGAAGCGAATGCGCTCGCCGAGGCCGGTGATTTCGAATACGACGCAAAAAAGGCCGTCAAAGGCGGGATGCGCCCGATCGCCGAAGGGTTCGATCCGGCTTCGTTCGACAGCGACCGCATCGAGCGCTTTTCCTGTCCGACAGATTTCGGCGGCCGCTATCGCCATCGCCTCGCCCGTGCCGCGAATATCCGCGTGTTGCTCGACACCCACGCGACCGAGATCCGCGCGGACGGCGAAAGGATCGCAGCCATCGTCCTGCGCACGCTCGACGGCAAGGAAATGACCGTCGAGGCCGAGCGCCATGTAATCGCAGCCGGCGGGATTGAGACAGCACGGCTGCTGCTCGCCTCGCGGAGTGAGATGCACCCCACGGGTGTCGGCAATGCTGGCGATCAGGTTGGACGCAACTATCTGTGCCACATCGCCGGCACTTATGGCGAGCTTGGCTTCGCGCCGGGAACGGCGGTATTCCACGGGTATGACCGTGCGTGGGACGGAGTCTATTGTCGTCGGCGTATGGCCCTGCGGCCTGAAGTGCAGCGCGAACATGGCATCGGCAATGTCGTGATGCGCCTTCATCATCCGCGTCTGCCGGACCCGGCGCACGGGCGCGGTATCCTCTCGGCGATCTATCTCGCGAAACCCTTCATCTCCTACGAATATTCCAAGCGGTTGCACGGCGGGGACGCCATGACGGTAGGCCATGTCCTGCGGCATGGCTTCAACATCCTGCGTGAGCCCTTCGGCGTGGCGGGATTCCTGCTCAACTGGGTGAAGGTGCGCACGCTTGCCGCGCGCAAGTTTCCCTCGCTCATCGTTGCGCCGCGCAATAACCGCTTCACGCTCGATATCCATGCCGAACAGGTCCCAAACCTCGACAGCCGCGTGACCTTGGGCACCGGGCTCGACGCTTTCGGCAAACCGCAGGCACGGGTCGACTGGCGCTACAAGCCAAAGGATATCGAGACGGTGCGTGTGGCGCTCGAAGTGCTCCGTCGTGATGCGACCGCCACCGGCAGGGCGAATCTTGAATTCGACGCAGACGGTGTCGCCGAGGCGATGCTGCGCGACGGAGCCTATGGCGGCCATCACATCGGCACCGCGCGAATGGGCGCGAATCCGGACACGGGCGTCGTCGATCGAGAGTGCCGCGTCTTCGGCACCAACAATCTCTATCTGTCCGGCTCCGCGATATTCCCGACGTCGAGCCAGGCCAACCCGACGCTGACCATCGTTGCTTTCTCTTTGCGGCTGGCGGCGCATCTCAAGCGGGAATTCCAGCCCAAGCGGAGCGAGATCCGCACCTTGGCGATCAAGGGAGCGGCGGCATGAGCATTCTCGTGGCCGGGGCAGGCGGCTTCGTCGGGCGTCGCTTCGTTGAGAAACTCCGGGCCGAGGGGCGCCCGGTCATTGCCGGCGTGCGCAAACCGCGAGAGAGCTTTGAGCGCATGGGCGTCGAGCAGCGTGTGTTCGATGCCGGAAACCCCGAAACGCTCGCGCCTGCGCTTAAGGGCGTGACGCACATTGTTAACTGTATCATGGGCGGTCCGGCCGAGATGGTCGCCTCAACCCGAAATCTCACGGAAGTTGCCGTGAAGGTTGGCGTCCAGCGTTTCGTGCATTTCTCCTCGATCGCCGTTTTCGGCAATGCCGAGGGCGAGATCGGCGATGATTTTCCCGTTGGCCAGAACGTCGATGCCTACGGGCAGGCAAAGATCGATTGCGAGCATCTCATCCGGAAGGCGCAACAGGAGGGTCTTCGGACGGTCATCCTCCGCCCGGCGTTGATCTATGGGCCCGGCTCGGAACAATGGACGGCGCGAATCGCACGGCTCCTGCGCTGGGGGCGGCTCGGTGATCTCGGTGCCGCCGGCGATGGAATCTGCAATCTCATCCACGTCGATGATGTCGTCGCTGCGGCGGTTGCCGCGCTCGACCGGCCGGAAGCGGTCAACAGGGCTTTCAACCTCGCGATGGCGGAAGCGCCGAGCTGGAATCGGTATCTGATGGATTTCAGCCGCTCGCTCGGCTTCACGCCGGTTTTCCGCGTGCCGGGCCGTAACCTGCGGATCGAGACGAAGCTCGTCGCCATCCCGCTCAAGATCGCCGCGATCGTCACCGCCAAGCTCGGTTTCGGTCAGCACCTCGTGCCGGATATGATCTCGCCGAGCCTTGGGCGCCTGTTCGATCTTGAAGCCCGCTATCATTCCGCGCGGGCGGATATCGTCCTTGGGCCGTCGAGCATCGGCTACGCGGAAGGGCTGCGGCAATCAGCCGATTGGATCGGCCAAAGATGAGTGAGAGCTCGATGCGCCTGAGCGACGATCATGTAGCCCCCGCCCTTCCCACGACCTATGTGTCGATCCAGCAGTTGCGCGCCTTGGCGGCGCTCGGCGTGGTGTTGGCCCATCTCGAAATCTACCTCGGGCGGATGGGTTTCACCGGCGCCTGGCCCCATTTTCTGACATCCGGTGTCGATATTTTCTTCGTCATTTCCGGCTTCATCATGTGGGTGACGACGGCGGATCGTACGGTAACGCCAGGCCAGTTCCTGCTCAATCGACTCATCCGTATCGCGCCGCTCTATTGGGTGGTGACGTCGCTGGCGCTCGCCGTCCTCTTGACCAACAAAGGGTTGATGCCGGGCGCAGCTCTGGATTGGGGACATGTCTTCGCCTCGTTCCTCTTCATTCCGGCCGTGCATCCCGTGCTCGGTGAGCCGCAGCCGCTTGTCACCGCCGGCTGGACGCTCAATTTCGAGATGATGTTCTACACCCTGTTCGCGCTGGCGCTTTTCCTGCCGCAACGCTTCCGGATTAATGCCGTCCTGACGCTGCTGTTGGGGGTTGTTTCCCTGCGGGCTTTCGATCCGCGCCCCTTCGGCGCGATCTGGTTCTATTCCTCGAACATCATTCTTGAATTCGGCTTCGGTGTGATGATCGGCGCGCTTGTCACGGCCGGTCGCCGGTATTCGACGCGGACGGGTGCGATCCTCGTTGTCCTTGGAGCAATCCTCGTCGTGCTCCTGTCGGAGGTTCGGGAGGCCGAGCACCTGCGCGCGATCCTGCGCGGCGTTCCGAGCGCGATGATTGTACTCGGCGCGGTAATGCTCGAGCTAGACGGCCGTGTCCTCGTATCGCGCTTCGCCCGGTTTCTCGGCGATGCGTCCTACTCGATCTACCTGACGCACGGTATGGTGCTCTCGGCGTTCACGCGGGTGTGGATGAAACTCCTTCCGCCGGCGCTCTCGAATTCGTTCCCGCTGTTCTGCTTCGCGGGTTTCGTTGTTGCGGCGGTTGCGGGAAGCGCGATCTACTTGTGGGTCGAAAAGCCGCTTGGCCGGATCGCGAAGAACCTCCTCAGTCCCCGCCGGAAATCGGTAGCGGCCTGAGCCGGCTCTCTCAGCCTGTTCGTCTTGCGGCGATGAACCGACGAACAGTACCGAGAAGTGAGGGAAACAGGATCGGGATCAACACGGCATAGATTGCCATGCCGAACAGGACGATGACGAGGATCGAATTCCATTGTGGCCGGACCGTCACGCCGAAGGTCGGCAGCATCACAATGGCACCATACATCGCGCTCGATGCGAGGAGCACGCGGGTGAACTGCCAGAGTGGCACAGGCATGCTGAATCGCCAGCGCAGATAGAGCATGTCGCAGAAGGCCGTCGCAATTGCAGCAAGGGATGCGCCGATCACAGCGCCGACCAGCCCATACATCACAAGGCCGATCATGGCTGCCAGTACGGTGATGATCGCTTCAGTGAATTCGAGAACTAGCATCGCTTTCGGTGCTTCGAACAGCAGGAACATCTGGTCCCAACCGTGCATTCTGAGATTGCGGATTGCGGCCCCGAGTAGCGCCCAAGGCAGGATTTGGATCGTTGCATTCTGGAATTCGGGCGCGATGAGCCATCGTACCAGCGGCTCGTTGATCGCAGCGACGCCGAGGGTCGCCGGCGCAATCACCCCGAGAAGCAGCGCGGAATTGTTCGAAAGCTGGCGGCGTGCGCCCTCCTCGTCGCCGGATTCCATCGCCCGGACGGCGAGCGGGTAGGCGGCTGCGGTCACTAGCATCGCGGCGACGTTCGAGAGCCGCGTCGCGAGGGTCCAGCCAACCGAAAGCAGACCGAGCGCGACGGCCCCGTCGCCGACCTGTACCACGAAGCGGATGCCATGCGCGGCCACCCAACCGAAGCCGCCAGCAAGCGTGATCGGCAGCCCGAACTGCATCGCGGCGCGCAGGATGGGCCGATCCATTGAGCCGTTGAGCGGGCGAAGGCCGACGAGGCGGCTTGCCACAAGACCGACCGCCAGTTGGATCGCTGCATAAATCAGCAGCACTATGGCGGGGTCAGTCGCCATGAGTTCCAGCGCGAGCACGGTGAAGGCCAGTCCGCCGATCGGCGGCAGGATCTGGACCAGCGAATAGGCGCCGATGGCAGCGTTCTTCCGCGCGTATTCGGCAAGAAAATTGAGATAGCTCCGCGTCATCGTGAAGACGCAGGCGCTGAGGTGAAAGGCGAGTGAGGCATCCGGCTTTGTCGCGAACACGATTCCGGTGGTGACGAAACCCTGTAACAAGGTCGTGACGAGGAGGACGTGCTGCTCGGTGTGCGCGTAGCGAATCCGGTCTTCGTCGGTGGAGAACCCGCCAGCATAGCGCAGCATGTAGAATGTCCACCACGACATGCAAACCAGGAACACGAGCTCCTGGCTCGCGAAGATGAGCATCGTCAGCCCGTAGTCCGCCGCACCGAGATAATGCGTCAGGACGATTGCGGTCGCGAATTGTGTCAGCGGCCCGAGCAGTTGCGCGGGGAGGTAGGCGATCGTCTGCCGGATCAGCATTGGGCGGTCCTGGCTGGGAAGCGCGCACGGCCTGCGGCCAGAGGCAAGGCAAGGGGAGCCGGTGCTCGTCGTGGCAGGAGGAGAAGCAGGAACAGGCACATCATGGCGAAGCCGATGGTTTTCCCGGCAATGCCGAGGAAGGTCGAGTTGACGACGAAGAAGTAACCGATAACTAGCCAGGCGCGCCCCTGACAGCGGGCGGAGAGCGCGAAGAGATAGAACAGCAATCCGGTAAAGAACAGCAGACTGGGCAGAATGCCGTAGAACAGGATGAACGCGACCCACAGGCTCTCGATGCCGAATTCAAGCCGGTGGATATGCACGTAATGGGCAAGGTTCTCCTGCTGCGGCCCGAATAGAAGCTCGGGGATCGTGAAGCCGCGGAACAGTTCGAACATCACGATGCGGGCATTGGCACTGCCCTTGTCCTCCGTGAACCGGAGGATGAACTTGTCGAAGAAACCCAGTTCGAGAAGAGCACCGGCGATGCCGACCAGCGCCGGCAGCAGGAAAGCCAGAAGCACGACATGCCGGAGCTGAAGCTTGGCGCCGGCGAGAAACTGTAAGGCGCTGCGTGCAAGCGTGACCAACACCGCCAGCATCAGGAGAACCAGCGACGCTCGGCCGCCGAAGGCGACCATTCCGACAAGCTGAAGACCGATCATCGCCGGCCGATGCCATCCCTTGAGGGCGCCGCCACCAAGGAGGAGAATCATCGTGTAGCAGCCCGTCATCAGCGCATTGCCGAGCGGGTGACCGATGAAGGCGGTCGAGCGCCAGTCGTCCGTGATGAGGATGCCGCCTGCGACATAGGGTGTCAGCCGCCACCCTGAGCCGAATTCGGCAATGCCGAGCAGTGCATTCAGCGCGAAGCCGATATGGATGAGACGCACCATGCTCGCTTGTGTCTCGGGCGAGAGCCGCACCACGATTTGCAGGATCAGCAAAGGCAAGAGGAAGGTATCGACGAGGCTGGCGGCGGGCAGACTCTGGTTCGCAAGGGCATGATAGAGGAGCACGATCCAGGCGGCGAGAAACAACCAGAGGCGGGAGTCGCTATTAAAGGCGCCGAGAAGGCTCGCGAGCGGGTTGCCGTCGCGTAGCGCGATGACAATGTAGAGCAGGAAGACGGTGTAGGTCGCGGGATGGAACCGCATCGGCCCGGAACCGCCAGGCGCGTCGTAATTCCATCCGATCATCATCAGCATCATCGGTGAAATGAACATCATCAACGCAACGGCAGTGAGCGCCAGTGCGTGGATCACCTTGTCCTGACGCGGCGTTCGGGAAGGTGTGGTCGCCCTCATGCCGCACGCCCGACGCCCCCGGATTGCCTGACAACGCCGATAAGGCTGTCGCCGAACCGTTGACCGAGTTCCGCGGCTATCCGGCCATCCGCATTCGGCGACACGAGTGCGATCACACCGTCAATGCGTCGATCGATGTCGATCTGGTCGAGCGCGGCCGAACCGATCGCCGGGCCGTCGATGAGGGTCAATCCGATTCGGCGAGGCCGTTGGCCGTGCATCGCTGGTCGAGCGCCCTTCACCCCGCCGAAAGGCAGGAAGGCTAGGCGCGACGAAAGCGCAATGACCGGGCGAAGACTGCCGCCGAATTCAGCCTGGACGGTGGCACCGTTGTTGCCGAGCTGAGCCGTCAGTGCGTGGGCTCCGCCTGCTCCGTCGACAAGCAGGATATCGAGGCCGCGCCCCGCAAGGGCATGTGCGAGATTGGCAGCCAGTGTCGGACTCCCGTGTCCACCGCCCATGCCGGTGACCATCACCGTTGCGCCGGGATGCGGGCCGACCATTGCGCTGATCCGCTCGGCGAGGTTCTGGATTTCCTTTGCATAGGCCGAGTGCGGGGCACGCAGCACAGCGTCGGGCGTGAGGCGAGTGCCGGTGCCCTTGCGTGCACCCCTCCCGACCCAGCGGACGGCGCCGGCATCTGCTGGTGCTGGAAGAACTGCGAGAAGTTCGGGCATGCTCTCGGAAGGGAGGACGGGTATGGGGACATCTTGCGCGGAAGCCTGCGGTGCCGGGGGCTTCGCGAAACCGCCGCGCTTGCGCTGTCCCTTGCGGGCTTGGGAGAGGGTTTCCAGCAACAGCGCCAGTGCCACGCCGAGGAAAAGCCCGCCGAAGAGCGAGAGCGCGAGAATCAGCGGACGGTTCGGCCAGGCGCGGCGCAGCGGCGCGACAGCCGGCGCGATGACGCGACCGGCTGGCGTATCGACCGTCAATCGTGCGATCTGCTCCTTGTCGCGCAGGAATTTCTCGTAAACTGCTTTCTGTGCATCGACTGCGCGTTCGAGTTCGCGCAGGCGCAGGAGGGTGCGATTGATGCCGGTGGCGTCGGATTTCAGACGTTCGAGCTGGCGTTCGAGCGCCTTTACATTGCCGCTGGCGACGACGTAGGCGGAACGGGCACCGGCAGCGATGCGTTCGAGTTCCTCGCGGATCAGCCGCAACACATCCGCTTTCTGCTGCGTGACCTCGATCGCGGCGGGGTGGCGCGGGCCGAGCGTCGACCGGGCATTCGCGTCGAGGCGGGAAATCTCGGCCAATTGGCCGCGTAACCGGTCGATCACCGGGGATTTCAATGCTTCGACGGTCGAATCCGGCACCCGGCCGCCCTTGCGCAGGGCCTCTACCTGATCGAGCGCCGCCTTGGCCTCGGCTGCTTTCCGCTGGGCATCGACGAGGCCGCGGTTGAGTTCGCTCAATTGTTGCTCGCCGATCAGCTTGCCCTCAACACCGAGGATCTTGTTTTCTTGCTTGTAGGTTTCGACCCGGGCCTCCGCTTCCTTCAGGCGGTCTTGAAGCTGCTTGAGGTGCGTTTCGAGCCAGGATTGCTCGCGTTGCGCGGTTTCGGATTTCGAATCGCGGCCGTCGCTAAGGTAGGCGCGGGCGATCGCGTTGGCGATGCGCGCCGATTTCTCGGCAGACTGGGTGCGGACCTGGATTTCGACGACATAGGTCCGGTCCGGCCGTTTGACCTTCACCCCTTCCTGCAGATTGCGCAGTGTATTGGAAGCGGCATCACCCGGACCATTGGCGAATTCCGCATCATCCTGCAGCTTCTCATCGGCGATGACGCGACGCAGAACCGCGTCCGATTCGATAACGAGTGTTTGGCTGTCCACCAGGTTCGGATCGTAGCCCGCGCCGGTGCCTGAACCCTCGATCTGGAAACTCGCCTTGTTGCGCGGATCGATGAAGATAGCCGTCGCCGCCATGTAGGAGGATTTCGCGGTAAAGGCGTAGCCGAGCCCGAGCGTCGTGACGATGGCCGTCGTCGTTGCGATCGTCTTCCACCGCCGGCGCAGGATCGAGCCGAACTCTGCAATGCCGACCGGCGCTTCCTCGGTTTTCACACTGCCTTCCATCCAGTCTGGCGAATGGCCGGCTTGTGGCTCCGCAGCCCGCACGAAGCGGCCTGTGGGGCTGTTGTGGGAAGGTGTCAGTCGCCTGCGCATCGCGGTCCCGGTTTCATCCTTTTCAGGTCCGGCAATGCAAGGTGCCGCGCCTGCACCCCGTCCGATTGCGAGGGGCTTGGGGTCACCCTCGCATATGATTCTTTACGAAGTGTTCACCATAAAACGCGGGTCGGCACGACCTCGCTGGATCGTTTGCAGGTTTTTGAGGGATTTGGGTTTTTCTCGGCAGAATGAAGTCCGGGGATATTCCGATGATGCCATCAGGGGGAGCCAGAGAAGCTGGCCATGCAACCGGTGCGGGGGTTCCGCTCCTTCAAACCGCGCTCGACGATGGATCATTCTCGGTCGAATCGCATCGAGTCGCGGACACGGCAAGCTTGCTGCGCATGATAGATGGGCTGGAGAGCGGAGTTTGCCAGAGTCCGCTCTGGCTGGGGAGCTGGCTTTCGGTCTTTGGGAAGTCGGTTGATATCGAGTCGTTCGTCGTACTGCTTCACGACAAGGCGGGTCGCGTGCGTCTGGCGCTCCCTCTCATCCGTCGCGCCGAACACGGCCTCCAGTTCCTTGAGGCGATGGACAACTGTGTGTCGGATTACAATGCACCACTGATCCGACGCGAGGGGCACGCGGATCTTCCGGATGGTGACGCGCTGTGGCGGCTGATCGCCGATGTCTTGCCCGAGGCCGATGTTTTCCGGTTTGAACGCATGGCGCCGCGCGTCGTTGGCATGGCGAATCCGCTGTTCGGACATCCTCGCGCGCGGCAGAACCGCCTCGCCGGTTGGGCTTCGGCCGATATCGAAAACTGGGATAGTTTTTTCGCGACGCTTTCGAGCAAGCAGCGGGAAAACTCCGGCAAGAACCGTCGCAGGTTCCTCCGCCAACCGGGTGCCACCTTCCACATCGTCAATGACACGGATCGGGGTTTCGCCGCTCTCGAATGTCTCGATGCCTTTCAGAAGGGGCGCATCGGCGACAAGGGGCTCGACTATTGCCTCGATCGCCCGGATATCGCTGCGTTTTACCGGGAGTTGACGCTCAGGGGCATGGCGAGCGGTCAGATCGTCATCGCCGAAATGCGTGCCGGCGACGAAGTCGTCGCCGTTAACTTCGCCGTGGTGGCCGGAAGTGAGGCACTCTATCTGCGCGTCGGTAATCAATTTGGCGAATGGGGCAAGATGTCTCCCGGCGTTATGGTGACCGAACTCGCCATCGAGGAAGCGGTTCGACGCGGGACGAAGACCTTCGACTTCGGCATGGGCGACTACGTCTACAAACGGCGCCTCGGGGCGCGTGAATACCCGCTTCAGGATCTCGTCTTACCGCTCTCGCTGCGGGGTGCGCCCTATGCGCTTCTCTGGCATGCGCGGACATGGGTTTCGCGCAACCCGCTCGTGCGCAAGCTTACCGGCCGGGCGGCCCTGCCCGCCGGCAACGCCTCGTTCGAGGACGCGGCGGCCTGATCGATATCAGATCGCGTCCTTGACCCGATCGAGCGTGCGGTCAAGGTGGCGGCCGATGATCTCGGCCAACGCTTCTCCCTCGCGCGCTTCGAGCGCTCGGATCATTTCCTCATGCTCGGCGACCGCGCCTGCCCAGCGATCCTCGGTCTCGTTGCCGATGAAGCGGATGCGTTTAAGGCGTGCCTGCAATGTTTCGTGTGTCGCCGCGAGGACGGTATTGCCCGAGGCTCGGGCGATGGCGCTGTGAATGGCCTGATTGAGCTTGAAGTAGTCCAGCCGCTGACGCTTCCCGTAATGCGCGATCATCCGGTCGTGCAGGGATCGGATGGCGGCGATCTCCTCGTTGTTCGCGCGGACGCAGGCGATGCGGGCGGCCGTTTGTTCGAGAGCCTTGATGACCTCGAGCGTATCGCGGATATCCTGTTCGGCGAAGCGGCGGACGATGGCGCCCTTCGCCGGAATGACCTCGACCAGCCCCTCGCTCGCCAACGTCTTGATCGCCTCGCGCAACGGCGTTCGGGATACGCCGAGGGATGCGCCGACCTGGCCTTCGTTGATCCGTGTGCCGGGTGGAAGGTGGCCGGCGATGATCATGTCGCGCAGTTGCCCCAGCACGGCCTCGTGCAACGTGATCCGGGCAATCGGCGTTACCATCCCAAGCCCCTGAGCCGCTCGGCGTGTCTCGCTTTCAGGGTTGGCGCCTTTTTCTGCTTCGCCTGACATGATTTGACCCTCTCCCCGTTCATGCCTCCTTATCAGCGCAGGTCCGAAAGGAAAAGAGAAGCGCGCCGGTTGGGCGTGGATGCCGACTGGAGCATAAAATCGGCTTATGCTCGACCTCGAACTAGAAAGTCGGTCGGCGTTCCTGTAGCACTAATATATCAGCCTCGCGAATACTGGTCCGGACACTGGTGTGCCGGCTGGTTCTCGCTGCATCAAAGAGGAAAGAATGTCGGTTTTCCAGAATTTTGTCGGTGGCGAATGGCTCGCCACCTCGTCCGTCTCGCGCAACATCAACCCGTCCAATACGTTAGATGTGATTGGCGAGTTCGCGCAAGGATCGGTCACCGATGCCGAGAAGGCGATCGCGGCCGCGAAAGCCGCCTTCCCGGAATGGTCGCGGTCGAACCCTCAGACGCGGTATGATATTCTGAAGAGGGCCTCGGATGAAATTCTTGCCCGCAAGGACGAACTTGGCCGTATCCTAAGCCGCGAGGAAGGCAAGACCTTGGCCGAAGGCATCGGTGAGGCCGCGCGCGCCGGGCAGATATTCGCCTTCTTCGCCGGCGAGGCCCTGCGCCTGATGGGCGAGACGGTTCCTTCCGTCCGCCCCGGCGTTGGTGTCGAGATGACGCGCGAGGCGGTCGGTGTCGTGGGTATGATCACGCCTTGGAATTTTCCGATCGCGATTCCGGCGTGGAAGATCGCGCCGGCGCTCGCCTGGGGCAACACCATCGTCATCAAGCCGGCGGATCTGGTGCCGCATTCGGTCTGGGCGCTGTGTGACATACTCAATCGAGCAGGGTTGCCCAAGGGGGTCCTCAATCTCGTAATGGGTCGCGGCTCCGTCGTCGGGCAGGCGATTATCGATCACAGGGACGTTGCGGCGATCTCCTTCACCGGTTCGGTCACGACCGGCCGCCGTATCGCGGCTGCCTGCGTCGCTTCGACGCCGATGAAGAAGGTGCAGCTCGAAATGGGCGGCAAGAACCCGCTCGTGGTGCTGGACGATGCCGATCTCAAGATTGCGGTCGAATGCGCGGCGAACGGCGCGTTCTTTTCCACTGGCCAGCGTTGCACCGCCTCCTCGCGCCTGATCGTCACCGAGGGTATTCATGACGCCTTCGTCGCGGCGCTGACCGAACGTCTTCAGGGGCTGGTGGTCGATGATGCGCTGAAGGCCGGCACGCATATCGGGCCTGTCGTGGACCAGTCGCAGCTCGATCAGGACGAGAGCTACATCGATATCGGCCGCAAGGAAGGCGCGAAGCTGCACTGGGGTGGCGAGCGCCTCAACCGCGAGAGCCCTGGCTTCTATCTCCAGCCGGCGCTCTTCACTGAGTGCACCAACGCGATGCGTATCAGCCGTGAGGAGGTGTTCGGGCCGGTTGCCGGCGTCATCCGCGTCAAGAATTACGATGAGGCGCTGGCCATCGCTAACGATACAGAGTTTGGCCTCTCCTCGGGCATTTGCACCGGCAGCCTCAAGCACGCAACGCACTTCAAGCGGAACAGCGAGGCCGGCATGGTGATGGTCAATCTGCCGACGGCCGGTGTCGACTACCATGTGCCATTTGGCGGCCGGAAAGGCTCCAGCTACGGCCCCCGTGAGCAGGGCGTCTACGCCAAGGAGTTCTACACGACAGTGAAAACGGCTTATACTCTAGCCTGACGCGGGGAGGCGGCGATGGCGAGGGCGATTGCGGAAGACGATCTCATTACGAGCATCGCTGATGCGCTCCAGTTCATCGCCTGCTACCATCCGGCCGACTACATCGAGAATCTGGCCGCCGCCTATGCCCGGGAGAAAAGCGCGGCGGCCAAGTCAGCAATCGGTCAGATCCTCGTCAATTCGCGCATGGCGGCGCTCGGTCGTCGGCCGATGTGCCAGGATACCGGCACGGCGCAGATTTTCATGAAAATCGGAATCGGCGCGCGGATCGAAACGCAACGTTCGCTCCAATCCCTCGCGGACGAAGCGGTGAGGCAGGCATGGCGCCGAGAGTCGAATCCGCTCCGGGCTTCTGTAGTAATGGATCCCTTATTTAGCCGGAAAAATACATTCGATAACACGCCTGCGATGTTGCACGTCGAGATCGCTGAAGGCAATCGGATCGAAGTACATGTTGCGGCAAAGGGCGGTGGGTCCGAGAACAAGGCACGCTTTGCTGCGCTAGACCCCAGCGAAGATGTGAGGGGCTGGGTTCTGCGTACGGTGGAAGCCCTGGGGGCAGGCTGGTGCCCGCCGGGTCTGATCGGTCTGGGTGTCGGCGGAACGCCGGAAATGGCGATGCTGCTCGCCAAGAAATCCCTGCTGGAAGCCATCAACATGCCGGACCTCCTGCGCCGCGGTCCTGTCTCGAAGATCGAGGAATTTCGCATTGAATTATATAACGCGATCAACGCGCTTGGCATTGGTGCGCAAGGGCTTGGCGGCCTGACAACGGTGCTCGACGTCAAGATCGAAACCTTCCCGACCCATGCGGCGTCGAAGCCTGTCGCTCTTGTTCCTCAGTGCGCGGCAGACCGGCATGTTGCTTTTGTTCTTGATGGATCGGGGCCTGCGGTTTTCGCGCCCCCCGATCTTGCCCTCTGGCCGACCAATATCGAGTATGGCGCGGGCGGCACGGCCCGCTCCGTTGATCTCGATCGACTTGATCCGAGCGAGGTCAGAAACTGGAAAGCCGGCGAAACACTTCTATTGAGCGGACGTCTTTTGACTGGTCGCGACGCGGCCCATCTACGGCTTTGCCAGATGCTTTCGCGGGGTGAAACGCTCCCCGTCGATCTACAAAATCGTGCGATCTACTACGTCGGCCCAGTCGACGCGGTCGGCGATGAGGCCGTCGGTCCGGCGGGGCCGACGACTGCGTCACGCATGGATCGGTTCACGCAGCAACTGCTTGAAAAGGCAGGCCTCCTCGTGATGATCGGCAAGGCGGAGCGCGGACCTGCCACGATCGAGGCGATCCACAAGCGCGGCGCCTCCTATCTCATCGCTGTTGGCGGCGCGGCATACCTTGTCTCGAAGGCGATCCGTTCGGCGAAGGTTGTCGCATTCGACGATCTCGGCATGGAGGCGATCCACGAGTTCGTCGTCGAGGACATGCCGGTGACCGTCGCCGTGGATTCCTCGGGTCAATCCATCCACACGCTCGGCCCTGCGCTCTGGCGGCGATGATCAGATCGCCTTGCGAGCGCGCAACGCGTCGATGGCATGATCCGCGAGGCCGATCTCTTGTAGGATACTGTCGGTCTGTTCACCGAGCGCGGGAACGGCGTCCATCCTCGGCGCAAAGCTGTTGGTCTCGCACGGCGGCAGCATGGCAGGAATCGATCCAGCTGGTGAGCCGACTTCGCGCCAGCGGTTCCGCGCCTTCAGTTGCTCATGACCCCAGAGGTCATGCATGTCGTTGAGGCGAGCGTTCGCGATTTGCGCTTCTTCGAGAAGTTCGGTTGCTTCGGAAATTGTTTTGCCGGAGAAACAAGAAACGATGATGGCTCGAAGCGTATCGCGATTGGCACTCCGTTTTGCGTTCGAGTTGAAGCGGGGATCATTTGCCAGACTGGCGTTTCCAAGAACGTCCCGGCAAAAGACAGCCCATTCGCGCTCGTTCTGAAGGCCGAGCATAACGGTCTTGCCGTCGCCGGTTGGAAACGGACCATAAGGGTAGATCGTGGCGTGCGAGGCGCCCGCGCGCGGCGGGGGGGCGGCGCCGTCATAGGCATAATACATCGGGTAGCTCATCCATTCCGCCATGCTTTCGAGCATGGATACCTCGATGTTCGCGCCTTTCCCCGTTCGTTCGCGCAGGAGGAGCGCGGAAAGGATTGACGTGTAGGCATACATTCCGGCCGCGATATCGGCGATGGAGCAGCCGGCCTTGGCAGGATCGTCTGGCGTTCCAGTCACCGAAAGGAAGCCGCTTTCGCTTTGAATCAGAAGATCATAGGCCTTCTTATCGCGGAAGGGGCCGTCCGGTCCATAGCCGGAGATATTGCAGACGATGAGGCGCGGATACTTCTTGCCGAGCGTTGCATAGGAGAGACCGAGCCGCTCGGCCGCGCCTGGTGCGAGGTTCTGAACGAGCACATCCGCTTTTGCGATCAGGCGTTCAAGGATATCGCCTGCTTCCTCATCCTTCACATCGAGTGTCAGGCTTTCCTTGGAGCGGTTGACCCAGACAAAGTGTGAGGCAAGCCCGTTGACACGCGTATCGTAGGCGCGGGCGAAATCGCCTACCCCGGGACGCTCAATCTTGATGACGCGGGCGCCGAGATCGGCGAGCTGTCGCGTCGCGAAGGGCGCGGCAATCGCATGTTCGAGCGTAACCACGGTTATCCCGTCCAGGGGTCGCATGACAGTCTCCGTTTAGCCGGCAATTTTCAGGATTAGGTGCGCGAGCGCATCTGGCGCGGTGATCATCGCGTCATGCCCGGTCGCGAGTTCGATGAAGGGAATTCCGCGCGCCTTCGCGAGCTGACGGCTCGCTTCAAGCGGGGTGTAGACCGGGTCGGTGCAGACGACATAGGTCGCCGGAAGGCCGTTGGTCAGCGGGTTCTTGAGGTGGAGGGGCGAGCGGTATGTGGAGATGGGGTGGGGCGTCAGGCGGTTTCCAAGCTTCGCCGCGTCGGCTTCGGTGAGAATGCCCAGCGATTTCGGCTTGGGAAACGGCAGGCTCACGCCGCCGCTCGTCTCTTCGGAGGCGCGAATCCTGCCCTCGACGACCTCCTGTGTGAGTGTATCGAACGGACACTGGCCGTTCTCGATGATCATGGAATCGAGAAAGATCAGTTGCCGTAATCGCTCCGGCATCCGGTCCGCGATGCCGCTGATGGCAAGCCCGCCGAACGAGTGACCGACGAGCACGACATCTTCGAGTGCCTCGAACCGGAGAACGTTGGCGATATCGTCAACGAAGGTGTCGAGTGTGATGTCCCGCGACAGCAGATGCGCGCGTTCGCCGAGGCCGGTTTGCGTCGGCGTGAAGACACGATGCCCCGCCTCTTCGAGAACCGCGCGGGTCTCCTTCCAGCACCAGCCGCCATGCCAGGCGCCATGAACAAGAACGAAGGTGCGGCGGGGTTCGGTCAAGATCGTGATCCTCAAAACGAGCGCGGCAGGCCCAGGAGGTGCTCCGCGACATACGAAAGGATCAGATTGGTCGAAATCGGCGCGACTTGATAGAGCCGGGTTTCGCGGAACTTGCGTTCGACATCATATTCACACGCAAAGCCGAAACCGCCGTGGAACTGGATGCAGGCATTCGCTGCTTCCCAGCTTGCCTTGGCGGCAAGGTATTTGGCCATGTTGGCCTGTGCGCCGCAGGGCAGGTTCGCATCGAACAGCCGGCAGGCTTCGTAGCGCATGAGATTGGCGGCCTCGACCTCGATGAAACTCTCCGCGATCGGGAACTGAACGCCCTGATTCTGGCCGATAGGACGGCCGAACACCACGCGCTCCTTGGCATAGGCGGTTACCTTGTCGATAAACCAGTAGCCGTCGCCGATGCATTCGGCGGCGATCAGCGTCCGCTCCGCATTTAGGCCGGTGAGGATATACTTGAAGCCCTGGCCCTCCTCGCCGATCAGATTTTCAGCAGGAATTTCGAGGTTGTCGAAGAAGAGTTCGTTGGTCTCGTGGTTGACCATGTTGAGGATGGGGCGAACCTCCATCCCTTTGCCGATAGCCTGCCTGAGGTCGACGATGAAGATCGACATGCCCTCGGACTTCTTCTTCACCTGATCGAGCGGTGTGGTGCGCGCGAGCAGGATCATGAGGTCGGAGTGCTGGATGCGCGAGATCCAGACCTTCTGGCCGTTGATGACGTAACGGTCGCCCTTCCGGACCGCCGTTGTTTTGATCTTGGTGGTGTCGGTGCCGGTCGTGGGCTCGGTGACGCCCATCGATTGAAGGCGTAGTTCGCCCGAGGCGATCTTGGGGAGATAGAGTTTCTTCTGCGCGTCCGACCCGTGCCGCAAGAGCGTGCCCATGTTGTACATCTGGCCATGGCAGGCACCGGAGTTGCCACCCGAGCGGTTGATCTCCTCCATGATGACCGAGGCTTCGGTGAGACCGAGGCCCGAGCCGCCATATTCCTCCGGGATCAGCGCCGCCATCCAGCCGGCTTTCGTCAACGCATCGACGAATTCCTCCGGATAGCCGCGCGTCTCGTCGATCTTGCGATGATACTCGGCTGGAAACGTCGCGCAGAGATTGCGGATAGCGTCGCGCAGGTCCTGGTAGCGATCGGGTTCGGATATCATTGTCGGGCTTTCTCTCAGGCGAAGGTCACGTTGGCATCCATGCAGAGCGCGCCGGCCTTCGTGGCCCACAGCCGGGCCTTGCCATCGCGCTCGATGCTGCCGCAGACCGTGAATTCATCGACATCGAAAATCGGTGCATGCGCGCGGAAACCGAAGCGGGTCACCTGCGCGTCCGGCTTGGCGCGCTGCAAGCCGTCGAGCAGTAGCGTCGCGATCAGCGGGCCATGAACGATGAGGCCCGGATACCCCTCGACGTCCGTCACGTAAGGCTGGTCGTAGTGGATACGGTGCGAATTGAAGGTCAACGCCGAATAGCGGAACAGCAAGACGGGATCAGGTTGGATCAGCCGTTCCCAGTGACTGCTTTCGGGTGCCGGGATCGGTGTCGATGCAGGCGCACCGGGTTGAACCGCCTCGCGATAGACGATGTCGTGTTCCTCGTCTATGGCGAGGCCGTGCCCGTTGCTCATCTCGTGGCGGACCGTGACGAAAACGAGTTCGCCCGAGCGCCCCGACTTGTGCTCGACCTTGGTGATGGTCGATTTCTTCGTGGCGTTCTCGCCGATCAGGAGCGGTCGGTGGAAGGTCAGGCGGCTTCCGGCCCACATCCGTCGAGGGAGGGATACGGGGGGCAGGAAGCCGCCTTTCTCGGCATGCCCATCGGCTCCGACGGCGGACATCGGATGAATAGGCAGGAAGTGCATCCAGTGCCAGAGCGGGGGCAAGGCGCTGCCGGCGCGATAAGGCGGATCAGCGCGATCCAGAGTCGCGGCCAAGGCATTCGACGGGAATGGCGCGATCACCTCCTCGGTGCTGTCGCTGCGCCCTATCCACTGCTTTAACTTCGCTGCATCGATGGCCATTGCTTCCCCCGCTTGCGTGTTACTTGCCACGCCTTGCATATTCGGCAAATTCGGAATTTTTAAATATCGCATTCCGATTTTACGAACGCTGGAGAGAGCCATGCACTTCGATCTTTCGGATCTGCGCCTTTTCCAGGCGGTCGCAGAAGCCGGAAACCTGACTCGCGGTGCCCGCAACGCCTTCCTGTCGCCGCCAGCAGCGAGTGCCCGCCTCAAGGCGCTGGAGACCGAACTGCGCGCGCAGCTCTTCTATCGCGACAACCGCGGCGTGACGCTGACGGAGGCCGGCAAGACGCTGCTGCGCCATTGCCGGCTCATCCTGCGACAGGTCGAACATGTGAAGAGCGAGTTCGGCGTTTACGGCGCAGAGGCGAGCGGGCATATCCGCATCTTCGCCAACACGACCGCCGTGACCGAATTCATGCCTGAGATCCTTGCGCGGTTTCTCGCCGAGCGGCCGGGAGTGACGGTCGATCTTCAGGAGCGATTGACGCAGGATATCGTCCGCTCGGTCGTGGAGGGGGCGAGCGATCTCGGCATCGTTTCCGGTGAGGTGCCGACCGAAGGGTTGCAGGCTCTCCATTTCTCGACCGACCGGCTCGTGCTTGCGACCGCAATCGGTCATCCGCTCGAAGGGCGTGGCCACGTGCCGTTCTCGGAGGCGATCCGCTATGAGCATATTGGACTTCACGAAGGCTCGACCCTGCTCGCCTTTCTGCGTTCTCTCCTTGAGAAGAACGGTTACGAGCGCGCACTGCGCGTACAGGTGCGCTCGTTCGAGGCGATGTGCCGTATGGTCGAGGCAGGAGTCGGCGTTGGGGTGATGCCGGAATCCGCCGCGATCCGCCATCGCCGCACGATGCGGATCGGCATCGTGCAACTTGACGAATCCTGGGCTATCCGCGAACGCAGCGTTCTGGTCCGAGAACTGGATGCTTTGCCGGGTTGCGCGCGCGCGTTAGTCGCCAAGCTGCTTGAATCCGGCTCCGGCGGCATCCACCACAGCGAGAAGTTTCCTCATCCCGAGGTTTAAGCGAGGCAGGGGCTGGCGAACCGGTATGGTGGTCGCTATCGTGATCGGCAACGAACAGATCTACAGCTACGGGAAACGTCCATGCCGCTCGATTTCGCCGCTCGCCTTGATGCGCGGTCCGCCCTGCCGGTTGATGCCGGATCAGCCGCGCTCGCCGGACGCGTTTGGCGGCCCGAGCTTGGCGGACCTTCCGTTGTTGCGGTTCGCGAGGGCGTCGTCGTCGACATCTCGCGGCGCTTTCCGACGATGCGCGATCTCTGCGAGACCCCGGACCCCGCCGCCGCCCTCCGCGCTGCCGACGGCGAGAATATTGGTGGCCTCGCAGAGATTCTCACCAACACGGTGTCGGAACTGCGCGATCCCGCGCGCCCGCACTGGCTTGCCCCTATCGATCTCCAGGCTGTGAAGGCCGCAGGCGTCACCTTCGCGATCTCTATGCTCGAACGCGTGATCGAGGAGCGCGCGCGCGGCAATCCGGCGGCGGCCGAGGCGATCCGCAAAGAGATCACCACGCTCGTTGGTGACGATCTGTCCAGGCTCAGACCCGGTTCGGACGAGGCGATGCGGCTCAAGGCCGTGCTGATCGAGCAGGGCGTGTGGAGCCAGTATCTCGAAGTGGGGATCGGGCCGGATGCCGAGATCTTCACGAAAGCACAGGTGCTGTCCTCGGTCGGAACCGGTGCTGAAGCGGGGCTCCATCGCATCTCGACCTGGAACAACCCGGAGCCGGAGGTGGTGCTGGTCGTGGCCTCGACGGGCACGATCGTCGGGGCAACGCTCGGCAATGATGTCAACCTGCGCGATGTCGAGGGGCGTTCGGCGCTGCTCCTCGGGAAGGCGAAGGATAACAATGCCTCATGCGCGCTCGGCCCCTGCCTTCGTTTCTTCGATGGGGGTTTCTCGCTCGATGATGTGCGGAAGATGGAACTCAGCCTCAAGGTCGAAGGCGAGGATGGCTTCGTGATCGACGGCTCTTCGAACATGGCGAAGATCAGCCGCGATCCGGCCGACATCGCCCGGCAGATGATTGGCCCGCATCATCAGTATCCGGATGGTGCAGTGCTGTTCCTCGGCACGCTGTTCGCGCCGGTGCAGGATCGTGGCGCGCCGGGCAAGGGTTTCACCCATGCCTACGGCGATATCGTCACGGTCGCGACGCCGCGCCTCGGTGCGCTCGTCAACCGCATGCTGGCGAGCGACGATTGCCCGCCCTGGACTTTCGGCGCCCGCGCATTGATGGCCAACCTCGCCCGGCGCGGATTGCTCTGATCGCCGGTTTCAGCCGAGGCTTGGCAGATTGAGCCCGTGTTCCCGCGCGCAATCGACGGCGATCTCGTAACCGGCATCGGCATGGCGCATCACGCCGGTCGCGGGATCGTTCCAGAGAACGCGCTCGATGCGCCGGGCGGCGTCCTCCGTTCCATCGCAGCAGATCACCATGCCGGAATGCTGCGAGAACCCCATGCCGACGCCGCCGCCGTGGTGCAGCGACACCCAGGTCGCGCCGGACGCGCAATTGAGGAGCGCGTTGAGAAGCGGCCAATCGGATACGGCATCCGAACCGTCCTTCATGGCCTCGGTCTCGCGGTTTGGCGAGGAAACGGAGCCGGAATCGAGGTGGTCGCGGCCGATGACGATAGGCGCTTTGAGTTCGCCCTTCGCCACCATTTCGTTGAAGGCGAGCCCGAGCCGGTGGCGATCGCCGAGACCAACCCAGCAGATGCGCGCCGGCAGGCCTTGGAACTTGATTCTTTTCTGCGCCATGTCGAGCCAGTTGTGGAGATGCTTTTTATCCGGCAAAATTTCTTTCACCTTCGCATCGGTGCGATAGATGTCCTCGGGATCGCCCGAAAGCGCCGCCCAGCGGAAGGGGCCGATACCCCGACAGAACAGAGGGCGGATATAGGCCGGAACGAAGCCCGGAAAATCGAACGCGTCGGCGACGCCTTCCTCCAGCGCCATCTGCCTGATGTTGTTGCCGTAATCGACGACCGGAATACCCATCTTGTGAAAGTCGAGCATCGCGCGCACGTGCTCGGCCATTGAGTGCTTGGCCGAGGTGACAACTCCCTTCGGATCAGACTTCTGCTTCTCCTCCCACTGCGCCAGCGACCAGCCTTTCGGCAAGTAACCGTTGAGGGGGTCATGCGCTGAGGTCTGGTCGGTCACGGCATCTGGGCGGATGCCGCGCCGGACGAGCTCGGGGAAAACATCGGCGGCATTGCCAAGGAGACCAACCGAAAGTGGCTGTTTCTCACGGCAGGAATTCTCGATGATCGCGAGGGCCTCGTCGAGATCCTTCGCCTGAACGTCGAGGTAACCGGTGCGGAGCCGGAACTCGATCGAGGACGGGCGACACTCGACCGCGAGCATCGAGGCGCCGGCCATCGTCGCCGCGAGCGGCTGCGCGCCGCCCATGCCGCCGAGCCCGGCGGTAAGAATCCAGCGGCCGGATAAGCTTCCGCCAAAGTGCTGGCGGCCCATTTCCACGAAGGTCTCGTAGGTGCCCTGCACGATGCCCTGCGAGCCGATGTAGATCCACGACCCGGCCGTCATCTGGCCGTACATCATCAGGCCCTTGCGATCGAGTTCGTTGAAATGCTCCCAGGTCGCCCAATGCGGCACGAGGTTGGAGTTCGCGATCAGCACGCGCGGTGCATCCGCATGCGTGCGGAACACACCGACCGGCTTGCCGGACTGGACGAGCAATGTCTCGTCGGCTTCGAGTTTTTTCAACGCGGCGACAATGCGGTCGAAGCTTTGCCAGTCGCGCGCGGCACGGCCAATGCCGCCGTAGACGACGAGTTCGCCGGGCTTCTCGGCGACATCGGGGTCGAGATTGTTCATCAGCATCCGCAGGGGGGCTTCGGTCATCCAGCTCTTGGCGCTGATTTCCGAGCCGCGCGGGGCATGGATCACGCGGGCATTGTCGAGGCGATGGGAGCGGCTCTCGGACATGACGTTTCCTCAATTCTTCATGGCAAAGTCGAGACAGAATTCAATCACACCGCGCAGCGTCTCGCGGATCGGTGCAGCAAAGGCGGGATCATAGGGCGGTGGCCAGTCGGCCTCACTCACCGCGCCGGGGCGCTCGCGCATGTAGCCGCGGCAGGCGAGTTCCATCTGCACGGCATGAATGCCGGCACCGGGGTTGCCGTGATGGCGTGTTATGTAACCACCCTTGAAGCGCCCGTTGGTGACGCGCGAGAGGCCCGAGGCATCGCAAAGCCGCTCTATGCCGTCCGCAAGCGAAGACGCACAGGACGCACCGGAATTGGTACCAATATTGAACTGCGGCAGTTCACCCTCGAATAGGCGCGGGATGACGGAGCGGATCGAGTGGCAATCGTAGAGAACGATGGTCCTGTGGTGTGCCCTGAGGCGTGCAATCTCATCTGAAAGCGCGGTATGGTAGGGGTCGAAATAGATCGCGCGTCGGCGTGCGATCTCCGCAGCATCGGGCGCCGCGCCGGGGCGGTAGAGCGTCTCGCCGTCGAAGCTCGTTGTCGGACAGAGTTCGGTCGTCGCCTGGCCTGGGTAGAGCGAGACGCCTCCCGGATCCCGGTTCACGTCGATAATCGAGCGCGAGATCGCCGTATGAACGATGGTGGCGTCAAGATCGGCTGCGAAACCGTAGAGCTTGTCGATCCACCAGTCGGCGTCTTTCCGCGCGAGCCAGAGCGAGGGAAAGTCTTTCTCGTAGCGTGCAGGAAGGGTCGTGCCGGTGTGCGGCAGGCTGACGAGAAGCGGCGCCTTGCCACGGCGGATCGTCAACCAATCGGATGTTGAAAGGCTCATGTCTCTCACCCCACTTGCGGGAGCAAACCCGCCGGCATTGCTGCCAGCAGCGAGCGATTTTCCACGAGCGCGATGGCAGCCTCCATATCCGGATGGAAATGCCGATCGTCGTCGAGATGCGGGACGAGAGTGCGGATCGCGTTGCGCACCTTTTCCATCACCGGGCTCGAAGCCAGTGGCGCGTGGAAATCGCAACCCTGTGCGGCAGCCAGGATTTCGATACCGATCACCGCCCGCGCATTCGCCGCCATCCGTTGCAGCCGGCGTGCGCCGTGGGCCGCCATCGAGACATGGTCCTCCTGGTTGGCGGAAGTGGGGATCGAGTCGACGCTCGCAGGAAACGCCATCTGCTTGTTCTCTGAAACAAGCGCGGCGGCTGTGACCTGCGGGATCATGAAGCCGGAGTTGAGGCCGGGTTTTGGCGTGAGAAACGCCGGTAGGCCGGAAAGCGCGGGGTCGACCAGCATCGCGATGCGGCGCTCTGCAATCGAGCCGATCTCGCAAATCGCCATCGCGATCATGTCGGCGGCGAAAGCGACCGGCTCGGCGTGAAAATTGCCGCCGGACAGCGCGTCGCCAGTATCGGCGAAGATCAAAGGATTGTCGGAAACCCCGTTCGCCTCAATGGCAAGCGTCGTTGCGGCCTGGCGGAGAAGATCGAGCGCCGCGCCCATCACCTGCGGCTGACAGCGCAGACAATAGGGATCCTGTACTCGTTCGTCGTCAACACGGTGCGAAGCGCGGATCGCAGAACCGTCCATAAGCCGGCGAAGCGTTTCGGCAACCTCGATCTGACCGCGATGCCTGCGAACGGCATGAATACGTGGATCGAACGGCGTATCCGAGCCGCGCGCGGCATCGGTGGAGAGCGCGCCGGTAAGAAGCGCGTTCTGCAGGAGATCCTCCGCCGCGAACAGTCCAGCCAGTGCGAAGGCAGTCGAGAACTGCGTCCCGTTGAGCAGCGCCAGCCCTTCCTTGGGGCCGAGAACGAGTGGCACAAGGCCGGCTGCCGCGAGCATCTCTTTGGCCGGGCCTCGACCGTTCGGCCCTTCGATCTCGCCATATCCGATCATTGCGGCTGTCATATGCGCCAGCGGGGCGAGATCGCCCGATGCGCCGACCGAGCCCTGCGCCGGAACGATCGGGATCAGGTCCGCCGCCAGCATCCTTTCGAGATGCTGAAGCGTTTCAACCCGGACGCCGGAGGCCCCCTGCGCGAGGCTCGCGAGCTTCAGCGCCATCATCAGGCGTGCGACCGGACGCGGCATCGGTTCACCGGTTCCGGCGGCATGCGAGAGCACGATATTGCGTTGGAGCGTTTCGAGATCGGCATCACCGATCCGGACGCTCGCAAGCTTCCCGAAACCGGTGTTGATCCCGTAGACCGGCTCACCCTTGGCGAGAATTGCCCGCACAGCCGCAGCGGAGGCCTCGACCGCCGGCAGGCAGGTGGGGTCGAGCTGCACGGCGCTGCCGGCATGGATCGCCCGCCATGCTGTCAGCGATGTTTCGCCCGGCCGGAGCGTCACGTTCGTCATTGTCCTCTCCATACCCGGTTGTGCAGCGGGTTGAATCCGATGCGATAAACCAACTCCGCGAGGTTCTCGACGTCCCAGATCGCAAGATCACACGCCTTGCCGACCTCCAGCGTGCCGGTGCGCTCGCCGATGCCCAGCGCTTTCGCAGCGGAGCGTGTAACGGCGACAAGGCATTCCTCGACCGTCATGCGGAATAGCGTCGCCGCCATGTTCATCGTCAGCAGCAGTGAGGTCAGTGGGGAGGAGCCGGGGTTGCAGTCAGTCGCGATCGCCATCTCGGTTCCGGCTTTGCGGAAGGCTTCGACGGGCGGAAGCTGCTTCTCGCGCAGGAAATAGAAGGCACCTGGCAAGAGCACCGCGACCGTTCCGGCCTGGGCCATCGCGGCGGCACCTTCGGCGTCGGTGTATTCGAGATGATCGGCCGAAAGTGCCCCATATCGCGCGGCAAGCGCAGCGCCGTGAAGATTGGAAAGCTGGTCTGCGTGCAGCTTCACCGGAAGACCGAGCGCGCGGGCGGCATCGAAGATGCGCGCCATCTGATCCGGCGAGAAGGCGATCCCTTCGCAGAACCCATCCACTGCATCGGCGAGGCCGCGCCGAGCAATTTCCGGAAGAATCAGGCGGCAGATCTCGTCGATATACCGGTCCTTGTCGTCCCCGGCTTCTGGGGGAAGCGCGTGGGCGCCAAGGAAACTGGTGACGATCCCGATGCTGCGGTGCGAACCGAGTTGTCGCGCGGCCTCGAGCATCCGTGCTTCGGTTTCGAGATCGAGCCCATAGCCGGATTTGATCTCGACGGTGGTGACTCCCTCGGCGATAAGCGCGTCGAGACGCGGCAGGGCGCTGGTGACCAGCGCGTCAAGCGAGGCTGTACGTGTCGCCCGCACGGTCGAGACGATGCCGCCGCCAGCTCGGGCGATTTCCTCGTACGTTGCGCCGGCAAGGCGCATCTCGAATTCCCGCGCGCGGTTACCGCCGTGAACGAGATGGGTGTGACAATCGATCAGCCCCGGCGTGATCCAGCGGCCTTCGCAATCGGTCCGTTCCCCGATCTCGATGGAGGAAGAAAGCGAGGATTCTTCGCCGACGAAAGAGATCACTCCGTTAAGGCTCGCGATTGCGCCGTTCTCAATGACGCCGAGGCCGGGCCTGTCCTGCTGAATTGTCGCGATACGGGCATTGTGCCACAAACGATCGAAGCGCATGGCGGTTCCGCTTGAACGATTTAATTGTCTATACATAATATGAGGAGCGTGCTAGTGTCCAGTAGAATTTCCTGGCTGGATTTCGAGGGGCGATGACCCGTTTCTTCTTCCGATCTGCGATGCTGCCCGCGGGATGGGCGCAAAACGTAGCCGTTCGCGTGGCGGAGGGGGCGATCGCCACCGTAGAAGCCGATGCGAAGCCCGCTGCGGGCGATATCACCGGACTTCTCGCCTTGCCGGGGCTCGCGAGCCTTCACAGCCACACATTCCAGCGCGGCATGGCGGGGCTTGCCGAAGTGCGTGGGCCGGGCGAGGACAGTTTCTGGTCCTGGCGGCAGGTCATGTACCGCTTTCTTGGTCTGCTGGGGCCTGACGAAGTCGAGGCGATCGCAGCGCAGGCATTCATGGAGATGCTCGAAGGCGGCTTTACCGCCGTCGGCGAATTCCACTATCTCCACCATGCGCCGGATGGCACGCCCTATGACAATGTCGGCGAGCTCTCGACGCGGATCGCCGCCGCAGCAGGGGAAACCGGCATCGGATTGACCTTGCTGCCGGTGCTCTACCAACAGGGCGGGTTCGGCGGTGCGGCGCCGAACGAGGGGCAGAAGCGTTTCCTGAATTCGATTGATCGCTACGAGGCGCTGTTCGAAGCTGCGGCGAAGGCCGCGCAGCCCTTGCCGGATGCCAATATCGGTATCGCACCGCATTCGCTGCGTGCGGTAAGTCCGCAAGCATTGAGCGAAATTGTTACCTGCCATCCACGCGGGCCAGTGCATATCCACATCGCGGAGCAGGTTCGGGAAGTCGAGGATTGCATGGCCTGGAGCGGACGCCGGCCAGTTGAGTGGCTCGGCGATCACATCGCGTTGGGTCAGCGCTGGTGCCTTGTCCACGCGACGCATATGACGCCGCATGAAGGGCGCATGGTTGCGCGCTCCGGCGCCGTTGCGGGATTGTGTCCGCTGACCGAGGCCAACCTCGGGGATGGAATTTTCGACGCGCCCACCATGCGGGAAAATGGCGGAGCCTTTGGCATCGGCACGGATTCCAACATCCAGATTACTGCAGCCGGCGAGCTACGGCAGCTCGAATATTCGCAGCGCCTGGCCCTGCGCGCGCGCAACGTGTTCCCGCGTGGGGCAGGCGCTTCCACCGGAGAGGCGCTCTATCGCGGTGCTCTGGCGGGTGGCGCGCAAGCGCTCGACCGGAAGATCGGCGGTATAGAGCCGGGCCAGCGAGCCGATTTCGTCGTGCTGGGCCGCGATGTCTCCGAAGCACCCGTCGACGACCCGGCGTCGATGCTTGACTACTATGTTTTCGTGGCGGATGCGCGGCTCGTCGCCGATGTCTATGTCGGGGGAGTCTTGCGCGTTCGCCAAGGGCATCATATTGCGCGGGAAGCCATCGCCGCGCGCTATCGTCGCGTGTTGCAACGGCTGCGGGAAAACTGACAGCCCGCATGGGAGGAGGAAGCGTGCGCGATCGACAAGCCGAACTGCCGCGCTATCTCGAAATCCAGCGCGACCTGCAGCAGAAGATCGCCTCGGGCGATTGGGCGCCGGGGTCGCGCGTGCCTTCGGAACACGAACTTCAGGCGCAGTATTCCTGTTCGCGGATGACCGTAAACAAGGCGCTCTCGGCGCTGGCGCGGGCCGGTTTGGTGGTGCGCAAACGGCGATCCGGATCGTTCGTCGCCAGTCCTCGTTCCGAGCAGACGATCCTGAATATCCACGACATCCAGGCCGAGATCGCCGCTTCGGGGAAGACCTATCGCTTCGAGATCCTGTTGCGGACAAAACGGGCCATGAGCGAGGAGGATGCCGGTCGGCTCGCGGTCAGGAAGTCGGGCCATGTGATGGCGATGGTTGTCCGGCACTTTGCCGGCGACGTTCCCTTCGTCGTGGAGGAGCGGCTGCTCAATCTCAATGTCGTGCCGGCTGCGGAGAGTGAACCTTTCGTGGATTCTCCGCCGGGAACCTGGCTTCTGAACGTGGTGCCTTGGACCAATGCCGAGCACAGTATCTATGCCGACATCGCCACAAGCCACATGGCGAGCCTGCTCGACATTCAGAAGAAGGCGGCCTGTCTCATTATCGAGCGCCGGACATGGCAGGGGGCCAACACCATCACCTGGGTGCGGCTCAGCTATCCGGGCGAACGGCATCGGCTGGCGAGCCATTTCTGGCCAGGCGGCGCGCCGGCAATTTAAAGTCAGTGCGCCGCCGCCAGCACGGCTTCTGCACGGATTTCCTCAGTCAGCCGCGCCTTGAGATCGGAGAACTCCGGTGAGGTTTTCAAAGTGTAGTGGCGCGGGTATGGCAGGCTGATCGGCAGGTCCGCCTTGATGCGGCCCGGCCGCGCGCTCATCACGAGGCAGCGCGAGGCGATGAAGATCGCCTCCTCAATGTCATGGGTGACGAACAGAACTGTCTTGCGCTCGCGCTCCCAGATACCGAGCAGCAGTTCCTGCATCAGCGCGCGTGTCTGGTTGTCGAGCGCGCCGAATGGCTCGTCGAGCAGCAGGATCGCCGGGTCGTTGGCGAGTGCGCGAGCAATCGCGGTTCGCTGCTGCATGCCTCCCGAAAGCTGCTTCGGCCAGTGGTTTTCGAAACCGCGGAGGCCGACCTTGTCGATGTAGGCGGCAACAGTTTCCTTGGATTCAGCCTCGCTCACGCCCTTCTCACGCAGGCCGAAAGCAATGTTCTGGGAAATGGTGAGCCACGGAAACAACGTGTAGCTCTGGAAGACCATCCCGCGATCCGGCCCCGGTGCGGTGATGCGGCGGCCATCGAGCGTGATTGTACCGGTGGTCGGCCGGTCGAGCCCGGCAACCATGCGTAGCAGCGTCGATTTGCCGCAGCCGGACGGGCCAAGGATGGTCACGAAATCATTGTCGCCGATGGAAAGGTTCGTCGGCTGAAGAGCCGTGACCGCCTGCCCGCCGTGCACCGCGGGGAAGATGCGGCTGAGGTTCTCGATCACCAGCTTGCTCATGCAAGCCTCCACGGAAAAAGGCGGCGATTGATGAGTTTGAACAAGAAATCCGAAACAAGCCCGATCACGCCGATGACGATGATGCCAAAGATGATCTGCCCCGTCGCCATCAGGGCCTGACTGTCGATGATCATATGGCCGATGCCGGCGGAAGAGCCGATGAGTTCGGCAACGATCACATAGGTCCAGGCCCAGCCCAGCACGAGGCGGAGAATTTCCGCGATTTCCGGCGCGTTCATCGGGATCAGAACCCGGCGCACGACGCCGCCATCGCCTGCGCCGAGCGTGTAGGCCGCTTCGACGAGATCGCGCCGCGTATTGCCGACGACGACGGCCACCATCAGGATGATCTGGAACACCGAGCCAATGAAGATCACGAGCAGCTTCTGCGTTTCGCCTAAACCCGCCCAGAGGATCAGCAGCGGCACGAAGGCAGAGGCTGGCAGATAGCGCGCGAAGGAAACGAAAGGCTCGAAGAAGGCTTCGACCGGCTTGTAGGCGCCCATCAGGATACCGAGCGGCACCGCGACGATAGCGGCGATGACGAACCCGCCCACCACACGCCAGATGGTGATGAGGATCTCGTAGCCGAAGCCGAATTGCGTCAATAGGCGCCAGCCGTCCCGCACCATGCTGACAGGATCGGCGAGGAAGATCTTCGGCACGAAGCCGCCGAGCGTGGCGGCTCCCCACCCCGCGAAGAACAGGACGAAGAAGCCGATACCCAGCCCGACGCGAGCGGGGTTGGAGATAGGTTCGAGCGGTCGCATCGGGCTTGCCCTGTCAAAGGGGCGCGGCGGTCGCCGCGCCCTTCAGGCCGGAGGAGGAATTACTGGACAAAACGGGTGTTGGCGAGCTTGGACATATCCGGTTTCGCCTGGATGATCCCGAGTTCGAGTAGCAGGTCGGCAGCCTCTTCGGAGAACTTGCCGTGTTCGCCAGCAAAGAAGGTCTTGTTGGCGGCCTTGTCCTGCCAGCGCAGGAACTTTGAGGAATTTGCGAACTGCTCGCCGGTCTGCTTCACATCCGCGCCCATGATCTCGTTGGCCTTGGCCGGATCTTTCTTGATCATCTCGATCGCCTCGAAATAGGAGTCGGCCAGCGCCTTGGCGGCCTTCTCGTTCTTGCCGAGGAAATCCGGCGTGCAGCCGAAGGTGTCCATGATCATCGGGTAGTCGAGCGTCGTCGCGATGATCTTGCCCGAATCCGGCGCGTTCCGAACTGCGGAGAGATAGGGCTCATAGGTCATGGCAGCGTCGTTCTGGCCAGCGATGAAGGCCTGCGCGGCCGGGCCAGGCTCCATGTTGACGACCTTCACGTCCTTTACGGTCAGGCCGTTCTTCTTGAGGAACCAGGCCAGCGTAAAATAGGGCGCGGTGCCCGGCGCGGAGGCCGCCACTGTCTTGCCCTTGAGGTCGGCGATCTTGGTGACATCCTTGCGCACGGCCATGCCGTCGGCGCCGTAGCTCTTGTCCAGTTGGAAGATCTGCTGCGTCGGCACGCCGTTGGCGTTCCAGACGATCCAGGTCTCGACCGTCGTCGCCGCACACTGGATATCGCCAGACAGGATCGCCAGATGACGCGAGGCTTGCGGAATCTTCCTGATCGTCACGTCGAGGCCGTTCTTCTTGAAGATGCCGGCTTCCTTGGCGAGCGTCAGCGGCGCAAAACCGGTCCAACCGGACATACCGATCGAAACCTTGGTTTCCTGGGCGAAAGCGGGCACTGAAAGGGCGGTGGCAGTGACAAAGGCAAGGGTCTTGAGCGTCGTCTTCATCGGTCAGGTCTCCCCAGTGTGGATAGGCGTGAAACGAATTCAAGCATCGCAAAAAACAATTGTCTAGACAAATTGTGGATTGCCCTGTTGCACCGGGTGCCAGTGACCGCGGTCGAGGCAGCGGTGAAGTTGGAGCGGGCAATCGGCGGATTGATCCCGTATGCTTCAGTTGCAAATCATTCCTATTTGCATTGACGGCATAGAAGCATCACGCTATCTGTCTCTGCATCACAGGTGGAAGGGGGGCGATGGTGCCTTGCACGCCTGACGGGTTCTGCCACATGCGTATCACTTGGCTTCGCCTTTCCATTCTCGGCCTGCTTGCGATTTTTTCGGCCTTCGCCGCGCCACGCGCTTTCGCGCGCCAACCGGGCGAGAAGCTGCGCGTCGTGACCACCTTCACCATCATCCAGGACATTGCCGCGAATGTCGCGGGTGACGTGGCGATCGTCGAATCAGTCACGCGCCCCGGCAGCGAGATCCATGATTACCAGCCAACGCCGCATGATGTTGTCAAAGCGCAGTCGGCGCATCTCGTGTTGTGGAACGGACTCAATCTCGAGCGCTGGTTCGAGAAGTTCTTCGCCAACGTTCGCGATGTGCCGAGCGCCGTCGCAAGCGAGGGGATCGAGGTCATGCCGATCCGGGAGGGGGCCTACAGTGGCAAGCCCAACCCGCACGCGTGGATGTCGTCATCCGCTGCTCTTCTCTATGTCGAGAATATCCGCAAGGCCTTGGCCTCTGCCGATCCTGCAAACGCGGAGGTCTATGCCCGCAATGCCGCCGCCTATTCGAAGCGGATTCAGGAACTTGCAGGGCGACTTCGGATGCGGCTTGCGGATATTCCCGAAGCCCAGCGCGTGCTGGTGACGAGCGAGGGTGCCTTTTCCTATTTCACGCGCGAGTTCGGGTTCCGCGAAGTTTACCTCTGGCCCATCAATGCCGACGAGCAGGGAACACCGAAGCAGGTGCGGGCGGTGATCGACGCCGTGCGAAAGAACAAGGTGCCAGTGGTGTTCAGCGAGAGCACGGTTTCCGACAAACCGGCCCGCCAGATCGCCCGCGAGACTGGCGCCCGCTACGGCGGCGTGCTCTATGTGGACTCGCTGTCGGCGGCCGATGGTCCGGTTCCAACCTACCTGAAGCTCCTGGAAACGACGACCGATACCATCGCCAAGGGCTTCGGCCGATGAAGACGAACCGCGTGTCACCCTCCATCGAGGCCGAACATCTCTCGGTCGCCTATGCGAATGGAGTCCGCGCGATTTCGGATGCGAGCTTCCTGCTCGGCCCGGCCTCGATCTGTGCGCTCGTTGGACCGAACGGCTCCGGAAAATCGACTCTGTTCAAGACGCTGATGGGATTTCTCAAACCTTCCCAAGGCAGCGTGAGGATCGCAGGTCTGCCGGTGGGGGAGGCTCTGAAGCGGGGGTTGGTTGCTTATGTGCCGCAGAGCGAGGAGGTCGATTGGACTTTCCCTGTCCTCGTCGAGGATGTCGTGATGATGGGACGTTACGGTCGGATGGGGCTATTACGGATTCCCTCGAAAGGGGATCGTGCGGCGGTCGATATCGCGCTTCATCGTGTCGGCATGGGCAATCTACGCCGCCGGCAGATTGGTGAACTTTCCGGCGGGCAGAAAAAGCGCGTTTTCCTTGCCCGCGCGCTGGCGCAGGAAAGTCCGGTGATACTGCTCGACGAGCCCTTCACCGGCATCGACGTGAAAACGGAGAACGAGATCGTCGCGCTCCTCCGCACGCTTCGGGAAGAGGGTGCGCTGATTTTTGTTTCGACCCACAACCTCGGCTCAGTACCCGAGTTCTGCGATCACGTTGTCCTCTTCAACCGTACCGTGCTCGCTTTCGGGCCGACCGAGAAAACCTTCACGCGTGACAAGCTCGCGGCGACCTTTGGCGGTGTTCTCCGCCATGTCCGGCTTGGCGGAACCGAACTTCACGACGATGACGACGCTCGCCGTGTGACGGTGCTGACCGACGATGAACGTCCGCTGGTCTTCTACGGCAAGAAGGGAGACGAGCGGACAGTGAATTCCGCCCTCCCGCGCGAAGGCGAAGCGAAACCATGATCGACCTTCTGCTCGAACCCTTCGGCTATCAGTACATGGTCCGCGCCATCTGGGTCGGGGCGCTGGTGGGTGCCGTCTGCGCGTTTCTTTCCTGCTACCTCATTCTCAAGGGGTGGTCGCTCATGGGCGATGCTCTGTCGCATTCGGTGGTGCCGGGTGTTGCCATCGCCTATCTCGCCGGGCTCCCCTACGCGCTCGGCGCCTTCACTTCCGGGGTGATCGCGGCGCTCGGTATCGCCGCCGTGCGACGGATTACCGCCCTGCGCGAGGATGCGATCATCGGTATCGTGTTCACCTCGCTTTTCGCCATCGGGTTGCTGATCGCATCGATACGACCGATGGCGGTCAATCTTCAGTCGATCATCATGGGCAATATTCTCGCGATCCCAGATGAGGACATCGTGCAGGTCGTCGCCATCGCCGGGGTAGCGCTTGTAGTTCTGGCCTTTCGCTGGCGCGACCTGATGCTGGCCTTTTTCGATGAAGCGCAGGCGCGGGCGGTGGGACTCGATCCCTGGCGCCTCCGGGTGCTGTTCTTTGTGCTTCTGAGTGCCTGCACGGTCGCGGCGCTTCAGACGGTGGGCGTCATCCTCGTTATCGCGCTGGTCGTCACCCCTGGTGCGACGGCCTATCTCCTGACGGATCGTTTCGGCGTGATGATCGCCATCGCGACGCTCATTGGCGCCTTCAGCAGTGCCATCGGTGCCTACGCGAGCTACTTCCTTGATGGCGCGACGGGCGGATTGATCGTGCTGATGCAGACCGTGATCTTCTTTCTGGCCTATGTTCTGGCACCGAAGCATGGCGTGTTGGCGGCGCGCCGGGCCTCCCGCATGCCGGAGAAGGAATCGGCATGAGTGCGCTTAACGCATGGTTTCTCGTGCCGCTCCAACATGAATTCATGCAGCGAGGCTTCGCCGTTGCGTTGCTGGTCGGGCTCGCCTGCGCGGTTCTTTCCTGCTTTCTTGTGCTGAAGGGGTGGTCGCTGATGGGTGATGCGGTATCCCACGCGGTCCTGCCGGGGATCGTCGGCGCTTACGTGCTCGGCGTGCCGTTGGCCCTCGGCGCCTTCGTTGCCGGGCTCGGTTGCGCGGCTGCGGCGGGACACCTGCGAGCCACCTCCCGACTGAAGGAGGATGCCGTCCTCGCGATCGTCTTTTCCGGCATGTTTGCACTCGGAATGGTGATGTTCGTGAAGATCGACACCGACCAGCACCTCAACCACATCCTGTTCGGCAACATGCTCGGCGTCACCGCCCGCGATATCTGGGAGGTCGCGGCAATCGTGGTTCCAAGTGTGGCTTTCGTGCTCGCACGCCGTCGTGATCTCGTGGTCTATTGTTTCGATCCCATTCAGGCACGGGCGCTCGGGCTTTCTGTGTCACGCTTGCATTTCGGCCTGCTGGCCTTCCTCGCGTTGACGATAGTCGCGTCGCTGAAGGCCGTCGGCGTCATTCTTGTCATCGCGATGCTGATCACGCCGGGCGCGACCGGTTTTCTCCTCGCCCGCCGCTTCGATGCGATGCTGGCAATCTCGGCAGTGAGCGCGACCATCGCATCGGCCGGCGGCACGCTGATATCCTTCCATGCCGACAGCGCGACGGGCCCGACGATCGTCGTGCTCCAGTCGGCCCTGTTTGCTGCGGCTCTGGCTTACCGGCAGATATTGCTTCGCGTTCAACGCCCGACGGGCGCAGCGGAGGAAATCCGTCGTTTTTCGTGAAGCTGGATCGTCACGATCGCCACCGCGAGAGCGGCCCCGGCGATATCGGTCCAGATCCCCGGCTTCACGAGCAGGAACGCGGCGATGGCGAGCGCCACACGCTGCCACAGGCTCGCGGGCCCGATGAGATAACCGTGAAGACCGGCCGCAAGCAGAGTACAGCCCGCCGTCGCCGTGACGGTGACATGGAGGATATCCATCCAGCTTCCGATCATGAGCAGGGCCGGTTCGTAAACGAAGACGAATGGGATCAGGAAGCCCGTCGCGCCGATTCGAACGGCCGCCCAGCCGCTCGACCAGAGATCGGCTTTCGCAAGCCCGGCCGCCGCAAAGACCGCAAGTGCGACCGGTGGCGTGATGGCGGACAGGATCGCAAAGTAGAACGCGAACATATGCGCCGCCGGCGGAATGACGCCGAGCTTGATGATCGCCGGAACGAGCAGCGATGTCATGATGATATAAGCGGGCGTGGTCGGCATGCCCATCCCGAGTACGATGCCGGCGATCATGGTGAGGATCAGCGCGATCAGCAGCGTGTCCTGCGCAAGGCCGACGACGAACTGTGTGAAGACGATGCCGGCCCCCGAAAGCGTGACGACGCCGATGACGATGCCGGCGCAGGCACAGGCCGCCGCGACGCCAAGCGCGTTGCGCGCGCCATCGACGAAGGCATCGAGAACATTGCGCCAGTTGACGTATTGTCGGGTCGACTTGCGCAAGGCCGCCACGGGAAAGCACAGCATGGTCCCGGTCAGCGCTGCGAGCGGCGCACTATAGCCTGAATACATGACCGTCAGGATGCCGAGCACCGGAATAAACAGATGTCCGCGCTCGCGCAGCACCATCCCCAGGCGGGGCAGTTCCGCGCGCGGCAACCCCATCAAACCGAGCCGTTTTGCCTCGAAATGCACGGCGGCGAAGCAGGCGACGTAATAGAGCAGCGCCGGCAGAAGCGCCCAGAGCACCACCTGCCCATAGGAGACCGCCAGAAATTCGGCCATCACGAAAGCCGCAGCGCCCATGATCGGCGGCATGATCTGGCCGCCGGTCGAGGCGACGGATTCGACGCCGGCCGCGAAGGCGGGCGTGAAACCGGAACGCTTCATCAGCGGAATGGAGATCGGCCCATCGACCATGACGTTGGCGACTGCACTCCCGGAAATCGTCCCGAACAGCGACGAGCTCATAACAGAGACCTTGCCGGGTCCGCCGGCGCTCGAACCCGTCAGGCTCATGGCGAAATCCATGAAGAGCTGCCCGGTGCCCGTGCGTTCCATGAAACTGCCGAAAAGCACGAAGATCAGCACGTAGGAGGCGGAGACCGAGAGCGGGATGCCGAAGATGCCCTCCGTGGTCATGTAGAGCTGGTCAAGCAGCCGCATCGGCTCCATCTTCGCGACCATCAGCCCGTAGGCGAGGAAGACGAGCGCGGTGAGCGGCAACGCCCAGCCGATCACCCGGCGCGTGGCTTCCAGCACGATCAGGGTGAGGACGACGGCCAGCGCCATGTCCATGTTCGTCAGATCGTCGACGTAGTAGATGCGGTTCACGACGTAGTCGTAGTTGACGAACAGATAGAAGATCGAGGTGAGGCCGAGGGCAAGCAACGCCCAGTCGGCAAGGCTGGGCAGGCGTGTGTCAATTGCCTTCATCTCGTCCGAGGTCGGCCCGTCCGTTTTGGCCTCGGTGCGCCGGTAGAGCAGGAAGACAAGCGTCAGCACGAAAGCAAGGTGCATGCCCCGGAAGAGAATGGCCTCCGGAGCACCACGCCAGATCACATCGATGTGGTAGGCCGCCATCGCGACGGAGATGACGGCAACCGCGAGGCGCAACAGCCCCGCACGCGAAAGATCCAGCTTCATCGGAACCCTGCTTGTCAGCTAGCTGTCGAGGAACGGCCGGACGGCGCCGCCGCCCGGCACGGGCATCATTTCACGGCGATGCCGGCTTCCTTGAAGTATTTGGCAGCGCCGGGGTGGAACGGCACGCCGACATCCGTCGCCATCATCGTCGGCGTCAGGTCCGAAAGCGCCTTGGACGTGGCGACGAGCGCCGGCTTGTTGTCCATGATCGCCTTGGTCATCTTGTAGACCATGTCTTCAGGCAGCTTGCAGCTCACCGCGAGGTGGGTCGCGTAGCCGATCACCTTCACAGCCTTATCCTGTTTGGGATAGGTGCCAGCCGGCACGTCGAGCAAGGTGTAGCCGGGGTTGATCTTCTTCATGCCGGCAATCATGTCGGCCATGTCGATCAGCTTGATGTCGCGTCCGGCAGCGATATCCATCACCGAAGCGGCCGGGATGCCGGTGCCGAGCGTGAACATCTGCGCCTGGTTATCCTTCATCTGCGTCGCGCTGTCGGTGTAGGAGACGAAGCTCGCCTTGACATCGTTGTACGTAAGGCCAGCGACGCTCAGCATGTTCTGGGTGATCATTTCACCGGTATTGCCCTTCGGTTGGGTCGTCAGCGCCTTGCCCTTGATGTCCTTGATCGCGTTGATGCCGCTGTCGGCCATCACGATCACCTGGAAATACTGCGGATAGAGCGTGCCGATGTTGCAAAGCGAGGCATAGGGCTTCTCGAACGGCTTGTTGCCCTTCACCGCGTCGGCTGTCGTGATGGTGTTGCCGAAACCAATCTCGGCCTTGCCGGTCTCGATGCCTTTGGCGTTGGCGACGCCGGCACCCGGCAGGGCCTGGACGCTCAGCCCCGGAATGGCCTTTTCCCAGATGTCCTTGAGCTGGCCGCCGAGCGGCACCCAGATCCCGCCCTGCGGTCCGGTCATCAGCCGGAGCGGCTCTGCGGAGGCGGCGGAAATACCCGCAAGGCAGGTGGCGGCAACAAATGCTGAAATGAGTTTCTTCATGCGCTTTCCTCCAATGGTCTTGTTTCCGCAGCGGTTCTTCGTCCGCCTTGCGATCATGGTTCCGCTTCTCCGACGGATCGTTCCGGGGCAGTTTTTCACACGAGCCGCAAATGTCCAGCCCGTATGCAGGATACTGAATAGCTCAGGTCGGCCGCTGTGCCATGTTCTCCGGCAGCCATGTCGCCAACCACGGGAAGGCGATCAGGATGAACACCATGACGATCATGATGAGAAACATCGGAAAGGCGGCGCGGGCGATGTAGTTCATCTCGTGCCGTGTCATGCCTTGCAGCACGAAAAGGTTGAAGCCGACCGGCGGCGTGATCTGCGCCATCTCGACCACTACGACGATGAAGATGCCGAACCAGATGATGTCGATGCCGGCGTCCCGGATCATCGGCTCGACGACGGCGATCGTCAGCACCACGGCGGAAATGCCGTCCACGAAGCAGCCGAGGATGATGTAGAACACCAGAAGCGCCATGATCAGCTCGAACTGCGAGAGATTGAGGCTTTTGATGAAGGTCGCGAGCGCCAGCGGCAGGCCTGTGAAGCCCATCGACAGGGAGAGGAACGACGCGCCGGCAAGAATGAGCGCGATCATTGCCGAGGTCAGCGTCGCGCCCATCAGGCTGTCCTTGAAGCTCTGCCAATCGAGCGCGCCTTGCGCGATCGCCAGCGCGAGCGCGCCGATAACGCCGAAGGCGGCGGCTTCCGTCGCGGTCGCGAAGCCGAGATACATCGACCCGATGACAAGCAGGATCAACAGCACCACTGGGATGAGAAAGCGCGAGTTCGCAACTTTCTCGGCGAAGGTCATCTGCGGTTCAGGCGTCGGGTTGAAATTCTTCGAGAGCTTCGCGGCGATCATGACGTACCCCATGAACAGCGCCGAGAGCACGAGGCCGGGAATAATGCCGGCAATGAAGAGCTTCGTGATCGATTCGTTGATCGTGACGCCATAGACGATCAGCGTCAGCGAAGGTGGGATCATCAGGCCGAGCGTCGCGGCGCCGGCGAGCGTGCCGATTACCATCTGCTCCGGATAATTGCGCTTGATGAGTTCCGGCACCGTCATCTTGCCGACGGTGGTCAGCGTCGCCGCCGAGGAGCCGGAAACGGCGGCGAAAATCGTGCAACCGACGACATTGGTGTGCATCAACCCACCGGGCAGGCGCGCCATCCAGGGGGACAGACCCTTGAACATGTCTTCCGACAGCCGCGTTCGGAAGAGAATCTCCCCCATCCAGATAAAGAGCGGCAACGCCGTCAGCGACCAGGAGGAGGAGGTCCGCCAGATCTGCGTCATCATCGCGTCCCCCACGGGGCGCGTCGTGAAGAGTTCCATGCCGACAAAGGCAACGCCGAGCAGGGCCAGCCCGACCCAGACGCCGGTGCCGAGCAGAAGGAAGAGGACGAACAGGAAGAGCGCGACGGGGAGCAACTGTTCCATGACTCAGCTCTCCACGTGCTGGACGGCGTGGGGATCGAGGACCACGTTGTCCTTGCCGGTCGCGATCAGGGTCAGGAGATTGTCGAGGAAAGCGATTGCGAGAATGATTGCACCGAGCGCCATGGGGATCTGCGGCAGCCACATGGGCAATTCGTCCTGTCCTTGCGAATAATCGCCCAGGATATGGGAGAAATAGACCATCCGCACCGCGAACCACGCCATGTACCAGGAGGCCGCGGTCCCGATCAGGTAGCACCACAACTCGACCGGTCTGGCGCGATGGCCAAGCGCTTTCAGGAGCAGATTGACGCGGATATGCGCCCCGCGATTGAGAGCATGGGCGAAGGCGAGGAACGAGGCCGAAGCCATCAGGTAACCGGCATATTCAGAGGAGCCGGGGAAGGGCACCGAAATCCAGCGCGTCACCATCTGCGCCACGATCACAGCGAGAATGGCGATCAGGCAGAGCGCGGCCAGAACCGCGGCGGAACGATAGAGCCTGTCGAGAAACGGACGCAGGGTAGCAAGAGTTCGGGACATATTGGTCCTTCCAACCGTGAGAAAGAGGGCGGGGTTTCGGCCCCGCCCGCGATGGGTGGAAGTCGCCTTACTTGCTGAAGGCGTCGATGATTGCCTTGCCGTCGGCGCCGGCGGTCGCGACCCACTCGTCGGTCATGGTCTTGCCCATCTTGACGAGGTCTGCCTTGAGGGCAGCGCTCGGCGCGAGCACCTTCATGCCGTTTTTCTTGAGCGTCTCAAGATAGCCAGCGGTCAGTTCCTCGGCCTTCTTGGCGCCATCGGCGGCGGCCGTCGCGGCGCAGCTTTTGAAAGCCTTCTGCGTGGCGGCATCAAGCTTGTCGAAGGCGGCCTTGTTGGCGAACACGGTGTTGCGCGGCAGCCAGGCCTGAACATCATAGAAATGCGTCAGGCTTTCCCAGACCTTCGAGTCAACGCCCGTCGAGCCCGAGGAGATGAAGCTGTCGGCGACACCGGTCGCGAGCGCACGGCTGAGTTCCGCCGCCTCGATCTGCACCGGTACCATGCCACCAAGGGCGGCGATGCGCGCGGTTGCGGCATTGTAGGCGCGGAACTTGATGCCCTTCATGTCGGCGGCCGAATTGACCTCCTTCTTGAAGTAGAAGCCCTGCGGCGGCCACGGCACGGAATAGAGATAAACGAGCCCCTGCTTTCCGAGCGCTTCCTCGATCTTCGGCTGCGCGGCCTTCCACAGCTTGTCCGCATCCTTGAAAGAAGTCGCGAGGAACGGCACCGAGTCGAGGCCGAACAGGGCGTTCTCCTTGGCGTGAGCGGAAAGCAGACGCTCGCCGATCGGCGCCTGTCCGGTCTGCACCGCGCGCTTGATGTCGTTGCCGTTGACCAGCGAGCCGCCGGCGTGAACCACGATGTTTACTTTTCCGCCGGAGCCGGCGTTCACGCATTTCGCGAAAGCCTCGCCATTTTGCGAGTGATAATTCGTGGCCGGATAGGCCATGGGCATGTCCCACTTCTGCTGCGCGGACGCAGACGAAGCACCCAGAGCGGCCAGAGCAACGCCTCCGGACAGAGCAATCAGTTTTTTCATATTCATTCTCCCAAGCCTTGTTTCGGCATTCTTATTCCAACGACCTATTGGAACCGCATCGGTGAGTAAGGTGCAAGGTCCAAATTTGGTCGGGTTCCGGAGACGAGGCTGGCAAGGATGGTGCCAGTTTTCGGCCCTCCGGTGAGGCCGACATGGTGATGACCGAAGCCGAGATAGACGCCGCCGATGGTTTCGACGGCGCCGATCAGGGGAATGGAATCGGACGGCGCAGGGCGGTGCCCGAGCCATTCGCGGGTTTCCTTCCACCGGATTCCCGGGAGGAACGTGAGCGCATGGCGCTTCAGCAATTCGATCGGGGCGCGCGAAGGGCCGGCGTCGAGGCCGCCGAACTCCACAAACCCCGCGAGGCGGATCCTTCCGTCCATCGGTGTGATGACGAACTTGCCCCCCGCAATCAGCAACGTGCCGTTCGGCATGGCGCTCGGCTCGACGAGTTCGATGTGGTAGCCGCGCTCGCTTTCAAGCGGAATCGAAAGACCCAGCCGACGGGTCAGCTTGCCGGACCACGCACCGGCTGTGACCGCGACCGCACCGCAGGGGATCGTTTCGCCGCTTATCCGGATTCCTCGGATCGCCTTATCTTCGATCACGAAGTCCTCAACCTCCGCACGGATGAAACGGACACCTCGTGCAATCGCGTGGCGAGCCAGCGCTTTTACGTATTCGCCGGGATCGGATATCCGACCGTTGCCGTACACGCGCACCATGAATCGATGATCGCCGCCGAGCAGCGGTTCGGCTTCGCGAACAGCCTCTCCCTCGATTTCGTCCCATCGGTGGCCGTGATGACGGCGAAGGTTCCAACCGAAGGCATCGCTCTCGAAATCCGCCCGGTCGCGATAGACGGCGCAGTAAGGCGTCTCGATGATATAGCGCTCGGCGCCGGTGCCGTGCGCCAGCGCCCGGTGATCCTCCACCGAAGTGCCGATCAGCGGCGCGAGCGCGGCGGCAATGCGCTCCGCTTCCGCGCGGGTGCAATGGCTGAGGTAGCGCGTGAGCCACGGCAGCAGTCCAGGTAGACGGCCCCATTTCAGGAACAGTGGCTGTGCGGGATCGAGCAACATCCGTGGGGCCTTGGCGATCAGCCCCGGAACCGTCACGGGCACGATGGAACTCGATGCGAGCACACCGGCGTTGCCGAAGCTTGCGCCTTCCCCCGGCTCCTTCCGGTCGATGAGAAGGACCGGAACCCCTGCGCGCTGCAACCAGATCGCCGTCGAAACCCCGACGATCCCCGCCCCGATCACCGCGACCGGCAGGTCGTTTCCGCTCATTCCGATCCCGGCCGCCTCTTGCATCAGGCGACCCACTCGCTGACGGGGGCCGCCGCCTCATGCAGCGGTTGCGAGATGACATCGATCAGGCTGGGGCCGTCATGATCGAGTGCCTCGCGCATGACGTGCTCAAGCTGTTCCGGGTCCTCGACCCGCCAGGCCTTAACCCCGAAGGCACTTGCGACCGCCGCGTGGTCGGTGCGGTTGAAGTCGACATTGTAGAAGCGCTGGCCGAACCCGGAATTCTGGCCGGCCTTGATCCAGCCGTAGGTCGAGTTCGAGAAGACGATCGAGGTAATCGGCATCCGGTAACGGACCATGGTTTCGAACTCGCCGCAAGCGAAGCCGAACGAACCGTCGCCCATGAGGTTGACGGTCTTCACGCCCGATCGGCCGATATGCGCCCCCATCGATGCCGCCAGCGCATAACCGAGCGCGCCGTGCGCCCGGTTGGTGATGAAATGCCGTCCGGGCTTCCGCCAGCGGTAATGGGCGGAAACATAAGGGCAGGGTGTTCCGGGGTCGGCGACGACGATAGCGTCGTCATCGAGCAGCCGTGCAAGTGTCGCAATCACCCGCTCGGGCCGTATCGGTCGTTCGGCGGATGCAGCGAGCGGCGCGAAGGCAGCAAGTTTTTGCTTCCAGGCTTGGGTAGCGCGTGCCTGTCCGTCCTGCGAGGGCAGGCCGGGCCTTTTTTCCAGCGCCATCACCAGCGCCTCGAGTGCTAGACGGGCATCGGCAACAAGCGCGACCTCGGTCGGATAGTTCGTGCCCGGCACGGCCGGATCGCTGTCGATGTGCAGGATGCGTGCCCCAGGCTTTGGGAAACGCCAGCGCTCGCTCGTCACCGAGCCGGCGCGGCAACCGATGAAGAGCACGACATCCGCTTCCTCGACCACAGCGCGGGTCGCGTTCACGCCGCCGTTCGAGCCGACGACGCCGACGGCGAGCGGGTCAGTTTCCGCTATGGCACCCTGTCCCGAAACGCTGGTCGCGACCGGCATGTCGAGCATCCGCGCGAGTCGCAATAACGGATCGAAGGCCCCGGCGATGACCGGCCCGCCGCCACAGATGATGACGCCGCGGCCTGCCGAGAGAAGCGCATCCGCCAAGGCGGAAACGGCGGCAGGGTCCGGCCCGGCAGGGTTTGCGGGAAACTGGATGTGCCGGCTCTCCGCCCAGACTTCGCTGGCCTCAACCGTACCCTTCTGGGTGTCGAAGGGTAGCGCGAGGTGCACCGAGCCCGGTCGTCCCGTCGTCATCTCGCGGAATGCCTTGCGGATCATCGCTGGAAGCCGCCCGGCGTTGTCGAGCGAGGCGTTCCATTTGGTAACGGGACGGAACAACGCCACCTGATCGAGTTCGGTAAGGGGATAGCGCCCGCGCGAGGTCGTGGCGACATCGGTGGTGATGGCCAGGATCGGGATGGAGCTGTCGTTAGCCTCGACAAGGCCGGGAAGGATATAGGTCGCGCCGCCGCCGGACGGGCCCTCGCAGATGCCGGGCTTGCCGGTAACGCGCGCATAGCCGTCCACCATGTAGGCGGCGTGGCGCTCGTCGCGCGTGAGGAAATGCGTGATCGAATGATCGAGCCGCGCGAGGGCGTCATAGAACGGCAGCGTCGTGTCGCCGCACAGCCCGAACATATGCGTGACGCCATGCGCCTCGAGCATCCGCACCATCGCTTCCGCGCCGTTCATCTGGTTGCCGAGTGTGGTGCTCACGGGGTGCCTTTTTTGTGTCCAGATCTGTATACAGATATGTATGTTGAAAGCGCGACCTGTCTGTGTCAATGCTTTTCCTTGTGGCAAGGTACCAGGCTTGGTCCGGCGCGGGGGCAGCAATGAGCGAGGGGCGGGTTGAAGCGCTTTACGCGCGACTGAAGGACATGGCGGTCGATTTCCGCTTTCGCCCCGGCGAACGGCTCAACGAGGTCGCGCTCGCGCAGGCGCTGGACGCTAGCCGCACGCCCTTGCGCGAGGCGTTGAACCGCCTCGTTGCCGAACAGTTGATCGATTTTGTCCCCGGTCGTGGCTTCTTCTGTCGCGCGCTCGATCCGCAATCGATTTTCGATCTCTATGAGCTGCGCGAGGTGATTGAACTGGCTGCGGTCCGCCGTGCGGTGGAGCGGGGGGGGAATGGGGATATCGCAGCCTTGCGCGATGCCCTCTACGCCGAGGGGCTCAGTGTCGAAGGCCTCACGATCCGTGAGATGACCGCGTTGGACGAGGCTTTCCACATCGGGATCGCACGGCTCTCGGGCAATGCGGAACTGGTTCACCAGTTGGAGCGGCTCAATGAGCGCATCCGCTTCATCCGCTGGGTCGATATGGCAAACAGCACCGACAGGACGAAAGGCGAGCACCGTGCGATCATGGCGGCAATCGAGGCGCGTGACCTCGAAAGGGCAGCTTCGGTGATGCGCGGGCATATCGCCAAGCGCATGGATCAGATCGTCGCCGCCGTGCGCGAAGGCTATTCCAATATCTATGTCTCCGGTTCCGAAACGCTGTTCCGGACGCCGGTTCGAAAGACGGGAAGCTGAGATGAGCGGGAATTCACGCAAAGCGATGGGCGGCAAGGCAGTCTATGGCGCAAGCGTCGGCATCCTGATGCTGGAAGCGCGCTTTCCGCGCATCCCCGGTGATATGGGCAACGCGCTCACCTGGCCCTTTCCGGTTCATTACAAGGTCGTGCGCTCCGCGAGCCCGGACAGGGTGGTCCGACGGGGGGCAGAGGGGCTGCTCGATGTCTTCATCGCTGCTGCGAAGGAGCTTGTCGCCGACGGGGTCGATGGCATCACGACCAATTGCGGCTTTCTCTCGCTGTTCCAGCAGGAACTTGCCGATGCGGTGCGGGTTCCGGTCGCGACCTCGTCCCTGATGCAGGTGCGCATGGTCAATGCTCTGCTGCCGGCGGGCAAACGTGCGGGCATTCTGACCGTCTCCGCCAAGAGCCTCACGCCCAAGCATCTCGAAAAGGCGGAGGTTCCTGCCGGAACCCCGATCGGCTCCACCGAGGGCGGGCGTGAGTTCACCCGCGTGCTGCTCGACAACGAACTCGAACTCGATGTCGAGCTCGCGCGGGAGGACAACGTTGACGCGGCGCGCGCGCTGGCTGCCGCCAATCCCGACCTCGGCGCCATCGTGCTCGAATGCACGAACATGATTCCCTATGCTGCCGATATCCGCGCGGCCACCGGCTTACCGGTCTTCTCGATCGAGACCTTCGTTCGCTGGTTCCAGGCCGGTCTCGTGCCGCGCCGTTATCCGTCGGCCTAGCTGAAGAACCGGACGAGCCACAGCGCGAGGCCCGGAAACAGCACAACGAGGACGAGCCGGATCACGTCCGTGACCAGGAAAGGCAATACGCCGCGATAGGTCTTGATGATCGGCACGTCCTTGGCGATCGAGGCAATCACGAAGACATTGAGCCCGATCGGCGGAGCGGTCAGTCCGATGCCGACGACCATCAGCACCAGAATGCCGAACCAGATCGCGACATCGTCCGGCAGCATGCCGAAGTCGAGCGCCTGGATCACCGGGAAAAACACCGGAAGTGTGAGAAGGATCATCGCCAGCTCGTCCATCACTGCCCCGAGGAGGATGTAGAAGCCCAGCATCGCCACCAGCACCATGTAGGGCGAAAAGCCGGAATTGGAGATCATCGTGGCGGCGGTCGTGGGCAATTGCGACAGCGCGAGAAAGGCACCGAAAACCTCCGCGCCGAGCAGGATCAGGAATATCATTCCGGAGGTCTCGGCCGTTTGGCGCAGGGCCTCGAGAATGCTGGCGAAATCGAGCGTCCGCTTCAGCAGGCCGGCGACGAGCATTGCCACGGCCCCGACGGCGGCGCCTTCGGTCGGTGTGAAGACTCCGCCGTAGATTCCTCCGACCACGATGATGGCGATGACGATCGCCGGCATCACTGCCACGTCGACGAGGGCGATCAAAAGGCCGAGGGCGCCGATCATCACCGAGAAGGTGACGTCGGCGCCGCGGAAAGCCTGAACCGCCGCGGCGATGACGATCAGCCCGCCGAGGAGCTTCGGCCAGAGCGGCTGCTTTTCCTTTTCGATGACGATCGCTTCGCCTTGCGGCGCGAGCTCCGGGTTGCGCCAGACGACGAAGGCGATCGCGCAGCAGTAGAAAAGGGCTGCGAGCAGGCCGGGAATGAGCGCAGCCTGGAACAGTTTGGCGATGTTCTGCTCGGTGGTGATTGCGTAAATGACGAGGATCACCGAGGGCGGGATCAGGATGCCGAGCGTGCCGCCGACCGCTATCGTGCCGGTCGCGAGGCCCCCGTCGTAGCGGTAGCGGGTCAACTCGGGCATCGCGGCTCGCCCGAATGTGGCCGTGGTCGCGACGGAGGAGCCGCAGATCGCGCCGAAGGCAGTGCAGGCGCCGATGACGGCCATCGCAAGCCCGCCGCGCATGTTACCGAAGGCCCGCTCCGCCGCCTTGAACAGGCTTGAAGCGATGCCGGCCCTCTCGGCGAGCGCCCCCATCAGGATGAACAGCGGGATGACCGAAAGCGTGTAGTTGGCGAACTGGTGGTAGGAATTCGTCTTCATGTAGTTGAAGAACGCCGGCTCGCCCGCGATATGGATGTAGCCGCCGGCGCCGACGATGAGCATCGCAAGTCCTATCGGTGCCCTGAGGGCGATCATCAGCAGCATGATCGCGAAGCCGACGAGAGCAATGGAGGTCGCGCTCATGCCTTTGCTCCCCCCTTGGCGCGGCGATAGAGAGAGAGCGCGGTGACCACGCCGACAAGCGCCGCGATGGTGCACAGGATCGCGGAGAGGCCGATGCTCGGCCAGATCGGTAATTGCCGCTGCATGGTCGTCTGTCCGTTGCCGAACATGTTCGCCGTGCCGAAGAACAGAGCGAAGGCGCAGAAGCCAAGCATCAGCGCGTAGACAAGATCCCAGAACGCATCGATGAGGTCGCGCGCGCTTTGGCGGAAACGCATGGTGAAGGTATCGACCATGATGTGCCCGCGGCGGGCCTGGGTCAGCGGTAGGTAGGAAAACACAGCGAGCGCGGTTGCCATCTCGACGAATTCGAAATCGCCGTCGATAGGCACCCGAAAGAGCCAGCGCCCGAGTACGGAGACAACTACGAGGAATGATACCGCGAGCGTGAGTACCCCGCCGCCGATGGCAATCCAGCCCGTGATGATTTCAAGCCACCGGCGCCGCCCGGCGCAGGATGCCTCAGCAGTCTCTGCCATCTTGTCTCCCCCAATTGGCAAATACTCACCCGAGCGCCCGCCGAATGAGATTCGGCAGGCGTTCTTTATGCGCTGGAAAGGCGTGGGTGTCAGGCCTTGTCGTACTTCGCGACCAGCTTGCGGGCTTCGGCGACATATTTCGCGCCGTCGATCCCCTTTTCCTTCATCTGGGCGATCCAGTCCGTGTAGACGCCCTCGGTCGCCTTGATCCACTTGGCTTTCTCGTCGGTGGAGATCTGGCCGATGACATTGCCACGCTGCTGGACGAGTGCCCGTATGCGCTTGGATTCATCGTCCCACATATTGCCGGCGAGACGGGCGAAGGCCTGGCCCGAGTTCTTGTCGATGATCGCACGGAGATCGGCCGGCATGCTCTCGTATTTCGCCTTGTTCATCGCGAGGAAGAAGCTGGCCGAATAGAGTGCGGGCGAACCCGGAATCTCGGTGTGATACTTGACGAGTTCATGCACCTTCACCGCCGGAACCACTTCCCACGGGATGACCGCACCGTCGATCACCTTCTGCGCGAGGCTCTGCGGAACCTGGGGCACCGGCATGCCGACGGAGGTCGCGCCGAGAGCCTTGAGCGCCTCGCCGGCGAGGCGCGTCGGGTTGCGCAGACGCAGGCCCTTCAGGTCTTCCATCGTCTTGATGGGCTTGTTGGCGTGGATCAGGCCGCCGTCATGCGCCCAGTAAGACAGAATTTTGACGTCCTTCACCTCGTCCTTGAGGTGATTGTCGGCGAATTCCTGTGCCGCCTGTGCGTTGGCCAGTCCGCTCTGGGCGCAGATGAACGGCAGCTCGAAAACTTCCGTCGTCGGGAAGCGGCCCGGCGTCGAACCGGGCAGGGTCCAGACGATATCGACAACGCCGTCGCGCGCCTGATCGTAGAGCTGCGGCGGGGTGCCGCCCAACTGCATGGAGGGGAAGATGTTGATCTTGATCTTGCCCTGGCTGTCGTCCTCGACCTTCTTGACCCACGGCGCGAGCATCTTTGCGTGGCCGTTGGAGACAGGCGGGAGAAAATGATGGAGCTTGAGCGTGACGACCGGCTCGGCCTTGGCGCTGGTGATCACATGCGGTGCCGCAACGGCGCCCCCCATGCCCAACAGAAGCGAACGGCGATTGAGTTTCATAAGCATTCCTCCGTTTTCTTTTTTGGTTGGTATTACACAATACCAACTGGCGCACGCTTAAAAGGGCGCTTTGCGAACAAGTGTTCGCATACGGGGCGGAAACTGCCGGATTTTAGTTTCTATTGCAACTAATAATTTCCGTTCAACGCGAAACGCCCATCGCCTTGTCCGGCAGCCAAGTCGCCAATTCCGGAAAGATGCAGAGGATGACAATCGCCAGCAGCATCACCAGCACGTAGGGTAGCGCTCCCCATAGCACGGTTCTCGTGGGAATGTTCGGCGCGATGGCGTTGATAACGAAAAGATTGAGCCCCACGGGTGGCGTGATGAGCCCGATTTCCATATTGATCGTCAGCACGACCGCGAACCAGTAGGGGTCGAAACCAGCCTGTGTGATGATGGGCAACAGCAGGGGGGCCGTCATCACGATGACCGCGACCGGCGGCAGGAACATGCCTGCGACCAGAAGGAAGAGGTTGATAATCGCCATCAGCACCCAGCGGTTGACTTCCATCGCCGCAATCGCACCGGCAATCGTCTGGGTGATGAAAAGCGACGAGAGGGCATAGGCGAAGAGTTCGGCGGCGGCCATAATCATCATGATCATCACGCTCTCGCGCATCGCCGTGCCGAAGATTTCCGATATAGGCCCTGCCTTGAACAGTCGATAGAGGATGATGACAACCCCGAGGGTCAGGAAAGCGCCGGCCCCTGCCGCTTCCGAGGGTGTCGCCACACCACCGTAAAGCACGAACATCACGCCGATGATGATCGCGACGAAAGGGAGGACGCGCGGAAGGGAAGCCACCTTCTCCTTCATCGAGAAAATCTGCGAGGTCGCGGAAAAATCGTATCCCTGCCGCTTGGCGTCGATCAGAGCCCAGATCATGAACATGATCGTCAGCATGATTCCCGGCACAACGCCGGCAAGGAACAGCCGCCCGATGGAGGTCTCGGTGGAGATGCCATAGACGATCATCGTCACGGAAGGGGGAATGAGGATGCCGAGCGTTCCGCCCGCTGCAATCGAGCCGGCTGCGACGGATTCGGGGTAACCGCGCCGGGTCATTTCCGGAATGCCCATCTTGCCGATGGCGGCGCAGGTCGCGGGGCTCGATCCGGTCATGCCGGCGAAGACCGCGCAGGCAGAGATGTTGGAAAGCACCAGCCCGCCCGGTACACGGCCCATCCAGCGGTCGAGCGCCTCGTAGAGATCCTTGCCCGCGGGCGAGGCGGCAACGGCCGCGCCCATCAGCACAAACATCGGGATCGAGACATAGGCAAGGTTGGCGATGCCGGAATACATCGTTTCGGCGAGGACGTAGTAGACGCCGAAGCCCTGACTGACCATCAAGGCCGCAATGGCGGAAAGACCGAGCGCGAAGGCAATCGGCATGCCTGTGCCGAGCAAGGCGAAGAGAGCGATGACAAGCAATCCGCCGGCGAGACCCGTGCTCATGATTCGGCCCTCAGCTTGAAGAGTTCGGCAACGTACTGGAGTGAAAGGAGCCCGAAACCGAGCGGCATGGGCAGCGTCGGGATCCAGAGCGGAATTTTCCAGACGCCCGGCGTCTCCCATCCGCCGCGCAGCGCCTCACCGAAATAGATCGCGCTGGCGATGAACATTCCGAAGCAGAAGGCGAGTCCCGCCAGTCCGCCGACGAAGTGCAGCTTTTTCTTGGTGCGGGAGGAAATCAGCATGTCGATGACGTCCACCCCTACATGCCCTTTGGTGAGCAGCACATAGGGAGCGCCGAGGAAGATCGACGCCGTCGCCGCATAGACGACGAAATCCGTATGCCAGATCGTCGGCGAGCGAAAAACGTAGCGGATGAAGATCAACTGGCAGACGACCAGCATCGCCGCGATGAGCAGGAGAACGGAGGCGACCGCCAAGGCTTTCGACAGTCGGTCGACGTTCTCGATGAATTTCTGAATCATGGCTTGTCCATGAGTTGCCCGCAGATGGGACGTAACAAAGGCCGAAGCCGAGCGGCTACCGGAAAGCCGGAGAGAGCTCCGCCGGCGCGCATGGCAGGCGCCGGCGGAAGCGGGCTTACTTGACGTCGAGCGCCTGCTTGATGAGCGCCTCGCCGCCTTTCACCTTTTCGGCGAATTTCTTGTAGGAGCTTTCCTGCGCGATCTTGAGCCAGGCATCGAAGTCGGCCTTGGTCATCGAGACGACTTCGACGCCGGCCTGCTTGAAGGCATCGATCATCTTCTGATCTCCCTTGCGGATCTCGGCGTCGAAATACTCCTCACTCTTCTTGGCAGCGGCCATCAGTGCATCCTGCTGCGCCTTGTTGAGTTTGCCCCAGGTCTGCTTGGAGATGAGCACCGGTTCATACATGAACCACAGGGCGTTCTCGCCCGGCGCCGTCAGGCACTTGACCTGCTCGTAGAGGCGGAAGGAGACGAAACTCGCCGAAGAGGTGTTGGTCGCATCGAGAATGCCGGTCTGCATACCGTTGTAGATTTCGCTCGACGGCATCGAAGAAATCGAGGCGCCCGCCGCCGCGAGCATCTGCTCGAAACCAGGCCCGGCCGCGCGCGTCACCTGCCCCTTGACCGTTTCCGGGCCGCGGATGCACTGCTTTTTCGAGGCAAAGGCGCCCGAGAGCCAGGCATCGGCGATAACCAGGGCGCCGGCCTTCTCGACCTCGGCCTTGATGGTCTTCATGAATTCCGAAGTGTTCAGGCGCTTGGCGCGATCAAAATTGCCGACGAGGCCCGGCATAAGCGTTGCCGAGAACATCGGGTGCCGGCCCGACGCATAGTCGAGCGGGAACGAGGAGAGATCGAGCTGGCCGCGTGTGATCGCGCCCCATTGCTCGTTGGCTTTGAGCAGCGATTGCGCCGGAAATACCTGGATCTTCAGGCCGACGTTGGCTTTCTCGACCTCGCGGGCGATGATTTGCACCATCTCGTCGCGCGGGTCACCCTTTCCGCCCGGAAACTGGTGCGAGGCCTTGAGGACAAGTTGGGCCTGCGCGCCGGCAAGGCCGGCCGTGAGCGTCAGGAAGCCAGCTAGAGCGAGTTTTCCCAGATGTTTCATGTGCGTTCTCCCGGATCTGGGTCGCTTGAGCGCGAGGCCTGCGACCGTTCTAAGTTTTTCACTATGGCTTTAGTCTCACCGCTGGAGCAAGCCGTCAAGAAAATTGTATACATTTAGATAAATTTCGCGTGCAAAATATGGCGTGTCGTCCGCAGGTCTTGCGCCGGATGAGCGAGTTTGCGACAAATGGGCCGGGCGGAAGGAACGATGGGTAGAAAAGAAAACGGAACATTGCGGGCACGCCTGGAGGAGGAAATCGCGACAGGTGCCCTCCAGCCGGGCGAGCGGCTTGACGAGACAGCGCTGGCCGCGCGGTTCGGTGTGTCGAGAACGCCTGTCCGGGAAGCGCTCCAGCATCTCGCGGCGGCAGGGCTGGTCGAGTTGCGGCCGCACCGCAGTGCGGTCGTCAGCGCGCCGGATCCCGTTCGCCTGATCGAGATGTTCGACGTTATGGCCGAGCTTGAAGCCATGTGTGGGCGCTGCGCGGCAGCACGCCTCCAGCCGGAGGGCGAGCGGGCTCTCGACGAGGCGCTGGCTGCGTGCCGCGTGGCGCTGGAAGCCGGTGATACCGATCAATACTACTTTCACAACGAGCGCTTCCATCGCGCGATCTACACGGCGAGCGGCAACCGTTTTTTGGCCGAACAGGCAGGCATCCTGCACCGGCGTCTCGCGCCGTTCCGTCGGCTACAGCTCAGGGTACGGAACCGGATGCGCGCTTCGCAGGCCGAGCACGAGGCCATCGTCGCCGCTATCCGCGCCGGCGATACCGAAGGTGCCGGCGAACGGCTTCGCGCGCATATTGCGATTCAGGGCGCGCGGTTCAGCGATTTCGTTGCCTCGATCGAGCAGATCAATGCTTCGAGGGTGCGCGCTTCCGGCACATCCTGACGTCATCCGCGCCTTGACCTTCCAATGATGGGAAGGATTATCTCCGGGGGCATGCAACCAGAGGCTTGGATGGCTGTGGCGGTTGAAACCGGCAATATGCTTCGTTCGATTGCGATCCCGGTGACGGGAATGACCTGCGCTTCCTGCGTTCGGCATGTCGAGAAGGCTTTGTCCGGCATTCCGGGCGTGCGGGCAACTGCCGTCAATCTTGCGACCAATATGGCTGCCGTGGAGATCGCGACGCCGGAAGCTATCGGCGCCATTCCCGGTGTTCTCGCCGAGGCCGGGTATCCCGCCGGACAGGAGCTGGCGCAATGGACTGTCGAAGGTATGACCTGTGCCTCCTGCGTCGGCCGGGTCGAGAAAGTGCTGCGCGGCCTGCCAGGTGTCGCCTCGGCTGAGGCCAATCTGGCGACCGGACGCGTCAGCCTTGCGATCGTGCCCGGGCTTCTGCCGGAAGGGGCCATCGAGACTGCGCTGGCGAAGGCGGGTTATGCCGGGCATCGCGTCCATGCCAATGAGAGGGATAAGCAAGCCGAGCAAAATGCGCTGGAACTTGAGCATCTGCAACGCGACGTGGTGATCGCGATTCTGCTGGCGTTTCCTGTTTTCGCGCTGGAAATGGGGTCTCACCTGTTCCCGGCGATGCACCATTTCGTGTTCGAAACGATTGGCGCGAAGAATTCTGCGCTGCTCCAGTTTGCGTTGACGACACTCCTGATGCTCGGGCCTGGGCGCCGTTTCTACGCGGTTGGCCTTCGCACCCTCGTACGCGGCGCGCCGGAAATGAATGCGCTCGTCGCCGTGGGAACGCTGGCGGCGTGGACTTTTTCCGTCGTGGCGCTTATCTTCCCTGAGTTGTTCCCCGAAGGGACCGCCAACATCTATTTCGAGGCTGCAGCCGTCATCATCGCGCTCATCCTCCTCGGCCGTTATCTCGAGGCCCGCAGCAGGGGCGAGACCGGGGCGGCGATCCGTCATCTTGTCGGCCTGCGCCCGAAGAACGCCGAGGTCCTGCGCGAGGGCGCAAGCGTCATCCTGCCGATCGAGAACGTCGTCGTCGGCGACTTGGTCCGGGTTCGTCCCGGCGAACGGATCGCGGTCGACGGCGAGGTTGTCGAAGGAGCTTCGCACGTCGACGAGGCGATGGTGACGGGTGAGCCGCTGCCGGTCCGGAAGGAGATCGGAGACACGGTCGTCGGCGGCACGGTCAACACCAACGGCAGCTTCACTTTCCGTGCGACGCGGGTTGGCAAGGATACGGTGCTCGCCGAGATCGTTCGGTTGGTCGAGAATGCGCAAGGCGGGAAACTGCCGATCCAGGCGATGGTCGACCGCGTGACGGCCGTTTTCGTGCCGGCGGTGCTCGCATTGGCTGCCTTGACCTTTCTGTTCTGGCTGGTCTTCGGCCCCGCGCCGGCCCTTGCCGACGCGCTCGTGAGCGCGGTGGCGGTGCTGATCATCGCCTGCCCCTGCGCGATGGGGCTGGCAACGCCGACCTCGATCATGGTCGGAACCGGTCGTGCCGCGGAACTCGGCATCCTGTTCCGGCGCGGCGATGCCCTGCAGGCGCTTGGGGACGTCAACGTCGTCGCGCTCGACAAGACCGGCACCCTGACGAAGGGGCGCCCGGAGATGACCGACCTCGTGGTGATCAACGGCTACGACCGCACCGAGATCCATCGCCTCGTCGCGGCGCTCGAGTCGCGATCCGAGCATCCGGTCGCACAGGCGATCGTCGAGGCGGCGCGGGAAGCGCATATTGCCGCCGGCGAGGCCAGCGCGGTCGAGACCCGTCCCGGTCTCGGTATCATCGGCGTGATAGATGGCCGCCACGTCGAGATTGGATCGGCGCGGCACATGAACGACCGCGGGATCGACATGGAAGCGGCTGAGGAGCGGGCGGCGCTTATGGCTTCAGCCGGCAAGACCCCGCTCTTCACGGCGATCGACGGCAAGCTCGCCGCACTCATCGCGGTGTCCGATCCCTTGCGTGAGACGACACCCGAGGCTATCCGCGCGTTGCGTGCTCAGGGGATAGAGATTGTCATGATCACCGGCGATTCCAAACGGACTGCCGAAGCGATTGGCAAGCGGCTCGGAATCACCCGCATCCACGCCGAGACCTTGCCGGACGGCAAGCTCGCGGTTCTCAAGTCGCTGAAGGCTGCTGGATACCGCGTTGCCTTTGTCGGGGACGGGATCAACGATGCGCCGGCGCTCGCGGAAGCCGATGTCGGCATCGCCATCGGAACGGGGACGGACGTCGCGATCGAAAGCGCGGAAGTCGTGCTGATGTCGGGCGACCTGTGCAATGTGCCGAACGCGATCGCCCTGTCCCGGATGACGATGCGCAATATCCGCCAGAACCTGTTCTGGGCCTTTGCTTACAACGCAGCGCTCGTTCCGGTGGCAGCGGGGCTGCTATATCCGGGTTTCGGCATCCGGCTTTCGCCGATGCTGGGAGCTGGCGCAATGGCGCTTTCCAGCGTCTTCGTCGTCACCAATGCGTTGCGTCTGCAACGGTTCCAATCCCTCTTCCGGACCGGAGTGAAGTCATGAATATCGGCGAAGCGGCGCGGCAGTCCGGCGTCTCTGCCAAAATGATTCGCTATTACGAGGGGATCGGACTCATCAAAGTGGCGAAGCGCAAGGGTTCGGGCGCTTATCGCATATATACCGAGGCGGATGTGCATGTGCTGCAGTTCATCCGCCGTTCGCGCGATCTCGGCTTCACCGTCGCGGAGATCACGAACTTGCTCCGGCTCTGGCAGGATCGCCGGCGCGCCAGCGCTGATGTCAAGTTTCTGGTGACGACGAAGATCGCCGATCTCGACACACGTATCGCCGAGCTCCAGTCGATGAAGCGGACGCTCGAGCATCTGGCGACGAACTGCAACGGCGATCATCGGCCCGACTGCCCGATCCTCGATGATCTCGCCGGCGGCGGCCCCTGCTGTCACGGCACCCAACGCTAGCCGACGAGGCGCATCGGCGAACCGGCGAGCCAGGCTTCGATGTCCTCGACCGCCTGTGTGAAATACGCCTTGTAATTGCGTTTCGTTACATAGCCGAGATGCGGCAGGCCGAGAAACCGGGGCGCCGTCCGCCACGGCGAATCTGCCGGGAGTGGCTCGCGCTCGTGGACATCGGATGCCGCTCCCGCGATCCCGCCGGCATGGAGGCATTGAAGCAGCGCAGCGCCGTCGACGATCGCCGCGCGCGAGGTGTTGACGAGGAACGCAGTCGGCTTCATCGCCGCCAGTGCCGCCGCGTCGATCAACCCGCGCGAACGCTCGCCGAGCACGAGATGGATCGAGACGAAATCAGCGGCGCGGAGGAGGGTTTCCTTCGTCGGTGCCAGGGCCACACCTTCGGCAGCCGTTCGTTCCGCCGACAGGTTCGGGCTCCAGGCCTGAACCACCATGCCGAATGCCTTGCCAATGCGCGCGACCTGAACGCCGATCTTGCCGAAGCCGAGAAGGCCGAGGGTTGCGCCCTTGAGATCGATGCCGACGCTCGATTGCCACGGGCCGTTTGCCTTTAGCGCGTTTGCTTCCGGGAGGATACCGCGGGCTATCGCGAGGATCAGTGCCCAGGTGAGTTCGACAGGCGGCTCCGAGAAGCTATCCGTGCCGCAGACGATAATCCCGCGCTCGCGGCAGGCGGCGATATCGATCGCCGCGTTCCGCATGCCGGAGGTAATGAGAAGCTTGAGGTGTGGCAGGCGGGCAAGAAGGGATCGTGTGATCGGCGTCCGTTCCCGCATGATGATCAGAATATCGGCCGCACCGACGCGGGTGGCTACGGATGCTTCATCGAGCAGGTATTCGGTGATGAAGCGCGGTGTGACGCGACTGGAGAGCCGGTTCCAGTCGGCAAAATCCTTCGCGCAATTCTGGTAGTCATCGAGGATGCAGCAATCGAGCATGGCGGGCCTGAGATGTCGGATCGTTCCCGCCAGCTTGCACCGCCGGGGCTTCCGCGCAAGCCCCGCTTGCGCTTGAATGCCCGCTTACTTTACCTGCTCGTCCGGATAGACGCCCCAGGCGATCGCCTTCGCGACATAGCCGGAATAGCCCTCGACTGCGACCTTGCACCAAACCGGCGTGCAGGATTCGATATTGGCGACCACGCCCGGCTCGAGCTTGGCGACGACGGCGGCGCCTTCCCGGGCTTCCTTGAGCATGTTGAGCGGTGCTTTGTCCTTCGCCTCGCGGATAATCAGCGTCCGGCGGTTGGAGAGGCGGCCGAAATAGACCCAACCTTCGGTGCTCTCCGAATCGCGGATGCGGCGCCATTGCTCGTGCTCGCCGATGACCTCAACCGGCAGCCCTTCGCGCTTGAACACCCACTTGATGCGATGATCCTTGCTCGGCCCCTCGCGCATCGGCGTGTCCGACGGCTTGAGGCTCACGAAGCGCGGAATCGGCAGTTTCGTCACCGAGCCGGTGGTGAGGTTGGCGTCATCCGCCTGCGCGGGGGCGGCGAGACAGGCGAGAAGACCGAGAACCGGAAGAAAACGCATGACAGAACTCAACGAGCCGGAAACCAGCATATCGGCATTGCCTCCTGCGACCGATGCGATAATCGCGAGCTGCATATTAGCGCAGGCGGGCGCTCTGCGCGCACGAACATTTCGAATTTGTGCTGTTTTTTGTCGATGCCCGTTAACGGAACGTTTATAGCGCGCTAAAGAACAACCGACGCGACGGGTCGGCCGGGGCATGGTAGGTGTTCAACCTACGCCCGTGCCCGTTCCGGCGCATGAAACGACAAGACAAGTTCCGGACGACGCCATGAATCGCGAAAAGCCCCTCGTCATCCTCACCCGCCGACTTCCGGAGGGGATCGAGATGCGCATGCAGGAGCTTTTCGACCTTGAGCGCAACGAAACCGACGCACCGATGTCGCGTGAGGCATTGATCGATGCGATGCAGCGCACCCGCGTGCTCGTGCCGACGATCACCGACCGGATCGACGCCGACCTCATCGCCGCCGCCGGGCCGCAGTTGAAGCTGATCGCCAATTTCGGCAACGGCGTCGATCATATCGATGTTGCCGCCGCGATGAAGCGCGGCATCACCGTCACCAACACGCCGGGCGTCCTCACCGAGGATATGGCCGATTTCACGATGGCGCTGATCGTGGCCGTGGCCCGCCGCTTCGTCGAGGGCGTGCGCATCATCCCCTCCGGTAACTGGCACGGCTGGTCACCGGGCTGGATGCTGGGCCATCGCATCCACGGCAAGCGGCTCGGCATCATCGGCATGGGGCGCATCGGCCTTGCGGTCGCACGGCGGGCGCGGGCCTTCGGGCTTCAGGTGCACTATCATAACCGCCGCCCGGTCCCGAAGCGGATCGAGGAGGAGTTGCAGGCAACCTACTGGGATTCGCTCGACCGGATGCTGAGCCGCATGGATATCGTCACGGTGCACTGCCCGCATACGCCGGCGACGTTCCATCTGCTCTCGGGTCGCCGCATGAAGCTCTTGAAACCCGAGGCGATCCTCGTCAACACCGCGCGCGGGGAGATCGTTGATACCGCCGCCCTGTCGGACATGCTCGACAACGGGCTGCTCGCTGGCGCCGCGCTCGACGTCTACGAGCACGAACCGGCGGTAACATCGACGCTGGTGCGGCTCGCGGAGGAGGGCAAGGTCGCGCTGATGCCGCACATGGGCTCCTCGACTGTCGAGAGCCGCAACGAGATGGGCGAGAAGGTCATCATCAACATCAAGACCTACATCGACGGGCACACCCCGCCCGATCGCGTGCTTGTCCTGCCGGGCGGTTGACCGGACTTACCGTCCGCTCGCCACTTCTCTCAGGCTGTCCTTGCTGATCAGGCTGCCTTGGCGTTCGCGAACTGGCCATGCTCGCGGAAGGAATAGAGGTAGGTCGGCACGATCGCCTCGAAGCTCGTCGGCTCGATCCCGATGCCTTCGAGCGTGCGCCCCTCGGCCTTTGCCGCCGCGCTGACGACATTGTCCGTTTCGAGCAGGGTCACCTGATCGACCGTCAGCAGCTTGCCCGGCAGGCATTCGAGAATGCTGGCCTTGAACTTCGCCAGCGCGAAAGGCAGCGGCAGCAGCAGGCGCTTCCGGCCCGTCGTCGTGAGGATGTACTCGAGAAGCGCCTTGAAGCTGCGCGTTTCCGGCCCGCCAAGCTCGTAGATCGTGCCAGCCTTTGCCTTGCCGTCGAGCGCCTTGAGCGCCGCCTCGGCAACATCGCCGACATAGACCGGCTGGAACTTCGTCTCGCCGCCACCGATCAGCGGCAGCGCCGGCGTGAAGCGCGCGAGATTGGCGAAGCGGTTGAAGAACTGATCCTCTGGCCCGAAGACGATGGAGGGGCGCAGGATCACCGCGCTCGGCAAGGCAGCGAGCACTGCGGCCTCGCCTTCCGCCTTGGTCCGGGCATAATCGGAGGTCGAATGTGCATCGGCGCCGATGGCGGAGAGCTGCACGAAATTGGTGATCCCTGCCTTGGCCGCTTCTTCCGCGACGAAGCGCGCGCCCTGCGCCTGAACGGTAGAGAACCTCTGCCGCCCGCTCTCATTGATGATACCGACGAGGTTCACCACCGCATCCGCACCCTTGAGCGCGGCCGCGATCGATTTGCGGTAGCGCAGATTGGCTTGCACGGCGTGGATCTGTCCGACAGCGCCGAGCGGCTGGAGATGACCGGCAAGGTCCGGGCGGCGGCATGCCACCCGCACGCGCCAGCCGTCTTTCGCCAGCGCTCGCACGAGGTGGCGTCCGATGAACCCCGAGCCCCCGAAAACCGTTACCAGACGTGCGGACATGCCAAGCTCCTTCACCTCGAAAATCACGAACCGGTCTAGTCAATTCACGGGAGGCAATCAATCGGTCTCGAACTGTTCCTTCGGAGGGGACTCGGTTCTCGACAGCTGTCATTTCCCCGCACGGCGAGCGGGCACGACGGCAAGCGCCGGGATTGCGTCGCCACGCCCGCGATCCTCGTCCGGGTCTTGCTCCTTGCGACCGAGCATCATGATCGCCCCGCCCATCACGACCGATCCAAAAGTGATGATCGAGCCCGCCGTCAACAGGCCGATGGCGATCAGGCCGTCCGTGTCGAAGCTGACGAGGTGGCGCAGATGGCCGATATCGAGCCAGATCGCGCTGGCGACGAACAGAACCCCAAGAAGGGTGCCCGCAATTCCGTTGATCGCCAGCAGTGCAAACAGCGGATCGCGTGGCTTGCGGTTCGAAGGTTGGATCGAGCGGCGGGACGGGCGCATGGCTTTTCCTCCTGAAGAGCGTCATGGCATGCGGCTTCGACACTCACGGCACAGTCAGGCAAAATATCCGCATTGTGAACCCCCGTCTTTGCGTCTGCCCAGTTGACAAGCGTTTCCGGCATCGCCATTGAAGGCGCCCGTGCCCAGGTGGCGGAATTGGTAGACGCGCTGGTTTCAGGTACCAGTGGTGAAAGCCGTGGAGGTTCGAGTCCTCTCCTGGGCACCATTTTTCCCTTCGCAGATATGCGTCGGACTGAAAAAACCTATTGAAAATCAAGAGGCCGGAGTGCCAAGGCGACGCTGAAGGCATTGTCGGTCAGGCTGAGGCGGGAAGCCGCAGGAAACGCTCAAACTTGCCATTTGTGCGATCTGGCGGCAATGTCGGGGCCGTAAATTGCGTTGGCGGTTTGTGCCAGTGTGTTTTCTGGTTGGGTAACAAGATATGCGTCACTCCAAATTCACCATCAAGGATCACGGAATTACCGATGCCGGTGTAGTCACCGGAAGGGCTTCCGCCGGACATCAGGCTGGGCATTTCAGCCGCCGGGCGTTTCTGCTGGGCTCCGCCGTCGGTCTTGGTGCGGTTGGGTTGGCCGGTTGTGCGAATCCCGAATTCATGAGTCTCGACGAAGCCCGCAAAATGTACGGGCCTGTGGCCGACAAGAAATTCCCGATCGAGGCGGTCGATGTCACCAAGGTCGAGAATAAGTATTTCCGTCGTACCGTGGATTACGAGTCCAGGGAGGCACCGGGGACAATCATCGTCGATCCCTCCAATTACTATGTCTACCGCATAGAGGGCGAAGGGAAGGCCACCCGCTACGGCGCCAACGTCGGCCGCCAGGGGTTCCTGTGGAGCGGCGAGGCTTATGTCGGGCGCAAGGGGGAGTGGCCGACCTGGACTCCGCCGAAGGAAATGATCAAGCGTCAGCCGGAAGTTGCTAAATACGCAGGTGGCATGCCCGGAGGACCAGAAAACCCGCTCGGTGCCCGCACGCTCTACCTTTATCAGAACGGCAAATACACCCTCTATACGATCTATAGCACCAGCGATCCCGAAACGATCGGGACCAACCTGACAAGTGGCTGCACAGGTCTCCTCACGCAGGACATGTTCGACCTTTACGAACGCACGCCGGTCAACACCAAGGTGATCGTCCTGCCGGCGTAGACGACAGGACGTTGCGGTGTCCTTGGCGATTGCTGGCAACGGTGATCGCTCGTGCTCTGTTGCGCGGCGGGCGCTCAGCCGGTTTATTTCCGGATTGGCCCATGATGGGATAGCTCACGGTGTGAGGCCCGCCTTGCTTTTGCGGCGGAGGACCGTTTCGCACCAGAAGGCGAGCTTGGCGGCCGCGGGTGATGCATCGCGGCTGTTGGCATAAAGCCCGAGCCAGCGCAGTTGTTGCTGGCAGAGATCGAAATTGTCCGGTGCCGGAATCCATTCGGCGTGGGAAGGTTCCGTCTCGATTGCAGTGATCTCTCGGGATGTCGCGGCAAGGAGCCTGAGCAGCATCTGCTGCCGGAATGGCTTGGTCTCGCTCCGCAGCACCTGCTTGAGACCCCGGATCGCGCTTTTCATCACAACAAGTGATTCGAGATTGTTCATGTCTTTGTACCGGACTGTGCCCGCAGACTTAGAAGTCCGGGCGTGAAGGCGGCGTGAGATGCGGCTCCTTCGCGCCGCTTCCGGTTGCTCTCGCCTGCTGGGACAGTCCCTGATCAGCTCTGCCGGGACGGATCCCGGTCCGGGCTGCAACAGGGGAGCGCCATATCTCCCTTGACTCATGTCCGGGACTCGATGTTATTAGAACAAATCATGAACATAAATGTTCCTCTTCCACTACCTCCCGCCGCCCTGCATGAAATCTATGCCGGCAGGAATGATGACGGCGTGGCTCTGTGCGGGCTAGGATTGGCCTCAGCCGCGATAGCCGGTGCCCCGGTGCTATGGGTGCGGCAGGGCATGTACGACCGCGAGGCGGGAACGCCATGTTCGACCGGGCTCGAAGCGCATGGGTTTACGCCCTCGCGTCTCATTCTCGTGCGGACACGGGACATGCTCGCCACGATCCAGGCAGGGCTTGAGGGGGCCCGGACGATCGGTTTGGCGATGGTGATGATCGAACTGTGGGGCGAGGGAAAGATCTATGACCTGACCGCCAGCCGCCGCCTTGCGCTGGCGGCAAAGGCTTCGGGGACAACGGTTTTGGTGTCCCGCGTGGCGGCCGCGCCTGTCCCCAGCGCGGCGGATACGCGCTGGCAGGCGCGGGCGGTGCCCTCGCGTGCGCTGGCTGCCAATGCTCCCGGTCTTCCTGCATTCGAAATCACCCTTCTGCGCGCCCGTAACGGGCAGGAAGGCCTGTGTTATTGTTTGGAGTGGGATCGTGATGCCCGTAGACTCATCTCCCGTTCTCTCCCCGCCGCCGGCGATGCTCTCTCCCGGCCCACGCCGCTATCTGGCGCTCCGGTTTCCGTTTCTTTCGACCGACAGGGTGCGAAGGCATCGCCCGTGTGGCGCCGGGCCAACTGATCGCCCGCTCCTTGTTGTGGAGAAAATCCGCAGTGCCCTCCGGATCGTGGCGGCGGACACGACGGCTCTCCGACAGGGGTTGCGCATTGGCATGACGCTGGCCGAGGCGCGGGTGCTCTCGCCCGACATCGATACGGCGGAGGCCGATCCGGATGCCGATGCGGGATTGCTGCGGCGTTGTGCCGCCGCTTGCGAGATCTTCACGCCGCTGGTCGCGCTCAGGGCCAGAGCCGGCCTGATCCTCGATATCACGGGCTGCATCCATCTCTTCGGCGGGGAAAGGGAGCTGGCTTCCGGTGCATGCCGACGTCTACATCGGCTGGGCCTTGCGGTGTGTTTCGCGATTGCCGGTACGCCCGATGCCGCCTGGGCGCTGGCGCGGGAGCGACACGGCAGCATTGCCGCTTCCGGCGAGGAGGAAGCGCTGACTCAGGGCCTTCCCATCGTGGCGCTGGAGCGGGACAGCGAGACCCTTCTCGCCCTTCAGCGCGCCGGTTTCCTGACCCTGGGTGATCTTGCCGCGCGCGCCCCGCACATGCTCGCGGCCCGCTTCGGGGAAGATCTGGTGGTCGCTCTCCGACGCATTCTCGGGTGGGAGGATATCCGCATTGCGCCGCTGCGTCCTCCGCCCGATATCATGGCCGAGAAGCACTTCCCCGAGCCGCTGGGGTTGCTGGACAGCCTGCTCGCCGTGCTGGAGCGACTCGCGCAGGATGTCGCCCGTGCACTGGAGAAGCGGGAAGCCGGCGGGCGTCATTTCGAAGCGAGCTTTTTCCGGGCGGATGGCACAGTCCGGCATATCGCGGTCGAGGCTGCGGAGGCCACGCGCGATACGGCCCTGCTGATGCGCCTCATCCGTCTGAGGATCGAGGCGCTGGCCGATCCGCTCGATCCCGGTTTCGGCTTCGATGCCCTGCGGTTTGCCGTGCTGCGGAGCGAGCCGTTCGATGCCATCCAGCCTTCCCTTGCCGGAGAAGCCACTGTGCAGGACGGAGCGCACGCCGTGGCCGATCTCGTCAACCGGCTCGTCGCCCGGTTCGGCCGCGAGAATGTGCGGCGGTTCGTCACGCACGACACACACGATCCGGTGCGGGCGTCGGGCACGGCGCCCTACCTTGCCGGGGCGGCTTCGGCGCCCCTGCCAGCGACGGTACCGGGTTCGCCGCCCCTTCGACCGCTGACCCTATTCGAGCATCCGCAGTGGATTGAGGTGATGGCCGAGGTGCCCGATAGCCCGCCTTTGCGGTTCCGCTGGCGGCGTGTTCTGCATGAGGTCGCACGGGCGGAGGGGCCGGAGCGGATCGCGCCGGAGTGGTGGCGCGAGGCGTCGCCCGCACCGGCCACCCGCGATTACTACCGCGTGGAGGATGCCAGCGGGCACCGCTTCTGGATTTTCCGAGAAGGGCTTTACGAGGATTCCAACACCCGACCGCGCTGGTTCCTGCACGGACTTTTCGCATGAGAAAACTGCTTCCGGCCTACGCGGAGCTTGCCTGCGCCACGAATTTCTCTTTCCTGCGCGGCGCCTCTCCGGCGGCTGATCTCGTGCTTGCGGGCTTGCTTCTCGGGTATCGAGGGCTCGGCATCGCCGATCGCAACACGCTGGCCGGCGTGGTGCGGGCTTGGGCGGCGCTCCGGGAGTTGCGTGAGGGCGGCATTCTGCCGCCGATTAGGCTGCGCGAAGGATCGGGGCCGGGCGAGTTTCGTTTCTCTCCCCCCAAGATGCCGCTCGATCCCGCGAACCCCTCGCCGGGCGAGGCCGAAAGCGCCGCGCTGCGCACATTTGTCAAGGCCCGCGCCGAGACGTTCAAGCTCGTCACCGGCGCGCGGTTAGCGTTCGAGGACGGCACGCCGGACATCATCGCCTATCCCGCAGATAGACGCGGTTGGGGCGCGCTCTGCCGCCTGCTGACGACGGGGAACCGCCAGGCGCCGAAGGGCGCTTGTTCGCTCAACCTCGAAGACTTGCTGCGCCATGCGCGCCATCTTCTTCTTATTGCAATGCCGGAACGGGAGCGGGCGGCTCTTCCGGCGCTGTTGACGCGCCTTCGAGAGGTGGCCCCGCATACGGTTTGGCTCGGCGCCACCATGCCGCGACTTGGCGACGACCGGCGCAGGCTCGCGGAACTCGCCGCAATCGGCGATGCTGCCGGCATTCCGCTGATCGCCACCAACGACGTGCTTTATGCCGACCCCGGCCAGCGCGACGTCCAGGATATCCTCACCTGTATCCGCGAAGGGCGGACCTTGGAGAGCGCTGGTCGCCTGCTGGAGGCGAACGCCGAACGCCATCTCAAGCATCCGGCCGAGATGGCACGCCTCTTCGCCGATTGCCCGGCGGCTCTTGCCGAAACGGAAAGTTTCCTTGCGCGTATCGGCTTCGACCTCGGTGAATTGACCTACGAGTATCCTGACGAACCCATCCCCCCCGGCAAGGATGCGCAGGGCTGGCTCGAGGAGCTGACATGGCGCCACGCCGACATGCGTTACCCGGATGGCGTGCCGGAGAAGGTGGAGCGCCTGCTGCGGGACGAACTCGCGCTGATCCGCAAGCTCGACTATGCGCGCTATTTTCTCACCATCCATGACATCGTCCGCGTGGCGAACGACAAGGGCATCCTGTGCCAGGGGCGTGGCTCGGCGGCAAATTCGGCGGTGTGCTACGTGCTGGGCATCACCTGCGTCGACCCGGCCGAGCATAACGTGCTGTTCGCGCGGTTCATCTCGGAGGAGCGCAAGGAGCCACCGGATATCGACGTTGATTTCGAGCACGAACGGCGTGAGGAGATCATCCAGCACATCTACCAGCGCTACGGGCGCGAGCGTGCCGGGCTTGCCGCCACCGTGATCCATTATCGCCCGCGCAGCGCGATCCGCGAGGTGGGCAAGGTGCTCGGACTCTCGGAGGATGTGACGGCCGCGCTCTCCGGCACGCAATGGGGGAGCTGGGGGTCGGATATCACCCGCAATCAGGTCCGGCAGGCGGGGCTCGATCCGGATAATCCGATGATCGCCCGCGCCGTCGGCTTCGCCAAGCGCTTGCTCGGTTTCCCGCGTCATCTCTCGCAACATGTCGGCGGCTTCGTGCTGACACGTGGAAGGCTCGACGAACTCGTTCCGATCGGGAACGCGGCGATGGCCGACCGCACCTTCATCGAATGGGACAAGGACGATATCGACGCCCTCGGACTGATGAAGGTCGATATCCTCGCGCTCGGCATGCTGACCTGCATCCGCAAGGCGTTCGAACTGTTGAAGGATCACGAGGGAATCGACCTGACGCTCGCCGACGTGCCGGCCGGGGATCGCGCCACCTATGACATGCTCTGCCGGGGCGATTCCATCGGCGTGTTCCAGGTCGAGAGCCGGGCGCAGATCAATATGCTGCCGCGCCTGAAACCGCGCGAGTTCTACGATCTCGTCATCCAGGTTGCCATTGTCCGCCCCGGCCCGATCCAGGGCAACATGGTGCATCCTTATCTCCGGCGGCGTTCGGGCGCGGAGAAGGTCCGGTTTCCCTCACCGGCCCCCGAACACGGGCCAGCGAACGAACTGCATCAGGTGCTCGATAAAACGCTCGGCGTGCCGCTGTTTCAGGAGCAGGCGATGCAACTTGCCATGGAGGCGGCGAAATTCTCGGACGTGGAGGCGAACCAGCTTCGTCGTGCCATGGCGACCTTCCGCAATGTCGGCACGATCCATCATTTCGAGGGCATGATGGTGGAGCGCATGGTGGCGCGCGGCTATGCGCGGGAATTCGCGCAGAACTGCTTCGAGCAGATCAAGGGCTTCGGCTCCTACGGGTTCCCGGAGAGCCATGCCGCTTCCTTCGCCAAGCTCGTCTACATCTCCTCCTGGCTCAAGTGCCATTATCCGGCGATTTTCGCCTGCGCGCTACTCAATGCGCAGCCGATGGGTTTCTATGCCCCGGCGCAGATCGTGCGCGACGCGCGCGAGCACGGCGTCGAGGTGCGACCGGTCGATGTGAACGAGAGCTTCCGGGACAACACGGTTGAACGCATAGCCAATTCGGGCGAAGCGGGCTCCGGTTCGTGTGAAGAATTGGCGTCCGGGACAAGGAGCCCGCCAAATGGATCGCTTGCCCTCCGGCTCGGCTTCCGGCAAGCGGAGGGCGTTCACGAAGCGGAAGCGTTGCGGCTGGTGACAGCGCGACGGGAAGGCTTCGCCTCGGTCGAGGATCTCGCAGCTCGGGCACGGCTGCACGGCCGGCCGATGCGCGCGCTCGCTGATGCCGATGCCTTCCGCTCCATCGGGCTTGATCGCCGCGCGGCGCTCTGGGAGGTGCGGCGTCTGCCGGAGGACGATCCGCTCCCGCTGTTTGCCGCCGTGCAAGCGCCGGAACTCGGCCGCGAGGCGGATGCGTGCCTGCCGGAGATGACCCTCGGCACCCATGTCGCCACCGATTACCAGACGATGCGCCTCTCGCTAAAGGCACACCCGATGGCGCTGCTACGCTCGTTCTTCGTGCAGGAAAAGGCATGCACGGCCACCGAGGTGAGTGCCCGCGCCGACGGCCGCTTCACCCGCGTGGCGGGCCTCGTGCTGGTGCGCCAGCGCCCCGGCAAGGGGAATGCGATCTTCATCACGCTGGAGGATGAGACCGGGGTCACGAACTGTGTGCTCTGGGCACGCCAGTTCGAGGCGCTGCGCCGTCCGGTGATGGCGGCGCGGCTGATGCTCGTCGAAGGCCGTGTGCAGCGCTCACCCGAAGGCGTCGTGCACCTGATGGCGACAAACGTGATCGATCGCTCCGCCGTGCTCGACCGCCTGTGGGATGCAGATCGGAGCGGGCTCGCGCTTTCGCGGGGAGGCGATGACAGCTCGGGCATTGCCGGATTGCCGACCCCGCCGCCGCGCGCACGCCACCCGCGCGATGCGCGCATCCTGCCGAAGAGCCGTGACTTCCACTAATCCACGCACCGCATGAAACGCGCGAAAAAACCCGAGAGCGCCTCATAGGCATCCACTGGCAGGACATCCGCGATATATTGATCCGGGCGCAGGAGAACGATGCAGCCTCTATTCCGGTCGATGCCGCGCAGGTCGAAAATATCGCGCCCCGGTCGGTGGTCGGCGCAGAACATCTTCTCGTAATCAATCAACCCGTAACGCCCCTTGCATGGCTTGAGCAAGGCGGGCATCCGCTCGAAAGCGAGATCACGATGCGGCTGCTGAAACACCGCCCGCACATCGACGATCGCGTCGATATCATCGCCGGGGCGGAGATAACGCGTCACGGGGGAGGACAGATCCGCGCCGAGGAAAGCGCACAGGGTGCCGATCCGCGAGTCCGCCGCCATCGGGTCGCCGGCATCGGCGAAGGCAATCAGCCGCCAGCGGCCGTCCGCACGCGCGACATGGCCGAGATGCACCGGCTTGGCGTCTCCGAGACGGATCGCCGGCGCGGAATGGAACCGTGTGCCGACCGTGAAACCCTTCGCAAGATCCTGATGCGCGCCGTTGCCGGTCAGCAGCGAGGGGCGGTAGTAGGTCGCGGTTCCTGCCGTATACCGTCCGTGACGAACGAAATACCGCTGAGTCTCGGCCGGATCGAAGCCGGATTCGCCTGCCTTCTTCGATATGCTCAGCATCCGCGCCCATTCCCGATCGAAATCGATCAGCTCCCTGGCGATCGACTGCCGCTCGGCGGAATAGGTACGCAGGAGTTCCGGCATGGCCTGGCCGCGCAACACCGCTGCGAGTTTCCAGCCCAGGTTGAAAGCATCCTGCATCGAGACGTTCATGCCTTGCCCGGCCTTCGGGCTATGGGTATGGCAGGCATCGCCGGCGATGAAAACATTGGGGATCGCGCCCTCGCACTCGCCCGCGTTGTCGAAGCGTCTGGAGAGGCGTTGCCCGATCTCATAGACCGACCACCACGCGATCTCCTTCACGTCGAGCGTATAGGGACTGAGCACGCGCCGCGCCGCCGCGATCAGATCGCTGGCGGTGAGACTGCGGCTGGCGACCCTCTCGCCTTCCGCGAGCTTGTCCATCTCGACATAGATGCGGACGAGATAGCCGCCCTCGCGCGGAATGATGATCATGCTGCCGCCCGCCGAGGACTGGATGACGGATTTGAGGCGGATATCCGGAAAATCCGTCACCACGAGAACATCCATCACGCCCCAGGCCTGATTGGCAGAATCGCCTTCCAAGGTCAGGCCGATCGAGCGCCGCACCGAACTGCGAGCGCCGTCGCATCCGACAACATAGCGGGCGCGGATGGTCTCGATCTTGCCCTCATGTGAGGTGCCGGATCGTTCGAGCGTCACCGTGACGGGGTGGGACGCTTCGCCCTCGGCAATGCGGAGATCGGCTAATCTCCGACCGTAATAGGGTAGCATCCGGGCGGGCGATTTCCGCATCACATCGAGATAGAAATCATGCACGCGCGCCTGATTGAGGATAACGTGCGGCATCTCCGAAAGCCCATCCTCCACATCCGGTACCCGGCCGCTTCGCGCGATATGTTCAGGCTTGCCGGCGTCAGGTTTCCAGAAGGTCGTCTCGTTCACCCAGTAAGCCTCGCGCAGCACCCGTTCCGCGAAGCCGAAAGCCTCGAACATCTCCATCGTGCGGCAGGCGATGCCATCCGCCTGCCCGCGATAGAGCCGGTCCGGCTTCTGCTCGACGATCGTGGTGCGGATTTCGGGAAAGGCCGAAAGCTGTGCCCCAAGCGTCAGCCCTGCTGGCCCGCAACCGACGATCAGGACGTCGACCTCCTCTGGCACGGCGCCGGCCGCACCCGAGCCGGGGAAACGCTCTGCTGGCGCGCAGACATCCGGATCGCCCGGTTCGAAGCCGTTGAGATGGAACTGCATGGCCCTTCCTCCGTCTTCGCCGCGATTTCCGGTTCGATATCCGCAGGCGTTGCATTTCAATTTAGATTGTATACTTATTTTCATAATGCTGATTAATTGATCCTGTCAAGGCGGTGCGATATGGAATTCAGAGACAATCACGAGATGCCGGGTCATCTCGCCCGCCGTTTCCAACAGATCGCGGTTGCGATCTTCCATGCGGAAATTTCCGCAGCAGGTTTCGACCTCACACCGGTTCAATACGCGGCGCTTGCTGCGATCTACCGGAACCCCTGCATTGATCACGCAACCTTGTCGGGGTTGATCGCCTACGATCGCACGTCGATCACCGGCGTGATCGACCGGCTCGTGCAAAAAGAGCTGATCTTATCCCGTGTCCACCCGCGGGATCGGCGAGCGCGGGAAGTGGCCATCTCTGACGGAGGGCGGAAAGTCCTGCGGGATATCATTCCTGCCGTCGAGGCGGCGCAAACGAAGCTTCTGCGCGGCCTCGAACCGGATGAGGCTGTGATCTTCATGCGTCTCATGAAAAAAGCGATCAACGCCTGCAACGAACTCAGTCGCGCGCCCTTGCGTGTCGAAGGGGGCTGATCGTCCCGTCCGGAACGCGCGATTGACGGGCCTAGTAGGTGAGCGTGACTACCACCGTATCGGTATAGGTCCCCGGTGATGGCGTCGTCTGCGGCGGGACGCGACCATAGACCGGCACCGATTGTGCCAACCCCGTGCCGGTCCCCGAAAGGGTGTTGACGTTGGTTGTCGCGCCCCAGCCCTGTGTCCGGGTGGAATCGCGGTAGAGGCCGTAATAAACCCGCTCACTGACCTTCGTCATCGCGCGCTGGGTCGGATCGGTCGCTCCGGTCAGGCCGCCGTCCAGCGCCACTGAATAGGGAAGGCTGCGCGAACAGGATACCGACAGGTTGGTCGAGGCATCAATGTTCGACGAGAGCACGGACTGTGCTCCGAAATCGAGCGTGGCGTTAGAAACCGTGCACTTGGCCGGCACGACCGCCGTGACGGTGAAGGGGAACTGGTTCGAACCACCCGTCATCGACGTGCAATCCGCACCCACCGCGTATTGCGCAGCGAAATGCGCATTCATCCCGGTGAATAGTGCGGAGAAAGTGCCGAACCCGACCGTGCTCTGGCTACCGAAGACACGGCCATAAACCGTCTGGTTCACGGTTGCGCTGGATCCTGAACCGCGGATGCTCACGTCAAGAGAAACGCCTGCAGGACCACCCGCCAGATAGCTTCCCCAGACCGTGCTCCGTGCTGCATCCGTATAGAGCTGGAAGGAGAGCTGGTCGCTACCGCTGACCGCGATCCGGTTGCCGCCGGGGCTGGCGCCGTTCGGATAGCCGATATTGAGGCAGACACGCACGGTCGTGTTTTTGGTGCCGGTGCATTGAACGGAGACCGTCCCGGTCGTATCGACCGAGGAACCGAGCAGGACGTCGACCGGGTTGAAGGTGAGCCCCGTCGCGGTGACGGTGCATGTCTGCGCCCCGGCCGACAGTGATGACAGGCTCCAGAGGAGCATTGCCGTGAAAAGAGCCGTCAGCCTCATTCTCACTCCATCTTGCAGGCGAGGGGGCCGAGCTTGCCTTTTGTGGCAAGGCTCTCCGCCCGTGTGAACGTCAGCACGCAGGACGCACCCCCGGTTGCCACCGAGAGGGTGTTGGTATCGTCGATGCCGGCCAGATAGGCAATGCCGCCATAGCCGATGGTGTAGCTCTTGCCCTTCTGCTGATGCAGGATACGCGTACCGACAGGGAAGGGCTGTCCATCCGGCCCCCGGATTTCGATCCGCGCTGTATCCTCCGTCGTCATGTTGCCGGTTGAAACGATCGCTGCCCCGCGAAAGCCCGGGATAACCTCGGTTTCGGTGAGAGTTGCAATTCGGTCTCCCGGCAGGCTTTCCGGCGCGATGGCGATCTTGGAGCGCTGGAACGATTGCAGGTTCGGGACGATAACCTTGCCGCTGCGTCCGGATGTTCCGATGACGCGGTTCTCGTGCAGCACCTTCACATCCGGCGCGCCGGTATCGACAATGGCGAAAGCGTCGGTCACCCGGCGCGTCGCGAAGATGCCGGCACGGGTGGTGACGACAGCCCCGTCGATCTCGCCGTAGCCACCGACGGCGTTCCGGTCCTGCCGAACACCGGCATCGATCCGCGACCAGGGATTGATATAGGTGCCCGAGGCGCCGCGGAGCGGGCTCGACCCTTCCGTATCGAACACGCGCCAGCCGTAGGCATGTTCTCCGGTGCCCGGCCGCTTGGCGAGTTCGGCCCCGGCATGCCAGGTGCTGCGCGTCGCGCTGCCGGCGGTCGTGACCGTCAGATCGTCGCCGAGCTGGAAAGACAGGCCCGCGAACACGCCGGCCGTTTTCCGATCGAGAAGGTCGATGTAGCCGTTGACGAACAGGTTGTATTTCTTGGCGAATGTCTGTGAATAGGTCAGGCTCGCCAGGCGCGACCGGTCGTTGCCTTCACGCTCGAGATTGACGAAACTCGCCGCAAGCGAAGCGTCCCACTTTGGCAGGGGGATCCCAACCGAGACGCGGTCTACCGCCCTCGGCACGCGCGGCGAGCGCCGAAGGAGGTAGAACCCGGAATCGACGAGGTTGGTCGATTGCTTCACGGGATTGGTGAGCGCCGTGACTGAGGCAACGTCCTCGTATCGGCCGAACGTCCGCTGTGTGCTCAGGCCGAGGAAGAGCGAGGGGAAGGATTTCTGCCAGCTCGCATGGACCATCGTTCCGAGGTTTTGCTGGTGCCAGCTCGCCGCACCCGCGACTGAAAGCTGCCCGAACCGCCCGAGTCCGATCGTCGCACCGCCGCCGCCATTGATCAGGCCCTTGGTGATCTCGCCGTGCGATTCGATGGTCAGCCAGTCCGTGAGGCCGTAGCGTGTGCTCGCCATGCCGAACATCCGCTTCGAGTAGTTGAAAGAATCGATCGCGTAGTTGTGGCGTGGATAGCCGGCATCGATCGAGAAATCGAACAGGCTTGGCGCCAGAAGCTTGGCGGAGGTGAAGAACGGCATCACTGTCACCGTTTCTTTGCCCGTGACGTCGCGAACCACCACCCGCGCCATGCCGTTCTCGTTACCGACCGGTAGATCCGAGATCCGGAACGGGCCGGAGGAAACCTGTTGGCTCGCGATGCGGATGTTGTCGACATAGACATCAACGGTCGAGGGAACCGCCGCGCTGCCGGAAACGGTCGGCATCGGCGCGGTAACGAGGTCTGGACGAAGCGAGAACTGCCGCGAGATCTGCCCGCCGCCGTGACGGATCGGCCGGGTCCAAGTCAGGCCACCGGAGACCGCGTCGCCTAGCGTGCCGACGATCATCGAATCGCGATGGGCGAAGACGAAGGAGGAATCCAGGCGGAGTATCCCCTGTTTCGTCAGGCTGGTGCCGGCGATCGCGGAATTCTGAAGCACGCCGAGCGGCCCGAATGCCCGGCTTTCGAGTGTGGCGGTGCCGGTCGAATAGGTCGTGCCGTTGCGGTTGTAGCCACGCGCGGTTGTCCCGTAGACATTGTAGTTGAGGACATGACCAAACTCGTCCGAAATCGTGACGTTCGGCCGCAGTTTCAGTTCGCCCGCTCCGGCGGAATACTCACGGGCGAGGCGCTGGCCGTCCGCTAGAGTCAGGAACAGCTTCTGCTCCGTCTCCGCGTAACGCATGCCGAGGCCGGGCAGCGCATCGAGAAAGATCATCTCGGCATCGTCGCCCTTGCCGGGCGCTGCGATCCCAAGCTCCTTGAGTTCGCCGCGCGTTGCGGAGAACCGGCCGTCGCGCGTGCGCGTGAGCTTGCCGATCAGGTTGGTCGATTGTTCGTCGATGAAAACTTCGAGATGGAGCGTCTGGCCTTGTAAGGCCGGCGCCGCGACAGCGATTGAGGCAGGAAGACAGGCGTGCAGAATCGCGCCGGCGGCGACCAGCGTGAGCGTTCTGAGCCAGTTTTTCAGGCGTGTGGTTTTCCCCTTATCGGCCCGCTGCCTTGACATTGATCGTTCCGAGGTCGGTCGTCACATTTACGGTTCCCCCGGATGCGACACTGCCGACCTTGCCCGCCGAGGCAGGCGCCACCCAACGCATCGTGCTGCCGGCGTGGACATAGCCGAGCAGACCGTTGCCGAACGGAACCTTCTTTCCCCCAGCAAGAGAAACACTGACCTGCGACAGCCGGAGCCGGCGACCGCCAGTGTTGGTCGCCTGCAGCACCAGACGCCCGCCCTCCGTGCCGAGCGACCAGCGGACCTGTGGCCCGCCTGCGTTCTCGGGCGTCACGAAAACCGGGATCGAGTGTCGCATGACAAGCGCGACAGTGCCGGAGCGCAGCCGGCTCTCGTCCGGCAACTGGTCCACGAGCACGCGATAGGCTTCTTCCTTCGCGGGCTGATTCTTGTCGACCCGGAGGACGCGGACCGAGTAGGTTGCGCCCGGATCGAGCGTGGTGATCGGCGGGGAGGTAACGACCGCCTCGGTTTCCTCGAAGCGTTCGTTCCCGCCCTCCTGAATCCAGCGGAAAACCCGTGTCTGAACCTCGAAGGGCGTTCGGCCGGTATTGCGGACGTTCACCGCGGAACTCGGCGAACGTCCGTTGAGCTCGATCAGGACCGGCGAGGCCTGAAGGGAATTGGCATGAGCCGTCGGCGTGGCAAATCCGGCGAGGGCGGCGAGTGCGAGGCCCCCAAGAATATGTTTCGCAGGCTTCATGCCGGTACCCCGCTTCAGTAGGTGACGGTGACGGTGACGACGTCGGTATAGGTTCCCGGCGGCGGCACGGTCTGCGCGCCCACGCGGCCGTAGACCGTCAGCGCCTGGTTGGCGCCCGAGCCGGTGCCCGAAGCGGTGTCGCTGCCCACCGTATCGCCCCAGAGTTGCGTACGGCCCGAATCGCGATAGAGCGCGTAGGTCACGAAGTTGCCTCCGTTGACGAGCCGGCGCGCCGAGGTTGAGCCACCGCCCGCACCGAGGCCGATGCCGACATTATAGGGTGTGGTGCTCGAGCACTTCACCGTGATGGTGCTCGTCTGGTCGATCGCGGAGGCGATCGCAGCCGTGCTGCCGAAGTTTAGATCGGATGCCGAGACGACCTCGCACGAGGCCTGGATCGTAATCTGGACGTTCATCGATCCGGTTGCGGTCGCAGCCTGCGCACTTCCCGCGCCGGCGGCGGCCATGAGGGCGACAAGACCCTTCATTGCTTGTTTCATTGCGGATTCTCCACCTACCGGTCCTGTTCTGGCCGGACTTCGGAAAATCATCGGTAAGTTCTTTCTAATGGTTTAACTGACCAAAAAGGTTCCCTCTGCCAACGTGGCATGGTGAACAACACTTTACGGTTGTGCAATTTGCCGGTTAACGGGAGCCGGATTCAGGGTGTCGACCGCAGAAATCTCATCCGAAAGGCTGATGCCCGAAGATTGGTCGGGCAGGCCGGGGATGCGAGCGGGCGGGGCCGGTTCAGGCGGTGACGAAGCGGCCCGAAGCTCGGTTCCAGACATGTCCGCGAAACAGATCCTGCTTCGCTTCGAGCGATTTCTTCAGCACCCGGATTCGGTCGGGGTAGGAAATCTCCCCGAGTTTCAGCAGGGACGAAAGCGGGTTGGCCGAAGCGAGGGCGCTTTGCATGGATGTGTAGCGCGCCCGGCCCTGATGCCGGATATCGCAGATGACACAGCAGATGTCCGCGCTGCGACCGTCGAGGTCCAACCGCTTGTCCGCCTCGCGCATCAGGCGCCTGAAAGTCTCCGTCATGTGGCGCGCCTGCAGCCGCCGCATGTCTGGATCGGTGGTGGTCCAGTGGATCAGCCGGGCGGCGGCGATCACCTCCGGATCTTCCACCGCCGTCGTCGAAGGGTTGAGATAGTCGAGTAGCGGTCCGGTTGTCTCGGCCGTTTCGAGAAGGCGCGGGGTTCCGTTCGTTTCCTTCGCGATGCGCCCATTGTGCAGGGCGAGATCGGGGAAATAGCTCGACGCCGCCGGTTTCGAGATGACATCGCGGAAGAATCGGACGAAATCGCCGTCCGGAACATGGGCCGCGAATTGGCCGAACCCCCAGGTGAAGCGCGCACGGTCGTAGGTGTTGAGGGTGAGATAATTCCCGCCCTCGCATTGCGCGGTCGGCCAGACAAGATCGGCCCAGAAGCCTTCGGTCTCCCGGATATCTTCGGGTTGGTAGCGCAAGGGCGGCAGCTTCTTGTTCGGGACATTGTAAAGCCCCTCGAACCATTGCTGGGCGCTCTTGTCGAAATATCGGGTCTGCAGGCCGATGAAAAACGAGCTGCCGCCATCAGCCTGGGCACTGAATGTCCGGTCCTGTCTCTGGATGGTGAACTTGATCGCCATGATGGAGCTCCGAAATGCGTCGCCGAGTGACGCCAGAGCCTTCGCGACCAGCGTGAAACTTCCGTGAGGTGCGGATCGGCACGACGCGATCCGGCGCGGGCGGCTTGGCCTTTCACGCTCGTCTCACGCTAGGCCGCTTAGCTTTCCGGGTGTTTCGAGCCGGCAAGCAGTCCCTAGCATCGTCGGCGGACTGCCCACTGGAACGCTCCGGTTTCCAGTGGGCTCTTTCCTTTACGCCGAGCGCGACGCCGCGGTGGCGCCCGCTCGAAGAAACGAGAGGGGGCGACCATGACGATCAAGACACTCGATATCCAGACCCGACTCAAGACACTGGGTTTCTATGCCGGAACGCTCGATGGTCGGAGTGGCCCCGGGACCCTCGCGGCGATCAAGGCCTTCCAAATCTCGAGCGGATTGTCCGCCGACGGCAAGGTCGGGCCGATCACCCGCGCGGCGCTCTTCCCCGACGGCGTGCCCGAAACGGTGGATCAGGTGCAGCCGGCACCTGCGCCGAGCGGTGCTGCGGGCCCCTGGCCGCTCCAGTCGGAGTGCATGGCGTTCTACGGCGGCGTCGGCCTGCATCAGAAGCCGCTGGAGCTGCCGTTTCCCATGCGCCTCGCTTGGGATCGGAAGACTGTCATCCGCAAGTTCTCGGTTCACGAGAAGGTTCATGCCAGCGCCGGGCGAGTCTTCGCGCGCATTGCCGCACTCTATGATGAGCAAGCGCGCAAGGCGCTTGGGCTCGATCTCTTCGGCGGGGCGCTGAACGTTCGCAAGATGCGCAACGGCAACAGCTACAGCATGCACTCCTGGGGAATCGCGATCGATTTCGACCCTGAGCGCAACCAGTTGAACTGGGGGCGGGACAAGGCGCGCCTCGCGCAACCCGACGCCATTCCCTTCTGGGAATGCTGGGAGGCCGAAGGCTGGATCAGCCTCGGACGGGCGCGCAACTTCGACTGGATGCACGTGCAGGCCGCGCGACTTCAGTGAGCGTCTCGGCAAGGCGAAAAGCCCAGGCGCGCGAGCGGTGGGTCGGACGACAGCAATTTCCAGGAGTTATGCCATGCCAGCCGGTTCCATATTGGATTTCGATCAGGACCACCCTGTAGAAGATATCTCTGGTATCGGGGTTTCCGGAGGCGGCTATCGCGCGGCCGTCTTTCATGCCGGCGCGTTCTATCGCTTCAACGAACTGGGGCTGCTGAAAGGCCTTTCCCGGATTTCCAGCGTGTCCGGCGGTTCCATCACGGCGGGGGCGTTGGCTGTGGCCTGGCCGGCCCTGCAATGGGGCGCTGGAAATCGGGCCGGCAATCTTGATCAGAAGTTTCTCAAACCTCTGTTGCGCCAGGTACGCAGCACCGTCGATATCGGGGCGGGCTTGAGTCGCTTCAATCCGTTCACGTCGCCGGCGAAGCAGGCCGCCGAAAGCTACGACGAGAACTTCTGCGGGGGGCTCCATCTCGACCAATTGCCCAAACCGCCGAATGCGCCGCTCTTCATCATCAACGCGACCAGTCTTATGACGGGTCGAAACGTGCGATTCCGGCATGACATGGTCGCCGATTATTCGGTGGGTGTGGTCAAGGGGCTCCGGGTGAAGCTGAGCGCGGCGGTCGCCGCTTCCGCGGCGTTTCCGCCTTTTCTATCGCCAGCGCTCCTGTCGATGGCCGGCGGGCGCATCGAGGCGGGCACCGAAGGCGGGAATGCCATCGGCAAGATGCTGGAGGAATGGCTTCTCACGGACGGCGGCGTCTACGACAACATGGGTACGGAGACGATCTGGAAACGGTGCCGCACGCTCTTCATCAGCAATGCTGGCCGACCGTTCGAGGTGCAGGAAGATCCGCCGACGGATCTCGTCTACCAGCCGATACGGGTCATCGATCTCGTCATGGCGCAGGCGGAGGCTCTTCGGAACCGCATTCTCGCCCATGCCTATCTGACGGGCGCGCGCAAGGGCGCGATGTGGAGCCTCACCACGGGCCAGGATAACCCGGACGATCGCCCGCCAATGCTCAGCGAGGCGGAATATCGAGCGGCCCAACAGGTGCCGACCCGCCTGAGCGCGATGGACGATGCCACGATCAATCTCCTGCTCAAGGCAGGCTATGCCCACGCCTGCTCGCGGCTTCGGCGCCATTTCGGACCGGGACAGGGAGGCGTCCCCGATATTCCGGACGGGCATCCGCCGCGCGCGATCCCGACTTGAGGGTGAAGATCATCAACAGTTGGCGAAACAAGTCGGGAGAGAAAGATGTTGTCGCAGATCCATCGCCGGTATCGATCCTGGATCGGAGCAGGCCTGCTGCTGGCAGTTCTCTTGGCAAGCCCGGCCGCCTGGGCGGAGACCATCCAGAAACAGGGGTTCCCGGAGCCGGACAAGTTGCTCAAGGAGCTTTTTGTTCTTCTGCTTGTCGTCACGTTGATGGAAAGCGCGATGACGACGATTTTCCAGTGGCGGCTTTATCGCCTGCTGTTCAACGCCCGGGCCGTGAAAACCATTGTCATGGTTCTTGTCGGCTGGTCGATCGTGCGGCTGTTCAATTATGACGCTTTCGCGCGCATCCTTGCCGTGTCGGGTCTTGGGCCGGCGGTTCAGGGGGAGCAGACGCTCGCGTTCGTGTCGTCGAACTATTCGGCGTTTCTGTCGGCGCTGGTCATGGCCGGAGGAACTTCGGGCATAAACACGCTGTTTCGTTCGTTCGGATTTCGCGCGCAATCCGACACGGAGCCAGCCCTCGATCCCCCGAGGGAGGACGAGGCCTGGGTATCCGTGACCGTCCGGCCTGTGCGAGCCGTCGGGCCGATCGAGGTGCTTTTCAAGGAGAAGCCGTTCGATCCGGCCGATCCGCAACGGGCGGTGGTCGGTGTGACGGATGGTCGCAGCCTGTTGCGCCGGGTCTATGAGACTCTGATCGCCGTGCCGGGTCGGATTCCGAATTACGGCGGCCGGAAAGTGAAGACCGACAAGCTCTATGAAATCTCGGTCCGGGGCCGACGCAGGGCGGCCGGCGCCAATGCCACCACGTTCGAGGAATTCGAACAGCCCGTCTACAGCGGCGCTTTCGCGAGCCGGGCGATCGTGGATCTCGTTGTGACGGTATGACGCCGCAGCGGCGTCGATCGTCGTCTCTTACAGGCAGCGCAGGGAGGTCTTCTGATGGCGAATGGATCAAGACAGGAACCGCTTCTGACGAACGACCAAATCCATGCCATCGTCTTCAACACTTTCGGCATGCACCGCTTCCTTCAGGATAGTCCGATCCGTCCGGATGTCTGGGAACGGTTTCTCGTACTGGCGGCACGCGGGGAGGGCACGGAGAAAATCTCCCTGATCCTGACGCCCAAGCGGCGCCGGACGTCAGACGGCATCCCCATTGGCAGGGCGACCGAGCTGTCGATGAAGATTGCGGAGAGTCTTGCCGCTCAACGGAAGGGCAAGGCCGGTAAAGATGATACCGCACTTGGCTACGAAGCGGCGTTGCTCGAGGCGCAAAAGAAATTCCGCATGGCCGCGACATCGCGCCACGTCGTCATCGACGTGACGTTCGACCATCTGATCTACGATCTTCTTCCCTTGACGGATTGGTGGCGAAGCCTGCCGTCGGAATTGACCGATCTCGAAGATCTCGGTGAGGCTCTCGAAACGCTGAAGCAGGCGAAGGCGCCGATCCGGCAGGCGCTCATGCGGCAAAACAACACCGAGTTCTACCGCTTTGTCGCGCTCGCGGGCTTGGCAAAATATCTGCTCAACTTCCAGCGCAAAGCCAGGAAGCGGCCTCCGCGCAAGGAACTGGACCTTATCGTCGCCGCCTTGGCGCCCTATGTCGCGGCATCCGCATCCGGAAACGGCGATCTTTCCGCCGAAGACCCGGATGACTACTACCGGCAACGGGCGGAGGGCAATCCCGACGGACCGACGCTGAGCGACCTTCAGCCGCTGTGGGATTCCTATGCCGAGCTGATCGAGGGCATGGAGGCCCGCCAGCGCTCAATCGCGGACCGCTCGGACGATGTCTTCGAACAGAATCGCGCGACGATCAATTCCGACACGGCGATCTGGGCGATCCAGCGCAACCGGCGCGCATCGCGGCAGAATGTAGCTGGTATGTTGAAGCCTGCCGGCGGAGACACCCGGCCTGCCCCGGTTCTGTCGCGCAACACGGTCAAGGCCGATGCGTCGATGCGCCTCTTCTCGATCTCGACGCGCCATCTCGTCTGGGCGATCGTGGATACCGGCATCGACGCACTGCACCCGGCTTTCTGCAACAAGACCGAAAAGGGCATACCTCTGATCGACGAGGACGGGAACCTCCTGAGCGATTGGGACGGTCAGCAGATGAAGACGCCCGATGGTCCGTTCCCGCCGCTGCAGGATGGAATCACTCACAAGCGTGACCTGACGAAGGAGCGCGATGCGAGCGGCAATCCGTTCGAATGCTGGATTTCGGCAGACGGAAATCGCCTGGTGAGAAGGGAGGGCAACTGGCTGGTTGCCTACAACCGGGATCCGGGTTCACCGAAGAAAGAGCCCAAACAATCGGCTTTCCTCCGTTCACGGGTCGGCGCAGCGCTCGATTTCACCGTCCTGCGCAAGATCATCAATGGCGAACTCGAAACGGAACAGCTCATAGACCGTGTGCCGTGGGCGCAACTGAATGTTCCGGCGGACAAGAAACTGCGCGAGGCCTTTCTCGGCAAGAGCGTCGACGCGATCCGTCGCCACAACATTTCCGGTCGCGAGATCGACTGGAGCCTGATCGAGCCGCTCATCCGTATCGATCCCTACGCCCAGACATCCTGCCCCGTCGATCCGCACGGAACCCATGTTGCAGGTATCCTCGCCGCCGATCTCCCTGTCGGGTTGCCGGGCGATGATCAGCCGTTTTTCGGCATCTGTCCCGACATCCAGCTATACGATCTCAGGGTGTTTTCCGACGACGAGACCGATGGCGGCGGTGACGAGTTCACTGTCCTGGCAGCGCTCGACTATATTTCCTGGGTCAACCGCGATCCAGAACGTCCGGGCATTCATGGCGTCAACCTGTCGCTGGCGATCCGCCATATCGTTGACGCCCATGCCTGCGGTGGAACGCCGATCTGCGATGCCGCCAACCGCATGGTATGGGCGGGAACGGTGGTCGTGGCGGCGGCGGGCAATTTCGGTTTCGACGAGCGCTACGTCAAGGCGAGCCTTGGCATCGGCTATCGCGGCATGAGCATCGCCGATCCCGGCAATGCCGAGCAGGTTATCACCGTCGGAGCGACGCACCGCAGCGAGCCGCACACCTACGGGGTCAGCTATTTCTCCAGCCGGGGCCCAACCGGAGATGGAAGGCGCAAGCCCGATCTCGTCGCGCCGGGCGAGAAAATACGCTCGACCGTCCCCCGTCAGCAGATGCTGGTGCTCGACGGGACATCGATGGCCGCGCCGCATGTTTCCGGCGTCTGCGCGCTTATGATGGCGCGCCATTCGGAGCTGATAGGCGAGCCGGAGCGCATCAAGTCCATCCTGATGAGGACGGCGACGGACCTCGGCCGCGAACATTATTTTCAGGGCGCGGGACTCGTCGATTCGCTGCGCGCCCTCCAAGCAGTCTGAAAGGCAACGGGGAACAGCCATGATCAGCCTTGAAAACGAGACCCTCATTGTCGAAGCGATCGATGCCGGGCACGGCGATGCCCTTCTGGTACGGTATTATCGGGAGAACGGGGACATTCCGGTGATACTGCTGGTCGATGGGGGGCCGAGCAGTGCTAGAAACCCGAAGCGCGAGACCTTCAATCCTTACAAGGACCGGGTCATTCCCTGGCTGCGCGAGGTGCGGGAGAACCTCGAAGCAGAGGGGCGACTTGGCGCGAGAGCGAACGACCCGAATGTCGTTCTCGACCTGGTGGTGTGCACGCATATCGACGACGACCACATCGCCGGGATCGACCGTCTCTACGATTGCCTTGCCAATCAGGAAAAATGTGCCCCGGGTGGAGATGCGATCGAGGCACGGCAGCTCTGGTTCAATTCGTTCTCGGCCATGCTGAAAGGCATCGATATCGTCGACGCGGTCAGCGATCAGCCGGTAACCGTCGTGCAGGGCGTGGCGCAGGGCGAGCGTGTAACGGTCAACGCGCCGAAGCACGGGGCGACGATCAACGCCGGCGCACCAGGCGGCCTCATTGCTGGCCTCCACATCTGGGACAAGCGCTTCGCTCCGGCGAAGATCACGGTTCTCAATCCGGACAGGAAAGCTCTCGAAAACCTCGCCAAGGATTGGCGCAAGGAGATGGCCAAAGTGAAGACGGAGGTTCAGACCTCGGCCTTGGAGGGCCGCTTCCCGGTTGACCGCGCCGTGCCCAATCTGTCGTCGATCGTGATGGTGGTCGAGTGCTTTGGCCGGTCGGTACTGTTGACGGGCGACCAGTTGAGCAAGAACATTCTGCCAGCGCTCGACAAGGCCTACCCGGATCGGCAGGGGAAGCATCGCTTCGATGTCGTGAAGGTTCCGCATCATGGCTCGATCGCCAATGTCCAGCGGGAATTCGTCGAGCGCGTCCAGGCGGATGTCTACGTCTTCTGCGCCAACGGCAAGGATCAGAACCCCGATCCGCCGACACTCGAGCTATTCGCGCAGGCGGCGGGCCCTGATCGCCGGTTCACCATGGCCTTCACGACCGGGGGGCTCGTTTACGACAAGGCGGGAAAGAAGGACGAACCGAAACTGCCGCCGAAACTTGGCGCGGACAGCGTGGAAACGCTTGATCAGGCGTTGGCGGTTCTGCGGATGAGATATCCGGATTTCCGGGAATATGTGACGGTTGTCAAACGCGACCCGGACAGTCACGCCCTCGGCTTTGGGTTGAAGAAAACGGGCGGCATCGACATCGCTGGCGCGCTCTAGCGCCCATGATGGATCTTCGATTGCCCATTTTTCTCCAAGGAGAGGGTTTCCGAAATGTTCACCAAGGAACGCACGGATACGATCAAGAATCTCTTCGATATCGCCAAGCAACTGACGATTGTCGGGCTGCTCGGCTGGTTCGTGACCGACCATGAAAACTTCAAGAAGTTCTTCACTGATCGCGGGCTCGACCCCGACTATTTCACCAACGGTGCCGCCAGAAAGGCTGCCAAGGACAGCCAGACGGAGCTTCAGACCGTTAATCTCAATAATGAGAAAACAGTGGCGACAATCGAATCCGTCCTAAAGCAATTCGAAAATCTGAAGAAAGAGATTGCCGATATCCGTCCGATGCTGGGAACCACCCCGGGAGGGGGCGGCGGCATCATCGGCGGCGTCACGATCGGCGCCGGAACGCCGCCGACAACGGTCGCGCGCGCCCGGCTCGATGGCTTGCTGAATAGCCTCGGTGATGTGGAAAAGACCGCGAACAAGGCTCTTGATGACACAAGGGCCATCAATGCCTCCGTAACCCGGTCGATCGAGCGCATCCAGCAGTCCCTCCAGCCCGGCGTCGCAGCAACGGCCGAAAAATGGTTGATCGTTTACGGCAGCGACCGGAACGAGGCAGGTGCGCGCGCGGAGATCAAGCGGGCCGTCGAGAGGGGCTTTCCGAACGGGGTTCTCGTGCAGCGCGAGCCCTTCTATCACCCGGCGTTGAAATTCGACAGCGAAGCCGTCGCCCGAGCGAAGTTGGTCGAAGCCCAGGCGATCTCGCGTTACTCAACCGGCGCGTTCGTCGTTTCGCAACCGCGCTTCTGCAAAGGAGGCGCCGAGGAGATCGGGAACATTATCCGCTGCAAGACCGATCCCTGAGACTCACAGATGGCTCGGGAGATCGGTCTGGCCCGAAGCCGGCCATTTCACGCTTCTCTCACGCACCGGGGTGGAGCTTGGGGAAAGCGAGGTTCAGTGAGCCCGGTCCAGCCGAGACACAAGTCTCGATGCGGATAGAACTGCGGCGGGGGATGTTGTGCTGACAAGCATCGACCAACGGGCTGGGCATGAGTTACGGTCGTGGATGCCGCCCGTCTCGTGGCAAGAGGCCGGGGGTGAGCGCGCCGATCAGGCAGCTTGCGTGGTCGGATTTCATTCTTATGATCGCAGCAGTGTCGCCTGGGGGCAGGCATCCATGCGTGGCGTTCAGATCTATCTCGCCGGGCCGTTGCGCGTCGTCGCCGACGATGGGAAGGATTTGACCCCTTCCACGCAAAAAGCGCGCGCCATTCTCGGCATTCTGGCAGTGGCGCCGGCCGGTCGCCGTTCGCGCGCCTTCCTAATCGATCACCTGTGGAGCGGGAAGGCCAAGGCGCAGGCGCAAATGAGCTTGCGGCAATCTTTGCGGGAAATTCGCAAGAGTTTCGGTGAGTTCGCATCGGAGTTGATCGAAGCGGACCATTTCGTGGTCACGCTGAACATCGCGAAGGTCAAGCCTCTCACAGGCGAGGGGGATTTTCTCGAAGGGATAGATATCGACGATCCCGAATTCGAGGACTGGCTTCGGATCGAGCGCCGCAACCGGGAGGTCTCCATCAAGGCGAAGGTCGACAAGGAGGCGCAGACGGATGCCGGATCGTCCGCACGTCGATATGCGCTGCGGATTGACCCGCCGATCGCATCGGTCGACCGGATCGAGGAAGCCCATATCGCGGGGCGGCTCCTTGACCGCATCATCGTCAGCCTCGCGGAAGAGGGGTTCAGCGAGTTCCACGACAGGCGTCCCGGCAGCCCTTTGGCGTTCTCCGGAACACCGGTCGCGGCTGCCGCAGTCGATGTCCTGCGCTGCTCGGTCGCGTGTTCATCGGACATGGTTCATATCGTGCTGGCGTTGGTCAATCTCGCGACCGGTCGCGTCCTGCTCATGCGGACGCTGGATCTGCCGGCAGGCTCGTTGCGGCTCGACAGTTTGGAGGCGTTGGACACGCTCGTGATCGAGTTTTCCGAACGTATCTGGCGGGAACGCGAGGCGTTCTCCATGCGCGCCAGGATGGGTGACAGCGAGACCGATATCATCAACGCCGCAATTCAGGACATGTTCGCGCTTGGAGTCAGCGATCTCGATCGCGCCGAAGCGGAATTGCGCGCCTTGCTGAGGTCCCCCTTCGGCGCGCTCGCGGCCGCCTGGCTGGCCTTTCTCCTGACGTTCAGGGTCGGCCAGCGTTTTGTGGACCACTCGAGTGCGCTGCACGATGAAGCGCGGATGCTGATGGCCAGCGCGCTCGAGCGCGCGCCCGGCAATGCGCTCGTGCTGGCGCTGAGTGGGCATGTCCAGTCCTACCTCTTCGGCAACTACGTGCGTGCGCAGGAGCTTCTCGATCACGCCGTGAGGATCAATCCCTCCCGCGCGCTGGGGTGGGATCTTTACGCGGTTCTCCAAGCCTACGTCGGCAATCCTCGGGCGGGCCTGCAGTTTGCCCTGAAGGCGCGGAGTCTCGGCGCATTCAGCCCTTATCGATATTATTTCGATGTTTCCTGCCTGGTCACGGCCAGCATGAGCGGAGAGCACCGGCTGGCCATCCGTCACGGTGAGGCGGCGCTGCAGGAACGTCAGAGTTTCAACTCGGCGCTGCGTTTTCTGGCGGCGAGCTATGGTCATCTGGGAGAAGGGCGGCATGCAGGCAACATGCGCGACCGGCTTATGGCGCTTGAGCCGACATTCTCGCTCGATGCCCTGCGCGAGGCGCGCTACCCCGGCCTGGAAACCCCCGCCGGTCGCTATTTTCTGAGTGGCTTGAAAAAAGCCGGCTTCTAGGAGAGTGGAGATGTCCCGCACCAGCGAGATACTGAAGGAACTGAATCGCGCAGACCTGAAAATCCGCGCAGGTGAGGTTCTGGTGATGCCGGCGCCGGAACCGGTTCCGGCCATGATGCCCATGACGCTTGCGGCCGGGACTGTGGCAGGTGCCACAGCAGCCGAGAGCCACAATGTGGTCCCGCTCAACAAGAACAAGAACAAAAATAAGAACAAAAATAAGAACAAGAACAAAAATAAGAATAAGAATAAGAATAAGAATAAAAGTTCTGGGGATGAGCAGGGTCAGCTTGCCTTTGGATTGGTCCCCTACCGCGAATTGCTGCGTCTGCATGACGAGCGTCACCGTATTCCGGTGGGGGAGGTTGGTTCGGGGCATTACCGGTGGCAGGTTTTCGCAACAAACCTTCCGCCCGGCCCGGAGGGGACCAAGGCTGAAATCGAGCAACTCCTTGTAAAACAGCAGAGCAAAGAGCGCGAGCAGCGCAAGGCCGATATCCTCCTTGAGGATACGATGGATATGTCCGCCTTCACGCGTCCTCTCTATATGGACGAAGTTGGTGGCTACGAGACGACTGAGGCGCTCTTCCAAGTTGTCCTGTTCCTCACGGAGTATGTCGGGCTGCAATACAAGGACATGATCCGGCGAGACCGCCCCAGCATGGTCGATACGCGGATTCACCCGCTCCTTCCGGTGCCGCCGCATTTCGCATTCCCGTCGAATCATTCCTTCCAGAGCCACTCGATCGCGCTGCTGTTCGAGAAGCTGGTTCCGGGGCATCCGGCTGTCTCCGCGCTGCATGATGCGGCGGCGCGCGTAGCGGAAAATCGCGAATACGCCGGTCTGCACTATCGCAGTGACACCGTCGCCGGAAAGCGGCTTGCGGAGCAGTTCCTGCCTTACCTGATCGATGCCTGCGCTGATCTGATGCAGGCGGCGCGCGAAGAATGGAATTGAGGGAGTTCCGAAATGCCTCATTACCAACCCAAACCGCTTCAGGAGCCGGCAACCTATTCCGCCTTCTGGCATCTCGAAGCCATCGGCGTGCTCTCCGCGGGAAACCACCGCAAGGCATTGTGGAGCCAGATCGGCGAGAATGAAACGGCGAGGCTGGCGCTCATCGATACTGGTGTGGAGTTCGACCACCCCTACCTCGCCAACGTTGAAAAGGAACGCTCGGTTGATCTAACAGGCGAGCCTGTTCCCGCGCACGGGCTTGCCGGTGGCCTGCCCCGGCCTTTCGCAACGCTGGCCAATCCCGGCCTGGCCGGCGCGGCGGGCCGCTACGTGGATGCGTTGATCGCCCGCTATCGAGATTGCGTGCCCTATAACGCCGTGCATTCGGTCGGCGCCCTGGCGAAGGGGTTTTCGGAACACGGCACCGCTTGTGCGGGCCTGGCGATCGCAAGCCCTCCCAAGCAGGGCAACCCGCCCTTTGTGCCTTATGCTGGGGTCGATCCGCTCGGCCGTCTCATCTCCATCACGACCTCGTTCGAGAACGAGCCGGACCGGATGATATTGGCCTTTCTCTATGCCGCCGCTGCGAAGGCCGATGTCATCCTGTTTCCGCGTGCATTGACGCCGGCATTGCTTGTGAAATCCGCAGATGAACCTTGTGACAGACCGGCTTGGGACGTGTTGCGGGAAGTCATTCTCGCGGTCTCGAAGCGAGTACCCGTTGTCTGTGCTGCGGGGAATGAAGCCGAGAGCACGCTCACCAGTCCGGCCGCGCTCGCGGACGAGGCCGCGTGGGAGGAGAATGGGGTCATTGCCGTCGGCGCGATGAGCTATCTCGGTTTCCGCTCGGCCTATAGCACCTACGGTACCGGGCTGACCCTCGCTGGGCCGAGCAGCGATATGGAAATGCTGACTGCGGATCAGGCCCGCATCGACTGGACGGATCCAGAAAATCTCGTGCTGCCGGTCGAGGGCGCTGCCATCCGAAACGGGCTGGATCATCGGAGCACCACCTATTGCGAGCAGAGCCTGATGGCGCTCGACCTCACCGGCAATCTCGGCCTCGACCGACCGGGCAGCTCTCCCTTCCAGCAAGGAACCGGATCGTTCACGATGTTCGGCGGAACCTCCGGGGCCTCGTCGATTGTGGCGGGTGTTGCGTTGCTTCTCCAGCGTGCGCGGCGCGCGGCCACGAAGACGCCATTGAGCGGCCCAGTGATGAAAAGACTTCTGGCCGACACAGCCCGGACGAAGGACTTTCCGCATACTTCCAAATGCATTCTGACGCCGGATTACATCAATGGAAACCAGCTCAAACCGAAAGAAGCATTCGGAGCGGGGCTGGTGGATGCGGCCGCTGCGCTGAAAAAACTCGCGACCATTCCCTGAATGTGGCCCGAGGCGGAGAGTTGAGCTGCGCTCTATCTCCGCTCGGCGAAGTTCGCCTGTCATGTAGGAGTCGTGCATTGTCGCACCGAGCCATCTCGGCTCCTGTGATCAACTCCCGGCTGATGGTGCCCGGTCCGCAAGATGCCATCCGTTCGGGAGGCCCGCGCCGGCGATTGGGAGGAAAGATATGAAATACATCACGCTCGGCGCCGTGACCGGCATCCTCGCCCTTCATCTGGCCGGGGCGATTCCGTCGTCGAGCGTCGGTGGCCCGCTCGTGATCGCGCTCGTCTGCTTCACGGCTGCCATCGCAGTCGGTGTCCACGAGGCCTGGACGGAAAGACGTGGCGTCATGGGGTGGATCCTGAACCTCGTCGTCTCCTTTGCCGCCACATTCTTTGCCGCGCAGCTCGGGGGGATGATCTTGGTTCTCGCACTGACGCCGTTTACGGATGGATCGTCCCTCGCGGCAACGGGTGGCGGAGTGATGGCGACCGCGCTCGCCGGAACGATGGGCGCAACAATCTTCGGTGTATGGGGCACGTTACGAACCATCAAACAGTGGCGCTGAAACGTCTCGTCGCGAACTTCGGCGCCCTGTTCATTCCGACTGTGGCAGGAACTGAAGCGTCCGCAAACCAGCCGATACGAAAAGACGAGCTCCGGTTGGTTCCCCGGCGAAGGGCTGGCGCCTCGCCAGAAGGAAGGTGCCTGCGATTGCGAGGAAGAACGAAAGCACCCGCCAGAAGAGAAGCAGACTGCGTTCGATGAGAGGTTTGAGGGAAACCGCGACGCCGGCCGGGTTGCGCAAGACATGGACGAGAATTCGGGCGGCCTCGAAGCAGCCAAAGCCCGATGGCTTGCAGAGAAGAACCTGCTCGCGACGGAGCTATGAAGCGGCTGAGCGGGCTTTGCTGAAAAGATCGATGTTGGAATCGCCCCATGATTTCAGCGCGCCAAGCACCGGGGCCATGCTGTGGCCGAGATCGGACAACTGATATTCCACCTTGGGGGGAACCTGGGGGTAAACCGTTCGCACAATCAGCCCATCGCTCTCCAGTTCACGCAATTGGTTCGTCAGCGTTCGCTGCGTCACGTTGGGAATTCGACGTTTGATCTCACCGAACCGTGCTGTGCCCTCAAGCAGATGAAACAGAATGACGCATTTCCATTTCCCGTCGATCAGGCTGATCGCGGCTTCAACGGAGCATCCGGGTGCGCAGTCAAATCGTGAGTGTCGTTGCTTGGCCATTATGGTATCCTTTTTGATACTATAAGCGAATTTTCTCCGTATCGCATATTTGGAAGCTACAGGCCATGTGTGTCTCTAGCAAACAGGAGACACCCCCAATGAAAGCTATTGGCTACAAGATCCCGACCCCGATTATTGACGACAGCTCGCTCGTCGACATCGAGCTGCCGACCCCCGTGCCGGCCGGGCGGGATATTCTGGTTGAGGTGAAGGCCGTTTCGGTCAATCCCGTCGACTACAAGATCCGGCGCGGCACGCCGCCCGAGGGCGCGGAATGGAAGGTGCTTGGTTGGGACGCTGCCGGAATTGTCACCGCGACCGGCCCGGAGGCAGGGCAGTTCAAGCCCGGCGACGAAGTGTTTTATGCCGGTTCGGTCATACGCTCCGGCAGCAACGCACAATTCCACCTCGTTGATGAACGTATTGTCGGCCACAAGCCGAAGACGCTGAACTGGGCCGAGGCGGCAGCGCTGCCGCTGACGTCGATCACCGCGTGGGAAGCGATTTTCGAACGTCTCGACATTGACAAGGCGGTGCCCGGTGCAACACCGGCGATCCTTATTATCGGCGGCGCAGGTGGTGTCGGCTCGATCGCGGTGCAGATCGCGCGTCAGCGGACGAATCTCACGGTGATTGCCACGGCCTCCCGCCCGGAGACCCGCGAGTGGGTGAAGGCGCTGGGCGCGCATCACGTGATCGATCATGCCCAGCCGCTTGCGGCACAAGCCGCGGCACTTGGCATCGGTGCGCCTGCCTTCGTCTTCTCGACGACGCAGACCGACAAACATGTCGCCGAGGTTGCCGAGCTGATCGCGCCGCAAGGACGCTTCGCTATCATCGACGACCCTAAGAATTTCGATGTCATGCTGTTCAAGCGCAAGGCGGTTTCGATCCATCATGAGATGATGTTCACTCGCGCGATCTTCGGCACGCCCGACATGGACGAGCAGGGCAAGCTCCTGAATGAGGTTTCGAGCCTCGTAGATGCGGGGAAGATCCGCACGACGCTCAGTGAAGTCATCTCTCCGATCAACGCCGCCAACCTCCAGAAAGCGCATGCCTTCATCGAAAGCGGAGCGGCCCGCGGCAAGATCGTCCTCGAAGGTTGGTGAGCGCGTCGGGTTGCCGGGAATTTGCGGAAATTCGATGCTTTAACCTGTTTGCCGGGCAAACGCTGCGCACCTACTCAGCGGGTCGTGACGCTCCCGGCAGACATTTCTTCTTTGCCATAGGTGCCCGTTTTCCGCTCGATCCCGAATTTCTTCATGCGTGATATCAGCGTCGTCGGACGCAACCCCAGAAGAGCGGCTGCGCCGTCCTCACCGAAAACGCGATCATCAGTGGCGGCCAGCGCCGCGAGGATATTGCTGCGATCACGCATCTTGCGTTCGCCCTCCGTGACGATTGGCTGAAACTTGCCGTCCTTTCGCTGAATTGCCATCCCTGTGGGCCCGCCAATCGGCAGGAGATCAAACCGGAGCTGGCCGTTCGAAGCCAGAATTGCCGCGCGCTCGATTGCGTTCTCGAGCTCGCGCACATTGCCCGGCCAAGAATACTGTCTGAGCCGTTCGACATCGACCATCGAGAGTTTCAATGGCGGAATCTTGAGTCGTGCGATGATGCCTTCGAGAGCGTGTCGGGCAAGCAATGGAATGTCTTCGGGGCGTTCCCGCAATGGCAGGCATTCGATCGGGAAGACATCAAGCCGGTAGTAGAGATCCTCGCGGAAGCGGCCGACTTTGACGTCTTGCTTGAGCGATCTGTTGGTTGCCGCGATGATCCGGACGTCGATCCGCCGAGTTATCTCCTCACCTATTCGCTCGAACTGCTTCTCCTGTAGGACCCTGAGCAGTTTAGCTTGCAGTTCGAGCGGTATTTCACCGATCTCGTCGAGGAAGATGGTCGCGCCATCGGCCAGTTCGAACCGCCCGACACGGTCGCGGACAGCGCCGGTGAAAGCGCCCTTTACATGGCCGAAAAACTCGCTCTCGAACAACTCGCGCGGAATCGCGGCGCAATTAACGCGTATGAGCGGTCGGTTCGCGCGGCGACTGGCCTCGTGGATGGCATGCGCGACGAGGCTCTTGCCGGTGCCGGATTCTCCGGTGATGAGTACGGTCGCATCCGTCTGGGCGACGAGTTCAATCTGGCTGGCGAGCTTCTGCATCGCGGCGCTACGACCAATGATTCCGCGATAGCGCGTCTCGCTTCGGATTTCCTCCTGAAGATATTCGTTCTCGTGTTCGAGCCGCTCCCGCAGCCGGTCGACCTCGGCGAGCGCGTTGCGGAGCTTTTCCTCGGATTCCCGTCTTTGTGTGATGTCGCGGAAAACGATCACGGCACCGAGAAGTTTTCCGCGGTCGCGGATGGGTGTCGAGGTGTATTCGACGAAAAAGGAATTACCGTCCTTCCGCCAGAAGACCTCGGTGTCGATCTTCCGGATGGCTCCATCGCGGAATGCGGCATAGATCGGGCAATCGCGGCTGTGATAGTGCCGACCGTCCGCATGCGTGTGGTGGACGACCGAGTGCATGTCGCGGCCCACCAGCTCGGCAGCGGTATAACCGAGCATCCGCTCCGCCGCAGGGTTGACGAAGGTGGTGATCCCTTCCGCGTTGACGCCGTAGATCCCTTCGCCGGCCGCGCCGAGGATCAGGCGGTTCTCGCGCTCGATATCCTGGAAAAAGCGCTCCGCTCGTTGCCATTCCTCAATGCCGGAGCGCATGAAGAGATCGGCCTCGCGATCGATCAACCGCTTCTGCCGCTCGGCAATGTCCTGCAGGCTAACAAGAAGGCAGCCTGCCCGATCTCCGGGCAGGGAGATCGCCGAATACTCGAGCTTGAGCTGTGCGCCGTCCGCATGACGCGGCGAGAGCGCATGGGTCCAGTAGCGCCCCTTCTGCGAAACGGCTTCCGTGAACACGACCAGGGCCGCCCTCTGGCCGGGATGGAGCGCCGTCGCGGCCATCATACGGAGGGTTTCCCGGGAATAACCAAGGAGCTCGGCCGCTCTCGGATTCGCATCCACGATCAGGTCGTCAACGGCGTCGATGACGATCTGCGCGTCGCCCGCGCATTCGAATGCAAGGCCGAGAGACGGTGGCGGATAGCTGCAGGTGCAGGCTACGAAATTTCGTTTTCCCATGACGATTCCTCGTTTTCTACGAAATTTCGAAGCAGGAGCTGTGCCAGAATCCATCAGCCATCTCCTTTCAAATATTGGGAAATCCCTGAAAGCAGGGGAATGGCATATCGCTTGCTGAGCTTCTCCCGTCCCATTCGACAGGAGAGCAGCGTCATGTCGGCATTCTCGAATCCTTTCTCCAGCTCGGTTCGCTTCGTGAAAGGTTGTATCTGCGGCCAGCATCGCTCGGCGGAGGAGCACGAACAGGCGATGCGTGCCGAAGCAGTCGAGGCTCCGCTCGACAACGATGAGAAGCGCTATGGTCGCGCGATCGAACGGGCGGTGATGCGAGCGATGTTCCCGCGTGACGCCGAGCGCCGCGCCTTTCTGAAGGCGGTCGGCGCCTCGACAGCCTATGCTGCCGTCGCGTCCCTGTTCCCGCTCGCGACTGCGACAGAAGTGCTGGCGCAGGGCGCGCCGCTCGAGAAGAAGGATCTCAAGGTCGGGTTTATCCCGATCACCTGCGCAACGCCGATCATCATGGCGAAGCCGATGGGCTTCTACGAAAAGCACGGGCTCAACGTCGATGTCATCAAGACCGCTGGTTGGGCGGTTGTGCGCGATAAGACGCTGAACAAGGAATACGACGCCGCGCATATGCTCTCGCCGATGCCGCTGGCGATCACGTTAGGTGCCGGTTCAAACCCGATTCCCTACACGATGCCGGCGGTCGAGAACATCAACGGCCAGGCGATCACGCTGTCTATGAAGCACAAGGACAAGCGCGACCCGAAGAGCTGGAAGGGTTTCAAGTTCGCCGTGCCATTCGATTATTCGATGCATAACTACCTGCTGCGCTATTACCTCGCGGAGCACGGGATCGATCCCGACACCGATGTGCAGATTCGCGCCGTGCCGCCGCCGGAGATGGTCGCGAACCTGCGTGCCGACAACATCGACGGGTTCCTCGCGCCCGATCCGGTCAACCAGCGCGCGGTCTATGATGGGGTGGGCTTTATTCATATTCTTTCGAAGCAGATCTGGGATCGGCATCCCTGCTGCGCCTTCGCCGCTTCGAAGGAGTTCGTGACGGGTTCGCCCAACACCTACGCCGCGCTGCTCAAAGCAATCATCGACGCCACCGCCTTCGCGACAAAGCAGGAGAACCGCAAGCAGATCGCCGAGGCGATCGCACCCGCGAACTATCTCAACCAGCCGGTGACGGTGGTCGAGCAGGTGCTGACCGGCACGTTTGCCGATGGTCTGGGCAAGGTGCAGAAGGTGCCGGACCGCATCGATTTCGACCCGTTCCCCTACGAGAGTTTCGCTATCTGGATTCTCACGCAGATGAAGCGGTGGGGGCAGATCAAGGGTGACGTCGATTACGCGAGCGTTGCCAAGCAGGTCTATCTCGCGACCGACGCCGCCAAGCTGATGAAGGACGTGGGCCTCACCCCGCCGACAGATTCGCGCAAGACCTTCGCGGTGATGGGCAAGACCTTCGATCCAGGCAAGCCGGAGGAATATATCGCGTCGTTCAAGATCAGGCGGACCTGAGCCATGCGGGAGAATAATCTTGGATTCCGCGCGGGTATCGTCTCGATCGCGATTCTCCTTATCTTCGGCCTCGCCTGGCATCTGGCGGTTTCTGGCGCCGGACAGACGCAGGTGATGGACCCCGAATACGCCAAGCTGATGGGGCAGACAGCGACGCAAGGCAAATCGGCGATGCCGGGCCCCATCGACGTCCTCAAGACCATCTGGGGCCACCTCAAGGAGCCGTTCTACGATCGTGGCCCCAACGACAAGGGGATAGGCATTCAGCTCGCCTATTCGATCGGGCGGGTTCTGGTCGGTTATGTGCTTGCGATCGTCGTTGCGCTGCCGCTCGGCTTCGTAATCGGCATGTCGCCGCTGATGAGCCGGGCACTGGACCCGTTCATCCAGATCATGAAGCCGGTCTCGCCTCTCGCCTGGATGCCGCTGGCGCTCTACACAATCAAGGATTCCTCGATCTCCTCGATCTTTGTGATCTTCATCTGCTCGCTCTGGCCGATGTTGATCAACACCGCGTTCGGCGTCGCCTCGGTGCGCAAGGAGTGGATCAACGTCGCGCGGACGCTGGAAGTTGGAAATCTCCGGCGCGCGTTCACTGTCATCCTGCCAGCTGCCGCGCCGACCATCGTCACCGGCATGCGCATCTCGATCGGCATTGCCTGGCTGGTCATCGTCGCGGCGGAGATGCTCGTGGGGGGTACCGGGATCGGCTACTTTGTCTGGAACGAGTGGAACAACTTGTCGATCACCAACGTGATCACCTCGATCCTCGTTATCGGCCTTGTCGGCATGTTGCTCGATCAAGCCCTCGCGCGCGTCGGCCGCGCCGTCTCATTCCCGGAGTAGGCTAATGAGCGACGAGAAATTCATCTCCATTGAGGGGATCTCCCGGCATTTCGATACGCCGGGCGGTGGCAAGACGACCGTGTTCGAGGATGTCTGGTTCCGCATCCCGAAAGGCGAATTCGTCTGCATGATCGGCCATTCCGGCTGCGGCAAGACGACGGTTCTCAACATTCTTTCCGGCCTCGATCTACCGGATGAGGGGGCCGCGATTGTCGACAGCAAGGCGATCGAGGGGCCTTCGCTGGATCGCGCTGTGATCTTCCAGAGCCATGCGCTGTTGCCGTGGCGGACAGTGCTCGGCAATGTCGCCTATGCCGTCTCCTCGAAGTGGCGTGACTGGGGCAAGGCAAAAATCGAGGAACATGCGAGGCGTTTCATCGAGACGGTCGGTCTGAAGGGGTCGGAGAGCAAGCGCCCGGCCCAGCTTTCTGGTGGCATGAAGCAGCGCGTCGGCATCGCCCGCGCGCTCTCGATCGAGCCGAAGATCCTGCTGATGGACGAGCCGTTCTCCGCGCTCGACGCGTTGACGCGCGGCACGCTTCAGGACGAGGTGCGCCGCATCTGCCTCGACACCGGGCAGACGGTCTTCATGATCACGCACGATGTCGATGAGGCGATCTACCTCGCCGATAAGATTATCCTGATGACCAACGGACCGGAAGCGATGGTGGCGGAGATCGTCGAGAACCCGCTGCCGAAAGATCGCGACCGCAACCTCATCCACAAGCATCCGAGCTACTACGCGATCCGCAACCACCTGATTGATTTCTTGGTCACGCGCTCGAAGACCTTCAAATCCGAGGTCCCGCCCCATTACGACCGGCGCAAGCCGCCCGTCGTGCGCCCGCAAGGGCAACCGCAGCCGGTTCCGCCCGGCGAAACCGGCCGCAAGGTCGCCTGAGCCCTGCCAAACTGCCAACTGGAGTCACGCCATGAAGCGTTCCGACCTCACCGAAAAGATCCTCGACATCAAGCGCGAGAAAGGCTGGAGCTGGTCCTATATCTGCGAGGAGATCGGCGGTATGTCGCCGGTGCTCGTCGTCGGAGCGCTGATCGGTGAACACAAGCTCGTCAAGCCGCTGGCGAAGAAGGCTGCCTTGCTGTTCGGCCTTTCCGCCGGCGAGGAGGCGATGCTCAACGAGGTGCCGATGCGCGGCCAATCGACATCGATGCCGCCGACCGATCCGCTGATCTACCGGCTCTACGAACTCGTGATGGTCAACGGTCCGGCGATGAAGCTCCTCATCGAGGAGGAGTTCGGGGATGGCATCATGTCCGCCATCGATTTCAACATGGAAATCGAGCGCGAGGCGAACCCGAAGGGAGACCGGGTGAAGCTGGGGATGTCGGGCAAGTTTCTGCCGTTCAAGTATTACGGCAACGAGCAGGGCATCCCGGACTACGGATTCAAGGAAGCCTGATCCCGGGCGGACAATAAAACCGCCGCGCTCGCCGCACGGCGCTTTTTGTTGTCGAAGCGAACCGGAAGGGGAGGCGCCCACCGAAGCGCTTTGAACCGCCCCCGGTTTGCCGGAGGCTCCAACTCCCAAGTAGGATGGAGCCATGACGAGCAAAACGACGAACAAGTTCTCCCCCGAGGTGCGCGAGCGCGCTGTCAGATTGGTGCTGGATCACGAGGGGGATTACCCCTCGCGCTGGACGGCATGCCAGTCGATTTCCGGCAAGATCGGCTGCTCGGCACACACGCTGCTGGACTGGGTCAAGAAGACCGAAGTCGATAGCGGCAAGCGGGCTGGCCTTTCCACGGATGTTGCCGAGAAGCTGAAGGCACTGGAGCGCGAGAACCGTGAACTCCGGCAGGCCAACGAGATCCTGCGCAAGGCGAGCGCATATTTTGCGCAGGCGGAGCTCGACCGCCCGTTAAAACGATGATCGCTTTCATTGACGATCACCGTGGAGCCTATGGGGTCGAGCCGATCTGCAAGGTGTTGCCGATTGCCCCCTCCACATACTTCGATCATCGGGCAAAACAGGCCGATCCCGCCAGGCTGTCGGCAAGAGCGCGCCGGGACGCGGCGTTGCGGCCAACGATCAACCGCGTCTTCAAAGACAATCTCAAGGTCTACGGCGCCCGCAAGGTCTGGCTACAGATGAACCGGGAGGGCGTCTCTGTCGCGCGATACACGGTCGAGCGGCTCATGCGCGTCATGGGGCTGCACGGTGTCATTCGCGGGAAGGCGATCAGAACCACGACGCCGGACAAGGCCGCCCCTTGCCCGCTCGATCATGTGAACCGCCAGTTCCATGCGCCGGCGCCGAACCGGCTCTGGGTCTCCGACTTCACCTATGTCAGCACCTGGTCGGGCTTCGTCCATGTGGCGTTCGTGATCGACGCCTATGCCAGACGGATCGTTGGGTGGCGCGTCTCGCGAACGCCACATGCGAGCTTTGTGCTCGATGCCCTTGAGCAAGCCCTGCACGAGCGCAGACCCGTCAATCGCGGTGGTCTGGTGCACCATTCCGACAGAGGATCGCAATACGTCAGCATTCGATACAGCGAGCGGCTTGCCGAAGCCGGGATCGAGCCTTCCGTCGGCAGTGTGGGCGACAGTTATGACAATGCCCTCGCGGAGACCATCAACGGGCTTTACAAGGCCGAGGTCATCCATCGGCGCGGGCCTTGGCGGAGCTTCGAAGCCGTCGAGTTCGCGACGCTGGAATGGGTCGACTGGTTCAATCACCGCCGCCTGATGCGCCCCATCGGCGATATCCCGCCCGCCGAAGCCGAGGAACGCTACTACGCCATGCTGGACCAGCCAGCCCTAGCCGCATAACTTAACCCAAATGGCCTCCGGCAAACCGGGGGCGGTTCAGCGCGGGCATTCTTCATCCTCGACGCTCCACAGGCCGTGCGGTCGCGTGCCGCGTCTTTAGCCAAGGAGTGGGGCGACAAGCTGACTTGGCATCCGGGGATGGGTTGAATGGGATACCACTCCTAAGATTGAAAGGCTGCTCTGCACCCCCATCCCGGCCATTCGCCGCGCCGATTGCTGAGCCCGAAAGTCGCCATTCGTTAGGGAGAGATTGGCGCTCACAACTGATTGGGAAACGGGATGGCCGCGTTGGGATGTGAGGTGGCTATAGCGGACGAATGTTCATCTGGAGTGTGATGACGGCGATGCGTCCTAAATCGACGACTCATCGGCAACGATCGTGATCCATAGGGCCGGCGACGGCAGGTATCACATTGTTGCACCTGCTTGACGACGCACGGTGCCGCGGTCGATCAACCCTCTGAGGTGCTGGAGGTCAGTCGCACGCATGACGGACCGACCAGTTCCCAGACAGCCTCCACCACCTCGGCTAGCGTGACCGCCTTCAGCCCGATAGAGTCAGCATAGTTTCGCCACTGGCGCTGCTTGGCCGCATCATCGACGAATGCGCGGGACAATCCTTCCGGCCGATTGGTCGGGATTGCCGTCCTCCTGCGTTTGAACGTCGCTGCGATGGCGGCGTCGAGATCGGCTGGTCGAATGTCGAGCGCTCTCGGAATGGCCCAGAGGTCGTGATAGTCCTTCATGCGCCCGTTGATCATGCCAAGCACGACCACGGCTTGGAGCTTCTCGGCGATGACGGCTGCGGGCGGATAGGCCTGGATGCTGGGCTCCTCCATGCCGAGAAGCGAGGGATAGTTCATCGGCTCCAGCCTCGGGGCGACCGCATCACCGAACCCGATGTCGACGGTCACCGGAATGCGCGTCCTTTCGAGATATGCGGTGGTTCGAAGGCGCACGCCCTCGTAGTCCATGCCCTCTCTGATCTGATCCGCGCGCAAAGCGCCGACGTCGAATTCGATCGCATCGTCGGCGGGCTTCGCCATGATTTCGGCAAAGGTTGCCTTCAGCTCATCGATCGCCGATTCTCCGAAGCCGAGAAAGTCGGCGTCGCGCGTCTCCCGGTTGCCGCCATCGATCCAGCGCGTCACCAGCATGCCACCCTTTAGCGCAAAGCGGTCGCGATGGGGGGACCGGGAAAGGCGAAACAGCAGCCGTTCCAGAGCATATCTCACCAGCACGACCTCGTGAACACGCCCTTCGGCGCGGGCGATGTCGAGCAGACGCTGCCTGATCGAGGCTGCGGAGGACCGGCGCCCTTCAGCCATCGGACACGAGCGCTTCCAGATAGGGTTGCATGACCTTCCAGGCGCCGCCGTCACGCGCCGAGCGCGCGATCTCTCCCGGCGTCGCGCGGCGATCCCGCAGCGCAGCGCGCAGCGCCTCTATGGCGACCGAGCGATTGACTGCCCTGCTGCGAAACACGTCGGCGAGCGTTTTCGGCACGGAGAATATCGGAACATCGATTCCGGAGATGCGGTGCCGTTCGATGCCATGGGTCATGTACTTGTCGGGAAACTCGGTGATGCGCATGGGAGGATAGGAGGTGACCGGCGCCCAGTCGCGCGGACTGATCGCTACCCACACCTTTCTCGGCATCTGGTCTGTCAGCTCGTGGAAGGCGAGCGCCGACGTCAGGGCAATCACACCCTTCGGCACCAGCTTCGACGCCTCGGCCAGCGACTGCTCGGCCGACAGCTCGGCGTTTACCCGCTGATAGAGTCCCCTCGCAATGCGCGCGAGATCGCCATCTTCCACGGCCCGCGAAATCATCGAGGGCGTGATGCCCGCCTGACGCAGCTCATATGCGCGCACGATCGGCTTTGTCTCGAGGAGGGCCGCAAGACGGTCGCGTTGTGAGAGACGATCCATGGTTTGGTACATATCCTGGGTGCAAATTTAATCTACACCCAGGATATGTCACAAGCGTTCATTTGTACATATCCTGGGTGTAGAATCGATCTACACCCAGGATATGTACCGATCATAAGGAAATCCCATACTGATCAGCCACCAATCGCGTGCGCACGACGCTGCTTTCGAAAATCGGACTGTCTGACCTGATCCAGTCAACCAGCGCTCTCACGGTCTCATCGATGCTGGCAGACCTCAGCCCACACTCCCAGACCGTCGCGACGCGCCAGCCTGTCTCGTGCAGCGCCGCCGTGACCTCTGCATCCCGCTCGCGGTTGCGAGCAAACTTGGCTTCCCAGAAATCCATGTTCGACGCCGGTGTCGTGCACCAGTAACACCCCTGGTGCCGATGCCAGAAGCAGCCGTGGACGAGGATGGCGATCCTTCGACCCGGCAAGACAATGTCAGGCCTTCCCGGCAGGCCGGCACCGTGAATGCGAAAGCGGAAACCCTCGCGATGCAGCCGCCGGCGGAGGAGAATCTCTGGCTTCGTGTTGCGGCCGCGGATGCCGGCCATCATCCGCGATCTGGTCGCCGGATCAACTACATCCGCCATGGCCCATGCCTTATCATTTCCGGCGGCAGATGCTATTCATAAATTTATTTGTCCTAGGAGCCAGAGAGCGTACGATACTTGTCCACATATTCCGTCGTCGACATCTTTGCAGGCCCGGGGGGGCTGGCTGAAGGATTTTCCAGCGTTTCCGCGAGCGACGGCAAACGCGCCTTCCACATTGCCCTCTCGATCGAGAAGGAACCGTCCGCTCACGCCACCCTGCGGCTGCGCAGCTTTCTGCGGCAGTTCGGCGAAGCATATCCCGATGCCTATTATGCCTACCTGAACGAGGGGGGTGAGGAACCGGACTGGTCCGCCAGCCACCCTGCCGAATGGGCGGCGGCGGTCGAGGAGGCTTGGCGGCTCGAACTTGGCAAGGAAGATCCCGATCTGCGCCTTAACGCAAGACTGGACGCGATCCGCAAGGAGAGCGAGGGCAGCACGATCCTGATCGGCGGACCTCCCTGTCAGGCCTATTCGCTGGTGGGACGCTCCCGAAATCAGGGCAAGAAGGACTATGTGCCCAGCGAGGACGAGAAGCACTTCCTATATCGGGAATACATCCGGATCCTCGACCGCCTGCAGCCGGCAGCGTTTGTTATGGAGAACGTCAAGGGCATGCTGTCCTCGTCGGTCGACGGGCACAATCGCATCTTCGATCAGGTGCTGCGCGATCTGCGGGGCGAACGCCCCGGGGCGACGCGCTATCGTCTGGTAGCGCTCGACCCGCGCTCACGGCGGCAGCTCGATCCGACGCCATTTGAGCCGCGCGCCTCCGACTTCATCGTGCGCGCGGAGGACTTCGGTGTTCCGCAGGCCCGCCACCGCGTTATCGTCGTCGGTCTGCGCGACGACCTCGCGGAAGGCATACCGGACTCCTCGCTTGCCGATCTCATGGTCCGGCATACGCTCAAGACGACGGTCGGCCATGTCCTCGACGGCGTGCCCCGCCTGCGCAGCGGCCTCAGTCGCGGCCTCGATAGTTGCGAGGAATGGCGCAGGATCGTCGCGACCGCGATGGAGTTCGTGGCAGATATCGATACCGGTCTTCCGGAAGCCGGACAGCTGGCCTTCGAGAAGCGCGCACGCGAATGCCTAGCCAGCCTCAGGCGGATGAAGAACGTCCCGGGACGCGAGAGTTCGGGCACCGGCATCTCTCCCGACTGCCCTGCCGACCTGCGTAGATGGCTGGTCGACGATCGGCTGGAGAATCTGCCCAACCATGCGTCGCGCAGCCACATGGCAAGCGACTTGGCGCGCTACTTCTTCGCGGCGGTGTTTGCCGAGGTCGCCGGCCGTTCGCCCAAGGCCTCCGATTTCCCCGATGATCTGGCCCCCGACCACGACAACTGGAATTCGGGCAAGTTCGCGGACCGTTTCCGGGTCCAGCTGTCAGGTGGCCCGTCAACCACCGTCACGAGCCATATCTCGAAGGATGGACATTATTTCATCCATCCTGATCCGCTGCAGTGCCGCGCCCTGTCGGTGCGTGAGGCCGCCCGCCTGCAGACCTTTCCGGACAACTATTTCTTCAAGGGCAATCGTACGCAGCAGTACATCCAGGTCGGCAATGCCGTGCCGCCGCTTCTCGCGAGGTGGATCGGCGAGGCGCTCGCCACGATCCTGAGCGCCCGACCGACCGCGGTCCTGACGCATCAAGAACGGAGGCTCAGTCATGTCGGATGATTATGACCTCGCCAGTCCCGGTGCGACCGAGCTATTCGAATCGCTGCGCGCGTTCGGCTATGATCTTCCGACCGCGCTGGCCGACATCATCGACAACAGCATCACGGCGCGTGCGAGGAACGTCTGGATCGACATGCAGTGGGCCGGTCCACAGTCGCGCATCTTGATCCGCGACGATGGTCGCGGCATGACGGAGGATGCCCTGCGGCAGGCGATGAAGCCAGGCAGCCTCAATCCGCTCGCCGCTCGCCCGAAGGACGATCTCGGTCGCTTCGGGCTCGGCATGAAGACCGCGTCAATCTCCCAGTGCCGCTGCCTCACCGTGCTCAGCAGAGCGGACCGGTCCGCAGCAGTGCTGCGTCGATGGGATCTCGACTACATCGCCTCGACGGGAACAGGCGAGTGGCGACTGCTCAAGCGTCCCGATCTCCTCTCTCCCGAGGATCATGCCCTTCTGGATGGTCAGAAGAGCGGCACCATACTCTTCTGGGATCGTCTCGACGTGCTTGTCGGCAGCGCCCCTGCTGACGACGAGACGGCGCAGCGGCACTTCCGCGAGCGGGCGGATGCGGTCAAACATCATCTCGCGATGGTGTTCCACCGCTTCCTCAAGGGACGCGGGGCGGTGACGATCCACATGAACGGACGTCCCATCGAGCCCTGGGACCCGTTCCTGGAGGACATCGATTTCACCGAACCGCTCTCTGCCGAAACGCTGAGCGTCGATGGTGAGCGGGCAGAGATCAAGCCCTTTGTCCTGCCTCACCACAGCCGGCTCACGCCGGATCAGCATGCTGCCGCTGCCGGTCCAAAGGGGTGGAACGCTCACCAGGGGTTCTACATTTACCGCAACCGCCGCCTGCTCGTGGCCGGCGACTGGCTTGGACTTGGCATGCAGAAGGAGGAGCATTTCAAGCTCGCCCGCATCCGCATCGATCTGGCGAATTCGGCCGACCTACTGTGGCAGATCGATGTGAAGAAGTCCCGAGCGCGACCACCTGCGGCGCTGAAGCGTGATCTGCAGCGGATCGCCCGGACCACCCGCCACCGGGCGTCCAGCATATATCGCCACCGCGGCAAGATCATCCAGCGCCAGCTTGGAGACCGCGAGGCATTCCTGTGGACGCACCTCACGAAGCACGGGAAGTCATTCTATCGGATCAATCGGGACCATCCGCTTGTGCGTAAGGTGCTGGAGGGTGCCGAGGAGCGCGCACCGATTCGCGCCCTGTTCAGCCTGATCGAGCAGACAATCCCGGCGCCGCTAATCGTGATCAACAATGCCGAGACGCCGGACGCCTTCGGACAGCCGTTCGATGGCGCTCCCGCCGAGCTTCGCGCCGCTATGAAGGCCGTCTTCGATGCAATGGTCGAGGATGGGCGGGACCGGGCGGAGGCAGCCCGCGCGCTGCTGCTGATGGAACCATTCAGCAGCTGGCCCGAGGTCATCACGGCGTTTCTGGACGAGGTCGCGCGAGAGGCCGCAAAGTCAGCACGATAGAAGATCAGCAAGGGGGCAGGATGTCGAAGGTCACTCGGGAACAGCAGCTGCGCAGCGCCTACGGCGCCGCCAACGCGCTCCTTGAGCTGGAGCTGCGGATCACGCAGGAAGCGCTCGAACAGGCCGTCGACACGATCCTGGACATGCCACCATTTGCCAGCGTCGACCGGACACGCCTGCTGCGCGAACTGGAGGCGCGAAACAACACGCTGGTCGGCGGCTATTCTATCATCGACGACAAGGAATTCGTCGCCTGGGTGAAGACCGCCCGCGAGAACCGGACCTTCGAATTCTGGGAACGCTACCGGCACTGGATGGACCGCGGCAAGCAGTGGGCATCCGGCCCGCTGATCCAGCTCGATCGTCTGACCGACGACATTCTGGACAGGCTGCGCAATCCCGAGACCGCCGGCGCCTGGGATCGCCGTGGGCTCGTCGTCGGTGACGTCCAATCGGGCAAGACGTCCAACTACACAGCACTCATCTGCAAGGCGGTAGATGCCGGCTATCCGCTCGTCATTGTGCTGGCGGGCGTCCACAACAGCCTGCGCAGCCAGACCCAGCTTCGTCTCGACGAAGGCTTTCTCGGCTTTGACACACGTCTTAGCCTGCTCGCCGACGACCAGGAGAACCAGCGCATCGGTGCTGGAAAGATGCCGAGCGCGCCGTTCCTCGTCGCCCATTCGCTGACAAGTAGCCACGAAGGCGGTGACTTCAAGATCGGCACTGCGGATGGCACGCGGCTGATCCCCGGCGGCCGCGATCCCATCATCCTCGTCGTCAAGAAGCGCGTTAGCATTCTAAAAAACCTGATCGCCTGGGTGCAGTCAGTGCGCGCCAAAGATGAACCCGGCACGCCTGGCGGCAAGCTGATCCGCGACGTGCCGGTTCTCGTCATCGACGACGAAGCGGACAATGCCTCGGCAAACACGAACGAATACCGCAGGGACGACGGATCGATCGACGAGGATGCGAGCCCGACCGAGACCAACCGTCTGATCCGCAAGCTGCTCGTCGGCTTCGAGAAGAGCGCCTACGTCGGCTACACGGCCACGCCGTTCGCCAACGTCTTCATGCATCATGAAGCGACGAACAAGGATGTCGGTAAGGATCTCTTTCCCAGCAGCTTCATCATCAATCTTCCAGCGCCGTCGAACTACATCGGACCGGAGAAGGTGTTCGGCGTGAACCGACCGGGCGCGGACGGCGAGACAAAAGGACTGCCGATCATCCGCAGGATCGCGGACGCAGCAGCGATCTTCCCGCCTGGTCACAATATGAACCTTCAGGTCACGAAGCTCCCGGCCTCGCTGCATGAAGCGATGCTAGCCTTCCTGCTGGTCTGCGCGGCACGACGCGCCCGCGGCGACATCAATGTCGACAATTCGATGCTCATCCACGTCACGCGACTGGTCGCGGTGCAGGAGAAGGTGGCGCGGCTGGTCGATGAGTTCTTGGTCGATGTCGTGCGCCAGCTTGAATTCCCGGGAACCGGCGGCAGCGCTCTCGATGAACTTGAGGCGCTCTGGCAGAGCGAGTTTGAAGCGAAGTCGGACAAGCTTCGATCCCTGCTGGCCGATCATGACCTGCCGCCGGTTTCTTGGGCCGACGTCCGGGAGAACCTGATCGACGCTGTCAAGCGGATCAGGGTCAAGCAGGTGAACGGATCGGCCAAGGACGCCTTGGACTATTCGGATCATCCCGGCGGCCTTTCCGTCATCGCCGTCGGCGGCGACAAGCTGTCACGCGGTCTGACTCTCGAAGGCCTGTCGATCAGCTACTTCATCCGAACGACCAAGATGTACGACACGCTCATGCAAATGGGGCGCTGGTTCGGTTACCGGCCGCGCTACGCCGATCTTTGCAGGCTCTACACGTCGCGCACTCTCGTGCGCTGGTATCGACACATCGCGACGGCAACCGCCGAGCTGCGCGAGGAATTCGATCTCGCCTTCAACACCGGACAGACACCGCTGGAGTTCGGTCATCGTGTCCGGACACATCCTGATGGCCTGCTGATCACTGCCGCCAACAAAATGCGTTCCGGCACACGGGTCCGCGCCGGCTTCTCCGGCACGATCTCGGAAACGGTGTCGTTCGAGACGGCGCAGGCGAAAGGGAACTTCGGCGCCTTCAACGCCTTCCTGGCCGGTCTGCCCGCCAGTTCTGCCAAGGGACGGCATCAGTGGGACGCGGTTCCGGGCGCCGACGTCGTCTCGCTGCTTCGCCAGATCCAGACGTCGAGGGACTCGTGGAAGGCAAACTCGCAGGCGCTTGCCGACTATGTGGCCAATCGCGTCGCGAACGGGCGTCTCGACGAATGGACCGTCGTCCTTGCCGGCCAGGGACGCTCCGGCATCCCATGCCGGCTAGGCGGATACGACATCACCCTCACGGAACGAGAGCATGACGGCGGATCTGGAGACGGCCGCGTCAGCATCGGCCGCTTGGTCAGCCCGGCCGACGAGGTCGCCGATCTCGACCGCTCGGCACAGGTGCGCGCCCTCGAACAGACGCTTGAGGCATGGGAGAAGAAGCCTGACCCGAAGAGGGATCGTCCGAAGACTGCCAGTGGCCCGTTCATCCGGCGCCAGCGCAGCCGCGATCGCGGCCTGCTCCTGATCTATCCGATAGACGGCGGCCTTCCGGGCAACCTCCCGCTGATGGGCTTTGCGATCAGCTTCCCCTTCGATGACGACGCGCCGCTCATCGACTATGCGGAGAACAGCGTGAAGCAGCTCGAGAGGCTCTTCGAATGAGTCCCGAGGAGCTAATGTCGATCTGGACAGAACTAGCCGAGGCCCCCCCGAGTGCGGCCGGGCTGCAGCGCATCCGGCTCGACATCGACGCAGCCGCCGACATATTCGCCTGCATCTTCTGGCCCAGCAGGCGTCCCGGCCTGCTGATCGAGGGTGAAGGTGCACACCGTCCTGCAGGCGACCGAATTCCCACCTGTCGCGGCGTTCGAATGATCCATGAGATCCTGCCCGGGACCGAGCCACGGACGCGCCTCCGGGTGAAGCTGGAAGAGGAGGACCTGTCCGACATATTTGCGGTGATGTCCGCAGACCTAGTCGCCGCAACCGCCGCACAGCCGTCTGCAGCGTCGGCGCTGCGGCGATGCATCGATCGTCTCTGCATGTGGCAGGGACTGTTCGAGAAGATCCCTCCCGAAGGGCTGTCTGAGGAGAAGCAGCGCGGGTTGCTCGGCGAGCTTCTTGTCCTCGAAACGCTCTTCCTTCCTCGCATGAGCGAGATCGAGGCGGTCGACGCGTGGACCGGCCCTGACCCAGCGCATCAGGATTTCATCCACGGCGGACTGGCGGTCGAGGTCAAGACGAGCATGGCGAAGCGCCATGCCCGCATCCAGATCGCGAACGAAAAGCAGCTGGACGACCGTCCACACGAAGTGCTGCTTCTCGCCTTCCTGCGCCTCGACGGGAGCGCAGCGCACGGTGATTCCCTGCCTGCCGCCGTCGCGCGGGTCCGACAGAGGCTCGGCAGCGCTCCGGGTGCGGCGCAGGCGCTGGACGACAGGCTTGCCATGAGCGGCTATCTCGACGTGCACGCCCCACGCTATGTACGGAACAGATGGCAATGTTCCGAGCGTCGCTACTTCAGAGTGGAAGGCGACTTTCCGAGACTGACCGAGGCTAATCTGCCCGCCGGGGTCGGCGACATCCGCTACTCGATAATCGCCGACGATCTGGGCGAGCACGAGATCCTTGAAGACGAGGTGGCGGCAATCGTGGGGGAGACGGATGGCTGAACAGGACGATCTCCAGCGATATGTAGTGAACATCCTCCAGGATGTGATCGCCCGGGCTGATGCTGCGGAGGATGGCGCCCTTCGCGCCGAAAGCTTTGCGGAGCTTATGTTCGAGCATCTCGTCGATGCCGGCGAGATCGACGACGGCATCGGCTGTCCCGTCGAAGGACGCGGCATCCGATGCTCCGGGTATTTCCTCTCGGAGGATGGTGATCGTCTAGACCTCTTCCTCGTGATCCCCCGGCTCGACGGCACGGTCTTTACAGTGCCGAAGGCGGACGTAGATACGGCCTTCAGACGTCTCGGGGGCTATCTGGAAAAGGCGCTGACCGGGTTTCACAGGCAGCGCGAGGAAGCCTTGTCCGGCTATGACATGAGCCGCGCCATCTGGGAGGCGCGTGACGAGCTCAGCCATGTGCGCCTGTTCGTGATCACCGACGGACTTGCCACGATCGACCAGATCAAGACCTACATGCTGGGTTCGATCGAGGTTTCCAGCCACCTGTGGGATCTACGCCGCCTGCACCGCGCAGTCTCGTTCGGCTCCAGCCGTGAGCCGATCCATGTCGACTTCGCGCGCCTCGGCGGCAGCCTGCGATGTGTTGTCGCAAGCCCTGCGGAGAGTGGCTATCGTTGCCTGCTCACCATCATGCCGGGCAACCTGCTGGTCGAGATGTACCGCCAGCACGGCCCGAGGCTGCTGGAGCGCAACGTCCGCAGCTTCCTTCAGCTTAAGGGGAAGGTGAACCAGGGCATCCGTAAGACGATCATCGACGAACCGCAGATGTTTCTCGCCTTCAACAACGGTCTGTCCGTCACCGCGACTGGACTGAAGATCGAGGAAAATGGCGACGGCACCGCCGACCTCTTTGCAGCCGATGACTTCCAGATCGTGAACGGCGGTCAGACTACCGGTTCGATCTTCCGCGCATGGCGCAAGGATAAGGTGGATGCCGCTCGCCTTCAGGTGCCGGTCAAGATCACGGAAATCCTGAGCGACGGGGACATCGAGGAGATCGCCCCCCGCATCTCACAGTCGGCGAACAACCAGAACAAGGTCAACATGGCCGACTTCTCGTCGAACCATCCGTTTCATCGGCGCATGCAGGAGCTTTCGCGATCGATCTGGGCGCCGCCGGCGGGCGGATTTCAGCGGCAGTCGCGCTGGTTCTACGAACGGGCGCGAGGTCAGTATCATGATGCGCTCGCCGAAAATCGCACCGAGGCCGAGCGCCGAAAGTGGGAGCTCATTCATCCGCGCAATCAGCTGATCACCAAGACCGAACTCGCGAAGTATGAGCACAGCTGGTCCCAGCTGCCTCACATCGTCAGCCGAGGTGGCCAGAAATGCTATCTGGATTTCATGGACGCGCTTGACCAGCGCGGATCGTTCGATCCCCAGGAAGGATATTTTCAGCAAGCCGTCGCGCGTGCGATCCTGTTCAAGCAGTCCGAGCGCATCGTTTCCAGACAGAAGTTCGGAGGCTATCGCGCCAACATCGTTACCTATCTGATCGCATGGTTGTCGCATCGTACCGCCAAGCGGGTCGATCTCGATGCCGTCTGGGCGGCTCAGGAGCTTCCAGCACCGCTTGCCTCCTTCATCGAGGTGTTGAGCGTCCACGCGCACGCGCACGTGACCACCCCGCCGGGCGGCCAGAACGTGACCGAGTGGTGCAAGAAGGAGGCCTGCTGGGAACGCTTCCGTGACACACCGATCGAGATACCGGCCGATGTCGAGGCGGGACTGCTTTCCCGCGAGAAGGCCAGAACATCAGGCTCCGCCAGCGTTCTCGAGGAACAGACGAACGCTGACGAAAGCGAGCTGGTCGACCGGGTGGCGGAAGTGCCTGCGCAGACTTGGTTCGATATCGCCGCCTGGGCGAAGGACACGCAGACCCTTCAGGCCTGGCAGCGCTCCCTTGCGTTCAGTCTCGGCAAACTGGCCGGATCAGGCAGGAAGCCCTCCCGAAAGCAGGCGCTGCACGGCGAGAAGATCATCGAGGAAGCGCGCATCTTGGGCTTTCGAGGCTAGAGAGACAGGCGAAACCGACGGATTGAGGGAGAGCGATGGCTCGCAACGAGAAGGTCAGTGCAAACACGCCGTGGACGGACGACGAGCTTCGTCAGTCCATCGAGGCGTATGTTCTGCTGCTGCGACTACAGCTGAGCGGCGATGACGGGCGATCGGAGCCTGTGGCGCAGGCACTGCTCAGCGGCCCGCTCGCGCTGCGCAACGACGCCGCGATACGCTACCGCATGCGCAACATTTCGGCCGTGGTTGAAGAAATGAACGGCCCGACGTTGAAAGGCTTCTCCCCCGCCGAAAGCGTCGGGAAGCTGGTTCGATCGCGCATTCGCGCAATGCTACTCAACAATCCCGACTTCGCGCGCTTGGTCGCGCCAACATCAAATGCCGGGGACGACTACCGCGGCGATGCGCTTAAGGCGCTGGCAATCCTGCGACGACAGATCGACGAGCTGGAGGCCGATCTCGCGTCGCGCGGGCACAATGGTCCGCCCGAACAGGAAGATGTCGGCATCGAGCGGGCCGATCTGCAGGATGCCCGGGAAGCCGTCACATCGGTGGAGGCCGAGCTTGCGAAGCTTGAGCCGGACCCGGAAGCGGTCAAGGCCGGAACATCGCGCATCCTGGGTCTCGCGCTCAAGCTGACAAAATGGATCGGTGAGCGAACGACCAAGTTCGTCGACGCAGTGCTGGTCGCCAGCGCTCCGGTGGTAGTAGCAAAGGTCACCGGGCTGCTGCCCACGATCATCAATGCGGTGGAGGCGGTGGGCCGCGCCGTCGGTCGCTGACCGCTTGCGCAGACCGGCTACCGGGCGTCTCAGCTCGGCATGGCCAGATGTGCAGGCGTGTTCCTAATCCCTTGCTTCACTTTGAAGACAATTCGGACTGCCATTTCAAATCGCAAAAGGCAGCCGTTCAACCAAATGAACGCATGGCAGGTTCTCGGATGCGTCTGTGATGGTCTGAACGTCGGGTTGCGGATCGGAGCGGATTGGCCGGCGAACCAAGCCAATGTCTGCTTCGCTCGCTCTGGCGCCCAGAAGCTGCCTGACCGCAACCCCATTTCTGTCATTCAGCCTAGTATTGCACGAGCAATTCCGCCGGGGTTACCCCTAACGCGGCTGCCAGCCTTACGATATTATCGAGCGAAACGTTGCGCTCACCGCGCTCAACGCCACCGATATAGGTCCGGTTGATCCCGGCCTCGAAGGCCAGCGCATCCTGTGACAAGCCCTTAGCCTTCCTGAGACGTCGAAGGTTGCCAGCTAAGACCATGCGGAACGGGTTTGGGTGATTTCTTTTCACCCCCCCAATTCATCGACTTGACGCTTTTAAGGCGACCGCTTTTAAGTATCATTTCTGGAAGCCGGTTACGCGCAATCCCGCGTGGAGCCGTTCGCGATATCCGCGTCGATAACGGGAGGATCCAATGAAGATTTTGCGCCTATGGGCAGCACTGATGGTGGGTTTATTGGTCGCAGCACTCCCTGCCTCTAACCTTCGAGCGCAGGAAATGGTTTCAATTGGCTGGGGCAAGGCCCTGTTGACAATGCCGACGGGCAAGCCCCGCGCCGTGATCGTACTGGTGCCGGGCGGGGATGGCGATATCGGGATTTCCGGCGATGGGTCCGTCGCACGTGACCGGAACTGGATTGTCCGCACGCGGGGTGCCTATACCCGTGCGGGGATGGCTTCGCTTCTTTTGGATGCCGGGGCCAATGTCGGCACCGCCGTTTCCGAGGGCCGCAAGATCGCGCCGCGCGTGATCGTGGTCGCCATGAGCCGGGGCTCGACCCGTATTCCCTCGTCCTTATCGGCACAGCCCGACGGCTTGGTTCTGGCCTCCTCGTTCCTCGACCAGATCCAGGGCCAACTGGGTTCGCCCGCAGCGCTCCCGCCCACTCTTGTCGCCCATCACCGGGGCGATACCTGCGCGAGGACCGATGCCGGGCAGGTCGCACCCTTTATGGCTTGGGCGGGCAGCCGCGCCCGCCTCGTCTGGATCAGCGGCGGGAGTGACTTTGGCAACCCGTGCGGGAACCAAGGCCATCACGGTTTCGTCGGGCGCGAGGGTGCGGTCGTCAGCGCCATCATCGGGTTTGTGCAGCGCCTTCGGTAACGCTCTCCAGCATGGATACATCAGCGGGGCTTGTCTGAGATAGATCGGCCCTGCCGCTATTCCATCCCAACAGCTGCACAGGTTGGCGCGCTTAGAATAGGCCTGTCTCTATGAGGTCTGGTGGAGCCACGCCAAGGCCGTTGGATGGAGTAGCGACCAGAGGGCGATTGAGCTCCTAAAGGTCCTATATCCGCGCTTGCGAGCTAGTCCCTGTATTTTAACCCGCCGGGGGACTCCGGGGGTCTTGGTCCGATGGGGGTGGCCCTCCGAGCTTGGTATAGGGGGCAAGTTTTTTCCAGGCGCTCGTGTTTATGGTCCCGCATGATCTGGATCGGCAAGGGCGCCGCTGCAGGCGTCCTTCAGTGTTGAATAGGCATAAGCGTTGGGCCGACCGCATTAGAGACGCTACCGAAAAATTTTGTTGGTCTTTCTGTTGGTCTCTTCGAAAACCGAACTAAAATTTTTATCGATAAAACAGTATTATAGGCAAAAATTGCGGCGCCCTCTTGCGCACCACTTTCCCCTCCGCAGATGTTCGCAACAGTTGGTATTGTCGTGACAGCTGCTCCTGAATCTGGCTAATCCGCAAGAAAAGTTTGCCCCAGCGGCGCGGTACCTAGGCGGACAAGTCGGGAATCGATGACACCAGCCTGCCGGTGGGCCATCGCGGCACGATAATCCGGGTGCCGCATCAGGTTCACGAAGGCATCCACGCTCGGATATTCGGCGACGAAGCAGATGTCCCAGCGTTCCGCCTCCGGACCCACCATCATCATCTCGAACCGACCGCGCCACACGATCCGCATGCCATTGGCTTGTGCCGGAACTGCACTGATGCGGCTGTATTCGGCATAGGCCTCCAGCCCGGTAGCGCGTCGGCCATCGGGGTATTCGGCGATGTCGCGCAGCCGGATCAGGTTGAGCATGTGGATCGGCCCCGGTCGGTTGTCGGACCGAAATGCGCGCCATGTCGCTTCGGAAAAGCTCGTGTGCATCTGAATCTCCTCAGGTTCCGGTGTAGACAGGGGTGCGGCGCGCGATCCAGGCATCGAGCGCCTCGTGTACGTCGTTGGTGGTGCACATGCGCGCGAACTGCTCGCGTTCGATCTCGAGCCCCTCGGTGATGCTGGCGTTGAGCCCGCGCGTAACAGCGGTGATGATCCGGGCCGCTGCCAGCGATGAGTGGCGCAGAATCCGGTCCGCCATCGCGAAGGCGCTCGGAAGAAGATCCTCGTGCCGCACGACCTTGTTGACGAGACCGAGCTCGAGTGCCCGGGCTGGCGAGAAGGTGTCGCCGGTCAGGAGCAGCTCGAGCGCACGCTTGCGCCCAGCGAGGCGCGATAGGCGCTGCGTGCCGCCAAAGGTAGGCGGAATGCCGATATTGATCTCCGGCTTGGCGAAGATCGCCCGCTCGGACGCAATCGCGAGATGGACGGCCTCGGTGATCTCGCAGCCGCCGCCGAAAGCGATGCCGTTGACGGCAGCGATAACCGGTTTCGGGAAGGATTCGAACCGGGCCGTCATCGCCTGTCCGCGCCGGCAGAACTCGCGCACGGCTTCCTCCGTGCCGCGGCGGATGCTGCCGGCGAATTCATGGATGTCGCCACCGGCTGAAAACGCGCGGTCGCCCGCGCCAGTGATCACGACGGCGCGGACTGCAGCATCCGCCTCGATCTCTTCGAGCACCGCCAGAAGGCGGTCATTGGTGGCGTAGTCGAGTGCGTTAAGCTTGTCGGGGCGGTTGAGGGTCAAAAGCGAGATTTCTCCGCGCCGTTCGACCAAGACCGTATCGTTCGTCATGCAATGCTCCTGCCCTTGTCAGAGGAGGAAAAGCGTAGCATCTTGCGAGTAACATGAAACTCACTAGTCAGTATACATGATGACAACGAAACAGAACCCGGCACGGGAGCGCGTGCTGAAGGCCGCGTCGCATCTGTTCTATATGGAGGGGATCCGCTCGGTGAGCATGGATGCCATAGCCGAGCGCGCCGGCGTAACGAAGAAGACGCTCTACTACCACTTCACCAGCAAAGACGAATTGATCGCCGCGCATCTCGCACAGCGCGATCAACCCAACCTTACGGCCTTCTCCCGCTGGCTCGCGGAGGCTGAGGGAACTCTACCGGAGCGTATTGAAGGATTTTTCGCCCGGATGGCGACGGCAGCGAGCCATCCGAAATGGAAGGGCTGCGGCTTTCAGCGCACCACGGCCGAACTCGCCAACGCGCCGGGACACCCGGCGCGACGCATCGGCGCCGCGCACAAAAAAAAGGTCGAGCAGTGGCTGGAGGATGAGTTGCGCCAGGCGGGGATCGGCGAGGCCGCGCCGCTCGCCCAGCAGATCTCGGTGCTGATCGATGGCGCTTTCGCCGCAATGCTGGTCCATCGGGATGCGGGCTATGCCCGGACGGCGGGAAAAGCCGCCCGATCATTGGTCGAGATGGCTTCGCGGGCCTGAATCAGGTGCTTACTGCACGCGACGCGGAAGCACCCAGTTCGGGCGGGGGAAGTGGCAGGTATAACCGCTTGGGAACCGCTCCAGATAATCCTGATGTTCGGGTTCGGCCTCCCAGAAATCGCCGGCCGGCTCAACCTCGGTGACGACCCGGCCCGGCCAGAGCCCGGACGCCTCGACGTCGGCGATCGTCTCGCGCGCAACGCGCGCCTGCTCGTCGGACGTGAAATAGATCGCCGAGCGGTAGGACATGCCGATATCGTTGCCCTGCCGGTTACGCGTCGTTGGGTCGTGGATTTGGAAGAAGAACTCCAGCAGCTTGCGATAGCTGGTTTTCGCGGGGTCGAATTCGACCTCGATCCCCTCGGCATGAGTGCCGTGGTTGCGATAGGTCGCGTTCTTCACATCACCCCCGGTATAGCCGACGCGGGTTGAAAGCACGCCCGGCATCTTGCGGATGAGATCCTGCATGCCCCAGAAGCATCCGCCGGCAAGCACTGCCCGTTCGGTCATCGTCAAACCTCCCCTACCTGATCGAGATAATCGGCATAGCCTTCCTCGGCCATCTTCTCCTTCGGAATGAACCGGAGCGAAGCCGAGTTGATGCAATAGCGCAACCCGCCGAGATGGCGCGGTCCGTCCTCGAACACATGCCCGAGATGACTGTCGCCATGCTTCGAGCGCACCTCGGTGCGGATCATCCCATGCGCGGTGTCGCGATGTTCGGTCACGTGGGTCGAGACCAGAGGCTTAGCGAAGCTCGGCCAGCCACAACCGGAGTCGAACTTGTCGGTCGAGGCAAACAACGGCTCGCCCGAGACGATATCGACATAAATCCCGACCTTCTTGTTGTCGGTATACTCGCCCGTGAACGGCCGTTCGGTGCCGTTCTGCTGCGTCACGCGATATTGCTCGGGCGTGAGGTTGGCGATGGCTTCGGCGGTCTTGGCGTATTTCGTCATGGGATCAGGGCCCTTCTTGTTACGGAACTTTCTTTCCGATTGCCGGCCCAAGATGGGAGCAGGAGGCCGGTTTTGCCATTTCGCACCGATAAACTTCGCGTGAGCAAGTCCCTCGCGGGAGGATTGACGGAGCTCACCCGCCCGGCCTATCCATGCACTCAAGGGGCGGATCGCGAAGGCCCCGTGAGGCGTCAGCCCAACATTCGCGTCCTGCTTGTTCGCCCGTCGGGATTTTTCTCTCGGGCAAGGACGCCTTGAAGGGAGGGATGCCATGCCATCACCCACTGAAATCACGCCTGCACAGCTCGCGCGCCTCGCCGGCACGCCCGAAGCGCCGCTCGTCATCGATGTCCGGATCGACGAGGATTACGCCCTCGACCCACGGATGATTCCGGCGTCGCAACGTCGGTCTCACAAGGATGTCGCGCTCTGGGGCGCTGCCCTCGCCGGTCGCTCCGTTGTCGTCTCCTGTCAGAAGGGGTTGAAGCTATCGCAAGGCGTCGCCGCCTGGTTGCGTCACCTCGGAGCGGAAGCTTCTTCGCTCGAGGGCGGTTTCATAGCCTGGCAGGCGCAGGATCTGCCGCTGGTGAATACGGCTGCCGTGCCGCCGCGCGCCCCGACCGGCCGTACGCTCTGGGTGACGCGCGCCCGACCGAAGATCGACCGCATCGCCTGCCCGTGGCTGATCCGCCGCTTCATCGATCCCGAGGCAGTGTTCCTCTTTGTCGCCCCGTCGGAGGTCGAGGCGGTCGCCGATCGTTTCGGCGCGACGCCGTTCGACATCGAGAACGTGTTTTTCTCCCACCGGGGCGATCCGGCAGGCGCGGATCACACCTGCACTTTCGACACGATGGTGCACGAATTCGGCCTCGCGACACCCGCCCTCGCGCGGCTCGCTTCCATCGTGCGCGCCGCCGATATCGCGCGGCCAGACCTCGCGCCGCAGGCCGAGGGGCTGCTGGCCGCATCGCTCGGGCTATCCCGCATGTTCCGCGACGATCTCGCCCAGCTCGACGCCGGAATGCTGCTCTACGACGCCTTCTACCGCTGGTGCCGGGACGCGGTGAGCGAGACGCACAACTGGCCGAACCCCGGCGCGAGGGCATCATGATCGAAGCCAGCTCGAAAATGACGGACGACGCGCCGCCAGCGCGGCCTTCGTTCGGCGAAGCCCTCCCGGTCTGGCTCAAGATCGGCCTCACGAGTTTCGGCGGGCCTGCCGGGCAGATCGCACTGATGCACCGCATCCTCGTCGAGGAAAAGCGCTGGATCGCAGAGCCGCACTTCCTCCACGCGCTCAACTATTGCATGCTTTTGCCCGGCCCCGAGGCCCAGCAGCTCGCGACCTACATCGGCTGGCGGCTGCATGGCCTGCGCGGCGGGCTCGTAGCCGGCATCCTGTTCGTATTACCCGGCTTCTGCGTCATCCTCGGCCTCTCCGTCCTCTATGCGCTCTATCGCAACACCGGCTGGCTCGGCGCTTTGTTCTTCGGTTTGAAAGCAGCCGTGCTGGCGGTAGTGATCGAAGCACTCGTTCGCGTCGCGCGGCGGGCGTTGAAAACCCGCGCGCATCTCGCGGTGGCCGGCGCGGCCTTTTTCGCGCTGTTCGCGTTCTCACTGCCCTTTCCGCTGGTGATCGCAGCGGCCGCGCTGATCGGTTGGCAGGTTCCGATCTTCCAGCCCGCGATTGCACGCGAGGAGACGGAGGAGACGGCCCCGATCCGGAGCCGCGGCTGGGCCGGCACGCTCACGACCCTCGCAGCAGGGTTGGCACTCTGGGTACTGCCGCTCGTCCCGCTCGTCGCCCTCTTCGGTACGCACAGCGTTTTCGTGCCGATCGCTGCGTTCTTTTCGAAAATGGCAGTGGTTACCTTCGGCGGGGCCTACGCGGTGCTCTCCTACGTGGCGCAGGAGGCGGTGGAGACCTTCCGCTGGCTGCGCCCCGGCGAGATGCTCGATGGCCTCGCGCTCGCGGAAACGACCCCCGGTCCACTAATCCTCGTGCTGGTCTATGTCGGCTTTCTCGCCGCGTTCCGCGACCCTGGCCCGCTTTCGCCGCTCGTTTCTGGCGTGATCGGCGCAAGCCTCACGACCTGGGTGACCTTCGTGCCCTGCTTCCTGTGGATCTTCCTCGGTGCGCCGTATGTGGAACGGCTCCAGCGCAATCGCGCGTTGTCGGGTGCGCTATCCGCCGTCACGGCAGCTGTTGTGGGCGTGATCCTCAATCTCGCGATTTGGTTCGGGCTCCACGTTCTCTTCCGCGAGGTCGGGAAGGTGAGGTTGGGTCCGCTCGAATTCGCCTGGCCTCATCCCGCGAGCCTCGATCTCACCGCCGGCGGGCTTGCAGCGCTCGCGATGGTTGCCCTCTTCCGCCTCAAGCTCGGCATGGTGCCGACTCTCGCGCTGTGCGGCGCTCTGGGTTACGCGCTTCGGCTGGTTCTTCCCTGAGCATCCGCCCGCCAAGTGGAGGCCGGTTGGCGGCAAGAGCGGACGCGAAAGCAACCGACCTAGCCGCTGTCGCCCGTGATCCGCCCGTCGTCCATCGTGATAATGCGATCGGCACGGTCGAGGATCTTGGAATCATGCGTCACCATCAACGTGGTGGTGCCGCGCTCCGCGCCCAGCCGCTTGAGAAGATCGACGGCGTTCATCGCACTGTCCTTATCGAGCGCGGCCGTCGGCTCGTCCGCGAAGACGATATCGGGGTTGCCGACAAGGGCGCGCGCGATGGCAACGCGCTGCTTTTGCCCGCCCGAGAGATTGCCGGGCAGGTATTCGAGCCGCTCCTCGAGACCCAGCAGCGTGAGGATGTGCCGCGCGGCCTCCTGCCAGTTCGTCGTCGCGGCGTGGCCATGCACGTCGAGCCCCATGCGCACGTTCTGCATCGCGGTGAGGCTGTCATGGAGGTTATGCGCCTGGAAGATGAAGCCAAGCCGGCGTCGGCAGGCGATCATCAAATCCTCCTCCGCGCCGGCAAGCTCGGTTCCCAGGAGTGCAATTGATCCGGCCTGCACCCGGCGCAGGCAGCCGATCAGTGTCAGCAGGGTTGTCTTGCCCGAGCCGGAGGCGCCGACGAGCACCGTGAGCTTGCCTACTTCGATTTCGAGATCAATGTCGAACAGAGCCTGCTTGCGCGCCTCACCCTCACCGAACCAGTGGCAGAGCCCGCGCGTGACGATGGGATGCGTCGCCATCAGAACAGATCCGCCGGGTTGGCGCGCGCGAGCTTGCGCGTCGCGATCGCGCCGGAAATCGAGCACATGATGATGGTGCCGCCGAGAACGCCGAGCGCGCGCGGCAGGGTCATCGCCAAAGGCAGGCTGATCGCTTTCGAGACGACGAAGTAGAGCAGAAGCGAGATCAGGAAGCCCGGAATAAAACCGAGAATGGCGAGAATGAAGGCTTCCTCGAAGATGATGCTCATGAAGAAGCGTTGGGGATAGCCGATCGCCTTGAAGGTCGCGTATTCGCGCATATGGTCGGCGACGTCGGTCGAGAGCACCTGATAGACGATGATGAGGCCCACCAGAACGCCGATAATCACGCCGAAACCGAACACGATGCCGACCGGTCGCTGCGTCGTCTGGAACTTCTGGTCGCGCCACACGGCTTCCTCGACCGTCCGCACAGCAGAATCGTAGTCCGGCAGGATCGCGCGAAGCCCCGCCAGCACCCGCGTCGGCTGGGCGCCGGGTTCGAGTCGCACCAGAACAAGGTTCGGCGCGCCGGCCATCCGGTTCGGAAACAGCTTGAAGAAGGTCTGGTCGGAGACGACCAGTTCACCATCAGCCGAAAATCCGCCGCCGACCCCGAAAGTGCCGATCACCTTGAGCGTGCGGCCCTTGGTCTCGAAGGTATAGGGCGCTCCGGCATCGATGGAGGCGAAGAGGCCTTTCGGCGCGTTGCGGGTCTTGCGGTCGATCAGCGCGATATCGGACATCGACAATTCCGCGAGCCGCATGTTGATCTCGGGATTGCGAAAGGCGCGCGCGGCAGGGTCGACCCCGAAAACATCGAGCGTGCGGATGGTGCCGTCCGGCTGTTTCCAGTCGAGCTTGGCGAAATAGAGTGGTGTCGCGCCCGCAACACCGGGCACGGCCAGCGCCTCGAACATCCGCTGGCGCGGCAGCGGGCTGCCGTCGGTCAGCGTGTTCATGTCGGAGGCCGAGATCAGGAGACCCGCGTTGAACTGGTCATAGGGAAAACGCACCGAACCGATCAGCGCGCCGAAGAACCCGAGCTGCATCAGCACGAGGAGGTTCGCAAAAGCGACGCCCGCCACGGCGGCGATGAGCCGCATCCGGTTGTGCGACAGCTGGAGCCAGCCGATCGGCACCCGCCCGAGCAGCCTTTCGAGAAAGGCCGTCACGGCGGCGGTCCGGCGGCGATCCGCGCCGTCACCTGCAAATTCGTGATTCTCCGGGCGATTTCCGCAGAAGAGGCATCAAGCGCAACGCTCACCTTCACCACCCGCGCGTCGGTGTTGGCGGCAGGGCTCGAATCCACCAGCGTCTGCTTGGCGACTTCGAGCCCGATCCGCGAGACCTTGCCGGCCAGCGGTTTCGGCAGCGCCTCGGCAGTGATTTCGACCGGCGCACCAAGCGTCACCCGGCCGATCATCGTCTGGTATATCTCGACCTCGACCTTCATGTGCTCGATATCGCCGAGGTTCATGATGCCCTGCAAGCCGGGCTTCTCGCCGGGTCGAGCACTGATCGAGAGCACGGTAGCGTCGATCGGCGCGCGAACATAGGCCTTGTCGAGATCGGCAGTCGCGCGATCGAGGTCCGCACGCGCCGAATCGAGATTGCGCGCGGCCACCACCACATCCGGCTGAGCATCGATGTCGCCGGAAAAGCGCGAGAGGGTCGCGCGCAACCGCTCGGTTTCGCGCACAGCCTCGTCGCGCTGGGTGCGCCGCAGATCATAGGTCTGGTCGGCCGCAAATCCCCGCCGGCGCAGTTCCTCGACGCGCTCGAAATCCCGCTCCGCGTTGGCCCGAACGGTTTCCGCACGGGAAAGCGCTGCCTCGGCTTCCGATCGGCTCGCTGTCGTTGCCGCACGGACCTGCGCGAGAATGGCTTCTTTGGCTGCGACATTGGCCTTCGCGGTTTCCAGGGCGGCGATCAGCTGCTTCTCGTTGTCGAGTACCGCCAGCACGGATCCGCGCCCTACCCGATCGCCTTCCTTGACATCGAGCACCGCAAGCCGCGCATCGCCAGCGCCATAAGGTGGCGCCACCGTCACCACCTCGCCTTCCGGCAGGATCTTCCCAAGACCGACGATCTGCGATGGCAGCGCCGCTTCCTGCGCCTTTCCGCCCGGCGGCGCAGGCACGGCGATCGGCGAGGAAGTGCCGCCGCCCGGCTTGAGGTTGAGGAATTCCATCGCCTTGCGTACCCCCGGCGGCTGGAAATAAAGACCGATGACGCCACCGGTCAGCATCAGCGCCATCAGCAGCGGCACGAAACGGGCGACCTTGAAAATCCGCCACGGCAGCGAAGCAGTGGGTTGTTCCGTTGCGACCGGAGATGTCCCCTTGCGTATGACCAAGGGCAGTGCATCAGGTTGCGCGTGCTCCTTCCGGGTCGGGGCCGGCGCATCCAGAAGCGGCGGTTGGGGTTCAGGCGGCATCGACAACCCTTGCTCGTCGGCGGCGAACGCGAAATGGGGCTTTCCGGTCTCTTATAGGCGCTCGCACGCCCGGTGCAAGAAAGCCCGCCGCGTCCGGATGTCTCGTGTTCGCGCCGGAATGTCAGCCCGCCAGCAAGGACCCGAGCGCCTCGACGCCCCCCTGCCCAAGCCCGGAAATCGCCTTCCAGAAGGCCTCCGCGCGATTAGCCCCGAGGAGCGAGGCGGCCTTGGCGCGGATTTTCGCCTCCCGAACCTCCACGGAAAGCGGCGCATCTAGATCAAAAGCCTGTTCGAGCACCTCGCCGCCGACGAGACGAAGACGGACACGCGTCGCGGTATCCGCCAGCGTCTCGTCGGTCTCGACCTTCACCCGATCGCGAAGCGAGACTAGCGCGGGATCGAAACACAGGGCGTCGGTGAAGCTCGCCAGCGCGCCGGTATCCACATGCCCGAGCGCCATGGCTGCCGTCAGGCGGTAGCTGAACTTGGCTTCGAGCCCGGTCGCCGGCGCGAGGATATGACACACCCGGAGCCAACGCGGATGGGTCGCTACCGAGACGATCTCGACATCATCGACCCGCACCCTGTCACGCAAGCCGGCAAGCGCTTCGAGCATGGCGTGAGTGCCGTGGCAGCAAGCATGGAATTTGTGCTGCACGCGCTCGAAGCGGAACTCCGAGCCGAGCCCTTCAAGGATCGGCCCCAGCGGCAGGGCGGCTCCCGCGTGGGTTGGCCCGAAGCCCTGATCGCACTCGAGTCCGTCCGGTCGCGAGACGAAGCCGCTCTTCGCCAGCAGTACAGCCTCGACACCGTTCGCCGCTGCCATGCCGGCATGATAGGGTTTGCCCATCGTCCCGAATTGCGATTTGAGCCCGGAGGCACGCGTCGCCGCGATGCCGACGGCCTGCGCCATCGCACCACGGTCGAGACCGGCAAGCCGGCCTGCCGCGATCGCCGCACCGAAGGCTCCGGCCGTCGCGGTCTGATGAAAACCGTGCTGGTAGTGTTCGCGCCCGAGCCAGGTACCGATCCGTACCGAGGCCTCGACGCCGATCAACGCCGCATCAAGAAAATTCGCTCCGCTCGCGCCCGTCATTTCCGCCATCGCCAATGCTGCGGGAATAATGGCGACGCTCGGATGGCCGATGTGGTCGAAATGGGTATCGTCATAGTCGAGCGCATGCGAGGTCGCGCCATTCACGAGCGCCGCCGCTCGCGCCGGAACCTTGCGCGTCGAGCCGACAAGGCTGGCGACCTGCGCACCGGCTTCCGCCTCGATCATTTCGCGCGTGATGCGACTGACCGGTTCGTCCTTGCCGGCGAGCGCGACCGCGCACCAGTCGGCGAGCGACAGGCGCATGACATGACGCGCCGAGGCCGGAATGGCATCCGCCGGCATCGCAGCGAAGGCGACGATCGCCTCCGTAAGCGGCGCGCCCTTGATGACGAAAACAGGCGTGAGGGAATCGGTCATCGGTAAACCCCGAAATCGGCGAGGCTGCGCGCTCGCGTGCCGTCTTGCGCTTCATGCTGCCTATAGACAAGGATGGAGCAAGTTGAAATGCGAAAGGAACAGGCATGGAGCGTCTCGCGCTCGTCACCGGAGGAACGCGCGGCATCGGCGAGGGGGTTTCGCGCGAACTGGCGCGGCAGGGTTATACGGTGCGCGCCTGCGGGCTGACGGAGACCGAATGCGCTTCCTTCGCACTGCAGCCTGGAATCTCGACCACCGTTCTCGATGTCACCGACCCGGATTCCGTTGCACAGATCATCGCGGATTGCACGCGGATCGACCTCCTCGTCAATTGCGCCGGAATCATCCAGCGCAACGGCGCGGAATTCTCGATCGAAGCCTTCCGCCGCACGATCGAGGTCAATCTCAACGGAACGATGCGCGTCTGCCTCGCCGCGAAAGCGAAACTCGCGGCATCGCACGGCGCCATCGTCAACATCGCTTCGATGTTGAGCTTCTTCGGCTCGGCCTATGCGCCGGGTTATTCCGCCTCGAAAGGCGGTGTTTCGCAGCTGACGAAAAGCCTCGCCGCAGCCTGGGCACCGGAAGGTATCCGGGTCAATGCTGTCGCGCCCGGCTGGATCGAAACCGAACTCACGCGCCCGCTGGTCGAGGATCCCTCCCGGTCCGGCGCGATCCTCGCCCGCACGCCGATGAACCGCTGGGGCCGGCCGGACGATGTCGCCTCGGTCGTTGCCTTTCTCGCTTCCGACGCCGCTCGCTTTGTCACCGGCACCGTCCTGCCGGTCGATGGTGGTTATCTCACTGTTTGATTGCCGGAGTTCACGATGACCAAGCCCGTCCCCGCCGATTCAGAGAAATGGTTGCCCTATCGCCATCCCATGCCAAAAGAATCGCCGCCCGAACTCGTGGTGCCGAACGCTATTCCGCAGGACGAGCGCATCTGGGTGCCGGTCGACGACAACGTCTGGTTCCGCCCGCTCTGCATGTGCGTGACGCGCGGCTACTGGGTGAACCTGCTGCGCGTGAAGCGATCCGGCGTTCTCTCCCGTCATCGTCATCCGATGCCGGTTCACGGCCTCGTGCTGAAAGGCGAGTGGCGCTATCTCGAACACGACTGGGTTGCGACCGAGGGGGCCTATGTCTACGAGGCGCCGGGCGAGACGCACACGCTTGTGGTCGATCCGCACGTCGAGGAGATGATCACGCTGTTCAACGTCAACGGTGCGATGATCTATGTCGATCCTGATGGAAACACGACCGGCTACGACGATGTGTTCACTCGCATCGACAAATGCCGCAGGCATTATGCGGCCAATGGCCTCGGAGAGGGTTACGTCGATCAATTCATCCGCTAAAGGCTAGTGCGACCCCAAGGGCGGCCAAGGGCGACATAGTGATCCCATACAACGGACGGACGACATGAAGGCGCGAGCGAAACTGATCGAAGGCATGGCCTTCATGGGCGAAGCGAGTTCGGGCCATGCGCTCGTGCTGGACGGCTCGCCCGAATACGGCGGACGCAACCTCGGTTTCCGGCCGATGGAGCTGATCCTGCTTGGCGTCGCCGGCTGCACTGCTTTCGATGTCGTCAACATCCTGCGCAAGGGGCGCGAGGATGTCGCGGATTGTATCGTCGAGGTTGAGGGCGAGCGCGCGAGCGAGGACCCGAAGGTCTTCACGAAGGTGCATCTTGTCTACCGGGTGAAGGGGAAGAACCTCTCACCGTCCAAGGTGGAGCGTGCGATCAAGCTCTCGAAGGAGAAATACTGCTCGGCCTCGATCATGGTCGCCAAGACCGCCGAGATGACCTTCGAATACCACATCGAGGAGTGAGCATGGCCCTGCCGCCGCTGATTTCGCCCGAAGCGCTCGAAGCTGCGCCGGGTGCGGTGCTGATCGACCTGCGCCTGCCGGCCGACGGTGGCCGCGTCGGCTATGAGGACGCGCATGTTCCCGGCGCCGTTTTCTCGGATTATGCGGGCGATGGCTGGCGTGTGCGGATCGGCAACGCGCCCGGAATGTTGCCCTCGGCGGAACATCTTGCAGCGCTACTCGGCCGCCTCGGCATCACGCCGGGACGGCCTGTGGTCTTGATTCCGGTCGGAAGTTCGGCGAACGATCTCGCCGCCTCCGCCCGCGCTTACTGGACGTTGAAGCACGCGGGCCACGACGCCGTATCGATTCTCGACGGCGGGACAAAGGGCTGGACCGCCTCGGGTCGCCCGGCTGAAAGTGGCTGGATCGAACCGGTTGCCGCATCCGCCTATCCCATCGTCTTCCGCGGGGGCTGGCGCAGCGATCTCGCAGCCGCGCGCGCGGCACTTGACGCCCGCACCGCCACCTTTCTCGATGGGCGCTCGGCAAGCTACTTCGCCGGGGCGGAGAAAGCCGGCGAGGCCAGGCGTGCCGGGCATATCCCCGGTGCGATCCATGCCGACTACGCGCGCCTCTATGATCCCGCCCGCTCCGGACTGCGTTCGTACGACGAGTTGGCGAGGTTGCTCGCTTCCGTGCCGGCCGGCTCGGTCGTCAGTTATTGCAACACCGGCCATACGGCGGCGCTCAATTGGTTCGTGCTGCGCGAAATTTTTGGACGCGGGGACGTCACGCTCTACGACGGCTCGATGACGGAATGGACGCAGGACGAGGCGAACCCGGTGGTTGCACTCTGATCTAGACCTGTGCGAGCGCAGCTTCGAGATCGGAAATCAGATCATCGGGATGCTCAAGGCCGACCGACAGTCGCACGAGCCCATCCCCCACGCCCATCGAGGCGCGCACGTCCGGCGTGAATCGCTGATGCGTTGTCGTTGCCGGATGAACGGCAAGGCTCTTGGCGTCGCCGAGGTTGTTCGAGATGCGGAATATCTTGAGCGCGTTAAGGAAGCGGAACGCAGCAGCCTTCCCACCCGAAACCTCGAGCGCGATCAGCGTCGAGGGTCCACCCATTTGTCGGGCGATGATCGCGGCCTGCGGATGATCCTTGCGGCCGGGGAAGATGAGCTTAGTGACCTTCTTCTGGTCCGCCAGCCAATCGGCGAGCGTCGCCGCCGTGCGGGTCTGACGCTCGACGCGGAGCGCGAGCGTTTCCATGCCCTTGAGCAGCACCCAGGCGTTGAACGGCGACATTGCCGGCCCGGTCTGACGCAGAAGCGTGTGGACATGGGTGGCGATGAACTCTTCGGAAGCGAGAATTACCCCGCCGAGACAGCGGCCCTGCCCGTCGATGTGCTTGGTCGCGGAATAGGTGACGCAATCGGCGCCAAGCGCCAGCGGCTTCTGCCACAGCGGTGTCGCGAAGACATTATCGACGATGAGCTTGGCGCCACAGGCCTTGGCGATCTTCGCGACCGCCTCGATGTCGATGACCTCAAGGGTCGGGTTCGCGGGACTTTCGAGGAAAAAAACCTTGGTATTTGGCCGCACGGCCTTGCGCCAGGCGTCGAGATCGGTGCCGTCGACAAGCGTGGACTCCACGCCGTAGCGCGGCAGGTGCTCCTCGACGACATAACGACAGGAGCCGAACAGCGCCTGCGCCGCGACGACATGGTCGCCGGCTCTCACCAGCCCCATCAGCGCTGCGGTGACCGCCGCCATGCCGGTCGCGGTCGCGCGGGCGGCCTCGGCGCCTTCCAGCAGTGCCATGCGCTTTTCGAACATCGCGACCGTCGGGTTGGAGAACCGTGCATAGATGAAGCCCGCATCCTCGCCGAGGAAGCGCTTCTCGCATTGCTCGGCGCTGTCGTAGACATGGCCCTGCGTCAGGAACAACGCCTCGGAGGTCTCGCCGAATTGCGAGCGGAGCGAGCCGCCGTGAACAAGCTCGGTCTCGAAGTGGCGCACGCGCGACGCACGTGCGTTGTTGGCGGAATTGGACATCTCGGCCCCTGGCAGCGATTGAAAACCGAGGCAGAGCTACCAGAATTCATTTCGTTCGTAAAGACGAACGATCGTTCTTTTCATCGGACGAATGGTGCGCAAGAACGCGCCTGTCCGAAATAACGATCAACCTTGGAAAGGGAAAAATGGAGCGGGTAAAGGGATTCGAACCCTTGACCCCAACCTTGGCAAGGTTGTGCTCTACCCCTGAGCTACACCCGCATCCATGACCAGCGAAATCGCCGGAGGCAGGCCTAATGCCCTATCTTGGCGCCGAAGGCAAGACCCCGTTTTGAAAATTCAGGACCTCGTTGTCAAAATTTTTCTGCTCGCCTAAACCCTCCGGCAACCCGATCCCGTCTCCGGAACCAGCCCCAGAAACCGATGATTGCCAAAGCCGAGCCTTCCCTTCCCGCCTACGCGCTGCTCGATCGTCTCGGCATCGCCTACCCGACACTGGAGCACCCGCCGCTGCATACGGTCGAGGAATCGCGCGCCTTGCGCGGCGAGATCGCCGGCGGACACGTCAAGAACCTCTTCGTCAAGGACAAGGGCGGGAACTTCTTTCTCATCACCGCAGAGGAAGATTCCCCGCTCGATCTGAAGACCATCGACAAGGTGATCGGCGCAAAAGGCCGCGTTTCCTTTGCGAGCGCGGAACAGTTGATGACGCATCTCGGCATCCTGCCCGGATCCGTGAGCCCACTTGCGCTGGTCAACGACGTCGGGCAGGCCGTTCGTTTCTTCCTAGAGAAGAAGCTGATGCGGCATGGCATTCTCAACGTCCACCCGCTCGTCAATACCCGCACCAGTTCGATCGCGCGAGACGATCTTCTCCGCTATGTCGAAGCGACCGGTCATGATGTCACGATCCTCGATCTGCCCCATCGCTCATCGCCGCCAGAGGCCAGCGCCGGCCAATAATTCCACGACGAACCGGTTGCGAACCGCGCCGGACGCGCCCAAATAAACATCAACCGTTTTCGACCGCCGAGGATTTCAGAACAATGAGCGACCCCGCCGATCTCGTGAAGGATACGACAACCGCGACCTTCCGGCAGGATGTGCTGGCGGAATCGATGAAGCAGCCGGTTCTCGTTGATTTCTGGGCTCCGTGGTGCGGGCCCTGCAAGCAGCTCGGCCCGATCATCGAGAAGGCCGTCACGGCGGCGAAGGGCAAGGTCAAGCTCGTGAAGATGAACATCGACGAGCACCCGCAAATCGCCGGACAGCTCGGCGTGCAGTCGATCCCGGCGGTATTCGCCTTCGATCGCGGACAACCGGTCGACGGCTTCGTCGGCGCACTGCCGGAAAGCCAGATCAAGGGCTTCATCGAGCGTCTCGTCGGCCCACTCGGCGCCGATACGGCCTCGATCCTCGCGGAAGCCGGCGCGCTTCTCGAAACCGGTGACGTCGCCGGCGCGGCAGAACGCTTCGCGATGGTGCTGGCCGAGGATTCCGAAAATCCGGAGGCGCTCGGCGGCATCATCCGCGCCCAGATCATGGCAGGTAACCTCGATCAGGCCCGTCGCATCCTCTCGACCGTGCCGGAAGGAAAAGCCGATCACCCCGCCATCGCCGGCGCGCGTGCGGCGCTCGATCTCGCCGAGCAGACCGCCGCCATGGGCGATGTCGGTGATCTTGTCGCCAGGGTTGAAGCCAACCCGGCCGATCATCAGGCCCGGTTCGATCTCGCGATGGCCCTTGCGGGGCATAACCGGCGCCTCGATGCCGTCGAGCATCTCATCGCCATTATCCGCAAGGACCGGAAATGGAACGACGAAGCGGCCCGCAAGCAGCTTCTCCAGTTTTTCGAAGCATGGGGACCGATGGACGAAGCCAGCTTGTCCGGTCGTCGCCAGCTTTCGGCCACGCTTTTCTCGTAAGGAAAGTCTTTTTACGGGATCGCCCCGCGGTTCCGAGAGGGAGATCCGATGCCGAGCAACATGCATTACAGCCGGATTTCCGATCTGCCGGGAACGCTCGCGCTTTTTCCGCTACCCGGCGCCTTGTTGCTGCCGCGCGGACAGATGCCGCTCAATATCTTCGAGCCACGCTACATGGCGATGGTCGACGCCGCGCTTGCCGGCAGCCGGCTGATCGGCATGATCCAGCCCGACCCCGCGCATTCCAAGGATATAGCACTGCCACCTCTATACAGCGTGGGTTGCGCCGGGCGCATAACCCAGCTCGCAGAGACCGGCGACGGGCGCTATCTCATCCAGCTCACAGGGGTCGCGCGCTTCCGCCTTGTCGAGGAAATTCCCGCTGCCACGCTTTTCCGACAGGCGCGGGTCGATTTCGGGCCTTTCGCCGGCGATCTTGAAGCCCGCAGCGGGGAGGAGCAGGTCAATCGCGAGGCTGTGCTGGCAGCGCTGCGAGCCTTTTCCGAAGCCCACGCAATTGAGATCGACTGGAAAAGCATTGACGAAGCCGCAAACGAGGCGCTGGTCAACGCGCTGTCGATGATGGCTCCGTTCGGCGTTGCCGAAAAACAGGCGCTCCTCGCGGCGGCGGATCTCAAAGCCCGCGCCGACATGCTGGTTGCGCTCACGGAAATGGAACTCGCGCGCGAGGGCGGCGACGGCGGCCCCGCCGTGCAATAGGGAGAGACTATGGCGAACGACGACGGAAAAATGGAACCGAAATCGACGCAACAGGGAGTGGGCCGGGGAATCGACCCGAAATTGCTGGAGTTGCTCGTCTGCCCGGTGACGAAATCGACGTTGGACTACGATGCCGTCCACCAGGAATTGATCAGCCGCGCCGCGCATCTCGCCTATCCGATCCGAGACGGCATCCCGATCATGCTGCCGGAGGAAGCCCGACGCCTGGACGATTGATCAAAGCGCCTCGCCGCGGAAGAGACGCGGCGACAATCCGGTCTGGCCTGAGGCAGCCTTCATCAGGCGCTGTTTCAGGCCCGGCATCCGGTTGACGAGACCGACGCCGAAATCGCGCACGACCCGCAGCGGACCCGAATCGTTCGAGAACAGCCGGTTCATGCCCTCCATCGCACAGCCCATCGCGGCGGCAGCGGGGCGACGGCGGGCCTGATAGGTATCCAGCAGATCCGGCACGCCCGGATCGAGCCCCGCACGCAAGCGCTCGACGACCAGTTCCGCCAGCATCGCACAATCCTCGAACCCGAGATTGAGGCCCTGCCCGGCGAGCGGATGCACGACATGGGCGGCATCGGCCACGAGCGCGATCCTTTCGCCAACGAATCGACGTGCAAGCGCCAGTTGCAACGGGTGCGACGACACCGCCTCGACATCAAGGATATCCCCGCGCCAGCCGGCCGCGCGCGTCACGATCGCGCGTTTGCGCTCGGCGGGACTGGCCGAGAGCATTTCGGCAGCCTTTTCCGCCCGTTCGCTCCAGACGATCGATGAGCGATACTCGTCGAGCGGCAGCAACGCGAATGGCCCGGAGGGCAGGAAGTGCTGGGCGCCTTCGCCGCGATGAGGCAGCGAATGGCGGATCGTCGCGACAATCGCTGTCTGGCCGTAGGGCCAGCCGTGCATCGGAATACCGGCCATCGTCCGGATTGCAGAGCGCGCGCCGTCGGCACCGGCAAGAAGCCGCGCGCGGCGTGTTTCGGTGCCGATTCGAACCTCGATGGCGGAGGGTGACGCCGTGCCCCCGCCGTAGCGCCCCTTCAGAACCTCGATCCCCATTTCCCGGCATAGGCCCCGCAGCACATGGTTCAACCGGCCGAGCGCGACGAGATGGGCGAGCGGACCGCCCTCCGCGCCCGGCTCCATGTCGAGAAGGCGGGGCCGGATCGCTTCCTCTAGACCGGTATCGGAAATGGCGATCGAATGCATCGGATAGGCCTGATCGGCCAGCCTCTCCCAGGCGCCCAGTGCTTCGAGATAGCGCCGCGAACCGGTGTTAAGCGCGAGAATGCGGGCATCGGGCTTGTCCGGCGCCTGATCGCTGTCCGGATTGGTGTCGAACACGGTGATTGCGCCGGGCTCGACGCCACCGCGCAACAGCGCCAGCGCCAGCGAAGCGCCGGCCGCGCCAAACCCTCCGATGACGATCACCCGATCCGTGCCGCCGACAGCCATTTGCCTTGCCCTTCTATCCAGGAGCCGATGCCGGAACTATAGCCCGTCCCCATGCTTCCCGGCCACATCTAAACGCCGTCCACATCGATGCCTTGACGCGGCGCAACACCACCGACAGGGTGACAGCAGCATTCTTTCCCGATCCGGCTCCGGACCCTCTGATGACATCCCCCATCGCCGCCCTTCTCGATATCCTCGATCTCGAACCGCTCGAGAAGAATCTCTGGCGCGGCCGCTCGCCGGACGCCGCCCGCTACCGTGTTTTCGGCGGGCAGGTCATCGCCCAGTCGCTCGTCGCGGCGCAGCGCACGGTCGAACACCGACGCGTTCATTCGCTGCACGGCTACTTCATGCTCGGGGGTGACCCGAAAATCCCGATCCTCTACGAGGTCGACAGGATCCGCGACGGTCGCAGTTTTACCACCCGACGTGTCCGCGCGATCCAGAACGGCGAATCGATCTTCGCCATGATGGCTTCCTTCCACGTCGAGGAACCCGGCCTCGCTCACAATATCCCGATGCCGGACTTGCCGAAGCCGGAGGAGTTGCCGGACGAGGAGGAGATCATCGCCCGTTTTGTCCCCGCGATGAGCGAGATGCGTCAGCGCTACTGGAAGAGCCAGCGCGCGATCGAGTTGCGACCGGTCAATCCGGAAGGCTATTTCGACCGGAAACCGACCAAGCCAGAGCAACATGTCTGGTTCCGGGCCCGTGAGCGGCTGCCCGATGGGCAGGATCTGCACGATTTCGTGCTCGCCTACGCCTCCGACATGACCTTGCTCGACGGCGCCGCCATCGCCCACGGCCGCTCGGTCATCGACCCGGAAATTCAGGCCGCGAGCCTCGATCACGCGCTCTGGTTCCACGAGAGCTTCCGGGCGGACGAATGGTTGCTCTACACCCAGGACAGTCCGTGGTCAGGCCATGCCCGCGGTCTCGGGCGTGGCCTGATCTATACTCGAGACGGCCGCCTCGTTGCTTCCGTCGCGCAGGAAGGACTGATGCGGTTGCGAACCCGAAGCTGATCGCCGCATTCCGCATCAAATTGCCTAATATTTAGGCTGTGCTTCTAGCCTCCTGCATTTAATTTCGGCGTTCCGACGCGTTTTCGGGCGCTTCCGGCGCTGCAATTGGCAACGCACGGGGAGAGCGGCCACCTCACGCACACCGAATCGCTCCCGATTCGCCCCGACTCTCCGCGTTCACATCCCTTGCCGCCGATTCTGGCACGCCGCTTGTTTCATGCTTCGGCGCTGGCCTGCCTTGAGGATCAATCGGAACTCTCTTGGGGGGCGAACCAGCGGCAGTTGAGGCGATCCGACAGGAGAGAAGCATGAAGCTCATCACAGCCATCATCAAGCCGTTCAAGCTCGAGGAAGTGCGTGATGCGCTCACATCCTTGGGCGTGCACGGCATGACCGTCACGGAAGTCAAGGGTTACGGCCGCCAGAAGGGGCACACCGAGATCTATCGCGGGGCCGAATACGCCGTCAGCTTCCTCCCGAAGATCAAGCTCGAGGTCGCGATCGAAAGCGCGCTCGTCGAGAAGGTGATCGACGCCATCACCCAATCCGCCCGAACCGGGCAGATCGGTGACGGCAAGATCTTCGTCCAGCCCGTCGAGAACGCCCTGCGCATCCGCACCGGCGAACGCGACGGCGAAGCGCTCTGATTCCGGCATCGTAACGAGGTCCAACCCATGACGAAGTTCGAAAACATCTTCCGCCGGGGCGCGACGGCGACCGCTGTCCTCACGGCTTCCGCGCTACCGGCCCTGGCTCAGGCAGCCGCGGCTCCCGCGCCGAACAAGGGCGACATCACCTGGATGATGCTCTCCACGATCCTTGTTCTGCTCATGACGATTCCCGGCCTTGCGTTGTTCTACGGCGGCCTCGTACGTGCCAAGAACATGCTTTCGGTCCTCACACAGGTTCTCGCGACCGTCTGCATGGTCTCGCTGATCTGGGTGTTCTACGGCTATTCCATGACCTTCACCGGCGGAGGCGGCCTTAACGATTTCGTTGGCGGCTTCGACAAGATCTTCCTCAAGACCGTCGATGTGAACGCCGTTGCGGCGACCTTCTCGAATGGCGTCGTCATTCCGGAACTCGTCTACATGGCGTTCCAGATGACCTTCGCCTGTATCACCCCGGCCCTGATCGTCGGCGCCTTCGCCGAGCGCATCAAGTTCTCGGCGTTGATGGTCTTCATCGCGCTCTGGGTCACGCTGGTCTATTTCCCGATGGCGCACATGGTCTGGTACTGGGCCGGCCCGGATGCGGTCGCTGCTGCAGCGAAGGCTGTCGCCGCCGCAACAGATGAAGCCGCAAAGAAGGCGGCGCAGGCCAAGCTCGATGCCGTCAACGCCGACGCCGGCATGCTCTTCAAGTGGGGGGCGCTCGATTTCGCCGGCGGCACGGTCGTTCATATCAACGCGGGTATCGCCGGCCTCGTCGGCTCGCTGATGATCGGCAAGCGCATCGGCTTCGGCCGTGACCTGCTTGCGCCGCATTCCCTGACCATGACCATGATCGGCGCCGCGCTGCTGTGGGTGGGCTGGTTCGGCTTCAACGCCGGCTCGAACCTCGAGGCGAACGCCACTGCGGTTCTCGCGCTCGTCAACACCTTCGTCGCCACTGCGGCGGCCGGCTTCGCCTGGCTGATCGTCGAATGGGCGGTGAAGGGCAAACCCTCGCTCCTCGGCCTCGCCTCGGGCGTGGTGGCTGGTCTCGTGGCCGTCACCCCGGCCTCCGGCTTTGCCGGCCCGATGGGCTCGATCGTCCTCGGCCTTGTGGCCGGTGTGGTCTGCTTCTTCGCCTGCACCACGGTGAAGAACGCGTTCGGCTATGACGACAGCCTCGACGTCTTCGGCGTCCACTGCGTCGGCGGCATCATCGGCGCGATCGGCACGGGCATCCTCGTCAACCCGGCTCTCGGCGGCGCGGGCATTCCGGACTACACCACCAAGCCGGGCGAGTTGGTCGCGGCTGCGTACGAGTTCGGCCCGGCAGTGATGGCGCAGGTCAAGGCCGTGCTGTTCACCCTCATCTTCTCCGGCGTGATGTCAGCAATCCTGTTCAAGATCGTTGATGTCGTCATCGGTCTGCGGGTTCCGCAGGAACAGGAGCGCGAAGGCCTCGATATCGCCTGCCACGGCGAGCGCGCCTACAACCTTTGATCTGAAACACACATCCGGCGCCGTCTTCCTCCTCTGCCGGATCGGACTTGCCGGGCGGGCTTCCATGCGAAGCCCGCCCTTTTCTTTTGCTTCGCGCTTTCTCTCCGCCGGGCAGCATTGAAAACAGACCCTTAACCGGATTGCCGCATAACTCTGGTTTGTCCGGCGGAGCAGGCCACTCCTGCGTCGTTGGCGCGGCCGCGAGGCGGCCGTCGGTCACCTAGTATTGCGTAAGGGAACGGCATCGTGATGCGAACGACGCGCCTCACCCATTCTTCACTCGATGTCCTGCCACAAAACGTGCGCGAGGGACTGAGCCGCCGCATGAACGACCTGATCGGCCTGGCGCTGATCGGCACGGCGCTGGCGCTTGGGCTTGCTTTCGCCTCGTGGTCGGTGGGAGATCCAAGCCTCAGCCATGCGACGAGCGGCAAGGCCCGGAACCTGCTCAGCTACCCCGGCGCCATCCTCGCCGATCTCGGCATGCAACTTTTCGGTATCGGGTGTATCGCGCTGGTCGTCTCGCTGGCGATCATCGGCGCGCGGATGCTCTGGATCAAACAGGAAGCTGGCTGGAAATACCGCGCGGTTCTGGCCGTTCTCGGTCTTGTCGCGGCCTCCGGCTTCGCCTCCGCCCTGCCGCAAGCCGAACGCTGGCCGCTACCGACCGGGTTCGGCGGCGCTTTCGGAGATGCCCTGCTGGGGATTTCCGCTTTTGTCGGACTTGGTTCGGTCGGCTTCGGCAGGCTGCTCGCCGGCGGCCTGTTCGGCATCCTGACATTGTTGTCCTTCAGCCTGCTGATGCGCGGCCTCTCGCCAGCGACGACGGTGATCGACGACGAGCGTGACGATTCGCCCGCCGATGACGAACCATCCGCCGCCATCCTTTCCATCGGCGCCCTATTCCACTGGTTCTATGTCCTGCGTGGCTTTCTCGGCCGCCTCGCCCCGGGCCAGGAGAAAATCGCCGGCAGGCCGGGCCTGCTTGCTCGCCTCAGGCATCGTCTTTTCGCCCGCCGCCTCCCGCCACCGGCGGAAACGCATCACTCCACCCCCCGATCCGCGCAGCGACAGGAGCCGACGTTCGGAGCACCGCCGGTGCCGCTCCCCGATATGCATTTCGACGATTTCGACGACGAACCCGCGCCGCCGCCGGTCGTGCATCACGCCCCCCAACCCGCCGCGCCGCCGGCGCCGGAAACCTCCACCCGCGTCACCGCCCCCGTCGGTGCGCTCAAGCCCGGCAAGCGGGAGACGCGCGAGGCCCAGGTCTCGATCTTCCAGCACGAGGAATTCCAGTTCCCGCCGCTCTCGCTGCTCGCTGAGCCAAAGCGGGTTGCAGCACCTCAGGTTTCAACCGACGCGCTGGAACAGAACGCGCGGCTTCTCGAAGGCGTGCTCGACGATTTCGGCGTGCGCGGCGAGATCATCAATGTCCGCCCCGGCCCTGTCGTGACGCTCTACGAGCTTGAGCCTGCGCCGGGCACCAAGTCCAGCCGTGTCATCGGCCTCGCCGAGGATATCGCCCGCTCGATGAGCGCGGTCGCCGCGCGCGTGGCCGTCGTGCCGGGCCGCAACGCCATCGGCATCGAACTGCCGAATGCCAAGCGCGAGACCGTGCTGTTGCGTGAACTCCTAGCCTCCGAGGATTTCGAGAAGTCCAAGCTCCGCCTGCCGATCTGCCTCGGCAAGACGATCGGCGGCGAGCCGGTGATCGTCGATCTTGCGCGCATGCCGCATCTTCTCGTCGCGGGCACCACGGGTTCGGGCAAATCTGTGGCGATCAACACCATGATCTGCTCGCTGCTCTACCGGCTGAAGCCGGAGGAGTGCCGCCTGATCATGATCGACCCGAAGATGCTCGAACTCTCGATCTACGATGGCATCCCGCACCTGCTCTCGCCGGTCGTCACCGACCCGAAAAAGGCAGTCGTCGCGCTCAAATGGGCCGTGCGCGAGATGGAAGACCGCTACAAGAAGATGTCGAAGATCGGCGTGCGCAATATCGACGGCTTCAACGCCCGCATGGAGGAGGCGCGTTCACGCGGCGAGTGCCTCACCCGCACAATCCAGACCGGCTATGACCGTGAGACCGGCGAGGCGATCTACGAGGAAGAGGTGATGGAGCTCGAAAAGCTCCCATACATCGTCGTCATCGTCGACGAGATGGCAGACCTCATGCTGGTCGCCGGCAAGGAGATCGAGGGCGCGGTGCAGCGCCTCGCACAGATGGCCCGCGCTGCCGGTATCCACATCGTGATGGCGACGCAGCGCCCCTCGGTCGATGTCATCACCGGCACGATCAAGGCGAATTTCCCGACGCGCATCTCGTTCCAGGTGACCTCGAAGATCGACAGCCGTACCATTCTCGGCGAGATGGGCGCCGAGCAGCTCCTCGGCCAGGGCGACATGCTCTACATGGCCGGCGGCGGGCGCATCTCCCGCGTCCACGGCCCGTTCGTCGCCGACGGCGAGGTCGAGAAGGTCGTCGCCCACCTCAAGACGCAGGGTCGTCCGGACTACGTCGAAGCCGTCACGGCGGAACTCGAAGGCGAGGACAGCGTTGGGGATGATGACAGCCCGGTCTTCGACAAGGGCGAGTTCGGGGATGAGAGCGCGGATCTTTACGATCAAGCCGTCGCGATCGTGCTCCGTGACAAGAAGGCATCCACCTCCTATGTCCAGCGCCGCCTCCAGATCGGCTACAACCGCGCCGCCTCGATCATCGAGCGGATGGAGCGCGAGGGCATCGTCGGACCGGCCAATCACGCAGGCAAACGCGAAATCCTGCTTGAAAACGCCGGCGCCCGGCACGATGACTGAAAGCGCTGTCAGTCGCGATTCCGCCACAAGCGCGGGATAGTGGACGGTCAGGTCGATTTCAGGAAGGCTCAGAGCAAGGCATGTCCGGCAAATTTCTTTCCGCCTTTTGCGCCCTCGCTCTCATCGGGTTGATCGCCGCCCCGGCGGCGGCCCAGAAGCCGCTGCCCCTTTCGCCGGCCGCCGCCCCGGCGAAAGCCGCGTCAACGAGCGCCCCACCGGCGAACACCGAGCCGCCGAGCCTCGACCGGATCAATGCCTATTTCAACGCGATGCGTGGCCTTCAGGCTGATTTCGTGCAGGTCTCGCCTGATGGTCGCCGCTTCGGCGGCATTCTTTACCTGCTCCGCCCTGGCCGGATGCGGTTCGAGTACCACCCGCCCGCCACGCTCGAAGTTGTCGCCGACGGTCGCTCCGTCGCCATCCGCGATCGCAAGCTGAAGACACAGGACGTCTATTTCATCGGCCAGACGCCGCTGAAGTTCCTGCTCCAGCCGAAGATCAACGTCGCCAAGGACTCCAAGGTCACCGGCCTCAAGCGCGACGGTGATGCGATCGTCCTCGATCTTGAGGACAAGTCGACCTTCGGCGGCACCTCGCGCATCCGCGTCGTGTTCGACGGGGCGAGCTACGCCTTGCGCGAATGGACCGTGAGCGACCCGCAGGGCAACGATACCCGCGTGCTGCTTTCGAACCTCAATCTCGCAGCCTTGCCGGCAAAGAACCTGTTCGAGATCGAGGAGCAGCGTCTGGTCGATCCGAAATAGGCATCGAGCCGGGTTTTCGGGCTTCCGGATCCGCAATCCTTCGCGCTAGTCATATCCGCCTCTCGCGAAAAGGATTCGGCATGGCGGATACGCTCTCGGTCGTCACCTGGAACATCAATTCGGTCCGCTTGCGGATCGATCAGGTTCTGCGCTTTCTCGCCGAACAGCAGCCGGATGTGCTCTGCCTGCAGGAAACCAAATGCCCGAATGATCTCTTCCCGAAGGGCGCCTTCGAGAAAGCAGGTTACCGACATCATGCCGTCATGGGAATGAAGGGCTACAATGGCGTCGCGATTCTCTCCCGCCGGCCGCTCGAGGCCCTGTCGGCCCGCGAGATGTGCGGCAAGCCCGATGCACGCCACATCGCCGCCCGCATCGGCGAAGGTGCGAAGGCCATTACGTTGCACAATTTCTACGTCCCGGCCGGCGGAGATATCCCCGACCCCGAAGCCAACCCGAAATTCGCACACAAGCTTGATTTCGTGAAGGAACTGCAGGCCTTCTCGGAAGAGGCCCGCAAGACCGACCCGCGCGCCATTCTCGTCGGCGACCTGAACATCGCCCCGCTCGAACATGACGTCTGGAGCCACAAGAAACTCCTGGACATCGTCAGCCATACGCCGATCGAAACAAAAGGCCTGATGGATGTGATCGCGGCAGGCGAATGGGGCGACGCGATGCGTCTTCTCAAACCAGAGCCGGAGAAGGTCTATTCCTGGTGGAGTTATCGCTCGCCGGATTGGGAGACGCGCGATCTCGGCCGACGGCTCGATCATGTCTGGCTGGGTCGCGATCTCGTCGGCGGCCTGCGATCCGGCCGGATTTTCCGCGAGACGCGCGGCTGGGAACGGCCCTCGGACCATGTTCCCGTGCGGATCGATCTCGAAATCGATTGAAGGCTCAGGCCAGCCGCTGGAGCCGCGCCGCCATCTCGCGTGCCGCGCGCGCCAGCGCCTCGTGCAGGACAGCCGCGCTCTCGGGATGCGCGTCGAGCACCTTCATCATCAATTCACGCGAGAAAGCGAGCACGACCGTCTGGCCACGCGCTAAAGCGGTCGCCGGGCGCTGGCCTTGCGCAAACAGAGCTGATTGCCCGATCAGCGCACCGGGGCCGAACACATGCGGCGAGGGCGCGCCGCTGTCCGCCATGTCGAGAACAATCTCGCCCTCGACAACGAGATAGCCGCCGTCCGAGTAATCGTTCCGCCGGAACAGGATGTCGCCAGCGCGGAGTTGCCGACGCGCGGCGGAGAAGGCCAGCAGGCGCAACGCTTCCGGATCGACCCGCTCGAAAATCGGTATTCGCCGGAGGAGGCCGATGATCTCGTCGAGCCGCATCGCTGGGACTCCTTAGGGCACCAGCTTGTAGCCGCCGCTTTCGGTCAGCAGGATGCGGGCGCGGCCAGGATCGACCTCGATTTTCTGGCGGAGGCGATAGATATGGGTTTCGAGGGTGTGGGTTGTCACATTGGCGTTGTAGCCCCACACCTCCTGCAACAAGACATCGCGGCCGATAACGCGCTGGCCTGCGCGGTAGAGAAACCGCAGGATCGCCGTTTCCTTCTCGGTCAGCCGGACCTTGGAGCCCTTTTCCGTCACCAACAGTTTGGCACCGGGCCGGAAGGAATAGGGGCCAATGGTGAAGATCGCGTCGTCGCTCGATTCGTGCTGACGAAGATGCGCGCGGATGCGCGCAAGCAGCACCGCGAACCGGAACGGCTTGGTCACATAATCGTTCGCCCCGGCTTCAAGGCCGAGAATCGTATCGGCTTCCCCGTCCTGCCCCGTCAGCATGATGACAGGACTGCGGAATCCGCCCTTGCGCAGAATCTTCACCGCCTCGCGCCCGTCGATATCCGGCAGGCCGACATCCATGATGACGAGATCGAAATGGTCGTTCTTCGCCGTCTGCACGGCAGCGGTGGCAGTTTCGACTTCCTTGATCTGGAACTCGTCATAAAGCCGCAATTGCTCGACGAGGGCTCCACGCAGCTCGTTGTCGTCATCGCAAACGAGGATCTTGCGGACATTGCTCATCAAAAACTCCGTTCCGGACGAGACGACGATCCATCATCGTCGCGATTCTTGTTCGATTTGGGATCGCTTGATCGACAGCTTGTGCCGAATCGCCGGAAGATGGCAAGCCGCATCGCGAAAGGGAAGAGCCTCGCGCGCCCCGTAACGCGAAAGTGCGGTCGAGTTGAATAAGGAGCTTCGGACGGAATGAACGGCGTTCTCTCAACGATATTCGTCGACCGATGCGGTTTTCGTAAAGATGGCCGGGACCGGCATGTCGCCCGCCTGCGCTTCGGCATGGTCAGCATGCCCTGCCGGATCGGTCGCTCGGGCATCGTCCATCTGAAGCGCGAGGGCGACGGTGCGACACCGGCTTTCGTGATGCACCCGGTGCGCGGCTTCTGGCGGGCCGACCGGCGCTTCCGGCCGCGCACCCTCCTGCCGATGCGGCCGATCCGCAAGGGCGACGGCTGGTGCGAGGTGCCGGGGGACCGCAATTACAACCGGCTTGTGAAAAAGCCCTACGCCGCCAGCCACGAAGACATGAGGCGCGAGGATCGCCTCTATGACATTGTCCTGGAACTCGACTGGAACCGCTCGCCACGCCGGCAGGGGCGGGGGAGCGCGATCTTCTTTCATCTGACGCGCGAGAACGGCGGGCCAACGGCCGGCTGCATCGCCATCGAGCCGCGTCGGGTGGATTTTCTGCTCGAGCGCATGGACCGGCACACTCGCTTCTTGATCCGGTGAGTGGTCAGCCGTTCTGACGATGCGGCGGGCGGGCGCCGAAGATCGCGCTCCCCACCCGCACATGCGTCGCGCCGACCTGGATCGCGGCTCCGAAATCGGCGCTCATCCCCATCGAGAGCACGCAGAGCCCGTTTCGTCGCGCGATCTTGGCCAGCAGCGCGAAATGTGGCGAGGGTGGTTCGTCGATCGGCGGAATGCACATAAGCCCCTCGATCGGAAGTTGCAGTTCGTCGCGGGTAAGGCGGATGAAAGCATCGGCATCCGCCGGCGCGATCCCGGCTTTCTGCAGTTCCTCGCCGGTGTTTACCTGAACGAGCAGGCGGGGGCAGCGTCCGCGCTTGGCCCGTTCCTCGGCGAGCGCGTAGGCAAGCTTCTCGCGATCGAGCGTCTCGATCACATCGAACAATTCAACGGCCTCGCGCACCTTGTTGGTCTGGAGCGGGCCGATCAAGTGCAGCTCTACGTCGGGAAATGCGGTCCGCAGCGCTGGCCATTTCGCTTCCGCTTCCTGCACGCGGTTTTCACCAAAAACGCGCTGCCCGGCTTCGAGCGCCGGCCGGATCTCGGCCGCGCTCTTGGTCTTCGAAACCGCGACGAGCCGAACGGTGCCGGCCTCACGCTCATGATCGCTCTCGCTGCGCCGGATATCGGCGAGAACCGCCGCAAGGTTTGCGGCGACATCGCCAGCCGTGGAATGATCCTCCGTCATTGAAAACTCTCCCTCGCACGCGGTCGCCGAACAAATCTCCGTTGACCCCAAAGGCGGAATGATGTCCATACCCAATCGGATTTGCCGTTATCTGCCGGTGATTTGGCTGACGCGGCGTTCGGATATCTCAGGAAGCCGCGCGGGCTCATCTGCCCCGCGAACATAAAGACCCAGTCGATAAAACGCCCATGCGCTCGAGCCGTTACAATTTCCGCGAAGCCGAAACCCGCTGGCAGAAGGTCTGGGAAGACGGAAAGGTCTTCGAGACCCGGACCGACGATCCGCGTCCGAAATATTATGTGCTCGAAATGTTCCCTTATCCCTCGGGCCGCATCCACATGGGTCACGTCCGCAACTATGCGATGGGCGATGTCGTTGCGCGCTACCGCCGCGCCAAGGGTCACGCCGTACTCCATCCCATGGGCTGGGACGCCTTCGGCATGCCGGCGGAAAACGCGGCGATGGAAAAGAAGTCGCACCCCGCAACCTGGACCTACGCCAACATCGCCACCATGAAGGGCCAGCTCAAGTCGATGGGCCTTTCCCTCGACTGGGTGCGCGAATTCGCAACCTGCGACCCTGCCTATTACAAGCACCAGCAGCGCATGTTCCTCGACTTCCTGAAGGCGGGGCTGGTGGCACGCAAGACATCCAAGGTCAATTGGGACCCGGTGGACCAGACGGTACTCGCCAACGAACAGGTGATCGACGGACGCGGCTGGCGCTCAGGCGCGCTGGTCGAACAACGCGAACTCACCCAATGGTTTCTGAAGATATCGGACTATTCCGAAGAGCTTCTTTCCGCGCTCGATGGCCTCGCACGCTGGCCGGAAAAAGTCCGCCTGATGCAGGCGAACTGGATCGGCCGTTCCGAAGGGCTGATGCTGCGCTGGCCGCTGGTATCCTCAACCGCGCCGGCGGGCTTCGACGAAATCGAGATCTATACGACACGTCCGGATACGCTCTACGGCGCCTCATTTATGGCGGTCGCGGCCGACCACCCGATTGCGAAGGCCGCCGGCGAGAAGAACCCCGCGCTTCAGGCATTCATCGAGGAATGCCGCCGCATGGGCACCTCGCAGGCCGCGCTCGAAACCGCCGAGAAGAGGGGCTTCGACACCGGAATTCGTGCGAAGCATCCGCTCGACCCGTCATGGAAAGTCCCGGTCTATGTCGCGAATTTCATCCTGATGGATTACGGCACCGGTGCGATCTTCGGCTGCCCTGCCCACGACCAACGCGACTACGACTTCGCAATTGCCTATGACTTGCCGATCAAGCCGGTCGTCCGCCCCGCGGGCATGACGGATGCCGAGGCCAATACCGCGTTCGACCGCAAGACCCCGCCGACGGTAGAAGATGGTGTTCTGTTCAATTCCGGTTTCATGGACGGGATGAGCGTAGCCGAGGCCAAGGAGGCGGTCACGAGGCGTTTCGAAAGCGAATCGTTCGGCAATCGTCCTGTCGGACAGCGCAAGGTGAATTTCCGCCTGCGCGACTGGGGCATCTCGCGCCAGCGTTACTGGGGCTGCCCGATTCCCGTGATCCATTGCGAGGCATGCGGCACCGTTCCGGTTCCGAACCAGGATCTGCCGGTCAAGCTGCCGGATGACGTCACCTTCGACGTGCCAGGCAATCCACTCGACCGGCACCCGACCTGGAAGCATGTCGATTGCCCGCAATGCGGGAGGAAGGCACGGCGCGAAACCGATACGATGGACACCTTCGTGGACAGTTCATGGTATTTCGCGCGCTTCACCGACCCGTTTAACGTCGATGAGCCGACAACCGCGGCCGCCATCGCGAAATGGCTGCCGGTCGATCAGTATATCGGCGGCATCGAGCACGCGATCCTGCATCTGCTCTACTCGCGGTTTTTTACCCGTGCGATGACGAAAACCGGGCATGCGAATCTCTCTGAGCCGTTCGACGGCCTCTTCACGCAAGGCATGGTCGTTCACGAGACATACAAGGACGATGCCGGGAACTGGGTTCCGCCGGCGGATATCCGCATAGAGGCTGTCGACGGTGAGCGCCGCGCGATCGAGATCGCTTCCGGCAAGCCGCTGACGATCGGTTCCATAGAGAAGATGTCGAAGTCGAAGAAGAATGTCGTCGATCCTGACGATATTATTGCCAGCTACGGCGCGGATTGCGCCCGCTGGTTCATGCTCTCCGACTCCCCCCCCGAACGTGACGTCATCTGGTCCGAGGAGGGCGTGCAGGGCGCAGGCCGTTTCCTGCAAAAAGTCTGGCGCATCGTCGGCGAGGCGATCGAAGTTCCAGATGCGGCTCCGACGGGCTCCGCCCCCCATGCCGTCACCAAGGCCGCGCACAAGACGATCATTGCCGTGGGTGAAGATCTGGAACGGTTGCGATTCAATCGCTGCATCGCCCATATCCACGATCTGTCGAATACCCTGTCGGCAGCGCTCGCGGAAAAGGATGCCGCAGGGAACGGCTATGCGATCCGCGAGGCAACGCGGATCATGGTGCAGCTCTTCGCGCCGATGATGCCGCATCTGGCTGAGGAATGCTGGAAGGAACTCGGCGGTACGGGCCTTATTGCCGACGCGCTCTGGCCGATTGCGGATGCTGCGCTGGTCGCGGAAGCGAGCCTCGTTCTCCCGGTGCAGATCAACGGCAGGAAGCGGGGCGATATCGAGGTTCCCGCCGAAGCGGACGCTGGCGCGGTCGAGGCGATCGTGCGGGCGGACACGGCGATCGCCGCAGCGCTTGCCGGCCAGACTATCCGCAAGATCATTGTGGTTCCAAAGCGGATCGTGAATATAGTCGTTTGAAACGGGAGTTCGCATGATCCGCAAACCCTTGCTGCTTCTTGCCCTGCCACTCGCTTTCGCGACCGGACTGTCGGGCTGCATTCAGCCGGTTCATGCGCCGCATCTCGGTGCAACGGGCGGAGGCTCACGGATAGCGCCGCTTCTCAAAGAGGTGCGGGTCGCGAATGTCGAGGGCTATCTCGGCTACGTGCTGAAATCCGAACTCGACTTCCTCTTCACCGGAGGCGATGAACCCACCGTCAGCGGTCGTTATCTGCTCAGCGTCAAGACGCAACAATCGAAGGCATCGAGCATCATCGACGCCTCCACCGGACGCGCGCAAATCGCGACACTCCAGATCGAGGCCGTCTATGTGCTGACCGACCAGCAGGACGGCGGCAAGATCAAGGCTTCCGGCAAGACTTTCGCGTCGGCGTCCTTCGATCGCTCCCAGCTCCGCTTCGCAACGCTGCGTGCGGAGCGCGACGCCCAGCAGAAGGTTGCGAAGTCGCTGGCTGAGCGCCTACGCATCATCGTCACCACAGCGTTGGCGCGGGAAGGATCGATCGGGCCGCGTTCGGTGCCGGAACTCTCGCAGCCGGATCCCGATGCACCCGCCGCTGAGCCCGGCAACGAGAACTAGGCATTCAGCATGAGCGTCATCCGCGCAGGCGACGTCCGAAGGTTCGTCGCGACGGGATGCCGTGACACCCCGATCATTCTCGTTTTCGGCCCGGATGAAGGCTCGGTTCGCGTCCGCACCCGCGACATCCGCAACACGATCCTCGGCGCGAAAGCCGACGATCTTGCCCGAGTTGATTTCGATGCCGAATCGATCAACGCCGATCCTGTCAGACTTCTCGACGAGGCCAATGCCATTGGCCTTTTCGGCGACAAGCGGGTCATCACCGTCGCCAACGCCGGCAAGCTTCGCAAGGATGCCTGGCAGCCCTTGCTCGAAGCACCTCCCTTGGGGGCGACAGTACTTCTTCTCGCGGACGATCTCGGCAAGTCCTCCCCGCTGCGCGTCGCGGTCGAGAAGAGTGCCGATGCCGCCGCCATCGCTTGCTACGCACCCAGCCACCAGGATATCCTCGAGTTGATTGACGCTCGTATCCGCGAGTCCGGCCTGACCATTACGCCGACCGCTCGCTCCTATCTCGCGGAACTGCTCGGAAGCGACCTCGCACTGTCCGAAAACGAGATCGACAAGCTGATTCTTTACAGTCAGGACCGTCTGGTGGTCGATGTCGCGGACATTGACGCGCTCATCACGGACTCGTCGAGCTTGACTGGAACAGATCCTGTCGATCTCGCCTTCGAAGGTAAACTTGAGGAGATCGAGCATGTCGCGCTGCGGTCGTTTCGTGAGGGAATCAATCCGTCCGGCCTGATCCTTCTAGCGATAAACCACGCCATGTTATTGAAAAAACTTGTAAATAATTCTCATGACTCGCTGGATACGGCCTTGAAAAGCGAAGGTGTGTTCTTTCGCCGAATTGATAGGGTCCGGGCCCAGATTGGCCGATGGGATGCCGCTACACTGAATCGTGCGATCGAAACATTGGCCAACGCACAGTTCCAGAGCCGGAAAGCGCCGGCGCTGGAAGAAATCATCGTTGTCCGGGCCTTATGGAGCCTGGCACTGGCCTCACGTCGTCGGTGAACCGCTCTGCGCTAGCCGATGGCTCAGGATCTCGAGCTGCTCCAAGGTGCGATAGCGAATCTTGACGACACCGCCACCCGCTCCCTTGTGGTCGATCGATACATCAAGCCCCAGCACTTCCGACAGACGCGTTTCGAGTGCGACGGTGTCAGCGTCCCGAACGACGGCCTTGCGCGGCCCGGCGGGTTGATCGCTCCCCTCGGCCTCCCGCTGGCCGATTTTCTCGACATCGCGTACCGTCAGACCCTGATCGATAATCCGGCGGGCAACCATTTCGGGATCCGCAACTGCCAGTAATGCGCGGGCATGACCGGCGGACAGGGCGCCAGCGACAACCTTCTCCTTGACAGTCTCTGGCAGACGCGCAAGCCGCAACGTGTTGGCAACATGGCTGCGGCTCTTACCCATCACCTTGGCGAGGTCGCCTTGTGTATAGGCGAACTGCGCGATGAGATTTTCATATCCGCGCGCTTCATCGATCGGATTGAGATCGGCGCGTTGGATATTCTCGATGATGGCGAATTCGAGGGCCTGACGATCATCGGCCTCGACAATCACAACCGGAACATCGTGCAGGCCCGCGCGTTGGGCCGCACGCCAACGTCGTTCGCCCGCAATGATCTCGAAGGCGTCGGCAATCCCGGTGACGCCTCGGACGATGATTGGCTGAATAATGTCACGCTCCCGAATCGAAGCGGCCAACTCCTCCAGCTCGACTTCAGGAAAATTCCGACGTGGATTCAGAGGGTTCGGGCGCAGAAATTCTATGGGAACGCGCCGCTGGGCCCGGTTGCGATGCTCGGCCTGCATCTCCGAACCGACATCTCCAAGAAGCGCGGCTAGGCCTCGGCCGAGACGCATACGCGAGTTGTTGTTCTCGTCAGCCATGACTCCGCTCCTCACTCGGCCGCCTGAAGCAGCCGTTCGCGCTGGATGATCTCGGACGCAAGCTTCAGATATGCTTGGCTGCCTGCACATTTGAGATCGTAGAGAAGCACGGGTTTCCCGTAGGAGGGCGCTTCCGAAACACGGACATTGCGAGGAATGACGGTTTCGAACACCTTAGGCCCGAGAAACTGGCGCACGTCGCGGATCACCTGGCTGGCGAGATTGTTACGCGGATCGAACATCGTCAGAACCACGCCCTGGATTTCAAGCGCGGGATTGACCGTCGCGCGCACCTGATCGACCGTCTTCAGCAATTGGCTGAGACCCTCAAGCGCGAAGAATTCACACTGCAGCGGAACGAGAACACCGTCCGCCGCCGCCATTGCGTTGATCGTCAGAAGGTTCAGTGATGGCGGACAGTCGATCAGGATATAGGAATAAGCTCCGTCCGGCAGCGCATCGATTGCTGCCTTGAGACGATGCGTCCGGTCGCGCTGCGCCGCGAGCGTTATCTCCGCGCCGAGGAGGTCCATGGTAGCCGGGACGATGGAAACGCGCGGAACGTCGGTCGGCACCGCAGCCTCAATGACCGTTGTCTCGGACATCAATACATCGAAGGCAGAAAGCTTGCGCACGCGGCTTTCGATTCCCAGACCGGTGGAGGCATTCCCCTGCGGATCGAGGTCGATCAACAGAACCCGCTCGCCAATCGCGGCAAGCGCAGTCCCCAGATTGATGGCGGTGGTTGTCTTTCCAACGCCACCCTTCTGATTGGCAATGGTCAAAACCCGCGGTTTCATTGGTCGATCTCGCTTTCTTCTGTCCGGAAGACCCTATTTCGAGGTGCCGAACGCAAGAAAACGAAGGTTTTCAAGCTTTCGGAAAACTCGCCTCGATGATCCGCGCCTTTGGATCCGTCGCGCTCGGATGGAGCGTGTATGAGAATTGCCAGTTTCGTAGGGCCTCGGTCAATTCCTCCTGATGATCGCGACCTTTAGGAAACAGGCCAACAGCACCCCTTTTCAACAGGAGATTGGTGTAGCCGACCAACGTGTCCAAGGACGCTAAAGCTCGTGCTGTCACGATATCCGGCTGTTGGATACGCTCGATGCAATCCTCGATGCGGCAGGCGTGAACCTCGACAGGGAGGGCGAGGTCCTGCGTTACATACCGGAGGAATGCCGCCTTTTTTTGGTTGCTCTCGACCAGATGAACCCGCCCGACGCCTCGGTATTTGACAAGGATGGCGGTGACGATACCTGGCAAACCGCCGCCCGAGCCCAGATCGAGCCAGATCCCCGCTTCAGGCCGCAAGGCAAATACCTGGGCGCTGTCAACGATGTGGCGGTCCCAGATTTCCGACAGGGTGTTCGGCGAGACCAGATTGATCCGGCTTTGCCACTGCAGAAGCAGAGCGACATATCGGTCGATATCACCATGTGTTTCACGTGAAACACCGAACCCTGCCAACCGGCTCCGGGTCGCTGCATCGGCAATACCGCCGTCATGCGACATTGCTTTTCTCCGCACGTCGAACGACCGCCGCGAGCAGAATGAGCGCTGCCGGCGTCATGCCTTCAATGCGCGAGGCATCGGCGATGCTTCGGGGGCGAATCGATTCAAGTTTACCCCTGAGCTCTCCGGATAGACCCTTCAATGCGGCGTAGTCGAGAAGCTCCGGGATATGCATTGCACCGTCGCGGTTTAAGCGCTCGATATCGACCCGCTGTCGATCAAGATAGACGCGATACAATGCCTCGGTCTCCAACAACTCTTTCGCCCAAATCGGACATCCTTCAAGTTCGGGAGAGAACGGTAGCAGATCCGGGATTGTGACGCCCGGAAGCGACAGTAGATCGAGGCCGCTCCTCCTCACTCCGTCGTGATTCACGTCGATCCCGACTTCACGGGCTCGCTTCGGGCTGACGTCGATCGCACGCAACAGCGAGCGGAACCGCTCCACCGTTTCGGCCCTCATGCGAAACGACTCCGTTCGCTCGGACCCGATTAACCCAAAGTCGATGCCCCGGGGGGTCAGCCGCATGTCAGCGTTATCGGCACGCAGAGACAGCCTGAACTCCGCACGGGACGTAAACATCCGGTAAGGCTCTGTCACGCCAAATCGTGTGAGGTCGTCGATCATAACACCAATGTACGACTCTTGCCGCGAGAACTCGGCACCGCCTTGCCCCGAAGCGCATCGCGCTGCATTAAGGCCCGCAACCAGCCCCTGCGCACCTGCTTCCTCGTAGCCGGTCGTGCCATTTATCTGGCCAGCCAGAAAAAGTCCTCTTACTTTCGTCAGTTCCAGCGTCGGATAAAGTTCGCGTGGGTCAACGAAATCGTATTCGATCGCATAGCCGTGCCGAATGATACGCGCTCTTTCGAGCCCTGGGATCGATGCAATCATCGCTTCCTGCGCATCGCGTGGCAAAGAAGTCGAAAGCCCATTCGGATAAACTGTGTCGTCGTCGAGCCCCTCCGGTTCGAGAAAAATCTGGTGCGATTCCCGGTCCGCAAACCGCACGATCTTATCCTCGATCGATGGACAGTACCGAGGACCGCGTCCTTCGATCTTTCCCGAGTACATCGCCGAGCGCGCCAGATTACCCTCGACTACGCGATGCGTTTCTGTCGTGGTTCGGGTGATTCCACACGCAATTTGGCGATTCGTGATCGCAGTCGTTAGATATGAAAATGGTTCCGGAACCGAATCGCCTTCCTGCTTTTCACAGCGTTCCCAGTCTATCGTACGGCCATCCAGTCGGGCGGGCGTTCCTGTCTTCAGACGGCCTGTACGGATATCAAGCTCCTTCAACCGCTCAGCCAACAGAAGACTGGGGCGGTCGCCTACCCTTCCCCCAGGCGTAGACTCCCCGCCGATATGAATTACACCGCCAAGGAACGTGCCGGTTGTCAGAACAACAGCGCCGGCTTCTAAGGGGTCCTGACGATTGGCTATCGATACGGAAGTGACTCGACCGTCACGAATGCCGACATCGGTGACCTCGCCTTCGACGATGTCGATTTCGGGAAAGCTGGTGAGCAAGTCGACAACCGCCATCCGATAAAGTTTGCGATCGGCCTGCGCTCGCGGTCCTCGCACCGCGGGCCCCTTTGAGCGGTTAAGCATCTTGAAGTGGATGCCTGCCCGATCAATCGCCCGACCCATCAAACCGTCAAGCGCGTCGATCTCCCGTACCAGATGGCCCTTTCCAAGGCCGCCGATGGCCGGGTTACACGACATGACGCCGATTGTTCCCCTCGAATGGGTAATCAAGGCAACCTTCGCGCCGACCCGAGCGGCGGCGGTGGCAGCTTCCGTTCCGGCGTGGCCGCCTCCAACAACGATGACGTCATAGTGCATGACGAGCTCCTTCCGGTGTTTCACGTGAAACACCTCTACTTTCCAATGCAGAAGCGGGAGAAAATCTCTCCAAGAACATCCTCGTACCCTACCCGGCCTACCAAGGACTCCAATGCCGCCTCGGCGTGGCGCAGTTCCTCTGACCGCAATTCCAAGGCATCAACCGGAATTCCAATGTAACGCAGAACCGCATCCCTGGCCCGGATCAGTCGGCTTCTCTGTCGCTCATGCGCTACCATGATATCATCGCCGAGATTCAGTTCGGCGCTCGCCCGTTCTTCGATGAGCGCGATCAACCGATCGATCCCGAATTTGGTTTCCGTTGAAATCACGACCGCTTTCTCGAGTCGTATCGTATTCGAATCGATCAGATCGGCCTTCGTTACGACAACCAGACAGCCGTCAATCAGAGGGTCCTGCGGATCATCCGCCGCGCTGAGCCAGAGTTTCAAGTCAGCCTCCGCTGCCCGTTGCAACGCCCGCCGAACTCCCTCCCGTTCAATCAAATCGGCGGCCTCCCGCAACCCGGCCGTATCCCACAGAACAACTGGATATCCCCCAAGGACCAGGTGAATCTCGACAACGTCGCGAGTCGTCCCGGCCTGGCTGGATACGATGGCCGCATCGCGCCGCGCCAGTGCATTGAGCAGGCTCGATTTCCCCGCATTCGGCGCACCGAGAATGGCAACTCGAAGGCCGTGACGCATCCTTTCACCCTGCTCGAATGTTGCTATCACCCGGGAAAGTTCCTCGGCGAGCGCTGCGGCCAATGGTGCCGTTTCCACCGCCCCATACTGCGTTATGTCGTCCTCGTCCGAGAAGTCGATATAAGCTTCGGTCAGGGCTCTCAACTCGATGATACGACGCCGCCAATCCTGGCCTTTCACCCTCAGACGGGCCTGCGCCTCCCGTGCGAAGCGCGCCTGCATGATCGAATCAGCTTCCAGAAGGTCGCCAAGCGCTTCCACATCGAGGAGGTCCATCTTGCCATTCCGGAATGCTCGCTCCGTAAACTCGCCCGCGGCAGCGGCTCTGAAACCGGGCTGATCACCGAGACATCCAAGCAACTCCCTCACGATGGCTCGGCTCCCGTGGACCTGAAGCTCGACAACATCCTCGCCGGTGAAACTCGCAGGGCCGGGGAAAAACAGGATCAGACCCGAATCGATTTCCCTGCCGGATCGCGGATCTACTATCGAGCGAAGCGCAGCCTTCCGCGAAGGGGGAACACCGCCGCAGAACCGCTCAAGCGCTTCCCGTGCGCGAGGTCCCGATATCCGCACGACGGCGACACCGGCGACACCGCCGCCGCTTGCAAGCGCGAAGATGGTTTCGGCTTCCATCCAACGCTCCCGTTGAATCGAAACGGTGACGAATCGAATCGTCTTACGTATTCATGGAATCGAAGAAATCAGAGTTCTGCTTCGTCTGTCGAAGCTTATCCAGGAGGAACTCGATTGCGTCCTGCGGTCCCATCGGGTTGAGAATACGGCGCAGGACATAGGTCTTCTGCAACTGCTCACGCGGCGTGATGAGCTCTTCCTTCCGGGTGCCGGATTTGAGGATATCAAGCGCCGGGAAGACGCGCTTGTCCGCCACCTTGCGGTCGAGCACGATTTCCGAGTTGCCTGTACCCTTGAACTCTTCGAAGATCACTTCGTCCATACGAGAGCCCGTATCGATAAGTGCCGTCGCGATGATGGTGAGAGAACCACCTTCCTCAATATTGCGCGCCGCGCCAAAGAAGCGCTTCGGCCGCTGAAGCGCATTGGCGTCGACGCCACCGGTCAGCACCTTACCAGAAGACGGCACCACCGTGTTGTAGGCGCGACCGAGGCGGGTGATCGAATCGAGCAGGATAACCACATCGCGACCGTGTTCCACGAGCCGTTTGGCTTTCTCAATCACCATTTCGGCAACCTGGACATGGCGTGCAGCAGGTTCGTCGAAGGTCGAGGAGACGACCTCGCCACGAACGGAGCGTTGCATGTCGGTCACCTCTTCCGGGCGCTCGTCGATCAGCAGAACAATGAGATAGCATTCCGGGTGGTTTGTGGTGATCGACTGCGCAACATTCTGCAGCAGCACCGTCTTGCCGGTCCGGGGCGGCGCGACGATCAGCGCGCGCTGGCCCTTGCCGATCGGCGAGACAATATCAATGACGCGCGCAGACATGTCCTTCCGGGTCGGATCGCCATGCTCGAGCCGCAAGCGCTGGTCGGGATAGAGCGGTGTGAGGTTGTCGAAATGGACCTTGTGCCGGGCCTTCTCCGGATCCTCGAAATTGATCGTGTTGACCTTGAGCAGCGCGAAATAGCGCTCGCCATCCCGCGGCGACCGGATCTGACCTTCCACCGTATCGCCCGTGCGCAATGAGAAACGGCGGATCTGGGCCGGCGAAATGTAGATATCGTCCGGCCCGGCGAGATAGTTCGCGTCCGGCGAGCGTAGGAAGCCGAACCCATCCTGCAGAACCTCGACGACACCCTCGCCGATGATATCGGTATCGCTGGCTGCGAGCTGCTTGAGAATCGCAAACATCAATTCCTGTTTGCGCATCGTGCTGGCGCCCTCGACCTCCAGCTCCTCGGCAAAGGCGAGGAGCTCTGTCGGCGATTTCCGCTTGAGGTCGTGCAGCTTGATCTCAGGCATGGAGCAGTAACCTTGTTTTCTTGATTGTTGCAATTCAGCGCACCGCTTGGCGGCACACGGGATACACTGGAAGGACCCAGGATTTGCGGATGGGCCCTTGGCCCGAAACCTGTTGAGTCGGGTCCGCAGATCGGGGGACCCTCTCGTTGCCGCGCTGTTAGCGCGATTCAAATGAAACCACAAGAACAACTTCGGTCTAAGGACTTCAGAACGGCTTCACGACCACAAAGATGACGATTCCAACCATCAACAAGGTCGGGATCTCATTCTGAACGCGGAAAAAACGCTGCGAGCGCACACGCCGGTCCTCGGCGAACTCCCCGAGCCACCGGCCCTGCATCTCATGGTGAATGGTCAGGAGCACCACGAACAACAGTTTGGCGTGAAGCCATCCCCCCCGAAACCCGAAACTCGACCAAGCGAGCCAGAGGCCTGCCCCCCAGGCGACAACCATCGCCGGCCTCATGATGAATCGGAAAAGCCGTCGCTCCATCACCTTGAAGCGCTCGCTCGCCTCGGAACCAACCGATTCCGTCGCATGATAGACAAACAGGCGCGGCAGATAGAGCAGCCCTGCCATCCACGAAATGACAGCGATGACATGGAGCGCTTTGATCCAGAGATCTATCATCCGCGCACCCTCTCGACGAGGCGCTCGACGTGAGCGATCGGCGTCGGCGGCAAGATACCATGCCCGAGATTGAAGATATGGCGCCGCCCGTGCGTCGCGTCGAGGATATCGTCGATCGCGCGGTCGAGTGCCGCTCCGCCGGCAACCAGAACCAGCGGATCGAGGTTGCCTTGGGTCACGATATCGGACGGGATTGTCTTCCGCGCTTCGTCCAGCCTGGCCGCCGTATCGAGCCCAATCGCATTCGGTCGGATCTCTGCCGCAAACCGAGCGAATCCACCGCTGATCGCGCGCGGAAAGGCAATCACCGGCACATCCGGATAGCTGGCCCGGATACCAGCAATGATATCCGCCACAGGCTTCTCGCACCATGCCCGGAACTCGCGCTCCGGAAGGGGACCAGCCCAGGAATCGAAAATCTGCACGGCTTCAGCGCCCGCTTCGATCTGCGCCACGAGATGATCGACGCAGGCCCTCACCAGCTTCCCGATCAGCAGAGCGAAAGCGTCCGGTTCCGCATAGGCGAAGCTTCGTGCCGGTGCCTGATCCGGCGTCCCCCGTCCCGCAATCATATAGGTCGCCAAGGTCCAGGGCGCGCCGCAGAAACCAATCAACGCCGTCTCTTTCGGTAGCGCCGCCCGGGTGCCTCGCAAGGCTTCGTAAACAGGCTGGAGCTTCGTTAGATCGATCATCGAGGGCAGCGCGTGGATCGCGTCCGCACCCGCGAGCGCATCCAGCCTCGGACCCTCGCCTTCGGCGAAGCGTACGCCCTGACCAAGCGCATCCGGGATCACGAGGATATCCGAAAAGATGATCGCGGCATCGAACCTGAACCGCTGGATCGGCTGAAGCGTCGCTTCGATCGCAAGCTCCGGCGTGTAGCAGAAGTCGAGGAAGGACTTCGCAGTTGCGCGGATTTCCCGATATTCCGGCAGATAGCGCCCAGCCTGCCGCATCATCCAGAGTGGAGGCCGTTTCGGAGCCTCCGGGTTACGGAAGAGATCGAGAAAGGGCTTCACGGCAATTCCAATCAAAAAGAAGAGAAAAGGATTCTTCTCTTGTTTGTTTTTATGTCTTGAGCAGCCTTTTGTGACATTCGCATTCCATCCACAAGAGGCAAAGCTGGAGGAGCGATTCGTTTCGCTTCCGGTAATGGATAAGATAGACGTATCAATTTGAAATATCAGGCTTTTAAAACAAGAAGGCTATTCCTTTCCCGATAATCATCTAATTCCCGTAATTCACAATGACGATCCCCCATTCGTTCGGGTGTTGAAATTCCGGACGATTTTCAACAGGGCGGCCAGCGTAGAAGCAGATTTGGGCGGATTTCCGCGCGTCACGCACAACCACGAACAAGGCTGTGCGCAACTCGGTTGAAAACGCTGTCTCGCAATGCGATGGATCATCCCATGGGCCGTAATTTCTTCCATCTTCATCTCGTTTCCGACTCGACCGGCGAGACGCTGATCACCGTCGCCCGGGCCGCCGCCGCACTCTATTCCGGTCTGTCACCGATCGAGCATGTCTACCCTCTTGTGCGATCCGAGCGCCAACTGGATCGGGTCATCAGCGAGATCGAGAATGAGCCCGGGATCGTTCTCTACACAATGGTCGATCAGAACCTCGCGAAGAAGCTGCAATCGGCCTGCGAGGAACAGAGCTGCCCCAGCCTTTCGGTCTTGGAGCCGGTCCATAATCTGTTCCAGTCTTATCTGGGCGTTGTGACGACACCGCGTGCCGGCGCGCAGCACGTCCTCAATTCCGATTATTTCCGGCGGATCGATGCGCTGAATTTCACGATGGTCCATGACGATGGACAGATGACGGAAAATCTCGACCAGGCCGATATCGTGCTGATCGGCATCAGTCGGACATCCAAGACGCCGACCAGCATCTATCTCGCCAACCGGGGGATCAAGACAGCAAACATACCGCTGGTGCCGCATGTTCCCTTGCCGTCGATCGTGCCTCTACTGAGGCACCCGCTCGTCGTGGGTCTGGTCGCCTCGCCCGAGCGCATCGTCCAGATCCGCCAGAACCGGATGCTCGCGCTCAACGCCAACGACAAGGATTCCTCCTACATCGACAGGCGAGCCGTGGCGGAGGAGGTGTCCGAGGCGCGAAAGCTGTTCGACCGGCACGACTGGCCTGTTATCGACGTTACGCGCCGTTCAATCGAGGAAACCGCCGCCGCGATTATCGATCTTTACCGCTCGCACAAGGCCGCCCAGGAGATCGCATGAGCGGAGGCGGAGATTTCTGGCTCGGGCCCGGACCGCTCGTGCTGGCTTCGGGCAGCGCCATCCGCCGGTTGCTGCTGGAATCGGCGGGTATTCCCGTTCTCGCGAAGCCGGTAGCGCTTGATGAAGAAGCCATTGCCAATCAGCTCCTTGCCGAGAAAGCCTGCCCCCGGAAAGTTGCCTGCGCGCTCGCCCGCGCCAAGGGCCTGGAGGCGTCCCGAAGGTGGCCGGATGCCATCATCCTCGCAGCCGATCAAACGCTGGAAACGGGCGGTCGTCTCGGCATGAAGCCGGCAAATTCCGGCGAAGCTCGAATCCAGTTCCTTGCCATGCGCGGCCGGACGCACCACCTTCACTCTGCCGCATGCCTTCTCCACGAGGGCCGGATCCTGTGGGAAGGAAGCGCCACGGCCGAAATGACAATGCGCGCCTTTTCCGATCGTTTCCTCGACATCTATCTCGCGCGCATGGGCGAGCGGGTGTGCCAAACAGTCGGGGCCTATGAATTCGAAGCGCTCGGCGCCCATCTCTTCGAGAAAACGGAAGGTGACCACGCGACGATCCTCGGCCTGCCGCTCCAGCCGTTGCTCGCAAGCATGCGCAGACTCGGCCTCGTGCTTTCCTGAGCGGATGCCCTTGACCTCTCGCCTCGCCTCCGGCACGGCTTGACGGCGATTGAAGCGGAGCCGCCCATGACGACCCCACCCAAAGCCGTGATCATCGGAAAGCCGGTGAGCCATGCGCGCTCGCCGCTCATTCATGGCTTCTGGTTGAAGAAACTCGGTCTCGAGGGTCGATACGACCGACGCGAGGTAGAACCGGGCAGCGTGGCGAAAGCCTTCGGCATGTTCCGGCTTGAGGGTTATCGCGGCGGTAACGTCACCGTTCCGCACAAGGAGGAGGCCTTCGCGGCCTGCGACGAATTGACCGAAGCAGCGCGCATCGCCGGAGCTGTCAACACTTTCTGGTTCGAAGATGGTCGCATCCACGGCGACAATACCGACGGATCCGGCTTTGTCGCTCATCTCGATGCGACACACCCGGGCTGGGACGCAAAACGCCCGAATATCCTCGTCGTCGGCGCAGGCGGTGCTGCCCGTGGCGTAATCGTTCCGCTGCTGAATCGACCCGTCGGTGAGGTAACCATCGTGAACCGTTCGTCAGAACGGGCCCGAATCCTTTCAGGCGACATCGCCCAAGCCCGACCCGGAACGATCATTTCCGTCGAGGACTGGTCGCAACTCGGCACCTTGCTGTCGAAGACAGACGTTCTCATCAACACAACCAGCCTCGGCATGAAGGGCCAGCCATCACTATCCCTGCCGCTTGAGAAGCTGCCGACCACCGCAATCGTTGCCGACATTGTCTACGTCCCGCTCGAAACCTCGCTTCTCGCCGCCGCCAGGGCGCGCGGCCTGCGCGCCCTCGACGGGCTAGGCATGCTGCTGCATCAGGCCGTCCCGGGCTTCGAGCGCTGGTTTGGGGCAAGGCCCGTGGTGGATGAAGCGTTGCGCGCGCATATCCTCGCCGATCTTGGGGGGTCTTGAGCGATGTTCCGGCTCGGTCTGACCGGCTCCATCGCCACCGGCAAATCGACGACTTCCGCCATGTTCCGGAAAGCCGGCGTCCCGGTCCACGATGCGGATGCCGCCGTGCACCGCCTCTACGCCGGAGTGGCGGTGCCACTGATCGAGGCGGCATTTCCGGGCGCGGTGCGCGATGGCGCTGTCGACAGGAAGACGCTGGGTGCTTTGGTCGCGGGAAAACCGGAGGAATTTGCGCGGCTCGAAGCGATCGTACATCCTCTGGTTCATGAAGAGGAGCGGAAGGCGATTGCCGCCACGCGAGCGGCCGGGCATCGGCTGGTTGTGCTTGATATCCCGCTTCTCTTCGAGTCCGGCGCGCAAGGCCGCTGCGACGCCGTTCTCGTAACGGTCGTCGATCCGGCCGAGCAGAAACGCCGCGCGCTGGCACGTCCGGGCATGACAGAGGCGCTTTTCCACGCCATTCTCACCCGGCAGATGCCGATGGTGGAGAAATGCCGCCGCGCCCATGCGATATTGGACACCGGGCGGGGGCTTGAGGCTGCGGAGCAGGAAATTTCCGCGCTGTTGCGGGCGCTGGCACCGGCAAGCAACTGATTTCGGAATTGGCAATGCGCGAGATTGTCCTCGATACGGAAACCACCGGGCTTGATTCGCTCCGAGGCGACCGGCTCGTCGAGATCGGTTGCGTCGAGATCGTCAACCGGTTCCTCACCGGCCGCGTCTTTCACCGCTACCTCAACCCCGAGCGACCGATGTCGCCGGAGGCCTTTGCGGTGCATGGCCTGTCGGAAGCCTTTCTGGCCGATAAGCCCTTCTTTCGGGATGTTGCCGATGAATTCCTCGAATTCATCGGACCCGATCCACTGGTGATCCACAACGCGTCCTTTGACATCGGCTTCATCAATCACGAGCTGAAACTCGTGAAGCGCCCTCTGGTCGAGTTTTCGCGGGTGATCGATACGCTGACGATGGCGCGCAGGCGCCATCCCGGCCAGCAGAACTCGCTCGACGCGCTGTGCGTGCGTTATGGCATCGACAACTCGCGCCGCACACGCCACGGCGCTCTGCTGGACGCCGAAATTCTTGCTGAAGTCTACACAGAGCTGACAGGGGGCCGTCAGTCGAGCTTGGGGCTCGGCGAATTCGGCCGGATGGCTGAAGGCGGCGAAACAATCGTCACGTTGGGCGCGCCGGCGTCCGGTGCGCGCCTTGACCTGCCGGAGATCGTGCTTTTGAAGCCTGAGGAGGCCGAAAAACACAGGGCCTTCATCGCCCAGATGGGTGAGAAGGCCCTGTGGAATCAGTATCTCGAAAGCGGTCAGCCCGACTGATCAGCTGTTCATCTTGCCCGGCTGGCCGGTTTCCGCCATGCGCGCCTGATAAAGCTGCGCGAAATCGATCGGCTGAAGCAGGAAGGGCGGGAAGCCGCCGTCGCGCACTGCATTGGCAAGAATCGCGCGGGCGAAGGGGAACATCATCCGCGGGCATTCGATCATCAGCACCTGATGTTCGTGCTCCTGCGGGATGTTCTGCATCCGGAACACGCCGGCGAAATTTAGTTCGAAGCTGAACAGCAATCCCTCGCCCTCTCCGGCTGTGCCCTCGAGCACGAGTTCGACCTCGTATTCATCACTGGCGAGCGGCTTGGCGTTCACATTGACCTGGATGGAAATGTTGGGCGGGGTGTCCTGCGGACGCAGGGAACGCGGGGCATTCGGATTCTCGAAGGAGAGATCCTTCACGTATTGCGCCAGCGATTCGAGAAGCGGCGCGCCGCCATTGCCTTCGGCCATCTTGTTCTGTCTCCGGATTGCGCTTCCTCTCGCGGATGATCCGGAGGTCAGGTGGGCGCTCGTTATTTGCGTGGAACCGCTTACACCGACACGGCCCGCGCCTCAAGCCATGCTTTTGGGCTTGCGGCGGCTCGGAGCCAGCTTTCTGCGCCGTGTTTCCCGCCATTCCTCGGCAGAAAGGTCGATCTGGCGCGGTGGGCCCGAAGGCTCGCGTCGCCGGAAGCGGGCGAGAATCGTCCCCTGAAGCGAGGGCGAGAACAGGGCAATGCCGATAAGCGGCGGCACCACGCCCGGCAGGGTGATGAGAATGCCGCTGGCGACTCCGAACCCGGCACGCAGGCTTCTCTCCCCTGGCCCGGCGGCGTTCGCGCGGATCGAATGAAACCCGCGCCAGGCAAGGACAGCGATCAGAAGCAGGCCGACGCCGCCCTTCACGCTGAGAAAGGCGAGAGTCATCCCCCAGCCGATCCGTGCAGCGATCAGCTGAAGCAAAGCCGTTTCCAGCAGGAGCCAGCCCGCGAGCAGAATGACGCCGGCGCGCAGAAGGCGGGAAGAGAAGGCCGGTGAACGCGCCAAGAGGATCTCGTCTTGCTTGATGGGCCGCGGAAGCCTCAAATACGCCATCAAGAGTGGCAAAACAAAGAGCAATTCACATCAGAAGGATAGCGAAGCGGCGCGACAGGTCCTATATGGGATAGTGTCGTTTCGCTGTCTCCCGTCCGTGCCTTTGATCGGAAACCGCCTATGCAGAATTTTGATGTCCTAACCCTTGTCTTTCTCGGCTTGGCGATTTTCGTGATCTACAAGCTGCGCTCGGTGCTGGGCACGCGGACGGGAACGGAAAAGCCGCCGCGCGATCTCTTCGAGCGTCGCCCGTCGACCGAGGAGGCTGAAAAGGTCGTGCCGCTCGAAGGGGGCAGCAATGTCGTCCCGATGCCCGGCGTACGGCGTGATCCGGTGCCGGCTGCTGACCCGGAGGCCCGGCTCGTCGGTGTCGTCGCCAAGGAAGCGCCGGCTTACGATGGGCTCTCGAAGATCATGGAAGCCGATCCGACGTTCGATCCGAAGGAATTCGTCGGCGGTGCCCGCGCGGCCTACGAGATGATCGTGATGGCCTTCGCCAACGGTGATCGCCGCACGCTGAAGGATCTGCTTTCGCGCGAGGTCTTCGAAGGTTTCGAGGGCGCGATCGCCGACCGCGAAAGCCGTGGCGAGAAGGTCGAGACCCAGTTCGTCTCGATCGACAAGGCCGACATCAGCGATGCCATGCTCCGCGCCCGCAATGCGCAGGTCACGGTGCGCTTCCACTCCAAGCTCATCACCGCCACGCGCGATTCAAGCGGACAGGTCATCGACGGCAATGCCGAGAAGGTCATCGACGTTACCGATATCTGGACGTTCTCGCGCGAGGTCACGGCTCGCGATCCCAATTGGCGGCTGATCGCCACGGAATCCGCGCACTGAGACGATGAAGCGGCGGGCCGGATTTTTCCTGCTCGCCTTTCTGGCCGTTTGCTCCCCGGGCGCGGCCCTGGCTTCTCCGCCGGGCAAGATGAGCGAAACCATGAACCCGCCCTCCGACATGGCGCTGCCGCCCGGCACCCGCGCGGTTCCCTTCAGGTTCGATGCTCTGCCGGGCTGGTCGGGCGACGATCATGCCGCCGCCTTCACCGCCTTTTTCGAAACATGCCGGCCATTGGTCGAGAACAGCGCGGCGCTCCGGGCGGCCCTGCCGCCTCCACCTGCCCTTGTCGAAACCTGCCGCAGGGCGCTCGCTCTCGATGCGGGTTTGACCGCTGTTGCGGCGCGCGCCTTCTTCGAGGTCCATTTCGCGCCTTACGAGATCATTCCGGAAGGCGGAAACGGGTTCCTGACCGCTTATTTCGAGCCGGTAATCGAGGCCTCACTCAAACCAAGCACCGATTTCCCGGTTCCCGTGCTCGGCCGGCCGTCGGATCTCGTGACCTTGCGGTCAGGCGAAGCGATCGCGCCACCCTACGAAAGCCTTCAGGCGGCCCGGCGGACGGCAAGCGGGCTCGAACCCTTTGCAACCCGTGCTGCAATCTGGGCCGGCGCGCTCGACGGGCAGGGGTTGGAAATAGCGTGGCTCAGGGATCACGCCGAGCTCTTCATCGTGCAGGTGCAAGGCTCGGCGCGTCTCCGCCTGCCCGATGGCCGAACCACGAGGTTGGTCTACGCCGGCCGCAACGGTCATCCCTACACCTCCATCGGCAGGAAGCTGGTCGAGAGCGGCGAGATCCCGCTTGGCGAAATGTCGCTCGCCCGTCTGATGGGTTGGCTGCGCGCTAATCCCGCGGGGGGGCGGGTGCTGATGGAGGAGAATTTCTCCTACGTGTTCTTTGCGCGCGACGATTCCGCGCCGCCCGATCGTGGCCCGATCGGTGGCGCTGGAGTGCCGTTGACGACGGGGCGGAGCCTTGCTGTCGATCGGGCGATCTGGCCCTATGGCGTGCCGGTGCACATTTCGGTTGAAACGCTGGCTCCCGAGGGCGGCCGCCGGAAAATCGAGCGCCTGATGATCGCGCAGGATACGGGCTCCGCGATTGTCGGCCCCGCGCGTGGCGATTATTTCATGGGGACCGGCCCGGAGGCCGGTGACCGGGCCGGGCTCGTGCGCGATGCCTGCCGGTTCATCGTGCTCTGGCCGAAGGGATAGGATCGTGAAGCGCGGACGCTCCATTCCCGTTCTCGAACGGCCGAAGCGACGCAAGCCGGAGATTTCTCCGGAGGATCGCGCGCTCTGGGCCCATGTTGCGCGCTCGGCGGTTCCTCTTCCCGGGCGGATGCTGCCGGAACTGCCCGAGGCGCTGCCGGAGCCGGGGCCGGGGGATCGCCCGGCCGAACACCTCGCTGTCCCGCCGCTGCCACGCCGAAGCAGGGCGCTTCTGCCGCTTTCGGGGATCGAAAAGTCCCTTGCCCGCGATCTGCGCCGGGGTCGCGCCGAGATCGACGGCCGGATCGACCTGCATGGCATGCGACAGGCCGAGGCTCACGCGGCGCTCCTCGCGTTCATCCACCGGATGCATCATCGCGGCGCGCGTCTGGTTCTGGTCATCACCGGCAAGGGTGGTCCCGAGCGCAGCGCATTCGGGGACGAGCGCGGAGTGCTCAGGCGGATGGTGCCGCATTGGCTGGCCGACCCGGTTCTGCGCCGCTGCGTAATTGGCTACGAGCCGGCCGGCCGCGCGCATGGCGGGGAAGGCGCGCTTTACGTCCGCATTCGGCGGGCGAAGCCCGAAGCGTGAGTGCTTGACCGCGCCGACGGCTTCGTCCATGCGAGGCCGGACAAAGAAAGGCAAGCACCATGAAGACCGAAATCGACATCCTCGCCATTGGTAACGCCATCGTCGACGTGATCGCCCGCGCGGAGGACGATTTCCTCGTCTCGCAGGGTGTTGCCAAAGGCTCGATGACGTTGATCGACGAGGCGCAGGCCGAGAAGCTCTACGCGGCGATGGGACCCGCGACCATCGTTTCAGGCGGTTCGGCGGCGAACACGGTCGTCGGTGCGGCGTCCTTCGGCGCCTCCTGCGCCTTCATCGGTCGTGTGAAGAACGATCCGGTCGGCGAGGTCTTCGCGCATGACATCGTGAAATCGGGCGTCGCCTATGGCACCGCGATGGCGCTTGACGGCCCGGCGACGGCGCGCTCTTTCATCCTCGTCACGCCCGACGGTGAGCGGACGATGAACACCTACCTGGGCGCCAGCCAGAACCTCGCCGAGGGCGACATCGACGCTGCGCTGGTGCGCAAGGCCAAGGTGACTTACCTCGAAGGCTATCTCTGGGACCCGCCGGAAGCGAAGGCGGCGTTCCGCAAGGCGGCGCAGATCGCGCATTCGGCCGGGCGCGAGGTTTCGCTGACGCTCTCGGATTCCTTTTGCGTCGATCGCTATCGTGACGAATTCCGCTTCATGATCCAGTCCGGTATGATCGATCTCGTCTTCGCCAACGAGCATGAACTCAAGGCGCTCTACCAGACCGCCGACTTCGACACTGCCCTCACGGCCCTGCGCAAGGAAGCCAAGCGCGCGGCGGTGACGCGCTCGGAGAAGGGCGCGATCATCGTCGAGGGTGCGATGACCATCGAAATTCCGGCCTTCCCGATCGAGACGCTGGTCGATGCCACCGGCGCGGGCGATGCCTATGCCGCCGGTTTCCTGTTCGGCTACACGCGAGGCATGGGCTACGAGAAGGCCGGTCGTCTCGGCGCGCTTGCGGCCTCCCACGTCATCCAGAAGATCGGCGCCCGCCCTGATGTGCCGCTGAAGGAGCTAGCGGAGCAGAATGGGCTGATGTGAGGAATAACTTGTGAAGAAGCGATTGGTTATTCATGGCATCGACATCTGGGGAGAATCGCTTCAGGAATGGTCTCCGCCGAATGCCACAGATTTTGAGTTCGAGGTCACTATTGATATTGGCCTCGAAGGGGCCGATGGAACAATGTTGTTTCGCCTCTTGGTGACCAGCATTAAACGCATTCAATCATTTCAGTCGAATGAGTTTTTATCAAAACGCCTTTTGGTGAAATCATATGACGCTTCATATATAGAACATTTCATCAAAAGCGTAATTAACACAAATATCTTCGAAGACTGGAATGACACGAAAGAATATTTAGACTATCATTTTTCCAACGAGTATTTCAACTACAACAATAAATACTTTATTATAAAACATTAAAAATCTGTCTATTGTGCAGTTTCATTTACAATTTCCGCAGCGCCACTTCCTCGATGAGGTGGCTCTCGCCCTTCCTGAGAATGAGGTCGGCACGCGGGCGGGTCGGGAAGATATTTTCCCTCAGGTTCGGCAGGTTGATGCGGTCCCAGAGCCCGTTGGCGATGCCGAGCGCTTCCGTCTCGCCGATCTCGGCGTAGCGGCGGAAGAAGCTCTCAGGCTTGCGGAATGCGGTCTGCCTGAGCGCCATGAAGCGGTCGACGTACCATTTGCGCAGGAGATCCTCGTCCGCGTCGATATAGATCGAGAAATCGAAGAAATCGGAGACGAAGGGCACCGGGCGCGCGTCCTTTGGCAGGCGCGGCGGCTGAAGCACATTGAGCCCTTCGACGATGAGAATGTCCGGGCGGTCGACGACCGTCTCCTCGCCGGGGATGACGTCATAAACGAGGTGAGAATAAAGCGGTGCGGCGACATTGTGCTCGCCCGCCTTCACGCGGGAGAGGAACTTCAGCAGCGCGGGCGTGTCGTAGCTTTCGGGAAAGCCCTTGCGCTCCATCAGGCCGAGGCGGCTCAGTTCTGCGTTCGGCAGCAGGAAGCCGTCGGTTGTCACCAGCCGCACCCTCGGCGTGTTCGGCCAGCGGGCAAGCAGGGCTTCCAGCACGCGGGCGGTGGTCGACTTTCCGACCGCGACCGAACCGGCGACGCCGATGATATAGGGGGTCTTGCCGTCGCCCGCGTTGAGGAAACGCTGCGTCGCCTTGAACAGCCCCTGCGTTGCCGCGACATAGAGCGAGAGCAGGCGCGAAAGCGGCAGATAGATTTCCATCACCTCTTCAATGGAAAGGCGGTCATTCAGCGATTGCAGGCGCTTCAGCTCGTCGAAAGCGAGGTTCAGCGGCGTGTCCGCACGCAGGCCCGCCCATTCCTGGCGATTGAACACGCGGAACGGCGAAAGATCGACATCGGGCGATAGCTTCGAAGTGACCGCGTCCATTCCAGGTCCTCCCGCGCCGACCGAACCGAAGATTGCCGGGTTCAGTTCTTGCCGCGCCCGGCCTTTTCTTCGAGGCCCGATTGCGCGGTGCGCTGTTCCAACTCGTCGAGCACATCCTTAACGCCGATCCCGGCGATGTGAAGCACGACCAAGAGATGATAGAGGACGTCGGCGCTTTCCTTTGTCAGCTCCGCGACATCGCCCTTCATGGCGGCGATGACGGCCTCGACCGCTTCCTCGCCGAGCTTCTTGCCGGCGCGTTCTATGCCGCCGGCCTTGAGCTTCGCCGTGTAGGACTGCGCCGGATCGGCACCCGCGCGCTTTGTGACGATGGCTTCGAGGTCAGTAAGGGTGAAACCGCTCATGCGTAGCCTCCGTCCAGCCTGACCGGAATGCCAGCCCTAGCCATATGCGCCTTGGCCTCGACAATGGAATAGGTGCCGTAGTGGAAGATCGAGGCGGCGAGCACCGCGCTCGCCTTGCCCTCGATCACACCCTCGACGAGGTGATCGAGCGTGCCGACGCCACCCGAAGCCACCACCGGAATGGTCACGGCCTCGGAAATCGCACGGGTGAGCGCGAGGTCGAAGCCGGCCTTGGTGCCGTCGCGGTCCATTGATGTGAGGAGAATTTCGCCCGCGCCGAGATCCGCGACCGCAACGGCGTAGTCGATGGCGTCGATGCCCGTGGGGTTGCGCCCGCCGTGGGTGAAGATCTCCCAGCGATCCGCCTCGCCTTCGCCGCTCACGCGCTTGGCGTCGATCGCGACGACGATCGCTTGTGCGCCGAATTTCTCCGCCGCCCGCCCGACGATGGCGCGATCCTTCACGGCGGCGGTATTGATCGAGACCTTGTCCGCGCCCGCGAGCATCAGCGCGCGTACGTCCTCGACATCGCGCACCCCGCCGCCCACCGTGACGGGCATGAAGCAATTCTCGGCGGTACGGCGCACGACATCGAGAATGGTGCCGCGGTTCTCGTGGGAAGCGGTGATATCGAGGAAACAGAGCTCGTCCGCGCCGGCGGCGTCATAGGCCTTGGCGCTTTCGACCGGATCGCCGACATCGGCGAGATCGAGAAAGTTGATACCCTTGACGACGCGGCCGTTCTTGACGTCGAGGCAGGGGATGATGCGGGTTTTCAGGGTCATGCGGCCCTCCGCTTCATCAGCGCCAGCGCTTGCCCTGCATCGAGCCGCCCGTCGTAAAGTGCTCGACCGGTGATCGCCCCGGCGAGACGGGCGCAATCGGGCTGAACGAGGCGCTCGATATCCTTGATCGAGGCGAGCCCGCCCGAAGCGATCACCGGGATCGAGAGCGCATGGCCGAGGGCGATGGTGCCCTCGAAATCGAGGCCCGAGAGCATACCGTCGCGCGCGATGTTGGTGTAGATGATCGCCGCGACGCCGGCATCCTCGAAGCGCTTGCCGAGATCGACCGCGAGCATATCCGAGGTTTCCGCCCAACCCTCGACCGCGACGCGACCGTCACGGGCGTCGATCCCGACGGCGACCTTGCCGGGGAAGGCCTTTGCGGCGGCCTTGACGAAATCCGGATCGCGCAGCGCCGCTGTCCCGATAATGACCCGTGAGATACCGCGCGTCACCCAGGCCTCGACCTGTTCCATCCGCCGGATACCGCCGCCGAGCTGCACCGGAAATTTCACGCGCGCGAGGATGCTCTCCACCGCCGCGCCGTTGATCGCTTCGCCCGCAAACGCCCCGTCCAGATCGACGACATGCAACGCCTCGAAACCCTGGCGCTCGAAAGCGGCGGCCTGCGCGCCGGGATCGTCGTTGAATACGGTCGCCTTGTTCATGTCTCCTTGCTGGAGGCGCACGCATTGGCCGTTTTTCAGGTCGATGGCGGGATAGAGGATCATGTCAGGTCTCTTGCCGGGTCACGGCGCCCAGCGCAGGAAATTGGCAAGGAGCGCGATGCCGAGTTTCTGGCTCTTCTCCGGGTGAAACTGCGTGCCGATCACGGTATCGCGTCCGACGATGGCCGAAACCGGCCCGCCATAATCGGCGGTCGCGAGAAGATCGGACGGCTCGGTCGGCAACAGATGATAGGAATGCAGGAAATAGGCGTGCAACCCCGCCTCGCCCAACGGAAGCCCGTCGAGCACGGGATGATCGCCGGTCTTCCGAAGCGTGTTCCAGCCCATGTGCGGGACTTTTAGGTGCCGGTCTTTCGGATCGAGTGCGACGACGCGGCCCGGAATCCAGCCGAGTCCACGCGTCTTGCCACGTTCCTCGCCGACCTGGCTAAGAAGCTGCATGCCGACACAGATGCCGAGAAAAGGCCGTCCCTTCGCGCGCACCTGCTCCTGAAGAACCTCTTCAAGCCCATCGATCCCGGCGAGATGCTCGCGGCAATCGCGATAAGCCCCGTCGCCCGGCAGCACGATGCGATCCGCCGAGGCGATTTCCTCGGGGTTCGCGCCGAGCACGACATGACCCGTCACGCCGATCTCGTCGAGCGCGCGCATCAGCGCCTTGCCGGCGGAATGGAGGTTGCCGGCGCCGTAGTCGATCAGGGCGATCTTCATTTCCCGGCCCTCGGGAATAAGCCGAGTACGGATGGCGTCGCGAGGCGGGCCGGCGCAGCGGCATCGGCCGTGCCGAGGCTGGCGAAGGTGCGCTGTTCGAGCGCTTCGCCCGCAGAGCCGACAATCACGCCCGCCTCGTCGTAACCGGCGCGCCGGAGCGCGAGACGACGCAAGGAAGAGCCCTCGATGCCGAAGAGCCAGCCGATGAGCAGCCAGACCGCCGCCTTCGCGCCGGCAGCGACCGGCAACGCCACGATGGCGGCGAGCACCAATCCGAGCCCGACAAGCGCGAAGAGCCCTGTCAGCCAATGGCGATGTGCCATCAGCCAGAACGGACCGAACAGGAAGGCGCCCCAGCTCCAGCCGTCGCGGACGAAAACGGCACGTTCGAGCCCCGCTTCGCGGCTGGGTGCGTCACCGGGCACATGGATCGTGAACCGGGCCATCAGACCGACAACGTCCCCTTGGTGGAGGGAACGCGATCCGCCGCGCGCCGGTCGGTTTCGGTAGCGTGGCGCAAAACGCGGGCAAGGCCCTTGAACAGGCTCTCTGCGATATGGTGCGAGTTCAGCCCGTAGAGGCATTCGGCATGGAGCGTCACACCCGCGTTGGAGGCGAAGGCCTGGAACCACTCACGCACCAGTTCGGTGTCGAAGGTGCCGATCTTGTGGGTCGGGAACTCGACGCGGAACACCAGAAACGCCCGGCCGGAAATATCGAGTGCGAGGCGCGAGAGCGTCTCGTCCATCGGCATCAGGCAATCGGCGTAGCGGGTGATGCCCTTCTTGTCGCCGAGCGCCTTGGCGAAGGCCTGCCCGAGCGCGATGCCGACATCCTCGACCGTGTGGTGATCGTCGACATGGAGGTCGCCCTCGGCGCGCACCAGCAGGTCGATCATCGAGTGGCGGGCGAGAAGGTGGAGCATGTGATCGAGAAAGCCGACGCCGGTGGCGATATCCGCCCGGCCGGTTCCATCGAGGTCGATCCCGACCTCGATCTTGGTTTCACCCGTCTCCCGCCTGATTTCCGCGCGGCGCATCGGACCAATCCTTTTGCAATGCGGCACAAAGCCGAAACCCGGCTTTAGCGAAAAAGCGGGGCTCGGGCAATTCCAACCTCGGGCGGGCGCGGCTGCCCTTGGCAATCGGCCTTCTAATTCCCTACATTGCCGGAGAGCACAAGGAGAACCGCTTGGCTGACGATCACGCTTCCCAGAACTGGCATGCAACGACCATTCTCATGGTCCGCAAGAACGGCAATACCGTTATTGGCGGCGACGGGCAGGTCAGCCTCGGCCAGACGATCATAAAGGGCAACGCGAAGAAGGTCCGCCGGCTCGGCAAGGGCGATGTCATCGCGGGCTTCGCCGGCGCGACGGCGGATGCCTTTACACTTTTCGAGCGGCTGGAAGCGAAAATCGAGCAGTTTCCCGGCCAGTTGACCCGCGCCTGCGTCGAACTCGCCAAGGACTGGCGTACGGACCGCTATCTGCGCCGGCTTGAGGCGATGATGCTCGTCGCGGACAGATCGACTGGCCTTGTCCTCTCCGGCACGGGCGATGTGCTCGAACCCGAGGGCGGGGTCATGGGTATCGGTTCGGGCGGCATGTATGCGCTCGCCGCCGCGCGCGCGCTTGTCGATACGGAAGCCGACGCCGAGGCCATCGTCCGCAAGGCGATGAAGATCGCCGGTGAGATCTGTGTCTATACCAACGAAAATCTCGTGATCGAGAAGATCGAGACCTGAAGCATGCGCCGGAAAAATGGAACCCGGTTTTGCGCTCCTTCGCATGCATTGGCAGATGAGAAATAAATGACGTCCTTTTCCCCCCGCGAGATCGTTTCCGAACTCGATCGCTACATTGTCGGCCAGAAGGAGGCGAAGCGCGCGGTTGCCATCGCCCTGCGCAACCGCTGGCGCCGCCAGCAACTCGAAGGTCCGATGCGCGAGGAGGTTCTGCCCAAGAACATCCTGATGATCGGCCCCACCGGCTGCGGCAAGACCGAGATCGCTCGTCGCCTCGCGCGGCTCGCCGGCGCGCCGTTCCTCAAGATCGAGGCGACGAAATTCACCGAGGTCGGCTACGTCGGCCGCGATGTCGAGCAGATCGTGCGCGATCTCGTTGAGGTCGGCATCGGTCTTGAGCGCGACAAGCGCCGCAAGGACGTCAGCGCCAAGGCGCAGGTGGCGGCGGAGGAGCGCGTGCTCGATGCGCTTGTCGGCGCGACGGCCTCGCCCGCGACGCGCGACGCCTTCCGCAGGAAGCTGCGCAGCGGCGACCTCGCAGACAAGGAAATCGAGATCGAACTCACGGGCTCAGGCAACGCCGGCCTGCCGATGTTCGAGATTCCCGGCATGCCCGGCGGGCAGATCGGCGCGATTTCGCTCGGCGATATCCTCGGCAAGTCCTTCGGCCAGAAGGGCAAGCCGCGCCGGACCACGGTGCAGGACGCGTATGAGCCGCTGATCGCCGAGGAAAGCGACAAGCTGATCGATCAGGACCGCATCGTTGCGGATGCGATTCGATCCGTGGAAGAGAACGGCATCGTGTTCTTGGATGAAATCGACAAGATTTCGGTGCGCGAAGGGCGCTCCGGCGGCGACGTTTCCCGCGAGGGCGTTCAGCGCGACCTCTTGCCGCTGATCGAGGGCACGACGGTCGCGACCAAACATGGGCCGGTGAAGACAGACCATATCCTCTTCATCGCCTCCGGCGCCTTCCACGTCGCCAAGCCCTCGGATCTATTGCCCGAGTTGCAGGGCCGGCTGCCGATCCGGGTCGAGTTGAAGCCGCTCGGCGAAGCGGATTTCCGCCGTATCCTCACCGAAACCGAGGCCTCGCTCATCAAGCAGTATGTCGCGCTGATGGCGACCGAGGGCGTGACGCTGCAATTCACCGAGGATGGCATCGCGGCCGTGGCCAGGGCGGCATTCGACGTGAACACCAACGTCGAGAATATCGGCGCCCGCCGGCTCCAGACCGTGCTTGAACGTGTGCTCGACGAGGTCAGCTTCACCGCAACCGACCGCTCGGGCGAAACGGTGGTGGTCGATGCCGCGGCGGTGACGAAAGAGGTCGGGGAGCTTGCGAAGAACGCCGATCTCTCGCGGTTCATTCTCTGACAGATGATTCCGGAGACGGACCCATGCGCATCGCGATCATCTCCGACGTCCACGGCAACGTCCTCGCGCTGGAGGCTGTCCTCGCTGATATCGCCCGGCAGGGCGCGGAAAGGATCGTCGATCTCGGTGACCGGGTGTCCGGCCCGCTCTGGCCGAAGGAGACCTTCGACCGACTGAAGTCACTCGGCATTCCCGGCGTGCGCGGCAACCACGACCGCATCGTTGGAGAGGATCCGCGCGAGGGAATGGGTCCGTCGGATGCCGTCGCGTGGGATATGCTCAATGTGGCGGATCGCGCCGAACTCGCTGCCCTGCCGGTCACCGCCGAGTTTGTGCCGGGTCTCGGCGCCTTCCACGCAACGCCGACGCATGACGACCGCTATACGCTCGACGACATCCACGACGGGCGCCTCCATCGCGCAGATATAGGCAAGATCCTGCGCCGGCTGGGCGGATTCGAAGCGCGAATCATCCTGATGGGCCACAGCCATCGACCTGAGCTGCTCCGCCTGCCGGACGGGCGCCTGCTTCTCAATCCCGGTTCGGTCGGCGACCCCGGTTACGAGGATACCACCGGTCAACGCCATGTCTCGGAAGCCGGCACGCCCCATGCCCGCTATGTCCTTCTGGACATTGCCGATATCACCTTTCCGGATGTGACGTTCCGCGCAGTGCCCTACGATTTCGAACGAGCCGCGCGGCAGGCTGAAAAGCGCGGTCGGAGGGAATGGGCCCATGCGCTCAGAACAGGGTTGATGCCGCGCCCCGCTTGACGGGACCTTTCGGCTAGGGGAGTCTCGCGCGATGTCGCTGGCCCTTCCCTTCACGATCGTCGGTTCGGCGACGCTGCTCTCGCGTGTCACCGGTTTTCTTCGGGACGTGCTGATCGCGGCGATGCTTGGCTCGGGGCCGGTGGCTGACATTTATGTCGCGGCTTTCCTCATCCCGAACCTCTTCCGCAAGATGATGAGCGAGGGCGCGCTCAATGCCGCCATCGTGCCGCGTCTCGCACGGCTGGAGCAGGAGGGTGGCAAGCAGGCGGCGCGCGGCTTTTCCGACGATGTGCTCTCTTTGATGCTGGTGGCGGTGGTCGTGATGATCGCGGTTGCCGAATTCGCGATGCCGCAGATCATGTCGGCGGTGGCGATCGGCTTCAAGGCGAGCACTGCCAAGTTCGATGATGCGGTGCTGTTCGCGCGGATCGCCTTTCCCTTCGTCGGATGTGTGCTGCTTGCGGCATTGATGTCGGCCCTGCTTAACACGACCGAGCGCTATGCCGTGGCGGCGTTGGTGCCGCTGGTTCTCAACCTCCTGCTGATCGGCGTGCTGCTCGCGTTGCTTCTGTTGCCGGTCGAGCGGCGCGAAGCAGGGCTCGCGCTGGTGACGACCGTGCTCGTTGCCGGTATCGTGCAGCTCGCGCTTCTTTGGCGCGCGGCCGGCCGCGCCGGTTTCGATGTGGTGCCACGCCCGCTCGATGCCATTGCCGGCCGCATCGACCCCGGCGCGAAAACGCTGCTGCTCGTCGCGCTACCGGGCATGATGATCGCCGGTTCGGGCCATGTGCATATGATCATTGCCAGCCAGTTGGCTTCACTGGAGCCGCGCGCAATCTCATGGCTCTATTACGCGGACCGGCTGTTCCAGCTTCCGCTCGGTTTCGTCGCGGCGGCTGTGGGCGTGGTGTTGCTGCCGCGCGTCGCGAAGGCGCTCAATCAGGATGATCGGGTGATGATGGCCGAGGCGCAGAGCGAATCCTTCGTGTTTTCCTCGTTGCTGATCCTGCCGGCGACTGTCGCGCTGATCGTGCTGGCGAAGCCGATCACGCTGGTGTTATTTCAGCGCGGCGCCTTCGGCTTCGTCGATGTCCGCGCGACAGCGGCGATGCTGAAGGTGCTCGCTTTCGCGTTGCCGGCCTTCGTGCTCATCAAGGTGATCCTGCCGGGGTTTCTCGCCCGCGAGGAAATGCGCCCGCCGTTGGTCGCCGTCGGCATCGCGATCGCAGCGAACATCGCGACCGGTCTTTTCTTCCATCAAGGTGGCAAATGGCTCGCGCCGGCCATCGGCGTCGCCGTCGGCGCCTGGACAAATGCGTTGGTGCTACTCGTCATGGCGATCTGGAAGGATCGCCTCAATCTCCTGCCGAGCGCGATCTGGCGCGCGGCCGGCGCCGGTTTCGCCGCCGCTGTGATGGGCCTTCTCGTCGGCTGGCTCGCAGTCGAGATGAAGGGCTTCATGCAGGTCAGCCGACCCTTCGCGATAAAGGGCGCAGCGCTGCTGGCAATCTGCTTGTCAGGTCTCCTCGTTTATCTCCTTGTTGCGCGCCTGCTCGGCGTTTTCACCGTCGCGGCCTTGAGAAAGAGCACGCGGGGCACGGTGAATTGAGCATCTGCCTTGCGGTCGCGGGGCGCGATTGCTAGAGCGCGCGATGAAAACCGAACCGGATGAAACCCGTGACCCCGAACCCCGTCTCCCTTTCACCCTTCAAGCCGCGTGTCTTTTCCGGCGTGCAGCCGACAGGCAACCTGCATCTCGGCAATTACCTCGGCGCCATCAAGCGCTTTGCCGAATTGCAGCACGCGCATGACTGCATCTATTGTGTGGTCGATCTTCACGCGATCACGCAAGGCGTCGAGGTCTGGGGTGGCCCGGAGGGCCTCCGCCGCGCGACCCGCGAGGTAACAGCCGCATATATCGCCGCCGGGATCGACACGAAGAAGCACATCGTCTTCAACCAGAGCCAGGTCGTCGAGCACGCCGAGTTGGCCTGGATCTTCAACTGCATCGCGCGGATGGGATGGGCCAACCGCATGACGCAGTTCAAGGAGAAGGCCGGCAAGGACCGCGAGAATGCCTCCGTCGGCCTCTTCGCCTACCCGATGCTGATGGCCGCGGACATCCTCGTTTACCGCGCGACGCATGTGCCGGTCGGCGACGACCAGAAGCAGCACCTCGAACTGACGCGCGACATCGCCCAGAAGTTCAACTTCGATTTCGCTGACAGGATTCGTGCACTTGGTCTTGCATCGGGCGAATATTTCCCGCTGGCCGAGCCGCTGATCGCCGGTCCGGCACCTCGCGTCATGTCCCTGCGCGACGGCTCGAAGAAAATGTCGAAGTCCGATCCGTCGGACTATTCGCGGCTCAACCTCACGGACGATGCCGATGCGATCGCCCAGAAGGTCCGCAAGGCCAAGACCGACCCCGAGCCGCTCCCGTCCGAGGAGGCGGGCCTGAAAGGCCGGCCGGAAGCGGAGAACCTCGTCACGATCTTCGCCGCTCTCTCGGGCGAGGCGCCGGCCGCTATCCTGACGCAGTTCGGCGGCGGCCAGTTCTCGACCTTCAAGAACGCGCTGGTCGAGCTTGCTGTGACGAAACTCGCGCCGGTCGGTGCCGAGATGCGACGGCTGACGGCGGATCCGGCGATGATCGATGCGGTTCTGGCCGACGGCGCCGAGCGTGCCCGCGCCATCGCCGGGCCGGTGATGCGCGACGTGCGCGAGATCTACGGGTTCATCCAGGGGTAATTCCTTGCCCTTGCCACGACGGCGGTGGTTTGGCAGCATGCCGGCTCAGTGGAGAGGCAGCGAGGTTTCTGCATGGCCTTCCGGCGGCGCGCCTATGAACCGGGTCATCGACCCAAGATTCTCGTCGTGATCGACGAGACCCCCGAATGTCACCGCGCGGTCCTGTTCGCTGCACGGCGCTCACGACGGTCGGGAGCGAGTATCGTCATGCTCTCGGTGATCGTGCCGGATGATGGCCAGCCCTGGCTCGGCATTGGCGATCTCATGCAGGCCGAAGCCGAAGCGGAAGCCGGCGAACGGCTCGACAAGTCCGCTGAGATCGTTCGCCGGGAAGCCGGATTCGAACCCGAGCGCGTCATTCGCACCGGTGCGCCGGCGGACCAGGTGATGGCCTTGATTCAGGAAGACGAGGACATCGCTGTGCTGGTCCTTGCGGCGGGGACCGGCAAGGAGGGCCCCGGCCCGCTCGTTTCGCACATCGCCGGCAAGGTGGCGGCCAGCTTCCCCGTTCCGGTGACGATTGTGCCCGGGGGATTGGCCGAAGCCGATTTCGAGGCGTTGGCCTGACGGGTCTTTTCGCCAGCGCGAAGCGGGACTATGTAAGGCGGGGCGGCCGGCCGGAGCTTGAACCCGGACCCTTCCCGCCAACGAGGCAGCCATGTTCATCCAGACCGAAGTCACCCCCAATCCCGCGACGCTGAAATTCCTGCCGGGGCGCGATGTTCTCGGCGCGGCGACGCGCGAATTCCGCTCGACGGACGAAGCCGCGGCCTCGCCGCTTGCGCAGGCGCTTTTCGGCATTCCGGGCGTTGTCGGCGTTTTCTTCGGTGGAGACTTCGTCTCGGTGACCAAGTCGGACGGCGAGTGGCAGCACCTCAAACCCGCGATTCTCGGAGCGATCATGGAGCATTACCTCTCCGGCGCGCCGATCTTGGCCGAGGGCGCCGCCGCCGAAGAGACCGGCGATGAGTTCTTCGCGCCGGAAGATGCGGATACCGTCGCCACCATCAAGGAACTGCTCGAAACCCGCGTCCGCCCGGCGGTGGCGGGGGATGGCGGGGATATCACCTTCCGCGGGTTCCGCGATGGCGTCGTCTATCTCACCATGAAGGGTTCCTGCTCGGGCTGTCCGAGTTCGACCGCGACGCTCAAGCACGGCATCCAGAATCTGCTTCGCCATTTCCTGCCGGATGTCCAGTCCGTCGAGGCGGCCTGAAACGACCGACCCGGAGGCCCCCTTGCGCGTCCTTGCCCTCGATACCGCGCTTGGCGCCACGTCGGTCGCCTTGCTCGACACGGAGACGAACAGCATCCTCGCCGAGGAGAGCGTCGTGATGGAGCGCGGCCATTCCGAGGCATTGATGCCGATGGTCGAGCGTGTTCTGGCGGCGGCCGGCATCGAATTCTCCGCCGTCGATCGCTTCGGCGTCACGATAGGGCCGGGCAGTTTTACCGGTTTGCGCATCGGTATCGCCGCGGCGCGCGGTTTCGCGCTGGTGCATGACAGGCCGGCTGTCGGCGTCTCGACGCTGGCGGCCTATGCCGCGCCGGTCCTGTTCGGGGGCGAGCGCCGCCCCGTTGCGGCCGCGATCGACGCACGCAATGGCATGGCGTTTTTCCAAGCGATGAGCGTCGACGGGCGCACGATTGCGGGACCCGGCCTCTATCGGATCGAGGAAGCGGCGCGGAAGACGGGCGACGGGGCGATCAGCTTCGTCGGCAACGCGGCTGATAGGCTTGCTGCCGCCCGTCGCGACGGGCAAGTGGATTTCCGTTTTGGTGCCGGCTCCGTCTCGGCGCTCCCCGCACCGCCGGTCGCCTGGGTGGCGCGGCTTGCTTCGGCCGCCAACCCCGCGACGTCACCGGCCCGGCCGATGTATCTGCGCGAGGTCAACGTGACGATGGGTGACCGCGCCCGGTTGCAGCGAGCCTGAGGCTGGCCGTGTTCTGGCTCTGGCCCTGGTTCTGGTTTGGACAGATGCACACTACCTTCCGCCCTGCCTCGACTCTTGATTCCTCGCGCATCGCCGCGATCCATGCCGAGAGTTTTGCCATCGGCTGGGATCGGAGCGAGATCGAGCGCATGTTAATCGAGGGGCATGTCGCCGACGTCATGATCTCGCGCGCCCCTGTTGGCGAGATCGTGACCGGTTTTGCCATCAGCCGTGTCGTGCTTGATGAGGCAGAACTCCTGACCATCGCGCTCGACCGCGAGGTGCGCGGGCGCGGCTTCTCGGAAACGCTGCTCGAGCGCCACGCGCAACGGGTGCGGCAGGCGGGCGCGACGAGTCATTTTCTGGAGGTCGCGGACGCGAACGCGCCCGCGCTTGCGCTCTATCGCAAGCTCGGCTTTGTCGAGATCGGCCGCCGCAAGGGTTATTATCCCGGAGGGAAAGGCGCCGGCGCGCGTCGGCACGATGCTATCACGATGCGGCGGGATCTCGCCCATCTCGACCCTACGCCCCGCTTCCGCTGAACGAAGGGCGGCTTTCCAAGCGCGCCAAGCCTTGATATGCCGCAGGGCAAACAGGGCGAGGAAACATGAGCGGGGAGAACGACCCGGATCGCGATCTCGGCAGCGTCGCCGAGCGGTGTCGCGCGCAGGGCCTGCGTATGACCGGGCCGCGTCGCGTGATCGCCGAGGTACTCGATCGGGCCGCCGACCATCCGGATGTCGAGGAGCTGCACCGCCGCGTCTCCGAGATCGAGCCGCGCATCGCGCTCTCGACCGTCTATCGCACGGTGCGGCTTCTGGTGGAGGCGGGCATCCTCGAACGTCATCTCTTCATCGACGGGCGCGCCCGCTACGAAAACGCCGATCACGAGCATCACGATCATCTCATCGACATGACAACAGGTAATGTCATCGAATTCCGCTCGCCGGAAATCGAGGAATTGCAGGCGAAGATCGCGGAAAGCCTTGGTTATCGCATCACCGGGCACCGGCTGCAGTTGTTCTGCGTCCCGATGAAGGAGCGCGGCCGTCGCCGAACCGTCACAAAGCGAGAGTAAGGCACTCGGGCGAAGCAGGGCCTGGTTCGCGTGAAGAACCGGAGTCCACGCAAGCGAAACTGCGAAGGTACAGGTCGAGGCTGGTGGATGGCGAGGCTCACCCTTCTTCCATGATTGAACAGGGTCCGTTCCGGTATCTGAAGATCGGCGTTCGGGTGGCAGCCATGCTGCCGGCCTTCGCGCTTGGCTTGCCGGCGCAATGGGTGGCCCTGCGAGTCGCGCCGGGGCTCGCGCGCTGGATGCCGGTGCTGTTCCACCGCTACCTGCTGATTGTTCTGGGCGTGCGGGTCGAGAAGATCGGCGCGCTCGATCCCAGAAAGCCGATCCTTATCGCGTCCAACCATCTTTCCTGGCTGGATATCGTGGTGATTTCGTCGCTCGCCCCGGTTTCCTTCATCGCTAAGAGCGAGGTCGGCGCCTGGCCGTTGTTCGGTACGCTCGCCCGTCTCCAGCGCTCGATTTTCGTCGAGCGTCAGAAGCGGGGAAAGACCGGCGAAGTGAACCGCTCCATCGCCGCGCGCCTCGCGGATGGCGACGCACTTGTGCTTTTCGCGGAAGGGACGACCAGCGATGGATCGCGCATCCTCCCGTTCCGCTCGGCGCTGATCGGCGCGGCGCAGGCGGTTGCCGATGGCGGCGAGGCGGGACGGTCGATCGTCCAGCCGCTCAACATCGCCTACCCGCGCATTGCCGGGTTGCCGACGGGGCGCGTCGATCATCCGTTGATCGCCTGGCACGGCGACATGGAACTCCTGCCCCATCTCGGCGATTTTCTCACGCTTCCGAGCGTCGATTGCCGGGTGACCTTCCTCGGTGCGCGCGATGTCGCGCCGGGCAGCGACCGGAAGATCCTCGCCAGGGAGATGGAGGCAGAAATCCGTCGAAGCCACGCGCACGCCTTGACCGGGCGTGAGCCCTCTACCGCATGAAGCGCGAACAAAGCCGCCTTCGCCCCTTTGCGAAACAGCTTGCGGCAGTTAAAGAACGGGCGATGACCAAGCCCACGATCGAAGTTTCCTCAGGCAGCCCCGATGCGCCGCGCCGAGCGCATATCAAGTCCTACGGTTGCCAGATGAATGTGCATGACGCCGAGCGCATGGCCGATCTTCTGGCCGGCGAAGGCTATGTCATGACCGAGGCGGCAGAGAACGCCGATCTCGTCATCCTCAACACCTGCCATATCCGCGAGAAGGCGGCCGAGAAGGTCTATTCCGAACTCGGAAGGCTCCGCGTGACCAAGGAGCAGCGCGCTGCGGAGGGCCGCAAGACGCTGATCGCGGTCGCCGGTTGCGTCGCGCAGGCCGAAGGCGGCGAGATCATGAAGCGCCAGCCGAATGTCGATATCGTCGTCGGCCCGCAGAGCTATCATCGCCTGCCGGGGTTGATCGCCCGTGCCGAGGCACGCGACCGCCGGGGCGCGATCGACACCGAGTTTCCGGAAGAAGATAAGTTTACGGCGCTGCCGAAGCCTGAAGCGAAACGGCTGATGGCACGGGGGCCGTCCGCCTTTCTCACAGTGCAGGAGGGCTGCGACAAATTCTGTTCGTTCTGCGTCGTCCCGTTCACGCGCGGTGCCGAGACCTCGCGCCCGGTTGCGGCGATCCTCGAAGAAGCGCGGGCGATGGTCGAGGCCGGCGTGCGCGACATCATGCTGCTCGGCCAGAACGTCAACGCCTATCACGGCGATGACGGCGTGGGCGGCACGGCCGATCTCGCCCGGTTGTTCGACCGACTTTCCGGTATCGATGGCCTCGCGCGCCTCCGGTATGCGACCAGCCATCCGCGCGACATGAACGCCGCGCTGGTCACGGCGCATCGCGACAATCCAAAGGTGATGCCCTACTTGCATCTTCCGGTGCAATCGGGCTCGAACCGCGTGCTGAAAGCGATGAACCGCAGGCACGACCGGGATTTCTATTTCCGCATCGTCGACGACCTCCGCGCCGCCCGGCCCGACATCGCGCTCTCGTCCGATTTCATCACCGGTTTTCCCGGCGAGACGGACGCCGACTTCGAGGACACGATGGACCTCGTGCGCCGCGTCGATTTCGCGGCCGCCTATTCGTTCAAATACAGCCCCCGCCCCGGCACCAAATCCGCCGAGGGGGAAGATTCCGTCCCCGAATCAGTGAAGGCCGAAAGGCTTGCCGCGCTTCAGGAGCTCATTGCCGACCAGCAAAGCGCTTTCAATGCTGGCTGTCTGGGGCGGCGGATGCCGGTGCTTTTCGAGAAGGCAGGCCGTTTTCCGGGGCAGGTTTCCGGCAAGTCGCCCTACCTTCAGGCCGTCAATGTCGAATTTCCGGCGGAGAACCGCATTTCCGACTTTATCGGTCGCATCGTCGATGTTGATATCACTGAACTGGCATCGAATTCGCTTCGCGGAAAATTGGTGGAGGGCCAGTCTTCCGCCGCCGGAGGGAAAGCCGCTTGACCTTGCGCCTCAGCGAGCCTTCGCGCCTCGCCGCTTCCGTTCAGGCCTCGCTCGACGGGGTCGAGGAAGCCCTGATGCTGGATGACAACCGGGCGGCGAGCCTCGTTGTCGGCAATTACGACCAGAACATCGCGCATCTGGAGCGACGGCTGAATGTTGTCGCCCATGTCAACGGCAACAACATTGTGTTGCGCGGTGCGCGCGAGGCGGTGGATCACGCCCGCCGCGTACTCGAAAGCCTCTACGCGACGGTGAAGCGCGGCAAGGCCGTTGGCCCCGGCGATGTCGATGGCGCGATCGAGGAAACGGCGCTCCAGCGCGGTCTCTTCCCCGAAAAATCCGAGCCGGAACCCGAACCTGTCCGGGCGCCGGGACGCGAGAACTACGCCGGGTTCGGGCACGTGACGACGCGCAAGAAGGGCATCGTCAAGGCCCGCAACGCCGCGCAGGACAGCTACCTGCGCGTTCTCGCGCGGCATGAACTCGTCTTTTCCGAGGGGCCGGCCGGCACCGGCAAGACCTGGCTCGCGGTCGGCCATGCGGTGCAGCTTCTCGAAGCCGGGCATGTCGAGCGCCTGATTCTCTCGCGGCCCGCGGTCGAGGCCGGCGAGAAGATCGGCTTCCTCCCCGGCGACATGCGCGAGAAGGTCGATCCCTATCTGCGGCCCATCTACGACGCGCTTTACGATTTCATGGAGGGGCGCATCGTCGAGCGCGCGCTCCAGACCGGAGTGATCGAGGTCGCCCCGCTCGCCTTCATGCGCGGACGCACGCTTTCGAACGCGCTGATCCTGCTCGACGAGGCCCAGAACACCTCTTCGATGCAGATGAAGATGTTCCTGACCCGCCTCGGCGAGGGCTCGCGTATGATTATCACCGGCGATCCGACGCAGGTCGATCTGCCGCCGGGGCAAAAGAGCGGCTTCGCGGAGGCGATCGCACTCCTCTCCGAGGTCGAGGGCATCGGCCATGTGAAGTTCGGCCATCAGCACGTCGTCCGGCACGATCTCGTCCGGCGAATCGTCAAGGCCTATGAGGACCAGACGAATGCCTCCGCGCGCTGAAACCGGCCCGGAGGGCGTATCGCCCCTGCCGGAAATCGACATACGCATCGAGGCGCCGGGCTGGGCCGCGCTGCCGGATGCGGAGGCGATCGTGCGCCGTGCGGTCGAGGCCGTATTGGCGGATTATGAACCAGATGAGCGTGGCGCACTGGCCGTGCTGCTGACCGGGGATGCGGAAATCCGCCGTCTCAATCGCGATTTCCGCCACAAGGACAAGCCGACCAACGTGCTCTCCTTTCCGGCGGCGGCGCTGCCGGGAGAGGCTCTTCTCGGCGATATCGCCCTCGCCTATGAGACCTGCGCCCGCGAGGCCGGGGAGGACGGAAAATTGGTGGCGGACCATCTTGCTCATCTCGTGGTTCACGGAGCGCTCCATCTCCTTGGGTTCGACCATGAGACCCCTGATGACGCGGAGGAAATGGAGGCGGAAGAAGTGGCGATTCTCGCGCGGCTCGGCATCGCGGACCCCTACGCCGGATCGGAACTGGCTTTGAACACGCACGAGGCTTCACAATGAGCAGCGACGACAGTTCCGAAAAAGCCGGCACATCGGAGGTGCCGCGCAAGGAGCCGCGTGAGTCCTGGTTCGATCGGTTCCGTTTGGCGCTCGGCCTCAAGAATCCGGCCTCGATTCGCGCCGAGCTTGCCGATGCGATCGAGGAAAGCCACGACACGAGCAGCGAGGATGCTTTCACGGGGCAGGAAAAACGAATCCTGCGCAATCTCCTCGCCGCACGCGACAAGCGCGTGCAGGATGTGATGGTGCCGCGCGGTTCGATCGTGGCCATCGCCGACGATGCGCGCGTCGCCGAACTGCGCGAACTCTTCATGTCGGCGGGGCATTCGCGTCTGCCGGTCTATACCGAAACGCTCGACGAGCCGCTCGGCATGATTCACATTCGTGATTTCTTTGCCCGCCTCGAAGCCATCGATCTCGAAACGCGCGTCAAGGATATCGGCCTTGTCCGTCCGGTCCTGTTCGCGCCGGCCTCGATGCCGGCGCTCGATCTTCTCGTCGAGATGCAGGGCAAGCACATCCACATGGCGCTGGTGATCGATGAATACGGCGGTACCGACGGTCTCGTCTCGATCGAAGATCTCTTGGAAATCATCGTCGGCGAGATCGAGGACGAGCACGACATCGTCGAGGACAGCGAGATCGTCCGGCTGGACGATGGTGCGATCGAGATCAACGCGCAGGCGTCGATCGCCGAGGTTGCTGGCCTCTTCGGCATCGACCTCGCACCGCCGAGCGATGACCACGAGATCGAGACGATCGGCGGCTATGTCACGGCGATGCTCGGCCGCGTTCCGGTCCAGGGAGAAGTTGTCTCGCCGCCTGGCGGCCTGACCTTCACCATTCTCGAAGGCGATGCCCGGCGCGTCAGACGCTTGCGGGCTGCGACTACCCCTGGCGAGGAGCCGGCGCAGGTCTAGATTATCGCGACGGGGTGTTGAAAACACCAAAAGTGTTTTCCATGACGGGATTCGTGCCTTTACCTCTCCTCCTGCCGGCGATTCGCCGGATCAGCAGGCTTGGCGCATCGAGAGCACAAATTTGGACGGTATGGCCGAAGGCGAGGGAGGCATCCCGACCCGTATCAGGGATTGGCACCATGCGATTCTTCTCGCGGATCGCTGGAATCGGCGCGCCCTTGCGGTCGGGGCCGGGGTTTGCGCAGCGCTCGCTATGCAGCCGCTCGACATCTGGCCGGCTTATTTCGTCGCGTTTCCGCTGCTGGTGCTGTTGCTCGATGGCACGGGTGACGCAACCCGCCCGCGCCGGACGGATCTCGCTGCGGCGGCCGGAATCGGCTGGTTCTTCGGCTTCGGCTATTTTCTCATCGGCCTGTGGTGGCTCGGCGCGGCATTCATCGCGGGGGGAGACCAGTTCATCTGGTTGATGCCGCTCGGTGTGGTCGGGCTTCCGGCTTTTCTCGCGCTGTTTCCGGCCTTCGGACTTCTGTTCGCGCGGTTGATCTGGTCGCGGAGCGCGACCCGCGTTCTTGCACTCGCTTTCGGCCTTTCCCTCGCGGAATGGATGCGGGGCTGGATCTTCACCGGTTTTCCGTGGAACGGCTTCGGGCAGGCTTTCGCCAACCAGATCGTCCTGGTGCAGATCGTCTCGGTCATCGGCGCGGAGACACTGGGGGTTATCGCCGTCGCGCTCGGTGCGCTGCCGGCGCTCGTCCTTTCGGGACGATCGCGCCTCGGCATGCTCTGGCCGATTGGCCTGATCGCCCTCGTGATTGGGGTCGGCACAGGCTACGGCCTCCTGCGGCTTCAGGCTTCGGGCGGCATCGCGGTCGACTTCCGGACGATGCCGTTCGTGCCGAACGTGAAACTTCGCATCATGCAGCCGAATGTCTCGCAGGATGCGAAGAACGCCACGCGCGACGGGATGAAGGAACTCGAAGCCTTTCTGGCGCTCAGCGATATCGCCAAGGGCGCCCATGCCTCCGGCATCGCCGATGTGACCCATCTCATCTGGCCGGAAGCCCCGTTCGCCTTCGTGCTGGAGCGAAAGCCGCAGGCGATCCAGGCCATCCGCGCTTACCTGCCGACCGGGACCGTCCTGATAACCGGAGCGGTCCGCGCGGAGCCCGAGAGTCCGACGAGCTTTCGCTTTTTCAATGCGATCCACGTGATCGACCGCAACGGCTTTGTCGGCACCTACGACAAGGTGCACCTCGTGCCGTTCGGCGAGTATCTGCCGTTCGAAGCCGCTCTTCGGGCGATGGGTCTCAAGCAGTTCGTGAACGTGATCGGAGGGTTCACCGCCAGCCCCGCCCGGCAACCGCTCGCCGTTCCCGGTCTGCCTCCGGTCGCGCCGATGATCTGCTTCGAGAGCATCTTCCCGCGTGACCTGGCCGAATCGGTCACGGACGGCGGCGTTTTCATCAACGTGACAAACGATGGTTGGTTCGGCTACACTTCCGGTCCGTATCAACATCTCGCGCAGGCGAGGCTACGGGCCGTCGAATTCGGACAGCCAATGGTTCGAGCGGCCAACAGCGGTATTTCCGCCGTATACGACGCTTTCGGCCGCCGGATCGCGGCCTTGCCGCTCGGGCGAGCCGATGTCCTCGACGCGCCGCTCCCGGTCGGTCTGTCAAAAACGTTGTATAAGCGTGTCGGGTGGTATAGTTTCGCCGCCGTTATGATAGGTTTCCTGTCAATCGGGGTCCTTGGGAGGCTGAGAGCCTGAGTTTCATCCGTTTGAAACCTCAGCAAGACCTTGAAATTGAACCTTAAATTGGCGAAGAATGCAAGCTTGAGGGTGTGATGGCCGCCGACGATAATCCGATGAAGAAAGCCCCGAGCCCGGTTGATCGCCATGTTGGGAACCGGGTGCGGATGCGTCGAATCACCGTCGGCATGAGTCAGGAGAAACTCGGCGAGGCACTCGGCGTTACCTTCCAGCAGATCCAGAAGTACGAAAAGGGTTCGAACCGTATCAGCGCGAGCCGCATGCAGAATATCGCTCAGACCCTGGGCGTGCCGGTTTCCTTCTTTTTTGACGGTGCACCGCGCGACGAATCGCTCGGCATGGCGGTGGGGTTTGCGGAGAGCCAGCAGGCCGATTATGCCGCCGATATCTTCGCGACACCGGAGGGTGTGGCTCTCGCCCGTGCTTTCGCCTCGATTCAGGATCCGAAGGTTCGCCGACGCGTCGTTGACCTCGTCACGACCCTCGTCGAAGGCCAAAAGCGGGATTGAAGGCTCGCTCCGGGCACTTTTTTGTGTCGCGACGTTTGATTTTCCGGAACATTCGTTCTTTTTGTCGGAATCGTTCGTCAAACACCCTTGACCTCCCCCTTGGTTCGGGAATAGAGACGCGCCGCGACCCTGCCGGTATGGAGGGAGCCGTTTCCTAAATCCTGCACGGAGCTCATCGTGGCGCGTTCGTCCTATCTCTTCACTTCCGAATCGGTTTCCGAAGGTCATCCTGACAAGGTCTGTGATCGCATCTCCGACGAGGTGGTCGACCTCTTCTTCCGCGAAGCCGCCAAGGCTGGCATGGATGCGGCGCAGGTCCGCGTCGCCTGCGAGACGCTTGCCACGACCAACCGCGTCGTCATCGCCGGCGAGGTCCGCACCTCGCTTGACGAGAAGACCATGAAGTCCAAGGTCAAGTCCGCCGCCCGCAAGGCCATCAGGGCCATCGGCTACGAGCAGGACGGCTTTCACTGGAAGAAGGCCAAGATCGACGTTCTGCTCCACCCGCAATCCGCCCATATCGCGCAGGGCGTCGACGCCTCGGGTAACAAGGACGAGGGTGCCGGCGATCAGGGCATCATGTTCGGCTATGCCTGCAAGGAAACGCCTGATCTGATGCCGGCGCCGATCTATTATTCCCACAAGATTCTCGAAGTGCTGACTGCGGCCCGCAAGGCCGGCGAGCGGGGCTGCGGCCAGCTCGGCCCGGACGCCAAGAGCCAGGTGACCGTGAAATACGAGAACGGCAAGCCGGTCGGCGTCACGCAGATCGTGCTCTCGACCCAGCATCTCGATGAGAAGCTAACCTCGGACGACGTCCGGAAAATCGTCGAGCCGATCATCCGCGAGACCCTGCCGGCCGGCTGGATCTCGAAGGAGACCGTCTGGCACGTCAACCCGACCGGCGCCTTCGTGATCGGCGGTCCGGATGGCGACGCCGGCCTCACCGGCCGCAAGATCATCGTCGACACCTACGGCGGCGCGGCGCCGCATGGCGGCGGCGCCTTCTCGGGCAAGGACCCGACGAAGGTGGATCGCTCGGCAGCCTATGCCGCGCGCTACCTTGCCAAGAACGTTGTTGCCGCCGGTCTCGCCGAGCGCTGCACGATCCAGCTTTCCTACGCGATTGGCGTTTCCAAGCCGCTCTCAGTCTATGTCGACCTGCACGGGACGGGCAAGGTTGACGAGGCGAAGCTCGAAAAGGTGCTGCCGGAGATCATGGATCTCAGCCCGCGCGGCATCCGCACCCACCTCAGCCTCAACAAGCCGATCTATGCCCGCACTGCGGCGTACGGCCACTTCGGACGCAAGGCGAGCCGCGACGGCGGCTTCTCCTGGGAGAAGACCGATCTCGCGCCCGTGATCAAGAAGGCGGTTGCCTGACGGGAGTATCCGCGCTTGGGCACGGAAATGGATCAGAACGGCGGGGCATCGGAAATGACGCCCCGCCGTCAACTTTATGGGCGCTCGAAGGGCAAGGCGTTGCGCGCGGCCCAGGCCGGTCGTATCGCCGACATGCTGCCGGACATCGCCATCGACGTCGAACGGCTAGGCGTGGATCCGGCGGGCCAATTTAGCCACAAGCCATCCTCCCTCGTGCTCGAAATCGGATTTGGCGGCGGCGAGCATCTCGCTGCGCAGGCCCGTCTTCACCCGGAGCGAGGCTATTTCGGTGTCGAGCCATTCCTGAACGGCGTGGCCAAGCTGCTCGCCGAAATCGAGGCCGACAGGCTCCAGAACATTCGGTTGCTGCGGGGAGACGCGCGGGATGTGCTCGCTGCCCTGCCCGATTCCTGTCTTGCGGGTGTTTTTCTGCTCTATCCCGACCCTTGGCCGAAGCGGCGTCAACGCAAGCGTCGGATCGTCGACATGGCTTTTCTCGGTGAGGTCGCGCGTGTCTTGAAGCCGGGCGGCGAGTTGCGCTTCGCGACCGATATCGACGATTACGCCGGCTGGATGCTCGCGCGCATTGCCCTGCAGGAAAAGCTCGTCTGGCTCGGCGAGCGGGCGGATGACTGGTGCATGCCCTGGGACGGCTGGCATCGCACGCGCTACGAGGAAAAGGCGCTGCGCGAGGGGCGCGTGCCGGGGTATTTCCGGTTCCGGCGGACAGGGACTTGATTGTTGCCCGTATCGGGCGTATCAAGCCCCGCATCAATCTCAGTTTACGCGGGGTTATACGCGAGAACCGAGTGGGCCGGCGACGGACCCGCTCTTTTTGTTTTGGCACCCTGGAAGGATCGAATGGACTCGCTCGAGGAACCCCGGCTGATTACCGAAAACGGCATTGCGAGCCGTGTCGGGCGGATTGTCGAGCCGATGATCCGGGGTCTCGGGTTTCGTCTCGTCCGGGTACGGATTTCCGGGCTCAATGGCTGCACCGTGCAGATCATGGCCGAGCGTCCGGATGGAACCTTCAGTGTCGAAGATTGTGAGTCCGTGAGCCGCGCCGTCGCGCCGCTGCTGGATGTCGAGGATCCGATCTCGACCGCCTATAACCTCGAGATTTCCTCACCGGGCATCGACCGGCCGCTTGTGCGCGCTTCGGATTTTTCGCGCTGGATCGGATTCGATGTCCGTATCGAGATGGCGGTGCCTCTTGATGGCCGCAAGCGCTTCCGCGGCTTCATCGATGCCGTCGAGGGGGAGAATGTCACCGTCCTCCTGCCCGACGTGCCGGAAGGCGAGGAGCAGCGCCGCCAGCTCGACATGCGCGATATTTCCGAGGCGAGGCTGGTGCTCACCGATGCGGTGATCGAGGAATCGCTGCGGCGCGGCAAAGAAGCCTTGCGTGCTGCCGGCCTCGATGAGGACGAAGAAGACGAAGCTGCGCCCGGGCCGGCGGTACCCGCTCCACCGAAATTCCAGCGCCCGCCCAAGCCGGTCAAACGGCCGAAGGGGCCGGGCAAGTTCAAGAAACACTAATTCGGCCCGATTCCCGACGAACGGGTCATCTGACGGAGGAAAAGATGTCAGTCAGCGCAAACCGCCTGGAGCTTCTGCAGATCGCGGATGCCGTCGCGCGCGAGAAATCGATCGACCGCGAGATCGTGCTTGGCGCAATGGAGGATGCCTACGCCAAGATCGCGCGCTCCCGCTACGGCTCCGAGACCGATATCCGTGCCGAAATCCATCCGCGCACCGGCGAGGTCCGCCTGACCCGAATCATGCATGTGGTCGAGAACGTCGAGAACGACTCGCGCGAGATGGATCTTGCGGATGCCCGCAAGAAAAACCCGGCGGCGCAGATCGGCGATACCTTCTCGGAAGTGCTGCCGCCGGTCGAGTTCGGCCGCATGGCGGCGCAATCGGCCAAGCAGGTCATTACCCAGAAGGTGCGCGAGGCTGAGCGTGACCGCCAGTATGATGAATTCAAGGATCGTATCGGCGACATCATCAACGGCGTGGTCAAGCGCGTCGAATATGGCAACGTCATCGTCGATCTCGGCAAGGGCGAGGCGGTGATCCGCCGCGATGAGCTGATCCCGCGCGAGGTCTTCCGCCCCGGCGACCGCATCCGTTCCTATCTGTTCGACGTCCGCCGCGAGGCGCGCGGGCCGCAGATCTTCCTTTCGCGCACGCATCCCATGTTCATGGCGAAGCTTTTCATGCAGGAAGTGCCGGAGATCTACGACGGTGTCATCGAGATCAAGGCGGTTGCCCGGGATCCCGGCAGCCGGGCCAAGATCGCCGTGATTTCCCGAGATTCCTCGATCGACCCCGTCGGCGCTTGCGTCGGCATGCGCGGCAGCCGCGTGCAGGCGGTGGTGCAGGAGCTTCAGGGCGAGCGTGTCGATATCATCCCGTGGTCCGACAATGTCGCGACCTTCATCGTCAACGCGCTCCAGCCGGCGGAAGTTTCGAAGGTGGTGCTCGACGAGGAATCGGAGCGCATTGAGGTCGTGGTGCCGGATGACCAGCTCTCGCTCGCCATCGGCCGCCGTGGCCAGAACGTGCGCCTCGCCTCCCAGCTCACCGGCTGGAACATCGACATCCTCACCGAAGCCGAGGAGAGCGAGCGTCGCCAGAAGGAATTCGCCGAGCGCTCGAAGCTGTTCTGCGACGCGCTCGACGTCGACGAGATGGTCGGCCAGCTCCTCGCCTCCGAAGGTTTCGCGACCATCGAGGAGATCGCTTATGTCGACCGCGCCGACGTGCTTTCGATCGAGGGGTTCGACGAGGATACCGCCGACGAACTGCAGAACCGTGCCCGTAGCTATCTCGAGCGGATCGAGAACGAGCGTCAGACGCGCCGCAGGGAGCTCGGCGTAGAGGATGCGCTGGGCCAGATTCCGGGCGTCACCTCGGCGATGTTGGTCGCTTTCGGCGAGAACGACGTGAAATCGGTTGAGGATCTCGCCGGCTGCGCGACCGACGATCTCGTGGGTTGGACCGAGAAGAAGGGCAGCGAGACCGTGCGGCATGCCGGTTATCTCTCCGATCTCGAGGTCTCGCGGCAGGATGCCGAGGCGATGATCATGGCGGCGCGCGTCGCCGCCGGCTGGGTCGAGGAAGAGGAAGCGACCGGGGAGGTCGAGGCGGAGGCGGAAGGCTGATCCGCCTGGAGAACGAACATGGAGGATGACACGGATGAGGGACCGGACCGGTCCGCGGTGATGCGGCGCTGCATCGCTACGCGCGAGGTTCGCTCGATTTCCGAGCTCATCCGTTTTGTTCAGGGACCCGACGGGGCGGTTGTTCCGGATATCAAGGCGAAGCTGCCGGGGCGGGGGGTTTGGGTTTCCAATTCCCGCGCCGTTCTCGAAACCGCGATTGCCAAAAACCTGTTTCCGCGCGCCTTCAAGAGCAAGGCCAGTGCAATGGAGGGTCTTGCCGATCAGGTGTCCAGCCTTCTGAAGCGCGATGCGTTGCAGATGCTCTCGCTCGCCAACAAGGCGGGCGCCCTGACGACCGGCTTCGCCAAGATCGAGGGCTCGCGTGGACCGATCCTCTGTCTCGTGCAGGCGAGCGACGGTTCGGCGGCGGAAATTGCCCGCCTCCAGACCCAGTGTCGCGGGCGTGGACCGGGGCGACGCGACCCGGAGGCCATCCGGGTCTTCGATTCGCGCGAATTAGCGCTGTCCATCGGGCGGGAACATGTGATACATGCGGCGCTCACGGTTCATGACGCAGCGTCCGCCTTTCGGGATCGGGCGCTGAGGTTCGCAGAATTCGAGGCGGCCAGCCCGGCGAAACCTGATGCGGTTTCGGCAAGCGGGCTTTCGGGCTTTCCGGTTTCCCGAGATGGGGAATAGCCGGATTTGAGCCCGGCGTGGCCCGCGATCCTGAAACGCGCCGCTGAGCCCGGAATTTCGGCCGGTCCGTCAAACGGACCGGATTTGTCGAGACGAATTGGTACGGTCGGGGAAAACGACACGAATGAGTGACAACAAGACATCGGGCGACAAGACGCTCTCCGTCTCCAAGACGCTTTCGCTGAAGCGTCCGGTCGAGACGGGCATCGTCAAGCAGAGCTTCTCGCATGGGCGCACCAACGCGGTGGTCGTCGAGACGAAGAAGCGTCGCCCCGGGTCCTTCGAGGGTCAGGCTGCAAAGCCGGTCGTGGTCGAAACCAAGACCGCGCCGAGCGCTGCCCCGCGCCCTGCAAGCCCCGGCCGCCTCGGTCTTGGCGGCGCTCAGCGCAACCTCACCGATGAGGAGCGCGATGCGCGCGCGCAGGTCCTTCAGGAGGCGATGCGTCGCCAGCAGGAAGAAGATCGCCAGCGCCAGGAGACGGAACGCCGCGAGCGCGAGGAGCGCGAACGCGCCGCGCTCGAAGCGCGCCGCCGCGAGGAGGAAAGCCGTCGCCAGAGTGAGGAACAGTCGAAGCCCGCCGAGCCGGCCCCGGCCGCGAAGGCGCCCGAACCTGCTCCAGCGCCGAGCATCGCCGCCGCTATTCCGCAGCGCGTCGCGCCGGCCACGCCCTCGCAGACGGCTGCTCCAGCGCCGCGCGAATCCGCTGGTCGCGACTTCGGCGCCCGTCCGCCGCGGCTCGACGGGCCGCGTTTCGGCCGTCCGGGCGAAGGCGGGCGTGATTCCAGTTCGCGCGAGGGCGGGTTCCGCCGCGACCGCGATTCCGCGCCGCGCGATGGCGCGCCGCGTGGCGAAGGTGGGTTCCGCCGCGAGGGTGGACGTCCAGAAGGTGGCAATCGCCCGTCGGGGGATCGGCCGCAGGGCACGATCCGCCTGGGTTTCGCGCCGCGTCCCGGCCAGGCCCCGCAAGGTCCTCGCCCGACCGGCGGCCGGCCGTCGATCACCGGTGCCGCGCCGATCGAGGAACTCGAGAACATGCGTCCGCAGCGGCAGGTCGGCAACGTGCCGCCTCGCGCAACACCGCGTGACCTCGATGATGAGGAGGGCCGCAACGCCCGCCGCACAGGCGTCAAGGTTCCCTCGCCCGCCAAACCCGAGCGTACGAAGGGCCCCGAGAAATCGCGCGGCCGCCTGACCGTAGCGAGCGTGACGTCGGACGAGGATGAGCGCCAGCGCTCTGTCGCGGCCTTCAAGCGCCGCGTGCAGCGCATGAAGGGTATGGCCTCGAACGAGCCAAAGGAAAAAATCTCGCGCGAAGTCGTAATCCCGGAGACGATCACCATCCAGGAACTCGCCAACCGCATGTCGGAGCGCGCGGTGGACGTGATCCGGTTCCTGATGAAGCAGGGCCAGATGCACAAGATCACCGACGTGATCGATGCGGACACCGCTCAACTCGTCGCGGAGGATCTCGGCCATACCGTCAAGCGCGTCGCGGAAGCGGACGTCGAAGAAGGCCTTTTCGATCTGCCGGACGACGAGGAAGCGATGGTCTCGCGTCCGCCGGTCGTCACCATCATGGGCCACGTCGATCACGGCAAGACCTCGCTGCTTGATGCGATCCGCCAGACCAACGTGGTTTCGGGCGAGGCGGGCGGCATCACCCAGCACATCGGCGCCTATCAGGTCACGACCCCGCTCGGTGGCAAGGTCACCTTCATCGATACGCCGGGCCACGCGGCCTTCACGGCGATGCGTGCGCGCGGCGCCAAGGTGACAGATATCGTCATCCTTGTGGTTGCGGCCGACGACGGCGTGATGCCGCAGACGATCGAGGCGATCAATCACGCCAAGGCGGCGAAGGTGCCGATGATCGTGGCGATCAACAAGATCGACAAGCCGGAAGCCAAGCCGGAGCGGGTACGCACCGAGCTCCTCCAGCACGACGTGCAGGTTGAGAGCATGGGCGGCGACACGCTGGAGATCGAGGTTTCGGCCAAGCAGAAAATCAATCTCGACAAGCTGCTCGAAACGATCCAGCTCCAGGCGGAAGTGCTCGAGCTCAAGGCCAACCCGAGCCGGGCGGCGGAAGGTTCCGTTGTCGAGGCCAAACTCGATCGTGGTCGCGGTCCGGTGGCGACGGTGCTCGTGCAGCGTGGCACGCTTCGTACGGGCGACATCGTCGTCGCCGGCGCCCAGTGGGGCCGCGTCCGCGCGCTCGTCAACGATCACGGCGAGACCGTGCCGGAAGCCGGTCCCTCGCTCCCGGTCGAGATCCTGGGTTTCCAGGGCGCGCCGGAGGCAGGTGACCGCGTTGCGGTCGTCGAATCCGAAGCCCGCGCCCGTGAGATCACGGCTTATCGCGACCGTCAGAAGCGCGATCAGGCAGCGGCGCGAGGCGCCGGCGCCTCGCGCAGTCTCGTCGACATGATGAAGCAGGCCAAGGATGCAGCGGGCCGCAAGGAATTCCCGCTTGTCATCAAGGGCGACGTGCAGGGTTCGGTCGAAGCGATCGCAGCCTCGGTCGAGAAGCTTGGCAACGATGAGGTGCGCGCGCGCGTGCTCCATACCGGCGTCGGCGGCATCACCGAATCGGATGTCACGCTCGCGAATGCGACAGGCGCGGTTATCCTCGCCTTCAACGTGCGCGCCCACAAGGAAGCGCGCGAGGCGGCCGAGCGTTCGGGCGTCGAGATCCGCTATTACAACATCATCTACGATCTCGTGGACGACGTGAAATCGGCGATGTCCGGCATGCTGGCGCCCACCTTGCGCGAGACTATGCTCGGCAATGCGGAGATCAAGCAGGTCTTCAACATCACGAAGGTTGGCAATATCGCGGGTTGCCTTGTCACCGACGGCAAGGTGGAGCGCGGTGCCAAGGTACGCCTCATCCGCGACAACGTCGTCATTCACGAGGGCACGCTCAAGACGCTCAAGCGCTTCAAGGACGAAGTCAAGGAAGTGGCCGCCGGTCAGGAATGCGGCATGGCGTTCCAGAACTACGAAGACATGCGCGCCGGCGACGTCATCGAGTGTTTCCGCGTCGAGGAAATCCAGCGGAGCCTCTGAGCCGACGCCTCTTGAACCAGCAGGAGGCCGGTTTGATCCCGGCCTTTTGCTTTTTTGGAGACGAGATATGGTGCGTCCGAACCCCAATCCCGGCCAGCCGTCCCAACGCCAGTTGCGCGTGGGCGAGCAGGTACGCCATACGCTCGCCGAAGTGCTCGCTCGCGGAGATGTCCATGATCCGGAGCTCGCCGGCATGGTGATTTCCGTGCTGGAAGTGCGTATGTCGCCCGATCTGCGGCACGGCACGGTTTTGGTCATGCCGCTCGGGGGCAAGGGGGAGGCTGAGGCGGTCGCTGCGCTCAACCGGAATGCCAAGGAGTTGCGGCACGAGGTTTCGCGCCGCCTCCGCGAACTCAAGTATTCGCCCGACCTGCGCTTCCGCGTCGATGACCGCTACGACGAGACCGCGCGCATCGAAAAGATTTTCGCTCAGGAGCGCGTCAAACGCGATCTCCGGCACGACGAAGACGACAAGAACGACGAATGACCGACCAGAACACCCCCTCCGCCCCGCGCCCCAAGAAGCGAGATGTTCACGGCTGGCTGATCCTCGACAAGCCGGTCGGCATGACGTCGACCCACGCAGTCGCGATCGTCAAGCGCGTGTTTCGCGCGAAGAAGGCCGGGCACGCCGGCACGCTTGACCCGCTCGCCTCGGGCTGCCTGCCGATCGCGCTCGGCGAGGCGACGAAAACCGTACCCTATGTCATGGATGGCAAGAAGGCTTATCGCTTCACCGTGACCTGGGGTGCGGAAACGACGACGGACGACACGGAAGGCAGCGTCACCCAGACGTCCGACCGTCGCCCTTCGCGCGATGAGGTCGAGGCGTGGCTGCCGCGCTTTACCGGGGCGGTGATGCAGGTGCCGCCGAAGTTCTCGGCGATCAAGATCGACGGCGAACGCGCCTATGATCTCGCGCGCGACGGCGAAGAGGTCGAGCTTGAAGCGCGCGAGGTGCTGATCGACAGCCTTGACATCGTTGCGCATGACGGTGCCACGACGACGCTCGAAGCCGCTTGCGGCAAGGGCACCTATGTCCGCGCCATCGCCCGCGATCTCGGCCGGGCGCTCGGCTGTTTCGGCCATGTCACGGCGCTGCGTCGCACGCGGGTCGGCCCGTTCACTGAGGATGGCTTCGTGCCGACCGAGGAGTTGACGGCGACCTTCGACGACCCCGCAGAGGCGGAGGCGCATGCCGCGAGCTTGTTGGCTCCGGTGGATCACGGCCTTTCCGAGATCCCGGATCTCGATGTTTCCCGCCACGAGGCGATGCGCCTCCGCCGCGGGCAAGGGGTCATCCTGCGCGGTCGCGATGCACCCACGGTCATCGGGCAGGTCGCGGTGCATTGTGGCGGGGATCTCGTCGCGATCGGCGAGATCGACAAGGGCGAGTTGCGACCGCATCGCGTGTTCAACCTCGGCGGGGGGTGATCCGGGCAAGATGGTCAGCATTTCCGTTTCTGTTAGAGTGCTGGAAACAGGGAGATGCCCATGCGTGAGTTAGCCATTCCAATCGTCCGTCTCGGGTTTGTCCTCGTTGCGATGACCGGCGGGATGGTCTTCGCCAATGCGCAGACGCGCTGCCGCATCATGGACCCGACCGGAACACCGCTGAACATCCGCGAGACGCCTGGCGGCCGCGTGGTCGGACAATTGCCGAACGGAATGCTGGTCAATCGCGCCGAAACGGTGCGCGACGGGCGCGGTCGGGCATGGGTGTTCCTGCATAGCCGTGAAACCGGCGATCCGATCGGCTGGGTTTACCGCGAATTCGTCGCCTGCTTCTGAGGAGGGCGTTTTCTCTTTCAATTCCGGGGGAATGCGCGTATAAGCCCGGCCGCGTGGCGCTTCCGGGCGCGCGTTTTCTATGACCCCGCTGGACGACATCCCGGCCGGGCCGCTTCTCAAACCTCATGGAGGCACACGATGTCGATCACCCCGGAGCTGAAGGCTCAGCTCATTTCCGACTATGCGACCAAGGCTGGCGACACGGGTTCGCCCGAAGTTCAGGTGGCGATTCTCACGAGCCGCATCAACACCCTGACCGAGCACTTCAAGACGCACAAGAAGGACAACCATTCGCGTCGCGGGCTTCTCAAGCTCGTTTCGCAGCGCCGTTCGCTTCTTGATTACCTCAAGAAGAAGGAAGAGGTGCGCTATAAGACCCTGATCGAACGTCTCGGCATCCGCCGCTGACCGGCCAGTGACAAAAGGGGAGAGGCGCCACGCGCCTCGCCCCGACCGGGCCTGCGGCATGGGGCTGCAGCTTCGGGCGAGAACCGGCGAATGCCATGGCAGGATCGCCGGACGCTTTTTCAGCGCGGCCAGTTGCGTGGGTCGGCGCTCGAATAAGGAAGCGTCCCGCCGTCTTGCCCATGGATTGGGCGGCTCTCACGAAAACGTAAATCACATGCGTAACCGTTCCGGGTGTTCCGGGCGGGGTCTTGACGCATTTGGACGCATCGGCGGCAGGGGCTGCCGGATGCAGGAACAGGAAAAGAAATGTTTGACATTCAACGCAAGAGCATCGAGTGGGCCGGCCGCACGCTGACCCTGGAAACCGGCCGTATCGCCCGCCAGGCCGATGGCGCGGTGCTCGCCACCTACGGGGAAACCACTGTGCTCGCGACTGTGGTTTCGGCCAAGGAGCCGAAGCCAGGTGTGGATTTCTTCCCGCTCACCGTGAACTATCAGGAAAAGGCCTTCGCCGCCGGCCGCATCCCTGGTGGCTTCTTCAAGCGCGAGGGGCGCCCGAGCGAGAAGGAGACGCTGGTCTCCCGCCTCATCGACCGTCCGATCCGCCCGCTCTTCGTCGAGGGCTACCGTAACGACACGCAGGTCGTCGTGACCGTGCTCAGCCATGATCTCGAGAACGATCCCGATATCGTGGCGATGGTTGCCGCTTCGGCTGCCCTCACGCTCTCCGGCGTGCCCTTCATGGGCCCGGTCGGCGGCGCGCGCGTCGGTTATGTCAACGGCGAGTTCGTCCTCAACCCGACGCTCGACCAGATGAAGGATACCAAGCTCGATCTCGTCGTCGCTGGCACCGCCGATGCCGTGCTGATGGTTGAGTCCGAAGCGCAGGAACTGGCAGAAGATGTCATGCTCGGCGCCGTGATGCATGGCCACGCCGGCTTCCAGCCGGTGATCGACATGATCATCGCGCTCGCCGAGAAGGCCGCCAAGGAGCCGCGCGATTACACCCCGGCCGATCTCTCACACATCGAGAAGGCCGTGCTCGAGATCGCCGAGACCGATCTGCGCGCCGCCTACAAGATCACGGACAAGCAGGGCCGCTACAAGGCGGTCGATGCCGCCAAGGCGAAGGTCATGGCCGCGCTGGCCCCGGAAGGCGGCGAAGCGAAGTTCGACAAGGAACAGCTCAAGACCGTGTTCAAGGAAGCGCAGGCGAAGGTCGTGCGCTGGAACATTCTCGACACAAAGTCGCGCATCGACGGCCGTGGCCTCGAGGATGTGCGCCAGATCGTTTCGGAAGTCGGCACCCTGCCGCGTACGCACGGTTCGGCGCTCTTCACCCGCGGTGAAACGCAGGCGCTGGTTGTCGCGACTCTCGGCACCGGCGACGACGAGCAGTTCATTGACGAGCTGGAAGGCACCCGCAAGGAGCGTTTCATGCTCCATTACAACTTCCCGCCCTACTCGGTCGGTGAAACGGGCCGCATGGGTTCGCCCGGCCGTCGCGAGATCGGTCACGGCAAGCTCGCCTGGCGCGCGATCCATCCGATGCTGCCGGCGCATCACGAGTTCCCCTACACGATCCGCGCAGTCTCCGAGATCACCGAATCGAACGGTTCCTCCTCGATGGCGACGGTCTGCGGCACCAGCCTTGCTTTGATGGATGCGGGCGTGCCGCTGAAGTCTCCGGTGGCGGGCATCGCGATGGGCCTCATCCTTGAGGGTGAGCGTTATGCCGTCCTTTCGGATATCCTCGGCGACGAGGATCACCTCGGCGACATGGACTTCAAGGTCGCGGGCACCGAGAACGGCGTCACCTCGCTGCAGATGGACATCAAGATCGCGGGCATTACCGAGGAGATCATGAAGGTCGCCCTGCATCAGGCCAAGGGCGGTCGCCTGCACATCCTCGGCAAGATGGCTGAAGCACTCACCGCGCCGCGCGGCTCGCTCGGCCAGTATGCGCCGCGCATCGAGACGCTGAAGATCAACCCGGACAAGATCCGCGAAGTGATCGGGTCCGGCGGCAAGGTCATCCGCGAGATCACCGAGAAGACGGGCACCAAGATCGACATCCAGGACGACGGCACTATCAAGGTGGCTTCATCGGATGGCGAGAAGATCAAGGCTGCGATGAACTGGATCAAGTCGATTGCCTCCGATCCGGAAGTCGGCATGATCTACGAGGGCACCGTGGTTAAGACGACCGATTTCGGCGCCTTCGTGAACTTCTTCGGTGCGCGTGACGGCCTTGTGCACATCAGCCAGCTTGCCAACCGCAAGGTTGCCAAGACCACCGATGTCGTCAAGGAAGGCGACAAGGTGAAGGTGAAGTTCATGGGCTTCGACGACCGCGGCAAGACCAAGCTGTCGATGAAGGTCGTCGATCAGGCAACGGGCGAGGATATCGAGGCCAAGCTCAAGGCCGAGCGCGACGCCCAGCGCGCGGCCGACGCCGAATAAGCCTGCTCCCCAGCAAACGGAATGCAAAGGCCGCGGGAAACCGCGGCCTTTTTGGTTCAGGCCGCCGTCGCGTTCGCCGCGCGCAGGATATTGGCGGTCGCCGTTGCGGTCGCGAATTCGGCCGCGAGCGTTGCTACATGCGCGCGATGGATCGTCTCGGCCGGGATGATCGTTCCGTCGAGATCCTTCTGGTCGAAGCAGAAGCAGGCATCCGCCGCAAGGATCATGCGCCAGCCCATGTTCGCGCCGGTGCGCACCGTAGTCGAGACGCACATGTCCGTGGAAATGCCGAATGCGACCACCGCCTCGGCCTGAAGCCGCTTCAGGCGCAGGTCGAGATCGGTGCCGATGAAGGCCGAATTGACGGACTTCGTGACCAGCGCCTCGCTTGCGGGCGGTTCGAAACCGGGACGGAATGCATGGCCCGGTTCGCCGGGGCGCAGAGTCGAGTTCGGCTCGACGGAATCGTGACGCACATGGATGATCGGCCAGCCGTTCCGGCGCCACGCCGCGAGCAGCGCGAGGCCGTTTGCATCGGCGGCGGGGTTGTTGCGCGGCGGCCAAGGTGCCGCATCGAAAGCGCGTTGAAGATCGACGGGGAGCAGGACCACACGGGAATTCAGTGCCAGCATCGGGCCTCCGGCTGTGCGATTATTCCCCTCTGAGTCTTCTTATAAGGCCGACCGTCGAACTGTCGAGCCCGTCAAGCCCCTGCCCGGTCGTCACCGGGAGTTCGAGCCGCGTCGCGAGTTCCTTGCCGAGTTCCACGCCCCATTGATCGAACGCATTGATGCCCCAGATCGCCGCTTCGACGAAGACGCGGTGCTCGTAAAGCGCGATCAGCCGACCGAGCGTGAATGGATCGAGCTTGCGGTAGAGGATTGTCAACGAGGGGCGATCGCCAGCGAATACGCGGTGCGGATTGCCGCCGGCTTCCTCCAGCGTCCGCCCCAGCATCAGCGCCTGTGACTGCGCGAGGCAATTGGCGACGAGCAGCGGGTGGTGTCCCTTGAGCTTCGGCGCATCGCCCTCCGCCGCGAGCAGGAATTCGACCGGAATGATATCGGTCCCTTGGTGGAGCAATTGAAAGAAGGCGTGCTGGCCGTTGGTGCCGGGCTCGCCCCAGAGCGCGCAGCCTGTCGAGCCGGAAACGGGGGAGCCGTCGAGCCGGACGGACTTGCCGTTCGATTCCATGTCGAGTTGTTGGAGATAGGCCGGGAAGCGATGCAGACGCTGGGCATAGGGGATGATTGCCCGGCTCGCATAGCCGCAGACGGTCCGGTGCCAGAAGCCGATGAGTCCCATCAGCACCGGCAGGTTGCGGCGTAGGGGCGTCTCGCGGAAATGTAGGTCGATCTCCTCGCCACCGGCGAGGAAGTCGAGGAAGTTGCGGCGCCCGATCGCGATCATCAGCGGCAGGCCGATAGCGGACCAGATCGAATAGCGGCCGCCGACCCAGTCCCAGAAGCCGAAGGTGCGGTCCTCGGCGATGCCGAACGCGGCGACCCTGGGAAGTGCGGTCGATACCGCGACGAAATGTGTGCCGACCGCCTTTTCCCCCAGCTTGTCCACCAGCCAGGCTCGAGCCGAGCGTGCGTTGGTCATCGTTTCGATGGTGGTGAAGGTCTTGGAAGCGATGATAAAGAGCGTCGTCGCGGCATCAAGCCCCGAAAGCGTATCGGCGAGATGGGCGCCATCGACGTTGGAGACAAAATGGAGGTTCGGACCGCGGTGGAAACCGTGCAGCGCCTCCACCGCCATCGCTGGGCCGAGGTCGGAGCCGCCGATGCCGATGTTAACGACATCGGTAAAGGCGCGGCCGTCCAATCCGGCGATCCTGCCCACGCGCACAGCCTCGGCATAATCGAGGCACGCCTCCCGCACGCGCCGGACGTCCGGCATCACATCGGCACCATCGACGATGATACTGCCCGGTGTCAGCTTGCGCAGAGCCGTGTGCAGCACGGCGCGGTTCTCGGTCGCGTTGATCTTCGCGCCGGCAAACATGGCATCGCGTCGCGCTGGCACCCCGGCTTCCTCGGCATGGGCGACCAGCAGGTCGACCACACTTGGCGTCATCCGGCATTTGGAGAAATCGAGCAGCAGATCGCCATCGGCGGCCGAGAGATGTTCGAAACGGAGAGGATCGGCGGCGAACATCGCCCGCAAGGTGGTGCCGGAGAGGGCGGTCCATGCTTCTTCAAGCGCGCAAAGCGTGGGGGCGGGCTGTTCGGTTGTCATGTCAGGCGTCCGGAAGGATGTCGTTGAGGCGAAGCCGGGCGATGCGGGAAATTTCGTCGAGCGCGCGGGCGAATTCCTGTTCCGGCCCGTTCCGGAGCCGAGTCTCGAAGGCGGCGGTGATCTCGTCCTTGCGCCGTCCTTTAACGGCCATGATGAAGGGGAAGCCGAACCGCGTCATGTAAGCCTCGTTCAGTGCGGAGAAGCGTGCAAGCTCCTCACCCGAGAGCTGGTCTAGGCCTGCGGAGCGCTGCTCGGTGGTCGAATCGGCGGTGAGTTGCTTCGCAAGCGCGAGGCGTCCCGCAAGATCGGGATGCGCCTTGATGAGCGCAAGCTGTTCCTCGTGCGAGCCCGCGCGCATCGCCGCATCCATCACGGCGTGGAGTCCGGTGGCGCTGTCGCAGGCACCGGAGAGACCTTTCGCGAAGGCGCGGGCCGCCACCCAGGGCGAATGCTCGTAAATGCTACCGAAACGCGCCATGAACAGCGGTTCCGAGAGATGCGAGGGCCTGTAGCCCCCCGCCGGCGGGTGCTGCATCACCCAGTGGCGGGCGATGTCGAGGCGTGTCGCGCACCAGACATGACTTTTGCTCTGGATATGGTCGAGAAAGCGCGCCAGCGCCGCTGCGCGCCCCGGCCGGCCGACGAGCCGGCAATGGAGACCGACGGACATCATCTTCGGCGCGCTGGCGCCCTCGGCATAGAGTGTGTCGAAACTATCCCTGAGGTAAGCGAAGAACTGGTCGCCGGAATTGAACCCCTGCGGCGTCGCGAAGCGCATGTCGTTCGCGTCGAGCGTATAGGGCACGACGAGAAATGGCCCCTCGCTGCCGCGCCCGTTCGGGCCGGTGATCCAATAGGGCAATTCGTCGGCGTAGCTGTCGGCGGAATAGAGGAAGCCGCCCTCCTTCATCGTCAGCCACAACGAGTTCTCCGAGGTCCGGCCCTGATAGAAGCCCAGCGGGCGTGTGCCGGCCACCACCTCCTGAATCCGGATGGCCTCGGCGATGTGCTCGGCTTCCGTTTCGGCAGAAAAACCGCGATAGTCGATCCATTTCAGACCGTGGCTGGCGATTTCCCATCCGGCTTCGTTCATCGCCGCGACCGCCTCGGGGTTGCGCGCCATCGCGCTGGCGATGCCGAACACCGTGACGGGGATCGCCCGCTCGGTGAAAAGCCGGTGAAGACGCCAGAACCCGGTGCGCGCGCCGTATTCGTAGATCGACTCCATGTTCATGTGCCGCTCGCCTGGCCAGGGCTGCGCACCGACGATCTCCGAAAGAAAAGCTTCCGAGGCCGCATCCCCGTGCAGGATGCAGTTCTCGCCGCCCTCCTCGTAGTTGATGACGAACTGTACCGCGATGCGTGCCTCGCCCGGCCAGTGCGGGTGCGGCGGTTTCGCGCCGTAGCCGACAAGATCGCGCGGATAGGGAATATCACTCAAAGCTCAGCTCCCCCGATAGGTCGAATAGGAGAAGGGTGAGCAGAGGAGCGGGACGTGGTAGTGCTCTCCGGCGCCGGTGATGCCGAAATGCACCGGCACGATATCGAGAAACGGCGGATCGGCGAGCGCGACGCCGGCCTTGCGGAAATAGGCGCCGACATGGAAGCGGAGCTGGAACCGGCCGGTGCGGAAATTATCAGCCGCCATCACTGGTTGGTCGGTTCGACCGTCCGCGTTGGTGAGCAGTATCGCGCGGTGCGTCCAGCCGCCGTCGGCATTCGCTTCGAGGAACTCGATCTCCATCCCCGCGGCGGGTTTGCCGGTGGCGGTATCGAGCACATGCGTCGTCAGGCGGCCCATATCCGTTGCCCCTCGTGATTCGGAGAAAAGATAGCCGCACCAACAGCTTTTGCGAGCCAAAAAACGGGCGCCCGTCAATCGGCGAGCGCTGCGGTCACTTCGCGCAAGGTCGCCGAAAACAACAACAACGGCGGAGAAGCCTCGCCGTCGGCCCGTAGCGTGAGCCCCACCGGGCCGCTGGTATCGGCCATCGCGAAGGGCAGCTCGACAAGCGCTCCTTCGGCAAGATCGAGCGCGACGACACCACGCGAGATGATCCAGACCGCGTCGGAGGCGCGGGTGAAGGCGCGGCCGAAGCCGTCGGCCACCGTCTCGATCCGGTCCGGAATCTCGCCGATGCCGTTGGCGATTAGGAATCGTTCGGTGAGCGGTCGGATCGCCGCGTCCCGATCCGGCAACAAAACCGGGAATTCCGGCAGGCGCGCCGGGTCGGGCGCGGTGAGCAAAGGATGGCCGGGACGGACCACGATCGCGATCCGCTCGGAATAGAGCTGAGCGAAGGAGAGCCCCTTCATCGCTTCGGGGTCGCCGAGCCGACCGACGACGAGATCGAGCGCGCCGGCGCGAAGCTGGTCAAGGAGATATCCGTTCGGGCCGGTGACGATCCTTGGAACGGTTGCGCGATCGAGCGCACGGAATCGCGCCACGGCCTGCGGAATGACGCGCGCGGCGACGCTGGGCAGCGCGCCGATCGCCAGTTCCGCCCCCTCGGCCATCCGGCCACGCGCCAGCGCATCGAGCCCTTGCCTGAGCGCAGCATGACTCGTCAGGGCGTAGTGCAGGAACATCTCGCCCGCTGCCGTCACCGTGAATCCGGCGCGCGAACGGTTCATCAACCGGGTGCCGACGATGTCTTCGAGTTCGCCCAGCGTCTTCGAGATCGCCGGCTGTGTCAGGTGCAGCGCTTCCGCCGCCCGGCTGACGCTCTTGCGCCGGCTCGCTTCGATGAAAGCCGAAAGGTGCCGGATGCGGATGCGTGGATCGAGCATTTCATAACCTGAAGAAATCTATGTCGACGATTTTCTCATTTTACATAACCAAAATCATGAAGCATCGTCAAAAAAACGGGAGGAAACCGCATGAGCGATCGATACGAGCGTGGTATGGAGATGCGACGCGCGGTTCTGGGCAACGCGCATGTCAACCGGGCGGAGGCCAGCAAGACCGCCTTCGACAAGCCGTTTCAGGATTTCATCGTCGAGGGAGCCTGGGGCACGGTCTGGCAGAGCCAGCAACTCACCAAACGCGAGCGCTCGCTGCTGACCATCGCGCTACTCGCGGCGATGGGGCACCATGAGGAAGTCGCCATGCACATCCGCGCCACGGCCAACACCGGGGCGAGCCCGGAGGATGTGCGCGAGGCGCTGATGCATGTCGCGGTCTATGCCGGCGTGCCCGCCGCGAATACGGCCTTCCGCATCGCTAAGCAGACCTATGCCGAAATGGCGAAGAAGGACTGAGAGCACAGGGCCACGAGCAAGGACGAGAGGAGAGCACGATGACAGCGACACCATCCAGCGCGTCGGCAGCGCTGCCGGACTTCATGCGGCGGGACCGCGCCTGGCATCCGCCTGCCTACGCGCCGGGGTACAAGACGACCGTGCTGCGTTCGCCGAAATGCGCGCTGCTCTCGCTCGATCAGGGGCCGGGTGAGAAGACCGGTCCACGGTTCCGGGCAGACATGCTGCACGAACTCGACAACGACCTGATCTCCAATTTCGCCGCCGCGACTGGCTCGAACGGCCTCGCCATCGGCGAACGCATCATCGTTCATGGCTGTGTGCTCGACGAATGCGGCCGCCCGGTGCCAAACACGTTGATCGAGGTCTGGCAGGCGAATGCGGGCGGGCGGTACCGGCACAAGAAGGATGGTTATCTCGCGCCGCTTGATCCCAATTTCGGCGGGTGCGGGCGCACGGTGACCGATGCCGATGGCCGCTATTTCTTCCGCACCGTCAAACCTGGCCCCTATCCTTGGCCGAACAACGGCTCGGACTGGCGCCCGGCGCATATCCATTTCTCCGTCTTCGGCGAGGCCTTCGCGCAGCGCCTCATCAGCCAGCTCTATTTCGAGGGCGATCCGCTGATCGCGCTTTGTCCGATCGTGCATACGATCAAGGACGAGAAGGCGGTCAACCGTCTCGTCGCCAGGCTCGACATGGGCGAACAGCGCCCGTTCGACGCGTTGGTCTATCGCTTCGACATTGTGCTGCGCGGCCGCCAGCAGACGTTCTTCGAGAACAAGCGGGAGGGCATGTGATGCCTGTCGAATATCTCAAGGAAACCCCGTCGCAGACCGCTGGACCCTATGTCCATATCGGCACGCTGCCGGCCCACGCCGGGCTGCCGATCCGGCAGAACGAGACGCTGAATGTCGTCGAGGCGCCGGGCGAGAAGATTGTCGTCGAAGGCGTCGTGCTTGATGGCTCCGGCGCGCCCGTGAAAGACGCGATGCTCGAACTCTATCAGGCAACCGCGAAGGGCGAGGTCGGCGAGAAAACGATCTGGGCGCGCGCGGCCGCAGTCTTCGAGACCGGCGAATGGCGCTTCGACACCATCCGCCCCGGCGCGCTCGAATGGCGTGGCGGCAAGATGCAGGCCCCGCATCTGACGCTTCTCGTCTTCGCGCGCGGTATCAACATCCATCTCCATACCCGGATGTATTTCCCCGAGGACGAGACCGCGCACACTGGCGACCCTGCGCTCAGCCGTATCGAGCAGATCCACCGCCGGCGCACACTGATGGCGGAGAAGGTCAAGGATGGGCATTACCGCTTCGTGATCCGCCTGCAGGGCGATCAGGAGACCGTCTTTTTCGATATGTGACGGGAACGAAAGAACCATTTCCGGTTTTGGAGGGGGGGCGGCTATGCTGCCCCTCGCCTGTTTCAGGGGAGTGACGATGGCAGCCCTCACATTCGATTCCGCGCTCTATGCCGGCCTGCTCTGGGATCCGGAAACGAGCCAGCTTCTGGGCGATGGCGCCGAGATCTCGGCGATGATCCGAGTCGAGAAAGCACTCGCGGTGGTGCAGGCGCGGCTCGGCATCATCCCGGCCGACGAAGCGGGGCAGCTAATCGCGGCGCTCGATCAGGCCTTCATCGATGCAGGGGCGCTCGGAGAGGGCATGAAGCGCGACGGCGTCGCCGCGCCGGCGCTGGTGATGGAACTGCGCGCGCAGATCGCTCAACCCTTCACGAACTGGCTTCATTGGGGCGCGACCTCGCAGGATGTAGCCGATCTCGCCCTGATCCTGCGCCTCAGGGAGATCCTCGTGCTGTTCCGGCACCGGCTCGAAGGGTTGATCCGTGCCCTCGCTGTTCTCGCCCGCGGCCACCGGCAGAGTATCGCGCTGGCGCGCACACGTTCGCAACAGGCTGCGCCGACGCTATTCGGTCTCAAAGCCGCGAACTGGCTCCAGCCCCTGCTGCGCCATCGCGAGCGGATCGATGCGCTGCTCCCGCGTCTTGGCGTCGTCCAGTTCGGTGGCGCGACAGGCACGCTTTCTGCGCTCGGCACGCAGGGAATCGCAGTGATGGATGGCCTTGCCGATGAGCTGGGCCTTGAGCGGGCAACGCCTTGGCACGCCGCGCGCGACCGGATCGAGGAATGCGCTTCGCTGATGGCGATGATCGCAACCACGCTCGGTCGGATGGGTGCGGATTTCGTGCTGCTCGCCCAGAGCGAGATCGGGGAGATCGGCTTTGCCGGCGCCGGCGGGTCCTCGACGCTGCCGCAGAAGCAGAATCCGGTCGTTGCGGAAACGCTCGTCGCGCTCGGGCGCTTCGCGGCGACGCAGGCCAGCGCGATCCATCAAGCGGCCATTCATGTCAACGAGCGCGACGGTGCGGCATGGACACTGGAATGGCTCTCCCTGCCGCCGCTCGTGGCGGCCGCCGGTTCGGCACTGCTCCGCGCCGACGAAGCGCTTGAGGCCTTGCGCGTCGATCCCGAGCGGATGCAGGCCAATCTCCAAGCGACGCGCGGCCTCGTTCTTGCCGAGGCGGCGAGCTTTGCGCTTTCCGCGCATCTCCCGCGCGGCGATGCGCAGCGCCTTGTCAAGGAGGCGGTCGCGGCGGTGTTGAACGGCGGCGGTCATCTCTTCGACGAGATCGCCGCTCGGACCGAGGCGCCGGTGGATTGGAACGCGCTTCGGGCGCCGCTCGCATATCTGTCAGCCGCGCAAGCGCTGATCGATCGGATCCTGGCCGAGACCGAGGCAGCCCTTGGTGCTATGTAGCGAGCGGGGTGAGTCCCGCCTCGATTTCGGCGCGGCGGCTCTCCAGGAAGGGTGGCAGCGAAAGACGCGAGCCCATGCTTTCCTTCGGCTCGTCCGCGTGGAAACCCGGCCCGTCGGTCGCGATCTCGAACAGGATGCCGTTCGGCTCGCGGATATAGAGGCTCCGGAAATAGAAGCGATCGACAGGCCCGGAGGAGCGAAGGCCGAGCGCGGTGTAGCGATCGACCCAATATGCGTACTCGGCCGCGTCCTTCGTGCGGAAGGCGACATGATGGACCCCGCCTGCGCCCTGCCGGGCCGGTGCGAGGTGCGGTTCCTCCGCGATATGGAGTTCCGCCGCCGCGCCGCCCCCGCCCATCGCGTAGACATGGACGGTGATGCCATCCTTCCTTGTGAAAGTTCCGGTTTTCCGCATCCCGTAGACCAGCGTCACGAATTGCTCGGTCGGCTCGATTCGGGGCACCGAAAGCTCGATCGGGCCGAGACCCTTGATCTGGAATTCGGCCGGAACCGGGCTTTTCGCCCAGGGCGTTCCGGGCGGATCGGCAGGATCAACCACAAAGCCGAGGCGCTGGCCCTCGGGATCGTCGAAGGCGAAAGCGGCACGCCCGTTAATCTCGGTGGGCCGTTCCGCCTGAAACCCATGTGCCTCGATCCGCTCGCGCCAGTAACGAAGCGCCGCGTCGCCCGGTATCCGGAAGTAGGTGCGGGAGATTGCATGCGTGCCGCGCCGCTCGCGGGGCATCGGCCATTCAAAGAAAGTCAGGTCGGTGCCCGGCGTGCCATCCGCATCGGCATAGAAGAGGTGATAGGCGGAGACATCGTCCTGATTGACGGTTTTCTTCACAAGACGCAGGCCGAGCACATCGCAATAAAAGCGATAATTGGCCCGCGCATCGGCGGTGATTGCGGTGAGATGGTGGATGCCGTGCAGCTGCATGAATGACCTGCTGTGTTGATTAATGCGTCAACGCCTATATGGACTCGGTCTGTTTCAGTTTCTCGTGCAAGAATGCAAACAGTGTTTGAATCACTGGCGACAAGGCGAATTGCGTTTCCTCAAATTGGCATGAACAGGCTTTTGCGTTAAGCAGCGGCATCAACTCATTATTGCGAACGGACTTTCTCCATGACCATCAGGCTGCATCGCGGCGATCTCGACCGGCCCATCCCCAAGGGTTCCGTGGTGGCGATCGACACCGAAACGCTCGGGCTCATCCCGCACCGTGACAGGCTCTGCGTCGTCCAGCTCTCGCTCGGCGATGGCACCGCCGATGTGATCCAGATCGCGCCGGGCCAGCGCAAGGCGCCGAATCTGACGGCGATGCTAAAGGACAGGTCGATCCTCAAGCTGTTCCATTTCGCCCGCTTCGATCTTGCGGTTCTCCGGCACACTTTCGGCGCGATGCCTTCGCCGGTTTATTGCACCAAGATCGCTTCGCGCCTTACGCGCACCTATACGGACCGGCATGGGCTCAAGGATATCACCCGCGAGCTGCTCGGGGTCGATCTCTCGAAACAACAGCAGTCCTCCGACTGGGCGGCGGAAACCTTGACCGAGGCGCAGCTCGCCTACGCGGCGTCCGACGTGCTCCATCTTCACGCTCTCAAGGCCAGGCTCGATGTGATGCTGGCGCGGGAAAACCGCACCGGAGTGGCCGAAGCCTGCTTCCGCTTCCTGCCGGCGCGCGCCCAGCTCGATCTCGACGGCTGGCCGGAAACCGATATCTTCGCGCATAGCTGAACCGGAGGAATTAACCGGAACCGGCTGATTTCCTGCCGCGAACTGGCAAAATTCGTGGTTTCGTCATAACTTCGCCATGCAGGGTGCGCCTTGCATGGACATCGCGCAACGAGGGACGGGTTCAGGCCGGATGGAAGGCGCTTCCGCACAGGCCATGCAGGAATTTGGACCGGAAGGGGAGCTGTCGCCCCTGCCGAAGACGCCTCGTCGCGGCCTCGTCCGGCGACTCGACCCGTCGCTGCCTGCTCACCTTCAGCAAGATCCGGCCTTCATCGACGCGGCCCGCCACTCGCGGCGCGTACGTCTTCTCCGGCGCGCGATTCCTCTTGGCAGCGCGCTCGTGCTGACTTTTTTTGTCTTCCGCAGTGTGGTTGGGCTTTTCGGCGCCCCTGATCTCGCGGCGGACGACGTCGGGATTCAGGGCCGAAAGATCGTGATGGAGAAGCCCAAGCTCTCCGGCTACAAGCGCGACGGTCGGTCCTACGAGCTGACCGCGACCTCAGCGACGCAGGACATCACCACGCCGAACACGGTGGAACTGGATTCGCTGACCGCGCGGATGCAGACCGGCAAGGAAGGCTGGGCCAATCTCAAGGGCGCGCGAGGTATCTACGACAGCAAGATCGAGCGGCTTGAGGTCGATGGCGGCGTCAATGTGCAGACCGAGACCGGCGTTGACGCGAAGATGAAGGATGCCCGCATCGAGTTCAAGGCCGGCACGATCGTCACCGACAAGCCGGTCGAGGTGAAATCGCCGCAGGGTGATGTCGAGGCGGACCGCATGGAAGTGCTGGACAATGGCCGCCGCCTCGTATTCGAGGGGCGGGTCCGCAGCATCTTCGTCAACCCGCAGAAGCGCGCCGGCCAGTCCGGTGCCGGCGAGACGCCTGAAGCACCTGCCGCGGCGACGCCGAACACGGATTGAGAACTGACATGACCGCCCGCTACGCCCGTTCCACCCGCTATGCCGTTCTCGCCGCTTTTCTCGGCATGGCGGGCGCGATGGTTTTCCATTTTCCAGCGGCATCCGCCCAGCAGCCCGCGCCCAAGGCCAAGGCCGGCAAGAAATCCGGCGCACCCTTCGCCGGGTTCGGTTCGAATTCCAAGGAGCCGATCAAGATCGATTCGAACAAGCTCGAGGTTTTCGACAAGGAGAATCGCGCCGTCTATTCCGGCGATGTCGTGCTGGTTCAGGGTCAGACGACACTGCGGTCGACGACCATGACGGTTTTCTACGTCTCCAACAAATCCGGCGAAGGAGGAGGTGGAAAGGCGAGCGCAGGGCAGAATTCCATCCGCAAGATCGATTTTGCCGGGCCAGTGAGCATCATTTCGGGCACGCAGTCGGCGACCGGCAAGTTCATGACCTACGATGCCTTGGCCGAGACCGTGACACTGACCGGCAATGTCGTCATCTCCGATTGCGACAATGTCCAGCGTGGCGAGCGTGCGGTCTATGATATCAAGACCGGCAAGGCCACGGTCGATGCTGGTGGAAAAGGGCGCGTTCAGGGCATCTTCACGCCCGGAAGCGAGGACAAGAAGAAATCGAACGGCGAATGCGGTTCGTGAGCGGCGCGTGACGCGCTCGCCAAACTGGGTTAGATCAGAACAATAAATCGGTTTCGCGTTTGGCGGGTATCAGCTCCTGCCGAAGGGCACGGTGGAGCAGGACGGGTGCTGGGCAGATGGCTCCGCCGGAAGAATGCGGCGGACAAGGACGGAAAGGGTGGACAGAAAGACGCTCCGGCGCCGCCGGGTGGGCGTGTTGCCGTGCGTCTTCCGGGCGCAGCACGCGCAGCAGATGGCGCGGACGGCGTTTCCGGTCAGGGAATTCTGGCGGCCTATTCGCTCGGCAAGACCTACGGCAAGCGACAGGTCGTGCGCGATGTGAGTCTCAATGTGCGACGCGGCGAGGCCGTAGGCCTTCTCGGCCCGAATGGGGCCGGCAAGACGACGGTTTTCTACATGATCACCGGCCTCGTTCCGGCCGATCAGGGTCAGATCCTGCTCGACGGGTTCGACATCACCTCGCTGCCGATGTATCGCCGCGCGCGGCTTGGCATCGGCTATCTGCCGCAGGAGGCCTCGATTTTCCGGGGGCTTTCGGTCGAGGACAATATCCGGGCCGTGCTCGAGGTGGTGGAGCCGGACCGCAAGAAGCGGGATTACGAACTTGACCAGCTCCTTGAGGAGTTCTCGATCACGCGACTGAGAAAATCGCCGTCCATCGCCCTCTCCGGCGGCGAGCGGCGACGCTGCGAGATTGCCCGCGCCCTCGCCGGCCGGCCGAAATTCATGCTGCTCGACGAACCCTTCGCCGGCATCGACCCGATCGCGGTCGGCGATATTCAGGATCTGGTGCTGCACCTCAAGGCGCGCGGCATCGGCGTGCTCATCACCGACCATAACGTCCGCGAAACGCTGAGTCTGATCGACCGGGCCTACATTATCCATTCCGGCCAGGTGCTGATGGAGGGAACGCCCGAGGAGATCATCGCCTCACCCGACGTGCGAAGGCTTTATCTCGGCGAGGATTTCCGCCTCTGAGCGGCGTTCCGTTTCGTTCCGGTTTACCTTGCCGGAAAAGATAGCGCTTGCGCTTCACGAACGGGCAAGCAAATGTCTGCAATATCCATGCCGAAAGGCGCGGGCACGATTCGCGAGCGTGAAAACGGCCGGATTGGCCCGTTCGGGTAAGATTTTCGCGCCGGGTTTTCGAAAAGGCCAGATCGGAGAAGGATGGCAATCGGGCAGAAATTGATGATGCGCCAGAGCCAGTCTCTGGTGATGACGCCGCAGCTTCTGCAGGCGATCAAGCTTCTGCAATTCTCGACCACCGAGCTCCAGAATTACGTAGAGGCCGAACTCGAGAAGAACCCGCTCCTTGAACGCGACCCCCGCGCGGAAGACGCGCCCATCGCGCCCGATGACCGGGCGACGAATGCCGCCGCCGAAACCGCCGAACCCGGCGACTGGGCGCGCGAGGACATGCCAGCAGATCGCGGCACGCTCGAACGCGAGACCGGCACCGATTTCGAGAACGCCTTCCCGGACGAGGCGATCGCCGACCAGCAGGTGCCGCAGAACGATTCGCCCTTCTGGAACCTCTCGGGCGGGTCCGGTCGTGGTCCGTCGCTCGACGGCGACGATCCGAACCTCGAGGCCTATTGCGCCGCTGCCGAGACGCTGCATCAACACCTCGAAAACCAGCTCGGGTGTACCGATACCGATGACCTCACGCGCAAGATCGCCGAGCAGATCCTCGATCAGATCGACCAGACTGGCTATCTCCTCGAACCGCTCGACGGTTTGGCTGAACGGCTCGGCGTACCGCTCGCGCGCTGTGAGCTGGCGCTGGAGATCGTCCAGGGCTTCGATCCGGTCGGAATCGGCGCGCGCAATCTTGCCGAATGCCTGCGCCTCCAACTGCGTGAGAACGACCGGCTCGATCCGGCGATGGCTGTGCTCGTCGATCATCTCGACCTGCTCGCCAAACGCGAATTCGCTCAGCTCCGCCGGCTCTGCGGCGTCGATGACGAAGACCTTGCGGACATGATCGCCGAAATCCGCCGGCTCGATCCCAAGCCGGGTCTGATCTTTGGTTCCGCGCCAGCCGAGCCGGTAACACCGGATGTCTTCGTGCGGCCCACGCCCGATGGCGGCTGGCAGGTCGACCTAAATTCCGATGCCCTGCCGCGCGTCGTGGCAAACAAGGCGTTCTACGCGAAGATTTCGGGCAAGAAGGCGGACAACGACCGCGAGGTTCGCGCCTTCGTCGACGAGGCCTGGACCAACGCCAACTGGATCGTCCGCAGCCTCGAGCAGCGCGCGCGCACCATTCTCAAGGTCGCGAGCGAGATCGTGCGCCAGCAGGATGCGTTCTTCACCTACGGTGTTGCGCATCTGCGGCCACTGAACCTCAAGATGATCGCCGATGCAGTCAGCCTGCACGAATCGACCATCAGCCGCGTCACCGCCAACAAGTTCATGGCGACGCCACGCGGGTTGTTCGAGATGAAATACTTCTTCACGACCGCGATCGCCTCCTCGGATGGCGGCGCTTCGGTCTCTTCGGAAGCGGTCCGCTTCCGCATCAAACAGCTGATCGACGCCGAGGAGCCGACCGCGATCCTTTCCGACGACGCGATCGTCGACAAATTGAAGGCGATAGGCATCGACATCGCCCGCCGGACGGTCGCGAAATACCGCGAGGGCATGGGTATCGCCTCGTCCTCCATCCGACGGCGCGAAAAGGTCGCCGCCGCGCCCCGGGCAAAGGCGAGCTGAAGCGGCGAGCCAAAGGCGACTGTCGTCTTCTCATTTCTGCCCGGAAATTAGGCAAACTGGAAGAAATCCGCGCCAAGTTCGTGTTGCACGGCAGCATGCCGTGTCGTTGACTTTGCCGGAAGGGCGGACGTAGCCTTGGCCGGAAAGCAGAAAGGAGTCGCACTGACAGAACACCCGTTCATGCCAGACCAGCGCCGCCGGGCAACCGGCATAGTCAAGAAGATGACCGCGGCGGAGCCCGGCTCCGGATTGCCAGCGGTCGGAAAAGCAGAGGTAGTTTCATGGCGATTCGTGTTTCAGGCAAAAATATCGATCTGGGGGATGTTCTGCGCGGACAGGCCGAGCTCCGACTCAACGAGGCGGTCCGCAAATATGTCGACGCCGGCTATTCCGGCCATGTGACGGTCGCGAAAGACGGGATCGGCTTCAAGACGGAATGCGCCGTGCATTTCGATCACGGTCCGGTGATGCATGTCACGGGCGAGGCGACCGATGCCTACCAGAGCGTCGGCATCGCGGTGGAGCGCATCGCCAAGCAATTGCGGCGCTTCAAACGCAAGCGCGACCGCCACGGTTCCGATCGGATCGACGCCGGTGACCTTCAGGGTTCGCGCGATGCCTTCGTCAACGGCCACGACGATGCGGAGGATGACATCATCGAGGTCGTGAACGGTGGCGCCGCCATCATCGCCGAGCCGGTCGCCAGCGCGCCGAAGCACTCGGTGACGACCGCCGTCGCTGCCTTCGAGCGTTCGGACCTGCCGGTGCTCGTGTTCCGCAACACCGGAACGGACCGGGTGAACGTGCTTTATCGCCGCAAGGACGGCCATTTCGGTTGGGTCGATATCGGCTGAGAAACCTGCCGGGACTCCGGGCCAGATGTTCGGTCTGGCGTTCCGGCACGTATTCTGCTTATAGGACGCCATGACGGTCGCTTCCCTCATCACGCCCGACTCGGTTGTCGCCGGGATCAAGGGTGCCAGCAAGAAACAGGTCCTGCAGGACCTGTCGGGGCAGCTTGCGCGGATTTCCGGCTTGCCGGAGCGGGCGATCTTCGAAACCCTGCTCCAGCGCGAACGTCTGGGCACCACCGGAATCGGGCAGGGCATGGCCATACCGCATGGGCGGATCGCCGGGCTGCATCGGCTAGTCGGCCTGTTCGCCCGGTTGCAGAAGCCGGTCGATTTCGAGGCGCTCGATGGGGAGCAGGTCGATCTTGTCTTCGTGCTTCTCGCGCCGGAAGACGCTGGCGCAGACCATCTTCAGGCTCTGGCCCGCATCGCCCGGCTGTTCCGCGATTCCCAGTTGGTCCAGAAGCTGCGGCAGACCGACGATCCCGCCGCGCTCTACGCGATTCTTACTGCGGATATCGCCAACCGCGCGGCTTGAGCGGCGCCTCTTTGCGGGACTAGTGATCCCCGCCGTGCGATTCGCCCGAGACCCGGTCGGTCATCGCCATAAGGAGCCCCGAAACCACGAAGACGAGATGAATCCCGACCAGCCATGCGAGATCCCGGTCGGAAATGTTGCGCACGTTCATGAAGGCCTTGAGCACCTGGATCGCCGAGATCGCGACGATCGAGGAAAGCAGCTTGAGCTTGAGGCCGGTGAAATCGATCTTGCCCATCCACTCGGGCCAATCAACCGTCTCTTCGACATCGATTTTCGAGACAAAATTCTCGTAGCCCGAGAAGATCACGATGATGATGAGCGATCCGGTCAGCGTGAGATCGACGAGCGCAAGCACACCGAGGATGACATCGGATTCCGAGGCCGCGACGGCATGGGTCAGGAAGTGCCAGGTTTCCTGGCCCGCCTTGACGAGAAGCCCCGCGAGCGCGACGACCAGCATGACGTAGAACGGTGCCAGCAACCACCGGCTCGTGAAAATGAAGCGTTCCAGCAACCGTTCGAACATGGGAATCTCCTCGTCGTGTCTTGCGAATAGCACTGGTCAGGAACGGAGAGAAGAGGCGAGGAAGCCCGTTCGGGCGAGCAAGTGGGAAGGTCTCCGCGCATCGGCGCGAAAGTCCGGCGAAGTTCTTGCTTTTTCCTCCGACGCCCGCCATAAGGCGCGTCTCGCGTGCGCCTTTTCGGCGCGCGCGGTGGACAGGTGGCCGAGTGGTTGAAGGCGCACCAGCGATGCTAGGGCATCGCGTCCATGGTGGAAAAGAATTCGCGTGCGCCTTTTCGGCGCGCGCGGTGGACAGGTGGCCGAGTGGTTGAAGGCGCACGCCTGGAACGCGTGTATAGGGGCAACTCTATCGAGGGTTCGAATCCCTCCCTGTCCGCCAGTATTTTGGCATCTGGCATCTGCGCGCATTGACCTTCGGCTGCCCTGTCATGAGGCTGGGCGGGCGCTCGCCTGCAGCCAGCTCTGGGAGAAACTCATGAAGATCGACCGCCTTGACCATCTTGTCCTGACGGTAGCGGATATCGAGCGCGCCTGCGCCTTCTACGCCCGTGTCATGGGTATGGAGGTTGTGACGTTCGGCGCAGGCCGCAAGGCGCTGCAATTTGGGCGGCAGAAGATCAATCTCCATGAGGTCGGGCGGGAATTCGAACCGAAAGCGCTCAATCCGACCGCCGGCTCCGGCGATCTCTGTTTCATCGCGAGCGTCGGTCTTGATGAAGTCGTGGCCCATCTCAAGGCCTGCGGCGTTGTGATTGAGGAGGGCCCGGTCGATCGTACGGGCGCGAACGGGCCGATTCGCTCGGTCTATATCCGCGACCCCGATCGGAACCTCATCGAGATTTCGGTTTATCCGGGCTAGGTTCGGGTTTGACGAAAAACCCCGCCTCCTTTTGGGAAGCGGGGCGAGTTTGGTGCGGGAAGGGGATAGGGCAGGGGGCAACCCGCACCGGGGGGAGAGATCAATCGCACACGGTGCGGCGGACGATGACGAAGCGGCCGCGGTAATCGTCCCAGACGCGGTTGCGGACGGTGTAGCAGTCACCGCCGGAGACATAGTAGCCCGGCGCGGCATAGGCGCGGTTGGCGGCGATCGTCGAGCCGATCACGGCGCCGCCGATGAGGCCGGCGGCGAGCCAGCCACCGCGGTGGAACTTGGCTTCGGCGGAGGGAACGGCGGCAACCGCGAGGGTGAGGGCGGCAGCGGCGGCGGTGAGGGTCTTCTTGGCGAGGGTCATGGTGGTCTCCTGTGGGGTTCGGAACTTGGGGGTTCGGGTTCGGGCTTCAACTCGGTGGCCGGTGTTTCTCCGTTCGGCCATGATCAGACCCTAAACCCGCAAACCCCGCACCGCCGTGCGCCAGCGCACCGGGCTGTCAGTCCCCCGTTTTCCCGATCTCGCCTGCCACGAATTCCGCCACCCGCCCGCGCTGCGCCGGGGTAAGATGGAGGCCCAGTTTCGTCCGCCGCCATAGAACGTCTTCGCCGCTCCGGGCCCATTCGTGCTCGACGAGATAGCGGATCTCGCGCGCCGACAATCCGGCGCCAAATGCCTCGCCCAAATCGCGCTCGTCCTTCGCGAAGCCGAGCCAGTTGAACGTGGCGCGGCCATAGGTTCGTGCATAACGCGCGGCCGTCTCCGGTTCCAGGAAGGGATAACGCGCAAGGATCTCCTCCACGAGCGCGAGGAGCCCGTCGACCGCGAAATCGCCGCCGGGCAAGGCGCTGCGCCCGGTCCAGCCGGCAGGCTGTCCCTGCATGAGAAGGTGCGGTGAAAGCTTCGCCAGCGCCGCCTCCGCGAGCCTCCGATAGGTGGTGATCTTGCCGCCGAACACCGAAAGCAGCGGCGGCTTGCCATCTGAGGCATCGAGCGTGAGGACGTAGTCGCGCGTGGCTTCCTGCGCCTTGCTGGCGCCGTCGTCGTAGAGTGGACGAACGCCGGAGAACGACCAGACGACATCTTCCCGCGTGACGGGCCTGGCGAAATATTCGCTCGCTGCCGCGCAGAGATAGACGATCTCCTCCTCCGAGGCCGAGACGGCTTTGGGGTCGCCCGAATAGTCGAGATCGGTCGTGCCGATGAGGGTGAAATCGCGCTCGTAGGGAATGGCGAAGATGATCCGGCCGTCAGCGTTCTGGAAGATATAGGCCTTGTCGTGGTCGAAGACCTTGCGCGTGACGATGTGGGAGCCTTTGACGAGGCGCACCCGGGCATGGCTCTCGACATGGATCCGGCCGTCCAGCACTTCGGCAACCCAGGGCCCCCCCGCGTTGACGAGGGCCTTGGCGCGAACGGTTCGCCTCCCGTGCGCATCCTCGACGGTGACGGCCCAGTGGCTGTCCTCGCGCCGGGCCTCCATCATGCGGGTGCGCGTTTCGATCGTCGCGCCTCGCGCCCGCGCATCCATCGCGTTGAGCACGACGAGGCGGGAGTCCTGCACCTGGCAGTCGGAATATTCGAAAGCGGTGCCGAACCCCGGTTTCAACGGCCGTCCGGCGGGGTGGCTGGCGAGGTCGAGGGTACACGTTCCTTCGAGGCGCTTGCGCCCTCCGAGATGATCATAGAGGAACAGCCCGAGCCGCAGCAGCCAGGCGGGGCGAAGTCCACGATGATGCGGCAGGACGAAGCGCAGCGGCGCGATGATATGCGGCGCGATTCCCCAGAGCACCTCGCGCTCGATCAGCGCCTCGCGCACGAGGCGGAATTCGTAATATTCGAGATAACGCAGGCCGCCGTGAATGAGCTTGGTGGACCAGGACGAGGTGCCGCTCGCAAGGTCATCCTGTTCGCAGAGATAGACCTTCAGGCCCCGCCCCGCCGCGTCCCGCGCGATGCCGCAGCCGTTGATACCGCCACCCAGAATGGCAAGGTCGAACATCTCGCCCATCGCCTGCCCCCAGCCTCCCCTGCCGCGCCGCGCGCGCGAATCTCACTTCGTCGCGCGAGAAAACCAGAGCATGCGCGGGCAAGCAAGAAAAAGATTAGCCGGGAAAATGAATGTTTGCCCGAGGGCTGGTCACTCGTCGCGCTTGCGCAGCCTGACGACGACTTCCACGCGAGCCACTTCCATCCCGTCCGGGATTGGCGGCAGATTGGCGACGGAAATATCGTGCGCTGGAATGTCCACCAACCCGTCACCCTCAAGATAGAAATGGTGGTGGTCGGAGGTATTGGTGTCGAAATACGTCCGGCTGCCGTCGATCGCGATCTCGCGCAGCAGGCCGACCTGTGTGAACTGGTTCAGCGTGTTGTAGATCGTCGCGAGGCTGACGGGGACGCGGGCGCGCTGGGCTTCCTCGAACAGTGTCTCGGCGGAAAGATGCCGATCACCGCGGCCAAACAGGAGCCAGCCGAGCGCGACGCGCTGCCGCGTCGGACGAAGACCGACGTCGCGCAGGCGAAGCTTGAGGTCATGAACCGGGCAACCCGCGAGATTGCCGAAAGCCTTCCGGCTTTCGGTATCCATGCCGGTCTCGTTTCCTCGGATCAGCGTGACCATGCGTGCCACGAACGGCTCCTGCTTCCCATTCCGAACTGCACTTCCTAGATAACCCCTTAGGTCGCCCGTTACAAGCACATCGGGCGCGCCCTGCGAGCGCAATACGCATCAAGGTAAAACAGACCTTCGTCGTTTGATTCTGCGCAATTTCGGCGAAATGATGAGGCCGAAACGAAAAATCAGTTCTTCCGGTTGCGCTTTTGCTCTAGACGGGAAGGTAATTGACGGATTTATGACCGGCTGACTTTCACGGCCGGGATCACGGCAAGGCAACAGGGCGGCGATGACTGACGAGACTGGCGCAAGGCGTTCGAGCTTCACCTACGAGGAATTGCTGGCGTGCGGCCGTGGCGAATTGTTCGGCATGGGCAACGCCCAGTTGCCGATGCCGCCGATGCTGATGTTCGACCGTATCACCGAGGTGAACGAGACGGGCGGCGCCAACGGCAAGGGCTTCATCTCGGCTGAACTCGACGTGCGGCCGGATCTTTGGTTTTTCCCGTGCCATTTCAAGGGCGATCCGGTGATGCCGGGTTGCCTCGGGCTCGATGCACTCTGGCAGCTCACGGGCTTCTACCTCGGCTGGCTAGGTCTGCCGGGCAAGGGCCGCGCCCTCGGTGTCGGCGAGGTCAAGTTTGCCGATCAGGTGCTGCCCAGCGTGAAGAAGGTCGTCTACGGCGTCGATTTCAAGCGGGTGTTCAAGGGCAAGCTGGTGCTGGGCATCGCCGATGGCTGGCTTGAGGCGGACGGCAAGCGCATCTACACCACGACGGACATGCGCGTCGGTCTTTTCCAGCCGACCTGAGACGAAAAAACCACGTCCGGCGATCAATTCTTGCCCCGCCTCTTGCGCATCGCCGCCATCCGGGCCATGTGACGGCGAGGATTTACCCGCCGAAACCCGGCTCCCGCGCGCCTGCCGCCGGGGGCTCAGAACGGAGAAAGCGCCATGAGACGCGTCGTCATCACCGGAATGGGCATCGTTTCGTCCATCGGCAATGATGTTCAGGAGGTCACGGCCTCGCTGCACGACGCGAAATCGGGCATCACCGTCGCACCGGAGTTTCAGGAGCACGGCTTCCGCTCCTGCGTCTACGGCAAGCCGACGCTCGACCCCGCGAGCGTTCTGGATCGCCGCGCCATGCGCTTCCACGGCGGCGGAACTGGCTGGAACCAGGTTGCCATGGAGCAGGCGATCCGCCAGGCCGGGCTTGAGGAAGGCGAGATTTCCAACGAGCGCACCGGCATCGTCATGGGCTCTGGCGGCCCTTCGACCCGCACGGTGATCGAGGCCGTGGACAAGGCCCGTGAGAGCGGCAACTCCAAGCGCGTCGGTCCCTTCGCCGTGCCGAAGGCGATGTCCTCGACGGCTTCCGCCACGCTCGCGACCTGGTTCAAGATCAAGGGCGTGAACTACTCGATCTCCTCCGCCTGCGCGACCTCGAACCATTGCATCGGCAATGCCTACGAGCTGATCCAGTGGGGCAAGCAGGATCGTATCTTCGCGGGTGGTTGCGAGGAGCTGGACTGGACGCTCTCCGTCCTGTTCGACGCGATGGGCGCGATGTCCTCGACCTACAACAATCCCACCGCTTCCCGCGCCTATGACAAGAACCGCGACGGGTTCGTGATCGCCGGCGGCGCGGGTGTCGTGGTGCTGGAAGAATACGAGATGGCGAAGGCGCGCGGCGCCAAGATCCTCGCCGAGATCGTCGGCTATGGCGCCACCTCGGACGGTTACGACATGGTCGCTCCCTCGGGCGAGGGTGCGGTTCGCTGCATGCGCCAGGCGCTTTCCGGCATCAAGGCGCCGATCGACTACATCAACCCGCATGGCACCTCGACGCCGGTGGGCGACATCAAGGAAATCGAGGCCGTACGCGAGGTTTTCGGCTCGAAAGCCACCGGCATTCCGATCTCGGCCACCAAGTCGCTCACGGGCCATTCGCTCGGCGCGACCGGTGTGCAGGAAGCGATCTACTCGCTCATCATGATGCAGAACGGTTTTGTCTGCGAGAGTGCGCATATCGAGGAAATCGATCCGGCGATGGCGGACATGAACATTGTCCGCAAGCGTATCGACAACGCCAAACTCGGGCATGTGATGTCGAATTCCTTCGGCTTCGGCGGCACCAACGCGACCATCGTGCTCAAGCACCCGGAGGCTTGATGGCATTGAAAGCCCTTTTGGCTTTCGGTTCCCTCGCTTAAGCTCGCGCACAGTTCAGGCTCTCGAAGAGGAAGCCCCATGCTGTTCATGGTCATCGAGCATTTCGATCAGGCCCGGGTGAAGGATATCTATGCCCGCTTCCACGAGAAGGGCCGGATGATTCCCGATGGCCTTTCCTACGTGAACAGCTGGATTTCAGCGGATTTCGCCCGTTGCTTCCAGGTCATGGAATGCGAGGACGCCTCGCTCCTGCAGGAATGGGTGCTGGCCTGGGGCGACCTCGCCCGGTTCGAGATCGTGCCGCTTGTAGGCTCCAAGGAGACCTACGAGGCCGTGAAGAAGCATTTGTAACATGAATGCAATCAGAAGAACGGCAGGAGAATCCCGCGCATGACCGAGCTAATGGCAGGAAAACGCGGCCTCATCATGGGGGTCGCCAACCAGAATTCGATCGCCTGGGGCATCGCGCAGATGCTGGCGAAGCACGGGGCCGAGCTGGCCTTTACCTATCAGGGCGAGGCGCTGGGCAAGCGCGTCAAGCCGCTCGCCGAGAGCGTCGGCTCCTCGCTGGTGATGCCCTGTGATGTCGAGGATATCGCCACGGTTGATGCGGTCTTCGATGAACTCAAGGCGAAATGGGGCAAGCTCGATTTCGTGGTCCATGCCATCGGGTTCGCGGACAAGAACGAACTCAAGGGCCGCTACGCCGACACCTCGCGCGAGAATTTCACCCGCACGATGGTGATCTCCTGCTTCTCGTTCACGGAGATCGCGAAGCGCGCGGCGGCGATGATGCCGGACGGCGGCGCGATGATCACCCTCACCTACGGTGGCGCGAACCGCGTCTCGCCGAACTACAACGTGATGGGCCTCGCGAAAGCGGCGCTCGAAAGCTCGGTGCGCTATCTCGCCGCCGACTTCGGCCGTGACAACATCCGCGTCAACGCGATTTCCGCCGGGCCGGTGCGGACGCTGGCCGGCGCGGGCATCGGCGATGCGCGCTTCACCTTCTCGTGGCAGACGCAGAATTCCGCGCTTCGCCGCCCGATTACGCTGGAGGAGCTTGGCGGCTCAGCGCTCTATCTTCTCTCGGCACTTTCGGGCGGCGTGACGGGCGAAATCCACTATGTCGATTCGGGCTACAACATCATGAAGATGCCGCGCTCCGAGGACGTGAAGAATACGGAGGAATGAGCCCTATGCTGCTCCTGAACCGCCGTGCGCTTCTGGCCGGCATGGCAGCGACTCCCTTGGCGGGAGTGGCCGCTTCCGCGGAGGAGTTCTATCCGATCCCGGTCGAGCTTCTCGGGGGCTTCAACGCGCTTCAGGGCAAGGTGACCCTTGGCAACCCTGATGCGGATGTCGCGCTGGTCGAGTTCTTCGATTACAACTGCCCTTATTGCAAGGGTGCCGCAAAGGATATCCGCCCGCTGCTCGGCGCGAACAAGGATCTGGCGTTCGTGCTCGTCAATTACGCCGTGCTCGGTATTCCGTCGATCGGCGCGACGCGCGTGGCGCTCGCTTTCTCGCGCCAGAAACCTGAGCGCTATCTCGAATTCCACGAGCAGCTTTTTTCAACGCGCGGCACTATCGGCCCGGATCACGCTATCGCCGTCGCGCTCAGGCTCGGCGCGAAGAAGGCTCAATTGCTGGAGGACGCTGATTCCGAATCGGTAACGCGGGCGATGAGCAGCGCGGCGAAACTTGGCAACGAGTTTGGTATGCGCGCGACGCCCTCCTATCTCATCGGACGCGATGCCTTCGCCGGTTTCCTCACGAAGCGGCAGAAGCAGGCGGCGATCGACGCCTATCGCAAGTGCGAACGGGCAGTATGCGCATGAGCCAACGTATCGTTCTCTCCAGCGACCACGCCGCCATCGCGCTCCGGCAGGCAGTTGCCGCCCACATTGCCGCAAAGGGCTGGACGGTGGTGGATATCGGTCCGACGACGACGGAAAGCACGCCCTACCCCAAGCATGGCGAAGCAGCGGCGCGGCTTGTTGCCTCTGGCGATTGCCGGCTCGGGATCATCCTCTGCGGCGCCGGGCAGGGCATCATGATGGCGGCGAACAAGGTCAAGGGCATCCGCTGCGGTGTTTGCATGGACACCTTCTCCGCCCGGATGATCCGTCAACACAACGATGCCAACATGCTCTCGCTCGGTGCCCGTGTCGTCGGCGTAGGGTTGGCACTCGATATCGTGGATGCGTTCCTTGGGGCCGAGTTCGAGGGTGGCCGGCATGCGGAGCGCGTCGAGATGATATCTGCGCTGGAGAAATGACCTGGCTCTAAAGTCCCGGGAATTTGATCCCCGCCGCACGGCGCAGGAGGTCGAGCGCGATCAGCGTCAGCAGCCCCTTCAGGACGATCTGGAACAGGTGCTCCGGCATCTTTTCGAGGAGTTTCGTGCCGCTCACGGTGCCGATGAAGCCCGAAACGATCATCGCTGCGATCAGCGGCAGCCATTCGAGGAGTGCGACGCCGAGCAACCCGAAGGCAATCACCTTGAGAAGGTGCTGGCCGACCATCATCACCGCGTGGGTCGCGACGAGGCCCTTCCGGTCGAGCCCGAGCGGCAGCAGCACCGCCTGAACGAAAGGCCCGGTCGCGCCGACGAACATCGTCAAGACGGACGAGATCGCACCGCCGAGCGCCAGGCCGGCTTTCGCCAGGCCGGGGATGCGCGGTTTCGGTAGCCAGACCATCGCCAGGATGAACACACCGAGGAAGCCGAGCAGCACCTTCTCCGGCAATTGCACGAACAGCCAGGCGCCGAGCGCGATGCCAAGGATCGCGCCGAGCATGAATCGTCCCACCGCAGGCCAATGGGCGTGGGCGCGCTGAAGGATCGCCCGACCGGTGTTCGACCCGAGCTGGACGATGCCATGCACCGCGATGATGACATGCGCCGGCGCGGCACCGGCGAGCGCGCCGAGCATCGCCACCCCGCCACCAATGCCGAAGGCTGCCGTGAGCGCGGAGGTGAAAAAGGAGACGACGATCAGCAGCAGCGCGGTGAACGGGTCTATGCCCGGTGGAAGAAGCACCATCGGCTGATCCTCAACTCCAGAACATCGCTTCGAGTTCGCGCCGCATCCGCATCAGCGGCGTATCCTCGGGCAGCGAGATCTTGTCCCGCGTGATGAGATCGCCCTTGGCGATGGGTGCCGTCACCTTCCCGCCATGCAACAGGCCCACCGGCCAGGCATTTGCCACGCGTGCCTCGTCTGCGTTCATCGCGTAGGACCGATAGCAGGTCTCGCCGATTGCATCGAGCATCTCGCCGGCTCGAAGATCGCGTTTGGCGCGCGCGCAGACCTCCGCGACCGGGCGCAGGAGCGGGAACATCTCCGCTTCACCACTGAGCACCGCGCGAGCCGCGGAAAGCGGTACTTCGAGGCTCGTGAGGTGATGCGGGCGGTAGAAGGTATAGTAGGGGCCCTTCCCGCCCATCTTGAGGTCGTGCATCCGCTCGCAAAGGCGCGGATGGTCCATCTCGGCGACGACGAACACGCCCGGCGCGACGCCCTTGCCAACGGTGTAATCGACGACGCCCTTGCGCGAGAGAATACCGCCGTCCGACTTCGGCACGAGCACCTGTTCAAGCGTCTGAAGGGTGGCTTCCGGCCCGTGCATGCCCGGCACATCGAGCGTCAAGCCGGTCGCATTGGCGATGCAGGACATCTCGACCATTGTTTTCGAACCGTCGACGAATTCGACCAGCATGCGCGGGTTCATGTTCCGCAGTGTCGCTTCCTCGCGATAATCGTCGGGCACAGCATTGGGGTTGAACGGGTTGTTCTTGCCCTTGCCCGCGGCGACCACAGGATAGCCGAGCGCGGTGACGAAATTGATGAGTTCCATCGTCGCCGTCGGCTCGTCCCCCGCGCCGATCGTATAGACCACTCCGGCTTTGTCCGCCTCGCGTTTGAGATACGCGCCGATGGTGACATCGGCCTCGACATTCATCATGACGAGGTGTTTGCCCTGCCGGATGGTGGCGAGGCCGATCTCGGCCCCGGCTGCCGGACGGCCGGTAGCATCGATGACGACGTCGATGTGACCGGAACGCAGGATCGTATGTGCGTCGTCAGTGATGGCGATGCCGCCGTTTTCGATGGCCCGATCAAGCGCGGGGAGACCGTCCACGACCCGACCGATATCCGCGTCCTGCCCGGCGATGCGAATCGCCTCCTGCGCGTTGCGGCCCGAGCGATCGGCGATGGCGCCGACCCGCAAACCCCGCATCCGCGCGATCTGCGTGACGAGATCGGTGCCCATCTCGCCGCAGCCGATGATACCGACCCGGATCGGCTGTCCGGCGTCTTCGCGCGCGGCCAGCGCCGCAGCAAGTCCGCGTGCGGCGATGGCGGTTTCCCGACCCGTCTTCATCCGGCTTGTCCCCTCGGCCTTTCCGGCATTGTCCTTCGTCGGGGAGGGACGGGTTTTCGGCGCGTCTGTCAATCGAAAAGGCGCAGTCCGCCACCGATCATGAGCCGGGTTTGTTCAATTCCTTGGCATGGAGCCAGGCGGCATGCTGCGGCGCCTTTTTCGTGCGCGACCATTCCTCCAGCATCTCCCATTTCACCGCGTCGAGCCGCTTGTGCATCGCCTCAGCATCGGGGTCGGGGCATGCCAGTTCGATACGATGTCCGTTCGGATCGAAGAAATAGATCGAATGGAAGATCGAGTGGTCGGTCACGCCGAGCACCTCGATACCCTTGGCTTCGAGGTGGGCCTTGTATTCGAGCAGTGTCGCGCGGTCCTTCACCTTGAAGGCGATATGCTGGACCCAGATCGGGGTATTGGGGTCGCGGCCCATCTCCGGCTTGGTTGGCAGCTCGAAGAAGGCGAGCACATTATCGTTCCCGGCGTCGAGGAAGACGTGCATGTAGGGGTCGGGCTCATGCGTCGAGGGCACGCGATCCTCGGCAATAGCGAGCACGAAGCCCATTTTCAGGTTGTCGACGTACCAGTTGACCGTCTCCTTCGCATCCTTGCAGCGATAGGCGACGTGGTGGATGTGCTCGAGTTTCAGCATGCCCTTCTCCTTGCGGCGTTTCCTGCCACAGTTAGTTGCATATGAAACTAACAAAGGTCAACCAGGGAAACCCGGTCAGCCGAAAGACAATCAGCCAAGAACGATCAGTAGGTCTTTGGCATCGACCTGAGCATGGGGCTTGACGAGCAGTTCCGCGATCACACCGTCGGCTGGCGCGTGGATCGCGGTTTCCATCTTCATTGCTTCAAGCGTGACAAGGATGTCGCCGGCCTTGACCTGCTGCCCCGGCTCGATCGCAATCGACGAGACAGAGCCCGGCATCGGCGCCGAAACGTGCCTGGCGTTGCCGTCTTCGGCCTTGCGGCGAGCGACGATCTGGGCCGAAGCGGTCCGGTTCGGCACCTTGATGATGCGCGGCTGGCCGTTGAGTTCGAAGAATACTTTCACCTGGCCTTCGTCGTCGGTCTCGCCGATTGCCTGCAGCCGTACCACCAGCGCCTTGCCGCGTTCGATCTCGATCGTCGCCTCGTCGCCGGGTTTCATGCCATAGAAGAAGATCGGTGTCGGCAGGGTCGAGACCGGGCCGTATTTCTCCTGCACATTGGCGAAATCGGAGAAAACCTTGGGATACATCAGGTAGGACGCAAGCTCCTCGTCGCCCGGCTTATGGCCGATCTTGCCCTCGACCTCTTTCGTCGTGGCGTCGAAGTCGATCGGTTCCAGCAGCGAACCAGGTCGGACGGCAATCGGCTTCTCTCCCTTCAGAACCTTCTTCTGGAACGCCTCGGGCCACCCGCCCGGCGGCTGGCCGAGATCGCCATGCAGCATCTCGACGACGGAGGCCGGGAACGCGACCTCCCGGTTCGGATCGAGAATATCGGCGGGCTTGAGATCCTGGCTGACCATCATCAGTGCCAGATCGCCGACCACCTTCGACGAGGGCGTCACCTTGACGATATCGCCGAAGAGGTCGTTCGCGGCACGATAGGCCTTGGCCACTTCATGCCAACGCGTTTCGAGCCCGAGCGAGCGCGCCTGCTCCTTGAGGTTGGTGAACTGCCCGCCCGGCATCTCGTGGAGGTAGACCTCGGAGGCGCCGCATTTGAGATCGCTCTCGAAGGCCGTGTACTGCGCACGCACGGCCTCCCAGTAGAACGAGATCCGGCGGATCGCCTCCGGGTCGAGCCCGGTACCGCGCGTCGTCATCGCCAGCGCCTCGACGATCGAGCCAAGGCAGGGCTGCGAGGTCGTGCCGCTCATCGCGTCCATCGCGCAATCGACGGCATCGACACCCGCCTCGACCGCGGCGAGGATCGAAGCCGCCGCGATGCCCGAGGTATCGTGTGTGTGGAAATGGATCGGCAGGCCGATCTCCTCTTTGAGCGCCTTGACCAGGATGCGCGCCGCGGAAGGCTTCAGCAGGCCTGCCATGTCCTTGAGGCCGAGAATATGGCAGCCCGCCTTTTCCATCTCCTTGGCGAGATTCACATAGTACTTCAGGGGGTACTTGGCCCGTGTCGGGTCGAGAATATCGCCTGTATAGCAGATCGCGCCCTCCGCAAGCTTGCCAGAGCGGAGCACGGCATCGATCGCGACCCGCATGTTCTCGATCCAGTTTAGGCAATCGAAGATGCGGAAAAGATCCATCCCCGACTGCGCCGCCTGATCGACGAAATCGCGGACGACATTGTCAGGGTAATTGGTGTAGCCGACGCCGTTCGCCCCGCGCAGCAACATCTGCGTGAGGATATTCGGCACCTTTTCGCGCACGAGGCGGAGGCGTTCCCACGGATCTTCCTGCAGGAAGCGCATTGAGACATCGAAGGTTGCTCCCCCCCAGCATTCGAGGCTGAAAAGCTGCGGTAATGCGCTGGCGTAGGCGGGTGCGATGGCGGCGATGTCGTATGTGCGCATCCGCGTCGCGAGCAACGACTGGTGCGCATCGCGCATGGTCGTGTCGGTGATGAGGACACGACGTTCGCCGCGCATCCATTCCGCGAACCCCTTCGGCCCGAGCTGCTGGAGCTTCTGGCGGGTTCCAAGCGCCGGTTCGGCGGAGAAGATCGGCGGTTCCGGCGCGCGCGCGTCGGCCGGCGGGCGCGGCCGGTCCCGCGTTTCGGGATGGCCGTTCACCGAAACGTCGGCGACATAGGTGAGAAGCTTCGTTGCCCGGTCCTTGCGCTTCTCGTGCGCGAAGAGTTCAGGCGTCTCGTCGATGAAGCGGGTGGTGTACTCGTTGGCGAGGAACTTCGGGTGCGAGAGCACCGCTTCAAGGAAGGTGAGGTTGGTCGCGACCCCGCGAATGCGATATTCCCGCAAGGCGCGGTCCATGCGCTGCACCGCCTCGCGCGCGTTCGACGCCCAGGCGGTGATCTTCTCCAGCATCGGGTCGTAATAGCGGGTGACGATGGCGCCGGAATAGGCGGTCCCCCCGTCGATGCGGATGCCGAAGCCCATCGCGCCGCGATAGGCGGTGATGCGGCCGTAATCCGGGATGAAATTGTTTTCGGGGTTTTCGGTGGTGATGCGGCATTGCAGCGCGTGGCCCTGAAGCCGGATGTTCGGCTGGTCGGGAATGCCGGTCTGGTAAGTGCCATCGGCATCCTTCGCGCCGATGGCGGCGCCATCGAGAATGCGGATCTGCGCCTTGACGATGTCGAGCCCCGTGACGACTTCAGTGACAGTATGCTCGACCTGAATGCGCGGGTTGACCTCGATGAAGTAGAATTTGCCGGTGTCGGCATCCATCAGGAACTCGACCGTGCCGGCGCCGACGTATTCCGTTGCCCGGCCGATGCGGAGCGCGGCGTTGCAGAGATCGCGCCGCGTCGTCTCGTCGAGATAGGGCGCGGGCGCCCGCTCGATGACTTTCTGGTTGCGGCGCTGGATCGAGCAATCGCGCTCGAAGAGATGGACGAGGTTGCCGTGCTTGTCGCCGAGGATCTGCACCTCGACATGGCGCGCACGCCGAACAAGTTTTTCGAGATAGACCTCATCCTTGCCGAAGGCAGCTTTCGCCTCCCGCTTGGCGGTGAAGACGGCATCGAGAAGCTGGTCCTCGCTCTCGATCGGGCGCATGCCGCGCCCGCCGCCACCCCAGCTCGCCTTGAGCATCACCGGATAGCCGATTTCAACCGCGAGGCGCTTGATCTCTTCGCCGTCATCCGGCAACGGCGGGGTCGCTGGCATGACCGGTACCTCGACCGAGATCGCAAGGTTGCGCGCATCGACCTTGTTGCCGAGCTGACGCAGCGTTTCCGGTGAAGGACCGATGAAAATGATGCCGGCCTCGGCGCAGGCCTCGGCAAACTCGGGACTTTCCGAAAGGAAGCCGTAGCCAGGGTGGATCGCATCGACATGCGCTTCCTTGGCGACGCGGATCACCTCGGGAATCGAGAGATAGGCCTCAAGCGGGCCCATTGGCTTCGCGAGGTGCGGGCCGCGCCCGACGAGATAAGCCTCGTCCGCCTTGAAGCGGTGGAGCGAGATCTTGTCCTCTTCCGCGTAGATCGCCACCGTGCGGATGCCGAGTTCCGTGGCGGCGCGAAACACGCGGATCGCGATTTCGCTGCGATTGGCGACGAGTAGACGTCGAATGGGCATCGGCGTATCTCCCGTGGAAGGCGCATGGTACGCTTTTCTCAAGGCCATGCTGGCGCGGTTTCCTTTGCGCTGCAAAGCCTAATCGGGGAGCAGGCTGCCTAAGTCACCCCGTCATTTCCTGCGCTAAACGCATACAGGGCATGAAAATACCGCATGGAAAGGGTGTGCCCGCCGGCCTGCGCGCCACGGAAGCGCGCTATTCCGAAGCAGGTCACGCAGCTGTCGGCTAAATAGTATTACTAGTTTGGTGTGTGAGGTTGATAGCGCTCGCTCTAGAGATCGGCGACAGCGCCCAACCGGAAGGCCGAAAGCGTATCCGCCAGTGCATCGTCGACGAGGATACGGCTGAGCATCTCGGCTCGGTCACCGTCGTTGCGCGCGATGGCATCGTAGAGCCGGCGGTGATCCGAAAGCGGAATGCGGAAACTCTCGTCCGAACGGGTGCCGCGCTGGATGCGCAGCGACCACCAGAGCGTCGTCGCCACTACTTCCTTCAGCGCGGCGATGGCGGCATTGCCTGCGGCGTCGAAGATCGCGTCATGAAACGCGAGATCGTAACGCATGGCTTCGTCGGTAAACGGCGGCGTGGTTTCCATGCCGCGCAAGGCCTCCTCCATCCGGGTGAGATGGTGCGAAGTTCTTCGCAATGCAGCAATTTTGGAACATCCCGGCTCGACGAGCGCGCGCAGTTCGAACAGGTCGCGGATGAAGCCTTCGTCCGCGCCGGACGACAGCGACCAGCGCAGGACATCCGGGTCGAGCAGGTGCCAGGACGAGCGCGGCGCGACCCGCGTCCCGCTGCGCGGGCGCGCTTCGATCAGGCCCTTGCCTGCCAGAAATCGGATCGCCTCGCGATAGGCCGTGCGCGAGGCGGAAATTTCGGCGCGAAGATCGTCTTCGTTTGGCACCAGCGCGCCGGCCGGCAAAGCCCCGGAAACAATGGCGACAGCCAGCCGGCTGGTCACCTGGCCGAAGAGGGATTCGGCGCCACCCCTCGACGCCTTCACGAATGTCGGCGCGTTCATTTCTCTCTCCCCGGAGGCCAGTTTGGCAACGACCCGCTTGACAGGATGCAAAATATAATATGATTTTTTCTTCAAGAGCAACGTGCTGCCTCCTTCCTTAGGCGGACGGCGGTTGCGAAACAAGAAAGCGCGACAGTCGCGGCAGCGGCCAAGGCGTTTTGCGGCATTGACCGACATACCGGTATGCCGCAGGGTGGAAATGTGGAGCCCCTCGGGGGGAGGTTGGCAGATGGCGTCAGTGACGATCCGTGACGTGCGCAAGGCGTTCGGGGCGGTCGAAATCATCCACGGGGTGAATATCGACATCGAGGACGGCGAGTTCGTCATTCTCGTCGGCCCGTCCGGCTGTGGCAAATCGACGCTGCTCAGGATGTTGGCCGGGCTCGAGAACATCACCTCCGGCGAGATCTCCATCGGCAACCGTGTCGTCAACCACGTGCAGCCGAAGGAACGCGACATCGCGATGGTGTTCCAGAATTACGCGCTCTATCCGCATATGAGCGTGGCGGATAACATGGCGTTCTCCATGAAGCTGCGCGGGGCTCCGCAATCCGAGATTACCGAACGCGTCGACAAGGCGGCCCGGATTCTCGGCCTCACGCAATTGCTCGATCGTTTTCCGCGCCAGCTCTCGGGCGGCCAGCGCCAGCGTGTGGCGATGGGCCGCGCCATCGTTCGCGATCCGCAGGTATTCCTGTTCGACGAGCCGCTCTCGAATCTCGATGCGAAGCTGCGCGTGCAGATGCGGACCGAGATCAAGGAGTTGCATCAACGCCTGAAGACCACCACGGTCTATGTGACGCACGACCAGATCGAGGCCATGACGATGGCCGACAAGATCGTCGTCATGCATGACGGCATCGTCGAGCAGATCGGCGCGCCGCTCGACCTCTACGACAATCCGGACAACCTGTTCGTGGCCGGGTTCATCGGCTCGCCTGCGATGAATTTCATTAAGGGCCGCATCGAGGGCGGCGAATTCGTCGCCGACGGCGGCTTCCGCCTGCGCGTTGGAAAGGCGCCGGCGGGTTCCGAGGGGCGTCCGGTGATCTACGGCCTGCGCCCCGAGCATGTTCGTATCGATGCCGGCGGTGTGCCGACGGAGGTGGTTGTCGTCGAGCCGACCGGATCGGAAACGCAGGTTGTTCTGCGCATTGGCGGACAGGAGATCGTCGCCGTCTTCAAGGAGCGCCTGACCGCGAAGCCGGGCGAGACCCTGGCAATCGCGCCAAGCTTGGCTGTCGCGCATCTCTTCGACGCCGAGACCGGAAGGAGACTTGTTGCCTGATCCGGCCCGCTGCCCGCCAAGCACGCGAACGTTGGCGGGAAAAGCGGATGTGGGATTGAGATCTTGGTCGAAAGGCCGGTCCGGCAGGATCGGCGTTTGCCCAGGCGAGAATTCGGCAAGCGGTCGTCAAGAGCCGCGCCGTGAATGCCCGACAACGAGCGGCAAGCTCGGGGAAAACTGGCTCAAAGGCCCTATCTAGGAGGAAAAAATGCATAGCGATCGTCGTGGATTTCTCAAAGGTTCCGCCGCTTTCGGCGCCGGCGCCCTTCTGGCCGGTTCCGGCCTCACCGATTTTGCCCGCGCCTGGGCACAGGCTTCGCCCTTCAAGCCCGAGAAGGGCGCCAAGTTGACGCTCTTGCGCTGGAAGCGCTTCGTCCAGTCGGAAGAAGACGCATTCATGAAGCTCGTCGCAGCCTTCACCAAGGCCACGGGTGTTGCCGTCAACGTCATCAATGAAGGTCTCGACGACGTTCAGCCGAAGGCGTCGGTCGCTGCAAACACCAACCAGGGCCCGGATCTGTTCTGGGGTCTGTATTCCCTGCCGCACCTGTTCCCGTCGAAGTGCATGGACGTCTCCGATGTCGCCGCGCACCTGTCGAAGAAATATGGCGAATGGTTCGATTCGGCCAAGGTCTACGGCATGTCGAAGGGCAAGTGGATTGCGATCCCGATCGCCTACAACGCCAACGTCATCAACTACCGCCAGTCGATGATCGAGGCCGCCGGCTTCAAGACCGTTCCGCAGGACCTCAAGGGCTTCATGGAACTCATGAAGGGCCTCAAGGCCAAGGGTACGCCGGGCGGTTTCGCGCTCGGCCGCGCTTCGGGTGACGGCAACGCCTGGGTTCACTGGGCGCTCTGGGCGCACGGCGCCAACCTCGTCGACAAGAACGACAAGGTCATCATCAACTCGCCGGAGACAGTGAAGGCGCTCGAATACGTCAAGGAGCTGTCCTCGCACTTCGCGCCGGGCACCGCCTCGTGGAACGATGCCTTCAACAACAAGGCCTTCCTCGCCAGCGAAATCTCGCTCACGAACAACGGCGTCTCGATCTACGCCGCTGCGAAGGCCGGTGCCGCCAAGGGCGACGCCAAGATGAAGGAAATCATGGACGATATGAACCACTCGAACTGGCCTGTCGGACCTGCCGGCAAGCCGACCGAATTCCATATCGCCTATCCAATGCTCGGCATGAAGTACACGAAGTTCCCGAATGCGGTGAAGGCGTTCATCGACTTCACGATGACTGCCGAGAACTACAACCCGTGGCTTGAGGGGGCGGTCGCCTATCTCTCGCATCCGCTGCCGGCCTACGACGCGAACAACGTCTGGAAGTCGGATCCGAAGCTCTCGCTCTGCAAGGACGCCGGCCGCCGCACGCTGACGGCGGGCCACCTCGGCTCGGTTGGCGAGAAGGCGGCCTCCGCGCTTGCGGACTTCCTGATCCTCGACATGTTCGCTTCTGTCGCGACCGGCCGCTCGACGCCGCAGGAAGCGATTTCGGTCGCTGAACGTCAGGCCAAGCGTATCTATCGCTGACACGCCTTCCGGGAGGGCGGCTCGCCGCCCTCCCGTTCACCCCTCTCGTGACAAGTCTCCGGGACGATCAAGCGCATGAGCGATGCCGCCATCACGCCTTCGGGTCATGACCGCGCCAGCCCCTCGTTCTGGGACGGGCTGAAAACCAACCGCAATTTCCTCGGCTTCTGGTTCATGATGCCGGCGGCGGCGTTCCTGATCCTGTTCCTTGTCTATCCGCTCGGTCTGGGTGTCTGGCTCAGCTTCACCGATTCGAAGATCGGAAATCCCGGCGATTTCATCGGCCTCGAGAACTACGAGTGGATCATCGGCGATGCGAAGTTCCAGCTCGCGGTGTTCAACACACTTTTATACACCTTCGTCGCCAGCGTGATCAAATTCGCGGTTGGGCTGTATCTGGCAATCCTCCTAAACAACCATCTCCCCTTCAAGGCGATGATCCGCGCGGTGGTGCTGATCCCGTTCATTGTTCCGACCGTTCTTTCGGCGATTGCCTTCTGGTGGATTTTCGATCCCCAGTTCTCGGTCATTTCCTGGGCCCTGCGGAAGTGGGGCTTGATTTCCGGCAACATCGACTTCCTCGGCGACCCGTGGAATGCGCGCGCCTCGGTCATCTTCGCCAACGTCTGGCGCGGCGTGCCTTTCATTGCGATTACGCTGCTCGCGGGACTTCAGACCGTCTCGCCCTCGCTCTATGAGGCCGCGACGCTCGACGGCGCCTCGAAATGGCAGATGTTCCGCTACGTGACCTACCCGATCCTCACGCCGATCATCGCCGTCGTGATGACTTTCTCGGTCCTGTTCACCTTCACCGATTTCCAGCTGATCAAGGTGCTGACCAACGGCGGCCCCGCGGGCACGACCGAGTTGATGGCCACCATGAGTTACAACACCGCGATCCTCGGCGGGCGGATCGGCGAGGGGGCCGCGATCTCGACTGCGATGATCCCCTTCCTGCTCGGCGCGATCATGATCTCCTGGTTCGGACTTCAGAAGCGCAAGTGGCAGCAGGGTTCGGACAACGATTGACCGCGGCGCGGCCCTTTCGCGCCGTCCGCAACAGGGAAAACAACGATGAGTGACGCCAAGCCGGTACAGGGCGACGATTCGGAGGGTATGAGCTATCTCGACACCGTGAAAACACGCGTCGTCACGGTCTATGTCCCGCTCCTGCTGATCCTCTTCGTGCTGCTGTTCCCCTTCTACTGGATGGTCATCACGGCCATCAAACCGAAGGAGCACCTCCTCGATCTCGACGCACACAACCCCCTCTACACGCTCGCCCCGACCTTCGAGCACATCAAGGCGCTGCTGTTCGAGAGCGAGTATCCGCGCTGGCTCTGGAACACGATGTTCATCTCGGTGACGGCAACGATCCTGGCGCTGGTGGCGAGCGTGTTTGCCGCTTACGCCATCGTCCGGATCCGTTTTCGCGGTGCACAGCTGACAGGCGGTCTGATTTTTCTTGCCTATCTCGTGCCGCCTTCGATCCTCTTCATTCCGCTTTCGACCGTGATCTTCAACTATGGTCTTTTCGACACACCCTTCGCGCTGATCCTCACCTACCCCACCATCCTGATTCCGTTCTCGACCTGGCTGCTGATGGGTTATTTCAAGACGATTCCTTACGAGCTTGAGGAATGCGCGCTGATCGACGGCGCCTCGCGCTGGCAGATCCTCACCAAGATCATCCTGCCGCTCGCGGTGCCAGGGCTGATCTCAGCCGGCATCTTCTGCCTCACGCTGTGCTGGAACGAGTTCATCTATGCGCTGACCTTCATCAACAGCCAGGAAAAGAAGACCGTGCCGGTTGCGATCGTCACCGCCTTCACCGACGGCGACCAGTACAAGTGGGGCTCGCTGATGGCCGGCGCGCTGGTCGGCTCGCTGCCGCTCGTGGTGCTCTACTCGTTCTTCGTGGAATACTACGTCTCCGCGATGACCGGTGCGGTGAAGGAGTAAGCCGTGAGCCGGACCATCGCCTTCATCGGTCTCGGCGCGATGGGTCGCCCGATGGCGCGGCGCCTCGTCGAGCAACAGTTCTGCGTTCAGGGCTTCGATCTCAATGCCGAAGCGCTCGCCGCCCATGCCGCGAACGGCGGTGTTGCCTGCTCCTCGGCGACAGAGGCCGCGAAAGACGCGGAAGCGCTTATACTGATGGTCGTGAACGCGGCGCAGGCCCGCGCCGCATTGGTAACCTCTGGCGCGCTTGAGGCCCTCAAGTCGGATGCGCTTGTGATCCTGATGGCGACCTGCTCGCCGGCGGATGCGCGGGAGATTGCTGGGATGGTGGAGAAGGCGGGCCGCCGCTTCCTCGATGCGCCGGTGTCCGGTGGCGTCGTCGGCGCGGAGGCGGGCACGCTGACGATCATGGCTGGCGGACCGAAGGCCGTGTTCGATGCCGCGAACACCTATCTCGCCCCGCTTGGCGACAAGCTCTATCATGTCGGTGACAACGCTGGCGACGGTGCGATGGTCAAGACGATCAACCAGCTCCTCTGCGGCGTGCATATCGCCGTGACGGCCGAGGCCTTCGCGATGGCGGAGAAAGCCGGACTCGATACCGGGCTTTTGCTTAAAATCCTCGGCCAATCCGCCGCCGCGAGCTGGATGATCAACAATCGCGGACCCCGGATGCTCGAAATCGAGCCGGAAGTGACGAGCGCGGTCGACATCTTCGTCAAGGATCTCTCGCTGGTGCTCGATGCCGGACGCTCGGCGAAGGTCGCGCTGCCGATCGCAGCCGTGGCGCACCAGATGTTCCTGGCCTCCTCGGGCGCGGGGCACGGCCTCGCCGACGACAGCCAGGTCATTCGCGCCTATCGTGCGCTCAACGGAACGATTTGAACGGAACGGGAGACGGCAAATGACCAAGGAGCGCGTCGGGTTCATCGGGGTCGGTCTCATGGGGCAGGGCATGGCCGCCAACCTGCTGGCCAAGGGCTTCCCGCTCACGGTGATGGCGAACCGCAACCGCAAGCCGATCGAGGAACTCCTCGCCAAGGGCGCGAGGGAGGCGGCGAACCCCAAGGCCGTCGCCGAACAATCCGATATCGTCTTCATCTGCGTCACGGATTCACCCACGGTCGAGAAGGTCGTCCTGGGCGAGAACGGCATCCGTATGGCGGCGCGGAAGGGCCTCGTGATCGTTGATTGCTCGACCGCCAATCCGGTCTCCACCGAGGCACTGGCGAAGGAGCTGGCGCCTTTGGGGGTCGATTTCGTCGATGCGCCGCTCGGCGGCACGCCGGCCCAGGCCGAAGCCGGGCAGTTGACTGCGATGGTCGGCGCCGATCCGGCGGTGTTCCGCCGCGTCGAGGCGGCGATCGGCGCCTGGGCGTCGAAGACCGTCCATCTCGGCCCCGTCGGCGTTGGCCACAAGATGAAGCTCCTGAACAACTTCGTCTCGATGGGCTATGCCGCGATCTACGCCGAGGCGCTGGCTATCGCCCAGAAGGCCGGCGTGACGATCGAGGTGTTCGATTCGGTTCTGCGCGGCAGCCGAATGGACTGCGGCTTCTACCAGACTTTTATGGGCTATGCTTTCGAGGATAACTCGAACTCGCACCGTTTCGCGCTCGCCAACGGCGCGAAGGATTTGCGCTATGTCGATGCGATGGCGAATGCCGTTCAGGTCGCGAACCCGATTTCGAGCGCGGCGAAGAACCTCTTCGCCCAAGCCGTCGGCCTCGGGTACGGCGACAAATATGTGCCGATGCTCGCCGATGTCGTCGCCGAGATAAATGGCTTCAAGCGCCGCAAGCGCGGGGAATGATCAGATCACGTTGCGCTCGCGCAACGGGCGCTTGGCGGCGATCCGTTCGTAGCCGAGCGGCGAGAGGTCAAGGCTGCGGTAAGCACCCTCGATGATAAGTTCCGCGAGCCCGCGCCCGACCGCAGGCGATTGCTGGAGGCCGTGGCCGGAGAAGCCGCAGGCAACGAAGCCGTTTTCGAGGCCGCCGAGCCTGCCGACGATGGCGTTATGGTCGAGGAGATTCATGTCGTAGTGGCCGGCCCAGGCCCGGCCGGGCCGGATCGCCTCGAAAGCGGGAATACGGTGCGCGAGCGCCGGCCAGATGAATTCTTCGAACAATGACCAGTCCGGCTCGAAATCCGCACCGTGATCGCTTTCCTCCGGCTCGTCCGGGGAATAGCCGGTGATGAAACCCTCGCCTTCCGGCCGCCACCACACGCCGGTCGTGTCGATGATGAGCGGATGCGTGGCGAGTTTTTCCCGTGCAGTGAACGAGAATACCGTGCGCTTCTTGGCATAGACCGGAACCGGCTCGCCGCAGAGATCGGCCAGGGCGCGCGCGCCGGAAGCACCGGCGGCGTTGACGAAAGCACCGCATCCCAGCGCCGCGCCGTCGGCGAGCAGGGCACCCTCGATTCGTGCGCCGACGCGGTCGATGCCGACCACCTTGCTCTTGAGGTAAGTAACACCCTTCGCCCGCGCGGCCTTGCGGAAGGCCTGCATCAGCCCATAACCATCGAACCAACCCTCGCCGGAAAGGCCCAGCGAGCCGATCGAGAGATCGCCTGTGTTGAGCCAGGGAAAGTGAACCGCAAGGGAGGCGGCATCGAGCAGCGCGATCTCGGCGCCCATGCGCGCCTGGTCGGCGTTGTTCGCTTCGAACAAGGGGCGATGCGCGTCCGCGCCGAGATAGAGATAACCGCCTTCGTGAAGGCCGATATCCGGCTTTTCACCATTCACCGCGAGACGCTGGCCGATCTCCCGAAGGAAGACGATCCCGTAGAGCGAGATCGCGATGTTGGTCTCCTGCGAGAATTGCTGGCGGATCGAGCCGGCGGAGAGAGCCGATGCCGAGAACTGATAGGTCGGATCGGGCTCGATTACAGCGATTCGCCCGGAGAAGCCCGGATGCGCGGCGAGGTGCCAGGCAATCGCGGAGCCCATGACCGCGCCGCCCGCGATCACGACATCATAGGTATCGGCCATCAAAGGCTCCTTGACCCGTCGAGAGGTCATATTTCGAAAGTCGGGGCGATTTTTTCGGAAATCCGGGCTCGGTTCAAGGCCGTTTCCGACATCCGTTTAGGCGATTCCACCAAAATCGGAATTAAATTCCGCGAATGCCGCAATTCCCCTTTTCGTGCGCATCGGCTAGCGTGCGACAAAAGGCCCTTCGTGGCGCAACCGATCCGGAACATCCCATGTCTGCATTTCTCGAACAGGAATTCGCCTCTATCCTTTCCGCACCGAAGGAGGAGGCAGCCACCATTCTCGAAGCACTCGGCGTGCCGGCGTCCCGCCTTGCCGGCGGCGGCCGGGCCGTGCGCTCGCCGATCACGGGTGAGACTCTGGCGATGGTGGCCGACGATACGCCGGCCGATGTTGATGCCGCGATCGGCCGCAGCGTCGTGGCCTTCGAGGGCTGGCGTAAGGTGCCGGCGCCCAAGCGTGGCGAGTTCGTCCGGTTGATTGGCGAGGAATTGCGTCGTGTCAAGCGTGAGCTCGGTCACCTCGTGACGCTCGAAGCGGGCAAGATCACATCCGAAGGCCTCGGCGAGGTGCAGGAGATGATCGATATCTGCGATTTCGCGGTCGGCCTCTCTCGCCAGCTTTACGGCCTGACTATCGCCACCGAGCGCGCCGATCACCGCATGATGGAGACCTGGCACCCGCTCGGCCCTGTTGGCGTCATCAGCGCGTTCAACTTTCCTGTCGCGGTCTGGAGCTGGAATGCGGCACTTGCTTTCATCTGCGGCGATTCCGTTATCTGGAAACCCTCGGAGAAAACTCCGCTCACGGCGCTCGCGGTCGGCGAGATCGTTGCGCGCGCGGCGACCCGTTTCGAGAAGGAAGGCAATGGCACGGTGCCGGCGGCGCTGAGCCAGATCGTTCTGGGCGATGGCGCCGTGGGCGCGGCATTGGTTGCCGATCATCGCGTGCCGCTCGTTTCCGCGACGGGTTCGACGGCGATGGGCAGCAAGGTAGGGCCGGTGCTGGCAGCGCGGTTCGCTCGTGCGATCCTCGAACTCGGGGGCAACAACGCCGCGGTCGTCTCCCCCTCGGCGGATCTCGATCTCGCGTTGCGCGGCATCGCCTTCGCCGCGATGGGCACGGCGGGCCAGCGCTGCACCAGCCTCCGGCGGCTGATCGTCCACCGCTCCGTCATCGGCAATCTGCTGCCGCGCCTTGCGAAGGTTTGGTCAAGCGCGCGCATCGGCGACCCGCGCGCGGAAGGCACGCTGCTCGGCCCGCTGATCGACGAGGCGGCGTTCCAGGGCATGGAAGCGGCGCTCGCCGAGGCGCGCGCACTTGGCGCAAAGGTGCACGGTGGCGGCCGGGTGCAGGGCGTCGGCTCCGGCTATTACGTCAATCCGGCGATCGTCGAAATGCCCGCGCAGGGCGGGCCGATGCTGCGCGAGACCTTCGCGCCGATCCTCTATGTCGTCGGCTACGAGACGATCGAGGAAGCCATCGCCCTCAACAACGCGGTCGGCGCCGGGCTTTCGTCCTCGATTTTCACGCGGGACATGCGTGAGGCTGAGCTTTTCACCTCGGTCACCGGGTCGGATTGCGGCATCGCCAATGTCAACATCGGGCCTTCGGGCGCGGAGATCGGCGGCGCGTTCGGTGGTGAGAAGGAGACCGGGGGCGGCCGCGAGGCTGGTTCGGATTCGTGGAAGGCCTACATGCGCCGTGCCACCAACACCATCAATTACGGCACCAGCCTGCCGCTGGCGCAGGGCGTCAAATTCGATATCGACGGCTGACGAAAAAGGGCGGCGGCTCCACTCAACGGAGAAGCCGCCCCTGCTAAAACGTCACATCGCGGTCTTCGCTTCGCGCTTCTCGAAAACATAGGCTGCGAGTGCGCCATAGATGACATGGCCGGCCCAGCTCATGAACGAGAGTTCGCCACCCTCGCCGAGCAGGTAGAAGCTCAGCCCGCCGATCGGCGCCATGATGCCGAGCGCGTTGAGCCAGGTGAAGGTGCCCCACGCGAGCGAATCGCGCAGCAGTACATTGGGGTTGATGAAGCGCGCGGCGATGAAGGCCGCGACGATGGCCCAGAAAATGAAATGCCAGGTCGTCGCCATGCCCTTCGCGGCGTAGTAGGCGACGCCGGCGCTGAAGGTGAAAAAGACAATTCCGTCGAGCAGCGCGCTCCAGTTCTTCACGTAGCGCGAGATGATGTAGTAGAAGGCAGGGTAGCCGATGATGCCGACCGCGTAGTGCAAGGCCTCGCGGAGCAGATAGGGAACCATGAGCCCGAATTGGTGGTTGGCGATGGCGTCGATCAGGCCGGCCGGCTCGAGGGGATAGCCGAGAACGGCCTTGGTGAAGACGCGGGCCCAGACCTCCCAGACGGCGAGGCCGATGGCGCCGCCGATCATCAGGTTGACAATCGTGGCAACGCTCGGAATGACGAAACGTGTTGCGGATGTGGTGGCGGCAGTTTGCATGGTATCCCCCTTCGCGGGCCGTCGAACGCTGCTTTTTGAGCCCGGATGGAAGTTTCATGCGCCTTTTCCGTTTCAAAGGAAAACCACAACTCATCACAGCTTGGAGAGCCGGGTGTGACGGACGCGCGTTTTTGATCCTCCCCCTTGCGCGGAAAGCCGCACTGTGATCCAGATGCAAAAATGCAGAATGAAATTCCACATCGTCCATTGACTGGGCTGAAGATCCTCGAACTCGCCCGCATTCTAGCAGGTCCCTGGATTGGCCAGTTGCTGGCCGATCTCGGCGCGGATGTCGTGAAGGTCGAGCGCAAGGGCGCGGGCGACGACACCCGAACCTGGGGTCCACCCTTTGTCGAGCGCAAGGGCGGCGGTGATCCGGGTCACTCTGACCTTGGCGCGGCCTATTTCCATGCCTGCAACCGCGGCAAGCGCTCGATCGAGGCCGATTTCGACAATCCCGATGACATCGCGATGATCCGCGAGCTGGCGAAGGCCGCCGATGTCGTGGTCGAGAATTTCAAGGTTGGCGGGCTCGTCAAATATGGGCTCGACGCCGCGAGCCTGCGGGCGCTCAAGCCGTCGCTCATCTACTGCTCGATTACCGGCTTCGGGCAGGAGGGGCCTTATGCCGCGCGCGCCGGCTACGACTTCCTTATTCAGGGCATGGCAGGCGCGATGGATATCACTGGGCAGCCCGGCGGTCAGCCGACCAAGGCCGGCTACGCCACCGCCGATATCTTTACCGGCATGTATGCGACGGTCGCGATCCTCGCCGCGCTCCGTCGCCGGGACGAGACCGGCGATGGCGCGACGATCGATTGCGCCCTGCTTGACAGCCAGATCGCGGTGCTCGGCAACCAGGCGATGAACTATCTCGTCTCCGGTAAACCGCCGAAGCGGCTCGGCAACGCACACCCGAACATTGTGCCCTACGAGGTGTTTCCGGTTGCCGACGGTTATATCATCATCGCCAGCGGCAATGACGGACAATACCGCAAGCTCTGCGAGGCGCTAGACGCGCAGGACCTGCTCGCCAACCCGGATTACGCCACCAATCGCGGCCGCGTTACGAACCGCGCCGTGCTCGTGCCTGTGCTCTCGGCCTATACCGCCCGCTTCGGCAAGGCAGAACTGCTTGCGAAGCTCGAAATGCTTGGCGTGCCCGCCGGGCCGATCAACGGCATCGACGAGGTATTCGCCGACCGCCATGTAAAGGCACGCGGGATGCGTGTCGACCTCCCGCTGCCAGAAGCCGAAGCCGGTTCGGTGCCGAGCGTGCGCACGCCGATCCTGATCGACGGTGTGCCACAGGTCTCGCAGCGCCCCTCGCCCGGTCTTGGCCAGCACAATGCCGAAATTCTCGCCGATCCCAACTGGAAGCCCCGTTCATGACCCGCACCGCCGCCCAGGTTCTCGTCGATCAGCTCATCGTGCAGAAGATCGAGGATATCTTCTGCGTGCCGGGCGAGAGCTATCTTGCCGTGCTCGACGCGCTCCATGACGCCAGCGTCCGCGTCACGATCTGCCGACAGGAAGGCGGCGCGGCGATGATGGCCGATGCCGTCGGCCGGTTGACCGGGAGGCCGGGCATCTGTTTCGTCACACGTGGCCCCGGTGCGACCAACGCCAGCCACGGCGTCCATATCGCGCATCAGGATTCGGTCCCGCTGGTCCTCTTCGTCGGTCAGATCGAGCGCAGCGCGAGAGAGCGTGGCGCGTTTCAGGAACTCGATTACCGCGCGGTCTTCGGTTCGATGACCAAATGGACGACCGAGATCGACGATCCGAGGCGCATTCCCGAGATCATCAGCCGTGCCTTCCATGTCGCGATGTCCGGCCGCCCGGGCCCGGTGGTGATCGCGCTGCCGGAGGACATGCTGGTCGAGGCCGTTGATGTCGCCGACGCACCATACGTCGAACCCGTGCCGACCGCGCCCTCGCTCAGTCAGATGGCGGAACTCCAGAAGCGGCTCTGGGCCGCGAAATCGCCTGTTGTACTCGCGGGTGGCACGCGCTGGAACGAGACTGCCGTCCGTTCGCTCGTACGGTTTTCCGAGCGGTTTGATCTGCCTGTCGCCGTCAGCTTCCGCCGGCAGATGCTGTTCCCGGCGGATCATCCGAATTTTGCCGGCGATCTCGGTATCGGCCCGAACCCCGACCTCCTGAAGCGCTTCAAGGAGGCGGATCTGATCCTCGCGATCGGGGCTCGGATCGGCGAGATGCCGAGCCAGGGTTACACGCTGCTCGATATTCCGGGCGACGGCACCCGCCTCGTTCATGTCTTTCCGGATGCGTCCGAACTCGGCCGCATTTACGCTCCGGCGATGGCCATCCATGCCGATGCGTCGAGCTTCTGCGCGGCGCTCGAAGGGCTCCAGCCGCCGAATTCGCTGCGTTGGGAGGGTGGGGCAAAGGCTGCGAACACCTCCTTCAAGGCCTGGACCGAACCGAAACCCATTCCCGGCAAGCTCCAGATGGGCGAGGTGATGCGCTACTTGCGGGAGAGGCTGCCGGCGGATGCGATCATGACCAATGGCGCTGGCAATTACGCCACCTGGTTGCATCGGTTCCATCGTTTCCGCCAGTTCGGCACGCAGGCGGCTCCGACCTCCGGCTCGATGGGTTATGGCGTGCCGGCGGCGATCGGCGCCAAGCGCCTCCACCCGGAGAAAACGGTCATCTCCTTCGCGGGTGACGGCTGCTTCCTGATGAATGGGCAGGAATTCGCGACCGCCGTGCAATACGACCTTCCCGTGATCATCGTCGTGATCGACAACGGGATGTACGGCACCATCCGCATGCATCAGGAGCGCGAGTATCCCGGTCGTGTCTCCGGGACGACGTTGAAGAACCCTGATTTCGCGGCCTATGCGCGCGCCTTCGGCGGACACGGCGAGCGGGTGGAGACAACCGAGGACTTCGCTCCGGCCTTCGAACGGGCACTCGCCTCGGGCAAGCCGGCGATTCTACATTGCTTCATCGACCCGGAGGCGATCACGCCATCGACGACGATAACCGCCATCCGCAACCGGCCGCGCTGAGAGCGAGCCTCGTCATCGAACCGCCCGAATTCGGCGTGAAATGACCTCCGTGCGAGGCCAATAACCTCCCTTTAAGGGCAGGAGGTGCAAGGTGGCCTCCGGGTCTTCCCGCCTCCCGGCGGGTGGAAAGGAACGGGTTCGGGGTCAGAATGGCGAATAGCCAGGCGCGCAGGGCACGGCAGGAGCCGCGCTTCGACGACGAAGGCGGCGGAGGTGGTGGCGAGTTGCGCCTCACGCGCGACGACCGGCCGATGCGCGCGCGCGGCGAAAGTCGTCGCGGCCATGCGGCTCCCCCGCGTGGCGACGGGCGGAGGCGTAAGCCTCGCCGGCAAGGCCGGGGATTCTTCGGTTTCCTGTTCTACTGGGGCTTCGTTCTCGGCCTCTGGGGTTTGGTCGCGGTGGGCTGCCTTGTCGGCTATCACGCGATGAAGCTGCCGCCGATCGATCAGCTCGCGGTGCCGAAGCGCCCGCCGAACATCGCCATCCTCGCCGCCGACGATTCGCTCATCGCCAATCGCGGCGAGACCGGGGGATCCTCCGTGCCGATCGGCGAATTGCCGAAATATGTCGGGCAGGCTTTCGTCGCCATTGAGGATCGGCGTTTTTACCAGCATTTCGGCATCGACCTGGCGGGTCTCGGCCGTGCGGTCATCCGCAATTTCACGCGTGGACGCATGGAGCAGGGCGGCTCGACCCTCACCCAGCAGCTCGCCAAGAACATCTTCCTGACGCAGGAGCGGACGCTCTCGCGCAAGATCCAGGAAGCGCTGCTCTCGCTCTGGCTCGAGCGGAACTACTCGAAGGCCCAGATCCTCGAACTCTACATGAACCGCGTCTATTTCGGCGCAGGGGCCTATGGGATCGAGGCCGCAAGCCAGAAGTACTTCGGCAAGTCCGCCCGGGCGCTCAGCCTCGGCGAGGCGGCGGTGCTGGCGGGCCTCGTGCAGTCGCCCTCGCGTCTCGCGCCGAACAAGAACCCCGAGGGCGCTGCCGAGCGTGCCGCGCTCGTCCTCCAGAAGATGGTCGCGGAAGGCTATGCCACGCCCGACGCGGTCAAATCGACCCGCACCAACACGGCGGAGGCGAAGAAGCGCTCGCGGCCCGGCGCCGGCAACTATGTAGCCGACTGGATCATGGACGTGCTCGACGATCATATCGGTGCGGTCGATGGCGATATCATCGTCAAGACGACGATCGACCCGAAACTGCAGCAGCTTGCAGAGCGCATTGTCTCGACCAGTTTCGAACCCAAGCGCCTGAAACTCGACGTGGAGCAGATGGCGTTGGTCACGCTCTCGCCGGATGGTGCCGTCCGGGCGATGGTCGGCGGACGCGATTATGCCCAGAGCCAGTTCAACCGCGCCGTGGCCGCCAAACGCCAGCCAGGCTCGTCGTTCAAGCCCTTCGTTTATCTTGCCGCGCTTGAGAAGGGGCTGACGCCGGATACCGTGCGCGAGGATGCTCCGATCAACATCCGCGGCTGGAAGCCCGAAAACTACACCCACGAGTATTTCGGCAACGTCACCCTGACGCAGGCGTTGTCGATGTCGCTGAATACGGTGGCGGTCAAGCTCAATGTCGAGGTCGGCCCGCGCGTTGTCGCCCGCACCGCGCAGCGGCTCGGCATCCATTCGCCGTTGAAAGCCAACGAATCCCTCGCGCTCGGCACATCCGAGGTCTCGCCGATGGAGATGGCGACGGCTTACGCCGCCTTCGCCAATGGCGGCACTGGCGTCATCCCGCACGCGATCATCGAGGTGAAACGCACGGATGGAACGCTTGTTTATCGCCGCAAGCCGCAGAATCTCGGTCAGGTCGCCGATCCGGCTGTCATCGGCCAACTCAACCGGATGATGCGCGAAACGCTCGTCAGCGGGACCGCAAAGCGGTCCGACATTCCTGGCTATCCCGCCGGCGGCAAGACGGGAACCACGCAGGAATACCGCGACGCCTGGTTTGTTGGCTACACGGCAAACCTCGTTACCAGCGTCTGGGTCGGCAATGACGACGGCGATCCGATGAAGAAGGTTTCCGGCTCTGGCCTTCCGGCCGAGATCTGGGCCGACTACATGCGTCAGGCGCAGAAGCACTACAAACCGCAGGAACTGCCGGGCCTCAACGGAGGTGGCATCGGCGGGCTGATAGCTGGTGTCGTCAACGGCTCAGGCGCCGCGCCCCGGCCACGCCAGCCGGTCGGCGCCGATAATCCGGGTTCCTGGGATGGGCCAAGCGCGAAGGACAAGAGCCTGCTCGGCCGTCTGTTCGGGGGCGGTTGAACCACGCAGGAGCGAGCGCGTCGTGTGTAGCGGGCGCGCCTGGATTCTAGGCGGATGCTTCCGGCCGACGGATCATCGGGTAGATCGCCAGCGCGCACAGCCCGAAAAGCGCGACGGTTGCGGCAAGTACCAGCGGCCCATGATCGATATGGGCGCCGACCAGTGCGCCGACGATCGAGGCAAAGCCGATCTGCATGATGCCGAGCAGCGACGAGGCCGCGCCGGCCCGGTCCGGGAACGGCATCATCGCCCCGGCCATGCTCTGCGGCAATGTGAAGCCGACGCCGCAGGAATAGAACATCATCGGCACGGTCATCGCCAGCGGCGTTGTTCTGAAGAGGAACACGAGCAGAAGCATCGCGATGCCGCCGGCGGCCTGAAGCAGGCTACCTGCGAGAATGAGCCGTCGCCCCTCGACCCGCATGGCAAGCCGTTGCGACAGGAACGTACCGGCGATGTATCCCAGCACCATCAGCACGAAGGTGATCGCGAACCCGAACGTCGTCTGGCCGAAGTGATGCTGGTAGATGAAGCTGGAGCCGGAAATGAAGGCAAAAAGCCCGGCGTAGGTCGCGGCCGCCAGAAGGCCGAACGGCAGGAAGCGCCAGTCGGTGATGAGATCGGAAAATCCGCCGAACACGGCTTTGAACCCGAACGGATCAGTCCGGCGCACGCGCAGCGTTTCCGGCAGCTTGGTCTGTGCCCAGAAGACGAGACCGCCCGCCAGCAGCGCGGTGCAGATAAAATTCGCGCGCCAGCCGAAGAATTCCTCCAGCCCCGCGCCCAGTACCGGTGCAATGGCGGGCACGATGCCCATGATCGAGCCCATCCGCGCGAGCTCCTGCCCCGCGCGCCGGCCCTCGTAGAGGTCGCGGACGATGGCACGCGCGATAACGATCGGCCCGGCGGCGCCCAGCCCCTGAATGGCGCGGCTCAGGATCAGGACATCGAGTGTCGGCGAAAGCGAGGAGATCGCATTGGCGACACCATAGAGCGCGAGGCCGAACAGCAGGACGCTCTTGCGCCCGCGCCGGTCGGAGAGCGGGCCGTAGAGCGGCAGGCCGATGGCATAGCCGAGGAGATAAGCGGAAAGCGTGAGCTGGGCATGGCCGCTCGACGCGGCGAAATGCTGGGCGATGGCCGGCAGCGAGGGAAGGTAGAGATCGGTCGAGAGCGGACCGAGCGAAGTCAGGACCCCAAGCAGGGCCGTGAGCGCGATGGTGCCGGGGCGGAGATGGGACAAAGGTGCTGCTTCAGGAAAGGGAGGACCGGCTCCAGCGCGATCGATCGGGCGTTCACCGCCCGATGAGATGCAACCCGGACCCGTTGCGGTTGAGCCAGGCTTCCGCCTCGCGAAACCGCGGGAAAAGTTGTGCGACATGACGCCAATAGCGCGTCGAGTGATTCATTTCCAGCCGGTGCGCGACCTCATGTGCGGCGAGATAGTCGAGCACGAAAGGCGGCGCGAAGATCAACCGCCAGGAAAAGGCGAGATCGCCGCGCGCCGAGCACGAGCCCCAGCGGCTGCGGGTATCCTTGATCGTGATCCGTCCGAGAGTGACGCCGGCCGCCGCCGCGTGCCGCCGGGCCGCCGCCGTAAGGTCGAGCGTCGCCTCGGTACGCAGGAAACGCTCGACCCGTCCGCCGACATGCGCCGGATCGCCGTGGACAATGATAACCGGGCCGTCGGGGCTCGCCTCGATCCGCGTTACCCCCCGGAATGTCGCGTGGTGGTGGATGAGATGCGGTTCGCCGCGCACGGGAATGATGCTGCCCGCTGCAAAGACGACCGGCGCGGGCCGGGCTGCGAGCCTGTTCTCGAGCCAGCCGGCGTGTTCGGAAAGGAAGCGCTCGGCGTGAGCCCGCCCGACCCCGCGCGGCAGCGTCAGGGTGGGCGCCCCCGTGATCCGGTCGAGCCGCAGGATCATCCGGCGTGCGTTCGGCCGGACCTGTAGCGCAACCTGAACCGGCACTCCGGCGCATTCCACCACGAGCTCATCGGGCAGGCCGCGCCGCCGTGCATCCGGCGCGATGCCACCCGATTTGGGAAGCAGGAAATCAAGCAGGCCGCGCCGCGCCAAGATGCCTCACCTCATGCCTGAACGGGCCCTGGAGCCCGAATCAAGGCTTCAGCATAGCCGGTTTCAGCGCACGGCGGCGAGCTTGCCCTTGATCGGGCGCACTGTGGCGGCCGAATGCGTCTCGGTGAACTCGACGATCTTCGGCGCGATGAATTTGCGGAATCGCGAGCCGTTGAACACGCCATAATGCCCCACCTCGGTTTGGAGATGGTAGAGTTGCTTGTCCTTCGGCAGATTGATGCAGAGATCGTGCATCGCCTTGGTCTGGCCGACACCGGAGATATCGTCCTTCTCGCCCTCGACCGTCATCAGCGCGCAGCGGCGGATCGCGCCGAGATCGACCGGCTGGTCGCGATGCATCATCGTGCCGTTGGGTAGGCTGTGCCGGACGAAGACGGTCTCGACCGTCTGGAGATAGAACTCGGCGGTCAGGTCCATCACCGCCATGTATTCGTCGTAGAATTCGCGATGCTTCTCGGCGTTGTCGCCGTCGCCTTCGACGAGATGGTTGAACATGTCCCAATGCGCCGAAAGGTGGCGGTCGAGGTTCATGGCCATGAAACCGGAAAGCTGGAGATAGCCGGGGTAAACCTCGCGCATCACGCCCGGATGCGGGAATGGAACGCGCGAGATGCAGTGTTCCTTGAACCACTGGATGCCGCGCCGCTCGGCGAGCTTGTTGACCTCGGTCGGGCTTTTGCGGGTATCGATCGGCCCGCCCATTAGGATCATCGAACGCGGGATTGAGGGGTCATTCTCGGCTTCGAGCCGGGCGATCGCGGCCGCGACAGGCACCGACGGCTGGCACACCGCCAGCACGTTCACATCCGGTCCGAGGAAGCGGATCATGTCCATGACGTAATCGACGTAGTCGTCGAGGTCGAAACGGCCCTCGCTTACCGGGACGAGCCGCGCATCGACCCAATCGGTAATGTAGACCTCGTGCGTCGGCAGGAACGCCTCGACCGTGCCGCGCAGAAGGGTCGCGAAATGACCCGACATCGGCGCGACGATCAGGAGGCGCGACTGCTTCGGCGCGCTTGAGGGCAGGTTGCGCTCGAAATGCACGAGATTGCAGAAGGTGTTCCGCCAGACCACCGTTTCGGTGACGCCGACGGACTTGCCGCCGACCTGGGTTACCGGAAGGTCGAAAGCCGGTTTGCCGTAACGGCGCGTCGTGCGCTCGAACAATTCGCAAGCGGCGGCGACGGAGCGCCCGTAGGCCGTATGCGACAGCGGATTGATCGGGTTGCGGTAGAAGAGGCGGACCGCATCGCTGGCCGCGCGGGCCGGGCCGAGGATCGCGTGAGCCGCTTCGTAGAAGAAATACCCGCTCTTGTTCATCGTCGGGAAGCCTCTTGTTTCAGACCGGCAATCGGAGACACGAAGTCGCAGGATCGCATCTTCGGGTTAACAGGCCAATGCAACTTTGGCATGTTGGGCCATTGTGTGGATAATGTATGCTGGGCGACCGCCGGAGGCAATGGATTTTTTGCACTGCAACATAATCTGTTGGTCGGAAGGTCGGAAGTTTGGGTGAAGATGCTAGGTCAGCCCTTCAGCATCCACTCGTGCGCCGGATCGTTGTGGAACTTCCACACCCGTTTCGGCCCGGCCATCACGTTGAGGTAATAGAGGTCGTAGCCATGCGCCGCGCCGACAGGGTGGTAGCCGCGCGGCACCAGCACGACATCGCGATCCTCGATTGTCATCGTCTCGTCGATCGCGCGGTCGTCGGTGTAGACGCGCTGGAAGCCGAAGCCCTGCGGCGGCGAGAATCGGTGGTAATAGGTCTCTTCCAACATGGATTCGGCGGGCAGCGCGTCGCGGTCATGCTTGTGCGGCGGGTAGCTCGACCAGTTGCCGGAGGGTGTGACGACCTCGACGACGAGCAAGCTCTCAGCCGGCTCGGTCTCGGGCAGGATATTGCGGACATGGCGCGTGTTGGTGCCGGTTCCGCGGGTGAGGAGCCCGACGTCTTGCGGCGCGATCACGCGTGCCGGCAGCTCCGCTTTGCCTGGTTCTGTTTTTCCCGGTGCAGAACAGACGGCAAATTCGCAATTTCCGTCGGCGGCGATCGTCCACCCCATCTCGCCGGGGATGTAGAATGACCAGACATCGGCTTCGAACGGCGACGAACGCCCACCGATGAGGCCGAAATCTATGCCTCCTGCCGCCACGCGCGCGTGGCCGGAAAGCATGACGATGCAGTGCTCGCGATCCGAGCCTTGGCGGGCAACGGTTTGTCCTGACCGAAGCGTGTAGGTCTCGAACCCGACATGCTGCCAGCCGGCGGATTGCGGCGTCACATGGTGGGTGCGGCCTTCGGTATCCGGCTTTGGTGGGCGGAGACGGAATTTCGGCATTTTTCCCTCACATCTGGCCAGCGGCCTTCAGACTCGCGCGGAGATGGGTGACGCCCTTCTTCGCATAGGTCAGCGGGTGGGCTTTTTCCGGGTCCTGCTCCGCCTCGACGACGACCCATCCGGAATAGCCCGGCAGCGCGCGGAAAACGGCGGGATAATCGACCATCCCGTCGCCGGGGACGGTATAGATGCCAAGGTCTCGACCCTTGCCGAGCACGGCGTCGAGAAAGCTCCAGTCCTCACGGCGGGCCTCATCCATCACCGCCTTGCGCACGTCCTTGGCATGGACATGGCTGATGCGGGCGCGATAACGCGCCGCGAGAGCGGCAGGATCGGCTCCGCCCCAGGTCGCATGGCCGGTGTCGAGCAGCAGATGCACCGCCTCGCCGCTATGCGTCATCAGTGCGTCGATATCGGCCTCGTCCTCGACGATCGTGCCCATGTGGTGATGGTAGACGACGCGCACGCCTTCCTTCAACGTTGTCTCGGCGACGGCGGTCAGGCGGTCGCCCCAACGCTTCCAGGCTTCCTTCGCCATGCGTGGCCGCTGTGAAAGCGGAATCGAGCGATTGCCGTGGATGGCGTTCGAGGTTTCTGCGAAGACGAGCACGGTCGAGCCCATCGCCTTGAGGAGGTCGAGATGGGCGCGCAGGTGGCGCATTTCCTCCTCCGCGTCGCGCAGGAGCAGTTCCGCCGAATACCAACCGGAGATGCAGGCCATACCGAAGGGCGCGAGCGCGGCTCTGAGCGCCTTTGCCTCGCGCGGGAACTTGTGGCCGAGTTCCATGCCCTCGAACCCCGCTTCCCGCGCCTCGGCGAGACAGGTTTCGAGCGGCGTCGCTCCGCCGATGTCCTGGAGATCGTCGTTCGACCAGCCGATGGGGTTGGCGCCGATGCGGATCATTTTTCGGTCTTTCCTCAAGTCAGTTTCTGGGCCTTACGGGTCGTCTCGTAGCTCTTGCGCGCCGCCTTGACGCCCGCTTTGGACGAGACTTCGGCGACCGCGACATCCCACCAATGCCCGCCGACGCCCGAACCCTCGCGCGGATCGGTGTCAATGACGATGACGGACGTGGCTTTCGCCCGGCGCGCATTGCGCAGCGCCTTTTCCAGCGCGGCGATGCCGGAGACCTTGACCGCCTTCGCCCCGAGGCTGCGAGCATGAGCCGCGAAATCAATCGCCGGCAGGTTCACATGCCACGCGGTTGCCAGCAGGTTGTTGAAGCTCGGCGCTCCGGTCGCGCGCTGGAGCCGATCGATGCAGCCGAACCCCCCATTGTCGAGCACGACGAGGATGAGTTTCAACCCGAGCATCACCGAGGTCGCGATCTCGGAATTCATCATGAGGTAAGAGCCGTCGCCGACCATTACGATGACCTCGCGATCCGGCGCGGCCATTTTTGCCCCGAGCCCGCCGGCGATCTCGTAACCCATGGTCGAAAAGCCATATTCGAGGTGGTATCCGCCCGGCGCGCCGGCCTCCCAGAGCTTGTGGAGCTCGCCCGGCAATCCACCCGCCGCGCAGACGACGATATCGCCTTTCCGAGATTGGCGGCGGACGGCGCCGATCACCGCCGCATCATCCGGCGCTGCGGAATCGATTGGGGCGAGTGCGGCCGCCGCCTCACGATCCCATGCGGCGCGGGCTTGGCGGGCCTTCGCGCTCCAGCTGACCTCGGCGGACCAGCCGGAAAGCGCGGCCGCGAGATCCGCGAGCCCTTCACGCGCATCGCCCACCAGCGGCATGCCGCCGTGCTTTCCCGCATCGAAGGGCTGGACGTTAAGGCCAATGATCCGGGCAGCGGGGTTCTCGAACAGCGTCCGCGAGCCGGTCGTGAAATCCTGAAGCCGGGTGCCGACGGCGAGGATCACATCCGCCTCGCGCGCCAACCCGTTTGCCGCCGATGTGCCGGTGACGCCGACGGCGCCCATTGCCATGGCATGGCCTGTGGGCATCGTGCCCTTGCCAGCCTGCGTTTCGCCGACCGGAATGCCATAGCGAGCCGCAAAACGGGTTAGCGCCCGGTCTGCGTCCGAATAGAGTACTCCACCGCCCGCGACGATGAGTGGTTTTGTCGCCGCGCGCAGCAACGTCGCGGCCGTTGCGATTTCATCCCGCGCCGGACGCAGGCGTCGTGGAATCCGCAGGCGCGGCGTAAAGAAGGCTTCCGGGTAATCGTAGGCTTCCGCCTGTACGTCCTGGCAAAAGGCGAGGGTCACGGGGCCGCATTCGGCCGGGTCCGTCAGCACGTCGAGCGCGCGCGGCAGGCTCGCAAGCAGTTGTTCGGGCCGCGTGATGCGGTCGAAGAAGCGTGAGACTGGGCGAAAGCAGTCGTTGGCGCTCACGCTCGCGTCCGAGAAATCCTCGATCTGCTGAAGCACAGGGTCGGGCCGACGCGAGGCATAAACATCGCCGGGAATGAGCAGAACCGGCAGACGGTTGACATGCGCGAGCGCCGCGGCGGTGACCATGTTGGTCGCGCCGGGCCCGATCGAGGTGGTGCAGGCCATCATCCGACGTCTGCGATTCTGCTTGGCGAAGGCGATCGCGGCATGGGCCATCGCCTGCTCGTTGTGGGCGCGGAAGGTCGGCAGCGCTTCCCGGTAATCGGCCAGCGCCTCGCCCATCCCGGCGACGTTGCCGTGGCCGAAAATCGCCCATATGCCGGCGAACAGCGGATGCTCCGTGCCGTCGATGAGAGTGTTCTGCGCCGCGAGGTAGCGGACGAGTGCCTGTGCGGCGGTGAGGCGGATGGTTTTCATGCCGGTCCTCCGGAAAGGTTCTGCCAGGCCGCAACGAGTCGTCTGAAGCGTTCGGCCATCAGAGCGACAGCGCCGTTGTCGTCGATCCGACCCGCTAGCCATTCCCGCGCAGCATCGGCAAAAATCGTCCGGCCGATGGCGAAGCCCTTCACCGACCGGGCGCGCTGCGCCAACCGAAACGCTGCCGCCAGCTCTTCCTCCGGCGCATCGAGCCCGAGCAGCAGGATGCCCCGACAATAGGTGTCGCGGCGGGCGATCACCGCATCGATTGCGACCCACGCCGCTGCGGAGGGCTGGCTTTCGAGTTTCCACCAGTCAGGCCGGATGCCGAGATCGTAGAGACGCTCCATGACGCATGCGGTCGTGTTATCGCCAAGCGCGCCGTGCTTCGAAGCAATGATCTCGACGAGCAGCTCCCGCCCCACCTGCCGGCAGGCGAGCGCGACGCGTTTGAGAACTTTCTCCTGTTCGAGACGCTGGCTCTCCGGGTCGTCCGGATGGTAGAAGCAAAGGCATTTGGCGACGTGATCGACGGGCCATTCCGCCAGCATCGCACCGAGCGAGCCCTGCGTATCGCTTTCGAGCGCGAGCGGGCGCGAGCCAGGGAGTTCCAGCGGCCGCGCGATCCAGAAACCGTGATCCCGCGCTCGAAACAGCGCCTCGCGGCCATAGCCACCATCGAGCAACATGCCGAAATTCGGCTGCCCTTCAGCAATGCGCGCGGCAGCTTTCACGGCGAGCGCCTTGAAGGCCGGAATGCGGTTGCGCGGCGCCCCGACCGCATCCGCGATTTCCTCCATCTGCGCGCGATGGTCGATGGCAAGCGCGAACAGCGGCGTCGCGATGTCGCGGCGGGTGGTTGCCCAATGGACATGATTGATCGCGTCGTCGAAACGCAGGGCACGATGGGTCGAACCGTTCTTCAGAAAGAACTGCAGCTCGGCGAAGGTCGGGCTTTCAGGCGAGCAAAGGAGGCGCGAGACGGCGAAGGCGCCGCAGGCGTTCGCCCAAGCGCAGGCGGTTTCGATCGGCTCGTCCGCGAGCCAGCCGCGCAGGAAGCCCGAGAGGAAGGCATCGCCAGCCCCGAGCACGTTGTAGACCTCGACCGGAAAGCCTGGCCCGCGGATGCCGTCGTCGAGCCTGTCGGGGATCGCGCCGGGAAAGACGACGCAACCCATCGGTCCGCGCTTGCAGACGATGGTTGCCGTGCTGAGGGCCCGGATCGCGCGGATGGCGGTAAGCGTATCCTCCGAGCCGCCGGCGACATGTAATTCCTCCTCAGTGCCGACGATAAGGTCGCAGTCCGGCAGGATAGGCTGAAGATGCTCCGTCACCCGATCGGAGCGGATGTAGCGCGACTCCCCGGCAGCGTGGCCGGCAAGGCCCCAGAGGTTGGGCCGGTAGTCAATGTCGAACACGATCCTGCGGCCGTGTTTCTTCGCGAAGCGGATTGCCTTCTTCTGCGCGCCCGCGGGACCAGGCAACGCGAAATGCGTGCCGGTGACGACGACGGCCCGCGCGGAGGCGATGAAACCCTCGTCGATATCGTCCTCGTCGAGCGCGGCATCGGCGCAATCGGTGCGGTAGAAAATGAGCGGAAAACTTGCCTCGTCGCGCACGCCGAGGATCACGAGCGCGGTGAGCCGCCTCGGATCCACCTTGACGCCGGCGGTCTCGACGCCCTCGCGCGCGAGCTGTTCAAGGATGAAGCGTCCCATCTGCTCGTCGCCGACGCGGCTGATGAGCGCGGAACGCAACCCGAGCCGCGCGGTGCCGATGGCGATGTTGGCCGGACAACCGCCGACCGCCTTGACGAAGGTGCCCATGTCTTCGAGCCGGCCGCCGATCTGCTGGCCGTAAAGATCGACGGAGGATCGGCCGATCGTGATGAGGTCGAGGTGGGGCTCAGGCATCGGCGCGGATCTTTTCTGCGGTCGCGACCGCAAGCGTCATGGCGAGGGCGAAGGTCGCCGCCATCGAACGAAACTCACCGAAATCGGCCTCGGAAACCTCCAGCCAGCGGCGACATTGCATTGCCAGCGGGCTCAGGGGGCCATCCGTCAGCGCAATCACGGGCACGCCGTTCCGATGCGCCTGCGCGGCGATGTCGATCGTCTGCGGTGTGTAAGGCGCGCAGCTTACCGCGATCATCGCATCGGATGTCGTCGCGATGGCGGCCTGCTCGCCGCCGAGGCCGCCGATATTGTCGACGAGGATCGAGCGAATGCCGAGCTTGCCGAAGGCATAGGCGAGATAGGAAACCACCGGGAACATGCGCCGCGAGCCGACGAGAAAGATCGTCTCCGCACGGGCGAGAAGTTCGGTGGCAGCCTCGATTTCCTCGGGTTGGATGCGGCTCTGCACGGCATCGAGCGAGGCCTGGCTCGCACGCACGAAGCCATCGAGCAGGGATCGCGCCATCCCGTCCTCCGCCGGGCGCCCGGTGCGGAGCGCGGCGAGACGCGCGCGATGGTCGGAGTTCTGTTGCCGCAGCCGGGCCCGGAAAACCTGCTGAAGATCGCTGAAGCCGGCATAATCCAGCGCCTGCGCGAAACGCACCAGCGTCGAGGGCTGTACACCAGCGCTTTCCGCGATTTGCGCCGTCGTCTGGAAAGCCATGTCATCGGGGTGCGCGAGCATGTGCTCGGCGACCTGCCGCAGCCGCTTGGGCAAGCTCGGGCCTCTGGTCTGCAGGAGTGAGACGAGACTTCCGAAATCTCCGGGCGGACTGGCGGGTTGCGTCATGAGATACCTTCTCGCGCCCCGGAGACCACGTCAGGGATGGATCACTTGACGGACGCGAGCGGATTATGGAATGTTTGTTCCATCAGTCAAGAAAAACGAAACAAACAAACTGAAATGACGCGGGAGGAGTTCTGCTTGGCGACCGATCCGTTCCATAGCGACCTCGGCGATAAGGTTGCCGTCGTTACCGGGGCAACGCAAGGTCTCGGCGAAGCGATCGCGCGGGAATTTGTCCGGCGCGGCGTTTCGGGCCTGCTGCTCACCGGTCGGAACGTTGTGCGCGGCGAGGCGGTGGCGGTCTCCCTGCGCAACCTGAGCTGCGATGTGCGCTTTCAGGCGGCCGACCTTGCCGATCTCGATGCCGTCCGCGCTGTCATCCCGACAGCGGAAACTGCTTTTGGCAGGGTCGATATTCTCGTCAACGCTGCCGGCGATACCGATCGCGGCACGATCTGCGATACGACGCCGGAACTCTATGAGCGGCTGATGGCGGTCAATCTCCGCGCGCCGTTCTTTCTTATTCAGGATGCCGTGAACCTGATGAAGCGGAAGGGAATCGCGGGCTCGATCGTCAACATCCAATCGATGTCCGCGCACGGCGGCCAACCGTTCTTGACGCCCTACTCCGTTTCCAAGGGTGCGTTGGCGATGCTCACACGCAATGTCGCCTTTGCGTTGCTGCAGGAACGCATCCGCGTCAACGGGCTCAACATCGGCTGGATGGCGACGCCGGGCGAGGATGCGATCATGCGCCGCCACCACGGCGCGGATGACGGATGGCTTGACGAGGCCGTGAAAGGCCAACCCTTCGGGCGCCTCATCGATCCGCGCGAGGTTGCCAAGGCTGTCGCCTATCTCGCTTCAGACGAATCCGGCCTGATGACCGGCAGTAACATCGATTTCGACCAGACCATTCTCGGAGCGCACAACTGATGATCATTCCGGCGACGCCTTTTGCCCGCGGAGCGCGGCACCCATGATGCGGATCGGACTTCTCGGCGCTGGACGGATCGGGCGCATTCACGGGCAGAATGTCGCGGCGCGCGCCGACGCGACGCTGGTGGCGCTTGCCGACGCCTCGGCGGAAGCCGCCGCTTCGCTCGCCGGAGCGATCGGCGCTAAGGTCGCGACGGCGGAGACCATTCTCGCCGACAAGGCGATTGATGCCGTTCTGATCTGCACGCCGACGGACACCCACGCCGATCTGATCGAGCGGGCGGTTTCTGCCGGCAAGGCGGTATTCTGTGAAAAGCCTGTCGATCTCGATGCGGCGCGTATCCGCCGCTGCCTGGATGTCGTCGACAAGGCCGGCAAGCCGCTGATGATCGGTTTCAACCGTCGGTTCGATCCGAATTTCGCCGCCCTGCGCCGCCGGCTTCACGCCGGGGAGATCGGGGCGATCGAGATCGTGAGCGTGATCTCGCGCGATCCCTCGCCCCCGCCTGCGGAATACGTCAGCCGATCCGGCGGGCTGTTCCGTGACATGATGATCCATGATTTCGACATGGCGCGTTTCCTGCTGGGCGAGGATCCGGTCGAGGTCTATGCGGTCGGCTCGTCCCTTGTCGATCCGGCGATCGGCCGCGCGGGCGATGTCGATACCGCCGCCGTGCTGATGCGGACACGTTCTGGCCGGATCGCGCAGATCTCGAATTCGCGTCGCGCCACCTATGGCTACGATCAGCGCATCGAGGTGCACGGCGCGGGCGGGATGCTGCGCGCCGGCAATATCCACGAGACCAGCGTCGAGGCTGCGACCGGAAACGGCTTCCGTGCCGATCCGGTCCAGAATTTCTTTCTCGAGCGCTATGCGGCTGCCTATCGCGCCGAACTCGACGCTTTCATCGAGTCAGTGAAGGGTGGAAAGGCCCCCTCGCCCTCGGGGCTCGATGGTCTCAAGGCGCAGATTCTCGCCGACGCCGCCACGGAGTCGCGTCTTTCCGGCAAGCCTGTCGCGGTCGATCTGGAGTAAATCATGACACCGACCGAACTCGACCTTCGTCAATACGCCATGCAGGGCCTCGTCGCCGAGGTTTCGGTGATGGCGCTCGATTATTTCCACCGCAAGGAGAGCCTCGGCGTCTCGATGAAGGGCGCGCAGGACTGGCTCACGGTTGCCGATGGCGCCGTCGAAGCGACCCTGCGCGAGAAAATCAGCATTCTCTTCCCGCAGGATGCGATCGTCGGCGAGGAAGGCGGCGGCGCCGCCTCGGACGTGACCTGGATCATCGATCCGATCGATGGAACCGCGAATTTCGCGCGCGGCGAGCGCAACTGGTGCATTTCCGTTGGTCTCGTGGTGAAGGGCGTGCCGGAGATCGGCATCATCTCGGCGCCGTCGCTGGAAGAGGTCTATGTCGGGCGGCGCGGGAAGGGTGCCACGCTCAACGGCGCGCCGATCGGTGTTTCCGGCGGAACCGATGTCAAACGCGCGTATTTCGAGATGGGCTGGTCCACCCGCATCCCGCTCGACGCTTATCTCGCGATGGTGCGAAAGGCCTTTGAGGCCGGCGCCTCGGTGAAGCGGTCGGCGTCCGGCGCGCTAGGACTCTGCCATGTGGCGAACGGCCGCACCGACGGCTATGCCGAGCTCCATATCAACGCGTGGGATGTTGCGGCCGGCATGGTCATCGCCGGCGAGGCCGGGGCGGTGATGAACGACTTCTTTGCCGGCGAGGGGATGCGCAAGGGCAATCCGATCCTGTGCTGCACGCCGGATCTCGCGGACGAGCTCGAGACCATCACCGGGATCGTTAGCCGGCGATAATGCCGGTTGATCTTTTGGGGAAAGACGGCAGACTAGCGCCAACAACAAGAAATATTGGGAGGACATCATGACATTCATTGCCCGCCGCAAGGCCCTTCTCGCCGCTCTCGCCGGTACGGCCCTTTTCGGCGTCCTTTCCGCCAAGGCCGAAGGCACGCTGGTGCTCTACTGCTCGGTGCAGGAGGAATGGTGCCGTCCGATGGCGAACGAGTTCGAGAAGGCGACCGGCATCAAGGTCGCCATGACGCGCAAGAGCTCCGGCGAGACCTACGCGCAGATCAAGGCCGAGGCCTCGAATCCGCGTGGTGACGTGTGGTGGGGTGGCACGGGCGACCCGCATCTTCAGGCCGCCGAGGAGGGCTTGACCGAGGCTTACGAAAGCCCGAAGAAGGCAGAACTCCACGATTGGGCCGTCAAGCAGTGGGCGCAGTCCAAGGGCCGCACGGTGGGCATCTACGCCGGTGCGCTCGGCTTCGGCTTCAACACCAAGCAGATCGGCGCGCGCGGCGTGCCGGAGCCGAAATGCTGGTCCGATCTCATCAATCCGAAGCTTAAGGACGAGGTGCAGGTCGCGGATCCGAACTCCTCCGGCACCTCGTACACCATGCTGGCGACGCTGGTGCAGCTGATGGGCGAGGACAAGGCTTTCGAATATCTCAAGGCCCTGCACAAGAACATCAACCAGTACACCAAGTCCGGCGCGGCACCGGCCAAGGCCACCAGCCTTGGCGAGACGACGGTGGGCATCACTTTCATGCACGACATGGTGACGATGGTGGTGAATGGCGGGCCGGTGAAGGTTGTGGCCCCCTGTGAAGGCACCGGCTACGAGATCGGCTCGATGTCGATCATCAAGGGCGCCCGCAACATGGAGAACGCCAAGAAGTTCTACGACTGGGCGCTCACGCCCGAGGCGCAGAAGCTGGCCGAGGCGGCGAAATCCTATCAGGTTCCGTCGAACAAGAACGTCGTCCCGCCGCCGCAGTCGCCGAAGCTCGCCGACATTAAGCTGATCGACTACGACTTCGCGAAGTATGGCTCGTCGGCCGAACGCAAGCGGCTCCTGAGCAAGTGGGACAACGAGGTCAAGAAGCTGCCGAAGTAAGCGCTGACGGCAATCTCGTCCGATGCGGCCCGCAACGCGCCTCGTCTATCTCTTCGCCTGGCTCGGTTTCGCTCTCCTCCCCTGGTATCTCACGGAGGGGATGAGCCTGACCGGGTTTGATTGGCTTGCCGGCTATCCGCTCGGCAAGGCAGGGAGCGGTCTCGCCCTCGGCCTCGCCGGCGAGGCGCGCTGGTTGCTGCCGGGCGGCGCGATGCTTCTCGTCGCGGGTCTCGCCTGGCCAAGACAGAACGAACAGCGCGTCGCCTCGATTCTCATCTGGGCCGGAGCGACGGGCTTCGCGCTTTTTTTTCTCCAGGGCTTTGCCATCGGTCTCAAGGGGCAGGGCATTCCCTGGCTCGCCAACCTGTTCGGGAGCGCCGGCGCGACGCAGCGCGGCATGGGGCCGGGTGCCTTGGTCTCGATCGTATGCCTGCTGCTGCTGATGTGCCACGGCCTCGCCTATCGAGGCTTCTGCCGGGGTGACGTGTTCACAACCTCCACGATCGGCCTATTGGTGCTGCTGATCGGGCTTTTCATATTCTTCCCGGTGGTAACGATCCTGAAGGGGGCCGTCGTCGATTCCGCCGGGCGGCCCGATTTCGGCGCCTTTGCCGAGCGCTTCCTCGATTCCTCGATCTGGGGAATCGGGTGCCTCACGGCAGATGTGAGTTGCGGCGTGGCGTGGAACACGTTGATCCTCGCAGTGCTCTGCGGGCTCATCACCACGCTTTTCGGTCTCGCTTCGGCGCTGCTGATCCTGCGCACGGGAATGCCCGGCAAGACGCTGATGAAGGCGCTCACGGTGTTACCGATCATCACGCCGCCGTTCGTGATTGGCCTCGCGCTGATCCTGCTGTTCGGGCGCACCGGCATGGTCTCGAATCTGCTTTACGAGTGGTTCGACATTCCCCGTTCACGCTGGATCTACGGCCTGCCGGGCGTACTGCTCGCGCAGGTGCTCGCCTTCGCCCCCATCGCCTTCCTGGTGCTGATCGGTGTCGTGCAGGGCATCTCGCCGAGCCTGGAGGAAGCCTCGCAGACTCTCGGCGCTCACCGCTGGGAGACGTTTTCCACGATCACTTGGCCGCTTTTGCGCCCCGGCATCGCCAATGCATTCCTGCTCGGCTTCGTCGAGAGCATGGCGGATTTCGGCAACCCCCTGGTGTTGGGCGGGAATTTCGAGGTGCTTTCGACCAAGATATTCTTCGCCGTTGTCGGTGCCGCGCACAACGAAGGGCAGGCTGCGGTGCTCGCGCTGGTTCTGCTTGCTTTCACGCTCGGCGCATTCTGGCTCCAGCACAGCTGGCTCGGCAAGAAGTCCTACACGACCGTGACGGGCAAGGGCGACGCCGGCCTCGCGACTCCGCTGCCGCGCCGCGTCAGCTGGATTTCCGCAATGCTTGTGGTGCCCTGGGTGGTGCTGACGATCGTGATCTACGTCATCATCGTCATCGGCGGCTTCGTCAAGTCGATGGGCCGCGATTACACCCCGACGCTGGAGCATTTTCTCACCGGTTTCCGCATCGATTTTTCGCGCGGCCTCCATTTCGAGGGTGCGGCCTGGGATTCCTTCTTCACCACCGTGAAGCTCGCGGCAGTCTCGGCACCGATCACGGCACTGATCGGCCTTCTCGCGGCCTATCTCCTCAAGCGCCAGACCTTCCACGGCCGTGGCGCGCTGGAATTCTCGACCATGCTCTCCTTTGCCATTCCCGGCACGGTGCTGGGCGTCGCCTATATTCTCGCTTTCAACGTGCCGCCTATCGAGATGACGGGCACTGGCATCATCCTGGTCATCGCCTTCGTGTTCCGCAACATGCCGGTCGGCGTGCGTTCGGGTATCGCGGGCCTCTCGCAGATCGACAAGAGTCTCGATGAAGCCTCGGCGACGCTGAGCGCGCGCTCGTTCACGACGCTCTGGCGTGTGGTGCTGCCGCTGTTGCGCCCGGCGCTGGTCGCGGCGCTCGTCTATTCTTTCGTCCGGGCGATGACGGCGGTCAGCGCGGTGATCTTCCTCGTTTCGGCGGAATACAACCTCGCGACCGCCTACATCGTCGGACGTGTCGAGGCGGGTGAATTCGGCCTCGCCATCGCCTATTCATCGGTGCTGATCGTCGTGATGGCGCTCGGCATCATGCTCATCCAGCTCGGCGTCGGTGAGCGCAAACTCGGGCGTCGCAACGCCGAGGCGAAGGCAGCGCCGGTCGCGGTCGGTGGCGGATAAGGACGGAAGAACATGCAGAAGGCAGGCCCGGCTTCGGTCGAATTCCGCAACGTGACGAAACGCTACGGCGCGGTCACCGCCGTGAACGACATCACCTTCACCATCGAGGCGGGCACGCTGGTGACGCTGCTCGGCCCCTCCGGCTGTGGCAAGACGACGACCCTGCGCATGATCGCCGGGCTGGAAATGGCAAGCGAGGGACAGATCCTCATCGGCGGCAAGGACGTGACCCGGCTATCGGCCGCTGATCGCGATGTCTCGATGGTGTTCCAGTCCTATGCCCTCTTTCCGCACATGAGCGTTCTTGAGAACGTCGCTTACGGCCCGACAGTGAAGGGTCTGCCGAAGGCGCAGGCACATGAGATGGCGCGGGAGAAACTCGCCGTTGTCGGCATGAAGGGCTACGAGGAACGCTTTCCCTCGGAACTCTCCGGCGGTCAGCAGCAGCGTGTCGCCGTAGCCCGGGCACTGGTCTTGGAGCCGCAGGTGCTGCTTTTCGACGAGCCCCTCTCGAACCTCGATGCCAAGCTCCGCCGGCGGATGCGCGAGGAGATCCGGGATCTTCAGCGCAAGCTCAACCTCACTGTCGCCTATGTGACGCACGATCAGGAGGAGGCGCTCGCCGTTTCCGACAAGATCATCGTCATGTCGAATGCCGTGATCGCGCAGGAGGGGGAGCCGCGCGCGCTATACGAGGAGCCGGCGAACACCTTCGTCGCGGATTTCATCGGCGATGCCAATTTGGTCGAGACGGAGATCCTCTCCGTTGCGAACGGGCGAGCGGAAGTGAAGCTGGGCCCTGTGCGTCTCGATCTTCCGGCGCGCGGGCTCATGCCTGGCAAGGCGCAGATGGCGATCCGACCGGAATCGCTGTCCTTCGTTGAGGCAGGCGGCGCGAACCTCCTCCCCGGCACCATCAGCAAATGCGCCTATCTTGGCAACCATCTCGATCTCGAGATCGAGACGGAGGTCGGCGAATTCTACGTCACCCGATACGGAACGCGCGAGATCATGCCGGAAGGTGAGAAGGTCTGGCTCGCCTTCGCGAATTTCGGTGTCACGCTGGTTCCGGGCAGATAGTCCCGCGTGCTGTCCCGAACCCGGCAGGTTCGCAACACCGACCGGGCCGTCCCGTCGGAGCTGTGTTCGAAGCGAACAGGCGCGAGACAGAAAGAATGGCGCACCCGGCAGGATTCGAACCTGCGACCTTTGGATTCGGAATCCAACACTCTATCCAGCTGAGCTACGGGTGCTTCGCCACTCCGTTTAGCGGATCGCCGCAGGCGCTGCAACGAGGCTTCTCGCTTCTTGCTGAAAACATTGTCTTCAGCCCGATTGCCAGACGAGACCGGCTGACCTAAAGCCGGGCGCAGGAGCAAGCCTGCCATGATCGTCGACCTCAGCCAGACCATCTCGAATTCCATGCCGGCTTTTAGCCTGAGGGGGCCTGATGGTGTTCTCCGGCCCTTCCGCGCCGAAATCCGCTCGTTTCTGACGCATGAGCAATCGCGGCCCAACTACGATGGTTTGGCCGAATTCGAGATCACGGAAATCCGACTCCAGACTTCACTCGGCACCTATCTCGACGCGCCGCGCCATCGGTTCCGCGAAGGCCGGGACATCGCCGCGCTTGCGCTCGACAGCCTCATTCTCGATGGTGTCGTCGTTGATGCGACCTGCGCGACACCGGAAAAACCCTTTGGCCTCGCGGATCTGCCGGCCGGGCTCGAACTTCGTGGAAAAGCGGTGCTCTTCCATTTCGGTTGGGATCGGTTCTGGGGCGCGGACGACTATTTCCGCTATCCGTTTCTAGACCGGGATGTCCTGCGCCACATTGTGGAAGCCGGCGCGGGGCTCGTCGGGGTCGATACCATCAATCTTGATTCGGGTGCGGACAAGGAGCGTCCGGCGCATACTTGGCTGCTCGGAGCCGGCACCCACATCGTTGAAAACCTGACGGGACTTGGCGGGCTGGTTGGGAAGACTTTCCGGTTCTTTGCCATTCCGGCCAAGGTGGAAGGCGCGGCCGCCTTTCCCGTACGGGCGTTTGCCGATGTTGCCGATTGACCGGGCTCACAGCCCCTCGAACAGAAGGCTCGAAATGTAGCGCTCGGCGAAGGAGGGGACGATGAACACGATGTTCTTGCCCGCGTTCTCGGGCCGGCGGGCGAGGTCGAGTGCCGCCGCCGTCGCGGCGCCGGAGGAAATGCCGCCGGGGACGCCTTCGACGCGCGCGAGTTTGCGCGCAGTCTCGATAGCGGTGGCGCTGTCCACCTTGATGATTTCGTCGATCACCTGACGGTCCAGGATATCGGGCACGAAGCCGGCACCGATGCCCTGGATTTTATGTGGACCCGGCTCTCCGCCGGAAAGGACCGGGCTCTCGACCGGCTCGACCGCAACGACCCTGACGTCCTGCTTCCTCTCCTTGAGCACTTGCCCGACGCCGGTGATCGTACCGCCGGTGCCAACGCCGGCGACGAAGATATCGACTCCCCCATTCGTGTCGTTCCAGATTTCCTCGGCTGTCGTCGCGCGATGGATCGCGGGATTGGCCAGGTTCTTGAACTGCTGCGGGATAACAGCGCCGGGGGTCGCGGCGACGATCTCCTCCGCCTTGGCGATGGCGCCTTTCATGCCCTTGGGGCCTTCGGTGAGCACGAGTTCGGCGCCGAGATAGGCGAGCATCTTGCGCCGCTCGATCGACATGGTCTCCGGCATGGTGAGAATCAACCGGTAACCCTTTGCCGCTGCGACGAAGGCGAGCGCAATGCCCGTGTTGCCCGAGGTCGGCTCGACCAGCACGGTCTTGCCCGGCGAGATCGCGCCGGCCTTCTCTGCCGCCTCGATCATCGCGACCCCGATGCGATCCTTGACCGACGAGATCGGGTTGAAGAACTCGAGCTTGGCGAGGAGGTTCGCCTTCACCCCTTCCGCCCGCGCCAGCCGGTCGAGGCGGACGAGCGGCGTATCACCGATGGTCTCGGTGATCGAACCAAAGATCCGGCCTCGGCCGGGCTTGCGGGATGAGGTCTGGGCGGACATCGGCTGCTCCTGAGAAAATTCTTCTCCGGAAGGTAGCCGCCCGCATTTAGAGAAACAAGTTCTCCAAGTTTACGAAAATTTTCAGGAATTCAGAAAAGTATTCCGAAATGAAATCAAAATTTGGATTATGTTCCCGTCGAGCCGAACCCGCCCGTGCCGCGCTCCGTTGCGTCGGCTTCGGCGACTTCAGCGAGGACGGCCTGCACGACGGGTGCGATCACGCATTGGGCGACGCGCATCCCACGCGTGATCTCGAACGGGACTTTGCCGAGGTTGGCGAGGATCACCTTCACCTCGCCTCGGTAATCGGCGTCGATCGTGCCGGGCGAATTGAGCACGGTCACGCCGTTCTTGAGCGCCAGCCCCGAGCGCGGGCGCACCTGCGCCTCGAAGCCCGGCTGGAGAACGAAGACGAAGCCGGTCGGAATCAGCGTTCGCGCGCCGGCGGGAAGCACCTGCATCTCGCCCTCCGGGATGGCCGCGGCGAGGTCAAACCCGGCGGCGTCGGCGCTCTGATAGGCCGGCAATGGCAGGCCTTCGGCATGTGGAAGGCGCAGGAGCCCCAGTTTCGGGTGTTTCATGATCGCTTGCCCGTCATGTGATCGAAAAGGGCCGCAAAGCGTGCGATAAGTGCTGTCGCGATCTCGTTCTTGCTCATTTCCGGCAACGTTTCCGTGCTGTCTGGGCCGATAAGGTGGACGCGGTTGCGGTCACTCCCCATCACGCCGCCAGCGATACCGCTGTCTTGCGAGACATCGTTGGCAACGATGATGTCGCAGCCCTTGCGCGCCTTTTTGGCGACAGCGTGGTCGACGACCTTCTCGGTTTCGGCCGCGAAGCCGATGACAAGACGCGGGCGCAAGGCCGGATGCCGCGAGACGCGGGCGAGGATATCCGGGTTTTCGGTGAGTTCGAGCGGCGGGATCGCCCGGCCGTCCTTCTTCAATTTCTGCCCGGCCTCGGCCTTGGTGCGCCAGTCCGCGACGGCGGCGGCGAAGATCGCTATGTCGGCTGGCAGCGCGCTTTCGACAGCCTCGTCCATCTCGCGGGCGGTCTCGACGCGCACGAGGGTCACACCAGGCGGCGGAGGCAGCGTCACGGGGCCGGAAACCAGCGTCACGCGTGCGCCGGCATCGCGGGCGGCTTCCGCGAGTGCATAGCCCTGCTTGCCGGAGGAGCGGTTGGCGATATACCGGACGGGGTCGATGGGTTCATGCGTCGGCCCGGCGGTGATGAGCACGTGCCTTCCTGCGAGCGCCAGCCCATGCGGGCCGGAAAGCTCGGGAATCGGCGCCGGGGCCGGCATCGGAATACCCTTGCCGCCCAGCATTCCGCCGATGACGGCGAGAATCTCGACGGGTTCGGCCATTCGACCGGGGCCGAATTCGCCGCAGGCCATATCGCCCTCGTTGGGGCCGACGATGACGGTGCCATCCTTGCGCAGGGTGGAAAGATTGCGCTGGGTCGCCGGGTGGAGCCACATGCGAACGTTCATCGCCGGGGCCATGAGCACGCGCTTGTCGGTCGCAAGCAGCGTGGTCGAGGCGAGATCGTTCGCTAGCCCTTGCGCGGCTTTCGCCATGAGATCCGCGGTCGCCGGTGCGACGACCACGAGATCCGCCGAACGTGAAAGCTCGATATGTCCCATCTCGGTTTCGTCGGTCAGCGAGAAAAGATCGTCATAGACCTTCTCACCCGATAGGCTAGCGAGCGTCAGAGGGGTGACGAATTCCCGGGCGGCCTTCGTGAGGATCACCCGCACCCCGCCGCCGGATTTGACGATCAGGCGGACGAGTTCAGCGCTCTTGTAGGCGGCAATGCCGCCGCCGACGATGAGAAGGATCGATCGTCCCTGAAGCATGTCGCCTCTCCCTACCAAGTCCGGATCAGCAGGATCACATGGACGAGCGCGATGATCCATACACCAAGCACCATCGCGCGGTTCGCGCGCGGTTTAGGCGTCCCGGCTTCGCTCTCCATGCGAGCGAGCGTTGTTTTCGCCCGCTCGACGAGATCGGGCACCTGCCCGACGGCGTGAAGGAGCGAGGCGAGCTCGCGGCCCGCGCCCTCGATCTTGCCAACCGGGCCAAGGTGGCGCTCGATCCATTCTCGGATGACGGGTTCGGCGACCTTCCACATATCGAAATTCGGATCGAGCGACCGCGAGACGCCCTCGACGACGACCATGGTCTTCTGGAGCAGCACCAGCTCGGTGCGTGTCGCCATGTCGAAAAGGCCGGTGATCTCGAAGAGAAGACCAAGCAGTTCGGCCATTGAGATATCCGCCGCGCTCTTGCCATGGATCCGCTCGCCGACCGCACGCAGCGCCTGGGCGAAATCCTCAACTGCGTGCTTCGGCGGCACGTATCCCGCCTCGAAGTGCACTTCGGCGATGCGGCGATAATCGCGCGTGATGAAGCCGTAGAGGATTTCCGCGAGGAACCGTCGCTCCTTGAAGCCGAGCCGGCCCATGATACCCAAATCGACCGCGACCAGCGTGCCGTCGGGTTTCACGAACAGGTTCCCCGGATGCATGTCCGCGTGGAAAAACCCATCGCGCAGCGCGTGGCGCAGGAAGCTCTGCATCGCGACCCGCGCCAGCGCCACGCGGTCGATGCCCGCCGTGTCGAGCGCGGCGAGATCATTGACCTTGATGCCGTCGATCCATTCGAGGGTGAGGCAGGTCCGCGTCGTTAGCGACCAATCGACGGTCGGCACGCGGAATTCCGGATCGTCCTTGACGTTATCCGCCATTTCCGAGAGTGCGGCGGCTTCGAAACGAAGATCCATTTCGAGCAGAACCGTGCGCTCCAGCGTCTCGATCACCTCGACCGGCTTGAGACGCCGCGACGAGGGGATGAAGCGTTCGACAAGCTGGGCGACATATTTCTGCGCGGCGATGTCGCGGCGGAATATCCGCTCGATGCCGGGGCGCAGTACCTTGACCGCGACCTTCCCGCCATCTCCAATGGCCAGTGTCGCCTGATGCACCTGAGCGATCGAGGCTGCTGCGACCGGCGGGCCGAATTCGGCGAAGACGGAACCGAGCGATGCGCCCAGCGCAGCGGAAACCGCCTTCTCTGCTTGATCCTGCGCGAAAGGCGGCATCCGGTCCTGCAATTGCGAAAGGTCGCGCGCGATCTCGAAGCCGACGATATCCGGCCGGGTCGCGAAGAACTGGCCGGTCTTTACATAGGACGGCCCGAGCCGGGTCGTCGCGCGGGCGATGCGCGCGCCGCGGTCGCCCGCGTCACGGCGGGCAAAAATGCGCGCAAACCAGAAGGTGGGGCGCAGCGGGCCGGGCACCCGCTCAGGCGGAACCAGCGCAAATACGCCTTCGCGCATCAGCACATAGCCGACGCGCGCGAGGTGGAGGGAATGGCGAAGCCCGGCGAGCACGTCGGCCTCAGAGCTTCCAGCCGGAGTGGATATTGGCGATGCCGCCAGTCAGCGAGCGATGTGTCACCTGCTCGAACCCGGCCTCGCGGATCATCTGGCTGAAGGCATCGGGACGGGGGAACTGGCGGATCGATTCAACGAGGTAGCGGTAGGGTTCGCCGTCACCCGTGATCAACTGTCCCAACGGCGGGATCACGTTGAACGAATAGGCGTCGTAGACTCGGTCGAGCACCGGCATCTCGACCGGCGCGAATTCGAGGCAGAGGAAACGTCCACCGCGCTTGAGCACGCGATAGGCCTCCTTCAGCGCCATAGGAATGCGCGGCACATTGCGGATGCCGAAGGCGATCGTGTAGGCGTCGTAGGCCCGGTCCGGGAGGGACAGCGCCTCGGCGTTGCACTCGATGAAGGAGATGTGCCCGCCGTAGCCCTTTTTCTCGGCCCGGTCGGCGCCGACGCCGAGCATCGAGCCGTTGATGTCGAGCACGTCGACATGGGTTTGCGGTCCGCCGGCATCGAGAATGCGAAAGGCGACGTCGCCCGTGCCACCGGCGACATCGAGATGGCGGAACGGCCGGTTCTTAGGCGGGCGCAGCATTGCGACAAGCGTATCCTTCCACAGGCGGTGCAGGCCCGCGCTCATCAGGTCGTTCATCAGGTCATAGCGCGAGGCGACCTTGTGAAATACGTCATCCACCCGGCCCTGCTTCTCACCGAGCGGGATGCTCTCGAACCCGAAATGCGTGGTTTCCGCCATTGCCGCCGCCTGCTGTCAAATCTCGCCTTTTCAATAGCGGAGCTTTTGCGCCCGCGCTATGCGTCGCGTCAATGGCGGTAAATGGCGGGCAGAAGCCCGACGGAGAAAACGATGCCGGAATTGCCCGAAGTCGAAACGGTTCGACGGGGTCTCGCGCCGCATCTCGAGGCGCGGCGGATCGAGAGCGTACGGCTCAACCGGCCCGATCTGCGCTTTCCTTTCCCGCCGCGTTTCGCCGAACGGCTCACGGGCCGCGCGATCCTGCCGCTCGGCCGCCGTGCGAAATACCTGCTCGTTCCACTCGATAGCGGCGAGACGTTGGTGATTCACCTCGGCATGAGCGGCCGTGTGCTCATCGAGGCGCACGAGAGGCGCAACCTGCTCGGCGAATACCACCACGAGACCGGGCGCCTGCCGCAGCACGATCACGTCGAGTTCGCGCTGGAGGGTGGAAAGAGAGTCATCTTCAACGACCCCCGCCGCTTCGGTTTCATGCTGCTGGAGGCGAGCGAAACCTTGGAAGCGCATCCAACCTTCGCCGAGCTCGGTGTCGAACCGCTCGGCAATACGTTCTCCGCCGCTCATCTCCTCCAGCGCTTCGCTGGGCGGCGCACGCCGCTCAAGGCGGCGCTGCTGGACCAGCGCCATGTTGCGGGACTCGGAAATATCTATGTCTGCGAAGCACTGCATCGTGCCGGAATCTCCCCGGAACGCGCCGCCGCGACGTTGGCAGCCGTCGAGGCAGAACGGCTCGCTGCCGAAATCCGCGCGGTGCTCGAAGAAGCCATCGCCGCGGGTGGCTCGACCCTGCGCGACTATCGTCACGAGGATGGTTCGCTCGGTTATTTCCAGCACACTTTCCGTGTCTATGACCGCGAGGGCGAGCCCTGCCCGACCCCCGGGTGCGGCGGCACGATTTTCCGACGCGTGCAGGGGGGGCGCTCGACATTTTTCTGTGAAGAGTGCCAGCGATAGCCTTTCGCGTCCGCCACCTGACAGACGGGCTAGGTGGCCCCGCGCGAGATTTCCCGCTTTCCAGAAGCGAAACGCTGCGATAATCGCGAGCTTGCCAAGAGGGAGAGACGTCATGAGCGCATACGAAACCATCCTCACCGAGATTCACGGCCGTGTGGCGCTGATCCGTTTCAATCGGCCGCAGGCGCTCAATGCCATCAATCTCAAGGTGACGGCGGAGGTCACGGCGGCGTTGCAGGGCTTCGATGCCGATCCCGCGATCGGCGCCATCGTCATTACCGGTTCGGAGAAGGCTTTCGCGGCCGGCGCAGATATCAAGGAAATGCAGGACCTCGGGTATCCCGAAAGCCTTCTCAGGGATTTCGGCGGTGGCTGGGATGTCATCCCGCGCATCCGCAAGCCGATCATCGCGGCGGTGGCCGGCTTTGCGCTCGGCGGCGGCTGCGAGGTGGCGATGGCCTGCGATTTCATCATCGCGGCGGAGAACGCGAAGTTCGGCCAGCCGGAAATCAAGCTCGGCGTCATGCCGGGCTGGGGCGGCTCGCAGCGTCTGACGCGCGCGGTCGGCAAGGCGAAATCGATGGACATGTGCCTCACCGGCCGGATGATGGACGTGCAGGAGGCGGAGCGCTCCGGTCTCGTCTCGCGCATCGTTCCGGTCGAGAAACTGGTCGAGGAGGCGCTGGCGGCGGCGGCGACCATCGCCGAGTTTTCGCCTGAATCCGTGCTGCTCAACAAGGAGAGCGTCAACCGCGCTTTCGAGGTGACGCTGGCGGAGGGTATTCGTTTCGAGCGTCGTGTGTTCCAGGGTCTCTTCGCAAGCCCTGGGCAGAAGGAAGGCATGGCCGCGTTCGTCGAGAAGCGCAAGCCGAATTTCCACGGTTGAAACCGGCGCGTGGCGAGCAGATATTTCCATGCCTGAATTTCAGCTTGCCCTCGATCTCGTGGCGCTTCTGGTGCTGGCGGCCTTTGCTGCCGGCTTCGTCGATGCCATCGCAGGCGGCGGCGGGCTTATCACTGTGCCCGCGTTGCTGTTGGCCGGCGTGCCGCCGGTCTCCGCTATCGCTACGAACAAGCTTCAGGGCACCTTCGGTGTCGCCTCCTCGAGCTTTGCCTTCTGGCGTGCCGGGCGGATCGAACGCCAATACCTCATTCCGTTTTTTCTCGCGGCATTCGCGGGCGGTGTTGCCGGGGCCGCAGTCGCGCATCTCGTGCCGGATCCGGTTTTGCGCGTGGCCATACCGGTGGCACTGGTCGCGATCGCGATTTTTGTCCTGCTCTCGCCGAAGCTGGGGGACGCGGATGCCAAGCCACGCATGGGGATCACGGCCTTCGCCCTGACTTTCGGGCTCGGCAACGGCGCCTATGACGGTGCCTTCGGGCCCGGCGCCGGTACCTTCTATCTTCTCGGTCTCATTCTTTTGTGCGGTTTCGCGATGATGCGCGCGGTCGCGCACACGCGCCTGATGAATTTCGGCTCCAATCTCGGTTCGCTCCTCTTCTTTCTCTATGCCGGGCATGTGCTCATCCCGCTTGGCCTCGCAATGGGGTTCGCCTCGGCTTGCGGTGCCTATCTCGGCGCCCGCACGACGATGCGGTTTGGCGCAGGCTTGATCCGGCCCTTGGTCGTGATCGTCTCGCTGGCGATGGCCTTCCGGCTGCTGATAGACCCGTCGAACCCGCTCGGCGCCTGGCTGCGGGGTCTCTAGCGCGCGGCGTCGCGCTTTCTCGTAGCCGCCTGGCGGATTCATGTTGACCCCGCGCAAATTCGATGGCATGGGGACCGCTCTCGCGCCGGGTTTCGGCGCGTTTTGGTTTTTCATCGCATCAGCGGCAGGCGCCTTCGTCCGGCGGCCGGTGCGTTCCACGGATAACGGGTCGGAGTCCCACAGTCGATGGCGAACACGAAATCTGCCAAGAAGGCCGCGCGTCAGGCGCTGCGTCGCACCGAGGTCAACAAGTCGCGCCGCTCGCGCATGCGGACGTCGGTGCGCTCGGTCGAGGACGCGATCGCCAAGGGTGATCAGGCTGCCGCTCTGGCGGCGATGAAGCAGGCTGAACCGGAATTGGTGCGGGCCGCGCAGAAGGGTGTCGTGCACAAGAACACCGCCGCCCGGAAGGTCTCGCGCCTCATTCGGCGCATCAAGGCACTTTCCGCCTGAGCACGCTAAATCTTGGATTGCAAAAGGCGCCCCAGGGGCGCCTTTTTTGTTGTCTGGCAGGATTTTTGCGTGCCTGTTGCTGTTAACCCTCACGCCCGTTCTGTCTTCGTGCGGCGCTAGTTTCCGCTTGACTCCTGCAAAGGTGCCGGATCCGCAACAATAGGGGCCAGACTGGGCGCGCGATCACAGAAAACATCGCAGAAACAAAAGGATATGGGGTAAGAGCCAGAGAGTCGCGAATTTGCCGGTTCTATCGGACGCCGGTTCAAAAAAAGATTCAAAAATATTACGCAATCGAAACGAATCCGCACGACACCAGTCGGCAAATCGATTTGAGCGAGCGAATCAACCACTTAAATTTTGAGAGCCGGAGAATGCTTCTGCGGCGCACAAAGCGAATCGGATCAAGTCCTTCGGCGCCTCGAAAATGGAGTGTTGCACAGGCAATTTCACCCCGTTAAGACTTCTTTAAGACATCGCTGCGGCGGGCTTTTCCACCAGCGGTCGACCAAATCACAAAGCAAGGGGGGCGATGTGATTTACCATAACGTTCAGACGGAAGAACCGCCTTTGTAAAAAGGGCGGTAGTGCTGGGGTTTATCCGAGTGGGGCCTTGAGGCTCTTCTTCGTAAATTCAGACGAGTTCTTCGAAAATCCATAAGGAAACGATGCTTGCGGCACACTCTGTGCCGACGAGCATTGTTTGCTCCGAAGACATGACCATTTGACTTTGACGGACAATCCGATGCTCAAGACGACCGAAACTCTCGCGACGGAAGCGACACTGGATATCGCGACGAACACTGACTTCGGTCCGGATGTTCGTCCGATCGAGGTGACGTGGGAGCGCGTCCAGCGGCGTTTGCGTGCTGAACTTGGCGAGGATGTCTATGCGAGCTGGTTCAAGTGCCTCGAACTCGCGGATCACGCGTTGCCGGTTGTTACCCTGTCGGTGCCGACGAAATTCCTGCGCAACTGGATTCAGCAAAGGTTCGTCGAGCGCATCGCTGCTCACTTCCGCAACGAGAATCCGGCGGTCGAGCGTGTTGTGATTGTGATGCGATCCGCCGCGACCCGTGGCCAGCTGCGGGTGGAGGGCCCCTGCGCGAGCGATGCCGCTGTGCGCAAACTCGCCGCTGCGCCGACCGTAGCCGAAAAGGGCGAGGCGGCGGAAATCGCGAGCCGGTCGCCGACCAAACCGATCGAGGGCGCGAACGCGGACGGCGAGTCCCAGATGGGCTCGCCGCTCGACAAGCGGCTGGTGCTTTCCGCCTTTCAGGTTGGTCGGTCGAATATCATGGCCCATGCCGCCGCGATGCAGATCGTGCAGGCGCGCGCGAACGAGATGCCGGTTTTCAACCCGCTCTATGTCCATGCCAGCGTCGGCCTCGGCAAGACGCACCTGTTGCAGGGTGCGGCACAGGCGATCGAGGCGTCTGGTCGCCGCGTGCTCTATTTGACGGCCGAGAAGTTCATGTATGGCTTCGTCGCTTCGCTGAAGGCGCAAACGGCGATTGCCTTCAAGGAAAACCTGCGCGGGATCGACGTGCTCGTCATCGACGACGCACAGTTCCTGCATGGCCCGAAGAGCCAGCAGGAATTCTGCCACACGCTGAACGCGCTGATCGACAGCGGTAAGCAGGTCGTCGTTGCCGCGGATCGGGCGCCGTCTGATCTCGAGGCGATCGAGGAGCGCGTGCAATCGCGCCTCGCGGGCGGGCTGGTGGTGGAGATCGGCGCGCTCGACGATGCCTTGCGCGTGAAGATTCTCGAGAGCCGCATCCAGATCGCCAAGGCGCATTTGCCGTCTTTCGATGTGCCGCCGGAGGTGGTGGCCCATGTCGCGCGTGTCATCACGACCAACGGCCGCGATCTCGAAGGCGCGGTCAACCGCCTCCTCGCCCATGCGACGCTCACGGGCGGTGCGCTTGACATCGCGGCGGCCGACGAGGCGATCCGTGATCTCGTCCGCCACCGTGAACCGCGAAGGGTGAAAATCGAGGACATCCAGCGCCTCGTTGCCAACCATTACAATGTCAGCCGGGCGGATATTCTGTCCTCGCGCCGCACGGCGACCGTCGTCCGTCCGCGCCAGATCGCGATGTATCTGGCGAAATCGCTCACGCTGCGTTCGCTGCCGGAAATCGGCCGGCGGTTCGGGGGCCGCGACCACACGACCGTGCTGCATGCCGTGCGCAAGATCGAGGGTATGGTCACGACCGACACGGAACTCGCCGGCGAGATCGACCATCTCAAGCGGATGCTCCAGGAGTGACGCCTCCTGGTCTGGCTCCGGGGCCTGCGGTGGGCTGGAATCCTGTGATTCTCCGCCTCAACCCAGCCCGCTCGGGCGCGCCTCCCCTTGAGTTTTCCGCACCGACACGCCACTGTCTCCGGCCAAGCTGCAGAGCTTGGCAGATTGCATGATGGTGCCGTCTCCCTGCGAGGCGGTTTTTGTTCGGTAACGGGACGGACGAACGATGAAGGTTACGGTTGAGCAGGCCGCGCTGCTGAAGGCTCTCGGGCACGTGCACCGGGTCGTGGAACGCCGCAACACCATTCCGGTTCTCGCCAACGTCCTCCTGCGCGCCGAGGGCAGCCAGCTCGCGCTGAAGGCGACCGATCTCGATATCGACATCGTCGAGGTCGTCGCGGCCGAAGTGCTTCAGGCCGGCACGACAACCGTGCCCGCGCATGTGCTCTACGATATCGTCCGGAAGCTGGCGGACGGCGCGCAGGTGAGCCTTGAGCAGGATGGCAACGCGGGGCAGGTCGTGCTGCGCTCGGGCCGTTCGCGCTTTTCGCTCCAGACCCTGCCGGAGAGCGATTTCCCGGATCTCGCGCCGGGCGAGATGAGCCACCGCTTCTCGGTGCAGGCCGGTCATCTCCGCAATCTCATCGACAAGACGCAGTTCGCGATCTCAACCGAGGAGACGCGTTATTACCTCAACGGCATCTATCTCCACACCACCGAGATGAACGGAGAGAACGTTTTACGCGCCGTAGCAACCGACGGGCACCGCCTCGCGCTCTGCGACACGCCCGCGCCGGCGGGTGCATCCGGCATGCCCGGCGTCATAGTGCCGCGCAAGACCGTTGCCGAACTCCAGAAGCTGCTGACCGACAGCGAGTCGCAGGTCGAGATCGAGCTTTCGACCGTCAAGATCCGCGCGACCGTGGGTTCCATCGTGCTGACGTCGAAGCTGATCGACGGCACCTTTCCGGATTACGCGCGTGTCATCCCGCAGCGGAACGACAAGTATCTCACCGTCGAGCGTGACGAATTCGCCCGGTCGGTGGATCGGGTATCGACCATCTCGTCCGAACGTGGCCGTGCGGTGAAATTCTCGCTGGGCGATAGCAAGTTGACGCTCTCCGTGCATAACCCGGATGCCGGGCAGGCGATCGAGGAACTGGCGGTCGACTACGAGGCCTCGCCGCTCGAGATCGGTTTCAACGCGCGTTATCTCCTCGATATCATCGGCCAGCTCGAAGGCGACACGGCTCTGCTCAAGCTCGCCGATTCCGGTTCACCGACACTCATCCAGGATCGCGAAGGCGCAGCCAGCCTCTACGTGCTGATGCCGATGCGCGTCTGACCATGCCGGTTGCCGAGGTGCAGCCGCGCATCACCCGGCTGCGGCTCAGCGATTTCCGCTCCTATCCGTCGCTCGACATCGGGCCGGATGCGCCGCTCGTCGCGTTGTGCGGCCCCAACGGCGCGGGCAAGACCAACATCCTCGAAGCGATCTCACTGTTCACGCCAGGGCGGGGCCTGCGCCGCGCCGCCTCAGCCATGATTGCCTGCCGCGACGGCGCGGGTGGCTATGCGGTGCTCGCCGATCTCATGGTCGCGACCGGGCCATTGCTGTTGGCGACCGCGCTGCCGCCGGGCGAGGCGCATCGCCAGTGCCGGATCGACCGCGAGCCGGTGCCCTCCGCCAACCGTTTCCTCGATCATCTCGCGATGCTCTGGCTGACGCCGGACCAGGATGGACTGTTTCGCGGCCCCGCCGGCGACCGGCGACGCTTTCTCGATCGACTGGTGCTAGCGGTCGATTCCGCACACGGTACGCGCGCCAATGCCTTCGAGAACGCGTTGCGCCATCGCAATCGCCTGCTGGAAGAGCAGGGCTCGCAGACCCGCTGGCTCGACGCGATCGAACAGGAGATCGTTGAACTCGGCGTTGCCATTGCCGCCGCGCGGCTGGAGACGGTGCGGCGGCTCCGTGCACTGGTCGAGGCCGACGCCGCGGCGATGGCGCCCTTTCCCCATGCGATTCTTAGCCTCGAAGGCGCGCTCGAGGTCGAACTCGGCGCTCGCACCGCCGGCGCGGTCGAGGACTGGTATTTCGCTGCCTTGCGTGACGGCCGCGCGCGGGATCGCGCGGCGGGGCGCGCGCTCGTCGGCCCGCAGGTCTCCGATCTCGTCGTTGTCCACGGACCTAAGAATGAACCGGCAGCGAGCTGCTCGACGGGCGAGCAGAAGGCGCTTCTCCTTGGCCTCGTGCTGGCGCAGGCGCGGTTGATCGCCCAGATGCGTGGCGAACCGCCGCTGCTGCTGCTCGACGAGGTGGCGGCGCATCTCGATTCTGCGCGGCGAGCTGGCCTGTTCGCGCTGTTGCGTGCGCTCGGTGGGCAGGTCTTCATGACCGGCACCGACAGGCTTCTCTTCGAGGGCCTGGGGGGCGGCAATCTCATTCTCTCGGTCGAGAACGGGCAGGTGCGCGATGCATGAGCCTCAACGCCCGCACCAGCGCGACCGATGGGTGCCGTTGACGAGCCTCGAGGCGCGGCTCTCCCTCTGGATCCGACCGAAACTCCCCGCCTTCGCTTATGAGTTCCTCGCTTTCGGGTTCAAGCAGGCCTGGGCCTGTCTCTATGCCGGCGTAATGCTGGCGATGATCATCGGCACGAAGTTCATCTGGAACCCCGATTGGCCCGTCGCGCGCTATGATTTTCTCACTGTCGCGGCGGTGCTGCTGCAATTGCTGCTGCTGGAACTCAAGCTCGAGACCCCGCGCGAGGCGCTCGTCATTCTGATCTACCATGTCGTCGGCACGATCATGGAAATCTTCAAGACGGAGATGGGCTCCTGGGCCTATCCTGAACCGAGCGCGCTCCGGATCGGCGGCGTGCCACTCTTCACCGGCTTCATGTATGCCTGCGTGGGTAGCTACATGGTGCGTGCAATCCGCCTGTTCGACATGCGCTTCGAGCCCTATCCGCCGTTCAGGATGACGGCCGCGCTGGCGCTCGGAATCTACATCAACTTCTTCACCCATCACTTTGTTTTCGATTTCCGCTACCTCCTGATGGCGGGTACGCTGCTGCTCTTCGCCCGAACCCGTATCTGGTTCACGCCGGGCGAGAAAACCTACTGGATGCCGCTGCCGCTCGCCGCGCTCCTGACAGCTTTTTTCCTCTGGATCGCGGAGAATATCGGTACGTTCACTGGCACCTGGCTCTATCCGAGCCAGAAGACCTGGCATCTCGTGGGGTTCTCGAAGATGGGTTCGTGGTATCTGCTGCTGTTCCTCAGCTTCGTGCTGGTGACGCTGGTGCATCGGCCGCGCGGACGCGACAGGGCGCGTCCATGAAAGCGGCGCTCGTCTACGCCGCCGGGCTCTTCGACGTGGCGATTTTCGTCTTTCATGTCCTTTTCTGGCGGCTGTTCCACTGGCCGGAGAGCCTTGAGCCAAGCGGGCGGCTCAACACTGCGATCACGCAGACGCTGAACATCGTGCTGAGCTATGTCTTCGCCGTTTACGCCGCCGCGCTGCTCTGGCAGGGCGGCGAGGCCGGGCCGGCGCTGCTGTTGCCGGCGGTCGGGTTCGGCGTGCTGCGCATCTGGCTTCAGTTCCGGCTTTTCGGGGTCGAGAGCCGGCTCTCGCGGATTTTTACAGGTCTGATGGCGCTCGGCGCGCTTCTCCACCTCATTCCCTCCGCAATCCCCGGCTAGAGAGCGTTTCCCGCGTGCGTATGCGCGCGTAGGAAGCTAGATTAACGCCCTGATTCGCCAATAAGTTACAGAACCCGGAAGTTACGGAAATCCGATGGACGACAGCCAGAACGAAGCCGCGAATGCCTATGGCGCCGACTCGATCAAGGTGCTCAAGGGCCTCGATGCCGTGCGCAAGCGGCCGGGCATGTATATCGGCGATACCGATGATGGCTCGGGCCTCCATCACATGGTGTACGAGGTCGTGGACAACGCGATCGACGAGGCGCTCGCCGGCCATGCCGACCGGGTAACGGTCACATTGAACGCCGATGGCTCCTGCACCGTGCGTGACAACGGACGCGGTATCCCGACCGACATCCACAAAGAGGAGGGGGTTTCGGCGGCCGAGGTCATCATGACCCAGCTCCATGCGGGCGGGAAATTTGACCAGAATTCCTACAAGGTCTCGGGCGGTCTGCATGGCGTCGGCGTTTCGGTCGTCAATGCGCTCTCGAAATACCTCAAGCTGCGCATTCACCGCGACGGCAGGATCCACGAGATGAGCTTCACCCACGGCGAGGCCGATGCCCCGCTCAGGGTGGTCGGTACCTACATGCCGGAAATGAAGCCCGGCACCTTCGAGGGCCGCTCGGGCACGGAAGTCACCTTTCTGCCCTCGACCGAGACTTTCACGATGGTCGAGTTCGATTTTTCGACCCTCGAACATCGCTTGCGCGAACTCGCGTTCCTCAATTCGGGCGTGAACATCCTCTTCACCGATAACCGCCATGCGGAAACGAAGAGCGTCGAACTCTATTACGAGGGTGGGCTCGAAGCCTTCGTCCGCTACCTCGACCGGGCCAAGCAGCCGCTGATTTCGGCGCCTGTGCTGGTGCGCAAGGAGCAGGACAACATCACGGTCGAGGTCGCGCTGTGGTGGAACGACAGCTACCACGAGAGCGTGCTCTGCTTTACCAACAACATTCCGCAGCGTGACGGCGGCACCCATCTTGCCGGCTTCCGCGGCGCGCTGACGCGCCAGATCACCTCCTACGCGGACAGCTCCGGCATCTCGAAGAAGGAGAAGGTCTCGCTCACGGGCGATGATTGCCGCGAAGGGCTGACCGCCGTGCTCTCGGTGAAGGTTCCGGACCCGAAATTCTCGTCGCAGACCAAGGACAAGCTCGTCTCCTCTGAGGTGCGCCCCGTGGTCGAGAGCGTGATGAACGAAGCGCTGAGCCAGTGGCTGGAGGAAAACCCCGGAGAGGCGCGAACCGTCGTCGGCAAGGTGGTTGAGGCCGCTGCTGCGCGCGAGGCAGCGCGCAAGGCACGCGAACTCACGCGCCGCAAGGGCGCACTCGACATCGCCTCGCTCCCCGGCAAGCTCGCCGACTGTCAGGAGCGCGATCCCGCCAAGTGCGAACTCCTGCTGGTTGAGGGCGATTCAGCGGGCGGCTCGGCGAAGCAGGGCCGGGACCGGCTGTTCCAGGCGGTTCTGCCCCTGCGCGGCAAGATCCTCAACGTCGAACGCGCGCGCTTCGACAAGATGCTCTCCAGTCAGGAAATCGGCACGCTGATTACAGCACTCGGCACCGGCATCGGTCGCGAGGAGTTCAATCCCGACAAGCTCCGCTACCACAAGATCATCATCATGACGGACGCGGACGTCGACGGTTCGCACATCCGCACGCTGTTGCTGACTTTCTTCTTCAGGCAGATGCCGGAACTGATCGAGCGCGGGCATATCTTCATCGCCCAACCGCCTCTCTACAAGGCGATGCGCAACAAGTCCGAGACCTATCTCAAGGACGAGCGGGCGTTGGAGGATTATCTCATCGGCGTCGGTATCGATGGGGCGGTGCTCAAGCTCGGTTCCGGTGCGGAAATCGCGGGCGAGGATCTGCGCCGTGCGATCGAGGAGGCGCGGCTTGTCCGGCAGGTGATGGGTGCGCTTCACTCGCGCTATGACCGCAAGGTCGTCGAGCAGGCGGCAATCGCCGGCGCGCTCTCGCCCGGCCTGATGGAGCGTCCGGAAGCTGCCGCCGAGGCTGCGGCCTATGTCGCGCGTCGGCTTGATGCGATTTCGGACGATCTCGAGAAGGGCTGGAGCGGTGCGGTCGAAAACGGCGGCTTCGTTTTTCGGCGCACCCTGCGCGGCGTCACCGAGGCTGCGGTGCTCGATGCCGGTCTGCTCGGCTCGGCCGAGGCCCGCAAGCTCGATGAAAGGGCCGCCAGCCTCCAGGAGTTCTACGGCAAACCGGCGCGGCTGATCCGCCGCAACGACGATCCTGCCGTTTATGGCCCGCTCGGCCTGTTCGACGCCATCTCCACCATTGCCCGCAAGGGCCTGTCAATGCAGCGCTACAAGGGCCTTGGTGAGATGACTGCCCAGCAGCTCTGGGAGACGACTCTCGATCGCAACGTCCGCTCGCTGCTTCAGGTCAAGCTCCGGGATGTCGCGGAAGCTGAGGATATCTTCGTGCGGCTGATGGGTGACGTGGTCGAGCCGCGCCGCGCCTTCATCCAGGAGAACGCGCTCTCGGTCTCGAATCTCGACGTGTGACGCGATGCTGGCGGAGGGGTTGATCGCCGACGAGGCCGGGGCCATCCGCTGCTGGTGGCCGGGCACGGATGCGGAATACTGCCGGTATCACGATGAGGAATGGGGGCATCCAGTCACGGACGACCGACGCCTATTCGAGAAAATCTGTCTCGAAGGCTTCCAGTCCGGCCTCTCCTGGCTGACGATCCTGCGCAAGCGCGAGCATTTCCGAGCGGCTTTCAGCGGATTCGATGTCGAGAAGGTCGCGGGTTTCGATGAAAACGATATCGCCCGGCTGCTCGCCGATGCGGGCATCGTCCGCCACCGCGGCAAGATCGTCTCGACCATCAACAACGCCTCCCGCGCGTCGGAGATGAAGCGCGAGTTTGGCTCGCTCGCCGCCTATTTCTGGCGGTTCGAGCCCAGGCCCGACGAACGCCCGACGCGTTTCAACAAGGCGGAGCTGCGTGCCGCCTCGCAGACGCCCACTTCGACGCGGCTCTCGAAAGACTTGAAAAAGCGGGGCTGGACCTTCGTCGGCCCCACGACCTGTTACGCCTTCATGCAGGCGATGGGCCTCGTCAACGACCATCTCGAGGGGTGCCAGTGTCGCGAGCCGCTGCTGGCGAAACGCCGCGCCTTCACGCCGCCGGCGTAGGCGCCTAGTCGAATTGCACCTTTCCCCGCCCGGCCTTGATCGAGGCGCGGCCGGTCTTTTCTTTCAGGCGCCGCTCCTTGGAGGACTTGGTCGGTTTGGTGGCGATGCGCGGTCGCGGCGGAACTTGCGTCTTGTCCAGCATTGCCTTGAGGCGCGCGAGTGCATCCTCGCGGTTGCGCTCCTGCGAGCGGAAACGGTCGCACTTGAGGATGAGCGTTCCGTCCAGAGTCAGACGATCGCCGGCGTCCTTCACCATCCGAGCCTTGTGGTTGGGATGGAGTGGCGCGCGCGCCAGATCGAAGCGCAGCTCGACCGCCGTCGAGACCTTGTTGACGTTCTGCCCGCCCGGGCCGCTCGCCCGGATGAATTTCATCTCGACAAGACGCTCGGGGATGCGCCAGCCCAGGCCTTCGAGGATGATCGTGCCGGCGGCCTCCATGGCCCTTCTCCCGCGCATTAACCGAATGGCCAGAGAGATGCGCTAAAAGGCATGACTTGTCACCTATTCCGCCGTCCGGCGCCGAAACCGGGAACCTGTTCCTTGACGCTCGATCCGCTTCTTCTGTTATTCTTTCCGGCGCTGATGGCCTTCGCGGCGGTCAGCGACATGTTGACGATGACGATTCCCAACCGGGTCTCGCTGCTGCTCGTGGCAGGTTTCGTCGCGATGGCGATCCTTACCGGCATGCCCCTGAAGGTCTTCGGGATGCACCTGGGTGCCGGGCTCGCAGTGCTGGCGATTACCTTCACCATGTTCGTGCTCGGCTGGATCGGCGGCGGCGACGCCAAGCTCGCGGCGGCGACGGGCCTGTGGTGCGGTTTCGGCGTGCTGCTGGAATATGTCCTCTTCGCGTCGATCTTCGGCGGCTTGCTGACGCTCGCGATCCTCTACGGCCGGACTTTTCTCCTGCCGGAATTCGCGATGAAGATCGGCTGGATCTCGCGTCTCCACCATCACAAGACGGGCATTCCCTATGGCATCGCGCTCGCGGCGGCCGGGCTCGTCGTCTACCCGCAGACCCAGATCTGGACGGCCGTCGCGGGTGGTTGAAGCCGCGTTTACGTTCGATAAAGGACGATTTTCAAGGCTCGATTAACCATACCTTGATGATTGGCTGCTGAAATAGACCCAAGGCGTTCCACGCCGCCGTTGAAGGGTCTGTTTGAGATGAAGCCCGCTCGTATCGCCATCGCAGGTGTCGCCGGTATCGCCGGTCTCCTCGCCTTGATGCTCTCCGGACGCCAGCCCGCGCCCCCGCCCGTGGTGACTGCGGCGCCCCCGCCGGCCCAGACGCCATTGACGGAAGTTCTTGTTGCAAAACAGGATCTTGCGATGGGGACCCTGCTCGGTGACGAGCAGTTGACCTGGGCGAAGTGGCCGCAGGAATTGGCGGCTTCGACCATGATCCAGAAATCGGCGCGACCGAATGCGATCGAGGAATTCAAGGGCGCGATCACACGTGCCTCATTCTTCACCAACGAGCCGATTCGCGAGGAAAAGGTCATCAAGGGCACCGGCTCGGGGTTCCTTTCAGCGATTCTTCCCTCCGGCAAACGCGCGGTCGCGATTTCGATCGACAGTCGCGGCGCGACAAGCGCCGGCGGTTTCATCCTGCCGAATGACTTTGTCGACGTCATCACCACGCGGCGTGATCTCGATGCCTCGTTGCGGGCCGGGACCGATATCTACCAGAGTGTGACCATCCTTTCGAATGTGCGCGTTCTCGCCATCGGCCAGAACGTGCAGGAGAAGAACGGCGAGCGCGTCGTCGTCGGTGAGACCGCGACGCTCGAACTCGAGCCGCATCAGGCGGAGATGATCACGCTCCAGCAGCGCTCCGGCACGCTCGCACTCGCGCTGCGGTCGATGGCGGACGCGAACAAGCCGGAAGAGCCGCGCAGCCGCGGCCCCAGCCAGTCCCTTACCGTCGTGCGCTTCGGCGTTCCGCAGGAGGTCTCCAATCGATGAAACCCGACGGTCCGTTCCTTCTCAAGAAGTGTGAAGCGCATCCCATGACGATCCGGTCGATTTCCCTCGCAGCGCTGGCTCTGGCGGCGGCCTTTATTGCGGCCCCGGCGGAGGCCGGTTCGCCGGTCAAGCAGTTTGGCGGTGTGCCGTACGAGACGATTCCGACGCCCAGGATCCAGCCGGACACGCGCGATGCAGCGGTCGCGCGCCGAATTGATCTCTCTGTCGGCAAGTCGATCGTTGTCGACCTGCCGCGCGATGCGGGCGAAGTCTTCGTGGCCGAGCCGAAGGTCGCGAACGCGGTCGTTCGCACCGCGCGCAAGATCTTCATCATCGGCACCGGCGCCGGCACGACCAGCGTGTTCGTGATGGACAAGCAGGGCCAGCAGATCGCCGCGCTCGATATCGGCGTCGCCAAGGAACTGGCGCGCGAACTCTCGATCCTGCGCGAGGTCATCAAGAAGGCCCTCCCGAAGGCGGACATCAAGGTCACGAGCGTCGGCGACAATTTCGTTCTCTCGGGAACGGTCGATTCCGCGCTCGAAGTGCAGAGCGCCATCGACATCGCCAACAATCTCGTCGGTCAGTCGGGCGGCTTCCTCGGTATCGGCGGCTCCCAGGGCAAGGTCGTCAACGCCTTGCAGGTGCGCGGCCGCGATCAGGTGATGCTCAAGGTGACCATCGCCGAGATCCAGCGTTCGGTGCTCAAACAGCTCGGCATCAATTTCGATGGCCAATGGTCGGTTGCGAATTCTCTTTTTCGTGCTTACACGGACAACCCTTTCACGGTCCAGCGCGAAGGAATACTGTCTGAGACGGCGCTGACCGCGAACTTCAACGGCAAGCAATCCACCCTGCGGGCTCTAGAGCGCCAGGGTGTCCTGCGCACGCTTGCCGAACCAACTCTGACCGCGATTTCCGGCGAAAGTGCGAAATTCCTTGCGGGTGGCGAGATTTCGGTGCCGCAGTCGGAGACCTGCACTTTCGATACCTTCGGTCGTCGGTCTTGCCAGATCCAGCTCACCTACAAGCCGATTGGCGTGACGCTTAACTTCACGCCCGTGGTGATGAACGAGAACCGTATTTCCGTGCGTCTGGCGACCGAGGTAACCGAGGTTGATCCGGACAATTCCTTCAAACTGACCGGCTCAGTCAATCCCGGTTTCCGCACCCGCAAGGCTGAGACGACCGTTGAACTGCCATCGGGTGGTGTTCTCGCGACGGCAGGGCTCATTCAGCAGCAGTCGCGGCAGGCGATCAATGGTCTGCCGGGGGCGATGAACCTGCCGATCCTCGGCACGCTTTTCCGCTCGCGCGACTACCAGCGCTTCGAGACAGAACTGCTCATTCTGGTGCAGCCCTTCATCGCCAAGTCAAGCGCCCCCGGCGCGATCGCGCGCCCCGATGACGGTTTCGCCGACGCGACGGACCCGTCCACCATCTTCATGGGGCGCCTCAATCGCACCTATGGCGCGAACGCCAAGGCGAGCGTAGCGGCGCACCCCCACGGCCCCGTCGGGTTCATTCACGAATGAGGCTGCCGATGAATTCGTGTCCCTCTTCCCCCCTTGCCGCTGTTGCGGCCTCCGGAGACAGCACCATGAGTGTTTCGCGTAACCGTGCCCGTCTGGCACCGCTCGCCGTGTTGGCCCTTGGCGCATTGGCGCTGTCGGGTTGCTCGACCCTCCGCCCCACGCAGAAGGCATTCGCGCCGGACGAATACGACCAGCGCCATCCGATCCGTGTCGCACCGATGCTCGAGCACATCGACGTGTTCCCGACCGGCGTCCGCCTCGATCGCCGCCAGCAGCTCGATATCGTCGAATTCGCGCGCGATTATTCGCGCAACGGCCGTGGCGGTATCAATGCCGCCGTCCCTGTCGGGCCGCACGGCCATCATGTCATGGGGGCGATCCGCGCGGCCCTCGCGGAAGGCGGGGCGCGCGTGCCGGTGCATTTCACCTCCTATCACGGCGATCCGAAGCTCGGCGCGGCGCCGATTCGGCTCAGCTTCGTGAAGCTGAAGGCGGAAGTCGCGAGCAAGTGCGGGCTTTGGCCGACGGACCTCGCTGGTTCAAAAGAGGCCGAGACCTGGCATAACCGCCCCTATCACAATCTCGGTTGCGCCTATCAGTCGATGATTGCCGCGCAGGTCGCCGACCCGATCGACCTTGTTCGTCCGCGTGCCGAAGGCCCGGTGGATACCGTCAAGCGTACGAAGGATATCGAAGCACTGCGCAAGGATCAGGACCCCTCGACCAAGTGGGCGAAGGACGACGCCAAGATCAAGGAAGCGCAGCAGTAAGTTCCGCCGAGCGCGACGCGCCGGGCCGAGACTGGAGGTATGGAATGTCGGAGAACACGGTCGCGCCCTTGCCGCATGTGGCGATCCAGGTTTTTTCCGAGACGAGCCACGTGGTCGCCGTCGTCGAGGAGGCGGCCCTGGATCGTCGGATGGCCAAGGTTCATCTCAGGATTCAGGCCGGCGGTGTCGCCGCCGCGGTCGAGGCCTATCGCGATGCGCCGACGCCGAACGTGATCGTGATCGAGACGACCTCGGACAGCCGGATGCTGCTCGAACATCTCGACGAGCTCGCCGCTTATTGCGACGAGGGCACGCGCGTCGTGGTCATCGGTCACGTCAACGACGTCCCGCTCTACCGTGAGTTGATGCGGCGCGGGGTGAGCGAATATCTGGTCGCGCCGATCAACGTCCTCGGCTTCATCCAGGCGCTCTCGGAGATCTTCTCCAGCCCGACCGCGAAGCCCGTCGGCCGGCTGATCGCCGTGATCGGCGCGAAAGGCGGCGTCGGTTCCTCGACTATCGCCCACAATCTCGCCAGCACCATCGCCGGCAGCCTCGAAGTCGAGACGGTCTGCGTCGATCTCGACTTGCCGTTCGGCACTGTCGGACTCGATTTCAACCAGGATCCGCCGCAAGGGATCATGGAAGCGGCCTTCGATCCCGATCGTGTCGATGCCAATATGATCGAGCGGCTTCTCTCCAAATGCTCGCCACGCCTGCAACTGATGGCCGCGCCATCGAGTCTCGACCGGATTTATGATTTCGGCGACCAGACCTTCGAGCCGGTAACCGATGCCCTGCGCCAGACCGTGCCGGCGATCGTCTTCGATGTGCCTCACCTCTGGAACGGATGGAGCCGGAACGTGCTGGTGCGGGCGGACGAAGTGGTTGTCGTCGCCTCGCCCGATCTTGCGAACCTGCGCAACGCCAAGAATCTCATCGACACGCTGACGCTTGCGCGGCCGAACGATCCGAAGCCGCGCCTGGTGCTCAATCAGGTCGGTGTGCCCAAGCGCCCCGAGATTTCCTCCGCGGAATTCTCGAAGGCGCTCGATTCGCCGCCGCTCGCGATTTTCGCCTTCGATCCGAACCTGTTCGGAACTGCCAACAACAACGGCCAGATGATCGCCGAGGTCCAGCCGAAGTCGAAGGCACAGGAGAGCTTTCTGGAAATGGCGAAAGTGTTGATGAGCCGTCAGGAAGCGAAACAGGCAAAGAAATCCATCCTTTCCGCCTTGCGCGAGAAGCTGGGTAATCGCGGCGGAAAATCGAAGGCCGCCTGAACGGCCCGGATCGGTTCGGAAAGTAGAAGACGAGGATAGCGATGTTCGGCAAGCGGACGACAATCGGGCAAGGTGGAACGCCTGCGGCGGCGCCGGCAGCCAAACCGATCGCGCCGCCCGCCCCCGCGCCGGCAGCGGAGACGCGTCGCGAGGCGCCGAAGCCGATGACGAGCACACCTGCGCCCGCAGCCCAGGCCAGGCCGAAACCGCCGGCCCCGGTAGCGGCCGCGCCACAGCGGTCGGACCAGTATTATCAGACCAAAAGCATGATCTTCGGCGCGATGATCGAGTCGATCGATCTCAGCCAGCTCGCCAAACTTGATGCCGACAGCGCCCGCGACGAATTGCGTGACGTCATCACCGAGATTCTCGCGCTCAAGAACGTCGCGATGTCGATCGCCGAGCAGGAAGACATGCTCGACGACATCTGCAACGACGTGCTTGGCTACGGCCCACTCGAACCCCTGCTTGCGCGCGACGATATCGCCGATATCATGGTCAATGGCCCGGACCGGACCTTCATCGAAGTCTCCGGCAAGATCCAGTTGACCAACGTCCGCTTCCGCGACAATGCCCAGCTCATCAATATCTGCCAGCGCATCGTCAGCCAGGTCGGCCGCCGCGTCGACGAAAGCTCACCGATCTGCGATGCGCGCCTTCTCGATGGCTCCCGTGTCAACGTCATCGCCCCTCCGCTTGCGATCGACGGCGCGGCGCTCACCATCCGCAAATTCAAGAAGGACAAGCTGACGCTCGACCAGCTGGTCAAGTTCGCTTCGATCTCGCCCGAAGGCGCGGAAGTGCTGAAGATCATCGGCCGAGTCCGCTGCAACATCGTGGTCTCCGGTGGCACCGGCTCCGGCAAGACGACCCTGCTGAATTGCCTGACCAACTACATCGACGACGACGAGCGGATCATCACCTGCGAGGACGCGGCAGAGCTCCAGCTCCAGCAGAGCCACGTAGTCCGCCTCGAAACCCGCCCGCCCAACCTCGAAGGACAGGGGCAGGTGACGATGCGTGATCTCGTCAAGAACTGCCTGCGTATGCGCCCCGAACGGATCATCGTCGGCGAAGTGCGCGGCCCCGAGGTGTTTGACCTTCTTCAGGCGATGAATACCGGTCACGACGGTTCGATGGGCACCATCCACGCCAACTCTCCGCGTGAATGCCTCGCGCGTATGGAGGCGATGATCGCGATGGGTGGCTATTCCCTGCCGCCGAAGACGGTGCGCGAGATGATCGTTTCCTCGGTCGACGTCATCATCCAGGCGCAGCGCCTGCGCGACGGTTCGCGCCGCATCACCCACATCACCGAAGTGATGGGCATGGAAGGCGATGTCGTCACCACGCAGGATCTCTTCGTCTACGAGATGATGGGTGAGGATGCGAACGGCCGGATCATCGGCCGACACAAGTCCACCGGTATCGGCCGGCCGCGCTTCTGGGATCGCGCGCGCTATTACGGTGAAGAAACCCGCCTCGCCGCCGCGCTCGACGCGGCAGAGGTCAAGGACGAACGGGCAGCCTGAGCATGGATACGCAACAGCTCATCGTCGCCGGTCTTGCCACTTTCGCGGTGGCGACGCTGGGCATCGTCTTCGTCGAGCCTTTGCTCACCGGCGCGGCGCGGGGTGAGAAGCGTCAGGCTGCGCTCACCGAGACACGTGCCAAGCGGCGCCAACTCGAAGAGGCCGGTGCCCGCAAGAAGCAGATCTCCGATACGCTGAAGGAGCTGGAATCCCGCAAGGAAGCCAAGAAGCTGACGCTCGAACAGCGCCTGGAGCAGGCCGGCCTTGCGTGGACAAAAAAAACCTACATCCTGTTTTCTGTTGCCTGCGCGTTCGTTCTCGGCCTGCTGATCCTGATCGCGACCGGTCAGCCCATTCTCGCTTTTGGTGGTCTCGTCGTCGGGGGCCTAGGCTTTCCGCGCTGGTTCCTGACCCGCAAGGCGAAGAAACGGCAGAAGCAGTTCCTGGAAGAATTCCCCAATGCGATCGACGCCATCGTCCGTGGCATCAAGTCGGGTCTCCCGCTTAACGACTGTTTCCGGTTGATCGCGCAGGAGGCGAAAGATCCGCTCAAGGGTGAATTCCGCTCCGTCGTCGAGGCGCAGCAGCTCGGCGTCAGCATCGGTGACGCCACCCAGAAGATCTACGAACGTCTGCCGTTGTCGGAAGTGAATTTCTTCGCGATCGTTATTCAGATCCAGTCGAAGGCCGGCGGCAATCTCGGCGAGATTCTCGGCAATCTCTCCCGCGTCATCCGCGATCGCAAGAAGCTGCGCGACAAGGTTGATGCGATGTCGATGGAGGCGAAGTCCTCCGCCACCATCATCGGCGCGCTGCCCTTTCTCGTCGGCGGCCTCGTCTTCATGGGGTCGCCCGATTACATCTCCCTGCTCTGGACGACGAAGGCCGGGCAGATCGGCCTCGGTGCCTGCCTCACCATCATGGGCGTCGGCATCCTCGTGATGCGCAACATGATCAACTTCGACATCTGAGGAGGGGGCATGTCCGGGCTCGTCGATACGATCACCAACCCCTCGCTCATTGCTTCGGTTCTGACGGCGGTGGCCGTTTCGGCTACCATCGTCACCATCGGCCTGCCCCTGCTCGAACGCAACGAGATGAAGGACCGCATGAACGCGGTCGCGCTCGAACGCGAGCGCATTCGTGCCCGCGAACGCGAGCGGCTCAACCAGCAGGGCAAGCAGAAGGCGCAGCTGCGTTCGACACCCGGCGCGCGCGCCAAGCAGATCGTCGAACAGTTCAACCTCAAGAAATGGCTCGATTCCGAGACCGCCGCCGAACGCCTGTTGCGGGCCGGCCTGCGCGGCCCCAAGGCCGAGACCGGCTTCCTGCTCGGGCGTCTGATCGCGCCGATCGGGCTCGTGCTGTTCGTGATTCTCTATTTACTCATCAACAAGGGCTTCGGATTGCCGATTGGCGCGCGTGTCGGCGCCGTCATCCTTGCCGCCTACATCGGCCTCAAGCTTCCTGAGGTCTATCTGTCGAACCTCACCTCGAAACGACAGGCATCGATGCGGCGCGCCTTTCCCGATGCGCTCGATCTCCTGCTGATCTGCGTTGAATCCGGTATGTCGATCGAACACGCCTTCCGCAAGGTCTCGACCGAGATCGGTGCCTCGTCGGTGCCGCTCGCTGAGGAACTGGCCCTGACGACAGCGGAGCTTTCCTATCTCCCCGAACGGCGGCAGGCCTACGAGAATCTCGCGAAGCGCACCGGGGTCGAGAGTATCAAGTCGGTCGCGACCGTGCTGATCCAGGCGGAGCGCTATGGCACGCCGCTCGGTCAGGCCCTGCGCGTGCTCGCGCAGGAAAGCCGCGACCAGCGCATGACGGCGGCGGAAAAGAAAGCTGCCGCCCTTCCGCCGAAACTCACCGTGCCGATGATCGTCTTCTTCATGCCGGCGCTGTTCATCGTCATCCTGACGCCGGCGTTGATCCAGATCTTCAAGTGGAAATAGGGGAGGGCTCCCCCTTTCCCCGGCGTGCCAAGAAGCGAAAACCCCGGAAACAGGTTTCCGGGGTTCTTTCTTGAACAAGGCGTTTTTCTGGAGCGGGTTTTCGGTAAGCGGGTCGCTTCGCTTTCAGCGCCGTAGCGTGTCGGTCTTGCTGGCGGCCTCCGCCTTCTTCTCCGGTTCTTTCCGTGCCTTCGGCGCGAGGTTGGTCGGCGCGCGCATCGCGACTGCCTTGCCGGCGGAGGCCTTGGCCGGCGGCGAAGAGGCCACACCCTGGATCTCGATCGCCGTCGCTTCTGAATTCTTGCCTTGCAGGCGCAGGACGAGCGCAAGGTTGCCCTGGATGCGGGCGTTGCCCGGCGAGCGGTTTGCGGCCTTGCGCAGCGTTTCCTCGGCGAGCTTCAGCTCTTTAGTGAGCATATAGGAGAGGCCGAGGTTGTTGAGCACGATCGGCTCGTCCGGCGCGATCTGGAGCGCGCGATGGTAATACTCCCGCGCCTGCCTGTGGTTACCGGATTGATCGGCAACCGAACCGAGCGTCGAGAGGACGCGCCAACTGGGGCGATCTTCCGTATGGGCCTGGGAAAGGACGCGTGCGGCCTCCTCGAAACGGCCGATGTCGGCCAGCGCCTTGCCATAGGCAGCAGCTACGTCGCGATCCCCGACATTGGCGACCGAGGCGCGCTCCAGCACTGCGACGGCCTGCGGATGTTGTCCGTTCGCGCGCAGGGCGGCGGCATAGGCGAGGGATGCTTCTTTCGCACCGGGGCGAGCGTCGTACCGGCGCCCGAGTTCGCGGATATTGTCGGTCGACGGCGCGGCGGAGCGGTCGTTGCCGCCAACCTGCGAGAGCGAACCGGTGAAATTGGAAAGCCGGCCCGAGCAGCCACCGGCAAGGAGTGCCGTGCCGAGGATCGCCGTCAGGAGTTTCAGGCGGGCGGCGCGTCGGGCGACAGGCGATGGCGGAATTTCGAACATGGTTTCATCCTCGTCTGGCCGGACCAGCGACCGTTCGCACTGGGCACTCGGGTGCAGGCGCCGCGCGGGGGATGCATGACCACCTTCAGGAAAAAGAATAACTCGTTAACCCTAATCAGGTGTTAATGAGCAGCGTATAGCCTGCGAATCCAGTCCTTTGCCACGAAAGCTCTGTCATGGCTGCCAAACTTCCCCCCATCCCTGTTTTTCCGGTCTCCACAGCCTGCTGGCAGGAGGTTTCCGCCAAACTCGGACCCGCCGCACGCGCCTATGCCGCCGCGCAGGGGTTCGCCGGAAAATCCGGACGCGTCCTTGCGCTGCCCGGATCCTCCGGGACGATCGAGGCGGTTGTTCTCGGCACGGGGGATGACGAGAGGCTCGCCCGGAACCCGTTTCTTGCTGGAAAACTGGCGACGGAGCTTCCAACTGGGCATTATCGGCTCGAAGGCCCGTTAGCAGATGCTGATTTGTGCTATCTGGCGTGTCTGAACGGTGCATACCGGTTCTCGAAATACAAAGAGAGCGAAACGCCGGTCGTCACGTTCGAGCCGCCCGCCGGGTGCGAGGCGGGTCGGGTCGAGCGTGTCTCGGAAGCCCTTGCAACGGGCCGCGATCTGATCAACACGCCCGCGAACGAGATGACGACGGAGGCCCTCGCCGGTGCGGCCCGTGCACTCGCGGCTCGGCACGGCGCCCGCCTTGAGGAAATCGTCGGCGAAGCGTTGATTGAAGAAAATTTTCCTATGATTCATGCCGTCGGACGTGCTTCGGCGAGCCCGCCGCGCCTCGTCAGCATTCGCTGGGGCAATCCGTCAGCACCGAGGGTTGCACTGGTCGGCAAGGGGGTCGTCTTCGATACCGGCGGCCTTAACCTGAAGCCAGACAATTCCATGCTGCTGATGAAGAAGGACATGGGGGGCGCCGCGGCGGCGATTACGGCGGCCGATCTGCTCATGGGTGCAAATGCAAGAATATGTTTGCATCTAGTCCTGCCGATCGTCGAGAACGCGGTCGCGGGGAACGCCTTCCGGCCCGGCGATATCTATCGATCACGCAAGGGTCTGACGGTCGAGATCGGAAACACGGACGCCGAGGGAAGGCTCATTCTCGCCGACGCGCTGGCCTTCGCGGACGACGACGAGCCCGACATGATGATCGACTTCGCGACCCTCACAGGTGCGGCTCGCGTGGCGCTTGGACCTGACCTTCCGCCGTTCTACACCGACGACGAAACGCTTGCGGACGCGATCGCCCGGACCGGGGACGCTGTGCACGATCCGGTCTGGCGATTGCCGCTTTGGAAGCCGTATCGGTCAATGTTTGAATCGAAGGTCGCGGACCTCAACAATGCCGGCACAGGAGGGTTCGCCGGCTCGATCACCGCTGCCCTTTTCCTGCAACGCTTCGTGACAAAGGCGAAGACGTGGGCGCATTTTGATATCTATGGCTGGACACCGGTGGCCAAGCCGGGTCGGCCGGAGGGAGGCGAGCCTCAGGCTGCACGTCTGGTGGCCTCGATGATCGAAGCAAGATTTGGTGGGGTATAACGCAAAGTTGCAAAACCTGCGGGTTACTCGCGCCCGTTCAGGTGTGGTATAGTTTCCTAGTGCTAGCCAGAGTGCAGAAGATTTTTCAGGGGAAGAATTGCCCGCATGAGTGTTCGGTTGAGGCCTGTTCAGGCCCTCAAGCTCTGGCATGAAGTCGGGTTGACCCTGGTGCGCCGTAATGGCGCCGACCTGACGCAGCGGCAGTTCGTTATCCTGCTGACGATTTACCTCGAACCGCCTCCACATACGGTTCGCGGCCTCGCGACGAAACTGGGCGTCACGAAGCCGGTCATCACACGTGCGCTCGACGCGATGGGGGATATCGATCTCGTCTCCCGGCGGCGCGACCCCGCCGACCGGCGCAACGTCATCATCCAGCGAACGGTCCGGGGGGCCTTGTTCCTCGAGGAATTCAGCGATCTTATCGTCGAGCGGGCTGAATTGCTCGCACCCTGATTCGAGAACGCGCGGCTATTCCGATGATCGATCCGTTTGCCCGTGATGTCCTGGCCGAAGATCCGCGGCTCATGCCCGCCCGACCCGATCTGGCGGCCGAAGCGCTTCACGGCAAGGTGAAAGCCGAGCGCTATGTTCAGGCCCGGCCGCGCCGGGTCATCACGCCGGCGGCGGCGCTGCGCAAGACCCCGGAAGCAGGCCGCGCGCTCGAGACGGAGCTGGTTTTCGGCGAGATTTTCGATGTTTACGAGTTTCGGGGAGGTTGGGCCTGGGGTCAGGCGCGGCGTGACGGCTATGTGGGCTATATGGAGGAACGGGCGCTTTCATCCGCCCGGCCGAAGCCAACTCATCGCGTCCGCGCGCTGCGGGGCTTTCTCTATCTAGGCCCCGGCATCAAGGCGACTCCGCTTGGCTACCTGCCGTTCGGCGCCGAGGTCGCCGTGGAGAGCACGGAGGGCGATTTCTCCCGCTTGGCCGATGGCTATGTCTTTTCGGGCCATCTCGCGCCGCTCGACGCCATCGAGGCCGATCCTGTCTCGGTCGCCGAGACGTTTCTCGGCATTCCCTATCTCTGGGGCGGCAAGTCTAGCCTGGGCCTCGATTGCTCGGGGCTGGTGCAGACGGCCTGCCACGCCTGCGGCATCGCCGCACCGCGTGACAGCGACATGCAGGAGAAAATCCTCGGCGAGCACATCGAGCTTCCCAATGACCCCGCGCATTACCGGCGTGGCGATCTCCTGTTCTGGCCGGGGCATGTGGCATTGGCACGCGGCGACGGCACCATGATCCACGCAACCGCCTTCTCGATGAATGTCATCATCGAACCGCTGGCCGAGGCGCTCGCCCGCATCGAGGCGCAGGGCACGCCCCTGCGGACCGCGCGTCGGCTCACGTTCGGGTGATCGGCCGGGTGTAGCCTCTTTACGCCGTCGCGAAACCTGCGACACTCGCGGCTCCGGATGGAGGCGTCGATGCTTTCGGCTTGGCGTATGACGAGATGGGTTGGTCTCGCGGTGTTGCTCGCGGTGCTCTTCGGCGGATGGGGCGCCGTTGCCCAGGCACCGTCTCCGACCCCTGAAACATCGGCGGAAATCTGGCCCGACAAGGGCATGGATGTCGATGTCGCGCTCGTGCTCGCGGTGGATATTTCCTATTCCATGGACCCCGACGAACTCGCCCTCCAGCGGGAGGGTTACGTCACCGCCCTCACTTCGCCGCAGGTGATCGAAGCGATACGCAAAGGTCTAGTGGGGCGGATCGGCGTGACCTACCTCGAATGGGCCGGCACCTTCTCCCAGCACGTAATCGCCGATTGGGCTGTCATTGAGGACGAGAAAAGCGCGAGAGCCTTCGCCGACACCATCGCCGCCGCCCCCGTGCGCCGCGCCCGACGCACCTCGATTTCCGGCGCGATTGATTTTTCGATGCGTCGGCTTCAGGAGGCGCCACTCCGGCCGTTGCGGCGCGTGATCGATATTTCCGGCGATGGCCCGAACAACGAGGGCGGGCTGGTGACGCTGGCGCGGGACAAGGCCCTGCGGCGCGGCGTCGTCATCAACGGCCTGCCGATCATCATCAAGCGCAGTTTCTCCTCGCTCTATGATGTCGATACGCTCGACGAATATTACGAGGATTGCGTCATCGGCGGCCCCGGCGCCTTCATGGTCGTCATCAACGAGCGCGAGCAGTTCGCGACCGCGATCCGCTCGAAAATCCTGCGTGAGGTGGCGCAGTTCACCCAGTCCGACGCCGGCAGCGTGGGGTCGCGCGGCCGCTCCGACTGCACGATTGGCGAGAAAATGTGGCGCCGGAACTGGGACGGCGGAAATTGACTTTACGTACCGCGCGGCTTTGTGCGCGTGGTCGGCGGAGCCTCGGCCGGGTTTTCGGGCCAGGGGTGCTTCGGGTAGCGTCCGCGCATCTCCGCGCGCACGTCGGCCCAAGAGCCTTTCCAGAAGCCGGGCAGATCGCGTGTGATCTGGATCGGCCGGTGCGCGGGCGAGAGAAGTTCGAGCGTCAGCGGCAGTTTCCCGTGGGCGATGGCCGGATGCGTCTTCAACCCGAACAGTTCCTGTACGCGGATGGCGAGAAACGGCGCGCCCTCGCCCTCGTAGCGCAAGGGGTGCGCCTGCCCGGTGGGCGCGACAAAATACATCGGTGCCTCGCGATCGAGTTCGGCGCGCAGGGCATAGGGCAGCAGCCCGTCGAGCGTGGCGCCGAGCAGCGTGGCATCGATGGCCGAGAGGCCGGTCGCGCCGTGGAGATGGGGCGCGAGCCACTCTTCGGCCGTTGCCGAAAGTCCTTCCTCGGAAAGGTCAGGCCAAAGATCCGGCTCCGTCTGGCGCAGGAAACCGGCGCGATCGCGGAGCTGCCTCTGCGCCTTCGACCACGGCAGACGGCCGATGCCGGCCTTCGCGGCGGCGCGGGCGAGCGCGCGGGCGCTTTCCTCGCCCGCCTGCACCGGGAGCGTCTGCATGTCGAGAACCAGCGCGTCGAGCCGGGTCACCCGGCGGCGACGGAGCGCGCCGGCGCCTGCGTCGAAGTGGGTTTCGTCCGACACGCGGATGCGGGGTGCGAGCAGGCGGGTAATCTCCTCCCGAGAGACGCGCGCCGCGAGCGTGATGCGCCCGCGGGCCGCACTTCCGGTCATGTCGAGCGCGACGATATTGGCTTCACCCGCGAGCGCGTCCGCCGGATCGAGCCCGGCCATACGCCCGTTCGAGAGGTTGAACTGGCCGTTGCCCGCCGCCTTGCCGATGCGGTCCGGGAAGGCGAGAGCGCAAAGCCCGCCGAGGCTCAATGGCTCTCCCCTTCCCTCGGCCTTTGCTGCTTCGCGGGCCAGCGTCGCCCAGCGCGCCGCCATCGCCTTCACGGCCTGAGCCCGCAGGGATTTCTCGCGTCGGAGCCGGTCGAGGCGATGCGCGATATCGACATCGTTTCCGCCGATGCCACGCTCGCCAACCAGCGCGGCGATCTGCGCCGCCTCATGCCCGATACCGGCGCAGGTTCCTTCGACAACCAGCGCGCCGAGGCGGGGGGTGAGGGGCAGGCGCTGGAGCAGTCGGCCATGCGGCGTGATTTGACCGGCTTCATCCAGCGCGCCGAGGCCCGAAAGCAGCTTTTCCGCCTCGAGAAGCGTCGCGGCCGGCGGCGGATCGAGAAGCTTCAGCGCCTCCGGCTTTGCGCCCCATATCGCGCAGTCGAGCCGGAACGAGGAAAGATCCGTATCGAGAATTTCTGGGCGATTGAACGCGACCAGACCCTGATCCTGCGCCTCGTCCCAGAGCCGGATGGCGATACCGGGTTCGGTGCGCCCGGCGCGACCGCGGCGCTGGTTGGCGGAGGCGCGGCTGACGCGGATGGTTTCAAGGCGTGAAAGACCGAGTGCCGGTTCGTAGCGGGGGCTGCGCTGGAGGCCGCTGTCGATCACGATTCGTACACCCTCGATGGTCAGCGAGGTCTCCGCAATGGAGGTCGCGAGCACGACCTTGCGGTGTCCGGCTGAAGCGGGCCGCATCGCGGCGTCCTGCCGCTCGGGAGGCAGGGCGCCGTAAAGCGGACAGATCTCGATATCGGGGGGCAATTTTGCCTCTTCGAGTATCCGTGCCACGCGCTCGATCTCGCCCTGACCGGGAAGGAAGGCCAGGATCGAACCTTTGTCCGAGGAAAGTGTGGCGCGGATGGCTGCTGCGACCTGATCTTCGATACGCGCGTTCGGATCGCGGCTGCGATAGCGGGTCTCGATCGGGAAAGTACGCCCTTCGCTGGTGATAACAGGCGCATCTCCGAGCAGCGTCGCGATCCGCTGGTCGTCAAGCGTTGCCGACATCACGACGAGGCGGAGATCCGGGCGCAGCGCCTCGCAGGTCTCCAGCGCCAGCGCAAGGCCGAAATCGGCGTCGAGCGAACGCTCGTGGAATTCGTCGAACAGGACGGCGGCGATGCCGGTCAGTTCGGGATCGTCAAGGATCATGCGGGCGAAGACGCCCTCGGTAACAACGAGAATGCGGGTTTCCTTCGATTCGCGCGCATCAAACCGGGCGCGGAGACCGACGCGTCGTCCGAGCGGCTCGCCGAGGAGCTGGGCCATGCGGCTCGCTGCGCCCCGCGCGGCGATGCGGCGCGGCTCCAGCACGAGGATCGTCCCATCCCCGCGCCACGGCTCATCGAGCAGCGCGAGCGGGACGCCCGTCGTCTTGCCCGCGCCGGGCGGGGCCACGAGCACGGCCTTGCCCGCGCGGCCGAGCGCGGCAAGAAGGTCGGGCAGGACGGTGTTGATCGGCAGCGAGGTAGTCACGGCATATCCGGTGGGAAAATGGCCCTTCGTGGGCCGCATCCCTCCTTACCCGCCGACGCCGAAGGCCGCCAGCGTCGCGATATTGACGAGATCAGTGTCCTTCGCGCCGATCGGCACGATCTGAACCGCCCGGTCGAAGCCGACGAGCAGCGGGCCGATGACGGTCGAGCCGCCGAGCTCCTGCAACATCTTGGTGGCGATGGCGGCCGAATGGAACGCCGGCATGACGAGCACGTTCGCCGGGCCCGAAAGCCGGCAGAACGGATAAGCCGCCATGATCTCCGGGTTGAGCGCGACGTCGGCACCCATCTCGCCGTCATACTCGAAATCGACGCGGCGCTGGTCGAGCAGCTTCACGGCCTCACGCACCCGCTCCGAGCGCTCGGCCTCCGGGTTACCGAAGGTCGAGAACGCGAGCAGCGCCACGCGCGGGGTATAGCCGAGCCGCCGCGCGGCGCCGGCAGCCTCGGTGGCGATGCCCGCGAGTTCCTCCGCCGTGGGCATTTCGTGAACGGCGGTATCGGCGACGAGCACGTTGCGTCCGCGCGCCAGCACGAGGCTCAACCCGATCGCACGATGGCCTGGCTTCTCGTCGATCACCCGGCGAATATCGGCAAGCGCGGCGGAATAATTGCGGGTCACGCCGGTGATCATGGCATCGGCTTCGCCCAGCGCGACCATAGAGGCAGCGAAGGTGTTCCGGTCGTTGTTGATGAGGCGCTGGCAATCGCGCAGCAGGTAACCTTGCCGCTGAAGCCGTTCGTAGAGGAAGTTCGAATAGGCCTGGTTGCGGTTCGAAAGGCGCGCGTTGATGATCTCAACCTTACCCTTGATGTCGATGCCCGCATTCTGCGCCGCAGCGAAGATGCGCTCCTCACGGCCGACGAGAATCGATTTGCCGAGTCCCTGCGTGGTGTAGCTCAGCGCGGCCCGGATCACCGGTTCTTCCTCGCCCTCGGCGAAGACGACAATGCGTGGCTTGCGGCGCACCTGGCTGAATACACGCGCGAGCACGCCGGCGACGGGGTCGCGGCGGTGCGAGAGCGCTTCCTCGTATTCGGCGAGGCTCTTGAGCGGCTTCTTGGCGACGCCCGAATCCATCGCGGCCTGCGCGACGGCCCCGGAAATCCTGGCCATGAGGCGCGGATCGAAGGGAAGCGGGATGATATATTCGCGCCCAAAGCGCAGGCGAGCGCCGGCGTAGGCTGCGGCCACCTCGTCCGGCACTTCCTCGCGGGCGAGGCTCGCGAGTGCTTTCGCAGCGGCGATCTTCATCTCCATGTTGATCGTCGTCGCCTGCACGTCGAGCGCGCCGCGAAAGAGGTAGGGGAATCCGAGGACATTGTTGACCTGGTTCGGGTAGTCAGAGCGGCCGGTTGCCATGATCGCGTCGTCCCGGATCGCGGCTACTTCCTCCGGGGTGATTTCCGGGTCGGGGTTGGCCATCGCGAAGATAATGGGATTGGCGGCCATGCTCTCGACCATCGCCTTCGAAAGCGCGCCCTTCTGGGAAAGGCCAAAGAAAGCATCCGCGCCCTTGAGCGCCTCGGCCAGCGTGCGGCGGTCGGTCTTGACCGCATGCGCGCTCTTCCACTGGTTCATGCCCTCCTTGCGGCCCTGATAGATGACGCCTTTGGTATCGCAGAGCATCACGTTGTCAGGCTTGAATCCCATTGCCTTGAGCAGTTCGACGCAGGCGATGCCCGCCGCCCCCGCGCCGTTGACGACGAGGCGGGTGGAGTTCACGTCGCGCCCGGTGATTTCCAGCGCGTTGAGCAACCCCGCCGCCGCGATGATCGCGGTGCCGTGCTGGTCATCATGGAACACCGGAATGTCCATCAACTCCTTGAGGCGCTGCTCGATGATGAAGCATTCCGGCGCCTTGATATCCTCGAGGTTGATGCCACCGAAGGAGGGGCCGAGGTAACGCACGGCATTGATGAAGGCGTCAGCATCCTCGGTATCGACTTCGAGGTCGATGCTGTCGATATCAGCGAAGCGCTTGAAGAGCACGCTCTTGCCTTCCATCACCGGTTTGGAGGCGAGCGCGCCGAGATTGCCAAGGCCGAGAATGGCGGTGCCGTTCGAAATGACCGCGACCATGTTGCCGCGCGCCGTGTAGTTATAGGCCGTGGCCGGATCGGCGGCGATGGCCTTCACCGGCACCGCGACGCCCGGCGAGTAGGCGAGGCTGAGATCGCGCTGGGTCGCCATCGGCTTGGTCGGCACGACTTCGAGCTTGCCGGGCTTGCCGCGGGAATGGAAATCGAGCGCCTCCTGATCGGTGAAGGTTGGGCGGGCGCGGTTGTTCTTGTCGTTATGGCTGGGCATGAAGGCGGCAATCCGGGCAAAGGGGTGGCGCGTCTGGCTAGGCGATGCTCAAACTTGAGGCAATCGAGCCTTTCAGCGTAGGGGCGTTGTCCCCAGCGCTCAAGCGTGGATTTCCGCAATAGGGGCCAGGCCGAGTCGAATTCGGATTTTCGCCATGCTAGAGGAGCCGGATCGATGATCGAGATCCCGCCCCGACAACGCCCGATGCGCGACCCTGCTTTTGATCCGCCGCAGGAGCCTTACGATGCTCCGTCGATCGAGGATGCCGCCCGCGCGACGCCGTCGATGGCACAGTACATCGAGATCAAGGCCGCCAATCCCGATTGTCTGCTGTTCTACCGGATGGGCGATTTCTACGAATTGTTCTTCAATGATGCGGAAATCGCCGCGCGCGATCTCGGTATTGTCCTTACCAAGCGCGGCAAGCACGCCGGCATGGATATTCCGATGTGCGGCGTGCCTGTCATCCGCTCGGACGAATACCTCCAGCGCCTGATTGCGTTCGGCCACCGCGTCGCGGTCTGCGAGCAGATGGAGGATCCGGCCGAGGCGAGGAAGCGCGGTTCGAAATCGGTCGTCCGGCGCGATGTCGTTCGTATCGTCACTCCCGGCACCATCACCGAGGAGGGCCTGCTCGACGCCCGCCGGGCCAATACCCTGCTCGCACTCGCCCGCCAGAAGAGCGGCGCGACGAGCCACGATTATGCGATCGCGGCGGTTGATATCTCGACGGGCGATTGCACGGTGCTGGCGGTGGATATCGCCGATCTCGCCGGTGAGATCGCGCGGCTCGACCCGTCCGAAATGCTCGTGCCGGATGTGATGCGCGACGATCCTTCGCTCGCCCATCTCTTCCAGAACAATCGTGCTGCCGTGACGCGGCTTGCGCGCGAGGGCTTCGATCCGACCTCCGCCGAGCGGCGGTTGCTCGATTTCTACGGTGTCGCGACGCTCGAAGCCTTCGGCGCCTTCTCCCGCGCCGAATATTCCGCCATCGCCGCCATTCTCGTCTACCTCGAACGCACGCAACTCGGGCAACGCCCGCCGCTCGCCACGCCGCGCCGACGACAGGCGGGCGAAGCGATGACGATCGACGCCGCCACCCGCGCCAATCTCGAACTCGTCCGCACGCTCGGCGGTCAGCGCGCGGGGAGCCTCCTCGAAACCATCGACGAGACCGTCAGTCCCGGCGGAGGGCGGCTTCTCGCGCAATGGCTCGCCGCCCCGCTGACCGATCTCGCTGCGATCCGCGCCCGCCACGAAGCCGTAGGCTATCTGGCGGAGTCGGAAGAGAGCCGCGAGGCGCTTCGCCGCCACCTGCGTCGCGTCACCGACATGCCGCGCGCCCTTTCGCGCCTGGCGATGGACCGCGCCGGTCCGCGTGACCTCATCGCCGTCGCGCAAGGGCTGGGCGAGGCCGAGGAGATTGCCGGCCGAATGCTGGTCGGTCACGATCAGGGCGTGCAGCTCGACGAGGCTCGTGGCGCGCTTCTGGCCGCACCTGCCGGGCTCGGTGCCGAGTTGCTGTCAGCGCTCAAGGAAGACGTGCCGCTCCAGAAACGCGATGGTGGTTTCATCCGCCCCGGCTTCGATGCCGTTCTCGACGAGTTCCACGCCCTGCGCGACAATTCGCGCGGTGTCATCGCCGATCTTCAGGCGCGCTATGCGGAAGGCGTCGGCGTCCGCCAACTCAAGGTCAAGCACAACAACATGCTCGGCTATTTCGTCGAGGTGCCGCAGGCGGCGGGCGAGACGATGCTGAAGGCGCCGCACAACGCGACCTTCGTCCATCGTCAGACCATGGCCGGCACGATGCGGTTCTCGACCGCGGAACTCTCCGAACTCGAACATCGCATCGGCGAGGCGTCGTCCCGCGCGCTTCAGCGCGAAATTGAGCATTTCGCCGTCTTTGCCAAAGCCGTGCTCGATAAGGATGCGGCGATCCGAGCCGCCGCCGAGGCCCTGGCGAGCCTCGATGCGCTCTCCGGCCTCGCCCATCTTGCCGTTCGCGAGGGCTGGACGGCGCCGACGATGAGCGATGATCGCGTGTTCGAGATCGTCGACGGCCGCCACCCGGTCGTCGAGCGGGCGGTGAAGCGCGATGGCGAAAGTTTCATCGCAAATCCCTGCGATCTTTCGCCGGAGGATGCGAGCGGAGCAGGCCGTATCCTGCTCGTCACTGGCGCGAACATGGCCGGCAAATCCACCTATTTGCGCCAGAACGCGCTGATCGCGATCCTCGCACAGATGGGCTCGTTCGTACCGGCCGCCTCGGCACGGATCGGGATCGTCGACCGCCTCTTCAGCCGCGTCGGCGCGGCGGACGACCTTGCCCGTGGCCGTTCGACCTTCATGGTCGAGATGGTGGAGACGGCGGCGATCCTCAATCAGGCCGGGCCGATGGCGCTCGTCATCCTCGACGAGATCGGGCGCGGCACCGCGACCTACGACGGGCTTTCGATCGCCTGGGCGGCGATCGAGCACCTCCACGACCAGAACCGCTGCCGGGCGCTGTTCGCGACCCATTTCCACGAACTCACCGCGCTTTCGGCGCGGCTGCCACGCCTTCATCCGGTGACGATGAAGGTCGCGGCCTACAAGGGCGACGTCGTCTTCCTGCACGAGGTCGTGCCCGGCGCGGCCGATCGTTCCTATGGCATCCAGGTCGCCAAGCTTGCGGGGCTTCCCGCCGGTGTCGTCAAGCGCGCCGGCGCCATTCTTTCTGAACTCGAAAAGGCCGACCGCGCCTCGCCAATGGCGCGCATGATCGATGATCTGCCGCTGTTTCGCGCGGCGGCGAGCGAGGCGCCGGTGCCCGACACCCGGCTGCGCGAGGCCCTTGCCGACCTTAGACCGGACGAGATGTCGCCGCGCGAGGCACTGGACGCGCTCTACAGGCTGCGCGGGCTGCTCGACGAGAACTGAGGCCGCAAGGCGCGCCAGGCCACGATCGCGCCATTCCAGATCAGGCAGATCGCAAGCCCGACCCCGAGCGCCGGGAAGCTGCCGATCAATGGCGTTGCCCAGGCCGCAATGCCGAGCGCGACACCGAGCCCGAGCAGCCCGATCAATCCGTTGGCGATCATTGCCGAGGTTTGCCGACCGCCGATCCGTGGCTGGAGGATGACGATGATGCTGGTGAGAACGATTGGAAACGCGACGAGCATCCCGGAATTGTAAGGACCGAGCGTCCAGCTGAGCGTGGTGACGAGGCCGACCAACGTCGCCACAGCCAGCGCCCTGAGCGGGATCGCATGCCAGGCGCGCGGCGGCGCGGTGGCGCGCTCGTTCGAGGCGAAGCGCCGGGCGAGCGGAATCGCAACGGCAAAAGCTGCCAGCGAGGCAGCGAAGGCGCCAGGCAGGCTCCAGCCGATCTGCCGGAGCGCGACGCCGCAAAAGCCCCAGGCGAGGAAGGCGACGATGAGGGACGGTAACGTTCGCATCTCGCGCGCGGCCGCCACATAGGCCAGCGAATAGGCCGCCGTCGCGATATTGGTGACCATGGCGCCGATCATCGTCAGCTGCATGAAGTTCGCATCATGGTCTAGTGCGAGAAAGGCAAAGGCGGGACCGGCCGAAACGGGCAGCGTCGCCACCATCGCGGCAATGAAAGGCCGCGAACGCTCGGCGATGACGGAAGCCGCCACCACGATTGTCGCGGCGATTACCATTTTCAGGCCGAGAATCAGCAGGGTTGTTTCGGTCACGATGGGAGGCGATCGTCGATGCGGAACCGGGTTGGCTGCTGCTCTACCATCCGAACGCCGGATTGTCGCCCCCGATGGCAGTGTTTTCTCTGGTTGAATTCATCCGGGTGACGCCTTAGTTTAGAATGATTCAAAATTGATGGAGCGACCCTTGGCGATCTTCGGACAAAAGGCCCTGAGCGATCTCACCGAGCGCGAGGTTCTGGCGCTCGCCATTGCCAACGAGGAGGAAGACAGCCGAATCTACCAGCTGTTCGCGGAGAAGTGCGAGGCCGAATTCCCGGCCTCCGCGAAGATCTTCGCCGACATGGCGGAGGAAGAGCGCGAGCACCGCGCGAGCCTGTTCGATTTGTTCCGGGCGCGCTTCGGCGAGCATCTGCCACCGATCCGGCGCGAGGATGTGCGCGGCTTCATCACCCGTCGCCCGGTGTGGTGGACGAAGAACCTCGGCCCCGAGCGGATGCGCGAGGAAGCCGCTATCATGGAAATGCAGGCGGCCAATTTCTACGAAAAGGCCGCGACACAGACGCTGGACACACGCATCCGCGAGCTTTTCCTGGCGCTGGCAGAGATCGAGCGAGGCCATCGCAAGAAGGCAGACACGCTCGCCGAAGCGCATATGACCGACACCGCGCGCAGCGAGGAAGACGCAGCCAAGCACCGCCAATTCGTCCTGACCTATGTTCAGCCCGGCCTCGCGGGGCTGATCGACGGCTCGGTCTCGACGCTGGCACCGCTTTTCGCCGCCGCCTTCGCGACACAGAACAACTGGAACACCTTTCTCGTCGGTCTCGCGGCTTCGGTGGGCGCGGGCATCTCGATGGGCATCACGGAGGCGATGAGCGACGATGGCATCATTTCCGGGCGTGGTTCGCCTTGGTTGCGCGGCGTCGTCTGCGGGCTGATGACGACTCTCGGCGGGATCGGGCACACGCTGCCCTATCTCGTGCCGGACGCATGGCCCAACGCTTTCCATCTCGCGACCCTGATCGCGGCAATCATCGTCGCCGTCGAACTGGTCGCGATCGCGTGGATCCGCACGAAATACATGGATACGCCGTTCCTGCGGTCGGTGTTCCAGGTCATCGTCGGCGGAGCTTTGGTGCTGATAGCAGGCGTCTATATCGGTTCGCACTAGCCGTGACCGCTGCCCCCCGCTAGGCTATCCGGAAAGGGCCGGGGGAAGGCATGGTTTCACGGGTGGCGACGGTCGCGTTCGAGGGGATCGAGGCGCGCCCGGTCGATGTTCAGGTGCAGGTTGCGGCCGGTTCGGTGGCCTTTGTCCTCGTTGGCCTGCCGGACAAGGCGGTGGCGGAAAGCCGAGAACGCGTGCGCGCGGCGCTCACCGCTTCCGGCCTCGCACTGCCGGCCAAGCGCATCATCGTCAACCTAGCGCCGGCGGATCTGCCCAAGGAGGGTAGCCACTTCGATCTCCCCATCGCGCTCGGCATCATGGCGGCGATCGGGGCGCTGCCGTCCGATGCGCTCGCGGGCTACTGCGTCCTAGGCGAACTCGCGCTCGACGGCACGATCTCGCCGGTGGCGGGCGTGCTGCCGGCCGCCATCGCAGCGCAAGGGCGGAACCTCGGGTTGATCTGCCCGCATCGCAGCGGGCCGGAGGCCGCTTGGGCCGGCGGTGATCTTGATGTGCTGGCTCCGCAATCGCTGATCCAGCTCGCCAATCATTTCAAGGGCACGCAGGTGATGCGCCGACCCGACCCTGCGGTCCGTGCCAGTGAAGGCAGCCTGCCGGACCTCCGCGACATCAAGGGTCAGGAAAGCGCCAAGCGCGTGCTGGAAATCGCGGCGGCCGGGGGGCACCACCTCCTGATGAACGGCCCACCTGGCGCGGGCAAATCGATGCTCGCCGCGCGTCTTCCCTCGATTTTGCCCCGGCTTTCGCCGCGCGAACTGCTGGAAGTCTCGATGGTGCATTCCATCGCCGGGCTTTTGGCGGATGGCGCGCTGACAGATCGCCGTCCCTTCCGCAGCCCGCATCATTCCGCCTCGATGGCGGCGCTGACCGGCGGCGGGCTCCATGCCCGGCCGGGTGAGGTAAGCCTCGCGCATCACGGCGTGCTGTTCCTCGACGAGCTTCCGGAATTCGCCCCGCAGGCGCTCGACAGTCTTCGCCAGCCGATCGAGACCGGCTCGGTCAACGTCAGCCGTGCCAATACACGCGCAACCTATCCGGCGCGGTTCCAGCTCGTCGCCGCGATGAACCCCTGCCGCTGCGGCCATGCGCTCGATCCCGGTTATACCTGCAAACGCGCGCCGAACGACAAGTGCATCGCCCAGTATCAGGCAAAACTCTCCGGCCCGTTGCTGGACCGCTTCGATCTTTCAATCGAGGTGCCGGCGGTCGACCTCGCCGACCTCCTCTTGCCTCCGCCGACCGAAGGCTCCGCCGAGGTGTTGAAGCGAGTCGAGACCGCGCGTGCCGTACAGACCGCGCGGTTCGAAACGCTGGGGCAGACCGATATCCGCACCAACGCGGCCGCCTCCGCCGCGCTTGTCGAGGAGACCGCCCGCCCGGACAGGGAAGGCGCCGCGCTGCTGCGCGACGCCGCCGAGCGGCTGAAGTTGACGGCACGAGCGTTCCACCGTGTGCTTAAGGTCGCGCGCACGCTTGCTGATCTCGACGGCGAAGCGCAGGTGCGCCGCCATCATCTCGCCGAGGCCCTGAGTCTGCGCGGACGCACGGGCGCGGCCGGTTGAGGCGCAATCCTCCGTTTACGACAACGCCAGAAAGCTGCGTTCCATCAGCCGCTTGGTAAGTCTTGCCCGCGATGATGCCCCAAGAGGAGCAGGTGGGCAGATGCTGGATCAGGGGTTGGCGGGACTTTTCTCGCCATTGACCGCGATTGCGACAGGCATGGCGATCGTTTTCGCCACAGCCTGCGTTTTCCTGATCCGCGACATCCGGCGCCACCAGATCAATCTCGGAACCACGGTCACCGAACGCGATGCGCTCGCCGCCGAACTCGATGAAATCGGCCGCGTCAGCGCTCGCGCAGAGGCGGCTAACGAGGCAAAATCGCGTTTTCTCGCCACGGTCAGCCATGAGATCCGAACGCCGCTCAACGGCGTGCTCGGCATGGCGGATCTCATGCTCGATACCCGACTTGACCCCGAGCAGACGAACTACGCCCACGCGATCAAGACTTCCGGCGAGGCCCTGCTGACGCTGATCGAGGAGATTCTCGATTTCTCCCGCATCGAGGCCGGCAAGCTTGAGATTTCCCCGCATGACGTCGAGATCGCGCCGCTGGTCGAGGGGGTCGTTGAACTGCTGGCTCCACGCGCACAGGGTAAGAACATCGAGATCGCCGCCTTCGTCTCGCCGGACCTTCCCCCGGTTGTCGTCGCGGATGGCGCGCGCCTGCGCCAGATTGTGATGAACCTCGCTGGCAACGCCGTGAAATTCACATCGTCCGGCGGCGTCGGCCTCTCGGTGATGCCGGGGCGGGAAGGGTGGATCGAGATCGCCATCGCCGATACCGGTCCGGGCATCGCGGCCGATCGGCTCGAAGCGATCTTCGAGGAGTTCGAACAGGCGGATGGGCAGACCGCGCGGAAACATGGCGGCACCGGGCTCGGCCTCGCGATCTCCCGCAAGCTCGCACGGTTGATGGGCGGCGATATCCGCGTCACTAGCAAGCCGGGGCAGGGGTCGATTTTCAAGCTGACCTTGCCCTGTGCGCCAGTTGCGGGCGCGGTCGCATTGCCGCCGCCGCGCAGGGAGTCCGTACCCCGTTCTGTGCTGATTCTTGCCGCTGGGCCGTTTGAAGGTCGCTTCCTGGAGCGATATCTTGAGGTATTCGGCAGCCGCGTGCGGGTCGTTTCCGGCATGGCGCAGGCCTTCCGCGCGGTTGCGGACGAGGTGCCTTCGCTCTTCATCATGGATGCGGCGTTCGGGCCACAGGAAGCGCGCGAGATCGTCGCAGCCTGCCGCATGGCCGGTTGTCGTCGTCATCTCGTCTTGCTGTCGCCGTTCGAGCGTCGCAGCTTCGGCCCGCCCGGTGCGGCCGGGTTTGACCGCTATCTCGTCAAGCCGATCCGCCGCCGCTCGCTCGAAGCGCAGGTGAGCGATTGGGAGCCGGGACAGGCCAGCGCAGCCCCGGCCGTCGTCGAAGAGCCGGCCATTCTCGAACCGTTGAGCCGCCGTCGCATCCTGATCGCCGAGGACAACGACATCAACGCTCTGCTCGCGGGACGTCTGATCGAACGGCTGGGCGGCCGCTCGGTGCGGGCTTCCAACGGTGTGGAGGCGCTCGATCTTCTCAGGGCCTCGGTGCAGCCGGGCGGCGTACCGTTCGATTGCGTGCTGTTCGACGTGCGGATGCCGGATCTCGATGGCCTCGCGGCAATCCGTCTCTGGCGCGAGACCGAGCGCCAGGCAGGGCTGGCAGCGATCCCGGCGATCGCGCTGACGGCGAACGCCTTCCGCGAGGACCGGGAAGCCTGTTTCGCGGCAGGCTTTGACGGGTTCATGTCGAAGCCGCTGGACCGCGAGCAGTTCGTCGCGCTGCTAGCGCGCCTGTTGCGTCCGGAGCGGGCCGTCGCCTGATCCCGCCGGTCTCGGTCCCTGCGCTCTCGACAACCGGTCATCGAATTGTCACAAGAAGCGGTCATGGAAGGCTCGATCCCGGCTCCGTCCGGGGTGACCGAGGGAGTTTCCGGATCATGATCCGACCACCCGTTGTCCGCCGCCTGGCGGAACATCGCCTGCCCTTTACCCGGACCCTTCTCGATCCGCGCCAGCTCGTTCGCAAGCTTGATCCCACCAGCCGGATCGTCCGTGACGGTGGTGGCTTGCCGGATGTGCTTGGCGAACTCGGCACGCTCGAGGTGAGGATCGCGCGTACAACCAAGGATATCCGCCGCGCGCAGCGCCTGCGCTACAAGGTGTTCTTCGAAGAGATGAGCGCGGTGCCGAGCGCGGCAAACCGTCTTCGCCGCCGCGACATCGACCCGTTCGACCGCATCTGCGACCATGTGCTCGTCATCGACCGCGAGGGCAAGATCAACCGATTCGGCAAATTCAAACCCAAGGTCATCGGCACTTACCGGCTGCTGCGCTCGGAAATCGCCGCGCTTCACGGCATCGATTTCTATTCCGCTGGGGAATACGACCTTTCGCATCTTCTCGCGGCCAATCCGGGTGTGAGAATGCTGGAACTCGGCCGCTCCTGCGTGCTCAAGCCCTATCGTAACAAGCGCACGGTGGAGCTGCTTTGGCACGGCGTGTGGCGCTACATCCTCCATCACCGTATCGACGTGATGTTCGGCTGCGCGAGCCTCGAGGGCACGGATACGAAGGCGCTCGCGCTACCGCTCGCCTTCTTGCATCACCACGCCCGCTCGCCAGAGAACCTCAGAGCCGAGGCGCTGCCCTGGCGCGCCAATTCGATGAACCTGATGGCGAAAGACGCCATCGATCTCAAGGCCGCCATGAAAGCCCTGCCGCCGCTCATCAAGGGGTATCTCCGCCTCGGCGCGACCTTCGGCGAGGGCGCGGTGATCGATCGGCAGTTTGGCACCGTGGATGTCTTCGTCGCGCTCCGCGTCGCCGATATCGATCCGCGTTACGTCGCCTATTACGGCGCGGATGCGGGCCGGCACGCGGTCTGATTACAACCTGGCCTCAAGACAGGCCGCGAGACCCTCGCGATAGGTCGGGTAGCGGAACCGGTATCCGAGATCGCTTCTGATCTTGGCGTTGGAGACCCGCTTGTTCTCGCCATAGAAGCTGCGCCCCATCGGCGAGAGATCCGCCGCCTCGAACGGGATTTCCGGCGGCGGGTCGACCCCGATCAGGCGCGCGGCGTATTCCACCACCTCCTGAGGCGGACAGGGTTTGCTGTCTGTCAGATTGAAGATGCCGAGCGATTCCTTGCCCAGAAGCGCATGCGCGATTGCGCCGCCGATATCGCCGACATGGATGCGGTTGAACACTTGTCCCGGCTTAACGATCCGCCGCGCGGTTCCGGCCCGGAGATTGTCGATTGCCGAGCGGCCCGGACCGTAGATGCCGGAGAGCCGGAAGATGCCGAGTTCAGGTGTAATCAGTCCCTTCTTTCCAAGTATGAAGTCCTGCCATGCCTGCTCCGCCGCGAGGCGCTGGCGCGAGCGTTGGGATGTCGGCGCGAGGGGTGTCTCTTCAGTGACCCATTCTCCGCCATGATCGCCATAGACGCCGACGGTCGAAAGATAGAGCACTCCCAGCAGGCCCTCCAACGTCAGGTCGCGGAATCCGGGCGCGTTGAGCAGCGGATCGCCTGCCTCTCCCGGCGGCGCGGTGACGAGAATTTCAGTAGCATTTTCAAGTGCTGCGGCGAGTTCGTCGGATATCGTACCCCCGTCGAACACGCTGGCTTCCAGCCCCATCGCACGAAGCCGCCGTGCCTTTTCCTCGCTGCGGACAGTGACGTGCAGAGTGTTGAGGTTGGGCCCGATCTCGCGGGCGATCGCTTCCGCCGAATACCCGAAGCCGATGATGACGAGATTGATCACGCCGCGCTCCATTCCGCGAGAACCTCTGGATCGGTTTCAGACGCCGCACCGTGCATCCGCCTCCGCTCGAAATCCTCGCGCGGCGCCAGCCGCTTGAGTGCCCAGACGGCCATGCCGCGCACCAGCGGCGAGGCATCATCAAGGCGCTCCTCGACGACCGGCAACAGGCTTGCGTCGCCGCTGTTGCCGATCGCGATCAGCACATTGCGCAGGAGCCGGTCCCGCCCCGTGCGCTTGATTGGCGTACCGGCGAACAGGGCGCGGAAACCGGGATCGTCGAGCAGCGCGAGTTCCGCGAGAGGCATCCCGACAAGTTCCTCCCGCAAGGCCAGCTTCGCATCGTTCGCTGCTCGCGCGAACTTGTTCCACGGGCAGACGGCGAGGCAATCGTCGCAACCGAAGACGCGGTTGCCGAACCCCTCTCGCAAATCGCGCGGGATAACGCCCTTGTGCTCAATGGTCAGGTAGGCGATGCAGCGGCGCGGATCGAGCTTGTAGGGCGCCGGGAAGGCATTGGTAGGGCAGATGTCGAGGCAGCGGCGGCAGCGGCCGCAATGATCCTTCTCCGGTTCGTCCGGCGGCAGGTCCAGCGTTGTGTAAACGGCGCCGAGCAGGAGCCAGTTGCCGAATTCGCGGCTCACCAGCACCGTATGCTTGCCCTGCCAGCCGAGCGCTGTGCTCGCCGCCAGTGGTTTCTCCATCACCGGCGCGGTATCGACGAAAACCTTCACATCCCCACCCGCCATCGCGGTCAGATCGCGGGCAAAGGCCTTCAACCGGCTCTTGATGACGTCATGGTAGTCCCTGCGCATACCATAAAGCGCCAGAGTGGCCCGATCCTTGTGGCGGAGCGAGACCAGCGGATCGCCTTCGACGCCGTAGTTCGTCCCGAGCAAAATGACGGAGCGAACCTCCGGCCAGAGATTGCGCGGCTGGGCACGCTTTTCCGGCTCTCGCGCCATCCACGCCATTTCGCCTTCATTTCCCTCGGCAAGCCAGTTTTCGAGCCGGGCGAAGCGGGTCGGATCGTCGTCCGCCGGCGCGATGCCGAGGGCATCGAAGCCATGCGTTTTCGCGAGCACAAGAAGTTGCTCGCGGGCCGGCGTGCCACTCAAAAATCGAGATCCGCGTAATGCGTCGAAGGCGGAATGCCCCGGACCCGGTCGTTGAGAAGCGCGCGGAAGGCCGGGCGCGATTTCACCTTCGCGTACCAGTGCTTCGCGGTCTCGCTCTCGTTCCACGGAACATCTCCGAGATAATCCGCCGAGGACAGATGCGCGGCGGCGGCGAGATCAGCATAGGACAGTTTCTCGCCCGCGAGCCAGTTCCGCTGGTGGAGAAGATGACCGAGATACTGGACATGGTAACGGATGTTGGCGCGAGCGGCGCGCAGCACGGCAGGGGTTGGCGAACCCCCGCCCGCATTAGCAGGCAGGAACGGCTTGACCGCCTTTTCGTGAATCAGCGGCTCCGTGACCTCGACATAGAACTTGGCATGGAACCAGTTCATCAGTCGCCGCACCTCGACGCGGCCCGCCGGCTCCTCCGGCAGCAGGCGACGATCACCGAGGACGAGGCCGCGCGTTTCGTCGAGATATTCGGCGATGACGTTCGCGCCCGGCACCACCTGCCCGTCATGCTCGACGAGAACCGGAATCGTCCCGGCCGGGTTGAGCATCAGGAATTCGCGTCGACGCTCGACGACGCGCTCTTCGACGAGGTCCGCTTCCATCTGCAACTCGCCCATGATGAGACGGACGAAACGGGAATGCGGGTCGAGTGCGGAGTGATAAAGCTGGGCCATCGGCTTCCGGGGTGGGGACAGGAGACCGGATCGGCACTGGGGGCCGGGCTCTGGTCATCGGTTGAGGCTCGCTATAAAGGAGCCCAAGCAACCTCTCAACCTTCGTGATTCGGCGATCCCGGATCGCCCGTCTCATGGTTAGCTGAAGATGAACACCGCGCTTGCGCTCAAGGCAGCCCTTCTCGGCTTCATCGAGGGTCTGACCGAATTCCTGCCCGTTTCCTCAACCGGTCATCTCATCCTCGCGGGGCACTATCTCGGGTTCGAGTCTCCCGGGCATACCTTCGAGGTGCTGATCCAGCTCGGCGCGATCCTCGCGATCCTTTCGGTCTATTTCGCGAAGCTTCTCGCGCTTGCCAAGGGCATGTTCTCGGACCGCCGCTCGCAGATGTTCATCCTCGCGGTTCTGCTCGCCTTCCTGCCGGCAGTGGTGATCGGCATGGCCGCGCATTCCTTCATCAAGAGTGTGCTGTTCTCGCCATTCGTCGTCTGCATCAGCCTGATTTCGGGCGGGCTGGTGCTGCTGGTCGTCGATGAGACGCAGTTCGAGACCACGGTCCACGACGTGATGGACATTCCACTCACCACCGCGCTCAAGATCGGGTTTTTCCAGTGCCTCGCGATGATTCCGGGCGTCTCGCGCTCGGGTGCGACAATCGTCGGTGGTATGCTGATGGGAACGGACAAGCGCACCGCGGCGGAGTTCTCGTTCTTCCTCGCCATGCCGACGATGGTGGGCGCCTTCGCGCTCGATCTTCTCAAGAACTACAAGAACCTCTCCTTCAACGATGCGGCGGCGATCGGCGTTGGTTTCGTCATCGCTTTCATTGCCGGATTGTTCGTGGTGCGCGGCTTCCTGGACTTCATCTCCAAGCACGGCTTCACGCCCTTTGCCTGGTGGCGGATCATCGTCGGCTGCTTCGGCCTCGCCGCCTATTTCGTGTTCGGATAAGTTTTTTCTTCCGCCGCGTTTGCGCTCGATATCCGCGCATCAGCTCGGGCGCGCTTTCGCGCCTGCGACGGCAGAGTCGCCGGAGCCGGTCATCCGCGTTTCTTCGCGGGCAGGTTCGGCGTCGGCGTCTTGGGTTCGAACGCGCAGAGATCCGCCAGCGGGCAACGCCAGCATTCCGGCTTGCGCGCCTTGCACAGGTAGCGTCCGTGCAGGATCAGCCAATGGTGTGCGTGGAGCCGGTATGGATTCGGCACCAGCCGTTCGAGCCCGGCCTCCACGGCTTCCGGTGTCTTGCCAGGCGCGATCGGCAACAGGTTCGAGACGCGGAACACATGCGTATCGACCGCGAAGGTCGGCAGTCCGAACGCCATGTTGAGGACGACATTGGCGGTCTTCCTCCCGACGCCCGGCAGTGTGACGAGATCGTCGAGATTTCCTGGCACCCTGCCGCCGAACCGCTCGATCAGTGCCTCGCTGAGCAGGATGACGTTCTTCGCCTTGTTGCGGAAGAGCCCGATCGTCTTGATGAGATCGCGCACCTTGTCCTCACCGAGGGCGAGCATTTTTTTCGGCGCATCGGCAAGGCGGAAGAGTTCGCGCGTCGCCTTGTTGACGCCGGCATCGGTGGCTTGCGCCGAGAGCACTACGGCCACGAGCAGCGTGAAGGCGTTGGTGTGCTCCAGTTCGCCCTTCGGTTCTGGCTCGATGGCGTGGAGTCGACGGAAGATTTCCGCAATCTCGGCCTGCGGACGATCAACGATTTTGCGGAGAGATGTTTTTGTCATGAGCGATTGTTCGTTTGGGGCGTTGCCCTGATTTTCCGATGCCCTATTCTTGCGGCATGAGGTGAGACCATAAGGCAAGCGTGCACAGGATCGACCCGAAATCGAGAGCTGGCGATTTGATATTCACCGCCGAGCTTCACCCGCACCGTTCACTCTCGAAACGGGGGTTAGCGTTCGTGATGGCGTTCGTCGGCATGGTGGGGCTTGCGGTCTCGATTCCGTTCTATCTGATGGGCGCCTGGCCAATCGTCGGCTTCATGGGGCTCGACGTGGCGCTGATCTATGGCGCCTTCCGCTACAACAACGCGACCGCCCGCGCCGTCGAGCAGGTTTTCCTCAGCCGGTTCGATCTTCTGGTGCGCTCGATTTCCTGGCGCGGTTTCATCCGCGAGAGCCGGTTCAACCCGCTCTGGGCCCGGCTTGAGCGTGTGGATCACCCGGAGGACGGCATCGAAAAGCTGGCGCTGGTGCAGGGGCGGGAGCGATTCGAGATCGGCGCTTTTCTCGGACGGGGCGAGCGCGCGGATTTCGCCGACGCGTTCCAGCGTGCGCTGAGCGAGGCGAAACGCTGAACGAAATCGGGTGGCGGGTGCGCTTGTCACCGCTTAACCTCCGCAACGTGGAGGACTGACCATGCTCGACCGTACCCCGACCTACTCGCTCGAAGCCAGCGGCGCCGATTATCGGCTCGTCCGCAACGCGCTCCGCTTCATCACCGAGGAAGCGCGGATGCAGCCGGATGTCGAGGAGATCGCGGCGGCGATCGGCATCACGTCGGCGGAACTGACGAGCCTGTTCCGGCGCTGGTGCGGCCTCACGCCCAAGGCGTTTCTTCAGGCCGTGACGCTCGATCTCGCTCGCCGTCTGCTCGACGGGGGGATGCCGCTCCTCGATTGCGCGCTCGAACTCGGCCTTTCCGGCCCCTCGCGGCTGCACGACCTGTTCGTCACCCACGAAGCGATCTCGCCCGGCGAATACAAGACCGGCGGCGCCGGGCTGGTGATCTTCTACGATTTCGTCCCCTCGCCGTTCGGGATCGCGCTGGTGATGCTCAACGAGCGTGGGCTCTGCGGGCTCGCCTTCGCCGATGAGACCGGCGAACAGGCGGCCTTCGAGGATATGGCCCGGCGCTGGCCGCGGGCGGAATACCGCCGCGATCCCGCGCGGGTTGCTCCGGTGGCGGTGCGGATCTTCAATTCGGCTCGTTGGCAGCCGGATCAGCCCCTGAAAGTCTTCCTGATCGGCACCGATTTCGAGGTAAGGGTGTGGGAGACGCTGCTCGGCATTCCGCTTGGGCGGACAACGACCTATTCGACGATCGCGAACCGGATCGAGAAGCCGAAGGCTGCGCGGGCGGTGGGCGCGGCGGTCGGGCGGAACCCGATCTCTTTCGTCGTGCCCTGCCATCGCGTGCTCGGCAAATCCGGCGCGCTTACCGGCTACCACTGGGGCCTCACGCGCAAGCGCGCGATGCTCGGCTGGGAGGCCGGCAAGGCGGCGGAATGATCGGCGGTGGGCTGACGACCCGCTCTAGTTCAACGCCAGGACAACCTCGCCGGAAACGGCGTCAGTGATGCCGCGTCCTTCGCCCATGTCCTCAAGAACGGCGCGGAAGGAATCGAGCGTCTGGATCATCGCGGGGCGCGCGGCAACCAGCACGTCCCGGTTCGGCCATTCCGCGATGAGACAGTAGCCGGACTCGCCGGTCTTGATCATGACGCCCCTGAGGAGGCCCGGCCAATGCGCCTTGCCGTTGTCGTGTGCCGCAAGGAACGCGGCGTCCTGCCCCTGTTTGACCTTGAATCGAACGACGTTGAATACGGACATCTCGGACCTCCGGCCATCCTGTCATCGACGTCGAGAAATTAGTATTTTTCCGCGGTTCTGGCAATTTCGGCGCCGTAAAGCCCGGAAGGCGCGCCGGCTTTGATGTTGGGCGCGAGACGAAACCATGCCATGAAACGGCATGATCTCGGATTTCATCACTGCCATCGGCTGGATCGGCGTCGTCGTCTTTGCGATTTCCGGGGCACTCGTCGCCTCGCGGAAGGAACTCGATATCGTCGCCTTCATCTTCTACGGCACCGTAACGGGCATCGGTGGTGGCACCTTCCGTGATCTCGTGCTCGGTCATGCGCCGGTTTTCTGGGTGAAGGAGCCGGCCTTTCTCCTTGTCTGCGCGTTCGCTTCTGCCGCGACCTTCTTCCTTGCCCATGTGCCGGAATCGCGGCTGAAGCTCCTGTTGTGGCTCGATGCCGCCGGCATGGCGGTGTTCTGCGTGCTTGGCGCCGAGGCGGCCCGCGAATTCGGCTTTCTGGTCGCGGTAACGTGCGGGGTGATGACGGCCGTGGTCGGCGGTTTCATCCGAGATATGATGGGCGCCGAGGTGCCGGTCATCATGCGCGGCGAGATCTACGCGACTGCGGCCTTTCTCGGCGCGGCCGGCTACATGCTCGCCAGCACCGTCGTTCCGCGCGACCTCGCGGTGCTGGCCGGCATCCTGCTTGCCTTTGCCGCCCGCGCGCTGGCGCTGATGTTCCGCTGGCGGATGCCGGTCTACCGCCGCAAGCCGGGCCGCACGCCGGAGGAGCTTGGGCTGTAACTTTTCCGTGATTTCGGCTCTTGTGGCGCGCAATTCCGCTTCCTATATCGCCATTCGAAGCTTGAATGCCGGCGAGGCGCCGGTTTCAAACGGAAAGTTAACCATATCGTTCGAGGGATCGCGCATCGCTTCGGGTTGCGTTGTTCCGGATGCTCGCTTGAGAGGGGCTTGTCATGGGTAAAGTTATCGGTATCGACCTCGGCACCACCAATTCCTGCGTCGCCGTCATGGAAGGCACGACGCCGAAGGTGATCGAGAATTCGGAAGGCGCGCGCACCACGCCGTCGATCGTCGCGTTCTCGGGAGACGGCGAGCGGCTCGTCGGCCAGCCGGCCAAGCGCCAGGCGGTGACGAACCCGGAGAAGACCTTCTTCGCGATCAAGCGTCTCATCGGCCGCACCTACAACGATCCGCTGACGCAGAAGGACAAGGGCCTCGTTCCCTATTCGATCGTCAAGGCCGACAATGGCGACGCCTGGGTCGAGGCGGACGGCAAGAAATATTCCCCCAGCCAGATCTCCGCCTTCACGCTGATGAAGATGAAGGAGACGGCGGAGGCCTATCTCGGCCAGAAGGTCGATCAGGCGGTCATCACCGTTCCGGCCTACTTCAACGACGCCCAGCGTCAGGCCACCAAGGATGCCGGCAAGATCGCCGGCCTCGAGGTGCTGCGCATCATCAACGAGCCGACCGCGGCTGCGCTCGCCTATGGTCTCGACAAGAAGACGGCTGGCACCATCGCGGTCTATGACCTCGGCGGCGGCACCTTCGACATCTCGATTCTCGAGATCGGCGACGGCGTGTTCGAGGTGAAGTCCACCAACGGCGACACCTTCCTCGGCGGCGAGGACTTCGATATGCGCCTCGTTGAGTATCTCGCGGAGGAGTTCAAGAAGGAGCAGGGCATTGACCTCAAGAAGGACAAGCTCGCCCTCCAGCGCCTCAAGGAAGCGGCGGAAAAGGCCAAGATCGAGCTCTCGTCCACGACGCAGACCGAGATCAACCTCCCCTACATCACTGCCGATGCGAGCGGCCCGAAGCATCTGACGCTGAAGCTCTCGCGCGCCAAGTTCGAGAGCCTTGTCGATGATTTCGTCCAGCGCACCATCGAGCCGTGCAAGAAGGCGCTCAAGGATGCCGGCATTCAGGCAGGCCAGATCGACGAGGTGGTTCTCGTCGGCGGCATGACCCGCATGCCGAAGATCCAGGAAGTCGTCAAAGCCTTCTTCGGCAAGGAGCCGCACAAGGGCGTGAACCCGGATGAGGTCGTCGCGATCGGCGCCGCCGTTCAAGCCGGCGTGCTGCAGGGCGATGTCAAGGACGTGCTGCTGCTCGACGTGACCCCGCTTTCGCTCGGCATCGAGACACTGGGCGGCGTGTTCACGCGCCTCATCGACCGCAACACCACGATCCCGACCAAGAAGAGCCAGGTCTTCTCGACTGCCGAGGATAACCAGAACGCGGTGACGATCCGCGTCTTCCAGGGCGAGCGCGAGATGGCGGCCGACAATAAGCTGCTCGGCCAGTTCGATCTCGTCGGTATCCCGCCCGCGCCGCGCGGCATCCCGCAGATCGAGGTGACCTTCGACATCGACGCCAACGGTATTGTCAATGTCACGGCGAAGGACAAGGCGACCAACAAGGAGCATCAGATCCGTATTCAGGCCTCTGGTGGCCTCTCGGACGCCGACATCCAGAAGATGGTGAAGGACGCCGAGGCCCATGCCGACGAGGACAAGAAGCGTCGCGCGCTCGTCGAGGCCAAGAATCAGGGCGAGAGCCTGATCCACTCGACCGAGAAGTCGATCAAGGAGAACGAATCCAAGATCGGCGCTTCGGACAAGGAGGCCGTTGAGACCGCGATCACCGCGCTCAAGGGCGTGCTCGAGGGCGAGGATGTCGAGGCCATCTCGGCCAGGACCAACGACCTCATGCAGGCCGCGATGAAGATCGGCGAGGCGATCTACAAGGCCGAGCAGGAGGCCTCCGCCAAGGCCGATGCCGAGAAGGACGGCGTCAAGACCGACGACGTCATCGACGCCGAGTTCAAGGACGTCTCCGGCGACGACAAGAACAAGGGCGATCAGGGCAAGAAGGCCTCGTGAACGGCCACTTGCAATGAACCGTAACGGAAGGCCCGGTGCGTATGCCGGGCCTTTTCTCGCCTGACGGGGGATCGCCGAATGGCCAAGCGTGATTTCTATGAGGTGCTGGGGGTTCCCAAGGGCGCGGACGATGCCGCGCTCAAGAGCGCCTTCCGCAAGCTCGCGATGCAGTATCACCCGGACAAGAACCCCGGCGATACCGAGGCCGAGCGCAAGTTCAAGGAAATCAACGAGGCCTATCAGGTTCTCTCCGATCCGCAGAAGCGTGGCGCCTACGACCGCTTCGGCCATGCCGCCTTCGAGGGCGGTGGCGGGCCAGGCGGCTTCGGGCAGGATTTTTCGGGTTCGATGTCGGATATCTTCGAGGATATCTTCGGCGATGTGTTCGGCGGCGGCCGGCGTGGCGGGGGTGGCCGCGGACGCGAGCGCGGGGCCGATCTGCGCTACAACCTCGATATCACGCTCGAAGAGGCTTTCAGGGGCAAGAACGCCACCATCAAGGTGCCGACCGCGATCCAGTGCGATGCGTGCAACGGAACAGGGGCAAAGCCGGGGTCCAAGCCGAAGACCTGCGGCACCTGCGGCGGCGCGGGTCGCGTGCGGGCGAGCCAGGGTTTCTTCGCCATCGAGCGCACCTGCCCCACCTGCGGCGGGCGTGGCGAGGTCATCGACGACCCGTGCAAATCCTGTGCGGGGGCGGGGCGCGTCACGCGTGAGCGTACGCTCTCGGTCAACGTGCCGCCCGGCGTCGAGGATGGAACCCGTATCCGCCTTGCCGGCGAGGGCGAAGCCGGTATGCGGGGTGCGCCCTCGGGCGATCTCTACATCTTCCTCGGCGTACAACCGCATGGCTTCTACAGCCGCGACGGCGCGGATCTCTTCTGCCGCGTGCCGATCTCGATGGTTTCCGCCGCGCTCGGCACCGAAATCCGTGTGCCGACGCTCGATGGCAAGGAAGCGCTGGTGAAAGTCCCGGAGGGCACGCAGTCCGGCAAGCAGTTCCGTTTGCGCGGGCGCGGCATGCCGGTGTTACGTTCGCGCGATTTCGGCGATCTTTACGTGCAGGCCGTGGTTGAGACGCCGCAGAACCTTACCAAGCGCCAGCGCGAGCTGCTCGCGGAATTCGAGAAGGATTCCTCGACCGCGACCAGCCCGGAATCGGCCGGCTTCTTTGCCAAGGTGAAGGATTTCTTCGGCGGCGGGGCCTGAGAGGCTTTTGCGCCAGTCTTGAATCTGCCGCGTTCTTTCGTCATAGATGACCCGCCGTTTGTCGCGTCAGCATCAGGATATGCCCTTGCCGGGACAGAATCGTCCTTTCACGCCGCTGCACGAAATGCGCCGTTCGGGGCAACGCCTGGTCAGGAAACTGGCTGATGAGGCGCAGCTTGCTGACGAGGCGCGCTTTCTGAAATCGTGGTTCGATCGCCCGCTGATGACGGGTGCCGTCTACCCTTCCGGCAAGGCGCTGGCGCGGATGATGGCACGCTATGTCGACCCCGAGGTGCCTGGCCCGGTGGTCGAACTCGGCCCCGGCACCGGGCCGGTGACGGAGGCTTTGATCCAGCGCGGCGTCTCAGAGGATCGCCTCGTTCTGATCGAGTTCAACCCGGACTTCTGCCGCCTTCTGCGCAAGCGCTTCCCGAAGGCGCGCGTCATCGAGGGGGATGCTTACTCGCTCGATCGCGCGCTGGCCGATATCGTCGAGCCGGCTGCTGCCGTTGTTTCCTCGCTCCCGCTCTTCACCCGGCCGGAAGGACAGCGGATGACGCTTCTCGAGCAGGCCTTCGCGCACCTGCATCGCGGCTGCCCGTTCATCCAGTTCACCTATGCGACTGTCTCGCCGATGCCGCTCAAGAGCCGCTCGTTCGAGGTGCATGTCAGCCCGCGCGTCTGGCTCAACCTGCCGCCGGCCCGCGTCTGGGTCTATAATCAGCCGCTGGACTGAGGTCCTTATACCAACGGCGCCGCGATGGTGTCCGCGCGTTCGAGCCAGGCCGGGACCGGCAGACTCTTTCCCTTTAGGAACGCCGGGTTGAAGAGCCGCGAGGCGTAGCGGGTGCCGTAGTCGCACAGCATGGTGACGATGGTGTGCCCCGGACCCATCTCTTTCGCCATGCGGATCGCCCCGGCGATATTGATACCGGAGGACGAGCCGAGCACCAGCCCCTCCTCCTCAACCAGTCTGTAGATGATCGAGAGCGCCTCCTCGTCCGGCACGCGGCAGGCGAAATCCGGTCTGAAGCCTTCGAGGTTGGCGGTGATCCGCCCCTGCCCGATTCCCTCGGTGATCGATGAGCCCTCCGACTTGAGTTCGCCGGTCGTGTAGTAGCTGTAGAGCGCCGCGCCGAAGGGATCGGCGATACCGATCTTCACGCCGGGGTTCTTGTCGCGCAGCGCCAATGCCGTGCCAACCAGCGTGCCGCCCGAGCCGACGGCACAGATGAAACCATCGACCTTGCCGTCCGTATCGGCCCAGATCTCGGGCCCGGTCGTCTCGATATGCGCTTCGCGGTTCGCGATATTGTCGAACTGGTTGGCCCAGAACGCACCGTTCGCTTCGGTTTTCGCGAGCTGTTCGGCGAGTCGGCCCGACAAGCGGACGTAGTTGTTGGGATTGGAATAGGGCGCGGGTGGTACTTCGATCAGGCTCGCGCCGGCGACGCGCAAGGCGAGTTTTTTCTCCTCGCTCTGGCTGTCCGGGATGACGATGACGGTTTTTAGACCCAGTGTATTGCCGACAAGCGTCAATCCGATGCCGGTATTGCCGGCCGTACCCTCGACGATCGTGCCGCCCTTTTTCACGAGGCCCTTCCTCATCGCATCGCGGATGATGAAGAGTGCCGCACGGTCCTTCACCGATTGACCGGGGTTGAGGAATTCTGCTTTGCCGAGAATCGTGCAGCCGGTTTCCTCCGACGCGCGCTTGAGGCGGATTAGCGGTGTCTTGCCGATCGCGGGAACCATGCCATCGAAAATCATTGTGTCCTGCCCGTCTCGCTATGTCAGAAAGGTTGATCTAGAGGGCACCTCGCGATCGAACAAGGGTCGATTGACGTCGATTTGAATCGCATCGCTCCGTTGTGCGCCGGATGGGACTTGACGGAGCGAGGCGAAATCAACCACGAGACTGCCGTCACCGCGCTCTACCGAGCCCGCGCTGCCGCCTTTAAGGAGACATGGCCATGAACCCTGCAGATCGCATCATCGTCGCCCTCGACGTTCCGCACCTGCAGGCAGCGCGCACGCTTGTATCGAAGCTCGGCGACCATGCGACTTTCTACAAGATCGGCTATGAACTCGCCTTCATCGGCGGCCTCGATCTTGCGCGCGAACTGATTGCGGCCGGCAAGAAGGTCTTTATCGATCTGAAGCTGCACGATATTCCCAACACCATCGAGAAGGGCGTCAGCCAGATCGCGACCATGGGCGCGACCTTCCTGACCGTGCACGCCTATCCGCAGACCCTGGCGGCGGCGGTGAGGGGCGCGGCAGGCTCGCATCTCGGCATTCTCGGTGTTTCGGTCATGACCTCGATGAACGACGAGGATCTCGCAGAGGCGGGGTATTGCCTCTCGGTTGAAAAGCTCGTCGTTCTTCGCGCGAAGCAGGCCAGGGCGGCCGGTGCCGCCGGGCTCATCTGCTCGGCGGGCGATGTCGCGAACATCCGCGCTGAAATCGGCGAAGGGCTGAAGCTCATCACTCCTGGTATTCGCCCGGCCGGCAGCGCTGTCGGCGATCAGAAACGCGTCATGACTCCTTCGGAGGCAATCCACACCGGGGCCGACTATCTCGTCATCGGCCGCCCTATCAATGCCGCGCCCGATCCAGCGGCCGCGTTCACCGCCATTCTTGCTGAAATCACCGCCCTCTGACCGCTCATCTCTTTTGGAAGGAACGACCATGCCCAAGGGTTATATCATCGGCTCCGTCGCCGTTCATGATCCGGAAGCCTACAAGGCCTATGCAGCGAAGGCCACGGAGGCGATCAGCAAGTATGGTGGCAGGTTTCTCGCCCGCGGCGGGAAATACGAGATCGTCGAAGGTGAGGGCCGTTCGCGCAATGTCATCATCGAGTTCGAGAGCTTCGAGGCAGCGAAGACCTATTTCTTCTCGCCCGAATATACCGAGGCCCGCCGCCTGCGCTGGCCGGTGAGTCTCGGCAATTTCGTCGTTGTCGAGGGGGTTTGACCCCGCCCTTCAGTGATCCCCGTTCTCGGGAATGACGAACGGGGTGAAGCTGAAGACGCCGGCCGTGTTGGGTTCCACGCGCACTATCACGCCGTGGACCTGATTCGCACCGTAGACCTGAAGCCGGATCGTGTTCGGGATCGGCTTCAGGTTGGTGCCGACCATGCGGTCGATCACGAAGCGGTGCTCATCGCCGTGGATGTAGAGGATTGGTCCGCCGAAGATCTTGGCGCCGCGCTCGAAGGCCTTGATCGTGTCGATATGGCCCGAGGCCGATGGCACGGCGGGGTATTGCTGGCGGATGTCGTAGAGGTCGGCCTGCGCCATAACCACCACGGCCTTGAGCTTCTCGGCCTTGGCCTTGGCGAAGGCCGCGTCGAGCCAGGCGACATTCGCTTCATTCCGGTCGAAAAATTCGAGCACGGCCTTGCGGTCGCGCGGTTCGAGATTGTTGTTCGAGCCGACGACATGCGCCGTGACGAACAGCACTCCGTTCATGATGAACCGCGCGTTCTCGACATAGGTGCCGAACTTCTCGCGCATCACCACGGATTGGCTCTCGACATCGAGTTTCGTCTTGCCAAGGCTCTTTGATGGATCGGGGAAAAACATCGAACGGACTTTCGCCAGCCGCTCGATAGGGTCGTAACTGCCGTTGTTCTGGCGATGGCAGTCGGTCCATTCATTGTCGCCGGGCGTATAGAGAAGCGGGGCTTCGAAGCTGTTGAAGCGGTCGAGAACCTTCTGGAAGATCTCGTCCGAGCAGTGCGTCGAGCCGGATTTGATGTCGCCAACATGGATGGTGAACGACGGGTTCGCCTGTTTGTTGATCCGGTCGATCAACCGGTCGAACTTCTCATAATCCTTCGGAATATAATACGGCATGTCGCCGATCGCCATGAAGTGGAACGCCTCCTGCGCACCCGCGGGGACGGGAAGATAGGCGAGCACGGCAAGAGCGGCGGCGCGGAGGCGGTTTTTCATGGAAGCTCCGGAGGCTGGGTCGGAAGGCGAATAGACAATGGCTGCTTGACGGATGCATGACGCTTCTGCACTGCTCGCGCAAGCAGGAGGAAAGAAATGTCCGAGGTCAAGCCCAAGGGATACTGGATTGCTCGCGTCGATGTCTCCGACGCCGAGGCCTACGGAAAATACCGTGAACTCAATGCGCTCGCCTTCGCGAAATACAATGGCCGTTTCATCGTCCGAGGTCCGGCCGGCAAGGTGGTGAAGGGCACGGCGCGCAGGCACAACGTGGTGATCGAGTTCGCTGATTATGCGACCGCGCTCGCCTGTTATGAGTCGCCGGAATATACCGCCGCCCGTGTTTTCCTCGATCAGGTTGGCGAGATCGACCTTGTCATCGTCGAGGGTTATGCCGGCTGAGTCGGCGGGAGGAGTTTCATGTCCAACCCACCCATGCGCCTTGTCGTGGTCGGCGCCGCCGGCCGGATGGGCAAGGCGCTTGTTCGCGCTGTTTCCGAGAATCCGGCCGCGGTTCTTCATGCCGCGATCGAACGGGAAGGTTCGCCTTTCGTCGGCCGGGATTCCGGCGATGTCGCCGGCCTGCCGCCGAACGGCGTTCCCATCACAACCGATGCGCTTGAAGCCTTCGTCAAGGCGCAGGGTGTGCTCGATTTCACCGCCCCGGCGGCGACGGTTGCCTTCTCCGCACTCGCCGCGCAGGCCCGGCTCGTCCATGTCGTCGGTACGACCGGCATGAACGAGACCGATCTCGAACGGCTCGATGCCGCTGCCCGCCATGCGGTTGTCGTTCGGTCGGGAAATTTTTCGCTCGGCGTCAACATGCTGGCGGCACTGGTGAAGCGCGCCGCGGCCTCCCTCGGCACCGACTGGGACATCGAGATCGTGGAGATGCATCACCGCATGAAGGTCGATGCGCCTTCCGGCACCGCCCTGATGCTCGGTGCGGCGGCGGCAGAGGGGCGCGGGATTTCCCTCTCGAACAGCGCGGTTCGCGCCCGCGACGGACACACCGGCGCCCGCGTCGAGGGAACGATCGGCTTTCAGGCGCTCCGCGGCGGTTCCGTGATCGGCGACCATACGGTGATCCTTGCTGGCAACGGTGAGCGGATCGAGTTGCGGCACGTCGCCGAGGATCGTGGGTTGTTCGCGCAAGGGGCGGTTAAGGCCGCGCTCTGGGGCTTGGGGCGCAAGCCAGGCCACTACTCGATGGACGATATCCTCGGCCTCACGGAGAAAGCCTGATGTTCTCGAACAACCCGCTCAATCTCCTCTATTTCGCGGCGGCGATGGTCGGCTTCGCGGTCAATTTCGGGCTTCACTACCGGTTCGGCGTCGACTTCATGATCTCGCTGATGGTCGGGCTGGTGGCGATGCACCTCTCCGTGGTGATCGGGAAGAAAATCTTTTTCAAGTGAACGCAAAGGGTTAGCGTATGGAACGTCTGCTCGTGCTCTGCCGCCACGGCCAGAGCGACTGGAACCTGAAGAACCTCTTCACCGGCTGGAAGGACCCCGATCTCACCGAGAAGGGCGTCGGCGAGGCCAAGGCCGCCGGTCAGCGACTCAAGGGCAAGGGCATCGGCTTCGACATCGCCTTCACCTCGGACTTGACCCGCGCGCAGCACACCTGCCGGCTGATCCTCGGCCAACTCGGGCAGCCCAGCCTAACGACAATCCGCGATCTCGCTCTCAACGAGCGTGATTATGGCGAGCTCTCCGGCCTCAACAAGGACGACGCCCGCGCCAGGTGGGGGGAGGAGCAGGTGCACGTCTGGCGCCGCTCTTACGATGTTCCCCCGCCCGGCGGCGAAAGCCTCAAGGATGCGGCGGCCCGCGTGCTGCCCTATTACATCCACCGCATCCTGCCCCAGGTCTTGGGCGGCAAACGCACGCTCGTCGCGGCGCACGGCAACTCTTTGCGCGCGCTCATTATGGCGATGGAAGGCCTGACTCCGGAGGAGATCATCGCCCGCGAACTCGCGACCGGCGTGCCGATTGTCTATCGGCTCAACGCGGATTCGACGATCGCCTCGAAGGAAGAGCTGGCCTGATCCTCTGTCGCCGCCCCCCAAAAAACGAAGCCCGGCGCGAGCCGGGCTTTCTGTTTCAGGCACGCTTGTCGACGCGGGGTTTGGGTGGTTCGCCGGCACCCGGTGGTTTTGCTGCCTGTTCCTGCGGGGTGGTCTCGGACTCGACCGGCCGCGCCGGACCTCCACGCGAGACACCGACCATCGCCGGGCGCAGCACGCGCTCGCCGATCGTGTAGCCGGGCTGGACAACCTGCACCACCGTGCCGGCGAACTGACTCTCGTCCGGCACCTCGAACATCGCCTGATCGCGATGGGGATCGAACTTCTCGCCCATCGGCATCCGCTTCCTGACACCGTGCTTCTCAAGCGCCTTCAGTAACTCGCGCTCGGTGAGCTCCACGCCATCGATCAACGCCCTGATCTCGGGGGCCTGCTCGGCCGCCTCCTCGCCTTCCGCCGGTTTCGGCATCGAATCAAGCGCGCGGCGCAGGTTATCGGCAGTGCCGATCATGTCCCCGGCGAACTTGGTGATCGAGTAGGCGCGCTGGTCCTGCAGTTCGCGCTCGGTCCGGCGGCGGAGATTCTCCATTTCCGCGAGCGCGCGCAGCAGGCGATCCTTGAGATCGGCGTTCTCGCGTTCGAGCGTGGCGAGGCGCTCCGCATCCGGCGCGACGCTGCCCGCCTTGGGCTCGCTGGCCTGGACGGCTTCGGCCTTGTTTTCCGCTTCTGAACTCATGAAAGTCCTCTCACTGGCATCGTTCGTGATCCAGTTCCGATATCGAGGCTCGAATTCTTAAAATCAAGCCGTCGCGAGGGAATTCGTCTCGCTTTCCGGATGTTCCGCCATCGTGAGGACATCGAGCAGGGCCTTGCGCAGCTTCTGCTGGCGCGGCCCTTGCAAGACCTTTCCGCCCGTCAGGTCCGTCACATAGAATACGTCGACCGCCTTTTCGCCATAGGTGACGATGCGCGCGGAATTGATGTTGAGGCTCTGTTTGCCGAGTTCGGTGGTGAGTTCGTAGAGCAGACCGGGGCGGTCGAGTCCCGTCACCTCGATGACGGTCGATTTTGCCGAGAGCGTGTTGTCGATCAGCACCTCTGCCGTCACGCGGAAGGCCTGAGGCATGCTGGTCTGCGCCCGGCGCGACGCGACGATTTCCGGCAACCGCACCTCGCCCTTGAGTGTGGCGATCAGATGCTTGGCGATGCGATCCGCCCGGCGCAACTCGTCTTCGTCGCGGGTGAAGGCGCGGCTGATCGTCATGGTATCGAGCGCGAAGCCGTCGTTGGTGGTGAAGATCTGCGCTTCGACGATATTGGCACCTGCCGCCGCGCAGGCGCCAGTGAGGATCGAAAGCAGGCGGGGATGGTCGATCGCCATCACCGTGAGTTCCGTGACCCCGCGGAAGGCATCGGTCGCGGTCTCGACCTGAAAGCGATCGCCGGAGGCCTCCCCCCGCTCGACGAGGCGGGCATGCTGGAGCTGGTGTGCGAGATCCACCTTGATCCAGTAAGCGGGGTTGTGGCGCTGGGCATAGGCCTGGAAGCGTTCTTCATTCCAGTCCGGCAGTTTCGCGGCAAGCGCGCGCTGGGCCTGATGGATGCGTTCGGCTCGCTCGCCGCTGCCGAAATCGCCGGTCAGCGACAGCTCAGCCTCGCGATAGAGGCCGCGCAGAAGCTGGCCCTTCCAGCCGTTCCAGACGCCGGGGCCGACGCCGCGAATATCGCAGACCGTGAGGATGAGCAGCAACCTCAGGCGCTCCATCGTCTGGATGTTCTCGACGAAGGTGGAAATGGTGCGCGGGTCGGAGATATCGCGGCTCTGGGCGGTTTGCGACATCACGAGGTGGTTTTCGACCAGCCAGACGACGAGATTGGTCTCCGGCGGGGTCAATCCGAGACGCGGGCATAGCCTCCGGGCGATTCGTCCGCCGACGATCTCATGCGCTTCGGTCCGCCCCTTGCCGATGTCGTGGAGAAACAGGGCCACATAAAGCGCGCGGCGGTTCTGGATGGCCGGCAGCAGGTCATGCGAGAGCGGGTGGTCTTCGCCGAGTTCGCCTTGATCAAGCTGCGAGAGCAGGCCGATGCAGCGGAGCGTGTGCTCGTCGACCGTGTAGTGGTGATACATCGAGAACTGCATCATCGCCGAGATACGGGCGAAATCCGGGATGAAGCGGCCGAGAAGCCCGGATTCGTGCATCTTCCTCAGCACCACCTCGGGGGAACGGCGCGAGGTGAGAATGTCGAGAAACAGCGCATTTGCCTCCGGATTGCGGCGCAGGTCCTCCCGCACAAGCCCGAGAGACAAGGTTACTTGCCGCACGGCATCGGGATGGAGAGGCAATTGGTCGCGGTCCGCGTGCCAATAGAGGCGCAGCAGATTGGCGGGATCGCGTTCGAAAACCTCCGGTCCGGTGGTCGTGATGCGCCCGGACTGGACGACGAAGTCGGTTGACCCTTCGAGCGGTTTCGAACGACGCCGGAACCGGCCGACAAAGCGGTCGAGGATGGCCTTCGGCTTGGCCTCGCGCGCCTCAAGTGCAGCGGAAACGATGGCGGAGAGATCGCCGACTTCCTTGGCGATCGAGAAATAGTGTTTCATGAAGCGTTCGACCGAACGCAGCCCGCCGCGATCGGCGTAGCCCATCCGGGCCGCGACCACGCGCTGCATGTCGAAACTCAGCCGCTCCTCGGCCCGACCGGATGCGAAATGCAGATGACAGCGTACGCGCCAGAGAAATTCCTCGCAGCGGCGGAACAGCGCGAGTTCCCGCGAGGTGAAGATACCGACCTTGATCAGCTCGCGCAGATCCTTGATCTGGTAGACGTATTTGACGATCCAGTAGAGCGTTTGGAGATCGCGCAGGCCGCCCTTGCCTTCCTTGACATTGGGCTCGACGAGGTAACGCGATTGCCCTGCACGCAGGAGGCGTTCGTCGCGCTCGGCGAGCTTCGCCTTCACGAATTCCATCGCCCGGCCGGTGACGACCTGTCTCTGGAACCTCTCCTCGAATTCGGCAAAAACGCCGGCGTCCCCAGCGACCAGGCGGGATTCGAGCAGCGCGGTGCGGACAGTCAGATCCTCGCGGGCGACGCGTACGCACTCGTCGATCGTGCGCGTCGCATGACCGACCTTCAGTCCGATATCCCAAAGCGCATAGAGCATCGATTCAGCGATGCTTTCAGCCCAGGGCGTCGAAACCGGGAGCAGGAACAGGATGTCGGTGTCCGAGCCCGGCGCCAAGGTGCCCCGCCCGTAACCGCCGACGGCAACGACGGCGATCTTCTCACCCGTCGTCGGGTTGTCGACACGGTGGAGCCGCGCGCTTGCCAGGTGGTAAAGGCTGGCAATCACCGCATCCTGCACATCCGACAGGAGGCGCGAACAGGCGACGCCCCCCTTCTCGTTGAGCATGGTTTCGGCGTCGCGTCGCGCATCTGCCAGCACGGCCTTCGCCTCGGCGACAAAGGCCGTCTTCAGCGCTTCGGGAGGGCCCTCAGCAGGAAGGGCGGCGCCGAGCCGGGCTTCGTATGCCGTGCCGATCACGCCCGCCGCCTTTCGATCGCATCCCAGATAGAAACCGCCAGATCCGGCCCGCCGAGCCGCTTGATGGCACGGATGCCGGTCGGTGAGGTGACGTTGATTTCCGTAAGGTTGCCGTCGATCACGTCAATGCCGACGAAGATCAGCCCGCGGTCGCGCAGCAAAGGACCGATCCGCTCACAGATTTCCTTCTCCCGCGCGGTGAACTCGGTTGCTTCCGCTGCGCCGCCCCGAACGAGGTTGGAGCGGATGTCGCCGGGTGCCGGCACGCGATTGACGCCGGCGATGGCGATGCCGTCGACGAGGATGATGCGCTTGTCCCCGGCGTGGACGGCCGGCAGAAACCGCTGGATCATCCAGGGCTCACGCGCGATCCCGGCGAAATGATCCATGAAGCCGTTGAAGTTCATGTCGTCGCGCGCGACCTTGAAGACGCCCGCGCCGCCGTTGCCGTAAAGCGGCTTCATGACGATATCGCCGCAAGAGGCGCGGAAGGCCTCGATTTCCTTGCGATCGCGGCTGATGAGCGTCGGGGGCATCAGGTCCGGAAACTCAGTGACGAGGATCTTCTCGGGCGCGTTGCGCACATGGAACGGATCGTTGACGACGAGCACCTTCGGATGGATACGCTCAAGCAGATGCGAGGCGGTGATATAGGCGAGGTCGAACGGCGGGTCCTGCCGCATCAGCACGACGTCAAAAGCCGTCATCTCGGTGCGGAATTCCTCGCCGAGCGTGCAGTGGTTACCCACCTCGTCACGCACCCTGACCGGCTGGACGCGCGCGGTGAGATGATTGTCGCGCAGCGAAAGCATTTCCGGGCCGTAGACGAAAAGCTGGTGGCCGCGCGCCTCCGCTTCCAGCATCAGCGCGAAGGTCGAATCGCCCTTGATGTTGATTTTTTCGATGGGGTCCATCTGGACGGCGACGCGAAGCGGCATGGAACCTCCAACGGCTCGGTTCATTCTCGCACTTTCGCTGGCGCGGACCATTGGTTCTTTGCGTGAACCTCAAGTCCCCTCGCAGGAAAGTGCTTCTGTCAATCAGTCGAGCGACAATTCGCCGATTGCCTCGATATGGCGCGGCAAGCGCCCCGGTGCAATAAGGATCGCATCGCAACGGACAAGACGTGGCATGACCGCCCGACGCGCGAGATAGGCCCGCGCCCCCCGCGCGATGCGACGGATCTTTTCCGGTGTTATCGAGACAAGCGCCGAGTCGAGGTTCGGGCGTGCCTTCACCTCGACAAAGACAAGCGCTCCGAAGCGCTCGGCGATCAGGTCGATTTCGACGCCGCCGCCCTGAAACCGGCGCTCGCGGATCGAATAGCCCTTGAGGCGCAGGAGCATCGCTGCCCAGAACTCGGCATCGTGACCGAGCAGGAAGGCGGCCTTGCGGTCACGCATCGGGGTCCGTCTCGGCAAGGCGCAACGCCCGTGCATAGACGCGCTTTCTCGGCAGGCCCATCTCGCCGGCGACAAGCTGCACCGCATCGCGCTGGGAATGGATTTTGAGGGCTTTGCGCAGCGCGATATCGATCGTTTCATCGCCGGTCTCGGCCCGTTCGCCGGCAGGGCCGACGATGAGCACGATCTCGCCCTTCGGCGGGCCTTCCAGCGCGTAGTATGCAGCGAGTTCGGGGAGGAAGCCGCGCCGCACCTGCTCGAAACGCTTCGTGATTTCGCGCGCAACCGCGGCCGGCCGGTTGCCGAGCACGGCGGCGAGATCGGCGAGGGTTTCGGTGATCCGGTGAGGAGCTTCGAAAAATACCAGCGAGCCCGGCACGGTTTCGAGTTCCCGCGCGCGCCGCCGCCGCTCGCCGGATTTCGAAGGCAGGAAGCCTTCGAAGAAGAAGCGGTCCGTGGGAAGGCCCGAAAGGACGAGCCCCGCCAGCACTGCGGAGGCACCGGGGATGGCGGTTACGGGGTGGCCGGCCTCAATGGCTGCCTCGACAAGCTTGAAGCCGGGATCGGATACGAGCGGCGTGCCGGCGTCGGAAACAAGCGCCAGAGCCTGCCCTGCAGCAAGGCGTTCGAGGACCACCGGGCGCATCTCGGCGGCGTTGTGTTCGTGGTAGGCGATCACCGGGGTTGTGATGCCGTAATGCGCGAGCAGAACGCGCGTCACGCGCTTGTCTTCGGCAAGGATGGCCTCGGCGGCTGCGAGCACCGAGAGCGCACGCAGGGTGATATCGCCGAGGTTGCCGATCGGCGTCGCCACCACGTGAAGGCCGGGCTGGAGCCGGTCTGCCTCTGCGGCGAGCCCCAGAACGGTGAATTGCGATGCCATTCCCATGCTCCGAAGGCCGGGCGGAGCGCCGGGCCGGGTCGGCCTGCTCTGCCACAGCAAACCCTGTTTGGCAAAAGGGCGCGGACGACCGTTGCCGGAAAAACATGGTTTGCAAATATCGTTAACGATCTTTGGTGTAGTTTCTTGAACTCGCCGCATTTTGCCGGTCTTGTTGAGACTGGAGGCTTGTACGTCCGTCGATTGTCTCTCGGTGGACCGGGGTTGGAGTACATGGATATGAACCGCAACTTGCCTGTCACGCTGCAAGGACATCGCCTCGGGGCCCTGCCCTCGCGTCGGTTTGTGCTCAGCACGGTCGGGCTTTCGGCCCTGCTCGCGGGGTGCGCAGGCACCGGGCTCGACGGGCTCATCACCTCGGATTCCGAAGCGCCGAAAACGCCAACGACCGGCGGGGATGTGCTCGGTGCCGGTTCCGTGAAGGTCGCGCTCCTTCTTCCGCTGTCGAGCGCGAACGGGCAGGCCGCGGCAGCGAGCTTGAAGAATGCCGCCGCGATGGCGATCGCCGATTTCGGCGGCAACGGCCAGTCCGGCATCCAGATCCATGTAAAGGACGACAAAGGCACGCCCGATGGTGCGCGCCAGGCGGCGCAGGAAGCGATCGCGCAGGGCGCCGAACTCATCATGGGGCCGCTGTTCGGCCCATCGGTTCAGGCCGCTGCTTCCGTGGCGAAGCCTGCCGGCAAGCCGATGATCGCCTTTTCTTCCGATGCCGGCGCCGCGCAGCCGGGTGTCTATCTGCTCTCGTTCCTGCCGCAGGCGGATGTCAGACGCATCGTCTCCTTCGCGGCGAGCCGGGGTAAGAAATCCTATGCCGCGCTCATTCCGCAGAGCGCCTACGGCAATGTCGTCGAGGCAGAATTCATGCAGGTCGCGAATTCCGGCGGACGCCGTGCCGGGCCGATCGCGCGGTTCCAGCCGGGCAACCCGGCCTCGATCACGACAGCAGTGAACCAGCTCAAGGCCTCGATGGGCCAGTTCGACGCGCTGTTCATCGCCGAGAGCGCCGACGGTATCAGTGCGGTCGCTTCAGCCCTGTCTGGCGCGGGGATCACGAGCCGGCAGGTTCAGTTCATTTCGACCGGCATCTGGTCGGATGCGCGCGTCCATCGCGCGCCGGGCTTCGACGGTGCCTGGTATGCCGCGCCGGACAATTCTCGCTTCGATTCGCTGTCATCCCGCTATCAGAGCCAGTTCGGTTCCACCCCGAGCCGCATCGCCAGCCTTGCCTATGACGCGGTGACGCTCGCGAGCGCGCTGACGCAGAATTTCGGCACGCAACGCTTCTCCGAGGCGACACTGACGAATTCCAACGGCTTCTCGGGGCAGGATGGCGTGTTCCGCTTCCGTCAGAACGGCACCAACGATCGTGGCCTTGCCGTTTATGAGATATCGGCTGGTGGCGCGCGCGTAATTTCCGCTGCGCCGACGACCTTCGTCGGGAATTGATTACGCCGCCAGATCCGCGACGATCGCGTCGAGCACGGGGAACCCGCTCGGCGAGACGCGCAGACGCCCCTCCCCGCAGGCCTCGATGAGCCCCTCGGCTGACAGGGCGGAGACGCGCCGCGCATCGAGCGCGTGACCCTTCAGCAGCTTGAAGCGTTTCGGGTCGATGCCCTCGGTCAGGCGAAGCCCCATCAGCAGGAACTCGTCGCCTTCGTTCTCGTGGCTCAGGGTCTCGTCCGAGACAATGCCGTGCCCGTCGCGCAGCACATAGTCGCGCCAGGTTTCGGGCGAGCGTTCGGTCGCGAGCGCGCGCCGGCCGCGATCGGTATAAAGCCGCCCATGCGCGCCGGGGCCGATGCCGGCATATTCACCGTAACGCCAGTAGAGGAGGTTGTGGCGGCACTCGTCGCCCGGCCGGGCATGGTTCGAGACCTCGTAGGCCGGCATCCCGTATTTGCCGCAGATCTCCTGCGTCACGTCATAGAGCGCGCGGGCGGCATCGTGATCCGGGATGACAAGCTTGCCGGCATCGTAAAGCTGCTTGAACATCGTCTCCGGCTCTATGGTGAGCTGGTAGAGCGAGAGATGCGTCGGCGCATGGGCAAGCGCCTCGATGAGTTCCTCGCGCCAGGCTTCGACCGTCTGGCCGGGGCGGGCGTAGATCAGATCGAACGAGAAGCGCTCGAAATGCTTGGCGGCGATCGAGACCGCCACCAGCGCCTCGCCGACCGTGTGCAACCGCCCCAGGGCCGTCAGGTCGGCCTCGACGAGGCTCTGCACGCCCAAGCTGACCCGGTTGACACCCGCAGCGCGATAACCCGCGAAACGCCCCGCTTCCACCGAGGTGGGGTTCGCTTCGAGCGTGATCTCGCAATCGGGTCGGATTGACCAATGCTCACCAATGCAATCAAGGATCGCGGCCACGGTCTGCGGCTTCATCAGCGAGGGAGTGCCGCCTCCAAAGAAAATCGAGCTGACATCGCGCCCCGGCGCGAGCGCGGCCATATGCGAGATTTCGCGTCGGTAGGCTTCGAGAAACGCTACCTCGTCGATACCGCCACGCCGGACATGGCTGTTGAAATCGCAATAGGGGCATTTCGATTGGCAGAACGGCCAATGCACATAGACGCCGAATCCGGCGTCGAACGGCGGCAGGTGGAGGTTGCTCATGAAGCGCTCTTTGCCGTGACCTTTTTCAGGCCTGCCTTCGCCACGAGGCGGATGAAGGCTCGCGCGCGATGCGAGAGGCCTTCGAGCTTGCCGTCGATTTCGCGGATGCCGTGCTTTTCCTCGGAGGTGATTTCCCCGAAGGTGCGGGTCTCGCCCTCAGGAACAAAGATCGGATCGTAGCCGAAACCGCGCGCACCGCGTGGCGGGAAGGTAAGATGGCCGAATACACGGCCTTCGGCGATCAGCGTCTCGCCGTCGGGCCATGCAAGTACCAGCGCCGAGATGAAGCGGGCCTTGGCGCCTTGCGGTTCGAAATCGCGGATCTCGAGTTCCTTCCGCACGCGCGCCATCGCGGCGACGAAATCGCGCGGATTGCCGGCCCAATCGGCGGTGAACAGCCCCGGTGCGCCGTCGAGATCGTCGATCGCAAGGCCGGAATCGTCGGCCAGCGCCGGGAGTCCTGTGGCCCGTGCGGCGGCAAGCGCCTTGATCGCAGCGTTCTCGGCGTAGATCGTGCCGTCCTCGTCGGGTTCCGGCAGCCCGAGCGCGCCGGCCGAAATGCATTCGAGCCCGTAGGGCGCGAGCAGCTCGGTCATTTCGGCAAGCTTGCCGGCATTATGTGTCGCGATGACGATGCGGCCAGCGAGGGGGCGTGATGTGCTCATCGGTTATCCGCCGATCGCGGCTTTCTGGAGCGCTACCAGTTCGTTCGTGCCCTTGCGCGCGAGTGCGAGCAGCTTCATCAGCTCTTCCTCGGTGAACGGCGCGCCCTCGGCCGTGCCCTGCACCTCGATGATACCGCCCTTGCCGGTCATCACGAAATTCGCATCGGTCTCGGCAGCGGAATCCTCGGCGTAATCGAGATCGAGCACCGGGTTCGACCGATAAATGCCGCAGGAGATCGCGGCGACATGATCGCGCAGCGGGATCGAGGTCAGCATGTTGCGCGCGACCATCCATTGGAAACAATCGTGCAGCGCAACCCAGGCGCCGGTGATCGACGCGGTGCGGGTGCCGCCATCGGCCTGAAGGACGTCGCAATCAAGCGTGATCTGCTTCTCGCCCAGCGCCGGAAGATCGACCACAGCACGCAGCGCGCGGCCGATGAGACGCTGGATCTCCTGCGTCCGTCCAGAGGGCTTGCCCGAGGTCACCTCACGGCGCGTGCGTTCGAGTGTTGCGCGCGGCAGCATCGAATATTCGGCCGTCACCCAGCCCTTTCCCGAACCGCGCAGCCACGGTGGGCCGCGCTCCTCGAGCGTCGCGGTGCACAGGACATGCGTTTCGCCGAATTTGACGAGGCAGGAGCCTTCCGCATAGCGCGCGACATTACGGGCAAGCGAGACGGCTCGCATTTCGTCGGGCTGGCGTTTCGAGGGGCGCATCGCTTGTCTCCTTGTGGCAGAGCGGGCCGGTGCGGGCTTTTAGGCGCGAAGGACGCGGGAGACAAGCGAGGATCGCACATTTCCTTGCCCCGGCGGCTGGTGCTATTACCTCTTCCTCGGGCATGCGTGTGACGCAGGGACGACGAAAGAGGAGCAAAACCTTGGCGGATAGGCCCCCGGATAGTTCCGGCACCCCGCTCGGCGAACTGGACCTGCGCTCGCGCGATATCTTCCGGCGCATCGTCGAAGGCTATCTCGAAACCGGCGAGCCGATGGGCTCGCGCAATATCTCCAAGGTGCTCCCGGTCTCGCTCTCGGCCGCGACCGTTCGCAACGTGATGCAGGATCTTGAGGATCTTGGCCTCATCTATGCGCCGCATATCTCCGCTGGCCGCCTGCCGACCGAGCAGGGTCTGCGGCTCTTCGTCGATTCGATCCTGGAGATCGGCGATGTCAGCATGGAGGACCGCGCGCGGATCGAGGCGCAGATCCGCGCCTCCGGCACGGGGCGCAATTTCGAGGATGCGCTTCAGCAGGCGACATCCCTGCTTTCGGGCGTCAGCCGCGGCGCCGGGGTGGTGGTGACATCGAAGTCGAACAAGCGGCTGAAGCATGTCGAATTCGTGCGGCTCGACGCCGCGCAGGCGCTGGTGGTGCTTGTCTCGGACGACGGGACCATCGAGAACCGCCTTCTCACGCTGCCGCCGGGCCTGCCGGCCTCGGCGCTGGTCGAGGCCTCGAACTATCTCAACCATCGCCTCAAGGGGCGGACGCTAGCCGAACTCAAGGCCGAAGTGAGCGCCAACCGCGCTTCGATGGAGCGCGAGATTAGCGAGATCACTGCCCGGCTCGTCGAGAGCGGGCTTGCGGCCACGGCCTCGGACGCGGGCGACATGCGCCTCATCGTGCGCGGGCAGGCGAACCTGTTGGAGGATCTCACCGCGCTGTCAGACCTTGAGCGCATGCGCCTTCTCTTTGCCGATCTTGAGCGTGAGAAGGAGGTGATCGAACTCCTCTCCCGCGCCGAGGACGGGGACGGCGTGCGCATCTTCATCGGCTCGGAGAACAAGCTCTTCTCGATGTCCGGCTCGTCGATGATCGCCGCGCCTTTCCGGGATTCCGAGCAGAAGATCGTCGGCATCGTCGGCGTCATCGGCCCCACACGGCTCAATTACGCGCGGATCGTTCCCATGGTGGATTACACCGCACGGGTGATGGGGAAGCTGTTAGAGCGGGGGTAAAAGTAGTCTTATGACGATTCTTACAATATCAACAATTGGTCCACTTATTTGCCAGTTACAACTTTTCGAAGACGCGACAAGCTTCGAATTTCGTCAGCTATGTCGCGCTGCCGATGAGGCGGTATTAGATGATAATTCTTTGCAGGATCTGTCGAAATGGCTCGATATCGCTCAAGAGATAGGCGACAACTTTGAGATCTCAAACCTGCGCTCTCGATTAGATAAATTCAGAAGATTGCTGAATTCAAGCCCATCCGAAAGTCGTCTAAATCATGAGATTCGTGAAATTAAATCCGCAATAGTGGAGGGGTTAAGAGGTCATTTTTTGTATAAATACGATAGAATCGGTCTCGAATTAATGAAAGAACAGAAAGAAATATGGGAGAATATTTCTAAATATATTAATGGAATAGAGTACGATGCGCACGAGTGTCTACATTGTTTCTCGCTTGGGAGATATACGGCTTCAATTTTTCATGCCATGCGCGTTCTGGAGAGAGGGCTTGTCTACCTTTCTAAAGCTATCAAAGTTGAATCAGATAAAAACAATTGGGGGAATTTAATAGATCGCATCGAAAAGAGCATAAGAGATGTCAAGACACAAAAAAATAGCCCTGAAAAGGAAATTCAAATCCAACGCCTTAGCGAATTGGCCAAAGAATTTACCTACTTCAAGGATGCTTGGCGAAATTGGTGTGCGCACGGAAACAGGAATTATGATAGAAAAGACGCATTGAAAGTATTAACGCACACGCGTGACTTTATGCAGACCCTCTCTGGTTTAAATGACGAAAATTGTTGAATTCCTTAGCTGACGCATTTTGAACTGGTGGATCACCGGGCGATAGGGCGTTCTCCTGAACGCCCGTTCTCCAAACGAGCCAAGCCCGGTGATCACGCGTTTGTGCGGATGCTATTTCAGTGTTGTCGAATGCGCGGGCGGAAAACCGGTTTCCACTTTTCCTGCGCATTCTCCGGATCACGCCGCGATCTGGCTGGTCGGCGCGGCGCTCTTCACGTCGGCATCGACATGCGCCTCGAAGCGCTTGAAGTTTTCCTTGAACATGCCGACGAGCTTGCTCGCGGTTGCCGCGAAGGCCGCCTTGTCCTGCCACGTCTTGACCGGATAGAGAATATGCGGCTCGACACCCGGCACCGAGGCCGGCACGGCGAAGCCGAAATAAGGGTCGCGGCGGAAGTCGGCCTTGGCGAGCGAACCGTCGAGCGCGGCCGAGAGCAGGCGGCGCGTCACGCGGATCGGCATGCGGCGGCCGGTACCGTACTGCCCGCCGGTCCAGCCCGTGTTCACGAGCCAGCAATCGACATGGTGCTTGGCGATGAGATCGCGCAAGAGGTTGCCGTATTCCGCCGGATGGCGCGGCATGAACGGCGCGCCGAAGCAGGTCGAGAACACGGCCTCAGGCTCGGTGACGCCCTTCTCGGTGCCGGCGACCTTGGCGGTGTAGCCCGAGAGGAAGTGATACATCGCCTCGGCCGGCGTGAGCTTGGCGATCGGCGGGAGAACCCCGAAGGCGTCGCAGGTCAGCATCACGATGTTCTTCGGGTGCCCGGCGCGGCCGGTATCCGAGGCGTTCGGGATGAAGTGCAGCGGATAGGCGCAGCGTGTGTTCTCGGTCTTCGAGCCGTTGTCGAAGTCCGGCACGCGGGTATCGGCATCGACGATGACATTCTCGAGCACGGTGCCGAAACGTTGAGTGGTGGCGTAGATTTCCGGCTCGGCCTCGGCCGAGAGGCGGATGGTCTTGGCGTAGCAGCCGCCCTCGAAATTGAAGATACCGGATTTTGACCAGCCATGCTCGTCGTCGCCGATCAGCGTGCGGGTCGGGTCGGCGGAAAGGGTGGTCTTGCCGGTGCCGGAGAGCCCGAAAAACACGGCAGAATCCCCGTCCGGACCGACATTGGCCGAGCAGTGCATCGGCATGACGCCCGCTTCGGGAAGCGCGTAATTCAAGTATGTGAAGACGCTCTTCTTCATCTCGCCGGCGTAGGAGGTGCCCCCGATCAGCACGGTCTTGGATGCGAAATCGACCGCGATCACCGTGCCGGTCCGGCAGCCGTGACGGGCGGGATCGGCCTTGAACGAGGGCAGGTCGACGATCGTCATCTCCGGCGCGAAGCTCGCGAGTTCGTGCGCCTCGGGGCGGATCAGCAGGTTGCGGATGAACAGCGAATGCCAGGCATATTCGGTGTAAACGCGGACCTTGACGCGGTTCGCCGGGTCGGCGCCGCCGTAGAGGTCCTGCGCGAAGAGCTCCTTGCCCTTCGCGTGGGCCTTGAAGTCGGCGAGAAGGGTCACGAAATTCGCCGGGGTGATCGCGCCGTTGTTGTCCCACCACACCTGGTTCTCGGTCGTGGCGTCGCGAACCACGAACTTGTCCTTCGGCGAACGGCCGGTATGAACGCCGGTCTCGGCAAGCAGCGCGCCTCCGGCAGTTATCATCGCTTCGCCGCGGCGGATCGATTCCTCATAGAGCGCCGGTGCCTCAAGATTGAAATAGAACCGCGCCGGGCTCTCGAAGCCGAAGGTATTGGCGCCGAGTGCTGTGTTGAAACGGCCTTTCGTTTCCATGAGGCGGCTCCTTTTTTGCCAGGGTCGAACTGACCCGTGAGAGGGATGGCAGCCTCACGAGGCTGCCATCTGCCGCCCTCCGCGTCTCCCCTCGCATGGGACGGCAATTGCGGCTGGCGAATAGCAGGAATCCGCGCCCGCGCAATGGTCCGTTCGGTGAAAGGCAACACTTTTTCACGATTCACGGTTATCGGTGGTTCTGCCATACCAGTATATCGATGAAAAAAGCAGTATTCGTCGCGCCGAAACGATGAGTAGCCGGCTATTATCTAGGAATTTCTCGCTGTCGTCGCCAGCGATTTCAAAAGCTCCCGCAATTGCCCTCCGGAATGGACCGGTTGATCGAAGGTGAGGCGTGCAACGAGATCGCCGGCCTGAAGGTCAAGCCCGAGCGGGTCGAGCCCGCTTGCGCGCCATGCCGCCTCCGGTGCGCCACAGAAGCGCGTCGCATAGAGTACGAGCGCGTCCTTGTGTTCGCCGTTCAGATGGTCGAGCGCGGAGGTTTCAAACTCCTGAAAAGCGGCCGGATCCTCCAGTGGGTTGAGGACAAGCTGAGCATCGCCATCGAAAGCGCGCGCGAATCCGCCGTTGAGATGCACCGCGCTCGGCATCAGCCGGAAGAAGGCGAAATCCGGGAAATCCGCATAGAGCTTGGCCTTGGGGTGCCGGCGGAGATAGCGCTCGCGCAGGCGCGGGAGGTCGAGCGGCCCGGCGATCTCGGCCTGAACCTGGAGCGTAAGCCGTGGATGGGCGAGCGGATCGCCCTTCCCGACCTGCGCAAGCATGAGAGAGGCACGCTGGTCCTGCAGGAGGTTCTGGGTATGGGTCGAAAGACGCGAGACCAGGATGACGGGCGTGCCGTCGAAGTCGGTCGCGACGCTGGTCAGCGTCACGAAGGGCGCGCCGGACTGGGGATCGAGTGTCCCCAGTGCACCCGACCGGGCGGTGCGCAGGAGATGTCGCGCGACCGGAATCGGCTCGAAGTCAGCCGGTTGGCGCGGATCGCGCGGCGGCATTTTCGGCGCTGAATTGAGGATTTTTTCGGTCATTCTCGATCTCCTCATCGGGGTGCCGGACCGGGCAATTTGATTATCGGCGGGAAAATCCAAGGAAAATCATTGTTTGCCACAATTCGGCCTGTCTTCGTTCTAGATATCTGTTGCCACAATATCCAGATTCATGGCGAGGCGAAGGCCGCACTACCGCCCAGCAAGAGGAAGACCCATGCCGACGATCGCGCTTGTCGATGACGACCGGAATATCCTGACCTCGGTGTCGATCGCCCTGGAGAACGAGGGCTTCCGCGTGCAGAGCTACACTGACGGCGCAACCGCGCTCGACGGTTTGCGGCAGAGCCCGCCGGATCTCGCCATCTTCGACATCAAGATGCCGCGCATGGACGGCATGGAGCTGTTGCGCCGTCTGCGCCAGAAATCAGACCTACCCGTGATCTTCCTGACCTCGAAGGATGACGAGATCGACGAGTTGTTCGGCCTGAAGATGGGCGCGGACGATTTCATCCGGAAGCCATTTTCGCAGCGTCTTCTCGTCGAGCGCGTCAAGGCGATCCTGCGCCGCGCCGGTGCCAAGGATATTCCGGCATCCAAGGAAGCCGATGCGAAGGTGCTCGAACGCGGCCTTCTGCGGATGGACCCGGAGCGACACACCTGCACCTGGAAGGGCGAACAGGTGGTGCTCACCGTAACCGAGTTTCTGATTCTCCAGTCGCTCGCACAGCGTCCGGGCGTTGTCCGCAGCCGCAATGCGTTGATGGATGCGGCCTATGACGATCAGGTCTATGTTGACGACAGGACGATCGATAGCCACATCAAGCGGCTTCGGAAGAAATTCAAGCAGGTCGACGACGATTTCGAGATGATCGAAACGCTCTATGGTGTCGGCTACCGCTTCAAGGAAGGCTGAGCCCGGCGCGCCGCCGGGCTGGAGGGAGGGGCAGTTGCTCGACCGCGCCAAGGCGGCCCAATCGGAGATCCACGCGCCGGGCAACCGGCCGGATCTGGTCGATCCGCCTTCCGGCGGCTGGTTTCGGCGTGCGCGCCGGATGATGCGATTCCGCCAGGGGCTGGCGCGAAGACTGTCTTCATCACTCACGCGGCGCATCGCCATCCTGAACCTCGCAGGACTCGTCGCTCTGTTCATCGGCTTCCTATGGCTCAACCAGACCCGCGTTGGCGTGATCGACGCCCGTGTCCAGTCGCTTTCGCTTCAAGCCGAGATCATCGCGGCGGCGGTTTCCAGCGCGGTCGGCACCCAGGGTAACCAACTCGAACTCGACCCCGACAAGTTGCTCCAGCAGCAGCTCAATGAAGTACAGCCCGCCGAGGAAGCCGCGCCGAACTGGTTTGAGTTCTCGATCAATCCGGCGCGTGTCGCGCCTGTCCTGCGGCGGCTGGTGACGCCAACGCGTACCCGCGCCCGCATTTACGACCGCGACGGCTTGCTTCTGCTCGATACGCGCGCGTTCTATAATCCGTCGGATTTTTCCGAGACGACCCGTCCGGTTGCGGAGGAGGACTCGACCTGGACGCTGTTCTCGCGCACCTGGAATGCGGTCAAGCAGAGCTTCGGGCGTGTCGACATCGGCCAGCCGGAATCGCTCGCATCCAACGCCCGGCTTCCGGAGGTCGACAGGGCGCTCAAGGGTGCGCCGGCGACAGTCGTACGGGTGGCGACCAACGGCCAGACCATCGTCTTCGCCGCGACCCCGATCCAACGCGCCAATGCGGTGCGCGGTGTGCTTCTGCTCTCGACGCAGGAGGGCGATGTCGACAAGGTGATCGCCGACGAGCGGCGCGGCTATGTCATGGTTTTCCTGATCGCGGCCGGCGTCATGTTGGTCCTCTCCGTGCTGCTCGCCGGAACGATCGCTGAGCCGGTGCGGCGACTCTCTGAGGCGGCGGACCGCGTCCGGCGCGGCGTCCGAGCGCGCGAGGAGATCCCGGACTTTTCCGCCCGCTCCGACGAAATCGGCCAACTCTCCGCCTCGCTGCGCGACATGACGGGCGCGCTTTACAACCGGATCGAAGCGATCGAGCGCTTCGCGGCCGATGTCAGTCACGAACTGAAGAATCCACTGACCTCCCTGCGCAGCGCGGTCGAGACCCTGCCGTTGGCGAAAAAAGAGGAGAGCCGCGAACGCCTGCTCGCTGTCATCATCCATGATGTGAAGCGTCTCGACAGGCTCATCACGGATATCTCCGACGCGTCCCGCCTTGACGCGGAATTGCAGCGCGGCGGCACGGAGCCGTTCGATCTCGCGGCTCTTGCCGAAACCGTGGTCGGCATGAAGCGGGACGTTGCCCAGCCCGGCGACCCCCAGCTTGTGTTCCATCGCGGCGCGATGCCGAAGGGGCGGGGCACGCTGGTCGTCAACGGGCACGACAGCCGCGTGGTGCAGGTGCTGACCAATCTCATCGACAACGCCTTGTCGTTCACCGCACCCGACAAGCCCGTCATCGTGACCGTCGGCCATGTCGGGGGGATGGCCGAAATCCGGGTAGAGGACGGTGGCCCCGGCATCCCGGACCATGCGCTCGAACGCATTTTCGAGCGCTTTTACACCGACCGGCCGGACCACGGATTCGGACAGAATTCCGGGCTCGGGCTTTCCATTTCGAAACAGATCGTGCTGGCGCACAACGGCATTTTACGGGCTGAGAACATCGTCGATGAGGCCGGCAGCCGTTGTGGCGCGCGTTTCATCGTCCGCTTGCCGGTTGCGGGCCCGTGAGCGCGGGCGGGCATCACCATGCCTCGGCGCTGGTCGTCGGCGAGAAAGGCGTGCTGGTGCGGGGGGCGTCGGGCGCCGGCAAATCGCGGCTCGTCGTTGCGCTCAGGCGCGCAGCGGAGGCCGGGGGCCATTTCGCGCGACTGATTGGCGACGACCGTATCGCGCTCGATGTGAGGGGTAATCGGCTTGTCGCGGCTGGCCATCCGGCGGTAGCGGGGCTGATCGAACGGCGCGGTATCGGTCTTTGTGCGGAACGAGTGCTCGCGCCGGCGGTCATCGGGCATGTGGTGGACCTCGTCCTGGAAACGCCGCGCCTGCCCGAGCCGGGCGGCACGATCCGGCTGGAGGGCGTCGAACTGCCGTATTTGCAGATCGATTGCCGGCTTTCCGGCTCAGATCAGGCGGCGCTGGTACTATTTTGGCTGTTCGGTTAGTTTCGCATGTGCGAAAAAGAGTGAATGCGTCGGGTTTTGCTTGCCAAGTCGAGCTGGCTCGACAAAATGCCCGTCCTGATCGCGCAGGCGGAGAACCGCACGGCGTGATCGCAGCAGCGATCCGGGAACGGAAAGGTCACGGTATCCGTCGATGATCGGAATGGTATTGGTCAGCCACGGCCAGCTCGCGACCGAGTTTCGCCTGGCGATGGAACACGTGGTGGGGCGGCAGCCGCAGGTGGCGACTGTCTGCATCGGGCCGGAAGACGATATGGATGCCCGGCGCGGCGAAATCGTGGCCGCTATCAAGGCGGTGGACGCCGGCGATGGCGTTGTTGTTCTCACCGACATGTTCGGCGGCACGCCGTCCAACCTCGCCATCTCGGCGATGAACGGCGCCAATGTCGAGGTGATCGCCGGCATCAACCTGCCGATGCTGGTCAAGCTGGCGAAAGTGCGCGAGACGACCCCGCTTGCTGAAGCGGTCACTCAGGCCCAGGATGCGGGAAAGAAATACATCAACGTCGCCAGCCACATCCTGGCCGGTCGCTGAGGTTGCAGCCATGTCGGACGAAAGAACCTCGGACGAACCCTGCCCCCCGCCGCCGGTTGTCGAAGGCGCACTTGTCCGCGAGCTTCCCATCATCAATCGCAAGGGGCTTCACGCCCGCGCTTCGGCCAAGTTCGTGCAGTGTTGCGAGAATTTTTCGGCGGACGTCCGCGTCACCCGTTGCGGCGAGACGGTGGGCGGCACCTCGATCATGGGTCTCCTCACGCTCGCGGCAGCGCAGGGCACGAGCGTTTCTGTCGCCGCAACCGGTGCGCAGGCAAGAGAAGCGCTCGATGCGCTCGAAGCCTTGCTCGCCAACCGCTTCGGCGAAGACGAATAATCATTCGGTCCGCGCGTCGAATTGCCGACGGGCATCGTCGATACCGACACGGTTTTCCTTTGCCCAGTCGGCAAGAGCCCTGAAATGCCCGATCAGCGATTCCCCTAGCTTCGTCAGACCGTATGTCACGGCTGGTGGGACCGACGGCTGCACGTCGCGCCAGACAAGCCCATCGCGCTCGAGGCCGCGGAGCGTGACCGTGAGTACACGCTGCGAGATATCCGGAACGAGACGTTTGAGCGCGCTGAAGCGTCGATCGCCGTGCGACAGGTGCAAGAGCACCAGAATGCTCCACTTGTCGCTGATGCCGGCGATCACCTCCCGGACCGGGCAGTTCTCCGGCGCGCCTCGATCTTCACGGGTCATCACGACAGCCATAAGTTATAAAAAAGTGCCTACTTCCTTTTTATAACCAATATCATTTCATTCTCCTCAGGCCAAGCCGGCCTTGCCATGTCAGAGAGGAGAAATCTCCATGCCCAAATTCCCTTCCATCCGCGCGAAAGCTGCCGCCACCGTGCTTGCCACCTTCGCTTCTGCCGCGTCGGCCGGCGATCTCGATACCGTCAAGGCACTGTACTCAGACGCCTTCACGGCCACCGCATCGACAGAAAAGCGCGCGGTGGCCTTGCAAGGGCTGGCGGATAACTGGCAGTCGATCGGCGACTATTCGGGCAAGAGCAAATCACGCGATGAGCTTGCCAGGCAGTTGACCGGCTTCTTCCAGCTCATTCCTGACCTGACCTGGGAGATCGAACAGATCGTGCAATCAGGCGACATCTACGTCGTGCGCGGTCGCGCGACGGGAACGCCGAAGGGGCCGCTCTTCGGGGTGGATGGCAAAGGAAAGTCCTTCACCATCATGTCGATCGACATCCACAAGATCGAGAACGGCAAGATCGCCACGTCGCACCATGTCGAGGACTGGGCGGGAGCACTGCGGCAGCTCTCCGCCAAATGACGATTCGGGCGGGGCGGTCGGAAAGTCGACCGCCTCGTTCGATATAAAGAAATCTTTATATGTTTATTGCGACCCTTGCCTTTCTCTGATACTGACGCCCTGCCGGCCCGTTTGGAGGCCGGGCGATCCTGCGCGTCAGGGCTCCAGAACGGAGCGTGCCGACTGCGCGATCAGTTCAGAGGGTTTCATGGATTACGTCGTCAAGGATATCGGCCTCGCGGATTGGGGTCGCAAGGAAATCAACATGGCCGAGACCGAAATGCCGGGTCTCATGGCCGTTCGCGAGGAATACAAGGGTCAGCAGCCGCTCAAGGGCGCGCGCATCGCTGGCTGCCTGCATATGACGATCCAGACTGCGGTGCTGATCGAAACGCTCAAGCATCTCGGCGCCGACGTCCGCTGGTCGTCCTGCAATATCTATTCGACGCAGGATCACGCGGCCGCCGCGATCGCCAAGTCCGGCACGCCGGTGTTTGCGATCAAGGGCGAGACGTTGGAGGATTACTGGGACTACGTCTACCGCACCGCGCAGTGGGGCGACGGCGGTACGCCGAACATGATCCTGGACGATGGCGGCGATCTCACCATGTTCATCATCCTCGGTGCCGAGGCAGAGAATGGCGACGCCGCCTTCCTCGATAAGCCGGGTAACGAGGAAGAGACGATCTTCTTCGCGCTTATCAAGAAGGTTATGAAGGCCAACCCGGGCTGGTTCACCCGCGTGCGCGGCGCGATCAAGGGCGTCTCCGAGGAGACGACCACGGGCGTGCATCGCCTTTACGATCTCGCCAAGGCGCACCGCCTCCCGTTCCCGGCGATCAACGTGAACGACTCGGTCACGAAGTCCAAGTTCGACAATCTCTACGGTTGCCGCGAATCGCTCGTCGACGCGCTGCGCCGCGGCACCGACGTGATGATGGCAGGCAAGATCGCGATGGTCGCGGGCTATGGCGACGTCGGCAAGGGTTCGGCAGCCTCGCTCCGGCAGGCCGGCTGTCGCGTGCTGGTCTCGGAAATCGACCCGATCTGTGCGCTTCAGGCCGCGATGGAGGGCTATGAGGTCACCACGATGGAAGACGCGGCGCCGCGCGCCGACATCTTCGTCACCTCGACTGGCAACGTTGATGTGATCACGGTCGAGCACATGCGCGCGATGAAGCATCGCGCCATCGTCTGCAACATCGGTCACTTCGATTCGGAAATTCAGGTCGCGGGCCTGAAGAACTTTAAATGGGACAACGTCAAGCCGCAGGTGGATGAGATTGAGTTCCCCGATGGCAAGCGCATCATCCTTCTCTCCGAAGGCCGTCTCGTGAACCTTGGCAATGCGACGGGCCATCCGTCCTTCGTGATGTCCTGCTCGTTCTCGAACCAGACGCTGGCGCAGATCGAGTTGTGGAACCACCACGCCAAGTACGAGAACAAGGTCTACACGCTGCCCAAGCACCTCGACGAGAAGGTTGCGGCGCTCCACCTCGAAAAGGTCGGGGCGAAACTCACCGTGCTTTCCAAGAAGCAGGCAACCTACATCGGCGTGCCCGAGGCTGGCCCGTTCAAGCCCGAGACCTATCGCTACTGAGGCGTCCGGCGCTCCTGCGCCGGATATTCTCTTTATGTTCCAACTAATCCAACGCGCCCGGGAATCCGGGCGCGTTATTTGTTTGTTAACCACTTCCTGCGGGAGTCACTCGACGATTAAAGTGCGCCCGCGCGCTTCGCTTCGGTGATTCGCGGCGCGGCGGCGCAAAGAATTTCGCGCGGACATGGCGGCTGTGCGCGAGGAGGCCAGGGGATGGAGGACAAGGCAGCTCCGGTGGGCGATCTTGGATGGAAGATCGCGCGGGATGCCGGCTTGAGGCCACCACGGCATTCGGTCGTCGCACGGCTCGTGATGCGGGCGACGCCGGTCATGATTGGTCTCTCGGCTTGCGGTCACGCACTCGCTGCCGGAAACGAAGGGTTCGAGTTGCGCCTGCCGGCGCAGGTCATGAGCCGGTTCGAGATCGTGGGCGCCACCATCCCCCTGTCGATCGCGCTCCTTGCCGTGACGCTCTATGCGGCGACGATTTCCATCCTGCATGTCCGCGCCCGACGGATTTGGAACGATCATTTCGAAGAACAGAATCGTGCCATTCAGGACGCGCAGGCGCAGGTCGAGCGCTCGCACCTTTTCCTTGCCTCCGACCGCCAGCTTCTGGTCGCCTGGAGCGGGCAGACAGGCGAACCTGAGTTCGAGGGCGATCCCGGCATCATCCTCGAAACGACCGTGCCGCAGCGCGTGCTCGCCTTCGCCGACTGGCTGCCGGACGAGGATGCGCGCCGGGTAGATCACCGCCTGATGGCCCTGCGGTCGTCCGGCGCGGCCTTTTCGGAGCAGCTCCGCTCCCTGCGTGGTGATCATGTCGAGATCGAGGGAAGGCCGATCGCAGGACGGGCGGTGATGTCGATCCGTATCGCGACCGGCGAACGTCTCGCGCTGGCGCGGCTGATGGATGAGAAGAATGCGCTGGAGCTGGCACAGAACCAGCTGCGGTCCGTCGTCGAGGCGATTCCACAGCCGGTCTGGCTGCGCGACCGCGCGGGCAAGCTTGGCTGGGTGAATTCCGCCTACGCGCAGGCGGTGGACGCGCCCGGTCCAGAAACGGTGCTCAAGACGCAAACGGAAATCCTCGACAGCGATGATCGCGCCGCGATCCGCCGCCGGCAGGCGGACAGCGGGCGGTATCACGGCTCGGTCACCGCGATCTTCGCCGGCGAGCGCCGCAAGGTCGATGTCGTCGAGGTCGCCGGGCCGGAGGGCGGCGGAGGCTTCGCGCTCGACATGAGCGAGCTGGAGGCGACCCGGCAGGCGCTCGAACGGCAGATGGAAGCGCATGTGCGTACGCTCGACGAACTCCCGAGCGCGGTGGCGATCTTCGATCGAGCTCAACGCCTTACATATTCCAACCGGGCCTTCGCCGATCTTTTCGCACTCGACGCGCATTTTCTCGCCAGCAACCCCAGCAACGCTGAGTTGCTCGACCATCTCAGGGCCAAGGGGCGCCTGCCGGAAGCTTCGAACTACCGTGAGTGGAAGGGGCACCTCATCGCCCAGTTTGCTGCGACCGAGCAGGCAGAGCACGGTTGGCGCCTGCCCAATGGACGCTCGCTGCGCGTCGTGACGACACCGAACCCGCAGGGCGGACTGACCTATCTCTTCGAGGACGAGACCGAACGTTTCACGCTTGAAACCTCTTACGACCGGTTGAAGAACACCCAATGGGAAACGCTGATGGCGCTCTCCGAGGGCGTCGGCGTGTTCGGGTCGGACGGATGCCTCCAGCTTTCAAATCCGGCTTTCGCCGATTTGTTCGGCATCGCGCCGGAGACGTTGCACGGTTCTCCCCACGTCGAGGAAGTGGCTGCGGCCTCGATCAAGGCGCCGAAGGAAAGCTGGCGCACGATCATCGGTATCGTCTGTCTGCTGGCGGAAGCCCGTGACGACAAGCAGTTCGAAGTGACCGCGCAGGATGGCCGCATCCTTCACGTGATGACGACACCTCTGCCCGAGCGCGCGACACTGGTGACTGTCGCCGATGTCACCGATACGGTAGAGGCCGAGACGCGCCTGCGCGAACACAACGAGGCCCTGCGGCAGGCAGCCCGGCTGAGGACGGATTTCATCAAGAGTGTTTCGTTCGAACTGCGCTCGCCGCTGACCTCGGTCGTGGGACTGGCGCAGGCGCTCGCCGGTGGTGTTGCGGGCGAACTCAATCCGAAGCAGCTCTCCTACACGCAGGATCTTTCCCGTGCGGCCGATGCGGTGCTGACGATCACCTCGGACATTCTCGATCTTGCCGATGTCGAGGCGGGTTCGGGCATCGAGATCGAGAAGAGCGACGTGGACATTGCCGGTGCGATCAGCGAGGCGATGGAAGGGCTGAAGGATCGTCTTGGCGATGCCAAGGTTCGTCTCTCCATCAACCTGCCGGGCGGGATCGCGACGATCCGCGCCGATGCCAAGCGATTCCGCCACATCGTCTTCAATCTGCTCGCCAACGCCATTGCCTATTCGGGGCCCGGCGATACGGTGCGTCTCGCCGTCCGTCGTGCCGAGGGCGGCATCGCGATCGACGTCACCGATCCGGGACGCGAGCAGGGGCTGGAAGCCTCGCCGGGCGGGAAAGGCGTGCCGAACGTCGAGCGCGGCCACGGCCTGCGCTTCTCGCTCGCCAAGGCGCTCACGAAACTGCATGGCGGCAGCCTTGGCGTGAGCGACGACGGCAAGGGCGGACATACCACGACCGTTCTCCTGCCGGATGCGTAAGGGGGGCGTGGCATGAAGGAAGCGGGCGTTCCGGTTTCCTGGCGCATCGACCTGCCGGACGAGGCCGCGACGGCGCGCGTGGCGCAGCAGGTCGCGGCCGAACTCCGGCCTGGCGATCTCGTGACGCTGGCCGGCGATCTCGGCGCAGGCAAGACCACTTTCGCGCGGGCGATGATCCGCACGCTGACGCGTGATCCGGCGCTGGAAGTGCCGAGCCCGACCTATACGCTGATGCAGACCTACGATGCACCGGAGTTCCGCATCGTCCATGCCGACCTCTATCGCGTTGCCGATGTCAGCGAACTCGTCGAACTTGGCTGGGAAGACGCAGCGGAGAACGCGATCGTCCTGTGCGAATGGGCCGACAAGGCGGGGGACATTCTTGCCGAAGATCGGCTCGATGCCCGCTTCGATATCGCTCCCGGCGGTGAGGGGCGCATCCTCATGCTCACCGGGCATGGCCGCCTCGCGCCGCGGCTGGAACGGGCGCGAGCAATCGACCGTCTGTTCCGGAAAGGCGGATTTCCCGACCCCGTCCGGGAGTTCATGCAGGGCGATGCGTCGGTGCGCGCCTACGAGCGCATCAGCGATCCCGCTTCCGGTCGTAGCGCCATCCTGATGATCGCCCCCCGCCGGCCGGACGGCCCGCCGATCCGCCTCGGCAAGAGCTACTCGCAGCTCGTACACCTTGCCGAATCGGTTCACGCCTTCGTCGCGATGACCAAGGGCCTGCGCGAACTCGGCTTCTCGGCACCCGAACTCTATGCGTCCGATCTCGAGGCCGGGCTGCTGCTGATCGAGGACCTCGGCACAGAAGGCGTCATCGACACGAATGGCCCGATCCCAGAGCGTTATGCGCTGGCGGTCGATGTGCTTGCCGAGCTTCACTCGCGCACCTTGCCGACGGAGCTGCCGGTCGACGGGTTGCAGATGCACAAGCTCTCCCGTTACGACCTCGAAGCCTTGACGATAGAGGCGGAACTGCTGCTCGACTGGTATCTGCCCTACGCCAACAAGCGCACGCCGAACGCCGGTATGCGCCTCGGTTTCGTCGATCAGTGGGTCTCAACGCTCGACGTGATCGTCAACGGTGAGAAGACCTGGACCTTGCGGGACTATCACTCGCCCAACCTGATCTGGTTGCCCGAACGCGAGGGGCTGCGGAAGATCGGGCTGATCGACTATCAGGATTGCGTGATCGGCCATCCGGCCTATGATGTCGTCTCGCTGCTTCAGGATGCGCGTGTAACGGTGCCGGAGGGCCTCGAACTGTCGCTTCTTGCCCGCTATGCCAAGGGTCGGCTCGCGCGTGACCCCGATTTCGACATGCAGGCTTTCGCCGCTGCCTATGCCATTCTCGGCGCACAACGGGCGACCAAGGTGCTCGGAATCTTCGTCAGGCTCGACCGGCGCGACGGTAAGCCCGCTTACCTCAGGCATATCCCGCGGATCGAGGCCTATCTCAAGCGCTGCCTTGCGCATCCGGTCTTGGCAAAGCTCACCGGCTGGTATCAAACCAATCTGCCGGGATTTGCAACGGATTCGGGGAATGAGGCAGGCATTGGCGATCGAAAAGGCGATGGTTCTGGCGGCAGGGCTGGGCACGCGGATGCGCCCGCTGACGGACAAACTGCCGAAGCCGCTGGTGAAAGCGGGCGGCCGGAGCCTGCTCGATCATAATCTCGACCAGCTCGCCGCCTGTGGCGTTCACGAGGCGGCTGTGAATGTGCATTACCTTCCCGATCAGATCATCGCGCATGTGAAGGCACGGAAGGCGCCCCGCATCACCATTTCTGACGAACGCGACCGCATTCTCGATTCCGGTGGCGCTATCGGCAAGGTGCTTCCGTTTTTCGGCGACCGGCCGTTCTTCTCGCTCAATGCCGATACGATCTGGCTCGACGGGCCACGCCGTAATCTCGACCGGATGCGGGAGCACTTCGATCCCGAAACGATGGATGTCCTTCTGCTTGTTGCGCCCGCGGTCACCACCATCGGCTGGGGGAACCGGGGTGATTTCTTCCTCGAACAGGATGGCCGCCTGCGCCGCCCGAAACCCGGTGAGGTTGCGCCCTTTGCCTATACCGGTGCGGCGATCCTCAAGCCGCAATCCTTCGCTGGCAAGCCGGAGATCTTCTCGCTCAACCGTATCTTCGACGAGGCCCGGGAGGCTGGACGGTTCTTCGGGCTTCGGCTCGACGGGTTGTTCATGCATGTCGGCACGCCCGCCGCGCTGGAGGAGGCCGAGCGGGCACTCAACCTCTACGACCGGTAGCGCACGATGGCACGCGCGGTCCCCAATGTCTTCACGATCGCACCGGGGCTCCCTTTCGTGCGGCTCGTGGTCGGGGAACTTCTTGCGGGCCGGTTGCTGGGCATTCCCTTCGGCGAGGAGCCGCATCGCCTCGCCGACCTGACGATCCATGTCCCCACGCAGCGCGTGCGCAAGATCGTCGAGGAGGAATTCATTCGAGCGCTCGCGCCGCGCCCGGCAATCCTCCCGCGCATCCGGCCGCTGGCGGAGCCCGGCGATCCGCTCCGCACGCCCGAGGAAACGGAGGCGGAGGTCGATGACGTGTCTGCCGATGCGTTCGCCGGGGGGCGGGTCATCGGCCCGCTCGAACGGCGGTTCCTTCTTCTCCCGCTCGTCAGGGGCTGGCTGCGCGGTATCCGCACGGAGGCCGGAGAGGCGCTTGCCGGCGATGCTGGCCTGCGCGAGGAACTGGTGCTTGCGGAAGAACTGGGGCGGTTGATCGACGAGATGCGGATCGCCGAGCTGCCGCTGGCGATGCTCGAGGCCGCGGCCCCGCCGGGCTACGACGAAGCCAAGCATGATGTCTACTGGGCGAAATCACGCGAATTCCTCCAGATTGCCGCTCGCGCCTGGCCAGGACATTTACAGGAGATCGCCGCGCGCGACGAGATGGATGTCCGCCTTGAGGGCATCGAGGCGGAGGCGCGGCGCATCGCGGGCGGAGCCGGTGGTCCGGTTCTGGTGCTGGGCTCGACGGGCTCAGTGCCCGCGACGGCGCGATTAATGCGAGCGGTCAGCCGGCACGAGCAGGGCGCGGTCGTTCTGCCGGGTCTGGACCTCAGCCTTGATGAAGCTGCATGGAAGATTATCGGCGACGGCGAGGCCACCATCGCGACGCGCTTTGCCCATCCTCAGGCGAGTCTAAAGAACCTGCTGCCGATTCTGGGGATCGGGCGCGCCGATGTCGCAACGATTGGCGAGACGGAGACCGCGCGTAACCGCGCGATTTCGGAAGCACTCCGGCCGGCGGAGACGATCGACCTTTGGCGCCAGCGGGTGGATGGACCGTTACTCGCCGCGGCGCTCGACGGTCTCGACGTGATCGAGGCCGCCGAGGAGCGGGAGGAAGGGCTCGCTGTCGCGCTTCTGATGCGCGAGACGCTCGAAAATCCCGAGGCGTCGGTCGTCTGCGTCACCGCCAATCGCAAGCTGGCAGAGCGCATCCGCGCCGAACTACGGCGCTGGGGGATCGATGTCGAGGATTCTGCCGGTATTCCGCTCGCGGAAACGCCGGCCGGTCGGTTGCTGCTCCTTCTTTTCCGGGCCGCATCCGAGCAGGACGGCGGCGCGATCCTCGCCCTGCTGCGCGATCCTCTTGTCGGACTTGGCTTCGATCGCGCGGTTTTCGCTGCGCTCGTCGACGCTATGGAAATCCTGGTGTTTCGCGGACGGCATTTTTCGAAGGGCGAACCCTTGTCGACGCGCCTCTCTGCGGTACTGGAGAGGGAGGAGCGCCACGCCCATCCCGCGGCCAAACGCATCGACGCTGAGATCCGAGCCGAACTGCCGGTTCTCGCCAAGGCGCTCGACGATCTTTTCGGCAGGCTTGTCGGGGCCGATGCACCGGGCCGTCTCGACGATTTCGCCTCAATGCTCTGCGCAGCGATGCTTCGGCTTACCGAAGGTTCCGATGGTCAGACGAGGTTCGGCCGGGACGCACATTCCGGCCGCCTGCTGATGCTGCTGGAAGAGATCGGCATACATGGCGCCGATGCGAGGATGGAGCCGGCGGAAGCGTTGAGCGCGATCGAACTTCTGGTGAGAGGCGAGATCCTTCCGCCGACGGGCGGACATCCGCGAGCAGCGATTCTCGGGCCACTCGAATCTCGTCTCGTCGAGGCCGATCGAATCATTCTTGCCGGACTCAACGAGGGCTCGTTCCCGCCCGCCGCGCGTGAGGGCCCCTTCCTGAACAGGACGATGCGGCTCGAACTCGGCCTGCAACCGCCGGAACGGCGCATCGGGCAGAGCGCGCACGACTTCGCGATGCTGACCGGTGCACGCCATGTCGTGGTGACGAGATCTCGGCGCGAGGGAGAATCGCCAGCACTGGCGTCTCGCTTTCTGCGGCGCTTGCGCGGGCTGGTCGGCGAAGAGAAGTGGAGGACAGCCGGTGCCCGCGGCGCGCGCATTCTCGCGCTTGCCCGGCGGATGGAAGAGCCGCCCGGACCTGCGCGGCCCTGCGCGGAACCGGTCCCGGTTCCGAGGGCGCCGCGAGTGCCCGAGAAGCTCTCCGTTACGGAAATAGAGACCCTGCGCCGCGATCCTTACGCGATCTATGCCAAGCACCTGCTCGGCCTTGTGCCACTCGAACCGATCGAGCCGGAACTCGATGTGCGCGAGCGCGGGACCGTGCTCCACGCCTGCCTCGAGGACTATGTGAAGTCCGATCCGCCGCTCGACCCCGGCGAGGCCGCCGACCAGCTGATCGAGATCGGCCGCAAGCATTTCGACGGCTTGCGGCACGACCGCGAGCTGCATGAATTCTGGTGGCAACGGTTCCGCGACATCGTGCCGGCCTTCGTCGCCTTCGACCGTGAACGGCGAGAACAGGGCTGGACCGTGCTGGCGGAGCGTTACGGCAAGATCGAGATCAGCCTTCCCGATGGAGAGAGAATAGCGATCACCGGTCGTGCCGACCGGATCGAAATCCGTGGCGGCGAGCGTGCGATCTTCGACTACAAGTCGGGAGCGGCTCCGAACAAGCGTGACATTCTCGCCCATCGCGCCGCGCAACTGCCTGTGACGGCGGCGCTGGCGCGGCGAGGCGCTTTCCCGGACGTGCCGGCGGAGGCAAAGACCGTGTCGCTCGCCCATCTCTCGGTCGGCGGGCAGGAACCGGTCGAGCCGGTAGCGGTCGAGCCACCTGATATGTCTCTCGATGCCTTTGCGGAGGAAGACTGGCGGCTGCTGGAAGATCAGCTCCTGCGTCTCGCGAGGGGCGAAGAAGCTTATCGCGCGCGCCTCGCGCCGAAATCCGGTAACCGCCCCGGCGAATACGATCACCTCGCCCGTGTCGACGAATGGCAGATGCCGGCGGCCGGGGAGGATGCGGAATGAGCGGCGCCTTCGTCATTCCTGAAAGCGAGCGGCAGGACCGAATCGCCGCCACCGAACCGAAACAGGACATTTGGGTGTCGGCCAACGCCGGTTCCGGCAAGACGACGATCCTGCGAAATCGGGTGATTCGGCTGTTGCTCGAAGGCGTCGCGCCGGATCGTATCTTGTGCCTGACCTATACCAAGGCGGCGGCGGCCGAGATGCAGGGGCGCATTTTCGCCGAGCTTGCCCGCTGGGTTCAGCTTGACGATCAGACCCTCACCGCTGAACTTGCCGGACTTGCGGGCGATGGTGCAGCGGCAACGCCGCAGCGCCTTGCCAGGGCGCGGACCCTTTTCGCCCATGCCATCGAAACGCCGGGCGGTCTCAAGATCCAGACGATCCATGCCTTTGCGGAGCGTGCGTTGCATCTCTTCCCGCTCGAAGCCGGCGTGCCGCTGAACTTCGAGGTCGTCGAGGCGGGCGAAGCGAAGGCCATGCGCCTTGCTGCCCGCAAGGCGACGATCGCCCTTGCCGTTTCCCGACCTGCCTCGAAAATCGGCCTCGCACTCGGCGAAATCATTTCCGCGGGCGGCACGGAGCGGTTTGAAAAGGCGCTCGACGCGGCGCTGGAGGAGCTTTCGACCCTTCGTCTGCGTGATGAGCCGATCGCGGCCGGCCCGGAGAGAGAGGAGCGATACCGGCGGTTGTTCGGGATCGAGGCAGGGCAAACGCTACAAGATCTCGAAGAGGCTTTCCTCCGGGCGCGACCGATAATCGAGGAGGTCGAACAACTGATCGAAGCCGGTCGGTCGATGAGCGCGGCCGGAGGCAATGATTCCAGGGCGTTCGACCAGCTTCACCGCGCGATCGTCGCGCGCAGGAACGGGCGAGATTGGGCCCAAGCCTACCTCGCGGTGTTCCTGACAGCAAAGAACGAGGAAAGGGCAAATGCCTTCACGAAGAGCCTTAAAGGCAAGCTTTCCCAGCTCGACACGTTCGAGACGGCCGAGAAGGCGGCCGTCCTCCAATATCTCGAGCGCCGGAGGGCGATTGCTTCCTACAACCGCTCGCTGGCACTTCTTTCATTCGCCGAGGAAGTGCTGGAACGTTTCGAAACGGCCAAGCGCACCCGCGCTTTCCTCGACTTCAACGACCTGATCTCGGCCTTGCGACGCCTGCTCGTGCGGGCGGATGCAAGCTGGATTATGATGAAACTCGACAGCACCATTGAGCACGTGCTGATTGACGAGGCGCAGGATACCACGCGGGAGATGTGGGATATCGTCCGGGCGTTGACCGGCGAGTTCTTCGCCGGCGAGGGGCGCACGAAGCGCTTTCGCTCGTTGTTTGTCGTCGGTGACGAAAAGCAGTCGATCTTTTCCTTTCAAGGGGCGGATCCGGCGGTTTTTGAGGAGACGCGGCACTATTTCGCGGAGCAATCGCTGGGGCGGGCGGGACCGGAAGCGGATGCCCGGCAGAACCGTATCCGCCATCCTGTGCCGTTACGCTCGTCGTTCCGCTCGAGCGCCGATGTCCTGGCGGCGGTCGACAAGGTGTTCGGGACGACCTCGCGGGCGGAGGGGCTGGGGGCAACGCCCTTGCCGACAGTGCATCACGCGGCAAGGGCTAGCCACCCCGGCCTTGCCGAGCTCTGGCCGGTTGACTTCAAGGAAGCAGAGGCGGAGGGCCCGGCTCGCAACGGTCTCTTCGCGCTCGCCGATCGCATTGCGGAACGGATCGCCGGCCTGCTCGCAACCGGACGGCATCTCTCCGGCGGCGAGCCGGTCAGGCCCGGTGACATTCTCATTCTCGTGCAGCGGCGCGGGGGCCTTTTCAAGGCGATCCTGAAGGCGTTGAAACAGCGAGCGGTGCCGGTGAGCGGTGCCGACCGGCTGAAGCTGCAGGAAGAACTGGTAATCCGTGATCTCCTGGTCATCGCCGAGGCGGCTTTGCTGCCAGAGGACGATCTTGCGCTAGCGACCGCGCTGAAAACGCCGGTTTTCGGCCTCGACGACGGCACGCTGGAGTGTCTCGCCCGGAACCGGGAGAACTCGCTATATGCAGCCCTGCAGGCCAGCGACGCGTTCGCGGACATCGCCATCCGCTGGACCGATCTCGCTCGCCGTGCCCGAATCGACACGCCCTTCGCCTTTTTCTCCCACCTCCTCAACGCGCCGATCCCGGCAGGTGACGCGATCAGCGGACGCTGCGCGATCTATGCCCGGCTTGGAACCGATTCCGGCGATCCGCTCGATGCGTTCCTCCTCGAAGCGCAGGGCTTCACCGGTCGTGAACCGGGCTCGCTCCTCCGGTTTGTGCTGGTCCAGCGAGCCCGCGAGAGCGAGCTCAAGCGCGATCTCGAACAGGGGGTCGACAAGGTCCGCGTCATGACCGTGCACGGCGCCAAGGGGTTGGAAGCGCGGATCGTGTTCCTCGCCGACGCCGCGACCAAGCCTGATCGTGGCAAGGAGAAGCCGGCCTTTGTGCTTCATGTGCCGCTGGCGGACAAAAGGGCCGTACCGCTGCTCGTCTGGTCGGGTGAGAAGGACGGTGAAACCGCCAGCCAGCGCCACGCGCGGGCGGGCCATCGACGGCGGACAATGCAGGAATATCGCCGCCTGCTCTACGTTGGCATGACGCGTGCGGCGGACCAGCTTTATGTATCGGGTTATTCCGACCGGGCACGCCCGAGGAACCCGTCCGCCGAACCCGCGCCGATGGAGGAAAGCTGGCACCAGCTTGTCGCTGCCGGTTTTGCGGAAGGCGGCGCGAGGGCGCATATGGAGCAAGACGGGCGCGAAATCCGCTGCTTCGGCGCGGATCCGGTTTCGGTCCTTGCCGGGACGGAAGAGGGGATACCCGCAGGCAAAGAGGAACCGCTGCCGGATTGGCTGTTCCGTCGATTGCCGCCATCCGAGCCGGTAGCGCCGCCTCTTCGGCCCTCGACGGGGTTTCCGCTTGGCGATGCCCGGACCTCGCCGGATGCCGACGAGGCGCTGGGACGGCGCCAGCGCGGCATTTTCCTGCACAGGCTCTATGAACTCCTGCCGGGGTTGCCGGCCGAGCGGCGAGAGACCGCCGCAAGGTTAGTCGCCGTGCGCCTCGTGCCGGGCGTTACCGACCATGACGTCGCTGCCTTGCTCCGGCCCGTCCTCGCGGCTCTCAAAGATCCGGCGACCGCATGGATTTTCGCGGAAGGCTCCCGCGCGGAGGTGCCGGTCGCCGGAACCGTGACTCTGCCCGGCGGCGGTCGGCGCGCCATCTCCGGCCGCATCGACCGGCTGGTCGTGCAGCCGAATGTGGTCGATATCGTCGATATCAAGACCGGGCGGGAACGCCCGGCCGTGGAGGATGGTGCGATCCTCCGGCAGATGGCCCTCTATCGGGCTTTGCTGACCGGTGTTTATCCCGAGCGGACGATCCGTTGTCACGTTTTCTGGGGCGATATGCCACGGACGGAGGTGCTAGCATCGGCTGCGCTCGATAGAGTATTAGAGAATATTGATGTAAAACAAGCGTGATGAGCGCCACCCTTGATTCCGCAGACCGCACTTCCTACCTTCGTGGGCGGAAGTCCTAGGGGATTTTTTGAAAGGAACCGCGATGGGCGCGAACACTCACACCGTCACCGACAAATCATTTGCCGCTGATGTCCTCCAGTCGGCCACGCCGGTCGTCGTCGATTTCTGGGCGCCGTGGTGCGGCCCCTGCAAGATGATCGCGCCGGCGCTCGAGGAAATTGCCGCCGAAATGGCCGGCAAGGTCAAGGTCGTTAAGGTCAACGTCGACGAGAATCAGGAAATTGCCGCCCAGTTCGGCATCCGCTCGATTCCGACGTTAATGGTCTTCAAGGGCGGCAAGCTCGCCGCCACCAAGGTCGGTGCCGGTTCGAAGAGCGACCTGTCGAAGTGGATCACTGCTTCGGCCTGATCGTCGATCGCATGGCTTTGGAAACCCGGCTTCGGCCGGGTTTTTCATTCGGGAATCGCGCCGTCGAGCGCGAGGACTTCGCCGGCGAGATAGAGCGATCCGGTGATGACGATCCGCGGCGCCTCCCGCCAATCGCGTGCGCCAAGATATTTCAGGCTCTCCGTGATCGAGCCGGCAACAGCGGAGGGCAGGCCCAGCTTCCGCCCCGTCGCGGCCAGCTCTTCCGGCGGGCGGGCGATATCGCTCCCGATCGGCACCGCCAGCATTTCCCGCGCGAGGCCGACGAACGGCGTCAACAGGGCATCTGCATCCTTGCGGGCGAGCGAACCGCAGATCAGTACGAGCGGTTTCGGGCTCTTTTCCTCCAGCTCGCTGACGGTTTCGGCGAGCGCCCGCGCGCCATCGGCGTTATGGCCGCCATCGAGCCAGATCTCCGCGCCTTTCGGCGCCAGCTTCGTCAGCGAACCCGTGAGGCGCTGGAAACGCGCCGGCCATTCGACGCGTGTGAGCCCGGTCTCGATCGCCTTTTGGTCGATCCGCTCCGGCGCGACGGTCAGCAGCGTGGCGATGGCGGTCGCGGCATTGATATGCTGGTGGCGACCGAGCAGCCTTGGCAACGGCAGATCCAACACCCGGTCCTCCGCCTGATAGATCAGCCGGCCGTTCTCCTCATGCGCATGGAAATCCTCGCCGCCGACCAGCGGTCGAACGCCATGCCGCGCCGCTTCGCGGCGGCAGACGGCGAGCGCGTCAGGATGCTGCTCGGCAAGAACAAGAGGCGCACCGCGCTTGATGATTCCGGCCTTCTCGAAGGCGATCTTGGCGATGGTATCGCCAAGGTGCTCCTTGTGATCCATCGAAACCGGCGTGATGACGCAGGCTGCCGGACGCTCGAACACATTGGTCGTGTCCATCCGCCCACCGAGCCCGACTTCCATCAGCACGTAGTCGGCCGGGTTGCGGTGGAAGAGATCGATCGCCACCGCGGTCGTGATCTCGAAGAAGGTGATCGGCTCACCCGCATTGATGGTCTCGACCCGCTCGAAAGCATCGACGAGCGCGGTCTCGCTGACAAGCTTGCCGCCCCCCGGTGCGGCGAGACGGATTCGCTCGTGGAAATGCACGAGATGGGGCGAGGTATAGGCGTGGACGCGGGCGCCGCTCGCCTCCAGCATGGCCCGCATGAAGGCAACGGTTGAGCCCTTGCCGTTGGTGCCAGCCACATGGATCACCGGCGGCAGTTGCCGCTCCGGGTGGCCCATCTTCGCGAGCAGACGCTCGATCCGCCCAAGGCTGAGATCGATCTTGATCGGGTGCAGCGACTGGAAGCGCGCGATATAGGCGTCCGAAATGCGCATCGAAACACCGTGACGGTAAGGGATCAGGCGGCGGCTTCGCGCTTCGTCAGCAAACGGCAGAGGCGCGAGACCGTTGGGCGTATCTCCTTGCGGTGCAGCACCATGTCCACCATGCCGTGATCGCGCAGGTATTCGGCGCGCTGGAAGCCTTCCGGCAGCTTCTCGCGGATTGTCTGCTCGATGACGCGCGGCCCGGCGAAGCCGATCATCGCACCCGGCTCCGCGATATGGACGTCGCCGAGCATACCGTAGGAAGCGGTAACGCCGCCGGTTGTCGGGTTGGTGAGCACGGCGATATAGGGCAGGCCAGCCCGGCGGAGGCGCTGGAGGGCGACGGTGGTGCGCGGCAACTGCATCAGCGAGAGGATGCCCTCCTGCATGCGCGCGCCGCCCGAGGCGATGAACAGCACAAGCGGCGTCTTGCGCTCATAGGCCGTGTCGGCGGCGACGATGACGGATTCGCCCGCCGCCATGCCGAGAGAACCGCCCATGAACGCGAAATCCTGCACGCCCATCGTCACCGGAAGCTGATCGAGTGTGCCAAACCCGACGAGAACGGAATCGTTCATGCCCGTCTTGGCGCGCGCATCCTTGATGCGGTCCGTGTAGCGCTTCTCGTCCTTGAATTTCAGCGGATCCGGCACGACCTCGGGGATTTTGATCGCTTCGAATTGCCCGCCGTCGAACATATGCGCGAGCCGCGCCTTCGCGGTCATCCGCAGGTGATGCTCGGAACCGGGAATGACCCAGAGGTTGTCCTCGACCTCCTTCTGGAACACCATCTGCCCGGTATCCGGGCACTTGATCCAGAGGTTCTCCGGTGTCTCGCGCCGGAGGAGCGAGCGGATTTTCGGCCGGACGAGATTGGTGATCCAGTTCATCGTGCTTTCAGTGGACATCAGCTTTCCGCTCCGATGATTATTTCTTCACGCCGCGAACGGCCTCGGCGAGGCTGCTCACGAGCTCGGTAACGGCCGAAACCGTCTTTTCCGTGGCCTTTCCTTCGCCGTCGAGCGAAAGGCGGATCGCTTCGACCAACGCCGAGCCGACGACGACGCCGTCCGCGCCCTTGGCGATGGCTGCTGCATGATCCGGCGCCTTGACGCCGAAGCCGACCGCAACCGGGAGCCTCGTGTGCCTCTTGATCCGCGCGACGGCTTCCGAAACCTTTGAGAAATCTGGTGTCGCGGTGCCGGTGATGCCGGTGATCGAGACATAGTAGACGAAACCGGAGGTGTTGCTGAGCACCTTCGGCAGGCGTTTGTCATCGGTCGTCGGCGTCGCCAGGCGGATGAAGTTGAGCCCGGCGGCCAGCGCGGGCAAGCACAGTTCCGCGTCTTCCTCCGGCGGCAGGTCCACCACAATGAGGCCATCGACGCCGGCGGCTTTCGCCTCGGCGAGGAAGCGGTCCACACCGTAGACATAGATCGGGTTATAGTAACCCATCAGGACGATGGGCGTTTCTGCGTTCCCTTCCCGGAAGGCGCGGACCATCGCCAGCGTGCCCTTCAGCGACATCCCCGCTTTGAGCGCCCGCATCGACGACCATTGGATCGCCGGGCCGTCGGCCATCGGGTCGGAGAACGGCATGCCGAGTTCGATCACGTCGGCACCGGCGGCAGGCAGCGCCTTGACGATCGCGAGGCTGGTAGCGGGGTCCGGGTCGCCGGCCGTGATGAAGGTGACGAGCGAGGCGTGGCCGGCGGCGAGGTTGCCGGCGAAACGGGCGGGAATACGGCTCATCTCACATCCCCCCGAGGTGTTCGGCGACGGTGAAGATGTCCTTGTCGCCGCGCCCGGAGACATTGACGACCATGAGATGATCCCGCGGCTTCGTCGGCGCGAGCTTTTCTGCGAGCGCGAGCGCATGGGCGGATTCGAGCGCGGGGATGATGCCTTCGAGCCGCGAGCAGGTCTGGAACGAGGCGAGAGCCTCGTCGTCGGTGATCGGCAGATATTTGACGCGGCCTGTGTCGAACAGCCAGGAATGCTCGGGGCCGACACCGGGATAATCGAGGCCGGCGGAGATCGAATGTGCATCCGCGATCTGCCCGTCCTCGTTCATGAGGAGGTAGGTGCGGTTGCCGTGAAGCACGCCCGGCTTGCCGCCGGACATCGAGGCGGCGTGAAGCCCCGAGGCAATGCCGTGCCCGGCGGCCTCGACGCCGTAGATTTCGATCGAGGGCTCGTCGAGGAATTCGTGGAAAAGGCCGATGGCATTCGAGCCGCCACCGACTGCCGCGATGAGCGAATCCGGCAAGCGGCCTTCGGCCTCCTGCATCTGCGCGCGCGTCTCCACGCCGATGACGGACTGGAAGTCGCGCACCATCGCCGGATAGGGATGCGGGCCAGCGACCGTGCCGATGCAGTAAAAGGTGTCGGTGACGTTGGTCACCCAGTCGCGCAGCGCCTCGTTCATCGCGTCCTTGAGCGTCTTGGTGCCGGACTGGACGGGAACCACTTCTGCACCTAGCATCTTCATCCGGAAGACGTTGGGCTTCTGCCGCTCGACGTCAACAGCGCCCATGTAGACGACGCACTTGAGGCCATAACGCGCGCAGAGCGTGGCGGTGGCGACGCCGTGCTGACCGGCGCCCGTCTCGGCGATGATGCGCTCCTTCCCCATTCGCTTGGCAAGCAGGATCTGGCCGAGAACGTTGTTCACCTTGTGCGCGCCGGTGTGATTCAGTTCCTCGCGCTTGAAATAGATCTTCGCGCCGCCGAGTTCCGAGGTCATGCGCTCCGCGAAATAGAGCGGCGAGGGGCGGCCGATATAGTGCTTGCCCATCGCCACCATTTCGGCGTGGAAGGCGGGATCGTTCTTCGCATCCTCGTAGGCCTTCTGCAGGTCGAGGATCAGCGGCATCAACGTCTCTGCGACGAATCGTCCCCCGAACAGCCCGAAGCGCCCGTTTTCATCCGGCCCCGACCGGAAGGAATTCGGCCTGTCCTGCACCACCATTGCTCAACTCCCGCCTGCCTCGCGCGCTGCCGCGACGAAAGCCCTGATCTTGCCGGGATCCTTGACGCCCGGCGCGCTCTCGACACCCGTGGAGACATCAACCCCCAGAAGGTTGAGCCCCATTCCGCGCACGGTCCGGATCGCCTCGCCGACATTTTCCGGCGAGAGGCCGCCCGATAGCATGAACGGCTGGTCCGGGGGAAGCGCGGAAAGGATGTTCCAGTCGAACGGCCTGCCGTGGCCACCCGGATAGGCGGCATCCTTCGGCGGCTTGGCGTCGAGCAGGATGAAGTCGGCAATCGGAGCGTAGCTGGCCACCGCCGCGAGATCGGCCGGCGTGGCAACGCCCAGCGCCTTCATCACCGGCCGACGCCGCCACTCCTTGATCTCGCCGCAGCGGGTAGGGGTTTCGAGCCCATGCAACTGCCAGAGGTCCGGAGAAACATGCGCCGAGAGGACGTTCAGTTGTCCGGGGCCGGCATCCACGACGAGCGCGACAATCTCCGTTCGCCCACGCGCGATCGCCGCCAGTCCGGCAGCGGTCTCCGGGACGACATAACGTGGGCTCTTCGGGTGAAAATTCAGGCCGATCATGTCCGCGCCGGCCTCAATGGCAACCTCGATCACTTCTTCGGTCTTGAGGCCGCAAATCTTGATCTTGAAATTCAATCTCCAATCCCACTTTTTCTGGCAATGAGCGCCGCTGCGGCGAGGTCAAACACCGCGCCGCCGGTCGACTTGTAAAATGTAATGTCGTTCGCGCTCCGGTGAAGATGGAAATTCCCCCGGGCGAGATCAAAAAGATCGGCCTTGATGCTGTCTTCCGCGATAACGCCGTCGCGAATCGGCTGGACGAAGTCGCCGCCCTCCTTGAGAACGCCCCCGCGTGTATCGACGAAAAGTCGGGCGCGGCGCACGCATTCGTCGTCCGTCTCGCGCATGGCCGGAGTGAACGCGCCGACACAATCGAGATGTGCGCCGGGCTTGAGCCATGCGCCCCGGACAAGCGGAACGGTCGAAAGCGTCGCCGTGGAGATGATATCCGCGCTGCGCACGGCGGCTTCGAGGTCATCCGCGACCTCCACTGTCACGCCGTCTTTCGCGAGCTGTTCCGCGAGCTTCTCGGCATTGCCGCGCGTCTTGTTCCAGAGGATCGTCCGGCTGATCGGACGGACGGAGCGATGGGCGCGGATGAAGAACGGTGCCAGCGCGCCGGCTCCGACCATAAGATGTGTTGCGGCATCCTCCCGGGCAAGGTAGCGGGCGGCGAGCGCGGAGGTCGCGGCCGTTCGCCACAGGGTGAGCCGCGTGCCGTCGATCACCGCGATCGGCGCGCCCGTGTCGCCGTTCATCAGCACATAGCTGCCCAGAACGCTGGGGAGCCCGCGCGCTGCATTGCCGGGAAAGACATTGACGAGCTTGACGCCGAGAAACCCGCCCGGCCCGCTCGCCCAGGCCGGCATGATGAGATGCGTCGCGTTGCCCTCGGACCGCGCAATTGTGTGATGATGGCGTACCGGGACGATGATATCGCGACGCAGGGCTTCGTCGATCGCGGCGATCAGCGCCGGAAAGTCGAGAAAGGAATCGATTTCGTCGGCGGAGATGACGCGCATCGTCAGCGCGAGCCGATCAGCGCGGCACTTGTGGCCGGGAGTTGAGCCTTTAGCCGCTCGCATTCACCGGAGAGCTTGTCGCATTCCCGCTTCAACTGGCGCTCGCTGCGTCGATGGCGCCCCTGCGCAAGCCAGGTCGTGGCCGAACCGATGATCGCCCCGACCGCCAGCGTGCCGAAGAAGAACGCGAACAACGGCACCGTGATCTTCAACGCCGTCGATGCGGGCGAGATCGGGTCGAGCACCAGCGTGACAAGCTGCCGGTTGGCGACGCCGAACATCACGAGCGCGATGGCGACCGGCGCAAGGATCAGCCATTTCAGGAACCGTACCACGCGACCCTCCCTCGAAAACGCACCGGACGGTGCCTCAGCCCTTGCGGGCAGCGCCCGCCCTAGGGTTCAGGCGGTCACGCATTTCCTTGCCGCTCTTGAAATAGGGTACGACCTTGCCCGTGACGCTTACCTTCTCGCCCGTGCGCGGATTGCGGCCCTGCCGCGCGTCCCGCTCCTTGATCGAGAAGGTGCCGAAGCCACGCAGTTCCACCCGGTCGCCGCGCCGCAAGGCATCCGTGATCTCGTCAAGAATCGCGTTGACGAGAATCTCGACATCCCGCTGGTAGAGATGCGGGTTCATTTCGGACAGTTTGAGCACGAGTTCGGATTTGATCATCGTTTGTCTCTCTGGCGGAGCTTGGATCATCCCCATAGCAGGGATTTCTCGGTTATGGCCTTGATTTGGAATAATTATTCGCGCGAAGGGTGCCAGACCGAAACCAGCCCGTCAAGCGCGCTCGGTCCGAGCAGCGCCCGGGCCTGCTCTTCGATAGAGCGCTGGGGGCTGCCGGTCAGGAACGCCAGTACCCCACTCATCGAGGTGAGGTTGGGGAAGCGGTTGCTGCTGGCCGTATAGGCGCGGACATTGACCGATTCGGCGATGCCCTTCTCCTTACGGAGCCAGTTGAGCGCGTCGAGTTCGTCGCCCAGTGCATCGATCAGTTTGAGGTCGATCGCCTGCCGGCCGGTGAAGACGCGTCCGTCCGTCACCCTGTCGAGCGCATCGCCCGAAAGCGCTCGCGTCTCGCCGACCAGGCTCCTGAACCAGGCGTAGCTGTCCTTCACCGTTGCCTCGATGGCGGCGCGGGCTTCGGGCGTCGTCGGCTCGATGCCGTTCGGCATGGCCTTGAGCGGCGAGGAGCGAATAGCCTCGACCTTCACGCCGAGCTTTTCCAGCAATTGCGTCACATTCGGGAATTGCGCGATAACACCGATGGAGCCGACCATCGCGCTGCCGTTGGCAATGATCCGGTTCGCGCCCAGCGCCGTCATATAGGCGCCCGAAGCCCCGACGCCGTCGATGACAGCGATGACCGGTTTCTTGGCCGCAAGGCGCTTCACCTCGTTGTAGAAGAGTTCCGATCCGGCCGTCGTGCCACCACCGGAATTGATTCGCAGGATAACCGCTTTCGCGCTGGCCTGATCGGCCCGGCGCAGGAGATCGATCGTCGTCTGGCTGCCGGTAATGAGCCCGTCGATCCGCACGCGCGCGATATGATCGCCGCCGCCCAGCCCGCCGCGCCGGAACGCGATACCGGCCCCGATGATTGCCGTAACGGCGATCACGAATGCCACGACGCGCCAGAACGTCACCTGTCGGCGCAGTTTTCGCCGATCAACCATGAGGTCGGAACCGAAGCTCATCTTTTCCGCCTTTCCTGTCGGTCGCGGGCCGGGATTCGCTCCCTGCCGGTTTCGCCGGTTTGCTGCCATGCCCCGGCGATGGTGACAAGCCTTTTGACGCGATGGCTAGAGGCCGGTCGGCCGCCCGGCAACCACGACCAACGGTTCGGCATTCCCGAACAACCGGTTGCCGACGCGGGCGAGATCGTCGAGCGTCACCGCGCTCACCTCGGCATTGCGCCGGTCGATGTAATCCATGCCGAGTTCCTCGATTTTGATCTCGAGGAGCTGATGGGCAATCTTGCGCGAGGTGTCGAACCTGAGGGCATAGGAACCGGTCTGGAAGCGGATCGCCTGTCCGAGTTCCCCAGCGCTCGCACCTTCCTTCGCGATCCGGTCGATCTCGCGCAGCATGATGTCGAGCGATTCGCCGACACGTTCGTTGCTTGTCGCGGTGCCGGCGAAGAACAGCGAGGCGAGGTTGCGGTTCGCCAGCATCGACCAAACGGAATAGGCAAGCCCGCGTTTCTCGCGCACCTCGAACCAGAGCCGCGATGTGAAGGAACCGCCGCCGAGAATATGGTTCAGGATCATCGCCGGCATGTAGTCGGCGTCCTTCCGGCCGATGCCGGGCAGGGCGAGGTAGAGTGTCGATTGCGGGATATCGAGATCGATGATGTCGCGCTTGCCGAGGTTCTTCATCGTGATGGCTTCGAGCGGGGTCAGCTGCGGGGCTGCTGTCAGCGGGCCGAACGCACCTTCGACGAGCGCGATGAGCGCATCTGCGGACACCGCGCCGACGGCCACGATATGGAGCCGCTCGCGAGCAAAAAGCCGAGTGTGCTGGCGGATGACATCGTCGCGGGTAATCGTGAGAAGCTCATCGATCTTTCCCTCGGCGGAGCGGCTGTAGGAATGGCCCTCGAAAGCCAGTGCGTTGAGGCGGTCGCGCGCCCGGGCGCCGGGATCGGATTCGTCGCGCTTGAGGCCGGAAATGATCTGCGAGCGCACCCGCTCGATGGCGTCCTGGTCGAAGCGCGGTGCCTGCATCGCGAGCCCCAGAAGGCGGAAAGCCTCCGCAGCATTATCGGCCAGCGTCCGCAGCGAGGCGCCGATCCGGTCGCGGCCGGCATCAAAGGAGAGTTCGATGGCCCTTTCCTCGAGCTGTTCCTGGAACGACGCGGAATCGAGCTGGCCCGCGCCCTCGTCCATCAATCCGGCGAGGAGATTGGCGAGGCCGCATTGTCCCTCCGGATCCTGCGCGGCGCCGCCCTGAAAGGCGCATTCTACCGAAAGCACCGGCACCGTGTAGTCCTCGACATGCCAGATCTCGATACCGGATGGTGTCCGGTAAGACCGGACACGCGCGGCGGGCGGGGTGGAAACGATGGACATCGGGCGGAGAAACTTTCGGGTTCCGGAAGAAAAGAAGAGAGGTGCGTCTCAGGCGGCATCCTTGACGAGGTGGCCGATAACGGCACGCTCGGCGGCGAGGTAGCGGCTGGCGGCGTCACGAATATCCTCTGCGCTGACGGCGCGGATGCGGACAGGCCACTCCGCGACATCCTCGACCTTGCCGCCGGTGGTCAGGGTCGAACCGTAGATGCGCGCGAGATGCGTCTGGCTGTCCTGCGCATAGATCATGTCGGCGATCAGCCGTGTCTTGGCGCGCTCCAGTTCCTTTTCGCCGACGAGGTTGTCGCGCAGCTCCTGCATGACCGCGCCGATCGCGGCGTCGACCGTATCGAGCGTGATACCTTCGGCCGGCACTCCGTAGGCACCGAACTGGCCGAGGTCGAGCGCGTCGTTCCAGTACCAGGAACCGGCGCCGACGCAGAGCCCCTGCTCCATCACAAGCGCGCGGTAAAGCCGGCTTGTCTGCGATCCGCCGAGGATCTGCGAGAGCACTTCGAGCGCGAAGGCTTCATTGCCGGTCGCGGTGGAATGGGAAGGCACCAGGAATGCCCGTTGGGATGTGGGCTGCTCAACCTTGGCATCGGCGAGTTTGACATGCCGGCTTGCGCGGATTTCTGGTTCCCGCACGCGCCGGCGGCTCGGCGGCGCGCCATTGCCGGCCGGAATACGGCCATAAGTGCCTTCCGCGAGTTTACGGACTTCCCCAGCCTCCACATCACCCGTGACGATCAGGATCGCGTTTTCAGGCCGGTAGAAACGTCGATAATAGGTGAGCGCATCCTCCCGGCCGAGATCTTCGATCTCATGTCCCCAGCCGATGATCGGCGTGCCGTAGGGGTGATGGACATAGAGCGTTGCCAGCAGGCTTTCCTGCAGCTGGGCGGCCGGATCGCTGTCGGTGCGCATCTTGCGCTCCTCGATCACGACGCCTCGCTCGGAATCGACTTCAGGGCCTTCGAGGACGAGGCCGGTCATCCGGTCTGCCTCAATCGCCATCATGAGGCCGAGGTGCTCCTTGGCGACGCGCTGGTAATAGGCGGTATAATCGTAGGAGGTGAAGGCGTTCTCTTGCCCGCCGACGCCGGCCACGGTCTCCGAGAAGGCGCCCTTGGGATGCTTCTCGGTGCCCTTGAACATCAGGTGTTCGAGAAAATGCGCGATGCCGGACTTGCCGGGAGGATCATCCGCCGCGCCATTGCGGTAATAGACCATGTGGGTCACGACGGGTGCTCGACGATCCGGAATGACCACCACGTCGAGCCCGTTCTCAAGCCGGAAATGATCCACCTTTGGCGCATCGCGCATCACGTCTCTCCCGAAAACCTGCACGGGGCGCCCGCCGCAAAGACGTTCGCCCGGTTCCGGCGGGCCGGAACTCGTTCCTCTCAGATGGGCAATAAAAGGGCGGATAGCAAGCCCGCCGCGCGGTAACCCTTACTCGGGGTCTTTGTTCCAGGCGCCGAGTTTCCGGAAGGTATCGACCACCGGACCATCCGTGGTGCGTTTGCCGACGGGCGCGTTGGCCGAGGGGACGCGCAGGCCCTTGGGCGGGTCAGTCAGGTAGACGCGCGGCGGCTCCGTGCCCGGCGGATAGCTCGGGGCGCTGGCCGTCTTGCCGGCGGCTTCCATCTGATGGATGTCGAGGCGCACGCCATCCTTGTCGTTGCGCGGGATCGGGCTTTCGCCGAGCGTTGCGCCACGGACGCTGCGTCCGCGCCGCATTTCCTCCAGCGACAGGCGATTGCCCTCGCTAGCATCGGCCTTGAGCGGGGCGAAGATCGGCACATTGCGCCGGGCGCGTTCGCGCTCGCGCTCGACGATATCGGGATCGACCGGCCACTGCCCGTTCTTGGTATGGCCTTCGGGCTGTTCTGGCGTGCGCAGCTTGGAAGTATCCTTCGGGACGACGAGCGCCGGGCGTTCGTGATAGACGATCGGATCCTTTTCCTCCGGCAGGAGGCCGAGCTTGCCGAAGATATTCCGCATCACGAGGCCTTCCTGCGCCATCGCTGGCGCGGGCGTCGCAAGACCGGCCATCGCCGAAAACAGGGCTGCGCCGACGAGCGCAGGTTTGCGGAACGGGATTTTTGTCATCATCAACTCCACACTTTCGCGGGCGTCATACCATCCGCGGCAATAAAAGACCAGATCAGGGCTTTTCCGGGGCAGGAGACGCGGGAAGCAGCTGCGCGAGCAGCATCAGCCCCACGCCGACGACAATCGCCGCATCCGCGACGTTGAAGACATACCAACTGAAATCGCCGACATGGAAATGCGCGAAATCGAATACCGCACCATGAAAGATACGATCGATCGCGTTGCCGATCGCTCCACCGATGATCATCCCGATGCCTGCCGCTTCCCACCGGCTCGCCGATTTGCGCACCCAGTAGGTGAGGAAGATTGCAGCGCCGATCTTGATCGCCGTCAGCGCCCAGCGCCCGAGTTCCGAGTGCTGCTGGAAAAGGCCGTAGGAAATGCCGCGATTCCAAACCACCGTCAGGTCGAAGAACGGCAGGATCATCCAGGGATAGGTCAGGCGCAGATCCGTGCCGAAAATCAGAGCGAGCTTCGAGGCCTGATCGAGCGCCAGCACGATCAGGGCGACGAGAAGCGCCGTGCGAAGCGCCGCCGAAGCGCCCATCAGGCGGCGCTCCCGTTTACCACCTGCCACTCACGCATCGCGAGCGCATCACGCGGCGTGATGCCGGGAAACGCCGGATCGGCGGTCGCAGGGTCAAAGTAGCGCCACGAGCGCGCGCATTTCACGCCCGAGGCCTTGCCTGAAACAACGGCAACGCCCTTCACCTCTTCAAGCCGGAAGGCATCTGCTGGACCTTCGCCCGCGTCCACCGAGATCGCCGAGGTGATGCAGATATCGGCGAAGCTCACACCTTCTAGCGCGGCGCGCAGATCGGCATCCGCAACATGGACGGTTGGCGCGGCTTCAAGCGACGAGCCGAGGCGCTTGCCGGCGCGTTCCAGTTCCAGCGCGCCGGTGACGACGCGGCGCACCCGGCGCAGCTTCTCCCACTTCGCGGCAAGCGCCTCGTCGCGCCAGCTCGCCGGGACCATGGCGAATTCCTGCTCGTGCACCGAGGCTTCCACGCCGGGGTTGCGCGCGAGCCAGGCCTCTTCCGCCGTGAACACCAGCACCGGCGCCAGCCAGCGCGTGAGCGTGGTGTTGAGCGTGTCGATCACCGTGAGCGCCGCGCGCCGCGCGAGGCTGGAGGCGGGATCGCAATAGAGCGTGTCCTTGCGGATATCGAAATAGAACGCCGACAGTTCGGTATTCATGAAGGCGGAGAGGAGGGTGACCACCTCGCGATAGTCATACTCGGCATAAGCCTTGCGGATCACCGGATCGAGCTCCGCGAGGCGATGAAGCATCAGCCGCTCCAGTTCCGGCATGTCCTTCGCGGCGACCGGCTTGCCGTCGAAATGCGCGAGTGCGCCGAGCATCCAGCGCAGGGTGTTGCGCAGCTTGCGATAGTTCTCCGACATGGTTTTCAGGATTTCCGGGCCGATGCGCTGGTCATCCGAATAATCGACAGAGGCCACCCAAAGCCGCAGGATATCCGCACCCGATTCCGAGATCACCTTCTGCGGCGCGACGACATTCCCGAGCGATTTGCTCATCTTCTGGCCCTTCTCGTCCATGGTGAAGCCATGGGTGAGAACGACATCGAAGGGCGCCCGCCCCCGCGTGCCGCAGCTCTCCAGCAGCGAGGACTGGAACCAGCCGCGATGCTGGTCAGACCCTTCGAGATACATCACGCGATCCTTGCCGCCATCGACCTCGCGGTGGATGCCCGCAAGGGTGGGGAAATTCTCGGGGTCTTCGAGCACATAGGTGTGCGTCGAACCGGAATCGAACCACACGTCGAGCACGTCAGTGACCATTTCGAACTGCGCGGGATCGTGCCCGAAAGGCTTGAGGAACCGTTCCGCCGCGCCTTCCGCGAACCAAGCATCCGCGCCCTCGGCTTCGAAAGCGGCGGCGATGGCGTCATCCACACGCTTGTCCTGCAGCATCGCCTTGGTCTCGCGGTTGACGAACACCGTGATCGGCACACCCCAGGCGCGCTGGCGCGACATCACCCAATCGGGCTTGTTCTCGACCATGCCGCGGATGCGGTTCTCGCCGGCGGCCGGAACCCACTCGGTCTTGGAGATCGCGTCGAAGGCGACATCGCGCAGGGAGCTTCCCTTATCGAAGGGCTTGTCCATGGCGATGAACCATTGCGGGGTGTTGCGGAAGATCACCGGCTTCTTCGAGCGCCACGAGTGGGGATACTGGTGCTTGAGCCGGCCGCGCGCCACCAGCGCATTGGCTTCGATCAGCGCCGCGATCACGGCCTCGTTGGCGTCTCCCTTGTCGCCGTTCTCCTTGATGACGCGCTTGCCGGTGAAACCGGGCGCCTCGTCGGTGTAGACGCTGTCATCGTCGATGGTGAAGGGGATCTTGGTCTCGATGCCGCGCGCGCGCAGATCCTGCTGCACATCGGCGCGGGTCCAGATCTCGAAGTCCTCGCGGCCGTGGCTGGGTGCCGTGTGGACGAAGCCCGTGCCCGCGTCATCGGTGACATGCTCGCCGTCGAGGAGGGGCACATCGAAGGTGTAGCCGAGCGACGCGAGCGGGTGGGCGCACGTCAGTTTAGGCAAGACGTCACTTGAGACATAACCTGTGCGTTCAAGGACGATCTTTGCTGCTCCGGCAACAGCTTCGGCGAGTTTGTCCGCGACTATATAGAGTTCGCCCACCTTTGGGCCAAAATCGCGCTCATTTGCTGCAACTCTGTAAAGGCCGTAATCGATTTTTGATGAGAAAGAGATTGCGCGGTTGCCCGGCAATGTCCAAGGTGTCGTGGTCCAAATTAGGATATTAGCTTGACCTAGCGACTTCGCATCGAAGTTGCCGAGATCAGCTCCCGTATCGATATCGACCTTGGCCTCTTGATAATTCAGGACTCGCTTCACCGGAAACTTCACCCAGACCATATCGCTCTGGTGGTCGTGGTATTCGATCTCGGCTTCCGCGAGCGCGGTCTTCTCCACCACGGACCACATCACCGGCTTCGAGCCGCGATAGAGCAGGCCGTTGTCCTTGAACTTCATGATCTCGCGGGCGATCTGCGCCTCGGCGGGGAAGGTCATGGTCTGGTAGGGATTGTCCCAATCGCCGGTGACGCCGAGGCGCTTGAATTCCTCGCGCTGCACGTTGAGCCAATGCGTCGCGTAAGCGCGGCATTCGGCGCGGAAGGCGTTGATCGCGGTGCCCGAATTCAGCTCCGGCTTCGCCTTGCCCTTGGCGCGGTATTCTTCCTCGATCTTCCACTCGATCGGCAGGCCGTGGCAATCCCAGCCCGGCACGTAGTTGGAATCGTGCCCGAGCATGGATTGGCTGCGCGTGACTAGATCTTTCAGGATCTTGTTGAGCGCATGGCCGATGTGGATGTTGCCGTTGGCGTAGGGCGGGCCGTCGTGCAGCACGAATTTCGGCTTGCCCTTCGAGGCCGCACGGATGCGCTTGTAAAGGTCGATCTTCTCCCAGCGCGCAAGGATTTCCGGCTCTTTCGCGGGGAGGCCGGCGCGCATCGGAAAATCGGTTTCGGGCAGGAAGAGGGTTTTCGAGTAATCGAATTCGGTCTTGGCGTCGGACATGGAAGAGCTTTTCGCGGGTATCGAGAGGCGAACGGAACGAAGTGACAGGCAACCCGGCCCGGGCCGCGCTCAGCGCGACGGAGCCGGGGTGATAATTCGCGCCGGAATGAGGAACCTCGTGAACATGCGCCCGCTATATCAGGCAATTCGCGCAAGGGCTAGGTCTCGGCGCGCGGGCCTCCTGCTCTCTCTTTCGTCGAGGTCGTCAGCCGTTTTTTTGCTTCGAGGCTGTCGGCATCCATCTGGGCGATCAGCGCGTCGAGACTGTCGAATTTCGTCTCCCCGCGCAGATAGCTTTCAAAGATCACCTCGATTTCGCGGCCGTAGAGATCACCCTCGAAATCGAAGAGATGGGTTTCGAGCAGCGGTGCGCCGTTGTCGAAATGCGGGCGGCGACCGAAGCTCGCGACGCCGGGCACAACGCGGCCGTCATCGAGCCGGACGCGGACGGCGTAGATGCCGTGCGCAAGGCCCGTGGCGGGGTCGAGTTTCATGTTGGCGGTGCGATAGCCGAGTTCGCGTCCCCGCTTCTCGCCGTGAATGATGGGGCCGGATACGCTGTAGGCGTAGCCGAGCATCCGGTTTGCATCCGCGACGCGGCCCTCGCCGAGCGCCTTGCGGACCGCCGAGGAGGCGACGATGGCGCCATCCCCATCGCGGTAGGGCTGCACGAAGCGCACCGCGATTCCCCGCCGCTCGCCTTCGGCCTTGAGGAGCGTCGGCGTTCCCGCGCGCCCCTTTCCGAAATGGAAGTCCTCGCCTACGACGACACCGTCCGCGTGGAGTCGCTCCATCAGAATCTCCGAAATGAAGGTTTCCGGCGCAAGTCCGGCCAAGGCGTCGTCGAACGGAAGGATGACGGCCCCGTCAAAACCGATGCGCCGAAGCGCATCACCACGCCGACTCTCGGACACGAGCCGAAAATGTGGTGTATCGGGCTGGAAGAATTGGCGGGGATGCGGCTCGAAGGTAAGCGCAAGGATTTCTGTCCCACATCTTCCGCTCGCAAGGTCGCTGCCGAGTGCGCGCGCCGCCGTCGCTACGGCCCGGTGGCCGAGATGCGCGCCGTCGAAATTGCCGATCGCGACGATGCGGATTTTGCCTTCGGGCTTGGGAGGATAGCCGCCGGCAAGCGCCACCGGGACGCGCCATTCGCTAAAGACGGCAGGCATTTGTTTGTTCATTATCAACCACGTCGAATTTTTCCCGGCCTGCAAAGTCCCGCAAAATCACATCAAATGGAATGGATGTGCGTCGAAATTAACGCATTCGCAATCCCGGCCGTCTTATGTTCGGCGGACAAGGCAACACAACTCGTGGACGAAATGTGTTCCTTCCGGCTTCCTGAGGCCCCTGACGGGGTTTGCTTGGGCGCCGCGAATGGGCGTATTTGGAGTGGGTCATGAATTTTGACAGTTCAATGCCGATCCTCGTGGTCGACGACTATCAGACCATGGTTCGGATCATTCGCAACCTTCTGAAGCAATTGGGCTTCGAGGATGTGGATGAGGCTTCGGACGGTTCTGAGGCCCTGGCCAAGATGCGTGAGCGCAGATACGGGCTGATCATCTCCGACTGGAACATGCAGCCGATGACCGGCTACGAACTGCTCAAGCAGGTTCGTGCCGACCGCGATCTTCATTCGACTCCGTTCATCATGGTGACGGCGGAATCGAAGACGGAGAACGTCATTGCGGCCAAGCGTGCCGGCGTCAACAACTACATCGTGAAACCGTTCAACGCGCAGACCCTGAAGGCGAAGATCGACGCCGTCGGCCAGTCGCTGCACGCCTGATCGCCTTTCCCGTTTTTCGCTACCACACAAGGCTGGCCATGGTCATGGTCGGCCTTGCGTTGTTGAGGTCGGCCAGGCGTCCGAAGGCGGCGCGATCGAACTCGTTGCCCTCAAGGCCGATCTGGTGAGCGTGGATGCCGGCCAGCGTCATCAGGGAATCGTGTCCGTTGGCGATCGCACCGGCAATGTCGGTGCGAAACGCGTCGCCAATGCACAGGATGCGCGAGGCTTCCATCGACTTCCCGGCGAGCCGCGCGACATGCTCGCGCGCATGGTCATAAACGAGTCGGTGCGGCTTGCCGACCCAGATCGCTTCGCCTCCCATGTGTTCGTAGAGTTCGGCGAGCGCTCCTGCGCAAGGAATGAGATCCTTCCCGCGCTCGACGATCAGGTCAGGGTTCGCGCAATAGAGCTTCAGCCCGCGTTTCACACCCTCGGCAAGTATCTCGCGGTAGTCCTCGGCCGTTTCGGTTTCATCGTTGACGAGACCGGTGCAGAGAATATAGCGCGCCTCCGCGAGCGGAGCCGGCCGCGCCGCCAGTCCACGGTAGATCGAAACGTCCCGCGCTGGCCCGATGTGATGAAAAGGCGCATCGCCTTCCGCTTCGACAAGTGACCGCGTGACTCCACCGGAGGATACGATGGCGTCATAGCAATCGTCCGGAACGCCGAAACCCCGCAGTTGTTTCTGGATCGAGGCCGGCGGGCGCGGAGCATTGGTGAGGAGGACGATCGGCACGCCCGCTTCGCGGGCACTCCGCAGCGCCTCCGGCGCGCCGGGATTGGCGGCGATCCCGTTGTGCAGAACGCCCCAGACATCGCTGATGATGGCCGAATAACGCGGAATGACCGTGCGGAACCCGGTTAGGTGCTCAGGAAAAGTACTCACGTCGTAGGCATCCCGGACGGATGAAAAAGAAAACGGGCTCGGCACCACCGCGCGAAGCCCGTGTCAAGCTCGTATCCCGGTCACGCCCGGCGTGCAAGATCTCGCAGGGTACGCCGTTCCGGGCGCGGCTCCGGCACCTGTGGGGCTTCAGATGTTCTGGGCGTTTCGAGGACATCCGCGCGGACAGCCTGCGGCGGCGAGAACGCATTACCTTGCGCGAACTCGACATTGAGATCGAGCAGGTCGGCGACGAAACCTTCTTCAGCGACGCCTTCCACCACGAAATTCAGCCGGCGTCGGCCAAGGAGCGTCACGAAATCGACGCTTGCCACATCCATCAGCGTCTCGCTCGCCTGCGCGAGTGGCAGGAAGCGATCGGCTGTCATCCGCAGCCAGCGGACCCCCATCTGTGCCAGTTTCAGCGGATCGAAGTCGAGATCCTCGATGTCGCGCATCGCGAAGCTGAAGCCCATTTTGCCGAGCGTGCGCAACGCCTCATGCTCGAAAGCGACTGCCTTCTTGAAAAAGCGCTGCGGCAAGCACAGCACGATGCGCTCGGCAGCGCGCGGAACATCGGCCACTAGCGCGTCGAGATCGTCGAACGCGGCTTCGCTCATCAGGAAGCGCTGTGAAATATCAGCGAAAAGCACGATTTCTCTATCGCGCTGCTCGAAAACGCGCGCGAGACGGATCGCCTGGATCATCAGTTTGCGATCAAAAGCGAGCTGGTGACCGACGGCCTCGACCGCCTGGCGAATATCGGCGTTCGGGATCGAGAGATCGCTGCCGTCAGGCCGAAGCGTGACATCATAGGCCCGAACGCGCCGTTGCGGCAGGCCGACGACGCGCTGGAGATAAAGGTCGAACCGGTCGGCGGCGATCGCGGCGGCGACGAGCTGGCGAACAGCGCGCGGTGCTTCCGAGCCGACGACCGTGCGCGGCGGCGTCGGAATGTCGCGCAGGGCTGGCTCTTCCGCCGCCAGCGGACGCGGTGCGGACGCGGCGGGCGGGGTGGCAGGTTTGGAGGCAGGTGCGACCCAGCTTGGCGCCAGTGTGGTGCGGGAGGCGGGTATCCGGCGGATATCGACAAGCTCGACCTCGGTCCTTTCGGTGCGCTTGTCGAGTTCGGCGACCCCGTCGGCGATATCGCGCACGAGCGCGCTGAGGGCTGCGAATTCGCTCGCGCGGATCGCCTGAGGATCGACGAGCGCCACCGATTCCCGCAACTCGCGGGTATGGCGCGCAAGCAGCGCGGCATGCTGGCGCGTGCTTTCGAGATGATTGCGCAGGACATCGACCTCGCGGTTGGTCGCATTGTTGCGCAGGTGCAGGAACATGCCGCCCCCCGCGAAGGCGCCGGAAAGTGCTGCCACGGCGAGCCAGAGCTGATCCATCTGATGCGCGGCGACTGTCGCTCCCGTTGCGGCGGCAGCGAGCGAACTGACAGCGAGGAAATGTCTGAAACGCATGGTTTCGTCAGCGCCAATTAAATAGAAGGACAGCGAATCACTTTTGTTAACCTAAATTCTCGGGCGGCGGTTGACGAGAGCCAATGAGGGTAACGAGTTGTGGAAATCGCGCTGTTCTCGGCGGTTTCTTCGAGCTAGATTCATCGCGGCGAGCGCAGGTCAGTTCGGATGCGAAACTTCAGGTCGTGTGCCGACGCATCCCTGATGCAACCATGCCGGGAACTGCCGGTAAGAGGTGGATATTCATGCCCAGGCCGATCAAGCCGAGAACCGTCGCGCCGCCCGCCTCGCGCTACGCCCACGGCATCGTCCATTCCGCACGGGCGCGGCGACTCGTTATTGCCGGGCAGGTCGGCGTCACGGTCGAGGGGAAGCTCGCGGAAGGGTTGCAGGCCCAGTGCGAGCAGATCTGGGACAACATCACTGCGATCCTGATTGAAGCCGGGATGTCGCTGACGGATCTCATTCGGATTACCGCATATTCCGCCGAGCCGGGCGCCACCGCGGTCTATCGCGCGGTGCGCGACAGGCGTCTTGGCGGTCATCTCGTTGCGGCAACCTATGTCGAGGTTGCCGGACTGGCTGACCCGCGCTATCTCATCGAAATCGAGGCCGAAGCCGTGTGCGAGGAGCCGGATCTCGCCTTTCTTGATATGGATCAGGACGGTGCGGCGGCATCCTCGGATATCGGGGGGCTCGCAAGCGCCGCGCCGGCGGGTCTTGCTGGCCGCAGCAAGCCGGGAGCGTGACGATGGAAAAGGCAATCGAGATCCAGGTCGAGGGCATGGGATGCCAGAAATGCGTGACGTCCGTGGAGGCGGCGCTCAAACGCGTCGATCCGGCTGCGTGCGTCGAGGTCGACCTTGCAGGTAAGCGAGTCCGCGTGGCGGATGCGACAGCTCCGCTGGCCGTGCTTGAAGGTGCAATCGAGGATGCCGGCTACGACGTGGTGAAATAACCCCATTGCACCTCCAGCGTGGTGTCTTTCACTAGTTTCTTCCAAGAATCGGGGGTTGTTTCCGGATTTTGCTGGCGTATTCTGGCCTGATCCACGGGCGCCGCTGCCTGATCGCGCCCCGTTTTTCGGGAGATATGCCATGTCGAAATCCGGTGCGCGTCCCGTCACGACGCAGTCGCAGCCCAATGACCTTGAGGCGTTTTGGCTCCCCTTCACTGCGAATCGGGCGTTCAAGAAGACGCCGCGCATCGTCTCGCACTCGAAGGACATGCATTATTACACCAATGACGGCCGGGCGATCATGGATACGACCGCAGGCCTCTGGTGCTGCAACGCCGGCCACAACCGCGACCCGATCGTCGCTGCGATCCAGGCGCAGGCCGCAACGCTCGATTACGCGCCGCCGTTCCAGTTCGCGCATCCGCTCGGCTTTCAGCTCGCTTCGCGCATCGCCGACCTGGCGCCCGGCGATCTCGACCATGTCTTCTTCGTCAACTCGGGTTCCGAGGCCGTCGATACCGCGCTGAAGATGGCGCTGGGCTATTGGCATGCGAAGGGCGAATCCAATCGCTTCCGCTTCATCGGCCGCGAGCGCGGCTATCACGGCATCGGCTTCGGCGGCATCTCGGTCGGCGGCATCTCGCCGAACCGAAAGGCCTATGCCCCGGCGCTGATTCCGGGCGTCGATCATCTGCCCCATACCTATGACCGCGAAAAGCAGGCCTTCACCAAAGGCGAGCCGGAGTATGGCGCGCATTTCGCCGATGCGCTCGAAGGCATCGTCGCGTTGCATGATCCCTCGACCATCGCCGCCGTGATCGTCGAGCCGATGGCGGGTTCGACCGGCGTGCTCGCGACCCCCAAGGGCTATCTCAAGCGCTTGCGCGACATCTGTGACAAATACGGCATTCTGCTGATCTTCGATGAGGTCATCACCGGGTTCGGCCGCCTCGGCCACGCCTTTGCGGCGGAGCGTTATGGCGTCGTGCCGGATTTCATCACCTTCGCCAAGGGCGTGACCTCCGGCACCGCGCCGATGGGCGGTGTCATTGCCCGCAAGCATATCCACGATGCCTTCATGAAGGGCCCGGAGCATATGGTGGAGTTCTTCCACGGCTACACCTATTCGGCTCATCCGCTCGCCTGCGCTGCCGGCGTCGCGACGCTCGATCTCTACCGCGACGAGGATCTCTTCGCCCGCGCCAAGAAGCTTGAATCCATCTGGGCCGATGCGATCATGTCGCTCAAGGGCCTGCCGAACGTGCTCGACATCCGCACCGTCGGTCTCACAGCGGGCATCGATCTCGCCTCGATCCCCGATGCCTACGGCAAGCGCGCCTTCAACGGCATGCACAAGGCGTTCGAGGATTATGGATTCATGGTGCGCAACACGGGCGATACGCTGGCGCTTACTCCGCCGCTGATCATCTCCGAAGCGCAGATTGACGAGACCGTCGACAAGATGGGCAAGCTCATCCGCGCGATTGCCTAAGTAAAGCGTGCCGGAAAAAGCACGAGGGTTTCTTTAACCCGTCGTGCTAGCTTCTGGTTGCCGGATGCCTGATCGTCCGGCAACCGATGCAGGAGGCACCATGGCAAAGGCGCATTTGCTGGCTGCGCTTTTCGCGCGTTTCGGCGTCACGCTCACCCCCGAGGAAGCGCGCGCCGAGGACGGCAACCCGCCGCGCGACGCGATCACCATGCTGCTCGCCAACCGCGAGATCGCCGCGCGCTTCGATGCCGCGCATGGCCGCCCGCCGAGTGATGACGATATCGAGGAACTGCTCGATATCTACCTCGTGCTCAAGTCCCGCGATACGTGACAATCGGCAGGCCAGCGGCGAGAGCCGAACTTGATCTGCAGCACTCGCATCAAATTTCGCTCCAGATTTTGAATTTGACGCATTTTCTTCGATCAACCGGTATCCACATGATCGGAAAATGCTCTAAAGGCGGGCAGATTACCTTCCGGCGCCGAGAGACAGCCTATGACCGAGACGAAACCTGCCCGAACCGAGGCGCGCAAGCCGCGCGGCCTTCAGGATCGCAACGCTGCCGATATCGCCGCCACCGAGGCGATGATGAAGGTGATCCGCGAGGTCTATCACCGCTACGGGTTCGATGCGGTCGAAACGCCGTTCCTCGAATACACGGATGCGCTCGGAAAATTCCTGCCGGATCAGGACCGGCCCAACGCCGGCGTTTTCTCGCTCAGGGATGACGACGAGCAGTGGATGAGCCTGCGCTACGATCTCACTGCCCCGCTCGCGCGCTATTGCGCGGAAAACTGGCAGAACCTGCCCAAGCCCTATCGCAGCTATCGTGCGGGCTGGGTGTTCCGCAACGAGAAGCCGGGGCCGGGGCGTTTTCGCCAGTTCATGCAGTTCGACGCTGATACGGTCGGCAGCGCGTCCGTCGCCGCCGATGCCGAAATCTGCATGATGGCGGCGGATACGCTGGAGGCGCTGGGCATTCCGCGCGGCAGCTACGTCATCAAGGTCAACAACCGCAAGATCCTCGACGGCGTGATGGAAGCCATCGGCCTCGGCGGTGAGGAGAATGCCGCGCGACGTCTGATCGTCCTCCGGGCGATTGATAAGCTGGATAAGTTCGGCATCGACGGTGTGAAGCTACTTCTTGGCGAGGGACGCAAGGATGAGAGCGGTGATTTCACGAAGGGTGCGGGATTGGCCGAACGAGAAATCGAGCAGATCATTCGTTATATCGATGATAAGAACTCGACTTCGCGAGGATCATCCAGCGCTCTTAATCTCCAAATGGCGGGAGGTGATAACGCAACCGCTGCGGCCGGCGTTCAAGAATTGCTGGAAATCGCCACTTTGTTTGAGGCGGCCGGCTACGGCCCGGATCGCATCCGCATCGATACTTCGGTCGTCCGCGGCCTCGAATATTACACCGGCCCGGTTTACGAGGCCGAGCTTCTCTTCGAGGTGAAGGATGAGGACGGTCGTCCGGTGCGCTTCGGCTCGGTTGGCGGCGGCGGGCGCTATGATGGCCTCGTCTCGCGCTTTCTCGATGAACCCGTGCCCGCGACCGGCTTTTCGATCGGCGTCTCGCGCCTTCTCGCCGCGCTTCAGGCGCTCGGCAAGGTCTCGACCGAAACGCCCGAAGGCCCGGTGATCGTTCTGGCGATGGATAAAACCCCCGATGCGATGGCGAGCTATCAGAAGATCGTCGCGGACCTGAGAAACGCCGGCATCCGTGCCGAGCTTTACCTTGGATCGGCGGGCATGAAGGCGCAGATGAAATACGCCGACCGCCGCAACGCCCGCGTGGCGATCATCCAGGGCTCGAACGAGCGCGAGAAGGGCGAGGTGCAGGTCAAGGACCTCGTTCTCGGCGCGACGCTGACCTCGATCAAGGATCGCGAGGAATACCTCAAGCAGCAGGCCGAGGCGCAGTTCGCGGTGCCGGTCTCCGGCGTGGTCGAGGCCGTGCGCAAGGTGCTCGCGCGTCATCGCTGACACGCGCTTTCGTCATGGCCGGGTTTAGCCCGGCCATCCACGACTTGCGGCTGTTCCCAGGTCATGGATACCTCGCCCCGAGGGCGGGCATGACGGATGCGTCTGTTCCCACGCACCAGGCCCTGTGTTCACCCAAACCATTAAGGCCGAATCGGCTTTTCCCTCGCGCTTTCGCGCGCGGGGTGGTATCGGCTGGCCCTACAATGCCGGGAGTATCGAGGCTGAAATGAGCGAGAGAAGCAGCAAGGCGGCGCCTGCGCGCGCCACGGGTGCGGGAGCGGACGGGGCAGGCCTCGTCGCGCGTTTCATGCGCGCCGGCTTCCATCGCGCCGATGTGCCCGTGCTTCAGCCTGCCGATCCGTTTCTCGAACTTTCGGGCGAGGATATCCGCCGGCGCCTGTTCCTCACCACGGATGAGGAAGGTGCCGAGTTGTGCCTCCGACCGGAGTTTACCATTCCCGCCGCGCTTGAGTATCTCAGCGCCGGGGTCGTTGGCCGTCGCATCGATCAGGTTTACTGCGGTTCGGTGTTCCGGCATCGCCCCGGCGAGAGCGGTGAATTCGTGCAGGTGAGCCTCGAATCCATCGGCCGCACCGATCGCGAGGCAGCGGATGCCGATATTCTCGCCGAAAGCTACCACGCTGTCGCGGAGGTCGTGGGCGAGGATGCGCTCGCGATCAACATCGGTGATCTCGGCTTGTTTTCGGCGCTGCTCGAAGCGCTCGCGGTCGATGCCGCGACGCGTCGCCGCCTTGCGCTGGCGCTCGGCGAGGGACGCATCGACACGCTCGTCGATCCGGCGAAAATCGAGGCCCGAAGGGTCGAACCGCGTGGCCTCGCGCGCTATTCCGGCGTGCTTGATGCGCTCAAGGGTGCGGACCCTGATGAAGCCAAGGCCTTCGTGAAGGATCTTCTCTCGATGGCGGGCATCACGGCGACAGGCGGGCGCGCGGCGGAAGACATCGCCGGTCGCTTCCTCAAGCGCGCGCATGAGGAGAGTCAGGCGCTGGGCATGGAACAGGCGGCGATCCTGCAGCGTTTCCTCGCCATCACCGGCGATCCTGATGAGGTCGCGGCCGCGCTGCGGACCCTTGCCACTGAGGCCATGCTCGACCTTCATCCGGCGATCGACCGCTTCGAGGAGCGCACGGGTTTCATGGATGCGCGCGGGCTGCCGCTCGCGCGGGTGAAGGCGGCGGCCGGGTTCGCCCGCAATATGGATTACTATTCCGGTTTCGTGTTCGATATCCGACGCGAGGGATCGGAAAGACCGCTCGTCGGCGGCGGTCGTTATGATCGTCTGTTCGAGCGCCTGGGACGCGAGGTGCCGGGCATCGGCGCGGCGATCTGGGTCGATCGTCTGATGGGGAGCAGCAAATGATGAAGCCTGCGCTGACCATCGGCATTCCTTCCAAGGGGCGCTTGCAGGAAAACGCCTTTGCCTTCTTCTCGCGTGCCGGGCTCAATATCGTCCAACCCCGGGGTGCGCGCGATTATCGCGGCACGGTGAAGGGCATTGATGGTATCGAGATTGCCTTCCTTTCCGCCTCCGAGATCGCGGGTGAACTCGCGCGTGGCGCGGTACATTTCGGCGTGACGGGCGCTGATCTCATCCATGAATCGCTGGCCGATCCGGCGTCGAAGATCGAGATGCTGGCCCCGCTCGGCTTTGGTTACGCCAATGTCGTTGTGGCCGTTCCGGAAGCCTGGATCGATGTGCACGAGATGGCCGACATCGAGGAGGTCGCGGCCGATTTCCGTCACAAGCAGGCACGGCGCCTGCGCGTCGCGACGAAATACGTCAACCTCACGCGCCGCTTCTTCAAGAAGCACGGCATCGCGGATTATCGCATCGTCGAGAGCCTCGGCGCGACCGAGGGCGCTCCGGCGGCCGGCACGGCGGATATCGTCGTCGACATCACCACCACTGGCTCGACGTTGGCCGCCAACGCGCTGAAGGTTCTCGACGACGGCACGATGCTGAAGTCGGAAGCGAACCTTGTCGCCTCCCTCCATGCCGATTGGTCGGATGAGGCGCGCGAGATGGCGCGGCTCGTTCTCGCGCGCATCCATGCCGAGGAAGAGGCGCGGGAAAAGCGCGAGCTGCGTGCCTATCTCGGCAAGCCGTTGGATGAGGTTTTCCTGGCCTCGCTGGCCGCCGAGGATGCCGAAATCCTCATCAGCGAGGAAAAGCGGCTTGTGCTCCTTGTCGGCAAGGCGGCTGTTGCGGCCATTTCGGACCGGTTGGTGGCGAAGGGCGCGACGCGCGTGCTCGTCAACGCCCCGGATTATGCCTTCGGGGCCGAGAACCCTTTGAACGACCGTCTCGTCGAGGCGTTGGCGGCGCGCGCGCCCGCGCACCTCGCCCGCCGCGCCTGAGCGAGATCGCTCAGGCTTTCGACGGCGCATCCACCACAGAGAACAGATTTTCCGCGCCCATCCGCATTTCGATCCGTCGGTCATGATTGCCGATCAGACTCGAGCGATGGCCGATCGAAACGATGGTCGTTGTCGGCAACGTCTCGCGGATCGCGCGATAGACCCGATCTTCGAGGGGCTCGTCCAGTGCCGATGTCGACTCGTCGAGGAACAGCCAATCGGGTCTGGCCAGCAGCGCACGGGCGATGGCAAGGCGCTGCTGTTCGCCGCCGGAGAGCACCTGCGACCAGTTCGCTTCCTCGTCAAGCCGATCGACCAGCATCGGCAGTCCCACGGCCTCGAGTGCATGGCGGATATCGTCATCGGGATAGCTGCCCTCGACCGCCGGGTAATTCACCGCGCCGCGCAGGGAGCCAATCGGGATGTAGGGGCGCTGCGGCAGCAGCATCACCGAGCGGCCTTCCGGCTGCTCGATCCGCCCCGAGCCGAACGGCCAGATGCCGGCAATAGCCCTGAAAAGTGTCGATTTACCGGAACCGGACGGACCGACCAGCAGGGTCCGCTCGCCCTTGCGGAAAGCGAGGTCGGACACATGGGCGATGGCGCGCCCACTGGGCAAGGCCAGCGACAGTTCCGGGATGCGGATGTCCGTGCCCGCGACCTCCGCCCGCGCGATGTCCGAGGTCTTCTGCAAGGCCCTGGCGCCGTCGATAGAGCGGTCGAACCCATTGAGGCGGTCCACCACGGCCTTGTAGTCCGCGAGGGTCGCATAGCGATCGATGAAGAATGAAAGCGCGGCATCCACGCGGGCGAAAGCGCTCGCGGTCTGCATCATCACGCCGAGCGTCACCTTGCCGGTGAAGAAGAACGGCGCGGTGATGACCAGCGGGATAATGCTGTTGGAATAGCCGTAGAGCCCGGTGAAGGCGTTGAGCCACTTCTGAACGCCGATCAGTTCCATGTAGTTGCGAACGACGAAACGGAACTGCTGGAAAAGACGCGCCTTCTCGGCGCGTTCGCCGGAGAGCAGCGCTACGGGCTCGTTGAATTCCCGCAGCCGCGCCAGCATGTAGCGGAAGTTTGCTTCGTATTTTTCCTGATTGAAATTGATCGGGATAAGCCGTCGACCAATCAGATGCGCGATGGCGGTGCCGACGGCGGCGTAAAGCAGCGCGATCCAGAACAGGAAGCCCGGCACCCGGAATTGTTCGCTCGGGAAGGGCAGCGTGGAGGAGAGACCCCACAGGATCACCGAGAAGGAAACCAGCGTCGAGATCTGCGAGATCATCTGGATTGTGAGGCCATAGGTCGTCTCGGTATATTTGCGGATGTCTTCCTGGATGCGCTGGTCGGGGTTGTCGACCATGCCGTTGAACTGGAGTCGATAATGTGCCCCGTCATCGAGCCAATTTCCGGTGAGGCGGTGCGTCATCCATTCGCGCCAGCGGACCTTGAACACGCCGACCAGCACGAACTCGACAAGGTTGGACAACAGCAACACCGTCACCAGCGGCACCCAGACCCAGAACAATTGCCGCCAGAATTCGAGCTCGTTCTTGTTCTGGATCGCGTCGTAGAATTCGCGGTTGAACTGGTTGTGCCGCACCACCAGCCCGACCTGGCCGAGATTGATGAGAATGATGATGCCGAGCAGAACCCAGGCGATCCATTTCTCGCGCGCGGTAATCGAGCCGAATGGCCAGATCCGGGTCGTGCCCTTGTCGTTGGACTCGAAATACGGGTCCGCGATCTGAAAAACTTCGCGCGTCACGCCGAAGCGCGACAGCATGATCGCCAACATGCCGAAAGCTGCAGCGGTGAAAGCGGTTAGCGGTGGAAGGAGCCCGACCCAGCCAAAGCTGCCGATACCGCCGGCGAGAAGAATGGCGATCAGCGTGACATAGCCGAGCCCGTAGAAGACCACGAAGAACCGCAAGAAAGCGCCGATGCCGGGGGTCAGGAACATCGCCAGCGCGAAGGCGAGACCGCCGGCTGCGACATAGACCGGAACGATGATGGTGGCGCCCGAGAGGTTGAGCAGCAGGGCCAGCGCCGAGACGGACGCAATTACAACGGCAAGGAGCACGGTCGCGGGCATCGAACGCATGGGCTGGGAATTCCTTGTGGGTCGGCGCTGTCAGGTTGCTTCGGGGTTTATCAGGTCCGAATGGGGCAGAATAGCGCTCGCGGGGGGTCTTCCCGTGCGAAGCGGGTGCTATCGCACAGAATTGAACGGAACCCGGCTCTTTTTGTCCCCAATCGGCAGCAGCCGGCTATCCTTCAAGCTGGTCAACGCGATCGACGAGCGCACATGCGCGACGCTCTCGTGTGGCAGGAAGACCTCGTTGAGCAGCTTCGCCAGCGCCGGAAGATCCGCGACGATGACCTTGATGAGGTAATCGGCCTCGCCCGTTACCGAGAAGGCTTCCTGAACCTCGTCGATGCCCTCGACCAGCTTCTGGAAGCGTCGCGAATTGTCGGGTGAATGGGTCGCCAGCGTCACTTGCACGAAAGCCTGAACCTTAAGGCCGAGCGCTTCCGCGTCGAGCGCGGCGTGATAGGCGCGGATCAGCCCGTCCTGTTCGAGTTGCGCCCGGCGGCGCGAGCATTGCGAGGCCGAGAGACCCACCCGCTCAGCGAGATCATTGTTGGTGAGGCGCGCGTCGCGCTGGAGCGCATCGAGAATGCGGAGGTCGAATTGATCCATGCGTAAAACATGCATTGATAGAAATCAAAATGCAAGAATCAGGCATTATTTTTAGGTTGCAGCATTGCTTTTGCGCGGTTTGTGCGCCCGTCCCGCGCTATTCTGGAGTCAAGAAGATTGGTCCAGGGAGAACACGATGGGTCCGTTTCCGCATCATGCGCCGCCGGCGACGATCTCGGCCGATAATCCGGCCGGAACCGATGGCTTCGAATTTGTCGAATTCGCGCATCCCAACCCCGAGAAGCTGGCGGTGCTGTTCCAGATGATGGGCTTCCGCCCCGTCGCGCGGCATCGGAAGAAGTCGATCTACGTCTATCGCCAAGGCGACGTGAATTACATCCTCAATGCCGATCCCGAAAGCTTCGCGGCCCGTTTCGTGGCCCAGCACGGGCCCTGCGCGCCGTCGATGGCGTGGCGTGTCGTCGATGCGAAGCATACCTTCGAGCACGCGGTGAAGATGGGGGCCGAGCCCTACGACGGGCCGGGCAAGGTGTTCGATGTGCCGGCAATCAAGGGCATCGGCGGCTCGCTTCTCTATTTCGTGGACCGATACGGTGAGAAGGGGGCGGTGTATTCAAACGAGGATTTCCGTTGGCTCGGCCAGGCCGACCCGAAGCCGGAGGGGTTCGGCTTCTATTATCTCGATCACCTCACCCATAATGTTTTCCGCGGCAATATGGACAAATGGTCCGAGTTCTATATCCGCCTGTTCAATTTCCGGCAGATCCGGTTCTTCGACATCGAGGGCAAGCTGACCGGGCTGTATTCCCGCGCGCTGACCTCGCCCTGCGGCCGCATCCGCATCCCGATCAACGAGAGCGCGGACGAACACAGCCAGATCGAGGAATACCTCAGGAAATACAAGGGCGAGGGCATCCAGCATATCGCGGTCGCGACCGAGGACATCTATGCGTCGACCGACAAGCTTGCCGCCAACGGTATCCGCTTCATGCCGGGGCCGCCCGATACCTACTACGACATGAGCCGCGAGCGCGTACATGGCCATCAAGAGCCGCTTGAGGCGATGCGCAAGCACGGCATCTTGATCGACGGCGAGGGTGTCGTCGGTGGCGGCGAGACCCGCATCCTACTCCAGATATTCTCCAAGACCGTGATCGGACCGATCTTCTTCGAGTTCATCCAGCGCAAGGGGGACGATGGTTTCGGCGAGGGCAATTTCCGCGCCCTGTTTGAATCGATCGAGGAAGACCAGATCCGGCGTGGCGTGCTGAAGAATGTCGCGGCCGAATAACCCGGCTTGACAGCATCGATGTGCCCGGCGACCAATCCTTCGATCAGGGAGGCCGCCGTGGCTTTGACGCTCTACACCTACTACCGCTCCTCCGCCGCCTATCGGGTGCGCATCGCCCTCAATCTCAAGGGCGTGAGCGCCGCGCATCGCGCCATCCATCTCGTGAAGGACGGCGGGCAGCAGAAATCCGAGGCCTACACTCGGATCAATCCGAACCGCACCGTGCCGGCGCTCGAGCTCGGCGACGGCGCCCAGCCGCTCGTGCAGTCGCTCGCGATCATCGAATACCTTGACGAGACGATCCCGGAGCCGCGCCTTCTGCCCGGCGATGCGGCGATGCGTGCCCGCATCCGCGCGGCAGCGCAGGTGATTGCCTGCGACATCCACCCGGTCAACAATTCCCGCGTCGGCGGCTATCTCAAGGAAAAGCTCGGCCATAGCCAGGACGAGGTCGTCGCCTGGATGAACCACTGGATGGAGTCAGGTCTTGCAGCCTTTCAGGCGCTTTTGCCGGCAAGCGGGCGCTACTGCTTCGGCGATGATATCACGCTCGCCGATCTCTGCCTCGTACCGCAGATGTACAACCTCAAGCGCTGGGGTGGTTCGACAAAGGGGCTCGACCGACTCCTCGCCATCGACGAGGCGTGCCTTGCCCTGCCGGCTTTCGATGCCGCCCGACCGGAGAAGCAGCCGGACGCGGAGTGACGATCAGATTCGCGCGCGCTTGTCCGCCTTCGCCAACCTCGCGAGCAGATAATCCACCTCCGCCTTCGCGGTTGCCGAAAGCGTTCCGCCCGGTTTGCGTTGCGCATCCGACGCGAGGATGCCGCGCTTCATCATAACGTATTTCCGAACCGCGAGCCCCACGCCCGGCTGCTGCTCGTAACGCAGCAGTGGCAGATGCGCATCGAAGAGGTCATGCGCCGCGTCGCGGTTGCCCGCCTTCGCCAGTCGCACGACATCGATCAGCATTTCCGGGAAGGCGTAGCCGGTGTTGGAGCCGTCGGCGCCGCGATCCATCTCGAAATCGAGAAACAGGCCGCCGTTCGCGGTCATGATCGCGAGATCGCGGAGCGAGCCCTCCTGCTGCCATTTGCGCAAGAGCGATATTTTCTCCAGCCCTGGCCAGTCCTCGGCCTTGAGCATCACGCAGGAGGCATTGTCGGTGACAATCTTGCGGATCACACCCGGCGTCATCTGCACCGAAGTGATCAGCGGGTAATCCTGGATGACAAAGGGTACGTCCGCGCCGATCGCTTCCACCGCCTGTGCGTAGTAGCCGGTAATCTGGTCATCGGTGCGCAGCGTGTTCGGCGGCGCGATCATCACGGAAGCTGCCCCCGCCGCCATCGCCTCGCGCGAGAGGCTTCGCATGGCGGCGAAGCCCGGCGCGGAAACGCCGACGATCACCGGCTTGCCGAGTATTTTCACCGCGCGCTTGAGGATCTCAAGCGATTCATGTGGTTCGAGCTTCGGCGCTTCGCCCATGATGCCAAGCACGGTGATACCATCCGAGCCGATCGTTGCGTAGAACTCGAACAGTTTGTCGAGGCTCGCCCAATCGACCGCGCCATCGGCGGCGAACGGGGTGGGGGCGATCGGAAAGACGCCCCTGTAGGTCTTGGTAAGGACGCTCATCTCTTCGAGGCCTCGTAGCGCGCCTTGGTCTCTGCATTCATCGGGTAGAGGCCGGGCAGCGGCAGGCCCTTCTCGACTTCGCCCATGATCCAGCCTTCCATGCGCTCCTGCTCGACGCCGAGCTTCGCGACCTCCTCGACGATTGCCTGCGGGATCAGCACCGCGCCGTCGTCATCCGCAACGATGACGTCGTTGGGGAATACCGCGACGCCGCCGCAGCCGATCGGGAGCTGCCAGTCGACAAAAGTCAGTCCCGCGACCGAGGGCGGGGCCGCCGCGCCGTCGCACCACACCGGCAAGCCGGTGCCGAGCACGCCGGCGAGATCGCGCACCACACCGTCGGTAATGAGCGCCGTGACATTCCGCTTTTTCATGCGCGCACACAGGATGTCGCCAAAAATGCCGGCATCTTTCACGCCCATCGAATCGACGACCGCGATGACGCCGCCCGGCATGGCTTCGATCGCCCCTCGCGTCGAGATCGGCGAGGACCAGCTCTCCGGCGTCGCGAGGTCTTCGCGTGCCGGCACGAAGCGCAGCGTGAAGGCGCGGCCGACGAGGCGCGGCTGGCCGGTGCGGATCGGCCGTGCACCACGGAGCCAGACGTTGCGCAGGCCCTTCTTGAGGAGGATTGTTGTCAGTGTCGCCGTGGTGATGCCCGAGAGCATCGCCATGAGATCGGCGGAGAGTGGTGTGACCTCGGGGGTCTTGAATTCAATGGTCATGTCAGGCGCTTTCAGGAACGGTCTCAGACATTCGGAATGACGCCGCCGTCGACCCGCACGTTTGAGCCGGTAACGTAGGAGGCGCGCGCGGAGCAAAGGAAGGTCGCGACATCGGCGAATTCCTGCGGATCGCCATAGCGTCCGGCGGGAATGGTTGCCTGTGAGGCAGCGGCAACCTCCTCGATCGTCTTGCCCTCACGCTTCGCGGCCGCGCCATCGATCTGGTAGATGCGGTCGGTCAGGATGCGCCCCGGCGAGATGACGTTGACGGTCACGCCTTCCCTGGCGACTTCGCGCGACACGGTCTTCGACCAGCCGACAAGGCTCGCGCGCAGGGTGTTCGAGACGCCGAGGTTGGGAATCGGGACGATGGTGCCCATTGAGGTCGAGGTGAGAACCCGGCCCCACTGGCGGGCCCGCATCCCCGGCAGAACACGGTCGGTGATGGCGATCACGGAGAGCACCATCGAGTTGAAATGCTTCGTCCACACCTCCTGGCTCTGGCCGGAGGCGGGCGAGGGCGGCGGGCCGCCGGTATTGTTAACCAGGATGTCGATCGGACCGAGTTCCTTCTCGATCCGGGCAATGGAGGGCTCGATCAGGGAGAGATCGCCAAGATCCCACACGAGGCTGATGACGGCGCCGCCCGCCGCCTTGATAGCGGCCTCGGTCTTGTCGAGCTTCTCGCGGTTGGTGCCGGTGATCGCTACTTTCGCGCCTTCGGCGGCGAGCGTGCGCGCGATGGCCGCGCCGAGCCCGCCCGAGGAGGCGGTGACGAGCGCCACCTTGCCCTTGATGCCTAGATCCATTTCTCGAACCCCTGGTGGATGGATGTGTATGCTGTGTTCTGGCGCGTGGACGGGCAAAAGGAAAGGGTGCGAGATCGCGTTTCTCGCACTTCTTTCGTCCGGAACTCCCGAGCGGGCTCGGCACGCATATTGCAGCGCCGAGGCATGGTTGCCGAGCCCGCTTAATGAATCCCGATCTCTCCATCCTGATCCTTGACGAGAACGGCATCCGCGCCGCGATCATCGAAGCGGGGCTGCGCGGGGCCGGACACACGCACGTCAGCATCGTGTCGGACATGAACGGCATTGTCCGCCGCATCGCCGAGACTGCGCCGGATGTCATCGTCATCGATCTGGAGAACCCGAACCGCGACCAGCTGGAACACGTGCTCCAGATGAGCCGGGTCGTCGAGCGGCCGATCGCGATGTTCGTGGATCGCTCCGATACCGAAATGATGGCCTCGGCGATCGAGGCAGGCGTTTCGGCCTATGTGGTGGACGGGCTGCGGCAGGACCGTGTCAAGCCGATCCTCGACATGGCAATTGCGCGGTTCAATGCCTATTCGCGCCTCCGGTCCGAGTTGGAGGATACGCGCCGTGCGCTCGAGGATCGCAAGGCCATCGACCGCGCCAAGGCAATCCTGATCCGCACGCGCGGCCTCAGTGAGGACGAGGCGCATCACCTCCTGCGCCGCACCGCCATGCAGCAAAGCGCGAGAATGGGTGACGTCGCCCGGGCGCTCGTCGCGAGCGCCGAACTCCTGCTGGGAGACAGAACGACAGGAGACCAGCTTTGACGTCCCTCCTCACGCCCCTGCGTCTCGGTTTTATTCCGTTGATGGATGCCGCGATCCCCATCGTGGCAGCTCGCAAGGGCTTCGCCGCCTCTCGCGGGATCGATCTCCAGCTCATGCGCGACACCTCCTGGGCGAACATCCGCGATCGCCTTGCCATCGGCCATCTCGATGCTGCGCATCTTCTGGCGCCCATGCCGGTCGCTGCGGCGCTCGGGCTTGCGCCGATCAAGACACCCCTGATCGCGCCTATGGCGCTCGGTACGGGCGGCAACGCGATCACCTTCTCGTCAGAACTGACGGAGGGCATCAGTAAGGCGGGCGTGCGGGCCTTCCCGGCGGAACCGGTCGCCCTGGGGCGCGCGCTCCGGGCCATGATCGACGCGCGCACCGCCAAAGGCGTAGAGCGCCTGACTTTCGGTGTCGTCCACCCCTATTCGGCGCATAATTACGAGCTTCGCTACTGGCTGGCGGCGTCGGGAATTGATCCCGACAGGGATATTGAAATTGCGATTCTGCCGCCGCCTTTCATGCCGGATGCACTGGCAAGCCAGAAAATCGACGGCTTCTGCGTCGGCGAACCGTGGAATTCAGTCGCTCGCCGTCGCGCTGGTGGAACCATCGTGCTCACCAAGTCCGCCATCTGGCGCGCGAGCCCGGAGAAAGTGCTCGCGCTCCGCGAGGAATGGCCGAACGAGCGGCCGGGAGACCTTGCGGCGCTGCTGCAAGCGATGCTCGATGCCGCCTTGTGGTGCGAGGACATCGCCAACCGGACGGAACTGGTGCGGGTTCTTTCCGCGCCGGATTTGCTCGATTTGCCGCCCGAGGATCTTCTGCCGTCGCTCGATGGAACGCTCGATGGCACGGGTCGTTTCCTCACCTATGCCGCTGGCATGGCGAACATGCCTTGGAAGAGCGACGCCCTGTGGTTCCTCGGCCAGATGCGGCGCTGGGGCCAGATCGGGTTGGGCCAGGGCGATCCCGCCAGGGTTCGTGCCGCCTTCCGCCCCGATCTGCTGCGCGCGGTGCTGCTTGCGCGCGGGATCTCGGCGCCCCTCGTCGATGACAGGCCGGTGGCGGCCGATGGCGAGGCCGGAACGGTCGTTCCCGGAACGCTCGGAGACGTCGGTCTCCCGAGGTTCGGGTTTTTCGACGGCGGGAGCTAGACGCGCCGGCGTGCCCAAAATTTAGGCGTTGTGCAATGCAACAATGCGCAACGGTTCGAATTCGTGCCGGAGCTGGTTGGGCGACTCTTCAAGCAATCAGCGATCGAAACCGATGGTTCCGGCAACGATTCTGCGCCCACGTCTGCCTAAAGTCGGGGCAACTCCGGTTTGGCACAGGGGTTGCTAGAAATGGTTTGGCCAACGAGGGCCTCTTCATTCGCGGACCGCTGCCCGAGGCAGTACCGGCATGGTCGCCGGCAATCGCGAGGACCTCGTCCCTCGCTCCGTGGGTGTCAGCTCAACCAGACCGAGGGGTTCCCCATGTCCACGCGCCAGAAGCTCGTCTCGACCACCGCCTTTCCCGCCATCGACCGTCGTCGTTTTCTCCTCGGCGCGGGTGCGCTCGGCTTCCTTTCCCTGGCCGGGTTGCGGAAGGCGCGCGCCGCCAGCCTCAAGGTCGAGAAGGACGAGCTGAAGTTTGGCTTCATCAAACTCACAGACATGGCGCCGCTCGCGATCGCCAAGGAACTCGGCTACTTCGAGGATGAGGGCCTGTTCGTCACGCTTGAAGCGCAGGCGAACTGGAAGGTTCTCCTTGATCGCGTCATCACCGGTGAACTCGACGGCGCGCATATGCTCGCCGGTCAGCCGCTCGCCGCGACCATCGGCTTCGGCACCAAGGCGCATATCGTCACCCCGTTCTCGATGGACCTGAACGGCAACGCCATCACAGTTTCGAACGCGATATGGGAGATGATGAAGCCCGCCATTCCCAAGGGCGCCGATGGCAAGCCGGTGCACCCGATTTCCGCCGAGGCACTCAAGCCCGCCATCGAGAAGCTGCGCGCCGAGGGCAAGCCCTTCAAGATGGGTATGGTCTTCCCGGTTTCGACCCATAACTACGAACTGCGCTACTGGCTTGCGGCTGGCGGCGTGCATCCCGGTTTCTATTCTCCGACCGACGTTTCCGGCACCGTGCAGGCGCAGGCGCTTCTTTCCGTCACCCCGCCACCGCAGATGCCGGCGACCCTCGAGGCAGGGACCATCCACGGCTATTGCGTCGGCGAACCGTGGAATCAGGCAGCGGTGTTCAAGGGCATCGGCGTGCCGGTGATTACGGACTACCAGATATGGAAGGACAATCCGGAGAAGGTGTTCGGCATTACCGCCGAATTCGCCGAGAAGAACCCGAATACGGTGCTCGCGCTGACCAAGGCGTTAATCCGCGCTGCGATGTGGCTCGACGAGAACAACAATGCCAACCGCATGAAGGCGGTCGAGATACTCTCGAAGCCGGAATACGTCGGTGCCGACAAGGCGGTGATCGCCAACTCGATGACCGGCACCTTCGAGTTCGAGAAGGGCGACAAGCGCCCGATCCCCGATTTCAACGTGTTCTTCCGCTATTTCGCGACCTATCCCTACTATTCCGACGCCGTCTGGTATCTCAGCCAGATGCGCCGCTGGGGCCAGATTGGCGAATTCAAGGACGACGGCTGGTACGCCGAAACGGCGAGGAAGGTCTATCGTCCGGATCTCTACCTCAAGGCTGCGAAGCTCCTCGTCGAGGACGGCAAGGCCAAGGAAGCCGAGTTCCCGTGGAAGAGCGACGGCTACCGTGATGTCACCTCCGACAACATCGACAAGGTCGCCTACGACGGTCGGAAGCCCAACGCCTACATCGACAGCCTGAAGATCGGCCTCAAGGGCCAGCAGAAGGTCGAGGGCGCAAACGTCATCGGCGGCTGAGCCGACGGTCTCCCTACTGATCAGGATCGGAGTTCAAGCATGGCGATGGCGAGTGACCTCGTGGATATCAAGGCGGATGAGGCACGACGCCTGCGGCGCGAACGCATCCATCATTGGCTGAACCGGGCCAGCGGCACGCTCGGCGTCGTCGGGCTCGGGTTTCTGGTGCCGCTGCTGAAGATGGTGGCGGGCGACAGCCCTAGGCACCAGTTCAAGGTGCTTTGGCAGCAGCTTTTTGTGCCGCTCATCGGCATCGGCGCGTTCCTCGCGCTCTGGGCGATCTTCGCGCCACAGGTGCAGACCTCGCTCGGCGCCATCCCCGGTCCGGCGCAGGTCTGGTCGCAGACCACGAACCTCTATGCCGACCACAAGGCCGAGCGCGCCAAGGAAGCGCAGTTCTACGCCCGGCAGGACGAGCGCAACGCCAAGCTCGTCGCGGAAGGGCGCGCGGCAGATGTGAAGCACCGCAGCTACACCGGCAAGCCGACCTATATCGACCAGATCTTCACCAGCCTCAAGACGGTGGCGCTTGGCTTCATCATCGCGACAATCTTCGCTGTACCGCTCGGTATCATGTGCGGGCTCTCGAAAACGGTGAACGGCGCGCTCAATCCGCTGATCCAGATCTTCAAACCCGTTTCCCCTCTCGCCTGGCTGCCGATCGTGACGATGGTCGTCTCCGCGCTCTACGTGAACCCAAGCGAAGCCTTCCCGAAGTCCCTCGTCATCTCCGCGGTGACAGTGACGCTTTGCTCGCTCTGGCCGACGCTCATCAACACCTCGCTCGGCGTCGCCTCCATCGACAAGGATCTTCTCAACGTCGGTCGCGTGCTCCAGCTCCCGACCTGGCGCACGGTGACGAAGCTGATCCTGCCCTCGTCGCTGCCGCTGATCTTCACCGGACTTCGCCTCTCGCTGGGCGTGGGCTGGATGGTGCTGATCGCCGCGGAAATGCTTGCGCAGAACCCCGGCCTCGGCAAGTTCGTCTGGGACGAATTCCAGAACGGCTCCTCGCAGAGCCTCGCCAAGATCATGGTTGCGGTGCTGACGATCGGCGTCATCGGTTTCCTGCTCGATCGGCTGATGTATGCCCTGCAATCCGCTTTCACCTACTCCGCCAATCGCTGAGGAGGTCAGCATGAGCGACAAGCCGATCCTCGAACTCAGAAACCTCGCCAAGGCCTATGGAGAGGGCGCCCAGCGCTCGGAGGTGCTGGCCGGTGTCAACCTCGCGGTGGCGGAAGGCGAATTCATCGCCATCGTCGGTTTTTCCGGTACCGGCAAAACGACGCTGATCTCGGCGATGGCCGGGCTTGTCGCTCCCGATGCGGGCGAGGTCCTGTTCCGCAGCCAACCCGTGAAAGGGCCAGGGCCGGAGCGCGGTGTGGTGTTCCAGTCCTATTCGCTGATGCCCTGGCTCACGGTGCGTGGCAACATCGCGCTGGCGGTGGATCAGGTTTTCGCGCAGGAGAGCAAGGCCGGGCGTGCCGCGCGCGTTGATCGCTATATCGGGATGGTTGGCCTCTCGCACGCGGCCGAGCGCCGGCCATCCGAACTCTCGGGCGGTATGCGCCAGCGTGTCGCGGTCGCTCGGGCGCTGGCGATGAGCCCTGAGGTCCTGTTGCTCGACGAGCCGCTCTCGGCACTCGATGCGCTGACCCGTGCCAAGCTTCAGGGCGAGTTCGAGCAGATCTGCGCGACCGAGAAGAAGACCGTGGTGCTCATCACCAACGATGTCGACGAGGCGATCCTTCTTGCGGACCGCATCATCCCGCTACTCCCCGGCCCACGCGCGACTCTTGGCCGAGAGTTCCGCGTCGATGTGCCGCGCCCGCGCGATCTCGCCGAAATCGGCGAATCCGACGCCTTCAAGACCCTGCGTGCCGAGGTCACCAACTACATGCTCGACATCGCGGCCGACCGTGCCGCCGGGCAGGATGCGGCGCGCACGCTACCGGGTATCGAGCCGATCTCGCTCGACAAGCGCCGTAACAAATTGCCGAAAGCCTATGCCGAGGCTTCGCAGTCGATCCGTGAGGAGCGCTTCCTCGAATTCTCGCAGCTCTCGAAAATCTACCCAACGCCGAAGGGCCCTCTGACGGTGGTGGATCGCTTCGATCTCAAGGTGAGGAAGGGCGAATTTATCTCTCTGATCGGCCATTCAGGCTGCGGCAAATCGACGGTGCTGTCGATGGCGGCGGGGCTCAACGAAGTGAGCGAAGGTGGCATCATTCTCGACGGGCGTGAGGTTGCGACGGCGGGGCCGGATCGCGCGGTCGTGTTTCAGGCCCCCTCGCTGTTTCCTTGGCTCACAGCGCGTGAGAACGTGACGCTCGGTGTCGATCGCGTCTATCCCCATGCCTCCAAGGCCGAACGCGATGATGTCGTCTCGTATTATCTCGACCGCGTCGGCCTCGGCGATGCGATGGACAAACTCGCCGCCGACATGTCGAACGGCATGCGCCAGCGCGTCGGCATCGCCCGCGCCTTCGCGCTTTCGCCGAAGCTCCTCCTGCTCGACGAGCCCTTCGGCATGCTCGACAGCCTCACCCGCTGGGAATTGCAGGAAGTCCTGATGGAAGTCTGGTCGCGCACCAAGGTGACGGCGATCTGCGTCACGCACGATGTCGATGAGGCGATCCTGCTCGCCGACCGCGTGGTGATGATGTCGAACGGGCCGAAAGCCCGTATCGGCAACATCATGGAGGTCGATCTGCCGCGCCCGCGCACGCGGAAAGCGCTGCTCGAACATGCCGACTACTACGCCTACCGGCAGGAACTCCTCGAATTTCTCGAAGCCTATGAAGGCGGCGCCAATCCCGATCCCGCGCATCTCGCGGCGATCAAGGCCAAGCGTCATTCCGGCACGGCCGCGGCGGCCTGAAAGGAAGCATCATGAGCAAGCAGAAACTTGTTGTCATCGGAAACGGCATGGCGCCGGGAAGAGCGCTCGAAAAGCTGCTCGAAGCGGCACCCGAGGCTTTCGACATCACCATTTTCAACGCCGAACCGCGCGTGAATTACGACCGGATCATGCTCTCCCCGGTCCTCTCCGGCGAGAAGAAGTACGAGGAAATCGTCATTCACGGCGATGGTTGGTACATCAAGCACGGGGTGGTGCTTTACAAGGGCCACAAGGTCGCGAAGATCGACCGCGAGGCGCGCACGGTCACCTCCGAGCACGGTGTTGTCGTTCCCTACGACAAGCTGATTATCGCCACCGGATCGAGCCCCGTCATCATCCCCGTGCCGGGTCACAAGCTCGCCGGCGTGCTTTCCTACCGTGATCTCGATGACGTCCACGCGATGATGCTCGCCGCTGCCAAGCCAGGCAGCCGCGCGGTGGTGATCGGCGGCGGTCTCCTCGGCCTCGAAGCCGCCGTTGGTCTCAAGATGCAGGGCATGGACGTTACCGTGCTGCACCTGATGCCGCACCTGATGGAACGCCAGCTCGACAGTGCCGCCGGCTACCTTCTCCAGCGTGCGATCGAGGAGCGGGGCATCCGCATCCGTTGCAAGGCCAACACGCACGAGATTACCGGAGTTTCCCGCGTTGATGGCGTCCGGCTCGATGACGGCACGTTCTACCCGGCGGATATCGTCGTCATGGCGGTTGGCATCCGGCCAAGCGCGGGGATTGCCAAGGACGCGGGGTTGGAAGTCAATCGCGGCATCGTGGTGACGCCGGACATGCGCACCTCGGACCCGGATATCTTCGCGCTCGGCGAATGTGCGGAGGCGAGCGGGCAGGTCTTCGGCCTCGTCGCTCCGCTCTACGAGATGGCGGGCGTTGTCGCGCAGAACCTTCTCGGCGGTTCGGCCGAGTTCCAGCCTTCCGCCACGGCCACCAAGCTCAAGGTCACCGGGTGCGATCTCTATTCCGCCGGTGATTTCGCCGACGGCGAGGGGCGCGAGGAGATTGTCCTGCGCGATCCGATGCGCGGGGTCTACAAGCGGCTCGTTCTCAAGGACAATCGCATTCTCGGCGCCGTGCTCTATGGCGAGGTCGCCGACGGCCCGTGGTTCTTCGACATGCTCAAGCGCGGCGTCGATATCAGCGAGATGCGCGAGACGCTCATTTTCGGTCAGGGCTATCAGGGAGGCGCTTCTGCGGACCCTATGGCCGCCGTTGCAGCCTTGCCGGATGAGGCAGAGATCTGCGGCTGCAACGGCGTGTGCAAGGGCAAGATCGTCTCAACCATCAACGACCTCGGGCTGAAGAGCCTCGACGACGTGCGGGCGCATACCAAGGCTTCCGCCTCCTGCGGCTCCTGCACGGGACTTGTCGAGCAGGTCATCAAGCTCACGCTGGGCGATGCCTATAACCCCGCTGCCGTGCAGCCGATTTGCTCCTGCACCGACCTCGGCCATGATGACGTGCGCCGGCTGATACGCGCGAAAGAACTCAAGTCGATCCCGCAACTGATGCAGGAACTCGGCTGGAAAACCTCCTGTGGCTGCGCCAAATGCCGCCCGGCGCTCAACTACTACATGGTCTGCGATTGGCCGGGCGAATACGAGGACGACGGGCAATCGCGCTACATCAACGAGCGCGTCCACGCCAATATCCAGAAGGATGGCACCTTCTCGGTCGTGCCGCGCATGTGGGGCGGGTTGACCAGCGCCAAGGAGCTGCGTGCCATCGCCGATGTCGTCGACAAGTTCGCGATCCCCACGGTGAAGGTGACTGGTGGCCAGCGCATCGATCTTCTGGGCGTGAGGAAGGATGATCTCCTTGCCGTCTGGGCCGATCTCAACAAGGTGGGGATGATCTCAGGCGCGGCCTATTCCAAGGGTTTGCGCACGGTGAAAACCTGCGTCGGCACGGACTGGTGCCGGTTCGGCACGCAGGATTCGACAGGCCTTGGCGTGAAGCTGGAGAAGTTCCTCTGGGGGTCGTGGTCGCCGGCAAAGCTGAAACTTGCTGTCTCCGGCTGCCCGCGCAACTGCGCCGAGGCGACCTGCAAGGACATCGGCGTGATCTGCGTCGATTCGGGGTACGACATCCACTTCGCGGGTGCAGCCGGGCTCGATATCCATGGCACGCAGCTTCTCGGTCATGCCGATACCGAGGACGAGACAATCGAGATTGTCGGCGCGCTGACGCAGCTTTATCGCGAGCAGGGCCGTTATCTCGAGCGGGTCTACAAATGGGCGAAGCGTGTCGGTACGCCCTCGATCAAGACCGCCGTCATCGACGATGCCGAGAGGCGCCGCGCCCTCTACGACCGGTTCGTCTACAGCCAGAAATTCGCGCAGATCGACCCCTGGGCCGAGCGCGTCGCCGGAAGGGACGCGCATGAATTCGCGCCGATGGCGAAGCTTGGGTTCCAGCATGCCGCCGAATGAGGAGGGGGCGATGAACGCTTCGGTGAAGGATTGGGTGGATATCGGCCGGGTCGAGGCGATTCCCTTGCGCGGTGCGCGCGTGGTGAAAGCGCCGGGCGGCGACATCGCGGTGTTCAAGGCGGCCGACGGCAGCGTGTTCGCGCTGCGAGATCGTTGTCCGCATAAGGGCGGACCGCTCAGCCAGGGCATCGTGCATGGGCATGGCGTCACCTGCCCGCTGCACAGCTGGGTCATCAGCCTCGAAACCGGAGAGGCGCAGGGCGCGGACAAAGGTTGTACGCCGAAAATCCCGGTGCGGCTCGAGAATGGGCGCGTACTGCTGCTGGCGACGGCGCTGGTGGAGGCGGAGGCCTGACCGATGGGTGCCGAAAGCGTCACCACCCGCACCACCTGCCCCTATTGCGGCGTCGGCTGCGGCGTTCTGGCGACGCGTGCGCGCGACGGTTCCGTTTCGGTGAAAGGCGATCCGGATCACCCAGCGAACTTCGGGCTCCTGTGCTCGAAGGGCACGGCACTTGCCGATACGCTCTCGCTCGACGACCGGCTTCTCTACCCGGAAATCGCAGGCGAGCGCGCGAGCTGGGACGCGGCGCTCAATCTTGTTGCGACGCGGTTCAGCGAGACCATCCGCGATCATGGCCCCGACGCGGTGGCTTTCTACGTTTCCGGGCAGATCCTGACCGAGGACTATTACGTCGCCAACAAGCTGATGAAGGGCTTCATCGGCTCGGCGAACATCGATACAAATTCGCGCCTCTGCATGGCATCGGCCGTGGCGGCACACCGTCGTGCCTTCGGCGCCGACACCGTACCGGCGATCTACGCCGATCTTGAAGAGGCCGATCTCGTCGTATTGATGGGATCGAATTTCGCCTGGTGTCATCCCGTGCTTTTCCAGCGCCTCCTGCAAGCGAAGAAGGCGCGCGGCACCAAGATCACCGTGATCGATCCGCGACGGACGATCACGGCCGACGCAGCCGATCTCCACCTTGCGCTCGAACCGGACAGCGACGTCGCGCTCTATCTCGGGCTGTTGCGCCATCTCGACGCCGCCGGGCTGCGCGACCAGACCTATACGAACGAGCACGTCGCCGGACTGGAGGCCGCACTCGCCGAGGCGCGGGGTCTGGATATCGATGCCGTTGCCAAGCTGACGCAGCTCTCCCCACGCGAGATCGAGGCTTTCTACACGCTGTTCGCGCGCCACGAGCGCGTCGTGACCGTTTTCAGCCAGGGTGCGAACCAGTCCGTCACAGGAACGGACAAGGGCAACGCGATTATCAATTGCCACCTGCTCACGGGTCGCATCGGCAAGCCCGGTGCTTCGCCGTTCTCGATCACCGGCCAACCGAATGCGATGGGCGGCCGTGAGGTCGGCGGGCTCGCCAACATGCTCGCTGCGCATATGAACATCGAGGACGAGGCCGCGCGGAACTGCGTTCAACGCTTCTGGAACGCGCCGGGGATGGCCGAAAGGCCCGGCCTCAAGGCGGTTGATCTGTTCCGAGCGGCGGGCGAGGGCAAGGTCAAAGCGCTCTGGATCATGTCCACCAATCCGGTGGACAGCCTTCCCGAGGCTGATCTCGTCCGTAAGGCGCTTGAAGTCTGTCCGTTCGTCGTGGTTTCGGATGCGATCCGCGAGACCGACACCAACGCTTGTGCGGATGTACTGTTGCCCGCGCTCACCTGGGGCGAGAAATCGGGAACCGTCACCAATTCCGAACGGCGCATCTCCCGCCAGCGCTCGTTCCTTCCGCCCCCTGGCGAAGCACGCGCCGATTGGTGGCACATGGCGGAAGTCGCCCGCCGGATGTGCTTCGCCGGCTTCGACTATGAAGGTCCCGCCGCGATCTTCCGCGAGCATGCCGCGCTCTCGGCGTTCGAGAACGACGGCACGCGGGATTTCGACATCGGCGCCTACGCGGATGTTTCGGATGCCGCATTTGACGGGCTCGCGCCGTTCCAGTGGCCTCAGCCCACCGGCACTAACCGGCGCGAGACGCGCTTCTTCGCCGATGGCCGTTTCTTCACGCCCGACGGCAAGGCGCGCATGGTCGCTGTCAAGCTGCCGGCTGTTTCGAAGCCTCTGAGCGAGGAATTTCCGCGCTGGCTCAACACTGGCCGCATCCGCGACCAGTGGCACACCATGACGCGCACCGCCAAGTCGCCTCGGCTGACGGGGCATTTCGGCGAGCCCTTCTGCGAGATCCACCCGGATGACGCCGCGAGCGCCGGCATCGGTCCCGCGAGCCTCGTTGAGGTGGAAAGCCGCCACGGCACGATCATCGTCCGCGCGCTTCTCACCGAGCGTCAGCGGCGCGGCTCCGTTTTCGTGCCGATGCACTGGACCGATCAGCTCGCCTCGAAGGGCCGCGTCGATGCGCTGGTCGATGCGATGGTCGATCCTGTATCCGGCCAGCCCGGATCGAAGCGCACGCCGGTGGCGATCCGAACCTATGCGGCATCGTGGTATGGTTTCGCGGTTTCGGCCGGCAAGCCGGTTTGCGCTGGCGTTCCCTATTGGGCGCTTTCCCAGGCTGAAGGAGGCTTCCGGCTCGAGCTTGCCGGCAAGGAAACTCCGGCCGACTGGCAGATGTTTGGGCAATCCTTGTTCGGGTTGAAGGGTGGCGAGGGCGAGTGGATCGCCTATTACGACCGCGAGGTGGGCCTCGCACGACTCGCGGTTTTGGTCGGTGAGAAGCTGGTCGGCGCGCTGTTTGTCGCGCCGCAACCGGTTGCGCTCTCGCGTCGGTTCATCACCGAGGCATTGCCGCAAGGCCACGCCGGGAGCGCGCGTTATCGCCTCCTCGCCGGACAAGGTGGTGCTGACCGGCCGGACCCCGGCGCGATCCTGTGCGCGTGCTTTCAGGTCGGCGTTAACCAGATCGCGGCGGCGATCCGCGAGGGGCAAAGGGATGTCGAGGCCATCGGTGCCGCGCTGAAGGCGGGAACCAATTGCGGCTCCTGCCGTGGCGAAATCCGGAGAATGCTCGATGAAGGTCGTTTCGAGAAAGCCGGCTGAAGCGGGGCTTGCCCGGCTCGGCGCACTGGCCAAGCTGCCGGTGTTCTTCGATCTGCGCGGCAGGCGCGCGGTCATCGCGGGCGGCGGCGCGGGTGCAGCCTGGAAGGCCGAACTCCTCGCGGCTTCTGGCGCACGGGTCGAGATCTACACTTCCGATTCGGGCGAGGATATGCGCACGATCGTCTCGCGCGGCGCGGCGGATGGCGAACTTGTCCTGTATGAACGCCCGTGGTCGCTCGATATCTTCACCGGTGCTGCGCTCGCGGTCGGCGGCTTCGAGGACGAAGCCGAAGCAAAAGCCTTCCGTTGCGCAGCAAAGGCAGCGGGTGTGCCGGTCAACACCATCGACAGGCCCGAGACCTGCGATTTCCAGTTCGGCTCCATCGTCAACCGCTCGCCTGTGGTGATCGGCATATCCACGGACGGCGCCGCACCCATTCTCGGACAGGCGATCCGCCGCAGGATCGAAATGCTGCTGCCCGCATCGCTCTCGGAATGGGCGGGCGTTGCGCGAGATATTCGCGGGAAGGTCATGGAAGCGCTTCGGCCGGGTGCGCAGCGCCGGCTTTTCTGGGAATCATTCTCGGATAGGGCGTTCCGGAACACCCGATCCCCTGTTGGGGGGCTGCTGGACGTCATGATTGCCGATTGCCGCGCTGGCGCTAGTGCTTCGAGCGGCCGCGTGACGCTCGTCGGCGCCGGACCGGGTGATTCGGAATTGCTCACGATCCGTGCCGTGCGCGCGCTCCAGAGCGCGGATGTCATCCTGTTCGACGATCTTGTTTCCGATGATATTCTCGAACTCGCCCGACGCGAGGCGAAGCGGATGATGGTCGGCAAGCGTGGCCGGCGCGAGAGCTGCGCGCAGGAGGATATCAACGCGCTGATGCTGGCGCTTGCGCAGCAGGGAAAGCATGTCGTCCGGCTCAAGGCGGGCGACCCCATGGTCTTTGGCCGTGCGGGAGAGGAAATAGCGGTGCTCGAAGGCGCTGGAATCCCGGTTGTCGTCGTGCCGGGGATAACCTCCGCGCAGGCGATGGCTGCCAGCCTCAATCGCTCGCTCACCCATCGCGACCACGCCCAGAGCCTCACCTTGATGACCGGCCATTCCCGGAAAGGAGGACTGCCGGAAACAATCGACTGGTCGAGAGCCGCCGCGCCGAATGCAACGCTTGTCATCTATATGGGGGCGAAGCAGGCCGGCGCGCTGGTGGAGCGGCTGGTCTCTAACGGTCTGGCGGCAACAACACCGGCCGTTGCCATCGCCTCGCTGTCGCGCGAGGACGAGCGGCGCTGGTGCGGCGAATTGGCCTGCCTTCCCGCCGGGATCGCGACCCTCCCGGCCGGTGCGCCGGTCCTGATCGGCATCGGGGACGTTTTCGAGGGGGTAAGCGCGAAAGTGCAATACCCGGAGGCGCGCACCGCCTGAATGATTGCGTCGACCGCAATCCCTGTCATGTTGGGAGAATCCGGTTCTCCCGACAGAGGTTTTCATGCTCACGATCTACGGTGTCTATCGCTCGCGCGCGTCGCGCAATATCTGGCTTGCCAACGAACTCGGCATTCCGTTCCGGCACGTGCCGATCATCCAGCACTATCGGCTGAAGGGAGAGCCGCCGGCTGGTGTGCTTCACACCCGCTCGCCTGAATTCCTGGCGGTCAACCCGAACGGCCATATCCCGTCCATCGAGGATGACGGACTGGTGCTGCACGAGTCCCTGGCGATCAATCTCTATCTTGCCCGCAAGCATGGCGGGCCGCTCGCGCCGCAAAATGTCCGCGAGGAAGGTCTCGCTGCGATGTGGACGCTCTGGGCCGCGACCGAGGTCGAGCCTCATTCGATCCTAGTGCTGTATCACATGGCGATGCGCCCCCCGGAAGAGCGCGATCCGGCGATCGCCGCAGCGGCGGTCGAGGCGCTCAAGGCGCCGATAGCCGTTCTCGACAAGCATCTCGCCGCGGAGAATTTCATGATGGGTGGGCGGTTCACGGCGGTTGATGTCAACGTCGCCGAGGTGATGCGCTATTGCCTGCCGGCCAAAACCCTTTGGGAAGCGGCTCCCCATGCCAGCGCCTGGCTGAAGGCCTGCCACGCCCGGCCGGCCTATCAGGCCATGATGGCGGGTCGTAACGCCGAGCCGGAATAATCGCTACAGGGTCAGGAACAGCACCGCCGAAAGGGTGACGAAACCGCAGATCATCGTCACGAACAGGGTCGCGGCGCAGAATTCTTCTTCGCCGTAACGCCCGCCGATGATCGGGTAGACCGCGATCATCGGCGCGCTGGCGAAAATCAGCATCGCCTTGGCGAGCGCCGGGTCCGCCGGCGGCCAGAGCGCGACGGCGCCGAGCATCCCGAGCGGATGCAGAATCAGCTTGCCGAGGACGACAAGGCCAATGCCTTTCGGCTGCCCGCCGGGCTTCATGCCGGCGAGAATACCGCCGATCGCGAACAGCGCGACGGGGGCGGCCGTGCCGGCAAGCAGGTCGACCGCCCTGAACAGCGGCGCGGGCATCTTCAGCCCGGTCAAGGCCAGCATCATGCCGGTGAAGATCGCGATGACGAGCGGGTTACGCGCGAGGCGCCCGGCGATTTCGGCAAGGATTTCCGGCGTCGCTCGCCCACTCGCCCTACCCTTCTCGGCAAGGACGAGTGCGGCGGGAAGGATCAGGAAATTCTCGACGAGAAGGCACATCGCTAGCCCCAAGGCCGCGTTCGCGCCGAGCGCCATCGTCGCCACGGGAAAGCCGATGAACCCGCTGTTGGACATCGAGGCGCCCATCGCCTGCATCGCCGTTCGCGCGGCGGGCTGAGAATAGAGCCGCCGCGCGCCGAGATAAACGATCGCGAACAGCATTGCGGAGACGACGCCATAGCCGGAGAGAAACCGCAGGTCGATCACCTCTCGGATCGGGCTGAGCACGAAGGTTCGGATAATGAGCGCCGGCATCGCGAAGGTGATTGTGAACGTGCCGAGGATGCGCATGTCCGTCGCTGCGAGGACCCCGCCGCGGATTGCCGCGAAGCCGGTGCCGATCAGCAGGAAAATGGGCAGGATGATTGTCAGCACCTGGAGCATGGCTCGCTCAGCCGAGTTCGTGGGCGTAGGGCATCGAGGCGGCGGCGCCGGCGCGTGTGACGCTGATCGCCGCTGCGCGACCGGCGCGGCGCATGGCCCCGCCGAGCGTCATCCCGGTCGCTAGACCTGCGGCGAGGTTCCCCACGAAGCAATCACCCGCACCGGTGGTATCGACGACATCGACACGCTCGCCTTCCAAGCGAATGATCTCGTCCTGCGTTACACCAAGCGCGCCGTGCGCGCCGAGCGTGACGATGACAATACGTTCCGATCCGGCCAGTACCCGAGCGGCGGCGATGATGTCGTCATCGGCTTGCAGCGTTTTCCGGTCGGAAGCCAACTCCAGTTCGGTCTCGTTGAGAACGAGAATGTCGGTGAGTGCCAGCAGTGATGGTGCCAGCGGCTTCATCGGCGCGGGATTGAGCAGCGTGCGTGCGCGCGCTTTTCGTGCTTTGCGAAAACCGGCCTCGATGAATGCATCGGGCACTTCGAACTGGGCGAGAACGCAATCGCCGGCGGCGATCGGGAAGGCGGCATCAGCTGGCGTCAGCGCAGCATTCGCGCCGGAAACAACGACGATGCTGTTTTCGCCACGGGCGTCCAGTGTGATGAGAGCGATGCCGGTTGGCAGTTCATCGGCAATGCGCAGGGCAGCAAGATCGATCGCTTCGCCAGCGAGGAATTCGCGCATTGCGGTTCCGAAGCCGTCCTTGCCGATTGCACCGACGAGTGCGGTCCCGACGCCCGCACGGCGCGCGGCAACCGCTTGGTTGGCGCCCTTGCCACCGGGGAATTCTCGCAGGTTCTTTCCGGCGACCGTCTCACCGGGACGCGGGTGGTTCGCGACGGAGACAACCAGATCGCGGTTGATTGAGCCGAGAACGACGACCCCGCCCATTGCGGCGGCTTAGCGGCGCTTGGGCGGCTGACCCTTCTGCGGCGGCCGGGCACCGGGAGTGAACCCCGAGCGTTCATCCTTGTGGCGGAAGACGAGACGGCCCTTTTCGAGGTCGTAGGGCGACATTTCCACCGTCACACGGTCGCCCGCGAGGGTCTTGATCCGGTTCTTCTTCATCTTGCCGGCCGTGTAGGCGATGATCTCGTGTCCGCTGTCGAGCTGAACCCGGAATCGCGCATCGGGCAGCAATTCCAGAACCAGACCTTCGAACTGGATCACTTCTTCCTTCGCCATTCGCCGAACTTTCTTTCAAAACGGAGCGCGGGGCGCCCGGATAAGATGATTCTTCAAAGTCAAATAGCCGCTCCGCGAAACGGAACGGCTTTTTCGCCGTGTCGAACGACGCGCCGGGCGCGCCGACGATCCTGGTTCTCAGACAGCCTGAAGGTTCACAGCGGCCATCTTGCCCGTGCGGCGGTCGGCCTGAAGCTCGTAGGAAACCTTCTGTCCGTCACGCAGGCCCTGCATGCCCGAGCGCTGGACCGCGCTGATATGGACGAAAACGTCCTTGCCGCCATCATCCGGCTGGATGAAGCCGTAGCCTTTTTGTTCGTTGAACCACTTCACGGTTCCGGTGCTCATAGATGTCTTCCTTCGGACTATCAGGTCTTGGACGTGCGGGCCTCGCGGTCCGCATTTACACGTTGGCGGCCCGGAATAAACCCGGACCAATGGCTCGACCTTTATTAAAGCAGTCAGAACGTGCGCCCGGTAGTCCCAAAGCGGCCCAGTCGTCCGGCCAAGTCGATGGCGGGATTCATAGCCGCAAATCGTCTCTTTAACAAGTTGGGTGGAGGAGGCCGGGAAAATCAGTCGAGAAGACCGGCCGCCACGAAAAGATCCGCCGTTTTCCGGCTGAGCGCGATCGGCACGTCGTAGACCACTGCGAGGCGGAGGAGCGCCTTGATGTCGACATCATGCGGCATGGGCGAGAGCGGATCGATGAAGAACACGATGGCGTCGATCCGCCCCTCGACGATCATCGCGCCGATCTGCTGGTCTCCGCCGAGCGGGCCGGAGGCAAGCCGCGTCACGTTGAGCGCCGGGCACCGTTCCTTGAGCACCTGCCCGGTCGTGCCGGTGCAGAAGAGCACATGTGTCCGCAAGGCGGCTTCGTGCTCGGATGCCCAGTCGGCGAGGGCGGGCTTCATCCGGTCATGCGCGACGAGCGCGAACGTGCGGGCCATGTCACCAATCCAGATGGAAAGCCGCCACGAGGTCGGCGATCTCGTCGTTGTCGAGGAGGCGGAGGCGCTCCTTACCGAGCATCAGGAAAATGCGCGCGGTTTCCTCCAGCTCTTCCGCCGAGGTGATTGCCTCTTGAAGGCTCGCCCCGGTATTGACCGGCCCGTGATTGGCGAGCAGCACCGCGCGGTAGCGTCCCTGAAGCGCGCGTATGGCCGTGCCGATCGCCTCCGAGCCGGGTCGGAAATAGGGCAGGACCGGCAGGTGTCCCACACGCATCAGGTAATAGGGCGAGAAGACCGGGATCGGATCGAGTGACGGCAGGTCGCGGCAGAACGACAGTGCCGCAGCGTGGGTGGAGTGCAGATGCACCACGGCTTCGGTGCGGGGGCGAGTCTCGTAGAAGGCCCGATGCATCGAGACTTCCTTGGTCGGACTGTCACCGGAAAGATGCTGGAAATCGGCATCGAGCCTGGCCAGCCTTGCCGCATCGAGCCGACCGAGCGAGGCATTGGTGGGCGTGACGAGATACCCATCGTCGAGCCGGATGCTGAGGTTGCCGGCCGTACCGATCGCGAGGCCGCGCGCATGGAAATGGCGACCGGCTTCGACGAGCGCCTCACGAAGCCGTGCCTCGTCGCGCATCATGCCACCGCTCCATCCGCTGGCATGGCATCCATTGTCGCGAGTGCCTTGACGAAGAAATCCGGCGCGCCGAAATTTCCGCTTTTGAGCGCCAGTGCGATGCGCGGCGCGCCTTCGCTGATGACCACCGGCACGCCGGGATCGATCTCAGGGCCGATCGCCATCGCCGTAACGCCAAGGCCGGAAACGATGGCGGAGGAGGTCTCGCCGCCAGCTGTGACGATGCGGCGATACCCCTTGGCTACCGCCTCGCGGGCAAGTCGTGCGAAGAAATTCTCGATGGCATGAGCCAGCCGTTCCCCGCCGTGCCTTGCCTGAAGTGCGCGCACGGCCTCGGCATCCGACGTTGAATAGACGAGCGGGAGGGTAGCCTTACCCGCCTCGCCGGCAAGCCAGTTCCACACGGTATCCGTGCCCGCCGTTCCGGCGAGAACCGCTTCGACATCGAGCCGGAAAACCGGGGCGCCTTGCGCATGGCGGGCGACCTGCCCGGCGGTTGCCAGCGAGCACGATCCGGAGAGCGCGAGAGCCGGCCCAAATGGCGCTGCGATCGCCGCGGGCGCCCCCCGTCCGGTGATTTCGTCGAAATTGTCAGGCAGGCCGAGCGCGATGCCCGAACCGCCGGTGACTAGCGCCATGCCCTTCGCTGCGTGGCCGAGCGCGAGAAGATCCTCATCCGCGATCGCGTCGCAGACGACGAGCTTCTCGTTGCGGTGGGCCGCTTCCTCAAGCGCGTGCCGGATGCCTTCGACGCCCCGGCGAATGATGTCGAGTGAGATCATCCCGACCCGGTTTTTCGACTGACAGGAAAGCCAGCGGGCGAGGTTGGCATCCATCATGGGGGTGATCGGGTGCTTTTCCATGCCGCTCTCGTTCAGCAGCTTGTCGCCGACGAACAGGTAGCCGCGATAGATCGTGCGCTTGTTAGTGGGAAAAGCGGGGCAAACGATGGTGGTCGGCGCATCAAGCGCATCGATCAGCGCATCTGCCACCGGGCCGATATTGCCTTCCTTCGTCGAATCAAAGGTAGAGCAATATTTGAAGATCACCTGCCGCACCCCCGCGCCCCGAAGCGCGGCGAGCCCGGCGAGCGATTGCGCGACCGCTTCTGAAGCTGGGTTCGAGCGGCTCTTCAGCGCGATGATCCCGGCCTCGCAAGGCAGGAACCCGCCCTCGGGCACGCCGACGAACAGCGTCGTCCGCATGCCTTTCTTCGCGAGCGTATTCGCAAGATCGCTCGCGCCGGTGAAATCGTCCGCGATGGCGCCGATGAGCATGGGGCCTCGATGGTCTATGCCGTTTCCTCGGCCCTAGATGCACCGTGAATACGGCATACACAAGCGCTGCAGTTGCGTCCGCGCGGCTATTTTTGCGTCGCCGCCTTCGCGACATCGGCCCAATACTGAATGCCGACCGGAAGCACGTCATCGTTGAAGTCATAGGCCGGATGGTGGAGCCCCGCCGAATCGCCGTTGCCGATGAAGATGAAGGCGCCGGGTCGGGCTTCGAGCATGTAGGAAAAATCCTCGCCGCCCATCGTTGGTTCGGCGTTGTCGTCGACCGCCTCATGCCCGGCGATGGCACGGGCGACACCGGTGACGAAAACGGTCTCCTTGGCGTGGTTGACTGTCGCGGGATAGCCGCGCCGGTAATCGAGATGTGCCTCGGCCCCGAACATCTTCGCGGTGCCTTCGACGATTGCGCGGAAGCGGGCTTCGGCGATGTCGCGCACGGAGTTGTCGAGCGTGCGCACGGTGCCGCGCAGCACGGCGCGCTGGGGGATGACATTCTGCGCATCGCCCGCCTGGAATACCGTGTTGGACACGACGACCGACTTCAGCGGATCGACGTTGCGCGAGGCGATCGACTGTAGCGCCGTGACGATATGCGCGCCGATCAGTACGGGGTCGATGCCCTCGTGCGGCTTGGCGGCATGGCTGCCACGCCCCTCGATGGTGATGGTGTAATAGGCGGTAGCGGCCATCAGCGGACCGGCGCGCAGCGAGAAATGGCCCGGCGCGAGGCCCGGCATGTTATGCATCCCGTAGACCTCGGCGATGTTCCACCGGTCCATCATCCCGTCATCTACCATCGCCTTGCCGCCGGCGCCGCCTTCCTCGGCCGGCTGGAAGATCACGATGACGGTGCCGTCGAAATCGCGCGTCTTTGCAAGATGCTTGGCGGCCCCCAGCAGCATGGCGGTATGGCCGTCGTGCCCGCAGGCGTGCATCTTGCCGGAGGTCTTCGAACTGTGCGGCAGATTGGTTTCCTCATGGATCGGCAGTGCATCCATATCCGCACGCAGGCCGACGACCTTTCCGCCCGCGCCGTCGCGACCGTGAATCACGCCGACGACTCCGGTCCGGCCGATGCCTTCGACAACCTCGTCGCAGCCGAAGGCGCGCAGCTTCTCCGCGACGATGCCCGCTGTGCGATAGACGTCATACAGAACTTCCGGGTTCTCATGGAAATCACGTCGCCAAGTCGTCACTTCGCTCTTCAATGCGAGGATTTCGGGGTCGATCTTCATCGGGGGGCTCTCGGTTGGGCAGCCCCGCCTGTTCGGAGACCGCTTTCATCTCGGCGTTACCTTAGTTGAACTGGCCGGCGATGCCAGTCATTCCCGGCAGAACCGGATAAGTCCGCTGCATGGAGTTATGAGGCAGACGCATGGATCGATGAGGCCTCCGCGCTTCGCCCGGTCGAGACCGAAGCCCGTGGCCGCACGGTGCGATAGCGCCCGCGGTCGACGGAAACGAGCACAATCGCCAGCACAGCGAGGCCGTTCAGCCACCAGGTCTGCGTCGCGCCGCGCTCGGTAAGGGTGTAGGTGAAGGCGCTCGCGAGCGCCGAGAGGGCAAGCGGCGCCACTTCCAGTCCCAGCCGCCCTGTGACCCGGAATAGCGAATAGACGAGGAAAGCGCAGGCCAGCGCGCCAAGAAGGCCAAGATCGTACCAGATATCGGAAACGAGAGTTGCGTGGATCTGCGGCGGCAATTTGCCGGCGTCGCGGCCGGAGACGGCGCTGTCGAAGCCGTGTCCGGTGAAAAGTCCAATCGGGTCGGCGCGGATCACGTCCCACCACAGGGCGACGTTGGCGATGACGGAACCTGCGATGTCGGGCACGAACTTGTGGGTTAGCCCCGCGAGCAGCGCGGCCAGCGGTGCAGCGGCGATCAGCGCCGCTGCCAGCGCGGCAAGGATATTGCCGGCGCGCTCCGGCATCGCCCAGGCGAGGGCGAAGACGAGGAGGCCGACGCCCATCGGCAGGATGGCCTCGCCTGTGGGGCCGAGGATTGCGGCAAGAAACACGAGGCCGACAAGTCCGAGCGCAAGCCGACGTCGGTTCTTGATCAGGAGCCAGGCGGCGCCCGCCCAGCCAAGGCAGACCAGCAGGACCGCCGAGCGGCCCGGCGTCGCCGCCGGCAAGCGCAGCAGCGCCCATCCGAGCGCGTCACCGGCAAGTGCGATCAGAATCAGCAATGCGCCGAGGGCGACACCGATCGTGACGAGATGGAGGTTCGAGGCGCGCATCTTCTGCGGCAGCGATTTTACCGCGAGAATGCCGAGAAGAATGACGCCGAGGCTCTTGAAGATCTTCACTGCCCCAACATCCGGGTTGGGCGCCCATGCCAGCGAGGCCACGGCCCAGATCGAAAGGAAAACGGCCGTCAGTCCGGGCAGGGTGGCAAGCGCGTGCCGGAGATCGCCGAGCACGCGGAAGGGATTGCCGCGCAACACCGCTGACAGCACAATCAGCACCGCGCCGATCGGCACCAGCACGACAATGACCCAGCGTGACATCAGCGTTGCGCTCGGGATCACGATCGCGAAGATTGCGAAGCCGAGCCTGAGCAGCATGGCTGCAGCATCCGCCGCTGGATCGAGCGTGGCTTTCGAGATCGAGTGGTCGCGCGCTTCCATGCGGCCTTTCAGTCCTATGACCTTTGGTCGCAAGGTAACGGCTGGTGTGCCGCGAAGCTGTATGCGGGAAGACACACTTGTCACTTTTCGGTCACCCTCGCAGGAGACTTCGCTCTTGCTCCGGTCGTGGGTCCGGCCTACGTCAACCGTCAAAGCACAGGAGAAACCTTCGATGTCGCACGCACCCAATCCGGTCATGGATGCCCTGCTCAAGCGCCGTTCGGGCAATGCCCGCGCGCTCGCAGCTCCTGGACCAGATGCGAAAGCCGTCGAGGCAATCGTCTTCGCAGCCTCCCGTGCGCCAGATCACGGCCGGCTTGTGCCGTTCCGCTTTCTTCAGATCCCCGACATCGCCCGGCCCCGGTTGGCCGATCTGCTTGAAGCCGCCAGCTTGGCGCTTGATCCCGCCTTGCCTCGGCCGGAAGTCGAGCGTGCGCGAGAGAAAGCGGATCAGGGGCCGGCGATTCTTGCGATTATCGCCCGGATCGAGGCCGACCATCCGAAAATTCCGGCCTCCGACCAGTGGCTCGCGGTTGGCGCGGCGCTGGAGAACATGCTTCTGGCGGTCCAGGCGGTGGGATTCGCGGCCGCGATCCGATCCGGGAAATTTCTGGAGACTGCGCCGATCCGGGCTGGCTTCAACCTTTCCGCCAACGAGCATCTGGTCTCGCTGGTCGCCATCGGCACACCCGTCGAGTGGCCGCCGGAGAAGCCAAAGCCCGCGCTCGAACGGGTTTTCGGCATCTGGAATGGCTGATCGCGAATTGATTTTGAACAAGGACGCTCGATTCCGGCTCGCTTAGCGTTTTCCCGGCCTAGCCCGCTTCCTGTCGCGGGCCTGTGATGGGAGTGCGACATGACGGTCCAGTTCAGCCAGATGGAGATCGCGCGTCTCGCAACGCCTGTGCCGCGTTACACGAGCTATCCGACAGCGCCCCATTTTTCCTCTTCGATCAGCAATCCCACCTATCGCGAGTGGCTTCATGCGATGCCGGTGGGCTCGCGCCTCTCGCTCTACGTGCACATCCCGTTCTGCGACACGATGTGCTGGTTCTGCGGCTGCCACACCCGCATGGTCCGCAAATACGCGCCGGTGCGAGCCTATCTCGATTCGCTGGCGCGGGAGATTGCGACGGTGGCGACACATCTGCCGTCCGACTGTTCCGTGACGCATGTCCACTGGGGCGGTGGCTCGCCGACCATCCTCGAACCGGAGGATATCATCCGCCTCAATGCCGCGATCCATGAGGCCTTTCCGCTCGCACGGACCTGCGATTTCGCGGTCGAGATCGATCCGCGCGGTATGGACGATGCCCGCCTTGATGCGCTCGCCGAAACCGGCCTCACCCGCGCGAGCATCGGCGTGCAGGATTTCGATCCGGATGTGCAACGCGCCATCAACCGCTTCCAGAGCTTCGAGGAAACGAAGCGCGTGGTCGAGGGGTTGCGCCAGCGCGGTGTGAACTCGCTCAACGTCGATCTTCTCTACGGGCTGCCGCACCAGCACACGCACGCAATGCTGAAGTCGCTGGATGCGGTGCTCAAGCTCCGCCCCGACCGTGTCGCCCTGTTCGGTTACGCACATGTGCCGTGGATGAAGAAGCATCAGGAGATGATCCCCACAGAGGCGTTGCCGGGTATGCCCGAGCGCATCGAATGTGCCGAGCGGGCGGCGGAGCGACTCGTGGCCGACGGCTATGTCCGCATCGGCCTCGATCATTTCGCGCTGCCGACTGATTCGCTGGCGGTTTCGTTGGAGAACGGCAAGCTGCGACGCAACTTCCAAGGCTATACGACCGACGATTCCGATTGCCTGATCGGGCTCGGCGCCTCGGCGATCGGTCAGTTTCCGCAAGGCTTCGTGCAGAACGAGACCAGCGGGCAAGCCTACGAGCGTCGCATCCGCGAGCAAGGTATGGCCGTGACGCGCGGTTTCGGAACGAGCGCCGAGGACCGGATGCGCGGGGAGACGATCGAGAGCCTTATGTGCGGGCTGGAACTGGACGTGGCGCGCCTGCGCGCGCGGCACGGCCGACTTGCGGACAAGCTCTTGCCGGAGATCGACGCGCTGTTCGCGTCGGAAGACCCGGCCTGGCTGCGACGGAACGAGAGCGGTTTCACCGTCACCGAGGCCGGGCGCCCGTTTCTGCGGCTCGTCGCCGCGCATTTCGATGCCTATCTGCCGAAGGGTATCGCCCGGCATTCCTCGGCGATGTGAGATCTTCTAGGCGCGGCTTTCGATCCGCGCGAGCGTGGCCTGCCGGAATTTCGCGGCAAGCCCGGCGGGGTCGTCGATCACCGTCAATCCCTCCTCGAGCGCCTCGTCGAGCGCAACGCTCGACGAGAGATCGGGCAGCTTGAGGAAATGGAATTCCACTGGCGGAGCGCCGCGCAGTGTCAACTGCTGACAGACGACACCGTTCTCCTCCGCTTCATCACGGGAAAGGACTTCGTGGCCGCGCTTGAGGTAGCCCCAGCGGTCGAGCCAGCTGTCGCCGCGATAGGTTTGCGGGTTATCGGCAAGCGCGACCAGCACCACCGGAGAGGAAGGCTCGGCCTCCTTCGCCGCATAGAGTCCTCCGAGCAGGAGGCCACGGATGCCCGGTTCGCCGATCGCAAACTGCCTTGTGTCGGCGAGCAGCGAAGCGATTGCCTCCCGCCCGAGCCCGATTTTCGGCAAAGCGGTCTCGCGCCGGAACAACGCGCCGAGACCCGGCGCGCCGCGCCGGGGCGCGACCACGAAACGGACCGTGAACCAGAATCCCGCGACAGCGACGAGTAGGAAGATCGCGTTCTTGCCGGAGAGCATTTCGAGCATAGCTGACCCTTGCCGTGTTTTCGGTCGCCTCAGAGCACGACGATGCCCTGGTGCTTTGCCTTGTTCTCCGGTTCGACGTGGATAGTGATCCGTGCACCTTCGACCGCGGCGCGGATCGCGCCTTCGATCCGGTCGCAGATGTCATGCGCGGCGTCGACCCGCATGTCTGCGGGAACGACGAGATGAAATTCGACGAAGGTCACCGGGCCGGCATGCCGCGTGAGGAGATCATGCGCTTCGATAGCGCCCTCGGCATTGGCGGAAATGATAGCACGGATCTGTTCGACCTCCTCCGGCGCAGCGGCTTCGTCCATCAGCCCGGAAAACGAGGATTGCATCAGGCTCCAGCCGGACCACAGGATGTTGAGCGCGACGAGGCAGGCCAGCAGCGGATCGAGCCAGGGGAGGCCGGTCGTCACGACGAGGACGAGCGCCACGAGCACGCCGACCGAGGAGATAACGTCGGACAGAAGGTGCTTGCCGTCGGCCACCAAGGCCGGCGACCGCAGCGCCCGACCGCGCCGCATCAGCAGAAGACACCACAGCCCGTTGATCACGCTTGCAGCGATATTGAGACCGATGCCGATCGGTTCGAGCGTCACCGGTTTCGGCGTGCGATAGGCCTCATAGGCGGCATGGAACACGGCGAAGGCGGCGATCAAGATCAGCGCGCCTTCCGCGACGGCGGCGATATATTCGATTTTCTGGTGGCCGTAGGGATGATTGGCGTCGGCAGGCTTTTCGCCGAGCCGGATCGCGCCGAAAGCCAGCAGCGCCGAGAGGACGTTGATCGTGCTTTCGAGCGCGTCGGAATAGAGCGCGACCGAGCCGGTGTAGAGATAGGCGCCGGTCTTCAGGCCAAGCACGACAAGCCCGACGGCGATGGAGCCGAGCGCGATGGATGTTGCGCGGTGGGCAGCCACGTCAATTCTCCCGGAGCAAGGGAAGACCGTTTCCGGTCCGCCTCCCGTCTCCCTCGCCCAAGGGAAGGAGAAGGTCAAGCGCGGGTGTCGGTCAACCGGACCGTCTGGCCGGATAAGCGGCGGGTATTCTGCCGAACACGCAAGCCGGCCGGTGCGTGGAAAGCCGCGACGACACGCATTGGCGCGCGCGCTGCCAGAAGCGAGAAGGCCTGCGGCCTACCCTGCCAGACCAGCTGCACCAGCCGGAAATGCATCCTCATTGTCTCGGCGCCGGCATTGGCCCACCCTTCCAGGCTGGCCGAGAGTTTTTCTGTCACCATACGCTCGCTTTCCAGCCGGGAGCCCGACAGCAGATGTCCGAGGGGTGAACGGCACATCTCGCTGGCGATGATTGGCATCCGCATCCAGATGACGGCCGGGGCCAGCAGAAAATCAAACATATAACCGCCTTGCGTTATTGCCGCGATGTCCGGAGGCTTTGCCCGCCCGGATCGATAAGTGGGGGCGGTTCAGAGAATAGCCCAACCACTATGCTGGGTGAAAAGTTCCAGCGCAATTGTGCCGACAAGCGAATTCCCGGCTCGATCAAGTTCAGGAGACCATACGACCGCCACGCCGAGCCCCGGTGCGACAGCGACAATGCCGCCGCCGACCCCGCTCTTGGCGGGCAGTCCCACGCGATAGGCGAAATTGCCGGTCGCTTCGTACATGCCGCATGTCATCATCACGGCATTCACCCGTCGCACCAGGCGCGGTGCCATCATCGTTTCGCCCGCCAAAGGCGAAAAACCGGCCGTGGCGAGCGGGAGCATCGCCCGCGCAAGCTGGCGGGTCGAGAATTCCAGAGCGCATTGCCGGCAATAGGCATCCACCACCACATCCGGCTCATGGGTGATCGTCCGGTGGATGCGCAGCAGGTTGGCGATGGCGCGGTTCTTGTATGCGGTTGTCCGTTCCGACGCGGCGACACTTTCGTTCACGCCTCCGCCCTGGATGGCGCCGGAGGCACGGATGAACCCGGCCATCAGGCGAGCGATATCGGGCGTGGAGCCGAGCAGGTAATCGGTAACGGCGAGCGCTCCGGCATTGACGAAGGGATTACGCGGCACGCCGTTTTCCGCCTCCAGAATAGCGAGGTGGTTGAAGGGCGTGCCGGTCGGTTCGCGGCCGACGCGCGACCAGATCTCGTCTCCGCCCCGGTTGAGGGCGAGAATCAGCGCCAGCAGCTTGGTGATGCTCTGGAGCGAGAAGGGTTCGTCAGCATTGCCGGTGGAGACTTCCTCCCCATCCACCGTCACCACGGTCATTGCGAACTTCCGTGGATCGACATGGGCGAGCTCGGGAATGTAGTCGGCCACCTTGCCGCGCCCGAAAGCGGGCAAGACATGCTCCCGGATATCGTCGAGCAGGACGGAGAGGGAAAATTCCGATCCCGTCAGGGGATTCAAGGTCATCGCCGCGCATCCTTCTCGCGTATTTTCCGCGGGGGGCGGCTCATCGCACAGGCTGGAACCCGACGCAAGGACGCAAAAAACCCGGCGCGGGTGCGCCGGGCTTCGAATTTCGGGGCTGGAACGGATTTGCTGTTCGCTCGGGCTTACGCCGCGCGCACGGTGCCCGGATGCGCGGCGTTCGAGACAATCGAATAGCGGGTTGTCGCGGAGGATCGGCTCGCCAGCGAGCGTTCGCGCCAGATCTGATTAGCTTCCTCGTAGCTCTCGAAAGGGCCGAACACGCGCGCCGTGCCGGGTACGACCTCCTGGAACTCCACGCACTGATACTCGCCGCCAATCACCCAGAATTGCTTCGGCATCGTGGTTCTCCTTTCTTGAGGTCGCAGGCCAGCCGGGATGGAAGGATTATCCGGGCCGCAGGGGAGGGAAGCGGCCCGGATGCGGTTTTCACTGGCGCATTTGCTTGAAGCGAAACGGAAACCGCTTCACTCGCAGATGCTCCGGCGTATTATTCTGCGGCAACCGCCTTGGGCTTGTCGCCGTGGAACTGCTCCGTTTCCGTCGAGCCGGCCATGGCGGTCGTCGAGGACTTGCCCTGGCTGATCGCCATGGCGACGGCGTCGAAGTAGCCGGTGCCGACTTCGCGCTGGTGGCGAACGGCGGTGAAGCCCTTCTCCTGAGCGGCGAATTCGCGCTGCTGCATCTCGGAGTAGGCGCCCATGCCGCGGGTCGAATAACCCTTGGCGAGCTCGAACATCGAGAGGTTGAGCGAGTGGAAGCCCGCGAGGGTCACGAACTGGTACTTGTAGCCCAGCGCGCCGATCTCTTCCTGATACTTCGCGGCCTCGGCGTTGCTCATCTTCTTCTCCCAGTTGAAGGAAGGTGAGCAGTTGTAAGCAAGGAGCTTGTTCGGATACTTCTTCTTGAATTCGGTCGCGAATTCACGGGCTTCCCCGAGGTCCGGCTCCGAGGTTTCCCACCACACGAGGTCAGCGTACTCGCCGTAGGCCAGGCCACGGGCGATGGCGTGCTCGACCGAGTGCTTGTTGCCCTGCTTGAGGCGGAAGAAGCCCTCTTCAGTGCGCGAATCGCGGTCGATCCACGGATGATCGTAGTCATCGACATCCGAAGTGATGAGGTTGGCGGCGTGGGCGTCGGTGCGGGCGAGCAGCACGGTTGGCACGCCGCAGACATCGGCCGCGAGGCGGGCCGCGTTCAGGGTGCGCACGAAGGTCTTGGTCGGCACGAGAACCTTGCCGCCGAGATGGCCGCACTTCTTCTCCGAAGCGAGCTGATCCTCGAAGTGGACGCCGGCGGCACCCGCTTCGATCATGGCCTTCATCAGTTCGAAGGCGTTGAGCGGGCCGCCGAAGCCGGCTTCCGCATCGGCGATGATCGGCGCCATGTAATGCGTGGACTTGTCGCCTTCCATATGGGCGATCTGGTCGGCGCGGCGCAGGGTGTTGTTGATGCGGCGCACGACATCCGGCACCGAGGAGGCCGGATAGAGCGACTGGTCCGGATACATCTGGCCGGCGTTGTTGGCATCGGCTGCGACCTGCCAGCCCGAGAGGTAGATCGCCTCGAGGCCAGCCTTGACCTGCTGCATGGCCTGGTTGCCGGTCAACGCACCGAGGGTGCGGACGAACGGGCGGTTGGCGAGGAGGTGGCGCAGACGCTCGGCACCCATGCGGGCGAGCGTATATTCCATCTGGAACGAGCCGCGGAGCTTCTCCACATCGGCCGGCGTGAAATCACGCTTGTTTTCCGGGTTGTAGGCGTTGGCCATCTCATGTTTCCTTTCAAGGGCGTCGGCGAATTCCAAAAGACGTTTCCGGTGGAAGGCTCCCGGCTGAAGCTCTTTACAAGCCTTCACATGCATTCTCGTTCCCACAAGCTGTTCGCAGTTGCAATAAGCGATTGACAATGAGTGAGAAACAAGGAAAATGCGTGACAGATTTACAAAATCAAAAATGTAAAATGTAAACTAATTTACCGAGGAATTTCGTGAAATCGCTGCGAATTGGCGGAAAATTGCGGCGGCTCCGGCAGGAGCAACGCCTGAGCCAGGCCCAGATGGCGGGCGAACTCGGCATTTCGCCGAGCTATCTCAACCTGATCGAGAGCAACCAGCGGCCGGTGACGGTTCCGGTACTGCTCAAGCTGGCCGAACGTTTCCAGATCGATCTCTCTGCGCTCGGCGGCGAATCCGACGAGCGCCTTCATTCCGATCTTATGGAGGCGCTGTCCGATCCGGTTTTCGAGGCGGCCGACGTCAAGGCGAGCGACGTGAAGGAACTGGTCGCCCAGCTTCCGGCAGTCGGTCGCGCCTTCGTCGCGCTCTACCAGACCTATCGGCGCGGTGGCGCGGGCGACGCTGGGTTGACGGATGACCCGGACACGGAAAGCCTGTCGTCCGCGCTGCCTTCTGAGGAGGTGACAGACTTCATCCAGCGTCGCCGCAACCATTTTCCTGAGTTGGAGGAAGCGGCGGAGGATCTCTGGCTGGAAAACGGCCTCGCGCTGTTCACGCTTCAGCAGGATCTTGTGAAGGTGCTTAACGCGCGCTTCGCCGTCGATGTCGAAATCGCGCCCGCTGATGCGATGCAGGGCCTTCTCCGGCATTACAATCCGTTGACACGTCGGTTGCTGCTTTCCGAATTGCTCCCTCTTTCGAGTCGCACGTTCCAGCTTGCGCATCAGATCGGCTTTCTCGGCTACCGCAAGGAAATCGAGCAGGCGGTATCCGGCGGCAAGTCATCGAGCCCGGAGGCGGATGCGCTGGCGGCCTCCGCGCTCGCGAATTATTTCGCTGGCGCAGTGATGGCTCCCTACGACCGCTTCCACGAAGCCGCCCGGACCACGCGTTATGATCTCGATACTCTCCAGCGCCGGTTCGGGCTGTCGTTCGAGCAGGTCTGCCACCGGTTGACAACGCTGCAACGGCCGGGGCGCGAGGGCATTCCCTTCCACCTCATTCGCGTCGATATCGCCGGGAATATCTCCAAGCGCTTCTCGCTCTCCGGCATCCACATCGCCCGCTTTGGTGCCGCCTGCCCGCGCTGGAACGTCTACGACGCCTTTGCGACGCCGGGGATGCTCCGCGTGCAAGTTTCGCGGATGCCGGATGGCGCGGCGTTCTTCTGCGTCGCGCGTACGGTTCGGCCCGCCGGACGTGCAGTAGTGCGCGGCGGCCTCCCGCAGCGCGCAGGCACCCTGGCGATCGGCCTTGGAACCTCGCTCGCCCATGCCCGCGACATCGTCTATGCCGACGGTCTCAATCTCGACGACCCTCAGATCGTCACGCCCATCGGCGTCTCCTGTCGCACCTGCCCCCGCACGGATTGCTCGGACCGGGCGATGCCGGCGCTGGCGCAGAAACTCGTCATCGACGAGAACAAGCGCGGGCTTTCCACCTATTCTGTGGCGGGGTAAGAGCGGATGGTCCAAACGCCGAGGTTCCCGATGCTCTCCAAGCTTGATCAGCTGAAATCCATGACCGTTGTCGTCGCCGATACCGGCGACATGGGCGCGATTGAGGCCTACCGGCCGACGGATTGCACCACCAACCCGACGCTGATCCTCAAGGCGGCGGAAATGCCCGCCTATGCGGGTTTCGTCGATGAGGCGGTGAAGTGGGCAATTGCCAAGGGCGGTTCTTCCGAAGCGAGAGTGGACGCCGCTTGCGACCGCCTCGCAGTCACCTTCGGCGCGGAACTGGCCAAGCGCGTGCCGGGGCGGGTTTCAACCGAGGTCGACGCCGATCTCTCGTTCGATACGGCCAAATCCGTCGCCAAGGCCGAGGCGATCATCGCCGATTATGCGATGCGCGGCATCGGGCGCGAGCGCATCCTCATCAAGATCGCCTCAACCTGGGAAGGCATCCGCGCGGCTGAAATCCTCCAGAAAAAGGGCATCGACTGCAACCTTACGCTTCTGTTCAGCGCCGCGCAGGCAGCAGCGGCGGCGGAAGCCGGGGCCTTTCTCATCTCGCCCTTCGTCGGCCGCATCCTCGACTGGTACAGGAAATCGACCGGGCAGGACTACACCGCCGAGACCGATCCCGGCGTGATCTCGGTGCGGAATATTTTCGCCTACTATAAGGCGCACGGCTACAGGACCGTCGTGATGGGCGCCTCCTTCCGCAACACCGGCGAAATCGAGGCGCTGGCGGGCTGCGACCGGCTGACAATCGCTCCAGCGCTGCTCGACCAGCTCGCGAGGGACGAAGGTGCGCTCGCACGCGTTCTCGATGCCGCCAAGGCCGCTGCCGCAGCGAAGCCCGCACGCATCCCGACCGACGAGGCGAGCTTCCGCTGGCTCCTCAACGAGGACGCAATGGCAACCGAGAAGCTCAGTGAGGGTATCCGCCTGTTTGCGGCCGACCTTCTCAAGCTCAAGGCCATGCTTGCGTCCAGGATTGCGACGGCTTGATCTCCCGCAAATTTCTTGCCGGGGTATTATTAGCATCTAGTCATATAGAAAAATTTGAATATCATCCGGATCATGCGCCCGGTGGCGGGCAAGTGATCCGGAGAGAGATATGTTTTCACTCACAGCCAGAAGCTGGTCGCCCTATGCGGCCGGTCTTGTCGTCGGGCTCCTACAGATCCCGGCGTTCTATTTCATCGGCACCGCGCTCGGAACTTCCTCGGCCTATGTGACCATCTCGTCGAGCCTCGCGCAATTCGTCGATCCTTCGATCGTCAAGATCGACTATGCTGCCAAGCACCTCTCCGGCGCGAAGAACTGGTGGCAAGTGGCGTTGATCGCCGGCATCGTGCTCGGCGCTTTCATCTCGTCACGCCTCTCGGGAACGCCCCGCTGGGGGGCTTCGCCGTTCTGGGCGAAGGCGATGGGCGCACACAACCCGGCCCGCCGCTACATGATGGCGTTCCTCGGCGGGTTCATCATGGTGCTCGGCGCCCGTATCGCCGATGGCTGCACCTCGGGGCACGGCGTCTCGGGCATCGCCCAGCTCGCGATCGGCTCGTTCGTTGCCGTCACGGCGATGTTCGGTGCCGGGATCATCACCGCCAATCTCATCTACAAGCGCGTCTGAGGAGGCTATTATGAGCGTATTTGCAGCAATCCTGATCGGTCTCGCGATGGGCGCTATCTTCGGCATGGCGCTGGAGAAGGGCCGCGTGTGCGAAGGGGGTGTCATCGTCTGCCAGATGCAGATGTCGCGCCACGCGATGCTGAAGATGTTCCTCACAGCAGTCGCCACGGGCCTCGTGGTGCTGTCCTTCATGGTCGGCTTCGGCTTCGCGAAGCTCTCGCCCAAGGCGACGCTGTTTGCGGCGGATATCGTCGGCGGTGCGATCCTCGGTGTCGGCATCGTTATCGCCGGCGCCTGCCCCGGTACGGTGCTGGCGCAGATCGGCACCGGCTACAAGGATGCGATCTTCACCTTTATCGGCGGGCTGTTCGGTGCGTTGGTGTTCACCTACATGGAGCCGAACATTCTCAAACCGGTGCTGACCGCCGGTTCCTACGGCAAGCTGACGCTCGACAAACTGCTCGGCCTGCCGTTCCCGGCGGTGGCGCTGACTTTTGCCGCGATCATCGTCGGGTTCCTCGTCTGGCTCGAGAAGGTCTCGCCCTGGGAGAAGGAAATCGGCCCGAATGCCGATGGCCTCCCGGCCGAGAAAGCCGACGCTCTGCCGCAAGGCGCCACCTCGCGGGCCTGACATCGGAAAACAGGGGACGAAGGCGAGGGGGAACCCTCGCCTTTTTCGTTTTTCCGCTTCTTTTCCTTGGACATTTGCGCGCGCTTCGCTATGCGCTGGCGCATGACAACGAAGCCGATCTCCAACATCCGCAATTTCTCGATCGTCGCCCATATCGACCACGGGAAATCGACGCTCGCCGACCGCCTGATCCAAAAGACTGGTGGCCTTGCCGACCGCGAAATGGTCGAGCAGGTGCTCGACAACATGGAGATCGAGCGTGAGCGCGGCATCACCATCAAGGCGCAGACCGTGCGCCTTACCTACAAGGCCGAGGACGGCGAGACCTATATCCTCAACCTGATGGATACGCCGGGCCACGTCGACTTCGCCTATGAGGTCTCACGAAGCCTCGCGGCCTGCGAAGGCTCGCTGCTGGTGGTGGATGCCAGCCAGGGCGTTGAAGCGCAGACCCTCGCCAACGTCTATCACGCGCTCGACGCCGATCACGAGATCGTTCCCGTGCTCAACAAGGTCGATCTCCCTGCTGCCGAGCCGGATCGCGTCAAGGCGCAGATCGAGGAGGTCATCGGCCTCGATGCTTCGGAAGCGGTGCCGATTTCCGCCAAGACCGGTCTCAACATCGAGGGTGTGCTCGAAGCCATCGTCCGGAAGCTGCCCCCGCCCAAGGGCGACATCGACGCGCCGCTGAAGGCCCTGCTGGTCGATAGCTGGTATGATGTCTATCTCGGTGTTGTCGTGCTGGTGCGGATCGTCGATGGCAAGCTCAAGAAGGGCATGCGCATCAAGATGATGGGCACCAATGCGGTCTATGAGGTCGATCGCCTCGGTGTGTTCACCCCGAAGATGATCGACATGCCCGAACTGACACCGGGCGAGGTCGGCTTCATCACCGCCTCGATCAAGGAGGTCGCGGATACCCGCGTCGGCGATACGATCACCGAGGACAAGAAGTCCTGCGCGCAGGCGCTGCCGGGCTTCAAGCCGGTGCAGCCAGTGGTGTTCTGTGGCCTCTTCCCGGTCGATGCGGCGGATTTCGACGAGCTGCGCGCCGCCATGGGCAAGCTGCGCCTCAACGACGCAAGCTTCACCTTCGAGATGGAAAGTTCCGCCGCGCTCGGCTTCGGTTTCCGTTGCGGCTTCCTGGGACTCCTGCATCTCGAAATCATCCAGGAGCGCCTGACCCGCGAATTCAACCTCGACCTGATCGCCACCGCGCCGAGCGTTGTCTATCAGGTGGTCATGCGCGATGGCGAGGAAATCGAACTCCACAACCCCGCCGATCTGCCGGATGTGATGAAGATCGCCGAGATCCGCGAACCGTGGATCCGTGCCACCATCCTCACGCCCGACGATTATCTCGGCGCGATCCTCAAGCTCTGTCAGGAGCGGCGCGGCGCGCAGATCGACCTCACCTACGTCGGCAAGCGCGCGATGGTGGTTTACGACCTGCCGCTCAACGAGGTGGTGTTCGATTTCTATGATCGCCTGAAATCGGTATCGAAGGGTTACGCGAGCTTCGATTACCAGATCACGGATTACCGCGAGGGCGATCTTGTGAAGCTCTCGATCCTCGTCAACGCCGAGCCTGTCGATGCGCTCTCGATGCTGGTTCATCGCCAGCGCGCCGAGGGGCGTGGCCGCGCGATGTGCGAGAAGCTCAAGGACCTGATCCCGCCGCACCTGTTCCAGATCCCGATTCAGGCGGCGATCGGCGGCAAGATCGTTGCCCGCGAGACCGTGCGTGCGCTCCGCAAGGACGTCACCGCCAAGTGCTACGGCGGCGATATCTCCCGCAAGCGCAAGCTCCTGGACAAGCAGAAAGAGGGCAAGAAGAAGATGCGGCAGTTCGGCAAGGTCGAAATCCCGCAGGAAGCGTTCATCGCCGCGCTGAAGATGGACTCATAAGATCAGGCCTTCGCCTTCGAGATCAGCCGCCCGGAGGGGATCGGCGCATTGTTGAGCGCGCTCTCGGCCTTGGGGCGGCGCTTTTCATCTACCAGCCAATGCGTTGCGCCGGCCCCCAGCCACATGCCGATCAGCGCCAGCCAGGCAGTGAGCGCGAAGATCGCGCCGCCCGATACCCCCGCGCCGACCGCGCAGCCGCCTGCCGCCATCGCCCCGAAGCCCATCAGGAACGCGCCGATCATGTAGCGCAACATGCCGGACTGGGCGTCGAACACGGTGAGGCGCCATTCGCGCGCGAGGATCGCGGCGATGGCGGAGCCGAGGAACACGCCGGGCACCAGCAGGGTATCGAAGCCGATCGGCCTGTCCGATTGCTGGAGAAGGCGCATCAGCACCTCCGCCGAAGGGCCAGAGAAGGTGATGCCCTTGGGATCGCCCGGTTCGATCGCCGCGAGTGCGATCTGGCTGGTGAGGTAATAGGCAAGCATGACCGCGAGCCCGCAGCCGATGCCGCCGATCCAGCCCCAGAACGGAATCCGGCCGCGCAGCGCAAACAGGAAAGCGATCACAAGCCACAGCAGCGCGAGCGGCAGCTTGTCGCCCTCCTGCCCGCCGAGCCGCAGGATAAGGTCGCGCGCCGCGCCACCCTCGACCATCCACAGCGAGGAGACCCAGAGCCGTGCCGGTTCGAGGATGCCATGATAGGCCGCCTGCGCGACGACGACAAACACGAGACCGGAGATCAGCGCCCGGAGGTTACCCGTTGCCGAGAGCACAAGCAGCCGGCTCGCGCAACCGCGCGCCAGCACCATGCCGCAGCCGAACATGAGCCCGCCGACAATTGCGCCGGACATTGAACCGGGCGCGGAAATCGCGCGGGTCGAGGCGATGTCGATGGCCTTTTCGGCGATGAGGAACTGCACGCCGGTGATCGCGACGCCGAAGGTCAACAGCCAGATGGCCAGCTTCTCACCGAAATGCCCGGTGACGAACTCGACCGTCGCGGCCCGGAGACAGAACCGGCTCTTCTGCGCCATGAAGCCTAACAGCACGCCGACCGCAAGCCCGGCCAGCGCCATCGCGCCGGAAAGCCCGAAGCTCTCCACGAGCCCTTCGATCCACTGGACGATCATTCCCGCTCCTGCCCGGTCGCGGATGGCCGCGAACATATTCAGGGTAAGGAATTTATGTCGATCTGCCCTTGATGGGCATCAAGTGCGGTTACGTGATGACGATTCTGGCCTTGCCCGGCCCGTGGTTCTTCACGAGGTTAAAGAGCGTGCGTGCATGGCCTGTGGCGAGGCGGATGCAGCCATGCGACGCAGGCCTGCCCAATGCCTTCACGGCATTTGTGCCGTGGACCGCATAGCCGCCCTTGAAGAAGATCGAATAGGGCATCGGCGAGTTGTAGTATTTCTTCGAGAAATAGGTCTTGTGCATCCGCTTCGGCGCGTAGACCCCGCGCGGCGTCGCGAAGCCCTTGCGCGCCGTCGAAACGCGCCAGACATGCGCGACCTCGCCATCGACCTTGACGACCATACGCTGCGCCTTGACGTCGATCCGCGCCTCGACGCGCGCCTGCGACGGGTTAATCTGGAGAAGCACGCCGAAGACGACCATCAGGGCCGGCATCAGGCGACGAAGCAATACGGACATCATGATCCACCTCCTGCGGGTTCTTGCTGCATCCTTCCTGCGGCACAACCGTCCAGAAAATCCTGAAAAGCCAAGGTGAACGAACCCTTGCCGCTTCTGGCTGGTTAACCTTTGGCTGCGAGATTACACTGGATTTTCCTGATTCCGAGGGGGAACCTCGATGCCGCGTCCGCTCGCCGCCTTCGTCACGATGATCGCCCTCGGGCTGGGAATGATCGTCGCAACCGCGGCGCCCGTCCGCGCCCAGCAGACACAGACCGAGGAGATGGAGCGCCGCGCCAAGGTTCTGTCGCTTCTGCCGAACAATGCCGCCAAGCGCATCTTCGGCACGACCTCAGGTCCTGCCCGGATGGAAGCGCGCGCTATCGGCTCCTACGCGCGCGGCTGCCTCGCCGGGGCGACGGCGCTTCCCGTGGATGGCGAGACCTGGCAGGTGATGCGCCTCTCGCGCAACCGCATGTGGGGCCACCCTGACTTGATCCGCCTCGTCGAAAGCATTGCCAGACGCGCGCCGCGTGAGGCGGGCTGGCCGGGTCTGCTGGTTGGTGATATTTCCCAGCCGCGCGGCGGGCCGATGCTGACCGGCCATGCCTCGCATCAGGTCGGGCTCGACGCGGATATCTGGCTGACGCCGATGCCGGCGCGGACGCTCTCCCGCGATGAGCGCGAGAACATGAGCGCGACAAATGTTGCCCGCGCTGACTGGATGGATGTCGAACCCTCGGTTTACACAAAGAAGCATCTCGCGCTGATCCGCCTTGCCGCGCGCGAGAAGGCGGTGACGCGCATCTTCGTCAATCCGGCCATCAAGGTCGCGCTGTGCCGCGATGCCGGCGTCGACCGTGGCTGGCTCTCCAAGGTGCGGCCGATGTGGGGACATAACTATCATTTCCATATCCGCATCGCCTGCCCGGCAGGCGACGCGACCTGCACCGACCAGCCGCTGCCGGCAGACGGAGATGGTTGCGGCAGCGAACTCCAGGATTGGTTGAAAAAGCAATACGCGGCCATGCATCGCCCGAAACGGCAGGGAGCCGGCAAGGGCAAGCCGAAGCCGCCGCCCCGGCCCTGGACGCTTGATGACTTGCCGGACGAATGCCGTTCGGTCGCGGTGGCGCGTTAAATTTTCAGTTTGGCAAAGCGCTCAAGCGCCGCATCGAGCGTCGTTCGCTTTTTGGCGAAGCACAGTCTGACAATGGTTTTCACCGGGTCGGACGCGTAGAACGCCGAGACCGGTATCGCTGCGACGCCATGCCTGGCGACGAGCCGTTGGCAGAAGGCGACGTCGTCCGCCTCGCCGAGCGGCGCGATATCGATGTTGAGGAAGTAGGTCCCGCGCGAATTCAGGACGGGGAGCCCGAGAGCTGCAAGCCCGTCGGCGAGATAGTCGCGCGCGCGCTGGAAATCGGCGCGCATCGCATCGAAGAATGCATCCTCCTTCCCGAGCCCGTAGGCGACCGCGGTTTGAAGATTAGGTGGGGTCGTAAAAGTGAGGAACTGGTGCGCCTTTGCAAGAACGCGCATCAGTTCGGGCGCTGCCATGACGAAGCCGACCTTCCAGCCCGTCAGCGAAAAGATCTTGCCGGCGGAGGAGATCTTCACCGTTCGCTCGCGCATCCCCGGCAGCGCGATCAGTGGCTGGTGGCGGACCCCGTCGAAAACGACATGCTCCCAGACCTCGTCACAGACAGCGATGGCGTCATTCGCCATGCAGAAATGCGCGAGCATGGTGAGATCCTCGACCGGGCAGACGTTGCCGGCCGGATTGAGCGGATTGTTGAACAGCACGAGCTTCGTGCGCGGCGAGAAGGCTTCCATCAGGTCGTCCGCGGTAAATCGCCAGTGCGGCGGCTTCAGCTTGACGAATTTCGGCACCCCGCCCGCGCGCAGGACAAGCGGCAGATAGGCGTCATACATCGGCTCGAACAGCACAACCTCGTCGCCCGGTGCAATCAGCGCGAAGAGCGCCCCGGCGATGGCCTCTGTGGCGCCGGAGGTGACCATGATCTCGCTGTCGGGGTCGAGCATCAGGTTCTGGTGACGGCCATAATGCGCGGCGATTGCCGTGCGCAGTTCAGGCAGCCCCATCATCGGCGGATACTGGTTCCAGCCTGAAACAACGGCTTCCGCCGCCTTGGCGCGAATGTCCTCGGCGCCCGGATCGTCCGGAAAGCCCTGTCCGAGGTTGACTGCCTGATGCTCCCGCGCAAGGCGCGACATGATTTCGAATATGGTTGTCGGCAGGTTTGCGAAAACCGGGTTGAACGCACTCGACATCGACAGACAGCTCCAAGCGATACTTCTAGGCGGAAACACCGCGTCGCGCCGGACCTTATCCGCTCATCCGGCGTATTTCCAGCGACGCCGATACTGACGGAATCTGACAGGGTTATTGACGTAACATATGTCAAGTGATAAAAATCAAAAATCATCATTTATCAGTCTTCACGAATGTAGAAACGGATCCCTATGAACATCCGCCAGCGACTTTCGCCCGAGGATATGCGCGATCGAATCATCGCCGTGGCTGAGGAGCACTTCCGGCGAATCGGTTACGCCAAGACTGCGGTGGCCGATATCGCGGCTGCGATGGGCATGTCCCCGGCCAACGTCTACCGGTTCTTCCCCTCCAAGAGCGCGATCAACAACGCGATCTGCGCCAAGTTGATGCTCGAGGTCGATCAGTTGATGGAGAGCATCGTTTCCTCGCCGCAGAGCGCGACGGAGCGGCTGCGCACCTATTTCCTCGAACTTCATCGCAACAACAAGGACAAGCTCACCCACGAGCATCGCATCCATGACATGGTCGAGGTGGCGATGGCCGAGAACTGGCCGGCGATCGAGTGCCATTGCACTTCAATGATCGGCTACCTCGCGCGTATCGTCGCCGACGGCGTGAAAAGTGGCGAGTTCCGAGCGGTCGAGCCCGAGGCTTTCGCGCAGACCGCGTTCGAAGCCGCAGCGAAATTCATCCACCCCACGCTCATTGCCCACAATGCCGACCGGGATCAGCTCGATCAGGTGAAGCGGATCACCGATCTTCTGCTCGCGGCGCTCCGGCCCTGAATTTCCCCTTCGAGGACACCATGACAAACGCCCGTTTTAACGGATTTCTCAAGAAGGCGCGGGGCCGCACGGGCCTCGTGGTGCTGGCGGCGACCCTCGGCCTCGCCGGGGCGGGTTGGGCGCTGGCCAGCAAGCCGAAGGACGAGGCGACAAAGCCCGTTCCCGCCGATGCGCTTGCGCGCCCTGTGCAGGTTGTTGCCGCCAAGTTCGAGCCGGCGAGCCAGCCGCGTGTGCTGGTCGGGACCTTGCGGGCGCGCGTGGAAAGCGATCGCAGCTTCCGCGTTGCCGGCAAGATCGCCAGCCGCCATGCCGAAGCCGGCACGCGCGTGAAGGCCGGCGATATTCTCGCGCGGCTCGACGAGACCGATCTGCGTTTGTCCCGCGAAGCCGCGGAAGCAGAACTCGCCGCCGCGCGATCCTCCGAGAGGCAGGCGCGGCTCGATCGAGACCGGATCAGCGAACTGCGCGCCAAGGGCTGGTCGACCGAGCAGGCTTTCGATCGGCAGAAGGCGGTTCTCGACGAAGCCTCCGGCCGTGTCCAGCGCGCCGAGCGGCAGGTCGAACTCGCGCAGAACTCGCAATCCTACACTGAGCTGAAGGCCGAGGAGGATGGCACGGTGATTGCCGTAACCGCGGAGGCCGGGCAGGTTGTCGCTGCCGGACAGCCGGTGTTCCGCATCGCGCAGGACGGCGACCGCGAGGCGCTTGTCGCGATTCCCGAGCAGGACATGGCACTCGCACGCGAAGCCGCAGCCAGCGTGGTGCTGTGGTCCGATCCCGCTCGCACCTACCCCGCGAAACTGCGGGAACTTTCGCCCAACGCCGATTCGGCGACGCGGACCTTTCTCGCGCGCTACACGATCTCCGGCCTTGCTCCCGATGCGCCCCTCGGTATGACGGCGACGCTGGCCCTCACCCGGCGCGACGTGGCGCCGGTGATGCGCCTGCCACTGTCGGCTGTCCTCAACCAGGGCACAGGGAACGAAGTTTTCGTGCTCGACAAGGCGAGCGGAACCCTCGTGCGCAAGGTGGTGAAGGTGACGACTTTCGATGCGGAATCAGCGTTTGTTGCCGGCGGCCTTGAAGAAGGGGATCTGGTGGTGACGCTCGGCGTCCACACGCTCCGCGAGGGCCTCAAGGCCCGTGCCTTTGCCCTAGCCAAATCCTGATCCAGCCAGATCCTGAGCGGAGACATCGCCATGCGCGGCATCAACCTTTCCGCCTGGGCCGTCCGGCACCAGACGCTCGTCCTGTTTCTTATCCTCGTGATCGGTGCGGCGGGGACGATCTCCTATCTGCGGCTTGGCCGTGCAGAAGATCCTTCCTTCACGATCAAGGTCGGTGTCGTGACGGTGGTCTGGCCGGGCGCGACCGCGCTCGAAATGCAGAGTCAGGTGACGGACCGCATCGAGAAGAAGCTGCAGGAACTGCCCTATTTCAACAAGGTCGTGACCTACGCCAAGCCCGGCTTTGCCGCGCTTCAGATGGAGTTCAAGGACTACACGCCCGCCAAGCAGGTGCCTGAACTCTTTTACCAGATGCGCAAGAAGCTCGGCGACCTGAAGCCCGAGCTGCCGTCCGGTGTCATCGGTCCCAACGTCAATGACGAATTCGGCGACGTCGATTCGATCCTGACCATGATCACCGGCGACGGTGCGAGTTATGCCCGTCTCAAGGCGGTGGCGGAAGATTTCAAGCGCGCCATGCTCAAGGTGCCCAACGTCGTCAAGGTCAATATCTACGGCGCGCAGGACGAAAAGATCTACGTCGAATTCTCCCATGCCAAGCTCGCGACGCTCGGTGTTCCGGCGAGCGCGATCTTCGATGCCATTGCCCGGCAGAACGCGATGACCCCGGCCGGCGCCTTCGAGACGAGCGCCCAGCGCATCCCTCTCCGGGTGACCGGCGCGCTGAATGGGGTCGAGGCGGTGGCTGCGATCCCGGTCGAGGCGAACGGTCGTTCGATCCGCCTTGGCGATATCGCCGAGATCTCGCACGGTTATGAGGACCCCAGCGATTTCATCATCCGCCAGAACGGCAAATCGGCGGTCGGGGTCGGCGTCGTCATGCAGAAGGGCGCAAATATCCTCTCGCTCGGCGAGGACATCGAGAAGGCGACCGTCGCCTTCGAGGCAGGCTTGCCGCATGGGATCGACCTCGAACGCATCGCCAATCAGCCGAAGGTGGTCGAGGGGTCGGTCAAGGAATTCGTGAAGGCCTTCGTCGAGGCGCTGGCCATTGTGCTCGCGGTTTCGTTCCTCTCCCTCGGCTGGCGCACGGGCATTGTTGTCACGCTCTCGGTACCGCTGGTGCTGGCGATGGTATTCACGATCATGGAGATCTGGGGCATCGACCTGCACCGCATCTCGCTCGGCGCGCTCATCATCGCGCTCGGCCTGCTCGTCGATGATGCGATCATCGCCGTCGAAATGATGATTGTGAAGATGGAGGAAGGCTGGGACCGGTTGAAGGCGGCCGCCTTCGCCTGGGAGTCGACCGCCTTCCCGATGCTGACCGGCACACTCGTTACCGCCGTCGGCTTCCTGCCGGTCGGCCTCGCGGCGTCCGGCGTCGGCGAATACACCGGCTCGCTCTTCATCGTCGTGGGGCTGGCGCTCATCGCCTCGTGGTTCGTTGCGGTGGTGTTCACGCCATATCTCGGCGTGAAGCTGCTCCCGGCGATCCGGCAACACGATTCCGCCCCCGGGGCCGAAGCGCAGGGTGGGCACGGCCATTCCGCGATGTATGACAAGGGTATCTACCAGGGTCTTCGCCGCGTCGTCCAATGGTGCGTGCGCCATCGCGTAATCGTCATTCTCGTGACCATTGGCATCTTCGCCGCCTCGATCATGGCGTTCGGCCGCGTCGCCCAGCAGTTCTTCCCGCTTTCGGAGCGGCCGGAACTGTTCCTCGAAATGCGGTTGCCGGAAGGCTCCTCGATTACCGCGACCGACAAGGTCGCCGCCGAGGCCGAAGGGCTTCTCAAGGGCGACCCCGATGTCATCCATGCGACGAGCTACATCGGGCAGGGCTCACCCCGCTTCTGGCTCGGCCTCAACCAGGTCCTGCCGAATGAGGCTTTCGCGCAGATCGTAATCCTTTCGAAGGATGTCGAGGCGCGCGAGCGCATCAAGAGCCGTCTCGAAAAGGCGTTGAAGGATGGCGCGCTCGCGGCTGCGCGGGTTCGTGTCGATCGGTTCAACTTCGGTCCGCCGGTCGGTTTCCCGGTCCAGTTCCGTGCCGTCGGCGCGGATCCGGCCGAGGTGCGCAAGATCGCTTATCAGGTCCGCGATGTGATGGAGAAAAACCGCAAGGTCGTCTCCCCGCATCTCGACTGGAACGAGATGATGCCGTCGATCAAGCTCATCGTCGATCAGGACAGGGCCCGCGCCTTCGGACTTGACCCCAGCGCGATCGCGCAGGTGCTCCAGACGCTCGTTTCCGGCGCGCCGGTGACGGTTGTCCGCGACGGCACCGAGCAGGTGCAGGTGGTGGCACGCGCGGTGAAGAGCGAGCGTCTTGACCCCGCCAAGCTTGCGGATTTCACCCTGACCGCCCGCAACGGCGTGCCCGTGCCGCTGGGGCAGGTCGCGCGCATCGCCTATGAGCACGAGGAGCCAATTCTCTGGCGCCGCAGCCGCGATATGTCGATCACCATCCGCTCGGACATCATTGACGGTGTGCAGGCGCCCGATGTGACCAACGAAATCTGGAAGGCGCTCGCGCCACTGCGCGAAAATCTCCAGCCCGGATACCGGCTCGAGATCGGTGGCGCGATCGAGGAGTCGGCCAAGGCGAATGAGTCGATCTTCAAGCTCTTCCCGCTGATGTTCATCCTGATGTTGACGCTGCTGATGATCCAGCTCCAGAGCTTCTCGAAGCTGTTCCTGGTCTTTCTGACCGCGCCGCTGGGCATCATCGGCGCGTCGCTGGCGCTCAATCTCTCGGCAAAACCCTTCGGTTTCGTCGCACTGCTCGGGTTGATCGCGCTTGCGGGCATGATCATGCGCAACACCGTCATCCTCGTCGACCAGATCGACCACGATCTCGATGCCGGCCTGCCGATGAAGGAGGCGATCGTCGAGGCGACGGTGCGCCGCGCGCGGCCGGTGGTGCTGACGGCGGCGGCGGCGATCCTGGCGATGATTCCGCTCTCCGGCTCCGCCTTCTGGGGGCCAATGGCGTTCACGATCATGGGCGGGCTGTTCATCGCGACTTTTCTGACACTGCTGTTCCTGCCGGCGCTCTACGCCTTCTGGTTCCGCAGCCGGATGAAACGCGAGGCGCGCGAGGCCGACGCGAAGGCCAGGCTCGAGGCGGGCAACAGCAACGAGCCTTCGGCACCACCTCCGATCATGACCCCGGCTCTTCCGCGCGCCGCAGAGTGAGAAAACAGCAAGTAAAAAAATGCAAGATGAGCCGGGTTGACTGGCTCGCCTCTGTCGATTTCCGCAAAACGGCATGGCGGAAATTTCACTTGTTCCGGCCCGGAGGTTCCGCGATCCTGCTGCCAAATAAGGTGGGGAGCGTCATGACGGACAAGGCTGCACTTGGTCTCGACCAAGGGTTCGATTTCATCGTGGTCGGTGCCGGAACGGCCGGCTGCCTCCTGGCGAACCGTCTTAGCGCCAATCCGGCGCACCGTGTGCTCCTCCTCGAAGCGGGCGGGGATGATCGTTACATCTGGTTTCATATTCCGGTCGGATACCTGTTCCTGATCGGCAACCCACGCGCCGACTGGTTGTTCAAGACCGCGCCGAGCCCCGGCCTTAACAACCGGGAGCTCCTCTATCCGCGGGGCAAGGTGCTCGGCGGCTGTTCAGCGATCAACGGCATGATCTACATGCGCGGTCAGGCGGCGGATTATGACCGTTGGGCTCAGATGGGCCTGAAGGGGTGGGGCTGGGACGATGTCCTGCCATACTTCCTGCACCATGAGGATCATTTCGGCGGCTCCAGCGCGCTCCATCGCGAAGGCGGGGAGTGGCGCGTCGAGAAACTGCGCGTGCGTTGGGATATTCTCGACCGCTTTCGCGACGCAGCCGAGGAGATGGGCATCCCCAAGACCGAAGATTTCAACTGCGGCGACAACGAAGGCTCGGCCTATTTCGAGGTCAATCAGAAGCGCGGCCTGCGCTGGAGCGCCGCGCGCGGCTTCCTTGACCCGGTCAAGCATCGCTCCAACCTGACGATCCTTACCCATGCCGAAGCCGAGAGGCTGGTTTTCGAGGGGAACCGCATCACCGGCATCCGCTTCCGCAAGGACGGGACGATCCATGAGGTCAAGGCGCGGAAACGCGTCGTGCTCGCTGCGGGCGCGGTTGCCTCGCCGAAACTCCTGATGCTGAGCGGCATCGGCGATGCGGCGAAACTCGCGGATTTCGGCATCGCGGCCAAGGCGGATCGACCCGGCGTCGGCGCCAACCTGCAGGACCATCTGCAATTGCGGCCGATCTACAAGGTCAAGGGCGTGCGGACCCTCAACATGGATTACGCCAACCTGTTCAAACGGGCCTGGATGGGTATCGAATTCGCGCTCCGCCGCACCGGGCCGTTGACGATGGCGCCCTCACAACTGGGTGTCTTTGCGAAAACCTCGCCCCGCTATGAAACAGCGAACGTGGAATTTCACGTCCAGCCCCTGAGCCTCGACAAGTTCGGCGAAGGACTGCATCCGTTCCCGGCCTTCACCGCCTCGGTGTGCAATCTTCGGCCGACGAGCCGGGGCGAGATCCGCCTCGCGGGACCAGACCCTTTCGCGGCGCCGGTCATCGACCCGAACTATCTCTCGACCGACGAGGATCGGCAGGTCGCGGTTGAATCCATCCGCCTCGCCCGGCGCATCGTCAGTGCGAAGGCACTCCGGCCCTTCTCGCCGGAGGAATTTAGGCCCGGCACCCACCTGACCTCGGACGGTGATCTCGCGAAAGCCGCCGGCGACATCGGCACCACGATCTTCCATCCTGTCGGCACCGCGCGCATGGGACATTCGAACGATCGCATGGCGGTGGTGGATGATCGGCTCTCGGTCATCGGCGTCGAGGGCTTGAGCGTCGCGGATGCCTCGGTCATGCCGAGTATCACCTCCGGCAACACCAATTCCCCCACGTTGATGATTGCCGAGAAGGGTGCGGAGATGATCCTCGCCGATTGTGCCTGATGACGGAGATCGGGCCGCTCGACGGCATCGCCCGGGCCGATGCGGCGCGGTTGCTGGTGCGCGGCCTCATCCGACACCTCCATCACCTCGACATGACGGGCCTGCCGGAATTCATCCTGCCGAACGGTCGTCGGGCGGACCTTGTCGCACTGGGACGCAACGGGGAGATCTGGATCATCGAGGTGAAATCCTCGGTGGAAGATTTCCGGACCGATGGCAAATGGCAGCATTATCGACCGTTCTGTGATCGTTTCTTCTTCGCGAGCCACGTGGGCGTGCCGGAAGAGATATTTCCCTCGGAAGCCGGCTTCATCCTCTGCGATGCTTTCGGTGCCGCCCTGATCCGCGACAATGAAAAGGTAGCCCTGGCACCGGCGACCCGGAAGGCGATGACGATCGAGATCGCGCGCCTGGCGGCGCTGCGCCTCAACGCGCTCATCGACCCCGAGAGCGGGCGCGGTCCCGAATACTGATCGGGATCAGGTGGTTGACCGCGCGCCGATGTGCGCAAACACACTTGCATCGGATCGCGCACCGATGTCTATTTGTGGCAGTTTTCGGGCTGGTCAGGTCTCACTCTCAAGGAAAGGAGATTAGCTGACCGCCTCTCAGGGGAGTTGCTTATGTTCATTTCCTTTGGTCGGATCGGGCGGGCCGCGTTTGCGGCGGCGGCCGGTATTGCCCTCGGTGCCTCGGCGGCGTCGTCAGCGGAAATCGCCAAGCTGCGCATCGGCAACTGGCAGGGCGGCGCGTTCTCCAACGATCAGAACGGCACCTTCTCCCATTGCGCGGCGAGCGCACGCTACAAGAGTGGCATTACGCTGGTGTTTTCGGTTTCCAACAATCGTGTCTGGAGCATGGGATTCTCCAGCTCGACCTGGAATCTCAACCGCGGTTCGAGCTATCCCGTTCGCTACTGGGTCGATAACGGCGAGGTGCTGAACGGCACCGCCTATGCCAAGACCGACAAGCTCGCGCAGGTAATCCTGCCGGCGAATTCCACGCTGTTCGGCGCCTTCCGCTACGGGCAGATGCTGCGCGTGGCGGCCGAACAACAAACCCTCGCTTTCCGGCTGACCGACACCTCAGAACTCCTGAATATGCTGCTGCAATGTTCGCGCGATTACGGGAACTACCGTGCCGGTGGCGGAAATCCGTTCGGAAGCGGCGGAAATTCCGGCGGGTCCTCGAACCCGTTCGGCGGCGGACCGGCGCCGGCGCCATCAAATCCGTTCGGCGGCGGCAATGCGCCGCGCCCCGCGCCGGCTGACAAGAAGTCCGGCGAGACGATCTGATCGGCGGCATTGCCGGACAGTGCGAACGACAGGAAGCCTTCCTGTCGTTTTTCATTCGCGCAGGAGAAAATTCTCATTTTTCCGGGACGGTCGGTGGCAGTTTCTTCTCTCGACCGACTGGCCTCTTCCGGGGGCGTTGACAACCGAACGAACTCGCAATCTGATGGCGCATGGACGGCCATAAGGGGTCGTTTTTCTCGCGTTTCGGGAGCGCCAAACAATGTCTCTAACGATCACCAAACGCCGCGCGATGACGCTTGCGGCAGCCTTGTTCGCGACCACGTCCTTCGCAGCCCTCATGCCTGCCGCCGCGCAGACCCCGAAGGATACGGTGGTTATGGCGAAGCAGATCGACGACATCATCTCGCTCGATCCGGCCGAGGCCTTCGAGTTCTCCGGCGTCGAGGTCGGCGCCAACGTCTATGACAAGCTGATCGGCGTCGATCTCAAGAATAACAATGCCCTCATCCCCGAACTGGCGGCGAGCTGGGCCGTCAGCGCCGACAGCCTGACCTACACCTTCAAGCTTCGCCCCGGCGTGAAATTCCATTCCGGCAATCCGCTCACGGCCGGAGACGTGGTGTATTCGATCCAGCGTGCTGTGACGCTCAACAAGTCGCCCGGTTTCATCCTCACCCAGTTCGGATTCTCGAAGGACAACGTGCTCGAGAAGGTGAAGGCCACTGACGATATGACCGTGACGATGACGGTCTCGAAGCCGTTCGCCCCGACCTTTTTCCTCAACTGCCTGACCTCGGGCGTTGCCAGCATCGTCGATTCGAAGACCGTGAAGGCCAACGAGAAAGACGGTGATTTCGGCAATGCCTGGTTGAAGACCAACTCGGCTGGCACCGGCGCCTATTCGGTCCGTGCCTGGCGTGCGAACGAGCAATATGCGCTGGAAGCCAATCCGAACTGGTACAAGGGCGCGCCGAAGAACAAGCGCGTCATCGTCCGGCATGTCGCCGAGCCGGCCTCGCAACGCCTGCTGCTCGAGAAGGGTGACGTGGATTTCGCGCGCAACCTGCACAAGGATGCGCTCGCCGCGATTAAGTCCAACGCCAATATCGAGACCACCAAGGGCGACAAGGGCTATATTCTCTACCTCGGCCTCAACACCAAGAACCCGAATTTCGCCAAGCCGGAAGTGCGCGAGGCGATGAAGTGGCTCGTTGATTACGAGGCGATCGAGAAGAACATCGTCGAGGGCACGTTCCAGCAGCACCAGAGCTTCCTGCCGAAGGGTTTCCTCGGCGCGATCACCGACAAGCCCTACAAGTACGACGTCGCCAAGGCGAAGGAATTGCTCGCCAAGGCCGGACTCGCGAACGGCTTCACCGTTACGATGGATGTGCGCAACACCTCGCCGATCACGGACATTGCCCAGGCGATCCAGTCGCAATGGGGCGCGGCGGGCATCAAGCTCGAGCTGATCCCCGGCGACGGCAAGGCGACACTGACGAAATACCGCGCGCGCCAGCACGACATCTACATCGGCCAGTGGGGCCCGGATTATCTCGATCCGCATACCAATGCCGAGACCTTCGCGATCAATGCCGACAACAAGGATGACGCGAAATCGAAGACGCTCGCCTGGCGCAATGCCTGGGATATCCCCGATATGACAAAGAAGACGGCGGCAAACGTGCTGGAAACCGATGCCGCCAAGCGCAAGGCGGTCTACGAGGATATCCAGCGCGAGCACCAGAAGACCTCGCCGTTCGTCATCATGTTCCAGCAGATCGAGGTGGCGGCCTACCGCAAGGGCGTTACGGGCTTCGTCGTCGGGCCGACCTCCGACACGAACTTCTATCACACGATCGCGAAGAACTAAGGACCGCTCCGCCCGCTGAAGCCGGCACCCAAGCCAGGCAACGGCGGGCGGAATTTTTTTGAAAGTTGTGTCCGTGAATTCGGGTAACAATTGGAATTCGGGTAAAAGCGGGCTCAAGACCGTTCACGCAATTGCGCGCGAACTCGCGACGATCCTGATTACCATCCTCGGATTGCTGGCCGTCACGTTCTTCATTGCCCGTGTGATGCCGGTCGATCCTGTCCTCGCCGTGGTGGGGGACAACGCGCGGCCGGAGGTCTACGAGAAGGCGCGACAGGATATGGGGCTCGACAAGCCTCTGATTGTCCAGTTTTGGCTCTACCTTACCAAGGTGGTGCAGGGCGATTTCGGAAAATCGGTTCTCACCTCCAATGCCGTGGTGGAGGATATCAAGCGTGTATTCCCCGCGACGCTTGAGCTTGCGACGCTCGGCACGCTGATCGGCATCTGCCTCGGAATCCCGCTCGGTGTGCTGGCTGCAACCAAGCAGGGACGCTGGCCTGATCAGGTTGCCCGGTTCGTGGGCCTCTTCGGCTATTCCATCCCTGTGTTCTGGCTGGGACTGATGGGTCTCCTCCTGTTTTATGCCAAGCTCGGCTGGGTTTCCGGGCCGGGGCGGATCGACGTCTCGTATCAGGATTTCGTCCAGCCGATCACCGGCGTCCTGCTTCTCGATTGCGCGCTTCAGGGCGAATGGGACGCGTTCCGCAACGCCTTCTCGCACCTCGTGCTGCCCTCGACCGTGCTGGGATTGTTTTCCACCGCCTATATCAGCCGGATGACGCGCTCATTTATGATCAACGAACTACAGCAGCATTATGTCATCACGGCGCGGGTGAAGGGCCTCTCCGAGCGCCGCGTGGTCTGGGGTCATGCGCTGCGCAACGCGGTGGTTCCGTTGCTCACGGTGATTGCGCTCTCCTATGCCAACCTGCTTGAGGGCTCGGTGCTGACCGAAACCGTATTCGCCTGGCCGGGCCTCGGCCGCTACATCACCAATTCGTTGCTCAACGCCGACATGAACGCGGTGCTAGGCGGCACCATCGTCGTCGGGCTGGTCTTCGTTGGCATCAATCTGCTGTCCGACGTCCTGGCGCGGATTTTCGATCCGAGGGCGAGATGAGATGAGCACGCTACGTGAATACCTGACATCCGAACGCCCTGCCTCGCGCCGGCAGGCCCGCTGGGGTCAGTATTACCGGCAATGGCGGGCACTGAAACAGAACCCGCTCGCCCTGCTAGGGCTCGTCATCATCGTCTCGCTTCTGACCGTCGCGGCGGTCGCGCCCTGGATTGCTCCCTATGATCCGATCGCGCAGAACCTGTCGCAGCGGCTGCTGCCGCCCTCCGCCGCCCACTGGATGGGTACGGACGAACTCGGCCGCGATATCCTCAGCCGCGTCATCCACGGCACCCGGCTCACGCTGGCGGTCGTGTTGCTGGTGGTGATTTCGGTGGGTCCGGTCGGGCTGCTGATCGGCACACTGTCAGGCTACTTTGGCGGCGCGGTTGATACCACGCTGATGCGAATAACAGACATCTTCCTTGCCTTTCCGCGTCTTGTTCTGGCGCTGGCGTTCGTCGCCGCGTTGGGCCCCGGCATCGAGAACGCGATCATCGCCATCGCCTGCACCGCCTGGCCGCCCTATGCCCGCGTCGCGCGCGCCGAGACGCTGGTGATCCGCAATGCCGATTACATTGCCGCCGTGCGGCTCCAGGGCGCCTCGCACCTCCGGATCGTGCTGCAGCATGTCGTGCCGATGTGCCTCCCTTCCGTCATTGTGCGCACGACGCTCGATATGGCCGGCATCATCCTGATCGCTGCCGGCCTCGGCTTTCTCGGTCTCGGCGCGCAACCGCCGTCACCGGAATGGGGCGCAATGATTGCCAAGGGGCGGGAATACATCTTCGATCAATGGTGGGTCGCAGCTTTCCCCGGCCTTGCGATCTGCCTTGTCGCACTCGGCTTCAACCTTTTCGGCGACGGTCTCCGGGATGTGCTCGATGCCCGATAAGACGCCCCTGATCGAGGTCGAGAACCTTCATGTGAATTTTCACACGCCGACGCGACTCGTGCGAGCGGTGAGAGGGCTTTCCTTTACGCTCGGCCGCGAGAAACTGGCGATCGTCGGCGAATCCGGTTCCGGCAAGTCGATGACCGGCCGTGCGATTCTCGATCTCGTGCCCTGGCCGGGCGAGGTGCTGGCGGACAAGATCGCCTACCGCGGCAGGGATATGCGCGCGATGGGCACTGCCGAGCGGCGTGGCCTTCGCGGCAAGCACATCTCGATGGTGATGCAGGATCCGAAATACTCGCTCAATCCGGTGATGACGGTTGGCGACCAGATCGCGGAAGCCTACCGCCTTCACAGCCGGGCCAACGCCCGCGAGGCTCGCGAACGTGCGATCGCGATGCTGGAAGCGGTGCAGATCCGCGAGCCGGCCCGCGTCTTCGATCTATATCCGCATGAGGTTTCAGGCGGCATGGGACAGCGCGTGATGATCGCCATGATGCTGATTGGCGAGCCGGACGTGCTGATCGCCGATGAGCCGACCTCGGCGCTCGACGTGACGGTGCAGACGCAGATTCTCGACATTCTCGAACGACTCGTCACCGAGCGGGGCATGGGCCTTATTTTCATCAGCCACGATTTGCCGCTCGTCTCGGCCTTCTGCGACCGCGTGATCGTGATGTATGGCGGCAAGGTGATGGAAACACTCAATGCGCGTGAATTGCGCAAGGGCAAGCACCCTTATACGCAAGGGTTGCTCGGGTGCCTGCCGGATCTCGACCACCCGAAGGACAGGCTCGCGACCCTCGACCGCGACCCCGCCTGGATGGGGGATTGATCATGACAGCTTCCGCGATCGAGGTCGAAAACCTCAATGTCCGCTTCGGCGAGGCGCATGTCCTCAAGGATGTGAGTTTTTCCGTCGCGCCGGGCGAGAGCTATGGCCTTGTCGGCGAATCTGGATCGGGCAAGTCGACGGTCCTGCGCGTCCTCTCGGCGCTGAACCCCAACTGGAGCGGCCGGGTAGCTTTTTCCGGTGAAGCGCATCGGGCGCGGCCGGACAAGGCCTTCTTCCGGCAGGTGCAGATGGTGTTCCAGGATCCGTTCGGGAGCCTCCATCCGCGCATGACGATCGATGCGGCGCTGGCCGAACCGCTGGCGATCCATGGCCTCGACCGGCCGGATGAGCGCATCGCCGCTGCGCTCAAGGGCGTCGGCCTCGACGAGGGCTTCCGGTTCCGTTATCCGCACCAGCTTTCCGGCGGCCAGCGCCAGCGGGTTGCCATCGCCCGCGCACTGATCCTCGAACCGCGTATCCTGCTTCTCGACGAGCCGACCTCCGCGCTCGATGTTTCCATTCAGGCCGAGGTGCTGAACCTCCTGCAGGACATCAAGAAACAGCGCGATCTGACGATGGTGCTCGTAAGTCACAACCTCGCGGTGGTCGGCCACATGTGCGCCCGCGTTGCGGTGATGAACCGAGGGATCATCGTCGAGGAAGCGAGTATCGACGATCTTCGGAAAACCGGCGGGCACGATCCCTATACAAGAGAATTGCTCGCCGCCTCGCGCCACGTCGCCATTCCCGGCGCGGCCTAGGGGGCCGGACAGAAGGCCGCCTGTAGTTCCTTGAGAATGCGCAGTACGATCGGATTGGCCACCGAATAGAGGGCTTTCTGCCCCTCGCGCCGGGTCTCGACCAGCCGCTCGGCCCGCAGGAGCGCGAGTTGCTGGCTGGCGGCCGGTTCGCGGATGCCGACCTGCCGGGCGATCTCGCCGGACGGCAGCTCTCCTTGTAACAGCACGCAGAGAATGCGCAGGCGCGCACCATGCCCCATTGCCCGCAGAAGGCGCGCGGCGTCTTCGGATGCCGAGGCCAGCGCATCGAGCTGATCGGGAGAGGGATTCGATACTTGCATAAATTCGCAATAACGAATATATCATATCAAGTCAATTGCACCGCGCCTCCCTTGCGGTGCGCGCAACAGGGTTATCTCAAGAGGTTTCCAATGACGATCGACAAGGCCATGTTCGTGTTCGCAGGGTCGATGATCCTGCTCTCGCTGCTGCTCACCCATTTCGTCTCGCCGTGGTTCTGGCTGTTCACAGCCTTCATCGGCCTCAACATGTTTCAGGCCGGTTTCACCGGGTTCTGTCCGGCGGCGATGATCATGAAGAAGCTCGGTTTCAAGGCCGGCTGCGCGTTCGAGTGAGGTGTCTGTAATGCGCGTTTCCCGCACGTTCGTCGCGCTGCTCCTGGCCGCCTCGCCGGCCCTCGCGACGGAAATCGAGGTCAGGCCGATCTCGATCGCCGAGACCAAGGCCGTATTCGGCCGTGTCGAGACTCGCGATCAGGTCCCCGCCCGGTCGCGGATCGGCGGCACGGTGACGCGCCTCGATGTGACGGAGGGGAGCGAGATCAAGGCGGGTGATACCATCGCGCTGATCATCGATGACAAGCTCGAACCCCAACTGCGCGCCGCCGAGGCACGCGTCCGGGCGCTGACGGCTGAACGCACCAATGCGCTGACAGAACTCGATCGCGCGCAGGCGCTGGTGGCGCGCGGCGCGGGAACCGTGCAGCGCGTCGATCAACTCCGCACCCAGACCGATGTTCTCCTCAACCAGATCACGGCGAGCGAGGCCGAGAAGGCTGTGCTCCTCCAGCAGCAGGCGGAGGGGGCGGTAAAAGCGCCGCTCTCCGGTCGTATCTTGAAAGTGCCGGTGACCAAGGGCGGCGTTGTCCTGCCCGGCGAGGTTATCGCACAGGTCGGCGGCGGCGGCTTTTTCCTGCGCCTCGCGTTGCCCGAGCGCCATGCGACCGCGCTCAAGGTTGGCGATGCCGTGGTGATCGGCGAGGGCGGCCAGAAGATGGGCAAGCTCGCCAAGGTCTTCCCGCTGATCGAGAACGGCCGCGTGATCGCCGACATCGAGGCGGCTGACGTCGGCAATTATTTTGTAGGCGAGCGGGTGATGGTCGCCGTGCCGGTCGCGCGGCGCGAAGCGCTCGCGGTGACCAAGGCTGCGGTTGTCCGGCGTGCAGGGCTTGACCTTGTTCGCATCCGGAATGCGGATGGCTCCGAAAGCGATATTGTGGTGGTCACGGGCGGCGAAGTCACAACGCAGGAAGGCCCGAAGGTTGAAATTCTCTCGGGCCTGCGCTCCGGCGACAAGGTGATCGTGCCGTGAAACCGGGGTCGCTGGGCATTGCCGGCGCGCTGACCCGCGCCTTCATTCTCTCGCCATTGACGCCGTTGTTCCTGGTGGCGGCCTTCGCGCTCGGCCTTGTGGCGCTGATTGCCCTGCCGCGGGAGGAAGAACCGCAGATCTCCGTGCCGATGGTCGATATCCATGTCCGTGCTGACGGGCTCAAGGCGGAGGATGCCGCCAAGCTCGTCACCGAGCCGCTGGAGACTATCGTCAAGTCGATTTCTGGTGTCGAGCATGTCTATTCGCAGACCCGCGACGACCGCGTGATGGTGACGGCGCGTTTCCTTGTCGGCACTTCGGCCGATGCCGCGATTCTGCGTACACACGAGAAGATCCGCGCCAATCTCGACCGCATCCCCTCAGGTATTCCCGAGCCACTGATCGTCGGGCGTGGCATCGACGATGTGGCCATCGTCGTGCTGACGCTGACACCCAGGGCCGAAGCCGCAACTCGCTACGCCGCCAATGATCTTACCCGCATCGCCCGCGAGATGCGTGTCGAGCTCGCCAAGCGGCAGGACGTGGGCCTCACTTATCTCGTCGGCGAGCAGCCCGAGGAGTTCCGCATCACGCCCGATCCGCAACGCCTTGCGCAATACGGGCTGACACTTCAGAGCCTCGTCGCCAAGGTGGAAGGGGCGAACCGCACCTTTCCCGCAGGCATGCTCCGCGATAGGGGCAGCCAGATCGGCGTTGTCGCCGGGCGTACGCTCGCCAGCCTCGGCGAGATCGGCAACCTCGTGATGACGACACGCGACAACCGCCCGGTCTACCTGCGCGATGTCGCGAGGGTCGAGCTTGTGGCCGATGCGGTGGAGGCGCGTGTGCAGCACCTCGCGCGGGGGAAAGACGGCACCTTCGAGGCGCGCCCTGCCGTTTCCATAGCCATCGCCAAGCGCGCCGGCTCCAATGCCGTCACCATCGCCGAACACATCCTGTCCGATGTGAAACGGATGCAGGGCTCGCTCGTGCCTTCTGACATCCTGGTCGAGATCACGCGCAACTATGGCGAGACCGCCAATGAGAAGGCGAACGAACTGCTGTTCCATCTCGGGCTGGCGACGCTCTCCATCGTCGCGCTTGTGTGGCTCGCGATCGGCCGGCGCGAGGCCGTGGTGGTCGCTATCGTTATTCCGGTGACGATCCTGCTGACGCTCTTTGCCGCCAAGGTGATGGGCTACACGCTCAACCGCGTCTCGCTCTTCGCGCTCATTTTCTCGATCGGCATCCTTGTCGATGACGCGATTGTCGTCATTGAGAACATTGCCCGCCACTGGGGCATGGGTGGCGGGCGCGACCGGGCCGATGCCGCGGTTGATGCCGTAGCCGAGGTCGGCAACCCGACGATTGTCGCGACACTTACCGTGGTCGCGGCACTGCTCCCCATGCTCTTCGTCTCCGGCATGATGGGCCCCTACATGAGCCCGATCCCGGCGAATGCCTCGGCGGCAATGGTGTTCTCGTTCTTTGTCGCCGTGATCGTCACGCCGTGGCTGATGGTCAAGCTCGGCGCCTCGCACCATGCTGGCGGTCATGACCATGCAGATGGCGGCCGACTGGGCCAGTTCTATGCCGCAACCGCGCGTCCGGTCCTCGCCTCGAGAAAGCGCGCGTGGTGGTTCCTCGGGGGTGTCGGCATTGCAACCTTTGCCTCGCTCGCACTCTTCTACACCCAGCATGTGACGGTCAAGCTGCTCCCGTTCGACGATAAGCCGGAACTCTCGGTGATGCTCGATCTGCCGCGCGGGGCATCCGTGGAGGAAACGCACCGCACGCTGCATCAGATTGCCGAGGCGCTTCGGCCGGTGAAGGAGATCCAGTCACTCCAGCTTCATTCCGGCACTGCAGCGCCCTTCAACTTCAACGGCCTTGTCCGTCACACCTACCTGCGCGCCGAACCCCAATCGGGCGATATCCAGGTCAATCTCGTCGCCAAGCATGAGCGCAGCCGCGCGAGCCACGCCATCGCGCTTGAGCTGCGCGCGCGGATCAGCAAGCTGGCGCTGCCCGAGGATGCGCGCGTCAAGGTGGTCGAACCACCGCCCGGCCCTCCGGTGATGGCGACCCTGCTTGCCGAGGTCTATGGTCCGGATGAGGAGACGCGGCGCGCGGTCGCCGCCAAGCTGCGCGGCATCTTCCGCTCGATCCCTTTCATCGTTGATGTCGATGACAGTTTCGGCACGCCAGTTGATCGCATGCGCCTCCGGATCGCGGAGGATGAATTGGAGTTCTTCAAGGTCGAGCACCGCGACGTGCTCGATACCATCCGCCTCGTCTATGGCGAGACCGTCGCCGGCTATTCGCATCGTGGCGGCGTGCAGCCGATCCCAATCAAGGTTGCGCTCGGCAAGGGCGAGCGGGTGCTCGATGAAAAGGTTCTTGCGATCCCCGTGCCGGCAAATCTTCTGCCGGGCGATCGTTCGACCGTGGAACTCGGCGATATCGTGAAGGTCGAGCGCGAGAAGGCAAGTTATCCGTTGTTCCGTCGTAACGGCCAGAGCGCCGAGATGGTGACGGCGGAACTCGCCGGTTCTTTCGAAGCGCCGCTTTACGGGATGATCGCGGTGCAGCGCGCCATCGACAAGGCCGATTGGGGTAAGTTGCCGAAGCCCGAGATCCGCCTCAACGGCCAGCCCGAGGATACGCGCAAGCCGGTGCTGCTGTGGGACGGCGAGTGGGAAGTGACCTGGGTGACCTTCCGCGACATGGGTGCAGCCTTCGGTGTCGCGCTGCTGGGTATCTACATCCTCGTCGTCGCGCAGTTCGGCTCGTTCAAGCTGCCGCTGGCCATCCTCACGCCGGTGCCGCTCACATTCATCGGCATCCTTCTCGGCCACTGGATATTCGGGGCACCGTTCTCGGCTACCTCAATGATCGGGTTCATCGCGCTCGCCGGCATCATCGTACGAAACTCGATCTTGCTCGTGGATTTCATCCGCCATGCGCGCACGCCCGGGCGCAAGCTGGTCGATGTCCTGATCGAGGCCGGGTCGATCCGCTTCAAGCCGATCCTTTTGACCGCGCTTGCCGCGATGATCGGTGCGGTGACGATCCTCACCGATCCGATCTTCCAGGGGCTCGCGATCTCGCTGCTTTTCGGTCTCGCCTCGTCAACGGCGCTGACGGTGCTCGTGATCCCGGCGATCTATCTCGTGCTGCGCGGCGATCCCGAACCGCCGCCGGGCGAGGAAGATACCCCGGCGCCACGCGAGACGGCGGGGGATATGAAGGCGACTTGACATTTCACGCCCCTTCCAACACCTCGATCACCAGTTCGAAGGTCATCAGCACCGGGTTGTCGCCGCGCACGAGCTGCCCGCGTGCGATCCGGCCGGTGTGATCGATCAACCCGATATCGATAGCGGCGGCGAGATGGCCACCGGCACCCGTTTCGATCACGCCTTCCTCGACATAGACCTCGGTTGCGAAATTCTCGAACACCGTGCCATCCGTCAGGTGGGCGCCGATGGTCGAGCCGACTCCGCCGTGGAGGCGCGCCCGCCGAATGCCGCGCGCAAGGCAGAACTGTTCCAGCGCGCCGCAAAAGTCCTGATTGGGTCGGAGGCGGATGACGAAGGCACGCGCGCCCTTGCCCGGCTCGGCGGTTGGGGTAGGGTGGAAGATGCGGAAGTTTGTTTCGGGGTCCGGCATTACCTCGAACCGCGCACCGGCGATACCGAAGGCCTCGACCTCGATGGGTTCGGCAACGACCGTTTCCTCCGGAATCACATGGCCGCCGCATTCCCTCTCGTCCGCCTCGCGCCACAGGCCATGGCAATGGAAGAAGGCTGCGCCGTCACGCATGCCGAAACTCAGCGCGCCGCCCTGCATCCGCGTGATTCCGGCGGGACGGAAGAATTCCGAGTAGAAGGCGGCATGCGTCTCATCTTTCGAAAGCGCCGGCATCACATAGGTGAACGGGCCGAAGGCGACATCGCGCAGGCTCGCCGTTCCGGATGCAAATCCCGCCGCCTGGAAGCCGCGTCGCATGGCCTCGACGAGCAGCAGGCCGGGTTCGAGAATAAAGCGAAACGGCTGGCCTCGTCCTTCGGCCGCGAGAAGACGTGGTTCGGGCGTCGGTCCGGGCTGGCGGATGAAGGCGGGCCGCGTCATGCCTCAACCAACCCGTCCGGGCCGATCAATCCGCGTTTTTCCAGTTCGTCCTTGATCAGGCGCTTCGGGATCTTGCCGTAGCCCGATTTCGGCAAGGTCTCCCAGAACAGGAACCGTTTCGGCATCTTGTAGCGCGGCACCTTGGCGCCGAGGAACGCCATCATCTCCGCTTCGCTCGCCGCAGCGCCTTCGCGCAGGACCGCTACCGCGACGCCGACCTCGCCCCAGAACTTGTCCGGCACGCCGAGCACCGCCACTTCGGCGATGGCGGAGTGGGTCAGGATTTTCTCCTCGATCTCGCGCGGATAGATGTTGGAGCCGCCGGAGATATACATGTCGGAGGCGCGGCCGGTGATATAGACGAAGCCCTCTCCGTCCATGTGGCCGAGATCGCCGGTGCGGAACCAGCCGTTACGGAAGGCTTTTTCATTGGCTTCGGGATTGTTGTAGTAACCCGCGAAGACCGCCGGACCGATGACGCAGATCTCCCCGCTCTCATGTGGGCCGAGTTCCTCACCCTTCTCGTTCTGGATCGAGACCTGCATCCCCGTGCGCTCGAAACCGCAGGTTCCGAATCTGGTGTTGGCGTGGTCCTCGGGATCGTGGAGCGCGGCGGGTAGCACGGTGATGTTGCCCGTGACTTCGCCAAGCCCGAAATACTGCACGATCACCTTGCCGAGTTTCTTCAGTGCGAACTTCTGGTCCTCGCGATACATCGGTGCGCCGGCATAGATGACATGGCGCAGCGAGGAATGATCGAAGCGATCCACAGAAGGGTGTTCGGCCAGCATCTTCAGGATCGTTGGCACCGTGAACATATTGGTGACGCTGTGCGTCTCGATGAGGCGCCAGGCCTCCTCGACATCGAACTTCTCGCTGGGCATCAGGATCGTCGGTGCACCGCGTGCGACGAGGTTGAGCTGATGGACACCGGCGCCGTGGCTCAATGGAGCGACGACAAGGCTCGCATCGGCGTCCGTCGAGCCGGGCAGCAGGTCGCATAGGTGGTTCGTGAGCACAAAGCCCATTTGCCCATGCGTCAGTACCGCGGCCTTCGAACGCCCGGTTGTGCCGGAGGTGAAGAAGAACCAGCACGGATCGTTGTAATCGACCGAGGCGTCCTCCATCAGCGCGCCGCGATGCTCGGCCATCCGCGCGCCGACATCCGCCTCGCCGAAGTGGGTCGGCCGTGCCTGTTCGTCCATCCGCCAAATGAACTCGACACCCGGTACCTTCGCCGCGACGACGCGGGCGTGATCCGGAAAGTCGCCGTGACAGAGGAAGCCCTTTGCACCCGAGAAGTCGGCGAGATAGATCACTTCCTCCGGCATCAGGCGGAAGTTTGTCGGCACCCATACGACGCCGAGCCGGAAGGCTGCATACATCGAGAAGAACATCTGCGCGGTATTCTTGGAATGCACGAGCAGCCGGTCGCCCTTGGCGAGGCCCCGCGCGGCAAGCGCGGCCGCGAGTGCCGAGACCTCGGCGTTGATCTCCCGCCACGTCCATCGCTGCGCACCCCAGATGAGGCCGGCCTTGTCCGGCAAACGCCGTGCATTCTGGCGCAGCGGATGGGCGAGGTTCATCACCCGGTTGGACATGCGGGTCACGCCGCCCTTCGGATGCTGGGGTGTCATGGCTTTCTCCGGCAAATCAGGAAGTCCCGTTCAACCGCCAGCCTAGGACAGCCTGACCTCGCCCGCCAAGAGGTATCGCCGAAGCCGGTTGGGTGGCAGCAGGCCGGATGACTTGCAAGCGCCGGATTCATCGCCATATCAGCAAGGCGGGCGCATGCTCGCGGAGATGCGAAACCAGGGGAAAGAACTTGGAATTCCGCTATCGGGCATACAACCTCGATTGGTCAAAGCTGCCGCTCGGGGCCAAGCTGCGCGTCGGGTTGACCGCGCTCGGCGGGCTTGGTCTCCTGGCGTTGATCCTGTCCGTCTCCGCCGCCCTGTTTCTGATCCTAGCGCCGATCGTCATCGTTTCCGGCCTGATCGGTGGCTGGCATCTTTCCCGCAGGCTGAGGAAGGCGCAGGATGAAGGGGTGATCGACGCGCATTACGTCGTCATCGATCGGGAAGCAGGCCGCAAGGACGACGACAGTCCGCCGCCCCGCCGGATTTCCTGAGGCGAGCGACGTTCAGGCGTGGGGATCGTCGATAAGGTCATCCGGCGCGGCAAGCTTGAACAGTGCCGCCGGGTCGCCGATCGCGATGCGACGGCCGTTCACCGCGACGCCATAAGCCTGCAACGTAACGAAAGTACGGGAAAGCACCTCCGGCGCCATGCCGAGTCGGCCGGCGAGGACTTTCTTGTCGAAGGGCAGGGTCATCTCACCGGGATTGCCGACCTCGCCATGATGGCGCACCAGCCACGCCGCGGTCCGTTCGAGGCTCGACCGCAGCTTCTGGTTCTTCAACTCCTTCAACACGCCGCGATAGGCGACGGCGAGTTCATTCGTCAGACCGCGCGCGAAATTGGCGTCGATGCCGAAGAGGTTGCGAACCGCTTCCGAGGGGATCATGAGGATGCGTGCGGGCGAGAGCACCCGAGCCGATTTGAGATAGGGCTTGTCAAGTAGGACCGCCGCGAGAATGAAGCTGCCTCCCGGCCCCAGTACCGCGACCGTGGTCTCGCGATCGCGATAGCGTGAGAAGAGCTCGATCTGCCCCTCAACGATAATATGCAGGAAATCGGGTGGCTCTCCCTCGCGCACCAGCTCCACGTGGACGGGAAATCGCTGAAGGAAAGCTCCCCGCAGCAGCTCGCCGACATGCTCGGGCGCGGCATTGGCGACAAGTGGAATCGCCTGGACCAGTTCCAGTTCTTCTGGGCGCATTATTGGTTCCTCCCGCAACAACCGTTACCATGAAACGCAATTCCACAATTGATTTTAGTCAAGTAAGAAATTGCTAATGCTTTCGTCGCTGCTTGATGAGTTCGACATCCGGCTTGAACTTGGCGTCCGAATGGCTTGAATCGACGGCAAAATCCGGAAAGGTTGACCCAAATCAAGGGGTAAATCCCGCCTTCCGGCACCCTCCGCCTCCGCCAGCAGAACAAACTGCCAAGGGGGCAACCATGGCCACACAAACCTTCGACAAGTCGCAGCAGGGCTCCGCGCTCTGGATGTCGACTTTCGCCTTCACCGTCTGTTTCGCCGTCTGGACGATCTTCGCGATCATCGGTGTCCAGATCAAGAAGGACCTCGGTCTGAGCGAAACCCAGTTCGGTCTCTTGATCGGCACGCCGATCCTGACCGGTTCGCTTGTCCGCCTGATGCTCGGCATCTGGTCCGACCAGTATGGCGGTCGCATCGTCTATTTCTGGACGATGGTGGCGGCGGCGCTCGCGACCTTCGCGCTCACCTACGCTTACGACTACACGACCTTCCTCATTGCCGCGTTGGGCGTCGGCATCGCGGGCGGCTCGTTCTCGGTCGGTGTCGCGTATGTCGCAAAATGGTTCCCGAAAGAGAAGCAGGGTACGGCCCTCGGCATCTTCGGCGCCGGCAATGTCGGGGCGGCGGTGACGAAATTCTTCGCGCCGATGGTGATGGTGGCCTTCGGGTGGAAGATGGTGGCGATGGCCTGGGGTGCCGCACTGCTGGTGACGGCCGCGCTCTTCATGCTGACCACCAAGGATGATCCCGATCTTGCCGCGCGCAAGGCGAAGGGCATCAAGCCTGAGCCGCTCTCCGCAATGCTTGAGCCCCTCAAGAATATCCAGGTCTGGCGTTTCTCGCTCTATTACTTCTTTGTGTTCGGCGGTTTCGTGGCGCTGGCACTTTGGCTGCCGCGCTACCTGATCGGCGTCTATGGCCTCGACATCAAGACCGCCGGCATGATCGGCGCCGTCTACTCGATCCCGGCCTCGATCTTCCGTGCCTACGGCGGACATCTCTCCGACAAGTACGGCGCCCGGAAGATCATGTACTGGACCTTCATCGTCGCGGCGCTCAGCACCTTCCTCCTGTCCTACCCGCCGACCGATTATGTCGTGCAGGGCGCCAAGGGGCCGATTACATTCCGTATTGCCACCGGCGTCGTAGGCTTCATGGTGCTCACCTTCGTGCTCGGCTTCTTCATGAGCCTCGGCAAGGCGGCAGTCTACAAGCACATCCCGGTCTACTATCCGGATCGCGTCGGTGCGGTCGGCGGCGTCGTGGGTCTCGTCGGCGGTCTCGGTGGCTTCGTCCTGCCGCTCGCCTTCGGCTGGCTGCTTGACCAAACCGGCATCTGGCAGACCTGCTTCATGCTGCTCTTCGTCATCACCGCGACCTCTCTGCTCTGGATGCATCTCGCCATCCGCCACATGGAGCAGGAAGCGATGGGCCCGGCGCTCAAGAAGCTGCCGGAACTGCCGGAAATGCAGCCGATCCACGAGGAGAAGCACGAGGGCGCCCTGTCCGGCCACATGATCCAGGACTGGCGGCCCGAGGACAACGCCTTCTGGGAGAAGGAAGGTCGCGCTATCGCCCGGCGCAACCTCTGGCTCTCGATTCCCGCCCTGCTCCTCGCCTTCGCGGTTTGGATGGTCTGGTCGGTCGTCGTCGCCAAGCTTCCGGCAATCGGTTTCAAGTTCACGACCGGCGAGCTGTTCTGGCTCGCGGCGCTGCCGGGCCTCTCCGGCGCGACGCTCCGGATCTTCTATTCCTTCATGGTCCCGGTCTTCGGCGGTCGTCTCTGGACGACGCTCTCGACTTGGTCGCTGATCCTGCCCGCACTCGGCATCGGCTTCGCGGTGCAGAACCCCACGACGCCCTACATCGTGTTCGTCGTGCTCGCGCTGCTGTGCGGCTTCGGTGGCGGTAACTTCGCCTCCTCGATGTCCAACATCTCGTTCTTCTTCCCGAAGAAGGAGAAGGGCAACGCGCTCGCCCTCAACGCGGGCCTGGGCAACCTCGGCGTCTCTGTGGTGCAGTTCGTGGTGCCGCTCGTCATCACCGCCGGCGTGTTCGGCGCGATCGGCGGCGAAGGCCAGACCGTGAGCGCCACCCAGAAGCTCTATATCCAGAACGCCGGCTTCATCTGGGTGCCGTTCATCGTCGTCAGCGCCATTGCGGCCTGGTTCGGGATGAATGACCTCGCGACCGCCAAGGCCTCCTTCGCCGATCAGGCGGTGATCTTCCGCCGCAAGGACAACTGGCTGATGAGCTGGCTCTATGTCGGCACCTTCGGCTCGTTCATTGGCTACTCTGCGGGCTTCCCGCTGCTGGCCAAGACCCAGTTTCCGGCGGTCGAAAGCTTGCACCTCGTCTTCCTCGGCCCGCTCGTCGGCGCGCTCTCCCGCGCGGCGACCGGCTGGGTGTCGGACAAGTGGGGCGGCGGCCGCGTCACCTTCTGGGTGTTCATCGGCATGATCCTCGCGGTCGGCGGCGTGCTCTACTTCCTCGGCATCAAGACCCAGCCGGGTGCGTTCTGGGGCTTCTTCGGTTGCTTCCTCGCCCTGTTCTTCCTGACCGGCGTGGGCAATGCCTCGACCTTCCAGATGATCCCCGCGATCATGCGCAAGCAGATCCCGGTTCTGGAGCCGCAGCTCAACGCGGCGGAGAGCGTGAAGCAGGCCGAGAAGGAAAGCGCCGCGATCATCGGCTTCACCTCGGCGGTGGCGGCCTACGGCGCCTTCTTCATCCCGAAGAGCTACGGCACCTCGATCGCCATGACCGGTGGTCCGCAGGCGGCGCTCTGGGCCTTCATGGCCTTCTACGCCAGCTGCGTGGTGATGACCTGGTTCTACTACACCCGGCGCGGGGCGACGCTCTACGACGTCGAACGCCAGTCCGCCGCGCCGGCCGCTCCCGCTCCTGCCCGCTGATCCCGTCCAAACGAGGACCAAACTATGAGCAACTTTCTTGATCGACTGACCTTTTTCTCCAAGGTGAGGGAGCCGTTCGCCGACGGGCACGGCATCACCACCAACGAGGACCGGCGCTGGGAGGACGGCTATCGCAAGCGCTGGCAGCACGACAAGATCGTGCGCTCCACGCACGGCGCCAACTGCACGGGCTCCTGCTCCTGGAAGATCTACGTCAAGGGCGGCATCGTCACCTGGGAAACCCAGCAGACGGACTATCCGCGCACCCGGCCCGATCTTCCCAACCACGAGCCGCGCGGCTGTTCGCGCGGAGCCTCCTACAGCTGGTATCTCTACTCGGGCAACCGCGTGAAGTACCCGCTGATCCGCTCGCGCCTCCTCAAACTCTGGCGCGAGGCGCGCGCAACGCGCACCCCGGTCGCGGCCTGGGCCTCGATCGTCGAGAACCCGGAGAAGCGGGCCTCCTACATGAAGAAGCGCGGGCACGGCGGCTTCGTCCGCGCCCGCTGGGAGGAGGTGAACGAGATCATCGCCTCGGCCAACGCCTATACGGCGAAGACCCACGGCCCCGACCGTGTGTTCGGCTTCTCGCCGATCCCGGCCATGTCGATGGTGAGCTACGCGGCGGGCTCGCGCTATCTCAGCCTGATCGGCGGCGTCTGCATGTCGTTCTACGACTGGTATTGCGACCTGCCGCCTTCCTCGCCGCAGACCTGGGGAGAACAGACCGACGTGCCGGAATCGGCCGACTGGTACAACGCCGGCTTCATCATCCTCTGGGGCTCGAATGTGCCGCAGACCCGCACGCCGGATGCGCATTTCTATACCGAGGCGCGCTATCGCGGCACCAAGTCAGCGGTGATCTGCCCGGACTATTCGGAAGCCTCGAAGTTCGGCGACATCTGGCTCTCGGTGAAGCAGGGGACGGATTCGGCGCTCGCGATGGCGATGGGGCATGTGATCCTCAAGGAATATCACGTCGACCGGCAAGCGAGTTATTTCCGCGACTACGTGCGGCAATATACCGACATGCCGATGCTTGTCCGGCTTGTGAAGCAGGGCGATTCCTACGTGCCGGAGCGCTTCCTGCGTGCCTCTGATTTCGACAAGTCACTCGACGAGACGAACAACCCGGATTGGAAAACGGTCGCCTACGACGAGGCGACCGGCAAGATCGTCGTGCCCAAGGGCTCCATCGGCTTCCGCTGGGGAGAACAGGGCAAGTGGAACCTCGAAGAGCGGGAGAGCGGCGGCAAGGACGTCAAGCTGCGCCTTACGCTTGACGGCTTCAAGAACGATATCGCCGAGGTGGCCTTCCCCTACTTTGGCAATATCGAGCATGAGCACTTCACCTCGGACGACCACCCGTCTGTTCTGAAGCGCAACGTGCCGGTGAAGAAGATCAAGACAACTGACGGCGAGGTTCTCGTTGCCACCGTCCATGATCTCTTCATTGCCAATTACGGTGTCGATCGCGGCTTCGGTGGCCAGTATGATGCCCGTTCCTACGATGAGCCGGTGCCCTACACGCCCGCCTGGGCCGAGAAGATCACCGGGGTTTCACGCGACAAGATCATCCAGGTTGCGCGCGAATTCGCGACCAACGCCGAGAAGACCAACGGCCGCTCGATGGTCATCATCGGTGCCGCGATGAACCATTGGTACCACGCGGACATGAACTACCGCGGCGTCATCAACATGTTGGTGATGTGCGGTTGCGTCGGTCAGTCCGGTGGAGGCTGGTCGCATTACGTCGGACAGGAGAAGCTTCGTCCGCAGGCCGGCTGGGCGCCGCTCGCCTTCGCGCTGGATTGGGGCCGCCCGCCCCGTCAGCAGAACTCGACCTCGTGCTGGTATGCGCATACCGACCAGTGGCGCTACGAGCACGTGAACGTCGGCGATATCGTGTCTCCCACGGCGCCTCCCGGCCCTTGGGACGGCGCGATCATCGATTATAATATCCGTGCCGAGCGCATGGGCTGGCTGCCCTCCGCGCCGCAGCTCCAGACCAACCCGCTGCAGGTGGCGAAGGATGCCGCTGCGGCGGGCATGGAGGCGAAGGACTATGTTGCCAGAGCCCTCAAGGACGGTTCGCTCAAGCTTTCCTGCGAGGATCCGGATAATCCGAAGAACTGGCCGCGCAATCTCTTCGTCTGGCGCTCGAACCTGCTCGGCTCGTCCGGCAAGGGGCACGAGTATTTCCTCAAGCACCTGCTCGGCACCTCGCATGGCGTGCTCGGCAAGGATCTGGGCGCAGAAGGCAAGGCTCGCGCGAAGGAAGTTGTCTGGCACGACGAGGCGCCGCAGGGCAAACTCGACCTGCTGGTCACGCTCGATTTCCGCATGTCCACGACCTGCGTCTATTCGGACATCGTGCTGCCGACCGCTACCTGGTACGAGAAGAACGATCTCAACACCTCCGACATGCATCCCTTCATCCACCCGCTGACCGGCGCCGTGGACCCGGCCTGGGAAGCGCGCTCGGACTGGGAGATCTACAAGGGCATCGCCAAAGCCTTCTCGAAGGTCGCGCCGGAAGTGCTCGGCGTCGAGAAGGATGTCGTGCTCAACCCGATCATGCACGATAGCCCGAACGAGGTCGCGCAGGCTTTCGATCCGAAGGATTGGAAGAAGGGCGAGTGCGAACCGATCCCCGGCAAGACCATGCCGACGGTTGCCGTCGTCGAGCGCGATTACCCGAACATCTACGCTCGCTTCACCTCCCTCGGCCCGCTGATGGAGAAGGCCGGCAACGGTATCAAGGGTATCGCCTGGAACACCGTGCATGAGGTCGAGCATCTCAAGGCGCTCAACGGCGTCCACACCGAAGGTCCGACCAAGGGCATGGCGAAGATCGTTTCGGATATCGATGCCGCCGAAACCCTGCTGATGCTCGCGCCGGAAACCAACGGCGAGGTCGCGGTCAAGTCGTGGGAGGCGCTCTCCAAGACCACAGGCCGCGAGCACGCCCACCTCGCACTCCCCAAGGAGGACGAGAAGATCCGCTTCCGCGATGTCGTGGCGCAACCGCGCAAGATCATCTCGGCACCGACCTGGTCGGGGCTCGAAAGCGAGAAGGTCTGCTACAATGCCGGCTACACCAACGTCCACGAACTGATCCCGTGGCGCACGCTGACCGGTCGTCAGCAGCTCTATCAGGATCACCTGTGGATGCGGGCATTCGGCGAGGGCTTCTGCGTCTATCGTCCGCCGGTCGATCTCGGCACCATTGCGCCCGTGAAGGGGATGAAGCCGAACGGCGAGAAGGAAGTGGTTCTCAACTTCATCACGCCGCACCAGAAATGGGGCATCCACTCCACTTACACCGACAACCTGATGATGCTCACGCTCTCGCGCGGCGGGCCGATCGTCTGGCTCTCGGAGAAGGACGCGGCCAAGGCCGGCATCGTCGATAACGACTGGGTGGAAGCCTACAACTCAAATGGCGCGCTTGTCGCTCGTGCGGTCGTCTCCCAGCGCATGAAGGAGGGTACGCTTTTCATGTATCACGCGCAGGAGAAGATCGTGAACGTGCCCGGTTCGGAAATGACCGGGCAGCGCGGCGGCATCCATAACTCGGTAACCCGAGCGGTGCTCAAGCCGACCCACATGATCGGCGGCTACGCCCAGTTCGCTTATGGCTTCAACTACTACGGCACCATCGGCACCAACCGCGACGAGTTCGTTCTCGTCCGCAAGGTGAAGAACGTCGATTGGCTCGAACGTCCCGCAAAGGACGCCCAGCCGGTTTTGACCGCCTCCGCAACCGCTGCCGAGTAAGGAGATACACCCATGAAAATCCGCGCTCAGATTGCGATGGTTCTCAACCTCGACAAGTGCATCGGCTGCCACACCTGCTCGGTTACCTGCAAGAACGTCTGGACCAATCGCGAAGGCATGGAATACGCTTGGTTCAACAACGTCGAGACCAAGCCCGGCATCGGCTACCCGAAGGACTGGGAAAACCAGAACCGCTGGAAAGGCGGCTGGCGGCGCAAGGCCAACGGCCGCATCGAGCCGCGCATCGGCTCCAAATGGCGGGTGCTGGCGAACATCTTCGGCAACCCCGACTTGCCGGAAATCGACGATTACTACGAGCCCTTCACCTTCGATTACGAGCATCTCCAGAAGGCTCCGGAGCTCGAAGCCTTCCCGACGGCCCGCCCCCGTTCGCTGATTTCCGGCGAGCGGATGGAGAAGATCGAATGGGGCCCGAACTGGGAGGAAATCCTCGGCGGCGAATTCTCCAAGCGCTCGAAGGACGTGAACTTCGAAGGCGTGCAGAAGGAGATGTACGGCCAGTTCGAGAACACCTTCATGATGTATCTCCCGAGGCTGTGCGAGCACTGCCTCAACCCGGCCTGCGTCGCCTCCTGCCCTTCGGGTGCGATCTACAAGCGCGAGGAGGACGGCATCGTCCTCATCGATCAGGACAAGTGCCGTGGCTGGCGCATGTGCGTCTCCGGCTGCCCCTACAAGAAGATCTATTACAACTGGTCTTCGGGCAAATCGGAGAAGTGCATCCTGTGCTATCCGCGCATCGAAGTAGGCCAGCCCACGGTCTGCTCGGAAACCTGCGTCGGCCGTATTCGCTATCTCGGCGTCATGCTCTACGACGCCGATGCAATCGAGGATGCCGCCTCGGCACCGGATGACAAGCACCTCTACGAGGCCCAGCTCAAGGTCTTCAAGGATCCGAACGATCCGAAGGTGATCGAGCAGGCGCGGAAGGATGGCGTGCCGGAAGCCTGGCTCGAAGCGGCGCGCGTCTCGCCGATCTGGAAGATGGCGATGGAATGGAAGGTCGCCTTCCCGCTCCACCCGGAATATCGCACTTTGCCGATGGTGTGGTACGTGCCGCCGCTTTCGCCGATCACCGCCGCTGCCGAGGCTGGCAAGATGGGCACTGACCGCGGCATGCCGGATGTGAAGTCGCTCCGTATTCCGCTGCGCTATCTCGCCAACCTTCTGACGGCGGGCGACGAAGCCCCGGTCGCGACCGGTCTCGAGCGGATGCTGGCGATGCGGGCCTATATGCGTGCCAAGACCGTCGATGGGGTCATCGATGAGGCGGTCGCGAACAAGGTCGGCCTCTCCGGTCTCCAGATCGAGGAAATGTATCGCTACATGGCGATCGCCAACTACGAGGACCGCTTCGTCATTCCGACGACGCACCGCGAGACCACCGAGGATGCCTACGACCTCCGGGGCGGCTGCGGCTTCTCGTTCGGTAACGGCTGCTCCTCGACCGAGACCAACCTGTTCGGTGCCAAGACGCTGACAGGCAAGCCGGCCAAGAGCCCGATGGAGATTGCGTGATGCGGATCCTTAAGGCTCTCTCGGCCCTTCTCGTCTATCCCTCCGAAGCGCTTCTCGAAGCCCTTCCGGAGATCGGCGGTCTCGTCGAGTGCGACACGCTTCTCGGCAAGGCCGACCGCGCCGCGCTCCTTGCGCTCGTCGCCCATCTTCAGGGCGGCGACCTCTTCGATCGGCAGGAGGCTTATGGCCTCCTGTTCGACCGGACCCGCTCGCTCTCGCTCCATCTCTTCGAGCACGTTCACGGCGAGAGCCGGGATCGCGGGCAGGCGATGGTCGATCTCATCCGTGTTTATGAGGAGGGCGGTTATACGCCCACGACCGAGGAACTGCCGGACTTCCTGCCGCTCTTCCTTGAATACGCCTCGACACGCGATCCGAAGGAGGCGATCGACCTTCTCGGTCAGCCTGCGCATGTCATCACCGCATTGGCTGAACGCCTCGCGAAGCGCTCTTCCCCCTACGAGGCGATCTTCCGGGCGCTGCTGAGCCTCGCCAAGGCAAAACCCGACGCCGCCGCACTCGCCGCGTTGCGTGCCGAGCCCGATCCGGAGCCCGACGACCTCGAGGCGCTCGATGCAGCCTGGGAGGAAGAGGAAGTCCGCTTCGGTCCCGGTGCAGCAAGCACCTGCGGCAAGGAAGGCCTCGGCGCGAAGCTTCGGCAGGCGAATCGCCCGGCGCCGGGCATGGAACCGGCCAGTGTCGCCGGCCCGCGCACCACCATTCAGCATTCCGGTTCACGGCTCTGATCCGAGGAGATCTGTCATGGCCAATTACATCAATCACGCCCTGTTCGGCTGGTATCCCTACCTCGCGCTGACGGTGTTCATCCTCGGCTCGATCATCCGCTTCGACCGCGAGCCCTACACCTGGAAGGCCGGCTCGTCCCAGCTCCTGCGCCAGCGACAGCTTCGGCTCGGCTCGAACCTCTTCCACATCGGCATTCTCGTCATCTTCTTCGGGCACCTTGGCGGGCTGCTTACCCCGATCCAGGTGTTTGACACCCTCGGCATCGGCCACGGCTTCAAACAGGGGCTTGCCATTGTCGTCGGCGGCCTTGCGGGGCTGATGTGTCTGGCCGGTATCGCCATCTTGACGCATCGGCGGCTGTTCGATCCGCGCATCCGGGCGACGTCGAGTTTCTCGGATACGGCGATCCTGCTGATCCTCTTCGTGCAGCTCTTGCTGGGTCTCCTGACCATCCCGGTCTCGCTCCAGCATATGGACGGGCACGAGATGGTGAAGTTCATGACCTGGGCGCAGGGTGTTCTCACCCTTCAGCCGGACGCCTGGATGCAGGTCAAGGACACCAACATCATCTTCAAGCTGCACCTGACGCTGGGGATGACGATCTTCCTCCTGTTCCCGTTCACCCGGCTCGTCCACATCTGGTCCGCCCCGATCTGGTATCTCGGTCGGCGCGGTTACCAGGTGGTGCGCTCGCGCCGTGACCTGAACCCGGCGGAGTAACGTCGATGACAACGAACGCTTCCGCCGTGAACGCTTCCGCCATGACCGGTTGCGATCTCAAGTCACCGAAACTCGACCACCGCCCGCGCGCCGTGAGCGTCAACGGCGTCACTATCCCGCGCGGCGAGATCGCGCGGGAGACCCAGAACCATGCCGCGCCGACCCCGATCGGTGCATGGAAGGCGGCGGCGCGTGCGCTCGTTATTCGTGAACTGCTCCGGCAGGAAGCTGGGCGGCGCGGAATCATCGCGATGCCGCTCGAAGACGGTGAAGGCCGTCGGGAAACGGAAGATGAGGCTGCCATGCGCGCGCTCGTCGAAACCGATGTCCGGCTGCCGGAAGCGGATGAGGGCACCTGCCGGCGCTATTACGAGCAGAACCGGGCGAAGTTCCGTTCGGCCGCGCTCTACGCGCCGCGCCATATCCTACTTGCCGCCACACCCGACGACCGGGCGGCCCGCGAGGCCGTGCGCAACGAGGCGGAACGCCTCGCAGCGGTGCTCAACGAGAAGCCTCTCCTCTTCGAGGCCATCGCGACCGAGGTCTCGGCTTGCCCCTCCGGCAAGACCGGCGGCGCCCTCGGCCAGATCGGACCAGGGCAGACCGTGCCGGAATTCGAAAAGGCGCTGGAGATGATCCCGGTAGGAGATGCCGTCACGCTGGTCGAGACCCGTTACGGCTTCCACCTTGTGCGCCTCGATCACAAGGAGCCAGGGCGCGAATTGCCGTTCGAGATCGTTCGCGAGCGCATCAAGGCCTATCTCGAAGAGGCCGTGCGGCATCGTGCCATGCGTCAGTATGTGGAGGAGCTTGCCTCCCGGGCGACCATCGCGGGCATCGATCTCGCGGTGGGTATTGATCGCCCGCAATAAAGAAGACGAGGGAGAAACGTCCATGCTGCTCGGTTCCCTGCTTTCCGGGCTTCAGAGCCCGGCCTATGCGGCGACGCTGATCGAGGAGACCGGCGATGTCCTGATGCTCGCGCGCATCGAGGCTGCGGGCCGGGCTTTCGACGAAACACCGGGCGACTATGCCGCCAACGCCGTCGCGCGGTTCAGCCAGAGCGCCAGTGACGAGGATTGGCTCGCACTGATGACGGCGCTCGAAAAGTCGGATGCGCCGGCCTCCACCTGCCTTGGGAGCATGGTGCGCTGGGCGCTCGACAAGGATGCCGCGGACATCGTTCCGGCTACGAAGTCCTGTTCGTGCGGAGGGCAGGGAGGCTGCCATGAGCCCGGCTAACATGAGCAGATCCGAGCAGGAGTCCTTCTCGGTCCCCTCTTTGCCGGCTGAATTGCTGGAGCGGCCGCTTGATTATCTGGCGGCCGATCACGAGCGCCATCGCGCCGTCTGCGCCTTTCTCAGGCGCGTCGTGCGGGAGGGTGCAATTCAGGGAACAAGCGCAGGAGCGGTCGCGGGTTTTCTCAACACGGAGTTTCCGCTTCATCTTGCTGATGAGCACGACGCGCTCTACCCGGCGCTGGTGCGGCGTTCACGCGATGACTTGGAATTCGTCGCAGCGCTCCAGCGCATCGCTGCTGCGCACGACGCGGCTGTTGCTAGCCTTTCGCCGGTGGTTTCGGGCTTGAAGGCGGTCAGCACCCTGCCGGCGGCGCGCCTTTCCCCGCAACTGGCACAGGCGCTCGACGACTACGTGCGCGAGGAGGAAAAGCGCCTCGCTTTCGAGAACGCGGTGATCCTCCGCATCGCCGATGTCCGGTTGCGCAAGAGCGATATCGCGGCGATTCGCGGTCATATGAAAGCTCGGCGCGGGGTGGGCGCCGCATGAAGACCGCCCTCGACCATCTCTTCGACCGCAACGTTGCCTGGGCGCAAGCCAAGACGCGCGACGACCCGGGTTATTTCCGCCGCATGGCCGAACAGCAACAGCCGGATTACCTCTGGATCGGCTGCTCGGACAGCCGGGTGACGGCGAACGATGTTCTCGGCCTGGCGCCCGGCGCGGTCTTCGTCCATCGCAATATCGCCAATGTCGTCCATACCAGCGACATGAACATCCTCTCGGTGCTGGAATTCGCGATCCATCATCTCAAGATCCAGCACATCATCGTCTGTGGTCACTACGGCTGCGGCGGCATCGAACGCGCCCTCAGCGAGGAGAAGTCGGCGCTGGTCGATCACTGGCTCCAGCCCATCGTGATGCTCTACCGCAAGCACAAGGCCACCATTGATGCAATTCCCTATCCGGAAGCCCGCATCAACCGGATGTGTGAGATCAATATCGAACTGCAGGTCCGTCGTGTGGCTGCGACGCCTATCGTCGAGCAGGCTTGGCAGAAAGGGCTTGCGCTCGCCATCCACGGCTGGATCTACGGTGTGCACGATGGATTGATCCGCGCGCTCGGCAACCCCGTGACCTCGATCGAGGAGCGCGATTCGATGGCGACGATCGACGCGCGCGTCACCAATCCGGTTGAGCCTGTCAGCATGGTCAGGCAACATGCGATCGAGGCCTTCGAGGGCCTCCAGGCGCTGGAACCCGCGGAAGGGCTCGATTGCTGTCCTGAACATGGCCTCACCCTTCAGGATGGAATCCGATGACATCTTCGCCTGCCTCACCCGCTCGGATCGGGATCGTCACGATTTCCGATCGCGCCTCCGCCGGACAGTACGCGGATGAGAGCGGGCCGGCCATCAAGGCCTATCTCGGCGAGATCCTGATCTCGCCGTGGGAGGCGCTCGTACGGGTCATCCCGGACGGTATCGAAAGCGTCTCGGGTACGCTCGTCAATCTCGCGGACAGGGAAGGCTGCGATCTCGTGCTGACCACTGGCGGCACCGGCCCCGCGCCGCGCGATCTCACGCCGGAGGCGGTGCAGGCGGTCATATCGCGCGAGTTGCCGGGGTTCGGCGAACTGATGCGCAAGGTGAGTCTCGAAAGTGTGCCGACAGCCGTCCTTTCGCGCCAGCTTGCCGGAACGCGCGGTTCGACGCTCATCATCACCCTCCCGGGGAAACCGGGCTCGATCAGAACCTGCCTCAATGCGGTGTTTCCGGCGGTGCCCTACTGTCTCGATCTTATCGGCGCTCGCCGGCTCGAAACCGATCCAGCACGCTGCCTCGCCTTCAGACCGAAAGCCTGACCTTCCGAGAGTCCTGTCCATGTCCGATGCGCCTGCCGACCTGCCGCTGATCGCCGCTCTGCCCTATACGGAAGGCACCTATCCCGATGCGCTCCTCGATCGGCTCGTCCGTGACTTCCAGTCGGCAGGTTATCGCGTCGCCGGCGTGCTCCAGCACGATTTTGCGCGGCGTGACCGCACGCGCTGCGACATGAATCTCGAGGACCTAGCCTCCGGGGAACTCGTTGCCCTGTCGGAGGATCGCGGCGAGGCCTCACGCGGCTGCCGGATCGATCAGAGCGGGCTCGCGCGGGCGGCTGCGCTGGTCGAGTCCTCGCTCCGGAGGGAAACGGTCGATCTTCTCGTCGTCAACAAATTCGGCAAGATCGAGAGCGAAGGCGGGGGTCTGCGGGATGCGATTGCCGAAGCCGCCGCGTGCGGTATCCCGGTAATCGTCGGTGTGCCGCTGCGTAATCTCGACGCCTGGAACGCTTTTGCCGGAGTCTTCGCGATTTCGTTTCCCGCAACGGGTGCCGGGCTGGGCGTCTGGCTCGGCGCGCATCGGGCCGAGTGGCGGGAGATTGCCATCCCCGATGCGGCGTTTGCTGAAACGGTTGTGCCCGACCGAATTTGACTTGGCGGGTGCCTCCCCTCCACAATCCGGCACGAAAGCCGGATCGTCGCAAGGGAAGGAACTACCGTGCCGCTGCCGTCAACGCTGCTCAATCTCCGCTTGCCGGTTGTCGCTGCCCCGCTCTTTATCATCTCGAACCCGGATCTTGTGATCGCGCAGTGCAGGGCGGGAATCGTCGGCGCCTTTCCCGCCCTCAATGCCCGCGAGGCCGAGGGCGAGCCGGTCATGCTCGAACGCTGGCTGAAGCGGATCACGGAGGAACTTGACCGCCACAATCAGGCCAATCCGGATCGGCCCGCAGCCCCCTTCGCCGTCAACCAGATCGTGCATCGCTCGAATACGCGGCTGGAACGGGACATCGAGATCTGTGCCCGCTGGAAAGTGCCGGTCTGGATCACCTCCCTCGGGGCACGGATCGAGGTGAACGAGGCCGCCCACTCTTGCGGCGGCATCACGCTGCATGACGTCATCAATGTGGAATTCGCCCGCAAGGCGATCGACAAGGGCGCAGATGGTTTGATCGCCGTCGCGGCCGGCGCCGGCGGCCATGCCGGGACGATCTCACCCCTGGCGCTCATTCAGGAGATCCGGAGTTTCTTTGACGGCCCGCTCCTCCTCTCCGGCGCGATCTCGACCGGCGATTCGATCCTCGCCGCGCAGGCGATGGGCGCGGATCTCGCCTATATCGGTTCAACCTTCATCGCGACGGAGGAAGCGAACGCCATTCCGCCCTACAAGGCCATGATTGCAGAGGGGAGTGCTGGTGACATCGTCTATTCGAACTACTTCACCGGCGTGCACGGCAATTATCTCAAGGGCTCGATCCGCGCGCAGGGGCTCGATCCGGATAATCTTCCGGAAAGCGACGTCTCGCAGATGAATTTCGGTTCGGGCGGCTCGAAGCCGAAAAGCTGGAAAGATATCTGGGGCGCGGGACAAGGCATCGGCGCCGTGCGCGAAGTCATGCCCGCTGCGTGCGTCGTCGATCGACTCGAAACGGAATATCGCGCGGCGATCCGACGCTTGGCAACTGCCACCGCCGCCTATGACGGCAATGACGGTAGCCTTTCCAAACTGATGATTTCGTAGGCGCTGGATCAGAGCTTGACGATCACCGGCGCGCCGACCGGCACGCGCGAATAAAGATCGATCACGTCCTGATTGATCATGCGGATGCAGCCGCTGGAAACGGATTTGCCGATGCTCCACGGCTCGTTGGTGCCGTGGATGCGATACATGCTGTCTCGACCGTTCCGGTGGAGATAGAGCGCACGGGCGCCGAGCGGGTTCTCGAGCCCTGGCTCCTTGCCGCCGGCCCAAGGGCCGTTGCGCTCGGGCTCGCGGGCGATCATGTCCTTCGTCGGGGTCCAGCGCGGCCATTCGGCCTTTCGACCGACGGTCGCACGTCCGGCCCAGGCCATGCCTTCCTTGCCGACGCCGACGCCGTAGCGCATCGCTCGCCCGCCTTCCATCACGAGGAAGAGCGCGCGCTCGCGCGTGTCAACCACCAGCGTTCCCGGCATTTCAGAAGAGGGGTACTCCACGACGCGGCGCAGGACCTCAGGATCGACCTCATCGAAATCGACGGCGGGAATGGGATAGCGCTCTTCCGGCATCTCGTCGTAGAGCGCGGCGAGATGCGGCGGGATGATATGCGTTTGCGCCAGAGTCTCCGGCGGCGGATCGAGCCGCTGAGTCGCGCAGCCCGCGAGGGCGAAGGGCGTAGCCACGAGGAAGGTGCGGCGCGAGAAGGTCAAAGGCACGTTTCTGTCTCCGGTTCGGTTCGGCCCAACTGAACGGTCGATTGGGGAGTTTGTGAGACAGATAACGCCGGAGAGGTTTATTTCTTCTTTAACCGCGTTTGTTAATTCGCTGCGTTGCAACAATGCGACAGGTCAGTGGCGCCCCGCCTTCTCGCGGGCGATAATCATCTTCATGATCTGGGCGGTGCCGTCGCCGATCTCGAGACCCATCACATCGCGCAGGCGTTGCTGATGTGGCAGATCGAGCGACCAGCCGTAGTGGCCGTGGGTCAGCAGGCACTGATGGATGACATCCACCGCCGTCTTGGGGCACAGCCATTTGCACATCGCAGCTTCGGCGGTATGCGGCAGGTTGGCGTCCTTGAGGCGGAGGGTGTGGTAACAGAGCTGGCGTGCGGCGGCGACGGCCGTCTCGCCTTCCGCGAGCGGGAAGGTCACGCCCTGGTTCTTCGCGAGTGGCGCGCCGAAGGCCTTACGCTCCTTGATAAAGGCCCAGCTTTCATCGAGCGAGGCCTGTGCCGACGCAATCACCTGCAGGCCGATCAGTGCGCGCGAGAAATCGAAACCCTGCATCACCTGCACGAAGCCCATGCCCTCATCGGCGAGGCGAAACGCCGGGGGGATGCGCACGTCATCGAAGAAGATCGAGCTGCGCCCGATCGCATGACTACCGAGATCCTTGTAGCGCAGGGTGGAAACGCCGGTCGTATCCATCGGCACGAAGAAGGCCGAGACGCCGCGTGCGCCTTCCTCGGAGGTACCGGTCCGGGCGAAGAGAACCACGGCATCGGCCTGATCGGCCATCGAGATCGAGGACTTCTCTCCCTTGAGGATATAGCCGTTGCCGTCCCTGCGTGCTGAAAGGGCGAGGTTGGCGGCATCCGAGCCGCCGCGCGGTTCGGTGAGCGCGATGCAGAAAACCTTCTCGCCCGAGGTGAGCTTGGGAAGCCATTCCAGCGCGAGATCACGCGGGGCGTGCTCTGCCATGATCTTGCCGGTGAGCGAGGAGAGAATCTGAGCGTAAGCGACATTGATATCGCCATAACCGATCTGTTCAGCGATCAGCCCGCTGGTGAGGCTCGGCAGGCCCAGCCCCCCGAATTCCTCCGGGATTTCAGGTGCGATGAGGCCGAGCGACCCCATGTCGCGGATCAGCGCGCGGTCGATCCGCGCCTCGATCTCGCGCTTCTGATAGTGAGGCGCGATCTTCTCGGCCGAGAAGCGCCGGGCCACTTCCTGAAATTCGCGCTGCTCGTCGCTCAGCGAAGGGTCTATCGCGCCCATCGTTGCCTCACCTCACGAATTTGCGGAATTCGGGTTTGCGCTTCTCCTTCAGCGCGGCGACCCCTTCCCTGGATTCGTCCGTGTCATAATAGAGCTTGAGGGCATACATCCCCATCTCGGCGATGCCCGCCTGATGCGCCGTGTCCATGTTGAACGAGCGCTTGGCGATGGCGAGGGCAGTGGGCGAACGCTCGCACAGTTCCTCACCCCAGGCCTGCACGGTCTCGTCAAGCTTGTCGGCGGGCACGCAGAGGTTCGCAAGACCCATCTCCTCGGCCTCCGCGCCGGAGTAGCGCCGGCACATATACCAGATCTCGCGTGCTTTCTTCTCGCCGACGACGCGCGCGAGGAAGGCTGTGCCGTAACCGGGGTCGACCGAACCCATCTTGGGGCCAACCTGCCCGAAGATCGCCTTGTCCGAGCAGATCGTCAGATCGCAGATCGTGGCGAGCACATTGCCGCCACCGATGGCATAACCCTGAACACGGGCGATCACGGGCTTGGGCATGTTGCGTATGGTGTTGTGCAGGTCTTCCATCGGCAGGCCTATGGTGCCGCGCCCGTCGTAATTCGCATCATGCGCGTCTTGGTCGCCGCCAGTGCAGAAGGCGCGCTCTCCCGCGCCAGCGAGCACGATGGCACCGACGTTTTTGTCCCATCCCGCCTTGTTGAAAGCGCGGATCATCTCCTCGCAGGTGGTGCCGCGGAAGGCATTCATCTTGTCCGGGCGGTTGATGATGATCCAGGCAACGCCGTTGCGGATCTCATAGAGGATATCGGTGAATTCCATTGTGTCGCCTCCTCAACCGTTCATCGTCAGACCGCCGGAGACGCTGATCACCTGCCCGGTGATGTAGGCGGCGTCGTCGGAGGCAAAAAAAGCGATCATGCCCGGCAGGTCGGAGGGTTCGCCGATCCGCCCGAGCGGGATCGCGCGGCGGAAGGCCTCGACGAGTTTTTCCGGGTTGCCCGCCCCTTCCTTGTAATCGGCGAAGAGGGCGGTGTCGGTCGGGCCGGGGCAGACGACATTGACGGTGATGTTGTGGCGCGCATGTTCGCGGGCGATGGTCTTGGAGAAGGCGACCAGGCCGCCCTTGCAGGCAGCGTAGACGGCCTCGCCCGAGGAGCCGACGCGGGCCGCATCCGACGAGATGTTGATGATGCGCCCTGATTTGCGTTCCGTCATGCCGGAGAGGACGGCGTGATGCATGTTGAGCGCGCCAGTGAGGTTGATCGCGATCAGGCGTTCCCAATCCGAAGGCTCGGTTTTGGTGAAGGGCTTAAAGATGTCCCAGCCGGCGTTGTTGATGAGGATATCAATCGGGCCGAGCGTGTTCTCGACACGCGAGATCGCGGCATCGACGCCGACGCGATCGGTGATGTCGCAGGCGAAAGCCGCTGCGGTGCCGCCTGCTGTCTTGATCGCATCGGCCACGGCCTCAGCCGCCGCGAGATTGCGGTCGAGCACCGCCACCTTCGCGCCCTCCTCGGCGAAGCGCTTGCAGGTTGCTCCGCCGATGCCGCCGCCGCCGCCGGTAATGACCGCAACCTTGTCTTTCAAGCCGCGCATCTCTTCCCCGATTTCCTGTGGGCAGCCGCCACTGCCGCAGTGTCTGACTGGTAAAATAATATATCAATGCTATGATATAAAAAATCATCTGTCAATTTCAATGGAATCGAATTTCGCATGACGATTCGTCCGAGCCGATCACCTAGCGCCGTGCTGCCCGTCTCGTCTTTCGAGATTGCGAATCGGTTGTTTTTTAGGCTCTATCAGGCTTCAAATCTGCTTCATAAGACTGGAACGAGGGCGGTTAGCGACTATGGCGCGACGACCCAGCAGTGGGCCGTGCTCGGCGCGCTTGCACGTTCTGCTGTTCTCGGTGAGGGCTTATCTATCAAGCAATTGCTGGAATATCTGTTGGTCTCTCGGCAAAACCTGACGCCGGTGCTGGATCGGCTCGAAACCGCCGGGCTCGTGGAGCGGGTGCGCGACGACGGAGACGGCCGCAAACGCCAAATCCGCCTCACGGCGAACGGGCGCGATGTCTGGGGCCGGATGCGCGGGGACATCGAGCGCTATTACGCGAGCGCGCTCGAGGGCTTCTCGCTGGAAGAAAGCTTCCTGCTGATGCGCCTGCTTGAGCGCCTCGGCAAGGGGCTCGAAAGGCTCGACGGACTCAGTTGAGCCCGCCCATCAGCACGTATTTGAGTTCGACGAATTCCTCAATGCCGTGGTGGCCGCCTTCGCGACCGAGACCGGATTCCTTGACGCCGCCGAACGGCGCGACCTCGTTGCCGAGGATCGCCGAGTTGACACCGACCATGCCGGATTCAAGCTCATCCGCGACGCGGAAGGCCCGCGCGAGGTCCTTCGTGTAGAAGTAGGCAGCAAGCCCGAAGGGCGTCGAATTGGCGAGACGGAGCACTTCCTCCTCGGTCTCGAACTTGTAGACGGCTGCCACCGGGCCGAAGGTTTCTTCCTGGCTCAACGCCATTTCGGTGTTGACGTCGGTCAGCACCGTCGGGGTGTAGAAAGTGCCGCCGAGCGAATGGCGTGCGCCGCCGGTAACGACCCTGGCGCCCTTGGCCTTGGCATCCTCGACATGGCGCTCGACCTTGGAGAGGGCATTGGCGTTGATGAGCGGGCCCTGCACGACGCCCTCGGCATCGCCGGGACCAACCTTCATGGCCGCGACCGTCTTGGCGAAGGCTTCGACGAAGCGGTCATGAATACCGGCCTGAACGAAGAGCCGGTTGGTGCACACGCAGGTCTGGCCCATGTTGCGGAACTTGGCGATGACCGCCCCCGCTACCGCCGCGTCGAGATCGGCATCGTCGAACACGATGAAGGGCGCATTGCCCCCAAGTTCAAGCGCGACCTTCTTCACGGTCGAGGCCGCCTGCCGCATGAGCAGCTTGCCGATGCCGGTCGAGCCGGTGAAGCCGATAAGGCGTACCGACGGATGCTCTGTCATTACCTTGCCGATGGCAACCGCATCGCCCGTGATGATGTTGAGCACGCCCGGCGGCAACCCGGCTTCCTCGGCGAGAAGGCCGAGAGCGAGCGCCGTAAGCGGCGTATCCGGTGCGGGTTTGACGACGAAGGTGCAACCCACCGCAAGGCCCGGCGCGCATTTGCGGGTGATCATCGCCGCCGGGAAATTCCAAGGCGTGATCGCTGCGCAAACGCCGATCGCCTGCTTCTGCACGATGATCTTGGAATGGGGGAACGGCGAAGGCACGGTCTCGCCGTAGATGCGCTTGGCTTCCTCGGCGTAGAACTCGACGAACGATGCGGCATAGGCGACTTCGCCGCGCGCCTCGGCGAGCGGTTTGCCCTGCTCCGCGGTCATGATCCGTGCGAGATCTTCCTGATTGGCCATGATAAGTTCGAACCAGCGCCGGAGGATCGCCGCACGCTCCTTCGCCTGCTTCTTCGCCCAGGGCTTGAACGCGCGCTCGGCAGCGAGGATCGCCTCCTCGGTTTCCTTCGCGCCGAAGTCCGGCACGCGCGACAACTCGGCGCCGTTCGCCGGATTGCTGACGACGCCGGCTGGCGTGCCGACCCACTTGCCGTCGATCAGGCACTGGTTGCGCAGAAGGGTGGGATTGGCGAGTGTCGAAATCATCGTTTCTTCCTGCAAGGAGCGCGAATACCAACGTCAAATAGCACGATCTGACGGCGAAACCACCCCATAGACCGCACAACGCTAATGCATTTACGGGACTGGATTCGAGATGTATGCAATATGCAAATCCAACCTTAATGCCAGATCCGGGGAATCCTCATGGCCCGCTCGAACACGTATCGCCTCGCCATAATTCCGGGCGATGGCATCGGCAAGGAAGTCATGCCGGAAGGCCTTCGCGTTCTGGAGGTTGCGGCCAGGAAGCACCGGTTCTCGCTCGACCTCGATCATTTCGATTTCTCGTCCTGGGATTATTACGAGAAGCACGGCCGGATGATGCCGGAGGACTGGAAGGAGAAGATTGGCTCACACGACGCCATCTTCTTCGGCGCGGTCGGCGCGCCGGACAAGATCCCCGATCATCTCTCGCTCTGGGGCTCGCTCCTGCTGATGCGGCGCGAGTTCGATCAATACGTGAACCTGCGCCCGGTCAAGCTGATGCCGGGCGTGCCCGCCCCGCTCGCGAACCGCAAACCGGGCGATATCGATTTCTTCGTTGTCCGCGAGAATACGGAAGGGGAATATTCCTCGGTTGGCGGTCGCATGTTCCCCGGCACGGATCGCGAATTCGTGCTGCAGGAGACCGTGATGACGCGCATCGGCGTCGACCGCATCCTGAAGTACGCATTCGACCTAGCGATGCGCCGGCCGCGCCGCAAGCTGACCTCGGCGACCAAGTCCAACGGCATTTCGATCTCGATGCCCTATTGGGACGAGCGTGTCGCCGAGATGAAGAAGGCTTATCCGGATGTCGCGGTCGATCAGTATCACATCGACATCCTGACGGCGCATTTCGTGCTGAATCCGGACCGTTTCGATGTCGTCGTGGCCTCGAACCTCTTCGGCGATATTCTCTCCGATCTCGGCCCGGCCTGCACCGGCACCATCGGTATCGCCCCTTCGGGCAACATCAACCCGGAGCGCAAATTTCCTTCGCTATTCGAGCCGGTGCACGGTTCGGCGCCGGACATCGCCGGCAAGGGTATCGCCAACCCGATCGGTCAGATCTGGTCGGCGGCGATGATGCTCGATCATCTCGGCGAGCCGGAAGCGGCAGCTGCCATCGTCCGCGCCATCGAGGAAGTGCTGGGCAAGGCCGATTACCGCACGCGCGACCTCGGTGGGAAGGCCAGTACCATCGAATGCGGCAAGGCTATCGCCGACGCGATCTGAACTTGCCCGGCGCGGCTATTCCGACCCGCTCTGCGCGAGCAGGCTGGCGTTGCCGCCGGCCGCGGTGGTGTCGATGCAGAGATGTCGTTCGAGCACGAGCCGGCCGACCTCATCCGGGCCGCTGAGAAGTGGCAGGATCGCGCCTTCGCGCGCGGCGAGCGCTCGCCGGATGTCGCTGAGCGACCCGTCCCTCCCGAAATAGGCGACGGCATCGAAGCCGGGCAGGTTGACGAGATGGCCGGCCATGAAATCAGGTGCCGGGTCTTTCGGCAGGCAGCCTGCCTGCCGCGCCATCGCCTGCTGGGCGCGACGATCCTCCCCCCTCGGTCCCAGGCAGAGCAGCGTGCCGCGCGGCACGGTCACAAGCTCATTGCTCTCGCCGGTCGGGCCGGGCATCGCCTCGCGCGCGGCGGGCACTGGAATGGCGGCATCACGCCGGAGGCGTCGGAGATACGCCGGGCCGCCAGCTTTGGGGCCGGTGCCAGAAAGACCCTCGCCACCGAACGGTTGCGAGCCGACCACGGCGCCGATCTGGTTGCGGTTGATGTAGATGTTCCCGGCGGCGATCGTCTCCGACACCGCCTTCACGCGCGAGGAAAGGCGCGTGTGCATGCCGAAGGTCAGTCCGTAGCCCGAGGCGTTGATCGCGGCGATCACCCGTTCGATCTCACCCGCTTCGAAGGTGGCGACATGGAGCACGGGACCGAAAATCTCCTCCTCCAGCGCTTCGATCCCCGAAACTCGGATGATCGTCGGCGGCACGAAGGTGCCCTCAACCGGCGCAGCGAGACGCTTGATGACATGGCCTGCGGTGGCATGGCGTGCGACATGCGCCTCGATCTTGGCGCGCGCCGTCTCGTCGATCACCGGGCCAATATCGGTCGCGAGATGCCACGGGTCGCCGAGCACAAGTTCGTCCAACGCGCCCGCGAGCATCGCGAGCACGCCCTCGGCAATGTCCTTCTGGAGGTAGAGAATGCGCAAGGCTGAGCAGCGCTGCCCCGCGCTCTGGAAGGCCGAGGCGAGGATGTCCCGCACCGCTTGCTCCGGCAATGCGGTCGAATCGACGATCATCGCGTTAAGCCCGCCAGTCTCGGCGATCAGCGGCGCGTCCGGCGTGGCGGCATCGGCCATCGCCCGGTCGATGCGCTTCGCCGTGGGGAGCGAACCGGTGAAGCAAACGCCGTCGATTCGCGCGTCCGAAGTAATCGCCGCGCCGACGCTGGCACCTTCGCCGGGCAGGAACTGGAGCACATCTACCGGAATGCCAGCCTCGTGCATTAGCTGAACCGCACGCCAGGCGACGAGCGGTGTCTGTGCTGCCGGCTTGGCGAGAACTGCATTGCCGGCGACGAGCGCTGCCGCGATCTGCCCGGTGAAGATCGCCAGCGGGAAATTCCAGGGTGAGATGCAGGTGATGATGCCGCGTGCCGCGCCCGCCGGATGGGCTTCGGCTTCGGCCGCGTAATAGCGCAGGAAATCGACTGCTTCGCGCACCTCGCTGACCGCATCGGCCAGGGTCTTGCCGGCTTCACGCGCGAGCAAAGCGAAAAGTTCGGCGTGGTGAAGCTCGTAGAGATCTGCCGCCTTGCGCAGGGCATTGGCGCGTTGCGCGGCGCCCGCGCTTGCCCATGTCCCGCCGGCGCTTTTCGCGGTCTCAAGTGCACGGTTGATTTCCGCCGGAGTGGTATTGGCCACGGACCCGACGATATCGTCGAGCTTTGCCGGATTGCGCACCGGCACCGGCGCATCACCGGCGCCGCCACCGGCCACCAGCGGCCCGGCTTTCCATCTCGCGTTCTCGAAGGGCGCACGGGCCATCTTCAGTGCTGCGACCGCGACCGGATCGGTGAGATCGAAGCCGGTTGAATTCGTCCGGCCTGCGCCGAACAGCGCTGCCGGCGCGGGGATTGCCGGGTTGGGGATCGCATTGCCGAATTTCAGCACCTTGCCGATCGGATCCTCTGCGACCTTCGCTGCTGGAATATCGGCGTCCGCGATCTGGTAGACGAAGGAGCCATTGGCCCCGTTTTCAAGCAGCCGCCGCACGAGATAGGCGAGCAGTTCCTTATGCGGCCCGACGGGCGCGTAGATCCGGCAGTTGCTTCCCTCGTTGCGGTGAAGCACTTCGTGGAGGGTCTCGCCCATGCCGTGGAGACGCTGGAATTCGAAATCCTTCGGGCTCTGCCCCGTGTCGCGCGCGAGATGCAGCACGGCCGCCGCGGTATGGGCATTATGGGTCGCGAATTGCGGGTAGATGCGCTTCGCGCCGAGCAGTTTGCGCGCTGCGGCGATGTAGGAAACATCGGTCGAGGGTTTGCGGGTGAAAACCGGGTATTGCGGCAGGCCGAGTACCTGCGCCCGTTTCACCTCCGCGTCCCAGTAGGCGCCCTTGACGAGCCGCACCATAATGCGTCGGTCGAGCCTTTCGGCGAGTGCATCAAGCCAGTCAATTACAGGCAGGGCCCGCTTTCCGTAAGCCTGGACGACGACACCGAAACCGTCCCAACCCGCGAGTTCGGGGTCGGCCAGCACCTGCTCGATGACATCGAGCGAGAGGTCGAGCCGATCCGCCTCCTCCGCGTCAATATTGAAGCTCATGTTGCCGGCTTTCGCCGCGCGCGCGAGCACGCGCGCGCTGCCGACGAGTTCGTCGAGAACCCGCTCGCGCTTGGCGAATTCGTAGCGTGGGTGAAGCGCGGACAGCTTCACCGAGATGCCGGGATTGTCATGGACGCGCGCCGATTTACCGAACGGCGCGAGCCCGGCGATCGCGCCGGCATAGGCATCGAGATAGCGTGCTGCGTCATGCGCCGTTCGGGCGGCTTCACCAAGCATGTCGTAGGAAAAGCGGTAGCCCTCGCGTTCGAGCCCCTTGGCATGGGTGATCGCCTCATCGATTGTCCGCCCGAACACGAACTGGCTGCCGAGCATCCGCATGGCCTGCGCCACCGCGACACGGATTACCGGCTCGCCCAAACGGCGGATGACGGAGTGAAGTGCCGATTCAGGGCCGACGGCGTTGCCGCCAAGAACATCCGCCGTAAGACTGAGTGCCCAGGTAGAGAAATTGACGAAGGACGATTTCGATTGTCCGAAGTGCTCCTCCCAATGCGAGCCCGTCACCTTGTCCTGGATGAGGGCGTCGATCGTTTCGCTGTCCGGCACGCGCAGCAGCGCCTCGGCGAGGCTCATCAGCGCGACCCCCTCTTGCGTGGCGAGGCCGTATTCCGACAGAAAACTCTCCATCAGGCCGGGCCGCGCCGTGGTCCGCACGGTCTCGACCAGGTTTTCGGCCTTGGACGAGATCGCAGCCCGCTCCGCATCGGATAAACCGCAGGCCACGATCAAATCCTGCACGAGATCGGTTTCGTTGACCGCACCCGTGCGGCGGATTGCATCGCGGGCGATATCGAGGCTGCTCATCAGACAATCCTCACTCTGGAACGGAAGCACCCCAGAATGCCATAATTTTGGATGGTCGTTTGCCTGAAATTGTTCAACCTGATAGTTATAGGGCCTGAAATTCTGGTTTATTAAAGACTGATTGCCTATGAAAAGCGAACATTACAACCGATTGGACATCATCGATCAGAGAATTGTTGCCGCGCTGAGCAAGGACGGCCGGATTAGCGTCGCCGAACTCGCGCGGCAGGTGAACCTGTCGAAGACAGCCTGCCAGATGCGGGTGAAGCGGCTTGAGGCGAGCGGGCATATTCTCGGATACCGTGCGATCCTCGATCACCGCCGCTTCGGCCGTTCGCATATCGCCTTCGTCGAGGTGAAGCTGTCGGATACGCGCGCGGCGGCGCTCGCCGCTTTCAACGCGGCGGTCAGGGCACTGCCGGAGGTTGAGCAGTGCCACATGATCGCCTCATCCTTCGATTATCTTCTCAAGGTCCGCACCCGCGACATTGCCGATTATCGCGCGGTGTTGGGGGAGAAGATCTCTTCGCTCCCCCATGTCGCGCAGACGAGCACCCATGTTTCCATGGAAGCCGTGAAGGACGATCACGGCTGAGCGGCCGCTTCCCTGCGCATTCGCCGCAGCGCCAGTCCGGCACCAATCAGCAGTGCGACGACGCCTGCGGCGAGGATGGCGAGGCCGTCGATCCAGTATTGTGCGATGCCGAGGCGGCGGCGCTCGGCGGACGATTCGAATTTGACGACCTCCGCTCCGCCCTGCGACAGGTGCATCACCTCATTGTCGCCGTCATATTCGGCCCGCACGGTCCGGCCGATCATCGCCCGGACCATATTGTCGCCGACCTGTTGCGAGGGGACCGTGAGCTTGAAGGCTTCGCCCTGCAGTGGCTTCATGTTGAGTTCGTAGTGAACGGAGGTTGTTCCCGTGCGCCGGCTCTTCTTGGTGACGCGGGCGGCACTCTCGATGCGCCCTTCGGTGACCTGGAGTTCGGCGCGCTCGGGAACTTTCGCGATCTGGCTGTAACCAAGAAAGCCGATGCCGACGACGAGGCCGACCAGGCCGAGCTTGGCGACAATGGAATTTCGGATAATGGCAATGAGCATGGACATGACGGTTCCCCCTCGAAGGTCGACTTGGCCGGGAGGCGCACCCCTTGCGATAGCTCCCGCGCGGTGCTGCGGCGCACCGATGCGGCGCCGTTCCCGTGCGATGGGGACTATCCATGACAGGAAGGGGCGGGGTTGTGCGCTGGCGCACATCGGGCGCGATGGCGCACCTAAGCCCGTTTCTGGGTTTGATTCCGAATAAGGCGAAGGCCAGCGCCAATCGGTAAGGAAAGACATCGACACCGACAGACCCGATTGGGGAGAGGCTTCCGCGAGCAAGGAGCGGCAAGGTGACGCCTTGGCAATTCTGGATGTGGCCGTGGATTGCACCCGTAACCGGCGGAGGGCAGCAGCGTGCCGAGACGCCGGCCTGCCTCGTTGGTCACGTGGACGAACCATGTATTCCCTGGACGACGCCCAATCGTCTTGCTCTCGAAACCGCCGGGTTCCGCCTGTGGGATTTCTCGATCAAGGCGGGAAAACCGGTGCTGATCGTGACGCCGTTCACCCTTCATGACGCCGGTCTTGCAGATATGGCGCCGGGTCATAGCCTTGTCGAAGCGCTGATCGACGGGGGATGCCACGCGCTGATGCTGCTCGAATGGAAATCGGCGGGAGCCGAACGCCGCTTCGAGACCATCGACACGCAGCTTGCGGCGTTGAATGTTGTGGTCGACGAGGTCGGAGGCGTGGTCGATCTCGTTGGGCTGTGCCAAGGCGGCTGGCTATCGCTGCTCTACGCGGCGCGCTTCGGGATGAAGGTGTCGCGGCTGGTTCTGGCTGGCACCCCGGTCGATGTCGAGGCGGCACCTTCCGCGATAACCATCGCCGCGCAATCGACACCCGCCTTCACGGTCGATCACCTGATCGAAAGTGGCGGCGGCATCGTCGATGGCAAGACGATGCTGCGCCTCTGGCCCGACTGCCACGAATGGCCCGCGCTGGCGCAAGGCGCGCTTCAGATCAGCCAGCGCGTGTCGGTGAAAACCGCCGCGCGGGCTATCGGCGCCTTTATCGGCTGGTTCGAGCGGACGCTCGATCTGCCCGGAACCTATTACCGGCAGGCGCTCAACTGGCTCTATCTCGAAAACCGGCTCGCGCGCGGCACATTTCCGACGCTCGGGCGCAAAGCAGATCTCGCGTCGATCACCTGTCCGCTCGCACTGCTGGCTGCGACGGACGACAACATCGCTCCACCGCGACAGGTATTCGCGGCGGCGAGCCTTGTCGGCACGCCTGTCGATGCCCAGATTCAGATCGAGGCCGAGGGAAACCACCTCGCGCTTTTCATGGGACGGAAAACGCTCGGCCGCGAATGGCGGCGAGTCGCCCGCTGGCTTAACAAAGCTGACTGTCAGTCACGAAGGGCGGAAACGCACTCACGCAAGTGAAGGCGTAACCATCCCCCATTCTAGACGGAGAACACCCTTGTCCGGAGACCCGACATCTTCGATTGACCGCAAGGTCCGCCCACCGATTGGTGCGGATGACGCCGCGGCTCATGAGGAACACCGGCTCGATCGTTCGGCGCATGCCGCGATTGCGCGGCTGTCGGGCGGGTTCTCGCCAATGGGGCTCGCTGAAGCCTGGCTCGATTGGGCGATGCACTTGTCGGCCTCGCCCCAGCGCCTTGGTGAGATCGCGCACGCCGGGGGCAAGGAAGTGCTCCGCCTTGCGATGCTCTCGGCGGGCGCGGTGGCGACGCGCGGGGTCTGCGTGCCATGCGAACGCGCGCTGCCCTACGACAAGCGCTTCCGCGATCCACGCTGGCAGCAATGGCCTTTTGCAATCTATGCGAGCAATCTCCTTGCATGGGAACGCTGGTGGGACGAGGCGACGCGCGATATTCACGGCGCGACGCCGCATCATCTGGAGCTCCTCAATTTCGTGGGGCGCCAGTATCTGGATACGCTCTCCCCCTCCAATTTCGCGGCGACTAATCCCGAGGTTCTCGACGCAATCCGCCAGACCGGCGGACGCAATCTGGTCGAGGGCGCGGTTCTCGCCGCGAAGGATGCACAGCGCACGCTCTCGCATCAGCGCCCTGAGAGTGCGGAGCAATACGTACCCGGTCTCAACGTGGCAGTCACGCCAGGGCGGGTCGTGCATCGCACGCCGCTCGCGGAAATCATCCAATATGCGCCGGTGACGGGCAAGGTTCACCCGGAACCGCTGGTGATCGTGCCGGCATGGATCATGAAGTACTACATCCTCGACCTCGCCCCACAATCATCGCTGGTGCGCCACCTTACCGAACAGGGCTTCACGGTTTTTATGGTCTCGTGGAAGAATCCGGGCCCGGAGGATCGCGAAACCGGCTTCGACGATTATCGCCGGCACGGCGTTATGGCAGCGCTTGATGCGGCAACCACGATCACGGGTGCGAGGAAGGTCCATTCCATCGGTTATTGTATCGGCGGAACGCTGCTCTCGGTCGCGGCGGCGGCGATGGCGCGCGACGGCGACGATCGCCTCGCTTCCTTGACGCTGTTCACTGCCCAAACCGATTTCGAGGAGGCGGGCGAACTGCGCACCTTCATCGACGAGAGCCAGCTCGCGCTTCTCGACGACATGATGGTCGAGAAGGGTGTGCTCGAAGGCTCGCAGATGGCGGGCTCCTTCCATCTCCTGCGCTCGAATGACCTCATCTGGTCGAAAGTGATCCGCCGCTATCTCCTCGGGCGCGACGAGCCGATGGACGAGATGGCTGCCTGGTCGACGGATGCTACGCGGATGCCGGCGCGGATGCACAGCGAGTATCTGCGAGCGTTCTACCTCAACAACGATCTTGCCGAGGGCAGGTTCAGGGCCGGTGGCGGCAGCGTCGATCTTGGCGATATCCGGGTTCCGGTTTTCGCAGTCGGAACGGAAGCGGATTATGTCGCGCCATGGCGGTCCGCTTTTCGCCTGCACCGCCTCGTCGAATCTGATGTGACCTTCGTGCTCGCCAACCGGGGGCACAATCAGGGGATCATCTCTCCTCCCGGTGCGGAAGGGCGCTATTTCCGGATCGGGACGTCGCGCGCTACGGGCAATCATGTCGATGCCGAGCAATGGCTGGCGCGGCATGAACGGCAGGAAGGGTCGTGGTGGCCGGCATGGTTTGCCTGGCTTGAGGCCCGTTCAGGAGCCAAGGTCGCGCCGCCACCCTTGGGGCGGCCGGAAGCCGGATTTGCCGCCACTGATGTCGCGCCGGGCCGGTTCGTTCACGGCTGAGCCGAGAGGAACGCCGTTTCCCGCCTGAGGCAATCGAGAGCGGCCTTACGGCTTGCCTCATCAAACCGCCCGCGTATTCCAGAAACGGAGAGCGCCCCCAGAAAGGCGCCATCAGGCGAAAACAACGGCACGGCAACTGCCGCGACTGCCGGATCGCGTTCACCGACCGAGACAAAGTGGGCCGCCGCCTGCTGCGCGGGATCGCCCGAGGTGAAGGCCGCCAACACGCGCCCCGCCGCGCCTTGTGCGAGCGGCAGGCGCGCGCCTTCATCAAGGTGATGGCGTGCGGCGTGGGCGGAGTTGCAGCGATAGAGGCAGATACGATCATCGCCATCGCGGATGTAGAACGAGGCTGTTTCGCCGGTATCGGCGCCGAGACGCGCGAGAACGGGACGGATGCGCGCTTCCAGATCTGCCGCCTGCGCGGTCACAAGCGGTGCCAGACGTACGATGGCTGGACCGGGGCGGTAACGCCCGTCCGGTTCGCGGGCGAGAAACCCGCAGTATTGCAGCGAGCCGGCAAGGCGCAGCAGCGTGCTTTTGTAGCTGCCGGTCCGCCGCGCCAGCTCCGCCAGACTGAGCGCGGGATTTTCAAGATCGAAGGCATCGAGGATTGCCAGCGCCCGTTCCACGGCCTCCACCCGCTGCGCATCAGGGATATCCGGCGCGCCGGGCCGCGTGATTTTTCCGCCAGTCCTTGCCAAGACGCCCTCGATTGACTCGTTGCGCGATTCACAGTGTAATTCTGTCTAATAAAATAATGTTCTGATAGATAGAAAATTTTGATGTCACGTGGAGAAAACCTTGTCCGGGTTGCTCGCCGGCATTCGCGTGCTGGATCTTACCAATGTGTTGGCTGGGCCGTTCTGCGGCTATCAGCTTGCGCAGCTCGGGGCTGAGATCGTCAAGGTCGAAGCACCGGAAACCGGCGACCTTGCCCGTCAACTCGGGGCGGATCCGGCTCTCAATCGCGGCGGTATGGGTGCTTCGTTTCTGGCCCAGAACGCAGGGAAGAAATCGATCACCCTCAATCTCAAGTCCGAGGGAGGCCGTGCCGTTTTCCTGCGGCTGATTGCAGGAGCGGATGTGCTGATCGAGAATTTCCGGCCCGGCGTAATGGACAGGCTCGGATTGGGGCACGAAAAGCTTCGCAAGATCACGCCGGGGCTGATCTACTGCGCGGTCTCGGGGTTCGGGCAGGACGGCCCGCTCGCCGGTAACCCGGCCTACGACCAGATCGTGCAGGGGCTTTCCGGCGTGATGAGCGTCACCGGCACGCCGGAGACCGCGCCTTTGCGGGTCGGCTATCCGGTCGCCGACACGATCGGGGGGTTGACGGCAGCCTTCGCGATCGCCGCCGCGCTCGTCCGCAAGGGACGGACGGGCGAGGGCGAATTCATCGATGTCTCGATGCTCGAAGCCACGCTCGTGACGATGGGCTGGCAGATTTCCAACTGGCTCATCGCCGGGATGCATCCGCGCGCGATGGGCAACGAGAACATAACCGCCGCACCCTCCGGCACCTTTCGGACGGGGGACGGGCTCATCAATATCGCCGCGAACAAGCAGGAGCAGTTCGAGGCGCTCGTCGGCCTGCTTGGGGCGGAGGAGCTCGCGCGTGATCCCCGCTTCGCCGAGCGCGAGGCGCGCAAGGCGAACCGCGGAGCTCTACGCGGGGAGATCGAGCAACACCTCGCAAAGGACAGCGCGGCGCGATGGGCGGCCCTGCTCAACCGCCACGGCGTGCCGGCCGGCGAAGTTCTCAGCGTGCCGGATGTGCTCGATCACCCCCAGATCCGCGAGCGGGGACTCGTGCGGATTTTCGATGACGTCGAGGGAGTAGACCGACCGGTTCGCGTCGTCCGCTCCGGCTTCCGGCTCGGCAGCGGCGATCCCGGTCCCAAATCGCCACCCCCCGCGCTCGGCGCGGATACGGACGATATTCTTGCCGGACTGGGTTACGCTCCAGAAATCATTGCCTCGCTGCGAAGGGAGAAGGCGATATGAGCCGCACGCCGAAAAGTCCCGAGGATTGGTGGCGGACAGCAATCATCGACATGAAGCCCGGCGAGATCCGCTTTCGTGGCTATGCGGTTGAGGAACTCGTCGGCCGCCTCGGTTTCGTCGAGATGATCTGGCTGATGACCCGTGGCGAGCTGCCGGACCCGCGCGCCGCGCGCCTGCTCGAAGCGGCGCTGGTCGCGGCCGTAGATCATGGCCCGCAGGCGCCTTCGATTGCCATTGCGCGGATGGCGATGACCTGTGGTGTCGGCATCAATAACGCAATGGCTTCTGCCATCAATGCGCTCGGCGATGTGCATGGTGGAGCGGGCGAGCAGTGTGTCGCGCTCTATCAGGATATCGCGACGCGGATGGATGCGGATCGCCTGCCGCTTGACGAGGCCGCTGCTGCCACGCTCGCCGCTTTGAAGGAGGCGGGCGTGAGTCATGTGCCAGGTTTCGGCCACCGCTTCCACCCCATCGATCCGCGCGCCCCGCGTCTGCTCGAGCTTGCCGAGGCGGCCGCGGGCGAGGGTGTGGTCGACGGCCGCTTCGTCGCGATCGGCCGCGCGATGGAAGATATGATCGCCGGACAACGCGGTGGTCGGCGCATCCCGATGAATATCGACGGGGCGACCGGCGTGATCTTTGCCGAACTGGGCTTTCCGCCGGTTCTGTGCCGCGGCCTGTTCATCCTTTCGCGCTCGGTTGGTGCGCTGGCCCATGCCCACGAGGAATCGCAATCGGGCGAGCGCAACAAGGGCCCCATTCCTCGTCACCTGCTCTGGACCTATGACGGGCACCTGCCGAGGGGGATGCCGCAAAAAATTTGACAGGCGCAAATCACGTCAGGTTCGCGACAGCTTTGCGGGATAGCGGGTGCGGAAGGACCGCGACGAGAAGAAAAGACTGCGACGAGAAGACTCGGCAAACCTAGTGGCAATCGCGGAAACATATGCCAGTATCCGTTGCATAAGAATGTTCCATAAAGGGAGGATGACGATGAAATCACGGCGAGACATCATGAAGGCGGGCCTCGCAGCAGGCGTGGCCGCCGGGTTGCCGCTGGCTTTTTCCGCCGGGGCGGTTGCGCAGGCCCTGACCTCGCTTCAGATCTTCGTGCCGGCTGCGCCGGGCGGCGGCTGGGACGGCACCGGTCGTGCCATCGAGGCCGTCATGCGGGCCGAGAAGATCATGGAGAATTTCCAGTTCGAGCACGCGCCGGGCGCCGGCGGTGTGGTCGGCATGCCGAAATTCATGTCGTCCAAGAAGGGCCAGCCCAACGCGATCATGATCGGTGGCATGGTGATGGTCGGCGCGATCATCGCCAACAAGGCACCGCTGAAGCTCTCCGACCTGACGCCGATTGCGCGGTTGACCGGCGAGTTCGAGGCGATTGTCGTTCATGCCGATAGCCCCTTCAAGACGATGAAGGATCTCGTGACCGCCTTCAAGGCGGACCCCGGCAAGATTTCCTGGGCCGGCGGTTCGGCCGGCGGCACGGATCACATTCTCGCGGGCATGATCGCCAAGGCGGTCGGCGTCGATCCGAAGCGGGTCGCCTATGTGGCGTATGCCGGTGGCGGGCCGGCCACGGCGGCGCTCCTGGGCAATCAGGTCTCCTGCGGCATTTCCGGTTACGGCGAATTCGCCGAGCAGATCAAGGCCGGCAAGCTGCGCGTTCTCGCGCTCTCGTCCGACAAACGCCAGCCGGGCATCGATGCGCCGACGCTGAAGGAACAGGGCGTCGATGTCGAGCTGTTCAACTGGCGTGGCGTGTTCGGGGCACCTGGCATCACCAAGGAACAGCAGGCGGTCCTCATCGGTCTCTTCGAAAAGCTGGTCATCAGTGAGGGCTGGAAGAACGAGCTGAACAAGCGCGACTGGACCGGCATCTACCTGCCGGGTGACGGGTTTGGGAAATACATCGACAGCGAAGTGACCCGCATCACCGGCATCCTAACCGATCTCGGCCTCGCGAAGAAGTAAGCCATGTCCCTGCGCCCGGCGCTGCCCGAGACCTGCGTCGGGCTTTTCATGGTCGGATTCGCGGCTGTGGTGGGTACCGCCACAGCCGCCATTCCCGATTCGGCTTATGCCCGTGTCGGCCCGGCCGTCATCCCCTGGGCGATCACAGCCGGGCTGGTTTTTTTCGGGCTGCTGCTCGCGATCCAGGGGCTGCGAGGCGGCTGGGAACACGAACGCGAGACCGCGTTCGACCTGCGTTCGCTGAGCTGGCTCGGCGCTGGCCTCATTCTCAACCTTGTGCTGATCGACGGCGTGCGCGTGGGCGAAACCACGCTCGTGCCGCGCGTCGGGTTCATTCTCTCCTCAACCGTGATGTTCTTCTGCACCGCGAGGGCCTTCGGCAGCGCGCGCCCTGTCAGGGACGGCCTGATCGGCTTCACGCTGGCGATTGTCGCCTATGTCGGCTTTGACCGTGTGCTCGGTTACCAGATCGGCTCCGGCCTTATTGAAAGGTTCCTGTGATGGATACCTTCGGGAACCTGATGCAGGGGTTCGCCATCGCGCTGACCCCGATCAACCTGATGTGGTGCCTTGTCGGCGTCGCGGTCGGCACCGCCATCGGCGTGCTGCCGGGCCTCGGCCCGGCCCTGACGATCGCCCTGCTGCTGCCGATCACCACCAAGGTCGATCCGACCGCGGCCTTCATTCTCTTTGCTGGCATCTACTACGGCGCGATGTATGGCGGTTCGACCACGTCGATCCTGCTCAATACGCCGGGCGAAAGCGCGTCCATCGTGACTTCGCTCGAAGGCAACAAGATGGCCCGACGTGGTCGCGCCGGAGCGGCGCTGGCGACGGCGGCGATCGGCTCGTTCGTGGCGGGCACCATCGGCACCATCGGCATCACCTTCGTCGCGGAGCCGGTCGTCAATTTTGCGCTGAAATTCGGGCCCGCCGAATATTTCTCGCTCATGATCCTGTGTTTCATCACCGTCTCGGCGGTGTTGGGCAACTCGGCCGTGCGCGGGCTGACGGCACTTTTCGTCGGCATGTTCCTCGGGATGATCGGCGTTGATAACCAGTCCGGGCAGCTCCGCTTCACTTTTGGCATTGTCGAACTGTACGACGGCATCAACGTGATCGTCGTCGCGGTTGGCCTGTTCGCGATTGGTGAGACGCTCTGGCTGGCGGCGATGCCGAAGGAGAAGGAAGAAGAGCCGCTCGCGATCAAGGATTCGATCATGATGAGCCGCGAGGATTGGCGGCGGTCGTGGAAGCCCTGGATCCGGGGTTCGCTGATTGGTTTCCCCATTGGCGCGATGCCGGCTGGCGGTGCCGAGATCCCGACGTTCCTTTCTTATTCTATCGAGAAGAAGCTCTCGGAGAAGCCGGAGGAATTCGGCCACGGCGCCATTGAGGGCGTCGCGGGTCCTGAGGCGGCGAACAACGCTTCTGCCGCCGGTGTGCTCGTGCCGATGCTTGCACTCGGCCTGCCGACCTCGGCGACTGCGGCGGTAATGCTCTCGGCGTTTCAGAGCTACGGGATCAACCCCGGTCCGCAGCTGCTCTCGACCAATGGCGCGCTGATCTGGGGCCTCATCGCCTCGCTCTACATCGGCAACGTGATGCTGCTGGTGCTCAACCTGCCGCTCGTCGGCCTCTGGGTGAAGATGCTGAAGATCCCGGCGCCGCTGATGTATGGCGGCATCCTGATCTTCGCGACCATCGGCACCTATGGCATCTCACGCTCAGTGGTGGACCTCATCCTGCTCTATTCGATCGGCGTGATGGGCTTCTTCATGCGGAAATACGATTTTCCCACCGCGCCGGTTATCATCGGCATGATCCTTGGACCGCTCGCCGAGATGAACTTCCGGCAGGCGATGACGATCAGCCAGGGCAGCTTCGCGATCTTCTTTGAAAAGCCGCTCTCGCTGTTCTTGCTGGTATTGACGGCGCTGGCGCTGATCGGCCCACCGGTCTGGTCCTATCTCAGGTCAGGGAACCGTTCCGTCGGGGCGTGAGCCTCGGCCAAAGCTTTGACCTCTTGTGGCCGGTGATCCTAGAGCTTGCCGGTCATCGCCTTTTCGAAGAGCACGCGCGCGGCCGCCTCGTCGAGCGGAACGGGGTTGCCACCCGCCGTCGGGTCGTTCGGCGACATCTTCGCCATCAGCGCGATATCCGGGGCTTTCACGCCGAAGTCCGGCAGGGTGTGCGGCACACCGAGATCGGCCCGAAGCTGCATGACGAAATCGAGAAACGCGCCGTAGCTCGGCCTGAGGCCGAGATAGGCCGCGACACGCCCGATCTTCTCTTCGATGGCCTTGCGGTTGAACTCCAGCACATATGGCATGAACACGGCGTTCGTCATGCCGTGGTGCGTATTGTAGAGCGAGCCGACCGGGTGACTGAGCGCGTGGATTGCGCCGAGCGCCTTCTGGAACGCGGTTGCGCCCATCGCGGCGGCGCTCATCATCTGCGCGCGTGCCTCGATATCCGTGCCGTTCTTCGTGGCGCGGGGGAGGTTTTCCTTGACGAGCCGCATACCCTCAAGCGCGATTCCGTCCGCGAGCGGGTGGTAGAATGGGCCGCAGTAAGCCTCGAGGCAATGCGCGAAAGCGTCCATGCCGGTGCCCACCGTGATGAAGGTCGGCATCCCCACCGTCAGTTCCGGATCGCAGATCGTGATCTTCGGCATCATCAGCGGATGGAAGATCACCTTCTTCGTATGCGTTACCTCGTCGGTGATGACACCGGCGCGGCCAACCTCGGAACCGGTGCCGGCGGTGGTCGGCACGGCGATGATCGGGAAGATGCCCTTGGGGTCGGCGCGGGTCCACCAGTCGCCGATATCCTCGAAATCCCACATCGGACGGGTCTGTCCGGCCATGAAGGCGATAACCTTGCCGGCATCGAGCGCCGAGCCTCCGCCGAAGGCGATGACGCCATCATGCTTGCCCGCGCGCAGCACCGCGATGCCGGCCTCGACATTGGCCGCGACGGGGTTCGGCTTCACATCCGAGAAGACCGCGTAGGGAAGGCCAGCCGCATCGAGTTGCGCCTTGGCGGCGGCGATCATCGGCTGGGTCGCGAGAAACGGATCGGTCACGAGCAGCGGACGGGCGATTCCGGCAGCCCTCGCGGCATCCGCGAGTTCCGCGATACGCCCGGCACCGAACTTGATGCTGGTGGGATAGTTCCAGTTGCCACGCAGGTTCATGAGGGTCTTTCAGAGTTTTTTGAGATGGAAGCTTTTGGGGCGGGTCAGGCTCTCGTAGCCGAGGCTCGAGAGCGAGGCGCCGCGTCCGGTATCCTTGACGCCGGTCCAGGCGAGGCCGGGATCGAGATAATCGCAGCGGTTCATGAACACCGTTCCGGTCTCCAGCGCCTCGCCGATCTGCTGGGCAGCGGCCTCGTCACGCGTGAAGATGGCGGCGGTGAGGCCATACTGGCTGTCGTTCATCAGCCGGATCGCCTCTTCGTCGGACGCGACCGGCATGATGCCGATGACGGGTCCGAAGGTCTCCTCGTTCATCACCAGCATCGAGTGATCGACTTGCGTGAAGATCTGCGGCGCAAGATAGGGCGTGCCGGCCTTGTCGGCCGGGAAGGCAGCAGGATCGAGCAGCGGCTTCGCCCCCTTGGCTAGGGCGTCGGCGTTATGGGCGCGCACGGTCTCGGCGAGGCGGAGCTGCGCCATCGGCCCGAGGGTTGTCGCCTCGTCCATCGGGTTGCCGAGCACATACGTCGCGGTCAGCGCAGCTGCTTTCCGAACGAAGGTGTCGTAGATGTCCTTGTGGACATAGACGCGCTCAATGCCGCAGCAGCACTGGCCGGAATTGAAGAAGGCGCCGTCGATCACCGTCTCGACCGCCTGTTTCAGGTCGGCATCCGCCCGCACATAGGCCGGGTCCTTGCCACCGAGTTCGAGGCCGACGGAGGCGAAGGTGCCCGCCGCCGCGCGCTCGATCGCCCGCCCGGCCTCGACCGAGCCGGTGAAGGCGACGTGATCGATCGCGCCGGAGGCGATCAGCCGTGTCGTATCCTCATGGCCGAGCACAAGCCATTGGAAGAGGCCCTTCGGCAAACCCGCCTTGTCGGCGGCCATCTGGAAGCGCTTTCCCACGAGAATGGTCTGCGCCGCGTGCTTGAGGATCACGGCGTTGCCGGCCATCAGCGCGGGGACGACCGTGTTGACGGCGGTGAGATAGGGGTAATTCCACGGCGCGATGGTGAGGACAACACCGACCGGATCACGGCGGATATAGCGCGTGAAACCTTCCTTGCCCTCCGGCATCACCGGCGCGAGCGTCTTTTCGGCGATGGCGATCATGTGGCGTGCGCGCTCGGCGAAACCGTTGAGTTCGCCCGCGGCATAGCGGATCGGCCGACCCATCTGGCGCGTGAGTTCGGGGCCAATCTCATCTTTCATCGCGAGCATGGCCTCGACGAAGGCGGTGAGAAGGCGCGCGCGCTCCGGAATCGGCACGCGCTTCCACGCAGCCTGCGCGGTTCGCGCGGCAGCGATGGATGCCTCGATCTCGGCGGGCATCGCGGCCGCAAATCGTGCGACCTCGCTGCCATCGATGGGGGAAATGCAGACGATATCGGACATGGAGTTCTTCTCGGAAGCCTTCTTGAAAATGAACCGGGAATGTTTGACCTCGCGCGGCCTCAATACCGTTCAAAGCCGCGGAACAACTCCCAATCCGTCACCTTGCGGTCGAACTCCGCCTGCTCCCAGCGCGCGGTGTGGACGTAGTGGTCGATCACGTCGTCGCCCAGGGCTGCGCGGAGCATTTTTGACTTGTCGAGCGTAACGGTGGCCTCGCGCAGCGTTTTCGGCACGTCCGGCAGCTTCTGAACGGCATAGGCATCGCCGGAGAAGGGTGCGCCAAGTTCAAGTTTCTCGTCGATTCCTTGAAGGCCTGCCGCGATCAGCGCGGCGAAGGCGAGATAGGGATTGAGATCAGCCCCGCCGATCCGGCACTCGATGCGGATCGCCTTGGTGCTTTCGCCGCAGAGGCGGAAACCGGCCGTGCGATTGTCGCGGCTCCAGATCGTCTTGGTCGGCGCGAAGGTGCCGGCCATGAAGCGCTTGTAAGAATTGATGTAGGGCGCGAGGAAATAGGTCATGTCCTTCGCGTATTTGATCTGCCCGGCGACGAAGGAGCGCATCAGCGCGCTCATGCCGTATTCGGCCTTCGGATCGAGGAACAGCGGCGTCTTGCCGTCCTTGCTCCACAGCGAGGCATGGACGTGCGAGGACGAGCCGGCGAGATCGGCGCGCCACTTCGCCATGAAGGTTACGGCCTTGCCCTTGCCCCAGGCTATTTCCTTGATGCCGTTCTTGATGATGACGTGCCGGTCGGCCATGTCGAGCGCATCGGCATAGCGGACATTGATCTCCTCCTGCCCCGGCCCCCATTCGCCTTTCGAATTCTCCACGGGAATGCCCGCGCCGGCGAGGCCGAGACGCACCGCGCGCATCACCTCCTCTTCCTTCGAGGTCTGGAGGATGTGGTAGTCCTCGATGTAATATCCGGCGGTTTTCGGCTCGTGATAGCGCTTGGCGCGGATCGCCTCGTAGTTCTCGTCGAACAGGTAGAATTCGAGTTCCGAGGCGAAATAGGCACGCATATTACGTTCGGCGAGGCGCGCGATCTGCTTCTTAAGCATCGCGCGCGGCGAATGCGGAACGTCGTGGTGGTGATGGTCCTGCACGTCGCAGATCACCATCGCGGTGGCCGGCAGCCACGGCACGCGGCGGAGCGTCGTCATATCCGACTTCAGGACGAAATCGCCGTAGCCCTTCTCCCAGCTCGCGGCCTTGTAGCCCGGCACCGGCTCCATATCGATGTCGTCGGCGAGGAGATAATCGCAGGCATGGGTTTCCTCATGGCCGCCATTGACGAAGAACTCGCCGTGGAACCGCTTGCCGATCAGCCGGCCCTGCATATCGACCATGCAGACGAGAACGGTGTCGATCTCGCCGGCGGCAACCGCTGCCTTGAGACCCGCGAAGTCAAGGTTCTGCGCCATTCAAGTTCCCTCAGCCGAAGCGCGAAGCGTGGATAATGCCTTGCCGGCAGCACATGACAATGCGTTTTTTCGTAGCCGTCAAAATATTTTTCCGGGTGCCATGTTCTTGACTTGATCGTTAGCCAACTCAAGTCCATCATGATAAAAAGCAGGAGGTTCGTTCCGACGATTCTTCCGCGATTCCCGATGCTTGGGTCGAAATGGCCCGCGAGACGCCCCGGCGCGATCCGGGTGTTGGAAACGGAAATTGAATAACGGCGGTTCCCTTCTTCTGCATCTACTGGGTGGTATCGCCTTGCTGCTGTGGTCGACGCGGCTTGTGAAAACCGGCGTCCAGCGTGCGTTTGGCGATCAACTCCGCAGTTTGCTGCAGCGCGCGACAGAAAACCGGGTTCGAGCCTGCGGGCTTGGTGTACTGGTCTCGACCGCATTGCAGAGTTCGACCGCGACGGCACTACTGCTCGTCTCCTTCGCCTCGCGCGGGCTGATTGCGCTCGGTCCGGCGCTCGCGGTGATGCTTGGCGCCGATATCGGCTCGACGTTGGTTGTCCAGGCGCTGAGTTTCGATCTCAAGGCGCTGGTCCCGGTCCTGTTGATCGGCGGCGTCGCGGCCTTCATGCTGTCCGACAATTCGACCGTCCGGCAGAGCGGTCGAATCGTCATCGGCCTCGCGTTGATGATCCTTTCGCTTGGCATGATCGTCGGCACATCGACGGCGATGCGCGAACATCCGACGCTGACCTTCGTGCTTTCCCGCCTCGGGGACGAGCCGATCCTCTCCGTGTTGCTGGCCGCCGGATTGACATGGCTGCTGCATTCCTCCGTCGCGATGGTGCTGTTCATCATGGCACTTACGGGCGCGCAGGTCGTTTCGCTCGAACTCGCGCTCGTCCTGCTGATTGGCGCGAACATCGGCGGCGGGCTCATTCCGCTCGGCCTCGGCTGGCGCGAACCGCAGGCGGCGCGGCGCATTCTCGTCGGCAATCTTGCGTTCCGGGTCACGGGAGCGCTTTTCGTGCTCGTGGTTTTGGGTTCGTTTCAGAACCCCTCCTGGGTATCGGGGCAGCAGCCCGCGCGCGTGATCGCCAACGCGCATATGCTGTTCAACATGGCGCTCGCCGTCGTTTTCCTGCCGTTCGTCGAGCCGATATCCCGCCTTCTGACGCGCTATTTGCCGGAAGACGAAAGCCGTGAGGCAAGCCTGAGCCGGCCGATCCATCTCGACGAGGTTCTGCTCGACCAGCCGGCGCTCGCGCTTGGGGCGGCTTCGCGCGAGGTGATGCGGCTTGCCGAGCGTGTCGAGGCGATGCTTTCGGATACGATCCACACCTTCTCCGACAACGACGACAAACGCCGTATCGCGATCCGCAAGCTTGATGACGAGGTCGATGCCCTGCAGGAGGCGATCAAGCTCTATCTGACCCGTCTGACGCGCCAGCCCTTGAGCGAGGAGGATGCGCGGCGCGCTTTCGATCTCATCCTCTTCACCACCAATCTCGAGCATGTCGGTGATATCATCGACAAGAACCTGCTCGAACTCGCGGCCAAGAAGCGACGTCATTCCGTGAGTTTTTCCGAGGCGGGCTGGGAGGAACTCACCGAGTTTCATGCCCGCATTGTCCGGCAGATGAAGCTCGCGATGACGGTGTTCATGACCAAGGATGTCGCGATGGCGCGAGAACTGGTCGCCGAGAAGGACAGCATCCGTGTTGCGGAGAAGCGGGCGACCGAGCGACACCTCGCCCGCTTGCGCGAGGGAACTGCGGCTTCGATCGAAACAAGCGCCCTCCACCTCGACATGCTGCGGGATCTCAAGCGCATCAACGCCCATATCGTCTCGGTGGCACATCCCATTCTCGAAGCCTCCGGCGAGATCCGCCAGTCACGCCTGAGGGGATAACGCCATTACGCTCGCCGTTTTCTTTGCCGTGGTTGCCGCCGGCGCGATGCACGCCGGCTGGAACGCTCTCATCAAGATCAGGCTGGAACCTCTGCTCGCGGTGACGCTCATCAACGCAACGGCGGCGGTCGTCTGTCTGCCGTTCTTGTTCTGGTTTGGCTGGCCGGGACCCGAAAGCTACCCGTGGCTCGCGGCATCGGCGATCCTGCACACGGGCTACAATTTTCTGCTCGCAAGCGCTTACCGCATCGCCGACATGAGCCTTGTCTATCCCGTCGCACGTGGTTCCGCGCCACTCCTGACGGCCCTGTTCTCGCTCGTGATCCTGAAGGAGCCGGTCGGTTGGCTCGGGGGACTCGGCATCGCCGTGCTCGGGTTCGGGATTTTTGCGATGTCGATCCGCACTCCTTCGGAAACCGCGAACATGGATCGCAAGGCGCTGCTGATGGCTGGCGCCACCGCAGTCATGATCTGCGGTTACACGATCGCTGACGGCACCGGCGCGCGCGTTTCCGGTAACACGGCCGGTTACGTTTCGGCGATGTTCCTGTTCGACGGGCTTTTCATCGCGCTGATCGCGCTCTGGATGCGCGGGCGCGAAGGTGTGAGGGCGATGCTCGGATTCGCCGGGCCCGGCATCGCCGGCGGCACGATGGCCTGCCTCGCCTATGCCATTGCCATCTGGGCGATGACGGTAGCACCTATCCCGCTCGTCGCGGCCGTGCGCGAGACCAGCGTCCTTTTCGCGGCGGTGATCGCTGTGGTGATTCTCAAGGAGCCGCTACGCACCAATCGCCTCGTCGGTGCCGCGATGATCGTCGCCGGACTGGTGATGATCCGCTTGCAGTGATCGTCCGATGTCGTTGCGGGGCTAGCGCTTCCGCCAGGCCTGAAGGCCCTCGAACACCAGCTTGTCCATGATGAGATGCAGCAATTTCGCGGCGATGGCCGTAAGAACGATGCATGTAGCCATCGCGGCGGCAGGAGCGGTCGCGCCGCTCTCGTCCATGTGGATCACCGAGATCGAGGCGAGCTTCGTCGCCGGGCCGTAAAGGAAGATCACGGCCGAGATCGTCGTCATCGCGTTGACGAACATGTAGACGGCGATGTCGAGGATCGCCGGCATCGAGATCGGCACCGTGACGCGCCGGAAGGTCACCCAGAAGGGCACCTTGAGCGAGGACGAGACAGCTTCGAATTCCGGGTCGATCTGCTTCAATGCGGTCGTCGCGGTGATATGCCCCACGGTGTAGAAATGCGCGATGGTATTGATGACCAGCACCGCGAGCGTGCCGTAAAGCGCGCCGAACGGGCTGCCCTTGGCATTGACGAAGAACACGTAGCCAAGGCCCAGCACGAGGCCCGGCACCGCCATCGGCAGCATCGCTAGGAAGTGTGCGACGCCGCGCAAGGGGGCGGCGACCTTGGTTTTCTCGACGAGATAGGCGCCGGCAAAGATCAGCGCGGTGCCGAGCATCGCCACGAGACCCGCCATCTTCAGCGAGGTCAGATAGGGCCCCCAAGCGCCGGGTTCGAAATTCTCGAACTGGTAGTTCGCGAGCGTCAGCGAGAGATTGTAGGGCCAGTAGCGGATGAACGAAGCCCAGATCGCCATGCCAAGCATCGCAACGAGAACAGAAGCGATGGCGAGGCAGAAGAGGATCAAGGCGAGATCACGCGCCGGTGCCGGTTTCGGTTCATAGGGCACCGCACGGGCCGATAGCAGCGCAACCTGCCGCTTCTGGATGTGCCGATCAACGAAAAATGCGAGGATCGCCGGCACGAGCAGCACGAGGCCGACAACAGCGCCCATCTCGAAGTTCTGTTGGCCGACGATCTGCTTGTAGGCATCGGTCGCGAGCACCGAGAATTGCCCGCCGATCACTTTCGGGATGCCGAAATCGGTGATGACGAGGGTGAAGACAACGAAGGCTGCACTGATCGCGGCATAGCGAACACCGGGCAGGGTTATCGTGAAGAACACCCGAGTTGGTTTGGTGCCGAGTGCCTCGGCAACCTCGTAGAGCCGTCCGTCGGCGAGCCGGAGCCCGGTCGCAATGATCATCACGGCATGGGGGAAGCAATAGCAACTCTCGGCGAAGACAATGCCGATGGGTCCGTAGATCGAATGTCCGAACAGCAGGTCTTTCAGGAAACCTTGATTGCCGAAGAGGTAGATCAGCGAAATGGCCGAAAGGAGCGAAGGGGCAAAAATCGGCAATAGAGCCAGCGCGGTGAACAGCCCTTTGCCGGGTATCCGGCTGCGGGTGAGTGCATAGGCGTAGACGAAAGCGAGCGGCACGACGATCATGGTCGTCAACCCGGCGACCCAGAGGCTGTTGACCAGAGCGGCCACCATCGAGGGTGTCGTGAAGTAGGTGTGGAAATTGGCGAGGCCGACGAAGGTGCCGGAGCCGTTCTCGAGGCTTTTGGAAAGCAGTGCCCAGAGCGGCCAGCCGATCATCAGGACGAGCGCGACGATCAGCGTCCCGACAAGCGCGTTGGCGATCGTCGCCTCGCGGATAAGAGGGCGCGCGAAACCTTCGTTCATGCCGAAGGCCGCGCGGGGAACAGCCGCAGCGCTTCGGCTGGCAGTTCTACAGGGATCACCATCCCCTCGGCGAGCGCGAGATCATGCATGAGATTTGCCGAGAAATCGGCGACGAGATGGAGGTCCGGGCGCGTCTCGACTTCGAGCATGGCACGGCAGAAGGCACCGAGGAACTCGAGATCGTGAATGCGCACCCGAACCGCATTGCCTTCGCTGCCGAAAACGCCGCGCACGCGGATCGCCTCCGGCCGGACGCCTACCTCGACCTTCGCGCCTGGCGCAAGACCGGGGCCAGCCGAGCAAGCAAAGATCCTGTCGGCGAACTCGACCTGCCCGTTCTCGCGTAACACTCCCGGCAGCAGGTTGATGCGGCCGATGAAATCCGCGACGAAGGGCGTGCGCGGTGTGCGGTAGATCTCCTCCGGCGTGCCGATCTGCTCGATCACGCCGTGGTTCATCACCACGATCCGGTCGGCCATCGACAGCGCCTCCTCCTGATCGTGGGTAACCATGAAGGTGGTGACGCCGAGCCGTTTCTGCACGTCGCGGATTTCCTCGCGCAGGCGGATTCGCACCTGTGCGTCGAGCGCCGAGAGCGGTTCGTCGAGCAGCAAGAGGCCGGGGGAGGTCGCGAGCGCGCGGGCGAGCGCTACGCGCTGCTGCTGGCCGCCGGAAAGCTGGGCCGGATATTTGTTCGCCTGGCCCGGCAGCCCGACCATGTCGAGCAGTTCCTGCACCCGCGCGGTGATTTCGGTCTTCGGGCGACGGCGGTTGACGAGCCCGTAACCGATATTCTCGGCGATGGTCAGGTTCGGAAACAGCGCATAGGACTGGAAGACGATGCCGAAATCGCGTTCGGAAGGCGGGGCCTGCGAGACATCGCGTCCGCCGATGGAAATCGTGCCGGAACTTTGCCGGTCGAGCCCGGCGATGGCGCGCAGTAGCGTCGTCTTGCCACAGCCGGAAGGGCCGAGAAAGGAGACGAATTCCCCGCGCGCGACATCAAGGTTGATATCGGCGAGCGCCTTGAAGGTTCCGTAGAATTTATCGAGCGACCGGATCGAGACGAACGGCGCGTCAGCCGCCTCTTCCGTCTTCGTTTGGGAACCCGTCATCACGCTCTCCGAACCCCGCATGAAAGAGGCCGGCCCGGTCGGGCCAGCCTCGTGATTGCTCTCGTTCCGGGCTTACTTCGGTTGGGCCTTGCTCTCGTAGCGCTTGACCCATTCCTTGAGGATTCGGTCGCGCTCGGCCGCCATCCAGGCGAAATCGTTTTTCACGAGCTTGCCCTCGGCTTCCGCAGGGTAGTTCGGCGGCGCATTCTTGACCTCGGGATGGGCAACGATGGCGGAATACTTGCTGAACAGCTCGTTCGCGGCCTTGGTTGCAGTCCAGTCCGCGACCTTCTTGGCGGCGGCGAGGTTCTTCGTACCCTTGACGATGGCGGTGGTCTCGACATCCCAGCCGACACCCTCCTTCGGCACGATCAGGTCGATCGGCGCGCCGTTGGTTTTCTCGCGCGCTCCGCGCATGTCGAACCCGATGCCGACCATCCGTTCGCCTTTCGCTGCCTGCACGCAAGGCGCGGAACCGGAATGGGTGTAGACCGCGATATTCTCGTGGAGCTTGTCCATGAACGCCCAGCCCTTCTCCTCGCCCATGAGCTGGAGCCAGGCCGCGACCTGCAGATAGCCGGTGCCGGAGGAGGCCGGGTGAGGCATCACCACCTTGCCCTTGAAATCGGCCTTGGTGAGATCTTCCCACGAGACCGGAGCGGCGGCGTTCGCCTTCTTCGCCTCGACGGTATTGTAGCAGACGACGGCGAGAATGGCCGCCGTACCGGACCAGGTGTAACCGCCGGCGCCGTCGCGGAACGCAGGGCGCAGCTTGTCCGCACCGGCCGGGCTGTAGGTTTCGAGAAGGTTCATCTTCTCGAACAGCAACGTGCTGGTCGCGGCGAGGCCGATCACGAGATCGGCGCGCGGGTTATCCTTCTCAGCGAGGAAGCGAGCGGTGATAACACCGGTGGAGTCCCGCACCCAGACGATCTCCACGTCGGGCACCGCCGCCTCGATCGCGGCCTTGAAGGGCGGAAGCTGGTCGTTCTCGAGCGCGGTGTAGGCCGTGAGCTTCGTGCGCGTCTGCGCAAAGGCAGCCGTCGTGAAGATGCTGAGGGCAGCCACGCACAGGCTCGCCCCTTGGAACAGTCTGGACTTCATCACTTACCCCTCCGAATGCGAAAGCCGCGCCTTGCCAGGGCCGGCAACCTTTCGATCATGCCCAGCTTGCGACGCTTTGCAATGGATATGAATAGCCGTCGAATTGTTTTCCTCGAATCCGGGAAGGACCGCCGTCGTCATCGCGTTGTCATGTCGCTCTGGTCGAAGCGCCGAGCGGCTGCAGGATTCTGCATCGGCAGGCGATTTTTTGTTAGACAACGAAATAGTTTCGCTCAAACATGGGCCCGCCGACGACGCAGAATCGCGGACCGTTCCAATGTGCTGGTTTCCAATCGGGAGGTCTAACCCTATGAAAAGACGGTCATTTATGATCCGTTCCGTAGCGCTTGCCGCGCTTCTTGCCGCCTCGGGCGCGCAAGCCGCCGAGAAATTGCGGCTCCTGACCTGGGCCGACTACACGCCGAAGGAGGTTGTCGATGCCTTCACCAAGGAAACAGGCATCGAGGTCGAGATCACGGTTTCGAACAACGAGGAGATGATCTCGAAACTGCGTGCGACGCAGGGCGCGGGCTTTGATCTCGCCCAGCCGAGCCAGGATCGTATCACTGGCCCGCAGGCAGAGTTCGGTATCTACAAACCGCTCGACCTGTCCAAACTCGAAACGAAGCTGTTTATCGGCTCGATGCTCGAAGCCACCAAGAAGAACACCACGCTCGACGGCAAGGTCTATGGCCTGCCGCACATCTGGGGCACGGACGGGCTGGTGGTGAACACCAAGGCCGCACCGGGTGTGAAGGACTACCTCGACCTCTGCGGGGCGGAAGTCGCCGGCAAGGCGAGCCTGCGCGCCAAGCGCCCAACGCTGATCGCCTTCGCGTTCTCGATGGGCATGGACCCCTTCGCCGCTTACGGCAACGAGAAGGCCTACGGCGAGATGATGGAAAAGGTCGGTGCCAAGCTCACCGAATGCAAGAAGAATCTCAAGTTCTTCTGGGAAGGCAAGGATGCGCTGCTCGCGGGCCTGCGCGCCGGCGAGGTAACGGCGGCGATGGCCTGGGATACCGGCGGCTGGAAGCTGAACGGCGAGAACCCCGATATCAAGTTCATCGCACCGAAATCCGGGGCGCTGGGCTGGGTGGACACCTTCGCGATTCCCGCCAAGGGCCGCAATGACGCCGCCGCCTACAAGTGGATCAACTTCAACATGCGCCCGGACATCGCGGCCAAGGTCGCTGCTTCTGCCGGCAACTTCACCGCGTCTGCCGGGGCCGACAAGCTGGCGGCCGGCAAGCTGAAGGACCAGTTCGCCGACAGCTTCCCGCAAGCGGCGATCGACAACATCAAGTGGTATCCGGCGGTTCCGGCAGGCCTTGAGGCGATTGAAGGCAAGATCCTCGACAAGGTGAAAGCCGCCAACTGAAACAGGCGAACAGCCCTGCGAGCCGGTGCTCGCGGGGCGTCCTTTTTTGCGGGGCTTCCCATGTCGCAGGTCGCAGATCTCGCCCTTGTTGGCGTCACGAAGGACTTCGCCGGGCACCGGGCCGTGAACGAGGTTTCCTTCGAGGTCGCGCCGGGTGAGTTCTTCTCCATCCTCGGCCCTTCCGGCTGTGGCAAGACGACGCTGATGCGCATGATTGCCGGGTTTGAGAATCCGAGTGCTGGCGATATCCTTATTCGAGGGCAGTCGATGCTCGGTGTCCCGGCCAACCGGCGGCCGGTCAACATGGTGTTCCAGAGCCTTGCGCTCTTTCCGATGATGACCGTGGGCGAGAATGTGGGTTACGGCCTTGCCTGTGCCGGCGTCTCGAAGGCGGAGGCGGGGCCGCGCATCACACGTATTCTCGACAAGGTCGGGCTGGGAGGCTTCGCCGATCGGCCAGTGACCCGGCTTTCCGGTGGCCAGCGTCAACGCGTCGCCATCGCCCGATGCCTCGTTCTGGAGCCAACGCTGGTGCTGCTCGACGAGCCGCTCGGCGCGCTTGATCTCAAACTGCGCGAGCATATGAAGCTTGAACTGAAGCAGCTTCAGGCGGCGTTCAACACCACCTTCGCCTACATTACGCACGACCAGTCCGAGGCGCTGGTGATGTCGAACCGCGTTGCTGTAATGAACCACGGCCGTTTCGAGCAGGTCGGCACGCCGCGCGAGCTTTATCACCACCCTGTGACGAGCTTCGTTGCCGGTTTCGTCGGCGATACGAACACTTGGTCGGGTGAAGTTGTCGGGCAGCGCGGCGACGGGATCGCGATTACCCTGACGACCGGCGCGGCGCTCGTCGGTTCTGGTTCGGTGGGCGGCGCGGCGAAGGCCTATCTCCGTCCCGAGGCGGTGGCGCTCGCCGGGGCGATCTCCGAGCTTACCAGCCTGCCGAACCGTTTCGTGGGCACGGTGTCGACCGTGCTGTTCGACGGCGCCGCCTCGACGCTGGTAATCCGGGCCGACAAGTTTCCGATGCTGCGGGCGACCTTGCCACAGGCAGGACCGCTTGCAGGGATCGAACCCGGTGCTCCGATCGCTTTCGGCTTCACCGCCGAAGCCCTCAAGATCTTCGAGGATCGGGGGGCGTAATGCAGGTGGGTGCGGACGAGACGGCGATGGGGCGGCGACTGGCGCTTTTTCTTTTGCTCGCGCCGGCGATCCTCTGGATCGGCCTGCTCGTCATCCTGCCGCACATCGAGATCGCCATCCTCTCCTTCTCGCAGCGTGTCGCGGCGCGGGTCTATACCTTCGGCTTTGCCAATTACCTCGAATTCCTCTCCGAACCCGTTTACTGGCGTACCTTCGCGCGTACGGCGCTGCTCTCGATCCTCGTGACGCTCATCACTCTGATGATTTCCTTCCCCGTCGCGCTCTACATCGCCAAGTTCGCACGCGGAAAATCCAAACCGGTGCTGTTCCTGCTCTGCCTCATCCCATTCTGGGCATCCGAGCTGGTGCGCACGCTCGGCTGGATGATGCTGCTGCGCGAGACCGGTATTCTCTCGCATCTTCTTCAGGGTATCGGAGTCATCGGCCGCCCGGTCGAGCTCCTCTACAACGATGGCGCGCTGGTGCTCGGCCTCGTCTACGGCGGCATGCTGTTCATGATCGTGCCGCTGACCAACGCGCTTGAAAGTCTCGAAACCGCGCAGATCGAGGCCGGATACGATCTCGGTGGCAGTCAACTCACGGTGCTGCGCCGGATTATCATTCCCCATGCAATGCCGGGCATCGTCGCGGGTTCGATTGTCGTGTTCATGCTGACGGTCGGAAATTTCGTGACGCCGGTAATGCTCGGCGGCAAGAATGGGCTCTGGTTCACGGAGCAGATCTATTCGCAGTTCATCACGCGGTTCAACTGGCCGCAGGGTTCGGCCTTCGGCTTCATGCTATTGTTGCTCTCGACCGTCATCGTCTGGGTCGGCCTGAGGCTGACTGGGCAGGGCTTCAGCGAAACGCTGAGGAGGTCCTGAGCATGATGCGGAGAAGTGGATACCGGTTTTCCGACAACATCATGCGAGAAGAAAAGGCATGCCGCATGATGCGGAAAAGTGGATACGGGTTTTCCGGCACATCATGCAGTGAGGGGAGGTTCCGAACTTGAACAAGGCTTCCCTCCCGTTCCGGCTCTACGTCCTCGCGTTCTATCTCTTCCTGTTCGCGCCGCTTGTCTCAGTCGCAGTCTTCGCCTTCAACGCAAGCCTGTTCCCGGCCCCGCCGTGGAAGGGTTTCACTGTTGAATGGTTCACCGGCACGGGTGCGATGTTCGGCAAGCCCGGCATCTTCCGCGATCCGGCGATGCTGACAGCGTTTTTCAACAGTCTGAAGGTCGCTATCCCAGTGACCGTCCTTTCGATCGTCATCGGCACGGCGAATGCTTTTCTGCTTGAGAGACGTGCGTTTCCCGGCAAGACGCTCCTGTCGATGATGATGCTTTGGCCGCTCGTCATCCCAGGCGTGATCCTCGGCATCTCGATCCTCGCCTTCTCCTCGCGGATCGCCAACACGCTTGAGAACTGGCTCAACATGGATCTCGATTTTCTGCGGCCGGGTCTGTTCTTGGTCGTTCTTGGCCAACTCTCCTTTATTCTGACGATCTCGACGCTTATCATCGGCGCGCGGCTCAAGAAGTTTGACCGTAGCCTTGAGGAGGCTGCGTTCGATCTCGGCGCTTCACGGCTGCGCGTGCTGACGACGATCACCCTGCCGTTTCTCAAGCCGGCGATGGTCGGCGCGGGGCTCGTCGCGCTGCTGATGTCGTTCGAGAACTTCAATACGACGCTCATCCTCGTCGGCTCGGATGCGCCGCTGCCGATCTACATGTATGGCCAGATGCGGGAGGGTGCGACCCCTGCGCTCAATGCGGCGAGCCTCGTGTTGATGCTTGGCGCCGGCTTCCTCGCGACGCTTGTGGCACTGGTTTCGCCGCGCAAGGAAGAGTGAAGGCCCCCTTCCTCACGTGGAGAGTGTGCCGTCGCGATGGAAAAGGCCGCGCCTTCCCTTGCGGGAAAGCGCGGCCGGGGCTGGCTCGCCGGGGAAAGAGGAGAAAGCGGCGATCCGACCTTTCAGCGATACCAGAGCGTCGGCAGGTAGAGGGTGATCTGCGGGAATAGGGAGATCATCACCAGGACGAAAAGCAGCGGGATAAGGAACGGCATGACCGCCGTGACCGTCCGGTCGAACGAGAGGCCGGAGACGCGGCTGAGCACAAACAGCACCATGCCGACCGGTGGCGTCAGCAGGCCGATCATCAGGTTGAGGACCATCACGACGCCGAACTGCACCGGATCGATTCCGACCTTCAGCACGGCCGGCATGAAAACCGGCACGAGGATCGAGATCGCGGCGATGGTCTCCATGAAACAGCCGACAACCAGCAGGATCAGGTTGATGATGAGCAGCAGCAGGAGCGGGTTTGTCGTCACGCCGAGAAGGGCGCCCGTCACCTGGTCTGTCACCTGTGTCACGGTCAACACCCAGCCGAACAGCGAGGCCGCGCCGACGATGATGAGGACGCTCGCGGTGGTCTCGATGGTCTGGATCGAGATGGCGTAGAAGCGCTTGAGATTGAGCGAGCGGTAGAAGACCACGCCGAGGATCAGCGCCCAGGCGCAGGCCGCGATCGCGGCTTCGGTGGGTGTGAACGCGCCGGATGACATGCCACCGATAATGATGACGGGCGTCATCAGGGCCGGCACCGCCCGGATGAAGGTGCGACCGAGAACACCCCAGCGGAATTTCGCGTCTCGCCCGACGCCATGCGTATGTGCATACCAGGTTACATAGGCCATCATCGCCGCCGCCATCAGCAGCCCTGGCAGGAAGCCGGCCGCGAAGAGCTGGCCGATCGAGACGTTGGCCATCACCCCGAACACCACCATCGGCAACGAAGGCGGGATGATCGGGCCGATGGTCGAGGAGGCCGCCGTGATGCCGACCGCGAATTCAGGCGAGTAGCCGTGATCGCGCATCGCCTTGATCTCGATTGTGCCAAGTCCGCCCGCATCCGCGACAGCGGTGCCGGACATGCCGGCGAAGATCACCGAACCGGCGACGTTCACATGCCCGAGCCCGCCACGCAGCCAGCCGACTGCGGCGGTTGCGAAATCGTAGATACGGTTGGTGATGCCGGCGGAGTTCATCAGGTTGCCGGCGAGAATGAAGAACGGCACCGCGATCAGCGGGAAAGAATCGACGCCGCCTGCCATCCGGTGCAGCACCACGAAATCCGGGATGCCGGCGATGAAGTGGGTATAGATGAGCGAGGCACCGCCGAGCGCGATGAAGATCGGCACGCCGACAAGCAGCATCATGAAAAAGACGAGAAACAGCACGGCCATGATGTCAGTCCACGATCAGGGTGGCGGCATGGGGATCGGCACGCCAGCCGCGGCGGGCATTGGCGACGAACACCTGAAAGGCTCGCCAGAGCATCAGGAAGCAGCCGAAAGCGATGCCCGCATAGACGACGCTCATCGAGACATCGATCACCGTCATGCGCTGGATGCCCATGCGCTCGGTGATGGTGATTGAGAAATAGGCGAGCAGGGCGATGAAGCCGAGCGAAATGAAGTCGATCACAAACCGCAGCACGCGCTGCGGGCCTTCGCCCAGTTTCTGCATCAGAACCTCGACGCCGATGTTGGTCTTGCGGCGCACGACGATGGCCCCGCCGATGAAAGTGACCCACATCAGCTGATAGCGGGCGATCTCCTCGGTCCAGGCCGCGGAATCGTTGAGCACGTAGCGGCTGAAGAACTGCACGAAGACGACGATCGCCATCGCCCAGAAAATGCCGAAGGCAATCGCATCGTCGATGTGGAATTCGACCGTCGTTTCCTCATCCTCGACGACGATCAGATGAGCATCGGTAAGATCGTCCTTCGGGCCTGCTCCGCTCATCGCAGCATCCTTTTTTTGAAAGGCGGGCCGGCGCGAACGCTCGTGCCGGTCCGTTCAGGGGTTCGGGATCTTACTTCAACGCCTGGAGCCCATCATATTCAGCCTTGCTCCAGCCGGCCCCGGCGGCCGGATCGTTGTGCAGCGGTATGGCGGCCGTGATGAACGGCTTGCGATCCACCTCGACCACGGTCTTGCCGAGCTTGCGGAACTCCTCCGCCAGTTTCTGCTCGGAGGCGCGGATCGCATCGGTCGATTTCGCCGCCGCCTGCATCAGCACCTCATTGACGATCTTCTTCTGACCGTCGTCGAGCTTGCCCCAGACATGCCCGCCGACGATCGTCAGCAGCGATTCCGTGATGTGACCGGTGAGCATGATGTGGCTCTGAACCTCGTAGAATTTCTTGGCGAGGATCGTCGGCAGCGGGTTTTCCTGACCGTCGACGGTCTTCTGCTGAAGCGCGAGATAGACTTCGGCGAAGGCGATCGGGGTCGCATTGGCGCCAACCGATTTGGTGAACATCAGGAAGAGCGGCGCCGGCGGCACACGCAGCTTCATGCCTTTCATGTCGTCCGGCTTTGTGATCCCGCGGTTGGCGGTGAGGTGGCGCTGGCCATAGTAGGTGAGCGCGATGACCTTGTGCCGGGTCTTGTCCTCGTAGCCCTTGGCGATGTCGCGGAAGAGCTTGGATTCGCGATAGGCCTTCCAGTGGTCGAAGTCACGCAGCACGAACGGTGCATTGGTGATCGCCATCGGCTTGTGGATCGAGCCGGCGAAGGCGACGCCGGTGTAGATGATGTCGACGGTGCCGAGGCCAAGCCCCTCGTTGATCTGGTTCTCGTTACCGAGTTGGGAGGCCGGATGAACCGAGATCTCCACCTTGCCGCCCGTCCGCTTTTTGATCTCTTCGGCGGCCCAGACGGCTTCGGTGTGATAGGGTTCGCTGGTTTCATAGACATGTGCCCAGCGCAGCTTGGTCTGCGCAAGCGCTGGCAGTGCCGCCGTTGCAGCCAGCATCGCCGCGGTCAGGATGGTCCTTCTCATCATACGCATCGTTTCCTCCATCGTAGGTTCGTTTGGTTCGGGTTTCTCCGGCGGTCGTACGGCGCCGCCGGCTGAAGCAGCGAAGGGTCAGGGCGCCTCCGCGAAGAAATCGGGATTGCTCGACCGGACCGCCTCGATCGAGATGGCGAGCCCTTCGAGATGACGCCGCATGGCCACGCCGGCGCCTTCGGGATCGCGCTTCCGGATGGCCTCGACGATGGCGAGATGCTGGTCGATCACCATCGGCATCCGCCCATGTTGGGGAAGGGTGAGACGGCGGTAGCGGTCGATGTGCATCTTGGCGCGCTCGACCAGCGTCCAGATCCCCGGAAAGCCCGCGACATCGGCGAGGGTGGCATGGAACTGTTCGTCGGCGAGGTGGAACGCCTCCGTATCGGGCTGCCGCGCGACCTCCCGCTGAAGCGCCACGCAGGCCTCGAGGCGCAGCACGGCGCTGTCGGTCGCGTGCAGCGCGGCCTGCCGGCAGGTGGCTTCCTCAAGGGCCAGGCGGACGAAGATGGCTTCCGGCAGGAGCGCAAGGGGGATGCGGGCAACAGTCGTGCCGGATTTGGGCACGATCTCCACCAGCCCCTCGTCGGAGAGGCGGATCAGAGCCTCGCGGATCGGCGTCCGGCTCAAGTCGTATTGCTGGGCAAGATGCGGCTCGGACAGCGCCTCGCCGGGCGCGAGATCGAGTCGGAGGATGCGGCGCTTGAGATCGCGGTAGACGCCCTCGGACGCGCCGGTCGCGCGGTTCGCGCGCCAGAGCTGGCGGGCATCCGGTTGTCCGTTGGCCGAAAGGGCTGGGCGAAACAAGGCATTCTCCCCCGACATCGGAGGCACCATGTCTAAGTTTTTTCTTGTATGCAAGATATATTTTAAACTCGTAGATCAGGGGCGTGACGCGTCGCGCGTGCGAATATCCGTGATGGCCGTCGGCGAGGTCTAGTTGTAGTGTGCGCGATACCAGCGCACGAAGGCCGGGATGCCGACCGAAAGCGGCGTCCCCGGTTTTTGTCCGGTGATCGCCTCAAGGAGATCGGCGCTGGCGAAGGTCTTGACGACATCGCCCGGCGGAAGTGGCTTGAGGATTTTCGTCGCCTCGACCCCGAGCGCCTTTTCGAGTTCCTCGACCAGCGTGGTCAGCTTCGCGGGTTGCCCGGCACCGATGTTGACAAGGCGGTAGGGCGCAACGGGGCTCAGCGTATCGCCGGGGATTGACGCGATGCCAACCCGCGCATCCGCTCGCGGCGGTGGCGCTTCACCCAGCCTGAGGATCGAGGTCACGAGATCGTCGATGAAGGTGAAGTCCCGCCAGCTTTCCCCGTGATTGAAGATCTCGATAGGCTCGCCGCCGAGGATTTTCCGGGTGAAGAGGAAATAGGCCATGTCCGGCCGCCCCCACGGGCCGTAGACCGTGAAGAAGCGGAACGCGGTGGTCGGCGTCCCGAAGAGATGCGCGTAGCAATGCGCCATCAACTCGGCGGAAGCCTTGGTGGCGGCATAAAGCGTTATCGGGTGGATCGCCGGATCGCTTTCCTCGAATGGATATTTGTCGTTCGCGCCGTAGGCCGAGCTGGTCGAGGCAAGCAGCAGGTGGCGGACGGGATGCGCGCGGCAGGCTTCGAGAATGTTGAAGGAGCCGACAATATTCGCGTCGATATAAGCGCGGGGGTTCTCGATCGAATAACGCACGCCCGCCTGCGCGGCGAGATGGATGACGACATCGGGCCGGAATTCGTGAAAGGACGCAGTAAGGGCAGCGTTGTCCTCCAGCATCATCGTCTGGTGGCGGAAGCCTTTCTCCTCGCCGAGCAGGCTCAGCCGGCGATGTTTGAGATCGACGTCGTAGTAATCGGTGAGGCCGTCGATCCCAAGCACCTCGTGCCCCTCGCCAAGCAGACGGCGCGCGACGTGAAAGCCGATGAAACCGGCGTCGCCAGTCACGAGATAGCGCATGGGTTCCCTCCGCCCTCGCGCGTCAAGCCCGGCGCGCTTCGATGGGCCGGAGCTTCTGCAAGCTTTCCCCCTGCTGTCAATCGAAAGCCCGTCCTGTGCACCAAGATCGCCCCTCGCGCCCTGTGCGTTCCCGCACCGGCACGAAACTCGTTCTGGTGCATTGAAACATTCATGGCGCTGCGACGTTCCAACGAAATCCCGGCGCCAAGGGAAACAGAGCAGGACGAGGGAGAGCCCCATGTTTTTTCGCAAGATCGGCATCACGCTGGCAGTGGCCACCGTCGCGGCTTTCTCGATGGCTGCCCTGACCCTCAATGCCAGCTCGCACGGCGACACTGCCGTCTACAGCAAACGCCAGGAGCGACTGGTTCCGGCGGGCGGCTTCCGCCCTGCCGCAATGCAGACCGATCCGGCTTACGGAAACTTCGCGCCGCGCAACGGCTGAACCTCGACATCATCAATTCGAAGCTGCCGCCGACCGCCCCTCGAACGCAGCCCGCACCGAACCCCTGGAGAACCACCATGATCCGCCATCTCGCCATCGTCGCCCTCCTTGCCCTCGGCACCAACGCGGCCAGCGCCGCCACCGATATCGAAGGCATGTGGAGCCCCTTGAAATCGAAGCCCGTCGTCGAGACGATGCCCGAAGCCGCGGCCGTCCTGCGGGAGATTGTTCCCTTCGGCGGCGATTTCGCCAAGGGCACGATCATCGTCAACACCGAGGAACGCCGCCTCTATCTCGTGCTCGGTGACGGCAAGGCGATGCGCTACGGCATCGGTGTCGGCCGCCCCGGCTTCTCTTGGACGGGTGAGCACAAGATCAGCGCCAAGCGTGAATGGCCCGAATGGCGCCCGCCGGCGGAAATGCTGAAGCGTCGCCCGGACCTGCCGAAGTTCATGGCCGGAGGCGAAGATAACCCGCTCGGCGCGCGCGCGATGTATCTTGGCTCATCAATCTATCGCATCCACGGTTCGAACGAGCCGGAGTCGATCGGCCATGCGGTATCCTCCGGCTGCATCCGCATGCTGAACGAGGACGTGATCGACCTCTACAACCGCGTCCAGGTCGGCACCCGCGTCGTTGTCCGCTGATCCGCGCCCTGGTTTACAAACGGAGAGAAAACCCGCCCGGGCCAATCTGGCCCGGGCGTTTTCATGCGCTGAACCAATAGCGCGTGATGTGGAACATGATCGGCGCAGCGAAGATGACGCTGTCGAGCCGGTCGAGAATACCGCCATGCCCTTCGATCATGCGGCCCCAGTCCTTGACGCCGCGGTCGCGTTTGATTGCGGACATGACGAGCCCGCCAAGGAAGCCCATGAGGCAGACAATCAGCGCGATGAGCCCAGCCTGAAGCGGCGAGAACGGCGTGATTTTCCACAACGCCATGCCGATGATGGAGGCGGACGCCACGCCGCCGACGAGGCCTTCCCACGTCTTCGAGGGCGAGAGGCTTGGCGCGACCTTCCGGCGGCCGAACAGCTTGCCGAACACATACTGCAGTACGTCCGACCCTTGCACCACGATGACAAGGAAGGCGATCAGCAGCAATTGCTTGTCGTTGTAGCCGGGGATGTCGAGCGTGAGGAACGCCGGTACATGGCTGAGGCAGAAGACGCAGATCATCAGCCCCCATTGGACGAACGAGATCCGCTCGAGAAACCGCGTCGTATCGCCGCCGATCGCTGCGATGATCGAGAGGAAGAGGAAGCCGTAAACCGGGATGAAAATCGAGTAGAGCCCGTACCACTCGATCCAGATCAGGTAATACTGGATCGGCAATGCCAGCAGGAACACCGCGAGCAGCGCCCAGTGGTCGGCGAGGCGAGTCGGTGTCAGTGTCAGGAATTCGCGCAAAGCGGCGAACGAGGCGAAGGCAAAAAGGAGGATCACTCCTGCCTTGCCGAACAGGAACGCACCGGCGATCAGTCCCACCATCGCCCACCAGGCGTAAATGCGCTGGTTGAGATTGACGATCACCGGTCCCGGTTCGGGCCCGGCCCGCCGCGCCAGGAGTTGCCCGATCAGCGTAGCGACGACAAGAACCCCCGCGACGCCGAGGGAAAGCCAGAAGAATTCGGTTTGGGCGCTCACGGGGTGTCGTCTCCTCGACGTCTGAGGTGGAGCAGGGCTGTTCGGGCACGGGCGAGAAAAACGTCCTTGTCCTCGTCGGCGGCCAGTTGGAGCGGCGCCCCGAAGGTCACGCTGCACAGGAGCGGAACGGGCAGGACGTGACCCTTCGGCATGACGCGCGAAAGATTGTCTATCCAAACCGGAACGAACTCGACATCCGGGTTCTCCCGCGCGAGGCGGTAAAGGCCGCTCTTGAACGGGAGCAGGATTTCCTCGGTTGTATTTCTCGTCCCCTCGGGAAAAAAGATAAGGGATAGCCCCTCTGCCAGCACCCCGCCCAGTTGTTCGATCGGGCGGGGTTGTTGTGGGTTCGGCATCCGGTCGATCAACACGGCATTGAACACGTTCCGCCCGATGAAGGCCCTCAGGCCCGTTCCGCCCCAATAGTCGCGGGCAGCGACCGGGCGTGTTGTGGTGCGCAGGGCCTGTGGCAGCACGGTCCAGATCAGCACGAAATCGCCGTGGCTGGCATGATTGGCGAAATAGACGCGGGCGCCGGGTGCAGGAAGGCATCCGCGCCATTCCGGACGGACGGCGGTGACGAGCCGGGCGAAGCCGACGACGAGGGCGGCGACGAGGCGTGCGATGGTCGCCTTGATGTCCATGTTCCTCAGCCTCCGGCGCCAAAAAGCCTCAGGCCCGTCGCGGCAATGAGACAGGCGGCCAGAAGAATGGCGCAGACCACCTGCATCCGGAAGAGATGCAAGGCACCTGTAAATCGCGGCTGGAGGGTGCGCGTTGCTTTTTCGGGGGCAAGAAGGCCGGATGCGGCGAGTCCGGCGTCGAGCGCTTCGAGAGTCAGCCTGCTCTCGCCAAGCGCCCTGAACAGTCGGGCATCAAATCCGACTCGGATCGCGAGATAGATCTCGGCGAGAAGGGCGGGTGCGACGATCACGCAGACGACTGTCTCCGGCCCGCCGTTCACGCCTTGCGATGCGAGGACCACGGTCCCGAGCGCGAGTGCAAGCGAAGCCATGTGAATAGTCTGCCCTTGTTCGAGCAGTGCCGCAAGGACGATGGCGTCTGGCGACGCCGCGCCAACCTGGCTATTCATGCGAGATCGCCTCTCTGATGGCGCGCATCTGTCCTTCGCCGAGCCTCATGCCGGGGCGGCGCGTCTGGACCAGCAACAGGGCTTCGTCAAGGCTCTGCACCCGACGCGACAGGACGAGCCAGACGACAATCGCCGCGACGCTGCGACCATAGCCGAGCGCGCAACAAACGAGGATCGGTGTCGGCCCCTGCGCGATCTCGATCGCCAGCGCAGCGCGGCGCAGCGATTTCGTATCCGGCGCAACCAGATCCAGCATCGGCATCGCTGTCCATCGTGCCGGGGTTTCCGGGGCGGAGAATTCCGCCGTCAGGTCGATGATCTGGCGGAACGGGGCTGCATCCGTGTGATCGGGGATCCGGCCGAGATGGACGTTCGCGGCGATCTCGACCTGCTTCGGCTGGCGGAATGTCCAAAGCCGCGAATTCAGCCAAGCGCAGGCGAGATAGGGGACGAGCAGGAACCACGCCGGCCAACCCATCTCGCCGGTTCGATCCTTCATGAAAGCGGCAGGGCCAAGGCCACCGTAGGCACCGGCGACGATGAGCAGCGACAAGGCCGGCCAGAGCAGCCACAGTCCTGCCCCGCCAAGAAGGAGGGCCAGCACGGCGAAGGCCAGCGCGCCGGTGATGTAGATGCCGGCAAGCTTGAGTCGGTCGTCGGCCTGCGTCGGGCGGAAGGCGGCGAAAGCATGGGTGCCGTCGTCCCGCCAAAGCCATAGGCAGGCAAGGCCGAGCAACATACCGGTCGGGATGTCGATGAAATGATGCTGGAACGTCGTCATCACCGATGCGATCACGATCGCCGACCACACCAGGAACAGCGGAAGAAGCACGCGCGGGAGCAGTTTTGTAAACTGGGCGACGAGGATGACGGTTAGCGCAACGTGCAGCGACGGCGCCTGGTTAAAGGGTTTGTCGAATGCGCCGAGCGCATCGAACATGAAGCCGAAAAATCCTTCGGTGTCAGGCTTCGGCCACGAGAATTTGAGCGGTGCAACCACGAAGAAGAAAATCGCTACGAGCTGCGCGGTGAGAAGCCGCTTCGCGTGAATGTCGAGTTCGGGGCGCGTTCGCGCGAAGACCAGCGAGGCCGCGTAAAAGAGATTGGTCGACCAGTAGGGTATGATCGTCCAGGCGAGGAAGGGAACGTGCCGCTCCCAGTCGAACACCACGGCAGGCACATGTGCCCGCGTTCCGGAAAACCAGTTCGAGAAGCCGTAGCTGAGATAGAAGAACGCGCCGAGTCCGGCCAGATAGGCGAACGCGCGGCCGAGGGGGCGTTCCGATGGAGTGTCCGCGAGCGCCATCGTCATGCCCGCACCGCCAGCGATACCGAGAAGATTCCCCATTCATCGATGCGCTGTTCGATTTTCTTGAAGCCTGCGGCTTCGACAAGCTGATCCATTTCGCCCTGTGTTCGCCGGCGCATCACCCAGGCCTGCCCCTGGCGATGGGAGGTCAGCGCCCGCGCGATCATCTCGAGTTGCGGGTGGAAGGGCTGGTTGGTGTAGAGCAGATAGCCGCCCGGCGCGATGGCCTCGGCAAGCCCGGCGAGCGACCGCGCGACCATCTCGTTGTCCGCGAAGAGTTCGTAGAGACCGGAGACGATGCCGAGGTTGGCGTCGGGTTGCGCGGCGGCGATCGAAGCCCGGTCGAAGGCGTCGGCCTTGTCAAAGCGGGCGATGGCGCCGAGGCCGCGTTCCGCGATCAGCGCGCGGCCGCCTTCGACATTGAGATCATCGTAGTCGCGCAGGAGCACGGATTGCGGACGATGGTGTGTGCTGATCAGCGCGTCGAGCACATAGCGGCCGTGGCCTGCTGCGATATCGATCACGCGTGACGGCTCGCCCTTCGCATGCAACCTCCCGAGCGCGTCAGCGATAAGCGCTTCGAGATGACGCTTGCGCTGCCGGATGCCACGCCAGCCGATCGCGTCGAGGTAGGTGCGGTCGATGGCCCGGCCGAGGGAGCCCAGACCTTCGGCCCCGTTGCGATAGACATAATCGAGGGTCGAGCCGGAATCGTAGCCCGCGCGGTTGCCGAGCGCGATGCCTTTCGAAAGGAGTCCTGCAACCTGAAGGTTCGCACGGTAGGCGGACCACCATAGCCCGCGCGGCGACAACAGCGGGAGAGGCGAGGCAAGCCGATCGGCCTCGTCACGGGTATAGCCAGCGAGATGGGCTTCGCGGAGGTCCGGACGCTGCACGGGTTCGGCGAAGCGTTCCAGCAGGAAGCGTTTCACCTGGGCGAGGGACGGCCCACGGTCGCGCTCGCCGAGCGTATCGTGGAAGAAGCCGGGCAAGACATGCCGCTCCTTGGTGCGCGAACCGAGATTGACGAAAAACTCGTGCTGAGGCGCCTGCCGCACGACAAAATCGGTACCCGAGATCAGAAGTTGCGTCGGCACAGTGATGGCGCGCGCATCCGCGACGACACGCTCGGCAGCCTCGTAAAGACCGAGCAGGATGTTGACCGAAATCGGTCGTGTGATGAGCGGATCGGTGGCGTAGCTCGCCCTCCGTTCCGGATCGTGGGTCAGAAAGCGCGGCTTGACGTAGGAATTGACGAAGAAATTGCCGCGAAGCTTCTGCATGAGCTTGAGGCAGGGTCGCGCGAAGGGAATGTAGAGCTTTACCGAGAACGCCGGAGAAGCCAGCACCATCGCCCGGATCTGCGGCGCATAGTCGTGCACCCAGGTTGAGATCAGCACGGCGCCGACGGATTGGGCGACAACCGCGATGTCGGCGATCACGATCCCGTCTTCGCGCGCTATGAAATCAACGAAAGCCTGCACGTCGCTGACGCTCGTTCCGAACGAGGGCGAATGGCCCCGCTCGCCCGGCGAACGCCCATGCCCGCGTGCGTCCCAGGCGTAGAAGGCGAAATCCGGCATATCGAGTTCGTCGACGAGATGGGTCATCCGCCCGCCGTGTTCGTGGCCGCGATGGAACAGCAGGATGGCGCCGCGTGCCGGTCCGCTCAGCGCGGGCCAGTGGCGGAAGAACAGTTCGGTGCCATCGGGCGTCGCGAAGTGGCGTTCGTGGGGCATGCGGGACAAGGGAAGGCCTCGGAAAAATGGAAGGAAGATTCAGGGCTCGCGCAGACCGGCGCGAACGCGGTTAAGGATGGTTATGACGAGGAGCACGGCAAAAGCCGGCATGATCCAGAAGAGCCATTCAGGCATGGAGAGGGTGGAGCCGATGCACAGGCCGAGTGCTCCAATCGCCAGCGCGCGGTCGCTCTTGCCGAAGGGGCCGTCGTAGCGGCGTGCTGCCCCGACCAAGGGGCCCATGACACCGGCGTATTCGCTGAGCGCGGCGAGGAAGATCACCGCGAAGACCGAGGCCAGGCCGAACGGCGCGACGAATGCGAAGGGCAGCATGAGGGCTGCGTCCGAGATGACATCGCAAAGCTCATTGAGATAGCCTCCGAGGCGGCTCGCCTGTCTGTGTTCGCGTGCAAGCAGGCCGTCGATCGCGTTGAGCGCCATGCGTATCAGGAGCCAGATCGGCAACAACAGAAACAACACGCGGATCGTGGGAGCTGCGGCAAGCAGCGCTCCGAGCATCGCCGAGCCGATGGCGGCGGCCAGCGTGACCTGATTGGCCGTGATGCCGGCGGAAGCCAATCGGTCCGCCACCGGGCGGAGAAGAGCCTGAAACCGGGGTTTGAGGTCGTAGAGCGTCATCTCGGGCGAACGGAACTGGCGGTTCAGCGCTTGGCGCAGTCCGTCGTCGGTCCCGGCAGGCAGACCGCGACCTTTGTGACGTTGTAGATCGGGATCACGCGGACCGGCGCACCACGCTGGGTTTTGCCTTCTTCCTTGGCCGGCATGGCCGAACGTTCGGTCAGCACCGGCTGATGAGCGGTGGGGGACGCGGCCTTCTGCGTCGCGGCCTGCGCACCGGCGATGCCGAGAGTGAAAGCGAGAGCGGTGGCGGAAATCTTGAAGAGGGCGGTGTTCATCGGTCGGCTCCTTCATTCGCATCACTGCGAGGTCAATCTGATGGAGCTGTTCTAGCGAGACGGATGGCAGGGCGCTGTGCCGCCGCGCACAATCGCGAAAGCGCGCGGATGACGTGACGCTCGCCATGATTTGAGTGGAAGCGCGCCCGAAGCCCGTGCCAGATTGCCTCCTCCGACGGTCTGTTCGCCGGAACGTGAAGGAGTTGCGGGCATGGAATCCTACAGGCTGGACGGGCGCATCGCGCGGCGGTTCCTCCGGTTCTCGGGCGGGTTCTGGCGAGGGGAAAGCGCACGATCCGCCTGGCTTCTTACGCTTGGCCTTGCGTTGTTCCTCGTGTTGTCCACCAGCGTCACGCTGGGCCTCAACCGCTGGCAGAAGTGGTTCTTCGATGCACTGGAGCGGAAAGACGTTGAAGCCGCAGGTTGGTCGGTGCTGGTTTTCGTCGCGATCATCGCGGCGATGGCGGCAATCGGCGTCGGCATCGTGCTGACGCGCGAATTCCTCCAGGTCCGCTGGCGTGCCTGGCTGGTGGAGCGCCTGGTCGTGCTCTGGACCGGCCGCAACCGCTTCTATCATCTCGGTGCGAACCATACCCAGCTCGACAATCCGGAATACCGCATCTCGGATGACACGCGCTGGGCAACCGAACCGATGGTGGATCTCGTGATCGGCCTGTTCTCGGCGGTTATCGGCGCGGCCGCCTTCGTGACGATCCTCTGGACAGTTGGCGGGAGCTACCGTGTTACGTTCGCAGGCACCCCTGTCGTCATTCCGGCCTACATGGTGCTGCTCGCGCTGGTTTACGGCGCCTTCGCCTCGGGCTTGATCCTCTGGATCGGCCGAATGCTCGTCAGTGCCGTCGCGCGCAAGAACGCAGCGGAAGGTGAATTCCGTTTCGCAATGATGCGCGTGCGTGAAAACGCGGAGAGCGTCGCGCTTGCCGGGGGGGCGGCGAGCGAGGAGCGGGCTCTGAAGTCGCTGTATGGCATCGTGGCGGAACGCTGGTTCGATATCGTTCGCCAGCATGGGCGCATCACCTGGGTCACGAATGCCTCGGGGCCAATGATCCCGATCGTGCCGCTGCTTTTCGCAGCACCAAAATATTTCGCCGGGGAGTTGACCCTTGGTGAGGTCGTGCAACTCGGCGGTGCCTTCGTGCAGGTCCAGCTCGCGATTTCCTGGATCGTCGATAACTATTCACGGCTCTCGGAATGGTTTGCTTCCGCTCGCCGCGTTCTCGACATCGTTGAGGCCTGTGACGGGCTCGATCTGTCGCTGGGAAATCCGGCAGGCGAAACCATCGCCGTCGAGCGCTCGGAAGGGCCGGATCTCCGGCTTGAGGGCCTTTTCGTCACCGGGGAAGACGGAAGGTCCATCGTTGCGGCCACCGGCGTGATTCTGCGTCCGGGCGAGCACGTGCACATCCACGGCGGTACCGGCGCGGGGAAAACGTCGTTGGTGCGGGTCCTTGCGGGCCTGCGCTCGGCGGGGCGCGGTCGCATCGTCGTTCCCGATCATGCCCGTTTGATGGTTCTGCCGCAGAAACCCTATCTGCCGACCGGGACGCTTCGGAACGCGCTCCTTTATCCCCTTGAGGCTCCTGACATGCCGGAGGGCCCGCTGGTCGAGGCTCTTTCGGAAGTCGGATTGGCTCATTTGGCGCCCCGGCTCGACAACGTCGAGCGCTGGGATCAGGTGCTGGGCGCCGGTGAGCGTCAGCGGCTCTGCCTCGGCCGGGTCTTCCTGCACCGTCCGGACATCATCGTGCTGGACGACGCACTCTCCGCGCTCTCCGAAGAGGCGCAGATCGAAATGGAGGCAAGGATCATGATACGGTTTCGCGAGGCGATCCTCATCAGTCTAAGCCAACGGGTCATGACGGCACGGGCCGGCATTGTCCGTTTCGAGATCGACCAACAGGGCGGAGCCTCAAGGCTGCGTCCGCTCGAGCAGGTTATGGCCTAGGCGGAAAAACGCTACGGCGGTGGTTCATATTGGGAGAATTGAATGAGCAAGCTCAATTTCTACGAGATCGGCTGGTATCTCGACGAGGCCCAGTGCCCTTGTGATATCCACCTCGCTAATTACATCGAGGCGGAAGGGATTCGCGACCGTGCGATTTTCCATTTTGGTACCGGCGAGCATCACATCGTCGGTATCCGCTGTCATGAGAGCAAAACCGGCAACCTGGTGCTGGGTATTACCGCCTCGCCGCGCGAGCACGATTTCTACGAAAAGCTGGTCATCGAACGACCGGAACTCGGCTGGAACTACAAGGTGCTCTTCGGTGACATCTACCAGCTTCGCGCCCCGCTCCTGCCGGAGTTCGACATCCTCTCGCTGTTCCACGTCGGCGAATTCCGCACCGAGAAGAACGACGCCTATGGCGCCCTGACGGACGAAGCGATGGTCCGGCTCCTGATCGGTCGGCTCAAGGGGCTGCGACAGGTGATTTTCTACTCCGGGTCGTATGCCTTCGACGTTGCCCAGCGCATCGCGGACAAGCTTGTCGCCGAGGGTGTGCTGGAGCCGGCGGGGCACTTCGAGAGTCTAAGGATTTTCCGTGCGCTGTGAGGTGCGAGGGCCAAAACCGCTAGTCCTCGGAACGGCCCGGCGTATCACGGTCGCGGTCGTATTGCTTGGCAAACGGAAACGGTGGGAGCCAGGCTTCGCGGCGGATGGTCCAGAGTTCGTAGGTCGGCGTCAGCTGGTTGGGCGCATCCAGCGATCCGAGATTGATTTCGATTTCATCTCCTGTTCGCGAGAACACGGAAGAACCGCAGCGCGGGCAGAAAAATCGCCCGACATAGCCGCGCGTCTCACCTTCGATCGTCACGGCGTCCTGCGGAAAGATCGCGGAGGCATGAAAAAGCGCGCCGTGATGTTTGCGGCAATCGAGGCAGTGGCAAAGGCCGACCCGGTAGGGACGGCCCGAGGCTACAAAACGAATCTTGCCGCAAAGGCAGCCACCTTCCAGCCGGCTCATGCCGTGCCTCCTTCCGGAACATGGGCGATCCGTCGCCGGATCACGGTCTCATATTCGCCCATTGTGGCGGAAAATCACCCTGATTGCTCTCGACCGCAACCGGAGCAGGGTCAGGTCACGATCGAGGCGGATCTGGCGGCGAACCGGCGTGCCGGGCAGCGCCGGTTGGAGATTGTCTTGCTCAGCCGAGCGCCTCGGCGAGCGAGGTCTCTGCATAGCCGAGATCCCGCGCGACCGGCGCGCAGGTGATCTTGCCGTTCCAGACGTTAAGGCCGTTGGCGAGGTGGCGGTTGTCGGCGAGCGCCTTCTTCCAGCCCTTGTCGGCAATGGCGAGTGCGTGCGGCAGGGTCACGTTGTTGAGCGCATAGGTTGAGGTGCGCGCGACCGCTCCCGGCATGTTCGCGACGCAGTAGTGCACGACACCATCGACCACGAAGGTCGGTTCGGCATGAGTCGTCGCGTGCGAGGTCTCGAAGCAACCGCCCTGATCGATCGCGACATCGACGAGCACCGACCCTTCGTGCATCGTCTTGAGCATTGCACGGCTCACCAGCTTCGGCGCCGCGGCACCCGGCACCAGCACCGCGCCGATCACGAGATCGGCCTCGGCAACATACTGTTCGATGGCCGAGCGCGTCGCATGGACCACTTTCGCGCGCGCCTCGAAATGCGTCGAGAGACGTTCAAGCACGACCGGGCTACGGTCGAGGATCGTGACGTCGGCATGAACACCGACCGCCATCTGCGCGGCATTGAAACCGACGACACCGCCGCCGATGATGGCGATCTTCGCCGGCGCGACGCCCGGTACACCGCCCAGCAGGACGCCGCGCCCCCCGTGGCTCTTCTCCAGCGCCGTCGCGCCGGCCTGAATCGCCATGCGGCCGGCAACCTGGCTCATGGGTTTGAGGAGGGGGAGGCCGCCCGCGTCATCCGTAACGGTCTCGTAGGCGATGCAGGTTGCGCCGGAGGCGACGAGGTCCTTCGTCTGTTCCGGATCGGGCGCGAGATGGAGATAGGTGTAGAGAATCTGGCCGGGGCGGAGCATCTTGCGCTCGCCCGCCTGCGGTTCCTTCACTTTCACGATCATGTCCGCGCGGGAGAAAATCTCGGATGGCGTGGCGACGATCTCGGCGCCGGCCGCGCGATAGGCTTCGTCGGCCGCACCGATTCCGGCGCCGGCCTTGGTCTCAACGAGCACCTTGTGCCCGTGATGCACCGCCTCGGCGACGCTTTCGGGCGTCAGTCCGACCCGGTATTCGTGGTTCTTCACTTCCTTGGGAACACCGATCAGCATCTTGACAATCTCCGAGCCATTTTTCCGATGAGAGAGAACATACGCTATCGAAAGTCGGATTTTTTCGCTTTTTCTTGCCTGATTGAGCGAAAAATAGGAAAATTGTTCGGAGAACATCCTCATAATTCGGATATCATTGATGGATAGCGTCGATTTGAAAATTCTCGGTCATCTACAGGTGGATGCCCGCATGTCGATGGCCGATCTCGGCGATGCGATCGGCCTCTCGGCCTCGGCCTGCCACCGGCGCGTGAAACTGCTGGAGGAGGCAGGCGCGATCCGGGGCTATGTCGCCGAACTCGGACATGAGGTGCTGGGGCTCAGGGTCGAGCTGTTTGTCCGGGTCGCGCTGTCCTCTCAGGCGGGCAGTGCACTCGAAGCGTTCGAGGAAGCCGTCCGCCGGGTGCCGGAGATTGTCGAATGCCACTTGCTCGCGGGGCATTCGGACTATCTGATGCGCATCGTGATCGGCGATATGGCGGAATACGAGGCCCTGCACCGCACCCGCCTGACCAAGCTGCCCGGCGTGGCGAAAATGGAAACCACTTTCAACCTTCGGACCGTAACACCTTACCGCGGCCTGCCACTCGGCAGGGTCAAGACCACCTGATCAGAGTTCGGGCTGGCGATGATCGATACGTCCGGCTGACGCTGGACCAGCCGATTTCCGGCCAGAGAAGGTGGTCGATCGGCAATCTCGGGAAAAGGGCAAGACGAATGTCCTGCCGAAAAATGGCGCGCCCGAAAGGATTCGAACCTCTGACCCCCAGATTCGTAGTCTGGTGCTCTATCCAGCTGAGCTACGGGCGCTTGGTCATGCAACAATGCATGAGAGAGGCGGTCTGATAGCGGGTTGGTCGGGAAAGGGCAAGCCTCATTCGGGACGAAATTTCCAAAAATGGGCAGAATCTTTTGGCGCGACCGCCCCGGCAACCGATGGTGCGAGGCTTCGTCGCGCTCAGACCTTCGGCAGCAGCAGCCGGAACGTCGTGCCGGCTCCCGCGCCGGGTTCGGGATCAATGAGGGTGATGGCCCCACCCATGCCGCGCATGAGTTCCTGCGCGATCGCCAGTCCCAACCCGGTGCCGCCGGCGTGGGCAGAACCCGAAAACGCCTTGAATAGCGACTGGCGGATCCGGGCCGGGATTCCAGGGCCGTTGTCGGTGATCTCGATGCGGATCGTCTTGCCGTCGTCGGCTGCCAGGATGTGGATTAGCCCCGGCCCGTTTTCTCCCCCTTTCTCCAGCGCCGCCCTCGCATTGCGCAGAAGATTGGTGATGACGCGCCCGAGGTGATCGGGATCTGCGTGGAAAACGAGGTCCGTCGGAATCTGGAGGACCAGGGCAGGATCGCTTTCCGGCGAGAGCATGAGCTGGTCGGCGATCTCGCCCAGGACGGTTTTGAGGTTCACGGGCACAAGGTCGGGCGCGCGTTCCTGCGCCTTTCCGTAGGCGAGGGTCGTCTGGCAGAAGGCGATTGCGCGGTCGAGCGTGCCGAGCAACTTGGGAACGAAGCGCTGGACGTTGGAATCCGGCAGGCTGCCGAGTCGGTCGGCCATCAACTGCGCGGCCGCGAGCATGTTCCGGAGATCGTGGTTGATCTTGGCGACCGCCAGGCCGAGATTCGCGAGGTGCTCGCGCTGGCGCAACTCGGTCTGCAGCGCGCTCTGCATGTCCGAAACGCTGCGTTCGAGCATGCCGAACTCGTCGTCGCGGGCGGAAGGACGGTGGATCGCGCGGGCGTTGGCGGGGTCGGCCCGGAACCGGCTGACCGCATTGGCGAGGCTTTTGACCGGCTTGACGATCAGGCCGTTGAGCGCTGCGAACACCAGCACGGCAGTAATGGCCGAGATCATCAGCGAGAGCAGCAGGATATTGCGCGAGAAGCGGATCATCGCCGCGCGCAAGCTCGCTTCGCCGATGACGATCTCGACGAAATCTCCACCCCGCGGTGGTGGGCCGACGACGCGAATGGTTCGGTTGCCGCCGAACAGCAGCGTATCGAAAGCACTGGCGATCTCCCGAAGCGGCTGGCGCGACCGCAGGTCGATCTCGAAATCGACCATCGGCGGCATGTCGGAAACGGCGAGGAGGCGTCGCATGTTGTCGATGCGCAGCGCGATCATTGTCGTCTCGATTCCAGCGAGAAGTTCATCGACAACGGCCTTGGGCAGTGTGTCCGGCGGCGTTTTTTCCAGGACGACCGCAGCGGCCTTGGCTTGGGAGATGCGCTCGCCGAGCCATGTGTTGCGGAAGTTGGCAACCGAGGGAACGTAGATCAGGATTTCAGCGATCAGCACGAAGATGATTGTCAGCAACAGCACCCGACCGGACAGGCCCGGTTTCCACCATGCCCGCGTCGTTGCGGGATCGGGAGGCGCGATATCCTCTCTCCGCCGTGTATCTCCGGCGGGCATCATCCCAGCACCCGCAGGAAACGCAGGAGGCGGCCCGTGCCGGGCGTAAGGAGTCGGTCGCGAAGTGCGAGGCGGGAGACCTCGCCGATCGCCGCCGCGTGCGAGGCAGAAGGGAGCGGTATTCCCGCGAGATCCTCAAGCCGGATCTCTCGCGCCATTGCTAGTTGGAAAACCGGGATCAGCTCCAGTGGGTGTTCTCCAACGATTGAGGCGCCGAGAATTATCCCTTTCCGGTTCGTGATGACCTTGATCGCGCCCTGATTTCCACCCCCGTCGAGCCGGACCCGGTGGAAACGATGGTGGCCGCGCGCCTCCGGTTTCAGGGTGTCCTCGCGAAGCCCGATTTCTGTGACTGCCGGCGACGACGGGCAAAATCGGACGGCAAGCATCGGATAGTTCGTCGAGCCGCGCCGGAAGAGGAGACTTGCCAGTGCCGTGCCGACTTGCGCCGATCGGTTGACGGCGTGGTCTGGGTCCCCGCTCGCCGCTCCGACTGCGAGCACACGCCGGTTCGTCGTTGTAAGAGCCTTGTCGAGGATCAGTCGTCCCTCGCGTCCGAGGATGCCGGCGTTCGTCGGCGCGATATCCTCGGGAAAGGATTCGGCGCGTCCTTCGACGAACAACCGGTCGAATTCGAACGAGGCAGCCCCGTCCGCCGTCACCAGCTTGTGCCGGCGGCGTGCCCCGCGCCCGGTCCCGCTTGCGGGGATGATGGCTCCGCCCTCGAGCAGCGGCGCATCAATCACCGCGATGCCGGTCCGCTCGAGGTGGATCCGGAGGAGGCGAACGCTGTCCGGGTCGAAATCCGGCAGGAGGCCCCCCTGCGTGAGAAGGGTAACTTCGGCACCTGCCTGCCGCGCCTTGCAAGCTGCTTCGAGTGCTCGTCGGCCCTGGCCAATGGCGAGAAAAGCACTACCGGTCGCGATGGCGGGCGTATCGAGATCGGCAAGGCCTGCGATCTGCGGCGGAACGGTGTGTGAAGGCGTCGCCAGAACGAAACGCCGGGGCCGGAGCGTGACCTCGCGGACCTGAAGGCGGCGCGGATCGAGAAAACGACAGGGGCCGGCGAACACCTCAACGCCGAGTGAACGCAGTCGCTGCAGCCCGGCCTCGCCATCCGCAGCCGGGTCTGTTCCGTCCGGCACGACAAGCGCGACCGGAACGCCCAGCGCCGCGGCTCCCGTTGCGATCTCGAGTCCAGCCGGATCGGTGCCGATGATGGAGATGTCGGGTCGAATCTCGCCGTTGGGGGCCATGAACAGGTTTTTCCAGCGCTCGCTTCGTCATAACTAGCCAAGCGCGCCGCGAGATCAACCGCAACGATCGCGGAAAGCTCCTCTCAAGGGCGGAACACCCAAAAAACCGATGGTCATCAAGTTTCGCATTGACTTTTGCCGGAGGGTGACGTTTAAGCGCCGTCTGTTTTTGACAACACCCGTTTCGGGCCGCGCTGCTGTGCGCTTGAGTTCCGAGGCGGTTGCAAGAGAACCAAGAGCCCTTCGATGAAACGCACCTACCAGCCCTCCAAGCTTGTCCGCAAGCGTCGCCACGGTTTCCGCGCCCGCATGGCCACCAAGGGCGGCCAGAAGGTGATCGCCGCCCGCCGCAACCGCGGCCGCAAGCGTCTTTCGGCCTGATCGGGCGCGCTGGCGAAACCGGCGCATCCCAGCCTGCTCGGCCTTCCTTTCTTCGAGGCCGGATTCATGACCGACAGGGAAGTTCAAGGGGGGATGGCCAGAACGCCGTCGCCCCCTTTTCAACTTGTGACATTGAAGAAGCGCGCCGATTTCAAGGCCGCCGCCAATGGTCCGCGCTTCTCAACGCCCGGTTTCACGATGCTTCGCCGGCCGGAGACGGAAGCGGCACCAGCCTCGTCCGTCCTCCGTTTCGGCTTTACCGTGACGAAGAAGGTCGGCAACGCGGTCGAGCGTAATCGGATCCGGCGCCGGTTGCGGGAGGCCGTACGCGCCGCCGCGCCGCGCTTCGCCCGCCAGCCGATGGATCTCGTCATTCTGGCCCGCCGATCGGCAATTGAACGCTCGTTCGCAGACCTTGCCGCCGATGTCGCCCGTGCGGTCGATGCGCTGGCCCGGCGCGAAGCCCGGAAACGCGTCCGGCCGGAAGCCGGCGAAGTGTCAGAAAATTGAACCGGAAACACGGAATAGTCCGCGTTTTCCGCTCCCAACCCTTGGCAAGGCGACCGTGATCGGCATAGAAGGCGCCTGACGAATTTTCGGGTCGACAGGCTATCCGCCTCGCCACATAGGCGTGACAAGATCGCTGCCGCCCAATCCACAGGAAGAGCCGATGCATTCCGACGACAACAAGAACCTGCTGCTCGCGATCGCGCTTTCGGTGATCGTGATGGTAGGCTGGAACTATTTCTACGGCATGCCGAAGCTCGACCAGCAGCGCCAGACGACCCAGCAGGCCGGCAAGCCCGGCACGTCGGCCCCGGCGACACCGGGTGCCCCCCCTGCCACGGCCCCCGGTGCTCCTGCCAGCAATGGCGCCGTCCCTGCAGCCGCTCCCGTGACGCGCGAGGCGGCGCTGGCCACATCGCCGCGCATCCCGGTTGAAACACCGGCAGTCGCCGGCTCGATTGCGCTGACCGGCGGTCGTATCGATGATCTCAGTCTTGTGAACTACCACGAGACGGTGGATAAGAAGAGCCCGCGCATCGTTCTCTTTGCGCCGCAGGGCGTCAAGGATGCCTATTTCGCCGATTTCGGCTGGGTCGCCGCCGCCGGGCAGACGGCGGTGCTGCCGACCGCCGAAACGAAGTGGACCGCAGACGCCCAGACGCTCAAGCCGGGTTCGCCGGTCACCCTGAACTGGGATAATGGGCAGGGGCTCGTCTTCAAGCGGAAGTTCGAGGTCGACGACAAGTTTCTCTTCACGATCATCGACAGCGTTGAGAACAAGGGTATCGCGCCGGTCGCGCTCTCGAATTACGGCCGCGTGACGCGAGTTGGCACGCCACATACCTCCGGATACGGCATCCTGCACGAAGGACCGCTCGGCTACCTCGCGGATTCGCTTTCCGAACCGAGCTATGACGATGTGAAGAAAGGCAAGGTCAAGTCGGTTGCGCGCAGTGAGGGCGGCTGGCTCGGATTCACCGACAAATATTGGGCCTCAGCCATCGTTCCCGGCCAGAACAAGCCGTTCTCGGCGGCTTTCGGCGCGACAGGGGCCGATCCGGTCTTTGAGGCAGCCGCGATCGGCGAGGTGCAAACGCTGGCGCCGGGCGCAACCGTTACGGCCGAGAACCGCCTTTTCGCCGGCGCCAAGGAAGTCAACGTCATCAACGCCTATTCCGACAAGCTCGGGTTGAAGCGTTTCGACCTGATGATCGACTGGGGCTGGTTCCACTTCATCACCAAGCCGCTCTTTCATCTGCTGGAATGGGTCTTCAAGCTCGTCGGCAACTTCGGCGTGGCAATCCTGATCGTTACCGTCCTTGTCAAGCTCGTCTTTTATCCGCTGGCCAACAAGTCCTATGCGTCGATGGCGAAGATGAAGGCTGTCCAGCCGGAGATGCTGCGCATCCGCGATCAATTCGCGGATGACAAGATGAAGCAGCAGCAGGCGATGATGGAGCTCTACAAGAAAGAGAAGATCAACCCGATGGCGGGCTGCCTGCCGGTCCTGCTTCAGATCCCGGTGTTCTTCGCGCTCTACAAGGTGCTGCTCGTCACCATCGAGATGCGCCATGCCCCGTTCTTCGGCTGGATCAAGGATCTCTCAGCGCAAGACCCCACGAACATGTTCAACCTGTTCGGGCTGATTCCGTTCACGCCGCCGTCCTTCCTGCACCTTGGCATCTGGCCGCTCATCATGGGCGTGACGATGTGGGTGCAGATGAAGATGAACCCGGAACCAACCGATCCGGTCCAGAAGACGATGTTCGCCTGGATGCCGGTGGTCTTCACCTTCATGCTCGGCTCGTTCCCGGCCGGCCTTGTCATCTACTGGGCCTGGAACAACACGCTCTCGGTACTTCAGCAGTATACGATTATGAAGCGCATGGGCACCAAGATCGAGCTGTGGGACAACCTCATGGGCACCTTCCGCCCGAAGAAGGGCTGAGATGTCTGGTGCTGGCGCGTCGGCTGACGGGCCGGATATCGTCGAGGCCGGTCGTCGCCTCTTTGCACGCGAGGCGCAGTTCTACTGGGCTGCGGCGAAGAAGGACGGCCTGCCGCCCGCCCGCGGGTTGGAGATCGCTTTTGCCGGACGCTCGAACGTCGGCAAGTCCTCGCTCATCAACGCGTTGACCGGGCGCAATAGCCTCGCCCGCACCTCGCACACGCCGGGGCGGACGCAGGAACTCAACTTTTTCGATGTCGGCGGAGCGTTCTCGATCGTTGATATGCCGGGTTACGGCTTCGCCGCGGTCGGCAAGGAGAAGGTCTCGGCCTGGACGGGGCTGATCCATGATTACCTTCGTGGCCGCGTTCAACTCGCCCGCGTCATGCTTCTGATCGACGCCCGCCACGGCCTCAAGAACACCGACGAGCCGATTCTGGAAACGCTCGGCAAGTCGGCGGTCGCCTATCAGGTGGTCCTGACCAAGGCGGATGAATTGACGGCCGCGCAGGCGGCCATGCGCAAGGCGGAAATCGCGGGCGTCCTCAAGAAGCACGCTGCGGCGCATCCCGAGGTCATCCTGACGTCGAGCCGGACCGGGCAGGGGATCGATGAATTGCGCGCCTCAATTGCCGGGCTGCTGGTTGATCGCAACGCCGCGCCGGCTTGGATGCTGGCGCCATGACGCGGCTTCTGACCGTCTTGGCCGGGCTTGCCGGAGCGGTCGGGGTCACGCTTTCCGCGGTGGCCGCCCATCGCGCGGGTTCGGAAAACCTTGGAACCGCCGCGAACTTCCTGCTGCTGCACGCGCCTGCCTTTCTGGCGCTGGCCGTCACAAGCCATATCCGCCTGCTGGCGCGGGGATGGCTGATACTGGCTGCCGGGCTGATGATCGTCGGCCTTGCGCTGTTCTCCGGCGATCTTTCCGCCCGCGCTTTTCTGGCCGATCGCCTGTTCCCGATGGCGGCGCCGATCGGCGGCACGCTGCTGCTGCTCGGCTGGCTGGTGTTGGCGCTGGGCGGGCTGATCTCGCGCCCGCCGCGTAGCTAGGGAAAATTTCGCCAAGGTGATTGAGCGCGCCCCGGACTTTCCTTAAACAGGGCGCAGCCAGTTGCCCGAGAGGCCCCGATGTCAGCCAAAGATCTCCCCGATGTCCATACGCGCGCCGAAGTAATCGCCCAGGCACTGCCGTTCATGCAGCGCTACGATCAGGAGGTCGTGGTCATCAAGTATGGCGGCCATGCAATGGGCGACAAGGCGGCGGCAGAGGATTTCGCGGAAGACGTGGTGCTGCTCGAATTGCAGGGCGTGAAGCCCATCGTCGTGCATGGCGGCGGCCCGCAGATCGGCAAGATGCTCGACAAGCTCGGGATCAAATCCGAGTTCCAGGGCGGCCTTCGCGTCACCGACCGCGCGACGGTCGAGGTCGTCGAGATGGTGCTCGCCGGGTCGATCAACAAGCAGATCGTCGGCTGGATCTCGGCCGAGGGCGGCAAGGCCATCGGTCTGTGCGGCAAGGATGGCAGCATGGTCACCGCGCGCAAGATGTCGCGCACGGTGCGCGACCCGGATTCGCATATCGAACGCGAGCTTGACCTCGGCTTTGTCGGCGATCCGCACAAGGTCGACCGTACGGTTCTGGACGCGGTGTTGAAGGCGGAACTGATCCCCGTGCTCGCCCCGGTCGCGATCGGCGAGGACGGCGAGACCTACAACGTCAACGCCGATACCTTTGCCGGCGCCATCGCGGGCGCCATGCGTGCCAAGCGCCTCCTGCTCCTCACCGATGTGCCGGGCGTGCTCGACAAGGATAAAAAGCTGATCGAGCAATTGACCGTCGACGAATGCCGCAAGCTCATCGCCGACGGCACCGTGACGGGTGGCATGATTCCCAAGATCGAGACCTGCATCTACGCCATCGAGCAGGGGGTCGAGGGCGTCGTCATCCTCGACGGCAAGGTGCCGCACGCGGTGCTGCTCGAACTCCTCACCGAGCACGGCGCGGGAACGCTCATTACGGCATGATCCGGAAGGGCTGCCGCTCCTGCGGGTAGTCCACCTGCATGAAGTAGAGCCCGTCGGGCGGGGCGACGGGACCACAACGTGCGCGTTCCGTCGCGTCGAGCGCGGCGCGCATTTCGGCAACCGGCCACGCGCCGAGGCCGATCTTGACCAGCGAGCCGACCATCGAGCGCACCTGATTGTGGAGGAAGCTCCGCGCGCTTGCTTCAACGTGGATTTCCTCGCCCGCACGCGTCACATCAAGTCGTTCCAGCGTGCGAACAGGGCTCTTCGCCTGGCAGGCAGCGGCGCGGAAGGTCGTGAAGTCGTGTCGACCGAGGATCGTTTGCGCGGCCCCGTGCATCGCGTTCATATCCAAAGGCCGCGCGACATGCCACACCTTGTGCCGGTTGAGCGCCGAGGGCGGGCGGCGATTGAGGATGCGGTAGCGGTAGTGGCGGCGGATCGCCGAAAGTCGTGCGTCGAACCCTTCCGGCGCGAAAGCGGCGTCAAGGATCGCCACGGACTCCCCCGCCTGCGAAAGATGCGCATTGAGCGCATCGCGCAGTTTGTCCGGTCGCCACTCCTTGGTGAGATCGACATGCGCAACCTGCCCGAGCGCATGGACGCCCGCGTCCGTCCGCCCGGCGCAGGTGACGCGGTGCGGCCCTTCCTTCAAATTTGCGATAGCGCGTTCGACGGCGTCCTGAACGGTCCGGCCACCGCTCTGGCTCTGCCAGCCATGATAGGGTGTGCCGTCGTACTCGATTGTGAGCGCGTAGCGGACCGCCATCTCAGCCGAGCCGCGTGCCGGGCAGGATGGGCGTTCCGCGCAGGAATTCGGTGGCGGACATCGCGCCTTTGCCGGCGGGTTGAACCTCGACGAGCCGGATTGCCCCCTCGGCGCAGGCAATCGTAAATTGACCGTCGAGCACCATGCCGGGCGTCCCGTTTCCGTCGCTAACCATCGTGCGCAGAACCTTGAGGCGCTTGCGCGCTCCTTCCGGTCCGATCTCTGCGAAAGCGCCGGGGAAAGGAGCCAGCCCCCGGATATGGTCATGCACCGCCTGCGCCGTTCGCGCGAAATCGATCCGGCATTCGTCCTTCGTGATCTTGGCCGCATAGATCACGCCAGCCTCGGGCTGCGGCGAGAAACTGAGCGAACCGCGTTCAAGCGCGGCAAGTGCGCGCACCATCAGATCGGCCCCGACAACCATCAGCCGGTCGTGAAGCTGCCCGGCGTTCATCTCCGGCGTGATGGCGACACGTTCCGCCATAGCCACAGGTCCAGTGTCCAGCCCCTCATCCATGCGCATGACCATGACACCGCTTTCGCGGTCCCCGGCCATGATCGCGCGCTGGATCGGAGCCGCACCGCGCCAGCGCGGCAGGAGTGAGCCGTGCAGGTTGAGGCAGCCGAGCTGCGGTGCATCGAGGATCGCTTTGGGCAGGATCAGCCCGTAGGCGACGACCACCGCGACGTCGGCCGCATGCGCGGTGAACTCAGCCTGCGCATCGAGCTTCCGAAGGCTTCTTGGCGTGAAAACGGGGATGCCGAACCGGTTCGCGGCCTTGTGAACCGGGCTTTCGACCAGTTCAAGCCCACGCCGTCCGCCAGGCGCAGGGGCGCGGGTGTAAACCGCGACGACCTCATGGCCCTGCCCGATGATTTCGGTGAGTGTGGGAACCGCGAAATCCGGCGTTCCCATGAAGATGACGCGCAGGCTCACCCTTCGTCGTCCTTCATGCGCGCGAGCTTGGCATAGCGTTTCATCACCCGATCGCGCTTGAGCTTCGAAAGATAATCGATGAACAGCACGCCGTTGAGGTGATCGACCTCATGCTGGATGCAGGTCGCCAACACGCCGTCGGCCTCGATCTCGTGCTCGTTGAAGTCGACGTCGCGATAGCGGAGTCGTATCCGGTCGGGCCGCTCGACCGTCTCGTAATATTCGGGGATCGAGAGGCACCCCTCCTCCATCTCCCGCATCTCTTCCGATTTCCAGACGATTTCCGGATTGAGCAGCGCCATCGGCTCCTGCTTGTCGTCGCGCTTCGAGACATCCATCGTGACGACGCGCAACGGCACGCCGATCTGGATGGCGGCGAGGCCGATGCCTGGTGCGTCATACATCGTCTGGAACATGTCATCGACGAGCCTGCGCACATCCTTGTCTGCGCCCGCGACGGGCGTGGAGGTGAGGCGGAGCTGGGAATCGGGCAGGATGACGAGCGATCGGATAGCCATGGAAAACTCTCTTTTGCTCCCACTTAAGGATTGACGCGGGCGCGGTCAATATGTTCATATTTTGTTCCAGATAACTACGGCGCGGGGAGGCGCTCGTGACGGTATGAAGCAGACGTTCCTCACCATCGGGGATTGGGTCGTAACGGTTGAGCAGGCGCTTGCGACCGGGGCTGCGGCGCTTCTGGTTCTGCTCGTCCTGCTCGTGTGGCAGAATGCGCGCGCCGCGAGCAGCCGGGCCGTGGAGGCCGCGAGTGCCGCCGAACGCCAGCGCGAGCTCGACGACAAGGTCGAGGCGATGAACCGCTTGCAGGCCGAGATGACCGGGCGGATGCAGACGCTCGCCGAGGTGTTCGGCTCGCGGCAGGCGGATCTCGCGCGACTGCTGTCGGAGCGTCTCGATTCCGTGCGTCACTCGATGAACACTTCCCTGACCGAAACCGCGCAGAAAAGCGCCGATACGCTAGGCCGCCTTAACGAACGCCTCGCGGTGATCGATGCCGCGCAGGCCGATCTCAAGGGGCTGACCAGCGAAGTGCTCAGCCTAAAGGATGTGCTGGCCAACAAGCAGGCGCGCGGCGCTTACGGGCAGGGGCGGATGGAGGCGATCATCCGAGACGGGTTGCCGTCTTCGGCCTATGATTTCCAGAAAACACTCCAGAACCGCACGCGGCCTGATTGCGTGATCCATCTGCCGGGGGATGATCGTCCGCTGGTGATCGATGCCAAGTTCCCGCTCGAAGGTTTCGTTGCCTGGCGCGAGGCAGGCTCGGACGAAGCCCGTACTCAGGCCGAGAAGCGCGTGCGCGGCGATATATCGACGCATATCAAGGATATTTCCGAGAAATATCTCGCCAATGGCGAAACACAGGATATTGCGCTGCTTTTCGTCCCCTCCGAAGCGATCTACGCGGAACTCTGTGAGAAATTCGATGATATTGTTCAGAAATCGCACCGGGCACGGGTGCTGATCGTCTCGCCCTCGATCCTGATGATGGCGGTGCAGGTCGCGCTCTCGATCGTCCGTGATGCGGCGGTGCGCGAGCAGGCACGGCTTATCCAGGGCGAGCTGTCCAAAATGATGGAGGATGTCCGACGTCTGTCGGATCGGGCTGGCAAGCTCGAGCAGCACTTCCGGCAAGCGCAGGAAGATGTCGTCGGCATCGTCACCTCGGCGGACAAGGTCGCGCGGCGCGGCGCGCGGATCGAGCAGCTTGAGTTCGAGCCCCCCGCCACAACGGAACCGGGAAGCAAGTCGGCGTCGGTCGAGAAGCCGCATGCCAGCGAGGAAATTCCGACGCTCCCCTTCAGGCGGCAGATGCTTTGAACCCGTCGATGATCCGACCGTAGATCCGAGTCAGAGTGTCGATCTCAGTGATCGATGCACGCTCGTCCACCTTGTGCATGGTCTTGCCGACGATGCCGAATTCAATCACCGGGCAGTAGGCCTGAATGAAGCGGGCATCGGAGGTGCCGCCGGTCGTCGAGGCCTCAGGCCGAAGACCCGTCTCCGCTTCGACGGCGCCCGCGACAAGCTCCACGAAGGGGCCGGGCCGGGTGAGGAAGGCCTCGGCATTCGTCGGATGACAGATCAGCTCGAACCGGCCCGGATCGTTGACGCCCGCGAGACGACGACGAAGCTCGCCCTCCAGCGTCTTGCTCGTCCAGAGATCGTTGAAGCGGATGTTGAACTTGGCGATAACCTTTGCCGGGATGACGTTCCGGGCATTATTGCCGACGTCGATGGAAGTGAATTCGAGATTGGAGGCTGGAAAGAAATCCGTGCCCCCGTCTAGTGGCTCCTTCAGAGGGCTCATCAGGCGCACCAACCGATCGATCGGGTTCTGCGCCAGATGCGGATAGGCGACGTGGCCCTGCACCCCCTCGACGATGAGATCGCCGGAGAGCGAGCCGCGCCGACCGATCTTCATCATCTCGCCCATCTTCTGCGGATTGGTGGGTTCACCGAGCACGCAGGCAGAAAAATGCCTGCCGCGCGCTTTGGCCCATTCGAGTAGCTTCACCGTGCCGTTGATCGCGTCCGCTTCTTCGTCGCCGGTGATGAGAAAGGCAAGGCGATACGTCTTTGGCACGCCGTGCTGGTCGATATGATCGAGTACTGCCGCAACGGAGGCTGCGACGCCGGATTTCATGTCGCAGGCGCCGCGGCCCCAGATTTCATCGCCGACCACGGCACCGGAGAAAGGAGCCTGGGACCAGAGTGCTTCGTCGCCCGGCGGAACGACATCAGTATGGCCAGCAAATAGAAGACAAGGCCCTTCAGCCCCAACCTCCGCATAGAGATTTTCGACGTCGTAGGTGCCGGCTTCCGAGAAAACCGGGCGATGGACTTCGAAGCCATAAGGTTTCAACCAGGCCTCGATCAATGCGAGCGCGCCACCCTCCGCAGGCGTGATGGATGCGCAACGCACAAGATCGCGGGTCATGCGTGCAGCACGGGAAAGTTCGCTCATGGAATCGCCTCGTTCTACCACCAGCCGTCACGCGGCCACGCCGGCTTACCTCGTGCTCGATGCCAGCAATAGGCGAAACCTGCAAGCATCGCGGCACCGACTGCGACAGGCTCGATCAGGAACCCGAAGCCGAGCCCATCGTTGCCGATCAGGAACGGGTTGATGCCCGCCGGCGGATGAAAGGTGCGCGTGAGGTGCATCGCCAGCACGGCTAGCCCCACGCCGGCGGCCGCGACATAGGGCGAGGGGCCAAATAGCAGCAGAAGCGGATAGCCAGCCAATGCCGAGATGAGGTGTCCGCCGACGAGAGCGCGCGGCTGGGCCGGATCGGCCTCCGGCGCGCCGAGCACCAGAACGATCGACGTCACGAAGGGAATAAGATGGAAGGGCTTGTCGTCGAGCCAAGCGCCAAGCTCCATCCCCGCGACGGCAATTCCCGCGCCGAGCGCTCCCCACCAGGCTGTTGCAAACCGTTGGCGCGGACCATACCAGAGCCCGCGCATGCGCTGGATGACGATATCCCGTCGTCTCGCCGCCATCAATCCGGCCTTGCCCGGTAGGGCGGCGCGGGAATGTCATTGTGCGCCTTGCGCAGGGCTGCCGACCAGCGCTCGCGAAGGTCGTGGAAATAGGGTTCACCCGCCTCGATACGGTGCTCGACTTCCGGTTTGAGGGCATCACGCCGCAAGACCAGAACATCGATCGGCAGACCGACGCCGAGGTTGGAGCGCATGGTCGAATCCATCGAGATCAGGCCGAGTTTCAGCGCATCGTAAAGATCGCTCTTGTAGGTCACGGCACGATCGAGGATCGGCTTGCCGTATTTGTGTTCGCCGATCTGGAGGTAGGGCGTATCGGTGGTGGATTCGATGAAGTTTCCGGCCTTGTAGAGCATGAACAACCGGAGCGAGCGGCCCTCAATCTGCCCGGCGAGCAGCATCGAGACATCAAGTGAAGCGCCATGTTGCTCGATGGCCGTGCCGACATTCTGGTAGACATGCCGGATCACCTCGCCGACAAACTGCGCGGCGCGGAACATCGAGGTTTGTTCGAGCAGCGTCTCGAAGCGCCCGTCCGCTCGTTCCAACCCCTCCCGCAGCACCGAGATGACCGATTGCGTGAAGCCCAGGTTGCCGGCAGTCGCGAGTGCGAACAACTTCTTGCCGGGCTCCTGGAAAATATGGAGCTTGCGAAAGGTCGCGATGTTGTCGAGCCCGGCATTGGTGCGGGTGTCGGCGATCATCACGAGACCTTCATTAGTCAGAATACCCACGCAATACGTCATCGGCGCCCCTGTGAACTCGTAACGCCCTGCCTTAGCAAAGCGGATGGGGGATGCGGAAGCCTATTGTTCGCCGGATCGGCGCGCTCCGCTCAGATGGATGAGGACTTCCAGCGCCTCGCCCGCCCCGCCGATGCGCGACCCCCGGATCGGTGAGGCTTCGAGATAGTCGCGGCCAATCGCGACCCGGATATAGCGGTGGTCGATGCAGACGCCGTGCGCGGGGTCGAAGCCGATCCAGCCGAGCTGCGGCACGTAAGCTTCCGCCCAAGCGTGGCCGGCCTCCTGATGGACAAGGTCTGTCCGCAGGAAATAGCCGCTCACGTAACGGGCCGGAATCTGCCGTGCTCGGGCAGCGGCGACGAAGACATGTGCGAAGTCCTGGCAGACACCCGCCCGCGCCGCGAAGGCCTCGCCGGCAGAGGTCGCCACATGGGTGGCATCCGTATCGAAACTGAACTGCCCGAAGATAGCGGCATTGAGCTGGTGGAGAAACGCGAGCGTGTCCCCGCCTTCGCCCGCCGCGAGCGCGGCCGCGAATTCGCCCAGCCCCTCGCCGGCCTCGGTCAACGGAGTCGAGCTGGTCCAGTAGGACGCGGGAAAGCGTTCGCAGGCGCCGTTTACAACGCCGGCATCGTCCGAGGTGTCGATCTCGCCATTGACGGTAATCGCCAGTTCGTTGATCGGGCCGTCGATTGAAAATGTATGCGTGATGTTGCCGTAGGCATCCTCGTCTCGTTCGAGCCGCCCATCAGCGTCGATCTCGACCCGCCAGTTGCGGACGGACTGCGTCGCATGGTTTCGAGGCGTCAGCCGCAGGATCTGGATCGCTCCCCTTGCCGCCTGACTGTATCGGTAATGTGTCTGGTGTCGCAGCTTGAGCCGCATCATGCCCCCCAATGCGGCCGGGATTATTGCAGGTATTGTTCGGAGATCGCGAGGCCGAGCTGGTTGTTGTCCGCAACGAATTGCGTCAGGAATTCATGCAGCCCCGTCTGGAACAGCGTATCGGCGTCAAGGTTCTGGAGTCCGGCATAGGTCTTGCGGACCAGCCGTTGGCTCGGCCCCTGCCGTCCGTATTGCTCGGAAAGGAGATCGAGAACCCGGTTGAGGTTCTCGTAGGATGAAATCAGCGAGCGCGGCTGTTCTGTCCGGCGGACGAGGAAATCCGCGACCAGCCACGGGCGAATGCCGCCGCGATAGATAAGATGGTAGGAATTGAGCGACGAGACCGCGCGCAGGAGCGCCGACCACTGGAAATAATCGAGACCGCCGCCGACACTTTCTGTCTCCGGCAGGACGACGTGGTATTTCACGTCCAGCAGTCGGGCGGTGTTGTCCGCGCGCTCGACAAACATGCCGAGGCGCTGGAACCAGTAGTGATCCGTGCGCAGCATCGTCCGATAGGCAGCGCCGTCGAAGCGTAGCGAGACTTCTTTCACGAACGCGAGGAAACGCGAAAGGTCCTTGCTTGTGAAGCTCTTGAATTTCTGCCGCTGAAGTTCGCTCCAGGCATCGTTGAGGATTTCCCACATCTCGGTGGTGATCGCGGTGCGCACTGCGCGCGCGTTGTGGCGGGCGATCTCGATGCAGCGCCGGATCGACGAGGGGTTGTCCGGCCCATCGATCAGGAATTGCGTCACGCTGGCCTGATCCGCGACCTCATTGGTCTCGAAGAACAGGTTGCGGCACATCGCGATGTCGATCGCGCTCTCCCATTCATTGGAAGTGCCGGCATAGGCGGAGGGCAATGTCGCGAGGCGCAGGGCCACGTCTAGAATGCGCGCGAGGCTTTCGGCGCGTTCGACATAGCGTGAGAGCCAGAACAGGTTGTCGGCGGTGCGGGCGAGCATCAAGGCCTCCTCAGTTCTTCTGCCGCTGGGACTGGGGCTGTCCCTTTGGAATGGGAGGCGCGTCATCGATCACCCAAGTATCCTTGGTCCCGCCACCCTGACTCGAATTTACGACGAGAGAGCCTTCTTTCAGTGCCACCCGCGTCAGCCCGCCGGGCACGATCCGCACCTTGTCCGATCCCGAGAGCACGAAGGGGCGAAGATCGACATGGCGCGGCGCGAGCCCGTTCTCGACGAAACAGGGGATGGTCGACAGCGCGAGCGTCGGCTGGGCAATGTAGTTGGCCGGATTGGCTTTCACCTTCGCCGCGAAGGCTTCGCGTTGCGCCTTCGTGGCATGGGGGCCGACAAGCATCCCGTAACCGCCCGAGCCGTTTACCTCCTTGACAACGAGGTCCTTGATATTCGCGAGGACATGACCGAGCGCATCCTGCTCGCGGCAGCGCCAGGTGGGAACGTTGGAAAGCTTGGGTTCCTCACCGGTGTAGAATTTCACGATCTCCGGCATGTACGAGTAGACGGCCTTGTCGTCCGCGACGCCGGTCCCGACTGCGTTGGAAAGCGTCACGTTGCCGGCTTTGTAGGCAGACATCAGCCCCGGAACGCCCAGCGTGCTGTCCGGTCTGAAAGTCAGTGGATCGAGGAATTCGTCATCAATACGCCGGTAGATGACGTCGACACGCTGCGGCCCTTCGGTCGTGCGCATGTAGACGATGTTCGAGCGCACGAACAGGTCGCGCCCCTCGACCAGCTCCACGCCCATGCGGTCGGCGAGGAAGGTGTGCTCGTAGTAGGCCGAATTGAACGGACCCGGCGTCAGCACGACCACGGTCGGCTCGCGAGAGGCCGTCGGCGGCGCGAGCGAGCGCAGGGTCGCGAGAAGCTCGTCCGGATACTGATCAACCGGCTTGATCCGGAGGCGACCGAAAAGCTCCGGGAAGAGCCGCAGCATCGCCTCCCGGTTCTCCATCATGTAGGAGACGCCGGATGGCGTGCGGGCATTGTCTTCGAGTACGAAGAAATCGTCCGGCCCTGTCCGCACGAGATCGATCCCCGCGATATGGGTATAGAGCCCTGCTGTCGGCTTGATCCGTGTCATTTCCGGACGAAAGGCGGGGTTGGCAAGGATCAGGTCTTCCGGCACCACGCCGGCCTTGACGATCTCGCGCGCGCCATAGACGTCGCCGATGAAAGCGTTGAGTGCCTTTACGCGTTGCTCGAGTCCTTCGGATAGCCGTGCCCACTCGGCGCTCGAAAGAATGCGCGGGAAGATGTCGAAGGGGATGATCCGTTCTGCGCCGGCCTCGTCGCCATAGACGGCGAAGGTGATGCCGATGCGCCGGAAGAAGGCTTCGGCCTCGGCCTTGCGGCTGGCGATGAGTTCCGCGCTGGCTTCTCCGAACCAGGTTGCCGCCTCGCGATAGATTGGCCGAGGTTCGCTCTCAAGGCCGCCGGTCTCATCAAAAATCACGCGCTCGCTCATCGTTCTCCCCATACCGGTCGCTCTTCGGTCCGGCGTTGTGGTTCGCGCAGCAAACGGCAGGCCAAAACCTGCGCTAAAGCGGCGCGCCCGCTTTTTGACTATTGGAGGGGCTGAACGGTGCGGTTGCAAGGAAATTTAATGAACGATCCCATGCCCACGCGATGTTTTCATGCGCCGGAGGAAGGGTCTTGCGCGTTCGCGGGAATTACAGCATAAGCGAACATGAAATTTAATTCCGCATCGAATGAGGGTTCCCCGATGTCCGCCAAGCCCAGCCGCTTCAACTGGTCCGACGCGCTGCTGCTCGACGATCAGCTCACCGATGACGAGCGCATGATCCGTGATGCTGCCCGCGCCTTCGCGCAGGGCGAGCTCCTGCCGCGGATCAACGAGGCCTATCTCGAGGAGAAGACCGATCCGGGCCTCTTCCGCCTGATGGGCGAGCAGGGTCTTCTCGGCGTCACGCTGCCGGAGAAATACGGCTGCGCGGGTGCAGGCTACGTCTCCTATGGCCTCGTCGCTCGGGAGGTGGAGCGGGTGGACAGCGGCTATCGTTCGATGATGAGCGTGCAATCCTCGCTGGTAATGTATCCGATCTACACCTACGGCTCGGAAGAGCAGCGCATGAAGTATCTGCCCAAGCTCGCCTCGGGCGAGTTCATCGGCTGCTTCGGCCTTACCGAGCCCGATGCCGGCTCCGACCCCGGCTCGATGAAGACGCGCGCTGAGAAAATCGACGGCGGCTATCGCCTCACCGGCACCAAGATGTGGATTTCCAACGCGCCGATCGCCGATGTCTTCGTCGTCTGGGCGAAGTCCGCGGCGCACAACAACGAGATCCGCGGTTTTGTGCTCGAAAAGGGCATGAAGGGCCTTTCTGCACCGAAGATCGGCGGCAAGCTCTCGCTGCGGGCTTCCATTACGGGCGAAATCGTGATGGAGGGCGTCGAGGTTGGCGAGGATGCGCTGCTCCCCAATGTCTCGGGTCTCAAGGGGCCGTTCGGCTGCCTCAACCGCGCACGCTACGGCATCTCCTGGGGCGCGATGGGCGCGGCGGAGGATTGTTGGCACCGCGCGCTGCAATACGGTCTCGACCGTAAGCAGTTCGGCAAGCCGTTGGCCCAGACGCAGCTCTTCCAGAAGAAGCTCGCCGACATGCAGACCGAGATTACGCTGGGGCTTCAGGCTTCCTTGCGCGTCGGTCGGCTGATGGACGAGCATCGCGAGGCGCCGGAGATGATCTCCCTCGTCAAGCGCAACAACTGCGGCAAGGCACTCGACATCGCGCGGCAGGCACGCGACATGCACGGCGGCAACGGCATCCAGATCGAGTATCACGTGATGCGTCACGCCCAGAATCTCGAAACGGTGAACACCTATGAGGGCACGCATGACGTGCACGCCCTGATCCTTGGTCGTGCGCAGACCGGTCTTCAGGCCTTTTTCTGATGGATGGTCGACGGGCGTTCCGCGCCGGGGCGCTTCTGTCTACGCTCGTGTTCACCGCCGGTTTCGCACTCGGGTCCTTCCGTGAAATCTTTGTCCGGCCCTATCTCGGTCCGGACGCGAGCCGTCTGATCGAACTTCCGCTGATGATCGGCATCTCCTGGTTCGCGGCGAGTTTCGTGGTTCGCCGTGGCGGACCGGCAGGCTCACGAATGTGGCTCCGGGTTGGTATCGTTGCGTTCCTGCTCTTGATCGTGGCGGAACTCGGGCTAGGCGAGGTTCTGTTCCGGCGCGGGTTGATGTCCTTTTTCCGGGATGCCATGACACTCCCCGGAGCGCTATCGTTCCTTGCGCAAGCGCTGCTGGTCGTCATGCCGCTCTGGGTAGCACGAAAGACAGGACATCTTGATGAAGGACAACGCCGCCGATCCCCGCCGTGAAAGCCAGGAACTCGTCACCCTGCGCGATTTCCTGCGTTACGCGGTAAGCGCGTTCCAGGCGGCTGGTCTGCATCACGGCCACGGCGCGACGACAGCGCTTGACGAGGCGGCCTTCCTGATCCTCGAAAGTCTTCATTTGCCGGTTGATGATTTCAACACCTTCGCCGACGCCCGGCTGGCCGCGCGCGAGAAGACGATGCTCGGTGAGCTGCTTGCCCTCAGGATCGAGAAGCGCATTCCCTCGGCCTACCTGACGGGGCGTACCTACCTCAACGGTTTCTCATTCCGGTCTGATCCGCGCGCGATTGTCCCGCGGTCATTTATTGCCGAACTCCTGTTCTCGCCCCTGTTTGACGGGACCGGTGGCTCCCAGGGGCTTGTCGAAGATCCGGCGGCGATCACCCGCGTGCTCGATCTCTGCACCGGCGGCGGCAGCCTCGCCATCCTCGCCACGCATGCCTTCCCGAACGCGATCATCGACGCGGTGGAGCTTTCACCGGAAGCCGCTTCGCTCGCCCGCGAGAACATCGCCGATTACGGCCTCGAAGACCGGATCACTCTTCTGGAAGGCGACCTCTTCGCGCCGTGCGGGAAAGCGAAATACGATCTCATCATTTCCAACCCACCCTACGTTGATCGCGAGACGATGGAGATCCTGCCGCAGGAGTTTCGCCACGAGCCGGCGATGGCACTTGGCAGCGGCGAGGACGGGCTCGACATCGCGCGGCGGATATTGACCGAGAGCGCCGCGCATCTCGTCGCGGGCGGTGGGCTTCTATGCGAGGTCGGGCTCGGGCGAGGCCCGCTGGAGGCTGCTTTCCCGGATACGCCCTTCCTCTGGCTCGATACGGCCGACAGCGAGGCCGAAGTCTTCTGGCTTGCGCGCGCGGATTTCCCGCGCAGCGCCTAGGCGACCACGGCGGCGGCGGGGGCTTCTTCGAGCGCTTCTTCCGTCATCAGTTGTGCGATGCGTCGGTATGCGAGATCGAGTTCGCGCTCGATTTTCACCCGGAGCCCGTCATAGATCCTGTTCACTTCGCCTCGCGCCGCCTTTTCGAGCTCGCTCGACAGCGCCGCGACCCGTTGCGCACCGAGCGACAGGCTCATGGATTTGAGCGCATGTGCCGCCTTGCCCAAGCGAACCGAGTCGCCCACGGACAACGCTTCATCGATTTCGTTGAGCGCCGGCGGGCCGTTTTCCAGATAGAGCCGGTAGATTCGTGCGACAGCCGCGCCACCACCCATGCGCGCCATCTCGAGCAACTGCCGCGTGATGGCCGGTTCGAGCACCGGATCGCCGTCTTCCGCATCCGGCATGACGGAGGTCGACGAGGCAGCGGGGGTAGCGATCGGAGCGATCGCGATCGGCGGTTCGGCAGGTGGCGGCTCGAAGACGAACGCGGGGCTTTCCGGCTCAGATCGGACCGCGACGGGCTCTTCCGTTTTTGTTGTCTCAGGGCGTGCTGGCTTAGCGAGGGGGGTAGACACGGGCACGGTCTTGCCGCGCAGGGCCGGTTCCTTTGCCATGTGGTTTGCCAGGGTATCCGCCATCGCCTGAAGCGTGAAAGGCTTGTGGAGCACGGCGTTCATGCCGGCCTTCTTCCACGCATCGGCATGGGTGCCGACAACATGCGCCGTCAGCGCGATGATCGGCAGCGCCGGACGGCCGGTGCCCTTCTCCCATTGGCGGATTGCCTCGGTGGCCTCGAACCCGTCGATATCGGGCATGGAGCCGTCCATGAACACGAGGTCATAGACCTTCGATTTGACCGCTTCGATTGCGGCGCGACCGTCGACCACCGTGTCGCAGGGCAATTCGAACCGGCGCAGCGTCTCGATGATGACCTCGCGGTTGACCGGATTGTCATCCGCGACGAGGACGAGGTGTCCGGGGAATTTGGGCATGTTGCTGGCGGTCGTGGCGGCGGTCTGGCGTCGGGCGGTGTTGCCGGAGAGCACATCCTCGATCACCTGCGTCAGTTCGCGCCGGGCGACCGGCTTGATGAGCTGACCCTGTGCCAATCCCTGATCGATGAGCCGGTCGGTCTCCGCATCGCCGAAGGCGCCTACGGCAATGGTCGGCGCGCGTTTGAGCAACGGCCGGATGCCGGGATCGCCCAGAAGTCCCGCTTCAGCGATGACGAGCTTGATCTCGCCCTGTCCCGGCGCGAGGGCATCCGCGACCGGATCGGCGATGTCGAAGCCGAACTCCTTGAGATAGGCGGAGAGATTGGCGGTGGTTGCCGGGCCCGAGACCGCGAGCAGTACACGGCCCGGCCCCATAGGCTTGCCGAGCGGGGCGGTATCCATCCGGTCGGCATGGTGGATTGGAATCGAAACGAAGAAAGTCGTACCGATGCCGAGTTGCGAGCGGATGAAGATCTCGCCCTCCATCGAATCGACGAGCCGCTTGCAGATGGCGAGACCCAGGCCGGTACCGCCAAACTTGCGCGTCGTCGTCTGGTCGGCCTGGCTGAAGGCCTCGAACACCTTGTCGATCTTGTCCGCGGCGATACCGATGCCGGTATCCTCTACCGCGAACAGCATGTTGCCCGGCCTTTCGGGATCGCGCGAGACGCGGAGATTCACCCCGCCCGTCTCGGTGAACTTCAGCGCATTGTTGACAAGGTTGGAGAGGACCTGGTTGAGGCGCACAGGGTCCGCCGCGAAGCGGGTGGGGATATTCGGTGCGATGTGCGTCGCCAGATCGAGCCCCTTCGAGCGGGCCTTTTCTTCGAAGAGCTGGGCGACGGTTTCCATCACGTCATCGATGACGACGGGGATAGATTCAAGCTCGATCTTGCCCGCCTCGATCTTCGAGAAATCGAGAATATCATTGATGATCGCGAGCAGGCTCCCGCCTGAGCGGGCGATAACGTCGGCGAAGCGCTTCTGCTTGGGCTGAAGCTCGGAGGCCGCGAGCAGCTCCGCCATCACGAGGATGCCGTTCATGGGCGTGCGGATCTCGTGGCTCATGGTGGCGAGGAAGTCGGATTTAGCTGCGTTTGCCGCATCCGCATTCTCCTTTGCCACGCGATAATCGTGTGTGCGGGCCTCGACCTCTCGCTCGAGGTTGGTCCGATGCTCGGCAAGCCGGCTGTCGCGGTATTGAACCTCGTCCAACATGGCATTGAAGCTGTTGCCGATGGTATCGAGTTCGTCGCGGGTGCCGGCCTCGATGCGCTGGCTGAAATCGTGGCGGAGGCGGACGTGCTCCATCGTCTCCGTCATCCGGCCGATCCGGCGGCTGATCGAATGCTGGATGTGGAACGCAATAAGAAAACCCACCAGCATCGCGGCGAGGCCGGCCATGAGCGCCGTCTGCAGGCTTTCCATAGCATTGGCCCAGACCTTGGACGTGTCGGCGACGAGGTTGAGCTTGCCGATTTCCTCTCCGCCCGAAATCACCGGAACCTGCTCTTCAAGGCTCTTCTGCCGCAGTACCCCCAGAAAGCCCGAGAAGGCACCTGCGTCGGCACCTGTCGAGACCAGTTGAACGCTATCACCCATCGCGGCAAAAACGGCTCCATCGGGCAGGGTGATGCTGGCTGTCAGCACGCCGGGGATCCGGGCAATAGCGCGCAGGACGCGCAGGGCGTCGCCTTGCGAGCGCGCCTCGACGGCATCGGCGGTCATTGCGGAAAAGATCTGGGCGGTCGCGCGGATCTCGGTCCGCTTGCCTTCGGTGAACCGCGTCGCCTCGCGCCAGATGGAAACGCCGGTGGCGATCAGGGTGGTCGCCAGCGTGGATATGAAGATGAGCGCGAGCAATTTGGCCCTGATGGTCAAGGCGGACTCCCGGAAACAGAAAATATCCGTCGAGTATCATGAAAAGGCATCATTTTAGGGTTAACGGAGTAACCGGGGTTTAAACCTTGGCCTCTAGCTTGGCGGCGAGAGGTTTCAATGTCCCTAGCCGCACTCCAGCAAGCACCGCACAAAGCGAATGCGACGCAGCCGATGCGCGTCCTGATCGTCGACGACGATCCCATCCATCGTGAAACCTCGCGTATGTTCCTGACGATGTACGGTCGCCAGGTGACACTCGGGGAGAATGGCCGGGCGGGGCTGGCGGCGGCCGAAAAAGGCGAATTCGATGTGATGATCGTCGATCTCGAAATGCCGGACATGACCGGCCTTGAGGTCATCGCGGCGATACGCAAGATGCCGCGGCATCGGGATCTGCCGATCATTATGGTCACGAGCCGAGACGATGCGATGGCCATTGACCGCGCGTTTGAACTCGGCGCGTCGTCCTTTGTCGTCAAGCCGGTCAACTGGACGCTGCTCGATCATTACCTCCGGTTCGTGTTGCGCGCCTCGAAGAACGAGATCGCGGCGCGTGATGCCTTCCGCAATGCCGAGAGCGTTTCGCGCGCGAAGGACAACCTCCTCGCGGTCATCCGGCACGAGATGAAGACGCCGCTCAATGCGATCATCGGCTTCACCAAGCTGGCGGCCGAGGCACAGCAGAACGGTGATGTTTCAGCCCTCAACGAGCGTCTGAATTTTGTCCGGCAATCCGGCGAGCGGCTCCTCGCGAGCTTCGCCGACATGTCGACCTACTCCGACCTGCTCTCGCATAACCTCAAGTTGACGCGCGAGCGTGTCGCGGCAAGCTGGATCGCGGGTGATGTCGTCGATCTCTGTACCCGGAAGGCAAGCGCGAAGGAAATCCAGCTCACTCTGGCGGAACCGGCGGGCAACGGTAGTATCTTCGTCGATCAGGCGATGCTCTCCTCCGCCCTGACCCGCCTTGTCGAGAACGCGATCCAGCACGCGAAGGACGCGACCCGGATCGAGATCTCGGTGGAAGAGCGCGATGGAAAGGTTTGCCTCGCTGTGCGCGATGACGGGGAAGGTCTTTCGCCGGAGCAGGTGGCGCAATGTCTCGCCCCGTTTTCCCAGGCTGACATGTCGCGTTCGCGCACATCCGAGGGGCTTGGCCTCGGCCTACCGATCGCGCAGGAAATCGTCCGGCTCCATGAGGGGGCGCTGACGATGAAATCCGAGCCGGGGCGCGGCACCACTGTGGAAATCTGTCTGCCGACCGCATGAAAATGGCGCGGGAATCCCGCGCCACCCGGATTTCGGAAGTGATCTTGCCGATCAGCTGAACATGTCGGCCGTGATGCCGGCATACCAGCCGATGTTCTCGGTCTGCACCTGCTTGCGGTGTTCCGGTGTCTCGTCGAGCTTCGACAGGAAGGTTTCGGCAGCGGTGATCTTGTCCGGTTTCGGCTCGTAACGTCCGCCGACCTTCACGGTGTCGTCCGGCGCGACGAGGCTCCAGCAGGTATTGGCGTAACGCGCCGGGAAGGTGCGCGACTTGGTGAGTTCGCCGCGGATCATCAGCGCGGCCACCTTGGCCTGGCTGTTGGCCGAGAAGCCCGATTTCGGCATGTCACCGGCGATCGAGGCATCGCCGAGGATGTAGATGTTGGGGTCCGAGGCCGAGGCCATGTTCTCCGGGTTGATCGGGCAGAAGCCGGTCTGGTTGGCGAGGCCTGCATCGACCACGATCTTGCCCGCACGCTGGGCTGGAATGACATTTACGAGCGCGCAGTTCTTGTAGGTTTCGAAGCCGGTCACGACCGTCATGGTCTTCGGGTCAACCGACTTGATGCCGTCATGGACCTTTGGTCCGAGCCATTCGACGAGACCGGGATAATACTTCTCCCAAGCCTGTTGGAAGAGGCCCTGCTTGGAGAAATTCTCCTTCGGATCGAGAATTACGATCTTGGCCTTGCCGCGACCGGAATTCTTGAGTGCGTGAGCCATCATCGAGACGCGCTCATAGGGGCCGGGCGGGCAGCGATAAGGGTTCGGCGGCGCGATCATAACGATCGTCTGGCCGTCCTTCACCGCATCAAGCTGCTTCTTGAGGATCTGCGTCTGCGGCCCGGCCATCCAGGCGTGGGGCATGACTTCCTCATGTTCCTTGCCCCAGCCGGGCACGGAATCATACTTGAGATCGATACCCGGCGAGACGACGAGACGGTCGTAGGCAACGCGGCTGCCATCAGCCAGCACGATCTGCTTCTTCTCACGATCGATTGCATTCGCCCACTGGCGGACGTGCTTGACGCCGTAGTTCGAGACGAGCTTGTCGTATTTGTGGGTGATCTCGTCGAAGGTCTTGAAGCCGCCGAGATAAAGGTTGGAATGGAAGCAGGTCGTATAGGCTTCCTTCGGCTCGATCAGCGTGACCTCGATCTCGCCCTTCGAATCCTTGGCGATATATTTCGCGGCTGTTGCGCCGCCGGCGCCGCCGCCGATGACGACGACTTTCGGTTTGCCTTGTGCCCGCACCATCGGGGCCGAGAGAACCGAGCCGGCAGCGAGCGCGCTGCCGCCGATCAGGACATGTCTGCGATTGATCATGATAGTTCCTCCTTAGCCAATGGCGGGCGCCTTGGGCGTCCCGTTTCTTATCATTATTTCGCAACGTCAGGCTGGTTGGAAAGCCCACCGAAGTATGCGGCCAGGGCCGCGATCTCGTCGTCAGACAATTGTGCAGTCACTGTCTGCATGACCTCGTTGTCCCGTTCCTTCCAGCGATAGGAATTCACAACGGCGATGAACTGGTCTTCCGGCCATGCGACGATCGGCGGAATGCCGCCGACGGCCTTGCCGGAAGGAAGATGGCAGGTAACGCAGAGAGACGAGAGATATTCCCCGAAAGCCACATCGCCCTTCGGTTTCGGCTTGTCCTGCGCGTCCGCACCCGCAACAAGCATCGCCGCAACGGGCATCGCAGCCGCCACGACGATGTTCCTCACCAGGGAACGAAAGGTCCGCACGCGCTCGATCATTCGACCTTGACGCCCTTTCCGTCTTCCGGCGTCACGTCGATGATCCGGGCGCGACCGGTGACCTTGGTTTCCTTCTTGCAGTCTTTCATACAAGGATTCTTGTTCCAGAACGCCTTTTCCGTCGTCTCGCGATCATCGTCATAGAAGGCCGCTTCGTTCGGCATTTTCACCTTCCCGAAGGTCTCCTTCGAGAGAACGAAATCATCCTTCACGATACCGTTCATCTGCAACAGGAACGCGGTGATAGCGTAAACCTCGTCGTCGCTCAGCGAGCGGGCATTGCCGTAGGGCATCGCGCGCTTGATGTAGTCGAAGGTGGTCGAGGCATAGGGCCAGTAGCTGCCCGGCGTCTTTTCCGGCGACTCGCCCTTGAGCGTGCCCTGGCCGCCGACGAGTACCGGCCAGCGGCCGACCGCCTCGCCGAATTCGCCGTGACAGGAGGCGCATTTTTCGAGATAGAGCGCCTCGCCTTCCTTCACCGAACCCTTGCCGGCCGGCAGGCCGACGCCGTCCGGACGAACATCGGTATCCCAGGCCGCAACCTCTTCAGGAAACGCCTCGCGACCGAGGCCGGCCTTCTTCGCCAGCACAGGCGATGCGGCGATGCCGGCAAGCAGGGCCAGCACGAAAACCTTACGAAATCTCGACATTTTCAGTCTCCCCGTTCGCCCGAACGAGCCAGGTCTGGATACCGTTGTTGTGATAGATGGAGTTGACGCCGCGCACTTTGCGAAGATCGTCCTTGGTTGGCTGGAGGTAGCCGGTATCGTCCATCGCGCGCGACTGGATCAACATCTCCCGGCCGTCCCAGTCGATGTCGGCATAGAAACGCGTGAGCGACATCGGCAGCACCGGGCCGTCGAGGCGCGCGGTTACCCAGTTTTTGCCGCCGTCGATGGTGACATCGACGCGGGTGATCGTTCCGCGACCAGACCAGGCAAGGCCGGAGAGCACGTTGGCGCCCTTCGCCTTGAGTGGGGCCTGCGGCGAGGGATTGGTGACGATGGACTTAGCATCCATGATCCAGGTGAAGCGGCGGGCGCGGCCGTCGGCAAGAAGGTCGGTATATTTCGACGTCTCCTCGCGGTGATGCCAAGGCTGATCGCCAACCTCGAGGCGACGCAGCCACTTGACCCACATGTTGCCTTCCCAGCCCGGAACGACAATGCGCAGCGGGTAGCCCTGCTCCTGCCGGAGCGCCTCTCCGTTCATCGCCCAGACGACCATGCAGTCCTTCATGGCCTTCTCGATCGGGATCGAGCGGGTCATGGCCGCGCTGTCGGCGCCCTCCGGCATCACCCATTTGCCGTTGGTCCTCACGCCGGCCTCGTCGAGCAAGGCCTTGAGCGGGATGCCGGTGTACATGACGTTATGGATCATGCCGTGGGTGAACTGGCAGCCGTTGAGCTGGGCACCCTTCCATTCCATGCCACCGTTGGCCGCGCATTCGAGGAAGTAAACCTTGTTCGTGCGGCCAGGAAAACGTTTGAGATCTTCCATCGTGAAAACGAGCGGCTTGTCCACGAGACCGTTGATCATCAGGCGATGCTTGGACGGGTCAATCTCCGGGGCGCCTCCGTGATGGCGTTCGAAGCAGACGCCGTTCGGCGTGATGATGCCGTCGAGCGCGTGGATCGGCGTGAAGTTGATTGAGCTTTCGCGGCTCGCGGTCAGCCATTCGACGTCGCGACGCACGACATGCGCCTCGAACTTCGACGGCTTGCCGTAGGGATGGGCGGCGACGCTATCCCCGAGATAGCGGTTCCAGTCCTGTACCTCGGTGATCAGTGGATCGGGCTTGCCTTGCGCGAAGGCCGCGCTTCCGGACGCCGCGATAGCGGCACCGGCGCCAGCCGCGCCAAGAAACCGACGGCGGCTCAGATCCGGCTGCGGGGCTTGCTGCGGATTCTGCCCGCCTTTCTTCTCATGACTTCTCAGGTTTTTTCCCTGATCCATGGCACCATGCTCCCTCTTCATTCGCTTGCGGCGGGGTGGGCTCAGGCGCCCAGCACCTTCACCGCATCGTTCTGTTCCAGTTTCACGTTCTTGACGCCGGCGACGTATTTCTCGACAACTTCCCAGATTGGCGGGCCCTGAACGTTCTCGCCGACACTGGCCCAGCCAGCGACGACGTATTTCCGGTCCGCATCGAGTGGCGCTTTGCGCTTGAGGTCGGTCAGGCCGGAAATGCGGCTGCCGATTTCCTTGGAAACATCGATCGTGTAGCCGACGCCACCAACGCGGACCATGTCGCCGCCACCCTGGAAATAGGGATCCGGGTGGAAGATGTTGTCGGCCACGTCCTCCAGCATGTCCTTGATCTGCTTGCCGGTCATCTCGGTGCGGTAGCAGTTCGGATAGGTCATGGCAGTCGCGTTCGCGAGCGCGTCGAAGGTGATCTTGTCACCTGGCAGGAGCGAGGCGCCCCAGCGGAAGCCCGGCGAGAGCGCGATTTCCGCGTCTCGCTCCTTCAGCATCGCCTGACAGATCAGATCGTCGAAGGAGCCGTTGAAGTTGCCGCGTCGATAAAGGAACGAATCCGTCTGGCCGATGACGCGGTCGAGATCCTTGGCGAAGGGGGCGCGGATTTTCTCGACCATCGCCTTCATAGCCGGATCGGGCGTGATGGCGTCCGAGAAGATCGGGATCAGCTTGTAGCGGAAGCCGGCGAGTTTCTTGTCCTTCACATCGAGATCGAGGCGCGAGACGAACTTGCCGTGGCTGCCCGAGGCGACGATGATCGTCTCGCCGACCTTGATGACACCCGGCATCGCGTCATGCGTATGCGCGGTCAGTGCGATGTCGATGCCCTTGACGCGGCTGACGAGCTTGCGATCGACGTCGTAGCCGTTGTGCGAGAGCAAGACGACGATATCCGCACCCTCGGCCCGGGCGTCCTCGACCTGCTTCTGGAGCTCCTCCTCGCGCAGGCCGAATTCCCACTTGGGCACCATCCAGCGTGGGTTGGAGATCGGCTGGCGCGGGAAGGCCTGACCGACGACCGCGATCTTCGTGCCGCCGCGCTCGAACACCTTGCGGCCCTCGAACACCGGTTCCTGCCATTCATTGTCGCGCACGTTCTGGCCGAGGAAGGCGATCGGCATCGCCTTCACCGCTTCCAGAACGCGCTCGGCGCCATAGGTGAATTCCCAGTGACCGACCATCGCATCGACCTTGAGCGCGCTCATGACATCGATCATGTCCTGGCCCTTGGTCTGGAGCGAGGTCCATGAACCCTGCCAAGTATCGCCGCCATCAAGCAGCAGCACCTTGTCCGCCCCGCGCTCGGCGCGGATCGCATTGACGACGCGCGCGATGCGATCCATGCCGCCCATGCGGCCGTAGTTCTTCGCGAGCGAAACGAAATCCTCGCTCGTCAGCGCATGGGCTTCGGCGCTGCCTGCGGCGATCTTGAAATGCGCGCGAAACTCCGCGTCTGTCAGGTGCGGCGGCTTGCCCTTGACCTCGCCGACGCCGAGATTGATCGAAGGCTCGCGGAAGTAGAGCGGCACCAGCTGGGCGTGAATGTCGGTCACATGCAGAAGCGTCACCGTGCCGAGCGGATCGAACTTCATCAGCTCCGCCTCGCTCAGCTTCTGCTGGGCGGCGAGCCGTCCGAGCGAACCCAGCCCGGAGGCGGTGACGATGGCGGAGGCGGCGGCACTCGCCTGAAGGAATTCGCGGCGTGAGATCATGACTTCCCGTTCACGCAAACCCTCGGTTTGCGCGCCATTGCTAAAACGCGGGCAAAAGAAAGCCGGCCTCGAAAGGCCGGTGTTATTGTCAGGCGACGGTCAGCTTGGCCTTGTGCTCGTAGGTCGAGCCATCATCGTCCTTCCAGGCGAAGGCAAACTCACCCGACTGCGAGGCCTTGAAGAAGAACGACTGATAGGGGTTCGCCGAGATCGCCGGGGCCCATTTGGCCTCGAAGAACGTCTTGCCGTTGAAGGAAGCAGTGAACGTGTTGATGATCTTGCGCGGGATGACCTTGCCATCCGAACCCTTGCGCTGGCCCGATTCCATTTCGTGGCTGATCAGCGTCTTGATCTCGATGATCTCGTCCTTCTTGGCATTGGCCGGAACGCGGACGCGGGGAGTAGGTTTCGTGCTCATGGAGATTTCCTCACCAGAATTGTTGTGCCGTTATCGGGAACTCAGCCGCCGCAGCCGCCGATGGTGACCTTCACCTGCGACTTGGCGGTGAAGAGCTTGCCGTCGGACATTTCCGCGATGCAGATGATGTTCTGCGTGGTAGCGAGGCGCATGCGGGCGGAGGCCGAGGCCTTGCCCGATTCCGGGGTGAAGGTGTAGCTCACGACGCCCGGCGAGGGGTTGCCGTCCGCCCAGACATGGACGGATTTCACGAAGTCCTTGTCGGTCATCGGGCTCTCGACCTCGATGTTGATCGGCACGACCAGCCCGTTCTCGGCGATCTGCGGCACATCGAGCTTGACCTTGCCTTCCGCGCCCTTCTTGTCGCCGTAGAGCTTCTTGATCTCGGCCTCGACCGCAGCGGCGTCGGCGTGGGCAAGGCGCGGCGCGAGCGCCAACGCGACAGCGCCGATAGCGCCGGCTTTCAGAGTGTCGCGACGCGACCCGATCGTGCGAAGAGCCATCTCTTCCTCCTTGGCTTTGCTTCTTTTTGCGAGAGCATCTTGACGGCGCCCGCTTTCCTCCCGCAAGGTGAACATATCCATATATTGTTTTTTGTGAATGTAAAGTCTACTGATCGGTCGTTGCAGGGGGATAGGAAGCCTAGCAGGCCTTCCCGAACCGGTTCAAGCGTTGAAAACAAGGCGGAGGGGTGGTCGGCACCAATCCCAACCGCAGGGACGGAGGAAATGGAATGAGAAGGAAACTCGCGGTTTTCGCGGCGCTCGTGGCGTGCGCGGTCGGCTGGGGAGGGGCAGCCTCGGCCCAGCAGGCGGTCGATACCGAAAAGGAACTCGAGAAGTACCGCCAGATGATGAGCGACCCGATGTCGAACCCGGGTTTTCTCGCGGTTGATCGCGGTGAGCAGCTCTGGGCGCTCAAGCGTGGCACAAAGAACGTCAGCCTCGAGACCTGCGATCTCGGTATCGGGCCCGGCAAGCTCGACGGCGCCTTCGCCAAGCTGCCGCGCTATTTCGCGGATGCGGACAAGGTGATGGACCTCGAACAGCGCCTCGCATTCTGCATGGACAAGATCCAGGGTCTTGACCTCGCGGACATCAAGAAGCGCCGCTTCGGCAAGTCCGGCCAGACCTCGGACATGGAGGATCTTGTCGCCTTCATCGCCAACAAGTCGAGCGGGTTCAAGATCGAACCGCAGCTCAACCATGCCAAGGAGAAGGAGGCGGCCGCCGTCGGCGAAGCGCTGTTCTATCGGCGTGGCGACATCCTGGATTTCTCCTGCTCCACCTGCCATGGCGAGGAGGGTAAACGCATCCGCCTCCAGGGCCTGCCGGATCTCTCCAAGCCGGGCAAGGACGCGCAGGCGACGATGGGATCGTGGCCGACCTACCGTGTTTCACAAGGCCAGCTTCGCACCTTCCAGCACCGCCTGTGGGACTGCTATCGCCAGCAGCGGGCGCCGGAACCGGGCTATCTCTCCGATGGCCTGACCGCGATCACCGTGTTCCTGATGAAGCAGGCCGCCGGCGGCGAGCTTCAGGTTCCGTCGATCAAGCGCTGAAGGGAGGAATGACCATGAAGAAGATCGCTTTCACTCTCGGGCTTGTTCTGATCGCCTCCTCTCCTGCCTTCGCGCAGGACAAGGGCATCGATGCCGCGACGCTCGAGAAATACACCAAGGCCATGTGGCCCAAGACCCCCGAGGGTTGGGAAAGCCGCATCGCCTATGACGACACGATGAAAATCTGCTCCGAGACCCGCAATCAGCCCTCTGATGCCGATTTCGCCAAGATCAAGGCCCGCGAGGCCGCGACGGTCAAGTTTCCCGCCGACGGCAACGTGATGGGCGACTACAAGTCCGGTCTCAAGATCGCCAACAACGGTCGCGGTGGAACCTTTACCGACAAGCCGATGAGCAATGGCGCCAACTGCTACGCCTGCCATCAGCTCGACCTTCAGGAAGTCAGTTACGGCACGCTCGGCCCCTCGCTCCACCTCTACGGCAAGAACCGTGGGTTCAAGCCCGAGGAAGCCAAAGCGGCTTATGCCAAGATCTACAACTCGATGGGCACTGCGCCCTGCACCAACATGCCTCGTTTCGGCTATCACGGTTTTCTGACCGAGCAGCAGATGAAGGATCTGACGGCGATGCTGTTCGATCCGGCCTCTCCGGTGAACAAGTAGGCGGTAGCCTTTCGCACCGACACCGTGCAAAAAGGGCGGGGAGCTTTCTCTCCGCCCTTTCTTGTTGAGTGACTTCCCCGTGCTGACCATTGCCTCGACCCCGCCCTTCTCGCCGCATCTGGCCCGCCATGCGATCCTTTCGGAAGCGCACGCGCGACCGTTTTTCAGGCTTGAAGCACCGTCGCGGGTCTTGGCGCTCGCCTTCCTGCGTGGTGATCTCTCCGGCGAAAAACTTCGCGAGCGGCTCGACGCCTTCGCCCGCGCCCACGGTGCCGCACCGGCGCCGGCTGGCGCTCGCCATCACCGGATGATCCTGAAGGAAGGTCTGTTCCGTTGGGAGGAGCACACTGAATTCACGACCTATGTCTTCATGCTCCGCGGCGAGGCGGCAAGGTTCGATCTGAGCGCCGGCGAACTCCTCGGTTCGCTCTCGTTGCCCGAACAGCCCGGCCCGCATCTTGTTTCGGCGGATATCTCGATTCTCGGTCCCGAGCAGGCCGATGCCGCCCTGAGTCATGTCCGCTCCGGCGTCATCTCCATCTCTGATCTCGAAGGCGGGCGCGCGCAGGTCGCGTCGGATTTCGTGCCAGACGAATCGGGGTTTGTGCGTTTCGTGCTTATCAACCGGGATCTGCCGGATCGCCGGCTCGGCTCGCTCGGGCGCGACGTCATGGAAATCGAGGTTTATCGCAACCTCGCGCTGCTCGGTCTGCCGGAGGCGCAGCGGATCGGGCCGGTGATCCGCGAGATCGAGGTGGGTCTCGCCGGTTTGATGGGCGATCTCGTGCACCAGCAGAGCCTGCCGGAGGGCGACGCCCTGCTCGCACGCCTGACCAACATGACGGCGCGCGTCGAATCCGAGATCGCCCGCACTAAGTTCCGGTTCGGCGCGACGCGTGCTTACGGTGCCATTCTCAACGACCGTCTCACGGGGTTCGGGGCGCCGGCGACGCTCGACGCCCCGACGATTCTGGCCTTCCTGGCGCGCCGCAACGCGCCGGCCCTGCGCACCTGCGAGACGATGGAAGCGAACCTTGTCGATCTCGCCGCCCGCCTCACGCGGGCATCCGGCCTTTTGCGCACACGTATCGATGTCGAACTCGCCAAGCAGAACAACGCGCTGCTCTCGACGATGAGCGAGCGCACCCATCTCCAGCTCCGCCTCCAGCAGACGGTCGAGGGGCTTTCGATCGCGGCGATCAGCTACTACGTCGTGGGTCTCGTCGGCTACCTTCTCAAGGCGGCAAAGGAAGCGAAGTGGCTTCCGCTATCGATCGATCTCGCGATTGGCATTTCCGTGCCGCTCGTCGTGCTGGCGATGGCTTATGTCGTCCGCCGCATCCGATTGATGCACAGCGGTCACGGCTGATTTCAGGCGCCCTGTTTTTTCAGCCAATCCGTGAAGGGCATCTTCGCGTATCCTTCCTCTGCAACGAACCGGAACATTGCCAGGAACGGCTTCGGATCGAGCAGGCCGGGCATCCGCGCCACTTCGCGCTTGAGCGGATCGAGCGCGGCCATTCCCTCGGTCGATTTGGGGAAGAACTGCAGGCTCGGCGTCGTCCGGATGCTGTAATGCTGGCCAAAGGCCTTTTCGCCGAGTTTCTTGCCATCGAAATCCGTGACTTCCTTCGCCCCGATGATGTTGAGATGGACGATGTCGAAGTGCGCCTTGATGTAATCGACGATGTTGGCATCCTGGAAGTGGATCTCGTGCATCTTCTTGCAGGCCGGGCATCCCTTGAGGCCCCAGAGCACGGCGAAGCGCCTGCCCCTGGCGTTCGCTGCCGCAAGGTCCTCCGACAGATCGAGGAAGCTGTCGATAAACCAGTCCTGATGGTAAAGCCCGTCCTCGCCAAGAGTGCCGGCGGCGCGAGCAAAGGTCGGTGCGGTGGCGAGAGCAAAGCCGCCGACGAGGACAGATCTACGATCGGGAAGCCGTGACATGGTAACCTCCGCTTGCGGTCAGCCGATCTGACCAAGAACCGGGAACGTCGACAACAGCCAATTGGCGATCTGGGGCATCGAACCGGTAAGAAACAGGATGCCGGTCGCGACGAGCAGCGCGCCCATCAGCTTTTCGATGAGATCGAGATGCCGCTTGAGCCGTCCCATCAGTTTCAGGAAAGGGCCGGCGAGGATCGCCGCGGCGAGGAAGGGTATACCGATGCCGGCGGAATAGGCGGCCAGAAGGGATGCCCCGCGTATCGCCGTCTCGCCCGTACCTGCGACCATCAGGATCGCGGCGAGCACCGGCCCGACGCACGGAGTCCAGCCAAAGGCGAAGGCAAGGCCCATGAGATAGGCACCCAGCGCGCCGGCGGGCTTGCGCACGATCGAAACCCGCGCCTCGCGGTAGAGCAGCGTAATGCGGAACATGCCGAGAAAATGCAGGCCCATGCCGATGATCATCACGCCGGCGAAAACAGAGAGCCAGTCCAGGTAACGCGTCAGGGCCTGCCCGATCAGCGTTGCGGTGGCGCCGAGAAGCACGAAAACGGTGGAGAAGCCGAGCACGAAGAACAGCGCCTGCCGGATGATGCGCCATCGGGCTGCTGAATCGATGCCGTTTGTTCCGGCGGCGGAGAGTTCGCCCATGCCGACCCCGGCGAGATAGCACAGATAGGGTGGCACGAGCGGCAGCACGCAGGGCGAAGCGAACGAGAGAAGCCCGGCAAGAAAGGCACCGAGATAGCCGATGTCGAAGGACATGCTTCGAGCCCTGGGGAAAGAAGGGGACTGGTCAACATATTCACATACATCTATATTAGGCGAACCGAAAGGCCGAAAACGACCCGGCCTTGCAACAAGGCACCTGACGTGCGCAGTTTCATCACCCGCCTGTTTCCGGTCATCGCGTTGGTCTTCAGCGGTTCGGCACGCGCGGCCGAATTGGTGATGTTCGACCGCGCGGGATGCGCCTGGTGCCTGCGTTGGGAAAAGGAGATCGGCCCGATCTACCCGAAGACCGATGAAGGACGGCTCATGCCGCTGCGCAGGATCAGCCTCGACCGGCCGCTGCCCGAAGGGCTCGACCTGACGACGCCGGTGCGTTACACGCCGACTTTCGTCATCCTCGATGAAGGGCGGGAAATCGGGCGCATCACGGGCTATATTGGCGAATATGCCTTTTGGGGGCTATTGTCCGACATGGTTGCGAAATTTCCGGAACGGTTGCGGAATCCCGCCGCCGGCCGGATGGGGGCCTCCAAGGCCTCGCATGAGAAGTGAAATGATCGATGGCATTGCTGCGCGCTGAACTCGAAGACGAACTGCGGGACGGGGCCGAATTCTCTCCGGAGCTGGACCAGTTGATGCGCAAGGCGCGCAAGGCGAGCGATTTCCTCAAGGCGCTCAGCCACGAGAATCGTCTGCTGCTCCTTTGCCTGCTGGCGGAGAAGGAACGCTCGGTCAGCGAGCTTGAGAACATTCTCTCGCTTCGCCAGCCCACGGTTTCGCAGCAGTTGGCACGGCTGCGGCTCGACGGGCTCGTCGACACCCGGCGCGACGGCAAGACCATCTATTACAGCCTCGCCAATCCCGACGTTCGCCAAGTCATCTCGATCATCTACGGGATTTTCTGCGAACCGCCTCCCGTCAAGAACTGAGGCCTCATGCCGGCCTTCATGACCGGTCTCTTCGGATTGCTCGGCGGGATGCTGATTGGAGCATTGGTCCAGCGGTCCCGGCTCTGCACCTTCGGCGCCATCGAGGATGCGCTGGCCGGGCATGACTGGCGGCGCATGAAAGTGTTTGGCCTCGCGCTCGGGCTGGCGCTGCTGGTTACGCAAGGTCTTGTCCTCGGCGAGGTCCTCGACCCTGACCGCATTTCCTACCTACCGGCACGGCTGCCGATCGTCGGTCTCGTCGCCGGCGGGCTGATGTTCGGCGTCGGCATGGCGCTGGTGGGCACCTGCGGTTTCGGTTCGCTCGTCCGTCTCGGCTCGGGAGATCTGCGCTCGCTCGTCGTTGTTCTCGTCTTCGGCGTTTTCGCCTATGCCTCGCTGCGCGGCGTCCTTTCCGGCTTCCGGCTCGGCGTCGTCGAGCAGTTTTCGATCCCGATGCCCGGCCCCTCACGGTCCGACATCCCGACACAACTCGAACGGATCATCGGTCTCGATCCGCGTGCGGTCCTGGCGGGATTGGTTGCGGCATTGCTCATCACCCTCGCCTTGCGTGACGCGCGCCTGAAGCGCTCCCCGCGCCTGCTGGCTGCAGGCGTCGCGCTCGGCCTCGTCACCGGCTTTGCCTGGGCTGCGACCGGATGGCTCAGCGACCCGTTCGATCTCCATTCCCGCCCGCAGAGCCTGACGTTCGTCGCGCCTATCGCGCGCGCCTTGTTCGGCGTTCTGGCGGGGCAGGATTCCATCTACGATTTCGGCGTTGCCAGCGTCGTCGGGGTGGTGCTGGGATCATTTCTCGCCAGCTACCGCGCCCGCGAGTGCCGATGGGAAGCCTTCGACGACCAGCGCGAGATGCGCCGGCACATCACCGGTGGTGTCCTCATGGGAATCGGCGGCGTGCTCGCTGGCGGATGCACGATCGGGCAGGGGCTGGCAGCCGGCTCGGCTTTCGCGCTTTCGATGCCGATCGCACTCCTTTCGATGATGGCCGGTGCGCGGCTCGGCATCGCCATCCTCGTCGGCGAGATGCAGGATCTGTTCCCGCGCCTGCGGCGATGACCCGCACTGCCATGCTTATGTCGCATGTCGCGCCCAGGAAGGAAGCGGATTGACCTCGCATGAGCATTGGCGGATACGGAATCCGATCCGCCCTGGAGCTTGAATGAACGACAGTCTCGGCACTGGTACGCCACCGACCGCGCTCGACACGCAGACGCGCCTGCGACGGGCGCGTATTTTCAAGATCGGCGGCGCGATCGCCAGCCTCACGCTGTTCGTCGTCTCCCTTGTTGTGCTCTATTATGTGATGGGCAGGCTCGACGCGAACGAGGTCAAGGCGGCCTTCTCCCGCGCGAGCTGGAAACAGATTGGCCTCGCGCTGTTCTTCACCGCGCTCTCCTATCTGATGCTGACCGGGTATGACTGGGTCGCGCTGCCGGGCGTCACGGTGCAGAAGGTGCGTTACCGTGTGGCGGCGCTCGCTTCCTTCACGAGCTATGCCGTCAGTTTCACGCTGGGGTTCCCGCTGCTCACGGCGGCAACGGTGCGTTACTGGATCTACTCCAGCGTGGGACTCGGAGCGAAAGCCATCGCCAGCCTGACGCTGATCGCCGGCATTACCTTCTGGCTCGGGATGGGGGTGGTGCTCGGCGCGGTGATGATCGCCGCGCCCGGCGCCGCCGCGACCTTCACGCGGTTGCCGGTGGCGATGAACGTGCTAATTGGTGTCGCCGTTTGCGCGGCGGTGGGATTCTACCTTCTGGTCGTCAAGCGGGGCAACCGGAGGTTGGCGATTCAAGGGTGGCAACTGCGGCTGCCGAGCATCCGCGTCACGGTGCGGCAGATGGCCCTCGGCGCGGCTGACGTCTGCGCCGGCGCGGCCGTGCTGTTCGTGTTGCTGCCTGCGGAGGCGCAGGTTCCCTTCGCGACAATGCTCGCGGCTTACGTTTTCGCCTGCCTCCTCGGCATCGCCAGTCACGCGCCGGGCGGTATCGGCGTCTTCGAGGCAACGATGCTGCTCGCCCTGCCAGGCGTGCCGACCGAGGCCTTGTTGGGTGCGCTGCTGGTTTATCGCCTCTGCTATTATCTTGTCCCGTTCATCGTCGCGCTCATCCTGCTTGGAACGCGTGAAATCATGATCCGGGCCGGCATGCTGCGCCGCCAGCTCGCCGACGTCGGGGACGGACAGCAGCATGGTTGAGGCGCCACCTCCGCCACGCGCTTCCGAGGAGCGCCACAGAACCGCGGAGATGCTCGAACAGGCGCGACGGTCGGACGTGATGCGCAAACTCGCGCTCCTCGCAGCCGCGTCGCTCTTCCTGCTCGCCTTCAAGTCGGAACTGCCGTGGCTTGCTGCTTCGGTCACGATCGTTCTCTTGGGTCTCGTTTACTTCGGCTGGATGCCTTCGGAGGGCTGGCTCGCACGACGCGATCCGGCCCGGCGGCCGCGCGCACTCGTCGAGGAACGACTGAGCGCACTGCTCGACGCCATTGTTTCTCCTGCAATCCTGATCGACCATCGCGGCAATATCGTACGGACGAACCTCGTGGCCCGGGACAGTTTTGCCGGGTTGCGGAACGGACATCCGTTCTCCTTTGCGATCCGGGCACCGGCCATAGGAACGGCGCTGTCGGAACTGCTGGCTTTGGCGGAGGAGACGCGGGCTGAATTCGTCGAGCGGATCCCGGTCGAGCGTTCCTTTTCGGTGCTGATGCGCCGTCTCGCCGGGGCGAGGGCGGTCGACGGGGCGCCGTTCGCGCTGATTCTCTTCACCGAGACGACCGCCGCCCGCCGGATCGAAACGATGCGCGGCGATTTTGTCGCCAATGCAAGTCACGAGCTGCGGACGCCGCTGGCCTCGATCCTCGGCTTCATCGAAACGCTTCAGGGGCCCGCCCGCAACGACGAGGCGGCGCGGCGCAATTTTCTCACGATCATGGAGCGGCAGGCGCGGCGCATGTCGCGGCTGATCGACGACCTGCTCTCCCTCTCGCGGATCGAGATGAAGGCGCATATCCTGCCCTCCGACCGGATCGACCTTGCGCTGGTCCTGCGTTCCGTCTGCGATGCGATGGGCGGTCTCGCGCGTGACCGCAGCGTGACCATCGACGCGAGTTTTCCCGAGGGACAGGACTTCTCCACCATTGGCGATCGTGACGAACTGGTTCGCGTGTTCGAAAACCTCATCGAGAACGCGACCAAATATGGCCAGAGCGGCGGCAAGGTCGATCTCGCGCTTTCCCGGATGACGGACGGCGTGATCGGTCCGGCGATCGCCGTGACAGTGCGGGACTATGGGCCGGGGATCGCCGAGGAGCATCTGCCGCGCCTCACCGAGCGCTTCTACCGTGTCGATGCGGGCGAAAGCCGGATGCAGGGCGGAACCGGCCTCGGTCTCGCGATCGTCAAGCACATCGTCTCGCGCCATCGCGGCCGGCTGGTGCTCAGGAGCAAGCCGGGCGAGGGACTGGAAGCTGTTGTCATTCTTCCGGCGATCCAAACAAAAAACAAACTGAAAACAATAGCTTAGCCTGTCATCAATCTGTGATTTTGGCGCGATAGAAGGGCCCTGCATCACGGAAAAAGACGTGCTCCGCATCCGGTGTGAGCGGCCGTGGCTGTCCAACAGGAGGTATCCTCTCATGGGTTCCAAGATTCTTTCGGTTTCGGTTATGGCGCTCGGGCTCGCTGCCGGGCTGGGTGCTGCCGAGGCGCGCGATCAGATCCGCATCGTCGGTTCCTCGACGGTCTATCCGTTCACGACCGCCGTCGCCGAGGTGTTCGGCAAGGCCGGTATGGGTAAGACACCGGTGGTCGAATCCACGGGTACGGGCGGGGGCATGAAGCTGTTCTGCTCCGGCGTCGGCGAAGCTCATCCGGACATCACCAACGCTTCACGCGCGATGAAGAAGGGTGAGTTCGACGAGTGCCAGAAGAACGGCGTCAAGGATATCGTCGAGATCAAGGTCGGCATCGACGGCCTGACGATCGCGCAGTCGAAGGCGGCGGTGCCCATGAAGATCTCGATGGCGCAGGTGTTCCTTGCGCTTGCCGAGCAGGTGCCCGGCGCTGACGGCAAGCTTGTCGCGAACCCCTACAAGAAGTGGTCCGATATCGACAAGGCGCTTCCGGATGTGAAGATCGAGGTGCTTGGCCCGCCGCCGACCTCCGGCACGCGCGATTCCTTCCATGAGCTCTTCATGGAAGCCGGCGCGAAGAAGATTCCGGCCGTAGCTGCGCTTGAAAAGTCGGACAAGAAGGCTTTCGAGAAGGCATGGAAGTCCATCCGCAAGGACGGGGCTTATGTTGAGGCCGGCGAGAACGACAACGTGATCGTGCAGAAGCTGGAAGCCAACAAGGACACCTTCGGTATCTTCGGGTATTCCTTTCTCGACGAGAACAACGCCAAGCTCCGCGGCGTGACGGTCGACGGCGTGGCGCCGACCTACGAGAATATCGCCGAGGGCAAGTACAAGGGCGCGCGCCCGCTCTTCATCTATGTGAAGAAGCAGCATGTCGGCGTCGTTCCGGGTATCGACAAGTTCGTGGCTGAATACGTGTCGTCCAAGGCAATGGCCGAGGACGGTTATCTCGCCCGCAAGGGTCTCGTGACCCTGCCGAAGGCCGAAGCGGACAAGATTGCCGCCAATGCGAAGGCGATGATGACCTTGACCGGTGCCGAACTGCACTGATTTCGGTGGAAAAGGAAATGCGGCGCGCGACGGGCGCCGCATTCGTTCTGTATGGACCGGCAAGGTTTTCCGGTCGGGGCGGGCATCGGGCTTGTCCGGACCTGACAAGCCCAGAGCCGTGGAGCGTTCCGCATGACGGGCTTGTATTTCCTGGCAGTCGCCTTTGTGGCCCTCGGCGGCTACTGGTTTTCTCGCGGCCGGGCGGTGCGCCTCGCCGCTACGCCCGGCGCGATGCTCCATTCCCTGCCTGTTTATCACGGTCTCCTCACCGCGAGCGCCGCACTGGTGGCGATGCTGGCCGTCTTCGTTGTCGGCAAGCCGGTTTTGACGAAAGTGTCGGTTGAGCGTGCGCTCGCCTTCCTGCCTGCCGCCGAGACGGTGGATGCCCTGCACCGCTCCAAGGCCCTGCGCGATATCGAGAATGTCATGGGCGGCCGGTTCTCCGGAGCGGTGAGTGAGCCCCTGCGCGAGGCCGCAGAAAAGATGGCGTCCGTCCTTGCCTGGGGTAACGGCTTCGTTCTGTTCCTCGGTGTCCTGGCCGGCCTTGCCGCTGCCTTCTATTTCTATCGCCGCGTCGGTTATGAGTTCCGGGCACGGAACCGCTTCGAGTGCGTCGTACGTGTCGTGCTGATCGCTTGCGCCTCCGTGGCGGTTCTGACGACAATCGGCATCGTGCTCTCAGTTGTATTCGAGACCTACCGATTCTTTTTCGATCCTACGCTAAAGGGCCGGCCGACGGTCACCGACTTCCTGTTCGGTACGGAATGGAACCCGCAGGCTGCACTGCGTGCCGATCAGGGGGAGATCCGCACCGCTTTTGGCTTCATTCCGTTGTTGACCGGTACGCTGCTCATCACCGCCATTGCCATTGCCGTCGCCGGGCCGCTCGGGCTCTTCTCGGCGATCTACCTCTCGGAATATGCCGGGCCGAAGGTGCGAGCGGTGGCAAAGCCGCTGCTCGAACTGCTCGCCGGTATCCCGACCGTCGTGCTGGGCTTCTTCGCAGCGCTCACGGTCGCGCCGATGGTGCGCGGGCTCGGGCAACAGCTTGGGCTTGACGTCGCCTCGGAATCCGCGCTCGCGGCCGGCCTCGTGATGGGCATGATGATCATCCCGTTCATCTCTTCCTTGTCGGACGATGTGATGAACGCGGTGCCGCAATCCCTGCGCGACGCCGCCTATGGCCTAGGCAGCACGCAGGCCGAGACCATCCGCCTCGTGGTGCTCCCCGCCGCGCTGCCCGGGATCGTCTCGGCGTTCATGCTGGCGATCTCGCGCGCGATCGGCGAAACGATGATCGTGGTTATGGCAGCGGGTCTGGCCGCCAATCTCACGGCCAATCCTTTCGATGCCGTGACGACGATCACCGTCCAGATCAAGACCATCCTCGTCGGCGATCAGGAATTCGACAGCGCCAAGACCCTCGCGGCCTTCGCGCTTGGCTTCGTGCTGTTCTTCATCACGCTGATGCTCAATTTCATCGCCCTTCGGGTCGTGCAGAAATACCGGGAGCAATATGACTGACGCTACCCTGTCCGCTTCGAAGAGTCAGCAACGCCCGATCTCCGCCGAGGTGGGCGCCCGGCTAAAAGTCCGCTATCGCGCGGAACGGCGTTTCCGCGCCTATGGCCTTTTTGCGCTGCTGTTGACGAGTGCGTTCGTCGTTGCGCTGCTCGGCGATATTCTCGTGCGCGGCCTGCCCGCGTTCTGGCAGCATCACGTTATCCTCGATGTTGAACTCAAGGCAGATGTGATCGACCCGACTGGCAAGCGCGAGGTCGAGGCGTTGCGCGCCGCCGATTACAACGCGCTGGCGCAGCAGGCGCTGAACGAGGCCGTTCCCGGAATCAAGAGCCGGCAGGCGCGACGCACGCTCTCGCGCCTGCTATCAACCGGCGCCGGCGACCCCATCCGTGCTTCCGTGCTGGCTGATCCGGCAATCATCGGCACGCGACAGAAACTCGCGCTCCTGATTTCCGCCGACGCTGATCTCTATCTCAAGGCGAATGGCAAGGGCACGCCCGGCACGCCCGGCAAGGGCGTGCTGACCGCCGCCGTCGATGGCGGCGAAGTTGCATTGACCGCCAACGGGCCGGAATTTGCGACCGCGCTTGCCGAGGTGAAGGCGATCCTCACTGCGAGGGCGCGCACGCTTCGTGTCGAGATTGCCCGTATCGGGGCCGGCGGCAGCGATGCGACCAAGGCTCGGCTTGCCGAACTCACGGCGGAAGCGGAGAAACTCGAAGCCCGCGCCAAGGCCAACGACCAACCAGAAGAACTCGATGGCAACATGCCGAGCCTGCTTGTCGGCTGGGGTGATGCCCTGGTCAAGATCGTTCGGCTTGGATCGGACAAGGCCGAAGGCGCGGCACTACTTCCTGCCGGCGAAGGCGGCGAGATCAAGGCCGGTGCCTGGTCGCTGCGGCGCTATTCCGTACCCGAAAACGCGCGCAAGACGACCGATCAAGAGATCGCATTCCTGGATCGGCTCGCGGGTGCCGGGCGGATCGAGAACCGGTTCAATTTCCTGTTTTTCAAGGCCGGCGACAGCCGCGAGCCCGAGCTCGCCGGCATCCGGGGTGCGCTCGTCGGCTCCTTTCTGACGCTTTTGGTGACGCTGGTGCTCTGCGTGCCGATCGGCGTCATGGCGGCGGTCTATCTCGAAGAGTTCGCGCCGAAGAACCGGCTGACGGAGATCATCGAGGTCAATATCAACAATCTCGCTGCCGTGCCGTCGATCGTGTTCGGCCTTCTCGGGCTGGCGGTTTTCCTGAACTTCTTCAACCTGCCACGCTCGGCGCCGCTGGTCGGCGGGCTCGTACTGGCGCTGTTGGTGTTGCCGACGATCATCATTGCGGCGCGCGCGGCGATCAAGGCCGTGCCGCCGTCGATCAAGGAGGCGGCGCTCGGGCTCGGCGCCTCGCATCAGCAGGCCGTGTTCCACCATGTGCTGCCGCTGGCGATGCCCGGCATCATGACCGGCACGATCATCGGGATGGCGCATGCCCTGGGCGAGACTGCTCCACTCCTGATGATCGGCATGGTGGCTTTCATCGTCGATATTCCCGGCGGCATCACCGATGCGGCGACCGTGATGCCGGTGCAGATCTACCTCTGGTCGGATCTTCCCGAACAGGCTTTCAAGGCGAAGACGGCAGGTGCCATCGTGGTGCTGCTGGGCTTCCTTTTTGCGATGAACGGCGCGGCGATCTGGCTGCGCAAGCGCTTCGAGCGGCGGTGGTGACATGAACGATGTGCAGATGATGGCGGCAACGATGGAGAGCACTCATCCGCGCGTGAAGGTATCCGCGCGCGGGGTCGACGTGTTCTATGGCGAAAAGCATGCCATCAAGAACCTGACCGTCGATATTCCCGACCGAGCCGTGACGGCCTTCATCGGCCCCTCGGGCTGCGGTAAATCGACCTTCCTGCGCTGCATCAACCGGATGAACGACACCATTCCAAGCTGCCGTGTCACGGGGCGGATCGAGATCGACGGCGAGGATATCTACAATCCGGCGCTCGACGTGGTGCAACTGCGCGCACGTGTCGGCATGGTGTTTCAGAAACCGAACCCGTTCCCGAAATCAATCTTCGAGAATGTTGCCTACGGCCCCAAGATCCACGGTCTTGCACGTGACCGCACCGAACTCGAGGAGATCGTCGTGCGCTCTCTCAAGCGCGCGAGCCTGTTTGAGGAAGTGAAGGACCGCCTAAATGACCCCGGCACCGGGCTCTCCGGTGGCCAGCAGCAGCGCCTCTGCATCGCCCGCGCGATCGCGGTCAGCCCCGAAGTGATTCTGATGGATGAGCCCTGCTCGGCGCTTGATCCCATCGCGACTGCGAAGATCGAGGAACTGATCGACGAGTTGCGTTCGAACTTCACCATCGTCATCGTGACACATTCGATGCAGCAGGCGGCACGCGTCTCGCAACGCACGGCATTCTTCCATTTGGGAACGCTGGTCGAGGAAGGCGCGACGGAGCAGATATTCACAGCGCCGCAAGATCGCCGGACGCAGGACTATATCACCGGCCGCTTCGGCTGAGCCGGCAGGAGAGAACGCCATGACCCAGCACATTGTCCGCGCTTTCGACGAGGAACTCGGCGTCCTCTCAGCCAAGATCGTCCAGATGGGCGGGATCGCCGAGGCGATGCTGGTCGACGCGGTCGACGCACTCGCCAAGCACGACGTCACCAAGGCCCGCACCGTCGTCGAGCGCGATTCCCAGCTCGACGATATCCAGCACGTGATCGAGGAGCAGGCCGTGCTGCTCATCGCCAAGCGGCAGCCGATGGCGAACGATCTCCGCCATATCATGGGCACGATCCGTATCGCATCCGACATCGAGCGGATCGGTGATCTCGTGAAGAACATCGGCAAGCGCGTAACGGTGATGGAGGATCGTTTCCTCTCGTTTCGGTCGATGTCCGGCATCCAGCATATGGCGCATCTGGTGCTCCAGCAGGTCAAGGCTGTGCTCGACAGCTTCTCGCAGAACAGTGCCGAGCTTGCCCGTCACGTCTGGTTGCATGACGGCGAGGTGGATACGCTCCACAACGCCCTCTTCCGCGAACTCCTCACCTATATGATGGAGGATCCGCGCTCGATCACCTTCGCGACGCATATGCTCTTCATCGCCAAGAACATCGAGCGCGCCGGCGATCACGCCACCAACATCGCCGAGACGGTTTACTTCATCGAGACCGGGCAGCAGCTCAGCGGCCCGCGTCCGAAGGGCGAATCCTCGGCCGTTGCCTTCGACAGCCGGGACGATTGACATGTCGGGCGCGCCCCGGATCCTTGTCGTCGAGGATGAGGAAGCCCTTGCCATCCTCCTGCGCTACAACCTTGAGGCTGAAGGCTATCAGGTCGATCACGTCGCGCGTGGTGACGAGGCGGACTTGCGCCTGCGTGAGCAGGTACCGGACCTGCTGGTCCTTGATTGGATGCTGCCGGCGCTTTCGGGGATCGAGATTTGCCGGCGTGTGCGCTCGCGGTCCGAGACCGCGCGGCTGCCGATTATCATGCTGACGGCGCGTGGCGAGGAGGCCGAACGTATTCGTGGGCTTTCCGTTGGCGCGGACGATTATGTTGTCAAGCCTTTCTCTGTGCCCGAACTGGTGGCGCGGGTCCATGCGCTTCTGCGTCGTGCGAAGCCGGAGCATGTCGCCCACCAGCTCGCCATCGGCGATATCGCGCTCGACCGGATGACGAAACGCGTTCGGCGCGGCGAACGCGAGCTCCATCTCGGGCCAACCGAGTTCCGCCTGCTCGAATTCCTGATGAAGAGCCCAGGTCGCGTCTTCACCCGCGAGCACCTGCTCGACAACGTCTGGGGGCAGGACGTTTATGTGGACGAGCGCACCGTCGACGTCCATGTTGGGCGGTTGCGCAAGGTTCTCAATCGCCGCGGTCAGCAGGATCCCATTCGCACGGTGCGCGGCGCGGGCTATTCCTTCGACGAGACCTTTGGTCGCTAACCACAAAAAACCCGCCTTCCGGCGGGTTTCGCTTTGTATTGGCGCGTTTCCCTCAACCTGCGCGGCGACGGTCGTTCTGCGGTTGGAAGGCGATGCGGGCATGGGCCTCGCAATAGGTCTTGCCGGCGCCGCAATCCGCGCCGCAATAGGCGAAATCGGCCTGCAACGGATCACCGAGCGGCCAGCGGCAGACGCCTTCGCGCAACTCCATGATCGACACGCGGCGCGACATCGGGATCACGACGCTTTCCCGGACCGGTTCGGCCACCGCGACCGCATCGACCATCTCGACCACAGCCAGATTGCCGCGGAATGAAACCGTGGTCGTGCGCACCGCTGTCTTCACAGTCTTGTTGCGCGGGCGCGCGGCAGCGGTCGGCTTTGCCTTGGTGCGGCCGGAAAGACCGAGGCGGTGAACCTTGCCGATTACCGCGTTCCGCGTGACCCCACCGAGTTCGGCGGCGATCTGGCTGGCGCTCAGCCCTTCGCTCCAGAGCTTCTTCAGCTGCTCGATGCGGTTGTCATCCCAGGACATGGCCACCTCCTCATATTCCCTTGCCGTCCTCTGGCGCAGAATCCCTCCCCCTGTCCGCGAAAACGCCGCGGACTCGACCGGATGAACCGGGTGGGGAACTGTCGACCAAAGCCAGCATTCTCGCGTCACCCGACGTCGGGGCGTCCGCACTTGGCTTGAAAAAGACCCTAGCCGATCACATCGCCGAGGTTGAGAGTCGCAAAAGCAACACACCCTGTTTTCAACAGCGTTTGTTTCCGGAGCACCCTCTTCGGCGCTTTTGCACCCCAAGTGCGGCAAAGGCGTGGAACATTGACTTTTTTCGGAAAATCGGAAAGAAAATCGTGATCGCCGCCCTTGTTTGGGCGGCCTTCTTTTTTCATTCGGAGGATGCCATGAGCACGATGCAGAAAAGCGACACCGCTTCTTTCGCCGTGGCCGCCACCCGATCCAAGCCCTCGCACATGATGGGCACCTATGCGCGGGCCGAACTCGTCTTCGAGCGAGGGGAAGGCGCGTGGCTTTATGCCAATGACGGCCGCAAGTTTCTCGATTTTGGCTCTGGCATCGCCGTGAATTCGCTCGGTCACGCCAATCCGAAGCTCGTCGCTGCGCTGCATGCGCAGGCGCAGAAGCTCTGGCATGTCTCGAATGTCTACCGCATCGGCGAGGGCGAGAGTCTCGCGGACAAGCTCTGTGCGCTGACCTTCGCCGACCGGGTGTTCTTCACCAATTCCGGCGCCGAGGCGCTCGAATGCGCGATCAAGACCGCCCGGAAGTATCACCATGCAAACGGGCATCCGGAACGCTATCGGCTGGTCACCTTTGAAGGCGCCTTCCATGGCCGTACGCTCGCGACCATCGCGGCAGGTGGGCAGGCGAAATACCTTGAGGGCTTCGGCCCGGCGATGCCGGGTTTCGATCAGGTACCCGTCGGCGATCGCAAGGCACTCGAAGCGGCGATCGGACCGGAAACCGCCGGCATCCTCGTCGAACCGATCCAGGGCGAGGGCGGTGTGCGCGCGATCTCGAACGAGGATCTGCGCTATTTCCGTGAGCTTTGCGACAGGCACGGGCTCTTGCTGGTGCTCGACGAGGTGCAGACCGGCGTCGGCCGCACCGGCAAGCTCTTCGCGCATGAATGGGCCGGCATCGCGCCGGACATCATGGCGGTTGCGAAAGGCATCGGTGGCGGCTTCCCCGTCGGCGCCTGCTTGGCGACGGAAGAAGCCGCCAAGGGCATGGTGCCTGGCACGCACGGCTCGACCTATGGCGGTAATCCGCTCGCAACTGCAGTCGCCGGTGCGGTGATCGACGAGGTGGCGACGCCAGAGTTTCTCGCCCGTGTGCGCGAGGTCTCGCGCGATCTCAACCAGCGTCTCGCCGAACTCAAGGCGAGCCACCCGGACATCATCGAGGATATCCGTGGCTCGGGGCTGTTGATCGGCATCAAGTGCAAGGTGCCGAACACCGAATTCGTGGCCGCCGGACGTGAGGCCGGCATTCTCACGATCGGCGCCGGCGACAATGTCGTCCGTCTCCTGCCGCCGCTCAACATCGGCGAGACGGAGATCCGCGAGGCCTACGAGCGGCTGGACAAAGCCTGTGCAGCGCTCGAGAAAAAGCACGGCACAGCATGACGGTGGCGGCTTTCTCACCCCTGAACCGGATTTGAACGACGAGGCACATGAAAATGGCCAGGACGAATGGAACCCTTCCCGGCAACCGGCGGCATTTTCTCGATCTGGGCGTGCTGAGCACCGGCGAGATCCGCAAGATCCTTGACGGTGCGCGCCGCATCAAGGCCCGCCGCAAAGCACCGCTCGCTTCCGACAAGGTGCTCGCCGGCAAGTCGATCGCGATGATCTTCGAGCAGCCCTCGATGCGTACGCGCATGTCGTTCGATATCGGCATCCGCGAACTTGGTGGCGAGAGCGTGATGGTCACCGGAAAGGAGATTGAGCTCGGCGAGCGCGAGAGCATCGCGGATACGGCGCGTGTGCTCTCGCGTTATGTCGACGGGATCATGATCCGCATCCTCAACCACGCGCAGCTCGTGGAACTCGCCGAGAATGCGACTGTTCCGGTGCTCAACGGCCTCACCAAGACCTCGCACCCCTGCCAGGTGATGGCGGACGTGCTGACTTTTGAGGAGCACAGGGGCGACATCGCCGGCAAGACGGTTTCCTGGGTCGGAGACAGCAACAACGTGCTGCGGTCGTGGGTCGAGGCTTCGGCAAAGCTCGATTTCACCATCAAGGTCGCGACGCCGGAAGAACTGGCCCCACCTGCCGATCTGGTGGAATGGGCCAAGGCCCACAAGGCTGACATGCGCCTGATGCGCGATCCCAACGAGGCGGTCGAAGGCTCGGATTGCGTTCTCGCCGATGCCTGGGTCTCGATGGGCGACAAGGACGGCAAGCGCCGCCATAATCTGCTCAAGCCCTATCAGGTCAACGAGCGGCTGATGAAGGTGGCCGGCCCGCAGGCGATCTTCATGCACTGCCTGCCCGCGAAGCGTGGCGAGGAAGTGACGGATGCGGTGCTCGACGGACCGCAGTCGGTGGTATTCGACGAGGCGGAGAACCGCCTCCACGCGCAGAAGAGTATCCTTGCCTGGGCCTATGGCGAAAGCTTCGCCTGATGGCGGAGGCGCTGGTCGGTTCCGTGCCCGCCTTCGGAGCGGATGACATTGTCCTGCCGTTTCGTGTGGAGCCGCTCGATACGCGCGGCCGTGCGATCCGGCTCGGACCGGTTCTGGATTCGGTCCTCGCCCGCCACGCCTACCCCCTCGCGGTCGAGCGGCTTCTTGCTGAGGCCGTGACGCTTACGGCGCTGATGGGTTCCTCGCTGAAGTTCGAGGGGCGGTTCCAGTTGCAGGCGCGGACGGATGGCGCGGTTAGCCTGCTTGTCGTCGATCTCGCGACACCGGATGGCCTGCGAGCCTATGCCCGTTTCGATGCCGCAGCGGTCGAGGCTGCCGGCGGCGCCGTCAGCCCAGCCGAGCTGCTCGGCTCCGGCCAGCTCGGCTTCACGGTCGAGCAGGGCGCATACCGCCAGCGGTATCAAGGTATCGTTGCGCTCGATGGGCGCGGGCTTCCGGAAGCAGCGATGCAGTATTTCCGGCAGTCTGAGCAGATTCCTTCAGCGCTTCGGATCGCGGTTGCCGAACATCACGTCGCGGGCGGAACGCGGCAATGGCGTGCGGGCGGCATCCTCGCCCAGTTCCTGCCGACCTCGCCGGAGCGGATGCGGCAGGCCGATCTCCATCCCGGCGATGCGCCCGAAGGCACGGTTCTTCACTCGGTGCCGGAAGACGAGGCCTGGGTCGAGGCACGGGCGCTGGTGGAGACTGTGGAGGATATCGAATTGGTCGATCCCGCGCTGGGGCTCGACCGACTGCTGTATCGCTTATTCAACGAGCGGGGCGTGATCGTCTCCGATCCGTTGGTGATGCGCGACGAATGCCGCTGTTCGGAAGCGCGCATCCGCGAAACCCTCGCGCAGTTCCCGCCGGAAGAGATCGCGACCATGCGCGAGGCCGATGGCGAGATTGCCGTCACCTGCGAATTCTGCAGCCGCAAGTATCGGCTGTCGCTCTGAGGCACCTCAGTTGATCGCCCGCGCCCGCGTCGGCATGTCGAGGGAGAAGGTGGGGATCTCGACATCAAACCGTCGCCCGTCCGCCGCGACCATTTCGTATTGTCCGGCCATCATGCCGTGGTCGGCGTCGAGCGGACATCCCGAAGAATAGCGGTAGATCTCGCCCGGCCGCAGGATCGGCTGCTCGCCGACGACACCGAGCCCGTTGACATGCTGTATCTTGCCGTTCCCGTCCGCGATCTGCCAGCGGCGGGAGCGAAGCTGCACGGTGTCCGGCGAGAGGTTGCGGATCTCGACGGAATAGACCCAGAAATGCTGGTTTTCGGCCGGCGAGGAACGTTCGGCGGCATAGGCCGGCTCGACGGTCACCTCGATGCCTTCGGTCACTGCCCGATACATGGATCGTTTCCACCCGTTGTTCTTTGTTTTCGTTACGATGCAGCCATGTCCGCCGGGCGTCAATCGGTGCAGGGTTGTCAAAAAACCGGGGGCAATCAGCGTGTTGGGCCGGGCGAGTGTTGCCAGCCCCGCCCCCCTCCTGTAGCGATCGGGGGAAGCTGAGAGGGCTGGGAAGTGAGTTCTGTGTCCGCGGATGGCATTTTTTCCGATGCGATGATCGAGAACCTTGTGACGACTGGAAGCGTCATGGTGCCGCGGCCGCTCGCCAAGGGGCAGATCCAGCCGGCTAGCCTCGATCTGCGTCTCGGCAAGCGTTGCTGGCGGATGCGCGCGAGTTTCCTGCCCGGCAAGGGTGGCGACGTACGGGATCGGATCGCGGCCTACTCGCTGCACGAAATCGACCTTGAAAAGGGCGCGGTGCTCGAAACCGGTTGCGTCTATCTCGCGGAAGTCCAGGAGTGGCTGGCACTCCCCGAGGATGTGGCCGCTTCCGCCAACCCGAAAAGTTCAACTGGCAGGCTCGATGTCTTCACGCGCGTCATCGTCGATGGCGCGAGCGCGTTCGACACCGTGCCGGCCGGTTATCGCGGCCCGATCTACGCCGAGATCTCGCCGCGCACCTTTCCGGTTCTGGTGCGCAGCGGAAGCCGGCTTTCGCAGATCCGCTTCCGGCGCGGCCAGCCGCGCATCGACGATGCCGCACTGCGCGCGCTGCACGCCCGTGCTCGGCTGGTTGACCGGGAGGAAGCCCTTATTCAGGATGGCGTGACCTTCTCGGTCGATCTGTCGGGGTTCGACGAGATGGGCCTCGTCGGTTATCGCGGCAAACGGCACACAGGGGTCGTCGATGTCGATCGCGTGGGTGGCTATCCGCTCGCCGAGTTCTGGGAGCCGATCCGCCTCACGGGGCGGCGCGAGATGGTGCTCGATCCCAACGAGTTCTATATCCTCGCCTCGAAGGAAGCGGTGCATGTCCCGCCCGATCATGCGGCCGAGATGGTGCCGTTCGATCCAATGATGGGCGAGTTCCGTGTCCATTACGCCGGTTTCTTCGACCCCGGCTTCGGCCATGCCGCAGCCGGTGGGGCGGGGGCACGCGGCGTGCTCGAGGTGCGCTCGCGCGACGTTCCCTTCATCATCGAGGACGGGCAGGTCGTCGGCCGTTTGATCTACGAGCGGATGGCCGAGGTGCCGCGCGTTCTCTATGGATCGGGGCTTTCTTCGAACTATCAGGCGCAGGGCCTGAAGCTCTCGAAGCATTTCCGTGCCTGATGGCGGATCGCGCTTGCATCGAGCCAAAAAATTGGGCTTAAGTCGGCGCGCGCGGGTATGATGTAATGGTAGCCTGTCAGCTTCCCAAGCTGAACGCGCGGGTTCGATTCCCGCTACCCGCTCCAGACAGCTGAGCTTCGGCTTCCAACGAGGCGTGCATGAATCCCGTTCCGGAAAAGCTCGAGTCTACCCCCCTGCGAGGCGCCCGCCTCGCACAGGGTATCGCCGTTGCCGCCTTGCTCGCGATTGCCGCCACTTTCTGGTGGCTGAACGGGCCGAGCGTCTTCGCGGAAATGCTGGCCTCGGCCTGGGCGCTCTGCTTCTGAGATTTCAGCCTTCGAGCGAGCCAAGGCGGCCTTCGTGCTTCGCTTGGCCGTGTAGGGTCTTGTGCCAATGGTAAGGGCGCCTGATCAGCTCGATCATTGCCCGCCAGGTCGCGAAAGATGTGAGCAGGTGCGTGATCGGCGCCAGGACGACGAAAGGCGCGAGGTGGAGCGCCTTGCGGCGCTTGAGCGCGATCGTCGCGGGCACGACTTCCGCCAGTATGGCGACCGCGACCAGCACGATGATGGAGGCATCTCCGATCGCGAGCAAATGGCCTCCCGTGCCAAGGGGGATCGGGCTGGCGAGCCTTGCAAGGATGGCGAGAAGAAACAGTGGGTAGAGCGCCGAGCCGATCAACACCGAAAAGACAGTCGTGGCGAGGATCGTTGTCCGGAACGCGCCGAGCGACGCCAGAACCTGCCCTGGCGCGCGCAAATGCACCCCGGTGCTCTGCATCCACCCTTTCATCCAGCGGGTGCGTTGGTTCATCCAGGCGGCAAGCGTATTGGGCGCTTCCTCCCATGTCGTGGACACGAGATCCTCCACCCGCCAGCCGAGGCGGGCAAGGCGGATGCCGAGATCGGCATCTTCCGTAACGTTCCACGCATCCCATCCGCCGGCCTCGCGGAGTGCGGAAAGACGGAAATGGTTCGATGATCCGCCGAGTGGCACGGCCCAACCGGCTCGCGCGGTGCCACTCTTGATACAGTCGAAAAGCACGGCGTAGTCGATGGCGAAGCGGCGCGTCAGGAAGCCATCGTAGCTGTTCGAGATACCGAGACGCGCCTGAAGGCAGGCGACATCAGCAGGTAGGCCTCGGAAACGCGCCGCCGCGCGCAGGAGCTGATCCGGTTCGGGTTCGTCTTCGGCGTCGTATATCACGAGGTAACGGCCGGTGCAGAACGGCAGGGCCGCATTCAGAGCACGCGGCTTGGTTCGCGGCTCGCCCGGCGGAACGGTGAGCACCCTAAACCAACCGGGAAGGAGACGTTCGCCAAGCGCCTGTCTCGTCTCGTCGTCATCCTCCTCGACGAGAAGAAAAATCTCGAGCCGGTCGCGGGGATAGTCGATCCGGGCGAGGTGTCCGATCAGCTCATCGATGATGTTGCTCTCGCGGTAGAGCGGCACGAGGATTGAATACCGCGGCAGGTCTCTCGCGGCGAGCCGGGCCCCCGGCGAGTTAGGGCGCAGGCTTTCGATCGCTGCGGTAAGAACTGCCAGAGCTGCCAGCATGAAGACGGGTGCGAGCACGAGCGGCGGTAGGACCATCATCTGAAGCGGGAACAGGAATGCGAACGTCGCGATTGCCAAGCCGATGGTCGCGGCCGTGATGGTCATCGTCCAGGACCAGGTTCTGATCGCCTGATCCAATGCTCGCGCCGAGAGTTCCGGGGCCAGGCTCGACGAGGCAAGCGCGGTTATCTGGCCGCGCCGGGCCGTCACCATGGCATCGATCAATGCCTGATGCGTTGTCAGGATGACCGGTGGCAGTTTCCCGGTTTTGTGCTGGCGCTCGAGGAGACCGACGAGCGCTGCATTCGGCGCAATGACCCTGCATTCGCTTCCGGCCGCGTCTGCCGCAGGGTAGGCGCGGAGCATGGCCATGCGATCGAGCGGTTTGGCCGAACTCGGTGGCGGCGGCATCAGGGTAAAGGGCACACCGAGCGACGCCGCCAGCCTTGCCACCACGGTCGCCTCGTCGAGATGGCCCTCCGCAACGGCAAGATCGAGTGCTTCGGAGCCGGTAGCCTGCGCCCGTTGCGTGATGTCGCGCCAAAGGGAAACCGGTAGTCCGGCTGGTGGCATGACCCTTGCGTCGGGGGATAGTTCCGGATTCGTATCGTGCAAGACTGCCCCGCCGCTCGCGTTTCCGGGCGCTGAATTGCCGCGATTGGGCACTCTCTGTCAATCTGCCGGCAGCGCGGGAAATTCCTCGATGAAGCCCACTAGCTTTTCCGGCTAAAAGCGTGTAATAGAAATACTCCAATTGAGCATATGTGTCGGGAAGGCTCGCCCGAGGCATGGAGTATGCGATGACCAGCGTAGTTTCCGGCGTTGACGTGAAGGGTATCGCCCGGCCCAAAACGGAGCAGGACGTGCTACCGCGCCCAGATCTCGCCTATACGCCCGAGGTTGCAGCCGAGACCGCGCATCTCTACGAGCGCGTCAAGCACATCATACCGCCGGTCGAGTGGCCGTTCCATGCGCCGTACGTGTCGGCGATCAACCGCCTGAAAAAGCAGCGCGACGCGGTGATCCTCGCCCACAATTACCAGACGCCGGAAATCTACAACTGCGTCGCGGATGTGGTGGGTGACAGTCTTCAGCTCGCCAAGATGGCAGCGAAGCTTGATGCGAAAATCATCGTGCAGGGCGGCGTGCATTTCATGGCCGAGACCTCGAAGCTCCTCAGCCCCGAGAAGACCGTGCTGATCCCTGATATGAAGGCCGGCTGCTCGCTCGCCGAGAGCATCACGGGCGCCGATGTGCGCCGCCTGCGCGAGGCCTATCCCGGCGTGCCGGTGGTCGCCTATGTCAACACTTCCGCCGATGTGAAGGCCGAGGTCGATATCTGCTGCACCTCCTCGAACGCGGTGCAGGTGGTCGAGAGCCTTGGCGTCGACCGCGTGCTGTTCGTGCCCGACCAGTATCTCGCCAAGTACGTCGCCTCGAAAACCAAGGTGAAGATCATCGCCTGGCACGGTGCCTGCGAGGTCCATGAGCGCTTCACCGGTGAGGAACTGCGGCGCTATCGCGAGGCTGACCCCTCGATCAAGATCATCGCACATCCCGAGTGCCCGCCAGATGTGATCGCCGAGGCCGATTTCACCGGCTCAACCGCCGGAATGATCGACTACGCGAAGGCTCAGCACGGCGGCAAGGTGCTGCTCGTCACCGAATGTTCGATGGCGGACAACGTCGCCGCCTCGGCGAAAGATGTCGAGTTCGTGCGGCCATGCAACCTCTGCCCGCACATGAAGCGCATCACCCTGCCGAAGATCCTCGACAGCCTGCTCTACCTCCAGCACAAGGTCGAGATTCCCGAGGAGTTGGCGACGCGCGCCCGACGTTCGGTCGAGCGCATGGTCAATCTGACGCAGTGATTAACTGAACGGCGGAGCCGGGGTTCCGGCTCGCGCCGGCAAGGCACCCTAATGCCCTCCATCCTTATCATCGGCGGCGGTCTCGCGGGCCTGTTCACGGCGCTCAAGCTCGCGCCTTTACCCTGCACCGTGCTGACGCCTGTTTCCTTGGGACAGGGCGCATCCTCAGCATGGGCGCAGGGCGGTATCGCCGCCGCGATCGGCGAGGGGGACAGCATCGAGAGCCACGTCGCCGATACGCTCGCCGCCGGTGCCGGCCTGTGCGACGCGGCGATGGTGCGGCTCATGGCATCCGAGGCATCGGACCGGATCATCGACCTTCTCGAATACGGCGTGCCGTTCGACCGGGACTTGCAAGGCAAGCTCGTCCAGAGCCGCGAGGCCGCGCATTCGGCCCACCGCATCGTCCGCGTCAAGGGCGACATGGCCGGCAAGGCGATCATGGAGGCGCTGGTCGCTGCCGTGCGCAAGGCGCCGTCGATCCGCGTGATCGAGGGGGCGGAAGCCTTCGATCTTCTCCAAGATGATAATGGCCGTATCGCCGGCGCCCGCGCCAACGTGAACGGGCGTGTGGTGCGGTTCTCCGCCGATCATGTCGTGCTCGCCACAGGCGGTGCGGGGCAGCTTTATGCCGTCACCACCAACCCGAAAGAGGCCTGGGGCTCGGGCCTCGCGATGGGATATCAGGTCGGCGCCACGCTCGCGAACATGGAGTTCGTGCAGTTTCACCCGACCGCGATCGACATCGGCCGTGATCCCGCGCCGCTTGCGACCGAGGCGTTGCGCGGTGAAGGCGCGATCCTCGTCGATCGCGATGGCCGCCGCTTCATGCTCGATCTTCATCCGGATGCCGAGCTCGCACCGCGCGATATCGTCGCGCGCGGCGTGTTCTCGGCGATCAAATCAGGGCGCAGCGCGTTTCTCGATTGTCGCGCCAGCATCGGCAGGCATTTCCCGGACCTGTTTCCGACCGTTTATGCCACCTGCAAATCTGCGGGCATCGACCCCGTAACCGACCTCATCCCGGTTGCCCCGGCGGCGCATTACCACATGGGCGGCATCTGGACCGATGAGAACGGGCGCGCGCTCGGCGTTTCCGCGCCGGAGGGTCTTTTCGCGGTGGGTGAAGTCGCCTGTACCGGCGTTCACGGCGCGAACCGCCTCGCTTCAAATTCGCTGTTGGAAGCCGTAGTGTTCGGCGCGCGAGTGGCGGCGAGGATCGGGGCGGGCGAGGGGTTCGAGGCGTGCCCAGCGACTGACGTGCCAAGGCATCCGTCAGATTACCTCTCGGAGGTTGCCCCTCAGGCCGAGCAGCAGCAGTTGAAGATCAGCGCGATCCGCAACCTCATGCAGTCGAATGCCGGTGTCCTGCGGAGCGCCCAGTCACTGGATGAAGCGCTGAAGGCCCTTGACGCGAATTGCGGGAAGGGTCCGAATTCAGACCAGGTTCTCAAGATGACCGAGTTGGCTGAAATCCTTTGTCAACAGGCTATGAGTCGGTATGAGAGTCGGGGTGGCCACGCTCGTTCAGACAAGCCGGCGACTTGGAAATTGCCGCTCTGGAGCTATGAAGCATCTGAATGGCAGGGTGCTCATGGCCTCGGCCCTATCCCGCACGGCGAGTTGAAACCATGATCGCTGCCCTTCCCACCCATCTTGTCGCTGAGGCGGTCTCGCGCGCGCTGGCCGAAGATCTTGGTCTTGCCGGCGATGTCACCTCGCAGGCCTGCATTCCCGCTCATCTCGACGCGCGTCTCGCGATGGTTGCGCGCAAGCCGGGAGTGATGGCCGGGCTCGATCTCGCGGTCGAGGCCTTCCGGCAGGTTGATCCAAAACTCGCCGTCACACTCCATCATGGCGATGGCGCGCGTGTCGCGCCGGGCGACACCGTGATGATCGTCGAGGGCAGCGCTCGCGCGATCCTCGCCGGCGAACGCACGGCGCTGAATTTTGTGGGCCGCATGTCTGGCGTCGCGACACTGACGGCGGCTTTCGTCGCCCGGACAGCCGGAACCAACGCCTCGATCGTCTGCACGCGCAAGACGACGCCGGGCCTACGGGCCTTCGAGAAGCACGCCGTGGTGTGCGGCGGCGGGCGCAACCACCGCTTCGGGCTTTATGATGCCGTGCTGATCAAGGACAATCACGTCGCCGTGGCGGGCGGCATCCAACAGGCGCTTCAGGCGGCAAAGAAGCACGCCGGTCATCTCGTGAAGATCGAGATCGAGGTCGATACGCTCGCCCAGCTCGACGAGGTGATTGCCGAAGGCGCGGATGTCGTCTTGCTAGACAACATGACACCGGAGCAGCTCAAGGAAGCCGTGCGGCGCGTGAAAGCGAAACGCCCGACGCTTCTCTCCGAAGCCTCGGGCGGGGTCAATCTCGATACGGTTTTCGCAATCGCGGGATCGGGCGTCGATCTCATCTCGGTCGGGGCGCTCACGCATTCCGCGCCGGTTCTCGACCTCGGCCTCGATATCGCGATCGGCGATTGAGCGTTAGCGTAGCGGCGCCCAGCCCGAATAGCCCGGCGAGGTCATCACATGGCGATGGCGCGTCGCATAGGCGGCGGGAACGGTTTCGTGCGTCACATAGCCCGGCTTCACCAGTACCGTGCGCGAGCGCGTGCCGTATTCTGCCGGGATTTCATCATAGGCGACCCGCTCGGGACTGATCATCACATGGCGGTGCTGGGTCGTGTATTGCGCCGGCACGGTCACCCAACAGCCGATCTCGCGGCCGTAGGCGTCGCGCGTCACCTGCCAAACCTTGCGGGCGGGCGAAACCATCACGGTTTCCGCAACCGTTGAATACTGTGCGGGGATGACGCGCTGGACCCGATGTGCCGGACGGACCACAACCGTCTCACTGACTTCGCCATAAACAGCAGGAACGTGGCGGGCGTAGGTCTGGGCCGGGCGGACCTGAACGGTCTCGGCAACGACACCATAGGTCGGCGGTGTATCGATGCGCTGGTAGCAATTGCCGACGCAATGCCCCCCGGCGATCGCAGTCGAGCCGCTCGCCACCAGCGCCAGAGCGGATGCAAAAAGAACCTTGCGCATGTTTGACCTCGTTTCAAAAAGCGCAAGAAGCGTTGTTTCAAAACTCTATTAAAGCAAGAAAAACAGGGAGTTCAGTGTTGCATTTCCTGTGAGAGGGTAAATTCCTCCGCTTTTTATGGTAAAATTAATCCAGAAAATTAATCGAGGTTAAATTGAACGATCGATTCAGGTCTGTCCCGGCCGTAAACGATAAAAAATATGTCGGCCAATCTTGTCGGTCTGCTTGAGCTTGCGAGACCAATAGGGCGCGACATAGTTTGCGTGATAATGCGTTGAGTTTCCAAGGTCCCGATTGTAGCGCTGGCCCTCCAGCACCGCCCGTGCAACGCGTTTGGCGGTTTCCCAAGGACCGGGCTCCGTAATGGCGAGGCTCCGTCCTTCGCAGGCGAAGGAAAACTGGCAGGCCTTGTAGCGGTGGCGGTTTTGGTAGACGACGCCGCAGATCGTCGTGGGATAAAGACCCGAACGCACCCGGTTCATCACCACCTGCGCAACCGCGGCCTGTCCGGCCTCCGGCTCGGAACGACTTTCGAAATAGACCGCCTCGGCGAGGCATTGCGTTTCCCGCTTCATCGCTTCTGGCGTCACGAGATCGAGATAGCCGGAGGAGACGCGTAGCTTCGCGGTTTCGACCGGTCGGCCTTCCGGATCGCCGTGAACGCGGGCAAAGGCTGGAATCCGGGTTGCGCCAGCGGCGATGATCTCCGGTTCGACAGGGGTTGGCGTGACGGATGAAAGCCGCGCGGCGGTCGAGACGATGGGGGTAGCGCCATCGGGGCGCAGCATCGAAAGATGCTGCGGGGAGCGCCCTTGCGCCGGAGCTTCCACCGAGCGCCCCGACTGCATCCCGGGGGCCAGCGTCTTGCCCTCGAACCGATTGAGCCGGGCGAGCAGGGTCTGGCTGGCGCGGGTTAGCGTCACGGCCGGTTCGAGCGGGCTGCGGGGCAGCAGGATCGTATCGACGGCAAAGACCAGCGGACCGATTTCATCAGCACGCGACATCTCGCGGGACAAATCGACTTTGCGAATGTGCGGCAGCACGCGCTCGCCGCCGCTCGGGGTGCGGCCGAGCGCAACGGCACTTTCTACCTGATCCTGAAACGACAGTACCGAGAGCCGGGGAGGGACCAGGGTCAAGCGCTGGGTCTCGATCATCGTCGATCGCCGGAATTCCCGGTCGACCTGCCTGAAGTTCTCGCCGGCCGATGCTGTGAAGGAAACAAGGACCGCGACGCCGATGCTCCAGGGTGCGAGTGTCTCCACGAAGAAGCGTCCCGCCCTCTGCAGGTCGGCCAGTCTGCGCCCTCCACGGCTGGCAAAGGATACACGGCGCGACAACGCTTACTCCCGATGGTCCGGCGATGCAGGGCTGTGACCGAACGACAACGCTCAACCACGAAACCGTGCTCAAGATCGATATTCACTCATCGAGGTTCAGGGCGACTTAAGGGACGGGGTTAACGAATCCTGATCTCCCGAAGAAGTGAAATGACCGGTTACGGATCGGGCTTGTTGCAACGCACAGACCGTGCAAATTCTGGATCATCTTAGGGCCTTGCCCCATCTCCCTCATGAATTCGGAGCTTCCGATGAATCTGTCTCGTCGTAATGCACTCTCCGCTATCGCCGCCATGAGCGGTGGTGGATTCTTCGGCCTTCCGGCCTTCGCGAAGGCGCCGCTTGCGAATGTACAGGCTGTCGGCCTCAGCCGGATCAAGATCGGTTCGATCGAAGTCACGGCGATTTCGGACGGCTTCCTTGATATCGCGCTGGCGCTGTTCAAGGGCGCAGACGAGGCCCGCATCAATGCGCTGCTGGCGAGCAGCTTTCGCTCGGCCGGCCCTCATCGCTCATCGGTGAATGCCTATGTGGTTAATACCGGTGACAAGCTGGCGATCATCGATAGCGGCACTATTACCGGGTTTGCGCCGACCCTGGCCCGTTTCCTGGCCGGCTTTACCGCAGCGGGCTTTGACGTCAACGCGGTGGATATCATCCTTGCGACGCACCTCCACCCGGACCATGTCGGCGGCATCTTCAATGCAACCGGGGCCGTATTCCCGAATGCGGTTCTCGCCGTCCATGAGAGGGAACATGCATTCTGGACCGATGCCGGTATAGCCTCGCGGGCGCCGAAGGAATTCCAGCCGTTTTTCAAGATCGCGCAGGATGCCCTGAAGCCATATGCTGCCCGCACGCAGCGGTTCAAAGGCGGAGAAGAGATCATCCCCGGGGTGAACGCGGTGGAGTTGTTCGGGCACACGCCGGGCCATTCCGGCTTCCGTATCAGTTCCGGTAGCCAGCAGCTTCTCATCTGGGGTGATATCGTGCATGCACCGGCGCTGCAGTTCGCAAGCCCGGAAATTACGATCGGCTTCGATTCCGATCAAAATCAGGCGCGAGAAACCCGGCTCAAGGTGCTGGACTCTGTCGCCACCGACAAGGTTCTGGTGACCGGCGCGCACCTGGATTTCCCCGGCTACGGCAACGTCGTGAAGGCAGCAACGGGCTATGCCTTCCATCCCGTGCCGTTCGGTTACGGTCTTTGAAGTATCAACGTCACGCGCGGACCCCTGTCCGCGCGCTACGATTTATCAGCCCTCGGCCTTGGTGACCTTTCCGAGCGCGGCCTGTGCGGCAGCGAGCCGGGCGATCGGAACCCGGAACGGCGAGCAGGACACGTAGTCGAGGCCGACTGTTTCGCAGAAGGCGATCGAAGCAGGATCGCCGCCATGTTCGCCGCAGATGCCGAGCTTGATGTCCGCCCGGCTTGCCCGGCCACGCTCGACAGCGAGCTTGACGAGTTCACCCACGCCGTCCTGATCGAGCGTCGCGAAGGGGTCGTCGGCGAGGATGCCGCGCGCCTTGTAGGAGCCGAGGAACGAGCCGGCGTCGTCGCGGGAGATACCGAGCGTCGTCTGCGTCAGGTCGTTGGTGCCGAAGGAAAAGAACTCGGCGCTTCTCGCGATGTCTCCGGCGCGGATCGCCGCGCGCGGCAACTCGATCATGGTGCCGACCTGATAGGGCAGGGTCATGCCGTGCTCCTCGCCCACCTTCTTCGCCATCGCGTCGATGCGTGCCTTGACGAGATCGAGCTCGGCCTTGGTCATCACCAGCGGCACCATGATTTCGGGCGTGACGATGGCGCCGGTCTTCTTGCCCGCCTCGATGGCGGCCTCGAAGATCGCACGGGCCTGCATCTCGGCGATTTCCGGGTAGGCGACCGCGAGGCGGCAGCCACGGAAACCGAGCATCGGATTCGATTCCTTGAGTTCGAGCGCACGCAGGCGCAGTTTCTCAGGGGATGCGCCCATGGCTTCCGCGACCTCCTGGATCTCCTTCGGCTCGTGCGGAAGGAACTCGTGCAGCGGCGGATCGAGAAGGCGGATCGTGACGGGTAGACCCTTCATGATCTCGAACAGCTCAATGAAGTCCGAGCGCTGCATGGGGAGCAGCTTGGCGAGCGCGGCGCGGCGGCCCTTTTCGTCGTCCGCGAGGATCATCTCGCGCATGGCGATGATGCGCTCGCCGTCGAAGAACATATGTTCCGTGCGGCAGAGGCCGATGCCCTCCGCTCCGAACTTCACGGCGGTGCGGGCGTCGAGCGGCGTCTCGGCGTTGGTGCGGATTTTCATCCGCCGCGCCTTGTCAGCCCAGGCCATCAGCGTGCCGAATTCGCCGGAGAGTTCCGGCTGGAGCATGGCGATCTCGCCGAGCAGCACCTGTCCGTTCGACCCGTCGATTGTGATGAAATCGCCGCGCTTGAGCACCTTACCGCCGGCGCTCATCGTGCCGTTGACCATGTCGATGCGGATCGCGCCCGCGCCGGAGACACAGGGCTTCCCCATGCCGCGGGCAACCACGGCGGCGTGTGAGGTCATCCCGCCGCGCGTCGTCAGAATGCCTTCGGCGGCATGCATGCCGTGAATGTCCTCCGGCGAGGTCTCGACGCGGACGAGAATGACCTTACGCTTCTCCTTCGCGGCGGCTTCCGCCTCCTCGGAGGTGAAAACGATCGCGCCGGTCGCCGCGCCCGGCGAGGCCGGCAGGCCCGTGGAGAGCACCGCGCGCGTCGCTTTGGGGTCGATCGTCGGATGGAGAAGCTGATCGAGCGCGGCCGGATCGATCCGCTGAACGGCTTCCTCGTGGGAAATCAGGCCTTCGCTTGCAAAGTCCACGGCGATACGCAGCGCAGCCTTGGCGGTGCGCTTGCCGTTGCGGGTCTGCAGCATCCAGAGCTTGCCTTGCTGGACTGTGAATTCAAGGTCCTGCATGTCCCGGTAGTGTTTTTCGAGAAGGCCGTAGATTCGGACGAGCTCCCGGTAGGCGTCCGGCATCGCCGCTTCGAGGCTCAGTTTGGTCGAGCCGGCAGCGATGCGCGCCTTCTCGGTGATGTCCTGCGGGGTGCGGATGCCCGCAACCACATCCTCGCCCTGTGCGTTGATGAGAAACTCGCCGTAGAGCTCCTTCTCGCCCGTCGAGGGGTTGCGGGTGAAGGCAACTCCGGTTGCCGAGGTCTCACCCATGTTGCCGAACACCATCGCCTGAACGTTGACGGCGGTGCCCCAGCTTTCGGGGATCGCGTGCAGCTCACGGTACTTGATCGCGCGCGCATTCATCCACGACCCGAACACCGCGCCGATCGCACCCCAGAGCTGCTCGTGCGGATCCTGCGGGAAGGGCTTGCCGAGTTCGCGTTCGACGCAAGCCTTGTAGGCCTCGACGATATGCTTCCAGTCGTCCGCCTGAAGCTCGGTATCCTGCACGAAGCCCTTGGAATCCTTGTATTCCTCAAGGATGTCCTCGAAATTGTGATGCTCCATGTCGAGCACCACGTTGGAATACATGGTGATGAACCGGCGGTAGCTGTCGTAGGCGAAACGCTCGTTGTTCGAGAGCTTCGCCAACGCCGCAACGGTAACATCGTTGAGGCCGAGGTTGAGCACGGTGTCCATCATGCCGGGCATCGACGCCCGGGCGCCAGACCGCACCGAAACGAGCAGCGGATTGACCCTGTCACCAAAAGCGCAGCCGGCGAGTGCGCCGACATGCTTGAGCGCGGCATCAACCTGGCCGGCCAGCTCGACCGGATAATGGCGGTCGCTGGCGTAGAACGCGGTGCAGACCTCGGTGGAAATCGTGAAGCCCGGCGGAACCGGCAAACCCAGATTGCACATCTCGGCGAGGTTCGCGCCCTTGCCGCCGAGGAGATTCTTGAGGCTGGAATTGCCTTCGGCCGTCCCATCGCCGAAGGTATAGACCCATTTCGTCATGACGGTTTCCCCGAGTCACTTCGCAGTTGCGAAAAGGTTGTGTTCTCCTGTCGCAAAATCGACGTGAAAGCAACCTCCCAGGCGGCCTGCTCGGGGATTTGCGCGGGCTATACGGCAGGCTAGAGGTAGGCGGGGATGAAAGAAAGTTGAAGCGCATGATGATCCGGCACAGGGCCCGCCATGGCCTGGTATGGGCGATGGTATTCGCGGTGAATCTTTCGACCGGCCTCCACTCCGGCACGACGATGGCGCAAGGGGGCGAAGGGACGAAAATTCCCCATGTGATCGATCCCGATCGCCGGATTGAACGCGCGCCGGGACGGAAGATCGCGATGATCCGCTTCGTGACGGAGGAGGATTATCCGCCCTTCAACTACATCGGGCGAGGGGGAGGACTCGCTGGCTTCAATGTCGATCTGGCCCGCGAGGTCTGCGCCGAACTCGGCGCGCAATGCACCATCCAGGCGCGTGCCTGGAACCGGCTGCTGCCGTCTCTCCAAACCAACGAGGCCGATGCGGTGATCGCGGCGCACCGGATCACGCCAGACCTCCGGCGCGATTATGAAGTGACCTTGCCAACGCATCGCTCGCCCGCGCGCTTCATCGGTCGCAAGGGCCGGTTGCCTGAATCCGCGACACTGGCCGACCTCGCGGGAAAGGCGGTCGCCGTCGTCGGCGGGACCAGCCACGAAGCGTTCCTCAACGCCTTCTTTCCCAAGTTGTCTCTGCGACGCTTCGAGAGCTTCGAGCGCGCGCTGGAAGCACTTCGGCGTGGAGAGACCGATCTCGCCTTCGGAGATGGTATCGCCATCGCCTTTTGGCTCAACGGTTCGGAATCGCTCGATTGTTGTGTTTTTTTCGGCGGCCCCTTCACCGAGCCGCGCTATTTCGGCGAAGGTGCCGGCATCGTCATCCGGCAAGGGAATGCGGAACTGCGGCAAGCGATTGATTATGCGCTCTGGCGCATCAGCCGCGACGGCCGCTACGCCAAGCTCTACCTCAAACACTTTCCGATCCCGTTCTATTGATTGACGTTTGTCTGAAGCACCCGTAACGAAAGAGCCCGCTTCCGGGTCGCCAATAGGTGGCGCGGGTGCCGATTTGCCCAAGACAGGTCCATTTCTTGATGTCCGAACTTTCCCGCTATCGCGAATTCGCCCAGAACTCGGCGGCCTGGCCGTTCGAGGAAGCCCGCAAGCTCGTGGCTCGGCTGGCGAAATCGGGCAAGAAGTCGGTCCTGTTCGAGACGGGCTACGGCCCGTCCGGCCTGCCGCACATCGGCACCTTCGGCGAGGTGGCCCGGACCTCGATGGTGCGCCGCGCCTTCGAGGTTCTGACGGGCGGTGAGATCCCGACACGGCTTGTCGCCTTCTCGGATGACATGGACGGGTTGCGCAAGGTGCCGGAGAACGTGCCGAACAAGGAGCTTCTCACGAAGGCGCTCGGTCTGCCGTTGACGAAGGTGCCGGATCCGTTCGGCACGCACGAGAGTTTCGGTGCGCACAACAATGCGCGGTTGAAGGCCTTCCTCGATGCCTTCGGCTTCGAATACGAGTTCCTATCCTCGACTGAGTGCTACCGGTCGGGCATGTTCGACAAGACCCTTCTCCTCATGCTGGAACGTTATGAGGCCGTGCAGGCGATTATGTTGCCCTCGCTGCGGGCCGAACGCGCCTCGACCTATTCGCCCTTCCTGCCGGTCCACCCGGAAACCGGCATCGTGATGCAGGTGCCGGTCGATGAGATCAAGCTCGACAGCGGTTCGATCGTCTGGCGCGATCCGGACACGGGCAAGGTCTACGAGACACCGGTGACCGGTGGCCATGCCAAGCTTCAGTGGAAGCCGGATTGGGCGATGCGCTGGGTGGCGCTCGATGTCGATTATGAGATGGCGGGCAAGGACCTCATCGACTCGGTCAAGCTCTCTGGCGAGATCGCGAAGGCGCTCGGCGGCACTCCACCGGAGGGGTTCAATTACGAGCTCTTTCTCGACGAGAACGGCCAGAAGATCTCGAAGTCGAAGGGCAACGGCCTGACGATCGACGAGTGGCTCGATTACGCCTCGCCCGAGAGTCTCGCCCTGTTCATGTATCACAAGCCGCGCGAGGCGAAGCGGTTGCATTTCGATGTGATCCCGCGTGCTGTCGATGATTACCTCTCGTTCCTCGACGGGTTCACCCGGCAAGATGAGAAGGCGCGTCTCGCCAACCCGGTCTGGCACATTCACGGCGGATCGCCCCCCGCGCCGGAGCGGATCGGCAATGCCGAAGGCAGCGCCGGCACGCAGATCAGCTTCGCGCTGCTGCTCAATCTCGTTGCGGTTGCCAATGCCGAGGAGAAGGGCGTGCTCTGGGGTTTCCTCCAGCGCTACGCTCCCGGCGCTTCGCCCGAAACCCATCCCCGGCTCGACAAGCTCGTCGGCTATGCGATCCGGTATTTCCAGGATTTCGTGAAGCCAAAGAAGAACTACCGCGCCGCAGACGAAGTCGAGCGCGAAGCGCTGGCATCCCTCGACGCGGCGTTCGCGCGGTTGCCGGCGGATGCAACGCCGGAAGCTGTGCAGGAAACGGTCTACGATGTCGCCCGCGCCGTGCCCCGGTATCAGGATTTCAACGCCAAAGGAGCGACACCGGTGCGGCCCGGCGTCTCGAACGCGTGGTTCACGGCGCTCTATCAGGTTCTGCTGGGCGAGGAACGAGGGCCACGCTTCGGCTCCTTCGCGGCGATCTACGGCCTCGATAACACCCGCAGGCTGATCCGCGACGCACTCGACGGCGTGCTGATCGAGAATCATGGGCGCTTCCTCGCGGCCCGCGCCTGAAGGCTTATTGGCTGGCCCAGCGAATCCGGAAGAGATGCGCAATCTCGCCCCGGCTCAGGCGCGTTTCCTCGTCCCGATCAATCGCGGTGAAATGGAACTGGCTGCCGGCCTGGCGGATGAAGGTCTCGACCCGGACGGCGCCATCCCTGAGGATGAGCAGCATGCGATCGCCGCGACGCGGCTGGATCGAGGGCTCAAGGATCAGGATGTCGCCTTCGCGATAGAAGGGCAGGAACTTCTTGCCGCTGATTTCCAGCCCGAAGTTATCGTCGTTCTCGAACCCCGGAAAGCCAACCTCGTCCCAGCCCTGCCCCTGCGGCTTCCCCTCCGGCGTGAACCAACCAAGCGCCGATCCTTTCAGGACACGACAGGGCAGGAGTCCCTGATCGGCAGGCTTCCGAAGCGCAAGAAATTCGTCGATATCGATTCCGGTCGCGGCGAGGACTTTGGCGATCGACTCGGTCGAGGGCCAGCGCAACTGTCCCTTGTCGTTCTGTCGCTTGGAGCGGTTGAACGTCGTCGCATCAAGCCCGGCGCGTCGCGCCAGACCGGATGCCGAAGTTCCTTCCCGTTCCGCCAAGGCGTCGATCGCTGCCCAGATCTGTGCGTGAGTCAGCATGAAGTTGTTAACTTGTCCCTATGTTAAGGTTCCGACTATCAAAGTTGAAGATCGCGAGCAACTGATGGAAAATACTGAGAAAATTGCGGATAACCGTCGATCTGCACCATTCAGCGGTGCGAGGGGAGAAATTGTCAGGTGGCTATCGTCTACAAGATCATGACGGCGACAGAGTGGCGGGATCTGGAACGCGCCGGTCGCTATTTTGGCTCCGCAGACGATCGCCGCGACGGCTTCATTCATCTCTCCGATCGCGCACAGGTTGAGGAGACGGCGAGAAAGCACTTTTCGGGGAGGCATGATCTCGTGCTGGTCGCAGTGACGGCGGATCGCCTTGGAAAAGGCCTGCGTTATGAAGCATCGCGCGGGGGTGCGCTGTTTCCGCATCTTTATGCCGCGCTTGCGCTGGATGCGGTCCTCTGGAATAGACCGGTAGCAACCGATGCCGCAGGCGTTCCCATCCTGTCCTTTCCCGACGAGACGTCATGATCGCTTCACTTTTTTCGCTGTTTTCCCCTGCCTTGCGCTTCGTGGACCCGGAAATCGCGCATGACCTCGCTATCGCGGCGTTGGAACGGGCGCCTTTACCGGCCTGCGGCGATGACGATGCAAGGCTCGCCGTCTCGGCTTTCGGTGTCGATTTCGCCAATCCGGTCGGCATCGCGGCGGGGTTCGACAAGAACGCGCGCGTGCCAGATGCTCTGATGCGGCTTGGCTTTGGCTTCGTGGAGATCGGCGGCGTGACGCTGAGGCCGCAGCCCGGCAACCCGAAGCCGCGCGTTTTCCGCTTGGCGTCCGATCAGGCGGTCATCAACCGCTACGGCCTCAACAGCGATGGCGCGGAGAAGGTTGGCCTCCGCCTCGCCGCACGCGAACGCAAAGGCATCCTCGGTATCAATCTCGGCGCGAACAAGGACAGTGCCGATCGCATTGCCGATTATGTCGAACTCTACAGGCGCCTCGGTGGGCTCGCTGAATTCGTCACGTTGAACGTTTCGTCGCCGAACACGCCCGGCCTGCGTGACCTTCAGGGCAGGGACTTTCTCGATGAATTGCTGGCGCGCGTCCTCGACTGTCGCGCGTCGAGTGGTGGCGATGCCCGCATCCTCCTGAAGATCGCACCGGATATCGACGATGTTCAGCTCGACGATATCGTCTCCGTCGCGCGGTCGCGAGGGATCGACGGCATGATCGTCTCGAATACGACGATCGCCCGGCCGGAAAGTCTTGCCGAGAAGACCCTCGCGACGGAGATCGGCGGGCTTTCCGGCAAGCCGCTGTTCCGGCCTTCGACGATCATGCTCGCCAAGGCTTACCAGCGTGTGGAACACCAGTTCCCGCTCATCGGTGTCGGCGGGATTTCGAGCGGAGAGGATGCTGTAACCAAAATCGCGGCCGGCGCGCATCTCGTGCAGCTCTACTCGGCGCTGGTGTTCCGCGGACCGGCGCTCATCGCGGAAATCAAGGAGGCTATTCTCCGCGCGATGGTTCGCGAGAAGGCCTCGTCTGTTGCCGAACTGGTCGGGCGCGGCGCCAAGGTCTGGGCGGGCGCCTGAAAGGCGCGGCGGGATCAGCTCGGAAGATCGATCTTCGCCGCCGCGATTACGGCTTGGGTGCGGCTCTCGACGCCGAGTTTCATCAGGATGGCCGAAACATGCGCCTTCACGGTCGCTTCCGAGACAGAGAGCTCATAGGCAATCTGCTTGTTGAGAAGACCCTCGGATAACATGGTCAGCACACGCATCTGCTGCGGCGTGAGGCTCGCGAGACGGCGGACGAGATCGCCCGTTTCCTTGTCGGCGTTCTCGCCGAGCGGAATTTCCGGCGGCGTCCAGCTTCCTCCCGCGAGAACGGTGCGGACGGCGGCATTCATCTTGTCGATGGGCGTCGTTTTCGGAATGTATCCCGATGCACCGAACTCGATGCAGGTACGGATGGTCGCGGCATCATCAACGCCCGATACGATGACGACGGGCACCGCCGGGAATTGGGAGCGCAGGAAGGTGAGACCCGAGAACCCGCTGACGCCGGGCATCTTCAGATCGAGCAGGATGAGGTCGATATCTGCTCCGCTGGACAGTGCGGCGGTCGTTTCTTCCAACGTGCCGGATTCGATGAACTGAAGCTCCTTGAAGATGCCGGCCAGTGCCTGCTTTAGGGCACCGCGGAAAAGAGGATGATCGTCGGCGATCAGTATCGTGCCCCGATCCGGACCAAGGCCAGTATCTGTCATTTCCCCACCCCTCGCGAAGCCGCCAGCCGAATAAGGCAGCCGGGACGTTCTGGCCCGGCTTCAGATGATGAACGGCAATCATGCCTATTGGCAAGCGCCGGTGCTCGTCTATTAGACATGTGGAGGGAAGTATCTGCACAAAATGGTTGATCCGAGAGCGGGAGAGGACTGGATTCAATGGCCGGCGCCCTGATTTTCTCGCTGGCGATGGCTACCATCGGCCTCCTCGTGTTCGGGGAGCGGATGGGATTGCCCGCCGGGCTTGCCGCGTTTGGCGTTGCCGGCGTTCTCGGCGCCGTGCTGGCAGCCTCGGCGATCGTCAGCGCAACGAGCCGGCTCGGGAATTTCGTGATCGGAGAGAAAAAGGGAGCGACGGTCTCCTTTGCCGGCATTTCGGCCCTGTTGTTGATCCTGGGCCAGTTTCATCTGATGACGCGCGGTCACGAGGTGCTCCCGGCATTCCTCTGGCTGACGGCTGGATTTGTCGCGAGCCAGTTCTTCCTGCCGGTCAATCCGTGGTCCTCCTTCTGTCCGGCCTCCGAGGTCGGCCCTGCCGCCGGCCTCGCGCCGGGAGAAAGTTTGCGCGGGTCGGTCGCAGTCGTCATGTTGGCGACATCGCTTGGCGCTGTTGTTCTGCTCGCGACCCTATTGCCCACGCTCGCCGATCGTCTCGTCGAGGCAAGCGGATGGCCCTTCCAGATCGTTTTCAGGACCATGCTTGGCCTGGTTTGTGCCTTGGCGCTTGTCGGTGGTCTGGTTTCGGTCCGCAGGGCGACCATGGTCTGTCTTGCCTTCGCCGCGCTCTTGTTCATTTTGCCCGTCATGCCGGAGTGGCTACGGGCCGGGCTTCCGGACGTTCTCGACGCCGATGCGATCCGCCTGCTCTCGACGGATGTGGTGAGCCGGATCAGGATACGAGGCGAAGGTGTGCTCCCCGCCCTCGACAGCGGTGCGGCGATCGCGGGTTTCCTCATCGGTCTTGCAGCTCTGCAACCTTCCGGCGCCGTTTTTGCAATCCCAGCGCGATTGGTTGCCACGGTTACGGCCGGTGTGCTGGCCGCAACGATCGCCGCTTTCATTGAGTTCAACGGCATGCGGATGCAATCGTTGGCGACCGGCCTTGCGGAAGCGCCGCCCGCGCAATGGCCGGTTTTCGTTTATGACGATGTACTGCGCGGCTGGCTCTCCGCCTGCGGCTCCTGGCCCGACGATGCGCGGCAGGCGGTGCGGGCCTGCGGGGCGGTCGATCTCCGCGTTCCTCTGCCTGCTGGCGCGCTTCGCTTCGACAATGGCCTTGCGATGCCCGCGCTTGCGGCGTCAACAGGCCTGCCGGTGATCCTCGGATTCCTGTGGGCTCTTCTGCCGCTGACGCTGGTTCTCACTGCCTGTGGCCTGCTGCTGCTCGTCGTCGCGACAGGATGCGCCGAGGTCTTGTTTGGTCGCCTTTCTGCGCTGCGCTCTGCGCGTCTGGCGCGCGTGCGCCTTGCGATCCTCGGCGTTTCTCTCCTCGCTTTGATCGCAGGCGAAATCGGCTATCGGCCCGACGCGCGGCATGTCCGCTGGCTGATGCTGGGCACAAGCTTTCTTGGCCTTGCCGCCATGATGGCGGGCTGGCTCATTCGCTTCATCCGGGCTGTCCGGAATCGGCGAAGGGCACAGATTTCCGATGAAGGCGAGGTGCAATCCCGTGCCTGCTGATTATTCGGTCCGTACCTCGGGCGATCTGATCGCCGACCGCCGTTTTGCCTATGCTGAGGGTGCGATGGCCGAGGGCGACCTTGTTGCGGCACGTGATCTTTTCACGCAGGTCATCGAGGTCGTGCCCGGCTGGCCGCCTGCACACTTTCAATTGGCGAAGGCGGAGGCAGCGCTCGGCGATAGAGCTGCCGCCTGTGCCGCACTTGACGCATGCCTTAGACTGGATCCAACAGATCGCCTAGGCGCCGGCTTGCTGTTGGCGCAACATGCCGGAGGTTTACCAGCTGCCTCGGCGATGCCTGACGCCTATGTCGCCGCGCTCTTCGACGAATATGCGCCGCGTTTCGACGATCATCTGACACGGACGCTGGAATACCGGGCCCCGGGTGTTTTGCGCGACGTTCTCGATCGGCACGGGAAAGGTAGTCGGCAATATGAAATGTTTCTCGATCTCGGATGCGGATCCGGATTGATGGCGCGGGCGCTTGCTGGCCGGTTCGCGCGTGCTGTCGGAGTGGATATTTCGGCCGGGATGCTGCGCGAAGCCGAGGCGACTGGGCTCTATGACCGGCTGGAATGTGCTTCGCTTGCCACGTTTCTGGATCGGACGACCCGAGAGGCGTTCGACCTCGCCGCCGCGGCAGATGTCTTCTGTTACGTCCCTGAACTCGAACCGGTTTTCGCCGGAACAGCGCGGGTTCTGAAGCGGGAGGGGCTGCTCGCCTTCACCGTGCAGACGCACGAAGGTGAAGGGGCGATTATCGGCGCTGATGCCCGCGTTCATCATGCACCAGAGCTTGTCCGGACGCTGGCGGCGACAGTGGGGTTCCGGGTGCTTCACGCCGAAAGCGTATCGACCCGGAAGGATCGCGGGGTTCCGGTGCCCGGCGCCGCGTTCCTTCTTGCGAAGTCGTGAGCAAGGCCACGCCTTCACAGGGCATGGATGCGCCCGAAAACCTCATCGCGAAACTGCCGCCCCGGATCGCCCGCTGGTTCGCGGATCGGGGGTGGGAACTGCGCAGGCATCAGGCGGCGATGATCGCCAAGGCAAATGCGCGGCGTTCGGCCCTGCTGATCGCTCCCACTGGCGCGGGCAAGACGCTGGCAGGTTTCCTGCCTTCGCTGATTGATCTCGCCGGCAGCGAGAGCAAGACTGCGCCGCGCGGAACTCATACGCTTTACATATCGCCGCTCAAGGCACTCGCGGTCGATATCAGCCGCAATCTCGAAGTCCCGGTCTCGGAGATGGGGCTTGACATTCGAATCGAGACGCGGACCGGCGACACGCCTGCCTCGCGCCGTCAGCGGCAGATGCGCCTGCCGCCTGACATCCTGCTGACGACGCCGGAACAGCTTGCGCTGATGCTCAGCCACGCCGAGGCGCGACGCTTCTTCTCCGATCTTCGAGCCGTCGTTGTCGATGAACTGCACGCGCTCGCGCCAGGCAAGCGCGGCGATCTTCTCTCGCTTGATCTTGCGCGGTTGAGAAGGCTTGCGCCGGCAGCAATCAGCTTCGGCCTGTCGGCGACCGTCGCTGAGCCCGACGATCTGCGGCGGTGGCTCGTCGACGGCCGCGATGGGCTGTTGGCCGACCTTGTAGAAGCTCCGGCGGCGATCGCGGCGAAACCCGATCTTCGTATTCTCGACACGGCCGAACGTCTGCCCTGGGCCGGGCACTCCGCCCGCCATGCTATCCGCGAGATTTATGAGGAGATTGGCCGACATCGTCTCAGCCTGCTGTTCGTCAACACCCGGATGCAGGCCGAAATGGTGTTCCAACTCCTTTGGTCGATCAATGATGAGGGCCGTAGAATCGCACTCCATCACGGATCGCTCGATGTCGGGCAGCGACGCAAGGTCGAGGCGGCAATGGCGGCAGGCCGGATCGATGCCGTCGTCTGCACCTCGACGCTCGATCTCGGTATCGATTGGGGCGATGTCGATCTCGTCGTCAACATCGGCGCACCGAAAGGGGCAAGCCGGCTGCTCCAACGCATCGGCCGCGCCAACCATCGGCTCGACGAACCTTCGAAGGCATTGCTGGTCCCCTCCAACCGCTTCGAGGTCCTCGAATGTCTCGCGGCGGTGGATGCGGCCTATGCCGGCGAGCAGGACGCGGTGACGAAGCGTTCCGGTGCGATCGATGTGCTCGCCCAGCATATCCTCGGCATGTGTGTCGCCGAGCCGGTTTCGCCGGACGAACTCTTCGAGGAGGTCCGCGATGCCGCGCCTTTTGGCTCGCTCCCGCGCGAGACTTTCGACCGCCTCGTCGATTTCGTGCGCGATGGCGGTTATGCGCTCAAGGCCTATGAGCGGTTCGCGAAAATCCGCGCCGACAAGGAAGGACGTTTGCGCATCGCCAACGCGCGGCTGGCGCAGGCCTATCGAATGAACGTCGGCACGATCGTCGAATCCACCATGCTCAAGGTGCACCTCGGCAGCGCTCGAAGCGGTAGCTTGCGCGCCGGAAGGCTCCTCGGCGAGATCGAGGAATATTTCGCGGAAGGCCTGACCCCAGGCGATACCTTCGTGTTTGCCGGCGAAGTGTTGCGGTTCGAAGGGTTAGTCGAGGACAAGGTGGTTGTCTCGCGAGCCATCGGTCGTGACCCGATGATTCCTTCCTACGCGGGGGGAAAGTTTCCGCTCTCGACCCATCTCGCCCGCCGTGTCCGGGCGACGCTGGCCGATCCTGAATCGTGGAAAGCACTGCCGCCGCAGGTCGCGGAATGGCTGTCGATCCAGTCGTTCGCCTCCGGTCTGCCAGGCGCGGAAGATCTCCTTGTCGAGACCTTTCCGCGGGCTGGGCGGCATTATCTCGTGGCCTACCCCTTCGAAGGGCGCCTCGCGCACCAGACCTTGGGGATGCTGCTGACGCGCCGTCTCGAACGCGCGGGGCTGCAACCCCTGGGGTTCGTCGCCAACGACTACGCCATCGCGATCTGGATGACCGGCGATCTTCCCTTCCGTATCGCGCGGGAAACGAGCTTTCTCGGCACGCTCTGGGATGCCGACATGCTCGGCGACGATCTTGAGGACTGGCTCGCCGAGAGTGCGCTGATGAAACGCTCCTTCCGGCAATGCGCCATTATCGCCGGGCTGATCGAACGGCGCTTTCCCGGCATGGAGAAGAAGTCTCGCGCCGTGACGATCTCGACCGACCTCATCTATGACGTGCTGCGCCGTCACGAGCCGGATCATATCCTGCTTCAGGCCGCTCGGGCCGATGCGGCGACGGGACTCATGGATCTGCGTCGCCTTTCCGATCTCCTGACACGCATTCGCGGACGAATCGTGCACCATGCGCTCGAACGCGTGTCGCCGCTTGCGGTGCCGATCTTGCTGGAAATCGGCCGCGAGCCGGTCTACGGCGAGGCAGGGGATGCGATGATCGCGGAAGAAGCGGAGCGGCTCATGGCCGAAGCGAGGGGAGAAGACTGATTGTGCCGGGCGCATTGGCAAGATCGAACGGCAGCCTGACGTCCCACCAGTTGGGTATGGCTCGGATCTCGTTCGCGGGAGAGACGCTCGATCTTCACCCCGAAGGCGTGGCGATCTTTCCGGAACGCCGCCTCATGGTCGTCGCCGACCTGCATCTCGAAAAGGCCGCGTCCTTTGCCGCGCGGGGGCAGATGCTCCCGCCCTACGAGACGCTGGAGACGTTGCATCGTCTTGCACGACTGGTTGCGTCGATACGGCCGGAGCAGCTCGTTCTTCTCGGTGACAGTTTTCACTCGGCCGTCGAGACGATCGGCGAAGGTGGCCCGGCGCGAACATTGATTGAACATCTCGCCGCGACTTCGGAGATGATCTGGATTGCGGGCAACCACGATCCGCTTCCGCCGCTGCGGTTGCCCGGTCGGTGGCTCGAGGAAATCGTGCTCGGCGGATGCGTCTTGCGCCATGTGCCGGTGGAGGACGGGCGCAACGAGATTGTCGGGCATCTGCATCCGGCCGCCCGGATCGAGACGCGGGCTGGCGGTCAGCGACGACGCTGCTTCGCGGTGTCGGGCAAGCGGCTCCTCATGCCGGCTTTCGGCACCCTGACCGGCATGGTCGATCTTTCCGATCCGGGGATCCGACGCCTTGTCCCGGCTCAGGAGACGCGCGTTTTCCTGATGTGCCGGAAGGGCCTTGCCGAAGTGCCGGCATCGGCCTGTCTGCGCTGATCAATCCTTGCGGAAGACGAGATTGGCGATCCAGCCCATCATCACCGCCATCAGTACGGTGAAGAGTCCATACCCCCACGCCTCGGTGCGCGCGGCGTTGGCGACGAAGGCGTCGAACCCGACCTTGCGCACCACGAACCCGGCCTGCGCCGTCTTCAGCGGAACGCCTTCCGCCAGGATCGTGAGATTGACGAGGTAAAGCCCGGTAGGGGCCGTTGCCGGCAGGACCACCCGTGCCGTGAACAGGTTCGGACGGATCATGGTGATCGATTTCGGATCCTCGACAAGTCCGCCCTCGTCGCGCCGCAGGCGTAGCAGGGCGTTGCGGAAACCAAAGTCATCCAGATCCCTTTTTTCTGGCTGCATCTCGGGCTTCGGCAGGAAATATTCCAGGCCCAGCATCAGTTTCTCGCGCACGGTCTCATCAACGACGGCGCTGAGCGGTCGCGACGAGAGGATCGAGAAGAACAGCGGCACCTTCGCGTATTTCTTGCGGTCGTCCGTCAGCCAGATAGGGCCGAACTTGCCCTTGCGCTGGACGGTGACTTCCCCCGTCGGGCCCTGGACAAGCGCGACGATGTCGTAATTGCCCGTTCGCGCGATGGTGCGCGCATCCCGCTCGATCAGGCCGAAGACGGTGATCTCCGCGCCCGTGTAGGTCGAGGTGATGGCGACCTCACGCGTGGAAAGGGCGAGGGTCAGATCCTCGCTGCGTGCGGGCCCGGCAAGCACCAGCATGGCGAGGACAAGGAGACCGCCGAAACGTGCGAGGATCGCATTGCCCGCCCTCATCGGTCGAGCGCCGTCGAATTGATCGAATAGAGATCCTGCGGCGCGCCAACGATATCGAGCGCGAAGCGGATACCGACGATCAGGATCAACAGTGCGAGGAGCAGCCTGAACTGCTCGCCCTTGAGCGCTTGCCCGGTGCGCGCGCCGAACTGCGCTCCGATGACGCCGCCAACCACCAGCGTCATCGCAAGAAGCACGTCGACCGCCTGTGAAAACACGGCGTGCAGCAGGGTCGCGACGATCATCGTCAAAAGGATCTGGAACAGGGATGTGCCTACGACAATGGAGGTCGGGACGCGGAAAAGGTAAATCAGTGCCGGCACCACGAGGAACCCGCCGCCGATGCCGAGAACCGTGCCAATGAAGCCGATGATCGCGCCGAGCGCGACGAGTGGAATGACGCTCGTGGACATCTTTGACCGATGGAAGCGCATCGGGAATGGCAGGCGCTCGTACCAGCGATGCTCGCCGGCCTGCCGCAGAATGGCAGGCTTGCCCTTGCGGCGCTCCAGAAGCGCGCCGATGCTCTCGACAAACATCAGGCAGCCGACCGACATCAGCAACGTCACATAGGAAACGGTGATCACGAGATCGAGGTGGCCGAGCTTGCGCATCTGGTTGAAGAACAGAACGCCGGCGACGGTCCCGACAAGACCGCCGGCGACGAGCACCGTGCCGAGCTTCAGATCAAGAGCCCGTCGACGCCAGTAGGTCAGCGAGCCGGTGACGGATGACGCCGCGATGTGAACCGAGGAGGTGGCGACCGCGACCGGCGCGGGGACGCCGACGAAGATCAGCAGCGGTGTGAGCAGAAAGCCGCCACCCACACCGAAAAGACCGGAAATGAACCCGATCGCCCCACCCATTCCCAAAAGCAGGAACAGGTTGAGCGGTAACTCGGCGATGGGCAGGTAAAGTTGCATTTTTCACCGCGGGGAACCGGCTTCCCCTCGTGAAACCGGCATAATTTTTGTTTTGACCCCCGCTTTCGGCCCCGTCAACCTTCGGAAACACGAGGCGTGGCTTTACGCCCCGCGTTTTTCGGCCCTGTCCCACGGCAAGACATCGTTCGCCGCCGGGTTCGAGGGGGTGATCTTGAAGGCCTTCGCCCGTGCCACGGCCTTCGCGAGCTGGTCCTTTGTCAACCGGGCGCCGATATCGTCACGCTTCTTGGCCGCATCCGGGTCGCCCTGCGTCGCGGCGATCGCGAACCAGTGATAGGATTCGGCGAGGTTCTGGTTCACGCCCAGCCCACGCGCGAAGAGGATGGCGATGTTGAACTGGCTGTCCTTCACGCCATGTTCGGCGGCGCGCTTGAACCAGAGGGCGGCGCCGGCGTAGTCCGGTGTGCCGTGAACACCTTCGGCCAGCAGCACCGCTGCATTGTGCATGGCCAGTACATGCCCCTGCGCGGCGGCGCGATCGAACCACTGGAAAGCGAGCGCGGAGTCCTTGGCGATGCCCTTGCCCTCGCGATAGAGGCTGGCAAGCCGGTATTGCGAAGGTCCATGTCCGCTGGCGGCGGCCTGTTCGAACCAGCGTGCGGCCAACTTGGCGTCCCTCGCGACCCCGCGCCCGTCAGCAAGGCGGGCACCGATCTCGAAGATCGCTTCGGTGCGCCCGTCGAGCGCGGCCTGCCGGAGTTTGTCGTTGCCCTTGAGATTGCTGTCGGCGACGAGCTGGGCGAGCGCATTCTTGCCGGTTTCGATCGGCTTCGTCTCGCCGTTGCCCGACACACTACCCACCGTAACCGGATCGGCCTGGGTGATGGCGTTGCTGTCCGAAAGCCGCTGCGTGCGTTTCATCAAGCCTTCGCCGAACGGGAGCGGCTGGTGTTCGTCGCTGGTAGACGGCTTTCCGCTGCTGCCGGTCGTCTGCGGTGCATCCTTGGCCGGCGCGGGCGTTTCGGCCTCGCCGGATTTTTCGGGTGCTGTCGGCTGCACCTTCGGCAGGGGAATGGTCGGCTGGCTGATCGGCGCCTTGGGTTCTGGTGCTGACGCGTTGCGGAGGGTCAGCACCTTGAGCGCGCCGAGCGAGAAGACCAGTGCCGCAAGACCGAGCAGGATCGGCTTCCGGGCGCGCGCGATGAAGTTGCCGTCGCCCGCCATCAGTTTCGAGCGCGGCTTGCCCTTGACGGTCTTGTCCTCATCGAGGGCGGCCTGGCCCTTTTCGGCGGCGACCTGCGCGGCGCGGCGCGCAGCGGCGATGAAGTTGGTGCGCGGATCGCCACTTTCCTGTGGCGCGCTGGCAGAGCCGGGCTGCATACCCGGTTCGAGTGGCAGGTCTCCTGGATCGGCCGCTTCGTCGAGAGCAGAAGGCGGCATCGGGCGGCTTGCCGAGAGCGGCGGCTCCTGGCGGGCGGCAGGTTGGGCAGTTGCGGCCGCCCGAGGCAGGATCGGATCGGCCTTGGGCATGGCGGGAGGAACAACCGAAGCGCCGGCAGATGCCGCAGACATCCGCGGCCGGTTCTCGATCTCGCCGAGCCGGGAAACCATGGTCTCGAGCGTTGCGTGCAGCGCTTCGAGGGTCGTGCGAGTGCGCTTCTCGGCCTCGCTCTGAGCGCTCTTGAATTCGTTGAGATCGCGCTTGATCAGCAGTAGGCCTTCCGCCGCCAGCGTTTCACCGGTTTCGTCGCGCGGGGCGTTGCGCAGGGTTTCCTGAGCCGCCTTCAGCGCGGCCGATTCGGCGGCATCGCGCATATCCCGCCGCGCCATGTCGATCTGGCTGAGCAGGTCCGAGAAGTTCCGTTCAAGCCCGTCGAAGCCTGCGGATGCGTTCGAAGCACTGTCGATGCGCCGTGCGAGCCCGGCGATCTCGCCCTGGAGACTGTCGAGCGCACTCGAGTCCGCACGGGTATTGTGCACCTCGTCCATGCGTCTCGAAAGCTGTTCCAGCATGGCGACAAGCGGGGCGTTGTCGTCGCGGGTCGGTTGGTCGACCATGCGATCCAGCGACGAACCGATCTTCTCCAGCCGCCCGGTGAGCGTGTCGAGCCCGGCCAGCGGGGAGCCACTCGATTTGTCGAGTGCCCGGTCGATGCGCTCCAGCCGATCTGCGATATTTTCCAGCTGGGGAAGGGGCTGGGCCTCCTTCGCCAACTTCTTCATGCTCTGGGCAATCTCGGTCAGCTTGGATTCGACCTTCGCCATCATCGCCGAGGGGTCGAGTCGGTCGAGCCGTTCGCCCACATCGCGGATCGCATCGAGGATCTGGCGGTCATCGCCGGGCAACGGCGAACGTTGGAATTTCTCGATCTGACCGGAGATTGTCTCGATCTGTTTTGCGAGCCCTTCCAGAGGCTGCGATCGTGCAGCTTGGCTGACGAGCGTTTTGATGGACGCCGTCTCACGCTGAAGCTCCTCGATGCGCGCCGGATCGGCCGCTTCTGACATCAGGTCAAGGCGACGCGAGATATTGCCTACCTCCTGCGCGAGGCGATCGTTGTTCCGCGCACCCGCCATCTCGCGCATCACCGCCCGCACGTCCTCGTGCAGGCGCTCGAGCGGTTCGGCAAGGCGATCGGGTAGCGAATCCGCTCCGTTGCGACTCATGCGGTCCGCCATGCGGCCAACAGCATCCTCGACCATGCGCACGAGTCGCTGCGGTGACAGCTCCTCAATGCTGGACGAGAGGGAAGCGAGGTCTCGCCGCAACTGCGCGATCGAATCCTGCGGGCGCTCACCCCATTCCTGGATGCGGTTCGAAAGTTCCGTCAGCCGTTCCTGGAGGCGTGTGGCCTCCGGGCGGGGCTCGGAACGCATGTCGTCGATCCGGTTCAGCAGGAGATCAAGTTGCTGTCGGATCGAATCGATATGGGCCGGTGTCTCGGCAGGGGCGCGTGCGGGCGCAGGGCCCCTCATTGCGCCTCCCGGCAGATCGAGGTCGCGCTGGCGGGCTTCCACCTCAGCCAGCGTGCGGCTGAAGGCTGGGTCATCCTCCATGCCGGTGCGGGTGGTGGCGGGATGCGCCGCACTCGCATTGCGATTGAGCGCGGCAATTAAGGCGTCGAGGCGCGGATCCTGCGTTGGGGCGGCAGCCGGAGCGCGTGGTTGGGAAAGCGATTCGATCCTCTGCTCGAGAGCACGCAGCACATCCGCACCCGCATCGCGCGGGGCGCCGGGCACGGCGCGAACGGCTTCCAGCCGTTCGATAGCTTTCACCGCACGCTCAATGAGGTCGAGGACGGGGGCATCGTCACCCTCCTCGGCAAAACGGGAAAGAGCCGTCATCGCATTGCGGCCGCCAAGACGATCGAGGCGCTCGCCGAGATTGGCAATGCGCGAATGACGGCGGCGGGGCGTACGCCCGGCGTGGCGGGAGGGAGCGTAATCCTCGCCTTCGTCCTCATCGTCAAGGCTTCCAGCGAGCACCTGATTGAGCCATTGCCCCACGGAAAGGCCGGAGCGATGGGCAGCCTCGACCGCCTGTTCCCGGATATCCGGATCGATTCCCCGAACGCTCCACGGCATTGCATTCGCCATTTTTTGGCCCCGCTCCCGTTACCGCGATTTCCGCGGCCAGTCCTGTGACGGAAGCGCCGAATCACTGCAGGCAGCGCGCGGTTCTTCCCTTGGCGGCGAGCATTTCCTGTTATGGTAAATTTGGGGTTAACCGCTGGGCGGAAATTGACCGGCTTTGGTACGGATGGGAACAAACTGCCGCATCAAGGCCACGATACAATCATGAGTTAACTACTCGGCCGCTCCGGACCCGCTCGGTTCGGCGATCCTCGGCCTCAGCCAGCGGAACGTGCTCGTTTGGATTGGTGATGTTGAATCTTGCCTAGATCGAGTTCTTCGACAACGTCTTCGGATTCAATAATAAGAACTGTAAGTATAGATCTGATAAGTTCAGTCTCTTTCGATTGAAGTTGCGCCTTCGCGATGAATGCAAAATCAATTATCTGTTTACATATCTCACGTTCATTCATCAGAGATCTCCAATTCCAGAGACATTTACGTGATTTTTCTGCACAAATTCAGTGAATTAATGCAGAATGTTTTGATTTATGTGAGGCATCTCGAGTGATGGGTTCGAATCAATATGCAATCATAGCGTGTAATTTTGTACCTACGCAATCGAAACGTTTAGTTAGGGAATTGCAACTAGAAGTGGTAATACCAAGTGCATTCCGCGCTTGAGTGTTAGCCAGAAAGGTGCCTCATATGGCCAATATCGCTCTCTCGGTTGGTGTCCGCCAGTCGCTCTCCGCCATCAAGTCGACCACCGCTGCCCAGCAACAGCAGCAGCTCAAGCTGGCGACCGGCAAGCGGGTGAATTCCGCGATCGACAACCCCGTCAATTTCTTCCAGGCCTCCGGTCTCTCGAACCGTGCCCGTGACCTGACGAGCCTGCTGGACTCGATCGGTCAGGCCACCAAGGTGATCGAAGCGGCTGATAAGGGCATCAAGGCCCTCACCAAGTTGGTCGAATCCGCGCAAGGTTCCGCCCGGCAGGCCCTCCAGTCGACCTCGACCACAAACAAGATCGTTGGAACGGAAGGTGACCTGACCTCGTCAACCCTGCTGACTTCGGCTGCCGCAGGCACCTTCACCAGCGGCAAAGTCATCAAGGTCAACGGTACGGCGGTGCTGACGGTCTCCGGCACCTCGACGATCCAGGATCTCGCCGATGGCATCAATAACAACACGACCCTGAACCCCACCACGGGCCCGCAGAAGGTCAAGGCCTCGATCGAAGGCGGCAACCTCAAGATCGAGGGGCTCGACGGCGCTTCGCTTGCCGTGACCACCGATGACGCCGCTTCGACCCTCACCGGCCTGTTCGGCACCGGGACGACGCTGTCCTATGGTGCGGCGACAACGAACACGACACGCAAGGATCTCGCGGCGCAGTTCGATGCCCTTCGCACCCAGATCGACCAGCTCGCTGCGGATTCCGGCTACAATGGCACGAACCTGCTCGATTCCGGCAACCTCAAGGTCCAGTTCAACGAGAAGAACACGGCCTCCGTTACGGTCTCGGGTGTCAAGTTCAACGCGGCCGGCCTCAAGATCGACGCCTCGACCAACACCTGGCAGTCGGACAAGGACATCAACGATGCGCTCGACGATCTGACCACCGCGCTGACCAAGCTCCGCGATCAGGCCTCGACCTTCGGCTCGAACCTCTCGGTCGTCCAGGCCCGCGAGGACTTCACCAAGGATCTGATCGATACGCTCGAGACCGGCTCCGACCTTCTGGTCCTCGCCGACCAGAACGAGGAAGCCGCAAAGCTTGTCACGCTCAACACCCGTCAGCAGCTTGCCTCCACGGCTCTCAGCTTGGCGACGCAGTCCGAGCAGAGCGTGCTGCGCCTCTTCTAAGCCTGGCAAAAATCGGCAGAAAACGGAGGGCGGCGCATCGCGTCGCCCTCATTTTTATGTGATGCGAGTAGAATGCGGTTGAGTTTGACCACATTTTTGCGAACCTGCGTGAAATTGCGCTTGCCAAGAACCGAGATAGTTTATATGTAAACAATAGGTGGTGCATAACCGCCCCGAACGATCGTCCTAAGGAGAAACGCCATGCCGAGTTATCGCGCCCCAACCGCGGATGTCAGCTTCCTGCTTAATGATGTGTTCGGGATCGAAAAATACGGCAACCTTCCAGGTTTCTCCGATCTGACGCCGGACATGCTGGAAGCCATCCTCTCCGAAGGCGCGAAGCTCTGCGAAGAGATGCTCCAGCCGCTCAACCGCTCTGGTGATCTCGAGGGCTGCAAGCGGCATGACGATGGCCGCGTGACGACGCCCAAAGGCTTCAAGGAAGCTTATGATGCCTATACCACCGGGGGCTGGGTGGGGCTTTCGGCCGACCCGGAATATGGCGGGCAAGGGCTTCCCTACACGATCGGCGCAATCATCAATGAGTTTTCCTCCTCGGCCAACATGGCGTTCTCCATGTATCCGGGGCTGACGATGGGTGCGATCGCGGCGCTCGACACGCACGCAAACGACGAGATCAAGCAAACCTATCTGCCGAAGATGATCGAGGGAACGTGGTCCGGCACCATGAACCTCACCGAGCCGCATTGCGGTACCGATCTTGGCCTCATCAAGACCAAGGCCGCGCCGCAGGATGATGGTTCCTACAAGATCTCCGGCACCAAGATCTTCATCTCTGCCGGCGAACAGGATCTCACCGAGAACATCATCCATCTCGTGCTCGCCCGCATCGAAGGCGCGCCCGAGGGGGTGAAGGGCATCTCGCTGTTCGTCGTGCCGAAGTTCATGCCGAAGGCGGATGGTTCGGTCGGCGCGCGTAATGCCGTTTCCTGCGGCTCGATCGAGCACAAGATGGGCATCCACGGCAATTCGACCTGCGTGATGAACTATGACGGTGCGACCGGCTGGCTCGTTGGCGCCGAGAACAAGGGCCTCAACGCCATGTTCGTGATGATGAACGAGGCTCGCCTCGGCGTCGCGATCCAGGGGCTCGCGCAGTCGGAAGCCGCCTACCAGAACGCGGTTGCTTACGCGAGGGACCGCATCCAGGGTCGCGCGCTCACCGGCACCAAGGAGCCGACGAAGGCGGCGGATCCGATCATCGTCCACCCGGATGTCCGCCGCACGCTGATGTCGATCCGCGCCTTCAACGAGGCGGCGCGCGCGCTTGTTCTCTGGACTGCGCTGAAGAGTGATGTCGCTCATCGCTCGGGAGACGAGAAAGCTCGGCAGGAGGCGGACGATCATCTCGGCCTGATGACGCCTGTGCTCAAGGGCGTGCTGACCGATTGCGGCTTCGACAATGCCGTCAAGGCGCAGCAGATGTTCGGCGGTCACGGCTACATCGAGGAATGGGGCATGAGCCAGTTCGTGCGCGATGCTCGCATCGCCATGATCTATGAGGGCGCGAACGGCATTCAGGCGCTCGATCTCGTTGGCCGCAAGCTGCCGCGTGACGGTGGCCGCGCCGTGATGAGCTTCTTCAACGAGGTTCAGGGCTTCATCAAGGCCAACGAGGCAGACGAGAGCCTGAAGCCGCTGCTTGGCCCGCTCGGCAAGTCGCTCGGCCATCTCCAGCAGGCAACGATGTGGTTCATGCAGAACGCGATGGCGAATCCTGATAACGCCGGCGCCGGTTCGGTAGATTATATGCACCTCTTCGGCCTTGTCGCGCTGGGTTACATGTGGGGCCTTCAGGCCAAGGCCGCGCAGGCGAAGCTTGCGGGAGGCGCCAACGGCGACGCGGAACGCCTCGAAACCAAGCTCGTCCTGGCCAAGTTCTTTGCGGAGCGGATGCTGCCGGAAACTGGCGCTCATCTCGCGCGAATTTCGTCCGGCTCCACGACCATCATGGGTCTTCCGGCCGACCGGTTCTGAGTAAACGCCCCGCCGATTTCCGGCAGGCATATATCCCACATGGCGGTGAATCCGCCGGCTTGGCCTTACAACAGGAGAGTTCGATGACGGACGCCTTTATCTACGATCACGTGCGCACCCCGCGCGGCAAGGGCAAGGCCGATGGCTCGCTCCATGAGGTGACCGCGGTCCGCCTCGCCGAAACGGCGCTTCGAGCCATCCAGAAGCGCAACGATCTTGATGTGAAAAGCGTCGACGACGTCATCCTCGGCTGCGTCGATCCGGTCGGCGAAGCTTCCGCTGATATCGCCCGCTCGGCGGCGATCGCAGCTGGCTACGGCGAGAGCGTGCCGGGTCTCCAGATCAACCGCTTCTGCGCGTCCGGCCTCGATGCGGTCGCGGCAGCGGCGGCGCAGGTGATGGCCGGCCAGAAGGACATGGCCATCGGCGGCGGCGTCGAATCCATGAGCCGCGTCGGCATGGGCGCGTCGGGTATGCTGCCGGCGGTCGATCCCTCCGTCGCGATCCCTTCTTATTTCTCGCCGCAGGGCGTGGCGGCGGACCTGATCGCCACCAAATACGGCTTCTCGCGCGATGACGTCGATGCCTTCGCGGTCGAGAGCCACAAGCGCGCAGCCAAGGCCTGGGAGGAGGGGCGGTTCTCCAGGTCCGTCATCCCGGTCAAGGATATCAACGGCCTGACGATCCTCGGCAAGGACGAGACCATTCGCCCCGAAGCCAATATGCAGGCGCTCGGCGGCCTCAAGCCCTCCTTCGTGATGATGGGCGAGCAGGGCGGCTTCGATGCAGTGGCGATCCAGGGTCACCCGGAGGTCGAGAAGATCAACCACGTCCATCACGCCGGCAATTCCTCCGGCATCGTCGATGGCGCGGCGGCGGTGCTCGTTGGCTCGAAGGCGGCAGGCCGCAAGGGCGGTTTGAGGCCGCGTGCCCGCATTAAAGGTTTCGCGACGCTCGGCTCCGATCTCGCGCTGGTGCTGACCGGCCCGGTTGATGTCACCGAGAAGCTGCTCGCCCGCACGAAGATGTCGATCAAGGATATCGATCTCATCGAGATCAACGAGGCGTTCTCGTCGGTCGTGCTGCGCTACATGCAGGCCTTCGATGTCGACCCCGCCAAGGTCAACGTCAACGGCGGCGCGATCGCGATGGGCCACCCGCTCGGCGCGACCGGCGCGATGATCCTCGGCACGGTGATCGACGAACTCGAGCGCCGCGACCTCTCGACCGGCCTTGTCACCCTGTGCGTCGCCCACGGCATGGGCACCGCGATGATCGTCGAACGCGTCTGAGCGAAGTGAGGAGAAAGATCATGAAACTCAACAACTTCCGCTTTGAAACCGACATCGACGGTATTGCCCTCCTCACCTGGGACATGCCGGAGCGGTCGATGAACGTCATCACGCAGGACGTGATGAAGGAGCTGGCCAAGGTCGTCGAGCATGTCGCCGGCACAGAGGCGATCAAGGGCTGCGTCATCACCTCCGGCAAGGAAGCTTTCTCTGGCGGTGCCGATCTGACGATGCTGTCGAGCCTCGGCCCCGAATACAAGAAGCGCGTGAAATCGGAAGGCGAGGAAGCGGCGATGCGCTTCTTCTTCGACGCGTCCGCCAGCCTGAGCCAGCTTTATCGAAAGCTGGAAACCTGCGGCAAGCCCTTCGCCGCTGCGGTGCATGGCACGTGCCTCGGCGGTGCGTTCGAACTCGCGCTTTCCTGTCATTTCCGCGTGATCTCCGACAGCGACAAGACGCGCGTCGGCCTGCCGGAAATCAAGGTTGGCCTGTTCCCCGGCGCCGGCGGCACACAGCGGGTCGCCCGCCTGATGCAGACCGGCGATGCCTTGCAGATGCTGTTCAAGGGCGATCAGATCAAGCCGGCGCAAGCCAAGGCGATGAACCTCGTTCATGCCGTAGCCCCGCGCGAGGAAATCGTCGCCAAGGCCAAGGAATGGATCAAGGCCGGCGGTTCGGCCAAGGCGCCGTGGGATATCGAGGGCTTCAAGAACCCTTCGAACAAGGTTCATTCGCCGGCCGGCATGATGATATGGCCCCCGGCCAACGCGATCTATCGCCGCGAGACGCAGGACAATTATCCGGCTGCGAAGGCAATTCTTCAGGCGGTCTACGAAGGTCTGCAACTGCCGATGGATCTCGCGCTCCGTGTCGAGAGCCGCTATTTTGCCCATATCCTTAGGACGCCGGAAGCAGCGGCGATGATCCGCTCGCTTTTCATCTCGAAGGGCGAACTGGAGAAGGGCGCGCGCCGCCCTGCCGATGTTCCGCCGACCAAGATCCGCCGTGTCGGCATTATCGGCGCCGGCTTTATGGGCGCCGGTATCGCCTATGTCTCGGCGCAGGCCGGGCTCAACGTGGTGCTGGTCGACCGCGATCAGGAAGCGGCGGACAAGGGCAAGGCCTATTCGCACAAGCTGATGAGCGACCAGATCATGAAGGGGCGCGCCAAGACCGCGGACCGCGACGCGCTGCTCGCCCGCATCCACGCGACACCGGATTACAACGCCCTCAAAGGCTGTGACCTCGTGGTCGAGGCGGTGTTCGAGGATCGCGCCGTCAAGGCCGAAGTCATCAGGAAGGTTCAGGAAGTGATCGGTCGGCGGACCATTTTCGCCTCCAACACCTCGACCCTGCCGATTTCCTCGCTTGCCGAGAACTTCGCGCGACCGAGCCAGTTCATCGGCGTGCATTTCTTCTCCCCCGTCGAGAAGATGCTGCTGGTTGAAGTGATCATGGGCCGCCGCACCGGCGACCGCGCATTGGCAACCGCGCTTGATTTCGTGCGCGCAATCAAGAAGACGCCGATCGTGGTCAACGATTGCCGTGGCTTCTTCGCTAACCGTTGCGTGCTCAACTACATCCGCGAAGGGCATTTGATGCTCGCCGAGGGTGTTCCCGCTGCGATGATCGAGAACATGGCCAAGAAGGCGGGCATGCCTGTCGGTCCGCTCTCGCTCAACGACGAGGTCGCGCTCGATCTCGGCTGGAAGATCCTGCAGGCGACAAAGAAGGACCTCGGCGAGGCCGCGATCGATCCGCGCCAGGAAGCGCTCCTGAAGAAGATGGTCGTCGATCTCGACCGTCTCGGCCGCAAGAACGCCAAGGGCTTTTATGACTACGCTCCGGGCGGCAAGACGCTCTGGCCGGGCCTCGCCGATCTCCAGAAGGTGAAGCTCAATGCCGACGGCATCGACCGGCAGGAGCTTGTCGATCGCTTGCTTGCGGTGCAGGCGCTCGAAGCTGCGCGGACGGTCGAAGAGAAGGTCATCACCGATGTACGCGAGGCGGATGTCGGTGCGATCCTCGGCTTCGGCTTCGCGCCCTATACCGGCGGGCCGCTCTCCTACATTGACCGGATGGGCACGAAGGCTTTCGTGGCGCTCTGCGAGAAGCTGGCCGCGAAGCACGGCGAGCGCTTCAAACCCAACAAGCTCTTGCGCTCGATGGCTCGCAAGGGCGAGAGCTTCTACGGTCGGTTCAATCCGCACAAGACGGCGGCTTAAAGCCGCCCGGACATCGGCAACGGCCGGTGTCCGCAAGCGCGACAGCGCGCCCGAGCCAGTGCGAGGAGATCTCATTGACCCGCACAGGCAGGGTCAAGGGGAAAGAAGAATGAATCTGTGGTTCCGGGTTCTATGGCTGTTCCTCACCGCGCCCTTCCGGGCGCGGATCGAGGCACCTTTCGGGGTTTCACGGTTGACCTTCCGTGTCTGGCCGCTCGATCTCGATACCAATCTGCACCTCAACAACGGCCGCTATCTCACCATCGCCGATCTGGGCCGGGCGGATCTTCTGCTGCGCTCCGGCCTTTGGAAGGCCGTGCTGAAGGAGGGCCTGCTGCCGATGCTCTCCGGCAGCGCGATCCGTTACAGGCGGGAACTGCGCCCCTTTCAGGCTTTCACCCTCGAATCCCGCATCGTCTGCTGGCGGGCGACTTCCTTCGTCATGGAGCATCGGTTTGTCACGCGGAATGCAGATGGCGAGCCGGTCACGGCGGCGATCGCGCTGGTGCGTGGCGGGCTCTACGGCAAGAAGCTGCGACAGTTCGTACCCGCCGCCCGGTTGATGGAGATGGCCGGCTATGATGGGCCTTCGCCGGAATTCGCGCCGGAGATCGAGGCCTTTCTGGCGGTCGAACAGGGGCTCAAGGATCGCTGACTGCGTGCGGGATTGACCCGAACGAGGCCGGCAGGATCTACTGGAGCAACGCTCGCCTTCTGGAAGGTTTCCCCGTGGCCAGGACCATCGACTACTTTTTTACGCTTCAGAGCCCTTGGGCCTATCTCGGCTCGGCCCCGTTTCATGTCCTGGCGAAGCGGCATGGCGTCGCAATCCGCTACCGCCCCGTGCTGCTGCTCAATGTGTTCAATGAAACCGGCGGCCTGCCGCTCGCAAAGCGTCACCCGGTTCGGCAAGCGTATCGCTTCGTCGAGCTTCAGCGCTGGCGCGCGTTCCGGAAGGCGCCGCTCAATCTGAGGCCGAAAGGGTTTCCGTTCGACGCCACCCTTGCGGATTGTGCGGTCATCTCCCTTCAGGAAGCCGGTCGCTCGCCGGAGGCCTATCTCGCCGCAGCCCATCGGGCGGTCTGGGTGGAAAATCGAAATCTTACGGGCGCTGATGAGGTCGGCAAGGTGCTTGAAGCTGCGGGCGAGGATGCCCGTTGATCGTGGCCGCAGCTTCGGGTGACGCGGTGCGCACGGTCTACGAGGCCAATCGTGATCGGGCGCTCGCGGCCGGTGTCTTCGGCGCGCCGAGTTACGTACTCGACGGCGAGGTTTTCTGGGGGCAGGACCGGCTCGACCTGCTCGATTTCGCGCTTGCGACTGGCCGCCCACCCTACCGCACTGACGGTGACGCCTGAAGGTCTCAGCCTTTCGTGATGAGGCGTTTGAGCTTTGATTGCCGGACCTCCGGTGTTTCCTTGCTGTCGAGCGTGCCGAAGAACTGGCCCTTCCCGTCCATCAGATAGATGGTGGCGGTATGGTCCATCGTGTAGCCGGACGGCGTTTCGACCTTGCGGTAGATCGCGCGGTAGGACCGGGCCAACGTGGCAAGTTCCTGCTCGTCTTTCGGCACCAGGCCGATGATACGCGGATCGAACGAGCCGGTATATTCCTTGAGCAGCGCTGCCGTATCCCGCTGGGGATCGACCGTCACGAAATAGACCCGGAACGCCTTCGTGAGATCGCCGAGTGCGTTGAGATCGTTGGAGATCTCGAGCATTGATGTCGGGCAGACATCCGGGCAGTGAGTGAAGCCGAAGAACAGCGCGAAGGGGCGTCCCTTCAACTGTTCGCTGTCGATGGTGCTTCCGTCGGCGGCGGCTAGCCGGAAGGGGCCGCCGATGCTGGCGACCCCGCTTCCGCCGTCCGGCTTCGGCGCGAGAAGGAGATAGAGCATCGCCGCCGTCAGAACGGCGATGCTGCTCCAGGCGGCGATGCGGACAAGCTTCAGCGTATTCATGACTTCGGCGCTCCATGGCCTTTGTGGCCGCCATGATCGTCGGCGCCTGTTTTTGCGCCCCGGTTCTCGATCTTGTATTCCACCGGAATTCGACCGGCCTTTTCAAAGACGAGTTCGCCCTTGACGCTCTCGCCCTCCTTGAGCGGCCGCTTCAGGTCGATGAACATGACGTGGTACCCGCCCGGCTTGAGCTCGACCGACTGGCCGGGTTTGATTTCGAGACCGATCTCGAGCGCTCGCATCTTCATCACGCCGCCGTCCATCTTCATCTCGTGGATCTCGACGATGCCGGAAGCGTCGAACGTGCCGCCGACAAGGCGATCGACATCCTTGCCGTTGTTGCGGATGGTCATGAAACCGCCCGCCACCTTGGCGCCGCCGGGGGTTGCGCGCGACCACGGATGGTCGATGAGAAGGTCGCCGGCCCTGTAGTCGTGGGCGAAGGAGGGCACGGCGAAAACGGCGAGAAGCGCAACAGCGCTCGCGCGCAGTTCGGCGCGCACGGGGATACGGATCCTGGTCATGGCTTATTCCTGAAAGTTGAGAGGGAGAACGTAACGGCTCAGGCCGTTGCGGGCGGTCCTCTCGACCAGGGCAGGAGATGGTTCCCGGCAACCCGTGGAACGGTCCCCTCGCGCAGAAGCACGGCGCATTCGATCGCCGGCACAGCGACGGGGACGGGCTGCGGCGGCACGAGCGCGACCGGAACGACGAGACAACAGGCGTCGCAATCGTGATCGTGCGGTGACCTATCCGTCGGCAGACCGGAAGGCAAGCAGAGCGCGACTTTTGCAAGGCCGTCCGGATCGGCGAGCCGCGCAGCGCCGGCGCGCGAGGCGGCGATCCCCGAAAGGGCGAACAGCGCGCAAGCCAGCGGGATCAGGATGATCCGCAACAGGCCGGTGCCGGAAGAGTTCGCGCGCATGCCCGTTCTCTAGCCCGGTCGGGCTCCGCCCGCAAGGCGCGGTTATTCCGCAGCCTGCCCGGAGCGGAGCCGCAGTTGTGCGAGCAGGGCGCGCAACGCCGGCGGCCGGACGGGCTTGTTGAGGAATTCGAGCCGCTCGTTCTGCGCCTTCTCGCGGATCTCGGGCGAACGATCCGCCGTGATGAGCACCGCCGACAAAGTCGAGGCGAATTGCCGGCGAAGCGCCTTGACCGCATCGATCCCGTTGCCGGTGTCGAGCTGGTAGTCGACAAGCGCGATATCCGGCCAGACATGCGCTGTCTTGAGCCGCCAGATCGCATCTTCCGCATCGGTGGCAGTCACAACCACGCAACCCCACCCCGAGAGCATCCTGTTCATGCCGTCGAGGATCGTCGGCTCGTTGTCGATCACGATGACATTGAGCCCGGACAGGGGTGAATAGGCTGCAGCCGGCGCAGGCTGATCAGGGTCTTTCTTCGCCGGCACGCTGCGAACGCCGGCATGGGGAACCGATACGGCGAACACCGTGCCCTTGCCCGGGCGCGACGCCAGATCAAGCTTGAGGCCCAGCACCTTGATGATGCGCTCCACAATCGACAGGCCAAGCCCCAATCCGCGTTCGATGCGCGCACCCTGCTCAAGTCGCTGGAATTCCTTGAACACGGCCTTCTGCTTGTTGGCCGGAATGCCGATGCCGGTATCGTAGACAAGAACCTTGAGTGTGGTCGGTCCTCTGCGGATGCCGACGAGCACGCGCCCGTTCACCGTATACTTGATCGCGTTGGAAATGAGATTTTGCAGGACACGGCGCAACAGGCGGCGGTCGGAATTCACCATCATCGAGCAAGGCATCACCGTGAGCTGAATCCCCTTTGCCGCTGCGACCGGTTCGAATTCGATCTGAAGCTGGCTCAAAAGCTCGCCGATGGAGAAGGTCGAAAGTTCGGGCTGAAGCTTGCCGGCATCGAGGCGCGAGATCTCGAGCAGCGCGGAGAGCACGTCCTCCACGGCGTTCAGCGAAATCTCGACATTGCCGGCGAGTTCGGTCTGGGCGCTACCGCGCAGAGCTTCGCTCAGTGCCGTCGAATAAAGACGGGCGGCATTGAGCGGCTGGATGATGTCGTGGCTTGCGGCCGCGAGAAAGCGCGTCTTCGAGGCATTCGCTTCCTCCGCTTCGAGCTTGGCTCGGGCGAGTTCCTTGTTCGCCTGCATCAACTCTTCGGTACGCTTCTTCACGCGGCGTTCGAGCGTGGCGTTCGCATCCTCGAGTGCCTTCTCGGCCGCGACCGCGTCGGTAATGTCCGAATAGGTCGTGACAAGGCCGCCATCGGGGAGGTGGTTGGAGCGGATCTCGATCACGCGGCCCGAGGGGGTGAGCCGAAGGCGCTGGGGAACCGTTTCCCGCACCAATGCGAGAATTCGCTGCGCGATGACATCTGCCGAGGTGGATTTGCCGTAGAGACCGCGACGGGCATTGTAGGCGATGATCTCGTCCATGCCCACGCCGAAGCGCACGAGATGGGGCGGCAGATTGAAGAGGTCCTGAAACGCCCGGTTCCAGCACATCAGCCGCAATTCCTGATCGAAAACCGTCACGCCCTGCCGGGTGTGGTCGAGCCCGTGCTGAAGAAGCGTGCGGGAATACTGGATTGCCGCCGAGGCATCGTCGAGCAGCTTCAGCGCGGCTTCGGTCGAAACGTTGCGCCGTCGGAGCATCAGCGAGAGAACGAGGCGCGAGGAGGCCGCTCCGATGGCCGACGCAAGCAGTTGTTCGGCGAAACGAATGGTATGCGCGTCCGCTTCCTGACCGGGCGTGAAGATGCTGCCTTGCTGCTTCTCGAATGAGTGGAACGCCCGCTCGGTCCGCTCGTCACCAAGATAGCGCGCGACGGTGGCGCGAAGATCGTCGACGCTGACCGAGCTTCGCCAGAGTTTGAACCCGGGGCCGGTGGCCGTGGCTTCCGGGCCCGTGAACAGGCTCGCCTGAAGGCGCTCGATCGGGCTTGCTTCCCGCAGGAAGGAGAAGCCAATAAGCGCCATCGTGTTGAGCGCAAGAGAGATCACCACGCCCTGGACGAGATGCGGAACCTCAGCCCACATCAGTTGGTGCGGGGCGAGGAAGGTGATCCCCATCGGTCCTTCGCGAACGAAATGGGCAAGGTAGCCGCCTTCGCCCGCAAGGGTGGGCAGGAACAGGAGGTAGAGCCAGCTCAGGAAGCCGATGCTGAGCCCCGCGACCGCACCGGCGGCATTCACCCGCTGCCAGAAGAGTCCGAGAAAGAAGGCAGGAACGAGCTGGGCGATGGCGGCGAAGGAAAGAAGGCCGATCGAGGCTAGCGCCGCCTTCTCCGAACTCCGGTAATAAAGGAAGCCGAGGAAGAGAATGACGACAACCGCGATGCGCCGGATCGTTAGCACGGTCTGCACCATGTTCGGGCTGACGATGCGATCCGCCGGGTTCTCGCTCATCAGATCCTTCGGGCGCAGGTCGGTCCGCCGCAGAAGGAAAGGCATCGCCAGATCGTTCGAGATCATGATGCCGCAGGCGACGGATTCGACGATCACCATCGCCGTCGCGGCGGAGAGCGCGCCGATAAAGGCAATGAGTGCTATGGTGCCCGCTTCCGCGTGCAGTGGTAGCGAAAGCACCATGAAGTCGCGGTCGATCCCGGTCTGCGGAAAGGTGATGAGGCCCGCGAGTGCGATGGGGATGACGAAGATGTTGATCGCCACAAGATAGGCCGGAAACTGCCAGGCGACCTGGCGGAGATCGCGGGCATCCCGGTTCTCGACCACCATCACGTGGAATTGTCGGGGCAGGAGGAAGATCGCACAGGCCGCGAGCAGTGTCGTCGTCGTCCAGACCCAGGGGTTGGGCGGCGTCGACAGCGTCGCGGCGGCGGCTGGCACTTCCTTGGCTTTGGTGAAGAGGTCGTAGAAGCCGTCGAACATGAAGTATGCGACAAAAATGCCGACGGCGAGGAAAGCGACGAGCTTCACGAGCGATTCCGCCGCGACCGCAAGCATCAAACCGTTCTGGTGCTCGGTCGCGTCGATGTGGCGGGTGCCGAAAGCGATGGCGAAGGCGGCGAGGACGATGGTGACGAACAGCGATACGTCACCAAGAGCCGCAAGGCCGCCAAAATGCGGCACATAGCCGAACTGACGGAAGACGATGATTTCGAGCGCGGCGGAAATCGCCTTCAATTGCAGCGCGATATACGGAACGGTGCCGACAACCGCGATGACCGCGACGAGCGCTGCCACCTTGCCGCTCTTGCCGTAGCGCGCGCCGATGAAGTCGGCCACCGAGGTGATCCGCTGCGATTTCACGATATGGGTGATCCGGGCGATCAGTGGCAGGCCCAGCAGGATGCCGATCAGCGGGCCGAGATAGATCGGCAGGAAGTCGAGTCCGGCGTGCGAGGCCAGCCCAACCGAACCAAGGAAGGTCCAGGATGTGCAATAAACAGCGAGCGTGAGCGCGTAGATCGTCGAGCGCGCCCTGCCCTGCAGCAGGAAGCCTCCCCGCGTGTCGCCATAATAGGCGATTCCGAACAGGGCGAGCAGATAGAGCATCGCCGAAACGAGCGCGACCCAGCCTGTGAGCATTCCCTGTCCTGTCCCTTCTTGCGGGGAGGAGAATGTTTCATGGCGTGAGGGGCTCTGCAAGCTGACATAAGGAGGTTGTGAGTCGGAAGCCGCTGTCGATTGCCGCGTTTCAGACCTTCGTATAACGTCGGAAGCGGCGCGAGCGATAACCGGCGGAAAGTCGGGATGCGCCAGGGTAGCAGCCGGATGTCCTTGCGGAATCCGGCTTTTTGGCAGGGAAGGGCCAAACGGGAATGTTGAAAGAGTTCAAGGAGTTTGCTCTCAAGGGCAATGTGGTTGATCTGGCGATTGGCGTTATTATCGGCGCCGCGTTCGGCAAGATCGTCGACTCGATGGTGGGCGATGTCTTCATGCCGCTGATCTCGGCGGTCATTGGAAACGTCGATTTCTCGAACCTGTACCTCGTGCTCAAGGGCGCGGCGGCGCAAGGCGCGGGTCTCGCCGACGCGAAGAAGACGGCCGTCGTTCTCGGCTGGGGCAACTTCCTGACGGTTGTGATCAACTTCGTCATCATCGCGTGGGTTCTGTTCATGGTCGTCAAGGGCATGAATAACCTCAAGAAGAAGGAGGAAGAAGCGCCCACCGCCCTGACGGAGCCTCCGGCCCAGGAAAAACTGCTCATGGAAATCCGCGATCTTCTCAAGAAGTGACCGACGCATTTTCTTCCGTCATGCCGGGCCGCGTCACAAGCGCGGCCCTATTTTGTCGACCGGACCGGATTGCATGGCGCTCGGGGCTGGCCCATAACCGAACCAATGACGAATCTACCCTCTCTCGATCACTTTTCCATCCGCCCCAACGCGCTGGCCGCTCCCTCAAGCGGCATCGTCGAGGTCTTCGATTACGGCCGCAACAAGCCGGGTCTCCTGCCGCTCTGGGTGGGCGAGGGCGATCGGCCGACGCCCGCTTTCATCGCCGAGGCCGCGCGGAAATCGCTCGCGGAAGGCGAGACCTTTTATACCTATCAGGCGGGTATCCCGAGCCTGCGCGAGGCGATCGCTGCTTACCTGACGGATCTTTACGCCAAGCCGGTCGCGGCTGAGCAGATCTTTGTCACGTCGGGCGGCATGCACGCGCTTCAGATCGCTACGACCTTGGCGGTGGGGCCGGGTGATGAGGTTATCGTTCCCACGCCGGCCTGGCCGAATTTCATCGGCGCTGTGACGGTGTCCGGCGCGAGCCCGTGCGAGGTGCCGATGCGCTTCGGCAATGCCGGCTGGCAGATCGATATCGAGGCGATCGCCTCCGCCGTGACCCCGCGCACGAGGCTGATCGTCATCAATTCGCCGGCGAATCCGACCGGCTGGACGGCGTCGACCGAGGAACTCGCCGCGATACTGGAGATCGCCCGCAAGCACGGTCTCTGGATCATCGCCGACGAGATCTATGGGCAATTCTATTACGAGGGCGCGCGTGCGCCATCCTTCCGCGACCTGATGAGCGCTGACGATCGCATCTTCTTCGTGCAGACCATGTCGAAGAACTGGGCGATGACCGGCTGGCGCGTCGGCTGGCTCGAAGCGCCGGCCGCACTCGGGCAAACCATCGTCAACCTCATCCAGTATTCGAGTTCCGGTACGGCCGTCTTCTCGCAACGCGCGGCGGAAGCGGCGATCCAGGGCGGGGAGGACTTCATTCGCGAGCAGGTCACGCAGGCCCGTCATAACCGCGACCTGCTTGTCGAAGCCTTCTCCCGGGCATCGCGCTTCCGTTTTGCGCCGCCGCAGGGCGCGTTCTACCTCTTTTTCGGGGTCGAGGGCGTCGAGGACACGCGCAGGCTTGCCTTCCATCTGATTGACGAGGCGAACGTCGGGCTTGCGCCGGGCACCGCCTTCGGCGCGGGGGGGCAGGGCTATCTCCGCCTGTGCTATCTCCGCCGCTCCGACGATATTGCGGAGGCGGCGGAACGTCTGGTTCGCGCAGTCAACGCCCTGTGACGGACGAAACGCGGGAGATTTTCCTCCGGCGCATCCTGCCGACGCTTGCCGGCGGGGTTCTCGGCGGTGCCGTCTTCTGGTTGCTTGGCCTGCCCGCACCCTGGCTCTCCGGAGCCATGGTGGGGATGGTCGGAGTCATCCGCTTTGGCGTAGAACCCTATCTTCCCTCGTTCCTGCGCGATGTCGGCATGCTGCTGGCCGGCATCGTCACCGGTTCGGCGATCACGCCGGAAATGATTGGCATTATCTCCCGCTATCCGGCCTCGCTGGTTGGGCTGGCGCTGACGACATGGGTCATCGTGCAGGCCGGACGCGCGACCTTGACGCGCGGCTTCGGTTGGGATCGGGAAACGGCATTCTTCGCCTCCGTCCCTGGCGCGCTCTCGGTTGTTATCGCCACGGCGGCGACGCGGAAGGTGGACATGTTGCGCGTGGCGGCCATTCAGGCCTTCCGTCTCTTCGTGCTGATCGCCGTGCTGCCGAGCGTCGTGATCCTCTCCGCGCCGCGTGTCGATGTCGCGCCCGCACCCCTTCTTTCAGCGCCCGCCTTTGCGTGGGTCTGCGGCCTCGGCGTCGTCATCGCGCTGCTGTTCGAACGTTTCGGCGTGATGGCGCCGTTCCTGCTCGGCGGTATGGTCGCGACGGGTGGTCTCCATGTCGCCGGCTTCGTAGTCGGCACGACGCCTGATATCGTGGCCGGCCTCGCGATGCTGCTTGTCGGCATTTTCGCCGGGTCACGTTTTTCCGCGCTTGATGGCGCCTCGCTCCGGGCGCTGGCGCTTCCGGGTATCGCCGTCTTTCTCGTGACATCCGCCATCGCGGCTCTGGGATCGCTGATCGTCGCGTTCCTGATCGGCCTGCCGCTCGGCATGGTCCTTGTTGCCTATGCGCCCGGCGGGCTTGAGGCGATGGTGCTGCTTGGCCTAGCGCTGGGTTTGGATCCGCTTTATGTGACCGCGCACCACGTCGGGCGTTTCGTGATGATCGCCGCCGCACTACCGTTCATCGCGAGGCGCAACCTTGACGGTGGCCCCTAGCGGAGGTCGCGTGGGAAGAGGGCGTCGATGACCTCCAACTTTTCCGTTCGTCCGTAGGTGTGGATGCCGCGCATCCAAGTCCCGGCCAACGGCGCGAATTCGCCGAGCCGCTTCTGGCGGAAACGGGTGGGTGTCAGTTCCTCGATCTCGACAAAATGCAACTTGCGGCCGTAGCCGCCGAGGCAGTTCTGAACGGGCCGGATCAGCCTCTCATCGATCCGCAGCAACGGGCCACCGCATCGGGCATGCCGGGCATCGACAAGGATCGGATTGAGCGCGTGCGGGGAGTAAGGGCCGAGGGGCGAGGGTGCGTGGAAGGCGACAAGGCAATCCCAGCTCGCCCTGCCGTGCGGGGCGGCATTCGCGAGCAACCACCATCGCCCATCGTGTTCAAACAGCGTGGCGTCGTGAAGCTCCTGCCCCGTGATCAGCGGTGACATTTCCTCCCAGTCATCCGGAAACCGCCGGGCCCGGTAGAGAGGAAGATGCTTCTCCGCCGCGTTCTCGGGAATCATGTAGATCGCCCCGTCGTGCAGGAAGAGATAGGGATAGGAAAGATGCGTCGCGCGCTCGACGATCGGTTTGGGCGGGAAGCGCGGCATGCCGTGCTCGTCGAGCTCCGTATAGGCGATGATCCCTCTCCCGGTTGAATAGGGCAGTTCCTCGACGAACAGGAATGTCCGCCCCTTTTCTTCCCAAAGCACCGGATCGGCGAAGAACCGGGCGCCATCGTCAGCAAGCCAGCGGAACCCGTCGGATGTCTGCAGTCGTTCCGAATCGAGCGGCTGCGCCACCCTGATGCCCGTGCGCCAGTGATCCGCGCGGAGACGGGACGGCATCGCCTTCTCCGCCAGTTTGCGAACGAAGTTTCGACCGACAAAAATCAGCGGCGCGAAAGCGCCCGACGACCGCGCAGCCTCGACCGGTTCGATTGCTGGCCTCTCTCGATTGTCGAGCGCCATCAGAACAAGCGTCGAAATCCGGCGCGTGATCTCCCGCAAACCGTTGAGTACGATTTCCGGTCCCTCGACAGAAGGGAGTCCGCGCGCCGCAAGGCTCCCGTCGGCGCGTTGAATCCAAATAGCAGGCCAGTTCGAGGCGAACAGGAAGTCTGGAAGATTCGCCAAAGTGCCGTCTCGCCCCAGCGAAAGGCTCAGAGACGCTTGCCCGCCTGCAATGCCGGAGAGATCGAGCGTCCATCCGCTCATGTCGAATGCCGCGATGCGGGGCAGGTTATCGGGGGAGAGAGGAAGCCAGCATGCGCGCTGCGCGCCGTAGAGTCGATTCTCGATAGCGAGAGCGATTGATGCGAGCCGATCCTGCGCTGCTGGCGCCGGACGAATATCGAAGAACGGCGAATAGCCAGCAGTCTCCAGGTCGCGCGCGAAATCGGCGAGCCACCCGCGGCAATCCGTTTCCGCAAGACCGATCACAATTTCCAAGGCAATCCTTTCCGGAGCAACAGAATCTTCTGAAATTTGTGGCACGAGTCTCGGCAAATTCCGGGTGGAATGGGTCTCTGTCTAATGCAGTCACGTAAATATCTCTTTTATATGCCGGCGCTGATCGGCGGCGGTGCCGAAAGGGTCTGGGCGCTGCTCGCCTCGGAGTTCGCCCGGCGCGGCCATGACGTGACCTTCGCGGTCGATTACGACGCGGCGGAAAACGAGACTTTCATTGATCCAGCCGTCAAGCGGGTCACCCTGCCCGCCGGGCATTTCGGCGCGACGCTGGGCCTCGCCAGACTCTTGCTGGCGCTGAAGCCGGACGTTTCGCTCTCCGGACTGGGCGTCGCGAACCTCAAGCATATGATCGCGGCGCTCATGACTTGGCGCTATCGACGCGCGGTGATTTCCTATCACGGCTTCTTTGCTTCGGAACCCCAGTTCCTGTCCCGGCTCGGCAATCGTCTGACGCCGATCTTCACGCGGCTTTGCGGACGCGCGGTGACGGTCTCCGATGGTCTTCGCAACGCGCTGATCGAGAAGCATGGCGCGAGTTCCCACCGCCTGATGCGTATCTACAATCCGGTCTACCGCGCCGAGAGCGAGCAGGCCCGGCCGGATGTGAAAGCTCTGGCGGCACGGGCGCCCCTCGTTCTGTTTGTCGGCCGACTCAACGTGGACAAGGATCTGCCGACCCTGTTTGCAGCCTTCGCGAAAGTAAAGCGCGAGGGCGCAACGCTCGGGATCGTCGGTGACGGCCCGCTGCGCGCCGATCTCGAACGCGAGGCGGCCAGACTGGGAATTTCCGGTCGCGTGCGCTTTCTGGGTTACCTCCGCGATCCCTCGACCGCGTATCGGCAGGCGCGGTGCCTCGTGTTGACTTCGAAGCGCGAGAGTTTCGGCAATGTCGTCGCTGAGGCGCTGGACCACGGTCTGCCGGTGGTGGCGACCGCGACTGACGGACCGAGCGAGATTCTCGAGCACGGCCGCTTCGGCGCGATAGTGCCGATCGGCGATGCCGGAGCGATCGCGCGGGCGATCGACAAGGCTCTGGCGGAACCAGGCGATCCAGCGCCGCGCATGGCCCACGCCGCCGCCTTCGCGGTTGACCGTGCGACGGATGCCTATCTTGCGATGACGGAGACGGTGATCGCGGAAGCCTGAGCCGGGATGTTTATGCTGGGTTTCGCCCAGCGGAGGCCGCCGGTCCTCGGGCCAGCAGCGAAACCAGCACCAGCGCGCAGAGCCAATAGCGTTTGGCCATGCGCTTCGGGTTGGTGCCTAGCCGCCACAGCCATTCAAGCCCTGTCTTTTGGAAGATCGCCGGTGCGCGGTCCTGTGTGCCGGCGATGAAGTCGAGTGCCGCGCCGATGCAAACGAAGCCAAGCCCCGGCGTGATCTCCGCCATCCGCGCTGCGAAAAGCTCCTGCTTGGGTGCACCGAGCGCGACGAAGACGATTCTGGCTCCCGAAGCCTCGATGCGACGCGCGGCGGCGATCGCAGCATTGGATTGCGGATCGAATCCGTAGGGAGGGCTTTCCTTGTGGGCGATGATCAAGGAGGGGAAACGTGCCTTCAGTTCGCGCGCGGAGGTTTCGAGTGTCTGATCATTCGAGCCGAATAAGGCGATCGGAATACACGCCCGGGCGCCGGCGGCGCACAGCGGCATGACAAGATCGGCGCCCGTCGTGCGTTCGATCTGCTCCGCCTGCCGGCGGGCCAGGGCGGCAACCGGCGCACCGTCGGCCGAGACCAGTTCGGCGCGATCATAAGCCTTGCGGAAGGAAGCGTCGTCGCGCCGTTTAACGATGTGGTCGAGATTGAGCGTGAACAGGCGGAAGCCTTCGCCCTTGCCGGCACGGCTGATCGCGGCCTCGACGGCTGTGGCGAGCGTGGGCAGGTTGATCATCTGGCCGTCGACGCGCGCGAGTTCCGGAAAGGCTGCCTGTCCCATATCCCTCAAGTCCTGTGAGCGTGTATGGGGCGATCCTCTAACGCGCGATGGTTGCAATCCCGTTGCGGAGATGCTCGATTTCGGCCTGTTTCCTGAAAATCCTGAGCAAGTTGGTAAAGAATTCCTGCAAGGCTCGGTGGAAGTTTCACGCATCAGGAAAGACCGATGCACCGGCCCGTTTCGTCATCCAGCCAACCGATCCCGTCAAGCCTGACCCGTCGGGCGATGCTCGCCGGCCTCGCTGCCGGAACGGCACTCGCCAGCGCGGAGGCAGCGGCGCCGGTCCTGCCGCTGTGGGCGGCTGCACAGCGCAACGGGATGACCTTCGGTGCTTCGACCTCATGGGAGGTTATCAACGATCCTGGCTACGCCGACCTTCATACGGCGCAATCGCGCCTGCTCGTCACCGACAAGGCGATGAAGTTCGATTACCTTCGACCACACGAGGATGTTTTTGCGTTCGAGGAAGCCGATGCCCTGCTCGCCTTCGCCCGTGACAGCGGCATGCTGTTTCGCGGCCACACCCTGTTCTGGAACGATTTTCCGCCGCCCTGGCTCAAGGGCAAGTCCGCTGCCGAGCTGGAGCGGATCTTCGATCTCCATATCGAGATCGTCGGCGCGCGCTATGCCGGCGCGATGCATTCCTGGGATGTCGTGAACGAACCTTTCTGGCCCGGTTCCGGGGCGTCGGGCGGGTTCCGGCGCGGGCCGTGGTTTGATGCGATGGGCGAGCGCTACATCCCGCGCGCCTTCCGTCGTCTCGCAGCCATTGACCGGACGGCGAAACTCGTGCTGAACGAGGCCTTCACCGAGCAGGACGACGCGCTGGGGCGCGGCGTGCGCGAGCGGATGATCCCGCTCATCGACCGACTGCTCGATCAGGGCGTGAAGCTCGATGCGATCGGCCTTCAGGCTCATATCAAGCCTGGCGTCGCCTTCGCGATCGACCCGTTTCTGCGCTTCCTCGACGATATCGCCGCACGCAAGCTGAAGATTTACCTCACCGAATTCGATATCGACGACCAGCATTTCCCGCGCGAGATCACCTTGCGCGATGAGAAGGTCGCGGAATGGACAACGCGTTTTCTTGTCCCTGTGCTGCGCAATCCGGCGATCGAATGCCTCATCACCTGGCACCTCGCCGACAAATACACCTGGTATCGCGAGCCGGTCGTGGCAACCTCGCGCGTTCGCGATTTTCCAGCCAGGCCGCTGCCCTTCGACGACGCCTTTCACGAAAAGCCGATGGCAAGGGCGATCCGTTCTGCCCTGCTCAACGCGCCGGCGCGCTAGAAGCCGGAAGCGGGCTAAGAAATCCGCAAGCATGTTTGCGGGTTTTGCCGTCTGAAGGAGGGTTCAACACCAAATCTTACCCTTTGAAGCGCATCGGTCGGTCGTGAGGACAGGGCCGGTCGTTTGCGGCCAAAGGGACAGTTCGGGTTACGGCGTATGAGCCAGCAGAAGATCATCTACATCGTCTCGCCGAGCGGCGCCGTCGGCGGCGGCATGGGACGGGTGAAAGACTACATCATCGAAAGCGGGGGCGATGCGCTCGCCCGGACGCGATTCGAGGTTCTCGTCACACGCGATGAGAAAGGCGCCGCCCATTCGCTCCTCCTCCTGTTTCTGGCGGTTCTCAAGATCTGGGTCGCCCGGTTGTCCGGCCGGCTCGCGTTGGTTCATGTCAATTTCGGGGACAAGGGCAGTGCTTTCCGAAAGGGATTGGTGATCCTCGCCGCACGGCTCGTCGGCGCCCGGACCATCCTTCACCTGCACGCCGCCGAATTGACCGGGCTCTACGCCCGTTCCGGCGCTGTCGTGCGCTGGGCGATCCGCCGACCTTTCCATGCCGCGACGAGCGTGATCGTGCTCGGTCGCCTCTGGCGCGATTGGCTCGTGATGGAACTAGGCATCGAGGCTTCGAAGATCGACATTCTCTATAACGGCGTGCCGGTTCCGGTCGAACCGCGCGATTTCCTCCAGCCTCGGCGGGGGCCGTTGCGCATTCTTTTCCTCGGTCTTCTCACCGAACGGAAAGGTATCTCGGATTTCCTGCACGGCCTCGCCGGAATTCCTCCCAGCACGCCTGCATGGACGGCTGTGATCGCAGGCAACGGCGATATCGAAGGTTACAAGGCCAAGGCCGATGCACTGGGGCTCGCCGACAAGGCAGAATTCGTTGGCTGGGTCGATCAGGCGGGCGTTCGCGCACTGTTGCGCGATGTCGAGATGATGGTCCTCCCCTCCTACAACGAGGGTCTGCCGCTGGTGATCCTCGAGGCGCTTGGGTGCGGTGCGCCGGTGATTTGCACGCCCATCGGCGCGATTCCCGAGGTGTTGGAGGATGGCCGCGACGTGCTCTTCGTCGACCCCGGCGATCGCACCGCCTTGAGCTTGACGATGGCTAAGCTTCTCGCGAGCGCGGCGCTGCGCCAATCGCTGTCGGATCAGGGGCAGACGCGATTCCGTCAGCAGTTCTCGCTCGAGGTTTTTCTCGCGAGTCTGTTCGCGATCTACCGCCGCCGGTTTGCGGTCGAAATCGCGATGAAGAAAGAGGTTCCTGCCGTGAGGGCACTCGCATGATGCTCGAAGCCAGCCAGCTCCAGTCCGGCACCGTTCTCTCGACGCAGCTCTGCATCGTCGGCGCAGGGCCGGCGGGTGTCTCGCTTGCCTTGCAGTTCATCGGCTCGGGAATCGACGTCGTCCTCGTCGCCGGCGGCAAGGTGGGACATGACGAGGCAGCGCAGGCGCTGTACACCGGCGAGGTCGTGGACGAGGCGCTTCACAGCCCGCTGACGGAATATCGCCATCGCCAGCTTGGCGGCTCCTCCGCCACCTGGGGCGGGCGTTGCATGCCGTTCGACCCGATTGATTTCGAACGTCGTGATTTCATCGACGGCTCCGGCTGGCCGATCGGTCACGACGAAATCGCGCCGTTCTACCCCGAAGCGAATGCGCTCGCCGAGGCCGGTGATTTCGAATACGACGCAAAAAAGGCCGTCAAAGGCGGGATGCGCCCGATCGCCGAAGGGTTCGATCCGGCTTCGTTCGACAGCGACCGCATCGAGCGCTTTTCCTGTCCGACAGATTTCGGCGGCCGCTATCGCCATCGCCTCGCCCGTGCCGCGAATATCCGCGTGTTGCTCGACACCCACGCGACCGAGATCCGCGCGGACGGCGAAAGGATCGCAGCCATCGTCCTGCGCACGCTCGACGGCAAGGAAATGACCGTCGAGGCCGAGCGCCATGTAATCGCAGCCGGCGGGATTGAGACAGCACGGCTGCTGCTCGCCTCGCGGAGTGAGATGCACCCCACGGGTGTCGGCAATGCTGGCGATCAGGTTGGACGCAACTATCTGTGCCACATCGCCGGCACTTATGGCGAGCTTGGCTTCGCGCCGGGAACGGCGGTATTCCACGGGTATGACCGTGCGTGGGACGGAGTCTATTGTCGTCGGCGTATGGCCCTGCGGCCTGAAGTGCAGCGCGAACATGGCATCGGCAATGTCGTGATGCGCCTTCATCATCCGCGTCTGCCGGACCCGGCGCACGGGCGCGGTATCCTCTCGGCGATCTATCTCGCGAAACCCTTCATCTCCTACGAATATTCCAAGCGGTTGCACGGCGGGGACGCCATGACGGTAGGCCATGTCCTGCGGCATGGCTTCAACATCCTGCGTGAGCCCTTCGGCGTGGCGGGATTCCTGCTCAACTGGGTGAAGGTGCGCACGCTTGCCGCGCGCAAGTTTCCCTCGCTCATCGTTGCGCCGCGCAATAACCGCTTCACGCTCGATATCCATGCCGAACAGGTCCCAAACCTCGACAGCCGCGTGACCTTGGGCACCGGGCTCGACGCTTTCGGCAAACCGCAGGCACGGGTCGACTGGCGCTACAAGCCAAAGGATATCGAGACGGTGCGTGTGGCGCTCGAAGTGCTCCGTCGTGATGCGACCGCCACCGGCAGGGCGAATCTTGAATTCGACGCAGACGGTGTCGCCGAGGCGATGCTGCGCGACGGAGCCTATGGCGGCCATCACATCGGCACCGCGCGAATGGGCGCGAATCCGGACACGGGCGTCGTCGATCGAGAGTGCCGCGTCTTCGGCACCAACAATCTCTATCTGTCCGGCTCCGCGATATTCCCGACGTCGAGCCAGGCCAACCCGACGCTGACCATCGTTGCTTTCTCTTTGCGGCTGGCGGCGCATCTCAAGCGGGAATTCCAGCCCAAGCGGAGCGAGATCCGCACCTTGGCGATCAAGGGAGCGGCGGCATGAGCATTCTCGTGGCCGGGGCAGGCGGCTTCGTCGGGCGTCGCTTCGTTGAGAAACTCCGGGCCGAGGGGCGCCCGGTCATTGCCGGCGTGCGCAAACCGCGAGAGAGCTTTGAGCGCATGGGCGTCGAGCAGCGTGTGTTCGATGCCGGAAACCCCGAAACGCTCGCGCCTGCGCTTAAGGGCGTGACGCACATTGTTAACTGTATCATGGGCGGTCCGGCCGAGATGGTCGCCTCAACCCGAAATCTCACGGAAGTTGCCGTGAAGGTTGGCGTCCAGCGTTTCGTGCATTTCTCCTCGATCGCCGTTTTCGGCAATGCCGAGGGCGAGATCGGCGATGATTTTCCCGTTGGCCAGAACGTCGATGCCTACGGGCAGGCAAAGATCGATTGCGAGCATCTCATCCGGAAGGCGCAACAGGAGGGTCTTCGGACGGTCATCCTCCGCCCGGCGTTGATCTATGGGCCCGGCTCGGAACAATGGACGGCGCGAATCGCACGGCTCCTGCGCTGGGGGCGGCTCGGTGATCTCGGTGCCGCCGGCGATGGAATCTGCAATCTCATCCACGTCGATGATGTCGTCGCTGCGGCGGTTGCCGCGCTCGACCGGCCGGAAGCGGTCAACAGGGCTTTCAACCTCGCGATGGCGGAAGCGCCGAGCTGGAATCGGTATCTGATGGATTTCAGCCGCTCGCTCGGCTTCACGCCGGTTTTCCGCGTGCCGGGCCGTAACCTGCGGATCGAGACGAAGCTCGTCGCCATCCCGCTCAAGATCGCCGCGATCGTCACCGCCAAGCTCGGTTTCGGTCAGCACCTCGTGCCGGATATGATCTCGCCGAGCCTTGGGCGCCTGTTCGATCTTGAAGCCCGCTATCATTCCGCGCGGGCGGATATCGTCCTTGGGCCGTCGAGCATCGGCTACGCGGAAGGGCTGCGGCAATCAGCCGATTGGATCGGCCAAAGATGAGTGAGAGCTCGATGCGCCTGAGCGACGATCATGTAGCCCCCGCCCTTCCCACGACCTATGTGTCGATCCAGCAGTTGCGCGCCTTGGCGGCGCTCGGCGTGGTGTTGGCCCATCTCGAAATCTACCTCGGGCGGATGGGTTTCACCGGCGCCTGGCCCCATTTTCTGACATCCGGTGTCGATATTTTCTTCGTCATTTCCGGCTTCATCATGTGGGTGACGACGGCGGATCGTACGGTAACGCCAGGCCAGTTCCTGCTCAATCGACTCATCCGTATCGCGCCGCTCTATTGGGTGGTGACGTCGCTGGCGCTCGCCGTCCTCTTGACCAACAAAGGGTTGATGCCGGGCGCAGCTCTGGATTGGGGACATGTCTTCGCCTCGTTCCTCTTCATTCCGGCCGTGCATCCCGTGCTCGGTGAGCCGCAGCCGCTTGTCACCGCCGGCTGGACGCTCAATTTCGAGATGATGTTCTACACCCTGTTCGCGCTGGCGCTTTTCCTGCCGCAACGCTTCCGGATTAATGCCGTCCTGACGCTGCTGTTGGGGGTTGTTTCCCTGCGGGCTTTCGATCCGCGCCCCTTCGGCGCGATCTGGTTCTATTCCTCGAACATCATTCTTGAATTCGGCTTCGGTGTGATGATCGGCGCGCTTGTCACGGCCGGTCGCCGGTATTCGACGCGGACGGGTGCGATCCTCGTTGTCCTTGGAGCAATCCTCGTCGTGCTCCTGTCGGAGGTTCGGGAGGCCGAGCACCTGCGCGCGATCCTGCGCGGCGTTCCGAGCGCGATGATTGTACTCGGCGCGGTAATGCTCGAGCTAGACGGCCGTGTCCTCGTATCGCGCTTCGCCCGGTTTCTCGGCGATGCGTCCTACTCGATCTACCTGACGCACGGTATGGTGCTCTCGGCGTTCACGCGGGTGTGGATGAAACTCCTTCCGCCGGCGCTCTCGAATTCGTTCCCGCTGTTCTGCTTCGCGGGTTTCGTTGTTGCGGCGGTTGCGGGAAGCGCGATCTACTTGTGGGTCGAAAAGCCGCTTGGCCGGATCGCGAAGAACCTCCTCAGTCCCCGCCGGAAATCGGTAGCGGCCTGAGCCGGCTCTCTCAGCCTGTTCGTCTTGCGGCGATGAACCGACGAACAGTACCGAGAAGTGAGGGAAACAGGATCGGGATCAACACGGCATAGATTGCCATGCCGAACAGGACGATGACGAGGATCGAATTCCATTGTGGCCGGACCGTCACGCCGAAGGTCGGCAGCATCACAATGGCACCATACATCGCGCTCGATGCGAGGAGCACGCGGGTGAACTGCCAGAGTGGCACAGGCATGCTGAATCGCCAGCGCAGATAGAGCATGTCGCAGAAGGCCGTCGCAATTGCAGCAAGGGATGCGCCGATCACAGCGCCGACCAGCCCATACATCACAAGGCCGATCATGGCTGCCAGTACGGTGATGATCGCTTCAGTGAATTCGAGAACTAGCATCGCTTTCGGTGCTTCGAACAGCAGGAACATCTGGTCCCAACCGTGCATTCTGAGATTGCGGATTGCGGCCCCGAGTAGCGCCCAAGGCAGGATTTGGATCGTTGCATTCTGGAATTCGGGCGCGATGAGCCATCGTACCAGCGGCTCGTTGATCGCAGCGACGCCGAGGGTCGCCGGCGCAATCACCCCGAGAAGCAGCGCGGAATTGTTCGAAAGCTGGCGGCGTGCGCCCTCCTCGTCGCCGGATTCCATCGCCCGGACGGCGAGCGGGTAGGCGGCTGCGGTCACTAGCATCGCGGCGACGTTCGAGAGCCGCGTCGCGAGGGTCCAGCCAACCGAAAGCAGACCGAGCGCGACGGCCCCGTCGCCGACCTGTACCACGAAGCGGATGCCATGCGCGGCCACCCAACCGAAGCCGCCAGCAAGCGTGATCGGCAGCCCGAACTGCATCGCGGCGCGCAGGATGGGCCGATCCATTGAGCCGTTGAGCGGGCGAAGGCCGACGAGGCGGCTTGCCACAAGACCGACCGCCAGTTGGATCGCTGCATAAATCAGCAGCACTATGGCGGGGTCAGTCGCCATGAGTTCCAGCGCGAGCACGGTGAAGGCCAGTCCGCCGATCGGCGGCAGGATCTGGACCAGCGAATAGGCGCCGATGGCAGCGTTCTTCCGCGCGTATTCGGCAAGAAAATTGAGATAGCTCCGCGTCATCGTGAAGACGCAGGCGCTGAGGTGAAAGGCGAGTGAGGCATCCGGCTTTGTCGCGAACACGATTCCGGTGGTGACGAAACCCTGTAACAAGGTCGTGACGAGGAGGACGTGCTGCTCGGTGTGCGCGTAGCGAATCCGGTCTTCGTCGGTGGAGAACCCGCCAGCATAGCGCAGCATGTAGAATGTCCACCACGACATGCAAACCAGGAACACGAGCTCCTGGCTCGCGAAGATGAGCATCGTCAGCCCGTAGTCCGCCGCACCGAGATAATGCGTCAGGACGATTGCGGTCGCGAATTGTGTCAGCGGCCCGAGCAGTTGCGCGGGGAGGTAGGCGATCGTCTGCCGGATCAGCATTGGGCGGTCCTGGCTGGGAAGCGCGCACGGCCTGCGGCCAGAGGCAAGGCAAGGGGAGCCGGTGCTCGTCGTGGCAGGAGGAGAAGCAGGAACAGGCACATCATGGCGAAGCCGATGGTTTTCCCGGCAATGCCGAGGAAGGTCGAGTTGACGACGAAGAAGTAACCGATAACTAGCCAGGCGCGCCCCTGACAGCGGGCGGAGAGCGCGAAGAGATAGAACAGCAATCCGGTAAAGAACAGCAGACTGGGCAGAATGCCGTAGAACAGGATGAACGCGACCCACAGGCTCTCGATGCCGAATTCAAGCCGGTGGATATGCACGTAATGGGCAAGGTTCTCCTGCTGCGGCCCGAATAGAAGCTCGGGGATCGTGAAGCCGCGGAACAGTTCGAACATCACGATGCGGGCATTGGCACTGCCCTTGTCCTCCGTGAACCGGAGGATGAACTTGTCGAAGAAACCCAGTTCGAGAAGAGCACCGGCGATGCCGACCAGCGCCGGCAGCAGGAAAGCCAGAAGCACGACATGCCGGAGCTGAAGCTTGGCGCCGGCGAGAAACTGTAAGGCGCTGCGTGCAAGCGTGACCAACACCGCCAGCATCAGGAGAACCAGCGACGCTCGGCCGCCGAAGGCGACCATTCCGACAAGCTGAAGACCGATCATCGCCGGCCGATGCCATCCCTTGAGGGCGCCGCCACCAAGGAGGAGAATCATCGTGTAGCAGCCCGTCATCAGCGCATTGCCGAGCGGGTGACCGATGAAGGCGGTCGAGCGCCAGTCGTCCGTGATGAGGATGCCGCCTGCGACATAGGGTGTCAGCCGCCACCCTGAGCCGAATTCGGCAATGCCGAGCAGTGCATTCAGCGCGAAGCCGATATGGATGAGACGCACCATGCTCGCTTGTGTCTCGGGCGAGAGCCGCACCACGATTTGCAGGATCAGCAAAGGCAAGAGGAAGGTATCGACGAGGCTGGCGGCGGGCAGACTCTGGTTCGCAAGGGCATGATAGAGGAGCACGATCCAGGCGGCGAGAAACAACCAGAGGCGGGAGTCGCTATTAAAGGCGCCGAGAAGGCTCGCGAGCGGGTTGCCGTCGCGTAGCGCGATGACAATGTAGAGCAGGAAGACGGTGTAGGTCGCGGGATGGAACCGCATCGGCCCGGAACCGCCAGGCGCGTCGTAATTCCATCCGATCATCATCAGCATCATCGGTGAAATGAACATCATCAACGCAACGGCAGTGAGCGCCAGTGCGTGGATCACCTTGTCCTGACGCGGCGTTCGGGAAGGTGTGGTCGCCCTCATGCCGCACGCCCGACGCCCCCGGATTGCCTGACAACGCCGATAAGGCTGTCGCCGAACCGTTGACCGAGTTCCGCGGCTATCCGGCCATCCGCATTCGGCGACACGAGTGCGATCACACCGTCAATGCGTCGATCGATGTCGATCTGGTCGAGCGCGGCCGAACCGATCGCCGGGCCGTCGATGAGGGTCAATCCGATTCGGCGAGGCCGTTGGCCGTGCATCGCTGGTCGAGCGCCCTTCACCCCGCCGAAAGGCAGGAAGGCTAGGCGCGACGAAAGCGCAATGACCGGGCGAAGACTGCCGCCGAATTCAGCCTGGACGGTGGCACCGTTGTTGCCGAGCTGAGCCGTCAGTGCGTGGGCTCCGCCTGCTCCGTCGACAAGCAGGATATCGAGGCCGCGCCCCGCAAGGGCATGTGCGAGATTGGCAGCCAGTGTCGGACTCCCGTGTCCACCGCCCATGCCGGTGACCATCACCGTTGCGCCGGGATGCGGGCCGACCATTGCGCTGATCCGCTCGGCGAGGTTCTGGATTTCCTTTGCATAGGCCGAGTGCGGGGCACGCAGCACAGCGTCGGGCGTGAGGCGAGTGCCGGTGCCCTTGCGTGCACCCCTCCCGACCCAGCGGACGGCGCCGGCATCTGCTGGTGCTGGAAGAACTGCGAGAAGTTCGGGCATGCTCTCGGAAGGGAGGACGGGTATGGGGACATCTTGCGCGGAAGCCTGCGGTGCCGGGGGCTTCGCGAAACCGCCGCGCTTGCGCTGTCCCTTGCGGGCTTGGGAGAGGGTTTCCAGCAACAGCGCCAGTGCCACGCCGAGGAAAAGCCCGCCGAAGAGCGAGAGCGCGAGAATCAGCGGACGGTTCGGCCAGGCGCGGCGCAGCGGCGCGACAGCCGGCGCGATGACGCGACCGGCTGGCGTATCGACCGTCAATCGTGCGATCTGCTCCTTGTCGCGCAGGAATTTCTCGTAAACTGCTTTCTGTGCATCGACTGCGCGTTCGAGTTCGCGCAGGCGCAGGAGGGTGCGATTGATGCCGGTGGCGTCGGATTTCAGACGTTCGAGCTGGCGTTCGAGCGCCTTTACATTGCCGCTGGCGACGACGTAGGCGGAACGGGCACCGGCAGCGATGCGTTCGAGTTCCTCGCGGATCAGCCGCAACACATCCGCTTTCTGCTGCGTGACCTCGATCGCGGCGGGGTGGCGCGGGCCGAGCGTCGACCGGGCATTCGCGTCGAGGCGGGAAATCTCGGCCAATTGGCCGCGTAACCGGTCGATCACCGGGGATTTCAATGCTTCGACGGTCGAATCCGGCACCCGGCCGCCCTTGCGCAGGGCCTCTACCTGATCGAGCGCCGCCTTGGCCTCGGCTGCTTTCCGCTGGGCATCGACGAGGCCGCGGTTGAGTTCGCTCAATTGTTGCTCGCCGATCAGCTTGCCCTCAACACCGAGGATCTTGTTTTCTTGCTTGTAGGTTTCGACCCGGGCCTCCGCTTCCTTCAGGCGGTCTTGAAGCTGCTTGAGGTGCGTTTCGAGCCAGGATTGCTCGCGTTGCGCGGTTTCGGATTTCGAATCGCGGCCGTCGCTAAGGTAGGCGCGGGCGATCGCGTTGGCGATGCGCGCCGATTTCTCGGCAGACTGGGTGCGGACCTGGATTTCGACGACATAGGTCCGGTCCGGCCGTTTGACCTTCACCCCTTCCTGCAGATTGCGCAGTGTATTGGAAGCGGCATCACCCGGACCATTGGCGAATTCCGCATCATCCTGCAGCTTCTCATCGGCGATGACGCGACGCAGAACCGCGTCCGATTCGATAACGAGTGTTTGGCTGTCCACCAGGTTCGGATCGTAGCCCGCGCCGGTGCCTGAACCCTCGATCTGGAAACTCGCCTTGTTGCGCGGATCGATGAAGATAGCCGTCGCCGCCATGTAGGAGGATTTCGCGGTAAAGGCGTAGCCGAGCCCGAGCGTCGTGACGATGGCCGTCGTCGTTGCGATCGTCTTCCACCGCCGGCGCAGGATCGAGCCGAACTCTGCAATGCCGACCGGCGCTTCCTCGGTTTTCACACTGCCTTCCATCCAGTCTGGCGAATGGCCGGCTTGTGGCTCCGCAGCCCGCACGAAGCGGCCTGTGGGGCTGTTGTGGGAAGGTGTCAGTCGCCTGCGCATCGCGGTCCCGGTTTCATCCTTTTCAGGTCCGGCAATGCAAGGTGCCGCGCCTGCACCCCGTCCGATTGCGAGGGGCTTGGGGTCACCCTCGCATATGATTCTTTACGAAGTGTTCACCATAAAACGCGGGTCGGCACGACCTCGCTGGATCGTTTGCAGGTTTTTGAGGGATTTGGGTTTTTCTCGGCAGAATGAAGTCCGGGGATATTCCGATGATGCCATCAGGGGGAGCCAGAGAAGCTGGCCATGCAACCGGTGCGGGGGTTCCGCTCCTTCAAACCGCGCTCGACGATGGATCATTCTCGGTCGAATCGCATCGAGTCGCGGACACGGCAAGCTTGCTGCGCATGATAGATGGGCTGGAGAGCGGAGTTTGCCAGAGTCCGCTCTGGCTGGGGAGCTGGCTTTCGGTCTTTGGGAAGTCGGTTGATATCGAGTCGTTCGTCGTACTGCTTCACGACAAGGCGGGTCGCGTGCGTCTGGCGCTCCCTCTCATCCGTCGCGCCGAACACGGCCTCCAGTTCCTTGAGGCGATGGACAACTGTGTGTCGGATTACAATGCACCACTGATCCGACGCGAGGGGCACGCGGATCTTCCGGATGGTGACGCGCTGTGGCGGCTGATCGCCGATGTCTTGCCCGAGGCCGATGTTTTCCGGTTTGAACGCATGGCGCCGCGCGTCGTTGGCATGGCGAATCCGCTGTTCGGACATCCTCGCGCGCGGCAGAACCGCCTCGCCGGTTGGGCTTCGGCCGATATCGAAAACTGGGATAGTTTTTTCGCGACGCTTTCGAGCAAGCAGCGGGAAAACTCCGGCAAGAACCGTCGCAGGTTCCTCCGCCAACCGGGTGCCACCTTCCACATCGTCAATGACACGGATCGGGGTTTCGCCGCTCTCGAATGTCTCGATGCCTTTCAGAAGGGGCGCATCGGCGACAAGGGGCTCGACTATTGCCTCGATCGCCCGGATATCGCTGCGTTTTACCGGGAGTTGACGCTCAGGGGCATGGCGAGCGGTCAGATCGTCATCGCCGAAATGCGTGCCGGCGACGAAGTCGTCGCCGTTAACTTCGCCGTGGTGGCCGGAAGTGAGGCACTCTATCTGCGCGTCGGTAATCAATTTGGCGAATGGGGCAAGATGTCTCCCGGCGTTATGGTGACCGAACTCGCCATCGAGGAAGCGGTTCGACGCGGGACGAAGACCTTCGACTTCGGCATGGGCGACTACGTCTACAAACGGCGCCTCGGGGCGCGTGAATACCCGCTTCAGGATCTCGTCTTACCGCTCTCGCTGCGGGGTGCGCCCTATGCGCTTCTCTGGCATGCGCGGACATGGGTTTCGCGCAACCCGCTCGTGCGCAAGCTTACCGGCCGGGCGGCCCTGCCCGCCGGCAACGCCTCGTTCGAGGACGCGGCGGCCTGATCGATATCAGATCGCGTCCTTGACCCGATCGAGCGTGCGGTCAAGGTGGCGGCCGATGATCTCGGCCAACGCTTCTCCCTCGCGCGCTTCGAGCGCTCGGATCATTTCCTCATGCTCGGCGACCGCGCCTGCCCAGCGATCCTCGGTCTCGTTGCCGATGAAGCGGATGCGTTTAAGGCGTGCCTGCAATGTTTCGTGTGTCGCCGCGAGGACGGTATTGCCCGAGGCTCGGGCGATGGCGCTGTGAATGGCCTGATTGAGCTTGAAGTAGTCCAGCCGCTGACGCTTCCCGTAATGCGCGATCATCCGGTCGTGCAGGGATCGGATGGCGGCGATCTCCTCGTTGTTCGCGCGGACGCAGGCGATGCGGGCGGCCGTTTGTTCGAGAGCCTTGATGACCTCGAGCGTATCGCGGATATCCTGTTCGGCGAAGCGGCGGACGATGGCGCCCTTCGCCGGAATGACCTCGACCAGCCCCTCGCTCGCCAACGTCTTGATCGCCTCGCGCAACGGCGTTCGGGATACGCCGAGGGATGCGCCGACCTGGCCTTCGTTGATCCGTGTGCCGGGTGGAAGGTGGCCGGCGATGATCATGTCGCGCAGTTGCCCCAGCACGGCCTCGTGCAACGTGATCCGGGCAATCGGCGTTACCATCCCAAGCCCCTGAGCCGCTCGGCGTGTCTCGCTTTCAGGGTTGGCGCCTTTTTCTGCTTCGCCTGACATGATTTGACCCTCTCCCCGTTCATGCCTCCTTATCAGCGCAGGTCCGAAAGGAAAAGAGAAGCGCGCCGGTTGGGCGTGGATGCCGACTGGAGCATAAAATCGGCTTATGCTCGACCTCGAACTAGAAAGTCGGTCGGCGTTCCTGTAGCACTAATATATCAGCCTCGCGAATACTGGTCCGGACACTGGTGTGCCGGCTGGTTCTCGCTGCATCAAAGAGGAAAGAATGTCGGTTTTCCAGAATTTTGTCGGTGGCGAATGGCTCGCCACCTCGTCCGTCTCGCGCAACATCAACCCGTCCAATACGTTAGATGTGATTGGCGAGTTCGCGCAAGGATCGGTCACCGATGCCGAGAAGGCGATCGCGGCCGCGAAAGCCGCCTTCCCGGAATGGTCGCGGTCGAACCCTCAGACGCGGTATGATATTCTGAAGAGGGCCTCGGATGAAATTCTTGCCCGCAAGGACGAACTTGGCCGTATCCTAAGCCGCGAGGAAGGCAAGACCTTGGCCGAAGGCATCGGTGAGGCCGCGCGCGCCGGGCAGATATTCGCCTTCTTCGCCGGCGAGGCCCTGCGCCTGATGGGCGAGACGGTTCCTTCCGTCCGCCCCGGCGTTGGTGTCGAGATGACGCGCGAGGCGGTCGGTGTCGTGGGTATGATCACGCCTTGGAATTTTCCGATCGCGATTCCGGCGTGGAAGATCGCGCCGGCGCTCGCCTGGGGCAACACCATCGTCATCAAGCCGGCGGATCTGGTGCCGCATTCGGTCTGGGCGCTGTGTGACATACTCAATCGAGCAGGGTTGCCCAAGGGGGTCCTCAATCTCGTAATGGGTCGCGGCTCCGTCGTCGGGCAGGCGATTATCGATCACAGGGACGTTGCGGCGATCTCCTTCACCGGTTCGGTCACGACCGGCCGCCGTATCGCGGCTGCCTGCGTCGCTTCGACGCCGATGAAGAAGGTGCAGCTCGAAATGGGCGGCAAGAACCCGCTCGTGGTGCTGGACGATGCCGATCTCAAGATTGCGGTCGAATGCGCGGCGAACGGCGCGTTCTTTTCCACTGGCCAGCGTTGCACCGCCTCCTCGCGCCTGATCGTCACCGAGGGTATTCATGACGCCTTCGTCGCGGCGCTGACCGAACGTCTTCAGGGGCTGGTGGTCGATGATGCGCTGAAGGCCGGCACGCATATCGGGCCTGTCGTGGACCAGTCGCAGCTCGATCAGGACGAGAGCTACATCGATATCGGCCGCAAGGAAGGCGCGAAGCTGCACTGGGGTGGCGAGCGCCTCAACCGCGAGAGCCCTGGCTTCTATCTCCAGCCGGCGCTCTTCACTGAGTGCACCAACGCGATGCGTATCAGCCGTGAGGAGGTGTTCGGGCCGGTTGCCGGCGTCATCCGCGTCAAGAATTACGATGAGGCGCTGGCCATCGCTAACGATACAGAGTTTGGCCTCTCCTCGGGCATTTGCACCGGCAGCCTCAAGCACGCAACGCACTTCAAGCGGAACAGCGAGGCCGGCATGGTGATGGTCAATCTGCCGACGGCCGGTGTCGACTACCATGTGCCATTTGGCGGCCGGAAAGGCTCCAGCTACGGCCCCCGTGAGCAGGGCGTCTACGCCAAGGAGTTCTACACGACAGTGAAAACGGCTTATACTCTAGCCTGACGCGGGGAGGCGGCGATGGCGAGGGCGATTGCGGAAGACGATCTCATTACGAGCATCGCTGATGCGCTCCAGTTCATCGCCTGCTACCATCCGGCCGACTACATCGAGAATCTGGCCGCCGCCTATGCCCGGGAGAAAAGCGCGGCGGCCAAGTCAGCAATCGGTCAGATCCTCGTCAATTCGCGCATGGCGGCGCTCGGTCGTCGGCCGATGTGCCAGGATACCGGCACGGCGCAGATTTTCATGAAAATCGGAATCGGCGCGCGGATCGAAACGCAACGTTCGCTCCAATCCCTCGCGGACGAAGCGGTGAGGCAGGCATGGCGCCGAGAGTCGAATCCGCTCCGGGCTTCTGTAGTAATGGATCCCTTATTTAGCCGGAAAAATACATTCGATAACACGCCTGCGATGTTGCACGTCGAGATCGCTGAAGGCAATCGGATCGAAGTACATGTTGCGGCAAAGGGCGGTGGGTCCGAGAACAAGGCACGCTTTGCTGCGCTAGACCCCAGCGAAGATGTGAGGGGCTGGGTTCTGCGTACGGTGGAAGCCCTGGGGGCAGGCTGGTGCCCGCCGGGTCTGATCGGTCTGGGTGTCGGCGGAACGCCGGAAATGGCGATGCTGCTCGCCAAGAAATCCCTGCTGGAAGCCATCAACATGCCGGACCTCCTGCGCCGCGGTCCTGTCTCGAAGATCGAGGAATTTCGCATTGAATTATATAACGCGATCAACGCGCTTGGCATTGGTGCGCAAGGGCTTGGCGGCCTGACAACGGTGCTCGACGTCAAGATCGAAACCTTCCCGACCCATGCGGCGTCGAAGCCTGTCGCTCTTGTTCCTCAGTGCGCGGCAGACCGGCATGTTGCTTTTGTTCTTGATGGATCGGGGCCTGCGGTTTTCGCGCCCCCCGATCTTGCCCTCTGGCCGACCAATATCGAGTATGGCGCGGGCGGCACGGCCCGCTCCGTTGATCTCGATCGACTTGATCCGAGCGAGGTCAGAAACTGGAAAGCCGGCGAAACACTTCTATTGAGCGGACGTCTTTTGACTGGTCGCGACGCGGCCCATCTACGGCTTTGCCAGATGCTTTCGCGGGGTGAAACGCTCCCCGTCGATCTACAAAATCGTGCGATCTACTACGTCGGCCCAGTCGACGCGGTCGGCGATGAGGCCGTCGGTCCGGCGGGGCCGACGACTGCGTCACGCATGGATCGGTTCACGCAGCAACTGCTTGAAAAGGCAGGCCTCCTCGTGATGATCGGCAAGGCGGAGCGCGGACCTGCCACGATCGAGGCGATCCACAAGCGCGGCGCCTCCTATCTCATCGCTGTTGGCGGCGCGGCATACCTTGTCTCGAAGGCGATCCGTTCGGCGAAGGTTGTCGCATTCGACGATCTCGGCATGGAGGCGATCCACGAGTTCGTCGTCGAGGACATGCCGGTGACCGTCGCCGTGGATTCCTCGGGTCAATCCATCCACACGCTCGGCCCTGCGCTCTGGCGGCGATGATCAGATCGCCTTGCGAGCGCGCAACGCGTCGATGGCATGATCCGCGAGGCCGATCTCTTGTAGGATACTGTCGGTCTGTTCACCGAGCGCGGGAACGGCGTCCATCCTCGGCGCAAAGCTGTTGGTCTCGCACGGCGGCAGCATGGCAGGAATCGATCCAGCTGGTGAGCCGACTTCGCGCCAGCGGTTCCGCGCCTTCAGTTGCTCATGACCCCAGAGGTCATGCATGTCGTTGAGGCGAGCGTTCGCGATTTGCGCTTCTTCGAGAAGTTCGGTTGCTTCGGAAATTGTTTTGCCGGAGAAACAAGAAACGATGATGGCTCGAAGCGTATCGCGATTGGCACTCCGTTTTGCGTTCGAGTTGAAGCGGGGATCATTTGCCAGACTGGCGTTTCCAAGAACGTCCCGGCAAAAGACAGCCCATTCGCGCTCGTTCTGAAGGCCGAGCATAACGGTCTTGCCGTCGCCGGTTGGAAACGGACCATAAGGGTAGATCGTGGCGTGCGAGGCGCCCGCGCGCGGCGGGGGGGCGGCGCCGTCATAGGCATAATACATCGGGTAGCTCATCCATTCCGCCATGCTTTCGAGCATGGATACCTCGATGTTCGCGCCTTTCCCCGTTCGTTCGCGCAGGAGGAGCGCGGAAAGGATTGACGTGTAGGCATACATTCCGGCCGCGATATCGGCGATGGAGCAGCCGGCCTTGGCAGGATCGTCTGGCGTTCCAGTCACCGAAAGGAAGCCGCTTTCGCTTTGAATCAGAAGATCATAGGCCTTCTTATCGCGGAAGGGGCCGTCCGGTCCATAGCCGGAGATATTGCAGACGATGAGGCGCGGATACTTCTTGCCGAGCGTTGCATAGGAGAGACCGAGCCGCTCGGCCGCGCCTGGTGCGAGGTTCTGAACGAGCACATCCGCTTTTGCGATCAGGCGTTCAAGGATATCGCCTGCTTCCTCATCCTTCACATCGAGTGTCAGGCTTTCCTTGGAGCGGTTGACCCAGACAAAGTGTGAGGCAAGCCCGTTGACACGCGTATCGTAGGCGCGGGCGAAATCGCCTACCCCGGGACGCTCAATCTTGATGACGCGGGCGCCGAGATCGGCGAGCTGTCGCGTCGCGAAGGGCGCGGCAATCGCATGTTCGAGCGTAACCACGGTTATCCCGTCCAGGGGTCGCATGACAGTCTCCGTTTAGCCGGCAATTTTCAGGATTAGGTGCGCGAGCGCATCTGGCGCGGTGATCATCGCGTCATGCCCGGTCGCGAGTTCGATGAAGGGAATTCCGCGCGCCTTCGCGAGCTGACGGCTCGCTTCAAGCGGGGTGTAGACCGGGTCGGTGCAGACGACATAGGTCGCCGGAAGGCCGTTGGTCAGCGGGTTCTTGAGGTGGAGGGGCGAGCGGTATGTGGAGATGGGGTGGGGCGTCAGGCGGTTTCCAAGCTTCGCCGCGTCGGCTTCGGTGAGAATGCCCAGCGATTTCGGCTTGGGAAACGGCAGGCTCACGCCGCCGCTCGTCTCTTCGGAGGCGCGAATCCTGCCCTCGACGACCTCCTGTGTGAGTGTATCGAACGGACACTGGCCGTTCTCGATGATCATGGAATCGAGAAAGATCAGTTGCCGTAATCGCTCCGGCATCCGGTCCGCGATGCCGCTGATGGCAAGCCCGCCGAACGAGTGACCGACGAGCACGACATCTTCGAGTGCCTCGAACCGGAGAACGTTGGCGATATCGTCAACGAAGGTGTCGAGTGTGATGTCCCGCGACAGCAGATGCGCGCGTTCGCCGAGGCCGGTTTGCGTCGGCGTGAAGACACGATGCCCCGCCTCTTCGAGAACCGCGCGGGTCTCCTTCCAGCACCAGCCGCCATGCCAGGCGCCATGAACAAGAACGAAGGTGCGGCGGGGTTCGGTCAAGATCGTGATCCTCAAAACGAGCGCGGCAGGCCCAGGAGGTGCTCCGCGACATACGAAAGGATCAGATTGGTCGAAATCGGCGCGACTTGATAGAGCCGGGTTTCGCGGAACTTGCGTTCGACATCATATTCACACGCAAAGCCGAAACCGCCGTGGAACTGGATGCAGGCATTCGCTGCTTCCCAGCTTGCCTTGGCGGCAAGGTATTTGGCCATGTTGGCCTGTGCGCCGCAGGGCAGGTTCGCATCGAACAGCCGGCAGGCTTCGTAGCGCATGAGATTGGCGGCCTCGACCTCGATGAAACTCTCCGCGATCGGGAACTGAACGCCCTGATTCTGGCCGATAGGACGGCCGAACACCACGCGCTCCTTGGCATAGGCGGTTACCTTGTCGATAAACCAGTAGCCGTCGCCGATGCATTCGGCGGCGATCAGCGTCCGCTCCGCATTTAGGCCGGTGAGGATATACTTGAAGCCCTGGCCCTCCTCGCCGATCAGATTTTCAGCAGGAATTTCGAGGTTGTCGAAGAAGAGTTCGTTGGTCTCGTGGTTGACCATGTTGAGGATGGGGCGAACCTCCATCCCTTTGCCGATAGCCTGCCTGAGGTCGACGATGAAGATCGACATGCCCTCGGACTTCTTCTTCACCTGATCGAGCGGTGTGGTGCGCGCGAGCAGGATCATGAGGTCGGAGTGCTGGATGCGCGAGATCCAGACCTTCTGGCCGTTGATGACGTAACGGTCGCCCTTCCGGACCGCCGTTGTTTTGATCTTGGTGGTGTCGGTGCCGGTCGTGGGCTCGGTGACGCCCATCGATTGAAGGCGTAGTTCGCCCGAGGCGATCTTGGGGAGATAGAGTTTCTTCTGCGCGTCCGACCCGTGCCGCAAGAGCGTGCCCATGTTGTACATCTGGCCATGGCAGGCACCGGAGTTGCCACCCGAGCGGTTGATCTCCTCCATGATGACCGAGGCTTCGGTGAGACCGAGGCCCGAGCCGCCATATTCCTCCGGGATCAGCGCCGCCATCCAGCCGGCTTTCGTCAACGCATCGACGAATTCCTCCGGATAGCCGCGCGTCTCGTCGATCTTGCGATGATACTCGGCTGGAAACGTCGCGCAGAGATTGCGGATAGCGTCGCGCAGGTCCTGGTAGCGATCGGGTTCGGATATCATTGTCGGGCTTTCTCTCAGGCGAAGGTCACGTTGGCATCCATGCAGAGCGCGCCGGCCTTCGTGGCCCACAGCCGGGCCTTGCCATCGCGCTCGATGCTGCCGCAGACCGTGAATTCATCGACATCGAAAATCGGTGCATGCGCGCGGAAACCGAAGCGGGTCACCTGCGCGTCCGGCTTGGCGCGCTGCAAGCCGTCGAGCAGTAGCGTCGCGATCAGCGGGCCATGAACGATGAGGCCCGGATACCCCTCGACGTCCGTCACGTAAGGCTGGTCGTAGTGGATACGGTGCGAATTGAAGGTCAACGCCGAATAGCGGAACAGCAAGACGGGATCAGGTTGGATCAGCCGTTCCCAGTGACTGCTTTCGGGTGCCGGGATCGGTGTCGATGCAGGCGCACCGGGTTGAACCGCCTCGCGATAGACGATGTCGTGTTCCTCGTCTATGGCGAGGCCGTGCCCGTTGCTCATCTCGTGGCGGACCGTGACGAAAACGAGTTCGCCCGAGCGCCCCGACTTGTGCTCGACCTTGGTGATGGTCGATTTCTTCGTGGCGTTCTCGCCGATCAGGAGCGGTCGGTGGAAGGTCAGGCGGCTTCCGGCCCACATCCGTCGAGGGAGGGATACGGGGGGCAGGAAGCCGCCTTTCTCGGCATGCCCATCGGCTCCGACGGCGGACATCGGATGAATAGGCAGGAAGTGCATCCAGTGCCAGAGCGGGGGCAAGGCGCTGCCGGCGCGATAAGGCGGATCAGCGCGATCCAGAGTCGCGGCCAAGGCATTCGACGGGAATGGCGCGATCACCTCCTCGGTGCTGTCGCTGCGCCCTATCCACTGCTTTAACTTCGCTGCATCGATGGCCATTGCTTCCCCCGCTTGCGTGTTACTTGCCACGCCTTGCATATTCGGCAAATTCGGAATTTTTAAATATCGCATTCCGATTTTACGAACGCTGGAGAGAGCCATGCACTTCGATCTTTCGGATCTGCGCCTTTTCCAGGCGGTCGCAGAAGCCGGAAACCTGACTCGCGGTGCCCGCAACGCCTTCCTGTCGCCGCCAGCAGCGAGTGCCCGCCTCAAGGCGCTGGAGACCGAACTGCGCGCGCAGCTCTTCTATCGCGACAACCGCGGCGTGACGCTGACGGAGGCCGGCAAGACGCTGCTGCGCCATTGCCGGCTCATCCTGCGACAGGTCGAACATGTGAAGAGCGAGTTCGGCGTTTACGGCGCAGAGGCGAGCGGGCATATCCGCATCTTCGCCAACACGACCGCCGTGACCGAATTCATGCCTGAGATCCTTGCGCGGTTTCTCGCCGAGCGGCCGGGAGTGACGGTCGATCTTCAGGAGCGATTGACGCAGGATATCGTCCGCTCGGTCGTGGAGGGGGCGAGCGATCTCGGCATCGTTTCCGGTGAGGTGCCGACCGAAGGGTTGCAGGCTCTCCATTTCTCGACCGACCGGCTCGTGCTTGCGACCGCAATCGGTCATCCGCTCGAAGGGCGTGGCCACGTGCCGTTCTCGGAGGCGATCCGCTATGAGCATATTGGACTTCACGAAGGCTCGACCCTGCTCGCCTTTCTGCGTTCTCTCCTTGAGAAGAACGGTTACGAGCGCGCACTGCGCGTACAGGTGCGCTCGTTCGAGGCGATGTGCCGTATGGTCGAGGCAGGAGTCGGCGTTGGGGTGATGCCGGAATCCGCCGCGATCCGCCATCGCCGCACGATGCGGATCGGCATCGTGCAACTTGACGAATCCTGGGCTATCCGCGAACGCAGCGTTCTGGTCCGAGAACTGGATGCTTTGCCGGGTTGCGCGCGCGCGTTAGTCGCCAAGCTGCTTGAATCCGGCTCCGGCGGCATCCACCACAGCGAGAAGTTTCCTCATCCCGAGGTTTAAGCGAGGCAGGGGCTGGCGAACCGGTATGGTGGTCGCTATCGTGATCGGCAACGAACAGATCTACAGCTACGGGAAACGTCCATGCCGCTCGATTTCGCCGCTCGCCTTGATGCGCGGTCCGCCCTGCCGGTTGATGCCGGATCAGCCGCGCTCGCCGGACGCGTTTGGCGGCCCGAGCTTGGCGGACCTTCCGTTGTTGCGGTTCGCGAGGGCGTCGTCGTCGACATCTCGCGGCGCTTTCCGACGATGCGCGATCTCTGCGAGACCCCGGACCCCGCCGCCGCCCTCCGCGCTGCCGACGGCGAGAATATTGGTGGCCTCGCAGAGATTCTCACCAACACGGTGTCGGAACTGCGCGATCCCGCGCGCCCGCACTGGCTTGCCCCTATCGATCTCCAGGCTGTGAAGGCCGCAGGCGTCACCTTCGCGATCTCTATGCTCGAACGCGTGATCGAGGAGCGCGCGCGCGGCAATCCGGCGGCGGCCGAGGCGATCCGCAAAGAGATCACCACGCTCGTTGGTGACGATCTGTCCAGGCTCAGACCCGGTTCGGACGAGGCGATGCGGCTCAAGGCCGTGCTGATCGAGCAGGGCGTGTGGAGCCAGTATCTCGAAGTGGGGATCGGGCCGGATGCCGAGATCTTCACGAAAGCACAGGTGCTGTCCTCGGTCGGAACCGGTGCTGAAGCGGGGCTCCATCGCATCTCGACCTGGAACAACCCGGAGCCGGAGGTGGTGCTGGTCGTGGCCTCGACGGGCACGATCGTCGGGGCAACGCTCGGCAATGATGTCAACCTGCGCGATGTCGAGGGGCGTTCGGCGCTGCTCCTCGGGAAGGCGAAGGATAACAATGCCTCATGCGCGCTCGGCCCCTGCCTTCGTTTCTTCGATGGGGGTTTCTCGCTCGATGATGTGCGGAAGATGGAACTCAGCCTCAAGGTCGAAGGCGAGGATGGCTTCGTGATCGACGGCTCTTCGAACATGGCGAAGATCAGCCGCGATCCGGCCGACATCGCCCGGCAGATGATTGGCCCGCATCATCAGTATCCGGATGGTGCAGTGCTGTTCCTCGGCACGCTGTTCGCGCCGGTGCAGGATCGTGGCGCGCCGGGCAAGGGTTTCACCCATGCCTACGGCGATATCGTCACGGTCGCGACGCCGCGCCTCGGTGCGCTCGTCAACCGCATGCTGGCGAGCGACGATTGCCCGCCCTGGACTTTCGGCGCCCGCGCATTGATGGCCAACCTCGCCCGGCGCGGATTGCTCTGATCGCCGGTTTCAGCCGAGGCTTGGCAGATTGAGCCCGTGTTCCCGCGCGCAATCGACGGCGATCTCGTAACCGGCATCGGCATGGCGCATCACGCCGGTCGCGGGATCGTTCCAGAGAACGCGCTCGATGCGCCGGGCGGCGTCCTCCGTTCCATCGCAGCAGATCACCATGCCGGAATGCTGCGAGAACCCCATGCCGACGCCGCCGCCGTGGTGCAGCGACACCCAGGTCGCGCCGGACGCGCAATTGAGGAGCGCGTTGAGAAGCGGCCAATCGGATACGGCATCCGAACCGTCCTTCATGGCCTCGGTCTCGCGGTTTGGCGAGGAAACGGAGCCGGAATCGAGGTGGTCGCGGCCGATGACGATAGGCGCTTTGAGTTCGCCCTTCGCCACCATTTCGTTGAAGGCGAGCCCGAGCCGGTGGCGATCGCCGAGACCAACCCAGCAGATGCGCGCCGGCAGGCCTTGGAACTTGATTCTTTTCTGCGCCATGTCGAGCCAGTTGTGGAGATGCTTTTTATCCGGCAAAATTTCTTTCACCTTCGCATCGGTGCGATAGATGTCCTCGGGATCGCCCGAAAGCGCCGCCCAGCGGAAGGGGCCGATACCCCGACAGAACAGAGGGCGGATATAGGCCGGAACGAAGCCCGGAAAATCGAACGCGTCGGCGACGCCTTCCTCCAGCGCCATCTGCCTGATGTTGTTGCCGTAATCGACGACCGGAATACCCATCTTGTGAAAGTCGAGCATCGCGCGCACGTGCTCGGCCATTGAGTGCTTGGCCGAGGTGACAACTCCCTTCGGATCAGACTTCTGCTTCTCCTCCCACTGCGCCAGCGACCAGCCTTTCGGCAAGTAACCGTTGAGGGGGTCATGCGCTGAGGTCTGGTCGGTCACGGCATCTGGGCGGATGCCGCGCCGGACGAGCTCGGGGAAAACATCGGCGGCATTGCCAAGGAGACCAACCGAAAGTGGCTGTTTCTCACGGCAGGAATTCTCGATGATCGCGAGGGCCTCGTCGAGATCCTTCGCCTGAACGTCGAGGTAACCGGTGCGGAGCCGGAACTCGATCGAGGACGGGCGACACTCGACCGCGAGCATCGAGGCGCCGGCCATCGTCGCCGCGAGCGGCTGCGCGCCGCCCATGCCGCCGAGCCCGGCGGTAAGAATCCAGCGGCCGGATAAGCTTCCGCCAAAGTGCTGGCGGCCCATTTCCACGAAGGTCTCGTAGGTGCCCTGCACGATGCCCTGCGAGCCGATGTAGATCCACGACCCGGCCGTCATCTGGCCGTACATCATCAGGCCCTTGCGATCGAGTTCGTTGAAATGCTCCCAGGTCGCCCAATGCGGCACGAGGTTGGAGTTCGCGATCAGCACGCGCGGTGCATCCGCATGCGTGCGGAACACACCGACCGGCTTGCCGGACTGGACGAGCAATGTCTCGTCGGCTTCGAGTTTTTTCAACGCGGCGACAATGCGGTCGAAGCTTTGCCAGTCGCGCGCGGCACGGCCAATGCCGCCGTAGACGACGAGTTCGCCGGGCTTCTCGGCGACATCGGGGTCGAGATTGTTCATCAGCATCCGCAGGGGGGCTTCGGTCATCCAGCTCTTGGCGCTGATTTCCGAGCCGCGCGGGGCATGGATCACGCGGGCATTGTCGAGGCGATGGGAGCGGCTCTCGGACATGACGTTTCCTCAATTCTTCATGGCAAAGTCGAGACAGAATTCAATCACACCGCGCAGCGTCTCGCGGATCGGTGCAGCAAAGGCGGGATCATAGGGCGGTGGCCAGTCGGCCTCACTCACCGCGCCGGGGCGCTCGCGCATGTAGCCGCGGCAGGCGAGTTCCATCTGCACGGCATGAATGCCGGCACCGGGGTTGCCGTGATGGCGTGTTATGTAACCACCCTTGAAGCGCCCGTTGGTGACGCGCGAGAGGCCCGAGGCATCGCAAAGCCGCTCTATGCCGTCCGCAAGCGAAGACGCACAGGACGCACCGGAATTGGTACCAATATTGAACTGCGGCAGTTCACCCTCGAATAGGCGCGGGATGACGGAGCGGATCGAGTGGCAATCGTAGAGAACGATGGTCCTGTGGTGTGCCCTGAGGCGTGCAATCTCATCTGAAAGCGCGGTATGGTAGGGGTCGAAATAGATCGCGCGTCGGCGTGCGATCTCCGCAGCATCGGGCGCCGCGCCGGGGCGGTAGAGCGTCTCGCCGTCGAAGCTCGTTGTCGGACAGAGTTCGGTCGTCGCCTGGCCTGGGTAGAGCGAGACGCCTCCCGGATCCCGGTTCACGTCGATAATCGAGCGCGAGATCGCCGTATGAACGATGGTGGCGTCAAGATCGGCTGCGAAACCGTAGAGCTTGTCGATCCACCAGTCGGCGTCTTTCCGCGCGAGCCAGAGCGAGGGAAAGTCTTTCTCGTAGCGTGCAGGAAGGGTCGTGCCGGTGTGCGGCAGGCTGACGAGAAGCGGCGCCTTGCCACGGCGGATCGTCAACCAATCGGATGTTGAAAGGCTCATGTCTCTCACCCCACTTGCGGGAGCAAACCCGCCGGCATTGCTGCCAGCAGCGAGCGATTTTCCACGAGCGCGATGGCAGCCTCCATATCCGGATGGAAATGCCGATCGTCGTCGAGATGCGGGACGAGAGTGCGGATCGCGTTGCGCACCTTTTCCATCACCGGGCTCGAAGCCAGTGGCGCGTGGAAATCGCAACCCTGTGCGGCAGCCAGGATTTCGATACCGATCACCGCCCGCGCATTCGCCGCCATCCGTTGCAGCCGGCGTGCGCCGTGGGCCGCCATCGAGACATGGTCCTCCTGGTTGGCGGAAGTGGGGATCGAGTCGACGCTCGCAGGAAACGCCATCTGCTTGTTCTCTGAAACAAGCGCGGCGGCTGTGACCTGCGGGATCATGAAGCCGGAGTTGAGGCCGGGTTTTGGCGTGAGAAACGCCGGTAGGCCGGAAAGCGCGGGGTCGACCAGCATCGCGATGCGGCGCTCTGCAATCGAGCCGATCTCGCAAATCGCCATCGCGATCATGTCGGCGGCGAAAGCGACCGGCTCGGCGTGAAAATTGCCGCCGGACAGCGCGTCGCCAGTATCGGCGAAGATCAAAGGATTGTCGGAAACCCCGTTCGCCTCAATGGCAAGCGTCGTTGCGGCCTGGCGGAGAAGATCGAGCGCCGCGCCCATCACCTGCGGCTGACAGCGCAGACAATAGGGATCCTGTACTCGTTCGTCGTCAACACGGTGCGAAGCGCGGATCGCAGAACCGTCCATAAGCCGGCGAAGCGTTTCGGCAACCTCGATCTGACCGCGATGCCTGCGAACGGCATGAATACGTGGATCGAACGGCGTATCCGAGCCGCGCGCGGCATCGGTGGAGAGCGCGCCGGTAAGAAGCGCGTTCTGCAGGAGATCCTCCGCCGCGAACAGTCCAGCCAGTGCGAAGGCAGTCGAGAACTGCGTCCCGTTGAGCAGCGCCAGCCCTTCCTTGGGGCCGAGAACGAGTGGCACAAGGCCGGCTGCCGCGAGCATCTCTTTGGCCGGGCCTCGACCGTTCGGCCCTTCGATCTCGCCATATCCGATCATTGCGGCTGTCATATGCGCCAGCGGGGCGAGATCGCCCGATGCGCCGACCGAGCCCTGCGCCGGAACGATCGGGATCAGGTCCGCCGCCAGCATCCTTTCGAGATGCTGAAGCGTTTCAACCCGGACGCCGGAGGCCCCCTGCGCGAGGCTCGCGAGCTTCAGCGCCATCATCAGGCGTGCGACCGGACGCGGCATCGGTTCACCGGTTCCGGCGGCATGCGAGAGCACGATATTGCGTTGGAGCGTTTCGAGATCGGCATCACCGATCCGGACGCTCGCAAGCTTCCCGAAACCGGTGTTGATCCCGTAGACCGGCTCACCCTTGGCGAGAATTGCCCGCACAGCCGCAGCGGAGGCCTCGACCGCCGGCAGGCAGGTGGGGTCGAGCTGCACGGCGCTGCCGGCATGGATCGCCCGCCATGCTGTCAGCGATGTTTCGCCCGGCCGGAGCGTCACGTTCGTCATTGTCCTCTCCATACCCGGTTGTGCAGCGGGTTGAATCCGATGCGATAAACCAACTCCGCGAGGTTCTCGACGTCCCAGATCGCAAGATCACACGCCTTGCCGACCTCCAGCGTGCCGGTGCGCTCGCCGATGCCCAGCGCTTTCGCAGCGGAGCGTGTAACGGCGACAAGGCATTCCTCGACCGTCATGCGGAATAGCGTCGCCGCCATGTTCATCGTCAGCAGCAGTGAGGTCAGTGGGGAGGAGCCGGGGTTGCAGTCAGTCGCGATCGCCATCTCGGTTCCGGCTTTGCGGAAGGCTTCGACGGGCGGAAGCTGCTTCTCGCGCAGGAAATAGAAGGCACCTGGCAAGAGCACCGCGACCGTTCCGGCCTGGGCCATCGCGGCGGCACCTTCGGCGTCGGTGTATTCGAGATGATCGGCCGAAAGTGCCCCATATCGCGCGGCAAGCGCAGCGCCGTGAAGATTGGAAAGCTGGTCTGCGTGCAGCTTCACCGGAAGACCGAGCGCGCGGGCGGCATCGAAGATGCGCGCCATCTGATCCGGCGAGAAGGCGATCCCTTCGCAGAACCCATCCACTGCATCGGCGAGGCCGCGCCGAGCAATTTCCGGAAGAATCAGGCGGCAGATCTCGTCGATATACCGGTCCTTGTCGTCCCCGGCTTCTGGGGGAAGCGCGTGGGCGCCAAGGAAACTGGTGACGATCCCGATGCTGCGGTGCGAACCGAGTTGTCGCGCGGCCTCGAGCATCCGTGCTTCGGTTTCGAGATCGAGCCCATAGCCGGATTTGATCTCGACGGTGGTGACTCCCTCGGCGATAAGCGCGTCGAGACGCGGCAGGGCGCTGGTGACCAGCGCGTCAAGCGAGGCTGTACGTGTCGCCCGCACGGTCGAGACGATGCCGCCGCCAGCTCGGGCGATTTCCTCGTACGTTGCGCCGGCAAGGCGCATCTCGAATTCCCGCGCGCGGTTACCGCCGTGAACGAGATGGGTGTGACAATCGATCAGCCCCGGCGTGATCCAGCGGCCTTCGCAATCGGTCCGTTCCCCGATCTCGATGGAGGAAGAAAGCGAGGATTCTTCGCCGACGAAAGAGATCACTCCGTTAAGGCTCGCGATTGCGCCGTTCTCAATGACGCCGAGGCCGGGCCTGTCCTGCTGAATTGTCGCGATACGGGCATTGTGCCACAAACGATCGAAGCGCATGGCGGTTCCGCTTGAACGATTTAATTGTCTATACATAATATGAGGAGCGTGCTAGTGTCCAGTAGAATTTCCTGGCTGGATTTCGAGGGGCGATGACCCGTTTCTTCTTCCGATCTGCGATGCTGCCCGCGGGATGGGCGCAAAACGTAGCCGTTCGCGTGGCGGAGGGGGCGATCGCCACCGTAGAAGCCGATGCGAAGCCCGCTGCGGGCGATATCACCGGACTTCTCGCCTTGCCGGGGCTCGCGAGCCTTCACAGCCACACATTCCAGCGCGGCATGGCGGGGCTTGCCGAAGTGCGTGGGCCGGGCGAGGACAGTTTCTGGTCCTGGCGGCAGGTCATGTACCGCTTTCTTGGTCTGCTGGGGCCTGACGAAGTCGAGGCGATCGCAGCGCAGGCATTCATGGAGATGCTCGAAGGCGGCTTTACCGCCGTCGGCGAATTCCACTATCTCCACCATGCGCCGGATGGCACGCCCTATGACAATGTCGGCGAGCTCTCGACGCGGATCGCCGCCGCAGCAGGGGAAACCGGCATCGGATTGACCTTGCTGCCGGTGCTCTACCAACAGGGCGGGTTCGGCGGTGCGGCGCCGAACGAGGGGCAGAAGCGTTTCCTGAATTCGATTGATCGCTACGAGGCGCTGTTCGAAGCTGCGGCGAAGGCCGCGCAGCCCTTGCCGGATGCCAATATCGGTATCGCACCGCATTCGCTGCGTGCGGTAAGTCCGCAAGCATTGAGCGAAATTGTTACCTGCCATCCACGCGGGCCAGTGCATATCCACATCGCGGAGCAGGTTCGGGAAGTCGAGGATTGCATGGCCTGGAGCGGACGCCGGCCAGTTGAGTGGCTCGGCGATCACATCGCGTTGGGTCAGCGCTGGTGCCTTGTCCACGCGACGCATATGACGCCGCATGAAGGGCGCATGGTTGCGCGCTCCGGCGCCGTTGCGGGATTGTGTCCGCTGACCGAGGCCAACCTCGGGGATGGAATTTTCGACGCGCCCACCATGCGGGAAAATGGCGGAGCCTTTGGCATCGGCACGGATTCCAACATCCAGATTACTGCAGCCGGCGAGCTACGGCAGCTCGAATATTCGCAGCGCCTGGCCCTGCGCGCGCGCAACGTGTTCCCGCGTGGGGCAGGCGCTTCCACCGGAGAGGCGCTCTATCGCGGTGCTCTGGCGGGTGGCGCGCAAGCGCTCGACCGGAAGATCGGCGGTATAGAGCCGGGCCAGCGAGCCGATTTCGTCGTGCTGGGCCGCGATGTCTCCGAAGCACCCGTCGACGACCCGGCGTCGATGCTTGACTACTATGTTTTCGTGGCGGATGCGCGGCTCGTCGCCGATGTCTATGTCGGGGGAGTCTTGCGCGTTCGCCAAGGGCATCATATTGCGCGGGAAGCCATCGCCGCGCGCTATCGTCGCGTGTTGCAACGGCTGCGGGAAAACTGACAGCCCGCATGGGAGGAGGAAGCGTGCGCGATCGACAAGCCGAACTGCCGCGCTATCTCGAAATCCAGCGCGACCTGCAGCAGAAGATCGCCTCGGGCGATTGGGCGCCGGGGTCGCGCGTGCCTTCGGAACACGAACTTCAGGCGCAGTATTCCTGTTCGCGGATGACCGTAAACAAGGCGCTCTCGGCGCTGGCGCGGGCCGGTTTGGTGGTGCGCAAACGGCGATCCGGATCGTTCGTCGCCAGTCCTCGTTCCGAGCAGACGATCCTGAATATCCACGACATCCAGGCCGAGATCGCCGCTTCGGGGAAGACCTATCGCTTCGAGATCCTGTTGCGGACAAAACGGGCCATGAGCGAGGAGGATGCCGGTCGGCTCGCGGTCAGGAAGTCGGGCCATGTGATGGCGATGGTTGTCCGGCACTTTGCCGGCGACGTTCCCTTCGTCGTGGAGGAGCGGCTGCTCAATCTCAATGTCGTGCCGGCTGCGGAGAGTGAACCTTTCGTGGATTCTCCGCCGGGAACCTGGCTTCTGAACGTGGTGCCTTGGACCAATGCCGAGCACAGTATCTATGCCGACATCGCCACAAGCCACATGGCGAGCCTGCTCGACATTCAGAAGAAGGCGGCCTGTCTCATTATCGAGCGCCGGACATGGCAGGGGGCCAACACCATCACCTGGGTGCGGCTCAGCTATCCGGGCGAACGGCATCGGCTGGCGAGCCATTTCTGGCCAGGCGGCGCGCCGGCAATTTAAAGTCAGTGCGCCGCCGCCAGCACGGCTTCTGCACGGATTTCCTCAGTCAGCCGCGCCTTGAGATCGGAGAACTCCGGTGAGGTTTTCAAAGTGTAGTGGCGCGGGTATGGCAGGCTGATCGGCAGGTCCGCCTTGATGCGGCCCGGCCGCGCGCTCATCACGAGGCAGCGCGAGGCGATGAAGATCGCCTCCTCAATGTCATGGGTGACGAACAGAACTGTCTTGCGCTCGCGCTCCCAGATACCGAGCAGCAGTTCCTGCATCAGCGCGCGTGTCTGGTTGTCGAGCGCGCCGAATGGCTCGTCGAGCAGCAGGATCGCCGGGTCGTTGGCGAGTGCGCGAGCAATCGCGGTTCGCTGCTGCATGCCTCCCGAAAGCTGCTTCGGCCAGTGGTTTTCGAAACCGCGGAGGCCGACCTTGTCGATGTAGGCGGCAACAGTTTCCTTGGATTCAGCCTCGCTCACGCCCTTCTCACGCAGGCCGAAAGCAATGTTCTGGGAAATGGTGAGCCACGGAAACAACGTGTAGCTCTGGAAGACCATCCCGCGATCCGGCCCCGGTGCGGTGATGCGGCGGCCATCGAGCGTGATTGTACCGGTGGTCGGCCGGTCGAGCCCGGCAACCATGCGTAGCAGCGTCGATTTGCCGCAGCCGGACGGGCCAAGGATGGTCACGAAATCATTGTCGCCGATGGAAAGGTTCGTCGGCTGAAGAGCCGTGACCGCCTGCCCGCCGTGCACCGCGGGGAAGATGCGGCTGAGGTTCTCGATCACCAGCTTGCTCATGCAAGCCTCCACGGAAAAAGGCGGCGATTGATGAGTTTGAACAAGAAATCCGAAACAAGCCCGATCACGCCGATGACGATGATGCCAAAGATGATCTGCCCCGTCGCCATCAGGGCCTGACTGTCGATGATCATATGGCCGATGCCGGCGGAAGAGCCGATGAGTTCGGCAACGATCACATAGGTCCAGGCCCAGCCCAGCACGAGGCGGAGAATTTCCGCGATTTCCGGCGCGTTCATCGGGATCAGAACCCGGCGCACGACGCCGCCATCGCCTGCGCCGAGCGTGTAGGCCGCTTCGACGAGATCGCGCCGCGTATTGCCGACGACGACGGCCACCATCAGGATGATCTGGAACACCGAGCCAATGAAGATCACGAGCAGCTTCTGCGTTTCGCCTAAACCCGCCCAGAGGATCAGCAGCGGCACGAAGGCAGAGGCTGGCAGATAGCGCGCGAAGGAAACGAAAGGCTCGAAGAAGGCTTCGACCGGCTTGTAGGCGCCCATCAGGATACCGAGCGGCACCGCGACGATAGCGGCGATGACGAACCCGCCCACCACACGCCAGATGGTGATGAGGATCTCGTAGCCGAAGCCGAATTGCGTCAATAGGCGCCAGCCGTCCCGCACCATGCTGACAGGATCGGCGAGGAAGATCTTCGGCACGAAGCCGCCGAGCGTGGCGGCTCCCCACCCCGCGAAGAACAGGACGAAGAAGCCGATACCCAGCCCGACGCGAGCGGGGTTGGAGATAGGTTCGAGCGGTCGCATCGGGCTTGCCCTGTCAAAGGGGCGCGGCGGTCGCCGCGCCCTTCAGGCCGGAGGAGGAATTACTGGACAAAACGGGTGTTGGCGAGCTTGGACATATCCGGTTTCGCCTGGATGATCCCGAGTTCGAGTAGCAGGTCGGCAGCCTCTTCGGAGAACTTGCCGTGTTCGCCAGCAAAGAAGGTCTTGTTGGCGGCCTTGTCCTGCCAGCGCAGGAACTTTGAGGAATTTGCGAACTGCTCGCCGGTCTGCTTCACATCCGCGCCCATGATCTCGTTGGCCTTGGCCGGATCTTTCTTGATCATCTCGATCGCCTCGAAATAGGAGTCGGCCAGCGCCTTGGCGGCCTTCTCGTTCTTGCCGAGGAAATCCGGCGTGCAGCCGAAGGTGTCCATGATCATCGGGTAGTCGAGCGTCGTCGCGATGATCTTGCCCGAATCCGGCGCGTTCCGAACTGCGGAGAGATAGGGCTCATAGGTCATGGCAGCGTCGTTCTGGCCAGCGATGAAGGCCTGCGCGGCCGGGCCAGGCTCCATGTTGACGACCTTCACGTCCTTTACGGTCAGGCCGTTCTTCTTGAGGAACCAGGCCAGCGTAAAATAGGGCGCGGTGCCCGGCGCGGAGGCCGCCACTGTCTTGCCCTTGAGGTCGGCGATCTTGGTGACATCCTTGCGCACGGCCATGCCGTCGGCGCCGTAGCTCTTGTCCAGTTGGAAGATCTGCTGCGTCGGCACGCCGTTGGCGTTCCAGACGATCCAGGTCTCGACCGTCGTCGCCGCACACTGGATATCGCCAGACAGGATCGCCAGATGACGCGAGGCTTGCGGAATCTTCCTGATCGTCACGTCGAGGCCGTTCTTCTTGAAGATGCCGGCTTCCTTGGCGAGCGTCAGCGGCGCAAAACCGGTCCAACCGGACATACCGATCGAAACCTTGGTTTCCTGGGCGAAAGCGGGCACTGAAAGGGCGGTGGCAGTGACAAAGGCAAGGGTCTTGAGCGTCGTCTTCATCGGTCAGGTCTCCCCAGTGTGGATAGGCGTGAAACGAATTCAAGCATCGCAAAAAACAATTGTCTAGACAAATTGTGGATTGCCCTGTTGCACCGGGTGCCAGTGACCGCGGTCGAGGCAGCGGTGAAGTTGGAGCGGGCAATCGGCGGATTGATCCCGTATGCTTCAGTTGCAAATCATTCCTATTTGCATTGACGGCATAGAAGCATCACGCTATCTGTCTCTGCATCACAGGTGGAAGGGGGGCGATGGTGCCTTGCACGCCTGACGGGTTCTGCCACATGCGTATCACTTGGCTTCGCCTTTCCATTCTCGGCCTGCTTGCGATTTTTTCGGCCTTCGCCGCGCCACGCGCTTTCGCGCGCCAACCGGGCGAGAAGCTGCGCGTCGTGACCACCTTCACCATCATCCAGGACATTGCCGCGAATGTCGCGGGTGACGTGGCGATCGTCGAATCAGTCACGCGCCCCGGCAGCGAGATCCATGATTACCAGCCAACGCCGCATGATGTTGTCAAAGCGCAGTCGGCGCATCTCGTGTTGTGGAACGGACTCAATCTCGAGCGCTGGTTCGAGAAGTTCTTCGCCAACGTTCGCGATGTGCCGAGCGCCGTCGCAAGCGAGGGGATCGAGGTCATGCCGATCCGGGAGGGGGCCTACAGTGGCAAGCCCAACCCGCACGCGTGGATGTCGTCATCCGCTGCTCTTCTCTATGTCGAGAATATCCGCAAGGCCTTGGCCTCTGCCGATCCTGCAAACGCGGAGGTCTATGCCCGCAATGCCGCCGCCTATTCGAAGCGGATTCAGGAACTTGCAGGGCGACTTCGGATGCGGCTTGCGGATATTCCCGAAGCCCAGCGCGTGCTGGTGACGAGCGAGGGTGCCTTTTCCTATTTCACGCGCGAGTTCGGGTTCCGCGAAGTTTACCTCTGGCCCATCAATGCCGACGAGCAGGGAACACCGAAGCAGGTGCGGGCGGTGATCGACGCCGTGCGAAAGAACAAGGTGCCAGTGGTGTTCAGCGAGAGCACGGTTTCCGACAAACCGGCCCGCCAGATCGCCCGCGAGACTGGCGCCCGCTACGGCGGCGTGCTCTATGTGGACTCGCTGTCGGCGGCCGATGGTCCGGTTCCAACCTACCTGAAGCTCCTGGAAACGACGACCGATACCATCGCCAAGGGCTTCGGCCGATGAAGACGAACCGCGTGTCACCCTCCATCGAGGCCGAACATCTCTCGGTCGCCTATGCGAATGGAGTCCGCGCGATTTCGGATGCGAGCTTCCTGCTCGGCCCGGCCTCGATCTGTGCGCTCGTTGGACCGAACGGCTCCGGAAAATCGACTCTGTTCAAGACGCTGATGGGATTTCTCAAACCTTCCCAAGGCAGCGTGAGGATCGCAGGTCTGCCGGTGGGGGAGGCTCTGAAGCGGGGGTTGGTTGCTTATGTGCCGCAGAGCGAGGAGGTCGATTGGACTTTCCCTGTCCTCGTCGAGGATGTCGTGATGATGGGACGTTACGGTCGGATGGGGCTATTACGGATTCCCTCGAAAGGGGATCGTGCGGCGGTCGATATCGCGCTTCATCGTGTCGGCATGGGCAATCTACGCCGCCGGCAGATTGGTGAACTTTCCGGCGGGCAGAAAAAGCGCGTTTTCCTTGCCCGCGCGCTGGCGCAGGAAAGTCCGGTGATACTGCTCGACGAGCCCTTCACCGGCATCGACGTGAAAACGGAGAACGAGATCGTCGCGCTCCTCCGCACGCTTCGGGAAGAGGGTGCGCTGATTTTTGTTTCGACCCACAACCTCGGCTCAGTACCCGAGTTCTGCGATCACGTTGTCCTCTTCAACCGTACCGTGCTCGCTTTCGGGCCGACCGAGAAAACCTTCACGCGTGACAAGCTCGCGGCGACCTTTGGCGGTGTTCTCCGCCATGTCCGGCTTGGCGGAACCGAACTTCACGACGATGACGACGCTCGCCGTGTGACGGTGCTGACCGACGATGAACGTCCGCTGGTCTTCTACGGCAAGAAGGGAGACGAGCGGACAGTGAATTCCGCCCTCCCGCGCGAAGGCGAAGCGAAACCATGATCGACCTTCTGCTCGAACCCTTCGGCTATCAGTACATGGTCCGCGCCATCTGGGTCGGGGCGCTGGTGGGTGCCGTCTGCGCGTTTCTTTCCTGCTACCTCATTCTCAAGGGGTGGTCGCTCATGGGCGATGCTCTGTCGCATTCGGTGGTGCCGGGTGTTGCCATCGCCTATCTCGCCGGGCTCCCCTACGCGCTCGGCGCCTTCACTTCCGGGGTGATCGCGGCGCTCGGTATCGCCGCCGTGCGACGGATTACCGCCCTGCGCGAGGATGCGATCATCGGTATCGTGTTCACCTCGCTTTTCGCCATCGGGTTGCTGATCGCATCGATACGACCGATGGCGGTCAATCTTCAGTCGATCATCATGGGCAATATTCTCGCGATCCCAGATGAGGACATCGTGCAGGTCGTCGCCATCGCCGGGGTAGCGCTTGTAGTTCTGGCCTTTCGCTGGCGCGACCTGATGCTGGCCTTTTTCGATGAAGCGCAGGCGCGGGCGGTGGGACTCGATCCCTGGCGCCTCCGGGTGCTGTTCTTTGTGCTTCTGAGTGCCTGCACGGTCGCGGCGCTTCAGACGGTGGGCGTCATCCTCGTTATCGCGCTGGTCGTCACCCCTGGTGCGACGGCCTATCTCCTGACGGATCGTTTCGGCGTGATGATCGCCATCGCGACGCTCATTGGCGCCTTCAGCAGTGCCATCGGTGCCTACGCGAGCTACTTCCTTGATGGCGCGACGGGCGGATTGATCGTGCTGATGCAGACCGTGATCTTCTTTCTGGCCTATGTTCTGGCACCGAAGCATGGCGTGTTGGCGGCGCGCCGGGCCTCCCGCATGCCGGAGAAGGAATCGGCATGAGTGCGCTTAACGCATGGTTTCTCGTGCCGCTCCAACATGAATTCATGCAGCGAGGCTTCGCCGTTGCGTTGCTGGTCGGGCTCGCCTGCGCGGTTCTTTCCTGCTTTCTTGTGCTGAAGGGGTGGTCGCTGATGGGTGATGCGGTATCCCACGCGGTCCTGCCGGGGATCGTCGGCGCTTACGTGCTCGGCGTGCCGTTGGCCCTCGGCGCCTTCGTTGCCGGGCTCGGTTGCGCGGCTGCGGCGGGACACCTGCGAGCCACCTCCCGACTGAAGGAGGATGCCGTCCTCGCGATCGTCTTTTCCGGCATGTTTGCACTCGGAATGGTGATGTTCGTGAAGATCGACACCGACCAGCACCTCAACCACATCCTGTTCGGCAACATGCTCGGCGTCACCGCCCGCGATATCTGGGAGGTCGCGGCAATCGTGGTTCCAAGTGTGGCTTTCGTGCTCGCACGCCGTCGTGATCTCGTGGTCTATTGTTTCGATCCCATTCAGGCACGGGCGCTCGGGCTTTCTGTGTCACGCTTGCATTTCGGCCTGCTGGCCTTCCTCGCGTTGACGATAGTCGCGTCGCTGAAGGCCGTCGGCGTCATTCTTGTCATCGCGATGCTGATCACGCCGGGCGCGACCGGTTTTCTCCTCGCCCGCCGCTTCGATGCGATGCTGGCAATCTCGGCAGTGAGCGCGACCATCGCATCGGCCGGCGGCACGCTGATATCCTTCCATGCCGACAGCGCGACGGGCCCGACGATCGTCGTGCTCCAGTCGGCCCTGTTTGCTGCGGCTCTGGCTTACCGGCAGATATTGCTTCGCGTTCAACGCCCGACGGGCGCAGCGGAGGAAATCCGTCGTTTTTCGTGAAGCTGGATCGTCACGATCGCCACCGCGAGAGCGGCCCCGGCGATATCGGTCCAGATCCCCGGCTTCACGAGCAGGAACGCGGCGATGGCGAGCGCCACACGCTGCCACAGGCTCGCGGGCCCGATGAGATAACCGTGAAGACCGGCCGCAAGCAGAGTACAGCCCGCCGTCGCCGTGACGGTGACATGGAGGATATCCATCCAGCTTCCGATCATGAGCAGGGCCGGTTCGTAAACGAAGACGAATGGGATCAGGAAGCCCGTCGCGCCGATTCGAACGGCCGCCCAGCCGCTCGACCAGAGATCGGCTTTCGCAAGCCCGGCCGCCGCAAAGACCGCAAGTGCGACCGGTGGCGTGATGGCGGACAGGATCGCAAAGTAGAACGCGAACATATGCGCCGCCGGCGGAATGACGCCGAGCTTGATGATCGCCGGAACGAGCAGCGATGTCATGATGATATAAGCGGGCGTGGTCGGCATGCCCATCCCGAGTACGATGCCGGCGATCATGGTGAGGATCAGCGCGATCAGCAGCGTGTCCTGCGCAAGGCCGACGACGAACTGTGTGAAGACGATGCCGGCCCCCGAAAGCGTGACGACGCCGATGACGATGCCGGCGCAGGCACAGGCCGCCGCGACGCCAAGCGCGTTGCGCGCGCCATCGACGAAGGCATCGAGAACATTGCGCCAGTTGACGTATTGTCGGGTCGACTTGCGCAAGGCCGCCACGGGAAAGCACAGCATGGTCCCGGTCAGCGCTGCGAGCGGCGCACTATAGCCTGAATACATGACCGTCAGGATGCCGAGCACCGGAATAAACAGATGTCCGCGCTCGCGCAGCACCATCCCCAGGCGGGGCAGTTCCGCGCGCGGCAACCCCATCAAACCGAGCCGTTTTGCCTCGAAATGCACGGCGGCGAAGCAGGCGACGTAATAGAGCAGCGCCGGCAGAAGCGCCCAGAGCACCACCTGCCCATAGGAGACCGCCAGAAATTCGGCCATCACGAAAGCCGCAGCGCCCATGATCGGCGGCATGATCTGGCCGCCGGTCGAGGCGACGGATTCGACGCCGGCCGCGAAGGCGGGCGTGAAACCGGAACGCTTCATCAGCGGAATGGAGATCGGCCCATCGACCATGACGTTGGCGACTGCACTCCCGGAAATCGTCCCGAACAGCGACGAGCTCATAACAGAGACCTTGCCGGGTCCGCCGGCGCTCGAACCCGTCAGGCTCATGGCGAAATCCATGAAGAGCTGCCCGGTGCCCGTGCGTTCCATGAAACTGCCGAAAAGCACGAAGATCAGCACGTAGGAGGCGGAGACCGAGAGCGGGATGCCGAAGATGCCCTCCGTGGTCATGTAGAGCTGGTCAAGCAGCCGCATCGGCTCCATCTTCGCGACCATCAGCCCGTAGGCGAGGAAGACGAGCGCGGTGAGCGGCAACGCCCAGCCGATCACCCGGCGCGTGGCTTCCAGCACGATCAGGGTGAGGACGACGGCCAGCGCCATGTCCATGTTCGTCAGATCGTCGACGTAGTAGATGCGGTTCACGACGTAGTCGTAGTTGACGAACAGATAGAAGATCGAGGTGAGGCCGAGGGCAAGCAACGCCCAGTCGGCAAGGCTGGGCAGGCGTGTGTCAATTGCCTTCATCTCGTCCGAGGTCGGCCCGTCCGTTTTGGCCTCGGTGCGCCGGTAGAGCAGGAAGACAAGCGTCAGCACGAAAGCAAGGTGCATGCCCCGGAAGAGAATGGCCTCCGGAGCACCACGCCAGATCACATCGATGTGGTAGGCCGCCATCGCGACGGAGATGACGGCAACCGCGAGGCGCAACAGCCCCGCACGCGAAAGATCCAGCTTCATCGGAACCCTGCTTGTCAGCTAGCTGTCGAGGAACGGCCGGACGGCGCCGCCGCCCGGCACGGGCATCATTTCACGGCGATGCCGGCTTCCTTGAAGTATTTGGCAGCGCCGGGGTGGAACGGCACGCCGACATCCGTCGCCATCATCGTCGGCGTCAGGTCCGAAAGCGCCTTGGACGTGGCGACGAGCGCCGGCTTGTTGTCCATGATCGCCTTGGTCATCTTGTAGACCATGTCTTCAGGCAGCTTGCAGCTCACCGCGAGGTGGGTCGCGTAGCCGATCACCTTCACAGCCTTATCCTGTTTGGGATAGGTGCCAGCCGGCACGTCGAGCAAGGTGTAGCCGGGGTTGATCTTCTTCATGCCGGCAATCATGTCGGCCATGTCGATCAGCTTGATGTCGCGTCCGGCAGCGATATCCATCACCGAAGCGGCCGGGATGCCGGTGCCGAGCGTGAACATCTGCGCCTGGTTATCCTTCATCTGCGTCGCGCTGTCGGTGTAGGAGACGAAGCTCGCCTTGACATCGTTGTACGTAAGGCCAGCGACGCTCAGCATGTTCTGGGTGATCATTTCACCGGTATTGCCCTTCGGTTGGGTCGTCAGCGCCTTGCCCTTGATGTCCTTGATCGCGTTGATGCCGCTGTCGGCCATCACGATCACCTGGAAATACTGCGGATAGAGCGTGCCGATGTTGCAAAGCGAGGCATAGGGCTTCTCGAACGGCTTGTTGCCCTTCACCGCGTCGGCTGTCGTGATGGTGTTGCCGAAACCAATCTCGGCCTTGCCGGTCTCGATGCCTTTGGCGTTGGCGACGCCGGCACCCGGCAGGGCCTGGACGCTCAGCCCCGGAATGGCCTTTTCCCAGATGTCCTTGAGCTGGCCGCCGAGCGGCACCCAGATCCCGCCCTGCGGTCCGGTCATCAGCCGGAGCGGCTCTGCGGAGGCGGCGGAAATACCCGCAAGGCAGGTGGCGGCAACAAATGCTGAAATGAGTTTCTTCATGCGCTTTCCTCCAATGGTCTTGTTTCCGCAGCGGTTCTTCGTCCGCCTTGCGATCATGGTTCCGCTTCTCCGACGGATCGTTCCGGGGCAGTTTTTCACACGAGCCGCAAATGTCCAGCCCGTATGCAGGATACTGAATAGCTCAGGTCGGCCGCTGTGCCATGTTCTCCGGCAGCCATGTCGCCAACCACGGGAAGGCGATCAGGATGAACACCATGACGATCATGATGAGAAACATCGGAAAGGCGGCGCGGGCGATGTAGTTCATCTCGTGCCGTGTCATGCCTTGCAGCACGAAAAGGTTGAAGCCGACCGGCGGCGTGATCTGCGCCATCTCGACCACTACGACGATGAAGATGCCGAACCAGATGATGTCGATGCCGGCGTCCCGGATCATCGGCTCGACGACGGCGATCGTCAGCACCACGGCGGAAATGCCGTCCACGAAGCAGCCGAGGATGATGTAGAACACCAGAAGCGCCATGATCAGCTCGAACTGCGAGAGATTGAGGCTTTTGATGAAGGTCGCGAGCGCCAGCGGCAGGCCTGTGAAGCCCATCGACAGGGAGAGGAACGACGCGCCGGCAAGAATGAGCGCGATCATTGCCGAGGTCAGCGTCGCGCCCATCAGGCTGTCCTTGAAGCTCTGCCAATCGAGCGCGCCTTGCGCGATCGCCAGCGCGAGCGCGCCGATAACGCCGAAGGCGGCGGCTTCCGTCGCGGTCGCGAAGCCGAGATACATCGACCCGATGACAAGCAGGATCAACAGCACCACTGGGATGAGAAAGCGCGAGTTCGCAACTTTCTCGGCGAAGGTCATCTGCGGTTCAGGCGTCGGGTTGAAATTCTTCGAGAGCTTCGCGGCGATCATGACGTACCCCATGAACAGCGCCGAGAGCACGAGGCCGGGAATAATGCCGGCAATGAAGAGCTTCGTGATCGATTCGTTGATCGTGACGCCATAGACGATCAGCGTCAGCGAAGGTGGGATCATCAGGCCGAGCGTCGCGGCGCCGGCGAGCGTGCCGATTACCATCTGCTCCGGATAATTGCGCTTGATGAGTTCCGGCACCGTCATCTTGCCGACGGTGGTCAGCGTCGCCGCCGAGGAGCCGGAAACGGCGGCGAAAATCGTGCAACCGACGACATTGGTGTGCATCAACCCACCGGGCAGGCGCGCCATCCAGGGGGACAGACCCTTGAACATGTCTTCCGACAGCCGCGTTCGGAAGAGAATCTCCCCCATCCAGATAAAGAGCGGCAACGCCGTCAGCGACCAGGAGGAGGAGGTCCGCCAGATCTGCGTCATCATCGCGTCCCCCACGGGGCGCGTCGTGAAGAGTTCCATGCCGACAAAGGCAACGCCGAGCAGGGCCAGCCCGACCCAGACGCCGGTGCCGAGCAGAAGGAAGAGGACGAACAGGAAGAGCGCGACGGGGAGCAACTGTTCCATGACTCAGCTCTCCACGTGCTGGACGGCGTGGGGATCGAGGACCACGTTGTCCTTGCCGGTCGCGATCAGGGTCAGGAGATTGTCGAGGAAAGCGATTGCGAGAATGATTGCACCGAGCGCCATGGGGATCTGCGGCAGCCACATGGGCAATTCGTCCTGTCCTTGCGAATAATCGCCCAGGATATGGGAGAAATAGACCATCCGCACCGCGAACCACGCCATGTACCAGGAGGCCGCGGTCCCGATCAGGTAGCACCACAACTCGACCGGTCTGGCGCGATGGCCAAGCGCTTTCAGGAGCAGATTGACGCGGATATGCGCCCCGCGATTGAGAGCATGGGCGAAGGCGAGGAACGAGGCCGAAGCCATCAGGTAACCGGCATATTCAGAGGAGCCGGGGAAGGGCACCGAAATCCAGCGCGTCACCATCTGCGCCACGATCACAGCGAGAATGGCGATCAGGCAGAGCGCGGCCAGAACCGCGGCGGAACGATAGAGCCTGTCGAGAAACGGACGCAGGGTAGCAAGAGTTCGGGACATATTGGTCCTTCCAACCGTGAGAAAGAGGGCGGGGTTTCGGCCCCGCCCGCGATGGGTGGAAGTCGCCTTACTTGCTGAAGGCGTCGATGATTGCCTTGCCGTCGGCGCCGGCGGTCGCGACCCACTCGTCGGTCATGGTCTTGCCCATCTTGACGAGGTCTGCCTTGAGGGCAGCGCTCGGCGCGAGCACCTTCATGCCGTTTTTCTTGAGCGTCTCAAGATAGCCAGCGGTCAGTTCCTCGGCCTTCTTGGCGCCATCGGCGGCGGCCGTCGCGGCGCAGCTTTTGAAAGCCTTCTGCGTGGCGGCATCAAGCTTGTCGAAGGCGGCCTTGTTGGCGAACACGGTGTTGCGCGGCAGCCAGGCCTGAACATCATAGAAATGCGTCAGGCTTTCCCAGACCTTCGAGTCAACGCCCGTCGAGCCCGAGGAGATGAAGCTGTCGGCGACACCGGTCGCGAGCGCACGGCTGAGTTCCGCCGCCTCGATCTGCACCGGTACCATGCCACCAAGGGCGGCGATGCGCGCGGTTGCGGCATTGTAGGCGCGGAACTTGATGCCCTTCATGTCGGCGGCCGAATTGACCTCCTTCTTGAAGTAGAAGCCCTGCGGCGGCCACGGCACGGAATAGAGATAAACGAGCCCCTGCTTTCCGAGCGCTTCCTCGATCTTCGGCTGCGCGGCCTTCCACAGCTTGTCCGCATCCTTGAAAGAAGTCGCGAGGAACGGCACCGAGTCGAGGCCGAACAGGGCGTTCTCCTTGGCGTGAGCGGAAAGCAGACGCTCGCCGATCGGCGCCTGTCCGGTCTGCACCGCGCGCTTGATGTCGTTGCCGTTGACCAGCGAGCCGCCGGCGTGAACCACGATGTTTACTTTTCCGCCGGAGCCGGCGTTCACGCATTTCGCGAAAGCCTCGCCATTTTGCGAGTGATAATTCGTGGCCGGATAGGCCATGGGCATGTCCCACTTCTGCTGCGCGGACGCAGACGAAGCACCCAGAGCGGCCAGAGCAACGCCTCCGGACAGAGCAATCAGTTTTTTCATATTCATTCTCCCAAGCCTTGTTTCGGCATTCTTATTCCAACGACCTATTGGAACCGCATCGGTGAGTAAGGTGCAAGGTCCAAATTTGGTCGGGTTCCGGAGACGAGGCTGGCAAGGATGGTGCCAGTTTTCGGCCCTCCGGTGAGGCCGACATGGTGATGACCGAAGCCGAGATAGACGCCGCCGATGGTTTCGACGGCGCCGATCAGGGGAATGGAATCGGACGGCGCAGGGCGGTGCCCGAGCCATTCGCGGGTTTCCTTCCACCGGATTCCCGGGAGGAACGTGAGCGCATGGCGCTTCAGCAATTCGATCGGGGCGCGCGAAGGGCCGGCGTCGAGGCCGCCGAACTCCACAAACCCCGCGAGGCGGATCCTTCCGTCCATCGGTGTGATGACGAACTTGCCCCCCGCAATCAGCAACGTGCCGTTCGGCATGGCGCTCGGCTCGACGAGTTCGATGTGGTAGCCGCGCTCGCTTTCAAGCGGAATCGAAAGACCCAGCCGACGGGTCAGCTTGCCGGACCACGCACCGGCTGTGACCGCGACCGCACCGCAGGGGATCGTTTCGCCGCTTATCCGGATTCCTCGGATCGCCTTATCTTCGATCACGAAGTCCTCAACCTCCGCACGGATGAAACGGACACCTCGTGCAATCGCGTGGCGAGCCAGCGCTTTTACGTATTCGCCGGGATCGGATATCCGACCGTTGCCGTACACGCGCACCATGAATCGATGATCGCCGCCGAGCAGCGGTTCGGCTTCGCGAACAGCCTCTCCCTCGATTTCGTCCCATCGGTGGCCGTGATGACGGCGAAGGTTCCAACCGAAGGCATCGCTCTCGAAATCCGCCCGGTCGCGATAGACGGCGCAGTAAGGCGTCTCGATGATATAGCGCTCGGCGCCGGTGCCGTGCGCCAGCGCCCGGTGATCCTCCACCGAAGTGCCGATCAGCGGCGCGAGCGCGGCGGCAATGCGCTCCGCTTCCGCGCGGGTGCAATGGCTGAGGTAGCGCGTGAGCCACGGCAGCAGTCCAGGTAGACGGCCCCATTTCAGGAACAGTGGCTGTGCGGGATCGAGCAACATCCGTGGGGCCTTGGCGATCAGCCCCGGAACCGTCACGGGCACGATGGAACTCGATGCGAGCACACCGGCGTTGCCGAAGCTTGCGCCTTCCCCCGGCTCCTTCCGGTCGATGAGAAGGACCGGAACCCCTGCGCGCTGCAACCAGATCGCCGTCGAAACCCCGACGATCCCCGCCCCGATCACCGCGACCGGCAGGTCGTTTCCGCTCATTCCGATCCCGGCCGCCTCTTGCATCAGGCGACCCACTCGCTGACGGGGGCCGCCGCCTCATGCAGCGGTTGCGAGATGACATCGATCAGGCTGGGGCCGTCATGATCGAGTGCCTCGCGCATGACGTGCTCAAGCTGTTCCGGGTCCTCGACCCGCCAGGCCTTAACCCCGAAGGCACTTGCGACCGCCGCGTGGTCGGTGCGGTTGAAGTCGACATTGTAGAAGCGCTGGCCGAACCCGGAATTCTGGCCGGCCTTGATCCAGCCGTAGGTCGAGTTCGAGAAGACGATCGAGGTAATCGGCATCCGGTAACGGACCATGGTTTCGAACTCGCCGCAAGCGAAGCCGAACGAACCGTCGCCCATGAGGTTGACGGTCTTCACGCCCGATCGGCCGATATGCGCCCCCATCGATGCCGCCAGCGCATAACCGAGCGCGCCGTGCGCCCGGTTGGTGATGAAATGCCGTCCGGGCTTCCGCCAGCGGTAATGGGCGGAAACATAAGGGCAGGGTGTTCCGGGGTCGGCGACGACGATAGCGTCGTCATCGAGCAGCCGTGCAAGTGTCGCAATCACCCGCTCGGGCCGTATCGGTCGTTCGGCGGATGCAGCGAGCGGCGCGAAGGCAGCAAGTTTTTGCTTCCAGGCTTGGGTAGCGCGTGCCTGTCCGTCCTGCGAGGGCAGGCCGGGCCTTTTTTCCAGCGCCATCACCAGCGCCTCGAGTGCTAGACGGGCATCGGCAACAAGCGCGACCTCGGTCGGATAGTTCGTGCCCGGCACGGCCGGATCGCTGTCGATGTGCAGGATGCGTGCCCCAGGCTTTGGGAAACGCCAGCGCTCGCTCGTCACCGAGCCGGCGCGGCAACCGATGAAGAGCACGACATCCGCTTCCTCGACCACAGCGCGGGTCGCGTTCACGCCGCCGTTCGAGCCGACGACGCCGACGGCGAGCGGGTCAGTTTCCGCTATGGCACCCTGTCCCGAAACGCTGGTCGCGACCGGCATGTCGAGCATCCGCGCGAGTCGCAATAACGGATCGAAGGCCCCGGCGATGACCGGCCCGCCGCCACAGATGATGACGCCGCGGCCTGCCGAGAGAAGCGCATCCGCCAAGGCGGAAACGGCGGCAGGGTCCGGCCCGGCAGGGTTTGCGGGAAACTGGATGTGCCGGCTCTCCGCCCAGACTTCGCTGGCCTCAACCGTACCCTTCTGGGTGTCGAAGGGTAGCGCGAGGTGCACCGAGCCCGGTCGTCCCGTCGTCATCTCGCGGAATGCCTTGCGGATCATCGCTGGAAGCCGCCCGGCGTTGTCGAGCGAGGCGTTCCATTTGGTAACGGGACGGAACAACGCCACCTGATCGAGTTCGGTAAGGGGATAGCGCCCGCGCGAGGTCGTGGCGACATCGGTGGTGATGGCCAGGATCGGGATGGAGCTGTCGTTAGCCTCGACAAGGCCGGGAAGGATATAGGTCGCGCCGCCGCCGGACGGGCCCTCGCAGATGCCGGGCTTGCCGGTAACGCGCGCATAGCCGTCCACCATGTAGGCGGCGTGGCGCTCGTCGCGCGTGAGGAAATGCGTGATCGAATGATCGAGCCGCGCGAGGGCGTCATAGAACGGCAGCGTCGTGTCGCCGCACAGCCCGAACATATGCGTGACGCCATGCGCCTCGAGCATCCGCACCATCGCTTCCGCGCCGTTCATCTGGTTGCCGAGTGTGGTGCTCACGGGGTGCCTTTTTTGTGTCCAGATCTGTATACAGATATGTATGTTGAAAGCGCGACCTGTCTGTGTCAATGCTTTTCCTTGTGGCAAGGTACCAGGCTTGGTCCGGCGCGGGGGCAGCAATGAGCGAGGGGCGGGTTGAAGCGCTTTACGCGCGACTGAAGGACATGGCGGTCGATTTCCGCTTTCGCCCCGGCGAACGGCTCAACGAGGTCGCGCTCGCGCAGGCGCTGGACGCTAGCCGCACGCCCTTGCGCGAGGCGTTGAACCGCCTCGTTGCCGAACAGTTGATCGATTTTGTCCCCGGTCGTGGCTTCTTCTGTCGCGCGCTCGATCCGCAATCGATTTTCGATCTCTATGAGCTGCGCGAGGTGATTGAACTGGCTGCGGTCCGCCGTGCGGTGGAGCGGGGGGGGAATGGGGATATCGCAGCCTTGCGCGATGCCCTCTACGCCGAGGGGCTCAGTGTCGAAGGCCTCACGATCCGTGAGATGACCGCGTTGGACGAGGCTTTCCACATCGGGATCGCACGGCTCTCGGGCAATGCGGAACTGGTTCACCAGTTGGAGCGGCTCAATGAGCGCATCCGCTTCATCCGCTGGGTCGATATGGCAAACAGCACCGACAGGACGAAAGGCGAGCACCGTGCGATCATGGCGGCAATCGAGGCGCGTGACCTCGAAAGGGCAGCTTCGGTGATGCGCGGGCATATCGCCAAGCGCATGGATCAGATCGTCGCCGCCGTGCGCGAAGGCTATTCCAATATCTATGTCTCCGGTTCCGAAACGCTGTTCCGGACGCCGGTTCGAAAGACGGGAAGCTGAGATGAGCGGGAATTCACGCAAAGCGATGGGCGGCAAGGCAGTCTATGGCGCAAGCGTCGGCATCCTGATGCTGGAAGCGCGCTTTCCGCGCATCCCCGGTGATATGGGCAACGCGCTCACCTGGCCCTTTCCGGTTCATTACAAGGTCGTGCGCTCCGCGAGCCCGGACAGGGTGGTCCGACGGGGGGCAGAGGGGCTGCTCGATGTCTTCATCGCTGCTGCGAAGGAGCTTGTCGCCGACGGGGTCGATGGCATCACGACCAATTGCGGCTTTCTCTCGCTGTTCCAGCAGGAACTTGCCGATGCGGTGCGGGTTCCGGTCGCGACCTCGTCCCTGATGCAGGTGCGCATGGTCAATGCTCTGCTGCCGGCGGGCAAACGTGCGGGCATTCTGACCGTCTCCGCCAAGAGCCTCACGCCCAAGCATCTCGAAAAGGCGGAGGTTCCTGCCGGAACCCCGATCGGCTCCACCGAGGGCGGGCGTGAGTTCACCCGCGTGCTGCTCGACAACGAACTCGAACTCGATGTCGAGCTCGCGCGGGAGGACAACGTTGACGCGGCGCGCGCGCTGGCTGCCGCCAATCCCGACCTCGGCGCCATCGTGCTCGAATGCACGAACATGATTCCCTATGCTGCCGATATCCGCGCGGCCACCGGCTTACCGGTCTTCTCGATCGAGACCTTCGTTCGCTGGTTCCAGGCCGGTCTCGTGCCGCGCCGTTATCCGTCGGCCTAGCTGAAGAACCGGACGAGCCACAGCGCGAGGCCCGGAAACAGCACAACGAGGACGAGCCGGATCACGTCCGTGACCAGGAAAGGCAATACGCCGCGATAGGTCTTGATGATCGGCACGTCCTTGGCGATCGAGGCAATCACGAAGACATTGAGCCCGATCGGCGGAGCGGTCAGTCCGATGCCGACGACCATCAGCACCAGAATGCCGAACCAGATCGCGACATCGTCCGGCAGCATGCCGAAGTCGAGCGCCTGGATCACCGGGAAAAACACCGGAAGTGTGAGAAGGATCATCGCCAGCTCGTCCATCACTGCCCCGAGGAGGATGTAGAAGCCCAGCATCGCCACCAGCACCATGTAGGGCGAAAAGCCGGAATTGGAGATCATCGTGGCGGCGGTCGTGGGCAATTGCGACAGCGCGAGAAAGGCACCGAAAACCTCCGCGCCGAGCAGGATCAGGAATATCATTCCGGAGGTCTCGGCCGTTTGGCGCAGGGCCTCGAGAATGCTGGCGAAATCGAGCGTCCGCTTCAGCAGGCCGGCGACGAGCATTGCCACGGCCCCGACGGCGGCGCCTTCGGTCGGTGTGAAGACTCCGCCGTAGATTCCTCCGACCACGATGATGGCGATGACGATCGCCGGCATCACTGCCACGTCGACGAGGGCGATCAAAAGGCCGAGGGCGCCGATCATCACCGAGAAGGTGACGTCGGCGCCGCGGAAAGCCTGAACCGCCGCGGCGATGACGATCAGCCCGCCGAGGAGCTTCGGCCAGAGCGGCTGCTTTTCCTTTTCGATGACGATCGCTTCGCCTTGCGGCGCGAGCTCCGGGTTGCGCCAGACGACGAAGGCGATCGCGCAGCAGTAGAAAAGGGCTGCGAGCAGGCCGGGAATGAGCGCAGCCTGGAACAGTTTGGCGATGTTCTGCTCGGTGGTGATTGCGTAAATGACGAGGATCACCGAGGGCGGGATCAGGATGCCGAGCGTGCCGCCGACCGCTATCGTGCCGGTCGCGAGGCCCCCGTCGTAGCGGTAGCGGGTCAACTCGGGCATCGCGGCTCGCCCGAATGTGGCCGTGGTCGCGACGGAGGAGCCGCAGATCGCGCCGAAGGCAGTGCAGGCGCCGATGACGGCCATCGCAAGCCCGCCGCGCATGTTACCGAAGGCCCGCTCCGCCGCCTTGAACAGGCTTGAAGCGATGCCGGCCCTCTCGGCGAGCGCCCCCATCAGGATGAACAGCGGGATGACCGAAAGCGTGTAGTTGGCGAACTGGTGGTAGGAATTCGTCTTCATGTAGTTGAAGAACGCCGGCTCGCCCGCGATATGGATGTAGCCGCCGGCGCCGACGATGAGCATCGCAAGTCCTATCGGTGCCCTGAGGGCGATCATCAGCAGCATGATCGCGAAGCCGACGAGAGCAATGGAGGTCGCGCTCATGCCTTTGCTCCCCCCTTGGCGCGGCGATAGAGAGAGAGCGCGGTGACCACGCCGACAAGCGCCGCGATGGTGCACAGGATCGCGGAGAGGCCGATGCTCGGCCAGATCGGTAATTGCCGCTGCATGGTCGTCTGTCCGTTGCCGAACATGTTCGCCGTGCCGAAGAACAGAGCGAAGGCGCAGAAGCCAAGCATCAGCGCGTAGACAAGATCCCAGAACGCATCGATGAGGTCGCGCGCGCTTTGGCGGAAACGCATGGTGAAGGTATCGACCATGATGTGCCCGCGGCGGGCCTGGGTCAGCGGTAGGTAGGAAAACACAGCGAGCGCGGTTGCCATCTCGACGAATTCGAAATCGCCGTCGATAGGCACCCGAAAGAGCCAGCGCCCGAGTACGGAGACAACTACGAGGAATGATACCGCGAGCGTGAGTACCCCGCCGCCGATGGCAATCCAGCCCGTGATGATTTCAAGCCACCGGCGCCGCCCGGCGCAGGATGCCTCAGCAGTCTCTGCCATCTTGTCTCCCCCAATTGGCAAATACTCACCCGAGCGCCCGCCGAATGAGATTCGGCAGGCGTTCTTTATGCGCTGGAAAGGCGTGGGTGTCAGGCCTTGTCGTACTTCGCGACCAGCTTGCGGGCTTCGGCGACATATTTCGCGCCGTCGATCCCCTTTTCCTTCATCTGGGCGATCCAGTCCGTGTAGACGCCCTCGGTCGCCTTGATCCACTTGGCTTTCTCGTCGGTGGAGATCTGGCCGATGACATTGCCACGCTGCTGGACGAGTGCCCGTATGCGCTTGGATTCATCGTCCCACATATTGCCGGCGAGACGGGCGAAGGCCTGGCCCGAGTTCTTGTCGATGATCGCACGGAGATCGGCCGGCATGCTCTCGTATTTCGCCTTGTTCATCGCGAGGAAGAAGCTGGCCGAATAGAGTGCGGGCGAACCCGGAATCTCGGTGTGATACTTGACGAGTTCATGCACCTTCACCGCCGGAACCACTTCCCACGGGATGACCGCACCGTCGATCACCTTCTGCGCGAGGCTCTGCGGAACCTGGGGCACCGGCATGCCGACGGAGGTCGCGCCGAGAGCCTTGAGCGCCTCGCCGGCGAGGCGCGTCGGGTTGCGCAGACGCAGGCCCTTCAGGTCTTCCATCGTCTTGATGGGCTTGTTGGCGTGGATCAGGCCGCCGTCATGCGCCCAGTAAGACAGAATTTTGACGTCCTTCACCTCGTCCTTGAGGTGATTGTCGGCGAATTCCTGTGCCGCCTGTGCGTTGGCCAGTCCGCTCTGGGCGCAGATGAACGGCAGCTCGAAAACTTCCGTCGTCGGGAAGCGGCCCGGCGTCGAACCGGGCAGGGTCCAGACGATATCGACAACGCCGTCGCGCGCCTGATCGTAGAGCTGCGGCGGGGTGCCGCCCAACTGCATGGAGGGGAAGATGTTGATCTTGATCTTGCCCTGGCTGTCGTCCTCGACCTTCTTGACCCACGGCGCGAGCATCTTTGCGTGGCCGTTGGAGACAGGCGGGAGAAAATGATGGAGCTTGAGCGTGACGACCGGCTCGGCCTTGGCGCTGGTGATCACATGCGGTGCCGCAACGGCGCCCCCCATGCCCAACAGAAGCGAACGGCGATTGAGTTTCATAAGCATTCCTCCGTTTTCTTTTTTGGTTGGTATTACACAATACCAACTGGCGCACGCTTAAAAGGGCGCTTTGCGAACAAGTGTTCGCATACGGGGCGGAAACTGCCGGATTTTAGTTTCTATTGCAACTAATAATTTCCGTTCAACGCGAAACGCCCATCGCCTTGTCCGGCAGCCAAGTCGCCAATTCCGGAAAGATGCAGAGGATGACAATCGCCAGCAGCATCACCAGCACGTAGGGTAGCGCTCCCCATAGCACGGTTCTCGTGGGAATGTTCGGCGCGATGGCGTTGATAACGAAAAGATTGAGCCCCACGGGTGGCGTGATGAGCCCGATTTCCATATTGATCGTCAGCACGACCGCGAACCAGTAGGGGTCGAAACCAGCCTGTGTGATGATGGGCAACAGCAGGGGGGCCGTCATCACGATGACCGCGACCGGCGGCAGGAACATGCCTGCGACCAGAAGGAAGAGGTTGATAATCGCCATCAGCACCCAGCGGTTGACTTCCATCGCCGCAATCGCACCGGCAATCGTCTGGGTGATGAAAAGCGACGAGAGGGCATAGGCGAAGAGTTCGGCGGCGGCCATAATCATCATGATCATCACGCTCTCGCGCATCGCCGTGCCGAAGATTTCCGATATAGGCCCTGCCTTGAACAGTCGATAGAGGATGATGACAACCCCGAGGGTCAGGAAAGCGCCGGCCCCTGCCGCTTCCGAGGGTGTCGCCACACCACCGTAAAGCACGAACATCACGCCGATGATGATCGCGACGAAAGGGAGGACGCGCGGAAGGGAAGCCACCTTCTCCTTCATCGAGAAAATCTGCGAGGTCGCGGAAAAATCGTATCCCTGCCGCTTGGCGTCGATCAGAGCCCAGATCATGAACATGATCGTCAGCATGATTCCCGGCACAACGCCGGCAAGGAACAGCCGCCCGATGGAGGTCTCGGTGGAGATGCCATAGACGATCATCGTCACGGAAGGGGGAATGAGGATGCCGAGCGTTCCGCCCGCTGCAATCGAGCCGGCTGCGACGGATTCGGGGTAACCGCGCCGGGTCATTTCCGGAATGCCCATCTTGCCGATGGCGGCGCAGGTCGCGGGGCTCGATCCGGTCATGCCGGCGAAGACCGCGCAGGCAGAGATGTTGGAAAGCACCAGCCCGCCCGGTACACGGCCCATCCAGCGGTCGAGCGCCTCGTAGAGATCCTTGCCCGCGGGCGAGGCGGCAACGGCCGCGCCCATCAGCACAAACATCGGGATCGAGACATAGGCAAGGTTGGCGATGCCGGAATACATCGTTTCGGCGAGGACGTAGTAGACGCCGAAGCCCTGACTGACCATCAAGGCCGCAATGGCGGAAAGACCGAGCGCGAAGGCAATCGGCATGCCTGTGCCGAGCAAGGCGAAGAGAGCGATGACAAGCAATCCGCCGGCGAGACCCGTGCTCATGATTCGGCCCTCAGCTTGAAGAGTTCGGCAACGTACTGGAGTGAAAGGAGCCCGAAACCGAGCGGCATGGGCAGCGTCGGGATCCAGAGCGGAATTTTCCAGACGCCCGGCGTCTCCCATCCGCCGCGCAGCGCCTCACCGAAATAGATCGCGCTGGCGATGAACATTCCGAAGCAGAAGGCGAGTCCCGCCAGTCCGCCGACGAAGTGCAGCTTTTTCTTGGTGCGGGAGGAAATCAGCATGTCGATGACGTCCACCCCTACATGCCCTTTGGTGAGCAGCACATAGGGAGCGCCGAGGAAGATCGACGCCGTCGCCGCATAGACGACGAAATCCGTATGCCAGATCGTCGGCGAGCGAAAAACGTAGCGGATGAAGATCAACTGGCAGACGACCAGCATCGCCGCGATGAGCAGGAGAACGGAGGCGACCGCCAAGGCTTTCGACAGTCGGTCGACGTTCTCGATGAATTTCTGAATCATGGCTTGTCCATGAGTTGCCCGCAGATGGGACGTAACAAAGGCCGAAGCCGAGCGGCTACCGGAAAGCCGGAGAGAGCTCCGCCGGCGCGCATGGCAGGCGCCGGCGGAAGCGGGCTTACTTGACGTCGAGCGCCTGCTTGATGAGCGCCTCGCCGCCTTTCACCTTTTCGGCGAATTTCTTGTAGGAGCTTTCCTGCGCGATCTTGAGCCAGGCATCGAAGTCGGCCTTGGTCATCGAGACGACTTCGACGCCGGCCTGCTTGAAGGCATCGATCATCTTCTGATCTCCCTTGCGGATCTCGGCGTCGAAATACTCCTCACTCTTCTTGGCAGCGGCCATCAGTGCATCCTGCTGCGCCTTGTTGAGTTTGCCCCAGGTCTGCTTGGAGATGAGCACCGGTTCATACATGAACCACAGGGCGTTCTCGCCCGGCGCCGTCAGGCACTTGACCTGCTCGTAGAGGCGGAAGGAGACGAAACTCGCCGAAGAGGTGTTGGTCGCATCGAGAATGCCGGTCTGCATACCGTTGTAGATTTCGCTCGACGGCATCGAAGAAATCGAGGCGCCCGCCGCCGCGAGCATCTGCTCGAAACCAGGCCCGGCCGCGCGCGTCACCTGCCCCTTGACCGTTTCCGGGCCGCGGATGCACTGCTTTTTCGAGGCAAAGGCGCCCGAGAGCCAGGCATCGGCGATAACCAGGGCGCCGGCCTTCTCGACCTCGGCCTTGATGGTCTTCATGAATTCCGAAGTGTTCAGGCGCTTGGCGCGATCAAAATTGCCGACGAGGCCCGGCATAAGCGTTGCCGAGAACATCGGGTGCCGGCCCGACGCATAGTCGAGCGGGAACGAGGAGAGATCGAGCTGGCCGCGTGTGATCGCGCCCCATTGCTCGTTGGCTTTGAGCAGCGATTGCGCCGGAAATACCTGGATCTTCAGGCCGACGTTGGCTTTCTCGACCTCGCGGGCGATGATTTGCACCATCTCGTCGCGCGGGTCACCCTTTCCGCCCGGAAACTGGTGCGAGGCCTTGAGGACAAGTTGGGCCTGCGCGCCGGCAAGGCCGGCCGTGAGCGTCAGGAAGCCAGCTAGAGCGAGTTTTCCCAGATGTTTCATGTGCGTTCTCCCGGATCTGGGTCGCTTGAGCGCGAGGCCTGCGACCGTTCTAAGTTTTTCACTATGGCTTTAGTCTCACCGCTGGAGCAAGCCGTCAAGAAAATTGTATACATTTAGATAAATTTCGCGTGCAAAATATGGCGTGTCGTCCGCAGGTCTTGCGCCGGATGAGCGAGTTTGCGACAAATGGGCCGGGCGGAAGGAACGATGGGTAGAAAAGAAAACGGAACATTGCGGGCACGCCTGGAGGAGGAAATCGCGACAGGTGCCCTCCAGCCGGGCGAGCGGCTTGACGAGACAGCGCTGGCCGCGCGGTTCGGTGTGTCGAGAACGCCTGTCCGGGAAGCGCTCCAGCATCTCGCGGCGGCAGGGCTGGTCGAGTTGCGGCCGCACCGCAGTGCGGTCGTCAGCGCGCCGGATCCCGTTCGCCTGATCGAGATGTTCGACGTTATGGCCGAGCTTGAAGCCATGTGTGGGCGCTGCGCGGCAGCACGCCTCCAGCCGGAGGGCGAGCGGGCTCTCGACGAGGCGCTGGCTGCGTGCCGCGTGGCGCTGGAAGCCGGTGATACCGATCAATACTACTTTCACAACGAGCGCTTCCATCGCGCGATCTACACGGCGAGCGGCAACCGTTTTTTGGCCGAACAGGCAGGCATCCTGCACCGGCGTCTCGCGCCGTTCCGTCGGCTACAGCTCAGGGTACGGAACCGGATGCGCGCTTCGCAGGCCGAGCACGAGGCCATCGTCGCCGCTATCCGCGCCGGCGATACCGAAGGTGCCGGCGAACGGCTTCGCGCGCATATTGCGATTCAGGGCGCGCGGTTCAGCGATTTCGTTGCCTCGATCGAGCAGATCAATGCTTCGAGGGTGCGCGCTTCCGGCACATCCTGACGTCATCCGCGCCTTGACCTTCCAATGATGGGAAGGATTATCTCCGGGGGCATGCAACCAGAGGCTTGGATGGCTGTGGCGGTTGAAACCGGCAATATGCTTCGTTCGATTGCGATCCCGGTGACGGGAATGACCTGCGCTTCCTGCGTTCGGCATGTCGAGAAGGCTTTGTCCGGCATTCCGGGCGTGCGGGCAACTGCCGTCAATCTTGCGACCAATATGGCTGCCGTGGAGATCGCGACGCCGGAAGCTATCGGCGCCATTCCCGGTGTTCTCGCCGAGGCCGGGTATCCCGCCGGACAGGAGCTGGCGCAATGGACTGTCGAAGGTATGACCTGTGCCTCCTGCGTCGGCCGGGTCGAGAAAGTGCTGCGCGGCCTGCCAGGTGTCGCCTCGGCTGAGGCCAATCTGGCGACCGGACGCGTCAGCCTTGCGATCGTGCCCGGGCTTCTGCCGGAAGGGGCCATCGAGACTGCGCTGGCGAAGGCGGGTTATGCCGGGCATCGCGTCCATGCCAATGAGAGGGATAAGCAAGCCGAGCAAAATGCGCTGGAACTTGAGCATCTGCAACGCGACGTGGTGATCGCGATTCTGCTGGCGTTTCCTGTTTTCGCGCTGGAAATGGGGTCTCACCTGTTCCCGGCGATGCACCATTTCGTGTTCGAAACGATTGGCGCGAAGAATTCTGCGCTGCTCCAGTTTGCGTTGACGACACTCCTGATGCTCGGGCCTGGGCGCCGTTTCTACGCGGTTGGCCTTCGCACCCTCGTACGCGGCGCGCCGGAAATGAATGCGCTCGTCGCCGTGGGAACGCTGGCGGCGTGGACTTTTTCCGTCGTGGCGCTTATCTTCCCTGAGTTGTTCCCCGAAGGGACCGCCAACATCTATTTCGAGGCTGCAGCCGTCATCATCGCGCTCATCCTCCTCGGCCGTTATCTCGAGGCCCGCAGCAGGGGCGAGACCGGGGCGGCGATCCGTCATCTTGTCGGCCTGCGCCCGAAGAACGCCGAGGTCCTGCGCGAGGGCGCAAGCGTCATCCTGCCGATCGAGAACGTCGTCGTCGGCGACTTGGTCCGGGTTCGTCCCGGCGAACGGATCGCGGTCGACGGCGAGGTTGTCGAAGGAGCTTCGCACGTCGACGAGGCGATGGTGACGGGTGAGCCGCTGCCGGTCCGGAAGGAGATCGGAGACACGGTCGTCGGCGGCACGGTCAACACCAACGGCAGCTTCACTTTCCGTGCGACGCGGGTTGGCAAGGATACGGTGCTCGCCGAGATCGTTCGGTTGGTCGAGAATGCGCAAGGCGGGAAACTGCCGATCCAGGCGATGGTCGACCGCGTGACGGCCGTTTTCGTGCCGGCGGTGCTCGCATTGGCTGCCTTGACCTTTCTGTTCTGGCTGGTCTTCGGCCCCGCGCCGGCCCTTGCCGACGCGCTCGTGAGCGCGGTGGCGGTGCTGATCATCGCCTGCCCCTGCGCGATGGGGCTGGCAACGCCGACCTCGATCATGGTCGGAACCGGTCGTGCCGCGGAACTCGGCATCCTGTTCCGGCGCGGCGATGCCCTGCAGGCGCTTGGGGACGTCAACGTCGTCGCGCTCGACAAGACCGGCACCCTGACGAAGGGGCGCCCGGAGATGACCGACCTCGTGGTGATCAACGGCTACGACCGCACCGAGATCCATCGCCTCGTCGCGGCGCTCGAGTCGCGATCCGAGCATCCGGTCGCACAGGCGATCGTCGAGGCGGCGCGGGAAGCGCATATTGCCGCCGGCGAGGCCAGCGCGGTCGAGACCCGTCCCGGTCTCGGTATCATCGGCGTGATAGATGGCCGCCACGTCGAGATTGGATCGGCGCGGCACATGAACGACCGCGGGATCGACATGGAAGCGGCTGAGGAGCGGGCGGCGCTTATGGCTTCAGCCGGCAAGACCCCGCTCTTCACGGCGATCGACGGCAAGCTCGCCGCACTCATCGCGGTGTCCGATCCCTTGCGTGAGACGACACCCGAGGCTATCCGCGCGTTGCGTGCTCAGGGGATAGAGATTGTCATGATCACCGGCGATTCCAAACGGACTGCCGAAGCGATTGGCAAGCGGCTCGGAATCACCCGCATCCACGCCGAGACCTTGCCGGACGGCAAGCTCGCGGTTCTCAAGTCGCTGAAGGCTGCTGGATACCGCGTTGCCTTTGTCGGGGACGGGATCAACGATGCGCCGGCGCTCGCGGAAGCCGATGTCGGCATCGCCATCGGAACGGGGACGGACGTCGCGATCGAAAGCGCGGAAGTCGTGCTGATGTCGGGCGACCTGTGCAATGTGCCGAACGCGATCGCCCTGTCCCGGATGACGATGCGCAATATCCGCCAGAACCTGTTCTGGGCCTTTGCTTACAACGCAGCGCTCGTTCCGGTGGCAGCGGGGCTGCTATATCCGGGTTTCGGCATCCGGCTTTCGCCGATGCTGGGAGCTGGCGCAATGGCGCTTTCCAGCGTCTTCGTCGTCACCAATGCGTTGCGTCTGCAACGGTTCCAATCCCTCTTCCGGACCGGAGTGAAGTCATGAATATCGGCGAAGCGGCGCGGCAGTCCGGCGTCTCTGCCAAAATGATTCGCTATTACGAGGGGATCGGACTCATCAAAGTGGCGAAGCGCAAGGGTTCGGGCGCTTATCGCATATATACCGAGGCGGATGTGCATGTGCTGCAGTTCATCCGCCGTTCGCGCGATCTCGGCTTCACCGTCGCGGAGATCACGAACTTGCTCCGGCTCTGGCAGGATCGCCGGCGCGCCAGCGCTGATGTCAAGTTTCTGGTGACGACGAAGATCGCCGATCTCGACACACGTATCGCCGAGCTCCAGTCGATGAAGCGGACGCTCGAGCATCTGGCGACGAACTGCAACGGCGATCATCGGCCCGACTGCCCGATCCTCGATGATCTCGCCGGCGGCGGCCCCTGCTGTCACGGCACCCAACGCTAGCCGACGAGGCGCATCGGCGAACCGGCGAGCCAGGCTTCGATGTCCTCGACCGCCTGTGTGAAATACGCCTTGTAATTGCGTTTCGTTACATAGCCGAGATGCGGCAGGCCGAGAAACCGGGGCGCCGTCCGCCACGGCGAATCTGCCGGGAGTGGCTCGCGCTCGTGGACATCGGATGCCGCTCCCGCGATCCCGCCGGCATGGAGGCATTGAAGCAGCGCAGCGCCGTCGACGATCGCCGCGCGCGAGGTGTTGACGAGGAACGCAGTCGGCTTCATCGCCGCCAGTGCCGCCGCGTCGATCAACCCGCGCGAACGCTCGCCGAGCACGAGATGGATCGAGACGAAATCAGCGGCGCGGAGGAGGGTTTCCTTCGTCGGTGCCAGGGCCACACCTTCGGCAGCCGTTCGTTCCGCCGACAGGTTCGGGCTCCAGGCCTGAACCACCATGCCGAATGCCTTGCCAATGCGCGCGACCTGAACGCCGATCTTGCCGAAGCCGAGAAGGCCGAGGGTTGCGCCCTTGAGATCGATGCCGACGCTCGATTGCCACGGGCCGTTTGCCTTTAGCGCGTTTGCTTCCGGGAGGATACCGCGGGCTATCGCGAGGATCAGTGCCCAGGTGAGTTCGACAGGCGGCTCCGAGAAGCTATCCGTGCCGCAGACGATAATCCCGCGCTCGCGGCAGGCGGCGATATCGATCGCCGCGTTCCGCATGCCGGAGGTAATGAGAAGCTTGAGGTGTGGCAGGCGGGCAAGAAGGGATCGTGTGATCGGCGTCCGTTCCCGCATGATGATCAGAATATCGGCCGCACCGACGCGGGTGGCTACGGATGCTTCATCGAGCAGGTATTCGGTGATGAAGCGCGGTGTGACGCGACTGGAGAGCCGGTTCCAGTCGGCAAAATCCTTCGCGCAATTCTGGTAGTCATCGAGGATGCAGCAATCGAGCATGGCGGGCCTGAGATGTCGGATCGTTCCCGCCAGCTTGCACCGCCGGGGCTTCCGCGCAAGCCCCGCTTGCGCTTGAATGCCCGCTTACTTTACCTGCTCGTCCGGATAGACGCCCCAGGCGATCGCCTTCGCGACATAGCCGGAATAGCCCTCGACTGCGACCTTGCACCAAACCGGCGTGCAGGATTCGATATTGGCGACCACGCCCGGCTCGAGCTTGGCGACGACGGCGGCGCCTTCCCGGGCTTCCTTGAGCATGTTGAGCGGTGCTTTGTCCTTCGCCTCGCGGATAATCAGCGTCCGGCGGTTGGAGAGGCGGCCGAAATAGACCCAACCTTCGGTGCTCTCCGAATCGCGGATGCGGCGCCATTGCTCGTGCTCGCCGATGACCTCAACCGGCAGCCCTTCGCGCTTGAACACCCACTTGATGCGATGATCCTTGCTCGGCCCCTCGCGCATCGGCGTGTCCGACGGCTTGAGGCTCACGAAGCGCGGAATCGGCAGTTTCGTCACCGAGCCGGTGGTGAGGTTGGCGTCATCCGCCTGCGCGGGGGCGGCGAGACAGGCGAGAAGACCGAGAACCGGAAGAAAACGCATGACAGAACTCAACGAGCCGGAAACCAGCATATCGGCATTGCCTCCTGCGACCGATGCGATAATCGCGAGCTGCATATTAGCGCAGGCGGGCGCTCTGCGCGCACGAACATTTCGAATTTGTGCTGTTTTTTGTCGATGCCCGTTAACGGAACGTTTATAGCGCGCTAAAGAACAACCGACGCGACGGGTCGGCCGGGGCATGGTAGGTGTTCAACCTACGCCCGTGCCCGTTCCGGCGCATGAAACGACAAGACAAGTTCCGGACGACGCCATGAATCGCGAAAAGCCCCTCGTCATCCTCACCCGCCGACTTCCGGAGGGGATCGAGATGCGCATGCAGGAGCTTTTCGACCTTGAGCGCAACGAAACCGACGCACCGATGTCGCGTGAGGCATTGATCGATGCGATGCAGCGCACCCGCGTGCTCGTGCCGACGATCACCGACCGGATCGACGCCGACCTCATCGCCGCCGCCGGGCCGCAGTTGAAGCTGATCGCCAATTTCGGCAACGGCGTCGATCATATCGATGTTGCCGCCGCGATGAAGCGCGGCATCACCGTCACCAACACGCCGGGCGTCCTCACCGAGGATATGGCCGATTTCACGATGGCGCTGATCGTGGCCGTGGCCCGCCGCTTCGTCGAGGGCGTGCGCATCATCCCCTCCGGTAACTGGCACGGCTGGTCACCGGGCTGGATGCTGGGCCATCGCATCCACGGCAAGCGGCTCGGCATCATCGGCATGGGGCGCATCGGCCTTGCGGTCGCACGGCGGGCGCGGGCCTTCGGGCTTCAGGTGCACTATCATAACCGCCGCCCGGTCCCGAAGCGGATCGAGGAGGAGTTGCAGGCAACCTACTGGGATTCGCTCGACCGGATGCTGAGCCGCATGGATATCGTCACGGTGCACTGCCCGCATACGCCGGCGACGTTCCATCTGCTCTCGGGTCGCCGCATGAAGCTCTTGAAACCCGAGGCGATCCTCGTCAACACCGCGCGCGGGGAGATCGTTGATACCGCCGCCCTGTCGGACATGCTCGACAACGGGCTGCTCGCTGGCGCCGCGCTCGACGTCTACGAGCACGAACCGGCGGTAACATCGACGCTGGTGCGGCTCGCGGAGGAGGGCAAGGTCGCGCTGATGCCGCACATGGGCTCCTCGACTGTCGAGAGCCGCAACGAGATGGGCGAGAAGGTCATCATCAACATCAAGACCTACATCGACGGGCACACCCCGCCCGATCGCGTGCTTGTCCTGCCGGGCGGTTGACCGGACTTACCGTCCGCTCGCCACTTCTCTCAGGCTGTCCTTGCTGATCAGGCTGCCTTGGCGTTCGCGAACTGGCCATGCTCGCGGAAGGAATAGAGGTAGGTCGGCACGATCGCCTCGAAGCTCGTCGGCTCGATCCCGATGCCTTCGAGCGTGCGCCCCTCGGCCTTTGCCGCCGCGCTGACGACATTGTCCGTTTCGAGCAGGGTCACCTGATCGACCGTCAGCAGCTTGCCCGGCAGGCATTCGAGAATGCTGGCCTTGAACTTCGCCAGCGCGAAAGGCAGCGGCAGCAGCAGGCGCTTCCGGCCCGTCGTCGTGAGGATGTACTCGAGAAGCGCCTTGAAGCTGCGCGTTTCCGGCCCGCCAAGCTCGTAGATCGTGCCAGCCTTTGCCTTGCCGTCGAGCGCCTTGAGCGCCGCCTCGGCAACATCGCCGACATAGACCGGCTGGAACTTCGTCTCGCCGCCACCGATCAGCGGCAGCGCCGGCGTGAAGCGCGCGAGATTGGCGAAGCGGTTGAAGAACTGATCCTCTGGCCCGAAGACGATGGAGGGGCGCAGGATCACCGCGCTCGGCAAGGCAGCGAGCACTGCGGCCTCGCCTTCCGCCTTGGTCCGGGCATAATCGGAGGTCGAATGTGCATCGGCGCCGATGGCGGAGAGCTGCACGAAATTGGTGATCCCTGCCTTGGCCGCTTCTTCCGCGACGAAGCGCGCGCCCTGCGCCTGAACGGTAGAGAACCTCTGCCGCCCGCTCTCATTGATGATACCGACGAGGTTCACCACCGCATCCGCACCCTTGAGCGCGGCCGCGATCGATTTGCGGTAGCGCAGATTGGCTTGCACGGCGTGGATCTGTCCGACAGCGCCGAGCGGCTGGAGATGACCGGCAAGGTCCGGGCGGCGGCATGCCACCCGCACGCGCCAGCCGTCTTTCGCCAGCGCTCGCACGAGGTGGCGTCCGATGAACCCCGAGCCCCCGAAAACCGTTACCAGACGTGCGGACATGCCAAGCTCCTTCACCTCGAAAATCACGAACCGGTCTAGTCAATTCACGGGAGGCAATCAATCGGTCTCGAACTGTTCCTTCGGAGGGGACTCGGTTCTCGACAGCTGTCATTTCCCCGCACGGCGAGCGGGCACGACGGCAAGCGCCGGGATTGCGTCGCCACGCCCGCGATCCTCGTCCGGGTCTTGCTCCTTGCGACCGAGCATCATGATCGCCCCGCCCATCACGACCGATCCAAAAGTGATGATCGAGCCCGCCGTCAACAGGCCGATGGCGATCAGGCCGTCCGTGTCGAAGCTGACGAGGTGGCGCAGATGGCCGATATCGAGCCAGATCGCGCTGGCGACGAACAGAACCCCAAGAAGGGTGCCCGCAATTCCGTTGATCGCCAGCAGTGCAAACAGCGGATCGCGTGGCTTGCGGTTCGAAGGTTGGATCGAGCGGCGGGACGGGCGCATGGCTTTTCCTCCTGAAGAGCGTCATGGCATGCGGCTTCGACACTCACGGCACAGTCAGGCAAAATATCCGCATTGTGAACCCCCGTCTTTGCGTCTGCCCAGTTGACAAGCGTTTCCGGCATCGCCATTGAAGGCGCCCGTGCCCAGGTGGCGGAATTGGTAGACGCGCTGGTTTCAGGTACCAGTGGTGAAAGCCGTGGAGGTTCGAGTCCTCTCCTGGGCACCATTTTTCCCTTCGCAGATATGCGTCGGACTGAAAAAACCTATTGAAAATCAAGAGGCCGGAGTGCCAAGGCGACGCTGAAGGCATTGTCGGTCAGGCTGAGGCGGGAAGCCGCAGGAAACGCTCAAACTTGCCATTTGTGCGATCTGGCGGCAATGTCGGGGCCGTAAATTGCGTTGGCGGTTTGTGCCAGTGTGTTTTCTGGTTGGGTAACAAGATATGCGTCACTCCAAATTCACCATCAAGGATCACGGAATTACCGATGCCGGTGTAGTCACCGGAAGGGCTTCCGCCGGACATCAGGCTGGGCATTTCAGCCGCCGGGCGTTTCTGCTGGGCTCCGCCGTCGGTCTTGGTGCGGTTGGGTTGGCCGGTTGTGCGAATCCCGAATTCATGAGTCTCGACGAAGCCCGCAAAATGTACGGGCCTGTGGCCGACAAGAAATTCCCGATCGAGGCGGTCGATGTCACCAAGGTCGAGAATAAGTATTTCCGTCGTACCGTGGATTACGAGTCCAGGGAGGCACCGGGGACAATCATCGTCGATCCCTCCAATTACTATGTCTACCGCATAGAGGGCGAAGGGAAGGCCACCCGCTACGGCGCCAACGTCGGCCGCCAGGGGTTCCTGTGGAGCGGCGAGGCTTATGTCGGGCGCAAGGGGGAGTGGCCGACCTGGACTCCGCCGAAGGAAATGATCAAGCGTCAGCCGGAAGTTGCTAAATACGCAGGTGGCATGCCCGGAGGACCAGAAAACCCGCTCGGTGCCCGCACGCTCTACCTTTATCAGAACGGCAAATACACCCTCTATACGATCTATAGCACCAGCGATCCCGAAACGATCGGGACCAACCTGACAAGTGGCTGCACAGGTCTCCTCACGCAGGACATGTTCGACCTTTACGAACGCACGCCGGTCAACACCAAGGTGATCGTCCTGCCGGCGTAGACGACAGGACGTTGCGGTGTCCTTGGCGATTGCTGGCAACGGTGATCGCTCGTGCTCTGTTGCGCGGCGGGCGCTCAGCCGGTTTATTTCCGGATTGGCCCATGATGGGATAGCTCACGGTGTGAGGCCCGCCTTGCTTTTGCGGCGGAGGACCGTTTCGCACCAGAAGGCGAGCTTGGCGGCCGCGGGTGATGCATCGCGGCTGTTGGCATAAAGCCCGAGCCAGCGCAGTTGTTGCTGGCAGAGATCGAAATTGTCCGGTGCCGGAATCCATTCGGCGTGGGAAGGTTCCGTCTCGATTGCAGTGATCTCTCGGGATGTCGCGGCAAGGAGCCTGAGCAGCATCTGCTGCCGGAATGGCTTGGTCTCGCTCCGCAGCACCTGCTTGAGACCCCGGATCGCGCTTTTCATCACAACAAGTGATTCGAGATTGTTCATGTCTTTGTACCGGACTGTGCCCGCAGACTTAGAAGTCCGGGCGTGAAGGCGGCGTGAGATGCGGCTCCTTCGCGCCGCTTCCGGTTGCTCTCGCCTGCTGGGACAGTCCCTGATCAGCTCTGCCGGGACGGATCCCGGTCCGGGCTGCAACAGGGGAGCGCCATATCTCCCTTGACTCATGTCCGGGACTCGATGTTATTAGAACAAATCATGAACATAAATGTTCCTCTTCCACTACCTCCCGCCGCCCTGCATGAAATCTATGCCGGCAGGAATGATGACGGCGTGGCTCTGTGCGGGCTAGGATTGGCCTCAGCCGCGATAGCCGGTGCCCCGGTGCTATGGGTGCGGCAGGGCATGTACGACCGCGAGGCGGGAACGCCATGTTCGACCGGGCTCGAAGCGCATGGGTTTACGCCCTCGCGTCTCATTCTCGTGCGGACACGGGACATGCTCGCCACGATCCAGGCAGGGCTTGAGGGGGCCCGGACGATCGGTTTGGCGATGGTGATGATCGAACTGTGGGGCGAGGGAAAGATCTATGACCTGACCGCCAGCCGCCGCCTTGCGCTGGCGGCAAAGGCTTCGGGGACAACGGTTTTGGTGTCCCGCGTGGCGGCCGCGCCTGTCCCCAGCGCGGCGGATACGCGCTGGCAGGCGCGGGCGGTGCCCTCGCGTGCGCTGGCTGCCAATGCTCCCGGTCTTCCTGCATTCGAAATCACCCTTCTGCGCGCCCGTAACGGGCAGGAAGGCCTGTGTTATTGTTTGGAGTGGGATCGTGATGCCCGTAGACTCATCTCCCGTTCTCTCCCCGCCGCCGGCGATGCTCTCTCCCGGCCCACGCCGCTATCTGGCGCTCCGGTTTCCGTTTCTTTCGACCGACAGGGTGCGAAGGCATCGCCCGTGTGGCGCCGGGCCAACTGATCGCCCGCTCCTTGTTGTGGAGAAAATCCGCAGTGCCCTCCGGATCGTGGCGGCGGACACGACGGCTCTCCGACAGGGGTTGCGCATTGGCATGACGCTGGCCGAGGCGCGGGTGCTCTCGCCCGACATCGATACGGCGGAGGCCGATCCGGATGCCGATGCGGGATTGCTGCGGCGTTGTGCCGCCGCTTGCGAGATCTTCACGCCGCTGGTCGCGCTCAGGGCCAGAGCCGGCCTGATCCTCGATATCACGGGCTGCATCCATCTCTTCGGCGGGGAAAGGGAGCTGGCTTCCGGTGCATGCCGACGTCTACATCGGCTGGGCCTTGCGGTGTGTTTCGCGATTGCCGGTACGCCCGATGCCGCCTGGGCGCTGGCGCGGGAGCGACACGGCAGCATTGCCGCTTCCGGCGAGGAGGAAGCGCTGACTCAGGGCCTTCCCATCGTGGCGCTGGAGCGGGACAGCGAGACCCTTCTCGCCCTTCAGCGCGCCGGTTTCCTGACCCTGGGTGATCTTGCCGCGCGCGCCCCGCACATGCTCGCGGCCCGCTTCGGGGAAGATCTGGTGGTCGCTCTCCGACGCATTCTCGGGTGGGAGGATATCCGCATTGCGCCGCTGCGTCCTCCGCCCGATATCATGGCCGAGAAGCACTTCCCCGAGCCGCTGGGGTTGCTGGACAGCCTGCTCGCCGTGCTGGAGCGACTCGCGCAGGATGTCGCCCGTGCACTGGAGAAGCGGGAAGCCGGCGGGCGTCATTTCGAAGCGAGCTTTTTCCGGGCGGATGGCACAGTCCGGCATATCGCGGTCGAGGCTGCGGAGGCCACGCGCGATACGGCCCTGCTGATGCGCCTCATCCGTCTGAGGATCGAGGCGCTGGCCGATCCGCTCGATCCCGGTTTCGGCTTCGATGCCCTGCGGTTTGCCGTGCTGCGGAGCGAGCCGTTCGATGCCATCCAGCCTTCCCTTGCCGGAGAAGCCACTGTGCAGGACGGAGCGCACGCCGTGGCCGATCTCGTCAACCGGCTCGTCGCCCGGTTCGGCCGCGAGAATGTGCGGCGGTTCGTCACGCACGACACACACGATCCGGTGCGGGCGTCGGGCACGGCGCCCTACCTTGCCGGGGCGGCTTCGGCGCCCCTGCCAGCGACGGTACCGGGTTCGCCGCCCCTTCGACCGCTGACCCTATTCGAGCATCCGCAGTGGATTGAGGTGATGGCCGAGGTGCCCGATAGCCCGCCTTTGCGGTTCCGCTGGCGGCGTGTTCTGCATGAGGTCGCACGGGCGGAGGGGCCGGAGCGGATCGCGCCGGAGTGGTGGCGCGAGGCGTCGCCCGCACCGGCCACCCGCGATTACTACCGCGTGGAGGATGCCAGCGGGCACCGCTTCTGGATTTTCCGAGAAGGGCTTTACGAGGATTCCAACACCCGACCGCGCTGGTTCCTGCACGGACTTTTCGCATGAGAAAACTGCTTCCGGCCTACGCGGAGCTTGCCTGCGCCACGAATTTCTCTTTCCTGCGCGGCGCCTCTCCGGCGGCTGATCTCGTGCTTGCGGGCTTGCTTCTCGGGTATCGAGGGCTCGGCATCGCCGATCGCAACACGCTGGCCGGCGTGGTGCGGGCTTGGGCGGCGCTCCGGGAGTTGCGTGAGGGCGGCATTCTGCCGCCGATTAGGCTGCGCGAAGGATCGGGGCCGGGCGAGTTTCGTTTCTCTCCCCCCAAGATGCCGCTCGATCCCGCGAACCCCTCGCCGGGCGAGGCCGAAAGCGCCGCGCTGCGCACATTTGTCAAGGCCCGCGCCGAGACGTTCAAGCTCGTCACCGGCGCGCGGTTAGCGTTCGAGGACGGCACGCCGGACATCATCGCCTATCCCGCAGATAGACGCGGTTGGGGCGCGCTCTGCCGCCTGCTGACGACGGGGAACCGCCAGGCGCCGAAGGGCGCTTGTTCGCTCAACCTCGAAGACTTGCTGCGCCATGCGCGCCATCTTCTTCTTATTGCAATGCCGGAACGGGAGCGGGCGGCTCTTCCGGCGCTGTTGACGCGCCTTCGAGAGGTGGCCCCGCATACGGTTTGGCTCGGCGCCACCATGCCGCGACTTGGCGACGACCGGCGCAGGCTCGCGGAACTCGCCGCAATCGGCGATGCTGCCGGCATTCCGCTGATCGCCACCAACGACGTGCTTTATGCCGACCCCGGCCAGCGCGACGTCCAGGATATCCTCACCTGTATCCGCGAAGGGCGGACCTTGGAGAGCGCTGGTCGCCTGCTGGAGGCGAACGCCGAACGCCATCTCAAGCATCCGGCCGAGATGGCACGCCTCTTCGCCGATTGCCCGGCGGCTCTTGCCGAAACGGAAAGTTTCCTTGCGCGTATCGGCTTCGACCTCGGTGAATTGACCTACGAGTATCCTGACGAACCCATCCCCCCCGGCAAGGATGCGCAGGGCTGGCTCGAGGAGCTGACATGGCGCCACGCCGACATGCGTTACCCGGATGGCGTGCCGGAGAAGGTGGAGCGCCTGCTGCGGGACGAACTCGCGCTGATCCGCAAGCTCGACTATGCGCGCTATTTTCTCACCATCCATGACATCGTCCGCGTGGCGAACGACAAGGGCATCCTGTGCCAGGGGCGTGGCTCGGCGGCAAATTCGGCGGTGTGCTACGTGCTGGGCATCACCTGCGTCGACCCGGCCGAGCATAACGTGCTGTTCGCGCGGTTCATCTCGGAGGAGCGCAAGGAGCCACCGGATATCGACGTTGATTTCGAGCACGAACGGCGTGAGGAGATCATCCAGCACATCTACCAGCGCTACGGGCGCGAGCGTGCCGGGCTTGCCGCCACCGTGATCCATTATCGCCCGCGCAGCGCGATCCGCGAGGTGGGCAAGGTGCTCGGACTCTCGGAGGATGTGACGGCCGCGCTCTCCGGCACGCAATGGGGGAGCTGGGGGTCGGATATCACCCGCAATCAGGTCCGGCAGGCGGGGCTCGATCCGGATAATCCGATGATCGCCCGCGCCGTCGGCTTCGCCAAGCGCTTGCTCGGTTTCCCGCGTCATCTCTCGCAACATGTCGGCGGCTTCGTGCTGACACGTGGAAGGCTCGACGAACTCGTTCCGATCGGGAACGCGGCGATGGCCGACCGCACCTTCATCGAATGGGACAAGGACGATATCGACGCCCTCGGACTGATGAAGGTCGATATCCTCGCGCTCGGCATGCTGACCTGCATCCGCAAGGCGTTCGAACTGTTGAAGGATCACGAGGGAATCGACCTGACGCTCGCCGACGTGCCGGCCGGGGATCGCGCCACCTATGACATGCTCTGCCGGGGCGATTCCATCGGCGTGTTCCAGGTCGAGAGCCGGGCGCAGATCAATATGCTGCCGCGCCTGAAACCGCGCGAGTTCTACGATCTCGTCATCCAGGTTGCCATTGTCCGCCCCGGCCCGATCCAGGGCAACATGGTGCATCCTTATCTCCGGCGGCGTTCGGGCGCGGAGAAGGTCCGGTTTCCCTCACCGGCCCCCGAACACGGGCCAGCGAACGAACTGCATCAGGTGCTCGATAAAACGCTCGGCGTGCCGCTGTTTCAGGAGCAGGCGATGCAACTTGCCATGGAGGCGGCGAAATTCTCGGACGTGGAGGCGAACCAGCTTCGTCGTGCCATGGCGACCTTCCGCAATGTCGGCACGATCCATCATTTCGAGGGCATGATGGTGGAGCGCATGGTGGCGCGCGGCTATGCGCGGGAATTCGCGCAGAACTGCTTCGAGCAGATCAAGGGCTTCGGCTCCTACGGGTTCCCGGAGAGCCATGCCGCTTCCTTCGCCAAGCTCGTCTACATCTCCTCCTGGCTCAAGTGCCATTATCCGGCGATTTTCGCCTGCGCGCTACTCAATGCGCAGCCGATGGGTTTCTATGCCCCGGCGCAGATCGTGCGCGACGCGCGCGAGCACGGCGTCGAGGTGCGACCGGTCGATGTGAACGAGAGCTTCCGGGACAACACGGTTGAACGCATAGCCAATTCGGGCGAAGCGGGCTCCGGTTCGTGTGAAGAATTGGCGTCCGGGACAAGGAGCCCGCCAAATGGATCGCTTGCCCTCCGGCTCGGCTTCCGGCAAGCGGAGGGCGTTCACGAAGCGGAAGCGTTGCGGCTGGTGACAGCGCGACGGGAAGGCTTCGCCTCGGTCGAGGATCTCGCAGCTCGGGCACGGCTGCACGGCCGGCCGATGCGCGCGCTCGCTGATGCCGATGCCTTCCGCTCCATCGGGCTTGATCGCCGCGCGGCGCTCTGGGAGGTGCGGCGTCTGCCGGAGGACGATCCGCTCCCGCTGTTTGCCGCCGTGCAAGCGCCGGAACTCGGCCGCGAGGCGGATGCGTGCCTGCCGGAGATGACCCTCGGCACCCATGTCGCCACCGATTACCAGACGATGCGCCTCTCGCTAAAGGCACACCCGATGGCGCTGCTACGCTCGTTCTTCGTGCAGGAAAAGGCATGCACGGCCACCGAGGTGAGTGCCCGCGCCGACGGCCGCTTCACCCGCGTGGCGGGCCTCGTGCTGGTGCGCCAGCGCCCCGGCAAGGGGAATGCGATCTTCATCACGCTGGAGGATGAGACCGGGGTCACGAACTGTGTGCTCTGGGCACGCCAGTTCGAGGCGCTGCGCCGTCCGGTGATGGCGGCGCGGCTGATGCTCGTCGAAGGCCGTGTGCAGCGCTCACCCGAAGGCGTCGTGCACCTGATGGCGACAAACGTGATCGATCGCTCCGCCGTGCTCGACCGCCTGTGGGATGCAGATCGGAGCGGGCTCGCGCTTTCGCGGGGAGGCGATGACAGCTCGGGCATTGCCGGATTGCCGACCCCGCCGCCGCGCGCACGCCACCCGCGCGATGCGCGCATCCTGCCGAAGAGCCGTGACTTCCACTAATCCACGCACCGCATGAAACGCGCGAAAAAACCCGAGAGCGCCTCATAGGCATCCACTGGCAGGACATCCGCGATATATTGATCCGGGCGCAGGAGAACGATGCAGCCTCTATTCCGGTCGATGCCGCGCAGGTCGAAAATATCGCGCCCCGGTCGGTGGTCGGCGCAGAACATCTTCTCGTAATCAATCAACCCGTAACGCCCCTTGCATGGCTTGAGCAAGGCGGGCATCCGCTCGAAAGCGAGATCACGATGCGGCTGCTGAAACACCGCCCGCACATCGACGATCGCGTCGATATCATCGCCGGGGCGGAGATAACGCGTCACGGGGGAGGACAGATCCGCGCCGAGGAAAGCGCACAGGGTGCCGATCCGCGAGTCCGCCGCCATCGGGTCGCCGGCATCGGCGAAGGCAATCAGCCGCCAGCGGCCGTCCGCACGCGCGACATGGCCGAGATGCACCGGCTTGGCGTCTCCGAGACGGATCGCCGGCGCGGAATGGAACCGTGTGCCGACCGTGAAACCCTTCGCAAGATCCTGATGCGCGCCGTTGCCGGTCAGCAGCGAGGGGCGGTAGTAGGTCGCGGTTCCTGCCGTATACCGTCCGTGACGAACGAAATACCGCTGAGTCTCGGCCGGATCGAAGCCGGATTCGCCTGCCTTCTTCGATATGCTCAGCATCCGCGCCCATTCCCGATCGAAATCGATCAGCTCCCTGGCGATCGACTGCCGCTCGGCGGAATAGGTACGCAGGAGTTCCGGCATGGCCTGGCCGCGCAACACCGCTGCGAGTTTCCAGCCCAGGTTGAAAGCATCCTGCATCGAGACGTTCATGCCTTGCCCGGCCTTCGGGCTATGGGTATGGCAGGCATCGCCGGCGATGAAAACATTGGGGATCGCGCCCTCGCACTCGCCCGCGTTGTCGAAGCGTCTGGAGAGGCGTTGCCCGATCTCATAGACCGACCACCACGCGATCTCCTTCACGTCGAGCGTATAGGGACTGAGCACGCGCCGCGCCGCCGCGATCAGATCGCTGGCGGTGAGACTGCGGCTGGCGACCCTCTCGCCTTCCGCGAGCTTGTCCATCTCGACATAGATGCGGACGAGATAGCCGCCCTCGCGCGGAATGATGATCATGCTGCCGCCCGCCGAGGACTGGATGACGGATTTGAGGCGGATATCCGGAAAATCCGTCACCACGAGAACATCCATCACGCCCCAGGCCTGATTGGCAGAATCGCCTTCCAAGGTCAGGCCGATCGAGCGCCGCACCGAACTGCGAGCGCCGTCGCATCCGACAACATAGCGGGCGCGGATGGTCTCGATCTTGCCCTCATGTGAGGTGCCGGATCGTTCGAGCGTCACCGTGACGGGGTGGGACGCTTCGCCCTCGGCAATGCGGAGATCGGCTAATCTCCGACCGTAATAGGGTAGCATCCGGGCGGGCGATTTCCGCATCACATCGAGATAGAAATCATGCACGCGCGCCTGATTGAGGATAACGTGCGGCATCTCCGAAAGCCCATCCTCCACATCCGGTACCCGGCCGCTTCGCGCGATATGTTCAGGCTTGCCGGCGTCAGGTTTCCAGAAGGTCGTCTCGTTCACCCAGTAAGCCTCGCGCAGCACCCGTTCCGCGAAGCCGAAAGCCTCGAACATCTCCATCGTGCGGCAGGCGATGCCATCCGCCTGCCCGCGATAGAGCCGGTCCGGCTTCTGCTCGACGATCGTGGTGCGGATTTCGGGAAAGGCCGAAAGCTGTGCCCCAAGCGTCAGCCCTGCTGGCCCGCAACCGACGATCAGGACGTCGACCTCCTCTGGCACGGCGCCGGCCGCACCCGAGCCGGGGAAACGCTCTGCTGGCGCGCAGACATCCGGATCGCCCGGTTCGAAGCCGTTGAGATGGAACTGCATGGCCCTTCCTCCGTCTTCGCCGCGATTTCCGGTTCGATATCCGCAGGCGTTGCATTTCAATTTAGATTGTATACTTATTTTCATAATGCTGATTAATTGATCCTGTCAAGGCGGTGCGATATGGAATTCAGAGACAATCACGAGATGCCGGGTCATCTCGCCCGCCGTTTCCAACAGATCGCGGTTGCGATCTTCCATGCGGAAATTTCCGCAGCAGGTTTCGACCTCACACCGGTTCAATACGCGGCGCTTGCTGCGATCTACCGGAACCCCTGCATTGATCACGCAACCTTGTCGGGGTTGATCGCCTACGATCGCACGTCGATCACCGGCGTGATCGACCGGCTCGTGCAAAAAGAGCTGATCTTATCCCGTGTCCACCCGCGGGATCGGCGAGCGCGGGAAGTGGCCATCTCTGACGGAGGGCGGAAAGTCCTGCGGGATATCATTCCTGCCGTCGAGGCGGCGCAAACGAAGCTTCTGCGCGGCCTCGAACCGGATGAGGCTGTGATCTTCATGCGTCTCATGAAAAAAGCGATCAACGCCTGCAACGAACTCAGTCGCGCGCCCTTGCGTGTCGAAGGGGGCTGATCGTCCCGTCCGGAACGCGCGATTGACGGGCCTAGTAGGTGAGCGTGACTACCACCGTATCGGTATAGGTCCCCGGTGATGGCGTCGTCTGCGGCGGGACGCGACCATAGACCGGCACCGATTGTGCCAACCCCGTGCCGGTCCCCGAAAGGGTGTTGACGTTGGTTGTCGCGCCCCAGCCCTGTGTCCGGGTGGAATCGCGGTAGAGGCCGTAATAAACCCGCTCACTGACCTTCGTCATCGCGCGCTGGGTCGGATCGGTCGCTCCGGTCAGGCCGCCGTCCAGCGCCACTGAATAGGGAAGGCTGCGCGAACAGGATACCGACAGGTTGGTCGAGGCATCAATGTTCGACGAGAGCACGGACTGTGCTCCGAAATCGAGCGTGGCGTTAGAAACCGTGCACTTGGCCGGCACGACCGCCGTGACGGTGAAGGGGAACTGGTTCGAACCACCCGTCATCGACGTGCAATCCGCACCCACCGCGTATTGCGCAGCGAAATGCGCATTCATCCCGGTGAATAGTGCGGAGAAAGTGCCGAACCCGACCGTGCTCTGGCTACCGAAGACACGGCCATAAACCGTCTGGTTCACGGTTGCGCTGGATCCTGAACCGCGGATGCTCACGTCAAGAGAAACGCCTGCAGGACCACCCGCCAGATAGCTTCCCCAGACCGTGCTCCGTGCTGCATCCGTATAGAGCTGGAAGGAGAGCTGGTCGCTACCGCTGACCGCGATCCGGTTGCCGCCGGGGCTGGCGCCGTTCGGATAGCCGATATTGAGGCAGACACGCACGGTCGTGTTTTTGGTGCCGGTGCATTGAACGGAGACCGTCCCGGTCGTATCGACCGAGGAACCGAGCAGGACGTCGACCGGGTTGAAGGTGAGCCCCGTCGCGGTGACGGTGCATGTCTGCGCCCCGGCCGACAGTGATGACAGGCTCCAGAGGAGCATTGCCGTGAAAAGAGCCGTCAGCCTCATTCTCACTCCATCTTGCAGGCGAGGGGGCCGAGCTTGCCTTTTGTGGCAAGGCTCTCCGCCCGTGTGAACGTCAGCACGCAGGACGCACCCCCGGTTGCCACCGAGAGGGTGTTGGTATCGTCGATGCCGGCCAGATAGGCAATGCCGCCATAGCCGATGGTGTAGCTCTTGCCCTTCTGCTGATGCAGGATACGCGTACCGACAGGGAAGGGCTGTCCATCCGGCCCCCGGATTTCGATCCGCGCTGTATCCTCCGTCGTCATGTTGCCGGTTGAAACGATCGCTGCCCCGCGAAAGCCCGGGATAACCTCGGTTTCGGTGAGAGTTGCAATTCGGTCTCCCGGCAGGCTTTCCGGCGCGATGGCGATCTTGGAGCGCTGGAACGATTGCAGGTTCGGGACGATAACCTTGCCGCTGCGTCCGGATGTTCCGATGACGCGGTTCTCGTGCAGCACCTTCACATCCGGCGCGCCGGTATCGACAATGGCGAAAGCGTCGGTCACCCGGCGCGTCGCGAAGATGCCGGCACGGGTGGTGACGACAGCCCCGTCGATCTCGCCGTAGCCACCGACGGCGTTCCGGTCCTGCCGAACACCGGCATCGATCCGCGACCAGGGATTGATATAGGTGCCCGAGGCGCCGCGGAGCGGGCTCGACCCTTCCGTATCGAACACGCGCCAGCCGTAGGCATGTTCTCCGGTGCCCGGCCGCTTGGCGAGTTCGGCCCCGGCATGCCAGGTGCTGCGCGTCGCGCTGCCGGCGGTCGTGACCGTCAGATCGTCGCCGAGCTGGAAAGACAGGCCCGCGAACACGCCGGCCGTTTTCCGATCGAGAAGGTCGATGTAGCCGTTGACGAACAGGTTGTATTTCTTGGCGAATGTCTGTGAATAGGTCAGGCTCGCCAGGCGCGACCGGTCGTTGCCTTCACGCTCGAGATTGACGAAACTCGCCGCAAGCGAAGCGTCCCACTTTGGCAGGGGGATCCCAACCGAGACGCGGTCTACCGCCCTCGGCACGCGCGGCGAGCGCCGAAGGAGGTAGAACCCGGAATCGACGAGGTTGGTCGATTGCTTCACGGGATTGGTGAGCGCCGTGACTGAGGCAACGTCCTCGTATCGGCCGAACGTCCGCTGTGTGCTCAGGCCGAGGAAGAGCGAGGGGAAGGATTTCTGCCAGCTCGCATGGACCATCGTTCCGAGGTTTTGCTGGTGCCAGCTCGCCGCACCCGCGACTGAAAGCTGCCCGAACCGCCCGAGTCCGATCGTCGCACCGCCGCCGCCATTGATCAGGCCCTTGGTGATCTCGCCGTGCGATTCGATGGTCAGCCAGTCCGTGAGGCCGTAGCGTGTGCTCGCCATGCCGAACATCCGCTTCGAGTAGTTGAAAGAATCGATCGCGTAGTTGTGGCGTGGATAGCCGGCATCGATCGAGAAATCGAACAGGCTTGGCGCCAGAAGCTTGGCGGAGGTGAAGAACGGCATCACTGTCACCGTTTCTTTGCCCGTGACGTCGCGAACCACCACCCGCGCCATGCCGTTCTCGTTACCGACCGGTAGATCCGAGATCCGGAACGGGCCGGAGGAAACCTGTTGGCTCGCGATGCGGATGTTGTCGACATAGACATCAACGGTCGAGGGAACCGCCGCGCTGCCGGAAACGGTCGGCATCGGCGCGGTAACGAGGTCTGGACGAAGCGAGAACTGCCGCGAGATCTGCCCGCCGCCGTGACGGATCGGCCGGGTCCAAGTCAGGCCACCGGAGACCGCGTCGCCTAGCGTGCCGACGATCATCGAATCGCGATGGGCGAAGACGAAGGAGGAATCCAGGCGGAGTATCCCCTGTTTCGTCAGGCTGGTGCCGGCGATCGCGGAATTCTGAAGCACGCCGAGCGGCCCGAATGCCCGGCTTTCGAGTGTGGCGGTGCCGGTCGAATAGGTCGTGCCGTTGCGGTTGTAGCCACGCGCGGTTGTCCCGTAGACATTGTAGTTGAGGACATGACCAAACTCGTCCGAAATCGTGACGTTCGGCCGCAGTTTCAGTTCGCCCGCTCCGGCGGAATACTCACGGGCGAGGCGCTGGCCGTCCGCTAGAGTCAGGAACAGCTTCTGCTCCGTCTCCGCGTAACGCATGCCGAGGCCGGGCAGCGCATCGAGAAAGATCATCTCGGCATCGTCGCCCTTGCCGGGCGCTGCGATCCCAAGCTCCTTGAGTTCGCCGCGCGTTGCGGAGAACCGGCCGTCGCGCGTGCGCGTGAGCTTGCCGATCAGGTTGGTCGATTGTTCGTCGATGAAAACTTCGAGATGGAGCGTCTGGCCTTGTAAGGCCGGCGCCGCGACAGCGATTGAGGCAGGAAGACAGGCGTGCAGAATCGCGCCGGCGGCGACCAGCGTGAGCGTTCTGAGCCAGTTTTTCAGGCGTGTGGTTTTCCCCTTATCGGCCCGCTGCCTTGACATTGATCGTTCCGAGGTCGGTCGTCACATTTACGGTTCCCCCGGATGCGACACTGCCGACCTTGCCCGCCGAGGCAGGCGCCACCCAACGCATCGTGCTGCCGGCGTGGACATAGCCGAGCAGACCGTTGCCGAACGGAACCTTCTTTCCCCCAGCAAGAGAAACACTGACCTGCGACAGCCGGAGCCGGCGACCGCCAGTGTTGGTCGCCTGCAGCACCAGACGCCCGCCCTCCGTGCCGAGCGACCAGCGGACCTGTGGCCCGCCTGCGTTCTCGGGCGTCACGAAAACCGGGATCGAGTGTCGCATGACAAGCGCGACAGTGCCGGAGCGCAGCCGGCTCTCGTCCGGCAACTGGTCCACGAGCACGCGATAGGCTTCTTCCTTCGCGGGCTGATTCTTGTCGACCCGGAGGACGCGGACCGAGTAGGTTGCGCCCGGATCGAGCGTGGTGATCGGCGGGGAGGTAACGACCGCCTCGGTTTCCTCGAAGCGTTCGTTCCCGCCCTCCTGAATCCAGCGGAAAACCCGTGTCTGAACCTCGAAGGGCGTTCGGCCGGTATTGCGGACGTTCACCGCGGAACTCGGCGAACGTCCGTTGAGCTCGATCAGGACCGGCGAGGCCTGAAGGGAATTGGCATGAGCCGTCGGCGTGGCAAATCCGGCGAGGGCGGCGAGTGCGAGGCCCCCAAGAATATGTTTCGCAGGCTTCATGCCGGTACCCCGCTTCAGTAGGTGACGGTGACGGTGACGACGTCGGTATAGGTTCCCGGCGGCGGCACGGTCTGCGCGCCCACGCGGCCGTAGACCGTCAGCGCCTGGTTGGCGCCCGAGCCGGTGCCCGAAGCGGTGTCGCTGCCCACCGTATCGCCCCAGAGTTGCGTACGGCCCGAATCGCGATAGAGCGCGTAGGTCACGAAGTTGCCTCCGTTGACGAGCCGGCGCGCCGAGGTTGAGCCACCGCCCGCACCGAGGCCGATGCCGACATTATAGGGTGTGGTGCTCGAGCACTTCACCGTGATGGTGCTCGTCTGGTCGATCGCGGAGGCGATCGCAGCCGTGCTGCCGAAGTTTAGATCGGATGCCGAGACGACCTCGCACGAGGCCTGGATCGTAATCTGGACGTTCATCGATCCGGTTGCGGTCGCAGCCTGCGCACTTCCCGCGCCGGCGGCGGCCATGAGGGCGACAAGACCCTTCATTGCTTGTTTCATTGCGGATTCTCCACCTACCGGTCCTGTTCTGGCCGGACTTCGGAAAATCATCGGTAAGTTCTTTCTAATGGTTTAACTGACCAAAAAGGTTCCCTCTGCCAACGTGGCATGGTGAACAACACTTTACGGTTGTGCAATTTGCCGGTTAACGGGAGCCGGATTCAGGGTGTCGACCGCAGAAATCTCATCCGAAAGGCTGATGCCCGAAGATTGGTCGGGCAGGCCGGGGATGCGAGCGGGCGGGGCCGGTTCAGGCGGTGACGAAGCGGCCCGAAGCTCGGTTCCAGACATGTCCGCGAAACAGATCCTGCTTCGCTTCGAGCGATTTCTTCAGCACCCGGATTCGGTCGGGGTAGGAAATCTCCCCGAGTTTCAGCAGGGACGAAAGCGGGTTGGCCGAAGCGAGGGCGCTTTGCATGGATGTGTAGCGCGCCCGGCCCTGATGCCGGATATCGCAGATGACACAGCAGATGTCCGCGCTGCGACCGTCGAGGTCCAACCGCTTGTCCGCCTCGCGCATCAGGCGCCTGAAAGTCTCCGTCATGTGGCGCGCCTGCAGCCGCCGCATGTCTGGATCGGTGGTGGTCCAGTGGATCAGCCGGGCGGCGGCGATCACCTCCGGATCTTCCACCGCCGTCGTCGAAGGGTTGAGATAGTCGAGTAGCGGTCCGGTTGTCTCGGCCGTTTCGAGAAGGCGCGGGGTTCCGTTCGTTTCCTTCGCGATGCGCCCATTGTGCAGGGCGAGATCGGGGAAATAGCTCGACGCCGCCGGTTTCGAGATGACATCGCGGAAGAATCGGACGAAATCGCCGTCCGGAACATGGGCCGCGAATTGGCCGAACCCCCAGGTGAAGCGCGCACGGTCGTAGGTGTTGAGGGTGAGATAATTCCCGCCCTCGCATTGCGCGGTCGGCCAGACAAGATCGGCCCAGAAGCCTTCGGTCTCCCGGATATCTTCGGGTTGGTAGCGCAAGGGCGGCAGCTTCTTGTTCGGGACATTGTAAAGCCCCTCGAACCATTGCTGGGCGCTCTTGTCGAAATATCGGGTCTGCAGGCCGATGAAAAACGAGCTGCCGCCATCAGCCTGGGCACTGAATGTCCGGTCCTGTCTCTGGATGGTGAACTTGATCGCCATGATGGAGCTCCGAAATGCGTCGCCGAGTGACGCCAGAGCCTTCGCGACCAGCGTGAAACTTCCGTGAGGTGCGGATCGGCACGACGCGATCCGGCGCGGGCGGCTTGGCCTTTCACGCTCGTCTCACGCTAGGCCGCTTAGCTTTCCGGGTGTTTCGAGCCGGCAAGCAGTCCCTAGCATCGTCGGCGGACTGCCCACTGGAACGCTCCGGTTTCCAGTGGGCTCTTTCCTTTACGCCGAGCGCGACGCCGCGGTGGCGCCCGCTCGAAGAAACGAGAGGGGGCGACCATGACGATCAAGACACTCGATATCCAGACCCGACTCAAGACACTGGGTTTCTATGCCGGAACGCTCGATGGTCGGAGTGGCCCCGGGACCCTCGCGGCGATCAAGGCCTTCCAAATCTCGAGCGGATTGTCCGCCGACGGCAAGGTCGGGCCGATCACCCGCGCGGCGCTCTTCCCCGACGGCGTGCCCGAAACGGTGGATCAGGTGCAGCCGGCACCTGCGCCGAGCGGTGCTGCGGGCCCCTGGCCGCTCCAGTCGGAGTGCATGGCGTTCTACGGCGGCGTCGGCCTGCATCAGAAGCCGCTGGAGCTGCCGTTTCCCATGCGCCTCGCTTGGGATCGGAAGACTGTCATCCGCAAGTTCTCGGTTCACGAGAAGGTTCATGCCAGCGCCGGGCGAGTCTTCGCGCGCATTGCCGCACTCTATGATGAGCAAGCGCGCAAGGCGCTTGGGCTCGATCTCTTCGGCGGGGCGCTGAACGTTCGCAAGATGCGCAACGGCAACAGCTACAGCATGCACTCCTGGGGAATCGCGATCGATTTCGACCCTGAGCGCAACCAGTTGAACTGGGGGCGGGACAAGGCGCGCCTCGCGCAACCCGACGCCATTCCCTTCTGGGAATGCTGGGAGGCCGAAGGCTGGATCAGCCTCGGACGGGCGCGCAACTTCGACTGGATGCACGTGCAGGCCGCGCGACTTCAGTGAGCGTCTCGGCAAGGCGAAAAGCCCAGGCGCGCGAGCGGTGGGTCGGACGACAGCAATTTCCAGGAGTTATGCCATGCCAGCCGGTTCCATATTGGATTTCGATCAGGACCACCCTGTAGAAGATATCTCTGGTATCGGGGTTTCCGGAGGCGGCTATCGCGCGGCCGTCTTTCATGCCGGCGCGTTCTATCGCTTCAACGAACTGGGGCTGCTGAAAGGCCTTTCCCGGATTTCCAGCGTGTCCGGCGGTTCCATCACGGCGGGGGCGTTGGCTGTGGCCTGGCCGGCCCTGCAATGGGGCGCTGGAAATCGGGCCGGCAATCTTGATCAGAAGTTTCTCAAACCTCTGTTGCGCCAGGTACGCAGCACCGTCGATATCGGGGCGGGCTTGAGTCGCTTCAATCCGTTCACGTCGCCGGCGAAGCAGGCCGCCGAAAGCTACGACGAGAACTTCTGCGGGGGGCTCCATCTCGACCAATTGCCCAAACCGCCGAATGCGCCGCTCTTCATCATCAACGCGACCAGTCTTATGACGGGTCGAAACGTGCGATTCCGGCATGACATGGTCGCCGATTATTCGGTGGGTGTGGTCAAGGGGCTCCGGGTGAAGCTGAGCGCGGCGGTCGCCGCTTCCGCGGCGTTTCCGCCTTTTCTATCGCCAGCGCTCCTGTCGATGGCCGGCGGGCGCATCGAGGCGGGCACCGAAGGCGGGAATGCCATCGGCAAGATGCTGGAGGAATGGCTTCTCACGGACGGCGGCGTCTACGACAACATGGGTACGGAGACGATCTGGAAACGGTGCCGCACGCTCTTCATCAGCAATGCTGGCCGACCGTTCGAGGTGCAGGAAGATCCGCCGACGGATCTCGTCTACCAGCCGATACGGGTCATCGATCTCGTCATGGCGCAGGCGGAGGCTCTTCGGAACCGCATTCTCGCCCATGCCTATCTGACGGGCGCGCGCAAGGGCGCGATGTGGAGCCTCACCACGGGCCAGGATAACCCGGACGATCGCCCGCCAATGCTCAGCGAGGCGGAATATCGAGCGGCCCAACAGGTGCCGACCCGCCTGAGCGCGATGGACGATGCCACGATCAATCTCCTGCTCAAGGCAGGCTATGCCCACGCCTGCTCGCGGCTTCGGCGCCATTTCGGACCGGGACAGGGAGGCGTCCCCGATATTCCGGACGGGCATCCGCCGCGCGCGATCCCGACTTGAGGGTGAAGATCATCAACAGTTGGCGAAACAAGTCGGGAGAGAAAGATGTTGTCGCAGATCCATCGCCGGTATCGATCCTGGATCGGAGCAGGCCTGCTGCTGGCAGTTCTCTTGGCAAGCCCGGCCGCCTGGGCGGAGACCATCCAGAAACAGGGGTTCCCGGAGCCGGACAAGTTGCTCAAGGAGCTTTTTGTTCTTCTGCTTGTCGTCACGTTGATGGAAAGCGCGATGACGACGATTTTCCAGTGGCGGCTTTATCGCCTGCTGTTCAACGCCCGGGCCGTGAAAACCATTGTCATGGTTCTTGTCGGCTGGTCGATCGTGCGGCTGTTCAATTATGACGCTTTCGCGCGCATCCTTGCCGTGTCGGGTCTTGGGCCGGCGGTTCAGGGGGAGCAGACGCTCGCGTTCGTGTCGTCGAACTATTCGGCGTTTCTGTCGGCGCTGGTCATGGCCGGAGGAACTTCGGGCATAAACACGCTGTTTCGTTCGTTCGGATTTCGCGCGCAATCCGACACGGAGCCAGCCCTCGATCCCCCGAGGGAGGACGAGGCCTGGGTATCCGTGACCGTCCGGCCTGTGCGAGCCGTCGGGCCGATCGAGGTGCTTTTCAAGGAGAAGCCGTTCGATCCGGCCGATCCGCAACGGGCGGTGGTCGGTGTGACGGATGGTCGCAGCCTGTTGCGCCGGGTCTATGAGACTCTGATCGCCGTGCCGGGTCGGATTCCGAATTACGGCGGCCGGAAAGTGAAGACCGACAAGCTCTATGAAATCTCGGTCCGGGGCCGACGCAGGGCGGCCGGCGCCAATGCCACCACGTTCGAGGAATTCGAACAGCCCGTCTACAGCGGCGCTTTCGCGAGCCGGGCGATCGTGGATCTCGTTGTGACGGTATGACGCCGCAGCGGCGTCGATCGTCGTCTCTTACAGGCAGCGCAGGGAGGTCTTCTGATGGCGAATGGATCAAGACAGGAACCGCTTCTGACGAACGACCAAATCCATGCCATCGTCTTCAACACTTTCGGCATGCACCGCTTCCTTCAGGATAGTCCGATCCGTCCGGATGTCTGGGAACGGTTTCTCGTACTGGCGGCACGCGGGGAGGGCACGGAGAAAATCTCCCTGATCCTGACGCCCAAGCGGCGCCGGACGTCAGACGGCATCCCCATTGGCAGGGCGACCGAGCTGTCGATGAAGATTGCGGAGAGTCTTGCCGCTCAACGGAAGGGCAAGGCCGGTAAAGATGATACCGCACTTGGCTACGAAGCGGCGTTGCTCGAGGCGCAAAAGAAATTCCGCATGGCCGCGACATCGCGCCACGTCGTCATCGACGTGACGTTCGACCATCTGATCTACGATCTTCTTCCCTTGACGGATTGGTGGCGAAGCCTGCCGTCGGAATTGACCGATCTCGAAGATCTCGGTGAGGCTCTCGAAACGCTGAAGCAGGCGAAGGCGCCGATCCGGCAGGCGCTCATGCGGCAAAACAACACCGAGTTCTACCGCTTTGTCGCGCTCGCGGGCTTGGCAAAATATCTGCTCAACTTCCAGCGCAAAGCCAGGAAGCGGCCTCCGCGCAAGGAACTGGACCTTATCGTCGCCGCCTTGGCGCCCTATGTCGCGGCATCCGCATCCGGAAACGGCGATCTTTCCGCCGAAGACCCGGATGACTACTACCGGCAACGGGCGGAGGGCAATCCCGACGGACCGACGCTGAGCGACCTTCAGCCGCTGTGGGATTCCTATGCCGAGCTGATCGAGGGCATGGAGGCCCGCCAGCGCTCAATCGCGGACCGCTCGGACGATGTCTTCGAACAGAATCGCGCGACGATCAATTCCGACACGGCGATCTGGGCGATCCAGCGCAACCGGCGCGCATCGCGGCAGAATGTAGCTGGTATGTTGAAGCCTGCCGGCGGAGACACCCGGCCTGCCCCGGTTCTGTCGCGCAACACGGTCAAGGCCGATGCGTCGATGCGCCTCTTCTCGATCTCGACGCGCCATCTCGTCTGGGCGATCGTGGATACCGGCATCGACGCACTGCACCCGGCTTTCTGCAACAAGACCGAAAAGGGCATACCTCTGATCGACGAGGACGGGAACCTCCTGAGCGATTGGGACGGTCAGCAGATGAAGACGCCCGATGGTCCGTTCCCGCCGCTGCAGGATGGAATCACTCACAAGCGTGACCTGACGAAGGAGCGCGATGCGAGCGGCAATCCGTTCGAATGCTGGATTTCGGCAGACGGAAATCGCCTGGTGAGAAGGGAGGGCAACTGGCTGGTTGCCTACAACCGGGATCCGGGTTCACCGAAGAAAGAGCCCAAACAATCGGCTTTCCTCCGTTCACGGGTCGGCGCAGCGCTCGATTTCACCGTCCTGCGCAAGATCATCAATGGCGAACTCGAAACGGAACAGCTCATAGACCGTGTGCCGTGGGCGCAACTGAATGTTCCGGCGGACAAGAAACTGCGCGAGGCCTTTCTCGGCAAGAGCGTCGACGCGATCCGTCGCCACAACATTTCCGGTCGCGAGATCGACTGGAGCCTGATCGAGCCGCTCATCCGTATCGATCCCTACGCCCAGACATCCTGCCCCGTCGATCCGCACGGAACCCATGTTGCAGGTATCCTCGCCGCCGATCTCCCTGTCGGGTTGCCGGGCGATGATCAGCCGTTTTTCGGCATCTGTCCCGACATCCAGCTATACGATCTCAGGGTGTTTTCCGACGACGAGACCGATGGCGGCGGTGACGAGTTCACTGTCCTGGCAGCGCTCGACTATATTTCCTGGGTCAACCGCGATCCAGAACGTCCGGGCATTCATGGCGTCAACCTGTCGCTGGCGATCCGCCATATCGTTGACGCCCATGCCTGCGGTGGAACGCCGATCTGCGATGCCGCCAACCGCATGGTATGGGCGGGAACGGTGGTCGTGGCGGCGGCGGGCAATTTCGGTTTCGACGAGCGCTACGTCAAGGCGAGCCTTGGCATCGGCTATCGCGGCATGAGCATCGCCGATCCCGGCAATGCCGAGCAGGTTATCACCGTCGGAGCGACGCACCGCAGCGAGCCGCACACCTACGGGGTCAGCTATTTCTCCAGCCGGGGCCCAACCGGAGATGGAAGGCGCAAGCCCGATCTCGTCGCGCCGGGCGAGAAAATACGCTCGACCGTCCCCCGTCAGCAGATGCTGGTGCTCGACGGGACATCGATGGCCGCGCCGCATGTTTCCGGCGTCTGCGCGCTTATGATGGCGCGCCATTCGGAGCTGATAGGCGAGCCGGAGCGCATCAAGTCCATCCTGATGAGGACGGCGACGGACCTCGGCCGCGAACATTATTTTCAGGGCGCGGGACTCGTCGATTCGCTGCGCGCCCTCCAAGCAGTCTGAAAGGCAACGGGGAACAGCCATGATCAGCCTTGAAAACGAGACCCTCATTGTCGAAGCGATCGATGCCGGGCACGGCGATGCCCTTCTGGTACGGTATTATCGGGAGAACGGGGACATTCCGGTGATACTGCTGGTCGATGGGGGGCCGAGCAGTGCTAGAAACCCGAAGCGCGAGACCTTCAATCCTTACAAGGACCGGGTCATTCCCTGGCTGCGCGAGGTGCGGGAGAACCTCGAAGCAGAGGGGCGACTTGGCGCGAGAGCGAACGACCCGAATGTCGTTCTCGACCTGGTGGTGTGCACGCATATCGACGACGACCACATCGCCGGGATCGACCGTCTCTACGATTGCCTTGCCAATCAGGAAAAATGTGCCCCGGGTGGAGATGCGATCGAGGCACGGCAGCTCTGGTTCAATTCGTTCTCGGCCATGCTGAAAGGCATCGATATCGTCGACGCGGTCAGCGATCAGCCGGTAACCGTCGTGCAGGGCGTGGCGCAGGGCGAGCGTGTAACGGTCAACGCGCCGAAGCACGGGGCGACGATCAACGCCGGCGCACCAGGCGGCCTCATTGCTGGCCTCCACATCTGGGACAAGCGCTTCGCTCCGGCGAAGATCACGGTTCTCAATCCGGACAGGAAAGCTCTCGAAAACCTCGCCAAGGATTGGCGCAAGGAGATGGCCAAAGTGAAGACGGAGGTTCAGACCTCGGCCTTGGAGGGCCGCTTCCCGGTTGACCGCGCCGTGCCCAATCTGTCGTCGATCGTGATGGTGGTCGAGTGCTTTGGCCGGTCGGTACTGTTGACGGGCGACCAGTTGAGCAAGAACATTCTGCCAGCGCTCGACAAGGCCTACCCGGATCGGCAGGGGAAGCATCGCTTCGATGTCGTGAAGGTTCCGCATCATGGCTCGATCGCCAATGTCCAGCGGGAATTCGTCGAGCGCGTCCAGGCGGATGTCTACGTCTTCTGCGCCAACGGCAAGGATCAGAACCCCGATCCGCCGACACTCGAGCTATTCGCGCAGGCGGCGGGCCCTGATCGCCGGTTCACCATGGCCTTCACGACCGGGGGGCTCGTTTACGACAAGGCGGGAAAGAAGGACGAACCGAAACTGCCGCCGAAACTTGGCGCGGACAGCGTGGAAACGCTTGATCAGGCGTTGGCGGTTCTGCGGATGAGATATCCGGATTTCCGGGAATATGTGACGGTTGTCAAACGCGACCCGGACAGTCACGCCCTCGGCTTTGGGTTGAAGAAAACGGGCGGCATCGACATCGCTGGCGCGCTCTAGCGCCCATGATGGATCTTCGATTGCCCATTTTTCTCCAAGGAGAGGGTTTCCGAAATGTTCACCAAGGAACGCACGGATACGATCAAGAATCTCTTCGATATCGCCAAGCAACTGACGATTGTCGGGCTGCTCGGCTGGTTCGTGACCGACCATGAAAACTTCAAGAAGTTCTTCACTGATCGCGGGCTCGACCCCGACTATTTCACCAACGGTGCCGCCAGAAAGGCTGCCAAGGACAGCCAGACGGAGCTTCAGACCGTTAATCTCAATAATGAGAAAACAGTGGCGACAATCGAATCCGTCCTAAAGCAATTCGAAAATCTGAAGAAAGAGATTGCCGATATCCGTCCGATGCTGGGAACCACCCCGGGAGGGGGCGGCGGCATCATCGGCGGCGTCACGATCGGCGCCGGAACGCCGCCGACAACGGTCGCGCGCGCCCGGCTCGATGGCTTGCTGAATAGCCTCGGTGATGTGGAAAAGACCGCGAACAAGGCTCTTGATGACACAAGGGCCATCAATGCCTCCGTAACCCGGTCGATCGAGCGCATCCAGCAGTCCCTCCAGCCCGGCGTCGCAGCAACGGCCGAAAAATGGTTGATCGTTTACGGCAGCGACCGGAACGAGGCAGGTGCGCGCGCGGAGATCAAGCGGGCCGTCGAGAGGGGCTTTCCGAACGGGGTTCTCGTGCAGCGCGAGCCCTTCTATCACCCGGCGTTGAAATTCGACAGCGAAGCCGTCGCCCGAGCGAAGTTGGTCGAAGCCCAGGCGATCTCGCGTTACTCAACCGGCGCGTTCGTCGTTTCGCAACCGCGCTTCTGCAAAGGAGGCGCCGAGGAGATCGGGAACATTATCCGCTGCAAGACCGATCCCTGAGACTCACAGATGGCTCGGGAGATCGGTCTGGCCCGAAGCCGGCCATTTCACGCTTCTCTCACGCACCGGGGTGGAGCTTGGGGAAAGCGAGGTTCAGTGAGCCCGGTCCAGCCGAGACACAAGTCTCGATGCGGATAGAACTGCGGCGGGGGATGTTGTGCTGACAAGCATCGACCAACGGGCTGGGCATGAGTTACGGTCGTGGATGCCGCCCGTCTCGTGGCAAGAGGCCGGGGGTGAGCGCGCCGATCAGGCAGCTTGCGTGGTCGGATTTCATTCTTATGATCGCAGCAGTGTCGCCTGGGGGCAGGCATCCATGCGTGGCGTTCAGATCTATCTCGCCGGGCCGTTGCGCGTCGTCGCCGACGATGGGAAGGATTTGACCCCTTCCACGCAAAAAGCGCGCGCCATTCTCGGCATTCTGGCAGTGGCGCCGGCCGGTCGCCGTTCGCGCGCCTTCCTAATCGATCACCTGTGGAGCGGGAAGGCCAAGGCGCAGGCGCAAATGAGCTTGCGGCAATCTTTGCGGGAAATTCGCAAGAGTTTCGGTGAGTTCGCATCGGAGTTGATCGAAGCGGACCATTTCGTGGTCACGCTGAACATCGCGAAGGTCAAGCCTCTCACAGGCGAGGGGGATTTTCTCGAAGGGATAGATATCGACGATCCCGAATTCGAGGACTGGCTTCGGATCGAGCGCCGCAACCGGGAGGTCTCCATCAAGGCGAAGGTCGACAAGGAGGCGCAGACGGATGCCGGATCGTCCGCACGTCGATATGCGCTGCGGATTGACCCGCCGATCGCATCGGTCGACCGGATCGAGGAAGCCCATATCGCGGGGCGGCTCCTTGACCGCATCATCGTCAGCCTCGCGGAAGAGGGGTTCAGCGAGTTCCACGACAGGCGTCCCGGCAGCCCTTTGGCGTTCTCCGGAACACCGGTCGCGGCTGCCGCAGTCGATGTCCTGCGCTGCTCGGTCGCGTGTTCATCGGACATGGTTCATATCGTGCTGGCGTTGGTCAATCTCGCGACCGGTCGCGTCCTGCTCATGCGGACGCTGGATCTGCCGGCAGGCTCGTTGCGGCTCGACAGTTTGGAGGCGTTGGACACGCTCGTGATCGAGTTTTCCGAACGTATCTGGCGGGAACGCGAGGCGTTCTCCATGCGCGCCAGGATGGGTGACAGCGAGACCGATATCATCAACGCCGCAATTCAGGACATGTTCGCGCTTGGAGTCAGCGATCTCGATCGCGCCGAAGCGGAATTGCGCGCCTTGCTGAGGTCCCCCTTCGGCGCGCTCGCGGCCGCCTGGCTGGCCTTTCTCCTGACGTTCAGGGTCGGCCAGCGTTTTGTGGACCACTCGAGTGCGCTGCACGATGAAGCGCGGATGCTGATGGCCAGCGCGCTCGAGCGCGCGCCCGGCAATGCGCTCGTGCTGGCGCTGAGTGGGCATGTCCAGTCCTACCTCTTCGGCAACTACGTGCGTGCGCAGGAGCTTCTCGATCACGCCGTGAGGATCAATCCCTCCCGCGCGCTGGGGTGGGATCTTTACGCGGTTCTCCAAGCCTACGTCGGCAATCCTCGGGCGGGCCTGCAGTTTGCCCTGAAGGCGCGGAGTCTCGGCGCATTCAGCCCTTATCGATATTATTTCGATGTTTCCTGCCTGGTCACGGCCAGCATGAGCGGAGAGCACCGGCTGGCCATCCGTCACGGTGAGGCGGCGCTGCAGGAACGTCAGAGTTTCAACTCGGCGCTGCGTTTTCTGGCGGCGAGCTATGGTCATCTGGGAGAAGGGCGGCATGCAGGCAACATGCGCGACCGGCTTATGGCGCTTGAGCCGACATTCTCGCTCGATGCCCTGCGCGAGGCGCGCTACCCCGGCCTGGAAACCCCCGCCGGTCGCTATTTTCTGAGTGGCTTGAAAAAAGCCGGCTTCTAGGAGAGTGGAGATGTCCCGCACCAGCGAGATACTGAAGGAACTGAATCGCGCAGACCTGAAAATCCGCGCAGGTGAGGTTCTGGTGATGCCGGCGCCGGAACCGGTTCCGGCCATGATGCCCATGACGCTTGCGGCCGGGACTGTGGCAGGTGCCACAGCAGCCGAGAGCCACAATGTGGTCCCGCTCAACAAGAACAAGAACAAAAATAAGAACAAAAATAAGAACAAGAACAAAAATAAGAATAAGAATAAGAATAAGAATAAAAGTTCTGGGGATGAGCAGGGTCAGCTTGCCTTTGGATTGGTCCCCTACCGCGAATTGCTGCGTCTGCATGACGAGCGTCACCGTATTCCGGTGGGGGAGGTTGGTTCGGGGCATTACCGGTGGCAGGTTTTCGCAACAAACCTTCCGCCCGGCCCGGAGGGGACCAAGGCTGAAATCGAGCAACTCCTTGTAAAACAGCAGAGCAAAGAGCGCGAGCAGCGCAAGGCCGATATCCTCCTTGAGGATACGATGGATATGTCCGCCTTCACGCGTCCTCTCTATATGGACGAAGTTGGTGGCTACGAGACGACTGAGGCGCTCTTCCAAGTTGTCCTGTTCCTCACGGAGTATGTCGGGCTGCAATACAAGGACATGATCCGGCGAGACCGCCCCAGCATGGTCGATACGCGGATTCACCCGCTCCTTCCGGTGCCGCCGCATTTCGCATTCCCGTCGAATCATTCCTTCCAGAGCCACTCGATCGCGCTGCTGTTCGAGAAGCTGGTTCCGGGGCATCCGGCTGTCTCCGCGCTGCATGATGCGGCGGCGCGCGTAGCGGAAAATCGCGAATACGCCGGTCTGCACTATCGCAGTGACACCGTCGCCGGAAAGCGGCTTGCGGAGCAGTTCCTGCCTTACCTGATCGATGCCTGCGCTGATCTGATGCAGGCGGCGCGCGAAGAATGGAATTGAGGGAGTTCCGAAATGCCTCATTACCAACCCAAACCGCTTCAGGAGCCGGCAACCTATTCCGCCTTCTGGCATCTCGAAGCCATCGGCGTGCTCTCCGCGGGAAACCACCGCAAGGCATTGTGGAGCCAGATCGGCGAGAATGAAACGGCGAGGCTGGCGCTCATCGATACTGGTGTGGAGTTCGACCACCCCTACCTCGCCAACGTTGAAAAGGAACGCTCGGTTGATCTAACAGGCGAGCCTGTTCCCGCGCACGGGCTTGCCGGTGGCCTGCCCCGGCCTTTCGCAACGCTGGCCAATCCCGGCCTGGCCGGCGCGGCGGGCCGCTACGTGGATGCGTTGATCGCCCGCTATCGAGATTGCGTGCCCTATAACGCCGTGCATTCGGTCGGCGCCCTGGCGAAGGGGTTTTCGGAACACGGCACCGCTTGTGCGGGCCTGGCGATCGCAAGCCCTCCCAAGCAGGGCAACCCGCCCTTTGTGCCTTATGCTGGGGTCGATCCGCTCGGCCGTCTCATCTCCATCACGACCTCGTTCGAGAACGAGCCGGACCGGATGATATTGGCCTTTCTCTATGCCGCCGCTGCGAAGGCCGATGTCATCCTGTTTCCGCGTGCATTGACGCCGGCATTGCTTGTGAAATCCGCAGATGAACCTTGTGACAGACCGGCTTGGGACGTGTTGCGGGAAGTCATTCTCGCGGTCTCGAAGCGAGTACCCGTTGTCTGTGCTGCGGGGAATGAAGCCGAGAGCACGCTCACCAGTCCGGCCGCGCTCGCGGACGAGGCCGCGTGGGAGGAGAATGGGGTCATTGCCGTCGGCGCGATGAGCTATCTCGGTTTCCGCTCGGCCTATAGCACCTACGGTACCGGGCTGACCCTCGCTGGGCCGAGCAGCGATATGGAAATGCTGACTGCGGATCAGGCCCGCATCGACTGGACGGATCCAGAAAATCTCGTGCTGCCGGTCGAGGGCGCTGCCATCCGAAACGGGCTGGATCATCGGAGCACCACCTATTGCGAGCAGAGCCTGATGGCGCTCGACCTCACCGGCAATCTCGGCCTCGACCGACCGGGCAGCTCTCCCTTCCAGCAAGGAACCGGATCGTTCACGATGTTCGGCGGAACCTCCGGGGCCTCGTCGATTGTGGCGGGTGTTGCGTTGCTTCTCCAGCGTGCGCGGCGCGCGGCCACGAAGACGCCATTGAGCGGCCCAGTGATGAAAAGACTTCTGGCCGACACAGCCCGGACGAAGGACTTTCCGCATACTTCCAAATGCATTCTGACGCCGGATTACATCAATGGAAACCAGCTCAAACCGAAAGAAGCATTCGGAGCGGGGCTGGTGGATGCGGCCGCTGCGCTGAAAAAACTCGCGACCATTCCCTGAATGTGGCCCGAGGCGGAGAGTTGAGCTGCGCTCTATCTCCGCTCGGCGAAGTTCGCCTGTCATGTAGGAGTCGTGCATTGTCGCACCGAGCCATCTCGGCTCCTGTGATCAACTCCCGGCTGATGGTGCCCGGTCCGCAAGATGCCATCCGTTCGGGAGGCCCGCGCCGGCGATTGGGAGGAAAGATATGAAATACATCACGCTCGGCGCCGTGACCGGCATCCTCGCCCTTCATCTGGCCGGGGCGATTCCGTCGTCGAGCGTCGGTGGCCCGCTCGTGATCGCGCTCGTCTGCTTCACGGCTGCCATCGCAGTCGGTGTCCACGAGGCCTGGACGGAAAGACGTGGCGTCATGGGGTGGATCCTGAACCTCGTCGTCTCCTTTGCCGCCACATTCTTTGCCGCGCAGCTCGGGGGGATGATCTTGGTTCTCGCACTGACGCCGTTTACGGATGGATCGTCCCTCGCGGCAACGGGTGGCGGAGTGATGGCGACCGCGCTCGCCGGAACGATGGGCGCAACAATCTTCGGTGTATGGGGCACGTTACGAACCATCAAACAGTGGCGCTGAAACGTCTCGTCGCGAACTTCGGCGCCCTGTTCATTCCGACTGTGGCAGGAACTGAAGCGTCCGCAAACCAGCCGATACGAAAAGACGAGCTCCGGTTGGTTCCCCGGCGAAGGGCTGGCGCCTCGCCAGAAGGAAGGTGCCTGCGATTGCGAGGAAGAACGAAAGCACCCGCCAGAAGAGAAGCAGACTGCGTTCGATGAGAGGTTTGAGGGAAACCGCGACGCCGGCCGGGTTGCGCAAGACATGGACGAGAATTCGGGCGGCCTCGAAGCAGCCAAAGCCCGATGGCTTGCAGAGAAGAACCTGCTCGCGACGGAGCTATGAAGCGGCTGAGCGGGCTTTGCTGAAAAGATCGATGTTGGAATCGCCCCATGATTTCAGCGCGCCAAGCACCGGGGCCATGCTGTGGCCGAGATCGGACAACTGATATTCCACCTTGGGGGGAACCTGGGGGTAAACCGTTCGCACAATCAGCCCATCGCTCTCCAGTTCACGCAATTGGTTCGTCAGCGTTCGCTGCGTCACGTTGGGAATTCGACGTTTGATCTCACCGAACCGTGCTGTGCCCTCAAGCAGATGAAACAGAATGACGCATTTCCATTTCCCGTCGATCAGGCTGATCGCGGCTTCAACGGAGCATCCGGGTGCGCAGTCAAATCGTGAGTGTCGTTGCTTGGCCATTATGGTATCCTTTTTGATACTATAAGCGAATTTTCTCCGTATCGCATATTTGGAAGCTACAGGCCATGTGTGTCTCTAGCAAACAGGAGACACCCCCAATGAAAGCTATTGGCTACAAGATCCCGACCCCGATTATTGACGACAGCTCGCTCGTCGACATCGAGCTGCCGACCCCCGTGCCGGCCGGGCGGGATATTCTGGTTGAGGTGAAGGCCGTTTCGGTCAATCCCGTCGACTACAAGATCCGGCGCGGCACGCCGCCCGAGGGCGCGGAATGGAAGGTGCTTGGTTGGGACGCTGCCGGAATTGTCACCGCGACCGGCCCGGAGGCAGGGCAGTTCAAGCCCGGCGACGAAGTGTTTTATGCCGGTTCGGTCATACGCTCCGGCAGCAACGCACAATTCCACCTCGTTGATGAACGTATTGTCGGCCACAAGCCGAAGACGCTGAACTGGGCCGAGGCGGCAGCGCTGCCGCTGACGTCGATCACCGCGTGGGAAGCGATTTTCGAACGTCTCGACATTGACAAGGCGGTGCCCGGTGCAACACCGGCGATCCTTATTATCGGCGGCGCAGGTGGTGTCGGCTCGATCGCGGTGCAGATCGCGCGTCAGCGGACGAATCTCACGGTGATTGCCACGGCCTCCCGCCCGGAGACCCGCGAGTGGGTGAAGGCGCTGGGCGCGCATCACGTGATCGATCATGCCCAGCCGCTTGCGGCACAAGCCGCGGCACTTGGCATCGGTGCGCCTGCCTTCGTCTTCTCGACGACGCAGACCGACAAACATGTCGCCGAGGTTGCCGAGCTGATCGCGCCGCAAGGACGCTTCGCTATCATCGACGACCCTAAGAATTTCGATGTCATGCTGTTCAAGCGCAAGGCGGTTTCGATCCATCATGAGATGATGTTCACTCGCGCGATCTTCGGCACGCCCGACATGGACGAGCAGGGCAAGCTCCTGAATGAGGTTTCGAGCCTCGTAGATGCGGGGAAGATCCGCACGACGCTCAGTGAAGTCATCTCTCCGATCAACGCCGCCAACCTCCAGAAAGCGCATGCCTTCATCGAAAGCGGAGCGGCCCGCGGCAAGATCGTCCTCGAAGGTTGGTGAGCGCGTCGGGTTGCCGGGAATTTGCGGAAATTCGATGCTTTAACCTGTTTGCCGGGCAAACGCTGCGCACCTACTCAGCGGGTCGTGACGCTCCCGGCAGACATTTCTTCTTTGCCATAGGTGCCCGTTTTCCGCTCGATCCCGAATTTCTTCATGCGTGATATCAGCGTCGTCGGACGCAACCCCAGAAGAGCGGCTGCGCCGTCCTCACCGAAAACGCGATCATCAGTGGCGGCCAGCGCCGCGAGGATATTGCTGCGATCACGCATCTTGCGTTCGCCCTCCGTGACGATTGGCTGAAACTTGCCGTCCTTTCGCTGAATTGCCATCCCTGTGGGCCCGCCAATCGGCAGGAGATCAAACCGGAGCTGGCCGTTCGAAGCCAGAATTGCCGCGCGCTCGATTGCGTTCTCGAGCTCGCGCACATTGCCCGGCCAAGAATACTGTCTGAGCCGTTCGACATCGACCATCGAGAGTTTCAATGGCGGAATCTTGAGTCGTGCGATGATGCCTTCGAGAGCGTGTCGGGCAAGCAATGGAATGTCTTCGGGGCGTTCCCGCAATGGCAGGCATTCGATCGGGAAGACATCAAGCCGGTAGTAGAGATCCTCGCGGAAGCGGCCGACTTTGACGTCTTGCTTGAGCGATCTGTTGGTTGCCGCGATGATCCGGACGTCGATCCGCCGAGTTATCTCCTCACCTATTCGCTCGAACTGCTTCTCCTGTAGGACCCTGAGCAGTTTAGCTTGCAGTTCGAGCGGTATTTCACCGATCTCGTCGAGGAAGATGGTCGCGCCATCGGCCAGTTCGAACCGCCCGACACGGTCGCGGACAGCGCCGGTGAAAGCGCCCTTTACATGGCCGAAAAACTCGCTCTCGAACAACTCGCGCGGAATCGCGGCGCAATTAACGCGTATGAGCGGTCGGTTCGCGCGGCGACTGGCCTCGTGGATGGCATGCGCGACGAGGCTCTTGCCGGTGCCGGATTCTCCGGTGATGAGTACGGTCGCATCCGTCTGGGCGACGAGTTCAATCTGGCTGGCGAGCTTCTGCATCGCGGCGCTACGACCAATGATTCCGCGATAGCGCGTCTCGCTTCGGATTTCCTCCTGAAGATATTCGTTCTCGTGTTCGAGCCGCTCCCGCAGCCGGTCGACCTCGGCGAGCGCGTTGCGGAGCTTTTCCTCGGATTCCCGTCTTTGTGTGATGTCGCGGAAAACGATCACGGCACCGAGAAGTTTTCCGCGGTCGCGGATGGGTGTCGAGGTGTATTCGACGAAAAAGGAATTACCGTCCTTCCGCCAGAAGACCTCGGTGTCGATCTTCCGGATGGCTCCATCGCGGAATGCGGCATAGATCGGGCAATCGCGGCTGTGATAGTGCCGACCGTCCGCATGCGTGTGGTGGACGACCGAGTGCATGTCGCGGCCCACCAGCTCGGCAGCGGTATAACCGAGCATCCGCTCCGCCGCAGGGTTGACGAAGGTGGTGATCCCTTCCGCGTTGACGCCGTAGATCCCTTCGCCGGCCGCGCCGAGGATCAGGCGGTTCTCGCGCTCGATATCCTGGAAAAAGCGCTCCGCTCGTTGCCATTCCTCAATGCCGGAGCGCATGAAGAGATCGGCCTCGCGATCGATCAACCGCTTCTGCCGCTCGGCAATGTCCTGCAGGCTAACAAGAAGGCAGCCTGCCCGATCTCCGGGCAGGGAGATCGCCGAATACTCGAGCTTGAGCTGTGCGCCGTCCGCATGACGCGGCGAGAGCGCATGGGTCCAGTAGCGCCCCTTCTGCGAAACGGCTTCCGTGAACACGACCAGGGCCGCCCTCTGGCCGGGATGGAGCGCCGTCGCGGCCATCATACGGAGGGTTTCCCGGGAATAACCAAGGAGCTCGGCCGCTCTCGGATTCGCATCCACGATCAGGTCGTCAACGGCGTCGATGACGATCTGCGCGTCGCCCGCGCATTCGAATGCAAGGCCGAGAGACGGTGGCGGATAGCTGCAGGTGCAGGCTACGAAATTTCGTTTTCCCATGACGATTCCTCGTTTTCTACGAAATTTCGAAGCAGGAGCTGTGCCAGAATCCATCAGCCATCTCCTTTCAAATATTGGGAAATCCCTGAAAGCAGGGGAATGGCATATCGCTTGCTGAGCTTCTCCCGTCCCATTCGACAGGAGAGCAGCGTCATGTCGGCATTCTCGAATCCTTTCTCCAGCTCGGTTCGCTTCGTGAAAGGTTGTATCTGCGGCCAGCATCGCTCGGCGGAGGAGCACGAACAGGCGATGCGTGCCGAAGCAGTCGAGGCTCCGCTCGACAACGATGAGAAGCGCTATGGTCGCGCGATCGAACGGGCGGTGATGCGAGCGATGTTCCCGCGTGACGCCGAGCGCCGCGCCTTTCTGAAGGCGGTCGGCGCCTCGACAGCCTATGCTGCCGTCGCGTCCCTGTTCCCGCTCGCGACTGCGACAGAAGTGCTGGCGCAGGGCGCGCCGCTCGAGAAGAAGGATCTCAAGGTCGGGTTTATCCCGATCACCTGCGCAACGCCGATCATCATGGCGAAGCCGATGGGCTTCTACGAAAAGCACGGGCTCAACGTCGATGTCATCAAGACCGCTGGTTGGGCGGTTGTGCGCGATAAGACGCTGAACAAGGAATACGACGCCGCGCATATGCTCTCGCCGATGCCGCTGGCGATCACGTTAGGTGCCGGTTCAAACCCGATTCCCTACACGATGCCGGCGGTCGAGAACATCAACGGCCAGGCGATCACGCTGTCTATGAAGCACAAGGACAAGCGCGACCCGAAGAGCTGGAAGGGTTTCAAGTTCGCCGTGCCATTCGATTATTCGATGCATAACTACCTGCTGCGCTATTACCTCGCGGAGCACGGGATCGATCCCGACACCGATGTGCAGATTCGCGCCGTGCCGCCGCCGGAGATGGTCGCGAACCTGCGTGCCGACAACATCGACGGGTTCCTCGCGCCCGATCCGGTCAACCAGCGCGCGGTCTATGATGGGGTGGGCTTTATTCATATTCTTTCGAAGCAGATCTGGGATCGGCATCCCTGCTGCGCCTTCGCCGCTTCGAAGGAGTTCGTGACGGGTTCGCCCAACACCTACGCCGCGCTGCTCAAAGCAATCATCGACGCCACCGCCTTCGCGACAAAGCAGGAGAACCGCAAGCAGATCGCCGAGGCGATCGCACCCGCGAACTATCTCAACCAGCCGGTGACGGTGGTCGAGCAGGTGCTGACCGGCACGTTTGCCGATGGTCTGGGCAAGGTGCAGAAGGTGCCGGACCGCATCGATTTCGACCCGTTCCCCTACGAGAGTTTCGCTATCTGGATTCTCACGCAGATGAAGCGGTGGGGGCAGATCAAGGGTGACGTCGATTACGCGAGCGTTGCCAAGCAGGTCTATCTCGCGACCGACGCCGCCAAGCTGATGAAGGACGTGGGCCTCACCCCGCCGACAGATTCGCGCAAGACCTTCGCGGTGATGGGCAAGACCTTCGATCCAGGCAAGCCGGAGGAATATATCGCGTCGTTCAAGATCAGGCGGACCTGAGCCATGCGGGAGAATAATCTTGGATTCCGCGCGGGTATCGTCTCGATCGCGATTCTCCTTATCTTCGGCCTCGCCTGGCATCTGGCGGTTTCTGGCGCCGGACAGACGCAGGTGATGGACCCCGAATACGCCAAGCTGATGGGGCAGACAGCGACGCAAGGCAAATCGGCGATGCCGGGCCCCATCGACGTCCTCAAGACCATCTGGGGCCACCTCAAGGAGCCGTTCTACGATCGTGGCCCCAACGACAAGGGGATAGGCATTCAGCTCGCCTATTCGATCGGGCGGGTTCTGGTCGGTTATGTGCTTGCGATCGTCGTTGCGCTGCCGCTCGGCTTCGTAATCGGCATGTCGCCGCTGATGAGCCGGGCACTGGACCCGTTCATCCAGATCATGAAGCCGGTCTCGCCTCTCGCCTGGATGCCGCTGGCGCTCTACACAATCAAGGATTCCTCGATCTCCTCGATCTTTGTGATCTTCATCTGCTCGCTCTGGCCGATGTTGATCAACACCGCGTTCGGCGTCGCCTCGGTGCGCAAGGAGTGGATCAACGTCGCGCGGACGCTGGAAGTTGGAAATCTCCGGCGCGCGTTCACTGTCATCCTGCCAGCTGCCGCGCCGACCATCGTCACCGGCATGCGCATCTCGATCGGCATTGCCTGGCTGGTCATCGTCGCGGCGGAGATGCTCGTGGGGGGTACCGGGATCGGCTACTTTGTCTGGAACGAGTGGAACAACTTGTCGATCACCAACGTGATCACCTCGATCCTCGTTATCGGCCTTGTCGGCATGTTGCTCGATCAAGCCCTCGCGCGCGTCGGCCGCGCCGTCTCATTCCCGGAGTAGGCTAATGAGCGACGAGAAATTCATCTCCATTGAGGGGATCTCCCGGCATTTCGATACGCCGGGCGGTGGCAAGACGACCGTGTTCGAGGATGTCTGGTTCCGCATCCCGAAAGGCGAATTCGTCTGCATGATCGGCCATTCCGGCTGCGGCAAGACGACGGTTCTCAACATTCTTTCCGGCCTCGATCTACCGGATGAGGGGGCCGCGATTGTCGACAGCAAGGCGATCGAGGGGCCTTCGCTGGATCGCGCTGTGATCTTCCAGAGCCATGCGCTGTTGCCGTGGCGGACAGTGCTCGGCAATGTCGCCTATGCCGTCTCCTCGAAGTGGCGTGACTGGGGCAAGGCAAAAATCGAGGAACATGCGAGGCGTTTCATCGAGACGGTCGGTCTGAAGGGGTCGGAGAGCAAGCGCCCGGCCCAGCTTTCTGGTGGCATGAAGCAGCGCGTCGGCATCGCCCGCGCGCTCTCGATCGAGCCGAAGATCCTGCTGATGGACGAGCCGTTCTCCGCGCTCGACGCGTTGACGCGCGGCACGCTTCAGGACGAGGTGCGCCGCATCTGCCTCGACACCGGGCAGACGGTCTTCATGATCACGCACGATGTCGATGAGGCGATCTACCTCGCCGATAAGATTATCCTGATGACCAACGGACCGGAAGCGATGGTGGCGGAGATCGTCGAGAACCCGCTGCCGAAAGATCGCGACCGCAACCTCATCCACAAGCATCCGAGCTACTACGCGATCCGCAACCACCTGATTGATTTCTTGGTCACGCGCTCGAAGACCTTCAAATCCGAGGTCCCGCCCCATTACGACCGGCGCAAGCCGCCCGTCGTGCGCCCGCAAGGGCAACCGCAGCCGGTTCCGCCCGGCGAAACCGGCCGCAAGGTCGCCTGAGCCCTGCCAAACTGCCAACTGGAGTCACGCCATGAAGCGTTCCGACCTCACCGAAAAGATCCTCGACATCAAGCGCGAGAAAGGCTGGAGCTGGTCCTATATCTGCGAGGAGATCGGCGGTATGTCGCCGGTGCTCGTCGTCGGAGCGCTGATCGGTGAACACAAGCTCGTCAAGCCGCTGGCGAAGAAGGCTGCCTTGCTGTTCGGCCTTTCCGCCGGCGAGGAGGCGATGCTCAACGAGGTGCCGATGCGCGGCCAATCGACATCGATGCCGCCGACCGATCCGCTGATCTACCGGCTCTACGAACTCGTGATGGTCAACGGTCCGGCGATGAAGCTCCTCATCGAGGAGGAGTTCGGGGATGGCATCATGTCCGCCATCGATTTCAACATGGAAATCGAGCGCGAGGCGAACCCGAAGGGAGACCGGGTGAAGCTGGGGATGTCGGGCAAGTTTCTGCCGTTCAAGTATTACGGCAACGAGCAGGGCATCCCGGACTACGGATTCAAGGAAGCCTGATCCCGGGCGGACAATAAAACCGCCGCGCTCGCCGCACGGCGCTTTTTGTTGTCGAAGCGAACCGGAAGGGGAGGCGCCCACCGAAGCGCTTTGAACCGCCCCCGGTTTGCCGGAGGCTCCAACTCCCAAGTAGGATGGAGCCATGACGAGCAAAACGACGAACAAGTTCTCCCCCGAGGTGCGCGAGCGCGCTGTCAGATTGGTGCTGGATCACGAGGGGGATTACCCCTCGCGCTGGACGGCATGCCAGTCGATTTCCGGCAAGATCGGCTGCTCGGCACACACGCTGCTGGACTGGGTCAAGAAGACCGAAGTCGATAGCGGCAAGCGGGCTGGCCTTTCCACGGATGTTGCCGAGAAGCTGAAGGCACTGGAGCGCGAGAACCGTGAACTCCGGCAGGCCAACGAGATCCTGCGCAAGGCGAGCGCATATTTTGCGCAGGCGGAGCTCGACCGCCCGTTAAAACGATGATCGCTTTCATTGACGATCACCGTGGAGCCTATGGGGTCGAGCCGATCTGCAAGGTGTTGCCGATTGCCCCCTCCACATACTTCGATCATCGGGCAAAACAGGCCGATCCCGCCAGGCTGTCGGCAAGAGCGCGCCGGGACGCGGCGTTGCGGCCAACGATCAACCGCGTCTTCAAAGACAATCTCAAGGTCTACGGCGCCCGCAAGGTCTGGCTACAGATGAACCGGGAGGGCGTCTCTGTCGCGCGATACACGGTCGAGCGGCTCATGCGCGTCATGGGGCTGCACGGTGTCATTCGCGGGAAGGCGATCAGAACCACGACGCCGGACAAGGCCGCCCCTTGCCCGCTCGATCATGTGAACCGCCAGTTCCATGCGCCGGCGCCGAACCGGCTCTGGGTCTCCGACTTCACCTATGTCAGCACCTGGTCGGGCTTCGTCCATGTGGCGTTCGTGATCGACGCCTATGCCAGACGGATCGTTGGGTGGCGCGTCTCGCGAACGCCACATGCGAGCTTTGTGCTCGATGCCCTTGAGCAAGCCCTGCACGAGCGCAGACCCGTCAATCGCGGTGGTCTGGTGCACCATTCCGACAGAGGATCGCAATACGTCAGCATTCGATACAGCGAGCGGCTTGCCGAAGCCGGGATCGAGCCTTCCGTCGGCAGTGTGGGCGACAGTTATGACAATGCCCTCGCGGAGACCATCAACGGGCTTTACAAGGCCGAGGTCATCCATCGGCGCGGGCCTTGGCGGAGCTTCGAAGCCGTCGAGTTCGCGACGCTGGAATGGGTCGACTGGTTCAATCACCGCCGCCTGATGCGCCCCATCGGCGATATCCCGCCCGCCGAAGCCGAGGAACGCTACTACGCCATGCTGGACCAGCCAGCCCTAGCCGCATAACTTAACCCAAATGGCCTCCGGCAAACCGGGGGCGGTTCACTTCCCCGTTTCGATCCGCTCCGCATGATTGTGAAGGAACCGGCATATTCCTCCGGCTTGGCCGGATCAAACGGCTCACCCATCAAAAGTAAGATCTTGGTGGTTGTGGCCGACGGGGGCAGCCCCACTTGCTTCATCGCCTTGGCGGCGTTGGCCGCGAGAAATACGTCCAGGGTGATCTTCGCATAGTCGATATCGCTCTTCACCTCCCCCAGTGCTTCATCTGCGTCGGCATCCAGTCTGCAAAACTCTCCCAGGGTAGCAGGTCGAAGTCGACACGTTTGAGATCCTTCTTGATCTCGCTTCTGCCGTAGCCTCAGGTCCCGGTCGTTCAAACCGATCTCGGCGAAATTGCGAACCATTCTCTGGTGCACGTGCCTTCAATTCCCGGAAAATGCCTGACTGGTCGCGGAGAATTGCGCCGAATCAGGTCTGGAAGAACGCGCTCAAATCCCTGTCTTTGGCTCTCTCTATTGTCAGGGCGCTGGCGCAAGCGACGGAAATCGCGAGCCTTCTCTGTCAGAACCGGAAAATCATCGGTTTGCATGAGAATGGCTGGTGCTGCTGGAGAGGATTGAACTCTCGACCTCTCCCTTACCAAGGGAGTGCTCTACCACTGAGCTACAGCAGCGTGATGCGTGCTCCTGCCACAGGGGGCATGGCAGGTCAAGCGCAAGGGATGTGGAATATGCAGAGCAGGATTGTGCGACGCACAAAAATGTTGCACTGCAACAAAAACCGATGTAGAAAGTTTCCGTTGTCTTCAGGGGATCTACCCGACCAACCCGTCGGGCGGCCCCCTAATTCCGCTGCCGGAAACCGGCAGCCCAGAGCGCCTCTTTTAAGGAGAATGATCATGGCCGTTGCCAAGAAGCCGGTTGCCAAGACCGTTGACGAGACGATCGAAACCGTTGCCGCCGCCGCTACCGAATCGGTAAAGGCTGCCCAGGAAGCCGTTGCCGATTTCGCCAAGCCGTTCGCCGATGCGCAGGAGCAAATCCGCTCGACCGCCGAGAAGGGGCTCGAGCAGCTGCGTAGCCAATATGCGACACTGAAGTCGAACGCTGAAACCGTGACCGACAAGCTCGAGGAGAGCGTCGCGGCCGCCCATGCCGGCACCCGCGATTTCAACATCAAGGTTTTCGAGTTCTTCCGCGCCAACAGCAATGCCGCCTTCGAGCATGCCCAGAAGCTGTTCGCCGCCAAGACTGTGTCGGACGCCGTCAAGCTCCAGCAGGACTTTGCCAAGGCGCAGATCGAGGCCGTCCAGACCCACGCGAAGGAACTCGCCGAGATGGCGAAGAAGATCGCGACCGATGTTGCCGAGCCGGTGAAGGCCGGAGCGATCCTGCCGTTCAAGAAGTAAGGCACGGCCGAACGCTATTTGGCAAAGGCGCGGTTTCGGCCGCGCCTTTGCACGTCCGCGTGGCGCGCCACGCGAATGCGGAAGAATTCATGGCCGGAGCCAAATGCCGCCTTGAATTCCCCGGCGATTGACGTTAGCAAGCGCGTGTCGTGCAGTCGTAGCTCAGTTGGTTAGAGCGTCGGTTTGTGGCACCGAAGGTCGGTGGTTCGAATCCACCCGACTGTACCATTCCCACCTACAGTGGTCCCGCCATGAAAACAGCCGCCCTTCGAGGCGGCTTTTTCGTCCGGAGCGATCGATGCTCCTCACGCCTCTTCGGTTTGCTTGCCGCGCGCCATGACCCAGCCGACGACGACGACGATTCCTGCGCCGACGGCCGCCGCGCCATAGAGCAGCCAGCCGATCGGCTTGATGGCGGACGCAAAACCGCCGTGCCCGTCGGAGACTTGCGCCGTGACGATCCAATTCGGATCGATCTTGCCCAGCTGGTCGATTACCCAGCCATCCGAGATGATCATCTCGCCCGCGATCCAGCCGAGCAGCGCGGCGCCGGCCCAGATGATGATCGGGAAGCGAGACATAAGGCCCGAAAGCAATGTCGAGCCGAAAATGATCAGCGGGATCGAGAGCAGCAACCCGAAGACGAACAGCCAGATATTCCCGCCGGCTGCCGCTGCGATGGCGATTACGTTGTCGAGGCTCATCACCGCGTCGGCGATAGCGATGGTGCGCACGGCGCGCCAGAGACTGTCGCTTGATTCGATGTTGTGACCGTCTTCATCCTCACCGACGGCAAGCTTGATGCCGATCCACAAGAGCAGCAACCCGCCTGCTACTTTAAGGAAAGGCACCTTCAGCAGATAGGTGACGAAGACCGCGAAGATGATCCGCAGGACGATCGCGGTGCCCGCGCCGAGGAGCATACCAAGCTTGCGTTGGCGCGGCGGCAGTTGCCGGCATGCAAGCGCGATGACGATGGCATTGTCGCCGGACAACAGGAGATCGATCCAGATGATCTGAAGCAGCGGCACGATATACGGGGTCAGGGCGTCCATTAGAGGGGTTCTCGGCGAGGTAAATCGGCATCCGTCATGGCGGATGCATCGGGAGAAGACAAGAGCGCGAGCGCGAACGTGGCGCAGGTTCCCGACCGGATTTCGATGCGTGCAACGTCCAGCCTTGCCCGAAGCGTTCGCCATTGCCCGTCGAGGCGAACGGAGGGGGGAGCTTCCTCACTGATCCGTATCGCTTCCGGCGCGAGCACGAAGCCGAGATGCAAAGCTTTGGCCAGCGCTTCTTTTCTGGCCCAGAGTTTGGAGAAATGCACCCCACGCTGACCGGGGGAGCAAGCGTTCAGCGCTTTCCTTTCATCATCGCGCAGCACGTTGACCGGGATATCGTCCGTCGCGACCTCCATCTCGATATCGACGCCGATCGGCATTCTGGCCAATGCGACGAGGCTCGTCCCGCCTCGACAGGAAAGGCTGAGCCAAAGTGGTTCGCCCGGCCCGGACATCGCCGGTGCTCCGCCGGCGCTCGCGTTGATCACGAACCTGTCGGCGCCGAATCCCGTAATTGCGCTGGCCAGTTGTCTCGCGACCTGCCGCCGGAGTAGAAAACCGCGTCGACCGAGCCTGGGCGTGCCGGTCATCTCGCTTGGCAGAGATGGCGGCAGGCCGGCGGGTGGGTTTTCTTCGCACACAAGGACGACGACGCATCCAACTTCGCCAAACCGTCTTGCCGCTTCAGACAGGTCGTCGACTTCGGCAAGCCAGTGTGGAATCCCGGATTTCTGCATCGAATCCCTGTTGCGAACGTGTTTGTATCGCTTGTGCGCGAAAGACGGTCCATCGGCGACTTCAGAAGCAAGACTGGCGCAAAATCGATGTCGTTCAAGCACTTCTTTCATGAAAATGCAGGCGGGGCATGAGCGAAGCGCAAGGCTCGAACGGGAGTGAACAGCTTTCCCGGCTTGCGGACAACCCGTCCCGCCTCCTAAGAAGGAGTTGATAGCTGCGGGATGGAAGCCATTCCGGGGGCGCATTGGGGAGGCGGGCTTTGGCCCGGCAGTGTCGTGGTCCAGTCAAATTCTGCGTCAGGCAAGTCGCAACCGCGTGTCGCCCTGTTCGCAACCTGCCTCGTTGATGCTATGCGGCCGACGATCGGTTTCGCGGCCGCCAAGCTTCTGGAAGATGCCGGATGCCGCGTCGAGGTGCCGCCGCAGACCTGCTGCGGACAGCCCGCTTTCAACTCCGGCGATCGCAAGGATGCAAAGGCGCTCGCCGCGCAGATGATCGGAGCGTTCGAGCCTTACGACTATGTCGTGGTGCCTTCGGGTTCGTGCGGCGGCATGATCGCAAAACATTACCCTGAACTCTTCGCCGGCGAGCCTGATATGGCGCGGCGCGCAGAGAAGCTCGCCGCGAAGACCCACGAACTCGTCTCGTTCCTGACGGATGTTCTCGGCGTCGAAGCCGTGAGCGCGCGCTTCGACGGCACTGTGACCTATCACGACAGTTGCTCGGGTCTGCGCGAACTCGGCATCAAATCGCAGCCGCGCAAGCTGCTCGGCACGGTCGAGGGGCTCGAGATCGTCGAGATGAAGGATTCGGAAGTCTGCTGTGGCTTCGGCGGCACCTTTGCCGTCAAATATGGCGAGATCTCTGACAAGATCGTTTCCGAGAAGGCCGGTAATGCCGAGGCGTCCGAGGCCGGAACGCTTCTCGCGGGCGATCTCGGCTGTCTCCTCAACATGGCCGGCAAGCTTTCGCGGCAAGGCTCGAAAATGAACGTGCGCCATGTCGCCGAGGTGCTCGCCGGCATGACCGAAACCCCGCCGATCGGCAGGGTCGGGCAGGGTTCGGGCAGGGAGGGGCAGTGATGAGCGCGCATCCCACCTCCCGCCAGTTCAAGGACAACGCCTCGCGCGCGATCGCGGACAAGCAGTTGACCGGCAATCTCAAGGCCGTCCGCCAGAACTTCATCGACAAGCGCCTGAAGGCGGTGAAGGATCTGCCAGAGTTCGAGACGCTGCGCGAGAGCGCGAAGGAGATCAAGAACCACACGCTCGCCCATCTCGACCTTTACCTCGAAAAATACGAGGGGAAGGTCACGGCCAGCGGCGGCCACGTCCATTTCGCTCGCGATGCTGCGGAGGCGCGCCGGATCGCGCTCGACATCTGCCGCAAGGTCGGTGCGAAGACCGTGACCAAGGGCAAATCGATGATTACGGAAGAGGTGGGCCTCAACGCCTATCTCGAAGCGAACGGCATCGTGCCGGTCGAAACCGATCTTGGCGAATATATTATCCAGCTCCGGGGCGAGGCGCCGAGCCATATCATTGCTCCGGCTGTCCACCTCAACAAGCACCAGATCGAGAGCGACTTCCGCCGGGTGCACACGCACCTCGATCCCGCGCGTGACCTCACCGAAAAGACCTCGCTCCTCACGGAGGCGCGCGCCGTGCTGCGCGAGCGCTTCCTCGCGGCGGACGTCGGCATCACCGGCGCGAATTTCCTCATCGCCGAAACCGGCACCTCGATCATCGTCACCAACGAGGGCAACGGCGATCTCACGCAGATCCTGCCGAAGGTTCACATCGTGATGGCCTCCATCGAAAAGATGGTGCCGACGCTGGAGGACGTGAGCCAGATCCTGCGCCTGCTGGCCCGTTCCGCGACCGGGCAGGAGATGAGTTGCTACACCACCTTCTCGACCGGCCCGCGCCGCGCCGGCGACGTCGACGGGCCCGAGGAATATCACGTCATCATTCTTGATAACGGTCGCTCGGCGATGCTCGGCGGCGAGTTCCAGGACATGTTGCGCTGCATCCGCTGCGCCGCCTGCATGAACCATTGCCCGGTCTATCATCAGATCGGCGGCCACGCTTACGGGTGGATCTACCCCGGCCCGATGGGCTCGGTGCTCACCCCGTCGCTCATCGGCGTCGACGAAGCAGGGCACCTGCCCAACGCTTCGACCTTCTGCGGGCGCTGCGAGAGCGTCTGCCCGATGAAGATTCCGCTGCCGAAGATGATGCGGCATTGGCGCGAGCGCGAGTTCGAGCGCAACCTCAACCCGGCGGTCGCGCGCTATGGGCTCGGCATCTGGGCTTTCTTCGCCAAGCGTCCGAAGCTCTACGCGCTTTCGACGCGTCTCGCGATGAAAGCGATGAAGCTGCTGGGACGCTCCAAGGGCAGCTTCTCGATGCTGCCGGGTGTGGGAGCCTGGACGAAGTACCGCGATTTCGCCGTTCCCGAGGGCGAGACCTTCCAGGCGAAGTGGAAGCGCGAAAGGGGTGGCAAATGACAGAAGCCCGCGATTCCATCTTCGCCTCCATCCGCCGCTCGCTGCATGTGAAGGGCGACGAGCGCATCCGCGCCGGCATCGTCGAGGATCGGCTCGACCGCGCGCCCAAGGGGATCATCCCCACCCGTGCGCAGGTCGATCACGGCGCGAAACTCGAACTTCTTTTGAAGAAGCTCGAAGGCGTGCAGGCGACTTTCACGCGGCTTGAGAATGAATCCGAGATTCCGACCGCCGTCGCCGATTATCTCCGCTCGAACAACCTCCCGGCAACGGTCCGGAAAGGTGACGATCCGCGCCTTGCCGGCCTGCCGTGGTCCGAGACCGCGCTGGAGGTTTCGGAAGGCCGGTCGGACGGGCACGATCTCAGCGCAATCAGCCATGCAGAGGCTGCGATCGCGGAAACGGGCACGCTGGTGCTGACTTCGGGCCATGAGAACCCGACGACGCTGAACTTCCTGCCCGACAATCACATCGTCGTGCTGAAGGCGAGCGACCTCGTCGGCGATCTCGAGGCAGTCTGGCCACGCATCCGCATGCGCTACGGCAAAGGCGAGATGCCGCGCACGGTCAACTGCATCACCGGCGCCTCGCGTTCGGGTGATATCGAGCAGACGATCCTGCTCGGTGCGCATGGGCCGCGGCGGCTGCATGTGCTCGTCGTCGAGGGTTGAAGGCGTTTACCTTAACAAGGATTTATTCGCCTTTTCATGACAAGCTTTTCCGGTTTGAACATCCGGGAAGGCCCGATGCACGCCCAGACGCGCCCTTGGCGACTGCCCCTCCTGCCGTTCACGGCGAGCCTGTTGTTGGCGTTGCATGGCCCGGTTGTGGCCCAGACCCTCGGTGGTGCGCCTGTCCCGGCCGGAGGTTTTTCCATCGCGCCCGCGTCCGTCAATCCCGTGGCCGCTCTGAAGCCGAAACCCCGTAAGAAGGCCGTTGCGCCGGTTGTCCATGAGCGCGTTGTCGCGCGTAACGACAAGCGTCCGAGCTTCCACCCGCGATCGCTCGAAGCCATCAACGAGGCGGCTCGGAAGTATCTCGCGATTTCACAAGGGGGAGGTTGGCCGATCCTGCCGAAGGATGCGGCCATCACCGCAGCCAGCGAGGGAGAAATCGTGCTGATGCTGCGCCAGCGCCTCGCGGCAGAGGGTGATCTCCCGACGGAGGAGGTGACGAAGGAAGTTGTCGATCCGGGCCTCATCGCCGCCGTCAAACGGTTTCAGGCCCGCCACGGGCAGAGCCAGAACGGACTTGTCAGCGGCGCAACGCTCAGCGAGTTGCGGGTTTCCGCGCAAGACCGGTTCCGGCAGCTCAACGAGAGCGCGCGCCGCCTCACCGCCCGCACCGGGTTCAACTTTGCTTCGCGCTATGTGGTGGTGAACATCCCGTCCGCCTCCGTGGAGGCCATCGAGAACGGCATCGTTGAGAAGCGCTATGTCGCTGTCGTCGGCAAGAAGGACCGGGCCTCGCCGGAGGTCGAGACCCGCATCACCAACGTAAACCTTAACCCGACCTGGACCGTGCCGGTTTCGATCGTGAAGAAGGATATCATCCCGAAGATGCGGAAGGACCCCGGCTATCTCGCCAAGTCCAAGATCCGCATCTTCGGCGCAAGTGGCAACGAGATTCCGGCAACCGCGATCGACTGGAACACCGAGCGGGCTGCGGCCTTCAACCTCCGGCAGGAATCGGGCAGCGGCAATGCGCTCGGCCAGTTGCGGATCGACATGCCGAACCGCGACGCGGTCTACATGCACGACACCCCCTCGAAGCGCCTGTTCGGGCTCGACAACCGGTTCCAGTCCTCGGGTTGCGTGCGGGTGGAGAATGTCCGCGATTTCGCAGTCTGGATTCTCGAAGGGCAAAAAGGCTGGGATCGAACCACCATCGATACTGCGATCGCCACCGGCGAGCGCAAGGATATTCGCCCGACCGCGCCGATCCCCGTGGTCTGGACCTACCTCACCGGCTATGTGACGCCCGACGGTCTCGTGCATTTCCGGCGCGACATCTACGGGCTCGATACCGGCGAGGTGCTCAACGCAGCCGAAGAGGCGCGACCGGTCCGCCGCGCGCAGACCGAGCCGATAACGCTCGATTCCGCCGGCTTGACTGCACGTGCCGCCGAAGCGAACCGCGTGCCCGTGCAGCGCATCGATCCCTGAACGTTGCCGCTTTTACTCGGCGAGAACGCGGGTCGAGGGGAACGTCACCTCGACGAGTGTGCCTTCTCCCGGCGTTGAGCGGATCGCGAAATTCGCCCGGTTCGCCTCGACCAGCGCCTTGGTGAGCGGTAGGCCGAGCCCGGTGCCGCCGTGATCTCGCCGGGTGCCGACCTGGCGGAACGGCTCCAGCGCCTGCTCGATCTCGAGCGCGGTCATGCCGACCCCGGTATCGCGGATGCGGATGACGGCCTCCCCGCTTTCAAGAAGCGCCGTCGCGACGATCACCTGCCCGCCACTCTCGGTGAAGCGCGTCGCGTTCGACAGGATGTTGAGCACGATCTGCCGGATGGAGCGCTCGTCCGCCACCACCGGCGGGAGCTTCTGGGCGAGCTGGCTACGCACCAGCACCCGGTTCTGGTTGGCCTGGGGCTGGATGATGCCGACGCAGCTGGCGACAATCGCGTTCAGGTCCGTCGAGGCGAACTGCATCTCCATCCTGCCGGCCTCGATCTTGGCGAGATCGAGCAGGTCGTTGACGAGGCTGACGACATGCTTGCCGGAGGTGCGGATATCGCCGAGATATTCCTTGTATTTGGGGTTGTCGATCGGACCGAGGCGTTCCTCCATCATCACCTCTGCAAAACCGATGATGGCGTTCATCGGCGTGCGGATTTCATGGCTGATCTTGGTCAGGAAATCGCTCTTCTTGGCGCTGGCGAGTTCAGCGCTGCGCCGTGCCTCGGTCAGTTCACTCTCGGCACGCTTCCAGGAAGTAAGGTCGCGCAGAACGGCGCAATAACGCTTTGGCTCGTCGTCACTGATGCGGCCGAGCGTCATGAACAGGGGAATACGCCCGCCCTTCTTCTCGCGTCCTGCGACCTCTCGCCCGTCGTTGAGGACGCTGCGGACGCCGTTGGCCAGCAGGCCCTCGAAGTAATCGAGCGCATCGGCATGGCTGTCGTTATGCAGGAGAACCGTGAAGCTATCGCCCGCGATCTCGCGCTGATCGAGACCGAACAGGGCTTCCGCCGCGCCGTTGACCGATAGGATGCGACCCTTCTCGTCGAGCGTGATGACGCCATCGGTCGCGGTGTCGAGGACCGCGCGCAGTTCCTGCGCCTCCGCTCGCATCCGCTTGAGATCGAGCGCGACCGAGCGCAGGGCCTTGCCCTGCTCCAGTTCGACCGCTCGCCGTATCGAGATCAGCGTTGCCTTGCCGCCTTCCCAGTCCGTCAACTGAAGGTGGGCATCGACCGGGAACAGTTCACCCTCGCGTGTCGTCAGCACCACGGTATCGAAGCCCTGGTGCCTGTCGCGCGGCATTGTCCCCTTGCGGAAGATTGCCTGCGCGCCGTTCTCGATGCGGAAGGTCGCGAAATCCGGATAGCCTGTCAGATCGAGCAGTGTCCGGTTGGCATAGAGCGGATCGTCGCCGCGCAGCACGAGCAGGCCGACCGGCACCTGATCGAGGATGCCGGAGGAAAAGCCCGTACGGGTTATGGCAGACGTCGGCGCTTCCGGTGCCGTGGGAAATGCCTCCTGGGTCAGTTCGCGGGGCGTATGGCCTGTTGTGTTCTCGGCCGCTCGTTCTGTCGAAACGGGGGGGGGCTCGGCGCCCTCCTCGAATTTTGCGCCAAGCGCTCGCGCGATTTCGCGGAAAGCGTTGCGCTCGGCCATCGACAGGCCGTTGCGTGAGGGTGCCTGCGGCACGAAATCCGGTTGGTCCTTGCGAAGCGAGACAACATTGCCTTCGTCGGCCGGGGGCGCAGGCTCGGGCTGCACCTGGGCGGTCGGAGTTTCGGGAGTGTCGGGCTCCTCCGCGCCGAAGGCTTCGAGCGCGGCCTGCATGTCCTCCTCCTCGGCGGTAACGGTATCCCGAACTGCAGTTTCGTCGCCGTCGGGCAACTGAGCCTGATTGGCCAACACCGCCAGGGGGCTGTCAGGGACTGGCGGAACGAGCGGCAGCTCCGGCTCGGTTGCGAGGGGGGGCGGCGTCTCGACCTGCCGGGCGCGATCCGGATGGCAGCGGCCGAAGCCGGAAAAACCAGCGAGTCCCTGCTCGGTATCGATCACCGGCAGGGCGGAAAGCGTAATCGGCAGGGCGAGGTCCGTATTCGCAACCGGCCAGAGAACCTCGATCCCGCTCCATGTCGAGCCGGTCAGGATCGCCGAACGCAAGGCATCGGCCGCATCCTCGTCGAACTCCTGCACGACGGCCGCGAGCGGCCGGCCGATGATGCGCGCATTTTCCTCGCCAACGGCTTCGCCGAGCGGGGGAGAAACACCTTCGACCAGCCCATCGGCATCGAGGGTGAAAGTGAAACGGATCGGTCGGCGGACGTCACCAACTCCGTGGGTCCAGGCCGGGGCACCGGCAAGGCTGGCCACCACGGGTACATCGTCGTGCCGGCGGGTCAGAATGATGTTGTCAGCGGGAGGCGGCATCTCGGCGGTGCGGTCGTTCACCGGGGTCGGTGCGAAGGCTTCTTCGTTGGCGGCGTTGGCGTCGATCAGCGAAACCATCAGGCCGTGCGAGCCGTCTGTCAGCGGAAGCGCCTCGCACAGGGCGGTCAGCATCTGGCTGCGGAAGCCGAGATTGAAACGCAGCCGCTCGAGGCGGCGACCCGAACCCGGTCCGGCCTCGCGTGCGAGCACACCCAGCCGCTGCGTGCCCGGTGCACCGACCGGAAGTTGCGCGGCGATGAAGGAGGCGCCATCGGATACGCCGAGCCGGCGTGCGGCGACATGACTCGACCAGAGCAGGCGGCCATCCGGCGCCAACAGGAAAGATGGGCTGACCTGTGCAAGAAGGTGCTCGCGGGCGCGGGAATCGAGCAGATGCGCCGGCAGGAGGCCGGATGCAGCACGGTTCGCGGTTTCGGTGGCCATCGACGCGCCCTCACTCAAACTCATACCGGCGTTTCCGGAGCCGGCGAAAGGCATGAACTGTCCCGGAATGACACGCCGCTTAACGATTTATCCATAAAACGCGGCGCGCGGCTCGTCCATCACCGCTTGGGACCTCCAACGATTTACTGAAAAACAACCTTAACAGCTCGGCGGTTTTTTCTGGTATCCTGAACGAAGGCGCGGCGTCTGCGCCGGTTCAGGATATCAAGGCGAGGGCATTTCGATGATGAAGAAGGACGGCGGGTTTCAGGTTCCGGACGAAATGCGGACCATGCTCGACCAGGGCGTCCGGCAGGCGCGCGAGGGGTTCGACAAGCTGATGGCGGCCGCCGGCGAGGCCGTGGAGTCGATCGAGGCCAAATCGGATGCCACGCAGGCGGAAATCGCCGAGATGAAGAAGAAGAGCCTGGCTTTTACCGAGGCGAGCATCGCATCGGCGTTTGATCTCGCCCAGAAGCTCGTCGGTGCGAAGAACATGGACGAGTTCATGAAGCATCAGGCCGAATATATGCGCCAGCAGTACGAGGTCGTGCGCGAGCACGTGCAGGAAGCGGGACAGGAAATCCAGCGCCGGACCCGCGCCGCCACTGCGGAAATGACGGCCGAGGCCGAAAAGCTTCAGAAGCGCGCGCGTGAAGCCGCTGAGCAGGGCGTTGAGGCCGTCAGAAAGGCGACGAAACCGAAGAAATAAGGCTTATGCGAGCGGCCTCCGGTTTTGACCGAGGGGCCGCTGCTGCCGCGAAAGCATGCCTGCGCTCGCGCGGCATGGTATATCGGCCTATTCGGCAGCCAGCGCGGCGGTCCGCTGCCGCTCCAGCCCCAGCGTGTCGAACACGTCCGCGAGGGCGCGCGCCAGATCCTCGATCAGTGCATCGTCGTGGAACGGTGTCGGCGTGATGCGGAGCCGTTCCGTCCCGCGCGGCACCGTGGGATAGTTGATCGGCTGGACATAGATCGCGTGACGATCGAGCAGCAGGTCACTCGCCGCCTTGGCCTTGGCCGCATCGCCGATCATCACCGGGACGATATGGGTCGGGTTGTCGAGCACCGGGATGCCGAGTTCGGCGAGCCGGCGTTTCGTGCGGGCGACCTGCCGACGTTGGCCCTGCCGCTCAGCGGACGAGGTTTTCAGATGTCGGATGGACGCCCTTGCTGCAGCGGCGACCGGCGGTGGCAGCGCGGTGGTGAAGATGAAGCCATGCGCGTTGCAGCGCACCGCGTCCACGATCTCACGGCTCGCGGCGATATAGCCGCCAAAACAACCGAACCCCTTGCCCAGCGTGCCCTGGATGACGTCGATCCGGTCCATTGCGCCGATTTCCTCGGCGAAACCCGCACCATGCGCGCCATACATGCCGACGGCGTGGACCTCGTCGAGATAGGTGATGGCGCCGTATCTCTTCGCAAGATCGGCGAAGGTGTGAAGCGGGCCGACGTCGCCGTCCATCGAATAGACGCTCTCGAAGACGATGAGCTTCGGCCTGCCCGGATCGGCCGCCTTCAGCAATTCCTCAAGGTGGACGGTATCGTTGTGGCGGAAGATCTTCTTTTCGCAGCCGGCACGCCGCACGCCCTCGATCATCGAGTTGTGATTCTCGCTGTCCGAGAAGATGATGCAACCCGGCAGGCACTGCGCGATGGTGGCTATCGCGGTTTGGTTGGCGACATAGCCGGAAGAGAATACCAGCGCGGCTTCCTTGCCGTGGAGATCAGCCAGTTCCCGTTCGAGTTCCACGACTGCATGGCTGTTGCCTGAAATATTGCGCGTCCCGCCCGCGCCGACGGAGCCGCGTTCGGCCTCCTCGATCATCGCGGTGACGACATCGGGGTGCCTGCCCATGCCGAGATAGTCGTTCGAGCACCAGACCGTAACTTCGCGGGAGGCCTCGCCGTTGTGCCAGGTCGCGCGAGGGAATTTCGCCTTGTCGCGGGCAATTTCCGTGAAGACGCGATAGCGCTTCTCCGCGCGCAGGGTCTCGGAGACGGCAGCGAAGGCCTCGCGGTAATCGAACATGCGGTCCACCCTTCCCCAAGCGTGCTTTTGCCCAGGCGCGGACCCGCAGGCCTACTCTGGAAACATTCCGGTTTGTATATCTTTCTTGTCATCGTTGGCCAACCCCGGCATTGATCACAAACAAGCCGGAGGGCATTTGCGATTGACGGGGACGGTTTTGGGCAGCGACAGTCCGGGCAAGACACAGAAGGAAGCGCGGCAGGAGCGTCTTGCGGCAGCGCTGCGCGAGAATATGCGCCGCCGTCGGGCGCAGGCACGCAAGCGGGCAGAACAGGACGGCGATGCAGGCAAAAGCGAACAGGTTTCGGCCGAGAAACCGCCGCAAAGTCCCACGACATCCGAATAGGGACGCCTGTGTTTGCCAAGCCGCCTTTGGCATGGCAAGGAGCGCGCGACCAACGACCCGGCTGAGGAACAGGAATACGCATGGACAGGATCAGGATCGTCGGCGGTGCGCCGCTCAAGGGCAGCATTCCCGTTTCCGGCGCGAAGAACGCCGCTCTCCCGCTGATGATCGCGAGTCTCCTGACGCCGGATACGCTCGTACTCGAAAACGTTCCGCGCCTGTCTGACGTGCGGATGCTCAAGCGTATCCTCAACAATCATGGCGTCGGCATCGGCGTCGCCGGCAAGCGCCCCGGCGAGACAGTGGAGGATGGCGAGCGCGTCTCGCTCTCGGCGGCGAGCATCGTGGATACCCTTGCGCCCTATGATCTCGTTTCGCAGATGCGCGCGAGTTTCTGGGTCATCGCGCCGTTGCTCGCACGGATGGGCGAAGCCAAAGTCTCCCTGCCGGGTGGCTGTGCAATCGGCACACGCCCCGTCGATCTCCTTCTGATGGCTCTGGAGCGTCTTGGCGCCTCGATCGAGATCGACGCCGGTTACGTCATTGCAAGAGCGCCCGCAGGGGGGCTGAACGGCGGGGAGATCGATTTTCCGAAGGTTACCGTCGGCGGCACGCATACCGCGCTGATGGCGGCGGTTCTCGCCAACGGCTCGACGCTGATCCGCAACGCGGCGCGCGAGCCGGAAGTGACCGACCTCGCCGAATGCCTCGTCAAGATGGGGGCGCGGATCAAGGGCATCGGCACCGCAACGCTTGAGATCGACGGCGTCGGCAAGCTGGGAGGCACAACTCATCGCGTGTTGCCGGATCGGATCGAGGCTGGCACCTACGCATTCGCGGCCGCCATGGCCGGAGGCGATGTCACGCTTGAGGGAATCGAGCCGAAACTGCTTCAGGCGGCGCTCGACAAGCTCGCCCAATCCGGCGCGGAAGTCATCGATACCGGCACCGGCATCCGCATCCGGGCGAGCGGTGGGAATATCGCGCCGGTTGACGTGACGACGGAAGCCTTCCCCGGCTTCCCGACTGATCTCCAGGCCCAGTTCATGGCGCTGATGACGCGCGCGGGCGGAACGTCTCACATCACCGAGACGATCTTCGAGAACCGCTTCATGCATGTGCAGGAACTGGCCCGCTTCGGCGCCCGGATCCGGCTCGACGGCGACCGCGCGATTGTCGAGGGGGTGCCGTCGCTCAAGGGCGCACCGGTAATGGCGACGGACCTTCGCGCTTCTGTCAGCCTGGTGATCGCCGCGCTTGCGGCCGAGGGCGAGACGATGATCAGCCGCGTCTATCATCTCGATCGTGGCTTCGAGGGACTTGAGAGCAAGCTCATGCGCTGCGGCGCGCAAGTGGAACGCATCCGCTCGTGACGATGAGGGCCGGAAGGACCGGCCCCTCCGTAATCAATACCGGACGTTGCCGGCCTTGCGGCCGAAACCCGGAATCTTGCAATAGCAGCCGCTCATGATCGGAACCGGACGGCCGGTTGGGCATTCGCCGCGCGAGGTCACACAAACCGTGCCGTAAGCGCGCGGACGGGGCGAATAGCCATCATCGTAATAGCGCGGGCGGGGGCGTGGCGCGAAGCCATCATCCTCATAAACCGGTCGTTCGCGGTAGCGCGGCCGGGCATATTGCGCACCGCCGACATTGCCGGCCTTGCGGCCGAAACCAGGAATATTGCAATAGCAGCCGGCACCGAGCGGAGCATAACCGGCATCACAGTTGCCGCGCGAGGTTACGCAGACCGAACGGTCGCTGTAATACTGGGCCTCGGCGATGCCGATCCCGGTGGCGGTCAGAAACACGGCGGCAAGCAGGGTGTTGAGCGGCCGGCGGGATGAACGAATCTGTTTCATGAAATGCTCCATGGAGTGCACGCACAGGTTCTCCAGCATCAAAGCTGAAGGGGACATGAAGAGCAAACGCGATTTGGACGCCATTGGATAAAAGCAGGGGGCACAAACACGCTTCTGCCGTTGCAGGCGGCGCGGAGGATGGGTAACAACAAAACGAAGCCCGGTATCTGCATTCTACAAGAGCGATCATGCCTTCTCCCGTCGCCCCCGCAAGTTCCAGTCTCGCTCCCGGATGGCAGCTGGATTCGCGCGCGGCCGATTTCGAGAAGGCCTTTGCCGCGCTCCTCGGCGCCAAGCGCGAGGTGTCCGAGGATGTCGATCAGGCGGTTGCGGCGATCATCGAGGACGTTGTCACGCGCGGCGATGCAGCGCTGGCTGACTACTCGCGCCGGTTCGACAGGGTCGATCTCGCTGCAAGCGGCTTGCGCATCTCGGCGGTCGAGGTCGCGCGCGCGCGTTCCGCCTGCTCGCGGATTGAGCTCGACGCGCTGGGTTTGGCGGCGACGCGCATTCGCGCTTTTCACGAACGCCAGAGGCCGCAGGATCAGGTTTTCGAAGATGCCCAGGGCGTGAAGCTCGGCTGGCGCTGGTCGGCGATCCGGGCAGTCGGTCTTTACGTGCCCGGTGGTTCCGCTTCCTACCCCTCCTCGGTGCTGATGAACGCCATTCCCGCCAAGGTCGCGGGGGTCGAACGCATCGTCATGGTGGTGCCGACGCCGGACGACACGATCTCACCGCTCGTGCTCGCTGCGGCAGAACTCGGCGGGGTCGATGAGATCTACCGGGTCGGCGGGGCGCAGGCGATTGCCGCACTCGCCTATGGCACGGCGACGATCCGCCCGGTCTCGAAAATCGTCGGCCCCGGCAATGCCTATGTCGCAGCCGCCAAGCGGCGCGTGTTTGGGCAGGTCGGCATTGACATGATCGCCGGCCCCTCGGAGGTGGTGGTGATCGCGGATGCGAGTGCCAACCCCGAATGGATCGCCGCCGATCTCCTCGCGCAGGCGGAGCACGACACCGCGGCGCAGTCGATCCTCATTACCGACGATGCCGCGCTCGCCGATGCCGTCGCCGCCGCAGTGGCCGGGCAGGCAGCGCTGCTGCCGCGCCGCGCGATCGCCGAGGCGAGCTGGCGCGACAACGGCGCGGTGATCCTCGTGCAGGACATGGGCGAGGCGGCGCGCCTTTCCGACCGCCTCGCGCCGGAACACCTCGAGATCATGACACGTGACCCCGAGCGCATCGCGTCGACGATCCGCGACGCCGGCGCGTTGTTCCTCGGCGGATATACGCCTGAAGCGATCGGTGACTATGTCGGCGGCTCGAACCATGTGTTGCCGACGGCGCGCTCGGCGCGCTTTGCCTCCGGCCTCGGCGTGCTCGATTTCATGAAGCGCACCTCCGTTCTCTCCTGCGGGCCGGACCAGCTCGCGGCGCTGGGGCCAGCGGCGATCACGCTCGGCGAGGCGGAAGGGCTTCAGGCCCATGCGCGCTCCGTTTCCATCCGGATGAACCGGGGATGATGCGATGACGGATAACAGCACCGCCGAAACCCGCCGTCTTGTGGCCGTCACGCTCGATGAAACCTCGATCGAGCGCGGCACACCCGATCAGGAGCATGAGCGCACCATTGCGATCTATGATCTCGTCGAGGAGAACGTCTTCGGTATCCCGGGGCATAGCGGTGGACCTTACGTGCTCGCACTGGGGCTTGTCGCCAACCGGCTCTCCTTCGATATCCGCCTGCAGGACGAAACCCCGATCATCGCCCATCTCCTCTCGCTCTCGCCGTTCCGCAAGGTGATCAAGGACTACTTCATGATCTGTGAGAGCTATTACGAGGCGATCCGCACCGCTTCCCCCGAGCGGATCGAGGCGATCGACATGGGCCGCCGCGGCGTGCATGACGAGGGAGCCGGGCTCGTGCGCGAACGGCTCGACGGCAAGATCGAGATCGACCACAAGACCGCCCGCCGCCTCTTCACCCTCATCGCCGCCCTCTCCTGGAAGGGTTCCGACCGTTGAGCGGCACAACCGGCCCGTTGCAGGCGGTTCTGTTCGTCTGTTCGATGAACGCCGTGCGTTCACCGATCGCGGAAGGCATGGCGCGGCTGCGCTATGGCAAGCGGCTCTATGTCGATTCTGCCGGTCTCGTGAAAACGGATCGGGATGGCTTTGCGCTCGCGGTCCTCCGCGAGGCGGGGATCGAATTCGAGGATGACGAGCCAAATGCCTTCGAAGACATTGATTGCGAGTCTTTCGATCTCGTCGTCGCCCTGTCGCCGGAGGCGCATCACCGCGCACGGGAATTGCTGCGCGTCAGTTCCGTGGAGCTGAAATACTGGCCGATCGAGGATGCCACGCAGGCGGGCGGCTCGCGCGAGCAGCGGCTTGAGGCCTTCCGCCGCGTGCGCGATACGATCGACCGCTACCTGCGCGAAGAGATCGGGCCGCGCCTAAAGGCCTGAGGCGGGCAGAATTCGCCGCCCGGCATGGGGGCCGGCACGCCGGTCGTCGTCGGCAGGCTCAGAGGCAAGCCGCGCCGCGAGCGCGCGGCGAGATAGGCGAAGCATTCCGCTTCAAGCAGATCGCCGTTCCAGCCGACCGTTTCGACCGGTTCAACCGGCACCTCAAGCGCATCGGCAAAGCCGCGCATCATCGCCCGGTTATGTCTTCCCCCGCCCGTCACCAGCCAGCGAGAGGGTCGCTCGGGAAAATGGGTGAGCGCCCGCGCCGTCGCCGCGACGGTGAAAGCCGTCAGTGTTGCGATCTGGTCTTCGGCGGAAAGCGACTCGACAATTCGCGAGCGCCTGTGGAAATCGTTCCGGTCGAGCGATTTCGGCGGTTTTGCCGCGAAGAACGGATTGTCGATGAGGGTGGCCAGCAGCCCGGCACTCACCCTGCCTCGGGTCGCGATTTGCCCGTCCGCATCGTAGTCCAGACCGAAATGACGTTGCATCGCGTCGTCGATCAGCGCGGACGCCGGACCGGTGTCGAAGGCGAGGATGGTCTCGCCATCGAGATAGGTAACATTCGCCACACCGCCGAGATTGAGAACCACCAGCGGCCGGGGGAGGCTGGCCGCCAGCGCGGCGTGGTAGAGCGGCACCAACGGCGCGCCTTGCCCACCTGCCGCGACATCCGCGTGCCGGAAACGGTAGACCACAGGCATGCCAAGCGCCCGCGCGAGCGCGGGCCCGTCGCCGAGCTGGCGTGTCACGCGGCGTTCTGGACGGTGGAAAACCGTCTGTCCATGAAAGCCGACGAGATCGATGCCTGCGGGATCGACACCCATATCGGCCAGGCAGAGCCGGATCGCATCAGCGAAGGCCCTTGTCACCTCGGTTTCGAGATCCTCGAGCGAATCCCGCTCGGCGCGCGCCGCATCGGCGATGACCGAGCGCAGGGACTCCCGTAGCGCCTCGGGGTAAGGATAGGCGCCGCCTCCGAGCGGGCGGACATGATGCGCGCCATCGGTTTCGACGAGCGCGACATCAATCGCATCCATCGAGGTGCCGCTGATGGCGCCGATGGCTGTGAAAAGGGATTTTTCCGCCGACTGCATGCCCGCCGTTTGTCTGCGCGAATCGTTTTTTGCCTGCTGCCATCATGCAGTCGGTGCGCTGGAAAGGACAGGGTCCGGCTGGATGCCGCGAATGTGACCGCGCTTGAATTGGCCCCTTCCCGGTTTCACGGTAGGAGTGGAAACTTGTTCAATGGGGGCGATCAAGTGTGATTTCGCGCGACGGGAAAGTACTGATCGGCACGGTCCTGGCGCTGGCGATCGTCTTGCTGGCCCTTTTGCTGCGCGATCAGGACGCGGCGATGCTGATGGCCTATCGTGACCGCTGGATGGAATGGGCAGCCGCGCGTCCCTTGCTGTCGGCACTGATCTATGTCGCGACCTATATCGCCTTCACGGCCATGTCGCTCCCTGGCGCGCTGGTGCTGACCCTGATCGGCGGCAGCCTGTTCGGGCTCTGGTGGGGCACGCTGCTGACCTCGCTGGCCTCGACCCTCGGTGCAACGCTGGCGATGCTGTCCTCGCGCTATCTCTTCCGCGATTTTGTCGAGGCGCGTTTCGCCGCGATCATCCGCAGGATCGATGACGGGCTTGCGCGGGACGGTTCGCGCTATCTGTTTACGCTCCGCCTGATCCCGGTGTTTCCGTTTTTTCTCGTCAACCTCGCGATGGGGGTTACGCGGATGAAGGTCTGGACCTTCTTCTGGGTAAGCCAGATCGCGATGCTGCCGGCGACGCTGCTTTACACCAATGCCGGCGAGGAGCTGAAGGGAATCGAGGCCGCGCGCGATCTCCTCTCGCCCGGCGTGGTTTTCGCGTTCGCGGCTCTCGCGGTTTTGCCCTTCGCCTCGAAATTCTTGGCCCGCCTGTGGAACGATTATCAGATGCTGGCGAAATGGCGGCGGCCTTCCCACTTCGATTATAATCTGGTCATCCTCGGTGGTGGGGCCGCCGGTCTCGTCGCCTCCTATGTCGCGGCGGCTGCGCAGGCGAAGGTCGCGCTGGTCGAGCAGGAAAGCCTCGGCGGTGATTGCCTCAAATCCGGCTGCGTGCCCTCCAAGGCGTTGATCCGCTCGGCACGCCTTGCGCATGAAGCGCAAAATGCGGAGGAATTCGGCCTCGCCGGTGTTCTCTCGCCGGATTTCGGAAAGGTGATGGCGCGCATCCGCCGCGTTATCGCCCGTGTCGAGCCGCATGATTCCGAGGAACGATACAGCAGCCTCGGCGTCGAGGTTGTCCGGGGCGCGGGGCGGATCGTCGACCCCTGGCGGGTCGCGGTTGGAGAGAGGGTGCTGACCACACGCAATATCCTCGTCGCCACGGGCGCGTCGCCGATCCTGCCACCGCTTCCGGGTCTCGCTGCATGCGGCGCATTGACCTCGGACACGCTCTGGTCGCTCGAAACGCTGCCGGCGCGTCTGCTCGTGCTCGGCGGAGGCCCGATCGGCTGCGAGCTGGCGCAGGCTTTCGCGCGCCTCGGCAGCCGGGTGACGCTGGTCGAGGGGGCGGACCAGCTCCTCATCCGCGAGGATGAGGATGTTGGCGCCGCCTTGGCTGACGCTCTGCGCGGGGAGGGGATTGAGCTTGTTCTCGGTGTAAAGGCAGTTGAGGTCAGGCGCTTCGCCGAAGATCACGTACTGATGCTGGCCGACGGGCGGGAACTCGCCTTCGACCGGATTCTCGTTGCCGTCGGGCGGGCACCACGTCTGAAAGGCTTTGGTCTTGAGGAGCTTGGGCTGGTCGAGAACGGGCGCCTCGTCTTTGAAGGAAACCTGCGTACGCGCATCCCGACGATCTATGCTGCCGGCGATGTCACCGGGAAGCGCCAGTTCACCCATGCAGCCGGTCATGACGGATGGGTCGCGGCGATGAACGCGCTCACGGGCCTGCGCCGCTGGACGAACAGGGTCGAGGGCTTTCCGGCAGTCACTTACACTGATCCAGAGATCGCACGGGTCGGCCTCAATCGGCGCGAGGCGATGGAACAGGGCGTCGCCTTCGAGGAGACCCGTTTCGATCTCGCCGAACTCGACCGCGCGATCTGCGAAGGTGCCAATCGCGGCTTCGTTTCGGTGCTGACCGTGCCGGGAAGCGACCGTATTTTGGGCGCGACCATCGTCGGTGCCCATGCGGGGGAAATCCTCGGCGAATTCACCCTAGCGATGAAGCACGGTCTCGGGCTCGGCAAGATCCTGACGACGATCCACCCCTATCCCGGCTGGGGAGAGGCCGCGAAATCCGTCGCCGGTGAATGGCGACGCGCGCATGTGCCTGACTGGTCCGTTGCCCTTGCACGGCGCTTCAACGACTGGCGGCGTGGCTGATGTTCGACCGGACGCTACTCGGCCCGACGCGAAGGTTGCTTGCACCGCTGGCCCGGCTCGCGGTGAAGCTTGGCATTTCTGCAAATACGCTGACCTTCGCGGGCTTCGCCATCGGCTTTCTTGCCATGCCGGCCCTCGCCCTCGGGTTGTTTCCCGTCGGGCTCGCGCTGATCCTCGCGAACCGCCTGCTCGACGGGCTCGACGGCGCGGTGGCCCGTTTGACCGAGCCCACCGACCGCGGCGCCTTTCTTGATATCGCGCTCGATTTCTTCTTCTACGCCACGGTTCCCTTCGCTTTCGCACTCCACGATCCCGGGGCGAATGCGCTTGCCGCCGCCTTCCTGATCCTTGCCTTCGTCGGGACGGGATCGAGCTTCCTCGCGTTCGCTGTGATCGCGGCGAAACGGGGGTTGGCCATTACGGATTACCCCGGCAAGGGCATCCATTTTCTCGGTGGCCTGACGGAAGGCGCCGAGACGATCGCGTTCTTCAGTCTCATCTGCCTCTGGCCGCAGGCTTTTGCGCCACTCGCGGTTCTCTTCGCGCTCGCCTGCCTCATCACCACCGGCTTTCGCTGGTATTGGGGCTGGAAAACCTTCGCGGAACCCGCCAATCTTCGGTGAGCGGTGGATTGACGAGATTGTGGAGCGGATATGAAACGCCTTTTGAAGAACGCGACTCTTCTCGCGACGATGGACGACTCGCGCCGGGAGCTCCCCGGCGGCTTCGTGCTGATCGACGGGCCAGAGATCGTCGCGGTCGGCAAGAAGGATGATCCGCTGCCGGAAGCAGATGAGGCGATCGACCTTTCCGGTCATGTCGTGCTGCCGGGGCTCGTGAATACCCACCACCACATGGTGCAGTCCCTGACGCGGGCGACGCCGGCCGGCCAGGACGCGGAGCTCTTCGGCTGGCTCAAAGCGCACTACCCGATCTGGGCCAACCTTACACCGGAGATGATCCACGTCTCGGCCGGGACCGCGATGAGCGAACTCGTGCTCTCCGGCTGCACGACCTCCTCGGATCATCTCTACATCTATCCCAACGGTGCACGACTGGAGGAAGCGATCGAGGCGGCGCGAGACGTCGGCATCCGCTTCCATGCCGCGCGCGGGGCGATGAGCGTTGGCGAATCGAAAGGCGGGTTGCCGCCCGACCGTGTCGTCGAGGAGGAGCCGGCGATCCTCAGGGAGATGCAGCGCCTCGTCGAGACCTGGCATGATGCACGGCGTTTCGCGATGCTGCGTATCGTCATTGCACCTTGCTCACCCTTCACGGTGAGCGAGGACCTGATGCGCGAGAGCGCGAAACTGGCGCGTGCTTACGGCGTCTCGATGCACACGCATCTCGCCGAGAACGACAACGACATCGCTTATTCGATCGAGATGTTCGGCAAGGAGCCGGTCGATTACGCCGAAAGTCTCGGCTGGCTCGGCCCGGACGTATGGCACGCCCACTGCGTGAAGCTCGACGATCGTGCGATACGTATCTTCGCCGATACCGGCACGGGCGTTGCGCATTGCCCATGCTCGAACATGCGCCTCGCCTCCGGCATCGCGCCCGTCCGGGCGATGCGGGATGCCGGCGTGCCGGTCGGGCTCGGCGTCGATGGTTCGGCGAGTGCCGATGCAGGGCACCTCATGGCGGAGGTTCGGCAGTGCATGCTGCTCCAGCGCGTCGGCTTCGGGCCGGCGGCGATGGGTGCGCGCGAGGCGCTGGAGATCGCGACCCGCGGCGGCGCCCGCGTGCTGGGGCGCGATGACATCGGCCAGATCGCACCCGGCATGGCGGCGGATATCGTCGCCTTTGACGTGCGCGGACTCGATTTTGCCGGTGCGCAGGCCGATCCGCTGGCGGCGCTGGTGTTCTGCACACCGCCCAAGGTGAACTGGTCCCTCATTAACGGCCGTGTCGTCGTGCGGGAAGGGACGCTGACGACGCTCGATCTGCCGATGCAGGTGGAACGGCACAATCGCCTTGCGGCTGAACTGATGGTGAAAAGCCTAGGCTAGAGCATCTCAAACGCAGGCAACTCGCGGATCGCCACGATAAAATCCTCCGCCGTCGGATGCGCACCAGCCATCCGGCCGATTTCGCCATGCAGCCAGACGCCTGCCGCAGCGGCCTCGAAACCGGGCATACCCTGCGTGAGGAGCCCGCCGACGAGACCTGCCAGCACATCTCCGGAACCGGCGGTAGCGAGACTTGGCGGTGCATTGTGGTTCTCGATCAGCCGACCGTCCGGTGCCGCGATCAGCGTGCGATGGCCTTTTAGGACAACGACGGCTCCGAGCGATGCGCTGGCCGCGAGGACCCGGTCCTCGCGGCTTTCCCGAAGGTCGGGAAACACGCGCGCGAATTCACCCTCGTGCGGAGTGAGAATCGTCGCGACCCTGCGCTGTCGAAGGAGGGCCGACAGTGCCTCTGCATCGCCGTCGAAGGAGGTGAGGGCATCGGCGTCGAGCACCAGCCCGGCCGATGATCGCGCGGCGATGGTAACGAGGCGACGTGTCGCCTCGCCTATTCCGGCCGCAGGTCCCATGACAATGGCCCGGAGGCGGTCGCCCGCAACGCAGTCCCGGAAATCGGCAAGCGTCTCGAACGGCCGAAGCATGATGGCGGTCACCTGCGCCGCCTGCTCGCGCAGGGCGTCAGGCGTGCCGACAAGGGTGACCAGGCCGGCGCCGATCTGCAGTGCGGCATGTGCGGCGAGACGCGAGGCGCCGGTGCGGAATTCCGGCCCGCTCAAGACGAGCATGGCGCCGCGCGAATACTTGTGATCGTCCGCCGCCCGCAACGGCAGGGCATGCCGCCAGAGATCCGGCGAATTGGCGAGAGGCGGCATGGCATATCCATCGGCTGGAGAGAGTGGGTGAACGCTAACAGAGCCGGTGTGCGCCCGCCAGCACCGATGCCCATTGCCAGGCGGCACATGGTTTGCAACGCTTGCCGGACGATTCCCGTATTTGCTTTCGACGGGCTCCCGCCGACATTCCGCCGTCGCCCCCTTCGCGCCTGGACGTCCAGCCATGAATGATCTTTCGCGACGGGACGCACCGCCGCAGCCGAGCTTCGCCGAACTCTTCACGCCCAAGCTCGTCACGGTGCTGCGCGAAGGCTATTCGTTCTCGGCCTTCCGGGCCGACGCGATCGCGGGCCTCACGGTGGCGATCGTCGCGCTGCCGCTCTCGATGGCTATCGCCATCGCCTGCGGGCTCTCGCCGGACAAGGGTCTCTATACCGCGATCGTCGGCGGTTTCCTGATTTCAGCCTTCGGCGGCAGCCGCTTCCAGATCGGCGGCCCCGCCGGAGCCTTCATCGTTCTCATCGCCACGATCGTCGAGAAGCACGGCTACGACGGTCTCGTGCTCGCAACCTTGATGGCGGGTATCATCATGATGGCGGTGGGCTTCCTGCGGCTTGGCACCTACATCAAGTATATCCCGTTTCCGGTCACAGTCGGCTTCACGACCGGCATCGCCGTCATTATCTTCACGAGCCAGATCAAGGACCTGCTGGGGCTCGACATCGCGAAGGAGCCGGCGGCCTTCCTCCCGAAACTCGCGGTGATCTGGAATGCTCTGCCGACCTTCAGGCCAGCTGCCTTTGGGGTCGCGATTTTCGCCATCGCGATTATTCTGGTGCTGAGAAAATTCCGCCCAACCTGGCCGGGGTTGCTCATCGCGGTGATCGCCAGTGCGCTGGTTGCGAAATTGGCGATGCTCGATGTCGCGACCATCGGGACGCGCTTCGGAGGTGTGCCGAGCAGCCTGCCCGCACCCCATCTCCCGGCCTTTTCGCTGGAGAAGTTGCGGGCTGTGCTTCCCGATGCACTGGCCATCGCCTTGCTCGGCGCGATCGAGTCTCTCCTTTCAGCCGTCGTCGCGGACGGGATGAGCGGGCGACGGCATCGCTCGAACTGCGAACTTGTCGCGCAAGGCGGCGCCAATGTCGCTTCGGTTCTGTTCGGCGGCATCCCGGTCACCGGCACTATCGCCCGCACGGCCACCAATGTGCGCGCCGGGGCGCATGGCCCGGTTTCCGGCATGCTGCACGCGGCTTACCTTTTGGTCTTCATGCTGATCGCGGCACCACTCGCCGCCTATATTCCGCTTGCCGCGCTCGGCGGGGTGCTTGCCATCGTCTCGTGGAACATGGCCGAAAAACACGAATTCGCGACGCTTCTCAAATCCTCGCGCGGCGATGCCGTGGTGCTGCTTTCCACTTTCCTGCTGACGGTGTTCGAGGATCTGACCCTCGCGATCGCGGTGGGCGTTACGTTAGGCGCATTTCTCTTCCTGCATCGGATGGCCGAGGCGGTCGAGGTTGAGGGCGGAGGCGCGATGATGGCGAAGGACGTTGCCGACGGCCTGCCCCGAGACCGCGCCGCCTATGAAGGCCAACCTGATCACGATGGCGCGACGGTTGTCTATCGCCTGCGCGGCGCCTTCTTCTTCGGCGCGACCTCGACCGTGATCTCAACGCTCGATCGCATGGGCCAGTTGCCGCGCGTTTTCATCTTCGATTTCGCCGCTGTGCCGATTGCCGACACGACGGCTGCAAAGAGCCTCGAGGGGTTTGCCCGCAAACTTGCAAAGAACGGCACCGCGCTGGTGATCGCCGGCGCGAATCCATCCGTGCGGCGCACGCTGCTGCAAACCGGCCTGCGCGAGCCGGAGGTTCATTACACTGCGAGCGTCGAGGATGCACAAGCGATACTGAAATCCGAGGAGTCCCTCAGCGCAGGGTAAGCAACAAACGGTGCAGCAATTCCGTGCGCGGGACGATAGAGCGGATGTCGATCTGCTCGTAATCGGTATGCGCGCCCTTGCCGTCGACGCCGAGCCCGTCAAGCGTTGGCGCGAAGGGGGCCGTGAAATTGCCGTCTGAACCACCGCCGGTCGAGATGCCGACGAGGTCGAAGCCGATCCCGGCCGCGAGCTTGTGCGCATGGTCGAACAGCGCTTTTGCTGCCGGTGTCTGCTCGAACGGCGGGCGATTCATTCCCCCGGTCACGGTGATCTTTACATCCGGATTGACCGGCTTGATGTTGAGGATCTTCGAGCAGAGTTCGTCTGCCAATGCCATCGTCGGCACGCGGAGGTCGATGGCGGCGAAGGCTTCCTCCGGGATGACATTGGCCTTCGTGCCGCCCGAAACCACACCCACCGTCACCGTCACACCGCGGGCTTCGTCGCAGAGCCCTTCGAGAAAGAGGATCACATGGCCGAGTTCGCGGATCGCGCTGCGTCCGTCGAGTGGTTTCGCGCCGGCATGGGAGGCGACCCCCTTGATATGTACGTCGAAGCGGCCCACGCCCTTGCGCGTCACCACGATCTTGCCGCCGTCGCGCGCGCCTTCCGTTACCAGCACGTACTTCGCCTTGCGACCGAGATCCTCGATCAGGTTCTGCGAGGTCGGACTGCCGATCTCCTCATCCGAGACATAGAGGTGTGTGACGCCCAGATGGCCATTGCCCGCCACCGCCACGGCCTTCAGGGCGTGATGCGCGAGGCAGGCGCATCCCTTCATATCGACGATGCCGGGACCGTAGGCGATGTCGCCCTCGACACGATAGGGCAGCCGCGTTTCGATGAAGCCCATCGGGTGTACGGTATCGAGATGAGAGAGGACAAGGATGCCGGGCGAATCCTGCCCCCACTGAGATCGGACGATGAGGTGATCGCCCTTGCCGTCGCGTCCCGGCACGCGCTCCATGTCGACGGCGAGGCCGGCATGGTCGGCCATCACCACGTCCACGAGTCTGTTGATCTGGTCGGGGCGCTCGGTCGGGGTCTCGATCTCCACCCAACGGCGGATGTGATCGAGGATATGGTTCTGGTCGAACATGGCTGTCCCAGTTTTCCGGAGAAGGCTTGTCAGTGTGTCGGCGGTCAGTCGACGATAAAGAGCTTCGCGCCGGTGCTTGTCGATGAGCGGTGGGCAGCATCGCCGAAATCGGAGACCTGATAGCTCATGCCGGGCTTCATGGTGAAGTGGCGGCCATCCCTGAGTTCGGTCTCGAGTTCGCCTTCGAGCACGTAGAGAACGTGGCCGCGGTCGCACCAGTGGTCGGCGAGGTAGCCCGGTGTGTATTCGACGTGGCGGATCCGGAGATCGCCGACATGGAAGACGCGCCAGAGCGCTTTGCCGGTTTCGCCGGCGTGCTCGACGGCAGGAACATTCTGCCAGTCGATGACTGTGAACGGCAGGTCAGGAATTTTCATGGGAGAGCAAATCCGCGTTCGGGAATTGCCGGCAGGATCGCGCCTTCCATCTCGCGTTTCAAGCGGCCCGATATGGTTCTAAATGTCTATTTTTGCAGAACGGCTCTCGAAATATTCTCTCTTTTGTTCGCGGATTGCTATTCGTAGACAGAAACAGCGATAAAAAGGGGAGGGGCCGATGTTCACTCTGGGCGAGGAAGCGCTTGCCATCCGCGATATGGCCCGGGATTTCGCCGCCGAGAAATTGGCTCCCCATGCCGTCGAGTGGGACGAGAGGAAGCATTTCCCCGTTGCAGAGATGCGAGAAGGCGCGGCGCTCGGCATGGGCGGGGTTTACATCAAGGAAGATGTCGGCGGGTCCGGCCTTACCCGTCTTGATGCCGCGGTGATCTTCGAGGCGCTGGCGACCGGCTGCCCGACCGTCGCCGCCTACATGTCGATCCACAACATGTGCGCCTGGATGGTGGATACCTTCGGCAACGAGGATCAGCGCCATGCCTGGCTGCCCGCGCTCGTCTCAATGGAGAAATGCGCATCCTATTGTCTGACGGAGCCCGGTGCAGGCTCGGACGCAGCCGCATTGGCGACGCGCGCGGAACTCAACGGCAATCATTTCGTCCTCAACGGGCAGAAACAGTTCATCTCCGGCGCCGGCAACGCGGACGATTTCTATGTCGTTATGGCCCGCACGGGCGGGCCGGGACCGAAGGGCATTTCCACCTTCGTGGTCGAAGGCGGAACCCCCGGCCTTTCCTTCGGTGCCAACGAGAAGAAGATGGGCTGGAACGCCCAGCCGACCCGCGCGGTGATCTTCGACAATTGCCGCATCCCGGCCTCGAATATGATCGGCAACGAGGGAGATGGTTTCAAGATTGCCATGGCCGGACTCGACGGCGGCCGGCTCAATATTTCCGCCTGCTCGGTGGGTGGGGCGCAGGCCGCGCTCGACAAGGCGCTGGCCTATGCCAACGAGCGCAAGGCCTTCGGCAAGAAGCTCAACGAGTTTCAGGCCCTGCAATTCCGCCTCGCCGATCTCTCGATCGAGCTTGAGGCTGCGCGGCTCTACCTCTATGCCGCCGCGGCTGCCTATGACCGGAACGACGCCGACCGGACGCAGAAGATTGCCGGGGCCAAGCGCTTCGTGACCGACACGGGCTTCGATGTCGCGAACGGCGCGCTCCAGATCCTCGGCGGCTACGGCTATCTTTCGGAATACGGTGTCGAGAAGATCGTACGCGATCTGCGCGTCCACCAGATTCTCGAGGGCACCAACGAAATCATGCGGCTCATCGTGGCGCGCGCGCTGGTCGCGGCCTCATAACAATCAAAGGGAGAAGCGAAGATGGCGACGATCGGATTTCTCGGGCTTGGCAACATGGGCCGCCCGATGGCGCTCAACCTCGTCAACGCGGGACACAAGGTGACGGGCTTCGATCTCTCGAAGGCCGCCTGCGATGCCGCGGCCGCCGATGGTCTTCCCATTGCTGCGGATGGTGCCGGCGCGGTGAAGGATGCCGAGATTGTCATCACCATGCTGCCCGCCGGCAAGCATGTCGTCGGCGCCTATACCGGTGCGATGAACCTCCTCGGTGCGGCGAAGCCCGGCACGCTCTTCATTGATTGCTCGACGATCGACATCGCCTCGGCACGCGCGGCTTCGAAGGCGGCGACCGACAAGGGGATGCTGGCGGTCGATGCGCCGGTTTCAGGCGGCGTCGGCGGCGCGGCGGGCGCGACGCTTACCTTCATGGTCGGTGGCGCGGATGAGGCCTTTGCCAAGGCGAAGCCGATCCTCGAAGCGATGGGCAAGAAGATCGTCCATTGCGGTGGGCCGGGGAACGGGCAGGCGGCGAAGATCTGCAACAACATGATCCTCGGCATCTCGATGATCGCGGTCTCCGAAGGTTTCGTGCTGGCCAAGAAGCTCGGGCTTTCCGAGCAAGCGCTGTTCGATGTCTCTTCCACCTCATCCGGCCAGTGTTGGTCGCTCAACACCTATTGCCCCGTGCCCGGCCCGGTGCCGACTTCGCCCGCCAATCGCGGCTATCAGCCCGGCTTCGCGACCGATCTGATGCTAAAGGACATGAAATTGAGCCAGGAAGCGGCGCAGGACAACGGCGCGGTCACGCCCCTCGGCGCGGCGGCCTCGAAGCTCTATGAACTCTTCGCGGCGCAGGGCCACGGCGGGATGGATTTCTCGGCCATCGTCACCTTCCTCAACGGTACGCCGGGGAAGGCGCCGTGATGCCTAAATGGGCTGGCCAGCGTTCATCCACTCAAGCATGGCAGTCACCATTGCGACGGTGGGATATTCCTTGATATCATCCTCCGAGGCACCACTCGCAAGTTCACGTTCGAAATACCATTCTTGGAAAGCAATATATTTTCCTTGAATGTAGGCTGGTCCAATCTTGGGTGCTTCCGCTTGGGCGACCAGCCAGTTGCGTACGTGCCTGACTGCTTTCTGATGGTCTCCTGCGTGTGCGGCTATATCCCAGCCGGCGATATCGGAAAGAAATTTCTGATAGTCGTAGCGGGTATGTTCGAGAACAAGAACTGCCTTGCTTTGCAAGTTGCCTGCTCCGAAGGTTCGGCAGGCGTGATCCAAGCCAAGTTCGAAGGGCATGTTGAGCCTATAGAACTCGCCGGCTACGGATGCCTTGCAGCGGCTCAGATCGTGAATGCCGTATTTTGAGCCACGTATGATATCACGAATGCGATCAAGGCGGGGAACTCCGTGGTCCGCATTCTCTGGAGCGAGGCGTGGGGTAAATCCGAGATAAACCACACAAAACGCTATCGCCTGAAGAATAGGCGCATATTCTTCGTCAAAAGGGCAATTGATAAAAACTGATCGCTCAAAAGGCGCGTTCAAATTCAACCTTTCGGCGGATGGGGATCCTTGCCATAGGAATTGCGCTCGCGAATACGACCATCCTTGCCGTGGATGTAGAGTTCAGTTCCTTGATTCTTTGCAATCTTGGTGGCAGCGCTGATGGCGTCCGCCTGCGTCGTATGCGTGCTGGTGGCGCGTGAAGCTCCGGCTTTCTGAACGCTCCACATGCCGCCGCGCGGGACGACGTGCTGACCTTTCTGAGACATGGACCAGACTCCTGACTTCTGGATAGGCAAATTGGCTTATCTGTTTCGGAGTTTAAAGAGGCAATCTTACGACATCCTGTCGGAATCACACGATCTCGTAAGGAAGCGTGTCGCGCTCGTCCTGATTGAGCGCAATGCGTCGCGAAAGCGGCGGTGCCGAGCGCTGCGCGCATTCGGCGCGTGCGCAGAGCCGGCACGAGATGCCGATGGGCGCGACCCCGATCCGTCCGCGCAAGTCGATATCGTCGGAATAGACGAAGTGGTGCGCATCCGAGATCGCGCAGCCGAGGCCGATCGCGAAGCGCTGCACGGGACCCCCGTGATAGTGGGCCGGCTTGACGATGCTTTTGGCAAGACAGAGATAGCGCGCGCCGTCCGGCATTTCCGCTTGCTGGACGAGGATGCGATCGGGCTGCTCGAAGGCCTCGTGGACGTTCCAGAGCGGGCATGCGCCGCCGAACCGTGCGAACTGGAACGGCGTCGAGGAGTGACGCTTCACGATGTTCCCACCCCGGTCGATTTTCACGAAATAAACCGGCACGCCCTTCGCGCCCGTGCGCTGGAGGGTCGAGAGTCGGTGGCAGACCTGCTCGATCGAAGTGCCGAAAAGATGTGCGAGACGGGCGAGATCGTGCCGCGTGCGACGCGCGTCGGCCGAGAACAGGCCGTAGGGCATCAGCAGCGCGGCGGCAAAATAGTTGGTTAGCGCGCCCTGAGCGATCGCCCGAGCATCGGGTGTCCGCAAGGTGGCGTCACCCGCCCGCGCGTCGATCAGATCGCCGTGTTCAAGGCGCGCAAGCTGATAGGCGAGATGGAACAGGCGCGTCGGGTTTTCGGCCGCGGGGTTGAGGCTCAGCACGCGGCTCTTCGGATCGAACGAGCGCAGGCGCGGATCGTCCTCGTGCAGATCGCGCACGCGCACGCCGTGGCGGGACTGGAGTACGCGGACAAGGTCGGACGCCTGCCGGTTGCGACCGTCGAAATCGCGCAGGGCGAGCCGTTCCGCTGCCTGATCGAGTTCGTCGATGTAGTTGTCGTTGTAGTGAAAGAAATCGCGCACAACCTCGAACGGATGCATCTGCGCTCCGCGCGGCGCTTCCTCTCCAGGGGCGGTGGCGGGCGAGCCGGGATCGAGCGAGCGGCGGAAAGCCGAGTGCAGTTCTATGAAGCGATGCGCGAGCCAGGGCGCGCCAAGCGCCAGCGCACGGATATCGACGTGGTTGGTCTCGGCCTGGCTGAAGATCGGGTCCGACAAGGCCTCGCGCAGATCGGCGGCGAGACGGTCCGGGTCCTCCGACATCAGGTTTGCGGCCTCCGCTCCGAAGATCTGGCTGAGACCATAGAGAACCGACGCGGAGACCGGGCGCTGGTTGGTCTCCATCTGGCTGAGGTAGGCGGTGGAAATGCGAAGCTGCCGTGCAAGATCGGCCTGGGTCATTGACCGGGAATCGCGCAGTCGCCGGATGCCGGCCCCAACGAACAGCTTGCGGTCACGCATCGACAAAATCCCTCATTGAATATCTGCTAATATTTGCATATCAACTTTTTACATACTTGTCATGATCGCCAAAAGGTCAAAAGAGAAACGGCCGAAAGTCGCGTGGCGCGTTCGGCGCTGACCGGACTAGACTGCGAACAAGATGCGGCGCCACGTGATTGCGCTGCAAGCCAGGGGGAAGCGATGCGGGATATTCTCGATCAACTCGATACGCGCCGGAAGCAGGCACGCCTCGGCGGCGGCCAGAAGCGCATCGACGCCCAGCATCAGAAGGGCAAGCTGACGGCGCGCGAGCGCATCGAGCTTCTGCTCGATCACGGCAGCTTCGAGGAATTCGATATGTTCGTGCAGCATCGCTGCGTCGATTTCGGCATGGACAAGCAGGAGAAACCACCGGGCGATGGCGTCGTCACCGGCTGGGGCACTGTCAATGGCCGCAAGGTTTTCGTCTTCGCAAAAGACTTCACCGTGCTCGGCGGTTCGCTTTCCGAAACGCATGCGCTCAAGGTCCAGAAGATCCAGGACATGGCGCTGAAGATGCGTGCGCCGGTAATTGGCCTGTTCGATTCCGGCGGCGCGCGCATCCAGGAGGGCGTCGCCTCGCTCGCGGGCTACGCCGATATCTTCAAGCGCAATGTGATGGCCTCGGGCGTCATTCCGCAGATTTCGCTCATCATGGGGCCCTGCGCGGGTGGTGACGTCTATTCGCCGGCCATGACCGATTTCATCTTCATGGTCCGCGATACGTCCTACATGTATGTCACCGGTCCGGATGTGGTGAAGACGGTGACCAATGAGATCGTCACCCATGAGGAGCTCGGTGGCGCCTCCATTCACACCACCAAGTCCTCGATTTCGGACGGCGCTTTCGACAATGATGTCGAAGCGTTGCTCCAGCTTCGCCGCCTGATCGACTTCCTTCCCGCCAACAATATGGAGGGCGTGCCGGAATGGCCGACGGACGATGATCCGCAGCGGCGCGACATGAGCCTCGACACGCTGGTGCCGGATAATGCCAACCAGCCCTACGACATGAAGGAGCTGATCCGGAAGATCGTCGACGAGGGCGACTTCTTCGAGCTTTCCGAGAAGCACGCGGGGAACATCATCACCGGCTTCGGCCGCATCGAGGGCCGCACGGTCGGCATCGTCGCCAACCAGCCGATGGTGCTTGCGGGCGTTCTCGACTCGGATGCGAGCCGCAAGGCTGCGCGCTTCGTGCGCTTTTGCGACGCCTTTGAAATCCCGATCGTCACATTCGTCGATGTGCCGGGCTTCCTGCCGGGCACGGCGCAGGAATACGGCGGCCTCATCAAGCACGGCGCGAAGCTGCTCTTCGCCTATTCGCAATGCACCGTGCCGCTTGTCACCTGCATTACCCGCAAGGCCTTCGGCGGCGCCTACGACGTGATGGCTTCCAAGCACATCGGTGCGGACATCAATTACGCCTGGCCCACGGCGCAGATTGCGGTGATGGGCGCGAAAGGCGCGGTCGAGATCATCTTCCGTGGCCAGTCGCCCGAGGAGATCGAGAAGCGCACCAAGGAATACGAGGCACGCTTCCTCTCGCCCTTCGTCGCCGCCGAGCGCGGCTATATCGACGAGGTGATCATGCCGCATTCGACGCGGCCCCGCATCGCCCGCGCCCTGGCCATGCTGCGCACCAAGACGGTCGAGCAACCGTGGCGCAAGCACGACAACATGCCGCTTTGAGTTTGGATCGGGGGCCAAGAAATGTTCAAGAAAATCCTGATCGCCAACCGTGGGGAAATCGCCTGCCGCGTCATCAAGACCGCGCGCAAGATGGGCATCAAGACCGTTGCCGTCTATTCCGACGCTGATCGTAACGCGATGCATGTGGAAATGGCGGATGAGGCGGTGCACATCGGCCCGCCCCCGGCGGCTGAAAGCTATCTCCTGATCGAGAAGATTATCGACGCTTGCAAGAAGACCGGCGCGGAGGCCGTACATCCCGGCTACGGCTTTCTTTCCGAGCGCGAGGCCTTCGCCAAGCGGCTCCAGGAAGAGGGCATTGTCTTCATCGGCCCCAATCCCGGCGCTATCGCCGCGATGGGCGACAAGATCGAATCGAAGAAGGCGGCCGCGGCGGCCGGGGTTTCGACCGTGCCGGGCTATCTCGGCACCATCGAGACCGCCGAGGACGCGATGAAGATCGCCGAGGAAATCGGCTATCCGGTGATGCTCAAGGCTTCGGCCGGCGGCGGTGGCAAGGGTATGCGCATCGCTTGGTCGGCGAATGAGGTCAAGGAAGGCTTCGAGCGTTCTCGCTCCGAGGCAGCCTCATCCTTCGGCGACGATCGGATGTTCGTTGAGAAGTTCATCGTCAACCCGCGCCATATCGAAATTCAGGTGCTGGGCGACAAGCACGGCAACGTGATTTATCTGGGCGAGCGCGAATGTTCGGTGCAGCGCCGCAATCAGAAGGTTGTCGAGGAGGCGCCTTCGCCGCTGCTCGACGAGGCTACCCGCAAGAAGATGGGCGAGCAGGCGGTGGCACTGGCCAAGGCCGTGAGCTACGACAGCGCCGGTACGGTGGAGTTCGTCGCCGGGCAGGATCGCTCGTTCTACTTCCTCGAAATGAACACGCGGCTTCAAGTTGAGCATCCGGTTACGGAAATGATCACCGGCATCGATCTCGTCGAGCAGATGATCCGTGTTGCCTTCGGCGAGAAACTCGCCATCGTGCAGAAGGACGTGAAGCTCAACGGCTGGGCCGTCGAGAGCCGCATCTACGCCGAAGACCCGACGCGCAACTTCCTGCCCTCGATCGGTCGTCTGACCCGCTATCGCCCGCCGGTGGAAGGTCGCTTCGGCCACGTCATCGTCCGCAACGACACCGGCGTCGATGAGGGCGGGCAGATCTCGATGTTCTACGATCCGATGATCGCCAAGCTGGTGACTCATGCGCCGACCCGTATCGAGGCAATCGAGTCGCAAGCTAAGGCGCTCGATGCCTTCGTGATCGACGGCATCCGTCACAACATCCCCTTCCTTTCGACCCTGATGGCGCATGAGCGCTGGCGCGAGGGACGGCTTTCCACCGGCTTTATTGCTGAGGAATTCCCGGACGGGTTCGCGATTCCCGCCCCCTCGGGCAAAACCGCGGAACTCTTTGCATCGGTCGCGGCCGGCATCGATCACGTGCTGAACGGCCGCAAGCGCCACATCACCGGACAGATGGACATGGCGAACCCCGTCTCCTTCCAGAAGGAGCGTGTGGTTGTCATCGGGCAGGGCGCGAGCGCGCAACGTTTCGAGATTGCCATCGAGGAGGATGCGAGCGGTGTTCTCGTCCGCTTCGGTGAGGAGCGGTACACCCTGCAATCGGCGTGGCAGCCGGGTGATCTCGTCTGGACCGGCGCGGTGGGCGATGCCGATGTCACTGTTCAGGTGCAGCCGATCACGAACGGCGTCCGGCTGCTCGGCTCCGGCGTCGCGGGTGACTTTCGCGTCTACACCCGCCGCGAGGCGGAGCTCGCCGCCCTCATGCCGGAGAAGAAGGCGGCGGATACCTCGAAGGTTCTGCTCTGTCCGATGCCGGGGCTCGTCAAGTCGCTCGCGGTGATCGAGGGGCAGGAGGTCAAGGCCGGCGAGACACTTGCCGTCGTCGAGGCGATGAAGATGGAAAATGTGTTGCGCGCCGAGAAGGATGTGACCGTCAAGAAGCTCAAGGCAAAGGCCGGCGACAGCCTCGCGGTCGATGCCGTCATCATGGAGTTCGCCTGATGGAATGGACCGCCGGTTTCCCGCGCGCGACCGAGAGCCAATGGCGTGCTGCCGTTGACCGCGTGCTCAAGGGTGCGGATTTCGAGAAGGTGCTCGTCGGCCGCACCGCGGACGGAATCGCGATCCAGCCGCTCGCGCCGCACCGTGCGGATTCGGATGCCGTAGCAGGCGCGCGGGGTGTAGCGCGTTGGGATATCGTCGCGCGGATCGACGATCCGGATTTCCACCGCGCCAATCTTCAGGCGCACGACGATCTTCTCGGCGGGGCGAACAGCCTCACCATCGCTTTCGCCGGCAGCTTTGCTGCACGCGGTTTCGGCCTGCGCGATCATGCACCCGCGACCTTCGATCAAGCCCTTGAAAAAATCCACCCGGATCTGATCCGGATCCGCCTCGAAACCGCACCGTTCGGCGGTCGCTCTGTCGCGGAAGGTTTCGCGGGGTTCGCCAAGCGCAATCGCCTGCCGGGAGCAACCCTAAAGGTCGATTTCGGTCTCGCGCCGCTGGCCGATCTTGCGGTCGCGGGGCGGATGCCGCTGCCTTTCGCCAGCCTGATGGGGAATGTCGTCGAGATCGTCCGCCACTTGCAGAGCGATGGGTTTGGTGGTCCGTTCCTGCGCTGCGACGGGCGGCCGTTCCACGAGGCTGGCGCGAGCGAGGCACAGGAACTCGCCTGCGTCATCGCGCAGGGGGCTGCTTACCTACGCGGACTAGCGGCCCGCGGCATCGCGCTTGACGAGGCCACATCCTGGCTTTCTTTCGCCCTGACGGCGGATGACGACCAGTTTCTCACCATCGCCAAGTTCCGTGCGCTGCGCCTGCTCTGGGCGCGGATCGAGGAAGCGATCGGGCTCCCCCCGCGCGCGATTCCACTCCATGCCGAGACGGCGTGGCGGATGCTCTCGCGGCATGATGTCTATGTGAACTTGCTTCGCAATACGATCGCGACCTTCGCGGCCGGGATCGGCGGCGCGGATTCGATCGAGGTTCTGCCCTTCACCGCACCGCTTGGGCTGGCAGAAGGCGCCGCGCGGCGACTCTCGCGCAACACGAGCCTGATCCTTCTGGAGGAATCGAACCTCTACCGCATGGTCGATCCAGCGGCGGGGGCCGGCAGCGTCGAGGCGCTGACCGATGCGCTGTGCGAGAAGGCCTGGAGCCTGTTCCGGCTGATCGAGGCCCAGAAGGCGGATGAGGATGCCGGGCTCGCCGCAGCGCTCGCCAACGGCTTCGCCGCGGAGATGATCCGCGATACCCGCGACGGGCGGCTGAAGGACATCGCGACGCGCAAGTTGCCGCTGACCGGCGTCAGCGAGTTCCCGGACATCAACGAGGCACCGACCCCCGTTCTTGCGCCTGCCGTGGCGACGAAGCGCGGAGAAGGCGCCTTGCCGTCTGTCCGGCTGACTGAAGCCTACGAGTTCCTGCGCGACCGGGCCGACGCGATCGCCAGGAAATCGGATCAGCGCCCTGCCGTGTTTCTCGCCAACCTCGGTCGCGTCGCGGATTTCACCGCACGCGCCACCTTCGCCAAGAACGCCTTCGAGGCGGGCGGGATCGCCGCGATCACCAATGACGGTTTTGCGGAAGGCGAGGGCACCAACCTTGTCGCGATGACCGATGCCTTCAAGGCCTCCGGCGCACGGATCGCGTGCATCGCCTCGTCAGACGCCCTTTATGCCGCCGAGGCGATGGACGCTGCGACGGCGCTCGCGGCGAGCGGGGCCGAGGCAGTTTACCTCGCCGGCAAGCCCGGCGAGAATGCCGGGCAACTCGCGAGCGTCGGTATTTCCGGCTATGTTTTCGCCCGCTGCGATATGCTGAAGTTCCTCGACGGCGCGCTGCGCCATTTCGAAGGAGGCAAGTGATGGCCGCCACGATTCCGGATTTCTCGACCCTCGGTTGGAGCAGGCCTGCGGTCTGCTTGCCGGATCTGGCCGGCGAAGCCTGGCAAACGCCGGAAGGTGTCGCCATTGCTCCGGTGACGCGTGAGGCAGATATCGCCGGGCTCGATTTCCTCGACAGCTTCCCCGGCGTTGCACCCTACGTGCGCGGACCTTACCCGACGATGTACGTCAACCAGCCCTGGACGATCCGTCAGTATGCCGGCTTCTCCACGGCGGAGGATTCCAACGCCTTCTACCGGCGCAATCTCGCGGCCGGGCAGAAGGGGCTTTCGGTGGCCTTTGATCTGGCGACGCATCGCGGTTACGATAGTGATCATCCGCGCGTTTCGGGCGATGTCGGCATGGCCGGCGTCGCGATCGACTCGATCTATGACATGCGCACGCTGTTCGACGGCATCCCGCTTGACCAGATGTCGGTGTCGATGACGATGAACGGCGCGGTGCTTCCCATTCTCGCGCTCTATATCGTCGCGGCGGAGGAGCAGGGGGTGAAGCCCGCGCAGCTCTCCGGCACGATCCAGAACGACATTCTCAAGGAGTTCATGGTCCGCAACACCTATATCTACCCGCCGGAAGGGTCGATGCGGATCATCTCCGATATCTTCGCCTATACGGCTGAGAACATGCCGAAGTTCAACTCGATCTCGATCTCCGGCTACCACATGCAGGAGGCGGGCGCGACGCAGGATCTCGAACTCGCCTATACCCTCGCCGATGGCGTCGAATACCTCCGCGCGGGGATCGCCGCCGGGCTCGATGTCGATGCTTTCGCGCCGCGCCTGAGTTTCTTCTGGGCGATTGGCATGAATTTCTTCATGGAAGTCGCCAAGATGCGCGCCGCGCGGCTTCTCTGGGCGAGGCTCGTCAAGGGCTTCAAACCGAAGAGCGAGAAGAGCCTGCCGCTGCGCACCCATTGCCAGACCTCCGGCTGGAGCTTGACCGCGCAGGATGTGTTCAACAACGCGATCCGCACCTGCGTCGAGGCGATGGCGGCAACCCAAGGCCATACCCAGTCGCTGCATACAAACGCGCTCGACGAGGCGCTGGCGCTGCCAACCGACTTCTCCGCCCGCATCGCGCGTAACACCCAGCTTCTGATCCAGCAGGAGGCTGGCACCAACCGCATTATCGACCCCTGGGGCGGCTCGCGGATGGTGGAAAAACTGACGGCCGACCTTGCGGCCCGCGCCTGGGCACATATCCAGGAGGTCGAGAAGCTCGGTGGCATGGCGAAGGCCATCGAGGCCGGCATCCCGAAGCTGCGCATCGAAGAAGCCGCGGCCCGCACCCAGGGGCGCATCGACTCCGGTGAACAGACCATTATCGGCGTCAACAAGTTCCTGCTTGAGAATGAGAAGGCGATTGACGTTCTCAAGGTCGATAACGCCGCCGTGCGTGCGCGCCAGATCGAGAAACTCCGGCGTCTCAAGGCCGAACGCAGTGCTGATGACGTAAAGGCCAAGCTCGCCGCGCTCGAGAACGCGGCCCGCAACCGGGTGGGTAACCTGCTCGCGCTCGCGGTCGATGCCGCACGCGCCAAGGCGACCGTCGGCGAGATCAGCCTCGCGCTGGAACGGGCGTTTTCACGTCACAAGGCCGAGATCAAGGCTATTTCCGGCGTCTATCGCGACTCCGTAGGCGAGAAGAACCCGGCGGTCCAGCGCGTCACCGGCATGACCCGAGCTTTCGCCGAAAACGACGGCCGCCCGCCGAAGATACTCGTCGCCAAGATGGGACAGGATGGGCACGATCGCGGCCAGAAGGTGATCGCCTCGGCCTTCGCCGACCTCGGCTTCGATGTCGAGATCGGCCCGCTGTTTGCCACACCCGAGGAGGCCGCGCAGCAGGCTGTCGACGGGCGGAGCCATATCATCGGCGTTTCGAGCCTCGCGGCGGGTCATCTCACGCTCGTTCCGGCGCTCAAGGCGGAACTCGAAAAACTGGGGCGCGGCGACATCATGATCGTCGTCGGCGGTGTCATCCCGCCGCAGGATTTCCAGGCGCTGCTCGATGCCGGCGCTGCGGCGATCTTCCCGCCCGGCACCGTGATCGCCGATGCGGCGGAGAAGCTGCTCGATGGCCTGAACCGCAAGCTTGGTTATGCGCAGCCGAAGGTGGCGTGAAGGAAAAACCGCCCGCCTTGCTGGCAGGGGTTTCCGTTCTCCGCCGAGCGGTTATAGTGCCCGCCCGCCGCCCTCCGGGGCGGCGGTTTTTACGTTTCCGGTTCGACGCTCAAGGATTGCCCCGATGCCTGCCTATCGCTCCCGCACCTCCACGCATGGCCGCAACATGGCCGGTGCCCGCGGCCTCTGGCGCGCGACGGGCATGAAGGACGGCGATTTCGGCAAGCCGATCATCGCCATTGCCAATTCCTTCACCCAGTTCGTGCCGGGCCATGTGCACTTGATGCCGCTCGGCCAGCTCGTTGCACGCGAGGTCGAGAAAGCCGGCGGCGTCGCCAAGGAGTTCAACACCATCGCGGTCGATGACGGCATCGCGATGGGGCATGACGGCATGCTCTATTCGCTCCCCTCGCGTGAGGTGATCGCCGACTCGATCGAATACATGGTCAACGCCCATTGTGCCGATGCGCTGGTGTGCATCTCGAACTGCGACAAGATCACCCCCGGCATGCTGATGGCGAGCCTGCGCCTCAATATCCCCACGGTTTTCGTCTCGGGCGGGCCGATGGAGGCCGGCAAGGTGGTCGTCAAGGGCGTCGAGAAGGCCGTTGACCTCATCGACGCGATGATTGTCGCCGCTGACGACAGCTACACCGACGAGGAAGTTCAGCGCTACGAGCAGAACGCCTGCCCAACCTGCGGTTCGTGCTCGGGCATGTTCACTGCCAACTCGATGAACTGCCTCACCGAGGCGCTGGGCCTCGCCTTGCCGGGCAACGGCACCGTGCTCGCCACCCACGCCGATCGCAAGCGCCTCTTCGTTGAAGCCGGACACCTGATCGTCGATCTCGCGCGTCGCTACTACGAGCAAAACGACGAAAGCGTGCTGCCGCGCGCGATCGCAAACTTCAAGGCGTTCGAGAACGCGATGACGCTCGACATCGCGATGGGCGGCTCGACGAACACGGTTCTCCACCTCCTTGCCGCTGCCTACGAAGCCGAACTCGACTTCACGATGAAGGATATCGACAGGCTTTCGCGGAAGGTGCCGGTGCTGTGCAAGGTCGCCCCGGCGGTCTCGAACGTCCATATCGAGGATGTGCATCGAGCCGGCGGCATCATGGGCATCCTCGGCGAACTCGACCGTGCCGGCCTGATCCACGGCGAATGCTCGACCGTTCACACCGAGACGATGAGCGGCGCGCTCGCACGCTGGGACATCAAGCGCTCTAACTCCGAAACGGTGCAGACCTTCTTCAAGGCCGCGCCGGGCGGCGTGCCCTCGCAGACCGCCTTCAGCCAGGAGGCGCGCTGGAAGGAACTCGATGCGAACCGTGAGGCCGGCGTCATCCGCCAGAAGAGCCACGCCTTTTCGCAGGACGGCGGTCTCGCCGTGCTCTACGGCAACCTCGCCGAGAACGGCTGCATCGTGAAGACGGCGGGCGTGGATGCCGAGGCGTTGGTGTTCACCGGCCGTGCGCGGGTGTTCGAGAGCCAGGATGCGGCGGTGCTCGCGATTCTCAACGGCGGCATCGTCGCGGGCGACGTGGTGCTGATCCGCTACGAGGGACCGAAAGGCGGGCCGGGCATGCAGGAGATGCTCTACCCGACATCGTATCTGAAATCGAAAAAGCTCGGGAAGGTCTGCGCGCTGGTGACGGACGGGCGCTTCTCGGGCGGCTCGTCGGGGCTCTCGATCGGCCATGTCTCGCCGGAAGCGGCCTCGGGTGGCACGATCGGTCTCGTGCGTGAGGGAGACGTCATCGAGATCGACATCCCGGCCCGCAAGATCCACCTCAAGGTTTCGGATGCAGATCTGGCGGTCCGTCGCGTTGAACAGGACAAGCTTGGCTGGAAGCCCGCCGAGCCACGCAAGCGGCAGGTCTCCAAGGCGCTCAGGGCCTATGGCATGATGGCTGCGAGCGCCGACAAGGGTGCGGTGCGTGTCCTGCCAGGCGAATGAAAGAACGGGCTTTTCCGGAAGTCCGCAGGCCCGACCGGGTGTCCGAGATTATGCGGGGGATCGCCTGAATTCTCCGGAACTCAGGCAAATCTACAGGTTCGGCACCTTGAAGGCGGTGGTGGATTTCACCCGTTCCATTGCGAAGCGCGAGGTGACGTTCTTGAGCGGAATCGCCTCGATGAGGCGTTTGTAGAAGGCGTCGTATTCCGCCATGTCCGCAACGACGACGCGGAGCATGTAATCGACATCTCCCGCCATACGGTAAAGCTCCATCACCTCGGGCATCGCAGTGATGGTGCGCGCGAAATTCTGGAGCCAAGGGCCGGAATGATCACCGGTGACGATCTGGACGAAAACCGTCATCCCGAGGCCGATCTTCTCCGGCGCGACCAGCGCGACGCGCTTGGTGATCACACCCGTCGCTTCGAGCTTCTGCACGCGCTTCCAGCACGGTGTCTGCGAAAGGCCGACGCGGTTCGAGAGTTCTGCAAGGCTGATCGTGCAATCGTCCTGAAGCGCGGTAAGGATTTTGCGGTCGATGGCGTCCATGGGGCGGCTCTGGGACTGGGTCTGACGGGTGGAGGAGAGGCACCATCTATCAGAAAATTATTCTATGCGGCTTCTGTTTTTGATCGAGGTTCAAGAAACAAATTCTTGTCCTCAACGGGTTGAAGGGCCGTTTCCTCTTTTTTGTAGTCGGGGAAGGCGGCAAGCCGAGTTCGATGGCGTAAGATCGCGCCGATCATCACCAGCGTCGGCCCGTGCGGATGCTGGCCCGCAAGCAGGTCGGGTAGGGCGGCTATGGAGGCGTCGAGCATGGTTTCGTCGGCGCGCGTGGCATTGGTGATGGCAGCCGCTGGGGTCAGGGGATCAAGGCCATTGGCGAGCGCGGTCGAGACGAAATCCGCCAACGTGTGGCGCGGCATGTAGAGCACGGTGGTGACCTGGGGATCGGCGACCGCCGCCCAGTTGATGTCGGCCGGCAGCGCGCCGTCTTCGCCGTGTCCCGTCAGGTATTGGACGCGCCGCGCAATTTTTCGCTCGGTCAGCGAGAGGCCGAGCGATGCGGCCGCCCCTTGGGCGGCGCTGATGCCCGGCACGACGCTGACGGCGACGCCCGCTGCGCGGCAGGCCTCGATTTCCTCGCTGGCGCGCCCGAAGATCAGCGGGTCGCCGCCCTTCAGCCGCACGACGTTGCGACCTTGTTGGGCAAGCTTCACCATCAGGGTGTTGATGTCGTCCTGCTTGCACGAGGGACCATGCCCCTTCTTGCCGACGAGCATGCGTTTGGCCTCACGCCGCGCGAGTTCGAGAACCTCATGCGAGACGAGGTCGTCATAGAGGATGACATCGGCGGATTGCAGCGCGCGGACAGCCTTGATCGTCAGTAATTCCGCGTCGCCTGGCCCCGCACCGACCAGCGTGACCGAACCGGCGACGGGGTGGACGAGATCGGTTTCGAGCGCGGCGAGGAGATCGTCGCGGTCTCCCGGTTCCGGGGCGTGCCGCGCAGCCATCGCCCGCGCGGCGAAGCGTTCCCAGAATCGGCGGCGGGTGCGGAATTCCGGCTTGAGGGCCTGAACGACGCGTCGCCATTCGAGCGCAGCGCGCGCCCAGTCGCCGAGCACCCGCGGTAGAAGTGTCTCGATGCGGGCGCGAATGGCCTGCCCAAATACCGGCGCGGCGCCGTCGGTCGAGATTGAGACAATCAACGGCGAGCGGTTGACGATGGCGCCGAACTGGAAATCGCAAAGGGTGGGCCGGTCGATCACGTTGACAGGCACGCCCGACGCGCGAGCGGCCTCGGCGAACACACGGGCGTCCGTTTCGTTCTCGAATTCGCCGATCGCGAGCGCGCACCCGGCGATATCGGCCCGTTGCCACGGGCGACCTTCGATGTGGATCGATCCGAAATCGCCGGAAGCCCGATCCGCGAGAGCACGCTGCAACAGCCGGAAGGAAAGGATGCGTTCGTCGTCATCCACGAAGACGCGGACCCGTGCACCGGTTGCGGCCAGCAATTCAGCTTTCCAGAGCGCGCCTTCGCCCGAACCGGCGAGCAAGACATCCCGCCCCCGCAGCCGGTGAAAGACGGGAAGCGTCGCGAGCGCATCGATACGGGTCGGAGCGCGGCTCTCTGGCGAACGAGACTCCGTCATCGCAAACTCCCGTGCAGGACGGCAGTTGTCGCATCCTTTGGCGCATCAGCCGGTGGCGAGGCTAACCACAGGAGAGCCAGTGCCAGAAGAACAAGGCGGAACAGCCATTCGGCGATCCTTCGGGGGAAAACGCGATGCGTCATATGCCGCCTCCGTCAAGACCCAGCATTTCTTGTGACCGGCGCCGGGCGCGGGCCGCCCGCCAGAGGCGGTCATGGCCCGTCCGGCCGGCCGTGCGCAGGAGAAGGTCGGCTGATATGCCGACCAGCGCGAGACTGGCGGACCCGGTGATAAACCCGGCGAAAAGGCCGACGATCAGGGCCGAAGCGAGGCGCCATGAAATTTGAGTCGCACGGGCTTCAGGCGAATGAATATCCGCCGGCACAAGCATGCGCAGCAGGGTGGCGGAGATCGTGCCGGAAGCGGTGTTCGCGACAAGCGCCGGAGCCGGACGCGCGGCGCTTTCGATGACGCCGAGCGCCAATGCCTCGTTGGTAAGCGGATCGATCAGGAGGAGGCTGCCGAGCGGTTGGCACTCGCGATAGGGCGCTGCATGGATCTCCGTTTCCGTATCGATTGTTGCGACTCCAATCCCGTTGAGCGGGATCGCGTTCGCGGGAACTTCGACATAGTCCTCGATGTTGATACCGTGGTGGAGCGCGGAAACCCGCGCCCGGGTGAGACTGGCACCAAGCTTCAGGAGATAGCTCTTGCCGGGCTCGATGCCTGCTTCGGCAAGACCGAGCAGGCGCGCGGTGACGCGGCGGGCTGGTTTGAGACCAGAACCGGCAGCAACGACGACATCGCCGCGTGAGACATCGATTTCGCTCGCCAGTGTCACTGTCACGGCCTCGCCCGAGCCGGCTTCATGCGCCTCGCCCTGCGGTGTCAGAATACGTGCGATCCGGCTCTCCTGCCCGCGCGGCAGTACTGCGACGGGATCGCCGACACGAATGTTTCCGCCAGCGATGGTGCCGGCATAGCCGCGGAATTCCGCGTGGGGTCGATTGACCCATTGCACCGGCAGCCGGAATTTCTCGGCCGTGCGAGTTGCGGGTTCGATGGTCTCCAGAACGTCGAGCAGCGGCGGCCCGAAATACCACGGTGTCCGGGAGGAGCGGGTCGAGAGATTGTCGCCCTCACGCGCCGCGAGCGGAATAACACGCACCTCGGTGAAGCCCAGCATGGGCACCAGCGCACGGTAGTCGGCCTCGATCCGACGGAAGGCTTCCTCCGAGAAGTTCACGAGATCCATCTTGTTGACCGCGACGATCACCGAGCGCACGCCGAGCATAGAGACGATGTAGGAATGGCGCCGTGTCTGCGGCAGTAGACCCTTGCGCGCGTCGATCAGGATAATCGCGCAGTCGGCGGTCGAAGCGCCGGTCGCCATGTTGCGGGTATATTGCTCGTGCCCTGGCGTATCGGCGGCGATGAACGAGCGGCGCGGCGTCGAGAAATAGCGATAGGCGACATCGATGGTGATGCCCTGCTCACGCTCGGCCGAGAGGCCATCGACGAGGAGGGCATAATCCACCGCCTTGCTGGTGGTGCCGAATTTGGCGCTGTCGCGTTCAAGCGCCTCGGCCTGATCCTCGAAGATCGAGTTGGTCTCGAACAGGAGGCGGCCAAGCAGCGTCGATTTGCCGTCGTCCACCGAGCCGCAGGTGATGAACCGCAGCAGCGATTTGCTGGCCGGTGCCGCAAGCGCCGCGGCATTCGTTTCCGGGGTGACGGGATCGGTGAGGGCGAGCGCGGGGCGCATCAGAAGTAGCCTTCCTGTTTCTTCTTTTCCATGGAGCTGGCGCCATCATGATCAATGACGCGGCCCTGGCGTTCGGAAACGCGGCTTTCGCGCATTTCCATGAGGATCTCGGGCAGGGTGGCGGCTTCGCTCTCGACCGCACCGGTCAGCGGGTAGCAGCCGAGCGTGCGGAAGCGGACCGAGCGCATCTCCAGCCGCTCGCCGGGGAGCAGCATCAGGCGCTCGTCGTCGCGCATGATCAGCGCGCCGCCCCTGCGCACCACCGGGCGCGGCTTCGCGAAATAGAGCGGCACAACCGGGATGTTCTCGAGTGCGATGTAGTCCCACACGTCGTTCTCGGTCCAGTTCGAGAGCGGGAACACGCGGAAGCTCTCGCCCGCCGCCTTGCGGGTGTTGAAGAGGTTCCACGGTTCGGGGCGCTGCGATTTGGGGTCCCAGCGGTGATCAGCAGTTCGCAGCGAGAACACGCGCTCCTTGGCGCGGCTTTTCTCCTCGTCGCGCCGCGCGCCGCCGAAGGCCGCGTCGAACCCGTATTGGTCGAGCGCCTGCTTGAGCCCTTGCGTCTTCATTACGTCGGTATGCACCGCCGAGCCATGGCTGAGCGGCCCGATGCCCTGCGCCAGCCCCTCCGGGTTGATATGGACGATCAGCTCCAGCCCGAGGCGTTTGGCGGTCGCATCGCGGAACTCGATCATCTCGCGGAACTTCCAGCCGGTATCGACGTGGAGAAGTGGAAACGGCAGCTTGCCCGGCGCGAAGGCCTTGATCGCGAGGTGCAGCAGCACCGCCGAATCCTTGCCGATGGAATAGAGCAGCACCGGCTTGTCGCAGGTCGCGGCAACCTCGCGGATGATGAAGATCGCTTCCGCTTCGAGCTTCTGGAGATGGGTCATCGGTTTCATGCGCGCACTCCCGAGGCGCTCGTTGTCGTCTGGTGCAGGCCGCATTCGCGGGCCTTGTCGCTCTCCCACCACCAGCGCCCGGCGCGCTCGTCCTCGCCCGGCGTGATGGCGCGCGTGCAGGGTTGGCAGCCGATCGAGGGGAACCCCTGCGCATGGAGCGGGTTCACCGGCACGGCGTTCTCGCGCACGAAGGCATCAACCGCCTCGCGCGACCAGTCGATCAGCGGGTTGACCTTGAGAAGACCGAACCCGGCGTCAATCTCCGCCAGCGCGAAGCCGGCGCGGTTGAGCGATTGTCCCGCGCGCAGGCCCGTGACCCAGGCCGAGGCTCCGGCGAGCACGCGCTTCAGCGGCGCGATCTTGCGCACGCCGCAGCAGGCCTTGCGCGCATCCGGCGAGAGGTAGAAGCCGTTGATGCCCTGATCGGCGAGCAGCGCCTCGACATCGGCGCGCTCGGGGAACACGCCCTTGATGCGGCGGCCATAGCGCTCTTCTGTCTCGCCCCAGAGCGCGTAGGTCTCGGGGAAGAAGCGGCCCGTGTCCAAGGTTGCGACCTCGATATCGATATGGTTCTCGAAGATGAGATGCGTGAGCACCTGATCCTCGATGCCGAGCGAGGTCGTGAACACGATCCGGCCCTGCACCATTTCACGCAGATGCTTCAGCCGCGCCAAGGCATCGAGCGGCGCGAGATCTGTGTTGAGCGGCTCAACCATGGGTGCCTCCCGCCCTCGAGGCGCGGCGCTGGTCGAGAATGTTCAGCCCGCGCGCATAGCCACGCTGGTAGGTGGCGGAGAAAGCCCGCGCGGCGGTCTTCCAGTGGCTTTCCGGCTGGCGGGCGGCATGCGCCTCGGGGAGTTCGAGTTCATCGAACCCGCAGGCGAGCGCATAGGCGAACTGATCGGCGATCAGGGGTCCCACGGCGCGCAGCGTGCCGGTGTAGCCCAGATGCCGCAGCCGCCGCGCCAGCGTGAAGCCGCGCCCGTCGGCATAGGCGGGAAAGCCGATCGCGATCATCTCCGCGCCGAAAAACGGCACGAGGCTTTCGGGCGCGGTGGTGTTCGCGACCTCGATCGCGAGCGCCCCCGGCTCGGCGCCCTCGAAAGGCTGGAGCGGGCGGTTCGCGCCCGCCTCGCGCGAGAAGCTGTCGGGTGTGTAGGCGCCGGTCCGGTCAAGCAGCGGCATGGTGCGTCTCCTTGAGGAAGGCGGCCTTGAACGGCGTGACACCGAGGCGCCGCACGGCGTCGATGAAGCTCTCGCCGGGTAGGCGTTCAGCGCGATAGGTCTCGACGAGGCGTTCGATGGCGTCCGGCACCTCCTCGGCGGTGAGGCCCGGCCCGAGAATCTCGCCGATCGCCGCGTTTTCGGTGGCGTCGCCCCCGAGGGTGATCTGGTAGCTCTCCTCGCCGCGCTTCTCGAGGCCGAGAATGCCGATATGCCCGACGTGGTGATGCCCGCAGGCGTTGATGCAGCCCGAGATCTTGATGTTCAGCTCGCCGATGTCGCGCTGGCGCGCGGGGTCGGCGAAACGCTGCGAGAGCGCCTGCGCGACCGGGATCGAGCGGGCGGTCGCGAGCGCGCAATAATCAAGGCCGGGGCAGGCGATGATATCGGTGATCAGCCCCGCGTTGGCGGTGGAAAGTTCGGCATCGCCCAGCGCCTGCCACAGTGCGAAGAGATCACGCTCGGCGACATGCGGCAGCACGAGGTTCTGGGCGTGGGTGGCGCGGATTTCCCCGAACGAAAACCGCTCCGCGAGATCTGCGACAACGCGCATCTGCGCGCCCGAGATATCGCCGGGAATGCCGCCGATGGGTTTGAGCGAGATCGTGACCGCCGCGTAGCCCGGCCATTTGTGCGGGAAACAATTGGCATCGAGCCAGGCCGAGAACGCCGGGTTGGCCGTGCGCAGCGCTGCAAGCGTCCTGTCGTGTGTCGGCAAAATGGCATAGGTTGGTGGTGCGAAATAGGCGGCGATGCGTGCCTGTTCCTCAGGGTCGGCGCTGATGGTGCTCTTGTCGAGACCCGCGAATTCCGCCTCGACGCGGGCGCGGAATTCCTCGATCCCGATCTCGTGGACGAGGATTTTCACGCGCGCCTTGTATTTGTTGTCGCGCCGCCCCTCGGCGTTATAGACGCGCATCAGCGCCTCGAGATAGGCGAGGAGATCGTCCTTGGGCAGGAACTCGCGCACCACCTTGCCGATCATGGGCGTGCGCCCGAGCCCGCCGCCAACGATGATCTCGTAACCGACCTCGCCCGCGGCGTTCTTCATGATGCGCAGGCCGATGTCATGCACGAGCACCGCGGCGCGGTCATGGGTGGCGCCGGTCACCGCGATCTTGAATTTGCGCGGCAGGTAGGAAAACTCCGGATGCGCGCTCGACCACTGGCGGATCAGCTCCGCCACCGGGCGCGGATCTTCGATTTCATCCGCCGCGACGCCGGCGAACTGGTCGGCCGTGACATTGCGGATGCAGTTGCCCGAGGTCTGGATCGCGTGCATCTCGACATCGGCGAGCAGGTCGAGGATCTCCGGCACGTCTTTGAGTTGCGGCCAGTTGAACTGGATGTTCTGCCGAGTCGTGAAATGCCCGTAGCCGCGATCGAAACGGTCGGCGATATGCGCGAGCTGGCGCATCTGATGCGAGGAGAATGTACCGTAGGGGATCGCGACCCGCAGCATGTAGGCATGAAGCTGGAGGTAGAGCCCGTTCTTCAGCCGCAGCGGGCGGAATTCCTCCTCGGTGATCGCGCCGTCCAGCCGGCGTTGCACCTGATCGCGGAACTGCGCGACGCGCTCGCGGACAAAGGTGTCGTCGAATTCATCGTAGCGATACATGGGTCATATCCCTCAGGCGCAAGCCCTGAAAATCGAAAAAAGCGACAGCCCGGAGACCAGCAGCCCGACCGCGATCATCATGGTGTGGCGGTCGAGGCGATGCGTCAGGCGGGCGGCGAAGGGCGCGATCACCACACCCCCGAGCACGAGCCCCGCAACGCTCTCCCAATGCTGGATGCCGATCAGCATTGTGAAGGAAAGCCCGCTCGCGAGGCTGATGACGAATTCCGCCGCATTGACCGAACCGATGGTGGTGCGCGGTTCATGGCCCGAACCCACCAGCGTTGTGGTGACAACCGGCCCCCAGCCGCCACCGCCGACCGAATCCGCGAAACCGCCGATGAACGCGACCGGGAACAGCCGACGCAGGTCTGGCGAGGCGAAACGGATCGTGCGGAAGGCCCGGATGAGGATGAAAATCCCCATCGCGAGGAGATAGGCCGAAATCCACGGGCGGAGGGTGTTGCCGTCAATGCTGGTGACGATATGAACCCCGAAAAGCGTGCCGATGATGCCCGGCAGGATGAGCCGCCCGAAGATGCGCTTGTCGACGTTGCCGAGCTTCCAGTGCGAAAGCCCTGAGGCGGCACCGGTGAAGCTCTTCGCGACATGCACGGTGGCGGTGGCGGCCGCCGGCGGCAGGCCCGAGGCCAGCAGCAGCGAATTCGAGGTCACGCCGTAGCCCATGCCGAGTGCGCCATCGACGATCTGTGCCAGAAGCCCCACCGCAAAGCTCGCCGCGAAGGTCACTGCGTCGACATGAAACGGCTTCGTTTCCTGGCTCGCGGCAATCACCACGAAGGCCAGCACGAGCGCGGCCAGCGCCAGCGCCAGCAGCCGGGCCATACGCGGGGACAGCCGCGCGATATGCGGTTCGGGCTCAAAGGTCACGGGAGCACCGGTCTCAGGCATGTCGCGCCGCAAGGTTGGGGAATTCGGCCTGCTTGCCGAGATCGGGCCGCACGGTGGGGCCGAGGATGCGGAAGCGTTCGCGGAAATGGGTCGGCACCGCGAGACCGTCGGCGCGGCGCTCCACCGCGACGAGATAGGCATCGACGATGGTGTTGCGCGCCATCTCGGCACGACCCTCGGCATCGAGCGCCTCGGCGCTCACGGCATCCCCGGCGATGCGGGCCGCGAAGGGATCGCGCGACCAGCCCCCATCGCCCCACACCACCACATCGCCCGAGAGGAGATCATTGGCGATAAGGATCACGGGAAGTTTCGGCAGCTTGGTGGACATCACGCAAACTCCGCGATGGTGAGAGCCAGACCATCCATCGCCTCGGACCAGAGGATCTGGCACGAGAGGCGCGAGGTCGGTTCGATGGCGGGTAATTCGTCGAGTTTGAGGAGTTCCTCCTCGCGCGCTGGGTGGAGTTTCGCCGCCCATTCCGGCGAGACGATCACATGGCAGCTCGCGCAGTCGCAGGTGCCGCCGCAAATCCCCTCGACGCCGAGGCCGGAGTCGCGAAGGATTTCCATCACGCGCCAGCCGTCCGCTCCCTCGATGGTATGCGAGGCGCCGTCCCGGTCGGTGACATGCAGGAAGGCCATCTCAAGCCGCCTTCGAGGTGCCGGAGACCTGCAGTCGCGACTGCAATTCGCTCGAGGAGGTGGTGTACTGGAAGCGGAGCTTTTCCTCCGGACGCACGATCTTGAACGCGGCATGGCTTGCGAGCGCCGCTTCGTGAAAGCCGGAGAGAATCAGCTTGAGCTTGCCGGGGTAATAGTTGATGTCGCCGATCGCGAAGACACCCTCGATCGTCGTCTGGAATTTCTCCGTATCGACGCGGATCTGTTTGCCCTCCGCGAGATCGAGTCCCCAGTCGGCAATCGGGCCAAGTTCTATGGAGAGGCCGAAGAAGGCGAGAAGCCGCGTCGTCGGAAGGGTCTCGAACCCGTTCTTCGACTTGATGGTCGCGGACGAGAGTTCGCCATGCTCGCCCTTGAGCGTCTGAAGGTCGCCCTCGATGAAGCGGAGCTTGCCCTCGGCTTCCAGCGTCCGCATCTTCGCGACCGAAGCAGGCGCGGCGCGGAAGCGGTCCGAGCGATGCATCAGCGTCACGGATTTGGCCGTGCCGACGAGATCGATGGCCCAGTCGAGCGCCGAATCCCCCCCGCCGACAACAAGCAGATCTTGGCCGGCAAGAGCGGCGCGATTGCGCACGGCGTAAAATACGGACTTGCCTTCGAAGGCTTCTAGCCCCTCGACCTTCGGCTTGCGCGGGGCAAACGAGCCAGCGCCGGCGGCAATGAAAACCGCGCCGGCTTCGACTCGTTCGCCCTCGGAAAGCGAGAGTGCGAAGCGCCCATCCGGCTTGCGCGTAAAACCCGTTACCAATTGGCCGAGCCGGAATTCCGCCCCGAACGGCGCGATCTGTTCAAGCAGCTTGTCGGTCAGTTCCTGCCCGGTGATGATCGGCCAGGAGGGAATGTCGTAGATCGGCTTTTCGGGATATAGCTCGGCGCATTGCCCGCCGGGCTTGTCCAGTACATCGATGACCACGGCCTTGAGCCCGAGCAGCCCGAGCTCGAACACGGCGAATAGCCCGGTGGGACCGGCACCGATGATAGCGACATCGTAGGAATTGGCGGCAGGAGCGGCGGTCACGACAGCATCCATATGTTCGTTATTCAGAACGAAATGGATACTATGTCGGTCATTCTCTCTCAATTCGGGGTCCGTAGCCCCGGTTTTCAAATTTCGTCCGGAAGAGAGAAAACCATTCTCCGGGCCATCGGGGGCGCTGCGGGATGGTGGGCTGGCGTTCAGACAGGGGAGTGCATAGCATGGCGTTCACGAAAACCGTTTCAGGCTCTGTTCCCATGTCCCGTACCCCTGTTCGCGATGCGCTGGAAAGCGCGCTTGCGCTTGCTTCGACTGATCGCGCCGCCCACGTCTTCACCCGGCTGCTTCCCGTTCAAGCCCGCGTGGAGGCCGATGCCGCCGACGCGCGGCGGCGAGCCGGCATTTCGCTTGGCCCGCTCGACGGGATGATCGTGTCCGTCAAGGACCTGTTCGACATGGCCGGCGAGGTTACCAGCGCGGGATCGAAGATTTTCCGCGATGCCGGCGCAGCTGCCGCCGATGCTCCGGTGGTGGCACGCATGCGGCGCGCGGGCGCGGTGTTGATCGGCCGCACCAGCATGAGCGAATTCGCCTTTTCCGGCCTCGGCCTCAATCCGCATTGGGGCAACCCCGGCAATGCCGCCGATTCGCGGCGGGCACCCGGCGGCTCCACCTCCGGCGGTGCAGTGTCGGTGGCGCTCGGCATCGCCCGCTTGACGCTCGGTACGGATACCGGCGGTTCAACCCGCATCCCGGCGGCGTTCAACGGTATCGTCGGGTTCAAGCCGACGAGCCATCGCATCCCGAGGGCGGGTGTGTTCCCCCTCTCCTATGCGCTCGACAGTGTCGGTCCGTTGGGCGTGAATGTCGCGGAATGCGCTGCCGCCGATGCCATCATGGCGAACGAGGAGCCACTTTCCCTGCCCGTTTTGCCACTAGCGGGGCTGCGGGTCGGCGTACCGCGCGGCCTGTTGTTCGAAGATGTCGAGGGGGTCGTCGCCTTGGCCTTCGAAGCGGGGTTGGTCGCCTTGACCAAGGCAGGCGTGCAGATCGTCGAGATCGATATCGACGATCTGGTCCGTGGCATGCGTGACGTTCTTTCGTTGGCGCCCATCGCGGCCTGCGAGGCGGCGGAGATCCACCGCGACTACCTCGAAGCCCGAGCAGGCGATTTCGACCGCCGTGTGTTGGCGCGAATCAGGCCAGGTGCTGGCGTTCCGGCGCCGGCCTATGTCCGCGCATTGCGGCATCGTGAAGCGTTGAAGCAGGTTTTTGCTGGCCGGATCGCGCATTTCGATGCACTCGCCTGGCCGACGACGCCCATCGTCGCGCCCGAGATCGCTCCGCTCGAAGCCGATGACTCGGTGTTTGCCGCCACGAATGTCCTGGCTTTGCGCAACACCAGCCCATGCAACTTCTTCGACGTGCCCGCTCTGTCGCTACCGCTTCCGGTGAACGGCTTACCCGTCGGCTTCATGCTGATGGGAGCGCCGGGATCAGACCGGCGTCTTCTGTCGACCGGTGCGGCGGCGGAGGCGGCTCTCGCCCGCTGACCGTCAGGCCAGCGCCTGCCGCAGGTCGGCGATCAGGTCGTCACAGTGCTCGATGCCAACCGAGAAGCGGATAAGCCCCTCGGTGACGCCGATCGCGGCGCGTGCCTCGGGCGTAAGGCCCGATTGCACGGTCGTCGCGGGGTGGCAGGCGAGCGATTCCGTGCCGCCGAGGCTGACCGCCAGCTTGACGATCCGCAGCCGGTCGAGCACCTGGAACGCCTTCTCGCGGCTGCCGACATCGAAGGACATCAGCGCGCCGGCGCGGGTGCACTGGGAACGGAATATGCGCTCCTGCGCTGTTCCAGGCTTGGCGAGCGCCGGGAAATGCACGGCCGTGACGGTCGGATGCGCCGTGAGCCAATCCGCGAGCCGGGCAGCATTGTCTGCCGCGCGCGTCATGCGCAGCGTCAAGGTTTCGAGTGAGCGCGCCAGCATCCAGGCGGAATGCGGATCGAGGCTGCCACCAAGCAGGGGGCGGAGTTGCTTCACCGGCTCCATTGCGGCGCGGCGGCCGAGCACGCCGCCGGCGATAAGGTCTGAATGACCGCCGACATACTTCGTCAGCGAATAGATCGAGATATCTGCCCCGGCCTTGATGGCATTCTGGAACAGTGGACCGAGCAGGGTGTTATCAACTGCAACCACCGGACGATGACCCTGCCGCCTGCCGCTCTCGTCGGCGAGGTTGGCAGCGAGGCCGATATCCGCCAGCGTGGTGAGCGGATTGGCCGGCGTTTCGAGAAACATCATCGCGAGGCGGCCGGCCGCTTCGGCGGCGCAAATGTCCTCACGCATCATCACGGCGTCGGTCGCGCTGCGAAGCGGGTAGGGGGTAATGCCGAAGCGCGGCAACACCTTGGTAAGCACCGAATCCGTGCCACCGTAGAGTGGCTGGCTGTGCAGGATGACATCGCCCGGCCGACAATGCGCGAGCATGGCGGTGCTGATCGCCGCCATGCCGCTGGCGAAGATCGCGGCGACGTCTGCCTGTTCGAAGAGCGCGAGGCGCTCCTCGACGATCTGGGCGTTCGGATGGTTGTAGCGAGCATAGACGAGCCCCGCATCGGCATCGTTTCGGGCTTCAGTGCGGCCGGTCGCGACGTCGAAGAACTCGCGTCCTGCATCGGCGCTCGGGAAGGTGAAGGTCGAGGTCAGGAACACCGGCGCCTTGACCGCGCCCTCCGACAGCGAAGGATCATAGCCGTAGCCGAGCATCAGCGTGTCGGCGTGAAGACGGTGGCCGTCGAGTTCGGTGCGTCGGAAATCCTTGTTCGCCATTTTTTCCTCCCAGAACGGCGACAACTGTCTCATGGTGAAAGAAGAAAGATCAATATTTGATATAGATATTGACGTTAATATCAAATTTTGACTATTATTGCATTAATAAGCAAACATTTTTTACAATGGTTGGGAAATACCTGTGGCCAATAGCGAAATTTTTGCATGAGCATCGCGATCGACGAATTCGACCGGGCGATCATCATTGCCCTGAGAGACAATGCTCGCCTCAGCAACCTCGAGCTTGCCGGGCGCATCGCGCTGTCACACTCGGCGATCTCGCGGCGGATCAAGAGGCTGGAGGAGGCCGGGGTGATCCGCGGTTACCGCGCTATCGTCGACCCGGTGGTCGTCGGCGAGAGCGTCAGGGCGTTCACGACGGTTCAGCGACTGCCGCATGTTTCGGCCATGGAGTTGGCCGAGGCCATGCGGCAGGTGCCGGGCGTCATCAGTTGCTGGATCGTCTCTGGCGATTCCGATCTGATGATCGAGATCGCCGCCGCAGACATGAAGAGTTTTTCGGATCTGATGCTTGAAAGGCTTCAGACGGTTCCCGGTGTCGCTGCCACGCGGAGCACCTTTGTTCTTGAGGCGATCAAGGAAACCTGACGCACAGCGGCAGGGGGCGACTTCGGGGCGCACTGCGCTCAGGCCACCTGTGCTTTTGGCCTGGAGAGAGCCTCGATCACGCGCTCGAAAGGAAGCGGCTTGCCGAAGAGGTAGCCTTGCCCTCGCGCGCATCCGCAGGCTAGCACCAGCTTGGCCTGTTCCTCGGTTTCGATTCCCTCGGCGATGACCTTCATATCGAGGTTCCGCGCGAGCGCGACGATTGTCTGGACGATCGCCAACGCTTGCCGATCCTGGTCGAGATCGGTGATGAAGCTGCGGTCGATCTTGATCTCATCGAAATCGAAGCGACGCAGATAGGACAGTGAGGAATAACCTGTCCCGAAATCATCGAGCGAGACGAAGACACCCATCGCCTGCAATCGCGAGACGAGTTCGCTCGAGGCCTTGGTATCGTTGACCATCACGCTTTCGGTCAATTCGAGTTTGAGCCGTTCCGGCGGCAGGCGCGTCTTGTGCAGGATATCGCCGATCACCTGTGCGACATCGATACGCATGAGTTGAACCGGCGAGAGATTGACCGAGACGGCGATCGGCCGTGGAAACAGCAAGGCGTCGCGGCAAGCCTTCTCGATCATGATCCGGCCGATCTCGACAATACGGCCGGAGCGTTCGGCGGCGGGAATGAATTCCGCCGGGGGGACCAGCCCACGCGCCGGATGATGCCAGCGCGCCAGCGCTTCGACGCCGATGATCTCGCCGGACACGATGTCGACGAGCGGCTGATAGTAGGGCACGAATTCGGCCCAGGCATCGGCTTCCGCCAGTTCTGCCTCGAGTTTCTGTCGCGAGACGATCCCGGCCGCCATGGCCGGCTCAAACATCAGGATGATGCCCTTCCCGGCAGTCTTTGCGATATTGAGCGCGATGTCGGCGCGATTCAGAAAATCGACGGGGTCCCGGTTCGCTTCCTCAAACAGGGCGATGCCGATGCTGGCATCAATCGTTACGGAATGATCGTCCACCCTGTGGGGTTCGCGCAGGATCCGCAGGATCTGCTCCGCCCTTTCTATTGCGTCGGTCCCGCCGGCAAGCGAGGGATACAGCACGACGAACTCGTCGCCGCCCAGGCGAGCCGCAAACGGACGATCCGCTCCTTCTGCCAATGCGCCGAGCCGCTCGCCGACTGAGGTGAGCAACTGGTCGCCGGCCCGATGGCCCAGCACATCGTTGATCGGCTTGAACCCGTCGAGGTCGATCACCAGAAGGACCGGAAACCGTTCCGAAGCTGCGCCTGCCAGTGCCTTCTCCAGCGCCTCGTGCAGGCTGGCTCGGTTGGGAAGATGTGTCAGCACATCGTGCGAGGCGAGATAGGCATTTTCGGCCGAGGCCTCTTTTTCGGCCTTGTGCGCGGATTTGAGCAGGCGATTTTGCCAGAACAGCAGCGCGGTCAGAAGAAAGCCGGTCGCGACCAGCGCGACGATGGCGCCCCGCTGCAGGTTCTGCAGGCGGCGAAGGCTATCGGTATTCGCCGCGATTTGCTGCGTGCTAGCGGTATAGGCTTCCCTCCCGATCCGCTCCACTTCAGGTTCGATCCGTTTGAGGATCGCGATGACCGCGGTCCGCGCCTGCGGGTCGTCGAGGCGCTTCAGGCCAAGCTCGCTTTCGGAAACGCCTGCCTCGATCCGCATAAGGCTGTCCTTGCGCCGGGCCGATTGCCCGACGAACTCTCCGAAAAGCCCGTTCCGCCAGCTTCCGAGGCGTGAAACGAATATCTCGTGTGCGAGGTGGGCGCGCTCGCGCGCCTCCCCGCCGGGCGCCACGGTGAAGGCCATGATCTGGAACATCAGATCCTGGAATTCGTTCCGGCCGTTGAGGCCGTTCCAGGCGATGTCGTGCCGGCCTGTCCGGTCGACCGCCTCCTCGGTGATGCGCATGACCGACGGCAATAGCACCGACGTGGCCCCGAGCAATGCCATCAGAAGGACGAGAATGAGCCGGATCTGGTTGAAAAAGCGCACAGCGTGCCTCCGGTCTCATTCCAGCGTCATGGCTCGGACCTGCCAGGCGGAGCGGCTGTAGTAGAGTTCGCTTTTCAACTCCGGCAGGTTGTCGAACGGATAGATGACGAAGAGCGGCCCCTTGTCGCGCACCTCCATGTACTGGCCGTTCCGCTTCAAAGCGAGAATCGGCCCGAAGCGGGCGAAATCGGACACGGGAATTTCCGTCCGGTATTTGTTCAGCGCCACGATGTGGGCGGTCTTTCCTTCTGCGCCGACCGTCTTCATCAGGACATCTAACCGAATTCCCTCGAACTGCTGCACGCCGTCATGCCACGGCGTTGTCGTCCGGATCGTCGTCAGACCCAGCGCCTCGAGGTGTGACCGTGTGAACTCCTTTGCATGGCCCTCGCGGAGTATCCCTTCGATGCGGAGTATGACCTTTTCCGCGGCCCTATCGTTGGCGGTGGAAGGCGCCGCCCCTAAAACTATCAGGGCGAAAGCTGAAGCAACCAACTGATACATGCGTTTCTCCTTCCCGGGGTCCACCGTGCGGATGGCGTGTAAGGTCAATTCTGGCAGATATACAACTATAAGTTGTTGTTGGTTTTCCTAAAATTGAACCGACCGAACAGGAGAAGGCGTGATGACGCGGGATTGGCAATCGCTGGAAGCTCTGTTAGTAGTATTGCTACAATAAAAATTATATGGACGTAATTTAATGTCAGACACGCTGCCCACGCATGCCTCGCTTCTTGCGCGGGTGGAGATCGCCAGCCGTTCGCTCTCGCCATCCGAAGCGAGTGTCGCTGCGGCCATTCTCGCAGCACCGTCAGAGACCGTCGGTATGTCGATCGCCGCGCTCGCGCAGCGGGTGGGTGTCAGTGAACCGAGCGTCGCGCGGTTTTGCAAGAGTCTCGGTTTTTCCGGGTTCCGGGAGTTCAAGATCGCGCTGGCCTATGCAATTGCACGCGGCGTGCCTTTCGTTCATGGTGATGTTGCCGGCGAGGATGGCGTCGGCGATGTTCTGAGCAAGGTCGTCAGCCGGGCGATTGCAAGCCTCGCGGTGTTGCGGGACAACACCGATGCTAAGGCGCTCGAACGCGCGATCGCGGCGATTGCCGGCGCGCGGCGGCTTGAATTTTACGGGCAGGGCAATTCCGGCATCGTCGCGCAGGATGCGCAGCACAAGTTCTTCCGCCTCGGCATTCCGACAGCGGCCTACAGCGATCCCCATGTCCATTCGATGGCGGCGGCACTCCTCGGCAAGGGGGACGTCGTTCTCGTATTCTCGGCCGGCGGGCGCACATTGGATATCCTTCACTCCGCCGCGATCGCACAGAACGCCGGTGCGACCGTCATCGCCCTTACCGTGGGCGGCTCGCCGCTCGCAAAACAATGCGACATCGTCGTCGCGACGGATCTGTTCGAGGATCAGGATTTGTATTCACCAATGACCTCGCGGCTCTCACATCTCGCGCTGATCGATGTCCTGGCGGTCGGTGTCGCGATCCGGCTGGGGCCGGGAATCGCCCGGACGCTGGAAAAAGCCAAGGCGGCGGTTCTGGAGAAGCGGACGGGCTCGGCCCGTCAGGGCGTGCGGGGAGGCAAGCTCGATGATTGACGAAAATGCGGCGCATACGGGCCGGAACGCGCAGCAACCCCAGCCCGAGCGCACGCCTGTTCCGCCCTTCGACCTCGTGATCTTCGGTGCGAGTGGCGATCTGGCCCTCCGCAAACTCTATCCGGCCATGGCCCATCGAGACAGCGAAGGCGTGCTGCCGCCGGAAAGCCGTGTCATCGCGATGGTGCACCAGGCGACGCACCGCGAGACCCTGCCGGGTCGCATCGCCGCACGGCTCGAACAGGAGGGGCTCGATCGCGCGACGATCCAGCGCTTCACGGCGCGCATCACCATCCTTCAGGCCGATGCGCATGATCCCGAGAGCTTCGCTGCGCTTGCGGATCTGCTGCACCAATCCCCGCGCATTCCGGCGATCTATCTTTCGACGGCGCCGGACCTCTTCGTGCCGATCTGCCGCAATCTCGCGGCGAAGGGGCTCTTGGCTGGCGAGACGAGGATCATCCTCGAAAAGCCGATCGGTCGCGATCTCGCCTCGGCCAAGGCGATCAACGACGCGGTCGCCGAGGTCATTCCGGAGAGCCGCACCTACCGGATCGATCACTACCTCGGGAAGGAGACGGTGCAGAACTTGCTCGTGTTGCGCTTCGCCAACACGCTGTTCGAGCGTTCCTGGTCGAGCCGGGACATCGATCATGTGCAGATCACGGTGGCCGAGACGGTCGGGCTCGAAGCGCGCGCGGGATATTACGACAAGGTCGGCGCCTTGCGCGACATGGTGCAGAACCATGTGCTCCAGCTCCTTTGCCTTTTTGCGAGCGAACCGCCGAACCAGCTGGAGGCCGACGCCGTCCGCGACGAAAAACTCCGTGTCCTGCGTGCCTTGCGACCGATTCGCGATGCCGATGTCGCGCGCCAAACGGTGAGGGGGCAATATGTCGCGGGTTCGATCGACGGACAGGCTGTGCCGGCCTACGCCGACGAGCTTGCACAGACCAGCGAAACGGAGACCTTCGTCGCGCTGCGCTGCGAGGTCGACACCTGGCGCTGGGCGGGCGTTCCGTTCTATCTCCGCACGGGCAAGCGGCTCGGTGCGCGTTCGTCGGAAATCGTGGTCGTGTTCAAGCCGGTTCCGCACTCGATCTTCTCGAATGTCGTCCCGGAAGCGCTGGAGCCCAACCGCCTTGTTCTGCGGCTTCAGCCCAATGACGGGCTCCAGCTTCACATGATGATGAAGGTGCCGGGTTCCGGTCGCCTCAAGCTCGTCCCGCGTACGCTCGACCTGCGCTACGACACCGCTTTCGGCTTTCGCACGCCGGATGCCTACGAGCGCCTTTTGACCGATGTTATCCGAGGCGACCAGACCCTGTTCATGCGCCGCGACGAGGTGGAGGCCGCCTGGAGCTGGATAGACCCGATCCTCGCCGGCTGGCGCGAGCAGGGCACGCGGCCGCATCGTTACACCGCCGGCAGCTGGGGACCCAGTCAGGCGATCGGCCTGATCGAGCGCGATGGCCGGTCATGGGTCGATCCAGAAGGAGCGTGAGACCTTGGGTGTGCTCCTGATCCGCTTTCCAAGCCTTGCGGCGGCATCCGAGACGCTGGCCGAGCGGGTCGCGGATCGACTGCGCGAGGTTCTGGCACGGCAGGCGCATGCCAGTCTCGCCCTGCCCGGTGGCACGACGCCGGGCCTCTTCCTCAAGAGTCTTGGCGCGAAACCTGTCGATTGGCGTCGCGTCATCGTGCTGCCCGGCGATGAGCGCTTCGTGCCGCTCGACGATCCTCGTTCGAACGAACGCCAGATACGGACGCTTTTCGCGCCGGTACGCGACGGTCTTTGCGACCTGCTGAGCTTGCGCGGACAGGCCTCCTCGCCCGAGGAGGCGGCCCGGAACGCGAGCATGCGGCTCCGCGAGGCCGGCGCGGTTGATATCGCGGTCTTCGGCATGGGAAGCGACGGTCACGTCGCCTCGTTGTTTCCGGGAGATGTGGCGCGCGCATGGGTGGAGGCAGGCGATGATCCCGTTATTCCGACGAACGCACCGGATGGTTCGCGGCGGCTCTCGCTCTCGCGGTCTGCCATTCTGGCGGCACGCGTGGTGATGCTGCTGGTTTCGGGGCCGGAGAAGCAGGCCATTATCGAGGAAGCGCAGCGGCCGGGATCGCCGGAAGTCCTCCCCATTCGGTTGCTGCTTGGAAGGCCGCTCACCGTATTTTCCGCGGAATATTGAAATTAATGGCTCTAAAACAATGGGATAAGACGATTGCTGTTTAGATGTAGTAAAATTACATATCTTTTAAAAAAATTTGTTGCTTTTATCCGAACATCGATTATCTTAGCCGACCAAGCGAGCGCTGGACTCGTGAAAAGCAACATGCTGCGAAAAAGGCGCATCAAGGCGTCTGACGGAGGAGACAAATGGGCGTTCGCAAGGCAACGGTCGGGGCTATTCTGGGAGCGGTTTCGCTGTTGGCGATATCGACCGGCGTGCAGGCGCAGGGGCAACTCAACCTCTACTGCTCGGTTCAGGTTGAGTGGTGTCAGGCGATCGCCAATGCGTTCCAGAAGCAATCCGGCGTTACCGTCAATATGACGCAGAAGGGCTCGGGCGAAACCCTCGCCCAGATCCGTGCCGAGGCGCAGCGCCCGCGCGGGGATATCTGGTTCGGCGGCACGGGCGATCCGCATCTCGTCGCGTCCGAGGAGGGACTCCTTTTCGGCTATTCCTCGAAGATGAACGACAAGCTCCACTCTTGGGCGCTCAAGCAGCACGAGGCGTCGGGCGGCCAGTCGATCGGCATCTATTCAGGTGCAATCGGCTTCGGTTACAACACCGAGTTGCTGGCGAAGAAGAACATCAAGGCGCCGGAATGCTGGTCCGATCTTGCCAAGCCTGAATACAAGGGCGAAATCCAGGTCGCCAATCCCAACTCCTCCGGTACGGCCTATGTAATCATCGCGACCCTGGTGCAGATTCTCGGCGAGGAGCAGGCTTTCGCATTCATGAAGGCGATGCACCCCAACGTGAATGCCTACACCCGCTCCGGCACGGCGCCGATCAAGGCCGCTGCGCGCGGTGAGACCGGCGTCTCGCTGTCGTTCGTGCATGATGTCGCGACGGAAAAAGGCGCGGGCTTCCCCGTGGCCTTCAAAACCCCTTGCGAGAGTACCGGCTATGAGATCGGTTCGATGTCGATCATCAAGGGCGCGCGCAACTACGAGAATGCGCAGAAGTTCTATGATTGGGCTTTGACCGCAGATGCGCAGCAGCTCGGCTTCACTGTCGGCAAGCAGTTGCAGATGCCCTCGAACAAGGAAGCACCGCTTCCGCCCGGTGCGCCTGATCTGACGAAGATCAAACTCGTCAACTACGATTTCGTGAAATACGGTAGAGCCGCCGAACGCCGCCGGCTGCTCCAGCGCTGGGATCAGGAAGTGGGTTCGCTCCCCCGGTAAGGGAGCGGCGCGCAGCGCGGTGGCGTGGCGCGGGCCTTTGCGGGCCCGCAGACGTCACTCCGTTTGCATCCGAGGCTCACATGACACTCCCCCGTTTTCCCAAGACCCGGCTCGTGTTCCGGCTCGGCCTGCCCCTGCTGGCCCTGGCAGCCGGCCCCGTGCCGGTGCGTGCCGAGGAGCAGGTCAACATGCTCTGCGCACCGGTTTCGCAGTGGTGCGAGGCGATCGTCGCCGCGTTCCAGAAGGATACGGGCATCAAGGTCAACATGGCCCGGAAATCCGCCGGCGAGATTCTCGCGCAGTTGAAGTCCGAGGCGCAGAACCCCAAAACGGACGTATGGTTCGGCGGCTCTGCCGAGACGCATTTCGTGGCCGGCGAGCAGGGGCTGCTGGAGCCCTATACGTCACCGAACATGAAGGATCTCCAACTCTGGGCGGTGAAGGTTCATGAACAATCCGACAAGCACTGCGTCGGTGTCTCATCGGGCGTGATCGGGATCGTCCACAACAAGGAACTGGCGAAGAAGAAGGGCTTCAAGCCGCCAAAGACATGGGACGATCTCATCGACCCCTCGCTCAAGGGCGAGGTGCAGATGCCGAACCCGAACTCTTCCTCCACCGCCTATACGATCATCGCCGGCATTATCCAGCTCCGCGGCGAGGAAGCTGCCTTCGATTACCTGAAGAAGCTGCACGCCAACATCAATTCCTATACCCGTTCGGGGTCGGCGCCGCAGCGTGCCGCCTCGCAAGGGGAGACCGGCGTCGCCATCACTTTCAACTTCGATGTGCCGACCGACATCGCCAAGGGGTTTCCCATCGAGGCGCATTATCCGGTGAGCGGCACGAGTTATGAGGTCGCCTGCCTGTCGATCATGAAGGGCGCGCGCAATCTCGCCGCCGCGCAGAAATTCTACGACTGGTATCTGACCCCACGTGCGATGGATATCAGTGCCTCGATCGGCCAGTACCACATTCCCGCCCACAAGGGCGCGAAACCCGACGCGAATATCCCGGATCTTACGGCGATCAGGCTCGTCGATTACGACTTCAAGAAATTCGGCTCCGCCGAGGTTCGCAAGCGCATTCTCGAGCGCTGGCAGAATGAGATCGGCGCGCTGCCGATCAACCGATAAAACAGTAAGTCAGGGTGGGGCAGGGCGTGGGACATCACAATCTCGGCGGGAACCGACTCCTGTGGTTCGTCGCCCTCCTCGGCATCGTCGTCCTCCCTTGGCACATGCTGGAGGACGGGCTTTCCCTTGCCCGTCTCGCCGGCTTCGCGGCAGCGAATGCCGATGATGCCTCGGCCCTGATCCAGGCGGCACGTTTCGGCCGGTGGTGGTTCTGGGGACCGGCGGTCGTGCTGGTTCCGGCTTTCCACGCCGCTTTCCTCGCTCGGACCAGAGCCGGGCAGGGCAATGCCCTGATCGTCGCCGGGATTGCTGGTCTCGGATTCATCGTCGCGCAAGGTTGGTTGATCGGGCCACGCGGCTGGTATTACCCGGCGCTCGAAGCCGTATTTGGTGCGCTCCCCGTGGGCCAATACGGCATCGGTATCGGCGGTGCGCTGGCCTTTCTCGCCTTCCTGCTGCTGCTGACGAACGGACTCGCGGCGCGTGGTGCGTTCGGGGGCGATCGCTTCATTGCTGGCGCTGTCGGCGTGATCGCGGCATCGATCCTTCTCTTCACGATCTGGCCGGTCACTACAATCCTCGGGCAGGCGTTCCAGACACCGAAAGGCGATACGCTCGCCAATGCCTTCGCAGGACGCTTCCTGAGTGCGAAGGTCTGGGGTCTCGCCTGTCTTCACTCCGGCGCGGCCTGCGGTGTCGCCTGGAACACACTCGCCCTCGCGACGGCGACAGCAACCGCCACGACAATTCTCGGCCTCTCGTTCGCGCTGATCGTGACCCGCACGGGCTTCCCGGCCAAGAAATGGCTGCGCCTTCTCACCGTGCTGCCGATCATCACGCCGCCTTTCGTGATCGGCCTCGGGTTGATCCTGATCTTCGGTCGTTCCGGCATCATCAATCAGGCTTTCTCCGCGATGTTCGGCGTCGAACTCGGGCGCTGGATCTACGGCTTCAACGGCGTCTGGCTGGCGCAGGTATTTTCTTTCACGCCAACGGCTTTCCTCGTGCTGATCGGTATCGTGCAAGGCATTTCGCCCTCGATGGAAGAGGCCGCCCAGACCTTGCGCGCCGGCCCGACGCGTATCTTTCGTGCCGTCACCCTGCCCCTGATGATGCCAGGCCTCGCCAATGCCTTTCTCGTCGTCTTCGTGGAGAGCCTCGCCGATTTCGGTAACCCGATCATCCTCGGCGGCTCCTTCGGTGTGCTTTCGACCGAGATTTTCTTCGCGGTCGTGGGCGCGCAGGTCGATTTTGGGCGGGCGGCGACTCTGGCCTTCATCCTGCTCCTGTTCGCGCTGGCGGCCTTCTTCATCCAGCGGTCGGTAATCGGCAAACGCTCCTATGTCTCCGTCACCGGCAAAGGCGATACAGGGCTTCAGCAGGGTATCCCGGATTGGGTGCGGCGGCTCGCCTATTCGATCGCGCTGCCCTGGGCACTCCTGACGATGACCGTCTATGCGCTCGCGCTCGCAGGCGGCTTCGTCAAGGTCTGGGGGCGAGATTGGACGCCGACCCTCTCGCATTTCGGCCGCGCCTTTGCGATTGACTGGGGTCCAAACGGGATCGTGTGGGCGGGTGGGGCGTGGTCCTCGCTCTTCACCACGATCAAGCTTGCGGGCATCGCCGCGCCGCTCACCGCCGGCATCGGCCTGCTGGCTGCCTGGTTGCTCTCTCGCCAGCGCTTCGCCGGGCGCACCGCGCTCGAATTCGCGCTGATGCTCTCGTTCTGTGTACCGGGCACGGTTATCGGCGTGGCCTATATCCTGACCTATAACATCCCGCCGGTGGAACTTACCGGCACTGCGCTGATCCTTATCGTCTGCTTCGTGTTTCGCAACATGCCGGTCGGCGTGCGTTCAGGAATGGCCGCGATGAGCCAGCTCGACAAGAGCCTCGACGAGGCAGCCGCCACCCTGCGCGCCTCGACGTTCCGAACCTTGCGCGTCGTTGTGCTGCCGCTCCTGAAGCCGGCGATTGTGACGGCGCTCGTGTATTCCTTCGTGCGCGCGATGACGACTGTTTCCGCCGTGATCTTCCTCGTCTCTGCGCAGCATGAAATGGCGACGGTCTTTATCATCAACCGTGTCATCAACGGCGACTACGGTCTCGCCATCGCCTACGCCGCCGTCCTCATCGTGCTGATGATGGCGGCGATCGGACTGATCCAGCTCGCCGTCGGCGAGCGCAAGCTCGGGCGCCGGCAAGCCGCCGCACGGGGTGAAGCCAATCTCGGGAGTGCAGGCGCATGACGGGCGCAAGGAAACAGGCAGCTGAAGTCCGGCTCGAACGGGTCGCCAAGCGCTACGGCAAGGTAACAGCGGTCAAACCGCTCGATCTCGTGATCGCGCCGGGCTCGCTGGTGACGCTGCTCGGACCCTCCGGTTGCGGCAAGACGACCCTGTTACGGATGATCGCGGGGTTGGAGCGCGTCTCGGAAGGGCGCATCGCGATCGGCGGGCGTGACGTCACGGACCTTTCGGCCGGCGAGCGCAATGTCTCGATGGTGTTTCAGTCCTACGCGTTGTTCCCGCATATGAGCGTGCGGGAGAATGTCGCCTTCGGCCTTGTTTCGGAAGGCATGGCGAAAGCGGATGCACACGCGAAGGCCGACGAGGCGTTGGCGACGGTCGGCCTCAAGGGGCTTGGCGACCGGCTCCCCTCTGAGATGTCGGGCGGTCAGCAGCAGCGTGTCGCGGTGGCGCGCGCACTTGTGCTCGAGCCGGACGTTCTCCTGTTCGACGAGCCGCTCTCAAACCTCGATGCCCGCCTCCGCCGCTCGATGCGCGAGGAGATCCGCGATCTCCAGCAAAGGCTCGGCGTGACGGTGGTCTATGTGACCCACGACCAGTCCGAGGCCTTGGCCGTGTCGGATACGATCGTCGTGATGAAGGCGGCCGAGATTGCGCAGGCCGGCACGCCGCGTGAACTCTACGAGGAGCCGGCGAACGTGTTCGTCGCAACCTTCATGGGCGAAGCGAACCATGTGCGCGGAACCATCGAGGCCGTTCGTGATGGCATGGCGCAGGTCCGGCTCGACACCGCGCTTATCCCGATGCCAGCGCGCGGGCTGGCGGAAGGCCCGGTCGATGTTGTTATCCGGCCTGAGGCGGTGCGTCTCCAGCTGGCGGATGCGGCGAACGGCCTCGCCGCGACCGTGCTGACCGCGACTTACATGGGCGCCCACGCCGAATATAATCTCGACACGCCGGTGGGACGTCTGTTCGCGATCGCGCCCGAGGCTGATTCGCTGCGAAAGCCGGGTGATCACATCTCGCTCAGCTTTGGCCGGCGCGGCATCATGGTTGTCAAGCCGTGAGTCCTGTGCATCCCATCCTCCACGGGGTCGAGGGCCGGATCTCGGAGCGGTCGCGGCAGGCACGGGCCGCCTATCTCGACAAGCTCGCGCGGATGCGGCGCCATATGCCGCCCCGGCGAACCCTGTCTTGCGGCAATATCGCCCATGTTGCGGCTGCCTGCGGGACAGTTGCGAAAGCCCGCATAGCCGGGGTGACGGGGCGGAACCTCGCTATCGTTACTGCCTACAACGACATGCTTTCCGCCCATCAGCCGTTCGAATCCTACCCGGCCCTGATCCGCGCAGAGGCGGAACACCTTGGCCATTCCGCCCAGGTTGCGGGCGGTGTGCCGGCGATGTGCGACGGCGTGACGCAGGGCCAGCCGGGGATGGAACTCTCGCTGTTCTCGCGCGATGTCATCGCCATGGCGACAGCGATCTCGCTCTCACACAACGCGTTCGACTGCGCGCTGTTTCTCGGTGTCTGCGACAAGATCGTGCCGGGCCTCCTGATCGGCGCGTTGGCCTTCGGGCATTTGCCGGCCGTTTTCGTGCCGGCCGGACCAATGCCGACCGGGCTCTCCAATGACGAGAAGACCCGCATCCGGCAGGCCTACGCCGATGGCAAGCTCGACCGTGCCGCTCTGCTCGACTCCGAGATGAAGAGCTATCACGCGCCGGGTACATGCACCTTCTTCGGCACCGCGAACTCCAACCAGATGCTGATGGAGATTATGGGGCTGCATGTGCCCGGCGCGGCTTTCGTTCCTCCTGGAACCGCCTTGCGTGACGCTCTGACACGCGAAGCTGCACGGCTTGCGCTTCATAGCCAGACGGGGGTAGGCGAACGGCTTTCTGCAAAGTCTTTCGTCAATGCGATCGCTGGCCTGCATGCAACCGGCGGCTCGACCAACCATCTCATCCATCTCGTCGCGATGGCGGCGGCGGCAGGGTTCGTGGTCACGTGGCAGGATTTTGCCGACCTGGCAGAAGTTGTACCGCTGGTCGCCCGCATCTACCCGAACGGCCCTGCGGATGTGAACCAGTTCCATGCTGCCGGCGGCATCGGCTATGTCATCCGCGAACTGCTCTCGGCGGGCCTCCTGTTCGACGAGGTCGAAACCGCCGAAGGGTGTTCGCTCTCCGCTTACGCTCGCGAGCCCTTCCTGCAGGAAGGTCAACTGCGCTGGCGTGACGTTCCTGCGACGAGCCACGACCGGTCCATCTTGCGCCCGCCAAGCGACCCGTTCGAGAAGAACGGCGGGCTGACCGTGCTCTCTGGCAATCTCGGCATGGCAATTGTGAAGACCTCCGCCGTCGCACCCGACAACCGGAGGCTCACGGCGCCGGTGCGCGTGTTCGAATCGCAGGAGGCATTCCATGCCGCTTTCAAGGCGGACGCGCTGACAGGCGACCTCGTGGTCGTGCTGCGCAATCAGGGGCCGCGCGCGAACGGCATGCCCGAACTGCACGGCCTGATGCCACCCCTCGGCGTGATGCAGGCGCGAGGTCAGCGCATCGCATTGGTGACCGATGGTCGCCTCTCCGGGGCTTCCGGCAAGATCCTCAGCGCCCTGCACGTCACGCCCGAAGCGCAGGCGGGCGGTCCGATTGCTCGGCTTCGCGATGGTGATCTCGTGACCGTCGATGCAAACGTGGGAAGGCTCACGGTCGATGTCGCGCAGGAGGCCTTTGCGGCGCGCCCGGCCTGCGAGGCCCCGCCGTTCCGGGAGGGTGAGGGGCTCGGGCGGGAATTTTTCGCGCCCTTCCGTGCGCGCGTCGGCCCTGCAGACGAGGGCGCATCGGTGTTCTGACAGGTCGGTGCCAGGGAAGACCCGACCTATCAGGCAATCCGAATTTTCGCCGCCGAACTTTGAATTTGTTCCTCGCGGGTCATGTCGGCAATCTCTTGGCGAAATGCGCTCGATGGGAGCACCGCACATGACGATTATCAGGCACGAGCCGGGAAAGCTTTATTCGGCTGTGGTCGAGGCAAACGGCTTCATCTTTCTCTCCGGCATCACTCCGAAGGATCTTTCCCAGGATCTTGCCGGCCAGACACGGCAGGTCCTGGCGGAAATCGACCGCCTGTTGCAGCATGTCGGCGCGGACCGAACCCGCATCGTCTCGTCGATGATCTGGGTTTCCGACATTCGCAATCGCGAACCGATGAACGAGGTCTGGGTGCCCTGGATCGGGGATGACCGGCCGGTGCGCGCCTGCGTTGAAGCGCGACTCGCGGACCCGCGCATGCTGGTCGAAATCCAGGTTGTCGCGGCGCGGTAACTGCCGCGCATTTCTTGATATTTGCCGACGAATTTAATTCGCAGGAAAACTGCCATGAGCGCTGCTGTCCTCGATCCGAACGATGCGCTTCCCCATGCCTTCCGCGCTGAAGCATCCGACGGCTATTCTCTCGGCGGACTGCTCTGGCATCGTCCCGAGCAGGGCAGGGCCAGGAAGTTTGTTCTCATCGTTCCTGCAACCTCGGTTTGCTGCACCTTCTATTCGAGATTCGCCGAGTATCTGTTCTCGAACGGCTACGACGTCGCGACATTCGATTACAGGGGAATTGGCTTCTCCCGACCTGCGGATCTGCGCGGGTTTCAAGCTGATTGGGTCGATTGGGGCGCAAAGGACGTTGAGGCCATTCTCGCCCATATACGGACCCTATGTCCGGCCTGCGATATCAGCATCGTGGCACATTCCATCGGCGGGTTCACAGTGGGTATGGCACCGTCAGCGGCTGCGGTGCGCAGGATTGTCACAGTAGCCGCGCAATATGCCTATTGGCGAGACTATCATTCGGACCATCGGCTCGCGATGCTGCTGCGCTGGCATGTCGCCATGCCATTGATGACCGCGCTTTATGGATATTTCCCCGGCAAAAGACTGGGTTGGCTCGAAGATACACCGGCAGGGATAGTTCGGGACTGGACCCGGATGGGACCGGATTTCGAAAGGGCGTTGCGAAAGAACCTCTATATTGGCGGAGAACGCGAGGGCGATCTCCTGAAGGCTCGGTTGGCGCGCATCACCGCACCCATCCTGGCGATCAGCTTCGAGGACGATCCCTTCGGGACGAAAATCGCGATTGAGCGCCTGCTGCGCTATTTCACCGGGAGCGAAAAACTGCGCCGGCGCATGTCTCCGACCGACATTGGCGAGAGTGCAATTGGCCACTTCGGTTTCTTCCAGAAACGCTTCGGGGCGCGTCTGTGGCCGATCGCGCTCGCCTTCCTCAACGAGGAGCGGCAGCACCGGGAAGATCGGCAGAACGACGGCCTCTCGTAGAGGCCGTCGGACGGAAGCGCCTCTACACTTCGCCGGCGGCCGATACAGCCTTGAGGTGTGCACGAAGTCCGTAGGACGGATCGGTATTCCGCTTTGCGACGTAATCGGAGAACCGGATCACCTCGCGGAAAGTGCGGCCACTCCGCATGGCGGAAAGCTGGCGCGCTTCTGTCTCTCGGTAGACCTTTGCCGCCGAGACGACCTGTTCCAATCTGTCCTCGGCGATGAAGAGCACACCGTTCGTATCGCCAATTACGATGTCGCGGGGCGTGATCGTGTGCATCCCGACGATCGCCCGCTCGAAGGCGTCAGGCGGTCGGGCATGCAGCCGCTGCGGTCCGTTGGGCAGCGATCCAAGGCTGAAAACCGGGAAGTCGATCTCGCGCAGTTCGGCGCTGTCGCGGTGCAGCCCCCACAGGACGAAGCCGGCCGCGCCTGCAGCCTTTGCCTCCAGCAGCACGATGTCGCCGATGCAGGCTTCGTCTGTCCGTCCATCGTTATCGACCACCAGCACCGCACCGTTCGGCATTCGGTCGATGGCCTCGAAAAAGATGTCGATGCTGCCGACGTGGCGCACGGGTTGGGCGGGTCCTGCCATCCTTTGGCCCGGTCTGAGTGACTGCACGCCGGCGGGCGCACATCGTATCGGCACGCCGGTCGCCATGCATCCATCGGCAAGATGGGGTGTCGTGAGATTTTCGATTTCGGAAAGCCATTTTTCGAGCACGTTTTCGCTCCGTTCTCCTTGGGGAAAGGGATGGGAAAATGCTAGCACTCGACAAAAATTTCGAATAACGAATAGATCGTATATGTTAGTTCTGGATATCGAAATCATGATAACCAATCTCGATATGGATGCCCTGCGAACTTTCGTGCTCGGGATCGATCTGAACAATTTTTCCAGAGCCGCCGATCAACTTGGACGATCACAGTCGGCGATCAGCATGCAGTTGAAGAAGCTCGAGCAGCAGGTAGGGCGCCCGCTGTTGACACGGCACGGGCGCGGCTTGATCACCACCGAGGCGGGCGACCTTCTTCTCGGCTATGCCCGGCGCATCCTCGCGCTGAATGACGAGGCGGCGACAAGCCTTGGGGCGACAGCTACGCCGGCCGCCTTGCGGATCGGTTTACCGCAGGATTTCTTCGAGGATGTGATGCCCGAGGTGCTCCGCCGTTTTGCCGCCTACAAGCCGAATGTTCACATCGAGGTTCGGGCCGGTCGCAACCATATCCTTGAAGATGAGGTCCGGGCCGGACGGCTCGATGCAGCCATCACTTTCTGCCGCCCCGAAAGCCGGGACTTCGGCGAACTGGTCGCCGCGCCGCCGTTGCGTTGGTATGACAGCACCGCGAGCGCCGGAAGCCGGGGCAAAGGGCCGTTGCCTCTGGTTCTTTACGATCATCCCTGTCTGTTCCGGCAAGCCGCGCTCGCTGCGCTCGATGCATGTGGGCATTCCTGGCGCATGGCGCTGACGACGCCGAGTCTTTCCGGGGTTTGGGCCGCAGTGCGCGCCGGGCAGGGACTGACGGTTCGCATCGCGCATCGGGTGCCGGATGGAGTCGTGGATGTAACGGAACGTTTCGACCTGCCGTCATTGCCGGTCATGGAAATTCGCATGATGCGGGCAGAAACGCTGTCGCCGGCCGGGGAGGCCATGGCCTCGATGATGCGGCTGGTTCTGGAGGAAACGCTCAGGAGCGAAGGCATCTGGCTCGAGGAGGCATCACTAGGCAAGGTGGCCTGAGGGCGGAAGAAAAATAACCATCAAAAATAATTTATATGGTTGTTGACCTGTATGCGGTGACCTCCCACACTGCAATGCAGCAAACGCGCCGGATATCCGGCCTTCAGTGAGGACCGATATGCCTGAAACACCCCCGATCGCGATTCTGGCGGCGGCTGTTGAGCCCCGGAAGAAATCGTCCGGTTATCCCGCGCCTTTCCTGCCCCGCGTAGCCGGGCGAACGAAGCGCCCGCTCGGAGACCTTTTTGGACTGAAGAACTTCGGTGTGAATCTGACAACCCTGGCGCCCGGTTCGGAATCGGCGCTGCTTCATCGCCACAAGACGCAGGATGAATTCATCTACATCGTCGCGGGCAGCCCGACATTGGTGACCGATCGGGGTGAATTCCAGATGGCGCCCGGAATGTGCGCGGGGTTTCCGGCTGATGGTCTTGCGCATCAACTTGTCAATCGAACGCAAGGCGCGGTTGTATATCTGGAAATCGGCGATCGATCGCCGGGAGACAAGGTGGTCTACCCGCATGACGACCTGCAGGCTGTTCTCTCCCCTCAAGGCCAATGGGTATTCCTGCGGAAGAACGGGCAGTCTTATTGAGGTGCTCTCCCACCTCTGTCTTTCAAACCGAAAAAAAACACTATGCCGGTTATGGGATTGAGTTGTATACGTTATTCAATAGAGACCAGAAAAACGGCCTTACCTGCTGCGGAAGCAGCGGGTCCGGTCATCCCAGGGGAGAGGGATGGAGGTCAACATCGACAGGTCGACCGAAGAGGTCGGGCCCAGCGCTGGTCGGCTTTCGCTGCTTGCCGGTCGGCTCTCGCTCGATTTCGCGAACACTCTCAGCGGTGCCGGGACGCGCTTCGAAATCGATCATCTGACCGACATCGGTGCGATCGAGGCGTGGTTGCGCCATGCCGGACTCATGAAGGGCGCGCGGAGTGCTGCTTCCGGGGCAGGCAAGGCGGCGCTGGAGGCCGCGCTCGACCTGCGCGGTGTCATCAACCGGATCGGGACGGCGCTCGTAGGCCAGAAGGAGCCGGCGTCGAACGACCTTGCTGCGCTGCACAAGAGCGCCGCCCTAGGATTGCCAGTGCTCGACCTCGCACGGGACACGACCGGACATTACGTCTGGCGCGAGCCGGCGCCGCCATCGCACGAGGCGCTGCTGGCACGGTTGGCGCTCGATGCCGTCGACGTCCTGAGATTCGACGATCTCTCCCGTCTGCGCCGCTGTCCCGGCGAGGATTGCGGCTGGCTGTTTCTCGATACCAGCAAGAACGGCAAGCGGCGATGGTGCGACATGACCGTGTGCGGCAACCGTGCCAAGGCGCGACGGCACCGCGCCAAGTTTACCTGCACGACCGTTCCCTGATTAGGATAAGCTTCGCTCCGGAGGGATCCGGGCGAGGGTCATCCCGCTTTCTTTTCCCTGTGGAACACCGCAAGCTTGTTCCCGTCGAGATCGCGGAAATACGCGAAGTCGCCATACGGACCACGCGGACCCGGCGCGCCCTCGCTGGTGCCGCCAAGCGAGAGCGCCAGAGCATGGAATTCCGCGACCTGTTCTTTCCGGTCGACGCGGAAGGCGAGCATGTTGCCGTTCCCGTGATGGGCGGCGGCGCCATCGTGCGGCCGAACGATCATCACCGCCGCACCGCCTTCGAGCGCATAGAGCATCCCTGCCGGCGCCGGCATCAGGCGCTTGCCGCCCATCGCCCCGAACAATTGATCATAGTAGGCCAGAGCCCGGTCGAAATCGTTGGTTCCAATACAGACATATCCGAGGCTGGCCATGCGAAACTCCGGTGTGTTCAGGCGGTGTCGAGACTTCAGCAGAGGCGGGAGACTCTACTGCGTGTTCTCGCAAGCCCTAGCGCATCCGGCGCTGGCGGAAATGCCAATAATCTGATGTTTTGAGCCAGAATGTCGCACACGCCGCCGATCGTAGTTGTCGTCTTTCCGGGCGTCCAACCGCTCGACGTTGCCGGACCGGCGGCAGTCTTCGCGCGGGCCCGCGCCTTGTGCCCGAATGCACCGCCCGTCGTCTACGCATCGCCCGAGGGCGGTGTCGTGGCGGGCGACGGTGGCTTGCGCATCGCAGACACGGTTCCGCTGGCGGATCTCAGAGCCCCCTATGATCTTGTCATGATTGCGGGGGGAACCGAGTCGGGGCTGATGGCCCTGCGCGAAACCACCCTCTACGGCTGGCTTGCCGAGGCCGCACCGCAGGCAAGACGTGTCGGCAGCGTCTGCGGTGGCGCCTTCGTTCTGGCAAGGGCCGGGCTCCTTTCCGGCCGGCGCGCGACAACCCACTGGGTAGTGACCGACCGGTTGCAGGCCGGTTATCCCGACGTCCGTGTCGAGCCCGATGCGATCTTCACAATCGACGGTCCGGTCTGCACCTCGGCGGGTGTAACGGCGGGGATCGATCTCGCGCTGGCGCTGGTCGAGATCGACCACGGGGCAGAGATCGCTGCGGCGATCGCACGGGAGCTCGTCGTGTTTCTGCGCAGGCCGGGCGGCCAGTCGCAATACAGCGAAGCCTTGAAAGCGCAGTCTCGCGGCAGCGGGCCGATCCAGCGTGTGGTTGGCGAGATATTGGCGCAACCGGCGCGCGACCACCGGATCGCGCGGCTCGCGGAAAGCGCGGCGATGAGCCCCCGCAATTTCGTCCGGCGTTTCTCGAAGGAGATCGGTCGCCCGCCGGCGGCTTTCGTCGCGGCGATGCGACTCGACCATGCGAAGCGCCTGCTCGCGACAACCGATCTCTCCCTGGCCTCCGTGGCCCATGCCTCGGGCTATGCCAGCGCGGAAGCGATGCATCATGTCTTTCGCTCCCGACTCGGCGTAACGCCGGGCGATTGCCGCAACCGATTCGCGACCGCTGCTGCGGCGCGATCTTCCACCGAACGTTGATCCGCATTTACGTGGCAGACCTCGCTGGAGGCATCGACATGCCCTCTTGATATAACCTCTAAAATAAATTTAGATGGTTATAGCCACGAACGTCCGGTTCGTCGGCGCGCAAGAAGGAAACATCACATGAAGCGCACTCTGACCCTGCTGACGGCAGGGCTGCTGATGGCTGCCGCCAGCGTTGAGACGAAAGCCCAGATCAAGCTCGGCGTCGTCGGCCCGATCACCGGCCCCTCCGCCGCGTTCGGCGCGCAGCTCAAGAACGGCGTCGAACAGGCCGTGGAAGACATCAACGCGGCTGGTGGCGTTCTCGGCCAGAAGATCACGCTCGTGCCGGGAGACGATGTTGCGGACCCGAAACAGGGTGTCTCGATCGCCAACAAGTTCGTCGGCGACGGCGTGCGCTGGGTTGTCGGTCATTTCAACTCCGGCGTGACCATCCCGGCGTCGGAAGTCTATGCCGAGAACAATATCCTGATGATTACACCATCCGCGACCAACCCGAAGGTCACGGAGCGCAAGCTCTGGAACGTGTTTCGCACCTGCGGTCGTGACGACCAGCAGGGCCTTGTGGCCGGAGCGCATATCGCGAAGAATTTCGCCGGCAAGAAAATCGCCGTCATCCATGACAAAACGACCTACGGACAGGGGCTGGCGGATGAGACCAAGAAGGCAATCAACAAGCTCGGCCTCAAGGAATCGCTCTATGAGGGCGTCAACGCCGGCGAGAAGGACTTCTCGGCGCTCGTCGCCAAGCTCAAGGCAATGAAAATCGACTTCCTCTATTGGGGCGGCCTGCACACCGAACTCGGGCTGCTGATCCGCCAGATGCGTGATGCCAGCCTGCCGATTCAGGCGATGGGCGCCGACGGCATCGTCTCCGATGAATTCGCCTCGATTGGTGGTCCGGGCGTCGAGGGCACGTTGATGACCTTCCCGCCGGACCCGCGCAACCGTGCCGAGGCCGCCGATGTCGTCAAGCGCTTCGAGGCCCGTAAGATCAATCCGGAAGCCTACACGCTCTATTCCTATGCGGCCGTGCAGATCATGAAGCAGGCGGCGGAGAAGGCCAATTCGCTCGATCCGAAAAAGGTGGCGGCTGTGATCCACTCCGGCATGGAGTTCAAGACCGTGCTCGGCAAGATGGCCTTCGACAAGAAGGGTGACCGTACCAATCTCGATTACACCGTCTACACTTGGAAGAAGGTCGCCGACGGAAAGATCACCTACATCGAGAACAAGTAGAATTCTGAGGAACAAGCAGCGTTCGCGCTGCCTGTCGGATCATGGCAGGAAGCTCCCGTTTCGGCCATGACTCTGCGGAAAGCCGGGACTTGTTCTCGGCTTTCCTTTTCGTTGGCCGCATCAGTTGATACGCCCGGTCGATGTCTTCCCGTCGGTCCCGGTCAACTGCACCGCGCCCTTGACGCGTTTGGGCAGTGCTTCCCCGGCCTGCCCGGCAAGCTTCGAGCCGTCGGCTGCGGGTTCGAGTGTGACCCGGATCGACTTGCCGTTGACAGCAAGGATCGCCAGCGCCTTGAAGCCGGTCGCGACGATCGGTTTGTCGCTCGCATCGCTGACGAAGATCTCCACGCTCTTTTCCGAGATGACCAGTTCGACATGGTAGACTCCGGCATCGACAAGCGCGCCGCCGCGCGGACCGAGGCGCTGCTCGTGGGCTTGTGCGTTGGCAATGCCGGAGATGAGAGCAAGGATTGCAAGAAGGTTACGCATGGAAAAGCTCCTTCAGAAGGCTTCGCGATAGGGTGAGGCGGGTTCGGATTGTTCCTGTCGGGAAAGGTCGATCAGGCGTTTGAGCGGTTTTTCGCCATAGCGGAGGAACAGCACTGGCGTGAGCAACGCATCGAGCAGCGTGGCAGTGATCAGGCCGCCGAAGATCGTGATCGCGACAGGGTGAAGGATTTCCTTCCCCGCTGCATGCGCGTCGATCATCAGCGGCATAAGCGCGATGCCGGCGGAAAGCGCTGTCATGAGAACCGGCGTCATGCGTTCGAGCGACCCGCGCATCACAAGGCTGCGACCGAAAGGCAGGCCTTCGTGCAACGCGAGATTGATGTAGTGGCTGATCTTCAGGATGCCGTTGCGCGCGGCGATGCCGGTCAGGGTGATGAAGCCGATCATCGAGGCGACGGAAAGCGGCTGCCCGGCAAGCCAAAGCGCGAAGACCGAGCCGATGAGCGCGAGCGGCACGGAGCCCATGATGATGAGCGCCAGCCGTGCCGAGCGATAGCGCGAGTAGAGCAGGGCGAAGATCATCGCGAAGGAAACAAGCGAGAGGAGCGCGATGGTGCGGCTGGCCTCCTCCTGGGCCTGAAAGGTGCCTTCGAGCGTCGCGAAAGTACCGGTTGGCAGCTTGTAGTCAGTGAGGATGCGACGGATGTCGGCGACGATGGCCGCCATGTCGGTTCGACCGTCGGAATTGGCAAGCACGACGATGCGCCGCTTTCCATTCTCGCGCAGGATCTGGTTCGGTCCATCCGTCTCGCGCACGTCGGCGAGCGCGGAAAGGGGAACCCAGCCACGCGGGGTCTCGATCAACATGGCCGCGAGCGATCCGGTGGTTCGGTTGCGGTCGTCGAGCCGCAACACGAGATCGAACCGGCGCGTGCCATCGACGAGGCGGGACATCACACGACCGTTGGAGAGTCGTTCGAGTTGTTCGGTAATCGTTGCCGGCGTGATGCCATAGAGTGCGGCTCGCGCGTAATCGACGGTGATGTCGAGATGCGGGATGCGGACCTGCTTTTCCACCTGAAGGTCGACGACGCCTGTCACAACGGCAACCCGCCCGCGCAGTTCTTCCGCAATCCGCCGGAGCTGATCGAGATCCTCGCCGAACACCTTCAGGGCGATCTGCGCACGCACGCCAGAAAGCATATGGTCGAGCCGGTGCGAGATCGGCTGACCGACATTGGTGGCGAGCGGGAGCACCGCGAGCCGTTCGCGGATATCGGCGATGATCGCCTCTTTCGTCCGGCCCGCGGAGCGGAGCTCCACCTCGATCTCGGAGGAATGGACGCCCTCGGCATGCTCGTCGAGCTCCGCACGACCCGTGCGTCGTCCGACCTGCCTAACCTCCGGCACCTGGAGAATCAGTCGTTCGGCGACGAGCCCGATGCGCTGGCTCTCGGCGAGTGAGATGCCGGGATTGAAGAGCGTGTTGATTGTCAGCGTGCCCTCGTTGAAGGGTGGCAGGAAGGCACGCGGCAGATGCGCAGCCATCCAGATGGCGCCGAGCACCATTGCCGCGACCGCGACCATAAGCAGGCGGGGCACCCGGAAGGCAAGATCGAGCAGGCGTGTGTTGGCGCGCTTGAGAGTCCGCACCAGCGGACCATCGCCGTGGTCGAAGCGCTTGAGACCCGGCAGCATGTAATAGGCCATCACCGGCGTCAGCGTGATCGAGACGACAAGGCTCATCAGGATCGAGATGATGTAGGCCTTGCCGAGCGGTGCGAACAACCGGCCCTCGATACCCGAGAGCGCGAACAGCGGCACGAATACCAGCACGATGATGGCTGTGGCATAAACAATGCCGGAGCGCACTTCTTGGCTGGCCGCGACGACCACATCGAATACCGAACGGGGATTTCCCGCCTCGCGGTTCTCGCGCAGGCGGCGAAAGATGTTTTCGACATCGACGACGGCATCGTCGACAAGTTCGCCGATCGCGATGGCGAGCCCGCCGAGCGTCATGGTGTTGATCGAGAGCCCCGTCGCCGAAAAAACGATCGCGGTTGCCAGAACCGAGACGGGAATCGCCGTCAGCGAGATGATCGTAGTCCGCGCGTTGAGAAGGAAAAGGAACAGCACCACCGCGACCACGGCGATCGCCTCCGCCAGCACCTTTTTGAGATTCTGGATCGAGGCTTCGATGAAGTTCGCTTGCCGGAAGAGAATGTTATCCGCCTTGACGCCGGCAGGGAGTGTCCTGCCGAGATCGCGCAGGGCCGATTCGAGTTCGCCCGTCAGACGAAGGGTATCGATATCCGGCTGCTTCTCGATCGAGAGCACCACGGCCGGCTTGCCCATGAAGCCGGAATCGCCGCGTTTGAGGCGGGCGCCATAGGAAACCTCCGCCATCTGGTCGAGCCGGATCGGTGCTTCGCGGCTGACACCCACGACGAGCGCCGACAGATCTTCAAGCTTCAGCGTGCGCCCGACGTTGCGGATCAGGAATTCGCGCGAATACTGGTCGGAGAATCCGCCGCCGGTGTTGGTGCCGAAAGCCGCCAGGGTCTTCTCGATCTGCTCGAGTGTGACGCCAAGCGCGCGCATCGCCGCCGGGTTCGGTGCGACGCGGTATTGCCGAACCTCGCCGCCCATGGGGATCACCTGCGCGACGCCGGGAATGGTGAGCAGGCGTGGACGGATGACGAAATCGGCGATCTCGCGCATCTCCATTGGCGAGACGGTGTCCGGTCCCGTCATCGCGACCAGCAGAACTTGCCCCATGATCGAGGAGATTGGCCCCATCTGCGGGGTCACGTTCTGCGGCAACCGGTCGCGGACCAGCGCGAGCCGTTCTGCGATCTGCTGCCGGTTGCGGTAGATGTCGGTGCCCCAATCGAACTCGACATAGACGATCGATAGTCCGACGCCCGAAACGGAACGCACGCGCGTGACGCCGGGCAGGCCGTTCATCTGCGTCTCGATCGGGAAGGTGACGAGTTGCTCGACCTCCGGCGGCGCGAGCCCCTCGGCCTCGGTCATTACGGTGACGGTCGGCTTGTTGAGGTCCGGCAGCACGTCAACCGGCAGGCGCGAGATCGCGAACGCACCGTAGAGCATCAGGACGCCCGCGAAGGCAAGGACGAGCAGGCGGTTCTTCAGTGATTGGGTGACAAGAAAACGGAACATCGCCTAGCGCACCTGATGCAGCAGTTCAGCGCCGGTGGTCACGATCCGTTTGCCGGCCTCAAGCCCGGAGATCACCAGCACGCGGGTGGCATCGAGCGGTTCGACACGCACCTCGCGCGGCACGAAACGTTCGGGGGTCGATTGCTCGTAGACGATCATTGCCCCGTTGGTTGCGCGGATGATGCTGGTGCGCGGAACCGCGAGACCCTCTTGATTCCTGCCGGTTCCGGCAAGAACAGTCACGAGTTGGCCGAGGCGCAACTGTCCGTTCGGTTCGGTGATGGAGAAATGCAGCGGCACGGCCTGGTTGCGATCCGAGAGGCCGGCGCCTTCAAAGCGAAGACTGATTGCCCGACCATCCGCGAGATTTGCGCTGGCGGTCTCGTCGGCGGTAACGCCGGAATAGCTCAGCGCTTCAACCCAAAGCCGCGAGGGATCGACAATCTGGAACAGGATCGCGTTCGGGTCCGCCATCTGTCCGGCGACGACGCTGGCTGATGCCAGAACGCCATCGACCGGCGCGATGAGATGCTCGGGCTCACGCTGGAATTTCTCGACGGCGCGGCGGCGCGCCTGCAACCCGGCGAGCTCGAGTTCGGCATCCTCAAGCTGGGCGCGCGTGATGGAACCGACAGCGAGCTGACGGTAGCGTTCGAGACGGCGCGAGACGAGCGCGATCTGCTGCTCAAGCTCGCGGATCTGTTGCGCCTGCGAGGTGAGGTCTGCGGCCGAAATCGCCGGCTGAACGATGGCGAGCACGTCCCCGGCCTTGACGGGCGCGCCGAGCCGCTTGAACCCGCCAGGTGGTGGTGAGATCCGTCCGGCGACGGAGGCCTGGACAACGCCGCTCGCGTTTGGATCGGGGACGATCCGCCCCGGCAGGGTCACACTTTGCCGATGCGTTTCCTTAGCGGTTTTCAGGTTGGCGAGACCGAGGATGCGCTGGCTGGCCTTCGGCACGAATACTGCCCCGTCCGGCAGGCGCTGCGCGAGGTCGGCCGCGCCGGCCTTGGGCATTGCCGGATCGTCTGCCGGAATGGTGAGTGAGCCGGTCAGCACGTCGATCTCGCCATTAACGCTCACAGTTGCGATGAGATCGTATTTGCCGGGTCGGGCCGCAAAGGCCGCTTCGATCTGATAGAGCCCAGTGCCGAGCGCCTTCGCCTTGATGGTTCCGCCTGCCGCCTCGATGTCGATCTCCGCGCCATCGATCGGGACGTTGCCGAGAAACCGGTCGAGATGCAGGGTGACCCAGCCGTTGCGCAGCACGCCCACCAGTTCGAACTGCTCCGAAGAGGCCTCGAAGCGTGGCGCGATGCTGCCGGAAACCGGCGGTGGCGGCGCGCCGTGGTCATGCCCTTCATGCGAGGTTGCCGGCGACATCGCCAGTATCATGGCCAGCAATGCCGGCAAGGTTGGATATCCGAAGCGCACGCGCGATTCCCGTTTTCAATCAAACGGATTCGCTATGCCGGACGAAGGATTCACGGCGATTGCACGATTGTTTCAGTTTGTTTCACGCGGCGGATTTCCCTCGCTTTGGTAAATTAACCCTGACCGCAAGCCCGCCCTCGGTGCGATTGGCGAGCGAGATTGTGCCGCCGTGCCCTTCGATGATGTTCTTGGCGATCGAAAGCCCAAGGCCGAACCCGCCCGTCTCGCGGTTTCGCGAGGGTTCAAGCCGGGTGAAGGGCAGGAACATCTCCGCCATCCGCTCTTCCGGAATGCCGGCACCTTCGTCGGAAATCTCGATACGGATGGTCTCGCCTCGTTCCTCGACGGAGACCCCCGCCTTCCCGCCATATTTGACAGCGTTCTCGATCAGGTTGCGGAAGGCGCGTTTGAGGGCAAGTGGACGCGCCTCGACGATCGTGGGTGGCGCATCGCTGATAGCTGCCTGGCCACCTCGGTCGGACGCTTCATCGACGAGCGTCGTCAGCAGCGCGACGAGATCGAGAGGGCGCGGCTCCTCGTCCTTGCGATCCCCGCGCAGGTGGGCGAGCGTCTGGTCGAGCATTTGCTCCATCTCGCCGATATCACGGATCAACCCTTCGGCTTGCCGACGATCGGCGAGCGATTCCGCCCGCAAACGCATGCGTGTCAACGGCGTCTTGAGGTCGTGAGAGACGGCGGCCAGCGTCTGGGTCCGGGTGTTGACGAGATCGCGAATCCGCGCCTGCATGTCGTTGAACGCAGAAGCGGCGTCGCGGATTTCCTGGGGCCCCGTTTCGGGCACCTCGACCTTGTCCGTGCCGTGGTAGAGTTGGCGGGCAGCCGCGGCGAAACGACGGAGAGGCTTCGTCATCCAGCCGATGACGAGGATCGAGATTGCGACGACACCCAGGGCCATCAAGCTGGTGGAAAGCACCGTGCCGTGGCTGGTCTTCGGTCGCGCGTCCGGCGCGAAGAGGGTTACGTTGAGCCAGCTCTGATCGGGGATGCGCAGCGAAACCAGCGTCAGGTGCGGGTCCATCTCCGCCTCGCGGCTTGCCCCGATGACAATGTCCTCGTCGGTGAGGTCGGGACCCAATTCCTTCAGCCGAGCACGGAGGCCGTGCCAGGCTTCCGCGCCGAGGCCGCCGGCCCTGGCTTTTTCCGTGGCGCTCCAATGCGCCTCGACCGGCCCGCCGGAAAACTCGTGCGCGATATTCTCCCGCTCCGCCGGGACGACGCGCATCACAGATCGCCGGATGGTCAACAAGCGATCCGCGAGCCGCGTTTCGTTTGCAAGGCTCATCTCCCGGTTCAGCGAATGCCGGTAGGCATAGAGCGAGGCAACATGGACGATCCCTACGCCGAGCAGCATCAGCAGGATCGTGCGGGCGGCGAGCGTGTCGAACCAGCGGATCATGCGCGCAAGACCTTCGGGACGAACATGTAGCCGGCGCCACGGATCGTCCGGATCATGGCAGGGCTGCCAGCCAGAGGTTCGATTTTCTTGCGGAGGCGGCTGACCTGCACGTCGATCGCCCGGTCGAACACCGCATCCGGCTGGGCGCGGGCGGCATCCAACAGTTGCTCGCGCGAGAGGACGCGGTTCGGCGCTTCGAGAAAGGCGAGCAGGAGATCGTATTCGCCGGTCGAGAGATCGACCATCACGCCATCCGGGTTGAGGAGTTCCCGGCGCTCGACGGAGAGCGTCCAGTCCTCGAAGCGAAAGCCGCCGGGGGACACGCCGATCGAGGGTGCCGGGCCGGTTCCCGAGCGGCGCAGGACCGCTCGGATGCGCGCCAGGAGTTCGTGCGGGTTGAAGGGTTTGGTGACATAATCATCCGCGCCGATTTCCAGCCCGACGATCCGGTCGGAATCCTCGGCGCGCGCGGTGAGCATGATGATCGGCATCGCGCTCCGCTGGCGGATGTCGCCGCAGAGGTCGAGGCCGTCCCGGCCCGGCAGCATCAGATCGAGAATGGCGAGATCGAAGGCCTCCTCGGCCATGAGGCGCTGCGCTTCCAAACTATCCTGTGCCATGCGCACGGTGAAGCCACTGGATTCGAGAAAGGCGGCCAACAGGGTCCGGATGTCGCGATCGTCATCGACGATCAGGATCGATGTCATGCCTCCGAACTCCTCTCCCACACAAGCCGCAACATAGTCCAGATTCGTGCAAAGTCGTCTCGGTTGCGCATGCCTTCGATCAGGCGATTTCGGTTCGGGGTGGGTGCAGGCGTGGCAGGAAATGCGCGCAGCGCTCCTGCGCGAAATCGCGGAAGGCCAGTGCGGTTGGGGAGAGATCGCGGTCGGTCCGGTGGACGACGTACCAATGACGGATAATCGGCAGCCCCGTGACGTTGAGCGTGACGAGGCGACCGTCCGCGATTTCGGCGGCGATTGTATGGGCGGAAATCAGCGCGATACCGAGCCCGGCCATCACCGCCTGCTTGATGGTCTCGTTGGAGCCGAGTTCGATGCCGATCTGCGCGCGTTGGATGGCGATATCGCCGATGAAATAGTCGAACAGCGAGCGCGAGCCCGATCCTTCCTCACGGAACAGGAAGGTTTCGCCGGCGAACAGGTCCTTCGACAGGGTATTGGTGCCGGCAAGGCGATGGCTCGGAGGCGCCACAAGAACGTAGGGATGGGCACCGATCGGCAGGCGTTGGGTGGGAATGTCGTTCGGCGGCCGGCCGGTCAGCGCCACATCGACTTCGAACCGGCGCAGCGCTTCCATCGTCGCATCGCGATTGCCGATGGTGAGGCGGAAATCGACGCCAGGGAATTCCTGCGTGAACGCGGAGATCAGCCGCGGCGCGAAGTATTTCGCGGTCGAGACGACGCCGACGGAGAGCCGCCCGCCCTTGCCGGTGCGCACAACATCCATCTTCTCCCGGAACTCGCGGACGGCATTCTCGATCTTGCGCGCTGCCTCAAGCGCGATATCGCCCGCCATGTTGGGGCGAAGACCTGCAGGTGTGCGGTCGAAGAGCGGCAAGCCAACCGTGTCCTCCAACGCCTTGATGCGCGCTGTCAGCGCGGCCGGCGTCATGTTGAGTTGAGCCGCCGCGGCGACCAGCGAACCCGCCGAACCGACGGCTTGCAGAGCTTCGATCTGGCGCAGCGTCAGGGATTGCATCGCACTTCCAGATTTCAAAATTTCTGAAACAGAACTTAAATTAATTCAGTTTTCTTGTTTTCGGAAGTGGTCATATTCGCCGCAACGACAAAGTCCGCAATCAAGGCGGAATGGCGGGAGGACCGAGGAATGACCGGAGCGCAAGCGATCGGTGCGGATCTGGCAAGCTACCTTGCGAAGGAAGCCTCTCCCGATCTCGCGGGTCTCATCAACGCGATCGCGCATACCTCTCTCCTGATCGCGCAGACCATCCGGCGCGGTGCGCTCGAAGGAGCGTTGGGCGCGCAGGTTGGCGCCGCCAACCACGACGGTGATGCGCAGAAAGCGCTCGATGTTCTCGCCGATCAGCGCTTCATGGAGGCGTTGCGCTATGCCGGGGCGGCGGCGGTGATCTCCGAAGAACAGACCAAGCCCGACATCCTGCGTGCCGGCGGCGGGCTCGTGGTGGCGATCGACCCGCTCGACGGCTCGTCCAACATCGACACCAATGTCTCGATCGGCACGATCTTCTCGATCCAGCGTGCGAATGCGGACGAGCTTGCCACCGGTAGCGCCTTCCGCATGCCGGGCAGCGCACAGGTCGCGGCCGGCTTCGTGATCTACGGGCCGCAGACATCGCTTGTTTTCTCCGTGGGTGCCGGCACGCACATCGCGACGCTCGATGTCGCGGCCGGGCAATTTTACCTGACGCAGACGGCGGTTCTGGTGCCGGAAGGTTCGCCGGAATTCGCGATCAACGCTTCGAATTACAGGCACTGGCATGCGCCGGTGCAGGCCTATATCGACGACCTCATCGAGGGGGCGGACGGCCCGCGCGGCAAGAACTTCAACATGCGCTGGATCGCCTCGCTGGTGGCGGACGCCTATCGTATCTTCGTGCGGGGCGGGGTGTTCCTCTATCCGGCCGATCAGCGCAAGGGCTACGAGCGCGGCCGGCTGCGCCACCTCTACGAGGCCAATCCGATCGCCTTCCTGATCGAGCAGGCGGGCGGTGCGGCGACCGACGGTGTCAACCGCATCCTCGATGCGGTGCCACAGGGTATCCACGATCGCATCCCCTTTGTCTTCGGTTCCATCGACAAGGTGGACCGTATCCGTCGCTACCACCTCGAAAATACCCCGTCCGCCGACGACTCCCCGCTTTTCGGCCGGCGCGGCCTCTTGCGCGCCTGATCGCATCCTCCGGAGAACAGCATGTCCACCAAGCATCCGATCATCGCGATCACAGGGTCGTCCGGTGCCGGCACGACCTCGGTCAAGAAAACTTTCGTCGAGATTTTTCGCCGCGAGAATGTCAAGGCCGCCTTCATCGAGGGCGATGCCTTCCATCGTTACGACCGGGCCGAGATGCGGCATCGGATGTCCACGGCTGGCAGCGAAGGCAACAACCACTACAGCCACTTTGGCATCTACGCGAACCTCCTCGATAAGCTGGAGGAGACATTCCGCCAGTATGGCGAGACCGGCAACGGGCAGACGCGAACCTATGTGCACGATGCCGAGGAGGCGGCCGAATTCGGTGTCGAACCGGGCAGGTTCACGCCCTGGCGCTCATTTCCGGAGAACACGGATCTCCTTTTCTATGAGGGGCTGCATGGCGCGGTAGTTGCGGAAGGGCTGAACCTCGCCCGGCACGTCGATCTCAAGATCGGCGTTGTACCGGTCATCAATCTCGAATGGATCCAGAAGCTCCATCGCGACCGTTCGGCGCGCGGCTACTCGACCGAGGCCGTTACCGACACGATCCTGCGCCGTATGCCGGACTATGTGAACGTGATCTGCCCTCAGTTTGCGGAAACGGACATCAATTTCCAGCGCGTACCGACGGTCGATACCTCGAACCCCTTCATCGCGCGCTGGATCCCCACCCCGGACGAATCGATGGTGGTGATCCGCTTCAAGAACCCGCGCGGCATCGATTTTCCCTATCTGCTCTCGATGATCCACGACAGCTTCATGAGCCGGGCGAATTCCATCGTCATCCCCGGCGGCAAGCTCGACATCGCGATGCAGCTCATCCTCACGCCCATGATCATGAAGCTCGTGGAGCGCCGTCGCCGCGCGCTCTGAATTCGGGAGAAAACACATGAACAAGCCCCTTCGGCACGAGCCTGCCCCTCTCGCTGCGGCTTCGCCCGCAATGATGGCCAATGCGATCCGCGTTCTCGCGATGGACGCGATCGAGAAGGCGAAATCCGGTCATCCCGGCATGCCGATGGGCATGGCCGATGCCGCGACCGTGCTGTTCACGAAATTCCTGAAGATCGATCCGTCCTGCCCCGATTGGCCGGACCGGGACCGGTTCGTGCTCTCGGCCGGGCACGGCTCGATGTTGCAATACGCACTCCACCATCTGCTCGGTTACCCCGACATGCCGATCAGCGAGTTGCAACGCTTCCGCCAACTCGGCGCGAAGACCGCCGGGCATCCCGAATACGGCCATGCGCTCGGAATCGAGACCACCACCGGCCCGTTGGGGCAAGGTATCGCGACGGCTGTCGGGATGGCCATTGCCGAACGGATGATGCAGGCGCGGTTCGGCTCCCGCCTCGTCGATCACCACACCTACGTCATCGCCGGCGATGGCTGCCTGATGGAGGGTATCAGTCACGAAGCGATCGACCTTGCGGGACACCTTCGCCTCTCGCGCCTCATCGTGCTGTGGGACGACAACCGCATTTCCATCGATGGTTCGACCGCACTTTCGACCTCGACAGACCAGATCGCGCGCTTCCGTGCCGCCGGCTGGCATGTGCAGGCCATCGACGGGCACGACATGGCTGCGATCGAGGCCGCGCTCCATTCGGCGAAGCGCAGCCGAAAGCCGAGCCTGATCGCCTGCCGCACGGTCATCGGCAAGGGAGCGCCGAACAAGCAGGGGTCAGAGGCGACGCACGGCGCACCGCTCGGTGCAGCCGAGATCGAGGCGACGCGCGCCGCATTGGGCTGGAGCGCCGCTCCGTTTGACATTCCCGAGATCATCCTTGCGGCCTGGCGCGCAGCCGGCACGCGGCATGTCGGCTCGCGCCTCGCGTGGGAGGCTCGGCTGACCAAGAGCCCGCGGCGCAAGAAATTCGCCGCCGCGATATCCGGTGAAACGCCGAAGGGGTTCGCCATCGACATGACGGCGTTCAAGAACGGCCTTGCTAATAGCCGCCCCAAGATTGCGACCCGCAAGGCAAGCGAGATGGCGCTGGAGGTCGTCAACCGCTCGATCCCGATCATGGCCGGCGGGTCGGCGGATCTTACCCACTCCAACCTCACCATCACCAAGGGCCAGAAATCGGTCGGGGCCGGCGATTTCCGTGGCACCTATATTCGTCACGGCATCCGCGAGCATGGCATGGCTGCGGCGATGAATGGGCTGGCATTGCACGGCGGCTTCATCCCCTACGGTGGCACGTTTCTCGTTTTCTCCGATTACATGCGCGGCGCGATGCGGCTATCCGCGCTGATGGAACAACGTGTCGTCTACGTGCTGACCCACGATTCCATCGGCCTCGGCGAGGACGGGCCGACTCATCAGCCGGTCGAGCACCTCGCGATGTTGCGCGCGACGCCGAACCTCCTCGTCTTCCGGCCCTGCGACGCGCTTGAAACGGCCGAGGCCTGGGAAATCGCGCTTAACAGCCGGAATACACCGTCAGTTCTCTGCCTTTCGCGTCAGAACCTGCCGTTCCTGCGGACGGATGCACGCACGAACCGCACGGCGCGCGGTGCCTATCTTCTGTTGGAGCCGGCGCGACCGCGTGATCTGACGCTGCTCGCTACCGGCTCGGAAGTCGAGCTCGCGGTCGAGGCCGCCCGACGGCTTGGCGAGATCGGCAAGGTCGTCGCGGTCGTGTCGATGCCCTCGTGGGAGTTGTTCGAGGGGCAGGATGAAACCTATCGCGCTCGGGTGCTCGGAACCGCGCCGCGGATCGGCATCGAGGCTGCCGCGCGCCTCGGCTGGGACCGCTGGATCGGCGACAGGGGGGCTTTCATCGGCATGGAAGGCTTCGGTGCCTCGGCGCCCGCGCCCGATCTTTATCGCCATTTTGGCATCACGGTCGAGGCGGTTGTCGCCAAGGCCCGCCAGCTTATCGCCTGAGGAGGAACCCCATGGCCCGTATCACGCTACGCCAACTGCTCGATCACGCCGCCGAGCGCTCCTACGGCGTCCCCGCCTTCAACATCAACAACATGGAGCAGGTGCTCGCCATCATGGAGGCGGCGAAGTCCTGCGACAGCCCGGTGATCCTGCAAGCCTCGCGCGGCGCCCGTTCCTACGCCAACGACATCATGCTCGCGGCGATGGTCGATGCGGCGGAGAAGATTTACCCGGCCATTCCGATCTGCCTGCACCTCGACCACGGCAACGAGGAGGCGACCTGCGCCACCGCGATCCAGCACGGGTTCACCTCGGTGATGATGGATGGCTCGCTGAAAAGTGACGGCAAGACCGCCGCCGATTATGACTACAACCTCTCGATCACCAAACGCGTCACTGATATGGCGCATTGGGTGGGAGCCTCGGTCGAGGGTGAACTCGGCGTGCTCGGCAGTCTCGAACACGGCGGCGGCGAACAGGAGGACGGACACGGCCTCGAGGGCTCCGCCTCGCACGATCAATTGCTGACTGACCCGGATCAGGCCGTCGATTTCGTTGCGCGGACCAAGGTTGATGCGCTCGCCATTGCCATGGGTACCTCTCACGGCGCCTACAAGTTCTCGCGCCAGCCGGACGGCGAGATTCTGGCGATGCATGTCATCGAGGAGATCCACCGCCGCCTTCCGGAAACCCACCTCGTGATGCATGGCTCGTCCTCGGTGCCGCAGGAGTTGCAGGAGCTGTTCAACCAGTTCGGCGGCGCGATGCTCCAGACCTGGGGCGTGCCGGTGGAGGAAATCCAGCGCGGCATCAAGCACGGCGTGCGCAAGGTCAACATCGATACGGATTGCCGCCTCGCGATGACCGCGCAATTCCGAAAGGTCGCGCAGGAGAGCCTCAAGGAGTTTGATCCGCGCAAGTTCCTCAAGCCCGCGCTCGAAGCCATGCAGGCGCTGTGCAAGCAGCGCTTCGAGGATTTCGGCACGGCCGGAAACGCCAGCCGCATCAAGGTGATCCCGCTCTCTGAAATGGCCAGACGCTACCGCGCGGGGTCGCTCGATCCGCGCATCGCCGGCAGCCGTCAGGCCGCCGAATAAGAATACCTCACGAGGAAGGAACAAACATCATGAACGCGCCCGCAAAAGTCGTCTCCGGCAAGGAACGCTACAAGGCCGGTGTCCTGAAATACGCGCAGATGGGCTATTGGGATGGCGATTATTCGCCCAAGGAGACCGATCTCCTCGCGCTGTTCCGCATCACCCCGCAAGATGGCGTCGATCCCATCGAAGCCGCCGCCGCCGTGGCGGGCGAAAGCTCCACCGCGACCTGGACCGTGGTGTGGACCGACCGCCTCACCGCCTGCGATCGCTATCGCGCCAAGGCCTACCGCGTCGATCCGGTGCCGAACACGCCCGGCCAGTATTTCGCCTATGTCGCCTATGAGCTGGAGCTTTTCGAGGAAGGCTCGATCGCCAACCTCACGGCCTCGATCATCGGCAATGTGTTCTCGTTCAAGCCGCTCAAGGCCGCGCGCCTTGAAGACATGAAGTTCCCGGTCGCCTATGTGAAAACCTTCAAGGGGCCTCCGACCGGCATCGTCGTGGAGCGCGAGCGCCTCGACAAGTTCGGCCGTCCGCTGCTCGGCGCGACCACCAAGCCCAAGCTCGGCCTCTCCGGCAAGAATTACGGCCGCGTGGTCTATGAGGGCCTCAAGGGCGGTCTCGATTTCATGAAGGACGACGAGAACATCAACTCGCAGCCCTTCATGCATTGGCGCGACCGATTCCTCTACTGCATGGAAGCGGTGAACAAGGCGCAGGCTGTCACGGGGGAGGTGAAGGGCCATTACCTCAACATCACCGCCGGCACGATGGAGGAAATGTATCGCCGCGCTGAGTTCGCCAAGGAGCTCGGTTCCTGCATCGTCATGGTCGATCTCATCATCGGCTGGACCGCGATCCAGTCGATCTCCGAATGGTGCCGTCAGAACGACATGATCCTGCACATGCATCGCGCGGGGCATGGCACCTATACGCGCCAGAAGAACCACGGCGTCTCGTTCCGTGTCATCGCCAAGTGGCTGCGCCTCGCGGGTGTCGATCACCTGCATACCGGCACCGCCGTCGGCAAGCTCGAAGGCGATCCCATGACCGTGCAGGGCTATTACAATGTCTGCCGTGACATGGTGACGAAGGAAGACCTGCCGCGCGGGCTGTTTTTCGAGCAGGATTGGGCGTCTCTGCGCAAGGTGATGCCGGTTGCGTCCGGCGGCATCCATGCCGGGCAGATGCATCAGCTGCTCGATCTCTTCGGCGATGACGTGGTGCTGCAATTCGGTGGTGGCACCATCGGCCATCCGATGGGGATTCAGGCCGGCGCACAGGCCAACCGCGTGGCACTCGAAGCAATGATCCTCGCCCGCAACGAGGGGCGCGACATCAAGAATGAGGGTCCGGAAATCCTGCGCGATGCCGCCAAGTGGTGCCAGCCGCTCCGGGCCGCGCTCGATACGTGGGGTGACATCACCTTCAACTACACCTCGACCGATACATCTGATTTCGCGCCGACCCCGTCGGTTTCGATGTAAGGAGCAAAAAAACAATGCGTATTACCCAAGGCTGTTTCTCGTTTCTCCCCGACCTCACCGACGCGCAGATCACGGCTCAGGTGCAGTATTGCATCAGCCAGGGCTGGGCGCTCGGCATCGAGTTCACGGATGATCCCCATCCCCGCAACACCTACTGGGAGATGTGGGGCATCCCGATGTTCGATCTCGCCGATGCCGCCGGCGTCGTTCACGAGCTGAACGAATGCCGCAAGGTCCATGGCGATGACTACATCCGCATCAATGCCTTCGATTCCACCCATGGCTGGGAGGCGGTGCGGATGAGCTTCATCGTCAACCGCCCCAAGGTCGAGAAGCCGCTGAACCTCATCCGCTCGGAAGGGCAGGGCCGCAACCAGACCTACGCGATGCGCTGAGGTGGACATGAAGGACGAGACACGCATCGATCTTGCGGCGGATTACGCGGCCTCGGGCATCGGCGAGGTGCTCGATGCGCTCGATCGCGAGCTTATCGGGTTGAAGCCCGTCAAGCTGCGCATCCGTCAGATCGCGGCGCTGCTGCTCGTCGAGAAGGCGCGCGAACGCCACGGGCTCGGCGCCGGTGCTCCGACGCTGCACATGAGCTTCACCGGCAACCCCGGCACCGGCAAGACCACTGTGGCGCTTCGGATGGCCGAGCTCCTGCACAGGCTCGGCTATATCCGCCGCAATCACCTTGTCAGCGTCACGCGGGATGATCTCGTCGGGCAATACATTGGCCACACCGCGCCCAAGACCAAGGAGGTCCTGAAGCGCGCGATGGGCGGGGTGCTGTTCATCGACGAGGCCTATTACCTCTACCGCCCCGAGAACGAGCGCGATTACGGGCAGGAGGCCATCGAAATCCTGTTGCAGGTGATGGAGAACCAGCGCGACGATCTCGTGGTGATCCTCGCCGGCTATGCGGAACGGATGGAGACTTTTTTCCGCTCTAACCCCGGGTTCAGAAGCCGCATCGCACATCACGTCGATTTCCCGGACTACGAGGACGAGGAACTACTCGCCATCGCCGAAAAGATGCTGGAGGGTCAGCATTACCGCTTCTCGGAAGGAGCGTGGGCTGCCTTCGTGGAGTATATCGCTGCGCGAAAGACCCAACCGCATTTCGCGAATGCGCGTTCGATCCGCAACGCGCTCGACCGCGCGCGGCTGCGGCAGGCCAACCGCCATTTTAACGCGGGTGAACCGCTCACCATCGAGGAACTTGCGACCTTCGAAGCCGAGGATATCCGCTCAAGTCGTGTCTTTACCGGAGGTGCCTGATGACGACCGCGCTGAAAATCGCTCCCTCGATCCTCTCCGCTGATTTCTCGCGGCTGGGGCAGGAGGTCGTGGATGTCATGGCGGCGGGCGGTGACTGGGTGCATCTTGACGTCATGGACGGGCATTTCGTCCCCAACATCACCTTCGGCCCGCCGGTGATCGCGGCGCTGCGCTCGCATTGTGACAAGGTGTTCGATTGCCACCTGATGATCGAGCCGTGCGACCCGTTCCTGGAGGCCTTTGCCAAGGCGGGCTGCGATTACATCACCGTTCATGCCGAAGCGACCAAACACCTCGACCGCTCGCTTCAGGCCATCCGCAGTCTCGGCAAGAAGGCCGGAGTCTCGCTTAACCCCGCGACGCCGGAAAATATCATCGAATATGTGCTCGACCGGCTTGATCTGGTGCTTGTCATGAGTGTCAACCCCGGCTTTGGCGGGCAGGCCTTCATTCCCTCGCAGGTGGAGAAGGTTGCGCGCATCAAGCGTATGATCGGCGATCGCCCGATTCATATCGAGGTCGATGGTGGAGTTACACCGGAGACCGCACCAGCGCTCGTCAAAGCCGGCGCAGATGTGCTTGTTGCCGGTTCTGCTGTTTTCAGGGGAGGAAAGCCGCAATACGCCGCCAACATTGATGCGATCCGGGCTGCCTGCGGATGATCGCGGCACTGATCTTCGACGTTGACGGCACCTTGGCGGAAACGGAGGACCTGCATCTCGAAGCCTTCAATGCCACGTTCGCGGAAGAGGGTCTATCGTGGCACTGGGATGAAACGCTTTATCGCGAACTCCTCGCCGTCACCGGCGGCAAGGAACGCATGAAGGCTTATGCCGCGCGGCTCGGCGAGGCGATGGACGACGATCGGGTCGCCCGGCTCCATGCCCGCAAGACCGAAATCTACACTACCCGGCTTCGGACCGGCGCGTTGCCGCTTCGGCCGGGGATAGCCGAACTCATCGCCGGGGCGATGGGATGTGGGCTGCGCCTTGCCATTGCCACAACGACGAGCGTCGCGAACGTCGAAGCGCTGCTCGCAGCGGCTATCGGTGCGAAGTGGCGCGACTTCTTCTCGGTAATCGCGGCGGGGGACATGGTGCCGGCAAAGAAACCGGCGCCGGACATCTACAATCTCGCCTTGGAACGGCTGCAACTCGCACCGGGCGCCGCCATCGCGATCGATGACTCCGGGAACGGCATCCGGGCTGCCAAAGGCGCTGGCCTCAGGGTGATCGCGACACCCGGACGGTGGTTGGGTGATGAAGACCTCTCCGCCGCCGATACGGTGATCCCTGCGACCAGTATTCCCGACATGCGCCTGGTGTGGGAGGTAGCTCGATCGCGGCTCTCGGCAGGATAAGACGAAACGACAGAGAAAACCGGATATATTGCCAGCTTATCGATCCGGTAGCGGTGCGGGCAAACGCTGTTCTTCGCACCATCGGGCAAGTTTTTCGACGGCCTCCCGTTTCACCGGCCCGAAGCCGCGAATGTCGTCGGGGCATTTGGCGAGGTGCATCAACCTCGCCGGGTTTCCAATTGCGAGTTCGGAGACGAGCTTTCCGATGATACTCTCGTACCAGACGATCAGATGGCGCTCCATGCGGCGTTCTGCCGTCCAGCCGAAGGGATCGAACGGGGTTCCACGCAGCGGTTTCAGTCGCGCCAACACCTTGAAGACCGGGACGATCCAGCGACCGAATGAGCGCTTCCGGGGTCGGCCGCGATGGTCGGTGACTCCGGACAGAAGCGGCGGCGCAAGATGAAAGCGGAGGCTGAAATCGCCCTCGAATGCCTTGTCGAGCCCGGCAAGGAAGTCTGTCTGCGCGTGGAGACGGGCGACTTCGTATTCGTCCTTGTAGCTCATCAACCTGAAGAGCGCGCGTGCGACGGCTTCGGTGACGAAGATCGTGCCGTGTGCCGCTTCCGCCTGACGGACGCGCGCAACTGAACGGCAATAGCGTTTCGCCCAGCTCTCGTTCTGGTATGCAGTAAGAAAATCCGCCCGCCGTGCGATGATCTCGTTGAGGGAATCTGGCGGTGGAAGCGGCGCGGGCCTCAACCGCTCCGGCGCGGCGATCACCACGCGGCCGAGCGCGAAGGCCTGTCGGTTCTGCTCGACCGCGACGCCGTTCAGCGCGATGGCTTGTTCCAGCGAGGCCAGGGAGAGCGGCAGAAGGCCGAGCTGCCACGCCGCGCCGAGCAGGATCATGTTCGCGAAAACCGCATCGCCCATGCTGTCCTCGGCCAATGCATTGGCGTCGAACACCGCGAGATTTCTCCCGCCGACCACGCGCGCGATTTCGGCAAGCCTCTGGTCCCGGGCGAGATCGGCATCGCGATGGCGCACGACGTCGCCGGTCGGGACTTCGGCGGTATTGAGAAGCGCACGCGTGCCGAAGCGGTAGGTGCCCGATGCCTTCGGCGAGGAACTCACCACCATGTCGCATCCAATCAGCGCATCGGCGGCACCCTGGTCGATGCGCGGCTGGAACAGCGTCTCGGGCATCTCGGAAAGGCGCAGATAACTCAACACAGGACCAAACTTCTGGGCAAAGCCAGTGAAATCCAGCACCGAAACCCCACGACCATCGAGATGCGCTGCCATCGCCGCGACTGCGCCGACGGTGATCACCCCCGTACCGCCGACGCCGGCGATCAGCACGTTCCAGCCCTGGGCGAGAGAGGGGAGGACCGGATGCGGCAGTTCCGCGTTGCCGATGATTTCCGACGCGCGGCCGGGATTCCTGCGGCGCTTTCCGCCTTCGATTGTAACGAAGCTCGGGCAGAAGCCATCGAGGCAGGCGAAATCCTGATTGCAATTCGATAGGTTGATCTTCCGCTTGCGTCCAAGCGGTGTTTCCTTGGGTTCGACCGACAGGCAATTCGATTGAACTGAGCAGTCGCCGCACCCCTCGCAGACGAGATCGTTGATGACGGCATACCGGTTTGAAGCCGGCTCCAGGCCGCGCTTGCGCCGGCGGCGTTTCTCGGTTGCGCAGGTCTGGGCGTAGATCAGCACCGTCACGCCGGGAATTTCTCGTAACTCGCATTGAACCGCATTGAGTTCACCGCGCGGATGAAACGTCGTGCCGGGCGGGAAATCGCCGGCGTTGAAGGTTTCCGGCGCGTCCGAGACCAGCGCGATGCGCTCGACGCCTTCGGCGCGGACGGCATGGGCGACGCGCGGAACGGAGATAGGTCCGTCGACCGGTTGACCGCCGGTCATCGCAACAGCGTCGTTGAACAGGATCTTGTAGGTGATGTTGGCCTGCGTCGCGATCGCCTGCCGGATTGCCATCGAACCGGAATGGTACCAGGTGCCCTCGCCGAGGTTCTGGAAGATGTGCCCCCTGCCAGTGAAGCGCGAGGATGCCGCCCAGTTCACGCCTTCTCCGCCCATCTGGATCAGGGAGGAGGTCTCGCGATCCATCCAGCTTGCCATGAAATGACAGCCGATGCCGGCGAGCGCCTTGGACCCTTCGGGCACCTTGGTCGAGGTATTGTGCGGACAGCCCGAGCAGAAATATGGGGTGCGGGTCGCACCGGGAACGGCGATCAGGCGATCCGCCGCCGCCTTTAGCGCTTCGGCGCGGGCCGGCAGGTCCATCTCCGGGAAGAAGCGGTGCAGACGTCCGGCGATGATCGGTGCGAGGAGCCGCGGCGTGAGCTCTCCGATCCACGGCACGAGCCGGTTGCCGAATTCATCATGCTTGCCGACCATGCGCTCGGGCTTCGCTTCCGGCGCATCGTAGAAATATTCCTTGAGCTGGCTCTCGATGATGCCGCGCTTTTCCTCGACGACGAGGATCTCCTGCTTGCCGTGCACGAACCCGAGCGCGTCGCGAAGCGGCAGCGGCCAGACCATGCCGACCTTGTAGATATCGATGCCAAGACGCCGGCACGCAGTTTCGTCGAGGCCGATGAGGCGCAGCGCCTCCATCAGGTCGAGATGCCCCTTGCCGGTGGTCACGATGCCGTAACGCGCATTCGGCAGGTCGTAGATTTTCCGGTCGATCGGGTTGGCGCGGGCGAAGGCATAGACGGCATGCTTCTTCGCCTCCATCCGGGTCTCGATCTGCGGTCCGGGCAGATCGGGCCAGCGATAGTGCAGGCCGCCGGGGGGAGTCTCGAAATCGGGCAGGATGAAACGCCGCTCCGGCGGCAGATCGAAGCTCGTCGCGCTCTCGACCGTTTCGGATATTGCCTTGAAGCCGACCCACATGCCGGAAAACCGGCTGAGCGCATATCCATAGGCGCCGAATTCCAGGTATTCCGCCACCGAGGCCGGATTGAGCGTCGGCATGAAGAAGCTCATGAACGCTACATCCGACTGATGGGGCATCGAGGAGGAGACGCAGCCGTGATCGTCTCCCGCAACAACCAGCACGCCGCCGTGTGGCGAGGCACCATAGGCGTTGCCATGCTTCAGCGCGTCGCCCGCGCGATCCACGCCCGGCCCCTTGCCGTACCAGAGGCCGAAAACCCCCTGAACGGTCTTTCCGGCCTGTGTCTCGACCTGCTGAGAGCCGAGAACGGCCGTTGCCGCAAGATCCTCGTTGACTGCCGGCAGGAACTCGATGTCGTTGTCCGCAAGCAGCGCCTTCGCACGCCAGAGTTCCTGATCGACCGCTCCGAGCGGCGATCCGCGATAGCCGGAAACGAGGCCGGCGGTCTCAAACCCTGCCGCGCGGTCTCGTCTGGCCTGATCGAGCAGGATTCGGACCAGCGCCTGTGTCCCGGTCATGAAGATGCGACCGGTCTGCGCCTTATATCGATCCTCCAGACGGTAGACATCCCGTTCGAGAGCCTGACACGATCGATCTTGCATGCTGCACCTGTCCCAGCCGACCATCCGGCGGCATAATCTTGGAAGAGGTTAGCGAATCGTGATGGAAATTCCTGTCGAACAATTCAATTTTAGGCTGAAAAGTGATTGAAAAATTCGATATAGAAGCCACTTCAGAAATATCTTACCGAAGGAAGCCATGCATCTGACCGAAACCGATCGTCGGATCCTGCGCTATCTCCAGCGCGATGTCAGGTTGTCGAACCAGGAACTGGCGGAGGCCGTGGCGATGTCACCGTCGGCCTGCTGGCGGCGGGTAAAGGCGCTGGAAGAGGCCGGTGTCATTTCCGGCTACGCTGCCTTGCTGTCGGCGGACCGGGCGGGGTTCCATTTCTCTGCGATCCTCCACGTGACTCTGGCGCGGCATGAGCACGGGCATGTCGATCAGTTCATTGAAGCGATTTCCCGCCGCCCGGAAGTGCTCGAATGCTTCGCGACGACGGGGGAGGCGGATTATCACCTGCGCGTCGTCTCGCCGGACAAGGACGCCTACAACCGGTTTCTCGACGAGGTTCTGTTCCGGTTGCCCGGTGTATCGCAGGTCCGTACGAACGTCGTTCTCAAGGAAATCAAGTTGACGCTCGCGCTGCCGGTTTGACGGGCGATGAGGCGGGCGGTTGTCTCCCGGGCCGGCTTTGCAGGAAAAGCGGGCTGTCCGTTATTTGTTTGCACCGCCTGCATCGACGTGCTACCGGGATTTCATCGAGTTTTGGCCGACTGAATTTGCCCCTGCGGAAATGCTTTTCCGCCTTGGCCGACGATCTCTTCCTTCTCGTCGATAGAAGATGCGCAAGTGCGGTCGATTGTCCTCGCCTGCGCGCTCCTTTTTTCTTTTGCTCTACAAAGGTTATTCCCATGCAGAACGGAACCGTCAAATGGTTCAATGCCCAAAAGGGCTTTGGTTTCATCCAGCCGGACAACGGGGGCACGGACGTCTTCGTCCACATCAGCGCCGTTGAACGTGCGGGCCTGAACGGGCTCAACGAAGGCCAGAAGGTGTCGTTCGAGATCGTTGCCGATCGTCGCACCGGCAAGTCGGCGGCGGATCGTCTCCAGATCGTCGGCTGATCCGGCACCCGGCTTCGCTTGCGAGCGTCCGGGTTTTCGATGCCGTCCCTTAGAGGGACGGCATTCCCTAGGCTTTGCCATTTTTTCAGGAGAACGGCATGCAGGTACTGGTTCGCGATAACAATATCGAGCAGGCGCTTCGTGTCCTGAAGAAGAAGATGCAGCGCGAAGGCGTCTTCCGCGAAATGAAGCAGCGCAAGGCTTACGAAAAGCCCTCTGAGCGGCGGAACCGCGAAAAGGGTGAGGCTATTCGCCGTACACGCAAGCAGCAGCGCAAGCAGATGCAGCGCGAAGGCCTGCTGCCGATGCCGAAGCCCAAGCCGCGCCCGGAGCGCGTGCGTGCCGCGTCGTTGCCGGCAACCACCGCGCTTTGATGGCAATTGCGGATCGGACCATCTGGTTCGATCTGCGCCACCGGAACCGTGGTTCCGGATCTTGTGGCTTGACATTGCAGTGCAACATGTCCACATAGCACGAAGAACGTCAGCGCCCACCGGCGTGTGAGCGAAGCAGCGTGAACGCACCCGCCGAACATTCGGGCGAAGGTGCCGGCTTCCCCCTTCAATCGTTCCTTTTCCGGCTGCCCCATCACGCGGGCGGCTCTTGTTGCCCCGGCGCTACAAGCGCACTCCGGGGCCCGGTGGCTGTGTGGCCGCCGAACCGAAAGACAATCACTTTGGCTTCCTTCAATGATTTCGCCCTGCTCGCGCCGCTTAAGCGCGCCCTAGATGGCGAGGGCTATGTCACCCCCACCCCCATCCAGATCCAGGCGATCCCGCAGGCGCTCGCCGGCAAGGACCTGCTCGGAATCGCCCAGACCGGCACCGGCAAGACGGCGGCCTTTGCCCTGCCGATCCTCCAGCGGCTCGGCAAGTCCGGCATAACGCGCAAGCCACGCGGCTGCCGGGCGCTGATCCTGTCACCGACGCGCGAGCTCGCCAGCCAGATCGCGGACAGCTTCCGCGCTTACGGCAAGCACATGCATCTTGCGATCGATGTCGTATTCGGCGGCATTCCGATCGGCCGGCAGATAAAGCGGCTCGCGACCGGCGCGGATATTCTCGTCGCGACGCCGGGACGCTTGCTCGATCTCGTCAGCCAGAAGGCACTGCGCCTTGACGATGTCGAGATCCTCGTCCTCGACGAAGCGGACCAGATGCTCGATCTCGGGTTTATCATCCCGCTGAAGCGCATCAACGCGCTGCTGCCGAAGAAACGGCAGAGCCTCTTCTTCTCCGCGACCATGCCCGAGGCGATTGCGGGCCTGGCCAAGGAATTCCTGACCGATCCGGTGCGCGTCGCCGTGACGCCTGTCGCAACGACCGCCGAGCGCGTGACGCAGGGCGTTATGCTGGTCTCGCAGGGGGCCAAGCAGGAGCTGCTCTACCATGTGCTCTGCGGCAAGGAGATCGGGCGTGCGCTCGTCTTTACCCGCACGAAGCATGGTGCGGACCGCGTCGTGAAACAGCTGATGAAGGACGGCATCGAATCCGCCGCCATCCACGGCAACAAAAGCCAGGCTCAGCGCGAGCGGGCACTGGGCGCCTTCCGCGCCGGCACCTGCCGGGTACTGGTGGCGACTGATATCGCCGCGCGCGGCATCGATGTCGATGGCGTGACCCACGTTATCAATTTCGAATTGCCGAACGTGCCGGAATCCTATGTCCACCGCATCGGCCGGACCGCCCGTGCCGGGGCGGCTGGCATCGCCATTTCCTTCTGCGCACGCGACGAACGCCCCTATCTGCGTGACATCGAGAAACTGACACGGCAGGCCGTGCCTGTTCTCGACCTGCCGGAAGGGTTCTCGCCCGAGCCGGCTTCGATCCGCGAGGTAACGGCTTCGGGTGTGCCGGCTCAACGCCCGGCGGGCAATCGCCCGGCGGGTGACCGCGCCGAGCCTTCCCGGCAGAAGCCGGCACGCCATCGCCGGCATCGTTCCCGCCGACCGAAGCAGGATGCCCGCCCGAGTGCACGGGCGGCAGGCGCCTGAGCTGTCGCAGTGACAGAGAGCAGGGCTTTGTCGCCGCTACGGCGCGGTGGCACGCTCCTGCCAAAAGAGCCATCGCCAGATCGCCAGACCCAAAAGGGCTCCGGCGATCTGTGCCAGTATGAAAGCGGGTGCGCTCGACGGCGCGATTCCCGCGAAGCTATCCGAGAACATGCGTCCAAAGGTCACAGCGGGATTGGCGAAGCTCGTCGAGGCGGTGAACCAGTAGGTCGCCGTGATCGTGAGGCCGACAAGCATCGGCACAGCCCTGGGCGCATGCGCGAGGCCACCGAAGATGGCGCCGAGCAGCATGACGACTGCCACAGCTTCTGACAGCCAGAGCCCACCACCCGTCCTTATTTTCGTCGACCACTCGAGCAAAGGTAACCCGAACATGGCGTTTGCGAGCAGGGCGCCCGCCATTCCGCCCGCGCATTGGGCGACGATATAGCCCGCGAGCCTCCCAGCCCCCATCTGCCGCAAGGCTGCGAAAACAAGGCTGACCGCCGGATTGAAATGCGCGCCGGAAACGGGACCCAGAATTGTGATCAGCACGACGAGAATGGCGCCGGTCGGGATGGTGTTGCACAGAAGCGCGAGCGCCTGATTGTCGCCGGCAAGCCGCTCCGCCGTGATCCCCGAACCGACGACGGTTGCGACCAGAAAGGCCGTCCCGAGCGCTTCGGCGGCGAGGGCGCGGGGCAGGGGCGTTTCGTTCATGCCGACCCGGCCCGCGTGGCCGCATTCCCACCCGCGTGGATGATCTCGCCGTCTTCTTTTACAAAATTGGTGGTCAGTCCCTGCGGCAGGAGATCGAGAACGGCTTCCGAGGGGCGGCAGAGCCTGACGCCGCGAGCCGTCACCACGATCGGGCGGTTGATGAGAATCGGATGCTCCATCATCGCGTTGACGAGCACTTCGTCGCCGAGGGTCGGGTCGCCTAGTCCGAGTTCCGCGTAAGGCGTGCCTTTCTCGCGCAGGAGCGCCCGCAAGGGGATGCCCATCCGGGCCACGAGGTCAAGAAGCGTCGTGCGGTCCGGCGGGATCTTCAGATACTCGATAACGACGGGTTCAATCCCGGCCGCGCGGATCATCGCGAGCGCGTTGCGCGAGGTGCCGCAAGCCGGATTGTGGTAGATCGTAACGGTTTCCATCGGACGTCTCCGGAGCTGGTTTTCTGCTTGTCTATGCCATCGATGACATTTGCATGACATGCCCGGCAAGCCTTTACGGCCGCCGGACATCCGGTTGCCCAAGGGCCTGGGGTAAGGAATAGGAGTGAATCGCTCATGGCTTCCTGGACGCCTCCTTTCCTGCTTCTGACGCCGGGAGGCCATGATCGGCAGCACCAGATTCATCGACGAGTTCAAGCGCGACGCGGCGTGTCAGATGACCGAACGGGGCTATTCTGTTACGGAGGTCTCGCAGCGGCTTGGCGTTGGTCAGCATTCCCCCTACGAGTGGCGCAAAAAATTCTCGTAACCGGCCTGCGGGTCGGGCAATGCATCCATCCGGTCCAGCTAGTCTTCCGCCGTGTCAGCGGCTCGCTGCGCTTCCTTTGGAACAGCGGTGGGAATCGTCAGTTTATCAAGCGCAGTTCGCAAGCGCGGTGTTGCGAAATCAACGAAGGCCCGCACCTTTGGCGAGATCAGCCGGGTCTGCGGATAGACGAGGCTGACGGGCACGGCCGGAGGTATAAATTCGTCGAGAACCGGCACCAGGCTGCCCTCCCGGATCTTGTCAGCCACCATGTAGGACAAGGCGATGGTGATCCCGTCGCCCATTTCTGCTGCTCCAATTGCGGCCACGGCGTCATTGATTTCGAGGCGCGGCATAAACGAGACGCTGTGTCCGCTCCGGCTATCCATGAAGCGCCATTCTCGATTGGGCATCAGGCCCGTGAAGGCTATCATGGAATGCAGGCGCAGATCGGCCGGTGAGAGCGGATTGCCGCGCCGGGCGAGGTAATCCGGGCTCGCCACCAGGATACGACGCACCATCCCGACCTTCTTCGCGACAAGGCTGGAATCGGGCAGTTGGCCGATCCTGACGGCCACATCGATGCCCTCCTCGATGAGGTTGGCAAGGCGATCCAGCAAGATTACCGAGACGGAAACTCGCGGGTTCTGGCTGAGGAAAGCGCAAACGATCGGCGCCAGCGTCGAACGCCCGAAGGTCACGGAAGCCGTGACGTTGAGATGACCATTCGGAACGGCTGTTTCACCAACTGCTTCCTTTTCCGCCGTGTCGAGATCGCCCAGAATCCGCCGGGCATTCTCAAGGAAACGCTGCCCGACATCCGTAATCGCCAGACTGCGCGTCGTGCGGTTGAAGACGCGGGCGCCAAGTCGGTCTTCCAGTGCCGAAATCGCACGCGTGACGGCGGGTGGAGACATGCGCATGCGCGCGCCGGCTTTGGCGAAACTGCCCGCGTCAGCCACTGCGATAAAGACCTCGATCTCGTGCAGTCGATCCATATCTATTCCCCCTGATGGAACAATGAATTCCATGCATCGCGTATTCTTTCAAGACGGATAAGGCACCAATCTGTGTCGCAACGGACCATATGGTTCGCCTGATCAACCCAACGAGGATCGGTTCAAATGCATCAGGTTGTCGTTGCGGATACTCATGCCGCAAAAGACGCAGCGCGCTGCTCGGTCTCGTTATGGCCCGAGTGCTGCGGTCGGGCCCGTTCGATAGAGGTGTTTCTCGATGCTTGACGTCACACGACGCGGCTTTGCCGCATCACTTGCTGCCCTGCCACTCCTCGCAGCTCGACCGACAATGCTTCAGGCGCGTGCGGCAGGACCACTCTCCCGGCTGCCTGTCACTGCGCGCTATCAGATCGGCCGCTTCGAGGTGACCGTCATCTCGGACGGCTTCATCGACTTCCCGTTCGACCTGTTCACCGGCGTGACACCAGATCAGGCGAAAGCCGCCACGCAGGCCGTCTACGCCGCCGGCAACAACGGCGTGCGCGGCAGCTTCGCGACCTGGCTCATCAATGATGGCCAGCGTTATGTGCTGGTCGATAGCGGGCCGGCCGGCACGGTCAGCAGGACTTCAGGCTACCTGCCGGGAACGCTCGCGGTGCTCGGCGTGAAGCCCACGGACATCGATGCGGTGATCCTCACCCATGCCCATGTCGACCATATCGGTGGCATGGTCGCGGGGAACCGCAACAACTATCCCAATGCCGAGGTCTATATCGACCGGCGCGACGTAAAGACCTTCACCGATGCGTCGATCGAAGCCCGCGCGCCGGAGATCACGAAGTCGAGCTTCGTGGCCACGCAGCAATTGGTGCGGCTCTATCCGAAGCTGCAGCAGATCGACGGCGACCGCGAGATCATGCGCGGGATTTCCGTGTTCGATCTTTCAGGCCACACGCCGGGGCAGATCGGTGTGAAGATCGAGGATGGCGGGCAGAGCCTGAACCTCGTCTCCGACATGCTGTTCCATCCGGCGGCGCATCCGGCGCTTCCCGGCTTCGGGATCATCTTCGAGATGGACAAGGCAGCGGCAGATGCGTCGCGTGCCCGGTTCTTCCCGAAGGCAGCGGAGGAGAAGTCCCTGCTCGCGGCCACCCACATGCCCTTCCCGGGCGTCGGGCGGATTGTGAAGGAGGGAGCTGGCCTCAAGTGGCTGTCGGCCGATTGGTCCTACGCGAATTGAACACTGAAACGCGCGCGGGACGCCCCAGCACCCCGAGCCGTGCGCCGAAAAAGGAGATGATGATGTCAGCGCCCCCGATGGTTCCCGGTTCGCGTCCGCCTCTGCCGCCGTTTACGCGCGAAACCGCCATTCAGAAGGTGCGGATGGCCGAAGATGCCTGGAATTCGCGCGACCCGGAGCACGTCTCGCTCGCCTATACCGAGGACAGTCGCTGGCGGAACCGGGCGGAGTTCCCGGTGGGCCGTGCCCAGATCGTGGAATTCCTGACCCGCAAATGGTCGCGCGAGCTGGACTACCGCCTCATCAAGGAACTCTGGGCCTTCACCGAGAACCGGATCGCCGTGCGTTTTGCTTATGAATGGCGCGACGATGCCGGAAACTGGTTCCGCAGTCACGGCAACGAGAACTGGGAGTTCGACGAGCGCGGGCTGATGCGCCTGCGCTTTGCAAGCATCAACGATCAGCCGATCCGTGAAAGCCATCGGAAGTTCCGGTGGTCGCAAGGCCCGCGTCCGCAGGATCATCCGGGTTTGTCAGACCTCGGGCTCTGATGTCAGGGGCTTCGTGGCCCTGAGGAGAATGTCATGTCGCACAAGTTCGCAGATATCGCCTTCACCCCGACGGTGAAGAAGGTGCAGGAGGACCAGGGGAGCCGGACGGCCTATGCCCGGATGGAAGGTGTTCCGGAGGCGATGAACCACGCTCTCACCGGCGCGGAGGCCGGCTTCATCGCGGCACGGGATTCGTTGTACATGGCGACGGTCGGCGAGACGGGCTGGCCCTACATCCAGCATCGCGGCGGCCCCGCCGGCTTTGTGCGGGTGATTGACGAACACACGATCGGCTTCGCGGATTTCCGCGGTAACCGGCAATATGTCAGCGTCGGCAACCTGATGACTGACGATCGCGTATCGTTGTTTTTCATGGATTATCCAAACAAGACGCGCCTCAAGCTTTTTGGCCGCGCCCGCATCATCGGGCTTGAGGACCAGGCGACACTCGGCCGGCTTGAACTGCCGGATTACCGGGCACGGGTCGAACGCGGGTTTCTCATCAAGGTCGAAGGGTTCGACTGGAACTGCCCGCAGCACATCACCGAGCGGTTCACGCTTGATGAGATCCGTGCCGTGACCGCGCCGCTCACTACCCGCATTGCCAAACTCGAGGCGGAACTCGCCCGTCGTCCGGCCTTGCGCTCGGCTGATTGAGGTGCGCCATGCTGGAGAGAATCGAACGCCGGAGCCGTTACCGGGAATGCCTCGAACTGGAGGCGCAATACGGGCAGTTCATGCCGTGCGAAGGCTATGCCCATGCCGAAGACCTTGGAAGCAACGAGACGCAATCGGAGCAAAGCACCTTGCTCCACCGGATCGTGACCGCCTGGCTCGATGGGTTGCACGAATTGCGCTACACCCTTCGTCGGTCGTGACGTGGATATCATGGCCCATCCGATCAAGCTGCATCGCTTCCGCCTGTCTGGTCATTCGCACCGGGTCGAGCTCTTCCTCTCCCTTCTCGGACTTCCCTTCGAAAGGGTCGAGGTGGAGCTTGGAAAAGGTGAGCACAAGACACAGGCTTTCCTGGCCCTCAACACCTTCGGGCAGGTTCCCGTGATTGAGGATCATGGCCTCGTGCTCGCGGATTCCAATGCCATCCTTGTCTATCTCTCCAGCACCTACGACACCGAACGACGCTGGTACCCGCCTGATCCGGCTGGCATGGCAGCCGTGCAACGCTGGCTGTCGGCGGCGGCAGGCCCTCTGTTGTCGGGACCAGCCTTCGCCCGTCTTGTAGGCATTTTCAATGCCAAGCACGATCTCGAACGGGCGCATGCAACGGCAAGGAGCCTCTTTGCGGTGATGGAGAAGCAGCTGGACCGGCAAGGCGGTTATCTTGTGGCGGACCATCCCACGATCGCTGACATTGCCCTCTATACCTATACGGCGCATGCCGACGAGGGGCATTTCGATCTCGCCTCGTATCCGGCGATCCGGCTCTGGCTGGCGGCGATCGAAGCGCTGCCGGGCTTCGTGCCCATGGCCCGGACCGAGCCGCGCTACGGGTTGCCGAAAGGAGCATAAGATGGAACCCGTTACCGATCATCGTGATCGCATCTCTTCGTCGGAACCTTCCGAAGCAGCATCAGCGCGCCCTTCGCCGTTTCATGCCGGCGAGCAGAGCTTGCAGCTGAGGGTGGGCATCCGCGCGCGCTTGGAGGAGATCGGTCAGCGCGTGATCCGTGACTACATGCCCGATCAGCATCGTGAGTTATTCGAAAAATTGCCGTTTCTGGTGCTTGGCGCGGCTGACTCGGCCGGCCAGCCCTGGGCGGGGCTTGTTGCCGGGCAGCCTGGCTTCGTGACAACCACCTCCACCCGTATGGCGATCGGTGCGGTGCCGGACGCTGCCGACCCGATGGCAGGTCTCTTTCGGGTTGGCGCGCCGGTTGGTGTGCTGGGCATCGAACTCACGACGCGGCGGCGCAACCGGTTGAACGGCATCATCGCGAGCCATGACGGAGCGGGTATTGCGATTACCGTCGAGCAGAGTTTCGGTAATTGCCCGAAATTCATCCAGCGGCGCACCATCCGCCAGATCGAGCGGCCCAATCCACCCGCGACACGGATCGAAGGGAAGCGGCTCTCGGTCGAGGCACAGGCGTTGATCGCGGCCGCCGATACCTTCTTCATCGCCTCATGGAATCCACCACTTGCTGAGCGGGGAGCGGGCGTTGATGTTTCGCATCGCGGCGGGAAATCCGGTTTCGTGCGCGTGGACGAGAGTGACGGCCACACCGTGCTAACCGTGCCGGATTTCAACGGCAACGGCTTTTTCAACACCCTCGGAAATCTCTCGCTCGATCACCGTTGCGGCCTTTTGTTTCTTGATTTCGTCCGAGGCGATCAGGTGCAGATCGTTGCGCGGGCGGAGATCATGTGGGAGGGGGCGGAGCTCGACGCTTTTGATGGCGCCGAGCGTCTGCTGCGCTTGACGATTGAACACGGTCTCTTTCGGCCCGCTTCGCTCCCTTTTGAAAGCGAGATCACGGAATTCTCGCCGCATCTTGCCCATACGGGGGGCTGGTCGACATCGGAAGTGTGACACAGGCGCTTACGCCGCGTGCAACCGAACACCAGTCCTTGCCATGTTATTCAAATTTTCCCGCTTTGCGTCCACTCGGCGCGCGCCGGGCGCGTGGCAGCGTTGGATATCCGCTTTTCAAGGACGTCTACGCTCAAAGCCTGTGGCGATAGCTCATCCAAATTATTCCTTCAATCGGAATAGATATTTATATTTTTTGAATATTCATCCGAAAATCGAAACTCATTAGCTTGCGTGATGTCGAACCCGACACCCAGATCACAAGCCAAACTGGAACCTCAACCATGTCCCGTATCCCCACCCCCGCCAGCATCGAAGCCGCACCAGCCAATGCCCGGCCCTTGCTGGAAGCCGTGAAGAAGCAGCTCGGCGTCGTGCCGAACCTGTTTCGTCTCGTCGCCAACTCCCCCGCCGCGCTCGAAGGCTACCTCGGCCTCAACGGCGCGCTCGGCAAAGGCTCGCTCGATGCCCGAACCCGTGAGCGCATCGCGCTGGCCGTCGCCGAAATCAATGGCTGCAGCTACTGCCTTTCTGCACATACCTATCTCGGCAAGAACCTTGCCAAGTTAGACGATGCCGAACTCGCCGCCAACCGTCGTGGTGTCTCGAACGATCCGCAGGCGGATGCTGCCGTGCGCTTCGCGGTGAAGGTTATGAACAATCGCGGCCATGTCAGCGATGCTGATCTCTCGGCCGTTCGGATGGCCGGCTATTCGGATGCGCAGATCGTGGAGATCGTGCTGCATGTCGCGCTCAACACGCTCACCAATTACGTCAACGAAGTCGCGAAGACCGACATCGATTTCCCGGTCGTCGAGGCCCGCTCGGCTGCCTGAGACCTTCATCAACCCCCCTATTCCTTAAAGGAACAGTCACGTGGAAAAAACCAAGTCTATCACCCTCGGCCGGCGGGCAATCCTTTTCGGCGGCATCGCTCTGCTAACCGCAGTCACAACCATGCACGCGCCCGCGATCGCCTATGACGTGAACTCGACGGCGGCGATCAATGTCGACAAGAACGGCGTGATCCTGCGCAATTTCGACCCGACGAGCTACAGCTCGAACAAGGCCCCGCATGTCGGCGCGGCGGAATACACCGCCTCCAGCGAAGGTGCGATCTATCGCTTTGGGAGCAGCAGCATGCGGGATCGGTTCATCGCCGAACCGGCCAAGTACAAGCCGGCCTTCGGTGGCTTCTGCGCCACCGGCGCTGCACTTGGCAAGAAGCTCGACGGCGACCCGCAGATTTTCCGGATCTACAACGGCCAGCTCTATGTCTTTGTGCACCAGCAGGCCGCCGAAATTTGGGACAAGGATCCGGCGGGTACGCTCGCCAAGGCGAACGCCAACTGGCCCAAGATCCGCAGCAAAACGCCCGCTTCGCTCTGACGGGCTTGGGGGGGTAGCTGGCTTAAGGCTGGCCCCCCCCTTGAAACAGTCGTTGGCCCGGTGATGTGAGCATCCAAAGCTGCCTTTGCCACGATTGGATCGAATGCTTCATAGGGCGAAGAATCGCCATTTGCTGCAGCAGGAACGAGTGACTGCTCTCCAGAATACGAATTGAAACGAACTCCGACCCGGCCGCAGAGCGTCCGGGTCGGTCGCTTCATGCAGTACGGGTGCTACGGACCGGGAAGTCGATGTCGGTCCCGGCAACGTGGTTGATGTAGTTGATGAAGATGTTCGCTACGACGTTCGCGGCAGCCTCCGGGCTTGCGCCGGTGTCGGAGACTTGGGTGATACGTAACATTTAGACTAGTCCTTTCTTGGCGGATGAAAATCAGGCCGAAACCATGTCGGTTTCGGGCTTGGAAAGGCCGATCACGGCCACGACGGCGGCGCCGTTCAGCCAGTAGTAGGCGGCATCGAGCCCTGTAAGGCCGAGCGCGAAGGGCAGGATCAGGAAGAGCACGCCGACGGCGAGGTCGACGGCGAGGTGCAGTCTGTAGGGCAGCACCCGGATCAGGCCGGTCTGGTGGTCGGTGAAGACAGTCAGCAGCAGGGCCGCCACGCCGATGATCGGCGAAATGGTCAACGCGAGCGCGTTGGACGCACCGAGACCGAGGAGAAACGGCAGGGTGATGAGCGCGAAGGCGACGGGATAATCGAGCCAGGAATGGATTTGTTTGGTGACGAAGCGCATGGCATCTGTCCTTTCGGCGGGTTTCAGAAGACGACGGAGTGTCGCCGATGGCCATATTTAGCCACGCTTTTCGGGACGATGAATTCCAGAAAGTCCGGATTGCTGCGCAGATCGTCCGGAATGGACGGGCGATCTATCAGGCTGCGGTTTGCCGCATCTCTCCGGTTTGACGGAAGGCAGCAGGCGACAGGCCGATTTCCTTCTTGAACACCCGGCTGAACGCTGACTCCGAGGCGTAGCCGGAAACTTCCGCAGCCTCGGCAACGCTGAGCCCGCGCGTGGCGAGCGCCTCCCGTGCGATCTGCATTCGCCAAGAGGTGACATAGGACATCGGCGTCACGCCGAGTCGTTGCGTGAAGCGTTCGGCGAAACCGGTGCGCGACAGGCCGGCCTCGCGTGCCAGCGAAGCAACAGTCCAGTCTCCGGCGGGGGTGCGATGGAAGGACGTGAGCGCCCGCGCAAGCTGCGGGTCAGCGAAGCCCGCCACGCCGCTGCTACCCTCCGCGGTCTGTTCAATATGAGCGCGGATCGCCTGGGCAAAGATCGCTTCGGACAGTTTCAGCGCGATCAGGTCGCCACCAAGCCGCGCACCGCCCGCTTCGGCGCCGATGACCTTCAGCGTCGCTTCAAGCCATGGCCCGGCCTCGTCGCCGTAGCCGCGCAAGTGAATGAATGGCGGGAGCCGGTCGAACAGCAGGTGGCGCGAACCTTCGGCCAGCGCGAAATGGCCGCAGATAAGCTGGGTGTCGCGGATCGTCTCGCCGCCGCCCCAGACCAGTGTGCCATGGCCTGGGAACCCCGAGCGCGCCAGGACGTCATCGAGAGGTAGTGCCTCGTCAGGACCGGTATGGCGACACGATAGAACATGCGCTGTGCCATGCGGGATGATGATCAAATCGCCCTGCGCCAGATGTACGGGTTGCTTGCCCTCGCCGACACGCAGCATTGCCTCGCCCCGATGCGCGAAATGAAATCGCGCCACATCGCGGAAGGCAGGCACGCGAACGCCCCAAGGCTCGGTGAAGCTCGTGCGGAAATAGAGCGAGCCTCGAAGCGAGAGGCGGGTGAGGATGTCACTAAGCAGGTCCAACATGGCGGCACGATGTGACGGCAATCACCGTTTGTCCAGATAGCTGGACGAATGAGCGGATATTCCAAACTATAAGGCATTCTTTGTCCTCAATCGGAGAGTGTATCTGATTGGGGCTCTCAGAAAAGGAGACTCCAATGAACACGATGAACCGTTCCGTCGCCGCTGTCGCAGCGACAATCGCGCTCGTCATAGGCGGGTTTGGCGCCCATCAGGCTGTGCGCGTGCAATCGGCAATGGCCAGCAGCACGGTGATCGGTGAAGGCAATGTCACCTCGATCCCTGCAGGATTCCGCCAATGGACCTTCCTCGGCGCGCACCTGACGCCGAATGTGCTCAACGGCGCCGCCGCAGGCTTCCCCGAATTCCACCGTGTCTACATCCGCCCCGATGTGTAAGCCGAACTCGAAAGGACGGGGCGCGTTGACGAACCTTCGAGCCGATGTTTCCTCGCCAAAAGCTTCGCCGGCATCGGCATGATGGTGAAGGACGGCGACCGTGTCGCCGACACAAACGGCTGGGGCTTCTTCAACTTCGGTCATCACGAGCCGCCCCATGCCGAGACGGTGACCACCGCATCGGCCGCGGAATGCGCGTCGTGCCACGCCGACAACGCTGCGACCGAGATGGTGTTCGGCAAGTTCTATCCGATCCTTGGGCAGAACCGAGGGCGGGACCGGGTGCGATGGTGCGGCCCAGTAAAAATGCAGTGGATTCGTATCGAATTTCGGTGAAACACAATGTCTGTTCCACCTTTTCAATCGTAATCGTCCGTTATTGCGGACGATTGGACATAATCTCTGAACGCGCCGGAATTCCCACGGACCGCGATCTGCCCCAACCTTTTTCCACGCCCGACTGGTCAAGCGGCCGGGGCGTAGCCAATCAATCGAAAGGAAAGCTTATGTCTCGCAAACTGACCCTCGCCGCCGCAACACTCGTGGCTCTCTGCGCCTTCGGTCCGGCCATGGCGGCCGACGAAGTCAACGTCGTCCCGGGCCTGACCGCCGCAGGTGCGCCGCTGGGCCTGCACGGATCGGATCCCGTCGCGCTTCTTGATCAAGGCAAGAACGTCGGAGGCGCTGCGACCCAGACCGTCATCCATGATGGCGTGTCGTACTACTTCGCCTCCGAGGCGAACAAGAAGACTTTTGAGGCTAACCCCACCCGCTATGTTGTCCAGAATGGCGGCTTCTGCACCTTCGGTGTCTCGGTCAACAAGAAGTTCGACGGAGATCCCAAATTTTCGGCCGCCGTCGACGGCAAACTCTACGTCTTCCTGAATGAAGAGATCTACAATGCTTTCCTGAAAGACAAGGCAGGTACGATCTCGAAAGCGGCGAAGAACTGGAAGAGCATCAAACACTCCGCAGCCAAGGCGCTCTGATCCAAAACGCGCCTCCGGACCGGCCGGTTCCCGTCGGTCCGGACTTTCCATGGAGAAGCACATGCCCCAGCACATCACCCTCGTCAGCCAAGTGCTTTGCCCATATGTTCAACGCATTGCCATCGCGCTTGCCGAGAAGGGCGTGGCGCATGACCGCCTGACCGTCGATCTGGCGAACAAGCCCGGCTGGTTTCTGGCGCTTTCGCCGCTCGGGCGCACGCCCGTCCTGAGGGTTAGCGAGGCGGCGCTGTTCGAATCGACTGCCATCCTTGAATTCCTCGAGGAGACGCAGCCCCAGCCGCTCCACCCTGCTGACCCGGTCGAGCGCGCGCGGCACCGCGCGTGGATGGGCTTTGGCACAGAATGCCTGAACGGCATCGCTGGCTTCTATTCGGCGTTGGACAATTCAAGTCTGGACATGAAAGCCGCCACGCTTCACGCACGCTTCCGGCTTCTCGAGCGGCGCGGTGGAGCCCTGTCGCGGACACTCGGACAGAGCGCTCGCACAGTCGAACTGCTGGCGTGATCGAGGAGCTCGACGATGCGACACCCAGTGATTGAACACCCGGCGGACATGCCCGACCGGTTATCCGCGCCCACGATCACCTTCGCACGGCTGACCGAGGTGCCGCCCGATCTTCTGGTCGCGCACATGTCCGATCCCCGGATGGCCGAACACATGCCACTGCTGACCGAACCTTGGGACATCGCCGTCGCCGAGCACTTCGTGACGGCAAAGGAAGCCACATGGCAGCGAGACGGGCTTGGTCACTGGGCGATCCTCGCCGATGGAAGCTATGTCGGATGGGGCGGGTTCCAGAAGGAAGGCGATGAATGGGACTTCGGCCTTGTCCTGCGGCCAGACGCCTTCGGACTTGGCGCGGCGATCACGCGGGCCGCGTTGGACTTCGCCCGGGCTGATCCGCGGATCGCTTTCGTCACCTTTCTGTTGCCGCCGTCGCGCCGCAACCTCGGCGCGCTGGCACGGCTGGGTGCCCGCTTCGTCGGCGAGGTGGACCATGCCGGGGCATCGTTCCGGAAGTACTGGCTCGAGATGGAACGAGAGGCCGAACAGCCGGGACAGAGCACAATCAGGAGAAGAAAAAGATGGCCATCATCGATCACATGAGTCTCGGCGTCGCGGACGTACCGGCGGCGAGAGACTTCTATGTGATCTGCTTTCCAAACTCGGGATCAACTGTCCTTGCCAAGGGAGAGGGCTTCGCCGTCTTCGGACGCGCGCGTGGAGTTCCTGCTGCTATCACCCTTCGATGGCCGCGCAGCAAGCGCCGGCAATGGTGCACATGTCGCCTTCGCCGCGCCCAACCAGGAAGCGGTCACGAACGCCCATGCCGTCGGCCTTGATGCAGGTGCAAGCGACGAAGGCGCACCTGGCGTGCGCGCTGCCTATCCGATGCCGCCTGAAGTCTCATCCTAGTCACTTTTGGACATTGGACTTGTCTTCGGGCGCAGGGCAAGCATGTGTGGTGGCGTTGGATCGAGGTAAGACCGACACGGGTGACCTTACCTTGGGATGCAGTGGAGCGGGCTGCAACCAGGGCTTTGGGTGGTGAGGGTGGCATGGTGCCGCCCGTGCTATCCGGGAGATCCGTGCGATGTCGGCGACGACGTGTTCTTCACTGCAGCATGAACGAAGCTGGTGTGGTTTGCGCGCATAGTTGAGTCGATAGCTCGACCCTCCATCCGCCCGCTTCGAAGCAGGTAGCCCGGCTTCCTCTTCGCCTGTGGCCATAAGTCTTGATCGTCATTCCGGTGATGAGCCACATCAACAAGAAGGGTGCGGTATCGCTGCTATATCTCCCGCGCGCTCCTTGATGGCGAGCCCGAGCATGCGAAAGCCAATCCAGATGCAGACGACGCGCAGGCAAAAAACGACCCTTCAACAGAACGCCTGATCTGCCCCTGGCTGTTGAAGCAATGTAACCGGGGCCGACGCCCGCGATCGAACCCGACTGCAAGCCCGGCATGCAAACGATCGAACCCGACGAGGGGTTGCCGAACCTGCGACAAAAGCCGGCAATCACCAAACCGCCGCTGAGAAAACCTGCGCGGGGGCGCCAATCCCATCAGCGAAGACGTTCTGAGACGGCGCGCGAATGGCTGACGGGTCGCGCCAAGCCTCGGAAGTGTCGGGATGTTCCGGAAACTAAATAATCCAACTAAATCAATGATCTAGAGGATGGTGGAGCTAAGCGGGATCGAACCGCTGACCTCCTGCATGCCATGCAGGCGCTCTCCCAGCTGAGCTATAGCCCCGTTCCAAAAGACATGCCTGGGAGCATGTCGACCCGGCGTTTCGACCGGAGGCGCGGTAATGTCACAAGACGTTCCGCGCCGCAAGAGGGTTTTACGAAATTCCGAGCTGGGATATCTCCGGCGCTTCGCCCGCACCCGGAAGGACCTCAGCCCTCCTCGTCCTCGTCGATGTCGTTGTCGATAAGATCGCTCACATCGCCGTCATCCTCGTCCTCGTCGGCTTCGAGGAAGGTATCGTCGTCGTCATCGCCGAGATCGACATCGTCATCGGTGCCGACAACGACCTTTTCGTCCGCCTCCGCATCCTCGAGCGGAACGAGCTCGGCGGAGGTGTCCACCACCTCATCATCGCTCTCTTCGTCCGCCTCGGCCTTGGCGACCTTGGGCTGTGGGTCGAAATAACTGCGTGCGTAGCTCTGCCCCGTATAGGGCGAAACGATCGGGTCGCGACCGAGATCGTAGAACTTCTTGCCGGTTACGGGGCAAATGCGCTTCGTGCCGAGTTCATCCTTGGGCAATTTCGCGTTCCTGTCAGAAAGGCCCGGGGAGCGGACCGGGAGCAAAAACTTCCGCTTGCAAAGTCGGGATGAAGCCCGTTAGTGGCCTCAATCACCTGTGTCAAATGCTTGTTGCGATGAATTTGCGCAAGAGTGTTTTTTGTCCCCGTTTCCTCCAGGCCGGGGATAAGCGGGATGGCAGTCGAACGGGGATCGAATATGGCTCACGGCATTGAGGTGCGTCCGATGCAGGCGCGGCGCAAGGGCGCCCTCTCCGGCACGGTGACCGTGCCGGGCGACAAGTCGATCTCGCACCGCGCACTGATTCTCGGTCTGCTGACGGTGGGCGAGACGGTGGTGACTGGCCTCCTCGAAGGCGAGGATGTGCTCCGCACCGCCGATGCCGCCCGCGCGCTTGGTGCCAATGTAGAACATCTCGGTCCGGGGCACTGGCGCGTCCATGGCATGGGCGTCGGTACCTTGCTGGAGCCGCGCGAGACACTGGATTTCGGCAATGCCGGCACCGGATCGCGCCTGATGATGGGCGTCGTTGGCGGGCACCCGATCCGCGCGACCTTCGACGGCGATGCCTCGCTCAGGAAACGCCCGATGGGTCGTATCCTCACCCCGCTCCGGCAGATGGGCGTCGAGGTTCTCGATGCCGCGTCCGGCGATCGCCTGCCGCTGACGATCCGCGGCGCCGATGCCTGCATCCCGATCACCTACGAAACGCCGGTCGCTTCGGCACAGATCAAATCAGCCGTGTTGTTCTGCGGCCTCAACGCGCCGGGTGAGACGACCGTCATCGAGAACGAAGCGAGCCGCGACCACACCGAGAAGATGCTCGCCTATTTCGGCGCGGAGATCCGATCCGATGCTCACGGCACGCATGGCCGCCGCATCACGCTCAAGGGGCAGCCGGAGCTCGCGCCGAAACCGATCGTCGTACCCGCCGACCCCTCGTCCGCCGCCTTTCCGATGGTCGCAGCGCTGATCGTGCCAGGCTCGGATATCGTCGTGCGCTCGGTCATGATGAACCCGTTGCGCATCGGCCTCATCACGACGCTGATCGAGATGGGCGCCGACATTACCGAACTCGATCGCCGGATCGAGGGCGGCGAGGAGGTGGCGGATCTTCGCGTGCGGTACTCGGCGCTCAAGGGCGTTGATGTGCCGGTCGAGCGCGCACCCTCGATGATCGACGAATATCCTATCCTCGCGGTTGCAGCCGGCTTCGCGACGGGCGAGACGCGGATGAACGGCCTGCAGGAACTGCGCGTCAAGGAGAGTGATCGGCTTCAAGCGGTTGCGGATGGGCTTGCGGCCAACGGTGTCGCGCATGAAATCTTGGGCGCCGATCTCATCGTCTCCGGCAACGGCAAGGCGGCGCGTGGCGGCGGAACGGTCGCAACGCACATGGACCACCGCATTGCCATGAGCTTCCTCGTCATGGGCCTCGCATCGGACAAGCCGGTTGCGGTCGATGACATGAGCTTCATTGCGACGAGCTTTCCCGACTTTGTGCCACTGATGACGCGGCTCGGCGGAGATCTTGGCTGATGGCGGGGCCGATCATCGCGGTCGATGGTCCGGCGGCCTCGGGCAAGGGTACGCTGGCGAAGAAGCTCGCCGCGCGCTACGGCCTGCCGGCGTTGGATACCGGCCTCCTTTACCGTGCTGTCGGCCAGAAGATGCGTGATGGAGGCCATGATTTTGCGGATGAATCGGCGGCCGTCGCCATCGCAAAGCGCTTTGACGCCGCTTGGCTCGATGATCCGCGCTTGCGGGAGCGTCTCGCGGGGGAGGCGGCAAGCCGCGTCGCCAAGGTGACGGGCGTGCGCGAAGCCTTGCGTAAGTTCCAGCAGGATTTCGCGCACCGACCCGGCGGTGCAGTGCTCGACGGTCGGGATATCGGCACCGTCATCGCACCGGACGCGACGGCGAAACTATGGATTGATGCGGATGTGAAAATCCGCGCGGGAAGACGCTACAAAGAACTCACTGCGCGTGGTGAACCGGTGACGGAGGCGGATATCCTCGCCGATCTCGTCGCGCGCGACGACCGCGATGCACCGAACATGGTCATTGCCACCGATGCGGTGCGGATCGATACCTCCCTGATGGGGATTGACGAAGCCTTTGCGGCGGCTTTGTCTGCGGTCGAGGGTTGCCTCGCACGGAAATAGGCGAGGGGTCCGCGAAGGAGGATTTTGCCTGTGACCGCCACGACCAAGGATTTCGAGCCGATACCGCTGCCCGATTATTTCGAATATCCCCCCGGCGAGATGCTGGCGCGGGCGGAGGCCTTCCGGACGGAGATTGCGCGGCGGCACACGGTTCGGGAGTTCTCGTCCCGTCCGGTGCCCCGCTCGCTGATCGAGATCTGCCTGTGTGCCGCCGGAACAGCGCCGAACGGGGCCAACCATCAACCCTGGCACTTCGCAGTGATCGGTGACCCCGCGCGAAAATCCCGTATTCGCGCAGCAGCGGAAGAAGAGGAGCGGGCCTTTTACGCCGGTAAGGCGGGTGAGGAATGGCTCGCCGCGCTGAAGCCGCTCGGTACCGATTCGTCAAAGCCTTTCCTTGAGATCGCGCCGTGGCTGATCGTGGTGTTCGGGGCACGATCGAGCGCAAGCGCCGACGGGGTCACGCGTAAGAATTACTACGTGCCCGAGTCCGTTTCGATTGCGTGCGGTTTCCTGATTGCGGCGTTGCATCAGGCCGGGCTCGCGACGCTGACACATACGCCGAGCCCGATGGGCTTTCTCAACGAGATCTGCGCCCGGCCCGCAAACGAGAAGCCTTATTTCGTGGTCGTCACCGGTTATCCCGCGCCTGACGCAACCATCCCCCGGCATGCCATCGAGAAGAAGCCGCTCGCCGAGATCGCCAGCTTTTTCGAATAGTCTTGCGACTTTTCCATAATTGGGAAATATTCCCGATTATGGAAATGGAAGCACGATCGCTTGATTATCGCATCGCGGCCCGTCTCCGCGCGCTGCGTGCGGAGCGTGGATGGTCGCTGGATGAACTCGCCGCGCAATCCGGTGTGAGTCGAGCGACTCTCTCCCGTCTCGAAAATGGTGAGACCGGACCGACGACGCTCGTCCTCGCCCGGATTGCCGCTGCTTATGGGCTCACGCTCACCCGCATCGTTCACGAAGCCGAGGAGGCGCTGACGCCATTGATCCGGCGAGCGGATCAGGCCCAGTATGAGGACGACGAACTGGGGTTCCAGCGCCGGGCGGTGTCGCCGCCATCGGCGGGACTCAGGGCCGAGGTGCTCGAATGCCGCATCGCGCCGGGCCGGACGATCACCTACGATATGCCGCCGCGACGGGGGATCGAGCATCACCTCCTGCTGCTCGAAGGGCGTCTCGAAATGGAAGTCGATGGTGCGGAATACAGCCTCGGCCCGGGCGATTGCCTGCGTTTTCTGCTTTCCGGCGGCAGCCGTTTCCGAACGCCCCCCGGCGAGGGCGCGCATTACGTCCTGTTTCTGGTGTGAGGCCAATGTTCACGATCAAGCCTGGCGATTTTTCCGATGCCCGCGTCATTGCGCTGATCCGGCATCATTTCGAGAGGAATCGTGCCGTGACACCGTCCGGTTCGGCGCATGTGCTCGATATTTCCGCGCTCCAGCGGCCCGAGATCGCCTTCTTCGCATTGTGGGACGGGAATGACCTGCTCGGCATTGGGGCGCTGCGCGACTTCGGCGACGGTACCGGCGAAATCAAATCGATGCGCACGGCGGATCACGCGCTCAGGCGCGGAGTCGCAGCCGAGATGCTCGGTCATCTCATGGGACATGCCCGGGCGATCGGTCTGAACCGCCTCTACCTTGAAACCGGTTCCTTCGAGTATTTCGCGCCAGCGCGCGCGCTTTACGCTCGTCATGGCTTCGTGGCGTGCTCGCCCTTCGCCGGGTATCGGAACGATCCGAACTCGACCTTCATGACTTGCGAACTCTAGGCTCATGGCGAGGCGGCGGAAGATCGGTATCGGTCATAACGGCGGGCCGCCGCTCAAGGAAAAACCACACGTGCCGCCCTGGGGGCGCGGTGGCGTAGGGCAGTATTTCATCTGGAAGGCCAAGCATCGTGCGGCATGGCGGCCGGCCTCGACCGACGTTCTCCTGCGCCGGCAGGATAAAGCAGAAAAGCTTGGACTGACCTACGAGGAATACACGCTTGAAATCCTCGAACGCGGCATCCACCTGCAGGAAGAAGATCAGGCGAAAATCGCCGAGATCAGGCGGCGACGGAAGCGTCGTCCCGTGCGCCATCTGTGAAAGGTCAGGGCTCCTCGCCGGGCTCATCCGATCCGGGCAGGTAGGTCAGGAGATCGCCTGGCTGGCAATCGAGCGCGGCGCAGATGCGCGAAAGCGTCTCGAAGCGGATGCCCTTCACCTTGCCGGATTTGAGCAGGGACAGGTTCACCTCCGAGATTCCGATCTTCTCGGCCAGTTCCCGTGACTTCATCTTTCGCCGCGCCAGCATGACATCGAGTTCGACGACGATCGGCATCGACCACCTCAGATGAAAGCGCGGTTCTCATCCGCCAGCCGCGCAGCTTCGCTCATGACGCGCGCGAAGGCGAAAACGAACAGACCGAAAAGCACGAACACGAATTCATGCAGCGAGAACCCGATCACCAATTGCCTGTGCCCCGGCGGATTGTCGATCGTCAAGGCCAGCGCCATGAAGGTGCGGGTGGCGATGGAGACGGCGGTGCCGGCAAGCAACAGCCAGCCGATGGTGACGAGCCGCCGCGAATGGCCGGGATCGAGCACCGGCCCCCGCGCCCAGAGGCGAAACAGATTTCGGATTTGCCAGGCCGTAAGCAGAAAAAGTGTCAGCGCCGGGGCAAGCGCGAGCAGCAGCCTGAGCCGGAGCGCGCGCTCGTCCCCGCCGAAGGCCTTCACGCTCGAAGGCAGGCCGAACGCGGAACCGGATTCGAGTGGATGGGCCAAAAAAAAGGCGGTGCCGGCGATCGCAGCCGTAACCGACAGCCAGACGACAATTTCCACATGGCAGGAAAGGCGGCGCAGGGCCTCCGGCAAAGGGCGTTCCATTTCCGGGATGAACGATGAATGGGTCATCTAAAATTCCTTATTGCATTGGATATTTATTTTAATGTAAAACATAAAAATCTTAATGTCAAACTCGGTGGAGTTCTTATGTTGCGTTCTGTCATGGTGGGCCTAGCCTCGACCCTTATCCTGCAAGCCTGTTCGCATGTGCCGATAACCTCGATGGTTGCGCTCGCGCGGATCGATTTCGATACCACCGACCTCTCCGCCTTTCGTGCGGCGATGCGCTTTCCGGACAACTATCGCGCGCGCGGCAGCCGGATGGTCGTCAAGGTCATCGTCGAGGGAGTGCCGGAGATTCGCGAGGAATTCGCGCTGGAGGCTGTGAACGATCCTGACGAGCTCATGCAGCTTTCCGGGGAGGGAAGGCCTGGTGTGCGCCTTGCCGCCTTCCGCCTCTCGGCCGAGGCGGTCGCGCGTTTCGAGATGCACCGCAAGCGGGCGCTCGATGCCAAGCGCGAGAAGCGGAAGGGGAGCCTCAGCATCGCGCTCGAGCCGGATTTCTGTTACGAGAAGACACCGGCGCGTGACCGGTTGCTGTTCTCGACCTACCTCAAGACCGTCGAGACGGTGCGCTATGTCCCGGTCCTGCGCGATTTCGATGCCTTCTCGCAGAAGGAGTATGGCGAGCGGCTCCGGGCCATGCCTGCCTGCTGAGATGGGATGCGATTGGCCGCATTTTCCGGCTTTCGCTTGCCGGGAGACGGCTTTTCTGCTAGTCGCGCCCGATCCTCGGATTTCCGCGCACATCGCGTGGGGCTTGCGGGGAGGGAACACCGTCTCGACCTACCGGTTTTCTCGCGTCGGCTGCCCGAAAGGGCGACAATCCGGGCATCGATTGCCCATGATGGATTGGCTGGCGGGAAGAGACGCTCATCAACCAGCCTTGCCGGCGCGGATGCCCTGCAAAAACGGGCGCTTTTGGAGTTTTAATGTCGCTTCACACCAACCCCAGCCGTGAGGATTTCGCGGCCCTGCTCGAAGAGTCCTTCGCCACCGCGGATACCGCCGAAGGTTCCGTCATCACCGGCAAGGTGATCGCCATCGAGAAGGACGTGGCCGTCATCGATATCGGCTTGAAGACCGAAGGCCGCGTGGCCCTCAAGGAATTTGCTGGCCCGAACCGCGAGTCGACCCTGAAGGTCGGCGATGAGGTCGAAGTCTACCTCGAGCGCGTCGAGAACGCGATGGGCGAAGCGGTCATCAGCCGCGACAAGGCCCGCCGCGAAGAGAGCTGGGTCAAGCTCGAGAAGGCTTACGAGGCCAAGGAAAAGGTCTCGGGCACGATCTTCAATCAGGTCAAGGGCGGCTACACCGTCGACCTCGATGGCGCTGTGGCGTTCCTGCCGCGCAGCCAGGTGGACATCCGCCCGATCCGCGACGTCGGCCCGCTGATGGGCGTTCCGCAGCCGTTCGAGATCCTCAAGATGGATCGCCGCCGCGGCAACATCGTTGTCTCGCGCCGCACCGTGCTCGAGGAAACCCGCGCCGGCCAGCGTCAGGAGCTTGTCTCGAACCTCGAGGAAGGCCAGATCATCGACGGCGTGGTCAAGAACATCACCGATTACGGTGCGTTCGTTGATCTCGGCGGTATCGATGGCCTGCTGCACGTGACCGACATCGCGTGGCGCCGCGTCAACCACCCGACCGAGGTGCTCACCGTCGGCCAGACCGTCAAGGTCAAGATCATCAAGATCAACCAGGACACCCACCGCATCTCGCTTGGCATGAAGCAGCTCCAGGGCAACCCCTGGGAGGGCATCGAAGCCAAGTATCCGATCGAGGGCAAGTTCACGGGCCGCGTCACGAACATCACCGATTACGGTGCGTTCGTCGAACTGGAGCCGGGCATCGAGGGCCTGATCCACGTCTCGGAAATGTCCTGGACGAAAAAGAATGTCCATCCGGGCAAGATCCTTTCGACTTCGCAGGAAGTCGAAGTGCAGATCCTCGAGGTCGATCCCTCGAAGCGCCGCATCTCGCTCGGCCTCAAGCAGACCCTCAACAACCCGTGGGAAAGCTTCGTGGATCGTCACCCGATCGGCACCACCGTCGAGGGCGAGGTCAAGAACAAGACCGAGTTCGGCCTGTTCATCGGCCTGGAAGGCGATGTCGACGGCATGGTCCATCTCTCGGATCTCGACTGGAACCGCCCGGGCGAGCAGGTTATCGACGAGTTCAAGAAGGGCGACATGGTCAAGGCCGTCGTTCTCGACGTTGATATCGAGAAGGAGCGCATCTCGCTCGGGATCAAGCAGGTCGGGTCCGACCCGATCGCCGATGCGGGTGACACCGTCCGCAAGGGCGCCGTGGTCACCTGCGAGGTGCTCGAGGTCAAGGATGGTGGTCTTGAGGTCAAGATCATTGGCCCGGATCTCACCACCTTCATCAAGCGCTCGGAGCTTGCGCGCGATCGCGGCGACCAGCGTCCGGACCGTTTCGCTGCCGGCGAGAAGTTCGATGCCCGTGTGATCCTGTTCGACAAGAAGGCCCGCAAGGTCCAGGTGTCGATCAAGGCGCTCGAGATGGCCGAAGAGAAGGAAGCGATGGCGCAGTACGGTTCGGCCGATTCCGGTGCAACCCTCGGCGACATCCTCGGCGCGGCCCTCAAGAAGGGCAAGTAAGCGACCTTCCGCTTCGCACAGCAGAACACGAAACCGGCGGGGCAACTCGCCGGTTTTTTTGTTGTGATTGCGGGGGGCCTTTGTCTGCGTTATGCCGACCTGAGATCGGCTTCACGGGGCGCATCATGAACCCGATCTCTCTCCGGCTGATGGTTCTGATCGGCGTTGTGGTTTCCGGGCATGCCCTTGCCGGGGAACGCATGCGCGAGAGCAGCCTTGGCTTTGGAAAATCAAGACTATTGTCCGTTGAGCAGGTCAGATTATGCCGAGATTGCGGGCCCGGCTTCCAGTCGGCTCCCGGAGCCGCATCCTGCATCAGGGTCTTCGGCGCCGTGCGGGTAGAAATCGACGGCAGGAGCAAAACCCGCTAGGCCTTTTCTCGCCACTTCGCTGTGGCCCGCGCAAACGGGCGGGCTGACCTTGCCCGTCGCTGGCCCTATAACAACGCGATGAGCAACGACATCCCGCCTTCCATGCCCGGCCCGAGAAAACCCCAGACGGGTGATCATGTCATTCTGGTCGATGGCTCGTCCTTCGTTTTCCGCGCCTATTTCCAGTCGATCCGGCAGGACCAGCGCTACAACTATCGCTCGGACCGGCTGCCGACCGGCGCGGTGCGGATCTTCGCGACCAAGCTGTTCCAGTTCATCCGTGAAGGTGCGCGCGGTCGACGTGCCACGCACCTCGCGATGATCTTCGACAAGAGCGAGGACAGTTTCCGCAAGGCGCTCTATCCGGCCTACAAGGCCAATCGCTCCGACCCGCCGGAAGACCTTGTGCCGCAGTTCCCGCTGATGCGCGCAGTGGTGCGCGCCTTCGGCTACGAGCCGGTGGAAATGACGAAATACGAGGCCGACGATCTCATCGCGACCTATGCGCGGCAGGCGGTCGACCTTGGCGCGGAGGTCACGATCGTCTCGGCGGACAAGGATCTGATGCAACTCATCGAGCCCGGCGTCGTGATGTATGATCCCGCCTCCGGCGAGCGTGACGAGCGTCTGATCGGTGAGGCGGAGGTGCGCGATTACTTTGGCGTGCCGCCGGCAAAGGTCGTCGATGTCCAGTCGCTCGCCGGTGATTCGACCGACAATATCCCCGGCGCGTCCGGCATCGGCATCAAGACGGCAGCTCAACTCATCGAGGAATACGGCGATCTCGAAACGTTGCTGGCCCGCGCCTCGGAGATCAAGCAGCCGAAGCGCCGGGAGGTGCTGACCGATCCGGAAAGCGTCGCGAAAATCCGCGTCTCGAAGGAACTCGTCACCCTCGTGCGTGACGTGCCGGTCGAATGTCCGCTCGAAAAGCTGGTCGCGCATCCGCCCAACGGCGAAGCGGCGGTCGCCTTCCTCAAGGCGATGGAATTCACGACGCTGACGAAGCGCGTCGCCGAGGAATACAAGGCGGATGTCGAGAAGATCGAGCCCGATCCGGCCTACGCCAAGGGCAATTACCCCAAGGGTAATGTCTCCGTGTCGGGCGGCGAGGTGGCAGCTCCGGCTACCCAAATACCGGCGGCGGCATCCGCCTCCGCGGAGGGCGGCTTTGCCTCCGGCCCGGCTGCGCTGGCGGCAAGCCGCCTCGACGCGCTTCGCAAGCTGCCGGTGAAGTTCGAGGCCTACGGGACCATCCGCGATCTGGCCTCGCTCAAACGCTGGATTGAAGCGGCGCGGACGAAGGGCGTCGTCGCCTTCGATACCGAGACGAATTCGCTCGATTCCCTTCAGGCCGAACTTGTTGGCGTCTCGCTTTCGACTGAGGCGGGGAGTGGCGCTTACGTACCGCTCCAGCACAGCACCGGTGAGGGGCTGTTCGATTCCGGGCTCGTTCCGGACCAAATTCCGCTCCGCGACGCTCTCGCCGCGCTCAAGCCGCTGCTGGAGGACGGGAGCGTTCTCAAGATCGGCCAGAACATCAAGTACGATCTCAACGTCATGCGTCAACATGGCGTCGATATCCACCCTATCGACGATACCATGCTGATCTCCTATGTGCTTGATGCAGGCCGCAACGGCCATGGCATGGACGAGCTTTCGACGCTCCATCTCCAGCATCGTCCGATCCCGTTTTCCGAGGTTGCCGGCAAGGGCAAGGGAAGCGTCACCTTCAACAAGGTCGAGATCGACAAGGCTGCAGCATATGCCGCCGAGGATGCCGACGTGACGATGCGGCTCTGGCTTGCGCTCAAGCCGCGCCTTGCCGCCGAAGGCATGACCAATGTCTACGAGGGCCTCGAACGCGGGATGCCGGATTGTCTCGCGCGCATGGAAGCGCGCGGCATCGCCATCGACCGGCAGATACTCTCGCGTCTGTCGGGCGAATTCGCGCAAGGCATGGCGCGGCTGGAGAGCGAGATTCACCAGCTTGCAGGCGAGACTTTCAATCTCGGCTCGCCCAAGCAGCTCGGCGATCTTCTGTTCGGCAAGATGGGGTTGCCCGGTGGCAAGAAAACCCCCACCGGCGCCTGGGCAACCGGGGCGGACGTGCTGGAGGATCTCGCAGCGCAGGGCCATGAGCTCCCCGCGCGTCTGCTCGACTGGCGCCAGATGCAGAAGCTCAAGTCCACCTATACCGATGCGCTGCCCTCTTACGTGAATCCGAAGACGAACCGGGTGCACACCTCGTTCTCGCTCGCTTCCACCACCACGGGCCGTCTCGCCTCCACGGAACCGAACATCCAGAACATCCCGGTGCGTAACGAGATGGGTCGGAAGATCCGCACCGCCTTCGTCGCCGAGCCGGGTAAGCTGCTGATCTCGGCCGACTACAGCCAGATCGAGCTGCGCATTCTCGCGCATGTCGCGGAAATTCCGCAGCTTCGTAAGGCCTTTGCAGAGGGCATCGACATCCATGCGATGACCGCGAGCGAGATGTTCAACGTGCCGCTCAATGAGATGACCGGCGAAATCCGTCGACGCGCGAAAGCAATCAACTTCGGCATCATCTATGGCATCTCCGCTTTCGGGCTCGCGAACCAGCTCTCGATCCCGCGTGAGGAGGCGGGGGCTTACATCAAGAAGTATTTCGAGCGTTTCCCCGGCATCCGCGACTACATGGACGCGATGAAGGCAAAGGTGCGGGCGGACGGTTTTGTCGAGACCATTTTTGGCCGCAAGGCGCATTTTCCCGGCATCGCCTCGAAAAATCCGTCCGAACGTGCCTTTGTCGAGCGCGCAGCGATCAACGCGCCGATCCAGGGTTCGGCGGCGGACATCATCCGCCGGGCGATGATGCGGATGGATGCGGCGCTCGAAGCCGCAGGTTCGCCGGCGCAGATGCTGTTGCAGGTGCATGATGAACTCGTGTTCGAAATACCGGAAGCCGCAGCGGAGGCGGCGATCCCCATCATCGTCAAGGTCATGGAGGAGGCGCCGCACCCGCTCCTCCAGCTCAAGGTACCCCTCAAGGTTGATGCGCGTGCGGCGAAGAACTGGGACGAGGCGCACTAGCACTTTGATTTCATAACAGAATGTGGCGCGGTGGCGCCTCCGGATCCTTGTCGAATTTTGACCCAATGGGGGAACAGCGATGACCAAGAGCCGCATGGAAGCGTTCAGCGACGGGGTGCTGGCGATCATCATCACGATCATGGTGCTGGAGATGAAGGTGCCGCACGGGACCGAGATCTCCGCTCTGTTGCCACTGTGGCCGGTGTTCCTCAGCTATGCCCTGAGTTTCGTCTACATCGGCATCTACTGGAACAACCATCACCACATGCTGCATGCGGTTTCGCGCGTCGATGGCGCGGTTCTCTGGGCCAATCTGCACCTGCTGTTCTGGCTTTCGCTGTTGCCATTCACGACGGGCTGGCTCGGCGAGAACCACTTCGCGCGCGCGCCAATGATGCTCTACGGCTTCAACTTGCTTGCGGCGGCGATCGCCTATTTCGTTCTTCAGGCCCGGTTGATCCATCTCCATGGCGATGATTCCGTGCTCGCCCGCGCGGTGGGCCGTGACATCAAGGGGAAACTCTCCCCGGTCTTTTATGTGGCGGGGTTGGCGGCGACATGGTTCATCTCGCCGTGGTTCGGATTGGCCTTCTTTGTCGCGGTCGCACTGATCTGGCTGGTACCGGATTCCCGGATCGAACGCCAGCTGCGCGCCCGCGACTGAAAGCGGCCCGTTGACCCGGCTCCTTGTGACAGGGGCCGGGGCGGGATTGCAGAGGTCAGGCTGCGCCCTTCAGGTGCTTGAACATTACCTTGCGCGCCTCATCGTCCATCTCTGTCTTCCAGGTGAAGCGATCCTTGAGCGCCTTGGCGCGCGCGGTCGCCGGGCGTGCCTCGATTTCGTCATGCAGCCGCTTGAGGTTGGGGAGTTTCGTCCAGGCCTCTTCGCCGAGGATGAACGGGATCATCCGCGCCCAACCCCAGACGTCCATGTCGACAATGGTGTAGGTCTCGCCGACCATGTAGCGGCGGCTTGCGAGATGGCCGTCGAGCACGGTGTAGTGCCGCATCGCCTCATATTGGTAGCGGTCGTTTGCGTAGGGCACCTTCTCCGGCGCGAAGTGCTTGAAATGGACCGCCTGCCCGGAGAACGGGCCGACACCGGTCGCAACGAACATCAACCACGAGAGCAGCGCAGCGCGATTTGCTTCGCCCGGCGGCGGCAGGAACTTGCCGGTCTTTTCCGCGAGGAAGAGGAGGATCGCGTTCGAATCGAACACGGTGACATCACCATCGACGATCGCCGGAACCTTGCCGTTCGGATTGACCTTCAGGAATGCAGGAGAAAACTGGTCGCCCTTGCGCGTGTCGATCGGCATAGGCTCGAAGGCGAGGCCGGCCTCTTCGAGAAAAAGCGCTATCTTGGTGGGGTTGGGCGATCCGTTGAAATAGAATTTGAGCACGTTCGACTCCTTGGGTGGCTGTTGCGCGTTTCGCGCATGATGTCCCAAGGCTAGTTTCCAAGGGCAGGCTCCGCAATGTCGTACCGCCCCGTTCAGCAGATCGTGATCGGTCGTGGTGCCGTGGCCGGGTGGGATGGTCAGCCGCAATCGGGCCGGAAATCCATCACCTTGGGTGGGCCGTGGCGGTCGGCGACAAGCATGGTCCCCTGTGCGAGGGCGTTCCAATCTCCCCGGCTCTCGTCGAGCGGCTCGGAGACGACATGCAGGCCGTTGTTGTCGTGCCGCCAGTAGAGGGTTGGTGCCTTGTCGTCGCAGGCCCAGCGGAAGGCGTGGAGAGTGTCCCCGTTCGTGAAGGCGGCGGCGAAGCGCAGGGCCTCGGCGATGTCGGCCTTCTTTGTCATCTGGCGTATTTCGCTCAGCACGGTGCCGAAGGCCGTGCCGGCATCGCGCATCGCGCCGCGTCCGATGGCGGCGAGGAAGATCGCCTCGGAATCCGTGGTGCCTTGACGGTTCGCATAAAGCGAATCCGGGATCATCGCCTCGATCTGCCGGCGGACGAAAGCATAGCCGCCGATCTGGCCATTGTGCATGAAGAGGCTGGTTCCGTGGCTGAAGGGATGGCAGTTGGCGCGTGCGGTCGCGGTGCCGGTCGCGGCGCGGACATGCGCGAAGAACAGTGGCGAGCGTACCTGCGCGCAGATCGAGAGCAGGTTCTCGTCGGACCAAGCGGGACGGAGATCGCGGTAGATGCCCGGCTCGGGCCGCTCGCCATACCAGCCGAGGCCGAAGCCGTCACCGTTGGTCGAGGTCTTCGCCTCCGTGGCCTGCATCGACTGGTGAATGAGCGAATGGCAGGGTTTGGAGACCACGCTCTCGAGCAGAACGGGTTGGCCTTGGTAGGCTAAAAACCGGCACATGCGGGTGTTCTCTCCGAATTTTTACATGCTTGGCGAAGCATTTTCTTCATTAATATAACATTGCAGAAAATTAATCGGAGATGAAGGTGCGCATGCGGCCTGCCGGAAAAGGTTGTGAAAATCGCCCCGTCCTCTAGTTAGGTCGGAGTGATCGGTTCCTTGTGGTTTTGAAAAAGGAGAGGGAATGCTGCGGAAAACGGGAATGCGGGCCGGTCTGGTCGTTGCAATGTTGTCGGCTGCCGGGCCAGTCTGGGCAGCAGAAGGTCTCGATGGAAAAACGCTCTCGCTCCTGTGGGTCGTCCCCTTTGCCGGACTTCTCCTGACCATAGCAACCGGGCCGGTTTTCTTCCCGCGTTTCTGGCACCACCATTACGGCAAGCTCGCCGCATTCTGGGCGACGATGACAGTGCTCCCACTCGCCGTCAGCATGGGGCCGCTTGTCGCGGTCGAGGCCGTTCTTCATGCGATGCTGCTCGAATATGTCAGCTTCATCGTTCTCCTTTTTGCCCTGTTCACGGTTTCCGGCGGCATCCTGCTTTCGGGCAATCTGCATGGAACGCCGGCGGTCAACACCGGCCTTCTCGCGCTCGGCACGGTGCTCGCGAGCATCGTCGGCACGACCGGCGCTTCGATGATCCTCATCCGTCCGATCATCCGGGCCAACGACGATCGCGCGCACAATGTGCATATCGTGGTGTTCTTCATCCTGCTTGTTTCGAACATCGGCGGTTCGCTGACTCCGCTCGGCGATCCGCCGTTGTTCCTCGGCTTCCTGCGGGGCGTCGACTTTTTCTGGACGACGAAGGCGCTCGCCTTCGAGACCGCGCTTGCATCCGGCCTATTGCTGGCGGTCTTCTTCGTGCTCGACACCTGGCTTCGCAGCAAGGACGACGCCGGGCCGAGAATTCGCGACAAGACCCCGGATCGAGAAATCAAGCTGTACGGTTTGCGCAACATCGCATTGATGGGCGCGATCATTGCGGTGATCCTCGCCTCGGCGGCGTGGAAGCCCGGTATCGTCATCCCGTTCCCCGGTGGCGAACTCGCCCTGCAGAACATCGTTCGCGATGTGCTTCTGGTTGGTGTCGCGCTTGTCTCGCTCTGGATCACGCCGGGCCCGGTGCGCGCGGGCAACGAGTTCAACTGGGAGCCGATCCTTGAGGTCGCCAAGCTTTTTGCCGGTATCTTCATCTGCATGATCCCGGTGCTGGCGATCCTCGGCGCCGGCAAGGCGGGCGCGCTTGGCCCGCTTGTTTCGCTCGTTACGCAAGCCGATGGCTCGCCCAACAACGGAGCCTATTTCTGGGTAACGGGCCTTCTTTCGGCCTTCCTCGACAACGCGCCGACCTATCTCGTTTTCTTCCAGATCGCGGGCGGCGACCCCGCCATCCTGATGACCAGCCTCGCCAAAACGTTGGAGGCGATCTCGGTCGCGGCCGTGTTCATGGGCGCTCTCACCTATATCGGCAATGCACCGAACCTGATGGTGGCCGTCATCGCGCGCGACATGGGGGTGAAGATGCCCTCGTTCTTCGGATATATGCTCTGGAGTTTCGGCATCCTCGGGCCGTTGCTGGTGCTGATCTGGTGGATCGGCTACTGATCCGCCTTTTCCCGAACTACAGCCCTCGCGTGCCGCTTTTTGCTTGACGAGGTGCCGCTGCTCCGGTTCCTCTCGCCCCAACAAGAACATGGGGTGAGGGAGTTCCATATGTCCGAGAATTCGAGAATCCGGCTCGTCCGGCACGGCAGGCGCGCGCTTCTTCCGCTGCTGCCGATGCTCGTTGCGTCACCGGCGTTCGCGGCTGAAGGCCTCAACGGTGCCGGCCTCGGTTTTCTCTGGGCGCTGCCCTTTGCCGGCCTCCTGCTGTGCATCGCCACCGGCCCCGTCTTGTTTCATCGCACCTGGGAGCATCACTACGGCAAGATCGCTGCCTGTTGGGCGGCGTTGACCGTGGTCCCGCTCGTGATCGCCTTCGGGTTCGGCACGGCGCTTTCTGCCGTGCTGCATACGATGCTGCTCGAATACGTCAGCTTCATCATCCTGCTGTTCGCGCTGTTTACGGTCTCGGGGGGCATTCTGGTTTCGGGGAATCTGCACGGTTCGCCCGCGCTCAACACCGGGCTTCTCGCGATAGGCACCTTGCTCGCGAGCGTGGTTGGCACCACAGGCGCATCGATGATCATGATCCGGCCGATGATCCGCGCGAACGACAACCGCCAGCACAATGTGCATGTGGTGATCTTCTTCATCTTCCTCGTCTCGAACATCGGCGGTTCTTTGACCCCCCTTGGCGATCCGCCACTGTTCCTCGGCTTCCTGCGCGGCGTCGATTTTTTCTGGACGACGACGCATCTCTTCGGCGAGATGATGGTGGTGGGCGGCGCGTTGCTCGTGATCTTCTTCTTGCTGGATACTTGGCTCTACAAGCGTGACTCGACTCTGCCCGCCCTGCGCGATCCCACTCCCGACCGCGACATCAAGATTTATGGCAAGTTCAATGTTGTCCTGCTTGGTGCCATTATCGCGGCCATCCTCATTTCCGCCTCGTGGAAGCCCGGTGTGAAATTCGCCTTCCCTGGCGGCGAGGTGGAACTCCAGAATCTCGCGCGGGATATCGCGCTGCTGGGCATCGCCCTTGTCTCGCTGGCCACCACGCCCAAACCGGTGCGGGCGGGCAATGAATTCAGTTGGGGTCCGATCCTGGAGGTCGCGAAGCTCTTCGCCGGCATCTTCATCTGCATGATCCCGGTCCTGGCAATGCTGAAGGCGGGCAAGGCCGGTGCCTTCGGCCCTCTGGTCGCGCTGGTGACGAACCCGGACGGATCTGCGAGCAACGTTGCCTATTTCTGGCTGACCGGCATTCTGTCCTCGTTCCTTGACAATGCGCCGACCTATCTCGTGTTCTTCGAGCTTGCGGGGGGCAATCCTGCGGAACTGATGGGACCGAAGGCGCTGACGCTGGCGGCGATCTCGGCCGGTGCTGTGTTCATGGGCGCGAATTCCTACATCGGCAACGCGCCGAACTTCATGGTTTACGCCATCGCCAAGGACATGAAGGTGAAGATGCCCTCGTTCTTCGGCTACATGCTCTGGAGCGTCGGCATCCTCGTGCCGCTCTTCATTCTGGCGACCTTCATTTTCTTCCGCTGAGCAGGGAGCGGCGTGGCAAGGGGCGGCCTCCCGGGCCGCCTTTTTTTGTCAGGCGAGTTTCGCTGGCTTCTCGCCGCCGAGCGCCCAATCAACCAGTTCGATCGTATGGACGACCGGCACCGCCGCGCCGCGTTCCTCGAAACCGAGGCTGATTTGGCTGATGCAGCCGAGATTGCCGGTGGCGACCGCATCCGGGTTGAGGTGGGCGATATTGCGGGTCTTGCGCGCACGCAGGCGACCGGAAATCTCCGGCTGGAGCATGTTGTAGGTGCCGGCCGAGCCGCAGCAGATATGCCCTTCCGGCACGTCCTTCACCTTGAAGCCGAGGCTCTTGAGCACGTTCTTCGGCGCATCGGTGATCTTCTGCCCGTGCTGCATCGAGCAGGCGGAGTGATAGGCGATCGAGAGCCCGATCTCGCGCACCGGGGCGAGGTCAAGCATCGTGAGATATTCGGTGATGTCCTTCGCGAGAGATGAAACCTTCGCGGCCTTCGCCGCATAAGCAGGATCGTCGCGGAACATGAAGCCGTAGTCCTTGATCGTCGTGCCGCAACCCGAGGCGGTGATGATGATCGCGTCGAGGCCCGGCCCGTCGATTTCCGTCATCCAAGCGTCGATCAGCCGGGCGGCTTGCGCGTGGCTGCTCTTCTCATGGCCCATGTGATGAACGAGTGCGCCGCAACAGCCTTCGCCCTTCGGCAGCACCACCTCGATGCCGAGGCGGTTGAGCACGCGGATCGTTGCCTCGTTGATCTCGGGCGCCAGCACCGGCTGGGCGCAGCCCGAGAGCAGGGCGACGCGGCCTTTCGGCGAGGTGCCGGGCGGGAACACCGCCGGCCCTTCCATCGACGAGCGGTTGGGCGCGGACTTCGGCGCGAGCGCGAGCATGGCGCCGAGCTGCCGCCCGATCAGTGGCATTTTCTCGACGACCGGTCTGAACGGACGGCCGAGCATCGCCCCGAAAAGCGCAAGCCGGAACCGGTTCGGATAGGGCAGAAGGTTCGAAAGAACACCGCGCATCAGCCGCTGCACCAGCGGCCGTCTGTAGGTCGCCTCGATGTGGGCGCGCGCGTGATCGACAAGATGCATGTAATGCACGCCGGACGGGCAGGTGGTCATGCACGAAAGGCACGAGAGGCAGCGGTCGATATGCTGCACGACCTCTTTCGTTGCCGGCTCGCCCTCCTCGAACATCTTCTTGATGAGGTAGATACGCCCGCGCGGTGAATCGAGTTCATCGCCGAGTTCAAGATAGGTCGGGCAGGTGGCGGTGCAGAACCCGCAATGCACGCAGGTGCGCAGGATTTTCTCGGAAGCCTGCATGGCCGGATCGGCAAGGGCGGCAAGGTCGAAATTCGTCTGCATATCTTAGAGCCCCGCGTGCATCAGGCCGGGATTGATGAGGCCCGACGGATCGACTGCGGCCTTGATCCGCCGCGTCAGCGCTGCCACCGGGGCGGCTTCCGGCTCGAAAACCGGCACGGATGCCCGGACGGGGGCTGGCGCACGCATCAACGTTGCATGTCCCTTGGCCTGTCTGGCCGCCTCGCGGATCATGCGTTCACCCGCATCGCCCGTAGCCTCCGTCGCCAGCCAGACAAGCCCGCCTCCCCAATCGTAGAGCGCATCGCAGGCGCGTGCGGCGCGGATGGCGGCGACCATGCCCGCGGCGAGACTTGGCCGAACCGAGAGCCGCCAGAGCGCGCGTTCGCGTGGCAGCGCCACGGGTTTCGCATCGCGGATCGCGGGCCAGATGTCATCGCCTGTGCCGAGGTGTTCGAGCTTGCCATGGTCCGACAGCAACTTGCCGAGCGCCTCCGCGCGATAGCGGACGGAATCGCCGAAGCCCTCGATGCGGAGATAGGTCTGCCGGGCAGCGGGATCATGTGCCGCACCGGTGATCTCGAACGGCGAGCCGATCGCCCGGCCCATCGCCGCAACGGCGCGCGCATCATCGAGCCCTGCGAGCGTGAGCGTCGCGACGGTCTCGGGGCGCGGCGAGACCTTGAAGATGACTTCGGTGAGGAGCCCCAGCGTGCCCCACGCGCCGGCCTGGAGCTTTACGAGATCGAGACCTGTGACGTTCTTCATCACACGCCCGCCGGATTTGATGATCTCGCCGGAACCATTGACGAAGCGCACGCCGATCAGGCTGTCGCGCGCGGCGCCCGCCCAGAGACGACGCGGGCCGGAGATGTTGCCGGCCGCAACGGTGCCGATCGTGGGCTCGCCGCTGCTACCGAAAATCGTACGGTAATCCGCCGGCTCGAACGGCAGCATCTGGCCCTTGGCGGCGAGCGCGGCCTCGATCTCCGCGAGCGGTGTCCCGGCGCGCGCGCCGATCACCATTTCGGATGGCTCGTAGAGCGTGATGCCTTTCAACGCGGCGGTCGAAACCGTCATGGCGGATTGCACTGGGCGGCCGATGCCGCCGCGGGTCTCTCCCCCCGCGATCCGGATCGGCATGTTGCCCGCGAGCGCGTCGCGCATGGCTTCGATCGCCTCGGCCTCGTTGGCCGGGCGGAGTACACGCGCTTCGCTCATCGCCCTGCTCCTTCCCGAACGCGTCCGTCGAGCGGGAACACCTTGGCGGGGTTGAGAATCCAGTCGTCGTCGAAAGCCGCACGCACCCGCATCTGCTGGTGGAGGTCGGCCTCGTTGAACTGGTGGCGCATCAGGTCGCGTTTCTCGATGCCCACGCCATGTTCGCCGGTGAGGCAGCCGCCGACCTCGACACAGAGCTTGAGGATATCGTTGCCGGCGTCCTCTGCTCTCCGCGCTTCAACCGGATCGTTGCAGTTGTAGAGGATCAGCGGGTGAAGGTTGCCGTCACCGGCGTGGAAAACGTTCGCGACCCTCAGGCCATAGCCTTTCACGATCTCGTCGATGCGCTTGAGGACATGGGGGAGCTGTCCGGTGGGGATCGTGCCGTCCATGCAGATATAGTCCGCGATCCGCCCTGTGGCGCCGAAGGCGCTCTTGCGTCCCTTCCAGATCGCGGCGGTCTCCATTGCCGATTTCGATTCCCGGATGGTCTTCACGCCGTGTTCCCTCGCGATGGCGATGATGCGCGCGAGTGCCGAATCCATCTCCTTTTCGGAACCCTCGACCTCGATAATGAGCAACGCCTCGACATCCATCGGATAGCCGGCCTTGGCGAAAGCCTCGCAGATCTCGATTGCCGGCTTGTCCATGAATTCCATCGCGACAGGTACGATCCCGGCGGCGATGATCGCGGCGACCGCCTCGCCCGCCTCGACGCTTGTCGGGAAGCCGAAGAGCACTGGCCGCGCGCCTTCCGCCGCCCTGAGGATGCGCACGTGCGCCTCGGTGATGATGCCGAGCTGGCCCTCCGAGCCGCAGATGAGGCCGAGGAAATCGTAGCCCGGCGCGTCCATCGCCTCGCCGCCGATCTCGACGACCGTGCCATCAACCAGCACCATCGTCACGCCGAGGATGTTGTTGGTGGTGACGCCGTATTTAAGACAATGCGCGCCGCCTGAATTCATCGCGATATTGCCGGCGATGGTGCAGGCAAGCTGGCTTGACGGATCTGGCGCGTAGAAAAATCCTTCGACGGAAACTGCGTTGGTGATGGCAAGGTTGGTTACGCCCGCCTGCACGTGGGCGATGCGATCACCGAAATTGATGTCTAGGATGCGGTTCATCTTCGAAACCCCGATCACCACCGCGTCTTCCTGCGGAATGGCACCGCCGGCGAGCGAGGTGCCCGCGCCGCGCGGTACGACCGGAACGCCCTCGCGATGGCAGTAGGCCATGACGGCGGCCACTTCCTCGGTCGTGCGGGGTAACGCGACCGCGAGCGGCAGCCGGCGGTAGGCGGTGAAGGCGTCGGTCTCGAAGGCCCGGCGTTCGTCTTCGCTGGTCACGAGGCATTCGGGCGGAAGCAGCTCCGCGAGCCCGGCGACCAGCGCTTCGCGCCGTGCCATGATGCCGGGATCGGGGTTGGGAAACGCTATCGCATTCATCGCGCCGCTCCTTGTTGTATTTCCTCGCCGCCGATTTCTTACCAGTCCGACGGGTCGATGACCAATTCTAGTGCAGCTCGAATCTTGATGCAGCACCACGTCTCGTGCATGGCATCTGTTCCAAAAACGAATAGATCGCGCTATTTCTTGCCGATGGATCGTTTCGGTGACCTGGATGTCTTTGCACGCGTTGTCGCCAGTGGCTCGATGTCGCAGGCCGCGCGCGATCTTGGCTTGTCGCCACCGGTCGTCTCGAAGCGTATCCGGCGGCTTGAGGAGCGGCTCGGTTCGCGCCTCCTCCAGCGCACCACGCGGCAGATCGCGCTTACAGAGGCAGGCAAGGGTTTTCACGAGCGCGTTCTCGCGATCCTCTCGTCTGTCGAGGAGGCGGAGAGCTGGGTTTCTCAACGCGCGCATCAGGCCCGCGGACCGCTTCGGGTTTCGGCGCCAACGACGTTCGGCCGTCTTCACGTCGCGCCACATCTCGTTCGATTTCTCGAGCGCTACCCGGATATCTCGCTTGACCTTACCCTGTCGGACAGTTTCGTTGATGTCGTCGGCGACGGCTACGATGTCGCGATCCGCATCGCCGATCTTGCCGATACGAGCCTCGTCGCCCGCAAGCTTGCGCCGAACCATCGTGTGCTCTGCGCGAGTCCGGGTTATCTCGAACGGCATGGCGTGCCGCAAGCGCTGGGAGATCTTTCCCGCCATCGCCTGCTGGTCCACAATGCCGATTCCTGGCGTATCGAAGGACCGGAAGGGCCGGTGACGGTGCCGGTGGCGAGTGCGGTCGCGACCAACTCTTCCGAGGTGATCCGCGAAGCGGTGATCGCGGGGCTTGGCATTGCCCTCCGCTCGACATGGGATGTCGGGCCGGAGTTGCGTTCGGGACAGTTGTCGATCGTTCTTCCAGCCTATCGGGCGAGCCGCCGCGTCGGCATTTTCGCGGTTTACCCCTCGCGCCGGCATCTGCCGCTGCGCACACGGGTGTTCATCGATTTCCTGCTGGAGCTTTATGGCGCCGAACCCCCGTGGGATCGCGGGCTCTGGCTCAAGTAAGGGCGCTCATTCGGATGTTCAACTTGCGCTCATGTCCGATATGGACTATGCCGTGCACCGTCATATTCATGAAAGGGAATGCAATGCTTCGTCTTTCGGCTGTCGCCGCTTTCTCGCTCCTCTGCTCTGTTGCAGCCAACGCCCAGGATGCGGCTGCCGGCAAGACCGTGTTCAACCAGTGCCGCGCCTGCCATCAAGTCGGCGAAGGCGCCAAGAATGGCGTCGGTCCGGTTCTGAACGGCATTTCCGGCCGCAAGTCGGGCACGGTTGCGGGTTATAACTACTCGGACGCGAACAAGAACTCCGGCAAGATCTGGGATGACGCGACCTTCCTCGCCTACATCAAAGATCCGAAGGCGTTCATGCCGGGCAACAAGATGGCCTTCGCGGGTGTGAAGGACGAGAAGAAGGCTGCTGATCTCCTGGCCTACCTCAAGACCTTCGGAGAAGACGGCAAGACCAAGTAATTCCCGTTCGGGTTAGAAAGCTCAGGGCGCGGATCGTCTCCGCGCCCTTTTTCATGCCCGGAGGCTTGCCTGGTCGAGCCCGCGCACGAAGGCGAGCAGCGCCGCGATTGCGATATCGGCATCCTCGGCGGTGATCGATTCGGTTGGGTTGTGGCTGATTCCGCCCTTGCAGCGCAGGAACAGCATTCCCATCGGGCAGATGCCGTGGAAGGCTGCCGCATCATGCCCTGCGCCGGAGGGAAGCGCGATCGGTTCGTAGCCCAGCGAGCGAATGGCAGCGGCAAGGCCGGCTTGAATGGCCGGGTGGCAGGGCGACGCCTTCTCCTCGTAGCCCGGTGCCAGTGACAAAGTCACTCCACGCCGCGCGGCGATGGCGGTGATTTCCGACAGGACCTGCTCGACCCCTGCTTCGCGCGTCGCGTCGTCCGGCCCGCGTAGGTCGAGACTGAACCGAACTTCGCCAGGAATCACGTTGACCGCACCCGGTTGTGCCTCGATCCGGCCGACAGTGCCGACCATGCCCGGGATCTCGCGGGCAATGCGCTCAACCGCGAGGATCATTTCGGCGGTTGCCGCCAGCGCGTCCTTGCGGAACGGCATCGATACCGTACCGGCGTGCCCCGCCTCGCCGGTTACGCCCGCAGCGATCCGTTTGATCGATGCGATGGAAGTGACGACACCGAGCGGCTGGTCGGCGCCCTCAAGCAAAGGGCCTTGCTCGATGTGCAGTTCGACATAGCCGAGCATCCGGTCGCGCCGCCGCGCGATGGTGGGGATCGCCGCCGGGTCGAGGCCGAAGGCGCGCATTGCTTCGCCCATGCTGACGCCCGCATCGTCACGCCCGTCGAGCGCAGCCATGTCGAAGGTTCCGGCAATGGCGCGCGAGCCTGAAAGGGTCGCGGGGAAACGAACGCCTTCCTCATCGCCAAAGGCAATCACTTCGATAGCGAAAGGCAGCTTGTCGCCGAGCCGGTGTAATTCCTCGACCACTGCCAGCCCGGCGAGAACGCCGAGATTGCCGTCGAACTTGCCAGCGTCGCGCACGGTGTCGATATGCGAGGCGATGATGAGCGCAGGCAGGCCCGGCTCACGCCCTTCAAGCCTTCCCGCGACATTACCGACGGCATCGACGGTGGGCGATAGTCCCGCTTCGGCGAACCAGCCTTTCACCTTCTCAACGGCTTGTTTATGGGCCGGCGAGAGATAGAGCCGGGTCAACTTGCCCGGCTCGTCGGTAATAAGTGCGAGCTCCTCAAGCCGTGCCATCATGCGGACGGTTGCGGGGAGATTGGACTGCGGGGTCATCGGGAAGTCCTCATCACCTCCGCGGTGAACAACGCGAGCTTGGTGCGTTCGGCATCGGAAAGTTCGGTGATGTTGTTGGGCGGCATCGCGCGGCTCAGCACGGATTGCAGCGCGATGGCGCGTGCTTCGCGGGCGACATCGTCCGCGCTCTCGAGCCGCACGCCCTTGGGCGGTGCGACGATCCCTTCCCAGACCGGGTTTTGCGCATGGCACATCGAGCAGCGTGAGATCACGATCTCGGTCGCCTCGGCGTGGATCGTCGGATTAGCTGGCGTGGAAGCGAGCCGCTGTTCGGCCGCTGCCATCGCGCTACGGCCCGGCGCAGCTTGCCAGCTCAGCCAGATCGCAAGCGCGAGCGCGACGATCGCCGCGCCCCAGTACCACCACGGTGCCTTGGTGTGATCCGCATGCCAATGGTTGAAGAAATGACGGATGATTGCCCCGGAGAAGGTCAGCAGCGCGACGAGAAAGGGGATGATCGCGCTGGTCTGGGTGAGCGGATAATGGTTCGAGATCATCAGGAAGACGACCGGCAGCGTCAGGTAATTGTTGTGAACCGAACGTTGCTTGGCCTGCTTGCCGTATTTCGGGTCCGGCGCTTCACCCGCGAGCAGGGCCGCCACCACTTTCCGCTGGTTCGGGATGATGATCATGGCCACGTTGCCGCTCATCACCGTGGCCATCAGTGCGCCGGTATGGATCAGCGCGCCACGCCCTGAAAACACCTGCGTATAGAACCAGCTCATCGCGACGACGAAGCCAAAACCGAGGATCGCCAGCAGCGTCTCGTTGTTGCCGAGCGCCGATTTGCACAGCAGATCATACACCACCCAGCCGACGAGCAGGGAGCCGACCCCGATCGCCGCCGCCATCCACGGCGAGAGCTGCCGGACTGCAGGATCGATCAGGTAGAGCGAACTCTGCGCGTAATAGATCCAACCGAGCAGCACGAACCCGGAAACCCAGGTCATGTAGCTCTGCCACTTGTGCCAGACGAGTTCGGGCGGCAGGGATGCCGGTGCGACGAGGTATTTTTTCATCTCGTAGAAACCGCCGCCGTGGACATGCCACGCCGCGCCGCCCTTTCCGGCCGGAATATCGGGATGCGGCCTCAACCCGGCGTCGAGATGCATGAAAAAGAACGAGGCGCCGATCCACGCCATCGCCGCAATAACGTGGAACCAACGCAGGAAGGCGCTGCCCCATTCGTGAAGAAGAATCTCCAAGCCCGGCCCCCGTCTGGCAATGATGGCGACATGGTTGCCTTCCGCAACCGATTAAGCAAGGGGGAGGTTAAGCAAGAGGGAGGCGTGCATGGCCCTTTTGGCGAAGGGCTTGACGGCGCCGGGCGCCCCGCCTTTCCTGTGTCGAGGAGGATACTTCATGGATATGCAAGACAGCCGGCGCATCGAGGCACCGCGCGAGATCGTCTGGGCCGCGCTCAACGATCCGGAGGTTCTCAAGGCCTGTATTCCGGGCTGCGAGACCATCGAGAAAACCAGCGAGAACGAACTCGAAGCAAAGGTGACGCTCAAGATCGGTCCGGTGAAAGCCTCATTCACCGGCAAGGTCACGCTCTCGAACATCGACCCGCCGAACGGCTACACGATTTCGGGCGAGGGGCAGGGCGGTGTCGCCGGCCATGCGCGTGGCGGGGCGGATGTCCGCCTTGAAGCCGATGGCGAGGCGACGATCTTGCATTACACGGTCAAGGCCGAGGTCGGCGGCAAGATCGCCCAGCTTGGCTCGCGCTTGATCGATTCGACCGCCAAGAAGCTCGCCGGGGAGTTCTTCGAGAACTTTGCCGAGGTTGTTGCGCCGTCGCCGGACGACGATGGTGAGGAAAAGCCGAAAGGCAAATGGTGGAAGTTCGGCAAGGCCTGAGGGTTATTCGCCGGTCAGCACCAGGTGGAGTGGCGCATCGTGCGGCGCGCGCGGCACTGTCTCCACCCGTTGCTCCCTGAACGCGAGGCCGATGCGCAAGGCTTCGGGATGAGCGGCAAACAGTCGATCGTAGAACCCCTTGCCGTAGCCGAGCCTTCCGCCTTTTGCATCGAAGGCGAGCAGCGGCGTCAGAATGATGTCCGGCGTGACGACACGGGCTCCTGCCGACGGCTCCAGAATGCCATAGGGGCCGACGACAAGCCCGTCATCGAAGGCGAAAGCGTGAAGCACGAGATGCTGACCCTCCATGCGCGGGAGGGCGAGGCGGGCGCCGGCGCCGGCCAGCGCCCGCATCAACGGCAGTGGATCGATTTCCGAACGGAACGGCATGTATCCGGCGATCGTGGCACCCGCGACCGCCCGCCGGTCGGCAAGCATGGGCGCCCCTGTCTCGGTCAGTCGGACGACAGCTCGTGCCCGCGCTTCCGGTGGCAAGGCATCGCGCTGGGCCTTCATTATGCGCCGCAGGGCCTTCTTTTCGTGCTGAAGCGCGTCCAAGTGCGGGCTCCGCGTTGACTGTTCCAGTCTTGTTTCACAGCAGCGGCCAGAAGTCACCCGCCCCCTTGATACTCCTGAATGCTGCCGCCATATTGGGAGCGTCACGCCGCTCTTGGGTGACGATCAGGCGAGCCGCTTCATCAGGAGGGCTTTGAAAATGTCGCGTGTTCCTTCTCTCAACTCACCCTTCATGCTGGGCTTCGACGACATCGAGCGGGCGCTCGATCGCGTGGCCAAGGCGGCATCGGACGGCTACCCGCCCTACAACATCGAGCGCGTCGCGCGCGACGAGACGCTGCCGGATCGGCTGCGCATCACGCTTGCGGTCGCCGGTTTTACCCGCGAGGAACTCGACATCACGCTCGAGGAAAGCCAACTCGTGATCCGCGGTCGCCAGCAGGACGACAAGACGCGCCAGTTCCTGCATCGCGGCATTGCGGCGAGGCAGTTCCAACGCGCTTTCCTTCTGGCAGACGGCATGGAGGTACTAGGGGCGGAACTGAAGAACGGGCTCCTCTCCGTGGATCTCGCCCGGCCGGAGCCCGCGCGGATCATCCGCAAGATCGACATCCACGCCAAGGATTGACCGGTCGAGGATTGACCGGCGTTCCCGGCTTTCGCTCGCCCTGTGCTTCCGCTCACAGCGGAGACGCGATCGACCGGCCATGATCGGTTTGGTTCGATCGCTCAAGATTTTCGCGAATTTTTCCGATCGCAACACTTCGTCAACGCCTTGGGGCGTTTCATGAAGGAAATGGAGGCTTCTCATGGCCGAATTGAAGAGGACGACCAGCGCCAGAAAGACGACAGACCGGGTTGCCCCGCTTGCGGTGAAGCCGCAGGTTCATCCGGCCGCCGAGGAGATCAAGCGCACGCTTGAAGCGCTCGCGGCGATGGGAGAGGGTGAACTCGCCTATGTCCGGTCCTTCCGCGCCGCCGAATTGCGGCAGCTCTTCCCGCAAACGGCGGAACTCCACCCGGCCGTTCAGCTTTTCGCCCTCTTTGGCGCCGATGGCACCCCGCTGATGCTGGCTGACAGCCGCGACGCCGTTATCTCCGGCGCCTGGCAGAACGATCTCTCGATGGCGACCCTGCATTGAGTGCGTGACAGGAAAGGCGGCCTAATCCGCCTTTTCGATCTCTCCTGCCAGTGCCATCGTGATGCACTGGAGCGTTTCGATATCCTCGTCCCGCGACAGACGGTGGTTGCCGTCCGGGATCACCGTCATACGCACATCGTCCTGCGCGAGTTCCGCGACGAATCCTTCCACATGCGCGAGCGGCACATCCGGGTCTTGCCCGCCCTGCAGGACATGGATCGGCACGCCGAACCTCAGCGCCTTGCCGAGGAGAAGGTGCTTCCGCCCGTCCTCGATCAGCGCGCGGGTGATCGGGTAGGGCTCGGGCGAATATTCGGAGGGGCGATACCAGACGCCTTCGTCCATGATCTGCCGGCGGATCGTTTCCGGGAACTGCGCCCACATCAGCGCTTCCGTGAAATCAACCGCCGGCGCGATCAGCACGAGCCCTCCGGGCGGATTGCCGTCAGCCGCAAGTACCTGCGTCGCGCGCAACGCGAGCCAGCCGCCCATGGACGACCCGACAATCACCGGCTTCTTTCCGCCTCTTTCGCGGATCATATGGAGCGCATCATCGAGCCATTGCGAAAGCGTCGCAGTGGAAAAATTGCCGGAGCTATCTCCATGCGCGCTGTAGTCGAACCGGAGCGAGGCCCGCCCTTCCGCCGCCGCGGCTTCCTCCAGCTTCATCGCTTTGGTCGAGGTCATGTCCGAGCGGAAGCCACCCATCCAGATGATCGTCGGCCTTCTGCCGGCCTTGGCGACATAGGCGAGCCGCCGCGCAGGGAGGCCGCGCGCGGCGTCTGCGCGGACATCGAGGAATTGCGCGGCGGCGTTCATGTCTTTATGTCTCCGGTGAGGGCGCAGGGACGCGCGCGAATCGTCCTTACCTCTCACAAACCACCGGCGTGTTGAAGAGAATCGATGGCCTTTTCCTATTCCGCGCCCAATTCCGCGCCCAAGCCTCTCGCCGGCCGGACCATCCTGCAGATCATCCCTGATCTGAATGCGGGAGGCGCCGAACGCACGACGATCGACATCGCCGAGGGTGTGGCGCAGGCGGGAGCTCGCGCGCTCGTTGCCACCACCGGAGGCCGGTTGATCGGCGAACTGCAGGCGAAGGGCGGCATCTGGGTGCCGTTCCCCGCTGCGACCAAGAACCCGATCGCGATGGCGAGCAATGTCGGCAAACTTGTCCAGCTCATCCGGCAGGAACGCGTCGATCTTGTCCACGCCCGTTCGCGCGCGCCTGCCTGGGTCGCCTATGCCGCGACGCGTGTGACGAAGAAAGGCTTCGTCACCACCTATCACGGCGCTTACAATGGCAAATCTGCGCCCAAGATCCTCTATAATTCCGTGATGGCGCGCGGCGACGTGGTGATCGCCAACTCGATGTTCACTGCCGAACTGATCCAGAAAGTCCATCGGATCGATCCGGTGAAGCTGCGTGTCATCCATCGCGGCACGAACTTCGAGAGCTTCTCGCCCGAGATGGTGGGGCCCGATCGGGTGGAGAAGGTCCGGCGCTCCTGGCTCGCGACACCGGATGAGCGCATCGTGCTGCTCGCTGCGCGCCTCACGCCCTGGAAGGGGCAGAAGGTGTTGATCCGCGCCGCCGCCCTTTTGCGCGAGCGCGGCTATCAGGATGTGGTCTTCGTGCTCGCTGGCGATCCGCAGGGCCGCGAGACATACGTCGAGGAACTCGACCGGTTGATCGCGAGCGAAAACCTCGGTTCGGTGGTGCGCCGCGTCGGTCATGTCACCGACATGCCGGCCGCGCTGATGGCCTCGACGCTTGTCACTGTTCCCTCGACCGAGCCGGAGGCCTTTGGTCGGGTCGCGGTGGAAGCGCAGGCGATGGGCGTCCCGGTGGTCGTCTCCGATCTCGGCGCCGTGCCGGAGACGGTGCTTGCGCCACCACAGGTGAAGCCGGAGGCGCGCACCGGCTGGCGCGTCGCGCCGGACGAACCCGAGGCGCTGGCCGATGCCATCGCTCATGCGCTCGACCTGAAGCCGAGTGCGCGCGATGCGTTGGCGCGCCGGGCGCGGCGCCATGTCGAGGCCCAGTTCTCGCTCGATCATATGGTCAGCGAGACGCTGGACTGCTATCAGGCCTTGTTGGAAGGTCAGGTCGACTGAAAGTTGAGTCGTTTCACACGTTCTTGCCGTTGACTTTCCAGCCGAATATGAAGATTTTCAGCCGCGCGAGCCGCATCCCGTCGGATGCCCCTCGTGCTTTCGTCCACGACCGAGGAGAACGACCATTCGCCGTCCTATGAGAAATGCCCCTCTTCCTGAAAAGGGAGGTCCGCGCGTCAACCGCGATATCCGTATCCGCGAAGTTCAGGTGATCGATGCTGATGGCTCCAACAAGGGAGTCATGGTGACGTTCGATGCCATCAAGCTGGCGGAGGATCAGGGGCTGGATCTGGTGGAAGTCTCGCCGAACGCGAACCCGCCAGTCTGCAAGGTGATGGATTACGGCCGCTTCAAGTTCCTCGAACAGAAGAAGGCTGCTGAGGCCCGCAAGAAGCAGAAGACCATCGAAATCAAGGAAATCAAGCTTCGACCGGCGATCGACGACCATGATTACGGCGTCAAGATGAAGGCGATGAAGGGCTTCTTCGAGGAAGGTAACAAGGTGAAGATCACCCTGCGCTTCCGCGGTCGCGAGATGGCGCATCAGGATATCGGCATGAAAGTGCTCGATCGCGTCAAGCTGGACACGGTCGACATCGCCAAGGTCGAGAACGAACCGAGCTTCGAGGGCCGCCAGGTCGTGATGGTGCTTGCCCCGAAGTAAGGGCGGGCTTGATCGTTGGGCTCTCCTTCACGAGAGAGAGATCGCCAATGCACATCGGCCTGATCGGCGGCATCGGTGCCGCGGCGACCATCGTCTACTATCAGCGCCTGACCAAGGCCGTTGCCGCGCGTGGTGCGGGGCGGTTCGATCTCACAATCGCTCAAGGCGATATCCACGAACTGATCCGCAACAACCTCGCTGACCGGCGCGAAGAGCAGGCGCTCGCGTTCCTGCCGCTGGTCGAGCGGTTGAAGCGCGCGGGCTGCGACTATGTGGCGCTGACCTCGCTCGGCGCGCATTTCTGCTTTGCCGAACTGGAAGCGCGCTCGCCCGTGCCGCTGGTTTCCGGGGTGGCGCCGCTTGATGATTACTTTGTTTCGAAAGACATCCGAAAGATCGGACTCCTGGGAACCCGGGTGGTGATGCGGACGCGGCTCTATGGCCAATTGACGCGAACCAACGCAATAGCGCTGGACGATGAGATCGAGGTCATCGGCCAAGCCTATCAGGACGTGGCCGTCGCCGGCAGTTGCACGCCGGAACAGCGGGCGATCTTCCTCGACGCCGGTCGCCGGATGATTGCGAATGGCGCCGAAGCCATCGTTCTGGCCGGTACGGATCTCAATCTCGCGTTTGACGGGCAGGTTCCCGGCTATCCGGTGATCGATGCGCTCGACGTCCACATCGCCGTCCTTGCGGATCTGGCGGTTTCAGGGCCCCGAGCCCCTTGAACTCCCGCCTATTTTGGCCTATACGCGCCGCTTCCGTTGAACCGCCCGGCTGATAAGGGCTGCCGTGGCGGTTCTTTCGCGTACTGAAAATCCGCAAGATTTGAAGGCGCTTGCCCTGCAAGGGGCTTCCTTGATTGGAGAGGCAAATGCCCAAGCTGAAGACCAAATCCGGCGCCAAGAAGCGCTTTAAACTCACCGGGACGGGCAAGGTCAAGCACGCCCAGTCCGGCAAGCGCCACGGCATGATCAAGCGCACGAACAAGCAGATCCGCGATCATCGCGGCATGCGCGTGCTGTTCAAGACCGACGGCGACAACATCAAGAAGTATTTCCTCCCGAACGGCTGATCGCCCCCGGGAACTCTCAGAACGATCAGCAATTCAAGGAGTTAAAACATGTCTCGTGTGAAGAGGGGCGTCACCTCGCACGCCAAGCACAAGAAAGTCTTCAAGGCCGCCAAGGGCTTCTATGGCCGCCGCAAGAACACCATCCGCACCGCCAAGGCCGCCGTCGATCGCGCGATGCAATATGCGACGCGCGACCGTCGTGCCAAGAAGCGCACGTTCCGCGCGCTCTGGATCCAGCGCATCAACGCCGCTGTTCGCGAATATGGCCTGACCTATTCACGCTTCATTGACGGCCTGGCGCGCGCCAACATCTCGATCGACCGCAAGGTTCTCTCGGAGCTGGCGATCACCCAGCCGGATGCTTTCAAGGCGATCGTCGACCAGGCCAAGGGTGCGCTGCCGGCTGCCGCCTGAGCCTTTCCCCAAGGGTAGGTTAGTAACAACGGCGCCGCATGGCGCCGTTTTTTTATGGACGCTCCGGCAGCACATGCCATGAGTGTCGCCAAGACTGCGCTGGTCAGAAATTAAGCACCCCCGGTATTTTTCGAACAAAATGGCGAAGTATTAAGTTCTTGTTTACCAATATGTATCTGTTTCGCAACACCATTCGGTCAGTTTTTTCTGCGTTCGTAAATAAATTTGACGGAGTATTGTGCATAAGCCAAGTATTGGGAAATGAATTGCCTGATGAGGTTGCCATGATTCGCTCCTTCGCCTTTGGTGTGTCCCTGCTCATTGCCGTACCTGCGCTTGCGGCGGATCTTGGGGTCAAGAAGCCGACTCCGGTCGCGCCGGTCTCGGCAGCTTGCAAGGAAACGAAAGGTCTCCCGGCTGATGCATTCGGTTTTGCCACCGGCTCGGACGTCGCGGATCTCGGTTCCTGGGGCATCGCGCTTGATACGGCGGCGGCTAGCGGCCTCCGCGGCGGCACGACCTATAATGTGAGTCCGGTGGTTCAGGTCTCGGGCTCGTTTTTCCCGTGCTTCGAGGTGGGTCCGTTCGTGACCCTCGGCTACACGCATTCCAAGGCCTACAACACGGGCACCGTCACCCGGACGACCAGCATCGGCGGTGGTGTCGAGATGAAGTATAAGTTTCTCGGCCGCGCGACGCATGGTGTTGGTCTGACCTTTGCTGTCACGCCGAGCTTCGGCAATACCGATGTCTCGCCGGGCGCCAATTCCGGTTTCTTCGGCAATTCCTTCCGCCTGCTGGCGGATGCAGAGCTGATAAAGGGCAAGCTCTACGGTGCGCTAAACGTCGAACTCTTCCAGAACTGGACCGACTCGACGCCTTTCGCCAAGGCCTCGACCTTTGCGGTTCGGGGTGCGCTGACGACCCCGGTGACCGATGCGCTCTACCTTGGCGGCGAGGTCAGCTATCAGCGGGCCTACACCGGCGCTTGGCTCAACAGCTATCAGGCCTACGCGGTCTATATCGGCCCGACCTTCTTCTGGCAGATCAACGACAAGCTCACGCTCAATGGCACCTGGGCCTATCAGGTGGCCGGCGATGGCAAGACCAACCCGACCCGTGCGCTTGGCATCGACAACTTCTCGCGCCATCTTGCGCGCCTGAAGCTCGGCTACGCGTTCTGAGTCTACACGACTCGCCCGAATGCAAACCCGCCGGAAACGGCGGGTTTTTTCGTTCTTGCTCCCCGCGACGCTTGACGGCCTTCGCCTTCGCGTGACAAGCGAAGGCCCGAATAACGTTTGTCCGCAGGTAGTCGTCATGTCCGAACTTGCATCTCTTGAAGCCCGGCTCCTGGCCGAGATCGCCGACGCGAAGAGCGAGGAGGCGATCGAGGCCGTGCGCGTCGGCGCGCTCGGCAAGAAGGGTTCCGTCTCCGCGCTGCTGGCGACGCTTGGTGGCATGGCGCCGGAAGAGCGCAAGACCTATGGCGCCGCGGTAAACGCGCTGAAGGATAGGGTCTCGGAGGCGCTTGGCACCCGCAAGGCGGTGCTGAAGGATGCCGCGCTTGATACGCGCCTTGCAGCCGAGCGTGTCGATGTCACGCTGCCCGTGCGCGAGAGCGGCATCGAGGCCGGGCGCATCCACCCGATTTCGCAGGTGATGGACGAACTCACCGCCATCTTCGCCGATCTCGGCTTCGCGATCGCCGAAGGCCCGGATGTCGAGAGCGACGATCTCAACTTCACCAAGCTGAACTTCCCCGTCGGCCATCCGGCGCGGGAGATGCACGACACCTTCTTCTTCAACCCGGACGAGAACGGCGAGAGGAAGCTGCTGCGCACGCACACCTCGCCCGTGCAGGTGCGAACGATGCTCGCACAGAAGCCGCCGATCCGCGTCATCTGCCCCGGCCGCACCTACCGCTGCGATTCGGACCAGACCCACACGCCGATGTTCCATCAGGTCGAGGGGCTGGTGATCGACAAGTCCGCCAACCTCGGCCAGCTCAAGTGGGTGCTGGAGGAGTTCTGCAAGGCGTTCTTCGAGGTGCCCTCGGTCAAGATGCGCTTCCGTCCCAGCTTCTTCCCCTTCACCGAGCCGTCGATGGAGGTCGATATCCAGTGCTCGCGCAAGGGCGGCGAAATTCGCTTCGGCGAGGGCGACGACTGGCTGGAAATCCTCGGCTGCGGCATGGTCCACCCGAACGTGCTCCGCAACTGCGGCCTCGATCCCGATGCCGTGCAGGGCTACGCCTGGGGCATGGGCATCGACCGTATCGCCATGCTGAAATACGGCATGCCCGACCTTCGCCCCTTCTTCGAAGCCGATATCCGCTGGCTGAAGCACTACGGCTTCCGTCCGCTTGACCTGCCGACACTGGCGGGCGGGCTGAGCGTCTAAGCGGGAGATAGGAATTCCAATGAAACTCGAAGATTTCATCAGAGAAACGTTGGTCAGCATCGTCAACGGAGTTGAAGCTGCTCAAAAAGAAACCGGTCAAGGCATAGTGAACCCAAGTGCGATTATGATCGGGGCGGATGGCGTCCCGAAGAACAAGCATTACGTTCGGCCAAACAACCCTGTCGATTTTATCTCTTTCGACGTTGCAGTGACGACGGATGAAAAGGGAGGAAGCGGAGGCAAAGGCTCGATCAAAGTGTTTTCGTTGGAACTCGGTGCCGACCTGAAATCAGAGTCCCATGAGACAAACGTGTCGAGAGTGAAATTTGAAATCCCTTTAGTCCTTCCCCAAAGCGGCGAATTTTCAAGCCGGCAGCGCAAACCATGAAATTCACCCTCTCCTGGCTCAAAGAGCACCTCGAAACTGACGCTTCGCTTGAGGTGATCGTCGAAACCCTCACCCGCATCGGGCTGGAGGTCGAGCATGTCGTCGATCCCGGCGCGAAGCTCTCGGGCTTCACCATCGCCTATGTGATCTCGGCCGAGCAGCATCCGAACGCGGATCGTCTGCGCGTGTGCATGGTCGACACGGGCCTTGGCGGCGAGCCGGTGCAGGTGGTGTGCGGCGCGCCCAACGCCCGCAAGGGCATGAAATCGGTGTTCTCGCCGCCCGGCACCTATATTCCGGGCAAGGATATCACCATCGGCAAGGGCGTGATCCGGGGCGTTGAATCCTCGGGCATGCTCTGCTCGGGGCGCGAGCTTGAAATTTCCGAGGATCACGACGGTATCCTCGATCTGCCGCAGGAGGCGCCCATCGGCGTGCCCTATTCGGAATGGGCGAAGCTTTCCGACCCCGTGATCGAGATCAACCTCACCCCCAACCGCCCGGACGCGACGGGCGTGTTCGGCATCGCGCGCGATCTCGCCGCCGCCGGCCTCGGCAAGCTCAAGGATGCCGGCATTCCTGCCGTGAAGGGTGATGCCGCTTGCACCGTGCCGGTGAAGCTCGAGTTTTCCGGCGACGATCACGTGCTTTGCCCGGCCTTCGGCCTGCGCCTCGTGCGCGGCGTGAAGAACGGCCCCTCGCCGGAATGGATGCAGAAGCGCCTGCGCGCGATCGGCCTCCGCCCGATCAACGCGCTCGTCGATATCACCAATTATGTCACGTTCGACCGTGGCCGCCCGCTGCACGTGTTTGACGCCGCGAAGGTGCATGGTCCGCTGGTCGTGCGCCGCGCGAAGGCGGGCGAGAGCCTGCTCGCGCTCGACGGCAAGACCTACAATCTCGACCCTTCCATGGTGGTGATCGCCGACAACAACGGCCCGGAATCGCTTGCCGGCATCATGGGCGGCGAGGTCTCCGGCTGCGACGAGGCGACGACAGACGTGTTGATTGAATCGGCGCTCTGGTCGCCGCTCAACATCGCGCAGACCGGGCGCAAGCTCGGCATCTCGACCGACGCGCGCTACCGTTTCGAGCGCGGCATCGATCCGGCGTTCACATTGCCGGGGATCGAATACGCGACGAAACTCGTCATGGACCTCTGCGGCGGCACGCCGAGCCAGATCACGCTGGAAGGCGCGGTGCCGGAAACGGAACGGATTGTCGATTTCCCGGTTTCCGAGATCAAGCGTCTGACCGGGCACGAGGTGCCGCTCATCGAGATCAGGGCGATCCTCAATGCACTTGGCTTCTGGGTTTCCGGCAATCCGCCCTTGCTCAAGGTCGCGGTTCCGTCCTGGCGGCCGGATATCGAGGGCAAGGCGGACCTTGTGGAAGAGGTGATCCGCATCGTCGGCGTCGACAACGTGCCTCATGTGCCGATCCTGCGCGTTGACGAGGTGCACAAGCCGGTTTTGACACCGCTTCAGGTCAGGACGCGCCTCGCCAAGCGCGCACTGGCGACGCGGGGCCTTGTCGAGGCCGTCACCTGGTCGTTCGTCTCGAAAAAGGCGGCGGAGATGTTCGGCGGCGGCAAGCCCGAACTCGCGCTCGCGAACCCCATCGCGGCGGACCTCTCCGATATGCGCCCCTCGCTTGTGCCGGGGCTCGTGATGGCGAGCCAGCGCAACGCCGATCGCGGCTATCCCGATCATGCGTTGTTCGAGGTTGGGCAGGTGTTCCTCGGTGCGGGCGAGAATGACCAGCGCTATGCTGCGGCAGGCCTGCGTCGCGGCCTTGAGGGCGGGCGCCACTGGCTTGGCAATGCCGAGGCTGATCTCTACGCGATCAAGGCCGATGTCATGGCGCTGCTCGCGACGCTCAACGTCCCGACTGGCGGTCTCCAGGTGAACGCGGGCGGACCTGCCTTCCTGCATCCGGGCCGCTCCGCGACGCTTTCCTTTGGGCCGAAGAACGTCGTTGGCCGGTTCGGCGAACTGCATCCGCGCGCCGCAGAGGCGCTTGGTGCCGAAGGCCGGCTGATGGTTTTCGAACTGGTCCTCGATGCGCTGCCCGGTGCGAAGAAGAAGCCCACAAAGGCGCGCGCTAAGCTCGATCTGGCCGATCTCCAGCCGGTCAGCCGCGATTTCGCCTTTGTTGTCGATCACAAGGTCGAGGCCGAAACGCTGCTGCGCCTCGCGCGTAATGCAGACAAGGCACTGGTCGAGAACGTTTCCATCTTCGACGTCTATGCCGGCAAGGGCATCGAGCCCGGCAAGGTCTCCATCGGCCTCGCCGTGACCTTGCAGCCGCGTGAAAAGACGCTGACGGATACGGAAATTGAAGCTTTCTCGGCGAAACTCGTGAGCGAGATCACCGCGAAGACGGGCGCCGTCCTTCGCGGGTGATAACCCGGAATGGAACGACACTTGAAGATGCGGTTTTTTTTAAAAGCCTTCGTTGGGGGCGGCCTGCTTGTGTTCGGCACGCTGGCGGCCATGCCGCCTGCCGTGGCATCCTGCGAGGGCATCCAGAACGCCTTCGCCTATAACGATTGCCTCGCCAAGGCGGGGCCGCAGAAGCGTGGTCGGGCGCCGAAGGCGGGCAGGGGCGTCGATCCGGAATCAACGGTGCGCGGCCGCTCGCGCTACAACCCGTCGGCAGACGATGGCGGCCCGGCACGGGGGGTCAGGATTTCGCGCCACCGCGGCCGCTCGCGCGCCGTGATCGACCCCTGGGGTGCGATCAAGCGATCCTTTACACCGTCACGCAAGAAGCGGCGGCGCTGACGCCTTCGGCCTCTGCGAGAACAGCGTTCACTCCCGCGCGTAGTCGATCGTCTCGAACCGCATGTCGAGTGCGTCGATCATCAGCAGCTTGCCGACAAGCGCGGTGCCGAAGGGCACGATTTGCCGGATCACCTCGATCGCCTGCGCCGAGCCGACGAGGCCGACAAGCGCGCCGAGCACGCCGGCTTCGGAGCAGGTAGGGATGGCGCCGGGGGCAGGCTTCTCCGGATAGAGATCGCGGTAGCGCGGGTTGAGCATGCCACTCGCGCTGGCTTCCCACGGCTTCAGCACTGTCACGGAGCCATGCATCTCGTTGACGGCGGCATGGACGAGCGGCTTCTGCATCGCCTCGCACAGATCCGCGAGCAGGTAGCGGGTATCGAAGTTGTCCGATCCATCGGCAACGATGTCGTAGGGTGCGATAAGGTTTCCGGCGTTCGCCGCGCCGAGCCGGGCGACATGCGGGACAACCACAATCGCCGGATCGAGCCGAGTAATGGCTTCCGCCGCGCGTTCGGCTTTCGGTGTGCCGATATCGCTCGTCCCGAAGATCACCTGCCGCTGGAGGTTCGAGAGCGATACAACATCGTCGTCGACGATCCCGAGCGTGCCGACGCCCGCCGCCGCGAGATAGAGCAGCAACGGAGCGCCAAGCCCGCCTGCGCCAACCACGAGCACTTTCGCCGCGCGCAGGCGCTGCTGTCCCGGCCCGCCGATATGGCGGAGCACGATGTGGCGGGAGAAACGGGTGAGTTCGTCGGAGGAGAGCATGACGTTCCGCTGCGGTTTTGATCTGGTCGGCTTGCGCCGGAACCCGAACCGCTTATAGAACCACTCCCGGACCTAGTGCAAAGCGGGCCTTGCCGGCCCGCGCGAATTTCGGAACCGCGATCATCATGGCTAGAAGCGATATCAAGAAGGTTGTCCTCGCCTATTCGGGGGGGCTCGATACCTCCGTCATCCTCAAATGGCTCCAGACGACCTATGAATGCGAGGTGGTGACCTTCACCGCCGATCTCGGCCAGGGCGAGGAGCTGGAGCCCGCGCGCAAGAAGGCTGAACTTCTCGGCATCAAGCCGGAAAACATCTATATCGACGACCTGCGCGAGGAATTCGTCCGCGATTTCGTCTTCCCGATGTTCCGCATGAACGCGATGTACGAGGGGCAGTATCTGCTCGGCACTTCGATTGCGAGGCCCCTGATCTCCAAACGCCAGATCGAGATCGCCCGTGCGGTGGGCGCTGATGCCGTGTGTCATGGCGCCACCGGCAAGGGCAACGATCAGGTGCGCTTTGAGCTGGGCTATTATGCGCTTGAGCCGAACATCAAGATTATTGCCCCGTGGCGCGAGTGGGATCTTTCCTCGCGCACAAAGCTGATCGATTTCGCCGAGAAGCACCAAATTCCGATCGCCAAGGACAAATACGGCGAAGCGCCGTTCTCGGTTGACGCGAACCTGCTGCACTCCTCCTCCGAGGGCAAGGTGCTGGAAGACCCGGCGGTCGAAGCGCCGGAGATGGTCTATATGCGCACCATCGCGCCGGAAGCCGCGCCGGATCAGGCCACCATCATCACCATGGATTTCGAGAAGGGTGATGCGGTCGCGATCGATGGCGTCCGTATGTCGCCCGCGACCCTCCTCACCAGGCTCAACGAACTCGGCAAGGCCAATGGCATCGGTCGGCTTGATCTTGTCGAGAACCGGTTTGTCGGCATGAAGTCGCGCGGGGTCTACGAGACGCCCGGCGGCACCATCCTCTACGCGGCGCATCGCGGTATCGAGAGCATCACGATGGACCGCGAGGCGATGCATCTCAAGGAATCGCTCATGCCGCGCTACGCCGAACTCGTTTATTACGGGTTCTGGTTCACCCCCGAGCGCGAGATGATCCAGGCGCTGTGCGACAAGAGCCAGGAAATGGTGACAGGCCGTGTGCGGGTCAAGCTCTACAAGGGCAACGTAACCGTCGTCGGTCGCGAGAGCCCCAATTCGCTTTACGATCAGGAACTCGTGACCTTCGAGGAAGGCGCGGTTGCCTACGATCATCGTGATGCTCAGGGTTTCATCAAGCTCAACGCGTTGCGTCTGCGCACGCTGGCGATGCGCAAGGCCAGGGGCTAAGCCGGGCGGGGCGATCGGGAACTTCCTTCTTCGTGCCGCATTCCGGTCTGACGAAGGGACGGAACGAGAAGGAGACGTGCCGTGCTGCGCAGCAGATTGACCACGATCGCGCTGGTTCTGGTCGGAATCGCTGCTACGGCGTTTCTCGCTTACGCGTTGTTCGCGCCGCGCACCTTGCGGATTGCCGTTGGCCCGCTCGGAAGTTCCGACCTGCGCGTCGCGGTGGCCTTCCTTCAGGCCTTGCAGCGCGAGCGCTCCGGTATCCGTCTGAAGCTGGTGCTGACCGAGGGAACGACCGCCAGCGCGAAGGCGTTCAATGACAAGCGCGCCGATCTCGCTATCGTGCGGTCGGATATCGCGATGCCGGAGCAATCGGCGACCGTCGCGATCTTCCGGCGCGAGGCGACCTATTTTGTCGCGCGAGCCGGTGCCGATGTCGAGCGCATCGGCGAATTGCGCGGCAAGCGGATAGGGTTCAATGCCCAGCGTCCGGCGACAGAGGCGGTGCTGACCCGCATTCTGGCGAGCTACGGCCTCTCGGTCGAGGATGTCACGCTGAAGCCGGGCTCCCCGCCCGAGATTCTACAGGCGGCGCAGGACGGCGAAATCGACGTGATCTTCGTCATCGCCCCGATCACCGACAGGATGTCGCGTCGGACGCTGACCGCCTTTCCGAAGCAGGGCGAGAAGGACGCGACCATCCTCCCGGTCACGGAGGCCGACGCGATCGTCGAGCAATATCCGGTTTTCGATACGCTGGAGATCGTGCGCGGCGCCTTCACCACCGATCCGCCGCGCCCGGAGCAGGCGGTAACGACCCTCGCGGTGACGCACCGGCTTGTCGCACGCCGAACGCTTGACGAGAGCCTCGTAAGCGAGTTGACGCGACTTCTGTTCTCGCTCCGCCTCATCATTGCCGCCGAGGCGTCGGCCGCGCATCAGCTCGAACTGCCCTCGGTCGAGGATCGTGGCGCGAAACTGCCGATTCACGCGGGCACAATCGCCTATGTCGAGGGGGAGACGAAAACCTTCTTCGAACGCTACGGCGACTGGTTCTATCTCGGCGTGATGGGTTTCTCGCTGCTCGGTTCGGCTGCGGCGGCGCTTTATTCGCGCATGAACGCGAGCCGGGCTCCGCTGAGCCTCGACGATGACATGGGCCTTCTGGCGGCATTGATCGAGCAGGTGCGCGAGGCGGGAAGTCCGGAGCGCCTCGCTGAACTACGCGAGCAGGCGCGCGGGTTGCATCGCGACACGATCCGGGCTGTCGCCGTCTCGCAACCGGATTCGGACAAGGTCGCCACCTTGCGATTCCTGCTTCAGGAGTTGCGCGAACTCATCGAGCAGCGCGAGCGCGAACTCAGGATCGCCGACGATTACCGCCTGACTTGACGCAGCGTGGCTTGCCCAAAGCCGCGAAACCGTATATCGCGGCGCAACACGGCAATTCGGTAATCACTTGACGGATGGGCTGCGGCCTGACGCGCGCCTCCGCTTTTTTTCGGAAACATCACGATGACCCTTCGCAATATCGCGATCATCGCGCACGTCGATCACGGCAAGACCACGCTCGTCGACAAGCTGCTCGCCCAGTCCGGCGCCTTCCGCGAGAACCAGCGCGTCGCCGAGCGCGTGATGGATTCGAACGATCTCGAAAAGGAGCGTGGCATCACCATCCTTGCCAAGGCAACTTCGGTTGTCTGGAAGGATACCCGCATCAATATCGTCGATACGCCGGGCCACGCCGATTTCGGCGGCGAGGTCGAGCGTATCCTCTCGATGGTCGATGGCGCGATCGTGCTGGTCGATGCTGCCGAGGGCCCGATGCCGCAGACGAAATTCGTCGTCGGCAAGGCGCTGAAGATCGGCCTGAAGCCGATCGTCGCGATCAACAAGGTCGATCGTCCCGATGCGCGCATCAACGAGGTGGTCAACGAGGTGTTTGACCTCTTCGCCGCGCTCGACGCGACCGACGAGCAGCTCGATTTCCCGATCCTCTATGGTTCCGGTCGTTCGGGCTGGATGAATCTCAAGCCGGACGGCGATCAGGCCGAGGGCCTTGCCCCGCTGTTCGATCTCGTGTTGCAGCACGTGCCCGAAGCCTCGACGGAAGAGGGCGGTTTCCGCATGCTCGGCACGCTGCTCGAAGCCAACCCCTTCCTCGGCCGCATCATCACCGGCAAGATTTCATCGGGTTCGGTGAAGCCTAACCAGTCGATCAAGGTTCTGGATCGCGAGGGCAAGGTCGTCGAGACCGGTCGCGTGTCGAAGATCCTCGCCTTCCGCGGCATCGAGCGTCAGCCGATCGAGGAAGGCGTCGCGGGCGACATCGTCTCGATCGCCGGCCTCGTGAAGGGCTCGGTTGCCGATACCTTCTGCGATCCCGCCGTCACCGAGCCGATCCAGGCGCAGCCGATTGATCCGCCGACCGTGACGATGAGCTTCATCGTCAACGACAGCCCCTACGCCGGCACCGAGGGCGACAAGGTGACCTCGCGCATGATCCGCGACCGCCTGTTCAAGGAAGCCGAGGGCAACGTCACGCTCAAGATCGAGGAATCGGGCGACAAGGACTCGTTCTTCGTCTCGGGCCGCGGCGAGCTTCAGCTCGCGATCCTGATCGAGACCATGCGTCGCGAGGGCTTCGAGATGGCGGTTTCGCGTCCACGCGTCGTCTTCGAGCAGGGGCCGAACGGCGAGACGCTGGAGCCGATCGAGGAAGTCGTGATCGACGTCGATGAGGAATTTTCCGGCACGGTCGTCCAGAAAATGAGCGAGCGCCGGGCTGAAATCGTCGAGATGAAACCTTCGGGTGGCAACCGCCAGCGTCTGGTGTTCCATGCGCCGACGCGCGGCCTCATCGGTTACCAGTCTGAGCTGCTGACGGATACGCGCGGCACCGCCATCATGAACCGCCTGTTCAAGGCCTACGAGCCCTTCAAGGGCGAAATCGGCGGGCGCTCCAACGGCGTGCTGATCTCGAACGATCAGGGCGAGGCCGTGGCCTACGCGCTCTGGAACCTCGAGGATCGCGGCCCGATGGTGATCGAGCCTGGTTGGAAGGTCTATCAAGGCATGATCGTCGGCATCCACACCCGCGACAATGACCTTGAGGTCAACGTGCTCAAGGGCAAGAAGCTCACCAACATCCGCACCACCTCGAAGGACGAAGCCGTTCGCCTCACCCCGCCGATCCGCATGACGCTGGAGCGCGCGCTCGCCTGGATTCAGGACGACGAACTCGTCGAGGTGACGCCGAAGTCGATCCGCCTCCGCAAGCAGTACCTCGATCCCAACGAACGCAAGCGCTTCGAGAAGCAGAAGGAAGCGCTGGCGGGCTGACGCGCCGGTGCTGGCCGTGTTAACTTCCTCCGGATAACGGAAGGAGACGCTGCATGGGTTCCGTCAGCTTAGGGGTTTCGCTGCTTGTCCTCGTCCTGGCGGGTGTGCTCTACGTCGCGGCACGGCGACCTGATACCTTCCGCGTCGTGCGCAAGGCGGTGATCGCGGCTCCGGCGGAGGCGATCTTCCCGCATCTCAACGACTTTCGCGCCTGGGCGGCCTGGTCGCCTTGGGAAAGGAAGGATCCGGCGATGCAGCGGACCTTCGGCGACAGGACGGAGGGCGCTGGCGCCTTCTACGGTTGGGAGGGCAACAAGCAGGTCGGCAAGGGATCGATGACCATCACCGAATCCGTGTCGCCTGTGCGTCTCGCGCTGCAACTCGATTTCGAAAAACCGATGAAGGCGAGCAACAGGGTCGAGTTCTCGCTCGTCCCGGTAGCCGGCGGCACCGAGGTTGTCTGGAGCATGAGCGGCAAGGCCAATCTTATGTCCAAGGTGATGGATATGGTCATCGGCATGGACAAAATGGTCGGGCCGGATTTCGAAGCCGGGCTTGCCAACCTGAAAGCCGTTTCGGAAAAGCCGGTCGCCTGAGCCGGCAATGCTCGCAAGGCAGCGGGAATCGCCCTATCTAAATGGCATGCCCATCCGCCGCCTCGACCCTGTGCTCATCGACCAGATCGCCGCCGGCGAGGTGATCGAGCGCCCGGCTGCCGCCGTCAAGGAACTCGTCGAGAATGCGATCGACGCCGGAGCGACGCGCGTCGATATCCGCATCGAGCAGGGTGGGCGACGTCTGATCCGCGTTACTGATGACGGCTGCGGCATGGTGGCGGACGATCTCGCCCTTTCCATCGAGCGCCACGCGACCTCGAAGCTTCCCGACGGCAGCCTTGAAAGGGTCTCGACCCTCGGTTTCAGGGGCGAGGCACTCCCTTCGATCGGTTCGGTCGCCAGGCTTTCGATCACGTCGCGCCCTGCTTCGGGGGGTGAGGCCATGCTCATCCGCGTCGATGGTGGGCGTGTCGAGCCACTGAGACCGGCCGCGCTCAACAGGGGGACGCGGATCGAGGTGGAGGATCTGTTCCACGCGACACCCGCGCGCCTGAAGTTCCTCAAGGGCGACCGGGCGGAGGCGCAGGCGGCGGCGCTGGTTGTGCGTCGCCTTGCGATGGCGAATCCCTCGGTCGCTTTCTCGCTTGCCGGCGACCATCTTGCCGGGTTCGATCTCCCGACGGAAGCCGGCGAGGATGCGCCTGCGAAACGCATCGCCCGCATTCTCGGTGCGGAATTCGGTGCCAATGCCGTGAAAGTCGCCGGTCAACGCGGTGGGATGCGACTCTCGGGGCTGGCCTCGCTCCCCACCTTCCACAGGGCCGGTGCGCTCGACCAGTATCTGTTCGTCAACGGACGTCCGGTGCGCGACAAGCTGCTGATCGGCGCGCTCAAAGCCGCCTATGCCGATACGATGACCGCCGGGCGACACCCGGTGGTTGCAATTTTCCTCGACATCGATCCCACGGGTGTCGATGTCAATGTCCACCCCGCGAAGCTGGAGGTGCGGTTCCGCGAGAGCGAGCAGGTGCGCTCGCTCATGATCGGCGCGATCCGTGATGCGCTGGCGGGCGCAGGACATCAGGCCTCGACACGTGGCGGTGCGGCGATGCTCGAGCGACTTCAGGCTCAGGGCGTCACGCATGTCGCCCCGCGCCCGGATTTTGCGCCGCGCCCGCTCTCCTTCGTCTTCCCGCAAGGGGTGCCGGCGCGTCCGGCGCCGCAAGCCGGTTTTGCCGAAGCCGCGCGGCCTGAGGTGGAGCCCACCACAGTCGAAAGCGCGCCACCGCTCGGCTATGCGCGGGCGCAGTTCCATGAGACCTATATTCTCGCGCAGACCGGCAAGGGGGTCGTTATCGTCGATCAGCATGCCGCGCATGAGCGCCTTGTTTACGAGCGGCTCAAGAAAGCGCGTGGAGAGGGGGTGATCCCTCGCCAGCCGCTTCTGGTGCCGCCGATCATCGATTTCGACGAAGGCATCCGCGCCCGCCTGCTCGACCATGCAGGGGCCTTGGCCGAGGCCGGGCTCGTGATCGAGCCCTTCGGTCCCGGTGCCATCGCGGTGCAGGAGGTTCCGGCGGCGCTCGCGGGTGCGGACTATGTCGCGCTCGTGCGCGATCTTGCCGAAAGCCTCGACGACTGGGGTGGTGCGGAACGGCTGGAGGCGCGCCGCGATCTCGTGCTCAAGACCTTTGCCTGCCATCATTCCATCCGTGCCGGGCGGCGGATGCGGCTTGAGGAGATGGATGCACTCCTGCGCGAGATGGAGGCAACGCCCGGCGCCGGCCAGTGCAACCACGGCCGGCCGACCTATATCGAACTCGGCCTCAAGGACATTGAGCGCCTGTTCGGGCGCTCATGATTATTCCGGCATCCGACCGAAGACGAGCTGCGTTTCGCCGGCCTTACGCCGGTCAATCTCGATGAGCGGTGCGGGAAGGGCGACCTCGGCGTTCGCGCGCTCCTCCAGCATTACCAACGCGTCGGGCTTGAGCCAGCCACCCCTGATCGCGCTCGCGAGCGCAGCTTCGCCGAGTCCCTTGCCATAGGGCGGGTCGCAGAACACGAGATCGAACGGCGCGAAAGTGCCGAGGTCGCCGAGCTTGGTCGCATCACGCCGAAGGATGCGCGTGATGCCTCCGAGCCCGAGACTTTCGACATTCTCGCGCTGCAGCCCGCGAGCCTCAACGCCGATATCGACCATCACGGCATAGGCCGCGCCGCGTGAAAGCGCCTCGATGGCATTCGCACCGGTTCCGGCGAAAAGATCGAGGATGTTGAGGCCCTCGAACGCCACGTCAAAACCATGAGTCAGGATGTTGAACAGACTTTCGCGCATACGGTCGGTCGTCGGACGAATGTCGTGAGAGCGCGGCCCCTTGAGAGGTCGCCCGCCAAGACGTCCGCCGACGACACGCATCAATCGTCCCTGCGCGGCGGCCGCCCGCCTGGCCGATCGGAGCGAGGTTTGCCGCCAAAGGGCTTGCCGCCGGAGTGTTTACTGCCTGGCTTGCCCCTGAAGGGCCTGTCGCCACCCGACTTGCCGCCGAAGGACTTCTTGCCGAACGGGCGCTCTCCGCGATTGTCGTTCCGGTCGTCGCCCTGACGCTCACGGAACGGTCGTTCGCTCCTTTCCCCGTCAAAGCGCGGGCGCGGCGGGCGGTCGCCCTGCGGTCGATCCTCGCGGGGCGGTCGGTCACCGCGTCCTTCTTCGAAACGCTTTCTGAACGGTCGATCTCCTGGCGGACGATCCTCACGAGGAGGGCGGTCGCCGCGCCCTTCGTCAAAGCGTTTGCGGAACGGACGTTCGCCCTGCGGGCGGTCGCCGCGCCCGGCATCGAAACGCGGCTTGAAAGGGCGACCGTCGTCGCGTCCGCCCTCGCGCCGTGATGGCCGGTTGTCGAACCGGCGGCGATCATCCCGGCGTTCGTCACGCCGGCCATCGTGAACCTCCCGAGGCAGGTCTTCCGGCGAAAGTTCGACCTTGACGACACGCTCGACCTGCACCCGCCGGCCTTTGCGGTCGGCGACGCGCTCGCGCTCGACCTTGAGGTCGCGCGCTTCGCCGGAGACCGCAAGATCGCGCTTCTCGCTCGGTTTGCGGCGGTCGAAACGCTTGCGCGGCGCTTCCTCCTCCAGTGGCGCCATCGCGGCGCGCGAGGCGGCGCTTTCGCGGCGCGGTCCCTCGAAATAGGCGGCGGCTTCCTCAATCAGGCGTTCGCCGAGTTGATCCTTCAGGACGCGCGTCCGCACTTCCTCAATGGCCCCTTCGCCGAGGTCGTCGAGGTGGAATGGGCCGAAGGAAATGCGGATAAGCCGGTTCACCTGGAGATCGAGGTGTTCGAGTACACGCTTGATCTCGCGGTTCTTGCCCTCGCGCAGGTCCATCGTCAGCCATGCGTTGTCGCCGATCTCGCGTTCGAGCCGCGCGACGATCGGACCGTATTCGATACCGTCGAGCATCACGCCTTCCTGAAGCGTATCGAGCGCGGCCTGGCTGACCGAGCCGTGCACGCGGACGCGGTAACGCCGCAGCCAGCCGGTTTCCGGCAGCGCTACGACGCGTGCGAGCCCGCCGTCGTTGGTGAGGAGCATCAGCCCTTCGGTGTTGATATCGAGCCGACCAATCGAGATCACGCGCGGCATCTCGGGCGGCAGGTTATCGAAAACGGTTGGGCGACCTTCCGGGTCGGAAGCGGTGGTCACGAGGCCGCGCGGCTTGTTGTAGAGCCAGAGCCGTGTGCGCTCGCGCTCCGGCAGCGGCGCGCCGTCGACGAGGATACGGTCGCGGTCGGTGACGTCGAGCGCCGGACTGTCGATCACCTTGCCGTTGACCGAGACGCGGCCGGCCGCAATCCATTCCTCGGCGTCGCGGCGTGAGCACAGTCCGGCGCGCGCCATCACGCGGGCGATGCGCTCGCCTTCCGGCGCAAAACCGGAGGTTGCGGGCGCTTCCTCCCGCGGCCTGCGCGAGGGTCGCTCGTCCCTTCGCTCATCGCGGAAATGCGGTTTTGCGGGCCGACTGTCGTCGCGGTCGCGGGGCGGCCGCGGGCGGAAATCCCGCTCCTCGCGCGGAGGACGATTCAGTCGTGCGCCACGATCCTGCCCCTCGTGCTTCGGTTTGAAGCGGGGCCTGTCGTCACCGCCATCGCGGGGAGCATCTCCACGCGGGCGCTCGCGGAAAGGTCGATCCTGACGGAAAGGACGGTCTTCCCTCGCCGGACGATCTTCGCGCGGGACCCGTTCGCCGTCATTGAAGCGGGGCCGGAACGGGCGGTCACCCTGTGGCCTGTCTCTTTGCGGCCTATCCTCGCGCGGCGGGCGCGGACGGAATGTACGTTCGCCCTCGGTGTGTGGCTCGAAGGGGCGGCCCTCGTCGTTGCGGCGGCGTGGACGCGCGTGGCCCTCCGGCGCATCCTCTCGGGCGCGGAAGGGCTTGCCTTCGCGGAAGGGTTTCCCCGCGCCGGAAGGTTTGCCCTCGTTCTTGGCGCGGAACGGGCGCTTGCCTTCGCCGCCGGCTGGGCCGGAACGTTCGAGGCGCTCGCGGAAATTGCTGGCGCGCGGGCGTTTGTCGCGGGGCTTGCCACCGCGACGATTGTCGTTATCGCTTTCGGTCATGGCGCGGCTTCTATCAGGAAGCATCCGGTGAAGCGAGAGGCCGGAAAAGATTATTTCGCGAGGCCCAGAGCCGGAGATCGAGGCATGGAAGACGAGCAGGGAAGCACCGGGTTCGACATTGCCTTCGCGGAAGCCCGGGCGGCCGAAGCGCGCGGGGAAGTGCCGATCGGCGCGGCCATCCTGCTCGACGGGCAGGTGATCGCCCGGGCGGGAAACCGCACGCGCGAACGCAACGACCCCACCGCTCATGCCGAAATGCTGGTGATCCGCGACGCGGCTGCGAAACTTGGCTCGGAGCGCATCGGCGGCGCGGATATCTACGTGACGCTCGAACCCTGCCCGATGTGCGCGGGCGCGATCTCTTTCGCCCGTGTCCGTCGGCTCTACTACGCGGCGTCGGACCCGAAGAGCGGCGGCGTCGAACAGGGGCCGCGCGTCTTCTCCCATCCCACATGCCACCATGTGCCGGAAATTTACGGCGGCATCCGCGCGGCGGAAGCCTCGGCTATGCTGAGCGCCTTCTTCGCCGGACGGCGCGGTTCAGAGGGGTAGTGTGATCGCGGATTCGACCGCGCCCGCGATGCTCTCGGAAGCCGCGAGGATGCGTTTGGCCGCGAAGAAGTCGAGCGCGTGAAAGCCTTCCACTGGCGCCTTGATGCGTCGGATCGGCCGCGTCAGGCCGGTCATCTGCGCATCCGCAAGCGCGGCCTGCATCAGATCGTACACGCGGAAACCCATCTCGAAGGCGCCGGGCATGGTGTCACCCTCATCGCGCGCAGCGGCCCGGCTGACGTCGATCGCGAGAATGAGATCCACCTCGCGCTCGATGGCTCGGATCGGCAAAGGATCGACCGTACCGCCGTCGACCAAGACGCGGTTGTCAAACTGTACCGGCCGGACGAGGCCGGGGATGGCCATCGAGGCTGCGATCGCCGGCGCGAGCGGCCCTGAGCGGAACACCACCCGGTCAAGCCGGTGATAATCGCCGGCGACGACACTCAGCGGAATCGAAAGTCCCTCGAAGGTTTCGGGCAGCGGACCCGGCAGGAAGCGTTCGAGAATACTGACGCCATCGACCAGCACGGGATTGCCGAACCCGCCGCGCCAGATATCCGCGATGCGACCGACGCGCGTCTGGAACAGCCGCGTCATCACCTCAGCCCGGTTGCGGTAGTCCCGCAGGGCATGGGCGCGCAGGTCCGCGCCGGTCATGCCTGCGGCATAGGCCGCGCCAAGAATGGCGCCGATCGAGGTTCCCGCGATCTCGACCGGACGGATACCGAGCCGGTCGAGCGTTTCGAGCACGACGATATGCGCGAGCCCGCGCGCCCCGCCCGAACCGAGCACGAGGCCGATGCGGGGATGGGCGGCGGATTTTTTCTTCATCCAAGGAAATCCAGGAGCGCTTCGAGCGTCGCTTCCGGGTTCTCCTCGGCAAGGAAATGCCCGGACTCGACGCCATAGCCGGTCGCCTTGGGTGCAAGAACCCGCCAGGCCTCGAGCGGGGAGGCGCCTTCCGCCGGAATGCCGCTCTCGCCCCAGAGTGTGAAGACCGGGCAATCGATCGTCTTGCCTGCCGCGCGGTCTGCCTCGTCGGCATCGACGTCCGGCCCGGCGCCGGCGCGGTAGTCCTCACAGGTCGCGTGGATGCGGGAAGGATCGTTGAAAAAGGCACGATAATGGGCGAGGGCATGCGGATCGAAGGCAGAAAGATCTTTCGTCATCGTCCAGCTCGCGAGCGTATGTTCGAGCCATTCCGACGGAGATTTCGCGATCATGTTCTCCGGCATGGGATAGGGCTGGGCGAGGAAGCTCCAGTGATAGACTTTCATCGCCGCGCGCGCGTCCATCCGCTGCCACATTACATAGGTGGGGATGATGTCGAGCACCGCGAGCTTCGAGAGCCGACCGGGATGATCGAGGGCGAGGCGGTAGCCGACGCGCGCTCCGCGATCATGCCCCACAAGGGCGAACTGCGTGTAGCCAAGCTCTTCGACGACGCGGATCACGTCCTTGGCCATCTCGCGCTTCGAATAGGTCGTGTGCGGTGCCTCCGAGCGAGGGGCCGAGGACCAGCCGTAGCCGCGCAGATCCGGCAGGATGACGTGGAAGCGCTTCGCAAGATCGCCCGCGATCCGGTGCCACATCACGTGGGTTTGGGGAAAGCCGTGCAGCAGCACGAGCGGCGCGCCCTTGCCGCCGGAACGGGCGAAGACCTTGCCTTCCGGCGTCGGAATCCAGTGGTTTTCGAAACCGGGAAAGAGATCGGCGAGATCAGCCATTCGTGCTCTCCTTCACCAGCCTGGCAATGCCTCTCGCGGCGATATCCGTGCGGTTGAAACCGTCCGGCCAGTGGATGGCGGCAACGGCGGCATAAGCACGCTCGCGTGCCTCGAACAGGTCCTTGCCGGAGGCGCAGACGGTGAGCACCCGCCCGCCATTGGCAAGGATGCGGGAGCCGTCGTTTCGGGTGCCGGCGTGGAAGATTGTTGCACCTGGCAAGGCGTTGACCGCATCCAGTCCTTCGATCACCGACCCTTTCTCGTAGTCGCCCGGATAGCCTTTCGTCGCCATCACGACGCCGACGGCACTGACCGGTTTCAGCACCACCGAGAGTTTCGCGAGTTCGCCGCGAGCCACGCCGTCAAGCAATTGAAGCAGATCACTCTCGAGTCGCAGCATCAGCACCTGGCATTCGGGATCACCGAAGCGGCAATTGTATTCGATGAGTTTGGGCCCTTCGTCGCCGATCATCAGGCCGACGAAGAGGATGCCGCGATAGGGCATGCCGCGACGAACCATCTCGCGCGCGGTCGGGCGAACGATCTCGGCAAGTGCGCGTGCCTCCACATCGGCTGTCATCACCGGGGCAGGCGAATAGGCGCCCATGCCGCCGGTGTTCGGACCTTTGTCGTTGTCGAAGACACGCTTGTGATCCTGCGCCGAGCCGAGGGGGAGCACCGTCTCGCCGTCAACGAAGCAGAAGAAGCTTGCCTCCTCGCCCGTCAGCATCTCCTCGATGACGACTTTCGCACCCTTCTCGTTGGGGTAGAGCGCGCGAAGTGCATCCTCGGCCTCATCTGTTGTCGAGGCCACGGTCACGCCCTTGCCGGCCATCAGCCCGTCATATTTCACGACGATCGGCGCGCCTTTGGCCCTCACGTAGGCGAGGGCCGCTTCTTCTTCTGTGAAGGTGGAATAGGTTGCGGTCGGCACCTTAGCGGCATCGCAGATCGATTTCGTGAAATCTTTCGAGCCTTCGAGCTGCGCGGCCGCCCTCGAGGGGCCGAACACCCGGATGCCGGCCTCGGTCAGCACATCGGCAAGACCATCGACCAGCGGTGCCTCGGGTCCGACGACCACGAGGTCGATCGCCTCCTTGCGGCAGAATTCGACGATGGCCGTCGGATCGCCGACACTGACGAGCATGTTCTTGCCAAGCTTCGCAGTGCCGGGGTTTCCGGGCGAGATGAAAAGCTGCGTGAGGCGCGGGCTTTTGGCGATGGCGTAGGCCAGCGCGTGCTCGCGTCCGCCGTTGCCGATCAGCAGCACTCTCATCGCCGAACCCCCGTTCTCAACAGATCTGTGCGGGGCATCCCCCGGCCGATGGTGAGCGATGTAGCATCCTCGCGCGCCGATCTCTACATTGGCAACGCAAGGACAATCAGGTTTTCATGAACGATCAGGTTTCCAACACGCCCGAACTCTCGGTGTCCGAACTCGCCGGTGCCCTGAAGCGCACCATCGAGGATGCCTTCGGGCAGGTTCGTCTGCGCGGCGAGATTTCCGGTTATCGCGGGCCGCATTCCTCGGGCCACGTCTATTTCTCGCTCAAGGACCAGAACGCCAAGATCGACGCCGTCATCTGGAAAGGCGTGTTCTCGCGCGTCAAGTTTCGCCCCGAGGACGGGCTAGAAGTGATCGCGACCGGGCGAATCACCACCTTCCCCGGAAAATCGAGCTATCAGATCATCATTGAGCATATGGAGCCGGCAGGCGTTGGCGCACTGATGGCGTTGCTGGAAGAGCGGCGCAGGAAACTTCAGGTCGAGGGACTTTTTGATTCGGCCAGGAAACGCCCGTTGCCCTATCTGCCGCGTGTCATCGGCATCGTCACTTCGCCGACCGGCGCTGTGATTCGTGATATCATCCACCGCCTGACTGATCGCTTCCCGCGCGAGGTGCTGGTCTGGCCCGTTCGCGTGCAGGGCGAGGGCAGCGCCGAGGAAGTCGCGGCGGCGATTCGGGGGTTCAACGCAATCTCGGAAAACGACGACAACCTGCCGCGCCCGGATATTCTGATCGTCGCGCGCGGCGGCGGCTCGCTTGAGGATCTCTGGAGCTTCAATGAGGAGATCGTGGCGCGTGCTGCGGCCGAAAGCATGATCCCGCTCGTCTCCGCCATCGGTCATGAAACGGACTGGACGCTGCTCGACCTCGTGGCGGATGTTCGCGCACCGACCCCGACCGCTGCCGCCGAGATGGTGGTGCCGGTGCGCGGCGAACTCCTCGCCGGCATCCGCAACCACGCGGCACGGCTTTCCGGCACCGTCGCTCGGCTTCAGGACAGGCGGCGGCGTGATCTTGCCAATCTCGCCCGCGCTCTTCCATCCGCCGAACGGGCGCTCGAAGGCCCGCGTCAACGGCTCGACCGGGCGGCGCTGCGCGCGCAATCGGCGCTGCGTGGTGCGCTCGACCGGCGCCACCGCGGCTTGGCGATGCTCGCGAGCCGGCTTGCGGTGCAGAGTCCGGCCGCGCGGCTCGCCCGGAATCGTGAAAAGTTACGCCTGCTCGGCGCGCGGTTGCCGGGACTCGCGGATCGGTACCGGAAGATCGAGGCTCAAGCCGTCGTCCAGCTTGCCCATCGCCTCGCACGGGCGATGAGCGGGCGAGTCGCGCTGGAAAAACGCGATGCTGCCCGATACCGCGGCGATCTCGACAAGCTGGCTTCCCGCCTCGCCCGCGCCCGCGATCTCAGGATGGAAAAATGGAAACAGCGGCTCAGGTCCGCCGGAACGCTGCTCGGGTCGCTGAGTTATCGAAGCGTTCTGGGGCGCGGCTATGCCGTGGTGAGGGACACGGAAGGGCATGTCGTCTCGCGCCTTGCGCGGGTCGAAACCTCGTCGGTCTTGAGGATCGAACTCGCCGATGGTGAATTCGCGGCAAGGGCAGAGGGAAGCGCGCTTGATGCTGCGCGCCCCGCGCCCGCACGTTCTCCGAAGGCCACGCCGCGCGGCGAGGGCGGGCAGGGGACACTCTTTTGAGCACCGGCGCTTGTTACGGCGCAGCAGGTGGCCTAGATGTCCGGCGAGCAGACAGGACGATGCCATGATCAAGATGCCGACGAGCTTCGCCACCCCCGGTCTCGGCACCGAAGCCGTGCTCGAATATTCGAACAGCGATTACCAAATCGTGCGGCAGGGGACCTTTGTGCGCTGCGCGGTGACGGGGCAGCCGATCCCGCTCGACGACCTGCATTATTGGAACGCGGAGACGCAGGAGGCCTATTCGGGACCCGAAGCCGCGCTTCGGCGGCTGCGCGAGGCGCCCAAGGCGCGGTGAACGGCCTCGAACAGGGCCTCGTCCGCCACGAGGCGTATCGGCAAGGCCAGGCTTTCGGTGGCAAGCTTTTCCAGCATCGGTGAACCGGCGAGGCGGACATGATCCTTCTCGGTCGTGACCAGTTGTGCCCCGGACCTGGCGACACGCGCCAAAAGAGATTCGGCCTCGACATCGGTGAAGGCATGGTGATCGGCAAAGTCGATCCGCTCGATGACGCGGGCGCCGCAGGCTTCGAGGCTGCGCTGGAACTTCTCCGGCAGGGCAATGCCGCAGAAGGCGATGACATCCCGACCGGCGAGATGTTCTCCCTCAGGCACAATCCGCGCCGAGAGAACCGGTTTGCGTCCGTCGGCCCGCGCGGTGATATCGGAGCGATCCTCGCCGATCACCAGCACAAGATCGACGAACGGTAATTGCGCGTCGAAGGGCGCGCGCAACGGCCCGGCAGGGATGACCTCGCCATTGCCGAACCCCGCCGCGCCATCGACCACGGCGACCGAGAGATCTTTCGTGAGCGCAGGGTTTTGCAGCGCGTCGTCGAGGATGAGGCAGGTTGCGCCATCCGCGATGGCGCGCCTCCCGCCCGCCGCGCGATCGCGCGCGACGTAGGTTGGAGCGATGCGGGCCAGCAGGAGGGGTTCGTCACCGGTGATCCACGCGCTGTCCTGCGTGGGATTCACGCGGTGCGGCCCCGACATCGAGCCGCCGTAGCCGCGTGAGACGAAGGCGGGGCGTTCGCCGCGCGCGATCAGGTCTTGTGCGAGCGCCAGTGCGGTTGGCGTCTTGCCGGCGCCGCCTGCGGTGAAATTTCCGACAGAGATCGCCGGAACCGACGCGCGCCAGCCCGGACGCGCCATGCGTCGAAGCGTCAGCGCACCGTAGATCGCGCCGAGCGGCCGGAGAAGTGGCGCGAGCCAGAACGGGAGCGACCGGGACCAGAAGGCAGGGGCGCGCATCAGACGTTGTTTTCCTCGCATACAGGAAGCCAATCCTGCAACAGCCGGAGGGTAGCGTCGAGCGCGCCTTCATTTTCCCGCGCGATCCTTGCCGCATGACGGGCAAGCGCTTCCCGTCTTGCCGGGTCGGCGATCAGCCGGGCGACGGCATCCGCGAGCGATATGGGGTCGCTGATCCCGACGGCCGCGTCCTCGCGGTCGAGAACGGCATAGATGTCACGAAAATTGGCGACTTCGGGCCCGTGCAGGATCGGCGTGCTGAGCTTGGCCGGCTCGATCGGGTTATGCCCTCCGATCGGTACCAACGAACCGCCGATGAAGGCGACCGTCGCGAGTGAATAGAAAAGACCGAGTTCGCCGAGCGTATCGGCGAGATAAAGGGGCGAAAAATCATCCGGCATCTCGTTTAGGCTGCGAACGGCCGGTCGAATACCACCCGCACGGCACAGGGCCTCGATTTCCGCGCCACGCGCCGGGTGACGGGGCACAATGATCGTGAGGAGTTCCGGCTCCTGCTCGCGCAGTCTTGCAGCGGCTTCCAGCGCCAGCTCTTCTTCACCCGGATGGGTGCTGGCGGCAAGGAAGATGGGCCTTCGCCCGATGGCTCGTTCGAGCGCAAACAGCGCCTCGCCGTCGACGGGCAGGGGGGCGACATCGAACTTCAGATTGCCCGGAAAAGAAGCAGGGGCGCCGAGGCTCTCGTAGCGCGCGCAATCCTCGCGGCTCTGGGCAAGGCAGAACGAAACGCCGGAAAGCAGGGTTCGGGAAAGTGCGCCGAAGCGCTTCCAGCGTCGCGCCGAGCGCTCGGACATCCGGCCGTTGACGATGCCGAAGGGAATCCCCCGCTCCCGGCAGGCGAGCATCAGGTTCGGCCAGAGTTCGGATTCGCAGAAGACCGCGAGATCTGGGCGCCAGTGATCGAGGAACCGGCGGACCACGGGGGGAAGATCGAGCGGCGCGAATTGGTGGACTGCGCCCTGTGGCAATCGCGTCGCCGCCAATTCGGCAGAAGTAACCGTGCCGGTCGTCAGGAGGGCGCTGTGGCCGGCGTGCGTCAGCCTTTCGATCAGGGGCAGGATGGAAAGCGTCTCGCCAACGCTTGCGGCGTGCACCCACACCAACGATCCCGCTGGGCGTTTCGCGCTAGCTCGACCGAGCTTCTCCTCAAGCCGGACCGGATGCTCCTTGCCGGCGGCCAAGCGTCGCCGCAGCATCGCCCGCGCGAAAGGCGTCAACGCCCGGCCGGCGAGTCGGTAAAGCCGGATGGCCGTCGGGATGCGCAATGTGCGCGCTTCCGGGTGCATCACCCGTTTCCCTTCGTAAGGTCGGCTTCGCGCTTGTCCCGCTCAAGCCGGACCCTCTCTCGGCCGGCGCCGGGATCGCGCTGACCGAATGCGGCGTAACCTGCCGCGTAGAGCCGGTCGAGTTCGGCTTCGAGTTCGCGTCGCGCGGCTTCCTTGGCTGCCTCATCCGCATCCCGCGGCACCCAGATCGCCTTGTTCGTCACGATGGCGTATTGCCCGAACGGCAGCGCGATGCTCGCCGCGTCCCAGCTCTTGAAGTCGTAGCGGCGCGAGCAGACGACCGCCACCGGCAGGATCGGCCGGCCGGAAAGCTGTGCCAGCGTGATGATTCCATCCCCCGCGACGCGGCTGATTTTCGGCACGTCCGCCGTCATTGAAACGTGTTCGCCCTGTTCCAGCAAGCCGAGCAGCGCACGCAGCGCCTGGATGCCGCCACGCTTGCGCACCTGATCCTTGCGTTGCGCACCCGAACCACGCACCACCGACATACCGAGCAACTCGGCGGCATGGGCGTTGATTTCGCCGTCGCCATGCCGGGAAATCATCACGTAGCAACGATCTCCGGGCAGGCGGAAAAACGTCTGCATGAAATGCTGGCCGTGCCAGAACGTGAGAATGCCCGGCGCATTGTCGTAGATCAGCGCGCGTGCGTTCTCGGGAAGGAGGACTTCCCGGCTCGACCAGCGCACGAAACGCAGATAGCTGGCGAGCAGCCAGCCGAGCGTGTGTTGCACGAAGCGGGAGCTGCCGATCTTGCGCAGCATCAGGAAAGGGCGCGCTTCACGCCTGCGTCTCGGGATCGAGCAGGCGGTGCATGTGTACGATGAAATAGCGCATCTGCGCATTGTCGACCGTCGCCTGCGCCTTTGCTTTCCAGGCGACGCGGGCGGCCTCGTAATTCGGGAAGATGCCGACGATGTCGAGCTTGTTCAGATCGCGGAAGGTGATGCCGGTGATATCCTCGAGTTCGCCGCCGAAGACGAGGTGGAGAAGCTGCTTGTTGCCGGTTTCGCTGGGCATGATGACAGGTCCTGATTGTGCAAATAGCGGTGCAGCAAGCTCATTTTTTGGAATCGCACGCCGCTTCCGGGAAATGTCTGAGGCTTCGTTTCCCGATCACGCCGGGTTCGTCAAGTGCGAAAGCGGTTTGTCGTTCAGGAGGCCGGCCTTCCGGAGGAGGGTTTCGCTCGCCGCGACCAGCGGCGGTTGCTCCCCGCCGGCCAGCGCATAGCGGGGTGGTTGCCCCGAAATTGTTAGCAGGCGCGCGCCGGCCTCTCGCAGGATGCAATCCGAGGCGACGATGTCCCAGTCGTGCCCGCCGGCCCGTGCGAGAGCAAAATCGGCACGCCCGTCGAGCGGAGCCAGCACGCGATGCGCCAGCGCCGGGATTCCGGCCACATGCCGGAACGTGAGTCCGGTCCTGCGGATGAAGGCATCGAGCGCGACGCGCGGTCCGGTGATGGCGAGCGGCGGTTCGGCTTCGGTCCTGAGCGAGAGGCGCATACCATCCCGAAATGCGCCGCCTCCGCGAAAGGCCGAGAAGGTCGTATCGGTCGCCGGAACGTAAACCACTCCTGCAACCGGCTCGCCTGCGACGAGAACGCCGATCACGTTGCACCACGCCCGCCCGCCATCGGCGAAATCGCGGGTGCCGTCGATCGGGTCGATGACGAACGCGGAGCGGGTCCGCGCATCCCAGCTTTCGGAACGCTCCTCGGAATGCACCGGCAGGGGCGCGAGTTTCGGCAGGGCCTCGTTGAGAAAGGCATCGACGGCGAGATCGGCGGTCGTCACCGGCGATCCCCCGTCCTTCCAGTTGATGGTCGCGCGGGTTGTCTGGTCCGGACGATAGTCTCGGAGCGCGACCCCGCCGGCTTCCCGCGCGATGCTGACGAGGCCTTCGTGGAGGCGGGCAAGGTCGAAATCCGCAGTCATGATCCGGTCATTTCCAAGCCAAGATCAAGATTGAGACGGCCCCAAGGGCGAGCGCCGAGAAAGTCAGCAGCATGCCTGCCTGCCGCGGCCAGCTCGGACCACTGGTGCGCGAGAGACCGGCGGCGTGCAGCACGCGGCCGGTCAACCCGATCAGGCCGACGGCGTGAACAAGCCATTCACCGGCGCCGACAAGCGCGAGGCCGATGAGAAGCAGGCCGAGGAAGGGCGCATATTCACTGAAGTTTCCGTGGGCGCGGATGCGCCGCGCGAGCATGCGGTTCTCGCCATCGCCCAGAGCGACCTTGGCCGCATAGCGACCCCGGATAACCTGGATGGCAAGAACGATCGACATCAGCGCCATCAATGCAACATAGCTCAGCGCGAAAGAGAGGGCGTTCGTCGCGGCGATCTGCACAACCTTTTCCATGAAGCACCTTCCGTCCTGGTCCATCCTGACAGGAAATGTCGCCCGCCGGTTCGATCGAGATCGGGTCTCGCTTTCGCGCAGGCAATTCCTAGATTAGGGATATCGAGCATCGGCTCCCCGCCGTTCCTTAAGCGATCTTCCGGAAGAAACCAATGAGCCACGCGATACCGCCGGCAAGCGGATCACACCATCTGTCATTCTGGCGGCACTCGGCATGAACGCTCCCGACAAGACCCCGCTTCAGGCCCGTTTCACCCGTGGCTCGACGATGAAGCACGTTATCGAAATGACCGTGACGGGCACGATCGGGCTGATCGCGATCTTCGTCGTGGACTTCCTGTCGTTGTTCTATGTCTCGCGGCTCGACGACGACCGGCTGACGGCGGGCGTCGGCTATGCGACGACCGTGCTGTTCATTGCCGTATCGGTCAATATCGGCTCGATGATCGCGGGGACGGCCATCGTTTCGCGAGCCATCGGTGCGGGCAGGATGACGGATGCGCGACGGCTTGCGGCCAGCGCGTTGTCCATTTCCATGATCGTGGGCAGTGCCATCGCGCTGGCGTTGTTCCTGGCGCTGCCGATGATCCTTTCCGCCATCGGCGCGGCGGAGGTGCCAAGCCGGATCGCGGAGCGGTTCCTCATGATTACCCTCCCCGCCAATGTCCTGATGGCGGCGGGTATGATGTTTTCCGGCTTCCTGCGCGCCGTCGGCGATGCGCGGCGGGCCATGCAGGTCACGCTGTTCGGCGGACTGGTGACGGCGGCGCTCGATCCCTTGCTGATCTTCGGGCTCGGTCTCGGAACCGATGGTGCGGCAATTGCCACCGTGGTGTCGCGTCTCGTTTTCACTGCGGTGGGATTCAACGGCGTGGTCCGGGTTCACCGGCTGATGCAATTGCCTCGACTGGGGGACATGCTCGCCGACGGTGCAGCGTTCTTCCGCATTGCAGTGCCGGCGATCCTGACCAATGTCGCGACTCCGGTCGGCGGGCTGCTCTACATGCGCATCCTTTCCCCTTTCGGCGCGGAGGCGATTGCGGCAAGCGCGATCCTCGATCGGCTTGTGCCGCTCGCCTTCGGTGCCCTGTTTGCCCTTTCCGGAGCGGTCGGACCGATTCTGGGCCAGAACCTTGGCGCGGGCTTGTTCGGTCGGCTGCGGCAGGCGCTTCGCGATGCCTTTGTTTTCTGCGCGGGCTACACCCTCGTTGCCTGGTTGTTGCTGGTGCTGTCCCGAGAGCAGGTTGTGTGGCTTTTCAAGGTAGACGGCCCGACGGCGCGCTATGTCGTTTTCTTTTGTCTGTTCGGCGGCCTTGCCTGGGTTTTCGGAGGGCTCACGCTGGTGGCCAACGCCTCGTTCAACAATCTCGGCTTTCCGCTCTATTCCACGGCCTTCAACTGGGGGCGCGCCGTTCTGGGGGCCTTCCCCTTCGCCTTCATCGGCGCTCTTTATTACGGCGTGGAGGGCGCGATGGTCGGTCTTGTTGTGGGTAACCTGCTGTTCGGCATCGGCGCGCTGACCATGGCTTTCCGGGTCGTCGATCACCTCGAAAAGCAGGCGTTGGAGGAGGGACGGACCGCCGAATGAAGCATTGCCGTGCCGGAGCCGAATGGTTAGGTTCGGCAAATGGGAATGCAGCAAGGGGCGCCGCCATGATCAACCTGTTCGAAATCATGCAGGCCGCGCAGGGCGGGAATGCCTTCAACAATCTCGGGCAGCAGTTCGGCATCGGCTCCGAGCAGGCGCAGAAGGCGGTCGAGGCGGTCTTGCCGGCGATTTCCCTCGGCCTCCAGCAGCAGACGCAGACGATCGAGGGTTGGCAGAATATCCTCAACACCCTCAGCCAATCGCAAGGGAGTGCCGCCTTTTTCGACTCGGATGGGGACGGCATTCCCGATCACCTCGAAAACGAGAGCAACGGCGCTCTCGGCACCATGTTCGGCGGACCGGAAATGGCGCAGGCGGTCGCCAACAACGCCGCGCAGTTCGCGGGGCTTCCCGCCTCCATCATGCAACAGATGCTGCCGGTCATCGCCTCGATGATTATCGGTGGGCTCTTCAAGGGCGCGTCGAACAGCGGTCTCGGCGGCATTCTCGGCCAGATGATGCAGGGGGGCACCGGCGCCGGTGGCCTTGGGGGGATGCTGGGCGGGATGTTCGGCCAACCGTCGCAGCCGCAAAACCCGATGGGCAACGTCTTCGGCAATATCCTCGGACAGATGATGGGCGGCGGTGCGCCACAGCCGCAGCAGAACCCGATGGGCGGAATGTTCGGCAACATTCTCGGACAGATGATGGGCGGCGCTCGCCCGGCGCCGCAGCAGACGCCGGATCCGATGAGTGCCGGCCTCGATATGCTCAAGGGCATGTTCGAGACCGGGCGCGAGGTCCAGGCGAGCCAGATGGACGCCTGGCAGAAAATCCTCGGCCAGCTGGGCCAGCGAACCTGATTGCCGGAACCGTCCGCAATTTCTGTAAGTTTTTATAAAGTTTGTCCGCGAGAATTGCCGCAAACCCGAGCGGAATTTCGAAGTGCATAAAATTTGAGCTTTTTGATTTTGTAATCATCAGAAGGCGCTCACGTATCGACATCCCCGTGCAGGCAGAAAGCCTGGGCTAGGGGAAGTTGTAATGATCCAGAATGTTTCATCGAGCGCGGCCTCGGTTGCCGCCCTCAACAGCGCGAATGCGAAGTCCGCCGCCGCTGCGAACCAGAAAACCAACACCAATCAGCAGACGACCGTGACCAAGAAGGCGGTGCCGTCGATCTCGGAGCTGAACGCGCAGGCTTTCCTGCAGCGCCAGCAGATCGGCGCAGCGCTCTATGATCGCTCGTTCACGCTGAAGGAAGGCAGCCGCGCGCTGACCCGCCAGGATGCGATCCAGGCTTATGCCGAGCAGATCCAGATGAAGGACGGCGGTCCGACCGCCAAGGACCTTCGGATCCTGCAGCGCAAGCTTGATCGTGCCGCAGCCCAGATCGACCGCCTGTCGAATAATGCCGCCGGCATCAACCTGTCGAGCGTGGCGGGTATCGACGGCCGCGATATCGACATCGTGCAGGAGAACCTTACCGCCCGCATCAACGCCGGCATCAAGGATGGTTCGCTCACCGATGAGGAAGCGAAGGTTCTTATCGCCCAGCAGGATGAGATTGCCGGCATCGAAGCCAAGCTGCGCGAGACCGATGGCAAGCTCACTGCCGGTGAGATGAAGCAGGTCATGGATCAGCTGCGCAAGGCGGCGGATGCCATCAACCAGGCGCGTAACAACGGCTCGGGCGTCAATCTCGGCACCTATGACTATGCGAACTCGGTGAACGACCGCCAGGCCGCCCTCGAGAAGCAGCTCGAGCAGGCCATCAAGATCGGCTCGATCACAGCCGAGGAAGCGGATGCGGTCCGTGCTCAGTTCGATGCGGTCAACAAGCTCGAAGAGCAGGCGCTCGCCAACGGCAATATCAACTGGCGCGAGAGCGTCGGCCTTTCGACGGCGATGAACAGCGCCGAGATCGTGCTTTATGATCTCCAGCGCAATGATGCCGGTGTGAAGCTCGCTGACAGCTATGTCGACGTGAAATACGTCGATCAGCGCCAGTCGCAGCAGCTCGAGAGCGTCACCCGCGGGATCGACAAGGGCACGGTGACGAACGAGGAAGGCGTGGCCCTTCTCACCGATCTCCAGGGCATCCAGAACCTCGAGAACAAGCTCGTTTCGGGCGGCCTGACCCGCTCGGAATACCTCCAGCTCCAGAACGAGATGAACGACTTCTCGCTTCTGAACGCGGATCTGCAGGGCAACAAGGATCGCTACACGGGCCTTTTCCCGGCGGCCCCTGCCCCGGCCCCGGCCCCTGCCCCGGCCCCGACTCCTGCACCGGCCGCGGGCTCGGGCTCGGGCTCGGATTCCACGGGCGCTTCGACCGCGACCGATCCGGGTGCTACGGGCTCCACCAACGGTAACGGTGCGGCCAACGGCAACGGTGCGGCCAGCGGCAACGGTGCGGCCAGCGGTAACGGCGCTGCCAACGGTAACGGCGCTGCCAACGGTAACGGCGCTGCCAACGGCAACGGTGCGGCCAACGGCAACGGTGCGGCCAACGGCAACGGTGCGGCCAACGGTAACGGCGCTGCCAACGGCAACGGTGCGGCTTCGGGCGGATCGTCCGGCAGCGCGCCGGGATCGACGGGCACGACTTCCGGCTCGGGCACGACTTCCGGTGCTGGCTCGACCAGCGGTTCCGGCTCTACCTCCGGGACGTCGTCCTCGGGTTCGACCGACTCGTCCGGGAATTCGGGTTCGAGCACTTCCAGCGGAGGCAACACCTCCTCGTCGTCTTCGTCTGGCACGGTGACGAACGAGGCGGCGGCGCCCACGACCGTCAAGGTCGAGGCGAAGCCGGATTCGGTTGCCGCTGAGGAGCAGGCCGAGGTGAAGGCCGAGACCGCGCCGACGATCCCGCAGATCAACGCCGAACTCTCCGGCACCAAGAACATCTTCGGCGATCTCATGACGAAGATGATGCGCGACCGCACGGACGATGTCCGCGACTCGCACAAGGACTTCCTTGACAAGGCAGACGAACGGCGTCGCGAGGCGGCCGAGAAGTCGGCGAAGCACGACGATCACGGCCACGGCAAGTCCGATGCCTTCGGCCTGCCGGTCCGCGATGCAGACCGCGAGGCCAAGGTGGCGAGCTATTCCTCCGTCGCCAAGAGCGTCGAGGTGCCGGCTCCGGCCATCGCTAAGAAGGTCGCCTGACCTGCTCGAACAATGCCGGGCCGCGATCGGCCCGGCAACCATGCCTCATACCCGGACTGAGCCGTCCCTTCCCTCCGGAAGGGGCGGTTTTTTCATGAGCTGAGCGATCGTTATCATCTTGCCACCTTCCAACCGATCGACATCGACCGTTGCGGTTCACCGGCGCCGGCTTTCCGGTGGGGGAAGATTTCTCCGGGCCCAAAAAAAGAAAAACCGGACCGCAAGGCCCGGTTCTAGTCGATCGCGTATCGCAGCGTCAGGTGCAAAGCGCCGGCTCGGCGGAGGGGAGATTGCCGAGCCGGTCCTTGCCTGCCGGCATGCGGCCCGAAGGCTGCATCCGGCCTGCGCTATCCCGCCGGACGGGCGTCTCACGTCCGGCCGCGATCAGGGAAAGCAATTTCGTGGGATCCTCTGATATGGGGAGCTGTAATGCCCCTCGAACATCGCTCCGCGACAGTCCGATGTCCTTGAGTGCCCGATGATCCCAATTCATCAGTTCCTGCGCCGCGCGACGGTTGGCGATTGCGACCTGGAGGCGGACAACAGTCTTCGCAGCGGCGAGGACGAGTGCGGTCATAAATCCGGGAACGAGTGCCATGATGTGATCCTTTCGCGAACGGGCCGGACGGGATGTCGTCGGGCTTGGATTTGCGCTCCTTTCGATGGAGGGGTTATAGCGGAGCATCTTGCATTTCAAAAACGAATGTTTTTAATGTATTCATCAGATTTAAAGATGAATGGAAAAAGCCATGCTGCCGGTGCTCGACAATGACCATCTCCGCACGCTCGTCGCCATTGCCGAGACCGGTTCCTTCACCCGCGCGGCGGAACTCGTGAACAAGACGCAGAGCGCCGTTTCCATGCAGATCCGCCGGCTGGAAGAACGGGTTGGGCGAGACCTCTTCGCCAAGGAGGGCCGGGCCGCCAAATTGACCGAGGATGGCGAGAAACTGCTCGACTATGCCTACCGGATGCTACGGCTGAATGACGAGGCGGTGGCTTCCTTCCGGGAAGACCGTTTAACCGGCTCGGTGAAGCTTGGCGTGCCGGACGATTATGCCGAGCGCTACCTACCGAATATCCTTGCCCGCTTCACGGCTTCGAACCCCGGCATCGAGGTGATGGTGATCTGCGAGCCGACACCGCATCTCGTCGCTAACCTGCGCGCCTGCGAAATCGACATGGCGATTATCACGCATTCGCAGAAGAATTCGGTGGGCGAGATCATGCGCGAGGAGAAGCTGTTGTGGGTTACCTCCGCACGCCATTGCACGCATGAGCAACGCCCTGTGCCGCTTGCGCTTGGGCGCGACACCTGCGATTGGCGGCGCGCTGCAATCACCCGCCTTAACCAGATCGGCTCGTCGTCGCGCGTGCTCTATACAAGCTGGAATTCGGCTGCGGTCGGTGCGGTGGTGCTCGCGGGCATGGCGGTCAGCGTGTTGCCTGAAAGTGCGATCCGCCCCGGCATGCGCGTGCTGACGGCGGAGGACGGTTTTCCTGATCTGCCGACCGTCAAGATCGCGCTCTTGCGTAACCCGGCCTCGCGCGATCATGTGGCCAACGCGTTGGCGGAACATATCGTCCAGAGCCTCGATAATCTCTCACTCGAGAAGCCGGGCGTGATGCTGGCGGCGGAATAATCCTCAATAGGCGGCGTGCTCGAACACCGGATCGACCTTGCCGTTCCATTCGCCGTGATAGCGCGCTAGCAGGTTCTCCGCCTGCGTGCGCCCGAGACTCACCAGCTCATCGAGCGGATCGAGATAACAGGTCTCGTCATGCCCCATCCGGTCGAGCTGTCTGCGGGCTTTCAATCCGGCACGCGAGATTGCAAGCGCCTCGCGGGCCAGGTCGAGCATCTTCTTCCCGTCGATTTCCGCATTGAACCCAAGTCGCGGCACGTTATCGCGCAAACCTTGCCGATCGTTGGCGGACCAGGTTTTGGCGAGATCCCAGGCGGCATCGAGGCTCGCCCTGTTGTAAAGCAGGCCGACCCAGAAGGCGGAAAGCGCGGTAATGAACGGGCGCGAGCCGACGTCTGCGCCCCGCATTTCAAGATATCGCTTGAGGCGCACCTCGGGGAAGATCGTGGAGAGGTGGTTCGTCCAGTCCGACATGGTCGCGAAGGCGCCGGGCATGCCGGGGAGGTTTCCCGCGAGGAGGTCGCGGAAGGACTGGCCGGAGACATCGTTGTAGGTGTCGCCGCGCTTCACGAAATACATCGGCACATCAAGCGCGTAATCGACATATCGCTCGAAGCCGAACCCTTCCTCGAAAGCGAAAGGCAGCATGCCGGCGCGCTGGTTGTCCGTGTCGCGCCAGATTTCCGAGCGCATGGACAGGAACCCGTTCGGCTTCCCTTCCGTAAACGGAGAATTGGCAAAGAGCGCGGTTGCGACAGGTTGCAGCGCAAGGCTCACCCGAAGCTTCTTGACCATGTCCGCTTCTGACGAGAAGTCGAGGTTCACCTGAACCGTCGAGGTGCGATACATCATGTCGAGGCCATAGGAACCGACCTTCGGCATGTAGCCGGTCATGATTTTGTAGCGCGACTTCGGCATCACCGGGGTTTGTGCCCGGCTCCAGAGTGGCGACATGCCGAGGCCGAGGAAGCGGATGCCGAGCGGATCCGCCACTTCCTTGACCTGCGCGAGGTGTGCGGCGGTTTCGATGGCGGTGTCGTGCAGGGTGCGGACGGGTGCGCCGGACAGCTCGAACTGGCCGCCGGGTTCGAGGCTGATCGCCCCGCCGCCCGTCACGTCGAACAGGCCGATGGGGTGATCTCCCTCCATGATCGGCTCCCAGCCGAGCAGGCCTTGCATCCCTTCGAGCAGCTTTCGGATGCCACGTGGCCCGTCATAAGGCACGGGGGAGTGGTCCGCAGCATAGAAGGGAAATTTCTCGTGTTCCGTACCGATGCGGAAATCGGTTTCGGCGGAGATACCTTCTTCGAACCAGTTGATGAGGGCATTCCGCCCCTCGATCGGGGTGAGATCGACCGTGTCCCGTGCCATGAGAGCCTCGGAAAGAAAGGAAAGGAGAGCGACCGGGCGCCCATGCGTTGTCGAGAGTTATAGGTATCGCCCTGCCGCTCGACAATGGTGGCAGAAATCGGGCGGCCGAATTTGTTTGACCTCAACCGCCGCGCCAGTCGCCCAGCACGCCCTGAACGAGCGCCATCGCCGCAACCGCCGCCGTATCCGCCCGGAGGATGCGCGGTCCGAGCGACAGGCGGCACAGGGGCTTATGGCAGAGGATCGCCTCGCGTTCCTCTTCGGTGAACCCGCCTTCGGGGCCGATGAGCACGGTCACGCTCTTGTGATCGGGCGCGGCCCGCAAGGCGGCCAGCGGGTCGGCAATCTCGGCATCCTCGTCGCAGAAGATGAGCAACTCGCCTGCCTTCAGTGAGCGCAGGAAGGCGGCAAGCTTCACCTCGTCCTCAATTGCCGGAACCGAGAGGATGCCGCACTGTTCAGCCGCCTCGACGGCATTGGCGAAAAGCCGGTCGGCTTTGAGGCGCGTCATCTGCGTGCGCTGGGTGATAACGGGAACGAGGCTCCCCGCGCCCATCTCGACCGCTTTCTGGATGATGTAATCGAGTCGCGCCGATTTCAGTGGCGCGAAGGCATAGCGGATCGGCCCGACCGGCTCCTGCGTTCGGACGCGCTCGATCAGCTTGAGAACGGCGGTCTTGCGGGTCGGCTTGTTGAGTTCCGCGCGCCATTCCCCGTCGATGCCGTTGAAGGCCAGGAGCTTCGCCCCCTCTTCCATGCGCAGAACGTTGAGGAGATAGTTGATCTGCCCCGCTTCGAGCGGCAACACCATTTCCGGGCCATAGTTCCCGGCAACGAAAAGCCGGTGTGTCGCGAAGTCGTATCGGGCCATGAAGTCACTCCGGGTAGGCGCTTTGTCGTGCGGGATGGCAATCCGCCGACCCTTGATCTATAAGCCTTGTCGCGACGGACCGGAAACGGTGAGGGGACTTTGGAAGAAATGAAACGTGTATTCGTGGGTTTAGCGTCGGCGGCGCTGCTCGGTGTCGCTTTCTCGACGGGCGCGGCAGCGCAGGCGTTGACGCCGAGCTGTCAGGCCGAACTCGACAAGCACGGCAGCGCCCGGCTCAAGGTGATCGAGCGGATCAACGGCTTTCAGAAACGCCGTCCCACAGCCCAGCAGGCATGCGGCACCTTTCAGGAACTCGTGAAGGTTGAGGCCGAGATGCTGAAGTGGATGGAAGCCAACATGGATTGGTGCCGGCTGCCGGAACCCTTCGTGAAGAACTTCAAGGACGGCACGCAGCAGGGAATCAAGGCGCGCGGGCAGGTGTGCACGGCTGCCAAAAAACAGGCGCAGCAGCCCCGCCAACCGCGCGGTCCCGCCATCGGCGGCGGTGTTTCTCTGCCGAAGGGCGCGCTGTGACCGCGGGCAGCGGTCCGGCGACGCCGGATGCCGTCCACCAGAGTTTCGTCGAACGCTTGCCACCTCAATGGCAGCCCTACGCACGTCTCGCCCGGCTCGACCGACCGATCGGCTGGTGGCTGCTGCTGCTCCCCTGCTGGTGGAGCGCGGCGATCGCGGCGCGGATGGCCGGTCTCTGGCCAAGTGTCTGGGTGATCGGCCTGCTGCTCGTCGGCGCAGTGGCGATGCGCGGCGCCGGCTCGACATGGAATGACATTACCGATCGCGATCTTGATGCACGCGTCGCTCGCACACGGGGGCGGCCGCTGCCTTCGGGACAGGTAAGCGTCAAGCAGGCCTTCGTTTTCATTGCGCTCCAGGGCGGGGTCGGGCTCGCCGTCCTTCTTCAGTTCAACCGGTTCGCCGTACTGATGGGAGTGCTCTCGCTGCTGCCGGTCCTTGTCTATCCCTTCATGAAGCGCTTCACCAATCACCCGCAGATCGTGCTCGGACTGGCCTTCGCCTGGGGCGCCTTGATGGGGTTCGCGATCCATCTCGGCACCATCCCGCCGGCGGGATGGCTGCTCTATCTGGGCGGAATTGCCTGGGTGATCGGCTACGATACGGTCTATGCGCTTCAGGATATCGAGGATGATGCCATCGTCGGTATCGGTTCCACCGCGCTGGCCTATGGCGCGCAGGTTCGCGTGTTCATCGCGGCGATGTTCGTGCTGGCGACGGGTTTTCTCGGTGCCGCGCTCGTCATGTCCGACGCGGGCTACCTCGCCTGGTTCGGGCTCACCGGGCTCGTTGTCAACCTCGTGTGGCAGGTGACGACGGTGGCACTCGACAACCCTGAGCGCGCGCTGATGCTGTTCCGTTCGAACCGCAATGCAGGGTTGGTCTTTTTCGCCGGGCTGATGCTCGACGCGATTTTCGCACGTCTCTGACTAGCTTTTCCGGAGCGCTTTCATCGAACCGGCGGCAACGGACATTCCTGGCACCTTGCGGCGCGCGAGGAAGCGAGGCCGACGCCCCGAGAGGGGCGAGCCCTTGCGGCGGGCATGGACGATCTCGCCCGCGAGCGGCGTGACGGGGGTCATCACACCGCTCGCTTCGCGGAGGTAAAGCGGAAGGTCGAGATCGCGGCCAAGCCCGCGCCATTCGGCGATGATGTCGGAAATATCCTGCGTTGCCACGATCGCCGGCGAGAACGAGCCATCTGGGCCCAGCAACCGGATCGCGACGACGGCCGCGCCATCCGGCATGAATTCGGTAGAAAGTACGACACCGCGCGCCACCTCGCCCGGCAGCGCGAGGCTACCGTCGTTGTCGTTGGCGAAGCGGGCGCGGAGGGCGTCCGGACCGGGCGCAAGAAAGCCGCCCGGTCCATCAGCGCGATGGCTCGTCGTCATGTTTGATGCCTGTCCCTGTCGGAGAATTCTTTGTCCTCCGATCATGGAAAGACGATAGCGCCGAGGTGCCGAAAAACCCCTAAGAAGTGCGGTTAAGCCGCGATAACCATATGATTTCCGGTCTTTTCCCGGATTCGTCGTTCATGAAAGGTAACCACACTCTGGCTTGACGCGCCCGCCCCTGCACGCCAGAACCGCTGGGATTGACTGTCTCGAAGGATCGCCGATGATCGCCGCCGAAAAACCGACGCTTCGCATCCGCCTCTGCGCGCCGCGCGGCTTCTGCGCCGGTGTTGTCCGTGCGATCGACGCAGTCGAGGAGGCGCTCAAGAAATTCGGCGCGCCGGTCTATGTCCGGCATGAGATCGTCCACAACCGCTACGTTGTTGAAGGGCTCAAGCGCAAGGGCGCGATCTTCGTCGACGAACTCGACGAAATCCCTGATACCGAGGCACCGGTGATCTTCTCCGCGCATGGCGTGCCGAAGTCGGTGCCGGCGGAAGCTCAATCGCGCCGCTTCTTCGCGATCGACGCGACCTGCCCGTTGGTGACGAAGGTGCACCGCGAGGCGGAAATCCACCACCGGCGCGGAAGGCTGGTCGTTCTTGTCGGCCATGAAGGTCATCCGGAAGTCGTCGGTACGATGGGACAACTGCCGGAAGGCGCTGTCCGGTTGGTGGAAAATGTGGACGACGTTGCGCGGTTGGAGATCCCCGCTGGCAAACCGCTTGCATTCGTGACCCAAACGACGCTTTCAGTTGATGATACGCTGGCCGTGGTATCGGCGCTCAAGGCGCGCTTTCCCGAGATCGTCGCCCCGCACAAGGAGGATATCTGCTACGCTACCACCAATCGGCAGGAAGCCGTGAAGCGCGTGGCGCCGGAAGTCAATGCGATGATTGTCGTCGGTTCACCGAATTCGTCGAACTCCCAGCGCCTGCGTGAGGTTGCGGAGCGTTCGGGCTGCAAGGCGGCCCGGCTGGTGCTGCGCGCCGAGGACATCGACTGGTCGATCTTCGGCGATATCCGGTCTCTCGGCATCACAGCCGGTGCCTCGGCACCGGAAGTGCTTGTCGAGGAGATCATCGACGCCTTCGCCGCGCGCTACGCGGTCGAGGTCGAGACGGTCTCTACGGCTGACGAGAGCGTTTTCTTTCCGTTGCCGCGCACCTTGCGGCCGGATGCGGCCTGAATATCCGGGAACTACAGGTTCAGCAGCAATGCGACGCCGATGACGATCAATGCGAGGCCGAGGCCTTCGCGCGGCGTGGGCTTCTCCGAGAACAGCTTGCCGGAAAGCACGCGCGCGAACAGCACCTCGATCAGCGCCAGCGTCCGCACCTGCGCCGCCGTCGCCAGCGCGAAGCCAAGGAACCAGAATTGCGAGGCGAGGGCGCCCATGAAGCCAGCCAGCAGCGAGGGGCGCCATAGCTTGAAGATGGCCTGCAGGGCGGGCCGGTTTGTGACCGCGAGATAGATCGTCAGCAGCGCGGACTGAAAAAAGAGGCCGGCGACGAGGATTGTCGAGGCGCGGATACCGAAGCCACCCGAGGGCAACTGGTGGATCGCCGCCCGGAAGGCGACCGCCGAAATCGCGAACATCGCCGCAGCAGCGATGCCGAGACCGAGCGCCGGCAACGACCAGCCTTCACCGGTCTGCTTAGGCCAGGCGGTGAGCATCACGCCGAAGGTCGCGATGCCGATAGCGGCGATCATCGGAAGGGAAAGGTGATCGCCGAGCACGATCAGCCCGAACAGCGCCACCAGCACCGGCTCGGTTTTTGTGTAGGCGGTGGCGACGACGAAGCTCTTCGATTTCATCGAGGCAAGCATCAGTCCCGTAGCGCCGATCTGTGCCCCCGCCGCAATGGCGATGGTGGGCAGCAACGAAAGGCTCAAGGCAGGGATAGCCTCTCCGGTAATGAGCCGCATCACGCCAAGCATCAGCAGCGAGAACGGAAAACCGAACAGGAACCGGACATGCGTCGCGCCGACGACTCCGAGCTTCGCGGTGAGGTCACGCTGGAGCGCGTTGCGCAAGGTTTGCGAGCCGGCCGCGATGACCGTGAAGAGGGCCCAAAGCATTGGAAATCCGTCGGCAGGAGGGCCGAGAAGTTTGACGGGAAGGTTGATCGAGGCGTATCACCGGGCGGGAACCTTTGTCACGCAAAAAGCAGCCCGTCGGGCCGGCGGAGTCGAAGGAGGGCAGGACGATGGCCGTATATACCGATGTCAGCGCGGAAGAACTCACCGAGTTCCTCAAGGACTACGATATCGGCCCGCTTCTGAGCTTCAAGGGCATTGCGGAAGGCGTCGAGAATTCGAATTTTCTGATCGAAACCGGGCGTGGACGCTATATCCTGACGCTCTACGAGAAACGCGTGAACCGCGACGATCTGCCGTTCTTCCTTGGGCTGATGGGGCATCTCGCCGATCGTGGCATCACCTGTCCGCTGCCGGTGAAGGGGCACGACGGGCAGGCGCTGCGAATGCTCGCGGGGCGCCCCGCTGCCATCGTCACGTTCCTGGAGGGCGTCTCCTATCGCCGCCCGTCCGTGACGCATTGTGCAGCGCTCGGCACCGTGCTGGCGGGCCTGCACGAGGCGGGAAAGGGCTTCAGTCTCGTCCGCGCCAATGCCCTGTCGATCAATGGCTGGCGACCGCTTGCGGAGCAGGCAGGGGAGGGCGCGGACAAGGTTGCCGTCGGCCTAGGCCAGGCGATCCGCAACGAGCTTGCGGATCTCGAGACGCATTGGCCGCGCACCCTGCCGACCGGTATCATCCATGCCGATTTGTTTCCGAACAACGTGCTGTTCGTGGGCGACCAGCTTTCGGGCGTGATCGATTTCTATTTCGCAGCCAATGACGCACTCGCCTACGATCTTGCTGTCTGTCTCAACGCCTGGTGCTTCGAGGCGGATTATTCGTTCAATCTCACCAAAGGCCGGGCGATGATTGCCGCCTATCGCGCCAAGCGCTCGCTCAACCGCGTCGAGATCGAGGCGCTGCCGATCCTGTGCCGTGGCGCGGCTTTGCGCTTTCTCCTGACGCGCCTCGTCGATTGGCTGAATGTCCCGCCCGGCGCGTTGGTGCGCCCGCTCGATCCGATGGAATACTGGAAGAAGCTGCGATTCCATCAGGGCGTCGAAGCGGCCTCGGCCTATGGCCTGATGGATTGAGCCGTCCCGCATGTCCGATAGCACGAAGACGACCGGTGGCCCGGTCGAGATCTGGACCGATGGCGCCTGTTCGGGCAATCCCGGCCCTGGCGGCTGGGGCGCGATCCTGCGCTTCAACGGCACGGAGCGCGAGCTTTCCGGAGCGGAGCCGGAAACCACCAACAACCGCATGGAATTGCAGGCAGCGATCGCGGCGCTCTCGGCGTTGAAGCGCCCGTGCGCCGTCATCCTCACAACCGACAGTCAGTACGTCAAGGGTGGCATCACCGGCTGGATTTACGGCTGGAAGCGCAACGGCTGGAAGACCGCCGACAAGAAGCCTGTGAAGAATATCGACCTCTGGCAGGCGCTCGACGAGGCCGTGCAGCGTCACCGCGTCGAATGGCGTTGGATCAAGGGGCATGCAGGCCATGCGGAAAACGAACGCGCGGACGAACTCGCCCGCGCGGCCATCGCTGAACTGAGAAAAACTCAGAGCTGACAGATCAGGGTTTCGGCGGAGGAAAGTTCAGCCTTGCCAGGTGCTTCCTCGATGTTCAGCTTCTTGACGACGCCATCGTCGACCAGCATCGAGAACCGGCGGCAGCGGGTGCCGAGGCCGGCCACCGAGAGATCGACATCAAGCCCGGTTGCCTTGGCAAAGTCCGCGTTGCCGTCGGCAAGGAAGGTGATCACACCCTCGCCCCCCGTTTCCTTCGCCCACATCGCCATCACGAACGGGTCATTCACGGCGATGACGGCGATGCCGTCGACACCCTTTGCCTTGAAAGCTTCCGCCTCCTTGAGGAAGCCAGGCAGATGGGTCTTGTGGCAGGTGGGCGTGAACGCACCCGGCACGCCGAACAGCACGATCGTCTTGCCGGAGAAGACTTCGGAGGTGGTGGTCGGCTTCGGTCCGGTCTCGGTCATGGTCCGGAGGGTGACTTCCGGGAGGCGTTCTCCGCTCGCAATCGGCATGGGGTCATTCCTGTCTTGTGCTTGTCCGGTCCTGTCGCGGACCTGAGGCGCAATCTAGGGCAATTTCAGTTCGAGGCGAGTGGGTTTTTTGGCTGCGGGTCCCGCAGCCATCACGGTGTCGGCGCACCGTCAAGATCGAGCGTCTTTTCGAAGGACTTCTCCATCGTGCCGAAGGTCAGTCGCACGGGACCGAACTTTCCGTCGCTTCCGGGCTCCGGCTGACCGGAAATCGTCACGACAGCCTTGCCGTCAGCTCCGGCAGCGACGGTTTCCACCTCAAGGAATCCCTTTGCTTCTGCGAAGGCGGTCATCGCCGCAGCATCGCCAGTGTAAGGCAGGGTGACGCGCCACTGGTATTTGCCGCTTTCTATCCGCGCAACCTCGGCCGGGCGACCTTCATCCGGCTGCGGTAAGGCGGAGCGCACGGCGGCGAGCCGTCCCGCTTCTTCGCCGGCGAGCTTGGTGCCGGTCGTCGGGGAAAGCTCGAGCGTTCCGTTGAGCGGAATGCACATCGTGCCGCAGACTGCGAAATCGAGCGTGAGGGCCAACCGGAAATCCCGGCGCTCGGCTTTGCCGGAAATCGGGAGGATCACTCCGTGCTTATAGCCCCAAGCCTTGCCGCCTGCCCCGTCGTCGAAACGCTCGGGGAAGGGGAACGCGACCGCCAGCCCTGCGAGGGCTTGCGATCCGTCGAAGTCGAACATCGGCGGCACGCCCGAATCGCCGGCATGGCGCCAATAGGTCTTGAAGCCGTCCGCCAGCGCGATCTCGAGCCCGGCAACCAGTGTTCCTTCCGGCGCTTCGGCGTCGATCAGGAGCCGTATGCGTGCCTCGCGGAAATCGAGCCAGGGGGAAGCAAGAATATCCGCGCGCGTCCCGCTTTGAGCGACCAACAACAATGCGAAGCTGAAAAGGAGCCGTTTCATGGCACAAAGATAGGTCAGAACCGGTTCAAGACCGATGAACAATTCCGTGACCCCCGCAACGGGCTCTCTGGCGCTTCATGCAAATTCTGCGTTCCGCCCCTTGGCAAGTCCCGCAAGGACTGCAACTCTTCCCGCATGGACATTTCATCGCTCAGGAAGAAGACCGAAGCCGGCTTTCTCGATGGCCAGATGCTGATCGCTATGCCGGGGATGCCTGATTCCCGCTTCGCACGGACCGTGATCTACATGTGTGCGCATTCGTCGGAAGGCGCGATGGGCATTGTCGTCAACAAGCTTTCCCGCTCGATCTCCTTTCCGGATCTTCTCCAGCAACTCGATATCATCGACAAGGACGAGGCGATCCGTCTGCCTCGGCGCGTCGGGCGCGTACCGGTTCTGGCGGGCGGTCCGGTCGAGACCACGCGCGGCTTCGTGCTGCACTCGATGGACATGACGATCGAGGACTCAACCCTGCCGATTTCCGAGAACATCGGGTTGACGATCACGCTCGATATGCTCCGCGCCATCGCGCGCGGGGAGGGGCCGGAAGAAGCCGTGCTCGCGCTCGGTTATGCGAGTTGGGGCGCCGGACAGCTTGAACGCGAGATTCAGGAAAACACCTGGCTGCATGGGCCCGTTACGCAGGCGCTGATCTTCAGCCCCGATCACGATGCGAAATACGATATCGCCTTGCGGCAGCTTGGAATCGACCCCGCTTTCCTCTCGCAGGAAGCTGGCCACGCCTGAGGTCAGGCCGTGATGCCGATCAGCTTGCGCGTCTGTTCGAGGTTGATCGCCGGGCCGAACACATAGCCTTGCGCGAACTCGCATCCGAGCTGGAAGAGCTCCACCGTGTCGGCTTCGGTTTCGGCACCTTCGGCGACGATATTCATGCCGAGATCGTGCGCGAGCCCGACGATCGAGCGCAGGATGAGCGGCCGTTTGCCGCTGTCGTCGTGTCGGACGAAGCTCTGGTCGATCTTGAGCGTATCGAAGGGGAAGCGCTGAAGATAGGCGAGCGAAGAGAAGCCGGTTCCAAAATCATCGAGCGCGAGGCCAGCGCCGAGTTCGCGGATCTTCTGCAGGATCTGCGCAGCATATTCCGGGTTCTCCATCACCAGCGTCTCGGTGATTTCGAGCTTCAGCGAGCCGGGTTGGACGGGATAACGAATCAGCACGTTCTTCACGTCCTGCAGGAGATCCGACCGCAGCAATTGCCGGCTCGAGACATTGACGGAGGCGAAAATCGGCGGATCGACGACAAGGTTCTGTTGCCAGAGCAGCAATTCGCGCGCGGTTGTCTCCAGCACGAACATCCCGAGGTCGATGATGGCGCCGGTTTCCTCCGCGACGGAGATGAATTCGGATGGCGGCAGCCGCCCGAGGCGCGGGTGGTTCCAGCGCACCAGCGCCTCAAAACCGGCGATGGAGCGATCCTCCAGCCGCACGATTGGTTGGAATTGAACCTCAAGCTCCTTGCGTTCGATTGCCTTGCGGAGATCAGCGGCGAGGGTCAGCTTGTCCTGCGGCATCGATCGCATTGAGGCGCGGTAAACCTCGATCCTGTCGCGCCCTGTGCGTTTGGCATGGATCGAGGCAAGTTCCGCATTGCGCACGAGTGCCTCGCGGTCGAGCAGCGAGGAATCGTCCGGGAAGGCGATGCCGACCGAGCCCGTGAGATAAATCTGCCGTTCGCCATGCGTGATCGGGGTCGAAACGGCGCGACGAACGAGATCGGCCAGTGCGAGAATGCGCTGCGGATCCTGCTCCGAAATCACGACGAGGCCGAAACTGTCGCCGGAAAGGCGGGCAAGCGTGTCGCCGGCGCGCACAACGCGAGCGAGGCGTCGCGCAATCGTCAGCAATACCATGTCGCCGGCATTGAAGCCGATCTGTTCGTTGACCTGCTTGAAGCGGTCGACATCGACGATGATGAGGCTTGGCTTCGGCGGTGGTGGGCTGGCTTTGGTGCGCGCCGAAACGAGCGCGGTTTCGAGCCGGTCGAGCAGCAGCTTGCGGTTTGGCAGGCCGGTCAGGTGATCGTGAATCGCGTCGTGCAGCAGCCGGTCCTGTGCGAGATGGAGCGAAGTCACGTCCGCCATCGTGCCGACGATGCGCACCACCTCGCCCTCGCGGTTCACCACGGGGCGGGCCTTGAGGCGATACCACGAGATCGAGCCATCCCGCGCGACGAGGCGCAGGTCCTGCGCCACGCGGCCGCGGCGTTGCTCGATGAGCGTGTTGAGGATCGTGCGGTAGCGATCCCGATCGACATGATGAACGACCTCCATCAGCGAGGAGGCCCGGCCTTCGAGATCGCCGCGTTCGAGGCCGAGATGCGCTTCGAGGTCGGGGCTGACGTGGAGGTGGTCATCCGCGACGTCCCAGTCGAAAACGAGATCGCCGCCGCCGACGAACGCGAGGGCCTTTCGCTCGGCGTCTGGCACCGCGCCGGTGGCGACAGCCGATGAAGTGAAGACGTTCTGCATCACCGTGAAGCCGATCAGCAGCACGATGAGCACCAGCCCGCCGAGCAGGGCGGGCGCTGCGATGTCATTGGTGATCTGCCCGCTGACGACAAGGCCGGCGGCGATCACCCAGATCAGCAGCATGAACCAGGTCGGCACCAGCATTGTCGCGCGGTCGTAGCGATGGAGCGCGAGATAGACGACCAGCACGAAGCCGATCACGGCGATGGCGGCGATGGAGATGCGGGCAATACCCGAGGCGACCGCCGGATCAATCGATGCCAGCGCGATCAACGCGCCGATCAAACCCAGCCAGACGAGCGTGATATGTGCATAGCGCGAATGCCAGCGGTTGAGGTTGAGATAGGCGAACAGGAATACCAGCAGCGTTCCGCCAAGCACGGCTTCCGCACCGGCCCGGTAAATATTCTCGATTTCGGGTCGCACGCCGAAGAAGCGGCCGACGAAACCGAAATCGATGCCGAGATAGACGAGCACCGCCCAGGCTAGCGCTGCGGAAGCGGGGAAGATCAATGCCGCACGCAGGGCGAGCACGATGGTAAGGAACAGCGCCAGCAGCGCCGCGATGCCCGTAACAATGCCGCGGTAGAGCGTTAGCGAATTGAGCTTGTCCTTGTAGGCATCGGGGTCCCACAGGGTTAGTTCGGGCAAACGGTTACCCTTCAGTTCCGCGACGAAGGTGACGACCGCGCCGGGATCGAGTGTGATGACGAAGATATCCGCTTCCGAGGCCTCCTCGCGTTCCGGCTTGTGGCCGTGGCTCGCGGTGATCGCCTCGACGCGGCTCGCCGCGAGATCGGGCCAGAACACACCCGAGCCCGAAAGTTTGAAGCGTGGCGCGACGAGCAGCCGCTCGATCTGCTCGTTGGTCTCGTTGGCAAGCGCGAAGGCGATCCAGCGCGGGCGGGAGCCCGGTTCGCGCGCCTGCACCTCGATGCGGCGGACGATACCATTCGCATCGCGCGCGGTCTGGATTTCGATGCGGTCGTCGCGCGATTGCTGCGCCTGCGTCACCGGCAGGAGATCCACGGCCTCCGCCTGCGGCACGATCCGCACGGCCTCGAGTGCCAGTGCGGGCGCGACGAACATCGCGAGCAGCCACAGCATAACCCCGACGACGCTTGCCACCGGGGTGGCCAAACGGTCGTTGAACGGCGTGATATGCCGGGAAAGCGCGACGCGAGGCAAGCAATAGTCCATGTGTGAGCAGTAGCCGCAGCCCATGTCGTGGGCAAGCGCCGAGATGGCTTCTGAACAGCGGTCTCCCGCTATCCGGGGCGGCGATCGGTCGCCAGCAGCGCGAACAGCAGATGATCGCGCCGCGCCCCGGCAATCGAAAGATATCCCCGCACGTAGCCCTCGCGCTGAAATCCGGCTTTTTCGAGAACGCGGATCGAGGCGGCATTCTCCGGCAGGCACGCGGCTTCAACGCGGAAAAGCCCAAGTCGGGCAAAGGCAAAGGCGCAGAGCACCGGCACGGCCGCCGACATGTATCCCTGGCCGGCGTGGGGTGCGCCCATCCAGTAACCGAGCGTCGCGCTCATCGCCGCTCGGCGGCGGATATTATTGAGATTGATCCCGCCGAGTAGGGCATTGTCGGCTCGTCGCTCGATGAAGAAGGGGTACGCCAAGTCGGCCTCCCGTTCGTCGCGATAGCGCAAGAGGCGGCGCTTGAAGGCTTCCGATGTAAGATCGTCTTCCGGCCAGTTCGGTTCCCACGGCTGGAGGAAGGCGTAGGAACGACTGCGGAGATCGGCCCAACGCTCGTAATCTCGTGCGGCCGGCGCGCGCAGGCGGAGTTCGCCGCATTCCAGCGTGAAATCGTCCCGTTTCCGGCCGCCAAGCCATGAACCGAGAAGCCGTGCCAAGGTCAGCGCCCTCGGGTGAGTTTCGCCCGGATAAAGCCTTCGAGCGCTCGGGGATCATTCGCCACGCTTTCGCTGCGCTCGGGATCGGTCATGAGGTGGCGCAGACGCTCAGGAAGCGGTGCGTCAAGGCCGGCGACCGCCTTCATCGCGTCGGGGAACTTGGCCGGCGCGGCGGTCGAGAGAATGACGAGCGGGATCTCCGGCGCGAGCCTGGCCTTGAGGCCAGCGACGACGCCGGTTGCGGTGTGAGGGTCCAGGTCATACGCACTGTCCCGGTGCGCCGAGCGGATCGTCTCGCCAACTTCCTCCTCGCTCGCACGGAAGGCCATGAACTCGCCGCGGATGCGGGCGAGAGCGCTTTCGGGCAGCGTGAATGCACCGGATTGCTTGAGGCCAGCCATCATGCGGTTCACGGCCACGGCATCGCGTCCCGAAGCCTCGAACAGAAGGCGTTCGAAATTCGAGGAGATCTGGATATCCATCGAGGGTGAAAGCGTGGCTTCCACCTTCGCCATCTCGTAACGGCCGGTCGCGAGCGTCCGGGCGAGAATGTCGTTGATGTTGGTGGCGACGATCAAGGTCTCGATCGGCAGGCCCATCTTCTTGGCGACATAGCCCGCGAAGATATCGCCGAAATTGCCTGTGGGCACCGAGAAGGCGACCTTGCGATGCGGTGCGCCGAGCGCGACGGCAGCAACGAAATAATACGTCACCTGCGCGACGATCCGCGCCCAGTTGATCGAGTTGACACCGGAAAGCGCGACTTCGTCGCGGAAGGCAAGGTTGTTGAAAAGGCCCTTCACGAGATTCTGGCAATCGTCGAACGTGCCGGGAACAGTGATGGCGTGAATATGCGCCTCTTTCGGCGTCGTCATCATCCGGCGCTGCACGTCTGAAACGCGCCCGTCCGGGAAGAGGATGAAGACATCCGAACGTTTCGAGGCACGGAACGCCTCGATTGCCGCGCCACCCGTATCCCCAGAGGTTGCGCCGACGATCGTTGCCCGCGCGCCTTTGCGTTCGAGGGCGTAATCCATCAGCCGGGCAAGCAGCTGCATCGCCACGTCCTTGAACGCCAGCGTCGGGCCGTGGAACAGCTCCAGCACAAAGCGGTTCGGCGCGATCTGCTGGATCGGCGTCACGGCCTCGTGCGCAAAGGTGGCGTAGGCCGCCCTCGTCGCCTCCGCGAGCACGACATCGGGGATCGTCCCGCCGGTGAAGCGCCGGATGATGTCGAACGCCACCGCATGGAACGGCTGACCGGCATAAGCGGCTATCTCCGTCGAGGTGATCTGCGGCCAGCTCTCGGGCAAGTAGAGCCCGCCGTCACGCGCGAGACCGGCGAGAAGACAATCGGCGAAATCGAGGGAAGGGGCCTCGCCCCGGGTCGAGATGTAACGCATGGCTAGAGGCAATAGCGGGTTCAAACGGAATTGTCAGCGCGTCTCGTGCTTCGTGCGGCGGCGAAAGAGGAAAAACCCGAGCGCGACGATGTTGGTCAGCGCGAGCCCCCACCAGGTGAGGGCATATTGCCGGTGATTGTTCGGTACGCTCGTCAGGAAAGCCTGCGCTTCAAGCCCGAGTGGGGGTTTTTCGCCGGCCGTCGCCTCGCGGTCAATGAAGCGGCTGTAGGGTGAGGCGGAAGGCGCTTCGGCACCGGGCAGTTCGGCGGCCCGCGCCATCGCCTCGATATCGCGCGTGAACCAGACCTTGCGTGCTGGATCGTTCGCCGGGCCGAAAAGGCCGGGCCGTTCGCCGGGGCGGATAAAGCCGGTGATCGTCACCGGCTCGTCCGGTTTTTCGAAGGCGGGAATACGCCCGTCCGGCGGCGTTGGCACGAACCCGCGGTTGACATAGACATTGGCGAGCGTGCAGCGCCCCTCGGCATTGCACAAGCGCGTCACCATCGGTGTCATGACGATGACGCCGAACCCACCCTGCCGGTCACCCTTGTCGGGGCGGGAGGTGCGGACGTAGGCCGTGTGCTGGTGGAGATAGCGTCCGGTCAGGCTTACACGGCCCCAGAGTGGGGCGCCGGAGAGCGGACGCGGTTTGGATTTCGCAGCGGCGGCGATGCCGGCAACGAGTGCCTCTTTCTCGCCGAGGCGCTGCCACTGCCAGATGCCAAGTCCGGCCTGCACCGCCGTCGCAAGGGCGATGAATGCGAGGAAAGCCTTTTGCCGAAGAGACATTTATCGCCGCCTCCGCGGGTCAGGAGTCGAGCCGGCCCTGCTCGGCCTTGTTGCGGTATTGCAGGCCGATCAGCAGGCCCTTCAAAGGCCGCAGCATGCCGAGGCAGACGATCAGCGTCATTGGCAGGAAAATGACGAGATGCACCCAGAACGGCGGCTCGTAGTTGACTTCCGTCCAGAGCAGCGCCCCGACGATGATGAACCCGGCGATAAGGATCACGAACACGGCCGGCCCGTCGCCCGCGTCGGCGAACTTGTAGTCGAGCCCGCAGGATTTGCAGGAGGGCGCGAGCGTCAGGAATCCGTCGAACAGCTTGCCCTCGCCACAGCGCGGGCAGCGTCCGGAAAGACCGGACGAAACCGCATCGGCTTCGGGTCCGTCATAGGCCATCGGCGCGCTCCTTTGGGTGAAAACAAAAAAGGGGCGGCTTCGAGCCGCCCCTGTTCGCTTCTGCGGGGCGGGCTCAGTGCCCGGCCGCGGCGGCCGCGCCCCAGTTGGAACCCCAGACGTAGATCGCTGCGAAAAGGAACAGCCAGACAACGTCGACGAAATGCCAGTACCAGGCCGCGAACTCGAAGCCGAGGTGCTGCTGCGGCGTGAAGTGGCCCTTGTAGGCACGGATGAGGCAGATGATCAGGAAGATCGTGCCGACCAGAACATGGAAGCCGTGGAAGCCGGTCGCCATGAAGAAGGTCGCGCCATAGATGTGGCCCGAGAAGCCGAAATGGGCATGGGAATACTCGTAGACCTGCACGCAGGTGAACAGTGCACCGAGCAGCACCGTCAACCACAGGCCCTTCTTGAGGCCGTCGCGATCGCCGTGCAACAGCGCATGATGCGCCCAGGTAACGGTCGTGCCGGAAGTCAGCAGGATCAGCGTGTTGAAGAGCGGAAGCTCCCAAGGGTTGAACACCGCGATGCCCTTTGGCGGCCAATGCCCGCCCGTGAGCGCGGTGCGGCTGTACTGGATCGCCTCGTTCGAGAACAGCGAAGCATCGAAATAAGCCCAGAACCAGGCGACGAAGAACATCACTTCCGAGGCGATGAACAGGATCATGCCGTAGCGATGATGCATCTGCACGACGCGGGTGTGATCCCCGGTCTGCGCTTCGTTCACGACGTCCTTCCACCAGCCGAACATGGTGTAGAGCACGCCGATGAAGCCCGCGCCGAAGAGATAAGGGCCGGCAGCAAGCCCGCCCATGGTCATCTTCTTCATCCACATCACGGCGCCGACCGCCATGATGAAGGCCGAAACCGAGCCGATGAACGGCCAGGGGCTGAGCGGAAGAATATGATAGTCGTGATTTTTCGCGTGTGCGTCGGCCATGCCCTGGGCCCCCTTCCTATTTCGAAACCGTCCCGCGCTCGACGCGCGAACCGGTCAACTGCCCGGCGTCAGCGAGCGGTTTGACCCCGCTTCTGGCCGGAAAAAACGTATACGACAAGGTGATCGTGTCCACGGAATCGAGTTCGCTGTTCTTCTCGATATCGGGATCGATGAAAAACACGACCTCTTCCGAGCGAGTCTCGCCCGGCTTCAGCGTCACATCGGTGAAGCAGAAGCAAGCGATCTTGTTGAAATAGCCGCCGGTCTGGTCGGGCGAGACGTTGAAGCTCGCGACCCCGACGCTCTCCTGCGCGCGGCGGCTGGTAATGGTGTAGCCAATTGTGCGGACCTCACCGGCCTTGACCGTGATTTCCTCGACCTCCGGCTGGAATTTCCAGCCCAGCGAGGGAGCGACGTTGGCATCGAAGCGAATCTTGAAGACGCGCTCGGAAACGCGCGTCGGTGCTTGCTTGGCGACAATCGGCGTACCGCCGAACCCCGTCGTCTTGCAGAAGAGATCGTAGAGCGGCACGGCAGCGTAGGCTGCGCCCAGCATGAAAGCCGCACCGCCGAACAACGAAAGCGCCACGCGACCGTTGCGACGTGGATTCACGACGACCGGCGCGGGGCGAGCAGCCATGGATTTTTCGGAGGGCGAATGCTCGTTCTCCATCATCCCCTCACAGCGACCGCTTGAGAATCGCGGAGCCAATCTTGAACACGGTGATGAGATAGAACAAGGCGCACAGCCCGCCGACGGAGAGGGCGATGGCGAGGTTGCGCCGCGAACGCCGCGCCTTTTCCTCGTCGGTCAAGCGGATGCCGTTTTCCTCGGTGTCGACCTTGTTCATGCAAACCTCCCGAGGAGAGCCCAGAGAACCGGGCCGGCCTTTTGGGCGATCCATTCGACGAGAAGCGCGGCGAACAGCGCGAAAAGGTAGGCGATGGAGCCGCCGAACATCCGCCAGCAAGCCTTGCGCAGCGTCTCATCGTTCGCCGCCCGCCAGATGGCGTAAGCCCACCACAGCATGGCGCTGCCACCAACGACAGCGGCGAGGGCATAAACGAGGCCCCCAAACCCGTAGACCAGTGGCGCAAGACCGAACGGCACCACAATCAGCGTGTAGAGGAGAATCTGAAGCCGGGTGTTCTTCTCACCCGCGATGTTGGGCAACATCGGCACGCCGGCACGGCCGTAATCATCGGATTTTACAAGCGCAAGCGCCCAGAAATGCGGTGGGGTCCAGAGGAAGATGATCGCGAAGAGCAGCATCGGCTCTATCGTGACATTACCGGTCACTGCAGCCCAGCCGATGACGGGCGGCAGGGCACCCGCCGCGCCGCCGATGACGATATTCTGCGCCGTACGGCGTTTCAGGCCGATCGTGTAGACGACGACATAGAAGAAGATCGTGAAGGCCAGAAGCCCGGCCGCGAGCCAGTTTGTCGCGAGTCCGAGCACCATGACCGAGAAAAACGATAGGAAGAGGCCAAAGGAGAGTGCTTCGCCTTCCTTCACGCGACCCGAGGGGATCGGGCGAGCTGCCGTCCGCTTCATCACGGCATCGATGTCGGCATCGTACCACATGTTGAGCGCGCCGGAGGCGCCGCCGCCGATCGCAATCGCCAGGATCGTGATCGCGCCGATCACCGGGTTGATCGTCCCTGGCGCAACAACCATGCCGACCAGAGCCGTGAAGACGACAAGGCTCATCACGCGCGGCTTCAGCAGCGCGATGAAATCTCCGGGATCGGCGTTCGAGATCAGGTTCTCGCGCCTGGAATCGGCTCCCAATTCGTTCAACTCAACAACCTTGCCATTTGGCTTGTGGTGAATACGGTGGAAAGGGAAAGCCCCTTGCCATCGGAAAGCAGCGCGGTATGCCCACGCTGCTTTCCGATGGGCCGGGCGCCCGAAAGCGCCCGGTCCCCGGAATTAGTGACCGCCACCCGTGATACGCGGCAGGGTTTCGAACTGGTGGAACGGCGGCGGAGAGGTCAGCGTCCACTCCAGCGTCGTCGCGCCTTCGCCCCAGGGGTTCTCGCCGGCCTTCTGCTTCTTCGCATAGGCGACCCAGATTCCGTAGAAGAAGACCAGCAGACCGAACGCGAAGATGTAGGAGCCGTAGGACGAGATCTTGTTCCAGCCCGCATAGGCGTCGGGATAATCGACATAGCGGCGCGGCATGCCTGCGAGGCCGAGGAAGTGCTGCGGGAAGAACAGCAGGTTCGCGCCCACGAAGGCGATCGCGAAATGCAGGTTGCCGATCCAATCCGGGATCATGTAGCCCGTCATTTTCGGGAACCAGTAATACCAAGCCGCGAAGATCGCGAACACCGCACCGAGCGAGAGCACGTAGTGGAAGTGTGCCACGACGTAATAGGTGTCGTGCAGCACGCGGTCCGCGCCCGCGTTCGCAAGGACGACGCCGGTGACGCCGCCGACCGTGAACAGGAACACGAAACCGACCGCCCAGACCATCGGCGCGCGGAACTGGATCGAACCGCCCCACATCGTCGCGATCCACGAGAAGATCTTCACGCCCGTCGGCACGGCGATGACCATGGTCGCGGCGACGAAGTACTGCTGCGCAGCGAGGCTGAGGCCAACCGTATACATGTGGTGCGCCCACACGATGAAGCCGACGAAGCCGATCGCAACCATGGCGTAGGCCATGCCGAGGTAGCCGAACACCGGCTTCTTCGAGAAGGTCGAGATGATGTGGCTGATGATGCCGAAGGCCGGCAGGATGATGACGTAGACTTCCGGGTGGCCGAAGAACCAGAACAGGTGCTGGAACAGGATCGGATCACCGCCGCCCTCGGGGGCGAAGAAAGTCGTGCCGAAGTTGCGGTCGGTCAGCAGCATGGTGATCGCGCCGGCGAGAACCGGAAGCGAGAGCACGAGCAGGAAGGCCGTCACCAGCATCGCCCAGGCGAAGAGCGGCATCTTGTGCAGCGTCATGCCCGGCGCGCGCATGTTGAAGATTGTCGTGATGAAGTTGATCGAGCCGAGGATCGACGAGGCGCCCGCGATATGCAGCGAGAGAATCGCGAAATCCATCGCCGGGCCAGGGTGGCCAACGGTCGAGAGCGGCGGGTAGGCGGTCCAGCCACCGCCGAAGCCGTTCGAACCGGGCGGACCTTCGACGAAGAGCGAGATCAGGAGCAGGCCCAGAGCCGCCGGCAGCAGCCAGAACGAGATGTTGTTCATGCGCGGGAAGGCCATATCCGGCGCGCCGATCATGATCGGAACGAAGTAGTTGGCGAAACCGCCGATCAGCGCCGGCATCGCCATGAAGAAGATCATGATAACGCCGTGACCGGTCACGAACACATTGAAGGTGTGCGGATCGGAGAAATACTGGAGGCCCGGTTCCTGAAGCTCAAGGCGCATCATCACCGAGAGGAAGCCGCCGACAAGGCCGGCGACGATCGCGAAGATCAGGTAAAGGACGCCGATGTCCTTGTGGTTGGTGGAATAGAGATAGCGCCGCCAGCCGGAGGGCATTGCGTGCGAATGGTCATCAGCGGCGTGAGCGTGAGCCATTTTCGTCAACTCCTGTCGAATTCAGAACCGGGCGCGGCAAATCAGCGCGAGGAAACGGTGTTGTCAGCGGTGCGGACCGCCGGATCGGTCGAGGCGAACTTCTTCTTCGCGTCGGCGAGCCAGGCCTTGTACTTCTCTTCCGAGACGACGCGGATCGCGAGCGGCATGAACGCGTGGTCCTTGCCGCAGAGTTCCTGGCACTGTCCATAATAAACGCCTTCCTTGGTGGCGCGGAACCAGGTCTGGTTCAGGCGTCCCGGAACGGCATCGACCTTGACGCCGAACGGCTGCACCGCGAAGGCATGGAGCACGTCGGCCGACGTAACCTGCACGACGATGTTCTTGTTCACCGGGACGACGGCCTCGTTATCGACCGAGAGAAGGCGGTGATAGTCTTCCTTCTTGCCCTTGCCGGCCTTCACTGCCTCGGCGATATCTGCCTCGGTCATCATGCGGACGTCGAACTCGAAGCCGCCACCGGCATCCTTCGGGTATTCGAATTTCCAGTACCAGGCGTTGCCCGTGAGCTTGATCGTCAGATCGGCGGGTGGCGTGACGAGCTGTTGCTTCAGGAGGCGGAAGGACGGGATCGCGATCACGACGAGGATCAGCACCGGGATCAGCGTCCACGCGATCTCGAGGCCGACGTGATGCGTCGTCTTCGACGGGACCGGGTTGGCCTTGGCATTGAACTTGGCGACGATGATCACCAGCAGCGCCAGCACGAACAGGGTGATGACGGTGATCGTCACCAGCAGCCAGTCGTGAAAGCTGTGGATGAACTCGGCAACCGGCGTGGCGGCATCCTGCAGCCCGAGCTGCCAGGGCTGGGCGAGACCTTCGCCCGCCTGTGCGGTTCCGCTGCCCAGAAGGCCGACCAGGCCGGCAGTCGCAAGAAGGCGATGCTTCGCTGTTCCCAGCACGCCAGCGATATTGATTGAAGTCAAAGCCATGGCGAATGCCACTCCCTAAGGAAATTCCAACCCGGCATAAGCCGCTTATTGTTCCGACAGCACCGCCACATCCGCTTCGCGTTTTCGTGGCAGCATGCCGATCAGGACACATGCGCCTCGGCGCATATATCAACCGTCCACTTTTCATAATCCGCCTTGCGATGCAAGCGCTAGCTTGTGTTCGAAGGTTCGATCCGGATTACGCCACAATATCTCCTTAAGCGAGAGGCAATTTTGTTCCTCGCAGCCTCATCAATTGGCTGCAGACGGTTCAAGCGAGAGCCCGGCCGGGTTGTCCAAGCTTCCTTGACACCATCCGCTGAACTGTTAGGCCAAACCCACGCGTTGCGAAAGAGTCTTGGGAGCGTTTCGACCGTGCATAATTCGACGCATATCCGCGCGATGATTCGGGCATTCGGCGCCGCTGCGGCATTGGCAGCCGGCCTGGCGGGTGCTGCCGCGCAGGGGAATCTCAAGGAGAAATACGGGGATTGGCAGCATCGCTGCGACAAACCTTCGGCCAACGGCGTCGAGCAGTGCATTCTGATTCAAAACGTGCTCGACCAGTCCGATCTCAATCTCGCCGTCGTCGTCCTCCGGGTCGAGGATACGGCCGCTACCGCCGAGGCGCGCAAGAAAGATCCGAACGCCCCTTCTGTGCGCCGTCCTGTGCTGCGGGTGATCGCACCGCTCGGAATCCTTTTACCGCGCGGCCTCGGCCTCAAGATCGACGATCGCGAGATCGGCTCGACCGGCTTCGTCCGGTGCCTCGAATCGGGCTGCGTCGCCGAGGTCGATATGGACAACGCCTTGATCGAGAGCTTCCGCAAGGGCAAGGTGGCGCTCTTCGCGGTCTTCCTGACGCCGGAGGAAGGGCGTGGCCTGCCGGTGACGCTCGCCGGTTTCGAGCAGGGTTTCGCGCAACTCAAGTGACGGAAGCCGGTGGGACCGGCCGGGCGAGAGGATTTCCAGCGTGCGTGTGATCGGGGGAACCATGACGGATCGTTCTGTGCGGATCGAAGATGCGATGCGGTTTGGTAAACTGGGACTGGCCGCGGCGTTGGCCGGAGCCTTGCTCGCCGGCTGCAAGACGACGAGCGAGAGCGGCGAGGTCACCCAAACGGAAAAATCGATCACCGAGCGGATACTGTTCGCCAACACCAAACTGCCCGAACAGAAGGAGGCGGTGGTTGATTATGGTTGCCCGTCGGCTTCGATCCTCGATGGCACCGCGGCCTATCGTGTCGGCGGAGACACGGCGCGCGGCATCTCCCATCAGGCGGCGATCCATGACATCGCCCGCGAATGCAAGGCGCAGGGCAACACGATGCACGTCAAGGTCGGGGTTCAGGGGCGTCTGCTCCTCGGCGAGAATGGCAAGCCCGGCACCTTTACCATTCCGGTGCGTGTCGCCGTGCGATCCAACGGGCAGACGGTCTATTCGAAGTTGGTGCCGACCACGGTCACGATTCCGCCGTCCGACACGCAGGCCGCCTTCGTGACCATCGACGACGGAGTCAGCCTGCCGATTACGGCCGAAGACCCTGCGTCGGCCTACACCATTCTTGTTGGCCTTGATCCACAGGGTGCGAAGGTCGGCGGCGGCGGAAAGAAACGTCGTCGTTGACTCCCGCCCGCGATCGGGTAGGGGAATGATATAGGCCATCTCCCGCGCGGGAGAGAGCGGCTCCGCGAGGGCCGTCGCCGAAGGCGCAACCGCCCCGGAAACGCTCAGGCAGAAGGACCGCGCGAGAAAAGCCGCTCTGGAAAGCGAAGGGAAACCTTCCACCGACGGAGTAAGTGTGGACGCGAGTCGTTTGCATGAAATCTCTCAGGTTCCGTGACAGAGGGGGCGGATGCGTTCCAGCCGGGAACGTGTCGGACCCGTGTCACGGAAAGGCGGCGAAAGCCGAAGCGAGAGATGGCAGCAGCGCCGGATATCGACGATCTGAAATTCACCCCGTTGAACGATTGGCATATCGCGCAAGGCGCGCGCATGGTGCCGTTCGCGGGCTATTCGATGCCGGTCCAGTACAAGGACGGCATCATCGCCGAACACAACTGGACGCGCGAGCATGCCGGCCTGTTCGATGTCTCGCACATGGGCCAGTGTTTCCTGATCCCGAAGGACGGCCGGTTCGAAACCGCAGCCCGTGCGCTCGAAGCGCTGGTGCCGGCGGATGTTCTTGCCCTCAAACCCGGCCAGCAGCGCTATTCGCAGTTCCTCAACGACGAGGGCGGGATCCTCGACGACCTCATGATCACCCGTCTCGGCCACGAGGGGCATCACCATTGGCTCTATCTCGTCGTCAACGCCGCCTGCAAGGACGCCGACTACGCTCATATGCGCGCGAAGCTGCCCGCGGATGTCGATCTGCGCATCGCCGACAATCTCGCGCTGCTGGCCTTGCAGGGGCCGGAGGCGGTGGCGGTCGTCGCGACCTACGCGCCCGAACTCGCGACGCTGCCGTTCATGATGTCACGTGACCTGCCTCTCGGTCCGCATTGGTGCCACGTATCGCGCACGGGCTACACGGGCGAGGATGGCGTCGAGATCTCGGTCAAGGCTGCGGAGGCTGCGGCCTTCGTCTCGATGCTGGCCGCAGACCCACGCGTGAAGCCGATCGGGCTTGGCGCGCGCGATTCGCTTCGGCTCGAGGCGGGCCTCTGCCTCTATGGTCACGACATCGACACAACGACCTCGCCGGTCGAGGGCGATCTCAAGTGGTCGATCCAGAAGCGCCGGCGCACGGAGGGCGGCTTTCCGGGAGCGGATCGCGTTCAGCGCGAATTGAAGGATGGTCCTGCGCGCCTGCGCGTCGGCATCCTGCCCGAAGGTCGCCAACCCGCGCGCGAGGGAACCGAGATTTTTGCCGCAGAAAATGGACAGTTCAAGAAGATCGGCGTCATCACCTCGGGCGGGTTTGGTCCCAGTGTCGGTGGTCCGGTCGCGATGGGATATGTCGAAACGGCCTTCGCCAAGACGGAGACGTCCGTCACGCTTGTTGTTCGCGGTAAGGAACTGCCGGCACGCGTCCATGCGCTGCCGTTCGCGCCGCACCGTTATTTCCGTTAACCCACCGCATCCTCGGCAACAGCGATTTCCGGTCTTGCGTAAGAGAATGCGGCAGACAGACAAAGAGAGGGCCCCATGAGCACCTATTACACCAAGGATCACGAATATCTCCGCGTCGAGGGCGATACCGCGACGATCGGCATCACCGATTACGCCCAGAGCCAGCTGGGTGATGTCGTGTTTGTCGAGCTTCCGGCGGTGGGAAAAAGCTTCAAGCAGGGTGCCGAGGCGGCAGTTGTCGAGAGCGTCAAGGCTGCCTCCGACGTCTACGCCCCGGTTTCCGGCGAGGTCGTCGCAGTGAACGACAAGCTTCCGGACAACCCGGCCACCATCAATGACGACCCGGAAGGCGCCGGATGGTTCATGAAGATCCGCCTCGCTGACAAGGGCGAACTCGATAAGTTGATGGACGAAGCCGGCTACAAGGCGATGGTCGGCTGAGGGAGCGGGGCTCATGGCACACGAATATCGCGCAAAGGTCACCTGGGAACGGGGCAGCCAGCCCTTCACTGACAACAAGTATTCGCGCGGCCATCTCTGGAGTTTCGACGGCGGCGTGAGCGTGCCCGGTTCCTCCGCGCCTTCGTCCGTGCCTGTGCCGCTTTCGCGCGAGGATGCGGTGGACCCGGAGGAGGCGCTGGTCGCGGCGGTATCCTCTTGCCACATGCTGTTCTTCCTCGCCTTCTCGGCCATCAAGGGGTTTCGCGTCGATTCCTATGTCGACGATGCCCTCGGGACCATGACCAAGAATGAGAAGGGCAAGCTCTTCATCTCGCATGTCGCGTTGAAGCCAGTCGTCACGTGGTCGGGAGAGAAGAAGCCGACGCTCGAGGAAATCGACCGGATGCATCATCGCGCGCATGACGAATGCTACATCGCGAACTCGCTGCGTGCCGAGGTCGAGATCGTCCACACCGAACCCGTCTACGCCTGAGAAGGACGCACCATGCGTTACCTACCGCTTTCCGATGCCGATCGTTCGGCGATGCTCGCCCGTGTGGGCGCGAGCGATATCGATGCACTGTTTGCCGATATCCCGGCCGACAAGCTGCTTAGCGCGCCGGTCGATCTGCCGCGCCGCAAGGGCGAGATCGAGGTCGAGCGCATTCTCGGCCGCATGGCCGCGAAAAATGTTGCGGCCTCGTCCGTCCCGTTCTTCGTAGGTGCCGGAGCGTACAAACATCATGTCCCGGCAATGGTGGATCATCTGATCCAGCGCTCGGAATTCCTCACGTCCTACACGCCCTATCAGCCCGAGATCGCGCAGGGAACGCTGCAATATCTCTTCGAATTCCAGACCCAGGTCGCGGCGCTTACGGGCATGGAGGTCGCCAATGCCTCGATGTACGACGGTTCGACCGGCACAGGCGAAGCGGTCCTGATGGCGCATCGCGTGACGAAGCGCCGCAAGGCCGTGCTCTCTGGTGGGCTGCACCCGCATTACGCCGAGGTCGTCCGCACGCTCTCGCAGATGGCGGGCGACGCGGTCATTACCGCGAAGGCCTCGCCAAAGGCGGATGAGGATCTCGTTGCCCTCCTTGACGAGAAAACCTCTTGCCTCGTCGTCCAGAACCCGGATGTGTTCGGAAATGTCCGCGATCTCAGGCCGCTCGCCGCAGCCTGTCAGGCCAGGGGCGCGCTGCTGATCGCGGTGTTCACGGAGACGGTTTCGCTCGGGCTTCTCGAAAGTCCCGGCGCGATGGGTGCCGATATCGTGGTGGGCGAGGGCCAATCGATCGGCAATGGCCTCAATTTCGGCGGGCCTTACGTCGGTCTCTTCGCTGCCAGGCAGAAGTTCATCCGCCAGATGCCGGGCCGTCTCTGCGGCGAGACCGTGGATGCGGAAGGCAAGCGCGGCTTCGTGCTGACGCTCTCGACCCGCGAACAGCATATCCGCCGCGACAAGGCGACGTCCAACATCTGCACCAACTCGGGGCTCTGCTCGCTCGCCTTCACCATTCACATGACACTGCTGGGCGAGGCGGGGCTGACGCGGCTCGCGCGCATCAACCACGCAAACGCCGTGAAGCTGGCGGACATGCTCGCCGGCGTGAAGGGTGTGAAGGTGCTCACCGAGAGCTTCTTCAACGAGTTCACGATTTCCGTGCCCGGCAAGGCGGTGGACGTCGCCGAAAAGCTGGCGGCAAAGGGCGTGCTCGGCGGCGTGCCGTTCTCGCGGCTCGCGCCGGATGCGGGGCTCGATGATCTGCTCATCGTTGCCAACACCGAGGTGAACACGGATGAGGATCGCACGGCTTTCGTTCAGGCTCTGCGTGATGTTCTGCAGCCCTGACCATCAACCATCGGCCCGCCCGATGGCAGGGTATGGTTGGCAGCGTCGGATCAAGGAGAAAAATCCATGAGCATGAAAAAATTGACCGCCGAGGCTATCGGCACATTCTGGCTCACGTTCGCGGGGTGCGGCAGCGCCGTGTTGGCTGCCGCCTTCCCGAGTGTTGGCATTGGCCTGCTCGGCGTCTCGCTGGCTTTCGGCCTTTCCGTCGTCACCATGGCCTATGCCATCGGGCATGTTTCGGGATGCCATCTCAATCCGGCGGTGACGATCGGGCTCGCAGCGGGCGGGCGTTTTCCGGCTGCCAGTGTCGTTCCCTATGTCATCGCGCAGGTGATCGGCGCCGTTGCCGGCGCGGCAGTCCTCTATGTGATCGCCAGCGGCAAGGCGGATTTCAGCATCGGTGGTTTTGCGGCCAACGGGTTCGCGGAGCATTCGCCGGGCAAGTATTCCCTTGTCGCCGCGCTGGTGACCGAGGCCGTGATGACGATGATGTTTCTTTTCGTCATTATGGGCGCGACCAGTGCCCGGGCGCCGGCAGGTTTCGCGCCGATCGCGATCGGCCTCGCGCTGGTGCTCATCCATCTCGTCAGCATTCCGGTGACCAATACTTCGGTCAATCCGGCGCGCAGCACCGGTCCTGCCCTGTTCGTGGGTGGCTGGGCGCTTCAGCAGCTCTGGCTCTTCTGGGTGGCACCGATTGTGGGCGGCGTGCTCGGCGGCCTGCTATATCGCTCGCTCGACAACGAATGACATAAAACTGGCCTGGTGGAGCAACCGCCGCGCCTTCCCGCTTCGCATTGGAGATTACCGTGCTCAACAATCAGGGTCGCCCCACCGCGCCGGGTGAAGCCGTCGCCGCCGAGCCGTCCACCTTCACTGGCAACAAGGCGTTGCAGGTCGAGGAGGCGCTGCTGTTCGAGATTGGCCGTGCCGATGTCACCGGCGTTGATCTCGACGAGCCGGAAGCCTTCACGCCTCGCCTCGGCGGACTGGAGCGCAAGGAGGCCATTGGTCTTGTCGGCCTTTCGGAACCGGAGGCGATGCGCCACTACGTTCGCCTCTCCCAGAAGAATTACGGCATCGACACCGGGCTGTTCCCGCTCGGCTCCTGTACGATGAAGCATAACCCGCGCCTCAACGAGAAGATGGCGCGGCTGCCGGGCTTCGGCGATATCCATCCGCTCCAGCCGCAATCAACCGTGCAGGGTGCGCTCCAACTCATTGCGGAGCTTGCCCGCTACCTGATGGTGCTCACTGGCACCAAGGCGGTTGCAATGTCGCCCAAGGCCGGCGCGCATGGCGAACTCGCTGGCATGATGGCGATCAAGGCTGCGATCGAGGCAAAGGGCGAGGGAATGACCCGCCGCACCGTCTTGGTGCCGGAGAGTGCGCATGGCACCAACCCGGCGACCGCGGCACTGATCGGCTTCGAGGTGAAACCGGTGCCGGCCCGCGCCGACGGCACGGTCCATGTCGAGGACGTCAAGGCCCTGCTCGGCCCGGATGTCGCCGCCATCATGCTGACGAACCCCAACACCTGCGGCATTTTCGAGCCGCAGGTCGTCGAGATCGCAAAGGCGATGCATGATTCCGGCGCCTATTTCTATTGCGACGGTGCGAACTTCAACGCCATCGTTGGCAAGGCGAGGCCGGGCGATCTCGGCATCGACGCGATGCACATCAACTTGCACAAGACTTTCTCGACCCCGCATGGCGGCGGTGGGCCTGGTGCGGGGCCGGTGGTGCTTTCGGAGCGGCTTGCGCTCTTCGCGCCGGTGCCCTTCATCCGCGAGGCCGCGGGTAAACTCGAGCTCGTCGAACATCGCGCGGCGGTTGGGGGAGCGAAGCCGTTCGGCCGCGTCACCGCTTTCCACGGCCAGATGGGCATGTATGTCCGCGCACTCGCCTATATGCTCTCCCACGGCTCGGACGGTATGAAGCAGGCCTCGGAGGACGCGGTGCTTTCCGCGAACTACATCCGTGCCGGCCTGTCAGACCTGATGTCCGTGCCGTTCCCGGATCATCCGGCGATGCACGAGGCGCTGTTCGACGACACATGGCTTAAGGATACCGGCGTCACCACGCTCGATTTCGCAAAAGCCATGATCGACGAAGGCTATCACCCGATGACGATGTATTTTCCGCTCGTCGTCCACGGCGCGATGCTGATCGAGCCGACCGAGAGCGAAAGCCGTGCCTCGCTCGATCTGTTCATCATGGCGCTGCGCGATCTCGCGATGCGCGCCAAGCGCGGCGAGACCGAACGCTTCACCGGTGCGCCGTTCCATGCCCCGCGTCGTCGCCTCGACGAGACGCGGGCGGCCCGCAACCCGATCCTGAAATGGGTGCCGCCTCAACCGGTGCAACAGGCCGCGGAATGAAAAGAAGGCCGGGGCGACCCGGCCTTTTTCTTTTTCCGGCTGCAGGATAACGTGGCAGCCTGACGGGCGGGCAGGAGCAACGGATGGATATCGAAGGACTGGTTACGCGCTATTGCGAAGCCTGGTTCCACCCGGACCCGGCGCAACGTCGCCGACTCTTGGCCGAGGTTTTCGAGTCTGACGGGCTCTATGTCGATCCAAGCGTTCGGATCGAGGGTCTCGAAAAGCTCCTTGCTCATATCGAGAAGGTGATTGCGGATCGTCCGGGCTTCGCGCTCGAGCGAACCGGTCTGGTGGATGAACACCACGGGTTTCTCCGCTTCGGCTGGCGGCGACTTGGCGCGGAGGGCTTTCGCAGCCCGGAGTGCATAGACGTGTGTCAACTATCGGCGGCAGGAAAGCTCGCGCTTGTGATCGGCTTCTTCGGACCGATGAAATCGCTGCCGAACAGCGCTACATCCCCCTGAAAATCCCCATCACCCGGCGGATGGCATCTTCGCGTGCCTCCGGATGCGTACCGATCGTGACAGTGCCGTTGCCGTTCTTCGAGAACGCGGCCTTGCGCGTCCGTATCGGCAGGCTCGGGTGATCGAAATCATGATGCGCACCGTCATAGCCGATGAAGCGCACGCCGGACAGCGAGCGACACGGCTCCGGCACCGTCCAGTCGTCGGCCAGGCCGTGCAGGATGGTGAGCGGAATCCGCGCACGGAAGTCCTCTTCCGCCATCGCCTTGCAGCCCGGGTAGAAAGCGACGGCCTGACGGAACTCCACCCCCTTGGGTGCGCGGATCGTCCGGCTCGCCGAGAGGACGGAGGTGCCGCCATTCGACCACCCGAGCAGACCGATCCGGTGGCGGTCGACATCCGGCCGTGAAGCAAGCCACTCAGCTGTCGCAAAGGCATCGTAGGCGCGATCCTTGGAGCGGACGTCGCGGTCACGGACGTTGCACTGCGAGCCAAGACCCCGCGAGGAAAAGCTCTCGGGAAAAATCGCGATGAAGCCGGCGGACTGCAATCGCTCGGCCCAGTCCGCGTGGCGCGGATTGATGACGCCCCGGGTGTTGGAGAGCCCTCCGCAGCCGTGAAGGGCAATTACGGCAGGGAAGGGACCGGGCCCCGCGGGTTTGAACATCTGCGCCTTGAGACGGATGTTGTTGCGACCGGGGATTTCGACCCAATCCTGCGCTTGGGCCAGCGAGAGTGCATAAAGGCCGAAGCTGACGACGATGAAAATGCGGATGAAGAACGGCATGGGATACACCTTTCTCGAATCATCTTGCCGCAACCGGCCAAGCAGAAAATAAAAAAGGCCGCTCGAAAGCGACCTTTTTGCGTCAAAATGGGTGGAGAAGCTCAGTTGAGCTGCGCCTTTACTTCCTTGAGTCCGGCCGTGAACGCATCGTCCCCCTTGCTTGCGGTGAGGATCGATGCGGCAGCCTTGGTCGCGAGATCGACGGCGGCCGAGCGGACCTCGGCGGTCGCGAGCGATTCGGCCTGCTGGATCTTGAGTTCGGCCTGCGCCGTGCGGCGCTTGACGAAGTCCTCAAGCTTGGCCTTGGCGTCGGCTTCGAGGCGCTTGGCCTCGTCCTTGGCGGCGGCGACGATATCGGCGGCCTCCTTCTCGGCCGCCGCCCGCTTGGCCTCGTAGGTCTTGAGCAGAGCGGCCGCCTCGGCACGGAGGCGTTCGGCTTCGTTCAACTGAGCCGCGATCTTCTCGGCGCGCGAATCGATGCCTGCCAGCAGTTTGCGCGGCACGCCGAGATAGGCGAGCAGTCCGAGGAAGATGAAGAAGGAGGCGCCGACCCAGAATTCAGCGGTCATCATGGGAAAACTCTCCTTATTCGCCGCGGATGGCGGTGACAGCCTTGCCGACCGCAGCTGCGGTGGGGGCCTTGCCGGTCAGCGCTTCGACCATCGCCGAAACGGCGTCCTTGGCGATATCGTCAACGTTGGCCATCGCCTTTGCCTTGGTCTCGGCAATCGAGGCCTCGGCGGCAACCATCTTGGCCGAGAGCTCCTGCTCGACCTTGTGCCGCTTAGCGTCGATCTCTTTCGAGCTCTTGGCACGGGCTTCGGCGGCAATGGCCTGGGCGTTGGTCTTGGCCTTGGCCAAGGCCTGTTCGAGAGCGACGGCCTCCGCTTCGGAAGCTTTCTGCGCAGCTGCAGCGTCGCCGAGCGCCTTCTCGATCGTCCCCTCACGCTCGGCGATGATGGAGGCGATGCGCGGCAGCGCGAGCTTGCTCATCAGGACGTAGAGCGTGCCGAAGGTCACCGCGAGCCAGAAGAGCTGGCCTGCGAAGGTGGAACTGTCAAAGGGCGGAAACGCGCCGCCGTCCGCCGCGAAGGCGGGGGTGACGGTCGCTGCCACGATGAACGGCGTGACGAAATGACGCATCGAGCGCTCCCGAGCATTGGAACAGGACGCCTGCCTCAAGGCAGGCAGGGGGTGGCAAGCGGGCCACCCCGGATTTTTGGTGCGACGGCCTGAAGGGACCGCCCCAGCTTACTTCACGACGAAGAGCAGGATCAGCGCAACGACGAACGCGAAGATGCCGAGACCTTCCGCGAGCGCCGCACCGATGAACGCGCGGCCGAACTGGCCGTCGGCAGCCGACGGATTGCGCAGCGCGCCCGAGAGGAAGTTGCCGAAGATGGCGCCGACGCCGACGGCGGCGAGGCCCATGCCGATGGCGGCGAGGCCGGCACCGAGATACTTACCGAGGGTTGCGGCAGCTACGAGTTCCATTTTCATCTCCTTGGTGGAACAGGCAAAAGGGTGTGTAAAGGCTTCTCCGGATGCGACCTCGGGCTCAATGGCCCGGATGCAGCGCATCGTTGAGGTAGACGCAGGTCAGGATCGTGAAGACGTAGGCCTGCAGGAAAGCGACGAGGAATTCGAGCGCGGTCAGCGCCACGGCGGTCAGCAGCGGCAGCGGCGCGAGGACGCTCGCGGCGCCGGCACCCAGAAGACCGACAGTGAAGGCGCCGAACAGCTTCAGCGCAACGTGGCCGGCGAGCATGTTGCCGAACAGACGCAGCGCGAGACTGATCGGGCGCGAGAGGAACGAGATGATCTCGATCAGCACGATGAACGGCAACAGCAGCGCCGGCAGGCCCGACGGCACGAAAAGATGCAGGAAATGCGTTCCGTGGTTGATGACACCGGCGACGATCACCGTCCCGATCACCAGAAGCGCGAAGGCCGCAGTCACGATGATGTGGCTGGTAACGGTGAAGGAGCCCGGGATCAACCCGAGAAAGTTCGCGGTGAGGACGAACATGAACAGCGTGAACACCAGTGGAAAGAAACGCATGCCTTCCTTGCCGGTCACGCCTGTCAGGATATTCGCGACGAATTCGTAAGACATCTCGGCCAGCGTCTGGAGCCGACCCGGAACGATGGAGCGCTTCGAGGTGCCGAGCAGCGTAATGACGCTCACCACGGCAACCACGATCACCATCCACAGCGAGGAATTCGTGAAGGAAAGGTCGAGGCCGAAAAGCTTGAACTCAGCGATCTTCGCGATTTCAAACTGATGCATCGGATCGATTGCATTCCCGCTTGCCACGTCCGCTCTTCCTTCATTCGCCTGCGCCGGAGGCGCCGTTTTTCTTGCCTTCCGCCGGCAGTCCCGGCTTGCGGGTCGCCATGCGATAGACGTTCCAGAACCCTGCCGCCATCCCCATCATCAAAAAGATGATGAGAAAAAGGGGCGATGTCCCGGCCTGACGGTCGATCAGATAGCCGATCCCGCAGCCGACCAGAACCCCGGATACCAGTTCCGATCCGGCCCGGAGGCCCATGCCCATCGCGCCGCCATTCGAAGTCGGATCGGAACGAAGCTTGTTCCGGTCTCCCTCGGCGACATGGGCGTGCCCGATGCCGGCCTTGAGCGCTTCGAGGCGCGAACGGAGTTCGTCGGCTTCGGCGATCGGATCCTTCGTGCCCTTTTCGGGCGGCTTCGGCTCCGGTTCGCGCATCGCGTCCCAACACCTTGTCCTGAGGACCGGAGCACATGCTCCGGCGCATGACAGATCGAAACGAGAACCGGAAACCCCGGATATCGTCGAGGCGCTGTTAATCAGGCGGAAATCAGTGTGTCAAGGTGAGATCGCGGCAGAATGGCGGCAAGCGCCCTCAGGCAATAGTCCAACACCGTCCTGTTGTTGCCGCATTGCAGCACGGAACGCGTCGGGAGATGGCCTCAAACAGCTTCCGCCAGCCGCTCGGCCGTCGCGAGATCGACTGAAACGAGCTGGCTTATGCCACGCTCGATCATCGTCACGCCGAACAGTCGATCCATCCTGGCCATTGAAATCGGGTTGTGGGTAATCATCAGAAAGCGCGTCTGCGTCTCCTGGGCCATGTCGGTGAGCAGGTCGCAAAGCCGCTCGACATTCGAATCGTCAAGCGGGGCATCGACCTCGTCGAGCACGCAGATCGGTGCCGGATTGGTGAGAAATACCGCGAAAATCAGCGCGGTCGCAGTCAGGGCCTGCTCGCCGCCCGAAAGCAGCGAAAGGAGTTGCGGTTTCTTGCCTGGCGGTTTGGCGAGGATTTCGAGGCCTGCTTCGAGCGGATCGTCCGCCTCCACGAGTTGTAGCTCGGCCGAACCACCACCGAACAGGCGCTGGAACAGCGTTCCGAAATGCTCGTTCACCGTGGCAAAGGCCGCGCGCAGACGTCCCCGTCCCTCACTATTGAGCGTGTCGATCGCCCGCCGGAATTTGCGGATGGCTTCCGTGATATCCTCGCGTTCGCGGGCGAGATCGCCGCGCTCCTTCTCGATTTCGACAAGCTCGACATCGGCCCGGAGGTTCACTGCGCCCATGCGGTCCCGGTCCTGTCGGAGATCCACCAAGCGGGCCTCAATGGCGGCGGGATCGGTCATCCGGACCTCTCCGTCTTCCGCGATTCTCGCGGCCAGATCGGAAACCGGCGCCTCGATGCGCTCCTCGATCGTTTGCCGCAATTGCACCAGGCGCGCTTCCGCGCCTTCCGCAAGGGCGTCGAGCCGGGCAGCACCCTCCCGTGCTTCCGACAGCCGCCGGAAGGCGTCGCGCGCGGCCTCATCCGCCGCGCGTTGGCGGCTTTCGCCCTGGGCCAGAGCGTCGCTTGCGGCGCGTGCGGTGGCTTCCGCCGCCTCGATCATCCTCTCGATCTGGCGCTTCCGGGATGCGATCTCGGCGGGCAAGCCCTCCAGCTGTTTCGCCTGATCGTCGAGCGTGGCAAGACGCTCGTCGAGATGCTCCTGCGCGTGTTGCGCCTTGGCTGCACGGTCGCGCCAGGCCTCCCCCTCGCGGGCGATCGCCTGACGGCGTGTCTCCAGCGAGACGATTCGCTCCGTTCGCCGGCTCTGCGCGAGGTGGCAGGCGGATTCCTGCCGGCGGGCCTCCGCGAGGGCGGCGGACAATTCGCTCAGGCGGGCCGTTGCATCGCCCGCCTCGGCGATCTCCGCAAGCGCTTCGCGGGCCGTATCTGCGAGAGCCCTCGCCTCGTCGAGATCGGATTTCAAGGAAGTGGCCCGGTTTCGCGCGGCTTCAAGGCGCAAACGAGCCTCTTCGGAGCGGCGCATCTCGCGCTGCAATTCGGCATTGGCCGTGTCGCGCGCCTGCGCGGCCCGACGAACGGCATCGCGCGATTGCGCCTCAGTGTCCTGCGTCTTCCGAAGTGCGATTTGGGCGGCGTCGAACGCCTTGCGCGCAACCTCCCGCCGTGCGCGGGCTTCCTCGATCTGCGTTTCGATTTCCGCGAGCCGGTTGCGCTCGGCCAGCCGTCGCGCCGCAGAGCTTGGTGCTTCGGCCGCCGCCGTGAAGCCGTCCCAGCGCCAGAGGTCACCCTCGCGGCTGACGAGGCGCTGCCCTTGCCGCAATTGCTTCTGGGCAGAAGACCCGTTCTCCCGCGCCACAAGGCCGATCTGCGACAAACGTCGATGGAGCGAGACCGGAGCCGTCACATGCGCGAGAACCGATGTCACGCCTGCCGGCAACGCCGGTGCTTCTCCGAATGCCCCGCCGCCGCCCCAATGCCGCGAGGCGCCGGCTTCGGACGCGGCTTCGAGATCCTCGCCCAGGGCCGCTGCCAGGGCGGTCTCGAATCCCGGTTCGACGGAGATGAGATCGACAACGGGTGTCCAGAGACCCGGCTCGCTGTTCTCGACGATCTTGCGGATCGTGCGTGCTTCGGTTTCAAGGCGTTGAAGCAATCGGTCGGCTTCGCCGAATTTCGGACGTGCGGCCTGTTCCTCGCTCCGTGCATCATGTGCCGCCTGCTCTGCGGCGGCGGCTGTAGCCAATGCGGCTTCGTATTCCGTCGCGCGTGCCTCGACGGATGCTTCCACCGCCCTTAACCGTTCGAGGGCCTCACCGTCCGCTTCAATAGCGCCGAGATCGCGCTCCGCTTCCTGCAAGCCCCGTGCGAGGCGCTCGAGGCGGGCCTCCGTCTCACGGACCCGAGCCTCGGCGGCGCGACGCATGGCCGTTCGCTCGGCCATTTCGGTCTGGGCCGCGTTGAGCGCGATTTCGGCTTCGACGCGAGCGGTTTCGGCGTCTGCGGCGGCGGCCGCGTCGCCGGAGGAACCCGCGCGGTCCGCGGCGAGTTGGTCGGCGATTCCGCGATCCTCTGCCGCAAGCCGTGCGACAGATTGCTCGGCGTCGGCGAGAACCTCGCGCGCGGCTTCCGCATCGCGCAGCGCCTCGGCGCGGCGCGCGGCGATATCCTTCAGGCGCTGATCTGCGAGACGCATCTCGTTGTCGAGTGTCTCGCGCGCGAGCTGCTGGCGCTGGAGCGCGGACGCAGCTTCGCTGGCCGCACGGCGCGCCTGATCGAGTTCATGCTCCGAGATCGCGCGCACCCGCTCGCTTTCGCCTTGCACTGTCATTGCCGTGGCGATGGTGCGCACGGCCCGGTCATGCTCGGTGCGGGCAGCCTTAGCTTCCGTTTCCGCTTGTACGAGGCCGGCAGCGAGCAGCACGAGTTCAAGCTGGCGGATCTCGGCCGCGATGGCCTTGTAGCGCTCGCTCTGCCGGGCCTGCTTCTTGAGGTCGCCGATCTGCCGGTCGAGCTGACCAAGCACGTCCTCGGCGCGTGTAAGGTTGTCTTCGGCCTGCTTGAGGCGCAGTTCCGCCTCGTGGCGGCGGGCGTGAAGCCCGGCGATTCCCGCGGCATCCTCAAGGATGCGGCGGCGGTGTTGGGGTTTGGCGGCGATGATCTCGCCGATCTGGCCTTGCCGCACCATCGAGGGAGAGCGTGCGCCGGACGCGGCGTCGGCGAAAAGGATCTGAACGTCTCGCGCGCGCACCTCTCGCCCGTTCATCCGGTAGGTTGAGCCCTGTTCGCGTACGATCTTGCGCGCAATTTCGATGTGGTCGGCCCCGGTGAGATGGGCCAGCATATCGGTCGGTGGTTCGCTGATACGGATCGACACCTCGGCATGGTTGCGTTCAGGGCGCGTGGCCGAGCCGCCGAAGATCACATCATCCATACCGCCGCCGCGCAGCGATTTGGAAGAGGTTTCGCCCATGACCCAGCGCAGGGCCTCGACGAGGTTCGATTTGCCGCAGCCGTTCGGCCCGACGACACCGGTCAATCCGGGCGCGATCACGAGCTCCGTCGGTTCGACGAAGGTCTTGAACCCAGCCAGACGAAGGCGTTCGAATTTCACCCGTCGTTCCCGTTCGTTGCCAAACCGGCGGGCTTGCCCCGGCCGGTTATTTCGCGAGCTTGGCCTCGATCAGCTTCTCGAGATCCGCCATGGGCGTATCGCCGCGCTTGATTTCGCCGTTGATGAAGAAGGTCGGCGTCGAATCCACGCCGTGCACCTCGGCGCCGCGCTTTTTCACCACATTCAGGCCGTCATAAATCTTCTGGTCTTTCAAGCAGGCTTCGAAGCTTTCCTGTGTGAAACCGGCCTGCCGGGCGATGGCGAGGATTTCTTCGAGAGGCTTGTCGGAGCCGGCCCACTGGCGCTGCGTCTTGAAGAAAACCGAGACCAGCGGGAAGTAGCGTTCCTCGGTCGAGCAGCGCGCAATCATCGATGCGGCGGTGGAGAGCGGATCGAGCGGGAATTCGCGGAAGATCAGCTTCACCTTGCCTGTGTCGATAAATTTCGCCTTCAGTTCCGGAAACGTCGTTTCATGGAAGTTCGCGCAATGCGAGCAGGTGAGCGAGGCGTATTCGACGATCGTTACCGGAGCATCGGCCTTGCCGAGCACCTTGTCGCCCAGCGGGCCAGCCTGAAGAAGGCCGCCCGTATCGGACTTCGCGGTTTGCTGGCCGTTCGGCGATTTCGGCGCCTCAGCTTGCTTCTGATCGCCACAGGCGGCGAGGCCGAGGGAAAGGGCGGTGGCAACCGCCAGCGGCATCACGGAGGGTTTGAGGCCCCTGAACATTTCGATCTCTCCTCGTCGGCATTCCGGGCGCGCACGCCTGTTCATTTGTCTGTTATGGCGAAGTCCTTCTGCCCGCAAGGGCCGCGCCGGGTCGATCCGTTGCGATGCTACTGTGCCGGAATCATGACGAGTGCCGGTGCTGACCGGATCTTTGCGCGATCCCCGCGCCGAGTTCCGCCAAAGCCCGACGTAAATCAGGGGCTTCAATGTACGAAAGCCCGGCTTCGATCTCGCGGACGAGCGCCGGATCAAGTTCGCGTGATGGTTTGGGCGGCGACGGCTCCGGTTGCGGCATCTGCGCGATCTGGAGTGAGCCGACGCAACCAAATCCAAGCCGGCGGTTCACGGCCTCGATGATTGCGGCTGAGGCCATCTGGATATCGAGCGCGAAGGCGCCCGGGCAGCCGACAACGAGCACGGCGCGTTGCGCCTTTTCCTGTTTCGCGGTTGCAGCCTTGAAGGCCGGTGCAGCCTCGCCGGGACGTCGCGGCCAACGGATCTCGACCGGATGCGTCCATTGCGCAAGGTGCGGCCCGATGATTTCGCGCCACTGGGTGAGAATCGTACTCGATGCGAACCCGCGTTCGCGCAAGGCTGCCGCAACGGCTTCCGGCACGAGATCGCCGAGCGCGACAGTGCCCTTGCGGGGCAGGCGTGTCGCCTTGGTAGCCGGGCCGGTCATCGAACGAATTCCTGTTGGGAAAGAGGGACGGGCGCTTGGTTGCGACGGGCGATCCTGCCATGTTCCGGCTATGGTTGAAAGAAGCCCGCCGAAAGCCGGCCCGCAAGTCATGTCGCAAGTCGCGGCCGCATTGCTTGCCTGGTATGATCGGCATCGGCGTGACCTCCCTTGGCGCGTAAAGCCCGGCGAACGGGCCGATCCCTACCGCGTGTGGCTTTCCGAGATCATGTTGCAGCAGACGACCGTCGTCAGCGTGAAGCCCTATTTCGCGAAGTTTCTCGCGCTTTGGCCGGATGTTCATGCGCTCGCAGCGGCGGAGGATCAGGCGATCCTCACAGCTTGGGCCGGGCTCGGCTATTACGCCCGTGCCCGCAACCTCATCGCTTGCGCGCGAGCGGTTTCAGCGGCAGGCGGCGCGTTTCCGAAAACGGAGGAAGGGCTTCGCGCTTTGCCCGGTGTCGGCCCCTACACCGCGGCGGCAATCGCATCAATTGCGTTCAACGAGCCGGCGGTGGTGATCGACGGCAATGTCGAGCGCGTGGTGACGCGGCTGTTTGCGATCGAAACGCCGCTGCCTGCTGCGAAAACCGCAGTTCACGATGCACTTCTGCCCCTCGTTCCGCAAGGACGACCAGGTGATTTCGCGCAGGCGATGATGGATCTCGGATCCGCCATCTGCTCCCCGCGCTCGCCCGCCTGTCCGGAATGCCCGCTGCTTTCTTTCTGCAAAGCCCGGCGTGCCGGGAACCAGACAAACTACCCGGTCAAGACAGCGAAGAAGCCGAAACCTGTGCGCCACGGAACAGCCTATGTCGCGCGCCGCGCCGACGGCAGCCTGTTGCTCGCGACGCGCCCGGCGAAGGGACTCCTCGCCGGCATGGCGGAAGTGCCCAATTCAGGCTGGCAGGAGGGCTATGCGCCAGCATCCGCGCGCCCGCTGAAGAGTGATTGGAAGCGGCTCAATCGCGAGGTCGTTCACGTATTCACGCATTTCGAGTTGCGGCTGACAATCGAAACGGCCCGTGTGGGGAACCAGCCCGCCCCGGCCGGGATGCGCTGGGTCGCGCCGGATGCGCTGAGGGACGAGCCGCTGCCGACCCTGTTCCGCAAAGTGATCGATCTCGCCGGTTCGACCTAGGCCGCCTTCAGATTGGCGCGGATTTCGGCGCGGAAAGCATCGATCGGCACAAGGTCTTTACAGCCGTGCTTCGTCTCTTTGGCGAAGTGCCAGAAGGTCCAGCCGTTGCAGGCCGGCAGGCCTTGAACGAGCGCGCCGATCTTGTGGATCGAGCCGACGATGCCGTTCGACTGCAACTGCCCGTCCGGGCGCACGATGGCCTTGTACCGCCCCTTGGCGTCGCGCAACTCGGTACCCGGCGCGATGAGGCCGCCGTCTATGAGGGTGACGAAGGCGACGCGTGGCTCGTCCCGTTTCGCGACCGGCTGGGTCAGCAGCGCGGGATCAAGCGGCTGCACCTCGGCGATGCGCGCATGCGCCGCTGCCGCGTAACCGGGATCACGCTCGATGCCGACGAAATGCCGGCCGAGTTTCTTCGCAACCGCGCCGGTGGTTCCGGTGCCGAAGAAGGGATCGAGCACGAGATCGCCGGGGTTTGATGCCGAGAGCAGCACACGCTGGAGAAGCGCTTCGGGCTTCTGTGTGGGGTGCGTCTTGGCGCCGTTGCCGTCCTTCAGGCGCTCGGCGCCGGTGCAGAGCGGCAGATACCAGTCGGAACGGGCCTGGCAATCCTCGTTACCCGCTTTCAGCGCTTCGTAGTGGAAGGTATATTTCTTGGCTTCCGCATCGCGTGCGGCCCAGATCAGCGTCTCGTGTGCGTTGGTGAAGCGGCGGCCGCGGAAATTCGGCATCGGGTTGGCCTTGCGCCAGACGATGTCGTTGAGGATCCAGAAGCCGAGATCCTGAAGGATCGCGCCGACGCGAAAGATGTTGTGATACGAACCTATGACGAACAGCGTCGCGTTCGGCTTCATCGCGCGGCGCGCGCCGGCAAGCCAGGCCCGGGTGAATTCGTCATAGGCAGCGAAGCTCGCGAACTGGTCCCATTCGTCGTCGACGGCATCGACCACGCTCTGGTCGGGTCGCGAGAGCGTTCCGGCGAGCTGGAGATTATAAGGCGGATCGGCAAAAACGAGATCGACGGATTCGGCCGGCAGGCGTGCGAGGGCCCCGAGGCAATCCTCGTTCAAGATCTGGTCAACGAAGGACAAGCCGGTGCGATCAGCCAAGCTACGGGTACGCGAGACCTGATCCCGAAGCCTGAGGCTTGTCGCTTCCGAGCGGGAAATACGCATGACAACCGCACCGGTGGAACAACAATGCCGGCGACTATGCGGCCCTCAGGTGAAGGTCAGGTTTACGGGGGAGTAACGCTGGCTGTCCCTTTTCGGAACGCCTCAGAGGAGCGCGCGGCAGGGCGCGTAGCTCAGTCGGTGCAAGGGGGTGAGCCCACATTTTGCCAGCATGGCCTTGTGGGCCGGCGTCGGGTAGCCCGCGTGCCCTGCGAAGCCATAACCCGGAAAATGCCGATCCGCCGCGGCCATCAGCCGATCGCGCGCGACCTTCGCAACGATTGAGGCCGCGCCGATCGCCGCGACGCGCGCGTCGCCGCCGATCACCGCGAAGCCGGGGCAGGAGAGGGTGGCAGGCACGAATTTGCCGTCGATCAGCACTGCTTCCGGAGGTTCAGGCAAGGCGGCGATGGCATGCGCCATCGCGGTGAGGGTTGCCTGATGGATGTTGAGCCGATCGATATCCGGGGCAGGGAGATAGGCGATCCCCACCCGAGCCTCCCGCATGAGACGCGTGGCGAGTGCCTCGCGCCGGTTTGCGCTCAGTTTCTTCGAATCGGTAATGCCTGTGGGGTCGAACCCATCGGGCAGTACCACTGCCGCCGCAACGACGGGGCCGGCTAGTGGGCCGCGCCCGACTTCGTCCACACCGGCGATCCGCCGGACGCCCTGCGCCTGCCAACGATGGAGAACTCCTGCCAGATCGTTCACGCCACGTTTCCCTTCCGTCGGCCCCGGTCCGGTGTGCTATAGAGCGCGCGAACGGGCAAGTGGCAGGCGTGAGGAACGTATCGGAATGCAGGACAGGGTTTCGGAGACCAGCGCGATCGGCCTCGCCGGCACCGACGATGGCGGAATCCTGCATGCGTTCGGCGCGAATGCCGACGATGCGGTGGCGCTCGCGGCCTATGCGCTGCACCGCCGTGCGCGACTTGATTTCGAGGCTCGTTTCGCCGCGAAACACGGTCGCGAACCCGATGATGCCGAACGTGATGCTTTCCTTCTCGGCGAGGTGACGAAAGTGCGCATCGCCGCCTATCGAGCCGAGGCGGAGCGGCTCATGAAGCCCGGTGTATCGCCGAAGCCGCCGCGTAAGGCGCGCTGGCCCTTCTTCGGCCTCTGGGTCGATGCGCCAATGGGGCCTTCGCCGATATCCGAGTCGTTGAACTGGCGCGGGCTCTTCATCCGCCTTGTGGTGCTCCTCCTCGCTGTTATCGTCACCGCCATCCTGCTGCGGGTGCTGTTCGTGCAGCGTTGAGCTCTAGAACAGCGCCAACTGCGTTCCAGGCAATTGCGGCGGGACGAAAAGATCGGTTCTGAGCCTGTGCGCAGACCTTCGCCTCAATCCGAAGCGGTCGCTCGCCAGCCGGAAGCGCTTGGCGACGAGTTCAGCGAAATAGCCGGTGCCGATCTGCCGCTCGCCGAAGGTGGCGGTGTAGTCCTTTCCGCCCCGCGTCGATTGCACGAGGCTCATCACATGGCGCAGCTTGCCTGGGAAATGGGTGAGGAGCCATTCGCGGAAAAGTTCGCGCAATTCGAGGGGCAGGCGGAGAAGGACGTAATTGGCTTCGCTCGCCCCCGCCTCGCTCGCGGCTTCCAGCAGCCGCTCGATCTCGTGATCGTTTATCGCCGGGATGATCGGCGCCGTGAGAACGGCTGCGGGGATGCCGGCCGCGACAAGCCGGCGGATCGCGTCGAGCCGCTTCGGCGGCGTCGAGGCGCGCGGTTCCATCGCGCGGGCGAGCTTGCCGTCGAGCGTGGTAAGGGAGAGCGCGACGCGCGCGAGCCCCTTCTCCGCCATAGGCGCGAGGAGATCGATGTCGCGCACAACGGAGGCCGACTTCGTGACGATCGTCACCGGATGGTTTGTTCGCGCCAGCACTTCGAGAATGCCGCGCGTGATACGGAATTGCCGTTCGATGGGCTGGTAAGGATCGGTATTGGCGCCGAGCGCGATCTCGCGCGGCTGGTAGCCCGGCGCGGCGAGTTCACGTTCCAGCAGTTCCGCCGCGTTCGGTTTCACAAATAGCCGTGATTCGAAATCGAGCCCCGGCGACAGGCCGAGGTAGGCATGGGTCGGTCGGGCATAGCAGTAGGAACAGCCGTGCTCGCAGCCTCGATAGGGGTTGATGGAGCGGTCGAACGGAATATCGGGCGAATCATTGCGTGTGATGATGGTGACGGCGCGTTCGAGCGTCGTCTCCGTTCTGAACGGGGGAAGCGGTTCGTCCGATGCCCAGCCGTCGTCGAAGGCTTCTCGGTCAAAGCGCTCGAAGCGGCCACTCCCGTTCGTGACGGCGCCCCTGCCGCGTCGATTTGCCTCGGCGAGCGGCGTTGCGACGCGTTCGCGGCGGATATCGTCTGGATCGGGGGTGAAAGGGCGTGGCATCGAGAACCTGTAATCAGAACAAAATAAGAACATTCACCGCATGATTGTCAAGGCCAAGCAGGACGGAAAAGCAGGCTTGCCAAGCCTATGCTGCAATGCAACAATCTTGCCATGTTCACGGCGAAAGCCCTATCGAGTTCCCGATGCTGATTGCGGTCATCGATTCCCGGTCCGGCCCCTTGGCGCTGGCCTCGACGTTGGGGCCGCTGGTGCGCGGAGTGATCGAAGGCATGATCGGCACCGCGGTAATCGTTTCGCCCGAGGCGGATCACGACACGGTCTCGATTGCGGATTCGTCCGGTTGCCGCGTGCTGGCCGAACCTGTCTGGGCAGACGGTTTCGCGCGGGCGGTGACCAATGCGCCGGGCCTCGGCATTCTGGTGCTGGAAGCAGGCCTGATGGTCGGCCCGGATTTCTGGCCTATTCTGGCAGACATGCTGCCGGTCCTTGGCAATCGCCCGGCAGCGACGCTTCCGTCGGATGGCGGGGGTTGGCTGACGCGTATCGGCATTGGCGGTGTGCTGAGCGGTCGTGTCAGCCGGGAATCGGCCCTTTTGCTGCCGCCGAGTCTCGCACGCCGGATCTCGCAGGCGAAGGACGATCCTTTCCGTGTCCGCTACGGCAAGGAATGCGTCCCCTTGCGCAGCATGGCGACGCGCGTCCGGCTGTAGAACCTGGGCCTAGCGCGGATCGCGCGGCAGGCGGGAATAGTAATCCGCGATTTCCTCAAGTTCGGTCTCGTTCATGTGACGGCTCATGACCCGCATTTCCTTGTGCGGCCGCCGGCCCGACTGGAAATCCCTCATCTGTTTGACGAGATAGCCGAAATTCTGTCCCGCAAGATGGGGCACATCCTTGTCCTTGGCGATGCCGTCGTCGCCGTGGCAGGCCATGCACTCGAGAATGAGCGCGCGGTTGGGCTGCTGTGCCGCCGCCGGAAGGGCGTTCAACGCGGCAAACGCGACAAGAGCGAGGCGAAGCATGGCGCACTCCTTGTGCCGGCGAGCAAAGTGCGCGGCAGTTGCGACGTGTTATGCGTCGCGCGGTCAGAGCGCGCGACTGTTGAAGGTGTCGCAGGCCTGTACCTGCCCGGTGCGCAGGCCCTGCTGGAGCCAGCGCATCCGCTGCTCGGACGAGCCGTGGGTGAAACTGTCCGGCACGACATAGCCCTGTGCCTGCTTCTGGAGCTTGTCGTCGCCGATCGCGGCGGCGGCAGTCAGCGCCTCCTCGATGTCGCCCTGCTCCAGCACGCGATAGCGTTGGTTGGCGTGGTAGGCCCAAACGCCGGCGAGGCAATCCGCCATCAGTTCCACGCGCACGGAAAGCGCATTCGCCTCGCGGCGCGAGAGGCGCTGCTGGGCTTGCTGCACCTTGGGCAGAATGCCCAGCAGATTCTCGATATGATGCCCCATTTCATGGGCGATGACGTAGGCATAGGCGAAATCGCCGCCGGCACGCATCTTGCGAGCCATTTCCTCGAAGAAGCTCATGTCGAGATAGATCCGCGTATCGACCGGGCAGTAGAACGGTCCCATCGCCGATTGGGCGCCGCCGCAGCGGCTGTTGGTTTCGCCGCGGAAGATGACGAGTGGTGCCGGGCGGAACGCGACACCGCGCTGATCCGGCAGCACCTGCTTCCAGACGTCCTCATTGGTCTTGAGCACGCGGGCGACGAAGCTGCGGAGCTGTTCCTCTTCCGCGGACTGGCGCGGTGGAGCGCTCTGGCGCTGGGTGGTGATCTGCCCGCCTCGATTGCCGGTGACGATCTCCGCTCCCCCGATCAGGATCGCCGGGTTGATGCCGAGTGCCCACCCGACCAGAGTCAGCAGCGCGATCGTGCCGAAGCCGAGCCCGCCGCGACCGCCCGGAAAACCGAATCCGCCGCCTCCGCCCCCGCTGTCATAACCGCCTTCGCCGCGGCGATCCTCAACGTTTTCGGATTCTTCGATATGGTCGAGCCGCATTCCCAGAGCCTCCGCGAATTCCGCGCCGAGATATAGCAAGGTTGATGGCTGAACAGAACCACAACGAAGCTCAAACGGCGCATCCCCTGTTAGACAGCGGAACGCTGGTTGCCTAGTCCTGTTCCAGTCGCGCTTTCAGGGCGCGGAGATCTCGCCAGGCAAGCGCCTTCTGTGCCGGCTGGCGCAAGAGATATGCGGGATGGAGGGTCGCCAGCGACGGAATCGTGCGCAAAGGCCTATCATGGCCGCCGGTGTGATAGTCGAACCAGCGACCGCGCAGTCGCAGGATTCCCTCGCGCTGGCCAAGCAGATTCTGCGTCGCCGGCGCGCCCATCGTGATGAGGACATCCGGTGCCGCGAGTTCGATCTGCCGTTGAATGAAGGGCAGGCAGATCGCGATTTCCTGCGGAGTCGGCGTGCGGTTTCCCGGCGGGCGCCACGGCACGATATTGGCGATATAGACTTGGGTTCGGTCGAGCCCGATGGCGCTGAGCATCTTGTCGAGCAATTGGCCGGCCCGACCGACAAACGGGCGGCCTACCTCGTCCTCGTCGCGGCCCGGCGCCTCACCGATGATCATCACCCGACCTTCCGGATTGCCGTCCGCGAAGACAAGGCGGGTAGCCATGCTCTTGAGCGCGCAGCCGTCGAACGTGTCGAGCAGGCCCCGCAAGGTGTCAAGATCGGGCGCCGAGGCTGCAAGCTGCCGCGCCGTCATTGCCGCATCGTCAGGCGCGGCCGGTGCCGCTGCGGGCGAGACCCGCGCCTCGCTCTCCGGCTGGTGGATTACCGGAACCGCGCCGGCGGCAGGCTCTTTCGCCGGCGGAGCAAGCCGATTGACGGGTTCCTCGCCAAGCAGCGTCTCAACCCCCGCGGAAGCTAGGAATTCGAGAATCCGGTGGGGAGGATCGGCATGAAGCGTCATTTTCCCCTCTCTCAATGTCATCCGCTGAGCTTGCATTTCTAAAGAGCCTCAATATCCAGAACAAGCAAGTGATTGAAGTTGGTTTACATATAAACTAAAAAGAACCGTCGCCGTAAGCCGGGAAGGGGATTGGATATGGAACTGCCCGAACGCGAACAAATGGAATATGATGTCGTTATCGTCGGCGGCGGGCCGGCGGGGCTTTCTGCGGCGATCCGCCTGAAGCAGCTGGCAGCCGAGTTGGGCAACGACATCTCGGTGGTGGTTGTCGAGAAGGGGTCGGAGGTCGGCGCGCATATCCTCTCCGGCGCGGTGATCGACCCCATCGGCCTCGACAAGCTGATTCCGGACTGGCGCGAGGATGGGGATTGCCCGCTCAAGACGCCCGTGACCGATGATCGCTTCTACTTCCTCGGCCCGGCCGGTGTGGTGCGGCTGCCCAATTTCATGATGCCTAAGCTGCTCGACAACCACGGCAATTATGTCGTCTCGCTGGGGAATGTCTGCCGCTGGCTCGCCGCGAAGGCGGAGGCGCTCGGCGTCGAGATCTATCCCGGTTTCGCCGCGCAGGAAGTGCTCCACAACGACGAGGGTTCCGTCATTGGTATCGCGACGGGGGATATGGGCATCTCGCGCGAAGGCGAGATGAAGGACGGCTATACGCGCGGCATGGCGTTGATGGGCAAATACACGCTCTTTGCCGAAGGCGTACGTGGGCACCTTTCGAAGCAGCTCATCGCCAAGTTCGACCTCGACAAGGGGCGGGACGTGCCGAAATTCGGCATCGGTCTCAAGGAACTCTGGCAGATCGACCCGAAGAAGCACCGGCCGGGCCTCGTGCAGCATTCGTTCGGCTGGCCGCTCGATTCGAAGACCGGTGGCGGCTCTTTCCTCTATCACTTCGACGAGAATCTGGTCTCGATCGGTTTTGTGGTGCATCTGAACTACCAGAACCCGACCCTCTCGCCCTTCGACGAATTCCAGCGCTTCAAGCAGCATCCGCTGATCCGTGAGGTGCTGGAGGGCGGCAAGCGCCTTGCCTACGGCGCGCGCGCCATCACTGAGGGTGGTTATCAATCAGTGCCGAAGCTCTCGTTCCCCGGCGGTGCGCTCATCGGATGCTCGGCTGGCTTCGTGAATGTGCCGCGCATCAAGGGCAGTCATAACGCAATGCTCTCCGGCATGCTGGCGGCGGAAAAGATCGCGGAGGCGCTCGGTGCGGGCCGTGCGCATGACGAGCTTCTCGCCTACGAGCTGGCATGGCGAGCAAGCGAGATCGGCAAGGACCTCAGGAAGGTCCGCAATGTGAAACCGCTATGGTCGAAGTTCGGCACCTGGATCGGCATTCCGCTCGGCGCGCTCGACATGTGGACCAACGAATTGTTCGGCGTCTCGTTTTTCGGCACGCTGAAGCACGGCAAGAAGGATAGCGACAGCCTCAAGCCGCTCGCTGAGGTTGCGCCGATCTCCTATCCGAAGCCGGATGGCGTGATCTCCTTCGACAAGCTCTCCTCGGTGTTCCTCTCCGGCACCAACCATGAGGAGGATCAGCCGATCCATCTCACGTTGAAGGACCCTTCTGTTCCGATCGCCATGAACCTGCCGGTTTATGGCGAGCCGGCGCGGCTCTATTGCCCGGCCGGTGTCTATGAAGTGATCTATGGCAACGAGGCGGAGAAGAAGGACCCGCGCTTTGTCATCAACGCGCAGAACTGCGTTCACTGCAAGACATGCGACATCAAGGATCCGGCGCAGAACATCAACTGGATCGCGCCGGAGGGCGGAGGCGGGCCAACCTACCCGAACATGTGAGCCTGTTCACGGCTCGCAAGGCGCCGATCCGCGATGGCAAGGCAGAAAAGAAAAAGACCGGCAGGGGGGAACTGCCGGTCTCTTTGGCTTCGGGGCGGAGGGGAGCGAAGCCACTTACCCGAACAACGCAGGTCTCGTGCGTTGGTTCCCTTGAAGACAAAATTTTATTTGGCTGCGCCGGCGACGAGTTCGGCGATCTTGGCCTTGTCGGTGACTCCGCCCGAGCGCGCGACTTCCTTGCCGCCCTTGAAGACGAGAATGACCGACTGGTTGTTCACGCCATGAGCCTTCTTGAAATCAGCTTCCTTGTCGAAATCGACAACGAAGGCCGCCAGCTTCTTGAAATCGGCCGAGCCGGAAAGTTCGTTGAACACGGCCTCTTGCTTCTTGCAGACCGGGCACCATTCGGCATGGACGTGCACGAGCACCGGCTTCGAACCCTTCAATGCGGCATCGAAGGCCGGCTTGGTGTAGGTGGTAAATCCGCTTGCCAGCGAGAGAGCCGGCGCCGCGATGCCGGCAAAGGCCAGGGCGGTGACGGCGCCGAGCACGACACGGCGCGTGGGCGAAAGGTTGGAACGGGTATTCATCGAGAAGCTCCCTGCGGGTTATGGCTTAAGCGGGCGAGTAACGCGGCCCGTCACGACAACCTTCCTATGGTGGGCCGTTCACTGTCATTTCACGACTGTGCATGGGGCGATCACAATTCCGTGGGTGACCAACCGTGTGGGCATCCCGCGCGAAAAGCCTTTGTGCAGCCTTGTTTCGGTGCTAACCGGAACAGCGAGAATCCGCTATTTCGGCCCTGTGGCAGGGCCAATCTGGAATGTCCCGCTTCATGGATCGATCGTTTCGCGCCTTCACCTCACTGGTCTTCGCCGGCGTGCTGCTTGCCGGCATGGGAACCTCCCTCCCTGCAGCGCCTCGCGAGGCGCGGACACTTGAGGCGCTCGGCGCTTCGGGAATGTTTCTGGCCGGTATCGTTGCCAACTCCCAGCGCGACACGGGCGCGGCGGCGGAATATTTCCGCGAGGCCCTGAAAGCCGACCCACGCAATCCCGGCCTGCTCGATCAGGCGTTCCTGGCTGAACTTGTCGATGGCAATCTCGACGAGGCTTTCCGTTTGGCGGAGCGCTCCATCCAGCGCGATCAGTCCAACGCGCTGGCCCATGTCGCTCTCGGCGTCCGGGCGTTGAAGGTGAAGAATTTCCAGCGTGCCCGGAAGAGTTTCGACCGCGCCGGCGGCAAGGTGCGCAATGCAGATCTGACGATCGGTATGCTGCGCGCCTGGGCGATCGTCGGTGCCGGAGATATCGGTGCCGCGCTCAAGGCGGCGGACAGCTTCACCGATAAGGAGCTTGTCGGCTATCGCGATTTCGTCAGTGGGTTGATGGCGGATGTCGGCAAGCGGCCGGCCGAGGCCGAGGCGCGCCTTGCGAAAGCCCATGCCGCCGAGCCGACCGTTCTGCGGGTGGCGGACGCCTATGCCCGGGTGCTCTCGCGCCGGAACAAGCTCGATGAGGCGTTGAAGGTTGCGCGCGGCTGGCGCGAGCGCAACCCTTCGCAGCCCTTCCTGACTCCCGACATCGCCCTTTACGAGAAGGGGCAGCCCCGGCCCCCTCTGGTCGACGATGTCGCCGAAGGGGCAGCGGAGGTCTTCTACAGTCTGGGCGCGATGGGGTCCGCTGCCCGTGATCCGATGACGGCGGTGATCTATCTTCAGCTCGCACATTACCTTGCACCTGCCGATGCGCTGATCGGCATGACGCTGGCAGAATATTTCGAGCAGTTGGGCCAGCATCAGCGTGCGAGCCAGCTTTACGAAGCCGTTCCCCCCGAATCGGTGCTGGCGCACCGCGCGGCGATCGGGCGTGCCGTGGCGCTGGAACGTTTGGGAAAGACCGACGAATCCATCTCGGTTCTCCGTTCGCTTCTCATCCGCGAACCGGGCGATCTCGAGGCGACGGATACGCTGGGCGCGATCCTGCGCACCAAAAAGCGCTGGGAGGAATCCGCCGAGGTCTATGATGGGGCACTCAAGGCTGCCGGGGTGTTCCAGGCACGTCACTGGTCGCTTTTCTACGGGCGCGCCATCGCCTATGAGCGCTCGAAGAAGTGGGACAAGGCCGAACCGGACTTCCTCGCTGCGCTCGACCTCCTTCCGGTCAAGCCGCGCAACGCCCGCGAAGGTGCCGAGCGGGCGCAAGTGCTCAACTATCTCGCCTATTCCTGGGCGGACATGCACAAGAACGTCGACAAGGCCTTCGAGATGCTGCGCGAAGCGGTCGCTCTCTCTCCAGGTGATGGCGCGATCGTCGATTCGCTTGGCTGGGCCTATTACCGCCTCGGTCGTTACGACGAGGCGGTGAAGGAACTCGAACGCGCGGTCCTTCTCAAATCCGGCGATCCGACAATCAACGATCACCTCGGGGATGCCTACTGGAAGGTCGGCCGCCAGCGCGAGGCCTATTACAAGTGGGGGCAGGCGCTCGAGCTGAACCCGGAACCCGATGACGAGAAGAAAATCCGCCAGAAGCTCGAATCGGGTATGGAAGAAGGGCCTGCCGCCAATGCGGGGGCACCCAAGCCGAATGGCGGCTGAGGCAAGGCTCACCGGACTGGCACCGGCGAAGGTCAATCTCTTCCTTCATATCATCGGCCGCCGCCGCGATGGCTACCATGTGCTCGAAAGTCTCGTCGGCTTTGCCGATTGCGGCGACAGGCTGGAACTGGAACCGGGGCGACCGCTCACCCTGATCGTCGAGGGACCGTTCGCCGGTGCCCTCGCCGCCGAGGACGAGAACCTCGTCCTGCGGGCGGCGCGTGCTTTCGCTGCGGCATTCCCCGAGACCCGGTCGGGCCAGTTTCAGTTGACGAAGAACCTGCCGGTCGCTTCCGGAATTGGCGGCGGGTCGAGCGATGCCGCGACCGCGCTACGGCTCCTTGCAGCGGCGAATGCCGTGCCGCTCGATGCGCCCGATCTGCTGCGGGTTGCTGCAAGCCTCGGGGCGGACGTGCCGGTCTGCCTCGATCCGCACCCGCGCCTTATGCGCGGCATCGGCCACGATCTCGGCCCGAGGGTTGGTTTCACGCCGGTTCCCGCGCTGCTGGTCAACCCCAACGTTGCCGTTGAGACCCACGCCGCTTTCTCAAAGCTTGGCCTGCAACCCGGTGATCGCTTCCAATACGCCGGACCGGCTGGGCAGGCTTCCGAGGATACGGTCGCAACGCTCGCCGCGACGACCCGGAATGACCTGGAGGAGGCCGCCATCCGCCTTGCACCGGCCGTCGCGGTTGTACTCGATGAACTGCGTTCGCTGCCCGGCTGCCGTCTCGCGCGCATGTCCGGCTCCGGCGCCACCTGCTTCGCGCTTTTCGCGAGCCCGGACGAAGCCAAGACGGCCTGCGCGCGGATCGAGGCCGCAACACAGGGTTGGTGGGTTCGCGAATGCGCGATATCCGTGGCAACCTGAGAGGTATCATCGCGATGATCGGAACGGATTACGTGCGGACAATGGCCCGCTACAATCGCTGGCAGAACGGTTCACTTTACAACGCGGCGGATGGCCTGCCACCGGAGGCACGGCGGGCCGATCGTGGGGCGTTCTTCAAGTCGATCGAAGGCACGCTCAACCATCTTGTCTGGGGCGATTCGATCTGGCTGCACCGCTTCGCCGGCACGCCCGCGCCGCAGGGCGGCATCAAGACCTCGTCTGAGATGTTCGCCGATTGGTCTACCCTCAAGGCGGCGCGCGAGGCGCTGGATCGCCGCATCATCGAATGGGCCGATGCCTTGCTGGAGGATTGGCTTGAGGGTGACCTTGCATGGTTCTCCGGGGTGCTGGGTCGGGAATTGTCACGCCCGCGCGCGCTTCTTGTGGCGCATTTCTTCAATCACCAGACCCACCATCGCGGGCAGGTTCATGCCTTGCTGACGGCTGCCGGCGCGAAGCCTGACGATACCGATCTGATGATTATGCCGGGGGTGTGAAGCGCCCGGCAGGACGGGCGGTCAATACGCCCGGCTGATGCAGAAATCGACGACCTCATCGAGCGCATCGCGCATTTCGGATGCCGGGAAAAGTGCCAGCGCGTCCTTCGCCATCGCACCGTAGTGTCGCGCGCGCTCGACCGTGTCCTCGATCGCGTGATGCTTCTTGAGGAGATCGATCGCGCGTTCGAGCTGTGCATCGTCGCTCTCGCCCTGCTCGATGGCGCCGCGCCAGAACGCGCGCTCCTTGTCGGTCCCGCGCCGGTAGGCAAGGACCAGCGGCAAGGTGATCTTTCCTTCGCGGAAGTCGTCGCCAATGTTCTTGCCGAGTTTCGACGAAGTGCCGCCGTAATCGAGCGCGTCGTCAATCAGCTGGAACGCGATGCCCAGATTGAGCCCGTAGGACCGGCAGGCCTTCTGCCGCGCCTCGTCCGAGCCTGAGAGAATCGGCCCGACCTCGGCCGCGGCGGCGAAGAGCGCTGCCGTTTTGGCGCGGATCACGGCGAGGTATTCATCCTCGGTTGTGGAGGTGTTCTTGGCAGCGGCGAGCTGCATCACTTCACCTTCCGCGATCACCGCGGCGGCGGTGGAGAGCACGTCGAGACACTGGAGCGAGCCGACCTCGACCATCATCTTGAAAGCCTGTCCGAGCAGGAAATCGCCGACCAGCACGCTTGCCTCGTTGCCCCACACCTTGCGGGCCGAAGGCTTGCCGCGCCGCATGTCGCTTTCATCGACCACGTCGTCGTGCAGGAGCGTCGCCGTGTGCATGAACTCGACCGAGGCGGCAAGCTTGACATGGCCTTGTCCGCTATAATCGCAAAGCCGGGCGGTCGCGAGGGTGAGCATCGGCCGCAGCCGCTTGCCGCCGGAAGAGATGAGGTGCTGCGCGACCTCCGGGATCATCGTGACATCGGAGCCGGTGCGCGAGAGGATCGTTTCATTCACGCGGGTCATGTCGTCGCGGAGCAGGGCGACGAGGCGGTCGATATTGTCCCCGCCCGATTTCTCACCAAAAGAAACAACGACACCCACGAAATACGCTCCCGGACCCTGCTTCGCACCGAACTGGCGCGGCACCCTGTTGTCGGATAACGCTTGCACCTTCAAGTCCCGAATTGCAACGTTTCCAGATCAAACACGAACGAACCGGCATGGAAATCGATCCGAAAACACCGATCTCGCCGGCTTTCTCCGTGACGGAGGATCGCCTGTTCGGCACCAGCCTTCTTGTGATCCAGCCAGCGGACGGGCATCGCGCCGGAACCGATGCCGTGCTCCTCGCCGCGGCCACGCCGGCGGAGGCGCGGCGGATCGCGGATCTCGGCGCAGCAAGCGGAGTCGTCGGGCTGCGCGCGGCACAGCTCAACCCTGAGGCGACCGTCACCTTGGTGGAGCGGGATGCTGGCCTTGCGGAACTGGCGTGGCGGAATATCGCCCTGAATGGTCTGGAAAAGCGCGCCACCGCGTTGGAAGCCGATGTAATGGGGCTCTCCCGGCGACAGGATCTGCGTGATGCCTTTGATCTCGTGCTGACCAATCCGCCTTTTATGGAAGCGGGGACCGTGAGGGTTTCTCCCAAGGGCAACCGTGCTTCGGCGCATGTGATGGCGGCGCCGCTGGACGATTGGGTCCGCAACGCCGTTGCGATCCTCGCACCGAAAGGACGGCTCGTTATGATCCATCGCGCCGACGCGCTTGAGGATGCGGTGACGGCGTTTGGCAGGCGCCTTGGAGAAATCCGCGTGCGGTTCGTCCATCCACGGGCCGATGCGCCGGCGACGAGACTGTTGATCTCGGCGCGCAAGGGTTCGCGGGCGCCGCTCGCCGTTTTGCCCCCGCTGGTCCTGCACGATGAAGAGGGGCGCTTTCTGCCGAGGGCGGCGGCTCTCCATCGCGGCGAGGCGCGCTTGTGACGAAAGTGGGCGGGAAATCCCGCCCGTCCGAAGGTCTTTGCGAGGTTCCTGCCTTACCGGCAGACGCGCACCCAGCGGCGGACATATCCGTAGGGTGTCCAGACGAGGCGCGGTCGCGTCCAGCAGCGACGATAGACCGGATACGGACGATAGATGCGGGCCGGGCGATAGTAGTGGCGGCGATAGACCCGGACTGGGCGATAATAGCGGCGGCGGTAGCGGACCGTTTCCGTGGCGCGCGAGGCTTCCTCGAAGCCTGTCACCGAACCGGCGGGAATACCGGCAGCCTTGGCCGGCGCAAGGCCGACGACGCCGACGAAGGCAGCGAACAACGCGGCTACCAGAACCTGGGAAAATCTTGTCATGGGAAGTCTCCTCTCATGTCGCCCATCCGCAATCGTAGTGTGTCAAAATGAATATCGGCGAAACGGGATGGATTGCTTTACCGCGATGCAGGCCATCAACGGCGAAAACGGCCCCATGTTCCCATGGAGCCGTTCCCAGTCATTTCAGTCGCAATGGCGCGTCAGTTCACGCGGATTACGCGGCTGTTGCCGATATACTTGCACTCGCGGAGCGACATCGAGCCGTCGGCCTGGCCGCAGGGCGTCTGCGTGTCGCGGGCGCGGGCCGGCGGCGTCGTCGGGTTCGGGGGGGCGGCGATATTGACGGCTGCCATCACGTTGCCGTTGGCACCGCCACCGGCGCCGCCGGCACCACCACCACCGCCGCCGTTGCCGCGGGCGAAAGCCGGGGCGGAGACGCTGGCGAGGGCCATGAGGCCAGCAAGCGCGCCGGCGGAGAGGGTGAGGGCGAAGTTGGTGTTGCGGGTCATGTTCGTTTCTCCTTTAGGGGTCAAAGGGCCGGGGTGCCCTATGACCGGGACAATGCCGCCGATCGCTTCTAGCCGCGGTGTGCCCGCGCACAGGGCGAAAACGCTTTCTTAACCATCGCGCTTTCAGAGGCTCTTCGCGAAGGAAGGGCTTGGCGCATGCCGGACGCTCGGCTAAGCGTGACCCACGATCTTTACTGGTGAGCTGCCCGTGACCCTGCCTGATCCCTTGCGCCCTGATCGCTCCTTCCAGGGGCTTATCCTCACGCTCCAGAAGTTCTGGGCAGAGAAGGGCTGCGTCATTCTCCAACCTTACGACATGGAAGTGGGCGCGGGCACCTTCCACCCGGCCACGACGTTGCGCGCGCTCGGCCCCAGACGCTGGAATGCGGCCTATGTCCAGCCCTCCCGTCGCCCGAAGGACGGGCGTTATGGCGAGAACCCGAACCGTTTCCAGCACTATTACCAGTTCCAGGTGATCCTGAAGCCGTCGCCGCCCGATCTTCAAGGGCTCTATCTCGAAAGCCTATATGCCATCGGCATTGATCCGGCCGTGCATGATCTCCGCTTCGTCGAGGATGACTGGGAGAGCCCGACGCTCGGCGCCTGGGGTCTCGGCTGGGAGTGCTGGTGCGACGGGATGGAGGTGAGCCAGTTCACCTATTTCCAGCAGGTCGCCGGGCAGGAATGCGCACCGGTCGCGGGCGAACTGACCTACGGGCTTGAACGCCTCGCGATGTATCTGCAAGGCGTCGACAACGGCTTCGAGCTAAATTTCAATGGGCTCGAAGGCGAAAACAAGGTTACGTACGGCGATGTGTTCAAGCAGGCAGAGGAAGAATACTCCCGCCATAACTTCGAATATGCCGATACCGAGAAACTGTTCCGTAATTTTGCAGAGGCCGAAAAGGAGTGCCAGGCGCTGCTGGCGGCGGGCGAACCGAAACCGGATGGGAGTGATCAGCGACACAGGCAGGTGTTGCCGGCTTATGACCAGTGCATCAAGGCTTCCCACGCCTTCAACTTGCTCGATGCACGCGGGGTGATTTCGGTGACGGAACGGCAGAGCTATATCCTGCGTGTCCGCGAACTCGCGAAGGCCTGCGGCGCCGCCTGGGTCAAGACGGAAGCGGGTAGCGCGTGATGGCGCGGATCAGTGAACAAGCTAGCGTGCTCGTTGCACGGGATGTGTCCGCCGCGATCGATTACTGGGTCGAAAAGCTCGGCTTTGCCGTAAGGGGCCGCTGGGGCGAGCCTGTCGGTTTCGCCATCCTCGAACGCGACGGTGCGCGTGTCATGCTCGGGCAGGCCAAACCGGAGGCGGAGATCACGCCCTACTGGAAACAGCGGGACGGATTGTGGAACGCCTATTTCTGGGTCGACGATGCCCGGACGATGTACCATGAGATGACCGCGCGCGGTGCCGTCATCGACTACGATCTTTGTACGCAGCCCTACGGCGTCCTCGAGTTCGGCGTGCGTGATCTTGAGGGGCACGACATTGCCTTTGGGCAAGTGGTGGAGGCTTGATGATGAACCGTCGCGAACTGGTTTCTTTCCTTCTCGCAGGCTCCGTCGCACCCGCTTTCGCGCAGAAGGCCAAAGCATATTCAAGTCCGCTGGCCGCCGTGCAAGCGGTTTACGATCCGAAGATCAAGGAGGCCCAACGGCCTTATTCGAGGCGCTTGCGCGCGCTCTATGCCGCCGCGATCAAGAAGTCGCACGAGCTCAACGAGCCGGTTTCGGGGCTCGATTTCGACCCCACCACCAACTCGCAGGATTCGGATGACGATTTCCGTAAGACACTGAAATACACCGTCGAACCGCGCCCGAACCGCAACGCGCGGGTAATCGTGAAGCTCAAGGTGTTCAAGCAATCGCCGGAGACGACGCTTCATTATGAGGTGGTGCCGGAAGGCGAGGGTTTCGTGATCGATGATGTTATCTACCTCCACAAGACCGACGGCTGGACGCTCTCGACGATGCTCGAAGCAGGCGCCAAGGGGCAGTAAGCCGGGGTCATAAGCGAAAAACCGATGCCTGATCTTCTTTTCGAACTCTTCTCCGAGGAAATCCCGGCCCGCATGCAGCGACAGGCGGCGGCGGATCTCCAGCGGCTTGTCACCAACGCACTGGTTGACGCAGGTGTCACCTATGAAGGTGCGAAGGCCTTCGCGACGCCTCGCCGCCTCGCGCTCAACATCGTCGGCCTGCCCGCGCGCCAGCCGGATGTGAAGGAGGAGCGCAAGGGCCCGCGCGTCGGTTCGCCTGAAGGCGCGATCCAGGGGTTCCTGAAGGCTGCCGGCCTCTCGGACATCACGCAGGCCAAGATCGAGAGTGACCCGAAGAAGGGCGAATTCTACGTCGCGGTGATCGAGAAGAAGGGGCGCCCGGTCATCGAGCTGCTGGCGGAAATCCTGCCGGCGACGATCCGCGCCTTCCCCTGGCCGAAGTCGATGCGCTGGGGTGAGGCGAGTAAATCCTCGTCTTCGCTCCGCTGGGTGCGTCCGCTGCGCGGAATCGTCGCGACCTTCGGGCCGGAAACCGAGGAGCCGGAGGTTGTCCCGTTCGAGATCGACGGACTCAAGGCCGGCAATGTCACCCACGGCCATCGCTTCATGGCGCCCATCGGCATCACGGTGAAGCGCTTCGACGATTATGTGACGAAGCTCGAAGCCGCGAAGGTCGTGCTTGACGCTGATCGTCGCAAGGAGATCATCCGCGCGGATGCGCGGAACCTCGCCTTCGCACAAGGGCTTGAGGTGATTGAGGATGAGGGTCTGCTCGAAGAGGTCGCAGGCCTCGTCGAATGGCCGGTGGTGCTGATGGGCTCGTTCGAGGAGGCCTTCCTTGATGTTCCGGGCGAGGTGATCCGCGCCACCATCCGCGCCAACCAGAAGTGCTTCGTGTTGAAGAAGGCCGACGGCAATCTCGCCAACCGCTTCCTCCTCACCTCGAATATCGAGGCGAAGGACGGCGGCGCGACCATCATTGCCGGCAACGAGCGCGTGATCCGTGCCCGCCTCTCGGATGCGAAATTCTTCTGGGAGACCGACAAGAAGGTCTGGCGCGAAGACCCCACGTTCAAGCGGCTGGAGCGGTTCAGAAACGTCACCTTCCACGAGAAACTCGGCAGCCAGTATGACCGGATCGAGCGCATCTGCGCGCTGGCGAAAGAACTCTGCAAGGTCACGGGGGCGGACCCCGTTGAGGTCGATCTCGCGGCGAAAGTCTGCAAGCTCGACCTGCAAACCGAGGTCGTGGGCGAATTCCCCGAGGTGCAGGGCTTCATGGGCCGCATCTACGCGGGGCAGATCGGGCTACCGGCTTCTGTCGCAGCCGCCTGTGAGGAGCACTACAAGCCCGTCGGCCCTTCGGACAGCGTGCCGACGGACCCGGTTTCCGTCACGGTTGCCTTGGCGGACAAGCTCGATACGCTCGTCGGCTTCTGGGCGATCGACGAAAAGCCCACCGGCTCGAAAGACCCCTACGCGCTGCGCCGTGCGGCGCTGGGGGTAATCCGGCTGGTGGTGGAGAATGGCTTCAGGCTTGATTTTATCGGCAGCTTGATACCAGCACGCGTAAATGTGGGCGATGACATCAAACACGTGCAGTTGGATAAGCTTGTGGAGCCGATCACTGAACTCCGCGATGCAGGCCTATCGTCGCACCGAGTTGGTGGACTTTGGGCTTCACTTCAAAGGTCTAAGTTCCCTGAGAATTTGCCAGATGAGGAAATCGAAATCGGCTTGACCGATTTGTACGACCTCCTTTCCTTCTTCCATGATCGCCTGAAAGTCATGCTCCGCGACCAGGGCGCGCGGCATGATCTCGTCGATGCCGTGCTCGGCAATGGCGAAACCAACGACGATCTCCTGCTCGTCGTCCGCCGCGTCGAGGCGCTCGGTAAGCTGCTCGAAACCGAGGATGGCAAGTCGTTGCTCGCGGGCTACAAGCGCGCCGCGAACATCCTGCGCGCTGAGGAGAAGAAGGACGGCGAGGGCGCGTTTGAGGCCAAAGCTGATCCTGCGCTGCTTAGAGAACAGGCTGAGAAGGCGCTCTATGCTGCGCTGCAAACCGCCGAGACCGAGGCCAATGCCGCGCTGGAGAAACAGGATTACGCTGCCGCGATGCGCGCCATGGCGAAACTCCGCGCGCCTGTCGATGCCTTCTTCGAGGCGGTGATGGTCAATGCCGACGATCCCGCCATCCGCAAGAATCGCCTCGCGCTGCTGGCAAGCCTGCGCCGCGTGACGGCTCGAATCGCGGATTTCTCGAAAATCGCAGGGTAGCGCACAGCCGTCATGGCCGGGCTGAACCCGGTCACGAAGGCGGAAACCAGCTGACCCATCAACGATTTCTCGGTGATCCATCACATCTATTCATTCGTCGAATGAATTTGCCGTTGCTATAGCTCCGGTTTCCGTCCTGCCGCCCGCCCTTGAACCCGGAGCCTTGCATGACCGCCCAGAACACCGCCCGTGTGTTGCCCGCCGGCATCATCATCCTCGCCGGCTGCGCCATCGCGATGCTCGGTTTCGGCCCGCGCTCCTCGATGGGCTTTTTCCAGCAGCCGATCATCACCGCGAACGGCTGGGGGCGCGACGTCTTCTCCTTCGCGCTCGCGATCCAGAACCTGATGTGGGGCGTCGGCCAGCCGTTCATGGGCGCGATCGCCGACCGGTTCGGCACGCTCAAGGTGCTTTGGACCGGGGCGCTGCTCTATGCCGCCGGCCTCTACCTGATGACGGTCTCGACCGATCCCGTGACGCTGACGATCACGGGTGGCGTGCTGATCGGCTTCGGGCTCGCGGGGTCCTCGTTCAATCTCGTGCTGGCCTCGTTCAGCAAGCTGCTGCCGCCGGAGAAGCGCTCGATGGCGTTCGGCGCCGGCACGGCGGCGGGCTCGTTCGGCCAGTTCCTGTTCTCGCCCCTCGGTGTCGGCCTCATCCGCGATTACGGCTGGCAGAATGCGCTGACGATCTTCGCCGGGCTGACACTGCTGATCCTGCCGCTGGCGCTCGCGGTGGCGACACCGCCGCAGAGGAAGGTCGCCGCCGGGGCGCCGGCTTCCGCTGACGACCAGAGCGTGACGCAGGCGCTGACGCAGGCTTTCGGCCACCGCTCCTATGTGCTGCTGGTGCTTGGCTTCTTCACCTGCGGCTTCCAGCTCGCCTTCATCACCGTGCATCTGCCGAGCTATTTCAAGGATGTCGGCATGCCGCCGGAGGTTGGAGGCTGGACGCTGGCGCTCGTCGGGGTGTTCAACGTGATCGGTTCACTATCGTCTGGCTGGCTCGGCAACCGGATGCCGAAACGCTGGATCCTCGCGATTATCTATTTCGCCCGCTCGATCGTGACACTGGGGCTGCTGCTCTCGATTCCGTTCGTCGCAACCCCGGTGAGCGTATTCGGCTACCAGACGACCTGGGGTATCGTTTCCGCACTCGCTTTCGGCGCTTCGACCGGCCTGCTGTGGCTTTCAACCGTGCCGCCGACGGCCGCTCTGGTCTCGATCATGTTCGGTCCGCGTTACATGGCGATGCTCTACGGCTTCGCGTTCTTCTCGCACCAGGTCGGTGGATTTCTTGGCGTCTGGCTCGGAGGTCTGCTGTTCGAGAAGACCGGTAGCTACGATGTCGTCTGGTGGCTCTCGATCGCGCTGGGGATTGCCTCCGCGCTCATCAACCTGCCGATCACCGAAAGGGCGGCGCCGGGGCGCTGGCAGACACAGGCTGCCACCTGAGGCTCAGGCGCCGGCAGCCTCGCCTTCGATCAGCCGCCGCTTCTTGGCGAGTTCCGCCCCGAAAAATTCCAGGAAGGCTCGTACCCGCGCGGCCTTCTTGAGGTCTGGATGGGTCAGCACCCAAAGCCCGGTGTCCGATGCCGGCTTGATGATCGGGATGCGTCGCGCGGTGGGCATCTGCTCGCCGATGAAGCACGGCAGGAGGCCGATGCCGAGCCCCGCACTGACAGCAGCGGCCAGCGTCGAGACCATGTTGACCTTCACCGCAACGCATTCGGGAACGACGTGGTTCGTCACCCAGCGTCCGCCGGCCGTGGTGGCAAGCGGCTCGCCGAGGCCCACCCATCGTGTCGGGGGCCGGATCATCGATTCGAGCGAATTCTGATCGAAGTCCGCCTGCGCAAGAAAGCCTTCCGCAGCATAGGCACCCCAGGCGATTGTGGCGACCCGCCGTCCGATCAGCGTCTGCGGCGGATCGACGGACGCGCGGATCGCGACGTCGGCGTCGCGTCGCGAGAGGTTCAGCGCGCGGTTGTCGATGACGAAATCAAGCGTGATCTCGGGGTAGCGCTGGCGGAACGTGCAGAACATCGGCGCGACGAGATGCGAAAAAATCGTATCGGTCGTCGTCACGCGCAACTCGCCGGAGGGGCGGACATCCTGCCCGGCGATCCGCCGTTCGAACTCGATGATCGATTCGGCCATGCGGGTGGCAAGCGCGACCATCTCCTCGCCCGCCGAGGTGAGCAGGTAACCCGAGCGCGCACGCTCGAAGATGCGCACGCCGAGGTGTTCCTCAAGCGCGTTCAGGCGACGGAAAACGGTAGAGTTGTTAACGCCCAGCGCCTCCGCTGCGCCCCCGAGCGAACGCTGTTCCGCTATGGCGCGGACGAGGCGGAAATCATCCCAGGCAAGTGGTTGCATCGGGCCGTTCCAGCGCTTCAGGCAAGATCAGGTCAATACGAAGTGTCCCACACTTTCCGACGGAAATCATCGAAGAATTCATTCCATACCCGATATGGAGTTCACGGACGCGGCGCGGCAGCCCGTGCGAGCCGATCGAGGATTGCCTCGCCGAGCCCAACCGCCGGAATCGGAGCGACGGCGATGCCCACGACCGGGAGGGAGTCGAGGCGTCGGAGGTATCCATAAAGATTGGCCGCTGCCTCGGCCATGTCGCCGCGCGGCGAAAGGTTGAGTGTCCGTTCGGGGGCCGTGCCGGGAAGAAGTTCCGGGCCGAAGGCGAGGCAGGCTTCGCCGGGCCCTACTGCCTTCGTGTCAAGCCGGAGCCGATGTGTCGGCGCGTAGTGGGAGGAGAGCCGTCCCGGCGCGAGCGGCGCCCCCGCATCGGCATTGCTCGCGTTTTCGAGTCTCAGGCCGAGGAGTGCCTCGATCCGTTCACGGGCAAGGCCGCCGGGGCGCAGCAGCGTTACCTCGCCGTCAAGGCAGCCGAGGATGGTGGACTCGACACCGATCGGGCAGGGGCCGCCATCGACGATGGCCTCGATGATACCGTCGAGATCGTTCGCGACATGCGCTGCCTCGGAAGGGGAGACATGGCCGGAACGATTGGCACTCGGTGCCGCGATCGGTCTTCCGGCCGCCGCGAGTATAGTCCGCGCCACTGGATGATCCGGCACGCGGATCGCGAGCGAAGGCAGGCCCGCGCGAGCCAGTTCACAGACGGGGCAGTCAGGCGGCACGGGCACCACCAGCGTCATTGGCCCTGGCCAGAAAGCTTTGGCCAGCTTGCGGGCCAGCGCCGGCAATTCCGCGAGTTTTTCGGCGTCTTCCGGTGTGGCCACGTGAGCGATGAGCGGGTTGAACTGCGGCCGTCCCTTGGCGGCATAGAGCCGGGCGATCGCCTGTGCCTCGGTCGCATCGGCACCAAGTCCGTAGACGGTTTCAGTCGGGAAGGCGACGAGCTTGCCGTCCGCCAGCAGGCGCCCGGCCTCGGCGAGTTCGGCGGTCGATGTTCCCAGTCGGCGGGTTGTGATCGGGGGAGTCATGCCTGCCGCTCCGGCCTAAGCCGTTCGTCGATTTGTCGTCTTGGCGACAGCCGCCGTTTCGCGCTGTATGAGATAAGACGATGCAGCCCCCCCGGAGATTTCGGGCCCGAAAGCGGGGGTCTCGCCTGTTCGGGGGTTGCAAGAGTATGGTTCATATGTAAACTAAACCGTGATCGCGCGCGGAAGAGGGTGTCTATCTCGTTGCGGCGGCGGTTCCAAACAAGAAATGCATGCCGCCGATCACGGGGCATGTTCGTGGAGGAAGCAACGTGACCTATCGCGCGCCGGTTGAGGACATCTTGTTTGCCATGCGCCATGCCGCCGGACTCGATCGCGGCATCGAGGACGGGCTCTACGCTGATCTTGCCGACGGCGTGGCCGAGGCGGTGCTGGAAGAGGCCGCAAAATTCGCCGAGGAGCGTATCGCACCGCTCAATACGGTCGGCGACAAGGAAATGGCCCGGCTTGTCGACGGCAAGGTAGTGATGCCTAAGGGCTTCCCGGAAGCCTACCGCGACTGGGCGGCCGGGGGCTGGTCGAGCGTTGCCGCCGAGCCGGATTTCGGCGGGCAAGGATTGCCGATCCTTTTGAACATCGCCTGCACGGAGATCTGGAATTCCGCGAATCTCGCCTTCGCGCTCAACCCGCTCCTGACGATGGGCGCGGTCGAGGCCGTCACGGCGCATGGTTCGGATTTTCTCAAGAACACCTTCCTCGCCAAGATGATTTCCGGCGAATGGACGGGGACCATGAATCTCACCGAGCCGCAGGCCGGTTCGGATCTGAACCTCCTTACCTCTCGCGCCGAGCCGATCGGTGACGGCACCTACCGCATCTTCGGCCAGAAGATTTTCATTACCTATGGCGAACACGACATTACGGACAACATCGTCCATCTCGTCCTGGCGCGCCTGCCGGGTGCCCCCCCGGGAACACGTGGCATCTCGCTGTTTCTCGTGCCGAAATTCCTCTTGAACGCGGACGGTTCGCCCGGCGCGCGCAACGACGTGCGCTGCCATGCGCTCGAGCACAAGCTCGGGATCCACGCTTCCCCTACCGCGACGATGATTTTCGGTGATGACGGCGGTGCGGTCGGCTGGCTCGTCGGCGAAGAGAACAAGGGCCTCAACTGCATGTTCACGATGATGAACAACGCCCGCCTCGCCGTGGGCACGCAGGGTGTCGCCATCGCCGAGCGCGCGTACCAGCACGCGCTTGCTTACGCGAAGGAGCGCAAGCAGGGCCGCGCGGTCGGCGCGCCTTCCGCTTCGCCGATTATCGAGCATCCGGACGTGAAGCGGATGCTGCTCGAAATGCGGACCAAGACGGCTGCCGGCCGCGCCCTTTGCTTCATGACGGCAGCGGCGCTCGACCGATATCATCGGCTCGAAGACCCGGCTGCAAAAAAGGCGGCGCACGAGGATGCGAGCATCCTCACGCCGGTTGCCAAGGCCTTCTCGACCGATATCGGCATCGAGGTCGCCTCGCTCGGCGTGCAGATCCACGGCGGCATGGGCTTTGTCGAGGAAACCGGCGCCGCCCAACACTATCGCGACGCCCGCATTCTCGCGATCTATGAAGGCACGAACGGTATTCAGGCGATCGATCTCGTTCAGCGCAAGCTACCGCTTGCCGATGGAGCTCGTGTCCGTGAGATGATCGCCGGCTATCGTCGCAGCGCCGAGCACGCCCGCACGATCAACGATCCCGGTTTCAAGCGGGTCGGCGACCGGCTGGTCACGGCGGTCGCGGCGCTGGAGCGGGCGACCGATTTCATGTTCGCCAACCTCAAGAGCAACACCAACGCCGCGCTCGCCGGGGCGACTCCCTATCTCCGCCTGTTCGCGCTCGCCTCGGGCGGTGCCAGCCTTGCCGAGCAGGCGCTGGCCGCGCGAGTGGCGATGGCGGCGGGCGATACTGATCCGCGTCAGGCACGCCGCATCGCCGACGCCCGCTTCTTTGCGGAAAACCTCGCCGCCGGTGCGGAAGGATTTGAACTGGCCGTCACCGAAGGTGGCGACGCTGTTCTGGCGGAATTCGCGGATTGAGGAGCAAGATATGACCGATACCATCACGGCACACCGGGAGGGCGCCGTTCTTGTCCTCACCATGAACCGGGCGGATAAGAAAAATGCGCTGACTGGCGAGATGTATTCGGCACTCGCGGCCGGCCTCGCCGAGGCCAATGCCGATGCCGCGATCGGAGCAACGCTGATCCTCGGCCAGCCGGGGATATTCTGCGCCGGCAACGACATCAAGGATTTCATCGGCTTCGCGATGGGGGGCGGTCTCGGGGCGCCGATCCTCGATTTCCTGCGGGCGCTGGTGAACAACGGGAAGCCGCTCATTGCGGGAGTCGACGGCGGCGCGGTTGGGATCGGCACCACCATGATCCTCCATTGCGACTACGCGCTGGCCTCCGAGCGGGCGGTTTTCGCGACGCCCTTCGTCGATCTCGCGCTGGTGCCGGAGGCCGGGTCGAGTCTGCTCGCGCCGAACCTGATGGGCAACCGCCTCGCCTTCGAAATGCTGGTGATGGGCGAACGGTTCTCCGCCGAGCGCGCGGCCAGCGTCGGGCTCGTTAATCGCGTCGTTCCCTCTGCCTCTCTTGCAGAGGAGGCGCTGGTCGTCGCGGCCCGCATTGCCGCCAAGCCGCGTGAGGCTGTGGCGATCTCGCGCCGGCTGTTGCGGGGCGACACGGCGCCACTCCTTGCGCGGATCGAGGAAGAGGCGGAAGCTTTCAAGGAGCGCCTCCGTTCGGCCGAAGCGCGCGCAGCGTTCGAGGCCTTCCTCACGAAACCCAAGAACTGAAAAAGGGGGACGCTATGAGCCTTGCGGGCAAGACGCTCTTCATCACCGGCGCATCGCGCGGTATCGGCCTCGCCATTGCCCTCCGGGCGGCGCGCGAAGGCGCGAATATCGTCGTCGCCGCGAAGACGGCGGAAGCGCATCCGAAGCTCGAAGGTACGATTTTCACCGCCGCCGACGAGATCGAAAAGGCCGGTGGCAAGGCGCTGCCGGTGCAGTTGGACATCCGCGAGGATACGGCGGTTGAGGCGGCCATCGCCAAGGCCGCGCAGCATTTCGGCGGGCTCGATATCGTCGTCAACAACGCAAGCGCGATCAATCTCGCACCGGTTGCCGCGCTCGATATGAAGCGTTTCGATCTGATGCATCAGATCAATGCGCGCGGTACCTATCTCGTCTCGAAATGCGCGCTGCCGTTTCTCGTCAAGGCCGCCAACCCGCATATCCTGATGCTCTCGCCGCCGCTCGACATGAAGACCAAGTGGTTCGCGGGCCACACCGGCTATTCAATGGCAAAGTTCGGCATGAGCCTCGTCGTGCTCGGCCTTGCCGGCGAGACGAAGGGGCGCATCGGCGTTAACGCGCTCTGGCCGCGCACGACGATCGCTACTGCCGCCGTCAAGAACATCCTCGGAGGGGATGCGCTGATGCGCACGTCGCGAACGCCGGAAATCCTCGCCGATGCGGCGGCGATGATCTTCACCAAGGACGCGAAAACCTTCTCCGGCCATTTCCTGATTGACGATACCTTCATGGCCGCCGAGGGCGTCACCGATTTTGATGGCTACCGCGCCGATCCGAGCCAGCCGCTCACACCGGATTTCTTCGTGCCGGACGATATCCCCGCGCCGGCCTGCGCCAATTACGGTCCGCTGGCGCGCTGATCGCGCCGCGCACTTTCTCCTTGCGTCGCCGGCCCGGATGGAGTGGAACAGCCTTCGCTGGCGCCGGTGATCGGGGAGTGACGGCATGATATTTGTCCATCTTCCCCCGGCGGGGGATGATCCGGTCGCGGCGATCAGCCATCGCCGCAGGGGGCTCGACCGCCAGAGTCTCGGTCCCTCGGATTCCGTGCCGGCAGAAGCGGTCTGGATCGATCTGATCGACCCGACCCGCGAGGAGGATCGCCGGGTCGAGGTCGCGCTCGGTATCGAGATCCCGACGCGTGAGGAATCCCGCAACATCGAGCCTTCGGAAGTGCTCTATGTCGAGGACGGCGTTCGCTACATGAGCGCCCGGATCCTTTGCCAATCCGGCACCGAGAGCCCGGCGCTGGTACCGATCTCGTTCATCCTGAAGGAACGGCAGCTCATCACCGTGCGCTATGACGAGCCGCTCTCGTTCAAGATCTTCATCAACCGTCTCGCGCGCCCCGGCGGATGCCTGCCGGCGGGTGACCACATCCTTGTCTCGCTGTTCGAAACGGTGATCGACCGTGCGGCCGAGATCCTTCGGCTGTCGGGCGAGCGGATCGATGAGGTCTCCTCCGCGGTCTTTGATCCGAAGGGTGGCCAGCGCGTCGATGTCGATACGTTCCGCACCACCCTGCAGACGATGGGGATGGAAGGCACCCGCATCTCCAAGGTGCGTGAGAGTCTCGTGTCCATCGAGCGCATGTTGCTGTTTCTTTCGGCCAACACCGCCGGCGCCAGTCTCGGGGACGATCTCCGCGCCGAGGTCCGCACCACCTTGCGTGACCTTCAGAGCCTTGAGGACCACGCGACCTTCCTCTCGGGGAAAATCCAGTTCCTGCTTGACGCCGTGCTGGGTCTCGTCAGTCTCGAGCAGAACAAGATCATCAAGATATTTTCGGTGGCCGCGGTCGTCTTCCTGCCGCCGACGCTGATCGCTTCGAGCTACGGCATGAACTTCAAGAACATGCCGGAACTCGATTGGCACTACGGTTACCCGATGGCGCTCGGCGTTATGGTTCTCTCGGCGATCGGCACCTATCTCTTCTTCAAGCTCAAGCGTTGGCTCTAGGGCCATGTGCGGCCGCTTTGCCCTCACGCTGCCGCCCGACTCCGTGCGCGCCTATTTCGGTTACGCCGATCATCCCAATTTTCCGGCTCGTTTCGATATCCGGCCGACGCAGCCGGTTGCGATCATGCGGCTGGAGGTCGGCCAACGTCGCTTTGCACTGGTGCGCTGGGGCTTCATCCCCAGCTTCGTGAAGGACGAGAAGGAGTTTCCGCTTCTCATTAACGCCCGCTCGGAAACGGTTTTCGAGAAGGCCAGTTTCCGGAACGCCATCCGCCGTCGGCGTTGCCTGTTTCTCGCGGACGGATTTTACGAATGGCAGAAGCTCGACGAGAAGGGGAAGCGGAAACAACCCTACCTCATCCGCCGCCCGATGCAGGGACCGATCGCGCTCGCGGGCATATGGGAGGGCTGGCAGAGCCCCAACGGATCGGAGATCGAGACGGCGGCCATTCTCACCACCTCCGCCAACGCGACGCTCGCGGCGATCCACGAACGGATGCCGGTGATCGTCGAGCCGCGCGATTTCGGCGTCTGGCTCGCGCCGGACAGCACCGGCGATACGATCATGCGCCTCATGCATCCGCTCGACGACGACGTGCTTGAACTGGTGCGCATTGACACCGTCCCGCGCGACGATCCAGCCTAGAGAATAGCGGTGCATGCACGAGCGGAGGAACCTAAATGACAGACTGGCTCAGCATCATCCTCAAATTCGGTCTTCCGGCGGCCGCGATCGGCGGCGCGATTTATGCGGGCCTCCGAAAGAGGAACGCCCACAATAGCGACAGCGACGGAGACAGCAGTTTCGGCAGCGAGACTAGCTGGTCGAGCGATTCCGACAACAGCTCCGGAGGGGATTCCGGCGGTGGCGGTGATGGCGGTGGCGGTGGCGGTGGCGGTGATTAACGCCGGAAGCTTGCCGTAAGTTCGACGTGACCCGAATGCCGGAACTGATCGACCGGCGTAACCTGTTGGAGCTGGAATCCGGCACCGACAAGTGTTTTCGCATCGCGTGCAAAGGTTTCCGGGTCGCAAGAGATATAGACGATTAGCGGGATCTTCGATTTCGCCAATTCCCTGATCTGGGCTTCTGCACCCTGGCGCGGCGGATCGAGCAAGGCCGCATCATAGAGCTTAAGCTCTGGCGCGAAGAGCGGACGGCGGAAGAGATCACGCGCCTCGGCCATTGTCGGCTTGCCTCCGGGAAGGGCGCGCAGCGAGCGGTTGAAGGTTTCGATCGCGCCGGCGTCGCTGTCGTAGGCGGTCACCTTCATCTCACGCGAGAGACGCAGGCCGAAGGGCCCGAGCCCGCAGAAAAGCTCGACGACATGCTTGGTCTTCCCCAGTGCCTCCCGTGCCAGGCGCGCGAGCTGTGCTTCCCCGCGAGCGGTCGGCTGGAGGAACGAACCCGCCGGCAGGAAGGCCCGCATCTCCGGCCTGTCTTCGAAGGTGACATGCGGGGTTCGAGCCTCGACGAGCCGTTCGCCGTGCAGCGTCAGACGTGCGAGGTTCCGCGAAACCGCGAACTCGATCAGTTTTTTCCGCAAGGACTCGGGAAGCGGGCCGCATCCGCGTAGATCGCAATCGAGCCCTTCGATGGAAGCTGTTACCTGAAAGTCCATCGGCTTGTTAATGCCCCGGAGGATATGCCCGATGCCGCGTGCGAGATCGGGCGCGGGGTCGAGTTCCGGCACCAGCAGCGGGCAGCGGTCGAGGTCGATGAGGTCGTGGCTGCCCGCCCGCATGAAGCCCGCGGAGATTCCACCCTCGCGCTGGCGGATGTGCAGCGTGACACGGCGCCGCCCGGCTCCATGCGCGTCGAGGGGGGGAGTAACCTCGGCCTCAACGCCCGCGCGGATCAGCGCTGCCGCGACCCGCTCCCGTTTCCAGCCGCGCGCTGCGTCCGGGGACCAGTGTTGCATGAGGCATCCGCCACAGATGCCGAAATGCCGACAGATCGGCGAAACGCGGTCGGTGCTGGAGGTGAGTCGCTCGAAAGTCGCGGGAGAGGTGGTCTGCTCCATGCGATAGATTTCGCCGGGCAGACCGAAAGGAATGGCAAGGCGCGTGCCGTCCGTGAGGCGTACAAGCCCGTCTCCCTTCGAGCCGACGGTCTCGACCGCAACCTCAACCCCGGTCATGCCTTGTGTCCTATCAGCAGGAATTCACGATTGCCGTCACCCCCGGCGATGGGCGAGGGGATGATGCGATCGACGATGACGCCGAGGCTGCCCATCTCGTCGGCCACCCGCCTGCAGATATCGTCGTGAAGCGTTCCGTCCCGGATGATGCCGTTCTTGCTCGCGCCGGGCCCGGCCTCGAACTGCGGCTTGATGAGGAGGACGATCACGGCGCCGACCTTCAGGCGGGTCAACCCCGCCGGAATCGCCTTCGCAAGGCCGATGAAGCTGAGATCGGCGACGAGAAGATCGATCGGATCACGAACCAGTGCTTCATCGATCTTCCGGGCGTCGATTCCCTCGAGGTTCACAACGCGCGGATCGGCGAGCAGGCGTGGGTGCAACTGGCCATGCCCGACATCGACGGCATAGACCTTGCGCGCACCGCGCTGGAGGAGAAGATCGGTGAAGCCACCGGTCGAGGCACCGAGATCGAGAGCGATCAGGCCGGCAGGGTTGATGCCGGTCGCCTCAAGCGCCGCTTTGAGCTTCAGCCCGGCGCGCGAGACGGTCTCGAATGGCTCCTGCGCTTCGACGTGCTGGCCGGAGTGAACGGTCTGCGAGGCCTTCCTAGCCACGACGCCGTCCACCTTGACGAGACCGGCGGCGATCGAAGCCGCTGCGCGCGCGCGACTTGCAGCCAACCCGCGTTCGACGAGGGCTTGATCGAGCCGGAGGGCGTTGAGACGTGGGGAAGACATGCCCACCCCTATATCGTCTCGCCGCACCTGATCAACTGATAGTGAAATGGCTAGGCAGAATGGGAAAGCGCGTTAGTCTCCGTCTCATCCGCGCCAAGCGGGTAATTGGGGAGATGAAAATGCGAGTTCTGACGAGTGTTGCCGCGCTGGTTCTGGCCTCTGGCCTGGCTTTTGCTCAGGCGACAGCGACCCATGAGGCCGACGTCATTAACAACAAGGGCGAGGCGATCGGCAAGGCGAGCTTCAAGGGCAATGGCTCGACAACTGTGATCCGCATCCAGTTGAAGGCCGGCGCACTGACGCCGGGCTGGCACGGCATCCATCTTCACGCCGTGGGCGATTGCTCTGATCATGACAAGTTTATGGCCTCGAAAGGCCACGTGAATCACCACCAGAAGAAGCATGGCCTCCTGAACGCCGAAGGGCCGGATGGCGGCGACATTCCGAACGTCTTCGCGGCGGCCGATGGATCGGTGAGCGCGGAAGTCGCCTTGGCAACCGCGCTCGCTGGTGACAAGGGACTCAAGGATGCCGATGGTTCCGCCCTCGTTATCCACGCCAACGAGGACGATCACGTGAGTCAGCCGATCGGCGGCGCTGGTGCCCGCGTCGCTTGTGCGTTGGTGAAATAATTCAGGCCCGGATCGCGCGTTCGGCCGCCGTGCCGAGCGCGCGCTTCACCGTTTCCACGATGCCCTTGGCATCGAGACCGGCGTCCGCATACATCCGCTCCGGCTTGTCGTGATCCTGGTAACGGTCAGGCAGCACGAGGCTGCGAAGCTTGAGCTTACCGTCGAGCAGGCCTTCGGCGGTCATGAACTGCATTACCTGCGCGCCGAAACCGCCGACCGAGCCTTCCTCTATCGTGATCAGCAACGAGTGCCGCGCCGCGAGATCGCGCACGAGGGCCGTATCGATCGGTTTGGCGAAACGGGCATCGGCGATCGTGGTTGAAAGGCCGAGTTTTTCGAGTTCGTCTGCTGCTTTGAGCGCTTCCTGAAGTCGCGTGCCGAGCGAGAGGATGGCGATCTCCTTGCCTTCGCGCACGATCCGCCCCTTGCCGATCTCCAGCACCTCGCCGCGTTCCGGCATCTCGACTCCGACGCCGTCCCCGCGCGGATAGCGGAAAGCGATGGGGCCGGAATTGTATGCGGCAGCGGTTGCAACCATATGGACGAGTTCCGCTTCGTCCGCAGCCGCCATCACCACCATGTTCGGCAGGCAGCAGAGATAGGCAAGATCATAGGCGCCGGCATGGGTTGGTCCGTCGGCGCCGACAAGCCCGGCGCGATCCATCGCGAAACGGACCGGCAGGTTCTGCAGCGCGACGTCATGTGCGAGCTGGTCGTAGCCACGCTGAAGGAAGGTCGAATAGATCGCGCAGAACGGCTTGTAACCTTCACTCGCAAGACCTGCGGCGAAAGTCACGGCATGCTGTTCGGCGATGCCGACATCAAAGGTGCGCGTCGGGAACGCCTGGCCGAAGAGATCCAGTCCCGTGCCCGCCGGCATCGCGGCGGTGATGGCAACAATCTTCGCGTCCGCTTCCGCCTCGCGGATCAGGCTCTGCGCGAACACCTTGGTGTAGCTCGGCGCGTTGGACGGCGGTTTCGCCTGCTTGCCGGTGATGACGTCGAACTTGACGACGCCGTGATACTTGTCCGCGCTCGCCTCGGCGGGGGCATAGCCCTTGCCCTTCTGCGTGACGACATGAACGAGGATCGGCCCACCGACCTCCGCGTCTCGCACGTTGCGCAGGACGGGCAAGAGATGATCGAGGTTATGCCCGTCGATCGGCCCAACATAATAGAACCCGAGTTCCTCGAAGAGCGTGCCGCCGGTCACGTAGCCGCGCGCATGCTCGACCGCGCGGGTGATCGCGCTGTCGAGCCGCTTCGGCAGAACAGCGGTCAACTGCTTGCCGATATCGCGCAGCTTCAGATAGGTTTTGCCTGAGGCGAGCCGGGCGAGATAGGCCGACATACCGCCCACCGGCGGGGCGATCGACATATCGTTGTCGTTGAGGATGACGATGAGGCGCGAATGCATCGCGCCGGCGTTGTTCATCGCTTCGTAGGCCATGCCGGCGCTCATCGCCCCGTCGCCGATCACTGCGACGACATGGTTCTTGGCACCCGCGAGATCGCGCGCAACCGCCATCCCGAGGCCGGCGGAAATCGAGGTCGAGGAATGGGCTGCGCCGAAGGGGTCGTATTCGCTCTCGGCGCGCTTCGTGAAGCCCGAAAGCCCGCCGGCCTGCCGCAAGGTGCGGATGCGGTCCCGCCGTCCGGTCAGGATCTTGTGCGGATAGGCTTGATGTCCGACATCCCAGATCACCCGGTCATCCGGTGTGTTGAAGGTATAATGCAGCGCGACGGTCAGTTCGACGACGCCTAGTCCCGCACCGAGATGCCCGCCCGTGACCGAGACTGCGTCAATCGTCTCGGCTCGCAGTTCGTCCGCGATCTGCCGGAGCTGCGAGGATTCGAGTTTGCGAAGATCGGCGGGAAGGCGGATCGTATCGAGCAGGGGCGTTGCGACCGCCAAGGGGGTTACTCCAGATCGGGATCTGTTTTTGCTGTATCGGCTAATGCGCGGGCATTCAATCCCGCGTGGCATCACCTTTTAGGGAAGGGGGATGAATTCGGCTTCACCGGGCACAGAATCAAAGCGCCCGGCAGCCCAGTCGGCCTTGGCTTGATCGATGCGCTCCTTGCGGGAGGAGACGAAATTCCACCAGATGTGTCGGCGCTCGGCCATTGGGTCGCCGCCCAGGATCATCAGCCGGGCGTTGGTGAGGCCGAGGATGGAGATGCGGTCGCCGGGGCGGAACACCAGCAGCCGGCCGGGGCCAAAGCTGTCTCCGGCGATGTCGATCTCGCCGGAGACGATGAACACGGCGCGTTCCTCGTAATCGTTGTCAAGCGGCAGGATCGAGCCCGGCGAGAGGATCGCCTCGGCGTAAAGCGCGGCGTGGGGAAATTCGACAGGCGATTGCTCGCCATAGGCGGCTCCCATTATCAGCCGCACGCGCTTGCCTTCCGCGACGATGCGCGGCAGCGCCCGCTCCTCGTGATGGACGAAATCCGGCACCTGTTCTTCACGGCTTGCCGGCAGAGCAGCCCAGAGCTGGATGCCGAACAGCCGCCGGTTGGCTGCGTGCCGCGCCTCCGGCCCCGTGCGTTCGGAGTGGACAACGCCGCGACCGGCAGTCATCAGGTTGAGCGCGCCGGGGGTGATCTCCTGCACGACGCCGAGTGAATCGCGATGCATGATCGCACCGTCGAAAAGATAGGTGACAGTCGCGAGCCCGATATGCGGATGCGGGCTTACATCAAGCCCTTGCCCGAGCAGGAATTCGCTCGGCCCCATCTGGTCGAAGAAGATAAAGGGGCCGATCATCTTGCGGCCCACGGAGGGCAGGGCGCGCCGCACTTCGAACCCGCCGATCTCGGATGCACGCGCGAGGATCATCTGCTCGATGGCGTCGCAGCCGTGCGCATCGCCAGGCTCGGGATCGTCGCCGGGGAGATGGGACATCGCCGTGCTCCTGTTCTCGCGCTGCATCGGTAGAAAGGTGGCGCGCGAGGTCGATCCGGGAAGGGTCAGCGGTCGGGATCGAGCGGCGTCGCGCCGGCGGGTTCGCCGTTCGCCCCGAGCGAAATCTTGCTGATGCGCATCTCCGCCTCGGCGAGGAGAGCCTCGCAGCGTTTTTTCAACTGCTCGCCGCGCTCGTATTTCTCGATGGATTTCTCAAGGCTGACCTCGCCCTTTTCAAGTTCGGAGACGATGGCCTCAAGCTCGCCCATCGCCTTCTCGAACGGCATGGCGGCAATATCGGCGGGGAGGGCGGTGGAGGATGTCTTGGTCATGGGGGAAGACTAATGCAATCGGCCTTGCGGGGAAACGGGATCGACGGCTTTTTCCACCCGCAATGACGGATCAGGTCGGACGACCGAGCCTCAGGCCGGGCGCCGGGCGCTCTGTCAGCACATCGTGGCGGAACCGGAAGGTGGCCGCCGGGCGCCCGCCGGTTGTCGTCTGCTGCCCGGTCGGCTCCACGAGGCCGCCGGTTTCGACGAGGCGACGGAAATTCTGCTTGTGCAGATGATGGCCGGCAATGGCTTCGACCTTGCGCTGCAATTCGGTGAGCGTGAAGCGTTCCGGCAGCATCTCGAAAACCACCGGGCGGTATTTCAGCTTGGCGCGGATGCGGCCCAGCGCGGTCGCGAGAATGCGGCGGTGATCGAACACCATGCTTTCGCCGAGCGAAGGCAGGTCCGGCGAAGGCTTCAGCCGCCGGTCGCGGACGGCTTCCGCGACAAGCCCGGCGTCGTAGAGCAACTCGTAGCGCTCGAGCACCTTTTCCTCGTCGAAGGGGAGGTCTTCATTGCCGAAATAGAGGGCGATGCGCTCCTCACGCGACAGTCCCCGTCGCGTTGACGCATGTTTCTCCTCGTCACCGCACCCCGCCCAGCGGTGGAGCGCCGGCAAGAGGAAGGTCTCGATCGTCGGTGGCTTGCCGCCTCGCCAGTCTTCCCACGGAAAATAGTGGTAAAGATCGCGAAAACTGGCGGAGGTCGGCGCCTTGTCGCCAATGCGGGTCAAGGCCAGATAGCCGATGGAGACGACATGCGGTAGCGTATCGTGCCGCGCTTCGATCGCTTCAGGCACATGGCGACCGCGATCGCCGAAGGTGTACAGCTGCTCGACATAGCCGAGTTCAAGCCCGGCCTGATCCGCGGCGAATCCGCGCAAGCCGAGTTCGAGCGTGCGGTGATGAACGGGATCGAACGGGCCGGAAGGGAGCCCCGCCGGTATCGCCTTGTCGGGCGAGGAGGCAACGATCACCGGCCTGTCGCCCTCAACCGCCATGATGACGGCCGTCAGGTTGATCTCGATTCCGGTGCCTCCAGCCATTACCGGCCTCCCGGACGGGGTCCAATGTCCAGATGGAAGGGCGTGCCCTCAAAGCAGTCGACGCCGCGACCGATTTTCTCGATCGCGGCGATCATCCGCCCGCGCCGGTCAAGCAGGCGGTCGGCCAGCGTTACGAGGTGAAGATTGGGCGTCGCGGTTGGAGAGGCGAGGCGCAACTCCGTCGCCCATTCCTCTTCGGCCCGGTCCGGCCGCAGCGCGCAGGCCGAGATGAAAGCTCCCGCCGTCGAGCGGCTGACACCGGCATAGCAGTGCACCACGAGCGGCGCCTTTCGGTCCCAGCGACGCACGAAATCGACCAGCGCTTCCACCTGCGTGGAACTGGCAAGCACCTCGCCTTCCCTGGCTGCAACAATATCGGAAAAATCGAGCGCAAGATGACGATCTGCCGTGACGCTCGCCGGTCGCTCGACCTGCCCGGTATTCTTGATGAGCGTGAGCACCTGCCGCGCGCCAGTGCTGGCGACGGTTGGATGAAGGGTGCGAAGGGAGCAGACATGGATACGTGGCACGGGCTTATTCCTCCCTCGCACCATCCTGCATCGTGGCCCGATCCAGCGCAACGAAACGGTCGAGGAACCGGGCCTCCGCCATTGGTGCCGGCCAAGGGTCGAGCAAATCCGAGGCCGCGAGGTCGAGCCGCATCGGAGGACCGAAGAATTCGTCCGCCTCCTCGCGCGAGAACCCGGCAAGCCGGGTCGCCTCGTGGTAGGCTGCGACGCGATCGGCCTTCTTGGCGAGCGTGGTGGTCAGCCGCGTCATGGGCGCCGGCAGTCCGAAACGGTGCATCACCGCATCGATAATGCGGGCCTCCGTTTCGCGGTAGGCCGGACCGATCACAGCCTTGAACGGCGAGATCATGTCGCCGATCACGTATTCGGCGGCATCGTGCAGCAACACGGCAAGGCGCGTGCGCGTGCCGGCGGCCGGATTAATCAGCCCCGCAACGTGTTCGACCAGCAGCGAATGCTGGGCAACGGAATAGCTATGCTCGCCACGGGTCTGCCCGTTCCATCGGCCGACGCGGGCAAGGCCGTGGGCGATGTCCTCGATCTCGATATCGAGCGGGGAGGGGTCGAGCAGGTTAAGCCGCCGGCCGGACAGCATCCTCTGCCAGGCTCTCGGCGGCTTCTTTGGGGAGGTCGAACGCGATTCGGACGATGCAGCCATGCGCTCCGGTTTGCCTGCTTGCGGCAAACAGGGCAAGCCGCTTTACGCGGCCTCGCCGGGAGAGGAATCGGTCGGGCAGAGAATGGTTTTGATCGACATCAACAGCGCTTCGGTGCGCTTGTCGGTCAGGCTATAGTTGATGGTAGTGCCGATCCGCCGTGTGCTGACAATTCCGGCCGACCGCATGAGTGCGAGGTGCTGTGACAGCGCGGATTGGGCGAGATCAAGTCGCCTGACAAGTTCGCCCACTGAAAGCTCACCGTGGACCATCAGATTGCATAGGATTATGAGCCGACGGCGGTTGGCAAGGATGCTGAGAAGTGCCTCCGCCTCACCTGCTTTTTCCTCGAGGCTTTCGAGCGTCAGAGCGACATCCATAAGCGTCCTCTACTAAAAAATTGAATTTCGATGATCCCTTATTGTTCTTTCTCCCCTAGTTCGTCTGTATAAGGGCAACGTGAACATTGCTACTAAAATTTGGCATATTCGGGTTTTCTGATATTTAATTCGACGCCACCTGCCGTAACATCGATATTGCTTTCCAGCGCGTCGGAAAGCTTGTCGATCCGCAGTTGGGCCAACAAGGTTGAGCCATAGCTTTCGCCGGCTTTTCCGATCAGCGTCTCCCCGGCGCGAACATCGAGCCCGCCGAGCAGTCCGAAACCGTTCCGGGTCGTCAGGATCATCGTCCGCGTGCGGGCCGTGCCGCGGTGCTCCATACGGCTGACAACCTCCTGGCCGATGTAGCATCCTTTTTTGAAATCGATGCCGCCGAGCTGATCGAGATTGACTTCATGCGGGAACCGGTCGGAAGGAATATAGTCCTGCCCTGCTTCCGGGATGCCGAGTTCAGCGCGCCTTAGGTGATAGACAGCCGGCTGGGCGCTGCCGAGACGATCGGCGATCGCCTTCAGCGTTTCGGTCGGCCCATAGAGCCGGTGTCCAAGGCTTGGATGGCGAGGGTCTTTGAAGGTGTAGAAATCCTCGCCGAAAATCTCCGCCCGTCCGTCGCTGTCGAGACTGACCATCGCCGTTGCCGGGTCGCCAAGCCGGTCGATGGAGACGGCGGCGCGGAGACGGTAGGTCGTTAGCTTGGCGACGAGATCTTCGGCGAAACCACGACCGACGTCGACGAGGAACAGCGGTTCTTCGTCGCTGGCGTTGAACACGAGCATCTCGGCAATGATCTTGCCCTGCGGGGTCAGAAGCGCAGCCGGAACGCCTGCGCCCGGCGCGAGCGTCTCGATGTTGGCGGTCAGCAGGTTGTTGAGGAAATGGGCGGCATCCGCACCCCCGATCGCGATGATGGTCCGGTTCTCGGGAAAGATCGCCAAAGGCGCGCGGCTCGATGAATTCTGGCTTGTTTCGCTCATGGCAGGCAGATAAGTCCGCAAGGATGGGCGGGCAAGTGTCGAATACGCATTTGTGGAATTTACATTCTATCCGCTCTCTCGGAGGTTCCCATGTCGAATAGCTACGATTGTCTGCTCCGTGGTGCGGAAATCGTCAATCAGGACGGTCGGGCTGTGCGCGACCTTGCGATCCAGGGCGGGAAAATCGCCGCGATTGGTGATCTCGGGTCCGCGAAGGCTGCCGAGACGGTTGACTGCCGCGGGTTGACGATCCTGCCGGGCGTGATCGACACGCAGGTTCACTTCCGCGAGCCTGGTCTCGCCCACAAGGAAGACCTCGAGACGGGCTCGCGCGCAGCCGTGATGGGCGGCGTGACGACGGTCTTCGAGATGCCGAACACCAATCCCAATACGACCAGCGCCGAAACGCTGGCGGCCAAGGTGGCCGCCGGTCATCACCGGATGCACTGCGATTTCGCGTTCTTCGTCGGCGGCACCGCCGAGAATATCGAGGAGATCCCGGTGCTCGAGAAGTTGCCCGGCGCGGCGGGCATCAAGGTGTTCATCGGTTCCTCCACAGGCAACCTGCTCGTGGAGGATGACGAGAACCTCGCGAAAATCCTGAAGAGGATCACGCGGCGCGCTTCTTTCCATTGCGAGGATGAGACGCGTTTGCGCTCGCGCTTGGGCGAGCGTATTCCCGGTGATCCGCGTTCGCACCCGGTGTGGCGCGATGCGGAAGCAGCTCTGCTTGCGACCCAACGCCTCGTGACACTCGCGCGGCGGCTCGGCAAGCGCGTCCACGTGCTGCATCTCTCGACCGGTGAAGAGATGGAATGGCTCGCCGCCCATAAGGATGTCGCATCGGTCGAAGTCACGCCGCACCACCTGACGCTGACCGCGCCGGAATGCTACGAGCGCCTCGGGACTTATGCGCAGATGAACCCGCCTGTCCGAGATGCCGCTCACCAGGCAAAACTCTGGTGGGGCGTCAATCAGGGGATCGCCGATATTCTCGGCTCCGATCACGCCCCACATACGCACGAGGAAAAGCACCATGCCTATCCGGCTTCGCACTCGGGGATGACGGGCGTGCAGACCTTGGTTACGACCATGCTCGACCATGTGAACGCGGGCCGGCTGACGTTGGAGCGGTTCGTGGACATGACCTCCCACGGACCCGCGCGCCTGTTCAATATCGCCGGCAAGGGGCGGATCGCGGTCGGCTACGACGCGGACCTGACGATCGTTGACATGAAGCGTCGCGAGACCATCACCAACAAGTGGATCGCCTCGAAGTGCGGCTGGACGCCGTATGACGGTGTATCGGTGACCGGTTGGCCGGTCGGGACTTTTGTGCGCGGCACGCGCGTGATGTGGCAGGGCGAACTCACCGGTGCTTCGACCGGCGAGGCCGTGCGTTTTGGGGATGCTCTGCAACCTTCCGCATGAAAGACGCGCCAGCATCTGCCCTTTTCACGCGCGATGGTATCCGCCGCGGCTTCATCCGCGCTCAGAGTTTCAGCCTCGGCATTTTCGTCTATGGGCTCGCCTTTGGACTGATCGCCGCGCAAGCCGGGTTGTCCGCGCTTCAAGCGGTAATGATGAGCGCGGTCGTTTATTCCGGCTCGGCGCAGCTTGCCGCCATCGGCGTGCTCGGTTCGGGGGCGGGTTCGCTGGGCGCGCTCCTCTGGGCTTTGATCGCGACCATCCTCGTCATCAACGCCCGCTACATCCTGTTCAGCGCCTCGCTTCGACCCTGGCTCGGGCAGGTTTCCGCGCTTCAGGCCTATACGACGCTCTATGTCCTGGGGGATGGCAATTGGATGATGTCGATGCGCGCTTATGAAGCGGGCGAGCGAGATGCCGGTTTCGTGTTCGGGTCCGGTCTTGGCAGCTTCGCCTCGTGGATCGTCGGCACCTACGTCGGCCACATCGCTGTCGGTTTTGCGCCTGAGCCGCGACTGCTCGGGCTCGATTTCTTCCTCGCTGCCTTCGCGGCGGCGATGATGGCGGGAATGGTGCGCCGGCGCGGCGATCTCGCGATCGTGGCCGTGGCAGCCATTCTCGCGCCGCTCGTTGCGCATTTTTGGGGCTTCGGTGCCGCAGTTGTGATCGCGGGCCTCGCCGGCGGCTTTGTTGCCTATCTCCGCCATCAGCCGCCGGGCGAAGCAGCATGACCGGCGACACCTATTTCCTGATGGTGCTGGCGATGGCGGGTGCGGCTTTTTTCTGCCGCGCGATCGGCTTCCTCGCGATGCGCTATGTGCCAATCACGCCGCGGCTCGAAGCCGCGCTCAAGGCGACGCCGGTTTCGGTGATGGCGGGGATCGTCGCGATCGCCGTCGTCCGGGGCGGGCCGGCGGAATGGGTAGCGACCGCCATCGTGCTCCTGCTCGTAAAGGTGACCGGCAACGATATTCTCGCGGCGTTCGGCGGTATTATCGCCATTGCCCTGATGCGGGTGGCGGGGGCATGATATCCGAAGAGGGGATTCCAGCGAATTGAAGGACGCACCATGTTCGAGTGCAAGATTCCGGCTGTGCCCACCCTCCAGCAGGACGACGAGACAATCCGCATCACCCGCTATGATTTCGAGCCCGGTGCGGTGACGGGTTGGCATCAGCACGGTTGGCCTTACTTCGTCGTCATGCTGACCGCCGGAACCCTGCGCATTCACAATGGGCAGGAGGCCGTTGATGTCGCCTTGCAGCAGGGGCAGGCCTACATGCGCGCGGCCGGTATCACCCACGACGTGATGAACGGTTCGGACCACCCGATCACCTTCGTCGAGATCGAGGTGAAGCAGCCGGAGGCGCTCAAGGGCATGATGCTGCCCTGAAGCTGGTCAGCGCAGAGCGATCCGTTCGACGATCCGCGATTCCAGCGCAAGATCGTCGGATGTGCCGAGCAGCCAGAGCGTATCGACTCTGAATTTCACCAGCAGGCAGGACCAGAAACGGTCGATCAGCTCGGCCAGCTCCTGCGTCTTCGCCTGCGGGAGATGGTCGTTCAGGTTGAACAGCCCCGCGAGATAAAGGGCCGTCGCCGGCTTTCCCAGCGCGTGCTGGATCTCGGTGATCGCGTTCCCGCATTCCCGCGTCTCTGGATAGAGCCGGAGATATAGGCGACCGAGGTTGATGTTGCCCGAAAACAGCCCGCGCAACTCGGCCTCGAAAGACCGGAACTGTGAAAGCACTGGAGCGATCGGATCGGCGCTCATTCCCCCGGCAATCGTCGCGTGGAGGACATGCTGCCGGCGCGGCAGGAGGGCCCAGTCGATCTCGTCGGCAAATGAGGATTGCTGGAGGGCATTTTCCATCGCGACATAGCCAGGCGAGGATGCGAGCGCCGCGCCGTCGATGGGGATGACCACGGAGAAGGCTTCGGGCCTTTTTCCCATCCGGTAGGGTTTGCCGTCAGCCGAGGAAATGACGTCAGGATGACCGGGCGCGACGAGCGGAAGGTGGGCCAGCCGGTAGGCGGCGTCAAGACGAAGGGTTTCGACCTTGGAGAAGTCCGTCCGTGCGGTCTGATAACCGAGTGTTTTCTCGCCCGCCAGGTCCGGCATGGCGAGGGCCTTCAGTTCTTCGTCGTCAGCGAATATTCCCCGGCCTTGATCCGCTCCGGCAGGCGCTCGGCGAATTTGGCGACGGCCTCCTCGCCGTAAGTCGCGACGAGTTCGACGAAGGCGGCAAACAGTGCGGCATGGGCGAGGCAATCGCCGTCGATCCCATCGTAGCGGCCTTCGGCAAAGGCTTCACTCACATAGGAATAGGCCGCGCGGCGCTGGTCCGCGTAAAGCGAGTCATTGGCCTTGCCAATCTGATCGATCGTCTGCACGTCGCTCTTCCTGTTCGGCCGCCGCAACAGGTTGCGACGCTTGTTCCGGATGGTTCCGGTTGTTGTTCGTAAGCGGTCCCCACCGCTACCCCGGATCGAGGCAAGGCAACACTAGCGTGACGGAGCCGCGAAAGCGAGCCTTCCGTTGAGAATTCGTTAACGCGGGGGATCGAAGGCTGTGCAAAGGACGATTTTCGGCTGACGACTCAACTGCCGAAACGCCGCTCGATGTCGCGGGCCAGCCGGGCGGCATCCCGGATCAACATTTCGGCCGCAGCCTTGGCCGAGGGCGTGCAGGTCCGGTAACTCGTCGCGTAGTCCGAATAGCCGTGGTTGAAGGCGCCGCGCAGCCGGTCGACGATGCCGGATGCTTCGCCCTCGGCGACAACCAGACGTTCCATCCGCGCCCGCCAAGGATTGCTGGCCGAGCCCGGCGAGCAGACTTCCGCAAGAAGCGCCAGCGCGCCGATGATTTCCGACAGTTCCGTCAGCGGACGGTGATGCGGATCCGGGGCGGGTGGCGGAGGCGGCGGTGCGGCGGGGGTTTCGACGCTGGCCTTCTTCCTTTTGGGGTGAGGTGTCTGCGCTTCGGCGCCCGGCACCGCAAGACCGATCGCCAGCATCGCCGTGGCGAACATCAAAGCGAAGGCGAGGGCCGGGCCACTCCGCGTCACGAGCCGGTCTTTCCGGTGTGGAGGGTGCTCGCCTTGGCAAGGATTTCCGGCAGACGTCGCGTCATCGGCAGGTCGTCGGGGACGAGCGGGTCCACCCAGCGGATGTCGGAAACCTCGTCCGAGAGTTCGGGCTCGCCGCCCAGCCATTCACCGGCGAAGGCGACGATCACGGCATGTGCGCGCAGGGCGCCGTCTTCGCCATGTTCGATATGCTCGACATGATCGACGAAGCCTGTGATGGTTGCCGAGAGGCCGACTTCTTCCCGAAGTTCGCGGAGCACGGCCTCCTGCATTGTCTCGCCGGGCTCGACCCGGCCGCCCGGCAGCGAATAGAGCCCGAAGCCCGGTGCCTTCGCGCGTCGGGCGAGCAATACCCGGCCCTCGCGAAATACGGCGATCGATGCCGCGAGCACGGGTTTGCCGGTCGAAATGTCAGACATGCTGCCCGCCGTTGATGTGCAGCTCGGCGCCCGTCACGTAGGACGAGGCTTCAGTGCATAGGAAATAGATCGCTTTCGCGACCTCTTCCGGCGTGCCGAGGCGGCGGAGCGGCAGTTGTTCGACGATCTTCTCGGTGCCGGGCGAGAGGATCGCGGTATCGATCTCGCCGGGCGAGATCGCGTTCACCCGCACGCCGACGGGGCCGAAATCCGCCGCCATTTCGCGCGTCAACGCAGCAAGCGCCGCTTTGGAGGTGGCGTAGGCCGCTCCCGCGAAAGGGTGGACGCGCCCGCCGGCAATCGAGGTGACGTTGACGACCGCGCCCTTGGTTGCGGTCAATTCGTCGATGAGGCCGCGCGCGAGAAGGATCGGCGCGAAGAAATTGACCTGGAACACCTTGGTCCAGTCCTCGACCGGGGTGTTGATCGCGGAGAGCCGGGAACCGCCCGACCCCTTGGGCGAAATGCCGGCGTTGTTGACGAGCGCATGGAGCTTGCCGTCGCCGAGACGCGACTTGATCTCGCCGATGGCGCGCAGCGTATCTTCCGGGTCGGCAAGATCGACCTGAATGTGGTTGTCGCCGCCGGCGTCCCAGGGGCAGTTTTCCGGAACGGGTTGACGCGAACAGGCGATCACCCGCCAGCCGGCGGAAGCGAAGCGCTTGACGGTCGCATGGCCGATGCCGCGGGAGGCACCTGTCAGCAAAAGGGTTCGCCTCTCGCCGGGGGTGTTGGTGCGCGCGTTGTCCATGTCGAACTCCGAATATGCGAGGATCAGGGATAGAAATACGTTGTCTCGAACGGCGCGTCGATCCGATCCCGGCGATAGATCAGCCTTTCGTGGAGCCGGAAAGGCTTGTCCTGCCAGAATTCGATATAGAGCGGCTTGAGCCGCCAGCCGCTCCAGTGCGGCGGGCGTGGCACCTCACCGAGGCCGAAGCGTGCCGCCTCGCGCGCGACCGCCTTTTCGAGCGCGAACCGGCTTTCGAGCGGGCGCGACTGTTGCGAGGCCCAGGCGCCGATCCGGCTGTCCCGCGGACGCGAGGCAAAATAGGCATCGGCCTCCGCTTCACTCACAATTTCCATGGGACCCCGGAACCGCACCTGACGCCGGAGGCTTTTCCAGTGGAACACGGCAGACCCTTGCGGGTTGGCTTTCAGTTCCTCGCCCTTCTGGCTCTCGAAATTGGTGTAGAACACGACGCCGCGATGGTCGGCATCCTTCATCAGCACCATGCGCACATTGGGCAGGCCGCTTGCATCGGCGGTGGCGAGCGCCATCGCGTTCGGATCGTTGGGTTCCTTGGCGGTCGCTTCCGCAAGCCAAGCGTGGAACAGCGAAAACGGATCCTGCATCTCGCGCGACTCACCGGTCATTAACGCTTCCGATCTTAAATGGACGCAGCCAATCATCAGAGGTTGTGTCGTGCTGCGTAGTGCCACGGGCAATGAGGGCCGGAAGGCCCCGCCGCAAGAGGGATATAATGCGCGAAGCGTTCCGCGCAATCATCTCGTCGTGGCGGCTCGCTTCGCCGGGCTCGCTCTTGTCGCGATAACCGCCGCCGGCTGCTCGCTTTCCATGAAGCTGCCCTCGTTCCAGAGCGAGCCGGAAATGACCGCGAGCGTGACACCGGCGACGGCGCCGCTCAGTCCCCATCTCGATGCCGAGGACTGGCGGCGGGCGCAGGCCGCTTTCTCGCTGGCCGTCGACCCGCAAGGCTCCGGGCAGGTCGTCAACTGGGAAAACCCGGCAACGAAACGCAAGGGTTCCTTCATCCCCGCGGGTAATCTTGTTCTGGCCGAAAACACGGTCTGCCGTCCTTTCCGCGCGACGCTTGTCGAGCAGTTGAACGGCAAGCCGGTGGAAACGCATCACCTCGGCCGCGCTTGCCGCACCGGTCCCGGTGAGTGGGCGATGCGCGAGGTCACGACGGAAGGATCCACGACCGCTTCAGTGGCGACCGGCAAGACGCCGTTGAAACTCGAGGGTACCCAGCCGTTGCCGGAGGCGACGAGCGCCATGCTGCCGGAAAAGAAGATCGAGGAATAGCGGCCATATCCGTTGAAATCGCCCTCGCGATCTCCCATCTCCGAGGGTGATCACCAGATTGAATCGTCCGGTGGTCGGATCGTCAGTCGAAGGTCGGTCGAAATCATGTAAGCGAGGGAAACGATGCGGGATCCGTATACGGTTCTCGGGGTGGCGCGCGGTGCCAGCGCCGACGAAATCAAGAAGGCGTTCCGCCGGCTTGCCAAGCAGTATCACCCCGATCGCAACAAGAATGATCCAAAAGCGCAGGAGCGCTTTGCCGAGGTGAACAGCGCCTACGAGATTCTCGGAGACGAGACGAAGCGTCGCGCCTTCGATCGCGGCAAGATCGACGCGGATGGCAAACCGCGCGCGACGATGCATGGCTTCGAACAGGCCGGCGCCGGGCCGGGCGGCTTCCGGTTCGATTTCGGTTCGGGCGGCAAAGGCGATCCGCGTGACATCTTCTCCGATCTGTTCTCGAAGTTTGATATGGGCGGAGGAGCAGGACAGGGGGGCGGGCAGCGCGCCCGGCAATCCTCGTCCATACCGCCGGGCGAGGATATCGCGACCGAAATCGCCATTCCGCTCGAACACGTCGCCAAGGGGGGCGCTGCGCGCGTGACGCTCGGCGGCGGCCGCACCGTCGAGGTGAAGGTTCCGCAGGGAGTCGCCAACGGCAAGGTGATGCGCCTCAAGGGTCAGGGGCAACCCTCGCCCTTCGGCGGTCCCGCAGGCGATGCGCTCATCACTTTGCGTTACGCTAAGCATACGCAGTTCACGGTCGACGGCGCTGATCTCCGCACACAGATTTCTGTTCCGGTCCGCGATGCGGTTCTGGGCGGCGAGATTCGCGTGCCCACGCTGGAAGGCGAGGTTTCTATGACAGTTCCGCCGTGGACGAGCGGCGGCAAGACGCTCCGTCTGCGCGGAAAGGGCCTGCCGCTGAACGACCGCGAGGGCGATCTCTATGTGACGCTCCAGATCGATCTGGGGCCGCATGACCCCGAGGTCGAGGGGTTTTTCCGGCGCAAAAAGGGCTGATTTGCGCGCACGGCCCATTTCGTAACGCTTGAACCTTCGGCCGAACTCGGTAAGGAAAGGCAAAGACCAAGCGCTCATCCGCCACTTTCGGGGGCGGAGAGAGCGCGTTTCTATGCCGAGGACCAAGCACGCATGTCGATGACGAACGAGGAAAACCGGGTCAGCAACGTCTTGCGGGGCAAACGTGGCCTGATCATGGGCGTCGCCAATAAGATGTCCATTGCCTGGGGTATCGCCAGGGCCGCGCATGCTGCCGGCGCCGAGCTCGCCTTCACCTATCAGGGCGATGCGCTCAAGAAGCGGGTCGAGCCGCTCGCCGCCGAACTCGGCGCGCATGTTGTCGGCCATTGCGACGTCACGGAGGGCGCCACCATTGATGCCGTCTTCGCCGAGGTGGAGAAGATCTTCGGCAAGATCGATTTCCTCGTCCACGCCATCGCCTTCTCGGACAAGGACGAGCTGACCGGCCGTTACGTCGAAACGACCGAGGGCAACTTCACCAAGACGATGCTGATCTCCTGCTATTCGCTCACGGCCGTCGCCCAGCGCGCGGAAAAGCTGATGACGGACGGTGGCTCGATTCTGACGCTCACCTATTACGGCGCCGAGAAATGGATGCCGCATTACAACGTGATGGGTGTCGCCAAGGCCGCACTGGAAGCTTCGGTACGTTATCTTGCGGCAGATCTTGGCCCGAACGGCATCCGCGTCAACGCGATCTCCGCCGGCCCGATCAAGACGCTCGCGGCCAGCGGTATCGGCGATTTCCGCTATATCCTGAAGTGGAACGAATACAATTCGCCGCTCCGCCGCACGGTTTCCATCGAGGAGGTCGGCAACAGCGCCGTCTATTTCCTGTCGGATATGTCGGCGGGCGTGACGGGTGAGATCAGCCATGTCGATGCCGGGTATCACATCGTCGGCATGAAAAACCCGGATGCGCCGGATATCACGCTGGCCAAGGATTGAGCCGGAAGGTTACGCGGGGGAGGGGATATGCTGTTTCGTGAACTGCTGATCGGAAGCCTTGCGGTTCTGGCGGCCACGCTGGCGCTTGCCCAGACGGCACCCGCCCCAGCGGAAGAAAAAACTGCAACGGAATCGACGAAGACGGAAGTAGAGCGGACCGGGCGCATGGGGCGCGATGTGATTTTTGCGACCTACCTGACGCTGTCGAAGGATTGCAAGGTTGGCGCCTCGCCGCGTGTCGAATTCCCGGTGCCGCCCAAGAACGGCAAGGTGGGAACCCGCACCTCGGCAATCAATCTGCGGGCGGTGCCCGGCGCGCCGCGCAAGAATTGCATCGGCACCTCGCCGAACGGCGTGCTGGTTTTCTTCCGCCCGGATCGCCGCTTCAAGGGCGAGGAAGTCTTCACCTATCGCGTTGTGTATCCCGATGGTTCCTCGCGCGAAGTTCTCGCCAAGGCGATCGTGCAGTAAATCATGCCGCGCCTCTATTTCCTGCGCCACGGCGAGACCGACTGGAATCGTGTCGGTCGTTTGCAGGGTAATACGGAAACCGCCCTCAACGCGCGCGGCCGGGCGCAGGCTTCGCTGTTGAGCCAGCACTTGCGGGCGATCGCCGGTGACCGCCTCGCTGATCTGCCGTTCTATGCAAGCCCGATGCGACGAACCCGCCAGACGATGGAAATCCTGCGCGAGGGGCTGGGGCTTGAGCGTGAGGCCTATGCCGCCGTGGATCGCCTTCGCGAAATCGGCTTCGGCGCCTGGGAAGGCCGGAGCTGGCCGGAGATCCGGACCCGCGATCCCATCGGCGCGCGCGACCGCGACCGGGATCGCTGGACGTTCTGCCCGCCTGGCGGCGAGAGCTACGAGATGGTCTCGCACCGCGTGGCGGGGTGGCTGGAAACGATCGATCACGATTGCTGCATCGTCTCACACGGCGGCATCGCGCGCGTGATGATGGTGCTGCGCGGCGGTTTCACGCCGGCCGAGGCGGTCGAGGCGGATATCTGGCAGGGCAAGGTGCTGTTCTTTGACGGAGCAAAAGCGAAGTGGCTTCCCGGCCCTGGCCACGGGTAAACAGAAGATGTTCTGCAATATTCAGTTGTGGTTCAGGCGAAGAAATCCAGAAACTGACCGTGAGAAACCCGTCGGACGGCCACAGCGTTAAGCGGAAAAGCAGGACAGCGACCTCCGGAAGTTGACTTCGGGTGTCAGTTTGGGTGTCATCCGAAAAAATGAATAAAAAAAACGCGCGTTTCCCAGCATCGGAGCCAGAATGAACATCGTTGAAGCCGCCCTTCCGGTCGAGGACGGATCTCGCGCATTTCTGGCTGGTCCGCGTATTCCTGACCTCGCGCGCGATGAAGTTCTTGCCGATATTTTCCGCGCAAGCGCCGGGCGGCTAGGCGACAAGGTGCTTTATCGTTCGGGTGAGCGCGCCGTGACCTATGCGGAAGCCGATGAGGCGACCGATCGCGCGGCGGCGAAGCTGGCCGCGCTGGGGGCTGGCCCAGGAAAGGTTGTCGGCCTTTGGCTGCCGCGCGGCATCGATCTTCTGCTCGCGCAGGTCGCCATCGCCAAGAGCGGCGCGGCTTTCCTGCCGTTCGACGCGGACGCGCCGGTCGAGCGCATCGGCACCTGTCTTGCGGATGCTTCCGGCATCGGTCTCGTGACCGATGAGGCAGGCCTCACCAAGGCACGCACCCTTGATTTGCCGCTTCACGACACACACCAGCTTCTCGCCGTCAACGAGATGGAGACGGCCGAGTTGGCGCCCGCCACGCCGGACGATCCAGCCTATCTCATCTACACCTCTGGCTCAACCGGCGTGCCGAAGGGCATCGTCATCTCCAACCGCAACATTTGCCACTTCCTGCGTTCGGGAAATGCCGTCTACGGCGTCGAGGAAGCGGATATCGTCTTCCAGAGCGCATCGGTCGCGTTCGATCTGTCGATGGAAGAGATCTGGGTGCCGTATCTCGCCGGTGCTTCGCTCTATGTCGCCACGCCGGAAATCGTTGCCGACATCGAGCGCCTCCCGGCGTTGATGATGGAACAGGGCGTTACGGTCATCGATACGGTGCCGACGCTGTTGTCCGTCATTCCGCAGGATATTCCGAGCCTCAGGCTGATCCTGCTTGGAGGCGAGGCGCTGCCGCCTGCCCTCGTCGAGCGCTGGTCCCGGCCCGGACGCCGGATCTTCAACACCTACGGCCCGACGGAAGCGACTGTGGTGGCAACCGTTGAGGAGGTCGTCCCCGGTCGCCCGGTGACGATCGGCCGGCCGATTCCGAACTATACGGCTTATGTTGTCGACGAGGCCTTGAACCTGCTCGGTCCGGGCCAGGAAGGCGAACTCCTCATCGGCGGCCCCGGCGTCGCCGTCGGCTACCTTCAGCGCCCCGAACTGACCGCAGAGAAGTTTATCGCCAACCCGTTCGACGGCGATGGGTTCGATTCCATACTCTATCGCTCCGGCGATGCGGTTTCGATCAATGGGGACGGCAATATCGCCTTTCACGGGCGGATCGACGATCAGGTCAAGATCCGCGGCTTCCGTGTCGAACTCGGCGAGATCGAGGCCGTGCTCGCCGACACCGACGATGTGTTGCAGGCGGCTGTCGTTGTCCGCAACGACGGCGGCATGGATAGGCTCGTCGCTTTCGTCGTGCCGGAGCCCGAAAGCATCATCGTTCCCACCACCTTGCGCGAGGAACTCAAGCGCCGCCTGCCGGCCTACATGATACCGGAGCGCTTCGAGCCGGTGGAATCGCTGCCGAAACTCATCTCCGGCAAGACCGATCGCAAGGCTCTCAAGGCGATGACGCTCTCGGAAGCGATCATCGCCGCCAACGACGAGGAGCCGCCCGCGACCGAGACGGAGGCGATCCTGCTCATCGCCGCACGCAAGGTGCTGCCCGGCCGAGCGATCACCTTTGACGCCGACTTCTTCCTCGATCTCGGCGGGCATTCGCTCATCGCGGCACAATTCATCTCGCTGATCCGCGAGACGCCGTCTTTCGCCGGCATCACGCTGCAGGACATCTACCGCGAGCGCACCCTGCGCCGTATCGGGCATATGCTCGACGTGAAGTTCGGCGCCTCCGACGCGCCACCACCGGATCTGTCGTTTCCAGCACCCTCGTTCGCGAAACGCTTCGCCTGTGGTCTCGCGCAAGCGCTTGCCATGCCGCTGATCCTCTCGATCTCGACCCTGCAATGGCTCGGCGTGTTCATCACCTTCATGTTCGTGAACGAGGCGAGCCTCACCTTCTGGCAGACCGTGGGCGTGCTCAGCCTCGCCTATGTCTCGATCAAGTTCGGCACCCTGTTTCTCGTGGTGGCCTTGAAATGGCTGGTGATCGGCCGGACGAAGCCGGGGCGTTATCCGCTGTGGGGTGCGTATTTCTATCGCTGGTGGTTCGTGCAGCGTCTTAATGCGCTTGTCCATCCGAGCTATCTCGCCAATTCGCCCATCATGCGCCTTTACCTGCGCATGATGGGCGGGCGCATCGGCTCGGGCGTCATGATCGCCCATGCGGAATTCGGCGCGGTTGATCTCGTCGATGTCGCGGCCGGCGCCTCCATTGGCCACAAGGCCAATATCGCCAATGCGGAGATCATCGCCGGTCAGCTCGTAATCGGTCGCGTGAAAATCGGACGGGATGCCTATGTCGGTAACCAGTCGATCGTCCCGTCCGGCTGCGTGATCGGGCCGGACGCACGCATCGAGGACATGACGGCGCTGCCGGAGAACACGCAGGTTGCGGCTGGAGAAATCTGGGATGGCTCGCCCGCCCGCAAGCTCGGGATGGTCGATATTGCCGCGCTGCCCGAGAAGTCCTTACCGGGGCCGATCTGGCGCCATGCGCAATACTGGGTTTACGGCTTGATGATCCTCGCCTTCTCGGCGATCGGCCTGATGCCGCTGTTTCCGGCGTTCTTTGTGTTCGACACGGTGGAGACGATTCTTGTCGATCATCTGCCAGGGGTTGAATGGTATCACGTCCTGCCGGTCGTTTCCTGGCTGATGGGTGCGGCGCTTGTTCTGTTCACGCTCGTTTTCGTCATCGCGATCCGCTGGATCCTGATGCCGCGGCGGCTTCAGGAGGGCACCTATTCGCTCAATTCCTGGCTCTATTTCCGGCAGTGGGTCATCAATCTCGCGACAGAGGTCTCGCTCGATACACTCTCCTCGCTCTATGCGACGATCTACATGCGCAACTGGTATCGTCTGATGGGGTGCAAGATCGGCAAGGGTGCCGAGATATCGACCAACATCGGCGCGCGCTATGACCTCATTTCTATCGGCGAAGGCTCGTTCATGGCGGACGAATGCTCGCTCGGCGATGAGGATATCCACCGCGGCTGGGTGACGTTCAAGAAGACAAGGATCGAGAATCGCGTTTTTGTCGGCAACAACGCCGTCATCGAGCATGGCGTCCATCTCCGTGAAGGAACCCTGATCGGCGTGAAATCGCGCGCGCCTGCGTCCGGCCAGACCGGCGAGAACGAGACCTGGTTCGGTTCGCCACCGATCAAGTTTCCCGTGCGTCAGCAGTTCGGGGACATCGCTGCCAACTGGACATACGAGCCTCCGCTGCGCATGAAACTTTGGCGCGCGCTCTTCGAGGCGCTGCACACCACCTTCCCGACGATGCTGTTCCTCACGCTCGGGTCGATCGCGGTCTATTTCTACATCTACCCGGCCTATGAGAAGGGCTTGTGGCTGAATGCCTTCGGCTGGTTCGTGGCGGCCTCCATCGTCATGCCGATCGTCATGGTGCTCGCCGTCTGTGTCGTGAAATGGTCGTTGATGGGGGTCTACAAACCACTCGCCAAGCCGATGTGGTCCTGGTGGGCGATGAAGACCGAGGCGGTCGCGGTGCTCTACTGGGGGCTTGGCGGCAAGGTGCTGCTCGAACACCTGCGCGGCACGCCGTTCCTGCCGATGTTCCTGCGGATGTTCGGCACCAAGATCGGCAAGGGCGTTTACATGGACACGACCGATATCACCGAGTTCGACTGCGTGACGATCGGCGACCATGTCGCGATGAACGATCTTTCCTGCCTCCAGACGCATCTCTATGAGGATCGCGTGATGAAGGTTGGGCGGGTCGAGATCGGCAATGGCGTCACCATCGGCTCGTTCGCGACGGTGCTCTACGATACCAAGGTTGGTGATTTCGCGCGCCTTGCCTCGCTCACCCTGGTGATGAAAGGCGAGCAGATCCCCGCCAGCACCATCTGGGCGGGTGCTCCGGCGGAACGCGTGGCGGAGAAGCACAGCTAGGATTTCAATCCAAATCCATATTGAAAATCCGCGCCACTTCCAGTTAGTGTTCCGGGGGTATTTTCCGGAGGCTGCTGTTCCCATGAAACACCGTCTCGTCGGCGTCTTTCTCGCCGCTGCAGCAATCCTTTTTGTTGCCGAAGCCGGAGCGCGAGACCTACGCATTTCGGCTGCCGCCGGAAAAAGGACGCTGGTTTCAAGTCATGCCGTCTATGATTCGGATACATGCACCTTCGGTGCCGTGCCGGAGGGCAAGGTAGTAGTCGCGCCGCAATACGGGCGTGTCGAAATCGTCGAGGAGAGCCGCGTCATCCAGGGAGGCAATTGCGGGCGCATCGATGGTTGGGCTCGCAATGTTTATTACACGTCGGGTCGCGGCTTCCGGGGTAACGATTTCATGCGCATCGATTTCCAGCGAAACTATTTCTCGGATGCGCCGTCGCTGATTTCCGATACGGATAATATCAGCGTTATTGTTCGCTAGGCGGAGTTCCAGTCATGCGCTTTTTTCTCGCCGTCTTGTCGTTCGCCGGTCTCCTGTCTCAGGCCCTGGCGGAGGATATCGCCCGTGAGGCCCGCTCCGGCCAGCCGACATCGCTCTTTGTCTTCTCCATTTACAGCATCGGAACCTGCACGGCCGGACCGCTGGCCGAGCCCAAGATCATCCGGCAGGGCCAAAACGGCGTGGTGCGGATCTCCGCCTCGTCATCGCTACTTGATGCGCGCCAATGCGGTAGCCTCAAAGCTTGGGGCCAGAATGTCGTCTATACATCGCGTCCCGGCTTCCGAGGAAGCGACCAGATTGTGGTCGAATTCGCCTACAACCCGACTGTGGAAGCACCCCGCCTGACGAGTACCCGCTATACTGTGACGATCAACGTCAGGTAGGCGCGTGGTGCGAGATAGGTGGCAGAGTGCCTTGGACAAAGCCGGCCTTTCGCGCTAAAGGCCGCGCATGTCGCATAATTCCTTCGGCCACCTGTTCCGGTTCACCACTTTCGGCGAGAGCCACGGTCCCGCCATCGGCTGCATCGTCGATGGGTGTCCGCCGCGTATCCCCTTGATTGAGGCGGATATTCAGGCCGATCTCGACCGTCGTCGTCCGGGCCAGAGCAAGTTCACGACCCAACGGCAGGAGCCGGATCGGGTTAAGATCCTCTCCGGTATCTTCACGGAAGCCGACGGCATCCAGCGCACCACCGGGACACCGATCGGACTGCTGATCGAGAACGTCGACCAGCGCTCGAAAGATTACGCCGCCGTCGCGCAGGCCTACCGCCCCGGCCATGCTGATTTTACCTATGATGCCAAATACGGCATCCGTGATCCGCGTGGCGGGGGGCGTTCCTCGGCACGCGAGACCGCAATGCGCGTCGCCGCCGGTGCCATCGCCCGCAAGATCATCCCCGACATCCGCATCCGCGGCGCGCTCGTCCAGATGGGGCCGCATAAAATCGACCGTGCCAACTGGGACTGGGACGAGGTGGGGAATAACCCGTTCTTCTGCCCCGATGCCAAGGCCGCGGCCTTCTACGCCGAGTATCTCGATGGCATCCGCAGGAGCGGCTCGTCGATCGGCGCCGTGATCGAGGTGGTGGCCGAGAGCGTTCCGGCCGGCTGGGGTGCGCCGATCTACGGCAAGCTCGACAGCGACCTCGCCAATGCGATGATGTCGATCAACGCGGTGAAGGGCGTCGAGATCGGCGCGGGCTTCGGCGCCGCCGAACTCACGGGCGAGGAAAACGCCGACTGCATGCGCGCTGGCAATGACAGTAAGCCGCGCTTCACCTCCAACAACGCGGGTGGCATACTCGGCGGTATTTCGACCGGGCAGGATATCGTGGTGCGGTTTGCGGTGAAGCCGACCTCCTCGATCCTCACGCCGCGCGAGACCATCGACCGCGATGGCATTGAAACTGAAATCTTCACCAAGGGACGCCACGACCCCTGCGTGGGCATCCGCGCAGTACCGGTGGGTGAGGCGATGATGGCGATCGTGCTTGCGGACCACATGCTGCGTCATCGTGCGCAGAACGGATAAATTTAAGTTTTGCTTAAATTTTCAGAGAATTCCGATATATTTAATTGACGTCGTTGGTATTCGCGCCCATCTTCTCGCCATGAAACTGGCCGACTGGCTCACCCGCACTCGCACCAAACGCGTCGATTTCGCTGCCGCGATCGGAGTGTCGCCGGCGGCGATCACCCAGCTATGCAAGGAACATCCGCCTTGGCTCTCGCGCGAGACGGCGGAGCGCATCGCGCAGGCCACCAGCGGTGCTGTGACGCCGAACGATTTTCTTGGCCTTGCTACCCATTCGAGAGGACTGCCCATGAACGAGACCACGGCGCGCGTGGAGGCCGCCATCAAGGCGATCGCGGAAGGTCAGCTTGTCGTCGTGACCGATGACGACGATCGCGAGGGCGAGGGTGACCTTATCGCCGCCGCTTCGCTGTGTTCGTCGGAGAAGATGGCTTTCATGGTACGCCACACCTCGGGCATCGTCTGCGCGCCGATCACGGTGGCCGACGCGCGCCGCCTGCGACTCGATCCGATGGTTGCGGTCAACGACAGCGCGCACACGACCGCTTTCACGGTCTCGATTGATTACCGCGAGGGACTGACGACCGGCATCTCGGCTGAGGAGCGCACCGCGACCTGCCGCGCGCTGACGAACGGGAACGTCCAGGCCGGCGATTTCGTCCGCCCTGGCCATATCTTCCCGTTGATCGCGCGTGACGGCGGCGTGCTGATGCGCTCCGGACACACTGAAGCGGCGGTTGATCTCTGCCGCATGGCCGGTCTGCCGCCGGTCGGCGTGATTTCTGAGCTGATGAACGACGACGGCACCGTGACCAAGGGCCAGCAGGTCGTCGATTTCGCAAGGAAACACAACCTCGTCCACGTCACCATCGCTGATATGATCGCCTATCGGCAGGCCCGCGAGAAGCTGATCGAGCGGGTCGTGACCTTCCCGATCGAAACCAGTATCGGCAAGGTGACCGGACATGCCTTCTCGACGCCTTTCGACGAGGTGCAGCATCTGGCTCTGGTGTATGGTGACATCGGCGATGGCCGCTCCGTGCTGACCCGGCTGCACCGCGCCAATGCGCTGACGGATGTTTTCGGTGGCGGCAAGGTCATCGAGAGCGCTCTGGAGCGTTTCAAGGCCGAGGGGCGGGGCGTGCTGGTCTATCTTCGCGATGGTACGGCGGGGGTGCCCAAGGCAGGTTTCGAGGCGCCAGCGTCGTCGGATGCGATGCGCCAGCAGGCTTGGCGCGAGGTGGGCCTGGGCGCGCAGATCCTGCGCGATCTCGGTGTGTTCTCGATCCGCAATCTTTCGACGAGCGGCAACCGGGCTTTCGTCGGTCTCTCCGCTTTCGGCATCGAGATCGACGGCACGGAGGCGCTGTGAGGTTCACATTCCCGGCTTGGCGTTGGTGGTCCCGATCTCGGCGAGCTGCGCGGAAAGCGCCTCGATTGTGCGGGTGAGCTGGAGGATTTCCTGCTCGCGCATCGCGTCGATCTTGTTGTGCAGAAGCTCGATTTCAAGCTCGGCCTTCACATTGATCCGATAGTCGCTCTCAGCCTGCCGGCGGTCGATCTCCGCCTGCCGGTTCTGGCTCATCATGATGATCGGCGCGGTATAGGCCGCCTGAAACGACAAGATGAGGTTGAGCAGGATGAAGGGGTAGGGATCCCAGGCTTTCCAGAAGCCGATCGCGTTCGCGGCGATCCAGGCAAGAAGGAGAAGGCTCTGGACCACGATGAAGCGCCATGACCCCACGGTTGTCGCGACCGCGTCGGCGATCCGGGCTCCCAGGGACGGCGGGGAAACGCGGCGCGAACGGGCGGGCCGAAGCTGGCGCAATTCCTGAAGGCGAAGATAGTCGTCCGATGCGAAGACCGGACTGGCGATCGGGGCGTGCTTGGTCATGGTCGTGCTTGCCTTGGTGGGACGAGATCAGGCGCCCATCAGCATCTCGACATGGGCGGCGGCGGAAGAGGAGAGGCCTTCGAGGTCGTAGCCGCCCTCTAGCAGCGAAACGATGCGTCCGCCGCAGCGGCGGGCGGCGATGTCCATCAGCCGCCCCGTGGCCCAGGCGAAATCCTGGGCTTCGAGCCGGAGATTGGCGAGCGGATCGCGGCGGTGTGCGTCGAAGCCGGCGGAGATGAGGATGATATCCGGTCGATGTGCTTCGACGCGCGGCAGAACGCGCGTTTCGATGGCTTCGCGGAAAATCGCGCCGTCATCGCCTGCGGAGAGCGGCACGTTGACAATATTGTCGTGCTCGCCGCGTTCGCCGAGCGAGCCGGTGCCGGGATAGAGCGGCATCTCGTGGCTGGAGACGAACAGGATTTCCGGGGCATTCCAGAAGATGTCTTGCGTGCCGTTGCCGTGATGAACGTCCCAGTCCACGATTGCCACGCGTTCCGCGCCCGCTTTCTGAGCGAGTCTGGCCGCGACGGCGATGGTGTTGAAGAGGCAGAATCCCATCGCGGTTTCGCGCTCGGCATGGTGGCCCGGCGGGCGGGCGGCAACGAAGGCGTTGGCGAATTCCCCCTTCATCACCGCGTCAACGGCGCGGCGCGCGGATCCCATCGCCGCGACGGCGGCCGGGATTGAGCCCGGTGAGAGCGAAGTGTCGGCATCGATAAAGGCAAGCCCTTCATGTGGGGCGTGAGCGGCCAGTTCACGGACATAGCCCATCGGGTGAACGAGCGCGGCAAGTTCGATCTCGCCCGCAGCCGCTTTTTCGCGGTGAAGCGGCGCGAATCGTGGATCGGACAGCGCCTTCTCGACCGCGCGCAAGCGGTCCGGTCGTTCCGGGTGCCCGGCTGGCATGGCGTGATCCAGGAACAGCGGGTCTGAAATCAGAAGGGTCGTCACCGGGGGGAAGGCTCCGTTTGCTGCACCATGCCGCGCATCGGAGGCCCGCGCGCCAGAATGGTCAAGAAAAATCACGGTATGGCGACACTGTGGCATAATCGCACTATTGCGCAATTTCACTTGGCGTTAAGCAAACCGCAATCTTCCTCGCTGAAATTGCCGGCCATGCTTACGAAATCTTTCCGATTCCCGAATCCCCGTTGCTTGCGTCCTGCAGCTGCGTTGGCTGCTGCGCTGATGGCAGCCGCGTGCAGCTACTCGTCCTTCCCGGACCCGAAGCTCTCCTCGCGGGATGTCGAGCTGCTGGCGCTGGCGCCGAAGTCGCTCAATCGCGATCTCGATCCGACCCGCGCGCGCTATCGCATGCCGAACACCACGGGCGAGAAGGTTGCTGGCACGGTGGTGGTCGATTCGGCGGCGCGTTTCCTCTATTACGTCGAGGAAGGTGGCCAGACTGTGCTGCGCTACGAGATTTCGCCGGGTCAGGAAGCTCATCAGTGGTCGGGCACCGCAATCGTCGGCCGCAAGGTCGAGTGGCCGTCGTGGACACCGGGCGTGACAGCGCGCAAGATGGTTCCGGGCCTGCCGGGCGTCGTGCCGGGCGGTCCGAACAATCCGCTCGGTGCCCGTGGCATCTACCTTCACGACGAGAGGGGCCGTGACACCGAATATCGCATCCACGGCACCAACGAGCCGGAAATGATCGGACATCCCGTGTCGCTGGGTTGCATCCGTATGCATAACATCGACGCTATCGACCTCTACAGCCGCGTCAAGGTTGGCTCCAAGGTCGTCGTCCGTTAATCGGGGCACCTTCACCGGAAATCAGAAAAGGCGGCCACGGGCCGCCTTTTTTGCTGGTCGCTGTTGCCGTTTGGGGGGTCCGGGAACAGGTCTCGACAGGAGGGTCAGGTTAGCCGGCGAAAAGGGAGGCGGGCTGGCGAGTGCGTCGGGCCTTCCGAACATTGGCGATGCGCAGGGTGGCCGCAGCGAGCGCAGGCAGCGCGATGGCTCGATAATGGTTGGCGACGTGTTCGGCAGCGGCAAGACGCTCGCGGGCGTGGGCCACGGTTTCGCTGTTGCGGATCGCTTCGGCAAGCACGGATGCCGGATTCATCAAGAACTCCATTTTCCTTGGCCGGAACCGTCTTGGACCGGCATGGGCGCTTAACTGCCGCACGAAAATGGGGGTCGTTGGGCCGAAAAATGGAAAATTTACGACGCAAGGGCCTGGCCCGACGCCCGGTCAGGTCTCGACGTTCTTAAGCGCGTCGCGCCAGCGCGTGATGACCTTGTCGACAACCTCGATATCCACTGCCGGCAGGGTGCCGAGCGTGCGGCGGATGAACTCGTTCTGGAGCTCCATGCCTTCGAGCGCGACCTTGCGTCCGGTTTCCGTGAGGTGGAGGGCGTAGGAGCGCCGGTCGCCGGGGATGCCGCGCCGATCGACCATGCCGGCCTCGACCAGCCGGTCGACGAGGCCCGATACATTGCCCTTGGTGACATAGAGGCGCTCGGCGAGGTCGCGCTGGGTGATCCCCTCGCTTTCGGTCAGGGTCGAGAGGAGGTCGAACTGAGCGACCGAAAGGCCGATCGTCCGCAGCCGCTGCGTCATCGCCGCATGCGCGCGCTGGTGGAGACGGAGAAAACGGAACCAGACGCGGCTCGGTGAGGCAGGACTACGATCGGGCATTTCTTAAATCCGTGATGGAGGAGAGTTCCACGGGTTTGGGCCTCTTTTGTCAATCCGCTTTTCCTTGTGCAATGCTCGTGGCACAAGCAATCCACGACAAGCTTAGACGAAGCGGACTGGTGGAGTGGCCCGGAATGCATGTTCCGACGATCGAGCGAACCGGCGATGCGGCAAGGGTTTGGCCGGCAGCCGAACCGCGACAGGAGGGCGTGCGGCTCGAGGCCGTGCCCGCCTCGCTCGCCTGGCACGTCATCAAAGGGATCGCGCTGACGATCATCACCTTCGGCATCTATCGGTTCTGGTATCGAACGGCCCTGCGCCGATACTACTGGAACAATACGCGCCTCGCGGGAGACCGGTTCGAATACACCGGCACTGGCAAGGAGCTGTTCATCGGCTTCCTGATCGCCATCGCAATTGTCATCCCGATCTATCTCGTCGTCACGCTGGTCGGTCTCGTCGGCGGGGCGGTTCTGGGGCCGGTGGTGGCCTCGATCCTCGGTGCGTTGATCATGCCGGCGGTGGTGCAGGTCCTTTCCTACCGCGCACGACGCTACCGGCTGCTGCGCACGCGATATCGCGGGCTGCGCTTCCACCAGACGGGAACCGGAATCGGCTATCTCCTGCGCACGCTGAAATGGATGATCCTGACCGGGCTGACGCTCGGGATCATCTATCCCTATCTCCGGCGCGCGCTGGAACGCTACAAGATCGAGCATACCTGGTATGGCAGCGCGCGGGGCAGCTTCTCCGCGCCGGTGAAGCCGATGATGAAGCTGTGGCTCCTCATGTGGGGGCTGGTGGTCGGCGCGATGATCGCCGGCTCGATGGTTTCGATCACGGCGGCAATGGGGTCCGGCGGCGGGTTTCTGGTGGCGCTGCTTGGGCTGGTTGCCGCCATCGCGTTGCTGCCGATCGTTTGGCAGGCGTTCCGGGTGCGAGAATTCCGCGCCTTCGTCGGCGGCACGAAGATTGGCGATGTCTCGCTTTCTTCGGACCTGAAGACCAGTTCGGTGATCTGGGTCTGGATCAGTTATTACCTGATGCTGATCGGGTTGTTCGCCGGCGGCTTCGCCTTGGCGAGCTATCTCGCGGTCGGTCGCATGGGTTATTTCGAGCCGGAGGATATCCAAAATTATGTCGCGGCTGGACACGGTCAGGTCGCGATTATCACCAGTATCGTCGCTGTTGGCGTCGCCAGCGCGATCGTGACGGAACTTTTCCTCCGTCGGCGGCTGTGGGCGTTGCGCGCACGCTCGATCACCGTTCATAATCTGGCTTCGCTCGATCAGGTGCTCCAGAGCGCGGCGCAGGAGGCGACCGGCGTCGGCGAAGCGTTCGATTCCGGCTTCGATATCGCGGGATAGGCGGATGGACCTTGCCGGGCGCTATTTCGATGGGGTGAGGCCGGTCGCGCAGGAGGTGCGCCTGCGCCGCGTCGCGCAAGGTCTTGAAATCGCTCTGCCGGACGGAAGGCAACCTGTTCTCTGGCTTTACGGTGAGACGCGGATCGACGACATCGGCACCGAAGCGCATCTCCATCGCGTCCGTGAGGATCTCGATACCGGCGAGCGGTTGATTACCGACGGAGCCGCCTTCCGGGATACCTTCGGATCGGCCCTGTCTCAGTTCGGCAAGGGCCGGGCCGGGGAGGCGAGCCGTCGCCGCGTGGTGTTCTGGAGCCTTGCCGCCGTCGCCTCGCTCCTCTTCCTCTATTTCGTCGGGCTTGCTGCCTTCGCGCGCCTCGCCGCGCCGCTCGTGCCGTGGAGCTGGGAGGTCGCCCTCGGTCGCTCGGTCGAGCCGCAGGTGCTGGAAATCTTCTCGAAGGGAAAACCCGCGAAGACCTGTGGCACGGAGGGCGGAGCCGGTAAAGCGGCGCTTGAGGCGATGGTCGCGAAGCTCTCGGCGGGGGCCAGACTGCCTGGCCCGCTGCGGGTCGATGTTCTCAATGTCGGCGTCACCAACGCGTTCGCCCTGCCCGGCGCACGCATCTACATCTTCCGGCCCGTGATCGAGAAGGCGCAGGACCCGGACGAAATGGCCGGCGTGCTCGCACACGAAATCGGCCATGTCATCCACCGCGATTCCATGCGCGCGCTGGTGCATAATGGCGCACTCTCGCTCATCATCTCGGCTGTGCTCGGCGATTTCACCGGCTCGTCGACCATCGCGATCCTGACGAACATGATGATTGGCTCTGCCTTCTCGCGCGAGAACGAGAGCGAGGCTGACAAGGTGAGCGTCGATCTGATGCGCGCCGCCGGGGCAGACGCGCGCGCGATCAACCGCTTCTTCCAGCGCCTTGCGAGCGCCGAGCCGGGGAAGCGGACGATCTTCGACGCATTCAGCTCGCACCCGATCACCGCCGACCGGATCGCGGAGGTGGAGAAACTGGCCGGCGCATCCTCGCCAGCAGAGCCGGTGCTGGACGCAAAACAATGGCAGGCGCTGAAGGCGATCTGCACCGAACCGGGCGGCTGACGAGATGCCGTATCGCCTGCCCGACCTGCGCGAATCCCGGTTTGCTATCCTTGCCGAGCGGCTCGTCTTCGTCGCGCCGGGTTTCGTGCTGGCTGCGATCCTTGCGACCCGCTCCGGGCAGGCTCCGCCTGAAATGGGGCTGCTGATCCTGACTTCAGGGGTTGTCGTCGCCAGCGCGGCGCTGGCTATCGCCTTTGTCGCGGCGATCGAAATCTGGCGATACGGGCATCTTGGTATGGCGCGGCTGTTCCGCACCGTCCTGATTGCGGCGCTCCTGCTGGCCTATCCATCGGTACTGGCATTTCGTGCTGCCCGCCTTCCGCCGCTCAACGACATCTCGACCGATGTCGTCGATCCGCCGGTCTTTTCCTCAAGCCCGGCCGTCATCGCCGCACGGGAAGGGCGCCGTCCGCCGGATATCGACCGCCGCCTCCGTATCAGTCAGGAGCGTGCCTATCCGCAGATCAAGACGTTGGTGATCGAGGGCGAGGCGGAGGAAACCTTCCAGTTGGTCTTGCGGGCGGTGAAGACCCTCAAATGGCGGATTGTCGAGGAGGCTAGGCCGGACGACAACCGAGGTCTCGGCCGGATCGAGGCGATCGACGAGACATTCTTCATGCGCTTCCGCGACGATATTACGATCCGTCTACGCTCGAACGGCGGCGAGACGCGCATCGATGTGCGCTCTGCGTCGCGGTTCGGCCGTCACGATCTCGGAGCGAACGCCGCGCGCATCCGCAAATTGTTTGACGCGATCAGCAACCCGGCCGAGTGAACCTCAGGCGAGGCGGTAAGTGCTTTCGAGGCTGGGTAGTCCTTCGCAGGCAATTGCACCCTTGCCGATCAGATCCTCGACATGCGCGAAGACAGACAAGGCCGCTGCGCCTCTGAGATTGGGGTTCAGCCCCGGATAGTTCGCCTCGACCATTGCCGGGATTGTCGCAGGACCCTTTGCAAGGAAATCGAGCACCTGCGTCTCCCGCTGACGGCGATGGTTCAGCAACGCGCGCGTGAAGCGTTTCGGGTCGGCCACGGGCCCGCCGTGCCCCGGCCAGAAGGCGCGGTCACCCTCGCGCTCGATGAGCCGGTCGAGGCTCTCCATGTAAGGTCCCATCGCCCCGTCCGGTGGTGCGACGATGGTGGTGGACCATGCCATGACGTGATCGCCCGAGAACACCATGCCGGTGCCGAGCAGCTCGAACATCAAGTGGTTGGCGGTGTGTCCCGGCGTCTCGATGGCGCGGAAGCGATGTTTGCCGGCTTCCACGATCTCGCCATCGCCAAGCACGCGCTGGGGCGCGTGCTGCATATCCGCGCTTGCGTCGAGACGCTTCGTCTCGCTTTCGAGCGCGGGGCGTGATGCCCGGTGGGGGGCGCAACCGAGGATCGGCGCGCCGGTCCGTTCCGCGAGGAGCCTTGCCCCTGGCGAATGGTCCCTATGCGTATGTGTCACGAGGATGGTCCCGATCCGCTCGCCGTCGAGGCAATCGAGGATCGCTTCGATGTGGTTGAGATCCTCCGGACCGGGGTCGATCACCGTGACTTCCCCCGCGCCCACGACATAGGTGCAGGTGCCCGTGAAGGTGAAAGGACTCGGATTGTTGGCGATGATCCGCCGGATACCGGGGGCAACATCGAGGAGAATGCCGGATTGAGCGGGCGGTTTACGGTCGAAGTCGGGGTCCAAGGGAAAGCTGCTCCTGCGGCGCCTCGGGGCGCACACCACCATTTACGAATTTGCGTTTCGTTGCGACTTGCTTATACGACGATCCAGCCGAAAGGAATGGCGCGGGATGCCGCCGCCCGAGGCGGACATGTTAACGGGCAAGCAGGAGAATGCGATGCGCGCGACGACGACCTTGATCAACCAGGCTTTCGGGCAGGAGGCGCGCCACTCGTGGCTGCGCGATGCACTGCTCGTTCTCGGCGGTACCGGCCTTCTGGCGCTTTCCGCCAAGGTGCAGGTTCCTTTCTATCCGGTTCCGATGACCATGCAGACCCTCGCGGTTCTGGTGATCGGCGCCGCTTTCGGCTGGCGCCTCGGTGCCGTGACGATTCTCGCCTACCTCGCTGAAGGCGCGATGGGCATCCCCGTGTTCGCCGGCAAGGGCGCGGGTCTCGGCTACATGATGGGCCCGACCGGCGGTTATCTCCTCGGCTTTGTCCTTGCGGCGGCGCTGACCGGCTATCTCTCCGAGCGCGGCTACACGAAGAGTATCGTCGGCGCGCTGGCGGTGTTGGCGCTCGGCCATGTCGTGCTGTTCGTGCCGGGCTATCTCTGGCTCGCCTCGTTGTTCGGCGCCGCGAAGGCCTACGCGGTCGGTGTCGCGCCGTTCTACCTCGCGACCGTGCTCAAGACTGGCCTTGGCGCCGCGCTGCTGCCGGCGGCTTGGTGGGCTGTTGGTCGCCGCTGAAAATCGGTTGACAATGAAAAAGGAAGCCGGGCCTCGCGCCCGGCTTTTTTATGGGCGGGGCGCGAAATCGCCCATCGGCTCGATGCCCCTTGTATCGAGTCCCGCGAGTCGCCCGGCAATCTCGGTGCCATCGATCCGGTAATCAGGTGCGATCTCCCTGAGAGGCAGGAGCACGAAGGCACGCTCTCCCATTGCCGGATGCGGAAGCTTGAGGCGCTCTGTCGCGCTGCGGGAATCGCCGTGCGAGAGGATGTCGATGTCGATCACGCGCGGCCCCCAGCGCTCGCGGCGGACGCGGCCCAGCCGCACCTCGATCGCGAGTGCTGCGTCGAGCAGGACATCAGGCGACAGCCGGGTTTCGATCTCGATGACGGCATTGGCGAACCAGTCCTGATCGGTCTTGCCCCAGGGCGGCGTGCGATAGATGCGCGAGGCGCGCACGATACGCGTATCGGCGAGTTCAGCTATGGCACCCAGCGCGGCGTCGAGGTTGGCGATCTTGTCGCCCATGTTGGAGCCAAGCGCGAGAAACGCCCGGACCGGTCCGGTCTTGCGCATCTTTCACCTGTCCCGGCGGCGATGGACAGTGACGGAAATCGAATCGAGAATCGCCGCGACGGCCGCTGCCGGTTTCTCGACCGTGATCGAGATGTCCTCGATCAGCGGGAAAGCGCGGAGGAGATCGCCCGCGACCGCCTCGGCCAGTGCTTCGATGATCTTGTAGCGCTGACCGACGGCGATCTCCTGCACGCGGGCTGCGACATCGGCATAGCTCACCGATTTTTCCAGATCGTCGGCACGCCCTGCGGCACGCAAATCGAGATAGGCATCGATGGAGATGTAGAAGCGCTGGCCAAGCCGGCCCTCCTCCTCGTAGACGCCATGGTACGCGAAGACACCAATGCGCCGGATGGAAATCTTGTCGCGTCGGCCGGGGCTGGGAAGGCTCATGTCTCGTTCCTGTTCTGGCCCCTTGCCGCGAAAGCCGCGACGACGCGGGCCGCATCGCGGTGTTCGGCGATATCGTGGACGCGGAGGATGTCGGCTCCGGCAAGAAGGCCGAAGCTGTTTGCGGCGAGGGTCGCGGCAAGGCGTTGATCCACGGAGCGCCCGGTGATGACGCCGAGTGAGGATTTGCGCGACAGGCCGAGCAGCACCGCGCAACCGAATTCCCGCCGGATTTTGCCAGTGCCGATCACGGCGTCGATGTTCTGTTCCAGTGTCTTGCCGAAACCGTAGCCGGGGTCGAGCGAGATCCGGTCACGTGGAATGCCGGCCTCGTTCGCGAGGCGAAGCGAGCGCTCGAAGAACCGCAGCATATCCGAGACGATATCAAGGCCGGGGTCGATGCCGTCGCGGTTGTGCATCAGCACGACGCCCGCTCCGGCTTCCGCCGTGACGCCGGCGATGTCAGGATCGCGCTGAAAGCCCCATACGTCATTGACAATCCGCGCGCCGGCGGAAAGCGCGGCCTTCGCTGTCGAGCTCTTGTAGGTGTCGATGGAAATGATCCGCTGCGGATTTTCAACCATGAGCGCCGCGATCACCGGCACGACGCGGCGCGTTTCTTCCTCGGCCGAAACCACGGCATGGCCGGGACGGGTTGATTCACCGCCGATGTCGAGAATATCTGCTCCGTCGCCTTCGAGTTTCCGCGCTTGCGCGATGGCAGCGTCCGGCCTATCGAAGCGCCCGCCATCCGAAAACGAATCCGGTGTGACGTTGACGATCCCCATCAGCAGCGCACGCGGCTCCGGCGCCGCAGGCCACGGGCTCGCGAGCGGCGTTCTCCAGGTTTGGGGAAGGGCAGAGATCGGCATGGACGGGGCTCTGATCCTTCTGGCGTTGTCGCAAGGGCATCACGGAAATGTCGGCGCTCCATAGCGGCTCCGGTTGAGCGAGACAACGCACAAGGCCCGGCTGCAGTGCGGGAGTTGCGCTTTTCAGCGATCGTAACGATTGTTGGATGAATATTCGCGACAATAACGGCCTGATTCGGTTCCGGAAACCACGAATGGCGCTCGAACCCAAGACTGCGACACAGGCCGCCGCCCAGAAGATTCGGCGCACGCGGGCCCCAAGCATTCCCGCACGCCAGTTCGTCAACTGGTTCAGGCGCGATGCCCTGCCGTTCTGGAGCACCAAGGGCTGGGATTCCCGGCGCGGTGGCTTTCACGAGCGCTTCTTTTTCGACGGCGTCGCCGACGATCTCGTCGAGCGGCGCACCCGCGTGCAGTGGCGGCAGATCTATGTCCTCGCCCATGCGAGCGAACTTGGCTGGCACGACGGTCTGCGGGCGGCCTTTCGCGGTCTCGAGTTCATGCTCGAAAAGGCCTGGGCACCCGGCGGCGCGCCGGGCTTTGCGCATGTGCTAGCGCCGGATGGTTCCGTTACCGATGCTAAGCGCGACAGCTATGACCACGCCTTCGCAATCCTCGCGCTCGCCTGGCTGACGAAGGCGACGGGCGATTCGCAGGTTCGCGCCCTTCTCGATCTTCTGCTGCACTATTGCGAAGCCGCGATGACCGGCGAGGACGGCTTTCTCTTCGAGGCGTTGCCGCACGAACTGCCGCGCCGGCAGAACCCGCATATGCATATGCTGGAGGCGATGCTGGCTGCGGTCGAAACCGTCAGCCACCCCGAGGCCGCGCTCCGCGCCACACGCTATCGCCGGATGCTCGAAAGCAAGTTCCTAGACCGTGAGACGGGCCTCTTGGTCGAGTTCTTCGACGAACAATGGAACCCGGTCCGCGAGGAGGGGGCATTTGTGGTCGAGCCGGGCCACCTTGCGGAATGGGTCTGGCTGATCCGGCGCTACGAGCGGTTTTTCGGCCAGAAGCCATCGCCGCTCGCGACCCATATGCTGGGCGCCGCGCTCCGTGCCGCCGAGCCAGAATACGGCTTCCTGATCGACGAGATCGATTCCTTCCAGCAGGTGAGATCGTCGACGCGCCGGCTATGGCCGCAAACGGAACTCATCAAAGCCTGGCTCGCCCAGGCAGAGACTGGCGTCGATCGTGCCGGCGATGCGGCGGAAACACTGATCGAACACCTCGTGGCCACCTATCTCGCCGGGCCATTTCCCGGTGGGTGGTATGATCGCTTTGACGCTGCGGGTGCGATCTCGGTCGATACCGTGCCCGCAAGCTCGCTCTACCACCTGTTTGTGGCGGCTGCGGAGGCGGAGCGGATCATCGGAAGCTAGGGAAAGCTACGGAACAGGCCGACTGGTCGGAGTGGCAGGATTCGAACCTGCGACCCCCACGTCCCGAACGTGGTGCGCTACCAGACTGCGCTACACTCCGTAAGACCAGCGGAGGCGGTTCTATAGAGCCCATCCGGCGTTGCCGCAAGGGCGGAGCGAGAAAATTTCCGGCTCCCGGCGAAAAACTTTCGGGCTCTCGCGGCTTGGCAACAACCTTCGTGAAAACGTCAGTTGATGCCGGAGAAGGGAACCGCTAAAGGGCCATCTAAGCGATTGGGGCGTAGCCAAGTGGTAAGGCAGCGGATTTTGATTCCGCCATTCCCAGGTTCGAATCCTGGCGCCCCAGCCAATCTTCCTTGGCGTGTTCTAGCTCTCGTCCGGGATCAGCAGACTTCCCTCATAGCGCAGCGGGTTGTCGCGATCCTTCGCGAGCAGGAGCGGGCCGTCGAGGTCGATCACGTCCGCTTGCTGTGCGAGGATCACGGCGGGTCGCATCGCCAGCGACGTACCGAGCATGCAGCCGACCATCACCTTTAACCCGCGCGCCTTGGCGGCATCGAGCAGCTTGAGCGCGTCAGTGAGGCCGCCGGTCTTGTCGAGTTTGATGTTGATGGCGTCATACCAGTCCGGCAGATGGGCGAGACTCGCGAAATCGTGGATGCTCTCGTCTGCGCAGATCGCGATGTCGCTGCGGGTGCCCTTGAGCCCGGAATCATCTCCGGCTGGCAGTGGCTGTTCGACGAGCTCCACACCTGCCCTCGTGCAGGCCGCGAGGTTGGGGGCGAGGTTGTGCGGCCGCCAAGCCTCATTGGCATCGACGACGAGCCTGGACCTCGGCGCGCCCTCGCGAACCGCAGCGATACGTTCAGGATCGCCATCGCCGCCGAGTTTCACCTTGAGCAGCGGGCGATGCGCGGCCGCGGCGGCTGCCTCGCGCATGGAGTCGGGCGTGCCGAGGCTGAGCGTGTAACAGGTGACGACGGACTTCAGCGGCCCGCGCCCCGCGAGCTTCGCGACCGAAACGCCTTTGTGCCGCGCCTCCAGATCCCAGAGCGCGCAATCGACAGCGTTGCGAGCGGCACCCGCAGGCAGGAGCGTCAACAATTCGTCCCGCCTCGCGCCGGAACGCAATCGCTCGCGGATACTCTCGACCTGCGCGACGACGCTCTCGACGCTCTCGCCGTAGCGGGCGTAGGGCACGCACTCGCCCAGACCTTCGTCCTGGCCCTCGCGGATGCGGACCGTTACCACCACGGCCTCGGTGCGCGAGCCGCGCGATATCGTGAAGCTGCCGGCGATGGGAAAGCGTTCGACCTCGACCGAAATCTCGCGCATCTCAAAGCCTCCCGGTGTCTGGAAATTCGCGCAACAGCCGGTCGATGATCGCCTCGACACCGAAGCGGATCGGATCGGTCGTGGGCAGCCCATGTTCGGCTTCGAGCTTGCCAAGCAGCGCCTTTGCTTCGCCTTCCCCCAGCTTTTCCGTGTTCACCGCGACGCCGATCGGGCGGATGCCGGGATTGGTCAACGCGCCGCAACGTTGCGTGAGGTCAATCACATCGGCAATCGAGGGGAGGGGGTGCTTTACGCCCCGCATGGTGGTGCGGGTCGGTTCATGGCAGACGACATAGGCATCGGGCTGCGAGCCGTGCAGGAGGCCCAACGTCACGCCGGCGAAGGAGGGGTGAAAAAGCGAACCCTGCCCCTCGACAAGATCCCAATGGCCGGGCGCCGCTTCCGGCGATATCCATTCCGCCGCTCCGGAAATGAAATCCGCGACCACGGCATCGATCGCGACGCCGCGCCCGGAAATGAAGACGCCGGTCTGCCCCGTCGCCCGGAAGTCAGCATCAAGGCCACGCGCGCGCATCGCCTTTTCGAGCGCCAGCGCGGTGTATTTCTTGCCGACGGAGCAATCGGTGCCGACGGTCAGCAGTCGGTAGCCGGCGCGTTTTGTTCCCTTGCCGGTCGCGAAGATTTCGGTCGAATGGCGAACATCGGTGAGGCGCGCGCGGTGCTGCTCTGCGGCGGCGCGGATTTCCGGCTTCGATCCGAGCCGTGTGTGCAGCCCTGAGGCGACATCCATCCCAGCTTCGATGGCCGAGACGATGACGCTGGTCCAATGGTCCGGCAGCACCCCCCCCGCATTGGCGACGCCGACGATCAACGTGCGCACGCCTCGCGCGGCAGCTTCCGCGATCGTCATGTCCGGGATGCCGAGATCGGCCTTGCAGCCGGGAAGGCGGAGCTGGCCGAGGCACCAGTCGTGGCGCCAATCGACGATGCCTTGCGCAGTTTTCGCCGCGAGCTGGTCCGGCACGTCGCCGAGGAACATTAGGTAAGGCGCGGTCACGATCATGAGGTCTCTCCTGTCGCAGCAAGTATTTGGCGGGCGAAGCCCGCGCATCCAATGCAAAATTTGCATTGACGGTTTTCGATGCGATCAATCATCCTGCATCGAACGGAGCGAGAGGGAAGGTCATGGAAGTCCGGTGGTTGCAGGATTTTCTCGCGCTGGCGGAATCCGGCAATTTCACGCGCGCGGCAACAGCGCGGAACACCTCACAGGCAGCCTTCAGCCGGCGGATCCAGCAGCTTGAGGCCTGGCTCGGCGCGCCGCTGATCGACCGCTCGATGCTGCCGACCAAGCTGACGCCGGAAGGCGAGCAGTTCCGCGAAACCGCAAGTCGCATCCTAGCCGAGATGCTTGATGCCCGCGCTGCCTGCAAGGGGCCGACGGCGGGTAGCGCGGGCCTCGTCCGCATGGCGGTGCCCTTCGCGCTGGCGACCTCGCGGTTTCCCGTCTGGTGGTCGGAATGGCGCAAGGATCTTCTGGCTTCCTGCTCGATGACAGCCGGCAACATCCACGATCTCGGCATCGGGCTCCTGTCGGGGGCTGTGGAGATCATGTTCTCCTTTCACACCGCGCAGCAGCCGGTTCACCCGGACCCCGACCGCGTGGAGGCAATCGAGATCGAGACCGATTTTCTTCGCCCCTTTGCGAGCCCCGCGCTTGTCGAGCGGGAACGGATCCAGCTTCCGGGCGGCGCGCGCAATCCGGTCCCGCTGCTGAGCTATACGCCGGGCGTCTATTTCTCGCGCCTCGTCGATCTTATTGTCGATAGCGCGGGCGGCATCCCGCATTTCCGGACCGTGATTGAAAGCGACATGTCGGATGTCCTGCGCGACATGGCGATCGCCGGACACGGGATCGCCTGGCTTCCGGAAAGCACGGTCGCCGCCGGCCCCAAGGACGCGCTGGTCCCTATAGGCGGTGCGAAATGGTCGATGCCGCTGTCCGTCATGGCGTTCCGGACCCGCGACAACAGAAATCCGGTTGTCACGCGCCTCTGGTCCCTGATGCAAAGGCAGCACTCGCCCTTGCCGGTCATCCGCCGCGCCGCGCCGACCTTCAACCGGTCGCCCCGCCGCCTGATGTGAGCCAACCGAGCGCGCCGACCAGCGCCGCAAGAAGAACGCAAGCCGCGATCAGGATGCGAAGTGCCCGTCCGATGTCCGCTGGGGCGGCCACGATCCGGCCTTCGGCGTTCAGGAACGGATCGTCGACCCTGTGCGCCGCATATTGGCGTGGTCCGGCAAGCGCGAGGTCGAGCGCGCCCGCCATTGCCGCTTCCGGCCAGCCGGCGTTGGGCGAGCGATGCAAGCTTGCATCGCGCAGCATCACACGGATCGCCTTGAGGGGAGAACCGCCTGCGGCCGGGGCCGCCACAACGAGCAAAAGACCGGCGAGGCGTGCGGGAACGAGATTGACAGCATCGTCGAGCCGGGCCGCTGCCCATCCGAACGCCTCGTGACGCGCACTTCGGTGACCGATCATCGAATCGGCCGTGTTGATCGCCTTGTAGAGCACCAGACCCGGCAGGCCCAGGACTGCGAACCAGAACGCCGGCGCGACAATACCGTCGGAGAAGTTCTCGGCCGCCGACTCGATTGCCGCGCGACAGATCGCGGCTTCGTCGAGGCCCGCCGGATCCCGCCCGACGATCATGGAGACTGCAGAGCGGGCTGCCTCGATCCCGTTCATGCGAAAGGAGGCGAAAACCTCCCGCACATGGCGATAGAGCGAATTCTGCGCAATCAGGACGGAGGCGAAGAGACCGCTTGTCCAAGGGTGACCGGGGAGTGATCGCAGCTTGGCGTCGAGCGCAAGCGCCGCTGCCAAAGAAACCGTCAGGACAGCCCCAAGCGCTATTACGCCCAGCGCCTGCCTGCGGGCTAAGCTGTCCGGCTCGTGGTTGAGCCGGCGGTCCAGCCCGGCGATCATCGCGCCGATCCACGCAACCGGATGCGGCAGGCGTCGCCAGAGAAAGTCGGGATCGCCGATCAGCGCATCGGCAAGGAGGGCGATGAACAGAACGACAAAAGCGTCAGAATGCGCGAGCATCGCGCGGCTTCAGGTTGCGGATCTGGCGGGCGAACGTGCGCATCGCGTCGGCCAGCATTGGCCCGCCGCAAACTGTCAGGCTTTCGGGAATGATGAGCCGCCGCTCGGGCGGGAAAAGATGCTGCAGGGCCGGGTGGAGAAGCATGGCCTCGCCTTGATCCTCCGCAGAAGTCTGGTTCCGCGACAGCAGGACGGCATCCGGCTTGAGACTTACGATGGCTTCGAGGTTGGTGAACCCGCCGAAGCGGAACCCGAGCGACGCTGCGGCATTGGTGAGTCCGGCCTGCGTCAGCAGGTCGGAAACGAGCGATTCCCTCCCCGAAACCCAGGCCCGACGCGACAGGGGGAGAATGGCGAGCCGGGTTGCTGTCGCCGCCGCGCGGAGTTCTTCGAGCGCGGCATCGATCTCGGCAAGCCGTTGGGAAGCCTTAGCGGTATTGCCGGTAATCATGCCAAACCGCGCGATCTGGGTCCGGGCATCCTCGATGGAGAGAACGGTGTCGAACTCTTCCATCGGCATGTTGCGTGCCCTCAGAAAAGCCCGTGTCTCGCGCTTCGAGAACCGCCCGGTGACGACGAGATCCGGGCGCAGGGCGACGATATCCTCGGCCGTGCCGGAGAGAATGGGGAAATGCCGGGCTTTCTCCGCGAAATAGGAGCGTTGGGCGTTGCCGGCGTAGGGGCTGAGCCCCACGATCTGGCCCGGCAGTGCGAGATCGAGCAGCAATTGATCCGTGCACATGTTGTGCGAGATGATCCGTCGGTTCGTCGGCTGTGCACAGACGGACATGGTCACGGCGAGTATCGCGGCGGCGACGGCAGGGACAAGGCTCCGCTTCATGCGAGCCCCCAGGGTGTGATGATCTCCTCGTCTCCCGTCGCATGGCGCAGCACGCTGATGCCGTAGATCACGGCGAAGCGGTCGTCGGTCAGCACGTCGGCGGGGGCACCCTGGGCGACAATCCGGCCCTCGTTCATCAGCACAATGTCATCGGCAAGGCGGCTTGCGAGCGTGAGGTCGTGGGTCACGGCGATCACGAGCGCGCCACGGCGGCTTTCCGCCTTGAGCTCCTGCATTACCGCGATCTGATGGCGTGGGTCGAGCGAGGCTGTCGGCTCGTCCGCGAGAAGAAGAGGCGCACCAACGGCCAGAACACGCGAGAGCATGATGCGCGCCCGCTCTCCGCCAGAGAGGCTGCTTACAGCACGCCCGGCAAGGTGGAGGCTATCGGTGCGCGCCATCGCGCCCTCGACCACGCGCCGGTCCGCATCGGACATCCGCGCCGGATCGGTCACGCCATGCGGATAGCGCCCCAGTGCAACGATCTCGTGGGCGTTGAGCGGCCAATGCACCTGATGACCCTGCGGCAGATAGGCGATGCGTCGCGCGCGCGCCTGGCGGTTCAGCGCGTGGAGTGGCGTTCCCTCGATACGGATGTCACCGCTTGCAGGAATGAGGCCCGCCATGGCCCGCAGCAGCGTCGTCTTTCCGGCACCGTTCGGGCCAAGCAGCGCGACAAGTCGTGCGGTTCTCAAGGCCAGCGAAACCTCATGCAGGATCGGCTTGCCACCGAGATTCACGCTGACACGATCGAGTTCAATCGGGTACGTCATGTGGCGTCCCCCGTGAGGCTGAAGCGCTGACGCAGGATCAGGTAAAGGAAGAACGGCACGCCGATGATCGACGTCAGAACGCCGACCTTGATATCGGTCGTCGCCGGAATGATGCGCACAGCGATGTCCGCCGCGAGCAGAAGGCAGGCGCCGGCGAGCGCCGCAGGAACGAGAAGTCTGGCCGGGTCGTGCCGGACAAGCGGGCGCATGAGATGCGGCGCGACCAGCCCGACAAAGGAAATGGTCCCCGCGACGGCAACCGAGGCGCCGACGCCGAGCGCAACCCCTCCGATCACGATCAGCCGCAACCGGGCGACATTCACGCCAAGGCTCTCGGCGGCTTCCTCGCCCAGCGTCAGGGCACGGAATGCAGGGCGCTTCCACAGCAGCAGCGCGGAGGCGAAAACAATGAACGGCAGCGCCATCGTCACATGGCGCATGCTCCGGTCTTCCAGCGATCCGAGCAGCCAGAAGGCGATTTCGAGCGCGGCGAACGGGTTGGGCGCGAGGTTCATGGCGAGGGCGGTGCCCGCACCGGCCAACGCCGAGATCGCGAGGCCGGAAAGAATGAGCAGCAGCAGCGAGGCATTCCGCCCCGCGACCGCGACAAGCAGGAAGACGGACAGAAATGCGCCGCCGATCGCGGCGAGGGGCAAGCGCCAGCCGAGCGCGTCGCTCCAGCCGAGCGCGAGCATGGAAACGGCAGCGAACGCCGCGCTCTGCGGTGCACCGAACAGCGAGGGGGCAGCGAGCGGGTTGCGCAAAAGGCCCTGCATTGCCGCGCCCGAAAGTCCCAACATCCCACCAATGACAAAGGCGAGGATTGCGCGCGGCAGACGAATCTCCCACACAATAATGCGCCATTCCTCAGGCCCGCGCTGCGCCAATCCGTCGAGAATGGCCCCGATTCCGATCTGGGCCGGACCGATCATCAACGAGGCAAGCATGAGTGCAAGACTCAGCCCGGAGAGCATCCATTCGAGCTTGAAGCCAGCCCTGCCCTTACCTGACAGTGCGGGGGCGGCGGCATCAGTGGAGGGGGGCATCGCTTCGGGATCTCGCTCTGCGCGCGTCCGTCCTGCGCGTTCCGCACTCTTTCGGACAATTGACGCCATGTCGCAAGGGGGGTTCAAATCTGGCCGCACCAAGGAGGCGACGGAGTGAGCGCCGCAGGGCCTTCATTTCTGGCTCGCATCGAACCCTTGGTCGATCGGTTGATCGGGCCTGTGCGCAAACGCCGGCTCATCCATCGCTGGTTCATGCTGCGTCGAGGCATGACGCTGGGGGTGCGCGCGGCGGTGCTGGATGGAGCTGGCCGGGTTTTTCTCGTGCGGCATGCCTACATCGAGGGTTGGCACCTGCCGGGCGGGGGGGTGGAGCGCGGCCAGAGCGCCCGTGCGGCGTTGGAAGCAGAATTGCGCGAGGAGGCCAATATTGAGCTGACGATGGAACCAGCGCTGTTCGCGCTCTACCACAACGCCCGCGCCGCGCCGCGTGACCATGTCGCGCTTTATATCGTGCGCGCCTTCGAGCAGCGGGGGGAACGCATGCCCGACCATGAAATTCTGGAAGCGCGCTTTTTTCCGCTGAACGCGTTGCCCGAAGGCGTGACCGAGAGCACCCGGAAGCGACTCGGGGAAATCGCGGGTGTGGCTCCGGTCCCGCCGGAATGGTAGCCAGCCCTATTTGCGGGCGTAATCGTCCTCAAGCCTGATGATGTCGTCTTCGCCAAGGTAAGTGCCCGTCTGGACCTCGATGATTTCGACATTGGCCTGGGTTGGGTTCTCCAGGCGATGCACCGCTCCCAGAGGAATATAAGTCGACTGGTTCGCCTCGAGATCGCGTACGCTGGTGTCGATGGTCACCCGCGCAATGCCGCGGACGACGACCCAATGCTCGGCGCGGAACGCATGCTTCTGCAAGGAGAGCCGTCCGCCCGGATAGACGACGATGCGCTTGACCTGGAAATTTTCCTGCAGTTCCAGCGTCTGATACCAGCCCCAGGGGCGATAGATCCGCGCATGGTTGGTTGCCTGCTCATGGCCCTTTGCGCGCAAGGCCTCGACGACGCCCTTGACCTCGCCGGTGCGAGCCTTGTCGGCGACGAGCACGGCGTCACGGGTCGAGACGACAACGAGATTCTCGACGCCAAGCGTCACCACGAGCTGCGATTCGCTCGATACATAGCTCGAACCTGTCGCGAAGAGTTCGACATTGCCATGCGTGACATTTCCCGCCAGATCGCGCTGGCCGATGTCCCATAGTGCATCCCAGCCGCCGATGTCCGACCATCCGAAATCCGCGGCGATCACGGCCGCGTGGCCGGTTTTTTCCATGACGGCGAAGTCGAAGGAAATCTTGCGTGCGGCCGTGAAAGCGGCTTCGTCCAAAACCGGAACGCCGAGATCCTGGTTCGCGTTCGCGATGGCGGCACGGACGTCGGCAGCACCTTGCGGATCGAAGCGCTCATACTCCGAGATGACTGTTTCAGGGCGGAACAGGAAGTTGCCGGAGTTCCACAAAAGACCGTTAGCGACATAGCGCAACGCGGTCTCCAGATCCGGTTTCTCGACGAAGCGCGCAACGCGATGCGCCTTGCCATCAAGCGCATCGCCCGGCTCGATATAGCCGTAGCCGGTCGCCGGACCGGTCGGGAGGATGCCGAAAGTCACGATCGCTCCATCCACCGCTGCAGGCGCGCCATCGAGGATCGACCGGCGGAAAGCCTCGGGCTTGAGCACCATGTGATCCGCCGCCAGCACCAACGCCAGCGCGCCCGGCGTTTGCTGCGCGACATGCAGCGCCGAGGCCAGGATCGCCGGGCCGGAATCACGCGCGACCGGCTCGAGCAGGATATCTGCGGTCATGTCGATTTCCACGAGCTGCCGCTCGACCATGAACCGATGCGTCTTGTTGGTGACGACCAGTGGTTTGCCGAAGGCAGGTGCATCTTTGAACCGCAGCAACGTTTCCTGAAAAGTCGATTTATCCCCTATGATCGGCGCAAACTGCTTAGGAAAAGCTTCGCGCGAGGCTGGCCAAAGGCGCGTGCCGGAGCCGCCGCACATGATGACGGGACGGATCGGGGGAAGGGAATTGGACATGGGCGACATGGCTCTGAACGCATCACAGGCCCGCATTTCTAACAGCCAAAAGCCTTAAATTTAGTTGTCCGTTTCTGGCTGACGGTGGCCGCACTGGAAGCGCGGCAGAACTTATCCCCGGCGAAGCGGCGCAGCTTAGGATGAGGACAGCGCAGTTCCCTTGCGCAAGGAGTTCCCATGTCTAGCACCGCTCACCTCAACCTGCCCTATCTCGCCGCCGGGCAGGCGCAGAAACATGTCACGCTCAACGAGAGCCTGCGCATGCTCGATGCCCTCGTCCAGCTTTCCGTTGTCTCGCGCGCGACGACCGTGCCGCCTGCCGCTCCGGCGGAGGGTGCGCGCTACCTGTTGCCGCCCTCGCCGACCGGGGATTGGGCTGCGCATGGTGGTGCCGTCGCGGCTTGGCAGGACGGGGGATGGAACTATTTCGAGCCACGGGCCGGTTGGCTGCTCTGGGTTCAGGCGGAAGGACAATTGCTCGTTTTTGACGGGAGTGCCTGGCATGCAACCGGCGGTGGCGAGATGCTCGCCAAGCTCGGGCTCAACACAACAGCAGACACGACCAATCGCTTGGCCCTTGCGTCGCCGGCGTCACTTTTCGGGCACGATGGTGCCGGCCATCAGCTCAAGATCAACAAGGCCTCATCCGGAGACACCGGCACGGTGCTGTTCCAGACCGGTTTTTCCGGCCGTGCCGAGATGGGGTTGGCCGGGAATGACGATTTCAAGATCAAGGTCAGTGCCAACGGCGCAAGCTGGTCGGAGGCTGTTTCGGTCAATGCGGCCAACGCGATGGTCGGGGTCGGGGTGGCGACGGCGCTCGATCGGCTGCACATCAAAGGAAATGCCCGTATCCAGGACGATGGCGCCCGCATCATGTTCTATGACACGGCCGGCTCGACCCGCACGGGCTATTTTCAGGCGCACGCGCCTTCGGGGTTCTATTTCGTCATGGAAGTCAGCCAGCCGATGTATTTCTACACGGCGAACACCCAGCGGATGGTCATCAAACCGGACGGAAAGGTCGGGATCGGGACCAATACCCCGAGCGTCGCGCTTCAGGTTGCGGGCGGTGTGCGCGTCGCGGCTTACACTGTCGCAGCGTTGCCCAGCGCAACGGCGGCGGGCGAGGGCACGATCGTGCATGTCAGCAACGAGGTTGGTGGCAGCGTTCTGGCGTTCTCCGACGGGGGCAACTGGCGGCGCGTCACGGATCGCGCCATCGTGTCTTGAGACCGATCAAACGTGGAGCCGAGGGCGCCATTTTAGGCTTGACCCGGGTGTGGTTCGGGCGAAAAAGGGCTGCGGGCCGGACCAACCGGTAGGGGCAGGACCAGCAGGACAATCGCGCATGACCTTCCGACTTTACACGCCACCGCGTGTCATTGAGGAGCGGGGACAGAACTATTTCATCGCGCCGCACCCTGAGCCGCGCGAGGAGCCGCCGGGGTTGCTCGATATCATCCTGGGCGCGCGTTACTCGCTATTGGGCAACTGGACGCGCGATATGTATCGCTCTGGTGTCGACAGTTTTCCGGTCCTGCGACGCAATATCGTTTTCGCGAACACGCCGGAATCCATCAAATATGTGATGGTGACCCGGCACGATAACTTCGAGCGCAAGAGCCCGCAGATGCGTCGCGCGCTCGAGGTGTTGCTTGGCGACGGACTGTTCATCAGCGAAGGCCAGACCTGGAAAACCCGCCGGCCGCTTGTCGCGGATATCGTCCACAAGAACCGGGTTCCGGCTTTCGGCCGCACCATGGAGGAAACGACGGTTTCCTTCGCGCAGGGCTGGCAAAACTTGGCGCGGCAGGGCACGGAATTCGAGCTGACCGCCGCCATGGCGGAACTGACCGCCGAGATCATCTCGCGCACCGTGTTCGGGCATAATCTCGGTGCCGAGGCGGCGCGGCGGGTGATTGATGGCTTCTCCAGCTATCAGCGCCATATCGACAGTTTCAACCTGCCTTATTTTCTCGGGGCGGACGAAGGCTGGCCGATTCTGCACGGGCCGGCAAAACGTCGCGCGGTGAAGATGGTGCATGGCGTCGTCGAGGATGTGGTCAACGCGCATCTCGCGGGCGGTGGCGAGGAGGGGTCGATGATCGACCTCATGGTCAAGCGCCGCACCCGCAACCCCGAGCTGAAGCTGGATGTGGCCGCGCTGCGCAACGAAGCCGCGACTATTTTCATGGCCGGACATGAAACAACGGCCACCACATTGACCTGGGCGTTCTACCTCATCGCCAACGCGCCGTGGGTCGAGAAAACGATTGTCGATGAAATCGCCGCTGCTTGCGGAGACCGCACGCCGACGATCAACGATCTCGACGCCTTGCCCTGGTGCAAGGCGGTGATCAACGAGACCCTGCGGCTTTATCCGCCGGTACCGCTCTTGCCGCGTCAGGCGCGCGGGGAGGACACCGTTGGCGATATTCCAATCCGCAAGGGCGATCTCGTGATGATCGCGCCTTGGCTGATCCAGCGGGCTGAAGACCTTTGGGACAAGCCGACGCATTTCATGCCCGAGCGTTTCATGGGCGATGTGCGCATCAACCCCTTCGCCTACATTCCCTTCGCGGTCGGGCCGCGCCTGTGCGCGGGTCTGAATTTCGGTCTTTCCGAATCGATCCTGTGCTTCGCGATCCTGATGCAGCGTTTCCGCGTGCGGCCCCGGGCCGGCTATGTCGCCGAACCGGTCTGCCGGCTCACGCTGCGCCCGGCCGGCGGACTGCCCTGCACGCTCATCGAGCGCACCCGCGTTGAAGCCGAAGCGGCATGAGCGAGCAGGAAACCCGCCTGGAGCGAGTGCTTCAGGTTCTCTCGCACAAGCTGATGGGAATCCTGCCCACGGACTGGAGCTCGGCGCTGGGCGCGCGCGTCGTGCGGCAGAACGTGATGGCGAACCGCCCGCGGATCATCGAGAACGCGCGGCGCAATCTTCGGCACCACAAGCCGGATGCGAGCGAGGCCGAGATCGAGGCGATGATCGGCGAGTTCCTCGATGGCGTCGGTCGACTGATGGCCGAATTCGCGGTCATGCACAGGTTTGTCCCTGAAGGCAGACTTGAAGCGCGGGGTTTGGATGCGTTCAAGGAGATCGCCGGCACCCGGCCGGTCATCGCCTTCGGGCTTCATACCGGCAACTGGGAGACCTTCGGGCCGATGTTCCAGGCCAGCGGCATCCCCCTGGCATCATTCTACGCGCCGCCGTCAAACCGCTTCGAACGCAAGATTGCCGAAAACTCGCGCGCGCGCTTCGGTGTCGAACTCCTCAGCCCCGATGCGCGCGGCGCGCGCGACGGTTTGCGCCTGTTGCGACAGAACCGCGTTGTGATGATCTTCCCTGATGAAGCGCGCGACGGTGTCGTGATGGGTCCGCTGTTCGGGCGCCCGCCCCATGATCGCGGCAACCTCGCGGTAGCGGCGCGACTCGCGCGGCACTCGGGGGCGGATTTCGTGATCTGCCACAGCCGCCGCACCGCGCCCTGCCGGTTTCTGCTCGATTTCTCCGCGCCGTTCTCTCTGCCGCCGGCTGGTGAGGGGCAGGATCTCCTGGCCGATATCACCTTTCTCAATGCCCGGATCGAGCCGGTGGTTCTGGAGAATATCCCGCGCTGGTATTTTCTAGACGACGCCATTCTCCCGCTGGAGAGGAAGGGCGAGGCGATCGCTGAGGACGGTCTCGAATGATCCCGCAATCCGGCAAGGCCGCCGAGAGTATCCAGGCGTTTTTCTTCAACCTGATCCGGTTCCTGCCCACCGAATGGGCTTCGGCGATCGGATCATACGGAATCCGCAAGAACGCCTGGTCGAGCCGCCCCGAAACCATCGAGGGTGCCCGGCGCAATCTGCGCATCCATAGACCCGAGGCGAGTGACGCCGAGATCGATGCTATGGTCGATGAATTTCTCGACGGCGTCGGGCGCGTGGCTGCCGAATTCGCGGTGATCCAGCGGTTTCTCGACGAGGGCCGCGTGGAGGCGACAGGGCTGGATGCCTTCAAGTCGGTGTCGGCCGAAAAGCCGATGATCGCGCTTTGCGTTCATACGGGTAACTGGGAGGTTTTCGCCCCGGTCTGCCAGCGGGCGGGCATCAAGCTTAACTCGATCATCGCCCCACCTGAAAACGGCTTCGAGCGCATGGTGATCGACAAAGTGCGCCGAGCTTTCGGTGTCAATCCCATCCTGCCGGATCTCGGCGGCATCCGCGAGGCGATGCGGGTGCTGCGTGCGGGAGGGGTGGTGTCAATGTTTCCCGACGAGGCCCGCAACGGGCGTTCAATGGGGCCGCTGTTCGGGCGGGCACCGCATGATCAGGGCAATCTCGCGATTGCCGCGAAACTCGCTCGCAAGACCGGCGCGGCGCTCGCTGTCGGCCATTGCCGGCGTGTCGGCGCGTGTCGGTTTGTCCTCACGGTCGAAGCGCCCTTCGAGATGCCCGAGCGCGAGGCTCCCGATCTTCTCGCCGATGTCGCCTTCCTCAACGGGCATATCGAGCCGATCATCCAGCGCAATATTCCCAGATGGTATTTTCTCGATGATTCGATCTCGTGAGGCGCAAGCCGGGACCTATCCATTCGAAAAACCGGCTACCGTTGCGAAATTACCGCAAGCCCGGCAGCCGCGCTGAATGGTGACAACCCTGCACAATATCAGGAAAATTCTTCCCGATGGACGCAAATGAGTAGAACAATTTAAGGTTCTGGCCGCAAACCTGAGGCCGAGCCGGGCGCTTTCATTTCGTTGAGCGGCCATGTAGAAGAGCGCGTATCGAAACCGCTGGTCACACTGGATGGGTTTGAGTTTGCTGCGTCGTGTCTCACTCGGATTGCTGCTGGGGATTTCCCTCGCCGGCTGCGGCGCGTTGCCGTCCGCCGGTCCGACATCCGTGGAGATTTCGAGCGGCGCCGAGAATAACGGCGAGTTCCGTTATCTGCTGCGCGACATCGACGAGCCGACGGTCAACCTCCTGCTGGCGATGCGCCCGGTGAGTCTGCAGGGCAGTTTCGGCGCCCGGCGCCCGGCACCGACGCAGCGAATTGCGGTGGGTGACACCCTCGTCATCACCATCTGGGAAGCGGCGAGCGGCGGTCTTTTTTCCGCGCCGGTGCTCGATCGCACCTCGACGGGTGCGCGTTCAGCGATGATTCCCGAGCAGGTCGTCGCGCGGGATAGTTCGATCACTGTTCCTTACGCGGGCCGCATCTCGGTCGCGGGGCTGACACCGCCAGAGGTCGAGCGCAAAATCGTTTCGTTGCTGGCGGGCAAGGCCATCGAGCCTCAGGTTCTAGTCACCATCAGCAAGTCCATCGGCAATTCCGCCACCGTGATCGGCGAGGTCACGGCGGGCGCCCGCGTGCCGCTGTCGGTGCGGGGTGACCGCATTCTCGATGTCCTGGCGGCCGCGGGAGGGGTCAAGGCTCCTGTCCATGAAGCTTTCGTGACGCTTCAGCGCGGCGGGCGGAGCGAAACCGTTCCGTTCAGCACCCTCATCAATCGACCGGTCGAAAATATCTATGTGATGCCGAGCGACGTCATCACCGTTGTGCGCACACCGCAGACCTATTCGATCTTCGGCGCGACCGGGCGGAACATGGTCATTCCGTTCGATGCTGCCGGCCTCACCCTCGAGCAGGCGTTGGCGAAGGCGGGTGGCCTTGTTGATATGCGTTCTGATCCCTACGGCGTGTTCCTGCTTCGCTTTGAGGATATTGCACTCGCCCGCAAGCTTGATCCCAGCTATAAATTTGACGGCAAGGGCGTTCAGGTGCCGGTTATCTACCGCCTGAACCTGCGCGATGCGAACGGTTATTTCCTCGCGCAGCGTGTCCAGATCCGCAATCGTGACGTGATCTATGTTGCCAACGCGCCGCTGACCGAGATGCAAAAGGCGCTGTCGCTGTTCGCTACAATCGTCCAGCCGGTCTCGATGGGCGCCTCGACTGTTTCGTCCGGTATGGCGCTCGGCGTATTTTGACCCTCGTCTCGCGGGGATTTCGGCGCCGGGTTACCGTTTCCATAGCGACGTTTTATTGCACGGCTTTATATCCTGGGCGGCGACCGGTGTCCGGAAGCCGACGTGCCCAAATCGAGGCTGAGGTCGATGTTTCTTCAAGGTGGAATAAACCACTACGGACTAACGTTTCGCCTTATCCTCAAATTTCTCACCCGAAAGGCTGTGTGGGTCCGCCCTTGGGGGCTGGTGGACATCGAGCAGCTTTTTCGCCTTGCCGAAGGGGCTGCACTCTTTGATGAGGCACCACATCAGTTAGTCCGGCTCGTGAAAACCAGCCAGGTTGCGACCGATCTTGTCACGCTTGAAAAGGATAAGTTCGCGTTCCTGAGAGGCCTGGTGGCGCTCAGCGAATATCAGGTTGAGGATGCCATTGCGGAATTGACGCATCATGCGCAGCGGAATAACAGGCGGCCATCCGCCGTGACGGCTGATCTTCTGCGTCGCCGTCTCCTGTTGCAGGCTGACGGTATTGCGGATTATCAGCGGCTCATGAGCTGGGAAATCCAGCCGGCGAATGCGGAAGAGCACGTCATGACCACGCTGGTCGTCTCCGATTACCCGCTCGAGCGGGTGCTGCCAAACCTCGATTTTCTGGGTGAGAAAGAATCCGCCACCATCATCACGGCGTCCATGGGGTCGGTTCCTCCGGTCGATACCCCGCAGCGCCGGTTCGTCATGCCCAGCGTCTTCGTCTGGCATTCCAACAAGGGCCGCGAGCAACACCGCGCCCTGGAGGCCTTTGCCGGCGAGATTGCCCGCCACCTCTGCAGACACCACCGCGAGTTTGCCAATGTCGCCTGCGCTGCCAAATTTCATATCCTCGACAGCTACCTGTACAAGTGGCTGGTGCTCGACAACCTGGCTGAGGTTCTCGCCGGTCAGGTTTTCGACCGGATCGTGGTGGTGACCGGCGACGAGCGGTTCTATTTTCTGGTGGGTGCCGCCGCCCGTCATCTGGGAGCCACCTGCAAGGTTCAGCCCGCCTGGACCACGATTCCCGTTCTCCTGCGCAACCCCTTGGTCGCGCTTTGGCCGGAGCGGGCATCTGCCCAGATCCTGCGCGGCTGGCATCTCGCCCAGCGGGCGCTGGATGCCTTCCGCGCGCGTCCGGCACTGCCGGCCTTTGAGCGACGCTCGCCGACAATTCCCCCGAACCCCGCGATCATCGGCTGGAACCTTCGTGACCGGAACTATGTGAAAGGGCTTGAGCGGCTGCTCGACAGCACGCTCGCCCGCCGACCTGTCGTGTTGATCGTCGATTCGGATACCGACGAGAACGTCGCGGCGTTGCGCGAGGCGGTCGTAGACCGGATCAGGACGAGCGGACATCCATTGGAGATCATCCGCCTGTCGACACTCCACGCACGGGTCCGCGAGGAGGGGCAGGGCGCTTCGCTCGCCATTGCGGAAATCATTGCCGATAAGGCCAACGCCTTTGCCAGCGAAAGCGATCTCGCGCGCCTGATGCGTCGACATGATATTGCGGTGAACTTGCCGGAGAACATCCATTTCAGAGTCATCGTGGAGGTTGCCGCGTTGGTGCGCTCGATCATGGCCACCACCCGCCCGGCCTACGCGATTCTGGCCTCGGGGCGTGCCAGTGTGTTCGCGGCGATTGCCGAAATCCTGGCAACAGAGAACATCCCGTCGATGGATGCGCATATCTATCTAGTCGGCAATCACGCGCGGCAGATCGCGCCCCCCTGCTCGCATTTCGGTGTCATCGATGACCAGCAGGAAGCGCTGATCTGCAAGACATGGAACGCCGCCCCCGAGCGCATCCTGCGGATTGGCTATTTCTGGCGCGTGACAGGGGATGGACAACCTGAAACGGCGCTCCCACCCCCGCCGGAGCCGGCCCGCGCCCCGACCGTTCTGATCTGCACCCAGCCAGGGGATCCGGAAATGGTTCGCTCCTTTATCGCCGATGTGCTCGACTGTCTGGTCGAGATGGAGGATGTGACCGCCATCATCAAACCGCACCCGGTCGAGCAGGGCAGCACGCTCGATCATTATGACGAGGCGATCGAGGCGCGGGGACTGGGCAAGCGCGTCCGGCGCGATGCAGGGCGGCACGCCGTCGTGGATTACCTCAAGACCAGCCAACTCGTGCTCACACGGACCAGCAATGCCGGCATCGAGGCTGCGTTGCAGCTCAAACCGGTGATCCGCTATATCGAATACGACCGTTACGATCCGGGCGTACAGTCGAGTGTCGAATACGCCGAGACCGTGACGGAGCGCGCGGGCCTTCCCGAGGCGTTGCGCGCATTGCTGCGAGATGTGGAGGCTATGCGGCGGCTCTACGACCGGCAGATGCTCTATCTTCGCGAGAATCCGGCGCAGGCGGCGATTGACGGCGCTGAGCGGATGGTGAGCTATCTCGAGGCGCTGGGGGGCAACATGGAGCGGCAGGGGCAAAGCGGGGCAAGGGCACCATGACAGGCTCGAAACGTCACATCTGCGTGGTGACCGGCGGCAGGGCCGAATACGGACTTCTGCGCTGGCTCATCAAGGACATGCGCGAGGATCCCGAGCTCAGGTGTTCGGTGATCGCGACAGGCGCCCATCTCGTCCCGGAGGCGGGGCTGACCTACCGCGAGATCGAAGCGGACGGGATCACCGTCGATCTCAAGGTTGAAATCCAGCTCGCGTCAGACACCCATGCCGGCATGGCGAAATCCACCGGGCTCGCCGTGCTCTCCTTCACCGATGCGCTGATGGCTCTCAAGCCGGATATCGTGGTGGTTTTGGGGGATCGCTACGAAATCTGCGCCGTGGCGCTGGCCGCCTTCCTCCTCGATATCCCGGTCGCGCATCTCTACGGTGGCGAGAAGACCGAAGGGGCAATGGATGACGCCCTGCGCCATGCGATCACCAAGTTCTCGCGGTTTCATTTCACGGCTTCCGAACCCTATTGCCGACGGGTGATCCAGTTGGGTGAAGCGCCGGAAACCGTCTTCAATGTTGGAGCCCCCGGCCTCGATAATCTGCATCGCTTGCCCCTGCTCGATCGGGCCGAAACCCTCGCGCGGCTGGGGCTGCAACCGGACAGCCGCTTCGTGCTGGTCACCTATCACCCGGTCACCGCCGGGGAGGGCGAATCGCAGGCCGGAATGGCCGCCTTGCTCGAAGCTCTGGACGAGCTTGAGGGGCTCGATATCGTCATGACGCGGCCCAATCTCGATGCAGGCGCCCGCGCCCTTTCTGCAATGGCCGATGATTTTGCGGCCCGCCACACCGGCAGGGTGGTCCTCGCCACTTCGCTGGGGCAGGTGCTTTATCTCAGCGCGATGCGGGCATGCGAGGCCGTGATCGGCAATTCCTCGTCGGGTATTGTTGAAGCGCCGGCGTTGCAAAAACCGACGGTCGACATCGGCACCCGTCAAAAGGGGCGGCTCAAGGCAACCTCGATCATCGAATGCAACCCGACGAAGCCGGAGATAGCGACAGCCATCGCCAGGGCGCTTTCCCCGGAATTCCGCGCCGGACTCGCCGATGTCGAGCTGCTTTACGGCGATCTCGACGCCTCGCGGACGATCCACCGCATTCTCAAATCGGTGCCGATCGAGACCGGGCGGGCGAAGGTATTCCACGACCTGTAGCGATGCCTCATGCGAGGTTATTCAACCTTGCGGGAGGGTACGAAAGATGCCAATCAAACCCCGGCAGAGGCACCCTTTGCGTGAGCGCAGCGATGCAAGACGCTGCAACCACATCGATCCCGAGGGCGCGCGCCGGCGCGCCGCACGGGCTGTATGGAGACGGAACAGACATGGCACGCAAAGCGCTCGTAACCGGAGCAGATGGCTTCATCGGTTCTCACCTGACAGAACATCTGGTTCGTCAGGGCTGGGACGTGCGCGCCTTCGTCTATTACAATTCGTTCAATTCCTGGGGCTGGCTCGATACCTCGTCGGCGGAAATTCGCCAGTCGCTTGATGTTTTCGCCGGTGATGTGCGTGATCCCTTCGGCGTGAAGGAGGCCATGAAAGGCTGCGACGTGGTATTCCATCTCGCGGCGCTGATCGGCATCCCCTATTCCTACCATTCGCCCCAGGCCTACGTCGAAACCAACATATCGGGCACGCTCAACATCCTGCAGGCCGGGCGCGAGCTGGGCGTCGAGCGCGTGATCCAGACCTCGACCAGCGAAGTCTACGGCACGGCAATGTTCGTGCCGATCACGGAGGAGCATCCGCTTCAGGCACAATCGCCCTATTCCGCGACCAAGATCGGCGCCGACGCGATCGCGCTTTCGTTCAACAAGGCGTTCGGGATGAATGTCGGCATCTGCCGGCCGTTCAACACCTACGGCCCGCGCCAGTCGGCCCGCGCGGTGATCCCGACCATCATCTCGCAGATCGCCGCCGGCCAGCGCCGGATCCGCCTCGGGGCCATCTCGCCGACGCGCGACTTCAATTATGTGGAGGATACCGCCCGTGGCTTTGCAGCGATGGCGGACGGCGACATCGCCGGCAAGACCTTCAATTTCGGCTCCGGTTACGAGATTTCGGTCGGCGATACCGCGCATATGATCGCCCGGGTCATGGGTTGCGAGATCGAGGTCGAGACCGACGAGGCGCGCATCCGCCCGGCCGACAGCGAGGTCGAGCGCCTCAATGCGGACAACACGAAGGCCCGCGAGCAACTCGGCTGGAAGCCGCTCTACGGTGACCTCGCCGGTCTGGAGCGCGGCATCGGCAAAACAGCGGAATGGTTCTCGAACCCCGCCAACCTTGCCCGTTACAAGGCAGATCAATACAACATCTAAGTCCGAGTTGCGCCCTGTTGGCGCGCCGGGCTTCCAGGATATCGGCATGCATCCGCTCACGCTCCGTCTCAACGCCTTCCTACGCGATGACCTTCGTCAGGAGGGGCGCGTTGCCCTCCACGAACCGCTTTTTGATGGGCGCGAGTGGGAATACGTCAAGGAATGCCTCGATACCGGCTGGGTCTCGACGGTTGGCGCCTTCGTAACACGCTTCGAGAAGGATTTTGCGGCCTTCACCGGCGCGAAACACGCAATCGTCGCGGTCAATGGCACCGCCGCGCTGCATATGGCACTTTACGGCGCGGGGGTGCGCCCCGGTGACCTCGTGATCTGCCCGACCCTGACTTTCGTTGCCACCGCGAATGCCATCGCCCATTGCGGAGCGACGCCGCTCTTCATTGATTCCGACCCGGAAACGCTCGGCTTGTCCGTTCCGGCGCTGCGCGAGACGCTCACCCGCCTCAAGCCGGGCGCGGATGGGCCAACGCTCGACGGGCGGCGGGTCGGCGCCTGCGTACCGGTGCATATCTTCGGCCATGCCGCTGATATCGAGGAGATCGCAGCGCTCTGCTCGGCGCATGGGATCACCATGATCGAGGATGCCACCGAAGGGCTCGGCGCGAACAAGGGCGGCGTGGCGCTGGGACGGTTCGGGTTGAGCGGCGTTTTTTCCTTCAACGGCAACAAGATCATCACCACCGGTGGCGGCGGCATGATCGTGACCGACGATGACGCGCAGGCCGAACGGCTCAAGCATCTGACCACCACCGCCCGCGTGAAGGATGGCTGGAACTTCACTCATGACGAGGTGGGCTGGAACTATCGGTTGCCCAACATCAATGCCGCGATCGGGTGTGCCCAGCTGGAAAGCCTGCCCGGTTATGTGACAGCCAAGCGCGCGCTGGCCGCGCGCTACGCGCGGGATCTTGCCGGGATGCAAGGTGTCCGGTTTTTCAACGAACGCGCCGGAACACACGCCAACTTCTGGCTCAATGCCGTGCTGCTCGATGACCGCGAGACCCGAGACCGCGTGCTGGAGGAAACCAACGCTGCTGGCATCGAGACGCGGCCCTGCTGGCGGCTGATGCACAGGCTCAAGCCCTATGAGGCCGCCCCGCGCGCCGGTTCGCTGGCGGGGGCCGAATGGATTGAGGATCGGCTCGTCAATCTACCATCCTCGGTCAAGCTGGGGCAGGGCGTCCTCGCGGCGCGGTAGAGGCGGGGGGCGGTGCCGATGTCCTCTTCGCGAGAGAGCTTTGCCCGTCTACGTCAGGCCCTCGATGATCCCGGAAACGCGCTTGTCGCGGGCGACGGAAATGCCCGGGCGATGCCGGGGCTGGCGCGCTTCTTCGGACGTGAAGCCCTTGATCCAGATATCGCATCGGGGCGAGCGGGGTGGCGTCTGTGCGGTGCGCACTCGATGTCGGATGGTGTCATCCACATCGAACCGGGCTTGCTGCCACAGGTGCCGGATTTCGCCGGCAACCGCACGTTCCTCGCCGATATCATGCTCGATGATATCGGATTGCGGCGTGACGCAGCAGGCGAGAGCCGTTTCGAGCGCAACGCCATCGAAGCCGCGCAGGCCGGGCCACCCTCGCAGGCGGCCCAAGCAGCCCTTGCCGTGCTCCGTCGTGCTCCGGCGATGCCGGCTCTTTTGTCATTCGGTGCCGAGCTCAACCGTGCAAGAGTGCTGGTGATCGACCAGCACGGCGCGGACGATTCAATCGCCTTGGCTGGCGCTACATCATCCGCTTTCACGCGCATGCTCGCCGCCGCGCGAAGCGAGAACCCCGAGCACGAGATCTGGCTGCTGCCCGCGAATGCGGGAGCACAGGCCGGCCTTCTTTATTCAGAAGCCGTTCGTGCCGGCGTGCGCGTGTTGCCTTTCCGCCCCGATCCGGTCGAAACCGCACGGTTGTTCGACATCGCCTACACGGTCTCCGACGCCTATGGCTGGGACCTTCTCGTGCAGGGAATGTCTGTGCGGTGTTTTGCGCTGCCATTCTATGCTGGCTGGGGGCTGACTAGAGACGATAGGCCCCATACGCGGCGTGCAGCGGCAAAGGTCGAGGTCGGACATCTGGTCGATGCGGGTCTGGTGCAGGCGGGTTCCTTTATCAATCCCTTGACCGGGGTGCGTGTGACGCTGAACGAATGCCTTGAGCTGGGACGCGATGTCGCGCGGCAGCGGCGTGCGAATGCAGGACTCGGCGTTTTTCATCATATCCAGGGCTGGAAGCGCGGCACGATCGCGGCCATGTTCGTCCCGGATCACCCGGCACCGCGCTTCCATCATGGGATTGAGGCGAGTGTCGCGACGGCAGCCCATCTCAAGCGCCCGCTGGTCGGCTGGTCGTCCAGTATTTCCCCGGCGCTGGTGGCGAAAGCGGAGGCGGCCAGGGTGCCGATTGTCCGCATGGAGGACGGGTTCATTCGCTCCGTCGGGCTCGGAGCTGCGGGATATCAGCCCCTTTCGCTGGTCATCGACGATATCGGCATCTACTACGACTGCAACCGGCCGAGCCGGCTAGAGAAGATCCTGTCCGAAGCGCATTTCGATGACGCACTGCGCGCACGTGCTCGTTCGCTGGTCGACAAACTCGTCGATGCCCAGATTACGAAATACAATCTCGACGAACCGCAAGCGGCTCTGGGTATTCCAGCAGGTCGGCGCGTCATCTTCGTGCCGGGGCAGGTCGAGGACGATGCGTCAATCCTGCTTGGCGGCGGCGGGATGACGGCCGAGCGTCAGCTGGCGCTCGTTCGCGAGCGGATGCCGGACGCTTATATCCTCTATAAACCCCACCCGGATGTCTCCAGCGGTCTGCGCAAGGGGCTCGCCGATCGGTCGATAGCGCTGCGCCACGCCGATGCCTATGTCGAGGATGTCGCGGTTCTCCAGCTTCTCGCGTGCTGCGACGAGGTTCACACCATCACCTCGCTCACCGGCTTCGAGGGGCTTCTGCGCGGCAAGAGCGTTACCTGTTACGGCAGCCCCTTCTACGCGGGCTGGGGGTTGACGACCGATCTGACTACGCTTCCGCGACGGGGGCGCCGGCTTTCCCTCGAAGAGCTGGTCGCGGGCACCCTGATCCTGTATCCACACTATCTGGATCCGATGAGCGGGCTCCACGCCAACCCGGAGATCGCCATCGCGCGCATCGCCGAGCAAAAGTTGAGCCCGCCGGCCGCACACCGCGGCATGCAGGTGCGGGCGATGCTTCTGAAGCTCCTTCGCGGACTTCAGGGCTGGCGGTGACCATACCAGTGAGGACGACATGATCGAGGGGAAACGCGTTCTTGCGATCATCCCGGCGCGGGGGGGGTCCTTGCGATTGCCGCGCAAGAACGTGCTGCCATTTGCGGGCAAACCTCTGATTGTCTGGACCGTGGAGGCGGCTCGCGCGAGCCGCTACATCGATCGCGTCATCCTGTCGAGCGACGATGAAGAAGCGATGGCCGTCGTCCGTGCCAGCGGCGGTGACGTGCCCTTCCGACGCCCGGATGCGCTGGCGACCAGTTCAGCAAGTTCATCCAGCGTTGTCCATCACGCCCTCGAGGCGCTGGGGGAACACTGGGACATGGTAGTCCTGCTCCAGCCGACATCGCCGTTACGGCGCGCGCAGGATATTGACGCCTGCATCGAGAAGGCCGCGGAAACCGAGGGCGGCTCCTGCATCACCGTCTCCCGCTTGCCCAAGCCGCCGGCCTATTTCGGTCGGCTGGAAAGCGATGTCTTCTCGGGGCACGATTTTTTCGGTGAAGCAACACCCTGCATTGTCAATGGCGCGGTCTATGCCATCAACACCGTCCGGTTCTGTTCGATCGACGGCTTTGTCGAGGCCGGAACGCGCGCTCACGTCATGGACTGGGCTGATTCGATCGACATCGATGACGCCGAGGAATTCCGTCTCGCCGAGGCGTTGATGCAGGCGCGAGGTTCGCTTCCGTGAGTGCACGACACTCTGCGAGGACAGGTTTGTGGCGCTATCTGTGGCGTCACACGCAGGCGTTGACACGCCGGACTTCGGCTTTCAACGCGGGACTGGCAGCGCAGGTTCTGCCGCCTCGGATCATTGTCGCTCTTGGGGCGTTCTGGCTTTCCCTCGGTCGGTTCTGGACACCGGCCCGCCGGCATGCTGACGACTTCTTCCGGGGCGTTTTTCTTGCGTATGAGGCTTCCGGGCGGCGCACCGACGGCGCGTCAGTCCGGACCGAGGCTGGCTTCCTGACGGCGCTTGCGCGCGACGGCGTCGTTCCATCGCTCGAAGCGGGGGGCAGCAACACCCTCGCGGCTCTCTCCGGCGCGGCGAAGCGGATGACTCCCCAAGACGGCGCGCTGTTGGCAGGTCGCGTGCTGGTGCTGATCATCGCCGGCGCGGACTGGCGACGCGCGTTCGATTATGTTGACGCTACCGCAAGCCTCACTCTGGTCGATCTGTCGCGGGATGTCATGCGCGAACCCGGCGAGCGGCATGTCTGGGTCGGGCGGCAGGCGCTCAGGGATCATCACCCCTATGCCGACCATGAGGTGGTGCGTGCCGGGGTTGGTGCATCAATTGACCGGCTCATCGCGACCCTGCCGCCGGCGCTGGCGGGCGATGCCCGAACGGCCGAAGGGGCGTTCGCCAATCAGTTGATGAGCGAGATCGATCGCTTCCTGATGATGCTGGATGATGCGAGCCGCCACCTCAAACACGTGGCACCGGATGGTATCCTGATCCTGGATGGCGCTGAGCCTGCGGCGTTTCTCGAGCAGGCACTGGCATCCAGCTCCACGCTTCCGCTGCGGCGCGCCAGTGCCGCCTTCGAGTGGAATGCCCTGATGAGGAGGATTCTGCCGGAGACGGCGATGTCTGTGCCGGAGGCGATCAAGGTCCTTGAAGAGCAAGTGCTGGATATACGTTCCGGGCTCCCAGAGCTGGCGACCGGCGGGCGGGTGTTGGTCATGATGTCGACCAATCCGCGCCATCTGCCGGCGGCTCGATGTCTGTGGCAACGTCTCGCCCGCGATGAGGGCGTGCTTGTCGTCTTGCCCGTTTCGGATTTCGAGCCGGCCCTCGCGGGGGAACTGTTCCGTGGATCGCTGAGCATGAAGGGGCGCCTGCGGGCCTGTTTGCTCCCGGCCTACCCCCATCTCGCACATCTCGAATCGATGCCATCCTATGCAAGGGCCCTAGCGGGCGAGATCGATCGTTTCGACAGAATTGCCACGCCGCGCCGCGCCGCCATTCGGGAAGGCATCACGCATTTTGTCGCAGACATGCTTCCGGTCGCACTCGCGGTGCTGGATAATCTGGCGGTGAGTTTCGCGAGGGGCAGGCCGCGCGCCGTTATCGCCGTCCCGGGCACCCATGCGCTGGGAATGTTGGCGGTGGCGAGCGCACGTGCGCATGAAGTTCCTTCTGGACAGTTCCAGACTCTGCTCACGCAGGCTTCGGGTCGGGAATATCGCCCGGTCGCCAAGCTGGTCGGCGCGATCGATTCAGGCCAGCGTGCGCTCTTGCGAGATTATTTCCGGCACTCGGAAGCCGATATCGTGCTAACGGGCTACGTGGGTCTGCCAGCATTGGACGCAGCCCGTCCGCAAAGCTCCGCCTCGACCCGGCCTCCCATCGTCGCCTTTGCCAGCCAGCCCCTGCCGGAAATCGCGGCGGCGGCGCTTGCCCAGCTGATTGCTGGACTGGAAGATCAGCCGCACGTCGAGATTGAGGTCTATTCGCATCCACGGGAGAATTCCGTGCAGATGGCTGCATTGGAAGCGCTCTGTGTCGCGGCCGCGGCGCGTCGTCCGATCCGCTACTGTGGTGCTGGAATGGAGCGGAGCCACGTTGAGCGATGTTCGATCCTCGCGACATTGTATTCCAATCTCGGCATTCAGGCTGCTGCTATCGGCAAGCCCGTGATCGTGCTCAAGCCAGGCGGAGGCGATTATCCCGTCGAACTGTCCAGCATCGGAATTGGGGTCGATGCAAGTACGGCAGAGGAAACGGGGCAAATGATTGCCGACATCCTGACTTGTGGGCTGGTGGGTAAGACACTTGCGCTCACATCTGCGGCATACTTTGCGGATAACCCGCAACTGACCGGGCACGACGGGCTTGGCGATTTCCTCGCTCGCCTTCTGCTAGAGAAGCCATCAGGCGCTGCGGTTGGTTGATCTGCCGGATGGGATTGCCTATAGCCTTGCGCAGCGACGTCTTGGGTTATGCCTGCGCGGTCCTGAAACGGATGACAGGGCTGTTGTCCGGCTCATAGCAGTTTGAAGCCAATCGACCGGAATGCGCCGATGTCCAATTCAACCCTGATCATTGCCGAAGCAGGTGTGAACCATAACGGGTCACTCGATCTTGCAATGGAGCTGGTCGAGAAAGCCCAAGCCGCCGGGGCCGATATCGTCAAGTTCCAGACGTTCAGGGCGGAAAACGTTGTCGCGGCAAGTGCGCCGAAGGCGGCGTATCAGAAGGCGTCGACAGGAGGCGAGGAAAGCCAGCTCGACATGGTCCGCCGCCTCGAACTCGACCGCACGGCCCACCTGCGGTTGCGCGAAGAATGCGAGCGACTTGGGATCGAATTCCTCTCGACACCCTTCGACCCGGAAAGTGCCGAACTGCTCGTCAAGGAACTCGGAATCCGGCGAATGAAGATACCGTCGGGTGAAGTGACCAACGCGCCGTTCGTGCTGGCGCTTGCGCGCTACCGGCTGCCGATGATCGTGTCGACGGGCATGTGCACGCTCGCCGATGTCGAGAACTGCCTCGCGCTGATCGCCTTTGCACTGCTCGAGCCCAAGGCGAACCCGACACCGGCCGCCCTGGTCGAGGCGCTGGTGTCGCGGGAGGGGCAGGCCGCGATCGAGGAACATGTCACACTGCTTCACTGCACGACCGAATATCCTTCGGCATATGCCGACACAAATTTGCGGGCGATGGATACAATGGCCTTGGCATTTGGGGTGCCCGTCGGGCTATCGGATCATACGCCTGGTATCGCTATCCCGATCGGTGCGGTCGCGCGTGGGGCCTCGGTGGTCGAGAAACATTTCACCACCGACCGGGCGCTTCCGGGGCCCGATCATCTTGCATCGCTCGATCCCTTCCAGCTCGGAGCGATGGTCGAGGGCATCCGGGCAGTGGAAAGCGCGATCGGAGACGGCCGAAAGATCATCGGCGAAGCCGAGCGACGCAACCGAGCCATCGCCCGACGGAGCCTTGTCGCGCTCCAGCCGGTTGCCAAAGGCAATATCTGGAGCGAAGAGAACCTTGGTGCCAAGCGACCCGGCACCGGAATTTCGCCCTTCGCCTACTGGTCGTTGCTCGGTAAGCCAGCGTCCCGCGATTACATGCCGGATGACGTGCTGGACGCTCAGGAGTTGTCGCATGCTTAACCGTCGCCCGCTCGGAGACTCCTGGCGCAACGCGGTGGTATCGATCGATGCGACCCTCGAAAACGCAATCGCAACACTCGATAGCGGTGGCTTGCGTATTGTCCTGATCACCGATGGCGAAGGGATTCTGCGCGGGATCATGACCGATGGCGATGTACGTCGCGCAATTCTCGCCAAGATGCCGCTTGAAATGCCGGTCAGCGGGGCGATGAATACCCATCCCAAATCCGCCCGGGACGATTCATCGATCGAAATGCGACGCGCCTTTCTGGAGCGTCATGCGCACCATGTGCCGCTGGTGGATGCCGAAGGGCGCCTTGTCGGACTGGATACCTATTTCGACATTCTCTCCAAGCCCGAGCGCGACAACTGGGTTTTCCTGATGGCGGGCGGCTTCGGGCGCCGTCTCGGCGAGCTGACGCGGGCTTGTCCCAAACCCATGCTGCCCGTGAACGGAAAGCCGATTCTCGAAACGATCATCGATGATTTCGTGGCGGCTGGATTCCGGCGCTTCTACATCTCGCTCCACTTCCTGCCCGACGTGATCCGGAACCATTTCGGTGACGGTTCCTCGCGCGATATCGAGATCCGGTACGTGCTGGAGGAGACACCGCTGGGCACTGGCGGCGCGCTGGGCCTCATCCCCTCGACGGATGAGCTGCCCATGGTGATGATGAACGGCGACATTCTCACCAAGGTCGATTTCGGCCGGCTGCTGCAAAAGCACGAGGACGATCGCAGCGTGATTACCGTGTGCACCCGCGAATATGACCTCGAGATCCCGTTCGGCGTCATTTCCCACAAGGGATCGCGGATCGAGGGCATCGTCGAGAAGCCCGTGCACAAATATTTCGTCAATGGCGGCATCTATGTCGTCTCGCCCGAAGTGGTCGCCCGCTGTGCGCCGGCCCGGCGTCTCGACATGCCCGACCTGATTCGCCAGGAAATCGCCGAGGGTAAGCTGGTGAGCATGTTCCCGATCAGCGATTACTGGCTCGATGTCGGTCGCCCCGACGATTTCGACCGCGCCCAGCGGGATATGGGCAGCTGATGCGCCGTCTGACGTCCGCCGAAGCTGCTGCGGCCTTTGACCGTCTGCCGCCCGCACAGCGCATCGCAACGCTCTCGCCGGCCTATGTGATCGCCGATGCGCGCCGCGCCGAGGGGCTGGAGCCGTGCTTTGTCGGCACGGATGGTCCTGACGGTGTCTGGCTTCACGGCGGGCATCTCTGCGCGATCGATGGTACCGACATGGTCGATTTCCAGTCGCCCTATGGTTATGGCGGGCCGCTCAGCGACGGGAACGACACAGCATGGCTTGCCGCGCGGGCGCAGGACTACGATCGCTGGTGTCGGGACAACCACATCCTTGTTGAATTCGTGCGCCTGCACCCCATGATGGCAGCGCAATTGCCTTATCCCGGCACCGCGACGCCGGACCGGGAATGCGTCCATATCGCGCTCGACTTGGCGGATATCCGTGAACGTTACGAGACCCGCGCCCGCACCGCGATCCGCAAGGCCGAAAAAAGCGGTGTCATCGTCGAGCAGGCACCGGTGGAAGCGATCGTCACGCGCTTTGCCGAATTCTATCGCGACGGGATGCAGCTTATCGGCGCGAGCGCATTCTATCTGTTCAACGATGCCTATTTTGAAGCCTTGGCCGAGATCCCGGGCGTTACACTGCTGGTTGCCTCGCTCGATGGGGAGTGGCTCGCCGCCTCGTTGTTTTTTCGAGGTCCGCGCGTTTGGGAATATCATCTTTCCGCTTCGACCGCGCAGGGACGGAAATTGTGCGCGGCGAATCTCGTCATTGATCGCGCGGCCCACACGGCTGCGCAGGTGGGCGCGACATCGCTCTTTCTCGGCGGCGGCACCAACCGGGCGCCGGATAATCCACTGCTGTTCTTCAAGGCCGGTTTTTCGCCGGCGCGGGTGCCGTTTCGCATCGGCTCCTGGGCACATATGCCGGATGTCTATGCACGCATGCGCGCCGATCGTGCCCATGAGGCGACCCGCGAGCGGGTATTGTTCTACAGGTCCTGAAGGGGCGAAACGTGAAAGAGGAGCGCCCGCACGATGTGGGATCCGGTTTGGGATGAGATTTTCCGGTCGCAAGCCTGGGGGAAATACCCCGGCGAGGACCTGATCCGCTTTGTCGCGCGTCATTTCTACGCCCGCCCCGATCGTAGCGCCGTGCGCCTGCTCGAGATTGGCTGCGGGCCCGGAGCCAACCTGTGGTTTCTCGCGCGCGAGGGCTTCGGGTTCACGGGGGTCGATGGATCCGAGGCCGCGATCCGGCAGGCAGGCGAGCGTCTGGATGCCGAATGCGCCGGTTGGCGCACGAGAGGCTCTGTCATGGTGCATGATATCGCCGCGTTACCGTTTAAGGATGCCACCTTTGATGCGGTGATCGACTCGCAGGCCGTCTACGCCAATCCGAAGACCGTGGCCCAGCGCATCTTCGCGGAAGCGGCACGCGTCACCAAGCCCGGCGGCAAGCTGTTTTCGCGGGCCTTCGCGCAAGGCTGCTGGGGCGAAGGAACCGGAACCGACCTGGGCGATGACGCATGGATCTGCGCCGAGGGCCCACTCAAGGCCAAGGGTCTGAGCCGGTTCATGAAGGAGCAGGACATCCTCGAAATTCATGCGGGATGGACGATCACGTCCATCGAGAAGATCATGCGCACGATGGAAGAACAGCGCCACGAAATCCATGAATGGATCATCTGGGCGGACAAGGCCTGAGGTGAGGGCCGCTTTGGGGCATCATCCCATCAAGTGGAAACCGGTTGATGGAAAAGATGATGCAAAAAAACAAACCGATAGAGTGTCCGATCTGATCCGGTCAGATCGGAAAGCGCTCTAGCTGCCTAGACCTTTCGGGCGTTGAGGATATCTCGCTCGATCAGCGCGAGGCGCTCAGCATGGTCCGCAATTGACAACAGGTCACCGGCATCTTCGCCGGTGAGGAAGGCACGCGTCTGGCGGAACAGGCCCGGCTTGAAGCGCTGGTCGAAATCGTCCTCCGGCTCGACCTGCTGGAGCGAGAAGGTGTTGCGCGCCTGAACCTGCAAGGTCTCCATCGGGCGCAGCACGAACTTCCGCATGCGGGTGTTCATCTCGATCCCCCATCGGCCCGGAGCGTCCCAATCCGCGATGTAGGAGAACAGCGCGCCGCCCTGCGTCACGCCGTGGCCGGCGAAGCGCGCCGCAGAGGGGTGCCAGGCGAAGCCTCCGGTGCGGGTGCCGGAGATATCCGCCGGCATGCCGCCCAGGAAAAACGCTGTATCTATCACATGGGTCGAGTTGGCGGTGCCCCAACGGGCGAGCACCTCGGCAGGGGTTTCCAACGCGCCAACCCGGTCGGAAAGCTCGGTGAATTCGAAGGTGAAGGAGACGATGCCGCCATCCTCCCGGGCGAGATCGCGCAGCCGGCGAACCGAGCCATAGAAACGGCGATTGTAGGCGACGAAGACCTCGGCACCGGAATGCGCGGCGGTGTCGGCGAGCGAGGCTACCTCCGCCGCATCCAGACCGGCGGGCTTTTCCACCAGAAGGCGCTTTACGCCGCGCGCGATCAGATCAGCGCTCACCCCCGCGAGCTTGTCGACCGGGACCGCGATGATCGCGGCCTCGGGCGTGCCGGCGCCTGACGCAGCCCAGCCGGCGACGCCGCCCGCAACACAAGCGAAACCGGTTTCCTCGTGGAAGGCCGCTGCTGTCTTCTCACTCTGGCAAAAGGCCTCTGCATCGATATTCAGCGCTTTGAGCACCTTGGCATAGGCGCGCGCCATGTCCGAGCCGCCCGCAATCAGGACAGTCATGGGTTATCCTTTCTCAGGTGATCGCGCAGCGCGCCGTGCGGGCGTCGCGCGCCTTGCCCATCGCCTCCAGAAGCGCTTCGAGGCAGGCGATGTGCAGCGCCGAGGATTCGGCATAATCGGGCAGCGCGCAGGTGCCGCGCTCGATGATATCCTCGGCGATCCGGTGCGACAGCTGGCTCTGGAACAGGATCTCGAACGGCGCCTCGGTGCGCGTATCCGCGCCGTCCAGGGCGGTGGTCGTCATCGTCCGGGCGCCTTCGTCGATCCGGTAGAGCGTCCGATCAACCACGACCGTCATCCGCCCTTCGGTCGAAGCTGAGGGATGGATCGCGAGAATGTCACCACGATCCGACGCTCCGGTGAACGGACCGGCGAATTCGAGCGCGTCGGCATGCCGGCTGGCATCCTGCGCCGGAACGAGACCGGCACCATCGAAGCGGTAGCGCCCGCCGGGGCCGGCAAGGAAGGCGAGAAGGTCGATCAGGTGAATGAGGCTGGTCGCGAGACCATGGCGGGTGTCGTGCTCGACCAGCAAGGTCACCGGGCCGCGGCCGCGAATCCGTTCCGCGAGCGCCTGATAGCCGGGCCAGTAGCGCCTTGGCGTATTGACATAGGCCCGGATGCCCCGCGCCAGCAGCATCTCGCCGATTTCTTCATGATCAGCAATCGTCTGAAACAGGAATTTCTCGAAAACGATCGCCTTCACCTCGACGCGGGCGAGCAGGGCTTCGGTGATCTTGCGACGCGGGCCAGCGGGCGTCGCGATGATGGCAACGTCGAGCACCGGCGGGAGGTCATTGAGAGCACGATGAAAGGAGAAGCGCAGGTTCGCGCCCGCCTTGACCTGTGCGAGCCGTTCTGTCGCGAGGCTTGCCGCAGCTTCGTTTGGCTCGACGATATGGATATCGGCATCCAGACGGGAGAGGGCGAGCCCCTGGAGGTGCCGCGAGCCGATATTGCCGGCCCCCACAAGCGCGATGACGTAACGACGGTTCATGATGCTATCCGGCTCGGGTGGCACGCGGTGCGCCGCGCAAGGCATGGCGCGGCCCCGTCTTTACATGCGGAGCCGCGATGCGCAACGCCTCCCGGGCCTGATGCTTTCAGTGTCGATGACTGTCCCGGATCACGGAATAAACCAGCGTCGTCAGGAAATAGGACAGGATAGAAACCAGCAGCACCAGCCCAAGCGCCTTCCATATCCGCGGGTAGGCGTAGCTTTGCGGAACCGTGGGAGCGACAACGGTCAGGACGTATTTCTGCTTGAAGCCTGCCGCGACACGTGTGCCCTGCAAGGCAGCCAACGCAGCCTCGTATCCCTTGGCGGCGAATTCCTGATTGATGACGAGGCGTTGGTATTCCTCAAGCTGGTTGACGACCGATGCATCCTGATCGGTCGCGGTGAGCCGCCGCTTTTCGATTGCGATCTGCTCGTTGATCACCTTGAGCTTGGTCTCGAGCGCGGCTCGCTGCGGGCTGTTCTCGGCCGCAACCTTCATTTCGACGATCGAGGCATGCAGCTCCACCGATTTTGCTTCGAGCTGGGCGATGATCTCGGAAATCATCTTGGCGTTGGTTTCCGGGTTCAAATTGGCGTTGACCTTGCGCCACTTGTCGAGAGCGCCACGGGCTTCGGCCAGTTTGTTCTGCGCGTGCTCGACCTCGGATTGCGCAAACTGAATCGAGCCTTCAAGCGCCCGGCGATTCATTTCGTTGGCGAAGTCTTCGGCAAGCCCGCGCACGGCAGTCGCGACCTCGAAGGAGTCCTTCGGACGAAATGAAAAGACCGTTGCTGAAACGATGCCCTCAGTCAGATTGAAATGCGGTTGCACCATTGACCGATAAAACGCGAGACGCTGCTCCCGGGTCGCATTGGCTGGCAGTTGGTAGTACGGGTCCGGGTTTTCCACATTCATACGGGCAGAGAACCGAACCGTTTGATCAAGCTTTTCCAGGGCTTCGTATGAGGTCAGGTAATCCCGGACCGCAAAGCCATCGATCAACGAGGTGCTGCCCCCTCCCGAGAGATTGCCGGGAATGAGCTTGACCATGCCCATCGCGCCCCCGGCCTCGGCCGCGCCGCCCACGAAGAAGCGGACTTCGGAGGCATACATCGGCACCGCGAGCAGCTTGAAATAGAGGAACGCGAGCAGAGTCGGAACGACCAGAAACAGGACGGCAATGAACTTCTTGAGCCGTCGCGATCCCGACCGGGTCTGGAAATCGATCCGGGGTAGCAGTGTCGAGACCTGGCTCAGCCGCACGACGGGAACGCCGAGAGAGCCATCCGTTTTCTGCACGTGTTTGTTCATCCGTTCGCCCTGAAAGGTCGCCCTTGGCGTAACCATACCATGTGGCGCCCCGGAACGCGCCTTGTTTGTTAATTCGAGCCTTAAATCAGATTTGTATCGTCGAAATAGGGCAAAATTTCTCTGCTGCCCGCGTCGATTCGATCGTCCGTCGCACTCACGGCGGCATAGGCAGTATCGAGGTTGTCGTAATGTGTGAGCCGTCCGTTTTGCAGGGCCACAGCCGAGGTGGCAAATGCACGCGTGAAACGCTCGGAAAGTGATTGATAGATCATCCGCTTCCCGGTGATCCGCCTGCGGAACTCCTTTTCCCACTTGGCGTTGAACGCATCGTTCGACGTGTTGGTCGCCCCCTCGACGAGATAGACGTCGAATGTTGGTAGAAGCGCAGCGAAATAGGCGAATTCCAGCAGAAGCTCGCGAGGCCATTCGATTGTCTGGCGATCGAAATATTTCTCGATCTTCATCATGTCATAGGCCGAATGCTCGCATTCCTCATAATCAAGGTCATAGAGCGAACACAGCATCCGCAGGTTCTTGCGCCCTGTGAGCTGATTACGGAACGCCATCACACGACCGATTGGCCAAGACACGCTGCCCTGCCGCCGGATCCGCCCCTGCTTCGGTTTGATGTAGCCCACGAGCAGATCGAAAAAGACCTCTGCGGCCGCTGCTGAGTCCACCAGCAATCCGACATGGCCTTCGCCAAACGCAAAGGTCGCATTATCGAGAAGATCGATGGTCTTCCCGTGTCGTTTAGTGCTGTGATGAACCTCCGAAAGCACAATCACGCGGTGATCTCTTCCTTGTAATTCGCCCTCTCGCAGATAATGCCGAAGGTCAGCATGAACAGCGTCCCGACAAGAAAATAGGATATGCTCGCATCGCTGGAATTATAGTCCATGAAATAGGCCGAGCGCAGCAATTGCATGCCGTGAACCATCGGATTCCAGAGGAAATAGGCTGCATATTCCTTAGGAATCTGCTCGGTGACCAGAATGGCGCCGGAGAACAGATAAAGTGCGCGCAAGAGAACAAGGATGAGTCGCTGGATCTCGGGAAAGACGTGGAACAGTCGGCCAAAAGCAAGCGACAGACCAAAGCCGAATACCATCAGCAAGATCCAGTAGATGATCGCGAGTGCAACATCCTTCACGCCGTCGATGTAGCCATAGGCGAGGCAAATCAGCGAGAAACCGAGAAATACCATGAAGTACAGGACAGCATAGAAAAGCGTCTTGGCGAGCTTGACGTCGAGCGGAATGATCGAAGGGTAGACGCAGAGCCCGGCCTCGCGTCCGAGGCCGAAGCTGTTGTGCATCAGGCTCATCCGGATCATCAGCCAGGCGCTCACGCCTATGGCCGCGAACGGCAGCGCCGGCATCCCCTGAATTGTGTTGATGCCAAAGAACCAATACATCGAGACGACGATAGCGATCTGCGCCACCGGTTCGAAAATGATCCAGAGGTAGCCGAGCTTGTCTCCGCCGGCCGTTGCGTGGATGTAGTGCCGCAGGGCGAGTCCGACCGAGGAGAAGCGGTCCGAGAGGCTTTTGCCCAGCGCGCCCAGACCGAGGCGTTGGCCGGTCGCATGGGCGACAAGGCGCGCGAGTTCCTCGTCGCTGACCGGAATATAAGGGGAAGGCGCGAGCGGCATTTCTGACGGCGGATAGCCGGCTCCGGCCGAAGCGTCATCCGTCGCACGCGGGGATGCGGCCCCCATAGCCCAGTCCGGGAGCCTTCGTCCTTGCGCGGCGGCGAGTTCGAATTCTGCTTCGATCTCGTCGATCGCGTCATTGACCTGCTTGCGCACCGCTGCGATCTCGGCCGCGTCAAGCGCAGGAGAGGACCGGGCAATGAAGTCGTCGAGAGCAGCGAGCGCAGCCCGATACAGTTCGCCGCGCGCGCTCGCGGAGATGTACGGTAGCGCGAGAATCCGCGCTCGGAAGAAGGCATTGAACTCCACGTTCATGCGCGCAATCTAATGGCTATCGCGGTTGGTTCAAATGGTCCCCTGCTCAGCTCGCGCTGACGGGGAGTGTCAGATATAGAGGTCGCTGACTATCCCGCCTAACGCGTTGTAGGTAATCCGATGCTCGCTCCAGGCGAAAGCATTGGCTTGATCGTAGTCGATGTAGAGCCGGGTATTGTCGTCATAGGTTGTGTCGTCGCTGTCCAGCCTGCCGAGCGTGTCGTAGAGAGTAGTAATCTGTCTCCAGGTCTGGTTGGAGAAATTATCCTCATCAACGATGCGACGCGAGCCATCGGCGAAACGCGTGTCACGGAAATCGACCCGGTCGAGTGTGTCGTAGTCAGTGATCAGCCGTGAGCCGTCGGTGTAATGGGCGTCGCGATAGTCGGTTCTGCCAAGCGAGTCGTAATCGATAACGACACGGGTGCCGTCGAGGTAGCGCGCGTCGCGATAGTCGATGATCTCGGCGGTGTCGAACGAGGTGATCACCTGCGTGCCGTCATCGTAGCGAACATCCGAATAATCAAGCTTTGTATTGGCATGATAATAATAACGCAGTTCGGTGTAATCGAGGCTGGATTGATAGTCATAATTGAACACCGTGCGAGTTCCGTCCTTGTTGAGCGTATTCACCGACATGACTGCGAGTGAAGAACTGAGCTCAGTGCTGATGGTCGAGAACGTCTGTGCCGGCATTGAACTCGCACGAACTTCCAAGCGCGTACCATCGTTATTGAGATAGAGCGTGTAGGTGTCACCGCCGTTGGTCCAGCGCAACGCCTCTAGACCGTGACTGGCCATGTCATAACTGCGAAGGCCGGTCGTTGCGTCGATATAGACGCCGAGATCATAGCCCGAACCACCTTGAACAAAAGTGTCCGCAGCATCGAAATAAAGTGTATCGTCGCCAAGACCACCATCAAGGCTATCAGCCCCGGCATCGCCATAGAGGATGTCGGCGCCATCTCCGCCGGAAATCGTATCGTTGCCATTGTTGCCGTGCAGGGTGTTGTTGGCAGCATTGCCCGTGATTGTGTCGCTGCCGGATCCGCCGTTGGCGTTCTCGATCAATGAGCGGACATCGCCATTATACTGCAGGGCGTTGAAGATGTTGCCCGGCGCGTTGAACCCCGCCTGAAATTGATCGAGATCAGCGAGCTGCGCCGATGAGGTGATCGAGAAGGCACCGGGTGTCAGGTTCACCGTGAGATTGGTCGAATAGTTCGAGAAATCATAGGTATCGACGCCATTGCCATCCCAGATCGTCATGAAAATCTTGTTGCCGCCCGGGGCGCCCTGACCGACCCCGTTGATGGACATTTCCCCGGTTGTCGCACTCCAAGTGTAGGTAGTGTTACCTGAATTGGTGTTGAAATTCGCGCCATACATCGTCTGCAGCGCGGCGATGTCATACATCATGAACGTCTGGGCGTAGCCATTGAGCTCGTTGGTGTAGCCTGTCGTCGGTCCGTTCTCGTAGCTGCGATACGTCATGATCGTATAGGCCATCTGATCGTAAGCCGATTGGAGGGCCGTGTTCCCAGGGCCGCCCGTCTCGTGGCCATGCTTCAGACCGAGGGCGTGACCAAGCTCATGGATCGTCGTCGCCCAAGCATACTGACCCTTGATCGGGTTCTGGTAGACCGGGTAATCGCTGCCATACCAGATATCACCGCCCTTTGTGCTGTTCGACGGATAATAGGCGTAAGCAGTCGGGTTGGCGTCATCGGAAAACGCGACGCGGACGTCAGCCGTCCCGCCGGTCACCTCCGTCGTGGTCATGTTCGTATATTGCGACAACATATTCATCGCCGAGCGGATCGCGGCTTTCGTCGCTTCCGGAGCCTGCATGAAATTGTTGCTCGTTTCAGAGTAACCCGGCTCGTATTGTGATGTCGACGTCGGGAATGAGTAGGTCAGGGTCGCGCCACCCCACTTGCTCCCCGAGAGAACCCCGTTGATGTTGATGTTGCTGGTCGAGCCTTGGGAGGCCCAGAAATTGCTGCCGGCCCCGCCATATTGAGGTGCGGATGCAAGCCCGCCTGTTTCTGCGCTGGAGGTGCCTGCCGATGACGGGGCATAGCCGAGCGGCTGAAGTCCGCAAATCTGACACATCACAGAGTTCCTTCGTTCTCGAATTTACGGCTCAGCATGCGCAGTGCCTTGGAGACATGTAGTTTCGGCTGCGTTGCAGAGCCTCTTCCCGGCAGCTTGACCGATAATGCGGACTGTCCATCGCAAACCCGCACGCAGATTCGCCTCTCCTCCGGCAGGTTTGCCGAGAGCGCAGACGAGAGACAATCGTCGTCGCGTTGTGCCGGGTGGAGCATCGTTAAGCGCGGGCAGCATCTCGATCATGTCTCGCAGAGCCTACGCGGAACACATCAAGGAAACCCTACCAAATATTCCTGTCCGCCGTTAAGACCGGAAAGCCAGCGAGGTGAAAATTTCCTCGCTTGCCGGCGATCCCGGCCGATTGCTGGTCGGCAGGAACGTTTACGGTATATATCCGCCGAGCGCTGCGGAGAATGTGAAACGTTGAAACCTGTTGCCTTCATTACGGGAGGATCGAGCGGGATTGGGCTCGCCGCCGCCCAAGAACTCCTCAAGTGCGGATATCGCGTGGTCCTCGCCGCGCGCCGCTCCAACGGGTTGGAAAATGCCGTGGCTTATCTGCGCGAGCGACACGCTGTGGCAGAGGATATTTTCGCCAGATCTCTTGACGTGTGCCACGCCGGGCATTGCGCGGCGATCCTTGGGGAGATCGAACGGGACATCGGCCCGATCGACTATGTCCTTGCTGCTGCCGGCATCGCCGAACCCGGGCTTTTCGTCGAGCAGGATCTTGAGGCGCATCGGCGGCACATGGAAGCCAACTATTTCGGCACCCTGAATGTGATCCGACCGATGGCGCAAAAGATGGTGGAACGGCAGCGCGGGCACCTCGTGTTGGTCTCCTCAGGCGCTGCTTTTGTTGGGATCTACGGTTACTCGTCCTACGCGCCGTCGAAATTCGCTGTTCGGGGACTGGCGGAAACCCTCCGTGCCGAGCTTGCCGATGAGGGGGTGAGCGTCTCGGTCGCCTTTCCGCCCGATACGGATACGCCGCAATACCATGCCGAGCAGGCAACCAAACCTTCCGTTACCAAGGCCATTTCGGCGGGAGGAGGCCTCTTCAGTGCTGGGTCTGTCGCAGAGCGTATCGTGCGCCAGAGCCTCGCCGGCCATTTTCTGATCACGCAGGGCGCGGGCCTGTCGGTTCTTCGGTGGATACACAGCCTCTATGCACCGTTTTTTCTACGCCAACAGGCGAAACTCGCCCGCAAGATGAAGCCTCAGGGCTAGCGCCGCGGTGTGATGACCGGTTCGAGCGAGAATGGATTCCGGCGCATCGACAGCCGGGGCGGCGGATCGACGAAAGCCATTGGCTCATTGACACGGCGATCCAACACCCGACGAACAATCTCCGCGCAGGCAACAGCGCGCCCGGCGGGGTCATAGACCGAGCCACGGATCTGGATGGTTGCCGCCAACGCTTGCACGAAGGCGTCGCACAGCGTGTCGTCGACGGCCTCAGGCGTGGTCCAGAACCGGTCCAGCCCCGTCTGATGCGTCATGCCGGGGACGTCATAGACTGCCCACCCGAGCGCGAGGGTGGGAACGCCGGCTCGCAAGGAGGTCAAACCAACGGTCGAGTTCGAGACGATCACGCCGGAGGATTTTGCGATCAGGGCATCGAGATCACCGCCATCAAAGCAGAACACACGGTCCTGAATAGAGACTTCGGCCGCGATTGCTGCAACAACCTTGTCCCAGCGAATCAGGCCGGGGTCCATCGGGTGTAGTTTCACAAGCAGGTGCATCCCTGCCGCCGCGTGCCGGGCAAATGATTGAATCACCTCACGAAGGAGATGCTTTTGATCGCGGTAGGCCGTGTTCTCGCGGATCTGGTAGTCGCTCTGGAGCTGGAGCGGAACCAGCACAAAACGGGTTTCGCCGGCGAGATAGGGCGCGAGCATCGAATCCCGGGCTGAGGCCTTCGCACGCCGCCTGCGGAGATGAAGATATCCGGATATGTATTCAAGTGTTACAGGGATATATCCGCGTCCATTGCGATAGAACGGAAAAGGTAGCATGTAGTATTCATTTATGATTCCGAATAGCAGTTCGAAGGTCAGCTCCTTCGACATCTTGTGTGCTTTGTGGCCCTGCGTATCAACGGGCGCCACCGCCTTGGCGATGGCACGGATGCTGGGCGGATCATTCGGAAAATGCGAATAGGCGCTCATGCCGCCGCGCTCCAGCGTCAGCCAGCCCGGCCGCAGGTACCCGAATTCGACCGCATGGCAGGCGATGCCGAATTCGCGTGCAACATTCTGGGCGACCGCATGATAGGCGAAACGGTCGCCGAAGTAGAGGATATCGGTGATCCCCTCGCGACGGATCAGGTCGCGGAGGAATTCCGGCCAGCGAGAAAAGCGGCCGCGGTAATTGATGGCGCCTTTGCGCCGCCAGAAAACCCAGTCGCCAGAACATAGGTTTACTCTGTGCGTTCGGGCGCCCTGCGCTTCGAAGGTTGCGGCCAGTTCATGCCAGAATGGCGAAGGAGGCCCCTGCAGGAAAAGAATGTTCGCGCGGGAAGGAGCTTCGGCCCCGGCGATGCCTGCCACGATCATCCTGCCATCCGCCGCGTTCACGCTCGCATCAAAGCGGCAAGGATTTTGACGGCGCGATCGATGTCCGTTTCCTCGTGCGTGGCATTGATGAAGAAGCGCAGCCGTGCAGTTCGTTCAGGGACGCCTGGCGGCAGGATGGGGAAGGCATTGACGCCGGCCTCGAACAATCCTTGGGCGATTTGCAGGGTCTTGATCGTTTCACCGATGTAGATCGGAATGATTCCGTAGCCCCAGGCGGTACCGGTATCGAGGCCCGCTGCGCGCGCTTTTGCGAGAAAACGCTGGCTGAGCGCTTGCAGCCGCCCGACGCGCTCCGGCTCGCGGCGCATGATCTCGAGGGCCTTGGTCGAGGCAGCCGCTGTGGCTGCCGGCATTCCGACGGAATATACGAAGCCCGGCGCATGGCACTTCAGGAGATCGACGGCGGCCGCAGAACCGGCGACGTAACCGCCACAGCCAACAAGCGTTTTCGAAAGCGTGCCGAACCACAGGTCCGCGAGGCGGGGCGCGACATCCTGCTGCTCGAACAACCCCCGGCCTGTTTTTCCGAGCACACCGAGCCCGTGAGCGTCATCGATCATCAGCCAGGCGCCGTGCCGCGTCTTGATCTCGTGAAGGCGGGCGAGGTCTGGTCCGTCGCCGTCCATCGAATAGAGCCCTTCAGCGACGATCAGCACCCGCTCAAAGCGGTGCCGGTCAGCGGTCAGTAACTGGTCAAGCGTGTCGAGATCGTTGTGTGCAAAGGTGCGGCGCGCGGCACCGGAAAGCTGCGCGCCAACGACGATGCAATTGTGGATCAGCGCGTCATGGACGATGAGATCCTTCGGCCCCATCAGCGCCGCCATCGTCGAGACGCCGCCAGCATGACCGGAGTTGAAGATGACACAGTCCTCCGCCTCGTAGACGGTGGTGAGGGCGCGCTCGAGCTCGAGGTGGACCGCGCGCTCGCCCGCGCTGATGCGGCTTGCCGAGACGGAAGTGCCATAAGTCGAAATGGCCTCAGCAGCCGCCGCGTTGACCTCAGGGTGGCCGTTCAGGCCGAGGTAGTCGTAGGAGGCGAAGTTGATGAGTTCGTGATTGCCGATCCGCGCGCGCGCGCCCGACTGGCCGAGATGCTCGCGGTAATAGGGCACGACCAGTCCCGTCATGGCGGCAAAGTCGCGCTGGAGGCGGATCTTCTGCATTTCCGGCAGCGTCTCGAAAGAGACATCGTAATCACGGACCGCAGGGTCGAGACGGCCCGCGTTGTTGTCGACACCTCGCATGGCGGCGAGAAGCTTGTCGAGATCGGTGCTCATTCAGCCACAGCCGCTCCGGGACCTCGGACCAGCATCTCTGCGTCCTCTTCCTGCAAGGGGCCGACATTGTGCTGCGCGGAAAGCGCGGAAACGAGATCGCCACCCCCGACCGACGCATTGCCTCCCAACCCGGAAAGAATGAGGCCGGCAAGATCGGCGAGGCGCCTGTCGCCCGCGCCGACCATCGGCACCTCGGTGCCCGCAAGGCGTTCGATGGCGAGCTGGAGTTCGAGCGCCATCAACGAATCGAGGCCGAGTTCTGCCAAGGGACGGGCCGTATCGATCTGTTCCTCCGGCATCCGTAGAATGTGCGAGACTTCGCGTCGCAACGCGCCGACGATGATCTCGATCGCATCGCTCTGGGCCTTGCCCTCGATTGCCGAAAGGAGATCGCCGCTTTCGCCGCCGCCCTCGTCGCGCCGGGCGAGGCCGAGGCCGGCGAATGCCGGGCTGTTGATGAGGCGCAGTTTCTCCGCCGCCGCGCCGGGCGCGATGTTCGTATAGAACTGCATCGCCGGCACCGTATCCCCCAGGACCAGCAGGCGGCCGAGGTGGGCAAGCGATTCCGTCGAGGAGATACCGACGACACCAGTCGTCCGTTTCAGCCGCCGTCCGAGATCCTTGTCACGCGCGATGATGCCGACATCGGAAATCGCGCCCCAGCCGATCGCCAGCGCTGGCTTGCCGCGCTTGCGGCGGTCGCGGGCAAAGCCTTCCAGCCAGGAATTGGCAGCCACATAGGCACCTTGGCCCGGGCTGCCGATCACTGTGGTCGCGGAGGAATAGACGACGAAGAAATCGAGAGGCTGATTATCGAGCGCGCGGTCGAGGTTGATCGCGCCGTCGATCTTCGCAGCGAGGGATGCGCGAAGCCGGGCCGGCTCTAGGCCGGAGATCATCCCGTCGTCGAGCAGGACGGCGGCATGGACGACGCCACGCACCGGCGCATGTTCGCGCGCAACCCGCTCGACAAGCGCCTGCACGGCTTCGGCGTTCGTCACGTCGAGTGCGGCAGTCACGATCCGGGCGCCGCTCGCACGTAGCGTTTCGAGTTCACCTTCGAGGTCCGGTTCGATCACGCCGCGGCGTGAGGCGAGCACGATGGTGCCCGCGCCCTTTTTCGCGAGCCATTGCGCGGTCGCGAAGCCAAGGCCGCCAAGACCGCCCACGACAAGATATGCCCCGTCCTTGCGGGCCGAGAACGTGAGTTTGGTCGCATCCGGCACAGCGCGTCGCGCCGGACGGATCACGATCTTGCCGACATGCTCGGAAGCCTGCATCAGGCGGAAAGCCGTGCCGATCTCATGCGCTTCGAAGACACGGTAGGGCAGCGGCTTCAGGTCACCTGAGGCGAAGAGCGCCGACATTTCGGCCATCATCGCCTCGACGTAAGCGCGGTTGTGCGCAAGCAGTTCGTCGAGGTCGACGCCGAAATACGCGATATTCCGCACGAAAGGGCGCAGGCCGAGCCGGGTGTTGTCGAGATAGTCGCGCTTGCCGAGTTCCACAAAGCGACCGAACGGTTTGACGAGGTGGAAGCTCGCCTCCATCGCTTCGCCGGCCAGAGAATTGAGCACCACATCGACGCCGCCTAGTTCCTGCCGGATGGCTTCGGCAAAGCGGTTCTGGCGGGAATCATAGGCAAGTTCCGCACCGGCTGCCCGCGCGATGGCACGCCGGGCCGGTGAAGAGGCGGTGGCGACGACGCGGGAGCCTGCGCGGCGCGCGAGTTGGATCGCAGCCAGCCCGACGCCACCCGCGCCGCCGTGGATCAACACGCTCTCGCCCTTGCCGATCGCGGCCCGCTTCATAAGCGAGAACCAGGCAGTCGCGAAAGCCACCGGAATGGTCGCCGCAGCCTCAAGGTTCACGCCCGAAGGCACCGGGAAGAAATGCCAGGCCGGGGCAACAAGGTGCGAGGCGAAGGTATTCGCGGCAAAGCCCATGACGGCATCGCCGGGCTTCAAGGCGCTCACGCCTTCTCCGACGCGGGCGACCCTGCCGGAACACTCGAAGCCGAGCGCGGCGCCGGTCAGCCCCGCGCCGAGCAGGTCGTCATCGAGAATGCCGAGGCCGACGAGCAGATCACGGTAATTGAGGCCGACCGCCGCGACCTCGATCTCGATCTCTCCCGGTCCCGGTGTGCGGCGCTCCGCCTTCACCCAGCCGAAACTGTCGAGGCGACCGGGGTGCTCGAAACGTAGCACGGTTCGCTCCTCGCCCTCGATCGGTTGGGGAACGAAAAGGCCACGGCGCATCCTGACAGCGTAGATTTGGCCCGAACGGATGGAGAGTTCGAGTTCGTTCCCGGAAAACGCCAGGGCCTGCCGGACGAGCGCAGCCGCTTCCGTGGCGTCAAGTCCGCTTTCGACGTCGATCAGGCGGAGGTCAACGCTCGGGAACTCATTGATGGCAACGCGCATGAAGCCGCGGATACTGGCGCCGAGCGGGCAAGGTTTTCCCTGCTCCTCGATCGCGCCTTGCGTGACGACGGATACCCGGACGTTCGAGCCCGCGGCTTCGAGACTTTCGATCAGTTCCTTGAGCGCTTCGATATGGCGGGCTACAGTGTCGAGGGCTGCCCCGGCATCCTCGCCGATGACGTAAACGAGGTGAGCGGGTGCGCCCTCGCCTGCAGCGAGACGAGCGACTTCGCCCGTTCCTGCCATGCCGGTCGCCCCACCGGCGAGTTCCTCGCCGAGTGCACCAGACGCAGGCGTAACGAGGATAAACCGGCTATCGACCGTATGCTGTTTGCGGGCCTTCAGGCGTCCGACAACAAGCGCGCCGAGCCCGTCCACCGCGTCTTCTTCGATAAGATCGACGGCTCCGGCCGCACGGAGCGACCGCAGGATGTCGTTCCGGCTCGGAATGCGCGTCAACGCGGCTTCGTGCGCTTCGGCGTCTTCCAGCCAGCCGGACCAGAAGCCGCACAGGAAATCGAGGGCGGAATCGGCGCCCGGCGCAACGGAGACGACCACGCCCGCTTCGCGGATGAGGTCTGTAACGGGGGCGAGAGGCGGAACGCCGCCGACGCTAGCCAGCATGTCAAAGGCGAGCGGGGTTTCGAGCGCCGATTCCGCTTCGAGATCGAGATACTCGAATCGAGGCGAATAGCGTGCCATCGCCCGCGCATTGTCGATCGCCTTCCGGTTCGGCGCGGCGAGCGTGAGCTCGATCGCATCCGCGTCGACCAGCGGCTGAAGTGCATGGATGGCGCCCGCATGCCAAGGGTGCGCGAGCAGGACGCGCAACGGACGGCGGGCGAGGATCGCGAGCTGGGCCGTCTTCTCGCACAACTGGTTCAATGCACCGCGAACGAGCACCGACCCCGTCTCCATTTCCTCGATCAGCGCGGGGGAGGGGATCAGCGGCTTGCCCTGCGCAATCACATCCGCGCCAAGCGCAAGCGCCTGCGCGGCGAGGCGCAATTCGAGCGTCGCCTCGGGGAAATTCGTCATCAGCGTCGAGAGAATGACGTCGGGCGGTGGCAGCGGACATTCCGTCTTCAACTGGCCGTCACTGAACAAGCCGAAGCCTTCGAGCACGATCCGCGCGGTTTCAAGACGCGCGCGCGAAGCCGGTGGCACGTGACCGGTCTCGACGAGCTTCGCGGGATCGAAGGCGCCATCGGGCGCGAGCGCAATCGCAAGACGGTGGGCGAGCGAGACAGAGAACGCGCGCATGACGAGCCAAGCCGGTGCGGTCTCGGCCTGCGGGCGCGTCGCCGCTGGCGGCAGACGAATTGGATCGCCGGTAAACGGCAGGCGCGCGAGCGTGAAGGTCCGGTCCGCGACGGTGGCGCGGGAGAGGATCAGCGCCTGCAGCACGGCGGCCTCAACCGAGGCGATCATCTCGCCCTCGGCGTCGAAGAGGTTGATGGCGATAGTCTTGAAGCGATCGGTCTCGTGGGTCAGCAACGTGACCGTTCTCGTGACCGTCGCGCCATGCTTGAAGAGTTCGATCCGGCGGAACCGGACCGGCAGATGCGCCTTCTTCTCGCCCTCCTTCTGCGGCCGCGAGATGAAAAGGCCATGGAACGAGGCGTCGAGCGAAAGCGGGCTGATGACATGGAGGTCGTTGTAGGCGCCGAGCCCGTCCGGGTCCGGCGCGGCGAGCGTCGAAACCGTCGTCACCGCGTCACGATAGCTTTTCGTGACCAGCGCGAAATGCGGGCCGTAGTCGAGCCCTGCGCGGGTGGCTTCGGCATAGACCGCCTGCGCCGTGTCATGCACGGTATCGGCCGGCACGGGTGGTAACAGCGGTTTGCCGGGGCCGCGCCTTGCCGGCTCTATGGTGCCGCGGGCATGGAGCACCCATTCCTGCTCGGAAAAGCGCTTTCGTGACCAGATCTCGATCCCGCCTGTCGCTTCGGCATAGCGCGTCGAAACCTCGCGTGTTTCACCCTCGGCGATTGCCAACGCGCGCGTGACGTCGAATTCTGGGATTTCGAGCGGAATCTCGCCGAAGAGATCGCGCCCGGCAGCGAGCGCCATTTCGATCAACCCGGCTGCCGGCACGATTACCCCGCCATCCACCCGATGATCGGAGAGATAGGGCACGAGCGCGATATCGATGAGGTTGCGCCATTCAGGCGAACCGTCCGCCATGCGTTCGCCAAGCAGCGGATGGCGCGCGCCAGCACCCCACATGCGCCCGAAGGCGAGCAGTGCCTCATGCGTCGCGGGCAGCGCATAATCCTGCCGCTGGAACGGATAGGGCGGCAATCGCATCGCCGCGCCGGGCTCGCCGAACAGGGCCGTGCGGTCGACATTGGCGCCGAAAACCGCCAGCCGTGCCAATGTGCCGGTCACCGGGTCGATTGCAGGGGTATCCTTCTGGCCGAGGCTGGCGATCACCTCGGCATTGCCGGACTCACGAAGGATCTCGGCTGCGGGACCGACGAGAATCGCACGCGGGCTCAGCTCGATGAAAAGGCCGGCACCGGCTTCTCGCGCCCTGCGCAGCGCGGGTGCAAAAAGAACCGTCTGGCGGACATTGCGCCACCAGTAGTCGCCGGAGAGTTCCGAGCCGGCGAGGATATCGCCGGTAACGGTTGAGATGAAGGGAACGGGGCAATCCCGTCCCCGGATCTGGACAAGGTCAGCCACCATCGCTTCGCGGAGCGGATCGAGAAGCGAGGAGTGGAATGGGTAGTCGATATCGAGCGCGATCGTCGCCAGCCGCTGCTTGCGACAATGGCGCGAGAAGGCCGCGATCGCCTCCGCGGGACCCGTTACGGTCGTCGAGGTCGGCGCATTGACGGCGGCGATCTCGATCCTGGCAAGATTGCTCGCCTCGATCTGGGCCTCGACCGAAGCGCGATCAGTGGCGACGACCAGCATGCGGCCGAGACCGCGTGCACCTTCCTGGTGACGCGAGCGCTCGTAGATCAGCCGGACAGCATCGGCACGGGTGAGCGCGCCGCTGGCTTCGGCCGCCGCAACCTCGCCGACGCTGTGGCCAAGCACGGCCGCCGGGAGGATGTTATAACGGCGCAAGACGCCAGCGAGGGCGGACTGGATCGCAAAGATCAGCGGTTGGCTGACGGAGGTTTTCTGCAACTCGTCGGGGTCAACGCCATCGGCGATCGCCGCACGCAGCGACCAGCCGGCAATGGGCGCGAACAGCGCGTCGATTTCGTCGATTTCGGCGCGGAACAGTGCATTCGCGGCATAGGCAGCCCGCCCCATCTCCGGGAACTGCGAACCATTGCCGCTGAAAATGAACCCGACGGCATGGGCTTCCGCCGAGATCTGCGCGGTTTCGAGCCCGCCGGTCGCCTCGCCATCGCGCGCGAAGGCCTCGAGCGTGTCCGCCAGCGCCTCCCGCGCCGCAAGGGGAGCGGCGAGGCGCGCCTTCAACAGGTCTTGCTGGTGGCCCAGAGCGCGTGCCAGGGCAACGGCATCTGTGCCGTCGCGCAGCCGATGAGCGATGTCGGCCGCCTTGCGCTGAAGCGCCGGCAAGGTTGCTGCCGTAACCAGCATCAGCGGCGGCGCGTCGAGGCGCGCACCGGGGACGGCCTTGGATGCAGCATTTCCGACTGCCTGCCGTTCGCTCATGCGGGGCGCGCGAAGCACCACATGGGCATTGGTGCCGCCGAACCCGTAGTTGCAAACGCTTGCCATGAGCGGATCGTTGCCGGAAGACAGCAGCGGCAGCGGCCGGGCATTGGGAGCAAGGTTCAACGCGGAGAAGTCGATGGTCGTGTTCACGCGTTCGAGGAACAGTGAGCGCGGCAATTCGCCATGCTCGAAGGCCAGCACGGACTTGAGGAGGCCGGCGAGGCCCGAGGCGGCTTCGAGATGGCCGATGTTCGATTTCGCCGAGCCGATCGGCAGCGGTGCCTTGCGATGGCGCGCGATGGCGGTGCCGATCGCGGTCGCCTCGATCGGGTCGCCGACCTTGGTGCCGGTGCCGTGTGCCTCGACGAAAGCCAGCCGGTTCGGATCGAAAGACAGGTCGTTGTAGAGATCCTCGATCAGGCGCCGCTGACCATCAAGCGAGGGGAGCGAGATGCCGGAAGTCCGCCCGTCGGAGTTCGTCGCCGCGCCCATGAGCACCGCGCGCACCGAATTGCCGTCCGCCACCGCGTCTTCCAGCCGGCGCAGCACGAAAACCACGCCACCCTCGGAGCGGACATAGCCATCGGCATCCTGCGAGAACGGGCGCGACAAGCCTGTTGGCGAGAGCATGCGTGCCTGCGAAAAGCCGATGAACGGTGCCGGCGAGAGCAGCAGGTTGACACCGCCGACGATCGCCATGTCGATTTCGCCCTGGCGCAGCGCGTTCATCGCCTGATTGACGGCGACGAAGGAGGACGAGCAGGCTGAATCGAGCGTGAAGCTCGGCCCATGCAGATCGAAACTGTATGAAATCCGGTTCGACAGGATCGACAGTGAGTTGCCGGTCATGAAATGGCTTTCCATGACCGCCGGATCGTGCGAGGCGCCGCTCTGGTAATCCACGAGCGAGGCGCCGACATAGACGCCGACGTTCCTGCCGGAAAGCGAAAGCGGTGCGACCCCGGCATCCTCGAGTGCGTGCCAGGTCAGCTCCAGCAGCAGGCGCTGCTGGGGATCCATCTGCTGGGATTCGCGCGGTGAGATTCCGAACGGCACGGGATCGAAGGCGGCGGGATCATCGAGATAGCCGCCGGCGAAGGTATAGGTGAACCCGGGCTCCGGTTCGCCAGTCCGCAGGAAACGCTCGACGCTCCAGCGGCCATGAGGACGCGCGCGCACGCTGTTCCTGCCCTCGCGCAGGAGGGTCCAGTAGGCGTCGACCGACCCGGCGCCCGGTAGGCGTGTAGCCACGCCGATGACCGCGGTTTCACTCAAGACGGAGCACGTCTTTTCCATCATCAATAAACTATACCCGCAGGGTCCATCGCAGGGCAAAGCCCGCTTGTACAGGGAATGACTACCTAGGCTTTTGTTAAGACGCGCTGGCAATGTCAATGCCGCAGGGGGCCAAAAAGGTGTGGGGGCAACCCAGATGTTGTGCGCTGACGCACATGAGCAGGCGATGGACGACAATGCTGGCCTTTTTGTTTTTCACTCGCTAATGCAGGCGGAAAGAGTTTGGTATTCCGGTTTCGGCGGATTGTGACATGACCAAAACAGCCTTGATCACGGGCGTAACCGGCCAGGATGGCGCCTATCTCGCCGAACTGCTGCTCGCCAAGGGGTATCGTGTCCACGGCGTCAAACGGCGTTCGTCCTCCTTCAATACCGGGCGGATCGATCATCTGTATCAGGATCCGCACGAGCGCGATGTCCGATTCTCGCTCCACTATGGCGACATGACGGATGCGACCAACCTCATCCGGATCGTGCAGGAAACCCAACCGGACGAGATCTACAATCTCGCGGCGCAATCGCACGTCCAGGTATCGTTCGAGACGGCGGAATATACCGCGAATGCTGATGCGATGGGCACATTGCGACTTCTTGAGGCAATTCGAATCCTCGGTCTCGAGAAGAAGACCCGGTTCTATCAGGCCTCGACTTCCGAGCTTTATGGCAAGGTGCAGGAAGTGCCGCAGAGCGAGACAACGCCGTTCTATCCGCGCTCGCCCTATGCCGCGGCGAAGGCCTATGCTTTCTGGATCACGGTCAATTACCGCGAGGCTTATGGACTGCATGCCTCTAACGGCATCCTGTTCAATCACGAGAGTCCGTTGCGCGGCGAAACCTTTGTCACCCGCAAGATCACGCGTGCGGTGGCGGCGATCCACCATGGATTTCAGGATTGCCTCTATCTCGGCAATCTCGACGCGAAGCGCGACTGGGGCCATGCCCGTGATTACTGCGAGGGCATGTGGCGGATGCTCCAGCAGCCTACGGGAGACGACTATGTGCTCGCTACCGGCGAGACGCATGCCGTCCGCGAGTTCGTCGAGCGGGCCTTCGCCGCGATCGATATCACGATCGAATGGCAGGGTTCCGGCGCCGGCGAGAAGGGACGTGATATCAAGACAGGGCGAACACTCATCGCGATCGATCCCCGTTATTTCCGGCCCACGGAGGTCGATCTTCTGATCGGCAATCCGGCCAAGGCGCTGGACCGGCTCGGTTGGCGCCATACGACAGGTTTCGCGGATCTCGTGCGGGAGATGGTCGAAGCCGACCTCGACATCGTGCGTCGCGAACGCGACCGACTGGGCCGGCACGATTGAGGCCGGCGATGGCGAAGCTGTTCGATCTTGCCGGGAAACGCGTCTACGTCGCCGGCCACCGCGGGATGGTCGGGGGCGCCGTTGTCCGCGCGCTCCACGCTCGCGGTATCGCGCCGGTTGTCGCGACACGGGCCGAGTGCGATCTGGAGCGTCAGGCCGATGTCGAGCGCTGGTTCGGAGTCAACCGGCCGGAAGTCGTCGTCCTCGCGGCGGCCCATGTAGGGGGGATCCACGCTAACAACAGTTTCCCGCGCGATTTTCTCTACCGGAACCTGATGATCGCCTCGAACGTGATCGAGGCCGCCTATCGGAGCGGTGTCACGAAGCTGATCTTTCTCGGCTCGTCGTGCATTTATCCGAAGTTTGCGAACCAGCCGATCCGGGAAAAGGAGTTGCTGACAGGTAGCCTCGAACCCACCAACGAGTGGTATGCAATCGCCAAGATCGCCGGAATCAAGCTCGCCCAGAGCTATCGCCGGCAGTTCGGCGCGGACATGATTTCACTGATGCCGGCCAATCTTTACGGCCCTGGCGACAACTACCACCCCGAGCACAGTCATGTGATCGCCGCGCTGATCCGCCGGTTCCACGAGGCGAAGGAAACCGGCGCTCCGAGCGTGACGGTATGGGGCTCCGGAACGCCGCGCCGGGAGTTCCTGTTCGTCGATGACCTCGCCGAGGCGACGATCCACACGCTCGAGCACTATTCGAACGAGATGCACCTCAACTGCGGCACCGGTGAGGACGTCACCATCGCGGAACTTGCCGGTCTTGTGGCGGAAACCGTCGGCTATGCCGGCGAACTCGTGTTTGATCTCTCGAAGCCGGACGGCACGCCGCGCAAGTTGCTGAACGTCGAGCGGATCAAGGCGCTGGGCTGGGAACCCCGGACAGACCTGAAATCCGGTCTCGCCTGTGCCTATCGCGATTTTCTCGCCGGTGGCGGTCGAGCACGCTGAGCCCGCTCCGCGCCACCCGCATGTAAACCCCGCTCCGGAAATTCCGCGAGAAAGCGCCCGGATGCTGTGCTAACGATTCCGCACATGCAGAGAACGCGAATCCCCGGTGAAGACCTTTTCGGAGAGCTGTTCCGACGTTGGCGCAGCGCGACGGTGGCGGTCGCGCTGTTTTCGGCGGCTGTCAATCTTCTGGGGCTGACGGGCTCCTTTTACATGCTCCAGGTCTATGATCGCGTGTTGGCGAGCCGCAGTGTCGAGACACTGGTGGCCCTGTCGGTGCTGGCGCTGGGGCTTTTCGCCCTGCAGGGCTTTCTGGAGGTCATCCGCAGTCAGGTGACCCTTCGCATCGGCCTCGCGGTCGAGCGTGATCTTCTCCAGCCGGTGCACGAGCTTCTGCTTCACCCGCCTCGCATGGGGCATGCGCCGGCCGAGGCGACCCAGCCTTTGAGGGATGTCGAGGCGATCCGCACATTCGTCGCCTCTCCGGGGCCGCTTGCCCTGATGGATCTGCCGTGGGTTCCGTTCTATCTGTTCGTCGTCTTCCTGCTTCATCCCTGGCTCGGCCTGCTCTCGCTGGGCGGCATGGCGGCTCTTGCTGCGATCGCCATCGCCACCGAGCGCAGCATGAAACGGCACAGTCTCGAATTCTCCCATGCCGCGGCCAAGCGGCACGAGGCGGCGGAATCATCGCGGCGACACGTCGAGGTCTTGAAGGCGATGGGGTTCGCAGATCGCGCGGCGCATCGGTTCTTCCGGGAATCGGGAGCGATGTTCCGTGCTCATCTGCGCATTGCCGATATTGCCGGAACGCTCGGCGCGATCTCGCGCACGATCCGCATAGTCCTGCAATCGGCTATTCTCGGCCTTGGCGCCTTTCTGGTCATCCGGGGGCAGATGAGCGGCGGCGCGATCATCGCCGCCTCGATTCTTTCGGGGCGGGCGCTCCAGCCGGTCGATCTTGCGATCGCCCATTGGAAAAGCTTCGTTGCTGCGCGGCAGGCACGCATCCGGCTTTCCGTGATGCTCAGAGCCCTGCCGGCACAGCCGCAGCGGGTCGATCTGCCACTGGCGCACCAGCAGGTCGCGGTCGAGGATGTGACTGTTGCCGCCCCGGCGAGTCGGCAGCCGATCGTGCGGAATATCCGCTTCGTCCTGAAGCCGGGCGACGGGATGGCCATCGTCGGGCCGAGCGGTGCCGGGAAATCGACGATTGCGCGCGCAATCGTTGGTGCGTGGCCGGTTCTTTCCGGCCATATCCGCCTTGATGGCGCGCCGCTCGATCAATGGCCGGATAGCAGCCTCGGCCAGATGATCGGCTATCTGCCGCAGGATACCGAACTGTTCGACGGGACGATCGCGGAGAACATCGCGCGTCTCGATCCCGACGCAAAGGACGAAGATGTCATCGCGGCGGCCCGTGCCGCAAATGTGCATGACATGATTCTCCGGATTCCCGGCGGTTACGCGGCGAGACTGGGCGAAGGCGGGCATAATCTGTCGGTCGGGCAACGGCAGCGGGTGGGCCTTGCGCGCGCTCTCTACCGCGAACCCTTCCTTGTGGTGCTCGACGAGCCCAATGCCCATCTCGACGCGGAGGGCGAGGAGGCACTCGGGCAGGCCTTGCGCCGCATCCGCGAGCGCGGCGGCATCGTCATCGCGATATCGCATCGACAGGGCATACTCGCCAACGTCAACCTGGTCGGTGTGATGCGGGACGGGTTCCTTGTGGATTTTGGCCCGCGAGATGCGATCCTGAAGAAGCGATCGGAAACCAGAACTCCTGCGCGACCGCAACCGGAGAGCCGGCCCAATGTGCAGGCGATCCGACCGTTCCAGATATCCTGGCCGGCGCAAGGGCCTGTGGCTTCGGCCGTTCAGGGGGCAGCTATGTCGCCCGATCCGAAGTCGGATACTTGAGATGCAGCCCGGCGAAACGCCCCGCACGGCTTCTCCCCTTCCGACCGTTCCCTCGACGGTCGGGCACATCCGCCTCGGAATCTGGGTGGGGCTCGGCGCGTTCTTTGCCATCGTCGGCTGGCTGGCCGTCGCCGAACTGACCGGCGCGATTGTTGCCCAGGGGCTTGTCGTCGTCGAGGGCGAGCCAAAGAAGGTCCAGCACCAGATCGGTGGCGTCGTCGGCGAGCTTCTGGTGAAGGAAGGCGGGCACGTCGCGGCGGATCAGGTGATGATCCGGCTCGATATGACCATTCCGCGCTCGCAGCTTGCGCAGATCGAGACGCAACTGGCCCAGTTGGTCGGCCGCCGCGCCCGGCTCGAAGCCGAGCGGGACGGCCGGGACGCCGTTGTTTTTCCCGTCGGTTTCGCGGCTGGCAGCGAGGAAGAGCGTCAGGTCGCGGCACGCGAGCGCCTTTACCTTCACGAGAGCCGCGAGACACGGCGCCAGCAGGCGGAGCAACTAATCGAGCGTATCGGCCAGTATGAGCGCGAGGTCGAGGGGACCGGGGCGCAGATCGCCGCCAAGAGTAAGGAAATCGAGCTGATCGCGGTCGAACTTTCGGGTGTGGAGGTGTTGTTCCGGCAAAATCTCATTCCGATCTCGCGCATCACCGCTTTGCAAAGGGAAGTCGCGCGGCTTGGTGGTGAGAAGGGCTCGCTTGAGGCCTCCGTTGCCAAGGCGCGCGGGCAGATCGCCGAGATCCGCATCCAGCTCCTGTCGCTCGAACAGCGGGTGAAGGCGGATGCCGTCAAGGAACTGGGCGAGGTGGAAGCCTCGATCGCCCAGCTTGTCGAGCGGAAAGTGGCGGCGGAGGACCAGCTGCGGCGCATCGATATCCGGGCGGTTCAATCTGGCTTCGTGCATCAATTGCGTGCGCATCATGTCGGCGCGGTGATCGCCCCAGGCGAAACCGTGATGTTGATCGTGCCGGATCAGGAACGCCTCGTTGCCGAATTCCGCGTTTCGCCGACCGAGATCGACCAGATTCGTCTCGGGCAACCGGCACGGTTGCGCTTTTCGGCCTTCAACAGCCGGACGACGCCCGAGATCGGCGCGCGGGTCATCCGCGTCGCGCCCGACATCACGCGGGACAGCGCAAACGGCGCGATGTATTTCGTCGTTCGGGCCGGGGTCGAGCAGGCGGAGCTGGCCCGGCTTGGCGGGCATGCCATCAGCCCCGGAATGCCGGTGGAGATTTTCGCCGAAACCGGACGGCGGACGGCGCTCAATTATCTCTTCAAGCCGCTGCTCGATGCTTTTGACCGCGCCTTTCGTGAGCGATAGGTCGCCCGCGTCGCGGGCTAGGTGAGGGAATACGTCGTCCAAGTCCTAACCCATTCCATTGTTGTTCATTTTTTTGCGCGCATAGAGAGATGGCGTGAATGGTCACGCAATCTGGGGTCCTGTGTTCGGCAAGAATGCGGACTTCCGCTGGCTTTCTGTCGAGACAATATCCGATGAACACAAAGCGTATTCGCAAGGCCGTTTTCCCCGTGGCTGGTCTGGGGACGCGGTTTCTCCCTGCCACGCGGGCCATCCCCAAGGAGATGCTGACGGTTGTGGATCGACCCGTCATCCAGCATGTCGTGGATGAAGCGCGCGCTGCCGGGATCGAGCATTTCGTGTTCATCACGGGGCGCAACAAGCATGTGATTGAGGATCATTTCGACCGCCAGTTCGAGCTTGAGGCGACGCTCCGTGGCCGCGGCAAGGAAAAGGAACTCGCCATGCTCGATGCGGACACACCTGCCGCGGGCGCGACGAGCTTCACCCGTCAGCAGGTTCCGCTCGGCCTCGGCCACGCGGTCTGGTGCGCGCGCGACATCATCGGCGACGAGCCGTTCGCGCTGCTTCTCCCGGACATGCTCCATCTCGGCACAAAGCCCTGCCTTGCGGAGATGATGGAGGCCTACAACGCCAGGGGCGGAAATCACATCGGCGTCTATCCCGTCGCCGAGGACGAGACGCACCAGTATGGCATCGTCGATATCTCGGGATCGAGGGACAAGGTCGCGCCGATCGCGCGTATGGTCGAGAAGCCGGCCAAAGGCACGGCGCCGTCCAACCTTGCGATTTCCGGTCGTTATATCCTGCAGCCGGAAATTTTCGACCTGCTCGCGAAGCAGGAGCGCGGCGCTGGCGGGGAGATCCAGCTCACGGATTCGATGGTGACACTGGCGAAGTCCCAGCCGTTTCATTCCGTGCGTTTCGACGGCAAGGTCTACGACACCGGCTCGAAGCTCGGCTTCCTTGCTGCGAATGTGGCCTACGGCCTCGCCAATAAGGAGCTTGCCGGCGACTTCCGCGCGATCATCGATGCGCACATCGGCTGAACGGGTTAGCCGGGGTAGTGATGCCAAACGCCGGTCGGGTCGCGGATCTCGGTCTCACCGGATGCTGAATTACGCAAGTAATTTTCATTGACCGGCACCTTGCCGTGCCCGTCCGGCAGGTCGAGCACATAGGTGGGAATTGCGTACCCCGAAAGCGTGCCGCGCAGGCCCGCGTGCAGCGCCTGCCCTTCGGCAAGCGAAAGGCGGAAATGCCCGGTACCCGGCGCGAGATCGGGGTGGTGGAGATAGGCGGGGGTCACCCGGTTCGCCGCCATTTCCAGAAACAGCGCCCGCAACGTCGCGACATCATCATTGACGCTGCGCAGCAGCACGCTTTGCCCGAGGAGTGCGATACCGGCATCGGCCAGCCGCGCCAGCGCCGCACGCCCTGCCGCAGAGAATTCCCGCGCGTGGTTGGTGTGGACTGTCACGTAATTCGCCTTGCCGGGAAATCTGAGAGCGGAAACCAGCGCCGGGGTGATGCGCTCGGGCGCGACGAGCGGCACGCGCGAATGCCAGCGCACAAGGCGGATGTGCGGCATCTGCGCAAGACGCGCGCCCAGCGCCTTGATGCGCCGCGCGGAGAGCATCAAGGGGTCGCCACCTGTGAAAATCACCTCCCTGATGCCGGGCTGCGCCGCGATATAAGCGAAAACCGTGTCGAGTTCCGCCTCCGTCAGGTTGCCGTCGCCTGATGGGCCGACCATCTCGCGACGGAAGCAAAACCGGCAATAGACCGGGCAGGTGTGCGTGATCTTGACCAGCACCCGGTCAGGGTAGCGATGCACGAGGCCCTTCACGGGGCTATGCGGGTGATCGCCGATCGGATCGGGGGTTTCGACTGACGTTGTGACCAGCTCGTTCGCCGTGGGCACAAACTGGCGCGCGATCGGATCATCCGGGGTGGTGATCAGCGCGCGCATCGCCGGCGAGAGCGCGATCGCATAGCGCGCCGCGACCGCCTCAAGCGCGGGATCGGCATTTCCGATCAGCCCCTCGGCGGCCAGCGCTTCAAGCGTGGTCAGCGGCTTGCTCATGGCGCGCCATCCTCGAAGGGGGAGGGCGTAAAGATCACATCTTCCACCCGCTCTACGCCCGCTGCGAGCATCGCCAGCCGGTCGAACCCCAGCGCGATGCCGGAAGCAGGCGGCATATAGGCGAGCGCGTCGAGAAAATCCTCATCGAGCGGGTAGCGCTCACCGTAGAGGCGTTCCTTTTCCGCCATGTCGGCCTCGAAGCGTGCGCGTTGCTCATTCGCGTCGGTCAATTCGCCGAAGGCATTCGCCAGTTCGATGCCGCAGACATAAAGCTCGAAGCGCTCGGCGAACCGCGGGTCGTCGGGGCAGGGGCGGGCAAGTGCCGCCTCGGATATCGGGTAGCGATCGAGGATCGTTGCGCGGCCATTGCCAAGGTTCGGTTCGATCTTCTCGGAGAGGATGCGCGAGAAAATGTCTGTCCATGTATCGTCCGGCGCGACGCGGATGCCGATGCGCTGGGCGGCTTCGCGAAATGAGTTGGCGAGAAAGTCCCGGTCTGGTCCTTCCTCTTCGAGGGCGCTGGCTGCCAGCCGTTCGAATTCAAGAGGGAGATCGATCCCCGCATGACGCTGAAAGGCTTCGACCACGCTGAGCCGCTCCGGTTCCGCGAAGGCGTCGCAAACCCGGTCCCGGAACCGGAATTCCCGCCGCCCCCCGATTTCGCCGGCAAGGCGGAGCAGGGCGGCGCAATCCGCCATCAGCGTGGTGTAATCCTCGCCGGCGCGATACCATTCCAACATCGTGAACTCGCCGGCATGAAGGGGTGAGGCCTCCCGCGCCCTGAAAACCGGCGCGAACTGGAAAATGCGCTCCTCTCCGGCGGCCATGAGTTTCTTCATCGCGAATTCGGGTGAAGTGTGGAGATATCCCGTGCGTTGTTGCTCCCCGAAGGCGGTCCATTCGGCGTGCATCGCGTGGAGATGTGTCTCGTTGCCGGGCGAGACCTGCAGGATGCCGGTCTCGACCTCCCAGAAATCGCGGGCCTCGAACCAGCCGCGCATGGCCGCCTTCAGCCGCGTGCGTGTCATCAGGCCCGGCCGGCGTGCGGCATGGCGATGGCGGCTCCAGAAGGGCGTTGGGGCGGGCACGGGGTTTCCGGTTCCTCGGGTTGGTACGGCGAAACGATGTTTCAGCTTGGCGTTTCAAGGCCAAGCGTTTAAGGGAGCGCCTCGGATTTCATTTCAAAGCGCCGCTTTAAAGCAGGAACAACCGGGGTTCAACGTGGTCAGGGTCATCGCCTCCTCTATCCGCAAGGGCAACATCATCGAGCTCGACGACAAGCTCTATTCGGTCATCTCCGCCGAGAGCTTCTTCCCGGGCAAGGGCACGCCGACGACGCAGATCGACGCGCGCCGCCTGTCGGACGGCGTCAAAACCACGGTTCGCTATCGCACCACCGAGCAGGTCGAGAAGGCTTTCGTCGAGGAGAAGGACTACACCTATCTCTACGGCGACGATGACGGCTTCACCTTCATGGATCAGGAGAACTTCGAGCAGGTCGTGGTCTCGAAGGATGTGGTCGGCGACGGCATTCCCTACCTGCAGGAGAACATGGCCTGCAAGATCGGCGTCTACAACGGCGTGCCGGTGACGATCGTCCTGCCGCAGCGCGTGGTGCTCGATATCGTCGAGACCGAGCCGGTCACCAAGGGGCAGACCGCCTCCTCGTCCTACAAGCCGGCGATCCTCTCGAACGGCGTGCGCACGCTCATCCCGCCGCATGTCACCGCCGGCACCCGCGTCGTCATCAACACGGAAGACGGCAGCTACGTGGAGCGCGCGAAGGATTGATCGTGGTCACTCCGGAAAGTTTGGAGGCCGCCGTAAGGCGGCCTTTTTCATTTGGAGAGGTGCTTCCGCACCATCTCCGCTCGCGGGATCGGCGCGACGGCACCGTAACCCTCGGTCGAGAGCGCGGCGGCAACGGCAGCATAGCGCCCCGCCTCGGCAATCGAATCGCCCGCGATCAGGCGCGCGACGAAGGATCCACCGAAGCAATCGCCCGCGCCGGTGGCATCGACCGGCTTGCAGGGATGCGGCGGAATGCGGTGGCGCGATTTTCCATCTGCCACCAGCGCGCCATCAGAGCCGAGCTTCAGCGCGACGATTTTCGCGCCTTTCGCGAGGCACCAATCGACCAGTGCGTCAGGTTCCTGAAGTCCGGTAATGGCAACGATATCGTCATAGCTCGGCAGCACGACATCCGCGAGCGCGATCACATCGCTCATGATCGCCCGCGCACGGTCCTTCGACCACAGCTTGAGGCGCAGGTTGGTGTCGAACGAAACGAGCGTCCCGCCTTCCCGCGCGGCATGGATCGCGGCGTAGCAGGCGTCGCACGCGTTATTCGAAATCGCCAAGGAAATCCCGGAAAGGTGCAGCGCCTTCGCGGCCTTGATCGCCGTGACCGGCACATCCGCCGGAGCATAGAGGCTGGCGGCGGAACCCGCACGGGCAAAGGTGAACTCGTGCCCCGCCGTTCCATGCGTCACGAAATACATGCCGGTCGGTGCCTTGGGATTTTCGAGAACCAGGCCGTGATCGACGCCTTCCTCGTCCCAGAGCTTGCGGAACATCACACCGTTGGCGTCGGCGCCGAGCGCGGAGAGATAGCCCGATTGTGCGCCCTGCCGTGCCGCCGCGATGATGAAATTCGAGGTATCGCCGCCGAATCCTTGCAGGAAATTGCGGCCGTCGCCCTCCTTGACCTGATTGTATTCGATCATCGGCTCGCCGAGAGCGAGAATTTCTGGGGCGGGCTTCGGCATGGCGCGTTCCGTTCGGCTGGGGCGGATGCTGCATTTAGCCGCAAAACCTGCATCGTGAAAGTGGTATGGCAGAGTATGCCAGATTGCCGATCTATCGAGGCAGTTGGTCTTGCCGGCCGGACCTGCTAGGAGCCTGCCCGAATATCCGATGGAGCTTCCTGATGAAGATCGTGATGGTTGGCGCCGGCTATGTCGGGCTGGTCTCCGGCGCCTGTTTCGCCGATTTCGGCCATTCGGTGGTCTGCGTCGACAAGGATCCCCGCCGCGTCGCCATGCTGCGCGAAGGCCGCATTCCGATTTTCGAGCCGGGCCTTGCCGATCTCGTCGCCAAGAACATGCGCGACGGGCGGCTCGCCTTCACCGAGGCGTTGGGGCCGTCGATCAAGGGCGCGGACGCGATCTTCATCGCAGTCGGCACACCCTCGCGACGGGGCGACGGCCATGCCGACCTGACCTATGTCTTCGATGCCGCGCGCGAGATCGCGGCGGCACTCGATGGCCCCTGCGTCATCGTCACGAAATCGACCGTGCCGGTCGGCACTGGCGATGAGATCGAGCGGATCATCCGCGAAGCACGGCCGGACGCGGAGTTTTCCGTTGCCTCCAACCCGGAATTCCTGCGCGAGGGCGCGGCGATCAGCGATTTCAAGCGGCCGGACCGGATCGTCGTCGGCGTCGAGGACGAGCGTGGCCGATCGGTGATGAGCGAGGTCTATCGCCCGCTCTATCTCAATCAGGCGCCGTTGCTCTTCACCGGGCGGCGCACTTCGGAACTCATCAAATACGCGGCTAACGCCTTTCTCGCGACCAAGATCACCTTCATCAACGAGATGGCGGATCTCTGTGAGGCGGTCGGCGCGAACGTACAGGAGGTTGCGCGCGGCATCGGGCTCGACAACCGTATCGGCTCGAAATTCCTGCACGCCGGGCCAGGGTACGGTGGCTCGTGCTTCCCGAAAGATACGCTGGCGCTGATCCGCACTGCGAGCGATCATGACGTGCCGGTCAGTATCGTCGAGGCAGTGGTGAACGCCAACGACAAGCGCAAGCGTGCTATGGCGCGGCGGATCATCGCGGCCTGCGGCGGCGATGTGCGCGGCAAGGCGATCGCACTCCTCGGCCTCACCTTCAAGCCCAACACAGACGACATGCGCGATGCGCCTTCGATCGCCATCGTGCGTGCGTTGCAGGATGCTGGCGCGAAGGTCCGCGCCTACGACCCCGAAGGGGTGGAACAGGCAAAGCTCGTGCTGGAAAACGTCGAATATGCGCCGGGCGTCTACGAGTGCGCGGCGGGAGCCGATGCGCTCTGCATCGTGACGGAATGGGACATGTTCCGCTCGCTTGATTTCGCGCGGATCAAGGCGTCGCTGAAGGCACCGGTACTCGTCGATCTCCGCAACATCTATCGGCCGGAAGAATTGCGCGCACTGGGCTTTTCCTATGTCAGCGTCGGCCGCCCGTAATCGCCTCAGGAGATGCATGTCATGACCGATCCGGTTCTGGTCGAAATCACGCGCGGTGGAATCGTCGAGAGTTTTCATCACGGCGCGGTCGCGGTGGTGGATGCCGATGGTGCCACCGTGCTCGCGCTCGGCGATATCGACCGGCCGATCTTCCCGCGCTCGGCGGTGAAAGGTTTTCAGGCCCTGCCGTTGATCGAGAGCGGCGCAGCGGATCGCTTCCACCTTACCGATAGCGAGATCGCACTCGCCTGCGCCTCGCATTCGGGTGAGCCTCGCCATGCCGGCGCTGCCGCGGCAATGCTCGGCAAGGTCGGGCTCGATCTTCGTTGCCTCGAATGCGGCGCGCATTGGCCGATGGGCGAGAAGGCCGCGCGGGCGCTGGCGGCGGAAGGCAAAACCCCGCTCGCGCTTCACAACAATTGCTCGGGCAAGCATGCCGGCTTCATCTGTGTCGCGGTGCAGGAGAAGATCGACCCCAAGGGCTACGTAAAGCCCGATCACCCGCTGATGCGTGAGATCAGCGCCGTGCTTGGTTCGATGACCGGTTACGACCTAGCGAGGACCGCGCGCGGTGTCGATGGGTGCTCGATCCCAACCTTTGCAATCCCCTTGCGCAATATCGCGCATGGCTTCGCGAAATTCGCGACCGGGCAGGGACTGGCACCGGAGCGCGCCAAGGCGGCGGCCCGCCTGCGCAGGGCGGTCGCTGCCGAACCCTTCATGGTCGCAGGCACGGACCGGTTCGATACTGTCATCATGGAAGCTCTGCGCGAGCGCGCCTTCATCAAGACCGGCGCCGAGGGCGTCTATTGCGCGGCCTTGCCGGAAGCCGGTCTTGGCATCGCGCTGAAGATCGAGGATGGCGCGGGTCGTGCCGCCGAGACCGCGATGGCAGCACTGTTGCGCCGGTTCTTGAAACTTGAGGGTGATGCGGCGGCGGTGATTGCGGCCCGGACCGATCACGCCATGGAGAACTGGAACGGCATCGAGGTCGGGCGGATGCGCGCCGGGAAGCTGCTCAGCGCCTGATTCGTGCCCGGCGGATCATCGCGCCGACAAGGGCGGTGAGCGCACGCTGTATGTCGGGAAGGGCAGGGCGGGGATCGTGTTTGCTCTGCCCGCTCCTGCGTGGCATCGGGATATGCACGAAAACGACCTCGGCGCTCATCGGCAGCGCGTCGAGCATGTGCCAATAGGCCGCATTGCAGACATAACGCCCGGTATCGCGCGAGAGGCGGGCCGGGACCCGCTGCTCCCGGAGCGTCGAGACAAGAATCGCGCCGGGATGTCGACCGAAACGAGTGGCCTCGGAACCGCGTTCAAGCTGGAACGCCGCAGGGCGGTTGCCGGAGGCATCCCGATGGTGGATCGAGACCCGGTTCTTCGCCCGCAGTTCCACCCGCAGCCATTTCGCGCGTGCGGCAACTCCGAGCATCACCACGAACGCCGGAGATGGCCCGGCCTGCGCCCGCTCGGTGATCGTCCGCGAGACGATGGAATAGCCGGTGGGAAAAAGAACGCCTTCCATCGTCCAGCCGAGACGTTGCCAACGCGCCGCTGCTGCGACCTTCCGCATCAGGTCGCCGCTCGGGTTGTGGGGAACGCCAGGGAAGGGGCCGAAACCGGTGATCAGCGCATGCGGCATGGACTTGCATGAATTCCTTGATTTGGCCGGAATTCGGAGGCATTCCCGCCGGAGCATTCAGCAGGGAAACTGGCAGGTTTGGCGGCTTCGGTAAATCCGATGCCGGAGGGATGGGGGTTTGACGGGTCGATGACAGGGCTGGCTGAAACACCGGGATTTTCGCGGCGGGCGATGATCGCGCTCGCTCTGGGCCTGCCGCTTGGAGGTTGCATCGGTTCCTCGCGCACCTTCAACGCCCGCGCCGGCGCGGAAGACCTCTCCGCAGATCCGACTTTGCACATCATCACCACGCGCAAGCTGGTGAAGGGCGGCCAGAAATCGCCTTTCTTCGATGCGAGCCGCGGCACGTTGAAATACGCCCGGGCGCGGCTTGAAGCACCGGACGGCTCGATCTTCGGCCAGGTCAATGCCATCGTTTCCGGTGAATTCGCGGTGAAGTCGGTCGAGCTTGTCGAGGGCGCGCCGGCCGCGACTTTTGCCGAAGCGTTGCGCGGACGTGATTCGCTCCTGTTCGTTCACGGCTACAACCAGACCTTCGAGGCTGCGAGCCGCGATGCGGCGCTGCTCTCGAACGGCATCGGTTTCAAGGGCAACACAGCGCTGTTCAGCTGGCCCTCGCGCGCGGGGCTTCTCGACTACGGCTATGATCGTGAATCCGCGATGCTCGCCCGCGATCCGCTGGCGGAAAGCCTCACCGTCGTAGTGCAGGATCCGTTCGGCGCGCGCCTCCATCTCGTGGCGCATTCGATGGGCACGCTGGTGACGCTCGAAGCTCTGCGCATCTTCCGCGATCGCCACGGCGACAGCGCGCTCGACAGGATCGGCGCGATCGTCCTCGCGGCGCCCGATGTCGATGCCGACCTGTTCCGCGCCGCGATCGAACGGCTCGGGCCGTGGCGCAACCGCATGACGATCATCACCGCGACCAATGATCGCGCACTCGATATCTCGCGCCGCATTGCAGGGGGAGAGCGAGCCGGTGCGCTCGGGCGTGAAGCCTTCGAAGGGCTCGGCATCCGCGTGCTTGATGCCACCGAGTTCTCATCCGGCCTGATCCGGCACGATGCCTTCGTCGCCAATGCCGATGTCCGCGCGGCGATCAAACGCGTGATCGAACGCACCTGACAAAAAAGCCGCCCCGGAAGGCGGCTTTTCCAATATCAGATCGCGGGTTCAATCAAACGAACTGGCTGAGGCCGGGGATGGCACCGACGATGGCGCCCATCGTATCCTCGCCGACCTTCTCCTGCGCATAGGCGAAGACTTCCTTGGAGAGCGACTGGATCTGGCCCATGCCGATGCCTTCGCTCATCAGCTGCTGGCCGAGCGCCATCACGCCGCCGCCTGCGCCCATCATGTTCATCAGCCCGCCCATCAGGCCGCCGCCTTCGCCCGCGCCATGCGCCGCGGCAAGTTCGGCCGCGCCCGGCAGGTTCTGGAACATGGTCGAGACCTCGCCTTCCGGCGCATTCTTCTGCAGGAAACCGAGGATCAGGCCGACGGCCTTTTCCGCAACCGCGGGGTCGAGCCCGACATTCTGCACAACCCGGTTGATGAGCTCTTCCATCTGATCCTCCAAAGCGCGGCGCGTTTCCCTGCGCGCGCTTTTTCCGGTTACGCGAAGCCTGTGGCAGTTGCAAGGCGATTAAGTTCATATGTCAACTTTATTTGGCTGTCCGGGAGCACGCGCCAGCATTCCAAGCGCGGCGAAAACCCGCTATAGCCAGCGGGAATGGTCTACGGAGGGACTTATGGCGGGTGAAGACGGCACGATCCTGATCGGCAAGAGCGAAACGAAGTTCGAACGGCTGGTGCTGAAACTGGCCAACCGGCACGGGCTCGTCACTGGTGCCACCGGCACCGGCAAGACCGTGACGCTCCAGAAGCTTGCCGAAGGGTTCTCGGCTGCCGGCGTTCCGGTCTTTACCGCCGACATCAAGGGTGATCTCTCCGGCATCTCCGCGATGGGCAATTCGCTGCCGCCTTTCGTCAATCGTGCGAAGGAAATCGGCGTCGAATACGTTGCGGATCAATTCCCGGTCGTGTTCTGGGATCTTTTTGGCGAACAGGGCCATCCTGTCCGCGCAACGGTCGCCGAGATGGGGCCGTTGCTGCTTGCACGCCTGCTCGAACTCAACGACGTGCAGGAAGGGGTGCTCAACATCCTGTTCCGTTACGCCGACGAGCACGGCCTCCTGCTGCTCGACCTGAAAGACCTGCGCGCCATGCTCTCCGAGCTGGGCTCCAACAAGGAGCTTCAGGGCCAGTTGCAGGCGGCCTACGGCAATGTCTCCTCCGCCTCGGTGGGCGCCATCCAGCGCCAGCTTCTCGTGCTGGAGAACCAGGGCGGGGCCAGGTTCTTCGGCGAGCCGGCGCTCGACATCAAGGATTTCATGCGCATCGAGGATGGGCGCGGCACGATCAACGTTCTCGCGGCTGACAAGCTGATGCAGTCGCCGCGCCTCTACGCGACCTTCCTGCTCTGGCTGCTCTCGGAACTGTTCGAGATCATGCCCGAGGTGGGTGATCCGGAAAAACCCAAGCTCGTCTTCTTCTTCGACGAGGCCCACCTCCTGTTCGAGAACGCGCCGCCCGCGCTGCTCGAAAGCATCGAGCAGGTAGTCCGTCTCATCCGCTCGAAAGGGATCGGCGTTTATTTTGTAACCCAGAACCCGCTCGACGTGCCGGACAAGGTCGGCGCCCAGCTCGGCAACCGCGTGCAGCATGCGCTGCGTGCCTTCACGCCGCGCGAGCAGAAGGCGGTGAAAGCGGCGGCGGAGACCTTCCGTGCCAACCCGAAATTCTCGACTGCGCAGGTCATCACCAATCTCGGCGTCGGCGAGGCGTTGGTCTCGGTGCTCGAAGGCAAGGGCGCGCCCTCGATCGTCGAGCGCACGCTGGTCGCCCCACCGGGTGGCCGCGTCGGGCCGATCACGCCGGAGGAGCGCAAGTCCCTGATGCGCGAGAGCCCGTTCCGCAACAAGTACGCCGAGACGATTGACCGTGAGAGCGCTTTCGAAATGCTGGCGAAGCGCGCCCAGGAAGCGGCAAAGGCGGCTGAAGAGGCGGCCAAGGCCGAATCTGGCGGCGTTGGAGGCTGGCTCGGCGGCATTCTCGGTGGCGGCGGTTCGTCCACCGGCAAGGGCCGGCAGCCGCAATCGATGGCCGAAAAAATCGCAACCTCCGCCGCGCGTTCTGTTGCCTCATCGGTCGGGCGACAGATCGGCACCGCAATCGTCCGTGGCGTGCTGGGGAGCCTCTTGGGGGGGCGGCGCTAGGCTCGCCGCTCAATATACGGTCATGTCGATCTCATAGCGGCGGGCGCCACCGTCGCTGAAAACGATTAGGAAGGAGAATGTCTCCTTCCCCTTGAAGCCTTCGTTCGCGCGGAAATAAACGGTAAGCCCTTCGGTTTTCCGGGCCGAGCAGGCCTTGTATTCGGCGCTGTCGCCGAAATCGGTAAAATCGGTCCGCCAGACCGCTTCGAGCTTCCCGTTCTTTGGCGGCTCGGGGATTGCCATCCGGATCTCACCCATCGGTTCGCAGTCCGGTTTCACATGAGCGGCATGGTGGAGGCGGATTTGCTGAGTCCCGGCGGCAAAGCGGGTCCACTTTCGCGTCTGGCCGGCGCTCGTTTGTGCGAATGCGGTGCTTGCCGCGACGCATAGTAGCAGGGAAAAAAGAGTTCGGGTGGTTGCCAGCATCGTCATCACCGCCACACCGTCGCCTCGACCTCGAAATGGCTCGCGGTACCGTCGTAGTAGACGATAGCGAACTTGAACCTGTCCGTTCCCTTGAAATCCTCGCGTGCCTTATAGATGGCGAAGTTCGCCGGCGCTTTGCGCGAATTGCAGGAATGGCGCGGGTTGTCGCGGGCATAGCTCGGAAAGGCATCGAGCTTTTTCTCATAAAGCGTGCCACCAGTGGGTGGGACGATAACCACGATCCTGTTCGGTTCCAGCAAACCGCATTCGCGATCCATCGCGTAGGCGCGCCGGACCTGGATTTCCTGGCCTCCAACCGCAGTGATCTTGATCAGTTCGGTTTTCTGTCTCGCAGGTGGCGCGGCGCGCTTTCCCTTTGCCCACGCCGGGGCTACGAAAAGCACGATCACCAGGATCGCTGAAAAGGAAAGTCGGGTCGTCATCCGTTCGCACTCCCTCCTGATCGAGCGAGAATGCACAGGGTCATTTGAAGCGGCAAGAGTGAGCACCGTGTTTTTTCCTGCCTTCCTCTCCGGTTTCCTGATCGGCGGTGGATTGATCGTCGCCATCGGGGCGCAGAATGCGTTTGTGCTTCGCCAGGGCATCCGCCGCGAGCATGTCTTCGTGCTGGCGTTGATCTGCTCGCTCTCGGATGCGGCGTTGATCGTTCTGGGGGTAGCGGGGCTCGGCGCGCTGATCGAGCGCTTCCCGGCGCTGCTGAAGGCGGTGACGCTGTTCGGGATAGGTTTCCTGATCTGGTATGGCTGGCTGGCCGCGCGCCGCGCGATGCATCCGCACGCGATGCAGGTTGCCGACGAAGGCCCGGTGCCGCTTGGCAAGGCGGTCGCGACCTGCCTCGCGCTGACCTTCCTCAACCCGCATGTCTGGCTCGATACGGTGATCCTCGTCGGCTCACTCGCCGCGCCCTATGGCGGCTCGGCGCGCGTCGCCTATGCGCTCGGCGCAATCACGGCCTCTTTCCTCTGGTTCTTCTCGCTTGGCTACGGCGCACGCGTGCTGACGCCGCTTTTCGCCAAGCCTATAGCCTGGCGGGTATTGGATGCCTTCATTGCGGTTATCATGTTGGCGATTGCGGGAAAGCTCGGGCTCTGGTTACTTGGCCGGTGACCCTTCCCTCTCCCCAGGCCGGAAAATTCTCCATGTCGCTCGACAAGACACTCGCCCGTATCGATTCCGATCTCGATCAGGCCATTGCTCGCCTCGCCACCCTCATCCGGTATGAATCGGTCGGTGCGGACAGCGCCTACGACAAGCAGACACACGCCTGCGCCGAGCATGTCGTGAAGGATCTGCAATCGATGGGGTTCGAGGCCTCGTCGCGCCCGACGCCGGGTCAGCCTGTCGTCGTCGGTCATCGCCGCCGGCCGGGCAAGCCGCACGTGCTGTTCTACGGCCATTACGATGTACAACCGGTCGATCCCCTCAACCTGTGGGAGGATTCGCCGTTCGTTTCGAAGGTCAAGGAGATCGCGCCGGGTCGCAAGGTCATTACCGGCCGTGGCGCCTGCGACGACAAGGGACAGGTGATGACCTTTCTCGAAGCCTGCCGTGCCACCATCGCCGAAACGGGTGACCTGCCGATTTCTCTCTCGGTGATGATCGAGGGCGAGGAGGAGAGCGGGTCCGTCAATCTCCCTGCGTTTCTTGAGGCCAACGCGGCTGAACTCAAGGCGGACATCTGCCTCGTCTGCGACACCGGCATGTGGGACCGCGAGACGCCGATGATTACCTCCTCGCTGCGCGGGATGCTTTATGAGGAGATCATCGTCCGCGCGGCTGACCGTGACCTGCATTCGGGCATGTTCGGCGGCACAGCACAGAACCCGATCCATATCCTCTCGCGTGTTGTAGCGTCGCTTCACAACGCCGAGGGGCGGATCATGGTGCCGAATTTCTATGACGGCGTGCACGAGACCGGCGCGAACCGCCTCGCCGCTTGGGAGGCGCTCGGGCTGACGGAAGAGGAATTCCTCGGCCAGATCGGCCTCAAATATGCCGCAGGCGAAAGGGATCGCACGCTGATCGAGAAGATGCAGTCGCGCCCGACCTGCGATGTCAACGGCATCTGGGGCGGCTACACCGGCGAGGGCACCAAGACCGTGATCGCGGGCGAGGCGCGCGCCAAGGTCTCGTTCCGCCTCGTCGGCGATCAGGACCCGAAGGCGATCCAGAAGAATTTCCGGGAATATGTCGCAAGCCAGATCCCGCCGGATTGCTCGGTCGAGTTCATCGGCTACAAGGGCAGCCGCGCCGTGCAGGTGCGCGAGGACAGCGCGGACCTGAAGAAGGCCGTCGCCGCGCTCAAGGCCGAGTGGGGCAAGGAGCCCGTGGTGCTCGGCACCGGCGGCTCGATCCCGATCGTCGGCGATTTCAAGCGCGTGCTCGGCCTCGATGCGCTGCTGATCGGCTTTGGCCTTGATGACGACCGCATCCATTCGCCGAACGAGAAATACGACCTCTCCTCGTTCCACAAGGGTCAGCGGAGCTGGGCGCGGATCATCGCAGCGCTGAGCCGATAGCGGGCAAATCGCGCGCTTGTTGACAACATTTTGCAACGGGAATTTAGTCTCCCCCATTATTGGGGCTGCCCGTCAGGGGGAGGCGAAAATGTTGCGCAAGCTCGCATGGGTATTTTCGGTGCTGGTCCTCGTCGGGCTTCCAGATCGGCTCGCTCGCGCGGAGGACAACCCCGGTGGCTGGGGTGAGCAGAAAGTGTCGCCAACGCCAACCGACAAGGACAGGCTTTACGTTAGCGCAAAGGCCTCCGGGCCGGAAGTCGACCCCGGCAAGCTCTACCTCGTCCAGATCGATCTGACACGGATCATCAGCGAGGAGGAGTTCTCCAAGAGCAACCTGTTCTACAAGAAGCAGAGTTTCTCGTCGCAGAGCCTGTCGTTCCATTCGACGCTGCCGAACGGTTCGGAGGAGATCAAGGCCGATAAGGTCAATCACCTGATCAACGTGTTCTCGGTCACCAAATCCGCCGATGGCATCTCCGAGTTCTTCAACGAGGTGCGCACGATCCGCTTTGTCGCGGAGGGGCGGAATATCCGCTACGTCGCGCCGTTCTGGATGACCCAGACCGATGTTTCTCCGAGCACCGCCGCCAAGGCGTTTTTTGCGTTCACCGGCGTGTTCGTCAAGGCGATCCCGGTCTTGCGTCTGCCGACGAACCCGACCACGACGCTGATCAAGGCGATCCCGGACCTTGAGAAGCCGTACGAAACGCTGGTCGACGTCTTCGACAAGGCCAAGAAAACCATGCTCAAGGCCTACGCGCTTCGCGAGAAAACCCAGTTCGACACCAAGACCGCGAGCATTGCGATCTCGGCCAAGGAGATCAAGAGCTTCAACGAAGTCTATGGCCAGGCGGATCAGAGCATCAAGGATGGGTTGCTGGCTACGATCCGGGCTTATGCCGACCGCAAGGATGGCGCGAATCTTGTCTCCTGCCCGTTGCTGGCGCGCAGCTTGCGCGAGGATTACAAATACGACGAACAGAATCAGGCCTTTGTCATGGGCTATGTCGGCCAGACCCGCGCCTTTGCCGACTCCGGCGATACCGACAAGAAGGTCTCGGTGATGCTCGATTGCATCGCAAAGCCGGAGTTCATGCGACGGGTTCTGAATTACCCCTACAACCGGGACGAACCGGATGTGGCGATCGACGAAACCGACATCGACAATTTCAAGTACAGCTGGGCCGAAGCTTTGCCGACGGTGAATTCCAATTACGCCACCGGGTTGACGATCGGCGGCACGGACGGAATTGCGTTCGTCCGCAGCCGCAGCCTGCCGATGATCCGGGTGCGGCAGATCGGTGTCGACGTGCTGCCGCTCGGCTGGTTTCTCGCGGGGGACTGGTCCGAGCAAAAGCCCGAGGACCTGCTGAAAACGCTCAACGACAAGGGATATGGGGTGTTCGGTTGCGCGGGGGATACCGTGTCGGGCCCGGCTGCCACGATCATCGCGCTGCCGGCGACACCCAAGCCCGGAGCCGCGGCCTACACAGCGTCGGAAGCGCTCAAGCTGGCGATGGGCTACACCCTGTCGGCGGGGCGTCCGACTGTTGGGCGCGTGACGATCACGCGTCCAATGGCAACTGAAGTCAGCGAACGCGTGTGCCGGGACGGGCTGAAGCCCTTCGCAAAAGTTCCCTAGTTTTGCCGTCGGAATTCCGGCCTACACGCCGCCGAGCCCCGAGAGGTCTCCAACCACCACCACCGGATCGAGCCCTGGATACTCCGGCGGCTGGCCCGTGCGGTTGCACCATACCGGGGTGAAGCCCATTGCCGCGGCGCCCGCGACATCCCAGCGGTTCGACGACACGAAGACGATTTCATGCGGCGCCGGGCCGCCGACAGTCGCTCGCGCATGATCGTATACGGCTGGCACTGGCTTGAAGCGTTGGACAGCCTCGACCGTCACGACATGATCGAGCAGCGCACGCAGGTCGGCGGCGTCGATTGCAGCATCGACCATGCGTTGTGTGCCATTGGTGAAAATCGCGGTCGCATTTCCCGCTGCCTTGAGGTCCGTCAGCGCGGGCGCGACATCGGCGAAAGCATCGAGCGTCAGGTAGGCGTCGAGCAGCGCCTGCCGGAGCGGCGCGTCGTTGACGCCGTAGCGTGCGAAGGCGAAATCGAGCGCACGGGCCGTCAGCACTTCGAAATTCACCGGCATACTTTGGTCCATCATCGTCAGCGTCCAGGTGTACTCGAGCTGTTTCGCCCGCCAGAGCTGCGAAATCGCATCGCGGTTCGCACCCAAGGGTGCGCCAACACGGGCGATGGCGGAGTGAACGTCGAACAGTGTGCCATAGGCGTCAAACATAAAGATGCGTGGCATGGGTCTCTCCCGAACTCTTGTTTCAGGGGAGAGTAACGAGCAGAAAAATTTTCTGCCAGCACCCTCACGATCTATTGACCGGCAGAGGGAGACCCGGTCGAATGCCTTAAAATCCGACATTCGAGGAGCAGAAAATGGCTTGGTCTGAAACCTGGACCTTTGTGAACGGTGAGTGGCAGGGCGGCAATCCGCCTATCGTGGGGCCGCGCAGCCACGGGTTCTGGCTCGCTTCCAACGTTTTCGACGGCGCGCGCATTTTCGAGGGCGTCGCGCCCGATCTTGCCGCCCATGCCGCCCGGCTGATCCGCTCGGCGGAAACCATCGGCCTCAAGGCGCCTGTAACAGTTGAGACAATCGTCGGGCTTGCGCTCGAAGGGGCGAAGAAATTCGCCCCGGATACCGCGATCTACGTCAAGCCGATGGTCTGGGGTGAGGGCGAGAAGGGTTCTGCGATTCTCGCGGATCCGGACGACAGCCGGTTCCTGCTCTGCCTCTTCGCTGCGCCGATGCCGGCGCCGGGCGGCTCATCCTCGATCACACTCTCGCCCTACCGCCGCCCGACCATCGAATGCATGCCGACCGATGCCAAGGCGGGCTGCCTCTATCCCAACAACGCACGGGCCCTGCGCGAGGCACGCGGCCGCGGGTTCGACAACGCGTTGGTGCGCGACTTTCTCGGCAATATCGCCGAGACCACTACCTCGAATATTTTCATGGCGAAGGACGGAGCCGTCTATACGCCGGCCCCAAACGGTTCGTTCCTCAACGGCGTAACGCGCCAGCGCGTGATCGGTCTTTTGCGGGCAAGCGGCGCGACCGTTGTCGAGAAGAGCCTCACCTACGCAGACTTTGAAAATGCCGACGAGATCTTCCAGTCCGGCAATTACTCGAAGGTTCTGCCGATCACCCGGATCGATGGACGCGATCTCCAGCCCGGCCCGTTCTATGCAAAGGCGCGGGAAGCCTATTGGGATTTCGCGCATTCGCGCTGAAATCTGTTTCAAAATCCGGCAGGACGCCCTTGCCGCACGCTTACCGGTCCTTAATTGGGCTTGTGTATGAACAGAACCGTGGACATCGGGCCATTCGCCCCCCGAATTGAATTCTCGGTGCCACCGAAGGTTCGAGACCCTTTGAAGGAAAGGCCGCGGTGAGAGACCCGCGGCCTTTTCGTCGTTCTGCATGAGGAAGCTCCCCCTATGATAACCCGTCTCACCGAAAAACTTGCCGTTGAACATCCGATCATCGCCGCGCCGATGGCCGGAACCTCGGGCGGTGCGCTGGCGGCGGCCGTTTCCAATGCGGGTGCAATGGGGCTGATCGGCGGCGGCTACGGGCAGAAGGAGTTTCTCGAAACGGCGTTCCGCGATGCCGGCAACGCGCGCATCGGCTGCGGCTTCATTACCTGGTCGATGGCGAAGAATGAGGCGCTGCTCGATCTCGCGCTGTCGCGGAAACCGGCTGCGATGATGCTCTCGTTCGGTGATCCCGCGCCCTTCGCCCGAAAGATTCGCGATGCGGGCGCGGTGCTGATCTGCCAATGCCAGAACCTCGATCATGTCCGTGCAGCGATCGATGCAGGCGCCGAGATCATCGTCGCGCAGGGCACCGAAGGCGGCGGTCACGGCGCAACGCGCGGCACGATGAGCTTCGTGCCGGAGGTGGCGGATCATCTTGCGCGGCATGCGCCGGATGTCATCCCGGTCGCGGCGGGCGGTATCGGCGACGGGCGCGGCCTCGCTGCGGCGCTGATGCTTGGCGCGGAGGGCGCACTGGTCGGCACGCGCTTCTGGGCGGCAGCGGAATCGCTTGCGCCGAAAGGGCATCGAGAGGCGGGAGTGGCGGCCTCCGGAGACGAGACGTTGCGCACGAATTCGATTGATGTCATCCGCCAGCTCGATTGGCCGCCGGGCTATACCATCCGCGTCGGACGTAATGGTTTCACCGATCGCTGGCACGGCAAGGAAGAGGCATTGCGGGATGCGCTGGATGTCGAGGTGCCGCGGTATCAGGCGGCGGTTTCTGCTGGCGATCCTGTGAATTCCGCACCGATCTTTGGTGAGGCGATCGGCATGGTTCGATCCATAGAGCCGGCGGGCGAGATCGTCCGCTCGATCATGGCGGGAGCGGCGGCGGCACTGGGCCGCCACCGCATGGGCTAGATCACTGGCCTTTTTTCTTCAGCCAGTCGCGCATGAAGGCGATTTCCTTCTCCTGCGCCTTGATGATCTCCCCGGCGAGCTTCCTCGTCTCCGGGTCCTTGCCGTGCTTGAGCACCACGCGCGCCATGTCGATCGCGCCCTGATGATGCGGGATCATGCCGCGGATGAAGTCGATATCGGCATTGCCCGAAAACTTGATGCTCATGTCCTTGTGCATCTGATCGTTCGCCACCTGGAATTCGCGTGTGGATTCCGGCGCGTTCGAAGGGGTGGCACCATGTCCGCCATGCGAACTCTGGGCATGGGCGGCCGCAAGGGAAAGCACGAGCACTAGGCTCGCGAAACCGAGTTTCTTCATGATATTCTCCTGTGATTTCGATGAGATAGGTCGAGGTCAGGAGAAATGGCGCGGCGGCCTTTCGATGCGGTCCGCGATGCGAGGACTGGCGGGTTGCACTACAGGCGGCAGGAGGCGCTGGCCTTCAGGCCAGTCCGGCTCACCAAAAAAGGCTGGCGCGGCGGCAAGCGTCACGCAGGCCAAGGCGCAAAAATCGGGCATCGACGCGGGGTGATGCGGAGAGGACGGGATATTGTGGGCAGGCTCGTTATCCCCGGCGTGATGAGCGATAGCGAGCGTCCGCGTCTTGATCATGCCGCTGAAGGCGTTCGGCCCGAAGAAGCAGGCGGGCGCGCCGAGGCCGGCGAACAGCAACAACATGAGGGCAAGGGCGGGAATCCGACGCATGGTCAAAGGTTGGCGCGCCAGCGTGGAAATTTCAAGGCAGGGTTGCTGCATCTTGCCCACAGGGCTAGGAGGGTCCCCGGACATGCGCCCGCCCGGGAAATGGGTTACAACGGCCCCGCAACCGAGGATGATTCGACCGATGAAGAACATGCTTCTGACCCTGCTCGCCGTTTCCGCCGGTCTGGTCGTTGCGCCGTCGCAAGCCTGGACGCCGCCTTCGGTCGGCATGGCCTGCAAGGGGTTGCGCGGTGGTGGTCCACAGGTGGAGCGTATTGCCGGCAATTACCTCGGCGGGCGGCTGATCCGCAACGGCATCGTCGATCGCAAATCCTTCCAGTCCTGCTTCCGCACAGTCGAACATTGCGAGGGCTGGTTGGCTGAGAAGGCGTTGCGTTATCCGCTCCAGCCGGGTTTCGCGAACTGCACCCGCGTCGTTCTACGCTGAACGGCGCAGGTTGAGCGGCAACCGGAACAGCAGGAAGCCGAGCCAGACTGCGCTGAAATAGAACACGGCGCCAATCGCGCCGATTGCGACGAGGCGCGGCAGCGGTCCGAGAACGCCATAGGCCCAATTCGACAGCAGCATCACCGCGCCGAGCGAAAAAGCCGAAAGGCCGATGATCGAGGTTGCCTGCCAGAACGGGCGATCGGGCGCGCATTTTCCCTGCCGGTGGGCGAGAGTGAACAGGATCGCGAGGTTGAGGATTGCGCCGCAGGCCGTCGCGAGCGCGAGACCGGCCGCGCCGAGCGGCTGCCAGAGCACGAGCTTAAGCCCGAGATTGAAAGCAATGGCGGTCAGGGAGGCATAGAGCGGCGTCCGCGTATCCCCGCGTGCATGGAAGCTCGCGACCACCGAGCGGATTGCGACGATGGCGAATAGCCCGACCGAATAGGCCATCAGCACATCGGCGGTGGCGCGTGTTGCTTCGGCACCGAACGCGCCGCGCTGGAAGAAGGCGGCGACGATGAGATCGGGCAGCAGCACGAACCCGACGAGAAAAGGTGCGGCGATCAGCCAGGAGAGCGTGATCGCCCGGTTCTGCTGGCGATGGGCATCATCGTCCTTCCCCTCGGCAATGAGGCGGCTCATCTCCGGCAGCAACACCGTTCCGGCCGCGACGCCGATTACGCCAACGGGAAGTTGGTAAAGGCGGTCCGCGTAATAGAGCGAAGACGCCCCGCCTTGCGGCAGGAAGGTGACGATGATGGTATCTGCCAGCATCGCGATCTGCACCCCGGCAGCGCCGATCACCGCCGGGCCGAAGGCCTTGAAGAAGCGCTGCACCTCGGGGTCGAGCGAAGGCAGTCGCAGCGGAGCGAGCAGCCCCGCGCGTCGCGCGCCCCAGGCGAGCAGTCCTGCTTCGAGAAAGCCCGCGACCAGCACGCCGTAGGCAGCTGCATGGGCATAGGTTGTGAAGAAGCTGCCCGCGAGCAGGGTCGAGATCATCGCGATATTGAGCAGCACAGGCGCCGCCGCGCCCTCGAAGAAGCGCTTCTCGGCGTTGAGCACGCCGGACCACAGCACGACCAGCGTGATCAGCGCGAGGTAGGGGAAGATGATGCGTGTGAGGTCGATTGCCAGCGCCATCGCGTCTGGCCGGTCGGCGAAGCCCGGCGCGAGGAGACGCACGAAGCCCGGTGTGAACGAGAGGACGAGCGTGAGCAGCACGAGCTGGCTCGCAAGCACCAGGCCGAGAATGCGTCCCTGAAAGAGATCGGAGGCGGTCGCTCCCGCGCTCGCCCGGATACGGGTGAAAGCTGGCACGAAAGCGGTGTTGAACGCACCTTCTGCGAAAATCGCCCGGAAGTGGTTCGGCAGACGAAAGGCGACTGTAAAGGCGTCCATCAGCAGCCCCGCGCCAAGCACATTGGCGAGGAGGATGTCGCGGATGAACCCGGTCGCGCGCGAGACCAGCGTCCAGAACCCGACGGAGACGAAAGCGCGCATCATGGCGGAAAGCTCCGCCATGCGATCTCAGGCGTGGGGTGCAGCCTGTCGTGTCTCGCTCGCCTGGCTACCACCCGATTTCCTGCCCCCGATTTCGTCCGCGATCAGATAGAGCGGCCGCCGTTTCACTTCTGCGAAGATCCGCCCGACATATTCGCCGATCACGCCCAGAAACACGAGCTGGATGCCCGAGAAGAACATGACCGAGACGATGAGGGACGGAAAACCCGGCACATCCGCGCCGAGAAACAACGTCCGGATTGCCATCGTGATGGCATAGGTGAAAGCAAAGATCGAGATGCCGAGCCCGATATAGGTCGCGAGCTTCAGGGGAAGCGTGGAAAACGAGGAAAGCCCGTCGAAGGCGAAGCGTGTGAGCTGCCGGTAGCCCCATTTCGAGGTGCCGTGGAGGCGTTCCTGCACCTCGAACGGCACGCCGATCGATTTGAATCCGACCCAGGCGTAAAGCCCTTTCGAGAACCGCGCCCGCTCGCCGAGCCGGCGCAACGCATCGACCACCTTACGGTCCATCAGTCGGTAGTCACCGGCGCCGGGCGGGAGAGGTGTCTCGCCGAACTTGGCGAAGAGATCGTAGAAAAGCTGGGTAAGTCGGCGGCGCATAGGCCCGTCGGTCGAACGGTCGACGCGCTGGCCGTAGACCATGTCGTAGCCCTCGCGCCACTTGGCGACAAAGGTCGCAATCGTCTCGGGCGGATGCTGGAGGTCGGCGTCGATCATGACGACGGCATGCCCGTGGGCGTGGTCGAGCCCGGCGGCGAGCGCGATTTCCTTGCCGAAGTTGCGGCTGAACTGGACGGCCCGGATGCGTGGATCAGAGGCAGCGGCAACCCGGATGCGCTCGAAGGTATCGTCGCGCGAGCCGTCGTCGACGAACACGATCTCGAAACTCGCAACCGCGCCTTCGAGCACGGGCATGAGCCGGGCGATCAGCGCTTCGACGTTCTCGCCCTCGTTGAAGACCGGCACGACGACCGAAAGGTCTGGATGAAAGTGATGCGAGGCCATTCTTGAAACAAACTCTCGTGCGAAGGTCGAATTCTCTTGCGAAATCTCTTGAACCGTATGCTTGCCTTAATCCGTTGATGCGTTAAGCGCCAATTGCAACGGATTTCCAGCGTTTCGTCGCGATCTGCCATATTTACGATGAATGAGAGCCCAATGCCCGCGCCGCGCCTCTTTGTGCTTTGCGCCGATGATTATGGGATGACCCCGGCCGTCTCGCGCGGGATCCTGCGATTGGTAGAGGCTGGCCGCATCAGCGCGACCGGCTCGATGACCAACATGCCGGCGTGGAAGACCGCCGCGCACGAGCTCTGGCCGCACGACCAGAAAATCGATCTCGGCGTTCACCTCAATCTCACTTGTGGCAGACCATTGACCGCGATGAAGGCATTCGCGCCGGAAGGCGAATTCCCGCGCCTGCCGGCGATCGTCGCGCGGGGCCTGGCTGGGCGCTTGCCGCTCGGTGAGATCGAGGCGGAGCTTTCCGCCCAGCTCACCGAGTTCGAGGACAGCATGGGACGCACGCCGGACTTCATCGACGGTCACCAGCATGTCCATGCCATGCCGGGCGTGCGTCGGGCGCTTGCCGCTGTCGTCGCGCGACGCTATCCCGCCGCCAAGCCTTATATCCGCGATGCCGTGGATCGTCTTGCCGCGATCCGCGCCCGCAAGGTGCAATCGCGCAAGGCGATGATTGTCGCCGGGCTCGCGCGGCCGTTCGCGGCCGGCATTGCGCCACTCGGGTTTCGTCTCAACGAGGGCTTTTCGGGCTATTCGGCGTTCGATCCGCGGGCGGACTACGCGGCCGCGTTCCCGAGCTATCTCGTCGAGCCGGGCGCGAAGCCGCTGGTGATGTGTCACCCCGGCGAAATCGACGATGAGTTGCGTCGGCTCGACCCTGCCATCGAAAGCCGCCCGCAGGAGATCGCCTATTTCCTGTCGGGAGCGTTCACCGAAGCCTGCGAGCAGGCCGGTATGCAACCTGCACGCTTTTCCGCCCTCTGAGCCAGCCGGAGCCCCCATGTCGATTGCCACGCTCTCGCCCGCCCATCTTTGGCCGGTGGCGCTGCTCCTTGCCTCGAACCTCTTCATGACGCTTGCATGGTACGGGCACCTCAAGTTCAAGGGCACGTCGCTGCCGCTGGTGATTGCCGTGAGCTGGGGTATCGCCTTCATCGAATATTGCCTGGCGGTTCCGGCTAACCGCATCGGCCATGAGGTCTATTCGGCGGCGCAGTTGAAGACGATCCAGGAAGTCATCACGCTGATGGTCTTCGCCGGGTTCTCGGTGTTCTACCTTGGCGAGAAGATCACGACGAACCATCTGATCGGCTTCTCCCTGATCTGTGCCGGGGCCTGGTTTGTTTTTCAGGGCAAATGAGTGCGAAGGCCGCGAGGATCGAACACCGATACCAAAGCGCTACCCCATCCGGCTTGACCGGTGCGGGTGGCTTGGCGATAAGCGAAGTGGAACAAGGAGGCACCGATGCCGGACAAATACAATCGCCCGAAGGAAATCATCGATTACTGCTTGAAGCCGCTCGGGCTTGATCGCTCGGCGGAGGCGACGGAGGAAGTCTATCGCCGCTTCGAGCATGTCATCAAGACCTACCAGTCGCAGATTCTGCGCGCCAAGCAGCCGATCGAGGTTGATTTCTCGCAGATGCGCACGCTGACCATCAACGAAGACGCGCACGGGCACGACTGACCCGCCGATTTTCGGATATCGAAGGCCTGCCCCCGGTTTTCATGCCTGCGGCAGGCCTTTGTTTTTTCATTCCGATTCCCGCTCTCCGGAATGGTTCGAAACTGGGGCGCGGCTCAGTTTAGAGCTGTTATAACTTATTGAAATATAATTGATTTTTGAGATTAATCCGATTAAGTCCTTGCCATCAATCGCAAGGAACTTGACCCATGTCGATGCTGTCTACGGCCGTTCAATCCGGCTCCATCCTACTTCGTGAGGGCCTTGAAGCGCTTCTCATCATTTCCGCGCTCGCGGTGTTTCTGGAACGCGCGGGCTTCACCGCGCGCATCCGCACGCTCTATTGGGGTGGCGGCCTCGCGATCCTCGCGAGCATGATCGCGGCCTACGTCTTCGAGCGATTCTATGGGGGCGCCCACGATGACCGGCTCGAGGCCGTCGTGATGCTGCTCGCCGCCGCGCTGATGTTCTACATGTCCGGCTGGCTGTTCCTGAAGCAGGATCCGCGCCGCTGGCAAGGTGAACTCAAGGCGGCCGCGGACCGGGCACTGGAGCGGGGCACCGCCTTTTCATTGGGGCTGATCGCCTTCATGGCCGTGTTCCGCGAGGGCGGTGAGACCGTGCTGTTTCTCCATGCCCTGTCTAAATCGACCGGAGGCTGGTCGCTCGGCTTCGTGCTTGGCCTTCTGGTGGCGGCGGCGGCGCTTGTGGTCCTCTTCGTGCTGGTGCGGATTTTCGCGATGCGCCTGCCGCTGCGACCGCTCTTCCTCGTCACCTCAGCGTTCCTGTTCGCGATGGCGCTTCGCTTTGTCGGCGGGGCGATCAAGGAAATGCAGGAGATGCAGTTGCTGGCCTTCACGTCGGTCGATCTGCCGGGCTTCGTCACCGAAATCGGTGTCGGCGAGACGATGGAGGCGATCGCAATCCAGCTCGCGATCGCCCTGGTCGCGGTTCTGGGCACAGCCATTGCCCATTGGCGCCAGCGCCGCCTGTCTGCGGGCGCGATGGCCGCAGCCGAGTAGTCACCGGCCGGAATCCCGGCTCGATGGAAAAGGGAGGCCTCGGCCTCCCTTTTTTTGTTCGTCATTATTTGATCGCGGCCTCGTACATCTGGGCCACGTATTCCCAGTTCACGAGGTGATCGACGAAGGCCTTGAGATAGTCGGGCCGGCGATTGCGATAGTCGATGTAGTAGGAGTGTTCCCACACATCGCAGCCGAGGATCGGGGATGCGCCGTGGACGAGCGGGCTTTCGCCGTTCGCAGTCTTCATCACGACGATCTTGCCATCCTTGACCGCGAGCCAGTTCCAGCCCGAGCCGAACTGCGTCACGCCGGCCTGGATGAAGTCTTCCTTCATCTTCTCGACAGAGCCGAGATCCTCGATGATCTTCTTCTCGAGCTTGCCGGGGATTGCCCCGCCACCATTCGGCTTCATCCAGTTCCAGAAATGGATGTGGTTGTAATGCTGGCCGGCATTGTTGAAGAGCCCAGCGTTCTTGCCGAATGCGCCCTTCACGATCTCTTCGAGGCTCTTGCCTTCGAATTCCGAACCCTTGAGCAGGTTGTTGCCGTTGTTGACATAGGCAAGGTGGTGCTTGTCGTGGTGGTATTCCAGCGTCTCCTTCGACATGTAGGGCTGAAGCGCGTCATAAGCGTAGGGCAGATCGGGCAGGGAGAACGACATTCCGGAAATTCCTCGATGGGTGAATTGTTGGCGGACGGCGTGCGCCGCCGCGCCCCTTCTAATTAGGTCGCCGGCAGAGTGCTGGCAATCGTTTCCGAGGGGGCGAACATGTCGTCATGGATCGACCGATTAACCAAGCCTCCCCAAAACCGGTGTTTTTTGCCTCGGGTAAGTTTATTTTAACCACACTCGCCGCCCGCCCACCGGGCCGGACGCCGAAAGGAAGATAATGATCGCCGGAATTTTCATGCTCGCCGCCATGTTGGTGATCGCCGCGGCAGCAAGCCTCACCGGAGGCATCATGCTGGTGCCGACCGATCTCGGTTTCGCCTATCTGCAGGCAGGCAGCATCCTGATCGGTGCCGGCGCGATCGTCATGGCGGTCGGTTTCGCCGCACGGGTTCTGGACCGCCGCCTGGCGAGCCTCGCTTCCTCTGGCGTAGTCCGTCCCGCGATCGTCGAAAGCGCGGCGGAGCCGCCTGAGGTCGAAACAGTCGGGCTTAAAAAGCTCCCTGAGGAGCCCGCCCCGTCCTCCGCCGTTGCCGGGGCCGCCACGGCGGCGATCGCCGCAGCCGGAGCGACGCTTGCTGCCACGTCCCTCCTGCGTGATCGCGGCGACGAAGCGCGGATGCCGGAAACGGCGCCGATCGCCGCCGATCTGCCGGAGAGCGATCCGTTCAACGATATCCTCAAGGATGCGACGGGCGTCATTCCGTTGTCCGAAGCGGACGCGAGCAGCCCGGTCGAAGACCTGTCTGGGCCTGAGGCAGCATCGGAGGATGTAGCACCCGTGCAGGACGAACCGGCCACCCCCGCAGTCGATTTGCCGCCCGTCGATCTTCCGCTTCCGGTCGACCTTGAAGCGATCCGCATCGCGGTCGATGAAGCGGTGGAGGAGACCGCTGCTCCTGTCGAGGCCGCGAAACCTCAGGGTGCGGAGGAGATGCCGGCGCAAGAGCCGTCGAACGACAAGTACGTGGCGACCGAACCGCTGGAGGAACTGTCTCCGGCTCCTTCGCCGTCCACACCGGGCCTCATCGCCGATGCCGATCTGGCCGCGCTGTCCGACGACATCGGCCCACATCTCGCGCCGCTTGAGAGCCTGTCCCCGGTCGGCTCCTACGATTCCGGCGGCACACGCTTCACCATGTATTCGGATGGATCGGTCGTCGCGCTGGGGCCCGACGGCGAGCGGCGGTTCCGTTCGCTGGAGGAGTTGCGCCGACATATCGGCAGTGCCTGATTTCCTGTCGGATCAGGCAACCGTCGGCCCGGAGCCATCTCCTCCGGCGATTCCTGTGACGATCAGCGCGAAGGCATAGACCCGCGCAACATCGTCGAGCTGTTCGAACCGACCAGACGCTCCGCCGTGCCCCGCGCCCATGTTGGTGTGGAGGAGGATCGGTCCGCCGCCTGTCATGGTCGCGCGCAGCCGGGCAACGAATTTGGCCGGTTCCCAATAGGTGACGCGCGGATCGGTCAGGCCGCCGACCACCAGCATTGGCGGATAGTCCTTGGCGGTGATGTTGTCGTAGGGCGAATAGCTCCGCATTGTCTCGAAGACCGCCTTGTCCTCGATCGGGTTACCCCACTCAACCCATTCGGGCGGGGTGAGGGGGAGCGTGGGGTCGAGGATAGTATTAAGGCTGTCGACGAATGGGACTTCCGCGGCGATACCGGCGAACTTCTCGCCCGCCATATTGGCGACGGCGCCCATCAGCATCCCGCCGGCAGAAACGCCATTGGCGACGATACGCTTCGGCGCGGCGTAGCCCTTTTCGACCAGGAAATCGGCGACGGCGATGAAATCGAGGAAGGTGTTGATCTTCTTCTCGCGCTTGCCATCGCGATACCACTGGTAGCCCTTCTCCATACCGCCGCGGACATGGGCGATGGCATAGACGAAACCACGATCGACGAGAGAGAGCCGGTCGGTCTCAAAATCGGCGTCCATTGCATAACCGTAGGAACCATAGCCGTAGAGCAGGGCCGGGGGCGAGCCATCGACAGGGGTGGACTTCAGTCGCAGGATGGTCACCGGGACCATCACGCCGTCATGGCTCGGCGCCTGAAGCCGCTCAACGACATAGCGTGCGGCATCGTGTCCCGACGGCACCTCCTGCACCTTCAGCACGGTTTCCTCGCCCGTGCGCAGATTGTGATCGAGCGTCACATCCGGGTCGATCGGCGAGGAATAGGAGAGGCGCAGGATATCGCTCTCGAATTCAAGGCCGATAGTGGCCGCGATGTCGCCGACGGCCGCGCGGGGCGCGAAGTGCTGTTCCTTGCCGGTTGCCCATTCGCGCACATGGATGCGCGGACCCTCCTCGCCGAGATCAGACCAGATCAGCCAGTCTTTCAGAACATTGACGGTCTGGATCATCCGGCCTTTGGTTTCCGGGACCAGCGCACGCGCTTTCGAAAGATCGTTTTCGCCGACGGGCAGCGAGACGATGCGGAAGTCCTTCGCACCGCCATGATTGGTGCGGATGATGAGGTCGCCGCCGTGGTGGTCGATCTCGTATTCGACACCCTGCTCGCGGGGAAAGACGGGAACCGGCACCTCCGCACTGTCGTCGAGATCAAGCAGGAGAATCTCGCTCGTCTCATGGTCGTGCACCGAGATGAAGCCGTAGCGGTCATCCTGCGTGATATCGAGGCCGACGAACCAGCCGGTGTCGGCCTCCCGGTAGATCTCGACATCCTGCGCCTGCTTCTCGCCGACGCGATGGCGCATCACGCGATAGGGACGCTGCGATTTGTCGAGTTCGATATAGTAAAAGAAGCGGCTGTCGCGACCCCAGATCAGCTCGCCGTTGGTGCGGAAGAGCCGGTCGTGGTCCTTGCCGGTTTCGAGATCGCGCACGCGCATGACGTAGCTTTCCGAGCCGGTCGTATCCGCCGACCAGATCATCAGGCGGTGGTCGGGCGAGGGCTGGGCCGAGCCGAGTTCGAAGTAGTCGTGATCACGCGCCTCGCGCGGGCAATCGAGCAGGATCTGCTCGCGCTTTACCGCAGTCGGGCGGCGGCAGAAAACGGGATATTGCTGCCGCTTGCGATAGCGTTCGTAATAGAGAAACGAGCCGTCTTTCATCGGCGGCTCGGATTCATCCTCGCGCACGCGACCGCGCATTTCCGAGATCAACCGCTTCTGGAGGTCGCGTGTCGGCCGGAAGGCCTCCGCAGCGTAGCTGTTCTCCTGCCGGAGATAGTGGCCGATGTTCTTCGGCACCGTCGTCGGATCCTCGATCACCTGCTGCCAGTTGCGTGCGCGCAGCCAGGCGAATTCGTCGTTCAGGGTGATACCATGAACCTTGCGGGACTTCCTCTTTGCCTTGGCTTCGGGCGCTTTTCTCGTGAGGTGGGAAAACGGGCGATCACTCGGCAGCATCTTGAACCTTCCGGGTCGGGAGACTGTCTAAGCCAATATCGCGGTCAAGCAGGAATGCCGAGCTTTTTTCCGCGTAACATCAAGGGACGTCTCCTGCGGTCTTCAACTAAGTCGGGCGGATCCAAAAACTGAAATTCAGTCAAGTCGATGTGCGATATTGCTCTATAGTTGAAGAAAAGCATTGCCATTTCAGAGAAAATTGTTGGTTATGAGACCCATGAGTGAATCGGTTTCCCGCCTTTGTCGGTCTGGAGCCAAGTCACTTGAGAAATGACTGTCGATTGCTTTGATAGGTAAGGAGTGGTCGGGATTGTCCCGACGGGCGATCTGGGGACGCCTGGAGCTTTGCAATAAGAAGGAAAAAAGATGTCTACGAGTGTTGAACAGGGAGATCTGATCGAACTGGCCGCAGAAATCGTTTCGGCCTACGTCAGCAACAATTCGGTTCCTGCGGCGGATTTGCCCGCCCTTATCAACGAGGTCTATACTGCGCTGACGCGGGTCGGGACACCGGTGGCGGAAGTGATCAGCGAGCCGTTGAAACCGGCGGTCTCGGTCAAGAAGTCGGTCCACAACGACTACATCATCTGCCTTGAGGACGGAAAGAAGTTCAAGTCGCTGAAGCGGCACCTCCGGACTCAGTATCAGATGTCGCCCGAGCAATACCGCGAGAAGTGGGGTCTTCCTGCAGATTACCCGATGGTCGCCCCGAACTACGCCGCGGCGCGCTCCCGCTTGGCCAAGGAAATGGGCCTTGGCCAGCAACGTCGCCGTACTCGCTGAGGCTGCTTACGATCCGCAACAAAGAGGCGCCGAAAGGCGCCTTTTTTGTTTGCTAACAATTGCATTTTATTAGAATAATCCGGGGATTATTTTAGAATTGTATCGTTAATTTTTGTAGAAATTTTGCTAAAATGCAAATAACGGGGACTTTTTTACTGTTAATCGCGGTTTAATTCGTTTGAATGTTGAACAGAAACGTTGGGGAAAATAATAGATATTCATTCTTGTTGGCGCCGGAGATTGCGAGTTGTTGAAGAGAATTTATTGGCGGGCTCAGAATGGCCCGCATTTCTTGCCTTCCATGCAAAATAGAGTGGCTGGAAGGCGTGCGATCTCGGGACCGCGAGCCGATTTCCGGAAAGTGCTTTCGGAACGCGCCGTCGAGGCGGGGGCGGCTGCCTGGAAGGCCGTCCCCCCCGGGGCGCTCCGGCAGGCGACGCGCTGCACGGCGCCGGTGGCAAGGGCCCGACAGGCGGCAATGTATTTCGCGCATATCGTGTTCGCGGCGAACCTGACGCGGGCCGGAGGGATTTTCGGTCGGGATCGGACCACGGCCCGTCATGCCTGCTCGCAGATGGAAGATCTCCGCGACGATCCGCGCGTGGATCGAGCCTTCGATGCAATGGAGTTGGCGTTGAAATCCTGGGTCGGGGCTTTCTCGGACGGGGCACCGACATGAGGAAGGGCGTAGACCGCCGTGAAGGAATGTCCACGCGGGATGTTGCAACGGAATATCAGGCAATCGGGCGGCGTATTCTGTCCCGGCTCGCGGAAGCAGGCGTGCGGGGCGAACGACGGGGCGAGCTGCTGGTTCTGCTCAAGGGCGATCCGGGCGTCAGCCTCGCCTCCGGTTTCCCGAGTGGCGCTCTTGCGCCCCTGATTGAGGCTGGCGCCGTGCGTTGCGCGGTGATGAAGGGGCGGACCGTCTTCGTCATCACCGATGCTGGACGCGCCCGGTTGGCGCGGGAGGAGGCGGAAGCGGAACCCTTCGCGGCCCAACACCGGCAAATCGTCGAGCGCGTCACAGATGTCGAAGGGGCCAAGGAGACGATCCGCGTCAATATTGCCGACGATGTCCTCGAAACCTTCCGCCGGCGACGTATCATGAGCTGGCTCGTCGGCGAGCCGGAGCTTGAGGCGGGTGCGCGCCTCCAGCGTGATTTCGTTCTGGCTCAGACCGCTCCTCAGGTTACGGCCAACTGGTCCCGCCTCGTTGTCGACGGCGCGGGCTATCGCGCGGGCCTGTCGAAGGGAGAGGTCGCGATCGAAGCCGGCAGGCGGGTGGACAAGGCGCTTCGGGCCGTCGGGCCGGACTTTTCGGGCATCCTTGTCGACGCGCTGGCCTTCTCGAAAGGGATCGAAATCATCGAGCAGGAATACACACTCCCCGCGCGGTCGGGGAAGGTTCTGCTGGCTTTCGCCTTGCGCGGCCTCGCCCGGCACTACGGCCTTTCCGATGTGGCGCGGGGAATGAAGGCGCGCATGATCCGCCACTGGGGTGCGGAGAACTACCGTCCCGATCTGCGGGTCGGCTGATCCTTCAGCCGGCTTCGGCCTTGATGCGCGCGACCATTGAGGCCAGCCCGTTCGAGCGCTGTGCGGTAAGGTGACTGCTCAGGCCGATCTCCTCGAAGAATGCCTTGGCGTCGACGGCCCGGATCTCCTCTGGGTTCTTGCCGTCGAAAAGGGCGATCACGAGCGCGACGAGCCCCTTGACGATCAACGCGTCGCTGTCGCCGTGTATGGAAAGCGCGCCGGTCGTCGCGTCGCGATCCATCAGCAGCCAGACCTGACTGGCGCAGCCCTGCACCTTGTTGGTATCGCTGTAGGCTTCCGGCGGCAAGGGCGGCATCGCCTTGCCGAGATCGATCAGATAGCGATAGCGATCATCCCAGTCGTCAAGGAACGCGAGATCGTCACGAATGGTTTGAAGTGCGGAATCGGGACCCATCACTGCCTCAGCGCGGCAGCGTCTTTGCTGCCTCTGCACAGGGTTGAGTGGGCGTCGGGCACAGGAACGTCAAGCCTTTTTTGCAAGGCTCTCCGGGCGGCGCGGGGGCAACGGATAGAGCCCGGCCGCGACCGGCTCGCTCACGAGGTGGGCGGCCGAAGCCTTCGGTGCGGCGGGTGTCATGAGATCGCCGGCCTTTCCGGCAAGCGCCCCGCAGGCCGCGGCATTGTCGAGGCAGAGGGCCACGGCGGCCTTCGGCGCCTCGCGGCGGATTTCATCGGCCAGACGAGCGCCGTCCCGGGCGGAGTTCTCGCTTCCATGGACACAGTAGAGCGCGAACAGCGCAACGGCGATCCGGGTTATCATGGCAGTCCCCAATCAGTTTCCCCGCCTCCTGATCTACAGCACGGACATCACAGGGCCGTTTGAAAAATACCTCGCATTTTATCGATCCGGCGATTCGAAAAGCCCATTTCGCGGCTCCGCCTGCGGTTCCGCCGGTCGATGAGCAATTTTGGAGAGGGCTTGTTCACCATAGCGACGAATACCCGACCGGAACGTCCTTCGCAGGCGCGAATGTCAAGCAATGTCGCGCGGTTCTTAGGCCCTGTTTAAGGAGCGTCGGGCCAATTTTCGACATCAAGGGTGGCACGACAAGAACGGGAAACCGACGGGTGATGCGTATCGATTGGGCCCAGACGCTGTTGGGGGATTTTACCTCCAGGGGACAGGCTGCCGCAAACCGTTCCGGAACCGATGTCCGGTGCGTGCGGGCAGCACGTGTCATGCGCGGCACAGGCGTGTTGATCTCGGCCCTCTTCATTGGCATTGCCATCGCGGTTCTTCCCGCGCGCGGCTCAACGGTTTCCGCAAACGATATTCTCGCGCTGTCCGGGCTGCTGTTGGCGCAGACCTGCGGGTTGTTCCTGCTGGCGCCGGAACGTCTCCATTTCCGTGGTGCAGCATTCGGGGCAATGCTGGCCTTGCCATTTACGACTCTCGCTGGCCTCGACGCCAGGGTGATCGTCGCGGTGGGGCTGGTTCTCGCGCTCGATGCGGCGGCAATGCTGACGGATCGTCGCCCTCTTCGGCAACTCGCGTTAGCCGTCGGGGCCGGCGCCGCTGGGGCAGGGCTGGTCTGGGGCGAGCTGACGCTCGGTGCTAGCGCTGTTCTGTTCGCGGCGCTCGCGCCGCTGGCTGTCGCGGCTTTTCTGCCGATATCGGTTTCGACCGCTCAACCGCATTTCGACCCCTGGACCCGGTTCAACGCGCTCCTCGGCGTCGCGCTGACCTCGCGGAGCCGGCAGCTTTTCGTGACCGATAGCGTCGGCCTGATCGACAACGATGCCGATCCGGCTTTCGCTCGATTGCTCACCGCGCAGGAGTTTCCGGACAACTCACTGACTTCCGCCGTCCTGATCGCTGATCGCGTCCTGCTTCTTGATGCGCTCTCCCGCGCCATCCACAAACGGGAAGGCACGGAAGGCCTCGAAATCCGGTTGCGGCTGGAGCCGGCCGGCGCCGGGTTCCCTGCGCCGCCGCGTTTTGTTGCCCATCGCCTGGCGGTGCAACCGCTGCCGGAATCGGAAAATCGTGCCATCGTCCTGATCGAGGCGATCGAAGAGGTGTCCAGCCGCGAACAGGCCGTTCCGGGGAATCCGGATATCTCGCCGGTTCTGGCCCGTGCACTCCATGATTCGACAGCCCCGTTCAACGCCGGGCTCGGTTACCTCGAAATGATCGCCGACCCACGCCTGTCGCCCCGCGATGTGAACACCTATCGCGATTTCGCAGCTGAGGCGCACAAGTCGGTGCTGGAAGCCTATCGCAACACGGTGCTGCTCGGGCGCTGGGTGAAGCTGCTGCACAGCCACCCCGGCGAGCGCGTGGAGCGTGCCAGCCTGATGCCGCGCCGGATGGTCAACGATGCCGTCCGGGCACTCAATCTGCGAGAGGCGGAGGATCGCGGCGAACTGCGAATTCTGGAAGCCGAAGTCCTGCCGGCCGTTTCGCTGCCTCCCGCGCTTGCGAGGTTCGCGGTCGAGATCTTTCTTCGCGAGGGCCAATATGGTGGACCGGCGAAGGTGACGATCACGCGCGAAGGTGATGATCTCGTGCTGACCAGCCGCCAGCCCGTCTCCGAGGAAGCGCAGGACCATGACGACGTTTTCCGCAAGGTGATCGAGGATGCGGTTTCCGCCGCGATGCCCGGCATCCGGTTCCGGACCGGAGTCGATGGCCTGCGGGAGTTGCGGTTCGAAACCGCGTTCGACGCTAAGGCCGGCGAGGGGACGTCGGCGAAAGCGGGAGCCGTCGCCGAGATTCGGCGCATGGCATCCTGAGGGGAAAGGGGGATTTCATGAGCGAGAAGACGAAATTTCCAGCCCATGCTGCACGCCGCCGTCCAGCGGATGAGCACGAGATGCCGCGTGCGCGTTCGCGCACCGGGTTCGTCACACGCGGCAAGGCCATCGTGGCCGTCGCGTGCCTTTTCGGAGGTGCGGTCGTCGCCAATGCCTTGCTGATGCAGTCGGGCAAGCACCCGGCGCCGATGTTTCGCAGCGTCAACTCCGCATCGGCCGAATTTCCGATGCCACCGCAGCGGCCGGGCGCCAATCCGGCGGTTAAGAACGCGGCCTTCGCGCCGATGCCGATGAGTGCCGCCAAACCCGCGCCGATCGACAGGACTGCAGGCGCGACCGCCGCTGCGGACCCCGGCGAAGCCCTGCTTCTCGAAATCCAGCGCGAACTTGCCAAGCGCGGCTATTACAAAGGCGATCCGGATGGCAAGACCGGGCCGCGCACCACGCAGGCGATCCGCGATTTCCAGTTCGCACAGCGTGTCGCGGTCGATGGCAGGCCGAGCGAGGCGCTCCTGCAATCCGTTCTCACGACCAAGGTGACGATGAAGGACGAACTGCTCGACCTTGTCCGCAAGACGAGCCAGCCAGAGCCGGCAAAGGGGCCGATGCTCGATATCCAGCGCGCGCTCAACAAGGCCGGGTATGGACCGCTGGAAGAGGATGGGCACATGGGCCCCTCGACCCGGCAGGCGCTGGCGCGCTTCGAGGCCGACAAGAAGCTGCCGCCGCGGGGCGAACCCAAAGGCCCGGTGCTGCAACTGTTGGCGTCCGCGACGGGCATCGCCATCCGGCAGCCGTGAGATTCCGATGCGGGTGACGAGCGATTTCTTCGTCTCGGCCTACATCCGGCAATGCGGTATCGAGGGCGTTTTCGCAGCCCTGCGTCGACGTGGCGGTGTCGAGGCCGGCGCCATCTTCGTCATCGTTGACCGGCTCGACGGCACCGGAACGCTTTATGGGCCAGCCCCGCAGACGAGTTACGACGAACGCCCGCAGGATCGTGCTTTCACGCGGTTGCACCAGGCGGAAGCGATCGAGCGGCCGGAGATCGAGATGCGGCTCGAAAAGGAGATCCGGTTCGATCCGGACTGCTGGATCGTCGAGGTCGAGGACCGGACAGGCCGCTCCTTTCTCCAGCACGTTGTGTGAACCATGCCCGGATTGTGCGATTCAGAACGGCACGCCCGTTAGCAAAGGCTTAACCCATTCTGGCTGAATTTGTTCGAGGTGTCCGATTCGGCGCGTCGCGTCGTTGACATCGAAGGAGCATGGCCATGGGCGAATTGATCCGCTTCCGGCCTCGTCAGGAGGCCAGACCAGCAGGAACGGCGCATTCCGAGCGGAATGCGGTGCCGGCGGGCGGCGCTGAGATCCTTCTTTTCACCGGCGTTCGCTACGAACGCCATCCGGAAGAGGAGGCCGGCGCGGCCAAACGTCCGGCAGGACGGAACAGCCGCCGCAAGCGCGCCTGAACGATGAACTCGGGCGGCTGAACGCCTCCCGCGACCGTCGATCCCGAGTCGACGGCAAAGCGTAACTGTTGCGTACCTCGTCTTCCGCCCTTGCATGGGCTCTCTGGAGGCCTTCTTCGCAATGTTGCGCGTTCCGCTCCGCAAACGCCGCTTTTCGTCTTTCGCCGCGTTGATCGCGATCGCACCGGTGGCCGGCTGCGTCCATGATACCGGCGATTTCGGCCGACCGCGGCCCGGCTTCACGCAAGATGTGCTGCTGCCCTTCACCGGAACCGTCGCCGCCCGCTATCGTGGTGAACCGGCTTCTTTCTATGCCCTGACGGAAGATGAGAAGGTCTTGCGCAACCGCGCATGGAATTTTCTGATGCCGGAAGCCAATGCCCCGCGCGGCACGTGGCAGGAACACCATATGGCTTTCCATAAGGTTCTCCCTCAGCGTGAGCCGGACATCACGCTGTATCACCGCACGATCATGGGGGGCCCTCAACTCGGAACGCGCGTTGGCGATTCACCGATCTGGCGGCGGACGATGGACCCCGAGGGCAGCTTCCGCTCGCTCGTCTCGCGCTACAACCGCGTCAAGCAGAGCATCGAGACCGATCACGCCCTGATGCCGCACTTCAAGCTCGTCGCTGCACAGGTGGTGCAGGCCGACCATACCCGCGCCCGCGCGCTCGGCCATGTCGGCAATCTCACGGAAGAGCAGCGCAAGGAAGCGCTGGAGCGCATTTGCGAGAACGCGCTGATTATCGCCCGCGTGAACTGGGCATTCTACGACAAGGCCGCGCAGTATCGCTATTCGCTTGAGCATCTCCTCGTCGAGGGGCCGGAGCGCGAGGCCATTCCGGCCGAACGGACACTGATGGCTTTCGAGCAGGATATCGGCGGCTTCACGAAGGGCACGGTGCTGCCGCCGCAGTGCCTGAGGCAGGCGGAAATGCCGCCCGTTCTTGCGCCGAGACCGCTCGTGCGCAAGGGGTAAGCCAGGCGGCTAGTTCGGCAGTGCCTCGCTCTCGCATTGAGCCCGCCGCAACAAGGCCTCGGCTTTCTCGCGCGAACTCGGCCGGTCGATGAACACCTTCAGGATCGCAAGTCCTTTCAGGCTCGGCGCGGCGACGCGGATTTCCTCTACGGCCTGATCTTCGTCGTCAAGCCGGGCGATGCGGTCAAGTTGGGGGGCGGTGGCGACAACCACGTCGAGCATGCCGCCTGTAGCCGCACGATCCGACACCGAGGAGTAGATGCCCGACCGGCGTTCCGCCAGCGCAAGGACGAGAAAGGTCTCGGACAAGGGAACACGTAGGCGGAGTGGGCCCGTGGCAAGGTCATAGCGGCAGACCGCGACTGCGAGATTGGTATCGGCGAACGGAAAGGATTTGAGATCGTCGTTGTCGATCGCGGCCAACTGGTTGACTGGCGCGCCGGCCTCGAGCCGCGAATAGATGTCCCGATGCGTCAGATAGGGAATGAGGAAAATGCTGGCGATATGCGTCAGCCCCGCGACGATCGTGAACAGGATGGCATGAACGACGAACCTCATGGCAGGCACCCGGATCGGTCCAGCGCCGGCAGGGTTCGCGGGTCAAACTGCGTCGCGGTTGCGCTCAACGGGGTTTCGTAGAAGCGTAGGATGACGACGAATTTTCCTGCCTGGGCAGTGAGGGGAAGCCAGTTGCCGGGCAAAGGCTCCGGTCCGATCTCCATCGCGAAGCGGTTGCCGCTCCCCCGGACGATCTCGGCCGAGGTAAATCCGTGCCGGGCGGCGAGGTTGGCGATCGGGCGGCCTTCGGGATCGAACACCATCGCCGTCCAGTAGCGCGCGGGCGGGAAGGGGCCGGAGAGCCGGTAGAAGCACCGGGAAGTCAACGCTTCGCCACTCGAATCCCTGTCTGCGCGAAGGGCATAACCCTCGCCGGTTGCCAGCGGCAGCTCTCCGGTCGTGAAAAGGCGTGCGCGGGTATACGGGTCGATCGTCGTCGCCCCTGCATGAGGCTCGAATTGCCACTGGCCGATCTTGCGTGCGGCGAGATGCGCCGACGCGCCGGTCAACTGGATCGTGAGCCAGCTCCCCGCAAGAAGACCGAGAACAACCGTCATCAAGATAAGAAGAAGGCGCATCCGGAGAGCCTGTCAGGAGCGCCGCGAGGGGAGCACCGGTGCCTCAGACAGCGGCGCCTCGGGATTGTCAGCGCCGAGAACCTCGATCTCCTGCATCAGCGCCTTGCCGCGCGGGGACAGGCGATAGAAGTTGCCCGGCCCGGAAACGTTGGTGCCGGCCGTTCCGGCAACCTCTGCCAGTTTCGGATCCCGGACCGGCTTTTCGGGCTCGTCCACCCCGATGATCGATTTCGGTTCGACTTCGAGATGGGCGAACGCCATCACCTGTGCGAAGGTCATCGCCGGGAGCGAGCCGCCGGTCATATTGCGCGTGGCGGTGTAATCGTCGTTTCCGAACCAGACGGCGGTGGTGTAGTTGCCCGAATAACCGACGAACCAGGCGTTGCGATATTCGTCAGTCGTTCCGGTTTTCCCGGCGGTGGGGATGCCGGGCAGCTTCGCGCGTCCGCCCGTGCCGGCGGTCACGACCTGCCGCAGCATCCGGTTCATATCGAGCGCGACAGGCTCGGGTAGCGCACGCGGATGCTTCAAAAGATCGGTCTCCGCGCGATAGATGGTCTCGCCTTTCGAATTGAGGATTTCGCGTGCGACGTAGGGCTTGGTCTGCCTCCCGCCATTGGCGAAGGCATTGAATCCGGTCGCCATGTCGATCACCGTTACTTCGGAAACGCCGAGCGGCATGCCGGGGATGTCGCGAACCTCGTTCGCAAAACCCATAGCCCGCAGCGTTTCATGAACGCGCGCGCGGCCGCGCTTGTGGTTGCCCTTGCCGATCTTCTCGTTGAGCTGGATCGGGATCGTGTTGATCGATTTGGCGAGCGCGACAATCGCCGGCATCGCACCGGCATAGGAGCGCCCGTAGTTCTGGGGGCACCAAGGGCGACCAATATTCACACAGGTGGGTCGATCGACGACGATCGAATCGGGCTTGATGACGCCGTCTTCCAGAGCGGTTGCATAGACATACGGCTTGAACGACGAGCCTGGCTGGCGCATCGCCTGCGTCGCGCGGTTGAACTGGCTCTGCCCATAATCGCGGCCGCCAACCATCGCACGGAGACCGCCGGTGTGATCGAGTACGACGACAGCGGCCTGTTTCACGCCATAGCCGGGTCCGTGCTGGCGCAGCACACCTTCCATCGCCCGTTCCGTATGCTTCTGTAGGCCGGGATCGATGGTGGAACGGACGATCAGCGTACGCTCGTTGCCGACCTTGCCGGCGGCGGCGAGTTGCTTGATCTCCTCGAAGCCGAAATCGAGCGCATAATCGGCAATGTTCTGCCCTGCACGCTCGACCGGCGTCGCCGGGTTGCGCAACGCGGTCGCGACCTGCCCCTGCGTAAGAAACCCGGCCTCGACCATGTTGGAGAGCACGTCAGCCGCACGGGCACGCGCGGCAGGCAAGTTGACGTTCGGCGAATACTTCGACGGAGCCTTGAAGAGCCCGGCGATCATCGCCGCCTCGGCCAGCGAGAGATCGCGCACATCCTTCCCGAAATAGTGCTCGGCGGCGGACTGGACGCCGAACACGCCGTTCCCGAGATAGGCACGGTCTAGGTAGAGTTTCAGGATCTCCCGCTTCGTCAACCGCGATTCCAGCCAGAAGGCTAGGAAAGCTTCCTTGATCTTGCGCTCGATCGAGCGCTCGTTGTTGAGAAAGAGGTTCTTGGCGAGTTGCTGCGTGATCGTCGACCCGCCTTGCACGACGCCGTTCGCGCGGGCGTTGGCCGCCACCGCGCGCACAAGGCCGGAGGGGTCGATACCGAAATGCTCGTAGAAGCGCCTATCCTCGGTCGCGAGCGCGGCCTTCACGAGGTGCTCGGGCAGGTCCTCGATGGCGATCGACTGCGAATGGAGAATGCCGCGCTTGCCGATCACCGCGCCTGTCTGATCCGTGAAGGTGACGGCGAGATCCTGTTGTTTGAGCCATTGATCCTCGTTGACGGCGAGGAAGGCGGGTTTCGCCAGCGCGGTCAGCATCACACCGCCGATCGCGGCATAGGTCAGCCCTTCGCAAGCCAGCATGACGAGGATGCGGCCGGTGGGGGAGGGCTCCAGCCTGTCGGAAAAATGGCGGACCCGCCATAGCCCTTCCATGAGCCGCTCACCAAGCGCATGGAGTGAGTGCTCGACCCAAGCGTCGAGATCGCGCAGGCGACGCGCGAAGCGTTCGGCGAAAGTGATCTTGCGAAAATCGGACATTGACCGGCGTATCCCGACGACTTTCCTTCATTTAACGCCTCGGTCTCGGTTTTGCCAGCTTGACGGCAGCCGGGCGACGCTTGACCTCAGACAGGCTTTGACGCGAGGAAAGAGGCATGTCGAAACCGGAAAAGCCGTTCTGGGAAGTGAAACCGCTCGCTGCCATGAATGAGGCGGAGTGGGAAAGCCTATGCGACGGCTGCGGGCGATGCTGCCTTATCAAGCTCGAGGACGAGGATGACGGCCGCTACTATTTCACGGATATCGCCTGCCGTCTGTTCGACAACGCATCCTGTTCCTGCCGCGACTACACGAACCGCGACCGGGAAGTGCCGGACTGCGTGCGGCTGACGCCCGAAAATGCCGGTGCGCTCGGTTGGATGCCGCCGTCTTGCGCGTATCGGTTGCTCGCGGAGGGAAGGCCGCTTCCGGACTGGCATCCGCTCGTCAGTGGATCTCGCGAGACGGTGCACGAGGCCGGCGCCAGCGTTCGCGGCCGCATCCATGCGCTTGAGGACGAGGTGAGCCTGCATCGGCTCGTGCAGCGCATACGACAATGGCCTGGCCGCTGGCCGAGACGGCCGGCGAACAAGAAATAGGCCAAAAGTCTTAGTTTCTTGCTTCAGGCAATTTTTTTAGGAATATTGTCATTGACACCGTAACGGTTCGCGGGTATCTTTTCTCCATGCTCCGGAATTGCGCCCGCAGCAGATAGTGGCTCGGCAAGGCGCTCCCGGCATTTTTCAGGACAGTTAGACGATGATCACGATCCTCCACACGGGGGGCGGTCGGTTGCCGATCTGCTCCGAACTCGTTGTGTCGCACAAGGCCCGGGATTTTCCGGGCCTTTCTTTTGGACACCAGCAGGAGATGGCTGATGACGAAACCGCCCAACCCGCGATCCACGACAGGAAGCCGAGTTGCGGGCTCCCGGGCTTCCTCCCGAAGGCAGGTCGTCGCACGGCTGTGGCGGTCGGCCGAACGGCAGGTTGCCGAGATCGAAGCGCGGATGGCGCGTCTCGATGATGATCAGCAGTCCCTCGAAAGGGAAGCCAAGACTCTGGCGATCATCGCCAAGACCGTCCGCGATCTCGTCGCCATCGACGCCGAAGCCGCAATCCTGTCCCGTTCCCGTGTAAAAGGAGCCAATACGAGCAATGGCCGGGCAGTCTCGCGGGAAGATGACGGGGATGATCGGGCCGATGCTGCCCGGGACATTGAGGGTTTCCGCGCGGAGCTTGCGCGACGCCTTGATGAGCTGCGCCGAGAACGGGGGGGCGAGGGCTCTGCTTGAGCGCCTCTCGCCGGACGCGGTGGAATGGCTCCTGACAGATTGGATGCTGTTCGCCCGCGCCGAGCAATTGCCGCCTGCTGCGGCGCAAGGCGGCGGTTCATGGCATCTCTGGCTGGTGATGGGCGGGCGGGGCGCCGGCAAGACGCGGACTGGCGCGGAATGGGTCAGGGGCATGGCACTCGGCATCCCGCCGTTTTCGGATCGTCCGACAGGGCGGATCGCGATCATCGCCGAGACGATGCAGGACCTGCGCGAGGTGATGGTGGAAGGTGTTTCCGGTCTGCTCGCGGTGCATCCACGCGATCAGCGGCCGGCCTGGAGCGCCTCGCGTCGGCGGCTTGAATGGCCGAACGGCGCGGTGGCACAGGGGTTTTCGGCCGAAGACCCGGAATCGTTGCGCGGTCCCCAGTTCGGGGCCGCCTGGTGCGACGAACTCGCGAAATGGGCCTACGCGGAGAAGACCTTCGACAATCTCCAGTTTGGACTTCGGCTCGGTGATAATCCACGGCAGGTGATCACCACCACGCCGCGTCCGACCAAGCTTTTAAAGCGCCTCGCCGCCGACCCGGCGACAGCCCTGAGCCACGCACCGACGCGGAAGAATGCGGTCAATCTTGCGCCGACCTTCCTCGCGCAGATCGTCGGACGCTACGCCGGAACGGCGCTCGGCCTTCAGGAGCTTGACGGGCTGTTTATCGAGGACAGACCGGACGCGTTGTTCCGCCGCGAGACGCTGGAAGCACAGCGTGTTCTTGCGGCACCGGCGCTCACCCGCATCGTCGTCGCGGTCGATCCGCCGGCAGGTGGAAAACGCGGTGGCCGCTGCGGCATCGTCGCGGTGGGGCGGGATGACGCCGGCACGCTCTACGTGATCGAGGACGGATCGCTCGAAAACGCCAGACCCGAGGTCTGGGCCGGACGGGCGATCGATCTCTACCATCGCCACACGGCGGATGCGCTGGTCGCCGAGACCAATCAGGGTGGGGACATGGTGACAAACGTTCTGAACACCATCGACCCGGCTGTGCCGGTGACGGCGGTGCGGGCCAAACGCGGAAAGCATGTCCGCGCCGAGCCGGTCGCCGCGCTCTATGCGCAGGGCCGGGTGCGCCATGCGGGGTTTTTCCCAGCACTGGAGGACGAGATGGTTGCCTTTGGGCCCGACGGCCTAGCCGACGGCCGCTCGCCGGACCGGCTCGACGCGCTCGTCTGGGCGATCACGCATCTCGCGCTCGATGGTGAGGCCGGCGCACCGCGCGTGCGGCGGCTGGGGTGAGGGCAGGGGCAGTAAGGGGACAGGTTCAACGGAGCCAAAATGCAGTTCACCGATGCACGGAGGTGCGACATTCTCGCGGTCCGCTATGAATTGGCGGCGTTTCGTGCGGGAACCTCGGAGCGGCAGGCTGCCGCGTTTGAAATACAACCCGGAACAGCCACGCGTGCCGGCAGGCAACGTCGGCGGCGGACAATGGACCTCCGGTGGAGGCGCGGATATCGCGGCGAACGACTACGGCGGAAACCTAGCCGCTGAGTTTATGATCGGTGACGGGCGACGCTGCGTCTATTCGTTCGATTTCGGGCTTGTCGTTGTTCCTGGCCCGGTTAAATTTCCGTGCCCGCGTTGGACAACCAGCGCTGGCACCTCACATGGCCGGTTGTTGAACGACAATCGAAAGATGGTGCTCCGATGAGCGGGAAAGATTTCCCCAAGGTCAATTTTCGGTTCTCGCCATCCGCGCTCCAGGAAATCGGCCGGATGAGGGACAAGTGGAACCGTACCTTGCCTGAAGCGGCGGCGGCGCTTTGCGTCGGCTGGAGTGAGACCTTCGTCAAGGACGGGCGCAAGGGCGAAGGTGTCTTCATCTCGTTCTACACGCCGCAGCAGATGCCGGAGATGTCTTTCGCCGTCCGGCGTATTCAAGGCGAAGACGTGATCTTTTTCGTTCTGCCGGATGGCAAACGCCGGTTTGCCGGAAAGACACTGGATTTTGAGCCAGACGGGGGATTTGCCTGAACGAGCAGATGCAAGCCACCTAACGGGGCCTTCCTGCCATTATGAAAGCCGCCTTCGGGCGGCTTTTTTGTTGCACGATCCGTTACGCGCGGCGGATCAGGCCTGATCACGAATTTTCTCAACGGAGAAGGAAATGGCACGCTTTCTTGAGCGCCTGTTCGGCGGCGACACCAAACGCGACAAGGCGATCCGGCAGGCGCCGCTGGTGGCTTTCCACCAGCCGGCCTTCGGATTCTTTTCCGATCGCGCCGGGCCAGGGCTTGTGCACGCCGGGTTCCATCGCAACGCGGTGGTCTATCGCTGCGTGCGGCTCGTTTCCGAGGCGGCGGCCAGCATCGTCTGGACCGTGCTGGTCAACGGCGCGGAGCAGCGCGGCCACGCGGCGGAACAGCTCTTGTCGCGGCCGAACCCGCGTGAGAGCGGCACCGAACTGCTCGAATCCCTCTACGGGCATCTTCTTCTTTCTGGCAACGCCTATGTTGAACTGGTGATGGCGGGCGGTACGGCGCGGGAAATTCATGCTCTCCGCCCGGATCGCATAAGCCTGATGCCGGGGCCTGACGGCTGGCCCCGGGCCTACGAATATCGGGTGGGCGATGGCATCCGACGCATTCCGGCCGGAGAGGGTGCGCAATCGAGCATTCTGCATCTGCGGCTGTTCGATCCTCTCGACGATCATTATGGTTTCGCGCCGCTCTCCGCCGCACAGGTCTCGCTGGAGATGCATGAGGCAGCGAGCCGCTGGAACAAGGCTTTGCTCGACAATTCCGCGCGGCCTTCCGGCGCGCTGGTCTATTCCTCCGGCGAGAACCTTTCGGACGATGAGTTCAAACGGTTGAAGGATGAACTGGAGAATGCCTTCCAGGGCACCGGCAATGCCGGTCGACCGATCTTGCTTGAAGGCGGGCTCGATTGGAAACCGCTCTCGCTTTCACCGAAGGACATGGATTTTCTCGAAGCGCGCTCCGGCGCGGCCCGTGAGATCGCGCTGGCCTTCGGCGTTCCGCCCCTGCTGTTGGGGCTGCCAGGTGACAATACCTACGCGAACTATGCCGAGGCGAACCGTGCCTTCTGGCGCACGACGGTGCTGCCGCTGGTGCAGCGGACGCAAGGGGCGATGGCACATTGGCTCCAGCCGCGATTCAACGAGGAGATCCGGTTCGAGCCGGATATCGACCGGATCGAGGCACTGGCGAGCGAGCGTGAGGCGCTCTGGCGCCGTGTCTCCGCCGCGCCGTTCCTGACCGACGACGAGAAGCGCGAGGCGTTGGGCTACGGGCGCCGCAGCGGCGAGGAAACCGGAAAAGCCGGTGCGGGAAAATAGCGGCATGAACGCCGTTACCGAGTCGATCCTCGCGCGTGGTGACCTCGCCCACCTCGCGCTTTTCCTCTGGGCGAGCGGCGCCTCCGCCCTCCTTGTTCACACCTTTCGCGAAATCGCGGCGGCGAACCGGCGTTTCGACGCCTTCGTCCGTGAGCTCGCGCGCTTCAACAACCGTCATGGAGGACATGACCCATGAACCGCCTCCGATTGCTCCGCCGTCCCGAAGCGGAACACGCAAGATCCGACGACCACCGCGTCATCCGGCGCTTTTTCGCGCTGATCCAGCAGCTCGAACGCCCGTTCCGAAAGGGCGAAGCCGAACCCGCGCCGGAAGTGAAGGCACGGATCACCGCGCTTGGCGACGACACGATCCGCTCCAACTGATGCGAGGTTTCCATGGTTCATAATTCCTTTTCCGCCCGTCGCTCCTCCCCCGCGGGCGGGAACGGCGTCCACAGGCCTGCCCCCTCCCTCAAGCATGTGGACGCCACCTTCTTCCTTCCGTCCGACGATGGCGCGTTCGAGGGTTACGCCAGCCTCTTCGGGGTGATGGATCTCGGGCATGATGTCGTGATGCCCGGCGCTTTCCGCGACTCGATCGCCCGCCGCGGCGTCGGCGGCGTGAAGCTTCTCTGGCAGCACGATCCGGCCGAGCCGCTCGGCATCTGGACCTCGATCGCCGAGGATAAGCGCGGGCTGCACGTTCGGGGGCGACTGAACCTCGAACGCGAGCGCTCCCGCGAGGCTCTTTCGCTGATGCGTCAGGGTGCACTCGACGGCCTCTCGATCGGCTACCGCACCGAAATCGAACGCAAGGATCCCGAGACGGGGCTCCGCCGGCTCGAACGGATCGACCTCTGGGAAATCTCCCTGGTGACCTTTCCGCTTCTGCCGCAGGCGAGGGTTCATGCCGTCTCTCCCGGCCTTTCGAAAGGCTGGTTTTCCGTATCGTCCGGCCGTTGAGGCGGATGTGCCCTCCGCCTTCGGGCGGATTTTCTCCCTCTAGAAGGATTTGCAAGGATGGATCACAACCATGAAGGGCTTGCCGCGCCCGAAGTGAAGGTCGAAATGAGGACCATGGAGACCTTCGAGGCCTTCAAGGCCGCAAACGACGAGCGGCTCGCCGAGATCGAACGCCGCCAGCAGGCGGATGTGCTGCTGGAAGAGAAGGTCGACCGCCTCAACCGCGAACTCGACCTGATGACGACTCGTGCCGGCCGCCCAGCGCTCGGCGGGGTTTCGCGGCGAGAGGAGATCGCTTCGATCGAGCACAAGGCCGCGTTCGAGAACTATGCCCGCACCGGCCAGGCCGATGCCATCCGCCTGGTGGAATCGAAGTCCGTGAACGGTGCTGTGGCGCCGGATGGCGGCTATCTGCTTCCGCCGGGCGCGGAAGGCGCGATCCTCGCACGAATGGCGGCGCTCTCGCCGATCCGTTCGATCGCGACCGTCCGTCCGCTCGCGAATTCGGCGTTGAAGAAGGCGGTCTATCCTGCTGGCGCGAATGCAGGCTGGGCCTCGCAGAGTGCGCCGTCGAACACGGTCGGCTCGACCCAGTATGCCGAATTGTCCTTCCCGACAATGGAACTCTTCGCCCAGCCGGCGGCGACACAGGCCATGCTCGACGATGCCGCTGTCGATGTTGAAAGCTGGATCGCGGACGAGATCGTCTATTCTTTCGCGGAAGCCGAAAGCGCGGCCTTCATCACCGGCGACGGCATCAACGCGCCGAAAGGGCTGCTCGCCTATCCGACGGTCGACGATGCCTCCTACGTCTGGGGCAGCCTTGGCACGGTCTCGACCGGTGCTTCCGGCGCGTTCCCGGCCTCCAACCCCTCGGATGTTCTGGTGGACTTCACGCATACGCTGCGCAGCGCCTATCGCCAGCACGCGACTTTCGTGATGAACCGCAAGACGCAGAGCGCGATCCGCAAGTTCAAGGATGCCAACGGCAACTATCTCTGGGCGCCGCCGGCCACGATCGGCGCCAAGGCGACCCTGATGAACTTCCCGGTAGTCGAGGCCGAGGATATGCCGGATATCGCAGCGAATTCGCTCTCGATCGCCTTTGGCGATTTCCGGCGCGGCTATCTGGTGATCGACCGCGTCGGTATCCGCGCGCTGCGTGATCCGTATTCCGCCAAGCCCTACGTGCTGTTCTACACCACCAAGCGCGTCGGCGGCGGGGTTCAGGACTTCGAGGCGATAAAGCTTCTGAAATTCGGCACCTGACGAGGGAACAGGGCGCCAGGCTCAGCGGAGACTGGTGCCCCATTTCCGCATCGTCGCGTCGATCCAGCCGCGCTGCGGCGCGACCCGCACGGCCTGTGCGATCGTGCCGCAGCTCTGCGCGTTGTTGAACTTTTCGCGACCATAGACGACGCCGACCACCAACCCGCCGTCAATCACCGGCCCGCCGGAATCGCCGGTGCAGACCGCAAAATCCGAGAGATCGGCGTCCGGGCGCGTACCGAGGCGCAGGAAACGCGGATAAAGCTTAGGCAGAACCCGGACGCGCGCGCTCCGCAGCTTGCCGGCGCTCGCTTCGTCCCGTTCGGCGGCAAGGCCGAAACCGGCGATGGTCCGCCCGAGGCCGATCTCGTGCTCGCTCTCGCCACTGTCGATGGGCATAGGCTGGAAGCGCGCTGGCAGGTCGCTGTCCAAGCGCACGAGAGCCAGATCGATCGATACGCGCGCCGCGGGCGAGAAGCCCGGATTGATCGCCTTTGCCGCGATCCGCTGCAGCACGTGCGAACCGTCTTCCGGATAGGCAACGGCAACCTGCTTGTTGCCGGCCACGCAGTGCGCTGCCGTCATGATGACATTGCGGGCGACGACCGTCCCCGTACAGGCGCCATGCTTGTTGCCCTGCCGAGACAGCACCATCACGAGGTGGGTCGTCAGTGCGGAATTGGCCGTGACGGACGAACCGCCGAGTGCTTGCGCGCCTCCGGTCGGAAACAGGATGGAAGAGGCCAGTAGGGCGGCGGGAAGAAACCGAACGAAACGTATTGTCACGGCGCGGACCATCGCACCGGGGCAGGACACATGCAAGCGCCAATCGGACGCGCCAACCACCAGCAGATGGATTGCCAAGATGATTCCCGTTCTTCTCGATGGCCCGACGCTCGAACCTGTTTCGCTCGCCGAAGCCAAGCTATGGCTGAGGCTCGACGGGCCCGACGATGACGACCTTGTCCGTGCCCTGATCGTTGCCGCGCGTCTTCTGGTCGAGGCCGAGATCGGCCAGGTGCTTGTTGGCCAGAACTGGCGCCTCGTCGGCGACGAATGGCCGGAGGGCGAGACAATTCCGGTTCGGGTTGGCCGCATCCTCAGGGTCAACGGCGGGCGTGTCTTCGATGCCAACGGCGTCGCGGCACTCCTCGCCGCCGAACGCTTCACGGTGTTTCCCCATGCGGAGCCGCCCGCTATCTTGCCGCTTGACAGGCCGGTGCCCGGCAGACGGCTCTGTGGCATCGAGATCGATCTGCGGCTTGGCTATGGCGAGGCCGCGAGCGACGTTCCGGAAACGATCCGGCTCGCGATCCGCCGGCTGGTCACGTTGTGGTTCCACGAACGGGACGATCCGCGCAGCAGCGAATCCGGGCTGCCGCCGCAGATCCGCGCCTTGCTTCGGCCCTTCCGTCGCATCCGGCTTTGAGGCCCTGCCATGAGCGGAACAGCCCATCCTGTGCGCGCGCTCCAGGAAGTTCTCCGGAACCATCTTCTCGCGCAGCCCGCCATCGCCGCAATCCTTGGCCAAGCGATCTACGAGAACCCTCCGCGCGGCGCCAAGCCGCCGTTCATTGCCTTCGGCGATGCCACCGTCAGGGATGCAGGCTCGACGGAGAGCGAGGCCGCGGTGATCGAGTTCGATCTTCTCGCGCACGCGGCGGAGCGGAGAATGCACTCGGCGCTCGACATGGCGGTCGAAGTGGCGGCGGCGCTCCAGCTGCCGATGGCGCCGCCGGTCGGCTATCACCTCGTCTCGATCGAGATCCGACAGGGCGTCGTCCGCCACGACCCTGCCCGCAATCTGACCCGCGCAAGCCTCAGGCTTCGCGCCTTTCTCGAACCGCTCTGAAGGAAACGGACATGGCAGCTCAACGCGGCAAGGACATTCTTCTCAAGCTCGACGACGGCTCCGGAACGTTCGTCTCCGTCGCCGGGCTTCGCACGCGCAAGTTCGCGCTCAACGCCGAGATCGTAGACGTGACCCACAGCGAATCCGCCGGGCGTTGGCGCGAACTGCTGGACGGGGCAGGCGTGCGGCGCGCCAGCGTGACCGGCGCCGGTATCTTCCGCGATACCAATTCGGATGCGCTGGTTCGACAGGTGTTTTTCGATGGCCTCACTCGGGATTGGCAGCTTGTGCTGCCCGATTTCGGCACGATTTCGGGCGCATTTCAGGTCACGGGGCTCGAATATCGTGGGGAACATGCCGGCGAGATGGGCTTCGAACTTACACTCGAAAGCGCAGGCGTGCTCGCATTCGTGGCAGCGTGATGCGATGAGCAATCGCCATCGCGCGGAAAAGGCGATCGAGATTGGCGGACGCCGTCTCGTGCTGCGCTTGAGCCTCCGGGCGCTCGCGGAAATGGAATCGGTCTTCGATGTCGAGGGGATTGAGGCGCTCGGCGTACGCCTGGCGAGGGGCGGGCTACGAACCGAGCATGTGATCCACATCGTCGGCGCACTCGCGCGTGGCAGCGGAGATGCAATTCCTGACAGCGAGATCGCTCTCCTGATCGAAGCTCAGGATCTGCCCGGCATCATGGATGCCGTCACTTGCGTCTTCGCCTCCGGTTTCGGTGGAGGAAAAGAACCGGCAAACCCTCGTTAGCCGCAGGGTCCATAGACGGCGGAAGATTCCCCTGGCGGGAAATCGTCGCGTTTGGTCTTGGAACCCTGCGGCTCAGCCCCGATGCGTTCTGGTCGCTGAGTCTTCCGGAACTGCTGGCCATTGTTGATGCGGCGTTCAACCGCGCTCCGGCAATCCGGCCGATGATGCCGGACGACCTCGCCGCCCTCATCAGCCGCTACCCAGACCGGACATTCCAAAAGGAGAATTGACCCCATGGCCGACGATATTTTCAGCGAAGCCGATGCGCTGGACGGTCTTTCGACACGGCTTTCCCACCTCGACGAGATCACCCAGCAGTTCGGCAAGTCCCTGTCGCGGGCGCTGGCGACCGGTATCGCGCAGGGGCGGAGTTTCGATACGATTCTCCAGACGCTTGGCCAGAAGCTGATCGAGATATCGCTCCGGGCGGCGTTCCGTCCGCTGGAGACGGCCCTTTCGGGATCGATCTCAAGCTTGTTCGGCGCCTTTACGGGGGGCTTCACCGGGACTGGGGGATTGTTCGCGGACATGTTCGGAAGCGCCGACACATCCGGCACCGACCTGTTCGGCGCACCTGTCCGTGGCGCAGGGTCGGGAGCCGTGCAAGGCGTTTCCGTCACAATGCACGTCTCGACCCCGGACGCGGACAGCTTCCGCCGCTCGGAAGCGCAGGTGAGTTCCGCCCTGGCCCGCGCGGTGGCGCGGGGGCAACGCAACCTTTGACAAATGAGGTGATGGCATGGCGATCGCAGCCTTTCACGATGTTCGCTTTCCTCTTGATATCGCCCTTGGCGCGCGCGGCGGCCCGGAGCGGCGGACCGAGATCGTGACCACAGCCTCGGGACGTGAGGAACGCAACGCGCGCTGGGCTCATTCGCGCCGGAAATACGATGCCGGGTATGGTGTGCGCTCGCTCGCCCGCCTCGCCGAGGTGGTCGCATTCTTTGAGGAAAGGCGCGGCCGTCTCTGCGCCTTTCGGTTCCGCGACCGGCTCGACTGGAGCTCGGCCGCCGGCAACGCGGAACCGGGACCGCTTGACCAGCCTATCGGCGCTGGCGACGGCGTGCGTGCCGCATTTGATTTGGTGAAGGTTTACGGCGAAAGCTTCGCGCCTTACGAGCGGCCGATCACCAAGCCGGTGGCGGGCTCCGTCCGGGTCGCGGTCGGAGGCATCGAGAAGGCAAGCGGGGCCGATTTCGTGCTCGACGCGCTGGCCGGAACCGTGACGTTCTCGCCCGGTGCAATCCCTTCGCCCGGGACAGAGGTCACGGCGGGCTTCCTGTTCGATGTGCCGGTGCGCTTCGACACCGATTATCTCGAATTCGATCTCTCCGCTTTCGAGGCTGGTGCCATTCCATCCATTCCGTTGATCGAGATCCGGGGCTGACCATGCGCACGTTGCCTGAAGCGCTCGCCGCATCGCTCGCGACCGGCGTGACGACCCATTGCCGGTGCTGGCTCCTCACCCGTCGTGACGGGCTGCGGATCGGCGTCACCGACCACGACGCGGATATCGCGATCGAAGCGACGGTTTTCGAGGCCAACGGCGGGTTCGAGGCCAGCGATACCGAAACCCGGAACGCGCTTGCGGCCGGTGGCGGTGAGATCGCGGGACTCATGACGACCGAAAAAATTACCGAGATCGACATCGCGGGCGGGCTTTACGATGCGGCTGAGGTGCGGTGCTATCTTGTTGACTGGACGGCACCCGCGCTCGACTTTCTTCTCGATATCGCGGTGATCGGTGAGATTCGCCGGCAGGACGAGCGCTTCGTCGCCGAGATCCGCAACGGGCTGGACGCACTCGATGAGGTGCAAGGGCGGCTCTACACGGCGACCTGCGGTGCCGAACTCGGTGATCTTCGATGCGGCTTCGCGCTAGAGACCGAACCCTTTCGCATAAGCGGAGGCGTCGGGTCCGTCATCGGGCGTGAGGCGATCGTCAGCGCCGATGCCGCAGTGGGGGCGGGGTTCTATACGCGCGGCCGGCTTGTTTTCACGAGCGGGGTTGCTACCGGGCACGGCGTGACGATCAAGGATCACCGAAGTGGCGGCGAACTAGTCTTCTGGCAGTCATTGGCCGTCGACGTTGCGCCGGGCGACCGGTTCACGCTGACGGCGGGTTGCGACAAGCGCTTTTCCACCTGCCGGAGCGTGTTCGGCAATGCCACCAATTTTCGCGGTTTCCCGTTTATCCCCGCGCCCGACTTTGTGTTGACCTACGCCCGGCCGGGCGAGGGCCGACATCGCGGTCGTCCGCTTGTCCGCTGAGGAGTTCCCATGCTCGTTCCATCCCGTGAACCGGGCACCCTGCGCCGGGTCGATGTGGTGTGCGCGGCGCGCAGCTGGATCGGCACGCCCTATCAGCATCAGGCCTCATTGAGGGGTGAGGGCTGCGATTGCCTCGGCCTCCTGCGGGGAATCTGGCGCGATCTCGTCGGCCCCGAACCGGAGCGGATGACGGCTTACGCGCCGAGCTGGGCCGAGATCGAGGGCCGCGAACGGTTGCTCGACGCCGCCACCCGGCATCTCGTGCGGGGATACGGAGAAATGATCCAGCCGGGTAATATCCTCATCTTTCGCTGGAAGGACAACGCTCCGGCCAAGCACTGCGGCATCGCCACCGGCGTCGCCCGCTTCATCCACGCGCATGACGGGGCTTCGGTCGCGGAAGTGGCACTTGTGCCTTCATGGCGACGGCGCATCGTCGCCCGATTTGATTTTCCTTCCCTGGAGGACTGATGGCTACGCTCGCTCTTCAGATCGCCGGCTCAGCTCTCGGCGCATTCACGGGTCTTCCCTTCGGTCCCGCGCTCGGCTCGGCCGTCGGCGGCACGCTCGGCGCAATGGTGGATCGTGCGGTGCTCGGCGGCGGTGGTCGGGTCATTGAAGGGCCGCGCCTTGGCGATCTCCACGGGATTTCGGCATCGGAAGGTGCGCCGATCCCCCGCGTCTATGGGCGCGTGAAGCTCGGTGGTCAGGTGATATGGGCGACCGAGTTCGAGGAAGAACGGCTGGTCGAGAAACGCGGCGGCACCGGGGGAAAATCCACCGGTGGACCGGCCGTGCGGGCGGCGCGTTACACCTACTTCGCCAACGTCGCGATCGGCCTTTGCGAAGGGCCGGTGAATTTTATCCGCCGGATATGGGCGGACGGCGAAGAACTCGACCTCGCCGGCGTCAACCTGCGCTTCTACACCGGATCGGAGGAGCAGGAGCCCGATTCACTGATCGTCGCCAAGCAGGAAACAGGCGATTTGCCGGGGTTTCGCGGACTTGCTTATGTCGTGTTCGAGCGATTTCCGCTCGAGAAATACGGCAATCGCCTGCCGCAGTTTGCTTTCGAGGTCGTACGGGCGGCACCGGGTTTGCCGCGAGCTCTCCGCGCGATCAACATCATTCCCGGGGCAACCGAGTTCGGCTATGCGGCGAAGGAGGTGCGGGAACAATTCGCGCTCGGCTCGTCGCAGTCGGTCAACCGCGCGCAATGGACACATGAGTCCGACTGGCTCGCTTCGATTGACGCGCTTCAGGCGCTCGCCCCCAATCTCGAACGGGCGACACTCATCAGCGCGTGGTTCGGCGACGATCTCCGCGCCGGCCACTGCACGTTGCGGCCAAAGACGGAGAAAGGCGGCAAGACGCTCTTCGGCGGGACGTGGCAGGTTTCGGGCCTAACGCGGGAAACCGCACTCTCCGTATCGGACGAGGACGGCCGCCCGAACTATGGCGGCACGCCAGCGGATTCCTCCATCGTCGAGGCGATCCGCGATCTGAAGAACCGAGGTCTCAGGGTCGCGCTGCATCCCTTCATCCTGATGGACATTCCCGGCGGCAATGCGCTGCACGACCCATGGACCGGCGCTGCTGCCCAGCCGGCCTTCTCCTGGCGCGGCCGGATCACCTGCGATCCCGCGCCGGGAGCGGTTTCCACCGCCGAAGGGAGTGCCGCTGTCGCCAATCAGATCGCTGCGTTCGTGGGGTCCGCCCAGGCCAGCCATTTCACCTTGAGCGGCGATATCGTGATTTACGCCGGTCCCAACGAGTGGGGGTTCAGGCGCATGGTGCTCCACCATGCCATGCTGGCGAAGGCGGCAGGCGGGGTCGATACTTTCATCATCGGCTCGGAGATGATCGGGTTGACCCACTGTGCCGGCCAAGGCGGGACTTTTCCGTTCGTGAACGCGATCGTGGCTTTGCTCGCGGATATCCGTACGATTCTCGGGTCGGAAACCGTTATCACCTACGCCGCCGACTGGACCGAATATGGCGCTCGCGTCCGCAACGGCGGACAGGATGTTGCCTTTCCGCTCGACCCGCTCTGGTCGCACGCCGAAATCGGCGCGATCGGCATCGATTTCTACCCACCACTGACGGATTGGCGCGCCGGGCGCGACCACCTCGATTGTCAGGATTTCGATTCCCCGGTCGATCCGGCCTATCTCGCTTCGCGCATGAGTGGTGGCGAGGCTTTCGACTGGTTCTATGTCGACGACAATTCCCGCGCGGCACAGGAACGGACGTCCATCATCGACGGCGCTTTTGGCAAGCCGTGGGTCTATCGCCCGAAAGACATCGCAAGCTGGTGGGGATCGCCGCATGTCGAACGGCAGGGCGGCATCGAGGCCCCCCAACCGACGGCCTTCCAGCCGATGGGCAAGCCGATTTACCTGACGGAAATCGGCTGTCCCGCGATCGACAAGGGTGCCAATCAGCCGAACGTGTTTCCCGATCCGAAATCGGTCGAGAACGCCATCCCGCATTTCTCGTCCGGCGCGCGTGACGATCTCGTGCAATGGCGTACGCTTGAAGCGCTGATCAGCTGGTTCGATCCGGCGGGCGAAGGTTTTGAGAACGAGCGAAACCCGCTCTCCCCGGTTTATGGCGGCCGGATGGTCGATCCCGCTTTCGTTGCGCCCTGGGCCTACGACGCCCGGCCATTTCCGGCCTTTCCGTTACAACGCAGCCTGTGGGCGGACGGTGAGAACTGGCTGCGCGGCCATTGGCTGAACGGGCGGATCGAGGGGGCCCCGCTCGATCGTCTGCTGACGATGATCGGCGAGGATTTCGGCCAGCCCATCGTTCCGGCTTCTGCTTTGACCGGCTTCGCGAATGGCTACCTGATCGACCGACCGATGAGCGCCCGTGCTGCGTTGGAGCCTCTCGTCGGTCTTCTAGGGCTGGGCGTCCGGACCGACGAAAAGGGCCTTACGATGCGGAACCGGCCCACGCGGGTGGTCAGGCGGATTGCATCCGGCGATCTGGTCCCCATGCGCGAAGGGCAACTGATGGAAATCACCCGCCAACAAGAGGCGGAGCTTCCGAGAGCGTTCAGCCTGGGGTTCATCGACGACGAGGGGCATTTCCGCCAGGCGATCGCCCAAGCTGTATCGGGCAGCGATCTCACACGAAGGGAGGCGAGCGAGGCCGTCGCGTTGCATGTGCCCAGGGCCGCAGCCTTGCGTCTCGCGGAAACCCGGCTTCAGGATCTCTGGAACGGCCGCGAAACCTTCTCGTTCCGGCTCACGAGGTCGGATATCGACATCGAGCCGGGCGATCTGGTCGAGATCGAAACGCGAGCCGGCAAGCGACTGGTTCTCGTCACCTCGATCACCGACGGTTTGCACCGGCAATGCGAGGGGCGCGCCTACGATCTGCATCTGGCCGAACCGGGCGCCGTCGTCGACGAACTGCCGCCTGAGCCCGGTATTCCGGCGCTCCCCGGCGCGGCTCATGTTACTCTTGCGGAATTGCCGCTCGCGGAGGCCGATAAAGGGCTCGTCGCCGCGGCGGTCCGGGCCGAGCCCTGGCGCGGACCTTATTCCATCATCCGCACAGGATTGTCCGATACCGGCGCGATCCTTGCCGCCGAGGCGGCAGCCCGTTTCGGGGAAACGATGAGCAAACTTCCGGCCGGCCCGCTCTGGCGGTGGGATCACCATGCGACCCTCGATGTCACGCTCGCCGACGGCGCCCTGGCAAGCCTTGACGAACTCGCAGTCCTCGCGGGGAAGAACGCCCTGGCGCTGGTGGATGGAGCCGGGGAAACCGAGATCGTCCTATTCCGGGAGGCAGTCCTAATCGGTACCCGACGCTATCGGTTGAGCGGGCTTCTTCGCGGGATAGGACTATCCGAAATGCAGGCTGTGCGGACGCTGCCGCCCGGAACCCAGGTTGTCATCCTCGATGATGCGCTGGTGGACCTTGGTGTCACCGCCGAGGGAATCGGTATCGAGCACGCGTTCCGTATCGAGCCGGCCGGGCGCGCGCTGGACGGTGCCACGGCGATCACCCGGACGATTACCCCGCGTGGGGTGTCGCTCACACCATTGTCGCCCGTTCATGCACGGGCAAAGCGGACGAGCGAGGGCGTTGCCTTCAGCTTTATCCGGAGGGCGCGATCGGGCGGCGATTCCTTCGATCTCTATGAGGTTCCGCTGGGAGAGGACCATGAGGAATACCGGTTCGAGATCCTCAGCGCCGGCAGCTCTTTGCGGGAATACAGGCTCACTAAGCCATCGGTGGTTTATCCGTCGGCAATGGAGATCGCCGATTTCGGCACGATGCGATCCGAGATCGAGATTCGCGTCTGTCAGATCAGCCAGATCGTTGGCCCCGGCGCGCCGCTTCAGGTGCTGGTTCCGATCCTTTGAGGGATTCAATCGATGAAAGCGACTTTCGATCACGCCCTCGCCGTCGTTCTCGGCCACGAGGGGGGCTACGTCGACCATCCGGCCGATCCCGGCGGGGCGACGAACTTCGGCATTACCCTGGCAACCCTGAGCCGATGGCGTGGCATGGAGGTCACCAAGGCGGATGTCAGGGCGCTTGAGCGCGACGAGGCGGCCGCCATCTACCGGGCACGGTATTGGGATGCCGTGCGAGGGGACGAATTGCCCGTGGGAGTCGATCTCACGCTCTTCGATTTTGCGGTGAACTCCGGGCCCTCGCGGGCGATTTCCACGTTGCAGGAGGTTCTTGGCGTGGTGGTCGACGGCAGGATCGGTCCAGTCACGATGGAAGCGTTGGGTACCCAGCCTCCAATCGCGCTGGTGAAGGAAATTTGTGCTCGCCGGCTTGTGTTCCTGCGACGGCTTGCGACCTTTCCCGTTTTCGGGAGGGGCTGGACCCGGCGCATCGAGAACATCGCGCGCGAAGCCGGCAATCTCGCCAAGAGGGGGCGGATATCGGGGAATAACGACAGCAAACCTCGAAAGGAAGAAACCCTGATGGACATCACCAAATCGATTTTCACCTCCCGCACCGTCTGGACGAATGGAATCGGTCTTGTTGCTCTTCTTCTGTCCTGGTTCGGGTTCGATACCGCCGGCATCGACAAGAACGCCGTTACGGAGAGTCTTTTTCAGGCCGTCGCCGCGATCAGTTTCGTTGCCTCGACCTTTTTCCGGGTGATTGCGTCGAAAAAGCTGCTGTGATCGCTCCTCTGGCGGATATGGCCCCCGGCCGAGTTGGTGTATAAGCCGCGAAACGGAAGCGACCGCCCGGCATGGTGGTCGCCTTCGCGAATGCTATCGGCCGGAGTTCTGAATGCGCCTTCTTGTCATCGAGGATGATCGTGATCTTAACCGCCAACTCGTCTCGGCGCTCGAGGACGCCGGTTATGCGGTCGACAAGGCGTTCGACGGCGAGGAAGGTCATTACCTCGGAGAGACGGAACCTTATGACGGGGTGGTCCTCGATATGGGCCTGCCGGGGATGGACGGTATCCGCGTCCTTGAAAAGTGGCGTCGCGAGGGGCGGACGATGCCCGTCCTCATCCTCACGGCACGCGACCGCTGGAGCGAGAAGGTCCAGGGTTTTGATGCCGGCGCGGACGACTACGTCACCAAGCCTTTCCATATGGAAGAGGTGCTGGCCCGCCTCCGCGCGCTGCTGCGCCGTGCAGCCGGCCACGCGACGAGCGAGTTGCATTGTGGCCCGGTGACGCTCGATACGCGTTCGAGCCGCGTCGTCGTCGATGGCAACGCCGTGCGACTGACTTCGCACGAATATCGCCTGCTCGCCTACCTGATGCACCATCAGGGCCGCGTCGTGTCCCGGACCGAGCTTGTCGAACACCTCTATGATCAGGATTTCGATCGCGATTCCAATACGATCGAGGTATTCGTCGGACGTTTGAGGAAGAAGCTGGGGGTCGATATCATCCAGACCGTCCGAGGGCTCGGCTATATCGCTGCCATGCCGGACGCTCCGGTCAAGCGGTCCTGAAAGGTGCGCGCGGATGCACTTGAGGCTCCCCGCGACCTTGACGCCACGCTCGCTGGCGGGACGCCTGTTCCTCTCCGCAGTCGTGCTCTCCGGGTTGGTCCTGGTGACGGCGGCGACGATCCTCTCCGCGATCAACCGCCGTAGCGTCGAGGCCGCGTTCGACGAGCGTCTCAAGCTCTACCTCAAGGTGCTGGTGGCCGACGTCGCCTCGTTGACCGATGGCGGCAATGTCGAACCCGGCAACCTCGGCGAACCGCAATTCCAGATTCCTCTTTCAGGCTGGTACTGGCAAATCATCCGTATCGAACGGGCGAACGGCGCGACCAACCTTCTGCGCGCGTCCCGTTCGCTGTTCTCCGCCCGCCTCCCGTCACTTGTCAGTTCGGAAGCCAATGCCTCGCGTAGCGATTTCCGCGACGGGTATGTGAAGGGGCCAGGCGACAAGCGAATCCGCCTCGTCGAGCAGGAAATCGACCTCGGCGAGCAGAACCGTTTCGTGATTTCCGTCGCCGGCAACGCCGAGGAAATCGCCGATGAGAGCAGGCGCTTCGACTTCACCCTCATCGTTATCCTCACGATCCTTTCGATCGCGCTCGCGGTGTCGGCGCTTTTTCAGGTCCGGTTCGGTCTTGAGCCGCTGCGCCGGCTGGTCCAATCGCTCGGAGAGGTCCGGACCGGACAGAAAGAACATGTCGAGGGTAATTTTCCGACCGAGGTTGCACCGCTGGCGCAGGAGCTGAACCAACTGCTCGACGTCAATCGCGAGATTGTGGCCCGTGCACGTGGGCAGGTTGGCAATCTCGCTCATGCCCTCAAGACGCCGCTCTCCGTGTTACTCAACGAGGCCAATGCCGAACCCGGCCCGCTCGCCGACAAGGTGCGCGAACAGAGCGTGGTGATGCGCGATCAGGTCCAGTATTATCTCGACCGCGCCCGTGCCGCCGCCCGGGCCGTTACCGTCGGCAATCTCACCGAGATCGAGCCGGTGCTGCGCTCGTTGGTCCGCGCCTTCGAGAAGATCTATCGCGACCGTGACATCGCTTTTTCCGCTGATGTCCAGACCGAGCGAAGGTTTCGTGGTGAGAAGCAGGATCTTGAGGAGATGCTCGGCAATCTGGTCGATAACGCCGGCAAATGGGCGCAGGCGAAGGTCCGGGTCGAGATTGGCGACGAGCCGGATTCGCAAGCCGCGCCGATGATTCATCTGATCGTTGATGACGACGGCCCCGGTCTGCCGGAAACCGCCCGCATCGAGGCCACCAAGCGCGGCCGCCGGCTGGATGAGACGAAGCCGGGTTCCGGCCTCGGCTTGTCGATCGTCGTTGATCTGGCTGCGCTTTACGGCGGGTCGCTTAGCCTCGGTGACTCTCCTTTCGGTGGCCTGCGCGCGAAACTAATCCTCCCCGCGCTTTGACGCGAATTTAGCTGCGGTTGATGGCAATCGAGGCGAAATTAAAAAAGTTTGTCATCGGTCAACTGGCCATCCGGCTTGTCATGCTCTAGGCACAATCTCGAATTCTTTGCTGAGCTGATATGTCGATCTGGATTGCTATTTCCCTGCTGGTAGTCGTTGCGGTGCTGGTCACGCTGTGGCCGTTCATCGTCGCCGGCAAATCGTCGTCCCCGCTCGATCACGCCGTTTCGTTCTATGAAGCGCGCAAGGTGGAATTGCAGCGTCAGCGCGACGGCGGCGAGATCAGCGATGCAGATCTCGAATCCGCGCTCGCTGAACAAGGACGGGCGCTGCTGGCGATGGGGCGGGCCGAAGCCCTTTCTTCTGCTGACACGGGCCGTCTCGCACGCAGGAAGGTTGCGGCAATTCTCGCGATGATTGGCGTTCCGCTGGTTTCCGTCGCGATTTATTGGAAGGTTGGCGCGCCGTCACTGCCGGACATGCCGCTCGCAAGCCGCAAGGTCGAGCCGCGCAATCTCGATATCGCCGCCGCCTTGCAGAAGATCGAAGCACATCTGGCAAAGAACCCGAACGATGGGCGTGGGTTCGAAGTGGTTGCCCCTGTCTACCTGCGGGCCGGACGTTTTGACGATGCCGTGATGGCCCATCGCCGTGTGGTCGAACTCCTTGGCGAGACCTCCTCGCGGATGGCTGATCTTGGTGAAAGCCTCGTTGCTCAGGCGAAAGGGGTCGTCAATGCCGATGCCCGGGAGGCCTTCGAGCGGGCGGTCACCCTTGATTCCGGGATGGCGAAGGCCAAGTTTTATCTTGCTATCGCGCGCGAGCAGGATGGCGACAAGGCCGGCGCGCTGGAGGAGTTCCGACGTATCGTGGCGGGTTTGCCGGAAGGCCCCGCGCGCATGCGGGTGATGGATGAGATCGAGCGTCTCGATCCCGGCGCGAAAGGGCTGGCACCGGGCGGTGACGCGGGGCAGGCGATCGCCAATCTGCCGCCCGAAGAGCGCGCTGCCGCCATTCGCGGCATGATCGATGCGCTGGAGGCCCGGCTTGGGCAATCCGGTGGATCGCTCGCGGAGTGGCAACGGCTGGTGCGGGCGCTGATCGTGACCGGTGAACGGGAACGTGCAGGCAGGGCGCTCGAACGGGCCCGCAAGGCGCTCGACGGGAATGTCGAGGCCGGTCCGGTCTTGGATGAGCTGGCGAAGGACCTCGCCGCAATGCCGGAACAGGGGAAGGGCGGATGACCCGGAAACAGAAACGGTTGGCGATCATCGGCGGAATCGGGGCCATCATCGCGGTGGCGATGGGCCTCATCCTGACGGCGCTGCGCGACAAGATTGTATTCTTCCGATCGCCGACCGAGGTTGTGGAGGGCAAGGTCCGCCCTGGGGACAGTTTCCGGCTCGGCGGGCTCGTGCTGACGGGCAGCGTGCGCAAGGAGGAAGGCCAGCGCGTTTTCTTCACCGTCACTGACGGCGCGAAGGAGGTGAAGGTTCAATATACCGGGCTGCTGCCGGATCTGTTCCGCGAAGGGCAGGGCGTCGTCACCGAAGGCAGGCTCGACAACGGCGGGATTTTCACCGCCACCAACGTGCTCGCCAAGCACGACGAGAATTATATGCCGCGGGAGGTCGCGGATACGCTGAAGAAACAGGGACACTGGCGGGACGACAAGCCGGGGGGGGGCAAGCCATGATCGTCGAGATCGGCCATTTCGCGCTCGTCCTCGCGTTCGTCGTATCCGTCTTTCAAGCGGTGGTGCCGATTTGGGGGGCGGTCCGGCATGATGGTGTGCTCGTGCGCCTCGCGCCGCGCGCGGCTCTGCTGCAATTCGTCCTTGTAGCTATCGCCTTCGCGAGTCTCACGCACGCATACCTGACCTCTGATTTTTCCGTCGCCAACGTCTTCCAGAACTCGCACACCCTGAAGCCGCTGATCTACAAATGGAGCGGGGTGTGGGGCAATCACGAGGGGTCGATGCTCCTCTGGGCGCTGATTCTCGCGCTGTTCGGCGCTGCGGTGGCGCTGTTCTCCCGCCGCTTGCCGGACGACATGCTCGGCGTGACGCTGGCGGTTCAATCGATGGTCGCGTCGGCCTTCATGGCTTTTCTGATCTTCACTTCGAACCCCTTCCTGCGCCTCGCCAATCCGCCGTTCGAGGGACGCGACCTTAACCCGATCCTTCAAGACCCTGGTCTCGCGATTCACCCGCCGCTTCTCTACCTGGGCTATGTCGGTTTCTCGATCGTCTTTTCCTTTGCGGCAGCGGCGCTGATCCTTGGTCGTGTCGATGCCGCCTTCGCGCGCATGGTCAGGCCGTGGACGCTCGTTGCCTGGGTAGCGCTGACAGCGGGGATCGCGATGGGCTCCTATTGGGCCTATTATGAACTCGGCTGGGGCGGTTACTGGTTCTGGGACCCGGTGGAGAACGCTTCGCTGATGCCGTGGCTCACCGGCACGGCGCTTTTGCATTCCGCCATCGTTATGGAGAAGCGCGAGGCGCTGAAGATCTGGACGATCCTGCTTGCGGTCATCACTTTCTCGCTTTCGCTTCTCGGCACCTTCCTCGTTCGCTCGGGTGTGCTGACCTCGGTGCATGCCTTCGCTGTCGATCCGGAGCGCGGGCTGTTCATCCTCTTCATTCTGATCGTCTTTATCGGTGGCAGCTTCACGTTGTTCGCGCTCCGCGCCAATGCGATGCGCGCCGGTAGCCTGTTCTCGCCCGTGAGCCGGGAGGGGGCGCTGGTGTTCAATAACCTGTTCCTGTCGGTAGCGGCACTCGCGGTGTTCATCGGCACGCTCTATCCGCTTCTGCTGGAGGCGTTGACGGGAGCGAAGATCTCGGTCGGCGCGCCGTTCTTCAATCTGACGGCTGTGCCGCTGATGATTCCGTTGTTCCTCGCGATTCCCGTCGGTCAGAAGCTTGCATGGAAACGCGGCGATCTTGCAGGAACGATGAGCAGGCTCTGGTGGGTGCTGGCGCTCGCGATTGGCGGGGCGGCCGGCGTCGCTTCCGTTGTTTCGGGCGGGCCGGTGTTGGCTCTCGCGGGTTTGGCGTTAGGGCTCTTTCTCGTGCTGGGCGCGGTTGACGAGCTGATCGATCGCGCTGCGCGCGGCGGCTGGGCGCGGTTCGTGCCCCGGCTTGCCGCCATACCCCGCGCGAGCGTCGCGATGGTACTCGCCCATGCCGGCGCGGGGCTGATGGTCCTCGGGATCAGTGCGACGGCCTTCGAGAAGGAGAAGATCGTCTCCATCAAGGCCGGCGAAACGATAGCGCTCGGCCAGTACTCCTTGACGCTGAACGGCCTGACGACGCAGACCGGCCCCAACTACAACGCGCTCGTTGCCCGGTTCACCCTCCGGGACGGGACGGGCGTTGTGGCCGAACTCAATCCGGCCAAGCGCGTTTATGTCGGGCGCCAGATGCCGACCTCCGAGGTTGCCCGGCATCGCGAGGGCTTGAGCGAGGTCTACCTAGCCATCGGCGAGACATCCGGCGGGGACAGGGTCGATCTCCGCGCCTACTACAAGCCTTACGTTCTCTTGATCTGGCTCGGTCCGCTCTTGATGTCGATCGGTGGCCTGCTCTCCCTGACCGACCGACGCCTGCGCGTCGGAGCGCCGCGCCGCACCCGCGTGGCGATCCAAGGCAACCTGGCGGAGTGAGGGCATGCGAATAATCCTTGTCTCGCTCGCATTTCTAGCTTGGCTCGGCCCGGCGTTCGCGGTAAAGCCGGAGGAACAACTGACTGATCCGGCATTGGAAGCGCGCGCGCGGGAGATTTCGGCCGGAATCCGTTGTCTTGTCTGCCAGAACCAGTCGATCGACGATTCAGACGCGAGCCTCGCGCAGGATTTGCGGCGACTGGTGCGAGAACGTGTGAAGGCCGGCGATAGCGATCAGGGTGTCCGGGATTTCCTTGTCGCGCGTTATGGTGAGTTCGTCCTGCTGAAGCCGGGTTTCAATGCGCGCAACTTGGTGCTCTGGGGATTGCCGCTTGCGGCGTTGCTCGTGGGGGGGCTCGCTGCCTTGCGGCTGTTCGGCAGACGCCGCTCCGAGGAGAACGAGGAACCCACGCCCGCCGCGCTTTCTGCTGAGGAGCAAGCGGAACTTGAATGCCTCCTGCAGCAGGATCGGACGAAGCCGGAAGGTCGCTGAACCTTACGAAATTGTCATGTCCCTGTCAGGTTCGGGACATCGGGAAACCGCTAGACATGGAACGTGTCTCGCGGGATGAGTTTCCGGCATACCCCCGTCGCCCCCCGCTCCGGATTTCTCCCGCGAGACCGCCTCCCGGCTTGACGCCGCATCAAACCGATGGCGATCTGGTTTCCCCGAAAAGGACAGCCCCAAGCCGCGCATGAGAATCCTTGTTGTTGAAGACGATGTCGACGCGGGTCGTTACCTCACCCGTGCCCTGACAGAGGCCGGGCATGTCGCCGATCACGCCGTCGACGGCGATCAGGGCCTCGAAATGGCGCTTTCGGGCAGCTACGATGTGCTGATCGTCGACCGGATGCTGCCCAAGCGTGACGGACTTTCCCTTATCATGGCGCTGCGCTCCGAGAAGCGAACCACCCCGGTGCTGATCCTTTCGGCATTGGGGCAGGTTGATGACCGTGTACTCGGACTGCGCGCGGGCGGCGACGACTATCTCACCAAGCCCTATGCCTTCACTGAGTGCCTCGCCCGCGTCGAGGCATTGGCCCGTCGCCAGAACCCGCAGAGCGCACAGCTCGTCTACCGCGTCGGCGACCTCGAATTGGACCGCCTAGCCCATCGTGTCACGCGCGGTGGCGAGGACATCCTGCTCCAGCCGCGGGAATTCCGATTGCTAGAATATCTGATGCGTCATGCCGGGCAGGTCGTGACCCGCACCATGTTGCTCGAAAACGTCTGGGACTATCATTTTGACCCGCAGACCAACGTGATCGATGTCCATATCTCGCGGCTCAGGGGCAAGATCGAGCGAGGGCAGGCGGCAGCGCTGCTCCACACCGTGCGCGGCGCGGGCTACATGATCCGCGACAATGAGCGTTGAACGGCCTGGCATGCGGCAGGCGGCGGGGCGGATTTTTCGTACCTCGGCCTTCCGGCTTTCCGCCGTCTATCTGCTGATCTTCGTCTTCTTCGCGGTGTTCGTGCTTGGCTATCTGGCCTGGAATACGCGCCGCCTGCTCGACGCGCAGATTACCGAGACCATCGAGACCGAGATCAGCAGCCTCGCCGAGCAATACCGCATCGGCGGGGTGCGTCAGCTGATCGCCACGATGGAGAGACGGGGCCGCCAGAGCGGCTCCTTCCTCTACCTGCTCGTCGATCCGCGCGGCGATTCGGTGACCGGGAACGCGATCCTGCGCGTGCCCGCGCTCGACCAGAAGCCCGGATGGGTGGAGCTTCCGTTCAATTGGCCGGACGAAGTGGACGAAATCCATCGCCTCGCCAAGCTGCGGGTTTTTGTCCTGCCCGGCAACCTGCGCCTGTTCGTCGGACGTGACCTCGAAGAGCGCGCGCGGCTGCAGGAAGCCATACGGCGCGCGCGCGGCTGGACGTTGCTGATGGTGCTGCTCCTCGGTGGGTTCGGCGCGTGGTTCGTCACTCGCAAGGTGCTTTCGCGCGTCGATGGCATCGCTGGTTCGACCGCGCGCATCATGGAGGGAAACCTCGCCGAGCGCCTGCCTGTTACCAACGCGGACGACGAGTTCGATCGGTTGGCGATCCACCTCAACCAGATGCTCGACCGGATGAGCGAACTGATGGCAGGCTTGCGCGAACTCTCGGATAACGTCGCCCACGATCTTCGCACGCCACTGACCCGCTTGCGCAACGGCGCGGAAGAGAGCTTGCGCAACGCCCAGTCCCTGGAGGAAAGCCGCAACGGCCTCGAACGGGCGATCGAGGAATCGGACCAGCTCATCCGCATTTTCGATGCGTTGCTGATGATTGCGCGCGCGGAAACCGGCAATCTCTCCACCTCGCTCCAGGATGTTGCACTCGACGAGTTGGCCGCCGGCATCGCCGAACTTTATGAGCCGCTTGCCGAGGAGGCGGGTATGCCGCTGCGATCCGAGATCGAGCCGGGCTTGAAGCTCAAGGCCAACCGGGCGTTGATCGGGCAGGCACTTTCCAATCTCATTGAGAACGCGCTGAAATACGCCTCGCCGCCGGATGGCAGTGACCGAGCGGGAGAAATCGAGCTTCGTGTTCGCCGAAAGGGTGGGGTGATCGAACTTTCGGTCGGTGATCGCGGCGCTGGCATTGCGGATGGCGATCGTGAGCGGGTGCTGGAGCGCTTCGTCCGGCTCGACCGCAGTCGCGCCAAGCCGGGCTTTGGGCTGGGGTTGAGCCTCGTCAACGCGGTGGCGCGCCTCCACGGCGGTGCGTTGAGCCTTGAGGACAACGCGCCGGGGCTCCGGGTTGTCCTTGTCTTGCCCGCCCCGGTCGTGAATGATCCGGAGATCGCTCCGTCTGCCTAGGTTGTTCCCGTGATGACTTCTCTTGCCGAATTGCTCCACCCGGCGATCCGCTCCGGCAAGGTGGGGAAGAAATGGCTCGCAGAATTTCTCGAAGGCGAGGAAGGGGCCGCTGTTGCGCCGATAGTGGCGGCGCACCCCGAAGCCGGCGCGCTCCTCTCCGGCATCGCCGAGGGGTCACCCTATCTCCGCCGCATCATCACCCGCTGGCCGGAATGGCTGCCGGGATTTCTTGATGCACCGGTCGAAGCCTCGCTCGCGCGGATTCTCGAGGAAACCCGCGTCGCCGCCGATCAACCGGATTTCGGTGTCATCTCGCGCGCCTTGCGGCACAACAGGGCCCGCATGGCGCTTCTGGTTGCGATGGCTGATCTTGGCGGCGTCCTCGATACGGTGGCCGTTACAGAGGCGATCGCGGATTTCGCCGATGCAGCCGTACAGGCGGCGCTACGCTTCGGTCTCAATTCCGCTGTGCGTGAGGGGGACCTTGTCGTTCCAGATACCGCCGAGCCGGAGCGCGATCTCGGCCTGTTCGTGCTGGCGCTTGGCAAGCACGGGGCGCGCGAACTCAACTATTCCTCCGATATCGACCTGACCATCTTCTATGATCCCGACCAGCCAGGAATCGCTTCCGCGCGCGATCCTCAGAAAACCGCGATTTCGCTCGTCAAGGGCATCGTCAAGCTGCTCAACGAGCGCACGGTTGATGGCTATGTCGAGCGGGTCGATCTTCGCCTCCGGCCCGATCCCGGCCTGACGCCGATCGCGATGCCGGATCACGCCGCGCTCGGTTACTACGAGAGCGTCGGCCAGAACTGGGAGCGCGCGGCGATGATTAAGGCACGGCCGATCGCCGGCGATATCGCTGCGGGGCGCGCGTTCCTCCAGGAACTTGAGCCCTTCATCTGGCGGAAGTATTTCGATTATGCCGCCATCGCCGATATCCACGCAATGAAACGGCAGATCTATGCGGTGCGCGGACACGATCAGATCACTGTGCCGGGGCATGATCTCAAGGTCGGGCGCGGCGGCATCCGCGAGATCGAGTTTTTCGTCCAGACCCAGCAACTCGTTTACGGCGGGCGTCGGCCGGTCCTGCGCGGCGCGCGCACGCTCGACATGCTTCAGGCGCTCTCGGCGGAAGGTTGGGTCACGCCGCAAGCCGCTGCCGAACTCTCGACCGCCTATCGTTTCCTGCGCGATCTCGAACATCGCGTGCAGATGGTTCACGACGAGCAGACGCAAAAACTGCCGAAAAATGAGGACGAACTGAACGCGCTCGCCGCTTTCGCGGGCTATACGCGTGCGGGGCTCGAAAAGGCGCTCGTCCGCGAGATGAAGATTGTCGAGCGCCATTACGCGCGCCTGTTCGAAACCGTGCCCGGCCTGGCCTCGGAGGCCGGAAGTCTCGTCTTCACCGGCGTGGAGGATGATCCGGAAACGCTGAACACCCTGCGCCGACTCGGCTTCCAGCGACCGGAGATGGTGGCGGAAACCGTGCGCGGCTGGCATTTCGGACGTCGCCCTGCGATCACAACGCCGCGGGCGCGCGAGATCGTGACCGAACTCGTTCCGGGGCTGCTCGAAGCCTTCGGCAATTCCTCGGACCCAGATGGCGCACTCGTTTCGTTCGACAACGCGCTCCAGCACATGCCCGCGGCAATCGAACTCTTTTCGATCCTCAAGAATAACGACGAGCTGCGTCGGCTGTTCGCGGAAATTCTCGGCACGGCCCCGCGCCTATCGCAGATCGTGGCACTCTCGCCGCATGTGCTCGATGTGCTGGTCGATCCGGAATTCCTTTCCGGGTTGACGATGGATGCGGCGCGCGAACGTATCGCTCCGCGCCTCGCGCGCGAGCCCGACTTCGAGAGTTTTCTTGATCGCGCTCGCGAGCTGGGACGAGCGGAACGTTTCCTGCTCGGCACACGGGTTCTTTCGCGTGTCCTGCCGCTCTCCGAGATCGGCACCGCGCATACGGCTGTCGCCGAGATATTCCTCGATATCGTTCTGCGTCGCACGCGCGAGGAATTCGCGCTGACCTATGGCGAGATTCCCGACGCTTCGATGATCCTTGTCGGATATGGCAAGGCCGGCTCCCGCGAGATGACGGCCAATTCCGATCTCGATCTGGTGGTCATCTACAAGGCGCCGCCCGACGCGGTATCGGACGGCAGGCGTTCGTTGATGCCGGCAGAATATTTTGCCAAGCTCACCCAGCGCCTTGTCTCCGCGCTCTCGGCACCGATGCGGTCGGGTACGCTTTACGAGATCGACCTCCGGCTCCGGCCTTCAGGACGCAAGGGCACGGTGGCGACGTCGCTCAACGGCTTCCGCGACTACCAGCTCACCGAGGCCGAGACCTGGGAGCACATGGCGCTGACGCGTGCGCGTCCGCTCGCCGGCGACGCGGATCTCGCGCGCGAGTGGCAGGCCGTCGCGGTGGACATCCTCGCGCAAGCCCCATCGCGAAAGGCTGTCGGCAAGGCCGCTGCCGAGATGCGCGGTCTCATGGCTCAATCGAAGCCGGGGCGCGATATGTTTGACGTCAAGGATTGGCCGGGAGGGCTCGTCGATTGTGAGTTCGTCGCACAGGTCCTGACACTCGAAAACCCTGATCTCTTCGGCTTCGGCACGGGTGGCGCGATTGAAGAGGCTGCCCGGCGCGGCTTGATCGGCGCAGAGGATGCTGAAACGCTGTTGAAGGCCTGGCAACTCCAGTCGGCCTTCGCTCAGGTCACGCGTCTCTGTTTGCCGGAGGCGTTTGAGGAGGCGACGGCGAGCACGATCTTCAAGCGACGGCTGGCCGGTTTTCTCGATTACCCGGACTTCAACTTTCTCGTTGCCGAACTGAAGGCCGCCCAGGGCGCCGCGCGCGGGGTGTTCGGTAAGATCATCGGCAAGGTGCGGGCCGGTTGAGGTGAAAGGATCAGCCACCCATCGGCAGGTCGAGCTGGACGGGGTGAGCCCGTGCCGGCAGGTGAATCATCATCAGTGAGCCCATCTCGGCCGAGGAGCGCATGCGGACCGTCCCGCCGTGAAGCTCGATCAGCGCACGGGCGATCGGCAGGCCGAGCCCGGAACCCTTGCAGCCATCCTCCAGCATGCGGTCGATATGACCGAACGGGTTCGCCATCACGCCGATCTCACCCGGAGAAAGCGCGCAGGCTCGGTCGGCAATGAAGATGTTGACGTAGTCGCCGCACGGCCGAGCACGCACCGAGACGCGGCCGCCGGTCGGCGAGAGGCGCACGCTGTTGCGCAGGATGTGCCCCAATGCCTGACGGACAGCGTTCGGGTCAACAAACATCGGGCGAAGGCCGGCGGGCTCGGAGGTGGTCGGATCGATCTCGAGACGAATTTTCTTGGTCTGGGCAGCTTCCTGCACCTGCCGCGTGGCGCTTTCCAGCAGCGCACCAAGCGGCACTTCCTCGCGTTCCAGCGTCACGCGGCCAGCTTCAATCCGGGCCATGTCGAGAATATCGGAAATGATGGCCATTAGCGACGACCCGCTTTCCCCGATATGGCGGGCATATTCGACATAGCGATCCGAACCGCAAGGACCGAAAACCTCTGTCTCGATCATCTCCGCGAAGCCGATGATATGGTTAAGCGGCGTGCGGATTTCATGGTTCATGTTGGCAAGGAATTCGGCTTTCATGCGATTGGCCGAAACGGCCTCCGCTTTCTGCTCAAGGTAGCGGTCGGCGAGTTCCGCCAACTGCCCGGCCTGACGGCGGAAGGCTTCCCGGGAGTTCCCAAGATCGTTGATGGTAACCTGAAGGCGCCGCTCGTTCTCGATCAGATGCGCTTCCTGTGCCTTGCGTGCGGTGATGTCCGTCCCGACAGATACGTAGCCGCCATCCTTGGTCGGACGCTCGTTGATGAGCAGCCAACGGCCGTCGTGCAATTGGGCTTCGTAGGTGCGGGCGCCGGTCCCGGGCTGGGAAGCGTGATCGATCTCGATCTGGACTCGCGGCGCTTCCGCGCCGGCCATCAGGGTCTTGTAAGGCGTTCCACGCTGGACGAGATCCGTCGGCAGGCCGTGGAACGTCTGGTATTTCGAGTTACACAGAACAAGGCGATTGTTTTCATCCCAGAGCACGAAGGCCTCGGAGAGCGACTCGATTGCGTCGCGCAGGCGAGCATCGGCGCGACGGTTCTCTTCTTCGAGGGCGCGTTCCTGAGTCACATCCATGACGATTCCGAACAAGCGCGCTTTGTCCGCATGGGCGGTGTCCACGGCGATGGCCCGCATCCTGAGCCAGCGCCAGTTGCCGAGCTCGTCCCGCATCCGGAACACATTTCCGAATTCGCGCTCGCCAGCAGCCACGGCATTGCGGATCGAAGCGAGGAGATCGCTGTCATCTGGATGCAGTCGGGCGGAGACGCGGGCGCAGTCCTTGTTGCCGTCGGGTTGGCGGCCGAGCAGGTGGTGCATGGAATCCGACCAGAAAATCGAATCTGTCGAAATTTTCCAGTCCCAGAGCCCGCATTGGCTGTGCGACAGCGCGAGTTCGGCGAGGGTACTCATCCGTGTTGCGCTGGCGCTGGCTTGGCAGGCGCGCTGACGTTGGGCATAGAAGACGAGTGTGAAGGCAATCGTCACCGCACCGAAGCAGAGAAGGATTGCCAGCGTGGCGCTGGTCTGCGTCCACCAGAGACGCAGTTCCTCGTCGATCGGCTGATAGCCGACGACCAGTCGGTCGCCGAGGTCCGTGCGCGAGAAAGCAAGGCTGGCGAGGCGTCCATCGCGAAGCGGCAGCCGGGCCGGCGCGCGGGCACCGAGGGCGACGTCGAAGGCAAGGGGTTCGCCGAAAAGCCAGCGAGCCTTGCGGTTTAGGTCTTCGGCTGCGACATGCCCCGCGACGACATTGGCTTCCCGATCGATCAGAAAGAAGCGGCGGCCGGGCTGAATCGCTTCATTGGAGAGCCGCGGCAGCGCGGCGGGTGCGCCAGCCTCTTCGGTGTGTGCCGCCGCAAGTTTGGCCGCCGTGAGGTCAAGCGCGAGCTGGAGATTGGCTTCTGCCGAGGCGAGCTGATCTTCTCGTGATGTCGTCACCTGGACGACAAGGCTTGTGATCGTGACCGCAAGGAAGACGAGAACGAGCGCGATGACCGTTCGATCGAGGCGATGCGAGGTGAACCGCAACGTGTTCTTCCCCGCCAGCGTGGAGATGGGATCTGGTGTCTCCTCGCGCAAAAAAATAGCGCTGGCTGCGAATGCTCGCACCATGACTGCCCCCTCGGAATTCCCCCAAAAATTGACCCGGAGAATGTGCCGCATCGCTCCGAATCACAGGTAGTTGAATCGAGGTGAATCCGGCTTGCAAGGGCTTTTTTACTTTTGATTCATCTTTGGCGGCCGCCAAGGTTGGGCAGGAATCCGCAGAAATCACATGGTCTTGTTACGGATTCATTGTGATCTTCATTTGTTCTCATTTGATTCTGATTTTTGCCGAGCGTGCAAACTCATCTTTGCAGGCAGTAGCAGGCGACGCTAATGCAAAGCTGGCGAGTCTGGCTGGTTCTGCTCAACTTAGGAGAGTGTGCGCTCCAGAATATCGCCGAGATCGCGCGAACGTTCGCCGCCTGTCACCAGTGCCCGGAGGGCTGTTTCTGCCTGCACCCGACGGCCCGCCTCAAGCCCCTTCCAGCTTCTGAAGGCAGTCGCCAGCCGTGCCGCGATCTGCGGGTTACGGGCGTCAATCTCGCCGATCAATTCCGCGACGAGCCGATAGCCGGAACCGTCCGCTGCATGGAAACCGCGGGGGTTGGCATTGGCGAAGGTCGCGATAAGCGCCCGCGCCCGGTTCGGGTTGGTTAGGGTGAATTGGGGGTGCGCGATGAGCGCCTTCACGCGTGCCGGTGCGTCCTCGCCGCCGATGCGGGCCTGAAGCGCGAACCACATGTCGAGAATGAGATGCTCACCCTTGTAGCGCTCATAGAACAGGCTGAGCGCCTCATCCCGCTCGGCGGTCTCGCAAGGAAGCAGGGCAGCAAGCGCGCCGATCCGGTCGGTCATATTGTGCGCACTCTCGAATTGCCGGAAGGCGGTTTTCGCGCCGGCTTTGCGGTCCGCCGCGACGAGATAGCGCAGGAGTTGCGAACGGAGCGCACGCCGACCGGCGCTCGCGCCATTCGGGCTGAACGTCGTTTCCCTGGAGAAGGCCGTATAGGCGTCTTCGATATCGCGACGCGCGAACCGTGCGATCTCGTCGCGTAGGTGATCGACGGCGATGCCGATCGCGCCGGGGTCGACATCCTTTGCGATCTCTCGGGCAAGGTCCGCCTCCGTCGGCAGCGTGATTGCGAGCGCGGCAAAGGCCGGGTCGCTGGCGCTCGCCCCGACAAGGTGGCGGATGGCCTCCGCCAGCGCCGCGTCGGTGAGCGGCGCCTCGCCGCGGCGGATGGCAGTGACGGACTGGCGCAACAGCGCCGTCGCCGCATCCTGAAGGCTCTGCCAACGGTTAAACGGATCTGTGTCATGCCGCGCGAGTGCGAGGAGATCGCCCGGTGCGCGTTCGATGGCGACCCGCACCGGCGCCGAGAATCCACGGAACAGCGAGGGGATCGGGCGTTTGCTCATGCCCTTCCAGGAGCGGCTGATGCTCTCGCCTTCGAGCATGAGCACCTCATCGGATGCCAGTACCTCACCATCCTCGGAGATCAGTCCGAGCTTCACCGGGATAACCTGTGGTCCCTTGGTCGGCTGGCCCGGCGTTGGCGCGGTTTCCTGCCTGAGGTCGAGGCGGTATTCGCCGGTTATGGAATCGTAGTGCTGCGCTACCGAGACAAGCGGCGTGCCGGCTTGATCGTACCAGCGCATGAAGGGCTTGAGATCGCGCCCCGAGACGTCGGCGAAGCACTGGATGAACTGCTCGACGATGGCTGCCTCGCCGTCATGACGCGCGAAATAGAGGTCCATGCCCTCGCGGAACTTCGCCTCGCCGATTACCAGGCGGAGCATCTGGATCAGTTCCGAGCCTTTGTTATAGACGGTCGCGGTGTAGAAGTTGTTGATTTCCTTGTAAGTCTGCGGCCTCACCGGGTGGGCGAGCGGGCCCGCGTCCTCGACGAACTGCGCCGCGCGCAGGGTGAGCACATTGGCGATGCGCTCCACGGGCCGCGAGCGCATGTCGGAGGAGAACTCCTGATCGCGGAAAACGGTCAGCCCTTCCTTGAGGCAGAGCTGGAACCAGTCGCGGCAGGTGATGCGGTTGCCGGTCCAGTTGTGGAAATACTCGTGCGCCACAATGGCTTCGATGTTGTGGTAATCTTGATCTGTCGCTGTGTCGGGCGAGGCGAGGATATAGCGGTCGTTGAAGATGTTGAGGCCTTTGTTCTCCATCGCGCCCATGTTGAAATCCGAGACGGCGACGATGTTGAACAGGTCGAGGTCGTATTCGCGCCCGAAGGCTTCCTCGTCCCATTTCATCGAGCGGATCAGCGAATCCATCGCATAGGCCGCGCGCTCGGCCTTGCCCTTCTCGACATAGATATTGAGCTTCACCGTGCGGCCCGAGGGCGTGACGTGCTCGCCGGGAAGCGCGTCGAGATCACCCGCGACCAGCGCGAAGAGATAGCAGGGCTTCTTGTGCGGATCGTCCCACACGGCGTAATGCCGCCCGCCCGGCAGGTCGCCGGTCTCGACCGGATTGCCGTTCGAAAGGAGCAGCGGACAGGCGGCCTTGTCGGCCTCGATTCGCACGCGCCAGATCGACATCACATCAGGTCGGTCGAGGAAGTAGGAGATGCGGCGGAACCCGTCCGCCTCGCACTGCGTGCAATAGACGCCGTTCGAGCGGTAAAGCCCCATCAGCTTGGTGTTGGCCGCCGGATTGACCTTCGTTTCGATGGTGAGGGTGAAAGGAGAATCCGGCAGGTCCGGGATGACCAGTGCCGTTGGCGAGACGGAGAAGGCATCGGCGGCGAGCGCCTTGCCGTTCAGCGAAGCCGAGACGAATTCCAGTTCGTCGCCGTCAAGTTCCAGCGGTGCGTCTGTCCGGCCCGCCGGGCTGCGGCGCATTTCCAGCCGGCTGACGACGCGTGTCGCCTCCGGTTCCAGCGCGAAATCGAGCGAGACCCGATCGATCAGGAAATCCGGAACGCGATATTCCGAAAGGCGGATGACGGGCGGGTTGTCGGTGCGCATGGATAAACCGGAAAAGTTGAACCTCGTGCCTGACTACACCTTGGTATGGGCATGGGTAAAGGCGCGTGCCGGGTTCGCTGTCAGTGAAATCCGTGCCGCGCGCAATGGGAACGCAGGGCGACCATCAGCAGCAGCGCGACCATCGAACCCATCAGCATCAAAGTCACGAGCGAGGCGGCACCTGCGCTGTCGAGCAGTACGCCGCCGAGCACGGGACCAACAGCGCCGGCGATATTCTGCCCCACCGTTATACGGTTGATTCGCTCGCCATAACCGCGCGTGCCGAAAACACCGAGCACGATCGCGCCCCGCGCGATCGTCAGAAGCCCGTTCGAGATCCCGTAAAGCACGGCGAAGGCGACACCGTAAGCGGTGACGCCCTGCGACAGCGAAAGCGCGATGAACGCCATCGGCAGGGACGCGGCCGAGATCATCCCGGTCCACATGGCGCTGATCCGCCCGGCGTAAATCGATTCCGTGATCCGTCCCGCGACCTGTGCAATGCCGATAAGGCTTCCGACCAGAACCGCCGCCGAGGGCAGGAAACCGAGCGCGCCCAGTACCGGGAACACGAGCAGCGACCAGGCATTGATGATGAGGCCGTTGATCGTCAGCATCCCGGCGAGAAAGGCGAAAGCGGCGGGCTGGGCGTTGGCGGGTAGTCCCGGCTCGACGACGGGACCCGGCATGCGCGGGGTCCCATCGACATTTTCGCGCCCGAGGAGTCGCCAGTGGATCGGCAGGCAGACGGCAAGCTGCATCGCAGCGTAGAAGAAGGCGATGTTGCGCCAGCTCGTCAACGTCAGGAGCCAGGCGGTCAGGGGCCAGAACAAGGTCGAGGCCAGCCCACCGATGAACGTGAGGAAAGAGATGGAACGTCTCGCCTGATGCCCGGCGATCTGTGTGAGCGCGGTGAAGGCGGCGGAGTAGAGCATCATCGGCGCCGCGAGGCCGATCACGAACCACGCGAGGTAGAAACTCGCCGGTCCTTGCGCGAGGCCGAGCAGCATCAGCCCCGCCGCGACGATCACCGAGCCGATCGACATCACCCTCTGCGAACCGGCCTGATCCTGCCAGCGACCGATGCGCGGGCCGAAGAGCGCGGAACAGGCGAGTGTCAGCGACAGTCCGCCGAACACCGCGGGGGTGGACATGCCAAGTTCATCTGCGATCGGCCGCGCGAGCAGCGAGAGCAGGTAGTAGGTCGCGCCATAGCCGATGATCTGGGTGACGCCGAGGCCCCAGATCGTCCGCCGGGCATCGGGCCCGAGGGAAGCGACCGGCGGAGCGTGCATGGTGAAATCCGGCGAGAAGGAGGGAGGCGCCGCCGACGCGGCCCCGGTCCATCTAGAATGGCGCGCCCGGCCCGTTCGTTACAAGAGAATTCTTGGGCCGGGACCTCTATTCAACGAACACCTCGTCGCGCTTGGAGCGGATCGAGGGCAGGACAGCCAGAACGAGCAGGATGATCGCGATCACCAGCAGCGAGGCTGCTAGCGGATTTGCGCCGAAATCAACAAGGCTGAACCAGTTACCGCGCGCCAGCTTCATGGCCAGCCGCAACTTTTCTTCCATGATCTTGCCGAGTACGAAGGCGACAAGCATCGGTGCCGGTTCGAAACCGAGTTTGATGAAAGCATAGCCGACAAGGCCAAAGAAGGACGCGAGCACAATATCGAACCATTGCCCGTTCACCGAGTAGATACCGATGCAGCAAAAGATCAGGATCGCGGGGAACAGCATCCGGTAGGGAACGCGTAGGAGCTGCACCCACATGCCGATCAGCGGCAGGTTGATGACCAGCAGCATGAGATTGCCGATCCACATCGAGGCAATCATCCCCCAGAAAAGCTTGGGCTGCTCGGTGACGATCTGCGGTCCCGGCACGATGCCGTGGATTGTCATGGCGCCGACCATCACGGCCATGACGGCGTTCGGCGGAATGCCAAGCGTGAGAAGCGGGATGAACGAGGTTTGCGCAGCGGCGTTGTTCGCGCTTTCCGGCCCCGCGACGCCCTGGATCGCACCCTGGCCGAAGGCCTTCGGCGTCCTGGATATCTTTTTCTCGACCGTATAGGCGCCGAAGGCAGCCAGCGTCGCGCCGCCGCCCGGCAGGATTCCGAGGATCGAGCCGAGCAGGGTGCCGCGCGCGATGGCTGGCGCGGATTCGACGAGATCCTCCCGCGTCGGCATCAGGCCGGTCACCTTCTGCTCAACGATATCGCGGTTCTCCCGGTTTTCGAGATTGCGGAGGATTTCCGCGAAGCCGAACATGCCCATCGCCAACGTCACGAATTCGATGCCATCCGCGAGAGGGGCGTAGTTGAATGTCATGCGCTGCGCGCCGGTTTCGACATCGGTTCCGATGGTCGAGAGCAGCAGGCCGAGAAACACCATCGCAATCGCCTTCAGGATCGAGCCGCTCGCGAGTACGATGGCGCAGACGAGACCGAGCGCCATCAGCGCGAAATATTCCGCCGGGCCGAAGGCTTGCGCGACGTCGGTCAGCGGTTTGGCGAGTGCGGCGATCAGCACGGTGCCGAAGGTGCCTGCGATGAACGAGCCTATGGCGGCAATGGCGAGCGCCGCGCCGGCGCGGCCCTTCTTCGCCATCTGGTGTCCGTCGAGCGTGGTCACGACCGACGAGGCTTCACCCGGCAAGTTGACGAGAATCGCCGTGGTCGAGCCGCCATATTGTGCGCCGTAGAAGATGCCGGCGAGCATGATGAGCGCGCCGGTCGGATCGAGCTTGTAGGTCACCGGCAGCAACATCGCGATCGTGGCGATCGGGCCGATGCCGGGCAAGACGCCAATCAGCGTGCCGACCAGCGCGCCGATGAGGCAGAGAAGGAGGTTGATCGGGCTGACGGCGACCGAAAAGCCGAACGCGAGATTGGAGAGCAGATCCATCGCCCTATCCCGTCAGTATTTCGGCCAGATCGGGATCGCCTGCGCGAGCCCGTAACGGAACAGGATGACGCAGAACAGCGTCATCAGCACCGCGAAGACAACCGCCTCCTTGAGCCGGAAGTCGGGCGAGGCGAGGCCGGCGATGAGCATCAGCGGGATGCCCGTCAGCACGAGGCCGATCGGTTCGATCGCGAAGGCGAACAACAGAACGCCGCCAAGAATGCAGGCGATGCCCCGCCAAGCGACCCGTCCAATTCCCTCACCCTCGCGGAAGAGGCCGCCGGCCGCGATGATTGCACCGAGCACAAGCAGGGCAGAGGCGGTGTAGCGCGGCGCGGAGCCTGAATTGAGCCCGGACGCTCCGCTGATGGGCAGGTGCCAGCTCAGGAACAGCGCCAGCGCGGCAATCAGCATCAGGAGGCAACCACCGAGGATATCCTGCATCGCCCGCGGATTGTTGGGAATTCTCTCGCTCACGGTTCCCCCGGTGTGCGGCCATGCGATTACCGCGCGGCCGGCACCTCTGTGTTGTTCATTTTGGCGCAAACTGCCGGATGGCGTGCCGTTGGGCAAGGATAAAGGCCGGATGGTTCCACGATTTGCACGGCGCCCCGACATCGTTTACCCGATGGGTAACTCATTTTTTCAGGATGCCGCCGATGTTCGGAATTCCATTGGGTGATCTCATCACCCTGGTCATCGCGCTGCTCGGTGCTGGGCTTGTCACCGGGTTGCTCGCGGGCATGTTCGGCGTTGGCGGTGGCGCTGTCATCGTGCCGGTTCTCTATCAGATCTTCGGCTTCCTCAACGTGCCGGAGGATGTGCGGATGCACCTCTGCGTCGGTACCTCGCTGGCGATCATCATCCCGACCTCGATCCAGTCCTTCCGGGCGCATCGCGCCAAGGGCAAGGTGTTGATGGATGTGCTGAAGCTCTGGGCCGCGCCGGTGGTATTATCCGTGATCGCCGGCGGCGCGATCGCGGCCTTCGCGCCGGCGCTGGTGCTCAAGCTCGTCTTCGTGCTGGTCGCCGGGTCGAACGCGATCAAGCTCCTTTCCGGGCGCGACGATTGGCGCATTTCCAACGATTTGCCTGGCGCCACGGGCATGAGGGCCTACGGCGTCCTGATCGGGCTCGCCTCATCGCTGATGGGCATCGGCGGCGGCGCGATTTCGAATATGATCCTCTCGCTACACAACAAGCCGATCCACAACGCGGTCGCGACCTCATCCGGACTGGGCGTGCTGATCTCCGTTCCTGGCGCACTCGCTTACATCGCTGCGGGCTGGCCGAAGATGGCGCTGCTGCCGCCGCTTTCGCTCGGATTTGTCTCGCTGCTCGGTTTCGCCCTGATCGCCCCGACATCGACCCTCATCGCGCCCTTCGGCGCGAAGCTCGCACATGCGATGCCGAAGCGCCGGCTGGAGATTGCCTTCGGCGTATTCCTGCTGCTGGTCAGCGCGCGATTCATCTGGGGGCTTGTGGGCTGAACGATTGCGAGGTCGCTCCGGCGCGTTATGCTGCCGCCTCGAAAAGGGGGACCGCATGGCACGGGAGATCGCCGCAGATATCGAGCGCCTGTTCCGCCGGATTGAGGCCCGGCGCGACGAACTCGTCCGGCTGACGCAGAACCTCATCCGTTTTCCCACGGTCAACCCACCCGGCGACGCCTATGAAGCCTGCGCCCGTTTCCTCGGCGCGAGGCTTGCCGAACGGGGCGCACAGGTGGATTACGTGCGTGGTCGGGGCGAGCCGGATGATACCGATCTTCACCCACGCCTCAATGTCGTTGGCCGGTTCGAGAGCGGCCTTCCGGGCCCCTGCATCCATTTCAATGGGCATATCGACGTTGTCGAGGCCGGGCTCGGCTGGACGGTGCCGCCCTTCGAGGGCGTCGTGAAGGACGGTCGTGTCTACGGTCGCGGCGCCTGCGATATGAAGGGCGGGATCGCCAGCGCGATCATCGCGATGGAAGCACTGATCGACGAGGGGCTTTTCAAGTCCGGCGTGATTGAGTTCTCCGGCACGGTCGACGAGGAATCCGGCGGGTTCGGCGGCGTCGGCCACCTTGCGCGCAACGGCTGGTTCGACAAGGGCCGGGTCGATCACGTCATCATCCCCGAGCCGCTCAACCCGGATCGTGTCTGCCTCGGCCATCGCGGTGTCTGGTGGGCGGAGGTCGAGATTACGGGGCAGATTGGCCATGGCGCGATGCCCTTCCTCGGTGTTTCCGCCATCCGGGGGATGGGCGATTTCCTCACGCTTATCGAAAGGGAACTCGTGCCGGCGCTCGAAACCCGACGCACGCGCATGCCCTGCGTGCCGGAGGGTGCCCGGCAGGCGACGCTCAATCTCAATTCGATCCACGGTGGCCAGCCCGAACCCTTCGACGGATTGCCCGCCCCCGTCGTCGCGGATCGCTGCCGGCTGGTGCTCGACCGGCGCTACCTCATCGAGGAGCCGCTCGATGGTGTGAAGGGCGAGATCGTCGCGCTGCTCGACCGTGTGAAGGCGGCGCGCGCCGGGCTTGATTATTCCGTGCGCGAGATCATGACCTTCGCCCCGACGATGACGGAGCCGGATGCCCCGGTTGTCGCGGCGCTCGACCACTGGATCGAAAAACTCTTCGGTCGTCCGGCGGAACATGTCGCCTCGCCGGGTACCTACGATCAGAAGCACATCACCCGCTTCGGTGCGGTGCGCGATTGCGTCGCCTATGGGCCGGGAATCCTCGATCTCGCCCACCAGCCCGACGAATGGGTCGGCATCGAGGACATGGTGCTGTCCACCAAGGTCATGGCGGCTGCAACACTGACGCTGTTGCGCCGCGATGCGCACAGCGCTTAAGTCTGGCAACAGTCCGTAAGTCGGGACCGGCAGGGAAGGGGACTCAATGATCGTGAAGGTTTTGAAGCAGGTGCTGTTGGCTGGTATCGGCGCACTGACGGCCTCGGGCGCGATCGCACAGGCCAACAAGGACAGCGCGGTGATCTGCCAGACGCTGGAACCCCCGATCCTCGACCCCTCCGGCGGCGCCGCGGCGGCGATCCGGGAGGTGACCTACGGCAATATCTTCGAAGGTCTGGTCGCGCTCGACCGCAATTCGAGGATCGTCCCGGCGCTGGCCGAAAGCTGGGAGGCGAGCGCGGATGGCATGAAATACATCTTCCGGCTCCGGAAGAATGCGAAATTTCACGATGGCACGCCGATGACCTCGGCTGATGTGAAGTTCTCGTTCGACCGCGCGGTCGCGCCGGACTCGAAGAACGCGCAAAAATGGATATTCCAGCCGATCGGCGAGATCGCCACACCCGCGCCGGACGTCGTTGAGATCACGTTGAAGCAGTTCGCCTCCGATTTCCTCTATGGCATCGCGTGGGGCGATGCGGTGATCTTCTCGGAGAAGTCGGTCGCCAAGGCCGCGACCGATCCGATCGGGACCGGCCCCTACCGGTTCAAGAGTTGGAATCGCGGCGACCGCCTCGCGCTCGAACGGTTCGATGGCTGGTGGGGCGGCAAGCCCGCGTTGGCGACGGTGAGCTTCCGCTTCATCGCCGATCCGCAGGCGCAGGTCGCGGCGTTGCTCGCCGGCGATTGCGACGCACACACCAATATCGGCGCGCAGGAGGCTGTTCCCCAGCTCAAGGCCGATCCCAAGCTCGCCGTGATGATCGGCCGCACCGAGGGCGAGACGATCGTCGCCATGAACAACGCCAAGGCGCCGCTCAACGATCTGCGCGTGCGCCGTGCGCTGGCGATGGCGGTGGACCGCAAGCTCGTCAATGAAGGCGCGGTTTCGGGCTTGGGCACGCCGATCGGCAGCCATTTCTCGCCCAACCATCCGGACTATGTGGACCTGACAGGTGAAACGCCTTTCGATCCGAAGAAGGCGAAGGCGCTGCTCGCCGAGGCTGGCTTCCCCAATGGGCTGTCGCTCACCCTTCGCCTGCCGCCGCCGGCCTATGCGCGGCGTGGAGGCGAGGTGGTTGCGGCAATGCTTGCCGAAATCGGCGTGAAGGCGAGCATCGAACCGCTCGAATGGCCGCAATGGCTGGAGCGGGTGTTCCGCAACAAGGACTTTGACCTGACGATCGTCAGCCACGTGGAGCCGATGGATCTTAACATCTATACGCGCGACAATTATTACTTCGGCTACAAGTCCGAGGCGCTGAACGCCGCCTTCCAGAAGAGCAAGAGCGCTCGCTCCGATGCCGAACGCAAGGCCGCTTTCGAGGCGGCACAGCGGCAGATCGTCCAGGATCAGGTCAATATCTTCCTCTTCATGCTGCCGAAGGTGACTGTGGTGAAGAAGGGGCTCTCCGGCCTCTGGGACAATTCGCCGCTGCCCGCGACGCCGCTGGCGGAGCTGCGCTGGCAATAGCGGGAGAGGCCGGCGGAGGGCGGGAGCATGGGGCGCTTTATCCTGCGGCGGATCGCGGGGTTCGTCCTGACGATGCTCGCAGCCGCAATCCTGATCTTCCTGCTGCTGGAGGTTCTGCCTGGCGATCCTGCAGGGACGATGCTCGGCGTCAGCGCGACGCCGGAAACCGTGGCCGCTCTTCGGGCCGAACTGGGCCTTGATCGACCGACGCTGCAACGCTTCCTGTCCTGGATCGCGGGCGTGTTCACGGGCGATCTCGGTCTTTCCTATACCTACCGCGTGCCCGTCGGCGGGCTCATCGCAGAGCGGGTTGCGGTGACTCTGCCGCTCGCGGCGATGGCATTGACGCTGGCGGCGACCATCGGCATCACGCTCGGCACCCTCGCGGCCTCACGCGGCTCCGGTCCGGTCGACGCTGCCATCATGGCAGTTTCGCAACTGGGTATTGCGATCCCGAATTTCTGGTTCGGCATCCTGTTCGTGCTCCTGTTCTCGGTCACCCTTGGCTGGTTTCCCTCCGGCGGCTTTCCCGGTTGGCAGGCCGATCCGCTTGGCGCCTTCCGGGCGCTGGTGTTGCCGGCCTTTGCGCTCGCGCTACCGCAATCGGCGGTGCTCGCGCGGATGACGCGCACCTCGATGCTCGAAACGCTCGGCGAGGATTTCATCCGCACCGCGCGCGCCAAGGGGCTGAACCGCGTGCAGGTGCTGCGTCGGCATGCGCTCCGCAATGCGCTCATCCCGGTCATTACCATCCTGGGCCTGCAATTCTCGTTTCTCGTCGCCGGAACGATCGTGGTCGAAAACGTCTTCGCGCTGCCTGGATTGGGCCGGCTGCTGGTGCAGGCGGTCGGCGGGCACGATCTCATCCTCATCAAGTCGCTGGTCCTGCTGTTTGTCGGCACGGTGATCGCCGTGAACACGCTGGTCGATGTTGCTTATGGGCTGATCGACCCGCGCCTGAGGATCGCCGCATGATCGGCCGGGCTCTCCGCCATCCCTCGTTCCTCATCGGCGCGGTTTTGTCACTGCTGATCTGCGCGGTGGCGGTGCTCTCGCTGTTCTGGACGCCGGAAGACCCGACGAAGATGCGTATCCTGATGCGCCTCAAGGGCCCTTCCGGTGAATTCTGGCTCGGGACGGATCAGTTCGGACGCGATGTCGCTTCGATGTTGATGGTCGGCGCCCGCAACGCCCTGTTGACCGGGTTCGTCGCGGTGGCGATCGGCGCCGGTTTCGGCCTGATGCTGGGGGTCACGGCCGCGCAGATGAACGGTCGCTGGGCGGACGATGCCATCATGCGCGCGCTCGACTTCATCTTTGCTTTCCCCGCGGTGCTCAGCGCGATCCTGATCCTGACGTTTCTCGGGCCGGGGCTCGTCAACACGGTGATCGCGATTGGCGTTTTCAATGTTCCGGTCTTCGCCCGCGTCGCGCGTGGGGCGACGCTTCAGGTCCTGACGCGCGATTTCATCCGGGCGGCGCGGCTCGCGCGCGTGCCAAGACTTGTTATCCTCCGGCGCCATGTCCTGCCGAATATCGCCGGGCTGATGATCGTGCAGGCGAGCACCCAGTTCGCGCTCGCCATTCTCGCCGAGGCGGGCCTGTCCTATCTCGGACTTGGCACGCAGCCACCCAACCCCTCCTGGGGGCGGATGCTCAACGATGCGCAGACCTTTCTCGGGATTTCCCCGCGCCTCGCGCTTCTGCCGGGGCTCGCGATCGCCGTCTCGGTGCTCGCCTTCAACCTGCTGGGTGACGGGCTGCGCGATATCCTCGACCCCCGGCTCGAGGAGCGTTGAGCCATGCTCGAGATCGACAAGCTCACCGTTGCCTTCCGCGACCTGACGATTCTGCGCGGCCTTTCGTTTGCGCTCGAACGCGGGGAAACGCTTGGCATTGTCGGCGAATCTGGTTCGGGCAAGACGGTGACGGCACTGTCGATCATGGGTCTCCTGCCGCGCTGGCTGCAGATGGAGGGCGCGATCCGCCTCGCCGGGCGTAACATCGCGGGCCTGTCGGAGACCAATCTCTGCGCCCTGCGCGGACGCCGGATCGGGATGGTGTTCCAGGAGCCGATGACGGCGTTGAACCCGGTGCAGCGCGTCGGCGAACAGATCGCGGAAGCGCTCGTCCTGCATGGCGTGATGGATCGCGAGGCGGCCCGGATCGAGGCGATCCGCCTTATCGGGCGCGTGGGTCTCGACAGGCCCGAACAACGAGCCCGATCCTTCCCGCACGAACTTTCGGGCGGCCAGCGCCAGCGAGTGATGATCGCGATGGCCATTTCCTGCAGACCGGACGTCTTGATCGCCGACGAACCCACTTCGGCCCTTGATGTCACGGTGCAGGCCGAGATTCTCGTCCTGTTGCGCGAGATCCGCGACGAGACGGGCATGGCGATGCTGATCATCAGTCACGATCTCGCGGTGATCTCGCGCATTGCCGACCGCGTGCTGGTGCTCTATGGCGGCGCGCCGATGGAAACGGGGGCGACGCATACCCTGCTTGGCGCTCCGCGTCAGCCCTATACGCGCGGGCTTCTTGCGGCCATTCCGCGTGGTATGGCCCGGACGACACGCCTGAGTCCGATTCCCGGCCAGGTGCCGGATCTGCGTCACCTGCCGCGCGGCTGCCCGTTCTCCACGCGCTGCCCCAAGGCCGATGCGCTTTGTGCCGAGCAGATGCCCCCGCCCGATCAGGCGTCGACGCGGGCCTGGTGTCATCATCTCGAGCGGGGAGGGGCGCCGTGAAGCCGTTCCTGAAGGTCGAGAACCTTGCGCGTCATTATTCACTCCCCTCCCGTGAATTCTGGGGGCGCCGGCAGCGTTTCGTCGCGCTTCAGGGGGTCAGCTTCGACGTTTCGGAAGGGCAGATTCTCGGCATCGTTGGCGAATCTGGTTCCGGCAAATCGACATTGGCGCGGGTTTTGGTCGGGCTGGAGCCGCCCGATGCCGGCTCGATCATGCTCGGCGACCAGCGTGTCGCTGCGGGCGAGCCGCATCCGGGGCCGCTGAGCGATGTCCAGATGGTGTTTCAGGACCCGTTCGGCTCGCTCGATCCCAGGATGAGGATCCTCGACAGTGTCGCCGAGCCGCTCGATCATGCCGGCTTGGTGCTGTCGGCGGAGGAGCGCGCGGCGCGGGTCGCCGCGATTCTTGAACGTGTCGGCCTCGGCAACAGCGCGCTGAGGCGTTTTCCGCATCAGTTCTCCGGTGGGCAACGCCAGCGCATCGCCATCGCCCGCGCCCTCATCACCCGGCCACGGCTGCTCGTGGCTGACGAACCGGTTTCCGCCCTGGATGTCTCGATCCAGGCGCAGATCCTGAATCTGCTCCTCGATATTCGCGCAGAATTCGGCCTGACGATGGTGTTCATCAGCCATGATCTCGGCATCGTCCGCTACATGGCCGACCGCGTGATCGTCATGCAGGACGGGAAGATCGTCGAGGAAGGCGATACGGAGGTTTTGTTCGCGAGCCCCCGCCATGCCTACACGCAACGCCTTCTTTCGGCGATGCCGCGGCTGTAGCCCTGGGCGGCTGCCATCGGGATGGATTGATGGCTCGCCGCAGGCGCGAACGCGTGTCCGGACTTACGCCAGGGCCATCGGGGCTATACGCAGCGCCCGCCGTCTACTTCCAGCACCGAGCCGGTCGTCATGCTTGCTTCGTCTGAGGCGAGGAACAGGCAGGCGTTGGCGATGTCGGCGGGCGTCGAGAACCGGCCGAGCGGAATGGTCGAGATGAATTTCGCCCGGATTTCCGGTGTGTCCTCGCCCATGAAGGTGGCGAGCAGCGGCGTCTCGCCCGCGACCGGGGCGATGGCATTGACGCGGATTCTGAGCGGCGCCAGCTCAACCGCCATCGATTTCGAGACGAGATTCACCGCGCCCTTCGAGGCGTTGTACCAGGTGAGGCCAGGGCGCGGGCGGATGCCGGCGGTGGAGCCGATGTTGATGATCGCGCCGCCCTTTTCCTTCATATGCGGGACGCCGGCGATAGCGAAATTGTAAATCGACTTGACGTTGACTGCGAAAACCCGGTCGAACTCCTCTTCGGTCACTTCGGTCATCGGTTTGTTGCGATGCGAGGTGCCGGCGTTGTTGACGATGATGTCGAGTTTGCCGAGCGTTCTGATCGTTTCCGCGACGATGGCTTTCACATCCGCCAGCTTCGACACATCGCCGCCGAGCCCGATCGCTCCGCCACCGAGGCGGGCGGCGACCTTCTTCGCGCCCTCGGCATTCAGATCGGTCACGACGACTTTCGCCCCCTCGCGGGCGTATACCTCGGCGATGCCTTCGCCAAACCCCTGCGCGCCGCCGGTGACGATGGCGACCTTATCCTTCAAACGCATTGTCAGATCCTCTATTACCCGTGCTTGAGCACGATCGTCTTCAATTGGGTGAATTCGTAGAGCGCCTCGAAGCCCTTCTCGCGGCCGTAGCCGGATTTCTTGACCCCGCCGAACGGCAGTTCGATGCCGCCGCCGGCGCCGAAGCCGTTGACGAACACCTGCCCGCAGCGAAGGCCGCGCGCCATGCGGAGTTGTCGCCCGCCATCCCGCGTCCAAAGGGCGGCGACAAGCCCGTAATCCGTCGAATTCGCAAGGCGCAGTGCCTCACTTTCCTCTGAAAACGGAATGGCGGAGAGCACCGGGCCAAAGATCTCCTCGCGCGCAAGGCGCATCTCCGGCGGCACATTGCCGATCAGCGTCGGTGGGACGAAGAAGCCGGTGTCCGGTGTACCCTCGACGATGTTGCCGCGCGCGAGGACCGGCAGCTTGGCTGCATCCGCCTCGCCGAGGAAGGTCTCGACCCGGCCCTTCTGTCGCGCCGAGATCAGCGGCCCGCAATCGAGATCGGCCTCGTGCGTGCCGACGCGCAGCGCCGAGAACAGGCCCGCCAGCCGATCCATGAACCTGTCGTAGATCGGTTTCTCGACCAGAAGGCGCGAGCAGGCTGAGCAGGTTTGTCCGGCATTCTGCACGATGGCATTGACCGCGAACGGCAGAACGGCATCGAGATCCGCGTCCGCAAAAACGATCTGGGGCGATTTGCCGCCAAGTTCGAGCGTGACGCCGACGTGATTGTCCGCCGCGGCCTTCTGCACCATCGCACCGACTTCGGGCGAGCCGGTGAACGAGATGAAATCGATTTGTGGATGGGCGGTCAGCGCCGCGCCTGCCTCCTCGCCAGCGCCGGTCACGAGGTTCAGCGCGCCGGGCGGAAAGCCGACATCGAGCGCGAGCTGGGCGATGCGCACGAGGCTGAGGCAGGCGTCTTCGGCCGGTTTGACCACGCAGGCATTGCCCGCCGCGAGGCTGCCGCCGACCGAGCGCCCGAAGATCTGCATCGGGTAATTCCACGGCACGATATGTGCGGTAACGCCGAGCGGTTCGCGCAGGCCGATCACCGTCATGCCGGTGAGGTAAGGAATCGTCTCGCCGTGCAGCTTGTCCGCCGCACCGCCATAGAACTCGAAGTAGCGGGCGGTGGCGGTGACATCGGCACGGGCCTGCTTCATCGGCTTGCCGCAATCGCGCGCTTCGAGGTTCGCCAGTTCCTCGCTGTTATCGAGAATGGCCTGTGCGAGCTTCATCAGCAGGCGCCCGCGCTCGAAGGCGGCGAGTCTTCCCCAGGCGCCCTCGTCGAAAGCCTGACGGGCGGCCTTCACGGCAAGGTCGATATCCGCCTTGCCGGAAGCCGCGATATGCGCGAACACCGCGCCAGTCGAGGGTTCGACCATCGGCATCGTCTTGCCGGATTGGGCCGGTTGCCATTTCTCGCCAATGAGATTCTGATAGGTTGCGAGCCGCGCCGGGGCGCCGCGGTCGAGGGCGTTCATCGCCTTTCCTCCGGATAGAATGGATGGCACGGACCATGCGCCCGGAACAGGTATCAGAGCAAGGGCTGCATACAGAATTTTTGTGGCGTTCATCTCTGGGAACGGGCGGAAACAGGGCGCGGCTGCAAATTGACACATGCCAATGGGCATGATCGCGACTTGATCCGATAATAATTGCGCCATTCGCCCGTGATAGGAGCCGGCGCTGCAACCCTGTGTGTGTTCCGTGAAGGACGGGCCGATCGCGTCGGGTGCATCGGCAGAACGAGGACAAAGAGCCGGATATGGGAACTTATCGTCTCGGAAGCGTGTTTGCACCCGACAGCGTCGCCGTCATCGGCGCCAGCGAACGGGTAGGCTCGCTGGGGCACGGCGTCATGGCGCAGATTCTTGCCGGAGGGTTCCGGGGCAGGATCGTTCCGGTCAATCCGAAGCGCGCGAGCGTGATGGGCTTGCCTTGCGTTGCGGGCCTCGCCGATCTCGCCGAGCCGCCGGAGCTGATTGTCGTGGCAACGCCGGCCGCCAGCGTGCCAGGTGTCATCCGCGAGGCGGTCGAGGCGGGTGTCCGTGCCGCCATCGTGCTCACGGCGGGGCTGGGCGATGGCCCGGACTCCTATGCGGCGGAAATGATGGCCATCGCCCGCGCGGCGGGATTGCGCATCGTCGGCCCGAACTGCCTCGGCGTCCTGGCGCCGCCTGTAGGGCTAAACGCCAGCTTTTCGCCGGTCCTGCCAAAACCGGGGCGTCTTGCACTTATCGCCCAGTCCGGTGCCATCGCCGCGAGCGTTGCCGCCTGGGCTGCCCGGCGCGATCTCGGCCTCTCCGCCGCCATCTCGATCGGCAATGCGCTCGACGTCGATGTCGGCGATTGTCTGGACTGGTTCGCGGAAGACGCTTCGACCCGCGCCATCCTCGTCTATGTTGAATCCGTGCGCGATGCCGCCAAGTTCATGTCCGCCGCCCGCAAGGCCGCGCGCATCAAGCCGGTGGTGGTGCTGAAATCCGGGCGTCACGCCGCCGGCGCCCGCGCTGCCGCGACGCATACCGGCGCGCTCGCCGGTTCCGATGCGGTTTACGATGCCGCAATCCGGCGCGCCGGCTGCCTCCGTGTTGCGGATCTGCGCGAGCTGTTCACGGCCGCCGAGACGCTCGCGCTGCATGATGTGTTCTCCGGCGATCGCATCGCCCTCCTCACCAATGGCGGCGGTTTCGGTGTGCTCGCCGCCGACAGGCTGGAAGATCTCGGTGGCCGTCTCGCCGAACTCGCCCCGGAAACGCTCGCCGCGCTCGATGTCGCCCTGCCGGACACATGGTCCCACGGCAACCCGATCGACATCATTGGCGATGCGCCTCCTGAACGCTATGCGGCGGCGATGGATGCCCTGCTCGCCGACCCCGGCACGGATGCGGTGCTGGTGCTCAACTGCCCGACCGCACTCGCACCTCCCGAAGCTCAGGCCGAGGCGGTTGCCGCCGCCGTGCGGGCTGGAGGAACGACACCATCGCGGCCGGTCTTCGCCGTCTGGGTCGGCGGCGGGGAGGAGCGGATACGCCACTTCCAGGAAGACCGCATCGCTGCCTACGAAACCGAAAGCGATGCCGTGGAAGGTCTTATGCAGCTTGTCCGCATCCGTCGCTTGCGGGAAGCCCTCGCCGAAGCGCCACCGCTCGCTGCGCCCATTGCGCCGGACCGGGCGCGGGCCGGGCAGGCGCTCGCCGCAGCTGCTGCGGAGGGGCGAGCATGGCTCTCGCCTGTCGAAGTCTATGATCTCCTCGACTCCTACGGCATTCCCGCTGTTCCCGTCCGTCTCGCGGCAGACAGTGCAGCGGCGGCCGATGCCGGGGCAGAATGGCTGGCGCGGGGGCAGAGCTGCGCGGTGAAGATCCAGTCGCGCGACATTGTCCACAAGTCCGAGGTCGACGGCGTGCGGCTGGGCGTTGCCACGACCGAGGCGATGATGAAGGCCGCCGAGGAGATTATGGCCCGGGCCCGGCTGTTGCGGCCGGAGGCGCGCATCGAGGGGGTCACGGTCCAGCCCATGATCCAGCGCCCGCACGCGCGCGAACTTATCGTCGGCGTTGCGCCCGACCCGGTATTCGGCCCGGTGATCCTGTTCGGTCACGGTGGCACGGCGGTGGAAGTGATCAACGACAAGGCGATCGGGCTTTTGCCGCTCGATCTTGGGGAGGCCCGGCGACTGATTGCGGATACGCGAGTGGCGCGCCTGCTCGCCGGCTACCGCAATGTGCCTGCCGCGCCGGTCGAGGCGCTGGCGGACCTGCTCGTCCGCGTCTCGCGACTTGTCGAGGATTTTCCAGCCGTGCGCGGGCTCGATCTCAACCCCGTCCTCGCGAGCCACGAGGGCCTGATCGCGCTCGATGCGCGCGTGGAAATCACGTGTGACGCCGATGCCCGTCCCCGTTTCGCGGTCCGGCCCTATCCCCGTGATCTTGAAGGCGAGGTGGTGACGCGAAGCGGCGTGACACTCGCCCTCCGCCCGATCCGTCCGACCGACGCGCCGGCGCTGCTGGCCTTGGTTGGCGCTTGCAGCGCGGACGATCTGAGGATGCGCTTCTTCACCACACGCCGCAGCCTCGATCCGGAGTTGATCGCCCGCCTGACACAGATCGATTATGCCCGCGAGATGGCCTTCGTCGCACTCGCACCGGAGGGGCACGATCTCTTGGCCGTCGCGCGGCTGCACGGCGACGCCGACGGCGAGCATGCCGAATATGCGATCCTCGTCCGCACCGATTTTCAGGGGCAGCACATTGCCTATTCGATGATGGAGCGCCTCATCACCTTTGCGCGGGAACGCGGCTACCGCACCGTCTGGGGCCATGTTCTGGCGGCCAACCACCGCATGCTGATGATGTGCGGCGAACTCGGCTTCACGATCGGCGACGCAGGCTCGGGCGATGAGATGCGCAAGGTCGTGCTGCGACTGTAAGAGCAGGGTTCGCTCTCATTGGGTTGTCTCCTGGTCAAACCTCGGGCGGCTGAATATTTTTGCGTGTTTGTCCGCTTGACGACACCGCTCCCAAGCCAATCTGCACAAGATGTCGCATTTGGCGTACAAGCCCGCGAATGGTTATGTGCTTCGACTCTGGTTTGTCAGGAAAAATGTCCAGGCTGGAAGGTTTTCGTTTCTCCGTCGCGCCGATGATGGATTGGACGGATCGGCATTGCCGTTTCTTCCATCGCCTTCTCACGCGACGGGCCCGGCTCTACACGGAAATGGTGACGACCGGCGCGATCCTGCATGGCGACCGGGAGCGCCTGCTCGGCTTTTCGCCGACGGAACGTCCGCTTGCCTTGCAGCTCGGTGGATCCGATCCGGTGGATCTCGCCGCTTCCGCGCGCATCGGCGAGGACCGGGGCCATGACGAGATCAATCTCAACTGCGGCTGCCCTTCGGACCGGGTGCAAAACGGCCGGTTCGGCGCCTGCCTGATGCGGGAACCCGATCTCGTCGCCGAGTGCATTGGCGCGATGAAGGCGGCGGTTACGGTACCGGTCACGGTCAAATGCCGGATCGGCGTCGACGATCAGGAGCCGGAGGAGGCCCTGTTCGCGCTGGCGGAAAAGGTCGTGGCGGCGGGTGTCGATGCGCTGATCGTTCATGCGCGCAAGGCCTGGCTGCAGGGGCTCTCGCCAAAGGAAAATCGCGATATTCCGCCACTCGATTACGCCATCGTACGCCGTCTCAAGGCGCGTTATCCCGATCTGCCGATCGCGATCAACGGCGGCATCGCCTCAATCGAGGCGGCGCGGGAACTGCTGGCGCCGAACGAGGATGGCCCCGCGCTCGATGGCGTCATGCTTGGCCGCGCGGCCTATCATGATCCGGCGCTGCTCCTGCGGGTTGATCTCGAGTTGTTCGGCGAACCCGCCCCGAACGCCAGCGCGCATGAGGCGCTCGCAGGCCTGATGCCCTATCTGGAGCGCCATGTGGCGGATGGCCATTCTCCGCATGCGCTCACGCGGCATGTCCTCGGCCTTTTCCAGGGGCAGCCGGGCGCGCGGGCCTTCCGGCGACATCTTTCCACCGAGGCGGTGAAGCCGGGCGCGAATGCTGACATTCTTCGCGAGGCGGCAGCGATGGTGAAGCCACACCAGCAACAGGCGGCATGAGGACGACGATGAAAGACCGGATTCAAGAGAGCTTTGACAAGCAGGGCTTCCTCTCGACGATCAGAGCGAAGCTGGAATTGGTCGAGCCGGGGCGAGTCGTCATCCGCATGCCGTTCTCTCCGGCGATTTCACAGCAGCACGGCTTTGCCCATGCGGGTTCCATCGCGACGATCGTCGATACGGCCGGCGGCTACGCCGCACTGACGCTGATGCCGGAGGACAAGGCCGTGCTGACGGGCGAATTCAAGGTCAATCTGCTCGCTCCCGCCATCGGCACGCATTTTGACGCGGAAGGCGTGGTTCTGCGGGCCGGCAAGCGGGTTCATGTCGTCGAGGGTAAGGTTTATGCGATCAACGGCGAGAGCCGGAAGTTGATCGCGGTAATGCTCGCGACGATGATGGTGATCGACGGCGATACCGGCCTGAAATCCTAGAAACCCAGAACCGATTTGTACTGATAGGCGAAGGCGACAGCTGCGATGATCGCGAGCCAGATCAGGAGATGGACCACGGCCTGAGAGGCCTCCCCTGAATAGTGGTGGAGCACGCCGGAGCCGACCAGCGTCACCGCCATCGCCGCCCAGAGGAAATGGCCGAGATTGTCCGCGCTTTCGCCTGAAGAGCCGAAGGACCGGAACAGGAGCACGACCGCCAGCGTGATCGCGAGGGCGATGCCAATGCGCGTGAGGTTCATCGCGTTCGTCTCCTAAGCCGGGCCGCTCCAGCTCACAGCGGCCGAAAATGTCAGTAGCAGGGTGATTTCGGCCGCCTGCTGGGCTGCACCGAGGATATCGCCGGTATGCCCGCCGATCTTGCGGTCGGCGATACGGACCAATGCTGCCATGACGCCGATCAAGGCGATCAGCCCGGTCGCAGCCGGGGCGAGCATGTCGTTGCGCCAAGCGCTGGCCGCGAGGATCGCTAGGCCAAGCCCGATCGAGACGGCAAGCGCGGCCGGCCCCGGCAGCGGCACACCCGCGGCGAGCCCTTCCGATCTTGCAGGTGGCAGGATCAGCACGGGGATCAGCGCGAGCGGGCGCGAGGCCGCCGCGACGCCGATCACAAGAAGCAGCGCGTAAGGCCCGATCAGGCGGAACATCTCGGTGAGCGCAAAGACGCGTAATGCGAGACTCAACGTGAGACCGGCGGCGCCGAACGTGCCGATCCGGCTGTCCTTCATGATTTCCAGCCGTCGCTCCGGCGTTGCGCCACCCCAAAGCCCGTCGCAGGTATCGGCAAGGCCGTCCTCGTGAAACGCGCCGGTGATGGTGACGAGGGTCGCGACCGTCAGGACGGCGGCGATGAGTGTCGAGAGCCCGGCGAGATAGGTGAGAAGGCCTATACCGGCGCCAACCGTACCGATGATCGCGCCGACGAGCGGAATAGCCCAGGCCGCCCGCGAGAAATCCGGCAGGGCATGTGGCTCCGCTTCGAACGCGAAGCTCGGCGCGGGGAGGCGCGAGTAGAACCGCATGACCTTGAGGAAATCGCCGGCGAAGCGCGCCGCCGGGCCGGTCGTCTCGGGCGCGTGCGGGGGCATCTCGGTGTCCATCGGTTCGTGCATTCTCCTCGGATCGGTTGCGGTATCGCGCGACGCCATGATAGCGAGCCGGAACCGTTTGGGCTATCCCAACCTCAAACCTCAGGGCAGCCCCCTCAAGGAATCCAGCGCATGCACACCGGCCTTCCGTTCGACGATATCCGCGCCCTGTTTCTGCAATTGCCGGAGCCGGACGGGAAAGCCGCACAGGCCGTAGCGGCACGCGAGGAGCAACTGATCAAGCCGCGCGGCGCGCTCGGCCGGCTGGAAACGATTTCGGCGCATGTCGCCGCCTGGCAGGGCAGGGCGCAGCCTGCGATCAATCGTCCGCTCGTCGCGATTTTTGCTGGGTCACACGGCGTCGCGGCGAAGGGCGTTTCGGCCTATCCTCCAGAGGTGAACGCGGCGATGCTGGCAAGCTTCTCCGCCGGCCACGCGGCGATCAATCAAATCTGCAAGACCTTCGATCTTGGCCTCAAGGTGTTCGATCTCGCCATCGCGATGCCGACGGCGGATATCACCGAAGCGGCGGCGCTGGAGGAGGCAGCCTGTGCCGCGACCATCGGCTTCGGCATGGAAGCGATCGCGAACGGAACCGATCTCCTTTGCCTCGGCGAGATGGGGATCGGCAACACGACCCCGGCGGCGGCGATCTATGCCGCGCTTTATGGAGGACCAACCGCCAATTGGGTCGGGCGCGGAACCGGCGTCGACGACGCCGGCCATGCCCGCAAGGTCGCGGCGGTTGAGCAGGCGCTGGCGCTGCATGCCCATCACCTCAAGGACCCTCTTGAAGTGTTGCGCCGGCTCGGCGGGCGCGAGATCGCCGCGATGGCGGGCGCCATCCTTGCCGCGCGCATGGAGCGTGTTCCGGTGATTCTCGATGGGTATGTCGCCACTGCTTCGGCGGCCGTTCTCCATGCGATCGATCCCTCGTCGATCGCCCATTGCCTCGCGGGCCACCGCTCGGCGGAGGGAGCCCATGCGCGGGTGCTCGAAAAGCTGGGCCTCGAACCAATCCTCGATCTCGGTATGCGCCTCGGAGAGGGGTCGGGCGCAGCATTGGCGGCTGGGGTCGTCAAGGCGGCGCTCGCCTGTCACAACGGCATGGCGACCTTCGCCGAAGCATTGGTGCCGGACAAGGCCTAGACGCTGCCTTGGAGAATTTCACGAAGGGCCGTGGCCGGATCGAACCCGATCGCCTGTGCCAGCTCGATAAATTCGATGACGTCGATCCTGCGTTGCCCGCTTTCCAGACGAGCGACAAACGACTGGTATTCGCCAAGCCGGGCGGCGAGCTGCAATTGTGTCATGCCGGAAGCTTCTCGCTCCCTTATCAGGAGCTTCACAAGCGCAGCTTGACGATCTGATCCCAGTGTCTTGCTCAAGAGCCCCTCAGATAGCGGGGGCCTTGCATTAAATCGGTTGTCGAATTATCTAAAAATCAGATAATATACTGAAAGGGATCGTCGACGATCCTGCCGGGAGATGACCATTAAACCCGAAATCGAACCAGCCATTGCCCTTTCGGCGCGCGAAGGCAGCCGAGACCGGAAGGAAGTGGGGGCTGAGTCGGATGGGCCGGCAGGTATTGCCCTGCGCTATCTCCGGGCCTATTCCGTGCTTGACGGACAGCTGCCGAGGGATGACACGCTTCACCCGGCCGTTACCGCGTGGCGCCACCCCTACGCGGACGCGTTCTCGCGGGAGGAGGACCGCAATAGCTCGCGGCGGGGAGCGGGGAAAGGCGGGGGCTGATCAGGCGGCGCGGTTGCGGCGAGCGGCCGGGATGAGCGGATCGCCAGCGGGCGTCTCGGACACAGGCGCGATGGCGGCCATGACGCGGTTTGGCGGGAACATCACGATGGCTTCCGTGCCCTCGCGGACCTTGGATCTCAGGCGGAACGCGCCGCCGTGCAGTTCAATGAGGCTTTTCACGATCGGCAGGCCGAGGCCCGAGCCCTGATCGGCGTTCTTGATCGCCTGCGATCCGCGCCCGAAGGTCGAGAGGACGGTTTCGATCTCGTCCTCGGGAATGCCAGGGCCGTTGTCCTTCACCGAAAGATACTGTCCGCCGCTCGCGGTCCAGCCTACCTTGACCACAATCTCCGAGCCTTGTGGGGTGAACTTGATCGCGTTCGACAGCAGGTTGAGCGCCACCTGTCGCACGGCACGTTCGTCGGCCCAGAGGCGTGGCATTCCGCCGGTGAAATTGGTCAGGAGCTTGAGGTTGCGGCCCTTGGCGCGGATTTCGAGCATCTGGCAGCAGGCTTCGACCGTGGAGGCGAGATCGATCGCTTCCTCGACGAGCTCATGCTTGCCCGCTTCGATGCGCGAGAGATCCAGAACCTCGTTGATGAGCTGGAGCAGATGGTCGCCCGAGCGGTGGATGTCCTGGATGTAGGATTTGTATTGTTCGTTGCCAACCGGGCCGAACAACTCGTCCTTGATGACTTCCGAGAAGCCGAGGATCGCGTTGAGCGGTGTCCGCAATTCGTGGCTCATCGTTGCAAGGAAGCGCGATTTCGCCGCGCTCGCCTGTTCCGCTTGCCGCGTCGCTTCCTGCAGCCGGGCGTTGGCCTGTTCGACCTCGGCGAAAAGATCGTCTTTTTCCGCCCGCGCCTTCAGGTTTTCGAGCGTCGTTGAATAGAGGCGATTGGCGAGCCCGACAAACAGCAGCAGCGCCGTGAAGCACAATCCACCCAGAAGCCAGCGCTCCGAGGGTTGATGGTCGAAAGTCAGCAGCACGATGACGACGGAGAGCGGCAGAGCCGCGCCATAGACCGCCGACGGCAAGGTATGGGACAGCACGGTCGAGACAGCGCCGATGACCAGCACCGCGACCAGCAGGAAAAGGCGCATTCCCTCGCCTTGCGGAATGCCGACGATGATCGGTAGCAGCGCCCAGACCGTGACGAAGGCGATCTCGCTGGTAATGAGCCGTTTCACCCATGAGGGCAGGTCGGCGTCGCGCACTTCCGCCTTGAGGAAGCGGTTGGAGATGAAATGCTGGACGACCAGCGCGCCGATGCCAAGTGTGAGCCAGGCCATCGCCAGGGTCGGGCGGGTCCAGGAAAGGCTCGTTCCGGCGATCACGAAGGTATAAGGCAGCAGCGCGAGCGAGGCGCTGATGTGATTCTGCGCAAATTCGCGGGCCAACTCCTGCTCGAAAGCGCGATTAAGGCCCGAGGTTGAGGTGATTCGCTCTCGCGCGTCCTTCACGGCGCGCTGAATCCCCCGCTTCTTGCGGTTTGCGTGGTCAGCAGCGAGCTGTTTCCGCTCGATCTCTGTCGCGGTGGGGATGTTCGGGTTCATCGGCTTTCGGTTCTGCTGCCGAAGACGATCATGCCTCACAAAAGGTTAAGCGAAGCCTGACGGGACCTCAGGAATCTGAGGAGATCGGGCATTCCGCAACCAGAGCTCGAATCGCATATGTTTGTGTAATGCTCGGACCGCGCTTCACCCTTGCCGCCGCCATCATTGCCTTCGCGGTCCTGCTGTTGGCGCTGTTCGGTCGCCCGCCGGAAGAATTGGTCGCCGGTGCCGCCCGTGCGATCGACGGCGATAGTCTCGTCGTTGCCGGGCGTGAGATGCGGCTCAAGGGCCTTGACGCACCTGAATTGCGGCAGACCTGCGAGATTGACGGCAAATCCGTCGGGTGCGGGCGCCAGGCTGCGGCTGCCCTGCGTCGTTGGCTTTCGCGCGGACCGGTGACCTGCACCGGTCACGAGATCGACCGTTACAACCGCCTGCTGGTGACATGCCGCATCAACGGGCAGGATCTTGGCGCGGACCTCGTCCGGCGGGGTTTTGCCGTGGATTTCGGCGGGTACCCCGCCGAGGAGGCGGTTGCCCGGAAGGAAGGCGTCGGTATCTGGGCCGGCATGTTCGAACAGCCGCAGCTCTATCGTCGCCGGATGGCGCAGGAACGGGCGGCGCGGCCGTAAGCATCGGTCGCGGGGCATGTCGGCTGGAGACTTGACCCGGCCGCAATCCTCGTATCCGCTATCCGTATTCGGGAGGATGGGATGAAACTTTATGACGGCGGCCGCGTGCCGAATGCGCGCAGGGTACGGATCTTTCTTGCGGAGAAGGGCATCTCCGTGCCGATGGTCTCGGTCGATCTCGGCAAGAAGGAACACAAGAGCGCGGATTTCACGGCCCGCAATCCGCTCCAGCGCGTGCCGGTACTCGAACTCGACGACGGCACCATTCTCACCGAGTCCGTCGCGATCTGCCGCTATTTCGAGGACCTTTATCCCGAACCGCCGCTGTTCGGAACCGGCGCGGTCGGCAAGGCGTTGGTGGAGATGTGGAACCGCCGGGCGGAATTCGAGCTTTATCTCGCGGTCCAGGCCGCCTTTCGTCATCTCCACCCCGGCATGGCGGGTTATGAGGTTCCTCAGGTCGCTGAATGGGGCGAGGTGAACAAGGGCCGTGCCGTCGAGGCGATGCGGTTGTTCGATCACCAGCTCGCGGACAACCGTTTCGTGGCCGGCGCCGATTTCTCGATCGCGGATATCACAGCTTTCGTCTCGGTCGAGTTCCTGAAGGCGGCGCGGCTCTCGATGCCGGAAGGGATGCCGAGCCTCGCCCGCTGGCGCGACGAGGTCGCCGCGCGGCCGGGCGCCACCGCCTGACGATCGATCGATGCGCGCCGTCTTCATTGCAGTTCTGGTGCTCGGGGCGTCATCTTCCGCCCTGCGGGCCGAAACGCTGAACGGCGAGGCGATCCGCGAGGCTTTCACCGGCAGTACGGTCGCGGGCCGCTATGTGAACGGGAACAGTTTCAGCGAATATCATTCGAAGGATGGCCGTGCGCTCGGCGACAACGGCTTCGCGCTCAATGTCGACGCCTGCTGGAATATCGATGCGGACCGGGTCTGCTATCACTACGGGCCTTACAAGGACCGGCGCACCTTCTGTTTCACGGTCGAAAGGTTTGGCGAAACCTATCACCTCAAGGTCGCCGATTCCGGTCGTCTGAACGCCATTGCGACGATCGACAGGGGCAACCCGCGCGGTCACGGCGACGGCGGGCGACGCTGGTCCTGTGATGATCTGCTCTCGCGCGCGGTTCTGCCTGCGAAAAGGCAACGGCTGGCACTTGGCGGCAAGCGTGGTTCGATTGATCCATTGCATTGACGCGCTCGCGATACGGCGATCCAAATGCCGGGCAATCGACTGTCCCGGTTCGGCCATGTTTCATTCAGGTGCCGTTTAGATGCCGGCTGAAACAGTGGGCGAGGCGGGCGGCTTGTTCGGATGAAGTGCTAGGAGGCGCGATATGCCAATTTCCAGACCGTTCGAGCGATGGTTCGCTGCGGCCATCCTGCTGTTGGCCTGCCTCGTCGCCGGGCTCTCCGGCGCGAATGCGCAGGGCAAGAGGCTCGGCTTGGTCGTCGGTCTCGCCGAATATGGCGAAACGCGTCACCCGACTGCTTTGCAGGATGCCAGCCTCGTCGCGCAGGCGCTTAAGCAGGCCGGGTTCGACCTCGTCGAGGGCGCCAACCTTTCCCAGAACGAACTGCGGGCCATTCTCCGCGATTTTGCCGACAAGGTCGGCGCCGCAGGCCCGGATGCACTCGTCGCGGTCTATGTCGCCGGCGTCGGCGTGCAGGATGATGGCGAGAACATCCTCATTCCGGCCGGTGCGCGGCTCCGCCAGAAATCCGATCTCGGGATCGAAGGATTGCGGATCGACGACATGCTCCGCGTGATCGGCTCCATGCCGGCTTCGGCGCGCATCGTGATGCTCGACGCAGCCTATGCCCATCCTTACGCGCAACTGGTCGCGGATGGCGGGCGCGGCCTTGCACCCATCGAGAAGCGGGACGGGATGCTCGTCGCCTACAATCACAGCCCGAACCAGACGATCGAACTGCCACGCACCAACTACGGCGCCTACGCGATGGCGCTGGCGGAGGTTCTCGCTGAGCCGGGGCTGGAACTCGGCGCGATCTTTGATCGGGTGCGTCTGCGTGTCCATGATCAATCGCAGGGTCTGCAGACACCGTCGGATGTGAACGGCCTCACGCAACCCATCGTTCTCGTTGCGCCGGTCGCCGCCGCCGGCACGGCGCCTCCGCTTCCGGCACCGGCACCGCGGCGCCCGATCGCTGAACTGAGCGCCGACGAAGCCTATGGCCGTGCGGTCGAGATCGACTCGATCAAAGGCTACGAGGAGTTTCTCCGCGCCTATCCCGATCACCCGCAGGCCAAACGCGTCCGTGCGATGATCGCCTCGCGCCGCGAGGCCTATTACTGGCAGCGTGCCCGCCGCGCGAATACCTCGCGGGCATACTGGACCTATCTCAAGCGCTATCCGAATGGTGCTCACGCCGGCGAGGCCGAAGCGCGCCTTGCCCGCCTCTCGGCACCCGTCGAGCCGCCGGCGGATTTCGAGGAGGTCATCTATGACGATCTTCCGCCCCCGCCGCCGGCCGAGATCGAAATCTACGAGACCGTGGTCGTCGAGGATAACTGGGGTGTGCTTCCGCCCCCGCCGGGCTTTGGCATTATCGGCCTGCCGCCGCCGCCGCTCGCCATCATCGACTTGCCGCCGCCACCACCGCCCGCGCCGAGCCAGAAGATTCTTCCAGCCGTCGTGATCGGCGCGGGCGTAATCGGCGCCGCGATCCTCGCCAACCGCATGTGGAAGCGTCCGGCCACGGTTCGCCCGCCGGTCGCCCCGCCGATCGTTCGCCCGGTCCGCCCGATCGGTGTTGGCCCGCGCCCCGGCCAGATCATGCCGGTCGGACCGGGTGGCGGTCAGCCGCCGCTCGTTGGCCCGCGCCCAGGTCCGGGGCAGATCATGCCCGGTGGTGGCGTCGTCCGCCCTGGGCAACCTCCGGTCGTTCCCGGAGGGCGCCCAGGTGTGGTCGGTCAGCCTCCCGTCGTGCCTCCGGGTCAGCCGAACGTCGTCCGCCCTGGGCAACTGCCGGTCGTTCCCGGAGGGCGCCCAGGTGTGGTCGGTCAGCCTCCCGTCGTGCCTCCGGGCCAACCGAACGTTGTCCGTCCGGGCCAACCGCCGGTCACGCCTCCGGGTCAGCCGAACGTTGTCCGTCCGGGCCAGCCTCCCGTCGTGCCTCCGGGCCAGCCGAACGTTGTCCGTCCGGGCCAACCGCCGGTCACGCCTCCGGGCCAGCCGAACGTTGTCCGTCCGGGCCAACCGCCGGTCACGCCTCCGGGTCAGCCGAACGTTGTCCGTCCGAGCCAGCCGCCGGTCACGCCTCCGGGTCAGCCGAATCTTGTCCGTCCCGTTCAGCCGCCCGGCGCGACATCCGGCCGTCCTGTTATCGGAGCGCCGCCACAGGTCGGGCCGTCCGGGCGTCCGGTGATCGGCACGCCACCAAATCCGGGAGGTCGTCAACGGCCAGTGATTACGCCACAACGGCCGGCGCCTCCTGTCCTCCGACCGGCTCCACCGACGGTTCGCCCCGTCGCACCGGTCGCGCGTCCGGCCCAACCCGTCGTCCGGCAACCCCAGCCTGTCATCCGTCAGGCGCCGCCGGTAGTCCGGCAACCTCCGCCGCGCCCGGCCCCGGCCTATCGTCCGCCTCCGCCTGCGGTGCGTGCTGCGCCACCCCCGGCAGCACGTCCTGCGGCGCCGCTTGTCCGGCCACCGGCACCAGCAGCGCGACCGGCGCCGGCACCACGTCCCTGCACCCCGCAGATGCGCGCCGCACGGCAATGCTGAATAAAAAGGCCGGGGAGACCCGGCCTTTTCGTTGTGTGTTCGCGGAGAGTGATGTTTCAGCGGTCGAGTCGTGCGATCAGGCTTGAGGTGTCCCAGCGCTTGCCGCCCATCTTCTGCACTTCCGAATAGAACTGATCGACAAGCGCCGTCACCGGCAGATGCGCACCGTTGTGCCGGGCTTCCGCGAGGCAGATGTCGAGATCTTTGCGCATCCAGTCGACTGCGAAGCCGAAATCGAACTTGCCGGCGTTCATGGTCTTGCCGCGGTTCTCCATCTGCCATGAGCCGGCCGCGCCTTTGGAGATAACGTCAAGCACTGCCTCGATATCGAGATTGGCCTTCTTACCGAAGTGGATCGCCTCGGCAAGGCCCTGCACCAGCCCAGCGATGCAGATCTGGTTCATCATCTTGGTGAGCTGGCCGGCGCCGGAATCGCCGAGGCGTCGGCAGGCGCGGGCAAAGCCCATGATGACCGGCTCGGCTTTCGCATAGGGCTCGGCATCGCCGCCGCACATCACCGTGAGGACGCCGTTTTCTGCACCGGCCTGACCGCCGGAAACCGGCGCATCGATAAAGTGGAAGCCGCGCTTCCTTGCTTCCGCCGCGAGTTCACGCGCAACCTCGGCCGAGGCGGTGGTGTTGTCGACGAAGACCGAACCCGCCTTCATGCTGTGGAATGCGCCTTCCGGACCGATCGTGACGGCACGAAGGTCATCGTCATTGCCGACGCAGGCGAAAACGTAATCCTTGCCGGCCGCCGCTTCTTTCGGCGTTTTCGCCATCGCCCCGCCGTGCTGCCTGACCCAGGCTTCGGCTTTCGCCGCCGAGCGATTGTAAACCGTGACGGCATGACCGCCCTTGTTCTTGAGATGCCCCGCCATCGGGTAGCCCATCACGCCAAGCCCGAGGAATGCGACGTCAGCCATAGTATCTCTCCGTGTGTCCAGAATTGTGATTGGTGGTACAGAATCTCCAGAGGAGCGGCAACCGCTTCCTCGCCTCTAGCGCAGCACAAGATGTCGCGTGAGCCGGGCTTCGAGCAGGTCCCACAGGCGCCGGATGATCTCGACCAGTATCAGATAGATAAGTGCCGCGACGAGATAGATCGAAAGGTCGAAACTGCGCGCGAAAGCGAGGCGCGTTGCGCCCATCAGGTCGAACAGCGTCACGAGCGATGCGAGGGCGCTCGCCTTGATCATCACGATGAGTTCGTTGCCCAACGGGCGTAGCGCGATGATCATTGCCTGCGGCATCTCGACCTTCAGGAAAATCGCGAGCGGGCGCATTCCTAGCGCACGCGCCGCTTCCGCTTGCCCTGGCGGCAGCGCCTGGATGGCCCCCCGGAAGATCTCGGCCTGATAGGCGGCGGTGTTGAGCGTGAAGGCAAGAAGGCAGCAATAGAGCGGATCGCGGAAGAACCACCACAGGTTCACGTCCTGCCAGAACAGGCGGAATGCACCAAGCCCGTAATAGACAAGGAACAGTTGCACGAGGAGAGGCGTGCCCCGGAAAAAGGTCGTGTAGGCGTGGATCAGTGCCGCGACGATACGGTTCGAGCGCAGCTTCGCCACCGCAAGCGCGAGGCCGATCGCCAGCCCAAGCGTGAAGGTGAAGCCGACGAGGTAGAGCGTCAGCCCCAGACCGTCGATCATGCGGCAACCGTATTTTTCAAGTACCTCGAGGCCGATGACGCGGCCAGGCCATTCGCACCAGGTCATCGCACCGCTCCGTGGGCGGCATGGCCGCGATTGGCCCGTGCTTCGAGCTTGCCGAAACCCCAGGTCGAGAGAACGGAGAAGACAAGGTAGATCAGCGCCGCGACCCCGAAGAACAGGAACGGCTCCTTCGTCACCACATTGGCGCGTGTCGCGATGAACATCGTATCCTGAAGCGTGATGACGGAAACGAGTGAGGTCTCCTTGAGCAGCACCATCCAGTTGTTGCCGAGGCCTGGCAGGGCGACGCGCATCAGTTGCGGGAAGACGACAAGGCGGAAGGCTTGCCATTTCGAGAGGCCCAGTGCGGAGGCGGCCTCCCGTTGGCCTTTCTGGATGGAATTCAGCGCGCCGAGCCAGACTTCGGCGGAAAAGGCCGCGAGCACGACCCCGAGCGCCACCATGCCGGCGAGAAAGGGCGAGATTTCGAGATTTGATGTGAAGCCAAGCGCGGTCCAGAGTTTCTGAAGCAGCATCTGGAAACCGAAATAGATGACGTAGAGGGTCAGCAGTTCCGGCACGCCGCGGAAGATCGTCGTGTAGAGGGTCGAAAGGGCACGCAGGATGGGTGAGCGGGATCGCTTCGCCAGCGCCACCGCGAGCCCGAGCGCGAGGCCGAACGGCACGGTCGCGAGCGCGATGGAGATGGTGATCCACGCACCGGCGAGGAGCTCGTCACCCCATCCGTCGGGTCCGTACGAAAGCAGTTTGAGGTAATAGTCCATCCAAGGAACGGGCGCCGGCGACGCAGCCGGCGCCCCGTGTCCCGATTACTGGATGGCCTTCTTGCCGAGCCACTTCATGGCATGCTTGTCGAGCGAGCCGTCGGCCTTGGAGGCCGCGATGGCCTTGTTCAGCATCGCCTTGAGTTCGCCGTCCTCCTTGCGGACGGCCATACCGACGCCCGGCCCGTGGATCGCCGGATCGCGCTTCACCTCAGAGATCACCTTGCAGCAATCCTTGCCCTTGCCCTTCACGAAGGTTTCGAGGGCTTCGAGGTCGGCCACGATGTAGTCGAGGCGGCCGTTGAGCAGGTCGAGGTTGGCTTCTTCCTGCGTGGGGTAGGGGCGGGCGGTCGAGTCTTTGTAGTAGGCCTCCAGGTAGTTCATATGGATTGTCGAACCCTGCGCGCCGATCGCCTTGCCCTTGAGAGCGGCGGGCGAGATGTCGGTCGAGGTGATCGACTTGGCGCCGACCATCGCGATCGGGGTCGCGGTATAGACATCCGAGAAATCAACCTTCTTCTGCCGCTCCGGCGTTGCATTCATGCCGGCGACGATGACGTCATATTTCTTCGAGAGCAGCGCCGGGATGATTCCGTCCCAATCCTGCACCACCCAGGTGCACTTCACCTGCATCTTGGCGCAGAGGTCGTTCATGTAGTCGATCTCGAAGCCTTCGAGTTCCTTCTTGGCATTGAGATTGTTGTAGGGAGGATAGGCGCCCTCGGTTCCGATACGGATTTCCTTGATCTGGGCGCTGCTCGGGGCGGTCACTGCCATGCTCGCGGCCATCGCCAGCGCCGTGGCCATCATCAAACGCATCGCATTCATTGTTGTCTCCCTTTTTTATTTATCCGGCTGGGCCCGACTGCCCATGGCAGATATCCATTCCACTTTGCCAAGGAGTTTGGGGATTTGGCAATCGTGTTTATGGACGGGGCCGGAAAGACTTCCCGTTTCGGGGCGCGGGATGAACGCTCCGGGCGTTTCCTTGACCTCGGCCATTGACCGTGCGTCCGAGAGCTTCATATCTGGATCATCCATTCGAGAAAGCCCGCCATGACTGATAAAACTGCCATTCTCGCCGCTCTCGCCAAGGTGACGATGCCCGACGGGAAAGCCAGCCTCGCGGCTTCCGGCGCGCTCTCGGAGATCGTGATCCATCAGGGCAAGGCCTATTTCTCGATTTCTGTTCCGGCGAACGCGGTCGCAGCGTCCGAGTCCCTCCGCAAGGCAGCGGAGGCGGCGGCGCTTGGCGTCGACGGCATCGCTTCGGCGCTCGTGACACTCACGGCCGAGAAGGCGCCCGCCCCGGCGGCCCAGAAACCGGCGGCCGCGCCGGCTGGTGTGAAGACGGCGGTCGAGGGCGTGAAGCACATCATCGCCGTGGCGAGCGGCAAGGGCGGCGTCGGAAAGTCGACGACCTCGTGCAACCTCGCGCTCTCGTTCGCGGCGATGGGTCTGAAAGTTGGCGTACTCGACGCCGATATCTACGGCCCTTCGATGCCGAAGCTCTTTGCCATTCACGGCCGCCCAACGCTGGCCGGCGGCCGTGTGCTCAACCCGATGGAAGGCTACGGCGTCAAGGTCATGTCGATCGGTTTCCTCGTCGATGAGGAAGCCGCCATGATCTGGCGCGGGCCGATGGTGATCTCGGCGATCCAGCAGATGCTGCGCGAAGTGGCGTGGGGAGAGCTCGACATTCTCGTCGTCGACATGCCGCCTGGCACCGGCGACGCCCAGCTGACGATGGCGCAGAATGTGCCGCTTGCCGGCGCCGTCATCGTCTCGACGCCACAGGATCTCGCGCTGATCGACGCGCGTCGCGGCGTCGCGATGTTCCGTAAGGTCGAGGTGCCGATCCTCGGTGTCGTGGAGAACATGTCGACTTTCATCTGCCCGAGTTGCGGTACCCGGCACGACATTTTCGGTCACGGCGGCGCGATGGCCGAGGCGAAACGCATCGGCGTCCCGTTCTTGGGAGAGATTCCGCTTGCGATGACCATCCGCGAGAAGTCGGATGCCGGCCTTCCGGTAATCGTCAGCGAGCCTGAGGGGCCGCACGCCCGGGCCTATCGCGCCATTGCCGAGAAAGTCTGGTCGATGCTGGCATCAGGTGGTGTGCGCAAGGCCGGCCCGAGGATCGCTTTCGACTGACGCCCCGCGCGTGGCGCAATTCTTCCATGCGGTTTGCGCATGGCTGTTATAAGCTAAACAAGCAGATAGAGCAGGGCAACCGAAACGAAAAAGGTTGCCATTGCACTTCGGTTCACTACAAATGCCACCGTGAGTTAAAGAGCGGGGAGCGCCCGTCTTTGGTACACATGTGAAATGAAGAGGGAGAAAACGCATGAAGCGTCGTCAGTTTCTGACCGCCGCCGGTGCCGGTCTTGCAACCGCCGCGGTGGCCAAGCCCGCGATCGCGCAATCGTCGCCTGAAATCAAGTGGCGCCTGACGTCGAGCTTCCCGAAGTCGCTCGATACGATCTATGGCGCGTCTGACACGTTCGCCAAGTACGTTTCGGACATGACGGACGGCAAGTTCCAGATCCAGGCCTTCGCGGCCGGCGAAGTGGTCCCGGGCCTTCAGGCGCTCGATGCCGTCACGAATGCGACTGTCGAAGTCTGCCACACGGCTTCGTATTACTATGTCGGCAAGGATCCGACGTTCGCCTTCGGCACCGCCGTTCCGTTCGGCCTCAACGCTCGCCAGCAGAGCGCATGGTTCGGCCAGGGTGGCGGTATGGACCTCCTCAACGAGTTCTACGCGGGCTATAACGCTCACGCTCTCGTCGGCGGCAACACCGGCTGCCAGATGGGTGGCTGGTACCGCAAGGAAATCAAGACCGTTGCGGATCTCAAGGGGCTCAAGATGCGTATCGGCGGCTTCGCCGGCCGCGTCCTGACCAAGCTCGGCTCGGTTCCGCAGCAGATCGCCGGCGGTGACATCTATCCGTCGCTCGAAAAGGGCACCATCGACGCGGCGGAGTGGGTCGGTCCGTATGACGACCAGAAGCTCGGCTTCAACAAGGTCGCGCCGTTCTACTACTATCCGGGTTGGTGGGAAGGCGGCGCTGCGCTGTTCTTCTTCATCAACAAGGCCAAGTGGGAATCGCTGCCGAAGAACTATCAGGCGATCCTGAAGGCGGCTTCTGCTGCTGCGGACACCGAAATGCAGGCCAAGTACGATGCCAAGAACCCGGCCGCCCTGAAGCAGCTCGTCGCGGCCGGCACCCAGCTCCGCCCGTTCCCGCAGGAAGTCCTGGAAGCCTGCTACAAGGCTGCCAATGAACTTTACGCGGAGACCTCGGCCCAGAACGCCAAGTTCAAGAAGGTGCATGACGCGCACATGGCCTTCCGCAACGACCAGTATCTCTGGTGGCAGGTCGCCGAATACACCTTCGACAACTTCATGATCCGCGCCCGCGCTCGCGGCTGATCGGGTCAGGAGCGAAGTCAGGAATGAAACGGCGGCCTTCGGGCCGCCGTTTTTCGTTTGGCTGCTGCCGGGATCGCGCATCCCTTCGGTTGTGCGTCGCAATTCAGCCCGTTGCGTCTCGTTTCGTGGGAACCGGCTTCGATCGCCTTTCCGGCCTCCCGACAGGAGAACCCGAGCGATATCCGATTGTGGCGCTCCGCCGGCGGGATCGCAGCCAATAGCTCAAGTTTTGTCGGTTCGGTCAGGCAAGAACTGTGACGTTGCCCCTCTGACCTAATCCAGCTTGAAGTTCGTTCTGGCCGTATCGAAAGGACCAGAACATGAAGCGCAGCCGGTTCAGCGAGGAGCAGATCATCGCGATCCTGAAGGAGCAAGAGGCGGGCGTGCCCGTCTCGGAGCTCTGCCGGAAGCATGGCGTCAGCGACGCCAGCATCTACAAATGGAAAGCGAAGTATGGCGGCATGGACGTGTCGGAGGCCAAGCGTCTGAAGGCGCTGGAAGACGAGAAGGCGAAGCTCAAGCGCATGCTTGCGGACGCCATGCTCGATAACGTCGCCCTGAAGGATCTCCTGGGAAAGAAATGGTGACGCCCGCTGCCGAGCGGAACGCTGTCGCGCATCTCGTGGAGAAGCACGGAATGAGCGAACGGCGGGCGTGTAAAGCCATCGGCTGTTGCCGCATGACGATCCGATACCAATCGACCAGGCCCGATGACACTGTCCTCCGGGAGCGCATGCGCACCATCGCGCGTGAGCGCCGCCGCTTTGGCTACAGGCGCCTGCACGTGATGCTTAAGCGCGAGGGTTTGGCCGTGAACCACAAGAAGCTCTTCCGGCTTTATCGGGAAGAGAAGCTCTCCGTTCGGCGCCGTGGCGGCCGCAAGCGGGCCCTCGGGACACGCGCACCCATGCTCGTGCCACTGCGTCCCAACGAGCGCTGGTCGTTAGACTTCGTCTCTGACCAGTTCACCGATGGGCCATAGGATCGTGGAACGCGATCCGTTCTGGATCGCTATGGCTTCCGCGTGCTCGCGATCGTCGACGATTGCACGCGCGAGAACCTGGCTCTGGTGGCGGATACATCGCTATCAGGGGTGCGCGTTGCCCGGGAGCTTGATCGGCTCATCACGGAGCGCGGCCGACCGAAGATGATCGTCAGTGATAACGGCAGCGAGTTCACCAGTAACGCCATCCTGGCATGGGCCGATCAGGCGCATGTTGAGTGGCATTACATCGCACCAGGAAAGCCGATGCAGAACGGCTTCATCGAGTCGTTCAACGGTCGCCTGCGCGACGAGCTGCTCAATGAGACCCTGTTCTCGTCGCTCAGCCATGCCCGCGCTGTCCTCGCCATCTGGCGAGCAGATTACAATGGCTCGCGGCCTCACTCGCAACTTGGATGGCAGACGCCGGCCGAGTTCGCCTCCACCTTCAACCCGCGTCGGGCTCTGGCACTGCGCTATGCGAAAAGCTCCGCGCCATCGCCTGCGGCATCACCCACCCAGCAGGGCAATCCCAACCCCGGAAACGAACTCAGAACTGGATAAAAGTTGGGGGCAACGTCAACTGTAGAGGGCCCCGGACCAGCTGACGCGCTCAACGTCCCCGTGTTTCGCTAGCGGAACTCCAATAAACCGGGGGTGTCGGAGACGCAGGAACGGAAAAGCCCGGCACTCGGCCGGGCTTTTCTTATTCTATCGCCTTTATTGTGGCTTGGGCGGCTCCAGCCCGGGCGGCGGGCCCGGCGGAGGCGTGAGGCCCGGCAGACCGCCGCCACCACCACCCGGTGGGCTGAGGCCCGGCAGGCCGCCCGGCGAGTCGAGGCCGGGAATGGTTAGGTTCTTGAGCTGCTGCTCGATCACCTTCGGATCGACCTTGGTCTGCTGACCCTTATAGTGCAGCACCATCTGCGGGAAGATGATGACGAGCGCGACCATGATGCACTGGATCACGACGAAGGGGACGGCGCCCCAGTAGATCTGGCCGGTCGTGACCGGTTGCATCTCCTGGTTCGTGATCTTGTCGAGATACGGAACCTTCGGCGCCACGGAGCGCAGGTAGAACAGCGCGAAGCCGAAAGGCGGGTGCATGAAGCTGGTCTGCATGTTGACGCCGAGAATGACACCGAACCAGATCAGGTCGATCCCCAGCTTCTCCGCCGCCGGCCCGAGGAGCGGGACAACGATGAACGCCAGTTCGAAGAAGTCGAGGAAGAACGCCAGCAGGAACACCATCACGTTGACGACGATCAGGAAGCCTGCCTGTCCACCTGGCAGCGAGAGCAGCAGTTCCTCGACCCAGACATGGCCGTTGACGCCGTAGAAGGTCAGCGAGAACACGCGGGCGCCGACAAGAATGAACACAACGAACGCCGACAGCTTGGCCGTGGAGTCGAGCGCTTGCTTGACAAGGTCGAGCGTCAGGCGGCGCTTGGCGATCGCGATCAGCATTGCGCCGGTCGCACCCATCGCGCCGCCTTCTGTCGGTGTTGCAAGGCCGATGAAGATCGTTCCGAGCACGAGGAAGATGAGGCCGAGCGGCGGCATCAGGACCATGATGACCTCGGTCGCGAGGCGCGACAGGAGGTTCAGCTTCATGATCTTGTTCAGCAGCGCGACGATGTAGGCGACGATCATCGCTGCAAAGGCGGCGAGGATCATCTCGGAGCCCGGCTGAACATGGCCGACGAACACGTGTTCGAGGAAATAGGTGGCGGCCACGGCGAGCACGAGCATCACGATCAGCGAAGTCACGCCACCGCCGAGCGTGCGGGCTTCCTTGGGCAGCGCCGGTGCCCATTGCGGTCGCACGATCGTGACGAGGAACACATAACCGGCATAGAGCCCGGAAAGCACGATGCCGGGGATAAAGGCGCCTTCGTACATATCGCCGACCGAACGTCCGAGCTGGTCCGCCATGACAATCAGCACGAGCGAAGGCGGGATGATCTGCGCGAGGGTGCCGGATGCCGCGATGACGCCGGAAGCGAGACGACGATCGTAGCCGTAGCGCAGCATGATCGGGAGCGAGATCAGGCCCATCGAGATGACCGAGGCGGCCACGACGCCCGTGGTCGCCGCGAGCAGGGCACCGACGAAAATCACCGCGTAGGCAAGGCCGCCGCGCACCGGGCCGAACAGCTGGCCGATGGTATCGAGTAGATCCTCCGCCATGCCCGAACGCTCGAGAACGAGGCCCATGAAGGTAAAGAACGGGATCGCGAGCAGCACGTCATTGTTCATGATGCCGTAGATGCGTTCGGGCAGGGCCTGCAGGAAGTTCGGTACGAAAAGACCGAGTTCGATACCGACGATGGCGAAGAGCAGGCCACAGGCGGCGAGCGCGAAGGCCACGGGGTAGCCCAGCAGCAACATCGCCACCAGCGAGGCGAACATGATTGGTGCCATATAATGCGTGATAAAGCCGATGAACCCGGGCTTCACATCGGATGCGAAGGCCGGTTCTGTGCCGAGAACGGCGGCGATGGCCACCAGGCCTGCCAGAAGAAGCGCGCTCTTGAGGAAGGCAAGGCGCGAAAGCGGGAAGCTCGAAAACATCGGGAAAACCTCGAGGTGCGCGTTGCGGATCAGGAGCGTGTATCGGCCTGCACGGCCTGCAGGAGGCGCTCGGCCTCCGCTTCAGCCGCGCCGTGGTGGCCCACATGCGCATGAGGGTCTTCCATCTCGCCACGCAGGATGGCGATCCGCTTGATGAGCTCGGAAACGCCCTGGATCAGCAGCAGCACGAACCCGAGCGGTACCAGCACCTTTGCCGGCCACACCGTGAGGCCACCGGCATTCATCGAGGCCTCGTTGACTTCATAGGAGCGCAGGAAGAACGGAATGCCGTGCCAGATCATGATCCAGGCGAAAGGCATCAGGAACAGGACATGGCCGATGACATCGATCCAGTCGCGGGTCTTCTTCGAGAAGTTGGCTGTGACGATATCGATGCGGATGTGCTCGTTCTTCAGGAAGGTATAGGCCGCGCCGAGCATGAAGACGGCACCGAACAGGTACCATTGCAGTTCAAGCCAGGCATTCGAGCTTTCGTTGAACAGCTTGCGGATGATGGCGTTGCCGGTCGAGACCAGCACAGCCGCCAGAATGAGCCATTTGATGAATTGCCCGACACGCGAATTCAGCGCGTCGATCGCGGCACTTAGTTTCAACAAGGTCTGCACACCGCTCTCCCCAAGCGTTCTGCCCGGCTGGGTATCCAGCTCTTCGGGCTATTCATGCATTGTCTTTCCAGCAGGCCCAATGAGAGCCGCAGGTGATGACGCTCTTGCACAGCATCCAGTGGCGAACAACGTCACCAGTCATCTCCAATCATCATATTAGCTATGCAGAAATGCGATGGCTGAGCTTGCGCTGTGTGGAAAATTCACGGGTTTTGAATGAAATGCAAGCCCTATTGCGTCTTTTGTCGAATGCGCTCGCGATGGAGCGTGTAAAGACCGCTTATGCCGATCAGCGCGATGCCCGCCAGCGCGATGGGGCTCGGCCAATCGCCGAAGACGAGAATGCCGAGTAGCACCGCCCAGATGATGACGACATAGCGGAACGGGGACACCACCGAGAGTTCGGCATCCCGGCAGGCCGCGACGATCGCGTAGTTTCCCATCGCGACGAACAGTGCCGCAGAACCGATGATCACAGCCAGTTGCGGCGTGATCGGGCGCCAGCCATCACCGAACAGCGACAGGATCAGGCCGGCCAATGTGGTACCGATGATGCTCATCAGTGCGATGACAGCGGTCGGCACATCGAGTGGCAGGCGCCGTGTCGTGATGTCGCGGGCGGCGACGCCCAACACAGAGACGAACGCCAGCACAAGCGCGAAGAGCGGAAAGGCGCCGTCGCCGGGGCGCACCACCAGCAGCATACCGAGAAAGCCGACCACCACCGCGCTCCAGCGCCGCCAGCCGACTTTCTCGCCGAAAAAGATCATCGAGAGGGCCGTAATCAGCAGCGGCGCCAGCATCAGGATCGCGGTGATTTCCGCCAGCGGCATGAACCCCAGAGCGGTGATGAAAGTGGCGGCGATGCCCGCCTCCAGCGCGCCGCGCCCGAGCATCGGCGGCCTCAGAACAAGATTGAGTTTGCCGAGCGCGTGAGACTGCCGGAGCCAGATCGCCATGAGCGCGAGGCCGAAAAACCCGCGGACGGCCATGATCTGCCCTGCATCCCAGTGGACCCGCGCCAATTTCACCAGCGTATCGTTGATGACGAAAAGGCCCATGGCGAGCATCATCGCGACGATGCCGCGCAGGTTCTTCTGGGCTTGGGACACGGTCGTCCTTGCGGGAAATTGCGGGAAGCGTTGAAAATCACGCCCGCCGCGTGTCGATGATCGGGAGCCGTTATGGCTACATCTCGGAGCCGGACCCCGCAACTCATTCCATCGGAAAACTCATTCCGGCGTCGAACCGAAAGGATGGCGACCACAGAATTTTTTACAAGTGCTTAAGGTTACCGTGTTGGAATGTCTGAAACATGACATTCGGATTCGGTGGGCATGATCGGCAATCTTAGGTTGATTTTGGGCGGCAAGGCCCGCGCGAAGGCGCCTGCCGAAGGTTCGGGAGAGCCTTTGGTCGAGCCGACCGGCGTCGCCGCGCTCGACACCGACGCAACGGGTTCGACCGAAGAACTCGCGGAGGCACTCGATCTGTTCAGTCAGGATATTTCCCGCATCGTGAAAAATCTCGACAAGGAAATCCTGCTCGCGCGTGACCATTCCGTCGAGGCCGGCAAACACCTAGGTTCCGTTCAGCAGAGCATGGGCACGCTCGTGAGCGCGAGCGACAAGATCAATGTCGAAATCGCGGGAGTGGCGCAATCCGCCGATGAGCTCAATGCCGCCGCCGACGAGATCACCAAGACCGTGAAGGGCGTCCAGGATCGCGCGGCATCGACGCTGGTCTCGGCAGATAGTTCCGCGGCGCAGATCGAGAGCCTCGGTCAGGCCGTGCAGCAGATCGGCTCGTTACTCAACTCGATCAGCGAGATCGCCACGCGCACCAACCTGCTGGCGCTCAACGCGACGATCGAGGCCGCCCGCGCCGGCGAGGCGGGGCGGGGGTTCGCGGTCGTTGCGGGCGAAGTCAAGGCACTCTCCGTGGCTGCCGCCCAGTCCGTGGGGGCGATCCGTGCGCGGATGGAGGAATTGCAGGCCGCCTCGCAAAACGCCATCGAGAACATGCACAGCATACGCGAGGAGATCGGCGGACTGACGCCGATCTGTGACCAGATCGCGAATTCGGCACAGACGCAGCGTCACGCCATCGGCGATCTCGCCGGCCGCATGCACAATGCCCAGGCGGCGACGCGCGAAGTCGGCGAGGCCGTGCGCTCGGTCGAGGATGTCGCGGCGAGCGCCGTCACCGTCAGCCAGACGGCAGCGGATCTCTCGGTCAATGCCTCGCACGAGGCGGAAGATCTCGAGCGCCGCGTCGTCACGATCCTGCGGACAATTCCGGCGGCGGATCGCCGTCGCTTCGAACGTTTCCCGATCGATTTGCCGGTGCGCGTCAACGTGGGCGGGCAGATACTGGCATGCCGCTCCTTCGATATCAGCGAGGGCGGCATCCTGATAAAGGTGTCCGAAAAGGAGAAACTGAATTCGGGCGTGACATATGACGCGGAAATCAGCCGCGTCGGCAATGTCCGGCTGCGCGTCGTCGGCCACTCGAATCTCGGCGTCCACTGCGCTTTCATCGATATTTCTGACAGCGCCAAGAACGAACTCGCGGCGACCCTCGAAGCCTTCCGAAAGGAGAATCAGCCGCTGATCGATCGCGCACTGGGTTTCGCGGGGCAGATATCCGAAGCCATCGAGGCCGAGCTGCAGGCCGGGCGTCTTAACGTCGCCAGCCTTTTCGACACCGAATACCAGCCCCTTCCGAACACCGATCCGGTTCAGTTGCGGACGAAATACCTCGACCGGTTCGAGCAGATCCTGCCGCCGATCTACGAGGCGATGCTCGTGACCGACCCGAACATGGTCTTTTGCCTGGCCGTGGATCGGAATGCCTATATTCCCGTGCATATCCGCAAGTTCAGCCAGCCCCAGCGGCCGGGCGAGCGGACCTGGAACCATGCCAACGCCCGCAATCGCCGAATCTTCGATGATCGCGCGGGTTTGCTCGCGGCACGACTGATGCGCCCCTTCCTCATCCAGGCCTACAATCGCGACATGGGTAACGGTGTTTTTGTGCCGATGAAGGAAATCGATGCTCCGCTGATGATCGCCGGTCGACATTGGGGCGGCGTTCGGATGGCCTACAAGATCTGATCGGGGCGGCATGCGACCCGGAGCCGGCTTCCGCTGGTATTTTGCCTATGGCTCGAACATGAACCCCGCCCGCCTCTTCGGCGAGCGTATGGTGGGCAACGGAATCGAGCACGGCCGTCGTCTGCCCGCCTCGCTGCCCGGTTGGCGGCTGGCGTTCAACAAGCCCTGGTCGCGTTTCGATGGGGCAGGGGCCGCCAATATCGTGCGGGACGCGGCGGCGGTTGTGCATGGCACGATCAACGAACTACCCGAAGCCGGTTTCGATGTACTGGACCGCTACGAAGGTGTCGCCGGCGGGCATTATATCCGCGCGGACGTCATGGTTCTCGATGGTGAAGGCCAGAACACCACGGCGATGACCTATGTCTCGCGTTACCGTCTGACGGAAGGGCTCAAGCCGGCCTGCGCCTATCTCGCGCATCTCCTCGCCGGACGCGACCTGCTCCCGGCGGATTACTACGAGGTTCTCACCAAGACGCCGTGCATCTCCGATATCGCGGAAAAGCCGCTGATCCCCTAACCGCCGGTGACGCTCATGTGGCGCCCCACCGCCGGCTGGCGCGTGCGGCGGTCGATCACGAAATCATGGCCACGCGGTTTGCGCGAGATCGCCTCGTCGATTGCCTGCATCAGCGCCTCGTCGCTCTCGCTGGCGCGCAACGGCTTGCGCAGGTCCGCCGCATCCTCCTGCCCGAGACACATGAACAGCGTCCCGGTGCAGGTGAGGCGCACGCGATTGCAGCTTTCACAGAAATTGTGCGTCAGCGGGGTAATGAAGCCGATCTTCCCCGCAGTCTCCTTCGCCGAAACGTAGCGAGCCGGCCCGCCCGTGCGGAACGGAATGTCGTCGAGCGTGAACTCCTGCGCGAGCCGGGCACGCACCTCGCTGAGCGGCAGATACTGGTCCGCGCGCTGCCCCTCGATCTCGCCGAGCGGCATCACCTCGATGAAAGTGATATCCATGGCGCGGCTGTGCGCCCAGCGGATCATTGGCGAGATTTCATCCTCGTTGAAGCCCTTGAGCGCGACGGCGTTGATCTTGACCTTCAGCCCGGCCTCCTGCGCGGCATCAATGCCGGCGAGCACCTTGTCGAGCGTGCCCCAGCGGGTGATGGCGCGGAACTTCTCCGCATCGAGCGTGTCGAGCGAGACATTGATCCGGCGAACGCCGCAATCGTGAAGCTCCCGCGCCAGTCGGGCCAGTTGCGAGCCGTTGGTCGTCACGGTCAACTCGTCGAGCGTGCCTGCATCGAGATGGCGCGAGAGCGAGCGGAACAGCGTCATGATGTCGCGCCGCACGAGCGGCTCGCCGCCGGTGATGCGCAGCTTGCGCATACCGCGCCGCACGAAGGCGGAGCACAGCCGGTCAAGTTCTTCGAGGCTGAGGAGGTCGGCCTTGGGCAGGAACGTCATGTTCTCGCCCATGCAGTAGGTGCAGCGGAAGTCGCAGCGATCGGTCACGGAAACGCGGAGATAGGTCACCGCACGCCCGAAGGGATCGACGATTCCGTCGCTTCCGTTCCGCGACAGGGGAATTTCGGTCATTACGCTTCTCTCCGGCGACGACGCCCTTCAGCATGCAATTTGCCCTCTTCAAGATCAAAAACAAGGGGCCAGATCAACAGGCAAAGCTCAATTCGGGGCGTGATTGAGCGTTTCGCCCTTGAATTTCGCGGAGGGGCCAGCAATTCAGGGGTAAAGGAAAAAGTCGATGTCGCTTCTCGATACCCCCCTCGACGATCACGCGCCCTGGCCGACCGAGTTGCGGCTGAGCGCCGACAAGCGAACGCTCCACGTCGCATTCGAAGATGGCTTCACTGGCTCGATCAACGCGGAACTCCTGCGCGTGCGCAGCCCCAGCGCAGAGGTGCAGGGCCACAACCCGGACGAGCGCAAGACCATTCCCGGCAAGCGGGAGGTCATGATCATCGGTGTTGAGCCGGTCGGCAATTACGCGATCCGTCTGCGCTTCGACGACCTGCACGATTCCGGGATCTACGGTTGGCCGCTCCTCAACCGCTTCGCGCGAGAGGGGCAGGCGCTGATGGCTGAATACGAGGCGGAGCTGGCGACGAAGGGCATGAGCCGCGAGCGCGCCCGTCGTATCTGATCCGTCTGAAAAGAAAAAGCCGGCCCGCAGGCCGGCTCGAATGCTGATGGCGCTTCCCGCGAAACTCAGCGCATCACGACAACGCGTGTGCCGATTTTGACGCGGTTGTAGAGGTCGATCACGTCCTCGTTGAGCATGCGGATGCAGCCCGAGGAAACAGCCTGACCGATGGTCTCCGGCTCGTTCGAGCCGTGGATACGGTAGAGAGAGGTGCCGAGGTACATCGCGCGGGCCCCGAGCGGGTTACCTTCGCCGCCGGGCATGTGACGCGGCAGGTCGGGGCGGCGGCGCAGCATCTGCGGCGGCGGGGTCCAGCCCGGCCATTCTGCCTTGCGGGTGATGTTCTTCACGCCGCCCCAGGAGAAACCCGGACGACCGACACCAACGCCGTACTTCATCGCACGGCCATTCGGCAGCACGAAATAAAGGCGCTTCTCATTGGTATCCACCACGATGGTTCCAGGCGCATGCTTGCCCTTGTAATCCACTTCCTCACGCGGAATGGACGCGGCGTGAATTCGGCCGCCGTCAGCGTTCATAAGCGGCTGGCGGGTCACCGGATCGATCATCTCGTTCGCGGCGGCGCCGGTAACGATGGCCGAACCCATGACCAGTGCAGCAGCGATCGTCTTGCACAGACGCATCGTCTTTCCCCATCTGATGTTCGTGAACTTTGTCCGCAAGGCGGAAGCGAATACGTCAAACCGTATGCCTGCTTCGGCCAGCGTTTGACAAGTGCGCCAGCACACAACTGCGTGATCTATGTGACATTTTTGCGTGGCGAGGTCGCTCTGTTGCTCCCGCGCAACAGGCCGTTTGCCGACTGGCGGTTCCCGGTCTCGGGGACGACGACTCGTGGCCGTTTCTTGCCTTGACGAGCCGGGAGCCGTGTCCTATCGGGATGCCTTGGGGCGCGTAGCTCAGCGGAAGAGCACTTCGTTCACACCGAAGGGGTCACAGGTTCGATCCCTGTCGCGCCCACCATTTCTACCACAAACAGCATCGACGTTTACGCGTGCCACAGGTCGCGAAACGAAAAATTACAACTTAGAGTAGAAGTTGTATCCTGAATCCAGTCTAGGGGTTTGGGACGCGATGCACGTGAAACTCGATCGACCTGACGACCACGGAGCCGCCGCACCAAAGGCGAGCGCACCGTTCCGGAAAAGGCTCCTTCAGGGGATAGCGCGTCATGCGGCCGCTATCGTCGCGGTGTCGGCGGTTTTCGCGATGTGGTTCGTGCTGATCTCCAAGCGCCATGATGATCGGCAGACCGCGCTCGAACACGCGCAACAGAACAGTCGCCTCCAGTCGCGCTCGCTCGAGGAGCACTTCCGTCGCACCGTGGAGGGACTCGATCAATCCCTGAGGTATCTGCGTGACATCTACGCCTTCGATTTCGGGGACTTCGACCTGACGCGGTGGCGGAGGGATGGCCGCTTCCTCACCGAGGTGGCGTTGCAGGTCAGCATGATCGACCAGAACGGCATGCTGCTGGATACGAACCTGCGTCACAGCACGAAGGTGAACCTCTCGGACCGTGCGCATTTTCGGTTCCACATCGAAACCTCGCGCGATGTCCTGTTCATTTCGAGGCCGGTATTCGGGCGCGTGTCCAAGAAATGGAGCATCCAACTCACGCGCAGGGTCACGGACCTCGAAGGCAATTTCCGCGGGGTGATGGTCGCCTCGCTCGATGTGGAGAACATCGCGCGGTTCTACGATTCGGTCAGGATGGGTGCTTCTGGCGCGATCATGATTGTGGGGGACGACGGCATGATCCGGGTCCATGCGCCGGATGCCGCCACCTATATGACAGGAAAGTTCCAAACAACACCCGAGAGCACCATTCCGGACCCGGCCGGTGATGCCGATCAGTTTTTCTCGACGGTCGGCCCGGACGGGGTCGTGCGTCAATACGTCTCCCGTCGCGTGCCCGGCACCACCATGCGGGTGATGGTCGGCCAGGCCCAGGACGACATCCTGCACGACGTCAATAGCCGTTGGCGTGATGAGGTGCTGTTTGGCACGCTGATGACCCTTTGGATCGGCCTTTTCGCCGTCCTTGTCATCCGCTATCAGCGCGGCCTTGCCCGCGCTCGGGACGCGGCAGAAGCGGGAAAACGCGCCCGATCCGCCTTTCTCGCGACGATGACGCATGAGATCCGTACGCCGCTCAACGGTGTCATCGGCATCGCGGATCTTCTTTGCGCCACCCCGCTCGATGCGCGGCAGGTCAAGCTGATCGATACGCTGAAGACGTCGGCGATGCATCTGATGGGGCTCATCAACGGCGTCCTGCACTTCACGCGGCTCGAAGCCAACCCGGCGCATGTTGACCACCAGCATTTCTCGCTCGCCGATCTCGTGGGACAGGTCCTCGATGCGCTACGACCTGCGGCGCGGGAAAGAGGGATCGCGCTCGATCTCGAAGTCGATCCCGCAATCCGGTCTGCCTATTTCGGTGATGCCGGCGGCATCCGGCAGATGCTGTTCAATCTTGCCGGCAACGGCATCAAGTTCACCGAAAAAGGCGGCGTGACCGTAAGGATCGCAAGCATTGCCAGCGGAGAGCCGGGGCTGCAGCGGGTGGCGATCGATGTCGAGGATACGGGCGTCGGTATTCCGGAAGCGGCTCGTGCCGATCTGTTCGAGGTGTTCCAGCAGGCGGACGCCACGATCGCCCGGCGCTACGGCGGCTCCGGGCTGGGGCTTGCGATCTCACGGCGGATCGCCCGCCAACTCGGCGGAGATCTGGTGCTTGCCGGCAGCACCGGCGGAGGGAGTTGCTTCCGGATCACGCTGGATCTCGCCCCTGGAGACCCGGAGAGGATTGCCGGCCCGGAAATGTCTCAGGGCGGTCGCTTGGTGAAGTCTCGGCATTTCTTGTCGAAGCGCGTCTTGCGCATATTGGTCGCGGAAGACAACAGCACCAATCAACTTGTGATCTCGCAGTTGATCCGGCTTCTCGGCCATGAATGCACTGTGGTCGCAAACGGCGCCGAGGCGATCGAGGCGGTAGCGGTCGGGGCCTTCGATCTGGTTCTGATGGACATGATGATGCCGAGGGTCGACGGTCTTGCGGCAACACGGGAAATACGCCGGGGTGAGGGCGCGGGAAGGCACGTGCTCATATCCGCACTGACCGCGAATTCCCTGCCGGAGAACGAGGAGACCTGCCGTGCAGCCGGAATGGACGCGTTTCTCGCCAAGCCGGTAACGCGGGCGTCGATCGAGGGGCTGCTTGCGAGATTGTTTCCTGAACTATGCCATGCGAGCGAACCGGAACCGTTATCTGCGGAAGGCACGACGATCGAGGCCGGAGAGCCGGACTTCGAGCGGCGGATCGCCGAACTGCACCGGGAACTCGGTGAAGCCGGTGCGCGCGAGGTAATCGCGGAGTTCATCGGCGAGTGTTCCGAGAACCTCATGTCCATCCATCGGGCGATCGTGTCCGGCGACCGGCTCGAACTCAAGCTCGTCGCCCATTCCATCAAGGGATCGGCGAGAGGATTGGGGCTCGGTGCGTTGGCCGAGGCCGCACGGCAACTCGAATATGTGTATCAGGCCGATCTAGCGCGGCTGCACGAAGGCGAGAGGCAGATCAACGCAGCCTACGAGGATGCGCGACGCAAACTGGCCAACCTGCGGTGAGCACTGAATCTCCCGGCGTTGTTAACCAAACAACAACTACAGGTTGTTCAATATCTAGAAATCACCCAAGGCGCGAATCGCAGCGCCGCTGGATCGAGGAACCGCTGGATGAACGACCCGTCACCCGGAACGCTGCTGCTGCCGGCCGATTGCGACATGCAATGGGCGCGCGCTTTTCACGAGCGCGTGCTGGAGCGCGCTGCCTTCGATCAGGACATCGAAATCGGCGCCGAGGCTGTCGAGCGCATGACGACGCCGGCGGTTCAGGTGCTCGTCGCCCTTTCCCGCGCTTTGGAGGCCGAACGCCACCGCCTGGCGGTCACATCCCCGTCCCGAGCATTCCTGGATGGGTTGGCGGATCTCGGCCTTGCTGAATTGGCCGGACATTGGAGCGCGAACTGAATGGCGAAGACAGTTCTCACCGTGGATGACTCCAAGACGATGCGCGACATGGTCGGCTTCACGCTGCGAGGCGCCGGCTTTCAGGTGCTGGAGGCCGAGGACGGCGCCAAGGCGCTTTCGCTGCTCGGCAATGCCCGTGTCGATCTCGTCATCACCGATATCAACATGCCCAACATGGATGGCGTCACGCTCGTGAAGCATCTGCGGGGCATGAACAATTTCCGTTCGACGCCGATCCTCATCCTGACGACGGAGGGGGGGGAGGAAAAGAAGGCCGAGGGGCGTGCGGCAGGTGCGACTGGCTGGATCGTCAAGCCCTTCGCGCCCGACCGCCTGCTCCAGGTCGTCAACCGCGTCTGCCCCGCCTGAGGAGCGCGCGATGTCGACCGGCAACGAATTCGAGCAGTTCCGCAAGACCTTCTTCGAGGAATGCCAGGAAATACTCTCCGATCTGGATGGCCTGCTCGCGACGCTGGCGGCCGATCCGTCGGATCGCGAGTGTCTCAACGCGATCTTTCGCGGTGTCCATTCGATCAAGGCGGGGGCAGGGGCCTTCAGCTTCGCGCGTCTCGTCGGCTTCAGCCACAACCTCGAAGCCGCCCTCGACGGTCTGCGCGACGGACGGATCGCCGGCACCGACCAGGTGACACAGCTCCTTGTTCGCGCCGTGGATACGCTCGCGGCCTTCGTCGAGGCGGCGCAATGCGGCGCCGAGCCGCGCGTCGGCTTCGGTGAAGATCTCGCGCGCGATCTCCTGCAACTGATGGAAGCTGGCACCGGGGGGAGCGGGGGGCATTCGGCCGCCGTGAAAACGGGGAAGGTTCCAACACTGGCGACGGCGGTCGCGTCGCGCTTCCATATCCGTTTCAAGCCGCATTGGGAGATGTTCCGCCATGCCAACGAGCCGCTGCTGGTGCTGCGCGAACTCCGCCAACTCGGAGCCTGCACCATTGCCTGCGACATCAGCGGATTGCCGGCCTTCAACGCGCTGGATCCGGAGGAATCCTATCTCTGCTGGCAAATCGAGATCGAGACGACGGCCACCTGCGAGCGCATTGCGGAAGTCTTCGAGTTTGTCGAGGACGATTGCGACCTGCTGATCGAGCCAGCAGGGGAGGCCGTGTCTCGTATGATGGCGGAAGAGGAGGAGGTTTCGCCGCCACCGTCGTTTGTGGCGGAAGAGCCGGCGGAGCCCACCGGCCTTGCGCGGGGAAGCGTGGGAGAAGAGGCCGCCGGCAAGGCGCGCGGCAACGGCAACGCCGTTTCCTCGATCCGCGTCGAGCTCGCTCGCGTCGACAGGCTCGTCAACATGGTCGGTGAACTCGTCATCACCCAGTCGATGCTGGCCCAGCAGATTGCCGATCTCGCCCTGGCGCAAGGTTCGCAGGCGGTGCGGGGGCAGGAAGACCTTGCCATGCTGACCCGCGAGTTGCAGGAGTGCGTGATGGCGATCCGCATGCAGCCGGTGAAATCGGTCTTCGCACGGATGCCGCGCCTTGTGCGCGAGGTCTCCGCCAAGCTCGGCAAGCCGATCCGTCTTGCGATGTCGGGCGAACAGACCGAGGTCGACAAGACCGTGATCGAAGAACTTGCCGATCCGCTGACCCATATGATCCGCAACGCGATCGACCACGGCATCGAAAGCCCGGAGGTGCGGCGCGCCGCTGGCAAACCGGAAGAGGGAACGATCGAACTCACCGCGCTTCATGCCGGCTCGAACATCCTCATCCATGTCGCGGATGATGGTGGCGGCATTGATCGCGATCGGCTGTTCCGCAAGGCGGTGGAGAAGGGCATCGTGCCCGCCAATGCCAAACTCGGCGAGGAGGAAATCGACGAACTCCTGTTCTCGCCCGGTTTCTCGACCGCCGAGAAGGTGACGGATGTTTCCGGGCGTGGGGTGGGGATGGACGTCGTCCGCCGCAACATCGTCAAGCTCGGCGGACGTATCCAGGTTCAGTCGACCCTCGGCAAGGGCACGCGCTTCACTCTCGTCATTCCGCTCACGCTTGCGGTGCTGGACGGGATGATCGTCGCGGTCGGCACCGAGCGCTACATCCTGCCGCTGACCTCGATCATCGAGAGCTATCGCCCGCATCCGCGCACGATCCGGATGGTGACGGGGGGCATGCAGGTGGCCTCCGTGCGGGGCGAATATGTCCGGCTTGTGCATCTTCACGATCTTTTCGGCGTCGCCGGCGCCGTTACCGATCCCGCTCAAGGGTTGGTGGTGCTAGTCGAGACCGCGCAGGGCAACAAGATCGGCGTCGTTGTCGACGAGTTGATCGGCCAACAGCAGGTGGTCATCAAGAGCCTGACAGACAATTTCGATCCCGTGCGCGGGATTTCCGGCGCGACGATCCTCGGCAACGGCCGCGTCGCGCTGATCCTCGATATCGAGCAGCTTACCGCGATGCCGTCCCGGTCGGGCGGCGAGCGCCTCGTTCCACCCCCTGTCGAAGTGGCCGCCTGAGGCCGGAGGATCAGTATGGCAACCGAGTTCGAGGCCATGACCCATCGGATCGCAACCTTGCAGAGCGGTGCTTCCGCCTCATGCGATGTGATGCAATTCATCTCATTTCGCGTTGGCGAGGAGGAGTTTGCGATCGACATCATGGCGGTGCGCGAGATCAAGGGCTGGACCGAAACGACAACGCTGCCCAACCAGCCGGATTATCTGCTCGGTATCCTCAACCTGCGCGGCACCATCGTTCCGATCTATGATCTGCGCTGTCGTTTCGGCCTCGGCCTGACGACCGCGACGCGCACCCACGTCGTCATCATCGTCGCGGTGCTGGAGCGGACGGTCGGCCTGTTGGTCGACGCCGTGTCAGACATCCTCACCGCGCGGGGCGACGCCATCCGCCCGATTCCTGACATGGAACGGCAAGGCTCGACCCAGTTCTTCTCCGGAATCATCACCGTCAACGAGAGCATGGTGGTGCTGCTCTCGCTCGAAGCCCTGTTCGAGCGGGCCGCCGCCCTCCCTGAACTCGCTGCATAAAACCTGACAACCCGAGTATTCGATCACATTTCGGGCTGAGGCCCCAACCGAAGGAAACGCACATGTCCTGGCTCAATCTGGGCGCGAAATCAGGCGCAAAAAACAACGAAAGGTCGCAGATCGCTGAGCCCGCGATCATTTCCGCCGCGGCACATGGTCCCGCGCTTGCGCCGGTGGGCGAAGCTCAGGCCATCGCGGAGTTCACGCTCGAGGGTGATTTCGTTGCGGTGAACGAGGCTTTTTGCGACCTCTTCGGTTATGAGCCTGACGAGTTTCGCGGCAAGCATCACGCCATGCTCGCATCTGCTCGGGAAGGTGAGGACGACCGTCAGCTCTGGGGCAAGGTCATGCGCGGTGAATCCCAGACGGGCCAGTTCCGGATGACCGGGAAGGGCGGGCGCGAGTTCTGGCTTCAGGCCTGCTACGTGCCGAGCGCGGACGTCTCCGGCAAGATCTCGCGCGTGGTCATGGCCGGCATGGACATCACGGAGTTCGCACGCAAGGCGAAAGATGACGCGGCGGAACTCCGGGTTCGATCGGATATCATGAACGAGACCAGCATCGTCTCCTACGCCGATCTGAAGGGCGACATCGTCGCCATCAACGAGAAGTTCATCGAGGTTTCGAAATACAGCCGCGACGAGTTGATCGGCAAACCGCACAACACCACGCGCCACCCCGACATGCCCAAGGAAGTCTTCAAGGAGATGTGGGGAACCATCGGTCGGGGCAAGATGTTCCGCGGCATCATCAAGAACCGCGCCAAGGATGGCACGCCCTATTACGTCGATGCGGTGGTCGCGCCGTTCCTCGGCGAGAATGGCAAGCCGAAAAAATATCTCGGCGTGCGTTACGACATCACCGAGATGGAAATCGAACGGCAGAACATGCGCGGCGTCCTTGGCGCGATCGATGCCTCCTATGCTTTTATCGAGTTTGATCTCAACGGCAACATTCTGAATGCCAACGAGAATTTCCTCAAGACGCTGGGCTATTCGCTCGCCGACATCCAGGGGAGGCCTCATCGGATGTTTGTCGAGCAGGCTTATGGCAATTCGGCCGAATACACCCAGTTCTGGCATGATTTGCGCGCCGGCAAGGCGATGGCCGATGTCTTCAAGCGCATCACGCGTTCCGGCGCGGAGATCTGGATCCAAGCCGTCTACGCGCCGGTCAAGGACGAGATCGGCCGAGTCAACAAAATCGTCAAGATCGCCACCGACGTCACGCAGCAGGTCCAGGCAAGCCGGCTGTTGCAGGCGGCTGTCGAGGAGACGCAGGTGGTTGTGACGGCAGCCAAGGAGAACGATCTCACCCGCCGCATTCCGCTGGAGGGCAAATCTGGTGCGATCCAACAGCTCTGCGCCGGCGTGAACGGGCTGCTCGACACCATGTCCTCGATCATCGCCAATATGACCGAGACGGCCTCGACCATCTCCAACGCAGTGGCGGAGATCACTTCCGGCACCGACGATCTCTCGCGCCGGACCGAGAAGCAGGCTTCGAACCTGGAGGAGACCTCGGCTTCGATGGAGGAGATCGCCTCCACCATCCGCCTGAATTCCGAGAATGCCCAGCAGGCGAATTCGCTGGCGATCCAGGCCCGTTCGGTCGCTTCCGAGGGTGGTGAGATCGTGACCCGCGCGGTTGATGCCATGTCGCGGATCGAGGAATCCTCGACCAAGGTGTCGGATATCATCGGCGTGATCGACGAGATCGCATTCCAGACCAATCTCCTCGCGCTCAATGCGGCAGTGGAAGCGGCCCGGGCCGGGGATGCCGGACGCGGATTCGCGGTCGTCGCCTCCGAGGTGCGCAGTCTCGCGCAGCGGTCGAGCGAGGCGGCGAAGGACATCAAAGCGCTGATCGTCCAGTCCGGATCGCAGGTGAAGGATGGGGTTAAGCTCGTGAACGATGCCGGAACCTCGCTCGCCGATATCGTCACCTCGGTGAAAAAAGTGACCGACATCGTCTCCGAGATCGCGGCCGCCTCGAAGGAGCAGGCCGTTGGCGTCGAGGAGATCAACAAGGCCGTAGGCCAGATGGACGAGATGACTCAGCAGAACTCGGCGCTGGTCGAGGAAAGCGCCGCCGCCTGCCGCTTGTTGCAGGATCAGGCGGAAGACATGGCCAACCGCATGGCCCTGTTCAGGATATCGGGGGATTTCGCCCACCTCGCCCCACCGAAGCCCGCAGCGGCCAGACCGGGTCCGCGCCCGGCCGAGCGCGGACCGATCCGCACGCCGGTCAAGGCTGTCGGGGGCGCGCGTCCCGGCGCGGCCGCCCTCCAGGCTAATCTGCGCGAGGCCTACGACGATCCTGAATGGAAGGAGTTCTGACCGAAATGCCGGGTGATCCGCGTCGCCCGGTTTGTCCCGCCTCTTCCATGTGAGCCCGGTTCATGTCCGCAGCCGTTTCCTCATCGCCCCAGCGAGCCGATCTCGAATCGACCTTCACTGATCGGGATTTCGCGTTCTTCGCCCGGCTCGTCTACGAGAGGAGCGGCATCGTGCTGGCCGATCACAAGAAGAGCATGATGTTCTCGCGTCTCGTCCGTCGTGTGCGCGAACTGAAGCTCGGATCGTTCAAAGCCTATGGTGAGTTGCTGCGCGGGCCGGACGGCGACAGCGAGATCGGCGATTTCATCAATGCGATGACCACGAACCTCACGAAATTCTTTCGCGAGGATCATCATTTCGAATTTCTGGAGTCGACCGCACTGCCGCGCGCAGCCCAACGGGCGATGCAGGATGGAACGCGCCGCGTCCGGCTCTGGTCGGCGGGGTGCTCCTCGGGCGAGGAGCCCTATTCCATCGCGATCTGCCTCAAACGGGCGGCGAACCACCTGCGCAATCTCGATGCGCGGCTGCTGGCGACCGATCTCGACACCAACATGGTCTCCCGCGCCGCTGCCGGGGTCTATCCGAAGGCTGCCGTCGCCGCCCTGCCGCCGCATTGGCGCAACGGCTTTTTCCATTCCACAGACAAGAGCCGCGAGCAGGTCTCGGTGGAGAACGAGCTCCGTGCGAGGATCACCTTCCGGCCGCTCAACCTCCTCCATGATTGGCCGATGAGCGGACCTTTCGACGCGATCTTCTGCCGCAACGTCATGATCTATTTCGACGGGCCGACCAAGGTGCGGCTGGTCAATCGTCTGGCCGATCTGCTCCAACCGGGCGGCTGGCTCTTCATCGGCCATTCCGAGACGCTTCTCGAGCATCAGGACCGGCTCCGTCTCGTCGGCCGCACCATCTACGAAAGGATCGCGTGATGGCTCTTGCGGCGGATCGTGGTTCGGGTGCTGGCGGGCGAACGGGGCGGATCGTCCGCGTCCTGCCCGGCGATTTTCACGTGACGGACGATCCGGCCACGACCGTCGTCACTGTCCTCGGTTCCTGCGTCGCGGCCTGCATCCGCAATCCCTACAACGGGTTCGGCGGGCTCAATCATTTTATGCTGCCGGAAAGCGAAAGCGACGAGTGGAACGGCGTCAGCGCCGCAAACCGCTACGGCAATTTCGCGATGGAGGCGCTCATCAATGCCGTTCTCAAATCCGGCTGCACTCGGCAGGATCTCGAGGTGAAACTGTTCGGCGGCGCGAGCATGCACAACCCGGTTTCGAATGTCGGCGGCAAGAACGCGGCGTTCGCCCGGCACTACCTCGACGTAGAGCGCATTCCGCTCGCCTCGTCCGACCTCGGTGGAGATTACGGCCGCCGGATCCATTATTCGCCCACGACGGGCAAGGTGCAGCGGCTTCTGCTCAAGGACAGGGAAGACCGCCAGGTCATCACCGAGGAAGCGCGGTATGGCTCGACCCTCAGCAAGGTGCAGTTTGATGGCGATATTGACCTCTTCGACTAACCCCCGCGCACCCATTCGCGTTCTGGTCGTCGATGATTCCGCCCTGATGCGGCAGATGCTCTCGACCATGCTGGCCTCCGATCCCGATGTCGAGGTCGTGGGGACGGCGTCCGATCCACTGATTGCCCGGCAGAAGATCAAGCAGTTCGATCCCGACGTTGTCACGCTCGATATCGAGATGCCGAACATGCATGGCCTCGAATTCTTGCGTCGGCTGATGGCCTTGCGCCCCACGCGGGTGCTGATGATCTCCTCGCTCACGCAGAAGAACACGGAGTTCACCCTGGAGGCGTTGGCCAGCGGGGCGGTGGATTGCCTCGGCAAGCCGCGCGACGCAACCAGCGAGCTGGAGATGGCCGGATTCCGAGAAACACTCCTGCAGAAGATCCATGCCGTCGCCTCGGCGCGACTGCGATCGGCCCCGGCAGTAACCGCCGGAGTGCCCCTCCAGGTCGTGCCGGGTCGGACCCGTCGCCATTTCATCGCCTTCGGCGCCTCCACCGGGGGCGTCGAGGCGCTTTCGCGGGTTTTCGCCGAATTGCCATCTGGCCTGCCACCGATTGCGGTGGTGCAGCACATGCCGGGCGGCTTCACCAGCAGCTTTGCACGGCGGCTGGCGAACCTGTCGCAGATCGAGGTCGTCGAAGCGGAGGACGGGATGCCGATCCGGGCCGGGCAGGCCGCATTGGGTCCCGGCGGTTACCAGTTCGAGATCGTCCGCCGCGACGGCGAGTTCCGGTGCCGGGTTTTCGAAGGTCCGGCGCCGCTCGGCCATGCGCCCTCGGTCGATATTCTCATGGAATCCGTGGCCCTTGCCGTCGGCGACCGCGCGATCGGCGTTATCCTGACCGGTATGGGGCGCGATGGCGCACGGGGAATGAGCGCCATGCGCGCGGCAGGTGCGCTCACGATCGGGCAGGACGAGGCCTCGAGCCTCGTCTACGGCATGCCGCGCGTTGCCTTCGAGGCCGGGGGAGTTGAGCAGCAATCCCCGTTGGCGCGAGTCGCGGCCGAGGTCATTGCCGCCGTTCAGAGCCGGTGATGAGGGCACACGGGAGGCGTGTGATTTAGCGCGACACAACTTTTGATTAAATTATCATCGTTAACCTACTAGAGATTGTAGAAATCGGTCGAGGCTCATGTGACGATTCCGGCAACATATTCCGAGCACGATCCTACGGTTCCGGATTTGGCCGCGCCCGGAATCGCCCCGGAAGACGCGGTCGCCGAGATGCGCCGCTTGGCGCTGGAGGCGATCAGTCAGGTTCTGCAAGGGGTCTCCGAACTCGTCGAGGCAAACGCCACCGGCGTCTCCGCCCAATTCGGCAAGATCGCCGGCGATGCCGCTGCGCAGACGGCCGGCATCCGCGACCTGATCGACAGTACCTCGACGATCGAGGTCGCGGGCGAACGGGTCACGCTGACGAGCGTCGCCTCGGAGCTTCAGGGCACGCTGGCCGAGCTCGTCCGCAAGATCATCTTCCTCTCCTCGCGCGGCATGGCGATGGTCTATGCGCTTGAGGATGTTCTCGAGGAGGTGCGGCAGGTCCGCAAGAGCGTCGCGAATATCGAGAAGCTCAACAGTCAGACCAACCTTCTGGCGCTCAACGCGAAGATCGAGGCAGTTCACGCGGGCGATGCCGGCCGCGGCTTTGCCGTGGTCGCCAACGAGGTTCGCCAGTTGGCGCTGCGAACCAACGAGATTTCCGGCGATCTCCACGAGCGCATCACGCGCGTGACGGCGGGGCTCGACAACAGCTTCAGCCTTCTCAAGGAAATCTCGACCATCGACATGTCCGAAGAGAATGTTTTCGCGAACGAGCGGATCAACATGATCGTCGACAGCCTCGTCAAACAGCACGCGATGTTCTCTGAGGCGTTGGAACTGGCCTCGGTGAATACAGGGCAACTCACGAACGAGATCCGGGATGCGGTCGTCAAGATGCAGTTCCAGGACCGGGCGACACAGGAAATACAGAGCGTCCGGCAGGTTATGGGCATCCTGATGCAGTCGCTATCGAGCCCGGTCGGCGGCCGGAATATCGCCTCCGAGATCGATCGAACGCTGACCCTCGGCGATGTCAAGGCGCGGATCCTGGCGAAGATGCACGGTCTGCCGCCTCCCGCCGAACTGTCCCGCGCCGAACAGAGTCGCGCGGGCGAGATCGACCTGTTTTGAAGGAGGGCATCATGCGAGCGGAACTGACGAAGACAAATCAGGAAATGAAGGTGAAGCTGCACGAGCGCCTCTCCTTTTCGGACCACACGAAATTCCGGGAACTGCTCAACTCGATCGATAAGGAGAAACCGACACATTGCATCTTCGACATGTCGGAGCTGATCTCGATCGACTCCGCCGGCCTCGGAATGCTGATGATCGCGCACCAGCAATCGGAGAAGTCGGGCTGGAAGCTGTCGTTGCAGGCGCCGAAAGGACACGTGAAGCAGCTTCTCGAACTCTCCCGCTTCGACAAGATCATCCCGATCACATGCTGAACCTCGCCAACGGACGTGCCGTACCGCATCCTCCGGGCATCGGTGCCGCCGCTGATGCGGCCCTGGCGGTGGATTTCGTCGGCTCCCGCATTCTCGTCGTCGACGACAGCATCACGATCCGGAAGACGATCATGACCTACCTCCGTAACCGGGGGTTCGCCAATGTGATGGAAGCAGCCAATGGTCGAATCGCGCTCGACATCATGGAGAAGATCGAGCCCGATCTTGTAATTACCGATATTGCGATGCCGGAAATGGACGGGCTCACGCTTTGTCGCACGATCAAGGACAGCGAACGCTTCGCCCAGATCCCGGTGCTGATCCAGACCGGCACGGAATCCGCAGACCGACGGGCCGAGGCTTTCTCGCACGGCGCGCAGGACCTGATTACCAAGCCGATCAACCTGCGCGAAATGCTGGGGCGTGTGCAGGTTCATCTCGAACAGCGCCATCTGGTCAGGCGCCTGTCCGATTATCAGCAGTCCATGGCCCAGCAGCTTGAAATGGCCCGCGAGATGCAGGAATCCCTGCTGCCAAGCGGTGACGATATTCGCGCTTTCGAGGCCGTCTTCCCGGTTTCGATCGCACCGTCCTACAAGGCCTCGTCGGGGTTGGGCGGCGATCTCTGGGGCTGCCGGGCGACGGACGACGGCAATCTCCGTTTCTTCATGGCCGATTTCACTGGCCACGGTGTCTTGGCGGCGCTCAATACGTTCCGTTTCCACTCCTTCCTGCGCAACGAGCCGCTCGATTCGCTCCCCGAGGCGGATGCGATGGCCTGTCTCAACAGTTTCCTGCATGACGTGCTGCCGGTCGGGCAGTTCGCGACCTTCCTGAGCTGCCGGATCAATTTCCGGGAGAACTGGATCGAGATCTGTTCGGCCAGCGGGCCGCCGCCGATGCTGCGCAGCGGCGGGGAGGGTGAGTTCGAGCCGCTCGCTTCGGACGGCCTGCCGCTCGGCATCCTCACGGAGAGCGATTACTGCGCGCGCCGCTACCCCTTTCCGCCCGGCAGCATGCTGGTCCTCTACAGCGATGCCTTGATCGAGACCCCTCTCCCACCGGACGCCGTCTTCACTACCGAGAGCCTGTGCCGCCATCTCAACCGGCTGGCTCCGGATGCCAGCAGCCACAGCATCATGCGCGATCTCCTCGCCAGCCTGATGCCGAACCTTCCCGAAGATGACCTGACGGTGCTCGTCATCCAACACAAGGAGCAGCCGGTATGATGGAAAATAGCGCGAAGACGGAGGGGATACGGAACATGGCAGCCCCGGTGTCGAACCATCGCCCCCGCCCCGTCCGGAACGCTTCCCATACCGAGAGGCGGCAGGCGATCCGTCGCTATGTGGCGGTGAACAAGCCGGCTATCGGCCAGTTGGTCCAGGGCGTGTTCGACATCCGCACGCTGGAGGAGGCGGAACGACTTTCCTCCATGCTGGCGATGCAATGCCCGGAACCGGAAACGGCGGCGGTCGGGATATGGGAACTGCTGTCGAATGCGGTCGAGCATGGTTCGCTCGAGATCGACGGCGAAACCAAGGCGCGGCTCGTGCTCGAAGGTCGTTACCTCGACGAAATCGCGCGACGCCAGGATGATGAGCTGTTCCGCGGGCGCGTCGTCCGGGTGATGTTCCGCAAGCAGGCGCGCTCGATCCGCATCCGCGTGATGGATGAGGGACCGGGTTTCGATTTCTCGGTGCTGCCGCGGGATCTCCAGCCGACGGAAGTGCCGTGCGGGCGCGGTCTTGCTTTGGCGCGGAGCATCGCGTTCGATTCCGTGGTCTTTCTCGGCCGGGGCAATATCGTCGACGCCCGGATACGCGTGAAGATGGCGGTTGCGCCGACCTCCTAGGCGGCGCGGATCGAACCAAGGAACTCGTTGACGGCACCGGCGAGCGCCTGCCCCTCGCGACCGAGTTCGCGCGACGAATCGAGAACTTCCTCGACGAGACGCCCGGAATTCTGGATTGCGAGGCTGACGTTGGAGATGCTTTTCGTCACCTCGACCGTCCCCCTCGCTGCTTCATCGATATTGTCGGCGATCATGCCGGTGGTCGTCATCTGGTCGGAAATCGAGACCCCGATCACTTCCGAGATCTGGTTCACGTCAGCAATCGTGCCGGCGATGCTGCGGACCGCCTCGATGGCATTGGCGCTCGCGGCCTGAATGGCGGTAATCTGACCGGCGATTTCCTCGGTCGCGCGCGCGGTCTGTGCGGCGAGTTCCTTCACCTCCTGCGCAACCACGGCGAACCCACGGCCGGCTTCTCCCGCGCGGGCGGCTTCGATGGTCGCGTTGAGCGCGAGCAGATTGGTCTGCCCGGCGATGTCGCTGATGACCTTGGCGACCGTGCCGATCGATTCCGCTGCCGCGCCAAGCGACTGCACGTCCCGATCGGTCTGGCGGGCCTGCTCCGCAACCTGACGGATGCGCTCGCCGCTGTCGGCGACCTGCGAGCCGACCTTGTTCATGGCATTGGAGAGGTCCGCCGTCGCGGCGGCGACGGTGCGGACGTTTTCGGTCGCTTCCTCGGACGCGGCAGCCACGGCGGTTGCCTGCCCGGTGGCGGAACCCGATTCGCGCGACATTTCTTCGGCTGCCCGTTCCAGCATGGCGACCGCTTCCGTGACCGATTGCACGACCCGTCCGACACGCTGTTCGAACGCCTGTGCCAGCGAGGCAAGCCCGGACTTCCGGCGGTCTTCCGCTGCGGCACGCTCTTGCTCCTGCGCGACGCGTAGGGCCTCGGTCTCGCGCAGGTTCTGTTGGAAGATCTGGACGGTTTCGGACATCCGTCCCACCTCATCACGGCGCGTGCTGACGGGCACTTCCGCGTCGAGCTTGCCGACGCTCAGCTGCGACATCACGTCACTCAACCGGGAAATCGGCCGGATGATCCGCCGGAAGATGACCAGACCGGTCCCGAACAGGGCCAGAACGATGACGGTTCCGAGCCCGACGATCTTGATGAGCGCTTCCATCGCCGTGGATTCCATCCGCGCGGTGACGAACTGGATCCGGTCGCGCATGGCGGAGAGCATGTCGCCGGCGGATTCCGAAAGCGCGGTCATGGCTTGGTTCTGGCGTGAGGCGAGGGCGACACGCGCCTCGGTCTGGGCGCCGCCGGCCGCGCCGGCCAAGCTGTCGTCAAGCGTCTTGCGAGCATTGGCGAGCGCGTCGTTGGTCTTCGAAATCGCCTTCTTCACGGGCTCGGGAAAATCTGCCGACAACCCGACGAGGGACTTCCAGTCCGGGTCCACCTTGGCGTTGCGGGCGGCGACAGTGGCTCGAGCCGCCCCGGCCTTCTCTGGCGCGATCAGCGCGTCCGTCGCTTCGACATGGTTACGCCACTGGGCCTCGATGAGCGCGTGAACATAGTTCGGCGGAACGGAGGCCTCCCACACCGCGTCGCGGGTATTGTCGAGCAGTCGCAGTGTCATCGTCAGGGCCATCCAGCCCGCGACCGCACACAGGGTCAGCAGCACGCCGAATGCGAGGAGCATGTCGGCGAGAAAGGAATGTTGTCTGGAAAAAAGGCGCATGATGAAGCCCGAATTCGAGGAAATTCGAGTGATTTTTCGCATATTCGTGTTAAGTGGCCGTTAACTACGCTGGATTGCAGATGCGGCATGCGCTCGCATCGGTTGCGAATGAAACGACCGGTGCGGCCCTGTGCTCCCCGGCCGGCTCAGGCTGGCCGCTGTGCCAGCCCGGCCTGCCTGCGCAACCGAAGCTGCCGGAGCCCGAAAGCAACGGCTGCGCCGATCGCCAGCACGACGAGCGACACGACCGGCCGATATGCGAACCAGGCAATCGCGATCACGCCGGTGCCGACGATTGCTGTCGCCGCCCCCGCCACCAAGCCGACCGCGCCGGAGACGAGCGAGCCAAGGATCGGAATGTAGCTCGCGAGCAGCGTTACGGGTGCGAACAGCGCCGAGAACCCGATGAACAGCACGAGGAGGCCCACGCCGCGCAGGATCCAGGTGAGGGTCGCGTTGTCGTCCTGCGCCTTCTCGAACATTTCGTCGGTGGTCTTGGTCCCGGATTGGGCGAGCAGGAATTCGCGACCGTTCTTGGCACGATAGGCTTCGATGCCGTCCGGCGTCTGCTTGCCGACGAAGCTTGCCTTGCCTTCCGGCACCAGCCGGAAAGTCACGCGATAGTGCCCGATCTGCGGGTTGTTCGGATTGCCGCCGATGTAATAGCCGCCGTTGTAGATCTGTGCCGGGCCGAAGTTGGCACGGCGCACCGCATCGAGCCCGGACGAGTTAACAGTGAACTCGCTGCTGTCGGTCAGGCTCTGCGCCGCCAGACCGACGGGGTAAGCGCCGATCTTCGCGTCTCTCGCGGCAAAGTTCTCGCTGCGGATATTGAAATTGCCGGGGTTCTGATGCCCTTGTGGGAATTTGAAGCGCGAGGAATCGACCGGTCGGTCGCGCCACTCGCGGCTGTAGGTGAACTTGCGGTCCTGCCCGGAGCCGCTTTCCTTCTCCACCCACTGATATTGCTCCACGTGGCGGATCAGCTTGAGACCGCTTGTCCTCACGCCGAACAGGGGATCGGCGACGCCACCAGCACTCTTCACCTCGCCCGAAACGTGGATGAGCTTGCCGTCGAGCGCGCGGTCGACCCTGTCGGTGCCGATGGCTTGAACGATACTCTGCCCCTCGGTGAGCGCGCGTGCGGTCTTTACCGCACGACCCTCATTCCAGGCGAGCCCCCAGCAGGCGAGGGGAATCATGATGAGACCGGCGACGATCGAACCGAAGGAGTTGGAAAGCCGCTCGAAAAAGCCTTGCGGAGCGGCATGGACGTCCTCACCGCCATCGGGGGCGGAAAAGGTCTGGTCGCCGCTGTTGTCGAGGCCGAATTGCGAATAATCGTTGTCGTCGCTCATCGTTTGTCTCAAATCCCTTTATTGAAGCCGCACTGTCACCCGGTCGGTCGCGCCCGTGGCATCGATCACCGAGATCTGGGCAAATCCCATTCCTTCCGGGCGCAACCCTGCCTCGCGGCGGCTGGACGGCGCGTGCGCTGGCGCACCATTGAGAAGGTAGGTGAACGGCGGGGAGCCGCCGTTTATCTTGACCTTGAGCAGCGGATGGCCGTCGATCCGTGTCGCCTCCGCGTCGATTGCCGCGCCATCCGGCGGGAAGGCGATCTGCAATCCCGGCCGGCTCATGGCGGCAATGGTTTTCGGCACATCCTGTCGGACATGGCGCAGGGGCGGGGGCAGTGTCAGGTTGGTGGCGACCAGCGCCTCGCGCGGCCGGCGCGGCAAGCCGGATTGCAGGCCGATGCGGCTGAAGGCATCGAACAGGATCGGCGCCGCCACGCGCCGGCCGACGAGCCCCGGCACCGCACCGTTGTCCGCCTGCCCAACCCAAACACCGATGGTATGCTTGAGGTCAAATCCTACCGCCCAGGCGTCGCGATAGCCGTAGGACGTGCCGGTCTTGTAGGCGAGGCGCGCCTGCGGCGCATTGTCGGGTGGTGGCGCGCCGATCAGGATATCGGCGATATACCAGGCCGGAACATGGCCGACGAACTGGAGCGGATCGGATTTCGGCCCGCGCGCGGGCAGTTCGCGAAGGTCGAGCATCGCGCCGCCGCGCGCAAGCCCGGCATAGAGCATGGTGAGATCATTGAGCGAAATCCCGAGCCCGCCAAGGCCGATGGCAAGACCCGGTGCGCCGCCCTCCTTCGGCGTCTCGACCGTCGCGCCCGCCTCGCGCAGCCGCGAGATGAATTTCTGCGCGCCGACGAGTTTCAGAAGATCCACCGCCGGTAGGTTCAGCGACTGCTGAAGCGCCGAACGGGCCGTCACCATGCCCTGGAAAGTGTTGTCGAAGTTCTCCGGCGCATAGAGTCCGAAGCGGTGCGGGCGATCTTCCAGCATCGTCTCCGGATGGGCGATGCCATTCTCGAACGCGAGCGCATAGATGAAGGGCTTGAGCGCGGAACCCGGCGAGCGGATCGCGCGGGTGAGGTCGATGCCGCCCGCGCGTTCGGACGCGAAGTAATCCGCGCCGCCCACCGAGGCACGCACCAGCCCGGTCTCGTTTTCGACGACGACGATGGCCACCGAGAGTTTCGGCCCGATCGCTTCGGCGCGCTCCTTGGCGAGGCGTTCCAGTACCACCTGCCAACCATGATCGAGCGCGGTTTCGATGCGCGTGGTGCCGGTGTTTGCGGCGACCAGTGCTTCCGCGCGATGCGCGGCATGATGCGGGAACGGACGGCGAGCCTCCGGCACCGCCTCATCCAGCGCCCGCTCGATTTCCGCGACCGGTAGCACGCCGCCTTCGCGAACGCGGGCGAGAACCCGATCCCGCGCGGCCTCGGCACGGCGCACGAAGCGGTCTGGCCGGCGGCTCTCGGGCGCTTGCGGGATTGCGACCAGCAGCGCGGCCTCGGCCGTCGAGAGTCGTGTCGGCTCCTTGCCGAAATAGGCGAAGCTCGCCGCCCGCACGCCTTCGAGGTTGCCGCCGAATGGCGCGAGGCTGACGTAAAGATCGAGAATCCCTTGTTTGCCGACCCGGCGCTCAAGTTCGAGCGCACGCGCCATCTGCCGGGCCTTGGCGAAAAGGCTGCGTTCCTCGCGCGGTTCAACCAGCCGCGCAACCTGCATCGAGAGCGTCGAGGCGCCAGAAACGATCCGTCCGTGGCGGATCAGCTGCCACCCCGCGCGCAGGATCGCGACGGGGTCGACACCGCCATGCTTGTAGAAGCGCCGGTCTTCGTAATCGACCAGCATCGCCAGATAGCGGGAATCCACCTCTTTCGCAGTTAATGGCATGCGCCAGCGCCCGTCCGCCATCACGAAGGGGCGGAGCAGCCTGCCGTCCTTGTCCAGCACCACGGTCGAGCGCGCCTTGGTCGCCTCGAGATCGAGCGGTGGCAGGTTCGCGGCATAGAGTGCGAAGGCGAGAGGGGTGGCGGCGAGCGCCGCCACCCCTACCGCCGTCCAGCGCAGGGCGCGCGAAAAGCGCATCGGTTTACTTCTTCTCGTCCGTGCTCTTGTCCGCGTCGTCCTTGGCGTCCGTCTCCTTGCCGGGCGGCAGGACGATCAGCGCGCCGAAGGCGGTGCGGCCGAAGAGTTCGGGCCGGTACATGTCCTCCACGATCGCCGCCGGATGGACGTAGCTGCCCGGTGTCACGGCGCGGACGAGATAGCCGACGCGGATCGGTGCCTTCTCGCCGCCGTGGCGGTTGAAGGCGGCGACGAAGCGATCATCGCGCGATTCCGCATGGTCCGGTTCTGTCCGGTTCTCGAAGAAGCTCAGCCCCTCCGAGGAGGCGCCGGTGAGCTTCGGGTTTTCGATTTCGAGGCCCGCGGGGAGTGGATCGACCACCAGCAGCCGCCCACCGCGACGCGGCGCGGAGTCGACTTCCAGTGTCACGAGGTAGCGCTCGTTCTGGCGGATTTCGTTCGGCGCCACTTCCTCGCCCGAGAGCGTGAAGATCTTCCGGGTGATCGAGTAACCCTCGTTCACCGCAGGGGTCGGCGTCGTGGGGATACCGGAAACCGAGAGGATCACGCGCGCCTCGCCCTGGCCGTCATGGCGGATGACGAGCGGCTTGCCGGCGAGGCTCGCTTCGGGGAGATTGCGGTAGAACGCGCCGCGATGTTCCGCCCCGTTGACAGTGAGGCGGAAGTTCGCCGCTTCCTTGGCGAGTGCCTGCGCGGCAAGAACCATCCAGTTCTGTTCCTGTGTCGAAGTGTAGCGCTTGGCCGAGCGGGCCTGATCGACGAGCGAGGCGACGCGGGCGATGCGCGCTTTCTCGGCGTTGCCCTCCGCGAGGAGAGCGAGCACCCCGGCGCCGTCTCGCAACAGCGAGCCGTAGTCGGAGCGATAGGTCAGCGCGTCCTTGGTGGTCTGAAGTGTCTCGAGCGCGCTCGCATAAGCCTTGTCGGCGCGGCCCCGGTCACCCAGCAGGGCGAGTGCGGCGCCGAGTTGCGCCTTGGCCATCGGCAGGTCGAACTCGCCGAGCTTGTTGTCGACGATGTAGCGCAGGTCGCCCATCACCGGACGGCCATTGCGGGCGAGCACATAGAGCGCATAGGCAATGCCGGCGCGGTCCTCGGCGTTGAACTCCGTCGAGTTCACGACCTTGTTGCGGAGTCGGTCGAGCGCGAGCATGAACGCCGTCTGCGGAACGTTGATATTCCGCTCGCGGGCGCGGGTCAGGAAGTCGGTCACGAAAGCATCGAGCCAGATGTCGCCGCGATCTGTCGAGATGCTCCACAAGCCGAAGCCCCCGTTCGCCCCCTGGCGGGAGAGAACCCGCTCGATGGCCGCCTCGATTCGCTTGTCGGCATTGGCGTCGAGCGCGAGGCTCTCCATGGTCGCGAGGTTGTTGACGTAGAGGAGTGGCATCGCGCGGCTCACCGTCTGTTCTGTGCAGCCGTAGGGATAACGGTCGAGCGCGGCGAGCAACGCCGGCACATCAAGCGCCGCGAACGGCGAGACCGACACCGCGACTGAGCCGGATTTCGGCACGAAGCTCGCGAGGAGATCGGATGAGATTTCGAGGCTCTGCCCGCCCGCAAGCGGCCTGACGGTCCGATCGACGATGCTCGGTGCGGACGGCTTCACGTTGACGCGCACGGTCTGGTTCAGCGTTTCGCCGCCCCCCTTGAGGGTGAGGTCGAGTTCGGCGGTGCCGAGCCCGGCCGCGATCACGGGCAATGCGAACGCGACCTTCTTGCCCTTTTCGAGGTGGATTTTTCGTAGCGCCGGATCGAGCGTCACCGAGACCGGACCGCGGAGATCCACGTCAAGCACGTAGTCGCCGGTCGCCCCTTCGACATTGTTGATATCAATGTGGAACTGCGATTTGTCGCCAAGCGCGAGGAAGCGCGGCACGGTCGGCTGGACGACGATCGGATCGCGGACAATGACATCCGCCTCCGCCTCGCCGGATTTGCCCGTTGTCCATGCTACGGCCATCACGCGGACGGTGCCGTTGAACGCGGGGATCTCGAACTCGATCGGCACCGTGCCATCGGCGTTGGCCTTCACCACGCCGGAATAGCGCGCGAGCGGCTCCTGCGTCGGGCGTTCGCCCTTGGCCTCCGGTGCGGCGTCGCCACCCGAGCGGATCGCGCCCTTCGCGCCCTGCATCCCGTCGATGAGGTAGCCGTAGAGATCGCGCATCTCGCCGGAAAGCTGGCGCTGGCCGAAGAAATGCCCGGTCGCGTTCGGCGACTTGTAGCGGGTGAGATTGAGGATGCCGACATCAACGGCCGCAACCGTGATATAGGCTTCCTCGCCCGCCTTGAGATTGGTAAGCGTGATCGGCAGCTTCATGGCCTGCCGCGGCCGCATCTGCGGCGGCGCATTGAGCGCGACGCCGATCTTCCTTGCCTCGCGGCCGATGCCGAACCAGGCAAGCCCGAGCGCGCGGCCCGGCATGCGCTTGGCGGCTTCATCGAGCGGACGATGTGCCATCGCGACAAGATAGGCACCGGCACCCCAGTCCTCGCCCACTTTCAGCGAAACGGTCTTGCCGCCCTCGGCGACATCGATCGTCTCGACGTGCGCGACACGATCCGAGATCACCGCGAGAGTGGCCTTGCCGTTGAAACGGGAATTCAGCCGCACTTGCATGGTGTCGCCGGCGGCATAGCCCGACTTGTCGAGCGAGACCTCCAGCACGTCCGGCGTGTCGGCCTTGGCGTCGGCGACGTAGCCGACCGTGAAGTCATGTGCGCTCTCGGCATCATCCGCACCGGGCGCCCGCACTTCGAGGCGGTAGTTGCCCCAGCCGACCTTGGCGGCGATCTCCGCCGGCGCATTCTCCAGAGTCGCGATCTCGCCATCCGCGACGCGGCGCGAGATCTTGATGCCCTCGTAGGCCCAGCGCCCGTCCTTGAAGAACCACTGGTAATTGCGGGTGATACGCGAGAGCTGCCATTTGACGCCCTGCCGCGCGAGGCGCTTGCCCTGACCGGTCGCGAGGATCACCGCGAACTTGGCGGTATCGCCGTTGCCGATCTCGTTTTCATTGAACAGCGGCTTGATGCCGATGGCGTTGCCCTTCGGCAGGATCGGCATGACGATCGTGCGCGTCACGGCGCGGCCGCCGGTTTCCGAGGCGGAAACCTGGAATTCCGCCTCCATCGGCACATTGGTCTCCGGCTCCTTCACCGGAATAGAGAGCGTGACCTTGCCGTCGTCATCGGTGCTCGACGATTCAAACTCGCTACGCTGAGGTTCGACGGCCTCGTCCGTCAAACCGACGGTATAGCCTTCGAAACCGGGGATGGCGCTGCCCTTGGCGCGGCGGATCGCGATATCGCCGGAGACGGTTAGGTCCGCGCCGGGCGCGCCGTAGAGATAGCGCACATTGACGTCAATCTCGGCGTTCTGGCCGACGGTGATCGCCTTTTCCTTCGGCTCCAGCGTGATTTCAAGCCTTTCGGGCACATAATCCTCGACGAGGAAGGTCACCTCGCCGATGGCCGGGCGTTTCGGGTCGGAATAGGCCTGCACCCTCCAGGTGCCGACCGGCGCACCCGAGAGCAGCTGCACCGAGAGCGCGCGCCCGCCCGCACCCTGGTCCTGCACAACCTGCCGGCGGTATTCCATGCCGTCCGGCCGGCGAACGACCAGCGTCAGCGGCATCCCGGTGACGGCAACCCCGCGCGGATCACGGAGCAGGGTGGTGACATAGGCCGTCTCGCCGGGGCGATAGACGCCGCGCTCGGCGTAGAGATAGGCGTCGAGCCCGGCAGGGGCGACGCGTCCCGTCACGCCGCGATCCGTCAGGTCGAACGCACTTTGTTGAAGGTCGAGGAAGCCGTAATCGTCCTTGAGTTGCGCCGTCACGAGCCCCGGCGCGAGGCCGCCTGTGCCACGCGAAAGGCCGGCATCGAAGCGGGCATGGCCCTTGGCATCGGTCTTGACGGTCGCGAGAACCTCGTTGTTGCGCGCGAGAAGGCGGATTTCCGTATCCGTGACCGGCGCGGCGGTCGAAAGCGAACGCACGAACACATGCACGCCGTCCTGCCCGGTGAAGGCGGTCAGCCCGAGATCGGAAACCACGAACCATTGCGTTGCGATATCAGCATTGCCGGAACTGATGTCGCCGCCTTCGCCCTCGCCATCAGGATTGGGCGTCGCGGTCGCGCCGCTCTCGGTCTTGAAGCCGCCGGCCTGCGCCGCGATCAGGTAGACGCCGGGTTCGAGCTTGCCGGTCGCTTCCGTCACCGGGAATGCGGTCACGACATCCTTGTTGAGTTCGGATTTGACATCCATCTCGCCCTTCCAGACCTGCTGGCCGGATTCGCGAATGATCTCGTCGACCTTGTAGGGCTCCACCTGTTCGAGAAAGCCTTCCTTGCGGATGGTGTTGATGAGGTTTCGATCGCCGATGCGGAGCACGCGGATGCCGACCTTGTCGGTGTTGACCGAGACGAGCGGCACGCCCTGCTGGCCGGTGCGGGGAAGGACATAGGTCTTGCCGCTCGCGCGGACCGAGGGGCTGCGATCGCGGACGTAGATCTCGTAATCGCCGTTCTTCAGCAGGCTTTCACCTGGAATGGCGGAGGGAATGCCCTGCCGCAGCACGATCGCATAGCGTTCGCCATGCCGGAGGCCATCGACGCAGATTTCCGAGTTTTCGGCGGTGATCGCGAAGTCGCCCTTGCCGGAAACGGCGACATAGGGCGCGAAATCCACGCGACCGCGCGCCAGCGGCTCCGAGAAGCTGAAGCAGGCACGGGGGGAGGCGCTGTCTGCATCGACCTGGTTGGAAAGGAGCCGGAAGCCACGCTTCTCGCGCAGGTCCTCGTAGGCCTTGCGGGTCGAGGCGTCGTCGCGCGCTTCGAGGCTGATGCGATAGGCGGTGAGGGCCGGCCGCCACATCTGCCGCCATTCGAAGGTTTGGCCGAGAATGGAAAGCGCGATGCCCTCGGTCTCCTGTCCCTTCGCGCGCACGTACCCGAGATAGGCGGCAGCCACCGCGCGCTCTTGAAGGTCATAGCGCTCGCGCCAGTCCTTCGGTTCGATCGCGCGGGCCGCGCGGGACATCAGCAACCACGCGGGGGAGGAGGAAGGATCGGCCAGCACTGCGAGATTGGCAAATTGCAGCGCCTTGCGCGGGTCTTTCTGATTGAGGGCGGCGAGGCCGGTCTCGAAGCTTGCCCGGAAAGTGGTGCCGGCCGGCAATGCGACCTCGCGCTTGAGCTTTTCCTCGATCGCCGCGCCGGATTGGGCGAGATCGTCCCGCACGAAGGGCTTCTGCGGGCTCTGCGCAAGGGCGGAGCCGGCCAGAAAAAGGCCGAAAAGACCGGCGAGGGCGAAGGATTTCATGGTGGGCCTCGAGGAAGGAGAAACGGGGCGGACACAGGAAAGGCTTGAGGACAAGGGCACGCGCATGATGGGGCTCCGGTCGAGACAATCCTTCGCTCAACCTAGCACGCTGATTCCTGTCCGCAATGTGCGATATCGCACGGAAATCCTGTTTGCAGGCGGGTTGCAATGGGGGCGCGAGCCATGCGAGCCTGCACCGGGCCGGAACGCCCTTTCCATCCATATGCCGAGACTTTCCGCTGACGGAGTTGGCCCATGAGCCAGGAAATTCGCCCTTCGATCCGAGGTTATCGCCGCATGGCGGAAACGGCGCTTCTGGCCGTCTTGCTGGCGGGCCTTTCGCCGGTGCTCGCTTTCGGGCAGGCGGCCGACATGGGGCCGCCCGGCGCCGCAGCGCGACCGGCACCGAAAGTCGACCCTGCGTTTCAGGCGGCCGAGAAGGCGTTCCTCGCGCTCGACATCAAGGAGCGCAAGGCAATCCAGAACGATCTCATCTGGGCGGCCAAATTCGCCGGCTCGCCCACAGGCGATTTCGGCCCCCTGACCTTCGCGGCGATCCGACGTTTCGAGGCCGAGAGCAAGCTGCCTGCGACGGGCGCCCTCTCGCCCGCAGTGCGGGAGCGCCTGCGCGCGCAGGCCGAAATTCAGCGCAAGGCCACCGGCTTCGTGCTCCAGACCGACCCGAAATCCGGCATGAAGATCGGTCTGCCGGCCTTCCTGCGCGTAAAAACCGCGCCAAACAACCTTGGAGCCTCGCGCTGGCAGGACAAGGACGAGAAGGCGACTGTCGATCTCTCGGTCTACAAGCGTGAAGACGAATTGCAGCAACTCTACGAGCGCGGCATCGACCCCAAGGTCAAGGGGCGCAAGATTACTTACAAGCTGTTGCGCCCGGATTTCTTCGTCATCACCGGCGAAACCGAGGGCGGCAAGTTCTACCGCCGCGTCGAGAAGAGCGAGAAGGGTGATATCCGCGGCTTTTCCATCGGTTACGACAAGAAGGTGGCTTCGGCGGTAGACCCCTTCGTCGTGGCGATCGCCGCGACCTTCGATCCCTTCGGCAAGGCCGGCGGAGCGCCGGCGTCCTCGCCTGGCACGCCGGTTGCGGATGCCGGTCCTCAGAAACGCCGCGCGACCGGCCTCGTCATCGCGCCGGATACGATCCTCACCAGCGAAGGTGCGCTCAAGGGCTGTGCCGAGATCGCGCTCGATCTCGGCAACGACGGCAAGTTTGCGCCGGCCCGAATCGCGAAAAACCTCGGCGTCAGCGGGCTGATGCTGGTCTCGGCGAAAACCGGCAAACCTCTCTCGATCGGTATCACCGAAGGCGGCGAGGCGAGCGGCGTCGTCGTCCAGCGCGATGCGGTGGGCGAACTGCTCGCGAGCGGTGCCGAAATCGCCGCTGGCAAGGCTACTGTGTCGCTCCAGCCGGGCGGCGGCGGTGCTGCGCTCTTCAATCGCAACGGCGCGCTGGCCGGCGTGATTGCCGTGTCGCCGGTCGAGAAATTCAAGGTTGCGGGTGTCATTCCGAGCCTCAGCTACGCCTATCTTCCGGCGGCGGAAGCCTTGCGCCTCGTCGGCGTGGATGTGAGGCCATCGGAAGCGCGGACCCCGCAATCAGCGGCTGCTATTGCCGAAGCGGTGCGGGAGGGGGTCGTTTCGCTCGTCTGCGCGTCCGACAAATAGGATCAGAAGCCGAGCGCTTCCACCGCCCCGCGCAGTTCGTCGAAGTGGTGGATGAGCCGATCCGGTGCGAGTTCCCGCATCGGCGTATCGGTATAGCCGAAGCTCACACCGATCACCGGGATGCCCGCCCCGCGCGCCGCATCGACGTCGGTGCGGCTGTCGCCCACCATGATCGAGCGTTTGAGATCGCCACCCGCGAGACGGATCGTCTCGGTGATATGGCGCGGATCGGGCTTGCAGAACGGGAAGGTCTCGCGCCCGGCGATGGCGTCGAACAGCGGCAGGGTACCAAGCTTTTCGACCAGTGCACGAGAGTGCGGCTCGGGCTTGTTGGTGCAGATCGCCAGCGAGAAGCCTTCGTTCCTGCACAGACGCAGGGCCGCTTCCGCGCCCTCGAACATGTGCGAGAGATCGGCGATATGATCGAGATAATGAACGAGGAAATCCTGGAACAGGGCTTCGAGCTTCTCGGGGCCGAGCGGTTGGCCGGCGGCCTTGAAGCCGCGTTCGAGCAGGGCCCGCGCGCCGGCACCGACAAGGCCGCGCGCGGCGGAGACGGGGAGCGTTTCGAGCCCTTCGCGCGCGAGAAGGTGGTTGAGCGTCGCCATGATGTCTGGCGCCGTTTCCGCCAAGGTCCCGTCCAGATCGAAAACAAGCGTGCCGCGCATCGTTCTTCCCTTTTCGTGCGATGGAACGAGTGCCTACACTGAGACGGGCGATTCGGGAAAAGCAAACATCGGAACAGGGGAGGTAAGAATGCCTTCGAGGATCGGATTGCGGATTTTTCTCGCGTTTTTGCTGGCATGCCCTGTTGTCGCGCCGGTGCTGGCGCAAGGCGGATCCTATAGCTTCGTCCCCGCCCCCCAGCAGGATCTCAACCGCATCTATCGGATCGATACGGCGAGCGGCGAGGTGGTCGCGTGCCAGTTCGCGGTGAAGGAGGACGCACCGATCGGGCTGACGCTCTGCTATCCGGCAGGCGAGGGCGCGAAAGCGGGCGAGGCCGGCGACTATGGGCTTGTCGCGTCAAGCCACCGACAGGAGGCGGGAATTTTCCGCATCAACCGCCGCACGGGCGCGATCAGTGTCTGCTATGTCCGCGACGACACCGATGTTGTCTGCACGCCGCCGGCGAAGTAGGGGGGGTAGAAACCCACGCCCCTTTGCCGGAGACGAACCAACATGAGCGACCATCTCAAGCGCCGCGCGGCCGAAAAGGCAGCTGAGTGCGAACTCCGTTCCGGCATGAAAGTCGGGCTCGGCACCGGTTCGACCGCGAAACACTTCGTTGACATTGTCGGAGAGCGCATCCGCATGGGCGAGACCTACCTTTGCGTTCCGACCTCCGAGGCGACGCGGCAGCAGGCGCTCTCGCTCGGTATCCCGCTGACGACGCTCGACGAGATCGGCGCGCTTGACGTCACCGTGGACGGGACGGACGAGTTCGATCCCGATCTCAACCTCATCAAGGGCGGCGGAGCAGCGCATCTGCGTGAAAAAATGGTGGCGGTGAATTCGAAGCGCATGGTGGTGATCGCCGATGCGTCGAAGCGCGTCACCGAACTTGGCAGGTTTCCGCTCCCCGTCGAGATCGTCCAGTTCGCGCACGGAACGACGGAGCGGGCGGTGAAGGCGGCTTTCGCGGCGGAAGGGATCATGGCCGAGCCGCGGTTGCGCCCCGGCAAGGATGGCAAGCCCCTCGTAACCGACAACGGCAATTTCGTGCTCGATTGCGTCAATTCCGGCATTGCCGAGCCTGCGACCTTGGCCGCGCGGCTCGACCGGATTCCGGGCCTTGTTGAACACGGCTTGTTCGTCGGCCTTTGTTTTGCCGTTTATCTTGGTTCAGAGGAGGGGGTTGCCGTGATCGGCCGGAGGCCGTAACAGGCTCTCTGACCTCGCGGGGTGCCGGAAGGCATTTCGCCCGGCGGATCCGCAAAGCAAGGGATTGCCCATGAAAAGGCTCGTCACGTTCGTCCGTTCCGTCGCGCTCGGTGCGACTCTCGTTGCCGGCCTGGCCGGCGCGCAGGCGCAGCAGGCGCCGGCTGCTCCCAACGCCGAGGCCGATCTTGCCAAGATTCTGAGCGCGCCGGTCATCCCGTCCCATCTCGCGGTTGCCGAGCAGGTTCTCAAGGCATCCGGCCTTCGGACCATGTTCGAGAATTCGATGCCGAACGTGGTCGGCGCCCTGCGCGTCAACGTGACGCGCCAGCGTCCGGAGCTTGCCAAGGATATCGAAGCCGCGCTCAAGACTGTCGAGGAATCCGGAGCGAAGCTGATCGACAGCGGCGTCTCCGGCGCGGCGCGCCTGATGGCCTCGAAGCTCACCGAGGCGGAACTCAAGGAAGTTCTCACTTTCATGACCTCGCCGGTCGGCAAGAAATATGTCGAGGCACTGCCGAGCTTCATGGATCTCGTCGTACCCTACCTTCAGGTCTGGTCTCAGGAAGCGGGTGGGCAGATGACCAAGACCTTCGCGAATGAAATGGCCAAGCGCGGCCACAAGCTCTGACGCAACCCCGGTTGTCGTCTTCGGGAGGCGGGACGCGCAGGCGGACCCGCCTTTTTCATGTCGGATGACGCGGCGATCACGCAACTGTGGCGCGTCGAGGGGTGCACATTTGCGGGTGCCCTGCCTAGATTACGCGAGACACAAATCGGAACAGGGGGCCAGAAATGGCGGACGGGGCATATGACGTCGATCTCTTCGTGATCGGCGGCGGTTCGGGCGGCGTGCGCGCGGCGCGTATCGCGGCGGGACATGGCGCAAAGGTGATGCTGGCGGAGGAATTCCGCATGGGCGGTACCTGCGTCATTCGCGGCTGCGTGCCGAAGAAGCTCTATGTCATGGCCTCGCGCTTCGCGAAGGATTTCGAGGAGGCGCGCGGCTTCGGCTGGCAACTCGGCAACCGTGCGTTTGAATGGTCGCGGCTCGTGGGCGCGAAGGAGTCCGAGATCACCCGTCTCGAAGGGCTCTATGCCAAGGGGCAGGAGAGCGCCGGCGTCACGGTGGTTAAGTCTCGCGCCGTGATCGAAGGGCCGGGCCTCGTGCGGCTGGTCGCCGACAATCGCCTTATCCGCGCGAGGAACATTCTGATCGCGACCGGCGGCCGGCCCAATCCCGATCCGGGCGTGCCGGGAATCGAACACGTTGTCACGTCGAACGAGGTCTTCGATCTGAAGACCTTCCCGAAGCGCATCGTCGTCATGGGCGGAGGTTATATCGCGCTCGAATTTGCAGGCCTCTTCCGCCTGCTCGGCGCGGAGGTGACAGTGATCTATCGTGGCACGCAGGTTCTGCGCGGCTTCGACCAGGACTTGCGCGACGGGCTGACGGCCGCCTACGAGCGTATGGGCGTGCGCTTCATCTACAAGGATGTCTTCGCCCGCATCAAGAAGCACGCGGATGGTCTCAAGGGTTATCTCACCGACGGAACGGCGATTGAGGCTGACCAGATCCTCCTTGCGATCGGCCGCGCGCCGAACATCGAAGGGCTAGGGCTGGAGAAGGCCGGCGTGAAGACGGGCCGCGACGGCGCGATCCTCGTCGATACCGGTTCGGCGACCAATGTGCCGGGCATCTACGCCGTCGGCGATGTCACCAACCGCGTCAACTTGACGCCGGTTGCCATCCGCGAGGGGCATGCGCTGGCCGATACCCTGTTCGGCGGCGCGAAGGGCATAGCGCCGTGGCGGGTGAATTACGATTTCATCCCCACGGCGGTGTTCACCACGCCCGAGATGGGCACGGTGGGACTCACCGAGGAAGAAGCGCGGACAAAATTCGCCGTCGTTGACATCTACAAGACCTCGTTCCGCGCGATGAAGGCGACCCTCTCCGGTGCAGAGGATCGTGTGATGATGAAGCTCGTCGTCGATGGCGAGACCGACAAGGTGCTCGGCGTGCATATTCTCGGCGAAGGCGCGGGGGAGATGATTCAGCTTCTCGGCATTCCCCTGAAGATGGGCGCGACCAAGGCCGATTTTGACGCCACCATGGCCGTGCACCCGACAGCAGCGGAGGAGTTGGTGACAATGCGAACCCGCAGCGCAAGGCATTTGCGGAACTGAGATCGAGAGCCTAGTCTCCCGGCAACCTCACCTTGCCGGGATTTCCCATGCCGATCATCAACTACCTCACCACTATCCGCTTCGACTTCGGGGCGGTGGCCGCCCTTGCCGAGGACATCGCCGCCTGCGGCATGAAAAATCCGCTGCTGGTGACCGACAAGGGCGTCGTTGCTACTGGAATCGCTGCCAAGGTCGCCGCCTTGATGCCGATGGGTGGGCAGACGCCGATCTATGACGGCACGCCGTCAAACCCCACCGAGGAGGCGACGGAAGAGGCGGTCGAGCTTTTCAAGGCGCATGACTGTGACGGCATCATCGCGCTCGGCGGTGGTTCGCCTATGGATCTGGCAAAATCGGCCGCCATTCTCGCAACCCACGGCGGTACATTGCGCGATTATGTGATGATCTATGGTGGCATGCCGAAGATTACCGCGAAGATCGCGCCGGTAATCGCCATCCCGACGACCTCCGGCACCGGCTCTGAGGTGGGGCGCGGGGCTGTGATGAGTTTCCGCGACGGGCGCAAGCTTACGGTCATCTCGCCGTTGATGATCCCCAAGCGCGCGATCTGCGATCCGGAACTGACGCTCGGCCTGCCGCCCTATCTCACCGCCGCGACCGGCATGGACGCGCTGACGCACGGCGTCGAGTGCTTCATCTCCAATGTCGAGAACCCGCCCGGCGGCGCCATCGCCCTAGAGGCCGCGCGACTTGCCGCCCGTAATATCGAGACAGCGGTGACGGATGGCGCAAACCGCACGGCCCGCTACAACATGATGATGGCCTCGATGATGGGGGCGATGGCGTTCCAGAAGGGCCTCGGCTCGGTGCACGCGCTCTCGCACACGCTTGGCGGCATCAAGGAGGCAAAGCTCCATCACGGCACGCTCAACGCGGTGCTGCTGCCGGCCGTGCTACGCTACAACGCCTCGATCCGGCAGGAGGAATACGCTCGTCTGGCGCAGGAAATGGCGGTGCCGGCAGGGCAGAGCCTCGATCGGTTCGTCGAGGTGCTGAACGCCCGCATCGGCATGCCGAAGAACCTTCGGGATATGGGTGTTAAGCGCGAGTGGTTCGACAGCGTGGCGGAACTCTCGCTGGAGGATCACACCTCGAAAACCAACGCCCGCACGCCGAACGCAGCGGATTACCGCGCGATTCTCGACGAGGCTTACTGAAGTGTTTTCGCGCGAGGCGGCTCTAGATTTTCCGCGCTACGAGATAGCGGCGCGGCGGCGAGGCCGGGAAGTTTCCGGCCTCAATGATCTCGAATCCGGCTGAGCGGACCATTGCGTCGAGCGTCTCCACAGAGAATGTCTTCACCTTCGGCGCGAGGCCCATCAGCCGCAACAGCGGCACCGCGAGCATGAAGGCTTTGACCTTGAGCGGCACACCGCCGCCGCCGAGGCAGATGGTCTTGGAGATAAAAAGCCCGCCTTTTTTCACCCGCGCGGCAATACGGAACAGTTCAGACGGAATGTCCTCGACGAGATGGAGCATGTTAAACGCCATCACCGCGTCGTAGGGCTGGTTGCCGATCGCTTCGGCACCGACATCGCCCACCACGAAGCGAATGTTGTTCACGCCGGTTGCGGTGGCTTTTTCCCGACCGATCGCGATCATCTTTGAGGAGATGTCGCTCACGACCATCTCGCGCACGTTCATCGCGAGTGCAAGCGCCGTCGATGCCGTCCCGCAGCCGACCTCCAGCACCCGGTCTTCCGGCTTGAGGTGGGTGCGCGTGCGCTCGAGCGTATGGAGATATTTCTCCATGTCGGGGATGCGGGAGCGGGCATACCGCTCGGCGATCCAATCCCAGAAGACGGCAGAATCCTTCATCGATTTTCTCCTCGTGCCTCTGGATAACTGAGTTGTGCAACGGAGCAAGCGATTATGGCGGGCCGGAGCCCGCCGGGTTGGGCAGCCGGCATTCGCCTTCTTAAGTGCTCGCCATTTTGTGCATCCCGGTGTAAGAACCCCTCCCTTCCGGGTGACGAAAGTCATTTCCGGAGGCCTGCGCCATGCGGGCGCAGCGGCGTAAGAAGGAAAAGCGTCATGAGCAAGAACGGCAACAGCACCCCGAATGCAACCAAGGGTCCGAATTCCTGGACTCCGGGTTCCTGGCGGTCGTTTCCGATCTCGCAGGTGCCGGAATATCCGGATCAGGACGTTCTGAAGGCGACCGAGGCGCAGCTTGGCACCTTTCCGCCGCTGGTGTTTGCGGGCGAGGCGCGCAAGCTCAAGCGGGCGTTGGGCAAGGTCGCGAGTGGCGAGGCATTCCTGCTTCAGGGCGGCGATTGCGCCGAAAGCTTCGCCGAGCATTCCGCTGACCACATCCGCGATTTCTTCCGCGTATTCCTGCAGATGTCGGTGGTGCTCACCTATGCCGGCTCCTCGCCGGTGGTGAAGGTCGGCCGCGTTGCCGGCCAGTTCGCCAAACCGCGTTCCTCGCCGGTCGAGAAGGTCGGCGACGTCGAGCTGCCGAGCTACCGCGGCGACATCATCAACGGGACGGATTTCACCGCCGAGGCGCGTATCCCCGATCCGCGCCGCCAGCTTGAAGCCTATCGCCAGTCGGCGGCGACGCTCAATCTCCTGCGTGCCTTCGCGACCGGCGGTTATGCCAATCTCGACAATGCGCATCGCTGGATGCTCGGCTTTGTGAAGGATTCGCCGCAGAGCGGGCGTTATAACGAGCTTGCAAACCGCATCACCGAGGCGCTCGACTTCATGCGCGCCATCGGCGTTTCGGCGGACACGCACCCCGAGATGCAGCAGACCGAGTTCTTCACCTCGCACGAGGCGTTGCTGCTCGGCTACGAGCAGGCGCTGACCCGCGTCGATTCAACCTCCGGCGACTGGTATGCGACCTCCGGCCATATGCTCTGGATCGGCGATCGCACACGCCAGCCGGACCATGCACATATCGAGTACTTCCGCGGCATCAAGAACCCGATCGGTCTCAAGTGCGGCCCCTCGCTGACGGCGGATGGGCTCATTGACCTGATCGACAGGCTCAACCCGGAAAACGAGGCCGGCCGCCTGACGCTGATCTGCCGTTTCGGCGCGGACAAGGTGGGCGAGCATCTGCCGGGGCTGATCCGAGCCGTACAGAAGGAAGGCCGCAAAGTCGTCTGGTCCTGCGATCCGATGCACGGCAACACCATAAGCCTCGCAGGCTACAAGACGCGACCGTTCGACCGCATCATGGGCGAAGTGAAGAACTTCTTCGCGATCCATGAGGCGGAAGGCACCTATGCCGGCGGCATCCACCTGGAAATGACCGGAAAGGACGTCACGGAATGCACGGGTGGCGCCCGGGCGCTGACGGCCGAGGGGCTTTCGGATCGTTACGACACCGCCTGCGATCCACGCCTCAACGCCGAGCAGGCGATCGAACTCGCATTTCTCGTGGCTGATCTTCTCAAACACGAGAAGGCTGCGCGCGGCCCGGCGGTTCCGGCAGCGGCGGAATAGAGCAAGGGAAATGGCGGTCAGCGCGTGTAGCCGCGCCTGATCGCCTCTTCCTTGATGCAATCATCCCAGTCCCGGCTGCCCATCGAGATGTTGCGCGTGCGGCACGCTGCTTCGAGCGCTTTGACGGCGCGTTCGACCTCGCCGGGACTCATTTCCTCAATGGTTTTTCCTGTCGGTTCGCCATTGCAGGCGGTCAGCATCGACGCGACGACCAGCACCGTCCACCGAAAGACATGAGGCATGACAACCTCCCGGAACAAAGAGAATGGCGCCACGCTATTCCCTTCCGGGCATCCTGGAAAGATGAACGTTAACCAACATATCCCGTTCAGGCTCCGGCCAGTGCCGTCGGATTATTGTTCTGTCATGAAGCAGGGCATTCCGCCCGAATGCTTCGCGACAGGAGATCGACATGACCACCTCTTTCGGCAAGAAGGCCGCTGCGGCGGCGCTAGCGGTTCTGACGCTGGGCGCCGGGATGACCCTTTCGGCGGGCGACGCTGAAGCGCGTGGCGGGCGTAAGGGCGCGATGATCGCCGCCGGCGTGATCGGCGCGGTCGCTGCTGGAGCGCTGATCGCGGGGGCATCGAACGCTCATTCCGCACCGGCCTATTATTACACCGCGCCGAGCTACGCCTACGAGCCGCCGACCTATAGCTACGAAACGCCGCGCGCGGTGTATTACCCGCAGCAGCCAGTCGTGGAGTATGGTTATCCGGCGAACCCGGGTTATTACCATCGTCCGGCCCGGCGTCACTACGGCTACAGCGAGACGGGCTATGCCTATCGCGGCCCGGTTTGCAAGCTCCGCAAGGAGCGCGTCTGGGATGGCTACGGCTGGCGGATGCAGCGGTATCAGGTTTGCCGCTGAGGCGTGTGTCTTTTCCGGTCTCGCGTAACCCGAAAACGAAAAGCCCGGCAGATGCCGGGCTTTTTTGGTCCTGAAAAGGCCGATCTCAGAACTTGATGCCGCCGGCCACGCGCGCGGTGTTGATCGAGATATTGGGCCGCTGTCCGCCGGAGGCGAGCTGGACATATTGCCATTCGACGCGCGTGAAGGTGCCCGGCAGGAGTTGCATATCAACGCCAGCACCCAACGCGGCACCGTAGGTGATGCCACGCCGGCCGACGACGCTGGAGAAGCTGCCGCTGCTGATGAGGGGGCGTGCCGGGGGCGTCGAAACATCGTAGCGCGACCAATTCCCGTTCATCGTTGCGCGACCGTCGACATTGCCGAAGGCGACGCCGGCGGTGAGGTAAGGCATGAACATCCCGGCAGCCCAGCCGACGCGTCCGCGCAAGGTGCCCCAATCCGAGATCCGCGCGCGGGAGGTCGCACTGACGGTAACGTCGTATTCGTCGGTCGTACCGGTGGGGCGGGTGGTGATCCCGCCGGTGAACGTGGAATTCGCCTTGATGCTGGAACGGGTGTAATCCATCTCGACGCCGAGCACGACGTCATCCCACAACCAGTTGATGCCGACGAAACCGCCGTAGCTGATTGCGGCCTTGTTGGTCTCCTTCAGGTTGATGAGGGAGGAGACCGGGCCATAAAGCACCGAGCTTTGCGGAAGCGCGCCATCCGTCAGCGGCTGGGCGAAGGGGCGCGGGTCGGTCTGACCGGACGTGATGCCCGCGTGAACGCCGCCATAGACGCCAGACCAATCCACGCCGGCAGACGCGGGGGCGGTATCGCCCGAATAGGCGCCTCTCAGGTAGTCGGCCGCTTCGGCTCCCGGCACCATTCCCGCCGTCGCCGCCGCGCAGGCGATCGCCAGAGCGCGACCGGACATCCATCGAGACTTCACCATGACCTGCTCCCAAAAAGCACTGTTCCGCGAATCCGGCAGGGAGGCCGGAACGCTGCGATAATAAAAAAGTAACGTTACCCGCGCGTTAAGCGCGTTCGCCGCGTAGTTGGTCCGTTTTGGGACGGTTGACGGAAGGATGAACCTATTATACTCAAATTGAACATAATCGGTGTCGCCGATTGCCCGTCTGCTGCTGGCGGGATAAACCACTCCGGGCCAATTCCGCCCCAGGACGCTTCATGACCGATAGGCTCCGCCTCGCGCTTGCGCAGCTCAACCCCGTGATGGGCGATATCGCCGGTAATCTCGCAGTGGCGCGCAAGGCTCGCGCCGAGGCCGCCGGGCAAGGGGCTGATATTGTGATGTTCACCGAGTTGTTCCTGACCGGCTATCCGCCGGAGGATATGGTGACGAAACCGGCGCTTGAGGAAGCCTGTCGCGCTGCGCTCGACGATCTCGCGCGTGAAACGGCGGATGGTGGCCCGGCGGTGCTGATCGGCCTGCCGTGGCGGGAAGGGGACAAGCTGCACAACGCCTGTGCCGTGCTCGATGCCGGACGGATCATTGCCGTGCGGTTCAAGGTCGATCTGCCGAACTATGGTGTGTTCGACGAGAAGCGTGTGTTCGACCCCGGCCCGATGCCGGGGCCGGTGATGGTGCGCGGGTTGAAGATCGGCCTGCCGATCTGCGAGGACATCTGGGGCGAGGAGGTTGTCGAATGCCTCGCCGAAACCGGCGCGGAAATCCTGCTGGTTCCCAACGGGTCTCCCTACGAGCGCGACAAGACCGACACGCGCCTCAACATCGCCGTCGCCCGGGTCACCGAAAGCCGCCTGCCGCTCGTCTACCTCAATCAGATTGGCGGGCAGGACGAGCTCGTGTTCGACGGCGCCTCCTTCGGTATCAACCCCGGTGGCGACCTCGCCTTCCAGATGCCAGCGTTTCAGGAGCAGATCCGTCTGATCGAATGCAAGCGCACGGGCGGTGATTGGACGCTCATCCCCGGCGACAAGGCGCTGATCGACGAGGGGCTCGCGGGCGATTATGCGGCTTGCGTGCTCGGCCTGCGGGATTACGTCGAGAAAAACCGTTTCCCCGGTGTGGTGCTCGGCATGTCCGGCGGCATCGATTCCGCGCTTTGCTGCGCCATTGCTGCCGATGCGCTGGGGCCCGACCGTGTCCACGCGATCATGCTGCCCTATCGCTACACCTCGGAGGAGAGCTTCACCGACGCGAAGGCCTGCGCCAACGCGCTTGGTGTGCGCTACGATATCCTACCCATCGCGGCGGCAGTCGAGGGGCTGGAGGCTAGCCTCGCGCCGCTTTTCGCCGGCAAGCCGCGCGATATCACCGAGGAGAACATCCAGTCCCGCGCGCGCGGCACGATCCTGATGTCGATCTCGAACAAGTTCGGGCCGATGGTCGTTACCACTGGCAACAAGAGTGAGATGTCGGTGGGCTACGCAACGCTCTACGGCGATATGAACGGGGGCTACAACCCGATCAAGGACCTCTATAAGATGGAGGTGTTCCGCATGGCCGAATTGCGCAACCGCTGGAGGCCTGCGGGCGCCAAGGCGCCGGGCGGCGTGGTGATCCCCGAGAACATTCTCGTCAAACCGCCGAGCGCGGAGCTGCGCGAGAACCAGAAGGATCAGGACTCGCTGCCGCCCTACGAGGTGCTGGACGATATTCTCGAATGCCTCGTCGAGAAAGAGATGCACGTCGCCGACATCGTCGCCCGCGGGCACGGCTTGGCCGTCGTGCAGCGGATCGAGCATCTCCTGTCGATCGCGGAATATAAACGCCGCCAGTCCGCGCCGGGCGTGAAGGTCACGCGCCGCAACTTCGGACGGGATCGGCGCTATCCGATCACCAACCGCTTCAGGGACAGGCTGGAAAAGGCGTATGAGCCCGACCCAGGGATTGCGCCCGAGGGTGCAAAAAGCCTCGGTGAGGCGTATGACGGGTAATTCTGATCCCGGACGCTTCCAACTTTCAGCAAACACAATGCCCCCCGTTTTCCGTTTCGCTCCCTCGCCCACCGGCTATATCCACATCGGCAACGCCCGCACGGCGTTGTGGAACGCGCTGCTGGCGAAGAAGCTGGGCGGCACCTTCATCCTCAGGTTCGACGATACCGACACCGAGCGTTCCAAGCCGCATTTCGTCGAGGCGATCCTCGAAGATCTGGCGTGGCTGGGCATCACACCGGACCGGATCGAGCACCAGTCGGCCCGGATTGCCCGCTACGAGGCGGCGCTCGCGGATCTGAAGGCACGCGGCCTCGTCTACCCCTGCTACGAGACACCGGAAGAGCTGGATCGCAAGCGCAAGCGCCAGCAGGCGCGTGGGCTGCCGCCGGTCTACGATCGCGCCGCGCTCGCCCTGAGTGCGGATGAGCGGGTGAGACTCGAAGCCGAAGGGCGCCACCCCCATTGGCGCTTCAAGCTTTCAGGTCGAAATGTCGTTTGGGAAGATGGTGTTCGGGGAACGAGCCATATCGAGACCTCATCGCTCTCGGACCCCGTGCTGGTGCGCGCCGACGGCACCTTCCTCTATACTTTCGCCTCGGTGATCGACGACATTGACATGGAAACGACGGATATTCTCCGGGGGGAGGATCATGTCGCGAACACCGCAGTGCAGATCGAGCTGTTCGAGGCGTTTGGGGCGAAACCTCCAAGGTTTTCTCACCATAACCTCATCACCACGCTCACCGGTGAGGAGATGTCGAAGCGCACCGGCTCGCTCTCGATCCGCTCGTTCCGAGAGGAGGGCGTCGATCCGCTCGCCGTCGCTCTGGTCGCGGTGCTGACCGGCACGTCCGAACCGGTTCATCCGGTGGGAGGTCTCGACGATCTCGCCGCCATGCTCGAGCTCTCGAAGTTCTCGCGTGCGTTGACGAAGTTCGATTCCGGCGAAATCCGCGAGCTGTCGAAGAAGCTACTGCACGCAAAACCCTTCGACGAGATCGCGCCGAAGCTCGCTGCGCTCGGCGTATCGGGCCCGAAAGCGGAAGCGTTCTGGGTGGCCCTGCATGGCAATATCGACCGCATCGAGGAAGCGGCCGATTGGTGGCGCTTGCTGATGACGGCGCAGCATTTCACTTCGGCAGAACCCGAATTCCTCACGGAAGCCGCCGCGTGCCTGCCCGAAGAGCCCTTTGATGAAACGAGCTGGAGCCGCTGGATCGGGGCGATTCAGGCCCGGACGGGCCGGAAGGGCAAGGCACTTTTCATGCCGCTGCGCCTCGCGCTCACCGGGCGCGAGACCGGGCCGGAACTCAAGGCCGCGCTTCCCCTCTTAGGTCGATCGGCCGTTCTTTTCCGGTTAACTCCGGCGCCACGTTCCTGACAGTCCGCTTGGTGCCCTGGGCATCGACGACCTGCTGCTTCACGCCCCCCTTGCCATCGATCTTACGTTCGTTCGGCGAACGCGGGCCGATACCCGATGAGGCGTTGCCACCGGTGGGAAGGGCGGTCTCCGGCAGGGCCTCGGTTTCCTCGGCCTTGCGTGCGGCGTCGATTTCCTGCTGTTTCTTGCTCCTGCGGGTTGCCTTGGTTTCCGGCGCCTTGGCGTCCTTCGGGCGCGACATGGCCAGCGCTTGCTCCTGCGTGACGACGATATCACCCTTGCGCGCCTCGACGATATCCTCGACGCCCTTCATCGCGCTGGCCCAGGTTTGACCCGGCTGCTTGCAGAAGCAGGCGGGGTCGCGTTTCTGCGTGTAGAGCTTGGCTGCGGGCAGCGACATGTAGGGCGTGCCGTCGCGCGCCGCGGCGCGCTGAATGTCGGCCCCGTTGTTCATGAAGAAGATGCGGGTTTCCGCGCCGGGGCAAAGCGAGGCGCAGACGGCGGCGTATTCATCGCGTGCACCGATGCCCTCGAAGTTCACCGGGAAGAAGAACCCGTCGCAGGTGCGGACGCAGACCGCCATCCGTCCACCGAGCCGTTCTTTGAATTCGGCGTCGGGATCGACCGGCGGCTCATCTCCACGCGGTCCTTCCACCACGCCATTCGAGCCTTCCCCAAACAGGCGATCGAAAAGGCTCGGTTGGTTCGGTGCGGCATAGATCACACCACGCTGCGGTGCGGGGTCGCGTCCCGTGCAGCCGTAACGGTCGAGCGCGGCAAGCAATTGAGCGCGGCGGCCCTCGTTCACACCGCCGCCCTCGATCTGGCGGATCTGGGCCTCATATTGCCCGGCCTGCGCGCGCAATGGGCCGCAGACTGGGGGCGGGCCGCCGATGCCGAGAAATCCGGTGCGGCCGCAATCGTTCTGTTGCAGGGCGAGGCGGATGCGACCCAATTCCGTCCGAAGGCGCGAGGACTGTGCGGTCGGCCCGCCACCACCGCGCAACTGCGCAAGCTCGCTGCGGATCTGTCCGCACACGGGCGATTGCTGGCCGAAAGCCGCGCTGCCCGGAAGGGTGGCCGCAGCAAGGCAGATCGCCAGCCGCCGCAGCCAAACGCCCGCGGTGCGCCGCGACGAATTCACCCTCGCCGGTTCCGAATTTTTCGGCACGCCATCCGCCACGCGTTTCGCCCCGCCTCGAATCGTTCTGATCCGTTCCGGTTCTCTATGCTGCTCGATTTTGATGCAAGCAAGGCGGGAATGCGTCCAAGCGTGCACAAGTGTCCGGTCTCGGTCAGCTCTGGTGCGCGATCTGCCCCAGCTGGCTCATCAGCTTGTCGATCAGCCGATCAAGCTGGCTCTTTTCTTCGGCGCCCAACCCCCGGCACAATGCCTCGGAAAACGCGGTCGCCATCGGCACGATGTCGAGATAGACGCGGCGGCCTTCCTCCGACAGATCGAGAAAGGCTTCGCGCAGATCGTTCCGGTTCGCTTTCCGCGCGAGCAGCTTGCGCTTTTCGAGGGTCGCGACCGCCCGGCTCACGGTAGTCTTGTGCATATGGCTGTGGGCGCAGATGTCGCGTGCCGTGATCGTGCCGAATTGGCCAAGCGTCGCCAGCACGCGCCATTCGGGAATGGAGATGCCGAACCGCTCGCCATAGGCTTGTGCCAGTGCCTGACTGATCTCGGTGGCGAGCAGATTGAGGCGATATGGAAGAAAATTTTCCAGTTTCAGCGGCGCGACGGAAACGCTGGAAGGATCGACGGGCTGACGGGATGATTTATCGTTTCGCATCGTTTCCGGTTCGGGCAATAAAATCAATATAGTCCGGTGAACCGGCCACCATGATGATGCCGACCGTTGCCACATTTGTCCATAATGGCGGCAGGTTGCCGCCTTATACTATAGTAATATGGGGCGCTTCAGCGGCGCACCCGTGTCTTAATCATCATGGTATCGTAAGAATATTCACTGATCTGCCACCATGTATATTGCTCGCCGAGATAGGCATTCACGGAATCGAGTGCCTTCTTGAAGAGCGGATTCTTGGCCGCGATCTCATCGTAGTAAGTTTTCGCCGCATCGAACGCCGCGTCCATGATCTCCGGCGAGAACGGCCGCAATTCGGTCCCCTTGCCGACAAGGCGCATCAGCGCCGGCGCATTCACAGAATCATATTTCGCGAGCATCCAGGTGTTCGCCGCGTCCGCAGCCTGGCGAAAAATCGCCTGGTAGTGCTTGGGCAGGCGGTTCCATTGCTCGGTATTCGCGCACAGGTGCAGCATTGCGCCGCCTTCCCAGAAGCCAGGATAGTAATAATACTTCGCGACTTTGGAGAAGCCCAGTTTCTCGTCGTCATACGGCCCGACGAACTCCACCGCGTCGATTGTGCCCTTTTCGAGCGCGGGATAGATATCTCCCGGAGCAATCTGCTGCGGAACGACGCCCAACCGAGCCAGAATTGCGCCGCCGGTGCCACCGATACGGAACTTGAGCCCCTTGAGATCATCGAGGGTTTTAACTTCCTTGCGGAACCAGCCGCCCATCTGCGTTCCGGAATTGCCGCAGACGAAGGAGATCGCATTGAACTTGGCAAGCGCCTCGTTGACGATCGCCTCACCGCCGCCGAACTGCCACCAGGATTGCTGGAGGCGCGCGTTCGGGCCGAACGGCATGCCGGTGCCGAAGCCGAGCGTCGGATCCTTGCCGTTATAGAAATAGGTTGGCGTATGGCAGCACTCGAGTGCGCCGGACGTTACAGCATCAAGCGCCTGCAGGCCCGGCACGATTTCGCCGGCGGCGAAAGGCTGGATCTGGAAACGGTTGTCCGTCGCCTCGGCAACGTATTTGCAGAAGGTCTGCGCGGTGCCGAAAATGGTATCGAGCGCCTTCGGGAAACTCGAGGTCAAACGCCATTTCACTTCCGGCATGTTCTGGGCGATGGCCGGGCTGGCAACCGTTCCCGCCGCGACCGCTGTTCCCGCACCCAACCCGGAAAGCAACAGGTCTCGCCTACGCATGATCTTCGCTCCTCGCATTTGCGCACTTTCCCGTCCGAAAATGGTTTCATAAGAAACTTTATGCTTGTATCCGGCACGGTTCTCCGGGAAGAATTGCACAGAGAATGCGCGACGTCACCCGAATCCGCGATGCTTTTCGCTTCGGGCATGAATTATTCTCGACGTGGCGCCGAAGAAATGCAGGGCCAGGAAGGGCCGGGAGGAAAAGAATGAAGTTGGCTTCGCTCAAGGGCGGGCGGGACGGCCGTCTTGTCGTTGTCTCGCGTGATCTGACCCGCGCGACCGAGGCGACCCATCTCGCGCCCAATCTCCAGCGCGTGCTCGACAACTGGGATATCTTCGCGCCGGCGCTGGCCGATCTCGCGGAGAGCCTTGAGCACGGCTCGGTGCCGAGCTTCCGCTTTCACGAGCATGATTGCGCTGCCCCGCTGCCGCGCGCCTACCAATGGGTGGACGGCTCCGCCTACGTCAATCACGTCGAGTTGGTGCGCAAGGCACGCGGCGCGGAGCTGCCGGCGTCGTTCTGGACCGATCCCTTGATGTATCAGGGTACATCCGACTGCAATCTCGGCCCGCGCGATCCCGTGCCGGTCGCGAGCGAGGAATTCGGCATCGATTGCGAGGCGGAAGTCGCGGTAATCGCGGGGGCGGTCCGGGCCGGCGCGAGCGTGGTCGAGGCCGGGAAGGCTATCCGCCTCGTGATGCTGGTCAACGATGTCTCGCTGCGCAATCTCATCCCGGCTGAACTCGCAAAGGGCTTCGGGTTCCTGCAATCCAAACCACCAACGACCTTCTCGCCCGTCGCGGTGACGCCGGACGAACTGGGCGACGCCTGGGATGGCGGCAAAGTGAAGCTGCCGCTCCTCACCACCATCAACGGCAAGATGCTGGGCTGCCCGGAAGCAGGTGAGGAAATGACCTTCGATTTTCCCGCGTTGATTGCCCATGCCGCGAAAACCCGGCCGCTGGGACCAGGAACGATTGTTGGTTCCGGCACGGTGTCGAACCGGGATCCGGACGGCTCGCCCGGCCGACCGGTCTCGGACGGCGGGCGCGGCTACTCCTGCCTTGCCGAGCAGCGCATGGTCGAGACCATCCGCGACGGCTCGGCGAAGACGCCCTTCATGAAATTCGGCGATGTGGTGCGGATCGAGATGAAGGATCGCAGGGGCCATTCGATCTTCGGTGCCATCGAGCAGCGCATCGAACCAGCGGGCATGGGAGGCGCTTGAGATGAGCGGCCCCGCTTTCGCCTCTGCCTCGGATCTTGCCGAGAAGAAAATCACCTTCGCCGAGATCGGCGAGGGGCTCTACGCCTTTACCGCCGAGGGAGATCCGAACACCGGCGTCATCATCGGTGACGATGGGGTGCTGATCGTCGATGCACAGGCGACACCGGCAATGGCTCAAGCGGTTATCGAGCGCGTCCGGAGCGTGACCGACAAGCCGATCACCCATGTCCTGCTTTCGCATTATCATGCCGTGCGCGTGCTCGGAGCGTCCGCCTATAAGGACGCGAAGACGATCATCGCTTCCGATGCGACGCGGGCGCTGATCGTCGAGCGCGGGCAATTCGACATGGAGTCCGAGATCGGTCGCTTCCCGCGTCTGTTCAGGGGCAAGGAGACTATTCCGGGCCTCACCTGGCCGAGTGTGACCTTCCAGGGCGAGATGTCGATCTGGCTTGGCAGGCGCGAAGTGCGTATCAAGCACCTCGGACGCGGGCACACGTCGGGCGACACGGTCGCCTGGGTGCCCGATGCGGGCGTGATGTTTTCGGGCGATCTCGTCGAGTACAAGTCCGCCTGCTATTGCGGAGACGCGCATTTCGCCGATTGGCCGGAAACCTTGAAGAAGGTCGCCTTGCACGATCCTGTTGCGCTGGTGCCGGGGCGGGGCGATGCGCTGGTCGGGCGCGAGAAGGTCGGTGCGGCCATCGCCGGCACCAAGGATTTCCTTGAAACCCTCTACGGCACCACGCAACAGGCCGTGGCGGCGGGCAGGGACCTCAAGGCCGCGTTCGGTGATGTCCGTGCCGCGATGGACGGGCCGTTCGGTTCCTACGCCATCTACGAGCACTGCCTGCCGTTCAACGTCTCCCGCGCCTATGACGAGGCGCAGGGGGTAGACCATCCCGTGATCTGGACGGCCGAGCGCGATCGCGAGATGTGGGCGAAGTTGCAGGGGTAAAGGCCATGCACGCGGTTTATGCCAGCTTCCAATATCGGAAATCGCCCGATCAGGCGGCGGATACCCCGGTTCGCCATCCTGTCGTCGTGATCGGGGCGGGGCCTGTCGGCCTGTCGATGGCGATCGATCTCGCCCAGCGCGGCATTTCTGTCGTCATTCTCGACGACAACGACCGCATCGGCGAGGGCAGCCGCGCCATCTGCTTCTCGAAGAAGACGCTCGAGGCCTTCGACAGATACGGCTGCGGCGAGGAACTGCGCGATGCGGGTGTCTCGTGGAGCCGGGGCCGCGTGTTCCAAGGCGGGGGCGAACTCTACGCCTTCGATCTCCTGCCGGAGGCGGGGCACAAGATGCCGGCCTTCATCAACATCCAGCAGTTCGTGGTCGAAAAGGCGCTGGTTGACCGTGCCGAAGCACTCGACGGGGTCGACCTGCGCTGGAAGAACCGCGTCGTTGGCATCGAAAACGGCACGGACGGCGCAATGCTTGCCATCGAAACACCGGACGGCACATACCGCCTTGCAGCGGATTACGTCATTGCCTGCGATGGCGCGCGGTCACCGATGCGGGGGATGCTCGGGCTCGACTTTCCTGGCGAGATCTTCGAGGAACAGTTCCTCATCGCTGATGTGAAGATGCACGGCGATTTTCCGGCCGAGCGCTGGTTCTGGTTCGATCCGCCGTTCCATCCCGGCGGCTCGGCGCTGCTGCACAAGCAGCCGGACGATATCTGGCGGATCGACCTCCAGCTCCCGGCGACAGCGGATGCCGAGTTCGAGAAGCGGCCCGAAAACGTCGTTCCGCGCATCGAACGGATGCTCGGTCATCGCGACTTCACGCTCGAATGGGTATCGATTTATCGGTTCCGCTGCCTGCGGCTTGAGAAATTCATCCACGGCCGGGTGATTTTCGCGGGCGATGCCGCGCATCAGGTCTCGCCCTTCGGGGCGCGCGGCGCGAATTCCGGCGTGCAGGATGTGGAAAACCTCGGCTGGAAGCTTGCTGCCGTTCTCCAGGGTGACGCACCGGCAAGCCTACTCGCGACCTATGATTCCGAACGAAGTGAAGCGGCGGACGAGAACCTCGGCCACTCCACCCGCTCGACCGATTTCATCGCGCCGCAATCCCCTTCCGAACGCGGTCTGCGCGATGCCGCGCTGGCGCTCGCTCGGAAGCACGATTTCGCCAAGCGCATGGTGAATTCCGGCCGGCTCTCGGCACCGACGGCCTATCGCGCGAGCCCGCTTTCGACGCCGGATACCCAAACTTGGGAAACGGGGCCGGCCCCCGGCGCGCCGATTCCGGACGCGAGGCTGAAAAGTGCGGACGGGCGCGACTGTTTCCTCTCCGAATGCCTCGGTTCCGGCTTCGCGTTGCTGATGCGCGGAGGCGAGCCGAAAGAGGTTCCGCCCGGCGTTGTCCCGGTGTGTATCGGCGCCAACGGCTATTTCGACCGATTCGGCGAGGTTTCTAGCCGTTTTGCGCTGGAGCCGGGGAGAGCCTACCTCGTCCGTCCGGACGGGCATGTCGCGGCCCGGTTCACGGCATGGAAACGGGCGGACATCGAGGAGGCGGTGCGCAAAGCCAATGGGCATCGAACCAGCTTGGGAGGTGCCGCATGAGCGAGGCCCTGACGACCACCTCGCGCTTTCCCGATCCGGATCGCGCCTTCCGCCTGTTGATCGAGGCGCGGCGCGGGTTTTCGACGGAGGAGGCTGCCGCGCTCGATGCACGATTGGTTCTTCTGCTCGCAAACCACATCGGTGACGAGGCGGTGCTAGTGGAGGCAGTTCGCGCTGCGCGCGAGACGATGGGGAAGCCCTGAACGCCCTTTCAATTTTCCCGCGCCACACCTATCTGCTTGTATTGGTCCCTGGCGGCGAACCTTGAGGAGCGAGCGATGCGCGGAATTCTGGCAGCCCTGTTTCTGGCCCTGGGCCTTGCCTCGACCTTCCTGGCGCCGGCCTCGGCGCAATCGCCCGACCTGATTTTCAAGAAATCGACCGTCTTCCGTTTTCTCACGCCGGACGACAAGCTCGCGACCTACGCGATCGACGATCCGCTCATCGAGGGTGTCGCCTGCCATTACACGGTGCCAGAAAAGGGGGGCGTCTCGGGTGGATTGGGACTGGCGGAGGAAGTGTCGGATATCTCGCTCGCCTGCCGTCAGGTCGGGCCGATCCGCTTCAAGGAGAAAGCCGATCAGGGCGATGTGATGTTCCGCCAATCGCGCTCGCTCCTGTTCAAGCGGATGCAGATCGTGCGCGGCTGCGATCCGAAGCGCAACGTGCTGGTCTATCTCGTCTATTCGGACAAGCTGATCGATGGCAGCCCGAAAAACTCCACCTCGACGGTTCCGATCATGCCTTGGGGGCAGGCGGATGCGCCAAGGTGCGGGGAGTTCATCAAGTAGGCGGCGCTTATTCCTTGCAGGAAATCAGGAAGCTGTCGGCCGGTTTGCCGGCCGGCCCGGCGTTGGTCGAGCCGGTGATCTCTTCGGGGTCGAGCTTGCGATAGGCGAGGGCGGCCTTGAAGCCCTTGGCCTCGCACCAGGCATCGGCCACGATCCGCCCGCAATTCGACTGGGCGGCGAGGCATTCCTGCGTGCCGTATCCGTCGCTGCCGGCCACGACGAAATCGCGCTGCTTCGGCTTGGCCTCGCTCTCGACGCCGGACGAGGCGTAGATCGCCGCGGCGGTGACCGAGACGGCGAGAATGGCGAGAAGACTGACGCGCTTTTGCATGGCTGAAGAACCCCGAAAGATACGCGATGCAACTGAAGGTCGGTATTTTCAGGACAATGTGTTAAGGATTGATTGAGATTTCGACGTCTCGGCATTGGCCGTTCGGCCCGCTTGACGCGGCAACGCCGATCGCGCATTTTCATTGCATGACAAAAACGGCAATGCGTCGAATTTCGGTTTCGATTTGTGGCTAGCGCGCTTCGCTCGCTGGCACGCCGTCTCGTTTCCCCTTAAAGGTCACCCCGAGATGACGCCCCCGGCGAGCGGCGGGTGCGGCGTTTTGTGGCGAATTGGCCGTCGGTTCGGCGGACAAAACGCGTGAAGATGAAGGAATCGCCAGGCGCGGTTCGTGTCGGGGAAGAGATCATGGCGGGCTTGCGGCTCTACAACACGCTGACGCGGCAGAAGGAAAACTTCTCGCCGATCGATCCCAAGCATGTCCGCATGTATGTCTGCGGGCCGACCGTTTACGATTACGCCCACATCGGCAACGCTCGCCCGGTGATCGTGTTCGACGTGCTGTTCCGTTTGCTGCGTCACCTCTACGGCGAGAACAACGTCGTCTACACCCGCAACATCACGGACGTGGACGACAAGATAAATGACCGAGCCGCGCGTGATTACCCCGACTTGCCGCTCAACGACGCGATCCGCAAGGTGACGGAGGCGACGAACAGCCAGTATCAGGCCGATGTGACGGCGCTTGGTTGCCTGCCGCCGACGCATCAGCCGCGTGCGACCGAGCATATCGAGGCGATGAAGGCTCTCTGCGAAAGGCTCGTCGCGCGCGGCGTGGCTTATGTCGCGGAAGGCCATGTGCTGTTCTCGCCCGAGGCGATGAATGCCCACAAGAACGCGTGGCCCACATATGGCAAGCTCGCCAACCGCTCCCTCGACGAGATGATCGCCGGTGCGCGCGTCGATATCGCGCCCTACAAGCGCGGTGCGACCGATTTCGTGCTCTGGAAGCCGTCGAGCGAGAACGAGCCCGGCTGGCCCTCACCCTGCGGTATGGCCGGCAAGGGGCGGCCGGGCTGGCATATCGAATGCTCGGCGATGTCGATGGCGACACTGCTCGAACCGTTCGGCGGCGGGCTCGCGTGCGACGATCCCATGAAGAACACCTTCGACATCCACGGCGGTGGCATTGACCTCGTCTTTCCGCACCACGAGAACGAGATCGCGCAATCCTGCTGCGCCTTCGGTTCGGTGCGCATGGCGAATGTGTGGATGCACAATGGCTTTCTTCAGGTCGAAGGGCAGAAGATGTCGAAATCGCTCGGCAACTTCCGCACGATCCGCGAGGTGCTGGACGATTGGCCGGGCGAGGTCGCGCGTCTCAACATGCTCCGGACGCATTATCGCCAACCGATAGATTGGACGGAGGCGGCGCTCGCCGAAAGCGCTGCGATCCTCGACAGCTGGTATCGCAAGGCCGGCGACGCCGCACCGGGTGCAATCGATCCCTCAACGCTTGAAGCCCTTTCGGATGACATGAACATGCCGGCCGCGTTTGCCGCCATGCACCAGATCGTCGATCCGGGTGTCCTCAAGGCGACGGCGGCGCTGCTGGGGTTGCTCGATCGTTCGGCTGCTGAGCGCGAGGCGGAGGCCAAGGCCGGTGTCGATGGGGCCGCAGTCGATGCGCTCATCACCGCCCGCCTCGAAGCCCGTGCTGCCAAAAACTGGGCCGAGAGTGACCGCATTCGGGATGAACTCGCCGCGATGGGCATCGCGCTCAAGGACGGCAAGGATATGTCCGGTAACCCCGTCACCACCTGGGAGGTGAAGCGATGAGCAGACTCCACTTCACCGGCGGCTGCCAGTGCGGTGCCGTGCGCTTCGCCTGCGACGGGCTCAAGCGTCCGTCGATCTGCCATTGCCGCATGTGTCAGAAGGCTTTCGCCGCGCCGTTCGGCGCCTTCGTCGTGGCCGAAGAGGTGGTCTGGACGCGCGGTGCACCGAAACATTTCCGGTCTTCCGAAAAGGTCCAGCGCGGGTTTTGCAGTGATTGCGGCACCCCGCTGACCTACGAATACCTTGAAGCCGCCCATATCGATCTCGCGATCTGCGCCTTCGACGATCCAGCCGCCGTCGTGCCGACCATACAACTCGCCGAGGAGCAGCGCATTGGCTGGTGCGAAAACCTTGAGAGCCTGCCTGTTCGCACGCCCGAGCAGAAGGCGAAGTTTGCTCCGCTGATGGCGGCCAACCCGTCCTACCAGCATCCCGATCACGATACCGCCGAATGGAAGGCGCGCTTATGAAACGCGAACGCCTCTACCTCTTCGACACAACCCTGCGCGATGGCGCGCAGACCACAGGCGTCGACTTCTCGCTTCTCGACAAGACCAAGATCGCAGCGATGCTCGACCGGCTCGGCGTCGATTTCATCGAGGGCGGATATCCCGGTGCGAATCCGGTCGATACGAAGTTCTTCGAGAAGCCGCCGGCGACGCACGCCTGCTTCACCGCCTTCGGCATGACGAAACGCGCGGGCATTTCCGCCTCGAACGATCCGGGCCTCGCGGCGCTTCTGCAGGCGGGCGGGCAGGCGATCTGCTTTGTCGCGAAAAGCTGGGACTACCACGTCGAGTTCGCGCTCGGCTGTACGCTCGACGAAAACCTCGATTCGATCCGCGAGTCGGTCGCCGCGACACGCGCCGTCAACAAGCGCGCGATGATCGATTGCGAGCACTTCTTTGATGGTTACAAGGCCAACCGTGCCTATGCGCTCACCTGCGCCCGCACAGCAAAGGAGGCAGGGGCGGAATGGGTGGTGCTCTGCGATACGAACGGCGGAACGCTCCCGCACGAGGTCGAGGCCATCGTAGCCGATGTGTTGCGTGCGGTGCCCGGCATCAACCTCGGCATCCACGCGCATGACGATACCGGGCAGGCGGTGGCCAACAGTCTCGCCGCCGTCAGAGCCGGGGCACGCCAGATTCAGGGTACCCTTAACGGCCTCGGCGAACGTTGCGGCAACGCCAACCTCGTGACCCTCATCCCCACTCTCAAGCTCAAGAAGGAGTTCGCCGAACGCTTCGAGATCGGTATCAGCGATGATGCCCTGGCCGGGATCACAGCCGTCAGCCGCGCCTTCGACGAGTTGCTCAACCGCGTGCCCAACCGGCAGGCGCCCTATGTTGGCGTCTCGGCCTTCGCCACCAAGGCGGGTATCCACGCTTCCGCGCTCATCAAGGATCCGAAGACCTACGAGCATGTCGCACCGGAAACGGTCGGCAACCGGCGTCTGGTGCTGGTCTCGACGCAGGCGGGCAAGTCCAACGTGCTCGCCGAGCTTGAGCGTCTTGGCGTCTCGGTGGAGAAAAGCGATCCGCGCCTTTCGCGCCTCCTCGACGAAGTGAAGGAGAAGGAGGCGCAGGGTTATTCCTACGAAGGCGCGGACGCGAGCTTCTACCTGCTCGCCCAGCGTCTCCTCGGGCGCGTGCCCGAATTCTTCAAGGTCGAGCGCTTCAAGGTCAATGTCGAGCGACGCTTCAACGCGAAGGGCGACCTCGTGACCTTCTCTGAAGCGGTGGTGAAGGTCCGTGTCGGCGACAAATCGCTGATCTCCGCGGCGGAAGGCGATGGCCCTGTCAACGCGCTCGACAAGGCCCTGCGCAAGGACCTTGGGCGCTACCAGCAGTTCATCAAGGGCCTGAAGCTCTCGGACTTCAAGGTCCGCATCTTTCAGGGCGGCACCGATGCCGTGACGCGCGTTCTCATCGATTCAACCGACGAGACCGGCGAGACCTGGACCACGGTGGGCGTCTCGCCGAACATTATTGATGCGTCGTTCCAGGCTTTGATCGACTCGATCAATTACAAGCTGATGCGCGCGCAGGTGCCGGCGGAATAACGCTTCTGTCTGCCGCTTACTCCGTGAAGTTGACGGTCTTGTCGGCGCAGAGATCGACCTGCGTCGGCTCGAAAGGGGCCTCGTCGTCGAACGAGGCGTCGAGCGTGAAGGTGCAGCCGGCATTCTTGCGCAGTTTCACGGTAATCTTCTTGCCGGGTGCAAGCGGCGCCTTGAGCATGGAGCTGGGCTTGCCGCTCCGACCGGTCATGTTGATCGCCGTCACCGCGCTCGACCGACCGTTGAGGAAGACGACCTCGGTGGCGTTTTTCGATGTCACCTTGCGTCGAGCGGCGCGAGCTGCCGGACGGGCGGCCGGAGCGGCAGGTGCCGCGGCAGGCGCTTCCTCATCCGGGGTCGGCGCTTGCTGGGCCTGCGCAGGGAAGGAAAGGGCGAGAAGAGCAAACGAAACGCCGGCGAGAGCAGCGCGGACCATGACAAGACCTCAGGATCGCACGATCGAAGAAACCCGGATCGATCGCCCGATCATGCAAGCACGCGATCCCCCGTATGCCCATCCTGACACGGTTTTTGAAAACCGGAAGAGCGACGAAAGAAAAACTCTCCCGTCATTCCGGCCAAATTCAGGCGCTTTGCCGATCTCGCATGGTAATCGCCTGCCGGAGCATCGGCACGACTTCGTCCACCTTTTCCGCAACCATGTAATGGACTTCCAACCCCTCGCGGATGAAATGGAACTCGCGCATATGTGCAAGCAGCACGAGCAGCGGCTTCCAGAAATTATTTGTATTGAGCATCAGGATCGGCTTGTTGTGCTGGCCAAGTTGGGACCAGGTCATCTGCTCGACCAGCTCCTCGAGCGTGCCGATCCCGCCCGGCAGCGCGACGAAGGCATCCGCCTTCTGGAACATCAGTTGTTTTCGCTCGTGCATGTTCTTGGTGACGATCATCTCCTGCGCCTCGCGCAGCATGATCTCCTTGGCCTCGAGAAAGTCCGGGATGATGCCTGTCACATGCCCGCCGTATTGCAGAACCGAGCGCGCCACGGCGCCCATCAACCCGTGCGAGCCGCCGCCGTAAACGAGCCCCATGCCGGACTGCGCGAGGATGCGCCCCAGTGCATTGGCGTTTTCCATGAAGATCGGGAGAGAGCCGGGGCCGGAGCCGCAGAAGACGCAGACGTTGCGAATCGAAGTGTGTTGCATGGGACGACAATGCGGCAGCGGCGGCGAAAATGGCAAGACTGCCAGCTTTGCGGCGCGAAATATCTTCCAGGCATGGAAAATCGCCGCCGAGAACGAAATGTGTTGATGGGGCTTGGCAGAACCGCGACCAAGACCCAGATTGGAGATATTCCATTCATGACCAGCCCGAAGCGCGGCCTTGCGCCCGCCAGCCGGCAACGTCATTCCCGTCCGCATGTCCGCGCCTGAGCGAACGCCTGTGCCGAAAAGGCCCCGTCCTTGACCGAAACTCCCGCATCAAGTCCCGCCCGCGAAGCCTCGCTGATCTCGACCCTGCGTACACTTTGGCCGTTCTTCTGGCCGCATGACCGGCCCGATCTCCAACGCACCATCGCGCTCTCGCTCGCGCTGATCCTTGTCGCGAAGGGCTTCACGATCCTGATGCCCTTCACCTTCAAGTGGGCGACGGACGCGCTGGTCGCGGCCTCGGGCGGGAACATCAAGGCCGGGAGCACCGTGACCTGGTTGATCGGCGCACCGATTCTGGCGACGATCCTTTACGGACTGACCCGCGTTTTCATGGTGGTGTTCACGCAGGCCCGCGAAGGGTTGTTTGCCAAGGTGGCGATGAATGCCGTCCGCCGCCTCGCGTTGCGCACGTTCGAGCACATGCACCGGCTCTCCCTGCGCTTCCATCTCGAGCGCAAGACCGGCGGGCTGACGCGCGTTCTCGAGCGTGGCCGCAACGGCATCGAGGAAATGACGCGGATGACGCTGATGACGCTCATCCCGACCATCGTCGAGTTCACACTGGTGATCGCGGTGTTCGCCTTCGAGTTCGACTGGCGCTACGTCGTCATCGTCATCGTGATGATCGTGATCTATCTCTGGTTCACGGTGAAGGCGACCGTTTGGCGGATGGCGATCCGCCGGACGATGAACGAGAGCGACACCGATGCCAACGCCAAGGCGGTCGATTCGCTGCTCAACTTCGAGACGGTGAAGTATTTCGGCGCGGAGGCGCGCGAGACGGCGCGCTACGACAAGAGCCTCGCGACCTACGAGAAGGCCTCGATCAAGACCTATACCTCACTTGCCGTTCTCAACACCGGTCAGGCGATCATTTTCACCATCGCACTGACCCTCTGCATGGCGATTTCGGCAGCGGACGTGATTTCCGGCAAAAACAGCGTCGGCCATTTCGTGATGATCAATGCGCTGATGATCCAGCTCTACCAACCGCTCAACTTCATGGGAATGGTCTATCGCGAGATCAAGCAGGCGATCGTCGATATCGAGAAGATGTTCGACATCCTCACCCGCGAAGCCGAGGTCGAGGACAGGCCTAGCGCGGCGGCGCTGGTCGTTCCCGCGGGGCATATCCGCTTCGAGGACGTCACGTTCCACTACGTGCCGGAAAGGGCGATCCTCAAGGGGGTCTCCTTCGAAGTGCCGCCGGGCGAGACCGTGGCGATCGTCGGGCCTTCGGGTGCGGGCAAGTCGACGCTCTCGCGCCTGTTGTTCCGCTTCTATGACATCACCGGCGGGAAAATCACCATCGACGGGCAGGATATCCGGGATGTCACGCAGGCGAGCTTGCGGGCCGCGATCGGCATCGTTCCGCAGGATACGGTGCTGTTCAACGATACGATCCTCTACAATATCGGTTACGGCAAGGATGGCGCGGACGAGGCCAAGGTCGCCGAGGCTGCGAACATGGCGCAGATCGATCCCTTCATCCGCCAGTTGCCGGAAGGCTATCAAAGCCAGGTCGGCGAGCGTGGCCTGAAGCTCTCGGGCGGCGAGAAGCAACGTGTCGCCATCGCCCGGACGATCCTCAAGGGGCCGCCGATCCTCGTGCTCGATGAGGCAACCTCCGCGCTCGACAGCTATACCGAAAAGGAAATCCAGGATGCGCTCGAGCGCGTGTCCCGCGGGCGTTCGACGCTGGTGATCGCGCACCGGCTCTCGACCGTCATCAACGCCAATCGCATCATCGTGCTCGACAAGGGCGTGATCGCGGAGAGCGGCACCTTCAATGAGCTGCTGGCGAGAGGTGGGCTCTTCGCCGGCATGTGGAACAAGCAGCGCGAGGCCGACCTCGCCCGCGAGACCCTGTTGAAGGCAGAGCGGGAGGCTGAACCGAGCCTGCGGCAGAAAATCGAGTAATGTTGATCCGCGCGGCGATGTATGCCAGCGTCGCCTTTAACGAGTGCGGGAGCCGCTCGGATCGAAACTGATCGAGGTTCCCATGCCCATTCGAGTGACTTTCATTTGCCTCGCTTTTGCTGTTCTGACCGGTGCCTACGCGCAGACACCGCAGGTTTTTGCCTGGCCCCGCGCCGGTGTCACCGATGTCGACATCGACGCTTCCGTTCCCGAACGTCTCGACCGTGAACTCAAAGAGAAATTGCCGCGCGTCATCAGCCTCGGAATCGTCCGGCGCGGCAAGCTTGTCTATGAATATTACAAGGAGGGGGCGACGGCGGAGACGGCCGTCAACGTCGCTTCCGTCACGAAGAGCGTTCTCGCGCTTCTGGTTGGTATCGCGCTCGACAAGGGCGTGCTGAAATCGGTTGACCAGCCAATCACGGAATTTTTCCCGGAATTGGCGACAACAGATGTCGATCCGAAATCACGCGATATCCTGCTCCGTCACCTTCTGAGTATGTCGGCAGGCTGGCAGGTTGACCCGAACGATCAGCCCCCTTTCATTGCCTTGGATGCCCTCAAGCGCCGGGTGACGCATGCGCCGGGAAGCACGTATCAATATGACAACGCAACCTCGCATCTCATCGGCATCGCGCTTTCCCGTGCTGCCGGCATGTCACTGGAAGATTTCGCGAGGGTCCATCTCTTCGAGCCGCTCGGTATCGTGAATTTCAACTGGGGCAAGGATGCGCAAGGCCATACACAGGGATGGAGTTTCTTGCGGATTACCCTTGCCGACATGCTGAAGCTCGGTCAGCTGGTGCTCGACAGGGGTGAATGGCAGGGGCGCCGGGTTGTTTCGTCCCTTTGGATCCGTGAGATGCTGACACGGCGCAATGCCGGTGGTCCGCATACGAATCTGCCCTATGGCTATCAATGGTATGTCTATCACACGCCCGACAGGCAGCATGAGGCGGTGATGGGGATCGGCTATGGCGGGCAGTTTCTCTACGTGGTGCCGGCGCTCCAGCTCGTCATCGCCAAGACGCAAACGCGCGACCAGCGCTTCAGCGATGTCGCGTTTCTGCGTGAGATCGTCATGAAATCGCTGCGTTAGTGCGGCTTTTGCCTTGACGAAGGAGGACCTAGATGACGAACGCCGCCGGTGGGGGAACCGGCGGCGCAACGGTGAGACAATGGATAATCCGGGACGCCTAATGCGTCCCGATGCGCCCGCGCTTCGCTTCGTCGCGCAAACGTGCATGAATGGCACGGCGGGTTTCGTCGTCGATACCTTCGACCCAATCCGGGTGCTCTTCCGAAAGCGCTTCGATGCAGAACTGCACCGGATCGGATTTCTGGAGGATCCAGTGGGCGGGAAGGGAGTGGGGGGAAGTGGAGAACCGACGCTCGCGCAGAACGCGGACCGAACCATAACCGATTGCAGAGAAGGCCAGATTGTAGTCCATCGCTTCCTCCTTTCTTATTTTGCAGCCATATTAAACCAAAGTCGTAAGGCAGTTAAGAGACAAACCGGCAAACAGGGTGAAAATCGGGCCTGAAAGTGATCTTGTCTGGGACGGCCACCACCGAATGGCCGCATTACTTGCGGCGAGACCGGCGATGGGATTAAACGTGCCTTCCGGAAGATGGGGTTGACGCTGGTCTAAGCCAGTGGCCTCAAAGAAACGTGATGACGGTCTTTCGCAGTGCGCCAGCGCACAGGAGACCGCACAAGAACAACAGGAAGACTGCCGAATGTCCGTCGTTGCCTCGGTCCGCAAGTTCATCGTCCCGATTCATCCGGAAGGGTATCTGTTCATCGTTGCGGCGATCGTCCTCGCACTTTTCGTGCACTGGCTCATTCCCGCGATAGGATGGCTGTTCTGGATCCTGCCGCTGTTCGTCGCGTATTTCTTCCGTGATCCGCCGCGTGTCTCGCCGGTGCGCGAGGGACTGGTGCTTTCGCCGGCCGACGGCCGCGTCAGCCAGATCGGTTTCTTCCCGCCGCCGGCAGAACTCGGGATGGGGGATGCGCCGCGCCTGAGGATCTCTATCTTTCTCTCTGTGTTCGATGTTCACATCAACCGCACGCCGGTGGGCGGGCGCGTCTCGAAAATCGTCTACACGCCGGGCTTGTTCCTGAATGCGGATCTCGACAAGGCGAGCCAGGACAACGAACGCAATGCGATCGTTGTGGAGACTGCCCACGGTCCGATCGCCTGCGTGCAGATCGCCGGGCTGATCGCGCGCCGCATTCTCTGTTTCGTCCGTGAAGGCGAGGAACTCGCGCCGGGCGCACGGTTCGGCCTGATTCGGTTCGGCTCGCGCACCGATATCTACCTCCCCGAGAGCGCCCGCGCGCTCGTCGCAGAGGGACAGCGTGCGATTGGCGGCGAGACGGTACTGTGCGATCTCGGTTCGAAGGAGCCCCAGCGCAGCTACCGTGTCAGTTGACGGAGCGAGGGCACGCGCATGGAACCGATCTTCCCGCCCTTCGAACCCGAGCCCACGCCGCCGCAACGGCGCTTCCGGCCGGTCCCGCTGCGCTTGCTCATTCCCAACCTCGTCACGCTATGCGCGCTGGCCGCTGGCCTGACGGCGGTGCGGTTCGCGATCGAAGGGAGGCTGGACCATGCCGCCCTCGGGATCATCATTGCCGCGGTTCTCGACGGAATCGACGGTCGTATCGCGCGCTTCCTCAAGGGAACGTCGCGTTTCGGTGCGGAACTCGATTCGCTCGCCGATTTCGTCAGCTTCGGATGTGCCCCTGCATTGATTCTCTATTTCTGGGTGCTTCAGGATCTCAAGACGCTGGGCTGGCTTGCTTGTCTGCTGCTGGCCTTCGCGATGGCGCTGCGCCTCGCGCGCTTCAACGTAACGATTGACGGGCCGGAGCGTCCGGCTTGGCAGAAGGCTTTCGCGACCGGCGTTCCCGCGCCTGCCGGTGCAATGATGGTGATGCTGCCCGTCCATCTGACGCTGGCCGGCGTGCCGAAATTCGCCGGCGAGGCCGCTCTTGTCCTGATCTGGACATTGATTTCGACCGCGCTGATCGTCTCGCGCGTCCCGACCTTCTCGGGCAAGGGATTCGCCTCACCTGTCCCACGCGAGCATGTGTTGCCGATTCTCGCCCTCATCGTGGTGATTCTCTGGCTGCTTGTTTCCCACCCCTTCGAAACGGTGAGCCTTCTGACGCTGGTCTATGTCGCGGCGATTCCCGTCTCGGTTCAGCGCTATTTGCGTCGCAAGGCGCAGGATGCCGCCGGATCGAAGGACAAGGCGCCCGCGCCCGGAAACTGAGCCGGAGCCAGCGATTCTGCCGTGAGTGGTGGGGAAAACAGGGCTCCAAAGCTTAAGGAAGCTCTAAAACGCGATTCATTTTGACGCAGTTTGACCCGGTTGGAAGGGTGGGGCGTGACTTATCCGCAACATGGGTTCGAAAAGCCCCCTTTGAAGCCTTCCAACCTGCTTTCTGTGATTGATCGACCGATCCCCATGAGTATGTTGCCAATCGCGACGGGAGTTTCCGCTCGCTAGCTTGTCGTTTCTTTCGGGGGGTCCGGGGAGGCGGCAGGTGAGAAGGGAAAGCGTAGGCGGCCGAGGGTTTCCAAAGCCAAGTTCGTAAACTCCCGATTGGTCTCGAAATCTTTTGGAGGTACACCATGAAGCTCGTTAAGAGCCTTCTCCTCGGTTCCGCCGCCGGCCTCGTTGCCGTCGCTGGTGCCTCGGCTGCCGATCTCGGCGTCAAGAAGCCGACCGCTGTCGAATATGTGAAGACCTGCCCGACCTACGGTGCTGGCTTCTTCGTCGTTCCGGGCACCACCTCGTGCCTGAAGATCGTCGGCCGCGTTCGCCTCGACTACATCTTCGACAACCCGCGCCTCAACACCGGCAACGGCAACCGTTTCCGCGCTCGCGGCTACGTTGGCTTCGATCACCGCACCGCGACCGAGTACGGCCTGCTTCGTACCTATGTCCGTGCGTTCTTCCAGCGTGAGAACGCTGCTGACTCGACCACGCTTGAGTACGCGTTCATCCAGTTCGGTGGCCTCACCGCTGGTCGCGTGACCCCGGTGTTCGAGCATGGCTGGAACCAGTTCTTCATGTACTCGGGCCAGGGTGGCGTCGGTTATCACTCTGATATCTCGTACACCAACTCGATCGGTTACACCGCCAACTTCGGCGGCGGCTTCTCGGCCTCCATCGCGATCGACGACTCGCGTGAGCGCCGTCTTGGTATCTCGGGCGGCGCCATTGGTGGTACCCGTATGCCGGACATCGTTGCCTCGCTCGGCCTGACGCAGTCCTGGGGCTCGCTGAAGCTCTCCGGCGCGGCCTTCCAGGTCCGCAATGCCAACGCTGCTGTCGACACCAAGTTCGGCTTCGCGGTTGAAGGCGGTGCCAAGATCAACCTCGACATGCTGACCAAGGGCTCGAACCTCTGGTTCTCGGCCGGTTACTCGCAGGGTTCGGTCTCGTACAACGGCTTCGGCACGTTCACCATGGGCGCCTTCACGGTTACCCCGGTTGATGCCACCGTTGTCGGCACCGCTCTCAAGCTGACGACCTCCTACGCCCTCATGGGTGCCCTGCAGGTCTATGCGACCCCGACCGTCGCGGTTTCGGTTGGCGGTACCTATGCCAACTTCAACCCGTCGGGTGCCAACAACTCGGTCAAGACCTACGCGATCATCGGCCAGGTTGCCTGGATGCCGGTCGCTGGCTTCATGATCGGTGTCGAAGGCGCCTATCGTAAGCTCTCGTTCGATGCTGGCGCCGCTACGGTTGTCAACACTTCGGCTGGCGGCACCAAGCGCGACGATTTCGTCGGCCGCATCCGCTTCCAGCGTGACTTCTAATCTTCGGATGGCGTGAGTTTCACGCCGACCGGAAGATCAAGGGATTGGGGAGCCTTCGGGCTCCCCTTTTCTTTTTGTACCTGTAATCCCATCCCTCCGGGGGCTTGACCTTCCCTTAGCCAATGTCGAGATTGTCGCTCCGCGCCGCTGGCGGTGACGGGTTGGCGATCGCGAGGGAACGGTCCGTATGGTTCAGCCGAAGAAATGGGTCCTGGGATTGTTGCCGCTCGCGGCTATCGCGCTTGTCGCCGCCCTTTGGCGGCAGGGCAGCGTTGAGAAGGATCTGGCCTCGCGCGTCGCGGAAGGCCTGAACGGCGGTGGTTCGAGTTGGGCAAAGGTGCTCGTTGTTGGGCGTGACGGTATGCTCACTGGCGAGGCCCCCTCGCCGGAAGCGCGGGCGAAGGCGCAATCGATGGCGGAAAGCATATTCGGCGTGCGCAAGATCGCGGATGCGATGACGGTGCTCCCGGAAGCCAGACCGTTTACTTTCACCGTGCTTCGGGACGGCGCGAAAATTACCCTCGCCGGCGCCGTTCCTCCGGGTGATTTGCGCCAGAAGATCGTCGAGACGATCCGCAAGTCCGAGCCGGGGTTGACGGTCGTCGATGAAATGCGCGCGGCGCGCGGCGCATCCGCGGCCTTTGCTGCGCTCGTCGAGGCCGGGCTCTCCAATCTGGTCAGGCTCAGTCAGGGAACATTGTCGATTTCGGATAGCGCGCTTTCGTTGTCCGGTCGCGCCGCCGATTTCAACGGCTACCGGGAGATCCGTGCAGCGTTGGGCAAACTGCCGCCGGGAACAACGCTGGCCAAGGGGCTTGCACAGGGTGATATCCTGCCGCCGATCGCCGCGCCGTTTGCTTTTTCCGCAGAACTCGGCGCGGGTGGCCTCTCGCTTTCGGGTGCCTATCCGTCGGAAAATGCACGGGAAAGGGTCCTTGCGGCCGCGAAGGCACTCGGTGTGACCATCGCAGACCGACTCCAGATCGCGGATGGCGCGCCGAAGGGCGATTGGGCCGGTGCGGCAACCCTTCTGATTGCCGAACTTGGCAAGCTCGAGGCCGGTCGCGCGAGCCTCGCTGATGGGCGTGCGGGCTTGACCGGGCGCGCGAAAGGCCTGCTGGCCGAAGAAGATTTCCGCAATGATTTGCGCGCGTTGCCGGCCGGGTTCGCCCTTGCGGACCTCAAGATCGAGTCGCGCGTGATCCGGCCCTATCGTTTCCAGGCCGAACGGCGCGGCGACACCCTGACATTGACCGGGCATGTGCCCGACGCGAAGGCACGGGCGAGCGTGCTCGACATCGCAAAGGCATTTTTCGAGGGCGACCGGATTGAGGATCGTCTTCAGGAGGGGCTTGGTGAGCCGAAAGGATTCCTCGCCGCCGTCCAGGCCGGATTGCAGGAGCTCTCGCGTCTTGCCGATGGCGCCAGCCTTTCGATCTCGGACAGCGTTGCGGCGCTGAAAGGCGCGGCCCTGTTCGATGCCGCCCGCGATCAGGTCGCGCAAGGGTTCTCTCAGGGCATACCGCAAGGATTCGAGCGGAAGCTCGATGTTTCAACCGCGCCGTTGCCTCCGGTGATCGACTCGCTGCCGGATTGTCAGGCACTTTATACGAACCTGCTGAAGACGCGCACCGTACGTTTCAAGAGCGGATCGGCCGACCTTTCCGAGGCTTCCCGCGCCATTCTCGATCGTCTTGCCGTGATCTCGCTGCGTTGCACCACCGCGCGCATCGAAATCGGTGGTCATACCGACAATGACGGGTCACCGCAGAGCAACGCCGAACTGTCACGTCGGCGCGCCGAGACCGTTGGTGTTTACCTTGTCCGGGCAGGTGTCATGGCGACACGGCTGGAGCCAGTCGGCTTCGGCGAGACCGTGCCGGTGGCGCCGAACGACTCGCCGGAGAACAAGGCGAAAAATCGTCGCATCGAGTTCTTCGTGAAGTAAGGGGCGGGCGATGTTGTATCTGATTTCGACTTTCTGGTTCTGGCTGCTCCTCGCTCTCCTCCTTGGCCTTGCCGTCGGCTGGTTTACCTTCTCCCGCGAAGGGAAAGGCAGCTGGGGCGGGGTTGTGCCCTGGCTGGTCGCGCTTGTCTTCGGGGCTTTGGTCGCGTGGCTGAGAATCCTGCCGACCAGTCTCGGCTACTGGTTTGATGTCGCGATGCTTTTTTTCGCGAGCTACCTTGTGGGCTGCGTGATTTCAGGGCTGCTGAAAGGCGCGGGCAAAGCAGAAGAAGATGCCGCTGCGATCCGGATCGAACCTGCCCTCGCGCCGACGAAGGAAATGGCGGTCGAGCCGGCGACGCAATCCGCACCTGTTTCAGCCGAGGCGACGGAGGAGGCGATCACGGGCCTCTCCGCTGCCCGCGACGGCAAGGCGGATGACCTGACGAAGATCTATGGCGTCGACAGGGAAACGGAGGCGAAGCTCAATGCCCTCGGTCTCTATCACTACGACCAGATCGCGGCGCTGACGCCCGGCAATCGCCGTTGGCTGTTTCGCCACCTCGGATATGAAGGCCGGTTCCCGTCATGGTGGTGGCGCTGGCGCTACGATGCCGAAAACCTCGCGAAAGGAGAAAATTCGCGGGTTGCGGTCACGGCCATGCCGAAATCTGCCGAGTTGGCACTGCCCGTGGATGGCCCGGCCGAGAAGCCGGCGGGACTTGCGGCTCCGCGCGATGGCAAGGCCGACGATCTCAAACGCATCCGCGGCATCGGCAAGCAGAATGAGGGCCGGTTGCATGGTCTTGGTATCTGGCATTTCGACCAGATCGCCGCCTGGACGCCGTCGGAAGTGCGTTGGGTCGGGGCGTTTCTCGCTTTTCCGGGCCGGATCGAGCGCGAGGATTGGGTCGGGCAGGCGGCGATCTTGGCGAAAGGCGGCGAGACGGACTTCTCGAAGCGTGCGGACAAGGGCCTCGTCGCCACTTCGCGCGACGAGACGAACGATGACGGCCAGAGCAACGTCATTTCGATCGAAAAGGCCAAGCCCAAAGCCGGCGGCAAAACGAAACCGGCGAAGAAATAGCGCCGATTTCCCGCCTCCTCACCCGAATTCGGCGAGGAAGGCTTTCACGGCGGCGATGGTTGGCTCGTCTTCGAGCAGTGGCGCGTGCCCTTCGTAGGGAACGACATGCAGGCGCGCATTCGGATGGCGCGCGACCATTCCCTCGGCGGTTTCCTCGCTCAAGATATCGCTGAGTTCACCCCGTATCACCATCAGCGGGAAGGGATCGAGCGTCGCGAAGGGCGCTGAGAGATCGGGCATCGGCTGTTCGAGATTGAGGTCTGCCAGCGGTCGCATCAGGTTGGTGTCGTAGCGTGCGACGAAGCGGCCGTTGTCGTCCGCCCAGGTGCGGCGGGCATAACGCATCCAGGCCTCGTCGGAATGGTTGGTGAAATGCGTTCCGAATACCTGCTTCAGCAAGCTGGCGCCCTCGTTGAAGTCGCGCGGGCGCGGTAATTTACCGACATAGCTGCGGATGCGGGCGAGGCCGCGCGCTTCGATCACCGGGCCGATATCGTTGAGAATCGCGGCGTGGATGGTCTCAGGCTTCACGATTCCGGTCATCGCAGTCAGCAGCCCGCCGCGCGAGGTTCCGAAAAACACCGCCTTCTCGATGCCGAGCGCGATCAGGACCTGATGCAGATCGTCAAGTTCGGTCTTGAGATCGTAGTTGCGCCAGTCCGGATCGTATTGTGAGCCGCCGCGCCCGCGCGAGTCGAGCGCGACGACCTGCCGGTCTCCGATCGCCGCCACGGCGCGGCCGATCGTGTCGAAATCATCGACGTTGCGGGAAAGGCCCGGCAGGCAAAGCAGTGGCACGCGCGGCGCGGCCGGCGAGCCGATTGTCCGGACGTGGAGGCGCAAGCCATCCCGCGCGGAGACGTGCGTGGATGTCCAGTCGAGATCGGTCGGCACGAGCTGCAAATGCGCCTTGGCCTTGGCCTTGGTCTTGCCGGGTTCTGCCTGCATGTAACTCGCCTTTCGTGCCGGATTTCCTATTTATCGCATGTTCGGGGCGATACAACCGCGCTCCGCCCGTTGACGCGGGCACGGATTGCGGGGAAAACCGTCACCTTGTCCTGCGTGTTCAGTCAGCAACCGGATCGTTCCATGACCAAGCCTGCCAATGCCGCCCGTTTCCGGGGTTCCTTCACCGCTCTGGTGACGCCGTTCAAGAACGGCAAGCCAGATGAAGCCGCGTTCCGGGACCATGTTGCCTGGCAGATCGCGGAAGGAACTCACGGTCTCGTCCCTGTCGGCACCACCGGGGAAAGCCCGACACTCAGCCATGATGAACACAAGAAGATCGTCGAATGGTGCGTTTCGGAAGCCAAGGGGCGTGTCCCGGTGATCGCCGGCGCCGGCTCGAACAACACGGCCGAGGCAATCGATCTGGCCGTCCACGCCGACAAGGCGGGTGCGGACGCGTTGCTCGTCGTTACCCCCTATTACAACAAGCCGACGCAGGAAGGGCTCTACCAGCACTTCAAGGCGGTGAACGACGCGGTTTCGATCCCGATCTTCATCTACAACATCCCGCCGCGCTCGGTCGTCGACATGTCGAACGAGACGATGGCACGCCTTTACGAATTGAAGAATATCGCCGGAGTGAAGGATGCGACCGCGAACCTCGCGCGTGTTTCGCAACAGCGCGCCTATGTTGGCAGGGATTTCATCCAGCTTTCCGGCGAGGACATGACCGCGCTTGCGTGGAACGCAGCCGGCGGCGTCGGCTGTATTTCGGTTGTTTCCAACGTCGCGCCGCGCCTCTGCTCTGAACTCCAGACGGCGTGCCTCATGGGCGATTACGCCAAGGCGCTCGAGATTCAGGATCGCCTGATCCCTCTTCACGATGCGGTCTTCAGGGAGCCGGGTCTAGCCGGCGCCAAGCACGGGCTTTCGCTTCTCGGTCGTATGCGCGAGGAAATCCGCCTGCCGATGCTGCCGGTGCAGCAGGCCGCGACCAAGGATGCGATCCGCGCCGCTATGGTCCACGCCGGACTTCTGAACTGAAAGCGCCATGTACGAGCCAGCCCATTTCAAGATCGAGGATCGCGAGGAGCTTTTCGCGGTCATCCGCGCGAACGCTTTGGGACTGCTGATCTCTCAGGGCGAAGACGGCATCGTGGCCAATCCGATTCCCTTCGTGCTGGCGAAGAATGAGGCGGGCGGCGATGTGCTGCGTGCCCACCTCGCCCGCGCCAATCCGCAATGGAAGGCGATGGCGCGGCAACCGGATGTCCTGGTCGTCTTTCAGGGGACGGACCATTACGTGACGCCCGCCTGGTATGCCGCCAAGCGCGAGCACGGCAAGGTCGTCCCGACATGGAACTACGTCCATGTTCAGGTGCGTGGCAGGGCGGTTGTCCATGATGATCCCACCTTCGTCCGGCCGCAGGTCGAGGCGTTGACGGCTGCGCATGAAACGGGGCGTGCCGAACCCTGGGCGGTGGATGACGCGCCGGAGCGTTTCATCGAGGCCCAGATGCGTGGCATCGTCGGCCTGGAAATCCCCATCGAGGCGATCTCCGGCAAGTTCAAGCTGAGCCAGAACCGCAGCGCGGATGACTATATGGGCGTTCAGGCTGGGCTGGCCGACGAGGCCGATGCCGCCGGGCCGGCGATGGCGGAATTCATCCGGCAGAAGCGCGGCTCGATCCTACCATGAGCGCGCCCAACGAGGCGCGCTACAAGATTGCCGCCGATAACCGCAAGGCCCGGTTCAATTTCGAGATTCTCGATACTTACGAGGCCGGCATCGTGCTGACCGGCACCGAGGTCAAATCCTTGCGCGGTGGCAAAGCGACGATCGGCGACAGCTATGCCGAGATCGACAATGGCGAAGTCTTTCTCGTCAACGCCTATATTCCCGAATATTTGCAGGCCAATCGCTTCAATCACCAGCCCAAACGCCCTCGCAAGCTGCTGCTGCAGAAGAAGCAGATGGCAAAGCTCGCCAATGGGGTCGAGCGGGAAGGTATGACCATCGTTCCGCTCAAGATCTACTTCAACGAGAAGGGGCGGGCGAAGGTGGAGATCGCGCTCGCGAAGGGCAAGAAGCTGCACGACAAGCGCGAGACCGAGAAGGCACGCGACTGGAAGCGCGAACAGGGCCGCCTGTTGCGCGATCGTGGCTGATCAGTCCAGCAACTTGCGGATATCCGCGAAGACATCACGGAACATGGCGGTTGTCAGCACGCCGGTGTTCGTATTGTAGCGCGAGCAGTGATAGCTCGATACCAGGTTTGTCCGCCCAGCGGGCTGGACGCGCCCGTGCACGAACGGCACTTTTGACGGCTTCTCACCAAGCGCGCGCACGGTCGAATCGTGGGCGATGCGCCCGAGAACGAGAATCGCGCGCAGGTTGGGCATTGCCGCGATGGTGGCCGACAGGTAATCGCGGCAAGTGTTGATCTCAGCCGGCACCGGCTTGTTTTCGGGCGGAACGCAGCGCACGGCGTTGGTGATCCGGCAATCGATGAGTTCGAGGCCATCGTCGGCCCGCTCGGCGTAGGTGCCGCGCGCGAAGCCGAATCCGGCTAGCGTTTCGTAGAGGAGATCGCCCGCGTAATCGCCCGTGAACGGGCGCCCGGTCGCATTGGCACCGCGAAGTCCCGGCGCAAGACCGACAATCAGCAACCGGGCCTTGGTCGAACCGAAAGAGGGAACCGGTGCGTTGTGCCAATCCGGCTCGCTCGCCCGCCACCCTTCGCGGAAGGCGACCAGACGGTTGCAGGCGGCGCAATCTCGCCCCGGTTCGCAGGAAGTCGGATTCACCTGTGCAGTGTCCCCCAACGGCGCGTCATCTTCAAGTCGAACGGCGCCCAAATCGCGGCAGGAGGCTTATTCCTCGTCCCGGTCGCGCGCCGGGCGGGCTGGCGCGGGGCGTTCGATGAACGCAGGCATGGCCGTGCGACCCTCAGGCTTGCTCTCGCCGGTGCGGACCTCGCGGGCAGGGCGCTCACCGGGGTCACGACCGATGCGCGACTGGAGATCGACGAGATCGAGGAACTGGTCGGCCTGCCGGCGGAGATCGTCGGCAATCATTGGCGGTTGTGTTGCGACAGTCGAGATCACCGTCACGCGGACGCCCTTACGCTGCATCGCCTCGACGAGGCTGCGGAAGTCGCCGTCACCCGAAAACAGCACCATGTGATTGATGAAGGGCGCGAGTTCCATCGCATCGATGGCCAGCTCGATATCCATGTTGCCCTTGACCTTGCGGCGCCCCATCGCATCGGTGAATTCCTTCACTGGCTTCGTTACGACAGCGTAACCGTTGTAATCGAGCCAGTCGATGAGCGGACGGATGGAGGAATATTCCTGATCCTCGATCATTGCCGTGTAATAAAAAGCTCTTACAAGGTAACCCTTTGAGTTATATTCTTTTAGAAGTCGACGATAATCGATATCGAAACCGAGAGTTCGCGATGTGGCATAAAGATTCGCTCCATCAATAAAGAGGGCGATGCGTTCACCGGTCAACATTTACTGTTTTTTCCTTAGGGGCCGGAAAGAGAGAGGAAAGAAATTTTCTTTCTGACTGTTTAGCGCAGGGGGCTGTTCGTGGAATGGTAGGCCCGTTTGATTTTCTCATTGTGTAAATGAGAAGTCGATCTAAAGCATTCAGAGAGATTTCGGCGATATATATATTTTTATAAAAACGGCAACAGCCTATTTTTTCGTTCGAGCTTTATAACACATTTTTCCAATAGCAGTACCGGAACGTCCCCCGGCAATCGGCTGTCCGCTCCATAAAAGCGCGACTTGAAGCCGCCATAAACATCGTGTATCAGCCAGAACTTCAATGGAATTTACGGCATTTTGAAGGAGCGCGTCTGACATGGCCCGCGTAACCGTCGAAGATTGCGTCGACAAGGTCGACAACCGGTTCGAGCTGGTGCTGCTGGCCAGCCACCGGGCGCGGATGCTGGCGAGCGGGGCATCCACGCTTGTTCCGCGCGATCGCGACAAGAATCCGGTCGTCGCACTGCGCGAGATTGCCGACGAACGCCTGTCGCCGGGTGATCTCAAGGAAGATTTCATCCACTCGCTGCAGAAGTTTGTCGAGGTCGATGAGCCGGAGCCGGAGGCGGTTCCGCGTCTGCCGGGTGCCCAGCCGCAGGTTGCGGTCTCGCAGGTCGATGACAGCGAAGTCGCCTTCGACCGTATGTCGGAGGAAGATCTGCTGCGTGGGCTCGATGGCCTCGTTCCTCCGACAGAATCGGACGACGACGACTGATTTTTGCATTTCTCCGGCGGAGCCTTGCGTTTCCTGCATTGCACCGGGACGATTTGCTGACATACTGAAAAAGGGCGGCGCGGAAATTCCGGCCGCCCTTTTTGATCTCCCGCCTGTGGTTTTGCCGTAGGCGATGTTCCGAGGCAGGTTCCGCGCGTCATGATGCGCCAATTCGAGCTGGTCGAGCGCGTCAAGCGCTATCATCCCGAAGCCAACGAGGACCTGCTCAACCGCGCCTATGTCTATGCGATGAAGGCACATGGCTCGCAGAAGCGGGCATCCGGCGACCCCTATTTCTCGCATCCGCTCGAAGTCGCCGCGATTCTGACCGACCTCCATGTCGACGACCAGACGATTGCCGCCGCGATTCTGCACGACACGATCGAGGATACGGGAACCACCCGCACCGATATCGAGGAGCGGTTCGGCGAGAATATCGCCCATCTTGTCGATGGCCTCACCAAGCTCAAGAAGCTCGATCTTGTTTCCAAGAAGGCGGCGCAGGCCGAAAACCTGCGCAAGCTGCTGCTCGCGGTGGCGGCGGACGTGCGCGTGCTGCTCGTCAAGCTGGCGGACCGGCTGCATAATATGCGGACCCTGCATTTCGTGCCGCCCGACAAGCGCGCGCGCATCGCCGAGGAAACGCTGGAGATCTATGCGCCGCTCGCCGGGCGCATCGGCATGCAGGACATGCGCGACGAGCTGGAGGACATCTGCTTCCGGGTGCTGATGCCCGATGCGCACCTGATGATGACCCAGCGGCTCCAGCGCTTGCGCGAACGCGCCGGTGGGCTGATCGAGCTGATCGAGAACGATCTCAAGGCCAAGCTCGCGGCGAACAACATCGACGGCGAGATCAAGGGGCGCGAGAAGCGCGTCTACTCCATCTGGCGCAAGATGGAGCGCAAAAGCATCTCCTTCGAGCAATTGTCGGACATCTTCGGTTTCCGCGTCGTCGTGACGCGGATCGACGATTGCTATCGCGCACTCGGGATCATCCACCGAGCCTGGCCGTTCGTGCCGGGCCGGTTCAAGGATTACATTTCGACCCCGAAGCAGAACGATTATCGCTCCGTACACACCACCGTTGTCGGGCCGAAGCACCAGCGCGTCGAACTTCAGATCCGCACGCGCGAGATGGACGAGGTTGCTGAGTTCGGTATCGCTGCCCACGCCGCTTACAAGGACGGCAAGATCAATGGCGAGGGCACTGAATCGAATGCCTATCGCTGGCTGCGCCGGACGATCGAACTTCTGGCGGAAGGCGACAACCCGGAAGAATTCCTCGAACACACGAAGCTCGAACTGTTTCAGGATCAGGTGTTCTGCTTCACGCCGAAAGGGCTGCTCATCGCCTTGCCGCGCAACGCGACGCCGATCGACTTTGCCTATGCGGTCCATACCGATATCGGCAACAACGCGGTCGGCTGCCGCATCAACGGGCGTAACTCGCCGCTGATGTCGGAGTTGCAGAACGGCGACGAGGTTGAGATCCTCACGACGGAGGGGCAGGTGCCACCTTCTGCCTGGGAGAGCCTGGTCGTGACCGGCAAGGCGCGCGCGGCGATCCGCCGGGCGACTCGCGAGGCCGTGCGGAAGCAGTTCTCCGGCCTCGGCCGCAAGATCGTAGAACGCGCCTTCGCACGCGCCAACAAAACCTTCTCCGAGGAGAAGCTGGTCGCGGCCCTGCCGCGCCTTGCGCGCGCCACGCTCGACGATGTGTTGACTGCCGTGGGGCGCGGCGAGATGTACTCCGGCGATGTCGTTAAGGCCGTATTCCCCGATTTCAAGGAGGATATCGGCAAGGGCGCGGCGCCGGGCGCAGGCGCCGGCTGGTTTGGTGTTTCCGGTGCCGACAAGCTCAAATTCAAGGTGCCGGGGCAGGAAAATGCCGGTTCCTCGATCCCGATCCGCGGACTCTCGGACGATCTTCCGGTGAGTTTCTCGCCGGAGGGCGGCGCGGTGCCGGGCGATCGCATTGTCGGCATCCTGACGCCGGGCGAGGGGATCACGATTTACCCGATCCAGTCCCCGGCGCTGATGGCCTATGACGAGGAGCCTTGGCGCTGGCTCGACGTGCGTTGGGACGTGGACGAGCACGACCCGCGCCGCTTCGGTGCGCAACTCGTGGTCTCGGTCATCAACGAGCCGGGCAGTCTTGCCGAGATCGCTCGCGTCATCGCCGATACGGATGCCAACATCGACAATATCGCCATGCGCGCGAAAACGGCGGACTTTCGCGAGATGCTGATCGATGTCGAGGTCTGGGATCTCAAGCATCTAACCGCAATCATGTCGGAACTGCGCGCCAAGCCGATGGTCGCGAACGTCGAGCGTGTTGTCGGGTGAGGCGAGGTTGCCGACAATTTGTCATATGCGCGACAGGGCAAACCCGGACCCCGTGATTTCATGGCCATCTGACCTCTTGCCCGCTTCCGGAGCTGCCATGTCTCGTCCCTCGATTCTTCCACCCGATATCCACGAACGCATGTCTGGCCTCGAAACGCTTCAGGCCATTGTCGAAGGACGCCTGCCAGGCCCGCCGATTGGCGTGACGCTGAACTTCCGCCTCGCCTCGGTTTCGGAAGGGGAGGCAGTGTTTGAAGGCTCCCCCGGCGAGGAAAGCTACAACCCCATTGGCTCGATCCACGGCGGTTGGGCGGCGACAATCCTTGATTCCGCGCTCGCTTGCTGCGTCCACACGACGCTGGAAAAGGGTGAGCGCTACACCAGCGTCGAGATGAAGGTGAGCTTCGTCCGCCCGATTTTTCCGGGCAAGCCGGGCCGCCTTGTCTGCCGGGGGCGCGTCATCAACCGGGGTCGCACGCTGGCCTTCAGCGAGGCCACTCTTGTCGATGAGGCCGGGAAGGTTTACGCGCATGGAACGGAAACCTGCATGATTTTCCCGAAAGCCGGGAGTAACGGAGCCTGACATGACGCGCGATGAGGTGCTGGACGTTTTCCGCAAGGCCGGGGCCTTGCTCGAAGGGCATTTCATCCTCTCGTCAGGCCGCCGGTCCGGTTTCTTCATCCAGAAGATGCGCGTCTTTGAGAGCCCCGCGCTGACCGAACAGCTCTGCCGGGCGCTCGGCGAGAAGATCAGAGCCCGTTTCGGCACGGTCGATGTCGTGGTCTCGCCGGCCATCGGCGGGATCGTGCCGGGCTACGAGATCGCCCGCGCACTCGGCGCTCGCGCCCTCTTCGTTGAGCGCGAGGATGGCTATTTCCAGCTTCGGCGCGGGTTCGAGATCAGCGCGGGCGAAAAGGTTATCGTGATCGAGGATATCGTCACGACCGGCCTGTCCGCCCGGGAATGCCTCAACAGCCTCGCCGACCAGCCGGGGGAGATCGTCGGCGCCGCCTGCTTGATCGACCGTTCGGGTGGCAAGGTCGATCTCGGCGTGCCGCTCGTCGCGCTGTGCGAATTCGCCGTGCCGGATTACGATCCGCGCGAACTGCCGCCGGAACTCGCGGCGCTGCCGCCGACCAAGCCCGGCAGCCGGGGCATTCAGGGTGTGAAGGGTTGACCATGACGACGCGCATCAGGCTTGGCGTCAACATCGACCATGTCGCGACCGTGCGGAACGCGCGCGGCGGTGCACGGCCCGATCCGGTGCGCGCGGCCCTGCTCGCGATCGATGCGGGGGCGGATGGCATCACCGCGCATCTGCGCGAGGATCGCCGCCATGTCCGCGACGAGGATATGGCGCGGCTCAAGGCCGGTATCTCGAAGCCGCTGAACTATGAGATGGCCGCAACACCGGAGATGCTGGAAATCGCGCGCCGTATCCGGCCGCACGCCTGCTGCCTCGTGCCGGAAAAACGCGAGGAGCGCACCACCGAGGGGGGGCTCGATGTCGTCGGCCAGCAGGCGGCGCTGCGCCCCTTCATCGCCGAGTTGAAGGCGGTCGGCATCCGCGTCTCGCTCTTCATCGAGCCGGACCGCGCGCCGATCGAGATGGCGAAGATGCTTGGAGCCGATATCGTCGAACTCCACACCGGCACCTGGTGCCACGCGGTCGAAGCCGGGCGGACGAACAAGGCCGAGGCGGAGTTCCAGCGCCTGAAAGTTGGCGCGGCCACCGCTGCCGCCGTCGGGCTGGAAGTTCACGCCGGTCACGGGCTCGATTACGAAACGGCGGAGTATCTCGCGTCCGTACCCGAGTTTGTCGAGTTCAACATTGGCCATTTCCTGATGGGCGAGGCGATCTTCGTCGGCCTCAGCGAGGCGATCCTCACCATGCACGTCGCGATGGACCGGGGCAGGAATACTCAACGATGATCGTTGGGATCGGCGCCGATCTCTGCAACATCGACCGTATCGCCGAGACGCTGGAACGCTTCGGCGAGCGGTTTATCGAACGTGTCTTCACCGAAACTGAGCGTGTCCGTTCCGAAAAACGTGTCGAACGTGCGGCGAGCTACGCCAAACGCTTCGCAGCCAAGGAGGCCTGCGCCAAGGCGCTCGGCACCGGCATGCGGATGGGAACCGCTTGGCGCGAGATGGGTGTGGTGAATCTGAGGTCAGGTCGGCCGACGATGGAATTGACCGGCGGTGCCGCCAGGCGCCTCGCGGCCATCACCCCGTCGGGACATCGAACGGTGATTCATCTCACCATCACCGACGACAAGCCGTTCGCGCAGGCGTTTGTCGTGATAGAGGCCTTGCCGCTCGCGTGATCGCGACGAGCGCCACGCCATAACCCGGAATTCCGCCGCATTGCTCTTGTCAAACCGCGCCTGTATAGGCTTTGCCGGGGTGTATCTTCCGGTCGGGCTGGCGCTGAACCGCTCCAGGGTGCGGGCAGCTCACGGAGACAATTCGGAATGGCGATGGACAATTTGCAGGAACAGGCCAAGGCAGGCGCGGACAAGGGCAGCTTTGGCGAAACCATTCGCGTAATCATCGAGGCGCTACTGATCGCGCTGGTGATCCGCACCTTCGCGTTTCAGCCCTTCAACATTCCCTCCGGTTCGCTGATCCCGACGCTGCTGGTGGGCGATTACCTGTTCGTCTCGAAATACGCTTACGGCTATTCGAAGCATTCCTTCCCGTTCTCGGCAGTGCCGATCAATGGCCGCATCTGGGGTTCGGAACCCAAGCGCGGCGATATCGCCGTTTTCAAGCTCCCGCGCGACGGCGAAACCGACTACATCAAGCGCGTCATCGGCCTGCCGGGGGATCGCGTGCAGGTGCTCGACGGGCACCTGCGCATCAACGGTGTGCCGGTGAAGAAGGTTGCCGCCGAACCCATGACCACGGTCGATGCCTTCGGACGGCTGGTCAAGGTGCCGCAATACACCGAAACCCTGCCGAATGGCGTAACCTATCACGTCATCGAGCGCGAGGGGGACCGCTCTTACTGGGACAACACGGTCGAATACCTCGTCCCGCCCGGCCATTACTTCATGATGGGCGACAACCGCGACAACTCGACCGACAGTCGCGATCAGTCCGCTAACGGTGTCGGCTTCGTGCCTTACGAGAATTTCGTCGGCCGCGCCGAAATGATCTTCTTCTCGATCGACGAGGGCGCCCGCCCCTGGGAAATCTGGAAATGGCCGACCGAGGCACGTTGGGGCCGCATCTTCCAGAAGGTCCGTTGATGGACGGGAAGAGCGACGAGCTGGCGCGGCTCGAAGCGCGGCTCGGCCATCGCTTTTCAGACCGCGCCTGGCTGGAAGAGGCGGTGACGCATGTCAGCGCCGGCGCGAGTGGCAAGAGCTACCAGCGCCTCGAATTCCTCGGCGACCGGGTGCTCGGTGTCATCGTCTCCACCATGCTGTTCGAAGCCTTCCCGGAAGCACCGGAAGGCGAACTCTCGAAGCGCCTCGCGGACCTCGTCCGCAAGGAGAGCTGCGCGGCGGTCGCGCGGGAATGGCATCTTGGCGATTTCCTGCGCCTCGGGGAGGGCGAACGCCGCACCGGCGCGAAGAAGCGTGACGCCATTCTCGGCGATGCCTGCGAGGCGGTGATCGGCGCCATCTACCGCGATGGTGGGCTTGAAGCCGCCGACAAGGTAATCCGCGCCAATTGGACGACACGGATGCATGCGCCACTTGTTGTGCCCAAGGACGCGAAGACCATGCTGCAGGAGATCGTGCAGGCGCGCGGGCTTCCGGTCCCGGCCTATCGCGATGTCAGCCGCAAGGGGCCGGATCACGCGCCGGAATTCGAGATTGCGGTGCATGTGAGGGGTGAAGCAGAAATCACGGGCACAGGCCCTTCCAAGCGCCATGCGGAGCGCGCGGCGGCGGAAGCCTGGCTGCGCCGCGCGGGGCTTTGGAACAACGACGCGGTGCCGGCACCTTCGAAAGAGAGAACATGAGCGACGAGAACGCTTCCACGCCAACCCGCTGCGGCTTCGTCGCGCTCATCGGCGTGCCCAACGCCGGAAAATCGACGCTCCTCAACGCGCTGGTCGGCGCCAAGGTGTCGATCGTCAGCCGCAAGGTGCAGACGACGCGAACCCAGGTGCGCGGCATCGCGATGGCGGGGGCAACGCAGGTCGTCTTCGTCGATACGCCCGGCATCTTCACCCCCAAACGCCGGCTCGAAAAGGCGATGGTGACGAGCGCCTGGGGCGGGGCGGCGGATGCCGATATCGTCGGCCTGCTGGTCGATGTGACGCGGGTGGACGAGGAGGAGCAGGAGGCGCTGCTGATCCAGCTTGCCGAGGTGCGCCAGCCGAAATTCCTGATTCTCAACAAGATTGATCTTGTCCCGCACGAGAAGTTGCTCGCGCTGGCCGACAGCCTTAACAAGCGCATCCCGTTCGAGGCGACTTTCATGGTGTCGGCACTGCGCGGGCACGGCGTGCCGCGCATTCTCGAATGGCTCGCCGACAAGCTGCCGACCGGGCCGTGGCTCTACCCGGAGGACGAGATCTCGGATGCGCCGCTGCGCTTCCTTGCCGCCGAGATCACGCGCGAGAAGATGTTCGAACGCCTGCACGACGAATTACCCTACCGCTCCACGGTCGAGACCGACAAATGGACGGTGATGAAGAACGGCGACGTGCGCATCGACCAGACCATTTTCGTGGAGCGTGAAAGCCAGCGCAAGATCGTGCTGGGCGAGGGGGGCAAGACGATCAAGTCCATTGGTTCGGCCGCGCGCAAGGACATCGGCGAGGCCGCCGAAGCGAAGGTGCATCTCTTCCTGTTCGTCAAGGTGCGCGAGAACTGGACCGACGATCCCGAGCGCTATCGCGAAATGGGGCTGGAATTTCCACGCGAAGGCAGGAAATAATCCGGCGCGGATGCCGGAGCGACGCGGATGGAATGGCAGGATCAGGGCCTGGTGCTTTCGACCCGTCGTCACGGGGAGCGCGACGCCATCCTCGAAGTGATGACGGCGGAACATGGCCGCCATCTCGGGTTGGTTCGCGGCGGCCGGTCCTCGCGGCAGGCGCCGGCGCTCCAGCCCGGCAACCGGGTGCAGCTTACTTGGCGCGCCCGGCTGGAGGATCATCTCGGCCACTTCACCGCCGAGACGCTTGAAAGCCGCGCCGGTCTGGTGTTGACCGACGCGCTTGCGCTTCAGGCCGTGACTCACCTCGCGTTGTTGATACGGCTCCTGCCCGAGCGCTCGCCGCACCATATGATTTACGAAGCGGCGGACGCGATTTGCGCCCTCCTCGACCGGACGGATCTGCTCGGGCCGGTCCTTGTTCGCTTCGAATTGCTCATCCTGTCCGATCTTGGTTTCGGTCTTGATCTGTCGTGTTGCGCCGCAACGGGAACCGGTGAGAACCTCATCTATGTCTCCCCGAAATCCGGACGGGCGGTCTCGGCGGAGGCGGGGCAGCCCTGGGCGGACAAGATGCTGAAATTGCCGGGTTTTTTACTTCGCGATGTCCGCCCGCGCGCTGAGCCTGACGAAGTTGTCGCCGATGGTTTTGCCCTCACCGGATACTTTCTGGAACGGCACCTCTTCGAGCCGCGCGGTCTCGGCCATGCCGGCGGGCGGGCACAGATGATCGCAAACCTTCTGTCACGGCTGCGGAATGATGAGGCGACTCGAACTTAAGGAAAGTCTTATGTTCCGTAAAATGGCTCAACCGTTGATTAATGACACTTCCTAGGCATTTTTTTGGACTTACGCGGTAAGACGGCAGTGAAGGGACTAGACCATGTCGTCATTCCGCATCACGCAGGGTGCCCGTTCAAGAATTGAAACGGCCCTGACCGTCCTCCGGAAATTCACCCGTGCCAAGGGGGGAGCGACGGTGGTTACCCTGTCGCTGGCAATGCCGGTAGTGATAGGTGCCGGCGCTTTCGCTGTTGACTATTCGTCCGTCACCAGCACGGCAAACCGCCTGCAGGGCGTGATTGACAGCGCCGCGATTTCGGTCGCGCGGGAAATGACGATCTCGCCGATGACGGCGATCCGCGCGCAGGATTTGGCGCAGCGCTTCGTCGCCGCCAATATTCCCGCCAACACGCCCTATGCGATCACCGTGCAGGCGGCTCTGATCGAGAACAACATGGCCGTCGAGGTGCGTGGCACGCAGCAGCCCTACACACCTTTCGGCCTGCTCGAACGCTTTGCCGACGTTCAGACCGTCTCGGCCCGTGCGGTGGCCCGCGTCACGGCTTCTTCCAGCAACGCCAAGCTCTGCATGCTGTCGCTGGGCGACAAGATCAATGGCGGGATCTATCTCCACAACGGTTCGAAGATCACCGCGCCGGGCTGCATCATCCAGTCGAACTCGACCAGCAAATTCGGTGTGATCATCAATCAGGGTTCGGTCATCAAGACGAACCTGATCTGCTCGCGCGGTGGGATCAAGAACCAGTCCTCGACGGTGGATGGGCCGATAGTGCAGGACTGCCCGTCGCTCAATGATCCGCTGGCCAGCAAGGCCGAACCGGTGCCTTCGCTTGTCTGCGCCGGCACCAAGCTGAGCTACAAGACCGGCAATATCACCCTCAATCCGGGCACGTATTGCGAAGGCCTGACAATCGACAAGACCGCGAAAGTCACGTTCAACCCCGGCGTCTATCACTTCAAGGACGGGCCATTGATCGTGAGAAAGGATGCCGAGATTGTCGGAAATGGCGTGACCTTCATGTTCCGCGGCAAGGATGCCTATTTCCGCTTCCTCGACAATTCGGCGATCAGCCTGACGGCGCCTTCTTCCGGGGCGACGGCCGGGATGTTGCTGTGGGAATCGACCCAGTTCCTGCCTGGCACTGGCGCCTGGTGGAACGGCGGTTGCGCGGGCAACTCGTCAGATGATGATGATGACAAGGGGGTGACCTGTGATCCGACAGGGAGCCTGATGGTCAAGGGCAAGAAGACGAACGAAAACCACATCAACTCAAATCGCGCCCGCACGCTGACCGGGACGATCTATCTCAAGCGATCGGTGCTGTTGATCGACTCCGCCCTTCCGGTAGCCGATCTTTCGCCCTACACCCTGCTGGTGGCCAACAAGGTTGACCTCTTTGACGGCCCGAACCTGACGCTGAACTCCGATTATTCCAAGACGACTGTTCCCGTTCCGCCGGGCATGACGGCGTTCGGCGGCACGCAGTTGCGGCTCGGCTACTGACCGGGCGGGAGGTTCCGGCGCCTTACCGGAACATCTGCGACATCGAGATCATCATGTTGTATTCGTTGACGATCCAGGTCGTGCCCTGGCCGCGGGCACGGCGCGCGTCGCCACGGGCACGCTGAAGCTCTTCCTCGTATTCGCGCAGCTTGCCCAGAAGGCTGCCCGGCCGGTCCCGCATCGTGGCACCGGAATCCGGGTTGGCGCGCATGAAATCGTCGAACTCCCGCACCACCTTGCCATATTCCGCGACCGCGCTGGAGAATGCGGGCATGTCGACGATCGGGTTCTCGCGGTTCGGCAGCAGGTCCATCGCCTGCCGGGCCGCGATCTGCACGCGCTTCATCTGCCAGCGAGCCTTCCGGCCTTCCTCCATCTCGATCGCCGCCAGCTCGAGTTCGGCGACGCGCCCGGCGAAAAGCTTCATGAGCTGGCGCGTATTGACGTCCTCCTTGAGGAACTCGCGCGCGGCCGGCACCAGCCTGGCGTGGAGTTCCCGCCCTTCCGCCATGTTGTCGCTCTTGTAGTCCTTGCGCTCGTAGTAGCGCTCGGCGCGGTCGATCAGCGGCGCGAGTGTCTCGTAGGCACCGACGAAACGCTCGATCGCCCGGTCGAGTTCATCGACCTTAGGCGCCTTGCCGGCCGCATCGAGCGCCTTCTGGATCTCGGAGCGGACGTCGTAGAGGCTGTAGAGCCCGTAGGTGATATAACGCTCGCGCCCGGTGGGCCCTTTCTCGACATTCACCCAGCTCGTGTAGCGCTCCCATGACTGCTTGGCGCGCATCGTGCGGTTCAGCAGGCCGATGTAGGCGTTGTTCTTGGCGATCAGCGCGTTGAGTTCCGCCCGCTTGTCGGCGGGGAGCGGCGTTTGCGCGTTCGCCGGGAAGAGGGGGGCGGCGAAGGTGGTTGTTACAAGGGCGGCGAGAACGAAGCGGCGCGTCGTCATGGCGATCTCCAAGGGGGTGGCCGTCGCGGGGATAGCCGCACGGCGTGGGGGCCAGATGCAACAGCAGGCGAAGCGGAGCGGTGCATTATCGCACAGGTCGGCGCCTCTGCCACCGCCCTTCCCGGCTGCGGGACTGAAGGGCAGGGGAAAAACTACCCCCGCCGGAGCCGGGTGCTTGTCGCGACTCATCCGCTCGGCTAATCGGAAAGCATGGGAAAACCGGTCGATCCACCCGAAGAAACGGGCGCGGAAGTCGTTGCGCTCAGGGATGCGCTTGAAGAACGCTACCTCGCCTATGCGCTATCCACCATCATGCATCGCGCCCTGCCGGATGCGCGCGACGGGTTGAAGCCTGTCCATCGCCGGCTGCTGTTCGCCATGCGGATGCTCAAGCTCGATCCCGGTCAGGCATTCAAGAAATGCGCCCGCGTCGTCGGCGATGTCATCGGCAAGTATCACCCGCATGGCGACCAGGCTGTCTATGACGCGATGGTGCGCCTCGCGCAGGACTTCGCGCAGCGCTATCCGCTGGTGGAAGGGCAGGGCAACTTCGGCAATATCGACGGCGATAACGCCGCTGCCTACCGCTACACCGAGGCGCGGCTGACCGAGGTCGCGCGGCTTATCCTCGACGGGATCGACGAGGATGCCGTCGATTTCCGCCCCACCTACAACGGCGAGGACGAGGAGCCGGTCGTGCTCCCCGGCGCCTTCCCGAACCTGCTTGCCAACGGCTCGCAGGGCATCGCGGTTGGCATGGCGACCTCTATCCCGCCGCATAACGCCGCCGAGCTGTGCGGTGCGGCCATCGCGCTGATCGATGACGCGAACGCCAGCCTCGAAACCCTGATGAGCCATGTGCCGGGACCGGATTTCCCGACGGGGGGCATCATCGTCGAGCCACGATCCTCGCTCGCGGAGATGTATCGCACCGGGCGCGGCTCGGTGCGCACCCGAGCCCGCTGGCACAAGGAAGATACGGGCCGGGGTTCGTATGTCGTCGTCATCACGGAAATTCCCTACAACGTCCAGAAGTCGCGGCTGATCGAGAAGATCGCCGAGCTTCTCAACGAGAAGAAGCTGCCGCTCCTCGCCGATGTGCGGGATGAATCGGCCGAGGACATCCGCGTCGTGCTGGAGCCACGCGCCCGCACGGTCGAGGCTGAACTCCTGATGGAGGCGCTCTTCAAGCTCACCGAGCTGGAAAGTCGTTTCTCCGTCAACATGAACGTGCTGATCGACGGCAAGGTGCCGAAGGTCGTGGGCCTGGCCGAGATGCTCAAGGCCTGGCTCGGTCATCGCCGCGAAGTGCTGGTGCGCCGTTCGCGTCACCGGCTCGGCAAGATCGATGCGCGGCTCGAAATCCTCGGCGGTCTCATTATCGCCTTCCTCAACCTCGACGAGGTGATCCGCATCATCCGCGAGGAGGATGAACCCAAACCCGTCCTCATGAAGCGCTTCGAGATCACGGACATCCAGGCCAATGCCATTCTCGACACGCGCCTGCGCCAACTCCGCAAACTGGAGGAGATGGAACTCCGCCGCGAGCACGACGAACTGACCAAAGAGAAGGCTCAGATCGAGGCCTTGCTCGCCTCCGAGGCCAAGCAGTGGAAGACCGTACGCTGGGAGATCGGCGAGGTTGCCAAGACCTTCTCGAAGGAGACCCCGCTCGGCAAGCGACGCTCGGACTTCGGTGAAGTCGGCGAGGTTGCTGTCGATGTCGCGGAAGCACTTATCGAACGCGAGCCGATCACGGTTGTTGTCACGCAGAAGGGCTGGATCCGTGCGCTCAAGGGGCACGGCGTCGATCTTACGAATCTTCAATTCAAGGGCGACGACGGCCTTGCCTTCGCCTTCACCACCGAAACGACGGCGAAGGTGCTGCTTCTTTCCTCGGACGGCAAGGCCTTCACGCTCGACGCCTCCAAGCTTCCCGGCGGGCGGGGCTTCGGCGAGCCGATCCGCCTTATGGTCGATCTCGACGCAGAGGCGGAGATCATGGCCGCCTTCCCGTATAGCACCGGCACGAAGCGTCTCGTCGCGGCGCGGGATGCACGTGGCTTCATCGTTGCTGACGATGATCTGATCGCCACCACCCGCAAGGGCCGACAGGTGATGAACCTCGATGATGCACGGCTCTGGCGTGTTGTTCCGGTCGAGGGCGACATGGTTGCGGTCGTGGGCGAGAACCGCAAACTGCTTGCCTTCCCGCTCGCCGAGATGCCGGAGATGCCACGCGGCAAGGGCGTGCGCATCCAGCGCTACAAGGAAGGCGGGCTTGCGGACATCAAGACCTTTGCGGCCGCGGCCGGCCTCACCTGGCAGGACAGTTCAGGCCGCGCCTTCACGCTGAAGGGTGAGGATCTGACCGAGTGGCTCGGCCATCGCGCGGAAGCCGGCCGCCTGCCGCCCAAAGGGTTCCCCCGCTCTAACCGCTTCACGGGCTGACATGCGAACTCTTATTGCGTTGATGCAATAAATTTCTCGTGATATGTCGTTGAACTTTGCGGTTTCGCATCCAGATCTCCCTCATCTGGTTTTCAACACGAGGGAGTTTCTCATGGCCACAGTCGCCATTGCCTATCATTCCGGTTATGGCCATACGGCCGCGCTGGCCGATCAGGTCGCCGCGGGCGTCAAGCGTGCAGGGGGCTCGGCTGAAATCGTCAAGCTCGAAGGCGCGGAGCAGGATTTCACGGCCGCGCTCGAGACGGTCACCAAGGCAGATGCCGTGATCTTCGGTTCGCCCACCTACATGGGTGACGTCTCGGTGCCGCTGCGCGCCTTCTTCGTGGCGTCCTCGAAAATCTGGTTCACGCAAGGCTGGAAGGACAAGCTGGCGGCGGGTTTTACCGTGGGCGCGACCTTCGGCGGCAACAAGGATCACACGATCGGCTCGATGTGGGTGCTGGCGATGCAGCACGGCATGCTCTGGGCCGGTCCGGGCGTGCCGAATGCCCAGATCAATCGCAACACCGATGCCGGCACCACCGTGCCGAACCGTATCGGCTCGGCGCTCGGTGTCGTTACGCAAGCAGACAACGGCGCGCCGGACGTAACCCCGCCGGAGGGGGATCGCGAGTTTGCGCGTCTCCTCGGCGAGCGCATCGCGAAGCTCGCAGCCAAGCTAAGGTAGTTTCGCGCGGGTAACCACAATCCCGGGTGCCCGGGATTGCCGGGCGCGAAGAGCAGCGCCATGTTGATGCGGCCGGCGCGATCACCCGGCCGCAATTCCCGGAGACGACCATGGAACGCCCGCGCCTTCTCTATTTCGCCGATACCATGTGCTCGTGGTGCTATGGCTTCGCACCGGAGATGGCCACCGTCCTCGAGGTTATGGGCGATCGGGCGGAGATGATCCTCTTTTCTGGCGGGCTCCGTCCCTTCCAGAAGGAGCCGATGCCGCCCGATCTCCGCGAGAAGCTGCGTGGCGCCTATGAGCGGATCGCTTCGATCACCGGACGGAGCTTCGCGCCGGCCTGGTTCTCGCGGCCCGATTTCGTCTACGACAGCGAGCCGGCCTCGCGCGCGGTCGTCACCATGCGCCATCTCGCTCCCGGCCGGGAGTATGCGTTCATGAGCGTGATCCAGAAGGCCTTCTATGCCGATGGCGAGGATATCACGCAGGCCACGGTTCTCGCGCGGCACGCGCCGGCTTTCGGCGTGAGCGAGACTGACTTCCTCGCTGCCTTCGAAAGCGAGGCGATGAAGAACGACACGCTGGGAGACTTTCGTGTCGCCCAGCAGTTCGGGGTCAGTGGCTTCCCCACACTGGTTCTGCATCGGGCGGGCGAGGACGGCAGGGACGAGTTCGTCCTCATCGCGCAGGGCTATTCGAAGGCCGCAGCCGTCATCGAACGGCTGGAGGCCGGTATTGCCGGAGCGCCTGCAGCCTGACTCTCCGCAAGAACTTGAAGAGCCGGATTCGATCTCTCAGTTCGGTGGCCGGTTTTGATGAAACATCATGGGGTTGCGCTGCCGGATTGAATCGGGTCCGCAGGATGTTTCAGGCTTCGACCCTGTCCCAGCCGATCATGCCGAGGCGTTCCTGCGGCAGGAAGCGCGCCTTGTAATCCATCTTCCGCGACCCCTCGACCCAATAGCCGAGATAGAGGTAGGGCAGGCCGAATTCGCGCGTCTTGGCGATATGGTCGAGGATGAGGAAGGTGCCGAGCGAACGCGCCGGCATATCCGGATCGTAGAAGGAATAGACCATCGACACTCCATCCGAGAGGATGTCGATCAGCGCGACCGCGACGAGTTCGTCGGTTTCGTCCGGCGCGGTTGCCGGCCGACGATACTCGACGAGACGGGTCTCGACATGGCTATCCTCGATCATCGAGGCATAGTCGAGCACGTTCATGTCCGCCATGCCGCCGTCGGCGTGACGGCGATCGAGATAGCGGCGGAAGAGACCATATTGCTCGGCGTTTGGCTTGGCCGGAACGATGGTCGATTTCAGGTCGGCATTGGTGGCGATGACGCGGCGGAACCCGCGCGAAGGGGCAAAGTCGGCCGTGACCACCCGGACGGAGACACAGGCACGACAACCGTCGCACGCCGGGCGATAGGCAATGGATTGCGAGCGGCGGAAGCCGCCTTGTGTCAGGATTTCGTTGAGCTGGAGTGCGCGCTTGCCGACGAGGTGGGTAAAAACCTTCCGCTCCACCCGCCCCGGCAGGTAGGGGCAGGGCGCAGGCGATGTGAGGAAGAATTGCGGCGTATTCCGCGGCTGTTCCGTCATGAAGGCCGTGTCCGATCCGGATTCGCGTCTGGCTCCTTGCGGATATAGTTTCCCAATCGTCCGGCCACCACAAGAGGTCCCCGCGTCATCCCGCCGGAAGAATGACCCCGTTTGCGTCGATGCGGCGCGGCGAATAGCCGTCCACGCCGAGCTGCCGGACGATCTCCGCCGCGTGTTCCGCATTGCGGGCCTCGATCGTGACATCGAGCGAGACGCCTTTCGCCGGGACGGAAAGGAAGGTCCGGCGGTGCGTAACCTCGAGAATGTTCGCGCCGAGTTCGCCGAGGCGGGTCGCGACCCGCCCGAGGAAGCCGGGGCGATCCTCGCCGGTGAGGCGGAAGGAGACGATGCGCTCGCGCCGTTCAAGTTCGCGCACCATGATCGAGGCGAGGATGCGTGCGTCGATGTTCCCACCGCACAGGATGAGTCCGACACGCTTGCCGCGAAAGCGTTCGGGACGATGGATCAATGCGGCAAGCCCGGCCGCCCCGGCACCTTCCGCCATCGACCGCTCGTGATTGGCGAAGGCATCCACCGCGCGTTCGATCGCGCTTTCGGGCACGACGATGTGATCCGCGACGAGTTCCCGCACGACGGGAAGGGTCTTCGAGCCGACGTATTTGACCGCGATGCCCTCCGCGAGCGTCGGCCCGCCGATCGGCAGGTTGTCGCCGGTCAGGGCGTTGTGGAAGGAAGCGTAATTCTCCACCTCGACGCCGATGATCTCGGTTCTGGGCGAGAGCGCCTTGAAAGCGATAGCGTTGCCGGCGATCAACCCGCCGCCCCCCATAGGGATGACGACAATATCGAGTTCCGGTCCGTCCTCCACCATTTCAAGGGCGATGGTGCCTTGCCCGGCCATGATGTCGGCATCGTCGAAGGGATGGACGAGTTCGAGCCCGTTCTGCGCGATCTCCCGCTCGACGCGCTCCTGCGATTCCGCGAGCGTCGCGCCTTCGAGAATGACCTTCGCGCCGAAGCGGGCGGTATTCTCGACTTTAACGTATGGCGTCCCGACCGGCATGACGATGGTGGCAGGGATGCCGAGGCGGGCGGCGTGGTAGGCGACGGCCTGTGCATGATTGCCGGCGGACATCGCGATCACGCCGCGCCGGCGAGCATCGGCATCGAGCCGCGAGAGCTTCACATAGGCGCCGCGCGATTTGAAGGCGCCGGTCGCCTGCATGTTCTCGTACTTTACGTGGCACTCCGCGCCGGTAAGCGCCGAGAGGCGCGCGGAGGGGAAGAACGGCGTGCGCAGGACCTGCCCCTCGAGCAGGCGCGCAGCTTCGCGGATATCGTCGATCGAGACAGCGAAAGGGGTCTTGTTGGTCATTGTTGTTTCCTGTCGTTGGCACCGGCGATACCGAAAAAGCCCTCCGGCCTCAAGATCAGGAACAGCGTCAGGGCGGCGAATGAGACGAGTTCCCACTGTGCGATCGGTTGAAGCGCGCTCCAGATTCCTTGTGCGACAGCGATGGCTGCAGCGCCCAGGACGGCGCCCTTGAGCGAACCGATGCCCCCGAGGATGGCCGCGATCAGAGCCGTGAGGCCGAGCATCGTGCCACCTGAAAACGGCATCCCGCCATAATTGAGCGTGACGCTCGCGCCCGCGAGCCCGGCGAGAGCGGTAGCCAGTGCGCTCGCGCCGATCAGCACGCGCCGGTCGCCGATGCCGATGAGGCTTGCCGCCAGCGGATCGTCCGCGCTCGCGCGCCAGGCGCGACCGAACCGGCTCCATCGCATGAACGCCAGCACGCCGATCACCGCTGCCCAATCGAACGCGGCGGTGACTATAAGCCGCAGATGTGCCGTGACCTCGAACCCCTCGGCTCCGGCGATGAGGATCGGCGCGGGATCGACCGGTGGCAGCCATATCGTTCCCGATCCCTGCGCGAGCCGCAGGCCTTCCTGCACCGCAACCATCAGCCCCACGCCGGCGACGATGATGGGTTGACCGGAATTCTCCGCGCGGGCATGCGCCATCAGTGCCCCCCCCGAAAGCGGATGAAGGATGGCCCCACCGACCGCTGCGCCGGCGAGCGCCGTGAGGGTCGCGACGAGGATCAGCGCGAACCCGGCATTCAATGCAGGGTTTGGCATGCCGAACGCAACGGAAACGAGAATACCCAGCGCCGTCGCGACCCCGCCAACGGCCGCAAACTCGCCGAATGCGAGATTGATTCTGCCGACCAGCCCGTAGATTAGCGCCGTCGCCAGCGCGAGCAGCGCGAGAATGCCAGCTCGGGGCAGGGTGTTGATGACATGTTGGAGCGCGACCGCCGCGCCGCGTGAAACCTCGAACCAGGGTTCGGCATCGACCGGCGCGCCCGGATCGGCGGCGACCGCATCCTGCGTTTCAAGCCAGCCGAACTTCAGGAAGTAGAAGCTGGCCTCGCCTAGTCCCACGCCATCGACCAGCACCGCAACGAGATCCCGCTTCGCGGCGGAATACCCAACCCCACCAAACCGGCAGGTGAGGAGATGCGCGCGCATGTCGTTCCGTTCCATGCGGAATGCGACATGGACCGACTTGCCGCCGCCCGCCTCGCTGCCCGTGACGCGGATGCCGTCATCCTGCGGGAACAGCGCCGGGACCAGCATCCGGCAAAGCCGCGCCTGTTCGGCGTCGGCCCAGAGACCGGGGCCGTGCCGCACCGCCATCACCAACGCGACGAAAGCCGCCACGACCAGCGAAAGGATGGTGAAAGGCAACCCGGTGGTGCGGGACCTTGAGCGCGGCGTGCTCATGACATGGCGTCAGTTCTGCGCCTTGAGCCAGCGCGCCATGCGTGGCGCGAAATAGGTCAGGATTCCATCTGCCCCGGCCCGCTTGAAAGCCGTCAACGTTTCGACCATCGCCTTTTCCGGGTCGATCATACCTTGTGCCGCGGCCGCCATGATCATCGCGTATTCTCCGGACACCTGATAGACGAAGGTCGGCACACCAAGCGTCGATTTCACGCGGTGGACGATGTCGAGATAGGGAAGGCCAGGCTTCACCATCACCATGTCCGCGCCCTCCGAAACGTCGAGCTCTGCCTCCATCAGCGCTTCGGTGCCGTTGGCGAAATCCATCTGGTAGGTTTTCTTGTCGCCCGAGAGCGTGCCCGACGAGCCCACCGCGTCGCGGAACGGGCCATAATAGGCCGACGCGTATTTCGCCGAATAGGCCATGATCTGCACATCGGTGAAGCCGTTGGCGTCGAGCGCATCGCGGATCGCGCCGACGCGCCCGTCCATCATATCCGACGGCGCGATGACATCGGCCCCCGCGCCAGCCTGGATCACGGCCTGCTGGGTGAGGATCGCGACGGTCTCGTCGTTTAGGATGCGACCATTCTCGAGAATGCCGTCATGCCCGTGGCTGGTGTAGGGGTCGAGCGCGACATCGGTGATGAGGCCGATATCAGGCACGGCTGCCTTGATCGCGCGGAGCGCCCGGCAGGTCAGATTGTCCGGGTTGAGCGCTTCGCTCCCCATCTCGTCGCGTAGCGAAGGCGGCGTGTTGGGAAAAAGGCACAGCGCGGGAATGCCGAGTTCCTTCGCTTCGCGCGCAACATTGACGGCTTCCTCCACCGAAACGCGCTCCACGCCGGGCATCGTCGAGACCGGTTCTCGTGCCACCTTGCCCTCGTTGATGAAAATCGGCCAGATGAGATCGTCGATCGTCACGCGGTTCTCGCGCACGAGGCGCCGCGCCCATTCGGTCTTGCGGTTTCGGCGCGGACGGCGGACAAGGTCGAGCGGATCGTGGGCGGAATGACGCATGGGGCACCTTCTGGATTTCTCCATTCATAGAAAGCGACCCCAGGAAAGAAAAGGGCATTGGAAGGGGAAGGGCGTTGCCGGCCGGAGTGTCAGCTAGCTGATTGACGGGGGCAGGCGGCCCGTTTACGCCCCGAAAGGCTGGAGCAGGAGGGCGATGATGCGGATCGAATCGGGCGATATTCTCGTAGAGAAGCGCGGCGCGCTCGGGCTGATGACGCTGAACCGCCCGCAGGCGCTCAACGCGCTCAATGATGCGATGATCGACGGGCTGCAAGCCGCGCTCGACGCATTTCGCGACGACCGTGAAATTCGGCATGTGGCCCTGCGCAGCGCGAGCCCCAAGGCCTTCTGCGCTGGCGGTGACATCCGTTTGATGCACGATCTCGGCAAGGCGGATCGCCATGCCGATGCGCTCCATTTCTGGTGGCGGGAATATCGTCTCAACACCGATATCAAGCGCTATCCGAAGCCTTATATCTCGCTGATCGACGGCATCGTGATGGGGGGAGGCGTCGGCGTCAGCGTCCACGGAAAGCACCGGCTTGTCGGCCCCAACGCGCTGTTCGCGATGCCGGAAGTCGGGATCGGCTTCTTCCCCGATGTCGGCGCGACCTATGCGTTGCCGCGCCTTGAGGGCGCATTCGGCATGTATCTCGCGTTTACTGGCGCGCGTATCCGGCAGGCGGACATCGCGCGGCTGGGGCTCGGAACCCATGCCGTTGCGGCCGGGCAGGAAGACGCGATCATCGAGGCGCTCGCGGCGGGCGAGGCAGCGGATGTCGTGGCGCAGCGTTTTGCGATCGACCCCGGCCCCGCGCCGATCGACGACCTCCGCGCGCGGATCGATCATTATTTCGGTCGGCCGACGCTGAAGGCGGTGTTCGACGCGCTCGAAGCGGCCGCGCCATCCGATCCCTTCGCGACCGACCTTCTTGCCGGCATGGCCAAGCGCTCGCCGATGAGCATGGCGATTGCTTTCGAGCAGATGAAGCGCGGTGCGAACCTCGATTTCGAGGCTGCGATGATCCTTGAATTCCGCATCGTCAGCCGCATCATCCGCGGACATGACTTCTACGAGGGCGTTCGGGCCCTCATCATCGACAAGGACAACAGGCCGGTGTGGAACCCCGCCAGTGTCGCGGCGCTGGACCCGGAAATGGTTGCCGCGCATTTCGAGCCGCTGGCGCAGGATCTGACCTTTCGCGGGGCGGCACGCTGATGGCGCGGTTTTCTTTCGGCGCGAAACGGCAGGGTGGGGAAAGACGAGGTTCCGGCGATCTCGTCATCGAGCCCGGCAGTCGAGACGAACCGCCGATCGGCGCCGAGATCGAAAACCTCGGCATCCGCTGGGAGTTGATGTATGTGCTGCTGCTGCGCCTCATGGCTGGCATCTGGCTGGCGAAGGGGCTCGCCTTCTGGGCGCTGATTCTGGGGCTCGGCGACGTTCCTTTCTCGGATGAAACCAAGCTGCGGCAGGTGGTCATTACTGCCTTCGCACTGGTTGATTGCGCGGCGGCGGTCGGGCTCTGGCTGGTCTCGCCCTGGGGTACGAGCCTCTGGGTTTTCGTTGTCGTCGCCGAGATCGCGCTGGGGTTTTCCGGCATGGGTAATGCGGTGGGGTTCAGCTCCGCCACGGGCTCAATGCTGGCGCTCTTCTTCTACTTCGTGCTCGCTTTTGCAGTGCGCCGACGCCATCTGGGCTTATTTTGATTGATCCCGATTAGGCTTTCCAGAGTCTTCCCGGCAATGGTTTACGACAAATTTCGCCGCTCCAGCAAATCCGGTAAATGGATAATTACGTTCACGTTTCAAAAATACTAAGAAATGCTATCAGCAATCCTCTGTTTACTCCGAAGTATGAACGTCAAATTTACGCTGGAATTTAAACTCATTTTCATTCGTGCCCTTTATGTTGTCCCCATAAGACGAGGACGGGCAAAAGCACGCCTCAAATAAAACAGGGGTATAGTGTCATGAAGAACGCGAGTGCTGCTCGTAATATTGAAGAGAAGGTCGAAAGCTCGACCGCCATCCGTCCGGCTTATCTTGAATCGCTGGCGCTGGTCGAACGGCTTCATCGCCGCCTGCTCGATGTGATCAAGGATGAGTTCGATCGCCGGGGGCGTGCCGACGTAAATTCGGTCCAGGCGCTGCTCCTCTACAATATCGGTGACAACGACGTGACGGCGAGCGAACTGCGCACCCGCGGTTACTATCTCGGTTCGAATGTCTCCTACAATGTGAAGAAGCTGGTCGAACTCGGCTACCTCTCCCATCAGCGCAGCCGTGTAGATCGGCGTTCGGTCCGCATCCGCCTCGCGCCCAAGGGCAAGGAAGTGCACGAGATCGTCGCCGGCATCTATGACAAGCACATCCGCACGGTCGAGCAGATCGGCGGCATCGCGGCGAGCGACTTCGAGGCGCTGAATCAGGCTCTCATCCGCCTTGATCGCTTCTGGACCGACCAGATCCGCTATCGCCTCTGATCCGGCGTCGCCGGATTTTCGCGAGAACCATTTGTGCGAAGGCCCGCCGGCAGGTGGGCCTTTTGTGCGTTGCCGCACTTCCAATTCGCGCGATCCGTGATAACGACCCCGTGATCGCGGCCGTCTTTCGGGCGAATGCCACATTTTTGCCCGACAAGGCGCGCTTTCCCTTGGAGGAATGACGCCGCGATTGCGGATGCGCGGGGCGTGAGGCCAGCCGCTCATCCTTGGTTAATGGCGTTGAGCTAGATATTGACCGTGGGTGGCGCGGGTCGCGCCGATGGGGCAAGGGATGAAGGTCAGGCAGATGATGGCGATGGACCGGCGGCGTTTTCTTCTTGGCAGCGCGGCATTGGCCGGTGCGGGCTGGTCGGGCGCGGCGCTTGCGCAGCAGGCGGGCGTGATAGGCGGGCAGGCGGAATGGGCACAGAGCTATGACGTTGGTGCGCAGAAGTCCCGCAATATCATTACATCGCACCCGATTCTCAGTCCCTCGACACTCCAGGCGACCGAAGGCGCGATCCGTGTCTATCAGGATATCGTCGCGCGCGGCGGTCACCCGCCGCTTCCCTCGGGCCAGCGCCTGAAGCTCGGCACGCGCCACGCGAATGTGCAGCCGCTGCGTGATCGCCTGATTGCCTTGGGTGATCTCTCGCCGAATGTCGGCACCGGATCGACCTTTGATAGTTATGTCGATGCCGCCGTCCGCCGCTATCAGGCTCGCCACGGCCTGACGCCGACCGGCGTCGTTGGCGCGCAGACCTTCGCCGCGCTCAACACGCCGGCGGAAGTGCGTCTCAAGCAGCTGGAGATCAACCTCGCCCGCCTTCGCTCCTACCAGATCAATCTCGGCCGTCGTTATGTGACGACCAACATCCCCGCCGCCTATGTCGAGACGGTCGAGGATGGTGTCGTCCACACCCGTCATGTTGCGGGCGTCGGCAAGATCGATCGCCAGTCGCCGATCATGACTGCGAAGATCCTCGACGTGAACTTCAACCCGACCTGGACGGTTCCGGCCTCGATTATCAAGAAGGATCTCATTCCGCTGATGCGGAAGAATCCGAACTACCTCTCCGAGCAGAAGATCCGGATCATCAACCGGCAGGGTCAGGAGGTCCAGCCGGCGGCGGTCAACTGGAATTCCGACGAGGCAACCCAGTACATGTTCCGGCAGGATCCGGGCGGCGAGTTCAACTCGCTCGGTTTCGTGCGTATCAACATCGCCAACCCGCATGGCGTCTACATGCACGATACGCCCGCTAAAGGCATTTTCGGCGATGATTACCGGTTCGTCTCTTCGGGGTGCGTGCGTGTGCAGAACGTGCGCGATTACATCTACTGGATTCTCAAGGACAATCCGCAGTGGACGCGCGACGCGATCGACGCTGCGCTGCGCTCCGGCCAGCGCCTCGATGCCCGTCCGGCCGAGCCGATTCCGGTCTACTGGGTCTATATCACTGCCTGGGGGACCCCCGAGGGCGTGATCCAGTTCCGCGACGACATCTACGGCAAGGACGGTGTCGGCCCCGGCGCCGTGACCGAGGCCCTGCGCGCGGGTGACGACCGGCCCGAATAAGGGCCGTTGGCGCGCGCCTTGTGGCCATGCTAGGGAACGGGTATGCAGCTCGTTCCCCCTGATTCCGCAGCCATCCGCGCGGCTTATGCGCGGATTCTCCCCCATATCCGCGTCACGCCCGTGCTCAATATGGCACGCGGTGCGCTCGGCGGCGATTTCGTGCCGAATTTCAAGCTCGAACTGACCCAATTCGCCGGGTCGTTCAAATCGCGCGGCGCGTTCAACTCGATCCTGTCGAACGAGATAGGCCCGGCGGGGGTTGCGGCTGCCTCGGGCGGCAATCACGGCGCGGCGGTGGCGAATGCCGCCCGCTGCCTTGGCGTCAAGGCGCGTATTTTCGTTCCCGAGATTTCGAGCCCTTCCAAGATCGCTGCGATCCGCCGCTTCGGCGCCGAGATTGTCATCGGCGGCGCGCGTTACGACGATGCACAGGCTGCCTGCGACGCCTACGTCGGGGAAAGCGGTGCGTTCAAGATCCACCCCTTTGCCGCAGCGGCGACCATCGCCGGGCAGGGTACGCTCGGCCTCGAATGGGCGGAGCAGGCCGAGCTCGACACGGTGCTGATCGCGGTCGGCGGCGGCGGGCTGATCTCCGGTGTCGCAAGCTGGCTTCAACCGAAGGGTGTCCGCGTCGTCGGTATCGAACCGGAGGGCTCGCGCGCGCTCCAGGCCGCACTGGAAGCCGGTGGTCCGGTCGATGTCCCGGTCAATTCCATCGCCGCCGATTCGCTCGGCGCCAAGAACGTCGGGCCGCTCGTGCATTCCATCGCCAGCCGCCATGTCGATCGTGTCGTCCTTGTCCCGGACGAGGCGATCCGCGCGGCGATGGCGGCGCTCTGGCAGGATTTCCGCCTCCTCTCCGAACCGGGTGGCGCAACGGCGCTCGCAGCCGTTCTGTCCGGGGCCTACACGCCCGCGCCGGGCGAGCGCGTCGGCATCCTTCTTTGCGGTGGTAACGTCGATTTTACGAAGGCGGCGGAACTCATCGGCTGAGGGTGTGCGGCGCATTTGTCCCGGCAACGACCTTGCCGGTTGAGGGCGAGTGCGATAGACCGCCGCTTTCCGTCGCGCCCGCGTCTTTAAAGCCCAGACAGGACATCCGATGACCGCTGCTCCCCTGCGTTCCAACTCGTTCTTTTCCGCATCGCTCGCGGATGTCGATCCCGAGATCGCGAAGGCCGTGGCGCTGGAACTAGGTCGCCAGCGCGAGGAAATCGAGCTGATCGCCTCCGAAAACATCGTCAGCCGCGCGGTGCTCGAGGCGCAGGGCTCGGTGCTGACCAACAAGTATGCGGAAGGCTATCCCGGCAAGCGCTATTACGGTGGCTGCCAGTTCGTCGATATCGCCGAGGATCTCGCGATCTCGCGTGCGAAAGAACTCTTCGGTTGCGCCTATGCCAATGTGCAGCCGAATTCCGGTTCGCAGGCCAACCAGGGCGTTTTCCTCGCGTTGATGAAGCCGGGCGAGACCTTCATGGGGCTGAACCTCGCTGCAGGTGGTCATCTGACGCATGGCGCGCCGGTCAACATGAGCGGCAAGTGGTTCAATGTCGTGCCCTACAACGTCGACCGTGAGACGCAGATGATCGACATGGCCGAGGTCGAGCGCCTCGCGCATGAGCACAAGCCGAAGATCATTATCGCCGGCGGCTCGGCCTATTCGCGCCATTGGGATTTCGAGGGTTTTCGCCGCATCTGCGACGCGGTCGGTGCTTATTTCATGGTCGATATCGCGCATTTCGCCGGGTTGGTCGCGGGCGGCTCGCACCCCTCGCCGTTTCCGCATGCGCATGTTGTCACCACCACCACGCACAAGACCCTGCGCGGCCCGCGCGGCGGTATGATTCTCACCAACGATCCCGATATTGCCAAGAAGGTCAATTCGGCGATCTTCCCCGGCCTTCAGGGTGGCCCGCTGATGCACGTGATCGCGGCGAAGGCGGTCGCCTTCCACGAGGCGCTGCGCCCCGAATTCAAGGCCTATGCAGAAGCCGTCGTCGCCAACGCCAAGGCACTTTCGGACACGTTGAAGAAGCGCGGCTTCGACATGGTGACCGGCGGCACCGATAATCACCTGATGTTGGTCGATCTCCGGCCGAAGAAGGTCACCGGCGTCGCAGCGGAGAAGGCGCTCGGTCGCGCGCATATCACCTGCAACAAGAACGGAATTCCCTATGACCCGGAAAAGCCGATGGTGACCTCGGGCGTCCGCCTCGGCACTCCGGCCGCGACCTCGCGAGGCTTCGGCGTCGAGGAGTTCCGGCAGGTCGGCGAGATGATCGGCGATGTGATCGACGGGCTCGCCAAGAATGGCGAGGAAGGAAACGGCGCGGTCGAGGCTGCGGTCAAGACCCGCGCCCACGCGCTGACGGCGCGCTTCCCGATCTATTGAAATGAAATGGGGCGCTTCAACGACGCCCCATCCCCATCAGCTCCGGCGAACCGGCGCACCTTTTGTGGGCGTCAGATTTCCGAAGAGGTTGCGCTCCAGGTCGAGATCGTCCGGATCAGCAGGAGCGCAAGCAGCTTTTCCCGCTCCGTGAACTCACGGATAGCGCCGATGATGTCAATCATCGTCTTGTCGGATGGATCGAGCAGGGGCAGTTCGGTTTCCGACGCGTCGGCCTCGTCGGCCGCCCAGGCGAGCGGAAGATTGAAGTTCGCGTGCATGGCATTCCTGAATGGTTTGATCGCGCCGAAAAACAGCGATCGCCGCGAACGAAACCTTACCCGCAAGGCGCTGGTATCGAACACGTAGAATAATCGGTTCACACATATATATGTCAATTTTATTGACCTATTGGGCAACAAGAGTCCATCGTCAATTTCGCACGCTAAATATGCGCGGATGCATACGCTGCGCAGGGGGACTTTCCTGCGGCAACGGGCTTCACCGCTATTGACCTCGCGCGGCTTTTGCCTGACTTGGCTCGTTGCTCCGATCGAGAAAGGAAGAAGGCGCGATGCGCTGCCCCTATTGCGGTTCGCTCGATACCCAGGTGAAGGACAGTCGGCCTTCCGAGGATCACTCGGCGATCCGGCGCCGGCGCGTGTGCCCCGATTGCGGCGGGCGCTTCACGACCTTCGAGCGCATCCAGCTTCGCGAGATCACGGTGCTAAAGCGTTCCGGCAAGCGCGCGCCGTTCGACCGTGACAAGCTCGCGCGTTCGATCGAGGTGGCGCTGCGCAAGCGTCCCGTCGACCCGGAGCGGGTGGAGCGCCTCATCAACGGCGTCGTCCGGCAACTCGAAAGCCAGGGCGAGGGCGAAATCTCCTCGGAAGACATCGGCAGCCTCGTCATGGAAGCGCTGAAATCGCTCGACGAGATCGCATATGTGCGCTTCGCCTCGGTCTACAAGAATTTCCGCGAGGCCAAGGAATTCGGCGAATTGCTCGACGAATTGAGTGCCGACCAGCGCGAGAGCGGTGAGGGAACCTCGTGAGCGGCGAGAGCGCTGAAAGGTGGCGTGACGAAGCGTTCATGCGTGCAGCGCTCGCGCTTGCGCGGCGCGGGCTTGGCCGGACGGCACCGAACCCGTCTGTCGCCGCGCTCGTCGTCGACGAAAGTTGCGAGCCACCGGTCGTGCTGGGGCGTGGGCTCACGGCCCCGCGTGGCCGGCCCCATGCCGAGGCAATCGCGCTCGCCGCAGCCGGGGAGAAAGCGAAGGGTGCGACCGTCTACGTGACGCTCGAACCCTGCGCCCGGCGTTCCGTGCATTACGATGGCCCCTCCTGCACCGAGCAGTTGCTGAATGCCCGCGTCGCACGGGTGGTGATCGCGGCCGCCGATCCCTCTCCCTTCGCATCCGGCGACGGCGCGGCGCGGCTGCGTGCCGCTGGTATCGAGGTCGTGGAGGGTGTGCTTGCGGTCGAGGCGAGCGAACTCAACCGCGGCCATTGCCAGCGTGTGCGCCTCAACCGGCCGTTCGTGCGGGTGAAGCTGGCGCAGACGGCCGATGGATTCGCCGGCACGATGGACCGTCGACCACTGGCGATCACGGGTGAACTGGCGCGGGCCCGTGTCCATCGCATGCGCTCGGATGTCGAGGCCATCGTCACCGGTATCGGCACCGTGCTGGCGGACGATCCGATGCTCGATGTCCGTCTGCCCGGCATGGAGAGTTTCTCGCCCGTGCGCGTCGTCCTCGATACCGAGGGGCGCATGACACCCGATCTCAAGCTGGTTCTGGATGCGCCGCGTGTTCCGGTCGTCATCGCGACAGCGGAGCCTGAAAAAGTGCGCGCGCGGCTTGTCGGTGTGCGCGGCGTCGAGGTTCTCGGGGCTCCGCGCGGAGAAGACGGTCTCGACCTGGCCGCCCTGTTCGGCGCACTCGCGGCGCGCGGCATTACGCGTGTGATGATCGAAGCCGGGCCGAGGCTGGCCAATGCGGTGGCAAGGGCCGGCTTCTGCGACGAACTGGCGTTGTTGACGGGTGAGGCGCGTGCCGGCAACGGCTTGCCGGCCATCGGCCCCGATCTGGCGGAATGGCTCGCCCGGTCCCGCCTGGTATCGGAAGCGAGCGTTGGTGCGGACCGGCTCGCGATCCACTCTGGAGGAGCGTGATGTTCACCGGCATTGTCAGCGACATCGGCGAGGTGATCCATGCGGAAGGCGAGGGCAAGCTGCGCCGCTTCCGCATCGCGTCGCACTTTGACCCCGAAACCATCGCCATCGGCGCCTCGATCGCCTGCTCCGGCATCTGCCTGACGGTGACGCGCAAAGGAGAGATCCGGCAGGGGTCGGACGATGCAACCGCCGAGGCCTGGTTCGAGGTCGAGGCAGCGGCGGAGACCCTGCGCCTCACGAATGTAGGCCGCTGGCATCTCGGCACGAAGCTCAATCTTGAACGCGCGATGAAGATCGGCGACGAACTCGGTGGCCACATCGTGACCGGCCATGTCGATGCACTGGCGGAGATCGTCGCGCGTGACGAAGTGACGCCCGACGATGCCAACTGGGGCGCGACGGCGCGTTTCACGCTGCGGGCGCCGAAACCCCTTCATCGCTTTGTCGCCGCCAAGGGGTCCGTCACGCTCGACGGCACCTCGCTGACGGTGAACACGGTCGAGGACGACCTTTTTTCCGTGTTGCTGATCCCGCATACATTGAAGGTCACCACCTGGGGCGAGCGCCGGGCGGAAGACCAGGTTCACCTTGAAGTCGATCTCATGGCGCGCTATGCCGCGCGCCTTGCGGAAACCGCCTGAACAGGAGCCGACTCTTTGGCGCGCGTTATTTTACCTTGCGAAAGCTCTGCGCGCGAACCGGCGACCACTTCGCGCGGGCTTTCGATTGCCCGCCTTGCGGAAACCGCCTAGGCGCTCTATCCGTCACATTCCCGAACCGGAGTTAAGTTCATGGCCGAGGCCGCGCGCCGCGCCCTTTCCAAAGTTGACGCTTCTGGCGCCCATTTCGTGATCGTCGAAGGCCGCTTCTACGACGACCTCAACGATATGCTGGTAGCCGGTGCCCGCACCGCGCTCGAAGCCGCCGGCGCCTCGGTCGAGGTTGTGACGGTGCCAGGTGCGCTCGAGATCCCGATCGCGATCGAGATGATCCGCCGTCAGGCCGCAGACGGCCAGCGTCGGGCCGACGGGTTCGTCGCGTTGGGTGTCGTCATCCGCGGCGAGACGACGCATTACGAGATCGTCTCGAACGAAAGCGCGCGCGAGCTGATCGCACTCGGCACGCGCGAGGCGCTGGCCTTCGGGAACGGCATTCTCACTGTCGAGAATCACGATCAGGCCGAGGTTCGCGCCAACCCGGCCAAGGCGGACAAGGGCGGCGATGCGGCCCGCGCTGCCCTTGTGCTCTTGGCGCTCAAGCGGGGGAACGTGCAATGAACCCCGCCGCACCCGGAAACTCTGGCACCTCGAAGGGCGAGAAGCGTTCGAACGCGCGCCTCGCCGCCGTCCAGGCGCTCTATCAGATGGAAATCGCCGCCAAGGGGCTCAACGAGGTCTTCGCCGAGTTCGAGAGCTTCTGGATGGGCCGCGAGATTGAAGGCGATCAATACAAGCCCGCCGAAGGAAAGCTGTTCAGGGCGCTGGTCGAAGGCGTGCTCGCCGAGCAGATCGGGATCGATCGCAAGGTCGACCAGCTCCTTGCCGATGGCTGGCCGTTGAAGCGCATTGAGGCGATCATGCGCGCGGTGCTGCGTGTCGGGGCTTTCGAGCTGATCCATCGCGCCGAGACGCCGGTGCGCGTGGCGATTTCCGAATACGTCGATATCGCCTCGGCCTTTCTCGAACGCGACGAGGTCGGCATGGTCAACGCCGTGCTCGATCGACTCGCCAAGGAAACGCGCGCGGAGGAACTGGCACGGCCAGCCCGGCAGGGCTGAAGGGGGAGTTTCCGGCAGGGTGGAATCGCTATCCGAATTCGAGATGATTGCCCGCCTTTTCGCGCCGCTGGCCGGGGAGGGCGCCTTCGAATTGCGGGACGATGCCGCGATCCTCACGCCCAACCCCGGTCGCGATCTCGTCCTTACCAAGGATATGCTGATCGAGGGCGTGCATTTCTTCGCCGACGACCCCCCAGCTTCGCTCGCCCACAAGGCGTTGGCGGTGAACATGTCGGATCTCGCGGCGAAAGGTGCCCGGCCGCGCGCCTTCCTGCTCGGTCTCGGACGCGCGGAGCGGCTCGACGCGGAATGGCTGACCGCCTTTGCGCAAGGCCTCGCCGCGGCCTCGGGGCGTTTCGGCTGCCGGCTGCTCGGCGGCGATACCGTGAAGGCGAGCCAACTTATCCTGTCCGTGACGGCCTTCGGCGAGGTTCCTTCTGGGCGCATGGTGCGGCGAGAGACAGGCAAGGCAGGCGATGCCCTGTTTGTTACCGGCTCCATCGGCGATGCGGCGCTCGGGCTGAAATTGCGGCTGGCGCCGGAGGCCGGTTGGGCCCGGCGTCTAGGTGTCGAGCATCGGGCAAGCTTGCTCGATCGTTATCTGCACCCCCAGCCGCGCCTTGGGCTGGCACCGGCCCTCATCGAACATGCGCGCGCGGCGATGGATGTTTCCGACGGCCTCGTCGGCGATGCCGCGAAACTGGCGCCGCATCTCGGCCGCATCGTCGATATTCCGGCAATTCCGTTCTCACCGGCGGCGCAGGCCGCCTTCGCGCTGGCGCCGGAACTCGTGGATGCTGCCCTCACGGGAGGCGATGATTATGAGATCCTCTGCGCCGTGCCGCCGGAAAGCGAGGAAAGATTCGCGGTTCACGCCCTTCAGCTCGGCGTGCCCGTGACGCGGATCGGGCGGCTAGTGGCGGCCGAAACCGGCGCGCTTTGGCGCGATCTGGACGGACGATCGCGCCATTTTCTGCACGGCTCCTATACCCATTTCTGAGCTGATTCCGGCGAGACGACGAAAACAACTCGGAATAGATATTCCGGAAGGAGATAACCCGCCTTGCGAATCTCCGGGCAGGCGTAGATTGTTTTTCTCCAACCTCCCGGAATCGGAAGCCGATCCTCCCTATGCCCCAGAATGATGCTCTCGCCCGCCGCAACGCCGTGATCCTGGCGGGAGCGCAGGGGCTTGCCGGCGCCAATGCCTCCGTCGTCATTGCGACCGGCGGGCTTGTTGGCGCGATGCTTGCCCCTTCGACCGACTGGGCGACGGCGCCGATCACCGCCTTCGTGCTCGGAACCGCGCTCGCGACCATGCCTGCGGCCTGGCTGATGCGTGTGCTCGGCCGCCGCGACGCCTATCGCATCGGGGCGGCGATCGGCGCGGTGGCGGGACTGATCTCCGCCTTCGCGGTACGAGAGGCCTCGTTCTGGGTCTTCATGGTGGCGACGCTGATGTGCGGCGGTTACCAGGCCTTCGTGATTTCTTACCGTTTCGGCGCCACCGATCATGCCTCGGTGACCCTGCGGCCGAAGCTCATTTCCTATGTCACCCTCGGCGGGCTGGCTTCGGCCATCGTCGGACCGCAACTCGTGATCCACACTCAGGATCTCTGGCCACCCTACACGTTCATGGCGAGCTATGTGGGGCAGGCCCTCGTCGCCGCGCTATCGATCCTGCTCCTTTCGGCGCTGCGGTTTCCGCCCAACCCGCCGGTGGTGAATGCGGATGACAAGGCCCGGCCGCTCGCCGACATCTTCCGTTCGAAGCGGCTGCGGGTGGCAGTGTTCTGCGGTGCGATCGCACAGGCGTTGATGAACCTCATCATGACGGCGACGCCGCTGGCAATGGTCGGCTGCGCCCATTCGACGACCGACGCGACGCTGGCGATCCAATGGCACATCGTCGGCATGTTCGCGCCCGGTCTTTTCACGGGCACGCTCATCAACCGCTTCGGCGTCTACAGGGTGATGACGCTGGGTCTTGTGCTGCTGGCGGGCTGCGGCGCCGTCGCGCTCGCCGGCGTCTCGGTTCCGCATTTCTTCGCAGCGCTGATCCTGCTCGGGCTCGGCTGGAATTTCACGTTCGTGGGGGCTTCGACCCTCGTGACGGAAGGTCTCCGTCCGTCGGAACGGACGCGGGTGCAGGGCTTCAACGATCTCATCGTCTTCGCGACGACCTCGCTCGCCTCGCTCTCGGCCGGCAAGATCCTCGCCGGTTTCGGCTGGGGCACGCTCAACATGACGATCTTCCCCTTCGTCCTTCTGGCCGCGGTTCTGGTGTTCTGGCTCGCGCGCCACGAACGCGATCAGGAGCGCGACACGGCGGGGCGCGTATAACTGCCTGACAGGCAGATTTGCCCCGCGCCGGCGAAGGTCGCCCGAAAAGGGTGCAAAATCCACGGGAATGCCCCTAAAGCCCCGTGGATTCGCGGTTAAACCTTTGCTAACACGCTTGACGATCAGCGGGCCGGGGCGGGGAGGCCTTGTGGCCAGAGGCTGAGCATCAAAGAACGAGTACGAACATGACAGCTCTTCTCGCTATCATCGCGCTCGGTGCCCTTTCGATCGTCTACGCGATCGTCACCATCAAATCGGTGATGTCGCAGGACGCGGGTAACCAGCGGATGCAGGAAATCGCCGGGGCCATCGCCGAAGGGGCGAGCGCCTATCTCAAGCGCCAGTACAACACCATCGCCATCGTCGGCATCGCCATTTTCGCGCTGGCATGGTGGCTCCTCGGCTGGCAGGTCGCCGTAGGCTTCGCGATCGGCGCGATCCTTTCCGGCGTCGCCGGCTTCATCGGCATGAACGTGTCGGTGCGGGCCAACGTGCGCACGGCGCAAGCGGCGATGCAGAGCCTCGCTGGTGGCCTCGACATCGCCTTCAAGGCCGGCGCGGTCACCGGCATGCTGGTGGCGGGTCTCGCGCTCCTCGGCGTCGCGGTTTATTATCTCGTTCTCACGCAGTTCATGGGTCTTTCACCTGCTTCGCGTACGGTGATTGACGCGCTCGTCGCGCTCGGCTTCGGCGCCTCGCTGATCTCGATCTTCGCTCGTCTCGGCGGCGGCATCTTCACCAAGGGTGCGGACGTTGGTGCAGACCTTGTCGGTAAGGTCGAAGCCGGTATTCCGGAAGATGACCCCCGCAACCCGGCCGTGATCGCGGACAACGTCGGCGACAACGTCGGCGACTGCGCCGGCATGGCGGCGGATCTCTTTGAAACCTATGCCGTGACGCTGGTTGCGACCATGGTGCTCGCCGCCATCTTCTTCGGCGCGCTGCCCTCGCTCGGGGCGACGATGCTCTACCCCATGGCGATCGGCGCCGCGTGTATCCTCACCTCGATCATCGGCACCTATTTCGTCAAGCTCGGCACCAACGGCTCGATCATGGGCGCGCTCTACAAGGGGCTCATCGCCACCGGCGTGCTCTCGGTCATCGGCCTCGGCGCGGCGACCTCGCTCACCATCGGCTGGGGCACCCTCGGCACCGTGGGCGGCAAGGTCATCACGGGCCAGGCGCTGTTCTACTGCGGTCTCGTCGGCCTCGCCGTGACCGCGCTGATCGTCTGGATCACCGAATACTACACCGCCACCGGCAAGCGCCCGGTGGTCTCGATCGCGCAGGCTTCGGTCACCGGCCATGGCACCAACGTCATTCAGGGCCTCGCGGTTTCGCTCGAATCGACCGCGCTGCCGACCCTCGTGATCGTCGGCGGCGTCATCGCCACCTACCAGATGGCGGGCCTGTTCGGCACTGCGATCGCCACCGCCACCATGCTCGGCCTCGCCGGCATGATCGTCGCGCTCGATGCCTTCGGCCCGGTGACCGACAACGCCGGCGGCATCGCCGAAATGGCGGGCCTGCCCAAGGAAGTCCGGCAGTCGACCGACGCGCTCGATGCGGTGGGCAACACCACCAAGGCGGTCACCAAGGGCTATGCGATCGGCTCGGCGGGCCTCGGTGCGCTGGTGCTCTTCGCGGCTTATTCGGAGGACCTCAAGTACTTCGTCGCCAATGCCGACAAGTATCCCTACTTCAAGGGCGTCGTGATCGATTTCTCGCTCTCGAACCCCTATGTCGTGGTGGGTCTGCTGCTCGGCGGCCTGATCCCGTTCCTGTTCGGTGGTATCGCTATGACGGCGGTGGGCCGCGCGGCGGGTGACGTGGTGGTGGAAGTGCGCCGCCAGTTCAAGGAGAAGACCGGGATCATGGCCGGCACCGACAAGCCGGATTATGCCCGCGCCGTCGATATGCTGACCAAGGCGGCGATCCGCGAGATGGTGGTGCCCTCGCTGCTCCCCGTGCTCTCGCCGGTGGTGCTCTACTTCGCGATCTCGGCGCTCGCCGGCAAGTCGGCCGGCTTCTCGGCGGTCGGCGCGATGCTGCTCGGCGTCATCGTCACCGGCCTCTTTGTTGCGATCTCGATGACCTCGGGCGGCGGCGCCTGGGACAACGCCAAGAAGTCCTTTGAGGACGGCTTCGTTGACTCCGCCGGCGTGAAGCACCTCAAGGGCTCGGATGCCCACAAGGCTTCGGTAACCGGCGATACCGTCGGCGACCCCTACAAGGACACGGCCGGCCCGGCGGTCAACCCGGCGATCAAGATCACCAACATCGTGGCTCTGCTGCTGCTGGCGATCCTCGCGCACTGAGCACATAACCACACTTTTAAACGTCGAACCCCGCGGGCACCCGCGGGGTTTTTTGTTTCCTGGCCGAGCGGCACAGCATCAGAGCTTACCGAGAATGTCTCTCCACCCCGGCAGGGCGCCGGAGACCGCCTTCTCGTTCGCGGCCGAGATCGTCACCATATAGAAGAATTTCTGGCCGCTCGTCTCGACATGCTCGCCGAACGCCAGCATCTCGTGCGCTTGCCTTGGACGAGACGGGTTGGTGTAGCGGAAGACCTGCCATTTACCCTTGCCGTCCGCGCGTTCGATATCCGCGAGGCGCTCGACCTTCGAGTCCTTTACCATCTCCTTCCAGCGGGCATTGCTGGTTGAAACCTGTGTGTCGAGGCTGCGATTGTCGTCGTTTTGGCTCGTGCGGATATAGATCAGTGGGTCGTCCGGGCCGAGCTTTGCGCGGTCGGGGAAAAACGCCAGCAGGCGATTGCCGCGACTGAAATCGGGGTCGACCCGGAAACTGGCTGGTGCGGCAATATCCGCCTGATACCACGGACAGAGCTTGCCGGAACCGCAAGGCTCGATGAAGCGCTTCACATCGGCGGCGGAGGCAGAACCCCCCACTGCTTGCGCGCTGACGGCAAGTGCAAGAAACAAGGCCGGTCGGTACGTCGTCATGGATCCCTCCGTTCGCGCCTCAATGAGGGATGACGCGGGCGGAAACCATGCGCTGGCGCACAGTTCTCCCGGCAGCCTAGACGGCCGACGCGCCGATCCGACGGAAGAGGCTAGCAAGGAAATGGTTCTCGGCGCCGCCGGTCGGCGTTTCACGCGAGATGAAGTCGAAGATCTTGCCGTCCTTGATCCCGTAATTGGCGACGCGCTCGACCTTGTTGTTCTTGTCGAGATAGATCGCGATCACGCGCTGGTCGGTGATCTTGGGCTCCATGAAGAGCGCCGGCTGGCTGACGCGCTGGGAAATGTAATAATAGGTCTGCGAGCCGACCGTTGATGTCGTCGAGGGCGTGCCGAGAACGAGGACGACCTGCTCGGCCGAGGAGCCGGGGCGGATCTGGTCCAGCGCCTTGTCGTCGAGCACGAAACCGCGATGCGTGACGCCCTGATCCGAAATGCAGGCACCCAGCAGCAGCGCTGCGAGCGCAACGCTGCCGAGGCGTGCGATGGTGCGAACGGACGAGCGGCTCGAAGAAAACATCGGGGAAAACGTCACAGTCTCAACTCCGGAAAAACGGATCGTCTCGCACCTCCCGGCTTTCACCGGGATTGAAACGCCGTTATGGATGCCCAACTTTGGCGCGAAACACAATCACCGAGGCATCCGAATTTACCGCGAAAGCGCGTTTCGGCCGCCCCGGTTTTGCCCTGCGAGGCAATTCTGGTGAAGGCAGCATGATCCGGCTTCCGTTTCTCAAGCCCCGTGGCCCAGCGGTGGCATCGCTCTACGGCGATATCGTGGCGGCCGCACGCAGGCCTACGGTCTATCGCGATTTCGGCGTCGAGGACGATTTCGAGGGGCGCTTCGAATATCTCGTGCTGGTGGCGACGCTCGTGTTGCGCCGCTTGCGGGAACTTGGCGCGGGAGCGGAACCCGCAGCGCAGGAACTTGTCGACCATCTCTTCGCCGATCTCGACAACGGCCTCAGGCTCGCCGGCACCGGGGATCTGTCCGTCGGCAAGAAGATGAAGAAAATGGCGCAGGGCTTCTATGGGCGCGCCGGAGCTTACACGGCGGCGCTGGGCGAGGGCGAGGCGGCCCTCCGGGTCGCGCTGGCCCGCAATCTCTTCGGCAACCGTCGCTCGCCGGATGCGATCTCGCCGGGGCTTATCGCCGAGATCGATGCGCTGTGCACCCGTCTGAACCCGGCCAACCTTGAGGCTTTGCTTGGTGGCAGGGTGCTCTCGGGCGAAGCGGGCGCATAAGGTTCAGTGAGGATGCCATGACAATGAAAACACCGGCTCCGGCCTACTCTCATCCCGTTGCGGTTGCGACGCTGCACGGCGAAAACCATCTCCGGCTGGTGCCGGACGAGGCCGCGCGCAAGGCCATCGCCCGTGCGCTCGGCCTTCATGCCGTCGACCGGCTGGAGGCACGTCTCGCGATCAGCCATGCGCAGAGTGGCCTCGTCTCCGTCGAGGGCGAGCTGGAGGCCGATGTCCAGCCGCTCTGCGTCGTGACGCTCGATGCGTTCCCCCAAGCCATCCGCGAGCCGGTCAGCCTGCGACTCGCGCCGACCGACCTCGTCGAACGCATGACGAAACGCGCCGAGGAGGAAGAGAACGAGGATTTCGAGCCGCCGGACACGATCGACAACGGCGTGATCGATTTCGGCGCGCTTGCCGTCGAATTCCTGGCGCTGGCGCTTGATCCCTATCCGCGCAGACCGGGGGCCGAATTCAAGGGCACCGACCCGCTGGAGCCCAAACCGTCGCCTTTCGAGGCGCTCAAGGCGCTCAAGATCGATAGGGAATGAGGATCGGTTGCCGGTTTTCGGTCGAGAAGTGCCGGAATTCGCAGAATTTACTGTCCCCGCACCGCTTTTTGAGGAGCGCGCACTGCTTTTCGTCTTGCACGCGGGCGGCACAAATTCTATGCCGTCACACCCGCCGGCCGAGCACGCCCCATCCGCATGAGGCATCGGCCAAGCCGAAACCGGAGGTTCGACCCCTGCATGTCTCGACCGGCTAACGGGATGGTCCGCATTTCACTGGATGCGATGGGTGGGGATCACGGCCCCGCGATCGTGGTGCCGGGGGCGGCGCGGGCGCTGGAACGACATCCGGATACCGAATACCTGTTTTTCGGCGACGAGGCCCTCATCAACGCCGAGATCGTGAAATTTCCGGGGCTGAAGGCGCGCGCGAGCGTCCATCATTGCGAGATCGCGATCGGGATGGACGACAAGCCGAGCCAGGCGCTGCGCAAGGGGCGCTACAAGTCCTCGATGTGGCGTGCCATCGACGCGGTAAAGAAGGGCGAGGCCGATGTCTGCGTCTCCGCCGGCAATACCGGCGCGCTCATGGTGATGGCCCGTTTCTGCCTGCGGATGATGGAGGGCATCGATCGTCCGGCGCTGGCCTGCATGTGGCCGACGGCGCGTGGCGAATCCATCGTGCTCGACGTTGGCGCCTCGATCGGCGCCGAAGCCGAGAACCTCGTCGACATGGCGATCATGGGCTCGGCGATGGCCCGCATCGTTTTCGATATCGAACGGCCGAGCGTGGGCCTCCTCAATGTCGGCGTCGAGGAGGTCAAGGGCATCGAGCAGGTCAAGGAAGCCGGACGCATCCTGCGCGAGGCCAACCTGCCGACGCTCGACTACAAAGGTTTCGTCGAGGGCGACGATATCGGCAAGGGCACGACCGATGTCGTGGTCACCGAGGGTTTTTCGGGCAATATCGCGCTCAAGACCGCCGAGGGCACCGCCAAGCAGATCGGCGAATACCTCAAGGCGGCGATCGGCCGCTCGCTGCTCGCCAAGATCGGTTATGTTTTCGCCCGCGGCGCTTTCCGGGCGCTGCGTCACAAGATGGACCCGCGCCGGGTCAACGGCGCCGTGTTCCTCGGTCTCGACGGCATCGTCGTCAAGAGCCACGGCGGCACGGATGCACTTGGGTTTGCGAGTGCGATCGACGTCGCCTACGACATGGCGCGGCATGAACTGATGGGCAAGATTTCCAAGGCGCTTGCGGATCGGGGCGAATGGGTCCTGCCGGGAGCTTCCTCGACAATGGTTGCCGCAGATTCCGGGGAAGCCGCCGGCGCCCCCGATTCCTCGGCTGAGGGGACGGAAGGGTAAGAATGCGTCGTTCGAGAATCCTGGGCACAGGCAGCTATCTGCCGGCCCGTCGCGTCACCAATGCTGAGCTTGCCGCGCGTGTCGATACGTCCGATGAGTGGATTGTCCAGCGAACAGGCATTTCCGCGCGCCATGTCGCTGCGGAGGGCGAAACCACTAGCATGCTGGCGACCAAGGCCGCCGAGCGTGCGCTCGAAGCCGCCGGCGTGAAGGCTTCGGATATCGACCTCATCATCCTTGCAACGGCGACACCGGACTACACCTTCCCGGCTACCGCGACGCAAGTGCAGCATGCGCTCGGGATTACCAAGGGTGTCGCCTTCGACGTCGCAGCCGTCTGCTCGGGCTTCGTTTTCGCCCTCTCGACGGCGGACAAGTTCCTGACCTCGGGTTCGCACAACCGAGCGCTCGTCATTGGCGCCGAGACCTTTTCGCGCATTCTCGACTGGGAAGACCGCACGACCTGCGTGCTGTTTGGTGACGGCGCAGGCGCGGTGGTTTTGGAAGCCTACGACGCGTCCGGCACTCGCGAGGATCAGGGTATCCTCACGAGCCACCTGCGCTCGGACGGCCGGCATCGCGAGAAGCTCTTCGTCGATGGGGGGCCTTCGACGACCATGACGGTCGGCCACCTGCGCATGGAAGGCAAGGAAGTATTCAAGCACGCCGTCGGCATGATCACGGATGTGATCGTCGATGCCTTCGCTGCGACGGGGTATGATGCGAATACCATCGATTGGTTTGTGCCGCATCAGGCGAACCGGCGCATCATCACGGCGAGCGCGGACAAGCTGAACATCCCGCAGGAGAAGGTGGTGCTGACGGTTCAGGACCACGGGAATACCTCCGCCGCTTCGATCCCGCTCGCGCTGGATACAGCGGTGCGTGACGGCCGGATCAGGAAGGGTCAGGTTGTGCTGATCGAGGCGATGGGCGGCGGTTTCACTTGGGGCTCGGCGCTGTTCCGACTGTAACCGGGTTGACCCTCGACGGTTCAACGAATAGCTATCCGTGTCAGACAGATAAGATTCAGGCGCTGGACAGGAAACGTATCATGGCAGGGCAGACCATCACCCGTGCGGATCTTTGTGAAGCGGTTTATCAGAAGCTTGGCCTGAGCCGCGCCGAATCATCCGATCTGGTTGAAGCCGTGCTGCGCGAGATCAGCGATACCCTCGCCAAGGGCGAGACGGTGAAGCTCTCCTCGTTCGGTTCGTTCGTCGTGCGCCAGAAGGGCGAGCGCATCGGCCGCAATCCCAAGACCGGCGTTGAAGTGCCGATCACGCCGCGTAAGGTGCTGGTGTTCAAGCCGTCCAACGTGATGAAGGCCCGGATCAACGGCCAGATCGTCGACGACGAGGATTGATCGGCCGACCCTGTCGGAGAAGGTGATCCAGAATGGACAAGGCGCCGGATGCTTATCGGACGATCAGCGAGGTTGCTGACGATCTCGACCTCCAGCAACATGTCCTTCGGTTCTGGGAAAGCCGCTTTTCGCAAATCCGCCCGCTCAAACGTGGTGGCGGTCGCCGTTATTATCGGCCTGATGATGTCGAACTGCTCAAGGGCATTCGCCACCTCCTCTACAAGGAAGGCTACACGATCAAGGGTGTCCAGCGCATCCTGAAAGAGCAGGGCGTGCGCGCAGTGCAGGCCTTCGCCCGCGAGCCGCTGGCAAATGTCGTTTTCGAGCCGGAAGGCTATGAGCCGCCACGCCCGGCTCCGACCCCGCCCGCGATGCTGGAAGACGACGAGCCGGAGGATTTCGACATCATTCCGGAACCGACCGCTCCGCAGGTGGCGGCCGCGACCTTCGAACTCCGGGAGCCGGAGCAGATCTTCGAGGCTGAAACGGCTCCGTTACCGGCTCCGCCGCCATCGGCCATGCCGCCCTTAGTCCCGCAGACCGAGCCGACCCAGCGCGGCCAGGTGTCGATGTTCCGAGGCGGCCTCCAGCGTCCGGAGAGCGGAAGCGAGGCTGCAGCCTCCACCGATTTGTCCGAACGTATGCGGGCGCAAATGGCGGGTCCTTCGCACGAGGAACGGGCGATGCCGGTACCCGCGCTCGGCGGCCGGGCGAGCCTCCAGTTGGCGCTCGATGAACTGCTCGCCTGCCGCGCCCGGATCGACCAGATTCTCGCGCGCCGCTAGGGCAGGCTCCGATCCGACGGGTTCGTATCGCCCGCTCCAGCATACCCGTCTTCAGCGACCGTCTTCAGCCCAACAGCACCCGCGCGCGGTCGGAAAATGCCGGCGGGTTCAGTTGGCGATGATACCGCGCCGCACGAGATAGTGTCGCGCCAGGCCACGCATGGGCTCAAACATGAAAACGACCTTCTTCGCGCCGCGCGGCAGCACGATGGAGCGGAACACGCCGTTGGCACGCAGAATCCGCGTCGGCATGCCGTCTACGGTCGCAAACCACCAGGGGTGGAAAACGTCGTTTAGAACGAGGAGGCCGCCGTCCGGCGCCTCCACCTCGATTTCGACGCGCGTATTTTCATAGTGCGTAATTCGTGCGGTTCCGCCCTTGCCGCCATGCGGCAGGGGAAGCGCGCTTGGCTCGACGAACGCGATTTGCCTGAAATCTGTAGAGGGCCACTGCCCGCTCTTGACCAGTTGCGCCTGATCGAGGGCCTGCGCTTCAGGGACCAGCATAACGCGCGGCAACGTATCCTTGTTCTCGTAGACGCGATACTTGCCGATTCGGGCAAGCAGGGGCAGGGGATCGGCCGCTTCCTTCGCATCGATCGTCTCGATCGGCACTTCGCTGACGATATAACGCAGGCCGAGCAGCCGCGCGAAGGGCGAGCGGTAGCCCGGCATCAGCGCGCCGAACTTGCGCTGGTCCCAGCCCGCTACATGGTCACGCGCGCCTGTCGCCTCGCCATAGAAGCCGATTCGCAACGGATTGTAGCCGAGGCTCGATTCGAACCGATGGATCAACGGCGTGTTCGGCCATTCGAAGCCTATTCCTACGAGCTCCACACGGTCGCGGCGATGGCCGTCCTGCACGATATGCTGTCGGAGGAAAGCGACCAGCGGCTCCTTCGTGTCAGGGCGCAGGTATTCGAAGTTTCCGATCGGCAGTGCCGTCGAGTGATTGGGACGGATGTTCCAGGCAAGATCGGCCGTCAGGCACAGCGCCAGCACGACGGTCACCCGCATCGGATGGCTGCGGGCGTTGCGCATCGCATAGGCGAGCGCGGCGAGCGAAACTCCGACCGTGAGGAACGCATAGAGCATGTCCGGCCAGGATTTGCCGACCTTGCCGAGCCATATCGCCATCGCAAGGCTGCCGGCGAAGAACAGGCCCAGCACGACGAGAAGCCCCAGGAGAAGGTGGCGTGGCGACACCTCGGGCGGTCGACGCAGCAATGCGTCGAGGCCGTATCCGCCAAGCAGCGCACCGAGCGCGCCGACAAGGAAGGTCGCGTCGGCCGGCCGGCGGAAGAGGTCGGTGCCCGGAACGAGGTGGTAGAACGCGGAGAAGACCGGTGTATAGCGCCCCATCGCATAGGCTAGCATCACGAGGAACATCGCCGAGAGGAGCCAGGTCCGGCGCGTCCAGCCCGTGCGGGTCGAGAGCGCCAGAAGCAGCCCCAGCACCGTCAACAGGCCCATGTAGACGTTGACCATGTTCCGCGAAAGCCAGGAGTAGACGATATAGGGCCAGTGCTGGCTCGGCGCGCCCCAGAACTCGGCGCCGCGCCCGATCGTGCCGTAGAGATTTGCGACCACGAAGGTCAGCAGATTGGTTGGGTGAAGCGACCCGTAATAGGCATCTTCGAGGCTAATCTGCGCCCGGTTCGAGCCGTCGGCAAAACTCAGAACCATCAGGATCGGAACAGTGATGATAACAAGGCCCACCAGAGCGCCGGCGCCAAGCGGGCGAAGGCTCGCGCGCATTCGTGCCAGGACGCCGGAACCGTCGAACCACCGCGACGCGGTGAAGCCCGCAAGAACGATCAGTCCGAGAAAACTCACCTGGTCCGGCCCGAGCACTGTCATCGCCGCGAAGAAGCCCGCGAGGGCGCCATAGCGGATCGAGCTCAGCCGAAGGCCCCGGTCGAGCATCCAGAGGGACCAGGGGAAATAGGCGAGGCTCATGATCTGGCCGATGTGCTGGATGCGCCATGCCGCCGCGCCGCTGAACGCGAAGGCCAGCGCCGCGACCAGCGCCGCCGCAGGATGCCACTGCCGGTCGCGTGCAAAGCCGATGACGCCAAGCGCGCCGAACACCAGCGTCGCGAAGGCGGTGGCATCGACCATCGTCATGGTCGGATCGGGCGTGAGCAGCGCGAGCAGGAGATAGGGCGGCGAGAAGATCAGCGACTGCGGATCCGCGATCTGCGGATGCCCGCCGAAAACATATGGCGCCCAGAACGGACTCTGCCCGCTGTGGATCGATTGCGCGAGGAACGCGGCCTGGGCCTGAAAGTGCCCCTTTGCGTCCCACGGAATAGTGTAATGGCCTGAAAGCCAGGGCGAGGCGAGCACGAGCGAGGCGACAACCAGAAGGAGGCACACGACAAGCCACTGCTGCGTCGATGCCGTTGGCATCGGCTGCGGGTAGTGGACCTTTCCGGAACGGACCTTTTTGGCCTCGGTTTCCGAAGTGTCAGGTCGCTGTAGCATCGCTCCCCCCTTGGGCGATCAGCGAAAAGGGGACGCGGAAAACGCGCCCCCTTTCCTGACTAGTCGGTAATCGGTGCATGGGCAACCATTGCATCGAAATCGATGAAATGGCCTGCCCGGTCGCGTTTCGAGGCGAGGTACCGGATATTCTCCGCAGTCGGTCGGCCGTAGGCGCGCTTGTCGGCGACGACTTCGAGCCCGGCGGCCTTGAGCGCGCCGATCTTCTCCGGGTTGTTGGTCATCACCTTGACGCTCGCCACCCCGAGCTGACGCAGCATGACGGCCGCGAAATCGAAACGGCGTTGATCGAGCCCGAAGCCGAGCACCTCGTCGGCATCGTAGGTGTCCCAGCCCTGCGACTGGAGCTTGTAGGCGCGCATCTTGTTGGCGATGCCGTTGCCGCGCCCTTCCTGATCGAGATAGAGCAGGATGCCTCCTTCTCCCTCGGCCATCTTCTGCACCGTGCCGCGAAGCTGGTCACCGCAATCGCACTTGAGCGAGCCGAAAAGGTCGCCCGTGAGGCAGGCGGAATGCATACGGATGGCAACCGGCTTGGTGAGATCCGGCTTGCCGACGATGATCGCGACCTGATCGCGCAGGCCCTCGCCGCCGCGGAACACGACGAATTCGGTTTCCGCCGCGAACTCAAGGGGAACCGGCGCGCGCCCGACGATCTTGATCGCCTTGACCTGATCGGCGCGATAAGCCCGGACGTCGCTCGCCTCGACCTGAAAGATGCCGGGTGGCAGCGCCTCGCGCACCGCCGGGACCACATAGATTGCCGGAGCGACCAGCGTCAAACGCGCGAGTTCCAGCACGGAATCGTCGAGTGGAACGGTCGGCGAGACCGGCGCATCGATCCGGCCGTCAATCCTGAGAGCCAGCATTTCAGCGCGGGCGGCATCGGGAATGGCGAAGGAGACGACACCCGGTGCGGTGCGCTCGATGCCGAGCCGGCGCAAGCGCGCCGCCGGCAGCACAAGTCGTGCGCGGCCCGGAGAAAGGGCATCGAAAGCCTTGGCGACGTTCTGGTCGAGCGCCTCGACATTCAGCGCCAGAAGCGCCTCGTCTGCTTCCACGATGGCAACCGGGCGGCCCGCGCGGTATTCAGCGATGGCCCGGTCGACGGCGCGTTCGCCGGCAGCGTCAAACAGTTCGAGAATCGGATTTACATCACCCATTTACGCCTCTTTCGTCCATGTTTACGGTCGTTTCGGTGGGGTAATGCCACCGGATGGACACCTGTTCTTAGGTTCTGGAGGTCAACTATGACCACCCAACATGAACATTGGCTGTCTGCTTTTGGTTCCAAGATACGGTCACGATATTGTTATGGTCGCGTGGGTTCATGTTCCCTGCGGAAACGGAGATAGGGTCAGACACATGAGTTTCGAGACCTTTCGCCGCACCCGCGCGGACCGGCCCTTCATCGTCGCCCAACTCGGGCAATCGCTCGACGGGCGGATAGCGACCCGCACAGGCGATAGTCGTTACATAGGCTCGCACCCGTCGCTCGATCACCTGCATCGCATCCGCGCGCATGTCGATGCGGTGGTCGTCGGCATCGGCACGGTCCTTGCGGATGACCCGCAGTTAAATGTTCGTCGCTGCGAGGGCGGGAGCCCGGCGCGCATTGTCATCGATGCGAAGGGCCGGCTTCCGGCGGTGGCGAAGTGCCTCGACGGGGCGGACGGCGTGGCGCGCTATGTTTTCCGGGCGTTGGGCACAGCAGGGAAAACCCTGCCCGCCGACGTCGAAATCGTCGAACTGCCCGCCGCCGGTGGTCATTTCGCAATGGCGGATCTCGCTGCAGCGCTCAACCGGCTCGGTTTCGACCGGGTTTTGATCGAAGGCGGCGCACAGATCATCTCCCAGGCGATCGACGCGGGTATCGTTGACCGGCTGCACCTTATGATCTCGCCTGTCATCATCGGTTCGGGGCGTAACGGGCTCGATCTCGCCCCGATCGATCTTTTGAGGGACGCGCTCCGCCCGAAGGTGGATGTCATCCAGCTCGGCGAGGGCGATGTGTTATTCGATTGCGCGTTTCACCAAGCGGACGCAGACTGAACAGCCTCTTTCTCACATCTCGGGGAGCCTGACATGGGTGGAATGAACGGACATCCCGCGGCCTATTCCGGCTTGCAGAAGCTGCTTCACTGGGTCATCGCGCTGATGGTCTTCGTGCTTATCCCTGTCGGCTTCTACATGGTCCGGCGCGGCGAACTGACCAACTTCGATGCGACGACCAATCAGCTTTACACCGCGCACAAGACCTTCGGCGCGTTGGTTCTGCTGCTGATGCTCGTGCGGATCGCCGTCCGGTTCTCGCAGGGCACCCCGGCGCCGGAGCCGAGTCTCAACCGGCTTCAGATCATCGCCGCCGAAGCCGTGCACGGGCTCATCTACCTCGCGTTGCTGGCGATCCCGATCCTTGGCTGGCTTGGCGTCTCCGCTTTCGACGCGCGCGGCATCCTCGGCGGATGGCAACTCCCGGCTCTCCTGGCGAAGAACGAGGAGCTCGCCAAAATCATCCTCAAATATCACGGCTATGCCGCGATCGGGCTCGTGCTGCTGCTCGGCGCGCATATCGGCGCGGCTCTGCTGCACCGGTTCGTCCTCAAGGATGGCGTGGTGAAACGGATGCTGCCCTAGGCATCCGCCCGCCAAGTGGGAACCGGTTGGCGGGACAAGCGGATGCGAAGAAAACCCATCCGCCCGCCAAGTGGGAACCGGTTGGCGGGAAGGAAAGGAAGCTCCGGCGGCTACAGCGTTGCCAGAATATCCGTATGGCCGGTCATCATGCGGGAACCTTTCTCGACCGCCATCGCATCGCGGTAGAAAGCCCAGCTCTGGAGTCCCTTCTCGGCGATGAAGCCGGTCTCCTCGACCGCGTTGACGATCCCCTTGAGCAATTCCCGCTTCAGCGCGGCATCGGAGGGCTTGAGCACCCAGGGCGAATTGCCGGTCGAGACCGAATAACCGACATCCTTCAGCACCTTCGCGAGGGCCGTCGCCGCACGTGGGCCGGCGGCGGGGCCGAAACCCTTGTCGCGCTGCTGGTGCATATCAAAGGCGCGCAAAACCGATTCATCGAACGGATGCGGCGGCACGAACTCGTCCTGCCCGTTGTAGGTGAGAACGGTGTAGAAATCCGCTCCGCTCGCATGCAGCGCGCTGGCGAAACGCTTCATCCAGCGCTCGGAGATGAGGTCGAACAGCGCTGAGGCGCTCACAAGATCCGGCCTGCTGGCGAGAATACCATCGAGATCCTTGTCGAGATCCGCGACGCGGAAGGACACGCCGATATTCCGGCCGTCCTTGAACAGCGCGAGACTGTCGCCGACCGCCTTCGCTTCGTCAGCCCAGCGGGTGAGGGCGCGGGCCGCTTCTTCGAGCAGGTCCGCGTCGTGATCGACCAGCGTCCATTCCTGCGTCTCGCCAAGGTGCGGTGCCGTGGCGCGGAGGTTGGAGCCGGTGCCGGAGCCGAGATCGACGATCCGGATCGAGGACCGCCCGCCAAAGCGCTCGCCGAGTTTCGTGGCAAGATCACCGTTACGCGAGCGATGGTCGGCCGGCTCGCGCAAGGCGAGCCAATCGGCGGAAAAACCACTCATGAAAACACCTTCTTCGAATGGGAAACAGAGTCGAGGCAATCTGCGATGAGCCGCGCCGTATCCTCCCAGAGAGGGAGCGCTTGACCCGCCTGCCAAGCGGCCTCGGCCAGTTGACGGCGCAACGCGGGGTCGCTCATGGCTCTGTCGAGGGCGCCGGCGAGCGCTTCGGCATCGCCCGGCGGAACCTTGAGGGCCGCGCCGTCCGGCACCGTCTGGCTCGCGGCGCCGCCGCTCGTCGTGACGATCGGCAGACCGCGAACCATCGCCTCGGCCAGCACCATGCCGTACCCCTCGAACAGCGACGACATGACGAAGAGGTCCGCGCCGGCATAGAGGGCATCGAGATCGCGCTCGCGCACCGCTCCCATGAGCTGGATGCGGTCCGCGAGGCCGTGGGCGCTGATCTGGCCCTGAAGCGCATTGACGACATCGAGCGCGCGCGCTGCGCCGACGATCCGGAGCCGCCAGTTGCGCGTCTTCAGCGTCGAAAGCGCTTCAACCAGCACGCCATAACCCTTGCGCGGCACGATGGAGCCGACCGCCAGCAGCTCAAGTGTGGCGCTGTCTGAGCCGGTCGCGCGGGGCCTGCGCTCGGTGCCCGGCTCGGCGACCGTGATCTTCCCGGAAACGATTCCGAAATCGCCTTGCAGGATCTTGCCGGTGAGCGGGGAGGTGACGATGACATGTGCAGCGCATTGCAGCGCTGCGGCTTCCGACAGATGTAGCTCCTGTGCCCGTTCGGCCGAAATGCCGTTCTCCAGCGCGAGCGGGTGATGGCACAGCGCCACGACCGGGCGGTTAAAGCCTTGGATCAGGTCCGTCGGCATCGCGCCGTAGGCGAGCCCGTCGATCAGCAGGACACAATCCTCCGGCAATCCGGCGACAATCGCGGCGCAATCGGCAAGATCCTGGGCGCTCGCATTCGGGAACGAGCCAGGAAGCGCGACATGAATCGCGTTAACGCCGAGCTTCGGCAGGAGCCGGATCACCGCCCGGTCGTAAGCATAGCCGCCGGTCGGCAGCGAAAGATCGCCGGGGATCAGGAAGGCGAAATCAGGCATCGCTCAGGCGACCGGGCCTTCGAACCAGGCGCGGGCGAGATCGGTCTCGTGCAGCGTCACGCGGATCTTGGCAAGGCCCTTGCCGTCCTCGCCGAGCGTGCCGTTTTTGACCGCCTTCACCATCTCGTCGAAAATGTGCTTGCACAGGAATTCGGTGGTGGTCAGCGTCCCCTTGAACTGCGGCAGCGTATCGAGGTTCTGGTATTTCAGCGGTCTGAGCACGGCCGCGAGCGTATCAAGCGCCGCGCCGATATCGACGACGACGTTCTGTTTCGTCATCGCCTCCCGGAAGAAGGCCACGTCCACCACGAAGGTTGCGCCGTGCATGTTCTGCGCCGGTCCGAAAAACGGATCGGGCAGTGAATGGCCGATCATGATGCGATCACGGACTTCAACGGCGAACATGTCTTCTCCTCAATAGTGAACCAGCGTAACGAGCCCCGGCGCATCGGCCGCGAGCAGGCGCGGGATGGCCGGTGCGAGCGCATCGAAGCGAACCGTCTCGGTGATCAGCTCGTCGAGCTTCTCGTCCGCCAATAGGCGCATGGCTGCCTGAAGGCGCGATGAATAGGTCCAGCCGCGCGCCGCATGGCCGGGCGAAATCGTCCCGACCTGCGACGAGACGAGGCTCACACGGCCCGCATGGAAATGCCCGCCGAGCGGCGCGGTAATCTCCCGGGCGCCATACCAGGAAAGTTCGACGACCTTCGCCTCCTTGCCCGCCGCACGGAGAGCCGTCGCGAGGCCGCCTGAGGAGGCGGAGGTATGGAAGACGACATCCGCGCCGGTCGGCGCGTGGTCCGGTATCGAGAAGCTGGCCCCGAAATGCATGGCGACGGCGGCGCGTTCGGGGTTGGTGTCGACGAGTGTCACCTCGGTTCCCGGCATGCATGCCGCGAGATAGGTGACGAGCAGGCCGACCAATCCGCCACCGACGACGACGACCCGATCCGCCGCGCTCACGCCCGAATCCCAGATCGCGTTGAGCGCGGTCTCCATGTTGGCGGCGAGCACCGCACGTTTCGCCGGCACGAAATCCGGCACGCGGTTCAGCCACCCAAGCGCGCAGACGAAGCGATCCTGATGCGGGTGAAGCACGAAAACGCGGACACCACGCCACTCCTCCGGACCATCCTCGACAACGCCGGTGGCGCAATAACCGTATTTGACCGGGAACGGGAAAGCGCCCTCCTGAAGCGGACAGCGCATCCGCTCTTCCTCGCCCGTCGGCACCTGCCCGGAGGCGATCAGCCGTTCGGTGCCACGCGAGAGGGCGGTGAACTCCGTCCGCACCAGCGCTTCGCCCGGGCCGGGCCGGGGGAACGCGAGGGGGCGCGTCTCGGCCTGCATCACGCCGGTGTAGAACAGGGCGCGGGCGTTCACGGCTTGGTCTGCAGATTTTGAATTCGCGCTGCTCATGATCCCCCAGGGTCGGTTTGGCCGGTATGCTCCCGTTCAGCTTCGATCGGCGATACGCTTCGGCGCCGGGAGTTCCCGCGAGGAACCCGCCGCGCTGCCGGACGTTGACGAGAACGGGGCTTCAACCCATTTCACGCCAACGCAGGACGCGCAAGGGTATCGCGTTTTCCGGCGACGACCATGAAAGGTATTGCCGCCCATGTCTTCGGACAATTCCGCCCCGTCGGCCCGTATCGCGCTCACGCCGACCGGCACGCAGAGTGCCGAGGCGTTGACCCTGCGGCGTGTCATCTTTGTGATGCTCAACGTCGCGCTCTATCTTGTGCTCGCGCGTTGGGCCTGGGTGATCCTTGCGAAGGGGGGCTGGTCGCTTGTCGACGTCCTGTTGTTCGTGTGCTTCCTGTTCGGCACGCCCTGGGCGGTGCTCGGCTTCTGGAATTCGGTGATTGGGCTCTGGCTGCTGCACCGGGGCCGCGATGCGATGGCGGAAACGGCGCCCTTCGCCGATCTGGCAGATCCGAACGCGCCGATTTCCGTTTGCACCGCAATCTTCATGACGCTGCGCAACGAGAATCCCTCGCGGGCGCTGTATCGGATGAAATTGATCAAGGCTGAACTCGACGCAAGCGGGCAGGGTGCCGGGTTCGCCTATTTCCTGCTTTCCGATACCAGCATCGATGCCGTCGCTGCGGAAGAGGAAGCCGGTGTCGCGGCTTGGAAGGCGGAGGCAGGCGAAGCGGCGCCGATCACCTACCGACGCCGCACCGAGAACACCGGCTACAAGGCCGGCAACGTCCGTGATTTCCTGGTGCGCTGGGGCGATGCATTCGATCTCATGCTGCCGCTCGACGCCGACAGCCTGATGGATGCGAAAACCATCCTCCATCACGTACGCATCATGCAGGTGAACCCCAAGCTCGGCATTCTCCAGAGCCTCGTCGTCGGCATGCCCTCGAAAAGCGCCTTCGCGCGGATTTTCCAGTTCGGGATGCGGCAGGGGATGCGCTCCTACACGATGGGACAGGCCTGGTGGGTGGGCGATTGCGGCCCGTTCTGGGGCCATAACGCGCTCGCGCGTATCGCCCCGTTCCGCGATCAGTGCGAATTGCCGGAACTCCCCGGCAAGCCGCCCTTCGGCGGGCATATCCTCAGCCACGATCAGGTCGAGGCGACCTTCATGCGTAGAGCCGGCTACGAGGTGCGCGTGATGCCGGAGGAGGGCGGCTCATGGGAGGAGAACCCGCCGACGCTGCTCGAATTCATGAAGCGCAACACACGCTGGTGCCAGGGTAACCTGCAATACGTGAAGCTGCTCGGCACAAAGGGGCTCTACCCGGTCTCGCGTTTTCAGCTCGTCTGGGCAATCCTGATGTTCCTCGGCATTCCGGCGTGGACGTTCATGTTGCCGCTCGCCGCGCTGAAGCCGTTCGACGGCGAACCGCTCGTGATCTTTCCGGCAGCTTCCGCGCTCTGCCTCTATCTCTCCTTCACGGTGATGAACCTGATGCCAAAGCTCGCCGGGCTTGCCGATATCATGCTGACGAAGGGGGGCACCGCGCGCTACGGCGGAACGTCGAAGTTCCTGTCCGCCGGCCTGAGCGAGATCGTTTTCGCCTGGGTTCTCGGCGCATCCGATACCTTCAAAACAACCGTGTTCATCGTCGGCCTGCTTTTCGGCAAGTCGATCACCTGGGGCGGACAGGCGCGCGACGCGCATGGAATCCCCTGGGATATCGCTGCGCGCAACCTCTGGCCGCAGACGCTGTTCGGCGTCATCGTTGTCGGGTTGATGGCGGCAACCTCGATCCAGTTTGCGCTCTGGTCGCTACCGTTGACCCTCGGCTTTCTCGTGGCAATCCCCTTCGCGGTGCTGACGGCGGATCCGGCGTTCGGCCTCGCGCTCCATCGCCGCGGGCTCTACGCGATTCCGGAGGAGATCGAGAGGCCGGAGATCGTTGTGAAGGCGCAGGACAAGGGGACGCAGTGATGGCCCTGCCCGCTGATGTGATCGACCTGCTTTCCCGCCGTTGGCCGCCCCTGAAGCGCTCCTTCGAGATCTATTACGGCGATCAGGCGCGCGACGACGCGATGGACCGGCTCTACGAGCGCCTCGTGCCGCGGGGCGGGCTCGCGTTCGACATCGGCAGTCATGTCGGTGACCGGATCGCCTCTTTCCGGCGGATCGGCGCGCGCGTCGTCGCGTTGGAGCCGCAACCGGATTGCGCCGAGGCAATTCGGGCGATCTACCAAGACGATGCCGACGTCTCGCTTCTCCATTCCGCCTGCGGGCCGGAGGAGGGCAAGCTCACGCTGCACGTCAATTCCGCCAACCCGACCGTGACGACCGCCTCACCCGCATTCATTCAGGCGGCAGACGGTGCCGGTGGATGGGAAGGGCAGGTTTGGGATCGCACGATCGAGGTGCCGGTGACGACGCTCGATGCGCTTGTCGCTGCGCATGGCGTGCCGGACTTCGTCAAGGTTGACGTTGAGGGTTTCGAGGCCGATGTGCTCGCGGGGCTTTCGCGGCCTGTGCCGGCGCTGTCGTTCGAATTCACGACGATCCAGCGTGCCGTGGCGCTGGAATGTCTCGCGATTGTTTCCGCGCTGGGCAAATATCGCTTCAATGCCGCGCTTGGCGAGAGCCAGTTGCTCACCTTTATGGAGCCGGTGTCCGCAGACGACATGGCGGCGCATATTCGCGCTCTGCCGCACGAGGCCAATTCGGGGGATGTCTATGCCTTTCTCTCCGCGTAGGGCGCTGCTCGCCGCAATCTCGCTGGCGTTGGCCGGAACCGTTCAGGCTCAGACCGCGGCGCCGGACCGGACCGTGCAGGGCGCACACAATGCCAAACCGCCGAGCGAGACCGTGCGGGTCGAGAACCATACACAACCCGAGACTTGCGCGGAGAAGGACAATATCGACATCCGTTTCCTGGGCCCGGCGATCCGCAGGTTCCGCATCCAGGCGATCCATCCGGCCTATATCGGTACCTTGAAGGAAGATCTGGCTCTGCCGGATTTCACGGATTGCGACCTTTCAGGCGATCCGGTCCACAACCCCGGCCAGCCGCGCACGGTGACGCTTTATGAAACGCCGTGGATTTCCATCGTCGGGCAGGTCTATCCAAGTTTCTGGCGTCCCGCGACCGTTCCGGTCCGCGTCGGGGAACGGGTCGAGCAGGGCCTTCATCTTGTGCAGGTCTATCAGCGGATCGGCCAGCGCATGGAGGAGATGCTGGTCGTCTACCCGCCTGACGGCTATTGGCGCGCGCGCCCCCTGCCAGCGAAACACATGGGTTGGACGGCCTATGGCTCTTCCTTCATGATCGGGCCCGTGACGATAGAAGGACGACCGGTCGTCGCCTTCAAGGAAATCCGGTTCGAGCCGGAAACGAAGACTTTCCGGTTTTCCTTCCGCGACGGCGGCGAGGGGAGCCTGCGCCTCGATGCACTGGATACCGATCATATCAGCCTCGAGGTCGAGCTTTCGGGCGAACTGCCGAAGGACAAGCCCTTCGCCGCCCTGCGCTCGATGTATGTCACCGAGACCAATAACGACGCCGCCCGCGTCGCCTGGCGCGAGAAGAACAGGGCGCGCTGGGGCGAGGGGCACATTCTCGACTTTCGCGGGGGTGAGGCGACGGAATTCTGGCTGGGAAGGCACGTGCCGTCGCGGCATAACATGTCCGCCCCGGACATGACATTTTCGCGCTTTTTGCCGTAGGCCAAGCCGGTTCAACCTCGCGTTTACCAAACATAAAACAACCACAGGTAGCAGTATTGCAGAATCTGTGGGGGTTGCCGTGGCTATGTCGATTCGTCGTTCCTTTCAGCTTGTGCTTCTCGCGCTCGTGCTGACCTCGCTGGGTGCCATCGGCACCGGCATCCACGCGATGCTAGGCATGACCGAGCGGATCGAGACGATGCAGCACGAAGTCGCCGTTCCGCTCTCCGGCCTGCGCGAGATTTCCGATGCCTATGCAGTGACGATCGTCGACACGACGCACAAGGTTGCTGCGGGCAGCATCAGCCCCGAAGAGGGGTTGAAATCGATCTCCCAGTCGATGGGCAAGATAGAGAAGGCATGGCGGTCCTTCATGCATCCGGGCATGCTGCCGGACGAGCGGCGCATCGCGGCGGAATATGAGGCCATGATGGGCACATCACGGACCTTCATCGACCGCCTGACGAAAGCCTTCACCGGCAAGAATCTGGAGCTGGTCCGCGAGATCGCTGCCAAGGAGCTTTACCCGGCGATCGACCCGCTCACGGAGCAGATCGACAAGCTCATCCAGATCCAGTTCAACGAGATGAAGCAGTCGCTTGAAGAGGCCCGCATGGTCGGAAACCGCGCCATCACGCTTGGCATTGGCGTTGGACTGGTTGCGCTCTGCGTTGCGATCATCGGTCTCATCCTGCTGTCCCGCGGCGTTATCGGCCCGCTGGCCCGCGTGCGGGACGCTATGAGAGCGCTCGCGGGCGGCGATACCGGGTTTGCGCTACCGGACGCCTCCGCGCGCAACGAAGTCGGCGACATGGCAAGAATGGTCGAGAGCTTCCGCGATAGCGCCGTCGCCCGAGCGGAGCTGGAGCAGAAATCGCGGAACGAGCATGCGCAGGAAATCTTTCGTCAGAACAGGATTGATGCCCTCATCCAGCGCTTCCGGAGCACGATCGATGGCATCCGTTCCTCGCTCGATACCGAGCTTGGTTCGATGGGCCAGAGCGCGGACAGCCTGAACCGGATCGCCGGGCAGGCGTTGTCGGGTGCCGAAGCCGCACGGGATGCCGCCGGCACCTCGTCGAGCAATGTCGCCTCGGTCGCCGGGGCCGCCGCCGAGCTCACGTCGGCCAGCCGCGAGATTTCCGAGCAGGTCCATCACGCCAGCGAGGCCGTCAACAAGGCGACCGCCGTCGCACGCGAAACCGACCGGGAATTCGCAAGCCTCGCCGATCTTTCGAATCGCATCGGCGATATCGTCGGCATCATCCGCAACATCGCCGAACAGACCAATCTGCTTGCCCTCAACGCGACCATCGAGGCAGCGCGCGCGGGCGACGCCGGAAAAGGTTTTGCCGTTGTTGCCTCGGAAGTGAAGACCCTTGCTGGTCAGACCGCCAATGCGACCGAGGAAATCTCGAACCAGATCGCCGCGATCCAGGCGGCAACCCAGCATGCGCTGTTCGCGATCCAGACGATCACCAGTTCTGTCGGCGAGATTGAATCGCGCACCGTCGCCATCGCAGCGGCGGTCGAGGAGCAGGAGGCCTCGACCCATTCAATCTCGAACTCCATCGCACTCGCCTCGGAGGGGTCGGAATGTGCGGTTCGCAACGCCCAGCAGGTGACTGGAGCGATCGATCGCACGAAGGACGAAGCGGAAGGGTTGCGCCAGACCGCCTCCCAGCTCTCGCAGGTTGCCGGCGCGCTCTCGGCCTCGGTCGAGGATTTTCTGCGCAGCGTCACGGAGGATGTGAGCGAGCGTCGTCAGGCCACGCGCCGCGCGACCCGCCAGGCCGTGGTGATTCTCGACAATGGCCGGCGCAATCCTACGCAGTTGATCGATCTATCGGAACAGGGCGCGCGGTTCGAGGCCATTCCGGGCCTAGTCGTCGGGTCGAACATCATGGTGGAATGGAGCAACGGAACCCGCGCCGCGGCACGGGTGATCTGGGTGCGTGACGGTCATGCCGGCGTGCAATTCGCTCAGCGCCTCGCGCCGGAGTTCACCCAGCTCGCGGCCTGACGGGTTCAGGATGCGGCCAGCATCACCGAGCGCATCGAGATCGAGCCGAGATCGAATCCTTCGGCGAAAAAGGTCGGCCGGTCGCGTTCATCCGCCGCGCCGAGGGTGTAGAGCAGCGGCAGGAAATGGTCGATCGTCGGATGTGCCATCCGCGTCAGCGGATCGCGCGGGTTGAGTTCAGCCAGCTTGTCGAAATTGCGTGCCTCGATGTGCCCGGCGACGAGCGCGTCGAAATCGCTTGCCCAGTCGAAGGCCTGTGCGCCAAAGCGCATCGCTGGCAGGTTATGGACGACGTTGCCCGAGCCGACGATCAGCACGCCCTTGCGGCGCAGCGTCCGCAATTCCCGCGCCAGCGCGAGGTGGTCCGGGAGCGGCCGCGAAAGATCGAGCGAAAGCTGATAGACCGGCACATCCGCCTTCGGGAACATGCGCAGCAGCACACACCAGGCGCCGTGATCGAGCCCCCATTCGATATCGGGCGCGGTATGATGGTTCTGGAGAAGGTCGAGCGTCGCGGCAGCGAAATCCGGCGCGCCGGGGGCCGGATACTGTGCATCATAGAGCACCTGCGGAAACCCGCCGAAATCATGGATGGTGCGTGGACGGCCGCCGACATGCACCAGGCTCGCGCCGCGCGTCATCCAGTGCGCGGATACGACGAGAATTGCCGAAGGGGTTGGAAGACCGGCGCCGGCTTCACCCCACGCGCGGGAGAAACGGCTGTCCTCGATGGCGTGCATCGGGCTGCCATGCCCGACGAACAGGACGGGCATCGGCGCGGTATCGTGAAGCTTGTCGAGGTGAAGTGAGGTCATGAAAGCTATCTGATTTGCGCAAACGCAAATTTCAATGGCCTTCCAGCACCATTATTGCCAAGCGATCTGGCAAATTTGCACGCGAGACCACGATGCTGTTCCCACCCTTCTGCTCGATCGGGTGCTTGCCACGCATCCGCGACAGAAAGCGTTCCAGCGAGGTCGAGGTGATGAAATGCATCGGGATGACAACCTTCGGGTCGAGCTGGCGGATCACCTCCTCGATCCCGTCGAGATCGAGCGTCCAGGAACCATCCACCGCGGCCATGACGATATCGACCTTGCCGATGGCCTTGAGGTGCTCCGGCGTCAGGAGGTGATGGAGATGGCCGAGATGAGCGATGCACAACCCCGCGACTTCGAAGATGAAGATCGAATTGCCGGAGTATTCGGTCGCTCCGCCGTCGCGGATATTGGTCGGCACGTTGCGCACGCGCATGTCGCGCTCCTGAAGGTCGAACGAGGGCGGCCTGCCCTGATGCGACCAGCCGCGCAGTACGTGGCGGATCTCCGCTGCGGGGCGGTGGGTGTAATGCGTCGAATGCGCGTGGTTCATCGTCGCGATGTCCGGTAGAACCGGCGGGCGGACATAATCGTTGAAGTCGGTCGCGGCGACAACGCCTTGCGGGCTCTCGATGGTGAAGGTCGCATGGCCGACGAAGGTGATACGCACCTCCTCCCGTCCCAGCGCCGCATAGCGGATCGGCGTGCCATCGGGAGTCATAGGCGCACGCGCCACCGGGCCGAGACACGCATCGGAGCCGGCCGCGAAAGCGCTTTGGGCTACCAGGAATATCAGGGCAGTGAGAACGAGACGTCGAAACATGGCGAGCCTCCCTCAGGGAGACGCAGGATCGCCAACCCGTTTCACGCCGTCAATGGCGGAACGCTCTCACATTTGCGCGATGGCGCCTGTCACATCTCGGTTGAATTGAGGCAGTCGGCGGAAAGCGTGAAGGTTCGCTTGCCGACCTTGACCTTGTTCGGCGCGACGATCGAACCGATTTCCGAATGGTAGCGGCTGTTGAGCTTGCAGATTTCGGAAGTGCCGACTTCCTTGCGGTCGAAGCCATCCGCGATGCGGAACTCGCCGACACGCTTGCCGCCGCTATAACCGACGATGACCTTGCAGCCCTGCACGTGCGGTGATTCCTCGGCCGCGAGCCGGCAGGTCGCGCTCTGGGCGAGCGCGCCGCTGCCGGGCGGGAAAATCACAGCGAGTGCCAAGCCCGCCAGCGGAGCTAATTTCATCATGATGCCTACCTCCCTGATGTGTCCTTGCCATCATGACAGCATCGGGTGTGGCTTCATTGATCCTCGTCATGAGCCGGCGGAGCGCTCCGCCGCGTGACCTCAGAAGGTCACCACCGAGCGGATCGACTTGCCCTCGTGCATCAGATCGAAGGCGGTGTTGATCTCGTTAAGCGGCATTACATGGGTGATGAGATCGTCGATGTTGATCTTGCCCTCCATGTACCAGTCGACGATCTTCGGTACGTCCGTGCGGCCGCGTGCGCCGCCGAAGGCCGAACCCTTCCACACACGTCCGGTGACAAGCTGGAACGGCCGCGTCGAGATTTCCGTGCCTGAAGGCGCGACGCCGATGATGATGCTCTCGCCCCATCCGCGATGGCAGCATTCAAGTGCCTGACGCATGGTGTGGATATTGCCGATGCACTCGAACGAGAAATCCGCGCCGCCGCCGGTGAGATCGATGATCGCCTGCACCACCTTGTCACGGCCGACCTCGTCTGGATTGACGAAATGCGTCATGCCGAACTTGCGGGCCATCTCCGCTTTCGCCGGGTTGAGATCGACACCGATGATCTTGTCCGCACCGACCATCCGCGCGCCCTGAATGACATTGAGGCCGATGCCGCCGAGGCCGAACACCACGACATTCGCGCCGGGCCAGACCTTCGCGGTATAGATCACAGCGCCGATGCCGGTGGTGACACCGCAGCCGATGTAGCAAATCTTGTCGAAGGGAGCATCCTCGCGCACCTTCGCGACCGCGATTTCCGGCAGCACGGTGAAATTCGAGAAGGTCGAGCAGCCCATGTAGTGGAAAATCTCGCCCTTGTGTGGCACGCTTTCGCACGAGAACCGCGAGGTGCCGTCCGGCATCAGACCTTGCCCCTGCGTCGCGCGGATTGCGGTGCAGAGGTTCGATCGCTGCGAGAGGCAGGTTTTGCAGCCGCGGCATTCGGGCGTGTAAAGCGGGATCACATGGTCACCCGGCTTCACCGAGGTCACACCCGCGCCAACCTCGCGGACGATGCCGGCGCCCTCGTGGCCGAGAATCGCCGGGAACTTGCCTTCCGAATCGAGGCCCGAGAGCGTGTAGGCATCGGTGTGGCACACGCCCGTCGCCATGATCTCGACCAGCACTTCACCAGGCTTCGGACCTGAAATCTCGATGGTTTCGATGGTCAGGGGCTTGTTGGCCTCCCAGGCGACGGCGGCGCGGGTCTTCATCGGCATTTCCTCGGCATGTAACTCTCGGCGATATTGGGCCGAAGGAGTCCACAAATTGCAAGGGGCGATCAGGCGGTGCTGGTCAATGGCCCCCGGGCCGTGATCTAACACGGATGTCGCTGAAATGGTTTGCCGATGAGCTTCGCCCTCAACCCCCGTCTCCTAACTGTTGAATCGCCCCCGATACCCGAGGCGCAAGGCTGGCGCGCGCAATATTCCGGTGCTCTCGGCTCGATGATCGATCTGTCGCAGGCGGTGCCGGGCACGCCGCCGCCGGAGGCCATGCTCGAACGGCTCGCGTCGGCCGCTGGCGCCGGCGACATGGCGCGCTACGGCCCGATTCTCGGGGATGGCGTACTACGCGAGGCTTATTCCGCTGAGGTCTCGCGCTTCTATGGCGCAGCGATTCCGGTCTCTGCGACCGCGATCACGGCTGGCTGCAACGAGGCCTTCGTTACGGCGATGCTGGCGCTTGCCGGGGCAGGGGACAACGTGATTCTGCCGGTGCCGTGGTATTTCAACCACAAGATGACCTGCGACATGCTGGACGTCGAGGCGCGGCCGCTGCCATGCAGCGCCGAGGCCGGCTTCGTGCCGGATCTCGATCGGGCCGCCGCGCTGATCGACGCCCGTACCCGTGCGATCGTCCTGGTTTCGCCGAACAATCCCACCGGCGCGATCTATCCGCCCGACGTCATCGCCGGTTTTGCCCGGCTTTGCCGCGCGCGCGGCCTTGCACTGGTGCTCGACGAGACCTACCGCGATTTCCTGCCCGCCGGAACTGCGCCGCATGCGCTGTTCGAGGACGCGGACTGGGGCGACGTGCTGATCCAGCTCTATTCCTTCTCGAAGGCCCATGCGATTCCAGGCCATCGGCTCGGGGCTATGGTCGCGGCGCCGTCCGTGATCGCCGAGATCGCGAAGGTGCTCGACAGCGTGCAGATCTGTCCCGCGCGCCCGGCGCAAGCTGTCGTTGCTTGGGCCATCGAGGCGATGCGACCGTGGCGCGAAGCTCAGCGGATGGATTTGCAGCGCCGGGCCGAGGCTTGCCGCGCGGCTTTTGCCCCGCTCAACGGTTGGCGCCTGCATTCGATCGGCGCCTATTTCGCCTATGTGTCGCACCCGGACGCCGGAGAACGCGCGGCCCGCGACGTTGCCCGCGATCTCGCCGCCAAGCGTGGCGTGCTCGCACTTCCCGGCCCGTATTTCGGCCCCGGACAGGAGGATCATCTGCGGCTCGCTTTTGCCAATGTCGGTGTCGAGCGCATCGCCGAAGTCGGTGTGCGCCTGCGTCAGGCATAACGGGTCAATTGGCGGGAGCGTGCGGCAGTGCGCCAGGAGTGCCGGGGCGGGTGGGCGCCTTCTTGACAAAAAGCCCGGCCGCGATGGCGCGGGCTATGTATTCCGCGGTGCAGATCGAGCTTGCCTCGGAATTCTGCGCGAAGTCAAAACCTTCGGCCGTGTCGCGGTTCAGCTTCGAGAGCGCCTGTTCGGCATCGTAGCGGCGCAAGCGGATCACCTTCTCGCTTTCCGCGACATCCGTAATGATGTTGCGGATGCCAAGATAATAGGGGTCCTTCGCCAGCGAGGCGGCATAACGCAGGCCGACGAGGATGACATCGACCTTGTGGTCCTTCAGCCAGCGGATCTGGCCCGTCACGGTATTGCGGAACTCGTAGATCGGCACATGGGCGAGCGCGTCGGCCGTGCCGACCTGCCAGAGGACGAGGTCCGCCTTCGTCAGGGCGATTTCGGTCTTGATGCGGTTGGCGGCATCCGCCGCCAGTTCGCCGGAGACGCCACGATGGATGATGACCACATCGAGCGGCTTGAACGCCTTTTCGAGAATGCGCTCGACGATGGCATAATAGCCACCCCGGATAGGGCCTCGCATCGTCGCCGAGGTCGAGCCGATGGCGAGGATCACGATCTTCTTGCGGTCGCGCAGGGCTGCGGCGACGTTTGGTAAATAGGGATCCTGAACCTCGCTCGCGCCGGGACCGACGCATTCCTTGGGCACCGCAGCGATCTCGCCCTGCGTTTGCGCCGTGGTCGATGCGGGCAAGCCGAGAACCAGAAGCGCGAGTAGAGCCGGCAAGAGCTTCATGTGGCCGGCGCCCTTGCCCGGTCTTGCCATTCGGCGAGCCAGGCCGTCGCGAACAGGATCGCGATACCGGCAGCGACAAGGCCCGTGTCGATGACATAGCTGCCGCCAGTCTGGAACCGCACGACCTGACCGAGCAGGCTCAGAACCGAGCCGACACAGAACACTTCCAGCGAATTGCGTCCAAGCATCGATATCGGTTCCACGAGTCGTGGGCCAAGTTTCCGTATGTAACCATATGCCGCAGAAAATACGGCTACAAGAGCCAGGAACTGGAGCAATCTGATCGGCGTGACGAAAGTCTTGCCGACAATAAACAGTAACTTCGGCTCCGGCATCGAGATGGGATCGGGATAGATGTCGAAGATCACCATGATTGCCCCGCCGATGACGATCGGCAGTGCCATCCAGCGGATCGGTTGGATATGCCGCCGCACGAAGCCGCCGATGCCGGCGGGGCGTGCCATCACGAAGCCGAGCACGAACACAAGCTGCCAGCATAGCGGGTTGAAGAACCATTGACCTTCCGTCGGCCAGGTCGGGATCGTGATCGGTACGGAAAGCGCGACGAGATAGATTGCGATCGAGAGCGGCAACAGCAGTTGCGGCAAATAGCGGTCGATTGCCGCCACGAGCGGAGCGAAGATCATCAGCACGACATAGAGCGGCAGGATGTCGAAATAGCCGAGTTGGTGGCTCAGCAACGCCATGCCGATATGCGTGTTGACGGGATCGAAGAACACCGCCGCCGCGTTGTGCCATTCGAGGAGGAGCGGGTTGTCGAACACGATGGAGGCCGAGGCGAGGATCGCGATGGCGATCATTCCGATCATCATGTGCGCGGCATAGAGCGTGATGGCACGGCCACCGAGACGGAAAGCGATCTGCGGCATCGGCCGGGGTCGGTCATCGCGACCGACAATCAGGCGCAGCGACCATCCGGCGAGGAAAACGAACAGTTCGGCCGAATCCGAGATCGAAAAGTTCTTGCTGGTGAACCGGTCGAACACGATTCCCGGAATGTGATTGATGAAAATCGTGATGAGGGCGAAGCCACGCCAGAAATCGATCGCATTGGCTTCGCGTTTCATGCTGACTTCGCCTGCCTGCCGGCCCCGTGGAACACTGGGGCGTTCCGCCCCAAGATTCGGCCGACATTAGGGCGAGACACGCCGGAAGACGAGAGGCAGGCACGAAATCCTGGCTCCGCGACCGGAACGCATCATCGGTGGGGCTCAACGGCAGGAGCAGGATTTTCCTGGCTGCATGTTGTTCTTCTTGGCGAAGTTTTCGGCATCCGAGCGGTAGCTGAAGGTCCGGAAGGAGCAATAGCTCGATCCGAACGCGATCTTGAGCTGCCGTTCGTCGCGCGAATCGATGTCGTATTTCCCGTGTTTGCAAATGATGCTGTAGGCGAAGGCCGGCGAGGCGGCCAATGTGGCGAAGGCAGCGGCGGCAATCGCGCCGGTACGGATTTTCGAGCGGACGGACATCTGGATCTCCTGTGGCCGATCATGCCGGCCGTGTGACGGTGCTTTCGGTTCATCCTGTGCGGGTGGGCACATCGCCGATCGGGCTGAAGGCGTTCAGTGGCGGCAATGATCGACCGTTCCGAAGAGGACCGGGGCCCTTTCCCGAGCCCCGCTCCTTTCGATCAGGCACGCGTGTGTCCGCGATGTGCGCTGGCGCACCGTCGCACCTCACAGGAATGCCTGTGCCAGCTGCCAGGCGACCCCGGAAAGAACCGCGCCGACGACCGCAAAGCCGATATACAGCCCGAACACAGGTGGCCGTGCGACCGACCAGACGGCGATGGCGGCGGGAATGGAGGTGATGCCGCCCCCGATCAGGAAGGCCATTGCCGCGCCGGGCGCCATGCCCTGGCCCATCAATTCACGCATCAGAGGCAGGGCAGCCGTCCCGTTGAGGTAGGCGGGAATGCCGATGGCCGTCGCGGCGAGAATCGGGGTGAGACCTTCCCCGCCGAGCCAGCGGGCAATCAGCCCGGTCGGCATCCACGCGGACATGAGGCTCTCGATGAGGAAGGCCAAGATCAGCATCTTGCCGAGGAAGAACGTATTCTTGCGGGCGGCGATGAACGCCTTCTCCCGCCTCGCCGGTTCGTGCCAAAACGCCCAGACGACCTCCTTCGGGTTGCGGATGCGGCTGCCCCCGCAGCCACCGTTGCCCGCGCGATCTCGCAACGGAGCAGCGAGCGCGCCGGCCCGCGTGAAGGCGAAGGTGCCGAACCCGCCCAGCAGCCCCACGCCAATCGCGGCAAGTGTCTTCGCCAGGGCGAAAGGCAGGCCCAGCACGGAACTCGTGAGAATGAACTGCGCGGGGTCCATCAACGGCGATGCCAGCCAGAAGGCCATCACCGCAGGAAGGGGAACGCCGATCGCCAGCAACGCGGCGATCAGGGGGATGACGCCGCAGGAACAAAAGGGCGAAAGCGCCCCCATCAGTGCGGCGAGGACGATCATGGGTGTCGTGCGACCCACGAAGGCCCGTGCGATCAGGTTGTCCGCCCCGGAGGCGGTCGTATAGGCCAGCACTGCGATCGAAATGGCGAAGAGGGGCGCAACCGAAAGAGTGGCGCGCAGCACAAACGCGGCGCTGGCCCAGGCCTGCTGAGGCGACAGGGCGATCAGAACCGCGAAGGTCAAGGCGACAGCAAGCCAGACCGGATCAGGCTTCGGCCAATTTCTGGCCGGTGTTGCAGGCGTCGAGGCACATTCAGACATTCTATTCTCCTAGTTTTATCGAAATAACAGGCAAAAAAGAGAGCCCGGAATGGCCGGGCGCTTTCATGCCTGATGGGAGTTGGGCCCGGGTAAGGTCAAAGCATCCGCGCAACATTGATCGACCAGTGAATCAACCAGATTGCGCATCATTGGGTAATTGGCGCGGCAGATCAGCACCGTGGATTGCCGTTCCTGGGTGACGAGGCCGACAATCACCAGCTTCTGCAGGTGATGCGTGAGAGTCGAGGCGGCAATGCCGAGCTTCTCCTGAAGCTTGCCGACCGGCAATCCGGGACTGCCGGCTTTCACGAGAAGACGGAATACCTTCAGCCGAGTCGGATTGCCGAGGGCTTCAAGGCGGGCGGCGATATCGTCTATGTTCATATTTCTAGAATAATAGAAATATAGATCTTGTCAACTACCGCGCGACCCCGGCCTTTCCAGGAGGAAAGAAACGGCCCTGCCGGTTGGATATCGTCCGTGATTTCGCGGCACAGATCGCGTTCCGCCTCGCGTCCGGCTAGGGATCGGCCGCAAGCGTGGTGGGAGGGGGCGAGAAAGATGGGGCGGAAAGATGGTCGGAGTGGCGGGATTCGAACCCACGACCCCTAGTCCCCCAGACTAGTGCGCTAACCAGGCTGCGCTACACTCCGACGTGGACGGGCTTATAGGTGCTGGCGGCGGGGCTTGCAATCTCTTTCCGGTGCCCGGCGTACGGTTGATGAGCGATACATTGACCGGTTTCTTTATCAATTTCCTCTAGGGCGGGAAGAGTGATGGACGGACTGACGGGTCAGATGCGCATTCTCCTCGTTCTCGATACCGCGTTCGTGAATGGCGGGCAGGCCAAGGTGGCGATCGATTCCGCGCTCGGCCTCAAGGCGCGCGGGCATGAGCCGGAGATCTTTGCCGCGGTCGGGCCGGTCGCGGCGGAACTTCAGACGGCCGGTATCCCTGTCCATTGCCTCGACCAGAGCGAACTCGTGAAGGATGGATCGGTGCTGAAGGCCGCCTGGCGCGGCATCGACAACCGGGAAGCAGCCGCCGCGCTTGAAGATGTTCTCGCGCGCCTTCCGCGCAGGGAGAGCATTGTCCATGTCCACGGCTGGGCGAAGGCGCTTTCCTCCGCAATCGCCGGGCCTATCGTGCGCTCGGGTCTGCCAAGTCTCTATACGATGCACGAGTATTTCCTGCTGTGCCCGAACGGCGGGTTCTACAACTATCAGAAGCATGCGCATTGCCCGCTGGAACCGCTGTCGATGCGCTGCATCACGACCCATTGTGATTCGCGTTCTTACCTGCACAAGGCGTGGCGCGTCGCCCGAACGGCGGCGATGAAGCACGTCCACCATCTGCCGGAGGCCATGCGGGATATTGCCTATTTTCACCCGTTCCAGCGGGCGGTCGTCGAGCGGCACTTGCCGGAAGGAGTGCGCCTCCACGAGGTTGCCAACCCGGTCGAGGTCGAGGATCTCGGCCCGAAGCCGGATGCCGCGAGCGGCGAGATCATCTTTCTCGGCCGGATTTCGATGGAGAAGGGCGTCTTCGTTTATGCAGAAGCCGCGCGGCGTGCCGGGATCGTGCCGGTTTTCGTGGGCGACGGGCCGCTCGCGGGAGAACTCGGCAGGCGCTACCCCGAAGCGCGGTTGCTTGGTTGGCATGATGCCACCGGTGTCCGCAGGCGGCTGCGCGAGGCACGCGCGCTGGTGTTCCCCTCGCTCTGGTATGAGGGGCAACCGCTGACGGTGCTGGAAGCTCTTGGCCTCGGCACGCCCGTCATTGCAGCCGACCGATGCGCAGGCAGGGAGAGCGTGATAGACGGCGAGACCGGGCTGTGGTTCCAGCAGGCGGACCCTGATGATCTCGCCCGCGCGCTGCGCGAGATGATGGACGACGGGACCGTTCGCCGGATGTCGGAAGCCGCCTATCGCCGGTACTGGGCCGATCCGTTCTCGATCGAGCGTCATTGCCGCCGGCTGGAAGAGGTTTACGGTGAGCTTCTCGCTCGCCCCTGATTTATTCCGCCGGCTGGAGGTTGCGCGGTGGCATCCGCGCCGCCTGTTCGGCTTGCGCGCGATAGGCATGATGCGCGTAGGCGCGATATTCGCCGATGAAGCGGCGGGAGATCGCGGCGAGACCCCAGCACAGCCCGTAGATCATGAACAGGTGCCGCCAGCGGTCGGTATCGATCTGGAAATTCTGTACGAGGTGCGGCACCAGCCCGGCGAATATCACGACTGCATGCGCCTGAAACGGCGTCTTCATGAAGAGGGTCTTCCACGCGATCACGGTTGTCGAGACAATGAAGGCGAGAAAGGTGATGCCGCCGAGCCAGCCGTAAGATGAGAACGCCATCATGTAGGTGTTGTGCGGGTTCTCCGGGAAATAGAGCCAGTGCCGGTTCGGCCCGTAGCCGAAAGGCAGGGTAAGAAGTTCGGGTAGCGCGCGCAGCTGGTTGCCGAAACGCCCGGATGGCCCGGAATCGTAATCCTTCTGCAAGGTGAAGCGATCGGCGAAGACCTGCGCGATGCTGTCGACCGAGAGAAGCGCGGCGAGGCCGATAGCAGCCGCTGCGAAGCCGACGAGCGCAAGGAGGGTGATCTTCGCCCGCATTGCATCGCGTGGCGCGGTGATGAACATCAGCCAGACGAGAACCATCGTGCCGATCACCATCGCACCCCATGACCCGCGCGAATAAGTAAGGAACAGCGCGAGCAGGATCGGTGCTGCAAGCGCCAAACGCAGGAGGCGCAGCCGCTCGTATCGCAGGAAATCATGGATTAGGTAGAGCGCCGGCAGCACAAGGAAGGAGCCGAGAACGTTCGGATCGCGGAAAGTGCCGGAAACGCGGCCCTCGTGCATCGTGAAATAGGCACCAAGCCCGCCGATATTGCGCCAGCCGATGATGCCGGCGAGGGACGCCGCGACCGCGCCGAGGATCAGCCCCCATTTGATCGCCTCAAGGCGTGGCAGTGCGTTCTGGTTCATCGTCAGGCAGAAGAAAACCGCTGTTGTTGCCACGAAACACGTGCCGATCATGAATTCACGGCTGTCCGCGAAATCGAGATGCGGCTGAAGCGCGATCAATCCACCGATGTTGAACACGATCAGGAACAGGATCAGCGGCATGTTCTGCCGGTCGATGCGCAGGCCCAGCAGGGTGAACAGGCCGATCGCCGCAAGGCTGGTGACGTTGTAGGCGATATCGAAGACGACGAAGGCGCCGGTAAACACCATCAGCGCGAGCACGAACAGCAGCAACGGCTCGCCACTGTGCGGCGGTATCAACAACCCGGAAGGGAAGGGGGCGTAACGGGCCCAGGCCGGGCGGGGGATCGGGCCGGAATGACGCAAGGACATACTCGCAACGCGGAACGCATCCGGCAGACCGGACGCCTTGAGTTTAGGCGAGGCATCTCAAGAACGGGTTAAGGGCGACCGGCGCATTCACGTGCGGCGGCTGGCGATGGCATCGCGATAGGCGGTCTCTATCGTCTCGATCATCAACGGTACGTTGAAACGGGTCTTGATCTCATCAGACCGGATAACCGCTTCGGCCTTGATCTCGTCGCAGGCTCGGGAAAGGGCGTCGCGCATCGCACCGGCCAGCGCGGCCGGTTCGTTGGGCTGGATGAGGTATCGATAGTCGCCCGGGAGGATCTCGGGGATACCGCCGACGTTGGTCGAAATGAGCGGCAGTTTTCCGGCCACGGCTTCGAGCACGATGTAGGGCAATGATTCGAAGCGGGAGGGCACGACCATGACCTTGCCCATCTTGAAAGCCTGCGCGGCCGGCGTCACCCCGAACCAGCGGAACTGCTCCTCGATGCCGCGCTCGGCGATCAGCCCGCGGATTCTGCCCTCGGAGGGGCCGGAGCCGACCATCGTGATCGTCGGGTGGCGCCCTTCGCTTGCAAGGATGAACAGCGCCTCGACGAGGGTATCGATGCCTTTCGCCTCGCGGAATTCGCCGACGTAGAGGAAGTCGGTCGCATCCGGGTTCGGCTCGACATTCGCGAACTCGTACTCGTAAAGCCCGTTCAGCGCGATGGTTGTCGGTCGGTTTGAGACGCAGACGAATTCGTAGTAGCGGTCGCGGATGAATTGGCTCTCGAACAGGAACAGATCCGTTCCATGCTCCAGCAGCCGCTCGATCAACATGAAACCGCGATGCGCGAGCGAACCCGGGTAGTAGTTCAGCGAGCCGCCATGCGGCGTATAGCAGCGGATCGGGCCGGAAATCGGCGTCAACACACCGGCGAGTCGGGCGTAGAGCCCCCCCTTCGCGCCCTGTCCGTGCACGACGTCGATACCGTGCTCCCGGACCAGCGCCCTGACCTTGAGGATCGCCGGAATATCCGTGACATGCGGGTTGCGGTGCATCGGCATCCGGTGGATGCCGAGCTTCATCTTCGGACCGAGTTCGGCGAGCAGCGCCTCGCCGCGCGTGCCGCCCGTCTGGCTGTCGCATAGGATGCCGATCTCGTGGCCCCGCGCGCTCATCGCGCTCACAACGTCATAGACGTTGCGAAAAAGGCCGCCGACCGGCGCGCGGAACACGTAGAGGATGCGCATAGGGCTCGCGGCGCTGCGCACCGCCTCCGGGATCAGAAGAAGCGTTCCTTGATGACGACCGTGTCGCCCGGCCGCACCGGCGTTGTGATCGGCACCGCGACCGTCATCATGCCTTCGGGCATCGCCCTGGTGATCTCGGCATAGCTCCGGTTGGCCCGCGGCCCATACCCGCCGGCAATGGCCACTGCCGTCTGCACCGTCATGTTGTTGACGAACGGAAACTGGCCGGAGGAATTCACCTCGCCGAGCACGAAGAACGGGCGGTAGGTCTCGACCTCGACCGAGACCTTCGGCTCGCGCAGGTAACCCTCGCGCAGACGGCCTTCGATCTGGCGGGCGAGGCTCTGCGTCGTATGACCCTGCGCTGCGACGATGCCGATCAACGGCATCGCGATCCGGCCGGAGCCATCGACGGCATAGGAATTCGAAAGGCTGTCCTGCCCGAAAACGATGATGCGCAGGCGGTCACCGCCCGCGAGAGTATAGGGTTGGTTAGGGTCGGTCGCGAGATATTCCGGCGCAAGGCGCGGCGTCATCGCGCAGGCCGAGACCGCAAGGCTCAGCATCACGGCAATGAGGGCTTTCGTCGGGCGCATCGGGAAACATGAACTCCGGGATTTTCTTCCATCCGCACATTGCCCGCTTATGGTTAATGATTGCTCAATGGCGCGTCTCTTAACCCGAAAGAAACCATGTTCGTTCAGATTCCGGCTCTGGTAGAGAGGGAGAAATCCGGATGGACGCCGAAACGACAGCCCCGGTGCGGACGCAGGCAGCGCCCGCAGCGACGCATGAGAGCGTCGGCTCGGTCGCGTCCGCGCTCTGGCGCAGGAAGTTCTGGATCATCGTTCCGACGTTGTTCGCGCTGCTGGCTTCCCTCGCGGTGGTCAACATCCTCACGCCGCGCTATACCGGCGAGGCGCGTGTCCTGCTTGAAAACCGCGAAACCTTCTATTCCCGCGCCGATCGCGATACCGGTCTCAATTCATCGGCGATCGACCCCGAGGCTGTCGCCAGCCAGGTCCAGAACGTGATGTCAAAGGATCTCGCGCTGAAGATCATCCGCGAGATGGAGCTGCACAAGCGCGCCGAATACGATCCCGTGCAGAAGGGGCTCGGTATCAGCGGGCAGATTCTCGTCATGCTCGGTCTGCAGAAAGACCCGCGCACCATCCCGCAGGAAGAGCGCGTGCTGGAGATGTATTACAAGCGTCTCCTCGTCTATCCGCTTGGCAAAAGCCGCGTCATGGCCATCGAATTCCAGTCGGAGGATCCGAAGGTCGCCGCCGATGTCGCCAACCGCATCGCCGAGGAATATCTCACGCGCGAGGAAGGCGCCAAGAACCAGACCAGCCGCGTGACGTCCGAGTGGCTCGACAAGGCCATCGCCCCGCTCATGAAGAAGGTGCAGGAGGCCGAGGCCAAGGTCGAGGCCTTCCGTGCCTCCAAGGGGCTCTTCGTCAGTTCGAACAACACCACTATTTCCACCCAGCAGCTCTCCGAGCTCAACACCCAGTTCTCGCTCGTGCGTTCGCAGCAGGCGGATTTGCAGGCCCGTGCCAAGGTAATCCGCGAGGCGCTGCGGCTTGGACGAATTTTCGAGACCTCCGAGGTCATCAACAACGAACTGGTCCGTCGCCTCCTAGAACAGCGCGCCCAGCTGAAAGCGCAGATCGCATTCGAGGAGCGCACGCTTCTTCCCGGTCATCCGCGTATGAAGGAACTGACGTCGCAACTCGCCGATCTCGAACGGCAGGTGCGCGCCGCTGCCGAGCGCGCCGCGCGCGCGCTTGAAAACGATGCTCGCGCTGCCGGTGCCCGCGTCGCTTCGATGCAGGCGGAACTCAACAGCCAGAAGAAGACCGCCGCGCTGTCCAATGAGGACGAGGTGCAGCTCAAGGTGCTTGAGCGCGACGCGGTCGCCCTGCGCGAGCAGCTCAACTCGTATCGCAACAAGTTCCTTGATGCCGCCGCCCGCTCGACCGAGAGCGCGCAACCGGCGGATGCCCGCATCATCTCGCGCGCTTTCCCGCAGAGCGAGCCGACCTTCCCGAAAAAGGTGCCGATCGTGCTGCTGGCGACACTCGGCACGCTTGTCGTCGCCTCGACGCTGATCGCAACGCAATCGCTGATGGCGCGGGCTATGTCGCCGGATTACGGCTATGCCCCGGCCTATTACCCAGCGCCCGCCGGCGAAGCGCCGGCTTCGTTGACCGCCGAACCCACCGCCGAGCCGTTGCCGTGGGAAAAACCGGCCAGAGGGTGGGGCAGCTTCTCGCTGCCGTTCGGATTGGGCGCGAAGAAAAAGAACTCGATGCAGGCGGCGGTGTTCCCGCCCGTATCGATGCCGGAGAGCGTGCCCATGCGCGTTGGCGCGGCGCGCGATCCGCAGACCTCCGAGCAGGTCGAGGGGCTGGCACGAGAGATCGCGCTGATGGACTTCGGCGGTGGCGGCAAGGTGATCCTTTTCTATGCCCTGACACCGGAGGCGCGCGCGGGGCTCAGCACCCTTCGCTTCGCCCGCCGGCTTGCACAGGACGGGGCGGCAATCGTGGTCGATCTGGCCGGGCAGGGCTTTACCGGAAAAGGTGGCAATCTCTATTCACGCGTGCTTGGCCGCATCGACGGTGTCGGCTCGGCCGGACTGGCAGCCTGGCTCGACAAGGTTGCGCCCCTCGGCGACATTATCCACCGCGATCCGCGAACCCGGCTGCATGTCGTCCCGGCAGGCGATGCACTCCAGAACCGCGTCGCCAGCGCGCCGCTCCGAAACGAGATCGCGACGCTGGTTTCGGCCTTGCAGCGCTCCTATTCCCATGTCGTCATCGATGGCGGGAATATTGGCGGCGCGGGGGAGTTCTTTGCCGGGATTGCTGATGTCATCGTGCTGGTGACCCCGGACGGCGGTGAGGATGACTTCCTCGAACGCACGGTCGAGCGCCTCGAAGCGCTGCGCGATGCACCGGTCTACGTCATGGCGGAGGAGGCGGGCGTCGAGTTCTCGCCGGCGAACGACCCGATGCCGCAGGGTGGTTTTCGCGCCGTGTGAGTTCAGGTGGGCAGCCGGCGGCGGACACCTTTCGCGAGTTCGAACAATTTCGGGTTCCGCTTGATGACGCGTTTCGCGCCGCGCAGGGCAAGCCAAGCCGCAGCCGCCAGTTGCCCGCGCAGGGTAAAGCCTTCCGCGATATCGACGATCGGCAGTGTTTCCGGGCAGAACTGGTTCTTGTAGCGCGCCTCGCCGATGCCGAGATCGAAACCGGTGCAGCCCTCCTGCCGGAGCGCGACGACAAGCTCGCCCATCGCCACGTCGCCGGGGCTGAAGCGGGCAATGTCCGGCGAGGGATCGTAGGCCGTGAACATGCCGGAGGCATGGGTGCCGCACCGCGCGACACCGATAACGGCGACAGGTCGCCCTTCCAGCGTCAGCGTGAAAAGGCGGATCGCGCCTTCCGGCCCGCAGACCGCTTCGAAGAGGAAGTCTTTCACATCCCGTGCGGCGAAAGGATCGGGAACGCCCATCGACAGGAACTGACGGGCCTTCCAGTCGAAGAACTGGTCAAGCGCTGCTTCCGCGCTGGTTTCGCATGAGGCCCAGCCGGCGGCGATGGCCCCGATTTCCGCAAATTTCCGCCGTTTGTAACGTTGCTTCTTGAGACCCTCGCGGTCGAAGAGCCGCGCCATGAGATCTTCCGCCGGGCCATCGAGATGGAGGAAGGCGGCATCGCTCGGCGCGGGGCGATGATCGAGCGTGAGCAGGGGATGGGGCGATCCCGCCCATACGACGGGACAATCGGCGAGCGTGAGCGCGTCGATGCCCTCCGCCCCGGCGATCTCGCGGAATGTGCCTCTGAGCGCGTCGGCGGGAATCGCCTGTCGGGATGCGGCGGGCGCGAAGAAGCTCGCGTGGGCGCCGCCGATCTTGCCGAGGACTGCGAGCCCGTGAACGAAATCGTGCTGCAAGGGCAGGACGAGCCAGCTGCCGTCGGCGAAGGAAAGATCGAGGAGCCGGAACCTATCCGCCAGGCCTTGTGAACGAACGAGGGCCTGCAGCCATGCCGCACTCTGGAAGGGCGAGCCCGCTGCCTCGACCGCTCGAAGGCGTGCAAACGCATCCTCGCCAACCGGCAGGACCGTCCAGGTGCAGGCCGTTGTGATTCCGCTGAAGCGTTCCGGTGGGATATTCCCTATCATGCTTGCGATTATGGGCGTGAAAGGACGAAAAAACCGATAATGTCGGCCACAGCGATGAATCGCGCGAAGGGCTTGGAGGAAAGGTGTCGGCGTTCCGCTATGCGATGATCCGTCTGGCGCTCGGCGGGATCGCGGCCTCGGGGCTCGATCGGGCACTCGCCGCGCGTTTTCGTGGACGCGGGGTTATCCTGACCTTTCATCACGTCGCGCCGCCGGGGCCGTTCCTGCTCGATGAGAATGCTGGGTTGTCGATCACACCGGCTTTTCTCGAAGCGACGATTCTCACCTTGCGCGACCTCGGCTACGAGATCGTACGGCAGGACGAGATTCCCGCGCGGCTCGCAGAGGAGGGGGAGGTGCCCTTCGCGGTACTGACCTTCGACGACGGCTATCGCGACAATCTCACCCATGCCTTGCCGATTCTGAAGCGGTTGGCAGCGCCTTTCACGCTCTTCGTCTGTGCAGGCTTTACCGAGCGGACGGCGCCGCTCTGGTGGCTGGATATCGAGGAGGCGATCACGAAGCTCCATACGCTTCGCCTTGAGCTGCCGGAAGGCGGGGTGCTCGAACGTGCGGAAACGGTGGCCGAGAAGCGCCATGCCGCCCAAACACTCTATTGGCGCCTGCGCGATCAGCCCGAAGAAGTGCTTCAGGCTGCCGTCGCGGCGCTCTGCCGGCAGGCCGGGGTCGACCAGATGGCACGGGTCGCGCGGCTGTGCATGGATTGGGAGGCACTCGAAACCTTCATCGCCGAACCGCTCGCAAGCCTCGGGGCGCATACGCTGAGCCATCCGCGTCTCGCCCGGCTGGAACCGAAGGCGGCCTTGGCCGAAATGGCCGGAAGCCGCTCGGCGATCGAGCAACGCTTCGGCGTCAAGGTGCGGCATTTCGCCTATCCGGTGGGCGATCCCGGCTCGGCTGGCCCACGCGAATTCGCCTTTGCGGAGGAACTCGGGTTCGCGAGCGCGGTGACGACCGTGCCAGGGGTGCTTCGACCGTCGGACCGGGAACGCATGACGGCGCTCCCGCGGATTTCGGTCAATGGCCTGTTTCAGGAGCCGCGCTATCTCCGCGCGCTACTCTCGGGCCTGCCGTTCGCGTTCGGACGGCGCTAGTCGGCCTTGCGCCGCTCCATCCAGCGGATGATCGGCAGGAGCGGAATCGCCCAGGCGAGGCCGGCGACGACATAGAACATCATTTCCGTGAATTTATTCGCGCCGGAGAGGACGCGCGGCGCCAGCGCCGCGACAACCAGCGCATAGAACGCCACGAACACCACCATCAGAATCGTGCCGAAAAACTTCTTGATTCGCGGGTTCATGAAATCTTGATGTCTCCAATGAAAAAAGCGCCCCTTGCCGGGGTAGGCCGGTTGTGCATATCGACCAGAACGCAACCGAGAACAAGAAGGAACTCGCCCTTGCCCGCTCCGGCCCCTGCTGCGCTCAACCCGGCGTCGTTCGGCGACAATCTCCGTCCCGGTGCCGCACGCGCGTTCCGGTTCTGGCTGCTTGTGCTCATCGTGCTGGTGCTGCTGATGGTCACGGTCGGCGGCGCGACGCGCCTGACGGGCTCGGGGCTCTCGATCACCGAGTGGAAGCCGGTTCTCGGCGCCATTCCCCCGCTCAACGCCGAGGATTGGGCGCGCGAGTTCGCGCTTTATCGTGAGAGTTCGCAATACAAGAACCTCAATTCCGGCATGAGCCTCGGCGAGTTCCAGTTCATTTACTGGTGGGAATGGGGGCACCGGCAGCTCGGGCGCTTCATCGGCCTCGTCATGCTCGGCGGGTTCCTCGCGTCCTTCCTTTCCGGTGCGATCAAGGGACGGCTTGCGGCCGCGACCTTCGGGCTCGGGTTGCTGCTTGGTCTTCAGGGCGCGATTGGCTGGATCATGGTCGCGAGCGGCCTGAAGCCGGGCATGGTCGCGGTCGCTCCGGTGAAGCTGACGCTGCATCTGGTCTTCGCCTGCCTTTTTTTCATGGGGCTTGTTGCCCTGGCCACGTCTCTGGGCGCATTCGGCAGAAGGCAAGCTGTGACGCCGGGCCTTCGTCGGGCTGCCTGGGGTCTCGTGATCGCAATCCTTGCGCAGATCGCGCTTGGCGGGCTCGTCGCCGGTTCGCACGCTGGCTTCACCTACAACACCTGGCCGCTGATGGACGGCGACCTGATCCCCGGCGCAGGCAAACTCTTCGTCGTCTCGCCGTTCTGGGAGAACTTCGTCGATAACCCGACGATGGTGCAATTCAACCACCGACTCGGGGCCTATCTGGTGCTTGGCTTGGCCCTCTGGCACATGCTGGCGGCGCGTGGTGCACCGGTTTTCCGGCACGCGGCCCATCTCTTCGTGCTGGTTCTGGCGCAGGGTGTGCTTGGTATCGTCACGCTACTTATGGTCGTGCCGCTTCACGCGGGCCTCGCGCATCAGGCGTTGGCGATGCTGGTTCTCGGTTACGCGGTGATGCATGCGGTGAAAAGCAGGTGATGTTCCACCGAAGGCTTCTCCCGTTGGAACGTTTCCCTCGCAACGGGACGCGCGCCCCTGCTCGGTGTCACCTTCACCCCTAACCCCGGCGGTGCCGGGGCAAGGCGATTTCCCAATGGCGTTTTGAGAAAGTCGTGGATGACTGGGCCAAGCCCAGCCATGACGTTGAAAAGTGCCTCAACGACCAGGACCTATCTCCCCGCAGGGTAAAGCCGAAGTTAGGCGCGCATTTGCCGCCAAGCCAATGCGAGGAAAATGTGGCCCAGATGAAGCCTCGGGGCCACGAAAATAAATCAGGCGCGCAACGCCTGATCGAGATCCGCGATCAGATCCGCGACATCCTCGATGCCGATCGAGAGGCGGACGACATCCGGTCCCGCGCCGGCGATCGTCTTCTGCTCGTCCGTCAGCTGGCGATGCGTCGTCGAAGCGGGATGGATCACGAGGCTGCGCGTATCGCCCACATTCGCGAGGTGCGAGAACAGCTTCAGGTTCGAGACCAGCGCGATGCCCGCGGCATTGCCGCCCCTGAGGCCGAAGGTGAAGACCGCGCCGGCGCCCTTGGGCGCATATTTCTTGTGGAGCGCGTGATACTTGTCGCTTTCAAGGCCGGGATAGGAAACCCAGCTCACCGCCGAATGCGTCGAGAGGAATTTCGCCACCGCCAGCGCGTTGTCCGAGTGCTTCTGCATGCGAAGCGGCAAGGTCTCGATGCCGGTGAGGATCTGGAAGGCGTTGAACGGCGAAAGAGCCGGGCCGAGGTCGCGCAGGCCGAGCACACGGCAGGCGATGGCAAAGGCGAAGTTGCCGAAGGTTTCGGCCAGCACCATGCCGGCATATTCCGGGCGTGGTGCGGTCAACGAGGGGTATTTCTTGCCGGCCTTGAGCCAGTCGAAGGTGCCGGCATCGACGATCACGCCACCGATCGAATTTCCGTGGCCGCCAAGGAACTTCGTGAGCGAGTGCACCACGATATCCGCGCCGTGCTCGATCGGGCGGACGAGGTAGGGCGAGGCGAGGGTATTGTCGACGATCAACGGGATGCCGGCCTTTTTCGCCACCGCCGAGATCGCGGCGATGTCGAAGATCACGCCGCCCGGATTGGCAATAGACTCGATGAAGATCGCCTTGGTCTTGGGCGTGATCGCTTTTTCGAAGCTCGCGGCATCATCGCCATCCGCCCAGACGACATTCCAGCCGAACTTCTTGTAGGCGTGGTTGAACTGGTTGATCGAACCGCCGTAGAGCTTCTTGGCGGCAACGAATTCATCACCCGGTTCGAGCAGCGTATGGAAAACGAGATGCTCCGCCGCATGGCCCGAGGCCACCGCCAGCGCCGCCGTGCCGCCTTCGAGCGCCGCGACGCGCTCTTCCAGCACAGCGCAGGTCGGGTTGCCGATGCGGGTGTAGATATTGCCGAAGGCCTGAAGGCCGAAGAGCGATGCAGCGTGGTCGACGTCATCGAAGACGAAGGAGGTCGTCTGGTAAATCGGGGTCGCGCGGGCGCCTGTGGTCGGGTCAGGCTGGGCGCCGGCATGGACGGCGAGGGTCGAAAATCCGGGGGCGCGGTCGGTCATTGTCAGGCTCCTTCTGTCGTGGGAGGCGTTCTAAATGTCGGAAATTCGTTCGTCAAGACGGAATGTTCGATTTGAAGAACGATATCGCCAGCACGAAATCGCTCCCAACCGCGCGTTGGCGGGGAGCTTAGCATCACGATCGGGAAGGTGGAAACCGGCGGCATCGGGCGACTCCGAGGAGCCGCCCGGCTCTTGTCAGGCGGCCTTCTGCGGCGCGACCTTCGGAAAGTCGATATCGGTATCGAACAGGTGGTTCGCATAGTTGGTGAAGATATTCGCGACCGTTACCGCGAAAACCTCGACGATGAGCGAGTCGTCGAGCCCGGCCTGACGCGCGGCGGCGAGTTCCGCATCCGGAACATGGCCCTTGGTCGCGACGATCGAACGGGCGAACGAGACGATGGCACGGGTGCGGGCTTCGGCCGGCGTGCCGTAGCGGGCATCAGCGATGTCGTTCGCGCTCAGCCCCGCGCCTTTGCCGATGGCGGTGTGGGCCGATAGGCAATAGGCGCAGGCATTGGCCTCGCCTACGGCAAGCGCGATCTGCTCGCGCTCTTTGGCCGAGAGGCGACCGCCGGCAAGCTTGCCGCTGAACTCGAGATAGGCGCCGAGAACATGCGGGGCATGACCGAGCGTGGCGTAGAGATTGGGAACCATGCCGATCTTGGCCTTCACGCCGTTGAGGATCGTGGCGGCGTCGCCGGAGGGATTGGTAACGGGCTGGATGCGGGGCATTGTGACCTCCTGTTTGAATTTCAAAAACTGACTGACTAACCAGTAAGAATGGATATATATTTGACTGATTGATCAGTAAAGGCAAAAATGCCTTTGAACTGAGGTGAGCCATTCACGAATGTGTGAAGGCTGCGGACGGCGCGGACGGACGCGCAGAAGGAGGCGCAAGTGAATGCGCAGACGAAGGCGGGTGGTCGTCAGGAGGGCGGAACGCGCGCGCAGCTTCTGGAGATCACCGAGCATCTGATGAGTGCGCGCGGCTACGAAGGCGTCGCGATCAAGGATATCGCGGCGGTCGTCGGGCTGCGGCCGGCCGCCATATTCTATCACTTCCCCACCAAGGCCGAGCTTGTTGCGGCCGCGCTCGAAGCTTCCATCGCGCGGGTCGGGGAGATGTTGGCGCAGATCGACCGGCAGCACCCCGATCCTCTCGCACGCGTCAAAGGGTTTCTCGAACAATTCGGCGCGATCAAGCGCGCTCGCAACGAATTCTGTTTCGCGGGTGTTCTGGCGGCAAGTTGCAACGGGCTTCCGGAGAACGTTTCGGACGGCGTGAAGCGGTTCGAGACGCAGATCGTCGATTGGGCCGCAGCTCATTTCCGCGAGGCGTCTCCGAAGCTTTCGGGGAGCGAGGCCCAGTCCAACGGGCAGGCGGTGCTCGCGCTGGCCGAAGGCGCGCTGCTCGTCACGCGGATGTCCGGCGAGCACGCGGCCTACGACCGGGTCATCGCGGCGGCGTGGCCTGTTCTCGCGGGGAGATAGCGGCCCCTAACTCTTGCGATCGATCGAGAGCTTCTGGAAGCCCTTGTTTGACAGTTGTGGTCGTCGGGCGGAAAGAACGCGCGAATTCACGCCTGCCCAGGAAATCTCCCCGGAGAGACGTCCGTATTCGATCTTGGGGCAGCGGTTCATGATGACCCTGATGCCCTTTGCTTCCGCCAGTTCGGCGGCGGCCTCGTTATAAACGCCAAGCTGGAGCCAGATCACCTTCGGGAGCGGATCGAGCGCTAGCGCCTCCTCGACGACCCCGTAGGCAGCCTCCGAATTGCGGAACACCTCGACCATGTCCACCGCGCCCTCGATTTCCCCGAGCGAGGCGGCAAACGGAATGTCGAGAACCGAAGCGCCCTTGCGCGCCGGGTTGACGGGAGCAACCTCGTAGCCGCGCTCCTTGAGATACTTGAGAACGAAGTAGCTCGGCCGCGAAGGATTGTCGCTGGCGCCGACGATCGCGATTCGCCGCACATCTTTGAGGATCGAGCGGATCAGGTCGTCGGAATATTCGGCATGGTGCATGAGGATCGACCATTTTGACGTTCGGGTGAAAGGTTGCCATCGCCAAGGGAAAGTCAAGGTCGCGTCGGCAGTGAAAAAAACGACTGGAAATTGCTTGCCGACAAAACAATAGGAACGCCTCATTTACCATTCGCTCACATAGTTGGTCGGGGCAAGTGTGGGTTGAATCCAATGACGCGAAAACTTTTCCTGAAACTCCAGCTTTCGATGGGGCTGCTGGCCCTCTTGTGCGCGCTGCTCGCCGGCGCGCTATGGCAGGTCAACGCGCTCAGCGACAACCTCTACGAGCAATCCCGCGCGCTGATGCGCAAGCAGGCGCTGATCGAGCGGGTTAATGGTCTCGTTTATGCGGTGGTGATGGAGTCGCGCGGCCTCTACATGGCCGATACCGAAAAGCGCATCGACACCTTCGGCAAGGGGCTGGAAAAGCAGCTCAACCGCCTGCAGGAGACCGCGAAGGAGTGGCGGGGCCTGACCACCGCAGATGAGAAGACGGACTTCGAGGTGCTCGAAGGGCACCTGTCCCGCTTTGTTGCCTTGCGTACGGAACTGGTCGCCGCCGCGCGTAAGAGCGGCTCCGCCGCCGCGCGCGAAATAGGGGACAACGATGCCAACCGCGCGACCCGCACCGCCTTCAATCAATCGCTCGAGAAACTCGCCGCCCGCTATGCCCAGTCGCTCGCCGCGAGCGAGGCGGACAGTCAGGCCAAACAGGCACTCGCCGAAATGATCATGGTCGGTGTGCTGATGACGACGCTCACGCTCGCTGTCGTGCTGGCCTTCTGGACCAGTCGCCGGGTTGCACGGCCTTTCGGTGAATTGACGGCGGACCTGCAGCGTATCACGGCCGGCAAGACCGATTTTTCGGTGCGCAATCTCGACCGGAAGGATGAGGTGGGCGTGATCGCCGACGCAATCGAGCGCTTCCGCGAGGCTGTTTCGGTCCAGAAGAACCATCAGGCGGAAGAAGCGTCTGGGGCAGAAATTCGCGCTGCCCGCCAGCGCAGGCTGGAGGCCGCGATTGCGCGGTTCGAGGCGTCGGCATCGGGGCGCGTGAACAATCTCACCCGCACCTCGTCGGATCTGCACACGGCGGCCGCCTCGCTTTCGACCGGCGCGGAGGAAACGGCCCGCCAGGCTGAAATCGTCACCGAAGCCTCCGACGAGATGAACACCAATATCGAGACGCTCGCCTCGGCCGGCGGCCAATTGGTCGGCGCCATCGGCGAAATCGCGGCGGGTATGAGCCGTGCCAGCGAAGTCTCGGAGCGTGCGCATACGATCAGCGCTACGACGGCCTCGAAGTTCTCGGAACTCGCCACTGCAGTTTCCGCGATTGGCCAGGTCGTCGATCTCATCAATTCCATCGCGGCGCAAACGAATCTTCTCGCCCTCAACGCGACGATCGAAGCTGCCCGCGCGGGTGATGCCGGCAAGGGCTTCGCGGTGGTAGCCGCAGAGGTCAAGCAGCTCGCGGGCCAGACCACCCGGGCCACGGCTGAGATCGCGGAAAACGTCGCCCGCGTTCAGGCGGTCGCAGGCGATTCCCTCGGCGCGGTCGAGCAGATCGGCTTCACCATTGAGGAGATGCGGCGGATCGCCGCCGAAGTGACCGGCGCCGTGGAGAGCCAGCGTTCAGCGACTGAACACATCGCCGACAATGTTCGCAGCGCCTCAGAGGGCACGCGGCAGGTCTCCGACAACATCACCGGTGTCGCGCAGGCAGCCGACGAAACCGGCAGCGCATCGATGAAGGTGCTGCAGTCGGCCGGAAAGCTTTCCGAGGAAGCGGCGCATATCCGCGAGGACGTCGAAGGCTTCCTGTCGGAAATCCGCGCGGCCTGACCCCGTTCAGGCCGCCGACGCTTTCCCGCTGCGATCGGTGAAGGCGGCGATGCCGTCTTCCGCCTCGCGGATCAGCAGGTTCTCGACCATGACGCGCGAGGCGTAAAGATAGGCATCCTCCAGCGTCATCTCGGTCTGGCGATAGAAGGCCTCCTTGCCGATCTTCACGGTGGCAGCCGGTTTCGAAGCGATGAGCGAGGCGAGCCGCAAGGCTTCCTCCAGCGCTGTGCCCGCCGGCGTGATGCGGTTGACGAGCCCGAAGCGCCGCGCCGTTTCGGCATCGATCATCTCTCCGGTCAGCAACATTTCCATCGCATGCTTGTTGGAGACGTTGCGCGAGAGCGCGATCATCGGCGTCGAGCAAAAAAGTCCGATGTTGACACCGGGCGTCGCGAAACGCGCCGCTGCGCCGGCAACCGCAAGGTCGCAGGACGCGACAAGCTGGCAACCCGCCGCCGTCGCAACCGTTTCCACGGCCGCGATCACGGGGAAGGGCAGGGCGCGGATCTCCATCATCATGGCGGAACAGGCCGCCATCAACCCCTCGAAGAAGCCGCGCCCCTTGTCCTTCTCCGCGCGCGCGGCCTGAATCTCCTTCAGGTCGTGCCCGGCGGAAAAGGCCGGCCCCTCCGACGCAATAATGATCGCGCGTAGATGGGGTGCCGTTCCGGCTTCTCGCAGCGCGCGATGCAGTTCGCCGATCATCACCATCGAGAGCGCGTTGCGTCGCGTCGGATTGTTGAGCGTGATGACGCGGACAGCATCACGATCTACGATCCGGAGCAGCGGGCTCGTAGGTTCGGGCTGGAACTGGACGCCGGTTCCGTGCGGGTTTGACATCGGCCCTCCTCGCTGGTTCTGTTCTGTTTTGAACAATCTACCGGACTTCCCGTCCGCTTGCGAGCCATTTGCGAGACCTGTGAATGACCAAATCCTATCGCCCCGCCGCGCCGGCGCTCAACCGCGACGAGATGACCGCCTATCTCGACGAGGTCTTCCCTGAGATCCATCATGGCGGGCGGACGATGGAGGTCGAGGCGGTCGAACAGGGCGCCTGCCGCGTGCGGATGGCCTATCATCCGCGGCACGTCCGGCCGGGCGGCACGCTCTCCGGCCCCTCGATGATGACGCTCGCGGATTTCTCGCTCTACGTCGCGGTGCTTTCTGTGGTCGGCAAGGTCGAGCTGGCGGTGACGACCAACCTCTCGATCAACTTCCTGCAAAAGCCGGAGAAGGCAGATCTCATCGCCGAATGCCGGCTGCTGAAGGCGGGCAAGCGGCTGTGTGTCGGCGAGGTGTCGATTTTCTCCGACGGCGGGGAGGAGCCTGTCGCTCATGTCACGGGCACCTATTCGATCCCGCCTCGCATGAATTGAGGTAAAATAATACCGCATTGTTAAAAGTATTGAAAAACAAGGATTATTGATCGATAGAGATTGAAAATCATCCGTTGACGAGACGGGTGACCTTGGCGTATAGGCTCTTTCGTTCGCGGCGCATTTCGGCGCCGCTTCGTTTTTTGTTCGCAACCTTCGAGGATTGACCATGAAGGCCCTCACCTCTGCCACGCGTTCGTTCGTGGCGAAGCCGGCCGAAGTCGAGAAGAAGTGGGTCGTGATCGACGGCACCGGCCTCGTGGTCGGCCGCCTCGCCGCGCTCATTGCCCTTCGCCTTCGCGGCAAGCACAAGCCGACGTTCACCCCACATGTCGATACCGGTGACAATGTCATCGTCATCAACGCGGAGAAGGTGGCGTTCACCGGCCGCAAGCTGACCGACAAGTTCTATTATCACCACACCGGTTTCCCGGGTGGGATCAAGGAACGCAGCGCCAAGTTCATCATCGAGGGGCGCTTCCCGGAGCGTATCGTCGAGAAGGCCGTGGAGCGCATGCTGCCGCGTGGCCCGCTTGGCCGCCAGCAGCTAGGCAATCTCCGCGTTTACAAGGGCCCGGCGCATCCGCATGAGGCCCAGCAGCCGGAAGTGCTAAACGTCGCATCCCTCAATTCCAAGAATACGAGGCTCGGGTAATCATGGCTGAGGTTCTCAATTCCCTCTCCGATCTCGGCGGCACCAAGACGGCGGCGCCGGAAGCTCCGGTTCACGTCCAGAAGCTCGATGCCCACGGTCGTGCCTATGCCACCGGCAAGCGCAAGGACGCGGTCGCCCGTGTCTGGATCAAGCCCGGCTCGGGCAAGATCACGGTTAACAACCGCGCGGTCGAGGTTTATTTCGCTCGCCCCGTGCTGCGGATGATCCTCAACCAGCCGCTCATCGCCGCTGGCCGTGCCGATCAGTACGACATCATGGTCTCCTGCAACGGCGGCGGCCTTTCGGGCCAGGCCGGTGCGGTGCGCCACGGTCTTGCGCGCGCGCTGACCTTCTACGAGCCGGAGCTTCGCTCGGTGCTCAAGAAGGGCGGCTTCCTCACGCGTGACAGCCGCACGGTCGAGCGCAAGAAGTACGGCAAGGCCAAGGCCCGCCGCTCCTTCCAGTTCTCGAAGCGCTAAGCGGTCCGAATCGAAGCGAATTCAAAAGCCCCGGGAAACCGGGGCTTTTTTCTTTTCATGGCGTCTTTACACCTCGTCTTCACCCACGGCCTCGCTCCACGGATGATCCATGTCGGTCATGCCGCAATTCATACCGTCCTTACGGGAGACGGCGCTGGCGATGGTGAACGGGTAGGGCGAAGGATTCGGCAGCGCCTCGGCGGTCTTGTATTTGCCGGCGATAGCGGCCTTCACGTCCTCCGCGAGGCGCATGTCGACGACGAGGCTCGCGCCGGCGGAATGGTCGAGACGCGGCGCCATGAAGGCCTGCTCGAGATCGAGACCGCGATCGTTCATCAGCGCGAGGATCTGGAAAACAGCCGGGATGATCTTGCGTCCGCCCGCGCCGCCGATGGCAACGGTTTCGCCGGCGCCGGTCATGATCGCGGGGCAGAAGTTTCCGAGCGTACGCACGCCCGGCGCGATCCGGTTGGGGGAGGAGGGACGTGGGTCGAACCAGTTCATGCCGTTGTTCATGGCGATGCCGGTCGTCGGCGAGACGTAGCGCGCTCCGAAGATCGAGAGCAGCGTCTGCGTCAACGTGATCGCCATGCCGTTGCGATCGACCACCGAGAAATGCGTCGTCGAGGTCGGCGCGCGATGCTCTCCGCCAAGGTCCCCCCCATGCCCCATCTTCGTGAAGCGGTGCTTCCAGGCGGCATCGAGCGCATCGGCATAGCCGAGGAAGAGTTCGGCATCGCCCGCCGGGGCGGCCTGCGGCAGTTGGCCATAGGCGACCGCGAGCGTCGGCCCACCGTTGAGCTCGGGGATGACGTGGATCTCGCGGCCACGATAGGGGATCGCCCGCGGCATGACGCGGTGGACGGTGTAATCCGCGAGGTCCTCGCGCGAGAGGTAGCCGCCATCGCGCTGAATGTCCGCCACGAGGGCCGCGCCGATCTCGCCACGATAGAGCGGGTCGGTTCCTTCCGTCGCTAACACTGCGAGCGTGTCAGCGAGCTTCGGGTTCGGCAGGCGGGCGAGGCGGCCAGTGTTGTGCAGCGGCTGCGCCGGCGGTACGCGCGCCGGGAGGAACCAGCCTTGCGAACCGGGGTCAGCGAGGAGATCAGCGAACGCGCCGGCGATACAGACGGTCGCGTACCAGTCGACATAGAGCCCGTCGCGGGCAAGTGCGATGGCCGGCGAGACGAGATCCTTCCACGGCATCCGGCCATAGGCCTCGTGGATCGCCGCGAGGCCTGCCGGCTGCGAAGGCGTGACGACCGCGCCCGCGCCCTTGATATTGCGGTCGCCCTTCACCGAGGGCCAGCCGAACATCTCAGAGGCCGCGCCCTTGACGAGCGGGAAATCCATCGGGTTGATGGTCTTCGGCGAGACGCCGCCAAAATCGAACGCGTCGATCGCCGCGCCGTCACCGGGACTGATGAGGGCGAGGCCGACGCCGCCGACGCCGCTCATCCACGGCTCCATCACGCCCATCGCGAAGCCGGTGGCGATTGCGGCATCGACCGCGTTGCCGCCCGCCTTGAGGATCTCCGCACCGATGGTCGCCGCCACGCGATTCTGCGAGACGACGATGCCACCCTTCGAGCGATAAGCCGGTTTGGAGATGGTTCGGCGGCGGGACAGACTCGGTGAATGGACGATGGCGCGGGTCATTGCGGTTCCGAAGGGAAGGGAGGCTGACGCCGACTATGCGGCCGACAACAGGCCAAATCCAATAGAAGTTCGGCAAGGGATCGTTGCCCAACTGCGAAAGCCCGGCCCGACGAAATCCCGCCCTTGCCAGTGACCCGGCGCCGGCGCTATGCGAAGGCGACACTCCGGAGCCTCGCTATGCGCGCCCTCTTTCTCGCCATCACCTTTGCGTTCGTGCTCCTACCCACGTTGTTGATCCTGTTCGCGCCGCAAAAACCGATCCGTGCCCGCATCCTGTGGGGACTGGGTGCGTTCCTGTCCCCGGTCGTGACCTTCGCCGCCGTGCGGATGATCCCGGTTCTTTCGAACAATACGCCTGAGGCGGCACAGTGGGAGCGGTTCTTCGGGCTGGTACTCTCCGGCGGCGGGTTCATCGTGCCGTGGATCCTGTTTGCGATATTTCTGCATCGCACCGGCAGCCGCTGAGATCGACCGTCGAAAACCCTTGCCATTTCGAGGGGGACGCGTCATTTAGGTCGCGTGCGGACCCGTATCGGGGCTGTGAAGCGGATTTGGACGGATGAATAGCATCCTTACGGAAATCGCGTCGGCGTGCATCCTGCCGACGGCGATCTGGCGACGACGAGGCTGAGGGGCCTCCCCCTTTCGCCTTTATCTGCCTTTTCCGGTTCCACCGCGAGACTTTCCAGCGCCACACTTCTCATCGACGCTGAGCCGGCTCGCCTCTCGCACGGGAGTGCTCTTATGACCACGAATGACGCCGCGCCGAAGCTCAAGAGCTTAAAACCCGCCGTTTTCATCGACGGCGAGGCCGGGACGACCGGTCTCCAGATCCGCGATCTTCTCGCGAACGAGAAGGGCATCGAAGTCCGCTCGATTGCGCCGGAAGCGCGCAAGGACGTGGCCGCCAAGGCCGCACTGATGGCGTCTGTGGATGTCGTGATCCTTTGCCTGCCGGACGAGGCAGCGAGGGAAGCCGTCGCGCTGGGCGATACCCTCGGTGCGGAACGGCCGCGGTTCATCGATGCCTCGACCGCGCACCGCGTCGCGCCAGGCTGGATCTATGGCTTTCCCGAACTGACGAAGGATCATGCCGGCAAAGTTGCCGGAGCGATGAACGTCGCCAATCCGGGCTGCTACCCGACCGGCGGCGTCGCGCTCCTGCGCCCGCTCGTCGATGCCGGGATCATGGCGGCGGATTACCCCGTCACCATCAATGCCGTCTCCGGTTATTCGGGCGGGGGCAAGTCGATGATCGCTGAATACGAGGCTGGAACCGCGCCCGATTTCGAGATGTATGGTCTCGCGCTCATGCACAAGCACCTGCCGGAGCTAAAGGCTTATTCGAACCTCAGCCGCGAACCGATCTTCGTGCCGTCGGTCGGCAATTTCCGGCAAGGCATGCTGGTTTCGGTGCCGCTTCATCTCGATACGCTGAAGGCCGACACGCGCGCGGACGATATCCAGGCTTGTCTCGCCGCGCGGTATGCGGGTAGCGCGTTTGTCCGGGTCGCGGATGCGGAGGAGGTTGCCGGCCTCAAGGGGAAGATCGAACCACAGGCACTCAACGGCACCAACAAGCTCGAACTCTTCGTGTTCGGCAATGCCGCCAAGGGCAAGGCTGTGCTGGTCGCGCGGCTCGACAATCTCGGCAAGGGCGCATCCGGCGCAGCGGTGCAGAACCTCAAGCTGATGCTGGGCTTGCGCTGAATCCGATTGTCATCGCGGACGTGTAGGCGATTCAGATGATTCATGAAAAAGGCGGGTCTTGAACCCGCCTTTCAACGTCTCGAAGTGGTGCGCGATTACACGTGCCAGGCGTTGAAGAGCTGCTTCTGCTCGCCAAGCCCGTCGATCCCGAGGCGGACGATGTCGCCCGGCTTGAGGTAGACCGGCGGCTTCATCCCCATGCCGACACCCGGCGGCGTACCGGTGGTGATAACGTCACCCGGTTCGAGCAACAGGAAGCGCGAGATATAGGAGACGAGGAAGCTCACGCCGAAGATCATGGTTGCGGTCGAGCCGGTCTGCATCCGTTTGCCGTTGACGTCGAGCCACATGCCGAGTTTCTGCACGTCGGCGATCTCGTCCGGTGTCACGAGCCAGGGGCCGAGGGGGCCGAAGGTCGGGCAGCCCTTGCCCTTCATCCACTGCCCGGTGCCCTCGGTCTGGTAGGCGCGCTCGGACACATCATTGCAGACGCAGAAGCCGGCAACGACCTTCATCGCATCCTTTTCCTCGACATAGGAGCAGCGCTCGCCGATGACGATGGCCAGCTCGACCTCCCAGTCAGTCTTCTGCGAACCGCGTGGGATCGTCACGTCGTCGTTCGGGCCGACGATGCAGGAAGGCGCCTTGTTGAAAAGGATCGGCTCCTTGGGGATCGCCGCGCCGGTCTCCGCCGCATGATCGGCATAATTGAGGCCGACCGCGATGAAGTTGCCGACCTTCCCGACACAGGGGCCGATCCGCGGCCTTCCCCGAACCAGCGGCAGCTTTTCCGGCTTCAGCTTCGCCAGTTTCGTCAGCGATTTCCGGGAGAGGGTTGCACCCGCGATATCGGGAACGACCTCCGAAAGATCACGGATTTTGCCCTGGCCATCGACGAGCCCCGGCTTTTCCTTGCCCGGTTGCCCATATCGAACGAGTTTCATCGATTATACCCTCAGCCCTTGGTCGGTTTTTTTGTGGCGCCATAGAACGCCCGAATGCCGGCGATTGCAACATTGATTCCCGCCGCATCGATCGCATCGACGACGGCAGGCGCGATGCTGGTGCCAGCACGTTGGTTATTTTGTTGTTAATGCGCAACACCGCCTACGAAATATGCATCATGCCTTCCGGTGAGCGGCGTGGGATCGATGTGCAACCCCTGCGGCAAACTGGCGGAGAACCCGGTAAAGTTTATGCCTGAACTGTTCTTTTCGGCCCAAGTCCCGGTTCCATGAAAAAAAACGCCGGAAATTTGCCAGATCAGGGAATCGGGAAACACCCTCCCTTGATGCACCGCAAGGAAACGATCCGGTTGCGCGTCCACCCGGTCTCTGCAAAATGTCCGGAAAGGGGAGAGATGACGGCTGGATTGAGGCGTCGTCGAAAGAAACTAAGGGGTCTTCAATGAAGGGTATGATCAAGGTCGCGCTGGTCGCTTCGACGTCGATCGTCGCGCTTGCGGGCATGGTTGGCGGCGCAAGCGCCAGCGGGTTCATCAACTCGTCGCAAAGCTCGGTGTTCAACGGCATGGCCTATGCCGGCGCCGCCGCGCCGGGGTCGACATCGGCGGCCTCCATGTTCATGAACCCCGCGACGATGACGAGCTTCAAGCGGATCACCTTCGACACCAACTACACCTTCGGTGTGCCGACGACGAAGATCAACGGCACCTATACCGGGGCTTCGCCGCTCAATCCCGGGCTCAACGCGCGGCCGCTTTCGGGTGACATCGGCCTCGACTACTTCGTGCCGGCCACCTACTTTATCTACCCGTTCAACGACCGCCTGTTCTTCGGCGTGTCGCTGAACACGACCTACGGTAACTCGACGAAGGCCGATCCGCTCTCGCGCACGAGCTTCCTCGCCTCGACGACCAAGCTCCGCATCACCACGCTGACCCCGTCCGTCGCCTACAAGGTGAACGACATGTGGTCGTTCGGTGTCGGCCTGCAGATTCAGTATGCGAGCGCCCGTCAAGTTGTTCCGCTGCCGCCGGCCGGTGCTGCCGGCGCCGGCATCACGCAGGCAGATGGCTGGGGCGTTGGCTTCACTGCCGGTCTGACCTTCACGCCGACCAAGACGACGCAGATCGGTCTCGGCTGGCGTTCGTTCATCGATCAGAGCATTGAGGGCACGACGGTTCTCGGCGCGGGTTCTTCGCCGAATTCGAAGGGCACGCTGAACCTGCCGAACCGCGTCAATCTCTCGCTGCGCCAGACCTTCCACCCGAAGTTCGACCTTCTCGCTTCGGTCGAGTGGCAGAACTGGGGCCGCATCGGCCACGCCGCGCTCACCAACCCGGCGCCGGGCTTCCCGGCCGTGCTGCCCTTCGGTTACTCGGACGGCTGGTTCTTCTCGCTCGGCGGCGAATATCGCTATAACGACAAGCTGACTCTCCGCGCTGGTATCGGCTACGAAATCTCGGGCGTGACCGATCAGGTCCGCCGCGCCTCGCTGCCGGATAACGACCGCCTCTGGCTCTCGACCGGCTTCACCTACGAGGTTTCGGACCGCTTCTCGGTCAACGCGTCCTACTCTTACCTGCACATCAAGAAGGCGCCGATCACGCAGACGCTCGCTGCCGGCTCGGTGTTCGTCGGCGAATCGAAGGCCGATGCTCACCTCGTTTCCTTCGGTCTGACCTCGCGCTGGGGCGCGCCGCCGAAGCGTGAGGATGTTCTGGTCAAGAAGTTCTGATCGGAAGAAAGGAATACAGCCTCTGGGGGGCTAGGGGGCCGGGTTAACCGGCCCCTTTTTTTGTTCACGACGGGTCGCGGCATTCACAGGACGGCCAACGCGAATTCCAGCCGTATTCAAGGCCGGGTAGAGGTCTCTCCCGTCCCTCGGCGCAAAGATTTCGGTCGGGACTTGCTTCGGTCAGGCCTTGATCCGGACATAGGTGCCCGGCGCATCGCAGAGCGGCCTGAGCTTGCCACCGCCCGGCTCGCGGGCGCGGACCTTCTTGTCCCCGGTCGTGACCCATTCGAGCCAGTGCGGCCACCAGGTGCCGGGGTGTTCAACGGCCTTCGAAACCCAGTCCTCGAAGGCGCCCTTCACCGGACCACCGGTCCAGAACTGGTATTTCGGCTTCGAAACCGGGTTGATGACGCCCGCGATATGCCCGGAGCCCGCCATCACATAGGTGACCGGCCCACCGAAGAATCCGGACCCGACGAAGACCGATTTCGCCGGGGCGATGTGGTCTTCCTTGGCCGCGAGGTTGTAGATCGGAATCGTCACCTTCGAGAGGTCGAGCGTGCGGTTTCCAAGCACCATCTTCTTCTTGGTGAGATTGTTGTGGAGGTAGCAGTTCCGCAGGTAGAAGCTATGGTTGGCTTCCGCCATCCGCGTGGAATCCGAATTCCAGAACAGGAGATCGAACGGCGGCGGCTGCTTGCCCTTGAGATAGTTGTTGACCATGTACGACCAGATGAGGTCGTTCGGCCGCAACATGTTGAAGGCGCCGGCCATCTTTCCGCCGGCGAGATAACCGGTCTTGGTCATCATTTCTTCGACCGCTTGGATCTGGTTCTCATCGACGAAGGCGAGAAGTTCGCCTGCATAGGTGAAATCGACCTGCGTCGTGAAAAACGTCGCGGACTTGATGCGCTCGGGCCGCTTTCCCTGTGCGATATAGGCGAGCGTGACGGCCAGCAGCGTGCCGCCGACGCAATAGCCGATCGCATTGACTGATTTTTCGCCCGTCGCGGTTTCGATCTGTTCGATCGCCTCCAACACGCCTTTCTTCATATAGGCTTCGAAATCCGCCTTGCGGTGACGGGTATCCGGGTTGACCCAGGAGATGACGAACACAGTCAGTCCCTGGCTCACCGCCCAGCGGATGAAGCTTTTCTCGGCATTGAGATCGAGAATATAGAATTTGTTGATCCACGGCGGCACGATCAGCAGCGGTGTCTTGAAGACGTCCGGCGTGGTCGGCGTATACTGGATCAGCTCGATGAGGTCGTTGCGGAAGATGACCTTGCCGGGCGTTGTGGCGAGATTGACGCCGACCTCGAACTTCGAGCCGTCCGTTTGCCGGATTTTCAGTTCTCCCTTGCCGGCATCGATGTCCTCGGCGAGCATTTTCATGCCGCGCGCGATGTTCTCGCCCTTCTCCTCCAGCGTCAGGCGCAGGAGCTCGGGGTTGGTCATCACGAAGTTGGAGGGAGACAGCGCGGAAGCAAACTGGCGGATATAGAAATTCGCCTTGCGCCGGGTGTGCTCGTCGAGCGTTTCAGCCTTGTCGACGAGCCCTTGCGCCCAGTTCGAACCGAGGAAATAGGCCTGCTTCAGGAAGTCGAAGTAGGGGTTTTCGTTCCACTCGGGGTCGGCGAAGCGCGCATCCTTCTGCGGCATGGGCGCCACCGGCTCGACCTTCTCGCCGGCGGCCTTCTTGAGCGAGGCGTCCCACAGTGAGATCATGTCCATTGAAAGGCTTTTCTGCGCCTCGACGAGCCGACTGGGGTCTCTCATCCAGTATTCCATGACCGCGCCGAGCGTCTTGGCGATTTCCGCGCTTTCTTCCGGCACGTTCTTGGATTTTTCCTCGCTTTCGAGTCCGCGCAGCAGGGCGACGCCAGCCTTTCCGGTCTCGGAGAGGATATCGGTCGAGACCGCCGTCAGCTTCTCGACATCGATCGGTAACGGCAGCGTGGGGTCGAGCGGCGCGGTTTCGGTTTGTGGCGCCGGTTTGGAGGCGCTGGGCTCCGGTCGCGATGCAGCTTCGATTCCGGGAGGAGGTGAGGAAGGAGGAGCCGAAGAAGGCGCAGCGGCTTTGTCGGTCTTCGCCGGGCGGGCCTTTGCCTTGGGCAGCGTTTTCGCCGACGTTGCCTTCGGGGACGTTGCAAGCTTTCCGACGGGTGGTGCAACCGGCTCGGCAACGGTCTTGTTCTTGGGCTGCTTCCCGGGCTGCACGGGGGGTGAAGGCTTCGCGTTGCTCTTGGAGGTCACCTTCGCCGCCGCCTTGGCCGGGGGGGGCACGGTCTCCCGGGCTGGCTTGTCGGCCTTGGTCTTTTTGTCGGCTCGCTTCGATCCGCCCTTCTTGCCCTTGCTCATGTCCGTCCGCGTTGCCGCGCTCCCCATTCCAGCCGGTGGTTGTGTCCCACCGTGTAAGTGTAGATTAGCCACGGATGTTGCTCCGAGACCAGCGCGACTTTCGCAGACCCTTCATGCGCGAACCGGGCGGAACGGGTAGCAGCCATTTTTTGCCGCATTAGCAAAGGATAAAGGCAAATGACGTCACTCTGGTGACCGAACCCCCATGAGGATCCCGATGTCGCACGGCTTGCCGTTTCGCTGCCCTCGCATGCTCTCGGCCGCCTTGCTGTCGGCCGGGCTGGGTGCCTGCGCGACCGAAGGCGCGGGAACGGGCGCGATTTCGGCACAGGGCGCGGCCGCGCCGCGTTCCATCGGCATCGTGACGACGGTGCAACCGGTGCCGGAGTTTGTCTCGGCCTCGCGTCCCGCCGCCGCGCCGGATTTCATTCCTGTCGGCGTAACGCCGCCCCCGCGCGGAACGGACAAGCGCAGTGCGGAGGATGTGAAGAAGCTTGAGGCTGACCTCGATTCCCAACGCAGCCGGAGTCGGAGTTTTGCGCGGCGCCCCGCACCGAAATCGAGCTACGACGGAAGGCTGCCTCCGCGTCCTGCCCGCCCGGTAAAAGAGCCGGCCGCGGAATAGCCCCGACCAAGGGAGGCGCATCCTGCCGCGATTCATGCTAGACTTTTCATCGCGGCTTGTGTCATCCGCGACGAGCCGGTTCCCCAACCGGCGGGCATTGCCCGAAATGACATGAAACCAACCCGATCGTAACCAACCTGAAAGCCAGAAAGATGAACGAGTTCCACCGCATCCGCCGATTGCCGCCTTACGTGTTCGAGCAAGTGAACAAGATCAAGGCGCAGGCGCGAGCTAATGGGGCAGACATCATCGATCTGGGTATGGGGAACCCGGATCTGCCGGCACCCCGCCACGTCATCGAGAAGCTGGTCGAGACCGCCGGTAAGCCGCGCACGGACCGCTATTCCGCCTCCAAGGGCATCGGCGGTCTGCGCCGCGCGCAGGCGAACTATTACGAGCGCCGCTTTGGCGTGAAGCTCAACCCGGATACGCAGGTGGTCGCCACCCTCGGCTCGAAGGAAGGCTTCGCCAACATGGCGCAGGCAATCTGCGGGCCCGGCGATGTGGTGATCGTGCCGAACCCGAGCTATCCGATCCACGCCTTCGGCTTCCTGATGGCGGGTGGCGTGATCCGCTCCGTCCCGGCGGATCCGACCCCGGCGATGTTCCCGGCGCTGGAACGCGCCGTGATGCATTCGGTGCCGAAACCGATTGCACTCGTCGTCTGCTATCCCTCAAACCCGACGGCGCTGACGGCCGACCTCGATTTCTACCGTGATCTCGTCGCCTTCGCGAAAAAGCACGACCTGATCCTCCTGTCGGATCTCGCCTATGCCGAGGTTTATTTCGACGATGCCAACCCGCCGCCTTCCGTGCTTCAGGTGCCCGGCGCGATGGATTGCACGGTCGAGTTCACCTCGATGTCGAAGACCTTCTCGATGGCCGGCTGGCGCATGGGCTTCGCGGTGGGCAACGAGCGGCTGATCGGCGCGCTGGCGCGCGTCAAATCCTACCTCGATTACGGCGCCTACACGCCCATTCAGGTGGCCGCGACCGCCGCGCTCAACGGGCCGGACGATTGCATCCGCGAGATGCGCGATACCTACAAGAAGCGCCGTGATGCGATGATCGAGAGCTTTGGCAAGGCCGGCTGGGACATCCCCGTGCCAGCGGCGACGATGTTCGCCTGGGTGCAGATTCCTGAGAAATACCGCGCGCTCGGCTCGGTGGAATTCGCCAAGCTTCTCGTCGAGAAGGCGGAGGTCGCGGTCGCACCGGGCCTCGGCTTCGGCGAACATGGCGACGAATACGTCCGCCTCGCCATCGTCGAGAACGAGCAGCGCATCCGGCAAGCTGCGCGCAACCTCAAGAAATTCTTCGACGGCGGCGACGCTTCGCTCCACAACGTCATTCCCCTGCCGCGCGCAGGGTGAAGGCGCGTCCTTCCGGCACCACCGTGTCATGAAAGGCGGGGGCAACCCCGCCTTTTTTACGGAATCGGCGGGATCTGGGTGCGGAAATCGAGTTCGATGGTCGTATCGTCGGACGTCATCCGGTGAACGAGGCCGTCCGTGACACCGATCCACGCGACCTGTCTGGCGGGTTTCGTGCCGGCGCCGGGAAGGCCCTTTGGCGGCGTCATCATGTATTCAAAGACCTTTACGCGGCCGGCGGGCAGGGTTTCGCTGCGCAACTCTTTGCAGTCAAAAATCGAGGTCATGTCCAGAAGCGCGGTCAGCATGCCGATGCGACCGCCGGGCTTAAGCGGAATCTTGCGCCATTTGTCGTCCATCCGGGCATAAATCATGTCACCGATGACGACGGACTCCATCTTGGTGCTCAGGCCCGGCATGTCCACAACCTGCCGGTAGCCGGGAACGCTGGCCACAGCCTTGTAGGCATTCTGGATCGCTTCGCATTCGACCGGGCCAGCCTGTGCCTGGCCGGCGAGGAGCATGGCGGCCATTGCCACCAGCGAACGGGAAAGGTTTCGTATCATCGCGCCCTCGATCATCGTCTCATAGCTATAGTGCCCTCGACATGTTGGCGAGGTGTGAAATCACACAAACCCGACGATTGCTGTCCTGTGGAGGATGACAAGTTCAGGCGCGATCCCTAGGGTCTGGATCTATTCAATTTGGCGAAGCGGCATGGTCATGAGAGATGAAACGGCAGGAGAAGCCGGAAAAGCGTGCCCTTCGGCACGGTTGAGGGGTTCGACACACCGGTTCGCTCTCATGACCCTGTCCTTCGGATTGGATGAAGAAACACGGCCTTCATGTCGCACTCTTTTGAAAACCAGGTGGCTTCCTGCAAGCCTGCTCCTCAATGCCGCGTTTTTTTGATCCAACCGCCTTCGTCGAATTGAATAGATCCAGACCCTAAATCTGGTGCCTCACCCTTCGCGCGTTTCAACCGCTGGACCTGACCATGACCGATCCAACCGCCAAGATCGAGCCAAACGGCAAAACCGATGTCGATACGCTGCGCGAGCAGGCGCATCTGCCCTCGATCCAGCTGGATAAAGGCAAGGTCGAGGCCGCCAAGCGCGATCTCGATATCGAGGACCGTTCGCGCATCGTCACCTATGGCGATGCCGCCCAGCGACAGGTTTCGGACTTTGCCGACCGCATTCTCGCCGAGACCCGCAACAAGGAAATGGGCCGTACCGGCGAACTGCTCTCGGACATTCTTGCGAAAGCCAAGGGGCTCGACCCCGCCGCCATCGGTAAACTCAACTGGTTCCAGCGTCTGTTCACCTCGATGGAGGCGCGCGTGCGCCGCTTCAAGGAGCGGTTCGAGAATGTCGCCGGCCAGATTGACCGCGTGACAATCGATCTCGACAAGCACAAGGAGGGGCTGCGCCGCGACATCGCGATGCTCGACGACCTTCATGAGCAGACCAAGGCCGCTATCGCCGAACTCGACGTCTATATCGAGGCCGGCAAGGCCTACGGAGAGGAATTCAAGGCCGGGCGTCTTGCGCAGCTCAAGGCCGATGCCGACGCGAAGGCAAATACAACCGAAGGCTTGATGGCCGCGCAGACCTATCAGGACGCGCTCCAGGCGCTCGACCGGCTGGAAAAGCGCGTCATGTATCTCCAGCAGGCCCGGCAGATCGGCTTCCAGCAACTGCCACAGATCCGCATCGTGCAGGCTGGCGACGAGACGCTGATCGAAAATCTTCAGGCGACCACGCAACTCACCATTCCGGTGTGGAAGCAGAAGATGATCCTGCTGCTTGGCCTCTCGCGCCAGAATTCCGCGCTGGAGATGCAACGCACGGTGACGGACGCTACCAACGAAATGCTCAAGCAGGCCTCGGAGATGATGAAGACGCAGGCGATTGAGATCGAGCGTCAGAGCCAGCGCGGCATCATCGATATCGCGACGCTGGAAAAGACCAACCGTGATCTCATCGACACCATTTCCGGCGTGCTCAGGGTGCAGAACGAGGGTCGCGCCAAGCGTGCCGAAATCGAGCGCAAGCTCGGCGAGATGACGAACGAGCTGAAGCAGCAGCTCAGCGCGCTGCCCGCGCGCTGAGTTCTGGGCTGGCGATCGGCCTCAGCGCACTTCTCCGCCGCATTTCGGATCGTCGCCCATCTCGGCGATCATGGCTTTGAAGCCTTCCTCGATCTCGGCTGGCGTCAGGTCGCGTTTGTGTGTTGCGATTGACCAGGCATGTCCGAACGGATCGACGACGATACCGTAGCGGTCGCCCCAGAACATGTCGCTCACCGGCATCTTGACGGTGCAGCCAGCATTCACCGCTCTGGCAAAAAGTGCATCGCAATCTTCGACATAAAGATGGATCGTCACGCTTGTTCCTTTGTAATGGAGCGGACCATTCGAGCCCCATTCCGGAAAGGAATCTGCCGCGAACAGCACTGAATTGCCGATGCGAAAGGAGGCATGCATCAACTTGCCGTCCGGGCCCGGCAGACGGCTGAGTTCAACGGCGTCGAGGGCTGCTTTGTAGAAATCCAGAGCTTTAGCCGCGCCGTCGATGACAAGATGCGGCGTAACGGTGTTCATGCCGTCGGGGATGGGGCTTGCCATGGTCAACTCCTGTTGTCGGCTGAAGGGGAAGGCGTGGAGAAAAAGGCTGCGAGCGCCGCGCGCAGTCGGGCCGCCTCGCCCGGCGGCGCCTCGCGTTCGAGTGCCGCGTGCTCCGCCTTCCAGATCGGCAAGGCCGCGCGCAGCGTTTCATGTCCCTTGGGCGTCAACGCCGGATGCCGGACCCGCTTGTCCTTCTCGTCACGGGCGACTGTGATGAGCCCCGCCCGTTCCAGTGCCTTTAGGGCGGCAGTCGTCGTGGTCTGATCTGTCCCGAGAAAGTCCGAAAGCTGGGAGACCGTCGCCGGTTTCGGCACGCTCAGCCGCATAATCAGCGAAAATTGGTTGTTGGTGATCCCGATCGGCCGGAAGGCGGCATCGAAACGCCGCGCCAACCGCCGCGCCATGCGCTGCGTGGCGAAACACAGGCAAGTATCGCGGACATGAAGCACTTCGGCGGGGGGCAGGGGGGCTGACATGGGTGTTTGACTCTCCATGAAACATTGATATCAATATTTATATATCCCGGCAAGATGCCACCGATGGGGGTAACTGAGGGGTGCGATATGCGCGAAAGGGCTGTGCAGGCCGCTTCGCGAAACCGGGAGGCAAGACTGTGCAGGCTGCCAAGAACACCATCTGTCTCTGGTATGATCGTGACGCGGAGGCGGCTGCCCGCTTTTACGCCGAGACCTTTCGGGACAGTTCCGTCGGCACCGTTTTCCGCGCGCCCGGCGACTATCCATCCGGAAAGGCGGGCGACGTGCTGACGGTCCAATTCATCGTTGCCGGAATTCCCTGCATCGGTCTCAATGGCGGCCCGGCTTTCCGGCACGGCGAAGCCTTCTCGTTCCAGATCGCCACTGACGATCAGCAGGAGACGGATCGCTACTGGGATGCCATCGTCGGGAACGGCGGTCAGGAAAGCGCTTGCGGCTGGTGCAAGGACAGGTGGGGCATCTCCTGGCAGATCACACCGCGCGTACTGACCGAGGCGATCGCGGCCGGTGGCCCCGAGGCAAAGCGCGTGTTCGAGGCCATGATGCAGATGACGAAGATCGATATCGCGGCCATCGAGGCGGCACGGTGGGGAGCGTGAAGCGCCCCAGTTCGCCGCGTGAAGTCAAAATTGCTCTCATGAACAGAGGAGATGACGATGTATGTCGATGGATGCGTATTTGCGGTGCCGACGGCCAATAAGGAGGCCTTTACCCGCTTCGCTCAAATGGCTTGCGCCGCGTTCCGCGAAAACGGCGCGCTCGAAGCCTATGATTGCTGGGGAGTTGATGTTCCGGACGGGCAGCTCACATCCTTCCCGATGGCGGTGAAGTTACAGCCCGACGAGACGGTCGTTTTCTCCTGGATGGTGTGGCCGGACAAGGCAACGCGCGACACCGGCATGGCTGCCGTGATGGTGGACCCCCGCTTTCAGGGTGACGAGATGCGCTCGCTGTTCGACGGCAAGCGGATGATTTTCGGCAGCTTCATCCCGATCTCCGGAGGTTGATCGCCAGAAACGCGCGAAATAGCCGAAAATTCGAGGTAATTTATAACAAAAATTTCGAAAGTTCCGGCTTATAGACGGCGAAAGACGAGGCGCGAAAAGGGCAGGCTTATGAACCTTCCGCATCTATTGGCTGGCATTCTTGTCATCGCTATTGCGCTCGCTCATTCCTATCTGGGCGAGCGTCGCATCTTCCCGGAACTGGCGGAAAAACGCGGTGTCGCGTTCGAACCGTTGCTCTCGCCCTGGCAATTCCGCGTCCTGCGCGGCACCTGGCACACGCTTACGCTGTTCGGTTTTGGCCTTGCACTGCTCCTTTTCACGCTGGCGGTTCCTGCTGTCTCGGAAAAGATCGGTGTATGCGGCGCGATCTCGATTTCCACTGCCGCCGTTGCCGCCTATTGGGCCTACATGAGCCGTTTCTGGCATTTCGGTTGGGTCGTTTTCCTGATCGTCTCGCTGCTGTGCTGGTGGGGCTGAACCGGTAGGCCATCCGCGGCCACGCGAACGGGGCAAAAAACCTGTTTCCCCCACGCATGGCGATGTTCTAGAACCCCTGCCGTGGTGCTTCGGAATCGGCGAGAGCCCGGTCGTTGGCAAGGGAGTTGGGCATGGCGCAGGCATTGAAGATCGGTATCGCGGGTCTCGGCACGGTCGGCGCCTCCACGGTCCGCATTCTCACCGCTGCCCATAATGAACTCGCCGAGCGCGCCGGCCGGCCGATCGAGATCGTCGCGGTTTCCGCCCGCGCGAAGGGCAAGGATCGCGGCGTCGAGCTTGGCGTCTACCGTTGGTATGACGATCCGGTCGCGCTCGCGGCCGATCCGGACGTCGAACTCGTCGTCGAGTTGATGGGCGGCTCCGAAGGCTCCGCCAAGGCTTTGATCGAGGCGGCCCTGTCGCTTGGCAAACCCGTCGTCACGGCCAACAAGGCGTTGCTCGCCGCGCATGGTCCCGCGCTGGCCTCGCTGGCCGAGCAGAAAGGCACGACCATCGCCTTCGAAGCGGCGGCGGCCGGGGGTATCCCGGTCATCAAGGCGCTGCGCGAGGCGCTCGTCGGCAACAAGATCAGCCGGGTTTCCGGCATTCTCAACGGCACGTGCAACTACATCCTTTCGCGCATGGAGGCGGAAGGGCTCGATTTCGCGCAATGCCTCAAGGCGGCGCAGGAGCTCGGCTATGCGGAGGCCGACCCGACCTTCGATATCGAAGGCTACGACACCGCCCACAAACTCGCGTTGCTCTCGGCGCTGGCATTCGGCACCGAGGTGGATGGCGACGCCGTTTATGTCGAGGGCATTTCGAATGTGACGCCGCTCGATCTCGAAATGGCCGAAGAACTGGGGTTCCGAATCAAGCTGCTGGGTGTCGCCGAGCGCACCGCGCAGGGCGTCGAGCAACGCGTGCACCCGACCTTCGTGTCGCGGGCGAGCCAGCTCGCGAGCGTAATGGGCGTGACGAACGCCGTCGCGATCGAGGCCGAACCTGTCGGGACCGTCACGCTCGTCGGCCCCGGCGCCGGCGGCGGCGCGACGGCCTCGGCGGTGGTCGGCGATATCGTCGACCTCGCACGCGGCAATCAGGTGGCGACATTCGGCCGGCCGTCCGGCGCGCTTGAGAAGCCGGTGCGCGCACCGATGCAGCGCCACGAGGGTGGCTACTACATTCGCCTTCAGGTCATGGATCGCCCTGGCGCAGCGGCGATCATCGCGACCCGCATGGCGGAGCGCGGAATCAGCCTCGAATCCATCCTCCAGAAGGGCAGGGGCGTGCGTCGATCCGAGAGCGGCGCCGTGCCGGTGATCCTCATTACCTATGCCACCACCGAACTGCTGATCCGCAACGCGGTTGCCGCCATCGCCGAGGACGGCGTGCTCGACGGTCCGCCGCAGGTGATACGGATCGAGCGGTAAGGGCATCGAGCGCTAAGCAAAACCGTGAAATTCTCGCGCGCCCCCGTGACGCGCGGCGGTTCGACTGCTAGAAGCCGCTCGCATTCGCGCATACGTCGCCCATAACCGAGCGGGACCGCCATGACCGACCTTATCGTCTCCGAAGACAAGATCATCGAACGCATCCTGACGATGGAACTGGTGCGCGTCACCGAGCGCGCGGCGGTCGCGTCGTCGCGCCTGCGTGGGCGTGGCGACGAGAAAGCGGCGGACCAGGCAGCGGTGGATGCGATGCGCCGCGAGCTCAACAAGCTTCCGATCGATGGCACCATCGTCATCGGCGAGGGCGAGCGCGACGAGGCGCCGATGCTGTTCATCGGCGAGAAGGTCGGCACCAAGAAGGGCCCGAAGGTCGATATCGCGGTTGATCCGCTCGAGGGCACGACCCTCTGCGCAAAGGACATGCCCGGCTCAATCGCTGTGATGGCGATGGCGCAGGCAGGCACGCTCCTTTATGCGCCGGACGTCTACATGGACAAGATCGCCATCGGCCCGGGATATCCGAAGGGCATCGTCGATCTCGATGCGACCCCGGAAGACAACATCATGGCGCTGGCGAAGGCTAAAGGCGTGAAGCCGGGCGAGATCACCGCGCTGGTCATGGATCGCCCGCGCCATGCGGACCTGATCGCGCGGCTGCGCAAGATCGGCTGCGGCATTCGGCTGATCACGGACGGGGACGTGGTCGGCGTGATTCAGTGTGCTGAGACCCACAAGACCGGCATTGACATCTATCTCGGCATCGGCGGCGCACCGGAAGGTGTGCTGGCGGCGGGTGCGCTCCGCTGCGTCGGCGGCCAGATGCAGGGTCGCCTGATCCTCGATACGCCGGAGAAGGTGGCGCGCGCCGCGACCATGGGCGTCAAGGATCCGAAGAAGAAATACGATCTCTCGGAGCTCGCCTCGGGCGATGTTGTCGTCGCCGCGACCGGCGTCACCGACGGCGCGCTCCTGAAGGGCGTGAAGTTCCACGGCGATATCATCGAGACGGAGACCATCGTCTACCGCTCGCTGACCGGCACCGTGCGCCGCATCGCGGGCGAACACCGCGAACTCGCCAAATTCCATCTGGACTGAGGCGTCCCCCAGTTGCAGGTTCGGTTCCGGAGGGGATTCTTTCCGGATCCGAAAGGCAAGTTCATGACACTCGACATTCGCCCGCTCGCCGCAGGCGATCGCACCGCCTGGGAACCCCTCTGGCAGGGTTATCTCGCTTTCTACAAGGCGAGCCTGCCGGCGGAGGTCACTGACGTCACCTGGCAACGTCTTCTGAATCCCGCCGAACCGATGCTCGCGCGCGGTGCGTTTGAGAACGGCAAGCTTCTCGGCATCGTGCACTGCGTCCTGCATCGCACCTGCTGGAGCCCCAAGGATATCTGCTACCTGCAGGATCTCTTCACGGTGCCGGAAGCGCGGGGCAAGGGCGTCGGCCGTGCGCTGATCGAGCGCATCTACGAGGAGGCGCGGGTGGCGGGTTGGTTCCGCGTCTACTGGCAGACGCACGAGACCAACGCCGAGGCACAGGTGCTCTACAACAAGATGGCGGACCGATCCGGGTTCATCGTCTATCGCAAGAATTTCTGAGTTATGGAGATGGCGGCCTATCTCGGGGTCACGCGCTCAGCCCTTGGCCGCTGCTGGCGTGATCGGTTGACGCCCGAGCTCGCGCGCGAAGCGCAGGCAATCGGCGCTACGCATGGCCTCCCGGAGGTGCTCGCGCGCGTGATCGCCAGCCGCGGTGCGACGCTGGGTAACGTCGGATCGTTTCTCGAACCGCGCCTGCGCGAGGCGATGCCGGACCCGTCCGTCCTCGTCGATCTCGATCGCGCGGTCGACCGCCTCGCGACCGCAATCAGCGCCCGCGAGCGGATCGCGATCTTCGGCGACTACGATGTGGACGGTGCGTGCTCGGCGGCGCTGCTCGGCAACTACCTCAGCTATTTCGGGCTCGATCCGCTCATCCATATCCCGGATCGGTTGACGGAGGGCTACGGCCCGAACAGAGCGGCCATCGCGGCGCTGCATGAGAAGGGTGCACGCCTCCTCGTCACGGTCGATTGCGGCACCTCGGGTCACGAACCGCTCGCCGAGGCGGTACGACTTGGCATGGATGTGATCGTGCTCGATCATCATCAGGCGCCCGAGCATTTGCCAGCGGTCCATGCGTTGGTGAACCCCAACCGGCTCGACGATCTCTCGGGCCTCGGCCATCTCTGTGCAGCGGGTGTGGTGTTTCTCGTGCTTGTCGGGCTCAACCGGGCCTTGCGTGCGCAAGGGCTCGCGATCCCGGACCTTATCGCGGGCCTCGATATCGTGGCGCTTGCGACTGTGGCGGATGTCGTGCCGCTCACTGGCCTCAACCGCGCCTATGTCGCGCAGGGGCTGAAGGTGATCCGCGCGCGGGAACGGGCCGGGCTCGTCGCGCTGGCGGATGCGGCACGGCTCGATGCCGAGCCGGAGGCCTGGCATCTCGGCTTTCTTCTCGGCCCGCGGATCAATGCCGGCGGGCGGATCGGCGATGCCGGCCTCGGCGCGCGCCTGTTGATGACGACCGACCCTGACGAGGCGCGTGCGATTGCCCAGCAGCTGGACCACCTCAACCGCGAGCGGCAGGCGACGGAAGAAGCCATGCTCGCGGAGGCCGAGGAGGAGGCACTGCGCCTCGTCGGCATGGAGGAGCAGGATCGGTCGGTGCTGGTCGTAGCGGGCGAGCGGTGGCATCCCGGCATCGTCGGCATTGTCGCCGGGCGGCTGAAGGAGCGTTTCCAGCGACCCGCCTTCGCGATCGCGACTGGCGAGGACGGGCAGGGGATCGGTTCAGGCCGCAGCCTCGCAGGTGTTGATCTCGGCGCGGCCGTTCGTGCGGCGGTCGAGGCCGGTGTCATCACCAAGGGCGGCGGACATGCGATGGCGGCGGGCATAACGATCAAGCGCGACCGGATCGCGGATTTCGCCACCTTCCTCGAAACCCGGCTCACAGCGGATGTCGTCGCCGCGCGTGCGGCGGATGCGCTGCTGGTCGATTCCGCCCTAACCGCAGAGAGCCTGACGCCGGAATTCGTCGCTGATCTTTCCCGGGCCGGGCCGTTCGGTCAGGGCAACCCCGAGCCGGTGCTGGTGCTGCCGGCGCATCGGCTGCTTGATATTCGCGAACTGCGCGGCAGCCACCTCAAGCTGACTCTGGTCAGCGGCTCCGGTGCGCGCGCGGAGGCGATGGCCTTCCGGGCGGCCGGCCGGCCGCTCGGCGAGGCGCTGCAGAAGGCGCGCGGGCAGGCCATCCATATCGCTGTCAGCGCCGGGCGCGACAACTGGGGCGGGCGGCCGCGCGTCAGCCTGCGCGTGATGGATATCGCGTGGCCGGTCTGAGCCGGATCAAGGCGCCTCGCGCGAGCGAATCTGCTCGCGCAGGAAGATATAGAGCCCCGCCGCGACGATGATCGCCGAGCCGATCAGCACGTTGTTGGCCGGCCAATCGCCGAAGAAGGCATAGCCGAAGATCATCGCCCAGACGATGAGCGAATACTGGTACGGCACCACTACCGCCGCAGGTGCGTATTTCAGCGAGCGATTGACGCCCATATGCGCGAAGGTGGCGACGATGCCGAGCAACGAAAGGCCGAGAAAATCGTGGAACGTCGGCGTCGTCCAGCGGAACGGCGCGACGGCAAGACCGAAAAGCACCGCGCCCATCACTTGCCAGGACACCAGCGTCACCTCGTTCTCGCCGGCCAGGAGCCGCGTCAGGACATTTGAGGCGGCGAAGATGAAGGAACCCGAAATCGCGATCAGGGCCGGCCAGCCAAGTCCTTCCCCTGTCGGCTTCAGAGCGATCAGCACCCCGACGAATCCGACGAGAATGGCCGACCAGCGCCGCCAGCCCACTTTTTCCTTGAGGAAGACCACTGCGAGGATCGTCACGAAGATCGGCGACGCAAGATAGAACGCAACCGTATCCGCAAGTGGAAGATAGACCACTGCCCAGTAGAAGAGGGCGGTTTCCGTCACCGAGCAGAAGGCTCTGAGCGCATGGATCCACGGACGTTGCGGCCTGAAGATCGTTGCGAACCCCGTTCGGTGCACCGCCGGCGCCAACATCAGGCTGGCGGCAATCGAGCGGATCAGCAGCAGTTGCGCGACGCCATAGGTGCCGACCAGCCATTTGCCGAGCGTGTCGTTGAGCGAGAAGGCCAGCATCGCGGCCAGCATGAGGCCGATTCCCGCCAGCATGCGGTCTTTGGTCGGGTGAGTGGCGGGCACGGCAAGGCCTTTGGACAAGGTGTTGCTCACTGGAGAGCACGATTACGGAGCCTTCGGCAAGCCATTTGCGCGCGCTTGGCATTTTCTTGTTCCCACGCGTGATTTTTCAGGTGAAGGGCGCTTGCCCCTCCGGACGAACCCCGCTATGAGCGTGGCTCTCGCGCGGGCGCCCTTCGTCTATCGGTTAGGACGGCAGCCTTTCACGTTGCAAAGACGGGTTCGATTCCCGTAGGGCGCGCCATCATTTCCTTCCAGATCTGCCCGCTCCATTCCGCATTTCCGGCGGACCGGCATGACCATCCGGCGTTTCGTCGGCTGGGGCACGGATCATCTCTCCGGATGATTTGTGCCAAATTGCCGGCCTTGGGGTACGAACCGGGATGCGGCCCGCCATATAGAAAGCTGTCCGCATGTTCTTCCGGACTATCCGTCCGGAGCGGCGTGTCCGACGGATGGCCCCGCCGAGAATGGTCTTGCGCCGATCATCGCCTGTAGCTGAGGCCAGCGTGCCGCGATCGAGAGCTGGCTAGTCGTCCCTGCCGGTCAACCCGGAAAGCGCGGTGAGCTCAAAAAACGATGTCGGCAGCAATCCCCGCGCGCCAATTCCACTTTTTGAAAACGGTGGAAGTCTCTTGACATGTCTATTTTATACAATCTACAAGTTTATCATGAAACATCCTCCCGGTATCCCTTCTGGCATCCAGCCCGATTCCCGCAGGGCGGACTCGGTTGGCGCATCGGCGCCCGTCCGCTTCGTGATGGCGCTTTCCCGGGGGCTGTTGCGTTTCGAGCGTTGCGCAATCACCGGCCTGATGTTTCTCCTGACGGCGCTGATCCTGTTGAATGTCGCGACCCGCTATACTGGCCACCCGATCTACTGGATCGACGAATCTGCGGTTTATTCCGTGGTCTGGTTGACCTTCATCGGTGCCTCGGCAATGACGCGGCTGCGGCTCGATTTCGCGGTGACGCTGCTGACCGAGCGTCTTCCGCCGAGAGCCGTGCGCGCGGCGCGCGTTGCTTCCACGGCCAGCGTTGTACTTTTCGGCGCTGCGCTCGCGATGATGTGCTGGTTCTGGATGGATCCCGTCGGCATCGCCAGTTTCGGCTTCGACGCCAAGGAATTCGCCGGCGCGACCTTCAATTTCCTTTATACCGAGCGCACGCAGACGCTGAATTGGCCGACCTGGGTCGTTTATCTCGTGATCCCGCTCTTTGCGGTTTCGATGGTGATCCACGGGATGGCGAATATCGCCGAAGATCTTGGCCTCGCCGAGCGAACGGCGCATCCGGGCTTCAGGATGGCCAGCGCCGAGAGCGTGAACTGACATGCTGACGGCAGGCGCTTTCCTTTTCATCATGCTTGTCGGGGTTCCGATCGGGCTGTGCCTCTGCATCGGCGCGATCGCCTATATCTCGGCGTCGGGCAATCCGCTGCTGCTCCAGAGTTATCCGCTGCAACTCTTTGGTGGCGTCGACAGCTACGGGTTGATCGCGATACCGCTTTTCATCCTGATCGGCGAGATCATGAACTCCGGCGGCATCACACGGCGGATCGTCGATCTCGCGATGGCCTTCGTCGGTTCGCTCAAGGGCGGGCTCGCCTACGTCAACATGCTCGCGAACATGTTCGTTTCCTCCATTCTCGGTTCCGCGACCGCGCAGGTCGCGATCATGGCGCAGATCATGGTCCCGGAGATGGAGAAGAAGGGGTACGACAAGTCCTTCGCTGCGGGGTTGACGGCCTACGGTGGCATGCTCGGGCCGATCATCCCGCCTTCGGTGATGTTTGTGGTGTATTCCGTGCTGGCGCAGGTGTCGGTGAGCGACATGCTGATCGCGGGCATCATTCCCGGCGTGATACTCACTGTGCTGTTCTGCGTCGTCATCGCGTTGATGGGCTTCGTCTACAATTACCCGCCCGGAGAGAAACGGACGTTGCGTGAACGGACGCAGACCGTGCTCAGCGCTTCGCCGACATTGCTGATCCCGATCGTGATCGTCGGCTCGATCCTGGGTGGGCTTGCCAATCCCACCGAAGCCGCTGCGGTCGGTTCCGTCGCGGCGGCGCTGATCGGGCGGTTCTGGACGCGAGAGTTCCGCTTCGCCCAACTGCCGGAGATGATGCTGCGGGCCGGCGTCTATTCCGCCATCGTGCTGTTCCTCGTCGCGGCTGCCGCGGTGTTTTCCTGGGTGCTGGTTTACGGCAAGGTGCCGCAGGCGGTGGCGGGCTCGATCCAGGCGATTGCCAAGGACCCCGTCACCTTCATGCTGCTGACCAATGTGATCCTGCTGGTGATCGGCACGGTCATCGATGGCATTCCCGGCCTGATCATGACTGTGCCGATCCTTTTGCCGATCGCGACCGAGATCTACGGCATCGACCCCCGCCAGTTCGGCGTCGTGGTGGTGGTCAACCTCGTGCTGGGGCTGCTTTCGCCACCGGTTGGACTTTGCTTCTTCGTTGCGGCCGCCGTTACCGGGGCAAGCCCCGGAAAGATGTTCATGGCAACAACCCCCTTCTTCGGCGTTGCGTGCATCTTGCTGATCTTGCTTTCGATTTTCCCTTGGCTTTCGCTTTTCTTGCTGAAATAGGCCCACCCAGACAACTTCAAGGAGCGCTTCATGAAACTCTCTCGTCGCCATTTCATCGCCGCCGGTGCCTCCCTTCCGCTGGCAGCGCCCTCGCTTTCGCTGGCCCAGAGCCGCGAACTCCGCCTTGGCATCCTCACGCCGAACGGGCATCCCTGGAACAAGGCGGCGCTCAAGGTCGGCGAGATTTTGAAGGCCGAGACGAACAATCGCCTCTCCCTGACGGTTTTCCATTCCGGCCAGCTCGGGAACGAGGCTGCCATGCTGCAGCAGATGCAGTCCGGCGTGCTCGACATGGGCTGGATCATGGCCGCAGAGCTGGGTTCGCGCGTGCCGACGATCGCAGCGATTACCGCGCCCTACATCGTCGATTCCACGCCCAAGATCGCCAAGCTTGTGCGCAGCCCCGCAGCGATGAAGCTGCTCGACGTGCTCCCCCGCGAGACCGGCACCGTTGGCCTCGCCTGGGGCATTACCGGCATGCGTGCGATCTTCTCGGCCAAGGACATCAAGAGTCTCGCCGATATCAAGGGCATGAAACTGCGCATCAATCCGACCCCGGTTTACCGTGATTTCTACCAGCTTCTGGGCGCCGCGCCGACCCCGATCCCCACGCCGGCGGTCTTCGATGCCATGACCAACGGCCAGGTTGATGGGCTCGAGGCGGATCTCGAGTTCTCGTGGAACCAGCGATTCGATAAGGTTTCCAAGGTCATCCTGCAGATGAACGCGGTCTTCATGCCCGTGATCGCGCTCGTCTCCGGGCGCGTTTGGCAGGCGCTTCCGGTGGCGGACAAGGAAATCATCACCCGCGCGGTAAAGCATGCGCTCGACACCCAGATTGACGAGCTCGCCGGAAACGAGCCGATGCTCGTGGCGCAGTTCAAGGCAGCCGGTGCGACCATCCGTCAGGCAGACCCGAAGGATGCGGAAGCTGTCGTTGCCGAGTTTGACAAGATCTGGTTGCCTAAGGCGCCGGTCCTTGCCGAGTTGCGGAAAGCCGGCAAGGAGCTCTGATTCCTGTTCGGCGCGGCGGTGGATCGTTTTCCTCCCGCCGTGCCACTGCCTTCCGGGCGCGACCGGAGGGACGTCCCGTGTTTACCTGCCATTACCTGTCAGACACCGATATCCGGAGAGGCAACATGCCCGCCAACATCTTCCGCGGAACCATCCCCGCTCTCATGACCCCCTGTACAAGGGATCGCAAGCCGAACTTCGATGCGCTCGTCGCTACCGGCAAGAGCCTGATCGAAGCCGGCATGTCGGCGGTTGTCTATTGCGGTTCGATGGGTGATTGGCCGCTCCTCTCCGACGAGCAGCGGATGGAAGGCGTCGAACGTCTTGTCAGCGCTGGCGTGCCGCTGATTGTCGGCACCGGCGCGCAGAGCCCGGCGCGGGCTGCCGCGTTCGCGGCGCACGCCAAGAAAGTCGGCGCGCAGGGGCTCATGGTGATCCCGCGCGTGCTTTCGCGCGGCTCGTCGATCGCTGCTCAGCGAGCGCATTTCGAGGGCATTCTCGAAGCGGCGGTGGACCTGCCGTCGGTGATCTACAACAGTCCGTACTATGGCTATGAAACCAAAGCCGATCTCTTTTTCGAACTCAACGCGAAGTATCGGCACCTCATCGGCTTCAAGGAATTCGGCGGAGCGGATTCATTGCGTTACGCTGCCGAGCACATCACAGGTCGCGACCGTTCGCTGACTTTGATGGTCGGTGTCGATACCCAAGTCGTTCACGGTTTCGTCAATTGTGGCGCGGGTGGCGCGATCACCGGCATCGGCAATGCCTTGCCGAAAGAAGTGCTTCACCTCGTCGCGCTTTGCGAAAAGGCGGCTGGTGGTGACGCCATCGCTCGCCGCCAGGCGCTGGAGCTTGAGGGCGCACTTGGCGTGCTCTCTTCTTTCGACGAGGGGGTCGATCTCGTGCTGTTCTACAAGTACCTGATGGTGCTTGAGGGGCACCGGGACTACGAGCTCCATTTCAACGTTAGCGACGCGCTCTCCCCGAGTCAGAAAACCTACGTCGAGGATCAGCACCGGCTGTTCAAGACGTGGTACGCGAACTGGAAGACACTGAACGGATAATTCCATTCCGGCGGTGCCCGCGTGACAGGGCACCGTCATCCGGCGAGCTGGCGCGCGGTTGCGCCTGCCATCTTTTCCGGCTTGCGGTTTGGGCCTGCCACTGCATCCGCTTCCCGCATCGTGCCTTGATCGCAGGCAGTGAAGCGGCCGGCAGGTCATGGACAACGGTGCGAAACTCGCGGGCGGCGCGAGAAGACCCTTGCCGAGGGGACCGCTTTTCGGCTTCACTTTCCGGTTAGGGACGACCGGCTTCGGATCGCCATTTCATGGCACGGGGCTTGCGTTGTCACGGTTGCGGCTCACCCGGTTTCGGCGGCGTGGCAGGGAAGGGAAAAGAACATGACGATCTTCAAGCGGGCGGCCGGTCTGGCGGCCATGATGCTCGGGCTGGCTGCTTCGCTGCCAGCCACGGCACAGACATCGGTCAAATTCACGCTTGACTGGGTGTTTCAAGGGCCGACCTCTCCGTTCCTCGTCGCGCTGGAGAAGGGCTACTACAAGGCCGAGGGGCTCGACGTGACGATGGACCCCGGTCAGGGGTCTGCAGGCGCGGTGCAGCGCGTTGCGTCCGGCGCATACCAGATCGGCTTCGCCGATGTGAACTCGCTCATCGAGTTCAACGCCAAGAACCCGGGCAAGGAGATCCTCTGCGTCTTCATGGCCTATGATTTCCCGCCCTTCGGCGTCTATGCGCTGAAGAAAGGAACGATCAAGACCGTCAAGGACCTTGAAGGCAAGAAGCTCGGCGCGCCGGTGTTTGACGCTTCCTTCCGCCTGTTCCCGGCCTTCGCGAAGAAAACCGGCATCGACAAGGCCAAGGTCGAGCATGTGAACCTCACGCCGCAACTGCGCGAGCAGAGCCTTGTGCAGGGCTCGGTCGATTTCATCTCCGGCCATTATTTCTCGTCGATCCTCGACCTCAAGGCGCGCGGCGTGAAGCTGGAGGATATCGTCGCGATGACCTATTCGGATGCTGGCATGGATGTCTATGGCAACGGCATCATCGTCTCGCCCGAGATGGCGAAGGACCAGAAGGCCGTCACCGGCTTCATCCGCGCCACGGTCAAGGCATGGAAGGATGTGATCGCCAATCCGGCGCTCGGCATCGCGGCGGCCAAGAAGCGCGATCCGCTCATCAACGATGCGCTGGAGCGCGAGCGGCTCGACATGTCTCTCAAGATGAACGTGCTGACGCCCTACGTGAAGGCGAATGGCATGGGCGATGTCGATCCGGCCCGTTTCGCGCGCTCGGTGAAGGATGTCGCAGAAGCCTTCGGCCTTCCGGGCGCACCCGAGCCGGCCAAGGTGTTCACGAATGCCTATCTGCCGTCGAAGGCGGATCGCATGGTCGCGCCGTAAGCAGCCGAAACGGGGACAGCATGGCCGGAACGGATGGCGCCGTCGCGCCGCTAGTCGAAATGAGCGGCGTGAGCCTTGCCTACGGGCGCGGCAGGGATGAGACGCTTGCGCTCGCCGATGCCACCATGAACATCGCCCAAGGCGAGTTCATCGCGGTGGTCGGCCCGTCCGGCTGCGGCAAATCGACGCTGATGAAGCTGGTGACCGGGTTGCTGCCCGCCACCAGCGGTACCGTTAAGGTGCATGGCGAGGTGGTGAAGCGCCCGATCAAGGGAGTCGGCATGGCGTTCCAGAACGCGACGCTGATGCCCTGGCGCACGACGCGCGACAACATCCTCCTGCCGCTGGAAGTTGTTGAGCCGCACAAGCGCCGCTTCCGCGCCAACAAGGCGGAATATATCGAGCGCGTCGAGAAGCTGCTTGCCTCTGTGGGGCTCGGCGGCTTCGGCGATAAATATCCCTGGCAACTCTCGGGCGGAATGCAGCAGCGCTCGAACCTCTGCCGCGCACTCGTTCACGAGCCGGAAATCCTGATGCTTGACGAACCCTTCGGCGCGCTTGATGCCTTCACGCGCGAGGAACTCTGGGGGGTTCTGCAAAAGCTCTGGATGGAGCGCCGCTTCACCTGCGTGCTGGTGACGCACGACCTGCGCGAGGCAGTCTATCTCGCCGATACGGTTTACGTGATGAGCAAACGGCCGGGCCGTGTGATTCTCAAGCGTGAGATCGAACTGCCGCGTCCGCGCACGCTGGAGGATACCTTCACGCCGGCGTTCGTCGATATCGTGCACGAGCTGCGCGACCGCATTCACAAGGAGCATGCGTAATGACCGATGCGCAGCGCAACTTGCTCAAGATCGCAATGCCGTGGCTGGTGACGATCGGCCTGTTCCTGATCTGGGAACTCGCCTGTGTGCTCTTCAACGTGCAGGAAATCGTACTGCCGCGGCCGAGCCGCATTTTCGCGGTTTCGGTCGAGCGCTGGTGGATCTTGCTGGATTTCTGCCTGCAAACGCTCTGGACGACCGCCATCGGCTTCGGCCTCGCGATCATCGGCGGTGTGCTGATCGGGCTTGCTATCGGCGCCTCGCCCTTCGTGTATTCGGGGCTCTATCCCTTGCTCATCGCCTTCAACGCGATCCCCAAAGTCGCCATCGTGCCGATCCTGATGATCTGGCTCGGCGTTGGCGCCGCGCCGGCGATCATTACCGCTTTCGTGATCTCGTTTTTCCCCATCGTCGTCAATGTCGCGACCGGGCTCGCGACCATCGAGCCGGAGATGCGCGACGTGATGCGTTCGCTCGGTGCCTCAAACTACGAGATCCTGACCAAGGTCGGCATTCCGCGTGCGATGCCCTACCTCTTCGCCTCGCTCAAGGTGGCAATCACGCTCGCCTTCATCGGCTCCGTGATTTCCGAGACGGTGGGCGGCAATCGGGGCATCGGCTTTCTGATGCTCTCGGCGGGCGCCCGCAACGACACCGCGACAACCTTCGCCGGGCTCTTCGCCATCGCGATCATGGGCGTGCTGATGTATGCCCTCTGCGCCTGGGTTGAAAAGCGCATGACCGGCTGGGCTTTCCGTGGCGAACTGGTGGGCTGAAGCCCGCCTTTTCAGCAAAACGCAATAATCGGCGCGCATCCTGTTGACGGCGCGGGCCGTTTCGTCGTCACATGGCGTGATTGCAGCGTTTACACGGCCATTTCCGGCAGGCGGCAATCACGATGAACGTCAATCGCAAGGGCCATATCCGGCTCACGTCCCACCCCGAACCCGGCACGGCTTCCGCGCGCTTCCCCATCCGCTGGGGCGCAGGGGACCCCCGCGAGCGCGGCCCGGTGATCGGCACGGTCTCCCGGCCGGGAGACCGTAACGTGATCGGCGCGCATGGCGGAGCCTATTCGCTCTACCGCGCGCTCGCGGTCTCGGCCGGTGCGCTCAACCCGTTGGTGCGCTCGGATTTCACGAACACGCATCCGGTGGCGGTGATCGGCGCCTATCCGCAATGGTCGGAGCCGGGCAAGATCGTCTCGCTTGATCCTTTCGGCCATATGGTGACGGACCTGTTCGGCCCGGAGATCGCGGAGGGCGTCGATGTCCGCCCCTCGATCGCGATCACCAAGGCCCGGCTGCATCTGCCCGAAATCCAGTCGGCGATGGCGGCAGGACGGCTGAAGGCTGACAGCGACATCCTCAAAGACAAGGGCGAGATCGCGGTGACGAAGATCGCGATCGATCCCGTGTGGTATCTGCCCGGCATCGCCGAACGCTTCGGCACCACCGAGAAGAACCTCCGCCGTACGCTGTTTGAGGAGACGGGCGGCATGTATCCTGAACTGGTCACCCGGCCGGATATGAAAGTGTTCCTGCCGCCGATCGGCAATATCACCGCCTACGTCATGGGCGATCCGGCGCGCCTTTCAGACAGGAAAACGCGTATCACCTGCCGGGTCCATGACGAATGCAACGGCTCGGACGTGTTCGGCTCGGATATCTGCACCTGCCGGCCCTACCTCATCCACGGCATCGAGGAATGCGTGAAGGAAGCGCAGTCCGGCGGCTGCGGCCTCATCGTCTATAACCGCAAGGAGGGCCGGGCGCTTGGCGAAGTGACCAAATTCCTCGTCTACAACGCTCGCAAGCGGCAGGAGGGCGGCGATCAGGCCGCGACCTATTTCGAACGCACCGAATGTGTTGCGGGCGTGCAGGATGCCCGCTTCCAGCAACTGATGCCGGACGTGATTCATTGGCTCGGCATCCGCAGGATCGATCGATTCATCTCGATGTCGAACATGAAGTTTGATGCGCTCCATGACAGCGGTATCGAGATCGGCGAGCGCGTGCCGATCCCGGATGAATTGATCCCGGACGATGCCTCGGTCGAGATGGAGGCCAAGAAGGCTGCCGGCTATTACGCACCCGAGGGCGCACGCGACAGCGAAGGCCTCAAAGAGGTGGTGGGGCGTGACCTCGAAAAGTTCTGAAGCGCTCGCGCTCCTCTCTGCGAGGGCCGTGCGGGAAAGGACCGGCCGCCTCTTCGCGCTCGGGGAAGCGGGCGGGCTCGACCATTTCATGCTGGATCTGACGGCCATGCCGGCGCTCGCCAGGCGCGTCGCCGAGGTCACGCGTGCGGCCTACCCGAAGCTGGATGTTCCCTTCCATGCCCGTTGGCGGCACTTCGTGCATCGAGGCGAAGACCGCTGGGCAACGCTTGCAACGCGGACACGCTGGGTGACTCCGACGGACCGCGCCCGCGCGGCATTCGATCTCGCGATAACCTCCGTATTGCTCGACGCCGGCGCGGGGTCGACCTGGCGTTACCGCGATCCGGTGACAGGGGATGCCGTCGGTCGCTCGGAAGGGCTGGCGCTCGCGAGTTTCGACATGTTCGCCGGCGGAGCGTTCTCGGCCGATCCTGCCGATCCGCTTCGTGCGGATGCCGGGAGGCTCGTGGCCCTGTCTGTCACCGATATCGTGCAAGGTTTTCAGGTTTCGCCGGAAAATCCTCTCGAAGGGCTTGAGGGGAGGGTCGCACTCCTGAATGCTCTGGGACGCATGCTGATCGCGCACGACGCACCGCGCGACGGGCACGGTGCCGCGCGCCCCGGCGCGCTGTTCGATGTTCTGACGGGAAGCAGGAGTGTCGTTGTCGCCCCCGCCATCCTCGGCGCGGTGCTGCGCCATCTCGGTGGAATCTGGCCCTCGCGTCTCACGTTTGACGGCGTTCCGCTGGGCGATTGCTGGCGACATCCCCGGCTCGACAACGGAACGCCGGGCAGCGACCTCGTACCGTTCCACAAGCTCTCGCAATGGCTTTCCTACTCGCTGATCGAACCGATGCAGGCGGCGGGCATCACCGTCACGGATATCGGCGGGCTCACTGGCCTGGCGGAATATCGCAACGGCGGATTATTCCTGGACGGCGGCGTGATCGTGCCGAAGAATCCGAAGATCCTTGACTGTTTACAGGCACCGGGATCGACCGTCGTCGTCGAGTGGCGTGCACTGACGGTCCAGCTTCTCGATCGAATCGCACCGCTGGTCCGGACCGAACTTGGCGTGTCGGAAGCTGAATTCCCGCTGGCGAAGGTTCTCGAAGGCGGCACCTGGGCCGCAGGACGCGTGCTCGCACGCGAGCGGCGCGCGGATGGCGGTCCGCCGCTGCGGATCGTCAGCGACGGAACGGTTTTCTAGAGAGGCAGCATTCCAGAGAGGTAGGACATGCAGGGCGTCACGGTTGTTTCCCACCCGTTGGTTCAGCACAAATTGACGCTGATGCGCGACAAGACGCGCTCGACTTCCGGGTTCCGCCGCCTCGTCCGCGAGATCGCGATGCTGCTCGCCTATGAGGTGACGCGCGAACTGCCATTGACGCGCGAACGCATCGAGACGCCAATGGAACCGATGGATTCGCCCGTTATCGAAGGCAAGAAGCTGGTACTCGCGCCCATACTCCGTGCCGGCCTCGCGCTGGCAGACGGGATGCTCGAATTGATCCCCTCCGCACGCGTCGCCCATGTCGGGCTCTACCGCGACCATGAATCGCTCGAAGCGATCGAGTATTTCTTCAAGGCGCCGCACGATCTCGCCGACCGCTTGGTCATCGTCACCGATCCGATGTTGGCGACGGGCAATTCCGCGACCGCCGCGATAGACCGTCTCAAGGCGCGCGGCGCCCACGATATCCGTTACGTCTGCCTGCTCGCCGCGCCCGAAGGCATTGCCCGGATGCGTGCCGAACACCCCGACGTGCCAATCTGGACGGCGGCGATCGACCGCGAGTTGAACGACAAGGGCTATATCATGCCAGGCCTCGGCGACGCGGGCGACCGAATCTACGGCACGCACTGATTGCAAGCCTGCTGATCGCGCGATTCGTATCCGTAACGATTGCGGTGTGGCGCAGATGTCGCGATTTGCTGCAACCGAGAGGGGAAAGCGGCTCTCTGAACTAGGAATGAGAGCATTTTCAAAGGGTAAAGCCGATTATCGACGCCCGGTTATCACTTTCTTAATCTTGCGGTGCGCTCCTGTTTCTTGCGAAGAAATTCGTTCGCGCAAGCAAGGGCTTCCGCGAGAAAATTGCGAGAACGGCTTGGTTTCGTGACAAAGGGCCGGCATGCCTGTGAGCGATATTCGGAACACCTCCAATAATGCGGCTTCGATCCGCAATGAGTTGATTGAAGCGCTTTATGCGACCCCGAAGCCGATTTTTATCGGCGCTGCGATGGTTACGGCGGTCATCGCCGGCGCGGCACTTCTTGGGGGAAATGATCTGTTTCTCTACGGCCTGGCCTTGATGATGGCGTCCGTAGGGTTGTTTCGCTACATCTCCCACGTCTCCTACGAGCGGTTCCGGAACACGGCCCGGCCCGTCTCGACGGCACGTTATTTCGAACGGTTGGCGATGTTGGGCGCCTGGATGACTGCGGCTGTCATCACTACCTTCGGCACCTATTCGCTGGTCCATTACCTCAATAACACGGTATCCGTGCTCGGTATCGCGCAGACCATCGGCTATCTCGCCGGCCTGTCCGGCCGCAATACGTCCCGCCCGCTGGTAACGAAAGTGCAGGTGCTCGTGGCGGCCGTTCCGTTCACGCTCGCCCTTCTGTGGACGATGGAGCCGGTCTATATCCTCATCGCCCTGACGGTGATCCTGTCGACCTTGCTGACCTTCTCAAGCGCGAAGGTTCTCTACGAGGTGTTTGTTTCCCGGCACATGACGATGCGGACGCTCGAGCGCATGGCCAATCTCGATACCCTTACCAACCTGCTCAACCGGCGCGGGCTGCTGCGCTGGCTTGACGATATCGCGGCTGGCAAGGGGTCTTATTCGCTGCTCTCCATCGACATCGACAACTTCAAGACGATCAACGACACCTTCGGTCATGATGTCGGCGATGACCTCCTCGTCGCACTCAGCGAGAGCATCGAAGGGCTTCTCAAGCCGGGCGATGTCGCAGCTCGCATGAGCGGCGACGAATTCATGATCGCGACGCGGCGTTCGCCGCGTGAAGCAGTCGAGCTGGCTATGCGGCTGATCGCCCATATCCAATCGCAGCGCTATGTCGCCAGCCGCAACCTGATGACGACCGTCAGCGTCGGTATTGCGGATGCGGAAAGCGGCATGCCGGTGGAGGAGGCTCTCAAGCGGGTGGATCTCGCGCTCTACAAGGCGAAGGTGGACGGCCGGAACCGGTACACCGTCTATTCCAGCGAACTGAGCGCCGAGCACGACGACCGGCTCGCCTTCGAGGCCGAAATGCGCGACGGCATCCGGCGCGGCGAGTTCTTTCTCGTCTACCAGCCGATCTACAATCCTCGCTCTGGCACCGCGACACATGTCGAGGCGCTCCTGCGCTGGAAGCACCCGGCACGCGGCATGGTCAGTCCCGGCATCTTCATTCCGATCGCCGAACAGACCGGGCTCATCAAGGTGCTCGGCGCCTGGGCCATCGAGACAGCCGCGCGCATGGCGAACACCCTGCCGGGTGGCGCGCGCGTCAGCGTCAATGTCTCTCCCCATCAGTTCGAGCCCGATCACGATCTGGTCGGTATCGTCGATGCGATCCTGCGCCGCACGTGCCTCCCGCCGCACCGGCTGATCCTCGAAATCACGGAATCGGCGCTCATCAACGAGGGCACGATCGTCGCCAACACCCTGCGTCGGCTGCGCGAGATGGGCGTCGGCATTGCGCTCGATGACTTCGGAACGGGGTACTCATCGCTCAGCTATCTCACCTGGCTGCCGATCGACATTCTCAAGATCGACAAATCGTTCTGCCGCGAAATCGAAACTTCGCAGCGCGCACATGCGCTGATGGGGGCGATCACCCAACTCGCTCATGACCTCGATCTTATCATCATTGTCGAGGGTATCGAGACCGAAGCCCAGTTGACCGCGGTGCGCCAGTTTTCGATCCACGGCATCCAGGGCTATGTCTTCGCCAAGCCGATGCCGGAAGCGGAGCTTCGCGGTATGATCGAGGACCGAGTTCCGGGAACCCGCTCCGGTGCCGTCGAAAAAGGCGCTGCAGCCGAGGCGTCCGGGCAGACAAGCTCGAACGTGGCCTGACTCCCTTGTATCCGGGCCCCTGGAAAGAGAACGAGACGCAAGGAATGCACAGGCCCAACTATCCGAGCGGCAAGGACCTCCTGAGCGCCGATGCCGTATCCCGGCACGATCTCGAGGATGTGTTCGCGCGGGCTGACCGGTTCTGGGCCGAGGACAATGCCGGGGAGACGGAGGCAGGAGCGGTTGCACCGTTGCTGCGCCGGCGACCGAAAGTCGTCGCGAACTATTTCGAGCAACGCTCGACCAGGACGCGCCTGGGTTTCCAGTCTGCCGCGGTCCGGCTCGGTCATCAGGCGATCGACGCGCATGATACCGAACGCAGCCGGATGGGGACGACGACCGGCGAGTCGCTCGAGGATCATATTCGCACCATCGAGGCCTACAGCGACCTTATCGTCGTCCGGACGCATGTTGAGGAGTTGCCCTATCGCATTTCGCGGTTGAGCTACCTGCCGATCATCAATGCCGGCAACGGCGCGGACGAGCATCCGACGCAAGCCTTCGTCGATGTCTATGCCATCCGCATGTTGCGCGGTCCGATCGGCGAACTGTCGATCGCGCTGTCTTGCGACACCCGTGCGCGTTTCGCGCTGTCCTTCGTCAAGCTGCTTCGTCTCACGCCGCCGAAGCGCTTCACCTTGTGCTGCATGCAGAACGTGAGCATCAACCCGCCGATGCGCGAGGCCATGCAACGGCTCGCGACACTCGGCACGCGTATCTCGATCGTTCATGATGTTCGCCACACACTCGATCACGATGTTCTCTCGATCCAGATGCAGGACATGAGCCGCTTCGCCCACGCCTCGCTTGGCGCTGAGGCGGTCGACAAGGAACGCGAGACCGAACCTTTCACGATCACCGCGCAAAAGGTGCTGGACGCCAAGTCCGACATCCTGATCCTCAACCCGCTGCCGCGTTTCTCGGAACTCGACGTTTCCTGTGATACGCTGCCAAACGCGGGCTATTTCCAGCAGGTCAAGCTCTCAACCCCCATCCGGATGGCGATCCTCGACCGGATGCTCTCAGGCATTCCATGGACCGGGCAGATCGAGACTTCATCCGGTTTGTGAGCTGGGTCTCGGCTCATCTGCTCGCCTACGCGGCGATCGCGATGGCAATCCGCTATCTTTCCCGCCATGTGAACATCATCGAAATCGGGCTTATCCGCTCGGCCGGCTCACTGCTGATCTCGGCCGTGCTTCTACGGCTGGGAACGGCCAGCGAGAAATCCGGCAGGCCACATATCACGGAGGATGTGCTTCGAAGCCTGCTGCATCTCATCGGCTCGCTCGCGCTCATCTGGAGTGTCGCCAATCTCCCGTTGGCCTATGTTGCGACGGTCGAGTTCACCGGTCCGCTTTTTGCCGCCTTCGCCGGTTGGATTGTCGGCCGACAGTTGCCGGGACGGACGAGTGCCTTCGGGCTTGCCGTTATCGGTCTCGGCTGCACGATTCTCCTCCAGAGCCAGGGCGTTGCCGGCGATGTGCGCATATTGATGCCGGTTCTGGCGGTGATGCTGCTGACGGCAACCAATCTCATGCTGGCGCGCCTTGCGCGCACGCGGCGGGTCGCCTCAATCATCTTCGTCATGCATGCGATCCAGTTTCCGGCCTATCTCGCGCTGCTGACATGGTTGTCGCCCCACTGGACTGACGCGCTGATCGCGCGGGCAGGAACCTGGACGGCGGCGGAATGGGCGGGCGTTGCGGCGAGCGGCCTCGTTCTGAGTTTCGCGGGTTTCATCACCCAGGCGGCGCTCGCCAATGCGTCGCGCCACGGCACGCCGCTCCAGCTTTGTGCCGCGGACGTCATCCGTCTGCCGTTGATTGCACTTGTCGGTGTCGTTGTGTTTCACGAGATGCTGGACATGTCGCTGGTCGCGCCCGGTCTCATCGTGCTTGCAGGTTCGGTGATTGCGGCGCTGCCGTCCCGCTCCGGAGGAGCCGCCCGGGCTTGACCGGAACACGGCGACCTGCCTCGATAGGGCATGAACATTCTCTCTCTCCCCGCGTCAGGCTTTCAGCGAAGGCCGTGGAAGAACGGTCTCGGAGAAACCGTGACCATCGCCGCCCAAACGGAGGGCAGCGGTTGGCATGACGTGCAATGGTCACTCAGTCGGACGGAAATCGCGAATGCCGGTCCCTTTTCCGATTTCTCGGGCTATGAGCGCTGGCAAGTCGTGATCGAGGGGACCGGGCTTGTGCTGGAGACGCCGGAGGGTGAAATCGACCTCCGGAAATCTTTCCGTCCCGTTCGCTATGACGGCGCCTTGGCGATCCGCGCGCGGCTCGAGAACGGGGAGGTTGGTGTTGTCAACCTCATCGCGCGAAAGGCCCGGTTCGCGGCTTCGATGATCGTTCTGGCTGAAGGCGGTTCCGCGAGATTGCCGGCCGGGATTCATGTGCTGTTTGCGCCGACGGGCGAGAGCAAGCCGATGCTGGAGGGCGCACGCCTCCTTATCCGGGCTGGCGACGGTCTCCGCGTCGATTCGGCTGCGCCGCTGGTCATCGCGAACACCGGCACATCGCTCCTCGTAGCTTCACTTGAGGATCGCGCGCATCACGGCGCTTGAAAGCCTCGCTCTCCTTGCCCAGGTTGGTCGCAACATTTCTCTGGAATTTCAGGAACCTCCCGCAATGAGCAAACTCTTTGACTCCGTTACCCTTGGCTCACTATCCCTGCCTAATCGCATCGTTATCGCGCCGATGTGCCAATATTCCGCCGAAGAGGGCAGCGCGACCGACTGGCACCTCATACACCTCGGATCGCTGGCATTGTCGGGGGCCGGTCTGCTCATCATCGAGGCAACGGCGGTCACCGAGGACGGGCGGATTACGCCCACGGATCTCGGGCTCTATTCCGATGCGAACGAGGCCGCGCTCGGAAGGGTGTTGAGTGCGGTGCGGCGCTACTCGTCCATGCCCATCGCGGCGCAAATCAGCCATGCCGGACGCAAGGCATCGAGTCAGGCGCCTTGGGACGGTGGCAAGCAGATCGCGCCGGATAGGCCGGGCGGCTGGCAGGCCTGGGCGCCCTCGGCGCTGCCGCACGCGCTTGGCGAGATTCCGCCGGCGGAGCTCTCGCTGGCCGAGATGGCCCGTATCCGCGACGGATTTGCCGAGACAGCGCGTCGTGCGGCCCGGATCGGGCTCGACGGGCTCGAACTGCATGGCGCACACGGCTATCTCCTGCATAGTTTTCTCTCGCCGCTTTCCAATACCCGCACCGATGCCTACGGCGGCTCGCGTGAGAACCGGATGCGCTTTCCGCTCGAATGCTTTGAAGCTGTGCGGGCCGCATTTCCAGCCGAAAAGCCGGTCTGGATGCGGATCTCGGCGGTCGATTGGGTCGACGGCGGACTGACGATCGAGGATTCCATCGCCCTTTCAAAGGAACTGGAAGCGCGCGGCGCGGCGGCGATCCATGTTTCTGCCGGTGGCGTGTCTTACAAGCAGAACATTCCGCTCGGAGCGGGCTACCAGGTGCCGCTTGCGGCGGCGATACGGAAGGCTGTCGGCATCCCGGTGATGACGGTCGGCCTCATCACGGAGGCGGAGCAGGCGGACGCCATCGTGCGGAAGGGGGAGGCGGATATGGTCGCGCTCGGGCGGGCCATTCTCTACGACCCGCGCTGGCCCTGGCACGCGGCGGCGAAGCTGGGCGCGCAGGTGGAGGCGCCGAAACAATACTGGCGTTCGCCGCCGCGCGAGGTGAAGGATCTGTTCAAGGGCGCTTTTTTCGGCCAGCGCTGACGGCGGAGCCTTTTCGCGAGGCAATCTGCCGTGTTGCACTGCATTTACAAACATACTTGACGGTTTGTTTTTGGTTTGCAACCTTTGCCGTATCGGACGAGGGCAAGACGTGGCTGTCAAGGTAAGACGATCCCAGCAGGAACGGACGGCAGAGACGCGGACACGCCTGCTCGACGCGGCGGTGACGCTGCTGCACGACAAGGGCCTGATGCATACCTCCACCAACGACATCGCCGAGGCGGCGGGGGTCTCGCGCGGCGCGCTGACGCATCATTTCGAGAGCCGGGAAGACCTCATCACCTGTGCCATCGAGCACATGCTCGCGGGCGTGACGGTGGAACTTGAAGCCTTCACGCACCAGTTCGCAGCCGGGGAAGCCTCGTCGGACGAACTGATCGATTTTCTCTGGCGGCTGATGTCGAACCGGCTATTCTACGTCACGCTCGAATTCCTGCCCGAGGCGCGCCACAACACGATGTTCCGCGAGCGGCTGGTGCCTGTCGTTAGCGACTGGCACTTCGCGCTCGACGTGATCTGGAGCGAACTCACCCAGCGCTACGGCGTGCCGTCCGAGGAAGCGCGCTCGCTAATGAATGCGACCATGTGCGTGCTGCGCGGCATGATCGCCCAGACGATCCTGCGCGATGATCCACCCTATTACGCCCGGCTTCTCGAATTCTGGAAGGCGAGCGTGCGTGCACAGCTTGCCCGCGCGCCGCTACGGGTCGTGGAGGGGTGATGAATCGTTTTCTCAACATTCGGAATCAACGCGCGAGTTGGCGCCGCTAACCATCTGGCCGATCAACGAAATCAGGAATCGAACATGGGTATGTTGTTGCTGACGAACGGGCGGATCGTGGATGGAACGGCGGATTTGCCTTCCGCGTCGGTCAACATCCTGATCGAGAACGATGTCATCCGCGAAGTCGGGCCGAAGGTCGAAACAGCCAAAGCGCGTCGGCTCGATCTCGGCGGGCGCGTCGTGATGCCGGGGCTGATCGATTGCCACGTGCATGTCATCGCCTCGAACCCCAATCTCGGGCAGAACGCGATGCTGCCGGATTCTCTGGTGATGGCGCGCGGCATAGGCATCATGAACGGGATGCTGATGCGCGGCTTCACAACCGTGCGCGATGTCGGCGGGGCCGATTTCGGAGTCAAGCTCGCGGCCGAAGAAGGGCTGGTGCCGATGCCGCGGATCGTCATGTCCGGCAAGGCCCTGAGCCAGACCGGCGGGCATTGCGATTTCCGCGGCCGCTTCGATGATCGCCCCACGGCGAAAACCGGGTTTCGTCTTGGCGCGCTCGGCCGGATCTGCGACGGCATCGACGAATGCCGCCGCGCTACGCGCGAGGAGATCAAGGGCGGGGCCGATTTCATCAAGATCATGGCCAACGGCGGTGTCGCCTCGCCAACGGACCCGATTCACTTCCTCGGCTTCGCGCGAGACGAGATCATCGCCATCGTCGAGGAGGCGCGGAATGCGGGGACATATGTCTCGGCGCATCTCTACACCGACGAGGCGATCCGCCGTGCGGTGGAGTGTGGTGTCCATTCGCTCGAACATTGCAACCTGATCGAGAGCGAAACCGCTAAACTGGCCGCCAAGGCGGGTGCATTCGCGGTGCCGACCCTTGTCACCTACGACAAACTTGCATCGGAGGGCGCGAGCCTCGGCTTCCCGACGGATTCTGTCGCCAAGATCGATTCCGTCCGCCTCCGCGGCCTGCAATCGCTCGACGTCATGAAACAGGCTGGCCTGAAAATGGCCTATGGCACCGATCTTCTCGGCGCGATGCACCGCCACCAATCGCATGAGTTCATCCTGCGCCGCGAGGTGTTGAGCGCACGCGAGGTGATCGCCAGCGCGACCCATGTCGCCGCTGAACTCTGCCGCATGACCGGCAAGATCGGTGTTGTCGCCCCCGACGCTTTCGCCGACCTCATCGTTATCGACGGCGATCCGCTGAAAGACCTTTCCCTGCTGACGGGGCAGGGGCGGCACATGCCGCTCATCCTGCGCTCCGGCCGCATCGTGAAACGCAAGGGATTGGGCTGAACCCTTCCCGCTTCGTGCCTTCGAATGCCAATTCCAAAGGGAGAACCAACATGAACCTTACCCGTCGTACGACCCTCCAATCGCTCGCGGCCGCGGCGCTTGCCCCTGCGCTTGGTGGACAGGCCTTCGCGCAAGGGACCACCTTCCGCATCGGCGCGCTGAACCCGGTGACGGGCGCGGGCTCGCCCTACGGTTCGGGCATGCAGAAAATGATCCTTGCCGCAGCCGAGATGGTGAACGCGGCAGGCGGTGCCGGCGGGAGGAAATTCGAGGTCTTCGCCGAGGACACGCAGACGACGCCGCAGGCGGCTGTGCTTGCCGCCAAGAAGCTGATCGAGGTCAACAAGGTGCAGGCCGTTGTTGGCACTTGGTCTTCCGGTATCTCGCTCGCCGTGATCCCGCTCACCAACGACGCCAATATCTTCCTGATGAACACCTCCGGCGCGCCCGCGCTCTCGGTGCCGCCGGCCAATGCCAAGGGGCTCTCCTATCGTTTCCAGGCGACGAACGACCGCTTCGGCCGCGCCTTCGCGGAACTCTGCGAAAAGGAAGGCTTCAAGCGCCCGGCGACAATGGCGTTCAACAACGCCTCCGGCATCGGCAACACCGAAGGCTTCAAGAAGGCGTGGGAAAAGAAGGGCGGCAAGGTCGTCGCCAATGTGGTCTACGAGCCGAACCAGACGAGCTACCGCGCCGAACTTCAGAAGGTGCTCGCCGAGAAGCCGGACGTGATCGTCACCGGCTCCTATCTTGGCGATACCACCATCATCCTGCGCGAATGGTTCCAGACGGGCGAGGCGACCAAGTGGGTGATACCGGCCTGGGCCGCAAACCCGCAGCTCGTGAAGGCCATCGGCAATGAAGCCGCGGAAGGGCTTTTCGCGGTCGACTCGATCTCGAACGAAGGCTCGCCCGCCTTTGCGGCTTATGACGCCGCCTACAAGAAGGCGATGAACCAGCCGGGGCTCTCCAATGTCTATGCCGCGATGACATGGGACATGGTGGTGGCGCTGGCGCTGGCGATGGAAGCTGCCGGCCCGAATGCCGACATTGCCGCGATCAACAAGAAGATCCGCGAGGTTGCCAATCCGGACGGCGCCAAGGTCTCGACCTTCGCGGAAGGCAAGGAAGCGCTCAAGAAGGGCAAGATCAACTACGAAGGCGCTTCCTCGGTGCTCGATTTCGACGAGTTCGGTGATGTGACGCCGGACTTCTCGGTGAGCCGCGTCGAGAAGGGCGAGATCAAGCGCAAGTATCTCGTGAAGATCTGACACTCCTTCCCCCGGCTCGGCGGCTTTCGTCGCCGAGCCAATCCGGCAGGTATCCGTGATTCCCTTTATCGAACTTGCGCTTAACGGCATCGTCTCCGGCCTCGTCATCGGGTTGGCGGCGTTGTCAATCACGCTGGTCTTCGGCGTCGCGCGCTTCCCGAACGCCGCGACCGGCGATGTGATGAGCCTTGGCGCTTTCGCAGCGCTTGCGGGAGCTTCTGCCAGCGGCACTTTGCTGCTGGGCGGCCTGTTCGGGCTTGCGGTCGCGGCGGTCGTGTCGCTCGCCTGCTATTTCCTCGTCTTCCAGAAGCTCGCGTCGCGTCCGCCGGTTGCCTCGCTACTCGCCTCCATTGGCGTCGCTTTCGTGGTCCGCGCGGCGATGGGGGTGATCTTCGGCCACCAGCAAAAGGTTTTCGACCTGCCGCTGGCTCGCCCTTGGCGTGTTCTCGATATCCGCCTTCACCCCACCGATCTCAAGATTTCGCTCGCCGCCCTCGCGACCCTGCTGGCGGTATTTCTCATCCTTCACGCGACGCCCATCGGCCGACGGATGCGCGCCGTCGCGGATGATCCCTCGCTTGCGCGCGTCTCCGGAATTTCCCCGCGCCGGATCATGGTCGCGCTGTGGCTGCTCTCCGGCGCGGTCGCGGGAATCGCCGGCGTTCTCGTCGGGATCAAGACCGTGGTGACCCCCGAAATGGGCTGGGATCTCCTGCTGCCGGCCTTTGCGGCGGCGATCTTCGGCGGCATCGGCCATCCCGTGGGTGCGGTGATCGCGGGCGTGATCCTCGGCATCGTGCAGGAGGTGGCAACGCCCTTCGTCGGCTTTACCTACAAGATCGCCTTGTCGTTCGCGGTGCTGTTGGCGGTGCTGCTTTTCCGCCCCAAAGGGCTTTTCGGAACCGTGGCGGGAGCACGCTGATGGAAGCCTATCTCGTCGCCATCGCTATTATCGCCTCGATTTATGTGCTGCTCGCGCTGGGCCTGAATCTGCAATACGGGCTCACCGGTATCATCAATTTCGGCCATGTCGGGTTTTTCTGTGTCGGCGCTTACACCGCGGCGCTGCTGGCCGAAAAAGGCTGGCCGCCACTGTTCTCCTTTCTCGCCGCTGCGGCGCTGGCGATGCTCGCCGCCTGGCCGATGGGGCTCATCAGCCTCAAGCTGCGCGAGGACTATTTCGCCATCGTCTCTCTGGGATTCTCCGAGGTCGTGCGCCTCGTCGTCACCAGCGAGAAATGGTTGACCAGCGGCGTGCAGGGGATCACCGGTATCCCGAAACTTTTCGGCGGGCTGGCGACGGGTCTGCCCAACAGCCTCGCCGTGCTGGCGGTGCTCGTGGCGGTCAATCTGCTGGCGATTGCGGCGATGCGCCGGATCGTGACCTCGCCTTTCGGCCGCACCATCGAGGCGATCCGCGACAACGAGGAGGCGGTCAAGGCGCTCGGCAAGGACCCTGCCGCGTTCAAGATCCAGGTGCTGATGCTCGGCGCCGCGCTCGCGGGTGTCGCCGGCGCGTTCTATGCCCATTACATCGGCTATATCTCGCCGGATCAGTTCGTCCCACTGGTGACCTTCCAGATCTGGATGGCGATCATCATGGGTGGCGTCGGCCGCATTTCTGGCGCGCTGGCCGGCACTTTCATCCTGATGCTGTTCCTTGAGGGGTCGCGCTTCCTGCGCGATATCCTGCCGTTCATTTCCGAAGTCGAGATGGCGAGCGTCCGTCTCGGCGTGGTCGGGCTCGCGCTGGTGCTGTTCACGCTCTACCGCCCCACGGGCCTGATGGGGGATTTCACCCGCAAATGACGCTGCTCGTCGAAAATATCTCCAAGGCCTATGGCGGCCAGATTGTTGTCGATGGCGCGACCCTCGCTGTCGGTCCCGGCGGCATGGTTGGTCTGATCGGGCCGAACGGTGCCGGGAAATCAACTTTCTTTTCGCTCGTGACAGGCTTCATCGAGGGCGAGGGTGGTTCTGTCCGGCTCGATGATCGGGCAATTGGCTCGTTGTCGCCGCAGGCACGCGCGCAGGCCGGCATGGTGCGAACCTTTCAGGTACCGCGCGAATACACGCATCTCACCGTGCGCGAGAACCTCATGGCCGCAGCGCCGGGGCAGGCGGGAGATGCGCTCATCAATGTCTTTTTCCGCCCCGGCAGGGTCGCTGCCGAGGAGAAGGCGCTCGCGGCCCGCGTTGAGGAAACGATCACCTTCCTCCGCCTTGGCGCGGTGGCGGATACGCCGGCCGGCAAGCTCTCGGGCGGGCAGAAGAAGCTCGTCGAACTCGGGCGCGCGCTGATGACCGGCGCGACGCTCATCCTGCTGGACGAGCCCTTCGCGGGCGTCAATCCGGTGCTGATCGAGGAGCTTTCGGCGCGGATCAAGGAGTTGAACGCGCGCGGCATCGCCTTCCTCATCATCGAGCACGATCTCGGCGCGCTCGCCCGGCTCGTGCCGATGCTCTACGTGATGGACCGTGGGCGGATCATCGCTTCCGGCCCGCCGGCTGACGTTCTGGCTGATCCACTCGTGCGCGAAGCCTATTTGGGGGGCACGACATGAGGGCGCTCACGGTCGAAAACCTCCACGGGGGCTATTCCGAGGTCGATATCCTCAACGGCGTCAGCCTCGAACTGGGTGCGGCGGAGATTCTCGTCGTCGCCGGCACCAACGGGGCCGGGAAATCGACGCTCGCCAAGGCGGTCGCCGGGTTGCTCCCGCGTGTCTCGGGCAGGGTCTGCCTTGCGAACGAAGACATCACGCATCTTCCGGCCGAACGGCGTGCGCGCTCCGGTCTGGGGTATGTACCGCAGGTCGCCAATGTATTTCCCTCGCTGACGATTGTCGAAAACCTTGCCGTGGTGGAAGGCGTTCACGATCGCGCGGCGCGTATCGAAGCCATGTTGGCAACCTTTCCCGCGCTCGCCGAACGGCGGAAATCGCGCGCCGGCAGCCTTTCAGGCGGTGAGCGGCAGCAGCTCGCCTTCGCGCGGGCGTTGATGACCCGGCCGCCGGTGGTGGTGCTGGACGAGCCGACCGCGGCGCTCTCTCCTGCCCTGGTCGGCGAGAGCTTCGAGCGGATCGCGCGCCTCGCCAGAGATGGCACCTCGGTGCTGTTGATCGAACAGCGGGCGCGGCAGGCGCTCGCCATCGCCCATCGCGGCGTGATCCTCGACGGCGGCAAAGTGGCGATGGAAGGGCCGGCGCAGGCCTTGCTCGCGGATGATCGGGCGGCGCGGCTCTATCTCGGACAGTGAGGCGGGAACGCACAGCGCATTTGCAGAACTCAATTCTGCGTCCCTTGACCGGATCAGGTGTAAACTGGCAGCTTGCACCGATTGCCGAATGCGCGACGGTTCCGTCGCCGGGCGAGAGGGACAGACCGCGTGCGCAAGAGAAGCCAGAACGTCACGGACGACAGCGCTGTCAGGGATGACGATGATCTTGCGGGCGGCGACCGCCAGTTCGTCGTCGCTCTACAGCGCGGGCTCGACATTCTCCGCTGCTTTCGCCCCACCGACGAGGCGCTCGGCAACCAGGAACTCGCCGATCGTACCCGGTTGCCGAAGGCGACCGTCTCGCGCCTCACTTATACACTTTCGAAACTCGGCTACCTCGTCTACCTTGAGGAGACCGGGCGTTACCGCATGGGTGTTCGCGTCCTCGGCCTCGGTTATGCATGCCTGTCTGGGCTGAAGATCCGCGAAACCGCGATGCCCTACATGCAGGCGCTCGCCAATCTCGCGGGCGACGGATCGCTCGTCTCGCTCGGCGGGCGCGATGATCTCGCGATGATCTATATCGCTTGCGCCCGCTCCGCCGGCATGGTCTCGCTCCAGCTCAATGTCGGCTCGCGCATTTCGCTCTCGCGCTCGAGCATGGGCTGGGCCTATCTCGCCGCGATATCCGACGCGGAGCGCGCGGAACTGCTGCCACGTCTCGCGGACAAGGCCGGGCCCGATCGCTGGCCGGTGATCGAGGCCGGTATCCAGCGAGCAGCGCAGGAAATCGCCGAGCGCGGCTTCTGCATCAATGTCGGCGAATGGCATGCTCAGGTGCATTCGGTGGCCGTGCCCTTCAGGATGCCGCACCAGGACATGCCGGTGCTCGCCTTCAACTGCGGCGGGCCCTCCTACCTTCTCTCGAAGGAGCGGCTCGAGAAGGATCTGGGCCCGCGCCTTGTCGAACTCGTCCGCAACGTGGCGACCGCAGGCGGCATTTACGGTTGACCTGAACCGGCGCTGCCGACCGGGTTGCCTTTACCCTGCCGATAACGGTGCGTGCCGCTGGCCGTGGCAACGAGCGTTCCAAGCTCGTCGCGGATTTCGGCTTCCGCGAAAAACAGGTTGCGGCCGCCGCCGATCCGGCGGCCGGTCGCAACAAGTTTCCGCCCGCGCGGCAATCCAACGAAGTTGATCGTGAGCGACAGCGTCATCGCGTAGACCGGCGGCTCCGCGTCCGGCCGCCAGCAGCCCGCGAAACCCGCCACCGTGTCGAGCAGGACGCCATAGATACCGCCGTGCGGGATGCCGTGACGATTGGCGTGCTGCGGGCCGAGATCCAACTCGGCGCGCGCATGGTCGACCGACCATTCCGTGATCGCGTAGCCCAGCAGGCGTTGGAACGGGTAGGGCGGTTCGGGCGAGGCAAGATCGTCGTTCATGCGGATTCGGCTTTCGCGATGCGTCTGGGTGCTTGACTCGTCATTCTGCACTTCTTAGCTTCAGAATTAATTGCAGAAATAAATTCTGCAATACGAAATGCATAAGGGAGATGGGCGTGGGCGATGAGATTGCCGTGCGGCGCGAGGGCGAGGTCGCGATCATCGAGATCAACAACCCGCCCGTGAATGCGCTGTCGAACGCTGTCCGCGCCGGTCTGTTGCAGGCGCTGCAGGCAGCGGCGGAGGAGGACGATGTCGAGGCTATCGTCATTGCTGGGGCAGGGCGCACCTTCTGTGCCGGTGCGGAAATCCGTGAATTCGGAACGCCGCCGCTCGCGCCGCTGCTGCCCGACCTCATCGGCGCGATCGAGGCGGTGGAGAAGCCTGTCGTCGCGGCTATCCGCGGCGTCGCGTTCGGCGGCGGCTTCGAGATCGCGCTCGGCACCCATGCCCGCGTTGCCGCGCCCGACGCACGCTTCGCGCTGCCGGAGGTGAAGCTGGGACTGATCCCCGGTGCTGGTGGCACACAGCGCTTGCCGCGCCTTATCGGCCTTGTGAGGTCCGTGCGCCTCATCCTCTCCGGCGATCCTGTCGATGCGGCGGAAGCGAAGACACTCGGCATCATCGATGCGATTGTCGAAGGGGATCTGCTTGCCGGCGCGATCGCGCATGCAACCGCGATGGCCGCTGCGAAACAGCCCTTGCGCCGTCTTTCGCGCGAGGAGGGGGCGCTCGCGGCAGACAGGGCTGATCCGGCTGCCTTCGAGACTGAGGCGGCAGCGCTTCTGAAGCGTGCGCGCGGCCTCGATGCTCCCACAGGCTGTCTTGAAGCGCTGCGCAACACGCTGACCCTGCCGTTCACGGAAGGCCTGAAGCGCGAGCGCGAGATTTTCGTCCGCCTGCGCGATGGCGAGCAATCGAAAGCGCAGCGTCACCTCTTCTTCGCCGAACGGGCGGCGCTCAAGGTGTGCGGCATCGGCAAGGAGTTGAAGCCGCGCGCCGTCAAGCGCGTCGCGGTGCTCGGTGCGGGAACGATGGGTGGCGGCATAGCGATGTGCTTTGCTTCTGCCGGCATTCCGGTGACGATCGTCGATCCCAATCCCGAGGCGCTCCAGCGCGGGCTTGGCATCGTCGAGGGGAATTACCGGGCGAGCGCCAAGCGTGGCTCCATGACCAACGAGGCGGTCGAAGCCGCGCTCGCCCTCATCGCGGGCTCGTCGGATTTTGCGTCGGTCGCGGCGGCGGATCTCGTGATCGAGGCGGTGTTCGAGGACATGGCGCTGAAGAAGCGCATCTTCGCCGATCTCGACCGGTTGACGAAGCCCGGCACGGTGCTCGCGACCAACACCTCTTCGCTCGACATCAACGAGATCGCCACAGCCACCAACCGACCCGGCGACGTGCTCGGAATGCACTTCTTCTCCCCCGCCAACGTGATGAAACTGCTGGAGGTCGTCCGCGCGGAGAAAACCGCGACGGACGCACTGCTGACCGCGATCGATGTCGGCACGAAGATCGGCAAGGTGCCGGTCACGGTCGGAGTTTGCTATGGTTTCGTCGGCAACCGGATGCTGCACGCACGCGGCCGGCAGGTCGAGGCGCTGCTGGTCGAAGGCGCATCACCCGCCGATATCGACGCGGCTGCAACCGCCTTCGGCTATGCGATGGGGCCTTGCGCGGTCGGCGATCTCGCGGGGCTCGATGTCGGCTGGCGCATCCGCAAGGAGAGCGGCGCCAAGGCTCCAGTCGCGGATGCAATCTGCGAGCTCGGTCGTTTCGGACAGAAGACCGGTGCGGGCTACTACCGCTACGAACCCGGCAATCGCACACCGATTTCTGATCCGGAAATCGACGCGCTGATCGAGCGGATCGCGGCTGGAAAGGGCATCGTGCGGCGGTCGATTTCCCGCGAGGAAATTCAGGAACGGCTCGCGTTCTCGATGGTCAACGAGGCTGCACGCATTCTTGACGAGGAGATCGCCGAGCGGTCATCCGATATCGATGTCATCTGGATAAACGGTTACGGCTACCCGGTCGCCAAGGGCGGGCCGATGTTCCATGCCGACCGGGTGGGGTTGGCGAAGGTCGCCGAACGGCTCGCGCATTATGCCGCAATCACCGGCGACGAGCGGCTGAAGCCCGCACCGTTGTTGGCGAGGCTTGCGGCGGAGGGCGGCAGCTTCGCGGGCTTCGCCGGCAACTCGGGACGGTGACGGATGGATCTCCATTTCACGGAAGAGGAAAATGCGTTTCGCGCGGAGGTTCGCGCCTTCATCGATGCGAACCTGTCGCCGCGCGTCCGCCAAAGGCTGATCGAGGGCCGCAAGCCCTCGCGCGACGATCTCGTGGAATGGACGCGGACGCTGCACGCGAAGGGCTGGTCCACGCCGCGTTGGCCGGTGGAATACGGCGGCACCGGCTGGTCGCCGATCAAGCAATATATCTTTCTTGAGGAGGTGCTGGCTGCGCCCGCGCCGGAGTTCCTGTCCTTCGGCGTTTCGATGGTGGGGCCGGTGATCTACACTTTCGGAAACGAAACGCAGAAGAAGCGTTTCCTGCCGCGTATCGCCAATCTCGATGATTGGTGGTGCCAGGGCTTTTCCGAACCGGGCGCTGGGTCCGACCTGGCCTCACTGACGATGCGCGCGGTGCGCGAGGACGACCACTACCGCGTCAACGGCCAGAAGACCTGGACGACGCTCGGCCAATACGCGAACTGGATCTTCTGCCTTGTCCGCACGAACCCGGAAGCGAAGAAGCAGGAGGGCATCTCCTTCCTGCTGATCGACATGAAAACACCGGGCATCACCGTTCGACCGATCATCACGGTCGATGGTGCGCATGAGGTCAACGAGGTTTTCTTCGATGATGTGGAAGTGCCGGTCGAGAATCTCGTCGGTGAGGAGAACAAGGGCTGGGATTATGCCAAGTTCCTGCTTTCCAACGAGCGCATCGGCATCGCCCGGATCGGCGTCTCCAAGGCGCGGCTCCGGCGCCTGCGCGAACTCGCCTCGCTCCCCGGCGTCGATGGCAGCTGCGCCATTGATCGCCCCCGCTTCCGCGATCGGCTGATAGAGACGGAAATCGCGCTGAAGGCACTGGAAATCACGCAACTGCGCGTGCTCTCCGATGAAGCCAAGGGGCTCAACAAGGGCAAGCCAAACCCGGCTTCCTCTGTGCTGAAAATTCGTGGTTCGGAACTCCAGCAGGCGACGACCGAACTGTTGATGGATGTGGTGGGCGCTTATGCGCTCCCTTTCGCCGATCCGCACAACCCGCGCAACGAACCGCCGGTGGGGCCGGATTGGGCCGATGCCGCCGCGCCACTCTATTTCAACATGCGCAAGGTCTCGATCTACGGCGGTTCGAACGAGATCCAGAAGAACATCATCGCCAAGGCCATTCTGGGATTGTGAGATGGATTTCGATCTCAACGACGAGCAGCGCCTCCTCAAGGAGAGCATCGACCGCCTGATGGCCGACCGTTACGGCTTCGACAAGCGACAGGGCTACATCCACGCCGAGGGTGGCTTCGACCGCGCTCTCTGGCAGGAATATGCCGATCTCGGCCTCTTCGCGCTGCCGTTTCGCGAGGAGGATGGCGGCATTGGCGGCGGCCCCGAGGAGGTGATGCTGGTGATGGAGGCCTTCGGACGCGCGCTCGCGGTCGAGCCCTATCTGCCGGGCATTGTCATGGCGTCGTCGCTGATCAACGCACTGGCGGATGAGGCGCAGCGTGCGACGCTGGTGCCGGGCATCATCTCGGGCGAGAGGCGGCTTGCCATCGCCCATACCGAAATGGGCGCCGGCAATCGGCTTCCTCATGTCGCGACCGTGGCGCGCGAGCGTGAGGGCGGCTGGACGCTCGAAGGGGCAAAGACGCTCGTGCTTCATGGTGGCACGGCGGACGCCTTCCTGCTGACGGCGCGACTGTCGGGTGAAATCGCCGATGAATCCGGCCTCGGCGTCTTTCTCGTACCGGCGGATACACCGGGCCTTGCACGCCGCGACTACCCGACGCAGGACGGGACGCGCGCCGCGGAACTCACGCTCGATGGTGTTAAACTCAATGCGAGCGCGCTCCTCGGCGACAACCGGGATGCCTTCTCTGCGCTCGCGCGGATGCAGGACGAGGCAATCGCCGCGATCTGCGCCGAAGCTGTCGGCGCAATGGAAAAGGCGCTCGAACTGACGGTAGATTATCTCAAGGTCCGCAAGCAGTTCGGTCGGCCCATCGGCGATTTTCAGGTGCTCCAGCATCGTGCGGCGGAGATGCTGATCGAACTCGAACAGGCCCGGTCGATGGCGATCTACGCCACGATGATGACCCGCGAGCCCGATGCCGCCGCCCGCTCCCGTGCGATCTCCGCCGCCAAGGTGCAGATCGGCAAGGCGGCGCGCTTCATCGGCCAGCAGGCGGTGCAGCTTCATGGCGGCATCGGCGTGACGATGGAAGCCGCCGTGGGTCACTATTTCAAGCGCCTGACGATGATCGAGAAAGCCTTCGGCGATACCGATCATCACATGGAAAAGCTCGCGAATGCCGGCGGCCTCGCGGCCTGAGAAGGCTGCCTAAAGGCTCGCCGCCGCGCGCGCGGCCTGATCGTAATGGCCCGAGAGAGCGCGCATCCGCTGCGCGACCTCGTGCAGCACCTTCTCGTCGAGGCCGAGTGAGCGCACAGAGCGCACGAGCAGCGCCTCGCGGATCTCACGATAGGCGAGGCAGGCCTGCTCGCCGCCGGCGGTGATCGTCACGGTCTTTTCCTTGCCCGCGCGCCCGCTCTTGATGAGCTTGAGACGTTCGAGCTTCTTGATGGCATAGGTGACGGTATGGGTGTCTTCGACATTGAGGACGAGGCAGATATCGGCGAGCCGCTTCGAGCGGCCGCGGTGGTTGACGGTGTGAAGCACCAGCACGTCGAGCGCGGAAAGATCCTTCACGCCTGCTGCCGCCATGCAGCGCACCATCCAGCGCTCGAAGGCATGGCCGACGAGAATGAGCCCGAATTCGAACTCGGAAAGCGCCGGGCTCGCGCCCGACGCCAGATGCGCGGAGGAAACGATCGGTCCGAGAAGGCCGCCCTGGCGGATTTCGTCGAGGCTTAGGGTCGGTGCATCGTTCTTGGCCAAGGAATCCTCCGTCTTTGTCCCCCTATTTCTGCCCTAGCATCTGGTTTGGCAACCACGTCACGAGATCCGGGACGAGGATGATGACGAAAACCATCGCGATCATCGCCAGAAAGAAGGGAAGGGCGGCGAGCGCGATGTAACCCATCGGCTTGGCCGTCAACCCTTGCAGGACATAAAGGTTGAACCCGACGGGCGGCGTGATCTGTGCCATCTCGACCACCAGCACGACGAAGATGCCGAACCAGACGAGATCGATGCCCGCCGCCTTCACCGCCGGCATCACGACAGCCGCCGTGAGCACCACCATCGAGATGCCGTCGATCAGGCAGCCGAGGACGATGTAGACGATCATCAGCGCCATGATCAGCATGAACTGGCTGAGGCCGAGCGAATTGATCCATTCCGCGAAGATGCGCGGCAGGCCGGTGAACCCCATCGCCACCGTGAGGAACGAGGCGCCGGCGAGGATCAGCCCGATCATCGCGTTGGTGCGCACCGCCCCCATCACCGAGGCGTTGAACATCTCCCACGAGAAGGTGCGGGTAAGGACGGTTAGCACAAGCGAGCCGACGACACCGAGCACCGCGCTCTCCGTTGGCGTCGCGACGCCGGTATAGATCGAGCCGAGCACGATCACGATCAGCGCGACGATCGGGATGAGTCGACGGCTCTCGTGCAGCTTCTCGCGAAGGCTCATCGGCGGATCGCGCGGAGGAACCTTGTCGGGATTGAGCACGGCCCAGCTCATCAGAACGCCGGAGAAGACGAGCATCAAGAGGATGCCGGGGATCACGCCGGCGATGAACAGGCGGGCGATCGAGACTTCCGCTGCGACGCCGTAGACGATCATGATGATCGACGGCGGAATGAGCAGGCCCAGCGTACCGGAGCCGGCAAGACTGCCGATATTCATGAAGTCGTCGTAGCCGCGCTTGCGCAGTTCGGGAATCGTCATCTTGCCGATGGTCGCGGCGGTTGCGGCAGACGAGCCGGAAATCGCCGCGAAGATCCCGCAGCCGAACACGTTGGTGTGGAGAAGTCGGCCCGGCAGGCGCTGCATCCACGGCGCGAGGCCCTTGAACATGTCATCCGAAAGGGAGGAGCGGAAGAGGATCTCGCCCATCCAGATGAACATCGGCAGGGCGGTCAGCGTCCAGGAGTTCATCGAACCCCAGACAGTGGTCGCGAAGGAAAGCGCGGGGTTGGCGTTGGTCATCAGCACGAAGGCGATGTAGCCGACGAGGCCGAGTGCGAGGCCGATCCAGACACCGGTGGTGAGGATCGCGAGCATGATCCCGATCAGGATCAGGGAGGCGGTTGCGGGTTCCATGGCTCAGCTCACTTCTCGACCGGCATTTCGTCGCCGGAGACGGCAACGGCAAGGTGGCTCTGGGTGCCTCCGGCAAGATCGGTCACCAGATCGTCGATCAGCGCGACGAGCAGGACGATGAAGCCGAATGCCATGAAGCTCTGCGGCAGCCAGAGTTTGATCGGCAGGAGGCCTTGGCTGATCTCGTTGTAGATGTAGCTCTCGTGCACGAACTTGGCCGAGAACCAGGCCGCCCAGGCGACGAGCACGATCGAGATCGCGCAAACCGCGCGCTCAAGCAGCACTCGTGTGCCTGTGCCGAGCGGGAAACGCTCGATGATTAGCCCGACGCGGATATGCGAATTGTGCCGATAGGTCGGCGCGAGACCGACGATGGTCGCCGCAACCAGCGCATAACCCGCGAAGTCGTCTGCCGAAGGCAATTGCGAGCCGAAAATGCGCAAGGCAACCTGGGCGAGGATGAGAAGCGCGATGCCGACCATCGCCGCCGCGGCGATGACGGCCGTCGCCGCGTAAAGCCAATCCAGTGCGCGTCTCATGGCGCATCTCCCTTGATTCTGGATATGAGGAACGGTGCGCGGGAGCGCTCTTAGGGTCGAGGCCCCGCGGCGGAAAGTTGCCGTCGCGAGGCCTCTCTCGGGGAAGAACGTTTACTTGCGGAAGTCGGCGATGAGCTTGTCACCGTCCGGGCCGGCCTTGGCCGCCCACTCCTTGGCCATCGTCTCGCCGATCGCCTTCATCTCGGCCTTCATCTTGTCAGTCGCCGGCAGCACCTTGATACCCTTCTCGGCGAGGGTTTTCTTGTAGCCCTCGTTGAGTTCCTCGCTCTTCTTCCAGCCGCGATCCTCGGCGCGGGCGGCGGCTTCGAGCACGACCTTCTTCACGTCATCGGGGAGGGCGTCGAACGCCTTCTTATTCACGAAGACGAGATTCTGCGGCAGGAAGGACTGGGTGTCGTAATAGTGGTTGAGGTAGTCCCAGGCTTGCTGGTCGACGCCGGTGGCACCCGAGGTGATCATCGCGTCGAGAACGCCAGTGCGGAAAGCCTGCGCGATTTCCGGCACCTGGATGGTCGTCGGCACTGCGCCGATGAGCTGTGCGAAGCGGGCAGTCGCAGGGTTGTAGGAGCGGAACTTGGTGCCCTTGAAATCGGCAAGCGCATTCACAGGCGCCTTCGCATAGATGCCCTGCGGCGGCCAGGCGACTGAATAGAGATACATCATGCCCTGTTTTTCGAGCCGGGCGGCGACGGCACTCTTGGCGAGGTTGTGGAGCTTGCGGGCCTCGGCATAGCTCGGCGCGAGACCGGGAACGCTCTCGAAGCCGAACATCGCGTCCTCGTTGGCCAGCACCGAGATCAGCACTTCACCGATCGCCACCTGGCCCGACTGCACCGCGCGCTTCATTTCCGGCATCTTCACGAGGCTGGCGTTGGAATGCACGGTGATCTGGAGCTTCCCGCCGGAGGATTTGGCTACATCCTCGACGAATTCCCGGACGTTGACTGTTTGGAAGGTGCCGTCGGAATAGGGGGTCGGCATGTCCCACTTGGTCTGCGCCATCGCGGCCGAGGCGAGGAGCGAGAAGCTGGCCGCGGCCAGCGATTTCATCATGATCGTCATCCCTGTTCTCCCATGTTGTGAGCGTCGGCCAGGGGAGGACCGTCGCCCGGTTCGTCGCGGGCCTCACAAGGCTGCGAGGCGCGAATTCCTGATATCCGTGATCAACATCGACCCCGGGTAATGCGTGATGGCGAAGGCGGGTTGCGCGGCGGCGATCACCGCCTGCGGCGTCACGCCGCACGCCCAGAAGACCGGAAGCTCATCGCCCCGGAGCTCGACCGGATCGCCATAATCCGGTTTGCTAATGTCGGCGATGCCAATCAGTTCTGGCTTGCCGATATGCACCGGCGCGCCGTGGACGGAAGGAAAGCGTGAGGTGATCTGGATGGCACGGATCGCGTCCGCCGGTTTCATTGGACGCATCGAGACGACCATCGGCCCGGCGAGGCGGCCGGCCGGCACGCAGGGAATATCGGTGCGATACATCGCGACGTTTGAGCCGCACGCGACGTGACGTAACGGGATACCGTCCTCGATCAGCGCTTCCTCAAACGAGAAGCTGCAGCCGATGACGAAAGCGACGAGATCGTCGCGCCAGAATTCGGTGATGTCGGTCGGCTCGGCGACAAGCTCGCCTTCCTTCCACACGCGGTAGCGCGGCAGGTCGCGCCGGAGGTCGACGGTTGCGCCCAGCGTCGGCACCAGCGGCGAACCGATCTCGCTCACGCCGATCAGCGGGCATGGCTTGGGGTTGGCCTGCGCGAAACGGAGGAAATCGGAGGCGAGGTCCTGCGGCAGGATGCAGAGATTGCCCTGCACATAGCCGGGCGCAAGGCCTGCCGTCGCCCCGGTGAAAAGGCCGTCGCGAATTCTTGCGCGTGCACTCTCGGGCGTCTGGCGCCAGAGTTCTGCTTCCGCATTGGCCATGCGGCTCTCCCGTTTGGTCCGGTCTTGGTGCCGGATTGGTGACGCATGCCGTTTCGGATGCGATGACATGAGGCTATCTTGGAAAATTATCTTGTCAACAAATTATCGACGTTTTATTGATGATCTCGATAATTCAAATCGGTTGGGAGGCCGCCATGGCGCAAGGAGCCATTTCAAATAACGGAAAACAATGGGATTTCTGGATCGACCGCGGCGGCACTTTCACGGACGTGATCGGTTGCGATCCGGCAGGAAACCTCCACGCGAGGAAGATGCTCTCGGAAAATCCGCGGGTTTATCGCGACGCGGCGGTGCAGGGTATTCGCGAACTTCTTGGGCTTGAAACCGGCACGCCTATCCCGGTCGGTCTCGTCGGCGAGGTCCGCATGGGCACGACGGTGGCCACCAATGCGCTGCTTGAGCGCAAGGGTGAACGCACCGTGCTCGTGACGACGCGAGGCTTCCGTGATGCGCTCGAACTCGGCTATCAGGCCCGGCCGGATATTTTTGCAAAGGAAATCGTCAAGCCGGAGCTTCTTTACGCCGATGTCGTCGAGATCGACGAACGCATCCTGACCGACGGCACGGTCGAAATCCCGCTTGACGAGCCCGGCGCCGCGGCTGCGCTCCGGAAGCTCAAGGCGGATGGCGTCGAGGCCATCGCCATCGTCTTTATGCACGCCTACCGCCACCCCGCGCACGAGAAGCGTGTCGCGGAACTGGCCCGCGCGATGGGCTTCGCGCAGGTTTCCGTGAGCCATGAGGTTTCGCCCTTGGTGAAGCTTGTCGGGCGCGGGGATACCACGGTCGTCGATGCCTATCTCTCACCCATTCTCTCGCGTTACGTGAAGCAGGTTTCGGATGAGCTTGATGTCACCCGCACTGGCATCCGGCTGATGTTCATGATGTCCTCCGGTGGGCTCACGGCGGCCGATCTCTTCCAGGGCAAGGATGCGATCCTCTCCGGCCCGGCGGGCGGTGTCGTGGCGCTGGCGGAAACCGGCAAGTCGGCCGGGTTCAACCGTGTGATCGGCTTCGACATGGGCGGTACCTCGACCGATGTCGCGCATTATGACGGCACCTTCGAGCGCGCCTTCGAGACCGAGGTAGCCGGTGTCCGCATGCGTGCGCCGATGATGCGCATCCACACGGTCGCGGCCGGCGGCGGCTCTATCCTGCATTTCGACGGCGCACGCTTCCGCGTCGGTCCGGACAGCGCCGGCGCCAACCCTGGCCCGGCGTGCTATCGGAACGGCGGTCCGCTTGCCGTCACCGATGCGAACGTGATGGTCGGAAAGCTAAACCCGGACTACTTTCCTGCAATTTTCGGCCCCAAGCGTGACGAGCATCTCGACGTTTCGGCCGTGAAGGCGAAATTCGCCGATCTCGCCGCCAAGGTTCCCGGCAAGAGCGCCGAGGAAATCGCCGATGGCTTCATCGCCATCGCGGTGATGAACATGGCGAACGCGATCAAGAAGATATCGGTCGAGCGCGGCTATGACGTGACGCGCTACGCGCTCAACTGCTTCGGGGGTGCAGGCGGACAGCATGCCTGCCTCGTCGCCGACCATCTCGGCATGACCGAAATCCTTATCCACCCGTATTCGGGTCTGCTCTCGGCCTATGGCATGGGCCTCGCCTCGATCCGCGCGACCCGGCAGGTCGCGAGCGAGGTGCCGCTTGCGGGCGATGTCGGCGATCACGCGGCGCGCGCGGAAGCAACCATCGGCGCCGAAGCGGTGGCGGAAGTTGCGGGGCAGGGTATTCCAAAGAACCAGATCCGCCTCGTGACCGAACTCCACCTGCGTTACGCGGGCACGGATTCACCCATCGAGATCATCTGGAAGACGGGCGATGGCCCGCAAGCGATGCGCGCCCGCTTTGAGACCGCGCATCGCGCCCGGTTCGGCTTCACCGACAGTGCGAAACCTGTCGTTATCGAGGCGATTTCTGTCGAGGCCATCGGTGGCGGCTCCGGCTTCGAGGAACCGAGCGTCACGACGGTCGCCGTCGAACCGGCGGCGCATGCCCGCACACGCTTCTTTAGCCAGGGTGCCTGGCGCGATGCGGGCATCCACCTGCGCGCAGACCTTCAGCCTGGCGCCCGTATCGCGGGCCCGGCTATCCTCATCGAACCCAACCAGACCATCGTCGTCGAGCCGGGTTGGGAGGCACGCCTCACCGCGAAGGATCACATCGTCTTGAAGCGTGTCGAGGAATTGCGCCGTGCCAAGGCCATCGGCACCGAGGCCGATCCTGTCTTGCTCGAGATCTTCAACAACCTCTTCATGTCGATCGCCGAGCAGATGGGCGTCGCGCTCCAGAACACGGCCTATTCGGTCAACATTAAGGAGCGACTCGATTTCTCCTGCGCGGTGTTCGACGAGGAAGGCCGGCTCGTCGCCAACGCGCCGCACATGCCGGTGCATCTTGGCTCCATGGATCGCTCGGTCGAGAGCATCATCAAGAACAACGCTGTCATCAAGCCGGGAGACGTTTACGCGATCAACGCACCGTACAACGGCGGCACGCATCTGCCGGATATTACGGTCTGCACACCGGTGTTCGATGCGAAGGGGGAGGGGCTCTTGTTCTGGGTCGCCTCGCGCGGGCATCATGCCGATATCGGCGGCATCGCACCGGGTTCGATGTCACCGCTCGCGGTGAACATCGAGGAGGAGGGCGTCTATATCGACAATTTCAAACTGGTCGATCAGGGCGAGTTTCGCGAGGAAGCGCTCGTCAAGCTGCTGACCGGGGCGACTTACCCGGTGCGTAACGTCGTCCAGAACGTCAACGACCTCAAGGCGCAGATCGCGGCCAACGCCAAGGGCGTCGCCGAGCTTGAGAAGATGATCGATAACTTCGGGCTCGATGTCGTGCAGGCCTACATGGGCCATGTGCAGGACAACGCGGCCGAAAGCGTTGCGCGCGTCGTCGCCAAGCTCCACGACGCCGTCTTCGACTACGAGATGGATCAGGGCTGTCGTATTCGCGTGAAGATCACGGTCGATCGCGATAAAAGGGAGGCGACCGTCGATTTCACCGGCACTTCGCCCCAGCGCGACGATAATTTCAACGCTCCCGAGCCGGTGACGCGCGCGGCGGTGCTCTACGTCTTCCGCGTGATGGTGGAGGACATGATTCCGATGAACGCGGGGTGCCTCCGGCCGATCCGGATCGTCGTCCCGCAAGGTTCGATGCTCTCGCCGAAATATCCAGCGGCGGTGGTCGCAGGCAATGTCGAGGTCTCCCAAGCCGTCACCAACTGCCTGTTCGGTGCTCTCGGCGCGATGGCGGCGGCGCAGGGCACGATGAACAATCTCACCTTCGGCAACGACAAGTATCAGTATTATGAGACGATCTGTTCCGGTTCGCCCGCCGGTCCGGGCTGGAATGGCACGCCGGGCGTCCATACCCATATGACCAACTCGCGTCTTACCGATCCGGAGATTCTGGAGTTGCGCTTCCCCGTCGTGCTGGAGGATTTCCACATCCGTCGCGGATCAGGTGGTGACGGCCAGTGGAAGGGCGGGGATGGCACCTTGCGCCGCATCCGCTTCCTCGAGCGTATGGATTGCGCGCTGCTCTCCGGCCATCGTCGCGTCGCGCCCTTCGGGCTGGCTGGGGGCGAGACCGGCGAGGTGGGTCGGAACTCGGTCCGACGCAATTCCGGCTCGGTTGATGCCCTCGGCGGCTGCGATCAGACCGTGTTGGAGTCCGGCGAGGCGATCATTATCCAGACCCCGACGCCGGGCGGGTACGGGCGGGTTTGAATCGAGAGGCCGGGTTGAACCCGGCCTCTTTTCTTCACCAGCTGCCGATATTCGGCGCGCTGGCCCAGGGCTCGGCGGGGGCGAGCGGGTCGCCCTTCTGCAAAAGCTCGATCGAGATGCCATCCGGTGACTTCACGAAGGCCATCCGGCCCTCGCGCGGCGGGCGGTGGATCGTGTAGCCCGCCGCCTGAATTTTCGCGCAGGCGGCGTAGATGTCATCCACCCGATAGGCGAGGTGGCCGAAATTGCGCCCGCCCTTGTAGTCCTCGTCGTCCCAGTTGAACGTCAGTTCGAGTTCCTTGGTTCGGGTGGCGCGGGCCTCGGCGGCATCTGCGGGCGTTGCGAGGAAAATCAGCGTGAAACGGCCCTTCTCGTTCTCGATTCGCCGGGTTTCGACGAGCCCGAGCGCACCGCAGTAGAACTTGAGGCTTTCCTCGATATTGCGGATGCGGACCATCGTGTGAAGATATTGCATGGCCTATTCCTGTTCCTTGGTCGTGGCGCCGTTCGCGAGGCGATGCCGGGTCTCGCCCCTTGCGCCCGCGAACTTGTATGGTAGATCGTCGGAATCAACATAGACCGCCCTCCGCTCCAAGCAAGCCATTCCGAACAAAGCCATTCCGGGCAAAGACCATCCCGAATAGAAACCCTCCCGAGAAAGTTCCTGCCATGTCAGCCCTTCCGCGATTTTCTCCGCTGCTCGACGCCGCGCGCGTCATCCCGGTGCTGACGATCGAGGATGTCGCGCAGGCCGTGCCGCTGGCGCGCGCTTTGGCGGAGGGCGGCATTACAGTTATCGAGGTGACGCTCCGGACGGATGCGGCGCTGAAGGCCTGCGAGGCGATTGCGCATCATTGTCCAGATGTCGTGCTCGGTGTCGGCACCATCCTCACCCCCTCGCAGGTTGACGAAGCACGCGACGCGGGCGCGAAGTTCCTCGTTACCCCCGGCACGTCCGAAACGCTCGGCCGCGCAGTCGCGGAAAGCGGTATCGCAGCGCTTCCCGGCGCGGGAACGATTTCGGAAATGATCGCGCTGCTCGAAATGGGCTTCCACGAGATGAAGTTCTTCCCCGCCGAAGCGGCGGGTGGGGTCAGTTACCTCAAGTCCGTCGCCGGGCCGCTCGCCGATCTCCGGTTCTGTCCGACGGGCGGCATCGGCCCGGCCAATGCTGAAACCTATCTTGCCCTGCCGAACGTGATGTGCGTTGGCGGCTCGTGGCTGACGCCAAAAGCCGCGTTGGATTCGGGAGACTGGGGTGAAATCACCCGGATTTCGCGTGAGGCGGCCCGGCTCGGGCGACACTGAGCCGGCAAACGGCCGAGATCGACCGGAACTTGCGGTGGATATTTCCGCGCGAGGCGGAATCCCTCCCGCTTTTTGGGATTGCCGTCCGCCCGGCATTGGATGCTATGGTTAATGCAGACAAAAGATTCGTCGGGCCGTAACCGACGGACGGGGGAGGAGCCTTCGTTCGCCGTTCGGTTCGGGTGGGTTTCAAAGCGGGCCAAGAGTAACAATGGGTGACGAATACGGCGCCAAAGGGTTTGGCAATCGCTTCATGGTTCCGGGGCCGTCCTCCGCCACCGAACAGCGGCAGGACGATCAGCCGCTCGACCTTGTCGAGATCAGTGGCCGCATCAAGTGGTTTGATGTCTCGAAGGGCTTCGGTTTCATCATTCCGGACAACGGCCTTCCCGATATTCTGCTGCATGTGAGCTGCCTGCGGCGTGACGGTTATCAATCGGCGCCGGAAGGTGCCCGCATCACTTGCGAGGTGATCGAGCGTCAGCGCGGCTATCAGGCCTTCCGGATCCTGTCGATGGATGTCACCACCGCGACGCACCCCTCCCAGCTTCCGCCCGCACGGACCCATGTGCAGGTGACGCCGCAGGGTGGTTTCGAACCGGTCAAGGTGAAGTGGTTCAACCGGCTGCGTGGTTTCGGCTTCGTTACGCGCGGTGACGGCACCGAGGATATTTTCGTGCATATGGAAACCCTGCGCCGGACCGGTATTACCGAGCTGACGCCGGGCGAAACGGTTCTCGTGCGTTTCGGCAATGGCCCCAAGGGGCTCATGGCCGCAGAAGTCCGGCTTCTCGAAGCGGGCAATCCGCCCAGTTCGCACTGATCTCGTCAGACAATGGCTGAACGCGAACCCGAGCACTCAACGCCGCAACCCTTCCTTTCAAAGGGAAGGATCGCCGTCGTTTTGATTGTCCTCGCGACGCTGGCCGTCGTCACCATTTCGGTGAAGAGTAACCTCACCCGCATGTATCAGGGCTGGGAGACCGTTTCCACGGCGGGCGAACAGCGGTCGACCGGTGGACAGGCCAAGCTTGAGCGGCTGGACATCGTTTCCGGGGAGCGGCGCCACTCCTTCACCGTGGAGGTCGCGCGTTCCGATCAGGATCGAGCACGCGGGCTGATGTTCCGCCAGCATATGCCACAGGATCAGGGCATGCTGTTCGACTTCGAGCGCGACCAGATGGTCACGATGTGGATGAAGAACACCTACATCTCGCTGGACATGGTCTTCATCTTCGCCGACGGGCGCATCCATCGCATCGAGAGCCGCACCGAGCCGGAATCCGAGCGGACGATTTCTTCCGGTGTGCCCGTGCGAGCCGTGCTCGAGCTCAACGCCAATGTCGCGAGCCGCCTCGGTCTGCGCTCCGGCGATCGCATCGTCCATCCGATGTTCAAGTGACGCAACCCTTGTCGTGCGCGCATGGGCGTGCTAGCCCGCCTCGGATCGGGGCATAGCGCAGCCTGGTAGCGCGATAGTTTTGGGTACTATAGGTCGTAGGTTCGAATCCTGCTGCCCCGACCATCTCCCGGAAGTCGTTGATCGAGCCTACGGCTTTCAGCAGTCCGTCAAGTTGCCGTGTTGACTGTCCTGCCGGGAGGGTGCAAACGCCTTGAACGGAAATTCCTGTTGAACCGAAAGCGGCCATGCGCTTCGTTGACGGGACGTTCTGGATGCCGCGAATCGGACAAGACCCGCGCGGCGATGCAAGGAGATGCCGCCCGATGACCGCCCGGATCTGCCGTCCCGCAAAGAACGCCATGCAATCCGGCACGGCCAAGAGTCAGCGCTGGTTGCTCGAATTCTTGCCGGCGGCGCAGCCACGCTCGATCGAGCCGCTGATGGGATGGACGAGTTCGGCCGATACGCTGTCTTCGCAGGTCAAGCTGTGGTTCGATACCAAGGAAGAGGCCATCGCTTATGCCACGCGCAACGGCCTCGCCTACAAGGTTGAGGAACCCAAGGACGCTGCTCGCCGGACGATGGCATATTCGGACAATTTCCGCTCTGACCGCATCGGCACCTGGACGCATTGACCGTCCTTGCCGCGAATTCCGGCTTTCCCGGCGGGTTGTGAAAGGCTATCCGGGATCGTCGAGGCCCCTTAGCTCAGCTGGATAGAGCACGTGCCTTCTAAGCATGAGGTCGCTGGTTCGAATCCAGCAGGGGTCGCCATTTGTTAACATTAACAAGGCGTTATATCCGTTTTCTAGCAAATTGATTCAGGAGGTTGAGTTCTGGGGTCAAGAACTTGAGATTTTGATTCAGGGCAGCCGAGGCGCTCGTTTCCATCCTCGCGCAGGCTGAGCGAACACCTTGAAATGCCTGGAAACCGAATCCTTTTGGATCTCGATCAGCGCAAACACGGAATTCCCGGAAATTTGCTCTCCCAGCCCTTTCTGGCTTGAATCCGTCGGACGGAACGCGCAAATAGCGTAAAACCGTAAGCCTTCTGCTTGGCCTCGATCCTTGTGAATCGGAAGTTGAATCGCGTCAAGCCGAAAAATCCCGTCCCCGTCCGGGCCAAAACCGCCCGGCGCGTTGAGAGTCTCACCTGATGCGAAACGCGGTATCGGCGCTCCTCCAGCATGATTGGCGCGGCCTGCTTCATAGCGTCACGCGTACGCATTGGCGCGCGGTTTTCGCGCTCGCAGTCGTGTCGTTGCTCTTCTTCCTGCCGGGCCAGTTCCACCTCCAGCCGATGGACCGCGACGAACCGCGCTTCGCGCAGGCCTCCAAACAGATGCTGGAAACCGGGGATTTCGTCGATATCCGGTTTCAGGAAGAGGCGCGGCACAAGAAGCCGGTCGGCATCTACTGGCTTCAGGCAACCACTGTGAAGCTGGGGGAAGCGGTGGGCATCGAGGATGCCAAGCGCGTGATCGGGCTTTACCGTATCCCCTCGCTCCTCGGCGCGCTGGCGATGGTGCTGCTGACCTATTGGGCCGCGCTGGCTTTCCTTTCGCGGGAAGGGGCACTGATCGCCGCGCTGATGATGGCGGGATCGGTGCTTCTCGGCGTCGAGGCCCGGCTCGCTAAGACCGATGCCGTGCTCGGCGCGCTCTCCGTGGCGAGCCTTGGGTTTCTCGCCCGAGCCTATTTCGCCGCGCGGTCGCCGGCCGTTGCGCCGACGCTGTCACGCAATCTCCTTATCACATTCTGGGCGGTAATCGGTGCGGCGGTGCTGATCAAGGGGCCGATCACGCCGCTGGTTGTCGCGCTGACGCTGATCGTCCTCGCGGTGCGCGACCGTTCTCTTGGCTGGTTCCGGCAGACGCGGCCAGGCATGGGCCTGCTGATCGTCGCCCTTGTCGTCCTGCCGTGGCTCGCGATGATCCTGTCGAAGGCCGGCATGGGGTTCATCACCGAATCCATCGGCAAGGATATGCTGGCCAAGGTCGGCGGCGCGCAGGAGAAACATGGTGCGCCGCCCGGAAGCTATTTCGGGATCTTCTGGCTGACGTTTTGGCCGGCCGCCCCGCTCGCGCTGCTCGCCTTGCCGTTCGCCTTCCGGGAGCGCCGTGACGACGGCGTCGCGCTCCTGCTTGCCTGGATCGTGCCGTTCTGGCTGATCCTTGAAGCCGTGCCGACGAAACTGCCGCATTACGTGCTTCCGCTCTATCCGGCGATTGCGATCCTGATCGTGTTGGCTGCCGAGCGCGGCGAACTGCTGAAGGCGCGCTGGGCGCAGGCGCTGGCGGCGTTTCTGATGGTGCTGGTGCCGCTCGTTTTCCTGATCGGCGCGCCCGGTCTTTTCTATATCGTCGAGGAAGGCGCACCGCTTCTGCGACTGCCGTTCCTCGCGCTGCCGTTCCTGCTAATCGCTGCCCTCGTCGGGGGGTATGCGGCATGGCTGCTGTTCCGGTCGGGAACCCCGGTCCATGCGCTGCTGCTGGCGTTGTTCGCCGCGCTGTCTCTCACCTTCGGCGCCTATCTCTACGGCCTGCCGATGCTGAAGGCCTTCAACCTCTCGCCGCGCCTTGCCGCCGCCGCTAAGGCGAGCGGCTGCGCAAACCCGGCCTTCGCCTCCGTTGGATACCGCGAACCGAGCCTTGTCTTCCTCAGCGATACCAAGATCCGGCTCGCGGATGCAAAGGAGGCGGCTGCGTTTATCGAGGCCGAGGGCGTGGGCTGTCGCATCGCCTTCGTCGAGCGCCAGCATGAGGAGGCGTTCCGTGCCGCCTTGCAGGGCAAGGCCGCGCCAGCGCTGGTGACGCGCGTGCGCGGCGTCAACATCAACGCGGCGGTGGACAAGCAGCGCAGGTTGCGCGTCCTTGACATCGCTGTCTATGTGCGGCGCTGAGAGGCGAAAGGGAGCCGGACGTGGGCGAGAAGACCGACAACAAGGATATCGTGGCGCCGCTCGTTTCGGTCGTCGTGCCGGTGAAGAATGAGGAGGGCAACGTCGCCCCTCTCATCGCAGAGATCGCGGGTGCTTTCGAAAGTGGCGACACCGCGTTCGAGATGATCTTCGTCGATGACGGCTCGACCGACGAAACCCCGGTGATCCTCGCCAACCTGCGCGCGAGCTATCCCATGCTGCGCCAGTTGCGCCATGTGGAGAGCCGCGGGCAATCGGCCGCCATCCGCTCCGGCGTGCGTGCGGCACGCGGCGCGTTTATCGCGACGCTTGATGGCGACGGGCAGAACAACCCGGCCTTCGTTCCGGCCATGGTCGAGGTCCTCAAGCGCGGCGAGGGAACTGTCGGCATCGTTCAGGGCCAACGGGTCGGGCGGAAGGATACCGCCTTCAAGCGCTGGCAATCGCGCATGGCGAACCGCATCCGCGGCGGCATCCTGAAGGACGGCACGCGCGATACCGGCTGCGGATTGAAGGCCTTTCCGCGCGCGGTCTACCTCGAATTGCCATATTTCGACGCCATCCACCGGTTTATGCCCGCCCTCGTCAAACGCGAGGGCTACGAGATCGCCCATCTCGACGTGATCGACCGCCCGCGCCATTCGGGCGTCTCGAATTATGGCTTCTGGGGACGGCTCAAGGTCGGCATTCTCGATCTCGCCGGTGTCTGGTGGCTCATCAAACGCAAGAAGCCCGCGACCAAGGTAACGGAAATCGTCTGATGCTGATCCAGCTATCGCAAGGCCTCAACTCGTTCCTGCACGATGTCTTCGTCACCAACTTCACCTGGTGGGCGGCGATGGGCGTGTTCGGGCAGCTCTTCTTCGCCGCGCGCTTCATTGTGCAATGGATCGCGAGCGAGCGGGCCGGGCGTTCGGTCGTGCCGCTCGCCTTCTGGTTCTTCTCGATCGGCGGCGCGGCGATCGTGCTCGCCTACGGCATCCACAAGCGCGATCCCGTCATCATTCTCGGGCAGGCGCTCTCGTTCCTGATCTATTTCCGTAACCTAGCGCTGATCGCCAAGGAGAAACGCGAGCGGGGTAAGGTGCTGAGCCAGGGCGAGGAATAAAAAGAAGGCGCGGAAATCCGCGCCTTTGTTTTTTGATTGGGTCTTGGCTCAGCGCGCCTTTTCCATCGCCTTCAACCCGGCCTCAAGGTCAGCGAGGAGATCCTTCGGCGATTCAAGGCCGATGTTGAGGCGCACGGCACGCCCGCCCGGGCGAAACTCGGTCGCGCTGCGGTATTCGGTGCAGTCGAACGGTACGGCGAGGCTTTCGTAGCCGCCCCAGGAATAGCCCATCCCGAACAGCTTCAGGCTGTCGAGAAAAGTCTCGACTTCTTTGTCGGTATCCGCAGCCAGAACGATTGCGAAGAGACCCGAAGCGCCCTTGAAATCACGCTTGAAGAACGTGTGGCCGGGGCAGGAGGGCAGGGCGGGGTGTAGCACGCGCCGCACCAGCGGATTGCCCTCCAGCGCCTTGGCGATCTTCAGAGCGTTGGCGCCCTGTTCGCGCAGGCGCAGCGGCATGGTCCGGAGACCGCGCAGCACGAGAAAGATATCGTCCGGCCCGAGGTAGAGGCCGAGATCGCCGTGCGTCGCCTTAACGGCCGGGAACAGGGCCGCATTGGCGGCGATCATGCCGATCAGCACGTCCGAGTGGCCGGAGGGATACTTGGTGGCGGCGTTGATCGAGATGTCGACGCCAAGGTCGAGCGGTCGGAACAGCAAGCCGGTTGCCCAGGTGTTGTCGATCAGGGTCGGGATGCCGTGCTTTTTCGCCACCGCGACGATCGCCGGCACGTCCTGCACCTCGAAGGTCTGCGAGCCGGGGCTTTCCATGAAGATCGCCCGCGTGTTCGGCCGGACGAGCGCTTCGATTTCGGCCCCCACCATCGGGTCGTAATAGGTCGTCTCGATCCCGTAGCGCGTAAGAATATTGTCACAGAAGGCGCGGGTGGGACGATAGACCGAGTCTACCATCAGCAGATGGTCGCCGGCCTTGAGGCACGAAAGCAGGGCCGTGGTGCAGGCCGAAGCACCCGATGGGCAGACGACCGAGCCGACGGCGCCTTCGAGTTCGGACCAGACCTCGTTGAGCGCATCCATCGTCGGGTTGCCGCGACGACCGTAGGTGTAGCGGTTGCGATGCGCGAGACAATCGGCAGCATTCGCATAGACGACGGTCGACCCCCGGAATGGTGGGATGTTCACGAAACCCATCATCTCCGCCGTGTTGTGACCGGACACGATGAGACGGGTTTCTTCATCAAGAAAATTTTTCTCTTCACTCGTCATAGTCGACATGAATTTCCTCATTTCATGTTTAAAGACGTAAATGTTTCTGATTGAATTGATATCACAGGGGTAATTTTCTGCAAGAGACTTGCGGTGCGCGCTTTTGAGGCATCCATGCCGGTTTTGCAGTCATTCTGTCCGGATTTATGGTTGTTGGCGATCATTGGGGGGTATCCGGGCCCCTGAAAACGCAGATTTTCCACGGCGAACATGCAAAAATTGCAATACGGCTTGACCTTTCGTCTGATATCGCCTGTCATAAAGGTTCCTGCCGCGAAAGCGTGCCTGTCTCGCTATGGGAGGGCCCGGCGGCGGGAACAATGAAACACTCGGGGAGACGAGTTAATGAAAAAAGTACTGATGTCGGTGGCCGTTGGCGCCGCAGTTGTGATGGCTGCCGGTGCGGCTTCCGCGCAAACCCTCAATCAGGTCAAGGCCCGTGGCGAATTGCAGTGCGGCTCGAACACCGGCCTCGCGGGCTTCGGTCAGCCGGACGCGCAGGGCAACTGGTCGGGCCTCGACGTTGATCTGTGCCGCGCGATTTCCGCGGCGATCTTCAACGATCCGAAGAAGGTGAAGTTCGTTCCGCTGTCCTCGAAGGACCGCTTCACGGCCCTTCAGTCGGGTGAAGTCGATCTTCTCTCGCGCAACACCACCTGGACCATGTCGCGCGATACGTCGCTCGGTCTCGAGTTCGGCCCGGTCAACTACTATGACGGCCAGGGCTTCATGGTCCGCAAGAAGCTGAAGATCGCCTCGGCGATGGAGCTTTCGGGCGCCTCGGTCTGCTCGCAGCAGGGCACGACCACCGAGCTGAACCTCGCGGACTATTTCCGCGCCAACAAGCTCAAGTACGAGCCGGTCATCTTCGCGACCTCGGACGAAACCATCAAGGCCTACGACGCCGGCCGTTGCGACGTGTTTACCACGGACGCTTCTGGCCTCTATGCCGAGCGCCTGAAGCTCACGAACCCGGACGATCACATCGTTCTGCCGGAAATCATCTCGAAGGAGCCGCTCGGGCCGGCCTGGCGCCACGGCGACAACCAGTGGGGTGACATCATCAAGTGGGCCCACTACGCGATGATCAACGCCGAAGAGCTCGGCGTGACCTCGAAGAACGTCGACGAGATGCTGAAGTCTGCCAACCCGGAAATCAAGCGTCTGCTCGGTGGCGAAGGCAAGTTCGGCGAGGCCATCGGCCTGACGAACGATTGGGCCTATCGCATCATCAAGCACGTCGGCAACTACGGCGAGAGCTTCGAGCGCAACGTCGGCAACGGCTCGCGCCTGAAGATCGCCCGCGGCGTTAACGCGCTGTGGTCGAAGGGTGGCCTGCAGTACGCGCCGCCGGTTCGCTGATCGCGCATTTGCAAGGGGGATGACAGGCGTCATCCCCCTTTTTCTATCTGGAATTCGCCCGCAACACGGTTCGATTCGTCCCCCGAAGAAGGGAACGAGCCGAGGTTGCCGGCAGTTTCCGGCGGCTTGGTCCAGTCAGGCCGCGCGACCATTCAGGGGGGGACCCCTGTTGAAGTGGGGAGACTTCAATGAGTAGCAGTGACACCCGCGATCCGCGGTTCACAGGGGGCGCGGAGAAACCGCGGGTCTCCTTCTGGAACGACCCGGAGAAGCGCGGCTATCTGTTTCAGATCGTTCTGTTTTTGCTCGTCGGCTATTTTGTGTATATGGCCGGCTCCAACGCGGTGGACAACCTCCAGAAGCAAAAGATCGCCTCGGGCTTCGGGTTCTGGAACAACACGGCGGGCTTCGATATCGGCCAGCGCCTGATTTCCTATGAAACCACGTCCACCTATGGCCGTGCGTTCTGGGTCGGCCTGCTCAATACCTTGCTGGTTGCCGTGGTGGGCATCTTCTTCGCCACCTTTCTCGGCTTCGTCATCGGCGTTGCGCGTCTGTCCAAGAACTTTCTCGTCAACAAGCTGGCGACGCTCTACGTCGAGCTCATCCGCAATACCCCGCTGCTGCTGCAATTGCTGTTCTGGTACAACGCGGTGCTCAAGGCGCTGCCGGACGTCAAGGAATCCGTTGCCCTACCAGGTGGCGCCTTCCTGAACACGCGCGGTCTCTTCTTCCCCGAGCCCGTGCCCGGTGACAAGTTCTCGATCGTGATGTGGGTGCTCGCCGCTGGTCTCGTCGGCTATTTCGCCTTCGGCCGCTGGGCGAAGAAGCGTCAGGCCACGACAGGCCAGCAGTCGCCTGTGCTCTGGGTCGGCCTTGGGCTGATTGTCGGGCTGCCGCTGCTCGTGTTCTTCGCGCTCGGCATGCCGTTGACGTTCAATTTCCCCGACCTCGGCCGCTTCAATATTCGCGGCGGCGTGCAGATCTATCCGGAATTCGTCGCGCTGACGCTGGGCCTGGTGATCTACACGGCGGCCTTCATCGCCGAAGCCGTCCGCGCCGGCATCCAGGCCGTTTCGAAGGGGCAGACGGAAGCCTCCTATGCGCTCGGTCTCCGGCCGGGACCGACGCTCAACCTCGTGGTCATCCCGCAGGCGATGCGCGTCATCATCCCGCCGTTGACCTCGCAGTACCTGAACCTCACCAAGAATTCGTCGCTGGCCGTGGCCATCGGTTATCCGGATCTGGTGCAGGTTTTCGCCGGCACCGTGCTCAACCAGACCGGTCAGGCCGTCGAGGTCATCGCCATCACGATGGCGGTCTATCTCACGATCAGCCTCGTCACCTCGCTGGGCATGAACTGGTACAACGCGCGCAAAGCGCTCGTCGAACGCTGAGGAGGGGGACATGGAAGAAAATCTCGCTCCCGGCGCCGTTGCCGGTCAGGTCGCGCCCACTGGTGCCCTTGCCCATGCCTATGTGCAGAACGAACCGATGCCACCCCTGCCGCCGCCGGCAAGCATGGTCGGTGTCGTCGGCTGGCTGCGGCAGAATCTGTTCTCGTCCGTCGGCAACACAGTTCTCACGGTCGTCGCGTTCCTTCTCGCGCTCTGGATCATACCCGGGTTCATCCGCTTCCTGCTGACGGACGCGGTCTGGGCCGGGGCCGACCGGGACGCCTGCCTCGCGAAGAACGGCGTGCTGCCCGGCGCTTGCTGGGCCTTCGTAAAGGACCGTATCGGGTTCTTCATCTACGGCTTCTATCCGGTCGGCGAACGCTGGCGCGTGGACCTGTTCTTCGTGCTCGGCGCCATCGGCGTCACATGGATGCTGTGGCTGAAGGCACCGCGGCGCGACATCGGCATGGTCTATTTCCTGATCATCCTGCCGTTGATCGTCTATGCACTGTTGAGCGGAAAGAACCCGCTCGCGTTTCTTACCTATCCTTACGATATGCTGAGGGGCGGGAGCGTGGTGCTCGGTGCCCTGTTCTCCCTCCTGTTTTTCCTCGGCGGTTTCTTTGTCGCGCGTGCGAGGAACATGGAAGCCGGTCCTGCCGTGGTCGCGGGCGGTGCGGCGTTGCTGCTGCTGACCCTCGGCGGTAAGGCGATCGCGGGCATCTGGCCGTCGCTCGGGTTCAACTACGTCGACACCGCCAAATGGGGCGGGCTGATGGTGACGCTGGTGGTTGCGGGCGTCGGCATCGTCGCTTCGCTTCCGCTCGGCATCCTGCTCGCCTTGGGGCGCCGGTCGAAACTGCCGGTGGTGAAGTTCTTCTCGGTGATGTTCATCGAGTTCGTGCGCGGCGTGCCGCTTATCACCGTGCTGTTCATGGCCAACACCATGCTCCCGCTTTTCCTCCCGGATGGTGTGGAGTTCGACAAGTTGCTGCGCGCACTCGTGGGTATCGGCCTCTTCGCCTCGGCCTATATGGCGGAGGTGGTGCGCGCCGGCCTTCAGGCCCTGCCGAAGGGGCAATACGAAGGTGCGATGGCGATGGGGCTCGGCTATTGGCAGATGATGCGTCTCATCATCCTGCCACAGGCGCTCAAGGTCACGATCCCCAATATTGTCAACACCTACATCGGCCTGTTCAAGGATACATCATTGCTGCTCATCGTCGGCATCTTCGACTTCCTGAAGGCCATCGAAACCGCCCGTATCGACCCGCAATGGGCCGCGCCAACGGTTTCGCCCACCGGATACGCTTTTGCGGCGATTATCTATTTCCTGTTTTGCTACGGCATGGCGAGTTACGCCCGCGCGACTGAGCGGCGCCTCTCCGTGGCCGACAAGAGGTAAGGGAGTAACCTCATGGCTCAACTCAATCTGAAACCCTCGCCGCTCAAGCACGAGACCGCGGTCGAGATGATCGGCGTCAACAAGTGGTATGGCGAGTTTCATGTGCTGCGCGATGTGAACCTCAAGGTCACGCGCGGCGAGAAGATCGTCGTCTGCGGGCCTTCGGGCTCGGGTAAATCGACCATGATCCGCTGCATCAACCGGCTGGAGGAACACCAGAAGGGGCAGATCATCGTCGATGGTGTGGAACTCACCAACGATCTCAAGAAGATCGATGAGATCCGTCGTGATGTCGGCATGGTGTTCCAGCACTTCAACCTGTTCCCGCACCTCACCATCCTCGAGAACTGTACGCTTGCCCCGATCTGGGTAAAGAAGATGCCGAAGAAGGAAGCCGAGGAGATCGCGATGCACTATCTCACGCGCGTCAAGATTCCGGAGCAGGCGGGTAAGTACCCCGGGCAGCTCTCTGGTGGGCAGCAGCAGCGCGTGGCGATCGCCCGCTCGCTCTGCATGGCGCCGAAGATCATGCTGTTCGACGAGCCGACATCGGCGCTCGATCCGGAAATGGTCAAGGAAGTGCTCGACACGATGGTCAGCCTCGCCGAAGAGGGCATGACCATGCTCTGCGTGACCCACGAGATGGGCTTCGCCCGCCAGGTCGCCGACCGCGTGATCTTCATGGATCAGGGCCAGATCGTCGAGATGAACACGCCGGATACGTTTTTCAAGAATCCGCAGCACGAGCGCACCAAGCTGTTCCTCAGCCAGATCCTGCACTGACGCGGTTTGACCGGAAAACAAAAAAGGCGCCGCGAGGCGCCTTTTCTTTTTCTGAGGGCGGATGAAACGCTTATATCCCCGGAGCGAAGACTCGCAACCGGTGGCCATCAGGGTCGGCGGCGGTGAACGTGAAGCCGAAATCCATCCTGATCGGTTCCTGGAGGATAGAGAGGCCGCGGGCCGCCCAATCGGCATGCCGCGCCGTGACGGACGCATCGTTCTCCACTGCGAAGGCGAGTTCGCCTCCGCCGGAAGGGCCTGCCTTCGGCTCGACACCGCCGCGCGCCCAGAGTCCGAGCATCACCCCGCTGTCGAGCGGAAACATCGCGAATGTGGGCGAGGATTCGGCCGGCGCCTTGCCAAGGAGATCGGCGTAGAACATGGCGCTGCGGGCGGCGTCCTCGACGTAGAGCAGGATGAAATTGGGGTCTTTCATGGCGGTTCCTCATCGGTTGAGCCGCATCGCGGCGATGAGGAACCCTACAAGACGCTCCTGACAAAAAATGGCAGGAGCCTGGCGCCGTAAGCTGTATCGGCGCTACCGGGTGCTGATCGGGAGATCCTCGCGCGTGCCCCACTCGGCCCAGGAGCCGTCGTAAATGCCGGCGATCTTCGCGCCGGCGCGGCTCATCGCCATGGCGATGACGACCGCCGAGACGCCCGATCCGCAGGAGCAGACGATCGGCTGGTTGAGATCGATCCCGGCCTTCTCCATCTCGGCGCGGATTTCTTCCGGCGCACGGAGCTGACCGTTGGCGACGACATTCGGGAACGGCAGATTGTAGCTGCCGGGCATATGGCCTGAGCGCACACCCGGCCGGGGCTCCGGCGCCTGCCCGTCAAAGCGTGGCGCGGGGCGGGCATCGACCACCTGTGCATCGCCCGAGGCGAGGTGGCTGCGGATGCGTTCGAGATCCGCAACTGTCGCGGCATCGAGCCGGGCATCGAAAGCCGCCGGTTTTGGTGCGGGGATGTCGCGGGTGACGGGGCGCAGCTCCGCAGCCCAGGCCGGTAACCCACCCTCCAGAATGCGCACGTCCTTCGTGCCATAGATGCGGAACATCCACGCAACGCGCGGCGCGGTGAACAGGCCAAGCTGATCGTAGACGACGACGGTATCGCTCTCGCCGATGCCCATCGCACCGACTTTCTCGGCGAAAAAGGCGGCGTTCGGCAGCATATGCGGCAGGGCGCTCGCGGGGTCCGAGATGACATCGAGATCGAAGAACACCGCGCCGGGAATATGCGCCTCGGCGTATTCCTTCGCACCGATTCGACCCGTGGGGGGGAGATGCCATGAGCCGTCGACGATCTTCACCGTCGGGTTCGAAAGCTGTTCGCCGAGCCAGGCGGTCGACACAAAGGGAATAGAGGTGAAGACGGACATCTTGGGGGCCTATGAATTCGTTTCAGGAAAAAGCGGTTTCCATTTTTTTATCAGCTTTTCCACATTCTCAAAAATGGCCTTGTTGTTCAATGTGGCTCTCTGAGCCTGGATCAGGCTGACGTTGAATTTATCGTACAAGCAAATTGTATGACCAACATACATTTTGCAAATATCTTCATCCAATATTCCTTCAAATATTCCTATGGCCATGAGTTCATATTTATAGAAATCTCTTTTCAGAACATCCATTTGTTCTTTTGAGACATTGTCATCGTTACATGAGGCAAGAATTTCATAAATCTGCTCATCCTGAATTTGAGATTGGGAGTATTGCTCGATATCGAATTTGCTGAAAAAGTCGATTGTCGCCTTTTTCTTCGCAATTTGCCTGTTTGTCTGAATCGCCCAAGAGGCGACGCATGCCGCGGCAATGCCAACAATTAGTGTTGTGATCGGCTGAATATAGGCAATATTCATCCGAGAGCGTTCCCTCTAAGCAAACGCGATCCGCACGCGGCGGTTCTGCTTGCCCTTTTTCTCGATGTTGATGACGGCGACCCGGCCGATCTCGCGTGTGTTGCGCACATGGGTGCCGCCGCAGGGCTGGAGATCCAAACCGGCAATTTCCACGAGCCGCACCCGCCCGGCTCCACGCGGTGGTTTGACCGACATGGTTTTCACAAGGCTCGGGTTGGCGTCGAGTTCAGCGTCGGTGATCCAGCGCTCGGTAATCGGTGCATTCTGGGCGATCAGCGCGTTGAGCTTTTCCGTCACCTCTTCCTTGGTGAAGCCAGCTTCGGGAATATCGAAATCGAGTCGTCCGTCCTCGGTGCCGACCGAGCCGCCGGTGACGGCGAAGGGCAGCGCGACGGAGAGGAGGTGGAGCGCCGAGTGCATCCGCATCAGCTTGTAGCGGCGCTCGAAATCGAGCGCCTGCGTGACAACCCGGTTATTCCAATCGGACGGGTCTTCGCCGTCCGGCAGGCGGTGACCGACGATCGTCTTGGCGGGGTCAAGATAGCGCATTTCTCCGATGGCAAAGGAAACGCCGTCATCGCGCGTGATGGAACCGAAATCGGAAGGTTGCCCTCCGGAGGAGGGATAGAAGATCGTCTGATCGAGCACGAGCATATGCTCATGAACGTCGATCACGCGGGCGGTGAGGCGGGTTTCGTAGGCATCGTCGCGAAAGGCGAGATGGGTCGCGGGAAAATCCGGGATCGGCGCAATGGCGGCTGGCATCCCTGGAACGTTCTCCTTGTCCACGGTAAGCTCCATGACTCGATGATTGCTGCCAGCTTAGCCGGGCGCCGGCGAAGCGGGAAGGGCGTCAACCGCGATTGGCATCTTCGCGGCAGGGGAAATCCGCAAATGCGGTATTCTCCATTCCTGCCGCGCGCCCTATCTTGATGATGTTCATATATGATCCGGCCATCTTCACCCCGCGTATAAGAAAAAGCAGGTTGGTGGGATCGGCCGCGAACCCGAAGGAGCAAGCAGAATCGTGAAGGCCGCAGCCGGCAGTCGAGATATTTCCTCACGGGAATTGCTTCTCGCGGCCTATGCCGCCGGGCAATTGCCCTGTGCCGCGCATGCGCTGGTTGCCGCGCATCTCGAAATCTCGCCGGAGAACCGGGCCTTCGTTGCCTCGCTGGAGGAATCGCTCGCCAAGGAACTGACGGTGGACCGTCCCTGTTGCGAGATCCGCAAGCGCGAGGCGCGTCTCGACGCGATTTTCTGCTGCGACCAACTGGCCGGCAAGACGCAGTGCGATTCCGATATTCCGCGCGCGCTTCGGCACTTTCTCGGTCGTTGCGTCGATGAAATGCCTTATCGGACGTTGCTGCCCGGTATCCGTGAATGCCGGATCGAAGGGGAAGGCGGCATGAACGCGATGCTCTACCGGATCGCGCCGGGAAAGAAGATCCCGCAGCATTCGCACGAGGGCACCGAGATCACGCTGGTCCTGCGCGGCGGCTTCTCCGACGAGACCGGGCACTATCTCCGGGGCGACATCGCCATCGCTGATGAGGATGTCGATCACGTTCCCGTGGCGGATGGGGGCGCGGAATGCGTCTGCTTCGCGGTGCTGGATGCGCCGCTCCGCCTGACGGGCCCGGTCGGCCGCCTCCTGAACCGTTTCATGCGCTAGCCGGCCTCGGCTTCCGCAGCCGAAATCGTCTTGAACGCCGCGAGCGCCCGCTCGCGCGCGGCGTCGTGCGGTACGATGGGGTTCGGGTAGGTCTCGCCGAGCCGAATGCCGGCTTTCGCCCGCTCCTCCGGCGGCGCCTCCCACGGGCAATGGATATATTGATCCGTCAACCCGGCGATCTCCGGCACGAAGCGCCGGACGTAATCGCCTGCCGGATCGAATTTCCGGCCTTGCGCGATGGGATTGAAGATTCGGAAGAACGGGGCGGCGTCGGCGCCCGAACCCGCGACCCATTGCCAGCTCGCCGCGTTGCTTGCGGGATCGGCGTCGCACAGCGTGTCCCAGAACCAGGCTTCACCCGTGCGCCAATCCTGCATCAGGTGTTTGATGAGGAAGGAGGCGGCAATCATCCGCACGCGGTTGTGCATGTAGCCGGTCTGCCAAAGTTCGCGCAGGCCAGCATCGACGAGCGGATAGCCGGTCTGACCAAGCCGCCAGGCCCGGATGGCGTTGATATCCGCGCGCCACGGGAAAGCGTCAAACCTGTGCTGGAAGTTCGCGTGCGGCAGATCGGGGAAGTGAAACAACAGGTGATAGGAGAACTCGCGCCAGCCGAGTTCGGCGAGGAATTTTTCGACATCGCGCTCCGAAGCCGGGCTGCGGCCATTGAGCAGCATCTGTCGTGCCGCATTCCAGATCTGTCGCGGCGAAATATCGCCCGAGGCGAGATGAGGCGAGAGCCGCGAGGTCGCGGGTAGGTCCGGCCGGTCGCGGTTCTCGGCATAACCCGCAAGCCCGCCTTCAAGGAAGGCATCGAGCCGTGCGCGAGCTCCTTGCTCGCCCGGCGTCCAGTTCGCGCGAAGTCCGCCGGCCCAATCGGGTTCGCCGGGGAGAAGATCCAGCGCTGCGAGCGGGACAGCCTCCGGGAACGCAACGTTGCCGGACGAAGGCAGTTTCGCCGCGGGAAGCGGCGCGGAGGGCTCGCGCAACACACGGCACGCCTTCCAGAACGGCGTGAAGACGCGCATCGGCCCGCCCGCCTTCGAGCGGATTTCCATCGGCTCATAGAGCAGCGCGCCGTTGAAGCTCTCGGCCCGGATGCCTCGCGAAGCCAGCCGTTGCTTGATCTCGCCGTCGGTTTCACGCTCGGTCGCCCCGTAACGTCGATTCCAGGTCACGAGATCGCAGTCGAACGCTGTGGCGAGCGCGGGGATGATCTCGCGGGAGTTACCGCGAAGAAAGTGCAGCCTGCCACCCTTGGCTTGGAGATCGACCTCCAGCGCGGCCAGCGAATGATGCAGCCACCAGCGGCTCGCGCCTCCGGGTGGTCGATGGCCGGGATTTTCTTCCAGCACGAAGACGGTCAAGCATTCCCGCGCCGCAAATGCGCGGGTCAGTGCGGGATTGTCGCCGAGGCGCAGATCGTTCCGGAACCAGTGCAGCACGCGGCGCGGGGGGGCGGAGAAATCGCTCATGAGAGAAGGAAATAGCCGTACTCGCGGCGTTGTGAAGCGGTTGCGCGCTTTTTCCGTTCGCCTGCGGCCGGTTCCGCAGTAAACTTGGCTGATAACGAGCGGGGAGTACCGCCATGCGATTTTCGAGGCGCTCCGTGATCGCCGGAATGGCTGGCCTCGGTTTTGCGGAGGTAGCCTTGGCCAAGCCGGGCCGGGATGCCGAGCAGATGTTGCTGCATTCCGCCGAGATCGACGACGGCGACACCGTGGCGCGCCTTATCGGCATCGGCACAGACCTTGAGGTGCGCGACGCACGCGGCCGTACGGCGCTGATGATTGCCACCCACAGGGATCACGTTGAAGTCGCCCGGATCCTGATCGAGGCGGGTGCCGATGTGAACGCCAAAGATTCGATAGACGATTCGCCGTTTCTCTATGCCGGTGCCGAGGGGCGGATTGAGATCCTCCGCCTCGCGCTCGCGCATGGCGCCGACCTTGCCTCGACCAACCGCTATGGCGGCACGGCGCTGATCCCGGCCTGCCATCATGGGCATGTCGAGGCCGTGTACATGCTGCTCAAGACGAAAATCGCCATCGATCACATCAACAATCTTGGCTGGACCGCGCTGCTTGAAGCCGTGATTCTCGGCGATGGCGGGCCAATTTACGTGGAAATCGTCGATGCCCTTGTCCATGCCGGGGCCGATGCTCGCATCACGGATCGTGGCGGTGTTACCCCGCTTATCCACGCGCGGCAGCGCGGATTTGCCGAAATTGCGGCGATCCTTGAAGGTGTGCCGAAACACTGAGAGCGGAAAAGAAGGGGATGGCTCCTCGAGCTGGACTCGAACCAGCGACCATTCGATTAACAGTCGAACGCTCTACCAACTGAGCTATCGAGGAATGAGGGCTGGCGTTTACCAAAAACGCGCGCCGATGCAAACGCTTTTATGCCGCGCGTTCGTAAAAAATATCTGACACGCTCGCGAAAACGTGGGTTGCGCGTGAAAAAAAATGCAGGACCCGGCCGAGTGTATTGCGCCCGGCGCAGGGGAGGGCTAAAAGCCGCATTCGCAGCGAGGGGCCTCGTGGCGGAGTGGTTACGCAGAGGACTGCAAATCCTTGTACGGGGGTTCGATTCCCTCCGAGGCCTCCAGTGCCGCCAGGGCACGCCGGCAGTGCGATTCGTCTTCAGGATAAGCCGCAAGCTCTTGCAATCGCCCCGGCACTCGCGCAAAAGCCGTGAGGGGCGGCCGATCGCGCCGCCTGCTGGAACATCGTTCGGGAGCCTTCCATGGCCGATATGCACAATGCCCGCCGCGTGATGGTCGACAATCAGATCCGCACCTTCGATGTTACGGATCGTGATGTTCTCGCCGCCTTCGATGCCGTGCCCCGTGAACTTTTCGTATCCGAAAAGGACCGGGCCATCGCTTATGCCGATCGCACCATCGCGCTCGGGGATGCGCGCCGCGCCATGCTGCCGCCGCTGCTGCTCGCCCGCCTCGTCCAGGCGCTTCAGCCTCAGGCCGGCGAACGCGCGCTCGACGTCCTGAGCGGCACCGGGTACCCGGCGGCGATCCTCTCGGAAATCGGCCTCGACGTCACGGTTCTCGAATCGGATACCGCGCTTGCCGAGCTGGCGAAGGTCGCACTGGCCGCTTCGGGCAGCAACGCACAGGTCATGCCGGTCCAGGCCGATCTTGGCGCGGACAAGGTCGTCGCGCCGGCCGGTGGCGGCTTCGATGTCATCCTCCTCAATGGCGCGGCTGAGCGCGAACCGAGAGCATTCTTTCCGCTTCTCAAGGACGGCGGCCGTCTCGGCGTTTTCGTTCGCGAGGCTGGTGCCTGCCGTGCGCTGGTTTACGTCAAGTCGGGCAGCCATGTGAGCCCGCGTCGCGCCTTTGATGCGCTCGCGCCGGTTCTGCCGGGCTTTGCGGCGGAAGCGGGATTCGTCTTCTGAATTCGCTTGTTTTGCGGCTTACGTTCTGAACAAAACCGTCAATTGTTCAGAAGTGTAACCTTTTGGCCCCAGTTCCGTGATTTTCCCACGGCGGGCGTCGTCAGGAATTAAGGAAAGGTTTACAAGCCGGGCTCGCTCGCTAGAACTGAACCCCGACGCGGCGCTTCGCCTGACTCGCCCGGCAGGAATAGCTCTCCTGCGGTTTGAGCCGGCGCCGGGATACGAGTTCGAGCAAAGCTTCGGGTAAGCCAACGTGAAACGGTTTCGGTCTTTTGCTGCGCAGTCGATTCTGGCTGCTGGTCTCGGGTCGGCGGTGCTGATCCCCGGACCGGTTGCCGCCCAGGATCTGATGAGCGCGCTCGCCCGTGCCTACGCCAACAATCCGGATCTCAACGCCGCCCGCGCCAATACCCGCGCCACGGACGAAGGCGTCCCCACGGCGAAATCCGCGATGCGGCCGCGCGTGTCCGCGTCGGCCGACGCGGGGCGGACCTGGCTCGACTCGCGCATTCCCGGCCGACATTCGCACAGCGAACTCAACCCGTCGGGTTTCGGCATCACCGTCAACCAGACGCTTTATAACGGCGGGCGGATGGGCAATTCCGTGCGCCAGGCCGAGTCGAGCGTGCTAGCCTCCCGCGAGACGTTGCGCAATACTGAGCAGAACACGCTGCTTGATGCCGTCGTTGCCTACATGAATGTCGTGCGAGATACCGCGATCCTCGATCTTCGCCGCAACAACGTCACGGTGCTGAACGAGCAGGTACGGCAGACCCGCGACCGGTTCAATGTCGGTGAAGTGACCCGGACAGACGTGGCGCAGGCCGAAGCGCGTCTTGCCGGCGCGAAGTCCGACCTCGCGCTGGCCCAGTCAAACCTGCGCGGCAACATCGCCCGCTTCAAGCAGGTGATCGGTGCCGATCCGAAGAAGCTCTCGTCGGTGCGTCCGGTGGCCGCCAATCGTCTGCCCAAGTCCCAGAGCGTGGCGGTCTCGCGTGCGCTGCAGGACCACCCCGCAATTGCCGCAGCGCTTCACGGCGTCGATGCGCAGTTCCTTCAGGTGAAGGTCGTCGAAGGCGAATTGCTGCCGACGGTCTCGGTCAGCGGTTCGCTGTCGCGTCGCTATGATTCGAGCGTCGAGAACGACCGCCGCAATACGGCGTCGGTGATCGCCTCGGTCACGATCCCGATCTACGACGGCGGCTCTGCCTATGCCCGCACGCGCGCTGCCAAGGAAACGCTCGGCGAACGCCGTTTGCAGGTCGATTCGACCCGCGATCGCGTGATTCAGGCCGTCATCGCCTCCTGGGCGCTGATGGAGGCCACCGGCTTCCAGATCGAAGGCGCGTCCGCGCAGGTGCAGGCAGCAGAGATCGCGCTCAACGGTGTGCGCGAGGAGGCGCGCGTCGGCCAGCGCACGACTCTCGATGTCCTGAATGCACAGCAGGAACTGTTGAACGCGCGCGTGGCACAGGTAACGGCGCAGCGGGACCGCGTGGTGGCATCCTATTCGCTGCTTTCGGCGACGGGGCAGCTTTCCGCCCGTTCGCTCGGCCTCAAGGTCGCAACCTACGATCCGAAGATCCATTACATCCAGACCAAGGATAGCTGGCTCGGTCTCAGGACGCCCAGCGGCGAATGAGGTTTCACTGCCGGGGGCTTGTCCCCAAGCTTCGGCAAATCTGCTCCGGCATCCGCAAGTCCTTGCTTGATCCGGGTATTTCCCCTGCCATACTCAAATCGTCGTTGCGTGATTCTTGTTCGTTCAAGTTCAGGATTTGCATTTCAGCGTGCCGAACCTCGTGCATTCTCGGCATGGAATTGATGGAGTAGGGTGAACAGCATGTCTTCCAAAGCCGCTGCGGTGCCGGATCCGAAAGACGACAACGAACCGTCAATGGAGGAAATCCTCGCCTCCATCCGCAAGATCATCGCGGACGATAATCTCGGCAAGAAGCAGGACGAGGCCGTGAAAAAGCCGGTGCCGAAGAAGGAACCACCGCCTGAGCCCGAGCCCGAATCCGTCATGATCGACGATCCGCAGCCGGAGGCGATGGATGTCGCCGTGGATGTCGACGTGCTTGACCTCGCGGAGGTCGCGAGCGTCGCGCAGACGCCGGAGCCTGTGATGATCGAGCCGGAGTCGGAAACATCGGCGCCGGTCGCCGAAACGGTTTTCGATCCTATTCCGACCCCGGTCGCGGTCGCCGCGCCGGCTCCCCTAAAGGATGTCTCCGCCTTGGAAGATCGTATCCTTTCCGACAACACCGGCGCGCTGGTAAGTCAGGCGTTCCAATCGCTTTCGCGTAATACGCCGATGCCGGCGATCGGCCGCAGCCTCGAAGACGTTGTCGTCGAACTGCTCCGCCCGATGCTGCGCGGCTGGCTCGACGATCACCTGCCCGGCATCGTTGAAAAGCTTGTGAAAGCCGAAATCGAGCGCGTCGCCCGCGGCGGCTGACGTTTTACCCGCATTCCCGGCTTGACGCCGGGAAACGCGGGATTACACGGAAAAGCCATGCAGGGCGCCGCTCCGGCGCCCTTTTTCGTTTGTCCGGGAACCGCGCAACGCGGATTGGTGTCGCAAGATGATGGAAAAGACGTTCGACCCTGCTTCGATTGAGGCGCGTGTGAACGAGGCCTGGGCGCAATCCGGTGCCTTCAAGGCCGGCGCGAAGGGGCGCGAGAACGCCGAACCCTTCACGATCGTCATTCCGCCGCCCAACGTCACCGGCTCGTTACACATGGGCCATGCGCTCAACAACACCTTGCAGGACATCCTGTGCCGCTACTGGCGCATGAAAGGCAAGGACGTGCTTTGGCAACCGGGCACCGATCATGCCGGCATCGCAACCCAGATGGTGGTGGAGCGCAAGCTCGCGAGCGAGGGCAAGCCCGACCGTCGCACCTTGGGTCGCGAGAAATTTCTCGGCGAAGTCTGGGCGTGGAAAGAGCAATCCGGCGGCACGATCATCAACCAGTTGAAGCGGCTCGGCGCCTCCTGCGACTGGAGCCGTGAACGCTTCACCATGGATGAGGGCCTCTCGCGCGCGGTGATCGCCTTCTTCGTCAAGCTCCACGATGCCGGGCTGCTCTACAAGGACAAGCGCCTCGTCAACTGGGACCCCAAGCTCCTCACCGCGATCTCGGACCTCGAGGTCGAGCAGCGCGAGATCAAGGGTAATCTCTGGCACTTCGACTATCCGGTCGAGGGTGCAGTTTACGATCCCGAAAACCCCGATACCTTCATCACCGTCGCGACGACGCGACCGGAAACGATGCTGGGCGATACGGCTGTCGCCGTCCACCCCGAGAACGAGAAGCTCAAGCGCCTGATCGGCAAGCGCGTTGTGCTGCCGCTGGTTGGTCGCGCCATCCCGATTGTTGCCGATGATTATGCAGACCCTGAAAAGGGCACCGGTGCGGTCAAGATCACTCCGGCGCATGATTTCAACGACTTCGAGGTCGGCAAGCGCCATCGCCTTCCGGTCATTTCGATGATGAGCCGCGAGGGCAAGGTCGATCTTTCGGATCCTGCTTTCGCCAAGCTCCCGGCGGAGACGCGCGATCTTGCTGGGCTCGATCGCTTCGAGGCAAGGAAGCGCGTCGTGGCGATGATCGAGGCGGAGGGCAGGCTGCGCCAGATCGAGCCGCACACCCATCAGGTGCCGCATGGCGATCGCTCCGGCGTGCCGATCGAGCCGTTCCTGACCGAGCAGTGGTATGTCAACGTGAAGCCGCTTGCCGAGAAATCGATGGATTGGGTGCGGAAAGGCGCGGTCAAGATCCTGCCCGCCAACCGCGAGGCCGATTTCTTCCGCTGGATGGAGAACATCGAGCCGTGGTGCATTTCGCGCCAGCTCTGGTGGGGGCACCAGATCCCGGCGTGGTATGGGCCGGACGGCAACTACGTGGTGGCGGAAGACGAGAAATCCGCGCGCGCGCAGGCGGACCTTAAGTGGGGCGTCGGTGCGCCGATCACCCGCGATACCGATGTGCTCGACACCTGGTTCTCCTCGGCGCTATGGCCGTTCTCGACACTCGGCTGGCCCGAGCGCTCGCCGGAGCTGTCGAAATATTACCCGACCTCGGTGTTGGTGACAGGCTTCGACATCCTGTTCTTCTGGGTTGCGCGGATGATGATGGCCTCGGCGCTGACGCAGGCCGATGTGCCCTTCGAGACGGTCTATCTTCACGGCCTCGTCCGTGACGAGAAGGGCCGCAAGATGTCGAAGACGCTAGGTAACGTCATCGATCCCTTGACCGTGATCGACGCGCTGGGTGCCGATGCGCTGCGCTTCACCCTCGCGAGCCTCGCCGCGCAGGGGCGCGATCCGAAACTCGGCGTCAAGACCGCCGAGGGCTATCGCAACTTCTGCACCAAGCTGTGGAATGCCTCGCGCTTCGCCGAGATGAATGAGTGCCGCCGCGCTGCCGGTTTTGATCCCAAGGCGGTAAAGCTGCCGCTCAACATCTGGGCGATCGCCGAGGCCGACAGGGCGCTCGGCGAGATCGAGGCCGGGATCACCGGCTACAAGTTCAACGAGGCGGCGCTCGCGGCGTATCGCTTCACCTGGAACACCTTCTGCGACTGGTATCTCGAACTCGCCAAACCTGTCCTGGTGGGCGATGACGAGACGGCAAAGGCGGAGACGCGTGCGGCGACAGCTTTCCTGCTCGACCGCATCGTCGCGATGTTGCATCCCTTCATGCCTTATATCACCGAGGAACTGTTTTCAGCCTACGCGGAACAGGCCGGAACCTCGAATGCCGGGCTCCTCTGCGTCGAGGCCTGGCCAGCACCGGTCGGAATCGAAGGCGGCGCGGCAGCCGCCGACATCGGTTTCATCGTCGATCTCATCACTGAGATCCGCTCCGCGCGCGCGGAGATGAACGTGCCGGTTGCCACCACCGCGCCGCTGGTTTTCGTCGGGCTCGAGATGGGCGCGCAGAAGCGGGCTTCCGATGCTGCCGATGCCCTGAAGCGCCTCGCGCGCGTCTCGGAACTGCGGTTCGAGGCGAGCGCGCCCGCCCAGAGCGTGCAGATCGTCACGCACGGCGTCGTTGCCTGTATCCCGCTCGAAGGGGTCATCGACTTCGCGGCGGAGAAGAAACGCCTTGCCGGCGAACGCGACAAGCTTGTCAAGGATATCGAGGGCACGATGCGCAAGCTCGACAATCCCGACTTCCTCGCCCGCGCGCCGGAAGAGGTCGTCGAGGAAAACCGCGAACGTGTCGCCACCGCTGAGGAACGGATCGCGCGGATCGACGAAGCACTCAAGCGCCTCGGGTGAAGGCCGCGCAGCGCGTGTGTGAAGCGCTGCGTGCGTGTTCCCCAAATTTGTATCAATTCTGCAACAAGCAGAAATCAATCGCCCGACGTCCGATTTGGCGGGCGAGATGCCCCTTTTGCGCCACAAAATCGCGTGCATGGTCTCTTTACCAAAGGGTCGTCTGATCGATGCGCGCTCACTTGGCGTTAAAGCTTGGTCGCGCATCGTCGTCGTGCCTGTCGGTGCAAGGGGGTCTTTTTCTGATGGTGCGTGCTCGGGCAGGGCAGAGGGCTGCGATTGCCGCCGGAAGGCTGGCGAGCCTTCCGGCGTTGCCAGGTTCCAGTCAGCTCTCTTCCGCCAATTTGTTGTTTTTCGGCAACGTTTCTTCCGCTTCGGCTGCCATCGGCGCTTTTTTGGCGGGGGACACGCGCTCGGCTAAACTTTGCCTTGAGCCCGCCCAAGTTGGAGCGCGGGATGCCAGCATGACATCGCGCATGGTGCCGAAGCCGAGGCGCGTAACCCACGTTTCACATCATCGCATGCTGGCAGGCGCGGTCTCCGCGCTGCCTGCCGGGCATCGAGGAAGTCGAGAAGCAGAAACATGGTGATCTCCGCACAGATGAGCGGCTGGACCTGTTGTCGGCCGCTGGCGAAACTGGCGCTGATGCTGGCGCTGGTCTTCCCCGTCGCTGCCCGCGCTTTCGACGTGAAGGAATCCGCCGAGACTTCGGCGCCGAAAGGCACCCTGTTCCGTTCGGTCGGGGATTCACTGCGGGCCGGACTCCGGGCGCTTTCGAGCGGAGATCCGGAATCGGCCGTCGAGCCGCTGACCTTTGCCGCCCGCGAGGGCAATGTCGCCGCGCAGTGGAAGCTCGGCCGCATGTACAAGGACGGCGACGGTGTCGGGCGCGACGATCTCAAGGCCTATCAGAATTTCTCGCAGATCGTGCGGTTGCGTGCCGATGAAAACCCTGACTCCCCCCATGCACGGATGGTGGCGCAGGCTTTTGTCGCTCTCGGCGGCTATCATCTCACCGGTATCGCCAATTCCCGCGTGAAGCGGAACCCCGCCCGTGCGGTGGAGATGTTCCATTACGCCGCCTCCTATTACAACGATGCCGATGCGCAGTATCATCTCGGTCGCGTGCTCGCCGACGGGCTCGCCGGAACGACCGATCTCCAGCAGGCCGCGCGCTGGTTCAACCTCGCGGCAGAGCAGGGGCATCGCTACGCGCAGGCCCGGCTCGGGCAGATGCTCTTCAACGGCGAAGGCGTTCCGCGCCAGGCACCGCGCGGCCTGATGTGGATGCAGGTTGCCGTTCAGCAGGCGGATCCGCTGCGGGATGCCTGGGTCATCGAGCTGGAAGCCAAGGCGCGAGGTCTCGCTTCGGAAGACGAACGCCGGATCTCCGAAACCTACCTGCGCAAGCACCTTCGCGCGTCTCGATAGATTTTTGCCGCCAAATCCGTCTATTATCCCGCGACCGAACACTTTCTTGGGAACGGTACGATGCGGGTTATGCATGATATCTTGCGCGTGGGCGCAGCCATGGCGGCGATGATTGCCATGACGGCCAGCCTCGCCGCAGCCGAGGTCATCGGATCGGCCGATACGGTCGCCAACCGCGTGACCGGCGAGATCTCCAGCAAGAAGCGTATTCTTGTCGATCGTGATGTCGTTCACCGCGATGAGGTTGTTCAGACGGATCGATCCGCCTCCGCACGCATCGTCTTCCGCGATGCCTCCGATCTTCGACTCGGCGCCAACGCGCGTATCAAGCTCAGTTCCTCGGTGTATGGCGGCCAGCAGGGCGCGACGCTCGAACTCTCGCGCGGCGCCTTGCGATTCTTCAGCGGCAATGGGCCGGTGGGTTCCTATCAGGTCCGGACGCCGGTTGCGACGATCGGGCTCCGCGGCACCGGGATCGGCATCGTCATCACGGCCACGCGTACCTACGTGACGCTGCTCAACGGTGCGGCGCAGGTCTGTACGCGCGGCGGCCAGTGCAGCCTGCTCGCGCAGAGATGCAGCTACGTCACGGTCGATCGCGCCAATGTCACGCAGCCGCAGCCGGTTCAGGCGGGCGTTCCCTCTTTCGCCAGCCGTTGTACCGGCCCGGCATGCGGAGAGGATGTCTGCGGTGTCAGTGCCTCGCCGTCACCGAGCCCGATGGGCTATGATCCGGCCGGAGGTTCGAGCAACGGTTCGGGTGGGAGCGGCGGTGCCGGTGGCAAACGCTGATGCGCGCTTGCGGCCGGTGCGGCGGCGCACTGACGGCCACCTTGCTCACGCTAGGATCGGGCCGACAATGCTGAAAAGGTGAAAGCCATGCGCCCCGCTTATTCTGCCGTGAACGCCCGTTCTCTGGCCGGTCGAACCACCTTCTCCGGCGGATTGCTGTTGCTCGCCGCCGTAATCGTCACGCCGGCTTTCGCCGCTGAGACGATCGGCAAGGCGGAGAAGATCGAGAAATCCGTGACGGGCGAGGTCGATGGCGGCAAGCGTGACCTCGCGGTGCCGAACGATGTGCACCGCGACGAGATGATCCGCACCGGTGACGAGGCACAGGGACATTTCCGCTTTTCCGACGAGACCGATCTCAAGCTCGGCCCCAAGGCCTCACTCAAGCTCGACGCTTTCGTGTTTTCCGGCAAGAAGGACGCCGCGATGGAGCTGGTATCCGGCTCGATGCGCTTTGTATCCGGCAAGGGGCCGAAGGGCTCCTATCTCATCCGCACGCCGGTGGCGACGATCGGTCTGCGCGGCACGACCGTGGAGGTCACGATCCGCAACGGCCGGACCTATGTCTCCCTGCACGAAGGGCAGGTGCAGGTCTGCACTCGCTCCGGTCGATGCATGGACTTGAGCAATGCTTGCACCTATCTCTCGGTTGACCGGCGCGGCGTGACGACCCCGCAGCCGCTTTCGAACCGCGTTCCTACCTATTCCGGCCAGTGCAGGGGCGATTTCTGCGTCGTCGATTCCTGCACGCCGCAGCTTTCCGGTGCACCGGGCGCCAACCCGCCAGGGGGGGCAGCCCCACCCAAGGTCACGCCCCCGAAGGCCAAACCGCCGCGCAAGGCAAAACGGCCGCCGCGCGGGCGCGGGCCGGGGCGCTATGTCGAGGAGGAGGTCATTCTCGACGACCCGGAGTATGTCCGGCCGCGCCGCCCGCATTATCCGGTCGATGTCGTGCCGGTTTTCCCGGTCGATCCCGGTTTCATCCGCCCAGGCCGTCCGCCGCGGGGTGGAGGATATCCGACCCGCCCGCCACGCGGTGATCGCGGCGGCGGTATCAAGATCTACCCGTCCGATGGTGCGCCCGGCATCACGCCGCGCTTCGACCGTGGTCCACGCCTCAACCTCAACCGCGGCAATTTCGGACGAGGTGGCTTCGACATCCGCTGATCAGCGGATGCGGCACCAGACAGGCACGTGGTCGGAGGGCTTTTCTTCCGCTCGGAGCACCTTGTCGATCCCGGCCTCGACGAGACCGTCGGCGAGGCGCGGCGAGAGCAGCAGGTGATCGATACGGATGCCGTTGTCGCGTTGCCAGGCGCCGGCCTGATAATCCCAGAACGAGTAGTGCCCGCCGGCATCGGTTGTCGCGCGGAAGGCGTCGGTGAAACCGAGGTTGAGCAGGCGGCGATAGGCCGCGCGGCTCTCGGGGAAGAACAGCGCATCACCCCGCCAGTTCTCGGGGAACTTCACGTCGCGTTCCTCGGGAATGATGTTGTAATCCCCGGCGATCACGAGCTTTTCCTCCAGCGCCAGCAGGCCGTGCGCATGGGCGGTGAGCGCCTTCATGAACGCCAGTTTGTAATCATATTTCGGCCCCGGCGCCGGGTTGCCGTTGGGGAAATAGACGCCGCAGACACGGATCGCCTCGCCAAGCACTCCGTCCTTGCCGGGCACGCTCGCCACGGCCTCGATGTAGCGCGCCTGCTCGTCCTCGAAGCCGGGCAGCCCGCGAAGCTCGACCTCCAGCGGATGCTTCGAGAGGATCGCGACGCCGTTGAAGGTCTTCTGCCCGTGCGTCGCGACGTTATAGCCCAGCGTCTCGATCTCCTCGCGCGGGAAGGCTTCATAGACGCATTTGAGCTCCTGAAGGCAAACGATATCCGGCTCACGCGTTTTCAGCCAGCGGGTGAGATGTTCGATGCGTTGGCGGATGGAATTGACGTTGAAGGTCGCGATGATCATGCCCGGAAGGTAAGGCCGCGCCCGGCGCTTGTCACGCGCAAGGCCTGCGGTTCGCGTTGGAAAAAACGACCCGTCCGGGCCATGATCGGCGCGATGAGTCGGGAGCGGATCATGGCCGAGAAAAAATCGAATCGGGCGCAGATGGAAAGCCCGTCCTACCGCCTGCCGGCGCTGGACCCGGACTTCATCCTCGGGGATTCGACGCGCGGTCTTCGCATGGCACTCGAATACCAGAAGGCGGAGGATGCACTGCGCGCAGCCAAGATCGCCTCGACCATCGTGGTGTTCGGCTCAGCGCGATGCGCGGAGGACAGCGCGGGCGAGAAAGGGCGCTGGTATCAGGAGGCGCGGAGGTTCGGGCGCATCGCCTCGGAGCGGGGCGGGGCCATCGACGGCAATGGCGTGCGCACCAATGTCATCGCCACGGGGGGCGGGCCGGGCATCATGGAGGCTGCGAACCGGGGCGCGCATGAAGCCGGCGCGCTTTCGATCGGCTACAACATCCGCCTGCCGCACGAGCAGGAGCCGAATGCGTACTCGACGCCGGAACTCACCTTCCAGTTTCACTATTTTGCGCTGCGCAAGATGCATTTCGCGATGCGCGCGGCGGCGCTGGTGGTGTTTCCCGGCGGCTTCGGCACCATGGACGAGCTGTTCGAAATCCTCACCCTGCGCCAGACCGGCAAGATGGTGCCGATCCCCGTGGTGCTGGCGGTGGAAAGCTATTGGCGGCGCGTGGTGAATTTCGAAGCGTTTGTGGAGGCCGGCACCATCAGCGCGGCGGATTTGGCGCTGTTCAGTTTCGCCGAGGACGCCGAAGGTGTGTGGGCGAAGCTGGGGTTGGGTCGGTAATCTCAACCGTCACGCTCGCCCGTGGGGCGGGTATTCATGACTTGAAAAGAAAAACGAGGGCTTCCGCCCTCGCTTTATAATTTCTGTCAAAACAGCTCACGAACACCCTGTCGTTGAGCCACAGGTATCGCACTTGAGGCACGTCCCGTTGCGCACGAGGGTGAAGTTCATGCACTCGGGGCAGGCCTCGCCGACATAGCCCTTCATTTTCGCAATCGACCGCTTGGTGGCGATATCGTCCGCCGCCCGGGCGACCGGGGCCGCCGGTGCGACAAAGCCGAGGCTCTCGATGGCTTCGGCCACCGATTGCTCCTGCTTGAGCGCGGTGGCACCCGCCATCGCATAAACGGTGGTGGTACTGGTCGCCGTCGCGGCCAGCGCGCCCGCGCCGCCCTCGACGACGCCGAGGAAGTTGGTCGCCTTGCCGCGCACGAGACCCTTGGAGACGACGCGCGCCGCCGGGGTCGAGCCCGAGGGCAGGCTTTCGGCCTCGTCGCCGCGGCCGAGGGTCGTGTGGCCGAGGTCGTCCATCGTCACATGTGCGAGGTCTTCGCGGCCGAGATACGAGATCGCGAGCTCGCGGAACACGTAATCGAGGATCGAGGTCGCGGATTTGATCGCGTCGTTGCCCTGCACGAAGCCCGCCGGCTCGAAGCGCGTGAAGGTGAAGGCCTCCACGTATTCCTCCAGCGGCACGCCATATTGCAGGCCAAGCGAGATGGCGATGGCGAAATTGTTCATCATCGCGCGGAAGGCGGCGCCTTCCTTGTGCATGTCGATGAAGATCTCGCCGAGGCGACCATCCTCATATTCGCCGGTGCGGAGATAGACCTTGTGCCCGCCGACGATCGCCTTCTGGGTGTAGCCCTTGCGGCGGCCCGGCAGCTTCTCACGCTCGCGCACCTTCTCGATCCGCTCGATGACGCGCTCGACGATCTTCTCCGAAATCTGCGCGACGCGGGCGGCGGAGGGCTGGGCGACCAGCGTTTCCACCGCATCCTCGTCCTCATCCGCCTCATCCGAGATCAGCGCCGAGTTGAGCGGCTGGCTGAGCTTCGAGCCGTCGCGGTAGAGCGCGTTGGCCTTGAGCGCGAGCTTCCACGAGAGCAGGTAGGCCGATTTGCAATCCTCGACCGTAGCCTCGTTCGGCATGTTGATGGTCTTGGAAATCGCGCCCGAGATGAACGGCTGCGCCGCCGCCATCATGTGGATGTGGCTCTCCACCGAGAGGTAGCGTTTGCCGAGGCGTCCGCAGGGGTTCGCGCAATCGAACACCGGATAGTGCTCGGTCTTGAGGTGCGGCGCGCCTTCCAGCGTCATCGCCCCGCAGACGTGGATGTTCGCGGCCTCGATGTCCTTCTTCGTAAAACCGAGGAAGGGAAGAAGCTCGAACGTCATGTCGTTGAGCTGCTCATCCGAGACGCCGAGTGCCTTCATCGCCTCGTCGCCGAAGGTCCAGCGGTTGAAGGCGAACTTGATGTCGAAGGCGGATGGGAGGGCTTTTTCCAGCTTCTCCAGCATCTCCTCGCTGAAGCCCTTGGCTTTAAGCGTCGTGTGGTTGATGCCCGGCGCCTGCCGGATCGAACCGTGACCCACGGCATAAGCCTCGATCTCGCCGATCTGCGCCTCGGAATAGCCGAGCGTGCGCAGCGCAGGGAGGGCGGCCTGATTGATGATCTTGAAATAGCCGCCGCCGGCGAGCTTCTTGAACTTCACCAGCGCGAAATCAGGCTCGATGCCGGTGGTGTCGCAATCCATCACGAGGCCGATGGTGCCGGTGGGGGCGATCACGGTGACCTGCGCGTTGCGGTAGCCATGCTTCTCGCCGAGCGCCAGCGCGGCATCCCATGAGGCGACAGCGTGCGAAACAAGGTCGTCGATCGGGCAGTTGGCGTGATCGAGCGCAACCGGGTTTACCGCGAGACCTTCGTAACCCGTGGTCTCGCCGCGCGCGGCGCGGGCATGGTTGCGGATGACGCGGAGCATGTGGCTCGCGTTCTTCCTGTAGCCGGGGAAGGCACCGACTTCCGCCGCGATCTCGGCTGAGGTCTTGTAGCACATGCCGGTCATCAGCGCGGTGAGGGCGCCACACAGGGCGCGACCCTTGTCGCTGTCATAGGGTAGACCCATCGTCATCAAGAGACCGCCGATATTGGCATAGCCGAGGCCGAGGGTGCGGAACTCATAGGAGAGCTCGGCGATTTCCTTCGACGGGAACTGCGCCATCAGCACCGAGATTTCGAGCACCAGCGTCCAGAGGCGGACGGTGTGTTCGTAGGCCTTGATGTCGAACTGGCGGGTTTCGGCGTCGTAATACTTGAGCAGGTTCATCGACGCGAGATTGCAGGCCGTATCGTCGAGGAACATGTATTCCGAGCACGGATTGGAGGCGTTGATGCGCCCTGAGGCCGGGCAGGTATGCCAGTCGTTCATCGTGGTGTTGAAGTGGAGGCCCGGATCTGCCGAAGCCCAGGCCGCGTAGCCGATCTTCTCCCACAGGTCGCGGGCCTTCAGTGTCTTGACTGTCTTGCCGTCCTTACGGGCGGTCAGGTTCCAGTTCCCGCCTGCCTCGACCGCGCGCAGGAAGTCATCCGTCAGCGAAACCGAGTTGTTGGAATTCTGGCCGGCGACGGTGAGATAGGCTTCCGAATCCCAATCGGTGTCGTAGGTGTCGAATTCGAGATCCTTGTAGCCCTGCTTCGCGAACTGGATGACGCGCTTGATGTAGTTGTCGGGCACCATGAGCTTGCGCGCGGCGCGGATCTCGCGTTTGAGGGCGGGGTTCTGCTCGGGGTCGAAGCAGGCGTCATTTGCGCCCTCGCAGTTGAGGCAGGCGCGCATGATGGCCTTGAGCGCCTTGGCGTTGATCTTGGAGCCGGTGACGAGGGCGGCGACCTTCTGTTCCTCCTTCACTTTCCAGTCGATATAGGCCTCGATATCGGGGTGATCGGCATTGACGACGACCATCTTGGCTGCGCGGCGCGTGGTGCCGCCGGACTTGATGGCGCCCGCCGCGCGGTCGCCGATCTTGAGGAAGGACATGAGGCCGGAGGAACGGCCGCCGCCCGAGAGCTTTTCGCCCTCACCACGCAGCGCCGAGAAGTTGGAGCCCGTTCCCGAGCCATACTTGAACAGGCGCGCCTCGCGGACCCAGAGATCCATGATGCCGCCATCGTTGACGAGATCGTCCTGCACGCCCTGGATGAAACAGGCGTGCGGCTGAGGATGCTCATAGGACGACTTCGACTTCGTCAGCTTGCCAGTCTTGTGATCGACGTAATAATGGCCCTGGCCAGGCCCGTCGATGCCATAAGCCCAATGCAGGCCCGTGTTGAACCACTGCGGTGAGTTCGGCGCGCAACGCTGGGTCGCCAGCATGAAGCACATCTCGTCATAGAAGGCCTGCGCGTCCTTCTCGGTGGTGAAATATCCACCCTTCCAGCCCCAGTAGGTCCAGCAGCCGGCGAGGCGATTGGCAACCTCCTTCATCGAGGTCTCGGAGCCGTAACGCTCGTTCTCCGGGAGCTTTGCCAGCGCTTCCTCGTCGACGACCGAACGCCATAGGAACGAGGGGACGTCGTTCTCCTCGACCTTCTTCAGGCGCGCAGGCACACCCGCCTTGCGGAAATACTTTTGGGCCAGCACGTCAGCCGCGACCTGGCTCCAACCCTCGGGGACCTCGAGCTTTTCGAGGCGGAACACCACCGAGCCGTCGGGATTCTTGATCTCCGACCGCGTCTCGTTGAAAGCCAGCCCCGCGTAGGGGGACTTGCCTTCAGTGGTGAAAAGCCGTTCGAACTTCATCGTCTATCCCCTTTTCGCGCGGCGCCGCTCAGTGGCCCGCTTCGTTCGCTGAAAGGCGGTGTCGCTACATGAGACGACAAAACCCCGTCGAGCCGTGGACAACACGACCCCCGCCCATCTGTTTGACTGTAAAAACTACCCCCGTTGCCCGAACTAGATCTAGCGTTTGCCGCCCGGCTTCCGGAGCCCCTCCGTCACCCTGGCGATCCGCCTTCTGAAGTTCCCGCCGAAGCGACACCTCGCGATGCCGCGCCGCCGACGAACCCTCCGTTCGAGCAGACCCTCACGCTAGGCCAACGGATTCGATGCCGTCAACATCTAGTTAGGGTCCGCCTCAAGGGTCTCTATATCTGGTTTCAAAGTTGTGAATCGTGGGGACAATTGTGCGATTCCTCGCAATCCCATGACTCTATTCGCTTTTTCCCGAAAACCACCATACTGGCCCATTGCGTCGGTGAAAAATCAAGAGCTGAATTCGTGCAAAATTGCGTGCCGGCGAAATTTTTTGAACCACTAGATATTGGGGCTTGATGTCAACCGTGCCGCAGGAATGCAACCGAGAGGCGGTGAGTCACCGTGGAAACCTCATCGCGGGTTGCGGGATGTGGGCAGAATCAATCCGGTCGTTGCGAATCCACCTGCTAATCCGCCTTCGCCTAAAGAACGGCGCGGAGCGATTCCCGCGCCTGCCGAAATGCTGGACCTTCGCCGCCAAATTTGCGAAAAGCCGGCGAGGCTTCTGCTGCGGCGGCACGAACGAATCGACGCGGGCGGGAGCGTGCATGAGGATGCTAAGGCGATGAAGACTTTCCTGCTGCAGTTCTTCACCTGGTGGAACGGCCAGACGCTCGGAACCCGGTTTTTCACCTGGCGCAAGGGCGAACGCGTGGGGCGGGATGAATTCGGCAACATCTACTATCGCACGCGCGGCGGCGCGAAGGATACGGCCCTCGGTCACGAGCGTCGCTGGGTGATCTATAACGGCGAAGCCGACGCCTCGATGATCCCGCCGGGTTGGCACGGTTGGCTCCATCATCGCGTCGATGTCGCGCCGAGCCAGGAAAGCTATGCCGCCCGCGAGTGGGAGCTCCCTCATCGCGGCAACCAGACCGGCTCGGCCGAGGCCTATCGCCCGCAGGGGTCGATTCTGGCACCCGGACAGCCGGCGCCGACCAAGGGCGAGTACCAGCCCTGGACGCCGTGATCCCCCACACCCGGACTTTCGGGCATGGCCCTTTTTTCGGCATGATTCGCGTGTTACTGGCGCCAAGTTCCTGCATAAGTTCCTGCATGAGCCGGCTCGCACCCGCCACGGCTTGGTCGCTTGCCGCAGCGGCAGGGTGCCCGACGATCTGGATTGGTTGAACATGCGCATTCTGGCACGGCTTTCCGCAGCCCTTCCGACAATGACGAGAGCCGCGCTTGGCTCGGCGGCACTGCTGGCTGCCGGCCCGGCATTCGCCGACAAGATCAAGAATCCGACAGCCATTTTCGCGGGCCTCGACAAGATCACCGGCCGCATCATCGCCTTCGAGGCGGCAGTGGACGAGACGGTGCAGTTCGGTTCGCTCCAGCTCACGGCGCGGGTGTGTTATTCGCGCCCGGAATACGAAAACCCGCAAACCACGACCTATCTCGATGTCGAGGAAGTCAACTCGGACAACCAGTACAAGAAGATCTTCTCCGGCTGGATGTTCGCAGCGAGCCCTGGCCTCAACGCCATCGAGCATCCGATCTATGATGTCTGGCTGACGGAGTGCAAAGGCGGCACGGACATCATCAAGACGCCGCCGGAGCAGGATCTCGTTGAGGATATTCCGCCGCCGGAGATTGCCAACAAAACCGCGCCGAAGCCCGCCGTGCCGCTGCCCCGCCCGAATGCGCCGGGCGCGACCGCGCGCAATGCACCGCTGCGCCTGCCTGACGCGACAGGCGCCCCGCCGCCGGCCGCTATTGCGCCGCGCCCGGCGCCGCAGCAGCGCTTCTTCCCGACCAATGCCAACCCGGGGCGCGGCGGGTACGATCCTGCCGGCGGCGGCAGCGGACGTTAAACCGCCGGTTCTCCGAGCGCTTGGAGCACGGCTCCGGTTCGGTCCGGAGCGCGGCATGGCCAGATATCGTAACGCCCTTCGACCCCGAGCGCCCGTTCGAGCATCGCGCGATATGACTTGCGTGGCACCTCGATCGCACCGAACTGACGCAGATGCGGCGTCACGAACTGCGTATCGAGCAGAGTAAAGCCGCCGGCGCGCAACCGGGCGACGAGATGGGCGAGCGCGAGCTTCGAGCAATCCCGCTCGCGGTGGAACATGCTCTCGCCGAAGAAAGCGCCACCAAGGGCGATGCCGTAAAGCCCGCCGACGAGCCGCTCGCCGTCATAAACCTCAACCGTATGGCAATATCCCTGCTCGAACAGCGCGCCGTAGAGCTGGCGGATGGGCATGTTGATCCAGGTCTCGCTGGTCTCCGAGCGGGGTGCCGCGCAGGCTTCGATCACGGCCGGAAAGTCCCGGTCCACTGTCACCGTGTAGCGCGCCTGCCGGACGAGTCGTGCGAGGCGGGCAGGGAGGTGAAACCCTTCCAGAGGAATGATTCCGCGCATCCGAGGCTCGATCCAGTGCAGATGGGGATCGTCGGCGCTTTCGGCCATCGGGAAGATCCCGGCGGCATAAGCCCGGAGCAGGATCTCCGGCGTCACGGGAAAGTCCGAATGCGACATCGGGGTACGTCAATCAAGAAGTGGCGGCCGAAGTGTCGCGCGGGGGCACCGGCCCCGTCAATCGCGACGCTCAGGGCAGTTCACCCATCCCGCCGTCCTTGAGGAATTTCTCGAGCCAGTGGATGTCGTAGAGACCGTTCTGGATATCCTGATTGCGCACGAGTGTGCGGAACAGCGGCAAGGTCGTCTCGATGCCGTCGACGACGAACTCGTCGAGCGCGCGGCGCAGGCGCATCAGGCATTCATTGCGGGTGCGGCCGTGAACGATCAGCTTGGCGACGAGCGAATCGTAGTTCGAGGGAATGCGGTAGCCCTGATAGACGGCGGAATCGACGCGCACGCCGAGGCCGCCCGGCGGGTGGAAATAGGTGACGAGGCCGGGCGAGGGCCGGAACGTAGCCGGGTGCTCGGCATTGACGCGGCACTCGATCGCATGGCCCGAGACCTTCACATCCTCCTGCCGGACGGAGAGCGCCGAACCTGCCGCGACCTTGATCTGCTCGTTGACGAGATCGATGCCGGTGATCATCTCGGTGACGGGATGCTCGACCTGGATACGCGTGTTCATCTCGATGAAGTAGAACTCGCCGTTCTCGTAAAGGAACTCGATCGTGCCGGCGCCGATATATCCCATCTCGCTCATGGCTTTGGCGACGATACCGCCGATCTTCGCGCGTTGCTCGGCGTTGAGGGCGGGAGAGCCGCCTTCTTCCCACACCTTCTGGTGCCGGCGCTGGAGCGAGCAATCGCGTTCGGCGAGGTGAATCGCATGGCCCTTGCCGTCACCAAGCACCTGAATCTCGATATGGCGCGGCTTTTCGAGATATTTCTCGATATAGACGGCGTCGTCGCCGAACGCAGCCTTCGCCTCGGTGCGGGCGGCGTGGAGCGCGTAGGAGAGTTCGTCCTCGTTGCGCGCGACCTTCATGCCGCGCCCGCCGCCGCCCGCCGCCGCCTTGATGATGACCGGGAAGCCTATCTTCTGTGCGACCTTCTTGGCTTCCTCGTCTTCCGTGATGCCGCCGTCCGAACCGGGCACGACCGGAATGCCGAGCTTCACGGCGGTGCGCTTGGCCTCGATCTTGTCGCCCATCGTGCGGATGTGTTCGGACTTCGGGCCGATAAAGCCGATCTTGTGCTGCTCCAGCACCTCGGCGAAGCGCGCGTTCTCGGAAAGAAAGCCGTAGCCGGGGTGAACGGCATCGGCGCCGGTGATTTCGCAGGCGGCGATCAGCGAGGGGATGTTGAGATAGCTGTCACGCGGGGAGGGTGGGCCGATGCACACGCTCTCGTCGGCGAGCTTGACATGCATCGCATCGGCATCGGCCGTCGAATGGACCGCGACCGTGGCGATGCCCAGCTCCTTGCAGGCGCGGAGAATGCGGAGCGCGATTTCGCCGCGATTGGCGATCAGAACCTTGTCAAACATCCCCGTCGCTGCTCCTGCGCTCAGTCGATGACGACGAGCGGCTCGCCGTATTCCACGGGCTGCCCGTCCTCGACGAGGATATGGGTGATGGTGCCCGCCTTGGGCGCGACGATCTCGTTGAAGGTTTTCATCGCCTCGACGAGCAGCAGCTTTTCGCCGGCCTTGACGACCGAGCCGACCTCAATGAACGCGTTCGCACCGGGCGAGGGGCGACGATAGGCGGTGCCGACCATAGGCGAGCGAACCGCGCCGGGGTGGGCGCCAAGATCGGCGGCCTTTTCTGCAACGGCCGGCGCAGCGGCAACCGGAGCGGCGGCAGGCGCTGCCAGAGGCGCCGGGGCTGCAACCGTCTGCATGACCGGCTGCACCGTGATCTGCCGCGCGACGCGAATCTTGAGATCGCCCTTCTCGACCTCGATCTCCGTCAGATCCGTTTCGGAAATCAGCTTCGCGATTTCGCGAACGAGATTGGGGTCGATGGTAAGGTCTTTCGACATGAGCTTTTATCGCCTTCGTCCTGTCTGGTCCGGCGCGCGCGGGCGTTTTCCAGCCGCCGCGAGCGCATCGGAGCGGGAGCACATACCGTGTTGTGCATCATCCCGCAACCGCCATCCCATCTCCCGGACGATGACGATCAGCACTCCGCCTTCTGGCATTTGCGGTAATTGGCAACACGCGTCTGCAGCGCCTCGAAGCCGCGCGCGCCCACCACCAGATCCTCGGCAACGATGTAGCTCGGCGTCCCGTTGATGCCGAGCGCCTCTGCCAGAAGCTTGGATTCGTCAAGCGCTTCCTGGATTTTTGGCGAGTTCATCGCGTTTTCGAGGCTCTTCATGTCCGCGCCAAGATCTTTCGCCACCGCGAGGGCCTGCGCCTTGCCGATCGTGCCGCGCGTGTTGAGAAGCGTCGCGTGGAATTTCCACAGTTTCTGGCTGTCGAACTGCTCACGCAGCGCAAGCGCAACCACGGAGGCTTCGCGCGAACCAGGAGCGAGGATCGGGAATTCCTTGAAGATCACGCGGACGTTCTTGTCGGTTTCGAGCAGTTTCTCGACATCGGCGAGCCCGCGTTTGCAGAAGCCACAGTTGAAGTCGAAGAACTCGACGAGCGTCACGTCGCCCTTCGGATTGCCGACCACCGTATGATGCTCGGAGACGTAGAGCGGGCTTGTCTTGTCGCCGGTGATTTTCTTCACGGCCTTGGCCTCCGCCTCGGACTGGCGACGCTGGAGCTCGACCATCGCTTCCTGGATGATCTCCGGATTCTTGAGGAGATACTCCTTCACGATGGATTCGACTGCAGACTTGTCGAGTTTGTCGGCGGCGTTCTGTGCCTGCAGCGGCACGGCGGCCAGCAGGCCCGCGGCCAACGAACCCGCGCCGAAAACCGCGCGCAGATTACGGAGAGAGAAGAGAGACATGGCAGGTCCTTCCGGCATGGGGCGCTCAGCGCTGGCGTTCGGGTTTCGATTCGACGATATCATGGGCCGCTAGATAGGATGGCGAGCCTGGTTTGAGGAGGGGGAGGGCGCGGCGCGCGAATCTCTGCGCTTCCGCATGGTTACCTCCGATCAGCGCCTCGCGGGCGGCGGCGAGCGCGGCGTTCCCCTCGTCGCCCTTCCGGGCATAGGCCTGCGCCAGATAGCGGAAGCCTTCATAGTTGTCTGGATCGCGGCCGGTGGCGTTCGACAATTCGCGGATCGCCTCGTCGATGGCCCTGGGGGTGTCGAGCGAGACCAGCGCATGGCCGAGCATGGTGCGGATCAGCGGCTGGCCGGGAGCAAGCGACACCGCCTTGCGCAAGGGGGCGACGGAATCGCCCGCCCGTCCCGCTTCGAGCAGCGCCTGCCCCTTGAGTTCCCAGAAATAGGGATTGCCCGGCTGTTCGCCGATCAGCGCGTCGATTGCACGCAAGGCGGCGTCAGGACGGCCGAAGCGATATTCCGCGATCGCGCGGGCATAGCGGGCGGGCAGATCCTTCTTGAAGACAGGATAGCGGCGGGCGATCTCGCCCTGATCCGACGTGAAGGCGTAAAGCTTGGCGCGGATCATGTCGTGCTTGAGCTGGCGCGCGGGCGGATCGGCCTTCTCGAAATGCGGGCTTGTGGGGGCGACCGAGCGCAACGCGGCGACGCGTTCCTGCGGCAGCGGATGGCTGAGGAGATATTTGTCGAGCCGGGTTGCAGAAAACAGCGAGTCGTTGGCCATCCGCTCGAAGGTCTGAAGCATGCCCTTGGAGGATTGCCCGGTCTTTTCGAGGAACTGAAGGGCCGCGCGATCCGCTGCCTGCTCCTCGCCGCGCTGATAGGCGAGCAACGAACGGCGGGCGAGTTCCGGCCCGGCGAGGATTGCCCCGACGGCGCCGGAAGGGTTCGTGCCGACCTGCCCACTTCGGGCAGCGCCGACCACCGCAGCGCCACCGAGAAGCGTGCCGATCACGGCAATGGCTGTGGCCTTGTCGATCTCGGCGCGCATGCGGGCAAGGTGGCCGCCGGCGATATGCCCGGTCTCGTGCGCGAGAACCCCGATGATCTGGTTCGGCGTTGTCGATTCCATGATCGCGCCGATGTTGACGAACACGCGCTTGCCGTCCGCTACGAAGGCGTTGAAGCTGCGGTCGGATACCAGCACGACCCGGATGAAGCCTTTGCGCAGACCTGCAGCGCCGAGCAGCGGGTCGAGGTATTCGCGCATCACCTGCTCGATCTCGGCATCGCGGATGAAGCTCATCTGCCGACGCTGCTGGGCCTCGGCGGAAACGGTAGCCGAAAACGTCATCGCGCCGGCCAGCATCGCCGCTCCGACGCGACGGCCGCTCATCAAGGCAGCGATCCCCTTCACCCCGGACACGGAGGCCATGCGCGCGTGAGTCTCCTTCGATTTCCTGAGGCATAGGATATCGCCACCAATGCGGTCAATTCTGGGCAGAAAATCTCATGATTTCGTGAAGTTCCCGCCATGCGTAAGGGCCGGTTGACAGCGATCCGTCGTTTGGCCGACATGGCAGCTCCTTTCCCGAACGGACGCTACCTCATGTCGCCCAGCCCGCTTCCGATTTCACAGCGCTCACAGATCGCGTCCTTCATCGCGATGGACGTGATGCGTGAGGCGAAGGGCCTCGGCCGGGCTGGCAAGGGCATCGTTCATCTCGAGGTGGGCGAACCTGGCGCGCCAAGCCCGAAGCCCGTGCGCGAGGCGGCGATTAAGGCGCTCGAAGCCGGCCGCATCGCCTATACCGAGGCGCTGGGGCTTCCGGCGCTGCGCGAGGCCATCGCCGGGCATTACAAGGCGCGGCACGGGCTCGACGTGCCGCCGAGCCGCATCGTCGTCACGACCGGCTCCTCAGGAGGCTTCATCCTCTCGTTCCTGACGCTGATGGATCATGGCGGGCGTATCGGCATTCCGTCGCCGGGCTATCCGGCCTATCGCAATATCCTGCAGGCACTCGGGATCGAGGCCATCGAGATCGAAACCGGCGCCGCGAGCCGCTTCGCGCTCTCGGCAAGCGCCATTGAGGCGGCGCATCGCCAGAAAAAGCTCGATGCCGTGCTCATCATGAGCCCCGCGAACCCGACCGGCGTGCTCACCCCAGCGAGCGAGGTGCGCGCCATCGCCGAGACCTGCCGCCGACTCGGCATCTGGCTCGTGTCCGACGAGATCTATCACGGCCTGACCTACGAAGGGGAGGAAGCCTCCGCGCTCGCCTTCTCGAACGACGCGGTGATCGTCAATTCCTTCTCGAAGTATTTCTGCATGACCGGCTGGCGCATCGGCTGGCTGGTGGTGCCGGAGCGGCTCATCCGGCCGATGGAATGCCTCGCACAGAACCTCGCGATCTCCGTTCCTTATCTGTCGCAGGTCGCCGCCATCGCCGCGTTCGACGCAGTCGAGGAGTTGGAGGCGATCAAGGCGGGATACGCCCGCAACCGTGCGGCGCTGATGGAGGCGCTACCCGCGCTCGGCCTCAACCCGCTGCCGATGGACGGCGCGTTCTATGCCTACTGCGACATCGGCCGGCATTCGAACGATTCGATGGCTTTTTCGAAAAAGGCGCTGCACGAGGCGGGCCTCGCGATCACGCCCGGCCTCGATTTCGACCGGCAGGAGGGCCATCGCTACGTGCGCCTCTCGTATGCCGGTTCGGAAAGCGATATTGTCGAGGGTATCCGCCGCCTCAAAGCGTGGTTGGGGTAATCTGGAGGTCCGATGCCCATCTCCACTTCGCTCTTCCTCGCCTGCATGACCGTGATGCGCATCCTGTGCTTTGCGGTGGCGGCGCTGTTCCTGCTGCTGGCGGTGCGTGCGCAGTTCGACCCCGAGGTGAAGCTTTCCTGGCTCACCTCCACCGCGGGTGCGGTGGTTTTCATCGTAACGGGCGTCGCCTGCGGCTTTTTACGCAATGCGCTTCACCGCCGCGTGCGTGGGGATGGGCCGAAATAGCGCCTTCGCCCTTGACGCTGTGGCAAACCCTCGCGAAAAGGCCAAAAGCGGCATCTGCCGCGCCATCACCGTCGCGCATCGAAAGATGAGAACATGCCCCTCGATATCCGTTCCGCCCCCTCGAAATACTGGATCAAGGGCGCGAAGGCCGATTGGGAAATCATCATCGGCATGGAAATCCATGCGCAGGTGAACTCCAACGCCAAGCTGTTCTCCGGCTCCTCGACCGAATTCGGCGGCGAGCCGAACGCGCATGTTTCCTTCGTCGATGCCGCGATGCCGGGCATGCTGCCGGTCATCAACAAGGAATGCGTTGCGCAGGCGGTGCGCACCGGATTGGGGTTGAAGGCGAAGATCAACCGCCGCTCGCGCTTCGATCGCAAGAATTATTTCTACCCGGATCTGCCGCAGGGCTATCAGATCAGCCAGTTCGCCGAACCCATCGTGGGCGAAGGCGAGGTGACAGTGGATGTGCCGGGCGAGGCCGAGCCAATCACCGTCCGTATCGAGCGCCTGCATCTTGAGCAGGATGCCGGCAAGTCGATCCACGATCAGGACCCGCTGAACTCCTTCGTCGATCTCAACCGCGCCGGTGTCGCGCTCATGGAAATTGTCTCGAAGCCCGACCTGCGTTCGGCCGAAGAGGCGCAGGCCTATGTCACCAAGCTGCGCACCATCCTGCGCTATCTCGGCACCTGCGACGGCGACATGGAGAAGGGCAACCTGCGCGCGGATGTGAACGTTTCCGTCCGCGAGCCCGGCAAGCCGTTCGGCACCCGCTGTGAGATCAAGAACGTCAACTCGATCCGCTTCATCGGGCAGGCGATCGAGGTCGAGGCCCGCCGCCAGATCGGTATTCTTGAGGACGGCGGCAAGATCGATCAGGAAACCCGCCTCTACGATCCGGGCAAGCGCGAAACCCGCTCGATGCGCTCGAAGGAAGAGGCGCACGACTACCGCTATTTCCCCGATCCCGACCTTCTGCCGCTGGTGTTGCCGGAAGGCTTTGTCGAAGGACTCGAACGGCATCTGCCGGAACTGCCGGACGAGAAGAAGGCGCGCTTCATCGCGGATTATGGCCTTTCGGCCTACGATGCCTCAGTGCTGGTGCAGGAACGCGACAGCGCCGATTATTTCGAGGCGGTTGCCAAGGGGCGCGATGGCAAGACGGCGGCGAACTGGGTCATCAATGAGCTCTTCGGCCGTCTCAACAAGGACGGCAAGACGATTGAAACGACTCCGGTTTCGGCCGCCCAACTCGGTGGCATCATCGACCTGATCGGCAAGAACGTCATCTCCGGCAAGATCGCCAAGGACCTGTTCGAGATCGTCTTCACCGAAGGCGGCGATCCCGCTGATATCGTTGAGAAACGCGGCATGAAGCAGGTCACCGATACCGGCGCGATCGAGAAGGTGGTGGACGAGATCATCGCCGCCAACCCCGACAAGGTGGCTCAGGCGAAGGAAAAGCCGACGCTGCTCGGCTGGTTCGTCGGGCAGGTGATGAAATCCTCCGGCGGCAAGGCCAATCCGGGCGCGGTCAACGAGCTGCTCAAGAGCAAGCTGGGGATCGAGTGAGCCTTTTCCTACCGATGCGACCAATCGTCCGGGTCGGCCGAATTATTGGGTGAAAGGCCGATGATGTCGCCATCGGTCGAGCAGCCGAGGCCGAGCACGGTGCGGTTCGCATAGCCGAAATAGGCCGTGACCTGATTGATCTCGAGGATCTCCCCGTCGTCGTAGCCGGCGGCGCGCAGCTGCTCGACCATGGCGCGCGTCATCTCCGCCGGGGTCAGGGTCAGGGCGCGCGCATAGGCGAGGGCGGCCTTTTCGCGCGCATCGAGCGGCGCGGCGCTGATGTCGCCGGCGAGGATGGCGGCGCGGATCGCCTCGGCGCGATTGTCGTCGCGGAGGTTGCGCTTCAGGCCGACGAAATGGTGCTCGAAGCAATAGTCGCAGCGGTTGAGGTGGCTCACATAGGTTCCGATCGCCTCGAGGAACCATTTAGGCACGGCGTTGGCCGAATGGTGCAGCACATATTTGTAGAGCGCCATATGCCCTTCCATCGAGTGGGGGCGCAGCGAATGGGCCATCATGATGTTGTCGACGTTGTTGTCAGGCCCTTTTACCCGATCGTAGAGTTGCCGGAGGCGGCCGGTGGATTCGTCGTAAGTAACAGTCTTGATCCAGCTCATATATTCATTCCGCGATGATCGGCGAGGGGAAGGCGTTCGTGTGGTCAGTTTCCCCATGCCGGAGACGATGGCAATGTCTGTTTTTAGAAGGGACGTCGCTTGATCGCCCTGCGCCCCGCCCGCGATTCCGATGCTCAGGATCTTTTCGGCCTGCTTTCGCTCTGCTTTGCGGAGTATCCCGGCTGCTATGTCGATCCGCATGACGACCTGCCGGATATCGTCAAGCCAGGACATTGGAATGAGCGTCGGGGCAAGAACGGGAAACCGCTCGGCGGTGAGTTCTGGGTGCTGGAAGACGAGCGCGGCCGCGTCTGCGCCTGTGTCGCTTTGGATTTTCCGGGAGAATTGGCAAGCGAAGTGGCCTCCGGTTCGCATGAGGCCAATTCGATCAACTCAAAAACCGCTGAGCTTCATCGCCTTTACGTCCGACCTGATTGCCGCCGACGGGGTATCGCCGCGCGACTCGTCGCGCATGTCGAGACTGCCGCGCGGGAACAATCCGCGACCCGGATCGTTCTCTGGTCCGATACGCGGTTCGAAGACGCGCACCGGCTCTACGAGAAGTGTGGGTATACCCGGTTGACCGGCGTTCCGCGCGAGCTCGGAGATCTGTCGCAGAGCCGGGAATACGGATTCGTGAAGTCGTTGATCGGCAAATAGGAGTCGCCAAAAAGCCGGAATTCGTTCATCTTGCGCTCAGGTGCCCTGATGCACCGTTTATTGCACGGGGATGGCAAGTTCAGAGATCCGCCGGCGGCAACGGCAGGTATTCGGGTTTTTCCCGGCCGCTTGGGCGAGAGAATGGAGACAAGGATGATTGGAATTTCGAAGTTCACCAAGGCTTCCGCTCTCGGCGCTGCGGCGCTGGTTGCGGCGTTCGCGTTGGCGCCGGTCAACGACGCCGAAGCCCGCTATGGCCGCAAGGGCGCGTTGATCGGCGGTCTTGCCGCGGGTGCGCTGATCGGCGGCGCGCTGCTCGCCCAGCCGCGCCCGGCCTATGGCGCACCGGTCTATGTCGAGGAAGGCCCGACCTGTTATTTTGTCCGCGAGCGGGTGTGGGACGACTATCGTGAGCGCTGGGTTCGCGTCCGCCGCCGCGTCTGCGAATAAGCGCTCGGCCAACGAATACGAGAAACCCGCCGGAAACGGCGGGTTTTTTATTTCGAGATCAGAACGGCCACTTGAGCTGACTGAAAAGACTCCTGAACCATTCCGAGGAAACAACGAGATAACCGGGCGCGAAAAAGGTGCAGATCCAGCCGAGCGCGCCGAGCAGATTCGCCAGCATGAAGGGCGCCGGCGGCATCCGCGAGATGCCGGAGACGATCGGGATCAGCACACGGATGGGGCCGCCGAAGTGGCCGATCATCACGCCCCAGATGCCCCACCGCCGCGTAAAGGCCGCAGCTTTGCCGATCGTGTCGCGATAGTTGCGGAAGGGCCAGTAGGAAAGGAGCCGCCCCTCCATCGTCACGCTGAGGAGATACATCAGCGAGAAGCCGAGCGAAGCCCCCATCCAGCCCGCGACGAGCGAGGGCATCAGTGGCACGCCGGCTGCCGCCATGAAGCCGCCGATCGCGAACAGGAGGAAGGTCGAGGGGATGAAGATCGAGACGATGACGATGGTCTCGCCCATCGCCATCAGGAACACCACCAGCGGGGCCAGCCCCTGGTTGGCCTGAACAAAGGCGATGATCTTGTCCGGGTCGAGATCGAAAGGCATGGAAATCCGAAGGTTGGCGGCCATCGTCAGATAGGCAAGCGCGCGGGAGCTGTCCATAGCTGGATACGCAGCCGCGAATCGTGTTGATCGGCAGTATGGCCGCGCGATTGCGGCATCTCTCCGGAGACTTTCATGGCCATGCCTCCCGTCGTCGTCCGCCCAGCCGCCGAGACCGATCTGCCGTCGATTGTCGGCGTGCTCGCGGACGACGATGTTGGCGGGCACGGCGACATCTGGAGCGAGAGCACGGCGCCAGCCTATCTCGATGCTTTCCGCGAGATCGAGGGCGATCGCAACAGCGAAATCCTGGTGGCGGAGCAAGAAGGTGCGGTGCGTGGCGTCCTTATCCTCCGCTTCCAGCGCGGGCTGACCGATCGCGGCGGGTTCAAGGCGATTCTGCAATCGGTGTTCGTCTCGGCGCATGCACGCGGGGCGGGGATCGGCCGCCTCATGGTAGCGGAGGCGGAACGGCGCGCCCACGCGCGGGGTGCGAGCCGCGTCGAACTTGTCTCGAACAAGAAGCGCCTCGACGCCCACAGGTTCTATCGCACGCTTGGCTACGCGCAGAGCCACGAAGGGTTTCGCAAGAAGCTCGCCTCGGACTAGACTTGCTGACCTTTCAACCGCGCCCGGCATTCGGCGCTGAAACGATACCAAGTCCACCCCTCCGCCCTGAGAGCCTCTTTCCTGACCCGCCACTCGCGGCCGCAGGCGCGCATCCGCTCGTCGTTCGCGCGTTGCGCCGGCGAGCGCGGGCGCTTGGTGCCGGCCGGGGGCGTTTCCGGGTGCGCTTCGGAGGGGACGACCGGCGCGACCTCCCTGCGAACGGGCGGGGCCGAAGCTGGCGGAGGTGATGCCGAGGGGCGCAATGGATGCGGCGCGCTTGTCTGCGCCGATGCCGTGCCGCCGGCAGCGGCTATCGCCATCGCGAGAAGGAATCCGGCAGCGCGGTTCATAGGCAAGCCCTTTCCGATGGGGCGTTCGGTCGAGGGCATCCTGCCGCGTCAAACGGGTGAACGGAAGCGGGTTCACGGGAAAGTTTGATCGAGTTGAGTGCCCGCACCTTGGCGGAAGGCCAAAGCGCTATAGGATAGGCTCCAACCGACAATCCCAAGGAGCGCGCTGATGAAGCCGATCGATCTTTACTACTGGCCGACCCCCAACGGGTGGAAGATCTCCATCCTGCTGGAGGAGTTGGGGCTACCCTACAACCTCCACCTGGTCGATATCACCAAGGGCGAGCAGTTCGCGCCCGACTTCCTCAAGATCTCGCCCAACAACAAGATGCCGGCCATCGTTGACCACGAGACGGTCGGCGGCGAGCCGATCTCCGTTTTCGAAAGTGGCGCGATCCTGCAGTATTTCGGTCGCAAGACCGGCAAGTTCTATCCCGCCAACGAGCGCAGGCGCGTTGAGGTCGATCAATGGCTGTTCTGGCAGATGGGCGGCTTCGGCCCGATGCTCGGCCAGACGCATCATTTCCGCATCTACGCGCCGGAGAAGATTGAATACGCCATCAACCGCTACACCAACGAAGCGAAGCGCCTCTATGGTGTGCTCGACAAGCAGCTCGCCAGCAACGAATGGGTGGTGGGCGACTATTCCATCGCCGACATGGCCATCGCCCCCTGGGCGCGGCTCTGGGAGCGGCAGGGCCAGAACATCGAGGAACTGCCGAACGTGAAGCGCTGGCTCGAAGCTTTCCACGCCCGTCCGGCGGTGCAACGTGGGCTCGCGGTCGGCGCCGAGAAGCGTGATCCTTCGAGCCAGCAGATGAAGGACCCGAAGGTTCAGGAAGTCCTGTTCGGGAACAAGGCGAAGGCCTGAGAATGCGTAAGGTCGCGGCGGCGGCGTTGTTGGTCGCGACCCATTCTCCGGCGGCAGGCCAGAATCTGGAGATTTCCCAGGCCTGCTTTCCGGGGTTCTGTGTCGAATCAAAGCTGCCCTTCATCGCGATCTTCCGCGATCCGGCAAAGCAGCATTACCGGCTGCGCGAATACCGGTCCGAGGCTACGGTCTATGTGCAGGCGGGCGAGGGGCCGGCTTTCCCCCACTGCGCGCCGATGATGTGCCGCACTGAGACGGAAGGCGGCGAACCGCGAGCCTTCCATGCGAAAACCGGGCGGCTGTTGGCGCGCCTGATCGGCCCTGTCGAGGGGTGCGATGAAGCGAAACCGCTGATGGTCAATCTCTACGTCTATATCCCGACGGTCGACCTCAGGGATTTCGCGATCACGCGCAAATGCCCATGAGGTTCATACCCGCGTCGTCAGGATCTTGATCGCGGCCGCGCCGAATGCCGCCGCGAAAGCGGCCTCGAACCAGCGCTTCAGCTTGAGATAGCCACGCGCCATCGGCGCGCTTGAGAACAGGAACACGTAGGCCGTGAAGATCAGTGTGCTCTGGAGACACATCGAGCCGACGACGAGGGCAAGCGCGGCAGGGGGCGCATCCGGCGGAATGCCAAGCGCGAAGAGCGACGCGAAGAACAGGATCGCCTTCGGATTGGTGAGGTGCATCGTCAGGCCACGGAAATAGGCCGCGCGCAGGTTGGGCACCGAGAACGGCTTCACCTCCGCCCGCGCGCCGAGCCAGGCCGACCACGCCGATCGCACGGCAAGATAGAGGAGGTAGGCCGCGCCGGCATAGCGCAACGCCTCGAACAGCCAGACGTTCGCCCGCATCGCCGCCCCGAACCCGAGAGCAGCGAGTGTGGACCATGTCACCGAGCCGGTGATGACGCCTGCGACCATCGCGAGGCCGAATTTGCGCCCGCTCGCCATCGACAACCCGGCGACGCCGAGCGTGGAAGGGCCGGGGCTTGCGGTGGCGATGAAGGCAGCCGCGAGGATGACGGGGAGATTGATGTCGGAGAGCATCACAAATTGCTATCATGGAGGCCCGATGAATCAAGGTGTCCATAGCGCTGGGAAGGAGATTTCGGTTTGGATCATCAACCTGTTCGCTTCAGGGACAAGCTGATCCCACTTCTCACCACGAGTGCCGTGTGGATGATCTGGCTCGCGTGGACGGTGTTCGGCAACAACCTGTCGCGCACCGACGAGAACTTCCTGTTCGCCGCCATTGCGTTGGCGCTGATCTACGCCATTGACCAGTGGGTCTTGCTCGAAAGCCGGTTGGGCTTCTGGGCTGGCATAGCTGCGTTGCTCGCCTCGTTTCCGTTAAGCGCGCGCGACGACATCGACTGGTCAGACCTGTTTCCCGCCGCAACATTGCTCGGCGTCGGCGCCGTGGGCGAATACCTCAAGTGGAGAGAGCGGCTGCACTTTACTTGATTACACCACCACCGTCAGCTTTTTCGCGGCCCGTGTCACGGCGGTATACAGCCATCGCGCGCGATGCTCGCGGAAGGCGAAGCTCTCGTCAAACAGCACCACGCTGTCCCATTGCGAGCCCTGCGCCTTGTGGACCGTGAGCGCGTAACCGTAATCGAATTCCTCGACATGGCGGCGGATCTCCCACGGGATATCCTCACCGATGCCGTCGAAAAAAGCGCGCGGCACGACGACCTTCACCGTCGGCCCCGTTCCTTCTTCCGGCGCGACGCGCATATGAACGAAATCGCTTGAGCGTTCGCCGACGAGTTTTACCGTCCAGGTCGAGCCATTGAGCAGGCCCTTCTGGCGGTTGTTGCGGAGGCAGACCAGCTTCTCCTCCTTCTCGGGGAGGGCGTCGGCGTGGTTTAGGAGTTGGCGGATGCGGGCGTTGTATTTGCGACGGGTTTCGTTGCGCCCGACCAGCACCTGATCGGCGGCGAGGATCTGCGTGGCATCGATCGCCTCGCGCCGGATCACCTTGCTGTCTCCGAATTCGCCGAGCGGCAGCCGTTCACCTTCGCGTGCGAGCATCGAGAGCTTGATGATCGGGTCGTTCTCCGCCTGCCGATGGACTTCGGTGAGCATGATATCGGGCTCATGCTCGGTGAAGAACCCGCCACCCTTCACCGGCGGGAGCTGCGCCGGATCGCCCAGCACCAGGACGGGCGTGCCGAAGGAGAGCAGATCCTCGCCCAGCTCCGCATCGACCATCGAGCATTCATCGACGATGACGAGTTCGGCCTTCTTCACGTCCGATTGCCGGTTGAGGACGAAAGTTGGCTCCTCCGCCTTCTGCTCTTTCGAGCGGTAGATCAGCGAATGGAGGGTCTGGGCATCGCCGCAGCCGCGCTCGCGCATCACCGCCGCTGCTTTGCCGGTGAAAGCCGCGAACAAAACGTCGCCGGAAATGTCCTCGGCGATATGGCGGGCGAGGGTGGTCTTGCCGGTGCCGGCATAGCCAAACAGGCGAAAGACCTGCGGTTCGCGCCGTTTGCGGGCGGCGCGGTGCCATTCCGAAATCGCCAGAAGCGCGTTGTCCTGCTGCGGGGAAAACTCCATTCCCCGCTTCTAGCGCGCGTTCGCCCGATTCGACAGGCCGATCAGTTGGCCTTGGCCCAGTTGACGCTCTTGCAGATGAGGCCGCCGAGCGCGCAACCGGCGGTGGTAAGGCGGTTGCCGGAGAGCGACATCTTGCCGGAATAGGTCTTGCCGTCTTCCGGGTTGAACGCGCTACCCTTCCAGGCGTTCTCGCCGTTCGGCATCATGTCGTAGAAAACGCGCTGGCCAATTTTGGCGGGGCCACCCGTATCTTTCAGCCACACGATATGCCCGCAATAGGCGTTGCCGCATTTGGCGATCTTGACGCGGCTGGCGCCGTTCTCGCGCAACCAGGTGCCGCTCGGATCGTTGGCGAGCGCCGACGTAGCCAACGCAACAAGTGCCGCGATGGCAAGTCCGGCTCGGATAGGACGCTTGGTGTAATGCATGAAACCCTCCCGTTGTTGTTGTTTGAGATAAGTTCATACATAAACTTTCTCGCTGTCAAGCGTGCGATGGAAGATGGCTGCGTGAGATGGCTTTCGCTGGAATGGTTGAGGGAAGGTTCCGGTAACGGAGCTTTCCTGAACCTGAATCCTTGAATCCATTGATAAATTAGCCTCTTCAGCCTTACCCGAACCTGAATCCTGCCCGAAGCTTTGATCTAGGTGAGATTCCATTAGGGACGTCTTTTCAGATGATCTTTCAAAATTTAGCTCAAATTGTCTCCATCGACCGACGGAAACGGGCAGAAAGTTCGGCCAGAGGTTCAGAATAGAAAAGAAATCAACAGGGTATTCAGGGGTTAGTCAGATGGGACAGATGCAGGAATTCGCGAGCATCCGGGAGCCGGAACTGAATTTCTTCGAGCTTGGGGTCAACTATGCTTGCGGCCGCAAGGTCGATGCGGATCTGATCGAAGCGCACAAGTGGTTCAACATCGCCGCGATGCGGGGCGACGTTGAAGCTGCCCGCCGTCGGCAGGAAGTTGCCGCCGAGATGAGCGCGTTCGAAATCGCTTCGGCTCAGCGCCGCGCCCGGGAGTGGCTCTCGCTGCATTGATTTGATCGGAATCCGGTCTCAAAGGGGCGCCCGAGGGCGCCCTTTTTGTTGCTGGGGGTGCCGCTTAGTGGCTGTGGACGCCGCAATAGGCTTCGAGGCGGTATCCATCCGGGTCGATGACGAAAGCGGCGTAGTAGTCGGGGCCGTAGTCCGCCCGCAGGCCCGGCGCACCGTTATCCTGCCCGCCGGCAGTGAGTGCTGCCTTGTGGAACGCATCGACGGCCTGCCGGCTGGCCGCGGCGAAGCAGAAGTGCAGGCCGGATGCCATGTCCGGCAAAACGGGGCGTTCGGAGAGGCCAATCCAGAACCGCACGCTTTCCGCACCATAACCGAGCGAGTCCGCACCCGGACTGAGGCAGGTATATCCGAGGGGGGCGAGAACGGCATCATAGAAGCGCTGTGTGCGGGCGATATCGCGAACGCCGATCGAAACGTGGTCGAGCATGAAAATCTCCTGACAAGGGGTGGACCCGGCGGGGAGGCCGGGCCCGAAACCTCGTCTAGAGCGCGGCGCTTGCCGGCACTTGGGAAAAATTGCTACGCCTTCGCTATGTCAATGCAGGCCGAAGCAATTGCGAACGGAGAGGGATGGCGGATCGCGCGGTTCGTCTGCACCGCCTTGCCGGACGGCCGGCCGGTCGAGGAACGGCACGAGCGTTATTCCGTTTCGATGGTCCAACGCGGCAGTTTCGATTACGAGGCCGGTTCCGGCCGTTCGACACTAGCACCAGGGGCGATGCTGCTCGGAAACTGGGGAACCTGTTTTCGCTGCACACACGAGCATGCGGGCGGCGATATCTGCCTCTCCTTCCAGTACGAGCCGGATTGCTGGGAAGAAATCGTCGCCGGAATGGGCGATGTCGAAGGCTTGAACTTTCCTAACGCTGCTCATCCGCCGGACTGGCAGCTCGGGGCGCTTCAGGCGCATGTAGCCGATCTGGGCGCCGGGGTGCCGGACGAAGTGGCGGAAGAACTGGTATTCCGGGTCGCGGGGGCGGTGCTGCGCCGCAGCCGCGGCATCGCTTTCAGGGAGCGCGCCGTATCTGCTGTCGAGCGGCGGCGCATTATCGCAGCTGCGCTGCTGATCGAGGCTCAAGCCGGCGATTTCGAGAACGAGGCTCTCGCGCTCGTCAATCTCGCGCGCGAGGCTGGCATGACCCGCTATCGGTTTCTCCGATTGTTCCGGCGGGTCGTCGGCATAACGCCGCGCCAGTTCGTGCTGCTGCAACGAATGGTGCTGAGTGGTCGCCGGCTTGTGACGAGCGACGATCCGGTCTCTACCATCGCCTATGAGAGCGGCTTCGCTGACCTTTCGACGTTCAACCGCCAGTTCCTCAGGGCGATGGGCGCGACGCCCGGCGCCTTCCGGCGTAACGGGATCTCGATGTCGGCCCGTATTCCTGCTTGAAACGCCCGGCGGCGTCGGGCATAGAGCACGCTTCCGGGGATTCTCGCCCTGGTGCGGAGACGTGGCCGAGAGGCTGAAGGCACTCGTTTGCTAAATGAGCATACCTCGAAAGGGGTATCATGGGTTCGAATCCCATCGTCTCCGCCATTTCATTTTCCAATGCGCTGAAATTGCTGGAATAATTGGATTGCTGGAAAATCGGCCCCATGTAATGCCTGTTTTCAAGCGCGAACGTGACAGGGCGGGCAACGTCAACGAGAGCGGGCGACGCTTCGCTTCCGGCGCATGCGAAGTTTGCAGAAATTCGCCGCAGTTCACGGCGCGCTTCACAACCACTTCAACTTGGAACGCCACCTCTCATCCAGACCCACATTCAAGGAACGCCGAACCGCCGCTCTCAGCGAGTGGCATCAACTTTGCGCGCCCTGACCGACGTCGGGGTAGGGGACTTTCCCAGACTTGTGGGGTTTGTCTGACAGCACCATCTCGTGCAATGCCTCAGTGGGATGGCCGCATCCTGGCTGCCTTTTTTCAATCGCCTCTAGGTCATAGGTAGTCCCCCCGGGCGGTGCCGCCCATCGGAACCTGATGGTTTTTCCGAACCCGAGTTTTTTCCGCGTGCGCGCTTCAACATCGATTGAATCTCTTCAGCGACGGCTGACGCTACGATCTGCGAAATACGCGAACCGCGCCGCGCGTTGACGGCGACACAGATCGTCTGCGGTTCGGCAACCTTGTCGCGGATCGGGATGAAACGAAGTGATCCCTCCAACAGTTCCGGGGCGACATCGAACTCTGATGTGAAGGCAATATGACTGCCGCTCCGTGCGAGGTGTTTCATGAACTGCAGCGAATTGGTCACGACAGGCGGCCTGTGCTGGGTGAATATCCATCCATGCTTGGCCTCCAGATAGCGCCGGATCATCAGTGAGCGGCTTTGGAGCACGATCGGAAACGACGCGGCTTTCTGGAGCGTGGTCGTCCGGGACTGGGCCAGCACATGGCCCGGCGCCACCACGCACCCCAGCGGCAGTTCGGTTGAGGATTGAATGATGATTTCCTGATGCGGCGAAAGATTGAAGGCTACGGTGACATCGACGTCACCGTTGATGAGCGCCGTGGCCGCGCCATCCGTGCTCATGATCTCGGCCTCGATGGAAATCGCCGGGTGCTCCCGCGCCAGATGCCCGACCAGCGCCGGCAGAAGCCCGTTGGCGTGGCTGTCCATCGCCGCGATGCGGACATTGCCCTGATTGATGCCCTGCATCGCCTTGATTTCGGTTGCGAGGCGCCTCAGGTCATTCCGCCATCGCTGTGTCATGGCGGCGACCGCTTCGCCTGCGGGGGTTGGCCGCATGCCCTTCGATGAGCGCTCGAACAACAGCACACGGAAATCGGCTTCGATCATCAGCACCTGACGGTCGATCGCGGAAGCGGCGACATTGAGTTCGCGCGCCGCACGCTGGATCGAGCCGCAGCGCGCGACGTAATCGACATACTGCAGGGCGAGAGGCAGATAGCGCTTGTTCATGGTGCAGCCCATTCTAAAAATGCGAACACATAATTGCCCAGACGATGATGGACAGCAATGTGTCCACGTCCCACGATTTGCCTCGGCGAAATGTGGTGGCACATGGCAGAGACGGCGATAAGGCAGAGCACATCGGTTCTGGAGCGTCTCAACGAGGCGAGTCCGGATCAGTTCATTGCGCTCCTCGGAGCCATCGTCGAACATTCCCCCTGGGTTGCGGAAGCCGCGGCCTCGAGGCGTCCGTTTTCAACCATCGACCTCCTTCACCAGACGATGATGCAGATCGTGGCGGAGGCGCCCCCAGAGCAAAAGCTGGCGCTCATTCAGGCGCATCCGGAACTCGCGGGGCGGGAGGCCGTTGCCGGGGAAATGACCCCGGCCTCCACCAGCGAGCAGACCCGGCTCGGTCTTGACCGCCTGCCGGCAGAGGAGTTCGATGAGATCAGCCGTTTGAACCGGACGTATCGGGAACGTTTCGGGTTCCCTTGCATCGTGGCGTTGCGGTTGCATCAATCTCGCAGGGAGGTGCTGAGAGAGATGGAGCGGCGCCTCGTCAATGACCGCGCGACCGAAATCGGTCTTGCGCTCGAGCAGATCAGCTACATCGCGCGCGGCCGCCTCCAGAAGCTCGTCGAGGGGGGTACGGTGTGAAGTTTATCCGGCAAGAGACAGAGAAGCGTCCATGAACAGCCGCCGAAGTCATAGCTTGACGCTTGATCGGATCAGTCATCGGTTTGGGGAGTTTCAGGCCGTTCGCGATATCACGCTGGAGATCGCGGCAGGCGAACTCGTTGCGCTGCTAGGGCCATCCGGCTGCGGCAAGTCGACCTTGCTCCGCATCATTTCCGGTTTCATCGCCCAGACGAGCGGAACGGTCCTTTTCGATGGCAGTCCGGTCGATCATTTGACACCACGTCGTCGCGGCGTCGGCATCGTCTTCCAGAACTATGCACTTTTTCCGCATATGACGGTGCGGCAGAACATCGCCTACGGCCTCGAAGCGCAAAATTGGCCGAAAGCCGAGATAACACCGCGGGTGAACGAGATGCTGGCACTCGTTCAGATGAGCGAGATGGCGGATCGCAAGCCGTCCCAGCTCTCCGGCGGACAGCAACAGCGCATCGCCCTTGCGCGCTGTCTTGCCGTCGATCCGAAAATCCTGCTGCTCGACGAGCCCTTCGGCGCGCTGGACAAGAACCTGCGTCTCGACATGCAGATCGAGGTCAAGCGCCTTCAGCGCGAATACGGGATCACCACGGTTCTGGTCACACACGATCAGGAGGAGGCGCTCTCGATGGCCGATAGGGTTGCGGTGATGAACCGCGGCGTCATCGAGCAGATCGCGAGCCCGACCGATATCTACGACAAACCGGCGACATTGTTCGTCAACGAATTCGTCGGCACCACCAACATCTTGCGGGGAGAGATCGTGCACACGGACGGGACATCGGCCGATGTCCGTGTCGACGACGAAGTTGTCCTGAGATGCAGGGTCGGCATTCCGGTCTCGGACGGCCAGCCGGTCTCCGTTTCCGTCCGGCCCGAAAGTCTGCGGTTTGCCCGGGAGGCAGGGCCGGGGCGCATCAGAGGCATCATCAAGGCCGTGATGCCGCTCGGTCCGAACGTGCTCTATGAAATCGAGACGGCCCGACAGGCGACTATGAAGATCAGCCTGTCGAGGGTCGCGGGCAATGCGCCGGACGTTCGGCTTGGCACGGCCGTCTTTGCGGAGGCGGTGACGCCCGAAAGTTGTCTTGTCTTTTCACCGGCCCGGCAGGGCCAAGGCCATCTACCGAGCAACAGCATTGGAGAAAATCCATGACGGACGTGTTTGATCGACGGACTTTCTTGATGTCATCTCTGGCAGCGGGCTCTGCGGTAATGATGCCGGATGGTGCACGCGCCCAGAGCGGTTCGCTTGTCGCCGCCACCTTCCCGGGAACCTGGAACGAGGCGCACCGCAGCATCCTCAAACCTGCGTTTGAGGCACGGACGAAAGCGAGCGTCACGCAATCGATCATTCTCGGCCACGATCAAGTGTCGCGGCTGGCGGCGGCCAAAGGCGGGCAACCGCCCTTCGATGTTGCGATTTTCGATTCGCCTCAGGTGCTGGACGCCGCCAAGCAGGGCCTGATCGCCGAATATCCGGCCGCTAAATCCCCGAATTTCGCCGCGTTGCGGCCGGAGTTCCGAGGCAAATGGGGACCGGTGATCTCGATGCAGGTTGTCGGCATCGGCTACAACCCCAAGAGGGTCAAGAACCCTCCGAAGAGCTGGGACGATCTGTGGGACCCCCAGTACAAGGGGCGCGTGGGACTCACCGCGCTCAACAGCCAACTCGGCATCGCCTTTCTTGCCGAGATCAATCGGCTCAAGGGCGGGACGGATACGGATTTCGAACCTGCCTTCAGGGCCCTGAAATCGCTCCTGCCCAACGTCGGCGTGATCGGCGCCAACCTCGGCGCCTATGCGACACTGTGGCAACAGGAGCAGATCGATATCGCGCCCTACAACTTCAATTTCGTCCAGACGCTGAAGGGCAAGGGTGTTCCGGTTGAATTGGCCATCCCCGGCACAGGCGCGGTCGGCTGGCATACGAGCATGCATATCGTCTCGGGCTCGAAGAACGTCGATCTCGCGACCGCCTATATCGACAGCCACCTCGATGCCGGCGTTCAGGCGCAGATGATGAAGCCGCCCTTCGACGTCATCCCGACCAACGGCAAGGTGCCGCTGGATGGCGCGATCACGCAATCGATCGCCAAGTCGCACGAGGATCTCGGAAAGATCAGGGGCTTCAATTGGGAGGTTCTCAATCCGCAACGTGCGGCGCTCATCGAACGCTTCAACCGCGAGATCCGGCTCTGATGGCTGCGGCGCGCAACGAGCCCTTCAACGAGGCGCAGCTGGCACTTCCGCTCGCTGCGCTCTTTCTTGCGTCTTTCGTTGCGCCGCTTGTCATCCTCATCCTGCTCTCGTTGGCGAATGACCCCTCGAGCGCAGGCTGGACAGCTTCGCACTACGTCAAGTTTTTCACGGATCGCTACAATTACTCGATCCTGATCGATACGTTGCTGCTGGGCTTGAAGGCGACTGCGGTGTGCTTCGCTTTCGGGTTTCCGATCGCCTGGATGGCGGCCCGCGCGAGCGCGCGCTGGCAGAGCGTGATGGTGTTCCTCGTCATCCTGCCGCTGCTGACAAGCGTGGTCGTCAGGACCTTTTCGTGGATCGTCATCCTCGGACGGCAGGGGATCGTCAACCAGATCGGCATGGGGCTCGGGCTTTTCGATGAGCCCTTGCGGCTTCTGTTCACCGAAGCAGGGCTTGTTCTGGTGCTCGCCCAGGTGCAGTTGCCGCTGATGGTGTTGCCGATCCTGACCGTGTTGACCCGTATCGACCCCAATCTCGCCGATGCCTCACGGGTGCTCGGCGGCGGAGAATGGCGAACGCTTGCCCGCGTGACCATCCCGCTGGCGATGCCGGGGATCATCGCGGGCTGCATTCTCACTTACGCCGCCTGCGTGACGGCCTTCGTCACCCAGACCCTGATTGGTGGCGCGCGCCTCATCTACATGCCGTTGCACATCTATTCGCAGGCGGTCGGCGCCAACGATTGGCCCTTTGCCGCGGCGATATCCGTTATCTTCATGTTTGCGGTTCTGCTCGTGGTTTTCGCGCTCAACCGTCTGAGCAAGAGGTGGTCTGTCCAATGATCCCGAAAGCCCAGCAGCCCGATTGGGAGGCACGATCTGTTACGATCATCTTCGCGATACTCACCGCCGTCGCCGCAATATTCCTTGTCGCCCCGACCATCATCGTCATCCTGACGTCCTTCACGGCGTCGCAATCGCTGAAATTTCCGCCCGAAGGCCTGTCGCTGCAATGGTATCGGGCGCTTTTCGATGCTGACCAGATGCAGCGCGCCGCTTGGACGAGCTTGATCGTCGCCGTCTGGACGACACTCATTGCCGTGATTCTCGGCGTCGCGGCGGCTGTCGCCTTGAGCCGCAGCCGATCGCCCTGGATCAAGGTCGCCGACACGCTTTTCATGTCGCCACTGGTTCTTCCAGCCCTGGCTTTCGGGTTCGCTGCGCTGATTTTCATCAACCGGCTCGGCCTTCGCCCGACGATCCCCTCGCTCGTTGCTGGCCATGTCGTTGTCTGCGTGCCCTTTGTCCTGCGGACGACCATTGCATCTCTCCAACAGATGGATTCGGCCCTACTCGAGGCCTCCTACAGCCTTGGCGGAAGCTGGATTGGCACTTTCCGGCGCATCACCCTACCGCTCGCGGCAAAGGGGATCGCCGCCGGTGCCTTTCTCGCCTTCATGTCCTCGTTCGACAATGTCCCGGTATCCCTGTTCCTCGCCGACGAAAGGACAGAAGTGCTTCCGATCCATCTCTGGCAGCAGATCGAGTCAAACCTCGACGTCAGGACGGCCGCTGCCTCCGCCCTGATTGTCATTCTCACGCTGATCCTGATGGGCCTCGCGGAACGCTTTGCGGGTCTGACCCGCCAGCTGCGCTAGCCTTGCGAGGTACTTGGATGCCCGGCATGTCCATCCATGTTGTCGATGTCACCTGCGGTCGGGTCGCAGTAGGCATGCGGGTTCGGATCGAACGGATACCGCTCTCCGGCGACGAAAGTTCCGTCCTCGCGGATGGTGTCATCAACGCAATCGGCCTGCTCGCTTCCCCGGCGCTGGAGGGAAGATTGCCACCCGGCCGCTACCGCGCCCGATTTCATGTCGCCGACTATTACAAGAAAAGCGGCGCCATGCTGGCGGACATTCCTTTCCTCGATATCGTCACCTACGATTTCGGCATTGATGATGCCGAACAACACTATCATCTGCCGTTCAAATGCACGCCCTGGGGATATTCCTGTTTCCGTGGTGGCGCCTGAGATAGACAATTGATCCGCGCGCATCCCACGGTCGGGGCGCGTGCCAATGGAAACAGGACGGCACACGGGAGAGAACATGGGCCGGCTTTCAACGCATATCCTCGACGTTACCGTCGGCAAGCCTGCCGAAGGCGTCGCGCTGGAGCTTCATGAACTCGCGGAAGATGGCGGCTGGCGCCTCCTCCGCCAGACGGTAACCAACCGCGACGGGCGCACGGACGCGCCGCTCCTTGTCGGCGACGAATTTCGTACCGGCACCTATATGCTGACGTTCCATGTTGGGCCGCATTTCCGGAAGACGAGCACTGAACCATCCGGGCGTCCGTTCTTCGACGTGATACCGCTACGTTTTTTTGTCAGCGATGCGGAAGAGCATTACCATGTGCCGCTCCTCGTCACGCCCTGGAGCTATTCGACCTACCGCGGAAGCTGATTTCGATGTTCCATCTCCCGATAGAGCCGCTGACCGCTGAGGCTTTCGCGCCTTATGGCGACATCGTCGAGACCACCGGGGCACCCCTCATCATTAATGCTGGCTATGCCCAGCGCTTCAACGACCTCGCTGCGGTGGATATTGCCACAGAGGACGGGGAGGCGTGCGTGAGCATCTTCACCGCACGGGCTCGCGAGCTGCCACTCACGATCACGATGATGGAGCGGCATCCGCTCGGCAGCCAGGCATTCATGCCCTTGCAGAACAATGCGTGGATGGTCATCGTCTGCGAAGACCCGGGCGAGCCCGCAAGCTACCGCGCTTTCACGGCGACGGGGCTGCAGGGCGTGAATTATGCACGGGGGACCTGGCATTTCCCGCTCGTGACCTTCCATGACGGCGACCGTTTCATGGTCGTGGACAGGAAGGGACCGGGAAACAACCTCGACGAGCGCGTCCTGCCATGCGGGACACCGATCGTCGTCAGCCGCCGAGAGAAAAAATGACGGAACATCGCTATTTCGCGCCGCAAGGCGGATTACCGCCGCAGACCCAGCTCCTGACGGATCGCGCCATGTTCACGCCCTGGTACGGCGTCATCCCGCGCGGCACCTTCAGCGATATCGTCGTGTCTTATTTGCCCACGTGGAGCGGGACACGGCTGTGGGTCATCGCACGCCCCATGTCCGGATTTTCCGAGACCTTCTCGCACTACATCATGGAGGTCGCGCCGGGCGGCGGGTCCGGCCATCCGGACGACGATCCGGCGGCCCAGAGTGTGCTGTTTGTCGTAAAGGGCACGGCCAGACTGACGATCGGCGGCGTGGCGCACGATCTGAACCCGGGAGGCTATGCCTATCTGCCGGCAGGTTGTCTGTGGTCGCTCTCCAACCAGAGTGAAAGCACTGCACATTTCCACTGGATCAGGAAGCGTTACCAGCCAGCCGAGGGTTTTTCGGCACCGGAGCCCTTCGTGACCTCCGATCAGGCGGTCGCTCCCGTTGCCATGCCGGGGACGAACGGCACTTGGGCGACAACCCGCTTCGTCGATCCTTCGGATCTGCGCCATGATTTCCATGTCAATATCGTCACGTTCGAGCCCGGCGGCGTGATCCCTTTCGCCGAGACCCACGTGATGGAACACGGGCTCTATGTTCTCGAAGGAAAGGCCGTATATCGCCTCAATCAGGATTGGGTCGAAGTCGAAGCAGGGGACTATATGTGGCTTCGTGCCTTTTGCCCCCAAGCCTGTTACGCCGGCGGGCCCGGACGTTTTCGCTATCTGCTCTACAAGGACGTCAACCGGCATATGCCACTTGCTCTGAACTGCCGCTAGAACCGCGGCGAATTGGCGAATTGGCGAATTGCAGCGCCAATGCCTTACATTTCACCATGCCCTCGCAAAACGGTGGTGAAGGGCATGGCGGGATGTTGCTGAGCTTTCCGTAGCGAAGATGTGTGCCTAGCCGGCGACCCAGCACGCGACCTTACGGCCAGCCTTTTTCTCAAGCATCGGCTTTTCCTGCGAGCAGCGGGAGATCGCTTGCCCACAGCGCGGATGGAACGCACAACCGGACGGCGGATCGAAAGGCGAGGGCAGTTCGCCGGAAAGGATGATCCGCTCCTTCTTGTGACCGGGGTCGGCTACGGGCGTCGCGGCGAGAAGCGCACGCGTGTAAGGGTGCTGCGGGTTCTCGAAAATGGCCTCGCGGCTGCCGATTTCGACCGCGTGTCCGAGATAGATCACCATGATGCTGTCGGCGATGTGCTTCACCACCGAGAGATCGTGGCTGATGAAAAGGTAGGCCAGCCCGAATTCGTCCTGAAGGTCCTTGAGGAGGTTCAGCACCTGCGCGCGGATCGAGACGTCGAGTGCCGAGACCGGCTCGTCGAGTACGAGTAGCTTTGGGTTCAGCATCAACGCCCGCGCGATCGCGATGCGTTGGCGCTGGCCACCTGAGAACATATGCGGATAGCGTCCGTAGAACTCCGGCCGGAGGCCTACTCTGGCCATCATTGCGCGGGCGGCGGCCTCGCGGTCAGCAGCGTTCATCGCTGTGTTGACGAGCAACGGCTCTTCCAGCGCCGCCCCGATGGTCTGGCGTGGGTTGAGCGAACCATAGGGGTTCTGGAAGACGATCTGCACCTCGCGGCGCAACCGGTCGCGCGTCGTGGCATCGGCCCCGGCGACATCTTCGCCGTTGATGAGAAGCTGCCCCGAGGTCGGGTTCTCGATCATGGTGACGATGCGGGCGAGGGTGGACTTGCCCGAGCCGGACTCGCCGACAACCGCAAGCGTCTTGCCGGCCTCCAGATCGAAACTGACCCCCTGAAGCGCCTTCACGCTCGCGTAAGGCGAGAACATGCCGCGATTGACGAGATAATCCCGCGAAACGCCCTTCGCTTCGAGGATGGGGTAGGTATCGGGGCGCTGGGTCATGGGGTGTTGGCTCATGCCGCTGCTCCTTTCCGCTGCGGAACGCCGCCGACGAGCGGTGTGAAACAGAGCGCCTGGCCCAGCGCCGCCCCGGCCTTGCCCGGCGCGGACTGATGACACTCGGGCGTGGCGAATTGGCAGCGCGGCGCGAAGAGGCATCCCTGCGGCCGGTTGAACTGGCCTGGCACCATGCCGGGAATAGTCGGCAGGCGCGCGGCGTTCGCCCGCTCGGGCAGTGCGGCGAGGAGGCCGTGCGTATAGGGATGATGCGGATCGGCGAACAGCGGCATCGTGGCGTTCTCCTCCACCTGCTTGCCCGCGTATTGCACGATCACGCGCTCGGCGGTCTCCGCCACCACGCCCATATCATGCGTGATGAGCACCAGCGCCATGCCGGTCTCGCGTTTGAGGCTGACGAGGAGATCGAGAATCTGCGCCTGAATGGTGACGTCGAGCGCAGTGGAAGGCTCGTCCGCGATCAGGAGTTTCGGCTTGCAGGCAAGCGCCATCGCGATCATCACGCGTTGGCTCATTCCGCCGGATAGCTGGTGCGGAAATGCCGTCAGCCGCCGTTCGGGATCGGTAATGCCGACCTGGTCGAGCAGTTCGAGCGAGCGCAGCCGCCGCGCCGCCTTGTCCATGCCGAGGTGAGTCTTCAGGCTCTCGCCGATCTGGAACCCCACCGTGAAGCACGGATTGAGCGAGGACATCGGCTCCTGGAAGATCATCGAGATATCCTTCCCGATGATCTTGCGTCGTTCGGGCGCCGAAAGGGTCCTGAGGTCCGTACCGGCGAACAGCATGGCATCGGCGGTTACCGTCGCGGTCCACGGCAGGAGCCCCATCACGGCGAGCATCGCGACGGACTTGCCCGAGCCGGATTCGCCGACGATCGAGAGGATCTCGTTCGGCTCGACGATGATATCGACCCCGTCGACTGCCTTGAACAGCCCGGCACGCGTGCGGAAGGACACAGAGAGATTGCGGATTTCGAGAAGCGGCATGCGTTCAGCTCCTTCTCATCTTCGGATCGAGCGCATCGCGCAGGCCGTCGCCCATCAGGTTGATGGAAACCACCGTAATCAGGATGGCGAGGCCGGGCAGGGTGACGATCCAGGGGTCCGAGCGGATGAATTCGCGTGCGTCGGCTAGCATCGCGCCCCATTCAGGCGTCGGCGGCTGTGCACCGAGGCCGAGAAAGCCCAGCGCGGCGGCTTCGAGGATTGCCTCGGAGACGCCGAGCGCGGACTGCACGATAAGCGGTGCAAGGCAGTTCGGCAGCACCGTGCGGAACATCAGCCTCAGTTTCTTCACGCCGATCACCCTGGCGGCAATGACGTAATCCTTCGAGAGCTCCGCCATCGCCGAAGCTCGCACCAGCCTTACATAGCGCGGCAGGAACACCACCGTGACCGCGACGACCGTGTTGGTGAGGCTCGGCCCCAGCACCGCGACGATCAGGATCGCCAGCACAAGGCCGGGCACGGCCATGATCAGGTCCATGCAGCGCGAAATGATGGTGTCGACCATCGGGTTCGAGAAGGCGGCAACCAGTCCGAACAGAACGCCCAGAACGAAGGAGACGCCCATCACCATGATGCCGATAAAAAGCGAGACACGCGCGCCGTACATCAGCCGGGAGAGCATGTCGCGGCCAAGGCCGTCGGTGCCGAGGATGAATTTCCAGCTCCCGCCCTCGACCCATACCGGGGGCGCGCGCACGGCGTCACGGAACTGCGCCAGCGGGTCGTGCGGGGCGAGAACGTCAGCGAAAATCGCGGTCAGCGCCACGAGCAGCAGAATGATCAAACCGCCGACCGCGCCCCGGTTTTCGGAAAACGAAGCCCAGAGCTGGGCAAAAGGCCCATCGGCGGGCGGCAGGGTTTCGGCGCTCTGGCCGGTTTCGGTGATGTCAACCATGCCGGATCCTCGGATTGATGACGCCGTAAAGGACATCGACGCCGAGATTGACGAGAATGACGATCGCCGAGACCAGCATCACACCGCCCTGAAGCGCGGGATAATCGCGCCGACCGATGCTCTCGATCAGCCATTTACCGACACCGGGCCAAGAGAAAATCGTCTCCGTGAGCACCGCGCCCGCCATCAGCGAGCCGACCGAAAGGCCGATCACCGTCACCACCGGAATCAACGCGTTTCGGAGCGCGTGGAGGCCGATGACACGGAACGGCGCGAGCCCCTTGGCCCGTGCCGTGCGGACGTAATCCTCGCTCAGCACCTCCAGCATCGACGAGCGGGTCATGCGCGCGATCACCGCGAGCGGCACGGTGCCGAGCACGATCATCGGCAGGACCAGATGATGCAGGGCATCAAGAAACGCGCCTTTCTGGCCGGAAAGCAGACTGTCGATCAGCATGAAGCCTGTGACGGGCTCGAAATAGTATTTGATGAGGTCGATGCGACCGGAAACCGGCGTAAGGTGCAGCCGCTCCGCGACCAGCATGATGAGCAGAAGCCCCCACCAGAAAATCGGCATCGAAAAGCCGGCGACCGAGAGGCCCATCAGCGTCTGGTCGTAGCGCGAACCGCGCTTCACCGCCGCGATGGCGCCGGCCGGAATGCCGATCAGGGTCGCGAAGAGCATTGCGGCGAGGCTCAGTTCGACGGTCGCTGGAAACAGCGTGAAGAACTCGGTTACGACTTTTTCGTTCGTCACCAGCGACTTGCCGAAATCGCCTTGGAGGATGCCCCAGACATAATCGAGAAACTGTTTCCAGACCGGCTGATCGAGCCCCAGTTCGTGGCGGAACTGCGCCAGCCTTTCGGGGCTGATGCCGCGCTCGCCCACGCGCACCTCGACCGGGTCGCCGGGCACGAGGCGGATCGCGACGAACGTGATGAACATGAGCGCGAAAAAGGTCGGCACGGTCAGTGCGACGCGCTTCAGAAAATGGATAAGCATGGGCTCTCCCCAACCCAAGTGCATGACGGGGCGGCCTTTCCAGGCCGCCCCGCAGGTGCGGCAGGACGCGCTTACTTGAGGTCGACGCCCTTGAAGTGATGGCTGCCGAGCGGTGCCATCTTGTAGCCGACGAGGTTCGCCGCGGCGGCGTCGTTCACGACGGAATGGGCGATCGTGAGATCGGGCGCCTCTTCCTTCATGATGACCTGCATTTTCTCGTAGGCCTTGGTGCGTTCGGCGACGTCGGTGGTGGCGCGTGCCTTCACAAGCAGGTCGTCGAACTCCTTGTTACACCACTTGGTGATGTTCTGGCCACCGGCGCGAGCGCCGGAGCAGCCGCGCAGGAAGAAGAAGTTGTCGGGATCGCCGTTATCGCCGGTCCAGCCGAGCTGGGCGGTCATGTGTTCGCCCTGCTGGGCGCGCTTGCGGTATTCGCCCCATTCGTAGGTGACGAGCTTGGCGTTGATGCCGACCTTGGCGAGATCCGCCTGCATCATCTCGGCGATGCGCTTGGCGTTCGGGTTGTAGGGGCGCTGCACCGGCATATACCACAGGTCGATGTCGAGCGGGGTTGTCACGCCGGCCTTGGCGAGCATTTCCTTCGCCTTGCCGGGATCATAGGCATAGTCCTTCACCGCATCGTTGTAGGACCAGAGCGTCGGCGGAATGAGGTTCTTCGCCGGCTGGCCCGCGCCGAGGTAGACGTCGCGGATGATCGTCGCCTTGTCGATCGCCATGTTGATCGCCTGCCGGACTTCCTTCTTGTCGAAGGGTGGCTTCTGGACGTTGAACGCCCAGTAGGCGATGTTCAGGCCCGACTGGCTGATGACCTGAAGTTTGGAGTCCTTGCGGATTTCCGGCAGGTCGGCCGGGCGCGGGGCGATGGCGTAATGGCATTCACCGGCTTTCAGCTTGGCGAAGCGCGCGGTCGGGTCGGGTGTGATGGCGTAGACGAGGTCGTCGACCAGCGCCTTCTCGCCCCAGTAGGCGGCGTTTTTCTTGTAACGGATCACCGCATCCTTTTGGTAGGTAACGAACGAGAACGGGCCGGTGCCGACCGGAAACTGGTCGAACTGCTCCTTCTTGCCCGCCTTGTCGAGCATGTCGGCATATTCTTTCGAATGGATCGTCGCGAAATCCATGGCGAGATTGGCCATGATCGGCGCGGTCGGCTCCTTGAGCTTCATGACGACTGTGTGATCATCCGTCTTGGTGATGCTTTCGAGCAGCTTCGGCATGTCCATGTCGGAGAAGTAGTCGTACTTGCCGCCCGAAACCTTGGCGTAGGGATGTTCGGCCTTCCACTGCCGTTCGAACGACCAGATGACGTCGTCGGCGTTGAAATCGCGCGTCGGCTTGAAGCCGTTGACGCCGGAATGGAACTTCACGCCCTTGCGGAGGTTGAAGGTCACGGTCTTGCCGTCGTCGCTCACCTTCCAGCTTTCCGCGAGGCCGGGGATGACCTTGGTGGTCCCGCGCTCGAAGATCACGAGCTGGTCATAGACCGGGCGGGCCGCATCGAAGCTGGTGCCGGTGGTGTTGACAGCCGGGGTGAAATTCTCCGGCGAGCCTTCCGAGCAGTAGACCAGCGTCTTCGCCGCCAGCGCGCCTGGTGCGAACACCGCGAACGAAGCGGCAAGACCCAGCGCGGTCTTTCTCAATATCGACATTTTTTTCTCCCGTTTTGATCGTTCCAGAAATCTGGATCCTGTTTTTTCTTGTTTTCGAGGCCGACTTTTTCGTCGCGGCTTCGGAGCGGCCAGCCTAGTCCCGAATTCCGGTTCTGCAAGAGGCGATCGCACCTTCTTGCAAGGATTGCGGCTTCACGTGCCGATGACCCGGAGTTCGCGCGGAAAAGTTGTCATGACCTCGCATCCGGCGTCGGTTATGACCACGTTATCCTCGATGCGCACACCAATCCGGTCGATTTCATAGAGTCCGGGCTCAATGGTGAACACCATGCCCGGCGCGAGGATCATCGCGTTTCCGCGCATGATATAGGGGTCTTCGTGCACTTCGAGCCCGAGGCCATGCCCGGTCTTGTGCCGCATGAAGGCGGCGTAGGGCGAGGCTTCGAGGTTTCCCAGCACGGCATCATCGAGCGTGGATGCCGTGATACCCGGTCGCGCGCCCGCGCGCCCGATTTCGTTGGCGGCAAGCACCGCCTCGTAAAAGGCCCGATCCGCGTCGGATACCTGCCCGACGAAGAAAGTGCGCGTGATATCGGCCCGATAACCGTTGATCGCGCCGCCGAAATCGAAGAGCAGGGCATCGCCGGGTTGGATGGCATAATCGGCGCGGGCCTTTGCGTGGCTCTGGGCCGAATTGCCGCCGGCGGCGACGATGGGCTGGAACGAGAGTTCATGCACCCCGGCGCCGAACAATTCGCCGATCAGGATTCCCTCGACCTCGCGTTCCGTCATCCCAAGGCGCACCCGCCGAACGGTCTGCTCCAGCGCGGCTTCCGAGAGGCGGATCGCATGGCGCATCTCCGCAAGCTCCTCTGCGGTCTTGTGCAGCCGGATGGCCGAGATCGCAGCATGGGCATCGACAATCTCGCCTCCCGGAAAGGCGCGCGCCAGCGCAAGTTGCTCGAAGACCCGCATCCGCTGGCCTTCCACCCCCAGCCGAGCGATGCGTCCCATCGCGGCACCTGCCGCCTGAAACGCGCCCTCGAACCTTTCTTCATCCCGCCATAGGAAGACCTCGCCCGAAAAGCCGAGCGGCTCGAAGGAGGGCCATTCGATATGCGGCACGATCGCCGCCGTCTTGCCGTCGCGGCGGAGCAGGACGACGACCGGGCGTTCGTTCTGATGAAAGTCCCAGCGAAAAATCCGCTGGAAATTGGGGCCGGCGACCAGCGCGACCATGTCGAGACCGAGCGTTGCCATCGACGGGAGCAACGCCGCGAGACCATGCATTGGGGACGCCATTTTTCTGAAAACCCGCTGCTGACTTGTCTTGACGGTCGATCTGGCTCGCGATGGATCGTTCCACCAGAGACCGTTTCTCTTGCAACCTAGTTGGTGATTCCGTCGGGTGCAATCGGGTGCCGTGTTCAGGGTGGGAAAACTGACGGCTTCGACAGAGGAAAACCGGCTTGCCGCTGGCGAGGCGGGCGGCATTCCAGAGCCTGCCGTCGCCATATCCGGTGTGAGGTGGGGGCGTCCCACGGCGCGCTCCACCTTCGAGCCCCTCCTGTACATATTGAGCGTCCTGAATATGGCCGGCAGATTCCCCTGAACGCTCGAATTGCTCGTGGCCCTGAGAATGCCGACTTTTGGTGTCCGCCTCAGTTTTCCTGGACATCCGTTTCGCGGGCGCCTTGACGGCCAACCTTTCAGTCCACATCAGGAGGGGATGAGCACGCGCCCGACCATTCTCGTTTTCATTGATGCCGATGCTTGCCCCGTCAAGGACGAGGTTTACAAGGTTGCGGGCCGCCACGGCGTGAAGACCATTGTGGTCTCCAACAGCTACATGCAGATACCGCGCGATCCGCGCATTGAGCGGGTGGTGGTAGGTGCAGGGCTCGATATCGCCGACGATTACATTGCCGAGCGCGCCCGGCGCGGCGTTGTCGTGATCACGGCGGATATTCCGTTGGCGGCGCGCTGCATCAAGGCTGGCGCGGATGTCATCGCACCCAATGGCCAAGCCCATACGAAGCAATCAATCGGACATGCGCTGGCGACGCGCAACCTGATGGACGAGCTGCGTTCCGCCGGACAGATAACTGGCGGGCCGCGCCCTTTTGCGCCGAAGGATCGCTCGAATTTTCTCTCCGCGCTTGATCTGGCGATTGTCCGGCTGGAGCGGGCCGGCCTGCAGCCGGAGAGCTGAAAAACGCGGAGTTTCGGGGTGCTTTGCACATCCGGCTCCGGTCTTGCGCCAAGAAAATTCTTACGACAGACCCGATGGTGAAAGGGAACCTTTTTCGCTGCGGTCGCAGAGTTTGGGGTGCAGCAGAGTTCTTCGTTAGGATGAGAACCTCAGACGACACTTTGCACCGGGCACCGAACCGGGTAGCCTTCGTGTCCCAACAAGCCGAAACAACGATGACCCTGCCTGCCGGCCACCCACGATTGACGCGCCGCCCTTTCAGCCAAGGCGAGCTGATCGCCGATGGGCTGCTGCATGCCGCGGCCTTGCTGGCCTCGATCATCGGGATCGCGGTGCTGATTGTGCTCATTCTGCTCAAGCGCGGCGGCCTCGAGCTCTCGGCGGTTGTAATCTACGGCATTGGGCTTCTGGCGATGTTCGGCTTTTCGGCAGCCTATAATCTGGCGCCCACCTCGCCATTGAAATGGGTGCTGCGGCGGTTCGATCATTCCTCGATTTATCTTATGATTGCCGGAACATACACGCCGCTTCTCGTGCTGCTGGGCGATCCGTTCTGGGCGATCACCCTCGGCGTGATCGTCTGGGCGGGGGCGATTGGCGGCATCGTGCTGAAGGTGGCGCTGCCGGGGCGGTTCGATCGGCTCTCGATCGGAATCTATATCCTGCTCGGCGGCGCGGCGATGATCGCGCTCCGCCCGATGATCGAGAGACTGCCCGGACCGACGCTTTATCTCCTGCTCGCGGGCGGGGTCATCTATGTCGCCGGCGTGGCGTTTTATGCTTGGAAGAACCTGCGCTTCAACAACGTGATCTGGCACGGTTTCGTCTCGGTGGCCGCGGGCTGCCATTACGCCGCCATCGCCTATGCAATGACGGTGTGAGGGGAGAATTGCTCATCACGTCAAGATGGCGCTGACGAGTACAATCCCCTCCCGGTTTTCCCGACGAGAATGCAGAAGGCTACCAATAATGACGTGCTGGTGTCTCGTTTGAGGCGCTGGCCACAAGCCTTCGAGTGACCGTGATGCGCGGCGCGCTCCTGCTATCTCTGCTGCGGTTGGATCTATACTCTCAACTGAGCGCGCCAGCGCCCAGGGCTGGTGCCGACGATCCCCTTGAAAGCGCGGCTGAACGAGGGCAGGTCGTCATAGCCGACGGCACGGGCGACACCTGACAGATCGGTTTTTCCATCCCGAAGCAGGCGACAGGCAACGAACATCCGCCAATGTGCCACATAGGACATAACACTTTGTCCGACCGTTTCGCGGAAACGCGCGGCAAAGCGGGAAGGCGACATTGCGGTCATCCCGGACAGGAGCCCAACCGTCCAAGCGCGGGCCGGATCAGCGTAAAATGCCTTCAAGGCGATCGAGAGTTTCGGATCGGCCAGACCTCGATACCAGCCGGGGCGCATTCGAGCATCATGAACGGCGATTTGCTGGACGGCTTCGGCGAAGAAGATCTCGATCAGCCGGCAGGCCGTGAACCCGGCGCTGCGTTTTGCTGCAACCTCCTGCTCCAGCATGCTTGCCACGAGATTGAGCCGAGGGGCGGAATCCGCGCCAGCGCTGATGCGGACGACAGGCGGAAGCGAAAGGAAAAGCGGGTTGAGATCGGTGTTTCGCAAGACAAAGACTCCGCAGAGCAGCTCGGTGGCTTCGCCGGATGCGGGTTCGCCTCCGGCTTTTCTCACTTCCCCCCTGTCGCGCAGCACCTCGAGGATTGAAACATCCTCCACGCCCGTTCCCGAAGACATTCGGTGAGGCCGGCCATCGGGACATATCGCGACCTCGCCAGCCTGAACAACCATCGGCGTTGCCCCGCCATGATCGAGGTTGAACTGCCCGGAGCGAACGAAATGGAAGGGAATGACACGGGTATCGTCTGCGAGACCCAATGCCCCGCGCAGGCACGCCTCCTCCTCGATCCGAACGGCCCAGGGTGCTTCGTAGCTCTCGAACAGCAAGACACTCCCGGTAACACGGAGTTCACCGAGGGCATCATCAATCGGGGAAAGGAGGTTCTCGAGCATTAGTTGTTTAAGCTAATAATTCGATGGTTTTTGCTATAGATACAACTGTCACTCATCCGTAACGTCCCTGTCAAGACGAGTGCGCGATCCAGCGCCCCGGATATACGAGGATATGAGATGACGATTTCCGCCGAACTGTATTTCACCGCGCTTACTGCGGCATTCACCGGATTGATCTGGGTTCCCATCATTATCAATCGCCTGCGCGAGATGGGCCCGTGGAAGGCGCTCAAGAATCCGGAACCGGATGTGCGCCCCCGTGCCGACTGGGCCTACCGAATGAGCCACGCCCATCGGAATGCGATCGAGAACCTTGTGGTATTTGCCCCACTTGCCCTCGCGGTGCACCTGCAGGGCGTCGGAAACAGCACCACGGCCACGGCGGCGGGCATCTTCTTCGCGATGCGCATCGCCCATGCCGTCATCTACACTTTCGGCATCCCCCTGCTGCGGACCGTCGCCTTCTTCGTGGGCTTCCTGAGCCAGATGCTGCTGGCTGGTCGTTTGCTGGGTTGGCTGTAATGGGCACGGGACGGGAAAGCTTCATGAGTGTCGATTTGTGCGCCCTGTCCGGCCTCACATGCTCTCTGCGGATCCCGGTGATCTGAAGGCAGCATCGTTCCAATCGCCCGACACGCGTGGCACGGGGCGATTTCGGAATGCCGGATTGTGGGGCATCGTGCTACCGGATCGCGATTGGAGCAGGGCCAGGGCAAGGATTTTATGATCTTGTCAAACTGTGCTGGGGGATCAACTCGCGGGACCCGGTCAGACGAGTTTCGCCTCCCAGTTTCCCGACCGCACGGCATTGCCGACCAGCTTTAACAGGAGGCGCTCCACCGCTTCGCGGGCAAAGGAAGCGGGCTGGTCGGCCATCTTGCACAGATAGAGGCGTCGATGGAGGGTCGGCTCGGCGATAGGGCGGGCTCGGACCTTGCCTCTTTCGATCTCGGCGGAAAAGAAGTGGCGTGTGCCGATCGTGCACCCAAGCCCGGCAACGAGCGAACCGGATATCGCATGAACCGAGTTCATCTCAAAACGCGCCGCAGCCTCCAGCCGTTTCAGGAGTGTGGCATTGTCGAGGAGCGCGCGCGCTGACAGGCCCTGGTGCAGGATGATGATGGGAAGGTCGAGGATATCGGCAAAAGCGATCGGCGCATCGGTGTCGCCGAGGAACTCGACCCGCCCAACACAGAAAAGCTGCTCGTCCAGCACCGGAACCGTGGCGAGCCGCGCATCGTCCGGCGGGTTATAGACGAGGGCGAGATCGACCTCAGAAGCCAGAAGATGCAGCAGCATCGGACCCGAGAGACTTTCCGAGAGCGAGAGCTGGAGGCGCGGGTAATCTGCCGTCGCACGTTGGAACATCTCGACGCCGATGGCCTTGACGGCGGAATGAGCCATGCCGACCGACACTTTCCCCGCGATCTCGTCGCTGGAATCGCGAATGTCCCGTTCGGCGGTGTCGAAGGCCTTCAGGATCGTCCTCGCATGGGCATAGAGCCTTTCGCCTGCGGCGGTGGGTTCCAGTCCCTTCGGCTGACGAACGAAAAGGGTGGAGCCGAGGTGCGCTTCAAGATTGGCGAGGTGATGGCTGAGCGCGGACACGGCGACACGCACTTCGCGCGCGGCACGGGCAAGCGCTCTTTGTTCGTAGATCGCGACGAAATAGCGGAGCTGTCGTGCGTCCATATATTTCTAAAATCTAGAAAGATGATTGCTCAATATTATAATTGTTGGAAAGATAAAGCAATGCTTAGCTGATCGGCAACGAAGCCCGCCCAACGAGATGCGCCGCATGTCCGATTCCTTCCGCCCGCTCGAAGGCATACGCGTCGTCGAGATGAGCCATATGATCATGGGTCCGTCGTGTGGCATGTTTCTCGCGTTTCTCGGGGCTGAGGTTATCAAGGTCGAACCCCCGGTGGGCGACAAGACACGCCATCTGACCGGTATGGGCAGCCCGTTTTTCCCATTGTTCAACCGGGGCAAGAAATCGGTTCAACTCGATACGACGAACCCGGCCGGACGCCGCGCGCTCGACGCGCTGCTCGCGACAGCGGATGTCTTCGTCGATAATTTCCGGGATGAATCGCTAGCCCGGATGGGAGCGGACCCGGCCGAACTCCGGCTGCGCTATCCGCGCCTCATCCTCGCCTCGCACAAGGGGTTCCTGAACGGCCCGTATCAGGACAGGACCGCTATGGACGAGGTGGTACAGATGATGACCGGCCTCGCCTACATGACCGGACCGACCGGGCGCCCGCTGCGGGTCGGTTCCTCGGCGAACGATATCATGGGGGGGCTTTTCGGCGCGCTGGCCGTCGTCTCGGCGCTCAACGAGCGCGAGCGGACCGGCAAGGGGCGAGACCTGCGGATCGGTCTTTTCGAGAACTGCCTGCTGCTCGTGGCGCAGCACATGGTGCAGTTCGATCTAGAGGGTGTGAACCCGCCTCCGATGCCGGAGCGCACCTTTTCCTGGCCGGTCTACGACATCTTCACGACCTCGGATGGCAGACAGCTTTTCGTCAGCGCCGTCACGGAAGGGCAGTGGGCGAGCCTGTGCGATGTGCTCGGTCTTGGCTATCTGAAAGACGATGCGCGCCTTCGGACCAAGATGGATACGATCAACGCGCGGTCATGGACGATCCCGCTGGTTGCGGAAAAGATCGCGACCCGCGAAAGCGATGAACTCGTCGAAACGTTCGTGCGGGAAGGCATTTCGTTCTCGCCCATCGCCAAGCCCTCGGACATGTATCACGATCCCCACGTCCTCAGACCCGGAGGGCTCGCGACTTCGCGGATGCCGGATGGTCGCGTGTTCCGGGCACCCTCGCTTCCCGTTTCGGTCGACGGCGAAGTCCTGTCCGGCGGGGGAGACGTCCCCGAAGCCGGAGCTGATACAGAGAGGGTGCTCGGCGCGCTGGGGTTGGACCCGGCCTCGATCGCGGCGGCACGTGGTACAACGAAGGAGCGCGCGGCATGAGCAGATCCAGCGTTCTTTACCCGGCCGAACGCCTCGTCCTGCGCGAAGTAGGTCTGCGTGACGGCCTGCAACTGGTGAAAGTCTGGCCCTCGACAGCCGACAAGATCGCATGGCTCCGCGCGGAATATGCTGCCGGTGTTCGCCATTTCGAGCTTGGCTCCTTCCTGCCCGCGAGCCGGATGCCGCAATTCGCCGACTTACGTGAACTCATTGCGGCTTCGGGAACGCTTCCAGGCGCCCGTTCGGCAGCGCTGGCGTTGAACGAGCGCGGTGGCAGCGACGCGCTCGCGACGGAAGTTGACGAGATCGTCTGTGTCGTTTCGGCCACAGAGGAACATTCGCAAGCCAATATGCGCCGGTCGCGCGCTGATGCTCTTTCTCTGGTGCGCGAAATCGTGGCGAAGCGCGATGCCGCCGGCCACAAGGCGATCGTCAATGTCGGAATCTCGATGGCGTTTGGCTGTTCGATCGCCGGCGATGTCAGTGAACGCGAGGTTCTCCGTCTCGTCGAGGCGTGCCTCGGGAACGGCGCGGACGCGGTGGGGCTTGCCGATACGGTTGGTTACGCTGGGCCGCGACAGGTGGGCGACCTCGCAGCCATGGCACGGAAATTGGCGGGCGAAGTGCCGGTGATCATCCACTTGCACGATACGCGTGGTGTTGGCCTCGCGAACGCCGCCGCGGCCCTCGATGCCGGCATCCGTGTCCTGGATGCCTCGCTGTGTGGCCTTGGCGGCTGCCCCTTTGCGCCGGGGGCTACGGGCAATATCGTTTTCGAGGATCTGGTTTTCCTTGCGGAAAGCATGGGGTTTGACACCGGGATCGCGCTGGACCGGCTGGAAGGGCCGCGTGCCGTTCTGGCGCGGGCGATGCCGGACGAGCCTTTGCACGGTCAGCTTTCGCGTGCCGGTGTGCCCAAATCACGCTGGCGAACCTGCGCGGCTTGAAACCTCGCTGCCTGCCTGCTTGCAACAAGACTGAAAAATAACGGAGGAAACCATGAAAAATATCGCCATGATCCGGAAAATTGCACTCACCGCGACCATCTTCGCGCTCCCGCTCAGCGCCGAGGCTGCGACCGTAATGCGCTGTTCGCATCAGCTGCCGCCCGCGCACCATATCGCCAAGGTGATCGAACAATGGGCCGCGGAGGTCCGTTCGCTCTCGGGCGGTGAGCTCGACGTCCAGGTATTTGGCGCGGACAGTCTGGTGAAAGCGAACCAGAACATCACGGCGGTCGCCAAGGGCGATATCGAATGCGGGTTCTCGCTGAATTTCCAGTGGGGGCGCACACTGCCGCTCATGAATGTTACGGTTGCGCCTTTCGCGTTTGGCGACCTCAATATCTGGCGTAAATGGCCGGACAGCGAAGCCGCCAAGTTCTTGGGTGACAAGCTGCTCCAGAAAGGCGTTCGCAATATCGTCTGGATGTTTCAGACGAATACCTCGGTTTTCACTGCCAAGGGCAAGTTTCTCAAGGCCCCTGCGGACTTCAACGGCGTCAAGATCCGCGGACTCAACCCGCAGTTCGACGCCGGTTTGACAGCCATGGGCGCGAAGACCTCGGCGATGCCGGGCTCGGAAGTCTATCAGGGGCTGGCGACCGGCGTTCTCGATGCGGCGATCACCGATGCCGCTGCCGCCGTTTCACGCAAATACTACGAGGTGCAGGACCATTTCACCGTGTTGCCCGTGCTGAGTGCCTATCTCCACGGATACGTCAATCCGAAATGGTATGATGGTCTTTCGCCGAAAGCCCGCGAGGCGTTAGCCGGGGCCGGCAAGAAGGCCGCGATCTGGGCCATCGAGGCCTCGGAGAAGGCCGGCGCAGCCGCGCCCGATCAACTGCGGGCCAAGGGCGCCCAGGTTCACATTGCGACGCCCGAGGAGAATGAGGCACTGCGCAAGGTGATGCGCCCGGCGTTCGACTCGAAATTCGGCGAGGATCCCGACAGCAAGAAATTGCTCGAACTGCTCGCGAAAATCTGAGCCGGAGCGAGCCATGCATTCCGGAGGACAGGCCGGTGGGGGCGGACGCTCCCCCACCCAGTTGGGCCGCATCGTCGAAGGGCTTGCGGAAGTTGGCGGCATCTTGGCAGCGCTGATCGTCCTGATCATTCTGGGGCTGATTACCTACGGCGTGGCGCAGCGCTATTTCTTTGGCGTGCCGGTCGCATGGGCGGAAGATCTTTCGAGTTATCTGCTCGTGGCGTTCGTCGCTTTTGGTGCGGCCGCTGCCTACCGCCGCGGCGACCACATCGCCATCGACCTTGTTCCGGGCCTTCTGGGCCCCAGGCGCCGCAAATGGGTCGATCGCTGGTCCGATCTTGCCGTACTTCTCTTTGCGGGCGTGCTGGGGTGGAGCGCTTGGGGGCAGGCGCGCTTCGCCTACGATTTTGGTGCCTATTCGAACGATCGGCTCGAACTGCCGTCCTGGATCCCATTCGTGCCGCTGGTCATCGGGGCGGTGCTTCTCGTTTTGCTGGCGCTCGTGCGGTTTGCGCACGCCGGTGTATCAACGGACGGCGCAACGCATCGGCCTGAGGATCACGCATGACGCTCTTCCTCGTATTTGCCGGGTTGCTCGCCCTGCTGATGTCCGGCATGCCGATCTTTGCCGCGCTCGGACTGACCGGCATTGCCATTCTGGCGATCTTCGAAGGCAATGTCTCAAGCGTGGCCGAGACGTTTTACAGCCACATCAACAGCCCGGTACTGACGACGATCCCGCTTTTCGTGTTCATGGCGCAGGTAATGATCCGCGCCAGGGTGATCGACGATCTTTACGAGATGGCTCATGTGTTGATCGGCCATCTGCGCGGGGGGCTCGGCGTGGCGACAGTGGCCGCCTGCACGCTGTTTGCGGCGATCTCCGGTTCGTCGGTTGCAACCGCGCTTTCGATCGGCACCGCCGCAATCCCGCAGATGAAGCGCTTCGGCCACCCGGAACGCAGTGCGCTCGGCGTCGTGGCGGCGGGCGGCACGCTCGGCATCCTCATTCCGCCTTCCGGCCCGATGATCCTCTATGCCGTCGTTTCCGAAGCCTCGATCGGCGCGCTTTTTCTCGCCGGCATTGTGCCGGGGCTGATGCTCGCGGCGATATTTGCAATCTATTGCGTTGGCGAAGCCAGGTTCCGACATAGCGGCGAGCGGCCGGAATGGGCCGGCTGGCCAAAAGTGCGGGCGGCGCTCAGGCGATCCATTTGGGCTCTGCTTGCGCCGCCTGTCGTGATGGGGGGTATCTACACCGGTCTCTTCACTGCCACCGAAGCGGCGGCCATCGGCTCGGTCTACGCACTGGCCGTGGCATTTCTCGTCTACCGGAACTTCGGGCTGCGGGATCTTTACGTTTGCGCCCATTCGACCATGCGCACCTCGATGATGGTGTTTCTGATCATTGGCGGGGCCGCCATTTTCGGTCATGCCATCACGATCATCCGCCTTCCGGTTGGCGTGACTGAAGCGGTGACGCTACTGGGTCTTTCGCCGCTCGGTTTCATCCTTTCGGTGATGGCACTGATCTTTGTCCTCGGCATGTTCCTTGAATCGATTGCGATCATCCTGATCACGACACCAGTCCTGCTGCCGACCATGATCGCGATGAAGATCGACCCGGTCTGGTATGGTGTCTTGCTGATGATCAATCTTGAACTGGCGATGATCACGCCTCCGGTCGGCATGAATCTCTTCGTCATCAAGGGCATTTCGAACGCACCCCTTTCAGAAGTCGTTCGGGGCTCCTTGCCCTACGTGGTCCTGATGCTGATCGGCATCGGTATCCTGATCGCGGTTCCGGATCTGGCGACGTGGCTGCCGCGCACGGCAGGGTTCGGGCGCTGAACCTTGCCGTGTTGCAAGATGTATTTGAAGGTCGCATCGACGGCATAGGCGCGAGGGAAGGAGCAAGGGTCTCCCATGTCGTCTTTGGTGGAAGCACCTCGTTCCGGGTGGTCTATGAGCCTTCCAGCCGTGCCTGACTGCTGCGCGGCGTAGCCAGCAGCAGATGCGTTTCGGATGCGCCCACGCCGGCAATCATGCGGATCCGATGCAACAGCGCGTCCAGCGCCGTGAGACTGGCCGTGCTTAACTCGGCGATCAGATCCCACTTCCCGCTTGTCGTATGAATTGCGGTGATCTCCGCAAAGCCGCTGAGGGTCTTGACGACGCGATCCTTTGCACGCCCCTCGACCTCGATCAGCGTGATGCCGCGCACCGGCGCGGAAACGACATCCGCCTTGAGAACAACGGTATAACCGATGACCTCACCGGATGTTTCGAGCCGAAGCATCCGGGCACGGATGGTTGCGCGCGAAACACCGAGGGTGAGGGCGAGATCGGAGATGCTGCGTCGGCCGTCGTGCCGCAACAGAGTGATCAGCTGCTGGTCGAGATTATCCATAGAGTTATCAAAACGTCAGATAATGATGCCGAAATGATAAAATAGCTGGATCAAGTTTGCAAATTGACTTGTTCATATCGACGGCACTCCAGGTTACCTCTCCTGTGAAAGGGAGAGCTTGGATGGACCCGAAGACCTGTATTCTGATTGGTGCGCCGGTGCAGGATGGTACCGGCCGGCTCGGTTGCGACATGGGGCCGAGCGCCTATCGCGCCGCCGGGATCGGACCAGCACTGGAATCCCTTGGTCTTCGTGTGGTCGATCAGGGCAACCTTGCGGTCGGCAACTTCGATTCTCGGGTGCACGCGAATACCGCGATCCGCGGTCTTCCGGAGATCGCGGCCTGGACGCAGGTACTTTCCGAGGCCGTATGTGAGGCTGGGCGGAAGGGGCTTCCGATCGTTCTGGGGGGCGATCACAGTCTGGCCGCGGGTACGCTATCCGGACACGCTCGCCGCGCTGCGAACGAAGGTCGAAAACTCTTCGTGCTATGGCTTGACGCGCATCCCGACATGCACACACTGGAGACCACGACGAGCGGCAATCTGCACGGGGTGCCTATGGCCTATGCGCTGGGGCTACCGGGTTTTTCTGGCTATTTTCCGCCACTTTACGCGCCGTTGGATCCGTCGCACGTCTGCATGATGGGGCTGCGCAGCGTCGATCTCGCGGAGCGCCGGCTTCTGGGTGAAACGGGCATCCGCGTCCATGACATGCGTTCGATTGACGAGAACGGTGTCGTGCCTCTGCTGCGCGATTTTCTGAGTCAGGTCGAAAGGCAGGATGGCTTGCTGCACGTGAGCCTCGATGTCGATTTTCTCGACCCAGAAATCGCTCCGGGAGTCGGCACTACCGTTCCCGGAGGCGCGACTTTCCGCGAGGCCCACCTCATCATGGAGATGCTGCATGATTGCGGCCGTGTTTCCAGCCTCGACCTCGTGGAATTGAACCCCTTTCTCGACGATCGAGGGCGGACGGCGCGGCTCATGGTAGACCTCACCGCAAGCCTCATGGGCCGTTCCGTGCTCGATCGCCCCACCCGGAGCTACTGACATGGAAGCCCGCAAACTCAATGTCGTGCGCTTCGTCAGCGTCGATTGCATGATGAAGCTGATTGTCCGACGCGGCGTCGAGCATGTGTTGACTGATCTGGCGGCCCGGATTGAAGCGGATTTCAAGCGTTGGAGCCGTTTCGATAAGACGCCTCGGATAGCCTCTCATAGCGCCGATGGTGTGATCGAGCTTATGCCTACCAGCGATGGCGGGCAATTCGCCTTCAAATACGTCAACGGCCATCCCAAAAACACGCGGGATGGTCGCCAGACCGTGGCGGCATTCGGTGTGCTCGCCGATGTCGAGACCGGTTATCCGCTGCTTTTGACCGAAATGACGCTCCTCACGGCCCTGCGCACGGCTGCGACTTCGGCAATGGCCGCCCGTCATCTTGCACCGCGCTCCGCGCGGACGATGGCATTGATCGGCAACGGAGCGCAGTCCGAATTCCAGGCTTTGGGCTTCAAGGCTCTGCTGGGAGTGGGCCGACTACGCCTGTTTGACGTTGATCCGAAGGCCAGCGCGCGATGCGCCAGAAACCTCTCGCGTTACGGGTTCGAGATTGAAATCTGCGCGTCAGCCGAGGCCGCCGTCCTCGGCGCGGAGATCATCACCACGGTTACGGCGGACAAGACGAACGCGACAATCCTGACCGACAATATGGTCGGTGCCGGTGTCCACATCAACGCGGTGGGGGGTGATTGCCCCGGTAAGACGGAACTGCACGCCGACATCCTGCGACGCGCCGATATCTTCGTCGAATACCCGCCGCAGACACGAATCGAGGGTGAGATCCAGCAATTGGGGCCGGATCACCCGGTAACCGAACTCTGGGAGGTTGTCGCGGGGATGGTGCCGGGGCGACAGGGCGAACGACAAGTCACGGTTTTCGACTCCGTCGGCTTCGCCATCGAGGATTTTTCCGCGCTCGGATGGCTGGCGGACGAGATCGACCGCACGGGCCTATTTGCCGAACTCGATCTGCTCGCTGACCCGGACGATCCCCGCGACCTGTTCGGCATGTTGCTGCGCGCCGGGCTGGCCTGAAGGAAGCGGACAGGGTTCAATTTCTGAGGTGGCGTGCCCCCCCCCGGCGCCGGTCAGGCGACGCCCGGACGCCAGAACGGAATCGGTCGACCACGCAAACAGGGCGGGACGTCGCGCGCGATCGCAAGTTCGCCGCCATAGCCGCCTTCTCCCTTCGCGGTGATGGCGATCCCGTCGGCGGTAAGCGCCAGCTTGGTCGGGGCAGGAAAGGGCAGTTCGAAAGTATGGGCGGGGGCACCGTCCATCGCGAAGCCATAGAGCGCGCTGCCATCCACGCCCGCGATCCAGTAAAGGCCGGCGTCCGAGGCGAGGGCCGCGCCGTCGGGTCTGCCGCCGAGGTGGCGGGTTGTGGCGAAGACCTCCCGCGCGCCGAGCATGCCGGAAGCGAAGTCGCACGGCATCGACCAGATAGCCTGAACGTCGGGGTGGGAATCCGAAAGGAACAAACGCCCGCCCGCAGCATCGGCAGCAAGGCCGTTCGGCGTCGTGAGGCCATCGATTGCAACGGCAAGACGAAAATCGCCCGTCACGCGATGGAGCGCGCCACGGCCCGACGTGTTATCGAGCGCCAGAGTGGAAACCCAGAGCCGTCCCGTATCGTCGATGGTCGCATCATTGAAACGCTCGCCCTCGCCAATGAAGGGCACGATCCGCTCGAACGATCCACGCGTCGGGGAGAACGAATAGATCCCGCGCTCCATGCCGACAATAGGGTTGTCGGGACTGGCAAGCACCACGAAACCCGGCATTTCCGGCGTTGGCCAGGCATCCGCCGTTCCGGTTGAAAGTGTGGTCCGCATCAGCATGCGGCCGGTGATATCGACCCACCATATGCAGTCGCCATGATCCCAGAATGGGCTCTCGCCCAGCATGGCCCCCATGCCGCCGACGATTTCAAGCCGAAGGCTAACGTCCGTCGCCAAACCCATGCTCCGGTAGCGGCTCCGTTTCCGCGAGCCTGTTGACAGGATCAATTTTTCACTATTAGAACATTAATGCAACTAATATTTTAGTTATCATCAAAAGCATCATGGGAGGTTCGATATGAAGATTACGAGCAAGGCACTCGGCCTTTGCGCGACGCTCGCCGCCGTCTTGGCATTCGGTGCGCCCGCCTATTCGCAGACCCTGCGTATCGGCACCGTGCTGGCGCCGACCGACCCGATGGGGCAGGGGCTGGAAAAGTTCAAAAAAGACGTTGAAGCCGCGACGAAAGGGCAGGTGAAGGTCGAGATTTTCCACAGCTCGCAACTTGGCGATACCGGAGAGATGATCGATCAGGCCCGTGTGGGAGCGAACATCGGCACCGTCACCGACGTCGCTCGCCTGTCGAGCTTCGTGCCGTCGCTGGCCATCATGTCGGCGCCCTTCATTTTCGATACCTACGAGCAGGCCGACAAGTTCGCGCTTTCGCCGGCCTATCTCGGATGGGGCGAGCAATTGAAGGCCAAGGCGGGTCTCGTGATGCTGGCCTCGAACTGGTATCAGGGCCCACGCCATCTTCTGACGAAAACCCCGGTTTCGAAACCGGCCGATCTGGCCGGCATTCGCATGCGTACGATCGGCGCGCCGGTCTGGATCGAGACGATCCGCGCCATCGGCGCCCAACCGACCCCGATGGCTTGGGGCGAGGTCTATTCCGCGCTTCAGCTCGGCGCGCTCGACGCGGCCGAAGCCCAGCCGACCGCGATCACCGGCGCCAAGCTCTATGAGGTCGTCAAGCATGTCACCAAGACCGGGCATATCCAGCTCGTGACCGCGCTTGTCGTCGGGGCAGAGGCCTGGGGCCGGCTCTCGCCGGAGAACCAGAAGATCGTGCGCGACCTGGCGGTCGAGAACGGGCGCTTCGCCTCCAGGCTGACCATCGATCTCGGCGAGAAATCGCTGGCGCAGGTCGCCGCCTCGGGCGTGAGCGTCACGGCGGTCGATCTCGCACCGTTCAAGACGGCGGTCGCCAGTGTCTACGAAAAGCTGAACCTCAAGTCCGAGGTCGCTGAGGTCAACAAGGTGCTCGGCCGCTGAGCGGCCGACATCCTCAAGCTTGGTTGTGAAAAAGGGCGATGTTCATGCTGAGACGTCTGGAGTTTGCGTGCGCATCGCTCCTTATGGCTGCGGTGGTAGGGTTGGTGGGGATCGCGGCCATCACCCGCGCGTTTGGCGTGCCGATCATCTGGTCGGTGGAGATCGCGCAGTTGTTGTTCCTCTGGCTATGCATTCTTGCGATTGATCTCGGCCTGCAGGACGAGCGCCATTTCGGCCTGCAGATCCTCCAGGACAACGTGCCGCCCGGTGCCCGCAAGGCGGTGGAAATCATCAATATCCTCATCATGATGGGGCTGCTCGCCTATCTCATGCAATTCGCCTGGCGGAACACCGTCCTTATGCACGACCGGCTCGACGGCGCGTTGCAACTGCCGGGCTCCTACTACCACGGCTCGATGCTCGTTGGTTTCGCCCTGATGATCCGCACGCTGATCGCCAAGTTCCTCGCGGTCGTCTCGCGGAAGGAAGCCTGACATGTTGCTCGTCATCGCTGCGCTCTTCACCGTATTCCTGTTCATCGGCATGCCCGTCGCCTTCGCGCTGGCCCTGGCTGCCTTCCCCGTCTTCATCTTGACGGGAACGATGCCGCCGACGGTCGCGATCCAGAAGATGGTCACGGCTACACAGAGCTTCCCATTGCTCGCCGTCCCGCTCTTTATCCTTGCGGGTAACCTCATGACGGCAACGGGGATCACCGAACGCCTTGTCCGCTTCGCGCGGTTGCTGACGGGCTGGATGGCCGGTGGACTCGGGCAGGTCTCGATCATGCTGAGCCTGCTGATGGGCGGAATTTCCGGTTCCGCGGTCGCGGATGCCGGGATGGAAGCGCGGATGCTCGGCCCCAGCATGATCAGCCAGGGCGGCTACTCGAAGGCAGCGACCGCGGCGGTGCTTGCGTTCGGCTCCATCATCACGGCGACCATCCCGCCGAGCATCGGCCTCATCCTCTTCGGCTTCATCAATGAGGTCTCGATCGGTCAACTCTTCATCGCCGGTGTGGTCCCCGGTCTTGTGCTGACGGGCATCCTGATGATCACGGCGTGGTTCGTCGCACGGCGGAACGGCTACGCGGCCGATCTGCCGGAACTGCCGAAGTTCGCGGAACTCTGGGCGAGCTTTCTCGACAGCATCTGGGCATTGGCTTTCCCGGTTATCCTGATCGTTGGCTTCCGCTGGGGGCTGTTCACGGCGACGGAGGCCGGCGCCTTCCTTGTCGGTTACGCGCTCGTCATCGGCTTCTTCGTCTATCGCGAGCTGAACTGGGAGAAGCTCTATCAGGCGACGAAGGACTCCGTCTCCGATCTCGGCATGGTGATGCTGCTGATCATGATGGCTGCCGTCCTCGGCTATGCGCTGACCATCGAGCGCGGCCCGCAACAGATCACCGAGTTCGTCACAACGCTGACCACGGATCCGGGACTGATCCTGCTTCTGGTCGTGGTGCTGCTGGTCATCAGCGGCATGTTTCTCGAAGGCGCGGCCAACATCCTGCTGATCACGCCGATCGTCATGCCGGTTCTTCTCCACGCGGGCTACGATCCCGTGCACATGGGCATCCTGATCGTGACGTTGATCAACTTTGGCGGGTTGACCCCGCCGGTGGGGGTCATCATGTTCACCGTTTGCGGCATCCTCAACGTCAAGTCGGGCGAATTCACCAAGGCGGCATGGCCCTATTACATCGCCATGGTCTTCTTCTTCGTGATCCTCGCACTGTTTCCATCCGTGTCACTATTCCTGCCGGGGCGAGTGATGTAGGAGGCGCGGAGCGGGCGATGGAGAAGGCGGCGCGGGGCATGAATGTCGGATCGTTCTCGGGAGCATTGATGAAGGCGGCGGACGAAATCTCGCCGCGCTCGTCGCTCGGCTCGACCGCCGGGCGGATCTACGCGACGCTTCGCAACCGGATCATCTCTCTCGAGCTGCTTCCGGATACAACGCTGGTGCGCAACGACATCGCCGATGCCTTCGGCGTCAGCCAGTCGCCTGTCCGCGAGGCCATCCAGCGGCTCGAGCAGGATGGGCTCGTCATCTCCTATCCGCAATCGCGGACGGTGATCTCGAAGATCGATGTCGCGCACGCGCGGGAAACGCAGTTCCTGCGCCTGAGCGTCGAGTTGGAGGTGGCGCGGACGCTCGCGGGTAAGGGGGATGCCGGCTTGCTCGTGCCGGCAAAGCGCCTTCTCCGGATGCAGAAGCTTGCCGGTGACGACCGCGACATCGGCGAATTCACGACGCTGGACTGGCTGTTTCACCTTGCGCTTTTCGAGGCGGCCAGCGTCCGCACCCTCTGGCACCTGATCTCGGACCGTTCGGGCCACATTGACCGGCTGCGCCGGCTCAATTTGCCTGACCCTGGCAAGATCGCCGAGGTTGTCCGCCATCACGAGGATATCCTCGACGCGATCGCCTCCGGTGATTTTCAGGTGGTGGAGCAGGCGGTCCGGACCCACCTTTCCGGTACGCTCGCCGCGATGCAGAAGATCATCGAGCAGAACCCGGCCTATTTCTGAGGCTGAACCCCCGGGGATCGGAGCCTCTTGGATCAGAGACCCTTTGCGCAATGACGTGCGATATCGGCGTGGGTGGCGAACCAGCAATCGCCCTTGGCTTTCGCGGCGCGGATGATCTCTTCAAGGATGAACAGTCGCGAGCGGTAGCCGGTGACATGCGGATGCATCGTGAGGAGAAATAGCCCGCCCTCGGCGTAGGCACCTTCGAACTCGCGCAGGAAGATATCGAGCACGGCGGTCGGCGGCGTATAGGGGCGGAGCGCCTGAAAGCGATTCATGTTGAAATAGGGCGCGTCGTCGCGAATCCACTCGACCGGAAGCTCCACGATCCCTGTCGGCTGGCCGTCTTCGATGAGTTCGTAAGGATCGTTGTCCGCCATCAGCGAGGAATCATAGATCAGCCCCAGTTCGCGCTGAATCTTCAGCGTCGCCGCGGAGAAATCCCATGACGGCGTGCGCATTCCGACCGCGCGAATGCCGGTGATTTCCTCCAGTGCATCGGCGGCGCGGAAATGGAGATCGCGCTCGATCGCTTCCGGCAAGGTTGAATTCACCTCGTGGATCCAGCCGTGGAGGCCGATCTCGTGGCCCTCGGCGATGACACGGCGCTGCTCGCCCGGGTAGAGCTTCGCCGCGACCGCCGGCACGAAGAACGAGGCCGGCACGCTCTCGCGCTTCAGGATGTCGAGGATGCGCGGCACGCCAACGCGGTGGCCGTATTGCCCCCAGCTCATCCGGCCGATGGAATTGCCACCATCGCGCAGTTCGTTGGTTTCATGATCGGAATCGAACGAGAGCGCCACCGCGCAGCGCTTGCCGCCGGGCCAGCTTTTCGGCTTGAGCGAACGCCCGGCGCGGATATGCCCAACGCGGCGCCTCCATTCCTCTTCCGGCCATTGCCAGGGTTCCATTCAATGATCCTCCAGCGGAAAGTGACAGGCGACGTCGCGGCCGGTGCCGCAGGGGGTTCGCGCCGGAATATCGGTCCGGCAGCGCGGCGCGGACTTGGCGCAGCGCAAATGAAAGTGGCAGCCCGGCGGCGGCGCGAGCGGCGAGGGGAGTTCGCCGGCGATCGGCTTGAACGTCACCAGTTCGGCCGAATCCGTTACGAGGCGTGGCACGGAATCGAGCAGCGCACGGGTATAGGGGTGGCGAGGCGTGCGGTAGATCTCCTCGGTCGGCCCCGTCTCGACGATACGGCCGAGGTACATGATCGCCACGCGGTCCGAGATATGCCGGACGACCGAAAGATCATGGCTGATGAACAGCATGGTGAGGCCGAGATCGCGCCGGAGCTTGAGGAATAGGTTGACGATCTGCGCCTGGATCGAAACGTCGAGCGATGCCACCGGTTCGTCGCATACGAGCACGTCCGGCTGCATGGCGAGCGCACGGGCGATGGCGACTCGCTGGCGCTGGCCGCCGGAGAACTGGTGCGGAAAGCGCCCGGCCGCATCCGCCGGCAGGCCGACGGCTTCGAGCCAGCGGGTTACGTAGGCGAGTGCATCTTTGCGGCTCACAAGCCCATGCGCGATAGGCCCTTCCGCGATCGTCTCGCCGATGCGGATGCGCGGATCAAGCGAGGCAAAGGGGTCTTGAAACACCATCTGGACGCGCGTCGTCGTCTTGCCGTGGCGAGCCGACATCATCGGCGTGCCGTCGAGCAAAGCCTGGCCCTCGCTCGGATGATGGATGCCCGCGATTACCCGGCCGAGCGTCGATTTTCCGCAACCGGATTCGCCCACGAGCCCCAGCACCTCGCCCTTGCGGATATCGAGATCGACGCCGTCGACCGCATGGACAGTGCGGGTTTCGATCGGCTGGCCGAGCGCCGAAGCTATCTTCTCACCGAGGGTCAGGCGCGGGGTGAAGCGCTTTGAAACGTTCTCGACCCGGATCAAGGATGTCATGTGCGCCCCCGGACTTCGAGCGGGAAATGGCAGCGAATGCCGCGGGTACCCTCACGGACAAGATCCGGCATAATTCCGCACTGCGGGCGGGTGTGCGGGCAGCGCGGCGCGAAGGCGCAACCGGGCGGAAGCGCGAAGAGGGATGGCGTTGAGCCGGGAATTTGCATCAGGTCTTGTCCCGGTGCGGCATTCGCCGGCAGCGAAGCGAGCAGCCCGGCCGTGTAGGGATGGCGGGGCGCCCGCAAGACGTCAGCGACTGGGCCTTCCTCGATGATCCTGCCCGCGTACATCACAAGGAGTCGGCTCGCGATGGACGAGACTGTCGCGAGATCGTGGCTGATCCAGATCATCGCCGTGCCGAGGTCGCGCGCGAGCGCTTTCATCTCGGTCAGAATCTGCGCCTGGATGGAAACGTCGAGTGCGGTCGTCGGCTCGTCGCAGATGATGAGCGCGGGGCGGTTGAGTAACGCGATGGCGATGGCGACGCGTTGGCGCATCCCGCCGGAAAACTGGTGCGGATGCGCGTCAAGCCGCCGCGTCGCGTCCGGAATGCCGACGCGGGTCAAAGCCTCGGCGGCGCGATCGCGCGCGGATTTCTCGCTCACCCTCTCGTGTGCCTCGATGGCAAGGCGCATCTGCGTGCCGATGGTCAGAACGGGGTTGAGCGTCGCCGAAGGGTCCTGGAACACCATCGAGATGCGGCGGCCGCGGATGGCGCGGAGCGCAGAAGCCGGCAGGCCCACCAGTTCCTCACCGGTAAGCTTGACCGATCCGCCGGCGATCTGCCCCGGCGGATCGATCAGCCCGAGGATCGAAAAGCCGGTGACGCTCTTTCCGGACCCGGATTCGCCCACAAGACCGACGATCTCACCGGCCTCGACCGAGAAGCTGACGCCGTCCACCGCCTTCAGCGGGCCCGATCGCGTCATGAAATGGGTGGCGAGGTTCTCGACCTGAAGCAGTGGCGCGTTCATCGGCGGAGCCTTGGGTTCAGCTGGTCGCGGATCTGGTCGCCAACGAGGTTGATTGCCACGATCAGGATGATGAGCGCGACACCGGGGTAGATCGAGATCCAGTAGCGGCCCGAGAGCATGTACTGGAAGCCGTTGGCGATCAGCATGCCGAGCGAGGGTTCGCTGACCGGCAGGCCAAGCCCAAGGAACGAGAGGGTGGCTTCGAGCGCTATGGAGTTGGCCACCTGCACGGTCGCCACCACGATCAGCGGCGGCAGGCAGTTCGGCAGGATATGCCGGAACACGACGCGGCGCGGCGAGAGCGGCGTCGAGAGCGCGGCCTCGATATATTCCTTCGAGCGCTCAGCCGAAGCGGCGCCATGCGCGGTGCGCGCGAAATAGGCGTATTGCGCCGTCACCAGCGCGGCGATCAGCGGCCCCTTGCCTTGCCCCAGCACGGCAGCGAGCACCAGTGCCAACAGAATCGCGGGGAAGGAGAGCTGGAGATCGATCACACGCATGATCAGCGCCTCGATCCGCCCGCCGAGATAGGCGGCGAAGGTCCCGAGCGTCACGCCGATGGCGAAGGCAAGCGCACCGGCGACGAGCCCCACCTGAATGGAAATCCTCAAGCCGTAGAGAATGGCGGAGAACAGGTCGCGCCCCTGCGCGTCGGTTCCGAGCCAATGCGTGAACCCCTTCGAGCCGATATAGCCGGGCGGACGGCGCGCATCGGTGAGGACCAGGTTCGAGAGGTCATATGGGTTCTGCGGCGTGATCCACGGTGAAACTACAGCGATCAGCACGATGATCGCGACCACGATCAGCGCTCCGAGGGCGATGCGATTTTGTCGGAACTCGCGCCAGAAGCGGCCGAAGGGTGAGGCGCTTTCCATCACGCCCTCCTTGCCCGAAGGCGCGGATCGAGGGCCGCGTAGGACAGATCGACCGCCAGATTGATGAGGATGAAGAAGAAGGCGACCAGCATCAGGTAGGCGACCATCACCGGCCGGTCGAGCGAGGAGATCGAGTCGATGATGAGCTTGCCGACGCCCGGCCAGGAGAAGATCGTCTCGGTCACGACCGCGAAGGCGAGGGTCGAGCCGAGTTCGAGTCCGAAAACCGTGACGATGGGGATGGCGATCAGCCGCAGCACATGGCGGGTGAGAATCGTCCATTCGCTCTCGCCCGCAGCCCGCGCGAATTTCACCGTATCGGTGAGCATGGTCTCGCGCGTGCCGGCGCGGGCAAGGCGCACCATCATCGCGAACTTGAACAGCGAGAGGTTGAGCGCCGGCAGAAAGAGGTGCGAAAGCCCGTTGCGGGTAAGGAAGCTCCATTCGATGCCGAAGAGCATCGCCGTGTCGCCGCGCCCACCCGCCGGCAGCCAGCCAAGCTGGACGGCGAAGGTAAAGATCAGCACGAGCCCGATCCAGAAGGTCGGCACCGAGAAGCCGAGGATCGAGATCGCCATGATCGTCTTGGCGAGGGTGCCCTCGGGCCGGTAGCCTGCATACATGCCGAGCGGCACGCCGAGCAGGGTCGCGCCCATCACCGCCGCCAGTGCAAGCTCGGTGGTCGCGGGCAGGCGCGAGCCGATCAGTTCGAGCACCGGCATATTGTAGACGAAGGAGCGGCCGAAATCTCCATGCAGCAGCCGCGTGACAAAATCGAGGTATTGCTTCCAGAGCGGTTGATCGAGCCCATAGGCGCGGATCGCGTCCTCGCGGATCTGTTGCGTCGCATCCGGCGAGATCAGCACGTCGATCGGGTTGCCGATCGCGTAGACGCCGATGAACACCAGCAGCGAGATCACGGCCATCACCACGAAGGCCTGAAGGACGCGATGGATGACGAAGCCGATCATCGGCGATGTTCCCGCGTCGTCCTCATGCCCAGTTTTCCGTGATGACCTGTCGGGTCTCCTCGGTCGCGACCTGCCAGATCGCCAGCATCTCCTCGTCCGAGCGCTGGTAGAAGCCGCCGTAGTTGCCGTCACCCAGCATGGTAGCCTTGGCGCCGGGGTCGAGTTGCGGGAAGCGGGCGAGATCGGCCATCGACTTCTGCATCTCGGGCATCGTCACGCCGGGGAGGCGCGTCCAGGGGAAGTTCTCCATCCAGGAGGCGTGCGAGGCGACAGGATCGGTCGCCTGAACCTTGGTCCAGGTTTTCGGTGCATTCCACCAGTTGTGCCATTTCACCTGACAGCCACGATGGCGGTCTAGCCATTCGAAGACCATGCCCTGCGCAGGGCCGTTGCCGCCATGGCCGTTGACGATGGTGATCCGCCGGAAGCCGGCGCGGGCGATCCCGTCGAGCAGATCGCTGACGAGGGCGATATAGGTTGAGAGACGCAAGGTGACCGAACCCGGAAAATCCACGAAATTCGGCGTGAAGCCGTAGGCCTGCACCGGAAAGACCGGGATACCGAGATCGCCCACCGCATCCAGCGCGATCTTCTCGGACAGGATCGCATCGACGGCGAGGCTGAGATAGGCGTGCTGCTCCACCGAGCCGAGGGGCAGCACGGCACGGTCGTCCCGCGTCGCCCGCTCGCGGATCTGCATCCAGTTCATATCCGCGGCGCGCATGATCTACTCCAGGGTTTCCTGTTCTGCCTGATCGGTGCCGAACGTTGCCAGCACCACCTTCGCCAGCAGCATCGACAACATTTCCCGCTCGACGAGGCTGAGAGGAGCAAGCATTTCCTGTTCCATGCCGGCAAAACGGGGCAGGGCCTCGTGGTAGATCGCCCGCCCGGCTGGCAGCAGGGTGAGGATTTGCATCCGGCGGTCGTCGCCATCGGCCTTTCGGGCGATGTAGCCGAGCTTCAGCAATCTGTTCACGGCGCGACTCAGCGTGTTTTTCGGGAACGCGGTGGAGGAGGCAATCTCAGAGGCGGTGACGCCATCGTGAATTGCCAGCGAGTAGATCACCACGAACTCGACGCGGCTGAGCCCGAACCGCTCCTCCACCCAGCCGTACAGGGGGATGTTGTAGCGCAGGGCGATATAATTGAACCGCGCCGCGAAACCGCAGGGGTTCTTCCAGAGGCGCGCGTGGGTGAAGGTATCGAGGCGCTTCCGGTCGAGCCGGGCAGGTTCGCTCATCGCGGCTGTCACCGGGGTGCCGCTTTCGGGAGCGTCCTGCTGCGTTTTGCGTCGGGCTGTTCCGGTGAGGGGCATTTATATAGTTCCATATCGAACCAATATCGCGATCGAACCTACTATAACCCGGAAAATTAGTTCCACAAGGAATTGACGGATCGAAAATCCTCGCATTCAATGGGTGAGGAACGCCCGGCCGTGGCGGCCGGGACGCCCCCATTTCCGGAGGTTCGCCATGGCTGCGCATTTGAAGTTCTCTCCCAAGAAGCTCTCTCCCACGAAGACCATCCGTTCCCTTGCTTTCGCCCTGCTGGCGGCAAGTGCGCTCGCCGCTCCCGCCTTCGCGCAGACGCTGACCATCGGCGTGCGCGGCGGCCCCGATTCCATCGATCCGCATTTCACCGCCACCGGCACGCATGCCGAGGCGCTCAAGCACATCTATGACACGCTCGTCTGGTCCGGCGACGGGCTGGAGCTGGAGCCTCGTCTCGCCGAGAGCTGGAAGGCGATCGACACCTCGACCTGGGAGTTCAAGCTGCGCAAAGGCGTGAAGTTCCACGACGGATCGGATTTCACCGCCGAGGACGTGAAGTTCTCCATCGAGCGTATTCCGGTCGTCGCCGGCCCGAATCCGACGACGATCTACGTCCGTTCGGTCAAGGAAACAAAGATCATCGATCCCCACACGGTCCACATCGTGACGAACGGGCCGGCGCCGACGCTGCCGAACGATTTCATCCGCCTGTTCATCGTCTCCGCCAAGGCTGCGGCGGGGCTGACGAAGGAAAGCGCGAACGAAGCCTTCAATTCCGGCAAGGCGGCGGTCGGCACCGGGCCTTACAAATACGTTTCATGGCAGCCGAAGGGCGACCTCGTCCTCGACCGCAACGACGCCTATTGGGGCCCGAAGGAGCCCTGGGCGAAGCATATCCGCAAGGAAATCGCCAACGACGCGGCGCGCGTCGCGCAGTTGAAGGCGGGGCAGCTCGATCTCATCACGCGCGTCCCGGCAACCGACGTCGCAGCCCTCAAGCGCGATCCGAAGCTCAACGTCCAGACGGTCGATACGGTCTATGTCTTCAACATGGAACTCGACATGCGCGCCGAGGTGAAGGACACCACGGCGAAAGACGGCTCGCCCCTGCCGAAGAACCCCTTCCTCGATCTTCGCGTCCGCGAGGCGATCGACCTTGCTATCGACCGCAAGGCGCTGGCCGAAGTCGCGATGGAGGGGCTCGGCAAGGAAGTGAACCAGATGGTGACGCCCTCCATCTTCGGGTTCAACAAGGCGCTGCCGCCGCGCGAATACAATCCAAAGAAGGCCAAGGAACTGCTCGCGGCGGCGGGCTATCCCAACGGCTTCAAGACCAAGCTCTCCTTCACCAAGGATCGCCTGCCGGGTGATACACAGGTCGGCACCTCCATTGCGCAGATGCTCGCCGCCATTGGTATCGACGCGACGCCGAACGCCCAGCCGGCGGCAGTGTTCTTCCCGGCCCGCACGCGTGGCGAATTCTCGATGTCGATGTCCGGCTGGGGCACGCTGACGGGCGAGGCGAACTACACCCTTTCTTCGCTCGCGCACTCAAACGACAAGGACAAGAAGATGGGTGCGTTCAACGTGCTCAACTACAAGAACGAGGAGATGGACAAGCTTCTCGAAGCCGCTGCCGTCGAACTTGACGAGGCCAAGCGCCGCAAGTTCCTCGAAGATGCGAACGCACTCGTCCTCAAGGATCGCCAGCGCCTGCCGATCGTCGCGGTCGGTTCGGCCTGGGCGATGCAGAAGGCCAAGGTCACGATCACGCCCCGCGTCGATGAAGACACGCTGGCGATGAACATCAAGCCCGCGAAGTAAGCATGGCCGACATCGCGATTGGCCTGCATGGCGGCTGCGGCACGCTCGACCGCAGCCTCCAGTCCGAAGCCGAATGGGCCGAAGCGCGTCAGCACATTGCTGATGCGCTTCGCGCCGGATGGGCGATCCTGAAACGCGGCGGCACGTCGCTCGATGCGGTGGAGGCAACCGTCGTCGTTCTGGAAAACTCGATCCATTTCAATGCCGGCTACGGCGCGGCGCTCCACGCCGACGGGGGGCACGAACTCGACGCCTCGATCATGGACGGTCGCGACCTTCGTGCCGGTGCGATGGCGGCGATCACCCGCACCCGCAACCCGATCCGGGCCGCGCGCGCGCTTCTGGAAAGCGGTCGCGCGGTGATGCTCACAGGGCCATCGGGCGATGATTTCGCTGCATCCGCGGGGCTTGAGATGGTCGAGCCGGCTTATTTTACGACCGAACGCCGGGTGAAAGCGCTGGCGAGCCTCAAGGCTCACGCGGCGCAAGGTACCTTCGCGAAAGCCTCAGAGGCAGAGAAACACGGTACGGTCGGCGCCGTCGCACGCGACCGGAACGGGCATCTCGCTGCCGCGACCTCCACCGGCGGTTTCAACAACAAGCCGGTCGGGCGCGTCGGCGACAGCCCGATCATTGGAGCGGGGACCTACGCGGCCGATGGCATCTGTGCTTTTTCCGGCACCGGTCAGGGCGAGATCTTCATCCGCTGCGTCGCCGGGCACGAGCTCGCCTCGCGCATCCGCTACGGTGGGCAGAAGCTCGGCGAGGCGGCGCATGACCTCGTTCACAACACGCTCGGCGGCTTCGGCATCGGCGCCGGTCTCGTCGCCATAGGGCCGGAGGGCGACCCCGTGACGCCCTACAATACCCTCGGCATGTATCGCGGCTGGATCACGACGCGCGGCGAGTTGGTTGTCGCCACTCACAGCGAGCTTCACGCGCTTGGAGCCGCCGGATGAGCCCACGCATCCTCATCTGGGGCGCGGGCGCGATCGGCGGCACGCTGGGGGCCTACTGGAAGCGCGCCGGGCTCGATGTCACGATGGTCGACATCGTGCCTGAACACGCGCACGCCTGTTCCACCACTGGCCTTGCGATTTCCGGCCCGGTCGAAGAATTCCGGCAGGTCGTTCCGACGCTGACGCCCGATCAGGTCAAGGGGCGCTGGCCGATCATCGTGCTGGGCGTCAAAGCGCAGGCAACCGAGCCGGCCCTCGTCATGCTCGAACCGCATCTGGCGGCCGATGGCTACGTGCTCTCCGCCCAGAACGGGCTTAACGAGATCGCCATCTCCCGCACCATTGGCGCCGAGCGGACGATGGGCTGTTTCGTCAATTTCGGTGCCGATTGGCTCAGGCCTGGAGAAATTCTATACGGCAATCGCGGCGCTGTCGTCGTCGGCGAGATCGATGGGGCGATCCGCGATCGGACGCGCCAGATGCATGAATGGCTGCGCCTCTTCGACCCTGCCGCCGTTCTCACTGACAACATCTGGGGCTATCTGTGGGGCAAGCTCGCCTATGGCGCGATGCTGTTCGCGACCGCGCTGACCCCCGATTCCATGAGCGCAAACTTCGCCGATCCTGCCCGGACCCGCGCGTTCGTGACGCTGGGACGCCAGGTCTTGGCCGTGGCCCAGGCGAGAGGCGTCCAGCCGATCGGCTTTCCGGAGTTCGATGTCGATGCTTTTCTGCCCGGCGGTGCGGATGCACGCGCGGAAGCCGCCATCGCCGCGCTCGCGGTCTATACCTCGAAGACCGCCAAGACCCATTCCGGCATCTACCGCGATCTAGCCGTCCGCAAGCGCAAGACGGAGGTCGATCCACAGATCGGTATCATCGCGAAGTTGGGGCAGGAGGCAGGGATTGCCACGCCGGCGATTGAGATGCTGGTGACACTGATTCACGATATCGAGGACGGAAAGCGGTCGATGAGCGCGGAGACGTTCGCGGTGCTGAGCAGCGGTTGTGGGGGCTGACATGGATATCCGCTTCGACGATAAGGTCGCATTGGTGACAGGCGCCGCGCAGGGCATCGGGCAGGCCATCGCGCTGGCGCTGGCTGGGTCCGGCGCGCGCGTTTTCGTCGCGGATATCGAACAGGCCAAGCTCGAGTCCTTTGCCGCAGGCGCCGGCATGACCCCGCTTGTCCTCGATCTTGCCGATCGCAAGGCTTGTCATGACGCCATCGGTGCGGTGAAGGCCGGGGCGGGGCAGCTCGATATTCTCGTCAATGCGGCTGGTGGCGTGCGCGGGCAGGTCGGCGGGCCCGTCGAGAAAGTAACTGAAGCCGGCTGGCGTGCCATCTTCGAAGCCAATGTCGATGGCGTTATGTGGCTCTCGCAAGCCGCAGCGCCGCTGATGCGGCAGGGAGGGCAGGGGCGTATCGTCAATATCGCCTCCGGCGCCGGGCTGCGACCGAGCCTTACCGGCATTCAGGCCTATACGGCGGCGAAGCACGCGCTCGTAGGGCTCACGAAGCAGCTCAGCCAGGATCTCGGACCGTCGGGCATCACCTGCAACGCCGTGGCGCCGGGGTTCGTCCGCTCGAACCCGACGACGGAGAAGCAATGGCAAAGCTACGGACCCGAGGGGCAGGTGCGTCTCGTATCCTCCATTCATACGCGCCGCCTCGGAACGGCGGAGGATATCGCCCACGCGGTGCTGTTTCTCTCGTCCGATCAGGCCGGCTGGATCAGCGGGCAGATCCTCTCGGTCGATGGCGGGCGGTCCTGAGGGCGCCCTCGTGTTCTGCCGTTCTCCTTGGCGGCGAGGGAATTAGGGCTTGCGACTTTCGTCGGGGATTGCGAACATCCGTGCAGTGAATGAACGCCGGGCGATGTTGAGACCCGGCGCAAGAACCGGGAGTATTTCCATGATTTTTTCACGTCGTGACGCCCTTAAGGGCGCCGCAGCCCTTGCCGCTCTTTCCGCCACCGGTGGTTCGGCATTGGCGCAGGCCAAGTTCTTCCGCATCGGCACGGGCGGCACGGGCGGCACCTACTACCCGATTGGCGGTATCATCGCCAACGCGATCTCGAACGACAAGGTCAACGCGTCCGCCGTTGCCTCGAACGGTTCGGTTGCCAATGTGAACGCCATCGTCGGCGGGGCATCCGAATCCGGTTTCAGCCAGGCGGATGTCGCGACCTGGGCTTATACCGGAACGGGCATTTACGAGGGCAAGGGCAAGGTCGAGGATCTGCGCGCCATCGCCAATCTCTATCCCGAGACGGTGCATATCGTCGTCAAGAAGGGCTTGGGCGTGAAATCGCCGGCGGACATCAAGGGCAAGCGCTTCTCGGTCGACGAGCCAGGCTCTGGTTCGCTCGTCAACGCCCGCGCGATCCTCGCCGCCTATGGCGTGACGGACAAGGACTACAAGCCGGAATTCATCAAGCCGGGCCCTGCGATCGAGAAGATGAAGGATGGCTCGCTCGACGGTTTCTTCTTCACCGGTGGCTACCCGTTCGGCGCGCTGACCGAACTCGGCGCAACGCACGGTTTCGAACTCGTGCCGGTTGATGGACCGCAGGCGGCCGAACTCAAGAAGAAGTTCACCTTCTTCTCGGACGACACCATTCCCGACGGCGCCTACAAGGATACCAAGGGTGTCAAATCCCTCGCCGTGGGTGCGCAATGGGTGACGAGTGCCAAGATCGATGCCGATCTCGTCTACGAGGTGACGAAGGGCCTCTGGTCGGACAAGGCGCGCGCTGCGCTGGACGCGGGTCACGCCAAGGGCAAGGCCGTCGTGAAGGCGAATGCGCTCGCGGGCATCGGTATTCCGCTGCATCCTGGAGCCGAACGCTTCTACAAGGAAGCTGGGCTTCTGAAAAAGTAAGCCGCTGATCGGGAAAAAGAACGGCCCGCACGGCATCCGCCGCGCGGGCTTTGATGCTTTGCAGGGCGGGCTGAGGGCAGGGGGCTGGGATGACGGACGCGAAATCGCCGATCGGTGATCTCGATCTCAAGAAGGCGCAGGAGCTGGAAGAGAGCCTCGATCACGAGATCCGCTTCCGGCCCTTGCTGCCGCGCACCGCATGGTTGGTTGCCGCCCTCCTGCTGGCGCTGTCGTTGTTCCACTACTACACCGCCGGTTTTGGTCTCCTCCCGGAGGTGACACATCGCGGTATCCATCTCGCGTTTGTCATCGGCCTGATTTTTCTTGTTTTCCCGGCCTTCAAATCGAAGGTGGCCTATATGCCGGAGGCTTCGCTCCTGCGGCCGATGGGCATCCATGTTCTCGATTGGGCGTTGTTCCTGGCGGCGGTTGCCTCGAGCCTCTACGTGCCGTGGATCTTCCACGATCTGGTTTTCCGCGTTGGCAATCCCGGCACGGTGGATGTCATCATGGGATCGCTCGCCATCCTCGTGCTGATCGAGGCGACGCGCCGTGCGATCGGCTGGCCGCTGCCGATCATCGCCATCCTGCTGATGCTGTACGCGATGGCTGGCCCGTCGCTGCCGGGTATTTTCGCGCATCCCGGCAATAGCTGGAAGTCGATCGTCAACCACCTCTATCTCACCTCGCAGGGCGTTTACGGCATCGCGCTCGGTGTGGTGGCGACCTACGTATTCCACTACGTGCTGTTCGGCGTGCTGGCGACGCGCGTTGGGCTCGGCAAGCTTTTCATCGACCTCGCGATGGCGCTGGCGGGGCGTTTCTCGGGCGGTCCGGCCAAGGTCTCGATCTTCGCTTCCGGCCTGTTCGGGATGATTTCCGGCTCCTCGATCGCCAATACCGTGACCGTCGGCTCTCTGACGATCCCGATGATGATCCGGATCGGCTATCCGCGTCATTTCGCCGGTGCGGTCGAATCCACCGCCGCGACCGGCGGGCAGATCACGCCGCCGATCATGGGCGCGGCAGCGTTCCTGATGGTCGAATTCCTGAACCTGCCGTATCAGACGATCATCATTGCCGCCATCGTGCCAGCGGCGATGCATTTCTTCGGCGTGTTCTGCCAGGTGCATTTCGAGGCGAAGAAACTCGGCCTCAAGGGCGTGGCCCAAGCCGATCTGCCGCGCGCCTGGGATGTTATCCGCGAGGGTTGGCCCTCAATAACGCCGCTGGTGGTGCTGCTCGCCGTGCTGCTTTCGGGCTATACGCCCTATCTCGCCGCTTTCTGGGGCATCACCGCATGCATGGTGGTTGGGTTGACCGACCGGAACAAGCTGGTCTCCGTCGCGCTGCTCCTGATCATGGTCGCCCTGATATCGACTGGCTTGATCGTGACGGCTGGGGGAACGGCGGTCGGTTTCGGTTTTTCCGCGCTCGCTTCGGCCTATTTCGTGCTGAAGGACGGCAAGGCCAATGGCCTCCTGCGCGTCGCCGGGCTTACGGACGCCTTCGTCACCGGCGCGAAATACGCCATCGGCGTCGGCGCGGCTGCGGCAACGGTGGGGATCATCATCGGCGTCGTGACGCTCACCGGCGTCGGCTTCAAGCTGTCGGATATCGTTGTCGGCTTCGCGCGGGACCTCACAACCCTCACCACGACCTTCGTGCCGGCGGACTGGTTCACGCCTGCGAAGCTGACGTTGTTCTTCACGCTCGTCATGACCGGCATCGTCTGCATCCTGCTCGGCTGCGGCATCCCGACGACGGCGAGCTATATCATCATGGTGACGATCGCCCAGCCGGCGCTCGGAAAACTCGGTATCGAGCCGATCGTCTCGCACTTCTTCGTGTTTTATTACGGGCTTCTGGCGGACATCACGCCCCCCGTCGCGCTCGCCGCCTACGCAGGTGCGAGCATGGCCGGCGCAGATCCGTTCAAGACCGGCAACACCGCGTTCCGGCTCGGCCTCGCAAAGGTCATGGTGCCGTTCGTCTTCACCTTCTCGCCCGCGATGCTGCTGGTGACCAAGGGTTTCACCTGGGGCGAATTCGCGCTCACGGTTTCCGGCTGCGTCGTCGGGATCGTGATGCTCGCAGCGGCCGTGACCGGCTTCGGTCTCACGAGGATGCGGCGCTGGGAGCAGTTGCTGCTCTTCGCGGGCTCCGTGCTGGTGATCTCGCCGAACACGATCGCGACCCTCATCGGGCTCGCGTTCGCAGTGCCGGTGATCCTGCGGCAGGTGGCGGCCTCACGGACGGCGATGGTCTGAGCGGCGCGCCGCGGGCAGCCTTACCGTCCGTTCTTCTTGCGCCAGACCTCGAAATCGAGCTTCGCCTGCGGGTCGGTCGGCGGGTAGAGGCCGAGGATGGACCGGCCTTTCTGAACTTCCTCCGTGACGAAATCCTCGAACGCCGTCATCTCGACGGCTTCAACGGCAACCTCGTCTGCGATATCTGCAGGGATAACAAAAACGCCCTCGCCATCGCCGACGATGACATCGCCGGGAAACACGGCAACGTCGCCGCAGCCGATCGGTCCGTTGATCTCGATTGCCTGATGAAGCGTGAGGTTCGTTGGCGCCGACGGGCGGTTGTGATAGGCGCCGATCTCGAGTTCGGCGATCTCGGGGCTGTCGCGGAAGCCGCCATCGGTGACGATTCCGGCGACACCGCGCACCATCAGCCGCGTCACGAGGATCGAGCCGGCAGAGGCCGCGCGCGCGTCCTTGCGGCTGTCGATCACCATCACGGCACCCGGCGGGCAATCCTCGACCGCCTTGCGCTGGGGATGCGCGCGGTTCTGGAATACCGTGATCGGGTTGAGGTCCTCGCGCGCGGGGATGTAGCGCAGCGTGAACGCCTCGCCGACCATGTTGCGGCCTTTGAACTTCAGCGGCCGGACATCCTGAATGAACTGGTTGCGCAATCCACGCTTGAAGAGGGCCGTGCAGAGCGTTGCGGTGGAAACACCCATCAGCCTGTCACGGGTTTCGGGTTTGAGCGCCATCGGAGTTCCTTTTGTTCAGTAGATCGAGGGCTCGCCCACGGGCGCGCCGAAGGCGGTTTCGAGAAAGTCGAAGTCGCAGCCTTCCTCAGCTTGGCGGATGTGGCGCGAGAACATGAAACCATAGCCGCGCTCGTAGCGCGGGGCAGGGGGCTTCCACGCCGCGCGACGGGCAGCGAGTTCCGCCTCCGGGACCTCGAGCGTCAGCCTGCGATTGGGAATGTCCAGCGCGATGATGTCGCCCGTCTTCACCAGCGCGAGCGGGCCACCGATGTAGCTCTCGGGAGAGACGTGGAGAATGCAGGCGCCATAGGAGGTACCGCTCATGCGCGCATCCGAGATGCGGACCATGTCGCGCACACCCTGCTTCACGAGCTTCCGTGGGATCGGCAGCATCCCCCATTCCGGCATTCCCGGCCCGCCGAGCGGCCCGGCGTTGCGCAGCACGAGAACAGTATCCTCGGTGACGTCGAGATCGTCGCGGTCAATGTTCTTTTTCAGCTCCGCGTAATCGTCGAACACCAGCGCGGGGCCGGAATGCTTCTGGAATTTCGCTCCGGCTGCCGAAGGCTTGATGACGCAGCCGTTGGGTGCGAGGTTGCCGCGCAGCACCGCGAGCGCGCCTTCGTTGTAGATCGCGTTGTCGAGCGGCCGGATCACGTCATCGTTGTAGATCGCGGCGTCCTTGAGGCTCTCTCGCCATGTCTCGCCGGCGGCGTTGATCTGGGAAATGTCCAGCAGGCTCTCGAGCCGCTTCATCAGTGCGAGCAGGCCGCCGGCGTAGTAGAAATCCTCCATAAGGTATTTCTCGCCGGAAGGCCGGATATTGGCGATGACGGGCACCTTGCGGCTTGCCGCGTCGAAATCGTCGAGCGTGATCGCATGGCCTGCGCGCCGCGCCATCGCGAGAATGTGGATCACGGCGTTGGTCGAGCAACCCATCGCCATCGCAACCGTGATGGCATTGTGGAACGCACCGGCGGTCATGATGCGCGTCGGCGTAAGGTCATCCCAAACCATCTCGACGATACGCCGCCCGCAGGCCGAGGCCATGCGGATATGGTTCGCATCCGCCGCCGGGATCGAGGAGGTGCCGGGCAGGCACATGCCGAGCACATCGGCGAGGGCCGTCATGGTCGCGGCGGTGCCCATCGTCATGCAGACGCCGTAGGAGCGGGCGATGCCGGTCTGCATCTCGTTCCACTGCTTTTCGGAGATATTGCCGGCGCGGCGCTCGTCCCAGAACTTCCAGGCATCCGAACCGGAGCCGAGCGCCTTGCCCTGGAAATTGCCGCGCAGCATCGGCCCGGCGGGCATGAAGATCGCCGGCACGCCGGCCGAGGTCGCGCCGAGAATAAGGCCCGGAGTCGTCTTGTCGCAGCCGCCCATGAGGACCACCCCGTCCACCGGCTGCGAGCGGATCAGCTCTTCGGTCTCCATCGCGAGGAAGTTGCGGTAGAGCATCGTCGTCGGCTTGACGGTGCTCTCGGAGAGCGAGATCGCCGGGAGTTCGACCGGAAAGCCGCCCGCCATCAGCACGCCGCGCTTCACGTCCTCGACGCGGCTTTTGAAGTGGGCATGGCACTGTGCGAAGTCCGACCAGGTGTTGATGATGCCGATCACCGGCTTGCCGCGGAATTCGGCGTCCTCGTAGCCCATCTGGTTCATGCGGCTGCGATGGCCGAACGAGCGCAGATCGTCCGGCGCGAACCAGCGTGCGGATCGAAGGTCTTCGGGCTTCTTGCGGGTCATCGTGCCACCCTGATCATTATTGTTGCAGGCCCCAGCGCTGCACGGTGCGGCGCTCGATGGTGCGGAAGATAAGATTCTCGACGATCAACCCAATCAGGATCACGGTAAGAAGGCCAGCGAAGACGGATGGAATTTCGAGAAGGTTCCTGTTCTCGAAAATGAACCAGCCGAGTCCGCCTTGCCCGGAGGAGACGCCGAACACGAGTTCCGCCGCGACCAGCGTGCGCCAGGCAAAGGCCCAGCCAATCTTGAGGCCGGCCAGGATCGAGGGGAACGCCGCCGGGATCAGGATCTTGCGGATGAAGGCGAACCCCCTGAGGCCGTAATTGCGACCCACCATCCTGAGCGTAGTCGAGACGGCACGGAAGCCGGAATGGGTGTTGAGTGCCACGGGCCAGAGCACGGAATGGATCAGGATGAAAACGAGCGACCCGCTACCGAGCCCGAACCAGAGCAGCGCCAGCGGCAGCAATGCTATGGCGGGCAGGGGCGAGAGCATCGCCGTCATCGTTTCGAGGAAATCCGAGCCGAGCCGGGTATTGATGGCCGCGACGGTGAGGATGCCGGCCATGACGATGCCCGCTGCATAACCCATCAGCAGGATCTTGAGCGAGGTCCAGGCACGGGCGGGCAGCACGCCGGAGCGGATATTGTCCATCAGCGCGGCGAAGGTATCGGAAAGGGGCGGGAAAAGAAGCGGATTGTCCGTCCAGCGGCCGTAAAATTCCCAGATCAACGCGAGCGCGAGGATAATTGCCACCTTGCGCACGCCGCTGTTGTCCCAGGCCTTCTCGAGGAAGGACAACTCCTGTTCCACCTCTCCGGTGGTCGCGCCTTCGAGCGGGCGCATCACGATGCGGGCCTTGCTGCTCATCCGTGCGCCTCCTCTTCGTGGGAGAAAAGCATGTCGTGGATTTCCTTTTCCAGCCGGCCGGCCGAACCGTCCGTCGGGTTCGCGGTATCGACATCGACGACCTCGGCCTTGACGCGCCCCGGATGCGGCGAGAGCAGCAGGATGCGGTTGCCGATCTTGATCGCCTCGTTGATCGAATGCGTCACGAACATCACGGTGAAGCGCGTCTCTTCCCAGAGTTGCAGGAGCTCATCCTGGCAGGTGCGGCGGGTGAGCGCGTCTAGCGCCGCGAAGGGCTCGTCCATCAGCAGGATATCCGGCTCCATCGCCATGCCGCGCGCAATGGCGACACGCTGCTTCATGCCGCCCGAGAGCGTGTGCGGATAGCTGTGCAAGGCGCGCGTGAGGCTCACCTTGTCGATGTAGTGTCGCGCCTTCTCCTCCGCTTCCTTGCGGGAGAGGTTGCGCGCATCGAGGAGCGGGAACATCACGTTTTCCAGCACGGTCTTCCACGGCAGGAGTTGGTCGAACTCCTGAAAGACCATCATCCGGTCCGGCCCCGGCTCCGTCACCTTGCGGCCGAGGATGGTGATCGAACCTTCCGACGGCTTGAGATAGCCGCCGACCGCCTTAAGCAGGGTCGATTTGCCGCAGCCCGAGGGTCCGAGCAGCACGAACCGGTCGGAGCGGTTGACGGCGAAGCTCACGCGCTCGGTCGCGGTGATGACCGCGCCGGGCGTCTTGTAGCGCAGGGTCACGCCGCTCACGTCGAGGAGCGGCGAACCGGAATCTCTGGCCATGTCAGCTACCGGGCATGTCGTGGGCGATCGGGAGGTAGTAATCCTTCCACGAGGTGGGCTTGGTCTTCAATGTGCCGATGGTGTTGAGGTGGCTCGCGAACTTCATCGTCCCTTGCGGGAACGTGTTCCACTCCATCATGCCGGGTTCCTTGAGCAGTGCGAGGATCGCATCCGTCTCGGTCTTGTCGCCGGTGACCGCGCGATACATCTCGACTGCCTCGCGCGTGTTGCTCTGGATGAAGACCTTGGCCTCCTCCGCCGCCGCGCGGACAGCCTTGATGAAAAGCGGATTGGCCTCGGCGAATTTCGTCGTTACCATGAACTGGCCCTGGCTCAGCGGGCTGCCGATGATGTCCGGCGAATTCAGGATCACATGCGCGCCGGCAACCTGCTTCAGTTCGTAGAACTGGAACGGCGGCGCTGCGAAATGGCTCTTCACCTCATGCGTCGGATTCTTGAGCGCGATGAAGGCATCGGGGTGGCCCATCTGCACGGTATTGGCGTCGAGTTTGCCGTAGTTGGCGGCTCCGAACTGCTTTGCGACCGCCATCTGCAGCAGGATTGCCTGCGTCGAAACCTTGACTGTCGGCACTGCGATCTTGTCGCCGGCGCCGAAATCGGCCAGCGACTTGATGCGCGGATCACGCGAGACCAGCGTCAGCGGCTGCGCGGAGGAGGCGACGACGCCTTTCACGCCGCCCTTGGTGCGATCCCACAGGAGCAGCAGCGGCCCGGTGCCGGTGTTGATCATATCGACGCCGCCGGAAAGCAGCGCATCCTGCTGGGCGGAGGAGGACGAGAAGCTCATCCATTTGACGCTCACGCCCTTGAGGCCGAGTTTCTCGGCATGCTTCTCGAATAGCTTGAGCTTCTCCATCACATGCGTCGGCATGTAGAGGATGCCCAGCTGGCGTGAGATCGAGAATTCGGTCTTTTGCTGGGCGAGTGCGGATTGGGTGAGCGCGGGTCCGGCCAAAACGGCCGCGAGAGCCGCGCCGGCCATCAGGCCCCGGCGCGTGTGCATCAGTTGTCCTCCCATCGTTCTTCGGCACGAACGGCCGAGCGATCGCTTCGGGTGCGATAGGCTGACTAAAACACTAATATATTAGTTCGTCAAGCGTTGGATTTTGTGCTAATGCTTCAGTGGCGATCAGGGGAAAACGTGAATGGAAAAATCGCTTGAGCCGCAAAGATTGCCCCGCGGCCGGGGCGTGCCGACGATCTTCGAGACCCTGCGCGAGGAGATCATCGGCCTCGTGCTGCCGCCAGGGACGGTGCTTTCGCGTCACGAACTGCAGGCGCGTTTCGGCCTTTCCGCGACGCCGATCCGCGATGCGTTGCTGCGCCTCCAGCTCGAGGGGTTGGTCGATGTGTTTCCCCAACACGCGACGATGGTCAGCCCTATCGATCTCGAACGCGCGCGGGCGGCGCAGTTCCTGCGTCGCTCCATCGAACTCGAACTGGTGCGTGCGCTGGCGCTCGAACCCGCGTCGGCGCCCGTTACGAAACTGCGAAGCCTGATACGGCAGATGGAGACCCTGGCGGAACTTCAGGAGTATGCGGCGTTCAACCTCGCCGATCAGGCGTTCCACCGCACGATGTATGAAGCGGGGCGCGTTGGCGATCTCCACGATCTCGTCAAGCAACAGGGCGCGCATATCGACCGCCTGCGCCGGCTTCACCTGCCAGTCGCCGGCAAGATGGGGGAAATCCTTTCCGAGCACGCGGCCATCGTCGACGCCATCGAAGCTGGCAATCCGGATGCCGCGCAACGGGCGTTGCGGGCACACCTGTCGCGTTCGCTCCAGTTCGTCGAGACGCTGAAGGAGCGGTTCCCGCAGTATTTCACGCGCTGACGTGTGCGACCGCCACCCTTCGGTTGTGCTTCGGTCAGATGATGCGCTTCCGTATCGTGCTCGTGAAGATCTCGACGAGAATCACCACCGCGAAGATGACCGCGAGGATAAGACCGACCTGATCCCAGTAGAGGTTGGAGAGCGCAGCTTCGAGCGCGACGCCGATGCCGCCGGCGCCGACAAGGCCGAGCACGGCGCTCTCGCGGATGTTGATATCCCAGCGGAACAGCGCGACGGCCCAGAAACTCGGCTCGATCTGTGGCCAGTACCCCTTGATAAGCAAGCTCGCCGGGGAGGCGCCGGTCGCCTTGAGCGCCTCGATCGGTCCTTCGCGCGCCTCCTCGATGGCCTCGGCCAGCAGTTTGCCGACGAAGCCGATCGAGCGGAAGGCGATGGCGAGGACGCCCGCGAGCGCACCGGGGCCGAAGATCGCCACGAACAGCAGCGCCCAGATCAACGAGTTTACCGACCGCGACGAGACGAGAATGAAGGTCGCGAAGAGGTTGAGCGCACGCGAGCGGGTTATGTTGCGCGCCGCCATCAGCGCCACCGGCGCGGCGAGTACCAGCGCAAGCAAGGTACCGAGCGTCGCGATGTGGAAGGTCTCGATCAACGCCGCATGGACTGCCTTTGGGTAATGCGACCAGTCGAACGGCCACATCCGGCGGAAGAGGTCGACGGTCTGCTGGGGGGCGTCATAGAGGAATTCCGGGATGATCTCGATGAAGCGCGCCGACCAGACAACAGCCGCCACAGTGACGAGATAGACCGCGAAACGGGCGAGTCGCTCGCTCCGGCTATGCGCCTCCCACTTGCGGCCCGTGACGGGCAGGGCGGTGTTCTCGATGGTCATTGGAACACCTTCCTCAGCCAGCCCGAGGCGATTTCGCTCACCATGATGATGGCGACGATGGCCATCAGGATCGTCAGCACGAAATCGTAGTCGAAGCGCTGGTAGGCGGTGAACAGCGTCGCGCCGATGCCTCCACCTCCGACGATGCCGACCATCGTCGAGTTCCGGAGGTTGGAGTCGAGCTGGTAGGCGGCAAAACCGATGAATCGCGCCATCACCTGCGGGAGAACACCCATGACGAGCACGCCCCAGAACGAGGCCCCGGTCGCCCGAACGGCTTCGACCTGCTTGAGGCTCATCTCCTCGATCGCTTCCGCGAAAAGCTTCGAGATGAAGCCCATCGAGGCGACGATCAGCGCGAGAATGCCCGCCAATGCACCGAAACCCACGGCCTTTACGAACAGGATGGCGACCACGATTGGGTGAAACGAGCGGCAGAGCGCGATGACGCCCCGCGCGGCCCACGACACCCATTCCGGCATGAGGTTCCGCGCCGCGAGCAGACCGAGGGGGAGGGAGAGCAGCACGCCGACGAAGGTTGCGAGGATCGCGATCTGGATCGACTCGATCATGCCGGTCTTCAGGAGGTCGAGTTTCGTCGCTTCGAAGTTCGGCGGCCACATCCGTCCGAAGAACTCGTCGGCATGGCCAAGCCCGGTGACGAAGCGCTCCCAGGTGATCTCCAGCGTGGACATCGCATAAAGTACGTAAAGGAACAGCAGCGCAAAGCCGACGCGCTTGGGCCAGTTTGCCGGGAAGGCCTCGGCCCGGCTGTGGGAAAGCGTTGTCGGGCTCATGCGGCGAGCCAGCTTTCGCCGCCGTAGATCGCGGCCAGGTCCTGATCTGTGAGGTTCTCCGGCGAGCCGTCGAACACCACCGAACCTTGCGACATGCCGATCACGCGGCTCGCGAAGCGCTTGCCGAGTTCGACGTCGTGAATGTTGATGATGACGGGAATGCCGCGCTCGGCGGCGAGCCTCTGCATCAGCTCGACGATTTCAACCGAGGTTTTGGGATCAAGTGAGGAGGTCGGTTCGTCGGCAAGCAGTAGCTCCGGGTCCTGCATCAGCGCGCGGGCGATGCCGACCCGCTGGCGCTGGCCGCCGGAAAGCTGGTCCGCCCGCCGGGTGGCGAAATCGGCGAGGCCCACCGCATCGAGCAGGCCAAACGCCCGATCGATATCCTCCTGCGGGAAACGCCGCAGGAAAGCCCGCCACGCCGAGACATAGCCCAGCCGCCCCGTGAGCACGTTCTCCATCACGGAGAGGCGCTCGACGAGGTTGTACTCCTGATGCACCATGCCGATCCGGCGCCGCGCCATCCGCAAGGCCTTTCCAGACAGTTGTGTCAGGTCGAGCCCCTTGAACAGGATGGCCCCGGAAGTCGGAGTCACCAGTCGATTGATGCAGCGGACCAGCGTGGATTTACCGGTTCCTGACGGGCCGATAATCGCCGTGATTCCGTTTGCTGGGATCGTCAGCGAAATGTCTTTCAGAACCGGCTTGCCAGGCACATAGGATTTCGACAGCGCGCGGATCTCCAGCGCGCTGCTCTCGTTGCTGGCCGGCATCACGGCGCTTTCTTCTTCTCGGCGGCCTTCTTTGCTGCGGCTTCCGCTTCGCGCTTGGATTCGCGCTCGTAGGCGTTCTTGTTGTAGGGCGTGCCGGACTTCTCCGCCACATCACGCACCACGGCCCAGTCCTTCTGGTAGGTGATGGGCAGGAAGCGGTCGTCGCCGTTGAATTCCTTCTGCATCGCTGCCGGGAAACGGAAGGCGAAGAAGCATTCCCTGAGCTTCTTGGCGAGTTCCGGCTTCAGATCATGCGCGTGGGCGAAAGACGAGGTCGGAAACACCGGGCTCTTGTAGATGATGCGGAAGTCGTCCTTCTTCACCGTGCCGCGGGTCGCCATGCGCTCGAACACATCCGACGCCACGGCGGCCATGTCGTAATCGCCCGAATTGACGCCGAGCACGCTCTTGTCGTGCCCGCCGGACATCAGCGGCTTGTAGTCGTCGTCCGGCTTGAGACCCTGATCGGGGAACAGCACGCGCGGCGCGAGATTGCCTGAGTTCGACGAGGGCGAGGTATGGGCGACCTTCCTGTCCTTGAGATCGGCGAGCTTCTGATAGGGGCTCGACGTCTTGACGATGGCGAGAAGCTGGTAGCCTCGCACTTCCGTGCCGAGCCCCTTTGCCGCGAAGGGCACCGCGCCGGCGAGGTTGACCGCGAAGCCGGTCGGCCCGGTTGAGAATCCCGCGAAATGCAGCCGCCCGGACCGCATGGCCTCGATCTCGGCCGAGTTGGACTGAACCGGATAATAGACGATGCGCTTGCCCGTGCACTGCGCGAGATGATCGGTGAACGGCTTGAAGATATTTGCGTAGACGGCTGGATCTTCGACCGGGGTATAGGCCCAGACGAGCGTCGAAGGGTCGCGCTGCTTGGCCGCTGCCGGCACATCGGCCACCAGGTCCTTGTCGGCGTCGCAGTAAAGATCATCGAGCTGACCCCTGTTGGGGCAGGCATCCTGCGCGTTGGCGGGGGCCAGGGAAACAGCCGCGCCAAAGGCAGCGAGCGTGAGCGCAATTATCTTTTGAGCCGAGATTATCTTTTGAATCATGAGCGATTCTCCCCTTATGCTGGCGTTCGTTCGCCGCTTTGTCGGGCCGCAGGACTGATTTGTCCTTGCCTGCCCTGTTTGATTAGGTGACTATCTTTCAAACCTTTGCCCCATCGGTCAACCCCGATTGGTGAGATCTGGGCAAAAGCATGAAAAACAAAGGAATTTGGGAGAGAAATCATGTTGACTCGCCGTTCGTCGATCGCCGCCGCCGCCGTTCTGGCGCTGATGAGCCCCGCATTCGGCCAATCACCGACGGGCAAGGTGACCGTCATTACGTCGTTTTCCAAAGACGTGACGGATCCGATCAAGAAGGCGTTCGAGGCCGCCAATCCGGGCCTCACGCTGGAAGTCCAGAACCGCAACACCAACGCGGGCGTGAAGTTCGTCGAGGAGACGAAATCGAACAACCAGTCCGATCTCTTCTGGGCTTCCGCGCCGGACGCCTTCGAGGTCCTCAAGGACAAGAAGCTGTTGCAAGCTTACAAGCTCAAGGCGCAGGGCATTCCTGAAAAGGTCGGCGCCTATCCCATCAACGACAAGGACGGCTACTATTTCGGTTTCGCGGCCTCGGGCTACGGCATCATGTGGAACGAGCGCTATGCCAAGGCCAACAAGCTACCCGAGCCGAAGGAATGGCAGGATCTCGCCAAGCCCGCATTCCACGATCATGTTTCGATCGCCTCACCTGGCCGCTCCGGCACGACGCACCTGACCATAGAGACGATCCTTCAGGGGGAGGGCTGGGACAAGGGTTGGGCGACCATCAAGGCGATGGCAGGCAACTTCAATCACGTCGCCGAGCGTTCCTTCGGCGTGCCGGACGCAGTGAATTCCGGGCAGGTCGGCGTCGGCATCGTCATCGATTTCTTTGCTTTCTCGGCGCAGGGCGCGGGTTTTCCGGTGAAGTTCAACTATCCGAGCGTGACCACGGTGGTCCCGGCCAACGTCGCCATCATTTCAAATGCGCCGAACAAGGCCGGGGCGGAGGCCTTCGTCGAATTCCTGATCTCGCCGAAGGGGCAGGAAGTCCTGCTCGATCCGAAAATCCGCCGCCTGCCGGTCAATCCGGCGATCTATGCCAAGGCGCCGAAGGACTTCCCCAATCCGTTCACCGACAAGCGCTTTCAAGGCATGATGGTGTTCAATGTCGATAAGTCCGGCGACCGCACCGCCCTCGTCGATACGCTGTTCGACCAGACGATCTCGTTCCAGCTCGCTGACCTCAAGGCGATCACCAAACAGCTCCACGAACTCGACGGCAAGCTGGCGAAGAAAGCCAACCCCAAAGCCAAGGCGCTCGGCGACGAGGCGCAGGCTTTGATCGCCGCGATGCCGGTCAGCGAAGCGCAGGCGGCCGAAAAGGATCTCGCATCGGCGTTCAAGGGCAAAGATGCGAAGACACGCCGAGCCGAATACGAGCAGAAATGGGCTGCCTTCGCCAAGGAGAATTATGCGAAGGCGAAGGCCAAGGTCGAGGAAGCCCTTAAGGCCGCGAACTAAGCGGATCCGGCATGGCAGGGGCGTCGAACATGGTGGCGCCGGCTGCGCAACGCACGCAGCCGGGCACCACAATGATGGGGCATTGGCTGACGATTGCCGGGATTACTGGCTTTCTCGGCCTGTTCCTGATCATACCGGTGGCGATGGTGATCCTGGTCGCCTTCCAGGACCCGTCGAGCGGCGCGTTAACGTTTGTGAACTTCGCGGATTTCTTCCGGAATGATCTGTTCCTCCGCGCATTCGGCAATTCGTTCTATGTCTCGATCATGTCGGTGGTCTGGGCGAGCATCTTTGCGCTGCCGCTCGCCTATTTCACGACCCGGTTCGAGTTCCGCGGCGCCGCCATCGTCCAGACGCTCGGCGTTATTCCGCTCATCATGCCCCCCTTCGCCGGAGCGGTGGCGATGCAGTTGATTTTCGGCCGCAACGGCTCGATCAACCTGCTGCTGGGCGACTGGTTCGATATCAACATCCCGTTCATGGAGGGGTTGAACGGGGTCATCTTCGTGCAGTCCGTGCATTATTTCCCCTTCATTCTCATCAACCTGACCGCTTCGTTGCGCAATATCGACCGTTCGATGGAGGAAGCCGCCCAGAACCTAGGCTGCTCAGGTTTCCGCCTCTTCCGCCGTATCGTGTTCCCACTGGCGATGCCGGGCTTTGTCGCCGGGGCGAGCCTCGTCTTCATCAAGGTGTTCGACGATCTCGCGACGCCGCTTCTTCTCAACGTCAAGGACATGCTGGCGCCGCAGGCCTATCTCCGCATCACCTCCGTCGGCCTCAAGGACCCGACCGGTTATGTGATTTCGGTGGTGCTGATCGTCTTCTCCGTCCTCTCGCTGTTTGTCGCCTCGCTGGCGACACGTGGGCAGGACTATGCGACCGTCCAGCGCGGCGGCGGGGGCCTCGCAAAGCGCGAGATGAACCCGGCGCAGGCCGTTCTGGCCTATGGCGTGATCGGGTTGATACTGCTGCTGGTGCTGGCGCCGCACCTGGGGCTGGGGCTCCTTTCGATCGCCACCATCTGGTCGTATTCCCCGCTGCCGGACGGCTATACGCTCGATCACTACGCACGCGTCGTCGGCGAATCCTGGCAGTTCATCTCGAACACGCTGCTCTATGCCTCGCTCGCCGGGCTGATCGACGTCATCCTCGGCACAGCCATCGCCTATCTCGTGTTGCGGACGAAAATCGCTGGCCGGAACTGGCTTGATTACATGGCGAGCGCGGCGCTCGCGGTACCCGGCGTTGTGCTCGGTATCGGCTATCTCCGCGCCTACTACGGCGTTTCGCTGCCGAGCGGGCAATCGGTCACGAGTTTCTGGTTTATCATCGTCATCGCGCTGGCCGTCCGGCGGCTGCCCTATGCGCTGCGTGCCTGCATGGCGGCGATGCAGCAGGTGAGCGTTTCGCTGGAGGAGGCTGCGGAGAACCTTGGTGCGACCAAGGGACGGACCATCCGCCGCATCGTCGTTCCGCTGATGACCGGCGGCATCGTCGCCGGTTTCGTTACCAGTTTCGCGACGGCGGCGGTCGAGCTTTCCGCGACGATGATGCTTGTCCAGAATACGTCCGACGCGCCGCTGGCCTACGGGCTCTATGTTTTCATGCAATCGCCCGCCGGGCGCGGCGCCGGCGCGGCACTCGGCATGATCGCGGTGCTGATCGTCGGGCTTTCAACCTATCTCTCGACTGTCCTTGCCGAGCGCGATCGCGCGGCCAAGGCCGGTTCGGCGACCTGAACGGAAGGATGATATCCGTGAACGACAACAAGAGCCGCGCCGAGGCCGCTGATATCCGCATCGAGGGCGTCAACCTCTCCTACGGCAAGACCCATGTATTGAAGGATGTCTCGCTCGCCATCGAGCCGGGCGAGTTCTTCGCCTTCCTCGGCCCCTCCGGCTGCGGCAAAACGACCTTGCTGCGCCTGATCGCCGGATTCAATGTCGCGCAGACCGGTTCGGTGAAGATCGGCGGTGCCGAGGTTGTCGATCTGCCGCCGTGGAAGCGCGATGTCGGCATGGTGTTCCAGTCCTACGCACTCTGGCCGCATATGAGCGTGGCGAAGAACGTCGCGTTCGGGCTGGAGGAGCGTCACCTGCCGGGCGACGAGATCGTCCGCCGCGTCGATGAAGCGCTTGATCTCGTCGAGTTGAAGCACCTGAAGGATCGCAAGCCCTCACAGCTTTCCGGCGGGCAACAGCAGCGCGTAGCGCTCGCGCGGACCATCGCGGTTCGGCCCAAGGTGCTGCTGCTTGACGAGCCGCTTTCCAACCTCGATGCCAAGATGCGCGTTCAGGTGCGCAGCGAGTTGCGCGACCTGCAATCGCGCCTCGGCATCACGACGATTTTCGTCACGCACGATCAGGAGGAGGCCAACTCCATCTGCGATCGGGTCGCGGTGTTTCATGACGGCGCGATCCAGCAGGTCGGAACCCCGATCGAGCTTTACGACCGGCCGGCGAACCTTTTCGTCGCGAACTTCCTCGGCACCGCGAATATTCTCGGCGGCAAGGTCTCGGGGGAAGGGTTGAACCGCGCGTTCGAGGTCGAGGGCGGTGGCCGCTTCGCGATTCCAGCTCATGCATCGATCGAACCGGAGGCGCGTCTCGTCTTCCGGCCGCAGGACGTTGCGATCGCGCCGCCGGTGAAGGATATCCCGACAGGCATCGTCACGACCCGCGAGTTCCTCGGGGCGACGATGCGTTATGTCGTCCGCATCGGCAATGGCGACGTGATGGCCGATGTGCCGCACCGGGCCGGCGCGGCACAGTTCCAGCAGGGCGAACAGGTCAGCGTGACGCTCGATCCAGCGCGGACGATGTTCCTCGCCCGTTGATTCGGTGTCGCCGACGGCTCAGCCCAGGACCTTCACCTTCTGACGGAAGGCGTGAAGCAGCGGCTCGGTGTAGCCGTTCGGCTGGGCGACACCCTCGAACACCAAGGCGCGCGCGGCCTGGTAAGCGAGCGAGGTCGCCTCGTTTCCGGACATTGGCTTGTAGGCGGCATCGCCCGCGTTCTGCCCGTCGACCTTCTTCGCCATCCGGGCGAAGGCGGCGTCAACCTGCTCTTTCGAGCAGATGCCGTGCAGCAGCCAGTTGGCCATGTGCTGCGAGGAGATGCGCAGCGTCGCGCGGTCTTCCATCAGGCCGATATCGTGGATATCCGGCACCTTCGAGCAACCGATACCCTGATCGACCCAGCGCACCACATAGCCGAGGATGCCCTGTGCGTTGTTGTCGAGTTCAGCCGTGATCTCCTCGCCGGACCAGTTCTTGCCGAGCGCAAGTGGGATCGTCAGCAGCGCGGAGAGCGGTGCGATCTTCTCCGCCGCACGTTCCTTCTGGCGGGCATAGACATCGACCTGATGATAATGCGTTGCGTGCAGTGTCGCAGCCGTCGGCGAGGGCACCCAGGCGGTGGTGGCACCGGATTTCGGATGGCCGATCTTCTGAGCCAGCATGTCGTTCATGCGGTCGGGCGCGGCCCACATACCCTTGCCGATCTGTGCCTTGCCGGAAAGCCCGCAGGCGAGGCCGATCTGGACGTTGCGATCCTCGTAGGAGGTGATCCACGACGAGGTCTTCATTTCGCCCTTGCGGATCATCGGGCCGGCCTGCATCGAGGTGTGCATCTCGTCGCCGGTGCGGTCGAGGAAGCCGGTGTTGATGAAGACGATTCGTTCCTTCACCGAATGGATACAGGCGGCAAGGTTCGCCGAGGTGCGGCGCTCCTCGTCCATCACGCCGACCTTCAGCGTGTGGCGCTCCATGCCGAGCAGATCCTCGATCGCATCGAAAAGGTCGTTGGTGAAGCTGGCTTCGGCCGGCCCGTGCATCTTCGGCTTGACGATATAGACATTGCCGTTACGCGAATTGCCGCGCTTGCCCTTGATGTCGTGGAGCGCGATCAGCGATGTCACGATGCCGTCGAGGATGCCCTCTGGGGTTTCCGAACCGTCCGCCAGCAGCACGGCGGGGTTGGTCATCAGGTGGCCGACATTGCGCACGAAGAGCAGCGAGCGGCCCGGCAGGGTCAACGTCTTGCCGTCCGGCGCGGTGTAGGTGCGGTCCACGTTGAGCTTGCGGGTCATGGGCTTGCCGTTCTTCTCGAAGGTATCTTCGAGCGTGCCATCCATGAGGCCGAGCCAGTTCGCATAGGCCGCGACCTTGTCCTCCGCATCGACGGCGGCGATGGAATCCTCAAGATCGACGATAGTGGTCAGCGCCGATTCCAGGACCACATCGGCGAGCCCGGCCGGATCGTCCTTGCCGATGCGGTGGCTCTTGTCGATCACAAGCTCGATATGGAGGCCGTTGTTCCTGAACAGGAGGTTGTCGCCGTTGCGGCCGACGAAACGCTCTGGGTTCGCAAGTTGCGGCTGGCCGCCGGTCCAGCTGGTCCATGAGCCGGCGGCGAGCGGAAGCGCCTTGTCGAGGAAGGCCTTCGCGAAGGCGATCACCTTGGCGCCGCGCGCGGGATCATACCCCCCCGCGACCGGCGGCTCGATGGCGTCGGTCCCGTAAAGCGCGTCGTAGAGGCTGCCCCAGCGCGCATTGGCGGCGTTGAGCACGAAGCGGGCGTTGAGGACCGGCACGACAAGCTGCGGGCCGGCGGAGGAGGCGATTTCCGCGTCCACGTTCCGGGTGCCGACTGTAAACGGCGCGGGCTCGGGGACGAGATAACCGATCTCGCGCAGGAATGCCTCGTATTCGGCACCGTCGACGGGTTTGCCGATGCGCGCTTTGTGCCAGGCGTCGATTTTGGCCTGAAGTTCGTCACGGGTTGCAAGAAGCGCGCGATTGCGTGGGGCGAAACGGTTGAAAATATCCGCCGCACCTTTCCAGAAGGCTCCCGGGGCAATGCCTGCTGCGGGCAGGACGCGGGTATCGATGAAGTCCGCGAGTTCCGCCGCCACCTTGAGCCCGGCCTTGTCGATCCGCTTCGTCATCTCACGTCCCCCTTCGGTTGCCTGTCCAGCCTACTGGATCTGGGGGTCTTAACCGAACTCGGCGCATCCTCAAAGGCGTGTATAATCTCAAAGATTATTGCTTTGACAGAAATAGTCCTGTCGCGTCAGTCTTCGCACTCGCCGCCGTAGACGTGGTCAAGAACGACCCATCCGCGCTTTGGCTTCGACTTGTCCTCGCTTCGCGGGTTCCACTGGACATGCACCCAGCCATTGCGATCTGGCGAATTCCGAACCTGCTTTATCATCCCGCCGGGCGCCATCCGGGCAATGACCTTCGATTTCGGGTCGGGTTTCTCGTGCAAGGCCGCAGGGCTCTCCGGGCGTTCCGGGATATAGCAGTTGAAGGCTTGCGCGGTAGGCATTGCGACCAGCAGGGCGAGGATGGGTAGGGCAAAGCGAGAGCAACGCATGATCTGTCTTCCTCACCCGCATTCATCGAAGACGGAGCCATGCGCCCATCCGCGGCGCACCTTCTCGTAACCCGGATCACCGGGGTTGGGCATCTCGACGCCGGGAAAATGCGCGATGCGGAACCATTTCCCCTGCTTGATGACCTTGCCGTTCCTGAGTTCCATGTCGACGATCTCGCCAGGGAGCATCTTCACGATCATCTTGGCGTCGCGCGAGGGCTTCTCGCGCAGCGCGGCGAAGCCATCGCTGGTTTTCATCACGGTGCAGACGGTGAACTGTTCGGCACGGGCGCCCGACAGGCTGACGGCGAGAACAAGCGCGACGATGGCTGTGTTCATATGGGCAGGGCGGGGCATGACGGAGCCTCCTGTAGGGCGTGGCGGAATATTATCTGAAGACGCATTCACCGAACAAGTGCGCCTCGATAGGACGTGACGGTCGCGCTTCTACGAGGGGCCGTGCCCGGCAAATGTGCGTCGGCGCACCGGCCGACACGGCCATTCTCAGCGCCCGACCTTGCTAAGCACATCCGCACGCAGGAACCGCTCGACGAACAGCATGAAGAGCACCGAAGGCACGAGCAGGATCAGCGCAGTGATCGAGGCGATCTGATAGTTGCCGCCCATCGAGGCGTTGTAGAGCAGCAACGGCAGTGTCGAGACCTGTGGCACGCCGACGAAAAAGGTTCCGGTAAACTCGTCAAGCGATTCTAGGAACACGAAAATCGCCGAAGCGATGATCCCCGGCAACGCGAGCGGCAGGGTGATGGTGAAGAAGGTGCGCAGGGGCGAGGCGCCCATGTTGCGGGCGGCGAGTTCGAGATCGCGGTCGACCGCGGCGAAGGCCGCCGCCGCGATCCACACGGCGTAGACAAGGCCATGCGTTGCATGGACGAGCACGACGCCGGCGACTGTGCCGCTCAGCCCGAACTGATAGAAGATCTTGGCGACGTTGATATAGATCGCGACCGAGGGGAACGCCTGCGGCAGCAGAAACAGGATCATGATCGCCGCGCGCGCCGGCAGCTTCATCCGCGCCAGCGCGTAGCCGGCTGGAATGGCGAGCGCGAGCGAGACCGCGACGGTGAGCAGCGCGATCCAGATGCTCGTCATCAGCGAAGCCATCGCGTCGCCGGTCGGCCGGAACACGACCTCCCAGTAACGCAGGCCGTAGGTCACCGGCAGCTTGAACGGGGTATACCAGCGTTCGGCCACGGACCACAGGACGAGGTTGGTCAGCGGGCCGAAAATCACGAAGGCGAAGAGAGCCAGCGCGAAAACCTTGAGAAAGGCAGCGGGGAGGGCACGCAAGGTCGTCATCGGCCGGTGTCCGCGTGCTGGCGGAGATTATGGCGCAGATAGATCCACGCGACGATCGCCGTGATTCCATAGGAGATGACGCCGAGTGCGTTCGCGGTCGGGTAATCGCCGTAGGCATTGATGCGGAAGGCCATGTCGACCGTCAGCATCGTTGGCTGCGACCCGGCGACCATCATGGGCACCGAGAGCACCGAGAGCATGGTCACGAAGGAGAGCACCAGCGCCACCAGCAGCGTCTGGCCCACCTGCGGCAGTACGATCTCGATCAGGCAACGCAGGCGTGAAGCTCCGAGGTTGCGGCCCGCCTCGATCGTCGAGCGGTCGATCGAGGCCATCGCGCCGGCCAGCATCAGGATGACGAACGGCGCCTGCTTCCAGACGAAGGTGATGACGATGCCGCGCCAGTCGAGAAAGCTCGTCGTCATGGACGGATCGAGCACCCCGAGGCTGACGAGCGTGTTGTTCATCATGCCGTTCTTGGCGAGGAAGGTGCGCATGCACTGCCCCGCGACGATGAAGGGAATGAACAGAGGCCAGCGGTAAAGCTGCTTGAGCACAGCAACCAGCCAACCGGTTTCGCTGAGCGTCAGGATGCCGGCGATGGCGATCGACAGCACCGCGATCAGCGCGGTCGAAAGGCCGATGATCAGCAGGGTGAAGACGATGTCGGTCGAATAGAGTTCGAATGCCTTGCGGAAATGCAAGAGCGAGACCTCGCCGTTGAGCGTAAAGGCCGCGACCAGCGAATAGCCGAGCGGCCACAGGAACAGGGCCGCCACCAGCGCAAGCGCAGGAGCCACAAGAAGAAAGCCGAAGAACGAGGGGCGGGGCATGTTCACAGCATGGGAAGGCCTCCCGCCGGGGGCGGGAGGCTGTTGACTCAGTTCACGACCTTTTTCTCGTAAGACTCGAGAATATCGTTGAAATACGGGGCGATCGGGAACGGCTTGGCATTCTTGGAGAGATCGTCCGGCGTCAGGTCCGAGAAGAGCTTCTTCCAGGTTGCGTCGTCGAGCTTGCCCTGAAGGTGCTTGGCATCGATGCCCGGATACCAGTTGAACTTCTTGACGATGCCATCGGCCTGCACTTGCGGCGAGGTCGCCATTGCAATGAATTTGGCCGCGAGTTCAGCCTGTGCGGCCTTGGCGGGTACAGCGTAATACATCGGTTGGCCCGGCATCCCCGGCGAAAGCAGCTTCAGCTTCATGGTCGGCGGCAGCTTGCCGTCGTTCATCCAGGTGTAGAACATGTCAACCCAGACCGGCCCCATCGCGATCTCGCCGCGGTTGAGCATGTCGAGCGTGCCGGCATTGCCCGGCGTGATGACGGCATTCTGGTTGAAGGTCTTGAGTTCGGCGAGCGCAGCATCCCAGCCCGCCTTGGTCGCGGCGTCGTAGGGGCCCTTGACCAGCTTTTCCGCATCGCCGCCGAAGGCATAGACCCAGCCGGCGGTGAAGGCGACGCCGGACATGCCGCCCTTGATGCCGTTGTAGCCGAACTTTTTCGGGTTGGCCTTCACCCATTCGCGCAGTTCAGCATAGGTGGCGGGCGGCGCTTTCACCATGTCAGGGTTGTAGGCAATCGCGGTCTGTGACTGGAACATCGGCATCACGAAGCCATCAACGACCGTACCGAGCGCGTTGGAGGCCGTGGGGGAGGTGACCAGCGAGCCAGTCGCGATCTTGTCGCGGTATTTCGAAAGCAGGCCCTCGGATACCATCTGGCCGGACATCTTCTGATGCGCGACGATGACGTCGAAATCCCACTTGTCGGCATTCGCCGCCTTTTGGGCGGAGAGCTTCTCGTAGATTTTCTGTGAGCCGGAGTCGCCCGGCCCGGTGCCGACGGCGATGACCTTCACGCCGGGATTGGCCTTCTCGAACATCGGCCCGAGATAGTCCTTGATGTAATCGACCATGTTCTGGTCGCCGGCAGTGGCAACGTTGAGCGTCTGCGCGCCGGCGGCGGCCGGAAGCGTCAGGCTGGCAGTAAGCGCCAGGGCAAGCTTGAGTTTGGTGGGCATCGGCTTGGTTCTCCTATCCGAGCTTTCCCAAGAGCGGGCTCCGGGGAAATGCGGTTGGCAACAGGGGCCGGATTCGCGAACCGGGCATGCCCGGCTGCAAAGACCGGCAGGTCAGGCGGAGGGCGTGCCGGCGGGGAAGACATGCATCTCCTCCGCCGGAATCAGAAGTTCGATGGTCTCGCCCGGTTGGGCGCGACGTTCGTCATCGACGAGGAAGCGTCCGGCCGGAGTGTCGACCTCGTAGCGATAGACTCCGCCGGGATAGCTGGACTGCGTAATCCGCCCAGCCAGGCGCAGGCCGGGCTTCGCACTGCCGGTCCCGAAATGGACGGCGTTGGCGCGGAAATGGATCAGGCATTCGCCCTCGACGCTTCGCGTGGCATCCACCCGTGTCTCGCCGCCGCCGGGAAGGCGGATTGAAAGTGCGGTGCCATCATGCCGCGCTTCTCCCGAGATCACGTTATCGGCGCCGAGAAACGACGCCACGAAAGGCGAAACTGGCGCGCGGTAAACCGCTTCGGGCGAGCCTTTCTGGAGCACCCGGCCGGCGTCGAGGATCACGATCTCGTCGGCCATCGTCATCGCCTCTTCCTGATCGTGCGTGACGTGGATCGCGGTCAGGCCGAGGCGGCGATGCAGGCTTTTCAGTTCGTGCCGCATCGCGAGGCGGATCTTGGCGTCGAGGTTGGAGAGCGGTTCGTCGAGCAGCAGCACCGGCGGATCGACCGCGAGCGCACGCCCGAGCGCCACACGCTGCCGCTGGCCGCCCGAAAGCGCCGTTACCTTGCGGCTCTCATAGCCGGAGAGGCCGAGGATCGAGAGCACCGAGCTGACCTTGGCGTCAATCTCGGCCCGGCTCGCCCCGCGCAGCTTGAGGCCGTAGCCAATGTTCTGGTGAACGCTCATATGTGGCCAGAGAGCATAGGACTGGAACACCATCGCCATGCCGCGCTTCTCGGGCGGCAGGCGGGCGATGTCCTGTCCCCCGAGCAGGATGGAACCGGATTCCACAGGAACGAAGCCGCTGAGCGCACGCAGCAGGGTCGTCTTGCCGCAGCCGGACGAGCCGAGCAGCGCGGTGAAGCTTCCGGGCGTGAAATCCAGGCTGACGCCGTGCAGCACGCGGGTACCGCCATAGGCGACCTGCAGGTCACGCACCTCGATGCCGACGCCGCCTCCCGACGGTTGTCGCGACTCGATGGTCAAAACGTTGCCTCCCGCATCGTTGTTATGGAATATTTGGAATTTGTGTTCCAAATTTTGATGCTGTAGAATAAATGTATCGCTACCTCGCGCTTTGTGCAATCGCTTTGTAACGCCCTGATGACACCACCCTTGCGATCCTACTGGCTTCTCGCGTCCGAAGAGGACGAAACGCTCCTCATGGCCGAGGTCGCGCATCTGGCGGCGTGTCACGGAACGCCGGTCTTCCGGCCGCATCTCACCTTGTTGGGAGATATCGCCCGCGAGTCGATGCCGGATCGGGCTATCACGGAAGTCATTTCGTCATCGGTGGCAGCTTTCTCTCTCCCGGTCGCCGACATCGTCACGGGGGAGAGCTATTTCCGGTCGTTCTATGCGGCGTTCGCTCTGTCGCCGGAACTGTTGCGGCTCCGGACGACCACCTCCCGGCTATGCGAGGCCGATGGCAGTGGTTTCATGCCGCATGTCTCGCTGCTTTACGGTCCCGTCGAGCGAGCTGCCAAGGCGGAAAGCGCGGCGGAAGTCCGCACCCGTCTGAAAGGGCGTATGATCCGGTTCGACCGGGTGGCGCTGACGAATTCCGCCAACGACGTTCCTATTGCCGATTGGCGCTGCCTCGAAATCATCCCGCTCGGATGGGCCGGAGCATAGTGTGAATATGGGTCAGGCCGCGTCGCGCGGCGGTTCGCTGCGAAGGCTCGCTGGCTGCGGTCGCACATAGATATGCGAGGGGACAAGGCCGGGAACGGTCGTGCCGTTCAGCACGAGACCGCTGCGCCGCCGCAACCGGATCAGTTCTGCTGCGCCCAGCATCATCGCGAAGAGTGGCAGCCAGGCCAGCCGCCCCTGGTAGCGATGGTTGGGGTTGGACAGCGCGCCACAGACGATCGCGTTCCCGATCAGCACCAGGAACACCAGAGCGATCGCGCCGGGGATGGTGCGGCTGCCCATTTGCCAGGCCAGCCAGCCGAGACCGACCATGCCCGCGAGCGAGAGCCAATAGAGGACGTTGTCGCGCAGCGCGTAAGAGCCGAACTCGATGTGATGCTGCTGACGCGCCCGCCGGAAGTCCTCAAGGAACCGCGGGTAGTAGCGCGCGATCGGCTTTTCCAGATGCCAGAACATTGGCCGTAATCCGTCGCCGGTCTCGACCATGCCGAACTGGTTGAAGGCTGCCGAACCGAGGCGGGACGCCGTCTCCGCCGGGTAACGCCGCAGGATTTCGCCGACGATGAACTCGGCCTCCTGCTTGTGAACTTCGCTTTTCCAGCCGCCGAGATCGTGGAAAGGACCGAAGGTGTTCCACAGATACGCGTTGGCGGTGGTTGGCAGGGTCCGGCGATGCGGACAGAGAAGCGAGACGCGCTGGTTTTGCGGGCAGGCATCGTCAAGATAGTGCTTCACGAGCCCCATCTCGATCAGGAGCGCCATCCGGAGATTGGCGGCATTCTGAAGGAGGAAGACGCGACCGGTGGCCGCGTAGTTCGCGGACATCGCCGTCATTATCGAGAGGACGAGCGTTATCACAAGCTCGCGTGCGCGGATGAAACGGAGCTGCGGCACATAACGGCTCACGATTCGGGCCGAAACAACGCAGATGACGAGGCCGCAGACTACCGCGATGTGGCTGACGTGGAACGCCATGCCTGATGCTGTGAGCACGATCAGGATGACGCGCTGAAAGACCGGCAGAGGTCGGCCGCTGGCCAGCGCAATGGCGCCGAGGAACACTGCGCCGGTCACGGAATCAGCCATGACCTGGCTCACGTACCAGGAAAGCCCGGTCATCATGCTCAGAATCGCGACGCCTGCTACCAGCCACACCCGGTTGACATTGGGCAGGAGCGCCGCGGCGGACAGCCAGAGGATGCCGGCGACCATCGCTGCCTGCGCGACAATCGTCGGCCAGGGACTGCCGCCAAGGCGGGCAAGCCATTGGAACCATCCGTAGGGCGCGGTGCGGAACACCGGCATTTCCCCGGTGAAGGGCTGCACGAGATAGTCGACGCTGTCGTAATAGAAGAGTGGCGCGCCATTCCAGAATGCCGGCCACACGAGCATGGCCGTCATGATGATGAACGCGCTGACATTACCGATACGGGTCGTCGACAATCCCAGTTCCCCTGTCGGCACGGCATACGCCCGGCCGGTTCGTAACTCGCACAGCGTGGGAAGACGATCCCGCGCCTTTCAAAACCCACGCTCGCACGCGATGTCAAGGCACCGACCCGACGGGGCAATGCGATCGATAGGCGTCCAATAAGGCTGAACTGATGAACCGCGGATTGACGGAAAGGATCAACCGCCTTTTCCCATGCTTTTTTGTTCGGCGCAGGCCGCCTCCAGATCGGGCGCGAGACCGAGCGAGCGCAGATAACAGGGGCGGATCTCGACACTGCGGAAGTGGATCGCCTCGACGTAGGCGTCGAGAATGGTGCGGGCCTCCGTGCGGGTCAGGCCAGCCTTTTCGAGCGTCGGGTCGGGCATGGAGGCGAGGGCAGCGATCTTGTCCCAGCCGGCGGGTGCGCGGATCGAGGCGATTGTCGTCGGCGAGTTGAGGTTCTTGTAGGTCCAGTAGGACCAGCCCATCCGGTTCCGCTCGTTGAGGAGCCGGTAGTCGTGGTTCCAACGGTTGTTGAACTCGCCCGCCTCGCCGAGCAGCACCGGCACGTTGTTGCGAAGCGAGAAGTTCACGTATTCCTGCACGGCGTCCTGCCGGGTGGACGACCAGAACTGGTGATAGACGTAAACGAGGTTCTCCGCAAACGGCGGACCAAAGACGCGGAAATTCTGGTCCCATTGTGCGCCGGCGAGGATGATGATCCGCTTCGGATCAATCCTGCGGATCGCCGCTGTCGCTTCGCGGTAGAAGGGTTCGAGCATCGGGTTGAGCGTATCTTCGTCATGATAGGTCGAGATCGGTTCGTTGAGGAGTTCGTAAGCGAGGATCGCCGGTTCGTCGCGATAGCGCCGCGCCATTTCGACCCAGAACGCGATGGTGCGCTGCCATTCGCGGCGGACGTAGAACATCAGCGGGAAGCCGGTGCCGTCATCGTGGTTGATGCCGGTCTGCCCCCCTGGCGCGGCATGGAGATCCAGAATGACTCGCAAACCATGCTTGCGGCTCCAGCCGACGAAGCGGTCGAGCAGCGCCCAGCCGGGGCCTTCGAACCGGACCGGTTCGTCGGCGCGGGCGGTCGCGGGCTCGGTCATGAAAAGCTTGTAATGCAACGGCACCCGCAGCGTGTTGAAACCGGCGCGGGCGAGAAAGGCGATATCGTCCTCACTTACGTAATCCTCTCGGAAGCGCTGCCAGAAGCGCTGGGCGTCGTCCTTGCCGATCGCCAGTTCGATCAGCCCCTCGATCTCGCGCGGTGAACGGGCTTTCTTGAACTTGAACATATAACCTTCGGGTACGAGCCAGTTGCCGAGGCCGATGCCCTTAACGAGAAAAACCTCGCCATCCGGCTTCACGAGATCGCGGCCCCGCGTCTGAATCAACTCAAGCTCGCCAGCCCGAGCGACGGGCGAGGCGAGGGTGGCCAGCAAGATCATAAGCGCGGGAAAAAGGCGGAGAGAGCGCATTGCGTTATTCCGGTTGTCTTGCCTTCGCTAGGCTTCTCCCGCACATGGGTCAATGCTAAGAGCCTCGCGCTTCAGCCGGGAGTGCCGCGTGCAGGAATCCAGAGCCTTTGTCCTCGTTGTCGTCGTGGCGCTCGTCTGTGTCCTCGCTGCCCGGTTTCGCATCGTGCCTTTCCTGCTGCCGATCGTCGCGGCGGCGGCATTGGGGCTTGCAACCGGCACCGATCTCACATGGATCGCGCGGAACTTTCATCTCGGCTTCATGCAGACGCTCGGCGCCGCCGGTTTCGCTGTGGTGACGGGTGTGGTCGTCGCGCATCTGGCGGCGAGTTCCGGCGCGCTGGCGGTCTTGCAAGGCCGGCTTTCCGAAAAGGGAAGGGCGGCGACCCTTTACCTCGGTTCAGCGCTTGCCGGTCTCGGCGGCAGCGCAATTTCCGCGCTGGCGATCCTCACCCCGCTGCTTGCTTTGGTCGAAGGTGCGAAAACGCGTCCTGCGCTTCGGTCTTCGATGATCGTCAACGCGACACAGGGTGCGGTTCTGCCGGCGCCTTTGCCGATTGCGGCCGTTGCGATCCTCGGAGCGGACTGGAAGCTCGCGCTCGGCCTTGGCATTCCGCTCGCGATGATCCAGATCGTGCTGGCCTTCTGGTTGACTCGGTCCGTGCCGGAGCAGTCTCCGCCGACCGATCTCCCGGATGCCGCGCCGAACCGGCTCGCGGCCATCGGCTTCGCGTTCGCGATGGTCGTTCTCATCGCGATGCTGATCCTCAACGCCTTCGGGCAGATCCCGAGCGAACCGCTGGGTAGTGCCAATGCCCGGGAGCGCATCCTGCGGCTCGGCCTGCCCGTGATGCTGATGGGCGTCGGCGCGCTCAGCCTGCTGCTTTTCTCCGGCTCCTCGCATTTCCGCCGTGCGATTGCCGAAGGCGGAACGATGGCCCGCGCGCTGGCCGCTTCTGCCGGCACTCTCTTCGTGGTTGCGGCGTCTGGCGGGTTGCAGATGGTGCTGCATACCGATGGCATGGCCAATCTCGTTATCGAGCACATTGGCAGCCTGACGCCGGGTCTCGGCCTCGCCATTCCCTTTGGGATCGCGCTGGTCGGTCGTGCGCTCCAGGGATCGCCCCTGACGGCTGCGATCACCGCCGCCGGGCTCGTCATCCCGCTTCTCGGTTCGCTGGGGCTCGAAGATCCCGCCGGTCGGGTTTTCGCAGCGCTCGCGATCTCGACCGGTGCCATCGCGACCCCGCACCTTAACGATGGATTTTTCTGGCTTGCCTGCCAGCAATCCGGCCTCGACGCCCATCGGGGAATACGCTGGATTACCGGAATAACGCTGTTGCAAGCGCTTCTGGGACTGGCGTTTCTTGCGCTCTGCCGGATAAGCATCCGCTGAACGATCTCGAATTACTGTTCACGTCCAATGTGAACAATCGAAAACGGATCCGAAGCCAACGGATTTCAACACCTCGTCGGGATTGTTTCCGTTGGATGGGCTTTTCGTCTTGTTTTTCTTACTTCTCCGGGAGTGCAGGCTGACGCATTTTTCTGCCGTGCAGTCAAAGCAGCCAACAGGACTTCGCATGGCTCCCAACAGCATTTCGCATGACAGCGTGGCATCGAAGTTGCTTTCGAAAATTGTTGGGAGCGGTGCCTTGTGATCTTTTTTTGATTGGGCGGAGTTTGTTCATCTGCCAGTCGGGTTCGGCATGGCATAGCGTCGCTCCAAGGCTGTTTTGCTGCGCTGCAGAATAGCCGATGTGTCGGTCCATCCGGTCGGCACAGGTCATCAACCTGGTCCAAAGCGAACGCTCACCGTGAGTACTCATCGCCTCTCTCGCCTGTTCCTGCGCTTGGCTCTGGTCATCGCGCTTGTCTTTGGCGCCGTCCATGCCGGCCTCTGGCTCTGGATGCAGGACCAGCGATCCGCCGCCGATTTCCGGGGCAAGCTGCCGAGCCTTTCCTACACGGCCTTTGAGGGGAAAAAGCGCGAGCGCGGAGATGGCTACGCTCCCACGACCGAGCAGCTTCGCGCTGATTTCCGGGCGTTGGCGCCTGTGACCCGGGCGATCCGTACCTATACCTCGACGGAAGGGAGCGATCTTATCCCCGGTGTCGCGGCGGAATTCGGCCTCAACGTCACGGTCGGCGCCTGGTTGGACAGCAACCCCGAGCGGAACAGCCGCGAACTTGAAAGCGTGATCGCGCTGGCCAAGGCGCATCCGAACGTCAACGGCATCTATGTCGGTAACGAATTGAACGTTCGCGCCGATGTGCCGCTTCTGCGTGGCGAGACCCTGACCGAAAAGGAAAAGGCAGCACTCGCCTCCAAGGAGAAGAAGGCGATCGAGCGGGTAACGGTCGATCGACTCATCAAGGTCATCCGCGAGGTCCGCGCGGCGACCGGTGGTAAGGTCAAGCTTTCAACCGGTGAAATCTACAACGTCTGGCTCGATTATCCCGAGCTGGTCGATGCCGTGGATTACATCGCGATCCACGTCCTCCCGTATTGGGAGGGTACGACCGTTGAGCGTGCCGTGGACAGCACGATCGAGATCTACAACAAGGTCAAGGCGGCCTATCCGCACAAGCACGTTAAGATCTCGGAATTCGGCTGGCCGAGCGCGGGCTACAACCGCCACGGCGCCGTTCCGGGCCGCCTCGAACAGGCGCAGATCATTCGCGATTTCGCCGTCCGTGCCGAGGCGCTGAACATCGACTACAACGTCATCGAGGCCTACGACCAGCCGTGGAAGACCTTCGAAGGCGGCGTGGGTCCCTACTGGGGCGTGCTCAACACCGCGCGCGAATTGAAGTTCGACTGGACCGGCCCGATCGTCGACAAGAGCCACCGCATGGCGGCAGCCGTTGCGGTTATCCTCGGCTTCCTCCTCGCGATGGCGCTGATGATCCGTCAGGGGTTGACCCCGGCGCGCCTCACGCTAGGGCAGGGCATCGTGCTGGCGGTTGCCGGAAACGTCGTCGGCGCCTGGGTCGCTTGGGTAATGCGCTACTGGACCGACCATTACCTCGTCGTTGGCGCCACCATTGCCTATCTCGTCGGCCTCGTGCTGCTTGTGCCGCTGATGCTGGTTGCGCTCAACCTCATCACGGAAACCGCGCAGTTCTGGCTCGGTCGCTCGCCGCGCCGCCTGCTGACGCCGGGCAAGCTTGCCCGCACCGGCGCCGCGCCGAAGGTTTCGATCCATATCCCGGCTTGCCGCGAACCGGCGCCGATGCTGATCGAGACGTTGAACTCGGTCGCTGCACTCGATTACCCGAATTTCGAATGCGTCGTGCTTGTCAACAACACGCCCGATCCGGCGATGTGGATGCCGGTCGAGGAGCATTGCCGCCAGTTGGGTGGCCGTTTCAAGTTCGTCAACGCGGGCAAGATTGCCGGTTTCAAGGCTTGCGCGCTCAACATCGCGCTCGATCACACCGCGCCGGATGCCGAAATCATCGGCGTGATCGATGCAGATTACGTGCTCCAGCCCGATTGGCTCAAGGATCTCGTTCCGGCCTTCTCGGATCCGGGCGTGGGTCTCGTGCAGGCGCCGCAGGACCATCGCGACGCCGATCGCTCGGCCATGCACCGCGCGATGAACAATGAATACGCCGGCTTCTTCGACATCGGCATGGTCTCACGCAACGAGGCCAACGCGATCATCACCCACGGCACGATGTGCCTCGTTCGCCGCAAGGCCATCGAGGAAGCGGGCGGCTGGTCGGACGACACGATCTGCGAGGATACCGATCTCGGCCTGACCATTCTCGAACGGGGCTGGCGCCAGCACTACACCAACCGACGCTATGGCCACGGCCTGCTGCCGAACTCGTTCCGCGATTACAAGAAGCAGCGCCATCGCTGGGCTTCGGGCGGAATGCAGATCGTCCACAAGCACTGGCGCGCCCTGTTCTCGCGCGATAACGAACTCACGGCGCAGCAGCGCGGCGTGTTCGCAGCCGGCTGGCTCTCGTGGATGGGCAACGAGGCGGTCGGCGTGCTGATCGCGCTCCTCAACATCGTCTGGACGCCGGTGGTGGTCTTCGCCTCGATCGCGGTTCCGGACAAGATCCTGACGCTTCCGATCCTCATCATGCTCGGCGTCTCATTCCTGCACTTCGCGCTGCTCTATCGTCGCTGCGTCGGCATGAAGCCGAAGGATATGGCGCTGGCGCTGATCGGCCACATGTCGCTGCAATGGACCATTGCCAAGGCGGTCGGTTCATCGCTGAAGATGCGCCACCTCGTCTTCAACCGCACCGACAAGGGCGGCAAGGCGGCGGCGGATGCCTTCCCGGCGCGTGAGGAAGCGGTGATCGGTTCGCTCCTGCTCGGTTCGGCGCTGCTCGTCCATATGACGAACTACACCCAGATCCGCGAGCTTTCGCTCTTCGCGATCGTCATGGTGGTGCAGAGCCTGCCGTTCGTGTTCGCGGTTGTGCTCGCGCTGATGGAACGCCTGCCGCAGACGGCGCTCCAGCCGGTTGTCGCGGGCGAGGCCGTGCCGGTCGAGACGCCGAATCTGCCGGTCATCATCGGCGTCTGGCCGGCGCCGATCCAGGTCGGTCCGGCGCCGCTCGTCAGCTCCGCCAATGAGCCCGAGCCGGTGCGTAAGAGCGGCTGATGCTGGCCCCGACCCAACGCCACATGCTGCCGCGCTTCTTCGCGGCAGCGGTTCTCGTAATCGCGGCGTCGATGGCGCTGCGATACCTTTATATCGACAACGATGGTGTGCGGACCTTCTGCGACGGCGATCCAAGGAACTGGATCTGCACCTTGCGCAGCAAGATGTCGTTGATCCTGCGGCATCCGGCGGTGGGATGGGGGATACTCGCGCTGACGCTGGCAGCCATCGTTCGCCCCTTCGCGTGGCTTGCCGGCGCGGCCTGCCTCGCACTGGCCGCGGGGCTGGTGCTCTACCAGGCCGATCTTGCCTCTGGCGCGGCGGCGCTACTACTGCTGGGCTTCGTGATCCGGCTGCCGGCTCGCTAGCAGCGCCGCACCGCCGACGAGCGTGGCGACGAACCACAGCGCCTGCCAGTTCTCGTATCCTTCGCGCAAGGCGATGAAAAGCGCGGTGCCGGCGAGGCCGGTGGCGAGCCAGCGCGAACCTTTCCGAAGATCGATAGCACCCTGCCGGAATACCATCAGGAGAAGCGGCACGGCGCCGATCGTCAGCGTTGCGGTGGGAAAATCGCGATAACGCGGGTCGAAGGCCATCGCGAGCGCGGCCTGGATCGCAAAGAACAGGAACGCGGCCAGCAGGATATCGTGCGCAACGGATTCAGTGCGTGAAGACATTGCCTCACGCCTGCCGAGCCGGGCGAGACTCGGCGCGGGACTGTCCGCCATGATGGCGATGACGCCGGCAATGGCGATGGCGATCATCACGGCGGCGCGGAACGAGGAGAAGGCCCAATCGAGCGCGGTCAGGCTTTCGAGGATCAACTTCTCGATCATCAGGCCGAAGAGCGCGCCGCCGGAGAGGGCGATCGCCGCCACCGGCAGCCAGCGGGCCAGGCCGCCCGTATTCCGGCGGATCGCCACCATGAACGCGAGGGCGATTAGAAATGCCGCGAAGCTTGCGCCCGCGCTGGCTTGAACCTTCCAGTTTGGGTGATCGGAAACCGGCTGCCCCGGCATGTATTTCGGGGTTTCCTTGCCGGTTTCGAACAGGCCCCAATAGCCGCCTACCGTTCCTTCCGAGCGCCGCTTCCACGGCTGGTCGGTCACTTCGATCCAGTTGAACTTGTAGCCGCCCGCGCGCGCAAGACGCGTCACGTCGCTCAGGAGCCGTGCCTGATTGGCCAGGGAGGGCAGCGCGCCTTCACGCATCCGCCCGGCGGTTGGCCAACCGACCTCGCCGATAACGATTTCCTTGTCCGGAAAGCTCTTGCGGACACTCTTGACCGTTTCGTCGATATGCGCTGCCGCCTTGTCCGCAGCGATCGGGATATCCTCCCAATAGGGCAAGGTGTGGATGGTGACGAAATCGACGAGATCGGCGAGTTCCCGGTTCTTGAGCCAGAACTCCCAGACGTCGGCATAGGTCACCGGCACGGGCACGCGGGATTTCACTTCCCGGATGAATTCCGCGAGCACTGCCGGCGACTGGTCGCGGCGCAGCAGCACCTCATTGCCGACGATCACCGCGCGGATCGTTTCCGGATAGCGATTGGCGAAGGCGATCGCCGTTTCGACCTGCACCCGGTTGCGCATCTCATCATCGCCAATCCAGATGCCGAGATAGATCTTCATGCCGAGCTGACGCGCGATGGGAGGGACATATTGCCCGCCGAAATCGGTCGCATAGGTGCGGACGCAATCCGTCACCTTGCGGATCGCCTTCATGTCTTCCTCGACCTGCTCGTAGGGAATGCGGGTCGTGATGTCGAAGGGGCTCTGGCCGTCGCGGAACGGCGCGAACGATACGCAATGGATCGGAGGATCACCGATCGCGACCTGGCCGGGCACGGAAATCGGCCGGCCCATGTAGGCCCAGAAGCCGGCGATGAGCGGGAGCACGAGGCAAAGCAGCAGGGCGGGAAGGCGCATCATGGGACGATCAAATGTCTGGCGAAGAAAGGCAATTGGCGGAGCGATCGGACTTATCGCTTCTCACACCCAGCCCGCCATTTCAACCATTCATCGGCGCTAGCGGATATCCGTTTCAAATCGCGTTGGTTCGTGGCTACGATGGTTTTGAAAAGCGGTTGGAGAAGATCCCGCATCCGGGGCACGGTCCAGAGGTCAGACGATGAATTTGCACAGAATGCTTCTCGAACGCGAGGCGGCCGGGCGGCCGGTGACGGTCGGTATCGTCGGGGCAGGGAAGTTCGGGACGATGTATCTGAGCCAAGCGCGGCTGACGGCGGGCATTCATATCGTCGCGGTGGCTGATCTCAATATCGCCCGCGCCCGCGCGCAACTAACGATGGCCTGCTGGCCGGCTGACCGCTACGATGCCACCACCTATGACGACGCGCTGAAAACCGGCAAGACGCTGGTGACGGAGGACGCCGAGGCGATGATCCGCCATCCGGCGATCGAGGTCATCGTCGAAGCGACGGGCGATCCGAAGACCGGGATTCATCTTTGCCAGTATGCGATCCGCAACGGCAAGCACATCGTGATGGTCAATGTCGAGGCCGATGCGGTCGCCGGTCCGCTGCTCGCCCGGCAAGCGCGAGAGGCAGGGGTTGTCTATTCGCTTGCCTGGGGCGATCAGCCGGCGATGATCTGCGAACAGGTCGATTGGGTGCGGGCCAACGGGTTCAACGTCGTCGCGGCGGGGAAGGGCACGCGCTACCACCCGACCTACCACCAGTCGACGCCGGATACGGTCTGGGATATTCTCGCCAAGTATCTCAAGATCGAGAACCGCGCCGCCATCAACCCGAAGATGTTCAATTCCTTCGTCGATGGCACGAAGTCCGGGATCGAGATGACGGCAGTCTGCAATGCGACTGGCCTCCATTCGCAACCGGAGGGGCTCTCGTTCCCACCCGCGACGCGTTTCGAGCATGCCGAAATCTGCAAGCCGCGCGCCGACGGCGGCGTTCTTTTCGGCAAAGGCGTGACGGAAGTGACATCATCCGTCTACCGCGACGGAACCGAGGTGCCGCACAACCTGGTCATGGGCGTCTACGTCGTCTTCGAGAGCGAAAGCGCCTATTCGCAGCAATGCATCCGCGAATACAACTGCCTGCCGGATTCCACCGGAAAATACTCCGCTCTCTACCGCCCGACGCATATGATCGGCCTCGAACTCGGGATTTCGGTTGCGAGCGCGGCCTTACGCAAGGAACCCACCGGTGCGCCGATCTGTTTCAACTCGGACGTGATCGCAACGGCCAAGCGTGCGCTGAAAGCCGGCGAGATGCTCGACGGCGAGGGCGGCTTCTGCGTCTGGGGCAAGCAGACGCCGGCGAAAGACTCGCTGGAAAAGGGCTACCTCCCGCTCGGTCTCGCGCATCAGGTCGGGCTGAAGAACGCTATCGCCGAGGGACAACGCCTAACCTGGGCCGATGTGGATTACGATCCCGAGGATAGTGCGGTGAAAGTCCGTCGCGAGATGGAGGCGGTGTTCGGCCGCCCGAACGCCTAGGGCGCGCGTGACCATCCCGCCAGCGCCTGCTGGGCGATGCTGATCGCCTCGGCGAGCGCGTGGATGTCCGCCCTGCGTGGGCTCTCACGCCGCCAGAGCAGGCCGAGAACCCGACTCGGTTCCGGTTCTTCGAGGCGCAGGATGCGGATGTCTTCGCTGCGCGCCTCGGCGATCACGGCGATTTCCGGCAACAGTGTCATGCCGAGCCCGTTCGCGACCATGCGCATGATCGTCGCGAAGCTGGAGGCACCGAGCGTGTTGTAGCCGCCGACTTGCCGCAGCGCGCAGTAACGGATCGCCTGATCGCGAAAGCAATGGCCCTCTTCGAGCAGCAGCAGTGGCTCGCGCCGCAGCCAGTCCTCCGAAAGCTCGACCCGCCCCTCCGCCTCGTGATGGCGCGGTGCCGCCAGCACGAACCGATCCTCGAACAGCGCGAGGCTTTCAAGATCCGGGTGCGCGATCGGCAGCGCGGCGAGCATCACGTCGATCCGCGCGCTCTCGACCTCATCAAGCAGGATCGCGGTCTGCGTCTCGCGCACGTGGAGTTCAAGATCGGGGTAGGTCTGTCGCAGAAACGGCAGTAATGTCGGCAGCAGATAAGGTGCGACGGTTGGGATGATGCCGAGCCTCAGCCGCCCCGTTAGCGGCGCCGTGTTCGCCTGCGCGGATTGCACGAGATCTTCCGCCTCAAGCAGCAGTTTTCGCGTCCGTTCGGCGACGCGCTGTCCCGTTTCGGTCAACACGGCGCCGCGTCGCCCGCGCTCTACCAGCCGGGCACCCAGCTGATTCTCCAACTCTTGAATCTGCACCGTCAGCGCGGGCTGTGACACGAAACAAGCCTCCGCCGCCCTGCCAAAATGACCGATGCGGGCGAGGGCGTCAAAATACTGCAGTTGCCGGAGGGTAATGGTGAGCATCGTCGCGGGGCTGATCAAATTGGAGATGGATCATTGCAAGGCGTTGAAGCCTTTGATGAAGTGAAAAATATCGCCATCAAGACAGCGTTTTCATTAGCCTAAATTATCACCTCGATAGGAAAATTCAATTTTTTCCAATGGCTCGTCTCTGCTAGCCATCGTCTGGATTACAGCGTCGGTCGCACCGCCGCAGCATTTCTCGAAACCTCAAGGAGGACAGCATGTCGGAAGTCACTGGAAAAACGGGCGGCGGGCAATGCCCTGTCGCGCATGCCGGCTCAGGCGCCGGCGGCCGCTCCAACCGCGATTGGTGGCCGAACCAGATCAACCTGAAGGTTCTCCATCAGAACTCCTCGCTCTCCGATCCGATGGGAGCGGGGTTCGACTACGCCGAGGAATTCAGGAAGCTCGATTATGAGGGGCTAAAGGCCGATCTCCGGGCGTTGATGACGAATTCGCAGGATTGGTGGCCGGCGGATTACGGACATTATGGCGGCCTGTTCATCCGCATGGCCTGGCATAGCGCCGGTACGTATCGGACCGGTGATGGACGAGGGGGAGCGGGTTCGGGAACGCAGCGTTTCGCGCCGCTCAATTCCTGGCCGGACAACGGTAACCTGGACAAGGCGCGTCGCTTGCTCTGGCCGATCAAGCAGAAATACGGCAACCGGATTTCTTGGGCTGATTTGATGATCCTCGCCGGCAATGTCGCTATCGAATCGATGGGTGGAAAGACCTTCGGCTTCGCTGGCGGGCGCGCCGATGTCTGGGAGCCTGAAGAGGACATCTATTGGGGCCGCGAGGACGAGTGGCTCGCCCGGGCGGACCATGCGCTGAGCCGCTATTCGGGCGATCGCGAACTCGAGAACCCGCTCGCCGCGGTCCAGATGGGCCTCATCTATGTCAACCCTGAAGGCCCCGATGGCAATCCGGATCCGGTGGCATCCGCGCGCGATATCCGCGAGACCTTTGCTCGCATGGCGATGAACGATGAGGAAACCGTCGCGCTCACGGCGGGTGGTCACACCTTCGGAAAGATGCACGGAGCCGGACCCGCGTCTCACGTTGGTCCCGAACCGGAGGCGGCTCCGCTGGAGGCGATGGGCTTCGGCTGGCTGAGCACCTACAAGACCGGTAAGGGAGCCGACACCATTACGAGCGGGCTCGAGGGTGCCTGGACATCCAATCCGACCCGTTGGGATAACGGCTATTTCGATGTTCTCTTCAAATATGAATGGGAACTGGTCAAAAGCCCCGCCGGAGCCTTAGTGTGGACGCCGAAGAACCTGCGACCCGAGGACATGGCGCCCGACGCCGCAGACTCTTCGAAAAAGGTTCCGATCTTCATGTCCACGGCTGACATGGCGATGCGGATGGACCCCGCCTATGAAAAGATATCGCGTCGCTTTCACGCAAACCCGGATCAGTTCGCGGATGCCTTCGCCCGCGCCTGGTTCAAGTTGACGCATCGCGACATGGGGCCGCGCGCCCGCTATATCGGCCCGGAGGTTCCGGCCGAGGAGTTGATCTGGCAGGACCCGATTCCCGCCGTCGACCACGAATTGGTCGATGCGGCGGATATCGCCGATCTCAAGCAGAAAATCCTTGCCTCTGGCCTCTCGATCGCCGAACTGGTCTCGACCGCCTGGGCCTCCGCGTCCACCTTCCGCGGTTCCGACAAGCGCGGCGGCGCGAATGGCGCCCGTGTCCGCCTCAGCCCGCAGAAAGACTGGGAGGTCAACCAGCCGGCGCAGCTCGCAAAAGTGCTCAGGACGCTTGAAGGCATCCAGCAGGGCTTCAACACCGGGGCCAGGAAGATATCGCTGGCCGATCTGATCGTGCTCGGCGGCAGTGCCGCCATTGAAGTGGCGGCGCAGGAAGCGGGCCAGAGCGTGGAGGTTCCCTTCGCCCCCGGCCGCACCGATGCTTCGCAGGCGCAGACCGATGTCGAGAGCTTCGCGGTTCTGGAACCGGAGGCGGACGGGTTCCGCAACTATCTCAAGAAGCGTTACTCGGTTCCGGCCGAGGAACTGCTCGTCGATCGCGCCCAGCTTCTGACGTTGACCGCGCCGGAGATGACCGTCCTGGTCGGTGGCCTGCGCGTTCTCGGCGCCAATGCTGGTGGCTCCAGGCACGGTGTCTTCACTGCACGCCCTGGCGTCCTGACGAACGATTTCTTCGTCAATCTCCTCGACATGGGCACGGAGTGGAAGCCGCTTGCCGGGCAGGACGGAGTCTACGAGGGGCGCTCCCGCAAGACCGGTGATGTGAAGTGGACCGGCACGAGAGCCGATCTTGTTTTCGGCTCGAACTCGCTGCTGAGGGCGCTGGCCGAGGTTTACGGCCAGGACGACGGGCAGGCGAAGTTCGTCCGCGATTTCGTTGCCGCCTGGACGAAGGTTATGAACGCGGACCGCTTCGACCTTGCCTGACGACAGATCGGTCGTGATCCACGGCTCTGCCCCCCGGAGCCTTGGCGCCGCCCCCTCCGGGGCGGCGTTATTCTTTTTCGGCCGGTGTCAGGTGCCGCAGAAGGTCTGGTATTGCCCGCAGGTCTCCGGGGCGGGCTGCGCCAGCGATTCCATATCGGGCCTCGCCTCGAATGGCGATTGGAGGGCGGCAAGCAGGCCGTCGAAGGTTGCCATATTGCCGGCATAGGCGTCATCCAGCGCCGCCTCGACCCGGTGGTTGCGTGGAATGTAGAGCGGATTGACCCGGTTCATCCGCGTGGAAATCTCGGTCGGTGCCGTGGCTTCCGTGTCGATGCGATTCCGCCAGCGCAGGAGCCACACTCGCGCGTCCTCGTGACCGCCAAGCGCGGCGAGGATGGTTTCTCCATCGCCGGATATGGCATCTGCGAGCAGCCGGAAAAAACTGGTGTAGTCGGTCGCGCCCCGCGCCATCAGTGTGAGAAGATCGCCGGCGAGGTCGCGATCCGTCTCGTTTTCCTTCACAAGGCCGAGCTTCGCCCGCATGCCGGCCAGCCAGGCGCGCTGGTAGCGGCCGAGAAACTGATCGAGAAGCTCTGTCGCCGGCGCGACGGCCCTCGCCGGATCATCCGGCGCGATCAGCGGCAGCAGGCTTTCCGCGAACCGCGCGAGATTCCACACCCCGATCCGCGGCTGGTTGCCGTAAGCGTAGCGACCCTGCCGGTCGATCGACGAGAAAACCGTCTCCGGATTGTAGCGATCCATGAAGGCACAGGGACCATAGTCGATTGTTTCGCCCGAGATTGTCATATTGTCGGTGTTCATGACTCCGTGGATGAATCCTGTGAGCATCCATCGCGCGACAAGGTTGGCCTGCCGTTCGACCACCGCTGCGAGCAGCGCGATATAGCGATCCTCGCGCCCGGCGAGCGAAGGAAAATGCCGCCGGAGCGCGTAGTCGGCGAGTTGCTTCAGTCGGGCGTGATCGCCGCGCGCTGCGAAGTACTCGAAAGTGCCGACCCGGAGGTGGCTGGCCGCGACGCGCGTCAGCACCGCACCGGGGAGCAGGGCGTCGCGGTAGATCGTCTCGCCGGTCGTCACGACAGCGAGCGCGCGCGTCGTTGGAATGCCGAGCGCGTGCATGGCCTCGCCGATGAGATATTCGCGCAGGACCGGCCCGAGCGCGGCCTTGCCGTCGCCACGCCGCGAGAACGGCGTGGGCCCGGAGCCCTTTAGATGAAGATCTCGTCTCCGGCCGTCGCGGTCGAATGCCTCGCCGATCAGCAGCGCGCGGCCATCGCCGAGTTGCGGTGAAAACTGGCCAAACTGGTGCCCGGCATAGATCATGGCGAGCGGCGTGCTGCCGTCGAGCGGTTCCATACCGGAAAGCAAACGGGCAATGTCCTTGCGCGCCTCGAACCCGGCAGGCAGGCCAAGCTCATCGGCAAGCACGCGGTTGAAGCGCAGCAGACGAGGTTCGGGCACCGTCGCGCCTTTCCACGGCACATAGAAGCCTTCCATCTCGCGCGCGAATTCATTGTCGAGCAAACTGGCGAGGTCCGGCACAGGCCTGTCCTTTCAGGCGAAAGAAGCAGATATAGGCGCCCCCGGTCGACTTTCCATCGTTATCGTGCTGGCTTGGCGGGCGAACGCGGCTTCGGGAATATGCCCTTGGTCAGGAACTTCTGTCCCTTCGGCTGTCGCCCGCTTTTCGGGGAAATGCGCCGGCCTTCGCCGCCCGATTTTCCGGTCCCTGCGGGTTGCCAGTTCGGAACGAGGTGATGCTTGCCCGGACCGATGAGATCGGCGCGCCCCATTTCCTTGAGTGCTTCGCGCAGGAGTGGCCAGTTTTCGGCATCGTGATAACGCAGGAACGCCTTGTGCAGCCGCCGCTGCCTCAGGCCGCGAACAGTATCGACCGGATCGGAAGCACCGCGTCGGACCGGTCGGAGCGGGTTGACGCCGGAGTGATACATCGCCGTCGAAAGCGCCATAGGAGAAGGAAGGAAAGTCTGAACTTGGTCCGCGCGATATCCATTTTTCTTCAACCAGATCGCGAGGTTCATCATGTCCTCGTCCGTCGTGCCCGGATGGGCGGCGATAAAATACGGAATGAGGAAATACTTCTTGCCGGCCTTCTGCGCGGCGGCATCGAACAGGCGTTTGAAGGCATCGTAGGAGCCGATGCCGGGCTTCATCATTTTCGAGAGCGGGCCGTCTTCGGTGTGCTCCGGTGCGATCTTGAGATAGCCGCCGACATGGTGTTCGACGAGTTCCTTGACGTATTCCGGGCTCTCGACCGCAAGGTCGTAGCGCACGCCCGAGGCGACGTTGACCTTCTTCACGCCAGGAATGGCGCGCGCCTTGCGATAGAGCTGGATCAGCGCCTCGTGGCTCGTGTTGAGGTTCTTGCAGATATCCGGGTAGACGCAGGAGGGGCGGCGGCACACGGCCTCGATCGCCTTGTCCTTGCAGCCGATGCGATACATGTTCGCGGTCGGCCCGCCGATATCGGAAATGACGCCGGTGAAGGCGTCATCCTTGTCGCGGATATCCTCGATCTCCTTGAGGATCGAGCCTTCCGATCGCGACTGGATCACGCGGCCCTCGTGCTCGGTGATCGAGCAGAACGAGCAGCCGCCGAAACAGCCGCGCATGATCGTCACGGAATGGCGGATCATCTCCCAGGCCGGGATTTTCTGGCCTTCGTAGGATGGGTGCGGCGCGCGGGCGTAGGGGAGTTCGTAGACCGCGTCCATCTCCTCGGTCGAGAGCGGGATCGGCGGCGCGGTCACCCAGAGCTGGCGGTTGCCGTGCGCCTGCGTCAACGGCCAGGCGTTGCCGGGGTTGCTCTCCTTGTGCAGGACGCGAGAGGCGCGGGCATAGGCCTCCTTGTCCTCGGCGACGACCTCGTAGGCGGGGAGGCGGATGACGCCCTTGCCGGCGGCGGCTTTCTCGTCGTTGCGGAGTTTGCCCTCGTCGCCGTCCTGAAGATCCTCGGCGGAGGCTTCGAACCAGCCTTCCGGCGTGCCGGAACGGGCGAAAGCGATGCCACGGATATCCGAAAAGTCCTGATTGAGACCGTTTTTGGCAATCCGGTGCGCGACCTCGACCAACGCGCGCTCGGCGTTGCCGTAGATCAGCAGGTCGCCTTTCGCATCGAACAGGATCGAGCGGCGCACCTTGTCCGACCAGTAGTCGTAATGCGCGATACGGCGCAGGGAGGCTTCGATACCGCCGAGGATGATCGGCACACCGGAAAACGCCTCGCGGCAGCGCTGGGCGTAGACTGTCACGGCGCGGTCGGGGCGCTTGCCGCCTGCGCCGCCGGGCGTGTAGTTGTCGTTGTGCCGGAGGCGCCGGTCGGAAGTGTAGCGGTTGACCATGGAATCCATGTTGCCGCCGGTGATTCCGAAGAACAGGTTGGGCTTGCCGAGCGCCCGGAATGGCGCCGCACTTTGCCAGTCCGGTTGCGCGATGATGCCGACGCGGAACCCTTGCGCTTCCAGCAAACGACCGATGATCGCCATCCCGAAACTCGGATGATCGACGTAGGCGTCACCCGTCACGAGGATGATGTCGCACGAATCCCATCCGAGACTGTCCATCTCCGCGCGCGACATCGGCAGGAAAGGCGCCGTGCCGAAGCGCTGCGCCCAATACTTCTTGTAGGCGAAGAGCGGTTTGGTGCCTTCCGGCACGGGATTGAGCGAGGCCATAACGGATCCAAGGATCGAAAAATCGGGTGTTGGCGAACCCCATACAGCAAAAAGTGTCAAAAAGGCAGATGCATTCACGCGTGTTTCGCCCTCGACGCCCGCGCGCGCGCCGCCTAGGATGCAGCATACACGCCGGAATCGGCGACGCGTTCGGGATCAGGCAGGCGGATGCGCTATTCGGCCCTTTCGATCTTCCTCCAAGGCCTCGCCGGCAACAGGCACTGGGCTCCGGCCTTCCGCGCGCCAGACCTCAGGCCACATTATGATGTCGTGATCGTCGGTGGAGGCGGGCACGGGCTCGCAACCGCCTATTATCTTGCCAAGGTGTTCGGGGTCACCAATATCGCCGTGCTGGAAAGGGGGTATCTCGGCTCCGGCAATGTTGGCCGGAACACGACCATCATCCGCTCCAACTATCTGCTGCCGGGCAACAACCCGTTCTACGAGCTGTCGCTGAAACTCTGGGAGGGGTTGGAGCAGGATTTCAACTTCAACGCGATGGTCTCGCAGCGCGGCGTGCTCAACCTCTACCACTCCGACGCCCAGCGCGATGCTTATACCCGGCGCGGCAATGCGATGCGTCTGCATGGCGTTGATGCCGAACTGCTCGACCGCGAAGCTGTGCGGGCGAAATTGCCTTTCCTCGATTTCGACAACGCGCGTTTCCCCATCATGGGTGGGCTCTTGCAGCCGCGTGGCGGAACGGTGCGGCACGATGCGGTTGCATGGGGTTATGCCCGCGGCGCGGACGCGCGCGGGGTCGATATCATCCAGCATTGCGAGGTGACGGGCATCCGCCGCGAGAATGGACGTGTCGCGGGCGTCGAGACCAGCCGCGGCTTCATCGGCTGTGACAAGCTTGCACTGGCGACGGCGGGGCACTCATCTGTCACGGCCGCGATGGCGGGCCTGCGTTTACCGATAGAGAGCCATGTGCTGCAAGCCTTCGTGTCCGAGGGGCTGAAACCCTTCATCGATTGTGTCGTTACCTTTGGCGCCGGTCATTTCTACCTCTCGCAGTCGGACAAGGGCGGGCTTGTCTTCGGGGGTGACATCGACGGCTACAATTCCTACGCCCAGCGCGGCTCGCTCTCGCTCGTCGAGCATGTCGCGGAAGCGGGCGTCGCGCTCATACCGGCGCTCTCGCGTGTTCGCTTCCTCCGGAGCTGGGGCGGCGTCATGGATATGAGCATGGACGGCTCGCCCATCATCGATCGCACGCCGATTGACAACCTCTATCTCAACGCCGGCTGGTGCTACGGTGGCTTCAAGGCGACCCCGGCTTCCGGCTACTGCTTTGCCCATCTCATCGCTCGCGACGCGCCACAGGAAACCGCGCGCGCCTTCCGGCTCGATCGGTTCGAGCGTGGCCGCCCGATCGACGAGAAGGGGTTGGGCGCGCAGCCCAATCTGCATTGAACGATGGCAAGCCTGATCTCCTGTCCGCACTGTGGCACGAGACCGCGCGAGGAATTCGCGGTGAGGGGCGATGCGGCACCGGCTCGCCCCGCTCCGGAGGCCCCGGCAGCAGATTGGCATGCCTATGTGCACCTGCGCGACAATCCGAAAGGCCGCCACCGCGAGTTCTGGCATCATGCGTCGGGCTGCCGACGCTGGCTCATCGTCGAGCGCGATACCGCCAGCCATGAGGTCTATTCGGTCACCGATGCAGCATCCGCAAAAAGGGGAGGCGGTGCATGACCGGCTTCCGCTTGCCGCGCGGCGGACGCATAGACCGCACCAGCACCTTGCGCTTCACCTTCGATGGTCGGGCGATGAAGGGGCATCCCGGCGACACCTTGGCTTCGGCCCTGCTTGCCAACGGCGTGCGGATCGTCGGACGCTCGTTCAAGTATCATCGTCCGCGCGGGGTCCTGACAGCGGGGTCGTCCGAGCCCAATGCACTCGTCACGCTCGGAGCGGGTGCGCGCAGCGAGCCGAATACCCGTGCCACGATGGTCGAGCTTTCGGACGGCCTCATCGCGCGAAGCCAGAACTGCTGGCCCACCGCCGCGTTCGATATCGGCGCGATCAACGGCCTGCTCTCGCCGTTCCTCTCGGCAGGCTTCTACTACAAGACCTTCATGTGGCCTGCGCCGCTCTGGGAGAAGCTCTACGAGCCGCTGATCCGCAAGGCGGCGGGGCTCGGCCGGGCCGGCAAGGAGCCGGACCCGGATCGCTACGAGAAGTCGTGGGCTCATTGCGATCTTCTCGTCGTTGGCGCGGGCCCCGCAGGACTTGGTGCCGCGCTGACGGCTGGGCGGGCCGGGGCGCACGTCATTCTGGTCGATGAAGATCGCGAACCCGGCGGATCGCTGCTGAGCGAAAGCGGCGAGGTCGCGGGCCGGCAGGCGAGCGCATTTCTGGCCGATCTCGTCGAAGAATTGGGCAGCCTTCCGCATGTCCGCGTCCTCACCCGCACAACTGCAATCGGCTGGTATGACGACAACCTGTTCGGCGCTGTGGAGCGCATCCGCACGGACGACATCGCAGCCGGTCATGCCCCGCGCGAGCGGCTGTGGCGGATCGTTGCGCGCGAAGCTGTTCTGGCGACCGGTGCCGAGGAGCGCCCGCTCGTTTTCGGCGGCAACGACCGGCCCGGCGTGATGATGGCCGGCGCGGTTTCGAGCTACCTTGCCCGCCACGCGGCTGTGCCGGGTCGGCATCCGCTGATCTTCACCACCAATGACGCCGGCTATCGCACGGCTGCCTTGCTCGAAGAGGCCGGCATCGATCTCGCGGGCATCGTCGATCCGCGCACAGAAGGCGGAGCGGAATGGCGGGGCCGGGCGCGCGTCTTTCAGAACTCGCTCGTCACGGATGTCGTCGGTGGGCGCGGCGTGCGCGGCGCCGTCCTGCAGCGCGGGGGGGGCCGGTTCGAGGTTGCGGCGGATGCGATCGCGATGTCCGGCGGGCTCAGTCCGCGCATCCACCTTGCCTGCCAGCGTGGCGTGAAACCGGTCTGGTCGGAACCACATGCCGCGTTCCTTGCGCCGGAACGCCAGAAAGGGCTGGCCATCGCCGGGGCAGCCGCAGGGACGGATGGCACCGAAGCAGCCCTGCATGACGGCAGTTGGAAGGCAGTGTCTGTGCTGGCGGATATAGGGTTCGCGGCCAAGCCTGCGTTCGTTTCGGCGCCGGCGACAGCGTCGAAGGTCTTTACCCTCTGGCGTGTTCAAGGCGCAAAAGGCGCGGCCTTCGTCGATTTCCAGAACGATGTGAAGGTGGATGATCTGCTCCTTGCGGCCCGCGAGGGTTACAGCCACGTCGAACTCGCCAAGCGCTACACCACCGCCGGCATGGCGACGGATCAGGGCAAGACCGGCAATCTCAATGCCATCGGTATTCTCGCGGAGACGCGCGGGATGACGCCGGCAGAAATCGGTACCACGACCTTCCGGCCGTTCTATGTTCCGGTCTCGTTCGGTGCGCTTGCAGGCTCCGCGCGCGGGAAGCACTTTCAGCCCGTGCGCCGCTCGCCCTTGCATGGCTGGGCCGAGAAGAACGGTGCCGTCTTCATCGAGAGCGGCCTGTGGTATCGTTCCTCTTGGTTCCCGCGCGCCGGCGAGGCGACCTGGCGCGAGAGCGTCGACCGTGAGGTGCTGAATGTGCGCCGCAATGTCGGTCTCTGCGATGTATCGACGCTCGGCAAGATCGAGATTTTCGGCAAGGATGCCGCGATATTCCTTGACCGCATCTACTGCAACGCTTTCGCGAAACTCCCTGTGGGCCGCGCGCGTTACGGTGTCATGCTGCGCGATGATGGCTTCGTCTATGACGACGGCACGACGAGCCGCCTCGGAGATGGCCACTTCTTCATGACGACGACGACAGCGCTTGCGGCGGGGGTGCTCTCGCATCTCGAATTCTGCGCGCAGGCGCTTTGGCCGGAACTCGACGTCCGCTTCGTTTCTACGACCGATCAATGGGCGCAGATGGCGATTGCAGGGCCAAAGTCTCGGGCCGTACTCGAGAGCATCGTCGATGTCGATCTGGCCGACGAAGCGTTTCCGTTCATGGCGGCGCGGGAAATATCGCTGTTCGGCGGAAAGATCGCCGCCCGGCTGTTTCGCATCTCGTTTTCCGGCGAACGTGCCTACGAACTGGCGGTGCCCGCCGGTTATGGCGAGGCCGTGGCCGATGCGCTGATGGTCGCCGGTGCGCCGCACGGCATCTGCGCCTATGGCGCGGAGGCGCTGGGCGTCCTGCGCATCGAGAAGGGGCATGTCACGCATAACGAGATCAACGGCACTGTAACCGCCGACGATCTCGGCTTTGGCAGGATGGTGAGCGGCGCGAAGATCGACTTCATCGGGCGGGCGATGCTCCGGCGCGAGGGGCTCAGCGCGTCGGACCGGCCACAACTTGTCGGCATCAGGCCGGTCGATCCGAGGGATGCCTTCAAGGCCGGGTCGCATATCCTGCGGCCGCGGGACGCGACCGCACTCGAAAACGATCAGGGTTACGTCACCTCGGTCGCGTTTTCTCCGCATCTTGGACATACCGTCGGTCTCGCACTGGTGAAGAACGGCCGCGCTCGTCATGGCGAGCGCGTCACGATCTGGAACGCGCTCGGCGACAGTTATGTAAACGGCGAAATCTGCGCACCTTGCTTTCTCGATCCAGCGAACGAGAGGCTCCATGCCTGATTTTCCACGTCACAGGCCGGCGTTGGCAGGCGCGGCGAGCGGACAGCTTGGCCGCCAGGGCGTAGCCCCGGGCGTCATGCTGCGCGCCCTGCCGGAAGGGCTTCTGCTGCTCGCGCTCGGGCAGATCAGGCAGGGTGAACTGGTGGCTGCGGCAGCATGTGCCGGTCTCGACGGTTGTTCGATCGCGGAAGCCGGGTTCGAGCAATGGCTGATCGCACGTGACGTGCCGGCATCGTTCGGTGCGCTGTCGGAACTCTCGAAGGCACTCGCCGGGCAGGCCCATGTCAGCGATCAGAGCCACGGGCGCGTCCGCATCGCGCTGTCCGGGCCGCGAAGCATCGACGTGCTCGCCAAGGGCTGCGGGTTGAACTTCTCGCATTTCGACGCCGGTGCCGGCGCGATGACGCTTTTCGGTCACATCGGTTGCCATTTGTACCGGCGCAATGATGAGACATTCCACCTCACGACGCTGCGCAGCTTCGCGCTGGCGCTGTGGGACGAACTCGTGGAAGCCGGTAACGAGTATGGCATCGAGGCGAAAGCGCCCTAAAATCAGCCCAGCGGCAACCAGCCGAGGCGTTCGCGCCAATCCGGCTCCAGTTCCGCGAAGCGGTCGAGCCGGAACGTCGAGATGTCCGCAAAAGTGCAGCGGCGTTCGATGACAAGATCGCGGATCGCCCGACCGCTGGCGGGCGAGAGCCCGAACCCGACGCTGGAAAGGGTCGCCACCACGACATTCTCGACGCCCGGCGCATGGTCGATCACCGGGCGGCCATCCGGCGTGTTCTCCATGATCCCGGCCCAGGAACGGATGATCCGTGCGTGCGAGGCTTTCGGCAGCAGAGTCGCGAGTCGCGAGGCAATGCCACTCATCAACGGGGAGGAGGGTTTTCGCGGCGCACGCGCCGGCTCCGTTTGGACCCATTCGTGCGGGCCGCCGCCATAGGCGAGGTTGCCGCGCAGGGTCTGTCGCCCGTAGAGCCCGTTTCCATCGACACCGCCATAGGGCATCAGCGGCAGGGGTTCGGTGACGATCATCTCGGCGCGGGCGGCGGCGAGGGGGATTTCGCAGCCGATCATCGCCGCGAGATGCGCTGTCTGCGGCCCGGCGGCAATGACGAGATGGTCGCAGCCGAAAAACCCGGCATTGGTCTCGACGCCGGTAACGCGCCCGCCCTGCGCGCGAATGCCGGAAACGCGCGTATTCTGCTTCAGCCGCCCGCCGTGATCCTCCATCGCATAGGCATAACCCTGGATCGTGCGATGGGGGTTCGCATGGCCGCCGAAGTGGTAGAAGTAGCCACCGACGGTGTTCTCTCCGGCGAGCGGCACGAGTTTCCGCGCTTCTTTCGTGTCGAGGACCTCGGTCGAGAAGCCCTGGTGCTCGGCGTTGATCTTGGCGCGGGCATAAAGCGCCATCTGTGCTTCTGAAAATGCAAGACGGATGCGTTCCGCACGAAATTCGGTTGGGTAGCCGAGAAGTTCATCCATCAGCGGCCAAAGGCGCTGCTCCTCGACGAAAAGGGGCGAGTGGTGGTGCGAGCAGCCGCCACCATTCCGGCCGGAAGCCTCATCGCCGGCTAGGCCTGCTTCCAGCACCAGCACATCGACACCCTCGCGTGCGAGCCAGAAGCCGGCGCTGAGGCCGGTCGCGCCGCCGCCGATGATGATAGCCCCGGCACCGGGCCGTTTCGGATCGTGTTTGCCGGGTTGCCGTGTCATTCGCTCGCGACCTCGCCGGAGGTATCGTTGGTCGCGAGCGTGAACGGCCCGGCAATCTCCCAGAACGGTCGCCATTGCGCGTGCATCCCGAACCAGCTGTCCCACTGCTCGCTCTGAAGCGGCACTTCGCCGATCGTGCTCGCGAGCGCCAGCGGCAGCGGTCTGACTGGCGCGCGATAACTCGCAAGCGGAACGGCGGAGAGGTCGGCCGCGGCTTCGAGCGCCAGCAGCGCGGCGATCTGCTCGCGGCAACGTCGCCCCTGGCAGGGGCCCATGCCGGCGCGGGTAATGCGCTTGAGTTGGTCGGGATCGGGCGGTCCGGCGGCGAGCAACGCTGCCAGCGAATGTGATTCCGGCATCTGCCCTTCCCAACCGAGGTAACGGGGCGGACGAAGCACGAGGAGATCGCGCGCGCTAACCTCCTCGCATTGGCAAAGCGGAAACTCCGCACGGGCATGGATCACGCTCGCGCGGAGCCATGCCTTGCGATAGGTGGAGAGGTCGTGCTCCGGCCGGGGCGCATCGGGCGGCCCTTCAGTCGAGGTTTGGCCGAGGATCGCCGCGACCGCCCGCCGCGCCTCACCCTCCGCGATCGCGGTATCGCGTGACTTCTTGGGCCATATTCCAGCGCAATCGCCGATGGCAATTACACCCGGCAGGCTTGTTCGACCTTCGCGATCGACGGCCGGGACATGACCGCCTCTGTCCGGATCGTACCGGCAGGCGGCGCCGGCGGCCTGAAGAAGATCAATCATCGGTACCGAGCCGACCGCGAGGACGATGCCGTCGCATTCGATCTGCGTTTCCGCGCGAGCCGGGACGCCGTCGGCGCCGAGGGCGCCCATCATCACGCCCTCGACCCGGTCGTTGCCCAGGGCCTCACGGACGACGCTGCGGCAGTGGATCGTGATCCCGGCCCGCGCGGCGGCTTCGATCAGATCCGGCGGAGCAATCGGGCGTTCGGCCTGCTCTATGATCGCAACAACGACGATCCCGCGATCGGAAAGCGCAAACGCAGTCAGCACCGCGTCCGTATCGGATCCGAGAATAACCACCCGCTTCGCATCGAGCGCGCCGTCGTAGCGTTCGATCAGAAATCGCGCGGCGCTCGCTCCCATGACGCCGGGGAGGTGCCAGCCGGGAAAGCCGAGGCCCATGTCCCGCCTGCCAGTCGCAACGATGACATGGCGAGGCGCGACAAGCGTGGCTGAGGCGTCGTCCGAGAGCCCGGCGACAAGGCCCTGCAGGTGACGCAGGGCGGTACCCTTCGCATAGAGCCCCCAGCAAGAAGTGCCGAGCCGGATGTCGACGCCAGCTTCGAACGCTGCCTCGAAAAGTGGTTCGGATGCGACGAAAGCTTCCATCATCGCGTTGCGATTGCGCGTCGCCGCAGTCATCGCCTGTCCGAAATGACGGGGAATTTCTTCGCCCATCGCGGCGTGCGGAACCGGGTTTTCATCGACGAGAACGGTCTGAAATCCCGCGCGCGCCGCCTCGATCGCAGCGCGCAGTCCAGCCTTGCCTGCGCCGATGATCAGCAGGTCAAGGGCTTCCGAGATGACAGGGGGTTTCCCGGCGACGGACCTCAGATCGATCGGTCGGTTCGGTGTTGGCCTGCCACCGCCCGGCATGCCCCTAGTGCTCCGCCATGACGAAATGGCCGTTGCCGAGATCCCGCCACTGCCGGGGCGGGGGCACGTAATCTACCCTGCGCATCGGGCTTGGCAGTTCGGTGGTCGAGAGGCCGCGCCGCGCCTTGCGCCGGTCCGGATCGGGGATCGGCACGGCGGCCATCAGTTTGCGCGTGTAGGAATGCGCCGGGTTGGAGATCACGGCATCGCGTGGCCCGATCTCGACGATCTCGCCGAGGAACATCACCGCGACACGGTGGCTGACACGTTCGACGACCGCGATATCATGCGAGATGAAGAGATAGGCAAGGCCCATCTCTTCCTGGAGTTCCATCATCAGGTTGATGACCTGAGCCTTGATCGAGACGTCGAGCGCCGAGACCGCCTCGTCCGCGACGATCAGCTTCGGTTTCAGCGCGAGCGCGCGAGCGATGCAGAGCCGTTGGCGCTGGCCGCCGGAGAATTCGTGCGGGTAACGTCCGGCCATATCCGGTGCGAGACCGACACGGGCAAGAAGCTCAGCGACGCGGGCCTTCGCGCCGGAACGATCGGCGAGGCCATGCACGATGATCGGCTCGGCGATCGCATCACCCACGGTCTTGCGCGGATTGAGGCTCGCGAACGGATCCTGGAACACCATCTGCATCCGCTGGCGGGCCGCGCGCAGACCGGCCATGTCGAGCGCGCGCACATCCTGGCCCTCGAAGAGGACGGTGCCGCCGACCGGTTCGACGAGCCGTAGGATCGAGCGACCGGTTGTGGACTTGCCGCAGCCGGATTCCCCGACGAGCGCCAGCGTCTCGCCTGGCCGCAAGGCGAAGGAGACATCCTCCACCGCGTGAACACGTGCCGAGACGCGCCCGAAGACGCCCGTTCGCACATCGAACCGTGTTACGAGATTGGATACCTCCAGCACCGGTTTTGTTTCCGGATCGACCCGCCGGTCGCGCGTTTCGGGTTCGACCACATCGCCGCTCGCCTGATCGACGATGGCGAAAGGCGCAGGCTGGTCCGTGCCCTCCATCGTGCCGAGTTTGGGCACGGCGGCGAGGAGGGCGCGCGTGTAGTGTTCTCGCGGGGCCTTGAAGACCTGCGACGTCGGCCCGTCCTCGACCTTGCGCCCCTTGAGCATCACGACGACGCGATCCGCGATTTCCGCCACCACGCCCATGTCATGCGTGATGAAGGCGACCGACATGCCCTCCTCATCCTGCAACATCTTGATGAGTTCGAGGATTTCGGCCTGGATCGTCACGTCGAGCGCGGTCGTCGGCTCGTCGGCGATAAGGAGTTGCGGCCGGCAGGCGAGGCTCATCGCGATCATGACGCGCTGACGCATGCCACCGGAAAGCCGGTGCGGATAATCGTTGATACGCGAGGCGGCGGCCGGGATTCGCACGCGTTCGAGAATACGCACGGCCTCGGCTTCTGCCGCTGCCCGATCAAGGCCGCGATGATACATCAACGCTTCCGCAATCTGGAAGCCGATGGTCAGAACCGGGTTGAGGCTCGTCATCGGTTCCTGGAAGATCATCGCGAGGCGGTTACCACGCAACGTCCGCATCTCTTCTTCGGGCAGGGTCAGCAGGTTCTTGCCGCCGAACAGGATCTCGCCGGCCGTCCGGCTATTGGCGGGCGGGAGCAGGCGCATCGTCGAAAGCGCAGTGACGCTCTTGCCGGAACCGGATTCGCCGACGATCGCCACCGTCTCGCGCGGGCCGATGTCGAACGAGAGATCCTCGACCACGGAGCGCCACACACCATCAACCCGGAAAGAGGTGCTGAGGTTGCGGACCGAGAGAACCGGGCCGCCGGGAGACAGGATCGGGGCGCTCATGCTTCGCCCTTCAGCTTGGGATCGATCGCGTCGCGCAGGCCGTCGCCGAGCAGGTTGAGCGCGAAAATGACGATCAGGATCGCCGCGCTCGGCGCGATGACCAGCCAGGCGCTGTCGAGAATGTTCTCGAACCCTTCGCGGATCATGCCGCCCCAGGTTGGCGTCGGCGGTTTCACCGAGAGGCCGATGAAGGCGAGCGAAGCTTCGGTGCGGATGGCATTGGCGAGCCAGAGCGAACCCATGACGAGGATTTCCGGCAGAATATTCGGGAGGATATGGCCGGCCACGATCCGAAGGTCGGAAAAACCGAGCGCGCGGCAGGCATCGACGAATTCGCGTTCTTTCATCGCGATGGTCGGCGCGCGGGCGATGCGCGCGAACGGCGGAATCGATGTCATGGCGATGGCGATGATGATGTTCGTCATTGAGGGGCCGAGCATCGCGACAATGATGAGGCCAAGGATCAGCGACGGAAACGCGAGCAGCACATCCATCGCCTGCATGATGAGAATATCGGTGCGGCCGCCCTTCCAGCCGGCGAGCATGCCGATCGCCGAGCCGATCACCATCGCAAGGACGGTCGAGGCGATGCCGATGATGAGCGAGATCCGTGCGCCGTGCGTGAGGCGCGAGGCGATGTCACGACCGAAGCCGTCCGTGCCCATGACAAATTCGGCGGAGGGCGGCTTGAGCTTCTGGAGAATGTTCTGCTCTAGCGGGTCGAGCGGTGTCACGATCGGCGCGAAGATCGCCAGCAGGACGACGATGACAAAGATCACCAGCCCGACCCACGAGGTCTTATTGGTGTTGAACGCGCGCAGGGTCGCGTTCCAGACATAACGGAAGCGGGAGGGGGCGGGGGCGAAATCGGTCATGCTCATTTGAGTTTCACCCTCGGATCGGCGACGCCATAAGCAATGTCGGTCGCAAGGTTCACCACCACCACGACGAGTGTATAGATCACCATCATGCCCTGAAGCATGGTGTAGTCGCGTTGGTTGAGCGCGCCGACAATCAGCTTGCCGAGGCCGGGGCGCGAAAAGACGATTTCGGTCAGCACGGAATTCCCGATCAGGATGCCGAGATAGAGCCCGACGATGGTGATGACCGGGATCAACGCATTCCGGAGTGCATGGCGGATGATGACGGCGTTGATCGGCACGCCCTTGGCGCGGGCGGTGCGGACGTAATCCTCCTGCAACACCTCCAGCATCGCCGAACGCGTGACGCGGGTGATATAGGCGGCCGTGATGAGCCCGAGATTGATCGCGGGCAGGGTGATTGACTGGAACCACGCTGAGGCGCTGCCACTCCGCGCGCTGATGACTGGAAACCAGGGCAGCAGGATCGCGAAACCGAGCAGCAACAGCAGTGCCGAGACGAAAGGGGGGAAGGAGAGGCCCAGCAGCGAGGCGATACGGGCGGCATAATCGGTGAAGCGGTTGCGCCGGACCGCCGCGGCAATCCCCAGCGGCACGCCGATGACGATGCCGATCACGAGCGAGATCAGCGTGAGTTCGATCGTCCATGGCAGGACATTGAGCACCTCCTGGATAACCGGGCGGCCGGTAACCATCGAGGTGCCCCAATCGCCCACCAGCGCACCGGAAATGAAGGTGAGATATTGTGCGTGGATCGGCCGGTTGAGGCCGAGCTTTTCGCGCAGCGCCATGATCGCTTCCTGGCTCGCCTGATCGCCGAGGATCACCTGCGCCGGATCGCCCGGCACAATACGCACCAGCACGAAAACCAGGGTCAGCACGGCAAACAGCGTCACGATGGCAAAGCCAAGACGCCGGACGAGAAACGCGGTCATGTCACCTCGCGGGCTTCCGGGTGAGGCGAGCCCCACCCGGTGTTTTCAGCCTTGCGGCAGGATCAGTTCTTGAACCGGGTCTTTTCGGTGACCGGGGGCGACAGGTTCAGCGAGCCGACGAGCTCGTAGCCGAGATCGAGGTTCGCCTTCCAGGCCCAGAGCTGGAGCTGCTCGTAGATCGGAATGCCGCAGACATTCTTCACGAGCTTCTCCTGCGCCGTCTTCCACAGCATCTTCTGCTTCGCTGCGTCCTGCTCGACGCGAGCGGCGCGGATCTCGCTGTCGGCGATATCGCAGAAGGTGAAGTTGGTGATGGCGGTCGGCTTCCCGACAATCGAGTTCGAGTCATAGAACTGCGTGAGATAGACATCCGCCACCGGGAAGCGCGCCGCCTGATAGTGGACGATCGGCGAGAGGCCCTTGCGGATCTGCGCGTGGAAGGTCGCGTGCTCGACGAGCTCGATCTCGAGGTTGATGCCTGCCTTCTTGAGCTGCGCCTGCACCGCCTCGATCAGTGTCTGCATGCCGGTGAGGGTCGTGTGGATGGTCTTCACCGTCACGCCGTCCTTGTAGCCTGCTTCCGCGAGGAGGGCCTTGGCCTTGGCGACGTCATAGGGGTAGAGCGGCGCCTTCTCATCCGTGCCGAGGTAGCCCGAAGGGACAACCGAAACCGCTTCGCGCGAGGTGCCGGCCCCCTTGAACACCACAATCGCCTTGCGGTCGATCGCGTGGGCGATCGCCTGCCGGACGCGGATATCGTCAAGCGGTTTCCCGGTGACGTTGAGGTAGAGCGCCGACATTTCGCCCGGCTCCATCGCCTTGACGACGACGCCCGGCAGTTTGGAGGTGCGGTCGACCCAGGTCTGGTCCTGCTTGCCGTAGATCATGTCCAGCTCGCCCGACTGGAAGGCGAGGTCGCGGCTCGAATCCGCCGGAATGTAGCGATAGACGATCTCTTCAAGCTGCGGCGCGCCGCGGAAATACTTCTTGTGCGCCTTGAGCTTCACGAACTGCTGCGGCTGGTATTCGGCGAATTCGAACGGCCCGGTGCCGACCGGCTTTTTGCCGAAGCCGTCGCCCATCTCCTCGGCGGCCTTCTTGCAGACCATGTTACCGCCGTTGATGTTCGACACATAGCCAAGGAACCCCGCGACCGGATTCTTGAGCGTGATCTTCAACGTCGTGGCATCGACCGCCTCGACTTTGTCGACGGCGCGGAAATCGCCCGAATAGTTCGAGGTCGCCTTGTTCGAGGCGCGCGTGATCGAATAGGCCGCATCCGCCGCAGTGAAGGCGCCGTAGCCATGATGGCACTCGACGCCGGCGCGGATCTTGAAGGTCCACTCGGTGCCGTCCTTGTTGCTGGTCCAGCTTTCGGCAAGGTCCGGCTCGATGAAGTCCGGACTCGCCTGGCCCGGTTTGATGCGGACGAGACCGTTGAAGATGTAGTTCAGCAGGCCCTTGTCCGGCGTCGTCGAGGCGAGGTGCGGATCAAGCTTGCCCGCGTCCGCCGAGCCCATGCCGATGACGAGAGTTTTCTTCTGCGCCATGGCCGAGCCTGCGATAAAACAGGCGGCAATGGCGAGGCCGATAGAAATTTTTCGCTTCATGATGAGCTCCCCTTGATTATGCTTTCGTCGATATTGGGCCGAATTCGCACCGATGTGCAACCCGGTATTCTGTATTTTGCCTAGACCATGTCCTCCAGCCGGCAATTCACCAGCAACTCGGCGATGCTCGCCGTGTTCGGCAGGGAGACGATCGTTGCGACCAGTTCCGCCAGATCGCCCGGATCGGTCATGTCGGCGGCGGCAATCTTCGTCGCGCCTTGTGTCATGTCGGTTCGTACGAAGGAGGGGCATAGCGCGGTGACGCGCACGCCCTTGTCCCAGCCGATCCGTCGTGTCGCGTGCGAGAGCGCGACGACCGCGAATTTCGACATGTTGTAGGCGACATTGTCGTTGCGCACCCGCTTGCCGGACATCGAGGCGACATTGACGACGCGCCCGGTGCCGCTCGCCTCGAGATGTGGTAGCGCCAGGCGAATCATGTTGAGTGGTGCCTTGCAGTTTATCGCCCAGATGCGATCGAGGCTCGCCTCGTCGGCATTTCGGAGCGTCACATCGAGGCTGATGCCGGCGTTGTTGATGAGCCCGTCGATGCGCCCGAATGTCGCAGCAGCATCCTCGACCCATGCCGTGTGGCTGGCCCAATCCTCGGCGATATACTGCCCGATATGGATGCGGCCCGGATCGCGCTCATCCAGGAATCGGGCGAGGCTTCTGGGATCGCGAACGCCGAGGCTGAGCCGCGCCCCGCGAGTACAGAGAGCCTCCGCGCATCGAAGGCCGATGCCGCGGTTGGCGCCTGTGATGAGGAATACCTTGTTTGCAAGATCAAGCATCATCTAGCCGTGCAGGGTCATCGGCGCCGGGGCGGCGCCTTGTATGAAGCGATCGAGGCGGAAAGGCGAAAGGTCGAACGGGCCGGGTTCATCCAACGCGAGCGCCGCAACGGCCTCGCCGACCGCCGGCGCGATGCCGAAGCCATGACCGGAGAACCCGGCGGCGATTAGGAGGCCCGGCAGCGTTGGAACCGGCGAGATGACCGGCAAGGCATCCGGCGTCATGTCGATCAGCCCGCCCCAGCGTTGTTCTATGGCGGGATCGGCAAGAGCAGGGAGGAACCCGCCGATGCGTTGGCGCAACGCCTCCATCGCTGCGCGATCCGGCGCAAGTGCGGCGGCCGTCCATTGCTCCGGGTCGTCGGGGTAAGGGCCTATGCCGGAGGTATAGCGGAAGCGCCCGTCCGGTTGCTGTCGGCCAGCGCAATCGGCGTTGGCGACGCCGAAAACCTGGCGGAAGACATGTTCCGCAGGCGTGCTCAGCGCGACCTGGACCTGCATGATCGTCAACGGCAGCACCACGCCAAGCGGTGCCAGCAGCCCGGCGCTATGCGTGCCGGTGGCGACGATCACCCGATCCGCTGAAATGAACCCCCCGGAGGTTTCCGCGCCGGCGATCCGCTCGCCCCGCGCAGCGAGTTTGATGGCGCGGAAGCCTTCCTCGATTCGTGCGCCATGCCGGCAGGCCGCACTTGCGAAGGCCAGCGTCGCCGCGGTGGGGTCGGCATAGCCGTCGCTCGCGCAGAAAGAGGCGGCAAGAACGTTCGACCCGATTGCGGGGGCGATGGCCCGCACAGCATTGGCATCCGGCAGGAAATCGAGCGTCAGTCCCAACGCTCGTTGCGATGTGACCATCGAGCGGATCGCCTCGACTTCGTCCGGCGTCCGCGCGAGACGGAGGTTGCCGTCACGATGGTAGCCCGTGTCGGCATCGAGTTCGTTGGAAAGTTCTTGCCACCGCGCGACAGCGGCACGGGCGAGGGGCAATTCCGCCGGATCGCGGCCCGATTGGCGCACGCCGCCGAGCGTCCAGCCGGACGCCATCGCCGCAAGGTTGCGGCTCTCGATCAGCCGGACCCGCTGGCCACGCCGCGCGAGGTGGTAGGCGCTGGCGCAGCCGATGATGCCGCCGCCGATAATCAGGATCTCCGTCAAGCATCCTCCCGCACGCGAAATCCTCCTTCCGTCATCGTCGCGCGGAAATCTTCGCCGGCGCAAGGGTCATGCAGAAAAAATTTCTGCAACCTCCTTGCGCGATGTGGAATCGCTTGCGACAAATCGGGGCAACGAAGGAAGGCACGGGAGTCGTCGCCTTGTCCCAATCCATTCCGAACCATGATCCCTACTGGTGGGAGGCCGCGCCACGCGAGCCGAAATCAGACCTCGTCTTGCCGGAAAAAGTCGATGTGCTGGTCGTCGGTGCGGGTTACGCAGGGCTGTCTGCCGCGCTGACCCTCGCCCGAGCCGGACGCAGCGTTCTTGTTTGCGAGGTCGGTCCGCCGGGCTTCGGGGCGTCGAGCCGCTCAGGCGGAATGATCGGGCATGGCCATCGCCTGTCTTATTCCGGCCTGATCGATCGGTATGGCGAGTCCACGGCCAAGGCTATGATCCTCGAAGGCATGGCCTCGCTGGATTATGCGAAGACCCTGATCGCCGAGACGGGCATGGACGCGGGCCTGCGACCTGTCGGCCGGTTACGCGGCGCCTGGACGACCGCGGACTACGATACGATGGGCCGCGAGGCCGATCTCTTGCGGCGGAATGTCGGCCTTGACGTCGATGTCGTCCTGAAGAGCGACATGCGGCGCGAAATCTCGACCGACGCCTATCAGGGCGGGCTGATCTTCCACAGCCATGCCGGATTGCACCCGGCGCTGTTCCAGCAGGGCCTGCTGGCGGCCGCGCGCGAGGCAGGTGCGATCGTCGTCGGCTATTGCGCCGTCGAGGGCTGGTCGCGTGAGGCGGATGGCTTCCGCGTCGCCACCCAGCGCGGAACGCTGAAGGCCACCGAACTGGTCGTGACGACAAACGGCTATTCGGGTCGGCCTTTCGTTCCGCTTGCCCGGCGCGTTGTGCCGATTCCGAGCTATCTGATCGCGACCGAGGAACTGGGCGAGAACCGCGTGCGCGAGCTCATTCCCTCAATGCGTATGATCGTCGAGACACGCGAGAAACACCTTTATTACCGCCCGTCGCCCGATCACAAACGCATCGTTCTGGGTGGTCGCGCGGCACTGCACCCCATCGATCTGGACAATGCCGGGGCGAGATTGAGACGCGAGCTTGTCGCGTTGTTTCCGAGCCTTTCCGATGTCGCTGTCAGCCATGTCTGGACCGGCAACGTTGCGATGACGCGCTCCGACCTGCCGGGCGTCGGCCAACGCGACGGGCTTTGGTATGCGCTCGGCTGCAACGGGTCCGGCGTCGCGTTGATGCCCTATCTCGGTCATCGGCTCGCGCAGAAGATACTGGGGCAGCCCGATGGCAGAACGGCGTTTGACGATATTCCGTTCACGGCGGTGCCCTTCTATGACGGAAGGCCGTGGTTCCTGCCATTCATGACGCTCGCCTTCCGGGCGCGCGACCTCTGGCGCGAAATCCGCACCGGGCAGTAGCCCGCCGGACGGCGGCCCCACCGAAATCCCATTTCACGCCACGGCAGGAAGGCTGCGGGTGCATTCCATCGTGGCTCGACGGTTTTCGTCGATCCAAGCCGGGATCTCACGGCTTCAATGGCATTTATTCTGAATCCATTATGTATACAAAAATTCATACATATCTATCGATTTGTTCGCAAAAATGCATTCATAGGCACCAAAAACCGAGATAATGGATTCGTAATGTATACATAGTGGAAGGAAACGACGATGCAGGGCTTCCCGCTGAACGCTTGGTATGCTGCGGCCTGGGACACCGAGGTGAAGCGCGCGTTGCTGCCACGCACGCTGTGCAATCAGAAGGTCGTTCTCTACCGGACGGAGGCAGGTAAGCCGGTAGCATTGGCGGACGCATGCTGGCATCGGCTCGTGCCGTTGTCGCGCGGGCATCTCAAGGGCGATGAGGTTGTCTGCCCCTATCATGGGCTCGTTTTCAATCCTCAGGGCCGCTGCACCTTCATGCCCTCTCAGGAGACGATCAATCCCTCGGCTTGCGTGCGGTCCTATCCGTTGGTGGAGAAACATCGCTTCATCTGGATCTGGCCGGGCGATCCCGCGCTCGCCGATCCCGCCAAGGTGCCGGACCTGCACTGGAATCGCGATCCGGAGTGGGAAGGGGATGGTCGCCGTATTCACGCCAAATGCGAATACCGGCTGGTGGTCGACAACCTGATGGATCTGACGCACGAGACCTTCGTCCACAATGGTTCCATCGGCAACGAGGCGGTCGCGGAAGCGCCGTTCACGACGACGCACGGCGAGCGCACTGCGACGGTGACGCGCTGGATGCGTGACATCGAGCCGCCGCCATTCTGGCGGAGCCAGCTCGGCAAGCCTGGAAATGTCGACCGTTGGCAGATCATCCGTTTCGAGGCGCCGGCGACCATCGTCATCGATGTCGGCGTCGCGCCGGCCGGCACGGGTGCCCCCGAGGGCAACCGCTCGCAAGGCGTCAACGGCATGGTGATGAACACGCTGACGCCGGAAACCGACGGCACCTGCCACTATTTCTGGGCCTTCGCGCGCAATTACCGCCTGCGCGATCAGGCACTGACGACAGAGATATGCGAGGGCGTCAGCACCATTTTCCGCGAGGACGAGGAAATCCTCGAGGCGCAGCAGCGCGCCATCGAGGAAAATCCGGGGCGGATCTTCTACAATCTCAACATTGATTCCGGCTCGATGTGGGCCCGCAAGCTGATCGACAGGATGCTGGCGGCAGAAGGACGCACTGTTCCGGCGCAGCAGGCCGCGGAGTAGGCACATGAGACCGGCAGAATCCCCGCGTAGCGGATCTCAGACAACGCGAGCGGTTCTCGCCCTGCGCGAAATGCTGTTCTCGGGCGAAATTCCGGCCGGCAAGCGGCTCTCGGAACTGGCCATCGTCGAGCGGCTTGGCATGTCGCGAACCCCTGTCCGCACCGCACTGACGATGCTGGCGGAGGAAGGCCTTGTTCAGCCGATCGGCACCGGTGGCTTTTCCGCGCGCGCGTTCTCGGAGCGAGACGTAAACGATGCCATCGAATTACGCGGCACGCTTGAAGGTCTCGCCGCGCGCCTCGCCGCCGAGCGCGGAATCTCGACATTTGCCTGCCGGTTGCTCGCCGATCTGCTCGCCCAACTCGACGAGGTGGTGACCGCGCCGGTGCTCGATGTCGATGACATGGAGCGCTACATCGATCTTAACGCCCGGCTTCACCGCGAGATCATCCGGCTGGCGGAGAGCCGCGTCGTCGAACGGCAGATCGAACGGGTGATGGCGCTGCCCTTCGCCTCGCCGAGCGCCTTCGTCATGGCGCAGTCGCGGTGCGAGGACGCGCGCAACGTGCTCGTCATCGCGCAGTATCAACACCGCGCGGTGGTCGAGGCGATCATTGAGCGCGAGGGCGCCCGGGCCGAAGCCCTGATGCGCGAGCATTCACGCGTTGCCCGCCGCAACCTCGGGCAGGCCGTGCGATCGCGCGAGGCGCTGGAACAGGTGCCGGGCGGCAAGCTCATCCAGCTTCACCGGCAAGGGGAGGACTGAGTGCGTTACGAAACGATCTGGGGCCAGGCGCGCATCGTTGCGATCCGTGATCTGACGCCCGATATCCGCGAGTTCACGTTGGTCCCGGACGAAACGCCACACGGCTGGCAACCCGGTGCGCATATCGATCTTGAGGTGATGATCGACGGTCTGCCGGAAGTCCGGTCCTACTCGCTGGTCGGTGAACCGAGCGGCGGCACGTTGCGGATCGCGGTGAAGCGTCAGGCTGACAGCCGCGGCGGCTCGACCTATCTGCATGGGCTGGGGGAGGGGGCGCGGCTGCGCGCCACCGCGCCGAAATCGGCCTTCGAGATCGATTTCGCGCAGCCGCGCCACCTGCTTGTCGCCGGCGGCATCGGGGTGACGCCGCTTGTCGGCATGGCGGGGGCGCTCGTCCGGCGCGGCGCTGAGGTGGCGATGGCCTACACGGTGCGCAACGCGGCCGATCTCGCCTATCTCGACGATCTGCGGGCGATCCTTGGCGATCGGCTCAAGGTGCATGTCTCCGGGGAAGGCCAGCGGCTCGATCTTGCGGCACTTTTTGCGAGCCTCGCACCGGGCGCGCAATGCGCGTTCTGCGGCCCCATGTCGATGCTGGAGGCCGGCCGTTCGGCTTGGCTGACGGGCGGGCGAGACCTCGTCGACTTTCGGTGGGAGACCTTCGGAAACTCGGGCAGCTTGCCGAGTGACGATTTTACCGTCCGCATTCCCCGGCACAACCTTGAGATCACGGTGCCGCGCAACCGTTCGCTGCTTGATGCCCTGCGGGGGGCTGGCGTCGAGATTATCAGCGATTGCCGGAAGGGCGAATGCGGGCTCTGCGCGATGATTATCCTCGACCATGATGGCCCGGTCGATCACCGCGACGTGTTTTTCTCGGAGACTGAGAAGGCGCACAACGACCGGCTTTGCGCCTGCGTCTCGCGCGCGGTCGGCACGCTCACGCTCGATACGGATTATCGGCCGGACGCGATCTGAAATCGCGCCCGGCAACGGTTCGCTCAGGCGTCTTTCCAGACTTCCGATGCAAGCTCGACGATCATTTCAAGCTTCTTCCATTGCTCCCCCTCGGCGAGTGTATTGCCCTCCTGCGTGGAGGCGAAACCGCATTGCGGGGATAGACAGAGCTGATCGAGCGAGACGTATTTCGTCGCCTCGTCGATCCGGCGGCGGATGTCGTCCTTGTTCTCGAGAACGCCGGTTTTTGAGGTCACAAGGCCAAGCACGACCCTCTTGCCCTTTGGCAGAAAACGAAGCGGTTCGAACCCGCCGGCGCGGTCGCTGTCCCATTCCATGAAATAGCCGTCGACCGGCATCGCGTTGAACAGCACCTCCGCCACCGGTTCGTAGCCCCCCGAGGCGATGAAGGTGGAACGGAAGTTGCCCCGGCACAGGTGCATGGTGATGGTCAGATCGGCCGGTTTGTTCTCGAGCGCCTTGCGCACCATGCCAGCGTAGATGTCCGGCTGCTTGGCCGGATCGTCGCCACGCTCGGCGAGCATTTTGCGCTGTTCCGGATCGCAGAGATAGGCGAAGGAGATATCATCGAGCTGGAGATAGCGGCAGCCCGCCTTGTAGAAATCGCCGACGGCCCTGGCATAGGCCGCGCCGACATCCGAATAGAAATCGGCCATATCGGGATAGAGGCCCATGTTCATCATCTTCCGCCCGCCGCGGTAATGCAGCATCGAGGGGCCGGGAATGGTCATCTTCGGCGTGCGGGTCGTGTTCGCCTTCAGGAAGCGGAAATGCTCCACCATCGGGTGCTCGGTCGAGTAACCGACCTTGTCGGTGATGCGCAACACGTAAGGCACGCCGACGCCGCCTTTGAAATTCATGCCGGAATCGCCGCCAACGAGATCGACGCCATCAAGCTGGCTGAGGAAGTCGAGGTGCCAGTAGGCGCGGCGGAACTCGCCGTCGGTGATGCCCTTGAGGCCGATCGCCTCCTGCTTCCTGATGAGGGTGACGATCTCCCGATCCTCGATTTCCTTCAGTCCGGCAGCGCTCATGGTCCCGGCAGCGTGCTTCTCGCGCGCATCCTTGAGCGCTCCGGTGCGGAGCAGAGAGCCGACCATATCGGCACGGAAGGGGGGCTTGGCAGTCATGGTTTCCTCCGGGGTCAATGCTGGGCGCGGGCCTTGCCGGCCTTGCGGTCTGTGATGCCGAGATGCAGTTCGAGCGGGGCCGGATCGGCGATCAGCGCTGCGCTCGCGGCCTGATGCACGATTGTTCCGCGATCCAGAATGATCGCCTGATCCGTCACGTCGAGAATTTTCTGCGCGTGCTGTTCGACGATGATGGCGGAGAGCCCTTCCTCGCGCGTGATGCGCTTCAGCGCGGCGAGCAGTTCCTCGATGATGATCGGGGCGAGGCCCTCTGTCGGCTCGTCGAGCAGGATAAGCTTCGGGTTGAGCACCAACGCGCGGGCGATGGCCAGCATTTGCTGCTCGCCGCCGGAAAGCTGGTTGCCTAGGTTGCCACGCCGCTCCTCTAGGCGTGGGAACATGCGGTAGACCGCCGCGACGTCCCATTGACCCGGCTGGGCGACGGCAGTCAGGTTTTCCTCGACGGTGAGCGATTTGAAGATGTTGCGCTCCTGCGGCACCCAGCCGATCCCGCCGCGCGCGCGCTGGTCGGGGCGAAGACGTGTGATGTCGCGCCCATCGAAATGGACTGTTCCGCCGAGATGGCGTGTGACGCCGATGACCGTGTTGACGAGTGTCGTCTTGCCGGTGCCGTTGCGGCCGAGCACGGCCAGCGAGCGCCCGGCCTCCAAAGCCAGGGAGATGCCGCTGATGACCTCCGCCGCGCCGTAGCCGGCGGAAATGCGGTCGAGTTCGAGAAGCGCGTCAGCCATCGACACTCTCCCCGAGATAGACGGCGCGCACGCGCGGATCGTTCGAGATCTCCGCGACCGTGCCCTCTGTGAAGAGCGCGCCGTTAACCAGAACCGAGATGCGCTCGGCGAAGGAGAAGACGAGATCCATGTCATGCTCGATGAGGAGAACCGAGACGTCGCGAGGTAAGGCGGCGACAGTCGAGAGCAGCTCGTGCCGTTCAGCCTCCGGCACCCCGGCGGCCGGTTCGTCGAGCAGCAGTACACGCGGCTTGCAGGCGAAGGCGACGGCGATTTCAAGGAGTCGCTGCTTGCCATAGGCGAGGCTCGACGTGCGCTCTTCAAGCACATCGACGAGGTGGAAGCGGGTCGCGATGTCGACGATCTCGTCGATCACCTCCGGGCTGCCGCCGGCCGGGCGCCACCAGTCGCCGCCATGCCCCATGCGCTCGGACACGGCCACGCCGATGGTTTCAAGCGGTGTCATGCCTGCGAAAAGCTGGTTGATCTGGAATGTGCGCACGAGGCCGCGCTTCACGCGCAGATCCGGGCGAAGCTGGGTGACATCCTCGCCCTGGAGGAGGATGCGGCCATCGCTGGGAGCGAGCACGCCGGTCAGCAGGTTGACGAAGGTCGTCTTGCCTGCGCCGTTCGGGCCGATGAGCGCATGGCGCGCACCCTGCTCAAGGCGGAACGAGACGTTGTCGGTGGCGACAAGGCCACCGAAGCGCTTGACGAGGCCGGTGGTTTCGAGCGCGGGCGTCATCTCAGCGATCTCCCACGATGGTGCGCGGACGCGGATCGGGCTTGCCCCGGAGGCGCGCCAGGGCGGTCGCGACCGCGAGGTTCATCCGGTCTCGGCCGATCAGCACCAGGATGACTAGGATCAGTCCGACCCAGAACGTCCAATACTGCGGGGTCAGGCTCGAAATCACGTCCTGCAGGCCCTTGAAGATCAGCGCGCCGACGAACCCGCCGTAGAGATAGCCGGTGCCGCCGATCACCAGCATCAGCAGCACGTCAGCCGAGCGATGGAGGGCGATCACGTCGAGCGAGACGAACTGCGTCGTTTGCGCGAGCAGCGCCCCTGCGGCGCCGGCATAGGCCGCCGCGACCGTGTAGATCGCGATCAGGCGCCGATCGACCGGCGTGCCGATCGCACTCGCACGCAGCGGGTTGTCGCGGATCGTCCTGAGCGAAAGGCCGAAGGGCGAGATCACGAGCCGCCGTGCGACCAGGAACAGCAGGAACGAGACAACCAGGCTGTAGACATAGGCCGTCCGCCCGAAGATATCGAACTCGAACTTGCCGAACAGCGGCGAGATGACCACGCCCTGAAGGCCGTCGGCGCCACCAGTGAGCCAGGTCATCTGGTTGGCGATTTCGCCGAGCACGAGCGCGACGCCGAGCGTGACCATCAGCCGCGCGAGATCGACCCCTCGGAGCACGAGGAAGCTCGTGACGAAGCCAAGACCTGCCGAGGCGAAACTCGCGATCGCGAGCCCCAGTAGCGGATCGCCCGTCACGCGGATCGCGAAGATGCCGGCGACATAGGCACCGAGCCCGAAGAACGCGGCATGGCCGAGCGAGGCGATGCCCGCGTAGCCCAGGATCAGATCGAGCGACATCGCGAAGAGGCCGGTGATCATGATCTCGTTGAGGATCAGGTGATGCGACGGCAGAAGCCAGACGGCCGCCAGCGCGGCGAGCCAGAAGACATACTCCAGTGGCTTCCATCGCCATTTGTCGGCGAGGTATTTCGCGGCGATGCGGCGGTGTTCGGGGTTCATTTGCTCTCTCCCGCTGTCAGCGCGCGCGCACGAAGAGCCCGTGCGGGCGGAAGACGAGCACGACGATCATGACCGTGTAGATGACGAAGGCGCCCAGGCTTGGCACGTAATACTTGCCCGCCACATCCGCGACGCCGAGCAGGAGCGAGGCGAAGAACGGCCCCGTGAGGCTCGACGTGCCGCCGACCGTCACCACGATCATGAAATAAATGAGGAACTTGAAGGGAAAGGTCGGGTCGAGGCCGAGAATCTCGGCACCGAGCGCGCCGCCGAGCCCGGCGAGGCCGGACCCGAAGGCAAAGGTCGCTGCGAACACGAGCGAGGTGTTGATGCCGAGCCCGCGCGCGACCCGCTGGTCGTCCACCGCAGCGCGGAGCTGCGCGCCGAACCGCGTTTTCGTCAGGATCATCTGCAAGGCGACGACGAGGACGCCGCACACAGCGATGATGAAGCTGCGGTAAAGCCCGATCTGGACCCCGAGAACGTCGACGCGTCCGCGCAGCCATTCCGGCAGGGTGATAAGCTGGGGTTGCGACCCCATGATGTAGTCCACCGCGGAAATCGACATGAAGATCAGGCCGATCGTGAACAGCACCTGGTCGAGGTGCGGTCGGCTGTAGAGGCGTTGATACAGCGTCCGTTCGAGAACGAGTCCGAAGGCGGCCGGCACCAGGAAAGCGAAGGGGAGGGTCGCCAGAAACGGCACGCCGGCGCGGTTCATCAGGATGGCGCTGGCATAACCGCCGACCATCGCGAAGACGCCATGCGCGAGATTGACGAAGTTCATCAGCCCGAGCGTGATGGAGAGGCCGCAGGCCAGCACGAAAAGCACCATGCCGTAGGCGATGCCGTCGAACAGGATGGTGAGCATGGGCGATGCACTCCGCTATGCAGATGAAAAGACGGCAGGTGAGGCGGGCCCACCTGCCGGATGTCGTGCTGGACGGCTTACTTCGCCTTCGACGGATCCTTGACGTTCGGGATGGTGGCGAACTCCATGTTGTAGAGTTCGCCGTTCACCCGCTCGACCTTGCGGATATAAACATTCTGGATGATGTCGCGGGTTTCCGGGTCGATCGACATCGGGCCGCGCGGGCTGGTCCAGGCGAGGCCCTTCATCGCGGTGACCAGCGCTTCGCCGCCGGCGCCGTTGGTCTTCTTGAGGCCCTCGTAGAGCGCGTGCATGCCGTCATAGCCGGCGACACCCATGAAGTTCGGGCGCAGGCCGCCGTTCGCCTTCTTGAAAGCGTCGACGAAGGCCTTGTTCTCGGGGCTGTCGTGCGAGGCGGAGTAGTGGTGCGCGGTCACCAGCCCGAGAGCGACATCGCCGATGGTGTTGAGGATGTCGTCGTCGGTCACGTCGCCGGTGCCGATCAGCTTGATGCCCGATTTGTCGAGCCCGCGCTCGACGAACTGCTTCATGAACTGCGTGCCGACGCCCGAGGGAACGAAGACGAGCAGCGCATCCGGCTTGAAGTCCGCCGCCGCCTGCAGGAACGGAGAGAAATCCGGGTTCTGGAGCGGCACGCGGAGATTCACCACCTCGCCGCCATTGGCCTTGAAGCGGTCGGTGAACCACTTTTCGACGTCATGGCCCGGTCCGTAGTCGGACACGATGGTCACGACCTTCTTCATGCCCTGCTTCGCGACCCATTCGCCGAACGGCCCGGCGATCTGCGGCACGACCTGCGAGGTGCGGACGATAAAGGGCGAGCGTTCGGTGATGATGCCGGTTGCAGCCGCCATCACGACCATCGGCGTCTTGGCCTGCGTCGCGAGCGGCGCGGTGGCAAGCGCAAGCGGGGTCAGGCCGAAACCGGCGATCGCCGTCACCTTATCGTTGACGATCAGTTCCTGCGCGAGGCGGCGCGTCACGTCCGCGACGCCGGTATCGTCCTTGAGGATGATCTCCACCTTCTTGCCGGCAACCGTCGCGCCCTTCTGTGCCATGTAGAGGTTGGCGGCGGCGGCGATCTGCTTGCCGGTCGAAGTGAACGGACCGGTCATCGGCAGGATGAGGCCGATCTTGATCGTGTCCTGTGCCAGAGCGGCGCCGCCGAGCAGCGAAAGCACGAAGCCCGCCACAGTGCCGGTCTTGATGAATGCCCGTCTCGTCATGTGTTTCTCCCTGTTGGTCGTTTCTATGCGTTGAGGATCAGGTGGAATACAGCTGCCGTTCAAGTGTCTTTCGCCATGCGCGGTGGCGTCACCGGGTCAATACGGTGCGCCTGAAACGTGTTGGCCAGCGCCGTCACCTCGACACCCGCGACAATTCCGGCACGGAAATAGGGGTCGCCCCTCGCGAAAGCGACGACATCGTCGCGGCTGTCCGCCTCGATGACGCCGAAATTACCGAGCGGGCTCGCGCCGTCATCCCCCGTGAGCGCCGAGCCGATCAGGACGCGCACCCGTCCGCCGCCGCTCGCGACATGGGCCCTGTGGGCCTCGCGGTTGGCGGTCCGGTCGGCATCCTTGCCGGGGTGATGCGGACAGACCATCAGCCAGTACATGCTCAGGCCCCCCGGTTTTCGAGCACGATCATGCCGGCACCGGTCATCGAGGCGGGGACGTAATAATGTTCGTGCCGGACCTCGACCTTGCGATCCATCGCGCCGCGCATGACGAGCCACATCATCAGTTCCGCGCCCTCGCTGCCGAACAGGCGCACGTAATCCTCACGCGACATCGCCGCGAGCTTGTCCGGGTCGGTTGCGATGTCGTTGAGGAACTGGCGGTCGGCCTCCGGGTTGACGAAGCCCGCGCGCGAGCCCTGCAACTGGTGCGACAGCCCACCCGTGCCGATGATCACGACGCGCTCGTCGCCGGGGTAGCTTTCGACCGCCTCGCGCAGCACCTTGCCGAGCGCATGGCAGCGGCTGGGGAGAGGCACGGGATACTGGATCACGTTGACGAAGATCGGGATCACCTTGACCGGCCACTGCTTTTCCGGCCGACCGAAGAACAGTTCCATCGGCACCTGAAGTCCGTGATCGACCTCGATCTCCTGTACGATCATCGGATCGAAGGCGCGCTCCACCATCGTGTCGACGATGTGCCAGCCGAGTTCGGCATGGCCTTCGAACGAGGGAATTGCGCGCGGGCCCCAACCCTCGTCGATCGGGTCGTAGCGATCGGCGGTTCCGACCGCGAAGGTCGGTATCCTGTCGAGAAAGAACGAGTTGCCGTGATCGTTGAACACCACGATCGCGACATCGGGCCGGTTCGCCGCGATCCAGTCGCGGCCGGGACCGATGCCGTCGAAGAATGGCTTCCAGTCGTCCGTGCCGGTAAGGCCCTTGTCCATCGCCAGACCGATGGAGGGCACATGCGAGGAGCCGAGCCCGCCGATGAGCGTCGCCATGTCAGGCTCCCTTCCGCTGCTTGCCGAGCCGCTCCCGCAGGAAGGTCTCGTGATCCATGTCGGCCTGATGCGCGCCGATCTCTGTCATCGTCGCCGGAGTGATCGAGGCGAGCTTGAGAAGGTAGAAGACATTGCCGCCGAGACGCACCATCTCCTTCCAATCGCGCGCTTTCACTGCGGTTTTCTCCTCATTGCTGAGACCAAAACGGTCGAGGTAGGCGTCCTCGTCCGCGCGGATGGCGTCGCGATTCCCGGCCTGGGAGAGGCCCATCGCCATCTTGTTGAGCTTGTAGCCGCGCCGTTGCCGGGCGCGGTCGAAAAGCGGAATTTCGGGAATGCGATCTTCGCACTTCTCCGTGCTCATGCCGCCTCCTTCCGATCGAAGCCCAGCCAGCTCCTCAGCACGGCGGTGACAGCTTCCGGTCGCTCGAAACAGGCGAAATGCCCTGCATTCTCGATGACAGCGAGCGTCGCGCCGGGAATGGTGGCCGCCAGTTCCTCGTGCTGCGCAAGCGGGCTCCAGCGATCCTGACGGCCGGCCATCACCAGCGTCGGGCAGGCAATCTGCGACAGGACGGTCCGGGCGTCCGGGCGGTTGAGCAGGGCGCGAATCTGCCGTTCGTGCAGGGCCGGTGTCGCGCGCTCGACCATCGCGGTGAGGGGGGCGAGGAGCGCAGCATCCTTTTCGCGGGCCTTGTGCAGCATCGGCGGCAGCCAGTATCCGGCAAGGGCTGTCATGCCGTTTCGGTTGGCGTAGTCGATCATCACCTGTCGCGTCTCGGCCTCGTTCTCGCGTGCCGGTGCGGCGCCCGTATCCATCAAGCAGAGCCGTGCGACGCGCTCCGGCGCGATCTCGATGGCTTTGAGCGCCGCGCGCCCGCCCATCGAGAAGCCGACGAGCGTTACCGGCCCCGCGAAGCAAGCGAGCGCGATCCGTGCCATTTCCTCAATGGATGAAGCTTGCGAAAAATCCGCAACCGCGATGTCGGCATTGGCGCCGAGGCTCGCGATCTGATGGGAGAAGACAGTCGCGTCGCAGAGGAGGCCGGGAAGAAAGACGATCCGGGGCCGCATCAGCGCGTCTCCGGCGGCCAGGGCATATCCGGCCCGTCGATGCTTTCGCGCCAGACGAGCCCGGCCTTCTTCAGGCCCTCGCGCATCGCATAGAGATCTAGCCCCAGCACACCCGAGGCGAGTTTGGCGCGCTTCTCCACCTCGTTCGCCTCGCGTTTCTCGCCAGCCCCGGCGACAGTTTCCGCCAATTTGCGTGGAACGATGCAGACACCGTCGTCATCCGCGACGATCACATCGCCGGGGCTCACCAGAGCGCCGGCGCAGATGACCGGTACGTTGACCGAGCCGAGTGTCGCCTTCACGGTCCCCTTGGCGGAGATCGCCTTCGACCAGACCGGAAAGTTCATCTCCGTCAGCGTGCGGACATCGCGTACGCCCGCATCGATGATGAGGCCGCGCACACCGCGCGCCTGAAGCGAGGTAGCGAGCAGATCGCCGAAGAAGCCATCGGTGGAGGGGGCGGTGACCGCGACAACCAGAATGTCGCCGGGCCGGCACTGCTCGATCGCGACATGGATCATCCAGTTATCGCCCGGCTGGGCGAGCACGGTAATCGCGCTGCCGGCGATGGCCTCACCGGAATAGATCGGCCGCATATAGGGCTGGAGCAGGCCGGATCGGCCCATCGCCTCGTGTGTCGTCGAAACGCCGAGCTTTGCCAGCCGGTCAATGACACCGGCTTCCGCCCGCTCGACGCGCGTAATCACCATCGGCGTCATGCCAGTTCCTCCACGACCATCGGGAAGAGACGCTGGTAGGCTTCGCCATAGGTCATCGAACGCCCGGAATTGCGCCCGCCCTGCATGCCACGGTTGAGCGCGACGCGCGTATAATACTCCCAGAGATGTTTCTGGGCGGCGAGAATCTCGAAGGCCGCACGCTTCTTCTCCCACACATCGTCGATGTTGAGGATGACGTTCGGCTTGAAATCGCATTGTTCGGGCTGGTGCGGCTCGAACAGGAATACCGGCGGGGCGGCATAAGCGCGGTTCGGATCCGGCTTGTGGCCGGCGGCCTGCGCGATGATACGCGCCTCCTGCGCGAGGCGTGTCGCCTCCGGATGGTCGATGTTGTAGGGGTCGTGCAGCGAATGGGTCAGGATGAAGCTCGGCTTGAGTTCGTGGTTGATATCCACGAGACGCTCGATCATCGCCTCCGTGCCGCGCAGCGGGTAGTCGCTTGCCTCAAAGAATTCGATCTCGGCCCCGAGAATGGCGGCGGCGCGCTCGGCCTCGTCTTTTCGCTGCGCTTTCACCTCCTCAAGCTTCACGCCTGCCTTCTTCCACGCGAACTGGCTTTCGCCGCGCTCGCCGTAGGAGAGACAGGCGATCTTGACGCGGTAGCCCTTCGCCACGTGAAGCGCGATGGCACCGCCCGCCCGCCAGACGAAATCGCCGGGATGCGCGGTGACGACGAGAGCGGTTTTCTGCGAACTCATGGAGGTATCCGGAACCTTTCGGGCATTATTCAGCGGCATCGGGGAGGGCGGAGGCCTCGCCGGCCCTGGCGGGTTGCCGCGCGAAGGCGGTGCCGTCAAACAGCTTGCGTGCCGTGCGCAGCAGGCCCGAACGCGTCACGACCGGCGCTTCGGGGGTGCCGTCGATCTCAAGCCGGACGGAGAACTCGCCCGTGGGATGCTCGACGGACAGCGTCTTGACGCGACCTTCGGGCAGGCGCGCGACGGAAGCGGCCGGCGAACCCGGTAATACCGCCGCGGTCGCGACCGTGACGGCCGCGAAGACGCCGATGGAGGCATGGCACTCGTGCGGGATGAAACTGCGCGTGGCGATATGGCCGCCCGCTCGCGGCTCGGCGACGAGAGCGATCTTCGGTACCACCTTGGCCGAGACATTGCCGAGGTTCATCAGCGGCCCGGCCTCGAGGCGGATCGCCTCGATCCGCGTCTTGAGATCGGTATCCGTGTTGAGCTGGTCGCGCGGCTCGTGGCCTGTGCGACCAAGGTCGGCGGCGCGCATCACGATGACAGGCATGCCGTTGTCGATCAGCGTGCAGGGCACACCGTCGATGACATCGACCGTATTGCCGGTCGGCAGCAGCTTGCCGCAGACAGAGCCTTCGGCATCGAGAAAATCGATGGCAATCGGCGCGGCTGTGCCCGGCGCGCCGTCAATTCGCGCGTCGCCAAGATAGTTGACGATGCCGCCCGGCGTCTCGACCAGCAACTCGGCGATCGTATCGGTGTTGAGGGTCCGGACCTTGACCCGCGTCGCGGGATGGCGGGCGGGGACGAGCCCGCGCTCGATCGCAAACGGCGCAACCCCGGCAAGGATGTTGCCGCAATTGGGTGTCGTATCGACGAATGCCTTGTCTACTCCCACCTGCACAAACAGGAAGTCGATATCGCAATCGGGGAGGGTGGATCGCGAGACGATGGCCACCTTGCTTGTCAACGGATGTGCGCCGCCAAGGCCGTCGACCTGCCGCGCGTCGCCCGAACCCATGATGCTCATGATCAGCGCATCGCGCGAGGCCAAGTCGGTCGGGAGATCGGACGCGAGGAAATAGGCCCCTTTCGAGGTGCCACCCCGCATCAACATGCACCGCACGCCTTGCTGCATGAACATGCCTCCTCAAAAGCCGGGTCTTTGCCCGTTGGGAAAGTGATGACTCAGAGCATTTGATAAATCCAATGATGATTTTAGAACAATTGATAAATCAAGCTCACGAATTTTCGCGCACCCGGCGCTCATGCGCATCGGCAATCGCCTCGCTGAGGCCAGGGCTCATGCCCATTTCCGTGAGCATCGACGCCGCTTCGCGCATTTCCGCCGCACGACGGATGCCGTGGCGGGCGACGCGGGCGTCCATCGTCTCGGCAAGGCGTGGCCAGTCGATCGACGGGAAGGTCTGCGCAAGCGAGGCGAAGACGTCATCGCTGACACCCCAGTGCCGGCTTGCCCGCGTGGAATCGATGATGAGCGCCTCAATCCCCTTGATCATGATCGAGCGGCACAGTTTCGTCGCCGAAGCGCGACCGATGGTCTCGGCGACCGGGTGGAGATTCATGCCGAGCGCATTGAGGCGCTCTGAGAGAGGAGCTGCCCGGGTGCCGCCCGTGAGGATCGAGACCTTGATTCCGGGGTCCGCGACCGGCGCCATGACTGCGCCCTCGACATAATCGAGGCGACGTTCGGCAAGGCTCGCAGCGCAGTGTGCCTTGGTGTTGGGCGATGCGGAGTTGATGTCGAACAGGATCTGTCCCGGCCGGAGATAGCCTGCCGCTTCCCGCGCAACCTCTTCTGCCGCAGATGCCGTGACGGCGGAAAAGACGAATTCGGCTCCCTCCGCCGCGTCGGCCGCCGATCGACCGAGGCGCACGCCATCACGCGAGGCCTGTTCACGGAGGGGGTGGGCAGTTTCCGGCGCATCGAGCTTGATGTCATAGGCGGAAATGCTGGCCTTCGCGCCCGCGGTGAGTTGCCGGGCAAAGAGTTGCCCCACCTCGCCGTATCCGATGAAGGCGATCCTCGTATTGCTCACGGCGCGCTCCTCCCTTTGGTTGGAACGATGCCGCGCGGAACGCGGAAAGCAAATGCGAATTTCTCAGGTTTTATTTCGTCCCGTGCATCAATCGCCCGGCGGCATATCCTCCGCCTTGAGGCCGTTGGTCACAAGGCGCAGCAGCACCTCGCCGGGCCCCGAAAGCGGGATACCCCGCTTGGTGACTACGCCGACCGTGCGCGCAACGCTGGGGTTGCCAACCTTGACCGCGACGAGGTTCGGGACGCCGGTTGCAGCTATGGCGAGCCGCGGTACCACGGTCAATGCAATCCCGGATTCAACGATACTCGTTGCCGTCGCGACATGCTGCACCTCGTAGCGCCAGTTCATGAATTCGCGGCGCGAGCCGAGTGCATCGTCGATGATGAGGCGGTTCGCGGTCTGGGCTGAGATGCGGACAAGCGGAATGCCGGCAAGATCCGCCCACTCGACCTGCGCCTTGGAGGCGAGCGGGTGATCCTTTGGGCACAGCAGCACGTAGGGTTCGCGCAGGAGCTGGCGGCTGTCGAGATCCCAGCGGTTCGCCGAGACGATGGTGATGCCGAACTCCGCTTCGCCTCGTTGGACGAGCTCACCGATCTGGGTGGCGGACTGGTCGCGGATATGGACCGAGATATCGGGATACTGCTCCGAGAATGCCTTGAGGATCGGCGGCAGGTGATAGGTCGCGATGGTGGGCAGGCAGCCGATCACCAGCCGCTGCTGCTTGGCGCGTCCCTGCTGGCGCAGCGTCTCGTATGAGCCGGACAGCGATTCCATCATGTCGCGGACTTTGGGCAGCAGCTCCAGCCCGGCGGCGGTCAGCGCCACATGGCGGGTCGTGCGCGTGAACAGCTTGACTCCGAGATCGTCTTCCAGCCGCCGCATGCGATGGCTGAGCGCAGCCTGAGACAGGTTGAGGCGTTCCGCCGCACCGTGAAAGCTGCCACGTTCTGCGATGGAGAGGAAGGCTTCGATCCCGAGAAAGTCGATCCGCATGGTGCGCCGGAGATTGATGCATCAATTTCACTATTCAACACAAAATTCCAATTTGTGTCATCAGCTAACTTGCGCTGTAACTGCGTGAAAACCAAGCGGGTGCGTGGCGAAGCGCCCCATAAGGAGGGGCCATGTCCAAAGTAGAACCGATTTTCGATCTCGCCCATCTCGCTCATGTCGAGATGTATACGGATCGATTCGAGGAGAGCCTCGATTTCTTCACGCGGGTCTATGGGCTCACCTTGTCGGGGCGGGACGAGAATTCCGCCTATCTGCGGGCCTGGGACGATTACGAATTCCACAGCCTCAAGCTCACGCGGCACCACTCCACCGGCGTTGGTCACATCGCCTATCGCGCCACCTCGCAGGCAGCCCTCGAGCGTCGGGTGAAGGCGATCGAAGCGTCAGGATACAAGGTTCTTGGCTGGAACGAGGGTGATCTCGGCCACGGGCTTGCCTTCCGCTTCGAGGACCCGTTCGGGCATGTGTTCGAAATCTACTGGGATACGGTGAAGTACAAGCCGACCGACAAGGACCGCCCCGCATTAAAGAACTTGGCGAGCCGCTTCCATGCCACCGGTGCTTGCCCTCGTAGGCTCGATCATCTCAACCTCCTGTCGAGCGATGTGGCCGAATTCCGACGTTTCATGGAGACCTGCCTTGGTTCTCGCGTCACCGAAATGATCCGGCTTGACAACGGCCGACTCGGCGGCTGCTGGTTTACGATCAACAACAAGACCTATGATCTCGCCTGCACCGAGGAACACGGGGGCGGCGTCGGGCGGCTGCATCACGTCACCTACGCGGCCGACCAGCGCGAGGACATCCTGCGCGCGGCCGACATTTTCCTGGAGAACGGCGTGCATATCGAGACCGGCCCGCACAAGCACGCGATCCAGGGCACATTCTTCCTGTACGTTTGGGAGCCAGCAGGCAACCGCGTCGAGCTCGCCAATGCAGGCGCCCGCCTCATTCTCGCACCGGACTGGGAGCCGATCGTCTGGACCGAGGCTGACCGCAAGAAGGGGCAAGCCTGGGGGCTCAAGACCATCGAGACATTCCACACCCACGGCACGCCGCCGGTGGTGAAGGCATAGGTCACAGCGGCGGGAGAGCCGGTCCCTCCGGGCGCGCCGAGAACGCCGCCATCTGGGCTGTAAGGAAGCGGAGGAGTTGGCTCGCGGCCTCAGGCAGGCGGCGGCCGATGCGGGTGACGATCTGAGCTTCGGTCGATTGCAGCAGCGCGTTCTCGACGGGCAGCGCGACGAGGCTGCCGTCTACAATGTCGGGCGCCACCGAAAAGGCGGGCAGGAGGGTCACACCCATATTCGCCATGACGAAGTGCCGGAGGATGCTGATCGAGGTTGCAGTGAGGCGCGGAGTTAGTTCGATGTTCTCGGCGGCTTCGGCGATTGTGACGCGCTGGCGGACGCCGGAATTCGCGTAGAGCAGGGCGACTGGATAAGCCGAAACATCGGCCAGCGTGATCTTGCCGCGCAGTCGGACCAGCGGATGATCGGGCCGGACGATCACCTCGACCGGATGCCGCATCGCCCGCCAGATTCTGACGCGCGGATCGGGTTTGATATTGTAGGCAAGACCGATGTGGCAGAGATCGTTCGCGACCGCATGGACGATGTCGATCGACCCGCCGAATTCGAGCGACATCGTGAGGCGCGGGTAACGTTCCCAATAGCGCCTGAGCGAGCCGGACATCAGATCGCTGATGAAGCCTTCGCCGAGAATGACCGAGACATGCCCGCGATGGAGATCCTGAATCTCTCGCAGTTCGGCGATGGTATCCTCGCGGTCGGCTGTCCACTGCCGGTAACGCCGCGAGAGCAGCTCTCCGGCCTCGGTCGCGCGCACGCCGCGTCCCAACCGTTCCAGCAGCAGCATTCCGAGTTCCTTTTCGAGTTGCGCAATCTGCCGGCTGACCACCGACGGATTGACGCCGAGGTTGTCCGCCGCACCCCGGAGGGAGCCGTGACGGATGGTTTCGTGCAGATAGCGGAGCCGGTGATCGTCAAGCGGCATGATTGGAACCGAAACTGTTGCCTTGAAGGCAACGATAACGCATCGCCCTGGCTATGTCTGCGTCAAAAACCGGTGGCTAGCATGCCTTCATTCCAGCTTTTCTTCGCTGGAAGGGGGTGTGATGACGGCTGTCGGCGTGATCGGACTGGGCAATATGGGCTGCGGCATGGCGCTGCGTCTCGCCAGTGCGGCTCATCGGGTTGCCGGTTACGACGTTTCCCCGGAAGCGCGGCAGCGGATAGCCGCCGAAGGTGTCGTTGCGACCGAAACGATTGCCGCGCTCTGTGCGCGAAGCGACCTCCTTATTCTCTCACTGCCGAATGCCGAGATCGTCGAGGCGGTGATGGCAGGGCCGGATGGCGTCCTTGCCCATGCCCGGCCGGGCACGCTGATCGTCGATACAACGACCTCCTATCCCGAAACCACGCGCCGGATTGCGAGGCTCGCAAGGGACAGGGGACTCGCCGTTGTCGATGCGCCGGTCAGCGGTGGGCCGAAGGGCGCCCGTGCCGGCACGATGACGATGGTGATCGGCGGCGAGGCCATGGATCTCGCACGGGCCGAACCGGTTCTCGCGGCGATCAGCGCGAAGCGCGTCCACGTCGGCCCCGTTGGAGCCGGGCATGTCGCCAAGCTCGTCAACAACCTGCTTTGCGCCTCCCACCTGCTGACTGCCGCCGAAGCCCTGGCGATCATCCGTGGAGCCGGACTCGATCCGGCCAGGGTCATGGCGGGGGTCAATGCCGGCTCTGGTCGTTCGGCGGTGACCGAGGTGAACCTGCCCAACTGGGTGCTGAACGACGCCTTCAACTCCGGCTTCTCGATCGGGCTGATGCGCAAGGATGTCGGCCTTGCAGCTCGCCTCGTCGAGGAACTCGGTCTCGATCTGCCGATGGCCGCCGCCGCTGCCGGGCTCTGGGAGGAGGCCTATGCCAGCCTCGGCGCCAGCACGGATTTCAACGCGATAACCGCGCATCCGGATTTCGCCGCATCGCCCTTCCACCAGAGAGGGCGGGCATGATGGCGAAGATGGATGCTCGCCTTGCCGGCTTTCTCGCGCCCTTCCTCCCCCGGGGCGTCGAGGTCGGCTCTTTTATTGACGGGTCGCTGATCGCCGGGGAGGGAGCCGAAATCGGCATCACCAACCCGGCGAACGGCAAGCCTCTCTACGCCTATCGCGATGCCGGCGAAGGCGTTGCCCGCCGCGCGGTTGAGGCCGCCGCCGCCGCGTATCCCGGTTGGAGTGCCTTGCCGGCCGCGCGGCGTGGCCGGATCATGCAGGAAATCGCGGGGGCGATCCTCGGTCACGTCGAGCCGCTGGCGCAGCTTGAAGCGCTCTCCGCCGGCAAGCCGATCCGCGATACTCGCGTCGAGGTCGCCAAGGTCGCGGAGATGTTTGAGTATTACGCTGGCTGGAGCGACAAGTTTCATGGGGATGTCATCCCTGTGCCGACCTCGCACCTGAACTATACGCGTCGTGAACCCTTTGGTGTGATCCTGCAGATCACGCCGTGGAATGCGCCGGTTTTCACCGCCGGCTGGCAGATCGCCCCCGCGCTCGCGACCGGCAATACGGTGGTACTGAAGCCGTCCGAGCTCACCCCGCTGACCTCACTTGCGCTGGTCGCGCTTGCGGAAAGAGCGGGGTTGCCGAAGGGCGTCGTCAATATCCTTGCTGGGTATGGCGCGACGAGCGGGCAAGCCGCACTGGCGCATCAGGAGGTGCGCAAGGTGGTGTTCGTCGGCTCTGTGGGGACGGGGCGGATCATCGCGCAGAGCGCGGCGCGGCGGCTGATTCCGAGCCTGCTCGAACTCGGCGGCAAGTCCGCCAACATCGTCTTCGCCGACGCCGATCTCGACCGTGCGGCCATCGGCGCGCAGGCGGCGATTTTTTCCGGTGCCGGGCAGAGTTGCGTGGCCGGCTCGCGCCTCTTCGTCGAGCGCCCGATCTACGATGAATTCTGCCAGAAGGTCGCGGCTGGGGCTGGCAGGATCCGCGTCGGCGATCCCCTCGATCCGGACACCGAAATCGGCCCGATCAACAATGAGAGGCAGTTCCGCCACGTGACGGGCGAGATCGAACGGGCCGTTGCCGAAGGCGGGCGCATCGCCACGCTGGCGCGGGGCCTGCCGGCAGGTGGCTACTTCGTCGCACCGACCCTGCTGCGTGACCTGTCCAACCATTCCGGTCTTGCCCGCACCGAGACTTTTGGACCCGTGGTCGCCGCGATCCCGTTTGACAGCGAGGCAGAAGCGGTCATGCTGGCGAACGACAGCGAATTCGGCCTCGCCGGTGCCGTCTGGACCCGCGATGTCGGACGCGCCCATCGCGTTGCGGCGGCGGTTCGCGCCGGGACGTTCTGGATCAATGGCTACAAGACCATCCATGTTTCCTCGCCCTTCGGCGGTTTCGGCATGAGCGGCTACGGCCGTTCGAGCGGCGTGGAAGCGCTTTACGAGTACACGCAGACCAAGAGCATCTGGGTCGAGACGGCGGCGGAACCGGCCGTGGCCTTCGGCTATTCCGCCGGCGTCAGGGATTGAGGAAAAGAGGATGCAGTCGAACATTCGTATCGATGGTCCGAGGCTGGTTTCGCGGCTGATGTCGCTTGCAAGGATCGGCGCGACGCCCGAAGGCGGTTGCCGCCGCCTCGCGCTCTCTGACGAGGACAAGCAGGGCCGCGATTGGCTGGTGGGTCAGATGCAGGCGCTGGGGCTCGACGTGAAGGTCGATGCCATCGGCAATATCGTCGGCGTCCTGAAAGGGCAGGAGAATGGCCCGGCCGTCATCCTCGGTTCGCATATCGATACGGTCGGCTCCGGTGGCCGTTATGACGGTGCGCTTGGCGTGATCGGCGGTCTCGAGGTCGTCGCGACCCTGCGCGATCTCGGCCTCCAGCCGAAGCGGGATATCGCGGTGATCGCCTTCACCAATGAGGAGGGGGCGCGCTTCCATCCGGATATGCTTGGTTCCTACGTCTGGGCTGGTGGCCTCTCGGTGAAGGATGCCTATGCCGAGAAGGATGCGGATGGTGCTGTGCTCGGCGAGGAACTGAAGCGTATCGGCTATGACGGGCCGGAAAAGCCCGGTTTCTTGAAGGCTCATGCCTATTTCGAACTCCACATCGAGCAGGGCCCGGTGCTGGAGCAGGAGGGTGGCGGCATCGGCGCCGTGACCGGCATCCAGGCGATCACCTGGCTGGAACTCGTGCTCGGCGGCCAGCCGAACCACGGCGGCACGACGCCGATGAAGTATCGCAAGGATGCCGGACTGATGGCGGCGCGTATCAACCTCTTCGCGCATGAGTTGACCCATCGCATCCCGGGCCAGCTTGCGAACATGGGCTTTATCCGCACCGAGCCGGGCAACGTGAACGTGGTGCCCGAGCGGGTGACGGTGACGCTTGATATGCGCAATCCGTCTGACGAGCGACTGGCCGAGGCCGAGGCGGCGCTGCGCGATTTCATCGCCCGCGAATGCCCGAATTACGGCATTACCTGTTCGATCCGCGACCTCGCGCGGTTTCCGGCGACACCGTTCGCCGAGCCAATGATCGCGCGCGTCGAGGCGGCAGCGAAAACGCTCGGCCTTCCCGTCCGGCGGATGATCTCCGGCGCCGGGCACGACGCGCAGATGATGGCGCGACTCTGCCTCACTGGCATGGTCTTCGTGCCTTCGATCGGCGGGCTTTCCCACAACCCGAAGGAGTATTCGACCGACGAGGACATCGTCGCCGGCGCGAATATCCTCCTGCATGTCGCCTGGGACGCCGCCAATGCCTGAGATTGCGCGCCTCGATGCCGTGGGAATGGTTGAAGGCTTCCGGGCAGGCACGTTGTCGCCAGTGGAGGTCGCTACCGACATTCTCGCGCGGATCGACCGGTTCGAGCCGGACATCAACGCCTTCACCCATGTCGGGCACAAGGAAGCACTGAAGGCTGCGGGTGAGGCGGAAGCACGCTATTGCGCCGGCAAGGCGCTGGGGCCACTCGATGGCGTGCCGGTGACGATCAAGGATAATCTCGCCGTTGCCGGCTGGCCGAACCGGCGTGGCTCGGCGATCTCGGACCCCTCGCACGCGAAGGAGGACTGCCCGGTCGCCGAAAAACTGCGCGCGGCGGGCTGCGTCATTCTCGGCAAGACGACGATGCCGGAATACGGCTGGAAGGGCACCTCGGATTCCCCGCTTTCGGGCAACACGCTCAATCCGTGGGACCTTTCCAGGACCACCGGCGGTTCGTCCGCCGGCGCGGTCGCGGCGGCGGCGCTCAATCTCGGCGCCATTCACATCGGCACCGACGGGGCGGGCTCGATCCGCATCCCCGCCGGGTTCACGGGTGTATTCGGTATCAAACCGACCTACGGCCACGTGCCGGCCTATCCGATCTCGACAATGGGCTTCCTTGCCCATCTCGGCCCGCTTACCCGCACTGTGCGTGATGCCGCACTGGCGATGAACGTCATCGGCAGACCCGATCCGCGCGATATGACCGCGAGCCTGCCGGTCGAGGATTATCTCGATGGGATGGAAGACGGCGTTAAAGGGCTCAGGATCGCCTATTCGCCAAAACTCGGGCTTGATGTGGAGGTGCATCCCGATATCGCGCGGCTGGTGCGCGCGGCCGTCGAAACCTTCGCGCAACTTGGCGCCGAGATCATCGAGGCTGATCCCGACTTCGCCGATCCGATCGCACCGCTGATGACGCTCTGGGCCGGTGGCGCCGCGCTCGCGCTCAAGGGCATCTCCACGTCCGAGCGCGTGAAGATGGATCCTGGCCTCGTCGCGGTTGCGGAAATGGGAGAGGGGATCTCGGCGGCCAGTTACGTCGATGCACTGCTCTACCAGCGCAATGCGCTCGCGGCGCGGATGGAGGCCTTCCATGCCCGCTACGATCTTCTCTTGTCGCCGACCCTGCCGCTGCCTGCTTTTGAGGCAGGCCGCCTCACGCCTGCGCATGGACGCTACGGCGAGGATTGGACCCGCTGGACCCCCTTCACCTATCCCTTCAACCTGACGCAGCAGCCTGCGGCATCGATTCCCTGCGGCCTGACGGCGGAGGGTTTGCCCGCGGGCCTCCAGATCGTCGGTGCCTTCGGTGCAGACCGCCTCGTTCTGCGCGCCGCGCGAGCATTTGAGACCGTTTCCGCCCTTCCGCGTCTTTCGACGCCTCGGAGGCTTGGCCGAAACGAAGCCGACTACGTTTCAAGCACTGTCCAGTAGTTCAAGAAGGAGAAGAAAGACCGCTGGCATACCCCTTGCAAGTTTGTATTCTGAATTCAGCCGATTGAATGCCCACAAAAGAGGTGGTCCCGGCTGCCGTGCCTTCCTCGACGTCACAATGGGAGACTTAGAAATGGATCGCAGGACTTTTATTAAATCCACGGGTGGCGCGGCGCTGCTGGCTGCCAGCGGCGGGCTCGCGACACCGGCCCTGTCGCAGGGCGCGAGCAACAAGGTGCTGCGCTTCGTGCCGCAGTCCAACCTCGCGAACTTCGACCCGATCTGGGGCACGCAATACGTCGTCCGCAATGCGGCAGCTCTTGTCTGGGATACGCTTTACGGTGTCGACGACAAACTGGTTCCGCAGCGCCAGATGGTCGAGAAGGAAGAGGTTTCGGCCGATGGCCTCGTCTGGACGTTCAAGCTGCGCGCCGGCATGAAGTTCCACGACGGTGAACCCGTCCGCGCGAAGGACGCTGTGCAGAGTATCAAGCGATGGGCCGCGCGCGACCCGATGGGCCTGATGATCACCGCGATCCAGAACGAACTCGTCGCGGTCGACGATCTCACCTTCCGCTGGGCGCTCAAGAAGCCCTATCCGAAGATGCTGCTTGCGCTCGGCAAGAACAACTCGCCGTGCTCCTTCATCATGCCGGAGCGCATCGCACAGACCGACCCCTTCAAGCAGATCACGGAATACATCGGCTCCGGTCCGATGAAGTTCAAGAAGGAGGAATGGGTGCCGGGCGCCAAGGCGGTGTTCGAGCGCTTCGCCGACTACAAGCCACGGGACGAGGCCGCGTCATGGCTTGCCGGTGGCAAGAAGATGATGGTCGATCGTATCGAATGGATCATCATGCCCGATCCGGCGACCGCGTCGGCCGCGCTGCAGAACGGTGAGGTCGACTGGTGGGAGAACCCGATCTCGGATCTCGTGCCGGTGCTCAAGGCCAACCGCAATATCATGGTCGATATCGGCGATCCGCTCGGCAATATCGGCGCCTTCCGCATGAACCACCTGCACCCGCCCTTCAACAAGGTGAAGATCCGCCGCGCGATCCTTGCCGCGATGAACCAGGAAGACTACATGCGAGGCATCGTCGGGGACGACAACAACCTTTGGAAGCCGATTCCGGGCTTCTTTACCCCCGGCACACCGCTCTACACTGAGGCGGGCGGCGAAATCCTCAAGATGAAATCGATCGACGCCGGCAAGAAGCTGCTGGCCGAGGGCGGCTATGCTGGCGAACCGGTGACTTGCGTCGTCGCGCAGGACCAGCCTAACCTCAAGCCGATGGGCGAAGTGACGGCCGACCTCCTCAAGAAGCTCGGCATGAACGTCGATTTCGTCGCGACGGACTGGGGCACTGTCGGCGCCCGCCGCGCGCAGAAGACGCCGCCGGGGCAGGGCGGCTGGAATATGTTCCACACCTGGCACGCCGGTGCGGACTGCCTCAACCCCGCGCCCTATACCGCCATTCGCGGTAATGCCGAGAAGGCCTGGTTCGGCTGGCCGGACAGCCCCGAGGTCGAGAAGCAGGTGTCGGCTTGGTTCGATGCCAAGGACCTGACCGAAGAGAAGGCAACGATCGCGCTGCTCAACAAGGCCGCGCTTGAGGATGTCATCTTTGCACCTACCGGTTTCTTTCTCAGCTACACCGCGTGGCGGAAGAACGTCACGGGTATCACCAAGGGGCCGCTGCCCTTCTTCTGGGGTGTCTCGAAGAGCTGATCTTCGTCTCGAACCGGTCCACCGCCGCGCTTTCGGGCGCGGCGGCGGGCACGCAGCATTTTCCGATCAAGTGGACACCGGTTGATCGAAAAAAAATGCGTCGGGAGAAGAATCCGAACCGGCATTCCCGCCGCAACGAAGCGACAGGATAGAAGAACACCAATGCTGGCTTTCATTGTCCGCCGCGTCATCGCCACCATTCCCGTGATGGCATTCGTGGCTCTGTTCGTGTTCTCGCTGCTTTACATCGCGCCGGGCGATCCGGCGGCGGTGATCGCGGGCGATCAGGCGACGCCGGCTGACGTCGAGCGGATCCGGCAGGGGCTGGGGCTCGACCGGCCTTTCCTGGTGCGGTTTGGCGAATGGCTGTTTCGCGTCCTGCGCGGCGACCTCGGCATCTCGATTTTCACCTCTCTGCCTGTTTCGCAGCTGATCGCGCAGCGCATCGAGCCGACCGTCTCGCTGATGGTGGTGACGCTGTTTCTCGCGATCATGGTTGCCGTCCCGCTGGGCGTTCTGGCCGCATGGAAGGCGAACACCTGGATCGACCGGTTGGCGATGGCCTTCTGCGTCACCGGCTTCTCGGTGCCGGTGTTCGTGGTCGGCTATCTGCTGGCCTATATCTTCGCGCTCAAGCTCGATTGGTTGCCCGTTCAGGGCTACACTCCGCTCAGTCAGGGCATCTGGCCGTGGCTCGAAAACCTGATCCTGCCGTCGATCACGCTTGGCTTCGTCTATATCGCGCTAATCGCGCGCATCACCCGCGCTTCGATGCTGGAGGTGCTCCAGCAGGATTACATCCGCACCGCGCGCTCCAAGGGCGTGGGGCAGACGTCGATCCTTTTTCTTCACGCACTGAAGAACGCCGCCATCCCGGTCGTCACCGTGATCGGCATCGGTATCGCGCTGCTGATCGGCGGGGCGGTCGTGACCGAGAGCGTCTTCGCCATTCCCGGCCTGGGCCGCCTGACGGTGGATGCGATCCTGCGGCGCGACTACCCTGTCATCCAGGGTGTCGTGCTGATGTTCTCCTTCGTTTACGTGCTCATCAATCTCGTGGTCGATCTGGTCTATATGCTGATCGACCCGCGCATCCGGTACTGACATGACGAAGCCGCTCGACACCAACGAGACAGCCGGCCTCGCCATTGCCCGGCAACTGCCGGACATCCTGCCGGAACGAAAGCCCGCGAAGGGCATCGTCGGCTTCTGCCGCCGCAACCCGTCGATCGCGATTGGCGCCTTCCTGCTCGCGGTCATGTTCTTCATGGCGATCGCCGCGCCCTACCTCTGGACTGTGGACCCGACGGCGCTCGCGCCCTCGCGCCGGACGCGTGTGCCTTCCGCAGAATACTGGTTTGGCACCGACATGTTCGGCCGCGATATCTATTCCCGCGTTGTCTATGGCGCGCGGATCTCGCTGATCGTCGGTTTCTCGGTGGCGATCCTCGCGTCGGTCGTCGGATTGGTCATCGGCCTCGTCTCCGGCATGGTGCGTTGGGCGGACAGCCTCATCATGCGCGTGATCGACGGCATGATGTCGATCCCGCCGATCCTGCTAGCAATCGCGCTGATGGCGCTGACGCGCGGCTCGGTGGGGAATGTCATCATCGCCATCACCGTGGCCGAGATCCCGCGCGTTGCGCGCCTCGTGCGCGGCGTCGTGTTGACCCTGCGCGAGCAGCCCTACGTCGAGGCCGCCATCGCTGCGGGCACGCGCACGCCGATGCTGATCGTCAGGCACATCCTGCCGAACACCTTCGCGCCGATGAGCGTGCAGGCGACCTATATCTGCGCCTCCGCGATGATCGTGGAGGCCATTCTTTCGTTCATCGGCGCCGGCATTCCGCCGACCATTCCCTCATGGGGCAACATCATGGCGGACGGGCGCACGCTCTGGCAGGTGAAGCCACATATCGTGATGTTCCCGGCGATCTTCCTCTCGATCACGGTTCTCGCGGTCAACCTCGTCGGCGACGGGCTTCGCGACGTGCTCGACCCCCGCATGGCGAAGAAGATCTGACATGAGCATTTTCGAGCAAAGTGGAGGCCGGTTTGCGTGAAGAAAATGCGACAATCGGCGTGATCTGAGGGGCGGAAGATGGCACTTCTCGAAATCGACCAGCTCCAGACCCACTTCCGCACGCCGGACGGCATCAATCGTGCGGTCGATGGCGTGACATTCTCCATCGAGGCCGGGCAGACGCTTGCCGTCGTCGGCGAGTCCGGCTGCGGCAAGTCCGTTACCGCGATGTCGATCCTGCGCCTCATCCCGGAGCCGCCGGGCAAGATGGCGGGCGCGATCCGCTTCCAGGGCCGCAACCTGCTCGACTGCACGGCGGACGAGATGCGCGCGATCCGTGGCAACGAGATCTCCATGATCTTCCAGGAGCCGATGACCTCGCTCAACCCGGTGCTGACCATCGGCCGGCAGATCGGTGAATCACTGCAACTGCATCAGAACCTCAACGCCAAGGAGGCGCATGCGCGCTCGATCGAGATGCTGCGGCTCGTCGGTATTCCCGCGCCGGAGCGCCGGGTGGACGAATACCCGCACCAGCTTTCCGGCGGGATGCGCCAGCGCGTGATGATCGCCATCGCGCTCGCCTGTTCGCCGAAGCTGCTGATCGCCGACGAGCCGACGACCGCGCTCGACGTGACCATTCAGGCTCAGATCCTCGACCTGATGAGCGATCTGAAGAAGCGTGTCGGCGCAGCGATCATGCTCATCACGCATGATCTCGGCGTTGTCGCCGAGGTCGCGGATCAGGTGGTGGTGATGTATGCCGGCCGCAAGGTCGAGGAAGCCCCCGTGAAACAGCTCTTCCGTTCGCCGAAGCATCCCTACACGCAAGGGCTGCTTGGCGCGGTGCCGCGCCTCGGCTCCTCGCAAACCGGGACCGTGACGCGCCTTGCGGAAATTCCCGGCCTCGTCCCCAGCCTCAAGAAACGGATCGAGGGCTGCGTCTTCGCCGGGCGCTGCCCCAAGGTCACGGACGTCTGTCGCAGGTTCGCGCCGGGCCTCGAGGAAAAGGCCCCTGGTCAGATCGCGGCCTGCCACCATGCCGAGAAGGAATTGGTTCCAGCATGAGCGCGCTCCATCGCCATTCCGGTCCGGTGCTGGAGGTCAACGACCTCAAGAAGCATTTCGCGATCACCGGCGGCTTTTTTTCCACGATCGTCGGCCATGTCTACGCCGTCGACGGCGTTTCCTTCGCCATCGAGCGCGGCGAGACGCTCTCGCTTGTCGGCGAGTCCGGGTGCGGCAAGTCGACTGTCGGCAAGGCGATCCTGCGCCTGTTCACAATCACCGAAGGGCAGGTTGTGCTTAACGGCGAGCGGATCGACGAGCTGTCGAATACGGCCCTTCGCCCCTTGCGGCAACGCATTCAGGTGGTTTTTCAGGATCCGTTCTCCTCGTTGAACCCGCGAATGCGCGTCCGCGATATCCTCGCCGAGCCGATCACCAATTTCGGGCTGGCAGGAACGAGGGCCGAGATCGACGAACGGCTGGCAAAACTCATGGACAAGGTCGGCCTCCCGCGCGATGCGGTGAACCGCTGGCCGCACGAGTTCTCCGGCGGGCAACGCCAGCGCATCGGTATCGCCCGCGCGCTCGCGGCGGAGCCGGATATCATCATCTGCGACGAGGCCGTCTCCGCACTCGACGTTTCGGTGAAAGCGCAGATCGTCAACCTGCTGTGCGATCTGCAAAAGGAGCTCGGCCTCGCGCTGCTGTTCATCAGTCACGATCTCGCCATCGTCGAGCACATGACGCATCGGGTGGCGGTGATGTATCTCGGCAAGATCGTCGAGATCGGCACGCGTGACGCCATTTTTTCCGCGCCCATGCACCCCTACACGCAGGCGCTGCTTTCGGCGGTGCCGATCCCCGACCCGGAAACCTCCCGCGAACGCATCCTGCTCACAGGCGACGTGCCGAGCCCCATCAACCCGCCGAAGGGCTGCCGCTTCAACACCCGCTGCCCGCACGCCTTCGATCGGTGCCGCGCCGAGGAGCCTAAACTGCGAATGTTGGCCGACAAACACGAGGCGGCCTGCCATCTCCATGACCTCCCTGCGAACGAAAATCCGATCTTGAAAGAGAACAAGAACAATGGATGATTTCGTCCTCAACCTCGCGCTCGAACGGGGAACGGCGTATGGCGAGGAACAGCGCGCGATCCTTTCGCTGGCACGGGCACGGGAGGCGCGAGCGCACATCGCTCGGTGGGACGGTTACGCACCAACACCGCTGCACGAGCTCGGCGAACTCGCCCATCGTTCTCGGGTGGGGCAGGTTCTCTACAAGGATGAAGGCAAGCGTTTTTCCCTCCGCAGCTTCAAGGCGCTCGGGGGAGCCTATGCGGTCGATCGTCTGGTGGCCGCGAACGGGGCGGCGGGGCTGATTGTCACCTGCGCGACCGACGGCAATCACGGTCGGGCCGTTGCCTGGGGTGCGGCGCGCGCCGGTGCGAAGGCCGTGATCTACATTCATGAAGGGGTCAGCGAAGGGCGGGCCGGAGCGATCCGCTCGTTCGGCGCCGAGGTGGTGCGCGAGGGCTCGAACTACGACGCTTCCGTCCGCGCGTCCACCGAAGCCGCCGCGCGCAACGGCTGGCAGATCGTTTCGGATACCTCCTGGCCCGGTTACGAGGACGTCCCGCGCGATGTGATGCAGGGCTATGCCGTGCTGGCGATGGAGGCTGCCGAGCAGGGAGCACAGCCCACGCATGTATTCATTCAGGGCGGAGTAGGTGGCGTTGCGGCCGCGATGCTCTCGTACTATTGGGAGAAATTCGGTGCGAACCGTCCCAGGCTCATCGTGGTTGAACCGGACAAGGCGGCGTGCCTCTTCGAAAGCGCGAAGAGCCAGCGCGTCGAATTCGTCGCGGGCGATCTCGATACCGTCATGGCCGGCCTTGCCTGTGGCGAGCCCTCGATCCTCGCGTGGAAACTGCTGGGCCCCGGTGCCGATGCCTTCATGACCGTGACAGATCAGGAAGCGATCTCGGCGATGCAGATGCTTGCGGAATTCCATGTCGTCGGCGGGGAATCGGGTGTTGCTGGGCTTGCTGGCCTTCTCAAGGCCGCGGCAAACCCGACGATACGCGCCGCGCTCGAACTCGATCCATCCTCACGCGTGTTGCTGATCGGCACCGAGGGCGCCACCGATCCCGCGCTTTACACCGAGTTCGTTGGCATGACGCCGGAGGAGGTTGAGGCATGAGCCGCATGATTACTGTCGGCGCCGCGCAACTCGGCGCCATCCAGCGCGCGGACAGCCGCGCCAAAGTCGTCACCCGCATGGTTGAACTGCTCAAGCAGGCAAAGGCGAACGGCTGCGACCTCGTCGCCTTCCCCGAACTTGCGCTGACGACCTTCTTCCCTCGCTGGTATATGGAAGATCAGGACGAGATCGACACCTTCTTCGAGCGCGAGATGCCATCGAACGAGACGGCGCCGCTGTTCAATGCCGCGCACGAGTTCGGCATCGCCTTCTCGCTAGGCTTCGCGGAACTGACCGAGGAGGAGGGGCAAACCCGCCGCTTCAACACGCAAGTCATCGTCGGCAAGGATGGCAGGATCCTTGGCAAATACCGCAAGATTCACTTGCCGGGCCATCGCGAGCATGAGCCTTGGCGCGCGTTCCAGCATCTTGAAAAACGCTATTTCGAGGTCGGCAACCTTTCGTGGCCGGTGAACCGCGCGCCGGCGGATCTGCAATCGGGCTTTTTCGGGCAGATGATCTGCAACGACCGCCGCTGGCCCGAAAGCTACCGCGTGATGGGTCTTCAGGGGGTCGAGATGATCCTCCTCGGCTACAACACACCTGTCCATAATCCGCCGGCGCCGTCGCATGATCGCCTCGGCGACTTCCATAACCACCTCGTGATGCAGGCGGGCGCTTACCAGAATGCGACCTGGGTGGTCGGCGTCGCCAAATGCGGTGTGGAGGAGGGTTGCGAGATGATCGGCGGCTCCTGCATCGCCGCACCGACCGGCGAGATCGTCGCGCAGGCGGTCACGCGCGAGGACGAACTCGTCATCGCGCGCTGTGATCTTGATCTCGGTCAGAGCTACAAGAACTCCACCTTCAACTTCGCCCGTCATCGCGAGCCGGACCAATACCGGATGATCGTCGAGCGGAAGGGCGCGATCCTCCCCGAATAGGCACCACAGGAGCCGCACGATGCACGATCTTATTCTCAAGGGTGGCCGGGTCATCGATCCGAGCCAGAAGCATGACGGCATCCTCGATGTCGCCTTCACCGGCGGCAAGGTGTCCGGCTTCGGCAAGGATCTGAAGGGCGCGAAGGAAATCCGCGATGTCTCTGGCTACATCGTCACGCCGGGCCTCATCGACATGCATACGCATGTGTATTGGGGCGGAACCTCGCTCGGCATCGACGCCGACGAATTCTGCCGCATGTCCGGCGTCACGACCTCGGTCGATACCGGCTCGGCGGGGCCAGGCAACTGGCCGGGCTTCCGCAAGCATGTGATCGAGCACAGTCAGGCCCGCATCCTCGCCTATCTCCATGTTTCCCACGCCGGTATCTACGGTTTCGACCATCGCGTGATGGTGGGCGAGAGTGTCGATCTCAGGATGATGAACCCGATCGCCTGCGCCGAAGTGGCGGACGCTAACCGCGATATGATCGTCGGCATCAAGGTGCGCGTCGGCCTCCACGCCTCGGGTGAGCAGGGCACGGCGCCGCTCAACATCGCGCTGCAGGTTGCGAAAGAGGTTGGCATGCCACTGATGTGCCACATCGACCATCCGCCGCCTTCCTACGAGGAAGTGCTCGACATGCTCCGCCCCGGCGACGTGCTGACCCACGCCTTCCGTCCGTTCCCCAACGCGCCCGCGACGGCACAGGGCACTGTGAAACCGGCGGTACAGGCGGCGCGCAAGCGCGGCGTGCTGTTCGATATCGGCCACGGCAAGGGGTCATTCTCGTTCAAGACTACCCGCGCGATGCTTGCCAATGGATTCGAGCCGGACACGATCTCGTCGGATGTGCACGCCCTCTGCATCAACGGCCCGGCCTTCGATCAGGTGACCACGATGTCGAAGTTCCTCTGCATGGGCATGCCGCTCTACGATGTCGTGAAGTGCTCGACCGTGAACGCCGGGCTGATGCTCAAGCGCCCGGAATATGGCTCGCTCAAGGTGGGTTCGCTCGGCGATGCGACGATCCTGACGGTCAGGGAAGGCAGGTTTGATTATGTGGATGTGGTCGGAGAACATCTCATCGGAAATCAGAAGATCGTTTCAGAGGGTGTTGTTCTAAAAGGAAAATGGTGGCATCCAAAACGCACGTCCCGCTTCCCGAAGGTGTCGGCATGACGCCTGAACAACGTCTCGAACAGCTTGGCATCGTGTTGCCGCCGGTTCCTGTGCCGGTCGCGAATTATGTGCCATTCCGCTTCGCCGGCAACATGCTCTATCTTTCCGGGCAGGGGCCGAAGCGGCCTGACGGCACCTACCGGCAGGGCAGGCTTGGCAGGAATATCTCGGTCGAGGATGCTTATCAGGAAGCGCGGCTCACGGGCCTGCAACTGCTCGCGACGGCAAAGGCTGCGCTCGGCGAACTCTCGCGCATCGATGCGACGATCAAGCTTCTCGGCATGGTCAACGCCGAGCCGGATTTCGCCGATCATCCCAAGGTCATCAACGGCTGTTCGGACCTCTTTGTCGAGGTTCTGGGCGAGGCGGGGCGTCACGCGCGTTCCGCGGTCGGCATGGGCTCGCTTCCGAACCGGATGGCGGTCGAGATCGAGGCGATTTTCCTGGTGAAGCCATGATGGACTTGAAAACCAGTATTGCCCGCGAGGTCGGCACACCGGCGCTCGTCGTCGATATGGATGTCGTGGAGCGCAATATTGCGAAAACGCAGGCACTCTGCGACGCGGCAGGCGTGGCCAACCGCCCGCACATCAAGACGCATAAGTCCGTCGAACTGATGCGGATGCAGCTCGCCGCCGGAGCCAGCGGCATCACCTGCCAGAAGCTCGGCGAGGCCGAGGTGATGGCGGAAGGCGGCGCCGACGATATCTTCATCTCCTACAATCTTCTCGGCGAGGAGAAGATGGCGCGCCTCGCTGCGCTCATGGGCAAGGTGACGATGCGCGTCGCCGCCGACAACCCGACAGTCGTGGAACATCTTGCGAAGGCCGCCGCGCAGGCCGGACACAACCTGCTGGTTCGCGTTGAATGCGACACTGGTCGCAAGCGGGCCGGTGTGGAAACGTCAGCGGAAGCCGTCGCGTTGGCGAAGATGATCGTCGCAACGCCGGGGCTGACCTTCGACGGACTCATGCTCTACCCGCCGGAGGATGCGGCCGCGCTCACCAACAGGTTTGTCACGGAGGTTCGTGCAGCCTTGGGCGAGGTCGGTATCGAAACTCCCTCGATCTCGACGGGTGGCACGCCGAACCTGCTCAACCTCGGCCAGATCACGGGCGCGACCGAACATCGCGCCGGCACGTCGATCTTTAACGACCGGATGATGATGGCTGCGGGCTATGCGCGGGAAGAGGACTGCGCATTGCAGGTCTATACGACTGTCGTCAGCCGTGGCGCTGCGGAGCGGGGGATTCTCGACGCCGGCTCGAAGACGCTGACGACCGAGACAGGCTGGGGCCTCAAGGGACACGGTCTCATTCTCGAACACCCGGAGGCGGAGGTTGCGCGCTTCTCGGAGGAGCATGGCATTCTCGATCTTGCGCGCTGCAATGACCGGCCGAAAGTGGGCGATGTGGTGCGGGTCATTCCCAATCACATCTGTCCGGTCGTCAATGTAGTCGGAACGCTGGTTTTCGTGCGCGGCAACGAGATCCTCGGTACGAGCGATGTCGAAGCGCGTGGCAAGCTGACCTGATCAGGCAGCTTTTCCTCGCCGCCAGGCCATCGCGCGCCGCGCGACCTGTTCGAGAGCCGGGCGGCTCTTCACGTAGGCCTTGGCCTCCTGGATCGCCTTGCGCGGCAATCCGAACATGGAGAGCGCCAGCGTCACGTCGAAGAGCGGGATGCTCTCGAGGTGGAACCGACGCTTGTAGGCATAATCGCCGATGCCGAAATCGATATGGCGGTAGCCTTCTGCGTGTAGGGTGGCCATCGTCCGTTCGATAATAAGGCGACCGGGCGAGCAGTTCGACCAGTCGCCGCCCGCCGTCGCGATCCGCACCATCGTGTAGCGCGGCTTCGAGGCGATGCAGTAAAGCGCCGCGACGAACTCCTCGCCGGCCTTCAGTGCGGTGATAATGATTTCGCCGCGCTCGATCCCGCCTTCCGCGAGCGCGCGATAAAGATCGCGATAGGCTGGACGGTCGAGGAGGTATTCGTAGCCAACTTCCTCCGAACGTGCGTTCTGCATCGCCTCCAGCCAGTCGAGGATGGCACGTCCCTCGCCGGCGTTGCGGGCGCGGATGAACCGGGCGTCCTCACTGTGCGCCGTGAAGACGCGCCAGAACCGGCCAAGTTCCTTGCGGTCGTGGCGAGGCAGGCCGCGCAACCAGGCGTCATATTCCTCGTCGAGGATAACCTGTCCACCGCTCAGGTGCGAGCGATGGCCGCCCAGCGCCAGCACGATCGGGTTTGCACGACCGTTGATACCCTGCGGCATCTTCTCGAAAACGCTCAGATCGGCCTGGGGAAGAACTTCCCGAGCCGCCGCCCAGGCCGCAGCCGCTCCCGCGATGCTCGTCGGTGCGGCAGGGCCGAGCAACGGCATATTATAGTCCGAGATGCCGAGGTCGGCGAACCCGATCACGCTCTGCCGGCTGCGGCGATCAAGAACGAGCGGGAGTCCCATGACAGGTTCGTTCGTCTCGACATCCTCGATCTCGACGAGTACTGGGCTGATGCCCTCGCTCGAACCCACGTGTCGATACCATGCCCCGAGCCAATGCGGCGACTGGAACGGCGTCGCGCCCGGATCGAGCGCGGCCCACCGGGCGATGAACTCGTCCGGCGTGGTAATCAGTCGGGCGCGATAGGTCTGGGTCACGGGAGGTATCCTGCCAGCTTCAGCGCGTATAGGCCGGGATGTCCTGAATGACGCCCGGCTGCGATTTCACGAGGCGGAAATCGATCGGCCGACGTGTGCGGCGCGCACGCTTCACCCAGGGCGAGCGACGGGCCAGCGCCTGAAGCGCGGCTTTAGCGACATATTCCGGGCCGGAGATGCGGCGGGAGCGTGGCGTCCAGCCGAAGAGATTACGCAATACCCCGTTGGCCATGGTGATCTGCTGCGTGCGCTTGATCTCGGCTGTCCAGTGCTCCGAGGTCATCGAGATATTGAGGCAATCATGGTTCTCGACCCGGTGCGGCGCGTTGAGCGGCCAGGTCATCATCTGACCCGGCTGAAGATCGACGATCAGCGCCTCGCGGTCATAGGTCGGGTCGTAGCCCATGTTGACCTCAATGCCGTAGAGCGCGATCCGCTCCAGCTCGGCCTGCGGCAGATAGGGCTCCTGCGCCGGGTAGAGGTAAAGACGCTTGCGGCCGGCAATCTGCCAGAGCGACTGGCCCGGCAGGTCGGAATGATAGGGGACGGAGGCATTGGGGGAGGAGATGAGAATGCCCATCGTCCGGTCGTAGGTTTCGAAATCGGGCATGTAGCCCTGCAATTCGGAGAAGATGCCGTCGATCAGATCGCGGTAGCGGCGATCCACTTCCGGCACATTGCGCAGATTGAGCCACAGCTTGCCGGCGGCGATGGCGTCGACGACTTCCTCGCCGGAAAGGCCGCCCATCTCGCCTTCACGCCACACGCGGGTCTTGTCGGCGCGATGGCTGACATGAACAAGCGCGTGATGTTCGAGCGGGTAGGTTTCGATCAACCGCGCTAGATTTTCCCGGGAAAAGAGCGGGTTGCGATCCAGGTTATGCTGGGCCAACACCGGGCGTGTGCGCCAGCTGGCTGACATCTCTTCGTTCCAGTTCTCGAAAACCGTGTTCGTCATGGAGGCATCCTCGAATACTGCGCGTAAGACGCGAAAGATAAAGCTGAAGACCAGCAACGGCAAAACAATAATAAAAATGAACATATTCAAGGTAAATAAAATCGAGATAAGTTGCGATTTATTATTTCAAATTAACAAATAATTTACAAATAATTTCATGGTTTACAGGAGGCTGGCCGTTGCCCGCGCCGTCGCGTGCCCGAGGGCTGTTGTGCAGGAACGGTGTCCCCGCTAGAAGCGAGGGCAGGGTTCCCGGAGGGCGGTACATGGCACGGCGCGACATCGGCATCGGTCGGCTGATTCTCGGCTCGGCTTCGCCGCGGCGCTTCCAGCTTCTCCAGCAGATCGGCATCACGCCGGATGACGTGATCGCCGCCTCGATCGACGAGACGCCGCAACAGCGCGAGCGGCCGCGTGTCTATGTCGAGCGGATTTCGCGGGAAAAGGCCTCCGCGACCTTCAGGGTGACCCGGCATGACGAAGAGCGTGCCGCCTCCCATATTCTCGCGGCGGACACGGTGGTGGCGCTCGGCTCGCGCATTCTGCCCAAGGCCGAGACGGCTGCCGAGGCTGCTTTCTGCCTGCGTCTCCTTTCCGGGCGCGCGCATCGGGTCTATACCAGCGTCGTCGTGATGTTGCCGGATGGCCGCCAGAGCCAGCGTCTCGTGGAGGCGCGCGTTCGGTTCAAACGGCTTTCATCGGCGGAGATCGACGCCTATATCGCCAGCGGCGAATGGAAGGGAAAGGCCGGCGGCTATGCCATTCAGGGTATCGCCGGCGCCTTCGTCACCAAGATCGTAGGCTCCTACAGTGCGATCGTCGGTCTGCCGCTCTACGAGACGGCAAGCCTTCTCGAAGGCTCCGGGTTTCCGGTGCACCTGCGGTGGATGCACAGCGGTTGACCCCGGCGCCCGCAGCCCAATCTATTCCAACGGAGAACTAGGATGACTGCTCGTCTCGCCGGCAAGGTCGCGATTATCATGGGAGCCGGTTCCTCGGGGCCCGGCTGGGGGAATGGCAAGGCGACCGCAGTGCGCTTCGCCGAGGAAGGCGCGCGCGTGATCGCGGTCGATTACAACCTCGCTGCTGCCGAGGAGACCGCGGCACTGGTGACGGATCGCGGCGGCAAGGCCTTCGCCCGCCGTTGCGACGTGACGAAATCCGATCAGGTCGATGCGCTGGTCGCCGAGATCGCGCGCGAGTTCGGCCGGATCGACGTGCTCGACAACAACGTCGGCATTGCCGAGGTCGGCGGCGTGGTCGACCTGCCGGAAGACGAGTGGAACCGGGTTATGAGCGTCAACCTCACCTCGGCGTTTCTGGCGATGAAGCACGTCATTCCGGTGATGGAGAAGCAATACTCACAGGAAGGGCAGGGCGGCTCGATCATCAATATCTCGTCGATCGCTTCGGTGCGCTACACCGGCGTCGCCTACGCGAGTTACGCGGCCTCCAAGGCGGCGATGAACCACCTCACGCGCGTCACCGCCGCCCAGTACGCGCCGAAGAAAATCCGGGTGAACGCGATCCTCCCTGGCCTGATGAAGACGCCGATGGTCGAGCGCTCGGCCGGACTCGCCGCGAGCTACGCCGGCGGCGATGTCGAGGCGATGTGGCGCGCCCGCGACGCACAGGTTCCAATGGGGCACATGGGCGATGCGTTCGACGTTGCCAACGCCGCGCTGTTCCTCGCCTCCGATGAGAGCCGCTATGTCACCGGCATCGAGTTGCTGGTCGATGGCGGCATCACCCTCAAGGTGAGCTGAAAGGTCGGGCGAATTGAGATGAAGGAATCCGATCCGACCCCCATCCGTGCGCCGTTATGTCCGATGTGCGGCAAGCTGCGGGCGGAAGCTTTCAGGCCGTTCTGCTCGAAGCACTGCGCCGATCTCGATCTCTCGCGCTGGCTCAAGGGCGTCTATACTGTGCCGGCCAACGACGAAGACGAGGGCAACGGCCACCACACCGAGGCTGAGCCCGGCGAAACCCTTTACTGAACCCGCCCATTTTTCTCCCAATCTGAAGGTTGCTCATGGAACTGAGACCCCTTGGCCGTTCTGGCCTCCAAGTATCCGCCATCTGCCTCGGCACCATGACCTGGGGCCAGCAGAACACCGAGGCCGAAGGCCACGAGCAGATGGACTACGCGCTCTCCGAGGGTGTGAATTTCTTCGATACCGCCGAACTCTACTCGATCCCGCCCAAGCGCGAGACGCAGGGTTCTACCGAGCGCATCATCGGTTCGTGGTTCAAGGCGCGCAAGAACCGCGGCAAGGTGATCCTCGCCTCGAAGGTCGTCGGCCGTTCGGTGATGGACTGGTTCCGCAAAGATGGCTCGACTTCGCGGCTCACCCGCGCGCAGATGACCGAGGCCCTTGAGGGCAGCCTCCAGCGTCTCGGAACCGACTACATCGATCTCTACCAACTCCATTTCCCGGAGCGCGCGGTGCCCTGGGGCTCGAACCCGACCCGGTTCCACCTCAAGGAATACCAGACTCGAGGTGAGGAAACCCCCATCGCCGAGATCTGCGACATCCTTGGTGATTTTGTGAAGGCCGGGAAAATCCGCCACGTCGGCCTCTCGAACGAGAGCCCCTGGGGCACGATGCGCTTCCTGTTCGAGAACGAAACCCGCGGTGCACCGCGCGTCCAGTCGATCCAGAACTGCTACAACCTCATTAACCGCCAGTTCGAGACCGGTCTTGCCGAGGTCTGGTATCGCGAGCAGGTCGGCCTGCTTGCCTATTCGCCGCTGGCGCAGGGTTATCTCACCGGCAAATACCTTGACGGCGCCCGCCCGCCCGGGTCGCGTTCCGCGCTGTTCAACCGCGGCCAGCGTTACGAGAAGCCGGGTTCGGAGGAAGCGACGCGCGATTACATGGCGATCGCGCGCGATTTCGGTATCGATCCGGCCGTTTTCGCCAACGCCTGGGTGACAAGCCGCCCGTTCGTGACCTCGAACATCATCGGCGCAACGACGATGGCGCAGCTGAAGCTCGCCATCGGCTCGGCGTCCGTGACGATCACCGAGGAGATCGAAAAGCGGATCGACGCCGTGCATCAGATGCGCGGCAATCCGGCACCCTGACTGTCGCGTGGCTTCATGCGGTAAAGATCATCTTTAATCCGGCGATGATCAAAACCACTCCTAGAGCCCGGCGCACGCCGCCGGGCTTCAGAGTCCGCGTGCCGAAAAGCGTACCGATGAAGGCACCCAGCATCACCGCGCCGAGGAACAGCGGCATCTCGGCCGGTAGTGCCTTGACGGCCGCGTAGTTTCCCAGAAGCCCGGCAATCGAGTTCAGGAGGATGAATACGATCGCATTGCCCGAGGTGGTGCGGATGTCGCTCCAGCGCATGAACAGGAGGAGCGGGGAGAGGAAAATCCCGCCCCCCGTTCCCGATAGTCCGGCCAGCAGGCCTAGCGCCGCGCCGGCCAGAATGCCGAGCGGGATCTGCATCGGACGCAGGATCATCGTTGCGCTGCTCTGGCCAGACCAGAGAAGGCGCGTCGCGGCAAGCAGCAGCATCACGCCGACGAGCGGCTTGTAGACGTGGCCGGGAAGCTGGATCGAGCCACCGAGGAAGGCCATCGGCACCGCGCCGAGCATGATCGGCCACAGGACCTTCCAGTCAAACAATCCGGCCTTGACGAAACGCCAAGCGGAGTAGCTTGCGACGAAGATGTTGAGCACCAGCGCCGTGGGACGCATCACCTCCGGCGCGAGGCCGAACAACGCCATTGCGGCGATATACGCCGAGGCACCGGCATGGCCGACCGTGGTGTAGAGCGCCGCGCCGAGCAACAGGCAGCCAGCGAGCAGAAAATCGTTGAGGGCGAACAAGAATGCCTCCTGCCGCTCTGCCTGACGATAAAAGTCAGGCCCAAGCGGAAAGCGCCGCCTGAAGCGACGGAAAATCCGGTTGAAGCTGGGGCGTGGCGGTTTCGCTTCCGGAGAACCGCGGCGCGGGAGAGGGCTGCACGACGCCGTCCACTGCGGCGAAGGTTCCACGAGCTTGGTTATGCGGATGGGCGGGCGCCTCGTCAAGCGTCAAGACCGGCGCGACGCAGGCATCCGATCCGACAAATACCGCATCCCATTCGCTGCGGGTGCGGGTCGCGATGATCGCCGCGAAACGATCCGTCAGGCCCGGCCAGTTGGCAGGGTTCATCCGCTCGGCTTCCGGGATCAACTCGATGCCGAGCAACCGGCAGAAGGTGGCAAAGAACTGCGGTTCGAGGCAGCCGACGGCGATGAACTTGTCATCCTTGCAGGCATAGTTCCGGTAGAACGGCGCGCCGCCGTCGAGGACATTGGCCTCGCGCGCCGAGAAATTCCAACGATGCTGATCGCCGAGATCGGCGAACATCGCCATCAGCGACGCCGTGCAATCCGTGATCGCACAATCGACGATCCTGCCCTGCCTGGTCGCGCGGGCGGACAGCACCGCTGCCAGCACACCCATCGCGAGGTAAAGCGCACCACCGCCCATGTCGCCGACCAGGTTAAGCGGCGGCACGGGGCGTGCCGTCGTTCCGATGGCATGAAGTGCGCCGGTGATGGCGATGTAGTTGATGTCGTGCCCGGCTGAGGCAGCGAGAGGGCCACCCTGTCCCCAGCCGGTCATACGGCCGTAGACGAGACGCGGGTTGGCCGCCAACATGGCCTCTGGCCCCAACCCGAGCCGTTCCATCACACCGGGCCGGAAGCCCTCGATCAGCGCATCGGCGCGGACGATGAGGCCGCGCACCAGCGCGATATCTTCTGCCGACTTGAGATCGGCGACCACCGAGCGCCGGCCGCGGCGGATGACGTTCTTCGTCCAAGGGTCCGCTCCGCCGGGGCGGTCGATGCGGATGATCTCGGCGCCCATGTCGCCGAGCAGCATCGCCGCGAAAGGTGCGGGGCCGATCCCGGCGAATTCGACGATCCGCAAACCTGCGAGCGGCAGCGACATGGCTCTCCTCAGAGGCTGCGCGCGATCAGCATCCGCTGGATGTCGCTTGCGCCCTCGTAAATCTGGCAGACGCGCACGTCGCGGTAAATCCGCTCGACCGGGAAGTCGGCAAGGTAACCGTAGCCGCCGAAGATTTGAATCGCGGTCGAGGCGACACGCTCGGCCATTTCGGAGGCGAAGAGCTTGGCCATAGAAGCTTCGGTGAGGGCGGGCTGGCCCGCCTCCCGCAGCGCGGCGGCGTGCAGCACAGCCTGCCGCGCGACATGGATCTGCGTGCGCATATCCGCAAGCTTGAAGGCAATCGCCTGATGGTCGATCAGCTTTTTGCCGAAGGTCTCGCGCTCGCGGGCATAGTCCACGGCTGCATCGAGTGCAGCCTGTGCCATGCCGACCGATTGCGAGGCGATGCCGATGCGTCCGCCTTCGAGGTTGGAGAGGGCGATCTTGTACCCTTCGCCCTCGGCTCCAAGCCGGTATTCGGCCGGGATGCGCATGTCCTCGAAGACAAGCTGGCAGGTGTCCGAAGCATGCTGGCCGAGCTTGTCCTCTACGCGGCCGATCGTATAGCCGGGCGTATCGGTTGGCACGATGAAGGCGGAAATACCCTTCTTGCCGGCATCGGGGTCGGTTACCGCAAAAACGATGACAACCTTTGCGTTCTTCCCTGAGGTAATGAACTGCTTGGTCCCGCTGAGGACGTAGTGCGAATTCCCGTCCGGTCGCGCGCGGGTGCGGATCGCCGAAGCGTCGGAGCCGGCCTGTGGCTCGGTGAGAGCAAAACCGCCGATCCATTCGCCGGACGCGAGCGGGCGCAGGAACTGCTCTTTCTGCGCTTCGGTCCCAAAGGTTGCGATCGGCTTGCAGCCGACGGAATTGTGGACGCTCATGATGGTGGAGACAGAACCGTCGCCGGCGGCGATCTCCTCAAGCGCCATCGCATAGGCGACATCACCGACATTGGAGCCGCCCCATTCCTCGGTGACGAGCATACCGAGAAAGCCGATCTTGCCCATCTCGCGAAGGGCTTCTGCGGGGAAGGTCTTGGTCCGGTCCCACTCGGCAGCGTTCGGCTTGAGCCGCTCGCGCGCGAATTCGCGTGCGGCATCACGGATCATGGCCTGTTCCTGGGTCGCAATCATGGTGTTTCCCCCAAAACCTTTTGAGCGGGTCGAACACAGATGCGCGTCAAGTTCAAGGTCGTCGCCTGACACAAGGCATGAAAAAAGGCGGCCCGGGCATTGAACCCGAAGCCGCCTTGATCGAGCGCGTGAACTGAATCACCGCATGAATGCGATGAATCGCTTTCTCAGAGCATTCCCAGAAGCCGCGGAAGGAACAGGGTAACTTCCGGGACATAGGTGATGAGGATGAGGAAGCCGAGCATCGTCAGCAGCCAGGGCATGACGGCAATGGTCAGTTCCGTGATGCCCATCTTGGTAATGCCCGAGGCCACGTAGAGGTTGAGCCCCACCGGTGGGTGGCACATGCCGACTTCCATGTTGACGACAATCATGATGCCGAAATGGACCGGGTCGATGCCGAGCTTGACCGCGACCGGGAAGAGGATCGGCGCCATGATGAGCACGATGGACGAAGGTTCCATGAAGTTGCCCGCCATGAGAAGCAGGATGTTCACGAAGAGCAGGAACGTCCACCAGCCGAGACCCTGATCGACCATCCAGGCCGAGAGCGCCTGCGGGATGTTCTCATGCGTCATCAGGAACGAGAAGAGCACCGCGTTCGTGATGATGTAGAGCAGCATCGCGCTCATGTTGGCCGAGTTGAGCAAGACTTTTGGCACTTCCTTCAGCGTCATGTCCTTGTAGACGAACACGGCGATCACGAAGGCATAGACCGCGCTCATCGCGGCGGCTTCGGTCGGCGTGAAGGCACCGGTGTAGATGCCGCCGATGACGATAACGATCAGCGCGAGTCCCCAGAAAGCTTCACGCAGGGCCAGCCAACGTTCGGCGAAGCTTGCCTTCGGCAGGCGCGGGTAGTCGTTCTTCCACGCGCGATACCAGGTCGTCACGCCGAGCAGCGTCGCGAGGATCAGCCCCGGCACGACACCGGCGATGAACAACTGCCCGACCGAAGCCGCGGAGACCTTCTCGCCCGTCGGTCCCTCGACGATCATGCCGGAGGTCGCGACGGAATACATCACCATCACGATCGAGGGCGGGATCAGGATGCCGAGTGCACCGGACGTTGTGATCACACCGGCGCCGAAGCGCGGCGGAAAGCCCTGCTTCACCATCGCCGGGAGGATGATCGCGCCGATCGCCACCACAGTCGCGGGCGAGGAGCCCGAGACCGCCGCGAAGAGGGCGCAGGCCATGACGCCCGCGAGGCCGAGGCCGCCGTGCCAGTGGCCGACCATCGCCGAGGCGAAGCGGATCATGCGGCGGGCGACGCCGCCGTGCGTCAGGAAGTTGCCTGCGAGGATGAAGAACGGGATCGCCATGATCTCGAACTTCTCGATGCCGGTGAACAGCTTGAGCGCCACGGTGTCGATCGGCACCTGCGTCATGGTGAAAAGGAAGGTCAGCACCGTCAGGCCGAGCGCGATCGAAATCGGCATGCCGGTGAGCATGAGGGCGATGAGACCGCCGAAAATGAGAGCCGCGTTCATGGGTCAGGCTCCCTTAGCCGGTTCAGCATCGTCCATGCCATCGACATGGGAGTGGTCGTGGTGCGGCAGTTCTCCAGTGTGCCAGAAATTCCAGGCAACCTGAAGGAAACGGAAGCACATCAGCGAGGTTCCGAGCGGGATCGCGAGATAGATGATCCACATCTTCACCTCGACATCGACCGCCATCGCCGTCGTATGCGACATGTGGTAGACGAAGTTCGTGCCGAGGATGGCGACAATGCCGGTGAACAATGCACCCGCGAGCAGGCCGAACATGATGAAGGCGTTGCGCTTCTTTTCGTCGAGCATGTTGATGAGCACATCGACGCCGACGTGGATGCCGGTTCTCACGCCGTAGGCCGCACCAAACTTCGCCATCCAGACGAAGAGGTAGATACAGACTTCCTGCGCCCAGACGAGGTTGACTTCGCGTAGCGCAAGGAAGGTCTGCTTGGCGGGTTCGGCAAGCCAGGTGATCTCGTTGGTGCGGGCAAAATTGAAGATGCCTACGATGCCGCTGAGGCTGTAGCGGTGCACCACCGCCACAAAAATGATCACGGTCGCGAGACCGATCAGAATGGTGATGATCACCTCTTCGAGGCGATCGAGAAGACGCAGCATGACACTCCCCCACAGCTTTCTTCGACGGCCGAAAACGGTTCGGCCGAAGGAAAAGGCGACAAACGATAACTTGGCTCCGGATGGTCAGGCCGCGCGCGAACGCGCGGCCGCATTCCGGTCTTGGTTCGTCCGAAGAGCCGAAAGGCTCAGTTCGTCAGGCCGAGTTCACGATAGACGGCGTCAACCGTCTCCTTGCCGATGCGCGAGGTCATTTCCTTGTGCACGGGCTTGAGCGCCTTCATCCAGGCGGCCTTGTCAGCGGCGGTCAACTCGTAGATCTCGGTCTTGCCACTCTTCTTGATCTCGGCAAGCGCCTCGTCATTCTCCTTCTGGGAGACCGAGTTCGAATAATCCGTCGCCTCGTCCATCGCCTTCTCGAGCTGGGTGCGGATGTCACCCGGCAGACCGTCCCAGAACTTCTTGTTCACGATCACCGCGTAGCCGATGTAGCCGTGGCGGGTGACGGTTGTGTTCTTCTGCACCTCGTGGAACTTCTGGGTGAACATGTTCGAAGGCGTGTTCTCCTGGCTGTCGATAACGCCGGTCTGGAGGCCCTGATAGACTTCCGAGAACGCCATCACCTGGGGGATCGCGCCGAGCGCCTTGATCTGCGCTTCGAGCACCTTAGAGGACTGGATGCGGACCTTGAGGCCAAGCATGTCGTCCGGGCGCTTGATCGGCTTGTTGGCCGAGAAGATCTTGAAGCCGTTATCCCAGTAGGCGAGGCCGGTGATGCCCTTCGACTCGAGTTTCTTGAACAGGTCCTTGCCCACCGCTCCCTTGGTGATCTTGGCGAGCGCGGCTTTGTCAGGGAAAATGAACGGCAGGTCGAACACCTCGAACTCGCGGGCGCCGAGCGGGCCGAACTTCGCGAGACTGGGCGCGAGCATCTGCACGGCGCCGAGCTGGAGCGCCTCCATCTCTTCCTTGTCCTTGTAGAGCTGCGAGTTCGGGTAAACTTCCACCTTCACCTTGCCGCCGGTGTATTTCTCGGCCAGTTCCTTGAACTTGTCCGCGCCGAGACCCTTCGGCGTTTTCGGGGCAACCACATGGCTGAACTTGATGACGATCGGTTCCTGCGCGGCGGCAGCTCCCATCCCGATCACGAGACCGGCGACGACGGCTGCAATCCTGCCATTGATAAAGCGCATTGGAATTCCTCCTTGAAACATTCTGCCTGTTGGCAATCGGTCTTGATGCGTGAGGCCCTTTCACCTTCGCACGCTCGCTGGTTAGGCTCTTCTTGCCAAGTCCGCTATTGTGGATTTCCGTAAGTCGCCTTTTCGTGCCATTGCGGTCAGAGAATGCGAAGCCGGCAACAAGGCGCTGGAAGAGCGTCGGCGGGAGGAAACGGGTATGTTGGCGTCTCAGGGGCGCCGGAGCGGTATCAGAATCTCGGCGGCCAGACGGTCGGATGTTCCGGGGACGGCCGGGATGCGCCGTTTTGTCCGGGGCGACCGCCTTGGCCGTGGGCTGCTGGCGGCCATGCCCATCCTTGCCATCGCACTTCTCGCGGCGTTGATCTTCGTGTTGCTCTGGTATGTCGAGCGCGAGGAGAGCGAGCGTGCTCATGCCTCGCTCCTGACCGACGCGTTGTGGGTCGAGCAGACCCTGCGCTTCCAGCTTGGGACAGACGAGGATGCCCTGAAACGGCTTTCGCTCGACAGTGGCCGCTCCTCGGTGACAGATGCCGCCCTCCTGGCTTCTGCCGGCCAGATGCTCGTGAACAACCCGGAAATCCTGGCGATTTCCTGGTTCACCGCCGAGGGCAGGGTGCTCCTCTCGGTGCCCGACAGTTCGTTGCTTCCCGAAGGGCCGATCCGGGCTGGGATCGTTCTCCGCGGCCTTCAGGGGTCGATGCAGCCGATCTACGCCGGGCCGCGCGCCATCGACGGCGGGGGGAGGGTGATCGACATCGCGACGCCCGTCGCGGGCGGCGCGCGCGCTGGAGCCGTAATCGTCGCCACCTTCGCGGCCGACGCGCTCCTTGCCCGTCATGTGCCGTGGTGGATCGCCGAGAAATACGATGTCCGCCTCGTCGATACGGACGGCGAGGCGGTTGCGGTGAAATCGCGGACCCAGCGCGGCGACGTGACAAAGGCGCATGGCATCAGCTTCGATCCGCCGTTGCCGGGGCTCATCCTCCAGATTGCCCCCTACGACAAGCCGGGCGACACCACCAACCGGCTGCTGATCGCTGCGATCTTCGGGCTTGCGGCGCTGGCCGTCGCCTCGCTCGTGCTGGCGCACAGCCACGTTCGCAAGCGCCTCGATGCCGAGACCGCGCTGCGCGCCGAATCCGCCTTCCGTAAGGCGATGGAGGATTCCCTCACGGTTGGGATGCGCGCGCGGGACCTCGAAGGACGCATTATCTACGTCAATTCCGCCTTCTGCCGGATGTTGGGGCTCGAACGCGAGGATTTGATCGGACGGGGGCCACCCATGCCCTACTGGGATCCAAGCGATCTTGATCGCACCGTGACGATGCACAACCGGGTCCTCGCCGGCGATGCCCCGGACGAGGGGTTCGAGCTGCGTTTCGCCCGCGCCGACGGCTCGCTGTTCGATGTGCTGATCTACGAAGCGCCGCTGATCGACGCGCAAGGACGTCATGCCGGCTGGATGGCTTCCGTGCTCGACATCACGGATCGCAAGCGCGCCGAGGAACTGGCGAAGGCGCAGGATGCCTCGCTTCAGCGCACGGCCCGCCTTGTGACGATGGGCGAAATGGCCTCGACCCTTGCCCATGAACTCAACCAGCCGCTCGCGGCGATTGCGAGCTACGCCGCCGGCTGCCTCAATCTCATCCGGGCGAACAGGGCCGATCCGCCGGCCCTGACCGAGGCGCTGGAAAAGCTCGGCGTTCAGGCCAAGCGGGCTGGGCAGATCATCCGCCGCGTCCACGATTTCGTCCGCAAGAGCGATCCCAAAATCGTGGCGACGGATGCCGGACAGCTCATTGCCGAGAGCGCCTCCTTCGCCGAGGCAGACCTGCGCAAACACGGCGTCCGCCTCGAAACCGATCTCGCCGTCGGGTTGCCGCTCGTGCTGGCGGACCCGATCCTCATGCAGCAGGTGCTGCTCAACCTCATTCGCAATGGCGTCGAGGCAATGGCGGCTACCCCGGCGACAGACCGCATTCTCACCCTCAGGACGCGGGCGCGGGACAGCGGCGTCGAGATCGCGGTCGAGGATCGTGGGATCGGTCTCGCGCCTAACCTCGAACAGCGCCTTTTCGAGCCCTTTGTGACGACGAAAACCGACGGCATGGGCATGGGGCTCAACATCTGCCGGACGATCGTCGAACTGCATAAGGGGCGGCTCACGTTCGAGACGCTCGATGGGGGCGGATTGCGCTTCATCGTGGTGCTGCCGGCCGCCGAGGTCGTGGAGATCGCTTCATGAGCGAAATCCTCGTCGGCGAGATCCATGTTCATATCGTCGATGACGAGGAGGCGATCCGGGATTCGCTTGTTTGGCTTTTCGCCTCGCGGGGCATCCGGGCGGCCTGCTATGCCTCCGGCGAGGCGTTCCTCGAAGCCCATGCCGCCGGCCTTCGCGGCGTTGTCATTCTTGATATCCGCCTCGGCGGCATTTCCGGCATCGAGGTTCTCGACCGGCTCGTCATGGCCGGCGCCGAGCAGCCGGTCATCATGCTTTCCGGACACGGCGACGTGCCGCTGGCCGTTTCCGCTCTCAAGCGCGGCGCGATGGATTTCCTCGAAAAGCCGTTCAACGACAATCAGCTCGTCGACCGGATCGTCGAACTGCTGGCCGTGGAGGAGACCCGGCAGGCCGCCCGTGAAACCCGCCTTGCGCTCAAGGATCGGCTCGCGACCCTGTCGGATCGGGAACGCGAGGTAATGGAACTGATGATCCGGGGCCGTCTCAACAAGCAGATCGCCGGTGATCTCGGCATTGCGATGCGTACCGTTGAGGTTCACCGGGCACGCATTCTGGAAAAGATGGGCGTGCGCAACGGCATCGAACTTGCCGCGTTGATGGCACGCCCCGGAGAATGACCTTACGGCCGCTGGTAGGTCTTTACATCCGAGATATCACCGTTGGTGAAGGTGATGCGCATGGTCGCGCCTGCGATTTCGCGGCCCACCCGCAAGTAGGGGTTAACATCGCGCGGGATGGCGTAGGGGTCGCGCTCGTCGCAGGGCGGGAGGCGGAGCTCCTGTGCTGGCGGCTCGCCGCCAAGGCCGTATTCCACCTTCTTGATTGCGCAGCGATAGCTGACAATGTGGGTGTAGTAGAGGAACCCGGCATTGTGATCCTTGCCGAACTGGAACCAGCTTGAGGCTGTCTGGTTGAGGATCTGCCGCTGCATAGCCGTGAGGGCATCGCGCGGATCGAAAGTTTCGGTCGAGACCGCACTGCGGATGCCGTTGGCGTCGAGGTAGCGCAAGGATACGTCTGTCGGGCCCTGCGTCGAGGGCATCTCGAAGCTCGGGTTTGCCATCGGTTTTCCGGTTCGCTGATCGAGCATCGTGAGTGAGCCGGTCATCTTGAACTCCGGCATGTCGCCGAACTTGTACTCAATCGCAGAGGCAGCCTCGGGCAGGGAAATCGTCGCCATCCAGCTCTGGTTCGAGCGCATGAACGAGAGCCCGATGCGGTCGCGCCGCGTCGCAAAGAATTCGGATGCCGCGCGTTCGCGTTTCTGCGCCCGATCGATCCACTGCGCGAGCACGCTCTGGTCGAGGAAGAAGGGCACCAGCTTGCCTTCCTTATCGGCGGCAAGGAACCGCTTGAGCGCGGCAAGTTCGAACCGGCGATCGTTGATCGTCTGCCCATTCTGCCGGTCTTCGCCGAATTCCTGCGCAATCAGCGCATGGACCGGCGCGAAATCGGGGTTGGCATCGGCGAAGGCCTGAAGGCGGCTTTGCTTCTCAGCGCCGTCGAACTGGAGAATCTGGACCAGTGCGGCCGCACGACCCTTGCCCTGTGCGAGGTCCGCGAACAGCTCACGGGCGCCGGCTCGTCCGTCCTGCGTCCGGATCAGCGCGGCAAGGCGCATCAGCGGATCGATATGGTCGGTGCCCAGCGCGGCAAGCGTGAGGTAATCGCGCCGGGCCGCCGCGCTTTCGCCGCGCTGCTCGAAGGAGCGGGCGTTGTGATAGAGTTCGGGCGCCGATTTCGCGTCCTTGACGATGCCGCCGCTCTTGGCGAGCTTCTCGAAGGCCTGGGCGGGTGTGAGATTTTCCGTGACGACGACGCTCTGCTGCTGTGGCGCCTTCTCGGGTTCGGAAGCCTTCGGAGGTTCGGTCGTTTTCGGAGCATCCGCGATCTGGGGTGGGGCGGTCTTCGTCACGGCCGGAGGTCTGGGACCTTCCTGACGCTGAAGAAGCACGTAGCCGCCGGCGCCGGCTGCCAGCGCAATCGCGGCCGCGGCGATCCAGCCGGCGGAAACGCCTCGGCTCTCGGAAGGAGGCGTGAGCGGGCGGGGTGGCACTGCGTTCGCGCTCTTGTCGCGCGGGCCCATCTCGATCTGGTAGGCGTGGACGGGGTGGGGAAGGTTCTTGACCTCGCGGTTGCCGAGATCGCGAAACGGCACCGACACCTTGTTCATCACCGCTTCGTGGACGTGACGCGAGACGCAGATGCTACCCGGCTCCGCGAGGGCCTGGAGCCGCGCCGCGATATTGACGCCATCGCCGAGGAGATCGCCGTCGCGCTCGACAACATCGCCGATGGAAATGCCGATGCGGAAATGCATCTGCCTATCGGCGGGCAGCGCCATATTCGCCGTGCGCAGCGATTCCTGAATGTCGATGGCGCAGCGCGTTGCCTCCACTGCGCTGGAGAACTCACACATCACGCCGTCACCGGCCGTGTTGAAGATGCGGCCGCCGGCGCGCTTGACGAAATCGTCGAAAACCTTCCGGTAGCTTTCGAGGCGACGCAACGCGCCTTCCTCGTCTTCCGCGATGAGGCGGGTGTATTCGGCGACATCGGCCGCCATAATCGCCGTGATCTTACGTTTCAAGACTGTTTCGCTCCGCATCTTGCCCTTCCTCGCCGGTCCGGATTCGCGGTCAGGGGGATGCTCGCACATTCACGCGTTGTGCCCAATCCGTTTGTGCGGCACAGCACAATCCGGCCTTGTCCCCATGTGGAGAACCGTCCGAATAACGTTCCTGGCCCGTTGTTTCATCGCTGAAATGGTCCAGCTCTGAACAATTTCCCGGGCGGGCGGGGGCGAACCCATGCGAAGGATGGTTGACCAGTCCGGATTTTCACGTCTACGCTGGCGCCTTCGCGTGGCATTTTTCCGGCGCCGAGGGGGCGACGGAGGAAGTCCATTCTCTGGGGCGAACCAGAAACAGAAAAATTGGATCGAAAATCGGGAGATTTCGAAAAATGTCCATCCGGCGTCACCTGCTAGCAGCCTTTGCAGCCGTTGCCCTGTCGAGCGTTTCGGCTCATGCCGTGACGCTGCGCTATGCCAATCAGGGCGATCTCAAGTCGCTTGACCCCTATACCCTGAACGAGACAACGGCCAACGCGCATCTCGGCCATGTCTATGACGGACTGATCACCCGCGGAAAGGATCTCAAGGTCGGGCCGGGTCTCGCGGAGCGCTGGGAAATCCTCGATGGTGCGAAAAAGTGGCGGTTCCATCTGCGCAAGAACGTCAAGTTCCACAATGGCGAGGCCTTCACCGCCGATGACGTGATCTTCTCGGCGGACCGCGTGCGTGCGGCGGGTTCGAACTTCCAGACCCGCGTGCCGAAGGATGCCAAGTTCACCAAGGTCGACGACTATACCGTCGAGGTCGAGCTTACCTCGCCGAACCCGATCATGATCGCCCAGTGGGATACCTGGTACATCATCTCGAAGAAGTGGGCCGAGGCCAACGGTTCGGCCGCGCCGACGCCGGCTTCCGCCGCGACGCCGAGCCACATCGCCCTCAACGCCAACGGAACCGGCCCCTTCAAGATCGAGAGCCACCAGCCGGGCGTGAAGACCGTCTTCAAGGCCAACCCGAACTGGTGGGACAAAAAGGAGCACAATCTCGACGAGATCATCTTCACGCCGATCCCCAACGCCGCCACGCGCGTCGCGGCGCTGCTCTCGGGTGAGGTGGACGTGATCGAGCCGGTCCCCGTCCAGGATATGGCCCGGGTCAACGCTTCCGACAAGGCGCAGGTGCTGGCTGGCCCCGAACTGCGCACGATCTTCCTCGGCTACGATCAAAGCCGCGACGAGCTGCTGGAATCGAGCGTCAAGGGCAAGAATCCGTTCAAGGATGTCCGCGTCCGGCAGGCGTTCAACATGGCCGTGGACAAGGAGATCATCAAGACGCGTGTCATGCGCGGCCTCTCGACTCCCTCGGCGCTGATGATCGCTCCCGATCTCTTCACCCATTCGGCGGCCTTCAGCAGCCCGAAGTTCGATCCGGAAGGCGCCAAGAAGCTGCTTGCCGATGCCGGCTATCCCAACGGCTTCGAGGTCGGCATGGATTGCCCGAATGATCGCTACGTCAACGACGCGCAGATCTGTCAGGCGGTTGTCGGCATGCTCGCCCGCATCGGCGTGAAGGTGAACCTCAATGCCCAGCCCAAGGCACAGTATTTCGCCAAGGTGCTCAAGCCGGGCGGTTACAAGACCTCGTTCTACCTCCTGGGCTGGACGCCGGGGACTTTCGACAGCCACAACGTGCTGAACGATCTCCACGGCTGCCGTGCCGAGGGGTCGCCGCGTGGCGAATCGAACCTTGGCGGCTACTGTAACGCGAAGGTTGACGACCTTACCGCCAAGATCCTCGTCGAAGCCGATGCCAAGAAGCGCGATGCGATGATCAAGGAAGCGTACGAGATCACCACAAAGGAGTTTGCCTACGTCCCGCTGCATCAGCAGGCGCTTGCCTGGGGTGTAGCCAAGAACGTGAAGCTGACCCAGCGTGCGGACAACTCGGTGCTGCTCTACTGGGCCGTGAAGAAATAAGATCGTGACGAGGGCGTGGCCACCGCCGCGCCCTCGCTCCTTTCCGGCTCGAGACGAGAGATCCGATGCTCGCCTTCATTATCCGGCGGATCGCGCAATCGCTGTTCGTCATGGTTGCGGTCGCGTTGATCGCGTTCCTGATGTTCCGCTTCGTGGGCGACCCCGTGAACCAGATGGTCGGGATCGACACCCCGCAGGAAGAGGTGGCACGCCTGCGTGAATCGCTCGGTCTCAACGATCCGGCGATCGTGCAGTTCGGACGCTTCGTCCGGGATGTGCTTCATTTCAACTTCGGCGTATCCTACCAGTTCCGCCTGCCTGTGACGCAGCTTCTCGCCGAACGGGCCCCCGCGACGCTGGAACTCGCGATTACGGCGGCGATCTTTGCGCTGATCGTCGGCGTCATCATGGGCGTCTATTGCGCGCTCAACCGCGATTCCTGGCTTGCGCGGGTTTTTCAGGCCGTCAGCCTCGTCGGCGTCTCGCTGCCGACCTTCCTGATCGGGATTCTTCTGATCTATCTCTTTGCGGTGATCCTCGGCTGGCTTCCGTCCAACGGGCGCGGGCAGGTTGTGAAGATCGGCCAATGGTGGACGACCGGCTTTCTCACCACATCCGGGCTCAAGGCACTGATCCTGCCGGCGATCACGCTCGGGCTCTTCCAGATGACGCTCATCATGCGGCTCGTGCGCGCCGAGATGATGGAGGTGATGCGCACGGATTACATCAAGTTCGCCAGGGCGCGCGGGCTCAGGACCCGTTCGATCCATTTCGGCCATGCGCTGAAGAACACGCTCATTCCCGTCATCACCATCGCCGGGCTTCAGCTCGGCTCGATCATCGCCTTCGCGATCATCACCGAAACGGTGTTCAACTGGCCGGGCATGGGCATTCTGTTCCTCAAGGCCGTGCAGAACGTCGACATTCCGATCATGGCCGCCTACCTGATGCTGATCGGCTTCCTGTTCGTGGTCATCAACCTGGCGGTGGATCTCGCCTATGGCCTCGTCGATCCGCGTCTGCGCGTCGCGATGCGGGCATAAGGAGCGCAACATGCCTCATCCCACACCGGAGGAAGTGAAGGGCCTTGTCGGCGGCGGCAGCTCCGGCCTCGTTGCGCGCCTTCTCGATTCCGATGTCTTCGCGAGCTTCCGGGCTTCCAAGCTCACGATGCTCGCCGCCCTCATCGTGCTGCTGATGTTTCTGGGTGCTGCCTTTGCGCCCTGGATCGCGCCGTTCGATCCTTTCGATCCCGCGAAGGTCTTTCTGGCCGACGCCTCGATCCCGCCGCGTTGGCAGGCGGCCGGTGATCCACGTTTTGTCTTCGGCACGGATGATCAAGGGCGCGATCTCTACTCGGCGATCCTCTACGGCCTGCGCGTTTCGCTCGCCGTCGGCGGCCTCGGCGTGCTGCTCGCGGCCGCGATCGGCATTACGCTTGGGCTCGTTGCCGGTTACGTCGGCGGCCGGGTCGATGCGCTTATCATGCGTATCGCCGACGTGCAGTTGACCTTCCCGGCGATCCTGATCGCGCTTCTGATCGACGGCGTGGTCCACGCGCTGCTCAAAGGCGTTTCGCGGGAGGACAGCGCGGTCCCGGTGCTGGTGATTTCGATCGGCCTCTCGTTCTGGGTGCAGTACGCCCGCACGATCCGCGGATCGACTCTCGTCGAGAAGAACAAGGATTACGTCGCGGCCGCTCGTCTCGTCGGTATTCCGACCCCTGTCATCATGCTGCGGCATGTGCTGCCGAACGTCATCGGGCCGGTGCTGGTGATCCTGACGATCAATCTCGGTCTTGCGATCATCACCGAGGCGACCCTCTCGTTCCTTGGCGTCGGCCTGCCGCCGACACAGCCCTCACTCGGCACGCTGATTTCCATCGGCAACCAGTATCTGTTCTCGGGCGACTGGTGGATCGTCGCCTTTCCGGGCGCGACGCTCGCCATTCTCGTGCTGGCCGTCAACCTGCTGGGCGACTGGCTGCGCGATGCGCTCAACCCGAAACTGCGATGATCCGATGAGCGAACCCGTCATTTCCGTGCGCAACCTCTGCGTCGAGTTCGTCACGCGGCGAGGCATTCTGCGCGCCATCGACGATGTATCGTTCGATATCGCCAAGGGCGAGGTGCTCGGTGTCGTCGGCGAGAGCGGGGCGGGCAAGTCCGTTACCGGCTCGGCGATCATCGGGCTGATAGAGCCACCGGGTCGCATCGCGGGCGGCGAAATTCTCCTGCACGGCAGGCGGATCGACAACCTGCCGCAAGAAGAAATGCGCCGTATCCGCGGCCGCAAGGTCGCGATGATCTTCCAGGATCCGCTGACTTCGCTCAACCCGCTCTACCGCGTCGGCGAACAGTTGATCGAGACGATCCTCACCCATACCGACCTTTCGCCCGCCGCGGCGCGCGAACGGGCGATCGCGCTGCTCGCCGAAGTCGGCATTCCCGCGCCGGACAAGCGGATCGACGGCTATCCGCACGAATTCTCGGGCGGGATGCGCCAGCGTGTGGTTATCGCGCTCGCGCTCTCGTGCGAGCCGGATTTCATTGTTGCCGACGAGCCGACGACCGCCCTCGACGTTTCCGTGCAGGCCCAGATCATCGCCCTCATCAAGAAGCTCTGCCGCGAGCGCGGGACGGCGGTGATGCTGGTGACCCACGACATGGGCGTCATCGCCGAGACGGCGGACCGTGTCGCGGTGATGTATGCCGGCCGGGTTGCCGAAATCGGCCCGGTGCGCGATGTGGTAAGGCACCCGCTTCATCCCTATGCACGCGGACTGATGGGCGCGATCCCGACGCTGGAGACCGATGCCGAACGGTTGACGCAGATTCCCGGTGCCATGCCGCGTCTTTCGAATATTCCGCGAGGTTGCGCCTTCAATCCACGTTGCGACCGCGTCTTTGACCGTTGCCACCTCGAACGGCCCGATCCGGCCGAGCCGGTCGACGAGAAGGTCGAACCGGGGCATCGTGTCGCCTGCCATCTCTATGCCGGCGGGGGGGGCATGCGATGAGCGAGGAGGTGAAGCCCTACGTCACCGTACGCGATCTCCGGCGCGTGTTCGATGTGTCGCGCCCTTGGCTCAACCGCGTTCTGGAGAGCCTGCCGAAGGCCTATCTCAAGGCCGTCGACGGTCTGAGCTTCGAGATCCGCAGGGGGGAGACCTTTGCGCTCGTCGGCGAGTCCGGTTCCGGCAAATCGACGGTCGCGCGCATGGTGGTGGGCCTTTTGCCGGTCTCCGGCGGCGACGTGACAATCGACGGCATCTCGATGACCGGGCATCATGATCCTGCCGAGAAGATGGCACTGCGCAAGCGCATCCAGATGATCTTCCAGGATCCCTATGCCAGCCTCAATCCACGCTGGCGGGTGGAACGGATCATCGCCGAGCCGATCCATGCTTTCGGCTTGCTCAAGGGCGCGGATGTGACGAAGCGCGTCGGCGAGCTGCTGACGCTTGTCGGCCTGCATCCCGACGATGGCAAGAAGTTCCCGCATGAGTTTTCCGGCGGCCAGCGCCAACGCATCGCCATCGCCCGCGCGCTGGCGTCGAGCGCCGAGTTCATCGTCTGCGACGAGCCTACCTCGGCGCTCGACGTCTCGGTTCAAGCGCAAATCCTCAACCTGATGCGCGATCTCCAGAAGGAGTTCGGGCTCACCTATCTCTTCATCAGCCACAATCTCGCGGTCGTGCGTCACATGGCGGACCGGATCGGCGTGATGTATCTCGGCCGGCTCGTCGAGGTCAGTGAGAGCAAGCGACTGTTCTCGCATCCGCGTCATCCATACACGCGGATGCTGCTCGACGCCGTGCCCGATCTCGGTATGACCGGGCGCGAGCGGCAGATGGTGGCGGGCGAAATCCCGAACCCGATCTCGCCGCCCTCAGGCTGCACGTTCCATCCGCGTTGCCCGCTTGCGAACGAGCGCTGCGCCCGCGAGGCTCCGGCGATGCTTGACGGGGTGGCTTGTCACGCGGTCGCGGAGGGGCGGACCTAATTTCCACGAACTCTCCGATCGCGCCTAAGACGTGATGTAGGCGCGAATGCGCCGCCGAGCAGCGTCGCTCACGGCGCGTTGCGGGGGACAGACCTGAGGGCGGCTTCAGCCGCCCTCGATGGGCGGAAGTTCACACAGCCGCCGTGCGTGCCTTGGCGATCCCGGTAAAGAACTGGATGCCGTAGGGCAGGATCTCGTCATTGAAGTCGTAGGCCGGGTGATGCAGGCCCGCCGTATCGCCGTTGCCGATGAAGGCATAGGCGCCGGGGCGCTCCTGCAGCATGAATGAGAAGTCCTCGCCCCCCATCATCGGCGCGACATTGTCGTCGACCATCGCCTCGCCGAACAGCGAGCGTGCGATGTCCACCGCGTGATCGGTCGAGGTCTCGTCATTGATCGTCGCCGGATAACCGCGCGTATAGGTAACCTTCGCGCTCGCGCCGAACATCTTCGCCGTGCCATCGGCGACGGTGCGAAGACGGGCTTCGGCCATGTCACGCATCGCGGGATCGAGGGTGCGCACGGTGCCTGTCAGCGTCGCGCGCGAGGGGATGATGTTGAAGGCGGTGCCGGCATGAAACATCGTCGTCGAAACGACGACCGACTTCAGCGGGTCGGCATTGCGCGAGGCGATGGATTGCAGTGCGCAGACGATGTGCGAGCCAATGAGGATCGGGTCGATACCGAGATGCGGCGCGGCGGCATGGGCGCCGACGCCTTCGATTTCGATGGTGAACTCGTCGGCCGCCGCCATGATCGGCCCGCGTCGGATCGAGATCGATCCCGGCTTCATGCCCGGCATGTTATGCAGGCCGTAGACCTCGGCGATGTTCCAGCGGTCCATCATTCCGTCCTCGACCATCGCCTTGCCACCGGCGCCGCCTTCCTCGGCCGGTTGGAAGATCAGGATCACGGAACCGTCGAATTCGCGTGTCGCGGCGAGGTGCTTCGCCGCGCCCAGGAGCATCGACGTGTGCCCGTCATGGCCGCATGCGTGCATCTTGCCGGGCGTCTTGGAGCGGTGGGGGAGGTTGGTTTCCTCCTCGATCGGCAAGGCGTCCATGTCCGCGCGCAGGCCGACCACTTTGCCGCCCGCGCCGTTGCGTCCGTGAATGACGCCGACCACGCCGGTCTTACCGATGCCTTCGACCACCTCGTCGCAGCCAAAGGCGCGCAGCCGCTCGGCGACGATCCGCGCCGTGCGATGGACGTCGTAGAGCAGTTCGGGGTTCTCGTGGAAATCCCGTCGCCAAGCGGTCACTTCGTCCTTGAGCGAGAGAATCCGGGGGTCGATGGTCATGATCACACCAATTGTGAGGGAGGGTGGAACCAACAATAGAGGATCGGGCGCGTTCGCCAAGCGGCAATCGGCGTCCGAGCTGCTTCACGCATCAAGGCCATTGCGCTTCGGCGCGGGATGCGGATTGATGCAGGCATGACTTCGCCGCCGAAGAGCGGCGTATCCCAATCGAAGGACATATCCGTGCCGAAGAAGAACGACTGGAGCCCGGCGACGCTGGCGGCTCAGGCCATGGGCAAGATCGACGAAGCATCCCGCGCCGTCGTCCCGCCGATCCACCTGACAACGACCTTCATCCGCGACCCGGATAACCAGTATCGCACCGGCAATATCTACGGCCGGCCGGACAACGAGACCGTGCGTGAGGCTGAAAGCGTCATCGCGATGCTGGAAGGGGCGACCAACGCGCTCGTCCTGGGTTCGGGCATGTCGGCCGCTGTGGCGGTGTTCCTTGCGCTCAAGCCGGGCGATCACATCGTGGCACCCAAGGTGATGTATTGGGCCCTGCGCAACTGGCTGATGAACGATGCCGCCGAATGGGGCCTCCGAACCGATTTCATCGATATGGCGGACCTCGCGGCGGTGGAAGCTGCGGTGAAGCCGGGCGTGACAAGGCTCGTCTGGCTGGAATCACCCGCCAACCCGCTCTGGACGATCACGGATATCGCTGCCGTTGCCCGCATTGCCCATGCGGCTGGCGCGCGGCTCGCCATCGATTCGACCGGCGCGACTCCCATTCTCTCGCGTCCCCTCGATCTCGGCGCCGATATCGTGATGCATTCGGCCACGAAATACCTCAACGGTCATTCGGATGTACTGGCCGGCGCGCTGGCGACGCGGCAGGACGATGCCTTCTGGGCCCGCATCAAGCGGGTGCGCGCGATTCAGGGGCTTATTCTCGGCCCGTTCGAGGCCTTCCTGCTCATCCGCGGCATGCGGACGCTCGAATTACGCGTGAAAGCCGCCAGCACCAGTGCGCTCGAACTTGCGACGCGGTTCTCGAACCACCCGCATGTGCTCGACGTGCTTTATCCCGGCCTGCCGAGCCACCCGCAGCACGCACTGGCGACCCGGCAGATGAAGGGTGGGTTCGGTGGCATGCTCTCGATCCGTCTCCGGGGCGGCGAACGCCACGCGGTCGCGACCGCCGCGACGGTCTCGCTCTGGAAGCGCGCGACCTCGCTCGGCGGGGTCGAAAGCCTGATCGAGCATCGCGCTTCCATCGAGGGGCCAGGAACGCCGTGCCCCGCTGATCTCCTTCGCCTCTCGACCGGCATCGAGAATGTCGAGGACCTTTATGTCGATCTCGACCGCGCCATGCGTGAAACGGCCGGGGAGGTGGAGTGAGAGCTTGTCGGCGGAATTCCGCCTGCCGGATGCGCGGGATTTTGCGCATCTCAGGCATTTTGGCCGACCAAACACGACCGAATGGCGGCTTTTTGCGGTCGAAATCGCGGGAATGACTTTGGCACGCACGCTGCTATTGTAAGGATCGACGGTGCGGAAAAGACAAATCGCGCCGCGCATTCAATAGGGAGTGATCATGTCCATTTTCTCGATGAAACTTGCAGGAACCCGGATCGCGAAGGCGGTCGGCTTTTCGATCCTTGCCGGTTCGTTTTTTGCTGGCGCCTCGACCGTCCGTGCGGCCGATTTCATCAACGTGCTGACGGGGGGTACCTCCGGCGTCTACTATCCGATGGGCGTCGCCATGTCGAAACTGTTCGGCGAGAAGATCGCCGGCTCGCGGCCGAGCGTGCAATCGACCAAGGCCTCGGTCGAGAACCTGAACCTGCTGCAGGCATCGAAGGGCGAGATCGCCTTCACGCTCGGCGATTCGCTGATCGCCGGTTGGAACGGGGACGAGGAGGCCGGCTTCACCCGCAAGCTCGACAAGCTGCGCGGCATCGCCGCGATCTATCCGAATTATGTCCAGATCGTCGCATCGAAGGAATCGGGCATCAAGACGCTGGCGGACCTCAAGGGCAAGCGCCTCTCGGTCGGCGCACCGAAATCCGGCACCGAGCTTTCCGCCCGCGCGATTCTCGCCGCCGCCGGCCTTGGCTACAAAGACCTCGGCAAGGTCGAGTATCTCTCCTTCGCGGCCTCGGTCGAACTCATGAAGAACCGTCAGCTTGACGCGACACTCCAGTCCGCCGGCCTCGGCGTCGCCTCGATCCGTGACCTCTCGACCTCGGTCGAGATCGTGATGGTGGAGATTCCCGACAGTGTCGTGACGAAAGCCGGCGCGCCTTTTGTCTCCGGCGTCATTCCCGCGAAGACCTATACCGGTCAGGATTCTGACGTGAAGACCGCTGCCGTGATGAATTATCTCGTCACCCATTCAGGCGTTTCCGAAAAGCTCGCCTACGACATGACCAAGTCGGTGTTCGACAACCTGCCGGATCTCGCGGCGGCCCATGCGGCCGGCAAATCGATCACGCTCAAGGGTGCGATGAGCGGCATGGCGATCCCCCTTCACCCCGGTGCGGCCAAGTATTTCAAGGAAAAGGGTATCGCGGTTCCCTGAACTGCCCCCAAACCGAACTGACGCACCTGCTGCATCCCGGTCGGCCCTCGAGGCCGGCCGGCTCGCCTCGCGATCCTCCGCGCCCGGCGCACGACCAGAACCTCCTCGACAAAAAACCCTCCCAGATAGGTGTCGAAATGACGAATGCCGCCCTTGGGACGCCTTCCGCGCCCGAAACCCATGAGCCTGCCCAGGAACTCGTCGATCCGGAGCACGGTCTTCCGTCCGGCTTCGGCGCGGGAAGACTGGGAACTTTCCTGTTCTGGTTCGCGCTGGCCTTCTCGGTCTTTCAGGTCGCGACCGCGTTCAACGTGCCGATCGACTTCAAGCTGGCTGGCGGCTTCCGTATCATGGATGCCTTGCGCATCGTGATGCTGGGTTGGCTCATCTGGATCGCCATCGGCGCGGCGAAAGGACGAGATTGGGTGCCGGCGCTGCTCGCGTGGATGCCCCTGATGCTGGTTCACGAACTGCTGGCGTTCTACGGTGGTTCGATCCCGGCGATCGTGCTCCGTTCTCTTCACGTCGGCTTCCTGATGGTGCTGGCTTCGGGCCTGCTCTACGTCCATCGCTCGCCGAGCGCCTTTACGCGCCTCGTTTCGCTCGCGATTGCGGTCGTCGGTGCTGTCGTCGCGCTCTACCAGTGGTATTTCTATGCCGATATCCTCACGCGCTCGGGCAACATCAGCCACACGGACCTCACTCTCGGCGTGATCGTTCTGGTTGCGCTGTTCGCACTGGCCTATCGTTTCATGGGCCCGGCTCTGCCGATCGTTTCCGGGCTTTTTCTTGCCTACGCCTTGTTCGGCCAGTATCTCCCGGCGCCGCTCGATCATCGCGGCTATTCGCTCGAGCAGGTCATCGACCAGATGTCGTTCGGCGAGGAGGGGATATACGCGACACCCACCGGCGTTTCCGCGACATTTATCTTCCTTTTCGTTCTGTTCGGCGCCTTTCTTGAGCGCGCCGGGATGATCCAGCTCTTCACCGATGTTGCGATGGGCCTGTTCGGTGCCGCGCGCGGCGGTCCGGCAAAGGTGGCCGTGTTCTCTTCGGGCCTTATGGGGACGATTTCCGGCTCCGGCGTCGCCAATGTGGTCGCGACCGGCCAGTTCACGATTCCCCTGATGAAGCGCTTCGGCTATCGCGCTGCTTTCGCGGGCGGCGTCGAGGCGACGGCCTCGATGGGCGGGCAGATCATGCCGCCTGTTATGGGGGCGGTCGCGTTCATCATGGCTGAGACCATCGATGTGCCTTATGTCGAGATCGTCAAGGCGGCGATCATTCCGGCGCTGCTCTACTACTTCGCGGCGTTTCTGGCCGTGCATCTCGAAGCGGGCAAGCGTGGCCTCGTTGGCATGGCGAAGGATGAACTTCCAAACCCGATGGCCTCGCTGCGCAGGAACTGGCATCTGGTGCTGCCGCTGATCGTTCTCATCTATCTTCTGTTCGCGGGTTTCACGCCGCTCTTTGCCGGTTCGATCGGCCTTGCGCTGACCGTCCTGCTGATCCTCGGCGCCTCGATTGCGCTTGGTCTGGGCTCCCTCGCCATGCGCATCCTCTTCTGGGTCGGGCTTGGCCTCCTGTGCTCGGCGTTCTTCTGGTATGGCGTGCTCGTCATTGTCGGCCTGATCGCGCTGATGATCCTGTGGAACCTGACGACGAAGGGCGGGCGCGAGGCGCTGGCGGTGTGCCGCGACGCGCTGGCGGACGGCGCGCGACAGGCGGTTCCTGTCGGTATCGCCTGCGCGGTGGTTGGCATCGTTATCGGCACGATGACGCTGACCGGCGTCGGCACCATTCTCGGAACCGCCGTGATCACAGTCGGCGAGAAGAGCCTGTTTCTGGCGCTGATCCTGACGATGTTCGTCAGCCTTGTCCTCGGCATGGGCATCCCGACCATCCCGAACTACATCATCACCTCGTCGATTGCGGCGCCGATCCTGCTCAAGCTGGGCGTGCCGCTGATCGTCAGCCACATGTTCGTCTTCTATTTCGGCATCATGGCGGACCTGACGCCGCCGGTCGCGCTTGCGGCCTTCGCGGCGGCGCCGATCGCACGCGAAAGCGGCATGAGGATCGGCTTTGAGGCCATCAAAGTCGCGATTGCGGGCTTCGTCGTTCCATTCATGGCGGTCTATGATCCGGCGCTCATGCTCCAGCCGGTCGAAGGAACGACCGGGCTCGCCTACGCGCTGGCGGTTGCCTACATCGTCGCGAAGGTGGTGCTGGCGATCGTGCTTTGGGGTGGCGCATTCATCGGCTTCCTCGCCGGGCATATGTCAAGCCTGGAGCGCATGGCCTGCTTCGTGGCTGCGGTATTCCTCGTCGCGGCCTTGCCGGTGACTGATGAGATCGGCTTCGCGCTTGCCGTCGCGGTTCTGGGCTATCATGTCTGGAGAACAAGGAAAGCGGCCGGGCGAGAGAGCACCGCCTGATCGCGACAGGGAGAGGAAATGCCATCGCGCCCGACATTCATGCGCTGGATCGCCGCGATGATCGCCATCGCGATGGTGGCGATCGCGGCGCATGGGCTGGGGGCACAGCGAGCCGAAGAGGCGGCCCGCGCCAAGGCGGAAAGCGACCTCGCGTTGCTGGCCGACAACTTCCGAGCGACGGTAGGTAAGTTCCACCAGACTCCGGTGTTGCTGGCCGCGAATGCGAAAGTTCTCGCGCTCCTTGGCGGCAGTCCCGATGCCGCAGCGGTCGATGCCGCCAACCGCTACCTCGAACTGACCGCGGAGCGTCTCGGCGCGGCCCAGCTCTTCGTGATGCGGCCGGACGGCCTGACGCTTGCCGCCTCGCATTGGCGAGGGACGGATAGCCTCGTCGGGCAGAATTATTCGTTCCGGCCGTATTTCCGGGAGGCGCTGGCGACCGGGAGCGGCACTTTCTACGGCGTCGGCGTCACCACCGGTTTGCCGGGCTATTTCCTCTCTTCCGACATCCGCGACAATGGCCGGCTCATTGGCGTGGCGGTCGTGAAGATCGACCTCGTGCCGCTGGAGGACCTGCTCGCGCGCCGGACTGTGCCGGTGCTGATCGCGGATGGTGACGGCGTCGTCATTCTCGCCTCCGACCCGGCGTTGAAATACCGGCCCCTGCGTGAACTTACGGAACAACAGAAAATCCATATCGCGGCGGAGCGACGCTTCGCCCGTCATGAGCTGGGCCCGCCGCTGTCCCCGCGCGATCTCAAACTGAAGTCGCCGACGGAAGTCGTCTCCCGCGTATTGCCGATCGCCGAAGGCGGGACCAACTGGTCGATCGTCACCTACCTCCCGGCCGAGGATATCGCCGACAGCGCCCGCTTCACCGCATTGCTGGCCGCGCTTGCCGCGCTGGCCGGCATTCTCGGTGCGACGATCTTCGCGATGCGCCGCAGGCATCTCGCCGAGGAACGCGCCGCGAAGCGCAACCTCGAAGCGCGGGTCGAGATGCGCACGCTCGAACTCCGGCGTGCGTATCAGGAACTGGCCGGCGAGATCGCCGAACGGAAGCGCATCGACCGACAGTTGCATCAGACGCGCGACGATCTCGCGCAGGCGGCCAAGCTCGCGGCGATGGGGCAGGCATTCTCTGGTCTCGCGCACGAGATCAACCAGCCGCTGATGGCATTGAAAACCTATCTCGCAAGCCTCGGGAAACTCGTTGAACGGCAGGATTCGAAGGGTATCGCGACCGGTCTCGCTGTGATGAACGAGACGGTGGAGCGAATGAGCGAGTTGACCAACTCGCTTCGCCGGCTCGCCCGCAAGGCCGATCGAAAGATCGAGCCGGTCGATCTGGCGACGCTCGCAGGGCAGGTCGCGGATCTCCTGAAGTTCCGGCTTGCGGACATCGGCGCGACGCTGCGTTTCGAGGGCGCGCCCTCCGTGATCGTCGCTGGCGATCCCAACCGGCTACAGCAGGTAATCCTCAACCTCGTCATGAACGCGATGGACGCTGTCGCCGCCGTCGAGCGCAAGGAAATCCACATCGCGTTGTCGGAGGACGGCGGGCTCGCGCGTCTTTCGGTGCACGATACCGGCAAAGGGATAGCGCCCGAGGTTTCAAATCGCCTGGGCGAACCATTCTTCACCACCAAGGATGTCGGCAAGGGGCTCGGTCTCGGGTTGGCGATCAGCCACGCAATCGTCGCCGAACATGCCGGAAACCTTCTCCATGAAACCGATCCGGCAGGCGGCGCCGTCTTCACGATCACCCTATCGGCCGGGGCCGGGGCCGGGGCACATGGCCGGGCCGCAGAGCATTCCCATGCCGCCGAGTGAACCGCAACCGGTCATCCTGCTGGTCGACGACGACCCTCAGGTCACGCGCTCTCTCGGGCAATGGCTGGAGCTATCCGATGTGGCGGTGCATGTCGCCTCCAGTGTCGATCGGGCGGAAGCGGTCATCGAGGCCGGCACGCCGGTCGACGCGGTCCTGTCCGATGTTCGCATGCCTGGCCGCGACGGGCTCAACCTGTTGCGCGCGCTGCGACAGCGCGATCCGGATCTCCCGGTCGTCCTGCTCTCCGGCCATGCGGATGTGCCAATGGCCGTCGAAGCGTTGAAGGCGGGCGCATTCGATTTTCTGACAAAGCCCGCCGATCCCGAAAGGGTCGTCGCCGTGCTGCGCAACGCCGCCGCGCAGAACCGGCTCAGACGCAAGGTCGCGGCGTTGGAAGCACGGCTCTCAGAGGCCGATGCGGTCGAAAACCGGCTGATCGGTCATTCGGCTGGCATGGCCGCATTGCGGAGAGAGATTGCGGCGCTTGCCGGGTTGCCGATCGACGTTATCCTTGTTGGCGAGACGGGGACCGGCAAGGAAGTGGTTGCCGAGGCGCTTCATGCCGCGAGCGGGCGCTCGGGTCGCTTTGTTGCGGTCAACTGCGCGGCGATCCCCGCCGATATTTTTGAAAGCGAATTGTTCGGCCATGAGAGCGGTGCATTTACCGGCGCGCGCGAAAAACGTGTCGGCAAGCTCGAGTATGCCTCCGGCGGAACGCTGCTGCTCGACGAGATCGAAAGCATGCCGCTCGCCGCGCAAGGCAAGATTCTGCGGGTTATGCAGGAACGGACCATCGAGCGCCTCGGCTCGAACCGCGCGATTCCGGTCGATCTTCGCGTGATCGCCGCGACCAAGATCGATCTGCGCACTGCCGCGGCGGCGAACCAGTTCCGGCTTGACCTTTATTACCGCCTCGCCGGAGTCGAGCTCCATCTGCCGCCTTTGCGAGAGAGGCGTGAGGACATCCCGGTCCTATTTTCGGTTTTCGCCTCGCGCATGGCGGAACGTGCCGGGCGCAAGGCCCCGGAAGCGAAGGAGGATCTGCTGGTGATATTGCGCCGGTACGATTGGCCGGGAAACGTTCGCGAATTGCGGCGCGCGGCGGAGCGTTTCGCGCTCGGACTTGATCCCGGCGTCGTACCGCGGGAGGCTGCCACCGCGCCGTCGCCGGACCGGGAAGGTGATCTTGCCGACCGGGTGGCCCGGTTCGAGGCGGAGGTTATCCGGGAGGCGCTCCAGAAAGCGGGCGGTTCGATCGCGGCGGTGGTGGAGGCGCTCGGCATTCCCCGCCGGACGCTCAACGAAAAAATGCAACGCCACGGTATCCGCCGCGAGGACAGCGCGGGGGACTAGGACATCCGTCCGCCGGGTGGATTGCGGCTGGCGGAAGACGCGGATGCGGACCCGAGGTGGTCGTCCGGGCGGCAACGCTTGCAGGGGCGAAGTCCGGCCGCGCAGGCGTCGACGATCTCAGCAAAGAAACGAACGTTTTCACGTTTCGGCCGACCCGAACAGCTCGGGCGACAATAAACCCCGGTCGTCATCACGCCGACAAGGAACATGCCGTCGGCCCTCCGGTCGCGGTTCTGGAAAGCTGCCCAACGGGCATCGTCATCGGGAAGGCGGGGCAGGGGGGCGATCATGGGCGAATGATGATCGCAAAAACAGCTGCCGCGCCACCCGATTTCAGATCAACGCTGCTGCCTGCCGCGCGAAAACCGCCGACAACCGACCGACATCGGCCGCATTCGCGGCTGCCGCCGTCCCCTTGGCGGCCCGAAAGGCAATTCCTTCGAAGATCGCCGCCCAGCGGAACAGCGCAAAAGCCATGTGGAACGGTTCGGGGTTAACCGGATGGCGGCTTGCTGCCGCATAGGTCGCAAGGAATTTCGAATGTTCCGGAATGCCGAGCGCACCAAGGTCGAGCCCGGCGATTCCGCCATATTCGTCCGGTGCCGTATGCCACGCCATGCCGATATGCGCGAGATCGGCAAGCGGATGGCCGAGCGTCGCCAATTCCCAATCAAGAACGGCGATGACACGTGGTTCGGTCTTGTGAAACATCAGGTTGCCGACGCGGTAGTCGCCGTGGACGAGGCTCGTGATCTCTCCGGGTGGGATATGTGCGGGCAACCAGGCGATGAGCCGCTCCATGTTCGCATCCTCGCGCGTGCGGTTCTCCTGCCACTGGCGCGACCACCGGCTGATCTGGCGCGCGAAATAATCGCCGGGCTTGCCAAAATCCGAAAGGCCGATCTCGTTGGGCCCGACATTGTGGAAGCGTGCCAGCGTTTCGGCGATCGAGCGATACATGGCTGTACGCTCCGCCACCGCCACACCAGGTAGCGTGCAATCGTGAAACACCCGGCCGTCAAGCCGCGCCATCACGTAGAACGGCGTGCCGACAACGCTTTCGTCCGTGCAATAATGAAGCGCCTCCGGCACCGGAACGCCGGTATCCTTCAGTGCAGCGATAACGCGGAATTCACGGTCGATGGCATGAGCAGAGGGAAGGAGCGGGCCCGGTGGCTTCTTGCGAAGGACAAGGGCGCGGCTTTCGTATGTCACGAAGAAGGTCGGGTTCGATTGACCACCGGAAATCCGTGCCAGTATCGGCTCGCCGGAAAGACCCGTCAGGACGGATTTCAGATAGGCATCGAGCCGCGCGACATCGAATTCCGGCGCGGCACCGCTCATCGCGGCTGCTCTCCCGTGACGGTCCACTGCCAGAAATCCGGTCCCTCCTTGTCGAGGAAGCGGTTCAGAACCATGCGGTGCACTTCGTCGGCCCCATCCACCAGCCGCGCCTGCCGTGCGTAGCGGTAGATCCATTCGAGTATGGTGTCCTTGGAATAACCGCGCGCGCCGTTGATCTGGATGGCGATATCCGCGGCCTTGTGCAGCGTGTTCGCGGCCTGGACCTTCGCCATCGAAACCTCCTTTCGCGCGAACGAGCCATGATCGAGCGCCCAGGCGGCCTTCATCACGAGCAGGCGCCCGATCTCGATTTCCATCGCGAGGCCGCCAAGCATGAGTTGCACGCTTTCGCGATCGGCAAGACGAAGGCCGAAGCCCTCGCGTCGGGCGGCGTAGTCAGTCGCGATCTCGACGCAGCGTTTGGCGAGTCCGAGCCAGCGCATGCAGTGGGTGAGGCGTGCCGGCCCAAGGCGGATCTGCGTAACCTTCATCCCCGCGCCCTCGCCAAGGAGGACATTCTCCGGTGCGATGGTGAGGCCGTCGAACGTCAGCTCGCAATGCCCGCCATGCTCTTCGGGGCCCATGATCGGGATGCGACGCTCGATGTTCCAGCCCGGCTGGTCGCGGTGGAAGAGGAAGGCGGTGAGACGCTGCTTAGGGTCTTCCGACGTGCGGGCGATGAGAATAAAATGGGCGGCATCCTGCGCGCCGGTGATGAACCACTTGCGGCCATAGATCTTCCAGCTCCCATCCGGCTGTTTCTCACCGCGCGTCTGGATCATCGAGGGGTCGGAGCCGCCGCCGGGATGCGGCTCGGTCATGACGAAGGCGGAACGGACCTTGCCCTCGACGATCGGTGCGAGCCACAGCGCTTTCTGGCCCGGCGTGCCGATCTTTTCGAGCACCATCATGTTACCGTCGTCCGGCGCAGCGGAATTGAAGACCACGGGGCCGAATATCGAGCGATTCATCGCTTCGTAGCAAACCGCCATGCCCATGCGGCCGACGCCGAGCCCACCCGTTTCGGGCTTGAGCTGGAGGCACCAGAGGCCTTCAGCGCGTGCTTTGGCGCGGAGATCCGCGAGGAGGGGCAGGGAGATGTTCTCATGCGCGTCGTAGCTGTCTGCTTTGCTTTCCAGCGGCAGAATCTCGCGTGCGACGAAATCGGCGATACGGCGGCGGAGCGCGTCCAGTTCGGGAGAGATCGAGAAATCCATGAACGGTCCTTCAAAGTGGCGCGAGCAGATGGCCGCCATCGACCGCGATGGTCGCGCCGGTCATGTAGGCGCCGGCTTCCCCGGCGAGCAGCAGCAGTGTACCGTCGAGATCGGAAGGTTGGCCGAGACGGCGCTGGGGTATGCGCTTGATCATCGCCGCGCCGGCTTCGGTCGCGAAAAAATCGCGGTTGATGTCGGTCTCGATATAGCCGGGGCAGAGCGCGTTGACCCGAATGCGATACCGTGCCCATTCGAGGGCCATGGATTTGGTCATCTGGATCAGCGCGGCTTTCGATGTCGCGTAAGGCCCGACATGGCCGGAGACTCCAAGCCCGAGGATCGAGGCGATGTTGACGATGGCGCCACCGCATCCGGCGCCACGCATCCACGCGGCACAGGCCTTCGCAACAAGGAACGCGCCCTTGAGGTTGGTGTCGAGCACCGCATCGAAACGGGCCTCATCTGTATCGAGCCACGCGCGGGTGTCGGCGATTCCGGCGTTGTTGACGAGAATATCGACGCCGCCAAGCCCCGCGATCACATCGCGGATGCCGGCCTCCACGCTTGCGCCATCGGCAACGTCGAGCCGGACGGCGATCGCCTGATGCCCGGCTTCGATCAGGCCTGACGATACCCGCTCGCAATCCGCCAGCCGGCGCGCCGCGATCGCAACGCACGCGCCTTCGCGCGCCAGAAGCCGTGCGAAGTGCTCCCCCAGTCCGCCGGACGCGCCTGTAACGAGCGCGCGTTTACCCTTCAAGCCTGCCGACAAGGCTGTTCTCCCGTGTTTTCGTCGAGAGTAGAGACGGGTCGGCGGCTTGGCCAGAGCCTTCCATCAATGCCCGCGCGAGAACAGGAGATCGTGCACCATCGCCGAGACGTTCTTGAGGCTGGCGAGCACCTCCTTGAGTTCCGCGATCTGATGCCGGCTCAGCCGTGAGACATCGACGTGGGTGCCCGGCTTCAGGCCGGCGGAAATGTCGTGGATCTGCTGGTCCAGAATAAGATCCATCAGGAAGCCGAGTCCTTTCTCCATGGCCTCAAGATCTTGATCCGCGCCAATCTTCTGCTCACGCAACGCGGCGATGCGGTCGGCGGTCGCTCGGTGGGCGATGCCGTGGCTGAGCCCGAGACAGCGCGCGGCGGCGACGATCGGGAACAGCCCGCCTTTCTTGAGATCGAGACGGTTGTTCTCCACCTGCAGGCGACCGAACATGCCGATGGGCGGCGTCCAATTCGCCATCTGGTCCGCGAGCAGCTTCACCATCGGCCGGGCTTGCTCTGCCATTCTCAGCGCGTCCTGCCGCAATTGCTGCGCGAGCGAAGCATCGCCGTGGACATGGCGGCAGTCGAAGAAGATATCGACAGAGAGCAGGTCTTCCGGTGAGGTGGTTTCGGTCCAGCTCCGCACGCGCTCGCGCCAGAGCGGGAGCGAGCCGTTCCAGCTCAGGTTCCCCGCCATCACCTTGCCCTTGCAGAGCGGAATGCCGATGTCGTCGAGAATGCGGTTCATGCGCTGGCCATGCTCGATGAACCAGTTCAGCATTGCCTCGTCCTCGGCAGGGCCGTCGAAAACGGTTGCATTGTCCTGATCCGGAACCAGCAGGGATTCCCCCCGCCCGCCGGAACCGAGGATCAGCGTGGCGTAGGGCGTCGGCGGGGTGCCATGCCCGGCTTCGAGCATTTGCTTTTCCGCGTCCATCGCCGCGCGGCGGGTGAGGGCGCCGATCTCGCGGCTGATAACCGCGGCGACCTCGCGTGCCGTGATGCCTTCCTCGACGAGCCGGTGCGCGACCTTCGGCATCCGCGCCCAGGCGGTCGCGAGTTCGGGGATCGAGGCGGCGCTGTCGACCGCATCGCCGAGCGCCAGCGCATCGGACGAGCGCAGACGTAGGAGATCGCGCGCCGAGAGGGCTCCCACCATGTTCCCGTCCTCGTCGACGACGCCGAGGTGACGGATATGGTGCTGCTCCATTCGGCCGATGGCGCGGTAGACGAAAGCGTCCTTCGGCACGGTCATCAATGGGCGACTCGCCATGTCGCCGACGCGGTCCTGAAGCCCGGAAGCGCCCTTGCTACCGATATGGCGGATGACGTCCCGCTCGGTGACGATTCCGACCGGCGGCGTGAGCCCCTCGGCGCTCGCTGAGACGAAGACCGAGGAGATACCTTTCTCCGCCATCAGCGCGACGGCGTCGCCGAAGGGTGTGTCAGGCCCGACATGGATCGGCGGCATGGCGGCAACATCGCTGACCCGGTGGCGGAACGGATAGGCATCGATCCGGCCAAGGATGCTCTCGGGGCCAGCTCTGGGGCGGACGGGCTCGGTCCAGCCGGCGCGGTTGTAATCCTCCAGCACCGCGGTCAGACGGCGGCAGGCGGTTTCGGCCTCCACCAGTGTACGAATGCCGTGCTCCTTCAACGCCGGGATCATGGCGATGAAGACGCGCGCGGTCAGTGTCGCGTCGGCGAGCGCATCGTGGCGGTTATCGACACCGACGTGCAGATAGGATGCGAGCTTGTCGAGCGAGAAGCCGGACAGGCGCGGGTAGCAGATCTCGCCGAGAAGGCGCGTATCGAGGATGTGGTTCCAGAACGGCTTCACATTGGCTATCGCGCATTCGCGCTGGAGTACGGCGAGATCGAAGCCGATGTTGTGCCCGATGATGACGCGATCCTCGCAGAATTCCGCCAATGGGCGATAAACCTGCTGGAATGCCGGTGCATCCTTCAGCATGCCGGCATGGATGCCGTGGATGCGCGTGGTTTCCGGCGGAATGGGAACACCGGGGTTGATCTTGCGGTCGAAGACTGGGCTGTCGAGCAGCATGCCATGTTTGAGGATCACAGCGCCGATTTGAAGGATCCGCACCTTCGCAGGGTCGAGCCCCGTCGTTTCGGTGTCGAGGAAAACGGCTTCAAGCGCGGAAAGCGGATGATGTTCGACGGCCATGACGATCCTCCCGGCTGAACGCTAGCCTCCCGTGATGGCTCCATCCATGCGCTGGCTCAAAAATCGTTTCACCAGACCCCGACAAGCCGCAGAATCGGCGGCATCGCCAGAAGGGCGCAGCCCGCGAGCCAGATCATCAGCGAGGTCGAATCGGATTGCGATTGCCCCGTCATCCGCTCGTAGATCGCAGCTGGAACGCCGGCAATCGCCACCGCCGCCAGCCCAAGGAACAGCGAGGTGAAATAGAACACCAGCAGCGGAGAGGTGATGAACAGGTTGACGAGCACCGGCCGCAGCAGGATGAAACCTGGCTCGAAATATGGCGAGAAGTTCATTCCGCACAGCAGGGAAAGACCGGCGATGGCGATGAGGAAGCCGTCGCGCCGCAAAAGGGCTTCGCGTTGATCGTGATCGCTCATGTTACGCTCCTGCCGTGGGGAGAAAGCCATACATCGTCGCCACGAGCAGCAGCGTGATGCGCAGGATGAGGATCCAGACAACGCCGAAGAGATAGAGCATCCCGTTCGGCACAAGCGCGGGCGTGACCGCGCGGATGGCATAAAGCAGCGGGTTGGTGATCTGGCAGAACACGCGCCAGATGACGAGTTCGCTTTGCGGCCGGAAGAACAGCGAGAGCAGGAAGCGCCCGATCAGCGTGTAGAGCGCCGCTGCCAGCACGATGTTCGGAATGTGGAAAAGCCAGAAACTCACGCCGGACATTCGTATCCTTCTCCCGAGGCCGTGAACTCAAAAAAACAAGGCGGGGGATTTCTCCCCCGCCTCGCATGGTCGGGTCAAGCCCGATCAGGCCGTCTTCTCTTCCATCAGCGTACCACCGCGCGGGCGGCGGCAGGCGTCGATGAACTCCTGCATCTCCTTGGACGGAGCCGGGGTCATCATCGAGACGACATACATCGCGATCGCACCGGCCGGCAGACCGAACATGGCCGCCGAGATGTTCGAGATGTTCATCCAGCCGACCTTGTTGGCAAGGATCTTCGCCGCGTTCGGATCAGCGAGCGCCTTCGCCATGTCGGGGATGAGCGCCGTGCCGCTGGCCGAGACCAGCGACTTCATGCCGAGCACCTTCACACCGAATTCCGGCGAGTAGCGCGAGCACCACAGGTAGGTGGCGGTCGTGCCGAAGCCGACGATCATGCCGACGACGGCACCCGCGCCATTGACGCGCTTGGACCAGACACCCAGCACCAGTGCCGGGAACAGGCCAGCCGCAGCCAGCGAGAAGGCCCAGGCCACCATCGAGAGGATGTCGGCTGGCTTTGTCGAGGCCACATAAGCTGCAAACACCGCCACGATCACCAGCAAGATGCGCGACACGACGAGACGACGCGAGGTCGGCGCGTTCTTGTCGATCATCTTGTAGTAGATGTCGTGGGAGAGGGCGTTCGCAATCGCGAGCAGCAGGCCGTCGGCGGTCGAGAGCGCCGCCGCAAGGCCACCAGCGGCGACGAGGCCGGCGATGACATACGGAAGGCCCGCAATTTCCGGCGTGGAAAGAACCACCACGTCCGGGTTGATGCCGAAGTTCGCCATATGGACGAGGCCGTCGTGCCCCGGGATGGCGCCGCAGGCGGCCTTGACGGCTTCGGCGGTGGCTGCTGCCTTGCCGCAGATCGTCACGAGGCCAAGCTTGCCCCAGCTGTAAACCCAGGCCGGCAGATCCGCGATGTTCTTGCCGATGAGCGTCGAATAGACCTCAAGCTTCGAGAACGCCGCATAGGCCGGAGCAGTGAAGTACAGCAGGAAGATGAACAGCAGCGACCATGCCACCGAGATGCGGGCTTCCTTGACCGACGGGGTCGTGAAGTAACGCATCAGGACGTGCGGCAGCGACGCCGTGCCGATCATCAGGCAGAAGATCAGCGCGAAGAAGTTGCCGGGCGTGTAGCTGTTGAACGGTGTCACGTGGGCTTTCGCTGCCATGACCTGTGCCGAGGCGACCCCCGTTGCCACGAACTTCTGTTCGAGGGCGGTGATTTCCGCCAGCGCCTGACCATAGGTGAGCTGCGGGATCGGCAGGCCGTACTTCTTCGCCGAGAGGATGACCACCGGGATGAGGTAGGCCACGATCAGAACGATGTACTGCGCCACCTGCGTCCAGGTCACGGCGCGCATACCGCCGAGCATGGAGCAGACCAGAATGCCCGCGAGGCCGACGTAGACCGCCACCACAAAGTCCATGCCCAGGAAGCGCTGGGCGATGATGCCCGTCGCGTAGATCTGGGCGACGACGTAGGTGAACGAGCAGGCCAGCAGCACGATCACGCCGAGGAAGCGTGGGAAGTTGCCGCCGTAACGGGCCGAGAGGAAGTCCGGGACCGTGTAGGCGCCGAACTTGCGCAGGAACGGCGCGACGAGCACCGCGACGAGCACGTAGCCGCCGGTCCAGCCGAGCACGAAGGCGAGGCCATCGTAACCGAGCAGGAAGAGCGAACCCGCCATGCCGACGAACGAGGCGCCGGACATCCAGTCCGCGCCGGTCGCCATACCGTTGTAGAACGCCGGAACCCTGCGGCCCGCGACGTAGTATTCCGAAACCTGCATGGTGCGTGAGATGATGCCGATGAAGGCGTACACCGCAATCGTGAAGAACACGAAGAGGTAGCCGAGATAGACGTTCGGAACGCCCATCTTTTCGAGGAGCGCGATAAACAGCACGAAGGCGACAAAGCCGCCCGTGTAAATGCCGTAGATCCGTCCGAGGTTCGAGGTGAATTCATCACCCCCCGATGCCTGAGTTGCCATGATGTCCCCCGCTTATTCTTCTTCGGCAACGCCGCATTCGCGGTCGATCTTGTCCTGTGCCTTGGCAAACCAGAACAGCATCGCCACGAACACGATCAACGAGCCCTGCGCGGCCATGTAAAAGCCGAGCGGGAAGCCCGCGATCTTGATCGCGTTGAGTTGGTTGACGAACATATGGATGCCGAAGCTGAAAATCGCCCAAAGCACCATCATCGTAATCATGAGTGAACTGGTTTTTTTCCAGTGCAGCTCGTTCATATCCTTTGACATTACCTTTTTCCTCCCTGCCCACGTTTTCCGCGGTGAAGTAAAAGGGATCACAGGTGAGGGCAAAAACGTCGGTCGAAATGCCCCATCCACAGCTCCCAATGTATATATTCGGTTAAGGAGCGTGAAACGTCTCTACGACTTTCGGCTAGATGTGCCAAAAAGGCAGGAAAATGCGTGTATATTCCGGTTGGGCGTGCTGCTCGCGCGCTTGACAGGCCACGAAAATGCCTAATTTTCCGATTGTGCGTCGCAAAACGTAAAGGTGAATGCGGGGGAAACAACAAAAATATTCGTTCTGGTGTTTCAGGATTCGATGATATTGCGTTGCAGTAATGCGTTTAATGCATGGGTAAGAAATATAGTATTCATAAAATATAGATCACCTTTAATACTTTCAATCAAGTCAGGCCGCCATTGATGTGCATCGACTGTCCGGTGATGTAATCCGCCGCGTCGCTCGCCAGAAACGCGATCAGATCAGCGACCTCGCGCGGCCGCCCGAGACGCCCCAGCGGGATTCTCTCAGCGATAGCCGCGAGGCGCGCGGGGTCGACATTGCCGGCGATACCAGGATCCTTGGCAATATAGCCCGGCACGACGCAATTCACAGTGATGCGATCCGGCGCATAGGCGAGGGCAAGACTGCGGACCGCGACCTCAATTGCCCCCTTCGCCGCGACAGAAGCCGGGAACTGCGGCAGGTCGTTGCGGAAGAGATGAGCGGTGAAGCTGCCCGTGGCGATGATCCGGGGGTGAGCCGCGTGCCGGAGCATTCCGTGTGCCGCCTGCGCGAGCGCGAGGAACGAGATCGCGTTCCCCCGGAAAGCATAGTCGAGATCGTCGGTTGTGACTGCCTCTGCGGGTTTGGCGATCGGAAAGCCGGCATTGGCGACCAACACGTCAAGACTGCCGAAAGTTTCTCTGGCTGCATCGACGACGGCGACCGCCGTGCGCGGTTCGGCGAGATCACCCAGGACGGTCACGACCTGTGAGCCCGCGGCATGAACCTCCATTGCAATCGCTTCCAGCCGTTCGGCGGAATGACGCGCATGGATCACGAGGCCGGTACCCTTCCCGGCGATGCGTCGGGCCAGGGCGGCGCCGATTCCCGAGGAGGCGCCCGTAATGAGCCAGACGCGGCGCGACGGTTCCATTCAGTCCTCCCCGCGACGTACCCTTTCACGATGGAGGGTGTAAAGGCCGCTTGCAACGATGATGAGGGCACCGGTGACGATCCACCTATCAGGTACGGTACCGAAAAGAAGATAACCCGTCGCGGCTGCCCAGACGAGTTGGACATATGCGAACGGTGCCAGCACCGAGGCACGCGCCCGGCTGAAGGCGAAGATGATCATGGCGTGGCCGACGGCCGCGCTGAGGCCGATCCAGAGACCAAGACCGATTTCACGCCATGTCGGTATGACGAAATAGAACGGCAACAGGAGTGTGGTGCCCACCAGCATGATCAGTGATGACCAGACGATGGTGGTCTCCGGCGGTTCGGTCGTCATCATGCCGCGCGTCATTACGCTGCCGAAAGCCCAGAGCACAGCCGCGCCGATGGGAAACAGCGCCGCAATCTGAAAGGCGCTTGATCCGGGCCGAATGATGATGAGCATGCCGATGAACCCGACCAGCGTTGCAAGGGCGCGACGGATGCCGATCTTCTCGCCCAGCATGAAGACCGAGAAGACCGTAATGAGGATCGGCCAGACGAAGTTGATCGCGGTGGTGTCCGCAAGCGGCAGATAGCTAAGGCCGATGATGTAGAGGAGCGAGGAAATCCAAACCGCTGTGCCGCGGACGAGCTGCGTGCCGGGATGGGCGGTGAGGAAAGCCGCCTTGCCCTTGCGCCAGTAGACCACAGGCACCGAAAGCAGCGCGACGACGACGGCGCGGATCCACTGCACCTCGAGAGGCGGCAGGGTCGCAACCATCATCTTCGACGCGGCGTCACCGAGTGCGAAGATGAAGGAAGCACCGAGGACGAGGGCAATGCCGAGCCCGCGCGATTCCGCGGGGGGCGGGAGAGACTGATTCATGGTTCCGGAACAATGCGGAGCGATGACGCCTTTGTCGATCAGCAATCGCGTATACAGAACACAAATTCGTCCGCCGGCCGGGGATTGGCGTCAGCCCTTGCGCGGCAGGATAGGTTTGGTGGTGTCCAGCGCGAGGATATCCTCAAGGCCCTTCGCGGCAGCCAGTGCGCGGGCATCCCCTCTTGGCCGCGCGACGATCTGCAATCCCACTGGCAAGCCGGACCTCGTGAAGCCGCAGGGCAGCGAGATCGCCGGGCAGCTCACCAGCGTGATCGCGTAGGCAATGGCGAGCCAATGGACATAATTGTCGAACACCACGCCGTTGCAGCTCTCGACGTAGCGGTTGCCGATCGGGAAGGGCGGCACGATGGTTGCGGGCGTGCAGAGAATGTCGTGATCCTCGAAGAAATCGAGCGTGTTGCGATAGAGCTCCGCCCGTCGCGTCTCGGCGCGTACATGGTCTGCCATCGTCAGCGCGAGACCCTTCTCGATGTTCCAGATCACCTCCGGCTTGAGGAGGTCGCGCCTGGTATCGAGCAGCGCCTTCTTTGAAATCGCGAAGTTTTTGGCCCGCAGCACGTTGAAGGCGTCATGCGCCCCGGAGAAATCCGGATGCGCCTCCTCGACGGTCGCGCCAAGTTCCGTGAAGCGCAGTGCGGCTTTGCGGCAGATCTCCGCGACTTCCGGGTCCACAGGCGTGATGCCGAGATCGGCGGAAAAGGCGACACGCTTCGGCTTCCAGCCTGAACGGACGTAGCCGAGGAAAGGGACTTCGGGCTTCGGCAGCGACACTGGATCGCGGATATCCTCTCCCGAAAGGCAATCGAGGAAGAACGCGCAATCCTCGACATTGCGTGCCATTGGCCCCTGCACGGAAAGCTGGCGGTCGAGCGGAATGCCCGGCAGGCTCGCGACACGCCCCGGCGAGGGGCGCATGCCGACGATGCCGCAGAAGCTTGCCGGGTTTCTCAAGGAGCCGCCGAGGTCGGAGCCATGCGCCAGCCAGGCCATGCCGGTTGCGAGTGCGACTGCCGAGCCGCCGGAGGAACCTGCGGCTGACATCGCGGTGTTCCAAGGGTTGACGGTCGAGCCGAAAACCTCGTTGAAGGTGTTGGCGCCGGCGCCGAACTCGGGCGTGTTGGTCTTGGCGTAGATCACCCCGCTTTCGCCCTCCAATCGCTGGACCAGCGGGTCTGAGGCATCGGGGACATGATCGGCAAAGATAGGTGAACCGTAGGTCGTGCGCATCCCGGCGACGTCGGTCAGATCCTTGATAGCAACCGGCAGGCCCATGAGCGCGCCCCGCTCGGCGGGCGGGCGCGCCATCGCTGCTTTTGCCGCGCGGCGCGCGCGCTGGAAATCGACGGTGGGCAGGGCGTTGACATCCTTGTCGACAAGACCGATGCGGTTTTCAAGCGCGTCGAGGCAATCGAGCGGCGTCACCTCGCCGCGCGCGAGAAGATCAACAACCGCGAGCGCGGAACGGGAAACGAGATCGGAGGGCATGGTGCAGTCCACGGGATAAGGGGGTGCAACAGCCTAGGCTGTGTATGCGGCATACCGCAAGAGTCGATCAAGCTGCCGCTCAGCCTTCGGACGATTTCTGGTATTCCTTGACGTCCTTGAGGATCAGGCCAGGCGTGCGCTGTGCATCGTATTCGAGCGAAAACTGGCTCGGCGAGAGAAACACTGGCGCGCCGTCGAGATCGTTGGCGATAGCGGAGCGGTGCCGATCCATGAAGGCTTCGAGATCGGCCGGGTTTTCGGCGCTGATCCAACGACACAGCGAAAAGCGTGTTGGCTCGAAGGCGACGGGCAGGCCGTATTCAGCCTCCAGCCGCGCCTGAAGCACATCGAGTTGCAGCGCACCGACCACACCGACGATCGCACCTGAGCCGTCATGCGGCAGGAAGAGTTGCACCACGCCTTCCTCGGCCAGCTGCTGAAGCGCCTCGCGCAGCTTCTTGGCCTTCATCGCATCCTTGAGCGAGACGCGGCGCAGGATTTCCGGCGCGAAGCTTGGAATGCCACGAAAAATCAGTTCCTCGCCTTCGGTCAGCGTGTCGCCGATCCGGAGCGTGCCGTGGTTGGGAATGCCGACCACGTCGCCGGCATAGGCCTCGTCCGCGATCGAGCGGTCCTGCGCGAAAAAGAATTGCGGCGCGTTGAGGCTGATCGGCTTGCCCGTGCGCACGAGCTTGGCTTTCATGCCGCGAGAGAGTTTGCCCGAGCAGACGCGCAGAAAAGCGATGCGGTCGCGGTGGTTGGGGTCCATGTTCGCCTGGATCTTGAAGATAAACCCACTCATCTTCGGGTCCGTCGGCTGCACCTCGCGCAGGTTGGCGGCCTGCGGGCGCGGTGAGGGCGCGAAATCGGTCATTGCATCCATGAGTTCGCGGATGCCGAATGAGCGCAGCGCCGAGCCGAAAAACACCGGCGTCAGGTGTCCTTCGAGAAAGGCCGGGAGATCGAACGGCTTCGAGGCTTCGCGCGCGAGTTCGGCGGATTCGGCAAAGGCGTCACGCTCGAAACCGGGCAGGAGCGCAAGCAGTGCGGGATCGGTTGCGCCGGAGACGGGTTTCGCGGCGCTGTCGTCATCGACCTGCCGGATGGTGTTGTTGGTGAAGTTGAAGGTGCCGGCGAAGCTTTTTCCCTGACCGATCGGCCAGTTCACCGGCGAGGTGTCGAGCGCCAGCGTTTTTTCGATTTCGTCGAGCAGGTCGAAGGGATCGCGCGATTCCCGATCGAGCTTGTTGACGAAAGTGACGATGGGAATGTCGCGCAGGCGGCAGACCTCGAACAGCTTGCGGGTGCGCGCCTCGATGCCCTTCGCCGCGTCGATCACCATCACGGCGGCATCGACGGCGGTCAGGGTACGGTAGGTGTCTTCCGAGAAGTCCTCGTGGCCGGGTGTATCGAGGAGGTTGAAGATGTGGCCGCGATATTCGAAAGTCATCACCGAGGTGACGACCGAAATACCACGATCGCGCTCGATCTTCATCCAGTCTGATCGGGTGGCGGCGCCGCCGCGCTTGGCCTTGACCTCGCCGGCAAGCTGAATCGCGCCGCCGAACAGCAGGATCTTTTCCGTCAACGTCGTCTTGCCGGCGTCCGGGTGGGAGATGATGGCGAAGGTTCGCCGGCGGCGCGTTTCGGTTTCGAAAACGCTGGCGGGCGCTGCGGCGTCGGAAGTCATGCTGGCGTCAAATCCGGGCGTCGAAAAGCGAGGTCCCGGCGGAATTGCGCAGGACTGATCGTGACGCCTTATAGCGGCATGGCACCGGAGGTCTACACTCGCGCCGACAAATTAAAAAAGGCGGAATGCCGCGAGGGGCGCGACATTCCGCCAGGACCGGGGCTACCACGACTAAGGGGGTGGATAGAGCCACACGGTCGTCGCGGCACATAAGCCCGTGCCGCGAATGGCTCACTTCACCTTGCCGTCCGGCCCGAAGCTCTTCAGGTAGGCGACAAGATCGGCGATCTTCTTGTCGTCCTTGAGGCCTATATAGGCCATCTTGGTGCCGGGAACGACGCCTTTCGGGTCCTTGATGTAGGTCGTGAAGGTGGGGTCATCCCAGGTCTTGCCGAACTTCTTGTTCGCGTCGGAGTAGCTGTAGCCTTCTGTTGTGCCGGCAGTGCGGCCGAACAGACCGTTGAGATGCGGGCCGACCAAGTGCTTGGCGCCTTCGCCGACCTGATGGCAGACGCGGCACTGGGCGAAAACGGTCTTGCCGGCGTTGATATCCTGTGCAACGGCGGGAAGCGTCGATCCCACAAAGAGCAGGGCAGTCGCGATATTCCGATACATGCAAACGTCCTTTCGTCTTCTCAACGGATGCGGCAGGCGATTGAGAAATCGTCAATCGCCACCTCGATCGGGCCGAGGGCATCGATTGAAACGAAGAACGGCGTGCCGGTGTGACGGAAATTGAGGCGGTAGGCGCTGTAGCCGTTCGCCTTTTTGCGCTTCGAGACCGCCGGTGCGGAGACCTTGTGTTCGGCGACGACGGCACCGGTCGCGAAGCCGTCGCGGACCGCCAGCGCGAGCGCCCCGGTCCTGCCCGGCGCGTGAACCCAGAGTTCGAGCGAGCATGCCGCGCCCTTCGGCGCGTTCAACGTCACCGTGCCGGTCAGGGAGGTGCCGGGAAACGGCATCGGATTGGTCAGCACGACGAATTTCTTGCCGGAATGCGGTTTGACGGCCGACTTGGCGTCGACCTGGCGAAGGCCGACATCGCCGGTCGCCGCCCACTGGCCGACGTTGCCGTTTTCGAAGCCGTCGCGCACACTGGCGTAACGCGCTTCGGCCGCGGCGCTGCCTCCGAGCAGAAACGCCACGGCGGCGAGGGGCTTGGCATGGTCCTTGATTTTCATTTTCAGTCTCCCGTAACGCCTGCAGGCTAGCAGGCGACGTGCCATCGGGCCGAACGCTGGAAGACTTTGAAATTAAATGAAAAAGACGATTTCGCCCTGGTGCCACATCGGACAGGCTGAAAGAAAGGCAGTCGATCCTGCAAATTTGACGGTCTTACGCGTCCTCGACCGGGGAGGCGGTGCTGGCGATGCTCGTCTGCCGGCGCTGCTGGAGGATGCGGTAGACCGTCCGCTCGCTGATCTTGAGCACCTCGGCAATCCGCGCGCGGCTATATCCCCCGCGATTGAGCAACGTGTCGACATAGAAATTCTGCAACTCGTCGATCGACGGAAGACGCCCGAAGCTGAATTCGATGGCGCTGCCATGCTGGACGGCCTTGCGCGGGTCGAGCCCCAGCATGGCGGCGTCGATCGAGCGCTGTTGCGCGGAAAGGACTACCGCGCGCTCGATCACGTTCTTGAGTTCGCGCACATTGCCCGGCCACGCATAGGCCCGGATGGCGGAGATCGCACTGGGATCCAGAATCTTGTCGATGCCGCGATTGAAATTGCGGGTCTTCACGAAATGCTGTGCGAGTTCCATCGCGTCGTCGGCGCGCTCGCGGAGCGGAGGCACGCGCAATTCGAAACGCGAGAGGCGGTAATAGAGGTCGAGGCGGAACTTGCCCTCGCTGCTCATCGCCAGCAGGTCGCGATTGGTGGCGGCGACGAAGCGGACATTGGCCTTGAGATCGGTGACGCCGCCGATCCGCCGGAAGGTCCCGACTTCGAGTACGCGCAGGAGCTTTGCTTGCAGGGGCGGGGAGAGTTCACCGATTTCGTCGAGAAAGACGGTACCGCCCTCCGCAACCTCGATCAGGCCGAGCTTGCGCCGGTCCGCGCCGGTGAAGGATCCGCGCTCGTGGCCGAAAAGCTCGGATTCGAACAGGCTTTCCTGCAACGTGGAACAATCGATCGCGACATAGCTCGCCGGCGCGCGCGAGCTTGAATCGTGGATTGCCTTGGCGACCAGCTCCTTGCCGACGCCGCTTTCGCCAAGGATCAGCACGGTCGCGTCCGTCGGCGCGAAGAGGCCAATCTTGCGGCGGATCTCGGTAAATGCTGCGCTCGCCCCGATCATCGAGGTGGTGGTGAGCGACTGGAGTTGATCCTTCAGGAAGGCGCCGTCGCGCTTGAGCTGGGCATGGTCGAGTGCACGCTCGATGGCGACTTCAAGCTCTTCCGCCCGCACCGGCTTGGTGAGGTAATCGTGTGCACCGAGTTTCAGGGCCCGGACGGCCTGATCGATCGCCCCATGCGCCGTCAGCATGATAACGGGGCAGATCGCGGTGAGTTCCCTGAGAAGATCGAGGCCGTTGCGATCCGGCAGGCGAATGTCGAGCAGGATCAGCGCCGGCTCGTCCTCGACGATTACGCTTGCGGCATCCGCGGCGCGAAGGACGCCGCGCGCCTTGTATCCGGCGCGTTCGAGTTGGCCGACGATCAGGCGATTGAGCGTCGCGTCGTCTTCGACCAGCAAGATGGGCTTGGACGTTCGTGGCTGGATGACGTGCGTGGCGGCGCGCGTTCGGGTTGCATCAAGCGGCACGGCGTGGCTCCCCCGGTTCGAAGTCGGCGTCCGGCAGGAGGATCGTGAAAGTCGTGCCCCGGCCTCGGGTGCTCACGACATGGATGTCACCGCCGAGCGCACGCAGAACCGAGCGGCAGATCGAAAGCCCCAGCCCGGTGCCGTGAATGCCGTCGGCGCGGCGGCTCCAGAAGGGGAGGAAAATCGAGCGCAGGTCTTCCGGCGCGATTCCGATTCCCGTGTCCGCGAACCGCAGCGCGATCTGGCCTTCCGGCAGGCGCCGGCCCTCGATCTGGAGATGCCCGCCCTTTGGCATGGCATGGAAGGCATTCTGGACGAGGTTGATGATGACGATCCTGATATCGCTGTCGGAAGCGAGAACGCGCAAGTCGTCCTCCATGTCTACGGCGAGGAAGACTCGCGTCTCCTCCGCCTGGAACCGGAGCAGCTTGAGAATATCTTCGACAACATCATTGATGAGGATCAACTCCCGCTCCGGCGCAGGCGGAACGCCAAGCTTGAGCAGGCTCTCGGTGATGGAAAGGCAGCGACCGACCTCGTTGCTGATAAGGTGAAGCGAACTTCCGATCGAAGCGCTCTGGCCCTGGCCGAGTGCTGTCTCTGCCTCCTGCAGGAGGATGGCGACGGAGGAGAGCGGGTTGCGGATCTCGTGTGCGACGCCGGTCGCCAACTGGCCCAGTTCTGACAGCCGCTGCTCGTGCGAAATCTGGACGGCGGCGTCGAGATCGCGGATCACCTCGACGACCAGCGAACGCGGGACGCCGGCGCTTTCCGTGGCGACCCGGGCGGCATTCACCTCGACGGACATTTCCGACCTGTCTGCCCGGTAATGGATCGCGTGGAACTTGATGCGGGCGGTGGGTTCGCGCAACGCGACGAGTGGACAGGTCGAGAGCGTGGAAATGCAGGGCTCGCTCCGCCCGTGGCTGGAGCGGTAACAGAAAGCACCGATCTCGCTTCCGCTTCGATGCTGGTGGAGATCGCGATAAGCCTGGTTCGCGAGGATGATGCGGAAATCCTCATCGATCACACGGATACCGTCCGGGAGGGCTTCAATCATCGACTGAACGAAGTGCTCGCGCGCTCGGACATCGGCGAGGCTCGCCGAGAGACGGTCGGCCATGTCGTTGAACGTGCGACCAAGTGAGGCCAGTTCCTCGCCGCCCTCCATCTCGACCCGTCGCGAAAGATCACCAGCGGCGATTGCCTGGCTCGCCTCCTGAAGCTGAGCGACTGGCACCAGCACGTTTTTGCGCAGGCTGAGGTAAATCCCACCGATCAGGCCGAGGACCACCACCAGTCCCGATCCGGCGAGCGCGAGCGCGCTGGCGAGGGCCTTCCGGCGCAGATCCTGCGCCTCGTGATCGACGACGAGGATGCCATTGACCGGGCTCGCGGAAGCCTCGCCATGACACTGACCGCATTCCGCTCGGTTCGCGACCGTCTTGATCGAGCGGATCACCGGCTGCGGATCGGCGATACCCCTGGCAAGAAGATCGGATCGTTCGATCACGGTCTTGCCGTCCCAGGCGCAATCCGGGCAGAGATCGGGCCGGCTGAGATCGAACCGGCGGGCGAGAAGATCGGGGCGCGAGGCGAAGCGGACCTCGCCGGTCGGGTTGAGGATCATCACCGCGCTGATTCCGCCCTGCTGGCCGAAGCGCTCGACAATCTCGCGTAGGCCGGGAATGTCACGCTTGAGCATGGCATTCTCGAGCGAAACCTGGAGCAGGATGTTGAGCCGCGCGGCCGCGTCGCTCCGCTGTTCCTGCAGGCGCAGGTGATAGAGCGAGACGATCCCGGTCAGGAACAGCAGCGAGATGACAAGGCTGTTGAGGATCAGCGACCGCGTGATGATGGCGAAAAGGCTTCGCGTCACCTTTTCCATCGTTAATGCCGCACGCTGATCGACGTGAGCTGGCTCAGAAGCGTCTCCGGAGGCATCTCGTGCGGCAGGAACCGGAGGAGGTTCGGATGCGGGGCGGCCTCGCGCCCGAAGAGCGCTAGGGGGAGGATGGCGAAGTTGCTCCGTTGCCTGTCGAGAAACGATGCACACCACGCCGATCGCTCGGAGGCCGGTTTGCAGGCAAGAAGCGCCTCGCCGTTCTGGAGGACGATGCCGGCTCCGGCAGCATGCTCCGTGACTGCGGCTTCAAGCGCCGAAAGCGCGAGCTTGTGAGCCTCAAACCGCATCGGTGCGAGATAGGCCTTGCGAAAGTCGAGGCAGGTGCAGCCGAGTGCTTCCGCCACATCGGATACGAGATCGGGTCTGTAGGCCGGGAAATTGACGATATAGCTTCCCGGCCCCTTGGCAAGAATCCGATCGGTTAATCGCTTGTGCCAGCTCGTCATGATCCGCTCAGAACCTGAAAGAGATTGCCGGCATGGGGACGCACCGCGCAGATTCGGCACAGGCCGTCCCGACCAGATCCGCTTTCCTGCAACCGATAATAGGGAACACCGCAGGATCGGCATCGACCTGGATCAAGCCTGAGCACGGTTTCACCCGCCGGGCCGGCTTCCTGAAGGCTTATCGCTTCCCGGTCGCACAGGTCGAGGCAGAGCTGGCACCCGGAACAGCGCGACGGGACAATCCGGTAGGCGCTTTGCGGCAACCGCTCGCGAACAAGAGCCCCATCGGGGCAGATACCGGTGCAGGCATCGCAGGCCACGCAAAACGCCGTGTTGATGAGGGGGCTGTGGTATGCCAGTGCCTCGCTCGCTTCGGTTTCCGGCAGACGCTCCGGCACGCTCAGAGCGGAGAACAATCGGCGGCGGCGCCGGTCGATTTCATCGGTGTCCACCCGCGCCCTGGCGAGAGCGGCGCGATAGGCGTCACCCTCGCGATAGAGGACCAGCTGCACGACGGCAGCACCCCGGCTTTTCCTTATCGCGACATGACGCGCGTGCGCGTTTTCGAGTTGTTGCGGTCCGGCGCCGTTCGGGCAGTCCGCACAGTCCCCGGAGAGGATGTGCAACGCATGCACGCCTTCCTCGGCGAGAGAGTCGAGGTCGCGGTGGCCGAGCGCATGCTGGCAGGCGAGGGAGGTTTCGCCGGCCTCCCGGACTTCGCGGCAGGTGGCCCAGGCGGAACCGCATCTCCGCCCGGCAAAGAGGATCGTCAGCGGTCGCTGCAGGGTTATCGCGGCGCGCGGGCAGGCGGGAACGCAGAGCCCGCAGCCATCGCAGGCCGTCGGATCGAGCGAAAGGCCCTCATCGTCGAGCAGGATCGCGTCTTTCGGGCAGGCCGCGGCACAGGCTTCACAACGCGCGAATGGGGCAAGCGCATGCACGCACATGCACGCATCGATGCCCGGAAGGACGGGTTCGCCGCTCATCGTCACCAGCTCGGGGCTGCGCCGGGCAGGAAACGCCCGGCTTCTTCCTGAGCCATGGCGCGCCGGCGTTGCTTCTCTTCTTCGATCGGTTCGGGTTCGACGAGCGGCATTCCGGCAAGACGCACAAGCTCCTTCCGCAAGCGGCCGAGGACGCTGACCGTCACCAGCGCGAGCCCGGCGTAGAACTGCGTCCGGCAACGGGTTGAGACTCGCGCCGCGAAAGGTTCGATCCAGCGCAGCACATGATGATCCATGAAGGCGGCAGCATCCTTTGGTCCGTGGTCGAGCGGATGCGTCAGGAGATGCGCGATGAATTCAAGCTGATAGGCGAGGTGATCGTCTGACCGCACACGCCAGTTCCGGGCCGCGAGCTCATAATGGGCATACCATTGCCGGATCTCGAACATCGGCTCCTGAAGGATCAACCCCTCCGGATCGAGCCAGACGCATTCGAGCGGCGAGACGGAATAGGTGTGGTTGAGATAGATCGCCGCGAAATCCGCATGGAGAGCGTCGAGCGCCGCCGGCGTTCCCGAACCTTCGTCGCCATCGAGTGCACCCCCGAAAATCTCGAACGCCGAGATGTCCGCTGCGTCATCGCCCTTCAGGGCGAGGCAATGCGGAAAGTCGGCCTCTTTCAGGCCGGCGAGAAGGGGCGCATCCACCTCGCGGTCGTGCAGGCGCATCAGCAGCCGGAGGTCTTCGGCGCAGACGCTCAGCTGCGCTTGCTTCTCGGGTCTGATCTCCCGGATGGCGACATTCATCCAACCTTCCCCTTGGAATGCGGCACGAAGACAATCGACGGATTGGTGAGTTCCGGATCGGCCATGTTGCGCACCTGACGGACGATCTCGTCATTGGCGCCGCGTGCCTTGGTCTCGTAGGTGCCGGCGCGGAGCTGGTCGATCGGCCCGATATCGAGCACGCGCATCATGCAGGCCATCACGCAGTAGGGCTTGCGGCCGGCATCGATCTCGTCGACGCACATGTTGCATTTGACGACCGTGTTGGTCTCGGCATTGTACTGCGGTGCGCCGAACGGGCAGGCGGCCTCGCAGCGCCGGCAGCCGATGCACAGGGTCGAGTCGATATCGACGATGCCGTCCTTCTTGCGCTTGAAGATCGCTCCGGTCGGGCAGGTCGGCAGGCAAGCCGGCTCGGCGCAATGGTTGCACGACATGTTGATCTTGTAGGCGAACACCTCCGGATAGGTGCCGCCCTCGACATATTGCACGCGCCGGAAGCGGGGCCCCGGCGGCAAGCCGTTCTTATCCTTGCAGGCGATCTCGCAGGCGCGGCAGCCGATACAATCGACGTTGTTGTGGATGAAGCCGAGCTGCGTATCCGGCACCACCGGCACATAGTGCTCGCGCTTCTTGCGCTTGACGGCCTCTTTGATCGCGGCCTTGTCTTTTTCGTTCGCCATGATCGAAGTCCCCGATTAGAGATCGCGCCGGAACACGTGGCTCCGGGAGGTTCCGAGCTGATCCCAGCCCGGCTTGTGCTCAAGCGCCGTCTTGCGGATGGCGCAGAGCACGGTGTTGTAGGCGAAGGCGCCGGCAGGGCTCGGCTCGTCCAGCGTCAGGAAGTCCGGGTTGCCGGCGCGATCGACGCCGTTCTTGTCGAGGTCCATCCATGCGCCTTCGTGCAGCACCGCGACGCCGGGCATGCAGCGTTCGGTCGCATAGACCGGGACCACGACGCGGCCGCGATCGTTGTAAAGCTCCACCACATCGCCTGTTTTCACGCCGAGCTTGGCGGCATCGGTGGCGTTGAGCGTCACCTCCTGCTCGAAGGTTTCGCGCAGCCAGGGGATGTTGTTGAAGATCGAATGCGTCCGCCAGCGCGGATGCGGCGAGATGAGGTGGAACGGGAACTGCGCCGTCTTCGGCGAATTGAGCGATTCCCACGGCTCGATCCACTTTGGGATGTAGGGGATCTCGTAGCCGTATTGTGTCTTCGTCCAGTCCGTGATCTGCGCGAGTTGGGTCGAGAAGATCTCGATCCGGCCTGAGGCTGTCTGGAAGGGGATACCCTTCTCGATCTGGTCCTTGAAGGCGACATGCGGCTCATGCAGGTGGAACTTGTAGATGCCGCGCTTCTTGAACTCCTCCCAGCCCATCGTGACGGGGTGGGCGGCATTCCCCATGACGCGACCTTCCCACCATTCGCGCAGGTAGGCTTCGTCGACATTATCGTCGATGTGGAAATAATCGCGGTTGGCCTTGGGGTTGAACGCCGGGCCGAAGCCGAGCCGGTAGGCGAGTTCGGTGAAGACCTGAAAGTCCGACTTCGACTCGCCGAGCGGCTGGATCACTTTCGGCCGGTGGATGTAGTAATGGCCCTTGTACCAGGGCAGCGCGACGTCGTGCCGCTCGAAGTGTGTCGCGATCGGCAGCAGCACGTCGGCCCAGATGCCCGAAGGCGTGATGGTCGAATCCATGCACACCACGAGTTCGAGCTTCTTGATCGCCTCGATTTCCTTGTTGATGTTGGTGAGCTGGTTGAACCAGTCCGATCCCTGCCAGAAGATGCCCTTGATATTGGGGATCACGCCGTCGAGATTGTCCTGCCGCGGCCAGAGGCCGATCTCCTCGCGTCTTACGTTCGGGTAGTTGATGACGCAATGCGCCCAGCGATCCGACTTGATCGAGGCATACCAGACATTGGCATACTGGTCGTAGGGGTAGGCGACCGCTTCCGAATGGAACGCCTTGCCGACGCCCTCGGCACAGCCGCCGAGCACGCCGATGTTGCCGGTCATGGCCTGAAGGGCGGCGGCCATGCGGTTGTACTGCTCGCCATAGGCGTTGCGGCCCGGTGCCCAGCTCGCTTTGAGCGCGGCAGGCTTGGTGCCAGCATACATCCGGGCAAGCTTGCGGATATCATCCGCCTTCACGCCGCAGATCGGCTCGGCCCATTCGGGAGTCTTCGGCGTCTTGTCATAGGTGCCGAGGATGTAGTCCTTGAAGTTCTCCTTGTCCTTCGCCCAATCCGGCATGGTGCCCTGATCCAGGCCGAGCACGAAGCGGTTGATGAAATCCTGATTGTGCAGGTTTTCCGAGAAGATGACATGCGCCATCGCAGCCATCATCGCCGCGTCCGTGTTCGGCTTGATCGGGATCCACCAGGCATCGTAGGCAGCGGCTGAGTCCGTATATTGCGGATCGACGAGCACGAACTTGCAGCCGCGCTGCTTCGCCATGCGCATGTAGTAGAACGTGTTGCCGCCGTGGAAGGTGTATGCCGGGTTCCAGCCCCACATGATGATGAGCTTGGAATGCGCGAAGGCATCGTCCTCGTTGCCGTCCTCGATCGTGCCGAAGGTCATGCGCGAGGAGAAGGTCGTCGCCTGATAGGACGGCACCGACCACGACGAGGTCCGGCAGCCGAACATGCCTAGAAAGCGCGCGAGCAGTCCCTCGATCTGGTCGGACTTATGCAACACGCCGTAGGAAGCGCCGGCGTAGGACTGGTCGAGGATGGCCTGCGGGCCATATTTGGTCTTCAACTCGACCATCTTGTTGGCGACGAAAGTCAATGCCTCGTCCCATGAGACGCGCTTGAACTTGCCTTCGCCGCGCGGGCCGACGCGCATCATCGGATAGAGCAGGCGCTCGGCGGAATAGAGCCGCGCACGGTAGGAGCGACCACGCAGGCAGGCGCGAACCTGTGGCTCTTCCTCGGTATCCTTGCCGAAGAAGCCGTCCTTCTGGTAGCGCCCGTCGTCAGTCGAAAGCCGGACGATCACATCACCCTTCTTGTGCGCCACCAGCATGTGGCGCGAGCCGCAATTGTGGGCGCAACTCGTGACGACAGTTTCGAGTTCGTCGTCCTTCGGATAGGGCTCGTAGGCGAAAGCCTTGGCCTCGTTGGTCCCGCCGAGCGGCAGCAACCCTGCGGCACTACCGGCCGCTGCAAGCTCAAGCAGCCGGCGGCGGGAAAGGGGCAACGCGCCGGAAAGCGGGTTGGTGTCGAAAGGCTCGGTGCTGGCGCGCCGGGTCATCTTGCGCTCCTCATTTTCCGGAAGTTGCATAACGGGGGTCGGATTTCGTTGGCCGCGTCTTCGCCCATTCGGGCGCATCGGTCGGCATGTCGGGCCACGGATTGCGGGGATAGGAATAGGAGATGCGATACCAGGCACGTCCGCCGTGGCAGCCGTAGCAGGTATCGGATGACTTCTCGGCCGCCTTCTCGATGCCGTCTGCCTTCAAATAGGTGACGTGGTGCCGGTTGGTCCGGATGGCGGCGTGGCAGGTCAGGCAGCCGTTCGGCGTGCCTTCCGGCTCCATGTCGCCGCGGATCTCATGCCACGGACCGGGAAGATCCATTGTATCCTTCGGGAAGCTGCCGTGGCACTTGAGGCAGGTTTCACCCGGATTGACACGCTTGCGCAGCGTGAAGGGCGGGCCGCCGTTATTGGCGGTCAGGTCCTTGGTGGAAACCGTGACATGCGGTGACTGCTCGCGCGGATCGTGCCCCTGATGGCAGAACTTGCAATCGAGGTTCATCAACTGCTTCGCGAGCGGCGATTGCAGGTGGCGCCAGTGGAAGCTCTCCTGCTTGCCGTTGTAAGTCTCCAGCGTCTGATACCAGGCGAGGACATCGTCCGCCTTCTGGCCGGCCTGTGAGGCGGCGCGCGGTTTGTCCTTGAGGATTTCCTGATGGCAGGTGAGGCAGTCGGCCGGCTTCGAAGCGTCGATCGCCGGCTTGAAGTGGATCGGATGCCAGCGCGCCGCCTCGTAATCGCCGGCGAGCGCCTTGCGGGTCTGCCCGTCGAACGCCTTCATCGCATCGGAGCGATCGGCGGGGAGTGCTTTTGCAACAGGTTGGGGTTTTGCTGGTGGGGCAGGCGGGTTCTTGCCCTGCGTCCAGGCACCACCTGCAAAGACATGAATGAAGGCGGCCGACAAACCCGCTGTCACGAGCAGTGCTGGAAAACGTTTCGGTTTCATGGTCTGCCCGCTTTCGGAAATTCGCTGGCGTGTTGAGAGAGGTGGGGGCCGTGGCCCCCACCCGTGTTTTCGACATTCGGAAGGATTACGAACGGCCCGGAACGGTCCACTGTGTGCAGACCCAGCCCTGGCCACCGCCAAAGCCGCCCATACCGGACATGCCGCCCATACCGGACATGCCACCCATGCCGGACATGCCACCCATACCGCCCATACCGGACATGCCGCCCATACCGGACATGCCGCCCATGCCGGACATGCCGGACATGCCACCCATACCGGACATGCCCCCCATACCGGACATCGACGGACGGAAGCTCCATTGGGTGCAGACCCAGTTGCCGTTACCCGACATTCCCGACATGCCGCCCATGCCCGACATGCCACCCATGCCGGACATGCCACCCATGCCGGACATGCCGCCCATGCCGGACATACCCTGCTGCTGCGCGAGTGCGCCGCCGGCGAGGGCCAGGCCACCAACTACAATCGCGCTTATCAGTTTGCTGCGCATTCGCATCGTTTCTCTCCGTTGTGTTTGCTGCGACCCATGATTGGAAAGTCTGGCTGCAGGCGGATGTGCCGGGACCTTCCTCCGGCTGATCGAGGAGACTCGCTCCTCAATTTTGCGCGACCTCTGGCGCCCCGCCCTCAGCGGGTAGGAGCGTGCAGTTGTCGAATATCGTAGGGACCCGTGGCGCCGCGCCGCGTGAACGGCGTGTACCAGTCGCCTTGGTGATCGAGCCAAAGGAGGGATTGTGGATAGGGCTTCGAGACGCCCGTCAGTGCGCGTCGATACCAGGTCTGGTCATGCGAAATCTGAGTCAGCCTCGGCGCTTTCTCCGGGCGCGCGGAAGGCACCACGCCGCCGACGACCTCCTGCGCGCCAGCGCTCGACAGGAGAAGGACAAACCCCGCGCCCGAAACCGCTACGGCTCTCGTTAAACCCGCCTTCGTCCTGATGCTTTGCATGTCCGAACCCCATGTTCGAACAGGGTTTAGCAACCCCTATGCCACGAGACGGGGACAGTTAATCCATTGATTTGTATGACGAAAAATGCTCGATCTCATCGATGTCCGCCATCGAGCTGCCGAATTGGCAGGAAAGGCGTGACAGGCTGGCAAGCCAAGCCGCAAAGCGGCACTGAAGGCTGCCGTCGCAGGGGTGGAGCGTGAGCTGCTCATGACGAGCGAGGGGTTCGGCCGGTCGGTCCATACACTCGTCGAAACCAGCCGGAAGATCGCGCCGAGAGGGAGATGAAGGCTGGCGTCTAGGCCAGCCAATCCTTGATCCGCCGGACGATGGCGTCGCGAGAGATGCCATAGCGCTCGTGCAGCGTCGGCAAGGCACCGGCGTCGAGGAACTGGTCGGGCAGGGCAATGTGCCTGAACTTCGGTGCGACACCGTTGAGCAGGAAGTCCCGTGCGACAGCCTCGCCGAGTCCGCCGATCTCGGTGTGGTTCTCGGCGACGACCACCAATCGGCCGGATTTCCCGGCCTCGCGCCGGATCGTCTCGACATCGAGCGGCTTGATCGTCGGGCAATGTAGCACCGCGACGCCGATCCTGTCCTTCTCCAGTTCCTTTGCCGCTTCGAGGGCGCGCATCGTGAGAAGACCGGACGAGATGACGAGCACATCGGCACCGTCGCGGACGATCTGTGCCTTGCCCAGCCGGAATTTGTAGCCGTATTCGTCGAGTACCAGCGGCACATTGCCCCGCAGCAGGCGCATGTAGACCGGCCCTTTGTGCGCGGCGATCGCTGGCACTGCCTGCTCAATCTCCAGCGCGTCGCAGGGATCGACGACCGTCATGTTCGGCATGGCGCGAAAGAGGGCGAGATCCTCCGCCGCCTGATGGCTTGGCCCGTAGCCGGAGGTAAGGCCCGGCAGGGCGCAGACGATCTTCACGTTGCGGTCTTCCTCTGCGATTGTCTGATGGATGAAATCATACGCCCGGCGTGAGGCGAACACCGCATAGGTGGTCGCGAACGGGGTGAAACCCTCACTCGCGAGGCCGGAGGCGGCGCCGAACAGGATCTGCTCTGCCATGCCCATCTGATAGAAGCGGTTGGGGAATTCCTTCGCGAAGATGTGGAGGTCCGTGTATTTCGAGAGATCCGCCGTCATGCCGACGATGGCCGCATCCTTGCGTGCGGCCTCAACAAGCGCATGGCCGAAAGGGGCCGGTTTTGTCGGCTGCCCCTCGGCGGCGATCGAGGCGATCATTGCCGAGGTGGTGAGGCGTGGCTTGCCCGGCGTCGCGGGGGCAGGAGTTTTCGGCTTCATGCATCCCTCCCGGCTTCCAGCGCTTCGAGCGCCAGCGCCCATTCATGGGCGTCGACACGGATGAAGTGGCTCTTCTCGCGTGTTTCGAGGAAGGGTACGCCCTTGCCGAGCAACGTATCGGCCACAATCATGCGCGGCACCGGCTCCATATGCACTTTCGCGGCATCGAAAGCCTCGCGCACGGTTTCGAGGTTGTTGCCGTCGACGCGCTGCACGAACCAGCCGAACGCCTCCAACTTCTCGACCAGCGGTTCGAAATTCGAGACCTGCGTCGAGGGGCCGTCCGCCTGCATGTTGTTGATGTCGACGATGGCGATCAGGTTGTCGAGCCGGTGATGTGCCGCCGCCATGATCGCCTCCCAGACCGAGCCTTCATCCAGTTCCCCGTCCGAGAACAGCGTGTAGACGAAACTATCCGAGCCCTTGCGCTTGAGCCCGAGGCACTTGCCGACGGCGATCGCAAGCCCGACGCCGAGCGAGCCGCCGGACATTTCCATGCCGGGCGTATATTGCGCCATGCCGGACATCGGCAGGCGGCTGTCGTCGCAGCCATAGGTCTCGAGTTCGTCCTCCGGGAGGATGCCGGCCTCGATCATCGCCGCATAAAGGGCGATGGCATAATGGCCGTTGGAGAGGAGAAACCGGTCGCGGCCTTCCCACTCGGGATCTTCTGGCCGGTAGCGCATCGCATGGAAATAGGCGACCGCGAGCACATCGGCGATATCGAGCGCCTGCGCGATATAGCCTTGCCCCTGCACTTCGCCCATCCGCACGGCGTTGCGGCGGATCTGATACGCACGGTCTGCGAGCGTCCTGTTCGGCAGCATTCCTTCCGGTGTGTCAGCCATGAATGAGCATCCCCCCGTTCACGTCGATCACGGCACCGGTCACATAGGCCGAAAGGTCGGAGGCGAGGAACAGGAAACAACCGGCGACATCGCTCGCCTCGCCGAGGCGTGAGAGCGGAATGCCCTTGGTGATGTCGGCGCGCATCTCGTCCGTCAGCTTGCCGCCGGTGATATCGGTTTGGATCAGGCCGGGTGTGACGCAGTTGACGCGGATGCCATCCGGCCCGAACTCTCGCGCCATCGCCTTGGCAAGCCCCAGAACACCGGCTTTCGCCGCCGAGTAGTGCGGGCCGCCGAAAATCCCGCCGCCACGCTGCGCCGAGACCGAGGACATGCAGGCAATCGAGCCCTTCTTCCGCTCTCGCATCGATGGCAGGAAGGCCTGGCTGAGGAACAGCACGCCCTTGGTGTTGATGTCGAGAATGCGGTTCCAGCTTGCCTCGTCGATGTCCAGCGTCTTTACGGGTTGGGTGACACCGGCATTGTTGATGAGGATATCGACATGGCCGAAGGTCTTCAGCACGGCTGCGGCCGCTGCCTCGCAGGAGGCCTTGTCGGCGACATCGCAGGCAAGCCCGATATGGTTGGCTCCGAGTTCGGCTGCGGTTTTCCCCGCCGCTTCGCCGTCGATATCGAGAACGGCGATGCGGGCGCCGTGTTCGGCGAACAGTCTTGCCGTTGCTCGCCCGATACCACGTTGGCTTGCCGCGCCCGAAACCACCGCCGTCTTGCCCTTGAGGAGCATCGCGTCCCTCCGAATTCGTGATGCCGGTCGAATGACCGGAAACAGCGTCGAGGGGACGTCAGATCGCCGGCTTTTGCAAATGGTCGTTTTTCATCTTAGAATGAATTAAATTCATGCTAACCTTTGAGTTTGAGGTATTTTTTTGCATGAAACGTGATTCAGGTATCAAAGGGCGTCCGGTGCGAGGCCGTTGAAACATGCTCCACAAGGTTTCGCTTTCCGGTATCCGCATTTTCGAAACCGTTGCGCGTCTTGGTTCGCACAAGGCCGCGGCGCTCGAGCTGAACCTGTCGCCCAGTGCTGTCTCGCATGCGCTGCGCAACCTCGAGGAGGCGATGGGCGTCACGCTTTTCGAGCGGGCGGGGCGCGGGTTCCGGCTGTCGATCGGCGGCGATCTCTTCATGCGGCACGTTTCAGCTGCCTTTGACGAGTTGCGTCGCGGCCTCGAGGTGGTAACGACGGGGCAGGCGAAACACGTCCTTCGGCTCCATGCAGCGCCGTCGATCGCCTACGCGATTCTGGCGCCCAGGCTGCCGCGTTTCCTGGCCGGGCATCCCGGCGTCGAGGCCCGACTGTCTGCCAGCACGGATTACGCGCGATTCACCACCAACGATTTCGATGCCGATATCGTCTACGGACCGGTCCATGCGGCGGGAGTCGTTTCCGTTCCGCTCGGGATCGAGACGGTCACACCGCTTTGCAGCCCCGGCATGGCCGAACGGATTCAAACGCCGCGCGATCTCCTCGCCTGCAACCTTATCGTGAGCGACAACAAACAGGTGCGCTGGCCGCATTGGTTTCACGCGAACGGGATCGCGGCGGCCCTTCACCATAGCCTGAGTTTCGACCGAAGCTTCCTCGCGCTCGGTGCAGCAGCGGATGGCCTCGGCGTCGCGCTGGAATCGACGTTGCTCGCCGACCGCGAACTGGCGAGCGGGCGGCTCGTGGCTCCGCTCTTCGGCAGATCGGTCGATATTACCTATACGGGCCATCATCTCGTCTATCCGCGCGAGAGCCGGCGCGGAACGCTGCTCGCGACCTTCCGAGACTGGCTTCTCGCCGAACTGAGCGCGGGGTCCGCGAAGGAAGCCTAGGCGCGGTGCGAGCGAACGCCGTGCTGCGTATTCTCGCTTTCGTCCGCTGTCAGGAACAGGTCGAACCGCCGCTCGCCGTCGCGTGAGAACAGAATGACGCGCCCTTTGCGGTCGCGTGTTGCCCAGCCGCGATCGAGGATATGCCGCAGGATGGCGGCACCGAGTGGCCCGGCGAGATGATGCCGCCTTTCGCTCCAATCGAGGCAGGCACGGCAGAGCGACCGGCCTTTCCTTTCGAGGGCATCGGTATCGATCCCCTCGGCGAGAAAGCGGTTGCGGCCGGCCACGGAGAGGCCGAGGCCATCCGGCGTCGCTACAAGATCGCCCCGCGCGATGAGTGCCTCGTGAAGGCGAACGCCCATCGCGCCGGCGAGGTGGTCGTAACAGGAACGGGCTCTGCGCATCGCCGCGTCGCGCGGGCCGGGGCGGGTGCGGAACTGCCCGGTGCGCGCGGCAAGTTCCATCAGGCCTTCCAGCGCGCCGGCGACATCCTGTCCGGCAAGCCGGAAATAGCGATGTCGCCCCTGAATCTCGACAAGAACCAGCCGCGCTTCGAGCAGCTTGGCGAGATGGCCGCTCGCGGTCTGCGGGGTTATCCCCGCCTCGCGCGCGAGTTCGCCCGCCGTCAGCGCCATGCCGGACATCAGCGCCATCAACATGTTGGCGCGTGCCGGATCGCCAATCAGTGTCGCGAGGGCGGAAATGTCCGGACCTTCTCTCATGCGTACCAAACCTAGCACAAAACCCGACCCCATGCTTCGGCCGCGATCGAAACATCAATGCAGCGCAAACACTAGAGTGGAGCTGCCCTGCCCATTCAACAGCCGAGCCCGACATGACCGAGAATGACACCACGAAACCCGTATTCCAAGGCTGGCGCGTCGTCGCCGGTGCCTTCGTTCTTGCCGTTCTCGGCTGGGGCCTCGGCTTCTATGGTCCGCCGATCTATCTCCACGCGGTACGCGAGGCGCGGGGCTTCTCGATCGAACTCGTCTCGGCGGCGGTGACGGTCCATTATCTTTTCGGCGCTTTCGTAGTCGCCAATCTTCCCAGGCTCCACCACCGGTTCGGCGTGCCCGCGGTCACTTCAGCCGGCGTGGTTTTCCTCACGCTCGGCTTGATCGGCTGGGCGACAGCTCGCGAACCCTGGCAGCTTTTCGCCGCCACGGTCCTTTCCGGCGGCGGCTGGGTGACGATGGGCGCGGCGGCGATCAACGCCATCGTGTCACCCTGGTTCGTGCGGCTGCGCCCGAAAGCCCTTTCGGCGGCCTACAACGGCGCGAGCATCGGCGGCGTGATGTTTTCGCCCCTCTGGGTGTTGCTGATCGGCAAGTTCGGCTTTCCTCTCGCGGCGATGCTCGTTGGCGGATTCGCCATCGCCATCGTTCTCTGGCTGAGCTTCGCTCTATTCTCCCTGAATCCTGCTGCGCTCGGTCAGCATCCAGACGGTGACGCCAATCCGCTGGCCGCTTCGGCCGCCGCCGGGTCAGCCATGCGGCTGGCTGGAGCTTCCCTATGGCATGATCGCAAGTTCCAGACTCTCGCCGCCGGCATGGCGCTTGGGCTCTTCGCCCAGATCGGCCTTCTTGCACACCTCTTCTCCCTCATCGTCCCGGCACTTGGCGCCTCGCTGGCTGGCGTGGTGATGGGGCTGGCGACGGCTTCGGCGATCGCCGGCCGGACGGCTTTCGGCTGGCTGATGCCCGCAGGTTCCGATCGTCGGGCTGCGGCGATGGCGAGCTACGCGATCCAGATCCTCGGCGCCGTCGCGCTCATCGTTTCAGGAACGCGCGATCCGATCCTTATCACTGTCGGCATCCTGCTGTTTGGTTTCGGCATCGGCAATGCGACCTCGCTGCCACCGCTCATCGCGCAGGTCGAGTTCGCCAAGGAAGACACGCCGCGTGTCGTGGCGCTGATCGTGGCCATCGGGCAGGGAACCTACGCCTTCGCGCCGGCGATCTTCGGGTTGTTGCGCGCGGCGAGCGAAGCCGAAGCGGGCGCGGGGGTCTTCGCGCTCGCGATCGCGGTCAAGCTGGCAGCCATCACCTGTTTCCAGATCGGAAGGCCCGCGCGGCGCGTTTTTTGAGGGCAAGGCGAGTCGTAAGGGTTGCCCGGCAGGGTCAGCTCCCCCCGTAGAGAAGGCGTGGCAGCCAGGTGACGATACCGGGGAAGATGATGCAGAGCGTCAGCCCGAGCAGTTGCAGCCCGAGGAAGGGGATAGCACCGCGAATGATCGTCGCCATGCTGACTTCCGGTGGTGCCACGCTCTTGAGGTAGAAGAGCGAATAGCCGAAGGGCGGCGAGAGAAACGCCATCTGCATGTTGACGATGAAGATCACGCCATACCAGAGCGCAACATCCTTCGCCTCGACGCCGGCAAAGCCCAGAACGCCATCAAACTGCGTCGCTTTGAGGATCGGAAGGAAGATCGGGACTGTCAGCAGCAGGATGCCGACCCAGTCGATGAACATGCCGAGGACGATGAGGATCGCCATCATCAGGATAATGAGGCCGTATGGGCCGAGGCCGGTGCCGAGGATTTGCTCGGCGACATAGGTTTGCCCGCCCTTGAGGATGAAGAAGCCGACGAAGAGCGTGGCGCCGAAGAATATCCACATGACCATTGCCGTCGCCTTGAGGGTCGCAAGCGAGGCTTCGCGGACTGTGATCCACGTCAGCCGGCGATGCAATGCGCAGACAAAAACGGCACCGAAGGTGCCAATGCCGGCGGCCTCAACCGGGGTTGCGATCCCGAAGAAGATAACGCCCAGCGCCAGCATGATGAGCAGGATCGGCGCGATGGTCTTGCGCAGGAGCCGCAGTTTCTCGCGGAAGGACACGCGCTCCTCGACCGGCAGCGGCGGGCCGAGGGTGGGGTTAATGGTGCAGCGCAACGTGATGTAGAGGATATAGAGGCCCGAAAGCAGCAGGCCCGGAAAAACCGAACCGGCGAGCAATTCACCAAGCGATTGCTGGGCGACAACGGAGTAGACGATCGCCATCACTGACGGTGGGATGAGAATGCCGAGTGTGCCGCCGGCGAGCAGTGCTCCGCAGGCGATTTTCTGATCGTAGCCGCGGCGCAACATCGCCGGGAGCGCGATCATGCCCATGGTGACCTCCGTCGCGCCCACGACGCCGACGATGGCCGCCAGCAGCGTGCAGACGATGACGGTCGCCGAAGCGAGGCCACCGCGCAGACCGCCGAGCCACTTGTAGACGACATCGAACAGCTCCTCGATGATCCCGGCTTTCTCAAGAATAGCCGCCATGAATATGAACAGCGGGATCGCCGAGAGCTGGTAATCCGTCATGAACGGGAAGACGCGGGTCGGCAGCATGTTCAGCATCTGCGGTGTGCCGAACACGAACAGGAAGATGCAGGCTGTGGAGCCGAGCGCGAAGGCCATCGGCACGCCGAGCAACAGCAGCGCGCCGAGGCTTCCGAACATCATCAGCCCAAGCATTTCGATGGAAGTTTCGAGTCCCATGGCGTTTTCCCGAGGCGTTTCAGGCGGCGTCGACCGCGCGCGGCGCGGCGAATGCGGTGTGGATGTCCCGGATGAGACGGGCGAAAACCTGAAGCATCAGCAGCGCGGCACCGATCGGAATGGCAAGCTTGACCGGCCAGTACTGGATGCCCCACTCGGTGAAGGAGACCTCCTGCGCCTGCATGGCCTGCCACGCGAACGTCCAGCCCGTCGCCAGCATGACGAGCACGAAGGTCGTGACGAAAATCGAGCCGAAGATGTCGCAAATCGCCTTCGCGCGCGGAGAAAGGTGCGTGTAGACGAGATCGACGCGGACATGGCTTTCGCCGCGATAGGCATAGGCGCCGACGAGCATGTATTGCATGCCGAACAGCAGGAAGGTGCTCTCGTGCACCCAATTGGTCGGCGAATTGAAGACATAGCGCCCGATCACCTCGAAATAATAGGCGAAAACAGCAAGAATGGCCCAATAGCCGGAATATTCGCCAACAACGCGCACGATGCGGTCAATGCTTTCGGACAGGCGCCCCCAGAGGCCGGGCAGGGGCGGGGGCGCGTCATCGGTGAAGATCGGCGGGGTCGCGAGATCTTCGACTGGGGGTGGTTCCTCCTCCCGCCTGCGCCGGACCATGCCCGGAATGAGCGCAGCATCCACCAGCAGCATCAGCAGGGTGATGCCACCGGCAACGCGCATGACGAGGTTCGCCTTGTCGATCAAAGCCTCGGAGTGTTTCAGACGCTCGAGAGTCGGCTGAAGCCGTTTTTCGGCTGCCTCGATCCGACGCTTCGCTTCGGCACTGCCGCGATCCGCCGCCGGTTTGGCGCGTTCAATCAGGCGGGTGAAGCTGTCAGCCTCGGACTTCACCTTGGAGAAATCCTCCCGCGCGTCGCGGTACATCGTGCCGCCGTAGAGGATTATCGCGAAGAGCGGCAGGTAAAGCAGAGCGAGGCGACTTCCGAGATAGATGCGGTGGAGGCCGAGAAAGCCGCCAAAGAACCAGAAGAGGTAAGCGAGAAACCGGTTCGGCCTTCCGGCCTCGACGGCATCCGTCGTGCGGTTGACGAAGTACCACGCGATTGCCGGAAACAGGGCAAGCGATGCCCAGAACAGCCAATGCGGCAAGACAAACGAAATCGACGGCATCTTTCCGCCCCTGCAAAGCGATGCGTGTAAGACAGAGGGAAGGTGAGGGCGGCATCATGCCGCCCCCGAGAGCGCTTCAGAGGTCGAGCTTCTGGCCCTTGATCATGTCGGGGGTAACGTAACCCACGGTCGGGTTTGCCATGATGTCGAGTTGAGCCTTGAAGATGCGCGCCGCGTCCTTGTCCTTGTTGGCCCATTTGAACCAGATCGGAACCGCGATCTTCTGGAACTGCTCCACGTCTTCCGGGGCGAGACGGTTGATCTCGGTGCCGGCCTTTTCCAGAAGCGGCCAGGCCGCCATGTCCGCCTTCTGGATCGCGGCAAAGTGTTCGTTCGAATAGACCTGCACCTCGCGGTCGATGAAGGTCTGCATCTTCGGCGAGAGCTTGTTCCAGACGTTCATGTTGACGCAGAAGTCCATGAGATCGACCGGCTGGTATATGGACATCAAGCCCGCCGGGCCCATCGAGACGTATTTCGTCACCTGATGGAAACCGAGCGCGTAGTTCACGGCGGGACCTGTATAGTCGGCCGCGTCGATCACGCCCTTTTCCAGCGCCGAGAACACTTCGCCCCCCGGAAGCAGCGTCGTTTTCGCGCCGGCAGCGGCGAAGGTCTCGGCGATCATGCCGCCGGGTACGCGCAGTTTCAGATCCTTGAAGTCGTCGAACGAGCGGATAGGCTTCTTCGAGTGGATGATATTCGCGCCGTGGTGGATGCGGTTGACATAATGGACGCCGAGCTTGGCGAAGATCTCGCGCGTCGTCTTCAACCCATCCATCGAGTAGAAGAACATGTCCCACTCATGCGGGAAACGCAGGCCGAGGACATAGGACGAAAGGAACGCCGTGGCCGGCACCTTCCCCGCCCAGTAGAGCGTGAAGGAGTTCATCGCTTCCACGACGCCGTTGCGCACGCCGTCGAGCAGTTCGAAGTCGCCGACAAGTTCTTTGGCAGCAAAGCCCTTGAACTCCAGCTCGCCGCCGGTCTTTTCCTTGATGGTTGTGCACCAGGCCTTGAAGGTATCGAGGCCGACGCCCGCTGGCCACGACGTCTGGACCTTGAGCACCGTGGTCTGCGCCGCCTGGGCATTGGCGACATGCGGTGCGGCAACGGCGCCGGCCAGCGCCCCGCCAATCAGCTTGCGACGCGACACGCGTGATTCAAACTTGTCCTTCATGAGCATTTCCTCCCAGATCGAGCTTGTTCTTGATTATTGCCGGAACCGTCTCAGACCCGGTATTCCAGCGCCTGCATACAAAATTCACGCAGCCATCATACACGGATCAAGGGCGTATCCTAAGCCCCGAGGTCTGGGCAAAAGCGGCAAGAGACCTTTCCAGATTTTGAACTAATCCTTGCCGACTGAGAGCGCGCGGTCACGCGGCGCCCGACCGTCGTGTCGCATGCTGGAAAGGCGAGATGATGCGGAGCCTCCCGCGCAGGTGAGCTGCTCCCTATGGTCTACCGGCTCACTGGCAGCTTGCAGGGGCGTTGGGGTCAACGCGGGCAACATTGCTGATGACAGATTGACGAGCGTTATCGAAGGCAGGCTCACGGAGCCTTAAGGTACACTTCAAAGTGGACCAATCATCAAGATGGATCGCTTATCAAGGGTTGTATTTTCTAGCAATTCCATCGTTAAAAATCCGGTAATTTTACGGTTACAGGAACGTAAAATCATTAAAAAAATATAAATTTTCTCAAAATCGATCTAAATATAAATTATTGTATTATTTCTTATAGAACTAAAGAAAGAGAAAATAATATTTAAATAAATATCCATATTACAAAAAAGTGCCTAAAATATATTGAATATTACGATAAATTGACATTTTGCGATCACGGTGTAGCATCTTAATAAGAGATACAGAAAATATATCGATTATTATCAGTTCTTCCTCTGTCTGCCCGCATAAATAAATGCGGATGCGCGCTTAGAAATTATCGAATTCTAATATAAATAGAGGGGAGTCGCGGAATGGAAAGAGTTTCGTGGAAGGCGGCCGCAGTATTCGTGGTCGTCGTGCTGATCGGTCTGGCAACTGCCTATTCTCAACCCACTGCGCCATTTTTCCGCGTTTCACCGGACGGAAAGGTGGGGGTCGGGACCGCCAATCCTGGATACCGACTGGATGTGGTTGGCGATATCAACCTGACGGGCTGCGTGAGGAAAGGGAATACAGTCCTTGCAGGTGCCCCATGTGTTGATTCGGCCGTGCCCCCGCAGGGTGGCGATCCGGGCGGCCCGGATGGCGGCGGTCTGCCGGGACGCGTTGTCGCGCTGGAGCGGCAGTTGCGAGAAATGGCGGCGCAGATGGCAGCCTTGCAGCGCAGGGTCAGTGCACTTGAGGCTCGCCGCTAGGGCGCGCCAACGACGTTTCCCGGGGTGGTCCCGATGCGATCGGCTCCCCAAGCTGCGCGCTGTACGAACATGGCGCTACAGCGCGGCGTGATTTCGGCGGCAGGGCGGCGCTGCCTTTGTTTGCCAATTCCCATCCCCAGATTGCCTGCTCCTCCTCGCATGGGCAGATGACAACGGAGTTTGATCATGCTGGCGCGTTTCGATGATGTCTCGACGGCAAATGCAACCCGGATCGCAAGGAAGATCATAGCCTCGCTGATGGCGGTGGTGACGGCGGTGGGCGCCATGCCGGTCAATGTCTGGGCTCTGGACGGCAAGTCAGTCCCCCGCGTGGCTCAGGCACCCGGTGGCTCGGCCACAGGGGCGGGCAACTCCGGCCCCGGTATGGCTTTGCCGCCTGGCGTGGGGCCTGGCGGATCGCTCGCAGCATCGACGACGCAGGCGACGTATGCCGCGCCTGAGAAACCTTCGATGAAGAAGACCTACAATGTTCCGGGTGGTGGCGGAGGCGTCAACCTGTTCACGGGCGAAGCGAGCTTCTCCGTGCCGCTCGCTTCGATTGGCGGTCGTAACGGACTCAGCTTCACGCTGAACGCGTCCTACAGCAGCAATGTGCTGCGATCTGTGGTGCAGTGGAATGGCGATGAGCCGACCGGCTATCTCGGGCTGGGCTGGACGCTCGAGACGCCGCGCATTCTCGTTGACACGAAGAATTCGGGGCGGATGCAGGATGACGTTTATTACCTTCAGCTTGGCAGCAACAAACAGCAGCTGATGCTCGACCCCAACCAGACACAATCGGATACCGAGCTCAACTTCCGAACCCAGCAATGGAGTGCATGGAAGATCAAATTCTCGCCGATCAATTCGGGGGCTGACGGCAAGTGGGATCTCGTCGATGAGAACGGGATTCACTACAAGTTCGATGGTGCGAGTATTCCCGGTGGGGTCCAATGGGGGGGGCGCTGGGGCGGCTGGATCGGTCCGACGCGGTACGGCAGCGCTGCCTACGAAGGCGCGGAGAATTTTCCCCTCGTTTACAACCTGACGTCGATCGAAGAGCCCTGGGGCGACAAGCTCACTTTCGCATGGACGCAGGACAACCAGTACATCGGCGCCAGCGGCAATATTCAGTATGGCCGCGAGAACCGCCTGATCTCCGTCACCAGCCAGAGCATGGGCACGCGGATGGTCCTGCTCTACGGCGACAAGGCGAACAACTCGGAAAAACAGGAATATGTAATTCCGCACAAGACGAGCGGAAACATCTCCTATTACCAAGATCTTGTGGAAACAAAGTACCTTGAAAGTGTCGAGAATTACCGAAACATCACGGATTCCAACCCGAACGGAAATCTCGTTTCCTATACCAAATTCGCCTTTGATTGGGTAAACGCAACTGGATCGAATCCGGCCTACTACAAGCGGGTGTTGACGCGCATCGAGACATCCGAAGCGGAGACTCAAAAGTCTGTCGTGCCGCCAATCCTCTACACCTATTACTCCGACCCCAAACAGCGCGATCTAGTTGGTGCCCTGCAATCGGTCACCACGCCCGCAGGCGGCACGATCACCTATTCCTATGCGACGCAGTTCCCGGCCCAAGGCAGTGTCAAATACGAGGAGCAACGCCCTGCGGGCTACAGCAAGCAGCGGACATGGTATGGCGAGGATTACACCGTCACCATGTGGGTAAAACCGACCGGAACCGCCAATCAGGCAACGGTGCAATTTCACACCAATGACTGGCAGGGGCGGTGGAAAGGCTCTCACTCCGTCGATATTTCCGTAAACGACTGGCAGAGCGTTCAGGTCGAAACCAGCCGGGACTTCTATGCAGCGGCTTTTGCGACGCCGGGAAGCTCAAGATTGTCGGTACGCCTCGACCGGCGAATAGCGAACAACTGGTCGGCAAACACGGTCCTCCTGAGCACGGCGAGCGATCCTGGCACAGGTTTTTCTCTGGGCGTCGGCGATAATTTTGCGGTCGTGGCGCTAATACAGGACGGTGTTGGCGTTGATGCGGAAATCCGCTGGGACGGCTCGCGCTGGTATGATCGCTACACCACCCAGACAGAGGCGAGACAACGCCTTGTAAGAGCGCGCGGAGACTTCTACATCTCCGCGACTTGGCCGACCTCCGGCAATCTCCGTGCGCGATTGGTCACTGTTTCACGCGAAGGCTGGGCTAGCTTCTTGACCCCACAATGGGTGGTTCCGATCTCGGAGCTTCCCAACCATTTTGATCTCGAACTCGGAAGTAGCTTCGGATTCCTGCGTGGTGGCCGGTTCGAAACGACAAGCAGCACTCATTGGTATGGTTATGCTATCCAGCTGGGGCTCGGCACCTCAGATGCCACAGTCGGCACGGTGCAAAGATTAGATGTTTCCCTTGGCACACGCACCTGGTATTGGCCGCTCCACATCGTCGACAATACAATCGGTATGGGCGTAAAAATCGTTCAAATGTTGCCGCCGATCAAATCGCTATATGTATTCACGACTGCAGATATATTTAATAACGATACGCAGGCATTCGCGACGCCTTTTGTCTATATCCCCGAAGCGATCCGCAACGGCATAAACCAATACTATCAATTCTGGCTGTCGGCGTGGGCCTACGATCCAGCGACAAACGACTGGGCGGGAATCGATGCGATCAACACCAATGACCGCACAAACGGCCCTGTTTCTGCCCAACGCGAGTTCTTCTACGCCAATAACAATGGCGGCCAGCCTGTCGCCGAAGTGCGCAACCCAAACGGCAATTGGTCGATCAGCGCGTCAATCCCCGGTACCAAGGCCTGGATCGCGGCGCAGGACCGGATATTTGTTTCCGCAGATGCGGGATATGACAAGCTGCGCTTTTCAGCGCACGACGGCGCCATGACCATGGGGTCAGCCGGTGATTACCCTCCTCCCTCGGGCAATACCTACGTCTCTGACGATCCCTATGCCATTGCCCGCAGCGGCAAGCGGACTCTCGGGCCCAACACCGTCGTGAGCTGGCCGGCCTCAAGCGGTCGAAGCTTTGAAGACGCGCCCGGACTGACATTGGAGCGGACCTACAATTATTCCAGCGTCCCCGGTTACCCAGGCCCTTATGCTACAGGTGCCGCTTCCTATCTCCAGCCTTCGGTTGTGGTATCCCAGATTGTGGCCGGAACGGGCTATGAGAATACCCCGTCGGCCGGCCTGCCGGCCAAGACGGTAAGATTTACCTTCGATCCCACAACTGCAACTATGGATCCGACGGGTCGCCATGCACGCTACAATCATGTGACCGTGAGTCATGGCGCCGGAGGCACGGAGAGCGCCGCAGACCACTACGGTCAGTCCGAATATTTCTTTTACAATGGTCTTAACCCGGCAAATTACGACGGGAGTGGCGCCGCTTTGCCGAAGTGGAATTCGGAAGGCGTTGGGCAAGGCAATGAAGCCTCCTATTACACCTATCTCGATGGCATTCCCTATTACACGGCAGAATATCTGGAGAGCTACGACGGAACGACCTGGAATCGCACGCTGAAATCGACTTCGGCAACAAGCTATCAGGTGACCGAGAAGAATATGGCCGCGCTCCGGCCAGCCTATTATGTTCATCCCCTCTATTCCGTCGCCTATTCGGATGGGGCAGTAGGCTCGAACGGTCAACTGACCGGTGCAAAGACGCAAACGGGCTGGGGATATTATCAGGCCTCGGATGGTGTGTTCGAGAACTTCCTCAAGAATGTCCAGGTTGCCCGCGTCAACGCCAACGGCGTTTCCGAGACGACGGATTCCACCTACACCTATGCTGGGCAGGTCTCGCAATATGCCGGCATGCTTTCAGGCAACTATCTCTCCGCTGTAGCGCAAGTACGCTCCTCTAAGGTGGCGCAGGATCCCAACAACCCGAGCCAGACCTGCGTCTACGCCCAGAATCCGGCAGTCCCCTGCACGATTCTCAAGGTTGGTGCGACTACCTATAGGGATTGGGGCGCCGGTAAATGGGGACCGGTGACGGGGTATTCCTGGAACCGCGGCGCATCAAGCCCGAACTTCAATTTTGCCAGTCCGAATGCGGATTGGTTGAAAGGTGCCGAGATTACCACCGTCAACAGCGCCGGGCTCGTGACCGAGTCGAAGTACAGCTACGGCACGGCCTCCGGCGGCGCGGCGAACCAGCAGACGACGCTCTATTCCAGCGTCATTTATGACAACCTGAATCGCTTCCCGGTCGCGAGTTTCTCGGATGCACGCTCTTCCGGCTATCGCAACGCCGGTTACCTCGGTTTTGAGAGCTACGAAAGCCGGAATGGCTGGGACCTTGGTGGCGGAAGCGTAGTAAATTCTGACGAAGTCCATGCCGGAACTGCCAGTCTCATCCTGGCGACGGGGCAGGACGGCGCTTTGCTGAGTTCGACCTTTACAAAAGACCCAGCAGAAAACCGCGGCATGCAAGTGGCGTCGCTCCATGCCAGGGTTGCTAACGGCAAATCCTTGACCATTTCCCTCCTTGGAATCGCGAATGGCGTGACCGTCAGCACCTATTCACGGAAACTTGTCGGGGCGGCCGACTCCGCGAACACCTGGCATTACCTCGAGCTTGCCGGACTCTGGGGATCCAACCTGGACTCCATGAAGCTCGTGGTCTCGGCGGATGCGGTTGGCGCCAGGGTTGACGACGTCCGCTTCGGCCCAGTCTCGGCTCCCTTCTCAGCTCAGATTATCAACGCCCAGAAAGGCTTGGTCACCGCGACGCTGGGGCACAACGGCGAGGTCAACCGCGTCCTCTATGACATCTTTAACACGCCGATGATCGCGGTCGGACCCACGGAACAAACCACCGCCGCAGGCTGGAGCTTTTTCTCACGCTTTGCTGCCGGACGCGATTTCATCCCCGCCAACCCGCAGCGCTTCGACCCGAATGACCCCAACGCCACAACCTCGCTCGTCACGATGGATGGCGGCGGCTATGACGATTTCCGCAACGGCCTGAGCAAGTGGTCCTGCGCGACTGGATGCACAACCAGCCTGCCGCGCGGCGACTTTCAGATGAATATTGCGGCAAACGCCAGTGCGACTTTTACTTCCAATGCCACATCCAATGTTGCTGTGATCGCAAATATTGGCTTAACAAGTGATACGAACAGTATCGTTCGTGTCGGTGTCGGAAATTGGAGTGTCACATACGACAGAATTAAAGGTGAATATCAGATAATATCTGGTTTCAATCAGCAGGTTCGAGCAAAAATTCCCGCCCAATTCAGCGAGAAATGGATTCTTATATTCTTCGAAAGTATGTTTTATTTCTACAAGGATGGAGAATTGTTGTTCGCTGGGGCGGCCCCGACGGACAGTTATGTTGAACCTTATGTCCGAAATCTCGGAGTTGCCCCGGTTGCGGTCAAGGCCTTCGCAACCTATCCCAATCCGATGATCTCCACGCGGTTCCTGGATGGGGCGGGCCGCCTGATTCAGGTGACCTCCGCGATTGGCGAGACGAACGGCAAGGTATCGGGCGCGCTTTACAATTCAAACTGGGATCGCACGGTCGCGGCCAAGCCAATCGACTATCCTTCCGACTCCAGTTCAAACGCGCTTCATTTTAAGACCAATTACCTCGGTCGTGATCCCTCATCCGGCAAGCTGACCGGTGACGTCACGGCCTATTACGGCAGTGCCGCCTCCATCAATGCCGGCTACACGAACGACGGTGGCTATCCCTTCTGGGGCGGGGCGAACCGCAAGGAGCCGGCAGATAGGGCGGCGACGCGCGGCCAGCCGGGTCCGACCTACAACACCGAGAGCACATCCTCGCCCAAGGTCTCCTCCTTCGATTACGGCGTTAATCAGGGCAGCGCGACCGGCGCAACCAGCACCAATCTTCTCGACAGCAATCGTGCCCAGTTCGCGGACAACGCCTTCCTCAGGTCCAAGAGCACAACGCCGAATGGCGCGAACGGACAATCCTTCGTCACAACGACGGGAGGCGGGGTCGGCAGTGTCTTTCTTGGCGCAACGACCTATGGTCAGAGCGGGCAGAATATCCAGACGCTGAAGACGGTCGATGCCTATGGCCGAACGGATGCAATCTATCATCCGAACTATTTCCCGGACCAGCAGGATTCCCGGGGCTCGTTCAAGGCGAGCGTCACCTATGACAATTACAACCGGGCTGTCGCGACAACCACGGTCGATGCCGGCACCAGCAAGGTCGTTTACAACAGGATCGGCCAGCTGCGTTATTGGGCCGATGCCAACAGTATCGCCGCCAATCGCGTATCCTATGCCAAATATGACAAATACGGCCGTCTGATCGAGGCCGGGCAGATTCCAGGCTCGATCACCGATCCGGCACTTCAAACCAATGCGGAAGACATCAACCTGCCCGCCAACACCGATGCCAGCTGGCGGCTGCGCTATGTCTATGATCGCAGCGCCTTCGGCCAGACCGCGGCGGAGGCGGTGAACATCAACTTCTACTCGAAGGGCCGGCTGATTGCGGTGCAGACCCGCAATTCACCAAATGAGGGCGACCAGTTTTCCAGCCAGGCTTTCGTCTATAACGAGCGGGGACAGGTCAACGCCGTCTACGAGGAATACAAGCCCTACGGTGTCGGTCAGATCACCGGCTATGCCTACAATAACCTCGGCATGCCGACAAAGATCGTCTATCCGCAGCCGGTTGGCAGCACGGCACTGCTCGCCGGCACCTGCTCGGCACCTACACCCAGCGTCGTAACCCAGCCCGTGGTGGCGCAGGTCAATAGCAACCTTCAGAACAATGTCTGGTCGTTCAGTGATTATGTGTGGGCGGTGCTGAGCTGGGTCCCGAGCTGGGGGAGCAGCAATTCGCAGACCGTTTACAAGGAGGACTTGCTGAGGCAGCGCCCGGGCGCAGGGGGTGACATATCCTGCGCCAACGCCGATCCTACGGTGACAATCCTGGTGGCCGGGTTGTTGATGGGGCTTCGGAGCACGAGTTATACCCAGAACGCGCCCGTCGCTGTCCGAATGGATGCCAATGCAGGCATCGACAGTGGCCTCGATTTCTACGGCGAGGCCAGCGTCTTTGACGAACTCAATGTTACCCGGGTCGTCGCGGCCAAGGCGCCGACCGTGACCTACAGCTACAACCGTCTCGGCCAGTTGACCCAGATCGGCAACGGCACGGATGCGGCGCATTACGCGACCTACAGCTATGGGCCGAACGGCGAAATCCTTTCGGAGAACCGGTATCGCGATTCGTTCAACGGCGACATGCACTACACCTACACGTATCGCTATGACAGCCTCGGCCGGCCGATCTCGACCCTGCTCAAATATGCCGGGTCATCGAATGTCAATTATTGGCAGGAGAACCTTTTCTACGAGACAGGGCCTACCCCTAACTACGACAGCAAAATCACCCGGGTCACGGGGTGCCAGTGGAACGGCAATACGGGAACAGGTTCGAGCTGCACCGGCTACGACCGCAGCTTCACCTATTTGCCTGAGGGTGCGTTGCTCTCGGCGACCGATCAGGCCTATCCCTATCTGAACTATGGCCTGACCCGAAAGGATGCCTCGAGCAACCTGTTGTCGACGAAGCAAGGCTATCAGCCCAGCGCCGGCACCGGTGCCGTGGCGGACTTCACCTACGCCTACCAGCCTGGCACCAACCGCGTCGCCACGGTATCCGGCCCCACGGAAGGCGACATCAGCTATACCTATGACGCGAACGGCAACGTGACCTCGAAGTCGCGCCATATCGCCAGCGCGGAATACGATCCGTTCAGCAACCGCATCACGAAGGTCGTGCAAGCCAATCCGAACAACAGCCCGGTGGAGGGCAGCTATCAGTTGCGCTATGGCGGATTGCTGGGTGAGCGCGTCTCCTCGACTTATCAGGATGCGAGCAACAACCAGATCACGGAAAGCGTCTATTTCCGCGGCCTCGGCTACAAGCCGCTGACCATCCTGCGTCAGCCCAAGCCAGGCGGCCAGACCGGCTCTACGATCAATTACCCCGTCAATTACAAACACATGATCTACGGGCCGAAGGGCATCGTTGCGATGGTGGCGCAAGAGGCGGATGCCTCCGGCAACTATACAACCACCGAATATTGGCCGGTGCAGAATTATCAGGGCTCCGTCGTTTCGGTCTACAAGGAGCCGACGAATGGCGGCAACGCGACCAGCATGGCGCAGTTCCAGTATTCCGCGACCGGCAATATCTATGCCCTGAACGCCAGCACCGGGCGGTTCCAGCCCTATTACGATCAGGAACCGCTGGTGCCCTACCTCTTCCAGGAGCAGGAATACGATTGGCAGGCGCAACTGCACAATTTCAATGCACGCCTCTATGACAGTCAGACGCTGACCTTCCTCCAGCCCGATCCAAAATTCAGTGCAGGCATGGGAGCCTATGTGGGCCTCGCCAACGATCCCGTAAATATGATCGACCCTGATGGAAGAGCGCCGGTCAGGTTTCATGCATGGCAAATGTGGGCGCTATTCGGTGGTTTTGCCGTGCATTTCCTGCTCAATCTTGCTGACAATGCAATCGCGACAATCATTGGCATTACCCTGCAGACGGCAACCTTCCTATGGGTAATTCTTACGCCATCCAAAGAAGGGCCTAGTGCGGCAAGGCAATTAATGAAGCCTCAGCCCCTTCTGAAAATGCTGGGCGGTTATTTTGCCATTGCTTCGGCTACTGGCTATCTCACCGGAAATAATCTGGTCAATTTCGATACCGCCGTTGACTATGGTGGCTGGTTGGTTGCCGATCGTATCGGCGACAACATGCGTCCAATGGACTTCTCGGCAGCTCATGGTCTCGGTGCGGGCGGGAATGCCGTCATGATCTATGCCTATAATCACCCGAACGCATTCAGTTTCGCACAGGCACGGACGGGTGCGTTTGCTTCGGATATTTATGCAGGATTGTGGCTGACATCGTTCCATCGCCTCATGAAGTGGAAACCCTCTGAAACAGGAATCTACTTCAACTCAATGGACCCGTCATTGCTGGAGCAATTCTGGATCGACAATGCCAAGGTGATCGTCGGGCATGTTTCACGGGGCGTTGTCGTTGGTCTGGTGGCTATTGATCAGGAGATATCGGGAGCGGAGCCCAGTTTCCTTCCAGCATATTTCACCTGGGTCTATACACGCGCCGAGGTCGCGTGCGCAACTGATCCGAAATATACCAGTACAAACATGACGCGTAGTGAGTGTCTTGGGCAATCCGCCAAAGATCAAGCGGGCGTTGTTCTTTTTCTCACCTTGATGGGAGTCAGCCCGGTGGGGGCCAATAATATCTTCTTTTCAACCGGTAATGGTGATCCGGACCTTGAGGACAGAATGGGATGGACAAGGTTCGGTCAAGGGATATGGGAGAGGGGGCCGCAGCAAATCTATCGGCTATTTAACGGGGGCGTGGCCGCAAATCCTCCCGTAAATATTCACATGCCCGGGCAAGGTTGGGGAGGAAACTAGCTGCAATAAGGTGAGGACACTGCCCACTCCCAACCACGATTGGGCAGTGTCCAAAGCGTGGTTTAGATTGGCTCTATCGCTCGTTTCGCCAATCCTATCTCAATTCCTGGCGTCGGCTGGGGGTCTCTGCAACTCCGCCAGTGCGTTCTCGAAGGCTTCGGTTACGACCTTGGCGATGTCAGGGTTACGGAAATGCGCACCGAGATAGACGCGGGAGGCGTATTTCAGGGTCAGGAACGGGTAATGCGCCTTGAGTTGAGCCAGCGCCTGCTGGCCGAGAGAGGCATCGGCGGAGCGGCTTTCGGCGATGACGAGCATGACATTCGCCAGTGGCATGGTAGAGCCCCGGAGCTGGGGCAGAAGCCGGGAAAGGGCCTTTAAATCGTTCATAAGCAGATAGGCCACGCCAAGATGCGTCGTGATCCAGATCGGGGGCGCCAGATTGTCGTTATGAATAGCTTCCAGAAGGTCTCGCGCTTTTGCTATCTGCCCGAGCTGCAGTAATCGCGAGGCGAGGTTGAACGCGGTCACCTCGTCATAAGGGTTCAGCTCCAGAGCGCGCTCGGCGACCCTGAAGGCTTGTTCCACTTCACCCGAAGCAGCAAGAACCATCGAGCGCAATACATGGCCATGGGCAAAGGTGGGTGAAAGTTCGATGGCGCGCCTGGATGCCACCAGCGCCTGGGTGAGACTGCCATGCGGGTCTTCCAGAAACCAGTAGCTGTCGAGAAAGCGGAAAGCGACAACCTGCTCCATCCCCGGGTCTTCTTCCTTCGAGGCCCGATAATCATCCGCGCAGGCCCGCATCCTTTCCCGTGCTTCTAGGCTGAAGGTTTGGGCATAAAAATAGGTATCGCCGATGCAGGAGAGGGCTCGCGGGAGGGCCTCACGAATGCGGCGCAGATGCACCATGATCGGTCCGTCCATGGAAGTGATCGTTTGCACCATCCTGATGAGAGTTCGATGCCTGTTCTCCGGATCGACAGGAAAAGACATCGAGTAGATGATGTCGCGCCGCGGCCTCGTCAGAATCGTAGCCTCGAGGGAAGGAACCGCGCAATTCTCGCATTCGCCGATTTCAATATCGAACAGTAGCGAATCCGGCACGGGCTGATCATTGGCGCCGGATACCTCCGGACTCTTATGGCCAACCTGGAGCAGTCGATATCGCGCAGCGATCTCTGCAGCTGCCACAATATCCGATACGGGAACAGGCCGTGCCGTGTTGGCAGCGAGGAAGATGTTGGGTCTGAACCGGTAACTGTCGAATTTTCTGGGTGCATCCCGTTTCGCGGTCTTCCTGTCGGCTGGCGCGGTTTGCAAGAACGGTCCGCCGAGGGAGGTGGGGGAAGATTGGGGCGATATGCTCTTTCCGGCAACGAGAAGGCCTATGCCGGTCAAAAGGGCCAGACCGCCGATTCCCAGAGCCCATGACGGTGGACGCCAGCGCCCTTGTTGATCGGCCAATGGCTTTTCTTCGGACGGGGAGGTGGCGGTTTCCGATACCGTGGATATCCCCCGTTTTCGAAAGACAGGCTTGTATGCCCCTTTCTCGATCGAAATCTCGATCTCCGAAGAACGGCCTTCCTCCTGATAGAACTGATGGAGAGCATTTCTCAGGCGCCGCGCCTGTACGCGGACGATAGGATCGTTCTGTGGATCGAAATCAACAGGGCGATTTAGAGCCTCGACGCCAATAGTATAGCCTTTAAGACGATTTTCTTTACCAAAGACGACAGAATCAACAAGATACTTGAGAAGATTCTTTAGTTGAGGTGATTTTTTCATCGCGTTGCTGTTCATTATTTCAGCAACATGCAATTCAATTATTTGATGATTTTCAGGATTATTGCAGGAAAATCCGTTCATACTGCTCATCCCTTAGATAAATCTTGTTGCATAAGGCATCGAAACAAGGCTCTCTAGCAGAGATGGGTAGACGCAGAATTTCTTCGGGCGGGGCGTGGCATGGAGCAACAAACGTCAATGAAAATTTTTTAGCATAGATACGGCGGATTTCACCCAAGATGAACGGAAAAGCGGCACCACACACAGCGCGGCCATTGAGTGATTGAATCGCCCCGAGTTTTCTAGACGCCCTCGGATTGCGTTTTGTGCTGCCGTTCGAGCTCGACGGGCTGTGACCTGAGACCCTGAAATTTCGAGCCAACTCGGGTCTCGGGGGTGTTGAAACCACTTCGCGCCGTCTCACCCCAGTTCATTCGAACACACCGTTCTTGACATCCCGGCGACACCCAAGGGTTTGTGGGCGACTCACGCGAAAAGTACAGGGCGGCCTAAAATCTTGATTTTATTGATAAAAATGGTGCCCGGGGGCGGGATCGAACCACCGACACTGCGATTTTCAGTCGCATGCTCTACCAACTGAGCTACCCGGGCTCGGCGCCGACGATTTTGCATTCGCCGGTGCGAGAGCCGTGCTTTTAGGAAAAGCGGGCGGGCCTGTCCAGCCCCGATTTGTGCTTTTGCGCGCTTTCTTTTGTGTGCCGTCAGGCATGCTGGTAAGGGCCGGGTTTGCGGAATCGCAAGGCTCGGCTTAGTCTTTGTCCAGAATAGCCTTTTCCGGAGTGCAATCCATGCAATCGCTAGCTGCGATTCCGTTCTTCAAATCAGCGACAGACCTCGATCTCAAGAAGTTCGAGCGGCGCTGTGTCTGGAAGAAAGTCGAGGAAGGACAGATCCTCGTCGACTTCGAGGATCAGTCGAGCGATGTCTACTTCCTCGCCACCGGTGATGTCCGCATCCAGATCCGCACCGTCGGCGGTAAGGAAGTCATCCTCGCCGACATGCGGGCGGGAGAATACTTCGGCGAACTGGCGGCCATCGACGGTGTTGCACGCTCGGCCAATGTCACGGCGTTGACGCGGGCGGAAATCTGCATTGTCAGCGCCGCGGTGTTCCGTGAGATGCTGGCGGCCTCACCGATGCTCTCGGAGAAGCTGATGCGGCTGCTTGCCGCCCGCGTCCGCGACCTCAATACGCGCCTGCTCGAACACACCGTGCTCGATATCCGGCATCGGCTTTATGCCGAATTGCTGCGTCTTTCCGCACCGCGGCCCAATGCCGCGCCGGCACGGATTGTCTCGCCCCCGCCGGTGCATCATGTGCTGGCCGCGCGCGTCGGCTGCCGTCGCGAGCAGATCACGCGAGAACTTAGCGCGATGAAGGCGGAGAACCTGATGGAGCGGACGCGGGGCGCGATCGTGCTGCTCGACCCCGATACCCTGCGTCAGCGGATCGCACAGGCGATGCGCGACGCCGGCTGACGAGCCGGCGCTTTGCGCCGGCCTGCCTTTTTCGGGGGAAGAACGCCTTTCCGGCGATTTACTTCCGCTTCTGCGCTTCGGCGTCGAGCGCCTTCACGAAGAGATCGCCGAGGGCGTCGTCGGAGAACGGCTGTTGCCCGGTGATCAGTTCGCGATCCTGAACGACGTTGCTCTTCCATGCCGCCAGGCTTTCGAGCCTTCCGCCCGCTTCGGCAAGCACTTCGGCGGGGTAGAAGAGCACCTTGCCCTTGAGTTGGCCGGGCTCGACCGCCTTCTCCTCGGATGTCGCGAAAACGGTCATCCGATAGCCGGCATAGGGCCAGTTGGCGGCGAGCCTGCCCATCTTGGCGGTGTCGTTCTTCGTCGCCGCTTCGTGGAACGCGGCGGAATCGGTCATCGTCGAGAGCAGGGTGATCGGCGCGTGGCAGATCAAGGCCGTGGGCCGAGCCGAGTCGTGGAAGGATCTCAGGATCTTGCCGAGCTCCTGGCTCTTGAGAAGGTCCTGCATCGGCGCATGGCCGCCAGGCAGGAACACGCCGACGTAGCGGTCGGTGCCTTCCTTCAGCACGGCGTCGAGCGTCTTGGGCTTTGCGAGGCCGGGGAGCGATTCCACGAAAGCCAGCGTCTTGGCGCGCCTGGCATCGTCACCGCCGAAGAACATCTTGTCGTTGGAATGAACGTCCATCGACGGCTTGTTGCCCTTGGGATTGGCGAAGACGGGCGTGTAGCCGGCCTCGATGATCTTGCGGACCGGGACGGCGAGTTCGTTGAGATAATACCCGGTGGCATACTTCTGGCCGCCGGCGAGATCGAGGTGGTGCTCGCTCGAGACGATCACCAGGACCTCGCCCTTGGTGCCGGCGAGCAAAGGGGTAGCGAGCACGGCAGACAGAGCTGCCGCGAAAATGGCCTTCTTCATCGTGTTTTCTCCAAACCCCCGGACGGGGTAATGTTGCTGGGCTCGATGCCTTGATCGGCCCGGATGCGGGGAATATGGGAGGCGTGCATCGCAATTGAAGGCGATGTCTGACGTTTCCGGTTTCCCTGCGGTAACCGGTTCTTGCACGGGGAAATCCGCATTCGCGCCGAGAAGGGAAGGGCATCTCGCCCGGCGAGGCGCGCGCGGAGATCCGCGGTCTAGATCAGGCTCAGCTCCGGTTAAGCAGGCGCAGATCGGGCTTGAGGGACGGTGTGAATAGTGGGCCCTCCATGCGGAAGGCGAAGAAGTCGGACAGCTGACCCGGCTCCTCAATGCGGCGACGAAGGATCAGGGCAAGTTTGTGCGCCTGTTCGCGCAGCTCGATCGTCCCCTCGAGCGAAGCCGTGACCTTGGCGGAGACGAAGGTGCTGCCGACCGGCTCGATCCGCCCCTCGCGAAGCGCGACGTTGATAAGCATGTTCTCGAAGGGTGTCTTTCCACCAAGCGCGCCGACGAGCATGATATCGGCCGACGTGCCGCCCGCGCGGGCCAGGAGCTTTTGGAGATCGATGCCGGCGACCTCGCCGCTCTTCACCTCAAGTGCACCGGACCCGGACAGCGAACCGACGATATCGCGCACGCTGGAGCCGCGTCCTTCGGCCTGGAGGACAAGGGTGCCTGTGCCGGAAATGCGATTGAGCCCCAGGGCCTGCCCAAGCACTGAACTCATGTCGAGTTTTTCGCCGGAGACCATGAGCTTCACATCCTGACTCAAGTCTGCGGATTCGGTCACCGAGATGCGAGCCTTGAAGCTGCCGGGGCCGAGCTTGCTGTCGACAATGGCGTATTCCGCGCGCCCCTTGCGGGTGAGGATCGAGAGCGCAACCTGACTGAGCGGCAGGGCAGCAAGGCGAAATTCTCTTGTCGAGAGGCGAATGTCGAGATCGATGCCGGCGAGTGGGTTGAGCGTCAGCGGCTTCGCGGACCATGCGTTGCCCGGCGCCCGGAGCGATTCCAGCGACACGCTGGCGACGTTGCCGTCGACGAGGTCGCCGGCAAGTGTCGCCGACAAGCCCCAACGGCCGTTGATTTCGCGCAGGGCGGCGATCCCGGTCAACTGGCGGCCCTGCCGGGTCACGACCAGCGACTCAAGCCCAATCCCGCGTGGATCGAGCACCATGTTGGCGGAAACGGACGTGGGTTCGATCGCCATGGGGCGCGACGACTTCTCGCCGAGCACCAATCGCTCCAAAAGGTCGCCGAGCGACAGCTCGAACTTGCCCAACAGCGCGAGGTCGGGCTCCCGGCGGGCATTGCCCGAAAACGTCAGGCGGGAACCGAGGGCATTGACCGAGATAGAGGCCGATCTTGGCTTGCCACCGGCCAGTGCTTCGCGCGGGGGAAGGGTGACGGCGATCTCGTAAGGAAAGTTGCTCTTCCGCCGCTCGGCGGAGAGATCGATCCGCCCGCGGCGGGCCGAGTAGCGCATCTGGAGATCGGCCGGACCCAGATCGAGCACGGCGCCGCCCGGGCCGGAATCGTCCAGCAAGACGTCGGCCTCCCGCGCCGTGACCGTCAGACGCTTGAAACGACCGGGCCGGTCGAACCGTTCGGAAATCCAGTCCGCCAGTTCACTGATGGTGCGGGGCGAGCGGACGAAGCGATCGGGTGCGCCGATCCGTGCGCGGACTCTCGGCTTCTCCATGCTTATGACCGGGCCGTCGACCGAGCCGTCGAGCAGGTCGCGGAGCTGGATCGAAACCTTGAGTTCCGGCGCGACGATCGAGAAGGTTCCGTCGTTGCGTGCGAACCGCGCGTTCCGATAGTTGAGGCTGGGGCCTGGCAGGAACGATTGCGTCTTGCTCTCGTAGCTGAACACCGCGCCCGCGTCCTGTTCGAGCCGGGCGATCACCTCGCGTTCGATCGCTGCATAATCGCGCGTCGCCACAAGAACTGTAAGGCCGACGAGGGCAAGCAGCACGAGCACGCCAAAAGCGATGATTCCGCGACGCAGGATCATGCGTACTTGCGGGGTCAGCTTCAGGCGATCGATCATCGGGCGAGAACTCCGGCGGTGCGCCGGATTGAGGCACACCCGACCCCGGTTGCGACCGGAGCAGAAAGAAGGACGGCGGATGCTAGCGCAGCGCGCGGGCTCCACAAAACAAAAAAAACGGGCCACATTCCGGCATCAGCCGGCGCGGCCCGCCGTGTTTTCAGAGCGCGGAAACGAAGTCCGCTTCGGTCTTGGATTTGATTTCGTCGAGCGTTACGCCGCTGGCAAGCTCGATGAGCTTCATCGGTGCCTTGCCCGAACGGTCGATCATGAAGACGCCGAGATCGGTGATGACCATGTCGACGACGCCCGCGCCCGTCAGCGGCAGGTTGCACTGCTTCAGAAGCTTCGATTCGCCCTTGGCCTCGTGCTCCATGACGACGACGACCTTCTTGACGCCCGCAACGAGATCCATCGCGCCGCCCATGCCTTTCACCATCTTGCCTGGAATCATCCAGTTGGCGAGATCGCCGTTTTGGGCGACCTGCATCGCGCCAAGGATCGAAAGGTCGATGTGGCCGCCACGGATCATGCCGAAGCTGTCCGAAGAGGAGAAATAGGAGGTGGTCGGCAGTTCCGTCACGGTCTGCTTGCCGGCGTTGATGAGGTCCGGGTCTTCCTCGCCCTCGTAGGGGAAGGGGCCCATGCCCATCATGCCGTTTTCTGACTGGAGCTGGACGCTGACACCCTCGGGGATGTAGTTCGACACCAGCGTCGGGATGCCGATGCCGAGATTGACGTAGAACCCGTCCTTGAGTTCCTTCGCGGCGCGCGCCGCCATTTCATCACGTGTCCAGGCCATCAGACGTCACCTCCGGTAGCGGCGGCCGGCGCGCGCTTGCGCACCGTGCGGTTTTCGATGTGCTTCGGCGCGGTCGGCACATGCACGACGCGCTTCACGAAGATGCCCGGCGTGTGAATGTGATCCGGGTCGATCTCGCCGGCGCGGAACAGATGCTCGACCTCGGCGACGGTCACGGTCGCGGCACTCGCCATCATCGGGTTGAAGTTGCGTGCGGTCTTCCGGTAGACGAGGTTGCCCTCGGTGTCGCCCTTCCAGGCGTGAACCAGCGCGACATCGGCCCAGAGGCCGGTTTCCATCACGTATTTGCGGCCCTTGAAGCGCGGATGATCCGGAAATTCGCGGATTTCCTTGCCTTCGGAAACAAGCGTGCCAACGCCCGTCGCGGTGAAAAAGGCGGGAATGCCGGCGCCACCCGCGCGGATGCGCTCAGCAAGTGTGCCCTGGGGGTTGAATTCGAGTTCGAGTTCGCCCGAGAGATACTGCTGCGCAAACAGCTTGTTCTCGCCGACATAGGAGGAAATCATCTTCCGGATCTGGCGGGTTTCAAGCAGCTTGCCGAGGTGGAGCCCGTCGACGCCAGCATTGTTGGAGATGACGGTGAGGTCCTTCGCGCCGGATTCCTTGATCGCCTCGACCAGGGTTTCCGGCACGCCGCAAAGACCGAACCCGCCGGCCATGATGGTCATTCCGTCTTTCAGAAGCCCCGCGAGTGCCGCGGTGGCATCGGAATACACTTTCCCCATGAAGATCTTCCTCCAAATGCCTCTGGCCTGAGATGCCGGCCGCGACGCAGCTCGGAAACAGGATGCGCTTTCTTAAATAACTCGCTTCCGGTTGGGAAGGCCGATGTTGCACGGCAACATCACGCGCGCCGCGTGAGCATCAACGCCGCTGCGCCACTCAGAACAAGGATGCCCAACGATTCCAGCGCCGCGTGTTCGAAGGTGCCGGCGCTGGCTTGGGCATAGGCACGTGTCGCCAGCGTCTCGAAATTCAGCGGCCGCAGCAGCAGCGTCGCCGGCAATTCCTTGATCGTGTCGATGAACACGAGCGTTCCACCGAGCATGAGCCCCGGCATCATGGCGGGAAGGTGCACGTTTAGCGCCAGATTCCAGTCCCGCATGCCGTGGATTCGCGCGACCCAGTCGATGCTCATCGGCAGACGGCGAAGCGCGAGCCCGGCCTGCCCCGCGCCAATGCCGACGAAGCGTACCACGAGTGCGAAGCTCATCGCCGCGAATGTTCCAGAGAAAATGAAAGGCAGGCCGATTGTCGCCAACAGGCTGTCTGCCGTGCGGAAAACGGGGAATAGCGCCAGCACCAGCACCGTGCCGGGAATGGCATAGCCGATCGCCGCGACCCGCGCGGCCGGTGAGAGGCGCGGCGCGATGCGGATGGCGATCGTCAGTAGAGCCCCGAGCAGCATCACGACGCCGGCCACCGTCAATGCGAAGACGAGGCTCGAACTCGCCGCGGCAAGAAAATCGGGATCGAATTTCTGCGCGGCGGCATATTGTCCGGCGCGCCAGATCAGGAAGGCCGTGGGCAGGGCGAACCCGACAAGCACCGGCATCGCCGTCGCCAGGAGCGCGAAAGTCGCGCCGATCCCGCCGAGCCGGATGCGGCGCGGCTGGCCGATGGCGCGCGCGGGCGCATGATGCCCACGCGTCTTCGGGCGGGCGAGCAGCAACGCTGCTGCGACGATCAGGATCAGCATTCCCGCGAGTCGCGCAGCACCGGGCAGGTCTCCTCGGTTGAGCCAGAGATCACTGATCGCGACCGAGAAACTCGATACGCCCATGTGCTGCGTTGCGCCGATGTCGTTGATGACCTCCAGCACCACCAGCGCGAGCCCGGCGGCGAGTGCCGGCCAGGCCAGGGGCACGCCAATCGCGAGAAAAAGCCGCCAGCCGCGTGCGCCGAGTAGCCGTGCGGCGTCGATCACGTTGCGCCCACCCTGTGAAAACACGAGGCGGCAGGAAATGTAGACGTAGGGGAACAGCACCAGCGCCATCACTACGACTGCACCGGCGAGCGAGCGGGTCTCGAAGAAACTGTAGTCCCGCAACGTCTTGGCGCCGATCAGCCAACGCCAGAGCGATTGAACCGGGCCGTGAAAATCGAGAAGATCGACCGCGACGAAGGCCGCGAGATAGGTCGGGAAGGCGAGGGGAAGGACGAGCGCCGTCTCCAGCCAGCGCCGGAACGGAAATTCATAGACCGATACGAGCCAGGCAGAGACCAGGCCCATGGAACCGGCAAGCAGGATGACGCCGGCCAACAAGAGCCCGGTCTCGTGCGTGGCGGCGATCTGGGAAGCGGAGAATCGAAACCAGCCCGAGCCCGGGCCACCCTGCATCAGCCCGAGGAACCCGAGGGCCGGCAGCACGCTGACAAGTCCGATGATCGCCAGCGCCGTGATCCACGGAAATAACCGAAGCCGGGGGCGCCTGCTGGCGCCCCCTGCCTTTTGGTCAGAACGGGAGATCGCTGTCGTCAAATGCGTCTTTCAGCTCTGCGGGCCAAGGTTGAAGCCAACCTTGTCGGTCAGTTCGGACGCGGCCTTTGCCTTGCCGGCGACAGATTCCAGCGGAATATCGTCAGCCTTCAGGTCCCCGAAGCTCTTGATGAAGGATTCGACCGGCGCGCCGGCAAGAACGGGATATTCGAAGTTCTGTTCGCCATAAAGGCCCTGCGCCTGCGCGCCGACCAGCCATTCGGCGAGCTTAACCGCCTGATCCTTGTTCTTCGCGTGCTTCGCCACGACGAAACCAGAGACGTTCACATGCGTCTTGCCGTTCTCGAAGGTCGGCATGATGACGCGGATCTGGTCCGAGATCGTTTTCTGCTGCGCATCGGCGTTCATGAGGCCGACGTAATAGGTATTCCCGAACCCGACGTCGCAGGCGCCGGACGCGATATCCTTGGCGACGTCGCGGTCACCGCCGGAGGGCTTCTTGGCGAGGTTGGCGCGCAGGCCCTTGAGCCATTCCTCCGCCTTGGCCTCACCCCAATGGACGATCGCCGCCGCGAACAGCGCGTTGTTGTAGTTGTGGCGCCCGTCACGCACGCAGAACCTGCCCTTGAACCGGGGAGAGGCGAGATCGGCATAGGTGAACGCCGCGTCCTTCACGCGGTCCTTCGAGGCATAGATGACCCGTGCGCGAACCGAGAGCGCATACCAGGCGCCGTCCACCGCGCGCAGGGCGGCCGGAACTGCTTGTTCAAGCTTGGCGGATCTGACGTTCTGGGTGATGCCGAGATCGACGGCCTTGCGGAGATTGGCGATATCGGTCGTGATCAGCATGTCGGCCGGGCTGTTCGCGCCTTCCGATTGGATACGTTCCTCAAGGCCGGCCTTGGCAAAAATCACATTGACCTTGACGCCCGTCTCGGCCGTGAATTTGTCGAAGAGCGGCTTGATCAGCCCCGGCTCACGATAGGTGTAGACATTCACCTCGGCAGCCATCGCGCCGGATGTGGCCAGCGATAGCGCAACCCCCAGAAGCGCGCCACGCAGAAGGGGCTGCGGGGAACAGGATTTCTCGATCATTTTCTTAGGTCTCCATCAAGCGGGTTCAAGGCCCGCGTGTCGAGCGGCTCAAGGCGCCGTGGCCAGCTTATGGCGCGCGGAAACGGGAGGCGTCAACAATAAAACGTCGAAAAAACAATAACTTAGAATAATTCCAAATTGGAACCAGTAGAAACTGTCACGCCGGAATCAGGCCATGAAGCTGAAAACACGGCAAAAAAAGAGGCGCGGTTTTCTGCCCCGCGCCCCTTAACCTTTGGCCTGTCTCTGATTTAATTCAGAGCAACGAAGCCAGGCATGCGCTTGACGGGCTGCATCGCGACGGGGCCGCGCGACTCGCGGCGCGAGAGTTCGACGAACCCGCGCGGTAAACCGAAAGAATCGCGCACCTGCGCCCGGCTGGCCCGCTCTTCAGCGCGCCGGATTTCGGAAATGACGCGGCTGCGGACGCGGTTTGGCGTGTTGTCGGCCATGATGCCGCGCACCGAGGCGACTTCCATCGCCCTGACGATCGCGATCTCCTTCTTCGATTTCAGGCTTGTCAGCGCATCCGAGAAATCCGTAGGCCGATAGGGGAAACGACGGCCGCCATCGAAGTGTCGGGCCCCGGTGCGCGTCATGGTGAGATCGCCGGGGCGGAGGGTATAGTCCGCCAGCAGGGCGAGGCTCGATTGCGTTACTCCCACTGGTTTACACGAGCAGCTCGGCGAGAGCGCGTCGCGATAGCGGAAGGCGGTCGGCAACGCCGTATAGGCGAGGCGGCCGCGCGACATGCTGTCGAAATCCTTCGAGCCGGCGGGTGAATAGAACAGGGCGGTTTCCGCACCGGGACAGGCCGAACGACAGGCGGATTCCTGAATGTTCCAGTTCGCGCCAGCGGCGTTGCCGATGGGAAAGGCGAAGCCGTCACACAGGCGGACGCAGTAATTCAGTGCGACCGGCGAACCCCGGTCGGCCCTCGAATTCAGCTTGTGACGACCGCGAGGCTTGTAATCGTTTGCGGGTGCCGAGGAAGCTTCGCTCGTCGGCACTGCGGCGGGCTGAAAGCGCGGCGCGGGCGGCGTGACGCTCTCGCCGACGCGCGGCAGTGCGCGAAGCGGTTCGGTCCGCGGCGCGTAGCTCAACGCTTCGACCGGAAGCCGGTCGCGGCGCTGGAAAATTTGCGGCAATTGCTGGGGCCGCGGCAGCAAAGGCTCGACCGTCCGCCGAACGGGACCATTGAACTTCAGGATGTTGCTGTAGATTTCCGGATTATCGCCAGCTCTGACGATCAGCGTCCCGGCACCGCCGACAGTTATCAATGTGGCTGCCGCCACGGCAAGCTTCCAGGCGAGGGAGGAACCCGTGTTCGGCTTGGTCTCCGGAAACAGCATCATGACGCAACTCAACCCCACTTCGTCCGCCCGCAAGCTGAATGCGTAAACGGAACATTACCAAAGGCAGGGTTGTCTCAAATTGCAAGCCAAAACGTGCCAAAATGAGACAAAATGCCAGACTGATCGCTCGCCGTCACCTGCCGGCAAGGGCAGGAGCAAGTGCCTTGCCGCAAGGAGTCGGGAGGCCGAGTGACGGGGCTTGCGAAGGGGCTTGCGAAGGGGCTTGCGAAGGGGCTTGCGAAGGGGCTTGCGAAGGGGCTTGCATTGCCGGGGAGGGGAGGTTAGAAGGCCGCTCCTGCCACACGGAATCGGGTGGCGGCACCGTGCGCGCCAATAGCGGTCAGACGCTGCGCAAAGGTGGGGGATAGTTTAACGGTAGAACAGCGGACTCTGACTCCGTTAGTCTTGGTTCGAATCCAGGTCCCCCAGCCAAATTTCCAATGAATTTGGGTCATGTTGCGCCGCCTTGTATCGGAGGTGGTTTCGGCATGCGAAAAAGCCCGCGTTTCTGGGGAGGAACGCGGGCCAGCTACGTCGGGAGAAAGGAATCGCCCTACTCGACGTAACCTCGCATCCGCGCCAGCGTTTTCATGACGCCGCGCAGTTCGGCAAGGCCTCGCAGACGGCCGATCGCCGGGTAGCCGGGATGACTTTTGCCACCGATATCGGTGAGCATCTCGTGGCCGTGGTCGGGGCGCATCGGGACCCGCCAATTCGTCCGGCCATCCAGCCGGCGGCGTTGCTCCTCGCTCATCAACGCATCGACGAGGTCCACCATATCGGTGTCCCCGCCAAGGTGATCGGCTTCCATGAAGGATCCGTCCGGATCTTTCTGCACGTTGCGCAGATGCGCGAACCAGATCCGCTCCGCGAACCGGCGGGCGATTGCGGGGACATCGTTCTTCGGATGGGCGCCGAGCGAGCCGGAGCAGAGCGTGAGGCCGTTCGCCGGACTGCCAACCATCGCCATGATCGCGGCGATATCGTCTTCCGAGGAAACGATGCGCGGCAGGCCGAACAGCGGCCGGGGCGGATCGTCCGGGTGGATGCACATGTTGATGCCGATTTCCTCGGCTGTTGGGATTATCGCCTTCAGGAAGCGGGCGAGATTGCTGCGAAGGGTCGTGACATCCATACCCTCGTAACGCGCGAGGAGGCGGCGGAATCCCTCGATGTCGTAACGGTCGTAGGCGCCCGGCAGGCCGGCATTGATGTTGCTGAGAAGGCGCTGACGGTCCGCCTCTGTCGCTTTCACATGCCAGGCCAGCGCGCGTTCAAGGGTGTCGGAGGAATGCCCGTTTTCCGCGCCGGGGCGCTTGAGCATCAACCAGTCGAACGCGACATATTCGTGGATATTGAACCGGAGCGCGCGCGCGCCGCCAGCCACCGGCGCGTCAAGCTGGGTTCGCGTCCAGTCGAGGACCGGCATGAAGTTATAGCAGACGGTCTTCAGCCCGCATGCCGCGAGGTTGCGGAGCGACTGACGGTAATTCTCGAAGATCGTTTCAAGATCGCCTTCGCCGATCTTGACGTGCTCGTGGATCGGCAGGCTTTCGACGACCGACCATTTCAGGCCGAGGCCTGCGTCCTCGATCTCGCGTTTGCGTCTCTCGATCTCCTCGATGCTCCACACCACGCCATAGGGAATATGATGCAGGGCGGTGACAATTCCGGTCGCGCCCGCCTGACGGGCGGCTTCCAAGGTTACCGCGTCGCCGGGGCCAAACCAGCGCCAAGTCTGTTCCATTTAAAAAGGTCTCCGGAAAACGAGCGCTACATTAGAAGATTCGGAAGCCAGAGCACGAGCCCGGGCGTGAAGGCAAGGAAGGCGACGACGGCGAGGATCGCGGCGACGAAGGGCAGGGACTCGACGAAATATTCCTCGATCGGCGTATCGAGGATCGAGCACACCGTGTACATCGCCACGCCTACCGGCGGTGTCATGCCGCCGAAGGTGACGATCGACATCATCAGGATGCCGAAATGCACCTCGTCGATCCCGAGATCCTTGATGATTGGCACGAAGATCGGCGTCAACAGGAGCACGAGCACGGTCGCTTCCACGAAGAGCCCGGCGATGAACAGGAAACCGAGGATCAGAAAGACGATCACCAACGGGTTCTTGGAAAGGCCAAGCATCGCTTCGGCGATATTCTGCGGCGCCTGCTCGAAGATCAGCGCATAGCCGACCATACCCGAGAGCAGGATGATGAGCATGATGACGCCAACATCAAGGACGCCTTCGCCGAGCGCTTCGAGGAACTTCTCCCACGTCAGCTCACGATGCAACAGCACCCCGACGACCGCCGCGTAGACGACCGCGAAGGCACCGACCTCCGAGGGCGTGAAGATGCCGCCGCGAATGCCGATCAGCAGCGCGATGGGGAACAGCAGCGCCCATTTGGCGTCGACCACGGCCTGCCAGACCTCGGCGGTTTTCGGCAGTTCCTTGCGCGCCGCTTGATAGTTTCGCTTCTTCGCGATGATGGAGACTGTGAGCATCAGCGCCGCCATCATCATCAGGCCGGGAATGACCCCGGCGAGAAACAGGCGCCCGATCGAGACGTTGCCGACAAAGCCATAGAGAATAAGCCCGAGGCTCGGCGGAATGGTCGCGGTGATGAGCGAACCGCAGGCGATGACGGCGGTGGTAAACCCGCGCGAATAGCCACGCCGGATCATGTCCGGCCCGAGGATGCGCGCTTCCATCGCGGCATCCGCGACGGCCGAACCGGACACGCCACCCATCAGCGTCGAAAGCAGGATGCAGACCTGCGCGAGGCCACCCGACATCCACGACACCAGCACGTTCGAGCAGGTGATGAGACGGGAGGTGATCCCGGTCTTGTTCATCATATGCCCGGCGAGAACGAAGAACGGCACGGCGAGCAGCGGGAAGCTCTGTGAGGCGGAAGCGACCTGCTGCACGCCGATCCCGACCGGGATCGAGCCGGAAAAGACGAAGAAGCTGAAGCCGGCAATCCCGATCGCCAGCGCGATCGGCATCCCGAGGAAGGTCAGCAGGAAGAAAAGGACAGCGAGAAGGGTCATCGGTTCAGCCCAGCTGGGTTTCGGACCGGTCGATCTCGTTCGCCTTGTCGGCATAGAAGACCAGTTTCCGGTCGCGGATCGCGCGGACGAGATTGAGAAGGACGGTCACGGAGAGAAGCGCGCAGCCAACCGGAACCGCACCGGTGACCCAGGCATAGGAGATGCCGCTGTCACCATAGACACGCTGCCAGTTGAGGAGCGTCAGCTTGTAGCCGGTGTAGGCGAGCGTCAGCAGGAAACCGAGGGTGAGCAGGCCCAGCGCGATTTCGAGAATCCAGCGCGGCGTCATCGGCAATTTGCGGACGAAGAAATCGACGCCGATATGCGTCTTGATCCGCATGGCGCGGTTCGCACCCAAAAAACACAGCCAGACGAACAGCAGTTGCGCCACATCGACCGACCAGATCATCGGCTCGCCCAGCGTCCGGGCGATGGCGGCGGCGAAAACCAGCAGAGTGATGATCGCGAGCAGCAGTTTGGAGACCGCATCCTCGATGCGGATATAGAGTTCGGACATCTGTTCCTCCGGGAAAGCCGTCTTCCTGCGCCCGGCAGGCCGGGCAAAAAATGCCGGACAGCCTTGTGAGCCGTCCGGCAAGGCCTTACGCAGGGAGAACGGTTACTTCAGCAGAGCCTCGACCTGCCTGCGCAGATCGCCATAACCAAGCTTGTCGTAGACGGCCTTGGTGGCCTCGATGAACGGGGTCTTGTCGACCTCGGCGATCGTCACGCCCTTGGCTTTGAACTGCTCTTCGAGGCCAGCCAGCGAATCCTGCGTCGCCTTCGACGCGAAGTCACCCGCCGCGAGCGACTCTTCCTTCAGGATCTTCTGGAGATCCGCCGGGAGGCTGTCGAACCATTTGGCCGAGGTCACGATGCCGGTGATCAGGTTGAAGTGGCCGGTCTTGGTGATGTGTTTGGTCACTTCATAAAGCCGCGAACCGTAGCTGGCCGGGTGTTGGGCCTCCACAGCGTCGATCGCCTTCTGCTGGAGCGCAGGGTAAACCTCGGCCCAGCCCATCGGCGTCGGCGTCGCGCCCATCGCGCGGATCGTCTCCATCCAGACCGGCGCGCCCGGCGTGCGCATGCGGATGCCGGAGAGATCGGCCGGGACCTTGACCGGCGTGTTGGTCAGCAGATGTCGTTCACCCTGCCACCAGTTGAAAGAGAGCACCTGGTGGCCCGAGGTCTTGCGGAGCTGCTCGACCCAGCCGTCGAACATCGGCGAGGTCACCACCTTGCGCACGCCCTGGAAGCCGTCGGCGAGGTAAGGCGCGCTCAGGATCCCGAACTCCTTCACAAAGACGGCCATGCGGCCGCCGTCGACCACAACGGCAACGTTGGCACCTGAGCGGGCCTGCTCGAGAACGTCCTCGTCCTTGCCGAGCTGCGAGCCGGGGAAGATGCGAATCGTCAGCTTGCCCTGCGAGCGCTCGGCCACCTTGTCGCGGAACCGTTCAAGACCCTTGTAGATCGGGTCGTCCTTGCTCAGTGCCGTGTTGACATTGAGCTGATGCTGCGCGAACGCGGGTGCAGCCACAAAAAAAGCTGCCGAACAGGCCGCCGCCAACACAAAATTGCGCTTCGAGAATTGAATTCCCATCGCCTTCCTCCCTAACGTTTCCAACATGAGCCTTACTCTTGCGGTATGGCACCATACCGGTATGATACACGAAGTCGATTTCCGTGCAAGCCTCGTCCGCGTCAGTCTTCGGAGAAAACATGAGCCTCAACATCGCCGAACCGATCGCGCCGCAAATGATCCAGATCCTCCGGCAGGCGATCATGGATATGGAGTTGCAGCCGGGGCAGGCGCTGTCGGAAAACGACGTTGCGCGGCGTTACGGCGTGAGTCGCCAACCGGTGCGCGAAGCCTTCATCAAGCTGCGCGAGGCGGGGTTGCTCCAGATCCTGCCGAGCCGTGGCACTTATGTAGTCAAGATTTCCGTGCGCGAGGTACTTAACGCCCGTTTCGTGCGCGAGGCCGTCGAATGCGCGATCGCGCGCAGCGCTGCCGAGCTGATCGACGCGCGGGGGGTCGACCGGCTTCAGGCGATCCTCGATCAGCAGCGGACGGCGGCAGCCGGGGCCGATTATCGTGGCTTTCAGGCGCTTGACGAGGCCTTCCATCGGGAGATCGCGACGATCGTTGATTGCGATTACGCTGCGCGCGTCATGGAGAGCGCTCGCTTCCAGACTGACCGGGTACGCGCGCTGTCGCTGCCGAATGCCACGCCGCTCGGTGTCCTGATCGCGCAGCATCAGGGGGTGGTCGATGCGTTCCGCCAACGCGACGCTGCGAAAGCCGAAGCGATGATGCGCATCCATCTGCGCGAGATCCTGTCCGCTATCCCACGTCTGGCCGAGCAGCATCCCGAACTGTTCGACCAGAGCGACGTGCCCGTCCACGCCCGGGTGATGCTCGCCAACCTCACCTGATCGACAATCGCGCCGCTTGGGGGCTAGACTGTCCCGATTTCGTGAATGAAGGCGGGGAGGCATGGCGCCCACGACAAGAGGTCTGCAGACGCGGCTCCATGCGCTTTATTTCGGCGACGATCGTGTTGCGCGGCGGTTCCGTTATGCGCTGGTGGCATTCGACGCCGTGACGATCGCGCTGTTCATCGTCTCATCGTTTGTCAGTGATGCCGCCTGGATCATTCCCGCCGATTTTGGGGTCGGCCTGCTGCTGCTCGTGGAAATGGCGGCCCGGCTGCTAGCTGCGCCGAACCGGCGCAAACAGCTTTTCAGTTTGGCAACTGCCGCCGATCTTGTGGTGATCGTGTCGTTGCTGGCGCCGGCCTTCGTTGAGAATCTCGGCTTCCTTCGCATCGCCCGTGCGCTGCGCGTGTTGCGTTCGTACCATCTCCTGCGCGATTTGCGGCAGGACTCGGCGTGGTTCCGGCTCAACGAAGATGTCATCCAACGCACGGTGAACCTTTTCGTCTTCATCTTCATCGTGACTTCGGTGGTCTATGTCACGCAGCACGGCAGCAACCCGCACATCGAAACCTACATGGACGCGCTCTACTTCACGATGACGACGCTGACGACGACCGGCTTCGGCGACATTACCCTGCAAGGCAATCTCGGACGGTTCATTGCCGTTCTAATCATGGTGGTCGGCGTTTCGCTGTTCCTGCGCCTGCTTCAGGCCGTCTTCCGGCCGCACAAGGTCCGCTTCGAATGCGCCGATTGCGGCCTTCTGGTTCATGACGCTGACGCCGTGCACTGCAAGCACTGCGGCAAGGTGCTGCGCATTCCGACCGAAGGGTTGGTCTAGGGGGTCGAAAGCGTGCGCCGCACCGCATCGCGCCAGCCCGCATAACGCGTCTCGCGGTCGGCCCCGGTCATCGCGGGCATGAAGCGTCGGTCTAGCGCCCATCGCTGCGAGAACTCCTCCGGCGATGGCAGCATCCCGGCCGACAGTCCGGCGAGATAGGCGGCGCCGAGCGCCGTAGTCTCCATGATCTTCGGCCGGTCGACCGGCGCATCGAGAATATCGGCAAGAAACTGCATGGTGTAGTCCGAGCCCGTCATGCCGCCGTCGACCCGGAGCACGGTGCCGTCGCCGCCGCCCGCACAATCGCCCTTCATCGCCTCGATCAGGTCGCGTGTCTGGTAGCCGACGCATTCGAGCGCGGCGCGGGCGAGTTCCTTGCGCGTCGTGCCACGCGTGAGGCCGAAGAGCGCGCCCCGCGCGTCCGCATCCCAATATGGTGCGCCCAGGCCAACAAAGGCCGGAACGAGATACACGCGCTGCGCCGGATCAGCTGCCGCTGCGAGCGTTCCGGTTTCGTTTGCCGAGGCGATCAGGCCTAGTCCATCACGCAGCCACTGCACGGCGGCGCCGGCGATGAAGATCGCGCCTTCGAGGGCGTAGGTCCGCTTGCCGCCGAGCTGATAGGCAATGGTAGTGAGGAGACGGTTTTTCGAGGGAACCGGCGTCGCACCCGTGTTGAGCAGCGCGAAGCAGCCCGTGCCATAGGTCGATTTCATCATGCCAGGGTTGAAGCAGCCCTGGCCGACGGTTGCGGCCTGCTGGTCGCCCGCCATGCCGCGGATCGGGATGGCAGCGCCGAGCACGGAATCCTCCGTTATGCCGAAATCGGCAGCGCAATCTTTCACTTCGGGGAGGAGACTCATCGGTACATCGAGTGCCCTGCACAGTTCCGCATCCCAGTTCCCGGCATGGATGTCGAACAGCAGCGTGCGCGAGGCATTGGTGGCATCGGTCGCGTGGACCTTGCCGCCGGTAAGCCGCCAGAGCAGGAAGCTGTCCACAGTGCCGAAAGCAAGTTCGCCTTTCTCGGCGCGTGTCCGTGCGCCCGGCACGTTGTCAAGCAGCCATTTGACTTTGGTGCCGGAGAAATACGGGTCGAGCAGCAGTCCGGTTTTTCTCGCGAAGAGCGGTTCGAGGCCGGCGATCTTGAGCTGGGTGCAGCCCTCTGCCGTGCGTCGGTCCTGCCAGACAATCGCGCGGTGGATCGGCTCGCCCGTCCGCCGGTCCCAGATCAGTGCGGTTTCGCGCTGGTTGGTGATGCCGATAGCCGCGACATCGCGCGTGCCGATCCCCGCCTTGCTGATCGCCGCGCGCAGGGTCGAGAGCGTCGTCCGCCAAAGATCCTCGGGATCATGCTCGACCCAGCCCGAATTCGGGTAGTGCTGCGGAAATTCCTCCTGCGCCACGCCCGCAATCGTCAGATCGGCGCGGAATACCAGCGTGCGCGAAGACGTGGTGCCCTGATCGATCGCGACGATGAATTTCGACATGCCTTGCCTCTTGTCCCGGCCGTCTTCGATCGGCCTCTTGGCCCTGCCGGCGCGTTTCCTTTTCCTTTGGGTTCCATGCCGGCTAACGATAGTCAACCGGCGTTGACAGTCGGGCGGTCGGCGGCAACAACGGACCACCCGCCGAACCTCATGAAGGCCGCCCGTCATGACCCTTTATCGCCCGTGGCGCTTCCCTTCCGTCATGGTGGGGAAGCCAGCATGAACCCGCGCACCACCCTTTATATCGGCGGTGCACGCTCGGGAAAATCCCGCCTCGCGGAAGACGCGGCGCGCGCGAGCGGTCTCGCCCTGCGTTACATCGCCACTGCCGCGCCGGGCGATGCCGAGATGGTCGAGCGCATCGCCCATCATCGAAAGAAGCGCGAGGGGTTTGGCTGGGAAACCACCGAAGCGTTTTACAATCTGCCGGAGGCGATCGTTGCGCAATCGCGACCGGATACGGTTGTGCTCGTCGATTGCCTGACGCTGTGGCTGACCAACATCATGCTGGTCGAGCGCGATATCGCCTTGGCGAGGGAAGCGTTGATCGCGGCAATCGACGTTGTGCCAGGGCCGGTTCATCTCGTCTCGAACGAAGTCGGTCTCGGGCTCGTTCCGGAGACACCGCTCGGTCGCGCCTTCCGCGACGAGCAAGGTCGGCTCAACAGGAAGATCGCAGCGGTAGTGCCGAACGTTGTGTTCGTTGCAGCCGGGTTGCCACTTTTGATGAAGGGCACGGTTTGAGCCATGCGCAAGCCCGCGATCATGTTCCAGGGCACCGGCTCGAACGTCGGCAAGTCGTTGCTCGTTGCCGGGCTGTGCCGCGCTTTTCTTCGGCGCGGGCTCAAGGTGATGCCGTTCAAGCCCCAGAACATGTCGAACAACGCCGCCGTTGCGGCAGATGGCGGCGAGATCGGTCGCGCGCAGGCGCTTCAGGCGCTGGCGGCGGGGGTGCCGCCAAGCGTCCACATGAACCCCGTGCTCCTCAAGCCCGAAAGCGATACCGGCAGTCAGGTGATCGTGCAGGGCCGGCGGCGTGGCAGCCTCGGCGCACAGCGTTTCGGTTCGCGCCGCGACGAGCTGCTGCCGCTCGTACTCGACAGTTTCGCCCGGCTCGAACAGGAGGCCGATCTCATCGTGATCGAGGGCGCCGGCAGCCCTGCGGAGGTCAATCTTCGTGCCGGAGATATCGCCAATATGGGGTTCGCTGAAGCCGCTGACGTCCCGGTGATTCTCATCGGCGATATCGACCGGGGCGGTGTAATCGCCAGTATCGTCGGCACGCACGCGGTGCTGGAATATGAAGAAAGAAAACGAATAAAATCATTTATTATCAATAAATTTCGCGGTGAAATTAAACTGTTTTATGGGGGAATGTCCACCATCGCGGAGCGAACGGGCTGGCACCCGCTTGGAATCGTGCCGTGGTTCCATGAAGCAGTTTGCCTGCCGGCCGAGGATGCCGTCGATCTGGAGGCGCTACCAGGGCGGGCGAGCGGCCGGCTGAAAATCGCAGTACCGATCCTTTCTCGAATTGCCAATTTCGATGATTTCGATCCGTTGAAGCAGGAGCCGGGCGTCGAACTCGTCATGGTGCCGCCCGGTTCGCCCTTGCCGGGCGATGCGAGGCTGGTGATCCTGCCCGGCACCAAAGCCACCATCTCCGATCTCGGTTTTCTACGGGCTCAGGGCTGGGATATCGACCTTCAGGCGCATCTTCGGCGCGGTGGGCGCGTGCTCGGCATCTGCGGCGGCTACCAGATGCTCGGCCGCCTGATCGCCGACCCGGAGGGTGTTGAGGGAGAGGCCGGCGACGTGCCCGGCCTCGGCTTTCTCGACGTCGAAACGGTCATGACGCCGGAGAAGATCACGACGCGCGTCGCCGGTATGCACTTCGCGAGCGGCGAGGCGATATCGGGGTATGAAATCCATATCGGCCGGACCAACGGGCCGGACTGCACGCGCCCGCTCGTAGAGATCGACGGAACTCCGGATGGCGCTTCCAGCGCCGACGGGCTCGTTTCCGGCACCTATCTGCACGGGTTTTTCGCCTCGGACGCCTTTCGAGCGGCCTATCTTGAAACGCTCGGCGTTACATCCGGTCTTCGCTATGGCGAGTCGGTCGAGGCGGTGCTGAACCGCCTCGCCGAGCATTGCGAACGGCATCTCGATCTCGATGCCGTTCTCGCGATCGCGCGGACCCGCGCGACCTGAACCTTACCAGGTGCCGCGCATGCCAGCGTAGACCGCCCGTCCGGTGGTGCCGTAGTTGCGCACATCCTCGTAATAGGAATTGGTGAGGTTCTCGCCGCGCACATAAACGTCGAGATTGTCATTGACCTTGTAGCTCACGAGCGCATCGAGCCGCGCGTAGGGTGCAAGACGCTGGGTCTGGTTGGTTGAGCTGAAGCGCTTGCCCACCAGCGTCACGGAGGGCTCGATCGTCCATTTCGGCGCGGGCGTGATCGCGAGCGACACCTTGCCCGTATGATCGGCGCGGCGCGCGAGGCGCAGGCCGGTCTTGCGGTCAACCGCCCGCAGGTTGGTGTAGCTGCCGCGCAGCACGAGATATTCCGGCCAGAGCACCGCCTCGCCCTCAAGTTCAAACCCGCTGGTCTGCGCCCGTGCGATGTTCTGGTAGGTGAAGGTGCCGAAATCGAAATCGATCAGGTTCTTCATCCGGTTGTAGAACGCGGTGGCGGAGAACTTCAGGCGTCCTTCGAGGAAGCGTTGGTCGAGACCGATATCGCCGCCGAAGCTCTCTTCCGGCCTCAGTGTCGGCGTTCCGTAGAACGGCGCGTAGAGCTGGTAGAGCGTCGGCGCCTTGCCGCCGGTGCCGAGGCTCGCGCGGAGCTTGGTGCCGGTTTCGTCGATCCGGTAGGCGGCCGTCGCGCGCCAGGTGCGGAAGGTCGTGACGTTAGGGTAATGATCGATGCGCGCGCCGAGTGAAACATCGAATCGCTGGCCGACCGGCACCTGCCACAGTGCAAACAGTGCCTGTAAATTCTGGCCCTTGCCGACATTCTTGGTCCGCGCGACCGGCGCGGGGAGGAGGGTCTCGGTGAAGTTCTCGACCGTCTCCCGCTCGAGCTTGCCGCCTAGGATCAGCGTGCCGAAACGGTCGAGGCCGAGATTGGCCTGATATTCCACGCCGTGGCGTAGGCCGATGTAATCGTACTTGTCGTAGAAGGTGTTGGCCGGCAGCATGGTCGCGCCGAAGGAAATGCTGTCGTATTTTCGGCGCGTACGGTTCGAGTAGATGACGAGCGACTGCTTCAGCCGGTTTTCGAAGCTGTCGAGCTCGGCCTTGGCATAGCTCGAATGGAATGCCGAATTGACCTTGCTGCCGGTATCCGGGAACGCGCCGAACGCAGCGTCGTATTCTGAGCGGGTGAAGGTGCCCATTGTGCCGATCTCGGCCCGGAAGGGACCGCCCGCGTCAAAACCGATCCGGGCGTAGCCGCCGTAGCGGTTCAGGGAATCGGATTCAAGGTTGGGGCGTGTCGCTTCGATGCGCCGCACACGGTAGCCGTAAGTCGAGAACTTATCGGTGCGCAGTGCGCTGACCGCGAAGGCATAACTGATCGACCCCTGCCTACCCTGCGCGCTGGCGTTCCCCAAGAGCGTGCCGTAAGAGCCACCTTCCATCTGGGCGAAAGTCTGAAGCGGTCCCTTGCCGCGCTTGGTGATGATGTTGATGACGCCGCCGATCGCATCGGATCCGTAAAGTGCGCTCTGCGGCCCGCGCAGCACCTCGATCCGGTCGATCAGGCCGGGCGCGATGGTCGCGAAATCAAACTCGCCCGAGCCGGAGGAAGGGTCGTTGACGCGGATGCCGTCGATCAGCACCAGTGTCTGCCCGGCATTGGCGCCGCGCAGCCGAATCGAGGTGGTGCCGCCAGGGCCACCGGTCTCGGTGATATCGAGCCCCGGCACGTTCCGCAGGGTCTGGACCAGCGACGCCTGATTGCCAGCCCGGATGGTGTCACCCGGAATGACGGAGATCGCGCTGCCGACGCGCTGGATCGCGGTAGGGGAGCGATTGGCCGTGATCGAAATCACGAGTTCACCGAACGTGCGGCCCGGTTCGGCCGTTTCAGCCGCGGCATTCTGGGCCAGAACAGGAGAAATGTGAAAATAAGCGGAAAAGGCGCCTGCCGTCAGGGCAAGCGCGCGCAAGGCGCGAGACATGTTATCCTCCCTTCGGCCCACCGCCGAAGTCTAGGGGTTGCACATGCTTGCGGCCGGTCTCCTGGCTCGCGGGTCATCGCACCTCTCGTCCTTCCCAGCAGCCTTTTTGGGAGCCAGTGGATGTTTGGAGAGGCACTCTCCGCCTACAGTTGCGGGGGCAGCCGCGGCTTGGGAGGGCGAACCCTCCGAACCGCATTCCCGTTTCACCTCCCTCGCGGAAGGCACCGAAAGCATTTTTTTACAATCATACTCTGCGCGGATTGGCAATAGCCGACACGCTCATCCTCACGGATAACGTGTCACCAACGACTAACATGTTAGCTTGACATCCAGTCTGCGCAGCGTAAGGCTTGGCGGAACGGAGACCAGCCAGATGAACCGAACAGGCCTGAATTGCGCCCTTTCCACCCCATTTGACGGCATGGGATCCGTCGATATTCCGCGGCTGGTCGCCCATGCCCGTTGGGTGCTCGATCAGGGCGCGAACGGCATCACATTGTTCGGTACCACGGGCGAGGGCGCTTCTATCGGGCTCGGCGAACGCTATGCCATGCTTGGCGCGTTGGCTGGCGCGGGGTTCGATTTGAAGGAAGAGGTTATCGCAGGTGTTTCCGCCGCGTCCGAGGCCGATTGCCTCGCTCAGTGCCGCGCAGCCTACGAGATGGATTGCCGGGGGATTCTCCTCGCGCCGCCGTTCTATTTTTCCGGCGTCAGCGACGAGGCGCTTTTCCGCTTCTTTGCAGCGCTTTTCGAGAAGCTTGGCGGGCAGCTTCGAGATGTCCTGCTGTATCACATTCCCGGCATGACACGCGTGCCCCTCTCGATCGAACTGACACGGCGGCTGGCGACGGCCTTTCCCGGCGTGATCGCGGGGGTCAAGGACAGCGCCGGCGACTGGGTGATGACATCGCGCCGGCTCGCCGAACTTTCCGACATGCAGATTCTGATCGGCGACGAGCGGCAACTGGCTCGGGCCGTGGCCGCCGGCGGTGCCGGGTCGATATGCGGTCTTGCCAATGTCGCGCCGGACCTCCTCCTGCCGCTGGCGAACGAGGGCCGTGACGATCTTCGCGTGCACCGCATGGTCGAAGCGATCCTGCAATTTTCTTTCATGCCCGCGATCAAGGCGTTAATCTCCGAGCGGCTGGGCGATCCCGATTGGCGCATCATGCGGGCGCCGCTGGACGCGCTTTCGGCCGATGAGGCGCGGGGGCTCGCGAAGACGCTTTCCGATATTCGCCTCGCCCAGGCAGCCTAGGAGCGGGAAAGGCACGATCATGCGGCAGGAAACCTCGAAGCTGCGGGACCGGGCCTACTCTTCCTTCACCGAGCGGTTGCTCGCGCGCGACATCCGGCCGGGACAGTTTGTCTCCCAGCGTGAACTCGTCGAGATCACCGGCATGCCGCTCGGTGCGATCCGCGAGCTGATTCCGCGACTTGAGGCGGAGGGGCTGATTTCCACTGTTCCTCAACGCGGGCTTCAGGTCGCGCATGTCGATCTCAACCTGATCCGCAACGCATTCCAGTTCCGCTTGTTCATCGAGCGGGAGGCGACAGCGCTCTTCGCCCGTCAGGCAAGCGATGCGGCCATTGCCGCGCTGAAGAAAGCACATCTGGACATCATCGCCCGTGCCGAGGCCGGGGAGCGGGAGAGCCTGATCGAGGACGCGGAAGCAACCGACCGTGCGCTGCACGAGGCGATCATCGAGCATCTCGAGAATGACATCATCTCGAAGGCTTACTGGGTCAACTGGATCAAGATCAAGCTGATCCGCCAGAGCGAGACGCGGCTTTACGTCGATCTCGTGATCCCCGTGATGCGCGATCATCTCAAGGTGATCGAGGCGCTGGAACGACGCGACGCGGAGGCCGCCGCGAACGCGATCTGCGAACACATTCTTCAGGCGCGCAACCGCGCCATCAACATCGAAGGCAGTTATCCACCCGCGCCGGCGAATGGGTGAAGCCGCTCATGAAGAACCGCCAAGGCGAATACGCCGGCGACCAAGCAAATGATGATCGAGGAGGAAACGATGATCGACAAGAGAACATTCCTGAAGGGCGGTGCCGCCGTTGCCGGCTTCGTCGCCATGCCGGCGGTGCTGCGCGCGCAGGCCAGCGTCATCCGCTGGGGCGAGCTGCTTGCACCAAGCCATCCGCAGGTGCAGATGGCGATGAAGATCGCCGCCGAGGTCAAGGAGAAATCCGGCGGGCGGATCGACATCCAGGTTTTCCCGAACGGCCAACTTGGTTCCGGCAAGGACATGATGGAGTCGGTTTCCGGTGGTGCGCTCCACCTGACGACCGACGGTGCGGGCGCGCTGGGGGCCTTCCTGCCGCAGCTCTCGGTGATCGAGGCGCCCTATCTCTGGCGGGACGCGGCGCATCTTGCGAAGGTGGCTGCATCCCCGATCTTCGCCAAAATGAACGATGATCTCGTCGCCAAGCGCGGGATGCGGATGCTCAACGTCACCTATTACGGCAAGCGGCATCTCACGTCCGGCTCCAAGGCGGTGAAATCCCCCACCGACATGGTCGGCTTTAAGCTGCGCGTGCCACCTGTCGATGTCTTCCGGGCCATGGCCGACGCCTGGGGTGCTAAGGCAACGCCGATTGCTTTCCCCGAACTTTATCTCGCACTCAGCCAAGGCGCGGTCGACGGGCAGGAGAACCCGCTGCCGACGATCCAGTCCGGCAAGTTCTTTGAGGTGCAGAAGTTTCTCGTCCTCACCGAGCATATCATCACACCGCGCATGATCATCGTGAACGACGCCTTCTGGAAGGGCTTGCCAACGGCTGACCGCGCGCTGCTTGAAGCCGCGTTCAACGCCGGAGCGGCGTGGCAGGACAAGGAATTGCTCGCCTCCGAGGCAACGCTCGTCGGCACCCTCAAGGAAAAGGGGATGACCGTGATAGAGCCCAACATCGACGAATGGCGCAAGCCCGTGCTGGCGAGCGTGCCGAAGCAATTCGAGAGCAAGTGGGGTGCAGGCACTTTCGAGGCCCTCCTCAAGCTCTGACGAGACCGGCGCCGTCGCTCCCCGGCGGCGCCGACCCCCACAGGAAAGGCAGGGTCATGCCGCGCGTGCTTCACCGGCTTGGAGCAGCAGGGATTTCGCTGGTCGAAATCGCCGCCTGCCTTCTGATGATTGCCCTTCTCGCAAGCGTGACGCTGGGCGTCGTGTTCCGCACCATCGGTCAGCCGCTAGTGTGGAGCGACGAGATGGCGCAATACCTCCTTGTCTGGACCGGTTTTGCTGGCTGGATCATCGCCGGCCGACGCGGCAGCCACATCCGTATCACCGTGTTCATCGACCGTTTGCCGCGTGGTGCGCGCCTGGCACTGGAGGGCGTCATCCAGCTCGCCATGATCGTCCTCGCGCTGGCCTTGCTCTGGTATTCCCCGGCGATCATCCGCCGCAACCTCGATATCGAATGGGTCAGCCTGCCGCTTTCGGCGGCGATCCTCTATTTTCCGGTGCCGGTCGCCGCCTTTGCGCTGGTGCTAGAATCGCTGGGTGATCTCGTGGCCCTCGCGAAAGGCCGCCTGCCGCGCGGCGCCGAGACCGGAGGGCAGGTGCTGTGACCGTCCTCATGTGGCAGATTCTCGGCGTCTGGTTCGTCGCGTTGCTTCTGGGCGTGCCGTTGTTCGCCTCGATGGGACTTGCCTCTTTCGCTTTCGTCTGGTTGGCGGGCATTCCGGCGGGGATCGTGCCGCAAAAGCTGGCGCAGGCGGCGAATTCCTTCCCGCTGCTCGCCGCGCCGCTGTTCATCCTGATGGGCAACATCATGAATTCGGCCGGTGTCACCGACCGGATCTTCACCTTTGCAACGGCCTGCGTCGGATGGATGCGGGGCGGATTGTGCCATGCGAACATTTTCGCGAGTGTGATCTTCGCCGGCATGTCCGGTTCCGCGGTGGCAGATGCGGGCGGGGTCGGCACGCTCGAAATCAAGGCGATGCGCGACGAGGGGTACGATGCGGAAACCGCCGCCGCCATCACCTCCGCATCGGCCACCATCGGTCCGATCATTCCCCCTTCATTGCCGATGGTCGTCTACGGCGTTTCAGCCGATGTCTCGATTGGCGGGTTGTTCCTCGGCGGGGTGATCCCCGGGCTGATGATGGCCGGCGCCTTGATGGCGATGGTGGTGGCGGTCGCGAAGCGGCGCGGCTATGCGACGCATCCGTTCCCTGGCCTTGGCGCGCTCTGGGTCGCCTACAAGCGTGCGCATTGGGCGCTGATGACGCCGGTGATCCTGTTCGGGGGTATGATGAGCGGCCTGTTCACCCCGACGGAGGCCGCTGCGGTCGCGACCGTCTACGCGCTGGTGCTCGGCCTCTTCATCTATCGCGATTTCAGTCTGCGCGATCTGCCGCGCCTGATTGTCGATACGGTCGAGACCACGGGTGTCGTGCTGGCGTTGGTCATGTGCGCGGCGGCGCTCGCCTGGGGGCTTTCGCTCTCGCGCATTCCGCAGACTGTGGGGCCGCAGATCGTCGCGCTTGTCGGCAGCCCGCTGATGTTCCTGCTGGCGGTGAACCTGCTGCTGCTCGTCGTCGGATGTTTCATGGAAGCGCTGGCGGCGATGCTGATCCTGATCCCGATCCTGGCACCCTCGGCGGCGCAGTTCGGGATCGACCCCGTTCAGTTCGGCGTGATCTTCGTCCTCAACCTGATGATCGGCACGATCACGCCGCCCGTCGGCGTGGTGTTGTTCATCACCTCGAAGATCGCCGGCATTTCCTTCGAGGCGATGTGCCGGGCGATTCTGCCGTGGCTTATCCCGCTGCTCATCGTGCTCGCGGCGATCACGCTCTGGCCGCCGCTGACGACCTTCCTTCCACAGTTGGTTCTCGGCCGCTGATCCTTCCGCGGGAATCAGGCCGGAGAGAGGGCCGCGCGGTAGCGCTTCATCCAGGCGATCAGCGGCCAGAACAGCGCGAGGAAGGTGAAGAAGGCGAGAAACGCGGCGATCGGCCGCGACAGGAACGGCAGGATTGACCCGTCCGACTTGATGAGCGAGGTCACGAAGTTCTGCTCCACCATCGTGCCCATCACGATGCCGAGCACCATCGCCGCGACCGGGTAGCCGTTTTCCTCCATGACGTACCCGAGGATGCCGAACGCGGCGACAACCAGCACTGCGAAGAGGTTGTTGCCTGCCGCGCCGAACGCGCCGACGGCGCAGAACACCATGATGATCGGCATGATGAGCGAGCGTGGCGCCTTGAGCACGTATTTCGAAGCGCGGATCAGCATGATGCCGAGCGGGATCATGATGATGTTGGCGATGATGAAGACGAGATAGAGCGCATACATGCTCGACGCCTTCTCGGTGAACAGCGTCGGGCCGGGATTGAGGCCCTTCATATAGAGCACGCCGATAGCAATGGCGGTGATAGTGTCGCCCGGAATGCCGAAAAGGAGTGCCGGAATCCAGCCGCCGGCCAGTGCCGCGTTGTTCGAGGCGCCGGCCTCGACCAACCCTTCCGGATGGCCGGTACCGAATTTCTCCGGCTCTTTCGAGAAACGTTTTGAGAGCGAATAGGAAACCCAGGCGGCCATGTCGGCGCCCGCGCCGGGCAGGGCGCCAATCAGCGTGCCGACAATGTTGCCGCGGATCTGCTGCTTTGGGTATTTTTTCGTCAGTGCGATCTGGCCCTTGAGGATCGAGCCGAGTTTCCGTTCCGGAATTTCAGGTGGCTCCTTCTGGACCAGCGCCCGCATCACTTCCGCGAGCGCGAAGACGCCGACAAGCGCGGCGATCACGTCGATTCCACCGAGCATATCTGTCAGGCCGAAGGTGAAGCGCGGCGTGCCAGCCGGATTTTCGATGCCAATGCAGGAAACGAGAAGGCCGATGAGCATCGCCGCGAGCGCCTTCACCGGCGAGGAGCGGGCCACAAGCGTCGCACACATCAATCCGAGGATCGCGAGCCAGAAATATTCGAAAGTGGAGAAAGACAATGCCACCTCGGCCAGCGCCGGTGCAATCAGCACCAGTGCGATGGTGCCGACGATGCCGCCGAGCGCCGAGAACCAGAGGCAGATACCGAGCGCGGTTTCCGCCTGACCCTTGAGCGTCATCCGATAGGCTTCGTCGGTGTAGGCGGCAGAAGCGGGCGTGCCGGGAATGCGCATCAGGCAACCGGGAATGTCGCCAGAGAAGATCGCCATCGCCGACGAGGTGATGATCGTCGCGATCGCCGCGATCGGCGAGAGGTAGAAAGTCACCGGCACGAGAAGGGCAGTTGCCATGGTTGCGGTCAGGCCAGGCAGGGCGCCAATGACGAGTCCGTAGATCGCGGAAGCGAGGATGGCGATCAGCACGTCGGGCGAGAACACCATCGGGAAGGCGGCGAGGAGATTGTTCATGGCGCAGTCCTCACCACGGCATCGGCACGAGGCCCGGTGGGAGCGGCACGCGGAGGAGCTTCACGAACATCACCTGGATGGCGACGGCGCCGATGATCGAGACGGGCAGGATCAACCGCCGGTTGGCGCCGAGCGTGAAGGCGAGCACGCCGATCATGATCGCCGCGATCGGGATGAAGCCGATCCGCTCCGAGGTGAGATAATAGAAGACCATAAGTCCAGGCGGCAGCAGGGCATGCCAGCGTCGTTTGCGGGAATATTCCTCCGCCTCGCGGTCCGGTCCGCCAAACCGTTCGATCTCGGCCTCGGCGGCATCCTCGAAGCTGCGTCCGATCCGGAAAGCAATCAGCAGCCCGACGACGAGCAGGCCCGCGCCGACAACCATCGGGAACACGTTCGGCCCGACTTGCTGGCCGGGAACCGGCGGCAAGCGCGAGCCGCCGTAGAACGCCGCGATTCCGAGCAGCGCGAGTGCGAAACCGGTGATCCGGTCGGACAGTTTCATGACAGGAACCTTTCGGCCACGCGCGAATAAAAGGAGGCCCCGGCGGGAGGAGACTCGCCGGGGCGCGAAGACAGGCTCAGCTCTTCTTGGAGAGGCCGGCTGCCTTCATGGCCGAAGCCATCTTCTGGTCGCCATCCGCCATGAAGGCGGTGAAGCCGGCCGGATCGGCGAACTTGACGCCGAAGCCGCGCGAAGCCATGAAGTCCTTGAACTCCTTGGAGTCGTAGGCCGCTTTGAGCGCGGTCACCAGCTTGGCCTGAACGTCGGCTGGCATGCCCTTCGGCCCGGCGATACCGCGCCAGGCGCCGACCGAATATTTGATGCCGAGCGTCTCGTTGAGTGTCGGAACATCCTTGAACTGCGGATTGCGCGCGTCGGACATCAGCGCGAGCGCACGCGCCTTGCCGGCGTCGATCATGGCGCGGGCTTCGGGAATAGAGCAGGTGCAGAGATCGAGACCGCCCGCAGCAAGATCCTGCATCGCCGGAGCCGCACCGTTCGAGGGAACCCAGGCGACATGGTTAGGTGCGAGGCCCATCGCCTGCAGCCAGCCGACCAGGGCGAGATGCCAGATGCCGCCCTGACCGGTGCCCGAGGCCTTGAACTTGCCGGCCGGTGCAGCCTTGATCGCGTCCGCCAGCTCCTTGATGGTCTTGTAGGGCGAGCTCGCGTTGACCGTGACGCCCGGCGGATCCTCGTTCATCAGTGCGAGCGGAGTATAGCTTGTCGGGTTGAGTTCGGTGAGACCCTGATGATGCATCATCGTGATCTCGACCGTGATCATGCCGATCGTGTAGCCGTCCGGCGCGGCGGTCGCGATCGCGGAATGACCGACGACACCGGAGCCGCCGGTGCGGTTCACCACCGAGAATGGCTGCTTCAGTTCGCGTTCAAGGATCGAGGCGACGATGCGCGCGGTCTGGTCTGTGCCGCCGCCTGCGCCCCACGGACAGACAACCGTGACGGGGCGCGACGGCCATGCCTGCGCTTCTGCCGGGCTGAGCCCGAGCCCGACGGCACCGGCGGCCGCACCTGCGGCAAGAACTTGACGACGAGACAGATGGTCCATGAGTTCCTCCTCTGGATAGGGCCGCACCGCCGCTTGATCGCGGATCTGGCCGAGTTTTGCGTTTCTTCCCGGAGCGGCCCGGTTGACCGGGCTCATCTTCTGAGACGTCAATCTGAATACTGCATTCAGGACACGGGGTGTCAACCGACCACCCCGCCTTGATATCATAGGCGATAGGCTTCCTTGGCGAGGCGATAGGCGAGGTCGCAGACGAGTTCCTGGGCCTCGTCCTCATCGAGGCGGTGAGTAGCGACCCGACTGGCGAGGAATGCGCAATCGACACGTCGCGCCACATCGTGCCGGGCGGGAATCGAGGGGAAAGCGCGCGTGTCATCATTGAATCCGACGGTGTTGTAGAACCCGGCGGTTTCGGTGGTCAGCTCCCGGAAGCGCCACATGCCGTCTGGTGCATCGAAGAACCACCACGCCGGGCCGAGCTTGAGGCAGGGATAATGCCCGGCGAGCGGCGCGAGTTCGCGGCTGTAAACCGTTTCGTCGAGTGTAAAGAGGATGATGGAGAGGCGCGGATCGGTGCCGAACTGGTCGAGCAGCGGTTTGAGCGCCTTCACGTAGTCCGTCCGCTGGGGAATATCCGCGCCCATGTCGCGCCCGAAGCTGTCCATGATCCCGGCGTTGTGATTGCGGAACGAGCCGGGGTGAATCTGAAGGACCAGTCCGTCGTCGATGCTCATGCGGGCCATCTCGGTCAGCATCTGCGCACGGAAGGCTTCCGCATCGGCGGCGCTCGCCGGCCCGGCGATGACGCGGGCGTAGAGCGCGGCGGCGTCCTGCGGCGAAAGATTGCCGGTTGCGGCGGTCGGGTGGCCGTGATCGGACGAGGTGCAGCCAAACGTCTTGAAATAGGCTCGACGCTGGCGATGTGCGGCGAGGTAGCCCTCCCAGATTCCCGTATCGCAACCGGAAACGCGGCCCAGTTCGGCGATGTTCTCGCGAAAGCCCCTGAACTCTGGATCGACCACCGCATCCGGCCGATAGGCCGGAACGACCCGGCCCTTCCAACCCGAATCGCGGATCATCCGATGCCATCTCAGATCGTCGAGCGCGCCGTCGGTGGTGGAAATCACCTCGATCTTCATGCGTTCGAACAGCGCGCGCGGCCGGAAGGCCTCCGTTTTCAGCGCGGCGTCGATCACATCGTAAAAATGGTCGGCATTGTTGGCATTGAGCCGATCCGTGAGTCCGAACAGCGTCTCGAAGGCATGATCGAGCCACATGCGGGTCGGCGTCGCGCGGAAGAGGTGGTAGTTCGCGGCGAACAGCCGCCAGATCTTGCGCGGATCATTTTCGACCGGTCCGCCGTCGAGCCGGGAAATGCCGAGTTTCTCCAGCGCGATGCCTTGCGAATAGAGCATCCGGAAAATGTAGTGGTCGGGAATGACGAACAGGCTCGCGGGGTTCGCGAAAGGCTCGTTCTCGGCGTACCAGCGCGGGTCGGTGTGACCATGCGGCGAGATGATCGGCAGATCCTTCACCCTGGCATAGAGCCGTCGTGCGATATCGCGCGTTGTCGGATCGGCGGGGAAAAGGCGGTCTGGGTGCAGCATCGAAGGTCTCGGGCTTGGAAAACGTCGAAAATCTATCGGGCAAGCCACCCGCCATCCACCGGCAGCACGGTGCCATGGATGTAGCGGGCTGCGTCGGAAGCGAGAAACACCGCAGCCCCGGCGAGATCGGTGGGGTCGCCCCAGTATCCGGCGGGAATGCGGGCGAGGATCGCGGCGTTGCGATCAGCGTCCGCGCGCAGGGCCTCGGTATTGTTGGTCGTGAAATAGCCGGGCGCGATCGCATTGACGTTGATGCCCTTGCCGGCCCATTCGCAGGCGAGAAGCCGCGTAAGCCCGGCAAGCCCGCTTTTCGACGCCGTATAGGAGGCGATGCGCACCCCACCCTGAAACGAGAGCAGAGAGGCGATATTGACGATCTTGCCGCTTCCGCGCGGAACCATGTGTCGTCCCGCCGCCTGGCTGAGGAAAAACGCAGACTTGAGGTTGGTGTCGATCACCGCGTCCCAATCCGCCTCCGTAAAGTCGAGCGCGTCGGCGCGGCGGATAATCCCGGCATTGTTGACGAGAATGTCGAGGACACCGCCCCATTCGACCGCTTCCGATACGATGCCTGCCAGCGGCGCCACGGTGGAAAGATCTGCCCGGATTTCATGGAGCCTCGTGCCGGTCGGAGCGAGTTTCGTCCGCGTTTCCGCCATGTCTGAACGGCCGACCAGAACAACGCTCGCACCGGCCTGCGCCAGCCCGAGCGCGATCGCTTGGCCGATGCCGGTATTCGCGCCGGTGACCATCGCCACCTTGCCGTCAAGCCGGAACGGATTGCCTCCCGCCATCGTTCGCCTCAGAACAGCGTCGGGACCGGCACGGCATCCATGTCCGTGAAGGTCTGGTTGTCGCCGGCCATCGACCAGATGAAGGCATAGGCGGAAGTGCCGCAGCCGCAGTGGATCGACCAGGGCGGAGAAAGGATCGCCTCGTTGTCGCGGACGACGAGATGTCGTGTCGCCTCCGGCCGGCCCATGAAATGAAATACGGCCTGCCCGTCGGGAATATTATGATAGAGATAGGCTTCCATGCGTCGGTCGTGCGTGTGCGGCGGCATGGTGTTCCAGACATTGCCGGTCTGGAGTTCCGTCCGTCCCATCACAAGCTGGCAGGTGGGGAAGGCGGCCGGATGCATGTATTTGGTCAGCACGCGGCGGTTCGCACTTTCCTGCGCGCCGAGCAGGTCGCCCTTGGTCGCCACTGCCTTGACATGATGCGCGGGATGCACCGCATGGGCCGGCGCGGAATTGGCGTAGAACAGGGCGGGGTTCGCGGCGTCCGCGCTTTCGAACAGCACGTTGCGGGTGCCCATTGGCAGGTAGAGCGCATCGTAGGGCTGCATCTCGTAGCTCTTGCCGCCGGCCATGACGTGGCCGCGTCCACCGATATTGAAGATGCCGATCTCGCGCCGGGTGAGAAAATCGTCCGCCTTGACGAGATCCGCGAGTTCCGGCCCGAACCCCATCGGGTGCTTGTCCGGCTGGATACCGATCAGCACCATGCGGTCGTAGTGGGTGTAGACGGCCTTGATATGGCCGGGACGGAACAGGTCCGTCACCAGAAAATGTTCCCGCAGCTCTTCCGTTGCCATGCTCTCGGCATGCTCGGGGTGGATGGCGTGGCGGATTTCGATCTCGATCGATTTCATGGCTTCGTTCCGGTTGTTTGTCCGCCGGGAGGGCAGGCTATTCGAAGTAATCGGCGCGCTCAGCGAGTACGCGCGGCAGGTCTTTGAGGATTTCGAGCAGATGGGTGCGCATCGCGTGTTCGGCCTGTTCCGGGTCGCGCGCGTCGATCGCATCGATGATCGCCTTGTGCTGGCGAACCAGGATGCGCATGGAATCGCGATCCTGCAGCGTCAGATGGCGTACGCGATCCATGTGCGCCTTCACGTCAAGCACCATCTGCCAGATCATCTCGCAATCGGCCGCCGCAGCGACGGCGCCGTGGAACTGGGAGTCGGATTGGGTGATGGTGAGATAGTCGCCTTCGGCGGCAGCACGATCCTGCGTTTCGAGGATCGAGTCGATCGAGGATCGGATTACCGGGTCGAAGCGCTCGCAGGCACGCTGGACGATGGCCGTCTCCAGTGCCTCGCGCGCGATCCGCACCTGCATCATGTGGCGGGTAGAAATCTTGGTCACGAGCGTGCCGCGCTGGGGCAGAACCTGTACGAGCCCGATTTTGCTCAGCGAGATCAGAGCCTCGCGCGCGGGCTGGCGAGACACGTCGTAACGCGTCGCGATCTCGCCTTCCGAAAGACGCGTGCCGGGCGGAAACTCCATGGCGATGATCGCTTGGCGCAATCGCTCGGTCACGGCGCCGGTGGCGCTCTTCACAGGCTTCGGGGTGGTCGCTGTCATTCGGAACGAATCCATTTTTGGCGCCTCCCTTCCTTTATGTCTTGATCTACCATACAAGTCCATACTATGCTTGCCGCCAATCGACAAGCCCGGCGGAATCGAACCCGTCATATCCGGGGCACAGACAATAAACGGCCGGTTCCTGAGCCGGGCAGGGTGGAAGCGACATGGACGGAACGCGGGCACACGCCGAAGCGATCGACGGAATCGCCCGTGCCTTTCGGGTGGCCCGCCTGGAGGCGGTCGCGCTCGACCAATTTCCCGTCGCTGTGCCTGGAACCCTCGCCGAAGCCTATCGCGTGCAGGATGAAGCCATCGCCGCTTTTCCCGATCAGGTCGGCGGGTGGAAAATCGCGGGTATCCAGCCCCAGTTCCGCCCCGTACTTGGCGCTGAACGCCTTGCTGGACCGGTAATGGCTGCCGGCATTCGCCACGCGGGTCCGGAATCGCCTGTTCCGTTCGCGGTTTTCGAGGATGGATTTGCGGCGCTCGAAGCCGAGTTCATCTTCGTAATGGGTCGCGACATTCGCCCCGGGGAAGACCTTTCCGACGGTCGATTGGCGGATGCCGTCGGCAGCATGTTTGCAGGTGCGGAAACGGCTGGCAGTCCCTTGGGCATCATCAACGACATCGGTCCGCTCGCGGTCATCTCCGATTTCGGTAACAACAGCGGCGTGATCGTCGGCGGCGAGATCGCCGGATGGCGGAGCCGCGACCTGTCGGACCTGACGGCCAGTGTCACCATCAACGGCGAAGCCGTCGGCTCCGGCAGTGCTGCGAATGTCGCCGGCGGTCCGCTCGCCGCGTTGCGGTTTCTCGTCGGCAACCTCGGGGCAAGGGGGATCACTCTCCGCGCCGGCGAATACGTCTCGACAGGGATGACGACAGGCATTCACGCTGTGAAGCCGGGGGACATGGCGCATTTCGAGTTTTGCGACGGCATTCGTTTCCGCGCGGAAGCGATCAGGGCCCGGCCGATGACAGGCGCGGGTCGATAATGAAGAAGCAGGGAAGGGACGAAGTCCCGCATCAGGAGGACCTATTATGTCAGATCGCAGCATGTTGAAGGGGACCGCGCTGGCGGCCCTGCTGGCTTTTGGCGCTGCCGGCGCACAAGCCCAGACGCTCCGCTCGACGGATATCCACCCCGACGGCTACCCGACCGTCGAGGCCGTCAAGCACATGGGCAAGCTCCTCGACGAGCGCTCGAAGGGCAAGATCAAGATCAACGTCTTCCACTCGGCCCAGCTCGGCCAGGAGAAGGACACGATCGAACAGACACGCTTCGGCGTCATCGATATGAACCGCATCAACATGGCGCCGTTCAACAATCTCATCCCGGCGACGAACATTCCCTCGCTACCGTTCATTTTCCGCTCGGTCGCGCACATGCGCAAGGTCATGGACGGGCCGATCGGCGATTCCATTCTCGCTGAGTTCGAGAAGCACGGCCTTGTCGGCCTCGCGTTCTATGATTCCGGCGCGCGCTCCTTCTACAATTCGAAGCAGCCGATCAAGACGCCCGCCGACATGAAGGGCATGAAGATTCGCGTCCAGCAGTCGGACATGTTCATCAGCCTCGTCTCGGCGCTCGGCGCCAATGCCACGCCGATGAACTTCGGCGAGGTCTATTCCGGTCTTCAGACCAAGTTGATCGACGGCGCCGAGAACAACTGGCCGTCCTACGAGTCGACCAAGCACTTCGAGGTCGCGAAGTTCTATTCCCAGACCGAGCACTCGCTCTCTCCGGAGGTGCTGGTGATGTCGAAGAAGACCTTCGACAAGTTTTCGGCTGACGAGCAGAAAATGATCAAGGCGGCTGCCAAGGAATCCGTCATCAAGATGCGCGAACTCTGGGATGCGCGCGAGAAGGCGTCGGAGGCCAAGGTCCGGGCCGGTGGCGCGCAGGTCAATACAGTCGAGAAGCAGCCCTTCATCGACGCGATGAAGCCGGTCTACGAGAAGTTCGTGAAGGATCAGGCGATGAAGGATCTCGTCGCGAAGATCCAGGCCGTCCAGTAAGCGCCTACTGACAGAAACGGGATGGCGGTGGCAATGCTACCGCCATTCTCCCGACGCCTCCATTCCCGGAGATACGCCCGTGCGGCAAACCCTTCGCTCGATTTCGCTGTTCCTGAGCAATATCGCCATCGGTCTCTCGGCGATCGGCCTCGTCGGCATGACGCTGGCGGTGAGTTGGCAGGTTTTCGGCCGCTACGTGCTCAACGACTCCCCCGCATGGACCGAACCGCTTTCGATCCAGCTAATGGGGTGGTTCATCCTGCTGGGATCGGCAGTTGGCATCCGGGAGAACTATCACCTCGGGTTTGATGTGCTCCGCCATGTCGTCGCGCGTCCTGTGGCGCGGCTGATGGCGATCGTCAGCATGCTGGTCGTCATGGCCTTCGGCGCAGCGATGGCTGTCTATTCGCTTGATCTCGTCATCGGCACATGGACGGCGACACTCCCCGTGCTCGGCTGGCCCGGCGGCACGGATTTCATGCCGATCACCTTCGGCGGTGTGCTGATCGTCTTCTTCGCCCTCGAGCAGCTTTATCTTCTTCTCACAGACGCGCCGGAGGCGCAGATCTGATGGCGCCTGAACTCGTCGTCCTTTTCGGAACATTCGTGTTCCTGCTCATGATCGGCACGCCGATCGCGTTCTGCCTCGGCGCCTCCTCGCTGGCGGCAATCCTCTATATCGGCATGCCGCCGCTGATCGTGTTCCAACGGCTCAATTCCGGCATTTCCGCCTTCTCGCTGATGGCGATCCCGTTCTTCATCTTCGCCGGAGATCTGATGATCCGCGGCGGCATCGCGGAAAGGCTCGTTCGCTTCGCTGGTTCGATGTTCGGACACATGTATGGCGGGCTCGGACAGGTAAACATCGCTGCCTCGACCCTGTTTGGCGGCATTTCCGGCTCGGCTGTGGCCGATGCCTCGGCCATCGGCGGCCTGATGATCCCGCAGATGGAAAAGCGCGGGTATGACCGCTCGTTCTCGGTCAGCCTCACGTCGGTCGCGGCAGTGATCGCGCTTCTGATCCCGCCCTCGCACAACATGATCATCTATTCGCTCTCGGCCGGCGGCTCGATTTCGATCGCTGATCTCTTCACCGCCGGCATTCTGCCGGGGCTGATGCTGGCCGCCGCGCTGATGGTCACCACCTGGTATCAAGCGAAGAAGCGCGGCTATCAGGGCGATCCGTTCCCCGGTCTCAGGACCGTGCTGACCTACGGCGTCGCGGCCATGCCGGGCATTATTCTCATCGGGATCATCTTCGGTGGTGTCCGCTCGGGTGTGTTCACTGCGACGGAAAGCTCGTGCATCGCCGCCGTCTATGCCTTCCTCGTCGCGGTGTTCGTCTATCGCGGCATGGACATGAGAGGGTTCATGGAAGCGACCTACGGTGCGGTTCGCACCACGGCGATGGTTTTGCTCATCATCGGTTGCGCGGCTTCGTTCGGCTGGCTTCTTGCGCTGTTTCAGGTTCCGGCGGCGATGGTCTCCTTCATGAAGTCGATCTCGGACAACCCGATCATCATCTTCCTGCTGATCAATCTCCTGTTGCTGTTCCTGGGCACATTCATGGATATGTCGCCGCTAATCATCATCACGACACCGATCTTTCTGCCGGTCGTGACTGCCTACGGCATGGACCCGGTGCATTTCGGCGCGATCCTGATCCTCAATCTCGGTATCGGGCTCTGCACGCCGCCGGTCGGTTCGGTTCTGTTCGTCGCCTGCGCGATCGGGCGCATCTCGATCTGGGAGGCGATGCGCACGATCTGGCCGTTCTACGGCGCAGCCTTTGCCGTGCTGATGCTGGTGACCTATATCCCCGCGATTTCGCTCTGGCTGCCGGAGGTCTTCCGCTGAAGCCCATCGAAATCGCGACTTCAGAGGCCCGGTGGTTCTCCCCTGCCGGGCCTTTTTTTATCGAGCCTGCCCGGATCCAGGCCTTGTGGATGCCCTTGTAGGTCTCCCGCAGCACGTTCTTCTGAACCTTGCCCCGACAAGTGCCGCGCAGGTTCAGGCCTTGTAGATGTCCTTGTAGGTCTCCCGCAGCACGTTCTTCTGAACCTTGCCCATGGTGTTGCGCGGCAGTTCGTCGACCACGAACACCTTTTTAGGCAGCTTGAACTTCGCCAGACGGCCCTCAAGAGTCTTCAGGATGGTGTCCGCATCGAGCGTCGCGCCTTTCACCGGCACCACGACCGCCGTAACGCCCTCGCCGAAATCCTTGTGCGGCACGCCGATCACCGCGCTCTCGTTAACCCCTGCCATGCCGTCGATCTCGGTTTCGATTTCTTTCGGGTAGACGTTGTAACCGCCGGTGATGATGAGATCCTTGCCGCGCCCGACGATATGGACATAACCGCGCGCGTCGATCTTGCCGAGATCGCCGGTGATGAAGAACCCGTCATCGCGAAACTCCGCCTTGGTCTTCTCCGGGTTCTGCCAGTAGCCCTTGAAGACGTTGGCGCCGCGCACCTCGATCATGCCGATCTCCCCGGTTGCAATCGGTATCCCGGTATCGGGATCGACAACCCGAAGGTCGGTGCCGGGCAGGGGGAAGCCCACCGTTCCGGCAATCCGCTCGCCCTCGTAGGGATTCGAGGTATTCATGTTCGTTTCGGTCATGCCGTAGCGTTCGAGAATGGCGTGACCGGTCTTCTCCTGGAACGCGCGATGCGTCTCCGCCAGCAGCGGGGCAGAGCCGGAAATGAAGAGGCGCATCCCCTTCGTGATTTCCCGGTCGAGGCGCGGGCTGTCGACGAGGCGGACGTAGAAGGTGGGCACGCCCATCATCGACGTTGCGCCGGGCATCCGGTCGAGGATGTCGTCGGCATCGAATTTTGCGAGGAAGATCATTTGCGCGCCGGCGAACAGCACCACGTTGGTGGCGACGAACAGCCCGTGCGTGTGGAAGATCGGCAGCGCGTGCAGCAGCACATCGTCCTTCGTGAAACGCCATTCCCTCGTCAGAACGCGGGCGTTGGAGGCGAGGTTTTCGTGGGAGAGCATCGCGCCTTTGGAGCGGCCGGTGGTGCCGGAGGTATAGAGAATGCCGGCGAGGTCTTCCGGGCCGCGCGCGGCATTGGAAAAATTGATCGAGGCTGCGGCGGCTTTTTCCACCAGGGAGCCATCGCTCTTCGTTCCCAGCGTCTCCAGCCGTGCCCCCGCTACGGTTGCAACGGCACGCAGGCTCTCGGCCTTGGCCGGATCGCAGACGAAGACGGCAGGCTTCGCATCACCGATGAAGTATTCGATCTCCGTCGGCGTATAGGCGTTATTGAGCGGCAGGAAGATCGCCCCTGCGCGCACCGTGCCGAGGTAGAGCATCAACGCTTCGAGACTCTTGTCTACCTGCACCGCGACGCGATCGCCCGGCTTGACGCCGAGTGCAGTCAGAGCGTTCGCGAACCGGGCGGAGGACTCCAGAACATCCCTATAGCGGAACACGCGGCCATCGGCGAGCGTCGCGAACGGCGCCGCGAGGTCCGGCATGCGGGAACAGATTTCCGAAAAGAGATGGTTGGTCATTGAATGCGCCTGCAATGTCTTTCGGCCCGTTAGCCGGGCGTGTTCTCGTTAAGGGGTTGCTTCGGACTTGTGAAGGCGGCGGGTGCCGAGGGCCCGGCTCACCGCGGCAGAGGCCACAACCTCACCATGCGTGGCGAAGCGTTCGTGGTTTTCCTCGATGCTCTTGAGATCGTAGAGGTAGTTGACCATCGCCGCGTAACTGTCACGCCAGCCCTTGGCCGAGAAATCGGCGAAGAGATTGAGCCGCTCCAGCCGCGCGCCGTTTCCGAGATGGAACCGGGCGACGGGGTCGATGACGCGCCCCGATGGCGTCCGCGCCTCGAGGAAATAGCGGGCGAGGAGCGGGGACAGCACCCGGCTCGCGCCGTCCATGTCCTCCGGATCGCTTTCCTCGCCATCGAGACTGGCGAGCACGGTACGGTCGGTGTCGCTGACGAAGGAAGAGGCCTTGTTGGCGCATTCCGCCTCGACCCACTGACGGAACCCCGGTACCGGCGAAAGCGTGACGAAGGTGTCGAGGGAGGGAATGTCGCGCCGGAGATCCTCGACCACCTGCTTGATGAGGAAATTGCCGAAAGAGATGCCAGCAAGCCCCTTCTGGCAATTCGAGATCGAGTAGAAAACCGCCGTTGTCGCCTGCGCGCCCACAAGAATATCGCGCTTTTCCGCAAGGATCGGTTCGATCGCGGCCGGGCGCTCGGTCATGAGCGCCACCTCGACGAAAATCAACGGTTCATCGATCAGCGCGGGGTGGAAGAAAGCGTAGCACCGCCGGTCGGCCGGCTCGATGCGCCGGCGCAGGTCGTCCCAGCTCTCGATCGCATGGACAGCCTCGTAACGGATGATCTTCTCGAGAATCTGCGCTGGGCTCGACCAGTCGATCCGTCTCAGGACGAGGAAACCGCGATTGAACCACGACGAGAAAAGGTGGCGGAAATCGTTGTCGAGTGCCGCGAGTTCCGGATGGTCGGGGAGGGCATCGAGCAGATCTTCGCGCATCCGGACGAGGCCACCGGTGTTGCCGGGGGCAAGGTTGAGGCGCCGGATGACCTCCTGCCGCGGCGGCTCGACCGCCGCGAGCAGCCGCGCGTGATTGCGGGCACTCGGCTCGGAATCATAGGCGGAGAACGCCGCGCGGATTTGCTCCGGCGAGGCGGCGAAGAAGTTGTTGAGTGCGAGCAGGAAGGCGCGCCGCTCGGTCGGCTCCAGTCGCGGATAGCGTGAAACGATCTCGCGGGCGATGACGACACCGGATGCCTCGCCTCGCGCGGAGAGGAGCAAAGCTGCAAGATCGGCGAGCGGCATCGCGTCGATCCGCCCGGAATCGCCCGCCAACCCTCGCGCCCGATCGACCAGAGAGCGCCCTTGATGCGCAATCGAGTTCAGAAGCTCGTTCAGAAATCCGATGTTGAGCATGCCACGTTCCGGTCGGTTGGATTATTTCATACGACCCGACCATTATTGTATACATTAAGCCGAAGCGGGTATGCCAGAAAAAAGTTTGCGGTTGGCCGATCCGGGCTCACACCCCGTAGGCAGCGACAATGACTTCCTTAACGCCCCGGATGTGTTGACGCATGACACGCGGCAGCGCTTCAACATCCCGCGCTCGCAGAAGGCGGGCAATTTCGAGATGATCCTCCATCGCCGATCGCCATTGCTCGGGAGTCTTATGCGCCCGGTAGCGCATCCGCTGGATTCGGCTCGACAAGTTGGTGTAGAGCCCGGCGAGCGTGGCATTGCGCGAAGCTTGCATGATCGCTTCGTGAATCTCGCGGTTGAGCATGAAGTAAGCCGCGTCGTCGCCCCGTTGATATGCCCGCTGCATCATCAGCGTTTTCGTCTCGACTGTGTCGATATCCGCTTCCGTCGCCGCCGAACAAGCAAGCTCCGCCGCCAGCGCTTCGAGTCCGGCAACCACCTCGACGATCTCGTGAATCTCGACCTCGCTCACGGAGCCGACACGGGCACCCCTGTTGGGAAGCAGCTCCAGCAGGCCTTCGGTCGCGAGGATTTTCAGCGCCTCACGCAGCGGAGTGCGCGAAATTCCAAACCGCTCGCACAGCTCGTTTTCGTTGATGCGCTCGCGCGGCTCCAGCTCACCGCTCATGATCAACTCGCGCAGCCGCTCTGCGACTTCGTCATGCAGATAACGGCGTTTGATGCCGACGGAGTGCAAAGGCTCGATCATGCACGATTTTATACGGTGTTTTTCAGCGCCTTGTCGATGAGATGAATGGCATGGAGCGGCAGTTTGTCAGTGCAATTTTCGATTTGGTGCCGGCAGCTGGTGCCGTCGGCGATAATATGCGCATTGGGCGTCGCTTCGCGCACCGCCGGCAGCAGCGTCAGCTCGCCGACCCGTCGGCTGAAATCAGCGGTCTCGACCTGGTAGCCGAAGTTGCCGGCCATTCCGCAGCAGCCGGAGTCGATCACCTCGACCTGAAGCCCTGGAATGGCGGAGAGGCACGCCTCGACGGCGGCGAATGCACCGGCTGCCTTCTGATGGCAATGGCCGTGCAACAAGGCCCTTTCGCCGTCGAGGTTGGCAAAGGCGAGATCGATCCGTCCTTCCGCGCGGTCGTTCGCGAGGATCTCTTCCGCCAGGAACGCCGCGCGTGCCAGCGGTCGGGCGAGGTCCGGTGGCAGGAGGGCGGCATACTCATCCCGGATGGTCACGAGACAGGACGGCTCCAGCCCGACGATCCGCGCACCGCGTTCGACATACGGAAGAAGGTTTGTCGCCAGCCGGGTCGCTTCCGCGCGGGCACGATCGATCAGGCCGAGGGAGAGATAGGTCCGGCCGCAACACAGGGGCCGCCCGTCGAAACCCGATCGCGGGTGTATGAGATGATAGCCGGCACGCGTGAAAACCCGCTTGGTCGCCTCCAGGTTTTCGGGCTCGAAATAGCGGTTGAACGTGTCGGCCAGAAGGACCAGTTCCCGCCCGTCGGCCTTCAGTTGGCGCGGATCGATGTGCATAAGCGGCTCCACCCAGGGAGTTCGCCATTGCGGCAATGGAACCGAGGCGGCAAGCCCGATGGTCTTCTGCAGGGACCAGCGCAGGAAAGGCGAGCGCCCTCCGTGGTTCAGAAGCGCGCCGATCCTTGCTGCCGCAGGTGCGTAGGCGGGCAGGTAGGCGAAAAGGCGATCCCGGAATGAAAGACCGCTCCGCTGGTGGCGCTGGTGCAGGAACTCGATCTTCATGCGCGCCATATCGACGCCGGTCGGGCACTCGGCCTGACAGCTTTTGCAGCCGAGGCAATGGGCCATCGCCGCTTCGACATCGCTGGAAAGCAGGGCATCGCCGCCGTGAGCACCGGAAAGCGCGAGCCGCAGCGCATTGGCACGGCCGCGCGTCAGGTTGACTTCGTCCCGGCTGGCGCGGAACGTGGGGCACATCGTCCCGCCGGCAAGCTTCCGACAGGTGCCGTTGTTGTTGCACATCTCGACGGCGCCGCCGAACCCGCCCCAGGCCGACCAGTCCAGTCCTTCCGGACACGGGGTTTGGGTCGAATAGCCGGGAGGGAAGCGCATGAGCGACGGATCGTCGAAGCGCATAGGGCGCACGATCTTGCCGGGATTGAGCCTGTTGTCCGGGTCGAAGGCGTCTTTGACCGCTTCGAACGCACGGGTTAGCCGGCCGCCGAACATCGGTTCGATGAACTCCGAACGCGAAATGCCGTCCCCATGTTCACCCGAATAGGACCCTTCGAATTTCCGGACGAGATCGACTGTTTCCTCGGCAATGGCGCGCATGGAACGCCGGCCCGTCTCGCTCTTCATGTTGAGGATCGGGCGGACATGGAGGCAGCCGACCGAGGCGTGGGCATACCAGGTGCCGCGTGTTCCGTGCCGGGTGAAAACCTCGTTCATGGCATCGGTATAGGCGGCGAGATGTTCGAGCGGGACCGCGCAATCCTCGATGAAGGAAACCGGTTTGCCGTCTCCCTTCATCGACATCATGATATTGAGGCAGGACTCGCGCATCTGCCAGATCCTGCGCTGGAAGCCCGGATCGAACACGGCAACGACGCAGGCGGGAAAGCCGTGGTCGGCCATGCAGGTATCCAGGCCGATCAGCGCACGCCTGAGTTCCGCCGCATCGTCTCCCGCGAATTCGACGAGCAGCAGGCATTCGGTTTCAGGCTGGGCGATCTGCCGAAGCGTCTCGCGGAAAATCGCGATATCCGAGCCGAGGTCGAGGGCATTGCGGTCGACCAGCTCGACAGCTGTTGGCCCGAGCGCCACGAGATGGCGCGTCATTTCCATCGCGGCCCGGAAGGTCGGGAATTGGCATACGCCCATCACCCGGTGAGCTGGCAGCGGCATGAGCGCAAGCTCGATTTCCGTGAATGCCGCCAATGTGCCCTCGGAGCCGACGAGGAGATGCGCGGAATTGGCGTTTTTGCCCAGGAGGGCATCGAGATTGTAGCCACCGACGCGCCTTTGAACCTTCGGGAAACGGGCCAGAATCTCGTCTCGTTCGTGTTCAGCCAGCGCCAACATCTGCGTGACGAGCGGTGAGCGCGCTGTGTCGGCGCCGAATGCGAGCCTGTTCCCGTTCGCATCGAACGCCGAGATCGCGCGGACGTTGTCCACCATCTTGCCGTAATGCAGCGAGCGCGCACCGCAGGCGTTGTTGCCCGTCATGCCGCCGAGCGTGCAGCGCGATCCCGTGGAGGGTTCGACAGGAAAGAAGAGACCGTCGACGCGAAGGCGGGCGTTCAACTGCTCCAGCACCAGCCCGGGTTCGACGCGCACGCGTCGACCTTCCGGATCATAGTCGAGAATCCTGTCGAGATAGCGGGAGCAATCGACGATCAACCCCGAGCCGAGCGGCTGGCCATTCTGCGAGGTGCCCGCACCGCGCAGGGTGACAGGAATGTCTTCTTCTGCCGCGATGGCGAGGGTGGTGGAAAGATCATCCCCATCGGCGGGGAGGATGACACCCTGCGGCATGATCTGGTAGATCGAGGCATCCGTGGCGTAAAGGCCACGATCCACCATCCCGAAGCGCACATCACCGCGCAAGGCGACCTTCAGGCGGCGCTCCAGTCTCGTATCCCGCGTAGCGGCCCGCGCGCCCATGATTGGATCTTTCACGATCAAGGGGCTTAGGAATGATGCCCAAACTGGATATTGTATGCATCATATCTGGCATGCAAGATTGACGCGTCAGAAATTTCCGGGGCTCGCAATGCAGACAGGTCGTCACTTTCTTCAGATCCCCGGCCCGACGAACACCCCGCTGGCAGTTCTCGCGGCGATCGCTCGTCCGGTTATCGATCATCGCGGCCCGGAGTTTCAGAAGCTCGCAAAGGATATCCTGCACCGCCTTCGTTTCGTCTTCCGCACACGCGGGCCGGTTGTGATCTATCCGGCTTCGGGCACCGGCGCATGGGAGGCGGCGTTGGTGAACACGCTTTCCCCCGGCGAGAAGGTGCTGATGGTCGAGACTGGCTGGTTTGCGACGCTCTGGCGCCGGATGGCGGAACGGCTCGGCATCGACGCCGAATTCATTCCGTCCGATTGGCGGCAAGGCGCGGATGTGGCTGCGCTCGAAGCCCGACTTGCCGCCGACAAGGCGCGCGTCTTCAAGGCAGTCTGCATTGTTCATAACGAAACCTCCACCGGCTGCGTTTCCGATATCGCCGCTGTCCGCGCGGCGCTCAACCGGGCAGGACATCCTGCTTTGTTGATGGTCGATACGATCTCCTCGCTCGCCTCGATCGACTATCGTCACGAGGAATGGGGGGTCGACGTTACCGTCGCCGGCTCGCAGAAGGGGCTGATGCTGCCGCCGGGCCTCTCCTTTAACGCGATTTCCGAAAAGGCGTTGGCGGTCTCGAAGGCAAACCGCTTCCCACGCTCCTTCTGGGACTGGGGCGAGATGCTGATGGCGAACGAGCAGGGATTTTTCCCCTACACGCCGTCCACCAACCTGCTGCAAGGGTTGAAGGTCGCGCTCGATCTTCTCGAAGAGGAAGGGCTGGAGCAGGTTTTCGCTCGCCATGACCGGGCGGCCGAGGCGACACGCCGCGCCGTCCGGCACTGGGGTTTCGAGACCGTTTGCCGCGCGCCAGACGCTTGTTCCGCCGCTCTGACGGCAGTAATGCTGCCCGAGGGTCATTCCGCAGATGCCTTCCGCAAGCTCGTTCTGGAGCGGAGCAACATGAGTCTCGGCAACGGGCTCGGGCGATTGGCGGACAAGGTGTTTCGCATCGGTCATCTCGGCGATTTCTCGGACCTGATGGCGACGGGAACCCTGTCCGGCGTCGAGATGGGGCTCGCCGCCAGCGCGATCCCGCACCGTCCCGGCGGCGTTCAGGCGGCGATGGATTATTTGCAGGGGAATGCGCGGGCAGCCTCCTGAACGCTTGACATTGTGGCGTTCCGGCCCACCAAGGCCGGATGAGCGCTTCCACTCCAGAAAAACCTCGCGTCGCCGTCGTCGGTGGCGGCCCCGCCGGGCTAATCGCCGCTGAAAAGCTGGCAGAGGCCGGCTGTAGCGTCACCATCTACGACCGGATGCCAAGCCTCGGCCGCAAATTCCTGATGGCCGGACGGGGAGGGCTCAATCTCACGCATTCGGAACCGATTTCCGCGTTCCTCCGGCGCTACGATCCGGCATCGCCGCAACTCGGCGCGACCATCCGAGCGTTTCCGCCCGATGCGTTGCGTGATTGGAGCGAAGCGCTTGGGCACGAGACTTTCGCCGGAAGCTCGGGCCGGGTATTCCCGCGCGAGATGAAGGCGTCGCCTTTGCTCCGTTCCTGGCTGCGACGACTTGCGGCACTGGGGGTGGAGGTGCATCTCCGCCATGCGCTGATCGGCATCGGCGCAGACCGTTCCCTCGCGTTCCACACGCCGACGGGAGGGGTTGTCGTTCAGGCGGACGCGATCCTGCTGGCGTTGGGTGGTGCGAGCTGGCCGCGTCTCGGCGCGGATGGCGGCTGGCAGGATATCCTTGCGCCGCACGGTGTCGACATCGCAACGCTTTGCCCTGCGAACGCCGGCATCCTTGTCGAGTGGACGGCTCATTTTCGCGAGCGGCAGGCCGGACAGCCGTTGAAACGCATCCACGTCAGGGTCGATGGCCATGAGGCGTCAGGCGAGGCCGTCATCACCCAGGCGGGCCTGGAAGGCGGCGCGATCTACGCATTGTTCCGCCCGCTCCGCCAGGCGATCGAGAAGTGCGGCACGGCCCGCCTTCTGCTCGATCTCCGGCCGGATTTCCGCCCGGAATTCATCGCTTCGCGCTTTGCGGCCACGAACCGCAAGGAGAGTTTTTCTTCGCGCCTTCGGAAAGCCGCCGGGTTGCAGCCGCCCGCCGTCGCGCTCTTGACCGAGGCGATGATGCTCGCCGGTAAGCCCGTGCCGAGAGACGAGCCGATGGCGTTGGCGGTGCTCGTCAAGGCGTTGCCCCTTCGGGTCTCCGGCACGGCGGGGCTCGACCGTGCGATCTCGACCGCGGGCGGCATCCGTTTCGATGCGCTTGACCAAAACTTCATGCTCAACGCGCTGCCGGGCGTATTTGCGGCGGGCGAGATGCTGGATTGGGAGGCGCCCACCGGCGGCTACCTGCTTCAGGCCAGCTTCGCGACCGGCGCGGCGGCGGCGCGAGGCATGATTCGTTTTCTGAACCGGCCCGCCTAAGCGCCTATCGCGATTCAATTTCCTCGCGCAGCATTTCGAGTTCAAGCCAGCGCTCCTCCAGTCTTTCGAGTTCGCCCTGCGCCTTGGCGAGCAGCGCCATCGTATCGTCGAACGCCTTCCGGTCGCGTTCGTAAAGCGTCGGGTCGGCGATTTTTGCCTGCAGCTTGCCGGTGACCGCCTGGATCTTCTCCATTGCGCCGGGCAGGGTTTCAAGCTGCTTCTGCTGGTCGAAGGTGAGCTTGCGCCTTGGGGCATTGCTTGAAGAGGTGGCGGCAGGAGATTCAAACGACTCGGCTTTTTTCGCCGACGCTTTCGCCCGTGCGAGATCGCCGCCGCGCTGCGCGAGCATGTCGGAATAGCCGCCGGCATAGACCTGCCAGCGCCCGTCTCCCTCCGGCACCACCACGCAATCGACAACCCGATCAAGGAAGTCGCGATCATGACTGATGAGCAGCACCGTGCCCGAATAATCCCCGATCATCTCCTGAAGCACGTCGAGCGTTTCAAGATCGAGGTCGTTGGTCGGCTCGTCCAGCACCAGCACGTTAGACGGGCGGGCGAGGGCGCGAGCCAGCATCAGCCGCGCACGCTCGCCTCCGGAGAGGACCTTGAGCGGCGTGCGCGCTTTTTCGGGCGCGAACAGGAAGTCCTTCATGTAGCCGATGACGTTGCGCGGCTGGCCGTCGATGACAATCGTGTCCGTGCCGCCGCCGGTCAATGCATCGGCGAGCGTAGTGTCGGGCGTGAGGCTGTCGCGCTTCTGTTCAAGCGTCGCGAAGGCGAGCCCTGTGCCGAAGCGGATCGAGCCCGAATCCGGTTGAAGATCGCCGGTGAGCATCGAGATCAGGGTTGTTTTGCCCGAACCGTTAGGGCCGACGATGCCGATCCGATCGCCGCGCAACACGCGCAGTGAGAAATCCCTGACAATACGCCGCTCGCCATAGGATTTCGCGAGCTTTTCCGCCTCGATCACCAGTTTGCCGCCCTTGTCGAGTTCGGCCGCCTCCAGCGTCGCCTTGCTGGCCACGCGGACATGCTCGCGCTTCTCCTTCCGCAGGGAATGCAGGCCTTCGAGCCGGCGGACGTTGCGTTTGCGCCTGGCGGTGACGCCGTATCGCAGCCAATGCTCTTCGTCGGCGATCTTGCGTCCGAGCTTGTGTTGGGCGGCTTCTTCCTCTGCCAGGACCTGATCGCGCCAGACTTCGAATGCACCAAAGCCCTGCTCGATCCGCCGCGTGACGCCTCGATCGAGCCAGACCGTCGCGCGGCTGAGGCGCTCCATGAACCGGCGGTCATGGCTGATGAGCACCAGCGCCGATTGCCGGCTCGCGATCTCCTTTTCGAGCCATTCGATAGCCGGGAGGTCGAGATGGTTGGTGGGCTCGTCGAGCAGCAGGATATCCGGGTTCGGCGCCAGCGCGCGGGCGAGTGCCGCGCGACGTGCTTCGCCACCCGAAAGCCGCGCCGGGTCTTCCTCGCCTGTCAGACCGAGCTCGTTGAGGAGGAACCGAGCCGAATGCTCGCCTTCATCCGGCGCCAGATCAGCGGCCGCGAAAGCCAGCGTCGTCCGGAAAGCCGAGAAATCCGGCTCCTGAGCGAGTACGCCGACGCGCGCGCCGGGTTGGAGAAAGCGGGTGCCGCCATCGGCCTCGATCATTCCAGCCGCAATCTTCAGCAATGTCGACTTGCCGGAGCCGTTGCGGCCGACAAGACAGATCTGTTCTCCCTCGCTCACCGAGAGATCGGCGCTTTCGAGGAGATTTCGACCGCCGAACGTCAGGCGGATGCCGGTAAGCTGGAGAAGGGGAGGCGCCACGTTTTTTTCGCTGTTTGCGGTCGGGTGGGTTTTATCGACGCGCGACGCACCTGTCGAGCGCTACCGGCCTTGCGACGGATAAGGCAAGCGATATGCTGCATGCAGAAACCAGCCAGAGGCCCGCATGTCCCGCATCACCCGCGTCGAAATCCTTCAGGTCGATCTCGTGCCCCTCGTGAAGCGGACCGACGCGATCCAGTCCTTCGTCAAGCAGGAAACGCCGATGGTGCGGATTTCCACGGACGAGGGCCTCACCGGCACCGGTTATTCCTACACGGTCGGATCCGGCGGCTCGTCCGTCGTCGCGCTGATACGCGATCACCTTGCGCCGAGGCTGATCGGTCGCGATCCACTAGAGATCGAGGCGATCTGGAAGGATCTGTTCTTCTCCACCCATTCAACGGCGGTGGGCGCGATCACCGCGCTGGCGCTCGCGACGATCGACACGGCGCTATGGGATATCAAATGCCTCGCCTCCGGGCGCCCGCTCTGGCTGGAGGCGGGCGGGGCACAGAAGCGGGTGCCGCTCTACACCACCGAGGGCGGCTGGCTGCACATCGATACGCCCGCGCTGGTCGAGGATGCGTTGCAGGCCAGGGCAAAAGGCTTCAAGGGCTCGAAGATCAAGGTCGGGCGGCCGCATGTTGCCGAGGATGTCGCGCGGTTGATGGCTGTCCGCGAGGCCGTAGGGCCAGAATTCGAGATCATGGTCGACGCCAACCAGGCCTTTACCGTCTCGGAGGCCATCCGCCGAGCCCGACTTTTCGAGCCGCTCGATCTTGCCTGGTTCGAGGAGCCGCTGCCTGCGGAGGACATGGACGGCCATATCCGGCTCTCACAATCGACCTCGCTGCCCATCGCGGTCGGGGAATCGATGTATCACCCCAGCCACTTCCGCGAGTATCTCCAGAAAGGCGCCTGCTCGATCGTGCAGGCGGATGTCGCGCGCGTCGGCGGCATCACGCCCTGGCTCAAGATCGCCCACCTCGCCGAGAGCTTTAACGTGAATATCTGCCCGCACTTCCTGATGGAAATTCACGTTTCCCTGACGGCAGCCGTGCCCAACGCCCGCTGGGTTGAATGGATTCCGCAGTTGGAGCCGATCACCCACAGCCGCCTCGACGTGACAGACGGTTACGCCGTGCCGCCCTCGGCGCCGGGCCTGGGTATCGACTGGGACTGGAAGGCGATCGAAAAAGCGCGGATGTTCAGCCCGATCGTCATCGGAGGATAATTTTTGCGCCGCACAAGAAAGAGGCATTGCGCCTCCACTTCAATCCGCAGGCGATGAAATAAACGCCAATTCTTCGCCGATTGCCTGAAATATCGGCTTTGAAGCTACAAAACTGTGCAATTTTAATCGGAAATCGCGGCAAGCTGCCTCCGCGTGAAGTTGGCACGCCTTGTGCTGTTCCCCTTTGTCATTTCCAACCGGGGAACCTCGAAAATGAAACTCACGCGCCGTTCGCTACTTGCCTCTTCCGCGCTGGTCGTTGCCGCCTCGGCGTTGCCGATGATGCCGGCGGTTGCCCAGTCGGGCGATACGATCAAGGTCGGAATCCTGCATTCGCTTTCGGGCACGATGGCGATTTCCGAAACGACCCTGAAGGACGTCATGCTCATGCTCATTGAAGAGCAGAACAAGAAGGGCGGCCTCCTCGGCAAGAAGCTCGAAGCTGTCGTCGTCGATCCGGCCTCGAACTGGCCGCTGTTTGCCGAGAAGGCCCGCGAGCTCATCACCCAGCACAAGGTCGCCGCAACCTTCGGCTGCTGGACCTCGGTGTCGCGCAAGTCAGTGCTGCCGGTGTTCAAGGAACTCAACAACATCCTCTTCTACCCCGTTCAATACGAGGGTGAAGAGTCCGAGCGCAACGTGTTCTACACCGGCGCCGCCCCGAACCAGCAGGCCATTCCCGCCGTCGATTACCTGATGTCGAAGGATGGCGGCGAGGTGAAGCGCTGGGTGCTGGCGGGCACCGACTACGTCTACCCGCGCACCACCAACAAGATCCTTGAGGCCTACCTTCTCGCCAAGGGCGTGAAGAAGGAAGACATCATGATCAACTACACGCCGTTCGGCCACTCGGATTGGCAGACCATCGTCGCCGACATCAAGAAGTTCGGCTCGGCCAGCAAGAAGACCGCCGTCGTCTCGACCATCAACGGCGATGCCAACGTGCCGTTCTACAAGGAACTCGCCAACGCCGGCGTGAAGGCGACCGATATCCCGGTCGTGGCCTTCTCGGTCGGTGAGGAAGAGCTCGCGGGTGTCGACACCAAGAACCTCGTCGGCCATCTCGCGGCCTGGAATTACTTCCAGTCGGTCAAGAACCCGACGAACGAGGCCTTCATCAAGCAGTGGCAGGCGTTCAAGAAGAACCCGAAGGCCGTCACCAACGATCCGATGGAAGCCCATGTCATCGGCTTCAACATGTGGGTGAAGGCGGTCGAGAAGGCCAAGACCATCGACCCGGACAAGGTGATCGACGCCATCGTCGGCATCGAGGTGCCGAACCTCACCGGCGGCGTCTCGAAGATGCTTCCGAACCACCACATCACCAAGCCGGTCCTGATCGGCGAAATTCGCTCCGACGGCCAGTTCGACACAGTCTGGCAGACCAAGGGCCTCGTGCCGGGCGACGCCTGGACCGACTATCTCGAAGGTTCAAAGGATCTCGAGGCCGACTGGGTCAACCTCAAGTGTGGCAACTACAACACCAAGCTCAAGAAGTGCGGTTGATCCAGTCGTGCTGAGAGGCACGGTACCAGCCGTGCTTCCCGAAACACCGCGGTTTCGGCCGGAGTTCCTCTCCGGTCGGGTCCGATGGGCGCCGGCAGCGTTCCGGGCCGCCATCCAGAACGTGAGATCGTCATGCCCACCTTCCGGTTTCCGTCCGGTCAGGGAGCGCTGGTTGCCGCCGCGCGTCTCCTGCTGATCCTGTCGCTGCTGCTTCCCGTTGGCCTCCAGGCCGCCAAGGCGGGCGCGCTCGACGATGCCGCGATTCTATTCGCCGCAGACAGCTTTTCCGACACCGCCAGGGCGATCGATCTCGTCGCTGCTTCCGGCGCGCCCCACGCCGACGCGATCCTCGAAGCGCTGTCGGATCGGCGCCTGTTCGTAAGCGCTGACAAGAAGCTCGTCTTCAAGGATAAGGCAGGCGCCGCCATCGATGCGCTGACCGGCAGGAAACTCGACGCCGAGCCGGCGGGTCTTGCCTCGGTGCGCATCAACAACCGTCTGCGATCTTCGATCAATAACGCAGTCGGGCAGATGACCTTGCAATCGCCGGACGCGACCAAGCGTCGCGCCGCCGCGTTCGCCGTCTACAAGTCGCGCGATGCAGCGAGCGAGGAAGGGCTGCGCGCCGCTTCGCGTGCCGAGAAAGACGCTGGCATCAGGACCATCCAGCAACTCGCGCTTGCGGCGATCATCGCCACCGCACCCGGCAAGCCGGACATCGACCGATTGACCGCGATCGAGATTCTCAGGGATCAGGGTGACCGTGATGCACTCACACCGCTGAGCCTCGTGCCAGCCGATGCCGGGCAGGCGGTCAGGGATGCGGCGAAGGCTGCCGTCACCGAAATCAACAACCGCCTCGCGCTGTGGTCGGGCGCGCAGAACGCCTGGTATGGCGTCTCGCTCGGCTCGGTACTGCTGCTTGCGGCCATCGGGCTTGCCATCACCTTCGGCGTGATGGGCATCATCAACATGGCGCATGGCGAGATGGTGATGATCGGGGCGTATGTCACCTTCGTCATTCAGGAGGTGATCCGCCAGAATTACCCCGGCCTGTTCGATTACTCGCTTGCCATCGCCATTCCAGCGTCCTTTCTTGTCGCGGGTGCAATCGGCATCGCCATCGAGCGCCTGGTAATCAAGCACCTTTACGGCCGTCCGCTCGAAACCCTGCTGGCGACATGGGGTATCTCGCTTATCCTCCAGCAGGCGGTGCGCACGCTTTTCGGACCGACCAACCGCGAGGTCGGGGCGCCGTCATTCATGTCCGGCTCGTTCAAGCTTGGCCTGCTCGACATCACGTATGGTCGCGTGTGGATTGTCGTCTTCGCGTTGTTGGTTTTCCTGGCGGTGCTCGCTTTGCTGCGCTTCACGCCGATGGGCCTCCAGATGCGCGCGGTGACGCAGAACCGTCGCATGGCCGCCTCGATGGGCATCCGCACCGCGAGGGTTGACGCGCTGACCTTCGGTCTCGGCTCGGGCATCGCGGGATTGGCGGGTGTCGCGCTCTCGCAGATCGACAACGTGTCCCCGAACCTTGGGCAGGGCTACATCATCGACAGCTTCATGGTGGTGGTCTTCGGCGGCGTCGGCAACCTTTGGGGCACGCTGGTCGCGGCGCTGTCCCTCGGCATCGCCAACAAGTTCCTCGAACCCTTTGCAGGGGCGGTGCTGGGCAAGATTGCACTGCTCGTCTTCATCATTCTCTTCATCCAGAAGCGGCCGCGCGGGCTATTTGCCCTCAAGGGCCGGGCGATCGAGAGCTGAGGAGGGAACCATGCTGGCCAACCGTTTCCTCGCCATGCTCGACGCGCGCGGCCGAATCTTCCTCGGGGTCATTCTCGCGGCGATCGTGCTGGTGCCGATCCTCAACCTCATGGTGCCTGCCGGCTCGCCGCTCCATGTCCCGACATGGCTCGTGAGTCTGATGGGCAAGTATCTGTGCTATGCGATCCTCGCGCTCGCGCTCGATCTGGTGTGGGGCTACGCCGGGATCCTCAGCCTCGGCCACGGCGCGTTCTTCGCGCTCGGCGGCTACGCGATGGGCATGTATCTCATGCGCCAGATCGGCGCGCGCGGCGTGTATGCGAACCCGATCCTGCCTGATTTCATGGTGTTCCTGAACTGGAAGGAACTGCCGTGGTTCTGGCATGGGTTCGATATGTTTCCCTTTGCGATGCTGATGGTGCTCGTGGCACCGGGGCTGCTCGCCTTCGTGTTCGGCTGGTTCGCCTTCCGCTCCCGCGTCACCGGGGTTTACCTCTCGATCATTACTCAGGCGCTGACTTACGCGATGCTGCTCGCCTTCTTCCGCAACGACATGGGCTTTGGCGGCAATAACGGCCTGACCGATTTCAAGGATATCCTCGGCTACCCCGTGCAGTCCGACATGACGCGCCTCGTGCTGTTTCTGCTGACGTTGCTGGCGCTGGCGCTGTGCTACATCCTCGCGCGGGCCATCGTCACCTCGAAGGCGGGCAAGGTGCTCGTGGCGGTGCGCGACGCCGAGAGCCGCACGCGGTTTCTCGGGTTCCGGGTCGAGCATTACAAGCTCTTCGTCTTCACGCTCTCGGCGATGATGGCGGGTCTTGCCGGCGCGCTCTACGTGCCGCAGGTCGGGATCATCAACCCGTCCGAATTCCAGCCCGGCAACTCGATCGAGGTGGTGATCTGGGTCGCGGTCGGCGGGCGCGGCACGCTCGTTGGCGCGGCGATCGGCGCGATCCTCGTCAATCTCGCCAAAACCACCTTCACCACCGGCGCGCTCGCACCCTACTGGTTGTTCGCGCTCGGCGCGCTCTTCGTGCTCACGACGCTCTACATGCCCAAGGGTGTGATCGGCACCTACGCCGAGTGGCGCGAGAAGCGGCGGGAAAAGGCCGCGCTCGCCGCCAACGCCGCCTCGACGCCCGCGGAGTGAGGAACATGGAAAAGCAAAATCGAGCGAAGTGGTTGCCGGTTCGCGTGAAGATCTTGCGTCTTGCGCGAAACATGCGGCGTGTCGAACGGAGTGAGACATGACGGATCTCAAGGTCACGGATTATCTCCTCTATCTCGACGGCGTCTCGGTTGCCTTCGACGGCTTCAAGGCGATCAACTCGCTCGCCCTGACCATCGAGCCCGGCGAAATGCGCGCGATCATCGGCCCCAACGGCGCCGGCAAGACGACGATGATGGACATTATCACCGGCAAGACGCGCCCCGACACCGGCGATGTTCTGTTCGACGGCACGGTCGACCTCACCCAGCTTGACGAGGCAGCGATCGCCAATCTGGGCATCGGTCGCAAGTTCCAGAAGCCGACCGTGTTCGAGATGCACACGGTGGAGGACAACCTCCGCCTCGCGCTCAAGGCCGACCGACGGGTATTCTCGACGCTGTTCTGGAAGGACAATGCCGAGGAGCGCGCGAAGATCGATCGCATCCTCGAAACCATCCGTCTTGGACATCTCCGCGACGATTCCGCGGCCAACCTCTCGCATGGCCAGAAGCAATGGCTGGAAATCGGCATGCTGCTGGCCCAGGACCCCAAGTTGTTGCTGGTGGACGAGCCGGTTGCGGGCATGACAGACGCCGAGACCGAAGCCACGGCGCATCTCCTCAAGGCGATCGCCAGGGATCATTCGGTGATCGTTGTCGAGCACGACATGGCTTTTGTGCGCGAACTCGATTGCAGGGTGACGGTGCTGCACGAAGGCTCGGTGCTGGCCGAAGGGCCGCTTGACGCCGTCAGCGCGGACAGTCGCGTCATCGAAGTGTATCTGGGGAGGTAAGCATTCTCCCGAAAAGCGGATCCCGGTTTTCGGACCGAGAGGATGCGAAAAGGTATCAAGTCCATGCTGAATGTCGAAAACCTCGATCTCCACTATGGCGCCGCGCAGGCGCTGCGCTCGGTGTCCGTCTCGGCCGAGATCGGCAAGGTCACCTGCGTTATTGGCCGAAACGGGGTCGGCAAGACGTCGCTCTGCCGGGCTATCACTGGCCAACAGAAGGGTTCGCGCGGCACGATCATCCTCGACGGCAGGGATATCGGCAATCTGGCACCGGCTGAACGCGCCCGCGCCGGCATCGGTTTCGTGCCGCAGGGACGTGAGATATTTCCGCTGCTGACGGTCGAGGAAAATCTCAAGACCGGGTTTGCCCCACTCGCCGTCAAGGATCGCTTCATCCCCGGCGAGATTTATGACCTGTTCCCTGTGCTGAAATCCATGCTCGGGCGGCGCGGTGGCGATCTCTCCGGTGGCCAGCAGCAGCAGCTCGCCATCGGCCGGGCGCTGGTGATGCGACCGCGCCTCCTGATCCTCGACGAACCGACCGAAGGCATCCAACCCTCGATCATCAAGGATATCGGCCGCGCGATCCAACATCTGGCCGGCTTGGGCACAATGGCCATCGTGCTTGTGGAGCAGTACTTCGATTTCGCTCGCGAGCTTGCGGACAGCTTCATTCTCATGGAACGTGGCGAGGTGGTGATGGCCGGTGACCGCGAACGGATGGGGAAGGACGATGTTCACCAGCGCCTTGCGCTCTGACGCGACCGACACCGAACCTGTCGCCGATCTTCCGGCCTCGGTACGCGTCGATGCGCGGCTGGAACTGGCTGTCGAGCGGGTGCAGGAGGAAACGCGCCTTTCGCATCGGCACGAATCCGGCGCCCTCCGTTTCCGCTTTCCGCGCACACACGGCGCTCCGCCCGAAGCGGTGATCGTCAATATCGCCGGCGGGCTAGCCGGGGGTGACCGTGTTGCGGCGGATATACGGGTCGGGAAGGGCGCGGCGCTCGCTCTCTCCAGTGCCGCCGCCGAACGCGTCTACCGCTCCGCGGGGGACTCGACCCGCCTCACGTCGCGCCTCCGGCTCGAACCCGGCGCGAGCCTGCTCTGGGTGCCGCAGGAGACGATCCTGCATGATCGCTCGGTGATCGAACGTCGCTTCGAGATCGATCTGGCAGTCAGGTCACGGCTCGTCTTCGTCGAAATGCTGTATTTCGGCCGCCGTGCTTCCGGCGAGGGGTTCGAGCGCGGCATGCTGCGTGAAAGCTGGCGCGTGCGTCACGGCGGGCGGCTGGTCTTGGCCGAGGAGACCCGCATGGAGGGCGAGGCGCTTTCGCTCTATGCGCATCCCGCCGCGCTGGGCCACCATGTCGCGATGGCGACCCTGATCTTCGCCCACGCCGATGCCGGCGAGGTGCTTGAACCGATCCGCGCGGTCCTCTCCCGCGATGAAATGCTCGAATCCGGAGCGAGCGATCTTGGCCCGCTGGTTCTGGTGCGGCTCCTTTCGCCGGATGCGGCGCGGCTTCGCCGCCTCGTCCTTGAACTGGCCCTCTTTCTCACCGCCCGCATCGACCTGCCGATGCCGCGCGCTCTTCTCAGCTAGGAAGCCTCCATGAATCTCACGCCCCGTGAAAAGGACAAGCTGCTGATCTCGATGGCTGCGATGGTCGCGCGTCGCCGCCTGGAACGCGGCGTGAGGCTGAACTACCCCGAAGCCATCGCGTTCATCACGGATTACGTTGTCGAGGGTGCGCGCGATGGACGCTCGGTCTCCGAGCTGATGAGCGCCGCCGCGACGATTCTCACACGAGAACAGGTTATGACGGGCATCGCCGAGATGATCCACGATGTGCAGGTAGAGGCGACCTTTCCCGATGGCACGAAGCTCGTCACCGTCCACAACCCCATCCGCTGAATCAAAATCCGAACGACAGGAGAGAGCCCCATGAAAAAACTCACCATTTTCGCTCTGGCGCTGCTCGCCACGCCCGCTTTCGCGCATCAGGGCGATCATGCTCATTTCGATCTCGCGGGGTTGATCGCCCATATCTTCGAGCCGGATCATGTGATCTTCGCCGCCATTGCGGTCCTGACCGGCATTCTTGCCTATCGCGCCGGCAAGAAGGCTGGCGCACGGGGAGAGCGCTGATGGCGGGCAAGGGGGCAACGGGCGGGTTCGTTCCCGGCGAAATCATCACAGCCCCCGGCGAGATCGAGATGAACGTCGGGCGCGAGACGCTGACGCTCACGGTCGCCAATGCCGGCGACCGGCCCATTCAGGTCGGCAGCCATTACCATTTCTTCGAGACCAACGCGGGCCTCAGGTTCGACCGCGACAAGGCGAGGGGCTTCCGTCTCGATATTCCTGCCGGCACGGCGGTGCGCTTCGAGCCGGGCCAGAGCCGCGAGGTGAAACTCGTTGCCATCGCCGGCAAGCGCGAGGTTTACGGCTTTCGACAGCAGGTGATGGGGAAGGTGTGATGTTGCTATGCCTCGTCAATGAACCCAAAATTGGTGTCTTGGGCAAAAACAACGACGTTATTGCCATATCCGACGACGAGGTTGACTGTGTCTCTGGCAACGTCACGAATTTTATCAAGGCGGGATTGACGCAACTTGTCGGCTTCGTTGAGTTCGTAGAAGTCGGACCAAGTCATCGTCATAACGGGCTTTCCCTCGCGACGCATGCGATCATGAATCTCCCGAACGACCTTTGTCTCAGAAATCGGCATTGTTAAACTCCTGTTTGAGCGTTTCGTGAGTATCGAATGAATCGATACTGAAACATAAATGAATGAGGCGTGAAAGAATGTCAAGTCTTCCGCGAACAATTTATTCCGACATGTTCGGCCCCACGACCGGCGACCGCATCCGCCTCGCCGATACCGATCTCATCATCGAGGTCGAGCGTGATTTCACCACCTACGGCGAGGAAGTGAAGTTCGGCGGCGGCAAGGTGATCCGCGACGGCATGGGCCAGTCTCAGGTAACGCGCGCGGGCGGGGCGGTGGATACCGTCATCACCAACGCCGTCATTCTCGACCACTGGGGCATCGTCAAAGCCGATATCGGCCTCAAGGACGGGCTGATCGTCGCCATCGGCAAGGCGGGCAACCCGGATATCCAGCCGGGCGTCGATATCATCATCGGGCCGGGCACCGAGATCATCGCCGGCGAGGGCAAGATCATCACCGCCGGCGCTTTCGACACCCATATCCATTTCATCTGCCCGCAGCAGATCGAGGAAGCGCTCGCGGCGGGCATTACTTCGATGCTGGGCGGCGGCACCGGCCCCGCGCATGGCACGCTGGCGACCACCTGCACCCCCGGTCCGTGGCATATCGCGCGGATGATCGAGGCGGCGGATGCCTTCCCGATGAACCTCGGCTTCGCCGGCAAGGGCAACGCCGCGCTCCCCGCCGCGCTGGAGGAGCAGGTGCTGGGCGGCGCCTGCGCGCTCAAGCTCCACGAGGACTGGGGCACCACCCCCGCCGCCATCGACAACTGCCTCTCGGTCGCCGAAGCGCTCGATGTGCAGGTGATGATCCACACCGATACGCTCAACGAGAGCGGCTTCGTCGAGGATACCATCGCCGCCTTCAAGGGCCGCACCATCCACGCCTTCCACACCGAGGGCGCGGGGGGCGGCCATGCGCCGGATATCATGAAGGTCGCGGGCCTCCCGAACGTGCTGCCCTCGTCGACCAACCCGACGCGGCCCTTCACCGTGAACACCATCGACGAGCATCTCGATATGCTCATGGTGTGCCACCACCTCGATCCCTCGATCGCCGAGGATCTGGCCTTCGCCGAGAGCCGCATCCGCAAGGAAACCATTGCGGCGGAGGATATCCTCCACGATCTCGGCGCGCTCTCGATGATGAGTTCGGACTCACAGGCCATGGGCCGCATCGGCGAGGTGGTCATCCGCACCTGGCAGACCGCCGACAAGATGAAGAAGCAGCGCGGCGCGCTCAAGGGAGACGGTGCGGCGGATAACACCCGCGCGAAGCGTTATGTCGCGAAATACACCATCAACCCGGCCATCGCGCATGGCGTTTCGCGCCATATCGGCTCGGTCGAGAAGGGCAAGCTCGCCGATCTCGTGATCTGGTCGCCGGCGTTTTTCGGTGTGAAGCCCGAGATGGTGATCAAGGGCGGCGTGATCGCGATGGCGCCGATGGGCGATCCCAACGCCTCGATCCCGACCCCGCAGCCCATGCATTACCGCTATATGTTCGGGGCTTACGGCAAGGCGCGCACCGGCTCTTCACTCACCTTTGTGTCGAAAGCCTCGCTCGATGCCGGCCTTGCCGGGCGGCTTGGGGTCGCGAAACGGCTCGTGGCTGTGGAGGAGACGCGCAAGATTGGCAAGGCCAGCATGATCCACAACGGCGCGACCCCGAAGATCGACATCGACCCCGAGACTTATCACGTGAAGGCCGATGGCGAATTGCTGGTATGCGAACCGGCGTCGGTGCTGCCGATGGCGCAGCGCTATTTCCTGTTCTGACAACGCCAAATCGTCTGACGAAGCTGTGACTTGCGTGTTCCGCTCCGCTGCCGGTCTAATCGTCGTCTGAATTGGAGGATACATTCATGGCTGAACCGGTCATTGTGATCGCGAAGGTTAAGGTCCGGGCCGACGCGCGCACAAAATGGTGCGAGGCGGCTGCGATCTGCATTGCGGAGACGCGCAGGGAGCCGGGCTGCCTTGCCTACGACATGTTCGAGAGCGCAACGGAAGAAGGTTCTTTCGTTTTCGTCGAACAGTGGAAAGATCGAGCCGCGCTCGACAACCACATGACCCTGCCGCACCTCAAGGCGCTGGTCGCGGTCGCGGGCGTCTCGGTTGCCGCAGCGCCCACCATCGAGGCTATCGACGGCGGGACGCGTTGGCGGCTGGTGTGATGCCCTGGTTCGACCGGCAGGGCCGGTTCTCCCTGCTGAAATTCGTTGTTTTCGTTGGCGTAATCGCACCGGGCCTCTGGATCGGCTGGAGCCTCAATGCTGGGCTGCTTGGCCCAAAGCCGATCAATGCAGCGTTGCATGAAATTGGGCTGTGGTCGGTACGTTTTCTGCTCGTAACGCTGGCGATCACGCCGCTGCGGCTCATCACGGGGCAGAACCGTCTGATCCTCGTGCGGCGGACGCTCGGCGTCGCCAGCTTCGCCTACGCCGCGATCCATCTTGTTTTCTATATCGTCGACCTGAAGTTCGATCTTGTGAAAGTCACGAGTGAAATCGTGCTTCGCTTCTATCTGCTGATCGGTTTTGTCAGCCTCACCGTGCTTCTCGTGCTTGCCGCCACCTCGACCGATGGCATGATCCGCCGGTTGGGCGCGGCACGCTGGAACCTGCTGCACAGCGCCGTTTATCCCGTTGCCCTTCTCGCGCTCTGGCATGGAGCGCTGCAATCGAAGATCGACGCCTCCGAGCATGTCGTCATGACCGGGCTTTTCCTCGTGCTGATGGCGATCCGCGCGATGCGAGGCAGGGTGGCTCTCAACGTCTTGTCGCTTTTCCTGCTAGCGGTGCTCGGGGCTGCCGCAACCCTTGTAGTCGAAATGTTGTGGTATGGGCTCGCGACCGGTGTTCCGGCGCAGCGGATTTTTGAAGCGAATTGGATGCTGGCCCTTCAACCGAGACCGGCGCTTGTTGTAGGAATGATCACGATGAGCCTTCCGGTCCTGTCCCTTGCCTTTGGCGGGGCCAGCCGGGCGGTGGCCGGGCGCCGCGCGCTGCAAACGAGTTGAGGAAGCTGAGATGATCCGGGCAATCGAAGTCATCGCGAAGGGTGATTGGGCGGGCGATGCGGCCGACAGTGTCGTGCTGGAGTTCGACGATCGCCATCGCCGGCGGATCACGTTGCGTGCCGTCGGCGGTATGGAGTTCCTGCTCGACCTGCCGGAAGCCGTGGCGCTGCGCACAGGCGACGCGGTGAAGCTGGAGGATGGACGCCTCGTCGAGGTTATCGGCGCGCCCGAGCCGCTGAGCGAGATCAGCGCCGAAGGGGCGGATCATCTCCTGCAACTCGCCTGGCATCTCGGCAACCGGCACTTGCCCGTGCAGATCGCCCGCGGACGCTTGCGCATCCGCCGCGACCATGTGATCGAGGAAATGGTGGCGGGGCTTGGCGGCAAGGTCCGGTCGATTGAAGCCGCGTTCGACCCCGAAGGCGGTGCGTATCTTAAGGCACATCGGCACACGCACGGACATGACCATGATCATCATCATGGACATGGTGGGCATGCGCACCACCATCACGATCACCATGCCCATGAGCATGGCAAGGATTGCGGCTGTGGCCACGACCATGAGCACCATCATCACGCCACCCACGCGCATAAACACGGTGAAGGCGGCTGTTGCGGCGGACAACACGAGCGCGAGCATCATCACGGATCGGGCTGCTGCGGGCACCATCACGATCACAAGCATGGCTGATGCCGCCGAACTTCAGCGGCTGGCCTGGTTTTCACCCGCGTTCCCTGTAGGTGGGTTCGCGTATTCCCACGGTATCGAGAAAGCCGTTGAAACCGGTGATGTGACGGATGCCGACAGCCTCGCCGGGTGGATTGCAGCGATTCTGCGACACGGTGCCGGCTGGAACGATGCCGTGCTGATCGGCGAAGCCTGGCGGCGAAGCGGCGAGCCGGACCGGGGCGCCCGCGAGCGCGGCCTCGTTGAACTTGCCGAGTTGGGCGCAGCCTTGTCGCTTGCGCGCGAGCGGAGGCTCGAAACGGTGCAACAGGGGACCGCCTTTCACCGCCTCGTCAGGTCCGCCTGGCCGCACCCTGATTTGCCGGATTTCACCGACATCGAGCTGCCTTATCCCGTCGCCGTTGGCATCGCCGGCCGGTTGCACGGCCAGCCGCTCGCGCCGCTGATGGCGGCATATTTGCAGGCCTTCGCAGGCAACCTGATTGCGGCGGGAATCCGTCTCGCCGTGATCGGACAGCAGAGCGCGCAAGTGAAGCTCGCCGCCTTGATGCCCGTAGTCGCCGCGTTGTCCGATGATGCGGTGAGCGCCGGGCTCGACGATCTCGGCGGCATGGCATTCCGATCCGATCTGATGAGCCTCCGGCATGAAACGCAACAGGTCCGGCTGTTCCGGTCCTGAGAAGGGAAGAGAAGCATGAACAACGGCCCGCTTCGCGTCGGGATCGGCGGCCCGGTCGGTTCCGGCAAGACGACGCTTACCGCCGCTCTCTGCGCTCGCCTGCGCAACGTCTACGACCTTGCGGTCATCACCAACGACATCTACACGCGCGAGGATGCGGAGATCCTCTCGCGCCTTCAGGCGCTGCCGCAGGAGCGGATCATGGGTGTCGAGACCGGCGGCTGCCCGCACACCGCGATCCGCGAGGACTGCTCGATCAATCTGCATGCCATCGCGGAGATGCGGAAGAAGTTCCCTGCGCTGGAATTGATCCTGATCGAAAGCGGCGGCGACAACCTTGCCGCGACGTTCTCGCCCGATCTCGCGGACCTGACGATTTATGTGATCGATGTCGCGCAGGGCGAAAAGATCCCGCGCAAGGGCGGGCCGGGCATCACGCGTTCGGACTTCCTCGTCATCAACAAGACCGACCTCGCCCCCCATGTCGGCGCCGATCTCGACGTGATGGCGCGTGATGCCAAGACGCAGCGCGGCGCACGCCCCCTCGGCTTCACCAATCTCAAGACCGGGGAAGGGGTGGACGCGATCATTGGCTTCATTGAAGAGCGGGGCGGCCTGAAGGCCGCCGCCTGACCTCAGGCCGGCATCACCATCGCGACGACGAAGGTATGCATCTCGTCGTCGTCATCCTTGATGGAGACATAGTCGCCGGGGTTGAAACTGTGGGCCCCGAAACGGTAGCCGGCTTCGTCGTCCTCGTCACCGGCAATGTCGTAGGTGAAGGCCCAGCTCCCGCCTTTCACCGCGCCGCCACGGTGCACGAGGTGGCCGAGGTCATATTCTTCGGCACCCCAGAAACGGCGAACCCGGCAGGCGTTCCGATTTTCCTTCCACCCTTCCGAATCGAGATGGCCCGATGAATCGAGCGGAGCCACGAACTCGTAGCCATGCGCGGCTGAACCGTTCGGATGTTCCTTGGTCCGGGCGAGATGGAGGGTGATGCGCTGCAAGGCCATAATGATATCTCCGTTTCGGATGACGGTATCATGCGTTCGGCATTGAGGCGCGGGCCTTGATCGGCGTCAAGTTCGCCAGGATTCCCTCCGGTAACGACCGCACCCCGACGAAAGAGCGCTTTCCAAAACCTGCAACTGCCGATTAAAGTGATCGGCGGGGAGGAATTCTGGGTTATGGCCGAAGAGGATCGGCACGTCGCATCCATGCGTTCAGGACAGCCGAATGAAAAGGCTGGCATTCCGACCCCTGATGCTTTCCGGCCGATTGCTTCCGCCAATCCCTGCGCGCGGGATGTTCCGCGTCAATGGCATCGGCCGGCGCCACGTTATGCCGCGCTCGATCTCGGCACCAACAACTGCCGCCTGCTGATCGCCCGGCCGGAAGGGGCGGCGTTCAAGGTCGTCGATGCCTTTTCCCGCATCGTCCGGCTCGGCGAGGGTGTATCCAGAAGCGGCGAACTCTGCGATGCCGCGATGGACCGGACGATCGAAGCGCTTCACATCTGCCGCCGCAAGATGGACGACCGCAACGTTTCCCGTGCCCGGCTCGTTTCCACCGAGGCTTGCCGCGCTGCCCGCAATGGTCCGGAATTCCTGCGCCGCATCGAGCAGGAGACCGGGCTCCGGCTCGAACTGCTCGACCGGCAGGGCGAGGCGTTGCTCGCTGCCGCCGGCTGCGCCGCGCTGGCCGATCGCGAGGCAGCCAGCATCATGCTGTTCGATATCGGCGGTGGCTCCACGGAACTCGTCTGGCTCTCGGTCCGAAACTGCGGCGAGGCGGATATCCGCTCGCGCATCCGCGCCTGGACGTCGATGCCGCTGGGCGTCGTGACGCTGGCCGAACGGCACGGCGGCGTTCATGTCTGCGGCCGCACATTCGAGGCGATGGTCCAGGAAACCGCAGCCACGTTGGCTCCCTTTGCCGAGGAGGCCCGCGAGGCTCTCGCGGAACCGGGGTTCCATCTGCTTGGTACCTCCGGCACCGTCACCACCCTCGGCGGAATCTTCCTCGGGCTCGAACGCTATGATCGCCGACGGGTGGACGGTCTCTGGATGCAGGCCGGAGAGGTCAACGACGTTCTTCAGGAGCTTCTGGCCATGAGTTATCGCGAGAGGGCAGAAAACGGCTGCATCGGCCGCGAGCGCGCCGATCTCGTCCTCGCGGGCTGCGCGATTTTCGAGGCAATCCGTCGCGCCTTCCCGGCGCCGCGTGTCCGCATCGGCGATCGCGGCCTGCGCGAAGGCATGTTGATGGAAATGATGCGCGAGGACGGCGTGCTGCGCCGCGCCTGATCGATGTTTCCTCTCGCCTTGGCGATAAAATCGGCTAAACCCGCTGCATGACCAAGGGGAAATCATCATCCGGCGCTTCGCGCGAAATGGCGGTGCGGCTGAAATCGGCCCGCAAGCGGACGACGAGCCAGCAGAAATGGCTCCAGCGCCAGCTCAATGACCCTTACGTCGCGAAAGCCAAATCGGCGGGCTACAAGAGCCGTGCGGCGTTCAAGCTCGTCGAGATCGACGACCGCTATCATCTTCTCAAGCCCGGCCAGCGCATCGTCGATCTCGGTGCGGCGCCCGGCGGTTGGTGTCAGGTTGCCGCCGAACGGGTTGCTTCGACCGACGCCGATTGCCGGATCGTCGGGATCGACCTCCTTGCGATAGACCCGTTGCCGGGCGTCGATTTCATCCAGATGGATTTCACGTTGCCCGAGGCCGATGCGATCCTCAAGGAAAAGCTCGGCGGCGAGGCGGACGGCGTGATCTCCGATATGGCGGCCAATACGACCGGCCACAAGAAGACTGACCACCTGCGCATCATCGGCCTTGCAGAAATGGCGGTCGAGTTCGCGCGGGATGTGCTCAAGCCTGGCGGCTTCTTTCTCTGCAAGCTGTTTCAGGGCGGCGATACGGCGCACCTCGTCACGCAGTTGAAACGCGATTTCGCGCTCGTGCGCCATGTGAAGCCGCAGGCGAGCCGGGCGGATTCGTCAGAACTCTACGTGCTCGCGACCGGCTTCCGCGGCGAACGCCCTTCCCACGAGAATGAGCCATGAGCCATACCCATCTCCTCGTCGATCTCGACGGCACGCTGACGGACCCTAAACCGGGCATCGTCTCGTCTTTTCAGTACGCGCTACGCGAGCTCGGCTGTCCGGTCCCACCGATGGATGAACTCCTCTGGGTCATCGGCCCGCCGCTGCGCATAAGCTTTCCCGAGGCCGGTGTGCCGGTGGACAAGGTCGAAGCGGCTCTTGACGCCTATCGCCACCATTACCGCGCCGGCGCGATGTTCGATGCACCGGTCTATGCCGGCATTCCCGAGGCGTTGTCCGGTCTGCGCGGTTCGGGTCTGACACTGATCGTCGCGACCTCGAAGCCGCATGTCATGGCGCGTCCGATCCTCGAACATTTCGGGCTCGACGCGCATTTCCACGCCGTTCACGGCGCCGAACTCGATGGTCGCAACGACGACAAGGGTGATCTCCTCGCACATATCATGGTGGAGGAGGGTGTCGATCCCAAGCGCGCCATCATGATCGGTGACCGGAAATTCGATATTCTCGCGGCCCGGCGGCATGGGATCGCCAACATTGGCGTGCTGTGGGGATACGGCGGCGAGGCAGAACTCACCGACGCCGGAGCAGACAGGCTTTGTGAGAGCCCGGATCGCCTCGCACACTGGATCGGTGATCTTTCCCGGCACGCCGCTTGACGCCCGCCGCCGGCTCGCGCGTAATGCAGTATACGCATTCGCCGGACGCTCTCATGGACCCAGCCAAGACCACCTGTATCGAGGATCTGCGTCGCCTCGCCGAGAAGCGCGTGCCGCGCATGTTCTACCAGTACGCGGATTCTGGTTCGTGGACGGAAAGCACCTATCGCGCGAACGAGGGTGATTTCGGGCGCATCCTGTTCCGTCAAAGGGTCGCGGTGGATATGTCGGTGCGCAATCTCGCGACGACAATGCTGGGGGAGGCGGTGTCGATGCCGGTCGCGCTCGCGCCGACCGGTTTCACGGGAATGCAGCACGCCGATGGTGAGATGCACGCCGCGATGGCTGCGAAAAAGGCCGGTGTACCCTTCACGCTTTCCACCATGAGCATCTGCTCGATCGAGGATGTCGCCCGCCACACGGGCGCGCCGTTCTGGTTCCAGCTCTACGTGCGGAAGGATCGTGAATTCGCCCGCAAACTGATCGACCGCGCCAAGGCGGCCGGGTGTTCGGCGCTGGTGGTGACGCTCGATCTCCAGGTGCTCGGCCAGCGGCACAACGATCTCCGCAACGGGCTCTCCGCGCCGCCGCGCCTCACACTGTGCAACATCGCCAATATGATGACCAAGCCGCGCTGGTGCCTTGGGATGCTGGGCACGCGGCGGCACGGTTTCGGCAATGTCATGGGCTATGCCGCAGGCGTGAAGACGCTGCGCGACGCCTCCGACTGGGTGTCTTCGCAACACGACCCTTCGTTCAACTGGAGCGATATCAGCTGGATCCGCGAGCGCTGGGGCGGCAAGTTGATCCTCAAGGGAATTCTCGATCCCGAGGATGCCCTGCTGGCGGTGAAGGCCGGAGCCGATGCCATCGTCGTATCCAACCACGGGGGGCGTCAACTGGATGGCGCGCCATCGACAATCTCAATGCTGCCGAAGATCGTTGCGGCCGTTGGCGATGCGGCTGAGGTTCACCTCGACGGCGGTATCCGCTCGGGGCAGGACGTGCTGCGGGCGATCGCGCTCGGCGCCAAAGGCACCTACATCGGGCGGGCTTTCCTGTATGGCCTCGGTGCGGGCGGCGAGGCGGGCGTCACGCGTGCGCTCGATATCATCCGCAAGGAACTTGACGTCACGATGGGCCTCTGCGGCGAGACTGACATCCGCAGGGTCGACCGACGTATCCTGGCGGAAAACCCATTTTGATAATCCGGCTAAATTGTTTGCGGGTGGATTGACGCTGCGATAAGATGCAATATCAATGCATGTTTGGTGCCGCCTGATCGGCACGGATTCGTTTCGGGAGATATCATGAACAGTATCAAGGTGATCGGCGTGCTTTGCGTGCTGATGGCGGGAACTTTTGCGGCCAGGGCGAGCTGCGCCGCCAACTTCACGCAGGAGGGCGTCCCCCTCGTCACCGGCATCACCTACAAGAGCTGGGTGCTTTATCCGGGCCTCGACAGCAAGCTGGCCTTCAAAAACCTGCATCGCGCCGTGGTGGCCGAGGGGTTCGAGGATGTACAGCCGAATGCTGGCCTCGGAACGATTTCGGCCGTTCAGGAAACGAGCGGTTCAGGCCGCGAGCAGCTTTTGCGCATCTCGGTTCGTAAATCCGGGAATGGCACGCGCGTGACGGGCACGTTCCTTATTCAGGCCGGGCAGCTGGCCTCGGCGGATTCGGTCCGTTCCGGGCTGTGCGGCATTCTCGATTCGGCGCGCTGAGGCAGCGCCGCGCAAGGGGTAGCCGCGGTGCCCCCACTGCGGCTACTTCGCCGTATTCTCCTCAAGCCAGCGCTCGACATCGTCGAGGCTCGCCGAGAACAGATAGTCGGCATCGCCATAGACGACCTTCATGGTCTTCTCGTCGCGCAACATGTAGCCGCCATGCGCCAGAACGCGTTTATCGGGTTTCTGGCACTTCATGATGTGAAGGCCGTAACGGATCGCGTAGCGCTTGAGGCGCCGCTCGACGGCTGGCGTTCTATCCTTGTAGCTCATGGACTTATCGCAGATCTTGCTGGGGAAACTGGAGCTGGAAGCGTGCCTTCACCCGCTCTGCCGCCTCCCGATCGAGGTGCGGTGCGAGAAGGCGGTCGAACGCGTGCCGTGTCTGGCGATATTCCTCCGCGCATCCCTCGGCGCGTTCCTTCGGCAGCAGGCCAGATGTCACCAGCATGTCGTATTCCTTGTCGTTGCTGCCATAGGCGAGGCAGAGCAGGTTATACATGCGCTGGAGCGGGAGGGAATGCTCATCCGCCTGAACGGCTGCACGGGTAATGCCGAGCCGTCGCCGCTTCAGATGGCGAATTGACCGGAACCCGGCCTCATCGAGATAGACATTGGCGATTCCCGCCAGCAGGTCTTTTGCTTTTTCCGGCGGCATCGCCAGCAGAATGAAGGCCGCGAGCCTGTCGGCTGCGTCTTCCTCGCGACCGAAAACCGGCGTTTCGAGATAGGCGAAGAGGGCATGCGCAGCCTCGTGGATCACCAGTTCGAGAAAAGGGCCGATTCGGGCGCCGGTCGTGCTGGCGGGGATCGGCGCCCTACGCTTGGACGCGATTTCACCGATCCATTCGAGATATTCGTAGCACAGCGTGATCGTATCGTTCTCGAACCAAGCATTGATCTCGCCATCACAGCCCTCGGTCTTGATCAGCAGCGGTCGGGGCAGGCGGAAGGTCGAGAGCAGTTCGCGCACCGGATCAAGCAAAGAAACCCGGGTGATCTCGTCGTAGATCGGCTGGTGTGCCGGGTTCTTTGGCGCGAGATAGGCGATCTCGATGCGGTTCGGCCTGGCTTCGTCGGCACAGGTCGGCAAGGCACCGCAACAAACCAGCGTGAAGCCGGCCAGCAGCGATCTCAGCCATTTTCGAAGGCAAGGCATGGCAGGTTTCTCCGGCAGAAGGCCGTCAACGTGCCACGGCGTTCGGGCAATGGAAAGACCGCCGTGCCGCTCAGGAAAGCGGCTTCACAAGGCGGCGCAGAGAACGAAGGCCCTGTCCGGCCCTGCGCATCCAGAGCGCGAAAGGCAGAAGCACCAGCCGCGCCGCGTCGGTGCCGGAGATTCCCTCGCGTTCAGCACCCATTTTTTCAAGGCATGGCCCGGCCCGGTAATAGGTTCCGAACACCACGTCATAGAGCGGGATCATGTTGGCGAGATTCTTGCCGTAAGCCGGGGGATAATCGGCATGATGCCAACGATGGAAACGCGGCGAGGCAACAAGCCAGTTGAGAGGGCCATGATCGATATCGATCTCGAAATGGATATAGGCATTGTGCATCGATGCGAACACATAGGCTACCGCGATGATCTCCGAGGGAATGCCGAGGCAGGTGAGCAGGGCGATGTAGGAGATATTCATCACCACCAGTTCAAGCACATGCACGCGGAAGGTCGTGAATCCGTTCACGTGCGTATCGGAATGGTGAACGGCATGGATCGGCCAGAACAGCGGCGTATGCAGCAGACGATGGCTCCAATAATCGGCGAAATCCTTTGCAGCGAGACCGGCCAGCGCGATGACGATCCACGGCATCCCGGCCCAGAAACTCGGCGGTAGGCTTGGAACGCCCAGGCTCGCGTAGAAAGACAGCATCCGGCCGGCAATTACATAAACAACCGGTGCGAGAAGAAGGTTGACCGCGAGCACCGCGAATGTCGCGCCGGTATTGCGCAGCGCCGCCGCAGAGAGGACGCGCCCGCGCAGGCCGATGGCGCAGGCGAGGGCGGTGAACGCCACGATGAAGGCCAGAACGGCCCAGGTCTTGGGGTTCGCGAAGAACTCCCGATAGCCGTGAAATATCACGCCCAAGGCTTCGCCCATCACCATTCCCGCCAGCATTAGGTCCGGGATGGATAGGCGCAGATTTTCATTGAGATTTGATTGAAACGGACGGCGGTTTACGGTCTCACGCCGGCTTCGGGATCACTCCCACTCGATCGTGCCCGGCGGCTTTGATGTTACGTCATAGACGACACGGTTGATGCCCTTGACCTCGTTGATGATGCGGGTGGCGCAGCGTCCGAGGAAGTTCATGTCGTAGGGGAAGAAATCCGCCGTCATGCCGTCGGTCGAGGTGACGGCGCGCAGCGCGCAAACGTGGTCATAGGTCCGATAATCGCCCATCACTCCGACGGTCCGCACCGGCAGCAGCACTGCAAAAGCCTGCCAGATAGAATCGTAGAGCCCGGCCTTGCGGATCTCCTCGAGATAGATCGCGTCGGCCTCGCGCAGGATATCGGCCTTCTCGCGGGTGATCTCACCGGGAATGCGGATCGCAAGGCCAGGACCGGGGAAGGGGTGGCGGCCGACGAAGGTCTCCGGCAGGCCAAGTTCGCGCCCCAGCGCGCGCACTTCGTCCTTGAAGAGTTCGCGGAGCGGCTCAACGAGCTTGAGGTTCATCCGTTCGGGCAAGCCACCGACATTGTGGTGGCTCTTGATCGTGACACTCGGTCCGCCGGAGAACGAGACGCTCTCGATCACATCCGGGTAGAGCGTTCCCTGTGCGAGGAACTCCGCGCCACCGATTTTCCTGGCTTCGGCTTCGAACACATCGATGAACAGCTTGCCGATGGTCTTGCGCTTCGTTTCCGGGTCAGAGACGCCCTTGAGCGCACCGAGAAAGGTCTCCGAGGCGTCCACATGGACGAGCGGAATGTTGTAATGGCCGCGGAACAGGTCCACGACCTGACTGCTCTCGCCTTTGCGCATCAACCCATGATCCACATAGACGCAGGTGAGCTGGTCGCCCACAGCTTCGTGGATCAGCACGGCGGCGACCGAACTGTCGACCCCGCCCGAAAGTCCGCAGATCACCTTGCCCTTGCCGACCTGCGCGCGGATCTTGGCAATCATCTCGGCGCGATAGGCGCCCATCGTCCAGTCAGATTTCAGGCCGACGATATTGTGCACGAAATTGGCAATAAGCTTCGCACCATCGGGCGTATGCACCACTTCCGGGTGAAACATCGTGGTATAGATGCGGCGCTTCTCGTCCGAGGCGATCGCGAACGGTGCGTTCTCGCTCGTCGCCTTGACGGTGAAACCTTCCGGCAGCTTCGTCACCCGGTCGCCGTGGCTCATCCACACCGGGTAACGCTGGCCGACTTCCCAGAGCTTGTCGAACAGCGCGGAGGCTTCGCGGATCTCGATATCGGCACGGCCGAATTCCGCTGCATGCCCGCCCTCGACCACGCCGCCGAGCTGCACTGCTGTCGTCTGCTGGCCGTAGCAGATCGCGAAAATCGGCAGGCCGGATTTGAACACGGCTTCCGGGGCGCGAGGTGAACCGTCGCGTGTCACGCTGTCAGGCCCGCCAGAAAGAATGATGCCGCGCGGTTTGAGCTTGGCGAAAGCCTCGTCTGCCTTCTGATAGGGGTGGATCTCGCAATAGACGCCCGTCTCGCGCACCCGCCGCGCAATGAGCTGCGTCACCTGCGAACCGAAATCGATGATGAGGATGGAATCGTGCAACATGCGGATATCTCGTCAGGTTGAGCGGTTCAGGACGGCGATAAAGAACCCGTCCGTATTCGTCCGGCGCGGGGTGAGAAGCAGGCCGAGCTTGCGGCAATCGGTGAAGCTCGCGAGCGCGGGCAGGGACCGTGCCTCGGCATTCGCGGCCGGATCGGTGACTGAAAAATCTGCGTGACGATTGAGAAAGCTCACCACCTGCGCGCCGTTTTCCTCGTCGAGCAGCGAACAAGTGATATAGACGAGCCGCCCGCCCGGCTTCACGTGTGTCGCGGCATGATCAAGCACCTCATGCTGCTCGCTCGTGCGGAGATCGAGCGAATTCGGGCGCATCCGCCATTTGGCGTCGGGATGGCGGCGCCAGGTGCCGGTTCCGGTGCACGGTGCATCGACGAGCACGAGGTCCATCTTGCCGGCGATATCCTTGAGGTCCATGACACCGTTTTTCGGGGTACGGACCTGCACGTTACGAACTCCGGCACGGGTCAGGCGATCATGGATCGGCGCGAGTCGGCGCTGATCGGAATCAGTCGCGAAAATCTGACCCTTGTTGTTCATTTCGCCAGCCATCGCGAGCGTCTTGCCGCCGCCGCCGGCGCACAGGTCGAGAACCTGCATGCCCGGCTGAGCTCCGGCGAGGAGGCTCACCAGCTGCGAGCCCTCGTCCTGCACCTCGACCGCCCCCTTGAGAAAGGCGGGCTCGGACTGCACATGCGGCACGCGCCCTTCGGCATTCGGGCGGATGCGCAGGCCGTAAGGGGAGAGCGGTGTCTCCTCGGGTTCGAGATGGCCGAGTGCTTCGAGTGCCTTGAGGCGGATGATCTTGAGCGGATTGACGCGTAGATCGATGGGCGCGCGCGCCGCCATCGCCGAGAGTTCGTCGACCCTTTCCGCGCCGAACGCCCGTGCGAACGAAGCGTCGAGCCATTCGGGATAATCGCCTCGAACATTCGCCGGAGCATCCGTGATACCATTCGCGGTCAGCGAAACACGCTCCTCGTCGGAGAGCGGGGCAGGAGCGAAACGCTCGCCCGAACAGAGATTGCCGATATCCTCGACGCGCATGCCGCGCATGCCGCGCAACATGCCGAGGAGGATCGCGCGCGGTGCGGGATCGGTGCTGCGGTCACCGGCGCGCCATGCGGCAGACGCCTTCACGCGCAAACTGTCATGCACGATATTGCCGACGGCGTTGCGGTCGCCCGACCCTGCATAGCGGTTCGCGGCACCCCATTCCTTGAGGACGGTGGCGAGCGGACGCTTCTGGGTTTGCAGGGCTTCGAGGATGCCGATGGCGGCGCTGAGACGGGCAGCGGGAGTCATGGCCTGCCTTGCGGGAAATCGGGCCCGCCTGTCAAGGCGGCGGCTCGTCGATAACGAAGAATTACCCAGGTTCGGTAGTAAATTCCGCCATTTGCGCAAGACGTCGGAAACCACGCCTCGCTTCCGCCATATTTGGGGCAGAGGCGATCCGGGTTCTCATTTTCCGCTTCAGGAGCTTTCCATGTCCCGTATCATCCGTGGCGCGCTCGCCGCCGCTCTCCTCGTCGCTGTCGCCGCCTGCGCGACCCAACCGCAGGCCGGTGATCCGGGCCCGGCCCCGGCCCGCAAGATCGACGCCAAGACCATGCTGGAATGCGGCAAGCGCTGCTGAGCGCTCCGGCTTCGACCTATTCGGAATCCCCCGCATCGCCGGGGGATTTTTTTTGCCCCTTCAAAACGAAGGGAGCGGCGAGTGCCGCCAGAAACGGGATCGCCATCAGCGAAACCGGAAAACGGGCAGGCACCAGGTTAAATGCAAAAAAAACCGCGACGGCATAGGCAGTGGTCGCGGGCAGGGGGCCATACCCCATCGTGCGGAACCGATGCCAGACCAGCACCGTACCTCCACTGGCGAAGAGCAGCCCTGCCGCAACCAATGCGCCCACCATAATGTACATCGAATCGAGCGCCATCGCGATGGTATAGCCCAACGCCGCGACAAGGCCGGCCGATATGAGGAGTGCGAGGATCGCAAGCGTGAAGCGCTTGCGGTCAAGTGATCGGAGAATACCGGATACCGTCATGAGGCCCGAGGGATTCCTGTCAGCGCGATGCGCGGACGCTAGCCCATGCCCAAGATCCTGCCAATGGCGGCATTAGATCCGAGTCGGGTAGTTCGGGCTCTCGCGGGTGATGGTCACGTCATGCGCGTGGCTCTCGCGGAGACCTGCCGAGGAAATGCGCACGAACTCCACCTTCTCCTGCAATTCGGGAATAGTCTTCGCGCCGACATAGCCCATCGCAGCCTTGAGACCGCCAGCAAGCTGATGGATAACGTTCGCGGTCGGCCCCTTGTAGGGAACCTGTCCCTCGATGCCTTCGGGCACGAGCTTCATCGTATCCTTGATCTCGGCCTGGAAGTAGCGGTCGGCCGAGCCGCGCGCCATCGCACCCAGCGAACCCATCCCGCGGTAGGCCTTGTAGGAGCGGCCCTGATAGAGGAACACCTCGCCGGGGCTCTCGTCCGTGCCGGCCAGCAGCGAGCCGATCATCGCACAGGAGGCGCCCGCGGCGAGCGCCTTGGCAAGATCGCCCGAATACTTGATGCCGCCGTCGGCAATCACGGGTATGCCGTTCTTTGCGGCTTCCTCGGCGCTTTCCATGATCGCGGTCAGCTGCGGCACCCCGACGCCGGCGACGATCCGCGTGGTGCAGATCGAGCCCGGCCCAATGCCAACCTTGATCGCATCCGCGCCCGCGTCGATCAACGCGCGCGTGCCGGCAGCGGTCGCGACATTGCCGGCGACGACCTGCACCGAATTCGAGAGCTTCTTGATGCGGCTGACCGCATCGAGAACCTTCTGGCTATGGCCGTGCGCGGTATCGACGACGACGAGGTCGACACCCGCATCGATGAGAAGTTCCGAGCGGCGGAAGCCGTCCTCGCCGGTCGTCGTCGCGGCAGCGACACGCAGCCGGCCCTGCTCGTCTTTACAGGCGTTGGGGTTGAGCTTGGCCTTCTCGATGTCCTTGACCGTGAGCAGGCCGACGCAATGATATTCGTTATCGACCACCAGCAGCTTCTCGATCCGGTGGCGGTGGAAAAGCTGGCGCGCCTCGCCCTGCGTCACGCTCTCGCGAACGGTGACGAGGTTCTCATGCTTGGTCATCAGTTCGCGGACCGGCTGGTCCATGTTCTCGGCGAAGCGTACGTCGCGATGCGTCAGGATGCCGACAAGCTTGCCCTTGGGGCCGTTGGAGCCGACGACGACCGGCAACCCGTTGATGCCCTTGGCTTTCATAAGCGCCAGCGCATCGCCCAGCGTCGCATCCGGCGAGATCGTCCAGGGGTTCATGACGATGCCGCTCTCGAAACGCTTCACCTGCCGCACCTCCGCCGCCTGTTCCTCCGGCGTGAGGTTGCGGTGGATGACGCCCATGCCGCCGGCCTGCGCCATCGCGATGGCAAGCCGCGCCTCGGTTACAGTGTCCATTGCCGAGGAGAGCAGCGGCAGGTTGACCGTGATCGACTTCGTGACCTGGCTACGCAGATCGGTCTCGGAGGGCAGGACCTCGGAGTGGCCGGGGCGCATCAGCACGTCGTCGAAGGTGAGCGCTTCGGGAATGGTGCGAGGGGCGGTGCGCGGCATGTCAAGGGCTCCAGCGTGAACAGGATATGCGTAAGACCCGCCGCTCGTGACCAAATGATGACGGGCACGATGGCGAGGAAACGAACGCGGGGAGGATTTCCGTTGACGAGGGCGCTTAACACGCCGCCCGGCGAAAAGGAAAGGGCCTATTGCCGCATAAAGGTGGAAATCCGCACCTTGCGGGCAATCAGCTTGCGATCCGAGGTGTGATGGCAACCCTCGACGCGCGTTTCGGCGAAGAAAAGCAACGCCTCTTTGCCGACATTGTCGAAGTTGCGCCCCTCCGCACCTTCGTCGATCAGCACCGGATAATTGCGGATCGTGCCGGCGCCACAGGCATCGTCGTAATAGCTCTTGGTCGGCAGCACGAGCGTCGGCTGCGACCACTCCGTGAGGTTCGCGGAAGCCGTGAGATAAAATCCCGGCGCGGCGAGCACGCCGCCCATACCGTCCGGGGCGCCGGCACTCGCCTGATAGATGGCAAGATATTTGCCGCTTTCGCGGTGCCGGACAATCGCGCCGACCGGTGCCGGGAACGGCATCAACGTTCTGCAGGTCTGCCCGGGCGGCAGGTGCCCGACATAGGGGTCCGGGAAGCGGGCCGTGAAGCTTTTGCCAGTCCAGCCGCGCCAATCGCCGCTGCCCGGATCGTCAGTTCGGAACAGGCAGACGCCGCCCGGCTGGCCGCTCCAGCCCGTCGTGCCGACGAGCGTGAAATATGCACCATCCTTCTCGACGATATTCGAGGGATTGAAGAATCCACGGTGCCGTCCCTGATCCACATCCTGCGTGAAAGGTGTCGCCATTGCGACCTGCGAGGGCGCGCTGGCAAAGCGCCTCCCACCATCGGCGGACCGCAGGCGGAGCACGCTGTTCCACCAGCACTTCATGTATTCCGGGAACCGGCAACGCCCTTGATGGTTGTTCGCCTGGAATTCGTGATGCGCGAGCGCGCTGACCGCCTTCCCGTCCCTGGTCCAGGTTGCGGCGATCCAGATTCGGTCGTCGTACTTCTTCGGATCGCCGTTGCCGTTGCCTCGAAACACTACCGGGCATTCGATTTTCAGACCGAGCAGCGATTTGCCGCTCAAGCGCCGGTTCTCGTAGTGAAGGGCGAAGGCATGGATCTGCCCGTCCGCGCCACGCCAGGCGCGGAGTGGCACATCGGCGACATCGTGTCCGTCGCAGGCGTCGCGGCCGGGATCGAAGACAACGACCGGCGGGCCGACCGGTGTTGCGACGAAGGCTGTCTCCGCTGCCTGCGCCATGCCGGATTTTGTCAGGCCATGTCCCAGAACGGCGCAAGCAAGCGCGACAATGGCAAGGCGCCACTGGAAGCTCGAGCCGAATTGCCCTAGTTCTCGCGTCATCGCGGGATTGCCTCTTCTCATCGAGACCGGTTCCGCAAGTTTCACGCCACAGGACAGGAAACCGGACATGTCATCGCTGCTGCCGCTCGTACTGGGTCTCGTTCTGTTCTTCGCCGGCCACATCCTCTCCCGAATCGGCAGTCTTCGCGCCGATCTGATCGCAAGGCTGGGGATGGGCGGCTATCGCGGGTTCTATTCCGCGCTGGCGCTGGCCGGGTTTGGCCTCATCGTCTATGGCTTCGGCCATTATCGCGCATCGGGAATGATCCCGGTGTGGAACAGCCCGCGCTGGATGGCGCATCTGGTCATTCCCTTGATGTGGGCGAGCTTCGTCCTTCTCGCCGCGACCTGGCTGCCGGGCGCGATCAAGGCGAAAGCGAAGCACCCGATGCTCGCGGCGGTCAAGATATGGGCCTTCTCGCACCTGCTCGCCAATGGCGATCTCGGTTCGATCCTGATGTTCGGATCGTTCCTCCTCTGGGCGGTGATGGCGAGGATCGCGCTCAAGAAATCCGGTGGAACGGAAGTCATGCCTGGTGCGGGCACGCTTGCCGGAGGCCGGCGTAACGACATTCTCGCGGTTCTCGTCGGTACCGGGCTGGCGCTCGGCTTCATCACCGGTCTGCATCGCTTCCTGATCGGGGTGCCAATTCTTTCCTGAGATCACGGAATCGCCGTTTCCCGCGTGCTTTTTTGACGAAGCGGGTATCCATTCCATCCCGAAATGCATTATACGGCACCAAGCAACTGCCAGCCGCGCCTGAAGGGGCCCCGATGACCGATATTTTCCGCGAGGTGGATGAAGAAGTCCGCCGCGACAAGGCGACCGAATTCTGGAACAAGCACGGCAACAAGCTGATCGTCGGCGCCGTCGCCACCGTGCTCGCGGTCGGGGGCTGGCGCTTCTACAAGGACTACCAATTCAAGGAACGCGCGGCGCTCGGCGCCCAGTTCGAGGCCGCGATCGCGGAAGCCGAGGCCGGCAAGATCGACGCGCTCACCACTGTCGCCGGGCTGAAAACCGGCACCTATCCCGCGCTGGCGCGCTTCCGGCTCGCGAGCGAACTCGCTGCCAAGGCGAAGGATGACGCCGGTCGCAAGGATGCCGTCTCCGCGTTTGATACCCTGGCGAACGATGCCTCACTCCCGGCGGAATGGCGGGACATTGCCCGCTTGCGCGCAGGCATGGTGCTCGTCGACGGCGGCAGCTATGACGAGGTGGAAAAGCGCCTGACGTCGCTCTCCGCGCCGGGGCAGACCTTCGCCAACGCCGCGCGCGAAGCGATCGCGCTCGCGGCCTATCGCGCCGGCAGGTTCGACAAGGCGCTCGATGCGCTTCAGGCGATCGTGCTCGACGCCGATGCGCCGGCCAATCTTCGCCAGCGTGCCGAGACCCTGCTGGCCGTCGTTCGCTCCGGTCCTGCCGGCGCCAAGAAGTAACGGGCACGCCATGCCCTTCACGCTTGCGCTGGTCGGCCGACCCAATGTCGGCAAATCGACGATGTTCAACCGGCTCGTCGGCAAGAAGCTGGCGCTGGTGGACGATCAGCCTGGCGTAACGCGCGACCGTCGCGAGGGCGACGCCAAGCTCGCCGATCTTTCCTTCAAGGTCATTGACACGGCGGGGTTGGAGGAGGCGGCACAGGGTTCACTTACGGCGCGTATGCGCGAACAGACCGAAGCCGCGATCCGCGATGCTGACTGCGTGCTGTTCATGATCGACGCCCGCGCCGGCGTCACGCCGGACGACCGCTTCTTTGGCGAGATCGTCCGCAAGACCGATACGCCCGTGATCGTCGCGGCCAACAAGGCCGAAGGGAAGGGCGCCTCCGCCGGCATTATCGAGGCCTACGAACTCGGGTTCGATGAGCCCGTCGCCGTCTCCGCCGAGCACGGAGAAGGCATGGGCGAACTCTACGACGCACTCCGCCCGCTGGTCGATGCCTTCGAGGAGGATGAGGCCGCGATCCGGGAGGCGGCGGCGCGCGAAGCTTCGGAGACGACCGAAGGGGAGGAGGGCGACGATCCCTCTCGCCCCGTGCGCATCGCCATCGTCGGGCGGCCGAATGCCGGCAAATCGACGCTCATCAACGCGATGCTCGGCGAAGAGCGCCTGCTTACCGGGCCGGAAGCGGGCATCACCCGCGATTCCATCGGTCTCGACTGGGAATGGCGCGGACGCCCCGTGAAGGTGTTCGATACGGCCGGTTTGAGGAAGCGGGCGCGCATCGAGGATAAGGTGGAGAAACTCGCGGCGGCGGATGCCATCCGCGCGGTGAAATTCGCCGAAGTCGTGGTCATTCTTCTCGACGCTACGATCCCATTCGAAAAACAGGACCTCACGATCATCGATCTTTGCGAACGCGAAGGTCGCGCCGTGGTGATCGGCCTCAACAAGTGGGACCTGATCGAAAGTCGCGGCGCGACGCTCTCGGCGCTGAAGGAAGAAGCCGGGCGGCTCCTGCCGCAAGTGCGCGGCTGCCCGGTCGTGCCGCTGTCCGGTCTATCCGGGCAGGGGATCGACCGGTTGATGGAAGGCGTGATGCAGATGCATCAGGTCTGGAATCGCCGCGTGCCGACCGCGCGCATCAACCGCTGGTTGGAAAGCGTCAAGGCAAACCATCCGCCGCCTGCCGTCTCGGGCCGGCGCATCAAGCTCCGTTACATGACCCAGACCAAGACGCGTCCGCCGCAGTTCTCGCTGTTCGGAAACCAACTCGACGCATTGCCAGAGAGCTACAAGCGCTACCTCGTCAACTCGATCCGCGAGACCTTCGATCTACCGGGCGTGCCGATCCGCCTCGCGATGCGGACGTCCGACAACCCTTTCGACAAGGGGAAGAAATAAAAAGGCCCGGTCTCCCGGGCCTTCCTGCTTGGATGCGAACTGATTAGGCGCCCGCTTCCTTGAGCTTCTTGTTGCACTCGGACCAGTAACCGCCACCAGCCTGAATCCAGCGCAGGCCGCCATTGGCCTCCTTGGCCTTGTTGGCGTTGTACTGATCGGCGCAGGTCTTGAGACGGGCCTGACCTGGCTTCAGATCGGCATATTTCTTGTCGACGGCCTTCGGGAACACGGCCTTGCCGGTCGCCTTGGGGGCGGCGGCGGGCGTTGCGCCAGCCTTCGGCGCCGCTGTGTTGGCGGGGGCGGCCTTGGGCGGATCGTCCTTCACCGCGCCTGCGGCGGCGGTGTCGTCGGCATCCTCATCGGCACATTCGGCCTTGCGGAAATCATTCCAGGATTGCCCCTTGAGCTTGTTGCCCTTCTTGGCCTCCTGATACTTGGCGGAGCATTCCTTCATCGTCAGCGCCTGCGAGGGCGCCGTCGCGAGACCAAGGACAAGCGCCACGCCGGCGCTGGCAAGAAGGGTACGAAGCATCGAACTAGTCTCCCGTTGAGAGTTCAGTGGCGGAATCGCGTCGTGCGAAAGCGACCATCGGATCATCGCAAGCGTTATATGAACGGCAGCGCAACATTGCCCGATGGCACGCCAAAACCTACTCGTTGAGATTCATGATCGGCGTGATGAACCCATCCTGGCAAGTATAGCAACAGTTTGAGCAGCCGAGCTTGCCGTTTCCACCCACACCCCAGTATTTCTTGGCGTTGCCGCGCTGTGTCGCGCCGTAACAGACCTTTTCGCCCGCGAGGCAGGTGATCTTCAGGTTATGAACGTTGAAATCCTTGAGGGTCCAGACAGTGGTAGAACTGGGCCACACATTGTTGCGGTTCTTCGACCACATCTTCACATCGACCTGATAGCGGTCGAAGGCGCGGAAGCGCCACGTCATCGTGGCAGCCGAGGCGAAGCTCGTCCAACCGAAAAACGCAATCATAATAAGCAGAATGATACGTTTCATGGAGCCCCCCAAAAAATCGGAGCACCTAACGAAGCAAAAATATTAGTGCTTGGCGAGGGGGGAGTGGAGAAATCTTTCGCGCGTCAGCCCGGTGGCCGGAACGCCAGCACTTTCCGTTGTGGAAAGTCGAAAATCTTGCCGGTTTCATCCCAGTCCGGCGATGCCATGCGGATGAGATAGGGCTGGATTTCGTCCGGGGCCGGCAGTGACATCGGGTCTTCGCCCGGCGCGGCTTCGGCGCGCATTTTCGTGCGCGTGCGGCCCGGATTGACCAGCATCGCCCGCACGTTGGTGATGTTGCGGATTTCCTCGGCCCAATCGGCCACCAAAAGATTCAGGGCTGCTTTCGAGGCACCATAGAGCCCCCAATACGCATGGATGTTGGACCCGGCAGCCGAAGAAATGAAGATCGCCCGCCCGGCGTCGGACACGCGCAGCAGCGGGTCCATCGAGCGGATCAGCCGGTAATTTGCCGTGACGTTCACCGCCATCACTTTGTCGAATATTTTCGGCTCGACATGGTTGAGCGGCCCGATCGGTCCGAGAATGGCGCCGTTGCCGACGAGGATATCGAGCTTGCCCCATCGCTCAAAAATCGTACCGCCGAGGCGATCCAGCGCATCAAAATCGGTTAGATCGAGGGGAACGAGGGTCGCGGAGCCGCCTGCCGCCTTGATCTCGTCGTCAAGTTCCTCAAGACCACCCTGCGTCCGGGCAAGGGCGATCACATGGGCGCCCGCTTTCGCGAAGGCCTTGGCCGTTTCAAACCCGATCCCGCGCGAAGCGCCAGTGACGAGAGCGAGGCGGCCCTTGAGCGGCTGTTGTTCGGACATGAAGGCCTCAGCTGGCTTCGGCGAGCAGCGAGAGCTGCTTGGCGCCTTCGCCGACAAGATCAGCAACGGGCGTCGGGTATTCGCCGGTGAAGTAATGGTCGGTGAATTGCGGCAGCGCGGCATTCCGGCCCGGCTCGCCGAGCGCGCGGTAAAGCCCGTCGATCGAAAGGAACGCGAGGCTCTCGACGCCGAGATAGCTGCGCATTTCGTCGAGGCTCATCTTGGCGGCGAGCAGCTTGTCCTGTTCCGGCATGTCGATGCCGTAAAAGTCGGGGTATTTGATCGGCGGGGAGGCGATCCGGAAGTGAACCTCCGTCGCGCCGGCCTCGCGCATCATCTTGACGATCTTGCGCGAGGTGGTGCCGCGGACGATGGAATCGTCAACCAGCACGATCCGCTTGCCATCCACCACCGCACGGTTCGCCGAATGCTTCATGCGCACGCCGAGTTCGCGGATTGACTGCGTCGGTTCGATGAAAGTGCGCCCTACATAGTGGTTGCGGATGATCCCGAGTTCGTAGGGAATACCGGAGGCCTGCGAGAAGCCGATCGACGCCGGCACGCCCGAATCCGGCACCGGCACGACGACATCGGCGGAAATCGGCGTTTCCTCCGCGAGAATGCGGCCGATGTTCTTGCGCACCTCGTAGACATTGCGGCCACCGGCGATCGAATCGGGACGCGCGAAATAGACGTATTCGAAGAGGCATGGGCGGGGCTTGCGCGCAGGAAACGGACGCAGCGACTCCATCTTGCCGTCCTGATCCACGACGATGATCTCGCCGGGCTCGACCTCGCGCTCGAATCGGGCGTTGATGATGTCGAGTGCGCAGGTCTCGGATGCGAAGATCGGATGCCCGTCGAGCCGGCCCAGCACCAGCGGCCGGATGCCGAGCGGATCACGCGCGCCGATCAGCTTCTTGTTTGTCATGCCGACAAAGGCATAGGCCCCTTGAACCTGTGCCAGCGCGTCGATGAAACGATCGATGAAGCGGTTACGCTTCGAACGGGCAACGAGATGAAGGATCACCTCCGTGTCGGATGTCGCCTGATAGATCGCCCCCTCGGCGATGAGCTGGCGACGCAGCGTCAGGCCGTTCGTGAGGTTGCCGTTGTGGCAAACCGCAAAACCGCCGCCCGTAAGTTCGGCGAAGAGCGGCTGGACGTTGCGCAGGATTGTTTCGCCCGTGGTCGAATAGCGCGTGTGGCCGATAGCGACCGAGCCGGGAAGCTGGTCGATCACACTGCGCTTGGAAAAATTGTCGCCGACGAGCCCAAGGCGGCGCTCGGAATGGAAGCGCGCGCCGTCAAAGGTGACGATGCCGGCGGCTTCCTGCCCGCGATGCTGGAGCGCATGGAGCCCCAACGCGGTGATCGCCGCAGCGTCAGGGTGGCCGAAAATGCCGAAAACCCCGCATTCCTCGCGGGGGTGGTCGTCATCGAAGTCAAGTCCGGCAAAAGCAGTCTCGACGGTTTCGCCATGGTTCATGATCGAAAACCTCTCCAGCGGGTGCATTCGGCAGGCCCGCCCCGAAGCGGACCGATTGGAGCTTACTGCTTGGGCGCTTCCGGTGCGGCATTCTGCGTGCCACTCGATGCTCCGGGCGTACCGGATTTCAATTCGTCCGTCATCTGCTTGATCGATCCGATACGCTCGTCGAGATTGTCGGGCAGCATGGCCTTGAGGCGGTCGAAGCTCGAAACAAGGATGGGGCGGAACTTGGCGTCCGCCACCCAGGTCGGCTGCTGCTTCTCGTTGACCAGCCAGGTGAAGAAGCCGAAGCCGATCACCGCCAGCAGAAACCCGCGACCCGCACCGAACAGGAAGCCGAGCGTGCGGTCGAGCGCGCCGACGCGGCTGTCGAGGATGAAATCCGAGAGTTTCGAGGTCACGATATAGGCGATGAACAGCGTGACGAGGAAAACGCCGCCGAGCGCGAGGCCATTGACCAGCATTGGCGGTTGCTTGACGACATACTGCACGACCAGGGGCGCAGCCTTCGGCCAGCCGAAATAGGCGACGACCGCCGCGATCGCCCAGGAGCCGATCGCCAGCACTTCGCGGGTAAAGCCCCGCACCATCGCCAAGAGAGCCGAAATCAGCACAATACCGATGACGACGAGATCAAGAATGGTGACGGGCATGCAATCCTCATACGCGGCAGGAAGCGTGTCTCTTGAACCAAAGTGGGAACCAACGCTCCGCGGGGATATAACGGCTTCGCGCGCCGCCGTCACCCTCCCTGACAGCCGGAAACGCCAATTTGTCGCGGTCTGTGCGAAAAGTCACGCCCCGATCGTCAGCTGTCACGGATACGCCGGCGCGGGGGTCCACCCGCGATCTCCGCGACGAGATCGGCGATCCGCTGGATGGGACGCAGCCTGAGACCCGCCTGTTTTCCGGTTTCCACCGAACCTTCCGGGATCATGGCCTCGGAAAAACCGAGCTTGACCGCCTCCTTGAGGCGAGGCGCGGCCTGCGGCACCGGGCGCACAAGCCCGGAAAGCGAAATCTCGCCGAAGAGCGCCATTTCGGGCGGAATCGGAATATCGGCGAGCGACGAGACCAGCGCTGCAGCGACCGCGAGATCCGCCGCCGGCTCGAGAATGCGAAAGCCGCCGGCGACGTTCATATAGACGTCATGCTGGCCAAGACGCACCCCGCCGCGCGCTTCAAGCACGGCAAGCACCATCGCGAGGCGGTTCTGGTCCCAGCCGACGACCGCCCGTCGCGGGGTGCCGAGCGCGGTCGGTGTCACCAAGGCCTGGATCTCGACCAGCATCGGCCGCGTGCCCTCCATGCCGGCAAAGACCGCCGTGCCGGAGACCGAAGCATCGCGTGCGCCAAGGAACAGGGCGGAGGGGTTCGGCACTTCGCGCAAGCCGTCACCGGCCATCTCGAAGACGCCGATCTCGTCCGTCGCGCCGAAGCGGTTCTTCACCGCGCGCAGAATGCGGAAATGATGCGCGGCGTCGCCCTCGAAACTCATGACCGCGTCGACCATGTGCTCGACAACGCGCGGTCCAGCGATCTGGCCGTCTTTCGTCACATGCCCGACGAGAATGATCGCCGCGCCGGTTCCCTTGGCAAAACGGATCAATCCCTGCGCCGCCGCACGCACCTGCGTGACGGTTCCTGGCGCGGCCTCAACCGCGTCGGTCCACATCGTCTGGATGGAATCGATGATGACGAGGCGCGGCGCGGCGCCGGCGGAGAGGGTGGTCAGGATATCCTCGATATGCGTCTCCGCCGCGAGTTCCACCGGCGCATCGCCGAGCCCGAGCCGCTGCGCCCGGAGCCGCACCTGCCCGGCGCTTTCCTCGCCCGAGATATAGACGACGCGCGCGCCGCCGCGGGCAATTGCGGCTGCCGCCTGAATGAGCAGGGTCGATTTGCCGATGCCCGGCTCGCCGCCCAGGAGGATCACCGAACCTTTGACGAAGCCGCCGCCGGTGACGCGGTCAAGTTCCGCGATCCGCGCGGGCAGGCGTGGGGCGTCCATTGGCGTGCCGGCAAGCCCTTCGAGCTGGATGACGCGCCCCTTCTTCAGCCGCGCGCCGCCCGAGGCCACCGGCGCCAAGCCGACCTCCGACGTTTCCTCGACAATGGAGTTCCATTCTCCGCAGGCCTCGCACTTTCCTTGCCAGCGCGAATGCACCGCGCCGCAGGCCTGACAGACGAAGGTGGTGGAACGCTTGGCCAAGATCGGACTCCCGTCACATCCGCCTCACGGACCTGTGATTCGGCTTTAAGGACTTGTTTCAGAGTTCCTAACAAGCTTCGCCCGAAAGCGTAAATGCCAGAAGGGGAGTTCCGCGTTCATGGCAATCCAGATGGTCAACGGCTATCCTTGTGCGAATTGTTCGGATGCGGCTCTCGCGAAGCAGGGCATTGATCCGACGAAGGCTTCGAGTTTGTCCGAAGGGCTCGCCAACGAGGTTCGGGAGAGGAATGGCAATTCGCTTTCTCCCGAAGCGGTGACGCAGGCCGGCGCAGGCGAGCACGTGCGCGCACCGCTCGATTACACCGCCGAACTCGATATTCTCGTCTAGCCCAGTTTTCGTCTAGCCTACGATCTGCCGACGATAGCGCCGGCCGAGATTGGTCAGAATCTCGTATCCATTGGTGCGGGCGCTGCCGGCGACCCGGTCGATATCGAGCGCGTCGCCGATCAGGGTGGCGAAATCGCCGGGCTTTACCTGCCCCTCGGGCGTGTCTGTGATGTCGAGGGTGATGAGGTCCATCGAGACATTGCCGGCAAAGGGACATTCGACCCCCGCAACCAGCGCCGAGCCACCCTTGTGCTGCGGATTGTTGCCGGCATTGCGCGGGTAGCCGTCGGCATAGCCGCAGGAAATGGTCGCAATCCGGCTCTCTCGCGCTGCAACCCAGTTGCCGTTGTAGCCCACAGCTTCGCCCTTCGGCACGTGCCGGATCTGGACGATCGGCGCTTCCAGCCGGATCACCGGACGCATCGGGTTGGGCCGGTCGGGCGTCGGGTTGCCGCCATAAAGCGCATATCCGGGGCGCGTAAGATCGTAAGTCTCGATCCCGTCGAGGAAATGACCGGAGGAATTGCACAGACTCATCGGCACCGCGCCATTGCCGGAGGCGGAAAGTTCGGCCTTGAGCCGCGCGAAGGCCGCGACCTGCGCCGCGGTATCCGCTGCACCCGGCACCTCGGACGAGCAGAAGTGCGTCATCACCAGACCAATGCCGAGATCATGGAGACGATGTGTGGGAAGCAGCGCGAGCGCCTCCTCCAACCGCAGGCCGAGCCGGTTCATGCCTGTGTCGACATGCAGGGCGGCCGACTCACATCCGTGGTTATGCTGCCGCCAGTATCCGACCTCGGGGATCGACCCCAGAACCGGGCGCAGACGGTGGACACGGTAGTCGTGCATCCGTGCCTGTGCGAGCCCATTGAGGACATAGATCGCCGCTTGCGGCGCAGCCGCCCGCGCGCGGATCCCTTCCGAGACATGTGCGACGAAGAAGGTGTGGCAACCGGCCCGCGCGAGCGCCGGTACGGCATGCTCGATCCCGAGCCCATAGGCATCCGCCTTGACGGCCGCACCGCATTCCGCCTTGCCGATACGCGAGCCCAGCCGCGCCCAGTTCTCGCACAGAGCGGAGAGGTTGATGGTCAGAACTGCGGCCATATCGTCCATACCGCCACCATGCCCTTATTCGCGCGATGTTTCCACCCGGATCTCGGCCCAGGCACCGGAGTTATCGCGGTTATTCGAGGCGTTCGGGCAGGTAGTCCTCGGAAGCAAGATCCGAGAAGCGCGTGACATTGGCGTCGAATTGGAGCTGCACTGTGCCGGTCGGGCCATGTCGCTGCTTGCCGATGATGACCTCGGCCTTGCCGTGCACCCGGTCCATTTCCATCTGCCATTTCAGATGGTCCTCGGTGCCGGGTTTCGGCTCCTTGTTCTGGAGGTAGTATTCCTCTCTGTAAACGAAGAGCACCACGTCCGCGTCCTGCTCGATGGAGCCGGATTCGCGTAGATCCGAGAGCTGAGGACGTTTGTCGTCGCGGCTCTCGACCTGACGCGAGAGCTGGGAGAGTGCAACGATGGGAATTTCGAGTTCCTTCGCCAGAGCCTTGAGGCCTGTGGTGATCTCGGTGAGTTCCTGTACGCGATTCTCGCCCTTCTTGGCGGAGCCCGCGAGCAGTTGGAGATAGTCGACCACCAGAAGATCAAGCCCGTGCTGGCGTTTGAGGCGGCGGGCGCGGGCAGCGAGTTGTGCGATCGAGATACCGCCCGACTGGTCGATATGCAGCGGCACGCTCTGCATTTCGGCGACAGCCTCATGCAGCTTGGCGAACTCGTCCTGAGTGATGTCGCCACGGCGGATCTTGAATGAGGGCACGCCTGATTGCTCGGCGATGATGCGGGTCGCGAGCTGCTCCGAACTCATTTCGAGGCTGAAGAAGCCGACGATGCCGCCATTGACCGTTTTAACCACACCGTCCGGCTGGCGTTCGCCGCGCCAGGCCTTGGCGATGTTGTAGGCGATATTGGTCGCGAGCGAGGTCTTGCCCATCGCCGGGCGGCCCGCGAGGATCACGAGGTCGGAGCGCTGGAGGCCACCGAGTTTCTGGTCGAAGTCGCGCAGGCCGGTCGCTGTGCCGGAAAGGCCACCGTCGCGGCGATACGCCTCGCTCGCCATGTGAATCGCGAGGCTGAGAGCGGTCGAGAAGGTCTGGAAGCCGCCTTCGAACCGTCCGGCTTCCGCAAGCCCGTAGAGCTTGCGTTCTGCATCCTCAATCTGCAGGCGCGGGCTTTCGTCCACCGGCGCGTCGAAAGCGCGGTTGACCATATCCTCGCCGATGGTGATCAGGTTCCGCCGGAGCGCGAGTTCGTAGATCGTGCGACCATATTCGGTGGCGTTGATGATCGTCGTCGCGCTTGTCGCGAGGCGGACGAGATATTGCGGCACCGTCATGCCGCCGAGGTCGAGATCGGGCAGGTAGGTCTTGAGCGTGATCGGCGTCGCAACCTTGCCGGCCTTCAGAAGCTTGGTGATGACATCGAAGATGCGTCCGTGAAGCGCCTCGAAGAAGTGCTCCGGCCGCAGGAAATCCGAAACACGGTCATACGCTTCGTTGTTGACGAGGATTGCCCCCAGCAACGCCTGCTCCGCCTCGAGATTGTGCGGGGCGAGGCGTAGATTGGCTTCGGGTTGCGGCTCGATGCGGGCGAGACTGGTCATTAATCGGCACTTTCCTGCGGAACCGATTCGGGGACCGATTGTGCCCCGTCCGGGTCGCCATTAACAACAATAAGAACAGGAGAACGAAAAAGGCCCCCTGCGAGCAGGAGGCCTACTTTTCCGAAAGCTCTCCCCGATTCCCACAGGATGGAAAAAAGGGGAGAGTTTTCCCTTGACTGACTTCGAGCTCGATCAGAGCTCCGCCATCGGGCCGGCTTCGGCCAGCGCCGCGCCGATTTCGAGGCCGAGATCATCGAGGTTGTCCTCCTCGCGGGTGAGGACGTTTTCTCCGCGCGCCTGGCGCTCGGCTTCCTCGGCCGATCGGGCGACGTTGATCGTCACACCGGCTGAAACTTCCGGATGCAGCACGACCGAAACCTGATGCATGCCGAGGGTCTTGATCGGGGTGTTGAGCGCGATCTGGCCACGGCCCACGGTGAAGCCGCCCGCCGTCAAGGCGTCGGCGAGGTCGCGCGAGGAGACCGAACCGTAGAGCACACCCGATTCACCCGCCTGGCGGATCAGCACGAAGCTCTGGCCGTCGAGCTTGGCGGCGACGGCGTCGGCATCCTTGCGGCGCTCGAGGTTCTGCGCCTCAAGCTGGGCGCGCTGCTCGGCGAACTTCGCCTTGTTGGCGTCCGTCGCGCGCAGGGCCTTGCCGCGGGCGAGGAGGAAGTTGCGGGCATACCCGTCCTTGACGCGGACGACTTCGCCCATCTGGCCAAGCTTGGCGACGCGCTCGAGAAGGATGACTTCCATGATTTTTCTCCTTTGAGTTCAGAATGCTGGAAGCGGTTGAAGCGAGGGAGTCAAAGCCGCCCTCGCCGGAAATCGAACAAATGATCGGCCATGCCGGCCAGGATGAAGAGCACCGCCGGAACACCGAAGAAGATCAGCACGGCCCAGATGGCGGCGAGAATGAAGCCGCGCCCCTCCATACCGATCGTGCGGGCATGGACGACGGCAAGCCCCTGAAGCATGAAGGCAAAGGCAAGACCCAGCGCCACCATTTCGGCGAGCAGCCCGACATAGCCCTCGCGCATGCCGGCGATGAAGGCGATCCCAAACAGGATAAGCGCCCCACCCGGAAGGCGGAAGCGGTAGAGATCCGGCCGGATGAAGGCGATGCGGCCCGAGCGTTCGGCAATCATGGCGCCCATGGTCGCGCTGACGACGATGGTTGCCATCGCCAGAAGCCCCGAAAGCGGGAGCATGATGCCTGCCATCAGATCGAAAACCGGGCCGAGATCCTTCGATCCCGGAACGGTCACCTGCATGCCGACGATGTGATAGGCGGCCTCGACCGATTTGCGGATGCGCTGCTGGAGCAAGGCGAAATCCGGCTCGATGACCATCGCCGAAGCCGTTGCGATGATGGCGGTGTAGAGGATCAGCATGATCATCTGCCAGCCGAGTTCGATGCCATCGCGTGTCGGGCGCCCGTCGTATCGCCCGAACTGCCGTTCCGAAAGAAAGGTGATCGCAAACGCCGGCAGGCCAAGTGTCGCCACAACGGCGAGCGCTGCGGTTGCGCCCGCAAGGAGGTTGACCGCGAGCGCAGCGACAAGCCCGCCGAGCGCCGCGACCAGCGGATGCCAGCCAAACCCGGCAATGAACAGCGGCAGCGGCGCGATCAGCGAAAGGAAAACCACCGGCGCGACGCCGGGCGTCAGCAAGCCGGACATGAAAGCGGTGGCGAAACCGGCGGCGGTTCCGACCAATACGGCCTGCGACAGGGAAGGGGGCGCCGCAACGGGCTGTTCCATCGGTCGAGCTGTCCCGCGATCCAGCCGGAGTTCTCCGTCTGGCGGTTAGAAGCGGCTCGGCCCCAGGCTGGCGTCCCGCTTCAGCTTTACCACCGACGGTGGCCCGGCGGTGGCGACGTGTTTGCCTGAAAAATCCGGCGGCGCGAGCCGCCGGGTTATTTTCTGGTGCCGGGTCTAACGCCCGGTTTCCCTCGCATAAGCTCGGGCGCGCAGTCGCGCTTGCGGCGATAAAATCACCAAGCCCTTACTTGATGACGTAGGGCAGCAGGCCGAGCACGCGGGCGCGCTTGATGGCCTGGGCAAGCTCGCGCTGCTTCTTGGCCGAAACGGCCGTGATGCGCGAGGGAACGATCTTGCCACGCTCCGAGATATAGCGGGAGAGCAGCTTGACGTCCTTGTAATCGATCTTCGGAGCGCCGCTGCCCGAGAACGGGCAGGTCTTGCGGCGGCGGAAGAAGGGGCGGCGTGCGCCGGCAGCTTGGCTCATCAGACTTCCTCCTCGTTGCCTTCCACGGCATCGTCATCGCGCGAACGGCGCGGGCCACGGTCACCGCGATCGCCGCGGTCGCCCCGATCCCCACGCTCGCCGCGATCATCACGGTCACGGCGCTGGAGCATCGCGGACGGGCCTTCTTCCAGTTCCTCGACCTTGATGGTCATGAAACGAAGGATGTCTTCGTTGATCGCCATCTGGCGCTCCATCTCGGCCACTGCGGCCGGGGGAGCATCGAGATTGAAGAGCGCGTAGTGCGCCTTGCGATTCTTCTTGATGCGGTAGGCGAGGGTCTTCACGCCCCAGTATTCCACCTTGGCGACAGCGCCGCCATTGGCTTCGATCACAGCCTTGTAGGTCTCGGTCATCGCCTCAACCTGCTGAGCCGTTACATCCTGGCGAGCCAGGAAAACGTGTTCATAGAGTGCCATAAGAGCCTTCTTTCAAGTTTTACATCCACTGGCGCGAAGCCCTTCGAGCCCTTGGAAGGCCCAAACGAGAAATCACGAAGGCGTTGACACGGGAGAACAGGTCCGAGAACCCTACCGGAAGAAGCATCCAGCTCTCCGTTCAGCCACCGGCCAAGCGGAAGTGGCGCTCATAGCCCTGTTCGAATTGAAAAACAAGCCTATTTTGCGTTGCAATGCCAATCGAAACGCTTCTCGCCGAAATCCGCGCCTGCACCGCTTGCCAGGGAAAGGACAAGGATCTTCCCCTTGGGCCGCGCCCCATTCTCCAGGCCGGTTCGGGCGCGCGCATCCTGATCGCGGGGCAGGCGCCGGGCCGCATCACCCATGCGAAGGGGCGCCCGTTCGACGATCCCTCCGGTAACCGGCTTCGCGATTGGCTCGGCGTCGATCGTCGAACCTTCTATGATCCCACGCGCTTCGCCATCATCCCGATGGGTTTCTGCTTTCCCGGCACGGGGAAGGGCGGCGACATGCCGCCACGCACCGAATGCGCTCCACTCTGGCGTCTTAAGCTTCTACAACTGCTTCCCGACATCGAACTGACCATCCTTCTCGGGCAATACGCTCACGAGTGGCATATCGAAGGCGTGCGCGGAACCAGCCTCTCCGAGCGCGCCGCGCGTTGGCGCGAGCACTGGCCGAACCTCTTGCCGCTGCCACACCCGAGCCCGCGCAACATGGCGTGGTTCAAGCGCCACCCCTGGTTCGAGGCCGAGGTCTTGCCCGCCCTCCGCGAACGGGTGTCGGCATTGCTCGCGCGCTGAAAGCGGTCGCTACTTGTCCCAGGCACAGACAAAGGCGCGCTTCGAAACCCAGCACGCGCCTTCGCGCTGCATCGGGCCGAGGTGGTCATGAGCGTGCGTCGCCCCGCGCGTACCGTTCCAGAACCCCTCGGCGCCGTCCGGTTCGGTATCGACCATCGCGAAATAAAGCACCTTGCCGCGCCGCGCGTTGCTGATCTGGAACTGGTCCTTGGTCGCCGTGAAGTCGCACGGTCCCTTGATGTAAACCTTGCCATCAACCTGCAGCAGGCAACGCGCGGTGCGGGCTTGAGCGGATATCTGCAATGCAAACAGGGCCATGCCTGCTGTGAGAAACTTCAACATCATGCGTCAGATCCTCGCGCGAGGTGATAGAGTATTGTCGCACGCGCGCACCGGAATGCCAGTGGAATCGCGAATTTGCCCCTCTGGTGCTTGACATCGGGGCACGTGGACCGCCATTGCCGCGTCGAAACGGCATGATCCGCACGAAGGAGCCCCCGCATGAGCAAGACCGCCTTTCTCTTCCCCGGACAGGGCAGCCAGGCTGTCGGTATGGGTAAGGCGCTCGCGGAGAACTTCGCCGCTGCTCGTGCTGTGTTCGATGAGGTCGATACCGCCCTCGGACAGAAGCTCTCGACGATCCTGTGGGATGGGCCGGAAGACCAGCTCACGCTGACATCCAACGCACAGCCGGCACTGATGGCCCATTCACTCGCCGTCATTCGCGTGCTGGAAGCGGAGAAGGGGCTCGATCTCGCCAAGGCCGCATCCTACGTCGCCGGCCATTCGCTCGGCGAATACTCCGCGCTCTGCGCCGCCGGTGCCCTGACCATCACCGATACCGCCAAGCTCCTGCGCATCCGCGGCGACGCGATGCAGGCCGCCGTGCCTGTGGGCAAGGGCGCGATGGCCGCGCTGCTCGGCGCGGAATGGGATCTGGCGGCGGAAATTGCCAAGGAAGCCGCGCAGGGTGAATGCTGCGATGTCGCCAACGACAACGGCGGCGGGCAGGTGGTGCTCTCGGGCGACAAGGTTGCAATCGACCGTGCCTGCGAGATCGCCAAGGCCAAAGGTGTCAAGCGCGCGATCCTGCTGCCGGTCTCCGCGCCGTTCCATTCCGCGCTGATGGCCCCGGCCGCCGAGCGGATGCGCGAGGCGCTCGCCGGTGCGACGATCAAGGCACCTGTTGTCCCGGTGGTCGCCAATGTCACGGCGGATGCGGTCTCGGACCCGGAAGCGATCCGCGAGAACCTTGTCCGCCAAGTCTGCGGATCGGTGCGCTGGCGAGAGTCGATGCTCTGGCTTGGCAGCGCAGGCGTGACAAAATTCGTCGAATGCGGCTCGGGCAAGGTGCTGACCGGCATCGCCAAGCGGCTTGTGGCAGGGAGCGAGGCGAGCAATGTCTCTGGTCCCGACGAGATTTCGGCTTTCACGGCCTGAGAACAAGGAAAACCCCATGTTTGATCTTTCCGGCAAATTCGCCCTCGTCACCGGCGCCTCGGGCGGCATCGGTTCCGCCATTGCCGAGGCGCTGCACGCGCAGGGCGCGACGGTGTGCCTCTCGGGCACGCGGCGTGAGGCGCTTGAGGCCGTGGCGGCGAAGCTCGGCGAGCGGACCCACGTCGTCACCGCCAACCTCTCGGACCGCACCTCGGTGGAGGCGCTGGTGCCGGAAGCCGAGAAGGCGATGGGCGGCCTCGATATCCTCGTCAACAACGCAGGTATCACCCGCGACAACATCTTCATGCGCATGAAGGACGAGGAGTGGGACAGCGTGCTCGCGGTCAACCTCACCTCGTCGTTCATTCTCGCGCGCGCAGCGGTGAAGGGCATGATGAAGCGCCGCTTCGGCCGCATCATCGGCGTCACCTCGGTTGTCGGCGTCACTGGCAATCCGGGACAGGCGAACTATTGCGCCGCCAAGGCCGGGATGATCGGCATGACCAAGAGCCTCGCGGCGGAAATCGCCAGCCGGGGCATTACTGTGAACTGCGTCGCACCGGGCTTCATCGAGAGTGCGATGACCGACGCCCTCAACGACAAGCAACGCGAGGCAATCATGGGTTCGATCCCCGCCGGGCGCATGGGCACCGGCGCGGAGATCGCCTCCGCCGTCGCCTATCTTGCGAGCGTCGAGGCGGCCTATGTCAACGGCCAGACGCTGCATGTGAATGGCGGCATGGCCCGCATCTGACGCCAGAAACGGTTAGTCCGGGACTAGTCCAGCGCTGTCCTGCCCGGCGGCGGGAGCGAGAAACGCTCCCAGTCCTTCGCCGTGATTTCGGCTCCAAGCCGGAACTCGAACCCGGCGACTTTTCCATCCGGTGCGAGTTCGCAGGTATAGCCGAGGCGCATCCAGCGGCCGCCGAGATCGACCGCTGCGCCCGGTGCGCGGATGAAGGACCGACGCACCTGCGGCATGCTTCGGGCATAGGCGACCACGCGCTGGGCATGGGTGCGATCTGTTCTCATCTGGTCGATCTGTGCCATCGCCTCGATGTTGCAGAGCTGGACAAGGCGTGTTTCGCCCTCCATCCGCCCGAGCTCGCGCTTCATTGCCGCGCCATAAGGTCCTGCCAGAAGCGCCTGCGAGAACATGCGCTCCGCTCGAACCTTACCACCGTCAGCGCCCCCTGGAGCCTGAGGCAACCGAGTAGGCGCGCGCGGCGGCTCGGTGGACGGCTGATCCCTCGTGAGGGAAGAGACAGAGGCCGGCGGGGCGGGAAACACCGACGGCAGCATCGTCATTTCCTGGTGCTCGTCCACGATTTCCACAGCCGACCACTCGGTTAAAGACATCGGCTTCGGCGACGCGCGCCATGTAAGGCCGAGCGACACCAGCAGAACGCCGTGCAGGAGAAGCGAGGCGGCGGTGCCGGGCCAACGCTCGCCGAAACCGGCGGACAACATTGCGAAATCGGCACGGGAAAGCATGGAGTCGTCCCGGTTGGACAGAGTTCGCGGCAGGCTCGCCCGCAATGTCGATCGATCACAAAAGGTCTCAATGCGGCTATTTTTTGATACCTCCGACCGCGCTGCACGTTGACATTCCCCTCCGGCTTTGGAAGGGAAGCAGCGGGTTGCGCCCGTTCCGGCATGGTGCCGGTGCGGAGCGTCTTGTCCTGAAGTGTCGTACCTCAAGAGAAGGGTTCACCATGAGCGATGTCGCTGAGCGCGTGAAAAAGATTGTCATCGAGCATCTCAGCGTCGATGCCGACAAGGTCGTCGAGAATGCCAATTTCATCGATGATCTGGGTGCCGACAGCCTCGACACGGTCGAGCTCGTCATGGCGTTCGAGGAAGAATTCGGCGTCGAAATCCCGGATGATGCCGCCGAAACGATCGTCACCGTTGGCGATGCGGTGAAGTTCCTCGAGAAGAACGCGGCCTGAGCGCTGCCGTTCGGCCAGGTATGCACGCATGCTCCGTCGGGTTGTCGTAACCGGTCTCGGCATGGTCTCGCCGCTTGGTTGCGGCGTGGAGCCCAGCTGGGCCGGTATTCTTGCCGGCAAGTCGGCAGCGCGGAAGATCGATACGTTCGAGACGTCCGATCTGCCGGCCAGGATCGCATGCCTGATCCCGCGCGGTGACGGTGCGGCCGATTTCCGGCCCGACGAATGGATGGACCCGAAAGACCAGCGCAAGGTCGACGAGTTCATCATTTTCGCGATGGCCGCCGCCCGACAGGCGCTGGCCGACGCCGGCTGGCAACCGACATCCTATGAGGATCAGACCCGCTCCGGCGTCGTCGTCGGCTCGGGCATCGGTGGCATCGGCGGCATTTCCGAAACCGCCGTGCTCCTTGCGGAACGCGGTCCGCGCCGCGTCTCGCCCTTCTTCATTCCCGGCCGGCTGATCAATCTCGCCTCGGGGTACATCTCCATCGAGCATGGCCTCAAAGGCCCCAACCACGCGGTCGTTACCGCCTGCTCGACCGGCGCGCATGCGATTGGCGACGGTGCCCGCATGATCGCTCTGGGCGATGCCGACGTCATGGTTGCCGGTGGTTCCGAATCGCCGGTCTCCCGCATCTCGATGGCGGGCTTCGCCGCCTGCCGCGCGCTTTCGACCAATTTCAACGATGACCCGACCCGCGCCTCGCGCCCCTACGACAAGGACCGTGACGGGTTCGTCATGGGCGAGGGCGCCGGGATCGTCGTGCTCGAGGAACTTGAGCATGCCAAGGCGCGCGGCGCGAAGATTTACGCCGAAATCGTGGGTTACGGCATGTCTGGCGACGCCTATCACATCACGTCGCCGGCCGAAGACGGCGATGGCGCATTCCGCTGCATGCAGGCAGCGATGAAGCGCGCCGGTATCACGCCCGCCGATATTGACTATATCAATGCTCACGGCACCTCGACGCCCGTCGGTGACGAGATTGAGCTTAATGCCGTACTGCGTCTGCTCGGGAACGAGACGCGCAATCTCTCGATGTCCTCCACCAAGTCGATGACGGGCCACCTCCTTGGCGCTGCCGGTGCGATCGAGGCCATCTTCTCGATCCTCGCGATCCGTGACCAGATCGCTCCGCCGACCATCAACCTCGACAATCCTTCGGTCGATTCGCCTGTCGATCTGGTGCCTCACAAGGCCCGACCGCGGAAGATCGACGTCGCGCTGTCGAATTCCTTTGGCTTCGGCGGCACCAACGCCTCGCTGGTCATAAGGCGTTACGTGTAAGAGCGACCGGGCCCAGCCCGTTTTCGCCATATTTGTCGGGAATACCGGCAGCCTGAAATCGCGGTCGAAAAGGGCCGCCAGCAAGAGACCGCCCTCAGGGCGGGAGAGGCGAGAGGATGGCGCTTAAGCCGGAAACACCGAGCGACCCGAATGAGGACACCGTCCGTCGCGGCTGGTTCAGCGGCCGCCGCCGTCCGGCGGTTGGCGAAGCGGTGAGCGCGACCGTCGCCCCGCCGCCGCCGACGAAACGCCGAAAGACCGGGCTGATCGGCCTGTTTTCGGGCCTGATGACCGGCGCATTGATCCTCGTGCTCGTCCTCGCCGGCGGCATTGCCGTGGGCCGCAAGCAGTTTGCCGCGGAAGGTCCGCTGACGGCCGATAAGTTCGTCATCATCGAGCGGGGATCGACATCTGACGACATCGCCGAGCAACTGGCCAACGAAGGCGTGATCGAAAAGTCCGGCTGGCTATGGCTTGCACTTTTCTGGCGCGATCTTCAGGCAAAGTTCTCCTCGTCCTCGGCCAACAACCGCGCCAAATCGGGCGAGTATCTTTTCAAGCGCCACGTGACGATGAACGAGGTGATCGAGATCATCACCTCCGGCCGTTCTGTCGAGCATACGATCACCATTCCCGAAGGGCTGACGAGCGAGCAGATCGTCCAGCGCCTCAAGGAGAATGACCTTCTCGTCGGCGAGATCGCGCAGGTGCCTGTCGAGGGCACGCTGCTGCCCGACACCTACAAGGTGAACCGCGGCACGCCGCGCGAGGCTCTGCTGGCACGCATGCAGCGCGAGCACAAGCGCGTGCTTCAGGAGGTCTGGAACCGGCGCGCCAAGGATCTACCGCTGAAATCGACGCGCGAACTCGTCACGCTCGCCTCGATCGTGGAACGCGAGACCGGGCGCGCGGACGAGCGCGGCCGCGTGGCGAGCGTGTTCTACAACCGCCTCGAAAAGAAGATGAAGCTGCAATCGGATCCGACCATCATCTACGGGCTGGTCGGCGGCAAGGCGACGCTGGGACGTGGCCTCACCCGCGCGGAGATCGACAAGGCAACCCCCTACAACACCTATGTCATCACCGGCTTGCCACCGGGGCCGATCGCCAATCCTGGCCGCGCCGCGCTCGAGGCGACCGCCAATCCCTCGCAGACCGGCGATCTCTATTTCGTCGCGGATGGCACCGGTGGCCACGCCTTCGCGGAATCGCTGGAGCAGCACAACCGCAACGTGGCTCGCTGGCGCCAGATCGAGGCGCTCCGCCTGCAATCCGGACAGAGCGGCGCCACGACGACACCCGCGCCGGGTGCGGTGCCGAATGCCGCGACGCGTCAGCCGCTGCAATCGCCGCCGACTGCGAATTCGGTACAGTGATCCATCGGTCGAACGGGCAGGGGCTCGACATGCAAAAGAACCGGCGCGGCATGATGTTCGTGATTTCCTCGCCTTCGGGCGCGGGGAAATCCGTGCTTTCGCGCCTCCTTCTCCAGGCTGATCCTTCCATCCGCCTGTCGGTGTCGGTCACAACGCGCCAGCGTCGACCCAGCGAGGTCGACGGCGTTCACTACCGCTTTATCGACGTGCCGACATTCCAGGCGATGCGGGAGCGCGGCGATTTGCTCGAATGGGCCGAGGTGCACGGCAATTTCTACGCAACTCCACGCAGCCCCGTTGAGCTGGCGCTTGCCGAAGGCAACGACATCCTGTTCGATATCGATGTCCAGGGCACGCTGCAGCTCTACCAACGGATGCGGCCCGATGTCGTGAGCGTCTTCATCCTCCCGCCCTCGATCGAGGAACTGCAGCGCCGCCTGAAACGCCGCGCCGAGGATGCGGATCATGTGATTTTCCGGCGGCTTCAGACCGCCGAGACCGAGATCGCGCACTGGAATGATTACGACTACGTGCTGGTCAACGAGGATATCGATCGCTGTTTCGGCGAATTGAAGCAGATTCTCACCGCCGAGCGAATGAAGCGGCATCGGCAAGCGCATCTCGTGGATGATGTCCGCGTCCTGTTGCAGGATCTGACCAAGGTTCTCGCCAAGGGCGGTTGATCGGCCGAGCGAGCTAGCGCGCGTCGAGTGCCCGCGCCATCGCGTAGAAAGCCGCCCCAGGCAGCGTTTCAGGCCTTTCTGACCCGTCCAGCCCCGCGGCAGCGAGCAGCCCGAAAACATCGCCCAGCGGCTTGAGGCTCTGACGCAACATCTTCCGGCGTTGGGCGAAGGCGGCGGCTGTGACTTTTTCCAGCGCTGTGAGCGAGACCGGCTCTGGCGACAGGTGCGGCACGAGATGCACGACGCTCGACGTGACCTTGGGTGGTGGCGTGAAAGCGGCCGGAGGCAGATCGAACAGGATCTTCGTTGCGCAGCGCCAATTCGCGAGGATGCCGAGACGGCCGTAATCGTCGGTGTGCTCCGGCGTCGCGACGATCCGCCTCGCCACCTCGCGCTGGAACATCAGCGTCAGCGAATCATAGAATGGCGGCCAAGGCTCGGCGCGCAGCCAGCCAATCAGCAGCTGCGTCCCGATATTATAAGGTAGGTTCGCGACGATGCGCGCGCGCCTGCCTTCAAGCAACGGCACGGGATCGAAAGCCATCGCATCCGCTTCGATGACCGTCAGTCGGCCGGGATAAGCTTGGGATATTTCCGCCAGCGCACCCATGCAGCGATGGTCGCGCTCGATGGCGATCACATGGGCGGCGCCATGCGCCAGCAGCGCGCGGGTCAGGCCGCCGGGCCCTGGGCCGACCTCGATGACGACATGATCTTCGAGCGATCCGGCCGCGCGGGCGATCTTCGAGGTGATATTGAGGTCAAGCAGGAAATTCTGGCCAAGCGATTTCCGCGCATCGAGCCCATGCGTCCGGATGACTTCACGCAGCGGCGGAAGCAAATCCAGCATCGTTGCCGCCTAGCGGCGATAGACGATGTTGTATTTCTTGCGCAGGGACTCGAGGTAGCCCTTCGCGCCTTCCTGGAACTTCTTTTGGGTCAGCTCGTTGGCGATCGCCGAGCGCTCAAGTTCAGGATTGTCGCGTTGTTTCTTGGCACAGACGGCGATGACCTCGTAGCCCTGTTGGGTCGCGCTGGGCGGGGTCATCTTGCCGGCAGGCGTCTGGTCCAGCAGTTTGCGGAGCGCCGGGTTGAGATCACTGCTCGTCCGCGTCACGCGGTCCTTCACGGCCACATCGGTCATGGTGCGGAACTTCTCGATGCCATCCTCGCACGAAGAGAAACCAGCGCGTGCGGAAGCTGCAGCCCGCTGCTGGGCGCCAGCCTTTCCGCTGCCCTGCGGCACGATGAAAAGCACCTGAACCAACTCATATTCCGTGATGGTGCCTTCGCCAGCCTTCTTCTTGCTGATCTCGGCATCGATCTCTTCACGCGTGACATGGGACCCCATCCGCGCCCGGTCGCGCAGCAGCGCTTCCCAGGCGAGATTGGCGCGCATGCTTTCGCGCAGAAGTTCCGGCTCCAACCCCGCTCGGCGAAGTGTATCGGCGAATTGACTCGCCGATTGATTGTAGCCCTTCGCGAGGCGGGTGAACTCGAAGTCGACGCCATCCTCCGTGACGCGGTAGCCGATGCGCCGGGCTTCCAGGATCTTGACCTGATCGTCGATCAGTTCCTGAAGCGCGATCTTGCCGTTGACTGCCCGCTTCTGCGTCATCGATCCGAGCTTGATGCGCTGCTGGACATCAAAAGACGTGATCGCCTTGCCGTTGACGGTCGCGACGACATTCTGCGCCAGCGCGATACCGGCAGGTGCCGAGAAAGCGAGCGCGGCGGCTGTCCATCCGGTCAACGCGAGACGGCGGAGGAAGCGGATACAGGCGGGCGTGGAGAAATGCATTAGCGTGACGTCCTTCGGGCGAGGGTTGAATCGCCGAGATCCTTCAGCTCAAGCTTCATCAGGTACGTCGTCGTCCGGAGATTCGTGCCGCTGATATAGTCGTTATAGGTGCGCGAATAGAGCAGCGAGAAATCCGTGCACTCGTCCTTATAGCCGAAGCCGAGCGTCGTGCCGGCGACACTCCAGCGTTCCTTGTCGATGCCCACCGCCCGCAGCGTCAGGTAGCGATCAAGGTCGAACAGCACCGAGCCGGTGACGTAGAAATTACGCGGCAGATCGATCCGGCTCTTGAGATGCACGCCCTCTCGACGCAGGCTGTAACCCAGTTCCGGCTGTGGCGCGATGCGCGAATAGAGCGCAGCCAGCTCGACACTCTTGCCGATCTTCGTCGACCCCTCGATGTCGAGGCGCTTGAGCGCCAGCGTCCGCTCGTCGAAGCGGCCGCGCGCCGTAAAGGTCGAGGTCACGTTCGGCTGGAAGGTCGCGGCGGTCACGAAATCGGACTGGCGGCTTTCAAGGCCCGAATTGCGCCCCGTATTGGCCAGGTCGAACTGGGAAAAGGAATTGCGGCCAGCGATATGGATGGACTGACCGAACAGCAGGCTGACATAGGCGCCGTTATTGGCGGTGAAGCTGTAGCGACCGCCGTAGTTGAGGCGCGTGCCGCCCTCGACGCGGTCATAGCCGGAGAATTTGTTGAGCGCGAAAATTGAGTTCTCATCGAACACGAGGCTCTGGGCGTCCTCGTTCGGCAGCTTACCGATGCGCTGCTCGTTGGGGCGGGCGATGAACTGCACGATCGGTTCGAAATGATGCGTGCCGAAACCCGAGGCGGCGAAGAACGGATAGCGATATTCGATGCCGATAGTCGGCATGCCGCGGAACAGGAAATTGTCCGCGTTGCCGCCGAAGAAGGCACTCTGGTTATCGTTGCCGTAGCGGCCGGTCGGAAAGACATTGGCCGGGCTGTTGTAACCCGATTGCTTGACCTGCAGCCAGGCAAGATCGCCCCGCAGGCTCGCGAACGGCGTCCAGACCTGTCCGACAGGATCGATGAACTGCTTGCGCCAAGAAACCTCGAAGCTGGTGCGCATGTAGTCGCCGGCGAAGCCGCGCAGGAGGCACTGACCCGGCGTGTAGGAGCCGCCGGTTGCCGTCGCGCAAGCGAGGTATTTACCCGTCGTGCCGGAGTAGTTGAGCAGCGTCAGATTGCCGCTCTGCAGCGGCTGGTAGAAGGCCGCGTCACGGTGGATCGCCGCCGCGTTGGCGCTGATGGTCAGCTCGCCGCCGATGCCGGCCGGCGTGAAGCGGCGCTCGAAATCGAAGGTCGGGGCGGCCGAACCGATCTGCTGCTGCCAATCCGAGGTCGAAAGGCCGAGGAAGTGATAGGCGGAGAGATCGAACCAGCTGCGCGTGCCCTGGCCGCGCAGGTAAACCGACGAGATCGATTCCTGATAGAAAGCCGCCGAGAGCGAGGTCGGCTTGACCTTGTAATCGTTGAAATAGAACCGGTCGGTCGCAATGGCGCCGTTCCAGCCAAAGGTCCATTTCTCGTTGAGATGGAACTTGCCGGCCGAGGAGATCGAGCCGCGGAACAGCCGGTCGGCCTGCCCGAAATAGGCTGGGTCGCGGAACTGGCCGCGATCCTGCTGGAAAATCCCGTTGGCGCGGATGTTGTAGGAACCGTTTTCCAGTCGATGACGCCACAGCACGTCGCCGTGGAAACCCTGCTTCGAGAAATAGGTCGGCGTGAAGGTGACGTCGTAGTTCTTTCCGGCGGCCCAGTAGACCGGGATCGAAGCGCCGTAGCCGAGCTTGGTCTTCGAGACGAAGCGCGGCGAAAGCACACCCGAAAGGCGGTTCACGGTGGGGTCCGGCGCGGCAAAGAACGGGAACCACGCCAACGGCACACCCCAGAACTCGATCGTGGCATTCTCGTAGTAGATGCGCTGCTCGGTATTGTTGTGAATGATCCGCTTGGCCTTGACCTGCCATAGCGGCGGCTTCGACGGATCGTCCTTGCAGGCTTCGCAGGCCGTATAGGTGCCGCGCTCGAACACAGTCTGCTCACCGCCGGTGCGCTCGGCGCGAGCGGCCGAAAGGCGGGATTTGGTCGGGGTCTCGACCCGGAGCGAGTCAATGAAGCCGTTCTTGAAATCGTCGGTGAGGTCGAAGCGGTCGCCGTAGGACTTGGTGCCGTCGGCTTCGGTCATGCGGGCGTTGCCCTCGGCGTAGACGCGCTTGTTTTTCCGGTCGTAGGTCACGCGGTCGGCTTCGAGGACGCGGCCCTGATAATAAATCTGCACATCGCCGACCGCGCTGACGAGGTCGCGATCGCGGTCGTAGACGACCTCCTTCGCATCAACGAGCATCCGTGATTTCTTGTCGTTCTGCGCGCGTGCCGCGAGGCGGTCATTCAGCGTCTGCGCCGCGACCGGCGCGGGCATCGAAAGGCCAAGAACGGCCAACGCAACGGACCCGAGAAGGGCCTTGCGAAGCGTTAACCATTCCATGCGATTCTTGGCAAACGGGGCGCTCATCAGCCGTCTTCCTTGTGAAGAAGCGTCAGAACGCCGAAAGCGGAGGCGAGCGAAGGCGCAACCCAGGCTGCGAATCCGGCCGAGACGACCCCCGCATTTCCCAGGTCTTCGGCGACTTGCGTCGCGACAAAGAGGGCAAAACCCGCGCTCACACCACCCAACACCATTCGAGCCAGACCACCTGATCGTAAAAACTTTAACGAAAAACAAGCGGCGAGCAAAACCATCGCAACCAGGAGCCCCGGTCGCGCCAGCAGAGTCTGGTATATGAGGCGATAGCGGGTCGCGTCCAGTCCGGCAAGTTCGAGGCGCGAAACAATGCCCGGCAGCGACCAGAATGACACAGCCTGTCCCGGCCCCAGCGACGAGCGGATTTCGTCCACGGTGAGGTTGGTCGCGATCAGGTAGGCCTCGTGCGATTCCGGTTCAACGTCGACGGAAACGACCCTTGCCTTGACGAACCGCCAGAACCCTTTCCGCAATTGCGCCTCCGGCGCCTCGATGCGTTCGAGGAACTGGTTCGAGCCGTCCATGACATATGCCGTCACGCCGAGCAGCGTGCCGTTGTCCATGTCGAAGCTTGTTGCCCGCAGGATCGCCTCGCCGTCGACGGAACGCTGGCGCAGCCACACCTCCTTGCCGAGCGCGACACCACCGCGCCGGAAAATCTGGGCTTCGAGCGCATTCGCGCGATCCTTCAGCGCGGAAGCAACCGGGTTGTAGGCCGCGACGATGAAAAGCCCGGTCACCAGCGCGACGAGCAGGGCCGGCGTGATGAATTGCCAGGCGGAAATACCGGCAGCCCGCGCTACCACCAGTTCGAGCCGGCGCGAAAGGCCGATAAAGGCGACCATGCCGCCGAACAGCATGCCGAAGGGCACGACACGCTCCGCCGTTGCCGGCGTCCGGAACAGTGCGAGCTTCGCCATTGTCCCGGTGCCGGCGCCGACCGCATCGCCCGCGCGCCGCATCAGTTCGACAAAATCAATGGTGTAGATCAGCACGAACACTGTCGCGAAGACGATGAACATCGCGCTCGCGAAACGTTTCGCGAAATAGAGCCCGAGCGTGCGGCCGATCATGGTGAAGAGCCGGTCATGTGCTTGGTCTCAACCGCGCCGGCAGGAGGGCGAGGAGCCGTGTCGTGACATCGTTCCAGTCGATGGTCCGCTTCCGGCGGATCGGCCAGAACGCGCGCATGCCGTAAACCGCGCCGCCGATGGTGAAGCCGACCGGAACGGCATACATCATCACCGCACCGGCAACCGAGCGGACGGAAAGACTTGCCGCCGCAAAGCCGAGAATGCGCATCAGCACCAGCGCCACCACCGCACCGAGAATGGCCGCGCCTCGGCTCTGGCGCGTGGTGCGTGCGCTGCCGAGCGCGGCGAAGGCGATGGCGAGCGTCGCCAGCGGATAGAGCGGATTGGTCAACCGGTCATGCAGTTCGGCACGGAATCGACCGTAGATCGACTTCACGAAATCGTCGTTCCGATTAATGAAGAACAGCTCCCAGGTGGTGCGTTCGCGTGGCTTGAGATTGTATTTGCCGGTCGCCTGTTCAAATTGGTCGAGATCGAACACATAGCGTTCGAAGGCGATGATCGCGCTGTCGCGCTGCTGCGGGCTCTGGCGCTGCATCGAGCCCTTGTCGAGGATCAGGTAGGTCCGGCCCTCGATCTCGGTGACGAGGCCACGCGAGGCGAGATAGGTCGCGGTCGATTTCGGATCGCGCGAATCGTTGATCATCACCCCGCCCATCGCGCCGCCCGGCAGCCGCTGGTGATAGTGGAACATGATTCCCTGATCGAGCTGGATGAACTTCCCATCCTGCACGATCCGCGTCACCACATCGGCGCGGATCTTGGTGACTAGCGTCCGCAGGGCACGAAAGCTCTCGGGCATGACGTAAATCGAAATCGTGCCGACCAACACCGAGACGAACAACGTCAGCGCGAGGAGCGGGCGCAGCAGTGTGCGCGGCGCGATGCCGGCGGCATTCATCACGATGAGTTCGCTGTCGCCATTGAGGCGGTTGAGGGTATAGAGGATCGCAATGAAGAGCGCGAGCGGCGCAATCACCATGATCAGCGCCGGCAACGAGAACAGCGTGACCTTGAGGAAGATGAGGAAGGTCTGCCCCTTGCCGGTAACGAGGTTCAACTCGCGCAGCGCCTGCGTCAACCAGATGACGGCCGTCAGCGCCCCGATGCACACGAGAAACGCGCTCGCGGCGATCCTGAGAATGTAGCGCTCGATCAACGGCATGCGAAACGTTTTCTCCCCGGCGCCTGTTTGGCCCGAAATTGCGGCAACAGCAAGCCGCTCAAGATCGAAAGCCGCCGCACGATACTCTTGCGGCAACCACAAAAGCGCTCCACCTTCAGCCGCGATCGTTCATGATTCCGCCTGTTTCGCACGCCACTTCCGGCACGAAAGGCGCCGAAAGGAAACTCGATGTCCAATCCCCTGAAAATCGCCGTCGCCGGGCTCGACGAGGCCTTCGGCTCCGCGGTAGCCGTGTTCGTCGGCAAGGAAGGCGCGCTTGCGCCATCCGTTGCCAAGCGCCTCGGCAAGGCATTGAGCACGCGCATCGCTGCTGCTGCCGCCGCCGACAGCTTTCAAGCGAAATCCGGCTCGGCGCTTATCCTGCCGGCGGAAACCGGTCTCGGCGACAAGCCGGCGACGCTCGTGCTGATCGGTGCGGAGAAGGGCGAGGGACCGCGCGATCTTCTCAAGCTCGGCGGGCAGATCCGGGCGAAGCTTCCTGCGAACCGCGACGTGACGCTCATCGCTGCCTTGCCGGAAGGCGACATGGTCCCGGCCGATATCGCGGAGATGGCGCTCGGGATGCGCCTTGCCGCATACAGGTTCGATCGCTACCAGACCAAGAAGAAGCCGGACGAGCCTGAGCAGAAGAACACGACCGTGACGCTGCTCACCGCCAATGCTGCGGCCGCTCGTAAGGAACTCAAGACGCGCGACGCGGTCTACGCCGGCGTCGAACTTGCGCGCGATCTCGTCAACGAGCCGCCGAACGTGCTCACGCCGGGCGAATTCGCCAAGCGCGCCGCCGCACTCGAAAAGCTCGGGGTTGAGATCGATGTGCTGGGTGAGAAGGAACTGAAGAAGCTCGGCATGCGCGCACTGCTCGGTGTCGGGCAGGGCTCTGCCGAGGAGAGCCATGTCGTCATCATGAAATGGCTCGGCTCCAAGAACGAGAAGGACGCCCCGATCGCCTTCGTCGGCAAGGGTGTGGTGTTCGATACAGGCGGCATCTCGATCAAGCCGGCGCAGGGCATGGAGGACATGAAGGGCGACATGGGCGGTGCGGCCGCGGTCGTCGGCCTCATGCACACGCTCGCAGCCCGCAAGGCTCGCGCCAATGTCATCGGTGTCATTGGCCTCGTCGAGAACATGCCGGATGGAAAGGCGCAGCGGCCCGGCGATATCGTCACCTCGATGTCCGGCCAGACGATCGAGATCATCAACACCGACGCCGAAGGCCGCCTCGTGCTGGCGGACATCCTCTGGCACACCAAGCAGAAGTTCAATCCGAAGTTCATGGTCAACCTCGCGACCCTCACCGGCGCGATCATGGTTGCGCTTGGACAGGAGATGGCGGGCCTGTTCTCGAACAACGACGAGCTCGCAGCCAATCTCGCCAAGGCCGGAACGACGACCGGCGAGAAGCTGTGGCGGATGCCGCTGGGCCCGGAATACGACAAGATCATCGATTCGAAGTTTGCCGATGTGAAGAATTCCGGCGGCCGCTTCGGCGGTTCGATCACGGCCGCGCAATTCCTCCAGCGCTTCGTCGATGGCTGCCCGTGGGCGCACCTCGATATCGCCGGCACGGCGATGGGCTCGCCGCAGACAGACATCAACAAGTCGTGGGGCTCTGGATTCGGCGTGCGCCTGCTCGACCGCCTCGTGGCGGATAATTACGAAGCCTGAAATGGCCGAGGTCCTCTTCTATCACCTTCAGGGACAGCGCCTTGAAAAGGCGCTGCCGCAACTTGTCGAGAAGGCTGTCGAGAAGGGCTGGAACGCTGTCATCCGTTCCGGCACCGAGGAGCGTCTCGCCGTGATCGACGAGGCGCTGTGGAGTTACAAGGAAGACAGCTTCCTGCCGCACGGCCGCGAGGAGGAGGGCGATGCCGAGCATCAGCCGATCCTGCTCACCACGAAAGACACGCGCATCAATGGCGCCGAGGTGCTGTTCCTGATCGATCGAGCGCCGCTTCCTGCGGCCTACGAGTTCGAACGCATTGTTCTGATGTTCGATGGTGAGGACGGCGAGGCGCTCGACGAAGCGCGCGCGGCCTGGAAAACCATCAAGGGCCTCGGCCATCCCGCGACCTACTGGCAGCAGGACGGCGGCCGCTGGGTGAAGAAGGCTTAATCACGCGGACCATCGCCCCATGAACGTTCAGGAACTCATCCAGCAATTTCTGTTGTCCGGCACGCCGATCGATACGGCATGGAACATGTTCATCTTCGTGCATATCACGCTGGTCGGCGGCATCTACGCGATGAAGCGCAAGATGACGACACTCGAACGCCTGTTCGTGACGCTGTTCTATTCCGTGTTTGGCTGGCTGAACTGGAGCGCACTGACGGCAGGTTATCGGCTGTACAACGCGTTCCTTACCGACATCCGTGCAGCGGGGAAGGGCGGTTCGCTCTACAACGCGACCTATGATGTGCTGGCGAATTATGGCACCGGTGACCGCACGATGCTGGTCTCGATGATTCACATCACCGCTTGGGTGCTGGTCGTGCTTTTCATCATCACCGAGAGCCGGATCCCGCACAAGAAGGTCGAGACACCGACCTGATTACTGAAGAACCAGTTCGACGCGCCGGTTCTTCGCCCGCCCGGCCTCGTCCGCATTGGAGGCCAACGGAACCATCAGCCCGGCGCCGGCCGGCTTGAGCCGCTCTGGCGCGATGCCGTAACGCTGAACCAGATCCTGCGCGACGGACGTTGCCCGTGCAACCGAAAGCCGGAGGTTTGAATCGAAGCCGCCAACACTGTCGGTATGACCGACGACATAGAGCTTCCGGTTTGAGTTGGCCCTGAGATAACGCCCGATTTCATCGAGCGCCGGGCGCGAATCCGGCTTGATATCCGCCCTGTTGAAATCAAAGAGGATTCCGTAGATCGCGATCTTGCCGTCCCGTTCCAGCGCGCGACTGATTTCATCCGCCTTGACGAGTTGCATGCGCTCGGAGAGATCACCGCTTTCAAGCGTATCGATCTGCACAAGCACACGCCCCGGCTCGATCTGGATACGAGGATGATAACCGCCGGCGTATTCGACGACATAGAGGAGGAGATGGGTTTTCCGGCCATCGGTTTCCTTCACTGCCGCCATGACATGCGATTTCTGCGGCGAATAGGCCATCAACTGCCCGCCGATCCGCGAGACATTCTCGAAATAGCGTCCCTGATCGCTCCCGAAAGCGAGGCCGGAAGCCTGATAGAGAGAGGTATAGCCTTTGGCCTCGAGTTCGAGGCGATAGTTCTCGAAAACCTCGCTGGAGGAAGGCCCAACCGGCGCGCGATAGATCCGCTGCCGGAGGCGGCCGGAAAGGTCGAGCTTGGCGGCGAATTCCGGCTTCTGGGTCGTGTAGTTCCATGCGTCCAGTTTACCCGTCGGCAGAAGGTAGGGCGCAAAGTCCCGCTCGCCGCACAGGATCAGTTCAGATCGCTCGAACCGACGCAGATCGGCGGGATCCTTGCAGCCAGGCGCATCGGCTGCGTAGGCGGCGAATGGCGCCACCCAAAACGCAAGGGCAAGAAGAAGAGGTTTCAAGGAAATGCTCCGTGTGCAGGAAGGGCCTGACCAAAACTAGCATAACTTCTATCGTCGTTTGTGCCGGACAGCACGAACGCGCGTATCACGCCCCCTCCAGCTCTCCCATCACCAAGAGCCATTCCCCTTCGGTTTCCGCGATCCGTTCGGCGAGAATCGCCCGGTCTCTGGCGATCTGCGCCGCGCGTTCGGGCGATTTGGCGAAAGTATCGGGGTTGGCGAGCGCCTCGTCGGCACGGGCGAGGAGGGTGCTGAACTTCTCAAGCTGGCTTTCGAGCGCTTTCGCTTTCTCGCGCAGTGGTTTGAGGTTGGCGCGCTTCTCCGCCGCCTCGCGGCGCGCCGACGGGGCCGGGCCGGTGCCGGGGCCCTCGCGCTTGCCTGTCTCGGCGCCGCGGGACGAGACGACCATCGCTTCATAATCGTCGAGATCGCCCTCGAAGGTCTTCACCACACCCTCCGCGACCAGCCAGAGACGGTCGCAGGAAGCATCGAGGATCGCGCGGTCATGGCTGACGATGATGACCGCGCCCTTGTACTCCGCAAGTGCCTCGACGAGCGCCTCGCGCATCGGGATATCGAGATGGTTGGTCGGCTCGTCGAGGATCAGGAGGTGCGGGCCATCGAAAGCCGCGAGACCGAGCAGCAGCCGCGCCTTCTCGCCGCCGGAGAGCCGCGCGACCTCTGTATCGGCCTTGTCGGCGCCGAAACCGAGCTGCGCTGTCTTCGCCCGAACCTGCGCTTCGCCTGCCTGCGGCATGCGGCGCCGGACCAGCAGATAGGGGGTGTCGCTTTCGGAAAGTTCGTCGAGCTGGTGCTGCGCGAAATAGGCGACGTCGAGCTTGGTCGCGCGTGTGACCTTGCCGGACATGGCTTGGAGCCGCCCGGCGATCAGCTTTACCAGCGTCGACTTGCCGTTTCCGTTCTGACCAAGCAGGCCGATGCGATCGTCATCCGAGATGAAGAGGTTAAGGTTCCTCAGGACCACCCGTTCGCCGTAACCGACGGACGCCCCATCCATCGCCACAATCGGCGGGGCGAGAGGTTTTTCCGGGTTCGGCAGATGAAGTCGCGCCGCCTCCTCGGCGGAGAAGGTCGCAACCGGCCCGAGCTTTTCGAGTTGCTTCACACGGCTCTGGGCCTGCTTGGCTTTGGAGGCTTTGGCCTTGAACCGGTCGATAAACGCCTGGAGATGCGCGCGCTGCGCCGCGACCTTGTCGGCCTCCTTTTCGGCGAGCATCGCCTTCTCGGCGCGTTGGCGGGCGAAATTCGCGTAGTTCCCGCGGTAAAGCACCATCTTGCCGCGGTCGAGGTGGAGAATATGGTCGCAAACCTCGTCGAGGAAGTCCTTGTCGTGGCTGACGACGAGTAGCGTGTGCGGATAGCGCTTCAGATGCGCCTTGAGCCAGATCGCCCCCTCGATATCGAGGTAGTTGGTCGGCTCGTCGAGCAGCAGCATGTCGGGTTCGAGGAACAGCATCGCCGCGAGGGAAACGCGCATCCGCCAGCCCCCGGAGAAATCGGAGCAAGGCCGCGCCTGCGCCTCGGTATCGAAGCCTAAGCCGGCGAGAATGCCGGCCGCCCGCGCCGGCGCGGCATGGGCACCGATATCGGCGAGCCGGGTCTGGATCTCGGCAATGCGATGCGGATCGATTGCGGTTTCGGCCTCGGCGAGAAGCGAGGCGCGCTCGGTATCCGCCGCGAGAACATAGTCGAGGAGCGAAACGGGACCGCCCGGCGCCTCCTGTGCCACATGGCCCATCCGTGCCCCGCGCGGCAGCGAGAACGAACCCGATTCCGCCGCGATCTCTCCGAGCAACAGCCGGAACAGCGTCGACTTGCCGCAACCGTTGCGCCCGACGAGGCCGCATCGCGCGCCGTTGGGCAGCGAGACGGAGGCATGATCGATCAGGAGGCGCGGGCCGAGGCGGTAGGTGAATTCGGAGAGCGAAAGCATGGCTCGCCATAAACCATGCGGACGGAGGAGAAAACGGCCTCGATGCGCTTTTTCGCGCCGCCCCCTTGTCATCAGCGAGGCCGGCGGGTATGGCCCGCACACCGAATTCCCAACCGATTTCCAACGAGTGAGCCTGAAAAGAATGAGCATCCAGCGCACCTTCTCGATCATCAAGCCAGACGCGACCGAGCGAAATCTCACCGGCGCGGTCAACGCCGTCATCGAATCCGCCGGGCTCCGCATCGTCGCACAGAAGCGCATCCTGATGTCGCGCCGCGAGGCCGAGACCTTCTACGGTGTCCACAAGGAGCGCCCGTTCTTCGGCGAGCTGGTCGATTTCATGACCTCAGGCCCGGTGGTCGTGCAGGTTCTCGAAGGCGAGAATGCCGTGATGCGCTATCGCGACGTCATGGGCGCCACCAACCCGGCGAATGCCGCCGAGGGCACCATCCGCAAGAAATTCGCCCGCTCGATCGGCGAGAACTCGGTTCACGGTTCGGATTCGCCGGAAAACGCTGCGATCGAAATCGCGCAGTTCTTCTCGGGCAATGAGATCGTCGGCTGATCGCCGTTCTGCCGTTCCATCTTGCGTTTTGAGGCCGGGCATTGTCCCGGCCTTTTTGTTGATGAATCAGTGCAAAACTTTGATTGGTCTTGCCGGCATCCGGCGTGCTCTAAGAGTGCTGCTGCCCCCACCGCTGGAGCCTTCCGTGCCGATCCGCGATATTTTGCTCGCCCTCTTGGTGGTGTTCGTCTGGGGCACGTCCTTCATTGCCATCAAGGTCGGTGTCCAGGAAATGCCGCCGATCCTCCTGACGGCGCTGCGCTTCCTGTTTTCCGCGATTCCGGCGGTCTTCTTCCTGCCCCGCCCAAAAATTCCGGTATGGATTCTGGTGGCCTATGGCTTCGCGCTGGGCGTCATCATGTTCAGCCTGATGTTCATCGCCATCCGGCTCGGGATGCCGATCAGCCTTGCCTCGATCCTGGCGCAGATGCAGGTCTTCTTCACGATCATGCTGGCCTTCTTCGTCTTTGGCGAGGCACCGACGCGGATGCAGATGCTCGGCGCCGGCATCGCCTTTGTCGGAATCGCGATTTTCGGCTACGAGCGGGCGCAGAGCGCGCCGCTCTTGCCATTCATGCTGGTATTGTGTTCCGCATTCTTCTGGGGCGTCGCCAATGTCATCGGCAAGAAGGCAGGCAAGGTTGATATGCTGGCCTTCATCGTCTGGGCCAGTCTTTCGGCGCCGGCACCGCTGATGGCGATCTCATGGGTTTTCGAGGGGCGCGAGGCGTTCACCGCCGCCTTCACCCATCCGACATGGGCCGGTGTGCTTTCCGTCGCCTATCTCGCGCTCGCGGCAACCATCCTTGCCTTCGGTTTGTGGAGCAGCCTCCTTTCCCGTCATCCGGTCGGCCTCGTGACACCGTTTGCGTTGCTGATTCCGATCGTCGGCTTCGCGTGCGGCGTGATCTTTTTCGGCGAGCACCTGACGCCGCTGATCCTCGTCGGCAGCCTTGTCGTCTTCGCCGGCTTGCTGATCAATGTTTTCGGCGACAGAGTGATGCGCCGCTATCGCTGAGACTAGGGAAGGTTCAAACGTGAACGCGCCTGTCACATCGCTCTTCCGACCTTCCGTCTGCCCGCACGATTGTCCAAGTGCCTGCTCGCTTGATGTGGAGGTGCTGGGCAACAACCGCATCGGACGGGTGAGGGGGCTCGCGGCGCAGAGCTACACCGCGGGGGTCATCTGCGCCAAAGTTGCACGCTACGCCGAACGCATCCACCACCCGGACCGCTTGACCAAGCCGCTGCTGCGCTCCGGACCCAAGGGTTCGGGCCAATTCCGCGAGATCGGCTGGGACGAGGCCCTCGACCGCACGGCAGACGCCTTCCGCACGGCGGAGGCGAAGCATGGGCCGGAAACCGTCTGGCCCTATTACTACGCCGGCACGATGGGCCTCGTGATGCGCGACGGCATCCATCGCCTGCGCCACGTCAAGCGCTACTCCGGCATGTACGATACCATCTGCACCAACCCCGCCTGGACCGGCTTCGTCGCCGGAACCGGACGCCTCGCCGGCGTCGATCCGCGCGAAATGGCGAAATCCGATTGTATCATCATCTGGGGCACCAACCCGGTTCACACGCAGGTCAACGTGATGACTCACGCGATCCGCGCCCGGAAGGAACGCGGCGCACCGATCGTCGCGGTCGATATCTACATGAACGAAACGATGAAGCAGGCAGATTTCGCACTGCTTGTGAAGCCCGGCACGGACGGCGCGCTGGCCTGTGGTATCATGCACGTTCTCCTGCGCGAGAAGTTGGCGGATCGCGCCTTTCTCGCAAGCCACACCGATTTCTCGGCTGAGTTCGAGGCGCACCTTGAAACCCGCTCGCCGGAATGGGCAGCGGCAATCTGTGGCGTTCCGGCCCACGAGATCGAAGCAGCCGCACGTCTGTTCGGCGAGAAGAAACGTTGCTACTTCCGCCTCGGCTACGGGTTCTCTCGCCAGCGCAACGGCGCGGTGAACATGCACGCGGCACTGTCGATCCCGACCATGCTTGGTGCCTGGCAGCATGAGGGTGGGGGCGCGTTCCACTCGAATTCGGGCACCTACGGCATCTCCAAGCGCCTGATCGAGGGGTTGGACGCCTACGATCCATCCGTGCGGCTGCTTGACCAGTCGCGCATCGGCGCAGTGCTGACGGGCGAGGCAACCGCCCTGAAGAACGGCCCGCCGGTCACCGCAATGCTGATCCAGAACACCAATCCGGCGAATGTCGCACCGGAGCAGCGCAAGGTGCGAGCCGGATTTGCCCGTGAGGATCTGTTCACAGTCGTCCACGAACAGTTCATGACCGAGACAGCAGCGATGGCGGATGTCGTCCTGCCGGCAACGATGTTCATGGAGCACGACGATCTCTATCAGGGCGGCGGCCATACCCACATCATGCTCGGTCCGAAGCTCGTGGAGCCGCCGGGCGAATGCCGCTCGAATCACGAGGTCATCTGTGCGCTCGCGAAACGGCTTGGCGCCGAGCATCCTGGTTTCGCGATGACGCCGCGCGAGCACATCGACTGGGCACTGCGCCAATCCAATCGGGGTTCGCTCGAAGAGCTGGAAAAGCAGGGTTTTCTCGATACCGATCCGCCGTTCGAGAAGGCGCATTACACCGCCGGGTTCGGCCACCGCGACGGAAAGTTCCGGTTCGCGCCGGACTGGCTCAAGGTGCCGCTCAAGAACGACGGCCCGATGGGGCCGGCAGCCACCATGCCGCGTTTCCCCGACCATTGGGAGGTGATCGAGGCAAACGATCCTTCGCTGCCGTTCCGGCTCGCGACCTCGCCCGCGCGCCAGTTCCTGAACTCGACCTTCACCGAAACGCCCGGCTCGATGACGCGCGAAATCGCTCCCTCGCTGCTGATCCACCCCGAGGATGCCGATACGCTCGGCCTCGCCGAGGGAGAGGTGGCGGAGGTTTACAACGCGCGTGGCAGCGTCGAACTCGCCATCAGGCGGTTCGAGGGTCTGCGGCGCGGTGTGGTGATCGCGGAAGGCATCTTCCCCAACAAAGCGCATCGGCGCGGCGAGGGAATCAATGTCCTCACCGGCGCCGATCAGGTCGCGCCGCGCGGTGGCGCGGCCTTTCACGATAACGCGGTCGCGATCCGCAAGGTTCAGCCTTCCGGGTAGAAGCGGGCCCTCATCCGCGCGAGATAGGCGCCAAGCACCGGATGTTTCGCAGCCAGCGCCGGAGCCTCACTCTCGAAATGCGGGCAGATCATCGAGTTGACGAAGGCGTAGAGCGTCGCATCCGCGCCGCAGGGTTTGTCACCGCCTGCGAAATCCCGACCATCGAGCAATGCCGCGAGCGCCGCAAACGCGCGTTCCAGAAGCAGGCGGCGCTCGTCGACGGAGTAACGACTGACGCCGTGTCCGTGCATATTGCGCGTCACCTGTCGCTTCACCATCGCCACGATCAACGGGCGCATGAGCGCCGGTGCCTTGTCGAAGAAACGCCGGGGGCCGCGCTCGAAGTTCACCGGATTGCCCCAGCGCTCCATGAGGTTGAGCCAGTAAAGGTGATCCTCGCACATCTTCTCCGCAGCCCAGAACACGCCAGCCTCGAACGGCGGAAGCCCGCCGGAAAAATCCACCCCGTATTTCTTTTCGAGATGGAAACGGATCAGCGTCGAATCCGGGATGATTTGTCCATCATCCTCGACATAGGGAATCTTGCCTTTGGGGGCCTTCGAGAAGTTCGCCCAGCGGCGCTGATAGGGCACGCCCGCCATCTTCAGCAGCAACTCGGTCTTGACGACGAACGGGCTCGGATCGGACAGGCCCCACATGGGCTCGGCGCCATAAAGCGTAATCATGTTCTCATTTCCTGATGGTGACATCGGTCGGAAGTTGACACATGCTCCTGCCATCTTCTGTCAGGAATATACGGTAAGCACCGATCCCATGGCCCGTTCCGACCGTCTTCTCGCCCTGACCCAAGCGCTGCGGCGACGGCGCCATCCTGTAACGGCGTTGGTGCTCGCGCAAGAGACCAGCGTTTCCGAACGGACAATCTATCGTGACATCGCCAGTCTTCAGGCCTCCGGTGTGCCCATCCGCGGCGAGGCAGGCATTGGCTATGTGCTCGAACCCGGCTTCGATCTGCCGCCGCTGATGCTCACGCCCGAGGAATGCGAGGCGCTGATGCTCGGCGCGCGTTTCGTGCGCGAGCGAGGCGACGCGGGTCTCGTCCGCGTGATCGACGACGCCATCGCCAAGATCGAGGCCGTGTTGCCGGAGGGGCTGCGACTCGCCTTGCAGGAAGCGTCGCTGTTCGCACCGGTTTTCGGCGCACCGGTCGCGGACGGAGTATCGGTTGAGGAGCTGCGCCGCGCCGTGCGTGAGAATCGCAAGGTCCGTATCCGCTACTCGGACATGAACCAGCGCGAGACCGAGCGCACGCTCTGGCCGATCCTGCTCGGTTACTTCGAGAAAACGCGCGGTCTAATCGCCTGGTGCGAATTGCGCCGGGATTTCCGCCATTTCCGGACCGACCGGATGTTGTCCCTGACCGTTCTGGACCAACAGCCGCCGAAACGCCGCGCGGTTCTGGTGCGCGAATGGGAGAAGCTCCGCGAGACGTTTTCAGATAATTGCAGCCCGCACCAGCTCGTCAAACGGTCCTGACGCGCTGGCCTTCGACGCGCAATCGACCGGCAGCGAGCAGGCCGAGTGTCTCCGGGTAGATCCTGTGCTCTTCCTTGAGCACCCGGGCGCCGAGCGTCTCTTCCGTATCATCGTCGAGCACCGGCACGGCGGCCTGCAGGATGATCGGCCCCTCGTCCATGCCGGGCGTAACGAAGTGGGTGGTGCATCCATGCAGCTTAACGCCGGCTTCAAGCGCGCGGGCATGGGTGTCAAGCCCCTTGAAGCTCGGCAGCAGCGCAGGATGGATATTGATCATCCGCCCGGCCCACGTCTCGCAGAAGCTGGACGTCAGGAGCCGCATGAAGCCGGCAAGGCAGACGATCTCCACACCATGCGCTTCAAGAACCACCTGCATCGCGGCATCGAAGGCGACGCGATCCTTGCCGTAGGTCTTGTGCTCGATCACGGCGGTGGCGATGCCTTGTGCGCGGGCGAATTCGAGCCCGGCCGCATTGGCCTTGTTGGAGAGGACGAGGGCGATCTCGGCCGGAAAATCAGGGGCCTTCGCTGCCTCGACGAGCGCCATCATGTTCGAGCCCCGGCCTGAAATGAGCACAGCCGCGCGTTTCTTCGCAAGTGCTGTCACAGCGCAAGCTTCCCCTTGGGGCGAACGAGCGGCTCAGCCTCCGCCCGGATGATCCGGCCAACCTCGCTGACGATCTCTCCCGCAGCGCGAAGCCCGGCCGCGATCTCCGCCGCCTTCTCCGCCTCGACCGCGATCACCATGCCGATGCCGCAGTTGAAGGTGCGCAGCATTTCGCCTTCCGCGACCCCGCCCGTTCTGGCAAGCCAGCCGAACACCGGCGGCGGCGCGATCCTCGCCAGATCGAGTTCGACGCCGAACCCCTTGGGCAGCACACGCGGGATGTTGTCAATGAAACCGCCGCCGGTGATATGCGCCAGCGCCTTGATGCCGACACCGGAGGGGGCCTTGAGCGCGGCGAGCAGCGATTTCACATAGATGCGTGTCGGTTGGAGCAACGCGGCGGCGAGTGTCTTGCCCGGAGCGAAGGGTGCCTCGGCGGTCCAGCCGAGCCCGGCAATCTCGACGATCCTGCGGACGAGGGAATAGCCGTTCGAATGCACGCCAGAAGAGGCGAGGCCGAGCAGCACGTCGCCTTCGCGGATGGCCTCGAGGCGTGGCAGGAGCTCACCTCGTTCCGCCGCACCGACCGCGAAGCCGGCCAGATCGTAATCGCCCTTCGCGTAGAGGCCCGGCATCTCGGCCGTCTCACCGCCGATCAGTGCCGCACCGGCGAGCTTGCAGCCTTCCGCGATACCCTTGACGATGGCGACGCCGAGTTCCGGTGTGAGTTTGCCGGTCGCGAAATAATCGAGGAAGAACAGCGGTTCCGCGCCTTGGACCACGAGATCGTTGACGCACATCGCCACGAGATCGATGCCGATGGTATCATGGATGCCGCTCTCGATGGCGATCTTGACCTTGGTGCCGACGCCATCATTGGCCGCCACCAGAATGGGGTCCTTGAAGCCCGCAGCCTTGAGGTCGAACAGCCCGCCGAAACCGCCGATCTCGGCATCGGCGCCCGGCCGGCGCGTTGCGCGCACGAGCGGCTTGATATCCTCGACCATCGCGTTGCCGGCATCGATATCGACACCTGCGGCGGCGTATGTGAGGCCGTTCTTGCTCGCTTTGTCCGACATGCGCCGGGTCCTTCCGGTGGTGGAACTGTTCTTTGTCGGGAACAATCGCATCGCAGGGCAAAAAGCAATCCCGAACGGGCACAGAATTGCCATTCCATGGGGACATGAATAGCCTGATCCGGCCGCCGCGCTTCCCGAGCCCCCGATAATGACGATCGCCAACGCCCTGACCCTGCTGCGTCTATGCCTCATTCCACTGATCGTGGTGATGATCCACGAGGGCCGGTTTGCGATCGCGACGGTAATTTTCGTCGTCGCCGGCATCACCGACGCACTCGACGGCTATCTCGCCCGCAAGCTCGACCAGCGCACCGAGATCGGTGCCTATCTCGACGCATTGGCCGACAAATCGCTGATCGCGGCAACCTTTATCGCGATGGTCTACGTGCATCTGGTGCCGTTCTGGCTGGTGGTGCTGGTGATTTTCCGCGACCTGATGATCGTCGGCGCGGTCGCCATCGCATGGCTGATGCACAACCCGATCCCGATCGAGCCCTTGCGCGTCTCGAAAGCTAATACAGCAGCGCAGATTGTCGCCGTCGCGACCACTCTCGGCGCGCGCGGCTTCGGCATTCCTTTGCCCGACCCCGCCTTCACCGGCATCTACGCGATTGTTGCCGCCTTGACGGTGATTTCGGTCGCAGCCTATTTCTCGCGCTGGTTCGCGCATATGGCCGATTGATATCGGCGGGAGAGCAGGATGACCTTGCAACGCCAGATCGGCTTCTGGATCGCCTGCCTCGCCGGGTTCATCCTGTTTCTCTACCTCTTTTCCGGCATCCTGATGCCGTTCGTCGCGGCGCTGATTCTCGCCTATTTGCTCGATCCAATGGTCGATGCACTCGAACGGCTGAAGCTCAGTCGCTTGATGGCGACGAGTATCGTGCTCCTGTTGTTTGTCGTCATTTTCGTTGTCCTGCTACTCGCCGCCGCGCCGTTGCTGGTCAACCAGCTTTCAGCTTTCATCGCCAAGCTGCCCGAATACATCGGCCGGCTGCAGACGTTGGTGGCGGAACAGGGCGGACCATTGTTCGAGCGGTTCGGTGGCACGGATAAACTGAAGGAGCTGCAAGGTCAGCTTGCCTCCGGCGCGGGTGAGGCGGCCAAATGGCTCGGCGGCGTGGTGACGGGCCTGATCTCGGGTGGACAGGCAATCCTCGGGCTGTTTTCGCTCCTCGTGCTGACGCCGGTCGTCGCCTTTTATATGATCCTCGACTGGGACCGGATGGTCGCCAAGGTCGACGCCTGGCTTCCGCTCGCCCATCGCGACACGGTGCGGGAGCTTGTCCGGGAAATGGATACCTCCGTCGCTGGCTTCCTGCGTGGGCAGGCGATGATCTGCCTTCTGCTGGGGCTGTTCTATGCCGTCGCGCTTAGCCTCGCCGGGCTGCATTTCGGCTTCATCATCGGCATCGTTTCGGGCTTCGTCAGCTTCATTCCCTATGTCGGCTCGATCACGGGGCTGTTGCTCTCGGTCGGCGTTGCCTTCGCGCAGTTCTGGCCGGACTGGACCATGATCCTCGTCGTCTTGGCGATTTTCGGCGTGGGGCAGTTCCTGGAGGGTAACGTGCTGCAGCCGAAGCTGCTCGGTCATGCACTGGGGCTTCACCCGGTCTGGTTGATGTTCGCGCTTCTCGCCTTCGGTTCGCTGTTCGGCTTCGTCGGCGTGATGCTGGCCGTGCCGCTCGCGGCGGTCATCGGCGTGCTGGTGCGCTTCGCCCTGAGGCAGTACCTTGCAAGCCCGCTCTACCACGGCTATCGCCAGGCACCATCCGGCGGCGAGGCAATCGACCCGTGAAAAGTTACGGCCAGTTGCCGCTCCCCCTCGGCGCGTCTCCACGCTATGGCCGGGAGGATTTCCTCGTCGGCAAGCCGAACGAGGCCGCCTTCGCCTACATCGAGCGATGGCCGCGCTGGCTCGCACCGGCGGCGATCCTCGCCGGACCGGTGGGAAGCGGCAAATCACACCTCGCCGCCATCTTCGCGCTGATGTCGGACGCCCGCAGCTTGCGTGCCGATCATCTCGTCCTCGACGAAGTGCCGGATCTGGCTCGGAGCCCGGCGCTGGTGCTGGAAGATTGCGACCGATTTCCGCCGGATGAGGTCGCCCTGTTCCATCTCCTCAATCTCGCCCGCGAAACCGGTCATTGCGTCGTGATGACCGCGCGTGTTCAACCGGATCGCTGGGGTATCCGCACACCGGATCTCCTTTCCCGCCTGCGTCTTGCACCGTTGCTGCAACTCGCGGAGCCGGACGACGCGCTGCTCGGCGCGCTGTTCGTCAAGCATTTCTCCGATCTCCAGCTCTCGGTGGAAGCCTCGGTCGTGGCCTACGCGATGGCGCGGATCGAACGTTCCTATGCCGCCGTGCAAGCGCTTGTCGCAGCGCTGGACCGGGAATCGCTCGTGCGGAAGAAGCCGGTCACGCGCGCGCTGGTGGCGGATATTCTCGGCGATCGGATGGAAGAGAGCGACGAAGGACAGGGCTGAGAGCCCGCGCCTTCACGATATCCCGCATCTTCTGTTGTCGTTTCGTCATATTCTCGCATCATGGAAGGAGATGGAATCGGATCGGCGGGCTTGGACGTCTGACCGGCACGACAGTCGGGGCAGGAATTCGGGCATGGCGATTTCGCAAGATGTGAGTGGCCTTTCGGTCGAGGAACTGGCGCAGCACCCCTCCCGCTTCATCAACCGGGAACTGTCCTGGCTCCAGTTCAACCGCCGGGTGATGGAAGAGGCCGGCAACGGCGGCCATCCGCTTCTCGAACAACTCCGCTTCCTCTCGATCTCAGCGAACAATCTCGACGAATTCTTCATGGTGCGCGTCTCCGGCCTGATCGAGCAGATGATCGCCGGTGTGCAGACGCCATCCGATGACGGGTTGACGCCCGAGCAGGCGCTCGAACTCATCAACGCGGAAGTCGAAGCGCTGACGGCGGACCAGCAGGATCGCTGGCGCAAGCTGCGGAACTCGCTCGAGACCGAGCGCATCCAGATCGTATCGCCGATCGACATGGAGGATGCGGATCAGAAATTCCTCGACGACCATTTTCTGGCCGCGATCTTCCCGACGCTAACCCCGCTGGCGATTGACCCCGCGCACCCTTTCCCGTTCATTCCGAACCTCGGCTTCAGCCTCGCACTGAGCCTCGTGCGGCAATCCGACGGGCGGGCCTTGCGCGCATTGATCCGCATGCCGCAGAAGCTCGAACGCTTCATCCGCCTCCCGGACAGGGACGGTGCGATCCGCTTCATCCTTCTGGATCAGGCAATGCAGCTGTTTGTGCCGAAGCTGTTTCCCGGCTACCGGCTCAAGGGCATCGGCGCATTCCGCATCATCCGCGACAGCGACATCGAAATCCTCGAAGAAGCCGAGGATCTGGTCCGCACCTTCGAAACCATGCTGAAGCAGCGCAAGCGCGGTGTCGTCATCCGGCTGGAACTGGAAGCCGCGATGCCCGAGGATTTGCGCGTGTTCGTGGCGCAGGAACTGCGTGTCAAGCCGCGCGAAGTGTTCGTTGTCGATGGGATGCTGGCGCTCAACGACCTGTCGCAACTCGTGGCTGTCGATAGGCCGGATCTCAAATTCGTGCCCTACACGCCACGTTTTCCGGAGCGCGTGCGCGAACATGGCGGGGATTGCTTCGCCGCGATTCGCCAGAAGGATCTCGTCGTCCATCACCCCTACGAAAGCTTCGACGTGGTGGTGAATTTCCTCGAACAGGCGGCGCGCGATCCGGAAGTCGTCGCGATCAAGCAGACGCTTTACCGCACCTCCTCGAACTCGCCGATCGTGCGGGCACTCTCGGAAGCCGCCGAGGCAGGCAAGAGCGTTACCGCGCTCGTCGAACTCAAGGCGCGCTTCGATGAGGAAGCCAATATCCGGTGGGCGCGCGATCTTGAACGCGCCGGCGTGCAGGTCGTCTACGGTTTCATCGAGCTGAAAACGCACGCCAAGCTGAGCCTCGTCGTACGGCGCGAGGGCGGCAGGCTCACGAGCTATTGCCACGTCGGCACCGGCAACTATCACCCGATCACCGCCAAGATCTATACGGACCTCTCCTACTTCACCGCCGATCCGATCATCGGACGTGATGTCGCGCGGATGTTCAATTTCATTACCGGCTATGCCGAGCCGGCCGAGCTCGAGCGGATGGCGGTTTCGCCCGTCACACTCAAGAAGAAGCTGCTCGACCATATCGACGCCGAGATCGAGCATGTCCGGGCCGGCAAACCGGGCGTGATCTGGCTCAAGTGCAATAGTCTCGTCGATCCCGTGATGATCGACGCGCTCTATCGCGCGAGCCAAGCAGGGGTGCAGATCGACCTCGTCGTGCGGGGCATCTGCTGCCTTAGACCGGGTATTCCGGGATTTTCTGAGAATATTCGCGCCAAGTCGATCGTCGGCCGTTTTCTCGAACATGCGCGCATCTACGCTTTCGGCAATGGCCACGGCCTGCCGCACCAGAAGGCGACGGTCTACATTTCTTCCGCCGATCTCATGCCGCGCAATCTCGACCGGCGCGTCGAGAGCCTGTGCCCGATCATGAACCCGACGGTGCATGAACAGGTGCTCAGCCAGATCATGCAGGCCAATCTTCTCGACAACCAACAGAGCTGGCGGGTCTTGCCGGATGGCTCGTCAATGCGCATAACGCCGGGCGAGGGCGAGGAGCCCTTCAACGCCCATCTCTATTTCATGACGAATCCGAGCCTCTCCGGTCGTGGCACATCCCTCAAGGCGTCTCGCCCCCGTCCTCTTACAAAAAAACGCGCCGCCGCTGCGGAGTGACACCGTGCGTCGAAGCGCGGGGAGGGGCTGAAGATGGCGCCGCAGAGCATCTCGCAAGGCCCCGTCGCCGTCATCGACATCGGCTCGAATTCGGTACGTCTCGTCGCCTACGACCTCCATTCGCGTGCGCCGACGACGATGTTCAACGAGAAGAGCCTGTGCGGGCTGGGGCGCGACATCGCCATTACCGGAATGTTGCCGCCGGACGGCTTGGCACAGGCGCGCGAGGCGCTCAAGCGCTTCCGGGTGCTATGCAACCTGATGCGCGTCGAGCGCATCTATGTGCTGGCGACGGCCGCAGCCCGGCGGGCGGCGAACGGACCGGACTTCATCGCCGAGGTTGAGGATATTCTCGGCGAGCCGGTCTCGGTACTGGCCGGCGAGGAGGAGGCACGGCTTGCGGCGCTCGGCGTCATCGCCGGCAACTTCCGCCCGAATGGTCTCGCGGGCGATCTCGGCGGGGGAAGCCTCGAACTGGTCGAGGTTCGTGACGGCTGGATCGGCGAGGGCGTGAGTCTCGAACTCGGTGGCCTCACGCTGCGGGACGCGTCGGGCAAAAACCTCAAGAAGGCGGCCCGCATCGTGCGGCAAGCGTTCGATGGGGTTTCCTTCCTTGGGCGGGAGCCGGGGCGCGATATCTTCGCAATCGGCGGTACCTGGCGCGCCATCGCCCGACTTTACATGGCCCGCGGCAACTATCCGCTCAACGTTTTGCATGGCTTCTCGGCACCGGCCACCGAGATCGCGCAATTCTGTGCGGAGTTACAAAAGATCGATGTCGCGACCTTGCCGGCGATCGGCGAAATCGCACGCGAGCGGCGACCGCTGCTGCCCTACGGCGCGCTGGTGCTCGCCCAGCTCATCGAACGGACGGCACCGGAACGGTTCCTGGTCTCCACGAGCGGCGTCCGCGAAGGCGTGCTCTATTCGCAATTGCCGCCGGCCGTCCGCGAACAGGACCCGCTGCTGGTTGCCTGCCGCGCGCTCAACGACATTCATGCACGCGGAGTCGGCCATGCCGACGAACTGATCGAGTGGTGCGACGGCTTTGCGCAATCCGCCTTTCCTGAGGAAACGCTGGCCCAGCGCCGCATCCGCCATGCCGCGTGCCTGCTTTCCGAAATGGCCTGGCGTGCGAACCCGGATTACCGCGCCGAAGAGGCCGCACGCATGGCGGCCTATGCCGCCATTCCTGCAATCACGCACCGCGAGCGCGCCTTTCTCGCCGGCGTGCAGCACGCCCGCTACGAAGGCCTGACCGAGAATTTCCAGCCGCCGTTGCGTGGCCTGCTGAGCCCGGTCGAGGTGGATGCGGCCCGCGCGTTGGGGTGTCTCATCCGCGTTGCCTACAACATTTCCGCCGGTCAGCCCGGAGTCCTGCCTTCGACGCCGATCCGGATCGAGAACGGCGTCCTGGTCCAGTTCCTGCCGAACGCCTTCGCGGATCTGTCGAACGAAAGGCTCGTGGGCCGCCTGAAACAGACCGCGCGGATGCTCGGGGTTGATTACCGGATCACGATCGCATGACCGCCTGTCATTTAGGCAGGCTTTGAATTTTATTAATCAAAAAAGTTGAAAATGCCCTTGGGTGAAACTGGGGGTTTTTATGTTCAAGCGGATTGCCTCATCCTTCTCGTCATTACGGGCGAAACTCGCACTGGCTGCGGCCGGTATGGTCTTCCTCACAGCCCTCGCGATCGCGTTGATCGGCTACAGCCGCCTCGGCGCCAAGATTGCGGAGGATGTTGAGACGCGGACACTCTGGTCGCTCCGTGTGGCGACGCGAATCACACAGGAGGCACTGCCTGTGTTCGCGGTGCAGAGAAACGCTCAGGGCGAGCCCGAATTTCTGAAGCTGACGCAACCCACGGCGCTCCTCGATAATTTCTCGGTCAACGAGCTGACGCAGGTCGTCGATGCGATTTCCGACGCCAACCGCGGCACCGCGACGATCTTCCGCTGGCAGGACGACAAGAAGGACTTCATCCGCGTCGCGACGACCGTGAAGAAGCCGGACGGCTCGCGCGCGGTGGGCACCTACCTCGGGCAGGGTGGCAAGGTCTATCCCTTCATGATGCGCCAGGAAGCCTACCGCGGCATCGCCATCATCCTCGGCGAACCCTATCAGACCGGCTACATGCCGATCGTCGACAGTGCGAACAAGCCAGTCGGCATTCTCTATATCGGTGTCGGCAAGATGTCCGAGCTCGCTGCCTCGACCTATGTTTTCCTGCGGGATCTGGTCATCGGCTCCCTGCTGGTGCTTGCACTCGGCGTTCTCATGATCCTGATCGTGACGGATCGCCTGTTCAGGCCGCTGCGTGCGGTTGCCGCCGCGACCGATCAACTCGCGTCCGGGGCGGTCGATTGCACCATTCCGCACCAAAGCCAGCCCGATGAAATCGGCACCATCGCCCGAGCCGTCGCCGGGTTCAGTGAGGCTGTCACGAAGCAACGCGAACTTGAGCAGAACCAGCAGGCCGATGCCCAGCGCATGGCCGAACGCAAGCTGGAAATGGACCGGCAGGTCGAGCTATTCCGTGTTTCGGTTGGCTCGCTCCTGAGCCGTCTCAAGTCGGGCGCCGAAGAAGTGCGGAAGACATCCGGCTCGATCCAGGGTGTCGTCGCACATGTCAATTCCCGCGTCGGCGAAGGGCGAGATGCTGCGGACGATGGTGCAGGCGCCATTTCAGAAGTCGCAACCGCCACGAACCAGTTCGCAAGCTCGATCGCCGAAATTGCCGGGCGCTCGAACGAAGCTGCCACGATCGTCCGGCGCGCATCCGAAACCGGCCAGCATGCGGAATCCGTGGCTTCCGAACTCGCGGTCGCGGTCGAGAAGATCGCAACGGCGGTCGCCTTCATCTCCTCGATCGCCTCGCAAACCAATCTTCTCGCGCTCAACGCCACAATCGAGGCGGCACGTGCCGGGGAGGCGGGCAAGGGCTTCGCGGTCGTCGCCTCTGAGGTCAAGGAACTTTCCAACGGAACCTCGAAGGCCGCCACGGAAATCGCGGATCTCGTTCGCTCCATAGAAGGCGTTACGCAGGCCGTCACCGGCGCAACCCGCGAGATCGGCCAGGGGCTTTCTTCGATCAACGAGACAACACTGGTGATCGCCGCCGCCGTCACGGAACAGGAACAGGTCACGCGCGATATCGCCGCCAACGCCGATTCCGCCGCCCAGCGCAGCGATATCGTCCGGGCCGGTTTCACCGATGTTCTCGGCGCAATCGAGAACGCCACCGAAGCCGCGAGTCAGCTCGATACGCTCTCTCACGATTTCGCCCATGCTTCGGACCAGTTGGTCAACGAAATCGAGGGCTTCCTCCAGCGCATGGCTGCTTGAGAGAAAAATAGCACGCGGAAATGGAAAAGCCCGGTTTGATCCGGGCTTTTTTCTTGGCCGGAAGACCTTAGGGTTTAGCAGGTACCGCGACAACGCGGCCTTTTTCTAGCCCCAGCAGCACCTCGCCGCGGATGAGCCGCAGCGCCACCTGCCCGAAGATTTCACCGCGCCAGCCTTGCAACACGGGCATGTCGACCTCGGGCCGCGCGGCCAGCCGGTCGATGTCGTCCGACGACGCGACGAGCTTCGGCGCGATCTGGTTCTTCTCGCAGACCGATTGCAGCAGAACCTTGAGGAGCTGCACCAGCGAGCCGTTCGCGCCTGTGCGTTCCGGCTCCGGCTGTGGGATCGTTGCGGGATCGCGAGCCTTGCCGCGCATGACGGCTTCGAGGATTTCCGCACCGGCCTTCGAGCGCTCGAAGCCGTTGGGAATGGCCCGCAGGCGCGCGACGTCCTCGGTGTTGCGCGGCTGCGCGACGGCAATCTCGGCAAGCCCGTCATCCTTGAGAATACGCCCACGCGGCACGTCCCGCGTCTGCGCCTCACGTTCGCGCCAGGCGGCAAGTTCCATCAGGATCGCGCGTTCGACCGGCTTGCGGATGCGGGCCTTGACGCGCAACCAGGCATCTTCCGGCCGGGCTTCGTAAGTGGCCGGACTGGAAAGGATCGCCATCTCGTCTGCGATCCAGTTCACGCGGTCGTGCTTCACCATGCGGTTAAGAAGCTTGGTGTAGACGATCCGCAGGTGCGTCACGTCGGCGGCGGCATAGGCGAGCTGCGCTTCGGTCAGCGGGCGGCGCGACCAGTCGGTGAAGCGCGAGGACTTGTCGATCCGCGCGTTTGCGAGGCTGGTGGCGAGGCTCTCGTAGGACACTTGCTCGCCAAAACCGCACACCATCGCCGCGACCTGCGTATCGAATAGCGGCGCGGGAATGAGCTGCCCCTTGTTCCAGATGATCTCAAGGTCCTGTCGCGCGGCATGGAACACCTTCACGATCCTCTCGTCCGCCATCAGCGCGAGGAACGGCGCAAGGTCCATCCCCGGCGCGAGCGGATCGACGAGAACGATCTCCTCCGAACTCGCAAGTTGGATGAGGCAGAGCTTGGGGTAATAGGTCGTCTCGCGCAGGAACTCGGTATCGACCGTCACGAAATCGTGGGTCGCAAGCCGCGCGCAGGCGGCGGCGAGCGCTTCGGTCGTGGTGGTCAGCGGGGGAACGGGTAGGGTGGTCGCATGGGGCATAGGCCGCGCGCATAGCGGAAAAAAATGCGTTTGTCCTCCCCATATCGGCCTCCGCGCTTGACAATCGGAGGGTGGGGCCGCTCATGTCCGGCCCGAATGCGCGGCGGTGATGCGAGTCACGGGCCGCGAAAGCTGTTCGTCTGACGATTGAAAGACCCGGGGATCATGCACCTCTACCGCTCCCACACCTGCGGCGCGCTGCGCGCCAGCGACATCGGCTCTGAGGCACGCCTTTCCGGCTGGTGCCACCGCATCCGCGACCACGGCGGCGTGCTGTTCATCGACCTGCGCGACCATTACGGAATGACACAGATCGTGGTCGATCCGGATTCGCCGGCCTTCAAGCTCGCCGAGAAAGTGCGCTCCGAGTGGGTGATTCGCGTCGACGGCAAGGTGCGCCAGCGCCCCGCCGGCACCGAGAATGCCAACTTGCCGACTGGTCAGATCGAGATGTTCGTCACCGCGCTCGAGGTGCTCGGTGAGGCGAAGGAACTCCCCGTTCCCGTGTTCGGCGATCTCGAATATCCCGAGGATACGCGCCTCACGTATCGCTTCCTCGATCTGCGTCGCGAGAAGCTCCACGCCAACATCATGATGCGGGTGAAGGTCGTCGACCACATGCGCCAGGCCATGAAGGCCGCCGGCTTCAACGAATTCGCGACGCCGATCCTCACAGCCTCCTCGCCGGAAGGCGCGCGCGATTTCCTCGTGCCCTCCCGCATCCATGCCGGCAAGTTCTATGCGCTGCCGCAGGCGCCGCAGCAGTACAAGCAGCTCCTGATGATGGCGGGCTTCGACCGCTATTTCCAGATCGCGCCGTGTTTCCGCGACGAAGATCCACGCGCCGACCGTCTGCCGGGCGAATTCTACCAGCTCGACCTCGAGATGAGCTTCGTCGAGCAGGAAGATGTGTTCCGCACGATGGAGCCGATCATCGCCGGCATCTTCGAAACCTTCGGCGGTGGGCGCCCGGTCACGAAGAACTGGCCGCGCATTCCCTATGCTGAGGCGATGCGCAAGTATGGCTCGGACAAGCCGGACCTGCGCAACCCGCTGGTGATGCAGAACGTTTCGGAGGTTTTCCGCGACTCCGGGTTCAAGGTTTTCGCGCGCATCCTCGAAGATGCGAAAAACGAGGTCTGGGCCATTCCGGCGCCGGGCGGCGGTTCGCGTGGTTTCTGCGACCGCATGAACTCCTGGGCGCAGGGTGAAGGCCAGCCCGGCCTCGGCTACATCATGTTCAAGGCCGATGGCGACAAGGTCGTCGGGCAGGGGCCGATCGCCAACAACATCGGCCCGGAGAAAGCCGAGGCGATCCGCGCGCAGCTCGGCCTCAGGGACGGTGATGCCGCGTTCTTTGCCGCCGGCAACCCCGAGAAATTCGCGAAATTCGCCGGTAGCGCCCGCCTCAAGGTTGGCGAGGATCTCAACCTCACCGACAAGAACCGCTTCGAATTTGCGTGGATCACCGATTTCCCGTTCTTCGAATACAACGAGGACGAGAAGAAGATCGATTTCTCGCACAACCCGTTCTCGATGCCGCAGGGCGGGCTTGAGGCACTGAAGTCGCAGGAGCCGCTTTCGATCAAGGCGTTCCAGTATGACATCGCCTGCAACGGCTACGAACTCGCTTCGGGCGGCATCCGCAACCACAAGCCGGAGGCAATGGTGAAGGCCTTCGAGATCGCGGGCTATGGCGAGGAGACGGTGGTGGAGCGCTTCGGCGGCATGTATCGCGCGTTCCAGTATGGCGCGCCGCCGCATGGTGGCATGGCGGCGGGCGTCGACCGCATCGTGATGCTGCTGTGCGACGCGCAGAACCTGCGCGAGGTTGCGCTGTTCCCGATGAACCAACGCGCCGAGGACTTGCTGATGGGGGCGCCCTCAGAAGCCACGGCCAAGCAGCTGCGCGAGCTTCATCTGCGACTCAACCTGCCGGAGAAGGGCGCCTGAGCATGGGCGCCCCGGCTCGCGTGATACCCATACGACGTCAGGAGAACCCCTGATGGCGGCCGATCCGCATCGCTGGGCGGACCTCCGGCGTCTGTTGACCGAGACCGGCCGCCGCTATTTGCCGCGCTATATCCTCGCGCTGGCGCTGCTCGGGGTCGTGTCGGCCACGACGGCCGCGACCGCTTGGCTGATGAAGGATGTCATCAACGAGGTCTTCATTGCCAAGAGCCAGTCGGCGCTTGTTTTCGTCGCGGTCGCGGTGCTTGTGATCTATGTCGCGCGCGGGGCGGCGTCCTACGGGCAGGGCGTCATCCTCGCCAAGATCGGCAATGCCATCGTCGCCGAGGGGCAGGAGCGGTTGGTTTCCGCCCTTCTGACGCGCGAAGTCGATGCCTTGTCGAAATCGACATCGTCCGAGCTGGTCCAGAAGCAGCTTCTCGCCGCGGAAAGCACACGCCAGCTCCTGCAAGTGCTGGTGACGGTTGTCGGCCGCGATTTCCTCACGCTGGTCGGCCTGATCTTCGTGATGGTGGTGCAGGATCCCTTCATTTCGTCCATCGTGCTGCTCGCGCTTCCAGTCGCGGCGGTGCTGATCGCCGGCCTTGGTGGCAAGATTGGGAAGGTCACGAAGAAGCACGTCAGCATCGGCGTCTCGATTGCCGACCAGATGCGGCAGATCGTGCAGGGCTTCCGCGTGGTGAAAGCCTTCGGCATCGAGGATCGGCTGGGGGGCCGTCTCAAAGGTGTTATCCGCGAGCAGAATGCCAACGCGGATCGCGCGGCAGTGCTGATGGCCCGCACGCAGCCGATCGTCGAAACGCTGGCGGGGATCGCCGTCGCGCTGGTGATCCTCTATGGCGGCTGGCGGGTGATCGGTCATGGCGCGACGCCGGGCGCGTTCTTCTCGTTCATCACCGCTCTGTTGCTCGCCTACGATCCGGCACGGAGGCTTGCGAGTGCTCGCCTCCAGATTGCGCAGGGGCTGGTTGGCTTGCGGCTTTTCTACGAAATCCTCGACGAGCCGATTGCGCAGCGGAACGCGGAGGCAAATGACGCGGGGTCTGTGCCGCTCAAAGGCGAGATTTCCTTCGAAGATGTCTCCTTTGCCTATGGTGATGGCAGCAACGTGCTGCATGACGTCTCGATTCTTTTCGAGAGGGGCAGGACGACGGCGCTCGTCGGCGGATCAGGCTCGGGCAAGTCGACGATCCTGAGCCTTATCCTCGGCTTCTGGATGCCGCAGATGGGAACGATCCGGTTTGACGGGCGCGAGGCGGGCACGATCCCGCTTGAAGCCCTCCGCGCGAACATCGCCTACGTCGGGCAGGACGCCTTCCTGTTCGACGGTTCGGTGCGGGAGAACATCGGCTATGGCAAGCCCGGCGCGCGCGAGGACGAGATCGTCGCCGCAGCGCGCTTCGCCCATGCACACGAGTTCATCGAGACGCTTCCGCACGGGTATGACACGCCGGTCGGTGAACTCGCGGGTCGGCTTTCGGGTGGCCAGAAGAGCCGCATCGCCATCGCCCGAGCCTTCCTGCGCGACGCGCCGATCCTGCTGCTCGACGAGCCGACAGCCGCGCTCGATGCGCAGTCCGAGGAGGCCCTGCGCAGCACGCTAGCGGAATTGGCCGAAGGACGCACGACCATCCTCGTCGCGCATCGCCTGGCAAGCGTCACGCGCGCCGACAAGATCATCGTGCTGGATCAGGGGTGTGTGGTCGAGCAGGGCGGCCATGCGCAACTCGTCACGAGCGGCGGCACATACTCGCGGCTCTATCGCCTCCAGAGCGGAGAAGCATGACATGCAGCCCAAGCAGATCTTCAAGGCACTCGCCAGCCCGAAATACCTCGCCGAACTGCTGCGCTTCCGCAAGGAAAGCGCCACGCTGGGCCTGCCGGTGCCGAAGCTGGCCAAGATCCGCCCGATCGACGAGGCAACGGCAACCACCGGGTTCGATACGCATTACGTCTATCACACCGGCTGGGCGGCGCGCATTCTGGCGAACTCCCGGCCGGAAAAGCACGTCGATATCGGCTCCTCGCTGTTCTTCGTCTCAATCGCCTCGGCCTTTGTGCCAATGATCCACTATGATTACCGCCCGCCCGCCTTCGCGATGCCGGGGGCGGAAACCGGTGCGGCGGACCTTCTCAACCTGCATTTCGCGGACAGTTCTATCACCTCGCTCTCCTGCATGCATGTCGTCGAGCATGTCGGGCTCGGCCGCTACGGCGACGCGCTCGATCCGAAGGGCGACGCCCGCGCCTGTGCCGAACTCTCGCGCGTCCTCGCACCCGGCGGGCAATTGCTGTTCGTAACACCTGTCGGCCAGCCGGAAATCCACTTCAACGCACACCGCATCTACAGCTACGAGGCGGTACTGGCGCTGTTTCCCGATCTCGAACTCGCCGAATTCGCCCTCATCACCGACAAGCGCGACGGAGCCTGCCTCGTTTGGGGTGCCGAGCCGGTGCGGGTCGCCAAGCAACGCTACGGCTGCGGCTGCTTCGTTTTCAGGAAGCGAGCCTAATCGTTACTTCTGCACGCGCAGCGCGATTCCCGTTGGCTGCGGACGGACGAAATAGGCGTCGTAATTGCCGATTTTCGCGCGATCCGGCTGCAATTCAGCGAGCAGATTCTGCAGTTTCTTGTCCGGTACCTGATGCTGGAAGGCATGCGAGCCATACATGTCAAAGGTGTTGAGCACCGTCTGGCGGTAGACGCGCTTCTTGTGGTCGAGCCAGCTTTCACCCTTTTCGCGCGGCACCTTTCCGGTCAGCGAAAGGCGCAACTTGTTGGTGATCGAGCCGATGACCGGCACGCAACGCAACACACCCATCAGGCGCGAATAACCGAGAATCCATTTGAACGGCAGCTTCTGGAATAGCTTGCGCAGCGGCCCGTAGGTGAGGTGGGTGCGGATGAAGGTCATCATCGAAGGCGTGCCCGCTCGATAGCAGTTGAAAACAAACTCGCCGCCAGGCGCAACGATCCGATAAAGCGCCTTCGCCGTCTTCTCGACGCTCTCGGTATGCTGGATCACGTTGTGGCAGATGACGATGCCGGCTATCGCCCCGTCGCGGATCGGCGGCGCATCGATCGAACACTGGATGACAGTGAAGTTCGGCCATTGGCCGCTCGCGATATTGCGGTTCACGACATCATCCACCGAATGCGAAAGCTCCAGCATGATGACCTGCTTCGCACCCGCTTCGAGCATCCAGAGCGACTGCGAGCCCGAACCGCCACCGCAATCGACAATGATCCGGTCCTTGAAGGCCGCAGTGGAGCCGAAGGTCGCGCCGACGGTGTGCTCAAGCCAGTTCTGCTTGAAATCGGTGTAGTTGAAGTGGTTCCACTGATCACCGAACGATTTCACACCTTCGTACAGCTCCGGCTCGACGAAACGCGGGATTCGGTTGACGATCGGATAGACCTTGCCCGAGGGCGCGAGCAGCCGGCCGGTGACAATATGACCGTCCTGTTCCTGATCGACTTCCAGCCGTAACGGCGCGCCGCTCGCGGGATCGCACAGAAGAGGGAGAATGTCGCGATGCATGTCGCTCAGCCCCGCTTGAACAGATAGGTCGTTTTCGCCTCGAAATAAGGAATACCGAGGTTGAGCAGCAATTCGGGCACAACGGCGCGGCTGATCGAGTTGTGATGCACCCGCCAGACCTTGTAACCCTGGAACACCTCGAAGACGCGCTTCGTCATCGGGAAGGTCTTGTGAAAGCGCGGGTGGCTGCCTGCCGCAAAGCGCGGATGGAACGAGACGAGCGCCGTCAGGTCGTCCCGCGCCGCGAGCCGCGCGATCTGCGGGACGATGGAGTATTCGGCGCCCTCGACGTCGATTTTCAGAAACACGGGTCCGCGGTCGGGCAGGGCGGCGATCTCGTCCGGCGTAATGGTCTCGACCTCCCAACTCGTTGCGGAATTCACATGATGGACGCTCGACATCGAATCACCCTGCGCCGTCTTGGCGCCAAGCCGCACCGTGCCCTTTTCCGGCCAGACGGCCTTTTCGATCACCGTGATCTTCGGCGCGAGCGCCGGATTGCAGGCAATATTCTCGCGCAACTGCCGCGCCGCGACGGGGTCGGGTTCGAACGAGAAGACCTGACGCGCCTGCGCGGCAGCGAACAGCGTCACCGGGCCGATCCAGGCGCCGAAATCGAGCACAGTCGTTTCCGGCGTCAGGTTCTGCGCGATGGCACGGAATGTCGCCGGCTCCCAATGGCCGGAAGCGACGCGATCCCAGAACGCCGCATTCTCATCGCTCACCGAGAAGGCCGCAGGCCCGATCCGCAATTCACGCATGACTGTCCCCATTTCCGATTTCGACGTGCCGCCGCGACGGGTTTGGCGCCAGAAGTCCCGCGCGCAACAGGCCTCGGGAGCCGTAAAGCACAGGCGCGGCTGCGACCGCCCGGACGATCTTTCCAAGCGGCATCCGTGCGGTGTCCGCGACGACAATCTCGCCCGTCCCGCCCATGTTGGCTTTGATCCACTGCAGTTGACGCGCCGCGGCTTCGTCGCTTTCGGCAATGAGCACGGCCGGCCCACCGGCGGGAAAGGGGCCGTAGAGCGCCTTGAGCCGATCTCCAGCCTCTCCCACGAGGTCCGGGTCGCCGTCGGGGAAGGTGATTTCGTTCAGCCTCGCGGTGCGCATCGCGGTCGCACGGCGGAGAAGCTCTACGGGGCGAGGACGAAAGATACCATCGACGAGCGCACGCTGGAAAAAGCGCTGACGCCCCATGTTGAGCGTCACCAGCAACAGCGTTTCGACTGGTATGCCGAGCCGGTCCATCGCCACGAGGCGCGGCAGGATTTCGGCGGCAAAGGCGCCCAGGCCGGCATCCACCCCGTGAAAGAGCACGAGCGCCGGTTCGCGCTTCACGATCTTGCCCCCGAGGTAGACCGTCAGATCGTCGGCGGGCGAGGGCGTTTCCTGCCCGGCGATCCGCTTGCCGTCGAGGAATAGATTACCCGAACCGCCGTTGACATCGACTGGCGTCGCGCTCTCGCGCCAGAGCAGCATCCCGGTTCCCTGCTGCATCTCGACGCGTGGCACCCATTGCAGCGCCGAAGCAGGTGCCGTCTCCCGAAACGGCCGCATCGCCGCGCTGGCCGCCGCGATCCAGACCGGCGCCAGACGTTCGGCGACCAGCCGCAACGTGGGCCGAAACAGGGCTTGACTGGCAGACATGGTCCTCACATGAAATGGCCGGCACGCTCGGCGACTTCGCGCCGTTGGGCGTTCGATAACGGCTTTTCACGCCGCGTGACAGCAAAAATTGCTCCCGGTAGCGGGAATGGGAGTGGCATGAGCCCCGAACGGATCAACCTCAACGTCTTCTCGAACGTGGCTTCGCCAGACCCGGCGGATTGCCTCGTTCCGGAGGCGATCCGATCCTATTTCGACTGCTTCGACGGCGCGCGCGGCGCCAGCGAGACCGTCACCCGTATCTTCATCGATCCCAAACCCCACACCGGGAACTTCGCCGCCTGGCAGCAGGCGATCCGTGACCGGCTGCCAGGCCTGCGGATCGAGATCGTCGAGACGATCGGCGTCGTCGACAGTTTCCGCAAGTCGGTCGCGATGAGCGAATGCGGCTGGGCGATGCAGCTTGAACACGATTTCGTCTTCCGCCGGGAGGTCATTCCGCATGGCCTCGGCGAGTTGATCGGCGCGCTGGAAGCGCAGGATATCGAGTACCTGCGCTTCAACAAACGCCGCAATATGCAGATCGGCTACGATGTCTTCATGGAGGAGATCGCGGAATCGCCGGTCCCGCTCTGCCGCGTCAACGGTCGTTCGAACAATCCGCACCTGATCAATGTCGGCTATTACCAGCGAGTTGTGCTGCCGCATCTTCACACCGAGATCGGCTATCGGCTGGGGCTTGAGGGCGGTCTCGAACGCTATATCGGCGGCGGCCATGTCTACGGACCGCTCGGCTGGCCCAAAACCGTGCAGCACCTCGATGGACGCCACGTCCGCTTCCGTGACAATATCGCGCGCCGGCTGCACTTGATGCGAAGCCGGCGCCAGACGGGCTAGAGCATCACCCAACCTTCGGGATAGAGATCGCCGATATAGGTTTTCTTGAGCGCCTCAGGCGCAAGCCAGGCCCGCGGCGCACAGGTGAGCGTATCGGCTTGCGGCGCGAACCACGCGCTCCACCATGAAAACGTTGAGTTGGCGATGATATGATGTCGCGCGCGACTCATCAGGAAAAGATCGTCCTGCGCCGAAAAGCCGGTCACCGCCTCGTAGTCGAGCCCCGCAGGAATGAGCTGGGGGATCGCCTGCGGCGTATCGGTGAAGACATAGATGCGTTCGACCGGTCGCGCGGCGGTCACAATCGCGATGGCATCGCGATAGTAGCGCGGTGAAAGCGTACCGTGCACCGTGTTGAAGAGGTTTTCGCTCTTGAAATCACCGATCCGCACATGCACCGCCAGCGAATGCGCCGGCAGGCTGGCCGCCTTGGCCTTCGCCTCCGGTGAGGCGACCTGCGCCAGATCGAACGCCCTGCGGATATCGGCCTCGAACGGCGCAAAATAGCGCGCCGAATGGAAGTAACCGGAAAGATAATACGAGCCGGACAGCGTCTCGAAGCGCTCGTCATAGGCATAACTGCGCTCGCGGAAGGCACCGCCGGACCAACCGACCGGCGCGAACGGCCGGCCGAAGCGCAATGCGCGGCGAACACGGTTCACCCGCTGCGACAGCCAGGTCGAATGGCCAACGACTTCCGCGTCATGCGCCAAGCCGCTGAGCGCATAGGTTCGCGATCCACTCTGACGGTATCGCGAGACGTCGAATTGCAGTGTGGCGCCGAGCCGCTTCGTCAGCGCGTAGCCTGCGGCAGCCTGAAACAACTGGTTGCCGAGCCCGCCCAGCATCTCGACACGCACCACAGGCGCGCTCGTTGTCGCCCCGCTCATCGTCATTTTCCGAGGAACGGCAGGAAGCGGCGCCAACGCGCACGCCGTCGCGCACGCTTCAGGACACGGATGTCGTAAAGCCGCGGGTGGATCACATCCATCGGCCCGGCGGCCTCCTCGACAAGGTGTGCATGGCTATCGGCCACGAAGAGCGTGAGATTCTGCTGATACCAGAATTCGACCTCGTTGTCGGGCCAGACCGCCCAGCGCAGGGCGAGGGAAGCACGGAATCCATGCGCGGCGAAACGCTCGGCCCAATAGCTCTGCCATTGCTCGTTGACGTGGCCTTCGCCACCCTGGCCGGGAATGGCTGCCGAGAACAGCACCACCGGTGCGCTCGCCGCCAAATAGGAAACAAGACGCGCTCCTGCTTCCGGCGTGAGGTGTTCGGCGACCTCCAGCGACATCGCAAGTTCGACAGGGCGGATCTCGGGCCATTGCGTGGCCTCGAAATCGATGCGTTCGAAATTTTCCGCGCCGATCCGCAACTGCTCCGGTTTGACCCAGGGTCCGTCGAGCCCGCGAACCGCAGTTGCGCCCATCTTCCGCGCGGTATCAAGCCAGGCGCCGATACCACAACCGACGTCGAGCACCGCCGCCGGCTTGTACCGCTTGAACAGGTGACCGAGCACGACACGCGAGGAACGCGCCGAATCTTCCGCGAAACCCTCGAAGAATTCCGGCGTATAGCGATCGGCCTTGTTCATGAGGTTCGGTCCTGCCTGCCTTCGCGCGCGGAATGCGCGGCATTTCAGAGAAAAAGGCATGGCGCGATTGCCTATCCCGCGTCGATGAGAAAGGTCAACCCGCCGCGCGTGGACAACAACGCAAACGACGCTATAGATGACCGCCATGTGCGGCATTTCAGGGCTTTTCCGTCCGGGCGGACTTCAGCGTGAGGACGAGGAAAACGTCCGTCACATCAACGCGACGCTTCTCCATCGCGGGCCAGATGATGTCGGTATCTGGAAAGACGGGCCGGGCGGCGCGGTGCTCGCGCAACGGCGTCTCGCGATTCAGGATCTCTCGTCTGCCGGCGCGCAGCCGATGCATTCGGCCTCGGGGCGTTATTCGATCACCTTCAACGGTGAGATCTACAATTTTCAGGAATTGCGCGCGGCGCTGGAAGCAGAAGGTCACGCACCGAACTGGCGCGGCCATTCCGACACCGAGGTGCTGCTTGCCGCCATTGAGGCCCTTGGCATCGCGGAGGCGCTGAAGCGCATTTCCGGCATGTTCGCCTTCGCGCTCTTCGACCACGAAACCCGCGCCTTCACGCTCGCGCGCGATCCTTTCGGCGAGAAACCGCTCTACGTCGGCTGGCTCGGCGGCGCACTCGTCTTCGCTTCCGAACTGAAGGCGCTGCGCGCTCATCCCGACTGGCGCCGGGAAATTGACCGCGCCTCGATCACCGCCTTCATCCGGCACGGCTACATCGGTGCACCGGCTACCTTCCACACGGCCGCGCGCAAGATCGCGCCGGGCCGCATCGTGACCTTCGGGGCCGATGCCTGTTCGCTCGAAGACGGCGTGGAGACCCGTTTCTGGAATAGTCTCGATGAAGCGCGCGAAGCCCACGCCAAGCGCTTCTCCGGTGACACGGAAGCGGCCACGGACGAACTCGACCGTCTTATCCATCGCGCCGTCTCGCGGCAGATGATCGCGGATGTGCCGGTCGGCGCCTTTCTCTCTGGCGGGATCGATTCCTCGACTATCGCCGCGATCATGCAAGCGCAGCGCTCAAGGCCCATCGAAACCTTCTCGCTCGGCTTCCGCGAGGAGAAATTCAACGAAGCGCCCTACGCCCGCGAGGTTGCGGCGCATCTTGGCACCTCGCACAACGAGATCGTTCTGTCCGGGCAGGATGCGCTCGACCTGCTCGGCAGGATGCCGGATCTTTACGACGAACCTTTCGCCGATCCTTCGCAACTGCCGACCTTCATGGTCGCGCGCTATGCCCGCACCAAGGTCACCGTCGCGCTTTCGGGCGATGCGGGTGATGAGCTTTTCGCCGGTTACGGGCGCTACCACTCGCTACGGCGGAAATGGGAAGGGGGCCTTTCCGGCCTCGCCGCGCGCGTTGCCTCCCGCGCCTATGCCGGGGCACTGCTCCACGGCGTCGCACGGCCTGCAGCTGCGTTCGGCCTTTCCCGCGTTGCCGGTTATGCGGTCAAGCCACTCGAACTCGAACTCGCGGACATGGCTCATGCCTTCGCCGCGCCGGATGTGACGCGCGCCTACGAAGCCAAGTTCACGATCACCAATCAGGCGCATCGCTTCGTGATCGGCGGGGAGGAGTCCTTCGACCCGCTGGTCGGCGAGATCGCAGCCATCGCGGGCTGGAGCGCGCTCGACCGCATGACCGCGCTCGACGCCGAGCGTTACCTCACGGACGATATTCTCGTAAAGGTCGACCGGGCGGCGATGGCGAACAGCCTCGAAACGCGCGTACCGCTGCTCGACAAGGATATCGCCCGCTTCGCGTGGTCCTTGCCGGATGAGCTCCGGCTTGCGAACGGCGAGCGCAAGGGCCTCCTGAAAGCCGTGCTCGGGCGCTACGTGCCGCGCGGCTTGTGGGACCGACCGAAGCGCGGATTCGGCATTCCGGCCGCGGAATGGCTCAAGGGACCGCTGCGCCCGATGGCGGAAGATCTCTTCGCATCGGAACGCCTGGCGCGGCACGGGCTGCTCGATCCGGTCATGACCCGCGCGATCTGGGACGATTTTCTCACCGGGGGGCAACGACGCACGAACCTGATCTGGACGCTGTTTATTCTCCAGCTCTATCTGGCGCGGGAGTTGGACAGTTGATGAGGGTGCTCTAGGCGCCGTCCACCTTGCGGTAAGGCTGCGGGCGCACGCCAAAAAGATAGGCATAGGAGCCAAGACCGGAGGCGATCTGCTTGAGGGCCTTGAAGCCCCAGCGCCTGCCCTTGTCCGGCATCACCAGCGCCAGCGCGCCGAGCGGCAGCGACAGGACGCCGCCAAGAAGCCGCCCCGTCCCCTTGACGAGGCTGAAGAAAGCCGCCGCCGCCTTGCCCTCCTTCTTGGCCTTGAGCACCGAGAGGTTGACAGCAACGCGGAAGGTGCGGTTGAGCTGCCAACCCAGCGTCATCCGCGTTTCGGGAACCAGTTCCTCGACGATCGCCTCACCGATCCAGACGATCGAGCGCCCCTTCGCCGCGACACGCGAGAAGAAATCGGTATCCGAGCCGCCGGTGAACCGCATCGAAGTATCGAAACGCAGGTTGTCGCCGTCCTCGGCGAAGATCGCAGTGCGAACGAGCGTGTTGTGGCCCTCCGCTTTGGTCATCGACGTTCCGGTCGGGCGCTTGTTGATGCTGCGTTCGCGCAGGTAAGCGGGTGTTCCTTCGGGATAGATGCTGATGACGCGGCCGTAGAACACGTCGGCCGGATAGATCTTCGTCGCCGCCATCATGGTGCGGAACCAGTCCGGCTGCGCGACCTCGTCATCGTCGATGTAGAGGAGCCAGTCAAAACCGTTCGCGGCGGCGTATGTGCCGCAGCGGTTGCGTGCGAAGGGCAGGCCAAGTTCCGGCTCCAGCACGCAATGGACACGGATACCGCTCGCGGCCTGGTGCCGGGCAGCGATCTCCTCGCAGGTGAGACGGTCATTGTTCTCGATCACCGCAATCTCGAAGGCCGCCCCCTCGGCTGGCTCGGAGGCGCAGACCGACGCAAGGCACTGGTCGAGCAGGATCGGCCGATTGCGGGTGCAGATCGTCACCAGCACGCGGACGGGCGTTTCACTCGAAGGGGCTACGGGAAAGGACATCGGTTTCTTTCGGCGGAATGCCGCTCCGTAGTGCATTCCGGCAGGCGCGACAACCTCGGGATTATTCCCGACGCAGGACGATCCGGTCGAGAAAATCCGCGAAACCCTGCGCCCGGTAGCCGGCGGTCAGCGCTTCAGGGTCGTAATCGTCCCGCACCCAATCGAGGAACGGCTTGTCTTCGTCCGGGTGTGCGGCAAGGTAGGTCACGAAGACCGCATCGAGAATGCCGGTCTTCGAGGTGCTGAAATGCAGGTAGCGCAAGGAAAGTTCATCTTTCGCCACATGTACGGGCTCTCCCTCGACGACGATCAGATAGAGCGCGGAGAGAAAACCGGCGCGATCCGCACCGGACTTGCAGTGCAGCAGTACCGGATAGCGCAGCCCGGAGAAGAATTCAGGCGCGTCCAGCAGCGTCTCCTTGGCGGGCGCGGCGCGCGAGAAAAGACCGGGAAACGTCAGATAATCGAGCCCGAGCTTCTCGCACTCGGCCGCGACCAGCGCGTTGCCGCCGTGACGCGGATCGTGCCGGGCGGTGACGACGGTCTTAACGCCATGCGCCGCGGCCTTGCGAATATCGGCCGGAAACGGCTGATTCATGCGGACTGCCTGTCCCCGTGTTCCGACCCGACCGAAATTTTTCCAGAAGACGCGCAGGATGGCGAAATCCATCACGAGAAAGTCGAGCCAGGCGGCGTGCCGTCGCGCAGGGTCGCGGGCCGGCTCGCGATGGGCTTCGCGATCGGGCAGGAACCAACCGAAAAGGCGCGCACGGATGCCCTTCAAGGAGACAACCTTTCAGCCAACCTTCTTCAAGAATTCGGTGCGCAATACCAGCCCCTTGATCTTCTCGACCCGACATTCGATGAGATCCGGATCGCCGGTCAGGTGGATGCCCTTGATGAGCGTGCCGCGCTTCAGGGTCGAGGAGGTGCCCTTGACCTTCAGATCCTTGATGACCTGAACGTTGTCGCCTTCGTTGAGCAGAGCCCCGTTGCAATCGCGCACGTCCATCGCCGAATCTCCCGAACTGCCTGTCATCGTCCAGCGCTTAGCCTCCGCTCGAGGGCATGGGAAGTTAAAACCTCTCCATATTTGCCGCGCTATCGGAAACACCTGCTTTTTGCGCATGGCAATGCTGTCATTCATGCGTTTTTCAAAAGGCGCCTCTTCCCCACGCGCATCGCTCGGGTCTCGTCACCTTGGGCAGTTTCGTATATCGAGAACAACAACAAAAACGGGGAGGAATGGAATGCCGGTCGAGATGTCGAAGGATCTGCGCTCGGGCGCGCTCGTCTATCACCGGCTGCCGAAACCCGGAAAGCTTGAGGTCGTCGCCACCAAACCGCTCGGCAATCAGCGCGACCTCGCACTTGCTTATTCACCCGGTGTCGCGGCGGCTTGCGAGGCGATCGTCGAAGATCCGCAGGAAGCCGCCAATCTCACGGCCCGGCAGAACCTGGTCGCGGTAATCTCCAACGGCACGGCCGTTCTGGGACTTGGTGACATCGGCCCGCTCGCTTCCAAGCCGGTGATGGAAGGCAAGGCGGTGCTCTTCAAGAAGTTCGCCGGCATCGACGTCTTCGATATCGAGATCAACGAAAAGCGCGTGCAGCAGCTCGTCGACACGATCTGCGCGCTGGAGCCGACCTTCGGCGGTATCAATCTCGAGGACATCAAAGCGCCGGAGTGTTTCGAGGTCGAGGCCCAGTGCCGCGAACGGATGTCGATCCCCGTATTCCATGACGATCAGCACGGCACCGCGATCATCGTCGCGGCGGCTGTCCTGAACGCGATGCAGCTCGCGGGTAAGAAACTCGATGAGATCAAGCTCGTGACCTCCGGTGCGGGGGCGGCGGCACTTGCGTGCCTCAATCTTCTGGTTTCGGTCGGCATCAGGCGCGAGAACATCTGGGTTACGGATATCGAGGGCGTCGCCTACAAGGGCCGCGAGGCGCTGATGGACCGCTGGAAGGCGGTCTACGCGCAGGAAACCGACAAGCGCACGCTCGCGGAGGTGATCGAGGGAGCGGATATCTTCCTCGGCCTCTCGGCCGCAGGCGTGCTCAAGCCGGAACTCCTCAAGAAGATGGCGCCGAAGCCGCTCATCATGGCGCTGGCCAACCCCAATCCGGAAATCATGCCGGAGCTTGCGCTGGAGGCTCGTCCCGATGCGATGATCTGCACCGGCCGGTCTGACTATCCCAATCAGGTCAACAACGTCCTGTGCTTTCCTTATATCTTCCGCGGAGCACTGGACGTCGGCGCGACGACGATCAACGAGGAGATGAAGCTCGCGGCCGTCCGCGCCATCGCGGAACTCGCGCGCGAAGCCTCATCCGATGTGGTGGCGCAGGCCTATGGCGGTGCCTCGCGCAATTTCGGCGCGGATTCGCTTATTCCGTCACCGTTCGATCCGCGCCTCATTCTCCGGATCGCCCCGGCGGTTGCCCGCGCCGCGATGGAAAGCGGTGTCGCGCGCGCACCGATCGACGATTTCAACGCCTATGATGAGCGCCTCCAGCGCTTCGTATTCCGTTCTGGCTTCATCATGCGGCCGATTTTCCGCGCCGCGCGCGAGAACCCCAAACGCGTCATCTACGCCGAGGGCGAGGACGAGCGCTCGCTGCGCGCCGCGCAGACCGTGATCGAGGACGGTATCGCCCTGCCGATTCTGGTCGGTCGCCCGAACATCATCGAGCAACGGCTGGAGCGGTTCGGGCTCGCCATCCGGCCCGGCAAGGACTTTGCTATCGTCAACCCGGACGGCGACCCGCGCTATCGCGATTACGTCCAGACCTATCTTGATATCGCCGGGCGGAAAGGCATCACACCGGATGCCGCGCGCACGCACGTGCGCACCAACTCCTCGATCATTGCCGCCATCGCAGTCCGGAGAGGCGATGCCGATGCCATGATCTGCGGCCTCGAGGGACGGTTCCGTTCTCGGCTCCAGATCATCCGCGACGTCATCGGCCTCGCACCGGGCGTCACCGAACTCGCCGCGATGACACTTATGATTACCCCCAAGGGCGCGTTCTTCCTTGCGGACACCCACGTGAATGAGGATCCCAGCCTCGAACAGATTGTCGACATCGCCCTGCGCGCCGCCACCGAGGTCCGTCGCTTCGGCATCACGCCAAAGGTCGCGTTGGTCTCGCATTCCGATTTCGGGAGCCATGACAGCACCTCCGCGCGCAAGATGCGCGAGGCGGCGCGCTGCATCACCCAGCTTGCGCCCGATCTGGAGGTTGACGGCGAGATGCAGGCGGATTCGGCGCTTTCCGACGTCGTCCGGGAGCGCGTGCTGCCGACCTCCAAGCTCAAGGGCGTCGCCAACATTCTCGTAATGCCGGATCTCGACGCAGCCAATATCGCCAACGAACTGACCAAGGTGATCGCGGACGCCTTGCCGGTCGGGCCGATCCTGCTCGGCACGGCATTCCCGGCACATATCGCGACCTCGACCGTGACCGCGCGCGGCCTCGTCAACCTGACGGCGCTTGCAGTCGTCGAGGCCCAGCAGGCGGAGCGAGAATAAGCACGCAATAAAAACCCGCCCGGAAGGGCGGGTTAGGTGGTCTTGCCGATGCGCAATCGCCGGCAGAGGCGCGAGATTATTTCGCGCTCGCCTCGAACTTCACCTTCGGCAGCAGCAGCATCGGGTTGTTCGATGCGGCCATGATTTCGGGCACCGTGATACCGGCCGGGCTTGCCGAAATCGCGGCCACATCGAGCCCCTTCAGCGATTGAAGGAACGTTCCAACAGCCTGCGACAGTTTCGTCGCATCCGGATGCCCTGCGAGCACGCCGGCGATCATGACCGGCGCGACGCCGGCAAGCTCCATGCGGAACTGATCCGCGGATTTACCCTGGTCCTTCGCCGCCTTGGCGAGAACCTTGTCGAGCCCGCCACGATCGGCGATCGCGACATCGATCCGCTGGACGTTACCGGTCGAGAGAAGCATCGGCCAATTGGTGGTCGGCGCTTCGAAGAACGCGCGCGGCACGCCGGCGAGATCGCCCTTGAGGGTTACCTTCGCGACCTTATCCATATCGACGGAGATATCGGTGATCGAGAGCTTCGAGCCGGCTTCCGCCCAGTTCGCGGCGATCCCGGCCGAGACGTCGAGTTTGTCGAGGTCGAGATCCTTCAGTGACTGGATGCCGGCATCCTTGGTGATGGCGGGCAGGGGCATCACGAATTTCCTGAGGCTGATACCAAGCTTCGTCGGTGTGATGCCGATGAAACCACCGACCATGCTCTCGAAACCATCGAGCGTGAACTTGACGCGATCCGGGCTCTTCGCGTCTTTGCCGGGCGGAACGTCGGCTTCGATGCCCGTCACGTAGATGGAGGCATCCTTGCCCTGCAGGCCCGCCGCCGCTTCGGCGGCAGCGGTTTCCAGCGCCGCCCGGCTTTCTGGCGTCATCGGCTTCTTGTCGCCGCCCTTCTTGCCGCCTGAATCGAGACCGAGCAGCGCGGCCCGGGCCATCGAGGCCAGCATGACGCCGTATACGTCGCCCTTGCCGCCGATCTCACCGAAACGCATGAAGCCGTCGGGCATTTTGAAATCGATCTTCTCGACCTTCATGCCCGGATCGCCGGCACCGCGCACCGTCATCGGGCCGAGCGACAGGGTTCCGTTGCCCTGGGGTGTTTTGATGTCCGCTTTCGCACCTGCAACGCTGGCGAAGCCGAACCGGTAGGAATTGTGGAAATCGATCAGCGCGGCGAAGACATTGGCAGAGGTTGTCGGATCGTCTTTTTTACCTTCGGCCTTGAGGAGATCCGAATACATCTCACCGAGCGGCCGGCGGCCGAGTCGGGCGTCGAAATAGTCACTCTCGATCTTGCCGACATCAATCGTGAAAAGGTCGCCGGCCTTCATCCGGAAGGATTCGACCATCGAACGGCCGTAAATGCGCTTGTAAGGCGCCTTGCCTGACGGATCGGCATCGACCAGCCAGCGTACACCGCCCCCGAGATCGACCGTTTCGATCGACATGCGACCGATGGTTCCGTCGAGTACGACGTTCTTGTCTTCCTGCTTGATCCTGGACTCCATCCGCCCGCCGGCGATCGCGGCTTTCTCGATGACGCCCTTGCGGATCGGCCCGGTCTCGATGTTCTCGTAGGTGGTGGTGCTGCCGTTGTTCTCAATCTTTACCGTCATGACGACGGAGCGGATGGCAAGACGATCAGCATCGAGCGCTTCAAGCTTCGCGGCAAGGCCATTCAGGCTGTTGGCGCGGAAAAGGGCCTCGATATCGGTCCTGGAAAGGCTGGAGCCGGTCACCGAAATCTGGTTGAGCGCGATCGAGCCGAAACCGGTCGGTATCTCGATCTTTTCAATCAGCACGTTTTCCTTGGCAAGAGCGCGCGCAATACCGGGTCCGCCGTGATCAAGTGGCAGAAGCGGCATCAGGGCAGGGGACAGCGCGGTCGCGACGAGAAACGCGGCGAGGCGATGGCGCGCGTTCACGCGCCGGAGCGATGTGTGGTGTGACAAGATCTTCTCCCGAGGCAATCGATGGCAGGCCAATCCGTCCGGATCCCGGAGCGGCAACATGGCACCTTTCGCATTCCCCGTCAGCCCGTCGCTGTGCGATGGCGCACGTCGACCTTCACAAAATCCGTCGTAACCGGCTCACAGGCTGAAGCTGGTGCCGCAGCCACAACTGGACGTGGCATTCGGATTGCGGATCTGGAAGCTCTGGCCGATCAGCTCGGTCACGAAATCCAGTTCGGAACCGCTCAACATCGGTGCGGAGATCGAATCGACCAGCACAGTGATTCCATCTTTCTCGATGACAACGTCGTCCGGCGCACGGTTCGCGTCGATCGCAAAGCGATACTGGAAACCGGAGCAGCCACCGCCCTCGACCGCAACCCGCAGCATCGAACCGGGCGCCTCGTCCCTCAGGATCACGGCGATACGCGCCGCCGCACGCGTCGAAACAGCGAGCGGTGCGCCGTTCGCGCCGGCTTCCGGGAGGACGGGAGCGGGGGCGGCATTCTGGATGGCGAACTTCAGCGGCATTGGCATCGACCAGACGGGTTAAAGGCCCGCCCGCCTTTTGTTTGACATGAGAGGAATGTAAGGAGGAGGGCTCCATCCGGCAACGCCCCGCTGAGGATCTTTTCCGTGCTCTTTCATCGCGAACGCCCGCTTTCGCCCTTCGCCGTCGATCATCGACGCAGCAAGGGGCGGATTCTTGCGGAGGCGCCGTCGCCGACCCGGTCGGAATTCCAACGCGATCGCGATCGCATCCTGCATTCCAATGCATTCCGCCGGCTCAAGCACAAAACCCAGGTTTTTGTCGAACACGAGGGTGACCATTATCGCACGCGCCTGACGCATTCGCTTGAAGTCGGGCAGATCGCCCGCTCGATCAGCCGGATTCTCGGTCTCGACGAGGATCTCGCGGAGACGCTCGCGCTTGCCCACGATCTGGGACATACCCCCTTCGGTCACGCCGGCGAGGACGCGCTGGACGAGAAGATGATTCCCTTCGGCGGGTTCGACCACAATGCGCAGACGCTGCGCATCGTTACCCGCCTCGAACATCGCTATGCAGCCTTCGATGGCTTGAACCTCTCCTGGGAAACGCTCGAAGGGTTGACCAAGCACAACGGCCCTATCATCGACGCCAACGGAAAACCGGTCGGGCACTACCTTAAACAAGGAATTCCGGGGTCAATAATCGAATTATCACATAAGCATAATATCGATCTTTCAACTTATGCATCAGCGGAAGCGCAGGTCGCCGCCATCGCCGACGACATCGCCTACAACGCCCATGACATCGACGACGGGCTGCGCGCCGGGCTGTTCCGGGCGAGCGAATTACGCGAAGTGCCGTTTCTGGCCGCGATCATATGGGAGATCGATCGGCTCTGGCCCGATCTTGACGAGAGCCGGAAGGGCCACGAGATCATGCGCAGGGTCATCACGCGGCTGGTGGAGGATGTCGCGGCCGAGAGCGAACGGCGCATCGTCTCGCTCAGCCCGCGCGAGGCAGACGATATCCGTTTCGCGAAGGCGCCCGTGGTTACCTTTTCGGACGCGATGGCGCCAGCGGAACTGGAGCTGAAGAAGTTCCTCTTCGCCCGCATGTACCGGCACGAGCGCGTCATGACCCAGCGCGAGGCCGCGATCCGCACGGTGCGCGACCTCTTCGACATCTTCATGGAAAATCCGTCCGAGGCCGGCACCTTCGCCGCGAGCCTCGATCCGGCTGACAAGCCGCGTCTCGCTCGCCACGTCGCGGATTACATCGCGGGCATGACGGATCGTTTCGCGCTTCAGGAACACGCCCGCCTGTTTGACGCGCGCGCCACACTCGGCTAGGCCCTGCGCCACCCCGAAGAACCGGTACCCGCAGAAGCCAATGAACATCTTCAACGCCTTCGCCGCCGTCCTTGACGGCATTCTGGCCGAATTGCCGCTCACTGCCGCCTTGCCCGCGGAGGTTCGCGCCCGCGTCAGCGTCGAGCCGCCGCGCGACCCGAGCCACGGCGATCTGTCGACGAATGCCGCGATGGTGCTCGCCAAGGAAGCGAGAACCAGCCCGCGTGTGCTCGCCGAGGCGATCGTCGAGAAGCTTGAGGCCAGGGGGCGTTTTCCACGTATCGAGATCGCGGGGCCCGGATTCATCAACATCGGGCTTCTTCCCGTTGAGATCGAAGCGGTCGTGACGGCCACGATTAAACTGGGCCGCGATTTCGGCCGCAGCCAGATGGGAGACGGCCAGCCCGTCAACGTCGAATATGTCTCCGCCAACCCGACCGGGCCGATGCATGTCGGACACGGGCGCGGAGCAGTCTATGGTGATGCGCTCGCGAACCTCCTCGACTTCTCGGGCTGGAAGGTAACGCGCGAGTATTACATCAACGACGCCGGAGCGCAGGTCGACGTGCTCGCACGCTCCGCCTTCCATCGCTACCGTGAAGCGCTCGGGCGGGATGTCGGACCGGTCGGCGAAGGACTTTATCCCGGCGATTACCTCGTCCCAGTCGGCAAGGCGCTGGCGGAAAAGCACGGCGATGCGCTCGAAAAACTGGCGGAAGCGAATTGGCTTCCGCTCGTCCAGCGCTTCACGATCGATGCGATGATGGCGATGATCCGCGACGATCTCGCTGCGCTCAACGTCCATCACGACGTGTTTTTCTCGGAAGCCTCGCTGCAGGGCAATCCCGACAAGGTGGCCGAGACCATTGCCGATTTCCGGGCGCGTGGCCTCATCTATGAAGGGCGCCTGCCGCCGCCGAAAGGCCAGAAGGACGAGGATTGGGAGGATCGCGAGCAAACGCTTTTCCGCGCCACCGACTTCGGCGACGACGTCGATCGCCCGCTGCTCAAGAGCGACGGCGGCTACACCTATTTCGCCTCCGATATCGCCTACCACAAGAGCAAGTTCGATCGCGGTTTCGCGGAGATGATCGACGTCTGGGGCGCCGACCACGGTGGTTACGTCAAGCGCATGAAGGCGGCGGTGAAGGCCGCATCCGGCGGCAAGGGCAACCTCGAAGTGCGCCTCTGCCAACTCGTCAAGCTGATGCGCAAGGGCGAGCCGGTGAAGATGTCGAAGCGTTCGGGCGATTTCATTACCTTGCGCGATGTGATCGACGAGGTGGGGCGGGACGCGATCCGCTTCATGATGCTCGACCGCAAGAACGACGCGGAACTTGAATTCGACCTCGCCAAGGTCATCGAGCAATCGAAGGACAATCCGGTTTTCTATGTGCAATACGCCCATGCGCGCATCTGTTCCGTGAAGCGGCAGGCCGATGCCGCCTTTGGCGCGATTCCGATCATGGATGACGAAGTCGCCGCCGCAGACCTTTCAATTCTAAAAGACGAGGGCGAGCGGGCGATCATGCGGGCCATCGCCCAATTCCCGCGCATGATCGAGCAGGCGGCGGCAACGCGCGAGCCGCATCGTGTCGTTTTTTACCTCTACGATCTCGCAAGTGCGTTCCACGCTTTGTGGAATCGCGGCAAGGATTTGCCAGATTTGAGGTTTATTAACAATGATGACCGAAAAGGAACATCGGCGAGACTCGCGCTCGTCACGGCCGTTCAGACGGTGATCGCCAACGGGCTGGCCCTGCTGGGCGTCTCCGCTCCGGAGGAAATGCGCTGAAAAGCGCACGGCCCTGACGACGTACTCTCCGCCGGCATAATGCGTAAACGGAAGGAGAGCGGCCATGGATCGGAACGGTCAGGTTCGCAAGGAACCGACGCTGGCGGATCTCGAAGCCTTCGAGCAGCTGCTGCGCGAGAGCCTCCAGGCCGCCCCCGCCGCCGCACCGGCTCGCCTCGCCGAAGTGCCGGCTCCGGCTGCCCCGGCCATTGCGCCGGATCCGGCCGCCGCACCGACGCACCACTCCGACGAAGCCGCGATGGCTGAACTGGCCCGGCTGATCGAGACCCCGGTCGATTTCATCACCGACCTTCCACCGGCACCCGCTGCCGCACCACCGCGCGCCGTAGAACACACCAGCGGGCATGTCGAGGCGCAGATGACGACAGGCTGGCCGGTCCAGCCAGAGATCGCCGCCAACTTCACACCCCCGGCCGAACCCGCTCCGGCGCATGAGCCGGCCGTCGCACCCGCGCCGCGACAGGCGGGCGAGGCGCTCGATCCCTTGGCCGCTTTCGAGGAAGAATTGCGCCGTTTCGACGCGGCGCGTCTGCACAGCCATACGCGCCCCCCGGTGGACGAGCCGGTAATCGACGATCTGCGGCCGGCTTACCCGACCGAGGCCGCGCAGGTTGAACTGCCGCCACCCCCGGTTGCGCAGCCAGCCTATGCGCCGGAAACGGGTGGCTACGAACCGGCTCCGTCGATGGAAAGCTGGCAGCATCAGGCCTACGAGCCGCAGGAAGAACCTGCCGTAAGCCCGGCGGAAGCCTCATTAAAGGCGACGGAAGACCGGCTGGCCCAGGAAGCGGCGGCAGCGGCCGTCAAGGCCGGCGTCGTTCATAACGTTGGTCGTTCCAAGGGGATCTTCCTGGCAATGGGTGGCATCGCCGCAGCAGGCCTCGCGATCGTCGGCGGAAGCTTCCTGTTCGGTTCGTCGCCGAAAACCACGAAATCCGGCGACGTGCCGGTGATCGCCGCCAAGCCCCAACCGGCCAAGGAAAAGCCGACGGATCCGGGCGGAGTCGAAATTCCTAACCAGAACAAGGAAGTGCTGGCTGCCCGCACCAGGACCGAGGTCAAGCCGGCGCAAGTCGTCAATAATACCGAGCAGCCGCTTGATCTCAATCAGGCGACGAAGCGGGATTCCGTGCGCGTCGTTGCGCCTAACCCCTATCAGTCCGGCGCGCCAGCGGCCGAAACCGCCCGGACGGCGCCGGCCAACGAGGCTCAGCAGGGCACGAGCGGCCCCGGCGTCGAACCGCGCCGCGTAACATCGGTCCGAATTCCGGCGGCAGGCGGAGCGGCGACATCCGCTGCTGCACCGGTGGCGGCCGCACCTGCCGTTTCAGCCCCGCCGATCGCGGTTCCGACCACCAGCGTCCCGGTCCCGACGCCGGTCCCCGCACCCGTTCCACCCCAACGTACGGCGACGGTTCCGGATGCGCCGGTCAAGGTCGAATCGCGGCCCGTCACCGCCAATTCGGTGCCCCGTGCCGAGACGACGCCCGCAACCACGCCACCGGCGCGGGTTGTGTCTCCGGCGCCGAAGGCCGAACCGCGCCGCTCCGCGAGCGCGCCGCTTTCGCTTTCGCCCAACGCCGCCTCCACCCGCAGCAATGCCTCTTCCGGCGGCTCGGGTTGGGCGATCCAGCTCGCCTCGCGCCCGACTGAGGCCGACGCGAAGAACGCAGCCGGCCAGTTGAAGACCCGCTACGCGTCCGCCATCGGCTCGCGCTCGCCGGTCGTCGTCAGCGGCGAGGCGAATGGCAAGACCGTCTATCGCGTCCGCGTCACCGGTTTCGATCAGGCAGGTGCCGGCGCAGCGTGCCAGAAGGTCAAGGCCGCCGGTGGTGGCTGCTTCGTGACGCGCCAGTAAGGGTCTCGGGACAAGGTTCGCATGAAGCCGATCATCTTCGGGGCGAAGGGCCTCCAGCTCACCAATGCGGAGGCTGCCTTCTTCGCTGAACATCGCCCGGCCGGTTTCATCCTTTTTCGGCGCAACATCGAGACGCCGGAGCAGGTGAGGACGCTCGTCGATCAGATGAAGCGGGCTGCCGATAACCCCGACGCGCTGGTGCTGATTGATCAGGAAGGTGGCCGCGTCGCGCGCCTCCGCCCGCCGCACTGGCGGAAATATCCCTCAGGTGCGGAATACGGTCGCCTCTGGCCGGTCGATCCGGATCTCGCAGGCGAAGCGGCTTTTCTCGGCGCGCGCCTCATCGCCGACGATCTTGGTGCGCTCGGCATTAACGTCGATTGCCTGCCGGTGCTCGATGTGCCGATTCCCGGCGCCAACAACATCATCGGCGACCGGGCCTACGGCATGGACCCGACCTCGGTGATGGCGCTCGGCCGCGCTGCTGCGCAGGGGCTGATCGAGGGTGGCGTGCTGCCGATCATCAAGCATATCCCCGGGCACGGTCGGGCGATGGCGGATTCGCATCTCGCGCTGCCTGTCGTGGAGGCCAGCCGTTACGCGCTGGAGCACCACGATTTTCCGCCCTTCCGCGCGCTCGGAGACCTGCCGCTCGCGATGACCGCGCATGTGATCTACACCGCTTTTGATACAGAATCTCCGGCGACGACCTCGCAAGCAGTCATCCGCGATGTCATTCGCGGCCAGATGGGTTTTGATGGCCTCCTGATGTCGGATGACCTCTCGATGAAGGCACTTTCGGGTTCTTTCGTCGATCGCCGGACGGCAGTTCTGGCCAAAGGCTGCGATCTCGTCCTCCATTGCAACGGCGAACTGGAAGAAATGGAGCCGGTCGCCATCGGTTGTCCGGATATCTCGGCCGATGCCGCGCGCCGCTTGAAAGCAGTTCTGACCGGACTCAACCGCCCGGTTGCGCCATTTGATCGGGGACAAGCCGAGGCCCGCCTCGCCGAACTCCTTGCAACGGGGGCGTGAAAGCCCGATCTTTCCGGCATGAGCCGGATGGACCATCCCGCCAGCGAACCTGATTTCGACGCCTTTCCCCCGGAAGGCGCGGAGCGGCTTGTCGTCGATCTCGACGGGTTCGAGGGACCGCTCGACCTGATGCTCGATCTCGCGCGGCGCGAGAAGCTTGATCTGAAATCGATCTCGATCCTCGCCATCGCCGAGCAGTATCTCGCCTTCGTCGCGAAAGCGCAGGCGCTGCGGCTCGAAATCGCGGGGGATTACCTCGTCATGGCGGCCTGGCTTGCCTACCTCAAGTCGCGCCTCCTTCTGCCGAAGAAGGAAAATGACGCCGCGCCGGACACCGAGGCCATGATCGAAGACCTCGCCGCCCGGCTCGCGCGCCTGGAAATGATCCGCAAGGCGGGGCAACTCCTGGGAGAACGTCTTGCCCACACGCGGGAGAGCTTCCCGCGGGGCCTGGGTGAAACCATCGTCATCGAGCGCAGACTCGCGTGGGACGTGAGCCTGACCGAGCTCGTCGCGACCTATGCCGAACGGAGGATCGCGCAGGTCCGCTCGCGCTATCGCATCGCCACGCGGAGGACGCTGTCGATTCCCGAGGCGCGGGCGATGCTCGAACGCCTGATCGGCCCGATGGCGGAATGGTGTCCGCTCGATGTGCTGCTGGCCGCGATCCGCCCGAGCGGCGAGGAGGCGCGCAGCACCAAGGCCTCTTCCTTCGTCGCCGCGCTTGAGCTTGCGCGCGAGGGTCATCTCGAACTTCGTCAGCAGGAAGCCTTTGCGCCGCTCTATCTTCGTCGCGCGGGAGGAGCTACAGGACCGCGATGATCGGCATGATGCGAGCAGTCACCGAAGAGAACGACGAGGCCGAAAGGCGGTTCGCGCATGGAGTCCGCGTCGCCGAGGCGCTGCTCTTCGCCGCGGCTGAACCGCTCGCGGCGGAGGATATCGCCCGGATGATGCCGCAGGGCGTCGCGGTGGAGTCGGTGCTGGGCGAGCTCGAGAGGCTTTACCGGCCGCGCGGTGTCAACCTGATGCGCCTTTCCGGCAAGTGGATGCTCCGCACCGCACCAGACCTCGGCTATCTCCTGCGCAAGGAGAGCGACGAAGCGAGAAAGCTAGGCCGGGCCGCGCTCGAAACCTTGTCGATCATCGCCTATCACCAGCCGGTGACGCGCGCCGAGATCGAGGCGCTGCGCGGGGTTTCCACCCACAAGGGCACGCTCGATACCTTGCTTGAGGCCGGATTTGTCCGGATGCGCGGCCGCCGCCGCACGCCGGGAAGGCCGGTCACGTTCGGGACGACGGAAACCTTCCTGATCCAGTTCGGGCTCGATCGCATCTCTGATCTGCCAGGCCTTGAGGAGATCGCGGCATCCGGCCTCGTCGAAGGGCAGGTGCCGTCCGGGCTCGGCCTGCCGCTGCCGAGCGACGACGCGGCGCTGCGCGAGGACGAGGACGCGCTGGAGCCCGATCTTTTCGACATCATGATCGACGAACGGCTGGAGGAGCAGGCGAACGAAACACCGCTCGACCCGGAGGGCAGGGAGGACAAGCCGGAGGATGGGGATGGCCGACGCTGATCCCGGCCGTCGCCGGCTTCGCGCTGCCGCTGTCATCCCCGCTTCGCTGACTTTCGAGAACGTCACGCGCAGCTTCGAGGGCAAACAGGCGGTGTCCGGCGTGAGCTTCACCGCCGGCAACGGCGAGGTGATCTGCCTGCTCGGCGCTTCGGGGTGCGGCAAGTCGACACTGCTGCGGCTTGCCGCGGGCATCGAGGTGCCGGACGAGGGCCGCATCCTGCTCGACGGCAAGGAGATTGCGGGGCCGGGCCGCTTCGTCGAGCCGGAGGATCGCGGCATCGGCCTCGTATTCCAGGATTACGCGCTGTTTCCGCATCTCGACGCGCTCGGCAATGCGCGCTTCGGTCTCTCGGACCTGCCGAAGCGGGAGGCTTTATCGATCGCCGATTCGGCGCTCCGGCGCGTCGGCCTCGGCGAGCGCCTGCGGGCAATGCCGCACGAACTCTCCGGCGGCGAGCAGCAACGGGTCGCGCTCGCCCGTGCCGTGGTGCCGCGCCCGCGTGTTCTCCTGATGGACGAACCTTTCTCCAACCTCGACCGGCGGATGCGCGATCAGGTGCGTGAGGAAACCGTCGCCGTGCTGCGCGAGACCGGCGCGACCGCGCTGATTGTGACACATGACCCCGAGGAGGCGATGCGCATCGCCGACCGCATCGCGCTGATGCGTGACGGGCGCCTCGTCCAGATCGGCGCGAGCCGCGAGATCTACAACAAGCCGGTGGATATAGAAGCCGCACGCTTCTTCTGCGATCTCAACGAGATCGAGGCGCGTGCGCGCAGCGGGCGGGTGGAAACGCCGGTCGGAATCTTCTCCGCACCCGGCAAGGCGGATGGGGAAAAGGCCATCGTCGCGATCCGCCCGCAGTCGATCCGGCTCAAGGCGGCGGGGTTCTGTCTGCCGGGGCGCATCCTCGCGCGGCGCTTCGTGGGGGAGGTTGAGCTCGTCGATCTGGCGGTTCAAGGGCTCGACCGACCGGTGCGCGCCCGGGTGCAGGACCTCGGCACCGTCCGCCCCGGTAACGATGTCGGCGTCGATATTCGCGCCGATGACGTGCTTGTGTTTTGAAGTCCTTGTTTTTGACGCGAATAGCCCCTAGGTTCGCGACCGAAAATCAAGGCGGGGCAGGTGGGTCACCGCCCTTACGAGGACGGCGTGGAGGCGTAAATGGGCAGCATGAGCATCTGGCATTGGCTGGTGGTGGCAGTGATCGTTCTGCTGCTGTTTGGCCGCGGCAAGATTCCGGAATTGATGGGAGACGTTGCCAAGGGCATCAAGTCGTTCAAGGCCGGCATGAGGGACGAAGAGTCCGCCAAGACCGATGAGCCCAAGAAGGAACTCGACGCCAAGGCCAACGAACCCGTCAAAACCGAGCAGAAGATCGGCTGATTCCGGCTGTTGAGGGGCCGGCGCGGCGCGCGCTGGCCGAAAGGTAACATCCCGCCATGTTTGATGTCGGCTGGAGCGAACTGGTCGTTATCGGCGTTGTCGCGCTGGTTGTGATCGGCCCGAAGGAACTGCCGGGCGTGATCCGCTCGGTGGGCCGTGCGGTCGGCAAGCTGCGCACGATGGCTGGCGAATTTCGCGCCCAGTTCGACGATGCCATGCGCGAAGCTGAGCTGCACGAGGTCAAGAAGACCTTCGACGACGCGGCGAGTTCCGCAACCTCGGCCGTAAACGAAGCGACAAAGCCCTTCGACGAGGTGAAGAGCGAGTTTGATGCCTCCGCCGCGAGCATCCGCGAAGATGCCGCTGGGCCGACTGCGAGCGAAAAGATCTCCGCGATCGAGGCGGATGCGAAGGCGATGGAGGCCGAGATCGCGGCCGAGAGCGCGCCGGCGCCCAAACCCCGCGCCCGCAAGAAAAAGGCCGGAACGGCCGGGGATGAGGCGGGGAACGACGCATGAGCGAACTCGATCCCAACGTGAAGACCGGTGGTTCGATCACCGGCCGTAAGGACGGCCACGACGAGATCGAGGCCTCGCGCGCCCCTCTCATCGAACATCTCACCGAGCTGCGCTCGCGCATCATCAAGGCGATGCTTGCCTTCCTCGCCATGACGATCCTGTGCTTTTCGGTCGCGAAATATATCTATTCGATCCTGGTCCACCCTTACATCTGGGCAGCGGGCGGGCCACAAAACGCGCCGCTGATCTACACGCATCCGCTCGAATATTTCTTCGTCCAGCTCAAGCTGGCGGTTTTCGGCGGCGCATTCCTCGCCTTTCCGGTGATCGCGACGCAGATCTACAAGTTCGTGGCGCCCGGCCTCTACAAGGACGAGAAGGACGCCTTCCGCCCCTATCTGATTGCTACACCGGTGTTCTTCGTTCTCGGCGCAGCGGTGGTGATGCTTATCGCGATGCCGCTTCTGATGAAGTTCTCGCTTGCCATGCAGCAGAGCGCGGGCGAAGGGCAGGCACAGATCTCGCTATTGCCGAAGGTCGATGACTATCTCAGCCTCATCATGACGCTGATCTTCGCTTTCGGCATCACCTTCCAGCTTCCTGTGATCCTGACACTGCTGGCGCGGATCGGCATAATCGACGCTGCCTTTCTTCGCGAGAAGCGCCGTTATGCCATCGTCATCGTGTTCGTGATTGCAGCGATCTTCACGCCGCCGGACATCATCAGCCAGTTCAGCCTCGCGATCCCCACCCTGGGGCTCTACGAGCTCTCCATCATCGCCGTCTCGATGGTTGAAAAGAAGCAGAAGGCGAAACGCGAGGCGGAAGAAGCCTCGGCTTGAAGCTCGACGCCTCACTTGATTTGTCGCGACCGCTTGGCCTGAAGCCACCCGTCCTCTATAGCCTCGCCATTCCCGATTTTCATGGTGACGGAAGCGATTCCGACCATGACGATAGCGTTTGACCGCCGACGATTCGCGAGCCTGACATGCACGATATCCGCGCCCTGAGAACCGACCCCGAGATCCTGAAGGCCGCTATGCTTCGCCGCGGCAAGCCGGAAGAGGCAGCGAAAGTCGTTTCGGTGCTCGAACTCGACGCTGCCTATCGCGCTGCACTTACCGAGAAGGAGACGCTGCTCGCGCGCCGCAATGCCGCCTCCAAGGAAATCGGGCAGGCAATGGCGCAGAAGGATGCCGCCAAGGCCGAGGCACTGAAGGCCGAAGTCGCCGCGGGCAAGGAGCGGCTCGCCGCGCTCGAAACCGAGACCGCCGATCTGGACGCGAAAATTCGCGATATCCTTTCCGGCATTCCCAATATTCCGCATGACGATGTGCCGGAAGGCGCGGATGAGCACGGCAACGTCGTCTACACCAAATCCGGCCATGCGGAGATTGAAGGGGCGAAGCTTGCCATTCCCGCCAGACGCATCGAAACCGGCGCGGATCACGTCGCGCTCGGTGAGGCGCTCGGCATGATGGATTTCGAGACGGCGGCGAAGCTCTCCGGCAGCCGCTTCGTCGTCACGCAGAAGCATATCGCCCGGCTGGAGCGTGCACTCGGCCAGTTCATGCTGGACCTGCACACCACCGAGCACGGATACACCGAGGTCAATCCGCCCATTCTGGTCAAGGACGAGGCTATGTTCGGCACCGCGCAACTGCCGAAGTTCCGTGAAGACCAGTTCATGGCGATGAGCGAGGGCACGCGGACCGAGCTTCTCGGCGATGCGCTGGGCCATGTCTCGCCCGGCGACGCGCAGGTCTTCAAGGAAGGGCTCATGACCCTCCAGAAGCTCGTTGAGAAGACGATCGAACGTGCTCCGGCGCGCGAGGATCGCTGGCTCGTTCCCACCGCCGAGGTGCCGCTCACCAATCTCGTGCGCGAGAAAATCCTCTCGGAGGAGGAACTCCCGCTGCGATTCACGGCGCTGACGCCCTGCTTCCGCGCCGAAGCCGGTTCGGCGGGGCGCGATACACGCGGGATGCTGCGCCAGCATCAGTTCAACAAGGTCGAGCTGGTCTCGATCACGACACCAGAAACCTCGCGCGACGAACACGAAAGAATGCTCTCCTGTGCCGAAACGGTGCTCAGGAAACTCGGCCTGCATTTCCGGACCATGACGCTCTGCACCGGCGACATGGGTTTTGCGAGCCAGAAGACCTATGACATCGAGGTGTGGCTGCCGGGGCAGAACAGCTATCGCGAGATTTCCTCCTGCTCGGTCTGCGGCGATTTCCAGGCCCGGCGCATGGACGCCCGCTTCCGCGCGCCCGGCGACAGGGCGACGCGCTTCGTCCACACGCTCAACGGCTCGGGCGTCGCGGTCGGCCGCTGCCTGATCGCGGTGATGGAAAACTACCAGAACCCCGATGGCTCGATCACCGTGCCGGACGTGCTCCAGCCCTATATGGGCGGCCTCAAGAAGATCGAGAAAGCCTGACAGGCTGGAACTGCCACAGGATTTCCCGGCTATATCAAGATAGAAACCGAATCTTCTATAGCCCGAACGGGCGCCGGGCGGTCAGCCCGAACACGCCGAAGGCAAAAAAATGCGAATTCTTGTCACGAACGACGACGGCATCCATGCTCCGGGTCTGAAGATACTCGAAGCGATCGCCCGACAACTCTCCGATGACGTCTATGTGGTTGCGCCGGAGACGGATCAATCGGGCGTCTCGCATTCGCTATCGCTCAACGATCCGCTGCGCCTCCGGGAGATCTCCCCGAACCATTTCGCGGTGAAAGGCACGCCGACCGATTGCGTCATTATGGGCATCAAGCATATCCTGCGCGAAAAGCAGCCGGATCTCGTGCTCTCGGGCGTCAATCGCGGCCAGAATGTCGCGGAGGACGTTACTTATTCCGGAACCATCGCGGCGGCGATGGAAGGTACGATCCTCGGCGTGAAATCGATCGCGATGAGCCAGGCCTACCGGTTCGGCTCCCATGAGGGGATCGACTGGTCCTGCGCCGAGGCCTTGGGCGCAGAGACTGTTCGCAAGATCCTTGCGATCGGCATCGAGCCTGGCATTCTCGTCAACATCAACTTCCCGGCCTGCGCACCGGCGGAAGTGGCCGGCATCGCCGTTTCGGTGCAGGGTCAGCGCAATCAGGCACTGCTCGACGTGGACAAGCGCAACGACGGGCGCGGTAACCCCTATTACTGGCTCGCCTTTGCGCGCGGCCGCATCACCCCGGCCGAGGGCACGGATCTGCATGCCCTGATCGATCGGAAGATCTCCATCACGCCACTCCGGCTCGACCTCACCGACCTGCCGAGCGTCACGCGCTATGCCGAGGCGCTCGGCAACTGATGGACGGGGAGGGCGCAACCCTTTCGGACGACACTGCGCTCGCGCGCTTTATTCTCGACCTGCGTTCGCGCGGGCTGACCGAACCCGGCCTGCTCAACGCCTTCGAGCGTCTGCCACGCGCGGCATTCCTGCCGGGATTCTCGCCGGCGCAACTCTATTCGCCGCTCGCCATGCCCTTGCCCTGCGGCGAGGAGGCGACCGATCCGCTCACGCTCGCGCGCCATCTCGTGCTGCTTGATATCCGTCCCGGCCAGCGGGTGCTGGAAATCGGCACCGGCTCGGGCTTTCTCTCCGCGATCATGGCCCGGCTCGGCGCACGCGTAACGACCTACGAGCGCTATCGTACGCTGTTGCGGCGCGCGGAGGCAGCCTTTCGCGAAACCGGAATCACCGATGTCATCCCGCTGTTCGGCGACGGGCTCGCCCGGCAGGAGCGCGGCGAGGGGTTCGATCGGATCATTGTCAACGGGGCGCTGGATAGCGTTCCGCAGCATCTCGTCGACCGTCTCAGCACCAATGCCGTAATGCTCGCACATCGCCGCCGGGGCTTAGAAACGCGCCTCTTCCTGTGGAAAAAAGATCTGGCGGGCCATCCCGAGGCGACCGATTGCGGCCCCTCGCGGCTGGGGTTGATGCGCTCCGGATTACCGACGGTTCTTTGACGTGGAAAAGAACAGAAAAGCGCCCCTTCAGATTCTCTTAACCGTGGCTTTCAACCCGACCTTAAGCTGAATCCGTGTTTACTCCGGCTCATCGCTTTTGATGGTTACCGCGTGGGTCGAGTAATGCGTAAGTTCAGAATGAATGCCGCGAAGCCGCAACTGCTGGCGAGCGTCATGGTGGCGGCCTTGCTCGGAGCATGCTCCTCGGACGTGTCTCGCTTCAACGAAGATCCGTTCCAGAATCCGTTCAGTTCGCGCACTTCGTTCGATCCGGTGTCGACAAATTCCATCAACCGCAATCGCACCGCCGCGTCAGCCCCGAAATCCTTCCAGCCGATGCCGCAAAGCACGGTCTCTTCGCAGCCGCTTCCACCGCCGGGACAGATCCAGGGTCTCAATCCGAACGCCAACCTGACGACCGGCTCGATCAAGTCAGGTGTCGCCTCCGCGAATTATCCCGCATTGGTTGCCGGACCGCGCCCGGCGTTGAGCGGTGTTGCCGGCAATTCCACGGGCTGGTCCGCGATCGGCGGAACGCCGGTCACGCTCCGTGAAGGCGAGAGCATCAACACGCTGTCCCAGCGCTACAACGTCCCTGTCAGCGCCATCATGGCCGTCAACGGGCTGTCGAGCGTGCAGCAGGCTCAGCCGGGCCAGCAGATCATGATCCCTGCCTACAACGCGGTTTCGGGCAACAACACTTCCGCAAAGGCTGGCGCTCCGCAGGCCAGCGCGATCATCAATCGCCCGGCTCAGCCGATGCCCGCGGCGAGCGTCCGCTCGGCCTCGGTCCTGCCGCCGACGCCGCCGCGCAATGTATCGCCGGTCAAGGTCGCGGCCGGTCCGGTCGCGCGCAACGTCGCGCCCCAGCCGGTCTCCGATGCCGAAAAGCGCGCCGCGCAAAAGCTCCGTGAGATCAAGAACGGCAAGACGGAAACCGAAGCGAAGGCCGACGCCGCCAAGAAAAAGGCCGAGGCCGCCAAGGCAGAATTGAAGCTCGCCGAGAAAAAGAAGGCCGAGGCTGCGAAACTCGCTGCGGTGCGGAAGGCGCGGGAAGACGCCGACGCGGCCAAGGCCGCCAAGATCGCCGCCTTGAAAAAGAAAACTGCCGACGACAACATCACGACATCATCGATCTCCGAGCCCAAAACGGAGATCAAATCGAATTCCTTCGTGTCGCAGCCGATGCCGCAGGCGGAGGTCAAGCAGCCCGAGAGCGGTGGCGATCAGTTCCGCTGGCCGGCGAAGGGGCGCGTGATTTCCGGCTTCGGTGCGCGTGGAACCGGCGGGTCCAACGATGGCATCAACATTGCGCTTCCCGAAGGCACACCTGTGCGCGCCGCAGACGGCGGTACCGTCGTTCACGCGGACGATGCGCTCAAGGGTTATGGCAAGCTCGTGCTGATCCGGCATCCGAACGGCTACGTCTCGGTTTATGCCCACAACGGCGAGCTGAATGTGAAGCGCGGCGAGAGCGTCAAGCGCGGTCAGGTGATCGCCAAGTCCGGCGCAACCGGCAACGTGACCGCGCCGCAGCTCCACTTCGAGATTCGCAAGGGCTCGACCCCGGTCGATCCGACGAGGCATCTCGGAGAGTAACGCCAGAGATATCAACCCGACTCTCGCGAGACCTTGGGCCGGGTTGCCACAGCCCCGTCGCCTCCAAAGAAAGGGGCGGCGGGGTTTCTCATTCCAGTGACTGCAACCGCTGCAGCCACGGAAAGGGGCACAGAGGATAGTTATCCGATCCGCTTACCCAGCCGCCCCGCGAGATCGTTGACATATTGCCAGGCGACGCGACCAGCGCGCGAGCCACGCGTCGTTGCCCATTCCAGCGCCTCTTGATGGCGGAGGGCGATCGGGTCCTCGACCTCGTGGATGAGTCCGAAATGGTGGCAATAGGCGTCCACCATCGCAAGATAATCATCCTGGGAACATTTGTGGACGCCGAGCCAGAGGCCGAAGCGATCCGAGAGCGAAACCTTTTCCTCCACCGCCTCGTGGGGGTTGATCGCGGTCGAGCGCTCGTTTTCCATCATATCGCGCGGGAGCAGATGGCGACGGTTGGAGGTCGCATAGAACAGCACGTTGTCCGGCCGACCCTCGATGCCGCCATCAAGCACGGCCTTGAGCGATTTGTAGGAGTTCTCGCCGGCATCGAACGAAAGATCGTCGCAGAACAGGATAAACCGGAAGGGCGCCGGGCGAAGAATGTTCATCAGCGCTGGAAGGCTCTCGATATCCTCTCGATGCAATTCGATCAGCTTGAGCGGAAAGCCGGCGGCGATCATTTCGGCATGGGCGGATTTGACGAGGCTGGATTTTCCCATGCCACGCGCGCCCCAGAGCAGCACATTGTTCGCTGAATGGCCTTCGGCAAAACGGCGCGTGTTCTCGACGAGAATGTCGCGGACATGGTCGATGCCCTTGAGCAACCCGAGCGGGATACGGTTGATGCGCGGCACCGGCTGAAGGCGTCCGTTCGTGCGGGTGTCTTCTGCCGCATGCCAGAGGAAACCGTCAGCGGCCGTGAAATCCGGCGCGGGCGGCGAAGGTGGAGCGATCCTCTCCAATGATTCGGCGATGCGGGCGAGAAGAGTGGAAAGGGCGGAGAAATCAGACTGCATCGGTTCGCACATTGAGGAGAGCGGGGGCTGTCTTCGGTTAGCGCGCCACGCGGACGAAAGCCAGCGGCTTGCTGTGCTCCGCTTGCCCCGAGGCACGGGAAAAGCCGTTCTTCCCGCCGGATTCGGCAAGGAACAATTGCGTTTGCCGTTTCCCTCACTATATTCCGCGCGAGTTTGGACGGGCGTGGATGTGTTGCGCCCCAATTTTGGAGTGAGCCTTGTTCATTACCCCCGCCTTTGCCCAGGCCGCTGCGACGCCCGGCGCGAACGACATGTTCATGCAGCTTCTGCCGTTCGTCTTCGTGCTCATCATCATGTATTTCCTGCTGATCCGCCCGCAGCAGAAGCGCGCCAAGGCGCATCAGGAAATGGTCAAGAACGTCCGCCGCGGCGACGTCATCGTGATGAACAACGGCATGATCGGCAAGGTCACCAAGGTGATCGACGATGCCGAAGTCGAGGTCGAGATCGCCGACAACGTGCGTGTTCGGCTCGTTCGCGGCATGATCGCCGAGGTCCGCAGCAAGACGGAACCGGCCAAAACCGAGTAACGTTAGGGGCGGGGCCATCCAAACCGGCCCCACGCCCCTGTGATGCGTTCCAACAGGTAATCGCCGGGACGACCGGCGCGAGGGGACATGTTCAAGCAATCGGCCTTCAAATCCGCGCTCATCGCCGTCACGCTGTTTCTCGGCGTCTACTATACCCTGCCGTCGATTTTCGGCCAGGAAGCAATGAAGTCGGTCGCGAACTACCTGCCGTCCTTCCTCGTGCCGAAGAACGCAATCAAGCTCGGCCTCGATCTTCAGGGCGGGGTCCATGTGATGCTGGAGGCCGACAGGCCGGGCGTAACGCGTGACCTCGTCAAGCAGTTGCAGGAAGATGTGCGCCGGGTGCTTCGAACCGAGCGCGTGCCGCCCACAGGCGGCATCGTCGCGCAGACACGCGGTGTCAGCCTGCGCGTCGCCGACGCCGAGCAGCGCGCGAAAGTCTTCCCGAAACTGCAGGAACTGGCGCTACCGGTGACCAACGCCGTGCTCGGTAATACCGGCCAGCGCAGCCTCGAGGTCGTGGACCTCGGCGACGGTCTCATCCAGATCGCGATCACGGATGCCGAGATCAACGAACGCATCCGCCGCGCGGTGGACCAGTCGATCGAGATCTTCCGCAAGCGTATCGACCCGGATGGCGTGAAGGAGCCCTCGATCCAGCGGCAGGGGCTCGACCGCATCGTCGTGCAGGTGCCCGGCGCGAAAAGCTCCAAGGAAATCACCGACGTCCTCCAGCCCGGCAAACTCGAATTCCGCATGGTTGCGGAGCCAGGCGCGGCGCCGAACGAGATCGAGACACTACCGTATCTCGATCAGGGTGGCGGCACGATCCAGGTCGAGCGGCGTGTGCTCGTGCGCGGCGAGGACCTGACCTCCGCCGAACCGGGGTTCGACCAGCGCAATTCCGAGCCGATCGTCAATTTCCGCTTCAATGTGAAAGGCGCGCAGGCCTTCGCGAAGGTGACGACCGAAAATGTCGGCAAGCCCTTCGCCATCATTCTTGACAACAAGGTGGTCTCGGCGCCGCGCATCATCTCGCCGATCACGCAGGGGCAGGGGCAGATTTCGGGCCGGTTCACGGTCGAGGCCGCGAACCGCCTTGCGGTGCTGCTGCGCTCGGGCGCGCTGCCGGCCGCGTTCACGCTCGTCGAGGAACGTACGGTTGGCCCCGGCCTCGGCGCGGATTCGATCGCTGCGGCCAAGGTCGCCGCCTATGTCTCGGCGGCGATGATTTTCGTCTTCACAGTCGCGACCTATGGCATTCTCGGCATTATCGCGCTGGTCGCGCTCGCAGCAAACCTCGTGCTGATTTTCGCCTCGATGTCGATGCTCGGTTCGACCCTGACCCTTCCCGGTATCGCCGGCATCGTGCTGACGATGGCGATGGCGGTTGATTCCAACGTGCTGATCTATGAGCGCATCCGCGAGGAGCAGGCGGCGGGACGTTCGGCGATTTCCTCGCTGGATGCCGGCTTCAGTCGCGCGCTGGCAACGATCCTAGACGCGAACATCACCACCTTCCTTGCGGGCGCGATCCTGTTCCTTGTCGGAACCGGGCCAGTGAAAGGCTTCGCGGTCACGCTCTGCATCGGCATCGTCACCACGATCTTTACCGCCTTCACGCTGACCCGCGTCATTGTCGCGGCGTGGTATCGCTGGTTCCGGCCGAAGTCCGTTCCGATTTAAGGTTCCTGTCCGTCCGCCTGCCGAAGACCGGGGCGGCCCGCCCGTATCAAGTTCTGGAAACCGCATGAAACTCCTTCGCCTCATCCCGGACAACACCCGCTTCGGATTCATGAAATTCCGGGCGGTGAGCTTTCCGTTTTCGGCGCTGGCTTCCATCGTCGCGGTGGTTGCCTTCCTTTGGCTCGGCATGAATGTCGGCATCGACTTCAAGGGCGGCACGGTTGTCGAGTTGCAGTCCAAGACCGAGCAGGCCGATATCGCCGCCGTGCGCGCGAGCGCGGAAAAGCTCAACCTCGGCGACATCGAGGTGCAGGAATTCGGCTCGAAGCGCGATGTGTTGCTGCGCGTCGGCCTTCAGCCGGGCGGTGACAAGGCGCAGGCCGATGTCGTCGTCAAGCTGCGTTCGGTGTTCGAGGATAAATACGACTTCCGCCGGGTCGAGGTCGTCGGCCCGCGCGTTTCAGAGGAACTCGTGCAGAACGGCACCATCGGCGTGCTGCTGTCGATCCTCGTGATCCTGATCTACCTCTGGTTCCGCTACGAGTGGCAGTTCGCGGTCGGTGCCGTGATCGCCACGATGCACGACCTCGTGCTGACGATCGGCTTCTACGCCGTCACCCAGCTCCAGTTCGACCAGACCTCGATCGCCGCTATTCTGACGATCATCGGCTATTCGCTGAACGACACGGTCGTTGTCTACGATCGCGTGCGTGAGCTTCTGCGCAAGTACAAGAAGATCCATATCGACGAGATTCTCGATCTTTCGATGAACTCGACTCTCTCGCGCACGGTCATCACCTCGGTGACGACCATCCTCGCGCTAATCGCGCTCGCGATCTTCGGCGGCGATGTTATCCGCGGTTTCTGTCTTGCCATGCTGTTCGGTGTCGTCATCGGTACCTATTCGTCGATCTTCGTCGCCGCGCCGATCCTGATCTATCTCGGGGTCAGGGTGGGCGAGGGAACGGGCAGCGCCGACGACAAATCCGCAAAAAAGGAGTGAGCCGCGATGGCGGGTTCGAGTGAAAGCGGGCAGCGCGGATCGGGTTTCGTGCCCGGCGGCCACATGATCGATTCCTACGGCAACGGCGGTTTTCGCTTTGCCGGTATGTCGCATCAGGGCTCGGTGATCGCGATGCCGACGGGCGTGCAGTCCTGGGCCGTTTCGGTGCCGACACGGATTGATGTCGCCTCGCTGACCCCGGTCATTGTCGAGCTAGGACGGATCGATCTCCTGCTGATTGGCTCCGGCGAAAAGGCGTTGTCGCCGGATGCGCCGGTGGCGCGCGCCTTGCGCGAACTCGGTTTGAATGTCGAGGTAATGGATACGCCCAGCGCGGCGCGCACCTACAATGTCATGTTCTCGGAAGGCCGCCGTGTCGCCGCGGCTCTGCTTGCCATCTGAGATTTGAGGTCTCCGGTCATCCGGAGAGCTTTTCTCCCGTCCGCTCTGCCCCATATTCGACCGGAGCCAACACCGAACGAGTGCTTTCAGCCGCATGTCGAACTCCGCCTGTCACCAGGTTTCGCCGCCGGAACTCGACAATGCCTACAGCATCTGTCAGGCGACCGTCCGTCGCGAGGACCCGGACCGCTATGCCGCATGTCTGTTCGCGCCGAGGGAGACCCAACCGGGGTTGTTCGCGCTATTCGCGTTCAACGCCGAGGTAGCGCGGATCCGCGAACTCGTTTCCGAGCCGATGCCGGGCGAGATTCGCCATCAGTGGTGGCGTGAGGCGCTTTGTTGCCAAGGGCGGGATAACGAGACCCGCAACAATCCCGTCGCGCTCGCCCTAAAGGATACACTCAAGCGCTACCAACTGCCGCCCGAGCCCCTGCTGGCGCTGATCGAAGCCCGCAGTTTCGACCTTTACGACGACCCGATGCCGACATGGCTCGATCTCGAAGGCTATTGTGGCGAAACCTCTTCGGCGTTGATCCGTCTGGCGTCGATCATCCTCGCGAAGGGGGAGGATGCCGGCTCGGCCGACCTTTGCGGGCATGCCGGCGTCGCCTATGCGATCACGGGACTGTTGCGCGCCTTCCCGATCCACGCCCGCCGACAGCAGTGTTACATCCCGCACGAGGCGCTGATCGCCTGCGGTCTCGACATCGACGACATTCACGAAGGCAAGGACAGCGACGGCCTCCGTGCCGTGCTCGCCACCATGCGCGGACGGGCGCGCGATCATTTCGACAAGGTGCGCGGTCGGATTGGTGAACTCGATCCACGCATCCGGGCGGCCTTCTTTCCGGTCTGTCTATGCCCGGCCTATCTCGAAGCAATGGAGAAACCGGACTACCAGCCTTACCATGCGCGGATAGGCATTTCGCCGTTGCGACGGTTGTTCATTATCGCTCGTAGCGCCTGGCGCGCGCGAGGCTGAATTCACTCAGGCACCCGTTTCGTCGAGCCAGCGGGTCAGAGCCGACTTGGCGCGCGCGGTGATCATGCGCTTGCGCGCGACCGCCTTCTCCTTGCCCTTGAGCCGTTTGCCGTTCGCATCGCGTGGCGCCTTCGCAATCACCGGGAACAAGCCGAAGTTGATGTTCATCGGCTGGTATGAAGGTGGGCCAGCATCGATGGTCTCGATATGCCCGCCGGTAATGTGATTGAGAAGTGCACCGAGCGCCGTCTCTGCCGGAGGGGGAGGGAGTATCCGTCCGAGCCGTTCGGCGGCAGCGAAACGCCCCGCCATGAGGCCGACAGCCGCGCTTTCGACATAGCCCTCGCAGCCGGTGACTTGCCCGGCGAACCGCAGGCTCGGCATGACCTTCAGTCGCAGCACGCCATCGAGATGGCGGGGCGAATTGAGGTAGGTATTGCGGTGGATTCCGCCGAGCCGCGCAAACTCCGCCTGCTCCAGCCCGGGAATCATCCGGAAGATTTCGCCCTGCGGCCCGTATTTCAGCTTCGTCTGAAAGCCGACCATGTTGTAGAGCGTGCCGAGCTTGTTGTCCTGCCGGAGCTGGACGATGGCATAGGGTTTAACGGTCGGATCATGCGGATTCGTGAGGCCGACCGGCTTCATCGGGCCGTGGCGCAGCGTCTCCGGTCCGCGCTCCGCCATCACCTCGATCGGCAGGCAGCCGTCAAAATAGGGCGTGTCCTTCTCCCACTCGCGGAACTCGGTTTTCTCACCGGCGAGGAGCGCGGCGACAAAAGCCTCGTATTGCGCCTTGTCCATCGGGCAGTTGATGTAGTCCGCGCCAGTGCCACCCGGCCCGGCTTTATCGTAGCGGGATTGGAACCAGGCCTTGCCCATGTCGATGCTTTCGAAATGGACGATCGGCGCGATGGCATCGAAGAAAGCGAGCGAATCCTCGCCCGTCAACCTGCGGATCGCATCCGCCAGCGCCGGCGAGGTGAGAGGCCCGGTCGCGACGATAACATTGTCCCATTCGGCCGAAGGGAGCCCGCCGACTTCGCCCCGTTCGATCGTCACCAGCGGGTGTGCAGCAAGCCGTTCACTGATCTCGCCGGAAAATGCGTCGCGATCGACCGCCAGCGCCGAGCCGGCCGGGACTTGATGCCGGTCTGCCGATTCCATCACGATCGAGCCGAGTCGGCGCATCTCGTGGTGGATCAACCCCACGGCGTTGAGATCAGAGTCGTCCGAGCGGAACGAGTTCGAGCACACAAGTTCGGCGAGGCCTTGCGTCTTGTGTGCCTCGGTCATCCGCACGGGGCGCATTTCGTGCAGGATGACCGGCACGCCTGCCTGGGCGATCTGCCAAGCGGCTTCCGAACCGGCGAGACCGCCGCCAACAACATGGACGGGAGAAGGAGTCTGATGGGTCATGCCGGCGTCATATCAGGAATTCATCCGGAGAGGCGAGCGGCAACCGAACAAAAAAAGGCCCGCCGAAGCGGGCCAGGATCACGAACCGACAGGGAGAAGGCCGGTACGCGTTTAGAACCGGGATCAGGCCGCAGCGACCTGACGTGCCGCCTGCTCGATCGAGCCGCGGTCGAGGCCGATATCGGCCAGTTCACGGTCGGAGAGCTGCGAGAGAGCCTCGATATTGCGGCGATAACGCAGCCAAGCCTGGATGCGAGCGATGATATGAGTGATGAACATTTTCGTCTCCTGAAGAATTTATCTGCAGCTGGAGGCGGCGGCTGTTGGCCGGCACGCTGTCTCTTTGCTGTGCACGGGAGACTGTTTGCAGTGCAACAAAGGCGAAATATGGGCAGAGCTGGCCCTGTTTGAGGTGCCAGCCATGCTTTTTTCGCATGGCTGATTGATAAAATTTTGACAATTCTCGCGGCGATCACCCCTTCGGCGGAATGAATGCCTGGGAAATGTCCATGAAAACATCAAGAGATTCCAAGACATTGATATCCTGCGACAGGGCGGGGCAGGCGCTCATGTCCGCCAGCCCGGGGTGCGCTTCGTTGAGAAACCGCAGAATACAGGCGATCGTGACATCCGCCTGCGATATCGCCTCGCCGAACCAGTAGCGCGCGGAATCCGCGGTCCGCTCCCGCTCCAGGAGCGCCAGCGTCTCGCCGATCTGGCTGCGGCAGCGCGCGACATAGAAATCCGATGCCTGATCGTGCAGCCGCAACTCATAGAAGAGGCTCACCGCCTTGTCGCCGATACCGGTCGCCAGCGCACACACCCGCTGCACAGCGGTGCGCAACGGCCCCTTGCGCGGCATCAGCGCCTTTTCCGGCGGCACGAGACGATCGAGATAGTCGAGGATCGCCTGACTCTCGACCAGCGCGATACCGTCATCCTGCACCAGAACCGGTACGCGGAGCAGTGGATTATAGGGACGGATCTTGTCGGCCTCGCCGAAGGTTGACCACGGCTTGTGCTCGAAGGGAAGATCATAGAGCCGCATCGTGATGCCAACGCGGCGCACGAAGGGCGAATCGAATTGCCCGATGAGAATCATTTCCAGTCCTTCTCAGAAACGATCCCCTCCGCTTCCGAGGCTAGGACGAGGCTGGCCGCCTTGCAAGCACCTCGCGCATGAAGCGCCCGGTATGGCTTGCCGGCGCCTTCGCGATTGTTTCCGGCGTGCCCTGCGCAACTACAAGCCCGCCGCCGTCTCCGCCCTCGGGCCCCATGTCGATGACCCAGTCAGCGGTCTTGATGACTTCAAGGTTGTGCTCGATCACCACGACCGTATTGCCCTGATCGACCAGCTCGTGCAGCACCTCCATGAGCTTGGCGACATCATGAAAATGCAGTCCCGTGGTCGGCTCGTCGAGGATATAGAGCGTCCGCCCGGTTGAACGTCGGGAAAGCTCTTTGGAGAGCTTGACGCGCTGAGCCTCGCCACCCGAGAGCGTCGTCGCCTGCTGGCCAACCTTGACATAGCCGAGGCCAACGCGCGCAAGCGTTTCCATCTTGTCGCGGATCGACGGCACGGACTTGAACAACCCCGCCGCTTCCTCGACGCTCATATCGAGCACATCGGCGATGGATTTCTCGCAGAACTTCACTTCCAAGGTTTCGCGATCATAGCGCTTGCCCTTGCAGACGTCGCAGGTGACGTAGACATCGGGCAGGAAGTGCATCTCGATCTTGACGACGCCGTCGCCCTGGCAGGCCTCGCAGCGTCCGCCCTTGACGTTGAAGGAAAAGCGCCCCGGCCCGTAGCCGCGCGCCTTCGCCTCCGGCAGGTTGGTGAACCACTCGCGGATCGGTGTGAAGGCGCCGGTATAGGTCGCGGGATTCGAGCGCGGCGTGCGCCCGATGGGGCTCTGGTCAATGTCGATCACCTTGTCGAGCAGTTCCAGCCCCTCAATGCGCTCGAACGGGGCAGGGTGCTCCATCGCGCCGTTGAGGCGACGCGCGGCGGCTTTGTAGAGTGTCTCGATCACCAGCGTCGATTTGCCGCCGCCGGAAACGCCGGTCACGCAAGTAAAGAGCCCGAGCGGGATTTCGACATCGACCGCCTTGAGGTTATTGCCGCGCGCACCCGTCAGCTTCAGCATGCGCGATTTCTGCGGCGCACGGCGCTTCTTCGGGATCATCACCGATTTCCGGCCCGTAAGATAATCCGCCGTCAGCGATTTCGGGTTGGCCATCACCTCGTCTGGCGTACCGACCGCAATGATCTCGCCGCCGTGGATGCCCGCGCCGGGGCCGATATCGACCACGTAGTCCGCCTCGCGGATCGCGTCCTCGTCGTGCTCGACGACAATGACCGAATTGCCGAGATCGCGCAGTCGTTTCAGCGTGCCGAGCAGCCGCTCGTTATCGCGCTGGTGCAGCCCGATTGAAGGTTCGTCGAGCACATAGAGCACGCCGGTCAGGCCCGAACCGATCTGCGAAGCGAGACGGATGCGCTGGCTTTCGCCCCCCGAAAGCGAACCGGAACCGCGGCTCAGCGTCAGGTATTCGAGTCCGACATCGTTGAGAAAACGCAAACGGTCGCGGATTTCCTTGAGCACGCGCCCGGCGATCTCGTTCTGCTTCGCTGTCAGTCTTTGCGGCAGGGCCTCATACCAGTTGCCGGCATCCTTCACCGACAGCGCTGCGACCTCGCCGATATGGCAACCGCCGATCTTCACCGCAAGCGCTTCCGGCTTGAGGCGATGGCCGCCACAGTCCGAGCACGGCGTCTCGCTCATGAAGCGCGAGATTTCCTCGCGACTCCAGTCGCTCTCGGTTTCCTTGTAGCGCCGTTCGAGGTTAGTGATAATACCCTCGAAAGGCTTCTTCACCTCGTAGGCCCGCATGCCGTCGTTGTAGGCGAAACGGATCGGCTCCTGTCCGGAACCATAGAGCATCACCATCTTGGCGCTGTCCGGCAGTTCAGCCCAGGGCCTTGTCATCGAGAAGCCGTAATGGTTCGCGAGCGCCTCCAGCGTCTGGCCATAATATGGCGAGGAGGATTTCGCCCAGGGCGCGATGGCGCCTTTCTTGAGTGACAGGTTCGGCTCCGGAACGATAAGATCGGCGTCGATCCGCATCTCGTGGCCGATGCCGCCGCAGGTCGGGCAGGCGCCGAACGGATTGTTGAACGAAAAGAGGCGCGGTTCGATCTCGGCAATGGTGAAGCCGGAAACCGGGCAGGCGAATTTCGATGAGAAGGTCATGCGGCGCGCTTCGCCGTTCGCATCCTTCTCGTCCGCGAACTCCAGTACCGCGATCCCGTCCGCCATGTCGAGCGCGGCCTCGAAACCTTCCGCGAGCCGCGCGCCGATGTCGGAGCGCACCACGATCCGGTCGATCACCACGTCGATATCGTGCTTGAGTTTCTTGTCGAGGGCAGGGGCTTCGGAAATCTCGTAATACTGCCCGTCGATCTTCGCGCGTTGGTAGCCGCGTTTAAGAAAATCGGCGAGCTCCTTCTTGTATTCGCCCTTACGGCCCCGGATCACCGGCGCGAGCAGGTAGGCGCGGGTCTTTTCCGGAAGCTCAAGCACACGATCGACCATCTGGGAGACGGTCTGGCTCTCGATGGGAAGGCCGGTCGCGGGCGAATAGGGAATGCCGACACGCGCCCAGAGCAGGCGCATGTAATCGTAGATTTCCGTCACGGTGCCGACGGTCGAGCGCGGATTGCGCGAGGTTGTCTTCTGTTCGATTGAAATCGCGGGGGAGAGCCCATCGATCTGGTCCACGTCCGGCTTCTGCATCATCTCCAGAAACTGGCGGGCATAGGCCGACAGACTCTCGACATAGCGCCGCTGCCCCTCGGCATAGATCGTGTCGAAGGCGAGCGACGACTTGCCGGAGCCCGAAAGCCCGGTGAACACCACAAGCTTGTCGCGCGGGATGACGAGGTCGACATTCTTGAGGTTGTGCTCGCGCGCGCCACGGATGCTCAGCACCCGCTGGCCGGGGAACCGCAGCGCGGCCTCGTCGAAAAGTCCCTCAATGCGGGCAGCGTCGTCTTTCGGGGCGCCGCCTTTCGTGCGGGCCGTCTTGGCATTGGGCATGGTCGTCCGGTCGGAAATGGCGGGTTCCGGTTCAATCTAGGGGCCAGCCATGCTTCCTTCAATCGCCTGCCAGGACGTAGTGGCGGAATCGTGTCGGCACCCTTCGAAAAAACCTTGCACGAAACCCCACACCGGGTCTAGAACAAAAAAAGAACAACGGTTCTTGTCCTGACGGAAACTGTCAGGGCCAGAACAATGTCACGATGCGCCGATCGGTGCCCAGAAGCAGGCTGGCTTCTGGTGCATGCGGATGATAGGCCCTTTGCCGTCCTGCCGGCGGCATATGTGGAACTTGTCGTCCGGCGAGGGCCGCGCCTCGTGATATTCGACCAACGTGCCGTCGCCGAGCGTATAGCCTGCCGGGGTGATGCGCACGTCGCTCACCGGCATCGGAAAGCAATCGCGGTCGGAGCAGCATTCGTAAGGATACCAGCTGTGGGCGAGGGCGACGCCCGGCAGCAGAGCAAGCAGGGACAGGGAGCGCTTCATCGTTCTCTCCTCGGTGTCGAAAGCACAGAATGGCCGGAAAAGGCCAAGAAGACTCTGTCGGCGCAAAGCAGGGCTTCACGTCGGCTGACGGTATCGAAGGCATTCGGATGAGCCGCGCCGCAGGTCCGACCGCTTCTTGGGCGGGAGTGGCGCGAGTAGATCAGGTTAGGCGCGATTTGGTTAATTTTTGGTGGCGTCAATACCGCACAGTGGTCGAAACCTTCCGAACTCCCTTGTGGACAAGGATGGGCGACCTAGTGCCTTCCCGGCTTCGGGCTCTATGGTGCGCGGAACAATTCTGGAGCGAAAACGATGGCAGGCAGCGTCAACAAGGTCATTCTGGTCGGCAATCTCGGACGGGACCCCGAAACGCGGCGTCTCGCCAACGGCGATCCTGTGGTGAACCTTCGCATCGCCACCAGCGAGACCTGGCGCGACAAGCAGTCCGGCGAGCGTCGCGAGAAAACCGAATGGCACTCGGTCGTGATCTTCAACGAAAACCTCGCCAAGGTCGCGGAGCAGTATCTGCGCAAGGGCTCGAAAGTCTATGTCGAGGGACAGCTCCAGACTCGCGAGTGGCAGGACAAGGATGGCCAGAAACGCTACTCGACCGAAATCGTACTCCAGCGCTTCCGGGGCGAACTCACGATCCTCGACAGCCGCGATAGTGGTGGCGGGCGCGAGATCGAGGAGGGTGGCGGCAGCTTCGGCGGGTCCGCCCCGCGGGGCGGTGGCGGCGGCGGTTCGCGCCCGGCCGGTGGCGGTGGCGGTCGGAGCGATTTCGACGACGATATCCCATTCTGATCGGAATGACCGTGCAAAGGACAAAAACCCGCCGAAGATACGGCGGGTTTCTATATATTCGCAGTAGTGTCTGAGCTCAGGTGCCTGAACCGGCGCGTGGGTTGGCGACTGCGCCCCTCTTCTCCAGCGTGTATTCGAGCATCGAGCCGTCATAGAGCTTGGCGTTCTTCTGGCCGAGAATCTCGCTCATCACGAACCAATCGGTCGCGCCCCAGTGCCCGGTGTTGCAGTAGGCGATGGTGGCAGCAGCCTGCGCGGTCTGCGCGTAGATCTTCTCCAGTTCGGCGCGCGGCTTCAGCTTGTTCGAGGCATCGAGGGCACGCGAATGCGGAATATTCACCGAACCAGGAATATGGCCAAACGAAGCGACAGCCTTGTGCTTTTCGAGGCCGGTGAAGAAGCTCTCCGGTCGGGAATCGACCAGAACCGCGCCGGACTTCTCGGCCGCCATCACGTCCTCAAGAGAAGCGCGCAGGGCCGGCACCGGGTTGGCCTCGTAGATTGAGGCGACCGGATTGGCCGCGCCGGACTCGACCTTGCGGGCCTTGTCGACGGTCCAGCCGCGATAGCCGCCGTCGAGCACGGCGATCGAGGCATGCCCCATCGCCTTGAAGCTCCAATAAACACGGGCCGCCGCACCGAAACTCGTGGCGTCGTTGCCGTCATGGACGATCACGACATCGCTCTCCGGCGAAACACCAATATCGCCCGCGAGCACCTCGAATTGCGCCGGCTCCGGCAGATAGACCGAAGTCTTCTCGCGCGGGAGACGCCAGCTCGCGAAGGCGTAATCGGCATGGACCGCACCGGGGACATGGCCGGCAGCGAACAGAGCCTTGCCCTGTTCCCGGGTGTCGCCAGAACGGATATCGACCACCACGAGCTGCTTGTCGCCGAGCCGGGAGGCAAGTGTCTCGGCCGAAATCACGCCACGCAGCTTGTCACCCGCGAGGACGCCGAAGGTTCCTATGGCCATGATGCCGCTCACGGCGAGGGCGCGGAGGGCAGGGCGGAGGAAAAGACCAGTCATGTCAGCCTCTTGTCGAGCGGCGGCGAACGATGGAGAACGCCGGGAAACGTGAGGTTGATATAGAAAAAATTTCTTATCCAGACAATGAGCGGTGGTTGAATAGAAAAAATTTTCCGATTATCGTTCATCAACCCACGAGCAATTTTCGAAACCGGGATCAGGCAACAAAATGGATTCCTTCGACCGTGCCATCCTCGTCCTCATCCAGGAGGACTCCTCGCTTCCCCTGAACGAGATCGCCTCCCGCGTCGGCCTCTCGCCGACCCCGTGCTGGAACCGGATTCGCAAGATGGAGGAGGCCGGCATCATCTCGCGGAGGGTGGCGATCCTCGATGCTCCGAAACTCGGCCTCGGCGTGACGATCTATGTCTCGATCGAAACCTCGGACCATTCGGAGGGTTGGCTGGCGCGCTTTGCCGAGGCGGTGCGCGCGATGCCGGAGGTGGTGGATGTCTACCGTATGTCCGGTGATGTCGATTACATGATGCGGGTCGTCGTTCCCGGCATCGACGCTTACGACGATTTCTACCGTCGGCTCATCAAGGCGGTGCCGCTCAAGAACGTCACCTCGCGCTTTGCGATGGAGAAGATCAAGGCGACGACCTCGCTGCCGCTCGACCAGTCGCCTGTATTCAAACAGCGCAAGAAAGCCGCGAAATAGGCGAACAGGGGTCGTGCGGTGAAACACGCCGAAAGACGCTGCAACGCGTTAGCCCGGTGCATCTCTTCGCCGCCCCCGAGACCGGAGCTCCCCCATGTCCCGCACCGCCGCATTGTCGATTGCCGTCACGCTCGCCGGCTGCGCCGTCGCGCTGGCCGCGCCACTCGAAAAGCAACTTCCACATGGCCGGGCGGCCTGCTGGGAGCGCACCTACGACGCCGCGCATCTCGCGGCTCATCCCGGTCAGATGGTCACCGGCATCAAGTTGGCAAAGGTCGCTGAAAGCACCGATTTCCCCCAGACGGCCGTTACGCTCTACATCAACCTGCGCAAACGCACCGCCGAGAGCGACGGTGGTTACGATTACTCGAACACGGCTTTCTGCAAGGCCGCAGGCGTGGGGCTGGCCTGCGAGAACGAATACGGCCTCGGAAGGTTCCGCATCGAGCCCGCTCCGAACGGCGGAGTCATCATCCGCAACCCCGGTATCTGGGCCAACCCCAACCCATATGACGCCGAGGAAAAGGCCGATGGTGCTGTGTCGATTCCAGCCAGGCCCGACGACGGAAGCTGGCTGCTCGACCGGAAAATCACGGCAAACTGCCCCTACTGATCACAAGATCGCCTTCACCCCGTCGATCACGAACTGTACGGCCAGCGCGGCGAGGATCACGCCGAGAAGGCGCGTCAGCACGAGATTGCCGGTGACGCCGAGCAGCTTCGAAAGCCGGTCGGCGATCAGGAACACCGCGAGACATGCCACCGCAACAATCGCGATCACGACAACGAGCGCGCCGAGTTTCATGCCGTTACCGCCCGCGTTGCCGGCCAGCAGCATCGTCGCCGTAATCGTGCCCGGCCCGGCCATCAACGGAATGGCGAGCGGGAAGGCGGCAACGTTATGGATGTGGTCCTGATCGATCGCCGTGCGCGCCACCGAGGATTTCCGCTGCGTGCGGATCTCGAAGATCATCTCGAACGCGATCCAGAAAAGCAGCAGCCCGCCCGCGATGCGAAAGGCGGGAAAGCCGATGCCGAGAGCGCCGAGCACGGGCTGCCCGAAGAACGCGAAGCCGAGCATGATTCCCCCGGCGATGATCGTCGCCCGTATCGCGACGGCTCGCCGCTCCGTGCCGGTCATGCCCAGCGTCAGGCTCAGGAAGATGGGCGCGAGGCCAGGCGGATCGACCGTGACCATCAGGGTGGTCAGCGCCGAAAGGAAATAATCGAGGACGATTTGCGGGATCATGGTAGTTCCAGCCTGCCACGCTTTTCTCGGCATGGCGATTCGCTCCGGACCTTTTCCTGTCGAGAAATCGGTTGCTTGTTGATGACGCTCGCCCCGCTGCTCGCCGCGCCGCCAGCCATTCAGATCCATGCGATTGCCGCGCTGCTGGTCGCCTTGCTGTGGCCATTCCAATTCTGGTGGATAAGAAAAGGCAGCGGCGTGCATCGCGCGACGGGTTATGTCTGGCTCACGGCAATGGTGATCGTCGTATTCTCGTCGTTCCTGATTCCGAGTACCTTGCCGGTGCGGATCGGTCCGTTCGGGCCGATTCACCTGCTTTCCGCACTGGCGCTCTATTCGGTGGTACGCGCCGTCCAGTATGCCCGCGCCCACAGCCGCGAGGGGCACCGGAGAACGCTTGTCGGGCTGTCGATCGGCTTCTGGCTGGCGGGTCTGTTCACGCTCGATCCCGGCCGGATCATGGGCCGGATGCTATTCGGTCCCTGAGGCCGACTTATCCCCACCCGGCATTCGCTTCGCGCCGCGGAATCGCCTAGAAGAGGCGCCAGTCTCGCGCGCATCCGCACGCGGGGTTTTCCGCTGCATGGCATACCCAGGGTTTATCCTTGTCCGACAACCAGAACGACGAAAAATCCGGCCCGGCCTCGGGTGACGGTTCCGAAATCCGCCCGATCTCGCTCACCGAGGAGATGAAGCGCTCCTACCTCGATTATGCGATGAGCGTGATCGTGAGCCGCGCGCTCCCCGACGTGCGCGACGGGCTGAAGCCAGTTCACCGCCGTATCCTGTTCTCGATGCACGAGAACAGCTACACGCCGGACAAGCCCTACCGGAAATCCGCCCGCGTCGTCGGCGACGTGATCGGTAAATACCATCCGCACGGCGACCAATCGATCTACGACGCCATGGTCCGCATGGCGCAGGACTTCTCGATGAGCCTGATGCTCATCGACGGGCAGGGCAACTTCGGTTCTGTCGACGGTGATCCGCCCGCAGCGATGCGCTACACCGAGGCGCGCCTGTCCAAGGAGGCGATGCATCTCCTCGCCAACCTCGATGAGGACACGGTCGATTTCCAGCCGAACTACGACGGCTCGGAACACGAACCCACGGTCATGCCGGCGCGGTTCCCGAACCTCCTTGTCAACGGCGCGGGCGGTATCGCCGTCGGCATGGCGACAAATATCCCGCCGCATAATCTCGGCGAGATCATCGACGCCGCGCTTGCGGTGATGAACAACCCGGAGATCGACGTTTCCGAACTCAACGAGATCGTGCCCGGCCCGGATTTTCCCACCGGCGGGTTGATCCTCGGTCGCGGCGGCATCCGCGCCGCCTATACCACCGGCCGCGGCTCGGTCATCATGCGCGCCCGCGCGACGATCGAGGAGATCCGCAAGGATCGCGAGGCGATCATCGTCACCGAAATCCCGTATCAGGTGAACAAGGCAACGCTGATCGAGCGCATCGCCGAACTCGTGCGTGAGAAGCGCGTCGAGGGCATCTCGGACCTGCGCGACGAGTCTGATCGGCAGGGCATGCGCATCGTCATTGAGCTCAAGCGTGATGCAGTGGGCGACGTGGTGCTCAACCAGCTCTACCGCCACACAGCGCTTCAATCGTCGTTCGGCGTCAACATGGTGGCGCTCAACGGCGGCCGCCCGGAGCTGATGACGCTGAAGGACATGCTCACTGCCTTCATCGCCTTCCGCGAGGAAGTCATCAGCCGACGCACCAAATTCCGCCTCGGCAAGGCGCGAGATCGGGCCCATGTCCTCGTCGGCCTCGCGATCGCGGTCGCGAACATCGACGAGGTGATCGCCACGATTCGCTCCTCGCCCGATGCGCCAACCGCACGCGAGCGCCTGATGATGCGCGACTGGCCGGCGAGTGATGTCGCGCCGCTGATCGCGTTGATCGACGACCCCCGACACCGCATGGGCGAGGACGGCACCTACCGCCTCTCCGAGCGGCAGGCCAACGCGATCCTCGAACTGCGCCTCAACCGGCTGACCGCGCTCGGCCGCGAGGAAATCGCCGGCGAACTTGAGAAGATCGCCGAGGAAATCCGTGATTTCCTTGATATTCTAGGTTCTCGCGCCCGCATCTTCGGCATCATCGGCGAGGAGCTCACCGCCATCAAGGCGGCGCACGCCGGCCCGCGCCGCACCGAGATCGTCGAGGCGGACGGCGACTTCGAGGACGAGGACCTTATCGCCCGCGAGGATATGGTCGTCACCTTCAGCCACGGCGGTTACGTCAAGCGCGTGCCGCTCTCGACCTACCGGGCACAGAAGCGCGGCGGCAAGGGCCGCTCCGGCATGGCGACGCGCGGCGAGGATTTCGTCTCGCGCCTGTTTGTCGCCTCGACACACACACCGATCCTGTTCTTCTCCTCGGCCGGCCAGGTCTACAAGGAGAAGGTCTGGCGCCTGCCCATCGCGCCGCCGAACGGGCGCGGCAAGGCACTCGTCAACATGCTGCCGCTCGAAAAGGACGAGCGGATCACCACCATCATGCCGCTGCCCGAGGACGAAACGACCTGGGATGCGCTAGACGTGATGTTTGCGACCGAGAGCGGCAACGTGCGTCGCAACAAGCTCTCGGATTTCGTGCAGGTGAACCGCAACGGCAAGATCGCGATGAAGCTCGACGAGGGCGACCATATCGTTGATGTCGCGACCTGTTCCTCGACCGACAACATCCTGCTGACGACCGCGCTCGGCCAGTGCATCCGCTTCGAGGTCGAGGACGTGCGCGTCTTCAAGGGCCGCGATTCAACAGGCGTGCGCGGCATCAACCTCGCGAAGGACGATCGCGTCATCGGCATGTCGATCCTCCAGCACGTCGAGGCGAGCGCCGACGAGCGCGCCGCTTATATCAAGATGCGCCGTGCTATGGCCGGCGAGGGCGAGGAGGGCACCGAGCCGGAAGAAGCCGCGACCGAAACCGCGATTTCGCAGGAGCGCTATATCGAGATGGGGGCCGCGGAACAGTTCGTTCTCACCATTTCCGAGAACGGCTACGGCAAGCGCACGAGTTCCTATGAATACCGGATCACCGGGCGCGGCGGCAAAGGAATCGTCGCGATGGCGGTGAACAGCCGCAACGGCCATCTCATCGCCTCCTTCCCGGTTGAGGAGAGCGACCAGATCATGCTGGTAACCGATGGCGGGCAGTTGATCCGCTGCCCGGTCAACGGCATCGGCGTCAAGGGCCGCTCGACGCAAGGCGTCATCGTGTTCGATACCGCAGCGGACGAAAAGGTTGTCTCCGTCGAGCGTGTTTCCGAGCCTGAGGGCGAGGAAGAAGAGGGGGACGGTAACGAGGCGGCAAGCGCCGAATAGCCCTTGCCGTCGGCCGAAAACGGCATAAATTACGTGACTATCCGAGGGGCGCCCGGTGATGGGCTGAGATTGGGGAATAGGCCCCAAGCACCCTTTGAACCTGATCCGGGTCATGCCGGCGAAGGGACGGGTTTCGCGGGCTTCATCCCCGCCCTTCCTTTGATGGCATGGCTCTCTTCCGAAGCGTGCTTGCACGCGAAGGCAAGCGCGACCGCGCGCCCGAGCTTACGCGAGGGGCCGAGCGGCGAAGCCGCACAAAGGAAAAATGGCCATGAACAAGCCGATCGCCCCGAAAAACCTCCAACCCGCGCCGGAAACGGTGACGACCGGCCCGATCATCGGTTCGCGGAAGGCCTATGCGAGCCCGAAATCGCACCCGGACATGAAGGTGCCGTTCCGCGAGGTCACGCTGACCGATCCGCTCGAACCGCCGGTGCGGATCTACGATCCCTCCGGGCCCTACACGGAAGCGGATGCCGGCATCGACCTCAAGGGTGGCCTTCGCCAGACGCGCGAAGGCTGGATTGCCAAGCGCGGCTTCGAGGCGATCGCGCCGCGCGCGGTGAAGCCGGAGGACAACGGCAACATCTCGGCCGACAAGCTGGTGCCGGAATGCCCGGCTTCGCGGATCATTCGCGCTGGCAAGCCGGGGCAGATGGTGACGCAGTTCGAGTTCGCCCGCGCCGGCATCATCACCGAGGAAATGGTCTACGTTGCCCATCGTGAGAACCTCGCACGTGAGGCCGCGCTCGCCGGCGCAAAGGAGCGCATGGCGGATGGCGAGAGCTTCGGCGCGAGCGTACCGGAATTCGTGACGCCAGAATTCGTGCGTGAGGAGGTCGCGCGCGGCCGCGCAATCATTCCCGCGAACATCAACCACACCGAACTGGAGCCGATGGCGATCGGTCGCAACTTCCTCGTCAAGATCAACGCCAATATCGGCAATTCGGCCGTGACATCGGGCGCTGCGGAGGAGGTCGAGAAGCTCGTCTGGGCAATCCGCTGGGGCGCCGATACGGTGATGGACCTCTCCACCGGCCGCAACATTCACAACATCCGCTCGTGGATCATGCGGAACTCGCCGGTGCCGATTGGCACAGTGCCGATCTATCAGGCGCTCGAAAAGGTCGATGGAGACCCCACCAAGCTCGATTGGGAAGTCTTCAAGGACACCTTGATCGAGCAGGCCGAACAGGGGGTGGATTACTTCACCATCCACGCCGGTGTGCGCCTGCCTTACGTGCCGCTGACGGCGGATCGGGTGACCGGTATCGTCAGCCGCGGCGGCTCGATCATGGCGCGCTGGTGCCTTGCGCATCACAGGGAGAGCTTCCTCTACGAGCGCTTCGACGAGATCTGCGACATCATTCGCAAATATGATGTCTCGTTCTCGCTCGGCGACGGTCTGCGCCCCGGCTCGATCGCGGACGCGAACGATCGCGCGCAGTTCGCCGAGCTCGAAACCCTCGGCGAACTCACCAAGGTTGCCTGGGACAAGGGCTGCCAGGTGATGATCGAAGGCCCCGGCCATGTGCCGATGCACAAGATCAAGGAGAACATGGACAAGCAGCTCCGCGAATGCGGCGAAGCGCCGTTCTACACCCTCGGGCCGCTGACGACAGACATCGCGCCGGGCTATGACCATATCACCTCCGGCATCGGCGCCGCGATGATCGGCTGGTTCGGCTGCGCCATGCTCTGCTACGTGACACCGAAGGAGCATCTCGGCCTGCCGAACCGCGATGATGTCAAGCACGGCGTCATCACCTACAAGATCGCCGCGCATGCCGCCGATCTCGCCAAGGGGCATCCGGCGGCGAAGATCCGCGACGATGCGCTTTCCCGCGCGCGCTTCGCCTTCCGCTGGGAAGACCAGTTCAATCTCGCGCTCGATCCCGACACGGCCCGCAGCTATCACGATGAAACCCTGCCGAAGGAGGCGCATAAGGTCGCCCATTTCTGCTCGATGTGCGGGCCGAAGTTCTGCTCGATGAAGATCACGCAGGATTTGCGTGCGGAAGTTCAGGCAATGGGCGAGAACGAACGCGCCGCGATCGAGGGCATGGCGGAGAAGTCCGCCGAGTTCACGAAACTCGGCAGCCAGCTTTATGTTGAACAAGGTTGATCCGACCAAAGGTCGGCTGGTATTGCACTGCAAAATGAGGCATCCAGCCGGCTTTTCGCGGGGGAATTGAATGGCAGGCCCGATCATCCTGGAAACAATCGCGGCCCTACGCGCCTGGCGCGCCGAGCGGCGGGCGGCTGGCAAGCGTGTCGGCCTCGTGCCGACAATGGGCGCACTTCACGCTGGCCATCTGAGCCTTGTGACGGGCGTGAAGCAGGCTGCCGACGAGGCGGTCGTCTCGATCTTTGTCAACCCGACGCAATTTGCACCAACAGAGGATTTTTCAAAATATCCCAGAACGTTCGAACGTGACGTTAAACTTTTGACAGAAGTTGGCGCCGAGGCTGTCTTTTCCCCTCAGGTGCAGGAAATGTATCCCTCCGGCTTTGCGACGACTGTCAGCCTCGAAGGCCCGGCGAAGGTTGGGCTGGAAGACGCGTTTCGACCGACGCACTTCGCCGGCGTGGCGACGGTTGTGACGAAGCTATTGCTGCAGGCATTGCCCGATGCCGCGATTTTTGGCGAGAAGGATTATCAGCAGCTCGCCGTCATCCGCCGGTTCGTACGTGATCTCGATATTCCTGCGGAGATTATCGGCGGTACCACAGTGCGTGAGGCGGATGGGCTCGCGCTTTCCTCGCGCAACGTCTATCTCTCGCCGGAAGAACGCGCCGCCGCGCCGACGATCTACCGGGTCCTGCAGGAAGCGGCGGAGCGGGTGCGCAAGCGCCAGCCGCTGAACCGCGTCGAGGCCGAGGCGGTTCAGACGCTCACGGCAGCCGGCTTCGTGGTCGATTATTTCGCGATCCGCGATGCGCTGAACCTGACGAACCCCTATGCCGCGGCTGACCCGAAGCGGCTGCGCCTGCTCGTGGCGGCGAAGCTGGGCAAGACGCGGCTTATCGACAATATCGTGGCGGCCTAGCTTTCGAGAAGAGCCTTGCGCGCATCGGCCAATTTGGCGGTCGCCTCGGCGGAAAGCGTCGGGTATTCGAGGTCGAGCTCCTCCATCTCGGTGATGATCGCCTGCATCACGGCCAGGCGCATGAACCATTTCCGGTCAGCCGGAATGACATACCAAGGCGCGTGCGGCGCGGCTGTCGCGCGGATCGCTTCCTCGTAGGCGGCCATGTAATCATCCCAGAAGGCACGCTCGGCGACATCCCGGGCGCTGAACTTCCAGTTCTTGTGTGGGTTGTCGATGCGTTCGAGCTGGCGCGCCTTCTGCTCGTCTTTCGAGACATGCAGGAAGAATTTCATCAGCTTGACGCCGGAGCGCGCGAGGTGTCGCTCGTGGTCTGCGATGGCTTCGAGTCGCTCGGTCCAGAATTTCTCAGAGCCGGCCTTTTTCATGATGCCGTTTTCGGGCAGGCGCTGCCCCTTGAGGAAATCCGGGTGCACGCGCACGACAAGGACTTCCTCGTAGTAAGAGCGGTTGTGGATGCCGATGCGCCCGCGTTCCGGCAGGGCCTTGGCGGTGCGCCAGAGGAAATCGTGATCGAGCTCCTCCGGGGAGGGTGCCTTGAAGGAATGCACCTGGCATCCTTGCGGGTTCACGCCGGACATTACATGTTCGATGGTGGAATCCTTGCCCGCCGCATCCATCGCCTGCAGGATCATCAGCACAGACCAGGTGTCGGCAGCGTAGAGCCGCTCCTGCATTTCCTTGAGCTTGACCTTGCCTTCCTCAAGGAGCGCCTTGCCTTCCGACTTGGAGAGTTCGTGCCCGCCCATGTCATCCGGTGCATGGTCCGCGAGGCGGAACTTCTTGCCGTTGGTGATGCGGAACGGGGCGACGAACTGGGCGGCGTTATCGATGGGCATGGCGAACTCCGGTTACGCTTTGGCGCAAAATAGACGCCGAAATCGTCCACGCGGCAAGACCGGGCTCGCGAGTTGAGCCTTGCCAGTTGACCGGACGCGCGCCATAGCAGCGACATGACCCATGCCATCATCTACGACTGCGACGGCACGCTGATCGACAGCGAGCATATCGCCGGATCGGTCTGCGCCGAGGCGCTGACCAAGCTCGGTTTCCCCACGACGATGGAAGCCTTCAACGCGCGCTTCAACGGCGTGCCGGCCGCCGAAACCTGGGCCACAATCCGCGCCGAATTGCCGGTTGAGCTGCCGCCCGGTTTCAACGATGCGATCAACGCCGAGATCTATCGTCGTTACGAAGAGGAGCTGCATCCGATCCCGGGTGTCACGGAGGCCGTCGAATTGATTGGCGGAAAACGCGCCGTAGCCTCTTCGACCAATCTCCAGCGGCTGCGGCTCAACCTCGAGAAGACGGGCCTCGCGCCGTTCTTCGATCCGCATATCTATTCCGCCTCGCAGGTTGCGCGCGGCAAGCCTGCGCCGGATGTGTTCCTCTATGCCGCAAGCCAGATCGGGGCCGATCCAGCCCGCACCGTGGTCATCGAGGATTCGGTCGCCGGAGTCACGGCCGGCATCCGCGCGGGCATGGCGGTGATCGGCTTTCACGGCGCCTCAAACGGCATTCCGGAGCTCGACGCACGGCTTGTCGCGGCCGGAGCGTTGACGGTGATTGCCAGCATGACGGACTTGCCCGATGCTGTCGAAACCGTCTGGCGGTCGATGAGGGTATAATGCTGGCGCGCTGTTTTTTCGTTTCGTTCGTCGTGATCCCGGTCTTGCCGGCGCTTGCGCAACAGCCGCGTTCGATCGTCGGAACCTGGCGTTTTCCTGGCGAGGGCTGCAAGCGCGAGCAGGGTGCGATCACCATCCGTCCGATGGAGCTTGAGAGCGAGGACGTGCTTTGCAAGTTCAGGACGGTCAAACGCGAGGGCAACACCGTCACTTGGACGGGCGTCTGTGGCGATGTCGAAGCCGGGGGCAACCAGCGCGTGACTGCGACGGAAACGGCCAAGGGGCTGACGATCCGCTATCACCCGGGCGGGAACGTGCTCGAAGGTTTGCAGCGGTGCCCACGCTAGCGACGGGACTTTGCCTTGTCATCCGCTGTTTTTCCCGCTAGCGCTCGCTGGACGCCGTCGAGACAACCGGAACCCGCCGCATGAACACCATCGCCTTCTACGCCGGCTCCTTCGATCCGCCCACCAACGGGCATATCGATGTGATCCGCCGTGCCTTCGCGATGGCGGATATGCTGGTGATCGCCATCGGCACGCATCCCGGCAAGGCACCGCTATTCTCGGTCGAGGAGCGCGCGGACATGCTGCGCGCGGTCGCCACCCCCATCGCGAGCGGCCGGACGCTGACCATCGCCACCTTCAACGATCTCACCGTCGATGCCGCGCGCCGGCATGGAGCGACGCTGATGATCCGGGGCCTGCGCGACGGCACCGACCTCGACTACGAGATGCAGCTCGCGGGCATGAACGGCGTCCTGGCGCCGGACATTCAGACTGTTTTCCTGCCCGCTTCGCCCAATATGCGCCCGATTACCGCCACGCTCGTCCGGCAGATCGCCTCGATGGGCGGCGACATATCCAGTTTCGTGCCCGATCCGGTCCGTGTCGCGCTCGCGCGGAAGTTCACGCCGAAGGGCTGAAAATCCCTCGCATTCCTGGAAGGAAACACCATGCTTCGCCGTCACCTGCTTGCTGGCCTCGCCGCTCTCGCGTTGGCCGCGCCGGCCTTTGCGCAAAACGCCAAGCTCGACCCGAAGAACACGCTCCAGATCGACCTCAAGGACGGCAAGGTGCTGATCGCCCTCAGGCCGGACCTTGCGCCGAAGCATGTCGAGCGCATCAAGGTTCTCGCCAAGAAGGGGTTCTACGACGGAATCGTCTTCCACCGGGTAATCGAAGGATTCATGGCCCAGACGGGTGATCCGCAGGGCACGGGCGGTGGCGGTTCCGATCTGCCGAACCTGCCGGCCGAATTCTCGAAGGAGCCGTTCGTGCGCGGAACCGTCGGCGCCGCGCGCACGGCCGACCTGAACTCGGCCAACAGCCAGTTCTTCATCATGTTCGCGCCTGCGCCGCACCTCAACAACCAATACACCGTCTGGGGCAAGGTTGTTGCGGGCATGGAGTTCGTCGATCTCATCAAGCGCGGCGAACCCGTCCGCAACCCTGACAAGATGCTGAAGGTCCGCCTTCTCGCCGATGTGAAGTAAGAAAAGGAAATCTCATTATGGCTTCGCCCGAGAATACGCTCATCCTCGACACCACCAAGGGCGTCGTGACCATCGAACTACGTCCGGATCTCGCGCCCGGCCACGTCGATCATATCAAGAAGCTTGTCCGCGAGGGCTTTTACGACGGTCTGTCTTTCCACCGCGTGATTGATGGCTTCATGGCGCAGGGCGGCTGCCCCGACGGCACCGGCATGGGCGGCTCGTCCTATCCGGATCTCAAGGCCGAATTCAACGACGAGCCGCACGTGCGCGGCGTCTGTTCGATGGCCCGCGCCCGCAACCCGGACAGCGCCAACAGCCAGTTCTTCATCTGCTTCGACGACGCGACCTTCCTCGACGGCCAGTACACGGTTTGGGGCAAGGTGATCGAGGGGATGGACAACGTTGACCAGTTCGCGCGCGGCGAGCCGGTGCGCAACCCGGATCGCATCAACAAGGCGACCATCGCCGCCGATGCCTGAGCCGAAGGCACGATCTGAAACGGCCGAAACACGAGAGGGAGGGCGGAAGCTCTCCCTTTCCGATTTCGATTTCCATCTGCCAGAAGATCGTATCGCACTTCACCCGGAGCATCCGCGCGACGCCGCGAAGCTGCTGGTGGTGCGCGGCAATCACCGCGAGGACCGCGTTTTCCGCGACCTGCCGGACCTGCTCACCCCCGGCGATCTGCTCGTCTTCAACGATACCAAGGTCATTCCCGCGCGGCTCGTCGGCGAACGCAATCGTGACGGAAATCGGGTGCGCATAGAGGCGCTGCTGGTCAAACGGCGCGATGATTGCACCTGGGATGCCTTCGCCAAGCCCGGCAAACGCCTCAAGATCGGCGACAGGATCGTTTTCGGTTCTGTGAACCCCGTGTGCCTCGTCGGCCATCTCGCCGCCGAGGTTATGGCCAAGGGCGAAGAGGGAATCGTCACGCTCCGTTTTGATCGCACCGGCGCCTATCTCGACGAAGCCATCGGGCTGATCGGCGGCATGCCGCTCCCACCCTACATCCGCGAGGCGCGCCGTCATGCTGGCGATACCGACGAGAGCCATGACGCCGAGGACTACCAGACCATGTTCGCCAAGCGCGAGGGCGCGGTCGCGGCCCCCACGGCATCGTTGCATTTCACGCTCGAGGTGCTCGAAAGGCTCGCCGCGCGGGGCATTGGCCACACCTTCGTGACGCTGCATGTCGGCGCCGGAACCTTCCTGCCGGTGAAAGCCGAAAACCTCGACGAGCATCGCATGCACGCCGAATGGGGCGAGGTTCCGATCGAGGCTGCCGAGGCGATCCGCAAAGCGAAGGCGAGGGGTGGGCGCGTGGTTGCGGTGGGCACGACGGCCTGCCGTTTAATTGAAACGGCCGCTGTATCCGGCTTGATCGGACCTTTTCTCGGCGAGACCGACATCTTCATCCGCCCCGGCTACCGTTTCCGGGCAACGGATGCTCTCATCACCAATTTCCATCTGCCTAAATCGACCCTGCTGATGCTGGTCTCGGCCTTCGCCGGAATGGAGTCGATGCGCGCGGCCTATGCCCATGCCATCGCTGGCTGTTACCGCTTCTATTCCTATGGCGATGCGAGCCTGCTATTTCCCGCCTCATGAGCACCGACTTCTCGTTTTCCATCCACGCCCGCGACGGCAAGGCACGGCACGGCACCATCGCGATGCCGCGCGGTGAAATCCGCACGCCGGCCTTCATGCCCGTGGGCACCGCCGGCACGGTAAAGGGTCTCTACATGGACCAGGTCCGCGCAACCGGCGCGGATATCATCCTCGGCAACACCTACCACCTGATGCTGCGCCCCGGTGCTGAGCGGGTCGCGAAGCTCGGTGGGCTGCACGAGATGGCGCGCTGGCCGCACCCGATCCTGACCGACTCGGGCGGCTTTCAGGTGATGAGCCTCTCGGCGTTGCGCAAGCTCACCGAGGAGGGCGTGACCTTCCAGAGCCATATCGACGGCTCGAAGCACAATCTCACGCCCGAGCGCTCGATGGAAATCCAGGTGCTGCTCGACAGCAACATCATCATGCAGCTCGACGAATGCATCCGCCTGCCGGCGCCGGATGAGGAGGTCGCGCGGGCGATGCGGCTCTCGTATCGATGGGCCGAGCGCTCGAAGGCGGCGTTCGAGCGGCTGGTCAAGCCGGGCGAGGGGCGGGCGCTGTTCGGGATCGTCCAAGGAGGGACGAACCCGCTCCTGCGCCGAGAAAGCGCGGAACTGCTCGCGAAACTCGATCTGCCGGGTTATGCGCTCGGTGGGCTTGCGGTGGGCGAGCCGCAGCACGAGATGCTCGCGACCATCGAAGCAACGGAGCCTTATCTCCCTGCCGAGAAACCGCGCTACCTGATGGGCGTCGGCACGCCGGATGACCTGATCGAAAGCATTGCGCACGGTATCGACATGTTCGATTGCGTGATGCCGACCCGCGCCGGGCGGCATGGCACCGCCTATACGCGCCACGGCAAGTTCAACCTCAAGAACGCGCGCTTCGCCGAAGACACCCGCCCGCTCGACGAGACCTCGGATTGCCCGGCAACGCGAGACTATTCGCGCGCCTACCTCCATCACCTCGTCAAATCAGACGAGATGCTCGGCCAGATGCTGCTCTCGTGGAACAACATCGGCTATTACCAGCGCCTGATGCGTGAAGCCCGTGCCGCGATCAGTGCCGGGCGCTACGCTGATTTCGTGGTCGAGACCAAGGAAGGCTGGGCGCGGGGGGAATAGCCCTGCGTTCCCAAGCCGTCCCAGATATGACGCCGTCATGGTCGGGTTCAGCCCGACCATCCATGGCTTTTCTTCAATGAGAGCAGTCGTGGATACCCGGCCCAAGGTCGGGCATGACGTTGAGCATAGCTCGACGACCAAGCCCCCTCCCTCCAGCCATCTCCCCGAACGCATCGCTTTCGCAAGGGCGACCGCCCGCCGGCCGATCAGGCCGCCCTCGCGGAGGCCGCGCGCACAGCGCGCTGGCCGCGAGCGGAAAAGAAACCGCGCGTTACGACACGCGCGCCGCGCAGTACTTGAATTCGGGAATCTTCCCGTAAGGGTCTAGCTTGGGGTTGGTGAGCACGTTCGCCGCCGCCTCGTTGAAGGCGAAGGGCACGAAGATCATTCCCTCGGAGACCTCACGGTCCGCCCGCAGCCGTGCGGTGATCGCGCCGCGCCGGGTCTCGACCGTCACCTTCTTGCCTGCTGAGAGGCCCCGGGCACGGATCTCGCGCGGGTGCATCGCGACAATGCCTTCGGGCTCGATGGTATCAAGCACACCAGCCCGACGGGTCATGGCGCCAGTGTGCCAGTGCTCCAGTAGCCGCCCGGTGGTGAGCACCAGCGGAAACTCGGCGTCAGGCATCTCGTCGGGCGGCAGGAGGTCGGTCGGCACGATCTTCGCGCGGCCAGTGGTTGTGGGAAACCCGGCGTCGAACAGGATGGCGTGCCCCGGCGCATCCTCGGCGGGGGCCGGATAAGTGACGGAGCCCTCCCGCACGACGCGATCCCACGGCAGCCCTTTGAGCGAAGGCATATGCGAACGCATCTCCTCATAGACCTTGCCGACATCGGTTCCCGCGACCACGCCATCGGGTTGCAGGCTTTGGCCATAGCTCCAGTCGAGCCCAAGTCGCCGCGCGAGCGAGACGAGAATGTCGATATCAAAGCGCGCGTCACCCGGCATCGGCACCACGGGCCACCCGATCTGCACCTGCCGGTTGGTGTTGGTGAAGGTGCCTAGCTTCTCGGCGTGTGCAGAGGCAGGCAGCACCACATCGGCGTGCCATGCGGTTTCGGTGAGGAAAATATCCTGCACGACGAGGTGCTCGAGTTTGGCGAGCGCCTGCCGGGCGTGGATCTGGTCGGGGTCCGACATCGCCGGGTTCTCGCCCATGATGAGCATCGAGCGTATCGTGCCCGCATGGATTGCATCCATCACCTCGACGACTGTGAGGCCTCGCTGCTGGTCGAGCGCGCGACCCCATTCGTCCTCGAAGCCGGCGCGAATTTCGGCATCTTCGACCGAACGGTAATCGGGGAAGACCATCGGGATCAGCCCGGCATCCGAAGCGCCCTGCACGTTGTTCTGGCCGCGCAACGGATGAAGCCCGGTTCCGGGCCGCCCGACCTGCCCGGTGACGAGCGCCAACGCGATCAGACAGCGGGCGTTGTCTGTGCCGTGGACGTGCTGCGAAACGCCCATGCCCCAGAAGATGATCGAGGCCTTGGCCGTGGCATAACGCCTCGCGACTTCGCGGATCACATCCGGCGCGATGCCACAGACCGGAGCCATCGCCTCTGGAGTGAAGTCCGCAACGCGGGCCTTGAGGGCGTCAAAGCCATCAACATTCCGCGCGATATAGTCCGCGTTCGTCAGCCCCTCGGCGATGATGACGTTGAGCATCGCATTGAGCAGCGCCACGTCACGCCCCGGCGTGAACCGGAGGTGATGCGTCGCGTGCTGCACGAGACCGGAGCCGCGCGGGTCCATCAGGATCAGCGTTTTGCCCGCTTTCGCCGCCTGCTTGAAATAGGTCGCGGCGACGGGGTGGTTCTCGGTCGGCCGTGCGCCGATGACGATGATGCAGTCCGCATCTTCGACAGCCATGAACGGCGCCGAGACCGCGCCGGAGCCAACGCCTTCCATCAGCGCCGCTACCGAGGAGGCGTGGCACAGCCGGGTACAATGATCGACATTGTTGGTACCGAACCCCTGCCGCACCAGTTTCTGGAACAGATAGGCCTCTTCATTCGAGCATTTGGCGGAGCCGAAGCCGGCGAACGCCGTGCCACCGTGGGTCGCGAGCAGCGCGCGGAATCCGGAGGCCGCGCGGGCGAGGGCTTCCTCCCATGTCGCCTCTCGGAATACGTCCCACGGATTGGCGGGATCAACGGCAAGGTCGTCGCGTTTCGGCGCGCTTTCGAGGCGCACCAGCGGCTTCGTGAGCCGGTGCGGATGGCGGATATAATCATGACCGAAACGACCCTTGATGCAGAGCCGGTTCTCGTTCGCCGGCCCGTCGCGCCCGTCGACCCGGACGATGACATCATCCTTCACCGCAACCCTGGTGAGGCAGCCGACGCCGCAATAGGGGCAGAGGCTGTCGACCTCACGATCGGGGGCAATGACGCCACGCGTAGCGCTCGCGTCCATCAGCGATTTCTCGAACAGCGCGCCGGTGGGGCAGGCCTGCACGCATTCGCCACAACCGACGCAGGTCGAGGTACCCATTGTGTCGTTCTGGTCGAACACCGGGCGGGTTCCGTGGCCACGGAACCCCATGCCGATCACATCGTTGACCTGCACTTCCCGGCAGGCGCGCTCGCAGAGACCGCAGGCGATGCACGCCGCGAGGTTCACCGCGATCGCGGCGTGGGAGGCGTCATGGAGCAAAGGAAAATCAAGCGAAGTGGTCCCCGGTTCGCGTGAAGATTTTCCGTCAATATGAGAAACCAATCCCGCATCGCCGGGCGAACCGGTGCCGTGGCGTTTCGGGAGACGGCTGCCGCCCACACCCAAGCGCTCGGACCACTGCCAGAAGCTTGCCGCCGGGTCAGGCGCGGCCTCGCGGGCAGGCATATCAGTCTGCAGGAGTTCGAACACCGTGGCACGCGCCTTTTCCGTGCGTTCGCCAGTCGTATTGACCACCATCCCCGCCTTGGGCGCGCGGATGCAGGAGGCGGCCAGCGTGCGCTCGCCCTCGATCTCGATGAGGCAGGCGCGGCAATTGCCATCCGGGCGATAGCCGGGCGCATCGAGATGGCACAGATGCGGGATCGTGGTGCCTTCGCGTTTCGCCACCTGCCAGATCGTCTCGCCCGGCGCGGCCTCGACGAGGCGGCCATCAAGCGTGAAGCGGATGGTGTCACTCATGCGAGTGCCTCCGGGAAGTATTTCACCAGACAGGCGACCGGGTTTGGCGCGGCTTGTCCGAGGCCGCAGATCGAGCCTTGCCGCATCACATGCTCCAGATCGGCGACGAGAACCGTATCGAGTTTCCCGGCGTCGAGCAGCGCCCCCATCTTCTCGGTGCCGAGCCGGCAGGGCGTGCACTGGCCGCAGCTCTCGTGCTCAAAGAATGAGAGCAGATTCCGGGCGATCGCCTTGGGGTCATCCTGATCCGAGAACACCACCACCGCATGGCTGCCGACGAAGCAGCCGTGTTGTTCCAGCGTGCCGAAATCGAGCGGGATATCGGCCATGCTCGCCGGCAGCATACCGCCCGAGGCGCCACCCGGCAGATAGCCCGCGAACTGGTGCCCCTCGGCCATGCCGCCGCAGAATTCCTCGATCAGCGTGCGCGCGGTGATCCCCGCCGGCGCCAGCTTGACACCCGGCTCGCGCACCCGGCCCGAAACCGAGAAAGAGCGAAGCCCCTTGGCGCCGTTCGCGCCTTGATCTGCGAACCACGCCGGACCCTTTTCGAGAATATCACGCAGCCAATAGAGCGTCTCAACATTGTGGTTCAGTGTTGGACGTCCGAAAAGCCCGACCTCGGCAATATAGGGCGGGCGATGACGCGGCAGCCCGCGTTTACCCTCGATGCTCTCCAGCATCGCGCTTTCCTCGCCGCAGATATAGGCGCCCGCGCCGCGCCGAAGCTCGATCGGGCAGCCCTCGGTCAGCCCCGTCGCATCAAGCGCCGCGATTTCGCGCGCAAGGATGTCGAGCACGGTCGGATACTCGTCCCTCATGTAGAAATAGATGCGCTCCGCTCCGACCGCATAGGCCGCGATGAGCGCGCCCTCGAGCACGCGATGCGGATCGGTTTCGAGCAGGACGCGATCCTTGAAGGTGCCGGGCTCGCCCTCGTCGCCGTTGATGGTCACAAGGCGCGGGCCGGGATAGCCGCGTACGAATTCCCATTTTCTCCCCGCCGGGAATCCCGCGCCGCCAAGGCCGCGTAACCCTGCGTCCGAGAGGCGCGAGATCATCGCTGCCGGCTCGGTCTGCCGTTCGCGCAGCGCTTCCAGGAGGCGATAGCCGCCCGCCCTGCGGTATTCATCGAGACCGATGTGGCGAACGGGATCGGGCGTCACATCCCCCGTGGCTGCCAGCGCCAATAGCCCTGTGGCGCTCGCATGGCCGACCGGCTTGCGGCCGACCATCGCCGCCGGAGCGTCGGCGCAATGCCCCATGCAGGGCGCACGAACCACCCGGACCTTTCCGGGATCGACTCCATGACGAACCGCCGCGATCAGGCTTTCCGCGCCGGCCATCATGCACGAAACGCTGTCGCAGATCCGGATCGTGACCGGGGGAGGCGGGGCTTCACCTTCCTTCACCAGGTCGAAGTGGTGGTAGAAGCTCGCAACCTCGAAAACCTCCACCTCGGACAGGCGCATCTCCTCCGCCAGCGCACGGATATGGCGGGCATGGAGACAGCCGAAACGATCCTGCATCCGGTGCAGCATCTCGATGAGAAGGTCACGGCGGCGCGGAATCGTTCCGAGGGCGGAACGCAGTTCGACAACAGCCTCGTCATCAAGGGGGCGTCCCTTCGGCTGCCATTGTCTCGTGCTGGTCGACTCAGTCATTCTCGGCCCTGTCGCGATTTGCGGATGGATAGTAAGCTGAAGCGGCATTGCTGCAAGCATTATGCGATATGATGCCATTAATGCATTATATTGCATAATTTTAACTCGATCAATCCGGATTGGAGCCGGCTTTGAAGTTCTCGCTCACCTCCCTGCTCAAAGAGGGCCTGACCGGCAACCGAGGTTGGCCCCGGCAATGGCGCGATCCGGCGCCGAAAGCGGCCTATGACGTGGTTATCGTCGGCGCCGGCGGGCATGGGTTGGCGACAGCCTACTACCTTGCGAAGGAACACGGCATCCGCAATGTCGCGGTGCTGGAGAAAGGATGGCTCGGTGGCGGCAACACCGGGCGCAACACCACAGTGGTGCGTTCCAATTACCTCTGGGAGGAGAGCGAGCGGCTTTACGAGCACTCGATGAAGCTGTGGGAAACGCTCTCGGACGATCTCAACTACAACGTCATGTATTCTCCGCGTGGCGTCCTGATGCTCGCCCATTCGATCCATGACGTGCAGGTCGGCAAGCGCCACGTCCATGCCAATCGCCTCGCCGGAATAGACAACGAATGGCTGAGCCGCGAAGAAGTGTTGGACTTCTGCCCGATCCTCAACCCGTCGCAGGATATCCGCTATCCGATCGCCGGTGGCGCGCTGCAGCGTCGCGGGGGCACTGCGCGGCATGATGCCGTCGCCTGGGGCTATGCGCGCGGGGCGGATCGGCTCGGCGTCGATATCATCCAGAACTGCGAGGTGAAAGGCATCGCCCGCAATGCCGCCGGTAAAGTGACCGGCGTCGAGACGACTCGCGGCTTCATCGGCGCGGGCAAGATCGGCGTCGTCGCTGCAGGACACACCTCGGTGGTGATGGGCATGGCCAGCGTGCGAATGCCGCTGGAGAGTTATCCGCTTCAGGCGCTCGTTTCGGAGCCGATCAAACCGATCATGCCCTGCGTCGCGATGTCGAACGCGATCCATGCCTATATGTCGCAATCAGATAAGGGCGAACTCGTCATCGGCGCGGGCACGGATCAGTATGTCTCTTATTCCCAGACCGGTGGCCTTCAAATAGCGCAAGCAACGATCGAGGCGATCTGTGAGCTGTTCCCGGTGACCCGGCGCTTGCGGATGCTGCGGAACTGGGGCGGCATCGTCGACGTCACCCCCGACCGCTCGCCGATCATCGGCAAGACGCCGGTCGCGGAGCTATACGTCAATTGCGGCTGGGGCACGGGCGGCTTCAAGGCGACGCCTGGCTCGGGGCATGTGTTCGCGGCGACCATCGCGAACGGCGAGCCTCACCCGATCGCCGCGCCATTCTCGTTGGAGCGCTTCACCACCGGACGGCTGATCGACGAGGCCGCCGCAGCTGCGGTGGCACATTAAGGACGACATACATGCTAATGATTTTATGTCCTTATTGCCATTCCATAAGAGCCGAGATCGAGTTCCGCAACGTCGGCGCCGCACATATTTCGCGGCCAAACGATCCGGAAGCGACGACTGACGGGCAATGGGGCGAATTTCTCTATCTGCGTAACAACCCGAAGGGGCGTATCGCCGAGCGCTGGCTGCATATTCACGGCTGCGGGCGATATTTCAACGCGATCCGCGACACGGCATCGGATTCCTTCCTGACGACCTATAAATCCGGCGAACCACGCCCGGAGACGACGCCGGAGACCTCGCCATGAGCCGGTTCCGCAACGACGCCGGTGGTCGGATCGACCGTACACGCGGCATCAACTTCACCTTCGACGGGCGGCTCTATACGGGCCTTCAGGGGGATACGCTCGCCTCGGCCTTGCTCGCGAACGGCGTGCACCTCGTCGGCCGCTCGTTCAAGTATCACCGCCCGCGCGGCATTCTCGCCGCTGGGGCGGAGGAACCGAATGCGCTTGTAACCGTCATCCGGGATGAAGGCCGCACTACCCCCAATCTACGGGCAACCCAGATCGAGATCCACGAGGGGCTGGCGGCGAAAAGCCAGAACCGCTGGCCCTCGCTTGCCCTCGATGTCGGCGCGATCAACACGCTGGCTGCTCCTGTTCTGGCCTCCGGCTTTTACTACAAGACCTTCATGGGGCCTGGCTTTCTCGGCTCTAACAAGGCCTGGGCGAAGCTCTACGAGCCGTTGATCCGCCGCGCCGCCGGTCTCGGCCGGGCGCCGTCCGCTCCGGACCCGGACCGCTATTCGCGCCGCTATGCCCATTGCGAGGTGCTGGTGGTCGGCGCGGGCGAAGCCGGTCTCAACGCCGCGCTCGATGCCTCGGCGAACCCGGATTGCCGGGTGATTCTCTGTGATGAGCAGGCGGAGATGGGGGGCTGGCAACTCAACGCGCCGGACGAGGACGTGACGAGGATGCTCGATGCACTCGCCAACCGCCCTAATGTGCATACGCTGCCGCGGACGCAGGCCTTCGGTGTTTATGCGCAAGGCGCGGTGGCCCTGGCGCAACGCCTGACGGACCACCTCGCGGCAACCTCCACCGACGTTCCGCGCGAACGGCTCTGGCAGGTGCGGGCGAGCGAGATCGTTCTGGCGACCGGCGCGATCGAGCGCCCGCTGGTGTTTCCCGGCAACGACCGGCCGGGGGTGATGCTCGCGGGCGCCGCCGAAACCTATGCGAACCGCTACGGCATTCGGCCGGGCGAGCGCGCCGTGGTCGCGACCGCCTGCAACAGCGTCTACGGCGCGGCGTTGGCGCTCAAGCGCGCCGGGGTGGACATCGGAGCGATCGTCGACCTGCGCGAAAAGCCCGATCCCGCCCTTGCGGCCAGCGCGCTTGAGGCCGGCATACCGGTCCATACTGCGAGCGTCATCGCCGGCACCGAAGGGCACAGGCGCGTGCGGTCGGTGCGGCTTGGCAAGGTCGAACCGTGCGGCATCGTCAAGCCGACCGATTCCATCGCCTGCGATCTCGTGGCGATGTCCGGCGGCTGGGTGCCGAGTGTCCACCTTTTCTCGCAGTCGCGCGGCAAACTCGTCTGGAACAGTGAGATCGGTGCCTATGCGCCGGGCACGGATGCGCCGGGTCAGCGGACACGGTCAATCGGGCTTTGTTCGGGTGAGTTTCCCCCGGAGATGCGCGGTTTTTTAAACGGAGCACTGCCCGCACCGGACGAGAAGGGTGCCGCAAAAGCCTTCGTTGATTTCCAGAACGACGTCACCGTCCGCGACATCCGCCTGGCCGCGCGCGAGGGCTTCCACTCGGTCGAACACGTCAAGCGCTACACGACGACCGGCATGGCGACCGATCAGGGCAAGACTTCGAACATGAATGCGCTCGGCATCCTCTCGAGTGCGCTGGATAAACCGGTGCAGGAAGTCGGTCTGACGACCTTTCGCCAGCCCTACACACCGGTGACCTTCGGCGTTTTCGCCGGACCGAACCGAGCCGGCCTGTTCGATCCCGTGCGGAAGACCTCGGCACATGCGGGAGCGGAAGCGTTGAGCGGTGTCTTCGAGGATGTCGGGCAATGGAAGCGCGTGCATCACTTCCCCAAGACTGGCGAGACGATGCACGCGGCCGTCAACCGCGAATGCCGTGCCGTGCGCGAGGCTGCCGGTCTTTTCGATGCCTCGACCTTGGGCAAGATTGAGCTGGTCGGCCCCGACGCGGCGGAATTTCTCGATCGGGTCTATGTCAACAGCTTCTCGAAACTCGGTATCGGTCGCTGCCGTTACGCGGTGCTAACCAACGAGGCCGGCTATGTAATCGACGATGGCGTCGTCGCCCGGCTCGCGCAGGATCGGTTCCATATCACCACGACCACCGGCGGCGCCGGCCGGGTCTTCGCGATGTTCGAAGATTACCTTCAGGCCGAATGGCCGGAACTCCGGGCCTGGCAAACCTCGATCACCGAGCAATTCGCCACTTTCGCGATCCAGGGCCCGAAGGCGCGGGACGTTCTTGTGCCGGTCGTCGAGGGCATCGCGATGGAGAACGAGGCCTTCCCGCACATGTCGGTGCGCGAGGCGCGGGTTGCCGGTCTTCCGGCGCGCGTCTTCCGCATGAGTTTCACCGGCGAACTTGGTTACGAGATCAATGTGCCGGCGGGCGAGGGCGCGCGGCTTTGGCCGATTCTCCTCGATGCGGTCGAAAGGGCCGGCGGCTGCGCCTATGGCACCGAGGCGATGCACGTGCTGCGCGCCGAGAAGGGCTATATCATCGTCGGTCAGGAGACCGACGGCACGATGACGCCGGTCGATGTCGGCCTCGGCTGGGCGATCGGCAAGGGCAAGCGCGATTTCGTCGGCAAGCGCGGGATGATGCGCGCCGATCTTGTCGCGCCGGGTCGCAAGCAGCTCGTGGGCCTCCAAACGCTTGACGGCCGGACGGTGCTGGAGGAGGGCGCACAGGTTACCGCTGAGGCCACGCCGGTGACAGGCAGCGCCGCGCTCGGCCATGTGACGTCCTCCTACTGGAGCGAGGCGCTTCAACGCCCGATCGCGCTGGCGGTCGTCGCGAACGGGCGCGGACGGGCAGGCGAGACGCTTCACGTCCCGATGCCGGGCCACGCCGTTCCGGTCCGCGTTGTCTCGCCCGTCTTTCATGACCCCGAAGGAGCGCGCCTCCATGCCTGACACGGGAACGACCATTCTGACCGGCGCGCCGCCGCTCGCGCGGTTTGTTCTGCGCGCAGACACGGCAACCGCCGCGATGGCTGGCGGTGCCTACGGTCTTGATATGCCTGCGGCGATCAATCGGGGCACCTCCAAAGGTGAACGCGGCCGTCCCGGCGCGCGCGTCGCGCTCCAGCTTGGACCGGACGAGTTCTGGCTGATCGTGCCGGAAGTTGAAGGTGTCGAGGTTCGCACCGCGCTCGAAGCGGCGCTCGCCGGTCGCCCCCATTCGCTCGTCGATGTCTCGCACCGGCAGGTTGGGTTCGTGCTCTCGGGGCCGGAGGCCATGACGTTGCTCGCCTCCGGCTGTCCGCTCGATTTCGATCTCCGCGCCTTCCCAATCGGCATGGCGACACGCAGCGTCTTCCACAAGATCGAATTCATGGTCTGGCGGATGGCGGTGGATGTGTTCCGCATAGAGGTGGCGCGTTCGTTCGCGCCCTATTTCGAGGCCATGATCGCAGAGGCGCGGCACGACCTCGTCTAAGGCTGGAAAAAGACTTGGCCGTGGCTGCGATGGGGTATAGACGGGCCTTCTCCGGAAGAGGAGGCACCCATGACAGCCACCCTGATCGACGGCAAGGCCGTTGCCGCCGTGCTCCGCGCGGATATGGCGGCGCGCGTCGCCGAATTGACCGCGAAGGGCCATCGCTCGCCCGGTCTCGCGGTGGTCCTGGTTGGCGAGGATCCGGCCAGTCAGGTCTATGTGGCTTCCAAGGCGAAGCAGACGGTCGAGATCGGTATGCGCTCGTTCGAGCACAAGCTGCCCGCCGAGACCCCCGAAGCCGATTTGCTTGCGCTGATTGCCCGGCTCAACGCGGATCCTGTCGTGGACGGCATTCTCGTCCAGTTGCCGCTGCCGAAGCACATCGACGCCGACAAGGTGATCGAGGCGATTGCCCCGGAGAAGGATGTCGACGGCTTCCACCCCGTGAATGCTGGCAGGCTCGCAACCGGCGGGCGTGGATTCGTCCCCTGCACGCCGCGCGGCTCGCTGCGGCTCATCAAATCGGTGCGGCAGGATCTCGCAGGTCTGAACGCTGTTGTTGTCGGCCGCTCGAACATCGTCGGCAAGCCCATGGCGCTGCTGCTGCTGGGCGAGAGTTGCACCGTCACCATCGCGCATTCGAAAACACGCGATCTCGCGGCGGTGTGTCGCGAGGCTGACATCCTCGTCGCGGCGGTCGGCCGCCCTAAGCTGCTGGGCGGATCGCATGTGAAACCCGGTGCGATCGTGATCGATGTCGGCATCAATCGCGTGACCGACCCCGCGACGGGCAGGAACCGTCTTGTCGGCGACGTCGATTTCGAGGCGGCCAGGACCATCGCCGGTGCGATCACGCCGGTTCCGGGTGGCGTCGGGCCGATGACCATCGCGTGCCTTCTCGAAAACACGCTCGATTCGTTCGAGATCAGGTCCGGCTTGCGCTAGCCTGAAGCTGTGCGATCCGCTGGGGAAGCACGGCCTTCAGGGCAATACGATCCGCTGGGCTCATCGCGAGCCAGCCGGCGATCTCCGCGCCGGTCCGTCCGCACCCAAGGCAGAAGCCGGTAGGGTCATCGAGCGTGCAGACCTTGGTACAAGGGCTGGCGACGGGGCTGGTGGCGGTATTCGTGTCGGTCATGGGCCGGGAATTCTTGGGGGGAAGCCCCTGGTGAGCTCGGTGGGATTCGAACCCACGACCCCATGATTAAAAGTCACGTGCTCTACCGACTGAGCTACGAGCTCTCACCAGAGTGAGGGGGCCTGATAGAGGCTCGCGCGGCCGGGGTCAATGCCCGTGTGCGGCGCGGGAGGAGATTGCAGGAGCACAACGCACGCGAAAAGGAAAAGGCCGGGTCCCCCCGGCCTCCGTTTTGCAGCGCACGCCCTTCTCAGGCGAGCGGTGGAATGCGCAGGATCTGCCCCGGATAGATCTTGTCCGGATGGCTGAGCATCGGGCGGTTCGCCTCGAAAATCGCGTCGTACTTCGCACCCTTGCCCTTGCCGTAGTTGGCTTCGGCGATCTTCCAGAGCGTATCGCCCTTCTTCACCTCGTACATGACGGAGGCCGGCGCCTCGCTGTTGACGATCAGCTTCGAATCGACCTCCGCGACGCCGAGCGTATTGCCGAGCGCGAGAATGACCTTCTCCGCCGCCGCAGTATCGGCAGCATTGCCGCCGACGATCACGCGGTCGCCGTCAACCTTGATATCGAGGCCGGAAACGTCGAGCCCGTGCTTGGCGACTTCCTGCGCCAGACTATCGGCCGTGGCGGCCTTGGCCTCGCTCGATCCGAACACCTTCTCGCCAACCGATTTGATAAACTTGAAAAGACCCATTTCTGACCTCCCGAACGGTGCCCGAACACGGCACGCCGCGAAACGTTACGCAACTGCACGTGGCGAAACAAGGGCAAGCAGACATCTTTACCGCACATGGAGCACTCTTCACCAAAACAGGGTGGAAAGGTCGCCATCGTCCAAGAATCCAGCTAAATGCCGCTGATACACTCCAAACCCGGATCGCAAAAATGCCAAAAGAAACGCCCGTTCTCGCCGTCGTTCTCGCCGCGGGAGAGGGCACCCGGATGAAATCGGGCCTGCCCAAGGTGCTGCACCCGGTCGCCGGGTTGAGCCTCGTCGGTCATGCGATCCGCTCGGCGCAGGGGGCCGGCTGCGAACGGCTCGCGGTCGTGATCGGCCCGGAGCGGCCGGATGTGGCGAAAGCGGTCTCGACGATCGCTCCCGAAGCTAGAATCTTCGAGCAGCGGGAACGGCGCGGCACGGCTCATGCCGTGCTCCAGGCGGCCCCTGCGATCGAAGCGGGGTGCCGGGCGCTGGTCGTTCTTTTCGGCGATACACCGCTGATCCGGGCGGAGACCATCCGAGCGCTGGCCGATTCGGTGACGGTGGGCGGTTATGCGGTCGCGGTGCTGGGTTTCGAGGCTGCGGATCCGACAGGCTACGGGCGTCTGATCGTGGAGGGCGGAGAACTCGTCGCGATTCGCGAGCACAAGGACTCGACTGAAGCTGAGCGGCAAGTCCGGCTCTGCAACGGCGGACTGATGGCGTTGCGAGGCGATATTGCCCTCGACCTCCTGCGCGCCGTCGGCTCCGATAACGCCCAGAACGAGTTCTACCTGCCCGATTGTGTCGCGCTCGCTCGCAAACGGGGGGAGAAAGCGGATGTTATCCGCGTGCCGGAGCCGGAAGCGCTCGGCGTCAACGATCGCGTCCAGCTCGCCGCCTGCGAGGCGGTGCTGCAAAAACGGCTGCGCGAGACCCACATGCGTAACGGCGTGACGATGATCGCGCCGGAAACCGTCTTCCTCTCCCTTGACACGGTGATCGGTCGCGATGTCGTCATCGAACCGAACGTCGTTTTCGGTCCGGGCGTCTCGATCGAGGAGGGCGCGGTGATCCATGCGTTCTCCCATCTCGAAGGCGCGAAGGTTGGTCGCAAGGCGAGCGTGGGGCCTTTCGCGCGCCTGCGCCCCGGCGCGGACCTCGGTGCGATGGCCAAGGTCGGCAATTTCGTCGAGATCAAGAACGCCGATCTCGGCCAAGGCGCCAAGGTTTCGCACTTGACCTATCTCGGCGATGCGACCATCGGCGCAGAGGCCAATATCGGCGCCGGAACGATCACCTGCAATTACGACGGCTTCAACAAGTTCCGGACCGTCATCGGCGAGAATGCCTTCATCGGCTCGAATTCGGCGCTGGTCGCACCGGTGAACATCGGAGATGGCGCGTTCGTCGGCTCCGGTTCGGTCGTCACGAAGGATGTTCCCGCCAATGCCCTTGCGGTCGCGCGCGGCCAACAGGTGGTGAAAGAAGATTGGGCGACACATTTCCGCGCGCGGCCCGAGAATCTCGCCAAGGCGGCGAAAAAATCCGGTGCGTGAAGCCGGACGCGTCACAAACGGTTTTTCAACGTGACTTGTGCCAGAGAGACGTTCTTGGCATCCATTCGCCAGAAAACGTCGCCCGGACGAAACGAACGGAAGAGGTCTCCTGCATGTGCGGCATCGTCGGCATTCTCGGCAAGGAACCGGTCGCCTATCAGGTGGTCGAAGCGCTCAAGCGGCTCGAATACCGGGGCTATGATTCTGCCGGCGTCGCGACCATTGAGGGCGGCGAGATCCGCCGCACCCGTGCCGAGGGCAAGCTCCGCAACCTCGACGCGCGCCTGCGCGACGAGCCGCATCAGGGCCACGCCGGAATTGGCCATACCCGCTGGGCAACCCATGGCCGCCCGACCGAGAACAACGCCCACCCGCACGCGACCGCACGCCTCGCGGTCGTCCACAACGGCATCATCGAGAACTTCCGCGAGCTGCGCGAGGAGCTCGTCGCCACCGGTCATCAATTTGTGACGCAGACGGATACCGAAGTCGTTGCCCATCTCGTCACGTCCTACATGGACAAGGGGATGTCGCCGAAGGAGGCCGTCGCGACGGCCCTGCCACGCCTGCACGGCGCGTTCGCGCTCGGATTCATCTTCTCGGGACAGGAAGATCTGATGATCGGCGCCCGTCGCGGCGCACCGCTCGCGGTCGGTTACGGCGAGGGCGAGATGTATCTCGGCTCGGACGCACTCGCGCTTGCACCCTTCACTGATACGATCGCCTACCTCGAAGAGGGGGACTGGGTGGTGCTGACGCGCGCCGGTGCCGCCTATTTCGACGCCGACAACAAGCCCGTGCAGCGCAAGGCCCAGCGCAGCCAGGCGGGAGCCTACCTCGTCGACAAGGGCAACTATCGCCATTTCATGCTCAAGGAGATCTACGAGCAGCCCGAAGTGGTGGGCCGCACACTTGCCCATTACGTCGATATGGCAGCCGGGCAGGTGCGTCTGCCGTTCGAAACGCCCTTCGCCTGGAAGGATCTCAAGCGCCTCTCGATCACCGCCTGCGGCACAGCTTACCTCGCCGGCCTCATCGCGAAATACTGGTTTGAGCGCATCGCGCGGCTGCCGGTCGAGATCGATATCGCCTCGGAATTCCGCTACCGCGACGCGCCGCTCGACAAGGGCGAGCTGATGATTGTCATCTCGCAATCGGGCGAGACGGCGGATACACTGGCAACGCTCCGCTACGCCAAGGAGCAGGGCAACCACATCCTCTCGGTCGTCAATGTGCCGACCTCGACCATCGCCCGCGAGAGCAATGTCGTCGCGCAGACGCTGGCGGGACCGGAAATCGGCGTCGCCTCGACCAAGGCCTTCACCTGCCAGCTGACGGTGCTTGCGAGCCTTGCCATTGCCGCCGCCCGCGCGCGCGGCACCATCGACGCGAAACGCGAGGCGGATCTCATCAACCAGCTGATCGCGGTTCCCGGCCTTATCGCCGAGGCACTGAAGCGCGAGGGGGACATCGAAGCGCTCGGCCATGACCTGGCGAAGGCGAGCGACGTCCTCTATCTCGGGCGCGGCACAGCCTACCCTCTGGCGATGGAAGGCGCGCTGAAGCTCAAGGAAATCAGCTACATCCACGCTGAAGGCTATGCGGCGGGCGAACTCAAGCATGGTCCGATCGCGCTCATCGACGAGACCCTGCCGGTCATCGTGCTCGCGCCGAAGGACCATTGGTTCGAGAAAACCGTCTCGAACATTCAGGAGGTCTCGGCCCGTGGTGGAGAAATCGTGCTGATCGGTCCGAGGGGCGTAGGCGAGGCGGCCGCGATCGCGACGATGGCGGAAATCGAGATGCCGGAGATGGCGCCGGACTTTGCCGCGATCGTCTATGCGGTGCCCGTGCAGCTTCTCGCCTATCACACCGCCGTCGTGATGGGGAAAGACGTCGACCAGCCGCGCAATCTGGCGAAAAGTGTCACGGTGGAGTGATGGACGAACCCGATTTCGCGAGCGCGACGGGTGCGGAAATCGGCCGTGCGTTGACGCCATTCGGTGTCAACCTGCTGGTGCGGAACGGTGCGCGAACGGCCGTTTTCCTGACGCAGGTGTTGGGGTTCACGCAAATTCGGCTTGGGGATGGCTTCGGTCTCTTCCGCCTCGGAGGGGTGATGGTGCAGATCCACGAGGATTCCACCTACGGCGCTCACCCGATGCTCTCGCTCCTGCCCGAAAACGGTGCACGGGGCGGCGGCGTGGAACTCAGACTGTTCGAATGCGACCCCGACAAGGCAGAAGTGCGGGCGCGCCAGCATGGCTACGATGTGCTGCGCGAAAGCCTCGATCGCCCGCATGGCCTGAGGGAGTGCTTCCTTCTCGACCCGGACGGTTATTGCTGGGTCCCCTCGCGCAGGCTTGAGCCCTAGGCCGCGCGAATGCGCTCGACGACGCTGCGCATTTCGGCGCGCAGGCGTTCGGTCTGATGGCTGATTTCGCCGGATGCTTCCCCGACGGTTTCTGCCGCCTCCGACGACTGCTGCGCCGCTCCGCTGACGGCCGTGATATTGCCCGCGACCTCGCCTGCGCCCTCCGACGCCTGCTGGACATTGCGGGCGATCTCGCGGGTCGCTGAGCCTTGTTCGCCGATTGAGGCCGCCGTTTTCTCGGAAATCGTGTTGATCTCGCGGACGGCGTCGGTGATCTCGGCGATCACATGTGTCGCGGCGTCGGTCGCCTGCTGGATCTCGGCAATCTGGCCGCTGATCTCCTGCGTGGCCTTCGCGGTCTGCGCGGCGAGGGTCTTCACCTCGGACGCGACGACGGCGAACCCCTTGCCGGCCTCTCCGGCCCGCGCAGCCTCGATTGTCGCGTTAAGCGCCAGGAGGTTGGTTTGCTCGGCGATCTCCCGGATGATACCGACGATATCGCCGATCCGCTGCGTGGCCTGCGTCAGGGTGGTCACACGCTCGACGGTCTGATCCGCCTTGACCGCAGCCTCCTTGGCCTTATCGGTCGAGAAGCGGATCTGGCGGTCGATTTCTTCCACCGAGGCCGAGAGTTCCTCGGTCGCGGCGGCGAGCGATTGCAGGTTGAGCGAGGTCTGCTCGGAAGCCGCCGAAACGGCCACGGCCTGTTGCGTCGTCTGCCGGGAAGATTGGTTCATCGCTTCGGCCGCTGCCCCGAGCCGGGTCACGCTGCCGCCGAGGTTCTCGACCACGTCGCCGATGCTACGTTCCAGTTCGAGCGCGATCTCCTCGCGCTGGGTCGAGCGTTCGCCTTCGCTGCGCGTGCGCAAGGCCTCGCGCTCCTGCTCCAGCTCCGCGTTGCGAAGGGTGGCCTCCCGGAACACACCCGTCACTTCGCCCAGCTGGGCAATCTCGCGGATGCGGCTTGGCGGGAATGCGGCCGTATCGCTTTCACCGCGAGCCAGGCGGCCAAGGCTCTCCATCATCCGGGCGAGCGGCCGCGAGACAAAGAGCTGGAACAGCAGGAAAACGCCGCAGAACAGCACTGCCGCGGCCGCGAACATCGCCCAGTTGATCAAGTTCGATCGAGCAGCAAGCGCCTTGGCTTCGAGGTTTGCCTCGGCATTCGCGCTTTCGATGCGCTCGGCCACCAGTGCCATGTCCTTCTCAAGGACTTCAAACGCCCAGGTGAATTCTCCAAGTTCGGTCACCGCGCGGTCGCGATCCTTGGCAGAAGCGAGAGAAATAACCTTCTGCGCTTTGGTGATATAGGCTTCGAGCGGTCCCTTGACCTTGCCTACCTGCTCCCGGATCGATTCGGGAAGCGACAGCTTTTCCTGCGCCGCGATGGCGGCGCGGAAGGCTTCAATTGATTTCTTGAGATCGGATTCGGCTTCCATCGCGCCGGCGCTGTCGTCCGCCTGCATCGCATAGAGCGCCCTGAACACGGTGCCGCGCAGGTTGTCGTGCATCATGTCCGCCGTCATGTGCTGGCGCATGGAGGAGAGAAGAGTGCTGCTGGACTCGGCGTGGGCATCATAGGCCGACGTCGTTCTGAAATTGACAAGGGCACTCGCGATGCCTGCCGACAGGGCAATGCCACAGGCCAGACCGATCAATCCATGGAGTCTCATCCCAACCTCCTCGCGCCATTCTGGTCTACAAGGAGGTGCACGATATCGTTAAGAATACCTTCCGTTGCGGCAGTTGAGCCGGCAAAACCCCTTTGAAATCTGCGTGTTCGACAAAAAAGGCGCCCGAAGGCGCCCTCTGAGATCGTCGACGAATCGCTCGTGAAGGTCAGCGACGCTGGGCCATCGGCACATAATCGCGGCGCGGCGCACCCGTGTAAATCTGGCGCGGGCGACCGATGCGCTGGGACGGATCCTCGATCATTTCCTTCCACTGGCCGATCCAGCCGACCGTGCGGGCGAGGGCAAAGAGCACCGTGAACATGTCGGTCGGGAAGCCCATCGCCTTGAGAGTGATGCCCGAATAGAAATCGATGTTCGGATAGAGCTTCTTCTCGACGAAGTAGGGATCCGACAGCGCGATGCGCTCCAGCTCCACCGCAACGTCGAGCAGCGGATCGTCCTTGATGCCAAGCTCGTTGAGAACTTCGTGGCAGGTCTTCTGCATGATCTTGGCACGCGGATCGTAGTTCTTGTAGACGCGGTGACCAAAGCCCATCAGGCGGAACGGATCGTTCTTGTCCTTCGCTTTGGCGATATACTTCGGAATGTTGTCGACCGAGCCGATCTCCTGAAGCATCTGCAGGGCCGCCTCGTTGGCACCGCCATGCGCCGGACCCCAGAGGCAGGCGATACCGGCGGCGATGCAGGCGAAGGGGTTCGCGCCCGAGGAGCCCGCGAGGCGAACGGTCGAGGTTGAGGCGTTCTGCTCATGGTCCGCATGCAGGATGAAAATCCGGTCGAGCGCGCGGCTCAGCACCGGATTGACCTTGTATTCCTCGCACGGCACAGCGAAGCACATGCGCAGGAAGTTCGAGGTGTAGTCGAGGTCGTTCTTCGGATAGACGAACGGCTGACCGATCGAATACTTGAACGCCATCGCGGCGAGCGTCGGCATCTTGGCGATCATCCGCATCGAGGCGACCATGCGCTGATACGGGTCCGAGATATCGGTCGAGTCGTGGTAGAAGGCCGACATGGCGCCGACCGAGGCGACCATCACCGCCATCGGGTGCGCGTCGCGACGGAAACCCTGGAAGAAGCGCATCATCTGCTCATGCACCATCGTATGGCGCGTGACACGATAATCGAAATCCGCCTTCTGGGTCGGGGTCGGCAGTTCTCCGTAGAGGAGAAGATAACAGGTCTCGAGGAAGTCTCCATGCTCCGCGAGCTGCTCGATCGGGTAACCGCGATAGAGCAGGACCCCCTCGTCGCCGTCGATGTAGGTGATCTTGGATTCGCAGGCTGCGGTGGAGGTGAAGCCCGGATCGTAGGTGAACATGCCGGTCTGGGCGTAGAGCTTGCCGATATCCACCACTGCCGGGCCGATCGTTCCCTCTCGAACAGGAAGATCGACAACCTTGTCGTCAATCTTCAGCGTCGTGGTGTGAGCGGTCATGGCTAACTCCTTCATGATCGAAGCTGATCCGGCCCTGCGAATGACGACTGCCAGGGCAGCCTCCACCACGCCATGTTGCAGCGCCAAATCCGGTAGACGTTCCCCTAGCTTAACATTCGTTCAGGTTCAAGTTGGGCTTCCGGTGAATATGCCCTCCCGGAGGTGTCTTGTTGCACATGAAAGCTAAGCAATCATGCACGTCAGGGTTGTTCAAATCTGGTCGCGAATGCGCCCGAGGCTTTCCTCCCGGCCGAGCACGACGAAGACATCGAAGATGCCGGGAGAAGTCGAACGACCGGTCAGTGCCGCGCGCAGCGGTTGGGCAACCGCGCCGAGCTTGAGCCCGGTGGCTTCCGCCTCGGCGCGGACGGCCGTTTCCAGCGCGGCAGCATCCCAGCCGGGGAGGGCTTCGAGGCGCGGCAGCAACCCCCGCAACACATCCCGCCCGCCCTTGGCGAGGATCTCGGCTCCCTTTTCGTCGAGCGCGAGCGGCCGGACAGCAAACAGGAAACGGGCGCCGTCGATGAGTTCCACCAGCGTCTTCGCGCGTTCCTTCAGGCCCGGCATCGCCTGAAGCCACTTCGCGCGCAGCCCGGAATCGAGCTTCGCCGCGATTGCCGCGCCACCCTCAATGTGCGGCAGCACGGTCTCGATGCCCGCCATCAGGTCGGCATCGCTCGCCTGCCGCATATAATGACCATTGAGGTTCTCCAGCTTGGCGAAATCGAACCGTGCCGGAGAACGGCCGACGTTTTTCAGATCGAATGCCGCGATCATCTCTTCGGTCGAGAAGATTTCCTGATCGCCGAAGCTCCAGCCGAGGCGCACGAGATAATTGCGCAGTGCCACCGGCAGATAGCCCATCGCGCGATAGGCCTCGACGCCGAGCGCGCCGTGGCGCTTCGAGAGTTTGGCGCCATCCGGCCCGTGGATGAGCGGGATATGCGCCATCGCCGGCACATCCCATCCCATCGCCTGATAGATCTGCGTCTGTCGGGCGGCGTTGGTCAGGTGATCGTCGCCGCGGATGACGTGCGTGACCCCCATGTCGTGATCGTCCACGACCACAGCGAGCATGTAGGTCGGGTTACCATCCGAGCGCAGCAGTACGAGGTCGTCGAGGTTGTCGTTCGTCCAGGTAACGCGCCCCTGCACGAGATCGTCGACGCTCGTTTCGCCGTCCTGCGGCGCCTTGAGGCGGATGACCGGTTTAAGTCCCTTGGCCTCGGCGGCCGCGCAGTCGGCCTCGGAGCGGTCGCGCCAGCGACCGTCATAGCGCATCGGCTTGCCTTCGGCCTTGGCCTTTTCGCGCATCGCGTCGAGTTCCTCAGGGGTTGCGTAGCAGCGATAGGCTGCTCCCTTCGCGAGCATCTCGTGAGCTACGGCGCGATGCCGGTCGGCGCGGGCGTACTGGTAGATCACCTCGCCATCCCAACCGAGTTCGAGCCACTTCAAGCCATCGAGGATCGCCTCGATCGCCTCGGGCGTCGAGCGCGCGCGATCTGTATCCTCGATCCGCAACAGCATCTTGCCGCCGAGCCGCTTTGCCAGCAGCCAGTTGAACAAGGCCGTGCGCGCCCCGCCGATATGCAGGAAGCCGGTAGGCGAGGGAGCAAAGCGCGTGACGACAGCAGACATCGGCGGTTCTCGAAACAGTTAGGATCGTGCGAAAGCGGCGGGAAAAAACGGGACCTCGATTGTCGGCACCCGGATCGCGCTCTAGCATGGGGCAGGGGCGCGCGAAAGAGCCTGTCGCGCGAGCCGGATGGCGCGTCGGATGAGGGAAGCGGGAAAGCGTTCAGTCGGATTGGCGCTGGCGGCGGCGGGCGGTCCTGCGCGCCGGGAAGCCGCCGACGACTCTCTCCTGACGGCGTTCCACGCTCTGTTGTCACGCGAGGCCGGGCATCGCACAGGCTTTCTGTGGCTGCCGGTCGCACTGGGGATCGGCATCCTTGCCTATTTCGGCGCGCGGGAGGAGCCTGCCCTCTGGGCAGGGGCCATCTCGGCGCTCGCCGCACTGCCGCTTGCGCTCCTGACGCGCGGGGCGCCACGCATGGTTTCCATCGCCATCCTATTCGTCATGCTGGGTTTCACGGGTGCTACGGTCCGCACCGCCCTCATGGCCTCGCCGATGCTCGATCGTGAGGTTTTCGGCATGGTTTCCGGCCATGTGGAGACCGTCGATCTGCTCCAGTCCAGGCAGCGCGTGACGTTGAGGGTCACCAAGATCGAGGGGATCGCGGAAGCAGCGCAACCTTACCGTGTACGCCTCGGCATCCCCGGCCGCAGCGGGGTCGAGCCGGGCGCGTTCGTCACGATCAGGGCGCGGCTGATGCCGCCCTCAGAACCGGCCCTGCCGGGTGGCTATGATTTTCGTCGTGAGGCCTTCTTCCGCGCGACAGGCGGGGTCGGTTACGCTATCGGCGCGGTCGCGAAGGGGACGCCGCCGGAGCTGGCCCCGCTTGATCTCCGCGCACTGGCGGCAATCGACCGGTGGCGGAACACCCTGACCCTCCGTATCGCCACCGCGATCGGCGGGGAGGCCGGTGCACTCGCGGCGGCCCTCATTACCGGCAAGCGCGGGCTCATTCCCGAGACAACCAACGACGAGCTGCGTGCCTCCGGTCTCTATCATATCGTCTCGATCTCCGGCCTGCACATGGTATTGGCCGCCGGCGTGCTGTTCTGGAGCCTGCGGGCGCTGCTCGCCGCGTTTCCGTCCGTCGCGCTCCGCTACCCGGTCAAGAAATATGCCGCAGCCGGCGCCATGCTCGGCGCCATCGCCTACTGCATCTTCTCGGGCTCGGAGGTTGCGACCGTCCGATCGCTGGTGATGACGCTGGTCATGCTCGGCGCCATCCTGTTCGACCGCCCGGCGCTCGCGATGCGCAATCTCGCGATCTCCGCCATCCTCGTGCTGCTCGCCGAACCGGAGGCGCTGCTCGGCCCGAGCTTCCAGATGTCTTTTGCCGCCGTGGGGTGCCTTATCGGCGCGAACCGGGCATGGCAGGACTGGAAAGCCGGCCGCCCCCGGAGCGAGCACGGCGCCATGCAGCGCGCGGGCATGAAACTGTTAATGGCCTTCGTGGCGATCGGCGCGACGACGCTGGTCGCGACGCTCGCGACCGCACCGTTCTCGGCCCACCATTTCCATCGCCTCAACCCGCTCGGCCTGATCGGCAATGCGCTCGGCATCCCGCTCGTTTCCCTCGTCGTCATGCCCTGCGCAGTCGCCGGCACGCTGCTGGTGCCGTTCGGCCTCGACGGCATCGTCTGGGCGATCATGGGTGAAGGGGTGAGGGGCGTACTTGTCGTCGCCAGCTGGGTCGCATCCTTCGAGAACGCATCAGTCACCACCGCGCATGTCCACGGTGCCGGTTTCGCGCTGCTCGTGCTCGCCCTGCTGATCTTCATCGGCTTCCGGACGATCCTGCGGGCCGCTGCCCTCGTGCCCCTTCTCGCGGCGCTCCCGTTCCTGCGCGCGCCCGCCCTGCCGGATATCGTCGTCAATCAGGACGGGCGGACCGCGCTTGTCCGCGCGCAGGATGGACGCTACCGCCTCCTTGCCGTCGGCTCGCCAAACCGCTTCACCCTCAGCCAGTGGCTTCCCGCGCTGGGCGACGGGCGCGAACCGAGCGCAGCTTCGCTCCGGCAGGATACCCGCTGCGACAATAAAGGATGCGTCGGTCGGCTCGCGGACGGCCGCTCGGTCGCCCTCGTAGCCGACCGCGCAAGTCTGCGCGAAGACTGCCAGCGTGCCGACATCATCATCTCGAATCTGCCGACGATCGCCACCTGCTCCCACGAAGGGCAACATGTTCTCGACAAGGCTCATTTCGAGCGTTACGGCGCGACACTGATCCGTTCGCGCTCATCCGTCGAATGGAAAACCCAGACTACCCTCGACCCGGCGATAGACCGACCGTGGCGCAAGAAAGCCGTCGCCATCGAAAAGCCCCTACTGGTCAAGCCATCATCGGTCCGGAGACCCTCAGGACCGGAAACGCTCGACGATGATCCGGCGCTTCTCCCACAGCAGAAGGCCGGCGATCAGTAACGCCTCACGAGGCTGACCAGCTTGCCTTGAACACGCACGCGATCAGGGCCGAAAATACGCGTCTCGTAATTCGGGTTGGCGGCTTCGAGCGCCACGGAAGCGCCGCGCTTGCGCAAGCGCTTCAGCGTCGCCTCTTCCTCGTCGACCAGCGCGACGACGATATCGCCGCTGTCCGCCGTCTCCTGCTTGCGGATCACCACGAGATCGCCGTCGAAAATACCGGCCTCGATCATCGAGTCACCGCGCACCTCCAAGGCGTAGTGTTCGCCGTGGCTGAGAAAATCCGGCGAAATCTCGACTGTGTGGCTGCGATGCTGGATCGCGGAAATCGGCGTGCCGGCGGCAATGCGTCCCATGACGGGAATAGCAACGGTGCGCGTATGGTCGACCGCGGCGGCCGCCGGCTGTTTCACTCTGCCGAGATCGCCCTCGATCACGCTCGGCGCGAAGCGCTGGCGCCCGGCGCGGGGCACCTGCGTATCCGGGAGGCGGATAACCTCAAGCGCCCGCGCTCGGTTCGGCAGGCGGCGGATGAACCCGCGCTCTTCCAACGCCAGAATGAGCCGATGGATTCCGGATTTCGACTTGAGATCAAGCGCGTCCTTCATCTCGTCGAAGGAGGGCGGCACGCCGTTCTCCGAAAGCCGCTCGTGAATGAAGCGCAGCAACTCGATCTGTTTCTTGGTCAGCATCGCCGTCCTCGCAATAGAATCATCCAAAACAAAACCGGAACATTTCTAACATGGGCCAGGAGTGTTCAGCAAGTGTTCCAGCAATATCAGGGTATCAGATACGAAGAATCGGGCAGGGTTCGCCCGCGCTGGCTGCCGGAGCGAAAGGCGCCCGGACGATGAGCGCCTGTGCCCTGGCATAGATCGCGAGGAGCGAGGAGTCCTGATCACCGAGCGGCGTCGCGACCGTGCGGCCAGCACTGTCCCGCGTAAGAACGGCACGCAAATGGTCCTGCCGCTCGTCGTTGGCCGGGAGTTCAGCGCCGAGAAGCACCGTTTCGACATCGGCCTCCCCGGCGGCGAGGTCGCCCTGCATCGCCGCAATCATCGGCACAAGGAACAGCCGCGCGCAGACGAGCGCGGAAATCGGGTTGCCGGGCAGGCCGGCAATCACTGAACGACGGCCGCGATCCGTGGTCGAGAATGTGAAGGGCTTTCCCGGTCGCAGCGCGACCTTGCGGAACAGTGTCTTCGCGCCGCGCTCGGCGCTGATGCCGGCGATAAGATCATGCACGCCAACCGACGCCCCGCCGATGGTCACGAGACAGTCCGCACCCCAGTCTTCCGCCGCGTCGAAGGCGGCATGCACACTCTCGGGCGTATCCTTGGCGATGCCGAGTTCCATCACCTCGGCTCCGGCGCGGCGGCTGAGCGCGGCGACGGCATAGCCGTTGGTGGCAATGATGGCGTCTGGATTCTCGGTCGTGCCGGGCAGGGCGAGCTCGTCACCGGTCGCGAGGATCGCAAAGCGCGGCTGACGGAAGACAGGTAGGACGGCGTGGTTCATGGCGCCGGCAAGTGCGATCGAACCCGGTGCCAGACGGCGACCGGCGGCGAGCAGCGCATCTCCCGCGCTAAAATCGCGGCCTGCTCGGCGGATGTGGCGGTCGGGATCGATGGCGGCACGAGCCACGACTGTATCGCCGGACACATCGGCGTCTTCTTGGATGAGAACGGTGTCGGCGCCGGAGGGCATCTTCGCGCCGGTGGAAATCCGGATCGCCTCTCCGGTGCCGACCGAGCCGCCGAAAGGATGGCCCGCCGCGCTCTCGCCAATTAGCTTCAAGGGCCTGCCGGGCGGATCGCTGTCGGCGGCACGGATCGCAAACCCATCCATCGCCGAGGCATCATAGGGCGGCTGGGTGCGAAGAGAGACGAGATCCTGTGCCAGCACACGCCCGTCGCAGGCCTCGACCGCGACAAGTTCTTCCGAAGTGCGATGATTGCGGGCAACCTCAAGAACGATGGCCAGTGCTTCGGCGACCGGCAGCATGCCGCCCCGCTTCGAGGCTCCGTTCACAGCTTCGCTCACCGCTCTTGCACCCGCCAATCGCCGGATTTGCCGCCCGATTTTTCAAGCAAGCGCATGCCCTCGATCCGCATCGTCCGGTCGACGGCCTTGGCCATGTCGTAGATCGTGAGGCAGGCGACGGAAACCGCCGTCAGCGCCTCCATCTCGACGCCGGTCTGGCCGGAGACACGGGCAAGGGCGCGGACATGAAGCCCAGGCAGCGCTTCATCCGGCTCGATATCGACCGAAACCTTGGTCAGAAGCAACGGATGGCAGAGCGGGATCAGCTCGTGTGTCTTCTTGGCCGCCATGATACCGGCGATGCGCGCGACGGCGATGACATCGCCCTTCTTGGTCATCCCCGAGCGGATAAGATCGAGCGCTGCCTGCGTCATGACGACGCGGCCCTCGGCGACAGCCTCGCGGATCGTGATCGCCTTGTCGCCGACATCGACCATCGAAGCCGCGCCGGTCGCGTCGAGATGGGTGAGGCGATCTCCGCTCATGCGATATTCCGGATTTCGGGCAAGTTGAGCAAGTCACGGGTTGCCTGCACGACATCCGCCTGCCGCATCAGGCTCTCGCCGACGAGGAAGGTCGAGATGCGGGATTTGGCGAGCCGCAGGCAGTCGTCATGGGTGAAGATGCCGCTCTCGCCGACGAGGATGCGATCGGCCGGCATCATCGGTGCGAGGCGCTCAGAAACGGCGAGATCAACGTGGAAGGTCTTCAGATCGCGATTGTTGATGCCGACCAGCTTCGAGGGGAGCTTCAGCGCCCGCTCCATTTCCCCTTCGTCATGCACCTCGACGAGCGCATCCATGCCAAGGCCATGCGCGGTCTCGATCAGGTCCCGCGCCAGTGCATCATCGACCGAAGCCATGATGACGAGTATGCAATCGGCACCCATCGCGCGGGCCTCGAGCACTTGATAAGTGTCGATCATGAAATCCTTGCGGATGACCGGCAGCGTGGTCGCGGCGCGCGCGGCAACGAGGTATTCTGGCGCACCCTGGAAATACGGTCCGTCGGTCAGGATCGAGAGGCAGGTTGCGCCACCCTGTGTATAGGCGCGGGCGAGGGCAGGTGGATCGAAATCCGGGCGGATGAGCCCCTTGGACGGGCTCGCCTTCTTGATCTCGGCGATGAGCGCGAAGCCTTCATTGATCCGGTTCTCGATGGAACGGATAAACCCGCGCGGTCGTTCCTGCACCTCGGCTCGGGTGCGCAGCGCTGCTTCCGGCGCGTGCAGCTTGGCGGCGGCGATTTCCTCACGCTTGGTTGCTTCGATTTTTCTGAGGATATCGCTCACGCCGGAACCTCGTTCGAGACCCGCACGACATCGTGGAGCAACTGCGCGACCCGCCCGGAATCGAGCGCGGCAGCCGCGATCGCAGCACCTTCGCGCAGCGAATTGGCTTTGTCCGCTACCACCAGCGCCGCTGCCGCGTTCAGAACCGCGATATCGCGATAGGCGTTTTTCTCGCCGCCGACGACCGCGAGCAGCGCCGCCGCATTCTGGCTGGGCTCTCCGCCCTTGAGGGCTTCTGGTTCAGCGCGGGCGATATCGGCATCCTCCGGCGTTATCTCGAAACGGCGGATCGCTCCGTCCTTCAGTTCCACCACCGATGTCGGCCCGGTGGTGGTGATCTCGTCCAGTCCGTCCGAGCCGTGCATTACCCAGGCGCGTGTCGTGCCGAGATCGCGCAGGGTCTCGGCGATCGGTTCAAGCCAGCTTTCGGCGAATACGCCAAGCAGCAACCGCTTCACGCCCGCCGGATTGGAGAGAGGGCCGAGCAGGTTGAAGATCGTCCGCGTGCCGAGCTCGGTGCGCACAGGGCCAACATGGCGCATCGCCGGATGGTGGGCGGGTGCGACCATGAAGGCAAAGCCGGTCTTGGCGATGCAGTTCGTGACTTCCGCCGGCGTGAGGCCGATCTTGACGCCCAGCGCCTGAAGGATATCCGCCGCGCCAGACTTGGAGGAGGCCGCTCGATTGCCGTGTTTCGCGACCGGCACGCCGCAGGCGGCGACGATCAACCCGGCGAGCGTGGAGACATTCCACGACCCCGAGGCATCGCCGCCGGTGCCTACGACATCGATCGCGCCGGTGACCGGCGGCACGGCGAGCATCTTGCCGCGCATCGCCTTCACCGCGCCGGTGATTTCCTCGACCGTCTCGCCGCGCACGCGCAGGGCGATCAGGAAGCCAGCTGTCTGAGCGGGCGTCGATTCGCCCGAGAGGATCTGGCTGAAGGCCATTTCCGCTTCCGGGCCGGAAAGCGGCAGCCCAGCGGCAACCTTGGCGATCAGTGGTTTGAACGCATCCATACTCTCAACCCCTCAGGCAGCGCGCGTACACGCGTTGAACTCGCGCGCCAGCGTCAGGAAGTTCCGGCAGATCTGCTGGCCCTGCTCGGTTGCGATCGATTCCGGGTGAAACTGTACGCCGTAAACCGGCATCGCGCGGTGCTGGAGCGCCATAACGAGGCCATCCTCGCTGCGCGCGGTGGCGAGGAGATCCGCCGGCATCGATGCCGCCTCGACAACCAGCGAGTGATAGCGCGTCACCTCGACCGGACCGTTGATGCCGCGGAACAGGCCCTTGCCGTCATGCGTGATACGCGAAAGCTTGCCGTGCATCGGGTTCGCGCGGATCACCTTGCCGCCGAACGCCTGCCCAATCGCCTGATGCCCGAGGCAAACCCCGAACAGCGGCACCTTACCCGCCGCCGTCTTGATGACATCGAGCGAAACACCGGCTTCGTTCGGCGTGCAGGGGCCGGGCGAGATCACGATCGCCTCGTGCTTCCGCGCCATCAGCTCCTCCGCGCCGATCGCATCGTTACGCCAGACATCGACCTTCGCGCCTTCCTTGCCGAGGGCATGGACCACGTTGAAGGTGAAGCTGTCATAATTGTCGATCAGGGCGACGCGCATGGAATGATGAAACCCGGGAACCTCGAAAATCCGGATTCACTCCAAGCGCAAGGGGGAAAGGAGGTCAAGGGGAAACGGGAAATCCCGCCGGTGCGACTTGCCTCGCGGCGTTGCGTCTGGAACGATCAGCGTAGGAATAGGAGGACCGGTATGCGGAGTGTTGTCGTCGCGCTGGTGTTTGTCTTGGCGGCAGGTTCGGCCAAGGCACAGGATCGGCTGCCGGACCTTTCATATTGCCGGAAGCTCCTGACCGAGTCTCGGCTAGATGCCGCCTGTCTTGGGAAAATTGAGCGTGCGCTGAAGCTGACCGACGTTTCCAAGCGTGATCAGCGATTCCGTTCCAATCATCTGGCCTGGCGCGCTGTCGCAGCGACAGCAAAGGACAATGCTTTCGCTGAAGAACTTACCGCTGAGGGCGAAAGGCTGATGAAGGAAGCCATCGCCGTCGATCCACGCAATCTCTTCCCGATCCTGATGCTCGCGGGGAGTGAGATTGAAAAGAAACGGCTCGCCAATGCCGAGAAACTCATTCAGTCCGCGCGCGCCATCGCGCCGGATGAAGCGTATGTCAAACTGATACAGAACACTCTCGATCTTCGTAGGCTCAACTATGCGGCCGCGCTCGACGGTTCCACGGCGCTCGTTCCCAAACTGCCTAAGATGGAAGATGTGTATCTCAATCGAGCTGGCGCCTATATCGGTTTGAAGAATGTCGAAGCAGCCAGGAAAGACCTGGCGAAGGCACTGTCGCTCGCGACGGTCCGCGAACACAACTTCATCCGCACAGTCAATTCCGCAAAGTTGCTTGGACTGGGCAAGGACACACTTCCTGCGATCGACGATTTCCTGAAGCGGAACAGCAGTGCGAAGGTCCAGTCCCTAAAAGGAAATATCCTGTTCGAGGCGAAGGATTACAAGGGCGCCTACGAAGCACTGACGCAATCGCTACTGCTCGAGCCAAACCAGCCCGATGTCTTCGTCCTGCGCGGACGTAACGCCTTCATGGCCGGCCAGACGGACAACGCGATCCTCGATACCGAACAGGCTGAAAAACTCGCGCCCAGGAATGCCGAGATTTTCTACTGGCGCGGCGTCATGCTTCGCGAGCTCAGGAAGCCTGACGAAGCGATCGCCCAGTTCGGAAGAGCGATCACGTTGAATCCGTTGGAGCCTTCCTACTGGCACGAGCGCGCCTGGATTTACGACACCGAAAAGAAAGACGATCGGTCCGCCGTTGAAGATTACGCAAAGGCGGCTGCGCTGGCTCCGAAAAATCGGAGATACCTCAACAACTATGGGGCGGTTCTGGAGCGGCTGGGTAAACTAGAAGAAGCCGAAACGATGTATCTTGCGGCAATCGCTGTTGATCCCAGCTATGCCTTTGCAACCCGAAATCTTATTATACTCTACGGTAAGATGCACGAGAAGAACCCGACCCCCGCCATAAAGGCGAAAGGTCTCGAAACACTGGAAAAATTACTCAAAATTGAACCGGACAACAAAGAGAACATCAAGACCGCCGGCTATTTCCATAAGCGAACCCGTGATTATGACAACGCAGCCACGAGTTTCCGAAAATATCTCGAATCGAAGCCCAATGATCTGTCCGCACTTACCGAACTGGGCAATAGTCTCAGCAACCTCGAACGCCATGCCGAGGTCGTACCAGTGCTCGAAAAGGCCATCGCCCTCTCGCCAGACCATGCCGGAAACCTCAACAACCTCGGGTGGTCGAAATTCAAGCTCGGCGATTTCGCCAAGGGCCTCGAACTCTCCGAGCGTTCGCTGAAACTACGCCCCGACGATCCAGCCACGCTGAACACCCGCGCCCATGCCAAGGCTGCTCTGGGAGACCGCGAGGGTGCGATCAAGGATCACCGCGAGGCGATCCGACTCTCAAAACCGGGGTCTTCCACGGTGAAGGACAGCACCGATGCGCTGAAGGCGCTGGGTGAGGAACCGTAGGCGCTATTGCCCTCTTTTCCCGCGCGATGCAAAGCGCACCGCTTCCTCGGCGGCGCGAAACAACGCCTTCGCCTTGTTCTCGCATTCCGCCTGCTCGGAAGCCGGCACCGAATCGTGCACGATGCCGGCGCCAGCCTGCACATGCATCATGCCATCCTTCACCACCGCCGTGCGCAGGACAATGCAGGTGTCCATCGCGCCGTCTGCCCCGAAATAGCCGATCGCACCGGCGTAGGCCCCGCGTTTGTCCCTCTCGAGTTCGTCGATGATCTCCATCGCGCGGATTTTCGGCGCGCCGGAGACCGTGCCGGCCGGAAAGCCTGCCGCCAGCGCGTCGATCACGTCGTATTGCGGATCGAGCACGCCCTCGACGTTGGAGACGATGTGCATCACCTGGCTGTAGCGCTCGACGAAGAAGCTGTCCGTCACCCGGACCGAGCCGATCTCGGCCACACGGCCGACATCGTTGCGGCCGAGATCGAGCAGCATCAGGTGTTCGGCGCGCTCCTTGAAATCGGCGAGCAGCTCTTCTTCTAGTGCCTTGTCCTCGGCGGGGGTGGCACCCCGTTTTCTCGTGCCGGCAATCGGCCGTATCGTGACCTTGCGACCGCCCTTGTCCTCGTTCGCGACCTTGACGAGGATTTCCGGGCTCGAACAGACGATCTGGAAGCCGACGAAATCGAGATAGCAGAGATAAGGCGAGGGGTTCACACGCCTGAGCGCGCGGTAGAGCGAAAAAGCATCGAGATCGAAAGGGCAGGAAAAGCGCTGCGAAAGCACGACCTGGAAGATGTCACCGGCGAGGATGTATTCCTTCGCGCGCGCAACCATCGCCTCGTACTCGCTCGGTGCGGTGTTCGATTGCGCCTCCGGCAGGCGTGCCGCGAGGTCGGCAGGCTCGTCCGGGTGGCGAAGCGGTGCTTCCAGCGCATCGATGGCGGTGTTGAGCCTGTCGTTCGCCGCTTCATAGGCAGCGCGCGGAGACTGCCCGACTTTCGGAAACACCGGGGTGACGACAACGATCTCGTCCTTCACCGCATCGAAGACGAGCAGGATGGTCGGCCGGATCATCAAGGCATCGGGCACACCGATTGGATCGGGCTTGGCGGCGGACAGGCGCTCCATATGGCGCACCATGTCGTAGCCGAGGAAGCCGAACACGCCACTTGCCATCGGCGGCAGGCCGTCGAGATGCGGAATACGGCTTTCAGCGAGCAGCGCCCGCAAATTGTCGAGCGGCTTGCCGGTCATCGCCTCGGTTTCGCCGTTGCGGCTGATCTCCGTGCGCGCACCATCGCAACGCCAGACAACGTCCGGCAGCAGTCCGATCATCGAATAGCGCCCGCGCGATTGCCCGCCTTCGACGGATTCGAGCAGGAAGCACGGCGTCTCGCCTGCGAGCGCCTTCATTTTCAGGAAGGCGGAGACCGGCGTTTCGAGATCGGCGACCAGCCTGCGGGCGAGACATTGTGCGTCACCGTCACGGAAGCGTCGTTCGAAGACCTCGAAGGAGGGTTCGGTGGTCATGCGAGAACCCGCTGCGTCAGTTGGTCTGGCCGAGCGCCTGGTTGAGCACCGACTGGTTGATCGAAACGCCGAGTTCCTTGCGGATCGCAGCCGTATACTGCATCAGCACGTCTTCGGACATGTTCGCCGCGATCTGCTTGAGCAGGCCCGACTTCTCGTCCAAAGCCGGATCGTAGGGCAGCAGGCTCGTCTCGACCGGAACGATGAGCAGGCGGCTTGCGCCATCCGGCCCCGCCGCCGAGACCGGCTTGCCGACCGGGCCAGAGAACGCGCGCTCGACACCGGCGGCGCCGAGGGTTGCATCGCGGCTCGCGCGCTTGACACCCGCGACGCGCTGGACCGGCAGGCCAAGCTCGCTGGCGACCAGCACCAGCGCGGTACCGCCCTCGACTTTCTTGACAAGACCGGTCACGAATTCGGCCAGCGCCTTGTCCTTCTGATCGGCAACGAAGCGCTCCTTCACCTCTGTCTGGACCTCCTCAAAGGTCTTGTCGCGCGCCGGATCGACGCCGTTGACCTCAAACCACACGTAGCCGCCGTCCTTTTGTTGAAGCGGCTCGTTGTCGAGGCCGATGTCGGAGGCAAAAACCGAGTTCACAGCATCGATTCCACCCGGCACATCGACCTTCTTGCCGTTACCGTCCTGCCCCTGCCGATCGAGTTCGGCAATCGAAATGACCGGAATATTACCCCCCTTCGCGGCCTCGGCGAGGCTCTTGCCGGCAATCCGCTGGTCCTCGATCGCTCGGAAGGTATCCGCCATCTTCTTCGAGATCGTCGGATCGTGCTGGAGTTTGTCGGCTCGCGTCTCGGTTTCGATCTGTGCGCGGATGGTCTCGAACGGCGTCCTGGTAGCCGGCTCGACCTTGCTGACGCGGATCAGCACAAACCCGAACGGATCCTTGATCGGGGCGGAGATTTTCCCGGCCTCGGTGGCGAACACCGCCGCGCGGACCGCCGGATCGGCGATTTCAGCTGCGCTCTTGAGGCCGAGATCGACGTCCTTCTCCGCCAGTTTCTTCTCGGCGAGCAGGGCCTCGAAGGTCATGCCGCCGGCCAACTTCTCCGCCGCCGCCTTGGCATCGGCCTCGTTGTCGAAGAGCACGCGTTGGGCCTGCCGCTTCTCGGGCGAGCCGAAACGGCCCGCCGCGATCTGCTTCTCGTAATACGCCTTGAAATCGGCCTCGGTGACCGTGAGGTCCTTGGCGAAATCCGCAGGCGAGAGACGGATCATCGTCACCTTTCGGGTCTCGACGGTGCGGAACTGCGCCTTGCGATCGACATAGAACGCCTTCAGCGTGGCATCGTCCGGCGCTGCGGGTGCCGCCACCTTGTCTGCCGGAATCACCACGAGATCGAGGTTGCGCTCTTCATCGCGATACTGGTGGATCGCCTGTCCGAGCGCGGTCGAGCCGGCCAGGCCGCCCGCGAGGCCCTGATAGAGCTGGATGCGCAGCAACAATTCGCCCTGCTTCTTGATGAAGCCCTGTTCGCTCAGGCCTGTCTGCTGGAGATAATCGCCGAGCTTGTTGCGGTCGAAGAGGCCGCCGGTCTTGAATTCCGCCGCCTCGGTGATGGATTTGAGCACCGTCGCCTGATCCGCGGCGAGGCCGAGCGACTCGGCCTTCTGCCGCAGCGCGGATTCGTCGATCATCTGATTGAGGAGGTTCTTGTCGAGGCCGAAGGCCCGCGCCTGCTCCGTCGTTACAGGACGACGCGTGCGCTGCTGGAGGCGCCGCAGTTCGAGATTGAACGCATTGCGGAAATCGTCCGCGCTGATCTTCTCCGAGCCGACGCTCGCCACGGTCCGGTTGACGCCGCCGCGAAAGATGTCGCCGATGCCCCAGATTGCGAAGGATACGATCAGGACGCCCATGATGACGGTCAGGACAAGGCGTCCGAGCCATTTGGAGGAGGCGGTGCGGATGGCGTTCAGCATGGTCTTCGATCGCTCGTTTCACTTCGGGGGCGAATGGCGCCGGACCATAGGGACCGATGGCGCGCAACGCAAGCAAGCCAAAGGCCCGGAAAGCGGCATTTTCTTGATCCGGGCCGCGATTTTGCTTCGGCAATTGAAGCCGGCGCGGGTGCGTGATACGCCGCGCTCCATCGAATTCGGCTGGAGTATGTTGCGATTAGGCAGAAGCCGGTTGATCGCAGCATGCTCTGACTTATTGATTGGAGAGGGACGACGATGCGCAAGCCGCTGATTGCTGGAAACTGGAAGATGAACGGGCTGCGCGCGAGCCTCCTCGAACTTTCGGGCATGGCGCGGGCCTTCACGCCGGCCCTGCGCGCCAGGGTCGACATGCTGATCTGCCCCCCGGTAACCCTGCTGTTTCCGGCCGCGGCTTCGGCGCTCGGCTCCGGCATCGCCATCGGCGCGCAGGATTGCCACGCGAAGGATGCAGGCGCCCATACCGGCGACCTTTCGGCCGCGATGCTGTTCGACGCCGGCGCGAGCGCGGTGATCGTCGGCCATTCCGAGCGCCGCACCGACCACGGCGAGACCGATGCCGAGGTGAAAGCCAAGGCCGAGGCAGTGATTGCGCAGGGGATGGTCGCCATCATCTGCGTCGGCGAGACCAAGGCGCAGCGTGAGGCCGGCAAGGCGCTGGCGATCGTCGGCAAGCAGGTGAGGGGCTCGATGCCCGCCAACGCCAATGCCGCACAGATCGTGATTGCCTATGAGCCTGTCTGGGCGATAGGCACGGGCCTCACACCGACGATCCAGGATATTGCGGAGGTTCACGCCGATATCCGGAAGACCCTCGCACGGTTGCTCGGCAAGGACGCCGCGGGCAAGATCCGGATCCTCTACGGCGGCTCAGTGAAACCATCGAATGCAAAGGAAATCCTCGCGCTCACGGATGTCGACGGCGCGCTTGTCGGCGGCGCGAGTCTCAAGGCGGCTGATTTCATGGCTATCGTCGAGGCGGCGTGAGCGCCTCTTCGGGGGTGGTTTTTCGCTTTCCCTCTCCCGATATTGAGGTTAAGAGGCGGGCTTCAATTCCCGCCAGCGGAAAAACGTAGGCTTCCATGGAAACCGTTCTCATCGTCGTTCACCTGCTCATCGTCATCGCGCTGTGCGGCGTGGTGCTGCTCCAGCGTTCCGAAGGCGGCGGTCTTGGCATGGGGTCGAGCCCCTCCGGCTTCATGACAGGGCGCGGGCAGGCGAACCTGCTGACGCAAACGACGGCCATCCTCGGCGCGGCGTTCTTTGTCACCTCGCTGATGCTGGCCGTGATCGCGGCGCGTGGTCGCGCGCCTTCCTCGCCGCTCGATAATTCCGTACCACCCCCGCCGGGTCAGACCGCGCCCACGCCGGGCACCGGCGGCACGCCGAACGTGCTCGACCAGCTCAAGCAGCTTCAGGGCGGCCAGAACGCGCCAAAGCCCTAATCCAGCGCCGGGTTACCGGCCATGAAGCGCCGTCCGTTGTGGATGGCGCTTTTTCTTTTGCGCGAATCGAAACTTTAGAGCTAAAGATCAAGTCCCATGACGCGATATGTTTTCATCACAGGCGGCGTGGTTTCCTCCCTCGGAAAAGGCCTTGCATCGGCGGCTCTTGCCGCCGTTCTTCAGGCGCGCGGCTACAAGGTCCGCATGCGCAAGCTCGATCCGTATCTCAACGTCGATCCCGGCACGATGTCGCCCTATCAGCATGGCGAAGTGTTCGTGACGGACGACGGTGCCGAGACCGATCTTGACCTCGGCCATTACGAGCGTTTCACCGGGCGCTCCTGCATCAAGCAGGACAACATCACCACCGGGCGGATCTATCAGGAGATCATCGCCAAGGAGCGGCGGGGCGATTACCTCGGCGCAACCGTGCAGGTGATCCCGCACGTCACCGATGCGATCAAGAATTTCGTGCTCTCGGGCAACGAGGGCTACGACTTCGCGCTGATCGAGGTCGGCGGTACGGTCGGCGATATCGAGGGCCTGCCGTTCTTCGAGGCGATCCGCCAGTTGAAGAACGATCTGCCGGAGCGGCATTCGCTTTTCGTCCATTTGACGCTGCTGCCGTTCATCCCGAGCGCGGGCGAACTCAAGACCAAGCCGACGCAGCATTCCGTGCAGGAGCTGCGCTCGATCGGCATCCAGCCCGACATTCTCCTCTGCCGCACCGACCGGCCGATTCCGGAGGGCGAGCGGCGCAAGCTCGCGCTGTTCTGCAATGTGCGCGAAACCGCCGTGATCGAGGCGCGCGACGTGGATCAGATCTACGCGGTGCCGCTGGCCTACCATGCCGAAGGGCTGGACCGGGAAGTGCTGCGCATCTTCGGGCTGGAGGAAAAGGCCGCGCCGGATCTCTCCCGCTGGCACCATATCGTCGATACCCTCCGCAATCCGGAAGGCGAGGTAACGATCGCCATCGTCGGCAAATATACCGGCCTCAAGGACGCGTATAAGTCACTGATCGAAGCACTGGTGCATGGTGGTATCGCCAATCGCGTCAAGGTCAATCTTGACTGGATCGATTCGGAAATCTTCGAGCGCGAGGATGCGTCGAGCTATCTCGAGCATGTCCACGGCATTCTGGTGCCGGGCGGGTTCGGTTATCGCGGTGCGGAAGGCAAGATCCAGGCGGCACGGTTCGCGCGCGAACGTAGGGTGCCGTATTTCGGTATCTGCTTCGGCATGCAGATGGCCTGCCTCGAAGCCGCACGCAACCTCGCCGGGATCGAGAATGCATCCTCGACCGAGTTCGGCGAGACGAAGGAGCCGGTCGTCGGCATGATGACCGAGTGGATGAACCGGGGTCAGCTCGAAATCCGCGCCGCCGGCGGCGATCTCGGTGGCACGATGCGGCTGGGGGCATACGAATCGAAGCTCGTGGCCAATTCGCGCATCTGCGGCATCTACGGTGACACAACGATTCACGAGCGCCACCGCCATCGCTACGAGGTCAACATGGCATATCGCGAGCGGTTGGAGCAGGCGGGGCTCCTCTTCTCCGGCGTCTCACCCGACGGTTTGCTGCCCGAAACCATCGAATACCCGGATCATCCGTGGTTCGTCGGCGTGCAGTATCACCCGGAACTGAAATCGCGTCCCTTCGAGCCGCACCCGCTGTTCGCGAGCTTCATCGAAGCGGCGGTGGAACAGAGCCGGCTGGTGTGACGGAAGGAATGCTGTGCGCCAACGCACAGCGCAAGCACGCCATTCCGCTTTTCATCGACGAACTCCTGTTGCATCCTCGGATTCGCCAACAGGAGGTTTTCCAATGATGGAAGCGGGCTCGCATATTTTGTCGTCGCTGATCGGAATTCCGAATTTCCTGCTTTACATGGTGGTCGGCGCGGCCCTGCTCGCGCTGTTCCTCTTTGTCTACACGCGCATCACGCCGCATGACGAGTTCGCATTGATCCGCCAGGGCAACTGGACGGCGGCGCTCGCGGTTTCCGGTGCGATGATCGGCTTTGTGATCCCGCTCGGCAAGGCGATGGCGCAGGCAACCTCGATCCCGGACATGCTGGTCTGGGGCCTAGCCGCCTTCATCGTCCAGCTTCTTGCCTACGGTGTCGCGCGGCTCGTGATCCGCGATCTACCGGAGCAGATCGGCAACAACACCGCCGCCGCCGGCACTCTTCTAGGTGCGATCTCGATCGCGAGCGGCGTGCTAAACGCTTCGGCGATGACACTTTGAGCCGGATGCACCTTTCACCCTTTGCGACGAGGAGCGCCCCGAACCCGCGAGGTGACTTATGGCGAAGCCCCCATCGAAGAAACGAAAAGAGACCGTCACCCGCGCCGGGTTCGGCGAGACGGGAGAACAACCGCCGAGGTCCGGCATGAAACGCTCCCACAAGATCGCGCTTGGCGCGACCGGCATCATTCTCGCTGGCGCCTGGCTTGGCTCGGGCTCAAACCAGCGGGTCGATTCAGGGCCGACGGAGACCGGGGCCGAAGCCAAGATCTATGCAAGCCTCGACGAATGCCTGTCTGCCAACCGTGGCTTTATGACGCCGAAGATCGTCAACGGCCAACTTGTCGAGGAGAAATCGCCCGAACAGCTCAAGTGCGAACAGGATTTCAAGGTTGCACAAGCCGACCATGAGAAGACCGCACCGAAATTCGCCAAGCAAAGCGAATGCGAGGGGCAGTATGGCGCCGGGCAATGCCGGCAGACCACCTTCAACGGCGCGAGTGTCTTTATCCCGGCGATGGCCGGGTTCATGGTCGCGAACTACCTTTCGAACAACCGCACACCGCAGGCATTGCTGCCACCACGGCAGGCCGGGGCTGTACCGTGCCCACCCGGCATCACGCCTGCCCAGCAGCCCGGCTGCTTGATGCCGCGAACAGCCTCCTCGAACTCCAGCTCGAGTTCATCGGGCTGGCGTTCGTGGTCCACCTCCAGCGGTCATACCGTCAGCCGCGACACGACGCAGCCGGCAAACAGGCCGACCACGGTGCCGAGCGCCGCTGCGGCTGCTCCCGCCGCGCGGACGAGCCTCGGAGCCGCACCGACCCGCTCGGCCCCGTCAATCAGCCGCAGCGCCACAACGACCTCTCGTGGCGGCTTTGGCTCCACCTCGTCCTCCATCTCCCGTTCATCGAGTTCGTGACATGCGCAGGATCGACGTTCAGGAACGCCCCGACTGGCGCGAGAAGGCCGAACAGGTCGGCTTCACCTTCCACAGTGCCGAGGGCACACCTTACTGGGACGAGACCGGCGCGTTCGCCTTCAACTTGCGCGAGATCGAGGAGGATATCGAGGCGCCGTCCGCCGAGATCGAGGAGATGGCGCTCGAGTTCGTTGGCAAGGCTTGTCGTGACGAGGAAATCCTGACCCGGCTTGCGATTCCCAAGGCTTTCTGGCCGGAAATCTGGGAAAGCTGGCAGCGCGGCGACCGCAACCTCTATGGCCGCTTCGATTTCGCCTATGACGGGCAGGGGCCGGCGAAACTCCTCGAATACAATGCCGATACGCCGACCGGCCTGCTCGAAACCGGCGTGTTCCAGTGGCTCTGGCTGGAGGAGCTTTCCGCCAATGGCCAGTTGCCGCGGGGAGCGGACCAGTTCAACTCGCTGCACGACAAGCTGACGGAGGCTTTCCGTGGCTTGCGCGACGGCAAGCCCTATTTGCTTCATCTCACCTGCGTGCAGGACAGCGAGGAGGATCGCGGCACCGTCGCATACCTCGAAGAACTGGCCCAACAGGCAGGCATGAAGACGCAGTTCCTATTCGTGGACGACATCGGGCTGACCTCGGCCGGCAAGTTCGTCGACCTCGACGAGACGCCTATCGACATGCTTTTCAAGCTTTATCCTTGGGAATGGATGATGCGAGAGGATTTCGGCAAGGCCATTCCCGGCTGCGGAACGCAGTTCATAGAGCCGATCTGGAAAGCACTGCTCTCCAACAAGGGCTTGCTGCCCTACCTCTGGAAGATGGCGCCAAACCACCCCAACCTCGTGCCGGCCTATTTCCCCGACGAAACCGCAACCGACCTCGGCCATTCCTTCGTGGAAAAGCCGCTGTTTTCCCGCGAAGGCTCAAACATCCGCCTGTTCGAGCGGGGCCGCGCTATGGGCGATACCGAAGGCCCTTACGGCGAGGAAGGCTTCGTGCGCCAGCAGAAGATCCGCATCCCGGATTTCGGCAAGGGCCATGTCGTGATCGGTGCTTGGATGGTCGCGAGCGAGCCGGCGGGCATGCTCGTGCGCGAGGACAAGTCGCCCGTCACCGGCAATCTCGCCCGCTTCATTCCGCACTTTATCGAGCCGTGAGGGCGTGACCTCGGCCGGGCGGGATGATAGATCGGCGGCAGTCCTTCTGCGCCGGAGAAACCGCGATGGTTCGCCCCCTCGATCATCTTGTCATCGGCGTACCGGATCTCGCGGAGGCCGGTGCGCGGTTCGAATCGCTCGGCTTTCAGGTCGGGGGCGTGAACCGGCATCCCTGGGGCACGCACAACCGCATCGTCCAGTTCGCGGACGAGACCTTTCTTGAACTCATAACCGTCGGCGAGCCGGAGAAAATTCCCCAGCACACTCCGCGCCATTTCTCGTTCGGCGCCTTCGTACGCGACGCGCTGGCGCGGCGCCCCGGCCTTTCGATGCTGGTGCTGAAAGGGATGGATGCACGCGCCGACGCGGCAGGCTTCCGCAAGGCCGGAATCGGCGATTTCGAGCCGTTTGACTTCTCCCGCAAGGGCCATCGGCCAGACGGCAGCGAAACCGAGGTGGCGTTTAGCCTCGCCTTCGCCGCCGATCCCGCGCTGCCGGAAGCGGCTTTCTTCACCTGCCAGCAGCACTTCCCGCAAAATTTCTGGTCGAAGGCCGCGCAGAGCCATGCGAACGGCGCGAAAGGCATCGCTCGCGTCACCCTGGTTGCCGAGAACCCCTCAGACCACCACATCTTTCTCGGCGCCTTCATCGGCAATCGCGAAATGCGCGCGACCTCATTCGGCATCGAGATCGAGGCGGAGCGGACGACGATCGAGATCGTCAGCCGCATAGGCTTCGCGTTCCGCTATGGCTTCGAGGCGCCGCTTGCCGCAACACCCGTGTTCGCCGGCGTGGAAATCGCCGTGCCGTCCCTTGTGGCGGTTCCCGGTCAGGGAGCCATGAAGGCGCATAGCGGAGGTCTCTCGCTGCCACCGGATGCCACCACGAGCACCGTGTTCCGGTTGATCAAGGGCTGAACCATGCGCGCTGTCGTCTTCGGGATCATCCTCGCTGTCGCCGGTGTGATGGGCTTTCTGTTCTTTCGCGGCGAATGTTCTGGTGGGCAGGTTTTCGCATCGGAACCGCACTGTCGAGCCGCGGCGGGCTTCGATGCAGCCTTCTGCCGGATCTCTTTTGCGCAGGCGCGGCGGCGAGCCTATGAGGACGCCTCGCCCTTTTCGACGCAGGATGCCTGCCTGCGTCACTTCCCGAGCTGCGAGCCGCATCATCGCGTCGTCAGCGGCTATGTGCCCGTGCCGCGCGGGGTTTGCGTCACGCCGGGCAAGCCGGGTGAGCCGGTGTTCGAGAAAATCGGACAGTCGTTCCAGAAGCGGTGACCTCCGGCCCTTAGACTTTCGCCGGGAATAGACCTTCGCAGCATTGCCTTTGGTGCGGCGGCGCGGAATGAACAGGGGCATCAAAGCCCTTGAGAGAGAGCGACATGAAGAAGATCATTCTCGCCATCGTGGTCATTGCCGGCGCCTTCTTCGGCTACAAGCTCGCCAACAAGGACGAGTGCCCCGGCGGCAAGGCGTTCGAAACCGCGGCGGCCTGCCAGGCGAGTGGTCTTTCCGGGGAAATCTGTTCGGGCGCGTTCAGCGCGGCGGTCGAGAAGACCAAGGCAATGAAGCCGGTCGAATCGCTGGAGCAGTGCCACCTTCGTTATCCGCATTGCGAGCCGGCCACAGGCGGCTTTCTGCCGAAGGTCGAAAAGGTTTGCGTTGTCGCCGGCAAACCGGGCGAGCCGCTCTACGGCCGCATCGGATCGAATATTGCGGGCGGCCACTGATCGTGTAAAACCCCGCCCTTACCCATAGGGCGGAGGACACCACATGCCGGGCACCACCGAGGTTCGGGTCGGGAACGTCGTTTTCGGCAATGCGCGCCCCTTCGCGCTGATCGCCGGCCCCTGCCAGATGGAGAGCCGCGCCCATGCCTTCGACATGGCCGGGCGGCTCAAGGAACTCTGCGAACGGCTCGGCATCGGCCTCGTCTACAAATCGTCCTTCGATAAGGCAAACCGCACCTCGATGAGTGCCGCGCGCGGCATCGGCATCGAGAAGGGGCTGGAGGTCTTCGCCGATCTCAAGGCAGAATTCGGCGTCCCGGTCATCACCGACGTCCACGAGAGCTGGCAATGCGCCGAGGCCGCCAAAGCGGTCGACATGCTCCAGATTCCGGCCTTCCTCTGCCGGCAGACCGACCTGCTCGTCGCTGCCGCCCGCACGGGCCTCGCGATCAACATCAAGAAGGGCCAGTTCCTCGCGCCCTGGGACATGCGCAATGTCATCCAGAAGGTGCGCGATGCCGGCAACGACCGGGTGATGGCCTGCGACCGCGGCACCTCCTTCGGCTACAACACGCTCGTCAGCGATTTCCGCGGCCTGCCGACGATGGCCGAACAATGCCGCTGCCCGGTGGTCTTCGATGCGACCCATTCGGTCCAGCAGCCAGGCGGGCAGGGCGGCTCCTCCGGCGGCCAGCGCGAATTCGTCGCTGTTCTGGCCCGCGCGGCAGTGGCGGTGGGTGTCGCCGGCCTCTTCATCGAGACGCATCAAGACCCCGATGATGCACCCTGCGACGGGCCGAACATGGTACCGCTGCATCAAATGCCAGCGTTGCTCGAACGCCTCATGGCCTACGATTCGATCACAAAGGGAGCCTGAACAATGCCGGTCCTGCTCGCGGTTCTCGGCGCGCTGATGTCGGGCCTGTTCATGTGGGTGGTCTGGGGCAACGGCATGGAGGTCATCAACCATTGGCTCGACCGGCGAGCGGACGAGGCAAAGATACAGAAGGATGCCAAGGCCATCGCCGAAGCCCGCGACCGCGCCCGCCGCGCGCCGCTGCGTTCGATCGAGGACCCGCGCGAGGCCGCGATGGTGCTGCTCACCAAGCTCGCCATGCTTCGCGGGGAGATCACCGCTGAGCAGAACCTGCTTCTGTCGAAGATCGCGATGGACCGCCTCGCGCTTTCGGGTAAGCCCGAGCATCACACCGCACTCGCGGCCTTTGCAGCCAAGGGTGCGCCGGATGGCGAGGCGGTCGTTGCCGATCTCTCGCCGCTGTTCCATGTCCGCCTCAACACGGAGGAGCGCGACGATCTCTTCGCGATGATGGAGGAGGTCGCCGCGCTGCATGGCGGGCCGACGGAGGCGCAAGGCGCGATGATCGAGCGGCTGGCGAAGCGGTTGAGCTATACTAAGCGCAACGCCTGACCGTCACGCTGCCGGCAGCGCCGCCCTCGCCATCGCCGGTTCGAGGCGCGCGGCGATGTTCTGCGGCGTGAGTTCGCCCGTCACCTTATCGACGAACGCGCCGTCGGCACGGAAGACGTAGGTCTGCGGGATGCCGCGGTGCTTGAGCGCCTTCTGGTAGACGCGTCCACGCTCGACCGAAACCCGCGCGAACGGGTTGCCGTGCTCGCGGAGATAGCTGCCGGCATTGGCCTCGGTATCGTCCGCGGCAAGGCCGAAAAGGCGAATGCCCGGCCGTTGCGCGAGGCGCATCAATTCAGGGTGTTCGATGCGACATTGCGGGCACCACGAGGCCCAGATGTTGAGAAGCGTGACGCCGCCTGCAAACGCCGCGCGCGACAGCCCCAGGACCGGCTGCCCCGCGTGCAGGACCCCCGGAATACCGGGCTGATCGCCGTTGTCCGGCAGGAGCGGCGTCAAAAGGTCAATCCGCCCCGTCTGCGCCGCATAACCGAAAGCGGCGAGAACCGGCAGCCCGAACAGCAGTGAGCCCGCCATCATCCGGCGGCTCGGGCCACCTCGCATTGCGCCATCGGTCATCAGGAAACTCCTTCCACGACCATCGAATACCGGGGGAAGTTTCCCAAGTGCTGAATCGCACAGAAAGGCTTGCGAATTTCGTTGATGGAACCTTGCCGGCGGGCGTTAGATCCTGTTTCCGCCATCCACCGTCCGAGGGCATCATGAAGCAGTCCGCCGTCATTCGCAGCCTCATCGCGCTGGCCGCGCTCCCGCTCCTCACTGCCGGCTCCGCCTCGGCTCAGGCCCCGCAGCAGACCGTCGCGGCAGCTATGCCCGTCTACGCCCATATCGTCCGCTTTCCGGTGCCGGCCGGGTTCAATCCGGCTTTCCAGAAGGACAACGAGGGACGGTTCTTCATCTTCGAAATGATCCCGAAGGGCGAGCATATCATGAGCTGGAGCCAGATGCTCACGGTCACTGGCATCAACGGTGCTGCGAATGCGCTGCCGACACCGGCACAATATCTTCAGAATTTCACACAAGGCTATCGGAAGGCGTGTCCGGACTCTTTTGTTTCGCGCTCCCTCAGCGAAAGCGCGCCGAAAGCGAGCGAACCTGCACTGTTCTTCATCGGCTGCGGCAAGGTCAGCCTGCCGAATGAGAGCCCGCGATCCGAGGCCGTCATCGTCGGCTTCTTCGCGAGCCCGAAGGGCATCTATTCCGTGCAATGGGCCGAGCGCAGTCCCGCGCAGGATAGGGCGCCCGTGTTTGACGAGGGCAAATGGCGCCCGCGTCTTGACGCACTCAAGACCGCCCGTCTGTGCGACAGGGTTCCGGGCGAGGCCGCGCCCTATCCCAGCTGCAAATAGCCTCAGCGACCGCGATAGGGCGGAATGCCCTGATCGGGCAGGAAGACGTTCTTCGGCAATTCGCCGTGCTGGTAGAACACGTCGATCGGGATGCCGCCGCGTGGATACCAGTAGCCGCCGATGCGGAACCAGCGCGGCTCCAGCAGTTCAACCAGCTTCCGGCCGATCGCCACCGTGCAATCCTCATGAAACGCTCCATGATTGCGGAACGCACCGAGGTAGAGCTTGAGCGACTTCGATTCCACCAGCCAGTGGCCCGGCACGTAATCGATCACAAGGATGCCGAAATCCGGCTGGCCGGTCACCGGGCAGATCGAAGTGAATTCGGGACAGGTGAAGCGCGCGACATAATCGGTGTCGGCATGCGGATTCGGCACGCGATCGAGCGTGGCTTCCCTGGGGGAAGCGGGCAGGGTGCTTGCCTTGCCGAGTTGGGTGGTTTCGATCGGGTTCTTGCTCATGTTCAATTTTTGCGCCGCGGGCGCTTTCCTGTTGGTGCCGATGTCGCTATGAGCGACGCACATACCCTATCTCTCGGTGTTTCCAAATACGAGGAGCCTTCCATGACCCTGATCGTCGATGTTCTCGCCCGCGAAATCCTCGACAGCCGCGGCAATCCGACGGTCGAAGTCGATGTCGTGCTGGAGGATGGCTCCTTCGGCCGCGCGGCGGTGCCTTCCGGCGCCTCGACCGGCGCGCACGAGGCGGTGGAACTGCGCGACGGCGGCAAGCGCTACCTCGGCAAGGGCGTCACCAAGGCGGTTGAAAACGTCGTCACCGAGATTTCGGAAGCCATCACCGGTATGGATGCCGAGGATCAGGTCGGCGTCGATCAGGTGATGATCGAGCTCGACGGCACCAACAATAAGAAGAAGCTCGGCGCGAATGCCATTCTCGGCGTCAGCCTCGCAGTCGCGAAGGCTGCCGCGGAATCGCGCGGCCTGCCGCTCTATCGCTACGTCGGCGGCACCTCGGCCCGCGTTCTTCCCGTGCCGATGATGAATATCGTCAACGGTGGCGCCCATGCCGACAACCCGATCGACTTCCAGGAATTCATGATCATGCCGATCGGCGCGGCCTCGTTCTCCGAGGGCCTGCGCATGGGCGCCGAGGTGTTCCACACGCTGAAGAAGGCGCTCAAGGATGCCGGCCACAACACGAACGTGGGTGACGAGGGCGGCTTCGCGCCGAACCTCAAGAGCGCCGAGGCTGCTCTCGACTTCGTAATGGCCTCGATCGAGAAGGCCGGGTTCAAGCCGGGCCGCGACGGCGATATCGCCATCGCGCTCGACTGTGCCTCGACCGAATTCTTCAAGGGCGGCGTCTACGACTACCACGGCGAGAAAAAGAAGCGCGACATCAAGGCGCAGGTGAAATACCTCGAGAAACTCGTGAACGACTACCCGATCGTCTCGATCGAGGACGGCATGGCCGAAGACGACTGGGAGGGTTGGAAGCTCCTGACCGACCGCATCGGTGCCAAATGCCAGCTCGTCGGCGACGATCTCTTCGTCACCAACGTCGAGCGGCTGGAGCAGGGCATCAGGACCGCGACCGGCAACTCGATCCTCGTCAAGGTCAACCAGATCGGCTCGCTCACCGAAACGCTGGCCGCCGTCTCGATGGCCCAGCGCGCAGGCTACACCGCCGTGATGTCGCACCGCTCGGGCGAGACCGAGGATGCGACCATCGCGGATCTCGCGGTCGCGACCAACTGCGGCCAGATCAAGACCGGCTCGCTCGCCCGTTCGGACCGGACCGCAAAGTACAACCAGCTCCTCAGGATTGAGGGCGAACTTGGCGACATGGCGATCTACGCCGGTCGCGCGGCGCTGAAGGCCCTCGCGTAAGATGACAGACATACCTGCCGCGGCAGCCCCGCCGCCGCGGCGGGGCCTCGCCATTCTCGCGATGCTCGGCGCCGTGCTGATCTACGGCGCCAATTTCGCAATCTCGCGCCACGCGCTGCTCAACGGCATGACGCCGCACGATCTGACGGCGCTGCGCTTCCTGTTTTCCGGCCTGCTGCTGCTTCCGCTGTTCCTGAAGGCAGGGGTGGCGACCTGCGCCGGCGTCGGATGGGGCAGGGGCCTCGTGCTGACCGTGATGTCTGGCCTGCCGATGACGATGCTGATGATGCAGGGGCTTGCCTGGTCGCCGGCCGCACACGGCGCTGCGATTGGCCCCGGCACGGTCACGGTCATCGGCGCGCTCGGCGGCGCGTTCCTGTTCGGGGTGAAACCGCCGCGCAATGTCGTCATCGGCATTCTCGTCGTGCTCACGGGTCTTTCGCTGATCGGGTTCGCCGCATCGGCCTCCGGCGCGCGCAACATCATCCTCGGAGACCTGTGCTTTTTGGGGGTCGGGCTGATCTGGGGCGGTTACCCGTTGATGCTCCAGCTCTGGCGTGTCGATCCCTTGCGCGCGACCGCGATCCTGTCCGTGCTTTCACTGGCGGTGTTCCTGCCGTACTACCTTCTGACACAGCACTCGAACCTGCCCTCGATTCCGCTCTGGATCGTGCTGTTCCACGGCGTCAACCAAGGCATCCTCAACGTCGTCGTCGGGCTCTGGCTTTGGGGTTGGGCCGCCCGCGAGATCGGCGCCGCCGAATCCGGCCGCTATCCGCCCCTCATTCCGGTTATCGGCGCGCTGAGCGCAATCCCGTTGCTCGGCGAATGGCCGGGTCCTTACCAATGGGGCGGCATCGCGCTGATCGTTGCCGGGCTTGTGCTCGCGACGCGGCGGTGACCAAAAAAATCCGGTCGCTAGCGCGACCGGACAAATTCCCAAATCGCCGTCGCGATCGCAACTGCACCAGCGCCGATCTTCGTGGCGCGGCCGACGTTCTCGGCAGCTTCGCGCACCTTAGCCGCCCGGGTCGCTTCGATGTGAGCGGCGAGCCGATGTCGGATGATGCGGCGGGCCGTCGCCTGCCGCTCCAGAAGGTTCGCGCCATAGCGCGGGTTGGCGAGCATCAGCTCATATGATTCACAGCCTACATCGAACACCTCGTGTCCGTCACATTCGCCGAACGCGGCGATGCAGTCCATCCTGTAGCTCTCGATAAAGGGAGCTTCGTCAAGGACCCTATCTTCCGCGAACGAGAGATGATCGTCGAACGCGACCACGGAATCTCCCGGCGGAACAGCACTCAGAACCGTCGGCAGCACCTGCTCAGGGCCTGGTTCCTGCTTGACCGGCGCATAAAGCGTGCGCTCATCCGCAGGTTCGTAGCCAAGCATTTTCCCGACGTAGAGCTCCTGACGGGCTTTTTCGTTCCGTTCGTTCTGCACCCGCCCCAGCTCGATACGGGCGATCACGCTTTCAGCTTCGTTCGTCCTGTTCGATGTCATCACTTTCCTCCTCAATTGAGAGATTTTGGTGAGGCTCGCGAAGCCGCAGCTTGCGACAGCGCGTTCAGAAACTCGGCATACTTACGCAACACTTCACGCCCGATTGGCGTGAGGGAGATCTTCTGGACCGGACGGCCCGAAAGGCGATTTGCCGTTGCATCGATACTGGCATCGATCAGGCCCATGCCAGCGACATCGGACATGCTTCGAAAGGTCGTGCTTTCGGGAAGCTTGTCGTTGTCGCCCTCGCTGGCGAACGCTTCGATGACAGCGCCGCGCGAAACAGGCACCCCGCTTGCAGTCATCTTCATGATTTTTGCCATGACGAGCATGTCGTCCTGGTTGGGGAGCTGAAGAATTCGCCGCGAACGCGCGAGTTCGTCCCTGATCACCTGTGCGGCGATCTCATCGGAAATAGGCTGGCCAGTCGTGCTGTCCAGCGTCTCCTCGTCAACCGAGCCGGACTTCGATGCCCCCAAGTCCGGCAAATGACCCCTAACGAGTTTCATTGTCTGTGTTCCAACCTCTTGCCCTGTTCGACGACCGCCATGATCATCGATTGCGGGTTCAGCATCGCATAAGCACGGCATTTGTCAAATTTTTCTCAGAATCTGATAATAAGTGACGGCAGGGGTGTCGGCATGGCCTTGTCCGGTGCTTCAAACCCTTCCTTAACCAGCCGTTGCGATGATGCTCCAATGATCATCCACACGCGCCGCCGCCATATCAGCTTTCTCGTCGTGTTCCACACGATCGCCTGGGGCGCTTCTGTCTATTTCGCGCATTCCGCCTATACCGGCGATCGCGGCCTGATGGCCAAGAAGGAAGTCAAGCTCAAGACACAGGAGACGCTCGACAAGATCGCCGAAGCCAAGTTGGTGAGGGCCACCTGGGAGCGGCGCGTCACCCAGCTCTCCGGTGCCGAGGTCGACCGCGATCTACTCGACGAGCGCCAGCGCCTGATGCTCAACCTCGCGCACAAGAACGATCTCGTCATCCAGCTCAATCGTTGATCCACGCCGCTCCCCTGACGCGGGCAAGCCATGCGAGAACCGCAAGGCTTCATCGGTGCACACCCGAATTTCCTTTGTGCGGCGCAAAAATTCGAACCTCCGCGGGGACGTTATGCGCTTTTTGCAGGACATGAATGCCGCGGCGGCTGTTTCTCCGGTCTGGCCTTTATGGCAAAAAGCGCTAAGCCTTAAGGGTAAGCACGTTCCCGCAAGGGAAAACGAAGACGCCCAAAGGCGCGACCAACCGGGTTGAAACGACCAGTACGAGGGGATCTCATGGCTTCCAAAGCAGCCAAACCGAGCGCGGTATCCAAATCCGCCGCTACGAAAGCCGACGGGGTCAAGGCCGGCCCCAAAGCCGGACCGAAACCCTTCACGAAGGAAGAGGACCTTCTCGCCTATCGCGAGATGCTGCTCATCCGCCGTTTCGAGGAGAAAGCCGGCCAGCTTTACGGCATGGGCCTGATTGGCGGCTTCTGCCATCTCTACATCGGGCAGGAGGCGGTCGTCATTGGCATGCAGATGGCCTCGAAGCCCGGCGATCAGGTCATCACCGGCTACCGCGACCACGGCCATATGCTTGCCTGTGGCATGGACGCGAACGGCGTCATGGCCGAACTGACCGGCCGCAAGGGCGGCTATTCCAAGGGCAAGGGCGGCTCGATGCACATGTTCAGCCGCGAGAAGCAGTTCTTCGGCGGCCACGGCATCGTCGGCGCGCAGGTCGCGCTCGGCACGGGCCTCGCTTTCGCTGACAAGTATCGCTCGAACGGCGCCGTGAGCATGATCTACTTCGGCGACGGCGCGGCCAACCAGGGCCAGGTCTACGAGAGCTTCAACATGGCGGAGCTGTGGAGCCTGCCGGCGATCTACATCATCGAGAACAATCGCTATGCGATGGGCACGGCCGTGACGCGCGCCTCCGCCCAGACGGACTTCTCGAAGCGCGGCGTTTCATTCAACATTCCCGGCGAGCAGGTGGACGGCATGGACGTTCAGGCGGTTCGCGAGGCCGGTTTGCGCGCGATGGAGTTCGCCCGCTCCGGCAAGGGGCCCTACATCCTCGAAATGCAGACCTACCGCTATCGCGGCCATTCGATGTCCGACCCGGCGAAGTATCGCTCGAAGGACGAGGTGGACAAGATGCGTTCGGAGCACGATCCTATCGATCAGGTGCGCGAGCGCCTCATGAAAAAACACAAGGTCGCGGAGGACGAGATCAAGAAGATCGACGCAGAGGTGCGCCGAATCGTCAACGAGAGCGCGGAATTCGCGACTGTTGATCCCGAGCCGGATCCGTCCGAGCTCTGGACCGACATCACGCTCTAATTCCCGTTTTTCTCCAGTTCTGACGGATCATACCCATGCCCATCGATGTTCTGATGCCCGCCCTGTCGCCCACCATGGAGAAGGGCAACCTCGCCAAATGGCTCAAGAAGGAAGGCGACACGATCAAGTCCGGCGACGTGATCGCCGAGATCGAGACCGACAAGGCCACCATGGAAGTGGAGGCCGTTGACGAAGGCATTCTCGCCAAGATCCTCGTCGAGGCAGGCAGCCAGGATGTCGCGGTGAATACCAGGATCGCGATCATCGCCGGTGAGGGCGAGGATGTGAACGCCGCGAGCGCGGCGGTGGCTCCGGCCGCTGCGGCCCCGACGCCCGCCGCACCTGCTGCCGCCGCTCCGGCGGCGGCTATCCCGGCCGCGACGGTTCCAGCGACTCCCCGCACCGAAGTTGCCGGCTATGACGCCTCGGGCGAAATTCCCGCCGGCACCGAGATGGTCAAGACCACCGTCCGCGAAGCCCTTCGCGACGCGATGGCCGAGGAGATGCGGCGCGACGGCGATGTCTTCGTCATGGGCGAGGAGGTCGCGGAATATCAGGGCGCCTACAAGATCACGCAGGGGCTGCTACAGGAGTTCGGTGCGCGGCGTGTCATCGATACGCCGATCACCGAGCACGGTTTCGCCGGCATCGGCGTCGGCGCGGCGCTGTCGGGCCTGAAGCCCGTGGTCGAGTTCATGACCTTCAACTTCGCGATGCAGGCGATCGACCACATCATCAACTCGGCGGCGAAGACGCTCTACATGTCCGGCGGCCAGCTCGGCTGCCCGATCGTGTTCCGTGGCCCGAACGGCGCGGCGGCGCGCGTCGCCGCGCAGCACAGCCAGGATTACGCGGCATGGTATAGCCAGATCCCCGGCCTCAAGGTGATCCAGCCGTGGTCGGCGGCGGATGCGAAGGGCCTGCTCAAGGCCGCGATCCGCGATCCGAACCCGATCATCTTCCTCGAAAACGAGATCCTCTACGGCCAGTCGTTCGACGTGCCGAAGATGGATGATTTCGTGCTGCCGATCGGCAAGGCGAAGATCGTCCGGCCGGGCCACCACGTCACGCTGGTCTCGTTCGGCATTGGCATGACCTACGCGATGAAAGCGGCCGAGGCGCTGGCGGGCGAGGGGATTGAGGCCGAGGTCATCGACCTGCGCACCATCCGCCCGATGGATGTCGCGACCGTTGTGCGCTCGATCCAGAAAACCAACCGCTGCGTCGCCATCGAGGAAGGCTGGCCGCAATCCGGCGTCACCGCCGAGATCGGCATGAAGATCATGGAGGAGGCGTTCGATTATCTCGATGCGCCGGTCGCCCGCGTCACCGGCAAGGACGTGCCGATGCCCTACGCCGCCAACCTCGAAAAGCTTGCGCTGCCGAACGTCGGCGAGGTCGTCGCGGCGGCCAAATCCGTGCTGTATCGGTGATGTGAATGCGAAAAATTGACTTCAACGTTTGGGAGATTGAGGTCATAGACGGACTTGAGTCCTTGCATCGCGAAACAGTGCCCGGACACAGGTTGACATTCGACGGAGCAAAGGCGTTGGTGAAAGCTTTGGCTGTAAAATACGAGCCACTTACTTTCAAAGAAACTGTCTTTAGCTTGCTCAACAAGCGTCGAGGCGGTCCATTCAATGGCCCCGTTTTTGACGCCGAATATTTTATGGATCCAGACAGCGAGCGTGCCGGTTTTGCAATTTATGCGCCCACGATCACAGTCTTAGCCCAGTTCCGTCTTAAACAAGAAACCTGTGACTTCATTCGAGAAAATCGTCGCAGAAACGTCGCGCAGATTTAGCCACGAGGTAGTCTAGAATGCCCATCAACATCCTGATGCCCGCCCTCTCGCCCACCATGGAAAAGGGCAATCTCGCCAAGTGGCTGAAGAAGGAAGGCGATACCGTCAAATCCGGCGACGTGATCGCTGAGATCGAGACCGACAAGGCGACCATGGAGGTCGAGGCGGTCGATGAGGGCGTGCTCGCCAAGATCGTCGTTGCCGCCGGCACGCAGGATGTGCCGGTGAACCAGCTCATCGCGCTGATCGCCGGTGAGGGCGAGGACGCGAAGGCCGTCGCTGCCGGTGGTGGCGCTGCCACGCCCGTTCCTGTTGCCGCCCCGGCTCCGGCTGCTGCTTCTGTCGCTGCTGCCCCGGTCGCTCAGGCCGCGCCAGCCGCTGCTGCGGCCTCCGCCGCTTCCGGCTCGCGCGTGTTCGCGTCGCCCCTCGCGAAGCGCATCGCCAAGGATGCGGGCATCGATCTCACCGCCATCAAAGGTTCCGGTCCGCATGGCCGCGTGGTGATGGCGGATGTCGAGGCCGCCAAATCGGGCGGCGGCGCCAAGATCATCCCCATGCCGGGTGCGGCCGCGCCTGCCGCTGCGCCGAAGGCGGCGCCGGCGCCTGCAATGGGCGACGACCAGATCAAGAAGCTCTTTGCGGAAGGCTCCTACGAGGAAATCCCGCATGACGGCATGCGCAAGACCATCGCGCGCCGGCTGCAGGAATCGAAATCGACCGTCCCGCACTTCTACCTCACGGTGGATTGCGAACTCGATGCGCTGCTTGCGCTCCGTGAGCAGATCAACAAGTCCGCCCCGGTGAAGGACGGCAAGCCCGCCTTCAAGCTCTCGGTCAACGACATGGTCATCAAGGCGATGGCGATGGCGCTGAAAGCCGTGCCGGACGCGAACGTTTCGTGGACCGAGGGTTCGATGCTCAAGCACAAGCACGCCGATGTCGGCGTCGCGGTGTCGATCCCCGGCGGGCTCATCACGCCGATCATCCGCGATGCCTGCCACAAGACGCTCTCCGCCATCTCGAACGAGATGAAGGATCTCGCCGGCCGCGCCAAGGCGCGCAAATTGAAGCCCGAGGAATATCAGGGCGGCACCACGGCGGTCTCGAACCTCGGCATGTTCGGGGTGAAGGATTTCGCTGCCGTCATCAACCCGCCGCACGCCACCATCCTCGCGGTCGGCGCGGGCGAGCAGCGCGCCGTGGTCAAGGGCGGGCAGGTGGTCGCCGCGACGGTGATGTCCGTCACGCTCTCGACCGACCATCGCGCTGTTGATGGCGCGCTGGGTGCGGAACTGCTGCAGGCGTTCAAGGGCTACATCGAGAACCCGATGGGGATGTTGGTCTAGTCGAGGGGCGGGGGAAGCGGCGATGAAAACCGTCCTCGCCTATGGCGACTCAATCACCTGGGGAACCGATCCGGCACGCACCGGGTTGCGGCACGCGTTCGCGGATCGCTGGCCGAACGTGCTTCAGGCGCGGCTCGGGGAGGGGGTGCAGGTGGTCGCCGAAGGCCTCGGCGGCCGCACCACCGCGCATGACGACTACCTCGCCGACTGCGACCGCAACGGCGCGCGCATCCTGCCGACGATCCTGCAGACGCACCGGCCGGTGCATGTCGCGATCATCATGCTCGGCACCAACGACATGAAGCCGGCCGTGGCCGGGAGCGCTTCCGCCGCGTTCCTCGGCATGAAGCGCTGCGTCGAGATCATTCAGAAGCATTCGCCGCGCGTGCCGGGCTTCGCGGGCACGAAGGTGCTGGTGGTCGCCCCGCCGCATATCGTCGAGACGAGGGACCCGTTCTTCGCCGAGATGTTCGAGGACGGGATCGTGAACTCGAAAAAGCTCGCGCCCTACTATGAGGCGCTGGCGGTGGAAATGGGGTGCGCCTTCTTCGACGCCGCGCGCGTCGCGACGGCCAGCGAAATCGACGGTGTGCATCTCGATGCCGCCAACACGCGAGCCATCGGTGAGGCGCTGGCCCCCAAGGTGCGGGAATTGTTGAAGGATTAGGAGAATTGCGCCCGATCAAGGAGCGGAAGGGAGGCTCGTCTAGTCTGGTTCTATCAAAACCGGAGCCAAGGAGAGCCGAATGAGCCACGTCCCCCACGAACTGATCGCCGAATTCCCCGAGTTTGCCTTCAAGATTACCGAGATGAAGACATCCGAGCCGCATTTCGCGCGGCTCTACGAGGACTACCATGAGGTCAACCGCGCCATTCATCGCGCCGAGACCAATGTCGAGCCGACAGACGATCTCCACATGGAGGAGATGCGGAAGCGGCGGATTAAACTGAAGGACGAACTCTACACGATGCTCAAGGGCTGACGGGAGGTTCGGGAAAGGAGACGATGTGACAGAGAACGATACGCGCAAAAAGCGCTTTCTGCCGCCGCTCCTTTCCCTGCCCGCCCTCTCCATGTTGATCGCCTCGCTCTCGCTCGCCTCCTCAATCAGCCAGAGTTACAATTACCGGCGCAATATCGAGACCGTTCAGCAGAACGTGCTACGTGCCGAGAACCTCAAGACCTGCCGCGAAATCATCGACGTGTTCTTCGGCTTCCGCCTCAAGGCGGAGGATGCGCAGATGCGCCGCAGCGCCGATTCCACGCGTGAACTCAAGGCCTTCGTGTATCGCTTCGGGGCGCTTGGCACCTATCTCGCCAACTTCACGCCAGAAACCGCGCGCGAGCGCTACACTGCGCTCACCTGGAAACTCAACGAAATAGCGGAGAAGGCCGGCACCTGGCCGCCCGCCGAGTTCGACGCCAAGTTCGCCGAGGCCGACAGGGTTTTCGGCACGCTGAACGAGGATTGCGCGCGCCTCGCGCAGTTCGTGAAAATCTGAAAAAACGGGGAACACCATGTCCGCTTACGACGTCATCATCATCGGCTCCGGCCCGGGCGGCTATGTTACCGCCATCCGCTCGGCGCAGCTCGGCTTCAAGACCGCGATCGTCGAACGCGAGCATCTGGGCGGCATCTGCCTCAACTGGGGCTGCATCCCGACGAAGGCGCTCCTGCGCTCGGCGGAGATCCTCCATTACGCGCAGCACGCCAAGAGCTACGGCCTCACGCTGAACGGCACCATCACGCCGGACGCGACGGAGGTGGTGAAACGTTCGCGCGGCGTCTCGGCGCGCCTCAACGGCGGCGTTGCGTTTCTCATGAAGAAGAACAAGATCGACGTCATCTGGGGCGAGGCGAAACTGTCGAAGCCCGGCGAGATCGTCGTCACCGAAACAAAAAAACCCGCCATGCAACCGCAGAACCCGGTGCCGAAGGGCGTGCAAGGCCCCGGCATCTACACGGCCAAACACATCATCGTCGCGACCGGCGCACGACCGCGCGTGCTGCCGGGGCTGGAACCGGATGGCAAGCTGATCTGGACCTATTTCGAGGCGATGGTGCCGCCTGCGATCCCCAAGAGCCTCATTGTCATGGGTTCGGGCGCCATCGGCATCGAATTCGCCTCATTCTACCGGGCGATGGGCGCGGAGGTGACCGTCGTTGAGGTGATGGGGCAGGTGATGCCGGTCGAGGACGCGGAAATCTCCGGCATCGCCCGCAAGGCCTTCGAGAAGCAGGGGATGAAAATCCTGCTCAACACCAAGGTCACCAAGGTCGAGAAGGGCGCGAATTCGGTCACCGCGCATATCGAGGACGACAAGGGCGCAAAGCAGACGCTGACCGCCGAGCGGATGATCTCCGCGGTGGGCGTCGTCGGCAACATCGAGAACCTCGGCCTCGAAGCGCTTGGCATCAAGACCGATCGCGGTTGCGTCGTGATCGACGGCTACGGCCGCACGAACGTGCCGGGCATCTATGCCATCGGCGATGTCGCCGGTCCGCCGATGCTCGCCCACAAGGCCGAGCATGAGGGCGTCATCTGCATCGAGCACATCAAAGGGCTGCACGTTCACCCGATGGACAAGCGCAAGATCCCCGGCTGCACCTATTGCCACCCGCAGGTCGCCTCCGTCGGTCTCACGGAGGCCAAGGCCAAGGAAGCGGGCTACGATATCCGGGTCGGCCGGTTCCAGTTCGGCGCCAACGGCAAGGCGATCGCACTCGGCGAAGACAACGGACTCGTCAAGACCATCTTCGATAAAAAGACCGGGCAGTTGCTTGGCGCACATATGGTCGGCGCGGAGGTCACGGAACTCATTCAGGGCTTCGTCGTCGCGATGGGCCTCGAGACGACCGAGGAAGATCTGATGCACACGATCTTCCCGCACCCGACGCTCTCGGAGATGATGAAGGAAAGCGTGCTCGATGCCTATGGCCGTGCACTGAATGCGTAAGGCGGCTGATCCAAAAGATAGGCGGCGGGAGGTCTCGTCGCCTTATTCGTTATTGAACTTCACGATCAGTACGTTGAGGTCCTCGCGCGGCGTGAAGTTCTGGTAGCGCACCTCGAACTGCGTCGGCCCGATCTTCTTCACACCCGAACCGCAGAAGCTGACGAGGTTATCCGCCGCCCCCTTGTCGATCACGAGGCGGAAATCGCCAATCGGACCGGCCCAGTTCGCGCCAGTCTTGAGCACGTAGGCAAGCCAGACCTCGGAATAGGCATGCGATTCCTTGAGCTTCGCCTGCCGCGCATCGAAGGCGCGGACGAAGCCGTCGTCGACGCAATAGGTCTTCCGCTTTTCGACGAATTCGGGCGTGCCGCGATATTCGCGGTTGAATGCGCCGCCGACACTGCCGCCGGGCATCGGTGCATAGCTGTGCTCGACCGACACCGTGCGCCCGGCGGGAAAGACCTGCCGGCGCGTGACGACGGTGCGCGTAACCCAGCGGTTTTCCCAGTCCGGATTATCGGGCGCCCCGATGTTCTGGAGGAGGCCGTCCCTCACCAGCGCATCGAGCTCGGCTTTAGGCAGCTTCTTGAGCGCGGCCTCGAAAACCTCGAACAGCGGCATCACCGGCAGTCCGAGCCTGGTCACGCGCTCGGTTACATCCTGCCCCCTGAAGATAGCGCGCTGCATGAAATCCAGTTTCGCCGGCTGGCCATCGATGAGTGTCTGAAAATTGAGTTCCCGATAGTCCGGGATCGAGGTGACAGGCGAGGCGATATGATCGGGCAGAGGGAAGGCGACCAGCGCTTCGATGTCCTGTGCCGAGGTGTTGGTGAAGCGGTACTTCACCCGCACAGCCTTCTCGGAAACGAAAAGATCCTCGGAATCCATGCGGATCGCATCGGACTTCGTGAGCGTTATCCCGCCGATCGCCAATGCAGCAGCACTGTCGTTGGCCTGAGCAGGCACGAGAGAAACAAGTCCGGCAATGGCAACAAGGCACAAGCGGTTCACCGGGAACTCCACAAGAACGGCTGAAGAGAATTTATCGATGACTCACTGCAACGGCGCTGGCAATGCCTTGTCTTCGGCCATTCACGGAGCCAGATTGAGGAGGCAACGGCAAGGAGCCTTCCCATGCATCTCAGTCCCGGTCTCGGTCTTCTCGTCACGCTCGTTCTTGGCGGCATCGCCGGTTGGCTCGCGAGCCTCATCGTCGGCGGTTCCGGCGGCATCATCCGCAATGTCATCGTCGGGCTAATCGGCGCCGTGGTCGGTCATTTCGTGCTGAACTGGTTGGGCCTGAGACTCGGCGGCCCACTCATTCACTCGATGGTCGCAGCCGTGCTCGGCGGCGTCATCGTTATCGTCGTCGGGCGGTTCCTCAGCCGCTAGCTGTAGATGCCGTAGCGCATGTTGTTGAGCGTCAGGGACACGCTCGCCTGGCCCCGGGCGGATCGAAGTGCGTCAACCGGGCGCCCGCCGATGAATGGCACATGCGCGACGAGCCAAGCATCCGCCGCCTCGGGCGAGCCGAAATCCCCGATAGCCTCGTCACGCAGGGCGTCCGCGCCGGCACGGAGGGCCGGGCTCAGCCGATCGAGGTGAAACCGGACGACCGCCGCAGCGCCTTCGGGTTCCGGCGGCGCAAAGATCGCGAACCGGCGACCCGACAGCCGGTCGAGCCATTCTCTCATGCAGCCACCTTCTTCACCGGCGAAAAACGCCCGCATTCTGCGCGAGGCTTTGAAGCGCTTCAATCGACGAAATTCACTTCAAGCCCAAACCCGGCCTTCATGCATTCGCGTGGAGCGTTGAAGGTCTCGGTCTGGTAAGGCGCGATCTCCACCTCGCGCGGATAAAGGGGGATGAAGAGCTTCGCGTGGATGCGCCGCGTGCCGTGCAGGCTGGTGACTTCGCAGCATGGATCGCAGCGGTATTTGACGAACTTGCGGGCATCGCCCGTCGGCTCGCTCCAGATGCCAGCATCGGCACGATGGGTGGCGGCGAGGGCCAGAACGGCCGCGATATAGATCAATCGCATCGGATCCTCCTTTGGACTTTCGCCCCCCGTCCGGTCCCGATAGGCGCCTTCTAGCACACCAGCCTTGCTTTCTATTTAATACGACCATCCGCATCCTCCGCAGAGCGGGCATGACAGGTTCGCACTTGTCCGCTTGGCGGCTTCGGCATAGGTGAGAACGATCCCTCAAAGGTGACGCCAGAAAAGGTGACGGATGGCGACGATCGACCTTCTGAACAACGATCCGCGGAAGAAGATGCTTTCGGCCGAAACGCGCCACCCCGAGAAGGCGCACCGGCCGGATAACCCGATCCAGCGCAAGCCGGACTGGATCCGCGTCAAGGCGCCCGGTTCGCCCGGCTGGCGTGACACGCACGCCATCGTCAAGGAAAACGGCCTCGTCACAGTCTGCGAGGAGGCCGGCTGCCCGAACATCGGCGAATGCTGGGAGAAGAAGCACGCCACCTTCATGATCATGGGCGACACCTGCACGCGCGCCTGTGCTTTCTGCAACGTCAAGACCGGCATGCCCGCGCCGCTCGATCCGAACGAACCGGATTATGTCGCGACCGCGACCGCCAAGCTCGGCCTGAGCCATGTCGTCGTCACCTCGGTCGACCGCGATGATCTGGAGGACGGTGGCGCCGACCATTTCGCCCGCACGATCCGCGCCATTCGCGAGAAATCGCCAAAGACCACCATCGAGATCCTGACACCGGATTTCCTGCGCAAGGAAGGGGCACTGGAAGTCGTGGTCGCGGCCAAGCCGGACGTCTTCAACCACAACCTCGAAACCGTGCCGTCGAAATACCTCAAGGTCCGTCCCGGCGCGCGCTATTTCCACTCGATCCGCCTGCTTCAGCGCGTGAAGGAACTCGATGCAACCATCTTCACCAAGTCCGGCATCATGGTCGGTCTCGGCGAGGAGCGGAACGAGGTGCTGCAACTGATGGACGACCTGCGTTCGGCGGACGTCGATTTCATCACGATCGGCCAGTATCTCCAGCCGACGAAGAAGCACCACGCCGTGATGAAGTTCGTGCCGCCGGACGAGTTCAAGGGCTACGAGACCATTGCCTATACCAAGGGCTTCCTGATGGTCTCGTCCTCGCCGCTGACACGCTCCTCCCACCACGCGGGCGAGGACTTCGCGAAACTGAAGGCCGCGCGGGACCTGAAAACGAAGTAATGGTCGCCGGCTGATGCCCCGCTTCGAGACCACGCGCCCGGTTCGCCATAGCCCGGAGACGATGTTCAACCTCGTCGCGGATATCGCGCGCTATCCCGAGTTCGTGCCGATGTGCGAGGCGCTGCACATCCGCCGCCGCAATGAAGCCGAGGGCGTGGTGACGCTCCTCGCCGACATGACCATCGGCTACAAGATGATCCGCGAGACCTTCACCACGCGTGTCGAACTCGATCCTGCCGCCAGCCAGATCCGGGTGGCCTACGTGGACGGCCCGTTCAAGCACCTCGAAAACCGCTGGAGCTTTCTGGCACGCCCCGATGGCGGTTCCAATGTGAAGTTCTTCATCGACTACGAATTTCGCAGCCGCACCTTCCAAATGCTGGCCGGTGCGGTCTTCGAGAAGGTGTTCCGCAAGATGGCCGAGGCCTTCGAGGCGCGTGCTGACACGCTGGCCCGTACCTCAGGCTGAAATCGAGACGCCCTCCGCCAGGCCGAGCAGCAGAAGCAGCGCATCGCGTGTCGCCGCCTTGCGAATGCCGGAACGAGCAAGCGTGGGATCGTAACGTCTTTCGATCCGATTGACCTGCCCATCGCGCGAGGCAACCGCGAGGTGCACCAGCCCCACCGGCTTTTCCCCGCTGCCGCCACCGGGCCCCGCGACGCCGGTGATCGAGACTGAGAGATCTGCGTCGGAAGCCCGGAGTGCGCCTTCCGCCATCGCTGCGGCAACCTCGGCCGAAACCGCGCCATGCACCGCGAGCAGTCGCTCCGGCACGCCGAGCATCGCCATCTTCGCCGCATTGGAATAGGTAACGAAACCGCGATCCACAACATCGGATGAGCCCGCGATCGCCGTGAGGTTCATCGCCACCATGCCGCCCGTGCAGGATTCGGCCGTGGCGATCTTCAATCCGCGCGCGCGCGCCGCAGCGAGGACCTTGCGGGAGAGGGCAGGGAGCGTGATCTGGGCCATGAGTGCCTCCTGAAGAACAGCCATCCTCTGCTCAGAAGGCGACCGAGGCAATCGCCATCACGGCGATGCCCTCTTTCCGGCCGGTAAAGCCGAGCTTCTCCGAGGTCGTCGCCTTCACGCCGACCTTCTCGACCGGAAGCGCGAGGATTTCCCCGATCCGCGCCCGCATCGCCGAACGATGCGGGCCGATTTTCGGTGCTTCGCAGATGATCGTGCAATCGACGTTGACGATCCGCCCGCCCTTCGCCCGCACGAGATCATGCGCGTGGATGAGGAAACGGTCGGACGAAGCGCCGCGCCATTGCGGATCGGACGGAGGAAAATGCGAGCCGATATCGCCGTCGCCGATGGTGCCGAGCAGCGCATCCGTGATCGCATGCAACACCGGGTCGGCATCGGAATGACCGAGCAGGGATTGGCTATGCGGCACGGCGATGCCGCCCAGTACCACGTGGTCACCGGCTGTCAAGGCATGGACATCGTAGCCGATACCGGCGCGGGTCTCGCCACTGTTGGCTGCATGGGCTTCCGCACGGGCGAGATCGGCTTCGAGCGTGATCTTGAACAGCGCCGTATCTCCGGCGAAACTCGCGACCGGATGACCGTAGGCATCTGCCAGCCCGGCATCGTCGGTGAAGTCGACGCGATCTTCGGCACGGGCGCGGGCGTGAGCCTCACGGATCAGCGCAAACCGGAACGCCTGCGGCGTCTGCACTGCTCGCATCACCGCGCGATCGGGATTGCCCGCAAGGTTCCCGGAAGCATCGAGCGTCGCCAGCGTGTCGGCGACCGGGAGAACCGGAATGGCCGCGCCAGCCGTGAGCCCGGCAAGGATCGCGCGCAGGATAACTGCCTCGCTCGCAAAGGGGCGCGCGGCATCGTGAATCAACACGATCCCATCGTTCGGAAACCCCGTGTTCGCAAGTGCTTCAAGCCCCCGGTGCACGGACTCCTGCCGCGTCTTGCCTCCCGGAACGGCAGACAGGCGGGCGTTCGCGACGCCGGACTGGATCGCCGCCTCGGCGTAATCCGCATCGTCGTCCGGATGGATGATCGTAACGATCCGTTCAATTGCCTCGACAGCACCGAGATGGCGGATCGCCTCCGCCAGCACGGTCCGGCCGCCGATGCGGCGATACTGCTTGGGGACCTCGCCGCCGAGACGTCGGCCGCGGCCGGCGGCGACGATGATCGCGGTGACAGGAGGAGTGGCAGTCATGGCGATGTCCCGATCAATGAAGGCTGCCGATCCATCGGGAAAATCGGTGCGCAGGTCAATCACTCCGGAGGTGGATCGTGCCGCCCTTGCCCAAAATCGCGCTTTCCTTTACCTGACCGGGGGCAGGGGCAATGGGCAATCCGGCCTATGGCGACTTGGCACATATTTTCAGTCTCTTGCCTTCCTTGAGGCGAAATGCCTATTTTTTAGGCAATATGATGATGAAACTGGCGCCCATCCAGATCGGTCCATTCACGCTCTCCGGACCCGCCGCCCTGGCGCCGATGTCCGGCGTGACGGATCACGGGTTCCGCCTTGCAGCGCATCGCTTCGGCGCCGGCATGGTCGTGAGCGAGATGGTTGCAGCCGATCAGCTCGCCACCGGCGAGGAAGAGGCACGGCTGCGCGCCGAGGGGCGCGGCCTGCCGATCCATGTCGTCCAGTTGGCGGGGTGCGAAGCAGCAGCGATGGCGGAGGGCGCGCGCGTCGCCGAGGCATCGGGAGCCGATATCATCGACATCAACATGGGCTGTCCGGCGAAACGCGTGACGAACGGCTGGTCCGGTTCGGCGCTGATGCGCGATCTCGACCATGCCCAGGGGTTGATTGATGCCGTCCGGCGGGCGGTGAAGGTTCCTGTCACGCTCAAGATGCGGCTCGGCTGGGACGAAAAAACGAAAAATGCCGCCGAGCTCGCGCGCCGCGCCGAGGATTCCGGTCTTTCGCTCGTCACGGTTCATGGCCGGACGCGGATGCAGTTCTACAAGGGGCAGGCGGACTGGAAGGCTGTTCGCGCCGTCCGGGAAGCGACGCGCCTGCCGTTGATCGTCAACGGCGACATTGCTGGCATCGCGGACGCCGAGGCCGCGCTCGCACAATCCGGCGCTGATGCCGTGATGATCGGGCGCGCGGCGCTGGGGCGCCCCTGGCTTGTCGGCGAGATAGCCGCTCATCTCACCCGAAGCAGTCAGGCTAAGATCGCGCCGACCGCGATGGCTAGGGCCGCGATGGACCACTATCACTCCCTCGTCGCCACGATGGGCGAAAGGCAGGGCGTGCGCCACGCCCGCAAACATGTCGCGGCCTATGCCGAGGAAGCCGTGCGGCGCGGCGGCCATGTCGAACGGCGAGAGCTGGCGGAAATCTTGCAGGCGGATGAAGCCGAACGTGTTTCGCGCTTTCTCGAAACCCTGTTCGATGCCGCCGACGCGCCACTGCCCGGAAAGGCAGCCTGAGGCACCGACCGGAAAGGATGCGAGCCCCTTGCGTACCCTGATCGACGCGATGCCGATGCCGGTCATCGAACTCGATGGCAAAAGCCGGATCGTCTTCGCGAATTCGGCCGCTGAACCGCTCCTCGGTGCGGGCCGCGAGCGCCTGCGCGCACGCACTCTGGCGGAATTCGTTCCACCCAATTCGCCGCTCCTGCAGTTGATCGAGCATGTTCGGGCAAAGGGGGGCAGCGTCACCGAATACGGTATCGAGCTTTCATCGGGACGATATGCGAAAAACGATTACGTCGCCGATATCTACGCCTCGCCGCTGGTGGACCGGAAAGACGAGATCCTGCTCGTGATCCAGCCGCGTGCGATCATGGACAAGATGAACCGGCAATTGACCCATCGCGACGCGGTGCGCTCCGTGGGTGCGATGGCCTCGATGCTGGCGCATGAGATCAAGAATCCGCTTTCCGGCATCCGCGGTGCGGCGCAACTGATCGAACATTCGCTTCCCGAGGCGGAAAAGCCGCTGTCAGCCCTCATTCGCTCCGAAGTGGACCGCATCGTCCGCCTCGTCGAGCGCTTCGAGATCTTCTCGGACGGGCGGCCGCTACCGATGACGCCGGTCAACATCCACGAGGTTCTCGATCACGTTACCCGGCTCGCGACGAGTGGTTTCGCCGCGCATATCACCTTCGAGAACCGCTTCGACCCCTCGTTGCCGGCGATCCTCGCCAACCGAGACAAGCTGGTCCAGGCCATTCTGAACCTTGTCAAGAATGCCGCCGAGGCCATCGGGTCGGATGCGTCGGACGGTCGGATCGTGCTGTCCACGGCCTTCCGGCCTGGTGTATCGGTGATGGTCCCCACGAGCGCGCAGCGCGTGGCGTTGCCGTTCGAGGTCTGTATCTACGACAACGGGCCCGGCATCCCGGAAAACCTGATGCCGCATCTCTTCGAACCATTCGTGACCAGCAAGGCCTCCGGTTCTGGCCTCGGTCTTGCAATGGTGGCGAAAGTCGTGAGCGATCACGGCGGGGTCATCGAATGCGAGCGTATCAAGGGGCAGACGCTGTTCCGGATCCTCCTGCCGATGCACCACGCGCGCGAGCACTGACGAGGGAGCGATGCCGCGACACGGCATCGCCGACTGAACTGAAACGAGGGCCCAACAGGCATGGCACCACTGATCCTTGTGGCGGATGACGATCTGGCGATCCGGACGGTCGTCTCGCAGGCGCTGATCCGGGCCGGCTACGAGGTGCGGGCGACCGGCAACGCACATATTGTTTCGCGTTGGGTCGAAGCCGGCGACGGCGATCTCGTCATCACGGACGTGGTGATGCCGGACGAGAACATATTTGAGTTGCTGCCGCGCATGAAAAAGGCGCGCCCCGAACTGCCGATCGTGGTGATGAGTGCCCAGAACACCTTCATGACCGCGATCCGCGCCTCCGAGCGTGGCGCCTATGAATACCTCCCCAAACCGTTCGATCTCGACCAGTTGATCCGGATCGTCGGGCAGGCGCTCGCGGGTAGCGAGGCCAAGAAGGTTCCCGCTCCGGAAACGAAACCGGACGCCGAGGCCGCCAAACCCAGCGAGGAAATCCCGCTCGTGGGCCGTTCCGGCGCGATGCAGGATGTCTACCGCGTCCTCGCGCGGCTGATGAACACCGACCTTACGGTAATGATTACCGGAGAGAGCGGCACCGGCAAGGAACTTGTCGCACGGGCGCTGCATGATTTCGGACGTCGCCGGAAAGGCCCTTTCGTCGCGATCAACATGGCGGCGATCCCGCGCGATCTCATCGAGAGCGAACTCTTCGGCCACGAGAAGGGTGCCTTTACGGGCGCCGCCCAGCGCAGCCAGGGTCGTTTCGAGCAGGCCGAAGGCGGGACACTGTTCCTCGACGAAATCGGCGACATGCCGATGGAGGCCCAAACACGCCTCCTGCGCGTGCTCCAGCAGGGCGAGTACATGACTGTCGGTGGCCGGACACCGATCAAGACCGATGTCCGCATCGTTGCCGCCACCAACAAGGATCTGGTGACGCTGATCGAGAAGGGCCTCTTCCGCGAGGACCTCTACTACCGCCTCTCGGTGGTGCCGATCCGCCTGCCGCCCTTGCGTGAACGTCTCGGCGATATTCCCGATCTTGCGCGACACTTCCTCACCCTAGCCGAGAAGGAAGGGTTGCCGCGCAAGAGCTTCGATCAGGCCGCGCTGGAGCGGCTGAAACGGCACGATTGGCCGGGCAACATCCGCGAACTCGAAAACCTCGTCCGCCGCCTCGCCGCGCTGCATCCGGACGACGTCATCGGCGTGCAGGCCATCGAGAACGAACTGACGCTGGTGCGGCGGGCAGCACCGCGCGAGGCCGAGCAGCGCATCGTCGAGGCCACGACGACCGGCGAGACGCTGGAGAACTTCTTCCGCAGCTACCTCAAGACCTATTTCGCCCGCTTCGGTGACGAGCTGCCGCCCGAGGGCCTTTATGACCGGATGCTCGTTGAGTTCGAACGCCCGCTGGTCGCAGCGGCGCTGGCCGCAACCAACGGCAATCAGGTCCGCGCGGCGGACCTGCTTGGCCTCAACCGGAACACGCTGCGCAAGAAAATCCGCGAACTGGGGATTCGGATGACAAGCGCGGTGGGCTAGGCCTGCCGCAGAATTGTCGCAATCCAACAACACTGTTGCGATTATGAGTCATTCAGGCCAGTGTTTTGGCCCGATCAGAATCGCTGCGTCGCGGCACTTCATTCAACCCGGTTTCCGAGCGTTTTCGTGACAACGATCCGTCGCATTTCTCGCATCTTCGTGCGCGGCCTTCCGGTCGCCGGAGCGGCACACGCATGACGGATCGCATGCCCGGCGAAGCAGCGGAGACCGGCGCGCCCTCCGAGAGCACGGCCGATGTGAAGCCGCCGGAGAGGGTTCTCTCGTTCGACGAACGGACGGGTTCGGTCTGGGCGACGGTCACGGTCATCGTCTCGCTTCTTGCTGCCATCGGCACCTTCCTGTTCCTGATGGGCACGCTCGGCGTCGAACCAGACGAGCGCACGACGCTGATTTTCCTCGGGGTGGACGTCGCGCTGATCCTCGCGCTGCTGATGATCGTCGCACGCGAACTCTGGCGGCTGCATCGCGCCAATCAGGCGGGGCTCGCGGGCGCACGGCTGCACCGACGCATCGTCAGCCTCTTCAGCCTCGTCGCGGCAGTGCCGACAGCACTCGTAGCCGGCGCAGCCGTGATCGCGCTGGAGAGAGGCCTGACGCCGTGGTTCTCCGGCGACCTTCGCTCCCTCGTGCAGAACGCGGACGTGATCTCGCGGAATTTCCAGCAGCAGATCTGCCAGAACCTCATCCGAGAGACGCGGCTGATGGCGAACGATCTCGACCGCGCCGGATCAAGCGGCTTCTTCATCAACAATCAGGCCGGCTTCCAGAGTTTCCTCAACGGGCGCGCCGCCGCGCTCGGATTTCCCTATGCCGTGATCTTCAAGGAAGACGGCACGATGGTGGAAAAAGCGCAGGTCGAGGCGCGCAACGCGGTCACGCCGCCGGTCGTCTCGCCCGAGGACTTCCGCTACGCAGGCACGGAGGAACCGCCTTGCCTGTTCAGTCGCGAATCCATCGGCGGGCTGGTGGAGCTCAAGAGCTTCGGCAAGGATTCGTTCCTGATGGTCGCTCGCAGCATCGATCCGCGGATGCTGGAGTTTCCGGTGATCGCACGCTCGGGCATCCTTCAATACCAGATCCTCGAACAGCGCCGGAAGGCAACACAGCTTGGCATCGTCCTGGTGTTCGCGCTGCTCACGCTGATCGGTCTGCTGGCTTCCGTACTGCTCGGGCTCGGGTTCGCCGACAAGCTCGTCGATCCGATCCGGCGACTGATGCAGGCGACGGATCAGGTCTCCGCCGGTAACCTCTATGTGCAGGTGCCGCTCGCCAAGATCGGCAGCGACCTCGGCCAGTTGGGCGCGACCTTCAACAACATGACGAGCGTGCTTCGCGAGCAGCATGACAGCCTGAGCGAAGCGAACGCGTTGATCGACCGCCGCCGGCGTTTCATGGAAGCCGTGCTCTCCTCGGTACCGGCCGGCGTAATCGGCCTCGACGTGGCAGGACAGGTGAGTCTCATCAACCCGATGGCCCGGCAGATCCTCGGCCTCGGCGATCAGGACATCCACGACCGTCACTACACCGATGTGCTGCCGGAAATCGCCGGGGCGATCGAGGACGCGCGCGCCGCCGCGCCGCGCCTCACGCAGACGGAAATCATGCTGCGCCGCCGGGGGATGGAGCGCACGCTCTCGGTACGAATCACGGCGGATTCGACCGGCGGCCACGTCATCACGCTCGATGACATCACCGATCTCGTCACTGCACAGCGCACCTCTGCCTGGGCGGATGTGGCGCGACGCATCGCCCACGAGATCAAGAATCCGCTGACGCCGATCCAGCTCTCCGCCGAGCGAATCCGGCGCAAGTTCGGCAAGGTCATCACCGAAGATCGGCCTGTGTTCGACCAGTGCACCGATACGATCATCCGTCAGGTCGAAGACATTAAACGGATGGTGGACGAGTTCTCCTCGTTCGCGCGAATGCCGAAACCGCAGCCGAAGGACGAGGATCTGACGGCCACCTTGCGCGAGGTCGCGTTCCTGATGCGCGTCGGCAACCCGGCGATCGCCATCGAGGACACGCTATCCGATCATCCGGTCATGGCGCGCTACGATCGCCGCCTGATCGCTCAGGCAGTGCAGAACCTGATCAAGAATGCCTGCGAGGCGATCGCCGAATCGCCGGCGGGCGAGGCGGAAGCGGGGCGCATCGACATCAGCCTGAAAGAGCAGGGCGACACGCTGGTGGTCGATATCCGCGACAACGGCAAGGGTTTCCCGAAGGAGGACCGCCAGCGCCTCCTCGAACCCTACATGACGACGCGCGACGGGGGCACCGGTCTTGGTCTCCCGATTGTCGCCAAGATCTTCGAGGATCACGGCGGGCGGATAGAATTGCTCGACCCGCTGCCGATTGACGGTGTCGCCCAGCCCGGCGCGCTCGTCCGTATCCATCTGCCGCGTTACGCGCCTCTCGAGGCGCCCGAAACCACGAAACCCGACCAACCCGGAAAACCCGAGGAAAACCGATAATGGCAAGCGACATTCTCATCGTGGATGACGAGGCCGATATCCGCGAACTCGTCGCCGGCATTCTCGACGACGAGGGCTACTCGACCCGCACCGCGCGCCATGCCGACGAAGCGCTGGCCGCGATCGAGACGCGCCGGCCGAACCTGATCTTTCTCGACATCTGGATTCAGGGCAGCCGGCTCGACGGTCTGCAGTTGCTTGAAGTCATCAAGGAGCTGCACCCGGAAATTCCTATCGTCATGATTTCGGGCCACGGCAATATCGAGACCGCGGTCGCGGCCATCAAGCAGGGCGCCTACGATTTCATCGAGAAACCGTTCAAGGCAGACCGGCTGGTGCTTGTCGCCCAGCGTGCGCTCGAACAGATGGCGCTCAAGCGCGAGATCAGGGACCTCAAGACCCGCTCGGGCGTGCCGGACGGTCTCGTCGGTCCGTCGACGATCATGTCGCAGCTGCGCCAACAGATCGAACGTGTCGCCCCGACCAATGCGCGCGTGCTGATCTCCGGCCCGCCCGGATCAGGCAAGGAACTTTGCGCCCGCTCGCTCCATCAATCCTCGCTGCGCGCATCCGGCCCGTTCGTGACGATCAACGCCGCCGCGATCACCCCGGAAAGGATGGAGGAGGCGCTGTTCGGCATCGAGGGGAACGCCGGCCGCACCCGTCGGATCGGCGCGCTTGAGGAGGCACATGGCGGTTCGCTTTTCATCGACGAGATCGCCGACATGCCGCGCGAGACGCAAAACAAGATCCTGCGTGTGCTGGTCGATCAGAACTTCCAGCGTGTCGATGGCAACGCGCGGGTGCATGTCGATGTGCGCATCATCTCCTCAACCAGCCGCGACCTTCAGGAGGAGGTTGGTGCTGGGCGCTTCCGCGAGGATCTTTATCACCGGCTTGGCGTGGTGCCGATCCGCGTTCCGGCGCTGGCCGAGCGGCGGGAGGATATTCCGTCCCTCATCGAGCATTTCATGCAGCAGATCGCGATTGCCTCCGGCCTGCCGAAACGCCGGATCGCGATGGATGCGATGGCAATCCTGCAGACGCACGACTGGCCGGGCAATGTCCGCCAGCTGCGCAACAATATCGAGCGACTGATGATCCTCGCCGGCGGGGATGCCAGCCAGGAGGTTACCGCCGAGATGCTGCCGCAGGATGTCGGCTCCTCCGCGCCGCCGACGCCGAACGGCGCAGGCGGGGAAAAACTGCTTTCGATGGCGCTTCGCGAAGCCCGCGAGGTATTCGAGCGCGAATACCTCATTGCCCAGATCAACCGCTTTGGCGGTAACATCTCGCGCACGGCCGAATTCGTCGGCATGGAGCGTTCGGCGTTGCACAGGAAACTCAAGTCGCTGGGGATTTGAACTTCGTATGCAAGACCCCTTGGCAGCGACGCGAATTCGTGCAGGATTGAACAGAACGTTGCAGTGCAGCAAGCACTGCGCTCCCCCCAATAGGCAGCACGCCTCAGCGCGCCAAGAACAAGAGAGTTGACGGAATGGCTACCGAACGAGCCCTCAGTCTGCAGGACAATTTTCTCAACCACGTTCGCAAGAACAAGATTTCCGTCACCATCTTCCTGGTCAACGGTGTCAAGCTTCAAGGCGCGGTGACGTGGTTCGACAATTTCTGCGTCCTTCTGAAGCGCGATGGCGTCTCGCAGCTTGTCTACAAGCATGCGATCTCGACCATCATGCCCGCCGCGCCGATCCACCTGCCGGGTCCAAACGACGAGGACTGAGCGGGACAGGGTGCTGACGACATCCCGCCCGCCAAGACCGCGCCAGCCAAGACCACGAACGGAACAAAGTTACGTCTGAGAAGCCAACCCCGCCGGCAAAAAAGGCCAAAGGCGCCGCCTTCGAACCTGAAAAGGCGATCGCGCTGCAAACCCGCACGCTTGTTGTCGGGCCCTATCTCAGCGAGCGCAGCGCCGCGCACGCCGGCACACTCTCCTTGAGATCACCGCAAGCGAGGCTCGACGAGGCCATCGGCCTCACCATGGCGATCGATCTTACGATCACCGCCGCCATCGCCATCCCGCTGCGCGAGACCCGCCCCTCGACCTATATCGGCCAAGGCAAGGTCGAGGAGATTGCGCAGCGCATCGATGCCGAGGAAATCGGTCTTGTAATGATGGATTGCGCACTCTCGCCGGTGCAGCAGCGCAATCTCGAGCAGGCGTTCAAGGCCAAGGTCATCGATCGGACGGGGCTCATCCTCGAGATTTTCGGCCGCCGCGCCTCGACGCGGGAAGGCCGGCTACAGGTGGAGCTCGCGCATCTGGCTTACCAGAAATCGCGCCTCGTGCGCTCCTGGACCCACCTGGAACGCCAGCGCGGCGGCTTCGGCTTTCTCGGCGGCCCTGGTGAAACGCAGATCGAAACCGACCGCCGCCTCATTCAGGAACGTATGAGCCGGATCGAGCGCGACCTCGAGGACGTCAAGCGGACGCGCGGCCTGCATCGGGCATCGCGCGAGAAGGTGCCATATCCGACCGTGGCGCTCGTCGGTTACACCAATGCCGGAAAATCGAGCCTCTTCAACCGGATGACAGAGGCCGAGGTGCTCGCGAAGGACATGCTTTTCGCCACGCTCGATCCCACGACGCGTGCGGTGGCGTTGCCGCATGGTCTCAAGATCGTCCTGTCCGATACCGTCGGGTTCATCTCGGACCTGCCGACGCAGCTCGTCGCCGCCTTCCGCGCGACGCTGGAGGATGTGATTTCGGCGCGGATCATCCTTCACGTCCGCGACATCGCGAGCCCCGACGCCGAAGCGCAGGAACTCGATGTCAAGCAGGTGCTCTCCGAACTCGGGATCAGCGGCGCGGCTGAAACGCGCATCATCGAGGTCTGGAATAAGGCCGATCTCCTGCCGGCAGGCGAGGCTAAACGCCTCGCGGAAGTGAGCCAGCGGCGGGGGGAGGGCGCGCCGATCCTCGTTTCGGCGCTCACCGGCGAGGGCGTTCCCACACTTCTTGCGGAAATCGAACGCCGCCTCGCGGAAGGCCGCGAAACGTTGAAAATCACACTCGCGGCAGATGACGGCGCCGGGCTCGCCTGGCTGCACGAGAACGCCGAAGTGCTCTCGCGGCGCATCGGTCGCACGGGTAAGGTGGCGGTCACGATCCGCATCGGCGCTGAAGATGCGGGGCGCGTAAAGCGGAGATTTCCTGAGGCGAAACCAGCCTAGCTGCGCTTTTCCAGAGCCTTCGCCTCGTCCCACAGCGCATCCATTTCCGCGAGATCGGTCCGGGAAAAATCACGGCTGTCTGCAGCGAGCGCGGATTCGATATGGGCGAAGCGACGGCGGAACTTCGCATTCGTGCCTTCGAGCGCCGCTTCCGGGTCGATGTCGGCGTGACGGGCGAGATTGGCGATCACAAACAGCATGTCGCCGATCTCATCCTTCAGCGCGCCGCCGTCACCGGCGTCGAGCGCTTCCTCCACCTCGGAAATCTCCTCCCGCAGCTTGACGAGCACGGCTCTGGGGTCGTTCCAGTCAAAGCCGACAGCGCTGGCCTTCTGCTGGAGCTTCACGGCACGCTTGAGCGCGGGGAGGGCGGGAGGCACGCCGTCGAGCAGGCTCTTCCGTGCAGGAGCGATACCGGTCGCGGCCTTGCGCGCGGTTTTCTCGGCTCGCTCCTCGGCCTTTATCGCCTCCCAGAGTTCCTTGACCTCGCCGGGATTGCCGGCGGAGCGATCCCCGAAAACATGCGGATGGCGGCGGATCAGCTTGGTCGTGATCGCCTCGACAACATCGGGAAAGGCGAAATGCCCGGCCTCCTCGGCCATACGCGCATGGAACGCGACCTGAAGGAGCAGATCGCCGAGTTCGTCGCAGAGATCGACCATATCGCCGCGCTGGATCGCGTCGACGACCTCGCAAGCTTCCTCGATCGTATAAGGGGCAATGGTTGCGAAATCCTGCTTGAGGTCCCACGGGCAGCCCGTTTCTGGGGTTCGCAGCGCCGCCATGATCTCAAGCAGGCGCGTGATCTCGCGCGAGGGTTTCATGGCGCGCCTCTTCGTTGCCAAACCGCCCGGCGGACCGGGATGGACCAATGTCAGCAATGACCTCGTCGAGGCAAGAGAGGAAGGCATCGATAATCACAGGAAGCCGCCGCCCAGCCAGCACCTGCACCTGAATCGAGCGTTGATCGAGGATCGGGTGCGCGATGGGAAGCGCTACGAGACGGCCCTCGCGCACGACATTCGCCATCGTCAGATAGCTCGCGACCGAAATCCCCCGCCCGGAAAGCGTGAGGTGGCGGATCGTCGCGGAACTGTTGGCGATGGCCGTCGGGCGGATAGCGATACCCTCATGGGCACAGGCCATATCAAACAGCTGCCGGACGGTCGTGTCCTGATCCATCAGGAACATGGGCACCGCGGCAAGATCGGCGATCGAGAGATCGCGTCCCAACCTGGCGAGCGGGTGGTCGGGCACGGCAAAGGCAAGGATCGAGCCGTCGAGCCGGCGGATCACCCGGATCTCCGGTTCCGGCGCCAGCGCGAAAGTCACGCCAAGATCGGCCTCCCCCGACCGCACCCGCTGGCTGACGCGCCGCGTGCCGGGAATGCCGAGCCGCACCTGCACGCCGGGATGGCGACTATGAAGCCGCACGACGGTTTCCGGGATCACATATTGCGAGAGACCTTCGACCGTATCGACCCGGAGCACCGCGCTTTCCTGCCCGGAAAGACGGCGGATGTCGGCGGCGACGCGCTCGGACTCCATCTCCTGCCGCCGGGCGTGGTTGGCGAGGATTTCGCCGGCCGGCGTCAGTCGCATCCCGCGTGCATGACGTTGGAACAGGGGGGTTCCGATCTCGCTCTCGAGTCCGGCGATCTGGCGCGAAATCGCAGAGCCTGCGACATGCAGCGCCTGCGCCGCGGCCTGGACCGATCCGGTCCGCGCAACGGCGGCGAAATACTTCAAGGCTGTGCTGTCCATGAAAAAGGCACCTTGATGATAGCTCATGCATTGCCGTTTAGGCAACGAAACGATCTAAACATTCTTATTGTGGCATGGCAATTGGCAGTGCAGTCTCTCCAAAGGTCGTAGATCGGGTCGAAAGAACGGCTTCAGCCGCCCCCGATCTCCACGAAACGGGAGATATCGATGCGAATGCTGAAATCCGGTTTGATCAAATCCACCGTAGCTGCCAGCGCTGTGATGCTCGGACTGCTCGCCTCAGCCGAAGCCGGCAAGAAGGACGACACGATCCGCTTTGCCTATGAGCAGGTGCCCGAAAGCATCGACCCCTATTTCAACAACGTCCGCATCGGCGTGATCCTTGGCCAGCTTGCCTGGGATACGCTGATCCACCGCGATCCGGTGTCGAACGAATACAAGGGCCAGATGGCTAAGAGCTGGAAGTGGCTCGACGACAAGACCATCGAGTTCGAGTTGCGCGAGGGCCTCAAGTTCCACAACGGTGAGGAATTCGACGCCGATGACGTCGTTTACACCATGAACTACGTCTCGAAGGCCGAGAACAAGGTTGTCACCCAGACGAACGTCAACTGGATCGCCGGTGCGGAGAAGGTGGACAAGTTCAAGGTCCGCATCAAGCTCAAGCGCAATTTCCCGGCCGCGATCGAATATCTCGCCGGTCCGGTGGTGATCCACCCGAACGAATATTACGAGAAAGTCGGCCCCAAGGGCATGAACGAGAAACCGGTCGGCTCCGGCCCCTACAAGATCGTCGAGCATGTTCCCGGCAAGTCGGTGAAGCTGGTCGCCAACCCCGATTACCACAAGGACCTCGGCAAGGGCGTGCCGAAGATCAAGAACCTCGAAATCCGCTTCCTGCCTGACCGCCAGACGCAGGTGGCCGAGGTGATGGCCGAGAACCTCGATTTCATTATGGGCGTTCCGGTCGATCAGGCGCTGGGGCTCAAGGCTGTTCCGCATCTGACGGTGCAGGAAGGCGAGACGATGCGTATCGTCTTCATCAACTTCAACACGCTGGAGAACGGCCCGGAACCGGCGCTGCGCGACATCCGTGTTAGGCAGGCCATCGCCCATGCGATGCCGCGCGAGCAGATGGTGAAGGAACTCGTCGGCGAGAAGGCGCGTATCATCAATGCCGTCTGTTTTCCGACCCAGTTCGGCTGCGACGATTCCAAGGCGCCGCGTTATGCCTATGACCCGGCCAAAGCCCGCGCCCTGATGAAGGAAGCCGGCTACGGCAGCGACAAGAAGATTACTGTCGATATCTACGCCTACCGCGAACGTAACCAGAGCGAGGCGATGATCGGCGCGCTCCGCAACATCGGCATCACGGCGAACCTAAAGTTCATGCAATATGCGGCGATGCGCGAGCAGATCCGCGCCGGCAAGGTGGCGATGGCGCATCAGACCTGGGGTTCGTTCTCGGTCAACGACGTGTCGGCCTCGACACCGGTCTACTTCAAGTTCCTCGCTGACGACACAGCCCGCGACCCCGAAGTGCGGGACCTTCTCGAAAAGGGCGATTCCTCGGTCGATCCGGCGGCCCGCAAGGAAGCCTACGCCAAGGCACTCGGCCTTATCCAGGAACGGGCGCTCGCGGTACCGCTCTATTCACTGACGACGCACTATGTCGCCAATGGCGCGCTCAAGTTCGAGACCTATCCGGACGAGATCCCGCGCTTCTGGGAAATGACCTGGAAGTAACGCTCTCCCCCGGGGGGGGCCTGCCGGAAGGCAGGCTCCTCTCTCTCCCGGTTAGAGGCCCGCCATGTTGGGATATTGCCTGAAACGACTGGGCACAGCGTTTCTTGTGGCCCTGTTCGTCTCCATCCTGAGTTTCGTGCTGCTGCGCATGTCCGGCGACATTGCCATCGCGATTGCGGGGGAGGGCGCACAGAGCGCCGATATCGAACTCGTCCGCAAGACCTATGGGCTCGACCGACCGCTGATCGTGCAATATCTCGATTGGCTTGGGCAGGCGGCGCGCGGCAACTTTGGTGAGTCGCTCTATTTCAAGTCGCCGGTGATGGGCATCATCGCCGACAAGATCGGCACGACGATCATCCTCTCGTTGACCTCGCTCGCCTTCGCGCTGGCCGTTGGCATTCCGCTCGGCGTTCTGTCCGCTGTCTATCAGGGTGGCCTTGTCGACCGCATCTCGCTCGCCGTCGCGGTGACGGGGCAGGCGTTGCCGAATTTCTTCTTCGCGCTCGTGTTGATCATGCTGTTTTCGGTGAAGTGGCGCTGGTTGCCGGTTTCGGGGAGCAGTACCTGGGCGCACTTCATCCTGCCGACGATCGCGCTCGGTTACTACATCACGCCGCCTTTCATGCGCATCGTCCGCGCGGGCATGGTCGATGCGCTCGAGATGGATTTCGTCCGCACTGCGCGCGCCAAAGGGCTCTCGAAAACCCGCGTCGTGCTCAAGCATGCGCTATCGAACGCACTGGTACCGGTGGTGGCGCTCGCGGGCGTGCAACTCGGCCTGCTGCTCGGCGGCTCGATCGTCATCGAGACGATTTTCGCCCTCGATGGTCTCGGCTATCTTGCCTACCAGTCGATCACCCACAAGGATTTTCCGGTGACGCAGGCGATCCTGCTGATGCTCTCGGTCGCCTATGTATTGCTCACCCTGGCCTCCGACCTCGTCAACGCGTGGATCGACCCGCGCATCCGCGTGCAGTGAGGTGGCGATGACAACCTTCTCCACCATTGCCCGGAAGGTGACGGCCCATCGCGGCCTGATGCTCGGCCTCCTGTTGCTGGCAGCGATTTTCGCGATGGCGATCTTCGCGCCGCTCATCGCGCCGTTCGATCCCTACGATCAGGATCTCTCCCGCCGCCTCATCCCACCGTTCTGGAGCCCGAAGGCGAATCCTGCGCATTGGCTCGGGACCGACAATCTCGGTCGCGACTATCTCTCTCGCCTCATCTATGGCGCGCGGATCTCGCTGCTGATCGGCTTCGCGGTGATGCTCATTTCGGGCCTGATCGGCACGCTGCTGGGGCTGATCGCGGGTTATTTCGGCGGCAAGACCGACCTTTTCATCACTTTCTTGATCACCACGCGCCTCGCGATCCCGGTTGTGCTAGTCGCGCTCGCGGTCGTTGCGATGATCGGCGGTTCGCTGATGGTGGTGATCCTCGTCCTCGGCCTTCTGAAGTGGGACCGGATCGCGGTGGTGATGCGCGCCGCGACGCAGCAGGTCCGCTCGCTCGATTATGTTGCGGCGGCGGAAGCGGCGGGCGCGAGCGTGCCGCGCATCATCCTGCGCGAGGTGCTGCCAAACGTCTTCCCGCAACTCGTCGTGGTCGCGACTGTGGAGGCCGCCAGCGCGATTCTCCTTGAAGCGGCGCTCTCCTTTCTGGGGCTGGGCGTGCAGCCGCCGCTCCCGTCATGGGGGCTGATGATCGCGGAGGCGAAAACCATGATGTTCTTCGCCTTCTGGATGATTGCCATTCCGGGCACGCTGCTCGCCATCCTCGTGTTCGCGATCAACCTCGTCGGCGACGGCCTGCGCGACGTGATCGTGCCCAAGGGGAGGGGCTGACATGAGCGATACGCCGCTCCTCAGGGTATCCGGCCTCCGGGTCGATATCGCGACGCCGCGCGGCACGCTGCGCGCCGTGCGTGGCATTTCCTTCGACGTGAAAGCGGGCGAGACCTTCTGCCTCGTTGGCGAATCCGGCTGCGGCAAGTCGATGACGGCGATGTCGATCATGGGCCTCCTGCCCAAGGTTGCGAAACGTTCGGTCGATGAACTCTCCTACGAGGGCAGCAAGCTCGACCTCGCTGCTGCGGGGAAGCTCAACGGCGACCGCATCGCCATGATCTTCCAGGAACCGATGACCTCGCTGAACCCGATCTTCCAGATCGGCGACCAGCTCATGGAAGGCTATCTGCGCCATAAGAAGGCGCCTCGCGCCGAGGCGCGCGAGCGGGCGCTCTACCTCCTCGACAAGGTGGGCATCGCCAACGGCGCCGAGCGGCTCAAGCAATATCCGCATCAGCTTTCCGGGGGCCTGCGCCAGCGCGTGATGATCGCGATGGCGCTGATGTGCGGGCCGAAGCTGCTGATCGCGGACGAGCCGACGACCGCGCTCGATGTGACCATCCAGGCGCAGATCCTCCATCTGCTTGCGGGCCTCCAGCGCGAGTTCGATCTCGGGCTGATGCTCATCACGCATGATCTCGGTCTTGTCGCTCGCATCGCACATCGGGTCGCGGTGATGTATGCCGGCGAGATCGTCGAGGAAGGGAGCGCAGAGGCGGTATTCCGTGGGCCGCGCCATCCCTATACGCGTGGCCTGCTGGATTGCATCCCCGTGCCAGGCAAGACAAAACCGGGTGCGGCGCTGGGTGCGATTCCCGGAGTCGTGCCGTCGCTGATCGGCGAGGTCTCCGGCTGCGCCTTCCGCGATCGCTGCGCGCTGGCGCTTCCGGCCTGCGCCGACCTCGTCCCCGAGGCCGGGAACGCCTCTCACCGTTGGCGCTGTCTCCGCGCCGGGGAGGCAGCATGACGACCGAACCCCTCCTCTCGATCAAGGGCGTCGCCAAGCGCTTCGCGATCTCGCAAGGGTTGTTCAAGGCGCCAAAGATCCTCAACGCCGTGAACGGCATTGACCTTGACGTCGCGCCCGGCGAGATCGTCGGAATCGTAGGCGAATCCGGCTGCGGCAAATCGACCCTCGGCCGTATCGTGACGGGGCTGATGACAGCGAGCGAGGGCACGATCCGTCTCGGCGGGCGCGATGTGTCGACGATCCCGCGTCTCGAACTCGCCAGGCTCGTGCAGCCGATTTTCCAGGACCCGTATTCATCGCTCAACCCCCGTCGTTCTATCGCCGGAACGGTTGCCGAGCCGCTGCATATCCACAGCATCGGCGAGAGCCGGGAACGGCTCGACAAGGCGGTCGCGATGCTTGATCGCGTCGGCCTTCCGAGCCGCTTCGCGAGCCAGTTTCCGAGCCAGCTTTCTGGCGGACAGCGCCAGCGCGTCGCCATCGCCCGAGCGCTGATCCTCAGCCCGCAACTGATCGTGTGCGATGAGCCGACCTCCGCACTCGACGTTTCCGTTCAATCACAAATTCTTAATCTTTTGATGGAATTGCGGCGTGATTTTAAACTAACTTATCTGTTCATTTCCCACAATCTCGCGGTGGTCGAGCATATCGCCGACCGGGTGGGCGTAATGTATCTCGGCCGCATCGCCGAGATCGCGTCGGCCGCCGATCTTTTCGCCTCGCCCCGGCATCCCTACTCGCAGGCGCTACTCAATTCGGTACTGACGCCGGAACCGGGGGCAGGGGTTCCGGATATCGGCCTGCGCGGCAGTTTTCCCGATCCGCTGAACCCGCCGACGGGTTGTGTCTTCCATCCGCGTTGCCCGTGCGAATTCGCGCCTTGCGCCTCCCGTGTGCCAGCGCTGCTTCCCGCCAACAACGGGCAGGCGAACGGGCGAGTTGCCTGCCATCTGGCCGACCCCCAACTATCTTCCCCAGCCTCGCCAACGGAGCCCCGTCATGTCGCGTGAACGCGCCGTCGCCTCGGCCTTCGACGAATTTGATTCCGGCCGTTTCGCCGCCGTGATGGATCGTCGCATCGCCATTCCCACCGAGAGTCAGAACCCGGATCGCGCCGCCGACCTGAAACGCTATCTCGACGATGAGATGATCCCAGCCTTCGAGGCGATGGGCTTCACGACTCGCATCCTCGAACACCCGAAGGCGCTAGCGCCATTCCTCTATGCCGAGCGCATGGAAGGTGAGGGGCTTCCGACCATTCTCGGCTACGGCCACGGCGACACCGTCCGCGGGCTCGACGAGGGCTGGAAGGACGGCCTCTCGCCCTGGAAGCTCCAGCCCGTGGGCGACCGTTGGTATGGGCGCGGCGTCGTCGACAACAAGGGCCAGCATTCGATCAACATGGCGGCACAGGCGGCGGTGATCGCGACGCGAGGCAGGCTCGGCTTTAATGCCAAGTGGATCATCGAGATGGGCGAGGAGATGGGCTCCCCTGGTCTCAAGGAGGTGTGCGAGGCCCACCGTGATCTCCTGAAGGCGGATATCCTCATCGCTTCGGACGGCCCACGCCTTTCCGCCGCACGGCCGACAATCTTCCTCGGCGCGCGTGGCGCGCTTCTTGTCGATCTCGTGATCGAAGCGCGGGAAGGGGGCCATCATTCGGGCAATTGGGGCGGGCTGCTCTCCAACCCCGGCATCCAGCTGGCCCACGCCATCGCCACCTTGGTCGGCCCAAAGGGTGAGATCCGTATTCCGGAAATGGTGCCGGCTGGCGGCATTCCCGAGAATGTCCGCGCCGCTCTCGCCGATTGCATGCCCGAGCCGGGACCGGACGATCCCGCCATCGATTACAATTGGGGCGAACCGGGCCTCACGGCCGCCGAGAAGGTCTATGGCTGGTGCAATTTCGAGGTGCTGGCCTACGAGACCGGCAACCCGAAAACCCCGGTCAACGCCATTCCACCGCGCGCCTTTGCCCGCTGCCAGCTCCGGCATACGGTCGGGATCGAGCAGGACAAGGTAATCCCGGCCATCAAGGCGCATCTCGAACGGGCAGGGCTCGGCATGGTCGAGGTGCGTACCGGGCGCGACAACGCCTTCCCGGCGACGCGGCTCGACCCGGATCATCCGTCAGTCCGTTTCGCGCTGCAATCCATCGCCAGGTCGAGCAACAAGAAGCCGGCGCTGCTGCCCAATCTCGGCGGCGCGCTGCCGAACGATGTCTTCTGCGATACCCTCGGCCTCAAGACGATCTGGGTGCCGCATTCCTATCCCGGCTGTTCGCAGCACGCGCCCAACGAGCACGTTCCCGCGGCATTGATCCGCGAGGCGCTGGGGCTGATGGCCGGGCTCTACTGGGACATCGGCGAGGCGTCGAAAGCCACGCTCGGCGTTTGAGTCAGTAGGCCGCCTGATAAATTGCGTAGGCATCCGCTTCGCCGAGCGGGCGCGGGTTGTTAACGAGAAGTCGCGTCTGTTTCATCGCCTCGCTGGCGAGCATCCCCAGCGCGTCCTCCGGGATGCCGACATCGCGCAGCCGTTCCGGCACGTCGAGGGCGCGCGCCAGCGCCTCCAGTTCGAGAATGAACGCCTCCGCGCGGGTCTCCTCCGGTGTATCGGCGAGTTTTGGGAAAGCATCGGCGGCGATTTCAGCGTAGGCCTTCGCAGCGGCCGGCAAATTGAACCGGAGGACATGCGGCAACACCAGCGCGTTTGAGAGGCCATGCGGAACATGGAAATGCCCGCCGATCGGGTAGGCAAGGGCGTGGACCGCCGCTACCGGAGAATTGGCGAAGGCCTGCCCCGCGAGGAGCGAGCCGAGCAGCATTCCTTCACGCGCGGCCGCGTCGCCGCCGGATTGGCAGGCCGTCCGGATATTCGCACCGAGGATCCGCAGGGCCTCGCGCGCCAGCGCGCGGGAGATCGGGTTGTTGTTCCCCGAAGCCGAAGCAAAGGCCTCGATCGCGTGGACCATCGCGTCGATGCCGGTGGCGGCCGTCACGGAAGCAGGTAGGCCCATCGTCAGTTCGGCGTCGAGAATAGCGAGGTCCGGCAGGAGCAGGGGGCTCACGATCCCTTTTTTTTCCGCCGCCCCGGTGGTGATGATGGCGATGGGCGTGACCTCCGAGCCCGTACCGGCAGTTGTCGGCACCAGCGCCAGCGGCAGCCGCGGACCACGCGCGTTACCGACGCCATAGGCCTCCGAAATCGGCTGATCGGAGCGGGAAAGCAGTGCGATCACCTTGGCGACATCCATCGGCGAGCCACCGCCGACCGCGAGAACACCGGTGGCACGGTGCGTACGGGCCGTATGGACGCCGCTGAGCACATCCTCTTCGGGCGGATCGGCGTGAACATCGTCATAGACGGCAACCGCGATCCCATGCGCCGCGAGATGACTCTGAATATCCGTGAGGATTCCCAGACGCCGCAACCCCTTGTCCGTCACCAGAAGAATGCGATCACCCAGCACAGGCTTCACGTAGTCGGCGATATGCCGGGTCACGCCCGCGCCGGCGATGATGGACTTCGTCGTGTTGAAAGTGAACATAATCTGGGTTTCCGTTACCGTCTGGCAGGAGGGGAAAGCGTTTTGACAGCAAGGTCAATACCGCTGCGCCAACGCTTCAATGTGATTCGCATAAGACATATTATGGAACTATTCTAATAGGAAAAACGCCGTTCAAGAGTCGTTGTCAGACGCTATTTATCCATGCTTTTCATATGAATAGAGACAGATCCTCATTCAACGAACATCGAGTTCGATCACCATTCCATCGTAAGCCGGTGTGATCGCCTCCGGCAGTTCACTGCGGAGCCGACGATAATCGAGATCCGTGTGCAGATTGGTCAGAACGGCGGCCTTGGGTCGCATCCGCTCGATCCAGCCCAAGGCATCGGAGAGCGAGAAATGCGTGGGATGTGGCGTATCGCGCAAGGCATCGACAACCCAGCACTCGAGACCGGCCAGGTGTTGCACGGCACTCTCGGGAATGGCGCTGACATCCGGCGTGTAAGCAAAATCGCCGATCCGGAATCCGAGCGCAACGATATTGCCATGCACCAGCGGAAGCGGCTGCAGCCGGATCGAGCCACCATGTCCCGAAATTTCGAAAATATCATTATCATCAATGCAATGCGCTGTCAGTATCGGCGGATACTCGCTGCCGGGCGGCGTTGCGAAGCAATAGCCGAACCGCTCGTGCAGAAGATCGAGCGTGACGCGATTGGCATAGACCGGCATGCGCTTGCGCGTGAGGATCACCAGCGGCCGGAGATCGTCGATGCCATGTGTATGGTCGGCATGTTCGTGCGTGTAGACCACGGCGTCGAGCGCCTTGACGCCTGCGTCGATGAGCTGCTCGCGCAGATCCGGCGAGGTGTCGATCAGGATGCGTGTAATGCCGCCGACATCCTCCCGCTCGACGAGGATGGAGCAGCGTCGGCGGCGATTGCGTGGTTCCGCCGGGTCGCAGAGCCCCCAGCCCTGCGCGACGCGCGGCACACCGCCCGAAGAGCCGCAGCCAAGGATCGTGACCCTCAGCCGCGCCATTCACGCAGCTCCCAGCTTCGAGAACAGCCGGTTGGTATTGGCTTCGAGCACCGGTGCCAGCGCGGCAAGCGGCTGGCCGCGCACATCCGCCAGCACCTGCGCCGTATGCGCGGTGAAACCCGGTTCGTTGCGTTTGCCACGATGCGGCACCGGCGCGAGATACGGTGCATCCGTCTCGACCAGCAGTCGGTCCGCCGGCGCCTCGGCGGCGATCTGGCGGATCTCCTCAGAGTTTCTGAAGGTCAGTATGCCGGAAAACGACAGGTATAAACCCAACGCGACGCCACGCCGCGCGAGTTCCGCGCCGGACGAGAAACAATGAAGAACGGCTTTGAACACGCCCTTGCCCATCTCCTCCTCGAGGATGGCGATCATGTCGTCATCCGCCGCGCGGGCATGGATCACGAGCGGCAGGCCCGTCCGGCGCGCGGCATCGATCTGGAGCCGAAACGAGGCCGCCTGCATGTCGCGCGGGGATTTGTCGTAATGGTAATCGAGCCCCCCTTCCCCGATGGCGACACATTTCGGATGATCCGCAGCTGCGAGGATTTCGTTCAGCGTGACATCGGGCTCCTCGGCGGCGTTGTGCGGATGCGTGCCGACCGAGAACCAGACGTTTGCAAAGCGCTCCGCCAGCGCGCGATAGGCCGCGACCTTCTTCACCCGCGTCGAGATGGTGATCATGCGCTTGACGCCCATTTCGCCCGCGCGCGCAATCACCGTGTCGAGTTCCTCGACAAAGTCCGGGAAATCGAGGTGGCAATGCGTATCGGTCAAGATCGGCAGGGAGGGAGGGAAGGTCACGCCCCCTCTCCTTCCGCTTCGATGTAGCGCGGGAACAGCGCCGATGGCGCTGGCAGGCTCGTGCCGGGCTTAAGGGCGAAAGTCGCATCCGCATGGGCGAAGCCGCGTTCATCCGCAGGCACGGCGAGAAGGTCGAGCAGCTTCGGCGCCGCCAGTGTCAGGAACGGCTGGGTGAGAATGCCGACGATGCGCAGCACCTCCGCCGTCACCCAGAGCACGGTTTCCATGCGCGCCGGATCGGTCTTCTTCAGCGCCCAAGGGGCCTGACCGGCGAAATAGCGATTGGTATCACCCACCACCTTCCAGATCGCGTTGAGGATGGTGTGCAACGCGAAATCGTTCATCGCGGCACGCGCCTCCGCAACCAACGCATAGGCCGCGTCGAGCAGCACTTTGTCCTCGTCTGAGAGAGCGCCTTTCGCCGGCACCCTGCCCTCGCAGTTCTTGTTGACCATCGAGAGAGAACGCTGGGCGAGGTTGCCGAGATCGTTGGCGAGATCGGCGTTGAGCCGCCCGACGATGGCCTCATGGCTGTAGCTGCCGTCCTGCCCGAACGAAATTTCGCGCAGGAGAAAATAGCGGAAGGCGTCGATACCGTATTTCTCGGCCATCGCGATCGGCTCGACGACATTTCCGAGCGACTTCGACATCTTCTCGCCGCGGTTCGTGAGGAACCCGTGGCAGAACACGCGCTCCGGCAGCGGCAACCCCGCGGACATAAGGAACGCCGGCCAATAGACCGTATGGAAGCGCACGATGTCCTTGCCGATGAGATGCAGGCTCGCCGGCCAGTATTTCATGCGCGGCGCGGTCTCGTCGGGGAAGCCGCAGGCGGTGATGTAATTGGTGAGCGCGTCGACCCAGACATACATCACATGCTCGGGCGCACCCGGCACCGGCACGCCCCAGGTAAAGGTCTTGCGCGAAACCGAGAGATCCGTCAGCCCACGGGTCACGAAGCTCACGACCTCGTTCTTCCGAGTCTCCGGCCCGATAAAATCGGGGTTCGCGGCGTAATAGTCGAGCAACGGCTGCTGGTATTTCGAGAGGCGGAAGAAATAGCTCTCCTCCTCCACCCATTCGACAGGTGTGCCGGTGGGAATGGCGACGCGCTTGTCACCTTCAAGGCGCGTCTCGTCCTCGCCGTAGAACGCCTCATCGCGCACCGAATACCAGCCCGGATATTTCGCGACATAGATATCGCCGTTCGCCTCCATGCGGCGCCAGATCTCCTGGCACGCGGCATAGTGCCGCGCTTCAGTGGTGCGAATGAAATCGTCGTTCGTCGCCCCCAGGGCCGGCCCCATCACGCGGAATCGCTCGGCGTTGCGATCAGCGAGATCGCGAACCGGAATGCCTTCCTTTTCCGCCGTCTGCACCATCTTGAGACCATGCTCGTCGGTGCCGGTAAGGAAGAACACGTCGCGCCCGTCGAGCCGCATGAACCGCGCGATCGCATCGGCCGCCATCAGCTCGTAGGCATGGCCGAGATGCGGAGCGCCATTGGGGTAGGAAATCGCGGTGGAAATGAAGAAACGGTTCGTCACGTTCTGGTCCTCGACGGGAAGGCATGGGGAATCCTCAGCCGTCCCTGTTCTCTATCAGCGCCGGGCGTTGGAGACCAGCGTGGCCAGTTCGTCAAGCAGTGTCATCAGGAAAGCGCGCCGGTCGAGATTATAACCTTCGACCGCCTCGGCCTGCTCGACCGCCCGCGACCAGAATTCGGACAGTTCGATCGCCAGGGCGAGATTGCCCGTCTCCGCCGCTTGCCGGATCCCGCGATGAAGCCAGCTCTCCAATTCGTGCAGGAAATCCCGCATCGGCTGTTCGCCGGCGGCGCCTGGGCGCATTACGGCGACAACCCGGCCGATCTCGCCTTCCGCTTTACGCGGCAAGGTGTCGAGAACAGCGCGAACTGCGCCGAGATAGGCGCGCAAGGCAGGGTCCGCATGGCGCAAGGCCTGCCGCATCGAGCCTTCCGCAGCCGCGATGGCTTCGGCATCCGGCCGGTTCTCGGGGGAGATCGCGGCAGCAAGGAGATGGAGATCGCTTTCGCCAAGCGGTGAGAAGACAAGCTTGCGGCAGCGCGAGCGGATCGTCGGCAACATCTTCTGCGGTTGATGGCAGACGAGCAGGAACATCGTTTTCGACGGCGGCTCCTCCAGCGTCTTCAGGAGCGCATTGGCGCTGTTGGTGTTGAGATCGTCGGCAGCATCGACAATCACCACCCGCCAGCCACCGAAAGCGGGCGTCTTCTCGAGAAGGTGCAGGGCATCGCGCATATCCTCGACGCCGATCTCGGTTTTGAACTTCTTTGACGAGGTATCGTAGCGCCGGCGTAGGACCGCCATGTCCGGATGCGCGTTGTTGGCGATAAGATGCGTCGCGCGATGCTCGGCCGGAATGTCGAGCGTTTCCGTAGGAGCCGGATCGCCGAAAAAACCGCCGCCATCCCCCTCCTCGGCCATCAGAAAGCGCGCGACACGGTAAGCGAAGGTCGCCTTGCCGATCCCTTCGGACCCGACAAGCATGAAGGCATGATGTAACCGACCGGCGTTATAGAGGTCGAGGAACTCGCGTTCCGCCGCTTCTTGCCCGACGAGCGAGAGCATCTCGCGCGGATGCGGCGCGCTGGGTACGCGATCGATCTCCGGCAATTCGCTTTCAGGCGCCGGCAGGAAGCGGATGGGGTTCATGGCGTGCGGCAGCCGGCGATACGCGCGCCGAGTCGCGCCTCCACGATGATCGCGGTGGCCACGGCCAGTGCATCCTCGACCAGGGTGCCGTCGAGAACGACGAAACGCGCGGGATCGGCCTTCGCCAGCGCGAGGAAGCGCGCGCGGACGCTCTCGTGAAAGGCAAGCTCGTCATTTTCGAACCGGTCGGCGGTGCCGCGACGGCGCGCGCGGGCGAGACCGACTTCGGGCGGAAGATCGAGCAACAGCGTCAGATCCGGCACGAGCCCATCGGTCGCGAGACGGATCGTCACCTCAATGTCGGCGTCCGGCAGTTTTCCGCCTTGATAGGCGCGCGTCGAATCCGCGAAACGGTCGCAGAGCACCACCTGTCCCGCAGCGAGCGCCGGGCGAATGACGTTGAGAACATTATCGCGGCGCGCGGCGGCGAAGAGCAAGGTCTGCGTCACGGCGTCCGACGTGCCTGCGCCGCCGAGCAGCACCCCGCGCACCGCTTCCGCGAGCGGCGTTCCGCCCGGCTCGCGCGTGACGACCGTCTGACATCCTTGTTCCCCGAACCATCGGGCGAGATGACGGATCTGCGTGGACTTGCCCGCGCCCTCCCCGCCTTCAAAGGTGATGAACAGCCCGCGCGTCATGGCACCGCACTGGCGGACTGACCGGATCGCCGGTTCCGTGCTTTTTCCGAGAGCCAATCCCATCCCTCGCGTGCCCATTGGCGCGCAAGCTCGATCGCTGCATCCCGCGCCCGGGCGACGATTCCGCCCTGCGCCACCGATCGCGCCGCGACCAGCGGGACGACCTGGATGACCCGACCGTCCACCAGCACCTCGACGCGTGCAATCTCCACGCCTTCGGTTACCGGCGCCGGAACCGGACCACGATAGGAGAGCCGCAGCGTCATGCCCTCGTTGGTGCCGCGCAGGAGCGGCAGGCGCACGTCAGACCTGGCCGCGACCGGGACCGCGATCGACTCGCCGCCGTAAAGCGAGACTTCGCCGAGAACCTGCCCTTTGCGGAAGAGATCGCGCATCTCAAACCGCCGGAAACCCCATTCGAGGAGTTTGCGGGCTTCCAGCGCACGGTCCTGTAGCGTCTTGACCCCGGCGATGGCGACAATCAGCCGTCGTCCTTCCTGCACGGCAGAGCCGATCAGCAGATGGCTCCCGTCGCCGGCGGTACCGGTCATCAGCCCGTCAGCGCCGATGTCCATCGTCAGAAGCGGGTTGCGGCTCACCTGCCGCCCCCTTCCGATCGCCATGTCCTTCTGCGCGAAAAGCGAATACTGTTCCGGGTAGGCCTCGATCACATGCGCCGCCAGCCGCGTGAGATCTCGCAGGCTGGCCGCCTGCCCCTCGCCCGCAAGCCCGGTGGCATTGCCAAACAGGAGATCCCCGAGACCGATTTTCTTGGCGTAGGCGTTCATCATCTCGACGAACCGGTCTTCGGTTCCGGCGATATTTTCGGCCAGCGCCAGGGCAGCGTCATTTGCCCCGACGACGACGAGGCCATTGACCAGTTCGCCGACCTTGATGACCTTGTTGGGGGTCAGAAGCATGTTCGGGACGCCGGCGACTGCGCCGCCCTTGCGCCAGGCTCCGGTCGAAACCACCATGTCGGCCTCGGGCGAGAGCCGCCCTTCCTTGAGTTCCCGAAAAACGATTGCCGCCGTCATCAGCTTGACGAGGCTTGCCGGCGCGATGCGCTTGTCCGGATCGCGCTCGAAAAGAACCGTCCCGCTCGTCTGGTCGAAGAGAAAAGCCTGTTCGGCCTGAGTTTCGAACGGCGCGGCCCTAGTCTGCGCCGATGCGGGGTCATTCGCCGCAAGCGCGAAGACGGACAACCCGAGCAGGGCTGCGCGCGAATGCCGCCAACCCAAGATCGGACGAAGAGCCTGCCAGATGGTCATGCGCCATTCCTAGCCGGGAATGGCCTGCCGGTTCAATGCGATTTGCGCGAAACGCGCCCGCCGTCAGTTCGGAATGCGTGCGACCGGTGCACGTTCGATCTCGCCGATCCGCGAGAAGGGATGATCCGTGCCGAAACGGCTTAAGCCACCGTCCATCGCCGTGAACGAAAGGTCCGTCGGCCGGGCGCGCGGGAGATCGCTTTCCTGGCTGATACGGCGCTGCGGCGGCTGCACCGGGGCAGCCGCAGGAACGGTCGCGCCGCCGATCGTCTCGAGATCGAACGGGCGTGCGGGCGGGATCGGCAGGTTCGAAACGGGGATGAATTTCGTTTCGGTGATAACGGCCTTGTTTTCGCTCGCCGCGACCGGCCGCGAAACCGGTGCGGATGGCTGCGAGGTGAAGGCAAGCGCCCGATTCTCGGGGACTGCGCTGGCGACCGGCTCGACCGAGGCGACCATCGTCGGCAGCGCCGTGCCGGACGGCAGGCCAGCCGGACCGTCCGTCTTCAACGACGCGACGAGCCGGCGATCGTCCGACCCGGTCAGCGAGGCCGGGCCAAGGTAATCGACCTTCACCCGGGCCGTACCGATATGCTTGAACTGGAGAAGTTGCGCGGTACGCTCGGAAACGTCGAGCACGCGACCGCCGTGGTAGGGTCCGCGATCGTTCACGCGCACGACGATAGAATGGTTGTTGCGCAGGTTGGTCACGCGCGCATAGCTCGGAAGCGGCATGGTCGGATGCGCAGCCGAGATCGAATTACGGTCATAAACCTCGCCGTTCGCGGTCTTGCGACCGTGGAAGGCAATTCCATACCAGCTCGCATTGCCCGAAACCGTGTACCCGACCGGACGCTCGCGCGGTACATAGCGGCGTCCCGCGACCATATAGGGCCGACCGACCTGATAACGCCCCCCGCCCTTCGGCGCATCCTCGTCGAGCCCGACGACGCGCGGGCTCGCCTTGCCGTATTTCGGATCAGAAAAGGCGCCGATTTCGCGCGAGTTATGCGCCTTGCGGGTCACGCCCTGATTGGCGCAATTGGCGACGAACAGGGCGACAAGCGACACACCGGCGAGCTTGGCCGCGCCCTGTGCCGATTTCGGCAGTTCCAACCGCATGGTCCCCCCAAGATTCCGTCCGGCGCAAATTCCGACGCAGAACCGGTGCAGAAATCAGCTTGAACGATTCCTGAACCGGATCACAAGAACGTGAACATTCGCAGCAACAGAATATCCAGAATAAGGCGGGGTAATGGCGCGCCGCCTTTTGGTCAAGATTTCCGAAGCGACGCGGTTTCCCGATCGTTAATTTTCGGCAACATCCGTGTGCCGCTTGCCAGCGCCGGGAAAAATGGGCAATGCCTGTTGTACCGGATGGGTGGCCGAGTGGTTTAAGGCAGCGGTCTTGAAAACCGCCGTAGGTGCAAGCCTACCGTGAGTTCGAATCTCACCCCATCCGCCAGAAACCGCCGGCTTCTCACGCAACGTGCGGCATATCGAACAGCATGAAGTCGCCCTCGCTCATCGTGCGCGAGAGCGTGACCCGGTTACGACCAGCGGATTTTGCCGCATAGAGTGCTATATCGGCTTCCTTGAGCGCCTTGTCGAAGCCGTCCGGCACCTTCTTCTGCGCGACGCCGATGCTGGCGGTAACTTCGAGCGAACCATTACCGGTTTCAAACGGCTTCGAGGCGATTGCCCGGCGGAGGGTCTCGGCCTTTTCGGCGGCAACAGGCAACCCCCCGCGAACGAGAAGGCCGAACTCCTCCCCGCCAAGACGCGCAAACCCCTTGTCGATCTCGACCGCGCGCCGTCCGATCTCACGCAGCACCTCGTCGCCGACCTCGTGGCCGTTCGTGTCGTTGATGCGCTTGAAGTGATCGACGTCCAGCACGATTACCGAGAACGGTCCTTCCTCGAACAGACAACCGTCGAGTTCCTCGAAGAAGGATCGGCGGTTCCGCAGACCAGTCAAGCTGTCGTAGGAGGCAAGGCGGATCAGGTCGCGATGGGCGGAGAGCAGGCGACCAGCGGCCCGCAGGCGGGCCAGCAGCTCGCTCTTGCGTGGCGGCGCATTGATGAAATCGTCCGCTCCGGAATCGAGCGCCTCGACGAGCTTGGCTTCATCGCGCGATGTCGACATCACGATGACGTAAAGCGGGTTGCCCTGGCTCGCGATCAGGCGGGCCTCCCAGCACAGTTCGAAGCCGGACATCGTGGGGAATTCGATTGCGGTAATCAGCACATCGAAAGGCTGTCCGGCACGAAGAATCTGGATCGCGACCGCGCCATCCTCGGCAAGGATTACCTCGTGGTTGTCTTCCTGCAGAATGGAGGCAACGAGGCTCCGTTCCTTGGCACTTGGATCGGCGACCAGAACACGCATCAAACTCTCCCGCAGGCGTACTGTCGGGTGATTACCATTCTTTTCAAACTGAATGGTTTCAAACTGCAGATAGATCAAAACTGCGGTTAAAAAACTTCAAACTTGTAAAATTGCGCAGGAACTTCCCGCAAAAGTTGTTGTTCCGGCTAGGTTTCCTTGGCCTTCAGGCCACGCATCGCTGTTTTTCCTGCGGCATGTGCGGCCGCCTGGAGCGCGTTGCGGAACTCATCCCTCTTCTCGTGGATCGAGGCGATGACCAGCCCCATTGGCACGCCGATATCGACCAGGGCCGCCTCCGAGAGCTGAAGACTCGCCTCGATGGTTTCTGGTACGGCATCGGTCACGCCGATGGCGTAAAGGTGGCGCGCATGAAGGGCGTCTCTCGCGCGTGCGACGATCGTAACGTCCGGCCGGATCGCGCGGACCTGTTCGACCACGGCGTCGATCGCGCTCTGGGTATGGATCGTGATAATGACAGCCGAAGCCTCCGCGACACCGCAGGCTTGGAGGAACGCAGGATTGGTCGCATCGCCGAAATACACGTCCGCGCCGCCCTTGCGCTCGCGAGAAACCGCCATCGCGTCGTGGTCGGTGGCGATGTAGGGGATGGCATGGCGCGCAAGCATCGCGCAGACCACCTGCCCGACCCGACCGTGACCGACGACGATGACATGCCCGCGCGTGATCGTCGGTTTCGCCTCCGTCTCGGGATCGGGAGCCTTTCGGCCAGCCACCCAGCGATCGAAGCGCCGGGCCACATTCCCCATGAGCGGGATCAGCACCATCGTCAGCGAGGTCACCACGAGCAGGAAACTCGCGACATCGCCCGGGACGATCTTCACCACGACGGCGGCACCGATGGCGACAAACGCGAATTCACCGCCCGGCGCGAGCAATAGGGACGCTTCCACTGTTGCCGGCAACGGAAGACGGAACAACCGGCCGAGCGCCAGCATGACGCCCGCCTTGAGCGCCATCAGCGCAGCGACCACGCCGAGCAGAAGCAACGGCTGACGCAGCACCTCGCGCAGGTCGATGTTCATACCCACCGTAAAGAAAAAGATGCCGAGCAACAGTCCCTTGAAGGGCTCGACGATGCCCTCGATCGCCTTCTTGTACTCGGTCTCGGACAGCATCAACCCGGCGACAAACGCACCGAGCGCCATCGAAAGTCCTGCGGCGGCGGCCGCAACCCCCGTCCCCACGATCACGAACAGGATCGCAGCAACGAAAAGCTCGTTCGATTGCGCAAGCGCGACCAGCCGGAACAGCGGTCGCAGCAGCAGCCGGCCGAAGATGACGATACCGGCCAGCGCGATTCCCGTCTGGGTCAGGGCAATGCCGAGACTCGTCATCAGGTTTTGCTGGCCGTTGCCGCCGAGGACGGATACCAGCAACAGAATGGGCACGACCGCAAGGTCCTGCGCCAGCAACACCGAGAACACCGCGCGGCCGGAACTGGTCCGCATCCGGCCCTGCGATGAAAGAATCTCAATAACAATTGCCGTCGACGACAGGGCCAGCGCCGAGCCGATCACGATCGCCGACGAAGGACCTTGCCCTGCGAGCCGTGCGAGTCCCGCGATCAGGATCGTCGAAGCCAGAACCTGCGCCATGCCAAGCCCGAAAACCAACCGCCGCATGGTGACGAGGCGGGAATAGGAGAGTTCGAGGCCGATCAGGAACAGCAGGAAAACGATGCCGAGTTCGGCGATGGCGGCAACGTTCCGGGCGTCGGTTACCGTCAGCCAGAACAGGGCCGGCACTTCACGAACGAAGGAGCCGAGCCCCAGCGGGCCGAGGATAGCCCCCGCGCCGAGATATCCCAGCACCGGCGATATGCCCCACCGGCGAACGAGCGGCACGACGACCGCCGCCGTGCCGAGCACGACGAGCGCATCGCTATAGGCATAGATATTGACCTCAGTGGCCAAGCTGCCCCCTCGCCTTCCCTGGTCTTGCGAATCCCGATTTTCAGCCTAGCACGGCACCGCAACCATGCGTCGAGGCCTTGCCGTCAGCTTTCGCGTTTGATTGCGCTCTCATGCCAGCGGTGCAGCAGGCGATGAGAAATGTAGCTGGTGACGAGGAAGATCGCGATGCCCGAGAGCGAGATCATCAGCAGCGCCGCGAACATGCGCGGGATCTTGAGCTGATAACCCGATTCCAGAATGCGGTAGGCGAGTCCCGAGGCTGTGCCGCCGGTCCCGGCGACGAACTCCGCCACGACCGCGCCAATGAGCGCGAGGCCGCCCGAGATCTTCAGTCCGCCAAGAAAATACGGCAGGGCGGCCGGCAGGCGCAGGTAGCGCAGCGTCTGCCAGCGGTTTGCCCGGTAGAGCTGGAACAGCGCGACCAGGTTGTGATCCGCCGAGTTGAGCCCGAGGATCGTGTTCGACAGGATCGGGAAGAAGGCGACGATCCAGGCGCAGATCAGCAGCGAGAGATTGACGTCGCCGACCCAGATGATGATTAGCGGCGCGATCGAGACGACCGGAGTCACCTGAAGGATCACCGCGTAGGGCAGCAGCGAACGCTCCAGCCATTTCGACTGGGTGAAAACGACCGCGAGTGCAACGCCGATGCTGACGGCCGCAATCAGCGCTGCGAAGGTGATCCGCAACGTCACCCACAAAGCGATCGACAAGGTCGGCCAGTCGGTGACAAGCGTCTTCACGATCACGCTCGGCGACGGCAGGAGATAGGACGGGATTTCCTTCAACCAGACCATGAATTCCCAGAAGCCGAGAAAGATCGCGCCCGTGACCAAGGGCGCGAGAATGCCGGGCCACCGGCTCTTCGGAATGCCGAGAACAGTTTCCTCAGCCGAAAAAACTGGCGCGGCGTCCTGATCGGTCCCCTTGGTCACCACGACGGCGGGCATCTCGCTCATGTCGTCCGCCCCCTCAGGCTTCGATGGCTTGCTTGAGCGCATCCGAACCGAGACGGCACAGATGCGCGTATTCCGCCGAGGTGCGGAACAGATTGTCGCGCGGGAACGGCGCATCGACCATGAGCTCACTCATTACCCGGCCAGGCCGCGCCGCCATCACCACGATGCGCTGGCTGAGATAGACGCTCTCGAACACTGAATGCGTAACGAAAACCGCTGTGAAGCGGTTTGCTTCCCACAGGGTGAGAAGGTCGTCGTTGAGTTTGTGGCGGGTAATCTCGTCGAGCGCGGCGAAGGGTTCGTCCATCAACAGCACCTTCGGCTCGGTTACCAGCGCACGGGCGATCGAGACGCGCATCTTCATGCCGCCGGAGAGTTCGCGCGGATAGCTCTTCTCGAAACCTCTGAGACCGACGAGTTCGAGCATCGCCGCCGCACGCTCGCGCGCTTCGGCCATCGGCACGTGCTTAAGGCGAAGCGGAAGCACGACGTTTTCGAGCGCGGGCGCCCAGGGCATCAGCGTCGGCTCCTGAAAAACGAAGCCGAGGCTGTGCTCCTCGTGCCCATAGGCATCCGCGCTGTCGGCACCGGGCCATTCGATCGTCCCGGCTGAGGGCGCCGAGAGATCGGACACGATGCGCAGCAGGGTCGATTTCCCGCAACCAGACGGCCCAAGCAGGCTGACGAACTCTCCCGGATAGAGGTCGAGATCGACATCGCGCAGCGCGAGCGTGCCGTTCGAGAACTTCTTCGAAAGGCCGCGGATCGAGACGAGCGGACGGCGTTTCGCCTGCTCGCCCTCGATCGGCGCCGAGGCGGCGCGTGCCATCAGATGCCGACGCCCTTGTTGATGAAGTCGAGGTTATAGGCCTTCCTGACATCGATCCCGGTCGGAAACACGCCCGCCTTGGTCATATCGTCGTAGAAGCGCGCCCAGCGCTCGTCGGTCATGGCGCCGACACCGAGCTTGAGCGCATCGCCTGACATCACGATGCCCTTCTCGGTCATGACCTTGATCGCATAGGCGATCTTGTCATCGGTCATGTCCGGGTTGTCCCTCTTGATGAGCGCGTTGGCTGCGGCGTTCTCCGGCCCGTTCTTCATGTAGGCGGACCAGCCTTCGAGCGAGGCCGTGACAAAGCGCTGCACGAGATCCTTCTTTTCGGCGGCCATTTTGGCCGAGATGTTGATGGTCGTGTTGTAGTTGGCGAACCCGGCATCGGCGATCAGATGGACGAGCGGCGTCACCCCGCCTTCCTTCTGGATCGCGAAGGGCTCGGAGGACAGGAAGCCTTGCTGGCAGAGGCTCTTGTCGGCAAGGAAGGGTGCCATGTTAAAGGTGTAGGGGCGAATCTGCTCGTCGGAATAGCCGAACTTGGCCTTGAGAAACGGCCAATAGGAGGTGCGGCCAGCACCGCCGACAAGGATTGGCTTACCCTTGAGCGCGGCAAAATTGTCGTTCCCCTGCCCCGGATGGCAGATGATGACCTGCGGATCCTTCTGGAAGATCGAGGCGATGCACAGAAACGGCAAGCCCTGCTCGACGTAACGGATCGCCTCGAAGGAGTTCGACATGATCATGTCGACCCGGCCGCCCAGAAGAAGCTGCGAGGGGTTTTGCTGCGGACCGCCCATGCGGATGTCGGCGTCGATGCCATACTTCTTGTAGATGCCGTTGGCCACCGCGTAGTAAAACCCGCCGTGCTCGGCCTGCGCGCGCCAGTTGGTCTGGTAAGAGACCTTGTCGAGTGTCTGGGCGCTGACACGCCCGCCGAGCACCGGCACCAGCACCGAGCCACCGACGAGGCCAAGGGCCGCTCTGCGATTGATCCGGTATTTCATCATCGATCTGTCTCCACCTGAATTGACGCCCGTTTCTCGTGCGGCTCGCTCTGGCCCTAGCAACCGCTATGCCGATAGCGGGTTGTGCCAATATGTCGCAATGGGAACATTTGAGCCTCACATTGCTTTTTTTGAGGCGCAATGCCTAGGACGCGCGCATCCCGTTCCGCATACGATACACAGCAAATTGCCGCCCCGCCGCATTGAAGGCGGGCACAGGCCTTGCTAGCCTCCAGCCCTGCCTGCTCATTAGCCAAGGATCCGCCGATGGAAGCCGCCGCTCTCCCGCCGCTCGACGCTGAACTGTCGCCGCGCATCCAGGCTCTGATCGCCGACCTCGGCGAGGTGCCCATCGTCACCGAGAATAAGGTCGTCCGCAAGCGCAGCCGCGACTTCTTCTGGTATTCGCCGATCCTCAATGCCGAACTGGCGAAGAAATCCGCCGAGATCATCGTCGCGCCCCGCGACGAGGCCGATGTGATCCGTGTGGCGGCAGCGTGTGTGAAACACCGTATCCCGGTCACCCCGCGAGGCGGAGCAACCGGCAATTATGGGCAGGCCGTGCCGCTTGAAGGCGGCATCCTGCTCGATATGAACAGCCTTTCCGGAATCGAATGGGCAATCCCCGGTCGCGTCCGCGTCGGTGCGGGCATGAATATCGGCGCGCTCGACGCCGAATTGCGCCCGCAGGGTTGGGAAATGCGGATGCACCCCTCCACCAAGCGCACGGCGACCATCGGCGGCTTCGTCGCCGGCGGTTCGGGCGGCGTCGGCTCGGTGATGTATGGCGGCCTGCGCGAGCCGGGCAACATTCTCGCCGCCCGGATCGTGACGCTGGAGGAAAGCCCCCGCGTCATCGAACTCAGGGGCGATGCCGCGCAGAAGATCAACCGCGCTTACGGCACCACCGGCATCATCACCGCGCTCGAAATGCCGACCGCGCCGGCTTTCCCCTGGATCGATGTCATCGTCGCCTTCGACAGCTATAAGACCGCGCTGCAATTCGGGCAGGACGTCGCCAGTGCGGACGGCGTCATCAAGAAACTGCTCTCGACCATTGCTTCGCCCCTGCCTTCCTATTTCGGGCAGATGGCACCCCACTGCCCCGAGGGGCAGGCCATCATAGCCTGTATGATCTCCGAACCTTCGTTCGAGACTTTCCGCGACATTCTCGCCGGACGCGGCGCGATTACCTTTCAGGCGCCATCCCGCGAGGAGCCAGGGCAGGTTCCGCTCTACGAATACACGTGGAACCACACGACCCTGCAGATGCTGAAGGTCGATCGCTCGATCACCTACCTCCAGTGCCTGTTCCCGCACGACCGGCTTCTGTCGAGCATTCTCGACATCAACGCGAGGTTCCCGGATGAACTCATCCAGCACAACGAATTCATCCGTTTCGCCGGCAATGTCACCTGCTCGGCGCTTCCGGTTATCCGCTACACGACGAAGGAACGGCTCTACGAGATCATCGCCGCGCATGAGGAGGCGGGAATCCTGATCGCCAACCCACATGTCGTGACGCTGGAGGATGGGTCGCGCCACAAGCGCGCCGATGCCGACCAGATCGGCTTCAAGGCCGAGATCGATCCCTATGGCCTGCTCAACCCCGGCAAGATGCGGACGTATCGGCCGGTGAAATCGTGAGAATTCTCTACCTTTACTGCCATCCGCTTGAGGAGAGTTTTCATGCCGCGATCCGCGACCGGGCGCTCGCAGCGCTCCGGCAGGCGGGTCACGATGTCGACCTGCTCGATCTTTACGCGGACGGCTTCAATCCCGTGCTCGATGCACAGATGCGGCGCGACTACCATGACCTGACGAAGAACCGCGAGGGCATCGAGGGCTATGTCCGCCGCCTCCAAGCGGCCGAAGGACTGATCGTGCAATTCCCGACCTGGTGCTTCGGCTTTCCGGCGATGCTGAAAGGCTTCTTCGACCGCGTCTTCGGCCCCGGCATCACCTTCGACCTCTCAGATCCGGCGAACGTCAAACCGATGCTTACCCATATCCGCCATGTCATCGGCATCTCGACCTACGGGCGTGACCGCTGGCGGGCCTTCCTCGTCGGGAATCCACCGAAGAAGATGATCACACGCTATTTGCGCTGGTTCGTTTCGCGCACGGCGCGCATCCGCTACCTTGCGCTTTACCATATGAATGTCGCGACCGAGGCGCAGCGCAAGGTGTTCCTCGACCGCGTTTCCGCCGAGCTTTCGCGCCTCACTTGACGGCGCCGGAGAACGAGATGAGCAAGACCCACTGGTTCGACCTGACCGCCCGCGATTTCGAGAAGCTCGACAAGGACCGCACCATCGCGATCCTGCCCATCGCGGCGACGGAACAACATGGCCCGCACCTCTCCGTCGGCACCGATACACTGATGGCGGGCGGCTTCTGCGCCGAGGTGAAGAAGCGCCTGCCGACCGGTCTTTCGGTGCTGTTCCTGCCGGTCTTCTGGGTCGGCAAGTCCAACGAACACCTGCGTTCGCCCGGCACGATTACGCTCTCGGCGGAAACGCTGATCCGCGCCTGGACCGAAATTGGCGAGAGTGTCGCCCGCGCCGGCCTCCGCAAACTGGTCATCGTCAATTCGCACGGCGGTAACGTCGAGATCATGGGCATTGTCGCGCGCGAACTGCGTGTCCGCTGCAACATGCTGGTGGTGCAGACGGCGTGGCGGCGGCTCGGCGTGCCGGAGGGGTTGTTCTCGGAGACAGAGAATGCCTTCGGCATCCACGGCGGCGACTATGAAACTTCGGCGATGCTCCATTTCGCGCCCGACCGGGTGAAGATGTCGAAAGCGAAGGATTTCGCACCGAAATCCATCGAGATGACGAAGGACTACAAGCACCTGCGCATGACGGGTTTCACCTCGATGGCCTGGATCGCCGAGGACAACCACCACGAGGGTGTTGCGGGCGAAGCACATCTCGCTAACGCCGAAAAAGGCCGCAAGGCGGCTGAGTTCCAGTCCTTGCGCTTCATCGAATTGTTGCAGGACGTTGCGAAGTTTCCGCTGAGCGATCTAGCTTGATCAACGCGCTGTTCGTCTGTTCCGCCAACAAACTCCGCAGTCCGACGGCCGAACAGGTGTTCGCCGGATGGCCAAGGGTCGAGACGGATTCAGCCGGGCTTCTGGAAACTGCCGACCTTGTCCTTTCGCCCGAGCAGATCGAATGGGCGGATATCATCTTCGTCATGGAGAAGCGCCATCGCGCCAAGCTCTCGAAGAAATTCCGGCGCTATCTCGGCGGCAAGCGCGTGATCTGTCTCGATATCCCGGACGATTTTGATTTCATGGATCCGGAACTGGTCGCGCTGCTCGAACGGAAAGCCGGCCCGTTTCTGCGTCGCTAAAGCCGCGCCATCTCCCGCCGCACCCGGTCGAGGTGCGCCTTCCGGGCCGCCTCGTCCTCGACGTCGATGCGGTGGAGTGCGAGCCACAGCGTCCGGCAGCGTGGGGCACAGAGCGCGCGGATGCCGGTGAGCAGGATACGGCGGCCGGGCATCCCCATCAGCCACCACCACCAGCGCGGCGAACCCAGCGTTGTCAAAGCCGCGATCAGGCGGATGTTCGGGAGCAGCCCCTTGATCGGCTGATTTCCTTCCGGCATCGAGAAGGTCTCGTGCGGCAGGAACACGCGTTCGAGCCAGCCCTTCAGCATAGCCGGCTGGGCATACCACCATGTCGGGTAGATGAAGATCAGCCCGTCCGCCGCCTTCACCCGCGCCAGATGATCCGCCACCGGCACGCGGTTGACCTCATGCGTGTGGTAATCACCGCGCTCGGCCGCGGACATCACAGGATCAAAACCTTCCGCGTAAAGGTCGAGCAGATCGACATCGTGACCGGCCCTTGCCAGCGCGTCGACCGCGACATCGCGGATCGCGGCGGTGAAGCTGTCGGGCCGCGGATGGCAATGGACGACAAGCAGTTTCATGCGTGCGTTCGCTTCACGACAATTCGTGGCCCAGGCCCTTGAAGAGCCAGCTTTTACCCGACTTGTAATCGTAAGCCGGGTCTTCCCACGCGATCATCTTGCCAGGGTTGAGCAGCCCCTGCGGATCGGCCTCGCGCTTGAACGCGAGTTGCGCTTCGTCCGTCTGCTTCATACCGCCCTCTTCGAGCGTGTAGCGGTGCGGGTTGAAAATCGGTGCGCCCATGTCTTCGTGGATCGCCATGATCTCCTCCAACCGTGCTTCGGAGGTGTATTTCACCATCGGCAGGCCGAAACAGGTCACCTTGCCGTCAAACCGGACGAATTCGAGATGGCAGATGACCTCGTCGCCGAAGCGGGCATGGATCTTCTCAACGAGATCGATCTGGTTCGGGAACGGATACAACACCTGGAGATAGGTGATGCGGGGATCGACCCGGAGCGCCCGCAGCGTCGTGTGGTTCCAGGCGAGTTCGAAGGCGGGTGGCAGGCCCTTCTTTTCCTCAGCGGAAAACGCATCGGAGCGATAGAGCACATCGGCACTTTTCCAGCGTGCGGTGAAGGCGAGCATCGGCTGCAACGCAAAATCCGCGACCATCACGATGACGAGATGCTTCTCGCGCGGCAGGAACTTCCTGTGGCGCATGAAGACATCGTGCGGAACCGGCGCAGCAACGACGCCGAGCTCCTTGATCAGCAGCCCATCCTGCTCGCCGAGCGCATTGGCGTATTCGCTGGCGCGGCGCAGATCGTCGAACCCCACCAGCACATCGACCCAAGGGTGCGCGGTCGCCAGCGGCACCTCGCATTCGGTGATGATGCCGTTGGTGCCATAGGCATGCGCAACCTTGAGCAGATCGTCGCCCGAGAGGTCGAGCACGCGCGGGCTTGCCTCCATCGTCATCACCTTCATGCGGATGATGTTGCCGTAATCGCGCAGGCCGCCCCAGCGGATTGAACCGATGCCGCCCGAACCTCCGGCGATGAAGCCGCCGAGCGTTGCGGTATGATAGGTCGAGGGGAATAGCCGCAACTCCTGCCCGGACTTGGCGCGCGTCTCCTTGTCGATATCCGCCAGCACCGCGCCCGGCCCTGTCACCACTCGGCCCGGCGCGATCGATTTGACAGTATTCATCGCCGAAAGATCGAGCACCACCCCGCCAGAAAGCGGCATCGCCTGCCCGTAGTTGCCGGTGCCGGTGCCACGCGGCGTCACGGGAATACTGAGCCGATGGCATTCGCCGAGCACGGTCGCGAGTTCGTCGTCACCGGCTGGCGCGACGATGAGATCGCCGATCACGGAATCAAGCTGGCGCTTGAGTGTCGGCGAATACCAATAGAAATCCCGGCTCTTCTGCTTGAGGATCGCGGGATTATCGTCGGATTTGATCGAGCCGAGGCGGGATTTCAGCGTGGCGATGTCGAACGGCATGGCGGGTTCCGGGGATCAGAGGGCATCAAGCTCGGCATAATCGGGAAGCGATGTATCGATCGCTTTGCCGTCGATCAAAACCGCCCGCCCGACCTGCGGGCGGGAGAGAAACTCATTCATCGTCCGAGCCGGAAAAATGATGAGATCGGCGGCAAGTCCGGGCGCGAGCCGGCCCTTGCCGGCAAGGCCCATCTGGTCTGCCGGACGTGTCGAGATCGTTTCGAGCCACGGCCGTTCCGAATGGTCGAAATGGAGGATGCGGGTCGCCTCGCGATACACTTCCACTACGTCGAGATCGCCATAGGCATAGAAGGCATCGCGGGTGTTGTCCGACGACACCATCGTCGAGATGCCGGCCGCGTCGAGTTCATGCAGCGGCGCGACCCCGCGCCAGCGCGGCGTCCGGCCGGAAACGCGATCCTGCAGATACATATTGCACATCGGCAGCGAAACGACGTTGAGCCGCGCCGTGCCCAGCTTGTCGATCACACGGGCGCGGTCCCTGTCATCCATCAGCGCGAGCGAGCAGCAATGCCCGGCGAGCGCCCTGCCCCCGAACCTGTGGCGGATCAACGCATCAGCGATGACCTCCAGCGACCGTGCATCGGGGCTGTCGCTCTCGTCGACGTGGAAGTCGAGATCGAGCCCCTCCGCCTTCGCGATGCCGATCATGATGTCGAGCGCTGCGTCGAGCTTGCCGTCGAGCGGTTCGCCGAGGAAGGTTACGGCACCAAGGATGCCGCCGTAACACCGCACGTGGCGGACAGTCTCGGCAAATTCCTCCGGCTCGTCGATCACTTTGATGACGGGAAACAGGCATACCGCCTGAAGGGCGATCCGGCCTTTCCACACCGCGCGCATCTCGTCGAACACGCTCCAGGAAATCGCCGTCTGCTTGCCGATGCTGTCGAGATGGGTGCGGATCGCGCCGGTGCCGTGATGCAACGCGCAGCGCAGCGCGAAGTCCATGCGAGCCCGCACATCCTCCGCGCTCCAGTTCGCCTCGCGATCCGCCATCACGGCCTCGCGGGCACCGAGAAAGGTGCCATTGGGGTTCGGTGCACGATGATGAACCTGCCCCTTGTCGAGATGGGTGTGGACCTCGACGAAGCGCGGCAGCAGCATCCGCCCCCGACCCTCGACGCGCGGCGCTCCGTCGTCCGGCGCGGTCCCGGCAACAATCCGGGCAATGCGCCCGTTCTCGACGAGCAGCGATGCGGTCGCCAGCCCATCCGCCCGCCCCGTCACCGGTCCTTCGATCCGCGTCAACGCGGGCGAAACCGAAAACCCGTCGAGCCAATACCGGCCCTGAGGAAGAACCACCTGCACGAAATACCCCTATCGGAATGACGTTTTCAGCTTGCTGACATGCAAGGCCGATTCCATTCTTGCAGCGTAACGCGTCACTCCGGAACAACAATGCCTCATCGGAAACTCAACCCAGCCTCGATTCGCCCGCCCTTCGCTGCCTACAGCCACGGGCTCGTCGTCGAGGCGCCGAAACGTATCCTCTTCGCCTCGGGTCAACTCGGCGTCGGGCCGGATGACGTCATTCCCGACGATGTGGAGGCGCAGGCCGTGCTCTGCTTCGAGAATATCCGCGCGATCCTCGCCGAGGGCAGTATGGATTTTTCCCATGTCGCGCGTTTTTCCGCCTTCGTCACGGATCGGGCGTATTTTCCGGTTTATGGCCGCGTGCGATCCCGCTATGTGAGCGGCGACGCTTATGCCTCGACCCTCGTCATCGTCTCCGGCTTCACCCGCCCCGAATTCAAGGTGGAGGTTGAGGTGACGGCGGTCGCGTAACAACGGACTTCCATGACCGATCAGGCCGCACCCAAGATTTCCTTCGTCTCGCTCGGATGCCCCAAGGCATTGGTGGACAGCGAACGCATCATCACCAAGCTGCGGGCGGAGGGCTATGAACTCACCAAGACCCACGCTGGCGCCGATCTGGTCATCGTCAACACCTGCGGCTTCCTCGACAGCGCCAAGGCCGAGAGCCTCGAAGCCATTGGCAAGGGCATGGCAGAAAACGGCAAGGTGATTGTCACCGGCTGCATGGGCGCTGAACCCGAACAGATCCGCGAGGCCTATCCGGCCGTTTCCGCGATCACCGGTCCGCAGGCCTACGAGAGCGTGATGAAGGCGGTGCATGAGGTGGCACCGCCGCTTCACAACCCGTTTCTCGATCTTGTGCCGGAACAGGGCGTGAAGCTCACGCCACGCCACTACGCCTACGTCAAGATTTCCGAAGGCTGCAACAATCGCTGCACCTTCTGCATCATCCCCAAGCTGCGCGGCGATCTCGTCTCGCGCCCGCTGGCCGAGGTGATGCGCGAGGCCGAGAAGCTGGTGAAGGCGGGCGTGAAAGAACTGCTCGTCATCAGCCAGGACACCTCGGCGTATGGCGTGGACCTCAAGTATTCGCCCTCGCTCTGGCAGGATGTCGAATACCGCACGCGCTTCCTTGATCTCGCGAAGGCGCTCTCGACGCTCGGCGTCTGGGTGCGGCTCCATTACGTCTACCCCTACCCGCATGTCGACGAGGTGATCCCGCTCATGGGCGAGATGACCGAAAGCGGCGGCGTCATCGTCCCCTATCTCGATATCCCTTTCCAGCACGCGGCGCCGAATGTGCTCAAGGCGATGAAACGCCCTGCTCATGCCGAGAAGATCCTCCAGCGTGTGGAGAAATGGCGTGAAATCCGGCCCGATCTCGCCATCCGCTCGACCTTCATCGTCGGCTTTCCGGGCGAGACGGAGGAAGATTTCGAGGAATTGCTCGGCTTCCTCTCGGCGGCGAAACTGGAGCGCGTCGGCGCGTTCAAATACGAGCCGGTGCGCGGTGCCCCCGCCAACGATCTCGGCCTCGCGGTGGTGCCGCTTGAAGAGCAGCAACGCCGTTACGACCGCTTCATGGTCCATCAGCAAGCGATTTCGGCACGGCTGCAACAGCGCCGGGTCGGGCAGCGGATCAAGGTGATCGTGGATGCGCCCGGCCCGACCGTGAGCAACGGACGGTCCATGTGGGATGCACCGGAGATCGACGGTTCCGTCTATATCGCTTCGCGCAGGCCGTTGCGCGCGGGCGACATCGTTTCTGTCAAGGTCGAGCGCGCGGACGCCTACGACCTTCACGGCACCGCGGTCTGAGCTTCACTCCGCCGGGCTGGCAGCGGCGGCCGGGCGCGACCGATCCCGGTTTCGCTTGCGGAGGAATGTGCGACGGAACCATATCGTCAGCCCCGTCACCATCAGGCCAACGAAGGCGAGCGAAGTCACCAGCACCATGATGCCGGTCCACATTCCGGCGATGTTGCCTTCATGCAGCCCGCGCGACCAGTTCTTGTTCGTCTGCACCACGCCCTGCCGCGAGATCTGATAGACGTTGAACACACCGCGTTCGTTGACGCGCGCCAGCAGCCGCCCGCCCCGATTGCGTAGCCAGATCAGCCCACCTAGATCGCGCTCGGCGCCGGAACTGTCCTTGCCGAGCATCCGCACGGCTTCTTTCAGCTTCGGCAGCGCCGCCTTGTCCTGCGGCGGCAATGCGCCGCCGATATTGACGCGGAACGCGAGCATCAGCCCCGTGACCGGCGAGAGGATCAGCAGCGGCAGGAGGGCCCAGGCAACGCCCTGATGCCATCCGGAGATCGTATTGCGGATGCGCGGCCAGCCCATGAAGACGCCGATCAGCATCAGCACGACCATCGCGATGGTAGAGGCGGTGACGACCCATTCGAGATCGAACACAAAATGCTCGTGCAGGCGCCGCATGTCACCGAAGACGTCGGACAGCATGGTCGTTTCGCCGTCGTCGACCGGCACCTTGGTCGCAAGGTCGAAGTCCATCGAGCCGTCCTCGCCGATGCCCTGGATACTGATCCGGTTCTCGTAGGCACGGACCGAGAGGGCCCGCGCATTGCCGCCGGGATCGTGCTTGTCGAGCAGCGCGACAATCTCGCCGGCCGGCAGCTTCAGCGAGCGCGAGGCCTTGTCCTGAAGGATCGGTTCCATTGAAAGCACGAGGCCCGTGACGATCAGCACCGCAAGCGGCACGGCGAACACCAGCGTCGTCCAGCGATGCAAGCGAAGGAGCAGCGGTTTCATGTGAGCAATCCATATTTGGAATGATTCCAGAAACATCACGGGCGCCCGGCGCCGTCAAATGACCATTTGGTAATCCGGGAACGAAAAACGGCGGGCCATTGGGCCCGCCGCCGGAATATCGACCGACAAGTTTGCTTACTTCGGAATGGTGCCCTCGATGCCCTGCACGTAGTAGTTCATGCTGGCGATTTGCCCGTCGTTGAGCTTGCCGTCCTTGCACTCGACGGTCTTGCCGTCCTGCGCGACGATCGGGCAAGTGAAAGGATCGATCTTGCCGGTCCTGATCCCCTCTTCGGTCTCCATCGCCAGCTTCTTCACATCGTCCGGCATGTTGACATAGGGGCCCATCTTCACCTTGCCCTTGGCGATGCCATCGAACACGTCCTGGCTCTGCCATTTGCCCTCGAGCACGGCGCGGGTGCGCTCGACGTAATAGGGTGCCCAATCGTCGATGATCGAGCTCAGGATGTTTTTCTCGGCGAAGCGTGACATATCGGAGGCCTGGCCAAAGGCGAGCTTGCCGCGCGAAGCCGCCTGTTGGAGCGGCGCCGGGCTGTCGGTATGCTGGGTGATGATATCCGCGCCCTGATCGAGCAACGCCTTGGCGGCATCGCCCTCCTTGCCCGGGTTAAACCAGTCGAACACCCAGGCGACCTTGATCTTGACGTCGGGGTTGACGCTCTTCGCGCCGAGATAAAATGCGTTGATGCCCGCGATCACTTCCGGAATCGGCACCGCGCCGACATAGCCGATCGTGTTGGTCTTGGTCATCTTGCCGGCAATCTTGCCGATGATGTAGCGCCCCTCGTGGAACTTCGCCGAATAGGTCGAGACATTCTTGTCGCGCTTGAAACCGGTCGCGTGTTCGAACTTCACGCCCGGATATTTCTTCGCGACCTTCAGCGTCGGCTCCATATAGCCGAATGAGGTGGTGAAGATCAGCTTGTGGCCCGTGCGCGCAAGCTGCTCGATCGCGCGCTCGGAGTCCGCTTCCGGCACGTTCTCGATAAAGGTGGTCTCGACCTTGCCCGGAAACGCGGCCTCGATCGCTTTGCGGCCGACATCGTGTTGGTAGGACCAGCCAAAATCGCCCACCGGGCCGACATAGATGAAGCCGACCTTGAGCTTCTCCTGCGCCAGCGCCGGAACAGCCAGTCCGGCGGCGAGCGCGAGAGCCCCCAATTTCAGAAGATGACGCATATGAGTTCCCCAAAACGGCGCGATTCGATCCGGCCCCCGCACGCCGCGCCGTGCGGCGGTGGCCCTGCTCCAGCCGGCTAACGTTCCGGCACGAATGGTTGTCCCAGCGATCCTGCCGCCCCGCTGCCCCGCCGCCCGGAAATCGAGAGCAGGAGCAGGACCGCGATCGTCATGAGATAAGGTAATGCCGAAAGAAGCTGCGAGGGAAGCCCTATGGCTCCAGCCTGCGCATGAAGCTGCGCGACCGTGATGCCGCCGAAGAGATAGGCTCCGAGTACCAGCCGCCAGACATGCCCCGCGGCAAACACGACCAGCGCCAGCGCGATCCAACCGCGACCGGCGCTCATGCCCGGCGACCAGAACCGGGTGTAGATCAGTGAGAGATAGGCGCCAGCAAGCCCCGCCAGCAATCCGCCGAACAGCACGGCGATGAAGCGGATCCGCCGCACCGGCAGCCCGAGCGCATGGGCGGAGACGTGATTTTCACCGACCGCCCGCAGCAGGAGGCCGAAACGCGTTGAGTTGAGGCCGTAGCTCACCAGAACGATCAGGATGAGCGAAAGGTAGAACACCGGATCGCCGGTGAAGAGCGCCTTGCCGAGAACCGGAATCTCCTTGAGGATGGGAAACTCGATCGGCGGGATCGGCGCACGGGGTTGGCCGACGAAGTTCTGGCCGATCAACCCGGAAAGACCGAGGCCGAGAATGGTCATCGCGAGGCCGGTCGCGACCTGGTTTGCGGCGAGATAGATGACAAGAAAGCCGAAGACCGCCGACAGCGCGAGCCCGGCGACCGCTCCAGCCGCAACGCCGAAAAGGCTCGAGTCCGAGAGAACCGCAACTGCGAAGGCGCTAGCCGCGCCGACGATCATCATGCCTTCGACACCGAGGTTTAGAACGCCGGCGCGTTCGGTCACATGTTCGCCGAGCGCGGCGATCAGCAACGGCGTGGCTGCGGTAAGGATGGTTGCAAGAACGAGGGGGAGGATGTCGATCATGCGCGCTCCCGCTGGATCTCGAGGCTGTAGCGATCGAGGCTTTCGCCGACGAGGACACAGGTCAGCAGAAGCCCCATGAAAAACCGCGTCAGATCGAACGGCAGTTTGAGCGCGACCTGGGCGCTCTCCGCACCGATCAGCAGGACCGCGATCACGACCGAAGACAGCGTGGCGCCGAGCGGCGTGAGGCGGCCGAGAAACGCGACGATGATCGCGGTGAAGCCGAGCCCTTGCCCGAAGCCGGGTCGCAACTGCTGCACCTGGCCCGCAACCTCGACCACACCAGCCAGCCCCGCGAGCGCGCCCGAGATCAGAAACACGAGAACCGTGATCCGCGCCTCGTTGAACCCGCCGAAATTCGCCGCTCGCGGCGCATCGCCGCTGGCCGCCACGGCATAACCAAACAGCGTCCGCCGGAAAAGCACGAAGGCGATCCCGGCCACGATCAGCGCCAGCACGAGGCCGAGATGCAGCCTCCCTCCTTCGAACAGCGGATTGAGGATCGCGGCATCGGAAAAGCTGACGCTTTGCGGAAAATTGAACCCCTTCGGATCGCGCCATGGCCCGCGCACGAGATAGTCGAGCAGAAGGTCGGCGACATAGACCAGCATCAGGCTGGTCAGAATCTCTGAAATGCCGAAGCGCGTCCGCAGCACGGCGGGGATCGCGGCAAAGGCGAGCCCGCCGAGCATCCCGGCCAGCATCATCAGCGGCATGATCCAGAAGCCGCTCATGCCATGCGTGAGGATGGCGACACCGCCGCCACAGATACCCCCGAGCAGGAACTGCCCCTCCGCGCCGATGTTCCAGCGGCTCGCGCGGAAACAGAAAAGAAGACCGATCGAGATCAGCATCAGCGGCGTCGCCTTGAGCAGCACCTCCTGCAGCGCCCAGGGATCGGTCAGCGGTTCGATGACGAAGACCTGCAAGGCCCGCCACGGTGAACGGCCCATCAGGGAGATGATCACGCCACCGATCGCAAGCGCGACGAGCAGAGCCGCAATGGGTGTGAGGAACTGGCGCTGGCGGGAAATCCGGCGGCGGGGAACGAGCACGAGGCGCATCAGGCAGTTCCTTCCGCACGATGGGCGCCTTCGGTCATCATCAGCCCGATTTCCGCGCGCGTGACCGCGCGGGTGGGCCGCGCCGCGCTCAGGTGTCCCTTGCGCATGACAACGATGGAATCGGCGAGCGAGAGCGCCTCGTCGAGGTCCTGCGTGATGACGAGGACCGCTGCCCCGTTTGCTGCAAGATCCATCAGCGTCTGGCGGATGTGGCGGGCCGCGCGCGCATCAACCCCCCAGCTCGGCTGATCGATCACAATGAGGCGCGGCGTGCGCTTTACCTCGCGCCCGACGATGTACTTCTGGAGGTTGCCGCCTGAGAGGTGCGCCGCTACCGGGTCGCTCCTCGGAATGCGGACGTCGAAATCCCGCACGATCCCCTGCGCGACCGTCTCGAGCCGTTCGCGGTTGATGAAGGGCGAGCCGATCTCCTCGGTCGCGTGCCAGGAGAGGACGATATTATCCGAGAGGGCCGACTGCGGCAGCGTCGCCTGCCCGAGCCGCGCTTCGGGCACGAAGGCAGCGCCCGCCTTGCGTCGACCATTGATGTCGGCGCGGTTCATCACCCGCCCCGCAATGGAGATCGTCCCGCCGGTGATCCTGCCACCCTCACCCGAAACGGCGTTGTAGAGTTCGCTCTGGCCGTTCCCGGCGACGCCCGCCACCGCAACGATCTCCCCGGACCGGACAGCAAGATCAACCCCGTCGAGCCGGACGCCATGCACGGTTTCCGGGGTGACGCTGAGTTTGTCCAGCACCAGCACCGGCTCACCGGGTTCACCGCCGGCGCCAGGGTTCAGTTCCGCGATCCCCTCGCCCACCATCAATGTTGCGAGTTCCTGCGCCGTCGCACGGCGGGGATCGGTCGCACCGACGACGCGGCCCGCGCGCAACACGGTGGCGCGACTGCAGAGCCGCCGGACTTCCTCGAGCTTGTGACTGATGAACAGGATGGAGGCCCCCCCAGCCTTGAGCTTTTCAAGCGTTACGAACAGACTCTCGCTCTCGCTCGGGGTCAGCACCGAGGTCGGCTCGTCGAGGATGATGACCTTCGGCTCCTGGATCAGCGCGCGCAGGATCTCGATCCGCTGACGCTCGCCGGCTGAAAGCGTATGCACCGGCCTGTCGAGTTCGATGTCGAGGCCGAATTGCGCCGCTTTTTCCGTCACCTTCCGGCGAAGCGCACCATCGGCGATCGCCCCGTCGATCGGAATGGCGATGTTCTCGATCACGCTCATCTCATCGAACAGCGAGAAATGCTGGAACACCATGCCGATGCCATATGCCCGCGCCGTGCGTGGGGAACCGAGCGTTACCGGCACGCCGCCGATGAGGATCTCCCCGGAATCGGGCGCGAGCAGGCCATAGAGGATCTTTACCAGTGTGGATTTGCCAGCGCCGTTCTCGCCGAGCAGGGCGTGGATCTCGCCCGAACGCAAGGTAAGATCAACCGCCGCATTGGCCAGCAATGCGCCGAAATATTTGGTGATCCCCTTGAGTTCGACGACGATTTCCACGCCCGCCCCGATCGCTTGTTACGGAATGAAAACCGTCGAGCCGGTCGTCTGCCGGCCTTGGAGCGCCACGTGGGCTTCCGCGACCTTGGCGAGCGGCACCTTCGTCGGCGCAGCGATCTTCAGCGTCCCATCCGCTACGGCTCCGAACAGACGCTTGGCCATCGCCGCGAAGGTCTTCGGGTTGGCGATATGCGTCACCAGCGTCGGGCGGGTGGCATAAAGGCTGCCCTTCTTTGCGAGCAGGCCAAGATCGAAGGCTTCCACCGAGCCCGAAGCATTGCCGAAGCTCACGAACATGCCGAACGGCTTGATGCAATCGAGCGAGGCCGGGAAGGTCGACTTGCCGACCCCGTCATAGACGACATCGCAGAGCATACCCTTGGTGATTTCCTTCACACGCGCCGGAAAATCCTCCTTCGAATATTCGATCACATGGTGGCAGCCGTGCTTCTTGGCGAGTTTGGCCTTCTCCGGCGAGCCGGCCGTGCCGATGACGGTGGCTCCGAGCGCGCGCGCCCATTGCGCCAGCAGCGAACCGGTGCCGCCCGCAGCGGCGTGGATCAGCACCGTATGCCCCTTCTTGACCTTGAAGGAACGGAACAGAAGGTATTCCGCCGTCAGGCCCTTGAGCATGATGGCGGCAGCTGTCTCGAACTTCACCGTTTTCGGCAACTTCATGAGCACCGACGCAGGAACATTCCGCTCTTCGGCATAGGCGCCGAGCGAGCCGACATAACCGACGTGATCACCCACCTTGATACCTTTCACCGCAGCACCGACCGCGGTGACGATGCCGGCCGCCTCCTGTCCGGGCGTGAACGGCATGGTTGGCGCCGGATAGAGCCCGGTGCGGAAATAGGTATCGATGTAATTGAGGCCGATGGCCTTGTGCTGCACGCGGACCTCGTTCGGTCCCGCCGGCGCAAGCACAACATCCTCGAATTTCAGAACTTCAGGGCCGCCATAGGCGGCAACACGAACGATCTTGACCATTTTCTCTCATCCTATTCCTGGTCTATCGCCGCGCTCCCGACGGCTGCTTGAGGCAATCAGTGGTGCATCTTTCGCCGGGCAATTCAAGACGGTGCGCGTATATCCCCAGGCCCGGCTTTGATCTTGCTCCTTGCCAAAGCGCATCGGGTGCCTTTGATGGAGGCATTGCGGCAGGCAAACAGGCCGGAGGATCAGGCAATGGGCAGGCATTTCGATTGCATCGTGGTGGGTGGCGGCGCGGCCGGCCTCGCGACCGCCATCGGCCTCGCGCAAGGCGGCCTATCCGTGAAGGCGCTGGGCGTGCCCGGCACGCCTCATGATGACGGCCGCTCCGCGGCATTGTTTGAATCGAGCCTCGAATTCCTCGCTACCCTCGGTGTTGTGGACGGACTCAAAGCTCATGGCGCCCCTCTGCGCGCGATCCGGCTCATCGACATCACCGGCGCGCTCGTGCGTGCACCGACGACAACCTTCAAGGCGTCCGAAATCGGGCAGGATGCCTTCGGCTGGAACATCCCCAACGCGAGGATCGTCGAGGTGATGAGCGCCGCCGCGCGCGCAACGCCGGGCCTTTCGGTGTCACCCGCGTTCCTCGACCATTTCACACAAACGGAGACGGGCGTCACGCTGACGACCAAGGAGGGCGAAACGCTCACCGCCGATGTCCTCATCGGTGCTGACGGGCAGAAATCGCGCGTCCGTGAGGGGGCGGGCATCGGCCATCGCGTCAAGCCCTACCCGCAGGCCGCGATCACCTGCCGTCTGCGCCATCCCAAGGATCACGAGGATATCAGCCTCGAATTCCATACCCGCGAAGGCCCTTTCACCTTTGTGCCGGTCGCGGACGGCCTCTCCGCGCTCGTCTGGATCATGCGCCCCGACAAGGCGCAGACGATGCTGGCGTTGTCTCGCGAGGCCTTCGAGGAAGAGATCGACCGCCGCGCGATGAATGCGCTCGGACCGGTAAAGATCGATGGCCCGATCGCCGCGGTTCCGCTCCAGAAGCTCGTCGCCAATGCGCTGGTCGCCGGGCCTGTCGCGCTCGTCGGCGAGGCCGCCCATGCCTTTCCACCCATTGGCGCGCAGGGGTTGAACCTCGGCCTGAAGGATGTCGAGGCACTGGTGAAGCGCCTCGTCGCGGCAAAAAGGGCGGGAGAAACGCTGGTCACCGCCCTGCCCACCTACGCTCATGACCGTCGCATCGACGTCGAGGCGCGCTCGGCGGGCGTCGATGTGCTGAATTCAGCCCTGATCGCGAATTCCCTGCCGTTCGACATCGCCCGTGCGGCGGGGCTGGGGGTGCTGCGCGATGTCGCTCCGATCCGGCGTCTCGCGATGCAGATCGGCGGTTGGCGCTCGCCGTTCGGAATCAAAAAATCGGCCTGACTACCAGACTGGTAGCCTGTTCTCGGCGATCAGCCACAGCAGGCCCGTGACGGTCAGGATCGAAACCAGCGTGCCGACCAGCACGCCCGAGGACGCGCGCTCGACATAGGTTTCGTATTGCCGGGCCATGACGTAGACATTGAGCGCCGGCGGCAGTGCTGCCATCAGCGTCGCGGTGAGGATCCAGACGCGATCGAACCCACCCATCAGGCTGAGCACCGCAAAAACCAGCATGGGGTGCAGGACCAGCTTCACGATGAGATGCAGCGGCATTTCCTTGGGCGTTCGCGTCAGCGGACGCAATGCCACGGTCACCCCGAGTGCGAACAGCGCGACCGGCGCCGCCGCGCCCTTGAGCAGGATCAGCATGGTGTCGATCGCCTGCGGCGGCTGCCACTTGAAATAGGCCGCGATCACGCCGGCGAAGGTCGCGACGTTGAACGGATGTGTGAAAATGCGCGTCAGGACGAGCTTCGTCGTGGCCCAGAGCTTGATCTTCTCATTGCCGCCGAGCGCCATCAGGAACGGCAGTAGCGTGAAGAGTAGCATCGAATCGAAGACGAAGATCAGCGCTGTCGGCACCGACGAGCCCGGTCCGAGCGCGGCGAGCGTCAACCCCGGACCCATGTAACCGACGTTGGAATAGGCGCCGAAAATACCCTGGATTGTCGATTCGCGGATATTTCCACGTGAAATCCAGAGCCCGATCCCGAACGAGATAAAGAACGCGATATAAGTGCAGAGCGTGGTTGTCGCGATGAAGCGCCAGTTCGTCAGCTGCTCGAACGGCGTCGCGCCGATCAGTTTGAAGAACAGCGGCGGCAGCGCGACATAAACGATGAAGAAATTCATCCACGCTAGGCCGCCCTCCGGGATCCTCATGAAGCGTCCGCACGCGAATCCGAGAAGGATCAGGCCGAAAAACGGGAAAGCGAGCGAAACGACTGGGCTCATACGAAGGGGCTCTTGCGACGGCAAACCGGATAGCCGCCGCAACGGCGGAGCCCGACAGCGCTTGACGAAGCCGGACAGGATCGGGAAGAAGCAACTCGTTAGCATCTTCGTGCCGGCGATCAAACCAAAACCGCAACAAGACGCCGCCCGGCCCGGCTTCGGAATTCTCCTTGTCGAACGCAATCCGCCGTTTCCTTCGCGACGTCCGGTTTCGCGCCGAAGCCCTCGGTTTCGCCGCGCTGGCTGGCTTCGCGCGAGCGCTGGACGTGGATCGCGCGAGTGCCTTGTCTGGCTGGTGCTGGCGAAAGCTTGCTCCTCTCAATAAACGCCATGCCCGCGCCGCCAGCCAGATGCGCGAAGCGATGCCCGACCTCACGGAAAGAGAAATTGCCCGCCATCTCGACCGGATGTGGGACAATCTCGGCCGCACGACCGCCGAAGCCTTTCTCATCGGCGAACTGACCGCCGAACCGTCTCGCTTCGAGATCGGCGAGGATACGCGGGAAGCCGTGCGCATCGCCAAGGAGCGAGGCGCGGTTTTCGTCTCGCTCCACCAGGGGAACTGGGAACTCGCCTCGCCACTGCTCGACCGCCTGGGCCTGCCCGTGGCAGGCGTCTACCAGCGGCTCCAGAACCCGCACGTCGAGAAGAACGCGTCTGCCTACCGCAGTCCTTTTTACAAACTGGGGCTTTTCTCGAAGGGGCACGACACCGCGCGGCAATTGCTGCGGATCGTCAGCCAAGGCGGCACGGTGACTATCATGGCCGACCTGCGCGACCTGACAGGGCTCTATGTGCCGTTCTTTGGCCGCCCCGCCCCTTCTACCGCCTTCCCGGCCCTGCTCGCCCGCGGCCGCAACGTGCCGCTCTTCGCCGGCGTCGTGTTGCGCTCGGAAGGCGCACGCTTCCGGGTCAGGAGCGTCGCTATCCCTGTCCAGACCACAGACGATCGGGAAGCGGATATCTTGGCGATCACGGCCGCGATCCAGAAGACCTTCGAGGATTTCGTGCGCGATAACCCGGACCAATGGATGTGGGGCCACCGCCGCTACGAGAAATAGTGCGTAGCCCCGACCCTTGAGACTGGCTCGAAAATGACTATCTTCACGCTTCGAGGTAGCGTTCCATGAAGTCCAGCGAAGCCAAGTACACCATCGGCCAGGTCGTTCGCCACCGGATCTATCCGTTCCGGGGGGTGATCTTCGATGTCGATCCCGAGTTCGCCAATACCGAGGAATGGTGGCTTTCCATCCCCGAAGACATGCGCCCGCGCAAGGATCAGCCCTTCTACCATCTCCTCGCGGAAAACGAGGAGAACGAGTATATCGCCTATGTCTCCGAGCAGAATCTCCTGCCCGACGATACCGGAAAACCGCTGCGCCACCCGCAGATTGCCGAGATGTTCGAGCCGGGCAGCGAAGGGCAATTCGCGGTGAAGCGTAACAGCTTCGTCAATTGAGCCGCGGCATCGGTTGAAAACAAAAAAGCCCGGCTCGCGCCGGGCTTTATTTTTTCACACGAAACGCCGGCCTTTCAGGGCTTCGGTGCGTTCTGGCGCTGCTTCAGCATTTCCTCGGCGCGCTTCTTCAGATCGTCCGAGCCCGGCGCTGGCGCAGCGGCTCCGCCACCCTGGGCTCCCTGCTGCTGAAGCTTCTGCAGTGTCGCCTCGTCGATGCCAGCGCTGTCGAAGGCCTTGCCGAAGCCTTCGAGCGGAACCTCGAAGTTCACTTCCTGACCGATCTGGTTCTGCATGTCGATGCGCAGCATCTTCGCCTTCTTGAGCGCATTGATCGCGGCATCGTTGAGTTCACCCTCGACGAAGCAGCCCTGCTGGAGGCAAACTTGGAACTTGGCGTTCACCGGCTGCTGACCGTCCGCCGAGAAGCGGATGCCCGGCTGGATCAGGAAAGTGAGCGGCACCAGGAAGCGCACGAAGCGGCGCGTGTCTTCCTTCACCGAGTAGATGGCAACCGCCATAACCGGCTGGTTGTTCTCGGCGACGAAATCGCGGGTCGTGTAGCAGATGGTCTTCTTGACCGCCGGGTCCTCGCCGCACACCTTGAGCCAGTCATTCTGCTCCGGCGCAGCCTTGAGCGGAACCTTGATGCCGGCGTTGGCCGGAGCCGCGGCAGGCGCTGCCGGCGCCGGAACGGGCTTGCCGCCCTGCTGCGCCAAGGCCGGAAGCCCCGCGAGGCCGCTCAGCGCAAGCCCGGCTGCCACCGCGACGCCCGCGCTCTTCGTGATCAGCGATTTCATCGTTCATACCTCTTTCCGGCACCGAAGCCGCACGGGCTTCCTCTAAGCGTGTTTCTCGCCATTTCGCAAGTGAAAGCACGTATCGAAACAGCCCGCCTTGATTCAACCCTATCGGATCGGATCGAGACGTCCCGGATGCTCGTTCGCGCCCGATTGCGGCCTAACGGTGGCCGAACCGGCATTTTCCGGTGTCGTGACAACACCCACGCGCCGCAAACAGGAATTTGAAGCGCCTCGACGCCGCATCGGATGGTGCGGGCGAACGACCTTGCCTATTCTGCCACCATGACGGAAAGACGAATCACCGAGCGGTTGTTCTGGCTGGCGGCGGCGCTTGTCGCAATGGCCCAGCCACTTCTGCCCGCCCGCGCCGTCGCACAGGTGGAAGACGCTCCGCATCGCCATGCCATCGCCATGCATGGCGAGCCGGCCCTGCCGCCAGATTTCGCGCATATGCCCTATGCCAAACCGGATGCGCCGAAGGGCGGCCAGCTCCGGATGGGTATCGCCGGCTCGTTCGACGCCATCAACACGATGGCGATCAAGGGCAACGCGCCGCGCGCGCTGGTGCCCTATATCGTGCAACCGCTGATGATGCGCTCCGATGATGAGCCTTTCACGCTCTACGGCCTCCTTGCGCAAACGGTCGCAACGCCGACGGATCGTTCCTACGTCGAGTTCCGCATCGACCCCCGCGCGCGCTTCTCTGATGGCAACCCCGTGCGCGCGGCGGATGTCCTGTTCTCGTGGAACCTGTTCACGACACGCGGGCGCCCGAACTACCGCCGCAACGCGGAAAAGGTCGCGAAGGTCGAGTTGCGTGATCCCATGACGATCCGCTTCACCTTCAAGTCGGCCGGCGATCAGGAACTGCCGCTCATCCTCGCGATGATGCCGGTGCTGCCCGCGCACGCGACCGACCCGGAGAAATTCGAGCGCATGGGCTTCACGCCCTTCCTCGGTTCCGGCCCCTATCTCGTCGAGAACATCGAGCCGGGCGCGCGCATCGTCCTCAAGCGCCGCGAGGACTACTGGGCGAGGGATCTCCCGGTCCATCGCGGCCTCTACAATTTCGATACGATCAGCCTCGATTTCTTCCGCGATTCCAACACGCTGTTCGAGGCGTTCAAGACCGGGCTCCTCGATGTCCGTACCGAGATCGATCCGACGAAATGGCGCGAAGGCTACGACATCGCCGCCGTGCATGAGGGCAAGATCTTGCGCGAATCCATTCCCGTCCGCGTGCCGAAGGGGATGTCCGGCTTCATCTTCAATTCGCGACGCAAGCCGCTCGACGATCCCAAGGTGCGCGAGGCGATGTTCTACCTGTTCGATTTCGAGTGGCTGAACCGCAATCTCTTTGCCGGCGTCTATCGCCGCACATCGAGCTTCTTTGACGAGAGCGACCTCTCCTTCCATGCCGGCCCTGCCGACGCACGCGAGAGCGCCATTCTCGGCGATGCGCTGGACCTACTGCCGCCGACAATCCGAGACGGCTCATGGAAGCCGCCGGTCACCGACGGTTCGGGCCGCGATCGAAACGTCATCCGCCACGCCCTGCGCCTTCTCGAAGAGGCTGGCTACGCGATCCGCGATGGGTTGATGACTCACCGTGCGAACGGCCAGCCGCTGACTTTCGAGATCATGGTCACGACACGGGAGAAGGAGCGCATCGCGCTTGCCTTCGCGGATGGGCTTGCGCAACTCGGCATCCAGCCGCGCATCCGGCTTGTTGATTCCAGCCAGTACTGGGCACGGGTACGCAATTTCGATTTTGATTGCATCGTCGAGGGCTACGTCGTCGGCGCTTCCCCTGGACAGGAGCAGGCCAACCGCTGGTCGAGCGTAGCCGCCGGCAATCCGGGTACGCTCAACTGGGCCGGCGTCAGGGTTCCGACGGTCGATCGCGCCATCGAAGCGCTGTTGGCTGCGCGCAGCCGCGAGGACTTCGTTGCCTCCGCGCGGGCGCTTGACCGGTTGCTGATCGCCGGTCACTACGTGCTCCCGCTCTACCATCTACCGGACAAATGGGTGGCCCGCTGGCGCCATATCGCGCGGCCTGCCCACAGCGCCGCTTATGATTTTCAGTATGATAGCTTCTGGTTTCAGCCGAATCATTAGAAACTCCGAGCCCTTGGCGGCGGAGCGACGGCAGCAACAGCCCGGAGGAGCGCGCACGGATGACGACCGACACGACCCGGCTTCTCAACGCCCCTTGGGACAAGATCACGGTTTCGAGCCTCGTGGAAGCAGCTGCGACACGCGCACCGAGGCGTGTGTTTCTTCGTGATTGCCCGCAGCGGCTTGCATGGAACGGCGTCGAACCGCGTGAACTGACTTTCGAGACCTTCCAGCGCGCAGCCCTCTTTTTGGCCTCCCAGTTGCGCACGCTCGGCGTGCAGCCCGGCGATACGGTTCTCCTGATGCTGCCGAGCAGCGTCGAAGGACCGCTTGCCTTCGCTGGCACGTTGATGGCCGGCGCCATTCCGGCCATCGTCCCGGCTGACGAGAAGATCGATACCCTGCGCGCGATGGCGGAACGGAGCGAAGCCACCGCCATCATCACCGTGAACCGGATCGGGGATATCAAGCTGGGGGAAAAAGCGCGTCAGGTCGCCGCACGCCTTATCAGCATTCGATGCGTTGCCGGCTTCGGGTTCGATTTGCCGGATGGAATCGTCAGTCTGGAAGGCTGGTCCGAGGAGGACGTGATGCCGCTCTCGCCGCAAGCCGTGCGGCAGGACCGTCCGGCTCTCGTCACGTTCGGTCGTAAGGATGGGTCAATCTGTGCGTTCCGGCGGACGGAAGCCCAGCTTATTGCCGAGATGTTGCTGGCGACCACGCTCGCCGCCCCCTCCGAAGAGAGCGGTATTGTCTCGCTGATGCAGCCGGGATCGTCGGCCAGCATCGCGGCTGGATTCCTCCTTGCGCTTCAGGCGAAGACACCGCTCGCGCTCGTCGGTCCTTACGATACGTCCGCGCTGGCAGAGGCCCTGCAACGCCAGCCCGGCGCAATTCTTCTGGCGCCGGACCATTTCATCGCCCGGCTGCAGAAGGATGGCCCGACCTCCGGCATCGCCGGGCGGATCTCCATGTGTCTCGCGATCAGCCACATTCCTGGTCCAGAGGCTGTCATCCCGGCGTCGGGATCCGCTTCAGGCCCGGTTCTGATCGATTTCGAGGAGCATGGCCTCATCGGTCTCAAGAGCTGGCCACGCGATGGCAAACTCGAGATCGACGATCGCCCGACCCATCCGCTCGCGGGGTTGATCCCGGACGATCAGCCCTATCTCGGCTTCGACGAAGGCATTGTCACAGGCTTCGGCGCTGCCGAGATCCTGCGCCGCCCGGCAAGCTCGTCAGCCGGCAAAGCGGCCTGATCAGCCGCGCCTCTCGGCAATCCGCGCGATATCCGTCATCAGCTTGCGCGTCGCTTCGAGGCGGACGGTCGGATCTTCGTAGGCGCCCACGAAGACGATTTTCATGTCCGGCCTCACCTTGGCGCCGGGGCCTTTTTCCGTGACGTATTTCACGAGACCATTCGGGTTCGCGAAGGAATTGTTCCGGAAGCCGATGATGATGCCCTTCGGCCCGGCGTCGACCTTCTCAACATGCGCGCGGCGGCAGAGCAGCTTGATCGCGACGATTTTCATCAGCTGGCCGATCTCCGGCGGCAGCGGGCCGAAGCGGTCGATCATTTCGGCGGCGAATCCCTCGATCTCGCCCTCCGACTCGAACTGGCTCAGACGCCGATAGAGGCCCATGCGGATGTCGAGATCGGCGATATAGCTTTCCGGTATGAGCACCGGCGTGCCGATGGCGATCGTCGGCGACCATGCCTCCTCGTCCGGCAGTTCGATGCCAGCCTTGAGCGCGGCGATCGCCTCCTCCAGCATCTGCTGGTAAAGTTCGTAGCCGACTTCTTTAATGTGTCCGGACTGCTCGTCGCCGAGGAGGTTGCCGGCCCCGCGAATATCAAGGTCGTGGCTCGCGAGCTGAAATCCGGCGCCCAGACTGTCCAGAGACTGCAAAACCTTCAACCGCCGCTCGGCATTGACAGTTAGCTGTTTGTTAACCGGCAAAGTGAAGAGCGCATAGGCCCGTGTTTTGGAACGCCCCACACGCCCCCGCAACTGGTAAAGCTGGGCGAGGCCGAACATGTCGGCGCGGTGGATGATCAGCGTATTGGCGCTCGGAATGTCGAGCCCGCTCTCGACGATCGTGGTCGAGAGCAGCACATCGAACTTGCCGTCGTAGAAATCGCCCATTACCTGTTCGAGGTCGGTCGCGGACATCTGCCCGTGACCGATCGCGACGCGCACCTCCGGCACGTTGGCATCAAGGAAGGCCTTGACCTCGGCGAGATCGTCGATGCGTGGCACGACATAGAACGATTGCCCGCCGCGATAGCGCTCGCGCAGCAGCGCCTCGCGCACCACGAGCGGGTCGAACGGAGCGACAAAAGAGCGCACGGCAAGGCGATCCACAGGTGGCGTCGCGATGATCGAGAGTTCGCGCACGCCGGTCATGGCGAGTTGCAGGGTGCGCGGGATTGGCGTCGCGGAAAGCGTGAGTACGTGCACCTCGGCGCGCAGTTCTTTCAGCCGCTCCTTGTGAGCAACGCCGAAGTGCTGCTCCTCGTCGATGATGAGCAGGCCGAGGTCCTTGAAATGGATGTTCTTGGCGAGCAGCGCATGGGTGCCGACGACGATATCGACCTTCCCCTCCTGCATCTCTACGCGCGTTTGCTTGAGTTCCGCCGCCGGAACGAGACGTGAAGCCTGCGCGATGCGAAGCGGCAGGCCGGCGAAACGGCTCTGGAAGGTCTTGAAATGCTGACGCGCGAGCAGCGTTGTCGGCACCACCACGGCGACCTGCTTGCCGGACATCGCCGCGACGAAGGCCGCGCGTAAAGCAACCTCGGTCTTGCCGAAGCCGACATCGCCGCAGACGAGCCGGTCCATCGGTCGACCGGAAGCAAGATCGTCGAACACGGCGTCGATTGCACCTTGCTGGTCCTCTGTCTCGTCGAAGGGGAAGCGCGCGACGAACTCCTCGTAGGCCCCCTCGGGCGGCATGAGTCTGGGCGCATCACGCGTCATGCGTTGGGCCGCGACCTTGATGAGCGCCCGCGCCATGTCGCGGATGCGTGCTTTGAGCTTGGCCTTGCGGGCCTGCCATGCACCGCCGCCGAGCCGGTCGAGCGTCGCCTCGGCCTCTTCCGAACCGTAGCGCGTGAGGAGTTCGATATTCTCTACCGGTAGGAACAGCTTGTCGCCACCAGCGTAGTGGATCTCCAGGCAATCGTGCGGCGCGCTGGCGACCGTGATCGTGTTGAGTGCCACAAATCGGCCGATGCCGTGATCGACATGAACGACGATATCGCCGGCCTTGAGACTCGTCAGTTCCGAGATGAAATCCTTGGCGCGCTTTTTCGCTTTCTTGGGGCGCGTGAGGCGTTCGCCGAGGATGTCTTCTTCCGAGACCAACGCAAGCGTTTCAGTCTCGAAACCCTCCTGCACCGCCACGGTGAGCAATCCCACCTCGCCGGCCTTGAGATCGGAGCGTTCATTGAGGCTCGTCAGCATGCGCTGCGATTTCAGCCCGTGATCGGCGAGCACGTGGCCAAGCCGGTCACGCGCGCCCTCGCTCGCGGCACCGAATACCGCTGCCTTGCCCTGTTTTTGCAGGATACGAGCATGAAACGCCGCCGCTTCGAACACATTGGCGTTGGGATCGTTGCGCTCGGCAGCGAAATTCCGCCCGCGGCGGGTGTTCGCGGAAAGGATGATGCGCTCGCCGCCGGGTGCCATGCGGAAGGGCGAGAGTTCGGTCGCCCCCTTGCACATAGCCTGCCATTCGTCCCGCGTCAGATACAGCGCCTCAGGCGGCAAGGGGCGATAGGGAACACCCGGCGCACCGCTTTCCAGCGCATCGCGGCGTGCGTCGTAATAATCTGTGATCTGCGTAAACCGTTCCTCGGAGGCGGCATCCGCCTGCGCATCAAGCACGTAGCGCGTGCCAGGCAGATAGGCATCGAGCGTGTCGAGCCCGGCGTGGAACAGCGGCAGCCAGTGCTCCATACCGACATGCCGCCGCCCCTCGCTGACGTGCTCGTAAAGCGTATCGCCCCGGAGGTTCGCTCCGAAGGCCGCGAGATAGCCTTGCCGGAACCGCTTGATCGTTTCGGTCGTGAGCTGGAATTCGCTCATCGGCACGAGGTGGAGCGCGCGAAGCTGCGAGGATGAGCGTTGCGTCTCAGGATCGAACGCGCGGATCGATTCGAGCGTATCGCCGAAGAAGTCGAGCCGCACCGGCTCCGCGAACCCCGGCGGGAAGAGATCGACGATGCCGCCGCGCACCGCGTATTCGCCGACATCGCGCACGGTCGAGCCACGCTGGAAGCCGTTCGCCTCCAGCCAGCGGGCGATATCGTCGAGATCGAGCGCGTTGCCGGGTGCCGCAGAAAAGCTCTGGCGCGCAACGAAGGCCGTCGGCGGCAGCTTCTGGAGCGCGGCGTTGACGGTGGTGACAAGCACGCGCGGGCGCGCGCCACCGCGCGAGCGAACCAGCCGCGCGAGGGATTCCATCCGCCGCGCGAGCACACTCGGATTGGGCGAGGCGCGGTCATAGGGAAGGCAATCCCAGGCCGGAAGCGAAAGCACCTCGATCTCTGGCGAAAAAGCTGCCAGCGCACCCTGCACTTCCGCCTGGCGCAGCCCGTCCCGCGCGACGTAAGTTATCAGCGCAGGAACATCGTCGCCCTTACCGAAGCGGATCCTGGCAAGCTCGGCCAGCACGAGGGCCACCGCGCCATCAGCGACATCTCCGATGACGAGCGGCGCCGAATTATCGAGCGCATGCCGGATTCCGGCGAGAGCGAGCGGCGGGAACAGCATGGATCAAAGGTCGAGCGGCATGTCGTGTGTGTGAAAGGTCTTCATGGCCCGAAAAATCGGTGTATCGTGCTCGGGCGGCACCCTGCGGTCGCCGGTAATCCAGCCGAACAGGTCGTGATCGTCGATTTCGATCAGCGTTTCGAGGACGACAAGCTCGTCCTCGCCAAGGCTCGCAATCGCGCTCTCGACATAGCGGCCCATGATGAGATCCATCTCGCGGATGCCGCGATGCCATGCACGGAACAGGATGCGCTTGCGCCGCGGGTCAAGGTCCGCGCTCGTGCGGGTCAGGCCGGTCATGGTGGCTCCGGAATCTCGGTGATACGGCACAGGCCGCACCAGCGAGAAAGGGCGAGGCGCACGAGATGTCAAGGCGAAACGCCCGTCTAACGGACTGTCGCATGGCTGCGCATCGGTGTTAGAATACGACCGACATGCGGCCCACTCCTCTCGATCCCTATTTCATGAGCGTTGGCCGGCTTCCCGGCATCGGGCCGAAGCTCGCCCAGCTTTTCGATACCGTGACGGGACGTGCTCCGGAGCCGGCGCGGCTGGTCGATCTCCTCTTTCACCTGCCGATCGACGTTGTGGACCGTTCGCTCTCGCCCTCGATCGCCGAAGCGCCGCGCGAAGGCATCGCAACGGTCAAGGTGGTCGTCGAGGAGCATCGCCCGCCGCCACCCGGTCGCGCCAAGGCGCCCTTCCGCGTGATCGTCGGCGATGAAACCGGTGATGTGACGCTGGTTTTTTTCCGTCTGCCCAAGCCTCAGATCGAATCGATGCTGCCCATCGGCGCGCGCCGGGTCATTTCCGGCCGCATGGAACTTTTCGACGGTCAGCGCCAGATGGTGCATCCGGATCGCATCCTGCCGCTTGCCACGTTCTCCGAGGAACGAGCGCTCGAACCGGTTTACCCCTTGACGGAAGGCCTGACCGCGCGCCGCGTCCAGAACGCCACGCTTGCGGCGCTTGAAGCTGTCCGCCCGCTCCCCGAGTGGCAGGACGAGACCGTCCTCAAACGGGAAGGCTGGCCCGGCTTCATCGAGGCGCTGCAATCGCAACACGATCCGGTCAAATCCGTGCCGTTCGGGCCTGAATCGGCCGGCTGTCGTCGCCTCGCCTATGATGAACTCCTTGCCGGTCAGATGGCTTTACAGCTTGTCCGCGCCCGCGAGCGCGGACCGGTCGGTCTATCCTGGCGCGGCAACGGCGCGATCCGCGAGAAGATCGTCGCCGCCCTGCCCTACCACCTCACCGGCGCGCAGGAGCGAGCGCTTGCGGAGATCGAGACCGACCTCGCCAAGCCGGAGCGGATGCTGCGTCTCGTTCAGGGCGACGTCGGTGCCGGCAAGACCATCGTCGCGCTTCTGGCGATGGCGTTGGTTGTCGAAGCCGGCGCCCAGGCGGCTATGATGGCGCCGACCGAAATTCTCGCGCGCCAGCATTTCGAGCGTCTCGCACCGTTCGCCGAGGCCGCCGGGCTCCGTATCGCGCTGCTGACAGGGCGCGCTGGCGTTACTGAACGGAGTGCAACGCTCCGCCGGCTCGCGAACCACGAAATCGACATCGTATTTGGTACCCACGCCCTGTTTCAGGATGACGTGCATTTCGCGAAGCTGGGCCTTGCGGTGGTGGACGAACAGCATCGGTTCGGCGTCAACCAACGGCTTGCGCTCGCGCGTAAGGGCGAGGCCGTGGATCTTCTCATCATGACCGCGACGCCAATCCCGCGCACGCTGGTGCTGGGCTATTTCGGCGATCTCGACGTCTCCGTGCTCGACGAGAAGCCGCCGGGGCGAAAGCCGATCGACACGCGCGTCGTCAGCCATGAACGTCTTGGCGAGATGGTCGAAGGCATTGGTCGCGCCGTCGCCGGCGGGGCGCGCATTTACTGGGTCTGCCCGTTGGTTGGCGAAAGCGAGAAACTCGATCTCGCTGCGGCGGAACAGCGTCATGCCGAACTCGACGCCCATTTCCCCGGCAAGGTCGGGCTCGTGCACGGCAAGATGCCCGGCGTGCTCAAGGATGAAGTCGTCGCCCGCTTTGCGCGTGGCGAGCTATCGGTCCTCGTCGCGACAACGGTGATCGAGGTAGGTGTCGACGTGCCGCAGGCAACGATCATGGTGATCGAAGAGGCGCAACGCTTCGGCCTTGCCCAGCTTCACCAGTTGCGCGGGCGGGTGGGGCGCGGCGGCGAGCGCTCGACGGCGATCCTGCTCTACCGCGGGCCGCTCTCCGAGACGGCACGCGCCCGGCTCGATGTCATACGCCAAACCGAAGACGGATTCCGCATCGCCGAGGAGGATCTGCGATTGCGTGGCGAAGGCGATGTGCTCGGCACGCGGCAATCCGGCATGCCAGGGTTCCGCATCGCCCGTCTCGATCTGCATCAGGATCTCCTGAGGATGGCACATGACGATGCGCGCCTGTTCTTCAGCCGAGACCCGGAACTGACTTCCCCACGCGGCGAGGCCCTGCGCTTCCTGCTCTACCTTTTTGAGCGCGACGAGGCGATCCGTATGATCCGGGCGGGCTAATGCCCGGCTGCGAAGCGCGGTCCGGTCCGGAAAACGGAAGCGGGAAACCGGTTCAACGCCCAGGCGGCGGCAAGGGGCCAACGCTCTTGAGTTTCTCTGCCGCAAGGATCGCCGCCTTGCGCGGATCGACCTCATCGGGACGCAGAAGGCCCAGCGACATCACGATCTTGGCCGCGTCGTCAACCGAGACCGGCACCTCGATCACCTTTTCCCGCGGGATGTAGAAGAAGAAGCCTGTCGTTGGGTTCGGCGCGCAAGGAAGGAATACGCTGATGAAGTCTTCGCCTCTTGGCAGGCCGGTCGAAACCTCGGCGCTCGGCGGGGTCGAGAGGAACACGATAGACCAGCAACCCGGCGAGGGGTATTCGACGACCCCCACCGTCCGGAACGACGTGCCGGACTGCGAGAAAACGGTCTCGAAGATCTGCTTGGTCGAGCGGTAGAGCCCCCGCACGACCGGCATCCGCGCCAACAGCGTCTCGCCGAAATCGAGCAGCGTACGCCCGACGAGATTGGCTGTGAGGAAACCAAGGATCGTCAGTCCGATCACCAGCACCAGAATGCCAAAACCCGGAATTGCGAACGGTAGATAGGTTTCCGGCAAATATATCGATGGAATGACCGGTTTGATCCAGCCATCGACCCAATTGATGATCCAAAGCGACAGGTAGATCGTGATGACGACCGGCCCCGAAACCACGATACCCGTAAGGAAATAGTTGCGAAGCCGTTGCCCCGCCGTCAGGCCGCGCGCATGCGGGACAGCCTCTTCATCGTTGAGTTCAGTTTCGGGCTTGCTCATCCCCACTTCCTTCGCGGGCTTTTGCCGCAAGGTCAAGCACGAGTGTCGCCGCTCGCTCGCTCGGCGGTATACCGGTCGCCCGCATGAGGGTTTCGAGTCGCGCGAAGGACTCGGTCTGCTTGGAGAATCCCGGGCTCGCGGTCAGCAGCGGCGCCAGTGCGGCAGTCAGGTTTTCCGTTGTCGCATCCTCCTGAATGAACTCGGGCACAACGTTTTCGCCCAGGATGATGTTGGGCAGGATCGCGGAAGAAACCGTGATCAGGCGCCTTGCGATGAAGGCCTCCCAGTTGGCGACCCGGTAGGCCGCAATCATGGGAATACCCGCGAGCGCAAGCTCAAGTGTGACCGTCCCGGAGGCCGCGAGCGCGGCGCGGGCCTGCCGCATCGCGGCGCGCTTGGCTTCGGTGTTGACCAGCAGCGGGATGCGTCCGCGCCACGGCCCGAGGATCGCCTCAATCGAGGGTACGAGATGCGGCAATGTCGGAATGATCGGGCGAAGGCCGGGATACACGGGTATCAGCCGGTTCAGCACGTCGAGGAAGAGCGGCAGCAGCCGCCGGATTTCCGAAAGACGTGATCCCGGAAGGACAAGTAGTTGCGGGTGGACAATATCCTCGCGCGCAGTCGCTTCCCGCTCGTCGCGCGGGCGCAGGGCGGGGATCTGTTCCACCAGCGGATGCCCGATATAGGTGCCGGGCGGCCCCTTGAGCCGTTCGAGCGCCGCCGGCTCGAACGGCAGCAGGCACAACACATGGTCAATATAGGCCTGCATCGCCGGTGCCCGTCCCGGTCGCCACGCCCAAACGCTCGGACAAACCCAATGGACGATGGGAATGCCCGGCGCGGCGTGATGCACGCGCTTTGCCACGCGCTTCGAAAAATCAGGCGCGTCGATGGTGACGAGAATATCCGGTCGCGCCTCGACGATCTTCGTGGCCGTCTCGCGGATCCGACGAAGAATCAGCGGCAGACGGCGGATCACGGGGCCGAGTCCCATTACCGCGATCTCGTTTTGCGGAAAGAGCGAAACGAGCCCCTCTCCCGCCATCGCCTGGCCGCCGACGCCGATGACGTCGAGGGTCAGGCCCTTGTCCTTCAACGCCCTGAGAAGGCTGGCGCCCAACAGGTCGCCCGACGCCTCGCCGGATACGACGGCGATGCGCAAAGGCCGCATCTCAACCCGCCTGCTCGCCGGTTCGCACCTCGCGCGGGGTGCAGATCGACCGGTCGCCGCCTTCCCGGATGAAGTCGAGGATTTCGTGAATGAGCGGATGAGCATCGAACTCCGCCGCGACATCCTCGACACGCTCCTTCAAGGTGCCTTCCGGCGCAAACAGCAATCGGTAAGCGCGGCGCAGGTCGTGAACTTGCTCCAGGTTGAACCCCCGGCGCTTTAGACCGATGATGTTGAGGCCGGAAAGCTGCGCCTGCCGGCTTTCACCCACCGCCATCCCGTAGGGAATGACATCGTTCGCGATGCCCGACATCGCGCCAACGAACGCATGATGGCCGAGGCGAACGAATTGATGCACGCCGGCACCACCGCCGATGATGACGAAATCGCCCACCCGGCAATGCCCCGCGAGCATGACGTTGTTCGAGAACACGACATGATTGCCGACGATGCAATCATGCGCGACATGGCTGTAGGCAAGGAACGTGCAGTGATCGCCGACCTTGGTCAGCAGCCCGCCACCCTCGGTGCCGGGGTTCATCGTTACGCCTTCGCGGATCGTGCAATGCGCGCCGATTTCAAGGCGCGACGCCTCGCCCTTGAACTTCAGGTCCTGCGGCTCGTGGCCGAGCGAGGCGAACGGAAAGATTCGCGTGCCCGCGCCGATCGTCGTGCGCCCGGCGATCGCCACATGGCTCTTGAGTTCGACGCCATCGCCGAGGACAACATCGGGGCCGACCGAACAGAACGGGCCGATCCGAACATCCCTGCCGATCCGCGCTGCGGGATCGACAACGGAGCCCGGATGAATTGTCGCTGTCATGTGTCCTCTCACTCCGTCACGACCATGGCGCCGAGTTCTGCCTCCGCGACAAGCTGGCCGTCGACGATTCCCTCCGCCTTGAACCACCACATGTTGCGACGGCGGTTGATGCGCCGCATATGGTATTCCAGCCGATCGCCGGGAACCACGGGCTTGCGGAACTTGCACTTGTCGATCGTCATGAAATAGACGAGCTTGGCCTTGCCACCAGCCTCGCCCGAAGCAACACAGGCAGCGCCCGCCGTCTGGGCCATGCCCTCGACGATCAGCACGCCCGGCATGACCGGCTGGCCGGGAAAGTGGCCCATAAAGTGCGGCTCGTTGAAGGTGACATTCTTGATGCCGATGACATAATCCGTTCCGTCCATACGGATTACACGGTCGACCATGAGGAAGGGATAACGGTGCGGCAGGCACTCCATCAGCTTCGTGATGTCCAGCGTCTGGAACGTCGCGCCCTCGTTGCCGTTTCCTGAAATCGTATCTGCCATGCTCGTCTTCCTTGCCCCGATTGGCCCCGGGCGCGCTCCGTTGTCGTCAACTGCCGCGCGCCGCCCCTCAAGGCGTCCGCCTTACGGACGCTCGTTCTTTTCGCCTTCGTCCTTTTGCAGGAGCTTTGCAACCGCCGCAACTTCCCTGAAGAACTGACGCGCGGGTTTCGCGGGAGCGCCGAGAAATTTCGCTCCCGCCGGAACATCCGTCATCACGCCGGACTTGGCGCCTATCTGCGCCGCCATTCCGAGCCGGAGATGCCCTGCCACGCCCGCCTGACCGGCCAGCACGACATAGTCCTCCAGCACTGTCGACCCCGAAATCCCGGCCTGCCCGACGATAACGCAATGGCGACCGATCACGACATTATGCCCGATCTGGACCAGATTATCGATCTTCGTCCCTTCGCCCACCACCGTATCGCGGTTCGCGCCTCGGTCGATCGTCGTATTGGCGCCGATATCCACATCGTCCTGAAGGATCACACGACCGATCTGCGGGACCTTGAGATGTCCGCCCGGCCCCATCGCAAAGCCGAAACCGTCCTGTCCGATCCGGGCGCCCGGGTGGATGATAACGCGATTGCCGATCAGCGCGTGCGTGATCGTGGCCTGAGCGCCGATAGCACAGTCGCGTCCGATCCGGACGTCTGGTCCGATAACCGCATACGCGCCGACCAGCGTCCCCCGTCCGATTTCGGCGCCGGGGCCGATGACCGCACCAGGGTCGACAACCACGCCGGGTTCGAGCCGCGCCTCCGGATGCACATGGCTCCCCGGCGAGATTCCGGTGGCGCCGAACACAGATTGCGGTCGCGCGGACGTCGGGAACAGCAAGGTCGCCGCCTTGGCAAACGCGCGATAGGGATCGTTCGACACCAGCGCCGCGCACCCCGTCGGTAATGCATTCTTGTATTTTGGCGAAACGAAGCAGGCCGTCGCGCCCGTCGCGGCCGCGTGCTTGGCGTAGGCTGGATTGTCGAGGAACGCGAGGTCACCTTCGCCGGCGCCTTCAAGTGGCGCAATCGCACCAACGGTTTTCGCACCGAAAGCAGGATCTGAAAGCGTCGCACCGGTGGCCCCGGCCAGATCGGCCAGAGCAACCGGAGCAGGCATCGGAAAGAAGCTGGGATTGCTCATGGCCGTTGAGGCGGGGCGACTCCGCCCCGCATTCCGCGCTTAGAAGCGCGCGCCGCCCGAGAAGCGGAAGGCCTGGGTCTTGTCTCCGCCAGGACCCTTAACCTTGGTCAGGGCGTAGGCATAGTCGAAGCGGATCGGCCCGAGCGGCGAGGCCCATAGAAGACCGGCGCCAACCGACGAACGGATCTTCGACTCGTCGCGAACGTCGAGACATTCGGACTGGGCCAGACCAGCGATACAGCCCGCACCGCCGTTGATCAGGCCGTCGCCGTTCACGTCGATCTGCTTCCGCCCTTTGTAGCCGAACAGCGTACCGGCATCGGCAAACACCGCACCGCGAAGTCCGAGCTCGCGCGGCAACCCGAAAATCGGGAAGGTCAGCTCGGCCGTTCCACCGAAGTAGGTCGTGCCGCCGACAGCGTTGGCCGAGGAGTCTCCCCCACGGTCACGCGGGCCAATACCCGAAGGCGCGAAACCACGAACCAGATCCGGGCCAAGGTAGAAATGGTCGATCACGCGCAACTTGTCGCCGCCGTAGCCGAACATGTGACCGCCCTGCAGTTTCAGCATACCGACGAGGTCGTCGGTGAAGCTGTGGTAGTAGCGAGCAGTCGCCACGGCACGCACGAAGCGCGAGTCGCCGCCGAGACCGGCAACTTCCGGCTTAAGATCGGCAAAGATACCGGACGTGGGGTCCTTGTTGTTGTCGAGCGTGTTGTAGGCGAAGGTCAGGCCCGCGAGCGAAGTCAACGTCGTGCCCTGCGCCTGCTTGATGGCGATGGAGGCTTCGCCGTCGGCGATACAGGCGTGACCAGCCAGCGCGCCCGGCGGACAGTTGTTATACGGATAGGATGCCGAGTTCGGAACGCGGATCTTCTGCTGGTAGAGCGTGTAACGGCCGCCGATTGAGAATTCCTCGGTAATCGGCACACCCATGCGCAGCGTGAAACCGGTATTGCGCGACTGGTAGCGCGAGAAGCTCGTCGTGTCCGTGAATTTCGTGAAGAGGTCGAAGCCAGCCGCGAGGCGCCGCCCCATGAAGAACGGCTCGGTGAATGAGAACTCGCCGCCGCGCGACTTCTGGCCGTTGGAGGCCGAGATACGGACGAACTGCCCCTTGCCCTGGAAGTTGGTTTCCTGGAGCGAAACCTCCGCCAGGAAACCTTCCGACGTCGAGTAACCGCCGGCGATGGAGAACGAGCCGGTCGCCTGATCCTCGACATCGACATTGATGATCACGCGATCCGGCGAGGAGCCGGGCTCATTGGTGATCCGGACAGTCTTGAAGAACCCGAGATTACGCAGCCGGCGCTCGGCCCGATCGACGGCCGCCTTGTTGTAGGCATCGCCCTCGCCGATATCGAATTCGCGGCGGATGATGTAGTCGCGCGAGCGGGTGTTGCCACGCACGACGATGCGCTCGACATAAACGCGGGGCCCCTGCTCGACCGAATAGACGATCTTCACCGTCCGGTTGACCGGGTCGCGGTCGCCACGCGGACGGACCTGCGCGAAGGCATAGCCACGCTGGGCAACCTCACGGCTGATCGCATCAACGGATTTCTCGACGTCCTCGGCGTTGTAGGTTTGGCCCGAGCGGGTGCGGACGGAGCTGCGCAGGCGCGCGGCATCGACATCGGTGATGTGCGATTCGACATCGGCACCGGCAACCGTATAGCGCGGCCCCTCATCGACGACGATATCAACGATATAGCCCTTGCCGGCGGCGTCGAGCTCGGCGTTCGACGAAACGACACGGAAGTCGGCATAGCCGTTCTTCAGATAGAAGCGGCGGATCAGTTCAAGATCGGCGGCGATGCGCTGCGGATCGTAGATGTCACTGCTCTTGAGGAAGCTCAGGAAGTTCGATTCGGTCGTCTGCATCACGCTTTTCAGCTTCCAGGCCGAAAACGCGTTGTTGCCCTGGAATCGGATCGCGGAAATGCCAGTCTTGTCGCCCTCCTTGATCTGGAAGGTGACGTCGACGCGCCCGTCGCCGCGATTGGCGATCTGGGCGTCGATCTGCACGTTGGCACGGCCGGCGCGGGAATAGACCTCGCGGATGCGGGCAACGTCCTGATCAACTATCGTCTGGCTGAAGGGACCGCGCGAGCGGGACTGGATCTCGCCGAACAGGGCCTCGGACTTGATCTTAGAATTGCCGACGAACGTCACGCGATTGATCAGCGAATTCTCGACAACATGCACGGCGATGCCCGAACCGGCACGGCGGATGCGCACGTCCGAGAACAGCCCGGTGGCGAAAAGATCCTTGATGGCGCGGTCGATGCGGGCCTGCGTATAGCTTTCGCCCGGCGCGAGCGTGACGAAAGAACGGATCGTCTCCGCCTCGACACGCTTGTTGCCCGAAACGCTGACGGACTGCGCTACCGCGGGCGTCACCGAGGCAATGGCAAGAAGCAGGGAGAATGCGACGAGGGCGCCTCGAAACACCGACTTCATGCTGCTGCAAACAGAAAGGACAAACATCCCGCCACTACCCCAATTCTCGTTCCACCGGCGCGTGCCGGTATTCTCCGGTGCGCGCAACAATAGCCCTGTATCCGAGGATACATCACCATCCGAGTCTGCTTCTAGCCAATCGGGCGACCAATGCAACCGCGAAGGCCGAAATGGTTACGAATTCCTCACCGGCGTGACCCCTCGGCAACGCTCGAAACCGCCCTCATGAGAGCGGTTTCGAATCGGCGGCCTTGATGAAGCCTCTGCTCAAAACGCGAGCCCGGTGAGGTGAATGATGTCGTTCCAGGTCGAAAACAGCATCAGCATGATGACCAGCGCAAACCCGACCCGGAAGGAAATCTCCTGAGCACGAGGGCTGACGGGACGGCCGAACAGCGCCTCGATCGTGTAGAAAACGAGGTGGCCGCCATCGAGCATCGGCACCGGCAGGAGATTGATGAGGCCGATCGAGATCGAAAGGATACCGGCCAGCATCAGTAGCGGCGCGAGCCCCGATTCGGCGACCTTGCCGGAGATATAGGCGATGCGCGTCGGGCCGCTCAGCTGATCTGCCTTCTCGCGCCCAGCGAAAAGACCGGAAATATAGTGGCCCGTGCGGTCGATCACGAAGATGATCTCGCCGATCGCCGTGCTCGAAGCCTCGCCGAGGCCGTAATGCTTGGTGAAGAGGTGCCGCGGTTCGGTTGAGCCGACGAACCCGATAACCGGGCGGCGATCCGTGCCCAGAACGGTCTTGCGGGCCGTGATGGTCGGCATCGCGGCAATGTCCATCTCACGATTCGACCGCTCGACCCGGAAGGTCAGGGTCTTGCCCTCGCTCACCGAAACCTGACGGATGATATCGTCGAAGCTTTCAATCTTCAGCCCGTCGATCGCGACAACGCGGTCGCCGGGCTTGAAACCGGCGGTCTCGGCCGCCGAGCCGGGACTCACGGCCCCGATGATCGGCTCGACCAGCGTCCGGCCTACGACCATATAGCTAACGGCGAAGATCACGAACGCCAGCAGGAAATTCGCAAGCGGTCCCGCCGCGACGATGGCCGCGCGCTGGGCGATCGATTTGTGCGGGAAGGAATCGGAACGGTCAGCCTCGTTCATGGCTTCCGCCGCCGCGTGATCGGGCACAGAAGCAGCATTGAGATCGCCCTTGAACTTCACGTAGCCGCCGAGCGGAATGGCAGAAAGCGCCCATTCCGTGCCCTTCCGGTCATAAAAACGGGCGATGCGCGGCCCGAAACCGAGCGAGAAGGTCTCGACCTTCACCCCGCACCAGCGGCCGACGAGGAAATGCCCCATCTCGTGAACGAAGACGACCAGCGCCAGCACAAAGAGAAACGGCAGCAGGTAGCCCAGAAAGGCCGAGAAAAGGTCAAAACTCTGGGTCAGGAAAGTCGGCACGCAGGCACCTCGGTTCGTTCGCATCGCCGTCAAAGCACCGCGAAGCAGGCGTTAACGTTTCGTTAAACATGGGTGCCATTTCGATGCGGCAAAGACAAGGCGAGCCGCGCCGCATTCTCGCCGGATGGTTAAGGCGCACCGCCGAGCAGCAGCAGGCCGCGCGCTGCTTCCCCGCTCCCGCCCCGCGCGATTCCGATCGCCGCCGCCAGCGCTGCAGCGAAGATGAACCCGTCGAGCCGGTCCATGAAGCCGCCGTGTCCCGGAATAAGCCGGCCCGAATCCTTCACGCCGAAGCGCCGCTTGAAGGCCGATTCAAAAAGATCGCCCGCGATCGAAGCCAGCGAAAGCGCCAGTGCAAGCCCAACCTGATAGAAACCCGCCTGCCCCGGCAAGGCCACGGCAACAACCGCACAGCCCGCGATCATGCCGCCCGTGATGCCGCCCAGGAACCCGGACCAGGTCTTGTTCGGCGAGATGCGCGGCGCGAGTTTCGGCCCGCCGAACGTGCGACCGGCGAAATAGGCGAAGACATCGCTTGCCCAGACAACCGCGAACAGGAACAGGATCGCTACCAGCCCGAGATAGGCACTGCCTTCGCCCTGTCCGCCAATCCGCAGGACAAGAACCGAAAAATAGAGTGCGGTCGCGTAAGCAATGCCGGCGACGCCCCACCCGGCGAACCCGGCCTTGCCGCGGATGATCGCCATCCATTCCTGCGTCACCAGCAGCGCGATCGCACCCCACACCGCAGTGAACACCCAGCCGCCGAGCCAGGTGCTGCCGATCGCCAGCACGGCTAGAACGATGGCGGAGAGAATGCGGAGGCGCAGTTCCTGGGTCACGAACGCCCCTTCCCGTCAGATGCCGCCGAAACGCCGCGTACGGCGCGCGAACTCGCCCAGCGCGGCATCGAGCGCCTTGTCGTCGAAATCCGGCCAGAGCACGGGTGTGAACACGAATTCGGTATAGGCGCACTGCCAGAGCAGGAAATTTGAAATCCGCTGCTCGCCTGACGTGCGGATCAGCATATCGGGGTCCGGAATGCCATGTGTCGAAAGGCGCTCGCCGATCGCCTCCTCGGTGATGGCCGACGGCGCAATCCGGCCGGCGGCGACCTCGGCCGCCAGCACCCGGACGGCGTCGGCGATCTCTGCACGCGCACCGTAGTTGAACGCGACGATCAACGTCAGCCCGGTGTTGCCGCGTGTCACGGTCTCGGCCTCGTCGAGCAAGTCGAGAATATCGGGTTTGAGGTTATCGCGTCGGCCGATGATCCGCACCCGGACATTCTGCCGGTGCAGGGTCGCCAGATCCGAGCGGATGAAGAATTTCAGGAGCCCCATAAGCTCGCCGACTTCCTCGGCCGGGCGCGACCAGTTCTCGGTCGAGAAGGAGAATATCGTCAGGAACGCGATCCGGCGGTCGATCGCCGCGCGCACAAGGCGGCGGACAGCTTCGAGTCCCGCCCGGTGCCCGGCGATGCGTGGCAGTCCCTGCCGCGTCGCCCAGCGGCCGTTCCCGTCCATGATGCAGGCGAGGTGGCGCACGCCATGCGCGGTTCCACCCGTCGCGGGGAGATCTCCGTCGGGAACGGCGTCGGTTGAACGTTGGGGTGCCGAGCCGGACATGCTGGAAACGACGTCTCCCGAGTTGGCGGAGGCCACCCGACGGGGAGGCTGGTTCAATATCCGGCCTGCATAAGAGGCCCGGAGCGGCGCAAAGGATGCGCCGTGCGCCCCTGCCGTGCAAGCGGGAGTGCGTGTTTTTCGCAGAAATTTCCGGCGAACCGGTCAGACCTGCATGATTTCCTTTTCCTTCTGCACCAGCGCCGCATCGATTTCAGCGATGGTGGAATCCGTGGCCTTCTGCACATCGCCCGAATGGCGCGAGGCTTCGTCCTCGCTCATCTTCCCATCCTTCTCGAGCTTCTTGAGCACATCGAGCGCATCGCGGCGCACATGGCGAGCGGCGACGCGCGCAGCCTCGGTATACTTGTGCGCCGCCTTGACCATCTCCTTGCGGCGCTGCTCGTTCAGCTCCGGCATCCGGATGCGGATCGTCTGGCCTTCTGTCTGGGGGTTGAGGCCGAGTGGCGATTCCCGGATCGCCTTCTCCACCGGCTGGACCATCGAGCGGTCCCACACCGCGACCGAGAGCAGGCGCGGCTCCGGCGCCGTCACGGTCGCCACCTGGCTGATCGGCATCCGCGAGCCATAGGCCTCGATCTCGATCGGATCGAGGATGGAGGCCGAGGCGCGGCCAGTACGAAGCGTCGAGAAATCGTTCTTCAGCGCGGCGACGGCGCCGGTCATGCGACGCTTCACGTCGTTGAGATCATATCCGCTCATTTTGTTGTCTCCCTGGCTCGGAAAGCGGCCCTGGCCTTCCCGCCCGCGCTCCCGGTGCTCATGCGGCGCCAGGATACGCGAGGCTGCATTGTTCGTGGCCTCTTCCATGTCGGAAGCGGCCACAAGAATCAAGAAGGCGCCTTTGTCAGGACTGCGGGTTACACGGTCACCAGCGTCGAGCGCCCCTCGCCCTTCAGCACGGCCGCGATCGAGCCGCGCTCCTGGATTGCGAACACCGCGATCGGAAGGCTGGCGTCGCGCGCCAAGGCAAAGGCCGCCGTATCCATCACCTTGAGATCCTTGCGAATCACCTCGTCGAAGGAGACGGTCTCGTAACGCGTGGCGCTCGCATCCTTGCGCGGATCGGCGGTATAGACGCCATCGACCTGCGTCGCCTTGAGGAGAACATCGCAGTCGAGTTCCGCCGCCCGCAGCGCGCCGCCGGTATCGGTGGTGAAGAACGGATTGCCGGTGCCACCTGCCAACAACACGATCCGCCCCTTGGAAAGATGATCGGCCGCCTGCTGCCGCGTGTAGGTTTCGACGACGCTGGGCATCGCGACCGCAGACATCGCACGGGCCGGCTGACCGAGTGAGTTGAGCTGGGCCTCAAGCGCGATGACATTCATCACCGTGCCGAGCATGCCCATCGAATCCGCCGCAGGGCGCGAAAGGCCCATACCGTGCATCTGCGCGCCACGGAAGATATTGCCGCCACCGACGACGACAGCGATTTCGACCCCCAACTCCACTGCCTCGATCAGATCCTCGGCGATCTGCCGTACGGTCGGCTGGTGGATGCCGAAGGCTTCGGGCCCCATCATCGCCTCGCCGGAGAGCTTCACGAGCGCCCGTTTGAAGATCGGCACGCCGCCGCGCGCCCCGGTTCCGTTCGTCATGTCATCTCTCCGCTTGTCGTGGTCCAGCCCGCCACGGCCCTCATGAAAAAGGCGGCTCGCGCCGCCTTGTTCCTTGTCCGATTCGCGCCGGCCGGAGTTTAGCCGTTCCCGCCCGCGGCCGCAGCCACTTCGGCAGCGAAATCCGAGGTTTCCTTCTCGATGCCCTCGCCAAGCGCGTAGCGCACGAAGCCTTTGAGGACGATCGGCGCGCCAGCAGCCTTGCCGGCTTCGCCAACGGCCTGCGCGACGGTCTTCGCCGGATCGTGCACGAAGGGTTGATCGACGAGGCTGACTTCCTTGAAGTAGGTCTTGAGGCCTGACTCGACGATCTTCTCGATCACGTTGTCCGGCTTGCCCGAGGCCTTGGCCTTCTCGGTAAGAACGCCGCGCTCGCGCGCGATCAGGGCGGGGTCGATCGAGGTGGAATCGAGCGCGGCGGGGTTGGTCGCGGCGATATGCATTGCGACCTGACGGCCGATCGCCGTCAGCGCATCAGCGCTGGCGGTGGATTCGAGCGCGACAAGCACGCCGATCTTGCCGAGGCCGTCGCCGACCGCGTTATGAAGATATGAGGCAACGACGCCCGAATTCACCGAGAGCGCCGTCGCGCGGCGCAGCGACATGTTCTCGCCGATGGTGGCGACAAGGTTCGCGATGGCATCCTGCACGGTGCCGCCGCCCGGATAGGCCGCCGCCTTGAGCGCCTCGACCTCGGTCACGCCGCCGAGCGCGACACCGGCGACGTTGCGCACAAGCGCCTGGAAATGCTCGTTGCGCGCAACGAAATCCGTTTCCGAGTTCAGTTCGACGACGACTGCCTTGGTGCCCGACGCGGCGACGCCCACCAGACCCTCGGCCGCGACACGACCGGCTTTCTTGGCCGCCTTGGCGAGCCCCTTCTTGCGCAGCAGATCGACCGCCGCTTCCATATCGCCGTTCGTCTCGTTGAGCGCGGCCTTGCAATCCATCATGCCTGCGTCGGTCTTATCGCGCAGTTCCTTCACCATGCCTGCGGTAATCGCCGTCATGATCGAACCCCTTTCCTGAATTGAAAAATCTCAGCACGAAGCCGCAACCGTGAGGTTGCGGCCCGTATCGTCTTGAATTGACGGCCGAAGCCGAAAATCAGGCGGCGAGCGCACGCGCTGTGTCGAGCCAGCCGTCGCGGCCCGCGCGGCCATTGAGCTTCAGCTCGGCGTCGAGTGCCGCGACATCCGCTTCCGACATGGCAGCAAGCTGCCAGAAGTGGAAGATGCCGTATTCGTTGAGCTTGGCGGCGAGCTGCGGGCCGACGCCGCCGAGCTTCGAGAGATCGTCCGGCGCGCCCTGCGGGGCAGAGAGGCGCTTGAAGCCTTCACCGGCAACAACCGGAAGTTCCTCGGCCACCGGTGCCTCCATCGCTCCGACATCGACGCCAAGCGAGGACTGGCCGCGCGAGATACCGTCAACAGCGGCGCGAGCCACCAGCTCGCAATAAAGCGCGAGCGCACGGCCGGCATCATCGTTCGCCGGGATCGGATAGGTCACGCCATCCGGGTCGCAGTTGGTGTCGACAATCGCCACCACCGGGATGTTGAGGCGGTTGGCCTCCTGGATAGCGAGCGCTTCCTTGTTGGTGTCGATCACGAACAGCAGGTCGGGCGTGCCGCCCATGTCCTTGATGCCGCCGAGCGCGCGCGTCAGCTTTTCCTGCTCGCGCGTGAGCATCAGGCGCTCTTTCTTGGTGAGGCCGACCGCACCGCCGGCGAGAATCTCGTCAACCTTGCGCAGGCGCTGGATCGAGTTCGAGATCGTCTTCCAGTTGGTCAGCATGCCGCCGAGCCAGCGGGAGTTCACGAAATACTGCGCCGAGGACTTCGCAGCCTGCGCGATCGGGTCCTGTGCCTGGCGCTTGGTACCAACCAGCAGGATGCGGCCGCCACGGGCCACGGTATCCGAAATCGCTTCGAGCGCGCGATGCAGCATCGGCACAGTCTGGGCGAGATCGATGATGTGAATATTGTTGCGGGTACCGAAGATGAACGGTGCCATCTTGGGGTTCCAGCGGTGGGATTGATGTCCGAAATGCGCACCAGCTTCGAGGAGCTGGCGCATCGAGAAGTCAGGAAGCGCCATCGTCATATTCTCCGGTTAGGCCGCCGCAGGGACAAAGAGCCGCCAACCGACGGCACCGGACCGATCGAAAATCGATTACCCTGCGTGAGGAATAGGGCCGCGCCTAATGCATTGCGGAGAAAAAGGCAAGCCCTCGTTCAATCTCCGTCGTCAGTACGGCTTCACATCGAGAATGCCCTTGATGCCGGCGATCGCCGCCATCTGCTCGCTCCCGACATGGAATCGCCCCGGGAGCCGGATATCGACGTGGTGCCCATCAGAGAGGGCGATATCGAACGAGACCTCGCCATCGCCGCCGCGCCGGAGCACGCGCTCAAGCCCCCCGATCACCGGCGATGCCGCATGTCCTGCCATGCCCATCGACGGTTCAGCCAGGAATATCCGGATTCCCTTCTGCGTTTTCTGCAACGCGACTTCCAGCGCCTCCATCTCCAGCACACGGATGCGGAGATCCTCGCCGTCGACCGAGCCTGCCACGACGACATGCAGCGCAGTGCCGGGTTCGAGCAGCGCCCGGTGCTTAACGAGCATCTCGGAAAACAGCATCGCCTCGAACTGGCCGGTCCGGTCGGACAGCGAGAGGATCGCGATCTTGTTGCCGTTGCGCGTGCGGCGGATATCGATCGCCAGCAACGTCGCGGCCAGGCGGGCGTGGCTTGCGCCATTGCGCACGGCCTGCTGGAATGCCTGAAAGGTCGAGAGCTTCGCCCGTTCGATCAACGAAGCAAACTGGTCGAGCGGATGACCGCTGAGGTAAAAACCGGCCGCAGCATGCTCCCGCCGCAGCCGCTCCGGCAAGGTAAGCGGTGGCGCATCCGGCAGAACCAGCATTTCACCAGCCTCGCCGCCGAAAAGGCCACCCTGCCCGCTCGCGACCTCGGCATCATGCGCATTGGCCTCGGCGATGATGGCGTCCAGTCCGGCCACGAGCTTCCCCCGGTTGGGTTCGAGGCAATCGAGCGCTCCTGCGCCGATCAACTGTTCGAGCATCCGCTTGTTGAGATGGTGCGGATCGATCCGTCGCGCGAAATCGGACAGCGAGGCGAACGGCTTGCCCCCGCGGGCCCGCACGATCGAGCGGGCCGCCTCCATGCCGACGCCCTTCACTGCCGCCAGAGCATAGAGAATAGCGCCACTCCTGACATCGAATGTCGCATCGGACCGGTTGACATCCGGCGGCTCGACACGGATGCCGAGCCGCTGCGCCTCGCGCCGGAACTCGCCGAGCTTGTCGGTATTGGAAAGCTCGAGGCTCATCGACGCCGCCAGAAATTCCACCGGATAATTCGCCTTGAGATAAGCGGTCTGGTAGGCGACCACGGCATAGGCCGCCGCGTGACTCTTGTTGAAACCGTAATCGGCGAAGCGCGCGAGCAGGTCGAAAATCGCGTCAGCATCGGCGGAAGCCACGCCGTTTGCGATCGCGCCGTCGACGAAACGCGCCCGCTGGGCGTCCATCTCGGCCTTGATCTTCTTGCCCATCGCCCGGCGCAGCATGTCTGCCTCACCGAGCGAATAGCCGGACATAACCTTGGCGATCTGCATCACCTGCTCCTGATAGACGATGACGCCGCATGTCTCCTCCAGGATCGGCTTGAGCAGCGGGTGAGCGTAGTCGGCCTCTTTACGGCCATGCTTCACGTCGCAATAAACCGGGATATTGGCCATCGGACCCGGTCGATAAAGCGCGACCAGCGCGATGATATCCTCGATTCGGTCCGGCTTCATGTCCACGAGCGCGCGCCGCATGCCGCCTGATTCTACCTGAAACACGCCAACCGTCTCGCCGCGCGACAGCATGGCGTAGCTCGCCGGATCGTCGAGCGGAATCTTGAGGAGATCGAGGTTCACGCCCTGCCGCGCGAGAAGATCCACCGCGCCCTGAAGTACGGTCAGCGTCTTGAGGCCAAGGAAGTCGAACTTCACCAGCCCTGCCGGCTCGACCCATTTCATGTTGAACTGGGTTACCGGCATGTCCGATTTCGGATCGCGGTAGAGCGGAACCAATTGCTCGAGAGACCGGTCGCCAATCACGATGCCGGCCGCATGGGTTGAAGCGTGGCGGTAGAGTCCTTCAAGCTTCTGCGCGATGTCGAGCAGCCGCGCGACCGCTTCGTTCTCCTCGGCCGCTGCGCGCAGTTGCGGCTCTTCCTCGATGGCCTTCGCGAGCGTGATCGGATTCGCCGGATTCTGCGGCACAAGCTTGGTCAGCCTGTCGACCTCGGAATAGCGCAAGCCCAGCACGCGCCCGACATCGCGCAGCACGCCGCGCGCCAGCAAGGTACCGAAGGTGATAATCTGCGCGACACGCCCTTCGCCATAACGATCGACGACATATCGGATCACCTCATCACGGCGATCCTGGCAGAAATCGATGTCGAAATCCGGCATTGAGACGCGCTCTGGGTTAAGAAATCGCTCGAAAAACAACCCATAACGCAATGGATCCAAATCAGTAATCGTCAGAGAATACGCCACGAGTGATCCCGCGCCTGAGCCGCGCCCCGGCCCGACCGGAATATCATGCGCCTTCGCCCACTTGATGAAATCCGCCACGATTAGGAAGTAGCCGGGATACTGCATCCGCTCGATGACCGAGAGTTCGAACGCCAGCCGTTCCTGGTAATCCCTGATGGCGAGGCCCGGCGCAGGACCATGCGCCGCGAGTCGCATGGCCAACCCCTCCTCCGCCTGTCGCTTCAGTTCTAAGGCCTCAGCGCCATCGGCGGAATCGGCCGTAAAACGCGGCAGGATCGGTTTCCGGGTTCGCGGGCGATAATGACAGCGACGTGCGATTTCAACCGTGCTCGCAAGCGCCTGCGGCAGGTCGGCAAAGAGCGCGATCATCTCCGCACGCGTCTTGAACCGGTGTTCCGGCGTCAGGCGCGGCCGCTGTGTCTCGTCGACCGAATGCCCTCCGGCGATGCAGAGCAGCGCGTCATGAGCTTCGAAATCACTCGCGACACCGAAATGAACGTTATTCGCCGCGACAAGCGGCAATTCGGCTTCGATCGCGAGATCAATCAGCACCGGTTCGAGCCGCTGCGCTTCTGCCAGGCCGAACCGCTCGATCTCGACATAAAGGTTACCCGGAAACAGAGCTTTCAAGGAACCAAGTCGCGCGCGCGCCAGATCAATGCCGCCGAGTGAGAAAGCCTTGTCGATGGGACCGATGTTGCCACCTGTCATCGCGATGAGACCGGCGCAGCGTCCCTCCAACGCCGACAGAGGCAGGTGCACGCCTTCCGAGGCAGGTGAATCAAGAAAGGCCCGGCTCGAAAGCGCCATCAGGTTGGAATAACCCTCCCCACTTGCGGCCAGAAGGACGATGGAGCCACGTGATTCCAGCGCCGAGGACGCCCGGTTGCGGAGGATCGGCCGATCCGCGAAGTCAAGAACCATCTCGATGCCGATGATCGGCTGGATGCCGGCCCCCGAAAGCTTCTCCGAGAATTCGAGGGCGCCGAACAGATTGTTGGAGTCTGTGATCGCCAGCGCCGGCATCTGGTCCTGAGCCGCAAGCTTGGCAAGCTTGGCGATGGGCAACGCGCCCTGCAGCAAGGAGAAGGATGAATGCACGTGCAGATGAACGAAGCCCGGGCCCTTCATCGGCACGCCCCTTTTCCCGATCGGTTACACCAGCGGCCAGTTGGTTCCCACGCCAGCCCAGAAGGTCATCATAGCGAAAAAAGCCGCGATCGAAGCCAACTCGATCATGTCTTCCACAGCTCGCATGGTGGTCACTCCTCACGCTGAAATAAATATGTTCTTGTTTTGTTCTATCATGAATTTTATGCCCGTCAAGAAAAACATCGAACCGAGAAACAGGATTTGCGACGAACCTGCCACCGACGGAAGGCAATGCCGGCCCAGATGAACTCGACGAGACCGAAAGGCCAGGCGCCCTGCAGGAAGCCATAGACGGAGCCGGCGAGGCAGGCCGCCGCGAAACCGAGAACATAGTGCGGGTGCCGGCTTTCAAGCGCATAGGCCACCAGCATGGCTGAGACCGCGGCGAGCCCGAAGAGCGTCAGGCCGTCGAAGGTCAATGCCCGCCCCTCACGGCAACGGCGCCAGCCGGCCTTCGCGCAGTGTGACGCGGCGGTCCATGCGCGCGGCGAGTTCGAGATTGTGGGTCGCGACCAGCGCCGCGAGGCCGGATTGTTTGACCAGCGCGAGAAGGGTCGAGAACACGTGTTCGCCCGTGCCGGGATCGAGATTGCCGGTCGGCTCATCGGCCAGCAGCAGGCGCGGCGTGTTGGCAACCGCCCGCGCGATCGCGACACGCTGCTGCTCCCCGCCGGAAAGCTCGCCGGGGCGATGATCGATCCGGTGCGACAGTCCCAGAAAGCCGAGGATCTCTTCCGCGCGCTTCGACGCTTCCTCGACGCCAAGCCCCGCGATCCGCTGCGGCAGAACCACGTTTTCCCGCGCCGAGAACTCCGGCAGCAGATGGTGAAACTGATAGACGAAGCCGATGTCGCTTCGGCGCAGCCGCGTGCGCGCCATGTCGTCAAGCGCAGCCGTTGCCGTCTCGCCGATGAAGACCTCGCCCTGATCAGGGTGTTCGAGAAGGCCGGCTATGTGCAGCAATGTCGACTTGCCGGCCCCCGAAGGCGCCACCAGCGCCACCATTTCACCGGGCAGGATCGAAAGGTCGACGCCGGCGAGCACCGTAACGGCATTGTCTCCCTGCCGATACGTGCGATGGACATTCGCTATCTGAAGCGCGGGAACGGTCATCTTCTATTCTCCGCGCAACGCTTCGACCGGGTCGAGCTTTGCTGCCCGCCAAGCGGGATAGAGCGTCGCCAGCAACGAGAGGGTCAGCGCCATCACAACGATGGCGACGACCTCCGAAGTCCTGACTTCCGCCGGCAGCCGCGAGAGGAAATAGAGTTCCGGCGGAAAGATCTGCGCCCCGGAAAGCCAAGAAACGGCCTGCCGCAGACTCTCGACGTTCCAGGCGATCGTGAGGCCGAGGATCAGGCCGAAGACCGTGCCGCCGACACCGATCGCGGCGCCCGCGATCACAAAAATCGAGAGTACCGAACGCCGCGTCGCACCCATCGTCCGGAGAATGGCGATGCCCTTCGCCTTATCTTTCACCAGCATGGTGAGGCCCGAGATGATGTTGAGTGCCGCGACAAGCACGATCATGGTCAGGATCAGGAACATCACGTTCCGTTCGACCTCGAGCGCGCCGAAGAAGGTGCGGTTGCGGAAACGCCAGTCGGTCAGCGCATGTGGCTGGCCGACCGCCTCGCGGATGATCGGGGCCATCTCGTCCATCCGGTCCGGATTGTCGACGAATATCTCGATGAGGGCCACCTGCCCTTCGCTGTCGAAGTAGAGCTGGGCTTCGGAGAGCGGCATGAAGACGAAACTCGCGTCGAACTCGCTCATCCCGATCTCGAAGATCGCGGCAATCTCGTACGATTTCTGTCGCGGCGCGGAACCGAACGGAGTCGAGGGCCCCTTCGGCGAAATCAATCTTACCTTGTCGCCGATACCGACATTGAGATAACCCGCCAGGCGCCGGCCGACGACGATCTTTTCCGAGCCGTCGAAGTTGCTCAGCGTGCCGTCGATGATGTTCTTCGAGACGGAGTTGAAACGCTTGAGGTCGCCCTCGCGCACGCCGCGCACCAGCGCGCCGCTGGTGGCGCTCGACGAGGCCGCGAGCACCTGCCCCTCGACGATCGGCGCGACAAGCCTTACACCCTTGGCCTTGGAAACTCGTTCGGCGATCCCCTCATAGTCCTTCAGCGCATCGCCATAGGGCTGGATGAAGGCGTGGCCGTTGACCCCGAGGATCTTGTTCATCAACTCCTGCCGGAACCCGTTCATCACCGCCATCACGACGATGAGCGTCGCGACCCCGAGCATGATGCCGAGAAAGGAAAAGCCGGCGATGACGGAAATGAATCCGTCGCGGCGGCGTGCGCGCAGATAACGCCATGCCACCTGCCATTCAAAGCCGGAAAAGAGCGATGTCATGATGCGCGATTGCCCTGCCTTTGCGGCACGCTTATGACGCGATGCGTTCGACCGCATCGGCCGGCGAGAGCGATACCCGCTCGCCGGTGGCGCGGCGCTTCAACTCCACCTTGCCCTCGCCAAGCCCCTTCGGCCCGACGATAATCTGCCACGGCAAGCCGATGAGATCAGCAGTCGCGAATTTGCCGCCCGGCCGCTCGTCCGTGTCGTCGATCAGGCTGGAGAGCCCGCGCGCTTCGAGCGCCGCTTCGAGTTCGCCGCAGACGCGATCCGTCGCGCCGTCGCCGGGTTTGAGGTTAAGGATCGCGACATCGAACGGCGCGATGGCGTCTGGCCAGATGATGCCGGCCTCATCATGGCTCGCCTCGATGATCGCCGGCACGAGACGGGTCGGGCCGATGCCATAAGAGCCCATGTGCACCGGGACTTCCTTGCCGTCCGGCCCCGCGACCACAGCCTTCATCGGTGCGGAATATTTGGTGCCGAAGTAGAAGATATGCCCCACCTCGATGCCGCGTGCCGAGACCCGGCTCGCCTCCGGCACGGCAGAGAAAGCCTTCTCGTCGTGCATCTCTTCGGTCGCAGCGTAGAGCGAGGTCCACTTGTCGACGATGGCCTTGAGGTCCTCGACCGAATCGAAGTTCGTATCCGGCCCCGGCACCGGAAAGTCGAGATAATCCTTGTGGCAGAACACGCCGCTCTCGCCGGTCGAGGCAAGGATGATGAACTCGTGGGAAAGATCACCGCCGATCGGGCCGGTATCGGCACGCATCGGGATCGACTTCAGCCCCATGCGCTCGAAAGTGCGCAGGTAGGCCACGAACATGCGGTTATAGGCGTGCCGCGCGCCGGCCTGATCGACGTCGAACGAATAGGCATCCTTCATCAGGAATTCGCGGGAACGCATGGTGCCAAAGCGCGGGCGGATCTCGTCCCGGAACTTCCACTGAAGATGGTAGAGGTTCAGCGGTAGGCTCTTGTAGGAGCGCACATAGCCGCGGAATATCTCGGTGATCATCTCCTCGTTGGTCGGCCCAAACAGCATCTCGCGCTCGTGCCGGTCCTGGATGCGGAGCATCTCCTTTCCGTAAGCGTCGTACCGGCCGGATTCACGCCATAGATCGGCGGACTGGATCGTCGGCATCAACAGTTCGACCGCACCGGAGCGGTTCTGTTCCTCGCGGATGATCGCGCAAACCTTGTTGAGAACCCGAAGACCGAGCGGCAGCCAGGCGTAGATCCCAGCGCTCTCCTGCCGGATCAACCCCGCGCGCAACGCGAGACGATGCGAGACGATTTCGGCTTCCTTCGGCGTTTCGCGCAAGATCGGCAGGAAGAATCGGGAAAGTCGCATGGTCGCTCCGGAAGGCCGCTGGAATCACGTTGACGAGCCTATACAGGGGCACGCCTGAAACACCAGTTTCGCGTTGCTTCTGTCACAATTCACGCCGCTTGCAAATGGTGGGATTCCCCGAGGTTCGGACGTCGCCTGGCCGGAAACCGGATACCGGCCGCGCAGGTCAAAAAAGAGTGACAAAGACATTCACAATTTTGAATGTTGCACCGCATGAAGACTCGCCGATTTCAACGCTCTAGAAACGCCCCGTCAGGCGGGGCGCCACGCTGCTTTCGGGCAGCGGGACAAGCAAGAAGAACATGCTCCAAGGGTGGCGTCGAAAGGCGTTATTTCCGGCCGTCCAAGAATGAAAAATCAAAAATTTTGAAGCAGGGCCGAGGCTCTGCTTTTTCTTTTTTGGACGCATGTTTCCGGAGCGCGCCAGGGCCGCCAACGGCCGGAGTATCTTCCGTTACGCTTCCCGCTTGGTCCCCTTTGAGCGGGGTCAGAAATTCGGCACGATGACGTATTGAAAAATCAGGAACGGCACCAATGCGACCAGCGAGGTCGTGAGCGCGATCCGTCCGATGCGGACATGCGTGGGCGCGCCGGGGTCCGATCCCGGCGCGATCTCGCCGGTCTCGTGCTGTGATTTCACGCCGAAGGGGAGCACGACGAACAGCGATACCCACCACATGATGAAATAAACGGCGAAGCCGCTGCCGAAGCTCATGCCGGAACTTCCTCAAGTTCCGTGAGCGTGCCGAGAAAATCCTTGGGGTGCAGGAAAAGCACGGGGTTGCCGTGGGCGCCGATCTTCGGCTCGCCGTCGCCCAGAACGCGCGCCCCACCGGCGACGAGGCGATCGCGCGCCGCGCGAATGTCGCTCACTTCGTAGCAGATGTGATGCATGCCGCCATCCGGGTTTCGCTCAAGGAACTTGGCGATCGGCGAATTGGCCCCGAGCGGCTCGAGGAATTCGATCTTGGTATTCGGCAATTCCACGAACACCACCCGGACGCCATGCTCCGGTAGATCCTGTGGCATGGAAATCTTCGCGCCGAGAATGTCGCGGTAGGTATCGGATGCCCTGCCTGCGTTCTGCACGGCGATGGCAACATGGTTCAGCCTTCCGATCATGGCACGCTCCTACACCTGTATGATCAGGACCTTGGCGACGGGCTTCTTGCCCCAGAGTTCCGAAATCCCCGAACGGATGCCACGCTCGATCGCCACGCGCAAGGTATCGACATCACGCCGCTTGGCCTTCGGCAGGCTTGAGTAAACCTCGTCGATGATATCCCGGATATGCTCGATCATCGGTTCGCCCTCGTCATCCATCTCCGGCAAACCGGCGGTCTCGATCTCGAGATCGGCGACGAGATGTCCCTTCTCGTCAACCGCCAGCGCGACGATGACGATACCGACATAGGAGAGCTTGCGCCGCTCGGTAATCGAGACGCCGTTCGCCGCCACGACGAGCGAGCCGTCCTTCGCGAGCCGACCGGTTGCAATCTGGTCACTGACAAACGGCTCAGCCGTATCGAGCGTCACAACATCGCCATTGAAGGCGCGGATAACCTGCTTCACACCCATCGAATGCGCGAAATCGCGATGCATGGTGAGGTGCAATGCTTCGCCATGCGCGGGAATCGCCACCTTCGGTCGCACCCATTCGTACATGCGACGGAGTTCGTCGCGACGCGGATGGCCGGACACATGCACCAGCCCGTCGCGGTCGGTAATGATGCTGATCTCCATCTTCGCGAGACTGTTGACGATCCTGCCGACCGCCTTCTCGTTGCCGGGAATGGTGCGGGACGAGAAAATGACCGTATCCCCCGAGGCGAGTGCGATTTCCGGGTGATCTCCTTCGGCGACGCGCGCCAGCGCCGCGCGCTGCTCGCCCTGGCTGCCGGTAAGCAGCAGCACGCATTTGTCACGCGCGAGCGAACGGTATCGCTCCGCTGTCTTCAAGCCGGCGATGCCGTCGAGCATCCCGAGTTCGCCTGCAACATCGGCGACGCGGTCCATCGCCCGGCCAACGATGATGACTTCACGTCCCGCTTCCTCCGCCGCCTCCGCGACCGCTCGCATCCGCGCAACGTTCGAAGCGAAGGTCGTTACCGCCACCCGCCCCTTCGCGTTGAGGATAATCTGCCTCAGGCTCTCGCGCACCTCGGTCTCCGAGGGCGAAATGCCTTCGCGCGTGACGTTGGTGGAATCGCAGACGAGCGCCAGCACGCCCTCGTCGCCGATTTCCTTGAGCCGCGCCCCGTCCGTCGGCAGACCGATGATCGGCGTCTCGTCGATCTTCCAGTCCCCGGTGTGGACAATGGTGCCATGCGGCGTGCGGATAGCCAGCGCCATGCTCTCGGGGATCGAATGCGCAACCGGAATGGTCTCGATATCGAACGGGCCGAGCGTGAACCGTGTCGCCTGTGTGATGCCGCGGACCGGAATGCGTGGCGCACCGGGTTCCGAGAGCCGGCGTGCTTCGAGCAGGTTCGCCGCGAACGGCGTCATGTAGACCGGCGCACCAAGCCTCGGCCAGAGATCGGCCAGTGCACCGAAATGATCCTCGTGCGCATGGGTGATGACGATGCCGAGAAGATTCTTCTTCTCCGCCTCGATGAAGGCGATGTCGGGGAAGAGCATGTCCACGCCCGGCACGTCCTCGCCCGCGAAGGCCACACCGCAATCGACCATCAGCCACTTGCGGTTCTTACCCGAACCGACGCCGTAAAGCGCCATGTTCATGCCGATCTCGCCAAGGCCCCCAAGGGCCGCAAATACCAGTTCGCCGCCCTTCATCACCCTGCCCTCGCCGTTTCTTCGGGGTCTACCCCCAGCCCGAGCGGAAAAACGTCACCAACCACGATGGCTTCGACCACGCCGTCTCGCGAGACGAGCAGTTGCCCCTCGCCATCGATCCCGGCGAAGGCGCCGGTGATCTCGCCGGCCGGAAGCTTCACGCGCACGGGCGAGCCGACGGCCATCGCATGCTCCAGCCAGCGCTCGCGGATGGCCGCGAACCCGACTCCATCGGCAAACAGGACGAGATTGGCCGCCATCCGTGCCGAAAGCCGCTCGAAGAGCGCTTGTACCGTAAAGGCCCGGCTGTGCCGGGCAAGCGAGGTCGCCGGTTGATCGAGGCCTTCCGGCGCGACCAGCACATTCACGCCCATGCCGATGACGACCGCGCACCGGCCGTCCGGCCCGTTCGAGCCTTCAAGCAGGATGCCGACGCATTTCTCCCCTGCCATGAGGCAATCATTCGGCCATTTGAGCTGCACAGCCGGCTTGAGTGCCGGCGCGAGCGAGACGATGGCCTCGGCCAGGCTGAGCCCGGCAACGAAGCCCAGCAAGGGTGCTTTTGCAGCGGAACACGGGCTTGCAAGCCCGATGCTCGCATAGAGGTTGCCGGGGGGGGAAGCCCACGTCCGACCGTGCCGGCCGCGCCCCGCGCTCTGTTCGTCCGCCACGAGCCAGAACCGGTCCGCGCCGTGCAGGACAGCGGCGAGCGCGGCGGCATTGGTCGATTCCGCCCGGGTGACGTGGAGGAGCTGGAACCCGGCGTCCAACGCCTCGCGGGAAAGCGCGATCTCTTTCGGTTCACCCATCAGAACAGCGACTTCGCCGCCGCAGCCGCCATCGAACGGATCGGATTGGCGATCACCGCGAAGACGAGCACGAAGGCCGCCGCCGCCCACATCACGCCACGAATCTCGACCGGCGCAATCTGGAAGGCCGGCGCTGGCGTGTCGAAATACATCACCTTGATAATGCGCAGGTAATAGAACGCCGACACGACGCTGGCGACGATGCCGATAACCGCGAGGACGAACAGTTTGGCCTCGATCGCCGCCGCAAAGACGTAGAACTTGCCGAAAAACCCGGCGAGCGGCGGAATGCCGATCAGCGAGAACATCAGCACCGCCATCACGAAAGCGAGCGCAGGGTTAGTGCGCGAGGCTCCGGCGAGGTCCGCCACCGTCTCGACCCGCTTGCCACCGGTCTGCATCGCGAGAATCACGGCGAAGACGCCCAGCGTCATCGCAAGGTAGGTCGTCATGAAAATCACGACCCCCTCGACGCCAGCGACCGTGCCGGCCGCGAGACCGACCAGCGCGTAGCCCATGTTGCCGATCGACGAATAGGCCATCAGGCGCTTGATGTTGTTCTGGCCGATGGCCGCGAAGGCGCCGAGCACCATCGACATGATCGCCGCAAAGGCGATGATCGGCTGCCAGTCCTTCATGATCGGCAGGAAGGCGTCGATCAGGACACGGGTCGTCATCGCGACCGCCGCCATCTTCGGCGCGGTGGCGAAGAAAGCCGCGACCGGGGTTGGCGAACCTTCATAAACATCCGGCGTCCACATGTGGAACGGCACGACGCTCATCTTGAACGCGAGGCCCGCGACAATGAACACGAGGCCGATCATGACGCCGGAACCGTGCCCACCGGTCACGGCCTTGGCAATCGTCGGGAAGGTTACCGAGCCGGTGAACCCATAGACGAGGCTCATGCCGTAAAGCAGCATGCCTGAGGAGAGCGCGCCGAGAACGAAATACTTCAGGCCCGCTTCCGAGGATTTCGCATCGTCCCGGTGGATCGCCGCCACGACATAGAGCGCGAGCGACTGCAGTTCCACGCCCAGATAGAGCGAGATCAGCTCGTTCGCCGAACACATCATCATCATGCCGATGGTCGAAAGCAGGATCAGGATGGTGTACTCGAAACGCGCGATCTTCTCCTCGACGAGGAAACGCGAGGATAACAGGATCGCCGCAATCGAGCCGACGATCGTCAGGGATTTCATCACACGCGCGAAGCCGTCAACCACGAAGGCATCGTTGAAGGTGGAGACGCGCCCCTGTCCTTCGAGCAAGATGAAACCGGCAGCGATCAGCGCGCCGATCGCGATCCAGTCGATCAGGCGCTTGGCGCCATCACCCCGGATCGCGCCGAGCAGCACGAGGCCGAGCGCCGCCACCGCGAGCACGATCTCCGGCAGCGCAGGCCCCAGGGCCGGAACGGGGGAAATAACCTGATTCATCGTTCTCTCCCCGTTAGTTCATCAGCGCGAGCTTGCTGCCGAGGCCCGCCTTCATCGCCGCGAGGATGCCATCGACCGAAGCCTGACTCATCGCGAGAATCGCGTTGGGCTGGACGCCGAAATAGATCACCAGAAGCGCCAGCGGCACCAGCAGTGCCAGCTCGCGCCGGTCGAGATCCGGAATGGCCTCAAGCTCATGCTTCTCGAGCTTGCCATAGACGACGCGGGCGAACAGCCAAAGCGCATAGGCCGCCGAGAGGATCACACCCGTGGTTGCGAAGAAAGCAACCCAGGTGTTGGCCTTGTAGGATCCGAGAAGTGTCAGGAATTCGCCGACGAAGCCCGAGGTGCCGGGAAGGCCGACATTCGCCATCGTGAACAGCAGGAACACCAGCGCATAGAGCGGCATCCGGTTCACGAGACCGCCATAGGCCGAGATCATGCGCGTGTGCATGCGGTCATAGACGATGCCGACGCAGAGGAAGAGCGCGCCGGAGACAAGGCCGTGGCTCACCATCTGGAACACCGCGCCCTGCACGCCCTGCGAATTGAGCGTGAAGAGGCCCATGGTCACGAAGCCCATATGCGCAACTGACGAATAGGCGATCAGCTTCTTGATATCCTCCTGCATCATCGCCACCAGCGAGGTATAGACGATGGCGATCACCGAGAGCGCGAACACGAAATTCGCGAAATAGAGGCTCGCCTCGGGGAACATCGGCAGCGAGAAGCGGATGAAGCCGTAACCGCCCATCTTCAGGAGAATACCCGCCAGAATGACCGAGCCGGCCGTGGGCGCCTCGACGTGCGCGTCCGGCAGCCAGGTGTGCACCGGCCACATCGGCATCTTCACCGCGAAGGATGCGAAGAACGCCAGCCACAGCCAGTACTGCATCCCCGAGGGGAACTTGAACGCGAGCAGCTTGGCGATGTCCGTCGTGCCCGCAGCCCAGTACATCGCCATGATCGCGAGCAGCATCAGGACCGAGCCGAGCAACGTGTAGAGGAAGAACTTGAAGCTCGCGTAGATGCGCCGCGCGCCGCCCCAGATGCCGATGATCAGGAACATCGGGATCAGGCCAGCCTCGAAGAACACGTAGAACAGCACAAGGTCGAGTGAGGCGAAAACGCCGATCATCAGCGTTTCGAGCAGCAGGAACAGCGCGTAATATTCCTTGGCGCGCTCCCTGATCGAATAGAACGACGCCGCGATGCAAAACGGCATCAGGAAGGTCGTGAGGATGACGAAGGGCATCGCCACGCCATCGACGCCGAGCTGATAGACGATGCTATCGCCGAGCCAGTTCATCCGCTCGACGAGCTGGAAGCCTGCCTTGGCATTGTCGAAGCGCGACAGGGCGACAAGGCTCAGCAGGAAAGTGACGATCGTCGTCCAGAACGCGGCCCAACGGGCGTTGCGAGCACCAGCCTCGTCGTTCTTCTGGAGAAGCACGAAGGCCGCGCCAACGAGCGGAAGGACGAGGAGCCCCGAGAGAATGCCGAAGCCGAACATCAGTGCGCTCCCCCCGAGAAGAGATACCAGGTGACGAAGCCGGCGACCCCGAGCAGCATGGCGAAGGCATAGTGGTAGACATAGCCGGTCTGGAGCTTAACGACGCGGCCGGTCACCCGCAGCACGGCGGCGGAAACACCATCCGGACCGAAGCCGTCGATCACCGTGCCGTCGCCCTTCTTCCACAGGAAGTGGCCGAGGCATCGCGCAGGTCGCACGAAGATGCGGTCGTAAAGCTCGTCGAAATACCACTTGTTGAGCAGGAACCGGTAGAGCGACGGATGGCGCTCGGCGAGGCCCTTCGGCAGTTCCGGCCACTTGAGATAGAAGAAATAGGCGAGGATGAAGCCGCCCACCATCATCACGAACGGCGTCCACGGCACCCACGAGGGGAGCTTGGCGTGGTCGTGCATGTCGTGGAGGGTGTGGTTGTGATCACCCGTGAAGAGTGCGCCTTTCCAGAAGCCCTCATAGCCCGCGCCGATGAACTTCGCCACGAACGGCGCACCAGCTGCGATCGCACCAACCGCGAGCACGGCAAGCGGGATCAGCATGACCATCGGGCTCTCGTGCGCGTGATCATAGGTATGCTTGTCGGCGCGTGTCTCGCCCATGAAGGTGAGGAAGAACAGGCGCCATGAATAGAACGAGGTCATGAAGGCCGCGAGCACCACGCAGATGAAGGCATAGACATGCCCCGGCTGGTGGGCGACATAGGCTGCCTCGATGATCGCGTCCTTGGAATAAAAGCCGGCAGTGAACGGGAAACCGGTCAGCGCAATGGTGCCGATCAGCATCATCGCCGCCGTGAAGGGGATCTTCTTGCCAAGCCCGCCCATCTTGCGGATATCCTGCTCGTGATGCATCGCGTGGATGACCGAGCCGGCCCCGAGGAACAGCAGCGCCTTGAAGAAGGCATGCGTGAAAAGGTGGTAGATGCCCGCGCCGTAAACCCCGGCACCGAGCGCGACGAACATGTAGCCGAGCTGCGAGCAGGTCGAATAGGCGATGACGCGCTTGATGTCGTTCTGCACGAGGCCGACGGTGGCGGCGAAGAACGCCGTCGTCGCGCCGATCACCAGCACCACCGACTGCGCGAAGGGCGCGTATTCGAAGATCGGTGACAGGCGCGCGACCATGAACACGCCCGCGGTCACCATCGTCGCGGCGTGGATGAGCGCCGAGACAGGGGTCGGGCCTTCCATCGCGTCCGGCAGCCAGGTGTGGAGCAGGAACTGCGCCGATTTGCCCATCGCGCCCATGAAGAGCAGGCAGGCCGCGAGTTCGAGCGCCGGCACGTTATAGCCAAGGAACGAGACGGTCGTCTTCGCCTGTCCCGCGACACCCGCGAAAATCGGGTCGAAGGTCACGGCGCCGAACAGCCAGAAGGTCAGGAAAATGCCGAGCGCGAAGCCGAAATCGCCGACGCGGTTGACAATGAAGGCCTTCATCGCCGCGTCGTTCGCGGACTTCTTCTTGAACCAGAAGCCGATCAGCAAATAGGACGCGAGGCCCACGCCTTCCCAGCCGAAGAACATCTGGACGAGGTTGTCCGAGGTCACCAGCATCAGCATCGCGAAGGTAAAGAGCGAGAGATAGGCCATGAAGCGCGGCCGCGCCGGATCTTCATGCATATAGCCGATCGAATAGAGATGAACGAGGCACGACACCGTCGTGACGACAACGAGCATCACCGCTGTCAGTGTGTCGACGCGCAGCGCCCAGTCGGCGACAAAGCTTCCGACATGGATCCAGTCCGAGACCGTGACGCGAACCGGTGCACCCGAGCCGAGCGCGACCTGCACGAACACCGCCCAGGCGAGCACGCAGGAAACCCCGAGGAAGCCGGTGGTAATCACCTCCGCGAAGCGCGAGACCCCTTCGGCATGCGGCGAAAGTTCCGGCGCATGGTGATCGTCGTGATGATCGGCATGACCATGCGCGTGATCGGCGTGGCCCTGCCCGGCATGGGCGGAATGGTCGGCATTTCCGAAGGCGAGCACATCCTTCGCCGCAGCCGGCTTGTGCGCCAGCAGCGTCGCGAGGCCGGCGATCAGGAAGCCGAGAAGTGGCAGGAAAACGATAGCCTGAGCCATTTTCTCAGCCCTTCATCACGTTGATGTCTTCAACCGCGATGGAGCCGCGGTTACGGAAATAGACGACGAGGATCGCCAGCCCGATCGCGGCTTCGGCTGCCGCGACCGTGAGCACCAGAAGCGCGAACACCTGTCCGGTCATGTCGCCGAGGTGGGTCGAGAACGCGACGAGGTTGATGTTCACGCTCAGGAGGATCAGCTCGATCGACATCAGGATGACAATCACGTTCTTGCGGTTGACGAAGATGCCGAACGCGCCGAGCGTGAACAGCATCGCCGCGACGACGAGATAATGCGAAAGCCCGATCACCATCTCAAACCTCCTGCCCCGCGGCATCCTTGCGCTTCACGCCCTGCACCGTGACGCCCTGCCCAGGCTGGACCGTGACGACGCTCATGGCATCGGCCTTGCCGCGCGCGTTCTGGCGCATCACGTCCTGGCGGCGAACGCCGTGGCGCTCGCGCAGGGTGAGGACGATGGCGCCGATCATCGCGACGAGCAGGATCAGGCCCGCCGCCTGGAAGAAATAAACGTATTCGGTGTAGAGCACCCGGCCGAGCGCGCGGGCGTTCATGGCATCGATAGGCGCCGCGGCGGCAGCCTTGCGGAGCGCCAGCGCCTCGGGCGCGAGCTGCCACGTGCCGACAACAAGCGCGATTTCGATGAAAAAGATCGCCGAGATCACCGCGCCGATGGGAAGATATTGCAGGAAACCCTGCCGCAGTTCCGCGAAATCGACGTCGAGCATCATCACGACGAAGAGGAACAGCACTGCAACCGCGCCGACATAGACCACGATCAGGATCATCGCCAGGAACTCGGCGCCCATCAGCAGGAAGAGGCCCGCCGCGTTCACGAACGCGAGGATCAGGAACAGCACCGCGTGCACGGGGTTGCGCGAGGACACGACCATGACCGCCGAGGCGATGAGGATGCCCGCGAAGAGGTAGAAGAAGAGGGTAATCACGTTCATGGCTTTTCCCTCAGCGATACGGCGCGTCCATCGCGATATTGCGCGCGATTTCCCGCTCCCAGCGTGCTCCGTTCTCGAGCAGCTTTTCCTTGTTGTAGAAAAGCTCCTCGCGCGTCTCCGTCGCGAATTCGAAGTTCGGCCCCTCGACGATGGCATCCACCGGGCAGGCCTCCTGGCAGAAGCCGCAGTAGATGCATTTCGTCATGTCGATGTCGTAGCGCGTCGTGCGCCGCGTGCCGTCGTTGCGGCGCGGGCCGGCCTCGATCGTGATAGCCTGCGCCGGACAGATCGCCTCGCACAGCTTGCAGGCGATGCAGCGCTCCTCGCCGTTGGGATAGCGGCGCAGCGCGTGCTCGCCCCGGAAGCGCGGCGAGATCTGCCCTTTCTCAAACGGGTAGTTCAGCGTCGGCTTCGGCTTGAAGAAATAGCGCATGGCGAGAAAGAACGCCGAGACGAATTCCTTGAGCAGAAGGCCCTTGGCGGCCTGTGCGAGTGACATTCCCCCGCCCCCCTTAACCGTTTGGCCACATGTAAGCGGCGGCCATATAGCCCGCCATCGAGAAAATCAGCGGAATGCCGATCAGGTTCGAGGTCATCACCTGCCCGATCGCATCATAGGCCCGCTCCGCGACATGCGGTTCCTTGTTGCGCGCATAACGCTTGAGGCCCCAGATCTGAAGCCAGACAAAGAGCAACCCGGTGATGGCACCGAGAAGAGCGCCAAGAAGGTGAACCCACATTTCCCCCTCCCTCAGCGATACCAGCCGGTGAGCTGAAGAACGCCCGCCACGATCACCACAGCCGCGAGGCTCAGCGGCAGGAACACCTTCCAGCCAAGACGCATGAGCTGGTCATAGCGGTAGCGGGGCACCATCGCCTTCACCATCGCGAACATAAAGAACACGAAGCCGACCTTGGCGACGAACCACACCACGCCCGGAACCCAGGTGAAGGGCGGGATCGAGAGCGGCGGCGTCCAGCCCCCAAGGAACAGGATCGTCGTCAGCGCACACATGGTCATGATCGCCACGTATTCGCCGAGCATGAACAGCAGGTACGGCGTCGAGCCATACTCCGACATGAAGCCCGCGACGAGTTCCGATTCCGCTTCCGGCAGATCGAACGGCGGCCGGTTGGTCTCCGCGAGCGCCGAGATGAAGAAGATCACGAACATCGGGAACAGCGGGATGAAGAACCAGTTCAGCATCGTGAACCACGGCACCCCGAGCATATGTGCGATGCCGGAATTCTTCTGCGCCAGCACGATATCGGTCAGGTTGAGGGAGCCCACCACCATCAGCACCGTGATGATGACGAAGCCGATCGAAACCTCGTAGGAGACCATCTGCGCTGCCGAGCGCAACGCGCCGAGGAACGGATACTTCGAGTTCGAGGCCCAGCCGCCGATGATGATACCGTAAACGCCGAGCGAGGAGATCGCGAAAATGTAGAGCACGCCGACGTTGATATCGGCGATCGCCCAGCCTTCCGCCACCGGCACGACGGCCCAGGCCGCGAGCGCGAGAATACAGGTCAGAAGCGGCGCGAGCAGGAACAGCACCTTGTCCGAGGTCGCCGGGATCACCGGTTCCTTGAGGACGAACTTCAGGAGGTCCGCGAAGCTCTGGAGCAGACCGAACGGGCCGACGACATTCGGCCCTCTCCGAAGCTGCACCGCTGCCCAGATCTTGCGATCCGCCAGCAGGAAGAAGGCGATGATGACGAGCAAAGCCACCAGGAGCGCAAGGCTCTTGACGACCACGATCAGCGTGGGAATGAACCAGGTCGTCTCCACCCAGAGATATTTCAGCACCACGACCGCGACATAAGCCACCGCCGCAAGCACCGCGAGCGCGAGTCCGCCGAGGATCATCGGCATCCAGTTGGTTTTCTTCTTCGGCGCGTTCGGCGTGATATCGACCATGATTCCCGCTCCTTATTCCGCCGCGATCTTGGCGTTGCCGGCGGCGAGCGCCGCGCATTCAGCCATGACCTTCGATGCCCGCGAGATGGCGTTGGTGAGGTGGAACGCACTCACCGCGCTCGCAAGCGGCGTCTTTTCGGCCTTGCCCTTCAGTTTCGCCAGTTTCTCGACATCCTTTGCATCGCCCGCCGCGATCGCATCGAGCGCTGCGAAATGCGGATGCGCTACGTAAAGCGCGGTGCGGAGCTGCGCGAGGCTGTCGAACGGCAGCTTCTTGCCAAGAACGTCCGAGAGCGCGCGGATGATCGCCCAGTCCTCGCGCGCCTCGCCGGGTGGGAAGCTCGCGCGGCTCGTCATCTGCACGCGGCCTTCCGTGTTCACGTAAGTCGCCGATTTTTCGGTATAGGCAGCGCCCGGCAAGATCACGTCCGCCCGGTGCGCGCCCCGGTCGCCATGCGAGCCCTGGTAGACGACAAAGGCGCCGGTCGGAACATCGACTTCGTCCGCGCCGAGGTTGAACAGAACATCCACCCCACCGGCGAGCATCGCGCCGGTGTCGAGCCCGCCTTCCCCCGGCACGAAGCCGAGATCAAGCGCGCCGACAAGCGCGGCTTCGGTGTGGAGGACGTTGAAGCCGTTCCAGTCGTCGCGCACCGCGCCACGCGCCACGGCGAACTTTGCCGCGAGCGCGAGAATAGCCGCGCCATCCGGGCGGTTGATCGCACCCTGCCCGACGATCACCATCGGTTTCTTGGCGATCGAGACGTAGCTCTTGTCATCAAGCAGCTTCTGGAGCGTTTCCGCTCCAGCGCCGAGATAGGTGACGGGATAGGACAGGTCCGCCTTCTCGCCGATCAGGCCGATCTCAAAACCGCCCTTAAGATAGCGCTTGCGGATACGGGCGTTCAGCACCGCCGCTTCCTTGCGTGGATTGGCGCCGATGATCATCAGCGCATCGGCCTGCTCGATCCCCTGAATCGTCGAATTGAAGAGGTAGCTCGCGCGCCCGCTAGCCGGGTTCAGCGGGTTGCCGGGGTAGCGGCAATCAACGCTCGCGGAGCCTAGCGCGTTGACGAGCGCCTTGAGCGCGAACATCTCCTCGACGCCCGCGAGCTGCCCTGCAATCGCGCCAACCTTGGCACCCTTCACCTTGGCGGCGATGGCGGCGAAAGCCTCGGCCCAGGTCGCGGCGCGGAGCTTGCCGTTCTCGCGGATATAGGGGCGATCGAGGCGCTGGGTGCGCAATCCATCCCAGATGAAGCGCGTCTTGTCCGAGATCCACTCCTCATTCACGGCCTCGTTGAGCCGCGGTACGATCCGCATCACCTCGCGGCCGCGCGTATCGACGCGGATCGCGGAGCCGACCGCATCCATCACGTCGATGCTCTCGGTCTTCTGGAGTTCCCACGGCCGGGCGTTGAAGGCATAGGGCTTCGAGGTCAGCGCGCCGACCGGGCAGAGATCGATCACGTTGCCCTGCATCTCCGAGGTCATCGCCTTCTCGAGATAGGTGGTGATCTCGGCGTCCTCACCGCGGCCGATGAGGCCAAGCTCGGTGATCCCGGCGACTTCTGTCGTGAAGCGGACGCAGCGCGTGCAGTGGATGCAGCGCGTCATCACGGTGTTGACCAGTGGGCCGATGTACTTGTCCTCGACCGCGCGCTTGTTCTCGGTATAGCGCGTCGAATCAACGCCGTAGGCCATCGCCTGATCCTGAAGATCGCATTCGCCGCCCTGATCGCAGATCGGGCAGTCGAGCGGATGGTTGATCAGCAGGAATTCCATCACGCCTTCGCGCGCCTTCTTCACCATCGGGCTCTTCGTGAAGAATTGCGGCAGAGAACCATCCGGCCCGCCGCGCACGTCGCGCACGTTCATCGCGCAGGAGGCTTGCGGCTTGGGCGGGCCGCCCTTCACCTCGACGAGGCACATGCGGCAGTTCCCGGCAATCGACAGCCGCTCATGGAAGCAGAACCGCGGCACTTCCATGCCCGCGGCCTCTGCCGCCTGCAGCAGCGTGTAATGCGGGGGCACATCGACTTCGACATCATCGACGAGGATCTTGGTCATTTCTCTTACTCCGCCGCCACGCGCACGGGTTCATCGTGCGGATTGGCCGAATACTGGTCGATCTTCTTCTCGATCTCGCCCCGGAAATGACGGATCAGGCCCTGGATCGGCCAGGCTGCGGCATCGCCGAGCGCACAGATCGTGTGGCCCTCGATCCGGGTGGAAACGTCGAGCAGCATATCGATCTCGCGCTTGTGGGCGCGGCCCTCGGCCATGCGCGCCATGACGCGCGCCATCCAGCCGGTGCCCTCGCGGCACGGCGTGCACTGGCCGCAGCTCTCGTGCTTGTAGAAATGCGAGATGCGGGCAATGGCGCGGACAATATCAGTCGACTTGTCCATCACGATCACCGCCGCCGTGCCGAGGCCCGAGCGCAGGTTGCGCAGCGTGTCGAAGTCCATCGGCGCGTCGATGATCTGCTCGGCCGGCACGCAAGGCACGGACGAGCCGCCGGGGATCACGGCAAGCAGGTTGTCCCAGCCACCGCGGATGCCGCCGCAATGCTTGTCGATGAGTTCGCGGAACGGGATGCCCATCGCCTCCTCGACGTTGCAGGGCGTGTTCACATGGCCCGAAACGCAGAACAGCTTGGTGCCGACGTTGTTCGGCCGCCCGATGCCGGCAAACCAGCCCGCACCCCGGCGCAGGATCGTGCCGGCGACGGCGATGGATTCGACGTTGTTGACGGTCGTCGGGCAACCGTAAAGGCCCATGTTGGCCGGGAAAGGCGGCTTGAGGCGCGGCTGACCCTTCTTGCCCTCAAGGCTTTCGAGGAGCGCGGTTTCCTCGCCGCAGATATAGGCGCCCGCCCCGTGATGGACGTAGAAATCGAACGGATAGCCGTTCTTGTTGTCCTTGCCGATCAGCTTGGCCTCATAGGCCTCGTCCACCGCCTTCTGGAGCGCGATGCGCTCGGCGATGAACTCGCCACGGATGTAGATGTAAGCCGCGTGCGCACCCATCGCGAACGAGGCCAGCATCGCGCCTTCAATGAGGAGGTGCGGATCGTGGCGCAGAATCTCGCGATCCTTGCAGGTGCCCGGCTCGGATTCGTCGCCGTTGATAACGAGATAATGCGGGCGCCCGTCGTTCACCTTGGGCATGAAGCTCCACTTCATGCCGGTGGGGAAGCCCGCGCCGCCACGCCCGCGCAGACCGGAAGCCTTCATCTCGTCGATGATCCAGTCGCGTCCCATCTCGAGGAGTTGCTTGGTCCCGTCCCAGTTGCCGCGCTTGAGCGCCGCCTTGAGGCCGGGGTCATGCTGCCCGTAGAGATTGGTGAAGATGCGGTCTTTGTCCTGAAGCATCGCCGTCAGATCCGGTTCGGGTTGGAGAGAATGGCTTTCGCCTTCTCGCCAGCTTTGGTTTCGACAGTCGTGACCAACGTGGAGTCATCGTGCTCCGCACGCCGCTGGTAGCGCGATTCATAAGCAATCCGCGTCACGAGCAGCCATTTGCCCTTTGGCAGATCGGAAAAGGTGAAGCGGCCAGTCGCGTCGCATTGCGTCTTGCGGATCGCCTTGCCATGCGTCTCATGCAGCGCCTTCGGGTTGGCGATCTTGGCGCCGGAGCGATAGACTTCGATCCATTCCTGAAAATAGGGCGTCGCCGGAACGAGATAGACCAGCCCGCCGGAGCAGCGCGCCAGAGACGAATCCGGCCGGCGGAGAAACCCTTCGCCGGAAATCTCGGCATCGCCCTTCGCCATCCAGGCGGCGTGGTCGTTGTCGGAAAAGGCGATCTTCTTCTCGATCTCCTCGCGCGGACCGCAGCCGGCAAGCCCCGCGAGCATCAAACCACAGGCCGCAAACCGCCGCATGAACGGGCGATGGCCGGAAACGCCTCGGCGCTCCGCCCCCCCTACCCCCGCGATGTCGGCGCAAGCGATCATGCGTCAGGCCTTGCTGGTCGGAACCGCGCCCTTGTCGACGCGTTTGGAGAATTCGGTGTCGCCGCCCGCCGCGAGCGTCGTGGCCTGTGCGATCCAGTCCTCGCGATCGATGCGGCCCGGGAAGGCGAGATAGGTGCCCACCCAGCGGATTTCCGGGCGACCCCATGCCGCAATCTGGTCGAAATGGAAGATTCCGAGCGCGTTGAGCTTGCCCTCGTTGACCTTACCGATGCCCTTGATGCGCTTGAGATCGTCCGCCTTGCCCTTGCGCGCCGCCTTGAGGCCCTTGGGCCGGGCACCGACGGCATCGGCCTTCTGCTCTGCGGAAGCATCTTTCGGCAGCGCCGCGATCTTGGCCGCCATCTCGGCTTCCTCGGCCTTCAGTGCGGCTTCGTCAACCTTGGCCGCAGCCTTAGCAGGAGCGGCCTTGGCAGGAGTAACCTCCGCAGGAGCCGCAGCCTTTACGGCCTCGGCGGCCTTCGCAGCCTCTTCCTTGGCTTTCTTCGCGGCCGCGGCGCGGGCCTCGAAATCTTTCTTCCAGCCCCCGACGCCGGAGCCGTCATAGAGCGCGGCGTCCTGGAGCGTCTTGGGCCCGCCGAGCGGCTCGGAAGTCTTGCGCCCGTTCTGCGGCCCGATCTTCACCGGCTTGCCGGCACCGAGATCGTCGATGAGTTTCGCGAGCGTCTCGGTGGTGAGGTCCTCGTAGTAATCGTCGTTGATCTGCACCATCGGCGCGTTGGTGCAGGCGCCGAGGCACTCGACCTCAAGCCACGAGAACTTGCCGTCCGACGTGACATGGCGCTCGGCGCCGATCTTGTCCTTGAGGACCTTCTTGAGATCCTCAGCCCCCATGCAGTGACACGGCACCGTGCCGCAAAGCTGGATAAAATGCTGCCCGACCGGCTCAAGGTTGAACATCGTGTAGAAGGTCGCAACCTCGAGCACGCGGATGTTCGGCATCGAGAGCACATCGGCGACATGTTCGATCGCGGCCTTGGGGAGCCAGCCGCCATGCTGCTTCTGCGCCTGCCAGAGCAACGGGATCACGGCGGAAGCCTGCCGGCCTGTCGGATATTTGGCGACCTGAGCCTTCACCCACGCCTGGTTGGCGGCATCGAACGCGAAGCTGGCGGGCTGGATGGAATCGGGAGCGAGGCGGCGTACGGACATCTGTCTTCCCTTAGACGCGCGCGCGACGCGTATGACGCGGCGCAACGAATGGACGGGTCTTACCACCCCCACCGGAGGGGGCAAGACTGGAAACACTAAAAACTGTGCTCAGCCGGCCACGACGTTGGGATGATCCACCGGACCGTCCCTGCCATTCCGACAGACCACCGAATTCCCGTTTCGAAGCCGCCCCCAGCCAAGGTTGCGCCCCCGCTTTCCGCATCCGTCTTCCCCCGGATGCCGGAATTTGCTCCGGCTTTTGTGAAAGCCGGTCAGAGCCGGCGGCCTTACCGGTCCACTTCCCCGAACACGATGTCGAGCGAACCGAGAATCGCCGAAACGTCCGCGAGCATGTGGCCCTTGCACATGAAATCCATCGCCGAAAGATGCGCGAAACCGGGCGCGCGGATCTTCGTGCGATAGGGCTTGTTGGTGCCGTCCGACACGAGATAGACGCCGAATTCGCCCTTGGGCGCCTCCACCGCGGCATAGACCTCGCCTTCCGGCACGTGGAACCCTTCGGTGAAGAGCTTGAAATGGTGGATCAGCGCTTCCATCGAGCGCTTCATCTCGCCGCGCTTGGGCGGGACGACCTTGCCGTCGGTGGTCGAGATCGGCGTCTTGCCATCAGGCCCGCGCAGCTTGGCGATGCACTGCTTCATGATGCGGATCGACTGGCGCATCTCTTCCATGCGGATGCAGTAACGGTCGTAGCAATCGCCGTTCTTGCCGATCGGGATATCGAATTCGAGTTCGGAATAGCACTCGTAGGGCATGGCGCGGCGCAGATCCCACGCAGCGCCCGAGCCACGCACCATCACGCCCGAGAAGCCCATCTTCCACGCGTCGTCGAGGTTGACGATGCCGATATCGACGTTGCGCTGCTTGAAGATGCGGTTGTCGGTCAGCAGCCCTTCGAGATCGTCACAGAGCTTGAGAAACGGATCGCAGAACGCCTCGATATCATCGACCAGCGCTTTCGGCAGGTCCTGATGCACGCCGCCGACGCGGAAATAATTCGCGTGCATGCGCGAGCCGCAGGCGCGCTCGTAGAAGATCATCAGCTTCTCGCGCTCCTCGAAGCCCCACAAGGGCGGCGTGAGCGCTCCGACGTCCATCGCCTGCGTCGTGATGTTGAGGAGGTGCGACAGGAGCCGCCCGATCTCGGAATAGAGCACGCGGATCACCTGCCCGCGCTTCGGGACGGTGATGTTCAGCAGCTTCTCCGCCGCGAGGCAGAAGGCATGCTCCTGATTCATCGGCGCGCAGTAGTCGAGGCGGTCGAAATAGGGCGTCGCCTGTGCGTAGGTCTTGGCCTCGATCAGCTTCTCGGTGCCACGATGCAAGAGGCCGATATGCGGATCGGTGCGGGTGACGATCTCGCCATCGAGTTCGAGCACGAGGCGCAGCACGCCGTGCGCCGCCGGGTGCTGCGGCCCGAAGTTGATGGTGAAATTGCGCATATTCGGTTGTTCGGTCATGTCATTGATCCTCAATGCCAGAAGCCAAATTCTGCACTGATGTTATTTTGTTCGAGCAATTCCCGGAATTTTGCCAGAGCGTCAGGCTTGCCCCCAAAACGATCCCTGACAAGCGCCACAAGCAATGCTTGGGTGGAAGTTGGCTTCAAGGCATACCAGTATTCGTAGTCATCATCGCCCGTCTCAGCTTCAACCCGAGGCCCCCAGTCACAGCCATGCAGGCGAGAGTTGAACTTTTCGTCCACCGAAAAGCCACAGCTCTTGCCGGACTTCCCGTCTTCCGACTTGGAAAAGAGTTGGACGTTGACTTGATTGCTCATTAGCTCATGCCTTCGCCTTCTCGTCGCCGGGCAGCACATAATCCGCGCCCTCCCACGGCGAGAGGAAATCGAAATTGCGGTATTCCTGATTGAGCTTCACCGGCTCATAGACGACCCGCTTCTCCTGATCGTCGTAGCGAACCTCGACGAAGCCGGTCATCGGGAAATCCTTGCGCAGCGGATGCCCCTGGAAGCCGTAATCGGTCAGGATACGGCGCAGGTCCGGGTGGCCGGTGAACAAGATGCCATACATGTCGTAGGCTTCGCGCTCGAACCAGTTCGCGCCGGGGAAGACATCGGTGATCGAGGGGACCGCGGTCGCCTCGTCAGTCGAAACCTTGACGCGCACGCGCGTAACGTGGCGCGGCGACATCAGGTGATAGACGACATCGAAGCGCTTCTCACGGGCCGGATAATCCGCCCCGCAGACATCGACGAAAGAGAGGAAAGCGCAATCCGCATCCTCGCGCAGGAAGGTCATCACCTCGACGATCGAGGCCGCCTCGGCGGTCAACGTGAGTTCACCATGCGTAACCGCGTGGCCGGTCACCTTACCGGGCAGCGCCTTCTCGATATGCGCGGCGAGGATCTCGTAGGCTCCAGACATATCCATTTTCTCCAACGTCATGCCCAGCCTCGGACCGGATTCCATGACTTGTCATCTACCTCAAGTCGTGGATGGCCGGGACGAACCCGGCCATGACGGCCTGAGTAAGCCTCACCGCTCGATTGTCGCGGTGCGGCGGATCTTCTTCTGAAGCAGCAGCACGCCATAGAGCAGCGCCTCCGCGGTCGGCGGACAGCCCGGGACGTAAACATCCACCGGCACCACGCGATCACAGCCGCGCACGACGGAATAGCTGTAGTGGTAGTAGCCACCGCCGTTGGCACAGGAGCCCATCGAGATGACGTAGCGCGGCTCCGGCATCTGGTCGTAGACCTTGCGCAGCGCAGGAGCCATCTTGTTGGTCAGCGTGCCGGCGACGATCATCACGTCCGACTGGCGCGGCGAGGCACGCGGCGCGAAACCGAAGCGCTCGACGTCATAGCGCGGCATCGAGAGCTGCATCATCTCGACCGCGCAGCACGCCAAACCAAACGTCATCCACATCAGCGAGCCGGTGCGCGCCCAGGCTATGAGATCGTCGGTCGCGGTGACGAGGAAGCCCTTGTCCGCAAGCTCGTTGTTGATCTCGACGAAGAACGGATCGGCCGCGCCGACCGGCTTGCCGGTCGCGGGGTCGAGAATGCCCTTAGGGGCAGGAGCAACAAGCGTGTTCATGGTCTCAATCCCACTCGAGCGCGCCCTTGCGCCACTCATAGACGAAGCCGATCGTCAGAACGCCGAGAAACACCATCATCGACCAGAAGCCGAACGCGCCGACATCCTTGAGTGCCACGGCCCAGGGGAACAGAAACGCCACTTCGAGATCGAAGATGATGAAGAGGATCGCGACGAGATAGAACCGCACGTCGAACTTCATGCGCGCATCGTCGAAGGCGTTGAAGCCGCATTCGTAGGCCGAGAGCTTCTCGGGGTCCGGGTTCTGGTGGGCCACCACGAAGGGCGCGATCATCAGGGCCAGGCCGATAACGGCGGAAAGGCCGATGAACAGGACGAGCGGAAGGTAATCGACGAGGAGATTTTGCATGGCTCCTCCGATTAATCGAGCCGCGCCTTTCGCGCAAGCGAAGAGGCGATCATCCCCGACCTTTTGCCAAGATGAATGCCCCCTGCCGGGCTGATCGGCGATATCCAGCTTTACGGCCCGCTGAATTTGGGTTTTCAATAATCACCGTCACGCGGGAGACCCTTTGCGCGACCTTGCCAGACCAGTGCGGCCCCTGTGCAAGAATTACCCGACCTTCGACTGAACGATACCTTCGCTCCAACCTCATTCCTGCGGGAGTCTTCCATGCGCAAACTCGTCTTTAAGGCGATCTTCTGTCTTGCCCTCACGGTCGGCGTGTATTTCGCCCCTCAAGGCGCAGCTTTCGCCCGCGGGCCCGGCGTCTACAATGTCGAGGGAACCAACCCCGGCGGCAACGGCACCTACTCCGGTCGGGCCACCCTCGCGCAGACCGGCGAATCAACCTGGCGCATCACCTGGCGCATCGGCTCCCAGAGCTGGGAAGGCTGGGGCATCGGCGACGGCAAGGTCATCGCCGTCAATTACCGCTCCGGCGGCACCACCGGCGTCATCCTCATGATCGAAAAGGATGGCGGCGGTTACGAATCCGTTTGGGCCAATTCCGGCTCGACCGCAGTCGGCACCGAAATCTGGACGAAATAACGGCGGTGTTTCAGTGTTCGTCCGCCCCGCCGTGTTGCTGCGCGCGGGGCGGCGGCCAGGCATCGCCATCCCCGTATTCGGCGAAGCGCGCGTAATAGGGATGTGCGCCCATAACCCGCCGAGCATGCTTGATCGGGCACCAGTGGCGCTCGGTCCGCCCGGCAACCTCGCGGACATAGGCGACGATCCCGTTGCAATACGAGCAGTAGAGGCAATTAAACTTCTCGACCGCGTTGAGATAGGCCAGCATATGCCGGTCGAAGACGAGGTATTTTGACCGATCGACCTTCTCAATTCGATAAATCGGAAAACAGATCGCCTGATAAACCGTCACGAAAAGGTCAAGCAGCGCGAACGGCACGATCAGCGAATAGATGACCGGCGCCGACAGAATCACCAACGGACGCGCGCCGACAATGTAGCGCAGCACATGGGTCCGTAATTCCTTGTGTCGACGCCGGACCTCCTCCTCGAACACCGCCCTGCCCTGTTCCAGCCGGAAACGCAGGCCCGCGGCGCGTTGCGCCAGCTCCGTTTCCAGATCCCGCTCGAGCTGATCGATGCGGGCAAGAAGATCGTCGATGCGCTCGCTCATGGCGGGTCTCCGGTTGCGTCAGAGCCGGCAGGATAGACCATAGGCCGTCGCGCACCATGCCGCGCATCAACAATCGAGCATCGACCTCACTTCACCTTGCGGCTCATCGCCACGGTCACGATGATCGCAAGGCAGAAGAGGACCGAAAGCGAATCGAGCCGCTCGCCGAGCAGCGGCACTGCGACCAGCATCGACAGGAATGGCTGGAGCAGTTGCGTCTGGCTCACCCGCATCGCCCCGCCAAGCGCCAGCCCGCGATACCAGGCGAAGAAGCCGAGCCACATCGAGAACACCGCGAGATAGGCGAAGGCCCACCACGCGACGGGCGCAACCGCACCGACTGGACGGAACCACACCGAAACGGGAATCGTCAGCGGGAGATAGAGAACGAGGATCCAGGAGATCACCTCCTCCGGTGCGCGGTTCCGGCTGAGGCGCGCACCGAGCACGTAACCCGCGCTCGCCGAGGCCATCGCAAGCAGCAGCAATCCGTCCGCTGGAACGAAGCCCTTCCCACCGCTCGCCAAATGGGCATAGGCAAGAACCAGCAGAAACCCTAACACGGCGAGTGCCCAGAAGCGGGCCGAAGCCCGTTCGCGCATCCACAGCGCGGTGAGGATCGCGGTCCCCAGCGGCAGAGCCCCCGCGATCACCGCCGCATGCATCGCGTCGACATATTGCACCGCCAGCCCCATGAAGAGCGGAAAACCGACGACGATCCCGAGGCCCGCGAGCAGGAGTGCCACCGCCTCACGCAAATCCGGCCGGCGAGAGCCGATTGCAAGAAGGTAGACGATCGACAACACCCCAGCGACCGCCGCGCGGCCGAAGGTGATGAAGGCGGGAGACAGGCCGGCAAAGCTGGGATGCGCCGTCGCGAGTTTCGTCATCGGCAGCGTGACGGCAAAGATGGCGACACCGAGAAGACCGAGCAGGAAGCCCTTCGTTGAAGCAGACATGATTCACCCCTGGCCGCGCGAGGCGGACACGAAAGTCGCGATGGGAAGAAGCAGCTGCTCCCTTTTCATGGAAGGAGCGGAAATGGCGCGGGCGACGGGGCTCGAACCCGCGACCTCCGGCGTGACAGGCCGGCACTCTAACCGACTGAGCTACGCCCGCATCCAAATCGAACCCAGGGCCAGCCCCGAGCGAGGCGGCACGGTTACGCGAACGGGGCCGCGCTTGTCAAGCGATATGCGCCCCCGGCCCGCGAAAGAAAATTCACGGCCTCAATCGAGCGATATCGAGCGCGAAGACAAGCGGAAAAGTCGTGCCCCACCGGACATAGCGCTTGGCACCTGCCTCGGACACTGCCCAAAGCAGCCCCACTGAATCGAAGCCGATATCCTCGATTCCTGCCGGCATCGGGTATTTCGCGATTTGGCGACCCGTCCGACGGTCGAATTTGGCGAGTTGGCCGAATGTCGAACCCGAAAACGTCAGCCAGATGCCCCCCGCCCCGAAGGCCATGCCCTGCGCCTTTTCCGGAATGGCGAAGTGCTGCGCAGCGTCCGTCTCGGTCAGGGAATCGCCCGCAAGCTTCGCAAGCGGAATGCGCCAGATCCGACCGGGGTTCGACCGCTCATAAGAACCGATCCAGAGGTCGGTTCCGTCAAAATCGCCGAACGAGCCACGCAGCGGTTCAGCAAGCCGAATCATCCGTTCGACCGTGCCGTTCTGCACAATGAACAAGGCCCGGGTGTCGATCACCACCAAACGGTCGCCCCCAATCGCCGCGAGGCCGCCTCCATGTTTGCAGGCGGGAAGATGCATCGAGCCGCCCCTGACATCGCTCTCCATCCGGAAGAGGCGGCAGCCGTCCGCTCCATAGCCCACGATGTACACGCGACCGCCGGAAACGCTCAGCCCCTGCGGCGTGTAACCCTCATCCAACCCCGGTGCCCACCGGCGTTTCACGATTGCCTGTTCGTTGGGAACCGACGAGACCGGCTTTTCAAGATAGGACGGCTTCCGTCCGGAGATCGGCTGCTGGGCCACGGCGAGGCCGGAAAGCCCTGCCCCAGCGAGGAGCACGAAAATGCTCCTGCAACTCACAACGAGGGCGAACCGAGCCGGTATTTCCGCACCTCTGCACCGGACAGCATACGGATGCGATCATGTGGGATCGATTCCGCAAGGCTGATGAGTTCCTGGCTCCCGCCAACCTTGGCGACATAGCTGCGAAGCGCGTCGATTTCCTGCTCGCCGGCAAAGACACGGGTATTCTTCACCCCGCCACCGGCCGGATCCTGCCCCCAGAGGCGCGCAGACATACGATGGACGCCGACCTTCGCACCGTCCGGAACAACCCGCTTCTTCGCACCCATCAGCGAATAGACGCAGGCCGACGCGCAATGGCCGGGAACAACTCCGATCTTGCCAACCCGCCCCCTCCTGCTGCGTGCCGCTCCCGGCAACGCTGTCGGCCGACCGACCACCACGGCCGCCCCCGCATTATGGAGCAAGGCGCCGAGCTGGAGCGCGCTCTCAACATTGCCGCCGGGCGAATTCAGAAAGACGATGGCGTGGAGACCTGGTGTCTGAAGCTGATGGCGCAGAAACCGGGCGAAATCCGTCGGCGCCTCGCGATTGATCTCGCCCTCGGCGACGACCGCGCGCGGACATTGGGACGACGTGCAGGCACCTTCGAGCGCCACGGTCGAGAATTCCATAGCCTCCGCGCCGGCATATGCCGCCAGAGTTCCGGCCATGAGCGCCACCAGGCGCAGCGATGCGCCAATCGTTCCCTTACGCATGGATCCTCCGATCCCCTCACTCACACATATCACCCTACATCGGTGACATGAATATGGTGAACGAACGAGGTTGCCGAAAAGTTCACACGACGCGGGTTTCTCGGCCTGGAAACACAAAATAACGGAGGGAAATGGTGGGCGATGAGAGACTCGAACTCCCGACATCCTCGGTGTAAACGAGGCGCTCTACCAACTGAGCTAATCGCCCGAACCACCCGGCTTGTAATAAAGAAGAAGGCGCGATGCAAACGCCTTCCCGACATCTCCCCATGCGTTGCTCGCCCCGTCCTCCGCAGAAAGACCAATCCTGCTGGATCGCGCTTCCATGCTAGGCTTTTTTCGCCATGCGCGCCGGCAGTCGTGATGCAGGTCAAGGAGAAAGCGCCGCCAAGCGCGCATGGAAGAAAAAACCACCCCGAAAAACGAGGGCGGTTCAAACCAAAGGATCAGGGAGGGCGGCCCGGAGGACGGGGTCGTGGAGTGCGATGCGTCTGGCTCTTCTGGCGGATATCCATGCCAATCGTGAAGCTTTCGAAGCCGTTCTTGCCCGCCTCGCGACACAGCGGATCGACCGGATCGTTCTGCTTGGCGACATCGTCGGTTACGGGCCGGATCCGGAATTCTGCACCGAAAAGGCAGCCGAACTCGTGGGCAAGGGAGCACTCGCTGTGATCGGCAACCACGATGCGGCGATCGAAGGCGACTGCTCCGACATGAACAACCGCGCCCGCGCCGCGATCGAGTTCACGCGCGGGCGGCTCGGCACCGATCATCGCGCCTTTCTCAACGCCCTCGACGAAACCGCCACGGAGGGGGATGCCTATTTCGTCCATGCCAGCGCGCGCGCGCCGCGCAGTTGGGAATATGTCACTGGCCGCCCACAGGCCGAGCGCTCGATCCGCGCATGCCCGACGCGCCTCTCCGTTGTCGGCCATGTGCATTCGCCGCATCTCTGGCGCCTCAACACGTCGGGCGTCGCCACGGGTCATGTGCCCGTCACCGGCATGGAGATTCCTCTGGCCAAGAGCCAGGTCTGGCTCGCAGTGATGGGGGCTGTCGGCCAGCCGCGCGACGGAAACCCGGCAGCCGCCTACGGCATCCTCGACCTCGCGCGCGGAACGCTCCTCTTCGAGCGCGCGCCCTACGATCATTTCACCACAGCCCGGAAGGTCCGCGATGCCGGCCTGCCGCACGAACTCGCCGATCGCCTCGGCCGCGGGCGTTAGCAACAGGAAGAATCATGGGCCGTATGCAGCTTGAAACCGGGAAGGTGCTCGACGGCTTCCTGATCGGCGAAAAGATCCACCAGGGTGGCATGGCCGAGATCTGGGATGTCAGCCGCCCGGACATCGACATGCCGCTGGTGATGAAGATCCCGTTGATCCTCGACGGCGACGACCCAACCATGATTGTCGGCTTCGAGCAGGAGCAGATGATCCTGCCGCGCCTGTCCGGCCCGCATGTGCCGAAGGTCTTCGCCCTCGGCGATTTCGCGGTGCAGCCCTACATCGTGATGGAGAAGCTCGAGGGAGATTCGCTCCTGCCGCGTTTCAAGAACGCACCGTTGCCGATTGACGAGGTGATCGATTTCGGCGCGCGCGTCGCCACCGGTCTTGCGAGCCTGCACCGGCAGGATGTCGTCCACCTTGATCTCAAACCGTCGAACATCATGTTCCGCCCGAAGAACGCGGATGGAACCGGCGGCGAAGCCGTGTTCATCGACTTCGGGCTCTCGCGCCACCTGAAGCTGCCGGACCTCCTCGCCGAGGAGTTCCGCGTGCCGATGGGCACGGCGCCCTACATCGCACCGGAGCAGGTGCTCAAGCTCCGCGAGGAACCGCGCTCGGACCTCTTCGCGCTCGGCGTGCTGCTCTATACGCTTGCGACCGGCGAGCGCCCGTTCGGCAACCCGAAGCACACCACCAAGGCGTTACTGCGTCGGCTCTACGAGGCGCCGACGCCGCCCCGCCACATCCGCAAGGAAATCCCTGCTTTCCTGCAGGAGATTGTCCTGCGCTGCCTCGAAGTACGCCCCGAACGCCGCCACCCCACGGCCGAGCAACTGGCGTTCGAGCTGCGCCATCCCGAACAGGTCGGCCTGACCGAGCGCGCCACGCGCGAGAAGACGCATTGGCTCAAGAACATGCTCGCCGGCCGGCTGGGAACGGGCAACAGGGCGCCGATCTCGCGCCTTGAAACCTACCGCCACGCCGCGACCGCGCCGATCCTGATGGTGGCGGTCGATCTTTCCAGCGAGGGCGTGCCGCTAGCCGATCCCTTGCGCGAACTCGCGGGGCGGTTGCTCGCGACTGCGCCGGACGCCCGCCTCGCCTGCGTCAACGTGCTCAAGACCGCCGTGATCGGCATCGACCAGTTGACGGATGCCGACGGGACCTCCCTGCACGTCAAGCGATTGGTTGAACTGAAGGACTGGGCCGCCGAGATGCGCCTCCCGGCGGACCGCGTGACATTCCATGTGCTCGAAAGCTCCGACCCGGCGGAAGCACTCAACACCTTCGCCGTCAACAACCATGTCGATCACATGATTATCGGCGCGCGCGGCTCGGGCGGCGTGCGGCGCTACCTCGGCTCGGTCTCAACCGCGCTCGTCGCGCAGTCCTCCTGTTCGGTCACGGTTGTCCGCGCCAAGCATCACAATGACGACGGGGAGGATGCCGAATAGAGAAACGCCCCGGAAAACCGGGGCGCTCTCGTTTCAGCTCAATGGGCGCGGGCCGAAAGCTCGTCCTCGCCGGTTGCCGTCTTGGCTGTCGCCTGCGGCGCATCCTCTTCGACCCAAACGATCGGCTCCGGCTGGCGGATGAGCGCCCGCTTTAGCACCTCGTCCATCCGCGAAACCGGGACAATCTCCAGTCCGTTCTTCACGTTGGCTGGGATGTCGGCGAGATCCTTGACGTTGTCCTCGGGGATGAGAACGGTCTTGATTCCGCCGCGCAGCGCCGCGAGCAGCTTCTCCTTGAGGCCGCCGATCGGCAGCACGCGGCCGCGCAACGTCACTTCACCCGTCATCGCGATATCGCGGCGGACGGGGATGCCCGTCATCACCGAGACGATGGCAGTCGCCATCGCGATGCCAGCGGACGGCCCGTCCTTCGGCGTCGCGCCTTCCGGCACGTGGACGTGGATATCGCGGTTGTCGAACATCGGCGGCTTGATGCCGAATTCGAGCGCGCGGCTCCGGACATAGGACGCGGCGGCGGAGATCGATTCCTTCATCACGTCCTTGAGGTTGCCCGTGACCGTCATCTTGCCCTTGCCGGGCATCATGACGCCTTCGATCGTCAGCAACTCGCCGCCGACCTCGGTCCAGGCGAGACCGGTAACGCCGCCGACCTGATCCTCGGTCTCGGCCATGCCGTAGCGATACTTGGCCGGGCCGAGGTAGTCCTCGACCTTGGCTTCATCGATCACGACGCTGCTCACCGGCTTGTCGGTGCCGGCCGAAAGCAGGATCTCCTTCACCGCCTTGCGGACGAGGTTGGAAATCTCGCGTTCGAGGTTGCGCACGCCCGATTCCCGCGTGTAGCGGCGGACGAGGAACTGCAGCGCCTCCGGCGTGATCGACCACTCCTTGTCGTCGAGCCCGTGCTTCTTGAGCGAGTTCGGAATGAGGTGCTTGCGCGCGATCTCGGCCTTCTCGTCCTCCGTGTAGCCGGCGATGCGGATGATTTCCATCCGGTCCATCAGCGGTGCGGGGATGTTGAGCGTGTTCGCCGTCGTCACGAACATCACGTTCGAAAGGTCGTAATCGACCTCGAGGTAATGATCGTTGAACGTCGTGTTCTGCTCCGGATCGAGCACTTCAAGCAGCGCCGAGGACGGGTCGCCCCGGAAATCCATGCCCATCTTGTCGATCTCGTCGAGCAGGAAGAGCGGATTGGAGGTCTTCGTCTTGCGCAGGGACTGGATGATCTTGCCCGGCATCGAACCGATATAGGTCCGGCGATGGCCGCGGATCTCCGCCTCGTCGCGCACGCCGCCAAGCGACATGCGCACGAACTCGCGGCCGGTGGACTTCGCGATCGATTTGCCGAGCGAGGTCTTGCCGACGCCGGGAGGGCCGACAAGGCACAGGATCGGGCCCGTGAGCTTGTTCGCCCGGCTCTGCACCGCAAGATATTCGATGATGCGGTCCTTGACCTTCTCGAGGCCATAATGATCGGCGTCGAGGATCTCCTGCGCGAGGCGCAGGTCCTTCTTCACCTTCGAGCGCTTGCCCCAGGGGAGCGAGACGATCCAGTCGAGATAATTGCGGACGACGGTGGCTTCGGCCGACATCGGCGACATCTGCCGGAGCTTGCGCAACTCGTGAGCGGCCTTGTCGCGCGCTTCCTTCGAGAGCTTGGTGCGGGCGATCTTGTCCTCAAGCTCGGCGAGTTCGTCCTTGCCGTCCTCGTCGCCAAGTTCCTTCTGGATCGCCTTGATCTGTTCGTTGAGATAGTATTCGCGCTGTGTCTTCTCCATCTGGCGCTTGACGCGCGTACGGATGCGCTTCTCGACCTGGAGGACGGATATCTCGCTCTCCATAAGGCCGAGCACCTTCTCGAGGCGTGCGGGCACCGAAACGGTTTCCAGCACGACCTGCTTGTCAGCAATCTTGACCGCGAGATGGCTCGCGACCGTGTCGGCGAGCTTGGCGTAATCCTCAATGCCACCGATCGTCGAAATGACATCGGGCGAGATCTTCTTGTTGAGCTTGGCGTAGCCCTCGAACTCCGTCGTCACCGACCGCGCCAGCGCCTCGGCCTCGACCGGATCGCCAAGCTCTTCGGCCAGCACCTGCACCTCGGCTTCGAGGAAGGCGTCATTCGACACCGCACGCAGGCGGTTGGCGCGGCTGACGCCTTCGACGAGCACCTTGACGGTGCCGTCCGGCAACTTCAGGAGCTGGAGAACGGTCGCGAGGCTGCCGACCTGATAGATCTGGTCGATGGCCGGATCGTCCTCGGTCGCGTTGAACTGGGTCGCGAGCAGGATGTGGCGATCCGACTTCATGACCTCTTCGAGCGCCTTGATGGATTTTTCGCGCCCGACGAACAGCGGCACGATCATGTGCGGGAACACAACGATATCGCGCAGCGGCAGCACGGGCACCACCTCGGTGGAACCGGGAACCGGCAGGGGACGCTTCTTGTCAGCGCTCATGGTCTTTATCCTTCGATCTTGCCGCCCCGGAAGGCCGGTTTCCCGGTCGCGATGGGCACGGCCCCGGACATGCCGGAATGTGACGGCATCGGCACGGTCCGCGGGTTTCCCCATCCCCGCTCATTCCGCGCGGGACGCCGGACGAACCCTCTTCGGGCGCTCGTCCGATACGGCTTCGGCCTCAGCCTTGGTTACGCAAGAACGTGGGGTCGATTCGGCCCTTCTGCAAGGGTATCGCACCCCGGGATTTGTGGGAACCGGCCGGGTCCTTGACAAAAGAATGGCGCGGCAGCCAGAAGCCGCCGCGCCGGAACGGAAATCAGCATTTCGCAGGCCTCAGGCACTCGCGGCTTCGGCCTCTTCCTTGCGCTCGCCGTAGATGTAGAGCGGCTTGGCCTTGCCCTCGATGACCTCGGGCGAAACCACCACCTGCTCGACGCCTTCGAGGCCCGGCAGATCGAACATCGTGTCGAGCAACGCGCCTTCGAGGATCGAGCGCAGGCCGCGCGCGCCGGTCTTGCGCTCGATCGCCTTGCGGGCAACGACGCCAAGTGCTTCGTCGTTGAAGGAGAGTTCGACGTCCTCCATCTCGAACAGGCGCTGATACTGCTTGACGAGCGCGTTCTTCGGCTCGGTCAGGATGCGCTTGAGCGCATCTTCGTCGAGGTCTTCCAGCGTCGCGATGACCGGCAGACGGCCGATGAATTCAGGGATGAGGCCGAACTTCAGCAGGTCCTCCGGCTCGACCTGGCGGAACACCTCGCCCACGCGCCGGTCATCCGGGGCCTCGACTTTGGCGCCAAAGCCGATGGATGTGCCCTTGCCGCGCGAGGAGATGATTTTCTCGAGCCCGGCGAAGGCACCGCCGCAGATGAAGAGGATATTGGTCGTATCCACCTGCAGGAACTCCTGCTGCGGATGCTTGCGCCCGCCTTGCGGCGGCACCGAGGCGACCGTGCCTTCCATGATCTTGAGCAGCGCCTGCTGCACGCCCTCGCCCGAAACATCGCGGGTGATGGAGGGATTGTCGGACTTGCGGCTGATCTTGTCGATTTCATCGATGTAGACGATGCCGCGCTGGGCGCGCTCGACGTTGTAGTCCGCCGCCTGGAGAAGCTTCAGGATGATGTTCTCGACATCCTCGCCAACGTAACCAGCTTCGGTAAGCGTCGTCGCGTCCGCCATCGTGAACGGCACGTCAAGAATGCGCGCCAGCGTCTGGGCAAGATAGGTCTTGCCGCAGCCAGTCGGGCCAACGAGCAGGATATTCGACTTCGCCAGCTCGATGTCGTTGTGCTTGGTTGCGTGGTTGAGGCGCTTATAATGGTTGTGGACCGCGACCGCGAGCACGCGCTTGGCGTAGAATTGGCCGATGACGTAATCGTCGAGAATCTTGGCGATTTCCTTCGGCGTCGGCACGCCGTCCTTCGCCTTCACGAGGGTCTTGGATTCCTCGCGGATGATATCCATGCAGAGTTCGACGCATTCATCACAGATGAAAACCGTCGGCCCGGCAATGAGTTTGCGAACCTCATGCTGGCTCTTGCCGCAGAAGGAGCAGTAAAGCGTGCTCCGGGAATCGCCGCCGCTCGTGGTCTTGCTCATCGCCTATCTCCTATCCCGACGTCTCCGGCTTCCTTGCGGAAGCGGTATCGCCGGTTCACTGGCCACCTTGCGGTTGTGCCGAACCTGTCGCAACACTATCCCGCTCCGGTGACGAAAGAAACGTTAAAGCCTCTCCGGCCCGGCGCGGCATGCCAAACCACAAGGGTAGTGGCTGATCCGCGCGTTGCAAGACCAGGACCACGAAATCAGCGCTCCACTCGCGCCGTTTTGAAACAGCGTGTGGCGAAAAACCGACATTCCGGGTCAGATCGGGCCTTTTCAGGCCTTCGGCGCCTCGGATTCCTCAAGACGCTTGGTCAGCACCTGATCGACGATGCCGAACTCCTTAGCCATGTCGGCGGTCATGAAGTTGTCGCGCTCGAGCGCGTTGTGGATCGTGTCGTAATCGTTGCCGGTATGATGAACATAGATCTCGTTGAGACGCTTCTTGAGGCTCTCGACCTCCTTGGCGTGGATCATGATGTCCGTCACCTGCCCCTGGAAACCGCCGGACGGCTGGTGAACCATGATGCGTGCGTTCGGCAACGCGAAGCGATGGCCCTTCTCGCCCGCCGTCAGCAGGAGCGAGCCCATCGAGGCCGCCTGGCCGGTGCAGAGCGTCGTGACCGGACAACGGATGAACTGCATCGTGTCGTAGATCGAGAGGCCGGAGGTCACGACCCCGCCGGGCGAATTGATATAGAGCGAGATCTCCTTCTTCGGGTTCTCCGCTTCGAGGAACAGGAGCTGCGCCACGACGAGGCTCGCCATCGTGTCCTCAACCGGGCCGATCAGGAAGATAATGCGCTCGCGCAGGAGGCGGGAGAAAATGTCGAAGGCCCGTTCGCCCCGGCTCGATTGCTCGATGACCATCGGCACCAGGGAATTGTAGGTTTCAATCGGATCTTTCATCGCTGCCTCAGCACATAAGGGCGGATTTCCGCCGAATCGTCGAAGAATAACGCTCTTGTCAGATAAGGACGAATCCCCGCCTGAAAAGGCCCCTCCCTTCCCTACAGCCAAGAGGTTCACGAAAGGTTTGAGCCAGAAGCCGGTTCAGCGCGCCGATCCGGCACGGAACAGCGCCCGCGCGCCCCACCCCAGCACGAGGCCCCAGAACGCACCGCCGATCCCGAAGAACGACAGGCCCGAAGCAGTGACGAGAAAGGTCATCAACGCCGGCAGGCGTTCGTTTTCATCCTCGGTCGCCGCCTTGATCGCGCCGCCGAAGGCGCCGATCAGCGCGAGGCCCGCCGCCGCCTCGATCAGGACGGGCGAAGCATGCAGCACCAGCGCCGCCGCGATCGCCGCCAGCGCCGCGAAGAGGATGTAACCGATCCCCGAGAACAGGGCCGCGACATAGCGACGGCCAGGATCGGGATGGGCATCCTCGCCCGCGCACAGGGCCGCCGTAATGGCGGCATAGTTGATCGTCGGCGCGCCGAGCACCGCGGAAACGAGCGAAAGCCCGCCCGTCACCATCAGTCCCTCCCGCATCCTCGGCCGGAAACCGAAGGTCGAGAGTACCGCGAGCCCGGTGATGTTCTGCGAAGCCATCGTGACGATGAAGAGCGGCAGCGCGAGGCTTAGGAAAGCTTCGACCGTGAGCGTCGGCATCACGAAGACCGGTACGGGTAACCGGAACCCACCGAGCCCCGAGGCGCCGCCCTGCATCAGGATCGCCAGGAGCGCGACCACGACTGCTGCCGGCACGGCCCAGAGCCGCGCGAAGCGCATCATCACGATCCAGACGCCGAGGATCGCCAGCGCGACCACGGGCAGTTCCCGGATGGCGACGAAGGGCGCGAGGCAGAGTTTCAGAAGGATACCCGCCAGCATCGCGTTGGCGAGCGACTTCGGGATCGCGCCGATAAGCCGCGACAGGGGTTCCCAGAAAGCCGCGATGACGACCAGTGCACCCACGACCAGAAAAGCACCCACGGCAGCCGGAAATCCACCCGCGACCGCACCCGTGGTCGCAAGCAGCGCGAGGCCAGGCGTCGTCCAGGCAACGGAAACAGGCATCCGGCTCGACAGGGACAGGTAGATCGACGCGATGCCCTTGGTGAAGCCCAGCAGCATCAGCCCGGAGGCGATCTCGGCCTCGCTCGCGCCGACAGCAGCTAAGCCCTTGATGACGATCGCGACCGAACTCGCATAGCCGACGAGCGAGACGATGAAGCCCTGCACCATCGCCCGGCCGGAAAAATCGGCCGCGAAACTGCTTCTTGCGCCCGTGAGCGCGCCACCATCCTGCTGCATGGAAACCGAATCCCAAAAGAAAACGCCGCCCCAAGCTGGAGCGGCGTCAAGAGTTTGGCAATCGCCGTTGCGATCACTCGGCCTTCTCGGCCTTCTTCTTCGCTGGCGCCTTCTTCGGCTTCTCGGCCTTTTCCGCCGTTTCCGGCTCGTCATCCGCCATCAGTTCCTCGCGGGTCACCTTCTTTTCGGTGATCTTCACGCCCGAGAGGAGATGGTCGACAACCTTCTCCTCGAACAGCGGCGCGCGGATCTCCGCCAGCGCCTGCGGGTTCTTGCGATAGTACTCGAAAACCTGCTTTTCCTGGCCGGGGAACTGGCGCGCACGCAACACCAGCGCCTGCGTGATCTCGTTGTCCTCGACCTTGATCTCGGCCTTCTGGCCGATCTCGGCGAGCACGAGGCCGAGGCGGACGCGGCGGTTCGCGATGGCGCGATATTCCTCGCGGGCCTTCTCCTCGCCGCCCTCGGCGTCGAAGGTCTCGCCGGCACGGCCCATGTCAGCGTTCACCTGCCGCCAGACGGCGTTGAATTCATCCTCCACCATGGTGGGTGGCAGATCGAAGGTGTAGAGCTTGTCGAGCCCGTCGAGAAGCTGACGCTTCATTTTCTGGCGCGTCGCGTCCTTGAGTTCCTCGGAAAGCGACTCCTTCACCGCCTCGCGCAGCTTCTCGACAGTATCGAGGCCGAACTTCTTGGCGAGTTCATCGTCGATCTTGAGTTCGCCCGGCGCGGCAACCGTCTTCACCGTCACATCGAACTCGGCGGCCTTGCCGGCGAGATGCGCGGCCTGATACTCCGCCGGGAACGAGACCTTGACGAGCTTCTTGTCACCGGTTTTGGCACCGACGAGCTGCTCCTCGAAACCGGGAATGAACTGGCCCGAGCCAAGCACCAGATCGACATCGCCGCCGGTGCCGCCCTCGAAGGCGACGCCGTCGATCTTGCCGACGAAATCGATGGTCACCTTGTCGCCGTCCTTGGCCTTGTCCTTCTCGCCGCGCGGGCTGAACGGGCGGTTGGCCGAGGCCATGCGCTCGATCGCCTCGTCAACATCCTTGGCCGGAACCTCGGCGACCGACTTCACGACCGAAATACCCGAATGATCGGCGATCTCGATGGTCGGCAGTAGCTCAACGTCGACCGAGAAATCGAGGCCGGCTTCGCCCGCCAGCACCTTCTCGATCACCGCCTGATCTTCCGGCAGGTTGACCTTCGGCTCGGCGGCGAGGCGCGTACCGGCGTCCTCGACGATCTTCTTGTTGGCATCGTTGACCGCGTTCTGGACGACCTCGGCCATCACGGACTTGCCGTAGACACGCTTGAGATGCGCGGTCGGCACCTTGCCGGGGCGGAAACCGTTGAGATTGACCCGCCCGCGGATGTTTTCCAGTTCCGTGTCGAAACGGGTGGTGAGATCGTCCTTCGAAAGAGCGACCTTGAACTGGCGCTTGAGCCCTTCGGCGAGGGTTTGGGTAACCTGCATGATAAACCTTGATGTCCGTTGCGGGCCGTCGTGCCCGTTTCTTTTTCCGTTTGCCGCACGCTGGAGGCGTGCTGTTGCCCGTTAGTCGCACGCGGTCAGGCGTGCGGATGAATTCTGTCCTGCCGGCGCGGGAGCTGGTGCGGGCGAAGGGACTCGAACCCCCACGACTTTCGTCACCGGAACCTAAATCCGGCGCGTCTACCAGTTCCGCCACGCCCGCGAGTATCCCCGTCTCGAATGTGCCGCCGCATCCGCGCGTTCAAGCGGTCTTGGCCAGTCCATCGTCGAGAGGAGCGCACGAACAGCACGGGCAAAGCCCGAACCTGCCGCTTGCGGGGCGGGTCTATATCACGGATTTTTCATCCCGCAGCAAAAATCTGCGAGGTCCAGGCGGGCGATCCGGCGACGAAGCCCCTCGCCGCGCCTCCCTGCCGCCGCTAGATAAGACCTTGAAGCTTTCGAATCGTCGGAGAAGATCTTGCCCTTCCGCCTCCCCAGCCGCCGCAACATCCTGATCGGCCTGGCCGCCACGTTTCCCCTGCCAGCGCTCGCGCAGCAGGCGAGCACGGGGGCATCGCGCCGGATCGCGATGCGGACGGAAGCGATTGAGCGTCGCCTTGCCGGTGACGACAAGCCGCCGAGCACGCTCTTCCGCCTGCGAGGCGCCGATGTCGCCCGGGAAGCGGCTGATACGTTTCCTGTCTTCCGCGCGCGCGAAGGCGAACGCTGCGATCTCGAGATCGAAAACACTCTCCGACAGCCGGTCTCGTTTCAGTTCCGCGGGCTGCGCAGCCCGACGACGCCGGACGGGATTCCAGAGCTTTCCGGTCGCGTCGTCGCACCAGACGAGAAGGCCGTCCTACCGCTGGATACGCGCCAACCCGGCACATTCGTCATGATGCCCACCGTCGTCTCACACGTCAGCGAACAGAACGCGCGGGGACTCAACGCCGCGCTGATCGTCGAGGAGCGCGAACCACCGGTCTTCGATCTCGACCATGTGTTGACCGTGGGTGATTGGCGCCTCGACGACAAGGGGCAGCTCGACCCGAACTTCGGCGCCTTGCCGGACATCGCCCGCATCGGCCGGCTCGGCAACCGGCTGATCGCGAACCGACACCCGGCACCCGAGCGGATCGAGGCCCGCCCCGGTGCACGCCTGCGTATCCGCATGATCAACGTCTCGAATGCGCGACTCGTTCCACTCAAGATCAGCGGCTGTGAGGCCAAGGTCTATTCGATTGATTCCACGCCCTGCCAGCCTTTTGATCCGCTACGCCGGACCGTGACGCTCTCACCCTCGACGCGGATCGAACTCGCGATCGATCTGCCGGTCGAGCCGGACAAGGAGGCCGCGATCGAGGCCAAGCTCGGTGACGGGCTGCCGATCCTCGTGATCCGGACCAAGGGCGAACCGATCCCCAGGCGCGGCGACATCGCGCCCCTTCCCGATCCGGGTCTGCCGCCGGCGATCAGGCTGCAGAACGCCGCGCGGGCCGATATCCGCATCACCGGCGGAACCGGCACTGCCCCTTCTGAGGCAACGCCGGAGGCGCTGGCGTCCCGCTTTCCCGATCCGGCGAAGGTCTTCGCGATCAATGGCGAGACAACCGGGTTCGTCGGCAAACCGGTGCTGAAGGTCAAGCGCGGGCGAGAAATCGTCTTCGCGTTCTTCAACGACACCGCCTGGCCGCAGGTTCTGGCCATCCACGGCCACGCCTTCCGGCTGCTACACCCGTTTGACGACGGCTGGGAACCCTATTTCCTCGATACGCTCTATCTGGCGCCGAAGAGCGTGGCACGCATCGCCTTCATTGCCGGCAATCCGGGCCGTTGGGCGATCCGCTCTGCCGTAGCCGAGCATTTCGCCGGCGGGGTCCGCACCTGGTTTGAAGTCACCTGATGGCGAGCGCTGTTTATTTTATGAACTGATTGATTAAATAATATGCACATTGCGCATTTCGACATCGCGGCGCTAAATTTCGCCGCGCGGAAGCCGGCAAAACCCCTTCCCGCTATTGACGGATTTCGCGCTTTCGTGGTGTGAGACTGCCCGAACCAGCTGCCTGAAACGCAAGAAAGGCCGTCCGATGAAGAAAATCGAAGCGATCATCAAGCCGTTCAAGCTCGACGAGGTGAAGGAAGCCCTTCAAGGTATCGGCGTTCAGGGGATCACGGTCATCGAGGCCAAGGGCTTCGGCCGTCAGAAGGGCCACACCGAACTCTATCGCGGCGCGGAATATGTGGTTGATTTCCTTCCGAAAGTGAAGATCGAAGTTGTCGTTCTCGACCAGATGGTCCCGGAAGCCATCGAGGCGATCAAGAACGCCGCGCAAACCGGCCGCATCGGCGATGGCAAGATTTTTGTTTCGTCCATCGAGGAAGCCATCCGCATCCGCACCGGCGAGACCGGCGGCGACGCGGTCTGAGCATCCGCCACCACCAAAGTTGCCGGCGCCCGGCCCCGACCTTCAACCGGCACGCCTTTTGAATCTGAACCGAGGGTCAGGCTCCGACAGGGAGCGAACAACCGAGTTCTGGAAACTCACGAGCAACGTCGAACGATAAAGGACACGACGCGATATGAAGACCGCCAAGGATGTCTTGAAATTCATCAAGGAAAATGACGTCAAGTATGTCGATTTCCGCTTTACCGATCCGCGCGGCAAGTGGCAGCACTGGACTTTCGACGTCACCATCGTCGACGAGGACGCGCTTGAGGAAGGCGTGATGTTCGACGGCTCGTCGATCGCCGGCTGGAAGGCCATCAACGAGAGCGACATGATGCTGAAGCCGGACCCGGCCTCCGCTCATCTTGATCCGTTCTTTGCGGCCTCGACCCTCGTGCTGAACTGCGACGTGCTCGAACCGGCAACCGGTGAGCCCTATGCACGCTGCCCGCGCGGAATCGCCAAGCGCGCCGAGCAGTATATGCAGTCGACCGGCGTCGGCGACACCGCCTACTTCGGCCCGGAAGCCGAATTCTTCATCTTCGACGACGTGAAGTTCAAGGCCGACCCGTACAACACGGGCTTCAAGCTGGACGCTTCGGAGCTGCCGATCAACGGCGATGCCGATTATGAAGGCGGCAACCTCGGTCACCGCATCGCCACCAAGGGTGGTTATTTCCCGGTTCCGCCGCAGGATGCCTCGCAGGACATGCGTGGCGAAATGCTCGCGGCGATGGCCTCGATGGGCGTCGTGGTCGAGAAGCATCACCACGAAGTCGCCTCGGCCCAGCATGAGCTCGGCATGAAGTTCGGCACGCTCGTGACGATGGCCGACCACATGCAGATCTACAAATACGCGATCCATAACGTTGCCCAGTCCTACGGCAAGACCGCGACCTTCATGCCGAAGCCGGTCTATGGCGACAACGGCTCGGGCATGCACGTGCATCAGTCGATCTGGAAGGGCGGCAAGCCGATGATGGCGGGCGACAAGTACGCCGGTCTTTCGCAGCTCTGCCTCTACTATATCGGCGGCATCATCAAGCACGCGAAGGCACTGAATGCCTTCACCAACCCGTCGACGAACTCCTACAAGCGTCTCGTCCCGGGCTATGAAGCCCCGGTGCTGCTGGCCTACTCGGCCCGCAACCGCTCGGCCTCCTGCCGTATTCCGTGGACGAACTCGCCCAAGGCCAAGCGCGTCGAAGTCCGCTTCCCGGACCCGATGGCGAACCCGTACCTCGCCTTCTCGGCGATGTTGATGGCCGGCCTCGACGGCATCGCCAACAAGATCGATCCGGGCGCCGCGATGGACAAGGATCTTTACGACCTGCCGCCGAAGGAGCTCAAGAAGATCCCGACCGTTTGCGGCAGCCTGCGCGAAGCGCTCGCCTCGCTCGACAAGGACCGCGCCTTCCTCAAGGCCGGCGGCGTGTTCACCGACGACTTCATCGACAGCTACATCGAACTGAAGATGCAGGACGTGATGCGCTTCGAGATGACCCCGCACCCGGTCGAGTTCTCGATGTACTACAGCCTCTGATCCTTTCGGCGATCAATGTGTAAAGGGCGCCTCCGGGCGCCCTTTTTTTTCGAACTCACTTGGTTTTCCCGTCGCCGATCGATGATTCAAGACATGAAAAAGGGCGCCGCAGCGCCCTGAAATTGTTAGTAAAAACGCTGGATCATACCGACCCGCGCCAACCGCCGAGCGAGGCGACGACCTGCGTCCAGCCGAAATGGTGGACGACGGCGGCAACTGCGCCGCCGATGCCCAGCGCGAAGGCCACCATGCGGCCCGGCCGCGCAGGCGGCGTGTAGCGGTACTCGTAATCCTGTTCCTCGAAACCGAAGGCGGAGCCGGTCGCCTGGGCGTAATTCTCGAGGGTCTTCAGTTTCGGGCTCATGTTCGGCTTCCTGATTGTCGTGAATCGTTATTGGCCAGTTTTGCGACAACATGGTGAACGCCTATTTAACGTAAACGTTTCCTCCCCTTCATGTGACCGGAGTTTGATTGAAACTGCGCCCGGCATTTGCTGAAATTGCCACATGGGAACATTCGACAGGACTCTCGACCGGCTTGGACACTGGATCGCGCGGCGAGCGACCCAGACCGCCTCCGACTACGAGCCCTACACCGCAAGCCGGCCCGATTTCGTTGCCCGCGTGATCCAGCCCGGCGACGTGCTGCTCGTCGAGGGCGGGCGCTCGAAGATCGCCTCGGCGATCAAGTATCTCACCCAATCGACCTGGAGCCACGCCGCGCTCTATGTCGGCGAAGGACCCGGCCTCGTCGATGCGGACGGCGTTCCGGCACCACTGATCGAAGCTGAACTGGGTTACGGCATCATCGCCTCGCCGCTCGCGAAATACGCAACGTTCAACATCCGCATCTGCCGCCCGGTCGGCCTCACCCCGGAGGATCGGGACCGGCTTATCGCCTATGCGGTCGGGCGGCTCGGCGGTCAGTATGACTTGCGCAACGTCCTCGATCTCGTGCGCTTCCTGTTACCGAATCCGCCGATTCCCCAGCGCTTCCGCCGCAGGCTGCTCGCGCTCGGTTCGGGCGAACCCACCCGCGCGATCTGCTCGACGCTGATCGCGCGTGCCTTTCAGGAAGTGCGTTACCCGATCCTGCCGAAGATCGAGGTCCAGCAATCCGGCGACGCGTTGTCGAACGCCCGCCGCCGCGAGGTGCTGCATATCCGCCATTCCTCGCTGTTCACCCCGCGTGATTTCGACGTCTCGCCCTTCTTCCGCATCGTCAAGCCGACCATCGAACTCGGATTCGATTACAAGGAACTCGTCTGGGCGGATCGCGAGCAACCCGAGCCGGGCGCCCCGGTCCGCGATTGACTCTCACCGCTGCTGGGGATGGTGGCCGTCGCCGGGTTTTCCCAGCGCGTTCTATGGCATAGTTAGAGCCGTTGATTCGCGTTGGAAACTGCGTGCGACGAGATGGACCTTGGTCTGTCGTGTGCATGTGACCATGACAGGACAAGAACCGGTAGCCGATGGCCTCGAACCCCTCCCCCGCGCACGATCTCTTCGGCCAGCTCGAACAGGCCGCCAAGGACATGGTGCGCGAGCAGAAGGCGCAGGCTGCCGCGACACAGAAGCCGGCGGCCGTGGTGGCCGTTTCCCCGCCGGTGCCCGCGGCCGTGCCGAAGCCTGCGCCCCCGGCGCCCAAACCGGTGCCGACCGGCGAGTATGACGGTTCCGCGATCGAGGTTCTCGAAGGGCTCGAACCGGTCCGCCGTCGCCCGGGCATGTATATCGGCGGTACGGACGAGAAGGCGCTGCACCACCTCTTCGCCGAAGTGCTCGACAACTCGATGGACGAGGCGGTCGCCGGCCACGCAACCTTCATCGACATCGAACTCGATGCCGAGGGCTATCTCTCGGTCACGGACAACGGGCGCGGCATCCCGGTCGATCCGCACCGCTCGGACCCGACGAAATCTTCGCTCGAAATCGTGATGTGCACGCTCCACGCCGGCGGCAAATTCGACGGCAAGGCCTACGAGACCTCCGGCGGCCTTCACGGCGTCGGCGTTTCGGTGGTAAACGCCCTCTCGGAGTTCGTCGAGGTCGAAGTCGCGCGCGAACAGCAGCTTTACCGGATGCGCTTCTCGCGTGGCGTGCCGCAAGGCCCGCTCGAACACATCGGCCCGGTGCGCAACCGGCGCGGCACCAGGGTGCGATTCAAGCCCGATCCACAGATCTTCAAGGCCGGCGCGCACTTCCAGCCAGCGCGGCTCTATCGCATGGCGCGCTCGAAGGCCTACCTGTTCGGAGGGGTCGAGATCCGCTGGTCCTGCGCGCCGGAACTCCTGCCCGCGACGGGGGAGATTCCGGAAAAGGCGGTGCTGCGCTTCCCCGGCGGTCTCGCGGACTACCTCGCCCGCGAGATCGACGGCAAGCCGATGGTGCTGGACGAGATGTTCGCCGGCAAGCTCGACAAGCAGGGCCACGGCGCCTGTGAATGGGCCGTGGCCTGGTATCAGCACGACGACGGCCACGTCTCCTCCTACTGCAACACCATCCCGACACCGGACGGCGGCACGCACGAGAGCGGGCTGCGTGTCGCGCTGCTGCGCGGCCTCAAGGATCACGCCGAACGCATCGGCCAATCGAAACGCGCCGCAGTTCTCACCACCGACGACATCATGGTCGGCGCCGTGGTGATGCTCTCGGTCTTCATCCGCGAGCCGGAATTCGTCGGCCAGACCAAGGACAAGCTCGCGACCACCGAGGCGAGCCGTATCGTTGACAACGCCGTGCGCGACGCCTTCGACCACTGGCTCGCCGGCAATCCCGGTAAGGCATTGAAGCTGTTCGACTTCGTGGTCGAACGCGCCGAGGATCGTCTTCGCCGCCGAGCCGAGAAGGATGTCCAGCGCAAGACCGCCGTGCGCAAGCTGCGCCTGCCGGGCAAGCTCGCCGACTGCTCTTCGAACACACAGGCCGATACCGAACTCTTCATCGTCGAAGGTGACTCGGCCGGCGGTTCAGCCAAGCAGGGCCGCGACCGTGCGACGCAGGCGATCCTCCCCCTGCGCGGCAAGATCCTCAACGTCGCCAATGCGGGGCGCGACAAACTTGCAGCCAACCAACAACTCGCTGATCTGATGCTGGCACTGGGCTGCGGCGCCGGCAGCCAGTATCGTGAGGAAGAACTCCGCTACGGCAAGGTCATCATCATGACCGACGCCGACGTCGATGGCGCACATATCGCCTCGCTGTTGATTACCTTCTTCTACCGGCAGATGCCGAAGCTCATCGACAACGGCCATCTCTACCTCGCAGTGCCACCGCTCTTCGTGCTCAAGCACGGCGGCAAGACGATCTATGCCCGCGATGATGCCGAGAAGGAACGTTTGCTGGCAACGGTCTTCAAGGGCAAGAAGCCGGAGATCGGTCGCTTCAAGGGTCTCGGCGAGATGATGCCCGCCCAACTCAAGGAAACGACGATGGACCCCGCGAAGCGCCTGCTGCTTCGCGTCCGTGTCGAGGGCGAGGAGCGGAGCGATACGGATGATTCCGTCGAGCGGCTGATGGGCAACAAACCGGAAGCTCGATTTGCGTTTATACAGGAACGCGCAGCTTTCGCGGACGATCTGATCGACGTCTGAACAGGACGATCTGTTCACGGTCCGTTTTTACATCTCGATTACCAGTGATTTTCACCGAAATACGCGGCATTTACCGAGGATTGCGCCTATTTTCGAGACATTAATCATATTTTAGATGCTCCATATCTTCATGAAACGATCCTCAGCGGAATTTTCTTTGCTCTAGAACGGGGTCGCTCCATGAAGACCATCTCATCCCGAATGATCGTGGCGCTGGCAGCATTGTTCCTCTGCACGCTCGCGTTGGCGGGGATGGCCTGGATAACCAGCCGACAATCGGAACAGGCCCGTCTCAATCTCTATGAGAACGGCGTCGTGCAGATGCGCGACCTGAAGATCATCTCCGATCGTTACGCAGTCGATATCGTGGACACCACCCACAAGATCAGCGACAGCCTGATGACGATCAAACAGGGAGAAGACGCCTATACCGCCGCCCAAAAGGAAATCGAAACGCTCTGGACTTTGTTCAAGAAGGCACCGGCCAGCGCTGACATGAGCCGGCTGATCGAGGCGGCCGACGCGTCGATGAAGACCGCGCGAGCCACCAGCGCTCGGCTGCTTGAGCTTGCGCGCGGCAAGGACCAGCCCGCCATCCAGGAGATCCGCACCAACTCTCTCTATACCAGTATCGCGCCTGCCACCGACGCGATCAACGCGATCATCGATGCCAAACTGAAAGAAGCGCGCGAGATCGAAACCGCCGCCAACCAGATGGATCAATTGCAGGGCGCTGTGATGGTTGCGATTTCACTTGTCGCGATCCTGCTTTGCGCCGGCGCGATGGTGTTTGTCGTGCGAGGTGTGATCCGCCCGCTGCGCCAATCCGTCGGCGCGATGCAATCGCTGGCTGAAGCTACGGTTGGTGCTCTTCCCGCCGGAACAGATCGGCTGACCGCGCTGGAGGCGGTTGAGGTCACCGGAACCGGCAGGCATGACGAGATCGGCGAGATGGCGCGGACGCTTCAGACCTTCAAGGAAGCAGGGATCGAGCGTCAGCGGCTGCGGGCGCAGGCGGAAGGCGAGCAGGCCGAACGGCTGGCGCGTTCTCAGCGGATCGAGGCAATCATCGCCGAGTTCGAAAACGCCGCCACCGCCATCGTAACGTCGGTCGCCGCAGCTTCGCACGAACTCGAGGCCTCCGCCAATTCGATGATGGATGTCGCGCATACGACCAGCGAGCAATCGACCCTCGTTGCCGCTGCGTCGCACGAGACGGCGCAGACAGTCCAGGTTCTGGCCGCGACCGGCGACGAGCTCTCGCACTCGATCGGCGAGATCGGGCGCCAGGCCGAACAATCCTCCGAGTTTGCCGCGAAAGCCGCCGACCGGGCGAGTAGCACCAATGCCACTGTCCAGCGCCTTTCGGAAGCCGGCGGCGCCATTGTCGAGGTGATTGATCTCATCAAGTCGATCGCCTCGCAGACCAATCTGCTCGCGCTCAACGCCACCATTGAGGCCGCGCGGGCCGGCGAAGCGGGCAAGGGCTTCGCCGTCGTCGCTTCGGAAGTCAAGGAACTGGCATCGCAGACCACGCGCGCCACCGACATCATCGCCGAGCATGTCGTCGCCATCCGGCAGGCCTCGGATGAATCGATCGACGCCATGCAGGACATCGTCGGCATGATCGGCGAGATCAACCACGTCGCCTCCGCCATCGCCGTCGCGGTGACCGAACAAAGTCAGGCGACGCAGGGGATCGCCGAGAACGTGCAGCAGGTGGCGCAGGGCACGGCCCATGCGTCCGAGAGCATCGCCGTCGTCAACGAGGCGGCGACCAACACCGGAGCCGCGGCGAGCCAGGTGCTGAGCGCCTCGGAAGAACTCGCACGCCAGAGCCAGATGATGCGCGACAAGGTGGACTGGTTCCTGCGCGAGGTTCGCGCCGCCTGACGCAAAAAAGGGCGCCTCTCGGCGCCCTTTCTGTTTCACCCGCCAACGTTAAGGCCGCGGTCGGTCAAACCCTCCGGGGCCGCCCATACCTGGACCGCCCATGCCGTCGTGGCCGTCCATGTGGCGCCCACCACGACCGCCGAAGCGATGCCGGCGGTTCGAGAGTTCCTCGACACGCGCCTTCTGTTTCTCGTCGAGCGTCGCATAGAAGCTCTTGGCTGGCTCGACCGTCTTCTCGGCCGTGTCCGCCGCCTTGCGCAGCACCTTGGCGAATTTCTCAAGCCGCTCCGGTGCGGTCAGCTTGCCCTGCGCGGCGAAGTCGCTGCAGGCCTGATCGCGCAGTTCCTTCAGCGCCGGAACAAGGCCGGCGGCCAACTTGTCGAGTTCGGCGTTCTGCGCTGCGGTGAGATCGAGGTCAGCCTTCAGGAAGGCTCGCGCCACCCCCTCGAACTTCAACGGGTCGCGTTCGCACATCCGCTGGAGACCGCCCTGACGGCCCATCATGCCGCGTTCATAGCCGCCACGGCCATGCCAGCGTGCACCATAACCGTCGCCACCGTGGCGTGCCCAATCGGCCACGCCGATACCGACGCCGATTGTCAGGATCGCGGCGCCAGCCAGCAGCCATTTCGACGTCGCGCTCCCGAAAAACGGTTTTTTCTCGCTCATCGTCTGTCTCCAAATGTCGTCGACCCAAGCTGACATGTGTCCGCTCGAGCGCGGAATTTCAAATTAAAGCTTGGTCATTTTCCGGTTACGTAGCGGCAATCTCGCACACAACAGGGCGGAGAACGGACTGTTAAGGCTTCCCCTTTACCGTCGATTCACCTTGTTTTTCGGAGGCATGCATGGACGGCTTCATGGGTGGAATCTTCGGCGATGGTCGGCTGGTCCGGCGGGCTTTGCTGGTGGCGTTCGGCATTGTCGTGGCGACCTTCATCGCCGTGCAGAGCCTTGTCGCGCTTCTGAAGGTCGTGGTGCCCGATCAGCCGCAACGCTTATCGGCGAATTCGGTTCCCGCCGGCACGACACGGAACTACACCGTCGTCCGCTCGGTACTCGACGATCAGGTCACGACTGGATCGATCCCGCAGCCCAAGGCAACGCGCATCGATCCCTGTGGGAACTGAAATCCACGCGCGGCGGCTTCCGGCACCGGTCCGAACGGGCAAAATCGCTGAAAATTGAAGAATTTCCGAAGTTCGGGCTTGCTTTTCTGCCCGTCTTCCCGCTTAACGCCTGCATCGTCCGCCCGCTTCGTCGGGCCTGAAGAATTCGCCTTCCATTTCCGGCAATTCGTTTTTTGGCGATCAGGTGCTCATGTCATTTTCCAATCTTGGCCTCTCCCAGCGGGTTGTCGATGCGGTCACGGCCGCCGGCTATACGACGCCGACCCCCATCCAGGCGCAGGCCATCCCTCATGTTCTCGAACGCAAGGACGTGCTCGGCATCGCCCAGACCGGCACGGGCAAGACGGCGGCCTTCACGCTGCCGATGCTCTCGATCCTTGAACAGGGCCGCGCCCGTGCGCGCATGCCCCGCACCCTCATCCTCGAGCCGACGCGCGAACTTGCGGCGCAGGTCGAGGAAAACTTCACCAAGTATTCCGGCAACCAGAAGCTCTCGGTGGCGCTGCTCATCGGCGGCGTCTCATTCGGCGATCAGGACGCAAAGATCACGCGCGGTGTCGATGTGCTGATTGCCACGCCCGGCCGACTGCTCGACCATTTCGAGCGCGGAAAGCTCTTGCTGACCGGCATCGAGATCCTCGTCATCGACGAGGCCGACCGCATGCTCGACATGGGCTTCATCCCCGATATCGAGAAGATCGCCGGCCTTTGCCCGTTCACGCGGCAGACGCTGTTCTTCACCGCGACCATGCCGCCGGAAATCAAGCGCATCACCGACCAGTTCCTGCACCACCCGGTGACGATCGAGGTCTCCCGCCCGGCCTCGACCGCGACGACGATCACCCAGAATCTTGTCGCGACGCACTCGAAAGACTACGAGAAGCGCGACACCCTGCGCCGGCTGATCCGTGCCGCGCAGGAGGATGCGGAGCATCCGCTCAAGAACGGTATCATCTTCTGCAATCGCAAGCGCGAGGTCGCGACGCTCTACCGCAGCCTCGAAAAGCACGGATTCTCCGTTGGCGCGCTGCACGGCGACATGGATCAGCGCGCCCGCATGAACGCGCTCGACGCCTTCCGCAAGAACGACCTGACGCTGCTGGTCGCCTCGGATGTCGCCGCACGCGGGCTCGACATTCCCGATGTCAGCCATGTCTTCAACTACGACATTCCCCATCACGCGGAGGATTATGTCCACCGCATCGGCCGCACCGGTCGCGCGGGCCGCAAGGGCGCTGCCCTGACGCTGGTCGCGCGCGGGGACGAGAAATCGCTCGCAGCGATCGAGAAGCTGATCGGCAAGGCCATCGAATGGCAGGATGGCGATCTCAACACCCTGCCCGAGCGGCCCGAAGGCGAGGAAGAGCGTCCCGCCCGCCGCCCCCGTCGCGAGGAACGCGAGACCCGCAAGCCGCGCCGGGGCGAAGGCCGCGAGCACGTGCGCACGGCCAAGGAGCAGAAGATCCTCGACGCGGCAGCAGCTGGCGAGCCAGCAGGCGAAGCGTCTGCGCCCAAGGCTCCCCGCCCCGCGCGTGAGGAGCGCCCGCGCCGGGAGGACCGGACACCCAGGGAAGTTCGCGCGCAAAAACCCCATGCCGAGAAGCTGGAAGGCATCAAGGCCCAGCGAGAACCCCGAAACGAGCCTCGCCGCCATCGCGACGATGACGGCCCGACGCCCAAGGGTTTCGGCAATGCGGTTCCCGGCTTCCTAATGGCCGGTTTCGGCGGCAAGAAATAAGCTAGCGAAGAGCAATCCGGCTCAGACCGGATTCTTGATCGGCCCGCGTTTCGGTTTGCCGGTGTCGGTCCTGGCGCGGCGGGGCTTCTTCGGTGGCAGACGTCTGGCGACGTCGAGCGAGAGGCGCGCCAGCCGTACGATCTCGTCCTGTTCGTCAACCAGCGCCTCCGGCACGCGCCACCACGCCTTCACGGTGACAGTCTTGCCTTGCTTGGTATATTCGAATGGCGTCGCCCCGATCGCCTCGAACGCCGCGCGCGTCGTCTCGTCGACGCGGAAGCACAGGCCAGGGTTGATGGCAAGCGCGATGCAATAGTCGCCGTGGTAGATGCCGTATCCCGAAAACATCCGCTTCAGGCGTACCTTGCCGAAAGGCTCGAACAGGTCCTCAAGCCATTCGGGATCGGCCGCCATCAGCGTTCCGCCGCCAGCGTCTCCGGCCTCGCCGGTGTGATCGCAACGCTCTCGCCACAGCCACAGGCCGAAGTCTGGTTCGGATTGTTGAACACGAAGGTCGAGGCGAACTTGTCGGTCTTCACGTCCATCTCTGTGCCGAGGAGGAAAAGAACCGCCTTGGGATCGATCAGGATCGTCACCCCCTTGTCCTCAACCACCTCGTCGAGCGGATTCTTCGCCTCCGCATAGTCCATCGTGTAGGACATGCCGGCGCAGCCGCCATTCTTCACACCAACCCGAAGCCCGGCGATCGGGCGTTCCGCCGCCGCCATTACCGCGCGGATACGCTCGGCCGCCGCTTCCGTCAGCGACATGACCTTGAACGGCTTTCTCGCCGCCATCGCGCCCGTCGTCATCGTGCTCATCGTCACCTCCAGCGCGCCGGATGCAAGGCCCGGCGGGCAACCCGGCCCCAAAGGCGCCGGCAGACACAGTATCGTGAGCATAATGTAAGAATTGTTGCGGAAAAATCGACGCCTCGATCATATGTCTCGGACGATTTTCTGAAAGCGCCCGATGATTCTTCCTTCCCCCCTCCCTGTTCTGCGTACGGAACGGCTCGTTCTGCGCCGCCCTGTCGCGACCGACAGCGCGGACCGCTTCGCCCTCGGGCGCGATGCCGGCATCTACCGGATGCTCGGTGCCGACACCGCAAGACTGGCACCACTGACGGAAGAGCAGGCTTCGGCCTGGGTCGAAAATATCGCCAGCCACCCCGCCGCCTGGGTGATTGAACACGAGAGCCGCGCGATCGGCGAGATCCTTCTCGATAATTTCGTCGTCGCCGACCAGCGGGCGGATGTCGTCATCGGCATTCTCGATCCCGCGGCGCTCGGCAAGGGGTTTGGCACCGAGGCACTTTCGGCCGTCGCCGCCTTCGCCTTCGACCAGCTCGGCCTCCATAAGCTTTCGACCCGCGTTCTCGCCTTCAACACCCGTGCGTTACGCGCCTACGAACGGGTGGGTTTCATCCGCGAGGGGCTGGAACGCGAATCCGCACTGATCGGCGGTGTCTGGCATGACGATGTGATCGTCGGCCTGCTGAAGCGCGATTTCGATCCGGATTGCAAACGCCCCTCGAGCCGCCAGCTCGAACTCCGATATCGCAGTTGAGCCAATCACGCGGATTTGCTCGCATGGGCTGCTTTCACATATCGACAGGTACGAATTTTCGAATGTAACTTCACCACGTCAGCCGCGCCCCTTGGCGGCAAGGAAAAGAACGCGCTACAGCAAAACCTACCGGAGGAATGCCATGACCGAGCCTGTGATTCGTCGATCGTTTTTCAAAACCATGCTGGCGGGTGTCGCCGGCCTTGGGGGCGCCCTCGCCGCTTCGAAAGCACAGGCAGCCGCGCCGAAACAGAAGGTCGCCTATCATCTCGCGGATGCGGATAAGGTCGCCTTCGTGTTGGGCAACATCCGCAACCATATCGAGGGCGTGGGCGGCCCGCAGAATGTGGAGATCGCGCTGGTGGTGCACGGCCCCGCGTTGAAGGCTTTCCACGAGATGAACGCAAACGAGAAGATCAAGGAAGCGGTCGCCGGCCTTCACAAGGACGGGCTGGCACTCAACGCCTGCGGCAACACGATGCGCGCGCAGACGGTAGATCTGAAGGATCTTCTGCCCGGCTTCGTCAAGGCCGATCAGGGCGGCGTCGTCCGCCTCGCGGAGTTGCAGCAGCAGGGCTATCTCTACCTGCGCCCGTGATGCGCAGCCAGCGGCGTCATTTCAGGCGGATATAAACCCCGGTGAAACTGACGTTGGCGCCGCCGCACCCGACATTATCCTCGACGACGAGATAACGTCCAACAAGCTGGAGTCGCGCCCGGCATTCGGAGCGATCCGTTTCGTCCCACGGCTTGGTCGGGTCGGTGTAGTCGTCACCGATTGCCAGCAGATTGCCTTGCGGCTTCCGCTCGCCTTCCATTTCACCGACGTTCACAGCGCCTCGCGCGACCCGGCCCGGATCGGCCGAGCCGTAAGAGGCCTGCCCCACGACTTTCAGGGTTCCGTCCGGCAGCGCGGTGATCTCGATGTCGGCCTCCGCCGAGCGCGACCACTTGCCGGCCCAATCGGACGCCTTACCCGTTGGAACCGCCATCGGCTGCAGGTTCGTCGCGGGAATGTAGCCGCTGGTCTCCGGAAACTGACCTTTGACGCGCTTGGCGTTGGGAGAAAGATAGACAACACAGCGGTATGCGTTGTTGGTCCAGCCCGCCAGCACTTCGTCGCCCGGAACAACGAAGCCCTTGCGCTGGCAAGCGGGTGTTTCGGATGGGCATCCGCTCTTCGGCTTGGTGAGATTGTCTTCGCGGAAATGTACGCGCTTGTCGCTGGAGACGACCTTCATCAGCGTGATCGGGATATTTTCGCCGAAAACCTGGACACCGGGACAGATTCCCTGATCGTTCAGGCTGGGGAATTTGGGTGTGTTCTGTGCGGCGGCAACGCCGAGCCCCGCAACGAGCGTCGCGGCGACAAGGGCGGAACGGAACGGAATTTCGATCATCATAACCCCCGATAGCTCGCCGCGATTTGGCCGGATGTGCGTTATCTCACCACATATCGAGCGCGACGCGCGCCTCGTCGGACATGCGGCTCTGGTCCCACGGCGGATCGAATGTCATGACAACCTTGCAGCCGGTGATGCCCGGCACGTTGAGAACCGCTGTCTCGACCCAGCCCGGCATTTCGCCGGCCACCGGGCAACCCGGCGCGGTCAGCGTCATATCGATGGTGATGAAACGGTCATCCGAGATGTCGATCCGGTAAATGAGCCCCAGCTCGTAGATATCGGCCGGAATCTCGGGATCGTAGACCGTCTTGAGCGCCCGGATGATATCGTCCGTCAGCTGGTCGAGTTCTTCCGGTGACAGCGCGACCGGCGTCGGTTTCGACGCGGAACCGCTCTCGACTGTCTTCGCCGCGTCCTCGACCCCGATCGTGCCCGATCCTTCGTCCATTCCCGGTTCCACCGTCATTTCAATGCACTATCCAAAGAGCCTGTCGGCCCGGACGAGAGCTTCGGCAAGCCGATCCACATCCTCACGGCTGTTATATAGGGCAAAACTCGCTCGGCAGGTAGCCGTGACGCCGAAACGCTTCAGCAGCGGCATCGTGCAATGCGTGCCCGCCCGGACGGCAACGCCCTGCCGGTCGATCACGGTCGCGATGTCATGCGCATGCGCGGCGGCATGACTGAACGAAAGGATCGCGCCCTTCTCCCGTGCACGGCCGATAATCCGCAGCGAATTGATGGCCGAGAGCCGTTCGGTGGCGTATACGAGAAGATCGTCCTCATGCGTGCGGATCGCCGCTTTGCCGATGGCGTTGACGTAATCGATCGCTGCACCAAGCCCGATCGCCTGCACCAGCGGCGGCGTGCCCGCCTCGAAGCGGTGCGGCGGATCGCCGTAGGTAACGCCCTCCTCGCTCACCTCGCGGATCATCTCGCCGCCGCCGAGGAAAGGCGGCAGCTTGCCGAGCCATTCGCGCTTGCCGTAGAGCACGCCGATCCCGGTCGGTCCGTAGAGCTTGTGTCCGGTCATCACGTAGAAATCGGCGTCGAGGTCGCGGACGTCGATATCCAGATGCACCGCCGCCTGACTGCCATCCACGACCACCGGAATGCCGCGTGCATGGGCGAGGCGGATGACGTCCTTAATCGGCACGATGGTGCCGAGCGCGTTCGACATCTGCGTGATGGCGACGATCTTGGTCTTCGGCCCGAGCAGCTTCTCGAATTCGTCGAGAAGAAAATTGCCGTCCTCGTCAACCGGCGACCACTTGAGCACCGCCCCGTGCCGCTCGCGCCAGAAATGCCACGGCACGATGTTGGAATGGTGCTCCATGATCGAAAGCACGATCTCGTCGCCCGCGCCAAGATTGAGGTGCCGCCCAAGCGAAGACGCCACCAGATTGAGGCTCTCCGAGGCGTTCTTCGTGAAGACGATCTCCTCGACCGTGCCCGCATTGAGAAACGCCCGCACCTTCTCCCGTGCGGCCTCGTAGGCATCGGTCGCGGCATTGGCGAGGTAGTGGAGACCGCGGTGAACGTTGGCGTATTCGCTCTCGTAGGCCAGCCGCATGCGGTCGAGCACCTGCACCGGCTTCTGCGCCGAGGCGGCATTGTCGAGGTAGGTCAGCGGCTTGCCGTAGGGCTGAAGCGAAAGCGCCGGAAAATCCGCGCGGATACGGGCGAGGTCGTATGTCATGGGTAAGGCCTCGCGACTTCGAGCGCGCGCCGATGCTCAATGAATTCGGTATCGCAGGTGAGCTTTTTCGCGATCGGCGATTTTGGGTCAATTAGACGCCAGAACGGCGTGATCTCAGAGATACCACGTCCCGCACGCATCTCGTCGAGCGCGGCCTCAGCGACGATACGGGCAAAGATGGAAGACGTCAGCGGGCATGTTCCGGCCGCACGGCTCTCGCGTGCGAATTCCTCACGCATCGTCACGATGCTCCGGGTCTCACCGGGTGGAATGGCTTCGATATAGGCCTTAACCTTCAACGGCGAAGCAATGAATAGTCGAGCGCCGGGCAGAAAACCGCCGAAGGGCTTATCCAGCACCGAGACATGCGGTTCTGGCGCCAAATTCAGCTTCTGCGCCCAGGTTTTCTTCGCCATATCTATTCCTTCCGGCCCCAGATCCGCGCGTTCACTTCGCCTTCTCCGCGCGCTTGCGGCGCTCATCGACCAGCAGGCCGCCCTGCCCCCAATCCTCGGTCGAGACCTCCTGGAACACGATATGCGTGTTCTCCGGGTTCTTGCCGAGCACGCGCACAAGGCTTTCAGTGAAATCGTGGACAATTTCCGCCTTCTGCTCGCGCGTCGGCCCCTTGAGGCACTGGATGGTGATAACCGGCATCAGCTTTCCTTTCGTGCGCGCATCCAGTCCGACACGCGGGCAGCCAGCGCCTCTCGCACGCCGTCATGGTTGATCGCATCGAGCGCCTCGTCGACGAAGGCCTCGACGAGAAGCGCCTCGGCCTCGACGCGCGGCAGCCCGCGCGCCATCAGGTAGAACAGCTGGCTGTCGTCGAGCGCACCGGAGGTCGCCCCGTGGGCGCAAACCACGTCATCGGCGAAGATTTCAAGCTCCGGCTTGTTCGACATCGCGGCTTCGTCTGAGAGCAGCAAGGCATTCGAGGCCATCTGCCCGTCGGTCTTCTGGGCGTGCGGACGGACGATGATCTTGCCCTGGAAGACGCCTTGCGCCTCGTTGTCGATCACCGAGCGGAAGAGTTCGCGGCTCTCGCCGTGCGGCACGGCGTGATCCACCACCAGCGTGTTGTCGCAATGCTGGCGACCCTTGAGCATCGTCGCGCCGTTGAGCCGCAGCTTCGCGTTCTCGCCAGCATAGGTAATGAAACTCTGGTGCCGCGAGACCTCGCCGCCGGTGGTGAAATTGACCGAGGTAAGTTCAGCTTCCGCACCGATTTTCGCGGCCAGCGTAGAGAGCATCAGCGCCTTGTCGCCGCCCGCGTTGAGACGGATATGCTCGACCTTCGCGCTATCACCGATGAGAAGCTCGACAACCGCGTTCTTCTGGTAGGCGATACCATCCGGGCCGGTATGGCTCTCGACAAGTGCGAGCGACGCGCCGGGCGCAACCTCGACGATGATGCGCGAAGCAATTGAACCCGGCCCGTCAGAGACTTCGGCAAATTCACGAAACACATCGACGCAGGCCAGATGCAAGCGGGCTTCAACACCCTCCGAAACAGAAATCACCAACCCGTTGCGAACGAATGCTGTGTTGAGGTCAACAACCAGATCGTTCGCCTGACCCATGCCGCGATCTAGTGTCACGGTGCCGGAGCGCAACGCATCATCCAGCAAAGAAATTGCTACTCCGGCCGGCATGACTGCCTCACTGGTCCAGCGACGGCCATTAATCAATGCGATATGCGTGAAACCATCAAAGGCTTCGATCTTGTCGGTCGGGACTTCTTCGATGTCATTTGGCGTTCCCGCCGTCCGCATCAAATTCCGCAGATCGGTATAATGCCAGCTTTCGACGCGCTTTCCGGGCAGCCCCGCCTTCTCGAACCGCGCGAAAGCCGCCGCGCGCGCTTCCGCCGCGCCGGGAAGTGTCGCCTTCTCCGCGTGATAGCGCTCGATCAGCGCCATTTCGGCGGCCGTTCGCATGGGAAGGACCGTCGCCATCACGCCGCCTCGACGTAATCGGCGTAGCCGTTCTTCTCAAGTTCGAGCGCGAGTTCCTTGCCGCCCGACTTCACGATCCGGCCTTTGGCCATCACATGCACGGTATCGGGCACGATATGGTCGAGCAGGCGCTGATAGTGGGTGATGACCAGCATCCCGCGATTACCGCCCCGCAGGGCGTTCACGCCCTCGGCGACGATGCGGAGCGCGTCGATATCGAGGCCCGAGTCGGTCTCGTCGAGGATGCAGAACGAGGGATCGAGCAGCGACATCTGCAGGATTTCCATGCGCTTCTTCTCGCCGCCCGAGAAGCCGACATTGAGCGGGCGCTTCAACATATCCGGGTTGATGCCGAGCTTGGCCGCAGCCTCGCGCACGCGCTTCATGAAGTCGCCCGGCGTGAGTTCCTCCTCGCCGCGCGCCTTGCGCTGCGCGTTCATCGCCGCCTTGAGAAAGGTCATGGTGGCGACACCCGGAATTTCGAGCGGGTACTGGAACGCGAGGAACAGCCCCGCCGCCGCGCGCTCGTTCGGCTCCATCTCAAGCACGCTCTGGCCGTTGAGGAGAATTTCGCCCTCGGTGATCTCGTAATCCTCCTTGCCGGCGATGACATAGGAGAGCGTCGATTTGCCGGAGCCGTTCGGCCCCATGATCGCCGCCACCTCGCCCGCCTTCACGGTGAGCGTGAGGCCGTTGAGGATCTTCTTGCCGTCGATTTCGACGTGGAGGTTCTTGATTTCAAGCATGGGTTTGTTCCCGATAAATTCAAGCGCAGCCGAGGGGCACACGATCAGGGCGATTGATGTTCAGTTCAAAGCCGAGCAGCGGAACCAATGTCGCCCGCTGATCTTCGGCAAATGGCGCTCCACGTATGAGGAGAGTCCACATCCGTTTGGCAAGTGGAGCCAGCTTTTCATTGTTCACGGCTCTAAAGGTGTGGACCCAAACAATCCACCCAACTGCCATAACTTCGAGACCCGAAGCTTGTAGTCGCAAAGCCTCATTCAGGCCCAAAGTCAAAACCTCAGGCTTCTTCGACATCAATGCAGCGGGATTGTAAAAATCGCCATAGATGAAATTTACATTCGCAGTGTGTTCGACAGTTGCCACCGCGAGACCGAGTTCAGAAGGCTCACATTTTTCAAGACGTGATATAAAATCTTGGATTTGGTCGGATCCGTCTGGTTTCTTTTTGAACCAACCAAACATCACCCCACGCTCCCCTCAAGCGAGATCGCGATCAGCTTCTGCGCTTCCACCGCGAATTCCATCGGCAGTTGCTGGAGCACTTCCTTCACGAAGCCGTTGACGATGAGTGCCACCGCCTCCTCCTCGTCGAGCCCGCGCTGCATGCAGTAGAACAGCTGCTCGTCGGCGATTTTCGAGGTCGTGGCTTCGTGCTCGAACACGGCGGAGGCGTTCTTGCTCTCGATGTAAGGGATCGTATGCGCGCCGCACTCCTGCCCGATCAGCAGGCTGTCGCAATTGGTGAAATTACGCGCGCCGGTCGCCTTGCGATGCGCCGAAACCTGCCCGCGATAGGTGTTGTCCGACTTGCCCGCCGCGATACCCTTGGCAAGGATTTTCGAGGTCGTGTTCTTACCGAGATGGATCATCTTGGTGCCGCTATCGACCTGCTGATAGCCGTTGGAGATCGCGATCGAGTAGAACTCACCCGAGGAGCCCTCGCCGCGCAGGATGCAGGACGGGTATTTCCAGGTGATCGCCGAGCCGGTTTCCACCTGCGTCCACGAGATTTTCGAGCGCGCGCCGCGGCAATCGCCGCGCTTGGTGACGAAGTTGTAGATGCCGCCCTTGCCTTCGCTGTCGCCGGGATACCAGTTCTGGACCGTGGAATACTTGATCTCGGCATCATCGAGCGCGATCAGTTCGACCACCGCCGCGTGAAGCTGGTTCTCGTCGCGCTTGGGCGCGGTGCAGCCTTCGAGATAGCTGACGTAAGCGCCCTTGTCGGCAATGATCAGCGTGCGCTCGAACTGGCCGGTCTTCTGCTCGTTGATGCGGAAATAGGTCGAAAGCTCCATCGGGCAGCGCACACCCGGCGGGATATAGACGAAGGAGCCGTCCGAGAAGACCGCCGAATTGAGCGTCGCGTAGAAGTTGTCCGTCGTCGGCACCACGGTGCCGAGATACTTCTGCACCAGATCCGGGTGCTCCTTCACCGCTTCGGAGATCGAGCAGAAGATGACGCCGGCCTTCTTCAGCTCCTCTTTAAAGGTGGTCACGACGGAGACACTGTCGAACACCGCGTCGACCGCGACCTTCGAGGTCTGCACACCAGCGAGGATTTCCTGCTCGCGCAGGGGAATACCGAGCTTGGCATAGGTTTCGAGGAGCTGCGGATCGACCTCGTCGAGGCTCTTCGGTCCCGGTGTCTTCTTGGGTGCCGCGTAGTAGTGCAGATCCTGAAAGTCGATCGGCGGATAATGGCAGCGCGACCAGGTCGGCTCCGTCATCGTCAGCCAGCGGCGGAACGCCTCCAGCCGCCAATTCAGCAGCCATTCCGGCTCGTCCTTCTTGGCCGAGATGTAGCGGACGATATCCTCGTTCAGCCCCTTGGGCGCGAGTTCGCTCTCGATCTCGGTGACGAAACCATACTTGTACTGGTCAACATCGATGGTTTTGACGGTTTCGACCGTCTCTTTCACCGCTGCCATTTCTACCTCCTCTTCAGCTTCAAGGGCCGAGGGTTGTTCAATTCACACTACGCAGCATCCACCTTCGCTCTACGCGACAACTGGCGCTCAAGCGAGGAAAGGCAACGCTCCAGTTCTTCCTCTGTCGTCGTCGGTCCGATGGAGACCCGGATCGCGCCGGCACGGACCCAATCCGGTTGTCCCATCGCCGCGAGCACATGGCTCGCCTTGACCTTCCCCGATGAACAGGCCGAGCCGCTCGATACCGCAACACCGTCGAGATCGAAAGCGATCAGCGCCTTCTCGGCGACAATTCCAGGGATCGCAAAACACGATGTGTTGGCAAGGCGCGGCGCACCTTGACTCAAAACGACAATATCCGGCGTCAAGCGATTCAGACCCAACTCAAATTCGCTGCGCAGGTGATTCATTTTCTGAACAACCTCATGCGTGTCGACAGCAATCCGCGCCGCAGCCCCCATCCCGGCGATTCCGGGCAGGTTCTCGGTGCCACCGCGCTGTCCGCGCTCCTGCCCGCCTCCGGCGATGAAAGCCCGCGCAAGCCTCGTCCTGCCGTCAGCAAAGACAATCGCCCCGACGCCCTTCGGCCCACCAAACTTGTGCGCGGAAAGGATCAGCGCATCGGCGCCGAGCGCCTTGAGATCGAGTGCCAGCCGCCCCGGCCCCTGCACGGCATCGACGATCAGCACGCTGCCGGCGGCATGGACAACCGCCGCGAGCGCAGGAATGTCCTGCACTACACCTGTTTCGTTATTCGCAAGTTGAACCGCCACCAGCGCGGGGCCAATTTCACCCAAAATGCCGTCCAGCGCTTCGGCATCGACCAAGCCATTCTCATCGACCGGGATCACGCACGCATCCGCCCCCCCCGCGGCGAGCACGGCGGCATGCTCGGTGGCGGAAACGACCGATGTCAACGCCGAGACGATATCCCTGCCGCAACAGCCAGCCAGTCCGGCCGCGAAGAGCGCGTTGGCCGCTTCGGTCGCGCCGGAGGTGAAGACGATGTTCTCCGCTTCTCCGCCGACCAGCGCCGCAACATCCGTCCGCGCCTGCTCCATCATTGCCCGCGCCATGCGCCCTTCGGCATGAACCGACGAAGGGTTGCCGACGAGATCCATCGCCGCGAGCACGGCTTCGCGCGCCGCAGGAAGGATCGGCGCGGTCGCGTTCCAGTCGAGATAGGCACGGCGGCTCATGCTTTACCCGGCGAAAATGCCAATGATCGGAGATTGATCGATGAAAACCTTCGCATTTCGTGCGCTGCTATGCTAACGCCCGGCTCCTGCGATGTTTCAGCGAAACATCCGGTGGCGACGTAATTTAGAATTATTCTAAGAAACGTTCCACATACTATTACTTAGCGGGCGCGGGTGACGCGTCAAGCCAAACATGCACGACCCTGCCAATTTGACATTGAATGGCGGGGATGCAGGCCAAGAGACGGAACAACATGCCTGAAGTCATCTTCAATGGCCCCGAGGGACGCCTCGAAGGCCGCTACCAGCCGGCGAAGAAGAAGGGTGCGCCGATCGCGATCGTGCTGCATCCGCATCCGCAGTTCGGCGGCACGATGAACAACCAGATCGTCTATCAGTTGTTCTACACCTTTCATGAGCGTGGCTTTTCGGTCCTGCGTTTCAATTTCCGCGGCGTCGGGCGCTCGGAAGGAACCTTCGACCACGGCACCGGCGAGCTTTCGGATGCCGCCGCCGCGCTCGACTGGATGCAGGCCGTCAACCCGGACGCGCGCTCCTGCTGGATCGCCGGTGTCTCGTTCGGCGCCTGGATCGGCATGCAGTTGCTGATGCGTCGCCCGGAGATCGAGGGCTTCGTCTCGATCGCGGCGATGGCGAACCGCTACGATTTTTCGTTCCTTGCCCCCTGCCCATCCTCAGGCCTGTTCGTGCATGGCGACAAGGATCGCGTCGCGCCGGTCAACGATGTCATTTCCGTCATCGACAAGGTGAAGGTGCAGAAGGGCGTCAAGCTCGATCACGCCGTCATCGAGGGTGCGAACCACTTCTTCGAAAACCGCGTCGACCAGTTGGTCGGCACGGTGGGAGATTATCTCGACAGGCGTCTGGGGATCGTCAGGGATTGACGACCGCTTCCGTCATGACCGGGTTCAGCCCGACCATCCACGACTTCGATGCCTGGCCAGAAAGTCGTGGATACCTGCCACAAGGGCGGGCATGACGAACCACATTTCCTCGCAGCCCACCTGAAGCCACCTACATGACCGATTTTTCACCCAAATCCGATTTCCTGCGCATCCTTCAGGAGCGCGGCTTCATCCACCAGTGCTCTGATTTTGCCGGGCTCGATGCGCTGGCGGCCAGAGGCGAAGTCGTGGCCTATGTCGGTTACGACTGCACCGCGCCCTCGCTCCACATCGGCAATTTCCTGTCGATGATGATGCTCTACTGGCTCCAGCAGTCCGGCAACAAGCCGATCACGCTGATGGGCGGCGGCACGACCCGTATAGGCGACCCATCCGGCAAGGACGAGACGCGCGCCCTGCGCACCATCGCCGAGATCGACGCCAACAAGGAAGCGATCAAGGGTGTCTTCGCCAAGGTGCTTCAATTTGGCGCCGGAAAAACTGACGCGGTGATGATCGACAACGCCGAGTGGCTCCCGGAACTGAAATGGATCGACATGCTGCGGGATGTCGGGCGGCATTTCTCGGTCAACCGCATGCTCTCGATGGATTCGGTCCGTCTCCGTCTCGAACGCGAGCAGGAGATGAGCTTCATCGAGTTCAACTACATGATCGCGCAGAGCTACGATTTCGTGGAGCTCTCGAAGCGCCTTGGTTGCAACCTCCAGATGGGCGGCTCCGACCAATGGGGCAACATCATCATGGGCGTCGATCTCGGCCGCCGCATGGGCACGCATCAACTTTACGCGCTGACGACGCCGCTGCTCACCACCGCCTCCGGCGCCAAGATGGGCAAGACGGCACAGGGCGCCGTCTGGCTCAACGCCGAAGCCTTCTCGCCTTACGATTTCTGGCAATACTGGCGCTCGACCGAGGATGCAGATGTCGGCAAGTTCCTGCGCCTTTTCACGATCCTACCGATGAGCGAGATCGTGCGTCTCGAAAAGCTCGGCGGCGCCGAGATCAATGAAGCCAAGAAAGTGCTCGCGACCGAAGCAACCGCGCTTCTCCACGGGCGCGCTGCGGCGGAAGCGGCTGCCGAAACCGCACGTATCACCTTCGAGGCCGGCGGCACGGCAGCGGATCTGCCCACGGTCGAAATCGCCGCGAACGAACTTGAGGCCGGGCTCGGCGTCCTTGCAGCCTTCGTCAAGGCCGGGCTTGTCACCTCGAACGGCGAGGCGCGCCGGCAGGTGCAGGCGGGCGGGCTCAGGGTCAATGACCAGCCAGTCACGACCCCGCAGTCTACACTGACACCGGACGACGCGGTGCACGAAGGGGCGATCAAGCTCTCTTTCGGCAAGAAAAAGCACGTCTTGCTGCGCCCGGTCTGATCCGGACGTTACTTCTCGCGCTGAATTTCGAAGAACTTGCGCAGGAAGCCTGGCGCGATGGCGCTGACCGGGTTCGTTCGCAGCACCGGCGCACTCGCCCGTCCGCTGACGACGAACGGAACGGCGAAAAGCCCTTCGTATTGCCCGCCGCCGAGAATGCGACCGATAATCGGCACCTGCGCGAACAGGTTGTTGAGCGCGTAGGCCGGCACGAAAGCCCCCTGCAGGGATACCCGGTCACGGGCGTAATCGAGCGTGCCTTCGAGCGTGCCGCCGATCTCGCCGCCCCACATCACGGCCTCCTTGAGAATAAGAACGCTCTGCTCCCGGATAAAATCAGCCCGAAACTTGGTGAACTGCGTCTGGTCGCCGCCGATCGGCAGGCCCTGGGCGCCTTGCGTACTTGCGCGCGCCTGCTTCAGCGCCGGTTCGCCGCGAATGACGAAATCGCGCATCTGCACCACTCCGCGCTGCCCCCTGGCACTGACCACCAGATCGCCGTGCATGCGCCCGCCATAGGCCTTGGCATAGATATCGAGAAAGCGGGCCAGCGCCCCGCCGTCCGTCGTCTCCAGGGCAAGTCGGGTTCCGTCCCCCTCCCGTCCCACGGTGGAGATCGTCAATCCGTCACCGCCGAAACGCCCCTTTACCGTGAGTTCGCGGAGATCTCCGCCACGCTTGACGAGCTTGACGTCCGCAGCGCTGAGAAGTTCGCCGTTGAACCCGACCAGCACGGTCGACTGCAGGTCGAGTTCGATATCGCCCCCGTTCTCCGGCTTCTTGTCATTCGGCTTTCCGGCCTGCCCAAGCGAGAGGAAAGGGCGAACATCGAAGGAATTGCCGCGTAGATTGACCCGATAACCGTTTCGGTTACGCTCGATCGCGAGCCGCGCGACATCCCCCGGCGACAGTTTAATCGAGGCGAAATCCGCTTTGGAGAACTGGTTTTCCTTGTTGAATTCGAGCCGCCCGCGCGCGGAAACTCCGCCAAAATCAGCCTCGAACTTATCGAGCACCACGGCCTCGTTCCGGGAAAGCATCGTGAACCGCATTTTTCCCGCTACACCCGCCCTCTTGGCGAGTGGCGCCAGCGGCGCTTCGATCCGCGCCTTCGCAAGATCAAGTTCGATCTCGATCGGCGCATTGTCACCGAACGCCGTCGTCACCGCGACGCCGAACGTACCGGCCATCAGCGGCTTGACTTCGATCCCGCGACGCGCGAGCTGCACGTCGTCCATCGTCGAGCGGATCGTCGCCGTGCTGGGTTTGCCGGCTGACATCCGCAGCTCGATCTTGTTGGAGACCCCGCTAACGGTGCCCTCGCCCTTGAGAACGGCGTGATCGTTGCGGGCCGAGAGTTCGAACTGCCCGCCCTCAAGCCGCTCGCCCCGGAAAGCCTTCTCGATCGAAACCTGTTTGAGCCCCGCCTGAATATCGATCCTGACGTCCTTCGCGGCAACTTGCCGGGAAATCGGCAACGTGATGCGGGCCTCGCCTTCGATTGTCCCTCCCGAAACCTCGACATCGCCGGGCGGCGCGATGACCGCCTTCAGCGAGCCGGAAGAGAGATAGGTCATCAGCCCTCGCAGATCGCCCTTGATGGGTAGCTTCATTGCCATAATCGCCGGACGCTGCGCGGTGTCGGCGATCGACAGGTTCGCGTTGCGGATATCCACACGACCTGCCCCGGCTGGCCGGATCGCGGCTTCGAGTATGGAAACCTCGGCCTTGCGGCCGGTCGAGCGTCCCTTGATGTTCACCCCGTCAATCGGCGGCGCATCGAGCACCGGTCGCACCGCGATTCCGGTCAGCTCGTATTCGACATGAAGCGCGTCGTCCGCGATGGGCAGGCGCCGGAAGGCGTTGGCGAGCGACTCGCCCTGCAGCCTTGAACGCAACTGAAGGCGTGCGAGATGCCCGGCCGATACGTGCTCGACCATCCAGCGCCGGACATTTGGCGCCACCCACACTGGCCAAATCCGCATCGCCTTACGGATTTCCACCCCTGCGGCGTCGATATTGGTTTCGATCAGACCTCCGTTCTCGAAAGAGAACCGGCCGTCCATGACAAGTTTGCCGTCATCTTCCGCAAGCGAGAGTCTTTCGAGGCGAAAACTGGTGAACGATGGCGACAGAATGCCCGCGGCTTCCAGCGAGTCGATCGACAGGATCGGCTCGTCGACCGTCAGCCGATCGATATCCGCCCGACCGGCCTTCAGGCTCAGCCGATAGCCGGAATTCTCGCCACCGAGAGGCGTCATGCGGCCCAACGCCATGATGTTGGTTTCGTTGAACCGGAGCTGGAAGCGGTCGATCAGGATATCCTTTTCCCCCGCACGCAGGCGCAGGTCCAACGCTGCCTCGTCGAGCTGGAACGGCGGCATGTCGGGGTCCGGCGGCTCGATCCGCCCACCGCGTGCCGTCAGCGAGGCGCCGGTTTCCGCCAGCACGGCATCCGTCCCGATCCGCGAGTGAAGCCGGAACGCCAGATTCAACCCCGGATCAATGCCCTTCACCTTTTGTCCGAGAATGCCGAACAGCGCCCCGGCAGTCAGGTTATCGCTATCGACTTGCACGAGGCGCTCGCCCGAGGGAAGCATTTCGTTGCGGCCCACGAATTCGATTGCCTGCCTGTGATCGGCCTGTTCGACGCGGGCGCGGATCGTCCCGTCCGCCCCGCGCGTTACGGCAATGGTTAGGCCGGCCTGAAGCGGAGCCACCTGGTCGTCGTCCCGGCGCTGGAAGAGCGAGATGTTTTTGCCGGTGATGGTTGTCAGTGAGGCGAACGCCGGGTCCTGCCCCGACACGGCGAAATTCACCGCCCCGAGCGTCGCGTGGAGCAGGGTCAGGGCTTCCTCCGCCCCGAGTGGCGGGTCACCCGGTTTCGAGCGCGGCAAGACCAGCTTCAGACCCTCGAACGTGATCGCCCGGGCTTCCGGTGCCAACGTCAGGAGCGAGGTCCCGGTCAGGCGGAAGTCCGCGCGCTCCAGTTCGGCATAGGCGCCAGATGCGGCATTGGAAATCGCGAGGCCAGAGATCGAGAAGGTCGGGGAGAGACCGGCGATGCGGATGCCAGCCTCATCCAGCATGAGTTCGTTCTGCGCGCCAATTCCTCCCTTGATCGCCGCGACGAATCTTTCGCGGAGGAACGCTGTGCCGCGCTCGCGCTGGATGAACCACAGGAAACATCCGGCGGCGATAACCACGGCCACAACGAGCAGGACTGCGGAAACGCCGCACCAACCGAGGAGGGAAAGGCGACGGCGGCGCCTCTTGCCCGGCGCGATCAGCTCCTCCAGCCGCCCGGTATGGCCTTCGTGCTCATCCACGTCGCAATTCAAACGCCCCGATCTCCGCTCGCTGCCTGTCTGTCTGTCGGCGATCTCGTCGACAGGCTTCCGCCCGATTTCCTTTACCAGCTAATGCCTTTACGCAATGCCGCGCGGATCGTTTTTGCGGCTTTGATGGCAATAGTTCACATCAAAGACGTCAAAATGAAGGAATTCGTTCCCTCAATGCTTCGGATAACGCGCGAAGGATCGAACGCTGCGGAAAATCGTCGCATTTATCCTCTCGTCCCCGGCAGGCGGACGCACTAATTGATGGCCGAGCGACCAACCGGAGGATTTCGTTATGAGTGCCATGCCCGCGATCGGTTCGAAGGCCCCGTCCTTCACCCTGCCCGGCGATTCGGGAAAGACGCTCTCCCTCGCCGGCTTTGCCGGAAAAAAGCTCGTCCTGTACTTCTATCCGAAAGACGATACTTCCGGCTGCACGGCAGAAGCCAAGGATTTCAATACCTTGCGCGCGGATTTTCAGGCGGCCGGCACGGAGATTGTCGGCGTTTCGCCGGACTCGCCCAAGAGCCACGACAAGTTCCGGGACAAGTACGCGCTCGCCTTCCCCCTCGCGTCGGACGAAAGCAAGGCTATGCTGGAGGCCTATGGCGTCTGGGTCGAGAAGAGCATGTACGGCCGTAAGTACATGGGTGTGGAGCGCACAACCTTCCTCATCGGGCCGGACGGCACCGTTCTTAACATCTGGAACAAAGTAAAGGTGCCGGGCCATGCCGAGGAAGTGCTCAAGGCCGCGCGCGGCACGTGAAACAACCGGAAATCGCGCGCCGTTATCGGTGCATTAACCCTAACAATTCATGATGATGCGATCGAGGCTGTAAGGTCGGAGTCGCGTTGTTCATGTTCATTCGGATGCCGGTGCAGGGCCCCTTCGCCAATTCGGACGCTCGTCTGGCCCTGATGATTCGCTCGGAAAACGGAACACGGCTGGTCGAGTTCGGCAGCCGCACGGTCGTCGCGCTCATCCTGCTTGCGGCCCTGTTTTTCGCGTGGTTCCTGGTCGCTTCTTTCTACCTTGTGATGCGCGATGAGTTCGTTGCTTCCTATTTTGCCGGACAGCGTCGCGATGTTCACGCCTACGAGAGCCGGATTCTTGAATTGCGCTCGCGAATCGATCGCATCACCGCCCGCCAGTTGCTCAACCAGGATACGATCGAGGATCGGGTTTCCACTCTCGTCGCACGGCAGGCGGAGATCGAAGCCCGGCAGATTATGGTCTCGGAACTCGCTGCCAAGGCAGAGACAACCGGCATTCCCCTGCCCTCAACCTTCGCGGTCGCCCCCGAAGCTCCCGCCATTACAGGAAGTTCCCCACTCTCCTTCGCGCCGATCAAGGGCAAGCCGCAACCTTTGCCGCCGACTTCGCCGCAGCGGCTCGGCATGATGGCCCCCGCCATCACGCCCCCCAATGCCGCGGCGCCACGCGGACCGATGGAAAGCGTCGTCACCGAGATCGAGCGTCGCTCGGCTTCCCTCGAACAGGCCCAGAAGAGTTATATCGCCCATCTCGGCGAGGCCGCCGAAAAGGAAATCTCCCGCTCCCGGAATGCTGTTGCCTCGCTCGGCATCGACCTGTCCCGGTTCGGCAAGCGCACCTTCGAAGCTGCTCCACCCGCTGCGGTGCCGAGCTTCGATGAATTCACCCTGCGGGATGTTTCCGGGCATTCCGCGATGGGTGGCCCGCTGCTCCCGGTGGCGGGCGCGCCAGATACTTTCGACATCACGATCAACCGCGTCGAGGCAACGATCGAGAACGCGGTCAAGGCCCGCGCCGTATTCCGCGCGCTGCCGATCGGGCGCCCGATCAACGAGAAGCATGAATTGTCGTCCGGCTTCGGCACTCGGCTTGATCCGTTCACACGCTCGCTCGCACAGCACTCCGGTCTCGACTTCCGGGCTCCTTCCGGCACGAATATTCGCGCCGTCGCGCCCGGCAAGGTGATCGATGCGGGGTATAACGGCGGTTATGGCCGCATGGTCGAGATCGATCACGGCCACGGCATCACCACGCGTTACGCGCATATGTCGTCGATCTCCGTCAGCGAGGGCCAGCGCGTCGAGAAAGGCACAGTGATCGGTCAGGTCGGCTCGACCGGTCGCTCCACCGGCCCGCACCTCCATTACGAGGTGCGCATCGACGACGACGCTACCGACCCGATGCGCTTCGTCAAGGCCGAGCGGTTGCTGGCACCGAACTGATCGGCTTCCGCGAAGCGCAAGCCCGAACGGGCGCCGGGCGGTCAGCCCGGACTTGGTGCCGCAGGCGCGGCATCACAGAACTAGTCGATATCCTCGACGACCGTATCACCGCCGCCGTGGACACGCTGGGCCAGCGCCGCCTCGATGAAGGGATCGAGTTCGCCATCGAGCACCTCCTGCGGAGTGCCCGAAGTCACGCCCGTGCGCAAGTCCTTCACAAGCTGATAGGGTTGGAGCACATAGGAGCGGATCTGGTGGCCCCAGCCGATATCGGTCTTGTTGGCCTGCTCGGCCATCGCCGCTTCCTCACGCTTCTTCAGTTCGAGCTCGTAGAGACGCGCGCGGAGCATCTTCCACGCGAGTTCGCGGTTCTGGTGCTGCGAGCGCGAGGTCTGGCTCATTACCATGATTCCGGTCGGGATATGGACGAGACGCACCGCCGATTCGACCTTGTTGACGTTCTGCCCGCCAGCACCCTGCGCGCGCATCAGATCGATACGGACATCGCTTTCCTTTAGGTCGACCTGAATGGAATCATCGACCACCGGATAGACCTGCACCGACGCGAACGAGGTATGCCGACGCGCATTTGAATCGAACGGCGAGATGCGCACGAGGCGGTGCACGCCGCCCTCGGTCTTCGCCCATCCATAAGCGTTGCGGCCCTTGATCAGCAGCGTCGCGGACTTGATGCCGGCCTCTTCACCGTCCGACATTTCCATGACGTCGACCTTGAAGCCCGAGCGCTCGGCCCAGCGCGTATACATGCGCAGCAGCATCGAGGCCCAGTCCTGGCTTTCGGTGCCGCCGGCGCCCGAATGCACTTCGAGATAGGTGTCGTTTCCGTCCGCCTCCCCCGAGAGAAGCGCCTCGACCTGCCGCTTGGCAGCCTCGGCCTCGACAGCGCGAATCTGTTCCTCGCCTTCCGCGATCGTCGCGGAGTCGTTTTCCATTTCACCGAGTTCGATCAAGGTCTTGGCGTCGTCCAGATCGCGTTCGAGCTTGAGGATGCCATTCAGCTTGTCCTCAAGGTCGGAGCGTTCGCGGGTGATCTTCTGCGCAGCGGTCGAATCATTCCAGAAATCCGGATGCTCGACGCGGGCGTTCAGTTCCTGCAGGCGCTTGTGGGATTTGTCCCAGTCAAAGATGCCTCCTCAGCAGCCCCACAGACTGCTCGATGGCATCGACCATCGTCTGAATTTCCGCACGCATTGTTGAAAGTTCCTGTCAGACCGGGCAAATCCCGGCGTCATTCCGTTGGCGTCGGGATACCCGACGCGTTACCGCGATGCAATCGGAGATCGGATCGGTCAGTAGAGGCCGCCGGTCGTGGCACCGATCGGCGCGCCGCCTCCGCCACCGCCAGACGCAGCAGTTCCGCCGAAGGAGTAACTCTCCGGCGGCGCAGTGTTGGGCTTGAACGGCTCGAGAATGCCGCTCGGATCGCCAGCGCTGGTGCGCTGTCCGGTCGCAGCATTGACGCGGATGAACTTGATCCCCGGCGGCACGCGGAACTGAAGGTTCGGCTTGTCGGCGAGCGCTTCCTTCATGAAATCGCGGAATACCGGCGCGGCATACTGGCCGGCCGTTGCCGAGTTGCCGAGCGAACGCGGCTTGTCGAAGCCGAGATAGACGCCGACCGCGAGATCGGGCGAGAAGCCCACGAACCACACGTCCTTCGCATCGTTGGTCGTGCCGGTCTTGCCCGCAAGGGTGCGGTTAAGCGAGCGCAGCACGGTCGCGGTGCCGCGCTGGATCACGCCCTGCATGATCGAGACGATCTGGTAGGCGGACATCGGATCGATGACGCGCTCGCGCTTGTCGACAAGGCGCGGCTCGTCCTGATCGTGCCATCCCTCGGAGAGGCATTCCTTGCAGACGCGCTCATCGTGCTTGTAGATCGTCGAGCCCCAGCGGTCCTGGATGCGATCGATCAAGGTCGGGCGGATGCGGCGACCGCCGTTGGCGAGCATCGAATAGGCCGCCGTCATGCGCAGCACGGTCGTCTCGCCCGCGCCGAGCGACATCGCCAGCACCGGCAGCATATCGTCATAAACACCGAAACGCTTCGCGTATTCGGCAACGAGCGGCATCCCGAGGTCGCGCGCGAGGCGCACGGTCATCAGGTTCTTGGAGCGCTCAATGCCCTGGCGCAGCGTGCGCGGTCCGGTCGATTTGCCGTCGTAGTTATCCGGCCGCCATACTTCGCCATTGCCCTGATCGACCTCGATCGGCTCGTCGAGAATGATCGAGGACGGTGTATAGCCGTTGTCGAGGGCGGTGGCGTAGACGAATGGCTTGAATGACGAGCCCGGCTGGCGCAACGCCTGCGTCGCCCGGTTGAATTCCGACTTGTCGAACGAGAAGCCGCCGACCATGGCCTTGATGCGGCCCGTATGCGGATCCATCGCGACGATGGCGCCGGAAATCTCCGGAACCTGGCGCAGGCGATACTGACCTTCCTTGTCCTTGATCGGTTCGACATAGACGACATCGCCCGCCGTCAGCGCGCTGCGGAGTGGCTTGCGCGGGAAGGCCTTGGCGCTCTCGGCGGTGATGACGCCGGTCTCGCGCTTGCGGTCGATGACGCCGCCGCCGAGCTTGGCAGGCTGAAGTCCGACTTGTGCTTCGGAATCCGTCACCGACAGAACAACCGCGAGCCGCCACGGGTCGATGTCCGTAAGCCCCTGCACCTCGGCCAGCTGCGCGCCCCAATCGCCGCTCGGCGGGATCTTCTCGGTTGCGCCGCGCCACCCGCGCGCCTCGTCGAAGCGCACGAGGCCGTCCGAGAGCGCCTTGCGCGCGTAGATCTGAAGCTTCGGATCGAGCGTCGAACGCACGGAGAGCCCGCCTTCGTAGAGCTTCTTCGAACCATAGCGTTCGGCGAGTTCGCGCCGCACTTCCTCGGCGAAGAAGCCGGCGGCATAGGAGTTCGGTGAAAGCTGACGGAAGGTGACATTCAGCGGTTCTGCCCGGGCGGTCGCCCCGTCTTCCTTCGAGATATAGCCGTTGTCGACCATGCGATCGATTACGTAGTTGCGGCGGTTGATCGCGGCATCACGGTTGTTGATCGGATGATAGGTCGAAGGCGCCTTCGGCAATGCGGCGAGATAGGCGGCTTCCGCAATGGTGAGTTCGTGAACCGATTTCCCATAGTAGTTGAGCGCGGCCGCAGCGACGCCGTAGTTGCCGAAGCCGAGATAGATCTGATTGAGATAGAGTTCGAGGATCTTGTCCTTCGAGAAAGTCGATTCGAGCCGGAAGGCGAGCAACGCCTCCTTGATCTTGCGGTCGATGCTTTGTTCCGGTGACAGGAAGAAGTTCTTCGCGACCTGCTGCGTAATGGTCGAACCGCCCTGCTGGCGGCCACCGGAAGCGCGCCCACGCACCAGCGCGCGGGCGATACCTTCAGGATCGACGCCGCCGTGCTTGTAAAAGTTCTTGTCTTCCGCCGAAAGATAGGCCGCGATCAGCAGCTTCGGAATAGCCTGGATGGGGAGATAGAGGCGGCGTTCACGCGCGTATTCGGCGAGGAGGGTCCCGTCCGCCGCATGAACACGGGTCGTCACCGGCGGCTCGTATTTCGCGAGCTGGGCATGATCCGGCAAATCCTGCGAATAATTCCAGATCACATAGCCGGCGACTGCCGCGCCCAGCAGCCCGACTAGGGTGGCCGTTCCGAAGAGAAACGCGAAGAAGCGAGCGATCATCCGCATCGTGCAATCCATCCCCAGCGCGGCGAAAAGCCGGCTCAGCCCTGAAATCCGGCCGCGACGAAGACACTGTCCTTCGGCCTGCAGCCACCCGAAACGCGGCAGTCTGCGCTCTTTCCCACCCGTCAAAGCCGCGTCGGCTGCGAGCCGGAAAGCCCGTCCGCATAGCAGACGTCGCTTCCTGCGACAAATCCCCACGCTTGCAATTCATCACAAAAGCGCAAACCGTGGCTTAATAACGGCAATTGGGTCATACGCGCCTCATTTGGTGCGCACGGGAGCCCATTCCAAGCTCATCCGGGCGAATTTCCCGAGACAGCGTTGCGGCCGTGCATCATGAAATCCACCAATGCCCGGCCAAGGCTTTTCGCCAGCTGGTTCCGCCCGGCGTCCGAGGACAATGCTGCAAGATCGTCGGGATTCGAAAGGTAGCCCAGTTCGACAAGGATGGAGGGCATGTCCGGTGCCCGAAGCACGCGGAAACCTGCACTTCGGAGCGGCGTCTTGTGGACGCGCGAGCCGCTCTCCAGCGCCGCGACGCTGCGCCGCGCGACGATCTGGCTGAAGAGCCGTGTTTCGCGGCGAGCGAGGTCGAAAAGGATATCGTCCACCCCTTCCCTCTGCTCTTCCGTCACATCGACTCCGGCGAGAAGATCGGCGCGGTTCTCCTTTTCCGCTGCGCGAGCGGCGTTGGCGTCAGAAGCGCGATCCGACAGGGTGTAAACCGATGCCCCTCGCACATCCTTCTCCCCGGAGAGCGAATCGGCGTGGAGCGAGACGAAAAGCGCCGCGCCGCGCGCGCGGCCGAAAGCGACCCGCTCGCCCAGCGCGATGAACCGGTCGTCCTCGCGGGTTAACTGCACCTCGATACGGCCATCCTGCTCGATGATGGCCTTCATCGCCTTCGCGACCGCGAGCACGATATCCTTTTCCGCTTCCCCCTTCAGGCCCGACGCGCCGGGATCGATACCACCGTGACCGGGATCGATCACGAGAAGGGGCTTCGCCTTCGCGTCGCGCGGGGGCGTTCCTTCCGACTGTGCCTTGTTCCGGGCGTCGCTGCGTTTTGCGCGGTCGACGGCAGCCCGCTCGGCAAACCTTGCGCGATCCGTCGTATGAACCTGCACGACGAGGCGCGGGACGCCTGCCTGCCGCACCACATCGATACGCTCGACGATGGCCGGCTTCGCAAGATCCAGCACGATGCGCGACTGTCCGAGGAAGACGAGGCCCGCCCGCCATGCCGAAACCGGCCCCTGCCCCTTCGTTGACGCCAGCGCCGCGCTCCCCGGAAAGACAACGCCTTCAAGGTCGATGACGAGCCGGTCCGGATTTTCCAGTACCTCGAATCGCGTCACGGCCTCGCGCGTAAGGTCGATCACCAGTCCAGCCGATTGGGAATCGTTGCCCGGCACGAGATGGATAGCGTGGCCGATGTTCGGCGCATCGTCCTGTGCCCGAACGATTCTCGACGCACAAAATACCAGCGCGCAAACGAGAACGGCGGCCAGGAGGCTGCGAAAGAGCGCGCCACGCAGCGTGACGCGAGCGTCTTTCACGCATCGGAAAGGGCAGGATCCATCTTCGAACGCGCGCATCGCCGAACCGTTCCGTTGGCCGAGCACTCCGATTAGCCAAGCACCCTTGCCAAATCGCGCCCTCAACCTTAAACGGGGTCTACGGTGCATTCTTCGCCGGGGCAAGTTTTCGTTGATCCGTTTCTCCGGCATCGGAGCGTGCGGGTCCTCAGCCTCGTCGCCAGGATGCGGGAAACTCCGCCGGAAGCCTTTGCCGCAGCTCGGCAATTTCGCTTTCCGTGCGCGAGCCCCGTGGCGCGCGACCTTCGCGTGTCTTTTCGAGCGAGGATGGCGCAATGCCGGCACGGATGATGGAACGAATGTGTTGGAGCGAAGGATATTCGCACAGCCACGTCTCGTTCCGCCGCCTTGCCCTCGCCCCCTGCTCTAAAACGCCGTTTACCGCCCGGCCCGTCCTTCCCAGGCTCGAGCCTTCCCCCTTCTCCTCGCGCCGGCCTGCCGTTTCGCCCCCCGTCGAGCGAAGCGTTACCGATCGCGCCTGCAATGCGCCCGGGGCGCGCCGGCCGGCCTACTTCCTTTCAAGAGTTTCCAATGACAACGAAAATGCTGATCGACGCCGCCCACCCGGAAGAGACCCGGGTCGTGGTGACACGGGGCAACCGGGTTGAGGAATTCGATTTCGAATCCGCCAACCGTCGCCCTCTGAGGGGCAACATCTATCTGGCCAAGGTAACACGTGTGGAGCCTTCGCTCCAGGCTGCCTTCGTCGATTTCGGCGGCAATCGCCACGGTTTCCTCGCCTTCTCCGAAATCCACCCTGATTACTACCAGATCCCGACGGCCGACCGTCAGGCTCTGCTCGCCGAGGAAGCCGAGGCCGCTCGGGAGGAGGACGACGACGAGGATGGCAGACGCTCCCGCCGTTCGCGCGGCGCCAAGCCAAAGCGCGCCAAGGCCGGCGACGAGGCCGTAACCTCGGCCCCGGTTGAGGCCGACAGCGGCGAAGAGAGCGCTGTCGCCTCCGAATCCGCGAGGGAAGAAAACGGCAACGGCGAAGAGGCCGCCAAGGAAGAGGATCACGTCGAGCAGCTCGGCGGTGGCGGCGACGCGATGGAAGAAGTGCCGACCCGCGCCGCGCCGCGTGCCCGCAAGCAGTACAAGATTCAGGAGGTCATTAAGCGCCGGCAGATCCTGCTGGTGCAGGTGGTCAAGGAAGAACGTGGCACCAAGGGCGCGGCGCTGACGACCTATCTCAGCCTCGCTGGCCGCTATTCGGTGCTGATGCCGAATACCGCGCGTGGTGGCGGCATCTCCCGCAAGATCACCAATTCGGCCGACCGCAAGCGCCTCAAGTCGATGGCCTCCGAGCTTGAGGTTCCGGATGGGATGGGCGTCATCCTGCGCACCGCAGGCGCAGCGCGCACCAAGGTCGAGATCAAGCGCGATTTCGAATATCTGATGCGCCTGTGGGAAAGCGTGCGCTCGCTGACGCTGGAATCGACCGCGCCGGCCCTCGTCTACGAGGAAGGCTCGCTCATCAAGCGCGCGATCCGCGATCTCTACTCCAAGGACATCGAGGAAATCCTCGTTGCCGGCGATGACGGCTACCGCGAGGCCAAGGACTTCATGCGGATGCTGATGCCGTCCCATGCCAAGGCCGTTCAGCCCTACAAGGACGCCACCCCGATCTTCTCGCGCTACGGTGTCGAGAGCCAGCTGGATGCGATGTTCTCCAATGTCGTGACGCTTAAGTCCGGCGGCTACATCGTCATGAACCAGACCGAGGCACTCGTCTCGATCGACGTGAACTCCGGTCGTTCGACGCGCGAGCACAACATCGAGGATACCGCGCTCAAGACCAATCTCGAAGCCGCCGAGGAAGTCGCTCGCCAGCTCCGCCTGCGTGACCTTGCCGGTCTCGTGGTGATCGATTTCATCGACATGGAGGAGAAGCGCAACAACAAGGCGGTCGAGCGCAAGCTCAACGACTGCCTCAAGAATGATCGTGCGCGCATCCAGGTCGGCCGCATCTCGCACTTCGGCTTGCTGGAGATGAGCCGCCAGCGCATCCGCACCGGCGTGCTCGAAAGTTCCACCACCCCCTGCCCGCATTGCGCCGGCACGGGCCTGCTGCGCTCGACGCCGAGTCTCGCCCTTCACGTGCTGCGCGCGCTGGAGGATACACTCCTGCGCGGCGCAACGCATGACATCACGCTCAAGACGCGGCTCGAAACGGCGTTCTACATCCTCAACCAGAAGCGCGACAGCCTGACAGCGCTCGAAGCGCGCTTCGGGGTGACGATCACCATCGTCGCCGAAACCAGCCTCCAGCCAGCGCAGCACTACATCATCGAGCGCGGCGAACCGGCCCAGGGTCGTTTCACCGCCGAACGCGTCGAGGGCGAGGCCACGCCGGAGAAGCCGAGCAACGCACCGCGCGCGGTCCATCCCGAGGATGTCGCCATCGAGGAGGCACCGGAAGAGGAAGCCGACGCCCCCGAGGGCGAAGAATCCTCCCGAGAGGGCAGCTCGGAGGATCGCAAGCGCCGTCGCCGTCGCCGTCGTCGCGGTCGTGGCGGTGATCGTGACAATCAGGGAGCACAGCGCACCGAAGGCGCCTCGACCTCTGCCGATAACAGCGACGACGGTGATGACGAGGGCGACGAAGAAGGCGAAGGCGAGGCCGATAGCGAAACCCGTGCCGCCTCCACCGGCGAAGGGGAACGCAAGCGCCGTCGTCGGCGCCGGGGTGGTCGCCGAAATCGCCGTGATCGCGAGGGACGCGAGGGCGAAAATGCCGAAGCGTCGGAAGTCGTGACAGACGCGGTCCCGGCCATCGAGGCGATTACGGCCGAGCCGGAGGCGCCTGCGATCGAGGAGGCGCCCGCAAAGCCATCGACCGCGGAAAAGGCTCCGGCTAGGAAGCCGCGCCGCAGCCGCGCGAAAAAAGCTGACACCGAGGCCGTCGAAGCGGAAGCGCCTGCAGAAGCCGCGCCGGCTGAGAAGCCCAAGCGTGCGCCCCGCACCCGCGCGAAGAAAGCGGACGTGGAAGCACCCACGGCCGCAACCGCTACCGAAAAGGTCTCGATGCCGTCTCAGGTCGCCGAACCCGCGCTGGAGATCAAGACTGCTCCGGTCAAGGTTGCGCCGCCGCCCGAGCCCGAGGTCGAGGATCCGGACCGCCCGAAGCGCACCGGCTGGTGGGCCAAGGCCAAGAAGGCTCTAGGCGGCGAGTAAACTTGAATGTTCATACCCGGCCTTGCGCCGGGCACCCGCAACTGGATACGAAAAGGCCCGCGAAAGCGGGCCTTTTGTCTGCGAGGAGCGGGTTCAGTCGAATTCGGCGCTGGCGTATCGTGCGAAAGCCGGACGGCGCTGGAGCCGCTCATAATAGGCCATGACATTGGGCAAATCAGGGCGTGAGATCGGTGTCTGCAGCCAGCGGTGAACCGCCAGTCCCGCCGGGACATCCGCCAGCGAGAAGGTACCGCAGAGGAAACCCGGACGCATGGCGAGGCCGGCATCGAGCACGCCCATCAGCATGTTCCACTCGGTTCTTGATTTTTCGATCTCCGCCTGAGAATCATAGTCCGGCCGCTTGCGAACAAGGGCATGAACCGCGTAACGCCAAGCCATGTTGTGATCCGTCGCGATCCAATCCATCCAGGATTCCACTTCGGCGCGCCGGGCCGGATCGGTCGGGAGCAGATCCTCCCGCCCCGATTTCGCTGCGAGATACCGGCATATCGAGTTCGATTCGGTGACGACCGTGACGCCATCGACAAGGACGGGAATTAGGGCTTTCGGGTTAAGCGCGAGATAATCCGGCTCCCGCGTCGAGCGGTAGCCGGCTCCCCAATCCTCGCGTTCGTATGTCAGGCCGATCTCATCGCAGACCCAAAGGACCTTGCGGACATTGATCGAGGAAACGCGACCAAGGATTTTCACGCGATCACCACCACTTCGCCGTCGTCACCCGCCCGACCTGATCCTCGATGACCGCACCGAGGGAGAACAGCGTCTCCTCATCGAACGGGCGGCCGATGAGCTGGAGGCCGAGCGGCAGTCCGCTTGCATCCGTGCCCCCCGGCAGCGCGAGGCCCGGCAGGCCCGCCATGTTCACGGTGACGGTGAAGATGTCGTTGAGATACATCTCGACCGGGTCCGCGTCGGCCATTTCGGCAATGCCAAAAGCGGCAGAGGGCGTCGCGGGCGTCAGGATCGCATCGACGCCTTGTGCATAGACGTCCTCGAAGTCCTTCTTGATGAGCGTGCGGATCTTCTGCGCGCGCAGGTAGTAAGCGTCATAATAGCCCGCGGAGAGAACGTAGGTGCCGATCATGACACGGCGCTTGACCTCACGGCCGAAGCCGGCGGCACGCGTCTTCTCGTAAAGATCGACGATATCCTTGCCCGGCACCCGCACACCATACCGCACGCCATCGTAGCGCGCGAGGTTGGACGAGGCCTCCGCCGGGGCGACGATATAATAGGCCGGCAGCGCGTATCTGGTGTGCGGAAGGCTGACATCGACGATCTTCGCACCAGCTGCTTTCAGCATTTCCGCGCCTTTATGCCAGAGCGCCTCGATTTCCGCCGGCATGCCCTCGACGCGATATTCCTTCGGAATGCCGATCGTCTTGCCCGCGACCGAGCGGCCCACCGCCTTCTCGAAATCCGGTACGGCGATGTCGACGGACGTGGAATCCTTCGCGTCGTGCCCGGCCATCGAAGTGAGCAACGTGGCGGCATCCTTCACGGTCTTGGCGATCGGACCCGCTTGGTCGAGTGAGGAGGCGAAAGCGACGATGCCCCAGCGCGAGCAGCGCCCATAGGTCGGCTTGATACCGACTGTTCCAGTGAACGCTGCCGGCTGGCGGATCGAACCGCCGGTATCGGTCGCGGTCGCGCCGAGGCAGAGGTTCGCGGCGACCGCTGCCGAAGAGCCGCCCGAGGAACCGCCCGGCACGAGAAGGCCCTTCTTGTCGCCCGCAAGGGCGGCCTTCGCCTTCGTCACATCCCAGTTCGCCGGTTTGAACGGGTTCACCACCGGTCCGAAAGCTGAGGTCTCGTTCGACGAGCCCATCGCAAATTCATCGTTGTTGAGTTTGCCGAGCATCACCGCACCATCACGGAACAGCTGCGTCGTGACCGTCGACTCGTATTTGGGCACGAAGTTGCCGAGAATCTTCGAGCAGGCTGTCGTGCGCGTGCCCTCCGTCGCGAAAAGATCCTTGATTCCGAGCGGGATGCCCTCAAGCCGCCCGGCCTCGCCCCTCGCGCGGCGTGCGTCGGAGGCAGCTGCCATCTCCAGCGCCTTCTCCGGCGTTTCGAGCACATAAGCGTTAAGCGCGCGTGCAGCCTCCATCGCAGCGAGATGGGCCTTCGTCAGTTCGACGGAGGTGAACTTGCTCTCAACGAGCCCTTTGCGGGCTTCATCCAGCGTCAGCGCGGTCAAATCGGTCATGTCGGTCTCGAAATTCGAAAGATGCGGGCCCAGGGAGCGAAGCGGGCGGGATTACTCGACTACCTTCGGGACAAGGAAGTAATGGTCCTCGCTTTGCGGCGCGTTGGCAGTCACGAGCGCAGCCTTTTCGCCGTCTGTCACCACATCTTCGCGCATCTTGAGCGCCATCGGCGTCACCGAGGTCATCGGCTCGACGCCTTCAACGTCGACCTCGCCGAGCTGCTCGACAAAGCCGAGGATGGCGTTGATCTCGCCCTGCATCGCCGGCACGTCGGTCTCCGGCAATTCGATCCGGGAAAGCCGGGCAATCCGGCGCACGGTTGCGGCATCGACGGACATGAAGCACTCCGAAAAAGATGATCCCCGCGCTCTTTAGCGAACGCGGGGATGAAGGGCAAACACTAGGAAGACAGCAAGCGCATGCCGCACGGATTTAATGCATCAGCCGATCGAAAAAGTCAGCGCCTCGTGAGTATTGAGATCGAGCAGATGCGTGCCGAGCGGGCCCAGCTCTCGCTTGAACTCCTCCACGGTGCCGGTCAGTGCGCTGAACGTGCGGAAATGGCAGGGGATGATCGCCTTCGAGCGCGGAAAGAAGCGGCGCACCGCGAGCGCCGCCGTCGCCGGCCCCATCGTGAACCGATCGCCGATCGGCACGATGACAATGTCAGGCTGGTGAAGCTCCTCGATCAGCCCCATGCCGGCAAAGATATCGGTGTCGCCCATGTGATAGATCACCGGGGCACCAGGAATGTTGATGATGACGCCGTTCGCCGAACCCAGCGTCTGGAAAATGCCGCGCTCCCAGACGCCCGAAGAGTGATCCGCGCGCACAAGACGGATCGAAACATCGTTGTGCTCGATGCGCCCGCCCGCGTTCATCATCTCAATGTTCAGCGCCTTGCCGGTGCCCATGCCCTGCCATTTGTTGACCAGCCACTGGCCCAGATCCCAGTTGCAGAAAATGGTTGCGTCCGTGGCTGCCGCGATTTCAAGCGCATCGCCGATGTGATCGGAATGGCCGTGGGTGATGACGATATCGGTCGTGCCCTTGATGGCCGCCGCGAACTTCTCCGCGACGGTGCCCTGCCCTTCGCCCTCGAAAATCGGGTTGCCCTTCAGAAAAGGATCGACGAGCACACGCCGTCCAGCGCTTTCGAGGGCAAAGGCCGAATGTCCGAACCAGGTGATTTCCATTCTCTCCACTCCTGTGCTTTCTCTCGTGCAGGTTTGGGTTTATTGGCCCCGGACTGATTGGCCAACCCTTTTTTGCACCGCACATCGTCGAACAGGAACCACCGTGACCGAGCCTCCGCGCCGCCAACCCGATCTCGCCGTCGAGGATCTGCCAGCCCTGCTTGGCCGGAATCAGCGCCTGCTGGGTCTCGATCTCGGTGACAAGACCATCGGCGTAGCCTTGTCGGATGTCGGAGTTTCGATCGCGACTGGCTTTCGCACGATCCAGCGGCGCAAGTTCAGGGATGACTGGGCCGAACTTGCCACCATCATCGACCACAACGACGTCGGCGTGCTGGTGTTCGGTCTGCCGCTCAACATGGACGGTAGCGCAGGGCCGCGCGTTCAGACGACCCGCACTTTCGCCCGCAACATCAGGAACGTCCGCGACATTCCCATCCTCTTCTGGGACGAACGACTCTCGACCGTCGCCGCCGAACGCGCACTGATCGAGGCGGATCTCTCGCGCAAGAAAAGAGCGGCGGTGATCGATGCCACCGCCGCCTCCTTCATTCTCCAGGGGGTGCTGGACCGTCTGCGCAATCTGCGGCAGACCGGCCGTTCGCTTACCTGAGCGTGCCGCCGCCCGCCGGGTCCCGCATGCCACGGGTGCGGTGGCGGGGATAGTGCCGGTAGGCCGGATAATAGGGATCGGCGGAACCATTCTCCCACGTCCGGCGTGGAGCCGGCACGCCGTAATAATAGCCGGGCGCCGGGTCGGACGACCCGTTCTCCCAAGTCCGGCGCGGGGCAGGCTCGCTGTAGTAATAGCCTCCGCGGTAGTACTGCACCGGCACGTAACCGGGGCCGTAGTAGGGGTTCGGGGCATAATAGCCGTCGTCATAGTAATAGCTGCTATTGCGCTGCGAGTTGGCGATGATCGCACCACCCAGGATCGCTGCGCCGATGAGGGCGCCGGCTGCAACGCCGCCGCCCCGACGACCGTGATAGACCCGGCCACCGCTCCGCGGAACGCCGACGCGGCCCCTGTGACGCGGACCCGCCTGAACCTGCACCAGCGGTGCGAGCGAGCCTTCCGAACTGGCAGCGACCCCGCCGAACGGGGCGGCTTGCCCCGGTGCGGGCACGAGCACCGCCATCGAAAGCGCGGCACCAAGCGAAAGTCCTGCAAACCGTTTCATATCCCTGCCCTCCTAGGCCAAGATGTGGATCGCCCCGACAGCTCCAGAAAATCCGGAACCATCATTCTCCTGCGGGCGATATGTATTGTCTTTCGCATAAATCAACGCTGAACGACTTTGATAGGTTCCCTTCACGCAGAAACTGGCGTTAGAGTGGTGATAACTCTCCTTTCACCTTTTACCGGTTTCCCCGTGATCCTCGATTCCCTGATTTCGGTTTTCAGCATCATTGCTGTGGGCTGGGTGCTGCGCCAGACCCTCCTCGCCTCCGACGACGCCTGGAAAGGCTTCGAGACGGTCTCGTTCTATGTCCTCATTCCCGTGCTGCTCGCAAAAACACTGGCGACCGCGCGTCTCGGCGAGGTTCCGTTCCTCGGCCTGGGCGGCGCGTTGATCGGCACGATTCTGCTGTTTGCGGCGATCCTGCTATTGACGCGCCGGCTGCTGGAGCGCCTCCTGCAGATCAATTCCGCCTCCTTCACTGCGATCTTCCAGAGCGTGCTACGTTGGAACGCCTTCGTCGCTCTCGGCATGGCCGCCAATCTCTACGGCAATGAGGGCGTGACCCTGGCCGCCGTGGCGATGACGGCGATGATCCCGCTTCTCAATGTCATCAGCGTCCTGGTGCTCCGGAAATATGCTCACGGGAACTCCGGCTCGCTATTCGCGGGGCTTGCGAAAAACCCGTTCATCGTCGGCACGGCGCTGGGCCTGCTCCTCAATCTCACCGGGTTGCCGATCCCGCGTTCGATCGGCATGGCGATGGACATCGTCGGGCGTTGTGCGCTCGGCGCGACCCTGCTTCTGGTCGGCGCAGGCCTGCGGATTCAGGATCTGCGTCGACCGAGCCCGGCGTTGCTCACCGGCATTTTCGTGCGTGTTCTCGCTGTGCCGCTGGCAGGTTACCTGATCGGGATGGCGCTGGGCCTTTCCGGCAACAGTCTCGCCATCGTGCTGATCTGCCTCGGCGTCCCGACCGCCGGCGGCGCCTATGTCCTCGCCAAGCAGATGAACGGCGATGCTCCGCTCGTCGCCGCGATCACGACGGGACAGACCCTCGTCGCGATGGTCACCCTGCCGCTGCTGCTGACGTTGTTCACGGCCGGTTAGCGCTCGATTTTCCGGGCGACGCGGTTACCCGGCAGCCGCGCGAGCAGGCCGCCGAGTTCGATTTCCATCAGCGCCGCCTGCACCTCGCGCGGGTTCGCTCCCGCCTGCCGGACGATAAGGTCGATTTCCACCGGATCGACCGAGAGCAAACCGAGAACGCGCTCGGCAAGATCGCTCGGCATCGGCGGATCATCCTCTTCCGTAACGGTGTCGCGCGCCACCGCGTCGCCATCGAGCTCGTCGAAAAATGCATCGGGCTGCGCGGGTTCGGGTTCACGGAACAGCATCGGCAGCCGACCGGCTTCGCCAGCGAGCGGTGCAAGAACATTGAGAATATCCTCGGCAGAGGTCACGATCGTGGCGCCCTCGCGCAACAGATCGTTGCTTCCCTCGCAACGCGGATCGAGAGGCGAACCGGGCACAGCGAAGACTTCCCGCCCCTGCTCGTTCGCGAGCCGCGCCGTAATGAGCGAGCCCGAGCGGCGCGCCGCCTCGATGACGACAATTCCCAGAGAAAGTCCGGAAATCAGCCGATTCCGGCGCGGAAAATCGCGCCCGCGCGGAGAAAGCCCGAACGGCATCTCGGAAACCGCGATCCCCTTTTCAGCGATCTCGTCGTAAAGCGCTCGGTTCTCCGGCGGATAGGGTTTGTCGAGCCCGCCTGCGAGCACCGCGATCGTGCCGCTTACAAGGCTCGCATGATGTGCTTCGGCATCGATCCCGCGTGCAAGGCCGGATACGACCGCATAACCGGCACGTCCGAGACATTCCGCGATTCGCGCGGCGATTTTCCTACCCGAGGCGGAGGCATTGCGCGCGCCGACGAGGCCGACGGAAGGTGCTTCCAGCAATCCAACCCGTCCGCGCACCGAAAGGATCGGCGGCGGGCCGGGAATTTCAAGAAGCCGCGCTGGATAGTCTTCCTCGCCGCTCGCGAGGAGGCGCGCACCAAGCCGCCGCGCATCCTCGAACTCGCGTTCCGCCTCTTGCGGAGAGCAGAGCGTGACACGCCGCCCCCGTGCCGCCGCGAGGTCTGGGAGTGCCTCAAGCGCGGCGCGGGCGCCGCCAAAACGGTTGATAAGGCCGTGGAACGTGCGCGGGCCAATGCCTTCCGAACGGGCCAGACGCAGCCAGTCGAGCCTTTGGGCTTCGCTCAGCCGGATGCCCGCGCGGGGCTTCACCCCTTCTGTCCGATCTTGCCTTCGGTGCCGGCAAGCAGGCGCTCGATATTCGCCCGATGCCGAACCCAGAGCAAGATCGCCATACCGGTAAGCGCAAGCGGCAGCAGCATCCCGCCGCCCCTGACGAGAAAGAAGCTCGACACCGGGACCACGACCGAAGCGACAAGCGCCGCCGCCGAGGAATAGCGTGTAACGAACGCAACCGTGAGCCAGACCGCCCCGAAGATCACCAACCCCGGCCACCACAGGCCGAGCAGCACACCGATATAGGTCGCGACTCCCTTGCCACCGGCGAACTTCAGCCAAACCGGATAGAGATGACCAAGAAAAGCACCAATCCCGGCAATGACCGCAGCGCCCATCCCCCAATTCATCGCGAGCAACACCGGAACCGTACCCTTGAGCGCATCGAGCAGCACCGTCGCAGCGGCAAGATCCTTGCGCCCCGTGCGCAGGACGTTGGTGGCGCCGATGCTTTTCGAGCCGATCTCGCGGATATCGACCGTGCCGGCAAGTCGCGTCAGGATCAACCCGAACGGAATGGAGCCGCTCAAATAGCCGAAGACCAGAGCCAGAACGCCCACCATGCCGCCCGGCAAGAAGTCGCTCATGTTCCCCTCCCCATTTTTCTCAACGATAGGAGTGGACGAGGCGCCCCGCAACAATCGTCATCGTCACCTTGCCGGACATGCGTGCGTCCTCGAACGGCGTGTTCTTGCACAACGAGTGCAGGCCGGCCGCTTCCACGACCCAGGGCAGTTCGGGATCGAATACGATAAGATCGGCGCGCGCGCCTTTTGCCATCCGTCCGGCATCGAGCCCGACCAGCTTCGCCGGCGCGTCGGACATTGCCTCGAGCAGGCGGGAAAGCCGCAGGTGACCGGCCTCGACGAGGCGCATTCCGGCGGAAAGCATGGTTTCGAGACCGATCGCGCCCGGCTCGCATTCCGCGAAGGTAAGGCGTTTGGTCTCCACGTCCTGCGGATTGTGGTCGGAAACGATGATGTCGATCACCCCCTCCGCCACAGCCTCGACCATCGCGAGCCGATCTTCCTCGCTGCGCAATGGCGGGTTGAGCTTCAGGAAGGTGCGGTATTCGCCGATGTCGAATTCGTTGAGCGTGAGGTGGTTGATCGAGACGCCGCAGGTCACCGGCAGGCCCGCCTGCTTCGCGCGGCGAATGACCTCAAGGCTGTCGCGGCAGGTGATCATTGCCGCGTGATAACGCCCGCCGGTAAGCTGGACGAGGCGGATATCCCGTTCGAGCATGATTGTCTCGGCAGCTGTCGGAATACCCGGCAAGCCAAGGCGTGTTGCGAATTCGCCCTCGTTCATCACGCCCTGCCCGACAAGATCAGGATCTTCGAGATGGTGGATCACCGGCATGTCGAAGACGCGGGCATAGGCCAGCGCGCGTCGCATCACCTGCGCATTGGTCACAGGCTTGTCGCCGTCGGTTACCGCCACGGCGCCGGCCTCCTTGAGGAGCCCGATCTCGCTCATCTCCTGCCCGCGACACCCCTTCGTGAGCGCCGCCGCGACCGCGATATTGACGAGGCTGGTGTCCCGCGCCCGGCGCAGCACGAAATCCACCACCGCCGGATCATCAACCACCGGCGTCGTATTGGGCTGGGCGACGACAGTCGTCACGCCGCCAGCGGAGGCCGCCAGCGAGGCCGAACGGAAGGTTTCGCGATATTCCTCGCCCGGTTCGCCGATGAAGGCACGGAGATCAACGAGGCCGGGCACGACAAGCCCGCCGCCGCAATCGAGCACCGCAGCGTCAGCCACCGAGCCGCGCGCGAGTTCGGCGCCGAAGCCTTCGATCAGCGCGTCGCGCACCACGACCCCGCCCGGGGCGACCAGTGCCGTCACTGGATCCAGCAGCCGGGCATTCTTGAGGTGAAGGCGGGAAGCGCTACTCGGGGGCACGGCGGTTCTCCCGGAACCGGCGGAAACTTGCGCCAATTCCATATGATGTCAGCATGACGAGCAGGATCGTCGGCAACAGCAGCAGCATCTGCGACAGGCCGCCGATGGAAAGGACGCGCTGCCCCTCCTTGGCGACGATGCCGTCCACAAAATAGGCCGCGAGCAGGATTGCTACGCCGATCGCGAAGCCGATGCCACGCATATAGCCGAGGATTGTGGCGAGCAGCACCGCACCAAGCCCGATCGGGCTTGCGATCTTGCGGGCGGCCTCTTGCACGACGAGAAGCTGGGAAATCTTGGCGCCGGCCATCGGCCCCGCGCTGCTTTCGAGAACGTTCCAGACCTCGATCAGTCCGGCGACCGCGAAGGGCGCGAGCAGGTAGAAGCGCCTGAGCCGCGCATATTCGTCGCCGATCAGCCAGACCCAGAGCGACGCGGCGAGCGCAAGTCCCCAGCGCACGAGCTGCTGCTGCATGAGCACCTGCAGGAGATCGCCGAGAAGGGTTTCGAGAAGGCCCATTATTTCCTCTCCCGCTTCCTGAGGAAGAAGAAGTCAATCACCTCGAAGAGCAGCGCGAGACCACCGACAATGCCGATCAGGATCCAGACACCCGGCTCCCGAAATCCTGCAAACCAGAACGCGAGCCCCGCGATAAGCACGACCAGAACCCAGCGCCCGGTTCGGTGGTAGATCAGCGTCTCGAAGATGATGTCGAAGATCACCCCCATCGCGCATCACCCGTTCGGCAGGCGGCGCGCCAGCGCCTCCAGCACCGCCATGCGGATCGCGACGCCCATCTCGACCTGCTCGCGGATGAGACTCTGCGCACCATCCGCCACATCGGAGGCGATCTCGACGCCGCGGTTCATCGGACCCGGATGCATCACCAGCGCGTCGGGCTTGGCATAGGCGAGTTTCTCGCGGTCGAGCCCGTAATAATGGAAATATTCCGGCACCGAGGGCACAAAGGAGCCGTTCATCCGCTCGCGCTGAAGACGGAGCATCATCACGATGTCCGCACCCTCGAGCGCACGGCGCATATCGGTGAAGACCTCGACGCCATAGCGCTCGATGCCCGTGGGAATGAGCGTCGGCGGACCACAGAGCCGCACCCGCGCACCGAGCGCCTGAAGGCAGATGATGTTCGAGCGGGCGACGCGGCTATGGGCGATATCGCCGCAGATCGCGACCGTGAGCCCCTCGATCCGGCCCTTGTTGCGGCGGATCGTCAGCGCGTCGAGCAGTGCCTGCGTCGGGTGCTCATGCGCGCCGTCGCCGGCATTGACGACCGAGCAGTCGACCTTGCGCGCCAGCAGATGAACCGCTCCCGCCGCGTGATGCCGGACGATGATGATATCCGGCCGCATCGCGTTCAGCGTCATCGCGGTGTCGATCAGCGTCTCGCCCTTCTTCACCGAAGAATTGGCGACCGACATGTTCATCACGTCCGCGCCGAGGCGCTTGCCCGCGAGTTCGAACGAAGATTGCGTGCGTGTCGAGGCTTCGAAGAAGAGATTGATCTGCGTGCGCCCTCGCAGGCTCGACTTCTTCTTCTCGATCTGCCGCGAAATCTCAACCTCTTCCTCGGCGAGATCGAGCAGGCCCTCGATGTCGGGACGCGAGAGCCCCTCGATCCCGAGGAGATGCCGGTGCGGGAAAATGAAGGACGATGCAGCGCTCATGGTAAGAAGCAGGGTTTAGGCCAGCCCTGCCCCGCCCGCAAGCATTCCTCCGCCCTTATCCTCAGATCGCTGCGGAAACCCCGGTTCAGCCGGCGCGGCGGGCCGCGTCCGCGATCCGCCTCACGCCGTCGTTCGCCTCTCCGGTCAACTGCGCGACCTCTTCCATCGTCTGGGTAATCATTTCGACGCCCTTGGCCGCTTCCTGCATGTTGCGCGACATATCGGACGTCACGGCGGCCTGCTCCTCGACGGCCGCCGAGATGCTGACGGAGATGCCGTTGATGTTCTCGATGGTCGAGGAGATGGCCTCGATCGCCGTCTGCGCCATCTGGCTCGAAGCCTGCACGGTCATGATATGCGCACTGATATCACCGGTCGCCTTTGCGGTCTGCGCAGCCAATCCTTTCACCTCGCCCGCGACGACCGCGAACCCGCGTCCTGCCTCGCCCGCCCGTGCCGCTTCGATCGTCGCATTGAGCGCGAGAAGGTTCGTCTGGCTCGCGATAGACGAGATGAGATCGATCACCGAGCCGATCTTCTTCGCATCCTCGACGAGGCTCGAAATCGTGCCGGCAGCCTGGTTTGCCTGCTCGACCGCCTCATTCGAGATGGCCAGCGCCTTGACGACCTGGTTGTTGATTTCGGTCACGGAACTCGAAAGCTGCGACGAGCCGGCGGCCACGGCATTCACGTTGGTCGAGGCCTCGATGGCGGCCGCCGCAGCGGCGGTTGCCTGTTCGCTGGTGCTGTTGATCGCGCTGGCAACGCCGCTCAGACCAGTGTTGACCTCGGTCTGCGCCTCCGCCCGCTTAAGCCTGCTCGCCTTTTCTGCGGTGATGTCGGTGGCGAACTTGATGACGCCCACGACCCGCCCGCCGGCATCGAACAGCGGGTTGTAGGAGGCCTGAATCCAAACCGTCCGCCCGCCCTTGCCGATACGCCTGTATTCGGCCACCTGAAATTCGCCCGCGCGGAGCCTGTCCCAGAACTGTCTGTATTCCGCGCCCGACGATTCCGCAGGATCGACGAACATCCGGTGATGCTGCCCCTTGACCTCGTTGAGCGTATAGCCGAGCACCTGAAGGAAATTATCGTTCGCGCTGATGACATGACCGTCGAGATCAAACTCGATCACGGCCTGCGACCGGTCGATCGCCCGCAACTGGCTTTCCATGCGCGCCCATTTGAGCTTCATCTCGGTGATGTCGGTCGCGACCTTCACGACCTTGTAGGGCTTGCCGTTACGGAATACCGGGTTGTAGCTCCCGTTGATCCACACCTCCTGACCACCCTTGGCGAAGCGCCGGAACTCGGCAACCATCGGCGTCCCGGACCGGAGATTTCGCCAGAAGTCAGCGTATTCGTGACTGCTGCGCTCGTCCTCCGCGATGAAGATCGAGTGGTGCTTTCCCAAGACTTCTTCGGCGGTATATCCCATCAGCGACAGGAAGATCGCATTCGCGCCCAAAATCCTGCCATCGAGATCGAACTCGATGAAGGCGTTGGATCGCTTGAGGGAATCGAGGACGTTCCTCGTATCGAAGTCGAAACCGAGCACGGCTGCCACCTTGCGTTAAACTGGAAAAATCAGGCATCCGATTCTGGAGCGAAACAAAAATACAATCGATTCCGTTAACGAAACGTTCTTTGGATATTGTATGCAATCCGGACATGCCCAACCGGCTCGAACCAGGCTGGTGCGAGACCGATTTGACAAATCCGCGCCCGGTGGCCACTTATCCGCCCCTGTCTGAATTGGGGCATTCATGGAAAACCGGGTCGTCATCGTCGAGTCGCCGTCCAAGGCCAAGACGATCAACAAGTATCTTGGCCGCGGCTATGAGGTGATCGCCTCGTATGGCCACGTGCGCGACCTTCCGTCCAAGGATGGCTCCGTCGATCCGGACAATGATTTCGCGATGATCTGGGAGCTGGACGGGCGCGGCTCGAAGCAGGTTTCCGCCATCGCCGCTGCGGTGAAGTCCGCCGACCGCGTGATCCTCGCCACCGACCCGGATCGCGAGGGCGAGGCGATTTCCTGGCACCTTTTGGAAGCGCTCAACGCCCGCAAGGTGCTCAAGGGCAAGCCGGTTGAGCGGGTTACCTTCAACGCCATCACCAAGGATGCGGTTGCCCAGGCGATGGCGCAACCGCGCGAGATCGATCAGGCGCTGGTCGATGCCTATCTCGCCCGCCGCGCGCTCGATTATCTCGTGGGCTTCCAGCTCTCGCCGGTGCTCTGGCGCAAGCTGCCCGGCGCCCGCTCGGCTGGCCGCGTGCAGTCGGTCGCGCTCCGTCTCGTCTGCGACCGCGAGGCTGAGATCGAGAAATTCGTCGCAAGGGAATACTGGAGCCTTCTCGCCGCGCTGGCGACCCCGCGCGGGGATGCCTTCACTGCCCGCCTCGTCGGCGCAGACGGACGGAAGATCACCCGGCTCGATATCGGGTCTGGTGCGGAGGCGGAAGCTTTCAGGAAGGCGCTTCTCTCGGCAACCTTCCGGGTCGTGAACGTCGAGGCCAAGCCGGCCAAGCGCCATCCCTCCCCGCCCTTCACCACCTCGACGCTACAGCAGGAAGCCTCGCGCAAGCTGGGCTTCGCCCCAGCGATCACGATGCGCCTCGCGCAGAAACTCTATGAAGGCGTCGATATCGGCGGCGAGACCACGGGCCTCATTACCTATATGCGAACCGACGGCGTCGATATCGCACCCGAGGCGCGAGCGCAGGTGCGCGCCTACATCGGCAAGAGCTACGACAGGAAGTATCTGCCGGAGGTTCCGCGCGCCTATACCACAAAGGCCAAGAACGCGCAGGAAGCGCACGAGTGCATCCGCCCGACCGACGCTTTCCGCATTCCTGCGGCTGTGAAATCGCACCTCAATCAGGATGAGTATCGCCTATATGAACTCATCTGGAAACGCACCATCGCTTCACAGATGGAATCGGCGCAACTTGAGCGGACAAGCGTCGATATTCTCGGCGAGGTTGCTCCCCGCAAGCTCGATCTTCGCGCGACCGGCCAGGTTGTGACCTTCGACGGCTTCCTCGCCCTCTACACCGAGAGCGTCGATGACGAGGAGGATGAGGACAACAGGCGACTGCCTGCGATGAGCGCCGGCGAGAACCTCGAGCGCAAGGCGATCGAGGCAAGCCAGCACTTCACCGAGCCGCCACCGCGCTATTCCGAGGCAAGCCTCATCAAGCGGATGGAAGAACTCGGCATCGGCCGCCCCTCCACCTACGCCGCGACGCTCGCCGTGCTGCGCGACCGCGAATACGTGCGCATCGAAAAGAAACGCCTCGTCCCCGAGGACAAGGGCCGCATCGTGACGGCGTTCCTCGAGAGCTTCTTCCAGAAATACGTCGAATACGATTTCACAGCCGACCTTGAAAACGATCTCGACCGCATCTCGAACGCCGAGGTCGATTGGCGCACGATCCTGCGCGATTTCTGGAACGATTTTCGCGCCGCGATCGACAGCGCGAAGGAGCGCCGCACTGCGGAAGTGCTCGAAGGGCTCAACGAGCACCTCGGGCCGATGATCTTCAAGGATAAGGGCGATGGAGTCGATCCGCGAGCCTGCCCGAAGTGTGGTTCCGGGCAACTTTCGCTCAAGCTTGGCAAGCTCGGCCCGTTCGTCGGCTGCTCGAACTACCCCGAATGCCGCTTCACCCGCCCGCTCTCGCTGCCGAACGGAGAGGCCGGCGAAGCGGAAGGCGGCTCCGGCCACCTCACCCTCGGCAAGGACCCGGCGACCGGGCTCGAAGTCACCCTGCGCGACGGTCGCTTCGGCCCGTATGTCCAGCTCGGCGAGGGCGAGAAGCCGAAGCGCGCCTCGCTCGCCAAGGGCCAGAACGCAAAGAACATGGATCTTGAAAAGGCGCTGGCGCTTCTCTCACTGCCGCGCGAAGTCGGCCGCCACCCCGAAAGCGGCGAACCTATCCTCGCCGGTATCGGCCGTTACGGGCCTTACGTCCAGCACGGCAAGACCTACGCCAATCTCGAAGCCGCGGACGATATCTTCACCATCGGCATGAACCGCGCGGTCGATCTCATCGCAACCAAGGAAGCCGGCGGCAAGCGCCGGTTCGGCAAGGAAGGCGGCGCGCCGTCCGGCCGCGTCGTCGGCCAGCACCCGGATGGCGGCGAAATCACGTTGCTCGATGGTCGTTTCGGGCCTTATGTCAAATGGGGCAAGGTCAACGCCACCATCCCCAAGGGCGCCAACAAGGACGAACTCTCACTCGAAGCCGCACTCGGCCTCCTTGCAGCGCGCATGGAGGCGACCGGCACGAAGGGCGGGCGCAAGGGCACGACGAAACCGAAGGCGGCCGCCAAACCCAGAGCCGCCGCGAAGCCGAAGGCCGCGCCGAAGAAGGCTGCGAAATAACGCCGCCTCCCGCCGCGAATCCGCCTATGCTTCCTTCCGAAGGAGGGGTTCGCGATGCTCGAAGGTCTGACGATCCTGATCGTTCTCCAGTTCATCGGCGAGATCATCGCCGGTGTGACGCGCGCGCCGATCCCCGGTCCGGTGATCGGCCTCGGTCTGCTCGCCGGCTATGCGCTCTGGCGCGGTGCAATCCCGCAGCAGATCGAGATCGCGGGCGATGCGATCCTCAAACACCTCTCGCTCCTGTTCGTGCCGGCCGGCGTGGGGCTGATCGCCTTCGGCGACCGACTGCTCAGTGAGGGCACGCGGCTCCTGGTGGTACTCATCGCCTCGACCGCCGTGACGATGGCGGTGACGGCCCTCGCCTTCCGCTTTCTTACCCGCCGGATGAAGGAGGACGCGTGATGGGTCTTCGCTCGCTCGACCCCGGCCAGTTCTGGATCTACCTAGCCGAGCAGCCGCTCTTCTTCCTCGCGTTGACGCTCGGTGCCTATCTCGTCGGTGACCGGATTGCCGCCGTGACCGGCCGCAGCCCGCTCGCGAACCCGGTGCTGATTGCAATGATTCTTGTCGGCGCCGTGCTGCTGCTATCCGGCACGCCGCATCAGCGCTATTTCGAGGGCGCACGTTTCATCCATGTGCTGCTCGGCCCGGCGACGGTGGCGCTCGCGCTGCCGATCTTCCGCAACCGCGCGCTGATCGCGAAGCAATGGCGCACCATCGCCCTCGCGCTGCTGATCGGCGCCGTGACCGGCATCGCCTCGACGCTCCTCTTCGCGAAGATGCTCGGCCTCTCCTCCTCGACGCTTGCGTCGCTCGCGCCGAAATCCGTGACGGCGGCGATCGCGATGGGCATTTCCGAGCAGGTCGGCGGCAATCCGCCGCTCACCGCCGTCATCGTCATAGCGACGGGGGTCTTGGGCGCAATCATCGTCACGCCGCTGATGAACCTTCTCAATATCACCGATTATGCCGCGCGCGGCTTCGCGGTCGGCATTTCCGCGCATGGCATCGGCACGGCGCGGGCACTGCAGGTCAACGAGCGCGCGGGCGCCTACGCCGCCCTCGGCATGGCGCTCAACGGACTGGTGACCGCCGTCCTCGTCCCGCTGCTGCTCTATCTGTTCTTGTAACCCGGCTTGGCCACCCCATCTCCTTGTGCAACAAGGACTCTCATGTCTCGACACTCCCGTTCGGCCAAGGCCGCCCAACATCCCCGCCGGACGCCGAAATCGCCGGAAGCACGCCTCGCGCCGACGAAGGACGAAATCCTCGCTTTCATCGCCTCGGCCAAGGGGAAGATCGGCAAGCGCGAGATTGCCCGGCATTTCGGGCTGAATGCGTCGAGCAAGATCATGCTCAAGCGCCTCCTCAGGGAGATGCAGGAGGAAGGCGCGCTTGAGCGCAAGCGCGGCGCGCTCCTCAACACCGGCACCCTGCCCCCGGTGATCGTGGCCGATGTACTCCGGCGCGATACGCACGGCGACCTCATCGCGGTTCCCGCCGAATGGGACGAGATGCGTGGGGCTGCCCCGCTTGTCGTGCTCGATACGCCCCGCCGCTCGCGCGAGGGCATGCCGATGCCGGGGCTCAATGATCGGGTGCTGGTCCGCGTTGAGGCGATCGACGACGCGGAAGAGGGCGAACCCGCCTATTCCGGCAAGGTCATCAAGGTGCTCTCGCATCAGGCGAAGCGCGCCGTCGGCGTGTTCCGCGCCGGCAGGGATGGCGGCGGGCGCATCGTCCCCATCGACAAGAAGGCGAAGGGGCAGGAAATCGCCGTACCGGAGGGCGCGACAGGCGAGGCGAAAGACGGCGATCTCGTCTCGGTCGAACTCACGCGCGACCATCGCTTCGGGTTGAAAACCGGCCGCGTCCGCGAGCGGCTCGGCTCGACCACCTCCGAACGGGCGATCTCGCTGATCGCGATCCACACGCACGAAATCCCGAACGTCTTCCCCGAAGCAGCACTCAAGGAAGCGGAAGCGGCCGAGGAAGCGACTCTCAAAGGCCGGGAAGACTGGCGGAATATCCCCCTCATCACCATCGACCCCGCGGACGCGAAGGACCACGACGACGCGGTGCAGGCAGAATATGACCCTGATCCCGATAATCCCGGCGGTTTCATCCTGCATGTCGCCATCGCCGACGTGGCGGCCTATGTCCGCCCCGGTTCGGCACTCGACGGCGAGGCGCTGGAGCGCGGCAATTCGGTCTATTTCCCAGATCGTGTGGTTCCGATGCTGCCCGAACGTATCTCGAACGATCTCTGCTCGCTCAAGCCTGGAGTCAACCGCGCCGCCCTCGGCCTCCGGATGGTCATCTCGGCGCGTGGCGAGAAGCAGGGGCATTCCTTCCACCGCGTGTTGATCCGCTCGGCGGCGAAGCTAGCCTACCAACAGGCACAAGCAGCAATTGATGGAAAACCCGACGAGACAACGCAGCCCCTCCTCCAGCCGATCCTGCGGCCGCTCTGGGATGCCTACGCGGCGCTGAAGAAAGCGCGAGACAAACGCGAACCGCTCGACCTCGACCTGCCGGAGCGCAAGCTCATCCTCGACAAGCAAGGTCACGTCGAGGACGTCATCGTGCCGGAACGGCTTGATGCGCACCGCCTCATCGAGGAATTCATGGTGCTCTCCAATGTCGCCGCAGCCGAGACGCTGGAGAAGGCGCGTGTGCCGCTGCTCTATCGCATTCACGACAACCCGAGCCTCGAGAAGATGCAGGGGTTGCGCGACTTCCTCGACACCATCGGCATTACCTTGCCGAAGCAGGGTTCGGTGCGACCGGAACTCTTCAACCGTATCCTCGCCCGCGTGAAGGATACGCCGAATTCGACGCTCTGCAACGAGGTGATCCTGCGCAGTCAGGCCCAGGCAGAGTATTCACCGGACAACATCGGCCATTTCGGTCTCAACCTCAGGCGCTACGCACATTTCACCTCGCCGATCCGCCGCTATTCAGACCTGATCGTCCATCGCGGACTGATCCGCGCGCTCGGCTTCGGAGTGGATGGTCTGCCGGACACCACGCCCGACCAGATGCGCGAGATCGGTGCTCGTATTTCCGCTGCCGAACGCCGAGCCATGGCCGCCGAACGCGAGACGACCGACCGCCTCATCGCGATCTTCCTGGCCGACAGGATCGGCGCGAGCTTCCGCGCCCGCATCTCGGGCGTCACCCGTGCCGGGCTGTTCGTGAAACTCGATACCACCGGCGCGGACGGGTTCATTCCGGCATCCACACTCGGCGATGACTATTTCCGGCATGACGAAGCCGGCCATGCACTCACGGGAACACGCACCGGCGAAAGCTACCGGCTGGGCGACGGGGTCAACGTGCGCCTTGTCGAGGCCCTGCCGATGGCAGGCGCTTTGCGCTTCGAGATGCTGAGCGAGGGCCGTTATGTGAAGGTCAAATCTTTCCGTGGTGGAAGACCGCACTTGCCTTCCTCTCCCGGCAATGGTTCAAGGCGCGATACATTCAAGAAAAGCGAAGTGTCGCAACGCGGCCACCACCGGCCGCACCGGTTTGACGAGGATTGACATGCAGGAATGGTCGAACGTCCCCAGGGCGCCCGCTGAACCGGCCCGTGACTGGAAACAGGCGATGAAGCGCGGCTTCCGTTGCCGCTGCCCGAACTGCGGCGAAGGCCGGATGTTCTCGAGCTTCCTCAAGGTCAGCCCCGCCTGCGAGGCCTGTAGCGAACGCCTCGACGGCCACCGCGCCGATGACATGCCGCCCTACATTACCATCATGATCGTCGGGCACATCATTGTCGCGCTCAACCTTGCGTTCGAGCGCGCGGCCGAATGGCCGATGTTGTGGCACATGGCGCTATGGCCGACGCTCACCGTCATCATGACCCTGGCCATCATGCAGCCGGTCAAGGGCGCGCTGATCGCCTATCAATGGGCGCTCAGGATGCATGGCTTCGACCCCGAAGGAGATATTCACGACGTCCGCGTCAGCGAAGGAAGCACGGCCCGATGAGTGATTTCCCGCTCCGTGCGGCGCTGACGGCCGAGGCGAACAAGGTTCACCGCGCCGCAGACGGCAAGACGCGCCTGCCCTATCTGCGCCCGCGCGACGCCGCGACGCTGATCGTGGTGGATCGTTCCGGTTCCGCGCCGCGCGTGTTGATGGGCAAGCGGCATGAGGGCCACAAGTTCATGCCCGGCATGTTCGTTTTTCCGGGCGGCCGTGCCGAACGGAGTGATGCGGCTGTTCCTGTCGCGTCGGAGCTTCTTCCGGTTGTCCAGACCTCGCTTATGGCGCGTTGCCAACGCGCGACGGCGGCGCGCGCGCGCCGGCTGGCGCTCGCCGCCATCCGCGAGACCTTCGAGGAAACCGGGTTTGTTATCGGCCTGCCGGGGTTGGCTGCCGCCAATGGCGAGGGGCCGTGGAACGAATTCCTCTCGACAGGCCACCTGCCGGATCTCGGCTCGATCCGCTTTCTCGCCCGCGCCATTACGCCGCCGGGTCGCACCAAGCGCTTCGACACACGCTTTTTCGTCGTCGAGGCGGAAGCCATCCGCCACAGGACGGGGGATGTCGTCGGCCCGAATTCGGAGTTGACGGAACTGGCCTGGCTCTCGATCGCCGAGACAGAGAAGCTGCCCCTGCCGGTGATCACCCGGATCATCCTGGGTGAGCTTCACGCGGCGCTTGATGCTGGCTGGCCCGACAAGCCGATGCCGGTGCCGTTCTATTACCGCCGCCGGGAAGTTTTTCAGCGAGAACTGATCGTTTAGAACGGAACGCGCGGCAATCCGCCCGGGTTGGCGCCAGGGATCGGCTTCAGCGTGACGTCCTTCGGCACGTCAAACAAGGCCGGATGCTGGGCCTTGCGCATCACGCGCGCGGCGATGAGACGCCCCTCGCCGAGGTCGACCTCGACCGGGATGCCGTCATCCGTGACGCACATCTTCCGGCCCTCGAATGCGAATTCGCGGCATTGCTGCCCCGCGACCGACCGGATTTCGCCGATCGCTTCGGGTCGGAACGCGCCGAGCGGTTTCGCCATCGTGCCATAGGCCCCGCGCTTGCCGCCCGCGACCAGCACCGCGATCTTGCCAGTCACCAGATCGCGGATCATCACCTGATCGGAACCGTCGAGTGCCTCGATCCGGAGCCGCTGGCGCGCAGCCTCGTAAAGCACGCGCAGGGTGTTGTTTTGCGGGAACAACCGCCATTCCATCTCGAAATCAGCCTTGCCGAACAGCTTTGGCGCACCATCTTGTGCGAGGAGCGGCATGGTCGGCACCAGCAAGACCAGCCCGGCCAGATACAATCGGCTCCCTCGCAATCGGCGGATCATCACTGACGGCTTTCCAGCTCTCGACGTTGATTCGTGCTAGAGAGCCTATCATGGACGCAGCGGCATCGCCGGTGCAAAGAAACCCGACGCTATGACTGCCAGCCCGTTCCGCATCCTCGCCGCCGCGATCGCCCTCGTCACGCTGGTCGGCATCTCCCTCTCCGTGTCCGCGCCGCTGCTCGCGCTCGAGATGGAGCGCTGGGGCATCTCCGCGACCATTTCCGGCATGACCATCACCACGGCCGGCATCGGCACGGTGCTCGCCGCCCCGCTGGTACCGCGTTTCGCCCTGCGCCTCGGCGTACCGCTGCTTCTCGGAGCGGCACTTGCCGTTTCGGCGCTGGCGATGATCGCCTTCTACCTGTTCCCGGGCATTCTCTGGTGGACGCTCTTCCGCTTCGTGCTGGGCGCGACCATTGGTGTCATTTTCTCGCTGTCGGAATACTGGATAGCCGCCGCCGCTCCTCCCGCGCGGCGCGGCCTCGTAATGGCCATCTACGCAACCGCCCTCTACGCCGGCTTCGCGGCCGGCCCGATGCTGCTCTCGACGCTCGGAACGACTGGCCCCTTTCCCTATCTCGCGACAGTCGCGATCATCCTGGTCGGTTTCGGCCCGCTGCTGCTCGCGGCGCGCGTGGCGCCGCGCATCGACGAACAGGCCTCGGCGCCCGTGCTGCGCTTCGTGCTTGCCGCCCCCACCGCGACCTTCGCGGCCCTTATGTTCGGCGCCGTCGAAACTGCGGTGGTAACGCTGCTCCCGGTCCACAACGTCCGCCTCGGTTTTGCGGAGAAGGACGCGGCGCTCCTGCTCTCGGCCTTCGCGCTCGGTAATGTACTGTTCCAGATCCCGATCGGCTACATCTCCGACCTGATGGACCGACGCCGCTTGCTGGCGATTTTGGCCACGGTCTCGACGCTGCTCTCGGCTGCGATCCTGCACGTGCAGGGCATCGGCTTCTGGCCGTTCGCGCTGGTTCTTTTCGTGCTCGGCGGCGTTTCCGGCGCTATCTACAACATCGGGCTCGCGCATCTCGGGAGCCGCTTCGAGGGGGTGGATCTCGCCTCCGCCAACGCCGCCTTCGTCATGCTCTACTCCGTTGGGCTGATGGTCGGCCCACCATTGATCGGGTTCGGCATGGAAGTTGGTGGCCGGTTCGGACTGCCGCTCGCGCTGGTGGCCGGTTTCTTGGCCTATGCCGCGCTGGTGCTCGTCCGTATGGCGAAGGCAGCGCGGGCGGGCAAAAAACAGGGCTTTGGCCAAATCCCGCCTTGACTTGAAGCCCGCTTTTGCGCATTAGGGGCGCCTCACGCCGGGCGGCACTCGCTCGGCTATTTGTTTTACGCGAAAACGACGCTTCTCTTCAGACGCGGATTTCGCCGGAGGATTGACTATGGCCAAGGCCACGACGATCAAGATCAAGCTGCTCTCGACGGCGGATACCGGGTATTTCTACGTCACCAAGAAGAATGCCCGCACCGCGACCGAAAAGCTGTCGTTCAAGAAGTACGACCCGGTCGCGAAGAAGCATGTTGAGTTCAAGGAAACCAAGATCAAGTAAGATCCGGTCTCCCGAACCTCTTCGAAAGCGCCCCTCCGGGCGCTTTTTTGTTTTCGGATTTGAGGAGGAAGGGTGGCCGGCCCGGCGCGCGAGGGAGGAGGCAACCTCCACGGCGCCAGACCGGCCGAACCTCGTGGGCTTCAGGAGATGCGGCGGACCTGAACATCCCTCGAGGCATTCGTGCTCGGGGCAGCCCGGCGAAACCTGTCAGACACTCAACGCTAAGCAAAAGGCGGCGATTCGCAAGTCCGTCTTTGGGAATTCTCGTCTTCGGCTCTGTCAGGCCGCGGCACGCACGCAGTTGCGGCCGCCGCGCTTGGCTTCATAGAGGGCCGCGTCAGCCTGCTTGAACAGCCCGTCGGGTGAGATGCCCTTGCCATAGGCGGTCGCCACGCCGACTGAAATCGTGACGCGAATGGTACGCCCGCCGCGCTCGATCGCGAACGGCTTGCGCTCGAACGAGGCGCGGATTCGCTCGGCGACGCGCTGGGCGGCAAAAGGCTCGGTATCCGGCATCGCGATCACGAATTCCTCACCACCGAACCGGGCGACGATATCGATCGACCGCACCGCGTCGCGCAGACGGTCGGCGCTTTCGCGCAGCACCTCGTCGCCGCAATCGTGGCCATACTGGTCGTTGATCTGCTTGAAATGGTCGATATCAAGCACCATCAGCGAGAGGGCGGCGCCTCGGACGCCATCGTCGTTGACCAGCGTCGCGAGATGGGTCTGCAGGAAACGGCGGTTATGCAGACGCGTCAGCGGATCGACGATGGCCAATTCCATCGACGCCTTGACGTTGTCACGCAGGCGATCCTGATAGCGCTTCTTGCGAACCTGCGTCTGCGAACGCGCCAGCAACTCATTGCGATCCACCGGCCGGGCCAGATAGTCGTTCACGCCCATGTCGAGCGCGCGCATGACGCGTGGATCATCGAGCGTCTCGGTCAGCACAAGGATCGGCAGATCGCGCAACTCGCGCTTGGCCCGGATTTCCGATAGCAGGCGCAGCGCGTCGGTCCCCTGAAGATTCAGGCTGAGGATGAGAAGATCGTAGCCACCTGCCGCGATCCGCTCGCCGACATGCTCGGCTTTCGCCTCGATCTCGACGACATGGTGCTGCTGCAGCCCCGCCACCATGCGTTCGGCGGCATTGGCGCGATCCTCGACCAGCAGGATACGACCGTTGAGCCCGTCTTCGGCCGCCGCAAGCGAGAGCGGGTCCGGCAGGCCGATTTCCTGGGTCGAAGCGGCGCGGGCGCGCAGCTCGTCCGACAGGTGCTTGAGCCGAACCAGCGAACGCACGCGCGTCAGCAGCGCCAGTTCGTTGATCGGTTTGGTGAGAAAGTCGTCGGCGCCCGCCTGCAGTCCGGCAAGGCGGTCGGCCGGGCTGTCGAGTGCGGTCACCATCACTACCGGCAGGTGGGCGGTCGTCGGCGCATTCTTGAGGCGGCGGCAAACCTCGTAGCCGTCCATCCCTGGCATCATCACGTCGAGCAGCACGAGATCGCACTCGCCGCGTTCACAGATTTCGAGCGCCTGCGGGCCGCTCATGGCCGTAACCACGGAGAAATATTCGGCGGTCAGCCGCGCTTCCAGCAGCTTTACATTGGCGAATACGTCGTCCACGACGAGAATGCGGGCGGTCATCTGCCTCAGGCTCCCTGCCGGATCGCTCCGGCAAATTTGGTCTCAGCCGATGAAGCTGCGAACCGTTTCTACAAATTTCGCGACGGAAATCGGCTTCGAGAGATAACCCTCGCAGCCGGATTCGCGAATCCGCTCCTCGTCGCCCTTCATCGCGAACGCGGTGATGGCGATGACGGGGATGGACCGAAGTTCCTCGTCTTCCTTCAAGAGCTTGATGATATCGATGCCGGAAACCTCCGGCAGTTGGATATCCATCAGCACGAGATCGGGCCGGTGCTTGCGGGCAAGCTCGAATCCTTCGAGGCCGGATCGGGACTTGAGCGTGGAATAGCCATGAGCCTCCAACAAATCGTTGAAGAGCTTCATGTTGAGGTCATTATCCTCAACGATCAGAACCTGCTTAGCCATCCCGTCAGCCCACACCCCGAAAAGCAGTTCAGGCACTCCCAGTGCCGGTAAACGCCCCGAAACGGAAGACTAGCGGGCAACCCTGAATGAAACGGTAAACCCGTGCAGACGCAACCTTCGGGGATGCGCCCATCGGCGAAGATGGTTTAGAGACAATTGAAACACTTGGAGATTGAGACGAAAAGCCATGCTGCGCGAACGAAGCCCCGCCGATCCCGAAGCCCTCGCCATCGCCGCGCTCGGCTTTCTGGCGGAGGATGGCGAACGGCTGAACCGCTTCCTCTCGCTGACGGGTATCGAGCCAGCGGGAATCCGTGCCGCCGCCCAGCAGGAAGGGTTCCTCGCATCCGTGCTGGACTATCTCCTAGCAGACGAGCCACTTCTGCTCGCCTTCACAGCCAATGCGCAGATGCGCCCCGAAACGGTCTCTTCCGCGCGCCGCAAACTCGGCACGCGCGATTGAGGCGCTACTTCCGGCAGGCCTCCGCCTGCAACGGTTCGTAGCGTACGGCCTTGGCAACGAGGCTGAAATCCGGGAACTCGAACACCAGATCGCTCAGGACACCATTGGCGAAGGTGACGCTGCGCAGCGTGTAAACCGGCAGCTTGTCGCCGGGCGTGTTGTCGAAATAAGCGATGCTCGTCACCCAACGCGGAACGGTGTCGAGATCCCCGCCCCGCATCACCGGCTCGAGCCGCTTGTTGCGCTCGCCTTCGAGCTTTTCGCCGATCGTCCCGACCGTCTGGTAAACCTTCTCCCCGCCCTCCGATCCATCGAACACCTTGGCATCGAATCGTTTTTGACCATTCCGCGCTGCTGCCAGGAGATCGATCATCATCGCCGACGGAAATGAGATCGCACCGTCGAAATCGCCCCGGGTGCCGCGTGGTCGCTTGAGCGCCACGGAGACCGAACCGTCAGCCACACGCTTCGCCTCGCCTTCCGCGTTACGGGTCGTTTGTCCGTTGACCCGATTTAACACATTGAAACGGAAAGATTTTCCACCTCCATCCTCCCAGAGCCTCACACGGAAATCGAGCTGGCGATTGCCGCCGTCGGTATCGGCGAGCAGGGTCGCCTGCCGGAAGTTGGTCTCATAGCCCTTGCAGGCATTGCCGGTGAATTCGAGCGCGATCAGCCCGCTCGCGGCCGTGAAGGACGAATTGCCCGATTTCGGGCCGAGGCTGACCTCATAGGCAATCCGATGCGGCTGGAGCATGACCGCCTCGCGCGCCGGATTGGCAAGTGCCGGAACGCCCGAGGCACCGAAGGCGAAAACGCCGAGCAGGCTCGCGCCACAAAGCCCCGTGATCGATCGAATACGCGTACCAGTCATCCTCGCCCCTCGTCTGGCTTGCCGATCTTGCACCGGCCTTCACATCATGCGAACAGGCGTATCATCATCGGCCCGGAAATGGCAAAATTCCGGCGAATCGAAGCTTCCTGCCCGTAAATTCGGGCATAACCTCGCGCGAGAGAACCCATGTCCGCCATCGAATCCCGCCTTGCCGCGCTCGGCATCACTCTTCCGCAACCGGTCGCGCCGGTGGCGAACTATGTGCCCTACCGGATCAGCGGCAATCTCCTGATCCTGGCCGGGCAGGTCTGCGTCGGGCCGGACGGCAAGCTCGCGGAGCGTCACAAGGGCAAGCTCGGCGGCGCGGTCTCGATGGAGGACGGCCTTGAGGCTGCACGCTTCTGCGCGATCAACCTCTTCGCCCAGGCGAAGGTCGCGCTCGGCAACCTCGACCGGATCACCGCCTGCCTGCGCCTCGGCGGCTTCATCGCCGCGACGCCGGAATTCATCGCCCTGCCGCAAGTGATGAACGGCGCCTCAAACCTGATGGTTGAGGTTCTCGGCGAGGCCGGCAAGCATGCGCGCTCGACGGTCGGTGTCCCTGTCCTGCCGCTCGATTGCGCGGTCGAGGTCGAGGGGATGTTCGAGTTCCGCTGAAGCAATCCCCCTTCGAGAACCGCCATGCCCAGATCGCGCGCTCTGCCCCCCGCACGCCCTTTGCCCACCGGCTTTCTCGCCCGGCCGATCGCCCATCGCGGCCTGCACAACGGCCATACCCTCATCGAGAACACGCGCTCCGCCTTCGAGGCGGCCATCGCTGGAGACTTCGGCATCGAGTGCGACATCCAGGCGAGCGCCGATGGCGAGGCGATGGTGTTCCACGATTTCGATCTCGAACGCCTGACCATGGCCACGGGCCGCACAGACGCCCGTTCCGCAGCTGCGTTGTGTGCCCTCGCGTTCAGGGCGGGGCGTGACGGCATGGGCACGCTCTCAGCCCTGTTCGATCAGGTGAAGGGGCGCGTGCCGCTCGTCGTCGAGATCAAGAGCCGCTTCGATGGCGACGGACGCATCGCAGCCCGCCTTGCCGGGCTGGCGGCTAGCTATTCCGGCCCGCTCGTGTTCAAGTCGTTCGATCCCGAGAAACTTGTCGCCATGCGCGAGGCAGGCATCGCCCAACCGCTCGGAATTGTCGGCGAGGAGAGTTACGCTCACCACGAATACGACCACCTGTCGGCGGTGGAGAAGCATTCGCTCGCAAACCTCCTGCACATCGAGCGGTCGCAACCGGATTTCGTCTCGTGGAACCACAAGAACCTGCCCTCTGCCGCACCGCATCTCTGCCGTGTCGGGCTTGGCCTGCCCGTAATGAGCTGGACCGTGCGCTCCCACAAGGCGGCAACGGAAATCGCGCCTTACGTCGATCAGATCGTTTTTGAAGGCTTCCATCCGGATTGAGCCCTTGGAAGGAACCCGGCGCACGCTAGGTTAGGCCCTCATGCCAGATCGCCCCGCGCCCCTATCCATCGAGATCGTAACGTCGATCGACAAGGTCGGAGCCGCCGATTGGAATCGCCTTGCTCACGGACCTCGTGCGCTCGAAAAGCAGGCAATGGTCCATACCCTCCCCGCCGCGTCCAATTCGACAAAGCAGGTAGATTCGAAAGACGAGGCAGATGAATCAACACATGAAGTCTCCGAATCGACGGGTGAGGTTGACCAACACAACCCTTTCATTTCGCACACATTTCTAAACGCGCTGGAGAAGTCTGCCTCCGTCGGCGGGCGGAGCGGCTGGACGCCACTCCATCTCCTCGCGCGAGACGAAACCGGCAACCTGATCGGCGCGGTTCCCGCCTACGGCAAGAGCCATTCGCGTGGCGAATATGTCTTCGATCATGCCTTCGCCGAGGCCTACGAACGCAACGGGCTCAGCTACTACCCGAAACTTCAGGTTTCGATTCCCTTCACGCCTGCGACGGCGCGCAAGCTTCTGGTCGCTCCGGAGGCCAACCTGGACCGAGTGGCGCCCGCATTGATTGCCGGGCTCGACGCGCTAAGGGATCAGATCGACGCCTCCTCGGTCCATGCGACCTTTTTGCCGCCAGCGGATCGACAGCGCTTCCTCGATGCCGGCTACCTGCTCCGGCATGACCAGCAGTTCCATTTCTCGAACGAAGGCTATGCCAGCTTCGACGAATTCCTCGCCGCGCTCGCCTCACGCAAGCGAAAGGTATTGAAGCGCGAGCGCCGCGACGCATCGGCCGCCGGACTGGAAATCGAATGGCTGACCGGCAAGGCGATCACGGAAGCGCATTGGGACGTTTTCTACGCGTTCTACATGGAAACGGGCAGCCGCAAATGGGGCTCGCCCTATCTCACGCGTCGCTTTTTCAGTCTCGTCGGCGAGACGATGGCGCAGAGCATCCTCCTCGTGATGGCGAAACGCACCGGTCGATATATCGCCGGGGCGCTCAACTTTATCGGCGGCAACACGCTTTACGGCCGCAACTGGGGCGCCACGGAATATCACCCGTTCCTGCACTTCGAACTTTGCTATTATCAGGCAATCGACTTCGCCATCGCGCATCGACTCGCGCGTGTCGAGGCCGGGGCGCAGGGCGAACATAAGCTTGCGCGGGGCTACCGTCCCGTCAGGACCAGTTCGGTTCACCGCTTTGCAGACCCGCGGTTTCATCGCGCGATCGGCGATTACCTCGCGCGCGAACGTAATCAGGTTGCTGAGTTACAGCTCGAACTCGGCGGCATGACGCCGTTCCGCAACCGGGCCGGGAATTAATGAGAGTTCTTAGGTGTGCGATGAAGCACATCTGTGAAATTTGATTTCTCCCATTGTCTTCCGCGTCGCCACAGCGCAAACTTCACAAGCAACGCTGGTTCATGAAAGAGCGGCGTGCTGATGCCCCCGAACCAGGAGGACTTCTGATGGACAAGGAAATCACTCAGACCGAAGACAAGATTATCGACCGCCGCTCGGCCCTGAAGGCCTTGTTCGGGCTCGCCGCCGTCGCGGCCGGTGCTTCGGTCATCATGGCACCGGGCGCCGCTGAAGCCGCTCCGGTTGCACCGTCGCCGGCCCCAGCCCCGGCCACGCCGAAGCAGCCGGAGATGGCGAAAGATGCCGACCTCCCGCCGTCCGATCCGACCCAGTATTACTACTATCGCCGCCGCCGGCCGCGCTATGTCGTCCGTCGCCGTTACTATGTCCGCCCGCGCCGCGTCTATCGCCGCCGGGTCTATGTCCGCCGCATCTACTGGTAAGATCGGCTGGAAATCAGCTCTGGAAGGGCGGCTTCGGCCGCCCTTTTCTGTTGCGCGAGGACGTAAGGCCCGATTTGATCCTGCAAACAAACTTCGCGGAAGAATCGCCGATGAGCTACGATCCCCAGAACATCTTCGCCAAGATCCTGCGCGGCGAGATCCCCTGCCACAAGGTCTACGAGGATGAGAAGGTTCTCTCCTTCATGGACATCATGCCGCGCTCGAAGGGGCATCTTCTCGTGATTCCGAAGGCCGAGGCCCGGAACCTGCTCGACATCGGGCCGGATGATCTCGCGGCCCTCATCCAGCGCGTTCAGAAAATTGCCATCGCCGCGAAGACCATTCTCGGCGCCGATGGCATCACGCTTCAGCAGTTCTCGGAAAGCGCGGGCGGCCAGGAGGTCTTCCACCTTCACTTCCATGTTCTGCCGCGCTGGGATGGTGTGCGGATCACGCCACATCCGGCACCGAAAGGTGACATGGCTGAACTTGCGGATATCGCCGGGCGCATCCGTGCCGAACTGGGCGTCTAGCGCGCGAGGAAGCCGGCGCCGATCAGGATCGCCTCGCCGACGACAATCCCCGCCATGACCGAACGGCGGAACAGAAAGAACGCGAGGAACCCTGCGCCGAGCGCACCCCATCGCCAGTACGCGGGAATGACAGCGAGCGCGCCGCTCGGCGTGATCAGCAGTTTCGCAACGACGCCGGCCAGCAAGGCCGTCGCAACGGCGCGGACCCAGACGAGAATTTCCGAATCCTCGTCGAGCCCCTTCACAAGGAACACCGAAGCCCAGCGCCAGATCTCGCTCGGCAGGAAGCCGAACAGGATCACGACGAGATAGGGCCAGAGCCCGCCCGTCGCCTCGCTGAGGCGGGTCAGGAAATCGCTCATGCCACCCTCCGCCGGATGCGATGGATGACGTAGGCCAGTGTCCCCATGCCGACACCGCCGATCAGCAGGTCCATGCCCGGAGGCGCATAGAGCGCGACGACGGGAGCGCTGACAAATCCGAGGCCGAGCGCGAGCCAGTCGATCAGCTGCCGCGCGCCTGCCGCGAGCGCGACAGTGAAATAGACCGGAGTCGTGAAAAGGAGCCCTGCCGCAAGCGGCGGCGGCAATTGCGCGATCAGGAAATAGCCGGCCCCCGTCGCGAAGGCGGCGGCGAACATCACCATATTCGCAAATCCGAGGAAATACGGGATACGGTCCTCGCGCGGCAGTGGCGGCAGGCGCCGCATCCCCTCCACCCACGCCGTGACAGCGACGTAATGGGCGAGAACGAGCATCATCCAGGTCGGCGTGTTGGGTCGGCGCATCATCGGCAGGATCGAGACGCACATCGGCACGAACCGCACCGAGGAAAGCGAGATCGCAATCGCGATCGCCGGCAGGGCGACACCTGCCGCGAGCGAGCCGAAAAGCACCACCTGCGCCGGCCCGGCCCAGATCAGGAAGGTCGAGAGGATCGCTGCGCCAACGGGATAACCGATATCGCGACAGAGGCCGCCGACCCCGATCAGCGAACACATCAGCATGAACGCCGGCACGCCCGCAGCCGCACGGAGACCAGCCCTGAAGGGCGGCCACGGCGAGGATGAGGGCTGAGGAAAAGCGGAATCGGACGGCATAGCGTATGCAGCCATCCTTACTCCCGCCCTCGCCCGGCGTCGAGGCCCGATGACCCCGACGCCTAAGGCGTGGCGGGATTTATTTCGCGACGAACGCGCTGATCGCGCCCTCGGCCTGCTTGATGGTCAGCACGCCGTCGAGATGACCGCGATCACCCTTGAGCTGGATCTGCTCCACCGGCACGCCCGCCGCCTTGAGCTTCGCCGCGGTATCGTCCACCCCACCCGGCGGGAAGACGAGATCTTTCGGCGAATGGATCAGCAGCACCGGCGCCTTGATTTTCTTCATGCCCTCATCGAGCGTGCCCCCGCCGGCGACGAACAGCTGGTTCGCCTTGACGAGATAGAGGAAGTGGTTCGCGTCGGAGATCTTGGCGCGCGCCGCGCCGGCACCATCGAGTACCGCCTCGATCGAGAAGCGCTTGTCGAAGCCGGCAGCCGGGTTCTCGTCCGCCTTCGCCCATTTACGGCCGAAGGTCTTGTTGGCCCAATCCCAATGCTGGGCGTGCAGAGTCACGATCTTGAGCGCCTGCGCAAGACCGGCGTTCGGCGGCGTCTTGCCGTAGTAATCACCCTTGTTCCAGTTCGGATCGAGGCGGATGGGCGAGGCCCAGATGTCGAGCCAGGCGATGAGGTTGGCATCCGCCTCGCCGAAAGCGATAACGGGCATCGCACGGCCAACCATGTCCGGATATGTCGCGGCCCACTCAAAGGTCTGGAGCGCACCCATAGAGGCGCCTGCCACCATGTGCAGCTTCTTGATCCCGAGGCTTTCGACGAGGCTCTTCTGCACTTCGATGAAATCCCGGATCGTAACGATCGGGAAATCCATACCGTATGGCTTGCCGGTATCGGGATTGATGCTTGCCGGCCCCGTCGTCACGACGGTCGGATCATTGGCCCCAAGGTTGACGAGCGTGTCGGAGGAAATAACAAAATATTTGTTGGTGTCGATCGCCTTGCCGGGGCCGATGATCGAATCCCAATAACCGGGCGCCGCGTCGGTTTCCTTGTATTTGCCGGCAGCATGGCTGGTTCCGGAGAAGAAATGGCAGATCAGGATCGCGTTCGACTTGTCCGCATTCAGCGTGCCGTAGGTCTCCCAACCAACCTTGACGTTCTTGAGCGCCTTGCCCGATTGGGTGGTGAAGCTCGGCAGTTCGAAGGTTTTCTTCTCGGTCAGCAGCGCCTGCGCCCAGACGGTGGACGAAGTGAGAAGCGTCGCCGCCAGCAGCGCCGCAATACGAAGCGATTTCATGATTTCCTCCCTGGTGCACAGATCGAGCCATGCACGGGAGACATAGCAGCGCCGCGCCGGGATTCTGTCAATCCGGGTGGCGCGACGACAGTAGGCTTTTCCTAGTCCGAACTCTTTCCGAGTCAGCTTTTCTTCAGCGGCATTTTAGGCACCAGCGAACGGCGCGGCTTGTCGCCGTCCGGTGGCTTCGGGCCGCCCCCGTCGGGTGCTTTCGGCGGCGGCAGGGAGGGCGTCGTCGGCGGCTTCGGTAGGGCTACCTTCGCGGGGGCCTTCGCCACCTTTGCCTTCGCCTTCTTCGGCCGGGCCTTGGGTTTGGGCTTTTCGGGCAGCTTCTCCGCCTTCGGTTTCACCGGCCCTTCGGGGAACGTGAAGCCGAGCTTTTTCTTACCCTCCTCCTCGACAACGACGACGCGCACGGCGCCCCCTCCCTTGAGCTTGCCGAACAGGACCTCCTCGGCGAGCGGGGTCTTGATCGCGCTCTGGATCAGCCGGCCCATCGGCCGCGCGCCCATTGTGTCGTCGTAGCCGTTGGCGACGAGCCAGTCGCGCGCCTCGTCGGCGAGCTCGATAGTCACATGCCGGTCGGCGAGCTGTGCCTCCAACTGAGCGACGAACTTGTCCACGACCTGCGCGATCACCTCGCGCGGCAGATTGCCGAAGGGGATGATCGCATCGAGACGGTTGCGGAATTCCGGCGTGAACAACCGGTTGATCGCTTCCGCATCGTCGCCCTCGCGCCGGGCACGGGTGAAACCGAAAGCCGATTTCGCCATGTCCGCCGCGCCGGCGTTGGTGGTCATGATCAGGATCGTGTTCCTGAACTGCACTTCCTTGCCGTTGTGATCGGTCAGTTTGCCGTGGTCCATAACCTGCAGCAGGATGTTGAACAGATCCGGATGCGCCTTCTCGATCTCGTCGAGCAGCAGCACGCTGTAGGGGTTCTGGTCGACGCCGTCGGTCAACAGCCCGCCCTGATCGAAGCCCACATAGCCGGGCGGGGCACCGATGAGCCGGCTCACCGTGTGCCGCTCCATGTACTCCGACATGTCGAAGCGCAGGAGTTTCACGCCGAGCACGGAGGCGAGTTGCTTCGCGACCTCCGTCTTGCCGACGCCGGTCGGGCCAGAGAAAAGATAGCAACCGATCGGCTTTTCGGCGTCGCGCAGGCCCGCACGGGCGAGCTTGATCGCCGAGGAAAGTTGCTTGATCGCCTCGTCCTGCCCGTAGACGACGCGCCTCAGCGTGGTCTCGATGTTCCTGAGCACCTCCGCGTCATCCTTGGAGACTGTCTTGGGCGGAATGCGCGCCATCGTGGCGATGGTGGCCTCGATCTCCTTGAGACCGATCGACCTCTTGCGCTTGGCCGGGGCGAGCAGCATCTGCGAGGCGCCGGTTTCGTCAATGACGTCGATCGCCTTGTCCGGAAGCTTTCGATCATGGATGTAGCGCGCGGAAAGCTCGACCGCGCCCTTTACCGCGTCATTGGTGTACTTGAGGCCGTGGAATTCCTCGAAATAGGGCTTGAGCCCCTTGAGGATCTCGATGGCATCCGGGATCGTCGGCTCGTTGACGTCGATCTTCTGGAAGCGGCGCACCAGCGCACGGTCCTTCTCGAAATACTGGCGATATTCCTTGTAGGTCGTCGAGCCGATGCAGCGCAGCGTGCCCGCCGCGAGCGCGGGCTTCAGCAGGTTCGAGGCGTCCATCGAGCCACCGGAGGTTGCACCCGCACCGATTACCGTGTGGATCTCGTCGATGAACAGGATTGCCTTCGGGTGCTGCTCGATCTCCTTCATCACCTGCTTGAGGCGTTCCTCGAAATCGCCGCGATAGCGCGTGCCGGCGAGCAGCGTGCCCATGTCGAGCGCGAAGACGGTGGCGTCCGCGAGAACGTCCGGCACCTGCCGGTCCACGATCTTCTTGGCGAGCCCTTCGGCGATCGCGGTCTTGCCGACGCCGGGATCACCGACGAGCAGCGGGTTGTTCTTCTGCCGCCGGCACAACACCTGGATCGTGCGCGCGACCTCGGCCTCGCGCCCGATCAACGGGTCAATCTTGCCCTTGGCCGCCTTCTTGTTGAGGTTTGTGGCATATGTCGCGAGCGCGCTTTCCTTGCGCGGCTTACCCGAAGCGTCGCGCTCGCCGCCCTGCGCCTGATCCTCGCCCGGCTCCTCACTCTCCTCCTCGACGCCATTCGGTAGACGCGTTTCGGAGGCGCCGGGGCGCTTGGCGATGCCGTGCGAGATATAATTGACCGCGTCATAGCGGGTCATTTCCTGCTCCTGCAGGAAAAAGGCGGCATGGCTCTCGCGCTCGGCGAAGATCGCGACCAGCACATTGGCACCGGTCACTTCCTCCCGGCCAGATGACTGGACATGGATCACCGCGCGCTGGATCACCCGCTGGAAACCTGCCGTCGGCTTGGTTTCCGCGCGGTCACGCACAACCAACGCCTCAAGCTCTGTGTCGATGTAGGTGATGATCGTCTGCCGCAGCGCTTCGAGATCGACGTTGCAGGCGCGCATCACCGCGCTCGCATCCTCGTCATCGATCAGCGCGAGCAGAAGATGTTCAAGCGTCGCGAATTCGTGCCGACGCGACGTCGCGTGGCCGAGCGCCTGATGCAGTGCGTTTTCGAGGCTCTTCGAAAAACTGGGCAAGGTTCCGCTCGCTTTCTTCGGTCGGCGACCCACAGGTGCAAGGCCGCAAATTCGGTTTCATGGACCCCGTAAGGTCTATTTCTTCTCCATGACGCATTGCAGTGGGTGCTGGTGCTCGCGGGAGAAGTCCATCACCTGCGTCACCTTCGTCTCGGCGATCTCGAACGTATAGGTGCCGCATTCTCCCACCCCGTGGTGGTGGACGTGCAGCATGATCTGCGTCGCCTCCTCCTCGTTCTTGTTGAAGAAATGCATCAGCACGTGCACGACGAACTCCATCGGCGTGTAATCGTCGTTGAGCAAGAGCACCCGGTAAAGGTCCGGGCGCTTGCGCATCGTCCGGGTCCGGGTCGCCAGAACCGTGCCGCTGGCAGGTTTCCCCCCCATGTTGCCACCCGGTCCGCCGGAAGGCTCCTTTCCGCTCATCGATACATCCCGCAAATCAGCATCTGTCTTGCTCTAAAAGGTTATGCCGGATCGTCCGTGAATCAAGACGCTGCGGCGCGGCAAATTCGGGAAAATCCTTACGCCTTTTTTCGAGGCGGGACAAAAAGCTCCGCCAAGAACGAAAAAAGCCCGGTCTCACGACCGGGCTGAAGTATGGGGGAATGACAAACCCCGAAACGCTTACGCTACAGGGGCCCGAAAGATCGGGCCCCAAAGGGCATTTCAGAACTTACTTGCCCTGAACCTTGGCAAGGGCGCCCTCAAGCGGCTTGTAGGACTCCTTGGCCAGCTCGGTGACGAGCTCGCCGACCTTCGTCGCGTGGGCAACGAAGCCCTCGTACGCGGTCTTGGCATACTCGGTCTGGATTTCGATCGCCTTGTCGAGCGTCTTCACGCCGGCGAGCTTCTCGAAGGTCGAGGAACCAGCCTCGATGGCCTTCTTGGAATAATCGGCGAACTCGGTCGCGATGGCCTGAACGCCCTTCTGCTGGGCGCCAAACGCCTTCACGGCGGCGTCGAGGTTGTCCTTGCCGTACTTCTGGATGTCTTCGAAAGCCTGGATCATTGTATTCCCCTTCGGATCTGGATCGGGAGGTCGTTTTCCCGTTGCAAGCCCTATTTATGTTGCGATGCACAAAATGTCAAGCAACCATTTTGCGCTGCAACATGAACTTTGGGCGGACGGGATCCTCCCATCGCGTGGTGACAGCGCTGTGACCGCCTCGCCCCGGCAAGATTCGGTCTTGCCCTTAACCCTCGGGTAACCGAACCGGGCGCATTTTGGACGCGTCTTCGGACGGGATTTTCCGAGTGTTTTCGCCTCGAATGGGCGAGGGGTAATCGAGTATGCGTATTGTTGGCGTCGGCTCCGCGCGCTGGGTTCACCTGGCGCAGGTCAGTCTTTCCCTGTTGCTGCTGACACTTGTCACGCTCGCGCTGACTATACCGGACGCCGAGGCGCGCCGCCGCCGCCATGCCGCGGGTGGTGGCTACAATCCACCCTACGCCTCGATCGTCTACGATGTGAATTCCGGCAAGACCTTGCAGGCGACAAACGCCGATGCGCCGCGTCACCCGGCTTCCGTTACCAAGGTCATGACACTCTACATGCTGTTCGAGCAACTCGAGACCGGTCGCCTCAAGCTCACCAGCGAACTTCCCGTCTCGCGCGAGGCGGCGAGCCAGGCACCGTCCAAGCTGGGTCTCCGCCCCGGCGAGACCATTCAGGTCGAGGACGCGATCAAAGCGCTCGTCACGAAATCCGCGAACGACGTTGCCGTTGTCGTCGCCGAGGCGATCGGCGGCGATGAGGAGCGCTTCGGCCGCATGATGACCCGCAAGGCGCACCAGCTCGGAATGCGGCGCTCGAACTTTGCGAACGCCTCCGGCCTGCCCAATCCGCGGCAGGTCACGACCGCGCGCGATCTCGTGACGCTGGGGAAGGCGATCCACGATCGTTTCCCGAGCTACTACAAGTATTTTTCGACGCGCGTTTTCTCCTATGACGGTCGCGCCCATCGCAACCACAACCGTCTTCTCGGCAAGGTCGAGGGTGTCGATGGCATCAAGACCGGCTATACCCGCGCTTCCGGTTTCAACCTGCTGACTTCCGTCAAGGCGGATGGTCGCCACCTGCTCACGGTCGTCCTGGGCGGCAAGTCGGCGCGCGCCCGCGACATCCAGGTTGCGAGCCTCGTAGAAGATAACATGGATCGAGCCTATGCCGGCCGCCGCCGCACCGCCAAGACAGTCGACGTCGCCATGAACGACGAGACGGATGAAGAAGAGGAAGGTGGCGATACGCCGAAAGCGGCCCGTGACCTTCCGGTGCGCGATCTTCCGGCTCCGCGCGTTGCCCGCGCATCCGAACCGGCGCCGGAACAGCCCACGCCCTCCGCTTTGCCGTCGCCGCCCTCTCGCCCGCGTCCGGCCGTGATCGCCGAGACCGGCACGCGCCCGGCCAACGGCGGAGAGGAAAACCTGACCCGCGCCCGGCCGCTCGCCCTCGCGGCCAGCGGCTCGACCAATATCGTCCGCAGCGCGACGACCCCGCTCGCCCTCGTGGGCACCACGCCGCGCTCCCCCGCAATGCGCTGGGTGGCGGGTCCGCAGCCGGTGGAGGCCCCGCCGCCCCCGGTCGCCCGCAACGACGGCAACCGCCTCGTTCCGCCAGGCAACGTCCGGTATACCAATACAATTCCCGCCGAAGCCCCTAAGGCGGACGAGAAACAACCCCTGCCCCTGCCTGCCGCCAAGGCCGAAGAGCGTCTCCCGTCGATGGCTGAACGCGCGAAGGTCGCAGCCGCTACGCCAGCCCCGACGCCAGAAGTAAAAACCCTCGCAAAGGTGGAAACGGAAGTTCCGAAGACTGCCCAGCCCCGCACGGCGCGCGCGGAGGTCAAGACCGATGAACCGGCAAAATCGGCACCGAAGGCTTCCGCTCCGTCCCGTTCCGGCTGGATCATCCAGCTTGCCGCGACCGACAGCGAAGGCAAGGCGCGCGAAATCCTCGATAGCGCCAGGGGCAAGACTGGCCAGGCGCTCAAGGATGCCGAGCCGTTCACCGAAGCGGTGACCAAAGGCGGTTCGACATTCTATCGCGCACGCTTCGGCGGGTTCGACGATTCCAATGAAGCCAACGCAGCCTGCAAGGCCGTGAAACGCTCCGGCTTCAACTGCATCGCCCAGAAAGTCTGAGTTCCAAGAAACCGTTGAGTCCACGGAGTATTGCGTATGGCCGATGCCCAGGAAGCCCTGCCGGGAGTGGAATCCGTGCCCAGCCGGGAAACCTCGCTGGATGAGATTTTTGCCGAACTCTCGCGCCCGCTTTCGCGCGCCTCAGCCCCGCCTGGCAGCCGCCAGCGCGACGTCCTTCGCCCGGTTGACGAGCGCGGCAAGATAGGTCGAGCCGCCACGATCGGGGTGAAACCGCGCGATGAGCGTGCGATGCGCCGCGCGAACGGCCTCCTCGGAAGCCCCCGGCTCAAGGCCAAGGATCTCATAGGCTTCCTTTTCACGCATTTCGCCCATGCCCGCCGCCGCACCCTGCCCCGCTGCCGGATCGAACTTCACGTGCTCACGCCAACCGGGCGCCCGGCGGTCGAAATCCTGAGCGAGAAGGTTTAGGCCCTGCGGATCGTTCGCCGCGAGTTCGCCCGCGAGCGTGATGATGTCGCGATGGTTGAGCTGTCTGACCTTGCGGCCCTTGTGCGTGCCGAACAAGATATCGGCGTCCATCTCACCCGACGCCAAGTCCATCGAAACGACAAGGCCAAGCGTCCGGATCTCCGAACGCCGCGCGCGGCCGATCGGGTCGAACATCGCGGGCAGCTTGAACCCCAGCAGCCAGGCTGACAGCGAAACCAGAACGATAGCAATATCCCAGCGCCCGCGCAGCGCGAGCAGGATGCCCGCTCCGCCGGCAATGGCGCCCACCAGCTTGCGCGTCAGGGGCGACATGGCGTCGCCCGCCTTCCGGCCCGGCCCGAGCGCGAACCACCAGACGATCGCCCCGAAAACCAGCGTGGAAACGATATAGCTCATCCGGCCCCCTTCAGCGGACCATCACAGAAGCCCGAGCGCGCGCAATTCCTCGCGCATATCGTCCGGCATGTCCACCGGCGCATCACTTGCCCTGATATCGGCCGGTGCATCCTTGGCGGCAAGGTAACGCCAGCCCTGAAACGGCCGGCACGGCCGGAGTTGCACCGGAATCACCACCGGTTCGAGCACAAGATGGCAGCGCTGGATGCCGTCCTCGCCTGTGAACGGCTCGATGGCCTCGATCCGCTGGCGGCAGGCGATCCGCCCCTTGATGACCCAGTAGAGCGAGCCCTCGCCTGCGATCTCACCCATGCGCTTGGGCACCATGCGCGTTGTATGCGTCTGCCGGAACGGCCGCCCGAGCCTGTGATGCTGGAGGCGCGTTTCCTCGATCCAGGATTCGATATCCTCGATCGATTCAACCCCGACGCAGAGCTTGAGGAGGTTGAGCGCCATTTCCTCTTAACCTGCCTCAGCGATCACCATGATCCGTGCGCCTTCGCCGAGCTGGGCGCCCGCTTCAAAGGCGATCCCCTCGACCATGCCGGCGCGCGGCGCCAGCACGGGGTGCTCCATCTTCATCGCCTCGACGATGGCGACGCGCTGTCCCTTTTCGACAGCCTCGCCGTCCTTCACGAACAGCGCGACGAGCTTGCCGTGCATTGGCGATTTTACCAGCCCGCCCGCATCACCACCGTGATCGTCGAAAGAAACATCGAGCGGATCGGGCAGCGACACCGCAACCTGTCGGCCGCGATCCAGCACGAAAATGCCCTCGCCGCCGGCGACCAGCGTGAAATCGCGGTCGGCGCCCGGCAAGGCTTCGCCGATCGCGGAGGCCGAGGCATCGAGCGGCAGCACGATCTCCTCCTGTTCGGCCTTGACGCGAAGGCTGCCCTTGCGGCCGGGCGCAAGCGCGAAACCGTCGTTGTCGCCCCACGGATCGCTCGCCCAACCGGAGCGGGCAAGCGCCGCATCGGCCAGCCGCATCTGCTCTTCGCCAAGCAACGCCAGAGCCCCGGCTGCCACTGCGGCTCGGTCGAGTTCCGGCGGCACTGCGCCGAGCTTTTCGAGGTTGCGGTCGATCAAGCCGGTATCGAGCTTGCCGGCACGGAAATCCGGATGATCGATCAACGCGCAAAGAAAACGGCAATTGGTCTTCGGCCCGGCAACGACAGAGCCGAGAAGCGCATCGCGCAGCCGGTCGAGCGCCTCGTCGCGGTTCGCGCCGTGAGCGATCACCTTTGCGATCATCGGATCGTAGAACGGTGTCACCTCGCCGCCTTCGACAACACCACTGTCGATGCGGATACCTTCGCCGCCCATAAGCTGGAGCGCGTGCAGGGTGCCGGTGGACGGCAGGAAGCCGCGCTCCGGTTCCTCGGCATAAAGCCGCGCTTCGACCGCGTGGCCGTGGATTGTGAGGTCGCCCTGCGAGACCGGCATCTTCTCACCCGCCGCCACGCGGAACTGAAGCTCGACGAGATCGAAGCCTGTGATTTCCTCGGTCACCGGATGTTCGACCTGAAGCCGGGTGTTCATCTCCATGAAATAAAAACCGTCAGGCCTCAGCCCGCGCGATCCATCCGCGATGAACTCGATCGTTCCCGCGCCATAGTAGCCGACAGCCTTCGCCGCATCGACCGCCGCCTTGCCGAAGGCCGCGCGCGTTGCCGTATCCATGCCCGGCGCGGGCGCTTCCTCGATCACCTTCTGGTGGCGACGCTGCATCGAACAATCGCGCTCGAAGAAATGGATCACGTTGCCGTGCTTGTCGCCGAAGACCTGAACCTCGACATGGCGCGGCGCGAGAATGTATTTCTCGATCAACACATGCGCGTTGCCGAAGGAATTCTGCGCCTCGCGCTGGCAGGAGGCGAGCGCCTCCTCGAAATCGGCGTGCTTGTCGACCCGCCGCATCCCCTTGCCGCCACCGCCTGCAACCGCCTTGATCAAGACGGGATATCCTATCTGATAGGCCTTCTCCTTGAGGAAGGCCGCGTCCTGAATTTCGCCGTGATAGCCGGGCACGACCGGCACACCTGCCTTCTCGACCAGCGCCTTCGCAGCGTCCTTCAGCCCCATCGCCCGGACGGCGGAAGGTGGTGGGCCGACGAACGTCACGCCCGCTGCTGCGCAGGCTTCCGCGAACTCGGCGTTCTCCGAGAGGAATCCGTAGCCGGGGTGAAGGCATTCAGCACCAACCTTTCTCGCGACATCGAGGATACGCTCGGTAACGAGATAGCTCTCGCGTGCCGGCGCCGGGCCGATGCAATAGGCCTCATCCGCAAAGGCGACAAAGGGCGCCTCGGCGTCCGCCTCTGAATGGACGGCGATCACCCGCATCCCGAGCCGCCGGGCCGTCCGTGCGACGCGCAAGGCGATTTCACCGCGGTTCGCAATCAAGACGCTGGAAAACATCGATTCATCCCACCCCTAACGTGATTTCGTGCCGAGGAAGCATAGGACGCCCCTGCCTGTCTATCTATCGGGCGACATTCGCACGGTTTCCCCGCGCCAATCGCGCCTCACCTTGACGAGAATGGCCCCGACCGCCTGAAAGCTGAGCCCGATCACGAACAGGTCGAGCAGGATTTCCGGGGTCTGGCTTGCGGAAGTCCTTGCAGCGAATCCGATAACCGCGAAGGCTGTAGTCGAGATTGCATCGTTCCGGCTCGAAAGCCACGTCGCCGCGATGAGCGGGTTTTCAGCCGCGCGGAACCGCAGCATCAACCCGAGGACGAACAATGCCAGCCCGATCGCAGTGAAGGCCGACCAACCCGCCACCCAGACCTCCGCCCGCCGGCCGGTCATGATCTTGTCCCAGAGGTCGTAGCCCGTGTGAAGCCCCGCGACCAGCATCACACCCGCAACGCCGAGCGCCGCAAGATCCTCGAAGCGCCGCCCGCGCCCGAACACCGCCAGCGCCACGGCCCAGAGCACGACGTCGTAGATCCAGTCGATCCCGTCCTTCAGGAGAAACCGGTTGCCGAGCGAGAGAGCGTAGATCGTCTGCACAATCGCGAGGGCGGCGATCACCGCGACAATAAGCGTCACCCGCCTGCGGTAACGGCGATCTTCCTCGGTGAAGGGCGATCTGGCGAAAAGGTCCAAGCGCGGGTTCCGGATTGTGCGGAACCATACATTCCCGAGGGCGGTTCCAATGGCAAGTAGGTGACACGACGACGCCGACCACAAAAGGAACACCGCCATGTCCGCCACCGCCACCAAGTTTCAGACCGCCGCGATCCTCTTCCTGGCCGTTCTGGCCGCCATGCTGGGCCTCGGCGCGGTTGTGGTATTCGCGACCCCGCTTCAGGCACAGGCCGCCAGCTTGATGACAGGCATCGTCGCCGGCAGCCTGATCGTCGCCGCGCCGGTTTCCTGGATGCTGGCCGGCCTCGTCGATGGCCACCTTTCCACCTACCGCCCCGCTTCCCCCTATCGCTGGGCGTAATTTCGAGACCACGCACCTCCCTCCCCACTATTCGCGACGCAACGAGTAGTGCTAGGGCTGCAACCGACCCCCGGTTGCAGCCCTTTCTTTATGGAGTTGAGGATGGCTGTCCTCGTTCGGGCATCCTGCGATGCCGACCTGCCCGCGATTCAGGCGATCTATACCCCCGCCGTTCTGAACGGCACAGCCTCCTTCGAACTCGAACCACCCGATCTCGCCGAAATGGCACGCCGCCGTGCCGCGCTCCTCGCAGACGGCTTTCCCTATCTCGTCGCGGAAATCGCCGGCGCGATCGTCGGCTATGCCTATGCCGGGCAATATCGCCCGCGCCCTGCCTATCGCCATGCGGTGGAGGATTCGATCTACATCAAACCGGATTGCCAGGGGCAGGGCGTGGGCAAGGCGCTGCTCGCCGCCCTGATCGCGGAATGCCAGCGGCTCGGTAAAAGGCAGATGGTGGCGGTGATCGGCGACAGCCTGTCACACGGCTCGATCAACCTGCACCGGGCGATGGGCTTCGCCCATGCCGGAACGGTCAGGAACGTCGGCTACAAGCACGGACGCTGGCTCGATCAGGTGATCTACCAGCGTGCGTTGGGGCCCGGCGCGGAGACCGCGCCGGAAGCCTGATCGGGAACCTTACTTCGCCGCGACGACCATGATCTCGACGAGATAGTCCGGCGTCGCCAGCCCCGCTTCGACCGTCGCGCGCGCAGGCGTGTTGCCCTGGCTCACCCAGCCATCCCAGACGGCGTTCATCGCCGCGAAGTTCTTCATGTCGGTGATCCAGATGTTGGTGCGCAGGAGTTTGCTCTTGTCCGTGCCGGCCTTGGCGAGGAGATCGTCGATCTGCGCAAGCACATCCTTGGTCTGGCCGGTGATGTCGAGTTTGGTGTCGCTCGCGACGATCCCCGCGAGATAAACCGTGTCGCCGTGGACGACGGCCTTCGACATGCGCGCGCCGCACTCGATCCGGGTGATGGAAGCCATGATGTTCTCCTGCAGGGGTTGGAAATCGGGAAGGCCCTGCGTATCCCGCCCCCTGCCCGATTTCAATGCGCGAAAACCGCCGATCTCCGGCGGAATTCACCGAAGGGGTCAGCCGCGGCCGACGAACGGCATCTTCGTCGCCATGACGTTCATTGTCAGCACGTTCGCTTCCGGCGGCAGGCTCGCCATATGCGCAACGGCGTTCGCGACATGCTCGACATCCATCACCGGTTCGATCGCCATCGTGCCATTGGCCTGAAGCACACCGGTCGTCATGCGCCGGGCCATATCGGTCAGCGCATTGCCGATATCGACCTGCCCGACGGCGATGTCATGCTCGCGCCCGTCGAGCGCGCCGGTCTTGGTGAGGCCGAGCACGGCGTGCTTGGTCGCGGTATACGCCGCCGAGAACGGGCGCGGCGCATAGGCCGAAACCGAGCCGTTGTTTATGATGCGCCCGCCTTTCGGGCTCTGCCGCTTCATGATGCGGAACGCCGCCTGCATGCAGTAGAACACGCCGTTGAGGTTGGTATCGACCACCGCGCGCCATTGCTCGGGCGAAAGCTCATCCCACTGCACCGGCGGCGCGCCGATGCCGGCGTTGTTGAACACGACATCGAGCCGCCCGAAGGTCGCGACCAGCTTGTCGAAAGCGGCGTTGACCGCGCCGTGATCGGTGACATCAGCCGCCAGCGCGACCGCATTCGCGGCGCCCGCGCCAGCAAGCGAAATCGTTTCGGCGAGCGCATCGGCGCGGCGGCCCATCAGGCCGACCTTGTAGCCATCCTTCAGAAACCGGATCGCCACCGCCCGGCCCACACCAGAGCCCGCGCCCGTGATCATCGCAACCTTGCCGCCCGCCATATCAACCTCCCGATGGATTTCTCGGGCCAAGGATTAGCGGGCGGCGGCGCGTTTGTCAGCGGGGGACGTGGAAATTTGTATGCAGTATTCTGACGGTTTGTGCCTTACCTTCCCAGTTACCCGATCGCCTGAGCCTTGTTAACCTCTTTGCTGATTCTGGCGCGATCACCGTTAATTTGGGGAATGCAATTGGCAAAGGCAGATCGATATCAGCGAGCGAAAAAGCTGCTAGGTCGTTATGACCCTCCCCACGAGGTATCGAACCTATTTGACGAGCTTTGCGCCATCGATGCACGCCTAGATAAGAACTTGCAGGCAAAACCATCCGATCTGCTATTTGATGCGTGTAGAAGATCAAATTTCACAAAACCATTCGAACTCGACGGAAGAAAACGATATTTCCGGGCTCGCTTGCTTGACGGAAACCACCCCGATTACTGCTCAGACACAGCTCCAATGGCAAATAAACCGGGCTCTGCCGCAATTGAACAGGCTTATAGGCGTGGATTCGTTCAAGGGTTTGCTGAGCTAAGGAGGATGCTATTCGACAGAAGCCCTCCCGAAAATGTCTTGGAAGCTGAAAAGAGATTCCAGAAATGGCGTACGGCTCAAATTCAGATTATTGGGTCGTTTCCAGGGCATGACGAATCCATCTCGCTTAATGTCGACAATTGCCGGAATATCAGCCTGAAATTACGCTACAATATAATGTATAGAGATAAATTTCGTTGCCAGATTTGTGGCAACGATGCCGCAAACGGCGCATTTCTTGAAATTGACCACAAAATCTCTGTTGCAGATGGAGGAGACGATTCCGAAGAAAACCTATGGACGCTCTGCTTCGACTGCAATCGCGGCAAGGGAGCATCCTCTCTATAAACTCACATCCTGAACACACCAAAACGCGTCTCGGGGATTGGCGCGTTGAGGCAGGCCGAGAACGCGAGGCCCAGCACCCGGCGCGTTTCGGAGGGGAGGATAATGCCATCGTCCCACAGCCGCGCGGTGGCGTGGTAGGGCGAGCCCTCCTCCTCATATTTCGCGCGCACCGGCGCCTTGAAAGCCTCCTCATCCTCGACGGACCACGATTTACCCTCGGCCTCAAGGTTGTCGCGCCGAACGGTCGCGAGCACGGAAGCCGCCTGCTCGCCGCCCATCACCGAGATGCGGCTGTTCGGCCAGGTGAACAGGAACCGCGGCGAATAGGCCCGGCCGCACATGCCGTAATTGCCCGCGCCGAACGAACCGCCGACCAGCACGGTGATCTTCGGCACCTCGGCGGAGGCGACCGCCGTGACGAGCTTGGCGCCGTCCTTGGCGATGCCGCCGGCCTCGTACTGGCTCCCAACCATGAAGCCGGAGATATTCTGGAGGAACAGCAGGGGAATGCGCCGCTGGCAGCACAGCTCGATGAAATGCGCACCCTTCATCGCGCTTTCCGAGAACAGGATGCCGTTGTTGGCGATGATGCCAACCGGAATGCCGTAGATCGAGGCGAAGCCGGTGACGAGCGTCGTGCCGTAAAGCGCCTTGAACTCGTCGAAACGCGAGCCATCGACAATGCGGCCGATCACCTCACGGATGTCGTATTGCCGCTTGAGATCGGTCGGCACGAGCGCTTCGAGATCCGCAGGGTCGAGCACCGGATCTTCCGGTTCGCCGAGCGCGATGTCGACGTTCTTGCGGGAATTGAGGTTGGCGACGATGCGACGCGCGAGCGCGAGCGCGTGCCCGTCGTTGGCGGCATAGTGGTCCGCCACGCCCGAACGGCGGGCATGGACATCCGCGCCGCCGAGATCTTCCGCCGAGACGACCTCGCCGGTCGCCGCCTTGACCAGCGGCGGGCCGCCCAGAAAAATCGTGCCCTGTTGCCGCACGATGATCGTCTCGTCCGACATCGCCGGCACATACGCGCCGCCCGCCGTGCAGGAGCCCATCACCACCGCGATCTGCGGAATGCCCTGCCCCGACATCCGCGCCTGATTGTAGAAGATGCGCCCGAAATGCTCGCGATCCGGGAACACTTCCGTCTGGTGCGGCAGGTTGGCGCCGCCCGAATCGACGAGGTAGACGCACGGCAGCCGGTTCTGCATCGCGATTTCCTGCGCGCGCAGATGCTTCTTCACCGTCATCGGGTAATACGTGCCGCCCTTGATCGTCGCATCGTTGCACACGATCATCACGTCGCGCCCCTCGACGCGGCCGATACCGGCGATCATGCCTGCGCCGTGGATGTCGCCGCCGTACATGTCGTAGGCCGCGAGGGAGCCGATCTCAAGGAAGGGTGAGCCGGGATCGACGAGGTTCAGCACGCGGTCGCGCGGGAGGAGCTTCCCGCGCGCGGCGTGGCGATCACGTGCCTTCTCGTTGCCGCCGAGTGCCGCGGTCTGCCGCCTGTCGAGCAGTTCCTGACGAATTGCAGCCCATGCCTCGCGATTGCTGCGGGCCTCCTCGGCCTTGGCATCGAAACCGGAACGGAGAACGGCCATTTTTCCTCACCACGCCAAAAAAGATGCCCCGCCCACGAGCGGTGCCTCCCGATTTTCCTTGTTATGGCGACGGGTTCAACGCCCGGCGGGACGGAGTTTGTCGATATTATCCGTCGACGCAATGCGCCAAGGTTCCGCGATCGCCGCCTGATACCATTTCTGGAAGGCCGGCAGACTATAGATCGCATCGATGTAGTCGTTTGTCGTCCGGTCGACAGGAATCTCATAAGACCGGATGCGCGTGGCGAGCGGCGCGAACATCGCATCGACAGCCCCGAACTCGCCGAACAGAAACGGTCCCTGGTCGCCCAGTTCCATGCGGAATCGCTTCCAGTAGTTCGCGAGGCGCATGACGTCCGCCTCAACTGCCGGCGTGAGGCGCCGCGAAGCACGGCGGCGCAGGTTCATCGGGCAATGCTGGCGGATCGCCTGAAAGCCGGAATGAACCTCCGCCGCCATCGCCCGGGCGACAGCCCTATATTCCTGCTCTTCGGGCCAAAGCTTGGCCTCAGGGTGTTTTTCGTTGACGTATTCGATGATCGCCAACGTCTCCCAGACGATCAGGTTGCCGTATTTCAGCGCCGGCACGAGCCCGGTCGGCGAATATTGCAGCACCTGCTGGCGGGAATTCGGATGATCGAGCGGAATCAGGATTTCCGCGAAGGGCACGTTCTTGGCCGCCATCGCCAGCCAGGGGCGCAGCGACCACGACGAATAATTCTTGTTGCCGATCACCAATGTCAGCTTGGGCGGAAATTTCGGCTGCGCGCCGATATTCGTCCCGATCATGACTGCTTCTCCCCCACCGCGATATCCGGGCCGTCGACGGCCCCGCCTGCCTTCTTCCACGCACCGAAGCCGCCCTCGATGTGAGCGACGGGCTTCAGCCCCATATCCTGCGCTGTTCTGGCCGCCAAGGCCGACCGCCATCCGCCGGCGCAGAAAAAAACGAAGGTCTTGTCTTCCTGAAAAACTGGCTTGGCGTAGGGGCTTTCAGGATCAATCCAGAATTCGAGCATCCCGCGTGGACAATGGAACGCGCCGGGCATCCGCCCTTCCCGTTCTAGTTCCCGCGGATCCCTGAGATCGACAAAAACGATATCATTCCGCCCTGTCAGCCCAAGGGCCTCTTCGATGGTCAAGGTCCGAACCGCCGCATTGGCTTCTGCAAGAAGCGTCTTGTATCCGCGGCTGATCGTCTGCGCCATTCTGGCCCCCGAATCGCATGGCGATGGAAACGATTTGTAACGTTCGGGCTGTGTTCCGCAAACACCTCCGATCACTCACCAGCGCTATATTTCGAACAGGTAATGCTCTTTCCACGGGAAAGGACGGTTGACGCCCCGTCGATACGAGGGCAACTGGCCCCGATGAGACCGAATCCGACCGACGAGACCGCTATCGCCACGGCCATTCTCGATATGGCCGCCGAGCGAGGCCCTGCCGCAAGCTTCTGCCCGTCCGAGATCGCCCGGCAACTCGCCGGCCCCACCCCGGAGCAATGGTCACGCCTGATGCAACCCGTCCGCCGCGTCGCGGTCGAACTCGCACGTGAGGGGCGTCTCGTGATCCTGCGCAAGAGTAAACCGGTCGATCCGCTCGACTTCAAGGGCGTCTACCGCCTCGCTCAGCCTCGTTTCGATTAGCCGAAAAACACGGTTATCGTTTCAACGCTTCGTTGAGGTTGTTGTCAAAACGGCGAAATTCTCGAAGGATTTTAGATATTTTTCAAGGGCTATGGCTGGAAAACGGGCACCGGCACGCCTCTAGGTTTAGAAATTATACAACCTTTGAGTGCAATGTATCGCTTATCTTTTCTGCCGAGGAACCTGCCCCATGTTGGCAACATTTTGGAATGACCGGAAAGGCGCGACCGCGATGGTGATGTCGCTTGCCCTCGTTCCGATCGTGGCGACCTTCACCGTGGCCGTGAACTATTCCGATGCCACGCAGAAGCGCTCCAACTATCAGGTCATTGCCGACGCGGCGGCCCTTTCCGGCGCCACCGCCTCGACGACCGACGACGACGAAGCCCGCAAGTCGCGCGCCAAGACCTGGTTCGAGACACAGGTCGATGCGCAGAAGCTCGCACCTGCCACCGTCAGCGTCGATGTCAAGAACGGCTTGGTCACCGTCTCGGCGACCGCCAAGGTCAAGCCGATGGTGGCAATGGTCGACTTCGGCGCGCATGACATCTTCGTCACCGCCAGCGCCGCGATCTCGCAAGAGACTATCCGCCGCGTGCTCGACGTCGCGATGTGCATCGACGCCACCGGTTCGATGCAGAACACGATCAACAGCGTGAAATCGCGCGCCAAGAGCTTCTCGGATGATCTCAACAACGCGCTTTCCGCGCGCGGGCTCGATAAATTCGAATACACCCGTATCCGCGCCGTCTATTACCGTGATTTCGCGGTCGACAAGGGCCCCGTCTATTATCCCGGTTGGGGCTGGTATGGCGGCAAGGCCATGGTCAAGTCCGACTTCATGGAAATGCCGTCGAAGAAGGACGAACTCTATACCTTTATCGCGTCCGAAAGCGCGACCGGCGGTGGTGACATCCCGGAATCCGGCTACGAGTGCATCCACGAGGGCATGACCTCAAAGTGGTTCTCGAAGGGTGCCAACATTCCCGGCACGACCTACAAGGCCGACGAGGTCTACCCCGTGATCGTGCTCTGGACCGACGCGCCGGCGCTGCCCGTCCCGCACGCGAATTCGATCAATTCGGGGCAGTATCCGCCGGAAATGCCGCAATCGGAAACCGCTTTCAAGAACAAGTGGAACTCGCCTGGCGTCATTGACCAGAAGAACCGCCTGCTGGTGCAGTTCGGCCCCTGCAACGACAGTTCCTGGGCAATGGCCCGCGGTCTCTCCGGCTACATGTGCGGTGGTTCGCTCAACGACGGCAACACGAACATGATCAACAAGATCGCCGACGTGATGAAGGTGCGTTACCAGAACCGCCTGACGCGCCTGACGAAGTAACCCGCCACTCTCTTCAGAAACCCGAAGCGGCTGGCCGGAAGGTCAGCCGCATTCGTTTGAGAGCAGCGAGGCTCGCATCCAGCCCGCCGTATTGCCGGTCCGGTCCGCGCCACGCCAGATCACCGGCTGCCAGCCCTTCGTCACCTTGCGGGTATCGTCAAGCTGCACATCCTCGCCGCTCTTCACCTTGATAAGCAGCTTCGCTCCCGCATCCGGCTTCGCGCGCAGGGCGACGAAACCGTCCTTTGTCGGCTTGACCTCGCAGAATGCCGTCGCTGCCGCCGGAAGGGTTCCGGCAAGCATGAGACCCACGAACGCCAGAATTTTCGTTCGAACCGCTACGCTCATCGAGGCCTCCTGCCTGCTTACTTCCCCTTCGAGAACAATTCCCGGCCAATCAGCATCCGGCGGATCTCGCTTGTGCCGGCGCCGATCTCGTAGAGCTTCGCGTCGCGCAGGAGCCGCCCGGTGGGGTATTCGTTGATATAGCCATTCCCGCCCAGAAGCTGGATCGCGTCAAGGGCCAGTTTCGTTGCCTTCTCGCCGGCATAAAGGATTGCACCGGCGGCATCCTCGCGCGTGGTCTCGCCGCGATCGCAGGCCTTGGCGACCGCGTAGACATAGGCCTTGCAGGCATTCATGCCGACATACATGTCCGCAACCTTGCCCTGCACGAGCTGGAACTCGCCGATCGACTGGCCGAACTGCTTGCGTTCGTGGATGTAGGGCATGACGATGTCCATGCAGGCCTGCATGATGCCGAGCGGCCCTGCGGCGAGCACCGCACGCTCGTAATCAAGGCCGGACATCAGCACGTTGACGCCCTTGCCGACGGCGCCGAGCACGTTCTCCTCCGGCACCTCGCAATCCTGAAACACGAGTTCGCCCGTCTCCGAACCGCGCATGCCGAGCTTGTCGAGCTTCTGCGCCACCGAGAAGCCCTTGAAGGTCTTCTCGATCAGGAAAGCCGTAATCCCCTTCGGCCCGGCGGCAGGATCGGTCTTGGCGTAAACGATCAGCGTCTCGGCGGAAGGCCCGTTGGTGATCCACATCTTCGAACCGTTGAGGATGTAGCGGTCGCCCTTCTTCTCGGCCCTGAGCTTCATCGAGACGACATCCGAGCCTGCTCCCGGCTCACTCATCGCCAACGCGCCAAGATGGTCGCCGGAGATCAGCTTCGGCAAATACTTCGCCTTCTGCTCGGCATTGCCCCAGCGACGCAGCTGATTGATGCAGAGATTGGAATGCGCGCCGTAGGAAAGTCCGACCGAGGCGGAAGCGCGGCTGATTTCCTCCATCGCGACAACATGATCGAGATAGCCGAGGCCGGTGCCGCCGTCTTCTTCCGGCACGGTGATGCCGTGGAGCCCCAGCGCACCCATTTCCGGCCAGATTTCGCGCGGGAACCAATCTTCCCGGTCGATCTTCTCGGCGAGCGGCGCGATCTTGTCCTGCGCGAATGAGGCCACCGTCTCACGGATGGCGTCAGCGGTCTCGCCGAGATCGAAATTGAACGGCTTGGCGGCATTCGGAATCACGGGTTCACTCCCTCTCGTGCTTTTGCGCGGGATCATAGGGCGCGCGCAGCGCTTGTCACGTCGCCGGGATGACAGAAACCCGACATTCAGCGCCTGCTAACCTTGCTCGTGGTTCGGGCGCAAGCCTTAACGGCCTGATGACGCGCCCGCCCTAATTTGCATCAATTCCCGGCGCGAGACAGGAACTCCTTTGGCCCGTACGCCTGAAGCCGAGATCATCGAGGCCCCGTCCCGCGCCCGGCGGATGACGGCCGGAGTATCGCGCCTTCTTGCGCAGTATGGTCCTGCTGCCGGCGCACTCGGCGTCCGTCTGGGCGCGGCAGGTCTTGCCTATCTTCTCCAGATCGTGCTGGCGCGAGCACTTGGCGCTTCGGATTACGGCACCTTCAGCTTCGCGTGGAGTCTTGTGACCATCGGCGGCTTCCTCGCGACACTCGGTTTCGGGCAGATCGCGGTGCGTTTTCTCGCGCAATACCAGCAGGCAGGCCAGCACGGCCTCGCGCGCGGGTTCCTGCGGGCCGGGCTGACGGCGACTTTCCTCGGCTCCCTGACAATGGCGGGGATGGCGATTATCCTGTCGCCGGTGATCGAGGCCGGTTACGGCTATCTCTGCCGCACTGTGCTCGGCATCGGCCTCATCGCACTGCCGTTCTTCGCGCTCACCGACTTAATGGAAGGTGTCGCGCGGTCGCAGGGCTGGACGATCCGCGCGCTCGTGCCGCCCTATCTCGTCCGGCAGGGTGCGATCATCGTGCTGGTTGTGCTCGCGACCATCGCCGGCGGAGGATCCATGAACGCCGAAACGGCGATGTTCGCCGCCCTTTCCGCCACGGTCACAGCCATGCTCGTACAGGCCGGGCTGCTGGTGAACGATGTCGACCGCATCTTCCCACCTGCCGATCCGGTATCGGATATGCCCGGATGGCGGGCAGCCGCGATCCCGACGCTTCTTTCGGATCTTGCGCTGCTTGCCCGGCAGAACGTGGATCTCATCGTTCTCGGCTTGCTGGCGCCGGCGGCCTCCGTGGGGCTTTATTTCGCGGCGACGCGGCTCGCCTCCCTGCTCGGGCTCATCGATTTCGCCGTCGGAGCCGCCTTCGGCCATCGATTCGCCCGCGTGCATGACGCGAACCGCGATCCGCGTGCACTGGCCCCTGTCTATGTGGAAGCACGACGCCTCACGTTCCTGCCCGGCCTCGCCGCAGCTCTCGTCCTGATCGCGCTCGCGCCATTCATCCTCAGGCTGTTTGGCCCCGACTTCGAGGCGGCCGTTCTGCCAACCCGCATCCTGCTGCTCGCGGGTGCGCTCAAGCTCGCGCTCGGCCCGGCGGAAGACATGCTCAACATGGCCGGCCAACCGGAGAGCGTCTGGCGCGCGAATGCCATCGGCGCGCTCGTCATGGCGATCCTCTGCCTGCTGCTTGCCCGCGACCTCGGCCCGACAGGGGCTGCAATCGCCGCGATGGCGGGCACCTCGGCAACGCTCATCATGCTTGCGATCGCCTTCCAGCGCCACCTCGGCTTCTGGCCGTTCGCGTCCGGCAGGGCCTCGGACGCTCCCCGATGACGACGCGTTTCGTTGCCCGTTTCGTTTCTCTGACGGACCTGCTGCCGCGCGAATCGGAGTGGGCGAAGCTCGTCGACGAGGCGCTCGAGCCGAACCCGTTCTATGCGCCGAGCTTTCTCGTGGCGGCCGAGCGGCACCTCCATCCACATCATGCGATCGAATACCTGATTGTCGAGGACAAGACCCGCAACAACACCCTTTGTGCCCTGTTCCCGCTCGAACGCCCGCACCTGCGCGACGGCATCCTGTGGGGCGCGCTCGCGCTCTACCGCAACCCCTATCTCTGCCTGACCGCTCCGCCATTGCGGAAGGATGATGCTGACGAGATTCTCGCAACGGCTCTGACCGTCCTCGCTCGCCGGGCGCCGCGCCTCATCCTGCCGATGATCTCGACGGGACGCGCTTTCGAACGGATGCTTCACGCCGTGAGCGAACGGCTTGGCCTGGCGCTTGTGCGCGTCGACGGGCGCGCTCGCGCGGCCGTCGAGACGGAGCTCGACGTCGAGGTTTACCGGACCACCTTCTGGAAAAAGGCCATCCGCTCGCAGGAGAGGCGGCGGCTGCGCCAACTCGGTGAAGTCGGCCATGTTGTTCACCGGGTTTTCCTTGCAACCGATCCGGGCGGTCAGGAAGCCCTGAACGCCTTTCTCACCCTGGAAAAAGCCGGCTGGAAAGGTCGACACGGAACAGCAATTCTACAATCGCCGGCGACAGCGGCCTTCGCAACGGAGGCGTTTCTGCCCACCCGAGAACCGGGGCGCGTCCTGTTCGAGACTCTGTCCGTTGATGACAAGGTCATTGCAGTCAATGTCAACCTCGTTGCCGGGCAGGTCGGCTTCGCGCTCAAGAGCGCCTATGACGAAAGCTTCGCCCGCTTCGGTGCCGGCAATCTGCTGGACGGGTTCTCGCTCGCCCTGGCAAGTGCGGGCGGTGCATTGCAGCGGCTCGATTCCTGCGCCCCGCCCCACCATCCGATCCACCATCGCTGGCGGCAGGAGGAGCGGATCGACCGACTGCTCCTCGGCCTCGCGCCCGATGTTCCGCTCCACGCAATGGCGCGTTGGATGGCCCGCCTTGGACCCTACGGCCTCTGGCGCGGGTTCGACCTGCCCAACGATACGGCGTGACTACTCATCCTCGTCGTTGGCTGCGGTGCGGCGCGGCGTCACGCCGTTCGAGGCAAGGAAGCGGTTCCATTCCTGCCGGTTGCCGGCATAGACATTGCGATCGACCGCGCCCTTGATACCCGGCACACGCCCGGTGGTCGTGAACTGCCAGATCTTCCAGTTGCGCCCCTGGTAGCGCTCGTGAGGCTCCGCAGCAACCGATCGCAGCCAGAAATCGTGATCCTTGTGATGCCCTTCAAGCACATCCGCGTGGAACGGAATATCGGTATAAATGATCGGCCGCTTACCCGTATGCTCGCGCATTGCCTTGAGCATGATGGCGATCTTCTGGCGGGCGAGATCGGCATCGATCCGCTTCGGGCAGGTCTTCGAATGGCTGTTCCACTCGACATCCAGCACGGGCGGCAGGGAGTCCGCATCTGCCGGGACGTTTTTCCTGAACCAGGCAGCCTGCTCCTCGGCCGAGCGGCACCAGAACATGAAATGATAGGCGCCACGCGGCACACCGGCGCGGCGCGCGCCGTCCCAGTTCTGTGCGAAGCGCTCGTCGAGATGGTCCGCGCCCTCCGTTGCCTTCATGTAGACGAAGGCTGTCTTCGCGCGCTTGACCTCGAACCAGTCGATGTCGCCCTGCCAGCGGGAGATATCGATGCCGTGGATCGGATACTTGTGGGCTTTCGCGACGCCGGGATGGGGTTTGGCATCGCTCTTGAGCGGATAGTGCGCGGCCTCGAAGCTGCCGGCGGCCGAGCAGGCGGCCAGCGCGAACCCGGCGGATACCGCGAGAGCGACAGACCGGATTTTCCGTGCGAGCGGCGGGCGGAGGGTGATCATGTCAGGATACCTGCATCGATGAGGCGATTTTAGCGGGGTTCCGGGCAGCGGCAAGGCGCATTTCTTCTGCCGAATGCGGCATTTCGAAGGGCGCGGCGCCGGCAGCGGAAAGTCGGGCCGCGATATGTCGGGCCCGATCGAGCAAAACAACAAGAGCGGCCATCCCGAACGCAAAAACAGCGATGAAGGCAGGAACCACGAAAGAATGCAGGAGATCGGCGACGCGCGCGGATTTCCAGGCAAGCACCGCGACTGTATCTCCGGAAATGCCGGTGAGATGAAGCTTTCCATGCGAATCGCCTTGCGCATGGAGCGGCAGGAGGTGAATCGACAACCGTTCGAGGCGCTGAGCCAGCTCCGCGAAATCCACGATCGTGATCGCCAACGAGGGCTTTCCACCCTCGGAAGTTCGAACCGGCGCGATCAAGGCCAGCTCCTCGCCCCTCTCGGCGCCAAGCAACATAAAATCGATGCGGGTCTTGCCGGTATCGCTGCGCGCATACCCCTCGCGCAGGCGATCGAGGTGCTGCCGCGTCGGCCCGACCCCGATGAGCTGCGCGACGCGCCCCTGCCTGTCTCCCGCGGCGACGCGTGGCGGATAGAGAATCTGGCGCTGCCGGTCGAGTTCGGTCCATCCCAGCGAATCGGCGGCTGCCTGGGCAAGCCCGTGTCGGAACTCGGCGATCTCGGGTTCGAGCATCTGCCGAACGATCTCGGCTTCGCCGGCACGAGCATTCCGGTCGAGCTGGTGCGCCGACCAGACGAGCAGACCCAGGAGGCTGGCTGCCGCCAGAACAGCGCAGATCAGTCCCAATTCGACAGCCCGGATCAACGATCGTCCCTGCACGCTGAACTCCTCGCGAGACAAGGATTCGATTAGCCTTCCAATCCGTTAATGTCGGGTGGAAAATTTTATTTAACGAAAGCCAAAGACGGTGCCACCGCCGGTTTCAGGCGAGCCCGAACCATAGCGTCGCGACGCCGAGGAAGGCGAAAAAACCGACGATATCCGTCACTGTCGTCACGAAAGTGCCCGAAGAAACCGCGGGATCAACCCCGTAACGGTCGAGCGCGAGCGGGATGGCGACACCGGCGAGCCCCGCCGCCACCAGATTGACGATGATCGCAATGCCGATCACGAATCCGAGTTGCAGGTTCTGGAACCAGATTGCCGCCACGCAGCCCATCAGCACCGCGAACGCAATCCCGTTGAGAAAACCCACCATCACTTCGCGTGTCATGAAGCGCGGCGCATTGCCCTGCCCCAGATCGCGCGTCGCCAGCGCCCGCACGGCAATGGTCATCGTCTGCGTCGCAGCATTGCCGCCCTGGCTTGCGACGATCGGCATCAGCACCGCGAGCGCGACCATCTTTTCGAGCGAACCCTTGAACAGCCCGATCACCAGCGAGGCGAGAATCGCCGTCAGCAGGTTCAGAAACAGCCATGAAAAGCGCGCACGCGCCGTCTCAACCACGGAGTCCGAGAGTTCTTCGTCCGACTTGACGCCACCGAGCGCACGGATCTCGGCATCGGCCTCCTCGTCGATGACGTCGACGATATCGTCGAAGGTCATCACGCCGACGAGACGCTCCGCATCGTCGACCACCGGGATCGAGACGAGATTGTAGCGCTTGAAGAGATCGGCGACATCCGCCTGATCATCCGTCGCCTTCACCACATGGTCGGCCTCGTCCATGAGCGTTTCGAGCTTTTCCGGCCGGCGTGAACGCAGCAGCTTGTTGAGCGGCACGTGACCAACGATCCTGCCGGAGGGATCGATCACGTAGAGTTCGTAGAATTCGTCCGGAAGATCGGTCGTCTCGCGCAGATGATCGATCATCTGCCCCACCGTCCAGAATGGCGGCGCGGCGATGAAATCTGTCTGCATCAGACGACCGGCGGAATCCTCCGGATAATCGAGGCTTCGTTCGAGCGCGACGCGTTCGGGCGCCGGCAGCTTGGCGAGAACCTCTTCCTTGTCCTCCGGTTCGAGGTCTTCGAGGATATAGACCGCATCGTCCGAATCGAGATCGCGCACGCCTTCCGCGATCTGCTCGTTCGGAATCTCCTCGAGAATGTCCTCGCGAACCGAATCCTCGACCTCGGTAAGAACCGTGTAGTCGAAGTCCTCGCCCATGATGGCAATGAGCTTCGGTCGGTCCTCGGGGTCGAGTGCCTCGATGAGGTCGGCGAGATCCGCTTCGTAAAGATCGCCCGCCAGCGCCATCAGCCCTTCACGGTCGTTCTCCTCGATGGCACGGGAGACAATCGCGAGGATTTCAGGACGGATATCGCCGTTTTCTGTGCGGATTTCGGCGTGCTGCTCGGCCTCGGCCGGCACCGCATGGCTTTCGGGGGGGTGAACCTGAACCATCGGACGCTTCCGGAAAATCACAACGAGGCACGCGCCTCCTTCATAGAAAGGCGGTCAGCTTTTGCAAGGCGCATGAGCGCAGGCCCAAGACGAAAAAGCCATGCCGGCCGGGCATGGCGCGTTCCGAATATTTCCGGAGGGAGTTTGGTGCGGACGAGAGGACTCGAACCTCCACGGTGTTACCCACTAGCACCTCAAGCTAGCGCGTCTACCAATTCCGCCACGACCGCACACCGGTTGCCCCCAAAGGGGCGCTACCGAGGCGCGCTGTCTAACAAAGCCGGATGGGGATGGCAAGTCTGATATCACCCCGCCGAAAAAGATTTCCCGCGTGGCGGCCGGGCGCTTATTCGTCGTCCTGCTGCGCGGGTTTCGGGAAGCGCGCCTCGACCTCCGGGCGTCGGATCAGGCTAGTCACTTCCACCTGGATTCGCTTGCCCTGCACGATCACCTGCCCGCGCGCGACGGGAAAGTCGTTGGCGAGAATCTCGACCTCGTCGTTCTCGTTGGCGTCGAGTTCGATCACAGCGCCGCGTCCCATGCGCAACAGGTGATGAATCGGCATGCGCGAGCGCCCGATCACAACGGCGATCTCGACTTCAACGCGGTCGACCGTGTTGGTGCGTTCTTCACCCGACATGGGCCGTCTTTCCTTCGGTTTGGCTGAAGTGTCAGGCTTAGGCCCCTCGACTGGCTTAGCCGGCGGGGTCGGGTTGAACACTTCAACTGTCTCTGCCACGGCACACCCCGATTCATCGGATTGCTTGACCAGGCATTTTCTGCCCATCTATCTCTCATGATTATGGTCAACAGCCCGTTAACGCCACACCTTTTCACACGAAAGCCGGGGATGAACGATGCTCCGGTCGAATGGCGCGCCAGCGATGGCATGACACCCTATCCGGACGCCGTCGCCTTCATGGAGGCGCGCGCCGCCGCTATTGCGGCCGGGGAGGCACGCGAATGCGTGTGGCTCGTCGAGCATCCCCCGCTCTACACCGCCGGCACCTCGTCCCGGAAAGATGATCTCCTCGACGACCGCTTCCCGGTCTTCGAGACTGGACGCGGCGGCCAGTTCACCTATCACGGCCCCGGCCAGCGTGTGGCCTATGTGATGCTCGACCTGAAAGCACGCCGGCAGGATGTCCGTGCCTTCGTGTCGGCGCTGGAAGCCTGGATTATCGAAGCCCTCGCGCGGTATAACCTCACCGGTTTCACCGATCCTGATCGCGTCGGCGTCTGGGTCCGGCGGCAGGACAAGGGCACGGGCTATGAGGACAAGATCGCCGCCATCGGCATCCGCTTGCGCAAGTGGGTGTCGTTCCACGGCATCTCGCTCAACGTGGAGCCCGACCTCTCGCACTTTGGCGGCATCGTACCCTGCGGGATCGCCGAACCGAAATTCGGCGTGACGAGTCTCGTCGATCTCGGCATCCCGGTAACGATGCCGGAAGTCGATTCGGTGTTGCGGGCGAGTTTCGAGACCGTCTTCGGCGAGACGGCATGACCGGCGAATTGCAGATCCAGCACGGGTGGATGCCCGGCCTCCTCGGCGAGGTGATCGCTGAGCATGGCCGCTATTACGAAGCATACTGGCAGCTCGGCGCCGCGTTCGAAGCCAAGGTCGCCGGGGCGATCGGCGAATGGTTCGCCCGCTACGATCCTGATCGCGACCTCATCCTGCACGCCCATGATGCGACGGGGCTCATCGGCTCGATCAGCCTCGACGGAACCGGCCATCCCGCCGATGGCGGCCGGATCCGGTTCTTTATCATGGCCGAACGGGCGCGCGGCACGGGGCTCGGCCAGCGGCTTCTCACCCGGATCATGGATTTCGCGCATTCTTCCGGACAGCGGAAACTCTGGCTGACCACGTTTCGCGGGCTCGGCGCCGCACGCCATCTCTACGAGCAGGCCGGCTTCCGCCTGACCGGCGAAGCGCTGGACGAAACATGGGGCCGTCCGCTGCACGAGCAGCGCTTCGAATGGCAGGCAGGAAACGGCTGACGCCTACCCTTTCCATTCCCAGTCAGGCTTCGGACGCTCCCGCCGCTCCAAGGGGGTGGAGTGCGTCGGTCGCACGCCGGCCACCGGTCCGGCAGGTTTCTCGTCCGCTTTGGTGACACCGCCCTGAAGCCAGCGATTGAGTTCCCCGAGGTAGATCGCCGGAAGGCCGAGTTCCTGCGCCGCCGCGATAACGCCTTCTAGGTAGCCCGCATTCGGGCGACCGGACTCGACGGAACGACCAACATAGACCAGCGCCCGCTTGGCGCCGCCATCGACGACGACAGGCTGGTCGATTTTCGTGTAGAGCCCGCGATCAACCCCCTCGAATTTGTCGAGCGGACGGAGATCGGTCAGCGCAAGATCCCACAGGAGGCCATAAACCGCACGGCGCGGGTCGCGCACCACGGAGGCATAGCCCTCCTTCATGATGATGAAGCGGTGGCATGGTAGGCGCGCGAGCCCGAGCGGACGGGAGTTCGGCGCGCGTTTCGCCATATCCGCGATATCCATGTTGGCGCCATAGGCGAAATAGAGCGGCATGAAAAAGCCTTGCGTTTCGCTACTGTGAAACGCGGCAGGTGTCGGCTTGTCAATGCGCGCGGATGATCCGGTTCCGGGAAAACCGCATGGCGAGCGCGACGAGCCGTTCCGGCACCTCGTTCAGTTCGCGCACCAGCGCGAAGAGCAGCGCCGGCACCGACGGTGACGGCATATCGCCCACCACCCCGACCAGCCAGTCGAGATCAGCCTGCGCGAGGCGACCCGCCGGCCCATTCTGCCAGACCAGGAATTCGACGAGGCACTCGACGAAATAGGCCGTCCATTCCGGATCGACACCGTCGAGGCACCGGTCCTGAACGAGCATCGCCTCGGCCTCATCGCGGCAAGCGAGGATCGCGAAAGCACGGGTGTCGAAGCGTTCCGCGAGCGGAGGAAGCGCGCGGATAATCCCGGCCTGCTCCAGTGCCGGAAGTGTCGTCGCGTGAGCCAAGGCGGCCATTGTTCTCTCCCAGTTCGCCGGGCGATGCCCGCGGTTCCCGCACCCCGATTCCGGACTTTGTCCTTGAACCGCGGTGCTGTTGACGTTCCTGTTATCCGGGCATCCGGTTGATCCGGCTTTGCCCTTCTGTCGTCGCGGGGCGTTCTTGCCCTCGTGTTGACATGCAGTCTTGCTTCTAACCCTTTCCGCTTCCTTGCCTTGTGCGGCAAAACACAGGACGAGGTGAAAGCTTCACAAGCAAATGCCGTTAACGCGATCTTGCCCCCTCTTCGGCTCGGCCATTCCAGTGCCTCCATTCCCGTGCCATCATGCGGCGAAATCGTGATCGAATCAGGAAATCTCTGCGAAATGAACGCTCTGGACCCGCTGGCTGAAGCCCGAGCCCTGCTCTCGCGCGTCCCGTTGATCGACGGGCACAACGATATGCCCTACGTGATCTGGATGGATGCGAAGGCGCGCGGCGACGTGGCGACCTGGGACGCCGCTCGCCGCCACCCCGAAACCGACACAGACATCCCGCGCCTGCGCGAAGGGCTCGTCTCGACGCAGGTTCTCACTGCCTTCATCCCGACGAAAATCCCTGACCCACTGCGCGCGCGGCTCGAAGTCATAGACGTGATGCTGCAGCTTGAGCAGCTTTATCCGGATGATTTCCGCCCGGTCCTCAAGCCCGATGACATCGCCACCGCACGGAAAGCGGGGAAGATCGGGTTGTTCAAGGCGGTAGAAGGTCTCGTGGGCGTCGACAAGGTCGGGCATCTCCGCCTGTTCCATGCGATGGGCATTCGCCTCGTCACACTTTGCCACAACGAGACGCTGCCGTTCATCGACAGCGCGACAGACCTGCCCGGCGCCGCGCCGCTCAATGCATTCGGCGCGGAGATCGTCGCGGAAATGGAGCGCCTCGGTCTCATCATCGATATGGCGCACGTCTCGGTCGCGGCGCAGCACGCGGTGCTCGACGTTGCCAAAGGCCCGGTCATCATCAGCCACGCCAACGCGCATGCCCTCTGCGATCATCCCCGCAACGCGGCGGATGACATCATCCGCCGCATCGCCGACGGTGGCGGCATCGTGATGCCGACCTTCGTACCGATCTTCCTCCAGCAATCTGTCTACGACCGTATGAAGCCGATCATGGACAATCTCGGCAAGGCAAAGGAAGGCATCGACAAGGCAGCCTATCAGGAAGCCAAGAAAGCCGCCTTCGCCCTGTTCGAGCGCGACGGTATCGAACTCCTCTGCGATCACCTTGAGCACATGCGGAATCTCGCAGGCGAAGACGCGCTCGGCATCGGTTCGGATTTCTACGGCGGACCGAACCCGCCGGGCCTGGAGGACGCAACAACCTTTCCCGCGCTCTTCGCCGCGCTCATCCGGCGCGGCTGGAAAACCGGCGCGCTCGAAAAACTCGCCGGCGGGAATTTCGAACGGGTCTGGCGCGCGGTCTACCGCGAGGCGCCGGTTCTGGGCTGAACCGATTCAGCGCGGGCAGCCGCGTCGGCGCTCCCAATACTGGATGTCGGCAACGTCCCGCCGCGCATTGGCGGAGAGCGGAACCGCGCCCATATCGTCGTAGAGGCAACCGGCGTTGCCGAACGCGCGGATCGCCCGCGCGGTCTTGAAGCAATAGCCGGCCTCTTTGTAGATCGCGTTGCGCGAATACCAGAGGTCCTCGCACGGCATCGCGCCATAATCCTGCGCGAGTGCGGGAACGGCCGACGTCAGCAATCCGGCTACAGCAAGGGTCTTGGTCAGCTTCATGGTCCGGCCTCTCTTCAATAAGCCATCAGGACCGGCGTCACCGCCTTTTCCGTGAGTTCGACCGTCACGCCGCCAAGAAGGAATTCCCGCAGCCGCGAATGCCCGAACGCGCCGGTGACGATGAGGTCGGCCTTGGTCTCGATTGCCCGCCCGTCGAGGATATCGGCCACGGAGCGTCCATCGGCGGCGATATCCGTCAACGTCACCTCCAAGCCCTTGCGCGCGAGATGCTCGGCGTAGTCCGCGCCCGGCAGGATGCCCTTGAGGCTCTTCTCGCCCGAAATCGTGACGATCTCAACCTTCTGCAGCGTCGTGAAGGTTGCGAGCGCATCGGATACCGCACGAGCGGCATGGGCCGATCCATCCCAGCCGACGACGATCGAGCGCACCTCGTCGATCGACTGCCGGCGCGGGCTGGCAACCAGAACCGGCCGCCCGGAACGGAACAGTGCCTCTTCCAGCAGCATTTCCGTCGTATCGAGCGCCCCGTGCTGCTGATCGACGACGACGAGATCGACCGAACGCGCGACGCGCGCGGCGCGCGAGCCCAGCTCGGCAAAGACACCGGCCACGACCTGAACATCCGCCACAACGCCGGCCGCCTTGGCCTCGGCTTCCGCAGTTTCGGCCAAGCTGGCACCCTGCTTCTGCGCCTGCTCGTTGACCTCGGCGGCAATCGAGTTCGCCATGCCCGACCAGAGCGGCGTATACGGCGCCACGAAGGTCTGCACGGCGATCAGGATCGAGAGGTGAGTCTGGTAACGCGCGGCGAGCGCGATGCTCTGCCGGATGGCTGCCATCGGCGTATCGTCCGAGACGCGGACGAGGCAACCGATATCGACGAAGGGATTCTGGCGAAGCATGATCGTCCTCCTGTTCACTTGAGAACAACGTCCCTCATATCGTCGAATAAGGGGATGAGGCAGATCAATCTGCCGGGTACGATGCCTATCGTCCGACCCCGATCACAAACGTCAGCACGAGCGCGAGCCACAATGGTGCGGGCGCGGCGACCCAGAGCAGCAGCCAGGGCAGCAGCGTCGCCCAGCGGGGGGGTGGTGGCGCTGCCTCTAGATTGTCGGCCATTGCAGCAATCCTCCAAGAAAGAACAGGGCGATGACGGCGCCCACACCGGCGTAAAAGGCCCAGCGGGCCGCGACCGTCAGCGACCGCCCGACCGGGTCCGGTTTCGCTTCTTCGGTGATAAACTTGGCTTCCCGATGCATGCTCGTCAGCACGGCAACATAGACAAGCATCGCCATCAACGCGGCCAGCTCGGCCGCGAGCACAACAACTGCCAGCATGGCATGAACTTTCTCTAGCGCGCGAGTCGCGTGGGGAAGACAGGCGCACCGCCAGAGGATTTATGCGTGGCGATCGCGAAGCGCAGGCTGTCGGCGATGCGCTCGGCCCGGTCGATGAACAGCGCCGCTGCGGCGGGTGGACAAACCGCTTCAGCAACAGACTGGAAGAGATTCAACCAGCGGGAGAAATGGCTGTCTTCCAGTGCCAGCGGCAGATGCGCCGGAACCGGCTTGCCTTTGTAGGCGCCGGTCGTCAGCAAAACCGAAGACCAGAAATCGACCATCGTCTCGAGATGCACAGGCCAGCGTGCCTCGGCAATCCGCGCGTTGAAAATCGGACCGAGGACCGCATCCTTCCGGATCTCGGCGTAGAAATTGTAGACGACCCTCGAGATCATTCCCCGATCGATGCCAACGAGTGTCCCCGGCGAATCATACCGCCCGACGACGCGCACCGCTTGATCCGGCTGCATGGCCTTCTCCATATAAGATGCATTTTCAATGCATGTTTAAAGCGAGCGCTGGAAAAAGCAAGCATGTGCGTGCATATATTTTGACCATGCACCTGACAGCCCACACCGATTATGCGCTCCGCATCCTGATGTACGCCGCCGCACGCGCGGCCGATACGCAGAGCGACGGCCGTTTTTCGGTCGAGGAGGTCGCGAGCGCCTACAATATCTCGCGCAATCACGTGATGAAGATCGTGCAGCGGCTTGCCGCCTCCGGCTATCTCAAGAGCTATCGCGGCCGGAATGGCGGTCTCGCGCTGGGCAAGGAGCCTGCGGAAGTCCGCATTGGCGCGCTGGTGCGCTTTCTTGAGGCCGATTGCGCACTTGTTACCTGCTTCTCCGACGCTTCCACCTGCCGCATCTGCGGGCAGTGCGTGCTGCAAACTGCGCTCGCCGATGCGCTCGAAACCTTCTTCGCCAAACTCGATGCCTTGACGCTGGCTGATCTCACGCTGTCCGACAGGGCGATGCGTCGGCTGACACGCTTTTCCTCACCGGTCTAATCGTCTGGCACGCAGGCTTTCAGCGCTTCGACATACGCCCGATAGCGCTCCGGCACGGCACCGGATTTGGCGATCTCGTTGAAGCGGGCAACTGCGACCAACGCCGCCTGCCGCTTCACATCCCGCTCCCCGATCGGGTTCAGCGCATTGAAATAAGCGCAGGAGACCGCATGCAGCGGATGCTGGTTCTTGGTGGAGAACGTGCAGACCTGCCGGATCATCGCCACGGTGGGCGGGGCTTTGCGTCCGCGTAGAGCTGCCGCGACACCGATCATGGTCACGGTGGCCTCGGCGTCGCCCTTGAACGCAAGCTTGCGCGCCTTGTCGAGCGCAACCGGCGGGTCGTCCTTTTCGATCGCCCGCTCGCCAGCAGCGTAATATTCCCCGAGTAGGGCATCCATGTTGTCGAGCAAGGCCCGACAGTCGGGTGCGGCGGCAGCCGGGCCGACCAGCAGGAGGGCAACGAAGCTAACCCACCAACGCTCGAAGAATACGCGCCGCGGCCGTGAAATCCGCGAGCCGGAAGCGGCGGCGCTCAACCGCTTCCTCGTCCTCGCCCCAGATTTCCGTTTCAAAATCGGCATCGACTTCTCCGGCATCGAACCCGGCTTCCGCATCGAGAAGCCCATCGCGAACCGCGAGCGCGATGAGAGCCGAGCCGGACAGGGTGGTCAAGACATGGAGTGCGGCGAGCGCCGTCGGCGACGTGATCGCACCAACGGCCTGCCGGATGCCGTTGATGGCTTCAGCGGGCTGCTCGACGAAGCGGATGCCCTCGGCAAGAATGAAACGCCCACCATATTCGGCCTCAACATGGCGCAGGACCGGATCCCACAGCGCCGCCTGCCGCGCCACCAGCCGCTCGGGTTCCGGGGCGCGATAGCAAACAAGATCGGAGCCGGCGTATTTGACGATATCCGCCCTCACTTCCCCCATCGCACCGCAGACATGGTCGATGGCCGCGTGGAGAATGCGGGTGACAGGCATGGAGGCGGGAACGATATGCGCCCCCTGCGCCGCCCATTCCTCGGCCAGCATCGCGCCGATTGCTGCACTCTCGCCGGAAAGCGGACGCCGAAGCTTGGTCATTGCCACTCGGCCATCGAGCAGCAGGGTATGACCTTCGGCCCGCGCCGCCGTCCGCACCTCACGGTAGAATCGCTTCGGCAGTTGCGACTTCAAGGCCGCCCTCGCCATACTGACCGGATCGAGCCGCGCGCGATCCTCGCCATCGCCGAACCAGTCAGCGGTGAGGTCCTGGCGAAGCGTGTCCCGGTGAGGCCTATCGTCCTTGTTGCTCATGGCGCTCACATAGGCATTCGGAGCGAGGCTGTCACGCCTCCAGGCTCGCAATCAAGGCATGAAGTTCGTCGAAACTCTCGACGATCCGCTCGGCGCCAGCCTCGCGCAGAGCCTCGCGCGGCTGGAACCCCCAGCCTACGCCGATCGCCCGCGCGCCAGCGGAACGAGCCATCATCATGTCATAGCTCGAATCGCCCACCATCAGGATTCGGGCTGGCATAACCCGCGTTTCGGCAGCCGCCTGATGGATCATCGCCGGATGCGGCTTGGACGGGGCGTCATCGGCTGTCTGGATCGTGGCGAACCGACCTTCCCACCCATGAACCGTCGAGAGTGCATCGACTCCCCGCCGCGACTTTCCGGTTGCAACCCCGAGTGCGAGACGCTCGTGCGCCGCGAGATCGTCCAGCAACTCCGCCGCGCCTTCGAACAGGCGTTCCGGCACGCTCTCGTCGCGACGGAGTTCAAAGAAGGCGGTCTTGTAGGCTTCGATGAGCCCGTCGATCGGCCCGTCCCTTCCGGCAAGGACCTCGAAGGCCTCCCGCAGGGAAAGGCCGACAATGGAAAGCGCGCGCTCCCGCTCGGGCATCGGCAACGAAACGGCGGCGAAGGCTCGCGCCTGCGCCGCCAGAATGATGTCAGCTGAATCGACGAGCGTACCGTCGAGATCGAAGAGAATGAGATGGCGTGTCACGGGGCCGTAATACACTGCCTCATGAACTGGCGAAACTCCCGTGTGCCGCGTTCGAGCTTCTTGTTTTCGGCTTCCTTCCGGCAGGTCATCTGCTTGGCGAGCTCCGGCATCTTCTCGAGCATGCACTTATGCATTTCGCCGCGACGTTCGTCGACCGTGAAGCGCTGATCCTTCAGCTTGTCGAAGCATTCCTTGCGGGCCGCCTGCATCTTCTCGCGCTGGGCGCCGCGCATCATGCCCTGCCCCTGCCCGCCGCCGCGGGCGTCGCGCATGCATTCACGCATCTTCTCACGGCGCTGGACGCGGGTAAGATCCGAGCCGATCCTGCTGCGGCATTCGTCACGCATCGCCCGGCGATCCTCGCGCGACCAGCGCCCGCCGGCATCCGGAACGGTCGGTGCTTCCTTTGGCGCGGCTTGCGGCGCAGGTGCTGCCGGAGCGGGAGTCGGCGTGGTCTGGGCCAGTGCGATACCGGCCAGCAGGATGATGGCACCAGCGCCGAGGCTGGCGCTCTTGAGCAGCGATTTCAGTTTCATGGGAAGCCCCCTTGCTCGATTGGAAAAGCGATGGGACGAAACTAGGCGTCACAACATTCCCGATACATGACCTAAATCTAAATTATCGGTCATGTAGGGCGCGTTATTTCTCCGGCGCATCCTCAATCGGATCGTAATGGCTCGTATCGAAGCCGAGGAGGTTCCAGCTCTGCTGCATATGCGGCGGCAGCGGTGCAGTGACATCGACGATCTGGCCCGTTTTCGGGTGCGGGAATTGGATGCGCCGCGCAAGAAGATGCAGGCGATTCTGCACTCCGCCAGGCAGATGCCAGTTTTCCTTGTCGAAGTATTTCGGATCGCCGACGATCGGGTGGCCGATCTCCGCCGTATGCACGCGAAGCTGATGCATGCGCCCCGTCACCGGCTTCAGCGAAAGCCAGGAGAGCTTTTGCGCGGCGGTATCGACGACGGCGTAATAGGTCAGCGCGTGATCAGCACCTTCGTCGCCATGCTTGGCGATCTTCATCTTCTGGTCGCCTTTGTCGTCCGTGCCCTTGGCGAGCCAGGTTGATACGCGCCCCTGCCGCACGCGTGGCACGCCGGGCACGAGCGCCCAGTAGATCTTGCGCGCCGCGCGCGAGCGGAAAGTCTTGGCCAGTGTCGCCGCTGCTAGCCGCGACTTGGCAACGATCAGGCACCCGGCCGTATCCTTGTCGAGGCGGTGGACGAGGCGAGGCTTCACCCCGTCCTTGTCCCGCAGCGCCTCCAGCAGTCCGTCGATATGCCGCGTCATGCCGGAGCCGCCCTGCACGGCAAGCCCATAAGGCTTGTTCAGGACCAGCAGATCCTTGTCTTCGTAAAGGGTGATCGATTTAAGGAAGGCGGCATCGTCCTTCACGCCGCCTTTTCCCGGCTTGCCAGAGGTTGGCCGGGTTGAATCACTGCGTGAAGAAATCGAATCGCGCTGTGAAGCCTTTGCCTCAACCGATTCATCCGAATAGCGAATCCCGGCTGGCGCCGGCTTTTCCAGCGGCGGAATCCGGATCACCTGCCCCGGCTCGATCCGCGTATCGGCCTTGGCACGCGCGCCATCAATCCGCACCTGCCCCGTACGCAGGATGCGCTGGAGATGGCCGAAGGCCAGATCCGGGAAATGCGTCTTGAACCAGCGGTCGAGCCGCATCCCGGCCTCGTCCGCCTTCACTTCGCGCGTGGTGACGCCGCTCATCTCGAATTCCGATCCTTATCGCGCGAGCATGCCGCCAAGCCAGAGTCCGGCAGCGATCCCCGCCAGAGACCCGCCGACGGACAGGAGGATATACAGGAGCGCCGCGCCGCTTTCCTGCCGCATCCACAGGTTGGCGACCTCCAGCGAAAACGCCGAAAAGGTCGTGAACCCACCAAGCACCCCGGTCATCAGAAAGATGCGGAGGTCGTGCCCACCCTGCTCCGCTTGAAACAGAATGCGTGCGAGAGCCCCCATCGCGAAGCAGCCGGCGAGATTGACGAGCAGCGTGCCATAAGGAAACCCCACGCCGAGGAGGCGCATCGCACCGAGGCCGATCGCCCAGCGGCCGACCGCACCGATGCCCCCGCCGAGAAAGACCAGCAACGCCGTGTTCATGCTGACCTTTTGACGCAAGGCTCCCCGAAGCGCAAGCTGGTCGGGCAACCGGGCCGGAAGGATTGTCGCAACGGCCGTTGCACAGGGCGCTCAGCACTTATTCATGTTGTGAGTATAAGATGGAATTGCCGATCGGGAATTCGGGTTCATGTGCGTTCCCGGTCGGCTTTCGACCGCTCCTCCAACCGAAAACGAGGAAAACCCATGACCAAGACGACACTTGTCTCCCGCCGCATGCTCGTGGCGGGTGCTGCCGTCACCGGTGCCACCCTGATCGCCGGTGCGCCGGCTTTCGCGGCTGGGACCACACCCATCGCCAAGCTCTGGGCGGAAGCCGAGTCCCTTCGGGGACAGCTCGCCGCACATCGCGACGCGATCGCCGCCGCGGCGGCGAACGGGGGCATTCCAGGCTGGATGCGCCTCGGAGGCGAAGCCAATGCCATCGCCGAAGAGCGCTATGGCAAGCTCATCGCCATCCTCAAGGCGCAGCCGAAAAACGCGCGGGATCTCGCCATCATCGCCAAGGTGACGCAGGATTCCGACATCGCCGAAGGTGGCCGTGCCTGGGCCAGCGCCCGCCTCGCGGAAGCAGCCGCTTCGCTCGCCGCCTGAGGCGGACAGATTTCATGCCGCGCACATGCCCGGAACCGCCGGGCATGGCATCAGACCAAGTGCCGATCTTGCCAGCGCGCATAACCGATCAGGACCGATGCGCCGAAGCCGACGGCAAGCGCCAATCCCGCAACATTGGCGAGAACGGCCGGATAGCCCAGCTTGCCGACATCTATAAATGGATAGGGATACCAACCGTCGAGCGCGCCGCGCGTGAGCGCATACATGGCATAGGCGCTGGGATAGAGCATCCATTGCAGCGTATCAAACCATCGCAAGCCGGATTTGGGTGCGAAAGCGAACCAATAGAGGCCGAACAGCATCGGCACCCCGGTATGCAGACCCTGATCCGACCACCAATGCAGGCCTACCGGATTCCACAACTTCGCCAGTACCGCATGGTAGACGGCCCCCACGAGTGCGATGGAGACCGTCAGCGCTCCGAGCACATGCCGCTCGTCGGGCCAGTTGTGCGGCCAGCGACCGGATGCGCGTATCGTCATCGCCAGTGCGATCAGGAAATTGGTCAGGATTGTGAAGAAGCCGAGAAGGCGCCAAATCGCCAGTCCCGGTGTTCCTCCCAAGAGATCAAGATTGGCGAAGGCAACCTTCACCTGCGTGGCGAGCGAAACCCATGCAACCAGTGCGGTAACGGTCGCCAGCGCCTTCCCCCAACGATGAGTTGCCTCATCGGAGTTCATGGTCCGCCGCGCTCCCGCCGGAGTTTGTCCCAGAATTCGAGTCGCTTGCGGATTTCCCGCTCGAATCCGCGCTCGGGCGGATCGTAGAACTGCTGCCGGCCCAATGCCTCCGGCCAGTAATCCTGCCCCGAAAAGGCATGCGGTGCGTCATGATCGTAGGCATAGCCCGCGCCGTAGCCTTCACCCTTCATGAACTTGGTCGGCGCATTCAGGATCGTTTTCGGCGGCATCAGCGAGCCGCCTTCCTTCGCGATCCGTGCCGCCGCCTTGTAGGCGACATAGGCGGCGTTCGATTTCGGCGCCGTCGCGAGATAGATCACGGCATTGGCAAGCGCGAGTTCGCCCTCGGGGGAACCGAGCTGTTCGTAGGTCTCGGCAGCCGCGCGCGCATGGACCAGTGCCTGCGGATCGGCAAGGCCGATATCCTCCACCGCCATCCGGACGAGGCGGCGTGCGAGAAAGCGCGGATCCTCGCCGGCGTCGCACATCCGGCAGAAATAATAGAGCGCCGCGTCGGGGTCCGAGCCCCGAACGCATTTATGGAGTGCGGAAATGAGGTTGTAATGCCCGTCCTCGCTCTTGTCGTAGATCGGCGCGCGACGCTGGATCACGACCTGAAGGCCCGCCGTATCGAAGACCTCGCCGGGTTCCGCTGCGCGCCAGACCTCCTCCGCCAGTGTCAATGCCGCTCGTCCGTCGCCGTCCGCCATGCCGGCAAGTGCCACACGCGCATCGTCATCAAGCGGGAGCGGCTTTCCCGTCACCTTCTCCGCGCGTTCGAGCAACCGCAGGATCGCGCCCTCGTCGAGCGACTTGAAGGTCAGAACCCGCGCGCGGGAGAGCAACGCCGCATTGAGCGCGAAGGACGGATTTTCGGTCGTCGCGCCGATCAGCGTGATGGTGCCGTCCTCCATCACCGGCAGGAAACTGTCCTGCTGCGCGCGATTGAAGCGGTGGATCTCATCGACAAAGAGCAGCGTACCCTGCCCCATCTTGCGGCGGAGTTTCGCCGCCTCGAAAACCTTCTTGAGGTCAGCTACACCCGAAAAAATCGCCGAGACCTGCTCGAAGACGAGATCGGTGTCGTGCGCAAGGAGCCGCGCCACAGTCGTCTTGCCTGTACCGGGCGGTCCCCAGAGAACGAGCGAACCGGGGGAGCCGGAGGCGGCCAGACGGCGCAGCGCCCCGCCCACGCCGGTCAGGTGTTCCTGCCCGACAAGATCGGCCAGCACTTCCGGGCGCATCCGGTCAGCCAGTGGGCGATGCTGTTCACCTTCGAGCACCTCACCCCCCGAAAACGGAGGTAAAGGACTGGCCGCCGCGGTTGAACGTCACGCGCCAGACGTAGGTGCGGCCGCGCGCGGCCTTGTCCATCGCCTCGGTGTCGGCGATACGTTGGCCGTTGACCGCGATGATGACGTCCCCTTTCTGGAAACCGACCTGATCGGCGGGAGAGCCATTCTCCACCTCGCTGACCGCGACCCCGGAATCGATGCCATTGATCGACAGATCCTCCTTCACCGCTGGCGAGACATTGACCAGAGTCGCGCCGGTGAAAGGCGTATTCCCACCGATCTTCACCGGTTTACGCGGCGGCGTCTCGGGCGCCACCACCAGCTGCACCTCGATCTCTTGCGCCTTTCCGCCACGCAGATAGGCCATCTTCACCTTGCCCCCCACGATCTTGGTCGAGAACCGGAAGCCGAAAGCATCGGGGTCGTCGATCGGATTGCCGTCGACGGCGGTGATAACGTCGAGCTTGCGCAAGCCTGCTTTTTCGGCCGGGCTGCCCGCCACCACCTCGGCGACCAGCGCTCCGGCCGGACGCGCGAGGCCAAGCGTTTCGGCGAGTTCCGCCGTTACCGCCTGCAGCGACGCGCCGAACCACGGCCGACGGATCACGCCGCCGCCGGCCTTGGCATTTTCCAGCACGGCCTTGACCATGTTCGCCGGAATGGCGAAGCCGATGCCGTGGCTGCCGCCCGATTTCGAGAAGATTGCGGTGTTGATGCCGATGACGCGGCCTTTCATGTCCACCAGCGCACCGCCGGAATTACCTGGATTGATCGCGGCGTCCGTCTGGATGAAGAACTGGTAGTCGCTCACCCCGACATGGGTGCGCGCGAGCGCCGAGACGATGCCCTGCGTCACCGTTTGCCCGACGCCGAACGGATTGCCGATGGCGAGCACGAAATCGCCCACTTCGAGCGCATCCGAATTGCCGAGTTCCAGCGCGACGAAGCTTTCGGTTGCCTTCAGCTTGAGAACGGCGAGATCCGATTTCGGATCGCGCAGCATCACCTCTGCCTGGAACTCACGCCGGTCGGCCAGCGCAACCTTGATTTCAGTCATTCCCTCGATCACGTGGTGATTGGTAACGACGATGCCGGCCTTGTCGATGATGACGCCGGAGCCGACCGAATTCCTGGCCCGCTCGGGCTGAGAGAGGCCGCCAAAGAAGCGTTCGAAGAACGGATCGCCCGCGAACGGATTCTTGGCCTGCTCCTGCTTTGACGAGGCATAGACGTTGACGACCGCAGGCGCCGCCGCCTTCACGATCGGTGCGAAGGACAGCGCGATCTCGGCTCGGCTTTCCGGTGCCCTGCGCAGGAAATCGAGGCCTTGCGCTTCCGCGCCTACCACCCCCGACCCCATCAGAAGCAACACGGGGAGCACCCACCCTGCGATGCGCCCGCCATGAGTCGTACCGCCAATGGTCATTTTGTCGCTTGCCTTCATCATCTTTTCAACCCTGCCGCGCATAATGGTCCCGCTGTTGGAGTTTGTGCCCATGCTGACCCAATTCGTTTATACGAGTCGCCCGTGCTTCGACCCTTCTTCCGCAAGCGGAGGCCGGATGCTGGGCAATATTGTGGAATCGGCGCGCCGAAACAACGCCGCGTTTGCGATTTCCGGCATTCTTGTCGTCGGGCGCGACTGGCTGGCACAGGTTCTCGAGGGCGAGCGCGCCAACCTCAACGGCGTGATTGCCCGCATTCTCGTAGACGAGCGCCATAAGGATCTGCGCATCGCTGGCCTGCGCTTCCTTGGCAAGCGCCGCTTCGCGGCCTGGTCGCTCGGCATGACGACCAGCACGCTCGACATGCTGCCCATCGACAAGGTCGCCGAGATGAGCGGCGCGGACTTCATCGAGTTGGCTCGCGTCGCGCCAGCCTGCCCTCGCTACCAGCCAGCCTGAGCAACAAAAAAGGCGGCCGAAGCCGCCTTTTTGCGTTCCTGCCTGATGAGGATCAGGCTGCGTCGGCGTTCGCCGCGACAATCTCGGCATGGCGGGCCTTGTCGGCCTTACCTTTGGCATCGACGTCGCGATCGACGAATTCGATCACCGCCATCGGCGCCGCATCACCGTAGCGGAAACCCGCCTTCATGATGCGAAGGTAGCCGCCGTTGCGCGCGGCATAACGCTTGGCGATGACGTCGAACAGCTTGCGCACGACTTCCTCGCTACGAATTTCGGCAATCGCCTGACGGCGCGCGTGCAGATCGCCGCGCTTGCCAAGGGTGACGAGCTTCTCGACGATGGGACGCAGATCCTTCGCCTTCGGCAGCGTCGTCATGATCTGCTCATGGGTGATCAGCGCCTGCGCCATGTTGGCGAACATCGCCTTGCGGTGAGAGGCGGTGCGCGAAAAGCGACGGCCACGGAAACCGTGATGCATGTTGGCTCTCCTTCGTTCTGACGTCCGCCGTGCCACGGAACGGACGACCTGTTAAGGGCCGGGCCCGCCCCGTCCCGAAAGCAGGGGCGCCGAAGCGCCCCGTGCCGATTTCATTTTACGCGTTCTCGATGACAAACCGGAAACCGCTTTGCCGGAAATCGCTGTGGATCAGTAGTGTTCCTCGAAACGCTTGGCGAGATCTTCGATGTTCTCCGGCGGCCAGCCCGACACTTCCATGCCAAGATGGAGGCCCATCTGCGCCAGCACTTCCTTGATCTCATTGAGCGACTTGCGGCCAAAGTTCGGCGTGCGCAGCATTTCGCTCTCGGTCTTCTGGATAAGGTCGCCGATGTAGACGATGTTGTCGTTCTTCAGGCAGTTCGCCGAACGGACCGACAGTTCGAGCTCATCGACCTTCTTGAGCAGCGCCGGGTTGAAGGCGAGATCGGGGATCGCGGCCTGTGTCTCGGGCTTCTTCGGCTCCTCGAAGTTGAGGAAGATCTCGAGCTGGTCCTGAAGGATGCGGGCCGAGTAGGCGAGCGCATCTTCCGGAGTAACCGAGCCATCGGTCTCGATAGTCATGGTAAGCTTGTCGTAGTCGAGGATCTGGCCCGAACGGGTGTTCTCGACGCGATAGGAAACCTTGCGAACCGGCGAGAACAGGCTGTCGATCGGGATGAGGCCGATGGCCGCGTCTTCCGAGCGGTTGCGATCGGCCGGGACATAGCCCTTGCCGGTCGAGACATGCAGTTCCATGCGCAGTTCGGCGCCATCATCGAGCGTGCAGATCTCGAGTTCCGGATTGAGAACCTCGATATCGCCCGTCACCTGAATGTCGCCGGCAGTGACGACGCCCGGACCCTGCTTGCGCAGAACCAGACGCTTCACGCCATCGCCCTGCATCTTCAGCGCGACGTCCTTGATGTTGAGGACGATATCGGTCACGTCCTCGCGGACACCGGCAATCGACGAGAACTCGTGCAGCACGCCGTCGATATGGATCGCGGTGACGGCGGCACCCTGAAGCGACGACAGGAGGATACGGCGAAGCGAGTTGCCCAGCGTCATGCCGAAGCCGCGCTCGAGCGGCTCTGCCACGACGGTTGCGACGCGCGAGGCATCGTCACCGGGGATCACTTCGAGCTTGGACGGCTTGATCAGGTCCTGCCAATTCTTCTGGATCACGATTTTTTATCCTTGAAACGGCAATCGGGCGCCGCGCCCATCGCGGTGCCCGTCGTCAGAACGCACACGAAAAAATCAGACGCGGCGGCGCTTGCGCGGGCGGCAGCCATTGTGCGGGATCGGCGTCACGTCGCGAATCGAGGTCACGGTGAAACCGGCAGCCTGAAGCGCGCGAAGAGCCGATTCACGACCCGAACCCGGCCCGGAAACCTCGACCTCAAGCGTGCGCATGCCGTGCTCGGAGGCCTTGCGGGCGGCATCTTCCGCCGCAACCTGAGCCGCATACGGCGTCGACTTCTTCGAGCCCTTGAACCCCATCATGCCGGCGGACGACCAGGAGATCGCATTGCCCTGGGCATCGGTGATGGTGATCATCGTGTTGTTGAACGAGGCATTCACATGCGCGACGCCCGAAACGATGTTCTTGCGTTCACGGCGGCGAATACGTTGAGCTTCCTTGGCCATATCGTCTTGAGCTTTCGTGTCTCGGACAGGGCGCGGCGCGCGAGCGCCACGGAATTTCTTTTACGGAATTACTTCTTCTTGCCGGCGATCGGCTTCGGCTTGCCCTTGCGGGTACGCGCATTGGTATGCGTGCGCTGGCCGCGAACCGGCAGGCCGCGACGATGGCGCAGGCCGCGATAGCAGCCGAGGTCCATCAGGCGCTTGATGTTCATCGCGGTCTCGCGGCGCAGGTCGCCTTCAACCTGATAGTCGCGGTCGATCGTTTCGCGGATCTGGAGGATCTCGGCGTCCGTCAGCTCGTTGACGCGACGCGTCAGCGGAATGCCGACCTTTTCGCAGATCTCAACGGCATTCACCGGACCAATGCCGTGAATATAGCGCAGCGCGATGCAAACGCGCTTCGAGGTCGGAATGTTCACGCCCGCGATACGAGCCACTGCACTTCTCCTTAGCTGTCGACCCCTGAGGACCGCCGCGCGGCCCAAGACCCCGCATCGGGAACCTTCAACCGCTCAAAATTCCGTCTTCCGACCGGCTTCCCGCCAAACACTCAAAAAGCGCTCGAAGGGTAAAACATAAAAGCGCGCGAGTTTCCCCGCGCGGTCTGCCTCGTCGGTAGGGGTTGCGGATAGACGAGAACAACGCCCCCCGTCAAGCCCCAAGCACGCATTTATTGAGGAATCCGTCCACCGAATTCCTCATTCGCCGGAGTCGGTTATGCCCCCAGCACCTTGTCGATCGCCGCAGCCACATCGGCAATGCCCTTCATGCCGTCGATGCGGGTCAGCTGACCGCGCTCGGCGTAGAACGGCGTCACGGCCGCCGTATCGCGGTTGTATGCCGCGAGGCGGGTCTTGAAAACTTCGGGGTCGTCATCCTTGCGCACCGGCTGCCCGGCGGCCTTCGCATCTTCGGCTCGCTTGACAATGCGGCCGACAAGCGCCGCCTGATCGACTTCAAGTTCGATCACAGCATCGAGCTTGAGATTCTGCTCCGCCAGCAGTTTCTCGAGGGCTTCCGCCTGCGCAACCGTGCGCGGGAACCCGTCAAGAATGAACCCCCGCGCCGCATCCGCCTCGCCGATACGGTCCTTGATGATGCCAATCACGATCTCATCCGAGACCAACCCGCCCGATTCCATCACGGCTTTGGCCTTGAGACCGATCGGCGTGGCGTTCGCCACCGCCGCGCGCAGCATGTCGCCGGTCGAAAGCTGGACAATGCCGTGCTTCTCGACGAGCCGCGTCGCCTGGGTCCCCTTCCCCGCGCCGGGCGGTCCGAGCAGAATCAACCTCATCGTTTACTCCCCCTGAGCTTGGCCTTCTTGACGAGACCCTCATACTGATGCGCGAGCAGATAGCCATGCACCTGGGCCACCGTGTCCATCGTAACCGAAACCACGATCAGGATGGAGGTGCCCCCGAAGTAGAACGGAAGGGCAGCTGCCGAAATTAGAAATTCGGGTAACAGGCAGATCACGGTGAGATAGGCCGCGCCGATCACAGTGATGCGGGAGAGCACGTAATCGATGTATTGCGCCGTCTTCTCGCCAGGGCGAATGCCAGGGATAAAGCCGCCGTGCTTCTTGAGGTTGTCGGCGGTTTCGATCGGGTTGAAGACGATCGCGGTGTAGAAGAACGCGAAGAAGATGATCAGCGCCGCGTAGAGCAGCATGTAGAGTGGCCGGCCATGCCCGAGATAGGTGTTCATGGTCTGGAGCCACTGCGGGCCGCCCGTCTGCGCGAAGCTGGCGATCGTCGTCGGCATCAGCAACAGCGAGGAGGCGAAGATCGGCGGGATGACACCCGAGGTATTGAGCTTGAGCGGCAGGAACGATGTCTGCCCCTCGTAGACCTTGTTGCCCATCTGCCGCTTCGGATAGTTGATGAGCAGCCGGCGCTGCGCGCGCTCCATGAAGACAATGAATGCCACCACCGCAACCGCCATGATCATCACCGCGACGATCAGCCCGGCGGAAAGCGCGCCCTGGCGGCTGAGTTCAAGCGTTCCGGCGATCGCCGACGGCAGTTCCGCCACGATACCGGCGAAGATGATGAGCGAGGTGCCGTTGCCGATGCCGCGGCTGGTGATCTGCTCGCCCAGCCACATCAGGAACAGCGTGCCCCCTGTCAGTGTGATGACGGTCGAGAGCAGGAAGAACGGCCCGGGGTTCTGGACGATCGTCCCCGACGATTGCAGACCGACCGCGATGCCGTAACTCTGGAACAGGGCCAGCAATACGGTGAGGTAGCGCGTATATTGGTTGATCTGGCGACGTCCGGCCTCGCCCTCCTTCTTGAGGGCCTCAAGCGTCGGCGACACGGTGGTCATCAGCTGGATGATGATCGAGGCCGAGATATACGGCATGATGTTGAGCGCGAAGATCGCAAGACGCCCCACCGCACCGCCGGAAAACATGTTGAAGAGCCCAAGCACGCCGGCCTGCTGCTGCTTGAACACATCCGCGAGCGCTTCGGGGTTGATACCCGGCAGCGGAATATAGGTACCGAGGCGATAGACCAGCAACGCGCCGAGCGTGAACCAGATACGCTTCTTCAGCTCCTCGGCCTTCGCCAGAGCGCCGAAATTCAGGTTTGCCGCAAGCTGTTCTGCTGCCGATGCCATGTCAGACCCTGTCTCCGTCCCTGCCCGTGCAACCCGAAGGATCCTGCCGTGGCTTGATGGGAACGATCAGCGGGGCTCCGCCGGAGAATGCGGGCGCATGGGATGGCCTGCGCTCAGGAACCGGCGAAAGAGCTGTCGTTCTTCCGTCGAAATAAGACCGGCGCCGGAGTTTGTCACCCCGGCGCCGGAAGTTTCGTCAGGCAGTCGCCTCGGCGAGCAGCTTCACGGAGCCGCCAGCCTTCTCGATCGCGGCGACGGCGCTCTTCGAGGCGCGGAACACCTCGAACGCGAGCTTCGCCTTGAGTTCGCCGACGCCGAGGATCTTGACGCCATCACGCGGCTTCGAGCAAACGCCCGCTGCCACCAGCGTCTCGATCGTCACGGTCGCCTTCTTGTCGAGCTTGCCGGCATCGACGGCTTCCTGGATGCGGCCTAGGTTGACCTCGTTGAGGTCCTTCGCGCCGATATTGTTGAAGCCGCGCTTCGGGAGGCGACGATGCAGCGGCATCTGGCCGCCTTCGAAGCCCTTGATGGCGACGCCGGTGCGGGCCTTCTGACCCTTCACGCCGCGGCCGCCGGTCTTGCCCTTGCCGGAGCCGATACCACGGCCGACGCGCATGCGGGCCTTGGTCGCGCCTTCGTTGTCACGGAGGTCGGTAAGCTTCATGTCCCCCTCCTCATTCTTCGACGATGCGGACCATGTGCGCAACCTTCGCGATCATCCCCCGGGTCGAGGGATTGTCGGGAAGCGTCGAGCGACGGCCGATCTTGTTGAGCTTCAGGCCGATCAGGGTCGCGCGCTGATCCTTCGGACGACGGATCGGCGAGGCGTACTGCTCGACAGTAACGGTTTTTGCGGGAGCTTTTGCCATGTGTCAGCCCTCACGCGTCAACGGCTTCGCCCCCGTCGACATCGCGACGGCGGGACTGGAGCACGGAGACCTTGAGGCCACGGCGAGCCGCAACCGTGCGCGGCGAATCTTCGGCCTTGAGGGCGTCGAAGGTAGCGCGCACCATGTTGTACGGGTTCGACGAGCCGAGCGACTTCGCGACGACGTCGTGCATGCCGAGGCATTCGAACACCGCGCGCATCGGGCCGCCGGCGATGATGCCGGTACCGGCCGGCGCGGCGCGGAGGAACACCTTGCCAGCGCCGTGGCGTCCGGGCACGTCGTGGTGCAGGGTGCGGCCGTCACGCAGCGGCACACGGATCAGCGCGCGCTTGGCGCTTTCCGTAGCCTTACGGATCGCTTCCGGCACTTCGCGGGCCTTGCCGTGGCCGAAGCCGACGCGACCCTTCTGGTCACCGACGACCACGAGCGCGGCGAACGCCATGCGGCGGCCACCCTTCACGGTCTTGGCGACGCGGTTGATGTGGACGAGGCGATCAACGAACTCGCTATCGCGCTCTTCACGCTGGTCGCGGTCACGACGCTCGCGGCCTTCACGGCCACGGCCGGAACCGCCTTCACGTTCTGCTGCCATTTCTCTTTCCTTACTTGCGCGGACAGGCGATTGCCCCCCGCTCGCTTGGGTGCCGGAGCGGGAAACGGAGTCATCCGAATCCCTTGCACCGGCTTCTTAAAGCGGGATCAGAACTCGAGCCCGCCCTCGCGCGCGCCGTCAGCCAGAGCCTTGACGCGGCCATGATAGATATATTGCCCGCGATCAAACACGACGGCCTTGATGCCCGCCTTGATCGCGCGCTCGGCGACGAGCTTGCCGATGGCCTTCGCGGCCTCGACGTCGGCGCCGGTCTTGAGCTTGCCCTTGAGATCCTTTTCGACGGTCGAGGCCGCGACAACGGTCACGCCCTTCGCATCGTCGATGATCTGGGCATAGATCTGCTTGGAGGAGCGGAAGACCGAGAGACGCGGGCGACCGTTGGCCGCCGAGCGGATCTGGGCGCGGACACGCGCCTTGCGGCGCTCGTTCGTGGTAAGATGTGCCATGCTGGGTCCGCCTTACTTCTTCTTGCCTTCCTTGCGGAAGATGAACTCGCCCTCATACTTGACGCCCTTACCCTTGAAGGGCTCGGGGCCACGCCAGGCGCGAATCTCCGCGGCGACCTGACCGACCTGCTGCCTGTCGATGCCCGAGACAACGATTTCCGTCGGCTTCGGGGTTGCGACAGTGATCCCAGCCGGGATCGGGAACAGGACCGGATGCGAATAGCCGAGCGAGAGGTTGAGGTTCTTGCCCTCGACCGCCGCGCGGTAACCGACGCCGTTGATCTCGAGCTTCTTCTCGAAGCCCTTGGTCACGCCGACGGCGATGTTGTTGATCCGGGCACGCGAGGTGCCCCAGAGCGCGCGGGCGCGCTTGGTCCCGGTGCGCGGGTCAACGGTAATGGCATTGCCCTCGAGCTTGACCGCGACATCGTCGGGAACGACGAAGCTCAGTTCACCCTTCGGGCCCTTGATCGAGACCTTCTGGCCCTCAACCTTGGGGGTAGCGCCGGCCGGGATTTCGACCGGCTTCTTGCCGACTTTCGACATGGAAACCTCCTCTCCCGGTTCGCTTAGAAGACAGTGCAGAGCAGTTCGCCGCCGACATTCTTGTCGCGAGCATCGTGGTCCGCCATCACGCCCGACGGCGTGGAGACGATCGTGATGCCGAGGCCATTGGCCACACGCGGCAAGGATTCAACCGGCGAATAGACGCGGCGACCCGGCTTCGAAATGCGCTTGATTTCGCGGATCGCCGGGGCGCCCTCGAAATACTTCAGCTCGATATCGAATTCGGTCCGGCCATTGTCGAACTGCGTCTCGGAGTAGCCGCGGATGTAACCCTCGGCCTTGAGAACATCGAGAACGCGCGCGCGGAGCCTGGAGCCCGGCGTCGAAACGCGGGACTTCTTGCGCATCTGCGCGTTGCGGATACGAGTGAGCATATCGCCCAGAGGATCATTCATCGACATGGATGCGCCCCCTTACCAGCTGGACTTGACGAGGCCCGGAACGAGCCCCTTGTTGCCGAGTTCGCGCAGCGCGATACGGCTCATCTTGAACTTGCGATAAACGGCCCGCGAACGGCCCGAAACCTCGCAGCGGAGGCGGACACGGTTCCCGGCTGAATTGCGCGGCAGTTCGGCGAGCTTGAGGGTCGCGGCAATGCGCTCCTCGAAGGCGACGTCCTTGTTCATAATGGTCGCCTTCAGAGCAGCACGCTTCTCGGCATATTGCTTCACGAGCTTCTGCCGGCGGTTGTTCTTTTCGACCATGCCTTTTTTGGCCATCTATTTCACTCCTGGTTTCCGCGTCTAAGCGAAAGGGCTGACCCTGGGCTTACTGCCGGAACGGGAAGTTGAACAATTTGAGGAGAGCACGGGCCTCCTCATCGGTTTTCGCGGTGGTGCAGACGATCACGTCCATGCCCCAGATCTGATCAACCTTGTCGTAGTTGATCTCCGGGAACACGATGTGCTCCTTGATGCCCATCGCATAGTTGCCGCGCCCGTCGAAGGACTTGCCGTTGAGGCCGCGGAAGTCGCGAACGCGCGGCAGCGCGATCGTGATGAGACGGTCGAGAAATTCGTACATGCGCGCCTGGCGCAGCGTCACCTTGGCGCCGATCGGCATGTTCTCGCGCAGCTTGAACTGCGCGATAGCCTTGCGAGCGCGGGTGATGACCGGCTTCTGGCCGGCGATGGCCGCGAGATCGGCCGCCGCGACGGAGGCTTTCTTGGAATCGCCCGTCGACTCACCGACGCCCATGTTCAGGACGATCTTCTCGATCTTCGGGATTTCCATGACGTTCTTGTAGCCGAACTGCTCCTGCATCTTCGGCACGACGACGTCGCGGTAGTATTTCTTGAGCCGGGGCTCGTAATTGGTGACATCAAGCATCGATCAGATCCCCCGAACGCTTGGCGAAACGGACCTTGCGGCCATCCTCGAGCGTCTTGAACCCGACGCGGCTCGGCTTGCCGTCCTTCGGATCGGCGATCGCGAGGTTGGAAAGGTCGATCGAGCCTTCCTTCGAGATGATGCCGCCCTGCTGGTTCTGGGTCTGGCGCTGATGCTTCTTGATCATCGCCACACCGCGCACCACGGCACGGCCCTCGGCCGGACGGACCTCGAGCACTTCGCCCGACTTGCCCTTGTCACGGCCCGAAATGACGACAACGCGATCGCCCTTCTTGATTTTCGCAGCCATTACAGCACCTCCGGCGCGAGCGAAATGATCTTCATATGCTGGCGGGCGCGCAGTTCGCGCGGCACCGGCCCGAAGATACGGGTGCCGATCGGCTCCTTCTGATTGTTGATCAGAACGGCCGCGTTGGAATCGAAGCGGATCACCGAACCATCGGCGCGCTTGATATCCTTCGCCGTGCGAACGACGACCGCCTTCATGACGTCGCCCTTCTTCACGCGGCCTTTGGGAATGGCTTCCTTGATCGACACCACGATGATGTCGCCGACGCCAGCATACTTCCGCTTCGAGCCGCCGAGCACCTTGATGCACATGACGCGGCGCGCGCCGGAATTATCGGCAACGTCGAGATTGGTTTGCATCTGGATCATGAGATGATCCTTCCTTTCCTTCAGATCGGTTTCCGGCGACCCAAGGTCCCGGACTACGCCTGACGAGGGAGCGCAAAACGCCCCCTCCCCCTGAAACCTTGCGGCTTCATGTTTCGGTCTTCACTCGCTATCGCGAAGCGCGAAGCCCTAGACGCTTCACGCCCAAAGCACAAGAGCGAAATTAGGCCTTCTGCACGCCCGCCAGGACAACCCAGCGCTTGAGCTTCGACATCGGACGGGTTTCCTCGATGGAAACCTCGTCACCCACCTTGCAGGCATTCGCCTCATCATGGGCATGGTAGTTCTTCGAACGGCGGACGGTCTTCTTCAGAAGCGGGTGGGTGAAGCGACGCTCCACCTTGACCACGACTGTCTTGTTCTGGACATCGCTGACGACGACGCCCTGGAGAATGCGCTTCGGCATCGCTTTATCCTTACCCCTTCGCCGCGGCGGCGAGTTTCGAACGCTGGATGGTCTTGACGCGCGCGACGTCGCGACGGACTTCGCGAACGCGGGCCATGTTCTCAAGCTGGCCCGTCGCACGCTGGAAGCGCAGGTTGAACTGCTCCTTCTTCAGCTTGACGAGTTCATCCTGAAGCTGGTCGACCGTCATCACGCGAAGGTCGGAAAGACGCTGGTTGGCTTTCATCTCATCCTCCCCTTATTCGGCGATGCGCTGGACGAAGCGCGTCTTCATCGGCAGCTTGGCCGCCGCGAGGGTCAACGCTTCACGCGCCAGTTCGACATCGACACCGCCGATCTCGAACATGATGCGGCCGGGACGGATCTTGGCCATCCAGTATTCCGGCGAGCCCTTGCCGGAGCCCATGCGGACTTCGGCCGGCTTCTTCGACACCGGAACGTCCGGGAACACACGGATCCAGACACGGCCAGCGCGCTTCATGTGACGGGTCATGGCACGGCGGGCCGCCTCGATCTGGCGGGCCGTTACACGTTCCGGGTCCATCGCCTTGAGGCCGAACTCGCCGAAGGCGAGCTCGAAACCGCCCTTGGCGACGCCCTTCACGCGGCCTTTGAACTGCTTACGAAACTTCGTACGCTTGGGTTGCAACATGGTTCAATCTCCTCACGCCGCTTCCGGCGCGCGGCGGCCCTGCGAACGCTGATCCGAACCTTCGGCGCGCTTGTCCTGCGCCATCGGATCATGCTCGAGGATCTCGCCCTTGAAAATCCAGACCTTGATGCCGCAGGTGCCATAGGCCGTATGGGCCGTGGCGACACCGTAATCAACATCGGCACGCAGCGTGTGCAGCGGCACGCGGCCTTCGCGATACCATTCGACGCGCGCGATTTCCGCGCCGCCAAGACGGCCTGCCGCGACGATCTTGATGCCTTCGGCACCAAGACGCATCGCGGACTGCACGGCGCGCTTCATCGCACGGCGGAAGGCCACGCGGCGCTCGAGCTGCTGGGCGATCGAATCGGCCACCAGCGTCGCATCGATTTCCGGCTTGCGGACCTCAACGATGTTCAGAGCAACTTCGCTCTTCGTCATCTGCGAGATCTGCTTGCGCAGCTTGTCGATGTCAGCGCCCTTCTTGCCGATCACCACGCCCGGACGAGCGGAGTGGATCGTCACGCGGCACTTCTTGTGCGGACGCTCGACGATGATTTTCGAGACGGCCGCCTGCTTGAGGAGCTTCATCAGCTCTTCGCGGATCTTGAAGTCTTCGTGCAGCATCGGGCCGTATTCGGCCGAATTCGCATACCAGCGGCTGTCCCAGGTGCGGTTGATGCCGAGGCGCAGACCGATCGGATTGACTTTCTGGCCCATGGCTTATTCCTCACCCTTCTGACGGACGACGATGGTGATGTTCGAGAACGGCTTCGTCACGCGCCCGGTACGGCCGCGGCCGTGGAACTGGATGCGCTTCATGACGATCGACTTGCCGACGTAAGCCTGGCTCACCACCAGCTCGTCGATGTCGAGATCATGGTTGTTCTCGGCGTTGGCGATCGCGCTCTCGAGGCACTTCTTCACATCCTTGGCGATGCGCTTCTGGCTGAACTCGAGATCGGCAAGCGCCGTCTGCACCTTCTTGCCGCGGATGAGCTGGGCGACGAGGTTGAGCTTCTGGGGGCTCACGCGGAGATTCCGCGCAACCGCCTTGGCTTCGGTATCAGCCTCGCGCCGGATATTGGCAACCTGGCCCATGTTACTTCCTCTTCGCCTTCTTGTCGGCGGCATGGCCGTAGTAGGTACGGGTCGGCGCGAATTCGCCGAACTTCATGCCCACCATCTCTTCCGAGACGTTCACCGGAACGTGCTTGGCGCCGTTGTAGACGCCGAAGGTCAGACCGACGAACTGCGGGAGAATCGTGGAGCGGCGGCTCCAGATCTTGATGACATCGTTGCGACCAGAGGCCCGAGCGGCCTCTGCCTTCTTCAGAAGGTATCCGTCAACGAACGGACCTTTCCAAACTGAACGCGGCATGAGCCTCTCCTTACTTCTTACGAGCGTGGCGCGACGACACGATGAAGCGGTCGGTGCGCTTGTTCGAACGTGTCTTCTTGCCTTTGGTCGGCTTGCCCCACGGGGTGACCGGGTTGCGGCCGCCCGAGGTGCGGCCTTCACCACCACCGTGCGGATGGTCGACCGGGTTCATCGCCACACCGCGGTTGTGCGGGCGGAAGCCGAGCCAGCGATTGCGACCCGCCTTGCCGAGCGAGATGTTCATGTGATCCGGGTTCGACACCGCGCCGATCGTGGCGAAGCACTGGCCGGACACGAGACGCTGCTCGCCCGAGTTGAGACGCAGGATGACGTAGCCCTGATCACGGCCGACGATCTGGGCATAGGTGCCCGCCGAACGCGCGATCTGGCCGCCCTTGCCGATCTTGATCTCCACGTTGTGGACGATCGTGCCAACCGGGATATTGGCCACCGGCATCGCGTTACCCGGCTTGATGTCGACGTTGTCGCCGGCAACGACGCTGTCCCCGACATTCAGGCGCTGCGGCGCCAGGATGTAGCTCTGCGTGCCGTCGGCATATTTGACGAGCGCGATGAACGAAGTGCGGTTCGGGTCATACTCGAGCCGCTCGACGACCGCCGCCATGCCCATCTTGCCACGCCGCTTGAAGTCGATGAGGCGATAGGCCTGCTTGTGGCCGCCGCCGCGGAAGCGGACGGTGACGCGGCCGAGGTTGTTGCGACCGCCCTTGCTACCCTGCCCCTCGGTGAGGCTCTTGACCGGCTTGCCCTTGAACAGGTCCGAGCGATCCACCAGCACGAGCTGGCGCATCGACGGGGTGACGGGGTTGTATTGCTTAAGTGCCATTCTATCTCACTCCCGTCTCACAGGCCGGTCGTGACGTCGATGGTGTGGCCCTCGGCGAGGGTCACAACCGCCTTCTTGACGTCCGACTGCCGCCCGACGGTGCCGCGGAAGCGCTTCACCTTGCCCTTGCGGACAAGCGTGTTGACGCTTTCGACCTTCACGTCGAACAGCTTCTCGACAGCCTGCTTGATCTGCGGCTTCGTCGCGGTCTTGGCGACCTTGAAAACAACCTTGTTATGCTCGGAGAGCGCGGTTGCCTTCTCAGTGATCACCGGCGAAAGGATGACGTCGAAAAGCTTCGGATCGATGCTCATGTTCTCTCTCCTCAGCCTGCCAGACGCGCATTGAGCGCATCGATCGCCGCCTTGGTCAGCACAAGCTTCTCGCGGCGGAGGATGTCATAGACGTTGATGCCCTGAACCGGCAGCACGTCGATGTTCGGGATCGAGCGCGAGGCAAGGACAAAATTGTCCTGCAGCGCCTCGCCACCGATGATGAGCGCATTCTCAAGACCCAGCTTGCCGAAGGTCACCTTCAGATCCTTGGTCTTCGGTGTATCGATCTCGGCCTTGTCGAGCACGATGATCTCGCCCCCCTTGGCCTTGGCCGACAATGCCAGCTTCAGCGCCAGAACACGTACCTTCTTCGGCAGGTCATGCGCATGGGAACGCGCGATCGGGCCGAAGGCGCGACCACCGCCGCGGAACTGCGGCGCCTTGGCCGAGCCGTGACGGGCGTTGCCGGTACCCTTCTGCTTGTAGAGCTTCTTGGTCGTGCGGTTGATCGTCGAACGCTCCTGCGCCTGATGCGTACCCGCCTGGCGCTTGGCGAGCTGATAGCGCACCATGCGGTGCAGGATGTCCGCGCGCGGCTCAAGGCCGAACAGGGCCTCCGCCAGCTCGACGGTGCCGGCTTCCTTGCCGGCCAAAGTGGTGATCGCGAGTTTCATCGCTCTCAGGCCTCCGTCTTTTCATCGGCCGAAGCAGGTGCTTCGTTGCCGAGGCGGAACTTGCCGGGAACCGGCGCATCCTTGTGAACAGGCTTCTTGACGGCGTCGCGAACCGTGATCCAGCCGCCCTTGACGCCCGGAACGGCACCCTCAACGAGGATCAGGCCGCGCTCGGCATCCGTGCGGACGACCTTGAGATTCAGCGTCGTGACGCGCTCGACACCGAGGTGACCCGGCATCTTCTTGTTTTTAAACGTACGGCCCGGGTCCTGACGGCCGCCGGTCGAACCGATCGAGCGGTGCGAGACCGAGACGCCGTGCGTGGCACGAAGACCGCCAAAGTTCCAGCGCTTCATGCCGCCCGCGAAACCCTTACCCGTCGTGGTGCCGGTGACATCCACGTACTGGCCCGGAACGAAATGATCGGCGGTGATTTCTGCGCCGACAGGGATCAGGCCCTGATCGTCCACGCGAAACTCGACGAGCTTCATGCGCGGCTCGACCTTGGCGACTGCGAAGCGCTCGCGCTCGGCCTTCGAGACGTTCTTCGGCTTGGCCTTGCCCGCGCCGAGCTGAACGGCAACGTAACCGTCGCGCTCGGAGGTGCGATGAGCGACCACCTGGCAGCCATCCAGCTTCAGAACCGTGACCGGGACATGCTCCCCGCCATCGTTGAAGACTCGGGTCATGCCGAGCTTCTGTGCAATTACCCCTGACCTCATGGGCGATTTTCCTTATTCCAGAGGAGGTCCAAACATTCCGGGCGCTTGACGGCGCTCAGAGACGGATTTCGACATCGACACCGGCGGCGAGGTCGAGCTTCATCAGCGCGTCCACGGTTTGCGGGGTCGGGTCGACGATATCGAGCACGCGCTTGTGCGTGCGGATCTCGAACTGCTCGCGGCTCTTCTTGTCGACGTGCGGCGAGCGGTTCACGGTGAACTTCTCGATCCGCGTCGGAAGCGGAATCGGGCCGCGAACCTGCGCGCCCGTGCGCTTTGCCGTCGAAACGATCTCGCGGGTCGAGGTATCGAGCACGCGGTGATCGAAGGCCTTGAGGCGGATGCGGATGGTCTGTCCGTTCATCGCATTATTCCCTGGCTTCTTGCCATGCCCCCCTTGCGGGAAGCGGTGATGGAAGGTCGCCCTTCCGTTTCATTCTTCAAAAAGCGAAGGCGCGCCGCCGTCGGCCGGCGGAGCGCCAATCACCGTTCAGGATCAATCCTGGATCTGAGCGACGACGCCTGCGCCGACGGTGCGGCCGCCTTCGCGGATCGCGAAGCGGAGCTTCTCTTCCATCGCGATCGGGGTGATGAGCTCAACCTCGAACGAGATGTTGTCGCCCGGCATCACCATCTCGGTGCCCGCCGGAAGCGTCACGATGCCCGTCACGTCCGTCGTCCGGAAGTAGAACTGCGGACGGTAGTTCGCGAAGAACGGCGTATGGCGGCCACCCTCTTCCTTCGTCAGGATGTAGGCCTCGGCCTTGAACTTCTTGTGCGGCTTCACCGAACCCGGCTTGCACAGAACCTGGCCGCGCTCCACGTCCTCGCGCTTCGTGCCGCGCAGCAGCGCGCCGATGTTGTCGCCCGCCTGGCCCTGATCCAGAAGCTTGCGGAACATCTCGACGCCCGTCACCGTCGTCTTCTGCGTGTCGCGGATGCCGACGATCTCGACTTCCTCGCCCACTTTCACGATGCCGCGCTCCACGCGACCCGTCACAACCGTGCCGCGGCCCGAGATCGAGAACACGTCTTCGATCGGCATCAGGAACGGCTGGTCGATCGGACGCTCCGGCTGCGGGATGTAGTCGTCAACCGTCTTCATCAGCGCCAGGATCGCATCGCGGCCGATCGACGGATCGCCGTTGTCGAGCGCGACCTTCGCCGACCCCTTGGTGATCGGAATGTCGTCGCCCGGGAAGTCGTACTTCGACAGAAGCTCGCGAACTTCCATCTCGACGAGCTCCAGAAGCTCCGCGTCGTCAACGAGGTCGACCTTGTTCAGGAACACAACCAGCGCCGGAACGCCGACCTGGCGGGCCAGAAGGATGTGCTCGCGCGTCTGCGGCATCGGGCCGTCCGACGCCGAAACAACAAGGATCGCGCCGTCCATCTGCGCCGCACCCGTGATCATGTTCTTCACGTAGTCCGCGTGACCCGGGCAATCGACGTGCGCATAGTGGCGGTTCGTCGTCTCATACTCGACGTGCGCCGTCGAGATCGTGATCCCGCGCGCCTTCTCCTCAGGCGCCTTGTCGATCTGATCGTACGCCGTGAACGTCGCGCCGCCAGACTCAGCAAGAACCTTCGTGATCGCAGCCGTCAACGACGTCTTCCCATGGTCAACGTGACCAATCGTCCCGATGTTGCAGTGCGGCTTCGAACGTGAAAACTTTTCCTTGGCCATCGTGGCACTCCTGAATGTCAGCGCTCGGCGCTGGATTACGTGGACGATGCGGGCGGACCCGCACCGGAATTAGGCGTATTTCGCGATCACCTCTTCCGCGACGTTGCGCGGAACTTCGGCGTAATGGTCGAACACCATCGAGAACGAAGCGCGGCCCTGAGAGAAGGAGCGCAGCGCGTTCACGTAACCGAACATGTTGGCGAGCGGCACCATCGCATTGACGACGTTGGCGTTGCCACGCATGTCCTGGCCCTGGATCTGGCCACGGCGGGAGTTGAGATCGCCGATAACCGAACCCGTGAAGTCTTCCGGCGTCACGACCTCGACCTTCATAATCGGCTCGAGAAGCACCGCGCCGGCCTTCTGAAGCGCCTCGCGCAGGCCCTGGCGAGCAGCGATTTCGAAGGCGATCGCAGACGAGTCGACTTCGTGGTAGGCGCCGTCCGTGAGGACAACTTTGACGTCGACCACCGGGAAGCCCGCGAGAGGACCCGAACCAACCACGCTCTCGAGGCCCTTCTCGACGCCGGGAATGTATTCCTTGGGCACCGAACCGCCGATGACTTTCGATTCGAACACGAAGCCGGCATTCGGCTCGCTCGGCTCGACCGTGAACTTGATGCGCGCGAACTGACCCGAACCACCCGATTGCTTCTTGTGGGTGTAATCATGCTCGACCGAGCGGGTGATCGTCTCACGATAGGCGACCTGCGGCGCGCCGACATTCACCTCGACCTTGTGGGTCCGCTTGAGAATATCAACCTTGATGTCGAGGTGGAGTTCGCCCATGCCCTTGATGATCGTCTGGCCGGACTCGACATCGGTCGAAACGCGGAAGGACGGATCTTCGGCTGCCAGCTTACCGAGCGCGATCGCCATCTTTTCCTGGTCACCCTTGGTCTTGGGCTCGATCGCCATCTCGATGACCGGCTCCGGGAATTCCATGCGCTCCAGCACGACCTGCTTGTTCGGATCGCACAGCGTATCGCCGGTACGCGAATCCTTGAGGCCGATCACGGCGATGATGTCGCCGGCATAGGCCTCCTTGATCTCTTCGCGGTTGTTGGCGTGCATCAGCAACATGCGGCCGATGCGCTCCTTCTTCTCGCGTGTCGAGTTGGCGAGCGACATGCCCGACTCGAGCTTGCCCGAATAGATGCGGCAGAAGGTCAGGACGCCGTAGGGATCGTCCATGATCTTGAAGGCCAGCAGCGCGAGCGGCTCGCTGTCCGAGGACTTGCGCTCGACTTCTTCGCCGGTATCGGCGTCGATACCCTTGATCGCCGGGCGATCGAGCGGGTTCGGCAGGAAGTCGACGACCGCGTCGAGCAGCGTCTGCACGCCCTTGTTCTTGAACGCCGAGCCGCAGAGCACCGGGTAGAAGGCGCCCGTCAGGACGGCCTTGCGGATGCAGGTGCGCAGCGTCTCTTCCGACGGCTCATTACCTTCGAGGTAAGCTTCCATCGCCGCGTCGTCCATCTCGACGGCGGCCTCGATCATCTCTTCGCGATACTGCTTCGCCTTGTCGACGAGGTCGGCCGGGATGTCGATGTCGCGGTAGGACGCACCGAGGCCGTCATCGTCCCAGACGACGCCCTTCATGCGGATGAGGTCGACGATGCCCTTGAAATCCGACTCCGCGCCGATCGGCAGCTGGATCGCGACAGGCTTGGCGCCGAGGCGGACCTTGATGTCGTCGAGGCAGCGATAGAAATCAGCGCCGATCTTGTCCATCTTGTTCGCGAAAACGATCCGCGGAACCTTGTACTTGTCGCCCTGACGCCAGACAGTCTCGGTCTGCGGCTCAACGCCCTGGTTCGAGTCGAGCACACACACGGCACCGTCGAGCACGCGCAGAGAGCGCTCGACCTCGATCGTGAAGTCGACGTGGCCGGGGGTGTCGATGATGTTCAGGCGCTTCTTCTTGCCGTCACGGCCTTCCCAGAACGCGGTGGTCGCGGCCGAGGTGATGGTAATGCCGCGCTCCTGCTCCTGCTCCATGAAGTCCATGGTCGCGGCGCCTTCGTGCACTTCACCGATCTTGTGGCTCTTGCCGGTGTAATAGAGAATACGCTCGGTCGTCGTCGTCTTGCCGGCATCGATGTGGGCCATGATGCCGAAGTTACGGTAATCCTCGAGCGGATATTGGCGGGCCATGATGGAGTGTCCTCGTCCTGAACGGTGCGGGGTTTGTTACCAGCGGTAATGCGAGAAGGCGCGGTTCGCTTCCGCCATGCGGTGCGTTTCTTCGCGCTTCTTCACGGCATTGCCGCGGTTGTTGGCGGCATCAAGCAGCTCGGCGGAGAGGCGCTCGACCATGGTCTTGTCATTGCGGGCACGGGCCGCGTTGATGATCCAGCGGATCGCGAGAGCCTGACGGCGCTCGGCGCGGACTTCAACCGGAACCTGATAGGTCGCACCGCCAACGCGGCGGGAACGGACCTCGACGGCCGGCGCAACGTTGTCGAGCGCCTGCTTGAACAGCGGCAGCGGCTCGGCCTTGGCCTTGCTCTCGATGATATCGAAGGCGCCGTAGACGATCTTCTCGGCGACCGACTTCTTGCCTTCGTACATAACGGCGTTCATGAACTTCGTGAGAACGACGTCGCCGAACTTGGCGTCCGGGATGATTTCGCGCTTTTCAGCAGCGTGACGACGAGACATGGATCTGACCTCTTACTTCGGACGCCGGAATTACTTCGGACGCTTGGCGCCGTATTTCGAACGGCGCTGCTTGCGGTTCTTGACGCCCTGCGTATCGAGAACGCCGCGCAGAATGTGATAACGGACACCCGGAAGGTCCTTCACGCGGCCGCCACGGATCATGACAACCGAGTGCTCCTGAAGGTTATGGCCTTCGCCGGGGATATAGCCGATGACCTCGAAGCCGTTGGTCAGGCGCACCTTGGCAACCTTACGAAGCGCCGAGTTCGGCTTCTTCGGGGTCGTGGTGTAGACGCGCGTGCAGACGCCGCGCTTCTGCGGGCAGGCTTCAAGGGCCGGAACCTTGTTCCGGTTCTTGACGGCTTCCCGGGGCTTCCGGATCAGCTGGCTAATTGTCGGCATTCGATGCCCTTCTCTTCGCGTTCGCTCCCGCGGGAGCTTTTGAACCCCTTGGGCTTGCCCGCCGGGTTCCTGACCGTTTCAAGCTCCTTTCGGAGCCGTTCCCCGCGCCACCGACGGAAGACCCGCCATGCAGCGCAAAAACGCGCCGTCTGGGCCATGCCAAAGCGGGGCCCAAATGGCGCCTAAACCAGAGGATCGACGAAGGTTTCCCTTCCCGATCATGACCGGCTCGGTCCGGACTTCGAAGGAAATCCCTGACCGACTGAGTTCCAGGTCGCTAAAAAGGCAGCGTTTGATCCGGGTCGTTTCGCGACGGTTGCGCGAAGCATGCACAAATCACGGCCTGCCGAGTGGGCTGCTTCTGACTCGGCCTCACCTGAATGTCAACCGCAAATTCGCACGATTCCGCCCTGTGCGAGGCGCAGAGCGGCATGCGCGCCGCTGTCGGGCTTCATGCTCCCCGCTCCCACGCCTCAAGCGCTTTCGCGACACGCCCCTCGATCAACCCGGCTTCGGCCTTGGTCAGGTCGGCGTTCACCTCCCCGCCGAGCTTCGCGCGGAGTCCCCCCGGCATCTGCTGGCGGATCGCGCCGAGCGCCTTGGGCGGCGCGACGACGACCAAACGGTCGAAGGCTGATTCATGGGTTTCAAGCCAAGCGATCATCTCGACGAGGAACGCCACCTCGATCTCCTGCCGCGGGTCTGTATGTTCCTCGACACTGTATCGACGCTGCCCGACGGATGCATGGCCGGTCGCCCGCTCCCCGGCCTCGACGGTCGCCGTATTCACACGCATCGAACCGGGCACCGGCATCAGGCGAGGTGTCTTCCCCTCCCCGGCCAGCACTTCGCCTCGCCCGCCATCGCAAACGAGCACATAGATCCGTTCCTGTCGCATCATCATCTCCTCAGGCAGCCTTGCGGCCTCTTGCCGGCCCCGGCGTAAAAGCGAGAATCCGATCGCCGGCCTCGCGAGTGATTTCGCCCATGCGGGAGAAGACTTTCCGGTATTCGTCAACGCTCTGTGCAAGAAACCGCGCTTCCTCCTCGCCCGCCACGCCGGGATCGGCGCAACCGCACAAACCGTCGAGCAATCCAGCCTGTGCATCGAAGCGCGCGGAGACGAAGCGCAGGTTCTCGGCACCAAGCTGGAGCCAGACATCGAATGTCAGTTTCTTGATCTCGTGAAAACTGACCAAACCAGCCTTCACCGCCTCGCCGGAGGCGCCAAAGAACTCGCGGAAGTCGAAAATCGGCTGATCGTGGCTCTTCATGACAACTCCCTTCAGGAATGTCTCGCGCCCCGCTGCTGTGCATGCCGCCCCATGCGTAGTTCGCATGATCGGCCCCCTCACAGCACTGACCCAGATCAACCTCGCAACGAAAAAGGGCGGAGCCGAAGCACCGCCCTTGATCATTCCGGCCCATCCGGCGGAAGCGGTTATTCCGCCGCCGGCAGGCTCACGACCTCGTTCGCGGCATCGCGCGCATCCGTCTCCTGCTGGGCGACGATGAGATCGTCGCGCCGCATGGCGACCTCGCGGATGCGGCTCATCATCGCGCCGGTACCCGCCGGGATCAGGCGGCCAACGATGACGTTCTCCTTGAGGCCCTCAAGCGTGTCGATCTTGCCGTTGACAGCCGCCTCGGTGAGGACGCGGGTAGTCTCCTGGAACGACGCGGCAGAGATGAACGACCGCGTCTGGAGCGACGCCTTGGTAATACCGAGGAGAACCGGTACCCCGACGGCGGGTTTCTTGCCCTGTTCGAGAAGCTGCGCGTTGATCTCGTCGAAATCGACCTTGTCGATCTGCTCCTGCGCGAGGAGATCGGAATCGCCTGCATCGGTGATCTCAACCTTCTGCAGCATCTGGCGAACGATTACCTCGATGTGCTTGTCGTTGATGTTCACGCCCTGCAACCGGTAGACTTCCTGGATCTCGTTCACGAGGAACGCAGCCAGTTCCTCCACGCCCTTGACGGCGAGGATGTCGTGCGGCGCCGGCGGGCCTTCGAGAATGAACTCGCCCTTCTCGATGCGGTCGCCTTCCTGAAGATGGATGTGCTTGCCCTTCGGGATCAGATACTCGATCGGCGCGGCACCCTCCTCATCCGGAACGATGGCGAGGCGACGCTTGTTCTTGTAGTCGCGGCCGAACTGGATCGTGCCCGAAGTCTCGGCAATGATCGCGGCCTCCTTCGGACGACGCGCCTCGAACAGTTCCGCAACGCGCGGCAGACCGCCGGTGATGTCACGGGTCTTGGCGCTCTCGGTCGGGATACGGGCGATGACGTCACCGGCCTTGACCTTGGCCTGGGGATCGGTCGCGATGATCGCATCGACGGGAAGCAGATACTTCGCCTCGCCGCCACGCTGGAGCTTGAGCACCTTTCCGTCCGCGCCGACGATTGCCAGCGAGGGCTTGAGATCCGACGTGCGCGAGGAACCGCGCCAATCGGTCACCACGCGCTTGGCGATACCGGTCGACTCGTCGACCGATTCCGACATCGACGCGCCCTCGACGAGATCGTCGAAACGGATCGAGCCATCCACATCCGCGAGGATCGGGCGGGTATAGGGATCCCATTCCACGAGGCGCTGACCGCGCTTGATCGTATCGCCGTCATCAACGCGGAGCTTCGCGCCGTACTGAATGCGATGCGTCGCGCGGTCCTTGCCGTCCGGCCCGACGATGGCGACGACGAGGTTGCGGCCCATCGCGATGAGATCGCCTTCCGAGTTGCGCGCGGCGGCCCGATTGCGGATCTCGACCTTACCCTCGAAGTTCGAGTCGAGCGAGGACTGCTCGTTGAACTGCGCCGCACCGCCGATGTGGAAGGTGCGCATCGTGAGCTGCGTGCCCGGCTCGCCGATCGACTGCGCCGCGATGACGCCAACCGCTTCGCCCATGTTGACCGGCGTGCCACGCGCAAGGTCGCGCCCGTAGCAGGTCGCGCAGACGCCGCGCTTGGTCTCGCAGGTGAGCACAGAGCGGATCTTGACGCCCTGAACACCGGCCGCGTGGATGGCGGCAATGTCCTTCTCGTCAAGCAGGCGACCGCGCGGCGCGATGACATCGCCCGTCACCGGGTCAAGAACATCTTCGGCGGTCGTGCGGCCAAGGATACGCACACCGAGCGAGGCGACGACGTTGCCCGCATCGATGATCGCGCGCATCTGGATGCCGTTCTCCGAGCCGCAATCGACTTCGGAAATGATCGAATCCTGCGCCACGTCCACGAGACGGCGGGTCAGGTAGCCCGAGTTCGCGGTCTTGAGCGCAGTATCCGCAAGGCCCTTACGCGCGCCGTGGGTCGAGTTGAAATACTCGAGAACGGTCAGGCCTTCCTTGAAGTTCGAGATGATCGGCGTCTCGATGATCTCACCCGACGGCTTGGCCATGAGGCCGCGCATCGCCGCGAGCTGCTTCATCTGCGTGGGCGAGCCGCGCGCGCCGGAGTGGCTCATCATGTAGATGGAGTTCACCTGCTTGTCGCGGCCGGCGTCGTCCTTCTGCACGGAGGAGATGCGCGCCATCATCTCGTTGGCGAGCTTGTCCGAGCACTTGGCCCAGGCGTCGACGACCTTGTTGTACTTCTCGCCTTGGGTGATGAGGCCGTCCTGATACTGCTGCTCGTAGTCCTTCGTGAGCACGCGCGTCTCGTCGACGATCTTCCACTTGTTCTCCGGGATCTGCATGTCGTCCTTGCCGAACGAAATACCCGCCTTGTAGGCGTGATAGAAACCGGTGGCCATGATGCGGTCACAGAAAATGACCGCTTCCTTCTGGCCGCACGAACGGTAGACGGCGTCGATCATGCCCGAGATGTCCTTCTTGGTCATGAGCTTGTTCACGACATCGAAGGTGACGAGCGGGTGCTTCGGTAGGTGCTGCGAAAGCACCACGCGGCCGGCCGAGGTCTCGTAGATCTTCTTGTAGGGCTTGCCGTCGTGGCCGACGCCTTCCCAGCGATACTTGATCTTCGTGTGATAGGTAATCGCCTTGGCGGCAAGCGCATGCTCGATCTCGGCGAGGTTCGAGAAGGCCTTGCCCTCGCCCGGTTCGCCGTTCGCCATGATCGAGAGATAGTAGAGGCCGAGAACAATATCCTGCGACGGCACGATGATCGGCTGGCCGTTTGCGGGATGCAGGATGTTGTTGGTCGACATCATCAGCACGCGCGCTTCCAGCTGCGCCTCAAGGCTCAGCGGAACGTGCACGGCCATCTGGTCGCCGTCGAAATCGGCGTTGAACGCGGTGCAAACCAGCGGATGCAGCTGGATCGCCTTGCCCTCGACCAGCACCGGTTCGAAAGCCTGGATGCCAAGACGGTGCAGCGTCGGCGCGCGGTTCAGCATCACCGGATGCTCGCGGATCACTTCGTCGAGGATATCCCAGACCTCCGGGCGCTCCTTCTCGACGAGCTTTTTCGCCTGCTTGACGGTCGCCGAGAAGCCCTTCGCGTCGAGCTTGGAATAGATGAACGGCTTGAACAGCTCGAGCGCCATCTTCTTCGGCAGACCACATTGATGGAGCTTGAGCTCCGGGCCGACCGTGATGACCGAACGACCGGAATAGTCGACGCGCTTGCCGAGCAGGTTCTGGCGGAACCGGCCCTGCTTGCCCTTCAGCATGTCGGCGAGCGACTTCAGCGGGCGCTTGTTGGCGCCGGTGATAACGCGACCGCGGCGACCGTTGTCAAACAGCGCATCAACAGCTTCCTGAAGCATACGCTTCTCGTTGCGGATGATGATGTCCGGCGCGCGCAGCTCGATCAGCCGCTTCAGGCGGTTGTTACGGTTAATGACGCGGCGGTAGAGATCGTTGAGATCCGACGTCGCGAAACGGCCACCGTCCAGCGGGACGAGCGGACGCAGGTCCGGCGGGATCACCGGCACGACGGTCAGGATCATCCACTCCGGCCGGTTGCCGGATTCCATGAAGGCTTCGATGATCTTGAGGCGCTTCGCCAGCTTCTTCTTCTTCAGGTCCGAATCCGTGCCGGTGATCTCCTCGCGGAGATCAGCCGCCAGCTTCGGCAGGTCCATCGACTTCAGGATCTCGCGGATAGCTTCCGCACCGATCATGGCGGTGAACGAATCCTGGCCGTATTCGTCCTGCGCGTGGAGGTAATCCTCCTCCGAGAGCAGCGAATACTGCTTGAGCGGCGTGAGGCCCGGCTCGATGACGATGTAGCTCTCGAAATAGAGAACGCGCTCGATGTCCTTGAGCGTGAAGTCGAGCAGCATGCCGATGCGGCTCGGCAAGCTCTTCAGGAACCAGATGTGGGCGACCGGCGCGGCGAGTTCGATATGGCCCATGCGCTCGCGGCGGACGCGCGAGAGCGTCACCTCGACGCCGCACTTCTCGCAGATGACGCCCTTGTACTTCATGCGCTTGTACTTGCCGCACAGGCACTCGTAGTCCTTGATCGGGCCGAAGATGCGCGCGCAGAACAACCCGTCACGCTCGGGCTTGAACGTGCGGTAGTTGATCGTTTCCGGCTTCTTGATCTCGCCGTAGGACCACGAGAGAATCTTCTCCGGCGAGGCAATCGAGATCCTGATGTGATCGAAGGTCTGCGGTGCCACCTGCGGGTTGAAGATGTTCATCACGTCTTGCTTCATCAGTCGTCTCCTGAAGGGCGATGGGAGCAACGGCTCCTCGATCAACCCCTAAACCTGATCAAATCGGTCTCAATAGATAGCGCCGGAAACACCGGCCGGGAGGGGTAGCCCCCTCCCTTCACTGATTAAAGACTCACTCGGCGGCGTCGGCCGGCGGCAATTGGTCGTTGCGCGCCTTGGCGTTCGGCAGGTCCACATTGAGGCCGAGCGAGCGCATTTCCTTGACGAGCACGTTGAAGCTCTCCGGAATGCCGCTCTCGAAGTTGTCCTCGCCGCGCACGATGCTCTCGTACACCTTGGTACGGCCCGCCACGTCGTCCGACTTGACGGTGAGCATCTCCTGCAGGGTGTAGGCCGCGCCGTAGGCTTCAAGCGCCCAGACTTCCATTTCGCCGAAGCGCTGGCCGCCGAACTGTGCCTTGCCGCCCAGCGGCTGCTGGGTGACGAGCGAGTACGGGCCGATCGAACGGGCGTGGATCTTGTCGTCGACGAGATGGTGGAGCTTCAGGATATAGATGTAGCCCACCGTCACCTGACGATCGAACGCCTCGCCGGTCTTGCCGTCATAGAGCGTCACCTGGCCGGACTTGTTGAGGCCCGCCTTCTCCAGGTAGTGCTCGATATCGGCTTCCTTGGCACCGTCGAACACCGGCGTCGCGATCGGCACGCCACGCTTCAGGTTCTTCGCCATCGAGACGAGTTCACCATCGTCGAGCGCCGAGATCACCTCGTTCTTGCCGTAGATGTCGCTCATCTTCTCGCGCAGCGGCGTCACGTTGCCGTGGCGGAGATAGACGTTGACCGCCTCCGAAACCTGCCGGCCGAGGCCCGCGCAGGCCCAGCCGAGATGGGTTTCGAGAATCTGGCCGACGTTCATGCGCGAGGGCACGCCCAGCGGGTTCAGAACGATATCGACCGGCGTGCCGTCCGACAGGAACGGCATGTCCTCGACCGGAACGATCTTGGACACGACACCCTTGTTGCCATGACGGCCGGCCATCTTGTCGCCCGGCTGGATCTTGCGCTTCACCGCGATGAAGACCTTGACCATCTTCATCACGCCCGGCGGCAACTCGTCACCGCGCTGGAGCTTCTCGACCTTGTCGAGGAAGCGCTGTTCAAGGTGCTTCTTCGACTCGTCGTACTGCTTGCGCATCGCCTCGATCTCACCCATCAGGCGATCATCGTCGGTCGCGAACAGCCACCACTGCGAGCGCGCGAAGCCATCGAGCGCGTCACGGGTGATGTCCGTGTCCTTCTTGAAGCCCTTCGGCCCGGCAATACCGATCTTGCCGACAAGGATGTCGGAGAGGCGGCCGTAGGTGTTGCGGTCGAGGATCGCGAGCTCATCGTCGCGGTCCTTCGCGAGACGTTCGATCTCCTCGCGCTCGATCGACTGCGCACGCTCGTCCTTGTCGACGCCGTGGCGGTTGAACACGCGCACTTCAACGATGGTGCCCTGCACGCCCGGCGGAACACGAAGCGAGGTGTCGCGCACGTCCGAGGCCTTCTCGCCGAAGATGGCGCGGAGGAGCTTTTCTTCCGGCGTCATCGGGCTTTCGCCCTTCGGCGTGATCTTGCCGACGAGAATGTCGCCCGCCTGAACTTCCGCGCCGATGTAGACGATACCGGCTTCGTCGAGGTTCTTCAGCGCCTCTTCCGACACGTTCGGAATATCGCGCGTGATCTCTTCCGGGCCGAGCTTGGTGTCGCGGGCCATCACCTCGAATTCCTCAATGTGAATCGAGGTGAAGATGTCTTCCTTGACGATGTTCTCGGAGAGGAGGATCGAGTCCTCGAAGTTGTAGCCATTCCACGGCATGAACGCGACAAGCACGTTGCGGCCAAGCGCGAGATCGCCGAGATCGGTCGAAGGACCATCCGCGACGATATCACCCTTGGTGACCACATCGCCCGGCTTAACCAGCGGGCGCTGGTTGATGCAGGTCGACTGGTTGGAACGCTGGAACTTCATCAGGCGATAGATATCGACGCCCGGCTTGGTCGGGTCCATCTCATCGGTCGCGCGGATGACGATACGGGTCGCGTCCACCTGATCGACGATACCTGAACGACGGGCCGCGATCGCAGCACCCGAGTCACGGGCAACGACGGATTCCATGCCGGTGCCAACGAACGGCGCGTCCGCACGCACCAGCGGCACGGCTTGGCGCTGCATATTCGAGCCCATCAGCGCGCGGTTCGCGTCGTCGTTCTCGAGAAACGGGATGAGCGCGGCCGCGACCGAAACGAGCTGCTTCGGCGAAACGTCCATCAGGTCGACCTTGTCGACCGGCACAGTGATGACATCGCCGGCGTGGCGGGCGACAATCAGGTCATCCGTCAGCTTGCGATCCTTGTCGACCGGCACATTCGCCTGCGCGACATAGTGCTTCTGCTCTTCCATCGCCGAGAGATAGACGACCTCGTCGGTCACCTTGCCGTCGGCAACCTTACGGAACGGGCTCTCGATGAAGCCGTACTTGTTGACGCGCGCGAAGGTCGCGAGCGAGTTGATGAGGCCGATGTTCGGGCCTTCCGGGGTCTCGATCGGGCAGATGCGGCCGTAATGCGTGGGATGCACGTCGCGCACCTCGAAGCCGGCGCGCTCGCGGGTGAGACCGCCCGGCCCCAGCGCCGAGAGACGACGCTTGTGCGTGATCTCCGAGAGCGGGTTCGTCTGGTCCATGAACTGCGAGAGCTGCGAGGAGCCGAAGAACTCGCGCACGGCCGCAGCCGCAGGCTTCGCGTTGATCAGGTCCTGCGGCATCACCGTATCGATATCGACCGAGGACATACGCTCCTTGATCGCGCGCTCCATGCGCAGGAGGCCCAGCCGATACTGGTTCTCCATCAATTCGCCGACCGAGCGCACGCGGCGGTTGCCGAGATGATCGATATCGTCGATCTCGCCGCGACCGTCGCGCAGCTCGACGAGCGCCTTCGCCACCGCGAGGATATCCTCCTTGCGCAGCGTGCGCTGGGTATCAGGCGCATCCAGATCGAGGCGCATGTTCATCTTGACGCGACCGACGGCCGAGAGATCATAACGCTCAGCGTCGAAGAAGAGGTCCTGGAACATCTTCTCGGCGGTCTCGATCGTCGGCGGCTCACCCGGACGCATCACGCGATAGATGTCGAACAGTGCTTCCTCGCGGCTCGAATTCTTGTCCGAGGCCAGCGTGTTGCGGACATAGGGGCCGACATTGACGTGGTCGATGTCGAGCAGTGCGATCTCGCCGATGCCGGCGCTCTCGAAGATCTTGATCGTCTTCTCGCTGATCTCCTCGCCCGCCTCGGCAAAGATTTCGCCGGTCTGCGGGTTGACGATGTCTTCGCCGACATACTGGCCGACGAGATCCTCATCGGTCGCACGCAGGAACTTCAGGCCCTTCTCCGCAAGCTGGCGGGCGGAACGCGCCGTCATCTTGCGGCCGGTCTCGATCACGACCTCGCCGGTTTCGGCGTCGAAATAATCGACGGCCGCCTTGAGACCCTTGAAGCGCTCCCACTCGTAGGGCATGCGCCAGCCGGCCTTGTCACGCACATAGGCGACGTTCTTGTAGAAGGTCGAGAGAATCTCTTCCGAATCCATGCCGAGCGCGTAGAGCAGGCTCGTCATCGGGATCTTGCGGCGTCGGTCGATACGCGCATGGACGATGTCTTTCGCGTCGAACTCGATGTCGAGCCAGGAGCCGCGATAGGGAATGATGCGCGCCGCGAACAACAGCTTGCCCGAGGAGTGGCTCTTGCCCTTGTCGTGGTCGAAGAATACGCCCGGCGAACGGTGCATCTGCGAGACGATAACGCGCTCGGTGCCGTTGACGATGAAGGTGCCGTTCATCGTCATGAGCGGCATGTCGCCCATGTAGACGTCCTGTTCCTTGATGTCCTTGACCGATTTCGCGCCGGTATCGACATCGACATCGAACACGATAAGGCGCAGCGTCACCTTGAGCGGCGCGGAATAGGTCATGCCGCGCTGGCGGCACTCGTCCACGTCATACTTCGGCGGCTCGAAGGTGTAGCGTACGAATTCGAGGAGCGAGGCACCCGAAAAGTCCGAGATCGGGAAAACCGAACGGAAAACGCTCTGGAGTCCCTCGTCCGGACGGCCACCCCTGGGCTCGTCCACCATCAGGAACTGGTCGTAGGACGCCTTCTGAACCTCGATGAGGTTCGGCATCTCGATCGCTTCCCGGATGTTTCCGAAGAATTTCCGAAGCCGCTTCCGCCCAACCAGGGTCTTGGATTGTCCCGACTGAGCTTTCAGAGCATTCGCCATCTTGATCCTCGTTAAAGCACTTCCAGAATTCTAGATCATGCGGGGATCGCGCGACCTCCCCGCATTGTGTCGCCCGAACGGCCGACCGGAACCTTTCGCGAAAGGCTCGGGTCGGGCGTTCCGATCCCAGGGACGCTCCTGAGACCAAAAGTCCCGCGCGGGGAAAACCCGCGCGGGTCAATATTCGGTTCAGCCCGCGAGGGCCAAAATTACTTGAGCTCGACCTTGGCGCCAGCGGCTTCGAGCTGCTTCTTGAGCTTCTCGGCCTCGTCCTTGGCAACGCCTTCCTTGACCGGCTTCGGCGCGCCCTCGACCAGGTCCTTGGCTTCCTTGAGGCCGAGGCCGGTGATGGCGCGGACTTCCTTGATGACCTCAATCTTCTTGTCGCCGGCAGCGGCCAGGACAACGGTGAACTCGGTCTGCTCTTCGGCAGCGGCGGCCGGAGCACCACCGGCAGCGCCCGGAGCGGCGGCGACGGCAACGGCGGCGGCGGCGGAAACGCCCCACTTCTCTTCGAGCATCTTGGCGAGCTCGGCGGCTTCGAGGACGGTGAGGTTCGAAAGCTCGTCGACGAGCTTGGTCAGATCAGCCATGGTATGTTCCTTCGGCTCTATATCAGGTTTCGTTTTCGGTTCTCATGAGGCCGCCCGGAAGGCCGGGATGCCCCGTATCGGGTATTTCGTCTCAGGCTGCTTCGTCTCGCTTGGCATAGGCCCCGAACACGCGCGCCAGCTTGGCGGCGGGCGCGGTCGAGAGCTGCGCGATCTTGGTCGCCGGGGCCTGGATGAGGCCGACGAGCTTCGCACGCAGTTCATCGAGCGACGGCATGGTGGCAAGCGCCTTCACACCATTCGCATCAAGGGCCGTCTTGCCCATCGCACCGCCGAGGACGACGAACTTGTCGTTCGCCTTGGCGAAATCGGTGGCCACCTTCGGAGCCGCGACCGGGTCCGCCGAGTAGGCGAGAATGGTCGGGCCCTTCATGAGGCCGGCGATGGACGCAACATCAGTGCCATCGAGCGCGATCTTCACGAGGCGGTTCTTCGCAACCCGAACCGTGGCGCCAGCCTGCTTCATCTCCTGGCGGAGCTTCTGCATCTGGGCGACGGTCAGGCCGGAATAATGCGCGACGACGACAACACCGGCGTTCTTGAACACCGTGTTCAGCGTCGAGACGAGCTCTTCTTTTCCAGCTCTATCCACGTGTCTTCTCCGGATCGGGAAGAAATCTTCCCTCTCTGCGCTCTGCCATCCTCTGGCGGCGCGTCATGGACGGCTTGACCAGAAGGACAACGGTTGAAAGGCAGGTTTCCCCGCCTCGAGCCCCTCCCCCATTCGGAAGGACGGACCCACCTGTCCCCCTGGAACGCGCGGGGTGCCCCGCGAATACCCAAGGCCGAGAAAACGAAACCCACTCCCCCGGATCACCCGGCGGCGATGAATTTCCCTTCCCCATCTATGCAGGCTCCACGTTCGGGGATCGGCTATCCCCGGCGCGCCGCCCTTTCGGAAAGAAAGGAGCGGGTGATTAAGCGATTGCGTCAAAAACCTTGCCCCGATCGCTCTCGCGAACCGGATGGACAGGATTTTCTGGCAACCTTTGCACCTGCAGTCTCGGACAGGATTGACTGTCACCGGCAACGGGAGCACCTTCCGGTTCGCCCGTCCGCGACAGCTCGTCAATCACACGATTGACGACAAAAAAGAATCGCGGGAAGCCCACGATCCTTCTCTGCAAGCTGTGCTCAATAATGCCTTGCCTCCGCGAGCGCAAGAGGGGGACTTGACAAAATCCCAAACTTTGTTCCGGGAAAGGCTTACGCCATCGCCGGCTGCACCGTGCCTTTCACGGTGGCCTTCTTCGAGCCCGTCACCATGAACGGCTTCTCGATGAAGCGGTAGGTCTTGGACGAAATCACGATCGTCAACGCGAGCAGCGCCACGATCACCGCGAGGTCGATCGCCGTGCCGCCGAAGGTGAAGATGCGTTCGTTGCCCGCGCCCGCCGCCGTCAGCGGCCACTTGGTGATCTTCTCGATGAGAACCAGCACGAGACGCAGCCCGTAGTAGAGCAGCGCATGGACAAGGTAGATCGAATAGGACCAGCGGCCGAGCGCCTGCACCGGCGCGCTTTCGAGCGCCGCGGTCACCCAGCCCCTGCCCTGGCTGAAGACGATGATGACGACCGCGAAGACAAGCGGCGCGATCAGCGAGGTCGCGTTGACGCCCGTCGAGATCAGGTAGCTCACGAGGGCCAGCACGACTGCGATCTCGGTGCCGGTGCTGCCCTCGACCTCGAAGCGGTCGGACGTTACGAGGCGATAGGTCACCGCACCGATGAAGAAGCCGTAGATGGCCCGCAACAGGCCGAAGTCATGCGTCGCGAACAGCCAGATCGGCGAGAACCACGCCACGCCCACGAGACCGAGGCCGGCGATAGCCAGCAGCGCCAGCGTATTGCGACCACGGAACAGCAGCATCGCGGCGGCGAAGATCAGGTAGGTCCAGAACTCGACCGAGATCGACCAGGCCGGGCCGTTCCATGTCGTTGTCCCGTGAAGGTTCAGCGACTGTGTCATTGTGATATTGGTGAGCAGCGCCGCCCATGACCGCGAATTCGTGAACGGGCCATCGTCGATGGGAAGCGAGACGAAAGCGCCCATAGCTGCCTTCAGCAGCTCGATCCCGAAGAACGCCAGCAGAATGGAAAAATGCAGCGGCCAGATGCGCCAGAAGCGCTTCGCCACGAATTCCTTCGCCGAATCTGCGCTGTCGAGGCGCTTGCCCCAGGCGTGCATCATCACGAAGCCAGAGAGCACGAAGAAGAAATCGACGAACAATTCCCAGTTCTTCCAGCCTGCCATCTCGCGCAACGGATTGGCGATCGGCGCATGATAGAACGCGATCGCCAGCGCCGCGATGCCGCGCCAGCCGTCCAGTGCCTCAAAACGTTTCGCGCTCATGTTCCACTCCGGGACAAAACTGATCCGATGGAGTCATGGCTGCAACCTAGGGGCCAAACATGAAAAAACCCCGCGCTTGCGGCGCGGGGCTGTTCAAAAGCCAGCGAGCACAACGTGCCTCAGGCAACGACCGAGGCGACTTCCACCTTCACGCCCGGCCCCATCGACGACGAGATCGCGACGCGCTGGAGGTAGGTGCCCTTGGCGCCGGTCGGCTTGGCCTTGTTCACGGCATCGACAAACGCCTTGATGTTCTCGACCAGCTTGCCCTCATCGAACGAGGCCTTGCCGACGCCGGCGTGGACGATGCCCGCCTTCTCGACACGGAACTCGACGGCGCCGCCCTTGGAGGCCTTCACCGCGCCGGTGACATCCATCGTCACGGTGCCGACGCGCGGGTTCGGCATCAGGCCGCGCGGGCCGAGCACCTTGCCGAGGCGGCCGACGAGGCCCATCATGTCAGGGGTCGCGATGCAGCGGTCGAACTCGATCTTGCCCGAGTTGACGATCTCGACGAGATCCTCAGCACCGACAATGTCGGCGCCGGCGGCCTTGGCTTCATCCGCCTTCGGACCCTTGGCGAACACGGCAACGCGCACGGTGCGGCCCGAGCCGTTCGGCAGGTTGCAGACGCCGCGGACCATCTGGTCAGCGTGGCGCGGATCGACACCGAGGTTGAGCGCGACCTCGATGGTCTCGTCGAACTTGGCGGTGGCGCGCTCCTTGACGAGCTTCACAGCCTCGTTGAGCGGATAGAGCTTCACGCGGTCGATACCTTCGCGGGACTTGGCGACACGCTTGGCGAGCTTCGGTTCGTTCTTTGCTTTGGTCATGTCCTTAGCCCACCACCTCGAGGCCCATCGCACGGGCGGAACCACGGATCTGCTCGACGGCCGATTCGATCGTGTCGCAATTCATGTCGACGATCTTCTTCTCGGCGATTTCGCGCAGCTGCTTCTCGGTCACCTTGCCGACGAAGGCGCCCTTGCCCGGCGTCTTGGAGCCGGAGGCCGGCTTCTTGCCGAGCTTGAGGTTCGCGGCCTTCTTGAGGAAGAAGGTCACCGGCGGCTGCTTCATCTCGAAGGTGAAGGAGCGGTCGGCGTAAGCGGTGATGATGACGGGGATCGGCATCCCCTTTTCCATCTGCTGGGTCTTCGCGTTGAAGGCCTTGCAGAATTCCATGATGTTCAGGCCGCGCTGACCGAGGGCCGGACCAACAGGCGGCGCCGGCTTGGCATCGCCCGCCGGGATCTGCAGCTTGATAAAGCCGATGATTTTCTTTGCCATTGTTCTCTCCAAAAGCCTTCAAGGCCCAAAGGAAGGGAAATCCCCACCATCAGACCTCTCTGGCTCGTTGCTGGACCGTGGTGGGGCTTACCGTTTCACCTCGCGAGCACGAGAATGAAAACCGCCTTCCACGGCTTTGACGCGAAAACGGCAATCCGTTGTCGCGAAGGCCCCGCGAATACGCTTTGGGACCAATCTTTGCAAGCAAAAAGCTTACTTCAGCTTCTCGACCTGGCTGAACTCGAGTTCCACAGGCGTCGCGCGGCCGAAGATCGAGACCGCAGCCTTGAGGCGCTGGCGGGCCATATCGACCTCCTCGACGATGCCGTTGAACGAGGCGAACGGACCGTCGGCCACCTTCACCTGCTCGCCGACCTCGAAGATGATCGTGGTCTTCGGCTTCTCGGAGGTCTCGACCACCTGCCCCTTGATGCGCTCGGCTTCGGAATCCGGGATCGGGATCGGCTTCTTGTCGGCGCCGAGAAAGCCGGTGACCTTCGGCGTGTTCTTGATGAGGTGATAGGCCTCGTCCGTGAGGTCGCATTTCACCAGCACGTAACCGGGGAAGAACTTGCGGTCGGTCTCGATGCGGCGACCACGGCGGATTTCCGTCACCTTCTCGGTCGGCACGAGGATTTCCTCGAAGAGATGGTCGAGGCCCTGACGCTCGGCGCCGTTCTTGATGTCGTCGGCAACCTTGCGTTCGAAGTTCGAGAACGCATGAACAATGTACCAGCGCTTCGGGCGGCCCGGACGAGCGGCAGGCGTTGCGGATTGAGCTTCGGTGTTCATGGATGTTGTCCTCCCAATTCCGGATCAGCGGCCGAGGCCGAGCACGAGGCCGACGGCCCAGCGGATGACCTGATCGGACAACAGGAAGAAAATCGAGGCCACGACGACGAGAACGAATACCATACCGGTGGTGATCATCGTTTCCTTGCGGGAGGGCCACGAGACCTTCTTGCCCTCGTTCTGCACTTCCTGCAGGAACTCAAACGGGTTCGGCTTAGCCATGTCCCTATCCTTTTCGTTGGCCCCGCCGGATATCGGCATGAAGGCGCGCCGCTGCAAGATCGACCGATGCGCCAGCGGAAGGCGTTTTCCTGTTTCCCGGCTGCGACGCCTCGTTCCCGCTGGCGGGTTGGTCGGCGCTTCAGATGTCGTGGAATAAAAGCTGCTTAGTGCCTCCGCCGCCTTTCGTCAATTTCTGTTTTCAAAAGGCGGAAAATCAGACGATTTTCGCGCCGACCGACCACCTTGCCCTTGCGTGCGCGCGAGCGAGCCTTATCTCTTGAAACGGTATTTTCTGGGCCGGGTCCGGACCGTTGGGGAGAACGACCTTGTTTCGCGGTTTGACTGCCCTCGCCTTTGCCGCCGCGTTGGCCCCGTTCGTGTTTTTCTCCCTTCTGCTCCTGACGGCGCTGGGCATGACGACGCTCGGGTTCGCGCCGATCATCTTCGCCTTCATCGGCTGGATGACGCTGGCGCGTTGGGCCCGCAAGGAACGGCGTGAGGAAACGATCGAAGCGCGCGTCGTGCGCGAGGAGCCGCCGAGCTACCCGGCCGAGGCCTATTCGCCACCGGCGCATTTCGATCTGCTGCTGGAGGCCAAGCACGATATCGGCCGCATCCGTGGCGCCGCCGGCTCGATCGGCGATGCCGCGATTGCCCGTCAGTTTCGCGCACTCGCGGATGCCGCCGACCAGATCCACGCCAAGCTGATGGCGGAACCGGTTAAGCTCGGCCTCGCCCGGCGCTTCTTCGCAAGTTACCTGCCGCGTTCGGCCGATCTCGCCGAGGGCTATCACCGCCTCGCCCATAACGACACAACACAACTGCCGTTGCCGGACGAGCGTCGTGGCAAGCTCCTGGACGTGCTCTACCGGTTGGAAGTGGCGCTGAAGAAACAGCAATCAGAGCTGTCCGCGCCCGAACTCTCGCGCATGGACGCCGATATCCGCATCCTGACGGACGACCTCAAGGGCTTCAACCCGGATTTCACCAAGGCGCCGGAACCAATCCTCAACCGGGTCGAGGAAATCGTGAAATCCGCCCGCAAGAAGCAGGTCTGAAACCGGGGATACATCGGTCCTGCCCGATGTATCCACCGCAAGCGCGAACACGCGCCCGAGTTTATGCGAGGAACACGCCCGAACATAACAGGAAGGTCATCCGGCGAGGGCAAGAACAATAGGCCTCATGCCCCCTCAAGCGCGCCTTCTTTTATCAACACCTCGTGGGCAGCCTTGAACGCCTCGAGGCCAGCCGGAATGCCGCTATAGACGGTTGCGTGCAAGAGGATTTCCTTGATCTCCTCCACCGTAACGCCATTGGTGAGCGCGCCTTTTACATGCAGCTTGATCTCTGTCGGCTTGCCGAGCGCGGTCAGCATCGCGAGGTTGAGCATCGAGCGGGTCTTGAGGTCGAGTCCGTCCCGCGTCCAGGCGTAGCCCCAGCACCATTCGGTAGTGATGCGCTGGAACGCCATCATGAAATCATCGGCATTCGCGATGGAGCCATCGACATAGTCGCTGCCCAGCACCTGCCGGCGCACCTTGAGACCCTTTTCGAACTGCTCGCTCTCGGCCATCGGCCCACTCCCTTTGCTGGCCGGCCCATGTTCGATCAATCCATGCCGGCGCTCAGGGCAATTCATCCATGAAGCGTGCGAAGCCTGCAACCGGCTCGCGCTCCGTCGGAAAATTGTTTTCCGGCGCCGTCATGTCGGCATAGCCAAGTGCCATCGCGCAGACGATGTGATCTTGCTCCGTCAGGCCGAGCATGGTGCGGATGGGCTTGTGATAATGCACGAAGGCCGCCTGCGCGCAGGTATCGAGTCCCCGCCCCCGGGCCGCAATCATGATGTTCTCCAGGAACATCCCGTAGTCGAGCCAGCTGCCGAGTTCGAGGTCGGCGTCAATGGTGAAGACGAGGCCGACCGGCGCATCGAAGAAGATAAAGTTCCGCGCGGTCTGGCGCACCATCTTCTCGGTCTCGCCGCGTGCGATTCCAAGGCTCGAATAGAGGTCCCACCCCACCTTGCGGCGGCGGGAGAGGTAGGGCTCGCGGAACTGTGGCGGGTAGTAGCGATATTGCGCTTCGCCGGTATCCCCCGAAAGCGCACGCGCCTCGATCGCCGCGCCGAAGACCTTCAGCGCCTCGCCGGTCAGCACGATCACTTTCCACGGCTGCATGTTGGTCCCGCTCGGCGCTCGCGCGGCGACCTCGAGTATCGTCTCGATCTCCGCGCGCGGCACAGGCGTCGGCAGGAAGGCCCGGATCGAGCGGCGTGAGACGATCGCCTCGTCAACGATGGCGGCCTTCTCCTTCGCATCCGGTTCGTTCATGCCCAAATCCCCGCTCTTCGAGATTGCCGACGCGCGGCACCCACGCCCGAGCGGTTTATCCGCAACGCGCACCGGCAGACAGAAACGTCGGAAAATCATGGCAGGGGAGGAGGGATTCGAACCCACGACCTACGGTTTTGGAGACCGCCACTCTAACCAGCTGAGCTACTCCCCTAGCGCGGGATGGTCCCTATCACGTTCCGGGTTTGCCAAACAAGACCCGGCGGCATGGTTTTTTGCGTTGCGTCGTCAACGCTCACCCAAAGCCAACGCCTCATTGAACGCCTTGAAATTGGCCTCGAGGTGCGCCGGCGACGTGGTGCCGCCGAGAACGACGCCATCCGGATTGCCTTCGAGCACAAATGCATAGGCATCCCGCGCTGCGGTGGCGCGTGCTTCCGGCGATTTGTCCGCCAGCATCGCCCCGGTCGCGAGCGGCCGGTTGGTCATCAGGCGGATGTCGGCCGCGCGAGCCTCCGGCAGCAGATCCGCCAGCGCGGTGTTCTGCCGGTTATAGGGGAACTGCAACCAGTGAAATCCCATGCCGATGGCGAGCCGCCCGGCATCGGAATCGCTGACCGAGGCCCCGAACTGCGGAATATCCATCGCCTGCGCGGCCTCCAATGCCCAGCGCAGGTCGCTGTTCTCAAGCGCCGCGCGGCTCGCCTTGTGAACTTGAAGGAGATCGATATCGCGCAGGAGTTCGACCGAGCGGTCGAGCGAGCGCATCAGCGCCTCGTAGGAATGATCGACGCGCGTCGTGCCGTCGTCGTTCCAATGCTCGCCGAACTTGGTGGCGATGAATACCCCTTCCCGCTCCTCCCGCGTGAGGGTCCGGAGGAACGCGCCCAGCAGGCGCTCGCTGGTCCCGTAGGCCGGAGCCGTGTCGAAAACCTTCACGCCGAGCGTGAAAGCCGCCTCGAGGAGCCGCCTTACATCGGCTTCCGCAGGTGGCGCGGCATGCGCGCCCCACGGGCGGCCGATCCCCACCAGCCCCAGCCCCAACTGGGCATCGAAGCGCGATGTCATACCGGCTCGACCACAACCGCCGTGCCATAGGCCAGCACCTCGGTGATTCCGGCCATGATGTCGTTCGATTCGTAGCGCATCGCGATCACGGCATTGGCGCCACCCTGCTGTGCATGCTCGACCATGTGATCGAACGCTTCCTTGCGGGCGTTCTCTGCGAGCGTCACATAGACCCCGATACGCCCGCCGAAGAAGGCCGCGACCATGCCGATGAAATTTCCGACGACCGAGCGCGAGCGCACGGTAATGCCCCTGACGATGCCGAGATGGCGGACGATGCGGTATCCCGCGAGATCATTGGCGGTGGTGACGAGCATTATGCCTCCGAACAGCAGAAAGGGGCCTTGCGGCCCCTTTCAAGTTAGCGAGGACAGCGGGAAATGAAAGCCCGCTTGACCCACTCAATCCTGGATCTGAGCGACGACGCCTGCGCCGACGGTGCGGCCGCCTTCGCGGATCGCGAAGCGGAGCTTCTCTTCCATCGCGATCGGGGTGATGAGCTCAACCTCGAACG